>Ga0315336_1000002_pt1 | contig 3399398 bp, 2786 predicted proteins | sample ASW5metaG_FD_204512 | JGI IMG/M metagenome (GOLD analysis project Ga0315336, IMG submission 204512) | Ammonia-oxidizing marine archaeal communities from Monterey Bay, California, United States - ASW #5 | ecosystem: Environmental > Aquatic > Marine > Intertidal zone | place: USA: California...
GGTCCGCTGCGTCTATCCGCGGCGGTAAAACCCTGGAGGGCGGGAGTTCATCCCGCCCTCAGTAGTTCTACATGTACAAGATCCTAATCAGCGTAGCCTTCACACGCTCCAGCTTGTCCCGATCCAGGGCTTCCATCTCCACGTACCCAGCAGCCGCCGCACACTCCAGATTCGCGATCGTCTCCCGACAAGATCCGAGCGCATCCTTATAGCGCTGCCGCCTCGTACCACCATCACCACCGCTGCCCTCCGCCACATTCAACGGAACCGACATCCAGCTACGCCGAAGTTGCCGAGCCTGGTCCCGGTCATGCGTGCCGATCTCACGGGCCAAACCAACAACCACCGGAACCAACTCCAAACAAACGCCATATATCCGCAACATCATCGAGCTCCTTTCGCTAAAGAACCCGCCCCCGCGCCGAGCCGCAGGTCGTGTCAAGGGCGCCGAAGGCGGCGCGAAGCGCTCCACCCTTGACCCGACCGAGCACGGCGCTAGCCTCCAAAACAAGCGAAGGAGGCCAACGGTTGTTAGCCAAGATGTCGCGAAGACGTGCTCGTGCTCGTGCTCGTGCTCGTGCTCGTGCTCGTGCTCGTGCTCGTGCTCGTGCTCGTGCTCGTGCTCGTGCTCGTGCTCGTGCTCGTGCTCGTGCTCGTGCTCGTGCGTGTGCGTGTGCTCGTGCTCGTGCTCGTGCTCGTGCTCGTGCGTGTGCGTGTGCTCGTGCTCGTGCTCGTGCTCGTGCTCGTGCTCGTGCGTGTGCTCGTGCGTGTGCGTGTGCTCGTGCGCAGTGCGCTACTGCCGGTGGTACGGCTCGTTCTTCAGGATCTTGAACGCGCGGTAGACCTGCTCGAGCAGGATCAACCGTACCAACCGGTGGGCAATGGTTAGTCGGCCGAAGGCGATGAGGCGCTTGGCCCGTTTGCGCAGCTTGTCGCTGTGGCCGTCGGCGCCGCCGATGACGAAGACAACGGGGGCGCCTCTACCGTGCATGGCTTCGCTGCCGATCAGCTTCTCAGCGAATTCGTAGCTGGTGACCATGTCCCCGCGTTCGTCCATTGCGTAGACGTTGGCGTCTTTGGGCAGGGCAGCCAGGAGCGCGGCCTCGTCCTTTTTCTCGACTACCTCGAGCTTGCAGTATGGTTTCATCCGCTTGAGGTATTCGGCTTCGGCGGCTTTGAGGTACTGCTCCTTGAGCCTGCCGACGACCATGATTGTGATCTTCATCAGGTGTTCAACTTGCTTAGCTTGCGTAGTTGCAGACGCAGCTTGATGTGCTCGGGGGTGAGCACGAGGGTCGCGATGCTGCCGCCGACGACGAGCGTGAAGTACAGGACCTCAGTCTGGTTCAGCGCGGCGAGGACCAGTGCCATCAGGCACAGGAAGTCTCGACGCAAGACGTGCGGGAAGTACTCTGCGCACCAGCCGAGTATCGGGCCACGCTGTTTTTCTGCGACGACCACCGGCGCTAGACGAAACGGGCCGTCGCCGCTGCCGCCGACGATCTCCAGCGCACCGTTGTAGTCCTGGCTGTTGCCCGACTTGGCGACGACGATGAGGTAGTAGTAGATGATGTAGACCGCGACCAGATGAGTCGCCAGGCCGACGAAGATCAGTGAGTACAACCAGTCTTCACCGTGATGTTGATAGATGTGGTAACCGACCGCGACCACGTAGGCGACGCTGGTCGCTTCGTCGACCACTGTGTCGAACCACGCACCGAGCTTCGAGCTGAGCAGTTTGAGTCGGGCGATTTCGCCGTCGCAGCCGTCGAGGAAGCCGGCCGTCTGGATGAGGGCGGCACCAATCAAGAACGATGTGTAGCTGTACTGTGCCGACAGGTAGACGCCGATGCCGCTGAGTACCGCGCATAGAGCAGTGACCATGTTCGGCGTGATTGGCGTGCGCAACAGCACCTTGGTGATCGGCAGTGAAACGGGCCGATAGACGTATCGGGTGACCGGTCCGTCCTGGCCTTTGTGAATGATCTCGTAGAGCATTTTCGCTGCGCTCTTACGCTGCGCTCGATCCGTAGCTTTGTGGCGAGCGATTGCACCGGTCGGCAACATGACCCGTTCGGCGTCGCCATCGAGCCAACTCGCGGCCATCACGCTGTCGCCGTTGGTCGTCGAGGCTTCGAGCGCCGAGACCAACTCGGCGACTGCGTCAGCTGGTACCCACAGCGCACCGGCGTAGCCGTCGCCATCGACGACCACTGCGGGATTGTTGGACTTCGCCGCCGCCACCGCTTTGACCAGGTCCGTGTGCACCACCTGATCGCGGCCGTTGATGAACAAGATGGGCACGTCGGCTTCCACCCACGCGGCCAGCTCCGCCATCTGGTCATCGTCGCTGACGACTAGAACGCGCTCAGCTCCGCTGCGGACAGCGACACGGCGCGCCCGTTCCGCCAGCGTCAAGCCGGCGACCCTGGCACCGCTGTGCGGCCCATTACCGGCCACAATTGCGTCGAAACGACCCAAAACGTCGCGACTATCGCTTACATGAAATGGCTAGTAAAGGTCTTCGGCGCCCGCCCGAGCTTCCTCGGGAACATCGAGCTCTACGCGCTTGGCGTCGATCCAAAGGCCTTCCAGGTCGTAGCGCTCGCGCACCGGATGGTGGAAGACATGGAGAACGACGTCGCCGTAGTCGAGCAGAGCCCACTGGCCGGAGCCTTTGCCCTCAACTCCCAGGGGGCGAACCCCGTGAGCGGCAAGGCTCTCCTTCACCCCATCGGAGATGGCGTTGACCTGCCGATCCGAACGGCCGCTGACGATAAACAGATAATCCGTGTAGCCGCAGAGCTCGCGCACGTCGAGCAGCACCGGCTCAATGGCCTTCTTGCTCAACACTGCCTCGAGGATGCGGTCGGCGGTTGTCAGGCCACCTTCGTCAGTTGCATCCGATTGATCGGGGCGCTCGAAATCACGCCTCAATGACTGTTCGCGTAGATCAGTTTTTTCTGTATTCGTTTGTGCCACGTTCCTCTTGTTTGGTTCTTGCTTGTTTAGTTTCTGATTTGTCCGTCACCACGTACCACGAACTTTGTGGTCGTTAAACCCTCGGCCCCCATTGGACCGTAAGCATGGAGTTTTGTCGTTGAAACGCCGATTTCTGCGCCCAGGCCGAGCTGGCCTCCGTCGGCGAACCGGGTCGATGCATTGACTACGACCGTGGACGAGTTGACCTCGCGCACGAAGCGTTCAGCTACGTCGTCACTCGTCGTGATGATCGATTCGGTATGGTCGGAACCGTATTGCTCGATATGGGCGACCGCTGCATCAAACCCGTCTACCACGCGGGCGGCGACCGTCAAGCTCAAATACTCTTCGCCCCAGTCGGATTCCTTGGCTTGTACGACCGCTGGTCCTCCGAGCGAAACAACTCGTTCGTCGCCGCGAATTTCGACACCCGCCGCGGAAAACATTTCACAAAGCCGGGGCACGAACGTCTCTGCGATAGCGCGATCGATCAAGATCGTCTCTACCGCGTTGCACACGCCGGGGCGTTGCACTTTGGCGTTCTCACAGATTCGCAGCGCCATGTCGGCGTCGGCGGTCTCGTGCACGTAAATGTTGCACACGCCTTTGTAGTGTTTGAGCACCGGGATGCGCGAGTGCTCCGAGACAAAACGAATGAGTCCTTCGCCGCCGCGTGGGATGACCACGTCGATCTCTTCGTCTCGGGTCAGTAGCTCTTTGACCATGGCGCGGTCCGTGGAGCCCACGACTTGTACCGCTTCGGCGGGCAGACCCGCGCGCTCGAGTCCGGTCGAAACCGCGGCGCCGAGGGCTACGTTAGAATGGAAGGCTTCGGAGCCGCCCCGCAAGATGGTTGCGTTGCCGGCTTTCAAACACAGGGACGCCGCATCGGTGGTGACGTTCGGGCGTGACTCATAGATGATGGCCACGACGCCGAGGGGGATGCGCATACGCGATACCTGCAACCCATTGGGGCGTTCGCTTGTGCGCTCGATGCGGCCGACCAACTCAGGCATCTCGGCGATCTCTTCGACCGCGGCGGCGATGTCGTCGATGCGCTCGGGCGTGAGTCGTAAGCGATCGATCATCGCGTCACTCAGTCCACGCTCGGCTGCGCCGGACAGATCTTTCTCGTTCGCAGCCAGGATGTCCGCCGTTCGCGCTCGCACCTCGGTGGCAATGCCCCGTAGCGCGTGCGTGCGATCCTCCGCTGTCGTTTTTGCCAGCTGGCGCGCTGCTCGTCTCGCGGCCTGCGCGAGCTTCACAATCCGCTTCTGAACGGATGTTGCCGACTCAGGCGTCGCGCGCTCCATCGTTTTGCATCTCGCTGGACTGCTGGTTGTGATAGCTGCGTTCGGTCATAGAACTACGAGGTCATCTCGATGAATGACCTCATCAAGATATTTATACCCCAAAGTTGCCTCGATGTCGGCTGAATGCGTACCCATGATACGGCGCACATCTTCGGCTCGATAGCCCGCAAGTCCGCGTGCGAACTCGGTTCCGGCGGGGTCTACAAGGCTCACAATGTCGCCGAGTTCGAAGGCTCCGTGTACTTCTACAACCCCGGCGGGCAGCAGACTGCGCCCATTTGATGCCAGAGCTTGCCGGGCGCCCGCGTCGACGACCAGGCGCGCGGTCGGCTTTGCGCCGTAGGCGATCCAGTGCTTGCGGCTGGTCATTCGCTGCTCAGTCGGGATGAACAGAGTTCCCACGTCCGCGCCTTCAAGGGTCTGGCGAACGATGTTTGGTTCGCGCCCGGACACGATCGCTGTCGCCACACCGCTGCGAGTCGCGCTCTTGGCGGCCTGAACTTTGGACGCCATTCCTCCGGAGCCGACGCCGCCCGGAGTCGGCGCACCCGCTACCGGCGCGGCTTCTTTGTCCACATCGCGCACCAGCGGAATGCGCACCTTGTCGTCGTCGTGGAGCCCGTCCACGTCGGTCAACATGATCAGCGCGTCGGCCGACACCAGGTTGCATACCAGGGTCGCCAGCAAGTCGTTGTCGCCGTACTTGATCTCGTCAACGGCGACGGTGTCGTTTTCGTTGATCACCGGCACGACGCCGCTCGCCAGCAAGGCGTTGAGCGCGTGGCGCGCGTTGAGAAAGCGCCGGCGATTCTTGATGTCATCGTGGGTAAGTAGCACCTGGCCGATGACGATTCCGTGGGCGGCGAAGGCGTGCTCCCAGTGTTGCATCAGCTTGCCCTGGCCGACGGCGGCGGCCGCCTGCAACATAGGCAAAGCAGTCGGTCGATCGGTCAGCGACATTGCGCGCATACCCAGTGAGATCGCGCCCGAGCTGACGACCACGAATTCGACGTTGCGCTCGGCCCGCAACGCGATCAGTTCGTCCGCAAGCGAAGCGGGACGACCGGCGGGGCTTTCGTGCAGCAGCCGACTACCGACTTTGACGACCACACGCGTGGCCGCCCCCATGATGTTCTTGCGCAAGCTGTCGCTAGTCATCCGGTCACTACTCATCAGAATCGGCGGCGGTCTGCTCACGCCACAGCTCTTCGAACTTACTGACGAGCTCTTGCACGTACGGGTTTCCTTCGGTGGACAGTTGCAGCTCCACCGCCACGGTCGTCCGGGCAAGGAAACCCTGCTGCTCTTTCATCTCGGCATCGATGCGCTGGTCGACTTCGGCGATGGCTTCGACTTCATCACTGCCGCGCGACAACAACTTGCGAACGAACCCGCCGCTGGCCATGTCGAGCAAGTTCAGGGGCGCGCGAACGGTGGCTTTGGCAGCCGCCAGGGCGCTGCGCCGGAAGATCTTGTTGCCGATGCCGCCAGGGGTCTGGTCGATGGCTTTCATGATGACTTCGCGCAACGCCAGAGCTGAGTCCTTGTCCAGGCCCAGGCCCACATGCAGCCGCGCACAGTAGTGGTCGAACAAGGTGCCGACGAGAAAATGGCGTGCGGCCGCCTGGGTGCGTTTGGCGACCACGTACGTGATGAGCAGCTTGCGCCACGCTTTGCCCATTACTTTGAACAGCAAAGTGCCGCCGGCAATGTCGGTCCAGTCGGGCGGCTTTTCCGCACCGTCAGCGATCATGCGCTGGGCATCCGCGTCCACGTCGACCGCGTGCGAGTCCGCGATTCGTTTCACGGTGCCGCGACTGATCGTCGACGACATCCAGTCTTCGACGATGGGCACCGGAAACACTCCAGCCATCGAAGCGGCGATCGAGCGGCCGATGATCATGCGACGATTCACCGACAGGTGTTCGCGACTGAGCGTGAGCTCGTAACTCATCAGTTAGATGGTATCGTCGATTTGCCGGCTGGGGGAGCGATACCCTTCAATAGCCGGTCTCGTTCGTCAGTTTCTCGGCTGCGCTGAAGCGTATCCACCACTTGATCGGCCGGTGGTGCGGCGATTGCCACCGCTTTACCCAGGTCAGCGACCGCGTGACCGAGACTGATCTTCATGCGCAACCGCTCGCCCTTTCGGGTGAACTGAACTTCGCCCGTGACGTTGGCGGCAAGGGGCGCGCCGGTCTTCTTGTCCAGGATGATGTGGCCGCTGACGCTGCCGCCCACGATGGTCTCCCGCCACTTGCGTTGGCTGAACCCTTCGGCGGTGCGTGCTCGCGGGGTGGCCAGGGTCTTCAGCTCGATTTTGTGTGCGCTTCGGCCAGCGAACTGCGTGTCGGTGGCAGCGCCAAGGTCGACGATGTGGGCCAGGGGATCCATGTACTGAGCCAGGGTCGAGAATAACTGATTGCGCAGCTTGACCGGTTCGCCCTTGGACTCGGGCGCGCGTCGGTGAAACTTGCTGTAGCGCGGCCGCAGGTACAGGGTGCCGTCGAGGAAGATCACTTCTTTGCCATGGTCTCCAGACAGATTGCGGATGCCACGGTAGTTGCGCTTCGCGCCGAGCTCGAGCACGACGTTCTCGTCGATTTTGTCCAGGGACGTGTCGCCGCGCAGGATCTCGACGGTGGAGGTGCCGGTGAACTTATGCGGGCCCAGAACCGCGCCGAGTTGGCCATGGGCCATGCGGACCGCTCGCATGAGCTCGGCCACGTCTTTGCTCGCTTTGGCCGTGTCGATGGGCACCATGGCCGGCGTGGTGGTTTTGACCAGGCCGCTCGGCTCCTTCTCCGGCTTTTTGGCCGTCGGGCACCCCATCATGCTGATGGCCACCAATAAGGCCATGGATCTCATGTTGAGGTCATAGCTTTCTCGACGGCAGCGGTCAACCGCGCTACCGTTGGCCGACGCATGCCTCCCGGCGAGTTTCTGGAAGCATACGCGCTTAGCGGCGCAGCCTACGGGCTGGTGTTCGTTCTCGGCGCCCTCTTTGGCAGTTTCGGCAACGTGTGCATTTATCGTTGGCCGCCGAGCGAGGAACATCCAAACGGCCAATCGGTCGTCGCTCCGGGTTCCCACTGCTTTGCCTGTGGCAAGCCGGTGCGTTGGTTCGACAATATTCCGATCCTCAGTTACTTCATTCTGCGCGGGAAGTGTCGCGACTGCGGCATTGGCTTTTCCCCGCGCTACATGTTCGTAGAAGCCGCTCTAGGCCTGATCTGGGTCGCTTTGTACTACCAGATCGTTGCCCTGGCCTACACCGATCTACCTCTCGGCCAGCGCGCTGGCATGTTCTCGGTCTACGCGTCGCTCACGTTCGTGTTGATGGTGATCGCGTTCATCGACCTGGATCACAAGCTGATCCTGGACAAGATCACGTTCCCGTCTATCGTCATTTTCTACGGGCTCGGCATGACTCTGCCCGGCGCGGTCTGGTGGCACGGGCTCGTCGGCATCGCCGTGGGCTATGGCGTCATCCGGGCCGTGTCCGACGGCTACTACTTCCTGACCAAGCGCGAAGGCCTTGGCTACGGGGACGGAAAGTTGCTCGCACTCATCGGAGCGATCAAAGGCTGGAAGGCAGTGCTGTTCTCCCTTTTTGCCGGCTCGATGCTCGGTTCCGTCATCGGCATTACAGTTTTGCTCATCGTCCGCCGAGGAAATCCACCAGTGGAAGAGGGGGACGAGGACCCGGGCGAGGACGCCCCCGAATCGACGTCCCTGCGGCACGTAGAGCTGCCCTTCGGACCTTTCCTGGTCATGGGCGCCATCGCATATCTGTTCCTCGAGAGCTGGCTCGCCATCAGTTTAGGGGGCTTATGGGGGACGGGCGGGGGCTAATTGTGAGATAACTTATAGGAAGAGCCTGAAACTAAGCACCTTTAGTTAGCGGTTAACCAGCAGCGACCCCAAGGAGGGGAGGCGGTCGTTCGACGATGAAGATCCTGTTCGCTACGTTTGAGAGTCCAGAAGACTTCCTGGAACGCCTCGATTTGCCCGATGAAGATGACTCGGGCGACGCGACGTTAAAGGTGCGCACTAAGGCCCGTTACGACGCGGACGAGTCGATCATTCTGGAAATCGGCTATCCCGGTCTGCCCAACCGCATCCTGACACGCGTGCGTGCCGGGGCTGCCCAGGGCGACGACGATCAGCTATTTCTGTTCGAGCCTGGGGAGGAGCACAAGCGCGACTTCCTGGTCGCAGTTGCCTCCGGGCGCGCGACAGCGTCCTGGAAACGCCGCCACCGGCGTTTTCCGATGCGTATGCCGGCGAGGTTCGTCGTGGAGGGTGAGGACGTACCCCTCCGCGGAGACGCTGAGACCGAGGATATGGGCTCGGGCGGTGTCTCGCTCAAGACCTCGCGCACCCTACCGGACGGCGCCAAAGTCACCATCATTCTCGAGCCCGGTGACGGCTCGGAAGAGATCGAATTCACTGGCCGTGTCGTGTGGAATCGCAATGATGACACGGTCACTGGTGTCGGTGTGCAATTCGAATCCCTGTCGGGCGACCACATGAAACGGCTGCGTCGCATGATCCGCGACGTCAAGTTGCGCGGCAAGACGGACGCGAGCTGAAGCTCTCGGTGCGGCGTGAGGCACCGCGGTGGGCTACCACCTGCTCCCGCGGCCCTGTAGACTATGTGGCCTAGTGGCTGAAAGGTCCTTCGCCGGTTTCAAGTACTCGCAGAGACTCGCCGTAGGTTTCTACGGTGAGGTCTACCGAGGTGTGTCCGCCTCCGATACCGAGGTGGAGGTGCTGCATCTGGATCCGAAGCTCGCCCAGCAGAGTGAGTTCACTGGTGCGCTCACCCGTCATGGCACGGAGCTGGGATTGCTCCAGCACCGGCACACGGTCACGACACTCACCATCGGCAAGGCGAGCGACGGCAGCATGGTCGTGGTCACCGAGCCGGTGAGTCGATGCCAAACCGTCGAGGAACTGATCGCCGCCGCGCGCACCGCGGGCGCTCAGGTGCCCATCGCAGTTGCCCTGGCCATTGGTCGCGCCGCAATCGCGGGCGTGGCCGCTGCCCACACGGTCAACATCGTGCACGGCGGCATGCATCCACGCTCTGTCATCGTTGGCAACTCGGGTGACGTTCGCGTCAACGACTTTGCTGTTGCTCGTGCGCTGGCCATCGCCGCGGCGGAGTCGGACGACGCGGAGCTGTACAAAGGCTTCGGCGGCTATCTCGCGCCAGAGCTCGCGCTAGGTGATGTACCCAGCCAGCCGGTCGACGTCTACGCCGTCGGCGCGTTGCTGTTCACCTTGCTCACCGGCGACGCGCCACCTGGCGAGTTGCACGCCAGCCCTAAGGTCACTGAGGTCGTGCAGCGCGCTCTGGCGACGGACTTGGACAAGCGGTACGCCAGCGTGCGTGTCCTCGAGCAGGAGTTTGAGTTGGCGTTGGCCGCCGACGGTTGCCACATCGCTTCTCCGGAGGACATTGCGCAGTATCTGGGCCGGGCGCGTGCGTCGACAGAACGGCGCCTCGACGACGGCCTCGACGATCTGTTGTCGAGCCTGGACGACGAGCCGGCTGCGCCAGCGCCGGCGCCGGTCAAATCTTCACGCGCTCGGCGTACGGGAGATTTGCCCGGGCTCGAAATTCCGCATGTCGCCGACGAAGAGGTGACCGACGTCGCGCCGCAGGTGATCGATGCTTTGGAGCAAGCAGAGGTCGACAGCGAAGAGACGCTGGTTGCGCCCGACACCCCGGCGATCTCCGAAGACACCTCGTTGACCCAGGTAGATGCCGACCCGCTGCAAGGGCGGGATCCCATCTCGGAGATGATTCAGCTCGCCAAAGACGACGCGCCCACGGGCAAGGTCGATCTGCACGATGGCGATGACGAGTACAACGACGGACACACGCCGTTGCCGCCGCCCGCCGCGGACTCGCCCGGGACGTACACGCGCGCGGGCCATGAGATTCTGAACCCCAAGGGCAAGCGCACGGTCGAGGAGGCGGCGCTCGGGGCGATCGCTTCGCTGGAAGGCCTGGACGACGAGGACGAGGACGACGAGGACGACGACGACGGGCCGGTGACGATCCGGCGGGACAAGCCAAAGCAGGCGGCCATCATCGCCAAGGCGACCGCACTCGAGCGGGAGGAGCCGCCACCATCGCTGACCAAGTCCAACGCGAGCTTGTGGATGCTGATCACCGTCGCCTCCCTGGTCGGCATGTTCTTGTTCCTGTATTTCAAGACCGATCTGTTTCACCCGGAGCGCACGAAAGAGCGCGACGAAGCGCGAAAACGCAAGCAGGCGCAGATCGACGAAGACTCCAAACCTCCTCCCGTGGGGATCGTCTCCATCGACATCGAGCCGAGAAACGCCGCGGTGTGGATGTCCCTGGGCAAGGCGCCGGCGAAGACACCGCTGCTCGTTCCATCCACTTCGGTATGGCAGCTCCGCTTCGAGCTCGATGGCCACAAACCCAAGGACGTCAATGTCGTGGCCAGCCACTGGAGCGGGTCGGGCAAATCGCGCAAGGCCCTGGTCAAGGCGACCCTCGTTCCCGGACAGGTCAAACGCACGTCTGCCGCGCCCAAAAGGGTCAAACCTGCCGAGCAAAGCGGGCTCGCAGACGGTCAAGGCAAGATTCACGCTGACAGCTCTCCATCCGGATCTGAGGTCTGGTTGTTCCTGGGTGTTGGCGACCTGGAGAGGCTCTCCGTCGAGGCCGGAAAAGCGTATCGCTTCAAGCTACAAAAAGACGGATTCGAGCCAGGCTTCGTTGAAATCCCCGCCTCAGCCTGGAAGGGCGATGGCAGCCGTGTCTCACGCCGGATCGAGCTCAAAAAGCGTAAGAAAAAATAGCGTTTGCAGGGCTTTGCCAGCGCTTGTGCGGCGAACTTAGCGACTGCTATCGTGGTTGGGTTCTGAAGTCGCGCACGCTGAAAGTGAAGTGTCCCACCTGGGATCACGTGGAGAAGTTCTACGCGCACAAGCTGCGTAACGGGAACCGTTTGTCTATTCGCGTTCCGTTCAACCTCGACCAGGGCGACAAGCTCAACATCGCTCTCGAGTTGCCGAGCGAAATGGTGATGGTGATCGACGGTGAGGTCGAACGGTGCCAACCCGCCGCGGATGGCAAGCGCTACGGGTTGGACATTCACCTGGCCGGCATGACCAAGGAGATGCGCGCCCGACTCGAGCGATTGGTCGGTCAGTCGCGTGGCGACATCGAGCCCTCCGGCGAGCTCTCTTTGGAAGCCCTCGATCCAGATGGCCTTCCAGTCGCTCAGCCGGCGGATGCGCCCATGGACGAGCGGGTCGAGCCGATGGAGTTGCCGCGGGCGGAGACATTGCGCGGCAAGGAACGCGAAGTGTTCACCTTGCTCGAGCAAGAGTTGCAGTCGGTCAAAGAAGCGGCCGCCCATGAGGCTCTTGGTGTCGCCTGGGATGCGGATGTCGCTGCGATTCGAGCGGCGTACTTCAAGTTGACCAAGCGCTTCCATCCGGACGCCTACGCGCGTCATCAGTCCGAGGCGATCTTGTTGATCTCTCAGGAGATCTTCATCTACATCAACAAGGCCTACGACCGCATGCGCGATGCCGCTGTCGAGAGCGGTGCGGCGATCGTTGCTGGCCCCGCGCTTTTGCCCCACGACGGTTGGCTCACTCAGTTCGACGACATTGGAACGGAGGGGAGCGACGACCGCCGGGTATTGGCGCCGCCGACGCCTCCGCCGGACGAGTTGGTCCGGGCGATGCAAAAGCTCGCAGCGAAGAAGAAGCTGGAAAAGAAACCGGCCGCACCACCACCGGTCCCGACGAACGCTGCGCCGACTGCGGCAGCACCTGCACCTGCACCTGCACCTGCACCTGCACCTGCATCCGCTGCGCCGGCGAAACCATCGCAAGCAGAGCGCCACCGCAAGTCCACGTCGCAGCCGGTGGTTCAGTTCAACAAAGAGCCAGAGAAAGAGACTCTCAGCGACAGCCTGTTCGGAGACATGGACCTCGAGAAGAAGAGCGGTCTGCACGACCTGGAGATTCCCGAGGAGCGAGTGGATGCGATGGAGGCCGAGGGCCGAGAGCTACTAGCCGCCGGAGACGCGGAGAAGGCGCAGGCAGTGTTTACCCAGGCTCTCCAGGTGGTTCCCCGCAACCGCCGTATCCGGGCGCTGTACCACCTGGCGCGGGCGAAGCCGTTGATCAAACGTAGAGAATTGGTCCAGGCTGTTGCCCAGCTCAAGGCCGCGCTCACTCACGACCCTCAGTGCGAGGAAGCCAGGGTGCTGATGGATGAACTCGAGGAAGGTCCGACCGGCAAGAAGCGCACCGGGTTGTTCAAGAGGTTCTTCAAATGAGTGCTCCCACCATCGGTATCGACCTCGGCACGACCAACTCGTGTGTAGCAACCGTGGATCGCGACGGCGCGCCGCGCATCATTACTAACCAACAGGGCGACACGACGACCCCGTCGATGGTGTCGTTCGATGTCGATGACGCCGGCGACATCAAACCCATCGTTGGCACTCCAGCCAAGCGCCGCGCCGTGACCAACCCGGCGGAGACCGTGTATGGCGTGAAACGTCTGATGGGGCGCCGTTTCGACGAGGTGGAAATTACCCAGCTGGCGCAGACTCTTCCGTACAACCTCACGGCAGCGCCCAACGGTGACGCCTGGGTGAGCGTGCATGGCGTGAGTGTGTCGCCCCAGGCAGCGTCCGCACTGGTGCTCAGTGAGATCAAAGTCGTCGCGCAGAATTTCTTCAAGGACGAGGTCGCGAACTGCATCATTACGGTGCCCGCGTATTTCGATAATAGCCAGCGCAAGGCCACTGTAGACGCGGCGGAGATTGCCGGGCTCAACGTGCGCCGTTTGCTCAACGAGCCGACCGCCGCGGCCCTCGGCTACGGCGCGCATCGCGGTGCCAATCGGCGCTTCGCTGTCTGCGACCTCGGCGGAGGAACGTTCGATGTATCCATCGTCAACGTCGAGGACGGCGTGTTCGAGGTCATCTCGACCCATGGCGACGCATTCCTGGGTGGCGACGACTTCGACCGAGCGATCATCGAAACCCTGGTCGATGAAGTGAAGGAACAACATGGCGTCGACGTGCGCGGTGATGCTCAAGCGCTCCAGCGGCTCAAAGAGGAAGCTCAGCAGGCGAAGCACACTCTCAGCGAGATTCGCGAAACCCGCATGCGCTTACCGTATCTGGCGCGCACGGGAGACGGGGCGCTCAACTACGACCGGGTGCTGTCCCGGGCGGAGCTAGAGAGCTGGACATCACCTATCGTGAATCGGTTGGTGCCGCCGTGCCGCGAGGCTGTTTCTCGCTGTGGCCTCCATCCCCACGATGTCGATGCCGTTATTCTGGTCGGCGGCATGACGCGGATGCCGCTGGTGCAGAACAAGTTGGCGTCTGTGTTCGGGCGAGAGCCGCTGAAGGTGGTCAACCCGGACGAGATTGTGTCCGTGGGCGCCGCTGTGCAATGCGCCATTCTGGACGGTCGCATCGATGGCGTGATCTTGCTCGATGTCACATCTCGCGCCCTGGGTGTGGCGGTCGATGGCCGCTATCAGCAAGTGATACCGCGCAATGCGACCATTCCGACCCGCGAACACAAGATCATCGCAACGACCAAGGACGGGCAAACCGAACTCGAGTTCGACGTGTACGAAGGCGAATCGGCCAAAATTCACGAGAATCGGCACCTGGGACGATTCGTCTGCAGCAACCTGCCTGCCGGTGGCGCTGGCGAAGTGTTGCTGTTGGTCGAAATGACAGTAGATGTCGATGGCATCCTGCGCGTTTCCACAACAGAGTTAGCTTCTGGAGACAGGCCGGAGCTACGGCTAGTAGCGACGGCGGGACTAACTCGCGAGGACGTCAGGAACCTGACCCAATCGCTGGCCGGAGCACGACAACAGTGAAGAATCGACAGTTCAGCCTTTTGGCCCTCGCGCTACTCATGGTTAGCGCATGCGGCACCGGCGCGAGCAGCAATCCCGGCCCGATGAACGCCCAGTCGAATTCGGGCGAGGCCGAGAAGGCCGAGACGACTGAGAAGGTCGACAAGGTCAAGATCGTCAACCAGCCTGGCGTCGTCGTCAGCATGGACGCGGTGTTGGTACCGGGCAGTGTGACCGTGATTGAGTTCTACGCCGACTGGTGTGGGGCGTGCAAAATCATCGAGAAGAAGCTGCTCGCCAAAATCGGCGGCGAGCCTCGCATCGTTCTGCGCAAGATCAACATCAAGGACGATACGTCGGCGGTAGCCAAGCAGTTCGACGTGGGCGCTCTACCTCACGTGCGTATCTTTGACGGCAACGGCAAGCTGTCCCATGTTCTGGTGGGCAACAGCGCGACCAAAGCCGGCGAGCTAGCTATCAAAGTGTTGGCGCGCAAGTAACGCGCTGCCGACCAGCCCGGCGTCGTCGCCCAAAGCCGAGTCGACCACATCCAGATCCGCGAGTGCGGGGGGATTGGCCGCGACTTCCATAGCCATGACCACGTGGTCGCGGAACACCGGCGTTCGCGACATCATGCCACCGCCGAGTAATAGGCAGGATGGGTTGAGCAAGGTGATCGCGTTGGCCAGCGTCGCACCGAGTAGCGGCGCGAGTTCCTGATACAGGTTGAGGGCATAGTCGTCGCCTTCGGCCGCGGCGGCGTCCAGGTGGCCCGGATTGACCTGGTGTGCGTCACCACCAGCGAGGCGGACGGCGGCCGAGCGTGCACCGCCGCTCAGCTCACGGCGGATGCGTCGTTGCAGGTAGTGGCCCCCGGTGTAGGCCTCGATGCAGCCACGGCGGCCGCAGTTGCAAGGCAGCGCGTCGTCGTCGAATGCGACTTTCGTATGGCCAATCTCCCCCGCGCAGCTGGTCGCACCGCGGACGAGCTGGCCGTTGGCAATCACACCGCCGCCGATACCCGTGCCGACGAACACCGCCAGCGTGTCGTGCTTGCCCATGGCGGCGCCCGCTTTGTACTCGCCGTAGGTCACGGCATCGACGTCGTTGTAGATGACGAACGGCCGGTCTCCGAGTTTGACGGCGAGTAACGCGCCGAAGGCAACGTCGCGCCAGCGCAGGTGCGGTGAGTTTGCTACCACTCCATCGGTGCCGCGCAGCATGGCTGCGAGGCCAACGCCAATACAGACGGGTGTGCCCGCTTCGGCGGCTTCGACGGTGAGCCGGTCGGTGACGTCGCACAAACGTTGCGCGATCTGATCTGGCGAGCGCGCGTCGCCCACGGGCTCGCGATGGCGCGCGATTGGTGTTGTGGCGTCGCTGCCGTAGATCGCTGCGCGCAGGTTCGTGCCGCCGAGATCGAAACCGACCGAGAGCATCGCTCAGCCCAGCTCTGATCGGGCAGCGGCTATTTCTTCTTCGACGGCCGCGCGAATCTGGATCAGCCGCTCGGGGGTCGCGGCCTCGCAGCGCACGACCAACGATGGCTGCGTATTGGACGCGCGCACAAGTCCCCAGCCGTCGCCGAAGTTGGCTCGCGCACCATCGACATCGACGACCGACGTGACGTCGTCGCGCACACGCAGTCGCGCCGTGGTCTTGGCCACTACATCGAACTTGATGTCGTCGGAGCATTCGACGCGAATCTCCGGCGTATTGTGCATCTGCGGCAGGGTGTCGTAGTGGTCGGCCAGGGACAAGTCGCTGCTAGCAACCAACTCGAGCAGGCGCGCGCCGCTGTACACGCCATCATCGAAACCCAGGTATCGGTTCTCGAAGAAAATGTGCCCACTCATCTCGCCGCCGAGTGCGGCGCCGATCTCTTTCATCTTGGCCTTGATCAGCGAATGGCCCACCTTCCACATGAGTGGATCGCCACCGGCTTTTTCCAGTTCGTCGTAAAGCGCCTGTGAGCACTTCACCTCGCCGATGAATTTGGCGCCGGGTTCGTCTTTCAAGATGGCGCGGCCGAACAAGATCATCAGTTGGTCGCCCCAAATGATGCGCCCTTTGCCGTCCACCGCACCGATGCGGTCCGCGTCGCCGTCCAACGCGATGCCCAGCTGCGCGTTCTCCGCGATGACCCGCTCCTGGAGATCGACCATGTTCTTGGCAACTGTCGGGTCCGGGTGATGGTTTGGGAACGTGCCGTCCATGTCGCAGTAGAGCTCGACCACGTCGAAGCCTAGTTCGCGATACAACCGGGTTGCGGGTGGTCCGCCGGTACCGTTGCCCGCGTCGACGACGATCTTGAATCGGCGATCAGTCAGGCGGAGTTGGCTCTTGGCGTAGTCCACGTACGGAGTCATGGCGTCGGCCTGGCTGACGGTTCCGGCAGTGGCAGCGGGTGCCCCCCAGTCGGCGGCTTCCATGGCTGTGCGCAGAGCGCGAATGCCGTCGCCGTGAATCGAGCTGGTGCCCTGGAGCAACTTGAACCCGTTGTCGGGGGCCGGGTTGTGGCTGCCCGTGATGATCACCGCGCCATCGGTCTTGAAGTGGTGGGCGGCGAAGTACAGCATCGGGGTCGACGCTACGCCGATGTCGAGGATGTCAACGCCGCGCTCGGTGATGCCGTCGACAAACGCAGCGTAGATGCGTGGCGAGGTGGTGCGACAGTCGCGGCCGATAGCCATGCGCACGGTATCACCGGCGCTCGCTGTCTTGATCTTCTCGGCCAGAGCGCGACCCAGGTCGCGAACGAAATCGTCGCTGAAGTCGCGGTCGGCTACGCCGCGGATGTCGTATTCGCGAAAGACTTGAGGATTCATCGGTGGTCTTCTTATAGGTACTTGTTGAGATCGCGCTGTTTTAGCTGTTCGACGACTTCGCGGACATTCTGGGCCTGGTCCTTGGGCACGACCAGAACCGCGTTGCCAGATTGCACCACGACGAGATCCTGCACGCCGACGATGGCGACCACGTGATCGTCATCGCCGAATACGATATTGCCGCTGGCATTCGATGCAATCACGGTGCCGTCGACGATGTTTCCGTGCGCATCCGCTTCACGATAGTTTTCGACCGAGGACCACGAACCGACGTCGTCCCAACCGAAGTCGCCGCGTAGGCAAACGACGTTGTCCGTCTGCTCCATAACGCCGTAGTCGATCGAAACGCGCGGTAGCTTCGCGTAGACCGTATCGACGGTCGCAGCGTCTCCGGTGGCCAGAGCCTCACGAATCCTGACCAGGCCAGCGAACGTCTCGGGCATATGGCGTTCGATCTTGTCCAGCAGCACCTGGGCCTTGACGAAGAACATGCCGCCGTTCCACAGGTAGTCGCCGCTGTCCATGTATTGCTGGGCAGTGGGAGCGTCTGGCTTCTCGACGAAACGATCGACTACGACAGCGCCCTGATTGAACTCGGCGCCCACCTGGACGTAGCCGAATCCGGTCTCGGGCCTGGTGGGCACGATGCCGATGGTTACGATCACGTCGTGGGCCGCGGCGATGGAAAACGCGTTGACGACGACGTCGGCGAAGCCGGCTTCGTCATTGATGTGTTGATCAGCTGGGATGGCGCCCATGACCGCGTCCGGGTCGCGATCAAGCAGGCATACCGCCGCGTAGCCCAGGGCAGCAGCAGTGTTGCGGCCTTCGGGTTCGGCGATGATCGCCTCGGCAGCCAGGTGGGGTAGGTCGGTGGCGACCTGCGGCGCCTGACTACGCGCGGTGACGACGGCGACCTGGTCGCTCGGCTGTGCAAGGCGGCGGGCCGTCGCGGCGAGTAGTGACTCGTCGGCGCGGGCGCCCAGGGACAGGAACTGCTTGGGCATGGCCTTGCGACTGGCAGGCCACAACCTGCTGCCGCTGCCGCCGGCCAAGATGACTGCGTGATTCATTGCAGGGAGGCTATCAGAAGATCAAAAAAAAAACGGCACCTACCGCGAGGTAGGTGCCGCTCGATTGAATCGATGAAACTGTTACTGCGCGGGAATCGTGAACGTACCGCTGATGGCGGTGAAGCCAACACCCAGGGACAGCGAGTCTTTCTCACCGTCGGACAGCGGGTTGTAGTTGCCGCCGGCGTCGAGAAGGTCAACGTCTGGCGTAAGCAGCGACTTGATCAGGTTGGACTCTTTGACTTCTTCGAGGCTGACCGCACAGTCCGCCGGAGCGTTGTCGAACAGGCCAACGATGGTGGCGCCGGTGCTGCCATCTTCGCAACAGTCGGGCACGGTGCCGGTGCAATCTTCGGCGATGCTGTCGGTAAGGGCGCTGTGCACGGCGGGAAGAACTTCGCCCTGCAGGTCAGAGTCCGTGATGGCGCCAGCGATGATGCCGTTGGACAGGGTCGCGCCGTCCGAAGCGATGGTCGCGATGGCGCGGGCGCCAATCAGCTCGACCGAGATGGGCGCGCCGTCGGTGAGGGCCAGCTCGAGGCTGAGCGTACCCGGGCCACCTTCGAAACGACCGGCGATGTTGTCGCCGACGACGAGAGCGTCCGTGGGGGAAGAAGCTTTGATGTCCGCTGAACCTGCACCGTCGAGGTGAAGACCACAGACCATGTCGTTTTCGTCAACACACGCTGCCGGGCTCTCGTTCTCACCCAGGTAGACCCACATACCCACGCCGGTGGCGGTGGTAAGCGCGGTGGCTTTCATGCGGACGAGAAGCAACAACGTACCGGAGCGAACCGACTCGTCGATGGTTTCGTTGATGTTGAAGCTCTCGCCGGCAGCGCCAGCAAGGGCGGCCATGATCTGACCAAGCGCGTTGTCCTTGCGGCCGAGCTCGTCGCCGTCAAGGTTGAGGCCGAGCTGAGTTGCTTCCGAAGCACTCGTCGGCATGAGTAGCGTATCCACCATCCATGTGGTGTCGGTACCGGCGGGATCTACGACGGTCGAGCCGCCATCATCATCACCATCGTCGTCACCACCGCCGCCACAAGCGCCGATTGCGAGCGACATGCCCATTGCCAAAGCAAACACCGATACACGTTTGACTAGTCTCATCTTGTAAAATCCCCCTCAATGGGTAGGGCGCGGCGGGGTACTTCACCTCGAACTCCCCCCGCTCTCCCAACGGTTAACTTGAAGGCAGTTTTTAACGCACTACGCCTTCGTTAATCAAGGTAAACAGACTTCACAGCGAGCGCCGTGATCTGTGCCCTATCCGTGGATTTATCTGCCGATTTGGAGCCCCGATCGGCATATTTCGCGGCTGTAATCGCTGTGTGCGCAATTACGGTACATAAGATCGTGCTACCTTGGCGGCGTGCGCGTCCTGGGCGTGTTGATGTTTCTCCTCGGGGGTGGAGGCACCGCCTACTCGACGTGGGCCACCTATAACCGGGGTCGGCCTCACGACGTGCTTTTCGGCATCGCTGCGCCGTTGGCGATGGTCGTCGCTCTCATTGGCTTACTGCTGATATTCGTGCCCGGCTTTTTCGGTTAACGTCCCGGCATGAAGCGCATTGCCGTTGCCGCCCTCGCACTATCATTTGCCGCCACCGCTAGCGCCGACACGGTAAAGCGCATTGGCCACAAGAAGACCGCGTGGAGTGCGAAGGGCTTTGCCAAGCACAAAGCCGCGGCGATGAAGTTCGGCAACGCGTACCGAAAGTTCATCACGCGCAATCGTACCGAGCGCGAAGTGGTGACGACGGTCATGCGTCTGGCCAAGCGTCGCGGCTACAAGAATCTGTTCAGCGGCAAACTCCGCAACTTGAAGCCCGGCGCCAAAGTGCACGCCGTTGTGCACGGCAAGCTGGCCGCTCTGGTCGTGGTCGGCTCCAAGCCGCTGGCCGAGGGCATCCACGTGGTCGCGTCCCACATCGACGCGGTTCGCATCGACCTCAAGCAGAACGCTCTGTATGCGGACGGCAATCTGGCCATGCTCGAGACCCACTACTACGGGGGCATCAAGAAGTACCAATGGCTGAGCACGCCGCTCGCGCTCCACGGTGTCGTGATCAAGAAGGGCGGCAAGCGCGTCAACATCTCGATTGGCAGCAAGCCGACGGATCCTGTGTTCGTCATTCCCGACATCGCCAAGCACAAGTCGCGCCGCGTGAACAACAAGGAAGGCGAGCAGCTGCCGGGCGAAAAACTAGACCCGATCATCTCGTCGACACCGGGCAAGTCGACCAAAGCGCACAAGGATCGCTTCGCGGCGGCCGCGGCAAAACTGCTCAAGAAGCGCTACAACATCGACGTGTCGGACCTGGTGTCCGCTGAGTTGGAGCTCATTCCGGCGACACTGCCACGAGACGTCGGACTCGATCGGGCCATCGTGGGCGGCTATGGTCAGGACGACCGCTCCTGCAGCTACGCGGCCCTGCGCGCCATCTTTGAAACGCGCCGGCCCAAACACACGGCTGTCGTCGTGCTCGCCGACAAAGAGGAGATCGGTTCCACGGGCAATACGGGCGCGCGCTCGAACTTCATCCGCCGCGTCGTGGCCGAACTGGTCGAAGCGACCGGGGGAACGTCGACCCAGGTCGTGGTTGACCGAGTGCTGGCCAAGTCGATCGTGTTCTCAGCCGACGTCACCGGGGGCGTAAACCCTCACTACCGGTCGTTGTACGACAAACGTAACTCGGCGTTCGTTGGCTCCGGCGTGGTTTGGGATCAGTCGGCGGTTCACGCCGGTCTCATGTCGTATGTGCGGACACTGTTCAACCGCAACCGAATCACGCATCAGGCAGCCAACTGGGGCAAGACCACCGGATCCAAAGGGGAGGGTGGCACTGTATTGCCGTTCTTCACTCAGCACGGGATGAGTGGTCTAAACGTAGCGATTCCGCTGCTCTCCATGCATGCGCCATTCGAGTTGGTTTCGAAAGCAGATCTCTACGAAGGTTTCCGAGCGTACCGGGCATTTCTGCGCGACTAGCATTGTCTAGCAACTGAATCGAGGGAGCGCTTTCGGCGCACCGGTGCGCCCATTATCGCGTACCCTCCTCGCCACTGGGGCAACACCAAGAGGGTAGCGATGAAACGTAATACAGCGATAGGCATTGGCGTCGTAGTTCTGGCCGCACTGGCTCTGTTCTGGTTCACCCGTGGTGGTGGCGATAAGAAGGACGACAACAACGACGCCAAGGTCACCAAGACAAAGAAGTCCAAGAAGAAGGGCAAGCGGGTCGTTCGGTCCAACAAGGCCGGCAGCGACTTTCGCAGCTCTGTTATCTCCGAAGATGATCCTATCGGCAGCTTGCGCCTCGAAGGCCAGGTAGTCGACGCGGATGGTCACGGTGTCGGCGGCGCGCAGGTCACCATCGACTCCATGCCACCCAAGGTGGTCAAGACGGAGAAGGACGGTTCGTTCGGTATCGACAAGTTGGTCGCGCGGCCGTATCGCCTCGTCGCCCGGGCCAAAGAAGGTGTCGCCGGTCCGGTAGTTGCCCGGCTCAACGAGAAGAACGACCCGATCATCCTCAAGCTCAAAGCGGCGTCGTCGGTTCAGTTCACCATCATCGATGCCATGGAGAAGAAGCCTGTCAAAGGCGCCACGGTGGAGCTCCGCGGCATGGACAAGCAGACCGCAACCACGGGCGAGGACGGTGTAGCCGTGGTTACCAACGTAGTTCCCGGTTGGTATAACGCCGTGGCGTACGCGCCCAAGTTCGCCAGACAACACACCTGGTTTCGCGTCGATGGCAAACACGAGGTGACCCTGGAGCTACGCCAGGGAGCCCCCGTCAGCGGGATCGTGGTAACGCCGGATGGCAAGCCTCTGGCCAACGCGGCGGTGCTGTACGAAGGCGCGTCGTCGTGGGCGCAGCAGGCGAACCCACGGTGGGACGCCGCCACGACCGACGAGAAGGGCAAGTTCAAATTCGACGGTCTGCCCCCCGGTTCGTTCCGGTTCGTGGCTCGCCATAAGAAGTTCGCGCCAGGGAAGACCAAGCTGATCGTGCTCGATGGCAAGAATCCGCGCACTAAGCTGAAAATCAGCATGGAGGAGCCGGCGGTCCTGTTCGGCGTCGTCATGTCCAAAGACAAAGAGGCTGTGCCGTCGGCGCGCATCCGCGTTGGCGTCAAGGTGGAGGGCATGGACTGGAGTCGGCCGCGTCAGACCTACGCCGATGACCTGGGCAAGTTCGAGATCGGTGCGTTGCCTCGCAAGAAGTTGCAGATCGTCGCGCTCCACGAAAACGGATCGAGCGAGATCATCGAGCTAGACATGACCGCAGCGCCGTTTAAACGGGAGCAGGATCTCACCCTGGACCTGACCCTGCGAATCGCGGGACAGGTCGTCGACTCCAAAGGCGAGCCGGTCGAAGGCGCACAGGTCTGGGCATCGGCCAAAGAGCGTCGCCGCGGCCGGCGTGGTAGTTGGCGCCTGCGTGGTGCTAACCGCGAGTTGACCAACGCCAACGGCGAGTTTTCCATCGGCAGCCTGCGCAAAGGCGAGTACAGCGTGCGCGCGAACCCGCCCGGTGCCAGCAACGCTGGTTGGGGCGGCATGGGCTGGTACCGCAAAGGCACCGACGCCAAAGCCGGTGACGAGAACGTCAAGGTTGTTCTCGAAGCCGACGCTGGGGTCAAAGGCAAGGTCGCGTTCAAGAACGGCGACAATCCCAAGTTCTTCACCGTAGGCATCGGCTTCCGCACACGCAAACCATTCGCGAGTAAAGACGGCAAGTTCGAAATGAAAGACTTGCCGCCCAACGACTACACGTTGACCATCCGCGGCCCGTTCGACACCACCAGTCAGAAGGTGACCGTGAAGGCGGGAGAGATGAAGGACCTGGGCACGATCACCGTACGCAAGGGACGGACGATCTCCGGGGTCGTATTGGCGGACGGTCGGCCCGTCTCGGGCGCTACGGTTAGGGTTGGCTCGATCATCTTCGGCGACGGCAGCTCGAGTAAGGCCGCGTTTACGCCGCCCTTCGCCCGCGGTACCAAAGAAACGACGACTGACGAAGAGGGCGCGTTCATGATCTACGGAGCGGTGCTCGGAGATGTGTCGCTGGTAGCGGAGCACGAAGCTCATGGTCGCTCTCAGTCCGTCGCGATTCGTAAGACGCGAGCGTCCCAGAACAACATCCAGCTGTTGCTCAAGCCGTTCGGTGCCCTCGAGGGCAGGGTGACGCGCAACGGGGCGCCGGTGACCAAGGTGTTTGTGAGTGCACAGTCCCAATCCGTGCCGGCGGCGCGGTTCGGTGTCATGACCGACACTGACGGCAAGTTCCGCCTCGATCGACTTGCGCCCGATACGTATCAGGTCACCGCGATGGATATGGGCAACGGCGGCATGCGCGGCGGTATGGGCACCTATTCGAATGTGGCCACGGTCAAGTCCGGTGAGACGGCGTCCACCGAGATCAAGTTCGAGGGCGGCTCGCTGAACATCGAGGTCAAACTGAAGGCCACCGACGGCAAGATGATCAACTTCGCCATGATTCGCGCGGCTGCAGGTCGCATCGCACCGAAGACGAACCGCGAGCTCGACCTGATCATCGCGGCCATGAACTCTGGTTACTCGGGCTGGGGCATGTCGTTCGCCGGCATGGCAGCGAACTTCAAAGGGCTGGCGGCAGGAACCTATACGGTGTGCGCGGCGCCATCGCCCAACGAAGTGACTGGCATGGCTCAGGGAATGGCATATCTGGAGCGGGAAGGCGCCAACCTTGCGGTGTTCTGCAAGACCGTCGCGCTGACCGATGCGTTGCAGGACAACAAGGTGGAGCTAACCGTCGAGACTCCGAAGTTCGTGCCACCACCGGCCGACGAGCCACCGACTAACTAGGTTTAGGGTGCGTGCGGCTGCGTGCTCGTGCTCGTGAGCTAGCTTGGGCTGACGACGCCGAGGACGCGTTCGTAGGCCCAGCGAAGCTGTTGGGTCCAGCGTACGTACTCGGTGGTCAACGCTTCGCCGTCCGGGTAACCGACTCGGTGCGCGAGCAGTGTTAGCTCGTCCGGATCGGTGGGCAAGCTGTTGACCGAGCGGTCGTGCACGATGCGCATGCGTTGTTCGAGCCGGCGCAGGAACCGGTAGCCGTCGATGAGCAGGGCACAGTCGCTGCCATCGGCCACTCCGCATTCGGCCGCCGCGCGTAGTGCTTTGACCGTTGATGTCACTCGCAGCTGTTTGTGCTCATGGCCGTAGGCGAGCTGCAGAAACTGGCTGGCGAATTCCACGTCGACGAGCCCGCCGCGGCCGGATTTTAAGTCGTACTTGAGTGGACCAGCGGCCAATTGGCGTTCCATTTCAGCGCGCATGTCTCTCACCGAGATCGCGATCTGGTCAACGCTATCGCGTTGGTCTTCGCCGGGAGCGGAACCATAGACGTAATGTTCAGCCGCGGCGGCGACTAGTTCACCCAACTCCAGGTCGCCCGCCACCGGGCGCAGTTTCGTTAGAGCTTGTCGTTCCCACGTGCGTGCGCTGCCCGTGTGATAGCTCCGCCAGGCAGCCGCCGAGGAAACCAGTAGCCCACGCGACCCGGACGGACGAAGCCGGGTGTCGATCTCGTACAGTCGTCCACCACGATGCATCGCGTGCAGGTTGTTGATCAGCCGCTGGGCCACACGTGTCATGTACGTCACGGTCGCCAGGGGGCGGTCGCCGTCGCTCTCGCCGTCCTGGGAGTAGACGAAGATCACATCCAGGTCCGAGGCGTAGCCCAGTTCTTTGCCGCCGAGTTTTCCCATGGCGAGAATCGACAGGCTCACCGGCTCACCGCCGTCGTCTCGCGGCACGCCGTGGCGAGCCTGCATCGCTGTGCGCACGTCCTCCAGAGCGACGGTCAAACATACTTCGGCCAGGTTCGACAGCTCCTCGGCGGTCTCCTCGGGTTGGAGTACGCCGGCTACATCCGCCAGTCCGATGCGCAATACCTGAGCGTTCTTGAACTCCGCGAGTGTGTCCCAGCGACCTTCCTCGTCGTCGACGGCAACTGTGTTCATACGCCGGTCCAGGATTCGCCGCAGCTTGTCCATGTGATGTCTGGGTCGCGCACGTCCTGATTGGAGCAGGATGTCGATGAGCTCCGGGTGGTTGACGAAGGTCTTACCCAGGAATACCGACGTGCCGAACAGCGACACAATCAAACGCATGAGCGTCGGGTTGCCGTCGAACAGCGTCCACATCGACGCCCATGCCCCGCGGCGGCCGATCAAATCGGCAACGAAATGCAGCGCCAGATTTGGATCTGGCGACGTAGCGATTTCGGCTAGCAAGCCTGGCGCGACCCGCGCCGATGCTCCGGTGGCTGCAGAGCCGAACGGTGACAGGGGACTGCGCCGTGCTCGTTCTAGGTCTGCGCGGGCACGGGTTGGATCGCCGAACCCCAGCGTCGCCAGGAGTTCGGCCTCAGCCTCAGCGTCGCGATTAGCACGCAACAGCGCCAGCACTTCGGGGGGGACAACACTCTCCTCGACCCCGAGAGTGGAAAACAGCAGCGCAACTTCCGTGGTGTGAGTCTGCAACTGGTCGCGAAACTCGTCACCGCCAGGGTGCCCGAGCCGGCGCGCCATTGTCTCGAACGCGGCTTCGTCTATGGGGAGTCGCTGGGTTTGGCGACCACTGTCCAACTGCAACATGTGCTCGACGTGGCGCAGGAACTGGTACGCCTGGGCCAAAGCGGTGTGTTCGGACTGGCTGACCTGGCCGCCGAATAGCAATTGGTCCAGGGCGGTGAGCGTGGTGCGTGAACGCAGCGTTGGAATGTGACCTGAGTGGATCAGCTGAAGTGCTTGCACGAAGAACTCAATTTCGCGAATGCCACCGCGGCCGTTCTTTACGTCAAAGCCACGGTCGACGCCGCTGGAATCCAGCTCTGTCTTGATGCGCTGGTTCAGGCTCGCAACTTCCCTCACGACGTTGGTCGATGTCGTGCGCGGGTAGATGAATGGCCCGAGCATCGTCATGATCTCTTCGCCGAGATCCATGTCGCCGGCGCACGGTCGCGCCTTCAGCCATGCCTGGCGTTCCCACGGACGGCCCCAGGTCTCGTAGTAGCGCTCCATCGACAACACCGAGTTGGCGATCGCGCCCTTGGAGCCCTCCGGCCGCAAGCGTAGGTCGACGCGGAACACCAGGTCGTCTTGAGTGACGTCGTTGAGCGCCGCGCTGACTTTGCGAGACAGGCGCGTGAAGTACTCATGCGGCGTCAGCTCGCCGGCGGCTCCGTCGTCGCTGCTGTAAGCGTAGATGACATCGACGTCGGACGAGAAGTTCAGTTCGCGACCGCCGAGCTTGCCCATGCCGATGACGACGAACCCGGCCTTGCTGCCATCGGCGTCGACGGCGGAGCCGTAACGTTCGTCCAGGCGCTGGCGGTAGTACGTGATGGCTGCGTCGAAGCTCGCGTCGGCGAGATTGGCCAGCTCGCGCCAGGCTTCACTCGGATTGCCCAGCTCGATCTCTCTCACGCCGAGGCGTACCAGCTCGTCGGCCCGGTAATTTCGCAGGGCCGCGAGGAACTCGTCTTCGTCGGTCTGGCCATGCCGGTAGCGGGCCGCCAGCTCGGTGACGACAGCCTCCAGCGGTTTTTCTCGCCTTAAATATTCGTCGGTCGCGACCCGGTCCAGGCGGGCGGGATCCCGGGCGAGCAGGGTGGCCAGGTAGGGAGCTCGCTGGCAGCAGATCCTGAGAACGGCCAGATGATCGTCGCTACTTGCGCGTCCATCCACGTCGGTGACGACCCGCTCCAGACGGCGCACCGCCGCCTCTGGATCGGGGGCATTAGCTGCTACGGCGTCGCGGATGCTCACCATGATTTCGCGACCATACCTTGACAGATTCCGTCCCGGGACTTACCTATTGTCCCGACGTTTCTGCGCGTTTGAGTTAAATGGCTGATTACTATGAAGTTCTAGGCGTTGCGAAAGACGCGAGCGAAGGCGACATCAAGAAAGCCTACCGCCGCGCCGCAATGAAATACCACCCAGACCGCAATCCCGATGATCCGGATGCGGAGGACATGTTCAAGAAGGCGTCCAACGCCTACAAGGTCCTCATCGATCCCGACCAGCGGTCTCGCTACGATCAGTTCGGCGAAGAAGGTCTGAAAGGCGGCGGCTTCCAGGGGTTCCACGGAACCGAGGATATCTTCTCTGCCTTCGGCGACATGTTCTCGGACTTCTTCGGCGGCGGTCGCCGGCGCGCATCCCGCGGTGCCGATCTTCGTTACGATCTGGCGATCACGTTTTCCGAAGCGGTGTGGGGGACGAGCAAAGAGATCGAAGTCTCGCGCAACGTGCCGTGTGACACCTGCAGCGGCAGCGGTGCCAAGGCCGGTACCAAACCTCTGGTTTGTTCGGCGTGTCGCGGCAAAGGCCAGGTGCTCCATTCCCAGGGCTTCTTCATGATCCAAACGACCTGCCCCGAATGTCGGGGACAGGGAACGATGATCAAAGACAAGTGCGGCGACTGCCGCGGCCGCGGCGTGCAAGAAGACACTTCGACGCTCACGGTCACTGTGCCCGCAGGCGTGGCCCACGGCCAAACACTGCGCCTCGCTGGAAAAGGCGAAGCGTCGGGCCAGGGCGGATCGCCGGGGCACCTATACGTGGTGCTCAACGTCGAAGCCGACGAGCGCTTCGTGCGCGAAGATGAGAACATCCTCACCGTTGTGCCCATCAGTTATGTGCAGGCGGCCCTGGGCGCGGAGGTCGAGATTCCGACCCTCGAGGACGAATGTACCGGCACCACCAACATCGAGGTCGAGCCCGGTACCCAGCCTGGCGACGTGATGGTTCTGCGCGGCAAAGGTGTTCCGGTGGTCAATCGGCGCAACCGCCGCGGTGACCACGTCGTTCAGTTCAAGGTCGAGATTCCCAAGAAGCTCAACACGCGCGAGAAGGAGCTGCTCAAAGAGTTGGCTCAAGAAGCTGGCGAGACCGTGGGCGAAGGCCGCCGCAGTTTGTTCGGCGGCAAGCGCAAGCGCAAGCGCAAGGGTTAGCCGCGTAACTTCACAGTGTGGGCGTCGAGCGACCCGGTTGGGTTAGCGCTTGCGTCGTGGTGCAGGGATGAGCTCAGGTGGGATGCGATTGGGCATCAGCGGAATCGTCCCGTCCTTCAGGTAGGAATACGCAAAGAACGTGGCGGTGACGCGTTTGTTGTAGCGGCGCGTTTCATCGTACGGGACCGCTTCGGCCCATTCGTCCATGAGCCAGGTGCCGCGTCGGCGCAGCCATTTGGCCGTCGCACCTTCACCGGCATTGTACGAGGGTGGGATGAGGCCAACGCTGCCTTTCCACTTTCGCCATAAGAAGGCCAGGAAGTTGGAACCAATGCGCAGGTTCTTCTCCGGGTCCCGCAGGTTCTTTCGTGTGATGGCGATGCCGGTTCCGCGGCCGAACCGTTTGGCGGTGGGAAAGATCATCTGGGTCAATCCGATAGCGTTCGCCCACGACTCGCGGGTTGGGTCGAAGGCGCTCTCTTCGCGCACGATGGCAATCTGTAGTGCCGCGGGATAGCCATGTCGTTTGGCGTTCTTCTCGATTAGATTCCAGAACGCGCGCGGGTATGCGATGTCCCAGCGTGCCCGGTTGTAGCCTGTGGGCCAGCTGCGCTTGTATTTGGCCAGGTGCCAGCGCGTTACCCAGTGTGACGGTTGAAACCGACCGGCGCGATCGTGCAGCAACGCCATGAGCCATAGACGGTTTCGCTGCGCCGGGTCCGTTACCTCCTTGCGTCCTTTGGGCGGCGTCAGTTTGAGCCGAGCGAACTGCGCCTCGGCTAGTTTCCCCAGGCCCAGTCGCAGCAACTCGATGCCTCGGTTGAAGCCGGGTTCGGCAGTGAGTGCTTTTAGGTCGAACTCAAACGCTGGTTTCTTGGGGTCGTAGCCGGCCGGGACTTTGGCGATTTCGGTTTTCATTTTGCCAAACGCCGCCGGGTTGGTTTTGCGCAGGCGGTTGAACGCGAGCAACGCGTAGTAAGACAGGGGATAGCGGCGGATGGCCTGTTTGTACGCTTCGTCCGCCTTGGCGCTCGCGCCCAGTTTCGCGTGGGACCTGGCCAGCCAGTAGTACGCCTGTCCCTCGGCCCAGTAGTTGTCCTCGATCGGTTTGATTTTGATTTGCTGCTCGAGATAACGGATGGCTTCTGCGTAGCGCTTCTCTGTATACGCGCGCCACGCCAACCGCCACAGTGCTTCGGTCGCCATGTCTCCCTTGGGAAACTTCGTCGGCAGTTTGGCCAGGATACGGGTAACGCTGGCCTGATCGTTGAGGTCGGTGTACTCTTCGGCCTGGCGCAGGCGCGCATCGTCGGCATAGCTGTGGCCGGGGTGCTCGGTCTCCGCTGCGCGATAGCGTGCGATAGCGATGCGACGCTTGCGCAGGTAAGCGTACGCCCGACCAGCCTGGTAGTTGGCCTTAACGGTCAGGTCGGCGTTCTTGGCGCGTCGACAGTTCTTGGCCGCGCGGTCCAGTGCCTTGGCCGCGTCCTTGCGCTTCTTGGCTTTGAACAAACTGTTGGCCCGATGGTAGGCCGCGACGCACGCCTGAGCCTTCGTGAGCGGTCGTGCTTTCAGCGCGGACTTGAACGTGTCTGCCGCCGGGAGGTTGCGCTGCCGGTTGTACTGAACCATGCCCCGCTTGATCAACTCAGCGGCGCTGAGTCGGGTGTAGCGGCGGCGTCGCGACGGTGGCAGTGACTTGAGCAGGGGCTTCATCCGTTTGTTCGCTCGTTTGCTCCAGCGCGAAGTCGGGTGTTCGATAGTGATGCGCCGATAGTTGGTGACGCTCTCGGGGAGTCCCCGGCCGAGCTTCTCTTGTGCTTCGGCGAGGCGATAACGAGCCTCGGCCCGTCGATATCCTTTGGGGTGGTCTTTCAGATAGGCGGCGTAGTGCGCGGCAACCTCGGCGTGCTTGCGCCGACTGCGAAGGCTGTCGCCGATGAGCAACTTGGCGTCGAGTATGTTGACCGCGGTCGCCGATACCTTGCGGCAGTGTTCGATGGCGCGCTGCCAAGCGCGGGCGAAAAAATGTGCGCGGCCAGCCTGATAGTGCAGGTAGTCGGACAATAGCGGCAGGTGTGCCAGCGAATACTCGAACCCGACGGCGGCAGACTTCCAGTTGCCCAGAGCGCTATCGGCGATGGCCACGAGCAGTTTCATGCGAGCTACCACCGCCTTGTCCTTGGGCGCGGATGGCGATGCGAGCACAGCGTTGAACCCATCGCGCGCCGCCTGCCAATCCTTCAGTGCCAGTTGCCTGGCTGCCACACCGGCTGGGCCCGTGGTGAAGTAGGGCGTGGCCATCTCTTCGGTGGCGCCTCCGGGTTTGACCGGAACCACCGCAGGGGGCTTTGGCTGTGCCACCGCCGGCTTGGGCGTTGGTGGCACGGTGTTGCGGTTCGCGCTGGTGTCATCGGAGGTACAGCCGAAGACCAGCAAGGCGAAAACGAACAAACACACACGGCGCATAGGCGAAAACTAACAACGCTCGACCACGGCGGCAAATTCCCTCTAGTTGAAAGCCCAGATAAACGTTGCTGTCGGTGGCGGTTACGTGGGCCGCGTGTCTTCGGCTGGAACGTCCGGCTCGTACACCATCACACGGTTACGTCCCTGTTCTTTGGCCCAATACAGAGCCTGGTCGGCGCAGGCGAGCAGGTCGTCTGCGCTCTCCACTGCTGCATCTGGGATCGCAGCCACGCCAACGCTAATCGTGAGCGGGATGATGTGGTCGCCGTAGACGATGCGCAGGCCGTGGATCGTTTCGACGATGCGCTTGGCGAAAACGATTGTTCCGTCGATGGGGATGGACCTGCAGATGACGGCGAACTCGTCACCGCCGTAGCGGGCGAGCACGTCTTCGTTGCGCATGGTGCGGTGAACCGCGTCGGCGAACTCGGTGAGCACATGGTCACCGGCCATGTGGCCGTAGGTGTCGTTCACTTCTTTGAAGTTGTCCAGGTCGATCAGTACCAGCGACAGCGGCACACTGTGGCGGTGAGCGAACTGAAATTCGCTGTGGATGCGATCGACGAAGTAGCGTTTGTTGAACGCCTGGGTGAGACCGTCTCGCAACGCCGAGTCGTACATGTGTTGCTGAAACGAGTCGTCGAGGCTGTCGTGATAGGTGAACTTGAGAATCGTCGTTCGGCCGACCTGGATCTTGTCGCCGTCGGTGAGTACCCGGCGGTCGGCGCGCTTGCCGTTGCAGTAGGTACCGTTGCGACTGTTTAGATCTTCGAGCACCATCTCGGAACCGTTGCGCACGATGCGAGCGTGGTGGCGTGACACACCGTCGTCCACGACGTGGATGGCGTTGCCTTTGGCGCGGCCGATGATGAGCTCTTCGCGGTCGAGCTCGAACATCTCACCCACGTTGCTGCCGGCGAGGACAATGATGAGCGGCTTGTCCCGCTGCAGGGTCGTCGGTTGTTCTTCGGCGTAGACCTTGGTGGTCTCGGCGTCGTCCTTCCAGTCACCCACGCATCAAGGATAGAGCAGATCGAAGGCTAGCGTCGAGTTACTGGCGAGGTCACTTGACCAGGCGCCGACGCAGGCCCTGCGTCCGGCGGCGCCAATAGCCACATCCCTGACCAGATGGCCGAATCCGGGCACTGTGGCGACCGTGGCACAGGAGTTGGTCTCCCACAGTCGAACACTCCGGTCCCAGGATGACGACATCAGTCGAGTCCCATTTGGAGAGAACGCCACGCTGGTGACTGGTGCGCGATGACCTTTGCAGCGTTGACTGGACTGCTTGGACACGTTCCACACGATAACGCCAGCGCGTGGATCGTGGGCCACGCCGGCTGTTTTCTCCCGGGCGGCGAGCTCTGGGGTGCGCACCGGCGGTTCGCCGCTGACGGCGATCGCGATGGTGCCGTCGCTGGCTGAGATCGCAACGTCGTTTGCCGAACCAGCTACTTTGTGCCTGGCGACCACAGCCAGGCTAGGTACGCGCCACAGGGTGACATTGCCGTCCCACGACGCCGATGCGAGGGAGTTACCGGCGGCGTTGAAATCGAGCCCGCTCAGTCGTTGGCCATGAGCCGTGGTGCATTGCAGCAGCGCCAGGTCGCGGCGACGGCGGAGACAGAGCACTCCGGTTTGTGTTCCGGTCGCCAGGTACTTTCCGTCGGCCGAGATGGCGAGAGACGTCGCGGGCGCGCCTACGTGAATGTCAGCGAGTTGTTTTCCCGTGCGGCCGTTGAATCCACGCACTCTGCCGTCGGCGGATGCGACCCACGCCTCGTTGCGACGATGATCGATCGCGAGATCGTGCACATCGTAGGTGGCGACACCTAGACGCTTGCGGAAGCGCAGCCTGGGTTTGAGCTTGCCGTCGCCCAGGTCGTGCACGGCCAGAGAGAACTCGACGCCGAGCTCGACGCTGAACGCGACGCGATCGGCCGAGCTGAGTGCCACCGCATAGGTGAGCTTTCCTTTGCTCAACGCCGCATGCGGGCGCAGTCCACTGATGGACGAGCTCGGCTTTGCTCCGGGGCCAATGGGCGCACCGGTGCCATAGCTACTTGCGCCACCGCATGCAGCCCACAGACAGAGGGCAATTGCTGCTAGTCGCTGCCGCCTATCCATCGGGCAAACGCGAGCAGTAGCTCGCCGGGTTGGCCAAGCTCGGAGGCGAACGCCGCCGCGCGCTCGCCGTGAAGTTGTCGGCGCTCACTGGCCTGTTCGGCCATCTCAGTGAATTCGCCGTCGTCCTTGTCGTCGGCGTGTTGGAACGCGATGCCGACGGCCAGACCGTACTCGCCGAAACCGGCGCAACGCTCCGCGCTGTTGCCGGCGGCGATTGCGCCGAGTTCGGCGGACGCGGCAAACAGGGCGCCAGTCTTGCCGGCGTGAATGACTTCGAGCTCATCGATGGTGAGCGGGCGCGGGTTCTTTGCCAGCACCAGGTCCCTGGCTTGTCCCTCGAGCAGTTCGTAGGTGCCGGCTCGTTTACCGAGCACACGAATCGCTGGACCAGCGCCGCGGGGCAGGTCCGCCAGGGCCGCGAACGCATTGGTCAGCAGTGCGTCGCCGACGAGGATCGCCATGTCTTCGCCGAATTCGATGTGCACCGTGGGCCGGCCCCGTCGCACATCGTCATTGTCGAGCGCCGGCAAGTCGTCGTGTACCAGCGTGTAGGCGTGAAGCAGTTCGATGGCGGCCGCCGCGGGCAACGAATCGGCGATGTCGCCGCCGGCCGCTTCGCAAGCCGCCAGCACCAGACATGGCCGCAGGCGTTTGCCTCCACCGAGGGCCGCGTATCGTATCGCTTCGCGCATGCGGCCTGGGTCTGCGCCGTCGCCGACCTCGACTCGACGTTCGATCTCCGCTTCGATCATTGGCCGTGTTCGAGCGAACCAATCCTGTATCGATCGCGGCGCGCGCGTTAAGTCGATGGCTGCCATTGTTATGACAGTCTGTGTACCAGAGCTTTGAGCCGTGTTACCAGCTGGCGCGAGTCGATCGGTTTGGGAAAGTAATCGACGGCGCCGCAGGCCATGCCGTTGCGTATGTCCTCGGGGGTCGTTCGCCCGGAGACGAAGACGACCGGGATGTCGCAGAATTCCGGGTTCTTTTTGATCGCGCGGCACAACTCGAAGCCATCGATCCAACTCATCACCACGTCGAGCAGAATGATGTCGGGTTGGTCGACCTGGAGCGCGCTCACCAAGCGGAGCCCATTCGCGGCGACCTTTACGTTGAACCCGGCTCCGCTCAATACGTCATCGAGCCAGTCGCGGACCTCTCGGTCATCATCGACGACGACGATCTTGGGGGGAGTCTGGTCGCTCATTCCTCGGAGTCGGCGGGTTCGAAATCAGCCGTTACTGGTCCATCTTCGCCGACCCGCAACAGCAACTCAACTCGCTTCTCCGCGCCGTCGAGCAGGGTGTGGCCGCGGCGCGCCAGGCCGACGCCGTCTTCGTAAACACGCAGTGACTCCTCGAGGCCGAGGCTGCCTTGCTCGAGTTTGGAGACCACGCCTCGCAACTGCGCCAGTACCTCGTCGAACCCGAGTTCGTCGCGGGGATTGTCCTGCTCAGACATCGCGACAGCTTAGCTCATCGGCCGATATGGAAGCAGAATTGAAAATGGGTTTTTACAGCACTTACGCGTTACCGTTCATAATCGTTTGACATTTGTTGCGAGGTGCACAATATCTGAAAGCAGGATGGGCAACGACCACTCACCCTTTCATCAGACGGGGGTCAAGGAGCTCAAAGCTCGCTGGGCAGAGTACCTGTCTGAGAACCGCCTCAACACCACGCAACAGCGGGAGTTGATCGTAGAGCAGTTCTTCAAATGCCACGATCACATTTCCATCGACGAACTGCTGGCGAAGGCGCGCAAGCGCAACAAGAAGATCGGCTACGCCACCGTTTATCGGACCCTCAAGCTGCTGGTGGACAGCGGCGTCGCGACCCAGCGGCAGTTCGGCGACGGCCAAAGTCGGTTCGAAGTGGCAGGCGAGCACCACGATCATCTGATCTGCACCAAGTGCGGGTTGATCATGGAGTTCGAGGACGAGGAGATCGAAAAGCTCCAGGATCGAATCGCGAAGCGGCTTGGCGGGTTTAGCGTGACGCGACATCGCCACGAGCTCTACGGGCTGTGCCCAAAAGAGCAGGGCGTTCCCGACGGCGCTTGCCCGAACGAAAAACGCTGAGGTTTTTAGGCGGGCTTTTTAGGCGGCTCGCGGGGCGAGCCTGGGCCGCGGGGGCTTTTTCGGCGGCTCGCGGGGCGAGCCTGGGCCGCGGGCGCTTTTTAGGCGGCTCGCGGGGCGAGCCTGGGCCGCGGGCGCTATGTGCACAGGCTGACTTGCTGGGGGCAGTGTGCGACTTTGGCTGGCTGATCGAGCTTCCGGCAGGTGGGGACAACTGATTGCTGGCAACTGGAGCAGCCACCTGCGGCAGTCGGTAAGTGCCTCAGATCTGGCGGGGGGAACCGGGGTTCAGTCATGGCACGACCATTGCTCAATGGCGAGGCATGCGACTTGCCGCCCTATCAACGATTCTCGGACTTTCAGCAGCCGCCCTGTGCATGACCGCCGCCAGTACGGCTCATGCGGGCCCGGATACGTGCACCCCGGCGCGACTGCAGATCATCCTGGATAGGTCGAGCTCGATGCAGACCGGCACCATCGGTGGCATCAGCAAGTGGGACATCGCAACCAACGCCCTCGACACCGTCGTCGGCGCCTACGAAAACACCATCGAGCTGGGCCTCACCATGTTCCCCGAGCCCAGTCAGTGCAGTCCCGGAACAGTCGACGTCAATCCCGGACTGGGAAACTACACCGCCATCTCCAACGAGCTCCTCAACCCGCCACCGACTGCCGGCAACTGGACGCCGATGGCCGAGACTCTCGAGCTCACCGCGACCCAGCCCACGCTCATCTCTGCTGGCTCGGCGAAGTACGCGCTGCTCATCACCGACGGTTGGCAGTGGTGTGACCCCTACGATGCTTCGCGCCGGTTCGCGCCCGTGGACGCCATCGCAAGCTTGAACGCCCAGGGCGTGCAGACCTTCGTCGTCGGCTTCGGCGCTTCGGTTGATGCGCTCACGCTCAACATGATGGCCGTTGAAGCTGGGACGGCCCGCCCCGGTTGCGACCCCACTGGTGACACTGCTGATTCCCCCGACCCCTGTTACTACCAGGCGAGCAACCCCAGCGAACTGATGGCCGCACTGATGGACGTGTCGGTCACCGTTTCGACGGAGACCTGCGATGGCCTCGACAACGACTGCGACGGTCAGGTGGACGAAGGCTTGACCCAGGCGTGCGCCAACGATTGCGGCACGGGCACCGAGACCTGCGTTGCCGGAACCTGGCAGGGCTGCGACGCTCCGCCGGTGGAGGCTGAAGTCTGCGACGGCCAGGACAACAACTGCGACGGCGTGACCGACCCCGGTTGCGATTGCACCCCCGGCGACAGCCAGGCATGCGGCAGCGCCGACGCCTGTGAGACGGGGACCCAGACCTGCGGAGCCGATGGAACGTGGGGCGCGTGTGTCGGTGCGGTCGAGCCCGAGCCGGAGATGTGTGACGGACTGGACAACGACTGCGACGGACGCACCGATGAGAGTGGCGTCGAGACCAACCTTCTGTGTGGTGCCGGTCAGCGCTGCGACAACGGCAGCTGCGAAGACCTCGACCCGGTGGAACCAGCTGCGGACGACGAAATTGGCGCCCAGCCAGCCGGTGGCTGCGGCTGCGCAACAGGCGGCTCCGAAGACGAGCACCTACCCGGTCTGGCGCTTCTTGGCCTCGGTGTGATGTTTAGCCTGCGCAGACGGCGCCGGACGCGGTAGCCTCTCGCGGGTGCGTTCGCTCAACAAACAACTAATAGCGCTGGCAGCTGCACTGGCTGTCAGCGCTTTTGCGTGTGGCGGCGGCGGTTCCGCCGGCGTGGACGCGGGCAGCGGCTCTGACGCCCGGGTTGACGCGACCGGTGGCACGGGCTGTGACCCGTACGAGTTTCGTTCCCCCGCGGTCGAGTTGTTCATCGGCCCCGATGGTCTCGAGAGCCGGTTGATCAACGAGATTCGCTCTGCTCAAAGCGAGCTGTACGTCATGATGTACCTGCTCACGCTGAACCAGTTCACGAACGAGTTCATCGCGGCGCACAATCGTGGTGTCGACGTGCGCATCATCTTGGACCGAGACCACGCGGGCAACGTCGACAGTCGTGCTGATCTGCTTGCCGCGGGCGTAGATGTGCGCGACTCACCATCGTCGTTCACTCACGCTCACACCAAGGCGATGATCATCGATGGCAGCAAGGCCATCATCATGTCCAGTAACCTGAATTTCACGTCGATGGACGATGAGCGCAACTACGGCGTGATCAATCGCGACCCCGACGACATCGCTGACCTACAAGCTGTGTTCGATAGCGATTGGACGGGGCAGGGCTTTCCCGATCTGTCGTGCACCCGGCTCATCGTCTCGCCAGTAAACTCGCGCCAGCGCGTGCTTGACCACATCAACCGCGCCGAGACCAGCCTGGACCTCTCGGTGATGTACATCGCCGAAGACACCGTTCGCAACGCGCTGATCAATCGCGCGAGCAATGGCATCAGTGTTCGGGTGATTCTCGCGGACCCGAGCTGGATCAGCGACAACAACACGACAGCGACGACGTTGCAGAACGTGGGCATTCCGGTGAAGTTCATGGAGGCGTTTTCGCTGCACGCCAAGTTGGTGTTATCCGACGGCGTACCTATGGTCGGCTCTCAGAACATGAGCTTCACGTCGTTCAACGAGAACCGCGAGATCGCCGTCATGGTGCTCAATAGCAATGAGCGGGACAAAGCTCAGGTGCAATTCGAGTCCGACTGGTCCGTCGCAACCACGCCATAGCTGGTTTTGCTGCTGCAGCCGTCGTCCGCCTTGACAGACGCCTCCGAACAGGCCATTTTTCCTTGAAATTGAAAAGCATTTTCAATTAATGGCTAAAGATGTAGATACGTTAGATCGCCTCAAGCGTGGTGACACGGCCATCGTCGGCCGCGTCGGTGGCGAACCGGGCACCGTGCGTCGGCTCATGGAGATGGGCTTGCTGCCCGGCACCTCCGTCGAGATGGTGCGTGTTGCGCCCATGGGCGATCCGATCGAGTTCCGGCTGCGCGGTTACCTGCTGTCGATTCGGCGCGCGGAAGCTGAGCGCATCGAGTTAGAGGAGCAGCGGCCCACGGACGCCAGCGCTCCGGTGGCCCGTGGACCTGCGGGCAAAGGCAAGGGCACGGACAAGTCTGCGAGCGTCGTGCCGCGGGTGTTGATAGCGGGTAATCCCAACGCGGGCAAGACGACCATGTTCAACGCGTTGACCGGCGCGCGGGCACAGGTCGGCAACTATCCAGGCGTCACGGTCACGCGTATGTCGCGGACGATATCGTTGCCCAACGAGTCGAAGGTCGAACTCGTCGACCTGCCGGGCACATACAGCCTTACGTCACGCTCCCTCGAGGAAGAGGTCGCCGTCGACGCGTTGCTCGGCCGCCGCGAAGCATCGCCGGACGCGGTCGTCGTCGTGGTCGACGCAAGTGCTCTCGAGCGCGGGCTGTATTTGGTGCAGCAGGTCATCGAGACCGGCGTGCCAGTCGTGGTTGCGCTCAACATGGTTGATGAGGCGAAGGCCGCTGGCGTCGTTATCGACACAGACAAACTAGCTGACTGGCTCGGCGCTACTGTCGTCGCCACGGTCGCATCCAAGAAGACCGGTCTCGAGTCGCTGCTGTCGGCAGTGGGCGACGCCATGGCCCTGGGTTGGAGCGACGACCCGCCCATCGATGTACCGGATTCGATTCGCGCAGACGTCGAGGTGGTGGAAGAAGCGGTGGCGAATGCCAAGCTAGGCGATACCCTGGCCAAGCGGCGTTTCTGGGCGGTCTGGTCGTTACTCAGCGCCATCGATGTCAACGCGGACGCTGAGGATGTCACGACTGATCTTCCCGAGGGTGTCGTGCTCGCGGTTCAGAACACGCGTAAACGCGCGCTCAACGAGGGGCGCGATGTAGACCTGGAAATCATCGGCGCGCGCTATCGGCATATCGAGGCCGCCGCATCTGCCGCGCGCTCCAGTGTTGCAAGCGCCGCCACCGTCAAGCACACCAGCCGCACCGACAAGATCGATGGCGTGCTCACCCATCGCGTGTGGGGACTGCTCGTGTTCGCGCTGATCATGGCCGGCCTGTTCGAGGCCATGTTCACCTGGGCCAATCCACTAATCGAGCTGGTCGAAAAGGGCACCGCCGGACTGCAAGATCTGGTTAACGGCTCTTTGCCCGCCGGCGTCTTTCGAGACCTGCTGACGGAGGGCGTCATTGCCGGTGTCGGCAATGTGGTCGTGTTCGTCCCACAGATCGCGCTGCTGTTCTTGTTCATCGCAGTGCTCGAAGACCTGGGCTACCTGGCCCGGGTTGCGTTCGTTATCGATCGTTTGATGGGGCGAGTCGGTCTGCACGGTAAGGCGTTCGTACCTATGTTGTCTGGATTCGCCTGCGCAATCCCGGCGATCATGGCGACGCGCACTATCGAGAACAAGCGTGACCGACTGGTCACGATGCTCTGCTTACCGCTGGTTTCGTGCAGCGCCCGACTTCCGGTCTACGTGTTGATCACTGCGGTCGTGTTTCCGCAGAACCAGCGAGTAGGTGGCATCCTCACCATGGGTGCGTTGGTGTTGTTCGCCATGTACAGCTTGTCGGTCATCGCGGCTATTGGTGCGGCGGCGGTGATGAAACGCACGGTGCTCAAAGGCCCCAGACTGCCGCTGGTCCTCGAGTTGCCACCCTATCGGCGCCCGGTGGTGCGAAACTTGCTGCTCACGACATGGCGTCGTGTCCGCAAGTTCTTGATCGATGCGGGCACCATCATTCTAGCGATGACCATTGTGCTGTGGGCGATGCTGTCGTTTCCAAAAAGTGATGAGATAGCTCAGCGCTACGCCGACGCCCGGGCACAAGTGGTCAAGACAGTGCCGAAGGCTGAGCAGAAAGATCGCCTGGCGGAGCTGAGCGCGCAGGAGAACGGCGAGCAGATTCGCAACAGTATCGGCGGTCGGGTCGGACGCGCTATCGAGCCGGCTATCGAGCCCCTTGGTTTCGATTGGCGTATCGGCGTGGGCATCATCGGCGCATTCGCGGCGCGAGAGGTGTTCGTATCCACCCTGGGCATTGTGTTTGGCATCGAAGAAGCCGACGAGGAGAGCAAGGACTTACGCAGCTCACTCACGGGGGCCAAACGCGCCGACGGCAGTCCATTAATGACGCCCTTGGCTGGCATCGCGCTCATGGTATTCTTCGTTCTAGCCTGCCAATGCATGAGTACGGTCGTCGTCGTCCGTACCGAAACAGGCACCTGGCGATGGCCTCTATTTATGGTCGGTTACATGACAGTCCTGGCGTACGTATGCACGCTAGCCGTCTACCAGGGCGGCAAGCTCATGGGCTGGGGGCTCTGACGTGGGCTGGCAGGAGATAGCCACGTTGTTGGTCGTCGTCGTCGCGGCGGGCTCTGTGTTGATGCGCGTCACCGGAGGCTGGCCGCTTCGCCGTAAGAAGGCCGGCGGCGCCTGCGGGCACTCGTCTTGCGGCGATTGTCCTGACGCTTAATCTACGGCTGTCCCGACGTCAGCTGAAACCCCGGCCGACATGAGGTGTCAGAGTAGGGTATGAAGGACTCGATGACAGCGAAGCCACTCTTTCTACTGGTCACCCTGGTCTTCTGTGCAGGTACAGTTACCGGATGTAGTCGGCCGAAACAGGAATACGACGGCATCAAGGGATTCCGGGTCGGCAAGACCAAGTTCAAGAGTGCCGCTGCCCGCTCCAACGCATGTTTTCCCGTGGAAGATGGCGCGAAGCGCTGCCTGGCCCGCGCGCGCCGCCTGGCGGGGCAGAAGGCACTCGTCAATCTGTACTTCCCGTCCGATAACGCGGATGCCCGGCTCGAGGAAATCTGGGTCACGGTGCAACGCTGCAAGGTCGGTAAGACCATGAAGTGGATGAAGAAGACGTTTGGCAAGCCGACCAGTGAAAACGGTGCATCGCTGGTGTGGAAGGGTACGCACGCGTTCATCGCAGCTCAGGTGCCGGCGCCGGACGGCGACTGTCAGCTGCACTTCGTGGATCCCAAGAGCAAGAACCGAATCGCCAAGCTCGGTGGGAAGCTAGACGAGCAAGCGAACCCGAAGAAAGACGACGCGAAGAAAGACGACGCGAAGAAAGACGACGCGAAGAAAGACGACGCGAAGAAAGACGACGCGAAGAAAGACGACGCGAAGAAAGACGACGCGAAGAAAGACGCGCCGAAGAAAGACGCGCCGAAGAAAGACGCGCCGAAGAAAACCCCGTAGGCAGGGGAGGGGTTCATCCCCTACCGCAGCCGCCAAAACCGAACGCCCGCCGGCGACTACTTGACGGCGCGGAGCGTGACTTCGACCGCGACTACTGGCTCGACTTTGAACATGAGGACCTTCGGCGGCTTCATGCCCAGGTCACGGATGTCGAGTTCGAATGTTCCCGATGCATCAACGCCGTCATCGTCGATGGAACCTTTTCCGGCGATGGTCAGAGTCACGGAACGGCCGCGCCAGTCGAGCTTGCCAATAGCGGTCGCTTCGAACGAGCCGTCTTCTTTTTTTGTCACGTCGCGCAGCTCGGTAAGGTTGAAGGTCGCGGTTGGATGACGACCGACGTCCATGTCTTTCTTCAGCTTGCGATTCTTCAGCCAATCGCCGGCATCGAAGTCGGACATGTCGACCTCGAACGACGCGGTCGCCCCGGCTTCGACCAGGGTCGTCGCGTCGGCGTCAACTGTGCCCTTGATGCTGGTCCACTCCGTGTTGGTATCGTGAATGCTCGAGCGAGCACTTACCGTTAGCTTGCTGCGCCCTGCGTCTACCTTGAACTGCGGCATGCTATCGCCCCTGTCGTCATGGGATGGCCGTGGCTGCCGAACTAAGCCGCAACGCACTGCAGAAGCAGTACGGTGACGTTGTCTGTTCCGCCGGCACGGTTCGCCGCATCGACGAGCTCCGCGACGGCGCGTTCCAACGACTTCGAGCGCGTCACGATGTCGTTGATCTGCGGATCAGTGACCATTCCCGACAGGCCATCCGAACAAAGTACGAACACGTCGCCGGACTTGATCTGGTGTCCGCGAATGTCGACCTGCACGGTTTCACGCATGCCCAGAGCGCGGGTGATGACGTTCTTGTGGGGGAAGTTGCGTTCTTCCTCCTCAGTCATGTCCGGCTTGGCTTCTTTGTAGTCTTCGAGCAGCGAGTGGTCGCGAGTTAGCTGAGAAATCTCACCTTCGCGAACACGGTAAACGCGGGAGTCACCTACGTGGCTCACGTAGAGTTTGTCGCCGCACACGAGGGTGCACACGATGGTCGTGCCCATGCCCTTGAACCGAATGTCTCGGCTAGCGGTTTCGAAGATGCGAAGGTTCGCCAGTTTGACGCTGCACACCAAACGGTTCTCGATGTACGACAACGACCTATCCATTTTGTATGGCCAGGTCGCGTCTTCGTCTTCGCGCGTTCGTTGATAGAACTCGCTGATCGTTTCGGCCGACATCTTGGATGCGACTTCGCCCGATGCGTGTCCACCCATTCCGTCTGCCACGATGAATAGCTGCTCGTCTTCGACGAGGGAAAAGTAGTCTTCGTTGTGGGTACGCTTCATTCCCACATCTGTTTTGGCTGCGTAGCGGATCTTCATCGGCGTCTGGTGGAGCCTTACAACAGCTCCCGGCTCCCTCTATGGTCCCCTAGAGCTGCTAACCATGCGATAATAATGAACGAGTGAAACGCTCGTCAACGTTCGCGGGCAGCTTACCGCAACGACAACGCAGGTTGGGTTCGGTTGGGGCCTTAAGCGCGTCGGTGTAGGATGCCCGCGTGCTGGCAGAGATAGTCACGATCGGGGACGAGCTGTGCCGTGGTGAAATCGTCGATACGAATTCATCGTGGCTCGCCGAAGCCCTGTGGGACCTAGACATAACAGTAGGTTGGATGACCAGCTGCCGGGATGTCACGAATGATATTCGGTCCGTTCTGGCCCAGGCGAGCGAGCGCGCGGAGGTCATTCTGGTTTCCGGGGGCCTCGGTCCAACCGAAGATGATCTCACCGTAGACGTTGTCGCCGATCTCATCGGCGTGGAGCCAGTTATCGATGAGCCGTCGCGGCTGAGGATGGAAGCCAGGTTCGCCAAAGCCAGATTTCGGGTCACGCCCAACAATCTGCGCCAGGCTCAGGTGCCTGCCGGAGCCGAGGTGATGTTCAATCCGGCTGGCCTAGCGCCCGGCTTCTCTGTCGTTCACGGCAGCGCCACCATTCTTTGCGTGCCGGGTTTTCCCCGCGAGCTCAAAGCGATCTGGGACGATTCCCTGCGCGATCGTTTGGTCAAACTGCGCGAGGCGAGGGGCGAGCGAGTAGAACGTATCGCTCGTCGCATCTACCGGGTGTTCGGCAAAGGCGAGTCGCATGTCGCGACAGCGCTCGAAGGTGTCACTGATGGCGTCGAGGGGGCGAGCCTCCACTATCAAGTGAAGTTCCCCGAGATTTTCGTCAAGCTCGTTGTGCGTGACAAGGACGACGCGAAAGCAAACGAAGGCCTCGCCGAACTCGAGCGCCGCGTGTACGAACGCGTCGGTCGCCACGTTCACGGTTGCGACGATGAGACGATGCCCAAGACGGTGGTTGCAGCGCTTGCGGAGGCGAAGGCGACTCTCGCCACAGCGGAGTCGTGCACCGGCGGCATGGTTGGCCAGTTGATTACCAGCGTCTCCGGATCGTCGGCGTGCTTTCATGGCGGCGCCATCACCTACTCCAACGCGGAGAAGGTACGGCAGCTCGGCGTGCATCAAGCCACTCTGGACGATTTTGGCGCCGTGAGTATCGAATGCGTTACGGAGATGGCCACGGGCGCCAGGGAGCGTTTTGGCGTCGACTATGCCGTGGCGATCAGCGGCATCGCTGGTCCGGGTGGCGGGACTCCAGAAAAACCAGTCGGTTTGGTGCAGCTGGCCCTGGCGGGCCCGGCTGGTATCCAGACCAAGACACTGACGTGGCCGGCCGGCCGCGACCGCGTACGCACATTGGCCGCGTACTGGGCGCTTGCCCTGGTGTTGCGCGCGCTCGAACAGGAGAAAGACGATTCCTCAAAATTCTAAAGCGCGCCTGTTCGTCGGCGTGAAGGTCTCGTTGGCAACGGTGAACGCACTCGGTGAGGCGTTGACTGAATTACACAAGCGTGCGAACGCTGCCGACATCAAGGTGCGTTGGCTTGCGCCCGCGAGCTATCACGTCACGCTCAAGTTCATCGGTTGGGCGCGCCCCGAAGTGATCGATGTAATCCGCGACAAGATCGGTGAGCAACTCGCCGGTGTGTCCGCGTTTCGGTTCGCGACCAAGGGGCTCGGCGCGTTTCCAAGCGCCGATAAGGCGCGGGTTGTATGGGCAGGGGTCGATAACCCCGGCAACGAACTGGCGACATTGGCCGCAAAGATCGATGGCGCCCTGGCCGATCTCGGCTTCCCCAGTGAGAAACGCGAGTACCGTCCGCATGTCACCCTGGGCCGCCTGAGCGTGGCAACGGCAGTGGAATCTGTGCTCGAATGGCCTGCTGAGCACCTGTTCAGTAATAGTTTGGTGGAATCTGTCATCCTGTACGAAACTGAAATGAAATCAGGTGGTTCCGAGCATCATGTGCGCCACGTCTGGCCGCTTGAATCATCCTCAAAGCGGTCAAAACGTCAGACTGAATAGCTAGCTTGTTCCTCTGCTTAAGGAGAGAACCGGTATGGCCAAAGACTCAGCCCCCAAAAATGGCGGGCCCGACAAAGCTGCCGCTCAGAGGGAAAAAGCGATCGAGCTAGCCCTGGGCACCATCGAAAAACAGTTCGGTAAAGGCTCGATCATGCGGCTGGGCAAACAGCCGATCGCCCATGTGCGAACGATCCCGACCGGCTCGATCGGTTTGGACATCGCGCTAGGTGTAGGTGGTCTACCTCGCGGTCGCATCTGCGAGATCTACGGACCGGAGTCCAGCGGTAAAACAACACTGACTCTACATGCCATCGCCGAAGCGCAACGGCGCGGTGGTGTAGCCGCGTTCATCGATGCCGAGCATGCCCTCGATGTTGGTTACGCGAAAAAGCTCGGCGTCAAAACCGACGAGCTGTTGGTTTCGCAGCCGGACTACGGTGAGCAAGCGCTAGAGATCGCGGATATGTTGGTTCGCTCTAACGCTCTCGACTTGATCGTGGTCGACTCAGTCGCTGCACTCACGCCACGGGCCGAGCTCGAAGGCGAGATGGGTGATCATCACGTTGGCCTGCACGCCCGCCTGATGAGTCAGGCGCTGCGTAAGCTCACTGGCGCTATTTCCAAATCCAGTACGACGGTTATCTTCATCAACCAGATCCGCATGAAGATCGGCGTGATGTTTGGCAGCCCCGAAACGACCACGGGTGGTAACGCGCTCAAGTTCTATTCGTCCGTGCGCATGGACATTCGCCGCATCGGCGCGATCAAGCGCGACGATGGCGTGGTCGGTAACCGGACTCGGGTCAAGGTGGTCAAGAACAAGATGGCGCCTCCGTTCCGCGAGGTCGAGTTCGACATCCTGTACGGCAAAGGCATTTCCAAGGCGGGCGAGCTGCTCGATCTGGGTGTCCAGGCAAATATCGTGGATAAGAGCGGCGCCTGGTACTCATTCCAGGGCGAACGCATCGGCCAGGGTAGAGAGAAGTGCAAAGACTTCCTGCTCGAGCATCCCGATGTGTTCAACTCCATCGAGGCCAAGCTGCTGGTCCATCACCAGATCAATCGGATTGGTGTTGAAGAGGCCGTAGCCAACAAGGCGGCGCCAGCCCCTCAGTTGGAGAAGCCGACCAAGCCCAGCAAATCCAACGGCCGGCGATCTCGGGCGTAACTCTCGATCTAGGGCGTAACTTCCGCCTCACATACGCGCACTACATACTGGAGAGCCGGGCAAACGCCCGGCTTTCTGCTACTCTCTGACCATCTCGAGGAGGGATTCGTGACGCGTACACTCACCACAAGTCTTGTCGCATTCGCGGCTGTTTCATTGCTCGCTTCGACCGCGATTGCGGATCGCTCGGGCGCTCACTATCGCCGCGGACTCGCGCTCAAGGAGTCTGGCAAAATCGATCAGGCTATCAAAGCCTTTCAGAGCGCGGTGAAAGACCGGCCCAAGCACGTCATGGCATGGGCATCGCTCGGTCACCTGTACAAGAAGAAGAAGCAGTTCAAGAAGGCCGTCACGGCCTATGAGACCGCTACCAAGATTTCGGCGAAGGACGCCATCCTTTGGTCCAACCTGGGCCGGGCGTACTACAGGGCCAAACGTAGAGACGACGCGATTCGCGCCCTCGAAACGTCGTGCCGTCTGGACCACAAGAACGCCGAAGTCCATAACTGGCTGGGTGTGATGAAGCGCCAGAAGCGTCAGTACGCTGCTGCAATCAAGCATCTTAAGGTCGCCGTGTTCTACAAGCCCAAGGACTCTGACTACCTCAACAACCTGGGCCTGGCGTATCGCTCAGCAAAGAAGTTCAAGCTCGCGATCCAGATCTACAAGAAGGCGCTCGTGATGAAGCCGAACGCCGCGGACTACCACTTCAACCTGGGCGTTGCCTACCGCCGCGAGGATATGATCGACGAAGCGGTCAAGTCGTACACCAAGGCTGTCACCTTGAACCCGAAGTACCATCAGGCCTGGTACGACCTGGGCGTGATGCATCGGCACAATCACGACAAAGAGAAGGCGATCGAAGCATTCAAGAAGTATCTAGAGCTCACCAAAGGCAAGAGCAAGAAGAGCGACAAGCACGTCAAGGACTCGATCAAAGCTCTCGGCGGCATGTAGCTGACCGCCGGGTTCACCGCACTGATCGCCGCCTTCTAAGTTTTTCCCGCCCCCCGCTGAGTTTTCCGCTCCTCCTACGTTTTTCGCTCTCTTCCTGCGTTTCTCGCGCTGTTCCTACGTTTCTCCCGCTCTTGCAATTTTCCCGCTATAGTTAGGTATGCGTATTTCATGGCTAGAACCTGCCGTGATACGAGCGACGCGTAACATCCTGCTTTCGCATCACGCTGACTGGGACGCTCACTTCACGCCGCGGTTCACCGTCCCGCCGACGCCGGACAAGGTGGATCCTGCTGTGTGGCCGCGCATTGCTGAACACGTGGCTCGGGCGGAGATGGTAAGTGCGGTCGTGCGCGATCGCGGTCTGGATAGCGCTGTCAGCGAGTTCGGCGAGTCCAGCCACGCCATTGAGCTGGCAACCGTCATCGCCGCGGCACTGCAGGCCGAGCAGGTGACGCTGGAACTATGCGAGGCGCTGTTTGCATGCAGCGTCGACGAGTTGATTATCTACGGCACGTTCCTGCAGATTCTGATCGACGCAGGCGGCGTCGACGAACGCGATCGCGTGATCGCGTCGTACGAGTTGTTCGTGGCCGCTGCAGCCGCCAAAGAGACCAATCAGTCTGTGTGGCCTGATCGCGTCGACGCCGTCACCGATGGACTGGCGAGTCTTTACGTTTCCGCGGGGCGTTTCAAGGAAGCTGATGCGGTGTTCGAACGCCGTCACGAGACCCAGACCAGCGACCTGGCCGTCGCGTTGACGGCAGGACGCAGCTACCTCTCGGCCGGTGCGGTCGGCCGGGCTGTCTACTGGCTGGGCGTCGGCGAGCAGCGTGCGCTCCAACTTGGACGTACCGAGATGGCTGCAACGTTGGCGAAGAAGCAGACGTCTCTGAAGAAGCGCCTCAGTTAGCTGCGCGCGCTGCTAGAGCAGGTCCAGTGCGGCTTCCAGGCTACCGACCGGATGCAGTTCCAAACCGAAGTCGTCTTCAACGCGCGCTCGGTTTTGTTTCGGTAGCAGGCAGCGGCGAAAGCCGAGCTTGGCGGCTTCGGCGAGGCGGACGTCGGCCAGGTTTACGGCGCGGATTTCACCTGCGAGGCCTACTTCGCCGAACAGGACCGTGCGCGCGTCAATGGCGCGACCGCGGGCCGACGACGCGATGGCGCACGCCACACCGAGGTCCACCGCGGGTTCCGCCAGACGCACGCCGCCGGCTACGTTGATGAACACGTCTTGAGAAAGGACATCACAGCCCGCACGTTGCGCAAGCACCGCCAGGAGTAGCGATACACGATTGCCATCAACGCCAGCGACGGTGCGCCGGCCGACGGATGCCGATGCGGGGGCGACCAACGCCTGAACCTCGACCAGGATCGGCCGACTGCCTTCGGCGCTGGCGACGACTACGGACCCGGGCGCGCCGATAGGGCGCTCTGCAAGGAACAACTCTGACGGGTTGGTAACTTCCACCAGCCCGCCGCCGCGCATCTCGAACACGCCAATCTCTTGGGTCGAGCCGAAGCGGTTCTTCAGCGCGCGCAGAATCCGATATGGACTGCCGCCTTCGCCCTTGAACTCGAGCACCGTGTCGACGACATGCTCCAGGGTCTTCGGCCCGGCGATCGCGCCATCCTTTGTCACGTGACCGACGAGGATGGTCGGCGTGCCCTGCGTCTTTGCGTAGGACAGTAACCGACCGGCGCACTCGCGAACCTGGCCCAGGGAACCAGGGATGGAGTTCAGCGCCGCCGTGTGGATCGTCTGGATTGAATCGATCGCGAGCACGGCCGGTTTGATCTGGGCCGCCTGTTCGAGAATGCGTTCCAGGTTGGTTTCTGCGAGCAGGATCAGGTCATCGCACGCCGCGTTGACCCGACGTGCGCGCATGGCCGTTTGCGCCACCGACTCTTCGCCGCTGACGTAAAGCACCTTCCCCGCGTTCTTGGTGATGCCGTGGAGCTGATGAGCCAGCAGAGTCGATTTACCTACTCCAGGCTCACCGCCAAGTAGGACCAGCGATCCCGGAACCAGGCCGCCGCCGAGCACTCGGTCTAGCTCGTCGATGCCGCACTGGGTGCGCGAGCTGGCATCCAGTTCTTCTACCTGGGTGATCGGTGTGGCCACCGCGCCGGTGAGCGCGGGCTTTTTGGCTTTGGTCTTCTTGTCGATGAGCTCTTCGACGAAGCTGTTCCACTCGCTGCACTCGGGGCAGCGACCCATCGATTTAATCTGGGTGTTCCCGCAGCTTTGACAGCGGTATAGAGATCTGGTGCGAGCCGCGCGCATGAGCAGCGCACAGCATGCACGAACGGTGTGACGTCTAGCCGCTAGAACTGCAGGATCAGCCGTGCTTGAAGCGTTTGAGCCGTTTCCGCGGCGCCAGTGTTGCCATCGAACGGGAACGCGCCGGGTTGATCTGCCGGGCTGGCCGGGTGGTCCAGAGCGCTGAGGGGAAACAAGATGCCGTAGGCAAGGCCAGCGAAGAAGCCACCCGACTTGTAGCCGATGTCGAGGTTGAGCTCGACACCGTACATGCTGCCGTTACCGGGGGTCGCTACCGGGACATTGGCGAAGCTGATGATGGCAGCGGCCATGCCGGTGATGCTATCGGTGATCTTGTAGGTCGCGCTTGGCTTGACGTACGTCGCGTTGGTGATCGTACCGAGCAACTCGCGGAACAGGATCATGTCGACGCGGTAGTTGAAGTCGAAGCGGAAAGCGGTGGCGGTGTTGTCGCCGTCGCCGGGCAGGGCGCGGGCGTCGCGTACGTTGATGCGGCCATGCGGCTCGGAGTCCCACTGGTCACCGGAGGCGTAACCGACCTCCATACCCAGTTTCAGTTGGCGGTCGAGTACGTGCCAGTTGACTCGGCCGACTGCACCGATCTGGCTGATCTTGACCGGCTCGGTCTGGCCAGCGCTGATGTCGGTAAGCTCATCGATGGTGCCGAAGATACCGACGGCCTCGCCCTCGATCTCGATGTTCTTGTGGGCGAAACGAACCCAGACGTCGGGAATGTAGGCGGTGGCTTTACGCGGGAAAAGCCGCGCTGCTGGATCCGGCGGGTTGAGCAGGGTGTACTTGGTGTCGAACTCCTGGTTGCGATAAACGAAGTACGCGCCGTAGTTGAGATTCGATCCGTTGAGCTCGAGCTTGTTCTTGAAGTCTGCTGGACTGTCGAGTTTGGCGATGACGAAGATCCACTGATTCACGTCGTCGGCGTCTTCCAGGTCCCACGCTTGGCCGTCGTAGCGGTTACGGAACATGTCCGTTTGCGCCGATGAGGGCGACGTAAGCGCCCAGTCGGTACCAATACCGAAGCGGTACTGGGTGCCAGGAATACCCGAGAAGATCATGATTCGATCCGCGGTGTCTCCGAAGTCGGCGTCGAGATCGTAGGTCCCATGAATGGGATCGTAGCCCCCAGAGTTGGCCAGGATGCCAAGGCCCCAATGGGATGGCATGCGGCCGAACTTGAGCAGGCCGAAGTCACTGCGAATCTCGGCCCAAGCGCGCTTGACCACGATGGAATCCTGCAGCGCGTTGCGTCCAGCTTCCGGTGCTACCTGGCCGCCAGAGAACGCGCCGATGGGAATGTTGGTCGGCGATGGAGTGCCGTCGCCGAAGATGCCGTCGGGGGTGGAACCGAGGACCAGGTTGTCGAGGATATCGACCTGGAAGTGGACCGACTTGCGGCGGTCGATGTGAATCACTGGCTCGAGGCGCATGCGAATGTTGGCGGTCTTGATGGCCTCTTCGCAAGGCAGGTCGGCTCGTGCGGCATCGCAGCTGAGCGGCCGGCGGAACGGCGCGCCACCGGCGAGCAGGTCGTCGGAGAAGCCGAGGTGAAGGTTCTTGAGCCAATCGCCGCGGAAGCGAAAGTAGCCGTCGAGGCGACGCATCTCGAACTTCTTGTCGTCGTCGTCGGGCGGGCGGAGGACCGGGGTGGTCGGCAAAGTACCGGGCTTATTCGGCGCTTTCTCGGCGACGCCCGCTTTCTTGGGCTTCTGCGGTCCCTGATTCGGAGTGGTTCCCTGGCCTGGACGCATTTGTCCGTGCGCCACACCCTGTGTGCCGAAGTACAGCAGCGCGGCTGTAACAAGACAAACCGGTTTGACGAGTCGCGAATACATCAAGTCCTCCAAGCAGAGATATCCATAGGTAAATCCTAAGTTCGCGGACTATAGACGTGCCATTCTTCGGGCGTCAACTCGCCGGGGCAGCTACAAAAGTCTCTCTGATTCCCCCGAACTTGCCCGAACTACTAGGGTCCGCGATGATTTTGTGCAGTTTGGACGCGACGGTGGGCAACCGAGTTGCCCGAGGCAAGAACTGAACGGATAAACAAATGCGTTGGGCATGGTCAATACCTCTAATTCTGGGCCTCAGCTGGGGCTGTGGCGGCAAAGTCAAGGCACCGGTCGGACCGGGCAAGAAACCCTCCACGGGCAAGGCGAAGGCGAGCAAGCCTAAGCTGGGCCGCCGGCCGGTTCGCGAGATCTTGCTGGGCGAGATGTGCCCCAAGGCCGCGGCGGGAAGGGCCGCGGTACTCCCGGTCTTCGTCCGCAGGGTCAGCTGGGACCGCAAACCGGCCGAGTTATTGCGACCTTTGCAGCGCCGAGCCGCGCGGCAGTTCGCCGTACTGGGCTGGGACGGGGCTCGCGCCGGGTTGTTCAACGTCGCTGGGTTGGCCAAAGTTGGTCTCGACCGCAGTGTGGCGGTGGGGGCTTATGCGGGCTCGTCGCCATGCAAGGTACTGACGGCGGGTTCAAATAAGCGCACGCTGAACCGCACCTGCGTGGCAGCGCAGGATCACTGTGGACTCGCGATCGCGGTGCTCGAGAAAGGGAGCGGCTTTGGCGCGCGTCCGTTCGAAGAGGATCCGGATCCGCACACGTGGAAAGTCGGCGGCGCTTGCGTCGCCAACGGCAAGCTGCTGGTCGACATCGATGCGGACGGTGAGCCCGAGGCGTTTCCGGTCAGCCAGTTTCTCAACGCTGTTCGTCATCCGGCTGAAGAAGTCACGGCGGTGCCGCGCGGTCGCGCTTCGTGCAAGGCCACCTTCGCCAGTCGCAATGTGCTGCCGCCTGGAGACCCGCGACACTGGCGCGGCCTCGATGTGCTGGGGGTGCTCGATATGGACGGCGATGGTCGCAACGAATTGATCGTCTCCTACCACTACGCCGATCGGCGTACGTGGGCGGTCTACTCGGCCGGGACCACGGCAGTTCGCCTGGACCTCATGGGCGAGTCGATGCCGTTCCCGCGGCCGTAGCTTTCAACGCGCTCGCGGGTCGCTACTTATTGCCGCCGGACTTCTTCTTCGAGTCGGGCTTGGTCTTGGAGTCGGGCAACTGGACGTCGTCCTTGGGCTTCTCGCAGTTGCAGTCTTCGGGCTTGCCGCCCTTTGAATCGCCACCGAACAGCAACGCTCCAAGCAACATGCCTACGACGAGGCAGATCGCTGCAATGAGTGCGGGCAAGATCCACGGCGGTCTCGCGATGCCCACGTTGCGGGTGCCGCGAGGGTCGTAGCCGTGGCCTTGATACCGCCCCGGCGGCATGCGTCGAATGGGCGCCGTGCTCGGGATGTGCGGTGTCGGCGTATTGGTGTTCGGGCGCAGGGAATCCAGGTCAGGAATCGCCGCAGGGTTCGTCGGCACTTGTTCGAACCACACGTCTGCCATGTCCGCGGCCGGGGACGGGGGCAACGGCGCCGGCGTGGCTTCGCCTTCGATGCGTTCGATCTTCGAGGTGACCATCAACTCGCTCGACGTCGCCTTGCCACGAACGCCGGGCATCGCCGGTGGTAACTTCTGCGAACGCTCCGCCAAACGCTCCGCGACGCTTCTTTTCTTCATCCGGCGAGGCGGATCGGCGTCTGTCGGCGTCGCCTCACTGGTAGGTGTGCGCCCCTGTTTTCGCCTATTTCGTTTGTCGGCCAAAGTGAGTGTCCGCGCGACCTGCACCTACATGCTGGAAGCAAAAGACTGTTTGCAGGATACCTAATCTAGCGAACGCACGTCGACCCGCGTTTGGCACCGTGTGTTCAATCACTCGCAGTTATTCCTCCGGCGGGATAAACTGACCGATAGAGGCCTCTTATGAACTCACTTAGCTTGCGTAACACTTTAGTCGCAGGTCTCGTCGCATCGCTCGCGCTGACCGCAGCGTGTTCGAATGAGACAGGGATCATCATCGAAGTAACTCGGGACGATTCGGTTCCCAAAGACGTGCAGCATCTGCGCTTCTTTGTGGGAGTCGAATACACCCCCAACGACTCGCTCACCGGGTTCGTCGACGATGCAGATCCGTCTGCGGAGGTCGACGTCATGGGGCGTGACTTGTTGGTCGACCCGTACACGCTGCTCCTGCGCAAGGGCAAGGGCATGGACGCGGGTATCGCGGTGGCTGTGCTGGCGTTCAACGGCGACGAGATGGTTGGGTTCGGTGGCCTCGAGGCTTCAGTGAACTTCGTCGATGGCAGCGTCATTCAGTGGGGCGTGACCCTGAAGGGCGATCGGGTCGGTCGCGTGGATGTCACGCCGACGAACTGCCTGGTCTGGACCGACGCCGACGGAAACGTGGTGACCATCGCGCACGAGGACGACCGCGACTGTGATGGCGATCCGAGTGATGTGGATTGCAACGATGACGATCCCAAGATCGGCCCGTCGTCACCAGAGCGCTGCGCGAACCAGGTCGACGACAACTGCAACGATGTCGTCGACGAAGAGATCGATTTCGACGAGGACGGCGTCGGCAACTGCAGCGATTGCGACGACACTGATCCCGATCGAACGCCCGGCAAGACCGAAGTTTGCGACGGCAAGGACAACGACTGTAACGACATCTGCGACGACGGTCCGCTAGACGGCGATGAGGACAACTACACGGTGTGCAACCGGTTGATTCTTCCCGACGGCACCTGCAGCGACGTCAACAAGAACCTCAACGACTGCAAGGACAACGACGAGCACGTCAACCCGGGCCAGGAAGAGGTCTGCGACGGCAAGGACAACAACTGTAACGAGTCCTGTGACGAAGGCTTCGACGAGGACCTCGACACGTATACAACGTGCGGTTCGCGTACCAATCAGTGCAACGGGATGACGCGTCCAGCCGATGTGGACTGCGAACCGACCAAAGAATACGTCAACCCGGGGCAGCCTGCGGAACTCTGCGACGGCTACGACACGAACTGCGATGGCGTCCTTTACCCGGACACCGCGCCCTGCTACGCGTTTGGCGATCCCGGTGGAGCAGGGGACGCCTGCCTGGTGGGTGAGCGTTACTGCGACGAGTCGATTACGCCAGGTGTCGGCTGGATCAACGACTGCAACACAGTCGACCCGGTGGTAGGGACTGTCGTAGTCGCTGACCCGCTCTGTGTCGCCTACGATGCGTGCGATGACGCGAACGCGCCGGATCCATTCTCCTGCGCAAATGAAAGCACCGTCACCCAAAACTACGCATGCACCCTGGCGATTCGTGGCGGCACGATTTGCCCCAACTCGACTGCGATCTTACCCAACATCGCTGTCGCCGATGAATCCTGTGCTTGGGTCGTTGGCCCTGCCGACATGATTCAGACCTACGACGTGGGCCTCAAGACCGTGGGCAGCGGCGGCACGCCACCAGACATCACTCTGAACGACTGCGCCGCGCTGTTCAGCGTGGAGGGGATCTTGTTCCCGCCGCCAGTTCAAGACAAGTACGTCTTCTATCAGCAGGCCGACGATGCGTCACAGATGTTCATGGTGGAGCTGACGCCGAATCCGGTGACAGATTGCCCCTTGAATGGGCTGACCTGCTCCCAGCTGGTCACTCCGGCGCCGCCCGGACCTTAGTACGCTACAATAGGCGGGTGGGCGCCAACGACTCGCTGCTGAAAGACGTGGGGCAACTGCTCTGGGTCGGGTTTCCCGGCCTGGAAGTGGACCCTGCTTTGCGCAAACGCATCGCAGCCGGGCATGTCGGTGCGGCGATCTTGTTTCGGCGCAACATCGCCCTCGCCGGCGATGGTAGCGGGCGGTCCGACCCGGCAGCGGTGGCTGCGCTCAATGCGTCGCTACGCGAGGCGGCCGGCGACTCAGCGGACCCGCTGCTGATTGCTGTCGACCAGGAGGGCGGCAGGGTTCAGCGTGTGAAAGACCCCGTCACCGTTTGGTCGCCCATGCTCGGGCTGAGTCGAGTCGCTGGCGAGGAAGGCCTGCAACTCGCGACCGATGTTGGCAAGGCACTGGGCCGGGAACTCGCCGCTCTTGGTTTCGATATCGACTTTGCGCCTGTGCTCGACGTCCACACCAATGACGAAAACCCGATCATTGGCGACCGAGCTTTCGCCACCGATCCACAGCGTGCGGCGGAGCTGGCGCTTGCGTTCGCAGATGGCCTTCACAGTGTCGGCGTGTTGTCCTGCGGTAAGCACTTTCCCGGTCATGGCGATACTCGAACGGATAGCCACCTCGAGTTGCCCTCGCTTCCTCATTCCCTGGACCGGCTCGAGCAAGTGGAGCTGCTGCCGTTTCGGCGCGCGGCCAAGGCCGGGCTGCCCATCTTGATGACCGCCCATATCGTGTTCAGCGCCATCGATCCTGATCGACCGGCGACGCTGTCTCCAGCAGTGCTCAACGAGTTGTTGCGCAACGACATCGGTTATACCGGGTTGGTCGTTAGCGACGATCTGGACATGAAAGCCATCGCTGACAATTACGGGACCGGCGACGCTGCTGTGGCCGCCGTGGAAGCCGGCTGTGATGCGTTACTTGCGTGCAACGACCTGGATACCCAGCACGCGATCTTCGACGCGCTCGTACGCGCCGGCGAACAGCGGGCGCCATTTCGGGCCCGACTCGGTGAGGCCGCGGCCGCGGTGCGAACTCTCAAACAGCGACACTTCTCTGTCGAGCGACCAGCGTTTGGTCTCGACGTAGTAGGAACCGACGCGCACAGGCAACTCGCGGAGCGCCTCGCGGCAGCGGAATAGAACTGATCGAGCCATGTCTGAAGGCGGCAAAGTCATCGACTTCCCAGCGAGTACCCGTTTCCTGATCAGGGAGCGGCTCGGCAGCGGTGGTATGGGCGAAGTGTTCCGCGCCTACGACAACGAGCGACGTGCTGAGGTCGCGCTGAAGGTGTTGCGCACCAGCGATCCGACCGCGCTCTACATGTTCAAGCGTGAGTTTCGGTCCCTGGCCGATGTCAATCACGAGAACCTGGTGCAGTTTCACGATCTCGTGTCCGCTGAGGACACGTGGTTTCTCACAATGGAGTTCGTCGACGGCGTCGACTTTCTCCAGTACGTGAAGCATGGCTACGACGCAGAGCCAGAGCAACCGGCGGAGAAGGAGACCAGAAGCGCCGGTGGCACCATGGACACCGAGACGAGTCGTCCGTTGGGAAAGCACTTTCGGCAGTTGCCGACCAATATCGACGACGAAGGCGATACCAGTATTCTGTCGGCGAAGGATTTGGGATTTGCGCGATCCGCCAATGTCTTTGGGCCTGAACAGCTCGAGCGTTTGCGCGATGGTTTACGCCAGCTAGCCGGTGCCGTGAACGCGTTGCACGACGTGGGTCGCCTGCATCGCGACATTAAGCCGACGAATATCTTGGTGACGCGCAGCGGGCGCCTCGTGTTGCTCGACTTCGGCGTGATGAGCGACCTTGCCGCACCAGACGATCACGGGCCGAGCATCGTGGGTACGCCCTTGTACATGTCGCCCGAGCAAGCCGCGGGTCGCGCGCTGTCACCTGCCAGTGATTGGTACAGCGTGGGCGTGGTGGTGTACGAGGCCCTGACTGGGCGCCGGCCTTTCGGTGGCGCGCTACCGCAGATCATCGAGGCGAAGAAGCGTTTGGCACCCCCGTCGCCTCGCCAGTACGCGCCTGACACGCCCAAGGACTTGGACGAGCTATGTCGTCGGCTTCTCGCGCCCCGCGCCCAGGACCGCCCGGATGGCGCCGACGTCCTGCGCATGGTGGGGGCTGACCCTGCGCGAGCAGAAACCGTCGGTGCGCATGGAGAGGCGACCGTGTTGCTCGGCCGCGAACAGCAGCGGGTCGAGTTGCGCAAGGCATTCAACGCGGTAGTGCAGGGCACTGCGACGGTCGTGCTGGTCGATGGCGCCGCTGGCATGGGCAAGACCGCGCTAATTCAAGACTTCGTCAATGAGATGAAGGACAACGAGGGCGCGGTCGTGCTTTCCGGCCGGTGCTACGAGACCGAATCGGTGCCGTATAAAGCTCTCGACCCCCTGATGGATGCGTTGTGTCGGTACTTGCTGTCACTGCCACAGCGGCGCATGGCTGCCACGACCTCGTTCAACGTGATGGCGTTGGCTCGACTGTTCCCGGTGCTGCGGCGCGTGCAGGCCCTGGTCGGGTTATCCGGACACGATGAGCCCACGCCATCGCACGAACTAAGGCGTCGCGGAATTCAGGCGCTCCGCGATTTGCTGTACACCCTGTCCGCAGACGCGCCGATCATCCTGCATATCGATGATCTGCACTGGGGCGACCTGGACAGCGCAGCTCTACTCAAAGAGCTGTTGCGACCACCGGGCGCGCCACCCATCATGCTCATCGGCAGTTTTCGCACGTCAGAACGACACGACAACCCGTTCTTCAATGCGCTGCTGCCGTTGCCCTGCGATGTGCGCGAGATCTACGTCGACCCACTTTCCTCTGAAGAGACGCGGTCGCTGGTGGAGACCATGATCGGCGAGGTCAGTCAGGTGTTGCCGGCGTTGGTTAACAGCCTGGCTCGCGAGTCCAGCGGGAATCCGTTCTTCGTGCACGAGTTGGTGCGCTACGTGCGCGCAGAAGCGTTCGACGACATGTCGATCGGTGCAATCTCGTTGGACGAAGTCGTACGCGCTCGAATCAAAGGGCTGCTGCCGAAGGCGCGGGCACTGCTCAACATTGTCGCCGTCGCGGGCAGGCCCATTCGCGAGCCGACTGCGCGCCGAGCCGCTGACTTCACCGAGGAGGACGCGGTCGAGGTCACGCTGCTGAAACAACGCAACCTGATCCGCACTCGCGCCGGCCAGGGGCGCGACCTGCTCGAGCCATTTCACGATCGCATCGGTGCACTCACGGTCGAGGATCTTGGCGCGGAGGAGCTGCAAAGTTGTCACCGGCGCCTCGCTATAGCGTTGTCCCTGGAAGAGAACCCGGACCTCGAGGCACTTGCCGAACACTACGACGCGGCGGGGGAGTCCGAGCGAGCAACGGTCTACTGGGTCGCGGCCGGCAAACAAGCCCAGCGGGCCCTCGCCTTTGACCACGCGGCCAGCTTGTTTGAACGCGCCGTCTCTAGTCCTGCGTTGCCGGAGAGCCTGCGTTTGGACTCCCTGTCGTCGCATGCGCAGGCGCTGAGCGATGCGGGACGAGGAGCCGGCGCGGCCAAGGCATACATCAGGGCGGCTGAGTCTGCGACGCCAGCTGAGGCGTTGGAGTTTCGTCGCATCGCAGCGGAGAACCTTCTCCGCTCGGGGCACATCGATGAAGGTGTGCAGCTGCTCGAGTCCGTGCTCAAGGCTATCGGGTTTACCGTGCCTCGCCCAGGTTTCCGATCCGTCGTGTCTCTACTGTTGCGCCGCGCAAGGCTGCGCGTCAGCGGGCTGCGCTACAAGTTGGCTGACGAGAGCGAGATCACGCCCGCTTTGTTGCGCCGCATCGATGTTTGTTGGTCAGCCGCGACCGGCCTGGTCATGGCCGACCATATTCGCAGTGCCGACTTTCAGACCCGGCACATCCTACTAGCGCTCAAGGCCGGCGAAGCTCACCGCCTCGCACGTGCGTTCGTCGTAGAAGCTGGCATCGTGTCCACGGGTGGTGCCAAGGCGCGCCGCCGCTGCGAACGCATCCTGGAAATGGCTGATGAGGTGGCTCGGCTGGTCCCCGCGTCAGACGTGCACGGCTGGATTCCTGGAGTCCGGGGCCTGTCGGCGTATCAGTGCGGTGACTTCAAGTTGGCGCGGGAGATGTGCGAGCAGGCGCTCGAAATCCTCAGCGCTCACGAGCTCGGCATGGTCTTCGAGTGGACTTCGTTGCAGCTGTATACCCTGTGGGCTCTGTATTATCTGGGCGAGGCCAAGGAAATTCGCGAGCGTGTTTTTCAGCTGGTTGCGGAGGCGGAAAGCCGCGGCGATATTTATTCAGAAGTGAACTTCTCGACGAGCTTGAACGTGTTGGCGTGGCTCGTGGGAGATGAGGTCGAGGAGGCAACGGCGCGTCTGGACAAAGCGATGGCGCAGTGGTCTCAGTCCGGGTATCACCTGCAGCACTATTGGGAAATGATCGCTCGCGTTCAGATCCTTATGTACAAGGGCGACAACGAGGTTGCGTGGCGTACGGTGTCCGAGGCGTGGGCCGATTTGCGCAGGTCGTTCTTGCCTCGAGTTCAGGTCGTTCGCATCGAAGCGTGGGCCACCCGCGGCCGCGCTGCCCTCGCTGGCGGGGACGCGCCGGCGCTACTGCGCGAAGCCAAACGTGCCAGTAAGAAAGTCCGGCGGGAACGACTGGGCTGGGCGCTGAGCCTGGCCGACCTTCTGGATGCAGGCATCGCCGCGCGGCGGGGCGATGAGGTTGCGTGTCTGGAGTATCTGGAGTCCGCGCAGGCAGGTTTCGCCACCTCCAACATGAAGCTCTACGCCGCCGCCGCGCGCTGGTGCCGCGGCAAACGCCTCGAAGGTACCGAAGGCGAAGGCCTCGTCGCCCATGCCGAACAGTGGATGGCCGAGCAAGGCATCGTCGCCCCCGAGAAGATCGTCCGCATGCTCGCGCCCGGGCTTAGCTGAGGGAGTTGTCGACGGTTAGCGGCGCTCGGTCGAGTGCAGGCTGCCGATGAGATTTCTGATTTCCTGAGCCCGCTTGTCCCACACCTTCGCCTCGCTATTACAGTGAGCTTTCTGTCCATTCATGATGGACAGCTTTTTCGTCATTGCAACCGCGTTGGCGGCACCGGCAAGCGAGGCGCCTCTACCTGACGCAACCGAGTACCCGGGCATCACCACTGACGCTGCGGCCTGCCTCAACCGCGTCGCCACCATTTCGACGGCAGGCAGCGCGCGTATCGCCGTCTCCAGCTTCGCCACGTCCTTCGGACTCGCGTTGTTGGCTTTCGCTGCAGCGACTGCGGCTTGCGAGATGTTCTTGAGCGCCTTTCGGCGCGCGTTCTCCGCCTTGGTGACGAGTCCCTTGGCCGTCTGCGCGTCATTCTTGGCCTTGATGATCGCTTCTCTAGCGGTTGCAAGGGCGCCTTTCGCGGCGCCCACGTTGTAACGAGAAATGAGCTGCGAAGCGGTATCGATCTTTCTCTGGAGCATATTGATGTCCTGGTTGTAGCTCTCGCTGACGATATAGCTCACTACCCCCTCAGCTGCCGCGACGACGCCCGATCCGGCGGCGGCAGATGGCCCGCCGGCCCCGGGCTTGTCCGCTGGAAACTCGAATTTGGAGTTCATGCCAGCCGGGATGCGTTTGGCTGTGTAGCTCTCGACCACCTTCATGCAGCCTGCAGCCGCCTTGATCCCGCCGAGGGCGATGTCGCGCTGCCGCGCGAGCTGTTTAATCTCCGCGCCGTCACCTTCTTGTTCCGCACGCAGCTTTGCGATGTCGACCTGCCCGAGCGCTGCGGCAGCTGCGCGCCCAGCGGCCTTGGCTGCCAGCGTTGCGTTGCTGGCGCCTCGCACGGCCGATTCAAGGTTGATGAGAGTGTTCGAGTTGTAATCGTTGATCAGCCCATCCAGGAGGTCGTTGGGTTTGTCTCCAACAGCTTTCTTGGCGTCCAAATCCAGCTCGTGAGACGCGGGGTCGGTGGTCTGATTCGATCCATACAGGTCGCCGATCTTGGTATTCGAGCTTGCTCCCGTAGGCGTGCCTTCGTTGACCGTCTTGGCGAGGTTGCCGCTCTCTTTGGGAGAGTTGATGACACCTTCTGCATGGTCACCGGTGGCAGAACCTGTGATGCCCAACTCTTTTGCTTTGTCGGCGGCGTTGTTGAAGTTGTCGCGATGGGTCGCGTACGCGCTCCAGCTGGCCTTTCCCTGGCCCCACGCCGACCGATAGGCCGCGAACCAGGTCTGCGCCTTCTTCTTGTTTCGGTGCCGAGTCGTGATCGACGGCTCAGGACTGAACGCTCCTTCGATCTTACCGCCCGTGGATCCCACCCAGCTCTTCCATGGCAGAACGGGGACGAAGGTCTCCAGTGGCAACTTCTTGAGCTTGCTCGCTGGGCGAAGTGGCGGCGGATCAATGTCCATCGGACGGCGCGCGATCGTCGGCGAGGATACCGGTGAAACACTTACACGCTCGCCTCGGACCATTCCATCGGCGGCTCGATCGGCCTCGACTTCAGAGTGGTCCTGCGGACCGCTCACCTCGAGCTTGTGCTGCCTGGTCGCCATCCCCGCGCCTTGCTGAACGGTGTGTGCGACTTCATGAGCCAGGAGATGTTGTCCTTCGGCCGTCTCAGGCTGGTAGTTCCCTTGAGAGAAGTGGATGTCATTGCCAACGGTATACGCTTTGGCACCAACTGCGTGCGCCGCACTGTTCGAGGCGCCGCCGGTGTGCACCCGGACCCCGCTCAAGTCAGCGCCAAGCGATGTGCTGAATTTCTGCTGGAGCTGAGACGGGAGCGCGTGCGAGGCCGAGCCACTCGCGCGAGCAACCATAGACTCCGCCCCCGGCATCACTCCAGCGGCGTCATGTCCGCGCATCTCGTCCAATACCGCGAGTTCGGGACTCGCCGTGCCGCCGCCGTAGATGTGCGCGGTGTGCGGCTGATGGTTCGCTTCGGCGTGGCGCTGGACTACTTGTGGCGACGCCGCCGGAAGTCTGGCCGTCGATGGGCGTTTGCCGATGGGGCGGCGTGGCTCCATCGCGTCGTTGTCGTACCCGGCGGTTGCGTCGCTTGATCTCTGCTTGTCGTAATCCATTCTTGCCTCCTGGGTGGTGGAGGCAGTTCGCTGGATGTGTGACAGGGACGATGGAGCGACGGGCGTAACGGTTGATTATTGCCAGGATTTATCGCAACACTAAGATCGACTCAATGAGTAGCAGCATGAGCAAACCGATGCCCAGGGCGTGCCACAACTCGACCTTACGTTTGTGGGTGCTGCTCTCGCCCTCTTTGCCCGGCGCCGAGGAGGCGGGCAGCACGTTGTCTTTTACGTAGCGTAGGTCCGAGCCGCGCTGATCCAGATTAACCGCGAATCGTACCTCGCTGCGTTGTCTGGACTTGCCGGTCTTGTCCGTGGCGAACACTCGGTAGAAACCCGGTTCCTTGGTCTCGATGAACCGCGTGAACTTTTTGCCCGCGAGAGCGTCGCCTTCGATGACTGTTGGTTTGCCACTGGGCGAGCGCACTTCGATGCGCTTGTCGTCCGGGTTCACCCTGAGTGCGTGGCTCCGACCGACCAATATCGTCGCGCGGGTGCCACGGTTCTGTTTGCGCGCGAGATAGCGCACGCTTTGCTGCATGAGTGGCAAGTAACCGGGATGGATTGGCAGGTCGGTCCAGTCTCGGTCGAGGGTAGACGTGAACAGCAATAAGCGACCTTTGCCGTTGCGCGCTTCGACGATGGCCGCGGCGCCGTTCGTATAGCGTGCAAGCACCTTGCGGTCGTCGACCTTGGACGTTGGGCCGAGCAACATGATTTTGCGGAAGCGGGCGTCGCGAAGCCCAGGGGCGTCTTTGGAGAACACAGAGAAGATCTCGTGGTCCGGGTCCACCTTAGTCAGGCGCAGCGCACGGCCGGCCTTCTCTTTGGCGCTGGCGCCGTAGCCCAGATCCACTGCGCTCTTCAGTCGCTGGGGCAGAAGCGGTGACATGGTCTTGTTGTACGCGTCCGCGTCGACCTGATCTCCGGGGGCGATGAGCAGTCCGCCGCCGGCCTGGACCCAACTGGCCAGCTTCGCCACCCGCTTACGTTTCAGTGCGGGGACGTTTGCCAGCACGATGACATCGAACTCGCCGAGGGGTAGTTTGCCCAGCTGGTCGACAGTGGCGGTCGTAAGCACGGCGCCGCTGTCTGCGCGATCGCCGGGGCGCAACGCCTTGTGGGCGTAGAACAGCTCGTCTTCGTAGCGCACGGTTCGCGGGTCGCCATTGACCAACAGGGTGCGTACCTCGTCGCGGAGTTGCATGCGAACGTAGCGCCTGTTGTCCACGTCCAGCGCGTCGTCGTCGAGTTCCACCACCACGTCGGCGGTGCGGGCGTTCTCGGGCAGCGTCGCCAGGAAGCGCTTCTTCTGGCGCTGGCCAGGGCGCAGGTCGACGAGTCCGCGCGCTACGACGCGCTTGGCAATGCGCAGTTTGACGCCGTGCTTGGTGATCGCCTTCTCGCCGAAGTTGGCGATTTCGGCGGTGACTCGGATACCGCGGGTGCCGCTGGTCGCGTCGGCTTCGACCGCCAGGCTGGTTACCGCGACGTTGGCGAGGGTTCCGCGCTTGGCCAGCTCGACAACTGTCAGAGTGATTCCGGCGTTCGCAGACCAGGGCGGGTCCGCGCCGCGAAATGCGCTGGCAGCCATGGTGGAAAGCACGAACACCGTGCGTCGATCATGTTTTGAGCTGGCCAATAGCTGTGCGGCGCGGCGCATGGCGGTAGACAGGTCTGCTGGCCGCGAGGTCGCGCGAATGTCACTGATCGCGTCACGCAGACGGATGTGATCACGGTTGAGTTTTCGTGGGCTGTCGGTGCCTTCCGAGACGAGTACGATCGCCACGTCAGCTTCTGGGCCAAGTTGATTCAAGATGCTGCGCGCCTGTTCTTTGGCCTTGCTCAGCAAGCTCGAGCCGCCCTTGCGATAGGTCATCGCGAACGAGTCATCGATGATCAGCACCGCTCCCTGCGGGCCGCGCTCCACCTTCGCGCCCTTGGTTGCACAGGTGGTGAACGGTTTGGCCAGGGCCAAGGGGATGGCGAGGCATACGAAGATCCGGGTGAGCAACAGCAAGAGCTCGCGCAGTTGTAAGCGGCGGGCGACCTTGCGGTTGGAGCCGAGCAGGAAATCCAGGGCGGCGAACTGGACCACGCGAGCCCGACGCCGGCCGATCAGGTGGATGGCGACTGGGACAGCGACGCCCAGAGCGCCGACGAGCATGAGTGGCGCTAGGAATTCCACGCGCGCCCCGATGAGCTCGCACCGCCGCCTGCGCGGGTGCGTAAGAAATCCAAAAGAGTCTCATCGAACGGCTTTGACGTCGGCACCAGGTGGTACTCGACTCCGGCGTTGACGCAGGTGGTCTGAATCCGTTCCAGAAACTCCCGCAGCCGGCTCTGATAGTGCTTTCGGATAGCGCCGGGATTCGTCAGTAGCTTTCGGTCACCTTCGAGGGCTTCGAACAAGGTCAGTCCCTCGAACGGAAAGTCGATTTCGTCATCGTCGAGCACGTGGAACAGCACCACGTCGTGACCCTGTGCGCGCAGGTGGCGCATGATGTCCAGGGCTCCGGTTCCGGCCTCGAACAGATCCGACGCGATCACGACCAGTGAACGGCGGCGCCGGGTCAGCTCCGCGATTCGTGTCAGCGCTTCCGCCGCGGATTGCTCTCCCTTGGCACCCCGCTCCAAGATGTCGTTGAGTACGGAGAGCAGATCGTGCAAGTGGGCCGGGCGTGCGCGCGGTGGAACGTAGACATCGATGTCGGCCGGGCCAAACGATGACAACCCCACCTTGTCGCGTTGTTTGATCAGCAGATAGCTCAGCGCTGCCAACAAGTACGCCGAGTACTGCAGTTTGGTCACTGAGGCGTTGCCGTACGCCATGGACCCCGAGGAGTCCAATACGAGTTGGGTCAGCAGTTGGGACTCTTGTTCGAACTGCTTGACGTAGTAGCGATCGACCTTGGCGTACGCCTTCCAGTCGATGTGACGTACTTCGTCGCCGGGGGAGTATTCCTTGTGCTGGGCGAACTCGACCGATGAGCCGTGGTGGCGGGCTCGGTGCAAACCACTCAGAGCGCCTTCGACGATGACCCGCGCTTTGAGCGGCAGCGTCTCCAGTTTCGCGATGGTAACTGGATCTACGAGGCTCACGGTAAAACGTCGCTCACGGTTGGAAGTCGCCGACCAGCCGGTCGACGATTTCACCAGTCTTGACGCCTTCGGCTTCTGCTCGGTAGTTGAGGATCAGCCGGTGTTGCAGCGTCGGGCGAGCGAGCGCTTTGATGTCATCGGTCGAGACGGCGAAACGTCCATCGAGGATTGCGCGCGCCTTGCCCGCCAGTACCAGGTATTGAGATGCGCGCGGTCCTGCGCCCCAGGACAGGTACTGTTTTACGTAGTCGGGCGAGCTTTCCTCTTTGGCTCGCGTCGCACGAACCAAGGAGACCGCGTACTTGATGACGTGGTCGGCGGCCGGGACGCGCAGCACCATCTCTTGTAGTTCGCGGATGCGCTGTGGTGACAGCACGCGGGCGAGCTCGGCCGAATACGCCGAGGTCTGCTGGCGCACGATCTCTTGTTCTTCGCTCTCGGTGGGATAGTCCACGTCCACCTGGAACATGAACCTGTCGAGTTGCGCTTCAGGCAGCGGGTAGGTTCCCTCTTGCTCGATCGGATTCTGGGTCGCGAAGACCAGGAAGGGCAGGTCGAGATCGAAGGTGCGCGCGCCGGCCGTCACTTTGTACTCCTGCATTGATTGCAGCAGTGCGGCCTGGGTCTTGGGTGGCGTACGGTTGATCTCGTCGGCGAGCACCAGGTTCGCGAACACCGGGCCTTTGATGAAGCGGAACACACGCTTGCCAGTCGTCTGATCTTCTTCGAGCACCTCGGTACCCGTGATATCGGACGGCATCAGGTCGGGGGTAAACTGGATGCGCTGGAACGACAGGTTCAGTGTCTCCGCCAGGGTCGAGATCAGCAGGGTCTTGGCCAATCCCGGAACGCCGACGAACAGGCAGTGACCTCGGGCGAACAGAGCGGTTAGTAGGTGCTCGATGACCTGGCGCTGGCCGATAATGCGCTTCTCGATTTCGGCGAGGATCTGGTCGTGCGCTCGGGCGATTTCTTTGACGGCCTCTAGATCGGACTCGCGATCGGGCTCCGTCGGAACCTCCGATGCTGCCGACTTCTCACCTTCGGGCGCGGCAGTGATGTCTACGGCGGTGGTGTCTGCGTTGTCGGTGTCGTCGGCGTCGGCGTCGCCGTCCGCCTTGGCTCCTGCGCCGCCCGGTATCGCTGTGAGTTTCGGATCCATTCGTGTCTATTATCCTTGGCCCGGGGCAGCCGCCCCCGACTGAATCTAACGTCCCCGCAGTTTCCTGCACGCCGAACGCTCACGTTTAACACGCGTGTCGGCCAGATTGGAATAGGCTTGGGCGAGTCCGCAGCGCACGCGGGGATCGAACGGGCTTACACGCAGCGCATGCTCGAACGCCGTTTTCGCCTGTTTGTGGTCCCCTGTTGCCAGATAGGCAATACCGAGCACCGTCGGTGGAGCCGCGTCATTCTCGTCGATGCCGAGCAGCGGTTTGGCCAGTTTGATCGCCGCGGCGTAGCGCTGCAGCTGCAGATACGTGTGGCTCAGTTTCGAAGAAATGAACGGGTTGCCTGGTGTGAATAGCAGCGCTTTCTCATATTCGATCGCCGCCGCCGCCGCCATGCCGCGCGAGCGCAACAGGCCACCGAGGCGCGCGTACTTCTTCGCCGCTGCCGACCGAACCTCATCCAGGCCAACGTTCTCGTCTTTCTTGCCGCCTTTGCGGAACCGAATTCGCCTGGAGTGAACGCGGCCGGCCAGGGCACGGGACGCCGAAAGCTTCTGCGTGCGTAGGAACCCTTTCCAATTGCGTTCGACCGTCGGCCATTTGGTCTTCATCACTTCGCCAACGGCGCGCATGGCGCTCTTGCCGCCGCGGATCAGTTTGATCGCGTTGCGAATGCCTTCGTAGCCGACCTTGCCGTGCAGATACATGATCATGCTGTGGACCTCGGCGAACGCCAGCGCCGCGGCCGCCTGGCTAGGTAGCTTGGCCATCGACGGGTGCATTGCCTTGAAGCTGATCAGTTTGTTCGCGGTGACCGCGCGGGCTAGACGATGGCTGTCTATCGCCGACAGTTTCTTGCTGGGCGGCGCGCGCCAGCGGGTCTCTTGATAGCGTGCGAGACCTTCGTGGAGCCACACCGGCACCCGGTCGCGGCTCATGCGCGCGACCACGTAGTGCACGTACTCGTGGGTGAGCGTATCCATCCACGGGTAGCCGAAGATGGTGGCGCGAGGCGAGACCAGCATCAGCTTGCCGTACTTGCACAGGGCGATGGTTCCAGTGGTCTCGATCTCTCGCTCGGTGAGCGTTGACAGTTTCGCCAGGTCAGAAGGTCGCGACAGGATTTCCACGCGGACTTTCTCCGTTGGGTGAAAACCAAAGTCCTTGCCCAATCGCGCGTACGCGCTCTCGAGCACTTCGCTGGCCAGGTCGGCCAGGACATCGTCCTTGCCGGGTTTGTAGTAGATGACGAAGTGTTTTTTCGCCGATTCTTTGCGGACGAAGCCTTTGGTTACCGAGTACGTGGACGTGGCAAGCTTGCGCAGTTGGCCGACGTTCCCGGAGACGTCACGGTTCTTCATGCCCTTCAGGCGTTTGAGGGCCTGGGGGTAGTTTCCATCGATGAACGACATCTCCGCGCGCAGGTAGCGGGTTTCCTTCGCCTTGGGTTTGCTCGCGGCGAGCTCATTGATGAGTTTGCGCGCTTCGTCGAACCGCCACTCGTTGAGCGCCCGGGCTGCCTTGATGAACTTGCCGAACGTTGTGCGCTGGGCTCGGGCGTCGCCGGATATGGCGAGTGCGAGCAACGCCGCCACCGAGGTGACGATGCCCCAGCGGACCAGGGCGCTCCGCGGCGCCATCACCGGATCAGTTCCTCGTAATAACGTTTGACCATCTCGCTGAATCCCTGAGGCGCTTTTTCTTTCTTCATTGCCTCGAGGATGTCTTCGCGGAATTTCTCCGGCGCTTTGTACTCGTTGGCGCCGGGGATGCGTACAGGTTCGTCGCGAAGGGCAGCCCGGCCGCTACGTTGCCGCATGCGGGCCGCGCCCTGGGCGTCCTTACGTGCCTTCTCGAGTTTGTCTGCCGCACCACGAGCTTCGATGCGCGCACCTGACGGGTCCTTGGCGCGCATGCGCTTCTGCGCGCGACTCATTTGCTCGGCGGCGCCACTCACGCCCTGGGCGATGCGCTTACCCGAGCGACCCGGCATGTCCTTGGCGGTCGACTTCGCGCGCTGGGCCATGCGCTGGGCACGAGACTGAGCTGCCTGCTGGCGCCTGCGCAGGCGATCGAGGCGGGCGCGGTCCTGCTTGCTCATGATGTCTTTGGGCGACGGGGTGGCCGCCTGTAGGTCGCGCACGATCTTGCGCGCCAGGGGCTGCGCCTTGCGTGTGGCCTTGCGCGCCTTCTTTGTTTGACCGCCCCACTGATGCGCGTCCTTGATTGCTGCGTCGAGCTCGGCTTCGACGGCGTCCAGGCTCTGCTTCGCCTGCTTGGCCATGGCCAACGCTTCGGCGATGTCGCCGTCGGCGAGCATACTTTTGACGCTCTTGAGCCGGTTCTTGACGATACCGAGCTCTTCCTTGGAGAACGGCGTGAGCCCGTCCTCGGGAATCTTGTCCAGTCGCTTACGCAGCTTGTCGATGGTCTTACCCACCTTCTTGCGCATCTTCTTGGCCTTCTTGCGCATCATCTTCGCGGCTTTTTTCGCGTAGCGCTTCCAGATCTTGTCCGCCGCGTCGGCGATGTCCTTCTGGTCCTTGGTCAGGTCAGCCAGGTCGTTGAGCATCTTGTTGAGCTTGCGCTCCTGGGGGCCGAACTTGTTCTTACGCAGGCTGCGTAGCGCGTCTTCGAGGGCCGCTGCTGACTTGTCGATGGTCTTGTTGCACTTGGCCATCTTCGCTTGCGCCGCTTTGATCTTGCCCGCCTTGAACAGTTCGCGGACCTCTTCCATGCACTGTTTCGACTTCTTGTTCTTGAGTGCATCGGTGTTGACGAACCGGTCCAGTACGTCCGCGGTTAGCTTTCCGCGTTTGCGCGAAAGCTCAGCCAGTTTCTGCTGCAGCGCGCGCATCTCGCGTTCGATCTCTTCTTTGAGCTTCGGATCCTTGGTGCGGGCGTATTCCTGCATCAGTGCTTTGATCCGCGCCTGGTGCTTCTTGATTTCGTCGCTGATTGCGAGCAATACCTCGACGCGCTGGCGATCGATCCAGTTGGCCAGGTTGAGCACGTCGTTTTCCAGCTCGACCACGTGGGGTTTGTCCGCGATCTTGAGCTGGGCGCCAATGATCTTGGGATTGCGCTGCTTGCTCAGTCGAGTCAGCAGTTTCTGTTCGCGCTTGCTCAGCGCGTCCAATCGGCTGCGCATCGCCGTGAGTAATTTGATCAGCTTGGCCGACGCGAGCTTGTCTTCTTTGAGTGCGGCGACGATTCCGCCGAGCTCGACCACGACACCGGCGGTCTTGCGCTGAAGCATGTGATGGGCGCGCACGTCTTCGGGGACCACTGTCAGCCGGCCACCGAGTAGCTTGACCATCTTCTCGAACGTGACTTCCTGTCGGTTGACGATGCGTTCGTGGCGCTCTCGCTGGCTGAATACCCGCAGGTAGTAGGTACGGGACTTGGCCACGTTGGGGCCGAGCACGTCATCGTTGTCGGTGACCTCCAGGTGGTAGGCCACTTTTGCCCCGGGCCTGAGAGACAGTTCGGCGAGGTCCCAGAGCAGCTTGCGCTGCGCCCGTCGCCGGCCGAATCGAGTGGGCAGGTTCTTGCGCTTGGCCTTGCCGCCGTCCTTCCACACCAGCTCTATCTTGGCGATACCGTGATCGTCCTCGACGATGTACGCCAGCTCGATTCGCTTGAGACTGGTCACGTCCAGTTCGTTGGCAGGTGCGTAGAGCTCTACCTTGGGTGGGTTGTCGGCTTCGATTTCTATGTTGTGCGGATCGGCTTCGACTTTGCGTACGCCTTTGTCATCTTCGATGAGGAAGCGGTACTTGAGCGGCTTGGTGACGTTGAACTCGACCGTGAGCACTGCGCCTTCACCGGTAGGGCCAACACGCTCGACGTTGACGTCGATGGGTTCCCTCGGAGCATCGCTGCCCGTGCCGAAAAGGACTTGTGCTCTGGCGGCGCTGGTCAGCGCGGTGGTTCGGATCCGTACTCGGGTGCCAGCCATAGCGCGGAAGTCACCGCTGGAAGAGGGCAAGCGAAGCTGAGGGCGTTTGGTGTAGAGCGGATACTCCAGGGTGATTTCGATGTCGCCGACGAGAGGTTGCTTCGACAGCTTGGCGCCGCCGTACAAACCGGGAGTGGGCTTGGCGAATGCACGCTTCCAACCGTTGGCGAACGCCTTCGGTTTGGCCAGGAACACCAGGCCATATGCCGCGGCGACACCCAGGAATATGACCGCCGGTCGGCGCAATCGATTTCGCGGAACCAACTCGGCGGGCTTGAGCTGATCAACTTCGTCGGCCGTTTGTTTGACGAGAGCCTCGACCAGGTCGGCGGAAAAATGCGTGTCGTTTATTTCCGTACCACCGAGCTCGACCGCCGAAAGGAGATCGGATCCCACGGGTTCGACTTCGCCACCGACGTAGCGCGCGACTTGCTCGTCGGGTTTCCAGCGCAGGTGTGGATGGATGAGCCCCACGTAAGCGCCGGAGATCGTTAGTGCTACGCACAGGCCGATGGTGGCACTGCCGATGGTGTTTGCCGTGGATAACCCCGTTGCGAGGGCAAGTAAGGGCGCCAGAAGTGCGGCCAGAGCGGCCGCAGACAGCACATAGAGGCCTACACGGGTGGCGTCGTGACGCCGCAGCCTGCGACGCACCGCCCCTAGAAAGGCTCGGATTTGGCGATTTGGGTCCATCGACGGGTGCTGGCCTGTGGCGGAGAGTCTAGCAGGTCAGAGGCGCCTCGCGAGCAAAGCTCTGCGTTGATGATCGAGCTACTCCAAGCCGGAATCATTGGGGCCGGGCCGAGCCCCTCCCGGAGGTGTTCTGAGTACCAGAAAACTGTTATATCTCGCTGGAGTGAATAAGCCCTCCGAAAATGCGTCGATCCCAGAAGATGACACGGGTGAGAGCATATCGGACGCCCCAAAGCGCCGTCGAAGAAAGCGTGGCAAGGCCGACGACGACACCGCTGCCCAAACGACCAGGGAGCGTGATCGCAAGCTCGTCGAACGTGCGCGCAAGGGCGACAGCTCCGCATTCCAGGAGCTGTTCCAGCACTACCACCGGCGCGCGTTCTCTCTCGCCTACGGCATGGTCCACAACTCCGACGACGCGTTGGACATCGTTCAAGAAGCATTCATCAAAGCCCACCGCTATCTGGACAAGTTCGAGGGCACCTCGAGCTTCTACACCTGGTTTTATAGAATCGTGACGAACCTGGCTATCGACCATATCCGCAAGCACAAGCGGGCTCGCCACGTCGACTTCAACGACGCCATCGCGCATCTGGACGGTGAAGGTGCCGCCGGCGAGGACTCGCTGCTGCCGCGCATCCTGGGCCAGAACCCTGGCAAGTCGTTGGCGCGCAAGGAGATGCGCCGACAGATCGGCGAGGCCCTTGAAGCACTCTCGGACAACCACCGGGTGGTGCTGATCATGCGCGAGGTCGAAGGCTTGTCGTATCAGGACATGGCCGAGATCATGAAGTGTTCAAAAGGGACGATCATGTCCCGGCTATTTCACGCTCGACGAAACATGCAGAAGTTGCTTCTCGAGTATATGGACGGCAAAAAGGATCTGAAGGTCCAGTAGGAACCAACTGTGAGCCCGCGAGACGACATGGATGTGATGATGCGCTTTGATGGCGAAGAGGAAGATCACCACCTCGACGCCAGCTCGAGCGCAGCCGAGCAGGAAACGCTGGCCGCGTTGGAAGAGCTGCGTGAAGGCGTGCGCACCTACGTAGAGCTGAAGACCGATTCCCTCGAACCGAAGTTCGACGGCATGTGGGCGACCATCGAGCGCCGCATCGAAGCCAACGGCCACGCTGCCGAAGAGGCGGAGGCGGCCCCGGTTCCGAAGGTACGCAAGCAGAGCGCCCAACAGGACGGCATGTTCGCCCGGCTCAAGGAGTGGCTCGGCGTCAACCGCGGCTACGTGTTCACGAGCGCGATGACTGCCGCGGCTGTCGCGCTGGTCATGTTCGCTATTCGGCCCACCGAAGTTAAGCAGAAGATCGTCCAGGTACCCGGCGAGACCAAAGTCGTCAAAGTACCGGTCGAAAAGATTGTCTACGTGCCGAAGAAGACCGACCAGGTCACCGTGGTCGGTCCCGCAGCGGTCGACTCTCTCGATGTCACCGAGGGAACGACGGGCGCTGTACTGCGCATTCCAGGCGAAGACGGTGAAAACGCGACGACTGTCATCTGGCTCTCGCCAGAGGAGGACCCCATATGATTCGCGTAGCGAAACGCGTGGCTGTGGTTGCCGCAGTCTGCTTGTCGTTTCTCCTCGTCAACAGCTCATCGGCGCTGGCTCAACCGGCAAGCTGCGAGGTGCTCGAGATCCACGCCAAGAAGGCACCGGCCAAGATGGCCAAGACCGTGCCGGCCAAGCTCGCACGCCAGCTCAAGCGAGCGCCGTTTACGACGTGGAAGAACTTCGGTGTCGTGCGCGCAGTTCGCCGCGTGTTCAAGAACGCCGGCGCAACTCACAAGATCGCTCTGCAGCGTGGCTCCCTCGAGCTTCGCCGACACAAGAACGCCAACAACCAGTACAAGCTGATGTTCGTGCTCAAGAACAAGCGCGGCAAGCGGGTGCTCAAGACCAAGGTCGGCGTGTCGCCAAAGACGTACCTGCTGGTGGCTGGCTTGCCATTGAAGCGCGGCTCGCGAGACGGGATGCAAGTCCTCGCTCTGACCTGCACGCCGAAGTAACACCTTGTAAATAAAGGTGTTGCTCACGACGAGCGAATAAATAAGCAGCGAGCGGTGCTATACAGATTCCGTGCAGCCGCCCTGGTATCGACGTCGCGCGTTCCTGATTGCAGGAGGAGCGTTGGCGGGATTAGTGACCGTGGCGGTGCTGCTGTACGCGTTTTATCCACGCATTGGCGCGTGGGCCATCCGCAAGAAGGTCATCTCCAAACTGGAGAAGCGTTTGGACCGGGACGTGAAAGTGCGCTCCATCGAAGTCACTCGGGGCGGCAAGGCGATCCTCAAAGGCGTGACGATTCGCGGTCCGCGCGATGGCGAGGAGCCGTTGATTCGCATCGCGCGCGTCGTCATCACCTACGACTTTTGGGCGTCGGTGCGCGGCAAGATCATCGTCGACAAGGTCAGCGTCAAGGGCTTGCACGCCGCCATCCTTCGTCACGATAAGGACAACGACAACTACAGCGATATTCTTCGGCGCTTCACCGGCCGTGGTGACAAGCGCAAGCGGAGCGGTTTCGGCCGTGGCCTGCGGCCCAAGGTGCTTACCCTCAGCGGCGGCTCGTTCACGTTCCGAGATGCGGTGGCCGGCGTCAGGCTGGGCGGCGACAAGCTTTCCGGGGTCGCCAAACCCGGCGGCATCGTGCGCGCCAACATCAGTGACGTTCGAGGCAGCAACTCGCTGGGACAAACCGGCGGTGTCGACAAGGTGGTGGTCACCGCGGATCTGAAGGACGTTGTCGGCAGCGCGCAAGTCGAGCTCGCGGGCGGGCAAGTCAAACTGTGGCGCGGTATGTCGCTCAGCGGGATCGCTGGCACCGTGGCCAAAGGGCGTTCCCCGGGTCGCTTGCTGGTCGATTTGGCCGGTGGTTACGGGGGGGCACGCGGGCAACTGTGGGACGCGAAGGGATGGATCGAGCCACGTACTCGCACCAGCTCGCTGTCGCTGCGCGCCGACAGGTTCACCTTCGACCGCATCGCGTCGGTGGTACGCAAGACACCGGTGGTCGTGGACTACAAGGACACATCGGTGGACGTGGCGATGAAGATCGACGTCTCTGCAAAAGGCGTGAGTTTCTCGGGTGACATGAGCTTGTACAAGCTCAACATCTTTCACCGCAAGCTGGCCGACGATACCCTGCGCAACCTCGAAGTGGCCGGCAAGATTCGCGGTGGCTTCGATCGAGCGGCGCGCACGCTGCGCGTCGACAGCGCAGACCTGTCTTCTCATGGCGTCGACTTTTCCGTGAGTGGCGCGCTCCACTTACCCGGCGGAGTTGATCCGAAGACCGGGGCGGTGCGCGGGCGCAAGCGGGTCTCAGGTTTGCTCGTGGTGCCGCCGGTCCCGTGTCAGACCGTTCTCGATGCATTTCCGACCCAGCTCATGCCTCATCTGCAAGGGTTCAAACTCGGCGGCACGTTCAAGACTCGACTGGAAGTGGACGTCGATCGCGCCAACTTGAAGGACACCACCCTGGAGGGGTCGATCGGAATTCTTCGCTGCCGTGCGCTCAAAGCACCCAAGGCCATGAGCGCCAAGCGGTTGAAGAAGGAGTTTACCCACTACGCCGAAGTACAGAACAAGCGCTGGATACCCCTGGTGCTCGGCGATCAGAACCCGGAGTTCATTCCCTTGTGGGACGTGTCGCCGTATCTGATCAAAGCGTTCCTCACTACCGAGGACGGCCGTTTCTATCGCCACAAAGGTTTCATTATCCACGAATTCCGCAGCGCGCTGATTCGCAATCTCGAGGCGGGCTATTTCAAATTCGGTGCGTCGTCGATCAGCATGCAGGTGGTCAAGAACGTGCTGCTCTACCGCGGCAAGACTCTGTCCCGGAAGCTCCAGGAGCTGTTCCTTACCTGGTACATCGAGACCAAGCTGAGCAAGGACCGGATCATGGAGATCTACGTCAATGCCATCGAGTTCGGTCCAGGTGTTTACGGTATCGGCAAGGCGGCTCAATACTATTTCGACAAACACCCGCGCGACCTGACGCCCGTCGAGGCCGCCTTTTTCTCGACGATCCTACCGTCGCCCAAGAAACGCCATCGCCAGTTCTGTCGCAACAAGCCATCCAAGTGGACGTTGCGCTATCTGCAGACCATCTTGCGCATCATGAAGAAGCGCAAACACATCACCGAAGACGAGTACGACCTGGCCAAAGAAACACCGCTGAAGTTCAACCGCGACGAAGACGAAATCAGTCCGCGTGAGTGCACCAAGCTAGCCCGCAAGGCGATGAAGCAATCCAAAGCCAAGCACCCTGTGTTCGCACCGTAGCTACCCGGCGAGTGAACGTCGTCGGATGAGCGCGAGCATTGTGGCAAACAACACGAGCAGCGCCGTCGACTCGCCGTTCGAGGTACTGCAGCCGGCTCCGTGGCCATGGTCGCTCGTTGCGTCAGCATCCACGGGCCGGGATGTGTAGCCGTTGGTGTCCAAAGCCGTGATCGTCAACTGGAGCGTCTCCACATCCTCGTAGCCGAGAAGACGGATTCTGGTTACCCCGTTGAATACGTCTTGCACGTGGGCGTAAACATGAGGCCGGTCCGCAAAGTCGACTCGCACGAGCGTGGTCGCGGGGTCGAGTTCGAGCTCGAGGCGCAGGCCATGCAGCGACCCACAGCTGCCGGCGCCACCACATCCAGAATCCTCACTGCTGTACAGCTCAGCGGCAACGACGACCGGTGCGTCCGGTGAATTGGCTGCGTCATACGCCAGCTCGCTCGCCGGTGCGCTGGCGATATCGTTGATAGGACTGCACGCCTCGGCGGAGCGCGTGGTCGCTAGCGAGGCGAGACAAAAAACTGAGACGGCGGGCAGGATAATGAGAAGGCGCATGCTCTTTGATAAAGCACGAAGAGTGCCACTACGCGGGCTCAGAGAAACCGGCGACTTGTGCCTGCGAGCCGGTCAGAACATGACCAAGATGTCGCGGATTCTTGGCGACGGCCCTACTGGCCCGAGCCCGGAGTTGTTGGCGACTTCGTGGAGTCAGGTTGCTTGGGCGTTGGTGGGGAGCCCGGCGCTGGAACGACTTCGCCTCCCACCGGCACTTTTACTTTTGTCGGATCGATGACCTTGGTCTTGTCGTTGCCAGTGAAGATCACGAACTCGACGCGGCGGTTTCGTTGGTGTGCTTTCAAGCTGGTGCCTGTGTCTCGTGGCTTCGATTTACCGAAGCCGATCGGCGTGATTGGCTTTTCGCTCGGGAATCCGTACCGGAGCAGTGCCTTGCGCACGTTCTTGGCGCGCTGTTCCGACAACCACTGGTTGAATTTGACGGTACCGCGCTGGTCGGCGTGGCCTTCGATGATCATGCTCTTCCACTTGGGGTTCTGGTTCCAGAGCTTGATGATCGCGCGGAGTACGGGGCGGGCGCGGCTCTTTACCCGGGCGCGCTGTTTGTCGAAGAGCACGCGCTCCTCAAGAATGATGCGGTCCTTGATCAGGACGATCAGTCCTTTGTCGGGGCAGCCGTCTTTGTCCTTGATGCCGTTGACGACTTCGGCTTCGTTGGGGCACTGGTCGTCCTTGTCGGCGATCTTGTCGCCGTCGTTGTCGGGATCGGGACAGCCGTCTTCGTCCTGCCACTTGTCGAAGTCTTCCGGGTTGTTGGGGCACTTGTCTTTGTCGTCGAACAAGCCGTCGCCGTCGCTATCCTTGGGCGGCTCTGGCTCCGGGGGCGGCGGGCGCTTGACGATGACTTTCTTGATCGGCGCCAGGCGTTTGGGCGCGGGCCGCTGGGGTGCGTACGCAAACGAGAACACACCACGCGTTGTCGGCGCGCCATAGCCGCGGGTTACACCAAAGCCGATACCGGCCTGTACTTGCCAGTCGCTGCTGATTGCGTAGCGTCCACCGACGATCATCTCGGCGGGCATCTCACGCTCTTCGCCGTCGCCCTGCACGCCGGCGATCACGTAGCCTTCGGCGATGGCCCAAAGTTTGCGCGGCACCAAGCGAACACTCGCGCCGACTCCGACGGTCAGTTCATCGTCCACGATCAGGTTCGCGACCTGGCTCTTGCCACGCACGCGATAGCCGGCGTTGAGCGCGACCGCGAGGCCGCCGCTGTGAATGGCCATAATCAGCTTTGGCTCGAACGCCGCCGTGCGTCCGCCGCTGAATCCTTCGGCGTCGCCGGTTGGCAGAATCAGTGTGCCCGCGAGAGCCACGCGAAGGGCGCCGCTACCGAACAGTTTCACTTTGGCCAGGGCACGTACATCGCCAAGGCCTGCGCCGCTCAGCGATTCACCCGGGCGTACTAGATCCAGTTCGCCATCTTGAGCGACGGTAAGCGGTACTGCGATGCCCAGCTCCAGCTTGCCGAGCAGGCCGATACCGGCCACCAGGCTTGCGCCGACGCGGCTCGACACGACCGAGCCATTCATCAGCGGCTCGCCAGTCGCCGGGTCCCGCATGACCAGTGGGTCTTGGGACGCGCTGAACGCCAGGCCCAGATTGAACACGTTGCGATCCAAAACCGTCGCACCGTCCTGGGTAAAGAACCCGTTCGACGATGTTGCCGGGCGGAAGATTTCTGCGTCGAAACTCTGAGCGTGGGCGTCGGTCGCTCCAGTTGCAAGGAGTGCGACGAACACCGCCGCGAACCAACCCCTGCGGCGCAGGCCGAAGCAGAGCAGGGCGATCACCATCAGTACAAGCGTGCCCGTTCCCGGGGCGCTGTGGGTCGAGCAGCCGCCACCTCCGCCCAGGTCACCGGCGAAACCGGAACCGGCATCGTTGGTCCCGGCCGCGTCGCCAGCGCCCGCATCAGCTGGTACGCCAGCATCCGGATCACCGAAGCAACCGAGGATCGGCTCGAACACACAACCTGTCGCGGCCTCACAGCCGTCGAGGGTACAGTCATCGCTGTCGGCGCACGTCTCCGCCGCGCCGGCGCATGCACCGCTAGTGCATTCGTCGGTGTTGGTGCATGCATCGCCGTCATCGCAACTCGTGCCGTCCGGCGCCGGGCTCGTGCCCCCGCAGACTCCGCTGGTACACGTGCCTGCCAACTCGCAGCCGCCGGCGCTCGTGCACGTTGCGCCATCGGCGAGGCCCGCGCCCGCGCACACGCCAGCGCCGTTGCAAACATCGCCGCTTGTGCACGTGTTGTTGTCGTCGCAGGGCTCGTTTGCCAGCACGGTGTTGACACACGTCCGCATCGACTCGTCGCACGTGTCGCTCGTGCAGGGATTGCCGTCCAGGCAGTTCAGGCCGCCGGAGTTGCATGTTCCAGCGCCGTCGCAGCTGTCACCAGTCGAACAGAACAGACCGTCTTCGCAGCCGGTTCCCGCCGCGCTGGCGACGTTCGTGCAGCCCGTTGCCCCATTACACGAGTCGTCGGTGCAATCGTTGCCGTCGTCGCAGCTCGCCGGGGTTCCGCCCACGCACTGCCCACCCGGGTTGCACGTCTCGCCGGTGGTGCACGCGTTGCCGTCCTCGCAGGTCTGTCCGGTCAGCGGCGGGTTATCGCAGGTGTTGAGTGCCTCGTCGCATACGTCCATGGTGCAGTCGTTACCGTCTACGCAGTTCGGGGCGCCTGGGCCACAGACCCCGGCGGCATCACAGGTTTCCCCGGTGGTGCAAAACAAACCGTCACTGCAGATGGTGCCGACCGGAAGTTGCGAATGTGTGCACGCCCCGCTGGCGTTGCACGTGTCGGCGGTGCAAGGCATGCCGTCGGACTCGCATACGGTTCCATCATCCTGATTTTCTTGAAATTGGCATTCGACGTCGGCGCCGATCTGCACACAGACTTCAAGGGTGCACCCCGTGTCATCCGTATCGCACGGCTGGCCGATCGTCGTGGAATTACACTCGATTATCGCCTGCTGGGTACGACCGACATCCTCGAATTGCTCCGAGCAAGCCATCGCTAGTACCAGCGCCCCCACTACGCTTAGTCTCACCACCATCACACCACCGAAGATCGTAGCAACGCTGGCCGGATTAGTGGAGTTTTCTGCGAGTCTCGACGCTTCTAGGTGGCCCGGTTCACTTAGCCGTTGTTGACGACTGACTAACCGGAGTGTATGGGATGCCATGGCATTCGAACACACCGAGCGCTGGTTCTTCAACGGCGAGGACGTCCCGCTGCGGATGAAGCGGTTGCTGAGAAATCTGGCCTCGGGGACATCCATTCGGCTGATGACCCATCAAGAGCGGCAGACCCACGCATTCAGCCTGCGTTGCCCGGACGAGCCCGCGGTCTACGAGCTGCTGCACGTGATCGGCGCGGACCTCAGCGACCTGGCGGAGTGCGCTTTCGAGCAGGAGTGTGACGACGATGTGGCCAGTGGCGCCAACGTCGACCTCTCGATGTATCCTGACTGGGACGGATCGTTCGAGTGGATCCTCGAGGTCTCGTTCCAGCTTCAGCATGAGTGGCCGTTGACTCTCCTGGTCGCGCGTGCGCTCAGCGACAAGTTAAACGGCAAACACTACGAGGATCTGACCAACGAAGAGCTGCTCGCCGGTCAGACCTTGTGGATGGCGCCGCCGCCGATCGTCAAAGTGTCGCGGACCGAGTAAGCGTCGCGCACTCAATACGGCCGAATCGCGCGGGTTTCAGGGTACGAGCGCTGGGGCGGGCGCGGTCTTTGCCGGCTTGATGTCGAGCATTCGCGCAAGGGTTGGCGCGATGCGCAGCGTCGACACGGGCCCTTTGACCACCCGCGCCTTGCCACCTGGTGTGTGCACGATGATTGGTACGAAGCGATCGTCAGGGTTCGGTGAGCCGTGGGTCGTACCGGTTTTGTATTCGCCGCTGAAGATGCTGTTTGGTGCGACGGCGACAAAAATGTCTCCACTTTCGTTCGGCGCCAGCGAGCGGCAGACCAGCGCATCGATGCCCCTGCGCGTGGCGCAGTTTCCGGCCAGTTGGTCAGTCCGCTTGGCGTACGCGATTCCCTTGACGGCTTTGAGCGCGGCGACCATCGCAGCGAGTGCTTTGTCTTTGCGTGGGGAAGGGAGCTTATGGAATTCGGCGGTCATATAGACCATCGACGCCGACCCCGCCGCGATCCACTTGCCTTTGCCCAGTACGCCCTCGCACGCCTTCGTCAGCGGAATCATCAACGCATCGGTGGTAATGCGATGTGCCGCCCGCTTGTGCTGCTTGGACTGTTCGACGACCCGCGTGACTCCGTGGTCACTCGTGAGCACGACCGTATAGCGGTCCTTGCCGACGACTCGATCGAGCTCGTCGAGTAGCACGCCGATTTGCTTATCGATGTGCAGTAGCAAGTCGAAGCGCTCCCATGATTCCTGCCCCCAGGTGTGGCCCGCGTAGTCGTGGGACGAGTAGCTCACCGCGAGCAAGTCCGGTATGTCGTCCTTGCCCAACTGTTCGCCATGAACGGCTGCAATGGCTGTCTGGGTCGTGATCAACGGCCCCACTGGCGTGGCGCGCAGGGCCGCCGCCGCCGAGGCCTTGGCCAGCGAGTGTGGAAACGTGTTCGTCAAACCGTAGATCCCACCTTCGCCCGGGGCGTCGTCGGGGTTGCCCGTGATCCTGGCGGTTAGCTCGGGCGACGCCAGCTTCCACACATAGTTGAAGTTGGCGGACACCGGCTTCTTCTTGGCCAGGTCGAGCAGCCACGGTGGCGGTTGTTTCGCGTACCAGCTGCTAGTGGTCATGGCTGCCTGGCCCGCGTCGTACCAGATGGCCAGGTTGGGGCGTTGGCCGAGAACAAAATTGGCGGCACGGTCCTTGAGCGACACCGCTATCGCTTTGCCCTTGCCGTCGGTCTGTGCGCGCAGCCAATCGCCTACCCCTGTGACCTTCAGCCGCGCCGCGGAAGCGCCGTACGCTCGCTTGCGCTTGTTCTTGGCGGTGTCGCCGGCTGGATTCACCAACATGATCGGGTGTTCCTTGTCGGCGACCGCGGAAACGGACCGGCCCAGGCTGCGCTGATACCAGCCGTTCGCCAGGATGCCGCTAACCGCGGGTGGTGCGCCGGTTGCCAGGGCCACGTGGCCCGGAGCCGTGTATGTGATCGCGTACGGGTACTCAGCTCGTGGGTAGAAAGTGCCGCCGCGCAGCAGCCTACCGATGCCCGACTTCATGAACGTGTGCTGCTTATCGAAGCTCCAACTCGGCAGCTGATCGACGACGATCAACACGACCAGGCGCGGCTTGTTGTTGACGGTCACCGCGGCATCGCTAGTCGGCGGCCTCGGTTTCGGCGGCTGTTTCTTCGATCCGCAGGCAACTGAACTGACGAGTGCGGCGCAACACAACAATGTGCATGAGCTGTGGCGGAGCACGATCAGCTGCAGCGTAGCATGCGTGCAACGTCGAGAACTTGCCCGCAGGGCTGAAACTCGAGATCCTTATGTGTGCGCAAGCTTTGTACAATCTGTGTCGTTTTCCTACTAGTCGTCGCGACCGCACCGAGTGAGGCACATGCTCAAGTGAGCGCCGCCGGTTGGGTGGGGGCCGGGATGTTCGGCGACGACCCGACGATGACGGTGGACGTCGGCATGGACTACAAGGGCGAGAGCCTGTCCTTTGGCGTGGGTGGCCGAGTGCGCTTTCTGGCCGCCGACGGATTTCGCGAACGCGACTGGGACGAGCCGTCCGAAATCGCCAGCTTGTTGCGATATGCGCGTTATGAGCACACCGGCGACACCAGCGAACTGGTCGTTGTCGCGGGTCGTCTCGGCGACGTGGAGCTTGGTCACGGCACCGTTTTCGACGGCTACGAAAGTGCTCTCAACCTGGACCACATCCACGTCGGCATGCAGGTTCGTTCCGACGGTGAGCGGTTGCGCTTTGATGCGGTGATTGACGACGTGATCGCACCGCGGCTGATCGGTGCTCGTACAGCGGTTCTCGCGGGCCGCTACGCGAGCTTTGGCGCGACCGCAGCGGCGGATATTTCCGCGCCGAGCATCGATGGTCCAACGGTAGTTCCGTTTGCCGTGCTGGATGCTTCAGCCGCGTTCACCAGCGACGACGAACGTGAGAGCATTCGCACCTATGTCGACCTGGTATCGATTCCGCGGGTTGGGTCCGGTGCACATATTGGTGTTACCGGCCGCGCTACCTTTGGCGGCGACGGTGATGTATCGGTGGGCGGCCGAGGCGAGCTGCGATTGAGCGGCGACGGCTATTTGCCAGGTTGGATCGGTCCACTCTACGAAGTAACCCGCCAGCGCGTCGGCGATGACATGTCGACCCAGCTCGACAACGCGCGCAATCGGGGCAGCGTGAAGCTCACAGCTCTGGGCGCGCTGAGCCTGGAAGCCGAACGCCTGGGCACGCTGCAAGTCACCTACGCCTCACGGCCCGGCATGGCCAAGCTGCTGCACGGGCGCATCGTCGCTCCGCAGATCTCTGGAATTCAGGCCGCGTTTTGGGGGGCCGCCGAGCTCAAAAAGGGAGGCGTGAGTGCCGCGGCCATCGAAGTGCGCGCGAGCCTGAATCGCAGCGCGTTTCTGGTCGTTGAAGGTGCACGCCTGTATCGGGACGGTGACATGGGCATCGAGCCTGTGTGGTTGGCTACGGTGGCAATCGGCGCCTCCCTGGGCCGGTAGGCCGAATCGGTCAAAATCGCGACGTCCTGTGGTATGTGCCCTGAGTGCACCAACCTCACGCGCAGAAAATCGTTACTGAATTTGGCGTCGACGCGATCCTGGAAACCCTGGCGCCGTTCGTGTCCGAGGCGCGCAGCGAGCGCATCGACGACATTCTCGCCGCTCGGTTGACCAGCGTCGGCATCGTGCTCGAGAACCTGTACGACTCGCACAACGGGGCCGCCGCGATCCGCTCCGTCGAGGCTTTCGGGCTCACCGGCCTCGACGTCGTCGAAACCGAGCATCAGTTCAGCTCGGCGTCCGGCGTGACTATGGGCTGCGACAAGTGGATCACCCTGCGCCGCCATCCGACCATGGCCGCGTGCGCCAATACTCTGCGCGGACGCGGCTTCACCGTCTACGCGACGCTCCCGGGAGCGAAGCAGAGCATCCTGGATATCGACGTGAGCTCGCCCGTCGCGCTCGTGTTCGGAAATGAGCATGCGGGGCTCACTCCCGAGGCTGTCGAGGCGTGTGATGCGGGCGTGTCGATCCCCATGTACGGGTTCACCCAGAGCTTTAATCTGTCGGTTTCCGTGGCTTTGTCCGTCCAGGAACTAGCAAAACGACGGCGAGATCACCTTCAGCGAGCTGGCGACCTGAATGACCAAGAACGTGCGCGGTTGCGCGCTGAATGGTATGTCCAAAGTGTAAAAGCTGCTGCGCAGATCCTGGACCGGGAATGTGTCAAACTCGACACGGGGAGTGTGGCGGCTGAGACGCAGCCGCAGCAAGATCGTTAAGTTTTTTGACGGAATGCCCGTTGCAGCGGTCTCTCCAAGACGGACTCAATGACGACTGCTTCGAAGCCAGCCGCTCGCAAGAAACGCAGCACCAAACCCAAAGGTGGTGCGCAGAAGAAACCGCGTCGTACGACCAAGCCTCTGCCGAATCAACGCGGCGCCAAAAAGCAGCGCGGCCAAGGGGAATCAAGGCCCGGCCCATGGTGGCCGCCCCAGTGGTGGCCGTGGGGTAACAAAGACTCGGGCGGCTCGAACCGGCGGCGCAAGAAGGACAAGCCGCGCGAACCGCGCACAAAGAAGCAGATCGCATTGGCGATCGCCAAGTGGGGAGCAATCTCGGGCCTGGCAATGCTCGCGTTGTTCGCGTCGACCATCGCCATCCTGTTCTGGATGTACGGCAAGGACGTTCAATCCGTCGACCAGTTGCGCAACTACACGCCCAACCAGGTCGTCAAGATCACAACGTCCAACGACCAGGTCATCGGCGAGTTGTTCGAGGAGCGGCGTACGTTCATCGCGTTCAAGGACGTTCCCAAACATGTGTGGGGCGCCTTCGTCTCGGCGGAAGACTCGAAGTTCTTCAGTCACAAGGGCATCGACTACACCGGTATGGTGCGTGCGTTGATCGCGAATGTTAAGTCTGGTCGAAAGAAGCAAGGCGCGTCGACCATTACGCAGCAGGTCGTCAAGACGTTCTTGCTTACCCCCGAGCGTACTTTTAAGCGCAAGTTCCAGGAGATCATCCTGGCGCGGCGGCTCGAGAACAAGCTGAGCAAAGAGGAGATACTCACGCTGTATCTCAACCAGATCTACTTCGGCCACGGTCGTTACGGCCTCGTCGAGGCGGCTCAGTTTTACTTCGGCAAGCCCGTGAAGAAGCTCGATGTCGGCGAGGCCGCGTTGCTTGCATCGTTACCCCAGTCCCCCGAGCGTCTGTCACCTCGAAAACCAAGGAACCGCCGTCGGGTCAGCCGTCGGCAGCGCTATGTCCTGGGCCAGATGGCGGCCAATGGGTACATTTCGAGCGACGAGGCCAAAGTATGGGCCAAGCGCAAAATCGAAGTGCTGCGCAATCCGTACCCCAAGATGAACGTCGCCCCGGAGTGGGTGGACGAAGTACGGCGCACCCTCGCTGAGCGCTACAACGACGACGAGCTCAACAAGCTCGGCGTCAACGTCGAGACGACCATCGACTTGCGCATGCAACGCGACGCTCTGCGTGCCCTACGCAAAGGGTTGCACCAGGTGGATAAGCGCCAGGGGTACGGCCGGGCGATCCGGCGTGTGCGCAAGGACAAGATCAAGCTGGCCATCGCAAAATTGGCTCGCAAGCTGCCCGATGGCGGCCCGAAGGCCAAGACCGTGTACCAGGCGGTCGTCGTCGCCGTGCATGACAAACCCGGCGAACTAGTCGTGGACCTGGGTAACTACAAAGCGTCGATCATCCTCAACGATGACTACGACGCGCGCTACAACGCCAAGGGCGAAAAGCCTGGCCAGCGGTTCAAGGTGGGCAGCGTCGTCAAGGTCAAGCGGGCTGGACCCAAGTCTGTTGCACGGCGGCCTCCGGATCACTCGGACCGGGTCGTGGACATGGCTCCCGGGCCCCAGGGGGCCATCGTCGTCATGGATCCCAAGACCCGCAAAGTGCTGGCCATGGTGGGCGGTTACGATAACCGCGTCGGAGACTTCAACCGAGCGACCATGGCCAAGCGTCAGCCCGGGTCGTCGTTCAAGCCGTTCGTCTACGCGGCGGCGATCGAGGCCGGCGACTTTCATCCGGCGTTCGTGGTCAACGATGCACCGGAGGTTTACAACCTGTGGCGGCCCAAGAACTACACGTCCAAGTTCGCCGGTCCGGTGCGTTTGCGCCACGCACTCGCGAAGTCGATCAACACCGTCGCGATTCACGTCGCTAACAAGGTCGGCCCTGAGCAAGTCGCAGAGCTGGCCAATCGTATGGGCGTGCAGTCCAAGTTGCCCACGACCCTGTCGCTTGCCCTGGGCTCCGGCGAGGTAACACCTCTGGAGATGACCAACGCGTTCGCTACCTTTGTGGCTGGTGGGCGCAGTGCGCCACCCAGGCTCATTCTGTCAGTTGGCGGCAAGCAAGAGCCAATCGCCAAGAGCCAGCAGGCAATCAAACCCGAGACCGCGTACGTCGTCACGGACATGATGAAGTCGGTGACTACCTACGGTGGCACCGCCTGGCGTCTGGCAAAACTACGCATGGAAGTCGCGGGCAAGACGGGCACGTCGAACGACGCGCGTGACGCCTGGTTCATGGCTGTGACCCCCAAGTTGGTCATCGGTGTGTGGGTAGGATTCGACGACAACAGCCCTCTGGGCAAACGCGAGGGCGGCGGTAAGTCGGCGGCTCCGGTCACCGCGGAGTTCTTGAAGCTCACGAAGGCGCATCGCACGATGGCGCGAATCGGTCGGCGGTTCGTGCGCCCGAGTAACATCGAAACCGCGCGCATCGACAAAGAGTCGGGCAAACTCTCCGCCAAAGGCGCGCCGCGCAAGACAAGCTACGTCGAAGTGTTCGTCAAGGGCACCGTGCCGACGGAGTTCGCAGTCGCGCCCGGACAGGACCGCGAGGACGGCTTCGTCACGGACGAGTACGACGACGACGACAGCGGAGGCGACAAGAAGCCCATCTCTGGCAAGGAGGCGGGCGACAAGGCAACGCCGAAGAAGAAAGCCAAGCCGCCCGACAAGCCGGCGACGGTGCCGTGATGTTGGGTGCCGCTGGGAGACCGGTCGCGCTGGCGGCGGCACTGCTTCTCGTGTCGTCGATGGCCGCGGCTCAGCCCAAGACGACGGCCGAAACGCCGCTTGATGTCGTCTGGGCGCGGCTGATGGCGGAGCTCGAAGCAGCGAGCGCCAGCCTGGAGCCCAAGCGGACTCCTCCAAAGCCGGTCAAACTGAAGTGGCGTACCACCCGCATCGCTTCGATGGACCTGAAGGCGCCCGTGCTCGCTATCGCTGTCGCCGATATCGATGGCGACAAGAAAGCCGCGGAGTTGATCGCTCTCACCACCCGCGAGCTCGTGGTGATGAAACTCAAAGTGCAAACGTACCGCCGCGGTGGCCGCTTGATCACGCGGCGTCGCTGGGTCGAGGCTGGGCGTCACGCTCTACCGACGAAGCAGGCGGCGATCATGTCGCGAACGCCATTGGGCGCGCTCATCGTCGCAAACGTCGACGCTGACGAGGGGCTGGAGATTCTCGCTCGCTCGAGCACCCTGGCCAGGGGCGCCGTGTTCGAGTGGAAGAACGGGCGGCTTGTGGAGCAGTCTCGGTTCGACGGTTTTCCTCTGTGCGCGAACATGCGCGGCCGCTTGTCCACGGGCCGCAACTACTTCCTGTCCAGTCGGATCACATGGCCCAGCGATGCGCCTCGGCCTTCCATGCCCAAACGCTTCTACTCCGCTAGCTGCGTGGATACCCTGGTCGATCCAGTCGGGCGAAAGCTCAGCGCGTTCGGTCGGGTCGCGACCAACGGCACTCTGTTCGTCCGATTCAGTAAGGAGTGCGGCCGGCGCGACGAAACATGCAAAGCCAAACCGACCACCGAGCTGCGCATGAAGGGCGTGGGCACGGCATGGGCGATCGCGGATGTGAACAGCGACGGCGTGCCCGAGGTGATCACGTCGGGCACCCGCGCGCCGGGCATGCCAGACCGAGTAACGGTCTACAGCGGCGCAGAGCGCCTGACCCGCAAGTATCGTCGGCGATTCGTCGGCGGCGTCGTGGGCATTGCTGCTGGCGACATCGATGGCGACGGTAAGCGTGATGCGGTGGCCGTCGTCCGCATTCTAGGCGCGACCCGCGTCGGGACGTGGTTGCTCAACCAGTGATTCGTGGGCTGACCATCGGCGCAGTGCTGGCGCTGTTCTTGGCGCCTGCTGCTAATACGCGCGCCGAGACGCGGCCGTCCTACGATGGCACTCTGCGCGGCTCATTGCTGAGCGCGCCAACGACGTTTGATCCGATCAACGCGCGCAGTCACGCGGACGTCAGCTTGTCCGTGCTGGTGTTCGATACGCTGTACAAGACGACCAGCCTCGGCACTACCCGGCCACATCTTGCCGCTGGTGCGCCTGTGGTCTCGTCCGACGGCCGCACGGTGACGATACCGTTGCGTCGGGACGTGCGCTTTCACGACAACGCCAAGCTCACCCCGGACATCGTCGCCGCGTCGTTACGGCAGGTGCTGCGGCGCGCGCGCTGGATGCTCGCACCGGTGCGCGCGGTTCGGCCCGGGCGCCATTCGCTCGTGCTGTCGCTGCGCCGGCGGACGCCCAATATCGCCGTCCTGCTGTCGGCTACGGGCACCGGCATTACTCGCCGCGGTAGAGCGCCGAGTCAGGTCCGTCCCATCGGCACTGGACCGTTTCGCATGTTGCGATTCCGCCGAAACAGAAGCAAGGTAACGCTGCTCGCGTGGAGGCATCACTTCGCGGGACGCCCCTACCTGCGCAAGCTGGAGCTGCGTTGGTACGGCAAGGACGCCGAGGCGCTCGCCTACGAGACCGGCAAGACCCATATGTCATATCGCGGGCCGAGTCCGTACCGGGGCCACGTACCCAAGTACGCCACCGCCAATGTTCAGGGGCCGGCGACACTGCTGGTCTACGTGGGCTTCGGCTCCAAGCATCGGCAGATCACCAGTAGTCGCAACTTTCGTCGAGCCTTGTCGCTGGCGTTGAGTCGCCGTGCCTTTCAATACGCTGGCAAACGCGAGCGCGTCGCCCCGTGTGTCTATCCGGTGGCTCGCGACGGTGGTGGACCGGCGCTCTCCGGGGCGCAGATCAGCGCCAATCTTTCCAGGGCCCGGGCCGAGCTAGCGCGCGGGCCATCCGTGGCAGGGACTACCCTGGAGCTCATCGTCGACCGATCCAGGCTCGACGACAAACGCATCGCTGAGAAGGTCGTGTTTGCTCTACTTCGGCTGGGCGTCACCGCTCAGATATCGGAGCTCTCGGCTACCCAGTTCGCATCGCGGGTCAAGCGTGGCCAGACCGACCTGTACATCGGCCAACTCGCTGCTCCGGCGGCGTCCCCGCTGCTCGCTGCCGCAACCGCGTTCGCCGCAGGTAACGACCCGTGGATGACATCGCGTTGGGCGAAAGTGCGCCTGACGTCAAAGCAGACCCTCCAAGCGTTTGCAAAACGCCTACCGATCGTTTCACTCTTTCATAGAGCTGTGCGCATGCACCATCGCACCAACATACGCGGGGTCGGCTTCGACGCCCTTACCATGCCGTCGTTCGCCGACATGTTCGTTTATGGCAGGTCGCGGCGATCACGGGGCGGGCCCTAGTCAGCCATGCGCCTGCGCGGGCGCTTTACTCTGTGGTTCTTGCTTGCGGCGCTGATTCCGATCGTCGCTGCCGCGCTGCTGATCCGCGATCGCGTATCGCGCAGTTACAAGAACGAGTACGACCGGCTACGCTCGGAGACCGAGAACACGGTCAAGCGGGAGATCGCGCGGGGCGAGAACGCGGTGAAGAAGACGGTGAAAGGGCTGGCCAGTCCCAAGTCACCGTTCGTCGGCCGGTTCGTTGCGAATCTGGAGAAGAACCGGGGCAGGGTGACGACCGCGACGCTGGATGAGCTCGGCGACTACGGTCAGCTGTTCGTGGACAAACTACGGTTACTCGATGTCCTGTTCGTGGTCGACGAGCGTGGTGCCACCAACGTGCTGGTCGCTCCCCATTCGGGGTTCTCATTGATAGGTCAGGAATACCCAAAGCTCCGGGACCGCGCCCAGCGGCTCAAAGGCGACGCGTACTACATGAGCGAGCCGACCATGCAACGTGGCAAGGGTAAGACCACGGTCAAGAACGTGTTCGTGGTCGAGTCCGCCCAGCGCGTCAACGTCGGCGGCTATCGACTGACGATCGTCGGCGGCCGTAAGATCGGTGCGGAGCTGCTCGCTTCGGTACGTTCGCCAAACCGAATCGATGCGCGCATCGTCGATGCCAAGGGAAAACTCCTCGTTCGCCCTGCCGAGGCGTGGGACGCGGAGTATTCGTCGTTCCCGCCGATCCGGATCGCACTCGCGGGACCAGGTGGTAAACCGGTGGCCTGGGTCGAGGTGTTGATATCGGACGCGCAGCTATCGAGGCTGCTCAAGCAAGTCACTATCTCGGCGTTCGTGCTCGCCGGTGGCGCGTTGTTCGTCACGTTCTTGCTTGGCTTCATCGTCGCTCGGCGGATGACGCGCAACCTGGACAAGTTGGTCGTCGGCGCTCAGGCCGCGGCACGTGGCGACCTGGAGCACCGGGTTGAAGTGCGCCAGCGAGATGAGATCGGCGCAGTCGCCGATGCGTTGAACACCATGATGGAGGACCTGGTCACCTCCAAAGATCGGCTGGTCATCGCCCAGCGCATCGCCGCCTGGCAAGAGATCGCGCGTCGGCTCGCCCACGAGATCAAGAACCCGCTGACACCCATCCAGATGTCAGTGGAAACCCTGCGCAAGACCTGGGAGAAAAAACACCCGAGCTTCGAAGAGACGTTCGTCGAGACAACGACAACCGTGCTCGAGGAGACCGCGCGGCTCAAACGCATCGTCGCGGAGTTCTCGGAGTTCGCGCGCATGCCGAAACCGCAGATCAAGGCGCTGGATCTCAACGAGCTGATCAATCACACCTTGTCTTTGTACGAGGGGACCATCGAGATCGTTAAGAACCTCGACGACACCCTTCCTGAGATTCACGCTGACAAAGATCAGTTGTCTCAGGTGATTCTCAATCTCGTGGAGAACGCTCGCGACGCGGTATCGCAGCACGCGGACAAGTCGGACGATAGCGACGGTGCTCCAGCGGGGCGTATCGTGATTACGACGCGGTTTAGCGCCGACAGCGGGATGGTAGAGATGACCATCGACGACAACGGGCCAGGCATCGAAGCTTCTCTGCGGCCCAAGCTGTTTACGCCGTATTTTACGACCAAACAGCTAAAAGGCGGCACCGGGCTTGGCCTGGCCATCGTGCATCGCATCGTCACCGACCATGGCGGCCGTATCATCGCCGCTGATTCTCCAGAAGGCGGCGCTCGCTTCGTCGCGACCTGGCCGGTTATCGGCGAAGTCATCGTCCTGACCGAGAGCAACCGCATCTAGCTCCCTCGGCAGTTGTCGTCACCGGTGGTACCATCGGCCTATGGCTAACGGCACCGCTGCTAGCGCAGCCCGCGAGGTGTTGTCCGTCCCGGAGCGACCGGGCGCGGCGTTGAAGAAGTTGCTCGACGAGATCAGTGACACCTTCGAACTCTTGCCGTGGAAGGAAGGCGAGCCCGTTCCCGAGGCGCCAATGTTGGTCGATCTTACGGATCGCACCGCCCGCATCCCAAAGGCCAGTACGCTGACCACGGGTCTGCTGGTGTTTGCTGGTAACGACGACGAAGCACGCCTCACCCAGCTCGACGCGACGGTGCTTCTGGTCGTCTCGCCCAGTTGGGAGCCCCGATTCAGCGCCGCATGCATTCGGGCTGTGTTGCGCAGCCGCAGCCAACTGCGCGCGTTCGTCGACGACGATGACAACATCGACGACATTCAACGCGAGGTCGTGCGCCACGCCGGCGAGATCACGTCTTTGCGTGAGCAACTCGAGGAACGTCACCTCGACGTACTGGTCAAGAACAAGGAACTCACCCGGCTGAACAACTTCAAGGCGGGTGTGCTCAAGCGCCTTGGTGATCCAGAGCGTGGCTACATCGCCGACGTGCAGCGACTGATCAAGACGATCTCGGACTCCAACGAGCTGCCCGCCACCCTCGCCAGGCCCGCCGCGATGCTCAAGCAAACGGCGCAAAAGATTGGGCATATCTTCCGCCCATACGATTTTTACGCACAGGCCGAGCTGGCGCTGCATGGCAAGTCCGTGCTCGCGATCGTGAAGTCGGCGCGTGCTCGCAAATTGATGGCCCGGGCGCTGATCGGCACAGGCGCGACGGTGATGGTCGTGTCAGACGCGGCCACAGTCGCCAACTACCTGAAGGTCGAAGGGCCACCCGACGTCGTGTTTGCCGATTGGGAGAATCAGGGCGTGCTCGACCAAATTCGCCGACAGCACCCGTTTCTGCACACGGTGCTGCTGACGAGCCAGCCGATTTTCGAGAACAACGGCAAGGCGATGATGGAGATGCCCCTTTCCAACGTACTCATCAGCGGAGACCCGGGCGACACCGCGAGCGCGGACCCGGTACACGTGCAAGAGCTGGTGGTCACCGCGGGCAAGTTGCTGTCGGGTGACATCTTCGGCCTCGAAAAGTATCTGGCGTGGGGGGCACAGATCACCGAGGAGCGCGTCGAGAATTCAGGGCAACGAAAGACACTGATCAAACACGTGTCGGAGCACGCCCGGCGTTGTGGTTTGCGCAAGTCGTATCTGCGCAACATGGAAACCCTGGTCGACGAGCTGTTAATGAACGCCATCTGGGATGCTCCGGTGGATTCCCAGGGCAAACCCAAATACATGGATCAGCCGCGCTACCACGAGGTGAACTTGCTGCCCCACGAGGCCGCGACGCTCAGCTACGGTAGCGACGGAAACCTGCTGGGTATCGCCGTGACCGACCCCTTTGGCCGTCTGGACCGGGAGCACGCGTTCAACTATCTGATCAAGTGTTTCCGGCGCGGCAACGACCAAATTGACGACAAAGCACAGGGCGCTGGCCTTGGCCTCTACTACGCGTTCTTGTCGGTGTCGACGCTGATCATCAACGTCGCACCCGGCGTGCGCACTGAGGTCATCGGGTTGGTCAACATGAACCTCACGCCCAAAGAAGCGCGCAGCCAAACGCGCTCGTATCACTACTTCCGTGCGTGGGCTGATCTGGGGGAAGGGCCGTCTCGTGTGTAGTGCATGGGGCTTGCCGCGCGTTCGCTAGGCTTCTCGCTCCCTGGTCGCTCCGCTCTTCGTTGCTCATCAGTCGCTGGGGCCCACCCAGCTCCCTCTTCCCGCCTTGCCAGGAAGCAAGCTGCCGTCGCGCTCGCATCGACAACTCCCATGCACCACACACTAGCGGCCGGTGACCCGCGGGTCGTTGCGTAGCTCCGCGGTGAGCAGACGCTTGTAAGCGGTCTCTTTGAGAGTCTGGGGATCCTCGAGGCCCATGCGCGCTAGATATGGCGCCACGTCATCGTCATCGCCACCATGCATTACGGCGTCCACAGCGGCTTCGAGGGCCTCCAGGCGCGAGTCCATCTTGCCTTTGAGCCGTCGCAGCGCGCCGCCCAGGACGATCTCTTCGTCGGTGAGGTCGGTCCCGAATGGGAACGGTGCGAACAGGTCCTGTCCACGCAACTCCGCCAACATAGCGTTGTACTCATCCGGCGTGTTGTTACGGTGCGCGGCTGGGATCTCGTAGTCTTCTCTGATCTTGCCGGATTGCTTGGCGCGTTCGAGCAACTCGTCTTGAAATCGCGAGTCGGCCACGTTCAGTAGGGCCTGAGCGATCTCCTCATCGGTTTTGCCGCGTAAATCGGCGATCCCATACTCGGTGATGATGATGTCTCGAAGGTGGCGCGGAATCGTCGTATGGCCGTAGCTCCATATGACGTTCGACTTCAACTCACCGCCCGACGAGCGGGTGGCCCTGATCTGCAGCACCGAGCGCGCATTGGGTAACGCGTGGGCCATGGCGACGAAGTTGTACTGACCGCCGACGCCACTGATCACCGTGCCGTCGTCGAGCCCATCGCTCACGACCGCGCCGGACATGGTCACCATCATGCCCGTGTTGACGAAGCGGGCGTTACGCAGCTGCAGTCGGTCCATGGCCTCGTTGCCGTACAGCTGGTTGATCACCGTCACGCTGCGCATGTTGATCAGTTTGCGTTCCGCGACCGGCATGTCGCGTAGCCACTGGTAGAACTCTTGCGGTCCGAGAAAGAAGCCGCCGTGGATGACCGCGCCTTGCTCGAGCTGGCTGCCAAGACAGTGCTTGCACAGTGCGTCGAACGCCTCCGGGTCCGTGATATCTGCGCGCAACCGGCTACCGTCGCTGCTCACCACTTCGCCGTCGGCAAAGGTGACGCCCTGCTTGAACACACCAAAGCGCACCAGGTAAGCCACGTCGGCCGCGCTCAAGTGCACGTGGATGGCCTTACGTTCCGCAAGCAGCGCCAGCGTTTTCGGCGTGACCTCTTCGCTGATCAGTTGTTCGTTGAGCAGCCGCTGCAATGCCAGGTCGTCGTAGACCTTGCGCTTGATGATTCCCGCCTTGTACAGATACATGAAACCGTCGACCAGCATCTCGGTCGCGGCGAACAGCCCCTCCGAGAACGGCGCCAAATCGCCAACCGCCTCGATAACCGGTGCGCACCGGTCGAGGATGCCGAGCCTGTCGAGCACGTCGTTGTACGTCGCGTTCTGTTCCTGGCGAAGAATGAGCGCATAGACGATGGCGTCGCCCAGAGAGCCGATGCCGACCTGAAGCTCACCGCCGTCGCGAATTAGTGTGCTCGCGTAGAGACCGATCATGTAGTCGGCGTTTGCGATGCTCATCTTGGGTGGGCCAAACATGCGGTAGTCCAGGTCGTCGTTGCGCACGACGTAGTGGAACTCTTCGGGGTCGATGATCGCGTCGCCGTACATGAACGGCAGCTCACCGTTGGTCTGCGCGACAAAGAGCACGTCTTTGCGGTCGTCCAGGGCGTGCATCATGTCCAGGGCCACGTCCGGGTTGCAGCTCAGGCTGATCTTCGCTTCGCCGTGGACCTCACCCCATGCGACCTGCTGCATGACCACGTTTACGCCGCGGTGGAGCAGGTCGCGGGCGACATGGGTGTAGTTGCAGCTGATGTAGTCGCGTTGCGCGGTCGCGTTGCGTTTGAACTTACCAGCGGGAAAGTAGAATTCGATCACGCGTACGTTGTCGGGCAGCTTGCCCGCGACGCGATCTAGTTCATAGTCCAGATTGCGGTAGTTGCCGAACACGCGGTCGACCATCGGCTCCAGGAAACGGCGCTCGAGGTCGCTGGTCCCAGACGGTAGCTCCAGCGTCAATGCCGTGTAGATGGTCAGCGAAAGCGCAGAGTCAGACTTCGCTCGGGCGTACAGTTCGTTGAGTAGATGATTTGGTTTGCCGGCGCCCAGGGGGGTGGCAACACGAATGTCGTTGCCCAGCTTGGCCAGGACCTTGTCGACACAGTCTTTTGGGCTGCTGAGGATGTCCACAGCCCGGGCATATCACACGCGCGTGGAATGCTCTACGACTTGACCCTTGACCAATGCTCTAGGACTTGACGGGAGTCGCCTTGAGAGCAGCCTTGCCGTTCTTCTCGTACACCTGAAAGCGCACCGTCTTACAGTTGTGCTTGGCGATGAGGGTGTCGCGGTTCTTCTTGAGCTTGCGCGAGAACTTCTCCAGGGTGAGCGAAGAAGTCGACTCGCCGCACTTCTTCTTGAGTGCGACGAAATCCTCGAACACCTGGCGGAAACCGTCACCGTCAGCATCCGCGCTGGCGCTGAGCAGTTCTTCGGACGGTCCCGCAACCCGAGTTGGCTCATCGAAATCGCTCGCCGCGCGTTTGGGTTTCGCGGCCGGTTCTGGATCAGGCTCGATGGCGAGGATATCGTCATCGAACGCCCCTGGCAGCGATGGCGGCAGTGGTGGCGGCGCTTGGGGCGGCTTCTCCACGGCTAGCGAGGGCGGTGGTGTGCGCTCGACGGCGGGTGGTGGCGGAGCCTGAGGCAGAGACACAGGCGCCGGCGGTACTTGCGCTTGGGTCGGGCTCGCGACCACGGGCGTGTTCGGTGGCTTGGGCGCAGCGTCGCCAATACTCGGTGGAGGAGGCGGTAGGTCGAGGTCAAATGGTGACGCTGCCGGCGCCGGCGCCGATGGCATCGGTGGAGGCGTTTGGGGAGCGGGCGTTCTCGGTGGTGCGGGTGGCCGCGGCGCGTTGGTCGCGGCGAACTCCGCAGGTGGTGGCGGCGGCGCGAACATCGGACCGTCGTCGCCAATGCCGATTCCTCCGCTTGAATCGAACCCACCCTTCAAGGCGAGGCCGCCGTCCGGGGCTGGACCGAGTAGTTGGTCCAGGTCCTTTTTGGCTGCTTTGCTTTCACGGGCGAGCTTGTCGAGCTGGATGTTCACCGAACGGGCAATCGAGCCGAACTTGCCTTTGTGTTTGTCTTCGCTCATCCGGTCCGTGTCGCCCTTGGCCATGGCGACAGCATCTGCGGATAGGCGTCGGAGCGGTAAGTCGGATTCCCAGAGCATCAGCGCCAGGCCACCACCGACAGCGATGAGGAATAGGAAGCCCACACCGAGCCAGGGGAAGTGCTTGAACGACAGGTCGCCCTTCTTCACCTTGTCCAGCGTGCCGGAGAAGCCGAGTCCCGGCGCGCGCTTCATGTAGATTGCGAAGTACGCTTTCTGTGCGCCACCGGCTTCGCCAGGCAGGCGAGCCAGTAGCAGGGAGTAGTCGTCCTTGCCGTCCCTGGCCGTAAATGGGGCGCTCTTGGCACAATCGTTGGCCAATGGCCCGTCCCACTTGGCCGCGTCGTATGCCGCCGCGATGTCGCTGTCGACCTGAACCGCCTTGCTGTTGGCGACCATCTGGCCCTTGGCGTAGAAGTTCACGTCGATGTTCAGCTTGTCGGCCAGTGACTTGGCGAAGCTGACGTCGAGCTCATGGCCGAGCACGATCGCCCCGACGAGCTTGTCTACCTCGCCGCGACGGATGATTGGTGCCACCGCGACTCGATACAGTTCGGTGACCTTGTTCTTCTCCATGACCCACAGGTCATCGCGAATGTAGCCATGCAGAGCGTCGTCTACGGCGAAGTATCCGGCCAGCGAATGCTTGCCGTAGAGCTTCTGTTCCGCCTGCTTTCCTTCACGGGCGATGACACGACCCGTCGTATCGACCAGGTAGACGAAGTCGGGGAGCAGATCCTTGCCGACCTTCTGCTTCTCCAGTTGGGCGATTGCCTTGCGAATGGCTTGCTTGGCGTCGCTGTTGCTCTGAGCCGAGACTTTGTCTTCGGCGCCGGCTTTCTGAATCACTTTGGACAGACCCGGGGCGCGGGAGAAGCTGTCGGTCAGATCGATGCGGGCACGCGCGTTCGTCTGGAGCAGGATATTGGTGAAACTACACGCCTTGACCAGCTGCGGGGCTTCGCGCTGAATCGCGTCTCGACCCGCCGGTCGTGGCATGACGATCGCGATGGTGAATGCCGTCGCGGCAGCAACAGCTAGCAAGAAGAACCAGATCTTGGATAGGAACACCTACTTTTTACCCTTCTTCGTCTTCTTCTTTTTCTTCTTCTTCTTCTTCTTCTTACCCAGGTCGTCTGGCAGCTGATAGGTGGGCGCGGTCACGGCCTTGTTGCGTCTGCCGCGACGCTTCGGCACGGTGACGTCGGTCTTGCCGATCCATTCGCCGTCGTAACGGACACGCACCTCCCACGCACCCGGCGGTACGTTTTCGATGGTGTACTTGCCGTTCTTGTCGATGCGCGAAAACAGCTTGTGGCCGACGCCCACGATCTGCGCGCGCAGATGGGGATTGCCCTGTGCTGTGATCTCGACGACCTGGAATTCCTTGGTCAGTTTCAGGTCACAGTTGACGGTCGGGTTGAGCGGGCTGCAATCGCGGCCGACGCTCTTGGCCTGCTTGGAGCGCAGGTGCGGGCTGTTCCGTCCCTTGTTGATCAACCGGACCGTCTGGCCGACGTGCACCGGGAACAACGGGTACTCGAACGATTCCCCGAGCAACTTGTACTCTGCCGGCTGGCTCGACGGCGTCTTTGCTTCGTCCGGAATTTCACCCGCCAGGATCACGATCATTTCTGGTCGCGGATCGTACGGCCGGGTGGGCGCGATCGGGTTTGCCTTTCGCCGGACGAACCCGGTACTTCGTACCGGTGGAGCTTGCTTCTGCTTCGGGAGCAGAACCTTGCCCGTGATGGTACCGGCGAATGCAGGTGTCGGTGCTGCGACGCCAACTAGGCCGATCGCGAGCGCTGTGAACCAATGCGCGAGCCGCGCGCTGGTTGCGGAGATCATTCGTTCCCTCAAACGTAACCCCTCGAAGATTTAAGACATTTTATCGGGTGGGGGGCCCCAGTCAACGTTTGGGCGCAACTCTTTCATCCCCACTCCGAAATCGTGTCCGATGTTAGAGCCCCCTCGTTGGCCGTGCGCAGCGGTTTTGGCCGTTGGCTTTGGTATCGGCGTTGGTTGCGTGGGGCTGGTTCCGGCCTCCTTCTCGAGCCCGATTGCCCTGGCCGTGGCCCTGATTGCCACGTACCTGTGGCGGTCCGAGACGCCAACCGTCGCCGGCGGTCGTCTCGTCCTGATATTCGTGATGTTGGGGGCTTTACGTGGCGCTGTTGCCGAGCAACCGGTTGCTTCCATAAGTGAATGCGCGCTGCTGAGCGACGACCGGCAGGCGGACGAAGTGCTGGGGCCGGTTACTGGTCCCATCGAGGATGGTCCGGGCGTGCGCCGATTCGTCATGGTGGCCGGCTCGGTCCGCATCCTGGTGAGCGCCCGCGGCGTCCCGTTGCCAGCTTTGTTGCCGGGGGACCGGGTTCGGGTAATCGGCCGCCTTAGATCGCCGCGCGGGTACCGGGTGCCGGGTGCCGCCTCTGCGCGCGGTTGGTTGCGCTCGCGCGGCGCCCATTTGACCGCGTCGGTCGCTTCGTCACAGGTGGCGGTGGTCGCTCGAGGATCGCGTTTGTCTTTGTGGCGAACTCCGGTTCGGTTGCAGCGTGCCGCGGCTTCGAGGATCGACGCTCGCGCTGGGCCGAACTCGGGCAAAGCCGTTGTGCGCGCCATGGCCCTGGGCGATCGGGGTGGGCTCGACCTACGCACGGTGGCTGCATTTCGCGGCGCCGGCGCGAGTCACGTGCTCGCCGTGAGCGGTCTGCATTTGGCGGTGGTCGGCATGTTGCTGTTGCTAGCAACCCGGAGACTGTGGGCGCTGGTGCCCGGACTTTGGATCGTAGTCTCACCACATCGCGCCGCCGCCACCGGTGCCGCTCTGGGTAGCGCGCTGTTCGCGCTTGTGACCGGGGGCCGCGTGTCGACGCTGCGTGCGCTGGTCGTCGCGTTGCTGGTCCTGTTCGCCCTGGCGAGTGCTCGACGCTTGCGGCTGATCGACGGCCTGGGCGTGGCCGCGCTCGTGCTACTCGCGGTCACGCCGAGCAGCTTGTTCGATCCGTCTTTTCAGTTGTCGTTCGCGGCGACGACCACGCTGGTGCTGGTGTTCGGCGGCCGACCAACCCGACGCGGGTCTCGGTGGCAGCGTGTTCTCCGTTATCCGCTGGAGCTCGCTCGCGCGTCCGCATGGGCGGTCCTGGCCACGGCTCCCTTCGTCGCGCTTTCGTTTGGCAGCTTCGCTCCGGCTGGTTTGGTTGCCAATGTCATCATCGTGCCTCTCGCCGAACTGATCGTGCTCCCACTCGCGCTGCTCGGCGTGCTCCTTCAAGTGGTTTGGCCTGACGGCGGCGGCGCGTTGCTCGACGTCGCTGTGATCGCGGCCGAGCTGGTGACGTGGATTGCCAGCCGATTCTCCGAATGGTTGCCCCAGTGGCATGTGCCGGCGCCGCGTTGGTGGGAACTGTTCGCCATGGTTGGCGTGTGGGCGGCGGCGGTGTGTTGGCGGCGGCGCACCCTGAGCCGACGCACGTGTCTGGCGTTGGCGGCGGCGGGCGTAGTCATCGTCGCGTCGTCCTGGTTTGTGACCGCGCACGTTCAACCGCGATCCCGCGACCATCTGAGAGTCGTGTTTCTGGACGTCGGCCAGGGCGATGGCGCTGTTGTCGAGCTCCCCGGGGGAGCCACATGGCTCGTCGACGCCGGTGGCCGGCCGTTCGTGATGCCCCGACCAGGGGAGAGCGCAGCGACTCGTCGACAGCGCGCTGCCGCCCCCGGCCGTTTGTCTGTACTGCGCTATCTACAGCATCGGCGCGTTCGTCGGCTCGACCTGGTCGTCGTGTCCCACCCGCACCCGGATCACTACATGGGGTTGTTTGCGCTGGCGGCGGTCGTGCCCATCACCGAGTTGTGGGTGGCGAAACCGCCGCCGGGCGATGACGACAGCGGGACCTACGCTGAGCTCATCCGGCTGCTCCGGCGCGCCGGCACGCGCATCGTTCATCCGGCCGCTGGTTTGGCTCGAACCACCGCTGGGGTTCGAGTGCGTGTGTTGCACCCGATGTTCGAGACTGGCATCGCGTCCGCGGACCCGCGCCTGGACGCCAACGACAACTCCCTGGCCATTTCCCTCGAGTTCGCCAATCGGCGTGTGCTGTTCGCCGGCGATGTGGAAGCAGAAGCCGAGCGCCAGCTGGTCGCTCGATACGGTGGCGGCCTGCGCGCGGACATCGTCAAGGTACCCCACCACGGCAGCCCGACTTCGTCATCTGTTGCGTTCGTGGACAATGTCGCGCCCGAGTACGCGATCATCTCCTGCGGTTTGGCCAACCGATTCGGCTTCCCGTCGCCTGATGTCGTTGCACGTTGGCGAACGGGTGGTGCGTCGGTGCTGCGCACGGATCGAGCGGGCGCGGTCACCGTGGATATTTCGCCGAGCGGTGCGCTTCACGTGTCGACGTTCGACCCGGTCACGCGATGCTCCAGCGCAGGCCGCGGGCAGCGCGGCTACAAGTCGAGAAACGCGAAGTAGCGCTGGGGGATTTCGTCGAACTGTTCGAGGCCACCGCAGCTCGGGCAGCGGAACTCGGGCGGTTCTTCCATGATGCCTCTGGAGATCGAGGACACCTGAAAGGTCCGTTCATTCTCCAGCGGGCAATCCTCGCAGGAGTAGGGCGCCCCGAAGGAGAGCACAGTGCCGCGGCCGAGCATGTCCACCACCATGTTGCAGTGCTTGATGAACATGGGCGAAGCATTGACGAAGCAGAAGTTGACCTCCGCCGGGATCGAGCGCAGGAACATGATCCATTGGCGCGCGCCCCACGAATTGATCAGTGTGACCCCGGACGTATCGAAAATGACGTCCTCGTTGCCCTTGAACTGCAGCGATGAGAAATCGGTCTTTTCGTCGAACGAGCCACGCAAGTTGATGCGCACGCCGGCGGGCAGAGTCTTAGCGTCCCACAGCGCCAGGTCGGCTAACTGGGCACGCGCGCGAACACTGAGGTCGTCGAAGACAACGGTCGCCGTGTTTGCCCCAGACGCTTCGTCCTTGCCCAGACGGGCAACGGTGCCGGTTACCTCCACCACCGGAGACGTGCCCTCTCGGCGGAAACGCAGGCGCAAACCGTCGCCCTCGTCCAGTGCGGTTTGAACCAATAGATCTACGCTGTCGGCGGACAACTTGGTTGCGTGGGCCGGGACGTCGTCGACGTGAGCACCCGCGATCGCCACCTTGAGCATGACTGGATGAGCCAGTGACGGATCTGGAAGGCCGAGCAGTCGCGCGGCCTGGTGGTACAGCGTGTCGCCGGGTACTCGATAGACCACGACGTCATCGCATCCCGAGTCGGCCAGGCGCTTGAGCACCTTTGACGAAATCGATCCCTGCAAGACGAGGATGACGCGTACGACCTTCAGCTCGGGATCGGCTTTGATCTGTTTACAGACCTCGTAGCCGCTGATGCCTGGTAGCTCGGCGTCTACGACCAGCAGGTCGGGCTTTTGCTCTCTGACCGCGGCCAGCGCTTCATCGCCGGAACCCACGATCGTCGATTCGGCGTTGACGAGCCGAAACCCCGAGCCCCCCAGCTCGTCGTATACGAACCCATTGTTCGACGCCACCACCCGCACATCCCCATAGTAACCTCTTTCATCGGCAGGCGGCGCCGAGACCTTGTTTGCGTGGCAAATAGCCTGGGCTCCGGCCAGTGCTTGACCACATCGGTCTGATGAGGCAAGTTGCTTCCGAATACAGTGAAAACAGCTGCCCGGTCCATTCTGGAATGTATCAATTACCGGGAGTTATAGGAGAGGCGACATGTTTGAGACCTTAGGCAAAGGGTTTCGTGCCGCAAAACAGAAGCTCTCGGGAGTCGCAGAGCTAACCGACGACGTCATCGACGACGCCTTGCGCGACGTGCGCATGAGCCTTCTCGAGGCTGATGTCGAGTTCAAGGTCACCAAACGCTTCCTCGACCGGGTGAAAGAAAAGGCCCGCGGCGAGCGCATCGAGCTCAAAGCCAAGTCCAAAGAGTACGGGACGCGGAAGATCACCCCGGAGCAGGCCTTCATCAAGATCTGTCAGGACGAACTGACGGCGATGATGGGGCCGGTCGACACCGAGCTGAGCTGGGCGAAGAAAGGCCCGACCGGCATCATGGTGGTTGGTCTTCAGGGATCGGGTAAGACGACCACCGTCGGCAAGCTCGCCCGCTTCATCGAGAAGAAGCACAAGAAGAAACCACTGCTCGTCGCCGCCGACGTCTACCGACCAGCCGCTGTCGATCAGTTGCGCACCCTGGGCGAGACCCTGGACATGCCGGTGTTCAACATCGAAGGCAGCGATCCGGTCGAAATCTGCGCCAAGGCTGTCGACTACGCTCACGAAAACGGCCACGACACGATCCTGTTCGATACCGCCGGCCGTCTCGCTATTGACGAGCCGTTGATGCAAGAGCTGGAGAACATCGACAAGGCCTGCCAGCCCGCCAATATCTTCCTCGTTCTCGACTCCATGACCGGTCAGGACGCGGTCAACACAGCTGCGAGCTTCAACAAGCGGCTGAATCTCGACGGTGTGATTCTCACCAAGCTCGACGGTGATGCCCGCGGCGGCGCGGCGTTGTCGGTCAAGGAAGTCACCGGCGCGCCCATCAAGTACCTGGGTATGGGCGAGACCCTCGACAAGCTCGAGGAGTTCAGGCCCGATGGTCTGGCATCGCGCATCCTGGGCATGGGCGACATCGTCGGCCTGGTCAAAGACTTCGAAGAAGTTGTCGACGCGGAGAAGGCGGAAGAAGACGCCGTCCGCATGCTCAAGGGCAAGTTCGACATGCAGGACTTCCTGGATCAGATCAGCATGATCCAGAAGATGGGTTCGCTAAAGGACCTGTTCGACAAACTGCCGTTCTTCAAGGGCGGTCTGCCCGACGACGTCAACCTCGACGACAAAGAGCTCACCAAGATCGAGGCGATGATCAACTCGATGACGAAGCAGGAGCGGAAGAATCCGACCGTGTTCGTCACCACTTCGTGGGAAGAGATCACCGCCAACTCGGGCAAAAAGAGTAAGAAGCGTCGGGCCGACTATGACCCGAGCCGCGTGAAGCGTATCTCCAAAGGCTCCGGCCGCAAGGAGAGCGAGGTCAAAGAGCTGCTACACAAGTTCGCCATGATGCGCCAGATGATGGTGCAGCTGGGGGCGAGCTCGGGGCTGATGGGCAAGATCCCAGGCCTCAAGCAGTTCGGTCAGATGAAGAAGCTCGCTGGCCTCGACCTGGGTGCACTCATGGGTGGTGGCGCCGGCGGCATGATGCCTGGCGTTGGTGGTGGTGGCATGCCTGCAGCTGGCTCGGTTCCCGGACTACCGCCGGGTTACACCATGCCGGGAACGCCGAGTGGCGGCGCAGCACCGACCAAGTCCGCGACCTCGACCGCCAAGAAGAAGAACAAGCGCAAGGCGGCCAAGAAGGCGCGCAAGAAGTCCCGCAAGCGCCGTTAGCGGCGGCGGATTCGCATTCGGAACAAGTCAACGAACATGCGCGCGGCATCGATGCCGGGTGACACTTTCGATTCGTCGACGTGGCGCCAGACGACTGGCACTTCCGCGATGCGGTAGCGCTTGCGCGCAAGCCAAAGCACTTCTACATCGAAGGCGAAGCCGTCGATGGTTGCCTGGCTGAACAGGTCCTGTGCAGCTTCGTGGCTGAACAGCTTGAACCCGCACTGGGTATCCTTGATCCCACCCACCACGACGACGCGCACGAGCAGGTTGAACATACGGCCCATGGCTTCGCGCATCGGGTGCTGTCGAGTCTGGATGTCAGCCTCGGCCAGGCCGCGGGATGCGATGGCAATGTCGTAGCCGTCATCGAGCTTCGCACCGAGCTTCAGCACCTCTTCGATGGGCGTGGCCAGGTCCGCGTCGCAGAACAATACCCTGCTGCCGGTGGCGGCCAACATGCCCGCGCGAACGGCGGCGCCCTTGCCCTTATTGACTCCGAGCTCGATGACTTTAATGTCATCGCCGCATGCTCGGGCCACCTCCACGGTGCGATCCGACGAGCCATCGTCGACGACGATCAATTCGAAGCTGTCCAGGTTGTCGGCGCACCACTGGCGCGTTCGCTCGATCGTCGGCCCGAGGCGGTCTTCTTCGTTGAAAGCCGGTATGACGATGGACAGCCCGGTCATTTACAGCTCGATTCGCTCACCGTCTTGCTCGATGGACTCTTGCGCCGCCTCGAGTATCGCGACGACCCGAAGAGCGGTTTCCGCATCGCTCAGGGGCGTGGTGCCTTCGACACACGAGCGGGCGAAGTCTGCCACCATGCGGCGCAACGGCTCGGTGGTGTCTATGCGGGGCGTGACCACGTCTCCCAGGCGGTGTTGTTCGTTCAGATGGTGGCGCTCAGCGACGTCGAGCTGGTCGACGTCTACGCCGGTTTCGTAGATGGTCAGCTTGTTCGACGGTAGCAGGTCGTCGAACACCATCATTCGGTCGGCGCCGGTGATCGTGATCTTGCGTGACTTCGCAGGCGCGACCCAATTGCAGTGGATGTGCGCCAGTGTCTCGTCTTCGTAGCCGATGGTGATGTGCGCCAGGCTTTCGTTGTCGCTATGGTGGGCGGCGCTGTGCACCGAGATCCAGTCAGGCTCGATGGTGAGTAGATAGTCGAGTACGGCGAGATCGTGCGAGGCCAGGTCCCAGATTACGTTGTAGTCCGGCTGCAGCGTACCCAAGTTGACCCGCACCGAGTCGAAGCTCATGACTTCGCCCAGGCGGCCGTCGTCGAGCATCTCGCGCATGCGTTTTATCGCGCCGCTATACAGGCACGTGTGGTCGACCATCAACGTGCGCTTATGCTCGTCTGCCAGGGTGATCAGTTCTGTACACGCGTCTTCGGTGTCGGCCATTGGCGTCTCGACGAGCACGTGTTTGTCCGCGAGCAAGGCGGCCTTGGTGATGGAGTAGTGACTGAACAACGGCGTAGCGACAACGATGGCATCGATGTCGTCGTCCTGGAGCAACGAGTGGTAGTCCTCTGCGGTCTCGACCCACGGTGCGGTGACGGCGGCGCGGCGCTTCGGATCAAGGTCGGCAACCGCCTTGACGTGGGTCCCCCCGAACTCGGTGAAGTTGCGGAGTAGTTTTGGGCCCCAGTAACCAAAGCCAACGATTCCAACGTTCAGCGGTGCGCTCATCGACAGCGTTGTCGCCTATCGCGCGGGCGGCGTCAAGCTCGGCTGCGCCAGCCCCAGATGTAGTCCACAGCATCGGCGCCGGTATGGAAAAGCAGGTCGAGTACGCTCACATGGTGGTCGAACGGCGGGTGCACTTGCTCGTACTCCGGGTAACCCAAATAGTCCTTGTAAACGAGCTCGATTCCCGCCGCGTCGAAGCGCTCGGGATCGATGTAGGCCTGGGCAGCCGGGCCCGAGACGTAGGTCGTGGCCTGAGCCTTGACCAGAAGATCCATGAGCCGATCCAGTTTGTGTCCCGATGCTGCAAATTCGCGTGAGTCGCGAAACTCCGTGGTGATACCCAGATGCTCAGCGGCAATTGTCCGGATCACGTGCTGGTTGAGTTCGGATAGATGCGTCCAGTTGCGGTCGACGTAAATGTCCTTCAACAGGGGCTCGTAGTCAGCAAACACGGGCGCACGTGCATAGCTCTGGCTCAACGACTTGAAGTGTTTCGTCGCCCAGCGGGCGTCCGGGATGGTCACCTCGTTGATGAGTCGGTCGAGATCTGCACCGACGGGCACGGTCAGCCAGGCCAGTCCGTGACCGGTCTTGATCCGGTTGCGACTGCGCCAGTCCTGCTTGGTGAACTGCACGTCGTCGTAGAAGATGAACAGGTCGACGTCGTTGATGATATCGAAGTAGCCCTTCCACGGAATGTAGCTCGACTGGAGGACCGCGACTTTCATCTCACACGTCCAGGCGGCCGCGAAGGGCGTCGATGCTGGCCAGGTCGGCTAGCTCATCGGTGCGGAACCGAACACCGAACTGTTTTTCGACGGCGAGGATGACTTGCAGGTGCCCCAGGGAGTCCCACTCGTCCAGGGTGTCCGCGCTGGTTCCTTCGACGACTCGTTCAGCCGGAACGTCCAAGGCGGCCGCGACGGTAGTTAGAAGTTCGGCGATGTTCACGACGGCTCCCTGGTGATCTCGATGTAGTCCGGCGCTGGCGGCAGGTCCTCACACGACAGCTGATGTGCGTCGCCCGTTTTGGCGAAGCCGTGGTCACCCAGGAACCTTGCGCACTGGCTATTGCGCGGTCCCGGAGTGTATCGCGCCGACACGCTGGTTGCCCCTGCTGCTTGCGCAGCGCGGACCAATTCGCTGAGTAGTACCGCCTCGAGGCCTCTACCGAGCACGCGACAGCTCATCACCAAGGTATCCAACTGCCATTGCCCCGGTTCGTCCCCCTCGGGTTTGATCAAGCCGAAGCCGACGGCGCCTGCATCGCCGAGGCGATCTCGTACGGACAGCACGAGACCTAGAGCGCCTCCATCGCGGAGCTTGGCGAGCGCTGCTTGGTCGTGCCGACGCAACGTCAGGTTGAACTGGTTCGTGCGCGCACATAGTTGGGCGGCTCGCGGCGTATTCATCTGCGACAGCGCGGTCACGTTCGCCTGTTGCTTCAGGTCGCGCAGGAATGTCTGCATGTCGGGGGCGTCGGATGCCGACGCGGCGCGCGCCTGTTCCTGGCGGATCAGCTCGCTGCGGCGCCGGTCGGTGTCAGTCAGGGACAGCGTATCGAACACTTCGCACGCGCGTAACTGGCCGACATAGTCGGCGGGGTCGGCGGTCAATTCAATCACGCCCACCTCAGGTAGGACGCTGCGGATCGCTTCGCACTCATGGGCGCTGTCGTCAATGAAGGCCAGCGCGTCCACAGACAGCTTTAGCTCCGCGGCGATCTCACGCAGCGAGTCGGCCTTGTCTCCCCAGCCGATCCTCGTGGTCGCCAGATGCTCGGGACGGATGACCATCCCCGGGTGGGTCGCAATCGTGCTCATGGCTTCGTCATGGTCGTTCTTCGACGCGATAGCGAGCAAGATGCCGCGAGCGCGGAGCTCCAACAGTTCGTACTGCAGCTCTGCGTAGCACACGCCCACACCTTCGCCACCGACCGCAACGCCGCCAGGCCCGACTTCCCCTAGCACTCCGCCCCACAGAGTATTGTCGAGGTCCACGACCACGCACTTCCGTGGGCGTCGCAAGCGCGCGCTTAGCGCTCGGGCGAGTAGTCCCGCGAGGGCTGTGATCCCCGTGCCGGACAGTCGCATGCGCGCATGCGCCCACATCCGCCGATCGTGAAACGCGTCGTAGCCAACCTTGGCGACGAGGCCGCGATAGTCGACCACATAAACGTTCTCGTGTGTGGCCGCAGCTTCGTTGAGCGCGGTGTTGTATGCGGCGACGGCGTCTGCGACTGACAGGCCGGTGTTGCTTTCGAGCAGGCCTAGCGAGTTGCTCGGTGGATAGCTGCCATTGGCTACGAATACCTGAGCGGACGTGCTGGCAGCACCCTGTATTGCTAGCTGTACTTGGGCGAGCGCGCGGGTCAAGTCGAGCGAACGGTGCTTCGGCCCACGCGATACGGGTGATTCGAGTGTCGGCCTCAGGATGTCATGAGTGTCCGGGATCAATATCGTCGTCTCGGGAGCAGCGGTGCGATAGGCGGATGCTTCGTCGTGGAGTTGGCTGTTGAACTCGCCAGCCCCGGCGACGGTCACGCTGGCCTCGAATCCGCGAGCGGCCAGCTCCTTCTCCAGTTGCCTGGCCAGCGGCGCGAGAGTGGATGTGCCGAGTATCCAGATGTTCATGGCGAGTCCAACTCTGAGCGCGCGGCGACCGCGTCGATCACCCGGGCAATCGCTGGACGAGCGGCGTCGTAGTCAGCCGCGCTGAGTTCCATCTCGACCGCATCGGCGGGCTGGGGGCTGGTTTCGCGGAACGCGAAGCGGTGCAGCAGGGAACGTACGTGCCTATTCTCCTCCAGGACCCTGGCGCCCACGCGCTCGAGTCCGCATGAGAACGCGTAATCCAGCAATAGCAGCGCCGCCTCCACCGAAGCGCCGGTCATGCGCGCACCGCGCTGGTTCAAGTAGATTCCCCAGGTCGCAAAGTGCGCTGTTTGGTCAATGTCGTATAGGCCGATGACGCCAAGGACGTCAGGCGCCGACGTCGACGCGATGACGGCGATACGCTGGTCGGCTCGTTGGTCCATTGTGTCGAACCAACGCTGTTGCTGCTCGGCGGTTTCAGCGGGACCGGCGGCCATGATCAACTTGCGTAACCTGGGGTCGGCGCGGATCGCTCGTATGGCTTCGAGATCTTCGATGGCTACTGGCCGGAGGACAACGAGTTGACCGGTGACTGTGCCGATCGCTGTCATAGTCGGAGCGGTTTCATCGACTCGGCCCGGCGGGATCATCGTTCCCCGGTTCGCCGAGTTCTTCCATGACGATGTACAGCGGTCTGCCTTTGGCTTGCTCGTACGTGCGCGCCAGGTAGAGCCCAACGATGCCGAGCATGGCCAGGTTCATGCCGCCGATGATCAACATCATCGATCCCAGGGAGGCCCAACCGGAGACGACGCTAGCGGGATATAGGAGTTTGTGGACGACGATGTACGCGCCATAAGCAAGCCCTACGAACGCCATGAACAAACCGGCTCGGGTCGCGACACGCAGGGGATAGGCCGAAAACGATGTCACCGCGGCGAGTAGAAGCCGTACTTTCTTGGTGAACGTGTAGGTCGTTTTGCCGCCGCCACGCTCGGCGCGGGTGACTGGTACACCCACCTGGGGAAACCCGACCCACGCCGCCATACCGGCCATGAAGCGCTCGGATTCACGCAGCTTGATCAGTGCGTCTACGTAACGTCGGGTCATGACTCGCGCCGTGACCGCATTGTTCGGCACTTTGACTTCTGAGATCTTGTTGAACACCCACCAGAACATGCCGCCGGCGATTCGATCTTTCAGGCCGCCTGCCCGGCGCGTTTGATGGCCGTACACCACGTCGACCTTCTCGTCGCGGAGCTTGTCGAGGAATCCGGGGAGCCAGCCCGGGTCATCTTGCATGTCCGTGTCGAGCATGAACACGTATTCGCCTCGCGAATGATCCAGGGCGGCGGTGACAGCCGCGTGATGACCGAAGTTGCGCGAGAACCTGATCACACGCAAGTTGGGGTCAGCACTCTGCAAGCGTTCGAGGATTTCGTAGGTTCCGTCGCTGCTGCCGTCGTCGACGATCACCACCTCGTGGCTCATACCCAACGGAGCGACGACTTCGTTCACTCGTCGGCAGAACGCTTCGATCGTTTCCTTGCCCTGGAAGACCGAGCCCACAATTGACAGCTGTGGTGTCGATGCCGTCATCGGCTACCAACCATACTATGTCCCGCTGACTCAGTCAGTGGTGAACAGTCTCTGTTTGGGCCCCAGGGCATCCAGCTTGGGCGGGGCGTCCAGGTTCGGGCCAATCCAATGCACGATCGTGTTGCCCGCCTGGGCGTTGCTGAAGCTGTGGCGGCCGGCGGACAGATCGACGACGCGCGACGGCGGCAGCGGGCGGCCGTCGATGAGTAGCGATAGCTGGGGCACCGGCGTTCGCGTGCGCACCAGGTAGCGGCCGGCGTAGAAGATGGGCAACTCGCCTTCGCTCGAGGTGAGCCGGGTGCCGAGCACGAAGAACTTCGGGTAGAGCTGGATATAGCGCGACGCGATGGTTTGGCGATCTTGCTTGGACAGCCAGCCCCAGCGATAGCTCGCGATGGCCACCGGGCTGGGTTTCGTCGTGATCATCTGGTGGAAGCTCGTGCGTTTTCCCGCCTTGTAGGCCGGCATGTGTAGAGAGTGGAGCATCCAGTGCTTGTCAGGGGCCCTGCGAGAGACCACCAGGCCGACGCCGTCGAGCACCGTGTCGTTCTTCGAGGTGAGGGCCTCGGCCGCCGCTATGTACGCCAGCTGCTTGTCGTTGGTCTGTTTGCTGTAGGGGTGGAACCTCCAGTTCTGAGCGAACAACAGCAAGCAGGCCACGAGTACGGCGGCGACGCCGAGCCGGGTGGATTCGTCGTTGGCTAGTTTGATGCGAGAGAGAACATCCAGCGCGGCAACGAACGCGAACGGAATGATGTGGATGAAGTTGTAGGAGAACGGTACCGGATTGATCGCAAGCACGACCAGGTTCCACAGCAAGAACGCGGCGGTAACGGCGGCGCGCAGGTCGATACGCAGCCGCTTGCGCACACAATCGACGGCTACCACTCCGATGAACAGGCCGGCGCCGGCAAACACCAGGGGCGAAGACAGGATGAGGCCTTTGAGCCCTTCGCTGGCCGAGAACTTGTACGCGGTCTCGCTCGTGTCCAGCGCTCCGCGCATGCCCGAGAGGTACACGTCCAGGCGGCCCGAGACCAGGAGCAACAGCATGGCGACGGCCACCGCGCCGGCGATTCCGGCGAGTACGAACAGCGCCGGTTTGATGTCGATGGACTTGTCTTGCTTGCGCAACTTGACCGTGGCGATGACGACGATCAGGCCGCAGAACGGCAGCCAATAAAGGAACGCCTTGAACCCGTTGGTCTGCATGATTCCGGCGACCGCACCGGCGAGCACGAATACCCACGCCGGCGAGCGCTCGCGGCTGGCGACGTATTGCGCCACACCGTACAGAGCGATCGACCCTGCGACGATGATCGAGTCGTGACGAATCTCAAACCCGTGCAGCCAAAACGGGTGAAACATGCTGACTCCGAACAGCACCATCAGCTTGCCTGGACGAGACTTGAAGTACGGCTGGCTGATCGCAAGCCCGACCAGGCAGGCGCCGAAAAGCAGGAAGAAGCATAGGCGCATCACCAGCAGCATGCTGGAGCCGGTGTCGAGGCCGCCGATCAGCCACGACAGGGGCACCATGAAAGGTGCGGCGTAGTTGGTGTGCGCGGCGCTCTGGTCCAGTACGCCCCACTGGGCGATGTTGTAAGCCACCTGGATCTCGTCCACATGGAAGTGACGCCAGATCGCGTGAGGCAAGCCAAACGCGAACATCAGCACGAGCCACAAGCCGGCTCCCGCGATCAGGACTGTGCGTTCACGCATTCGAGGATCACATGGGTGTATGGGATGCGCAGCATGTCGTGGCGTACGTGAGTCGCGACTGTGGTTGGAAACACCGCGCTTGCCAGCTCCGCATAGTCCCGGGCGCTGCGCACGTTCTGACCGCGATCTTTGGATATCAGCCAGCGAGCCAGCGGCGACTGGCCGGCGACGATTCCAGGATCACAGCTTACGAATCTGCCTCCGGGACGTAGTGCGCGCTTGGCCGAGCACAACAACTCGGCGGCATCATCGTCATCCAGGTGGTGGAGAATCCCGCTGGCCAGTACTACGTCGAACTCCGGCTCTGCCGTCAGGGTGTCTTCTCCCACCAGGGCGCACTCGAAGCGGGCGTTGGCCAGGTTGTGTTCCTGGGCGTGTTGCACGGCCTTGCGAATGTAGTCCGGGTTTGCGTCAAAGCCGACGTAGGTGACTTTTCCCAGGAAAGGCGCGAGCACGCCGGTGCCGCAGCCTATGTCCAGCACCTTGTCGCCGGCCTTGGGCCGGACGTAGTTCTGTACAAGGTCTGTGCATGATGCCGCACCGCCGATCAGCTTGGTCCACAAGTTGTACACCCGAGCCGACGAGAGCACGCTGCGAATGCCTGTGGTGATCTGTGCCATCGTTGTTACGTCGTTAGCGTTGTTGCCGATGGCTTCTGCGCTTCGACGAGCAGCGCGTTGCATAGTTCGGGGTGATCAGCGCCAACGGCGTACAGGGCGGCCGCAACTTTCGGGTCCAGTTCGAGCGAGCGAAGTTGGCCGGTGGTGAATGGCTTGAGGAATATACCCGTGGCAGACAACACCTCGAGACCGCAGTCGCTCACCAGCGTCTGCAGCGATTGCAAGTCGAAGTAGCGCTTGTGACCGAGCTGCTTATCCGCATCGCTGAGGGCGTACATATCGTCGAGTAGACCAGCGTGGTGGCCGATCTGTCGATGTAGGGAGCGCGCATTGGGCACAGCGATGAACAGTCGGCCGTCGTCGGCCAACATGTCGGCGTAGCGAGCCACCAGTGCTTTGGGATCGTCGACGTGCTCGAGCACGAACCCCATCTCGATGGTGTCGAACGGTTCCTCGCTGGTGTACTCCTCGAACCACCCGTTGACCAGTTCGACGTCGTCTGGCGGTTCTAGCTCTTTGCGGAACTGACTGAGAATCTCGGAGGAGCCCTCGACGATGACGTAGCGCGACAACACCGAGCCGACCTCAGCCACCAGTGAGCGACTGACCACCTGATGGCCAATACCCAGGCTCAACAGAGACCGAGCGTCGCGAGCGCGCAGTGACGTGATGACGCGTTGCACGTACCAGCCAAGCATCGCCACGTTCTCATCGTGAAACTCGAACGCGTCGGTGTATGCGGCCCCGTACTGGTTTAGGTCTTCGGATGTCATCAGATGTCTGTGACGGCGTCACGATTATAGTACAGTCCGTTTGGAGGGGAATCGTGCGGACCATACTGATCACGGGCGGAGCGGGTTTCATCGGCTCCAATTTCGCCATTTATTGGCGCGCGCGGCATCCAGAGGATCGCATCTTAATCCTGGATGCCCTTACATATGCAGGCAACCCGGACAATCTCCCGGAGGAGCTCAAAGCCGACGAGGACAAGTTCGAGTTCTGGTACGGCAACATCACGAACGCTGATCTGGTCGTCAATTTGGTCAAGCGCAGCGATCTGGTCGTGCACTTTGCCGCCGAGTCACACGTCGCTCGGTCTATTTACGACAACAAGGTGTTCTTCGAGACGGACGTGCTCGGAACACAGGCTGTCTCCAACGCCATCGTCAAGGCCGGAAAATCCGTGGAGCGCTTCGTTCATATCTCGACGTCCGAAGTGTACGGAACCGCGGTGTCGGATCCCATGACCGAGGACCATCCGCTCAACCCGATGAGCCCGTACGCCAGCGCCAAGACCGGCGCGGACCGATTGGTCTACTCCTACATTCAGACTTACGACATACCCGGGGTCATCGTGCGGCCGTTCAATCAGTACGGTCCGCGCCAGCACCTCGAGAAGGTTATCCCTCGGTTCATCACCAGCGCGTTGAAAGGCGAGCCGCTGACGGTTCACGGCGACGGCTCGGCGAAGCGAGATTGGATGTTCGTCGACGATACATGTGTGCGTATCGCGCTGGCTCTGGAGGCACCGCTGGACACGGTCAAAGGCGAAGTCATCAACTTCGGCTCTGGGTACGACCTGGACATCCTGTCCATCGCCAAACTGATCTTGAAAGAGACCGGTCGCGACGAGAGTTTGATCACCCACCTTGGTGATCGGCCAGGGCAGGTCGCTCGTCACATTTCTTCCACGGAAAAACAGAAACGCGTGCTCGACGTGCCCGAACCGCGGCCATTTATAGATGGCCTGCGCGAGACGGTCGCCTGGTACGACAAGAATCGCGACTGGTGGAAGCGCTTGGAGTGGATGAAGCTCGTGCAGATCCGCGCTTTGGACGGCAAGCTCGAGTATCACTAGGGAGCCCCGTGAGCGATCCGCCAAAGGTCGAATTCTACCGCCACTCGGTCGGCGCCGAAGAGGTGGCCGCTGTCAGCGAAGCCATGTCGGACGTCTTTCTGACCACCGGTTCCCGAGTCGCGGAGTTCGAGGCACGGCTTGCGACCTACCTGGGCGGCGACGCGATCGGCTTGAACGTACTGGGTTTGAGTTCGTGCACCGCCGGCCTCCACCTGGCGTTGCTCGGCTACGACATCGGACCTGGCGATGAGGTCATTACCACGCCCATGACCTTCGTCGCGTCGGCCAACGCGATTCTGTACGCAGGGGCTACGCCAGTGTTCGTCGACGTTGATGCCGTTACGGGGAACATCGACCCGACGCAGGTCGAAGCGGCGATTACCGACAAGACCAGAGCGGTGATGGCCGTGCATCTATATGGCCACCTTTGCGATATGCACGCCCTGCGGGCCCTGTGCGATCGGCACGATCTGCGATTGATCGAGGATGCCGCGCACTGCGTGGATGGTAGTCGCGCCGGTGTGCGTCCGGGCCAACTGGGAGACGCGGCGGTGTTCAGTTTTCACGCGGTCAAGAACATTACCAGCGGAGAAGGTGGCGCCATCGCCACCAAGGATGGCGAGATGTTCGAGCGTCTACGTCCACTGAGTTTGCATGGCCAATCAGCTGGTGCCGGAGAGCGCTACGCATCGACGTACCGCCACTGGGACATGGTGTCGTTGGGCTACAAGTACAATATGACGAATCTCGCCGCCGCGATGCTCAACCCACAACTGGCGCGCGTTGATGAGCAGCGCGATGCTCGTGAACGCATCGCGCAGACCTATGCGGCGGCGTTCGCCGACGTTGATGGCATCGATTCCCCGACGGTCGCCGCCGACGCAACCAGTGGCAGGCACCTGTTTACGATCTGGGTACCGGCGGGTGAACGCGATCGCTACCTGACCGAGCTCAGCCAGCGAGGCATCGGCGTCGCGGTCAACTACCGGGCGATTCACCTGCTCAGCTATTACCAACAGCGACTGGGTTTGCCGCGCGGTTCGTTTCCGATCGCCGAGGAAATCGGAGATCGCACGATCTCGATTCCCTTGTATCCCAGCCTGACCCAGGACGAGCAGCGTCGGGTGATCGACGCCGTGCTCGCCGTGCACGGTGTCTCATGAGGCCAGGTTATGTGTTGCGCGTGTGACGCCTTGAGCGTCTGAAGGCGGCCGTAACCGGCTGAGAACTGGCCGGTTGTGTCAGTGCGAGACCGGTCTGTCTCTTGCACAAACAGGCTGCATGCTTGCGCAAATAAAGATTCCGCTCACCGCGACGACCACCGATGACCACGACCGCTCGCCGCAGCCTTCCGCGGACGACGACGTAAGTTGCTTGCAGATCCTCTACTCGTCCGATGAAGACAGCTGCGGGTTGGTGGTGCCATTGGCCAGGCGCACGTTGTGTCTCGGTCGCGGTTTGCTCAGCGACGGAAGTCTGTCCGTGAGCGACAAGCGCCTGTCGCGTTCCCACGCCAACATCATGTGGTGCGCGACGCGGCAGCGATACTTGCTCGTCGATCTCAACAGTCGCAACGGTACCGTGCTCAACGGTACGCCTACCGTGCGGGAAGTGCTGCGGGTCGGCGATATCGTCCGAGCTGGTAACACGGTTCTTCGGTTTACGACCATCGGCAAGGTGTCGACTGGCTGGTCGTCGGACGTGGGTTCGTTGCTGGTGGGACGCAGTAGCGCGCTGCGTGGCAGCATCGAACACCTAACCCGAGCTGCCCCATCGACCATCTCGGTGTTACTGCTGGGAGAGACCGGAACGGGCAAAGAGTTGGCGGCGCGCCTGGTGCATGACGCCAGCGGCAGGCAAGGTCCGTTCCGCGCTATCAACTGCGCGGCGATTGCGCCGGAGTTGATAACCGCCGAGTTGTTCGGCCACACCCGTGGAGCGTTCAGTGGCGCTGACAGTGCCAGGGAAGGGTTGTTCCGCTCGGCCAACGGCGGCACTGTTTTCCTCGACGAGGTCGGCGAGCTGACCCCGGACCAGCAGGCGAAGCTCCTGCGCGTCCTCGATAGTCAGCGGGTGCTACCCGTCGGTGCCTCGGCCGAGCTGCCCATCGACGTACGTGTCGTCGCGGCGACTAATCAGGACCTGGCCGCACGTGTCGAGGATGGGGGTTTTCGAGCAGACCTCTACGCAAGACTGGCCGGCTGGGTGGTTCGTCTAGCTCCGCTGCGTGAGCGGCCCGACGATCTGCAGCCGTTACTCCATCACTTTTTCGCTCAAGAATCCAAGGTGCGCTATCGCTTGCACGGAGACTTCTTCGAAGGGCTGGCGCTGCACCGTTGGCCGTTCAACGTGCGCGAGCTGCGCTCCCTCGTGCAGCGTTTGGTGCTGCTGTTGCCCAACGGCGGTCAAGTTACCGCGTCGCTCCTGCCGGAGGATTGGCAAGTGGCGCCGGTGACCGCGCGGCCGACCGAGTTGCCTCCCCCCCGGATCGAGCCGACCCCGGAGGAGCTGCGCAGGCTCGCCGAAGAGTTGCGTGGAAATGTCAAAGCCATGGCAGAGTTCGCCGGCAAGGGACGCGAACAGATCTATCGCTGGCTGCGCAGGTACAGTATCGATCCCAACGCCTATCGGCGGCGCTGAGGATGTTTGGCAAGCCAGGTGTCGAGCTCTTTGACCGTCTTGTCAGCCTGCGCGCCGCCTCGCTTTAGCTCCACGCGAGCCGCGTTGATTTGTTCGTAGATGCGTTTTCGATCACCGCCGGTGCTCCACAATGCTCTCGCCAACAGAAAGCGCGCCGAACCGCGAGCAACTGTATCGCCGCGTTTCTCGAGCAGCGCCATGGCGCGACGAAGCTGAGCCACAGCGTGGTGGGCGCGTTTCTGGCGTAACGCCACCCGGCCGAGGCCGATGAGGGGATACGCGATCAGCGGATGGGTTGGCGGCAGCTTTGCCACCATCGTTTTCAGCGCGTCGGCGAACGATGCGCGAGCTGTTTCGAGTTGGCCGAGTTTCATCTGGGACTCGCCAAGGTTGTACGTAGCGACCGCCACGTGGGGGTGACTACTGCCTAGCGCGGCGCGCCAGATATCACGCGCCTGTTCGTACACACCGACCGCCTCCTTGCGGCGGTTGAGTTTGACCAACGTATTGGCAACGCCGTTGAGGGTTTGCGCGACCTGCCGATGCTTCCCGCCTACCAGTCGGGTCCACATGTCGCGCGCCCGGTAGTACATGGTCAGCGCTCGTTCGTACTTGCCCAGGCGCTTGTAGCTGTTGCCCAGACTGTGGAACATCGTGGCGAGGTCCGGGTGGTCGCCGGTATGGAGCCGTTCGTAGATCACCCGGGCACGCTCGTACAGCGCTGCAGCTTCCTTCGGCGTGCCGAGCTTCGTAACCCCGTTTGCCAGGTTGTTGAGTGCTTCGCCGACCGACGCGTGGTTCGGCCCGAATGCCGCTTCGACGATCGCCAACGCGCGCCGATGGAACTCTACCGCTTTCTTGTAGTCACCCCGCTCGTAGAACACGGTGCCGAGGCTTTCGAGAGTGTCGGCGATGTGCGGGTGGTCTGCACCAAACAGGTCGCGGCGCACTGCCAGGGCTCGGCGCAGCACAGTGATGGCTTCGTCGTATCTGGTCAGACTCGATAGCACATCGCCCAGCCTCGTTAGTGCGGAGGCCAGCCGTGGCGACGTAGACCCAGCATCGGCCTCGATCAACTCCACGGCCTTTCGGTAGTGAGACTCGGCGTGCTTATTGTTCTGGCGCTTGGCCTGGACTGCACCCTCGGCTTCGTGGAGCCGCGCCGCGAGCGCGTTGACTCGGCCACCGCGGTCCACCGCTCCGCCCGCGTAGCCGGCCAGTTCTAGTCCTCGGTCGTACTTGGCCTTGCGGTAGCCGACAACCCAGACCAGTTCGGTCCAAGCCTGAGCTTCGAGCAGCGATTGGTTGTTGGCCATGGCGAGGCGCAGCGCGTGGCGTGCGCTGTTCTCGGCGCCTGGGTAGTTGGCGAGTTGGTCATTCACGGTGGCGAGAAAGAGATGGGCTCGCGCTTCGACGCGGCTGAGATTCAATTCCTGGCTGCGCCGAACCAGCGGCTCGGCGGTGGCCTTCGCTCGGCTGAGCTTTCCGGCATCCCGCAGGGCGAATGCGCGGGCGAGCTGCCGGGTTAGCGGCGCCGCGTTGTCGCGGTGGCCGGCATTGTCGGCTGTGTAACTCACTCTTACGTGGGCGGCGTCAGCGCAGCGGTCGGGCTTGTCCAGGCTGTGGACCATGTCCACGGCTTTTGCTACGGCGCCCGGATCAGCCTCTGTTAGTATGTCGACCACCGCGCCGAATCGAGCGAGCTGGCTCGATAGGCACTGGGCGCGCAGGCCCATCAGCGCCATCGACTGTGATTTGCGGGTTTGCGTCGCTTCGCAGTTGTCCGAGCTCGCCGCGAGCCAGCGGTCGGCGTAGGCATCCAGGGTCGTTTCGACTCTCTTCCAGCTGCTCTTCCAGAACGGCGCACCGCTCGCCGCGAACGCGTCTCGGGTGCGTTGTTTTGTCGCGCTATCCCATACCGCGTCGAGTTCTGCCGGCGGACTCGAACATACGCTGACCGTGGGCGAAGACCCCGACATGAAGAACACGCCAGCGATCGCGGCAGCTGCCACGACGCCGACCGCGGCGGCCAGTTTTCGCCGGGCGGGTGGTCTGCCGTCGAGGGCGGAGAGCAGAGCGTCGATAGTTGGGAATCGTTCGTCGGGGTCGGTGGACAGGGCGCGGGTGAGTGCTCGGCGTATTCGCGATGGCACGCTTTGCTTCTTGGTCGGCAGGCGCAGGTCTTCTACGAGCTTGTCTTCCCGAGCGTAAGGGTGTTCGCCGTAGACGGCTTCCCACACCGATACAGCGAAGCTGAACTGGTCCGTGCGCGCGTCGGTACGCAGACCCAGCCGTTGTTCCGGAGCCATGTAACGCGGTGTACCCATGACCGCGCCGCTACGCGTTAGCGAAACCTCCGTGGGTGTTGCCATCGGCCGGTCATCGTCATCGTCGGGTCGGTCATCGTCATCGGCGGGCTCGCTCAGGCTTCTGGCGATACCGAAGTCAGCGACACACACGCGACCGTCTCTACCCACGAGCACGTTGCTCGGTTTGAAGTCGCGGTGAATCAGCCCCGCGTGATGGGCCGCGGCCAGTCCCCGCCCGGCCGCGCGATACATCTTCAGTGCGAGGCTCCACCTGGGCTTACTCCGCGTGAGCCATTCCGCCATCGTCTCACCGGTGACGAACTCCATGGCCACGAATATGGGCGCGTGCTCGTCGACACGATCACTGGCGAACGTGCCCACATCCAAAACCGTCACGACATTCGGATGCGAGATCTTGGCCATGATCTGCGCCTCGCGAAGCAGCCGAGCGCGAAGATAGTCGCGCGACTTGTTCACGCTTACGTCCGAGCGGATCAGCTTCACCGCTACTTTGCGATCCAGGTCCGGGTCGAACGCGGAGTACACGACCCCCATGCCGCCAGCCCCGATCGGTTCGAGCAGGACGTAGCGACCCAGGGTCGTGCCGCGGGGCAAGTGGTTCAGACCAGAGTCGTCGCGGTCGGGCGTCGCCCCGGCAGCTAGCGGCGCTTCCTCGTCGGCGCTCGTCGCCTCTGTTTCTACAGCGAAGCTATTTGGACTGTGCGCACTTGTAGCTGCATGCATTGGCGTGACCAGACGGACCCGGACGGCTGGTTGCTGGTCTGACGGGGGCTTATCTCGTTTCATTCACAGGACAGTTAAGGGCTCGTACATGTTCCATCGTAGCTGTTGTAGGAACACTCGTTATTCTCACAGTTTAGGAAGCCCCCGCAATCGTCATCGGAACCGCAGCCGTCGCCTTCTTGGCTCATGACGACGCAGGTCCCACCGGCCTCAGCGTCACTGCAGCGAAGGTCATCGGTGCACTTCAGCCCGGCCGGCGAGCTGCACGCCTGGCCGAGTTGCGAGGTGGTCGGGGCGATGCACTTGCCTGTGCCCGCGTCGCAGGTCGCGTACGCGATGGGATCGCACTCGCCACCACCCAGACAGTCGGCGCCAATGGCCAGGTAGTTCGTTGGTGCGGGGGCGGCGCATCTACTCGTCGCCTTGTCGCAGTAGCGTTGGCCCAGGCACGCCTTGTCAGAGCTGCACTGGGAGCCCTCCAGCCCGGGCGTTACGCACACGCCATCGTCGCATGCCAGGCTTTCGCAGTGTTCGCTGCTGTTACATCCTTGGCCCAGAGTCTTCTTGGCCGCGCACGTTCCGCATCGGCCGCTGTCGCGCGCGCAGTATGCAGCGCCCGCACATTGGAACTCCCATTCGCAGCCCTGTCCCACAGCGATCGTGCCGACGAACAGTTCCGCGCACGGACCACGCGGTCGCTCCGGGCTCGTGTCGATGCATAGCGAGTTGTCCATGTAGTCCAGACACTCGTTGATCGTTTGTTCGCTCGGTAGGGCCATGGAGCCGTCGCCGATGAAGTCGCCGAACATACCGAGGCACCAGTCACGCAAGTCGTCGTTGGTCGGATGAAAGCCAAGGTCGAGTTCGACTTCTGGGTAGCAGCTGATCAGGCGCGCGTAGTACCTGCCGAACAATCCGTCGGATGCACAGAAGCTCGCCAGGGTGGTCGGCATCGCATCGACGTTTGCCGCGTCTGTGGTTGTTCCGCCGTCGTCGATCGCGCCAGCGTCCGCACTGCCAGCGGCGCCGTCATCGCCACAAGCGCCCGCGACGAGTACCAGCATGATCAGGGGAAGGAGCTTCTTAGTCGATATCACGTACCGACGTTGTGCAATGGCCATGCCCGGCCCGCGTCGCGTGGTTACGGGTGCTTGTATGCCGCTCCGCGATCAGCTCGTGTCACACGGCAGCGTGCGCACGCGTGACTGTCACAGCTCCACGCTTGGACTTAGAGTTCGATGAGCACGTAGAGCGACGTGCCGAAAATTCCGCCGGGTAGTACCCGAGCCTCGATGTCGAACGCGCGAGCCAGAAACCTGTGCGCGAGTTTCGTGGCGGTTCTCGTCGGTGGCATGACCTGTTCCTGGCGGTCGATCTTGAGCCGCTTGAACAGGCGCATTGCGGGATATAGAGCGTGGAAGAAGTAGTCCAGCTCGAGGATCTCGTAGCCATCGACCAGTTCGGCGGCTTCTTGTTTGCTGTATCGCTGAAAGTGTCCGTATCGCTCGTCGTAGTTCGACCACAATTCCCTGCGCGCGGGCAGGGTGATCAGCATGCGGCGTGCGTTGGGAAACTTGTCGATACAGCGCAGCATGAAGTCTCTGGGTTCTTCTACGTGCTCGAGCACGTCCAGCAACAGCAACTGCTTTACCTGCTTGCTGATGTCGTCGCCCAGGCTCAGGGCGTTCTGCCCGAGCATGAGATACGGCGATATGTCCTCGGTGATCGGGCGCGGCTCGGCGATCTCGCAGCCCCAGGCCTCGACGCCGCGGTCGCGCATGTACTTGACCACGACGCCTCGACCGCAGCCGATGTCGAGGGTGGCATCGTTGGTGCCGAAGTGCATGAGCAGCCGGTACAGGATCTGATTGCGGCCGAGGATCCAGTAGTGATCCTGAATGCCGTCGGGGTAGTTGCCTTCGTATTGATCGTCTGCGTAGCCGGTCATTGTTCGTTCCGCTGGGCTTGCCCAGTCATCGGCACGAATCTAACCGGAAACACGGAGCGACGCGCGAACCCATCGGCGGTTTTTGTGATCACCAGCAGCTCCTGGTTGGTTTCTCCCACTGGAATGATCAAGCGTCCGCCCAGTTTGAGCTGCTCGAGCAACGGCCTGGGGATCTTCGGAGGTGCCGCCGTGACCAGGATCGCGTCGAATGGTGCCGCTTCGGCCCAACCCGCGTAGCCGTCGCCGATCCTGAGCTGAAGCCCGTTTGTGTAGCCAAGGCGTTCGAGGGTGATTCGGGCCCGCTGCGCCAGCGGCTCGACGATCTCGATGCTGAACACCTCGCCGGCGACCTCTTTCAACACAGCGGTCTGGTATCCGGACCCGGTCCCGATCTCGAGCACTCTGGCCGATTTATCCAGGCCGGCCAGTTCGGTCATAGCCGCGACGATGTAGGGCTGGCTGATGGTCTGATTGTTCCCGATAGGCAGCGGCCGATCGTCGTAGGCGAATTGGCGCATGTCGGTTGGCACGAACTCGTGGCGCGGTACCGTGCGCATCGCTGCGAGTACCGCCGTGTCAGTCACACCGCGCGACTCGATCTGTTGGGAGACCATATCCACCTGAGGCGCCTGCTTCGCCGGTTGGATGCGCTCACTCGCACAGCCGGGCCCGAGCGCGCCTAGGATAGAGCAAAAGCCGAGAGTGCACGAGCGAAGCATTTTCGCTTCTTGGGCTGGGAACTCGAGCGTAATCATGGTGTCAGAACGGGTACAATCGTTTGAATCAAGCGCTGATAGATACGTCTATCTCAAACAGCGAGGGATGGCAGAGTTCGGATGAGATCGCCAATAATTTACACGGCTTGGGGAGTCGGAGTCGCGTCGCTGGTCGGCGTTGCCCTGAGCTCGAGCATAGCTGACGCAAAGCCGCGAACGTGCACGACGGTCAAGGCCAATCAGATCCAGGTGGACGGAATGCTCGACGACTGGTCGGGAGTTCGTCGTCACCAGATCGGTCGTCGTGGCGCGGATGGCAGCTTCGTCCTGCGCTGCGCCATCGATGGTCGCCGACTGTACCTCTCGCTGAACGTCCGCGATGAGCACGTGATTCGGTTCCGCAACACAAAACCGGCACGCAACGACCACGTCACCTTGAAGTTGACCGTGCCTGGCAGCAAGGCCATCTCCTTGCGCTTGTTTCCCGGAGTCGACAAGGTGAAGCCCCGCCGTTTTTGGGCCGGTCGCCGTGTGCCCCGGGACGTGAAGATCGAAGACACGTTACAAAAGCGCGGCTGGTCGGTGGAAATCACCATCCCGTTTCGTCGCATGCGCGGGCTGACCAAGATGACGCCCGCGCTGATAGCGAACATCGTCTTGCGCGACTACGATATTGGCCGGGGCAAACGGCGCACGACGTTCGCCGACAAGTTGACCTTCCCGGGGGCGGCGGCGCAGATGCGCTCGTTCTTGCGCGCGGCCAAGCTGACCCGCCGACAGATCACCCTGGACAAACTGGTCAACATGAACTCGAAACGCGGTCCCGAACGCGTGCTGGTCGGCGGCAACGTCGTCGGCGTACTCGGGGATAGCTTCAACTACATGCGGCTTCCCGTGCGCACAGCTCGGGACGTCAAGAAAGTGCGTGTGGTCGATCTCGCGGGCAAAGGACGTCACGCGATCATCGTCGAGTACCGCCAGTTCGGTGCTGGTGGCAGTCGCGACATTGTCGGCGTTTGGTATGCGAGTGACAGCGGAAGCATCAACCGCGTGCTCGCCTTCGAAGTTCGCCAACAAAAAGGCAGCAACATCCTGCGCAACACCTGGAAACTGACGAGGCCGGGAAAGAACCGGCGGCTCAGGCGCCGTCGTCGCCGGGGGCGAGACATCGTGGTCAAAGCTGGCAAGGCCACGGGCTGGGATGAGGACAACTATTTCATCCGGCCGTCTCGGGATGTAAACCCGATTCTGCTGCCCTGGTCCGACGACACCTCCAGCGTCTACTACTTCACTGGCACCCGGGCGAACGTAGCCAAGAAGACTCGTTGAGCGCATAATCGCGCCGCGTGCCTCAGCTCGCTCTCCTCATCGCGGTCCTTGCAGTTTCCACCTCGGCGCCGCTGGTGCGTGCGGCTGCGCCAGCGTCGTCGCTGACCGTGGCCGCATTGCGCGTGTGCGTTGCGGCGCTACTGCTGCTCATCATTTCGGGCAAATCCCTGCGCGAGCTACGCGGCCTGGCCAGGCGGGATGTCTTGCTCATCGTTGCCGCGGGTCTACTGCTCGGGGCGCACTTTGGCGTGTGGATTACGTCGTTGTATTTGACGTCGACGGCCGCGTCGGTCTCCCTCGTCGCGACCCAGCCGATATTCGCGGCGATCCTGGGCTCGTTCTTTCTCGGCGACCGGGTCGATCGTCGAGCCATGATTGGCATAGGCATCGCGGCCCTGGGCTGCGTCGTGCTCGGTTACACCGACCTGGTCAGTCATGGCGATGCGATCGTAGGCGACCTGCTGGCGCTGCTCGGCGCGATTACCGCCGCGGGATATCTCGTCGTCGGACGACGCATGCGCGCAACAGTCCAACTTACGCCCTACCTGGCTGCGGTCAATGCGGTGGCCGGTTTGTCGCTGTTGGCCGCGGCCCTGATCGCGGGCGTGACCTTCACCGGCTTCGGCAACAACGTGTACCTGGCGATCGTGGCCAACGCATTGGTCGGCTCCTTGATTGGGCACACGTTGCTCAATTGGACGGTGCGGAAAATCCCCGCGCACCTGGTCACTCTGGCGATTCTCGGTGAGCCAGTAGGCGCGTCTCTGCTCACGTGGATATTCTTCAACGAACAACCGCCAAGGGAGGCGGTGTTCGGCGGGCTGATCATCCTGGCTGGTATTGCCGTTGGCTTCGCCCGGGCAAAGCCGAAAACCGCCTAACCCGCCGCGACGTCTTCGTCCGGCTCGGTCGGTTTGCTCTCTTTGCCTTCGCGCCAGAGTTCGCGCTGGATTGCTAGCAACAAGTCGTCGAACGTTTTTCGATTGAGCGCGCTGATCGGCATTGCGTTGCGGCTCTTGGCTCGACGCCTGGCGACCGCCGCCGCGTTGCCATCGCATTTGTTGTACGTGAGCAATCTAGGTTTCTCGGCCAGGCTCAGGTCTTTGAGGATGCTGGTCACGGCTTCTACGTGCTGCTCATGGTCTTCGTCGCCCGCGTCGACAACGTGCACCAACAGGTCTGCGTCCGTGAGCTCCTCCAGAGTTGCCCGGAACGCCGCGACCAGGTCTTCGGGAAGGTCACGGATGAACCCGACCGTATCGGTCAGCACGACCTCTCGCTCCTCGGGGAAACGCAGTCGCCGGCTGATCGGATCCAACGTCGCGAACAGTTTGTCCTCGGCAATGGCGTCGCCGTTGGTCAGCGCATTGAGCAGCGTCGACTTGCCTGCGTTGGTGTAGCCGATGATCGCAACCACGGGTACGTTGCGATCGCCGCGGCGCTGGCGGCGCAGTCGCCGGGCCTTGACCACTTGCTCCTGCTTACGCTCGAGTTGACGAATGCGTTCGCGGGCGCGGCGACGATTGATTTCGAGTTTTGTTTCGCCCGGGCCCCGGCCGCCGATACCACCGGTGAGCCGGGACATCATCGTATTCTTGGCGATCAACCGAGGCAGGGCGTAGCGCAACTGGGCCAACTCCACCTGGAGCTTTCCGTCGCGACTCTTTGCGTGTTGGGCGAAGATATCCAGAATCAGCATCGTGCGGTCGATGATCTTCAGTTCTGTGAAGTCACTGATCGCGCGCGCCTGGCCGGGGCTCAAGTTTTGATCGAAGATGATCGTCTCGGCGCCGAGCTGCATCGCCCGCAGCAAGATCTGCTCGAGCTTGCCTTTGCCAACGAGGTACTTGGAATCGCCACGGGGTCTACGCTGCTGGATCACATCCAGTACCTGCACGCCGGCGGTGCGACACAGTTCGTGGAGCTCGGCAATGCGCGCGTCAGACTCGTCGGCCGAATAGCGTGAGCCGATGTCGACGTGGATCAGCAGAGCTTTCTCTGTGAGTCCTTCCGTTTCCCGGGCGGACTTTGCCTTGCGGGCGAACTCGGCCTCGAGGGCGCCCATTAGCTCGGCGAAATTCAGGCTCAGGTTGTGGGCCGGTTCGGGGGGAAGCTCTTCCCACACTTTTCCGCTCGGATTGTCGGGAATCAGATGACCGACGTAAACCAGGCCAGCACGACCACCCGGTGAGACCTGGATCGCAGCAACCACATCCAGGCGAAGCAGGGCCAGGTCGGTGAGATCGTCATGGGACAGGGACTCACCGCGCAGGTGGGTGTGAACCAGGCGTAATCCGCGGAAGCGACCGGGGGCACCACGCATACGGCCCACATCGGGCAGCCACAGCTGAGACGCGTCGCCACACATCACGTGCTCGATTGAGCCGCGCCGATTGATCAGTACGCCGACCTGTCGGTGCAGTTCGTGTGAGAGCTCGCACAAGAAGTTTGCAAGCTCAAAACTCACCAGGTCTTCGGCGCCCACGCGACGCCGGTAGATTCGCTGCAAGGCTTTGATTTGACTCGCCTTGAGTCCGGACGTATTGCCGGTGATTTCCTGGTTCATTCGCCCCCACTATAGCCCGCGTCAACACCTATAATGAAGCGGTGCCGCCGCTGTTCACCGCTCTGGTAGTCCATGGTCAACCGGAAGCTCTAGGTGAATTGAGAGAGCTGCTAAGCAGCAGCGAGCTCAAGGTGGACACCGCTCGGTCTGAGACCGAAGCGCTGAACAAGTTGGCGGCGGGGTCGTACGAAGTGATCATCGTCGGTCACCGGAAGCCCACCATCGACGGTGTGAAGTTGCTCGAGCAAAGTGTGCGGCGACTGCCCGATGCGCTGCGCGTACTGATGGTCAACGACCCTGGCGAAGCAGTCGAGCTCGACTATCGACCCAGTCACGCGAGCACGATCATTCGCTTCGTTGGTCGCGGCCAGGAGCGCAGCCGCCTCGTCGCGATCATCGCCGAAGGCCTCAAACTACTCGTGCTGGTCAGAGAGCAGCGCGAGTTGGTCAAGAAACTCACCAGCGAGCATGTGAAGCTTCAGCGACGCGAAAAGTTGCTGGACGTCGTCGTCCGTGAGCGCACCAAGGAACTCGAAGAGAGCTACCTCAAACTCAAGGTCGCCAACCGGCAGGCGCTGTTCGGGCTCGCCGAGGCCATCGAAGCCAAAGACCCGTATACCAAAGGCCACTGCGGTCGGGTCGCGGCGTTCTCACTGGTGCTTGCGCAAGAGGCCGGCTATCCCGAGGATGGCCTGGAGACCCTGGAGTTCGGCGCGTTCCTCCACGACATTGGCAAGATCGGTATCCGAGACAGCGTGCTGTTGAAGCCGGGGCCTCTGGACGAAGACGAGTGGCTGCACATGCGGACGCATCCCGTGAAGGGGTACGAAATAGCGACGCAGATCGAGATGCTATTGCCGATCATGCCCGCGGTGCGAAATCACCACGAGCGTTGGGATGGCAAAGGGTATCCAGACAACATCGCCGGTGAGAAAATCCCGATTTCCGCGCGCCTGGTCGCGATCGCGGACGCCTACGATGCCATGGCGACTGACAGACCGTACAAGAGTGCATTGCCCCTGGAGGAGTGCGAGCGAATGCTGCGCAAGCAGGCGGGCAAGATGTTCGACCCGGAACTGGTAGAGATCTTCTGTTCGCGCTCTCTAGGCGCGCTGTATCGCGAAGATTACGCCGACATGGATTACGACGATGGCTACGACGACTTCGACGATGAAGACGTGCCGACCGAGCCACTTGCCATCGACATAGATGCCGACGGCGACGGCGGCGACAAGAGCACCGCGATCTCCGAAGCTGGTTAGACGCTTCACCCGATCAGAAACGGCCAGCGACCCGGCGATGTGCGCGGGCCAACTGGCCGTCTTAGAGTTAGTTGCTCTGGTCTAGTTGTCCGGAGAGGTTTCGTCGCCGGACTCGTTCTCATCCAGCAGCGTCAGCGCGATGGCGATTGCCTTCTTGGCCTTGCCCACCGTCGCCTCGTCGGCTTTGATCTTCTGGTAAGCCTTGAGTACCTGCTCCTGGTAGCTCGCGTTCTGAGCTTCCATCTCTTCGATCTCGGCTTTGAGTGCGCCGATCTTGTCGTCGCGCTGGCCGATGGTGTTCTTGTGTGACTCGATGGCTTCGTCACGCTCAGTCACGACCTTCTCGGTCACGGCGAGCTTGTCATCGAGTTGCTTGATGTTGTCCCTGGCAGAGGCAAGCGCCGTCTCTAGTTCGCCGCGCTCGCCGTCCAGGGCAGTGATCGCCTCGGCGTGGCTTTGTTCCAGCGCCGCCTTGTCGCCGCTGAACCGTTCTTGCAGCGCGTTCTCTGCTGCCGCACGTTCCTCTGCGGCCGATGCGAGATCGGCGACCCGTACCTGATCCGCGCGATCCATGGCAGCTTGCTTGTCCACTACGGCTTGGGCTTGGGCGGCCTCGACGCCTTCGGTCTTCTCCCGTTCGAGTCGTACGAGCTGGCCCGCGTGCTGATCCGTGAGTGCCTGCAGGTCCGTCTCTTTCTGAGCCATCACCGCTTTCAGCTCTTCAGCTGTTTCGGCTTCTCGTTTCTCCGCAGCTTGTTTCGCCTCGGCGGCGAGCGCTGCCAGTGCGGCTTCATGGGTGCTCGTCAGAGTACTCGACGCTTCTTCGTGTCCCGTGACCAGAGCTGCAACCGCTTCTTCGTTCCCGGTCACCAGAGCTGCAACCGCTTCTTCGTTCGCGGTCACCAGAGCGGCCATGGCCTCTTCGTTGGTCTTCGCAGCTGCAGCGATGGCGGCGGCCTGTGCCTCTTCGGCTTCGGTCGCTTTGGTTGCCAATGCGTCGTCGTGCGATTTGGTCAGCGCCGCGATAGCTTCGCCATGTGCAGCGTCGGCGTTGGTGGTTTGCGTCGCCAACGCTTCGGCGTGCTCTGCTTTTAGTTTCTCGATCGCTGCGTCCTGGTCGGCGAACATCTTCGCGACCGTGGCTTCACCCTCAGCCTTGACCTCAGCCACCGTCTTTTCGTTCGCGGCGGTAAGGTTGGCCAGCTCTTCGCTGTGCGCTTGTTTGGCATCGGCGAGGGCGCTGGCGGCGGCGGTCGCAGCTTCTTCAGCTTTGGTCAGCGCTGTCGCCAGGTTGGTCTTCGTTGTGGCCAACTCACCCTCGACTTCGGTGAGTTTGGCTTTGGTCGCGTCCCGTTCCTTGACGGCCGCTTTGCTCGCGTCACCCGATTCGAGAATCTGTTGTTCGAGCTCGAGGTTCTTGGAGTCGAATTGGGCTTTGGCGTGTTCGAGCTGGCGAATTCGTTCCTTGCCGTCGAGAATCTGCCGGTCCTTGACGCCGACTTCGTCGCGCAGGTTCAGGATCTCCTGCTGCTTCTCGTTGATCTCTTTGCGCAGCTTCAAGAACTCGCGCTCGCGGGACGAGCTGTCGCTCGCAGCGGCGCCAGTGTTCAGCGCTTCGGTCAGTTCCTTCTGCAGACGCGCGTTCTCGTCTTCTAGTGTCTTGAGTCGCTTCACCTCGTGAGGCGTGGACTGCTCTTCGGCCGCCATCTCCACGACCTGGTCCAGGCCTAGATCAAGTCCATCGCCAGCCGCTGGTGGTGACTTGGGCTCGGCTTCCGGTTCCACTGGTGGTGGCGGTGCTGGTGGTTCCGGCGCCGCTTCAACCTCGGCGACTACCGGCTCGGGCTCCATGTCGACTTCAACCTCAAGCTCCGGTTCGGGCTCCGGTTCGGGCTCCGGTTCGGGCTCCGGTTCGGGCTCCGGTGGCGGAGGTGGCGGAGGCGGCTCGGGCGCGGCGGCGACTGGTTCCGGTTTCACTTCCGGTTCCGGTTCCGGTTCCGGCACGCCACTGAGATCGATCACCTCGTCTTGCGCGATCGGATCCGGGGACGGCGGTGGCGGCTCGTCCATGGCCGGGTCATCGGTCAGCATGGCGAACGCCGCGTCGGTCGCGAGATCGATTCCGTCATCGATCATCATCTGCGGCGCGGCCAGCGTCGTCTTTTCTCCGCCGTCGAAGTCGACTGCATCGTCCAGTACGATCTCGGAGGCGCTGAGTTCAATTTCGTCGGCGCCCAGATCGTCTACGACCAGTTCTTCTTCTTCGACTTCGATGTCCTCGATCGACATCTCCTCGACGTCGACCGGAATCTCGAGGCTCTCACCGGGAAGCGCATCGCCGAGCGTGACCAGCCCGTCGATTTTCTTCAGCAGGCTCTCGACGGTCATTCCGCGCTTGTCGACGTATTCGTCGGCGTGGACCTTGAGCTTGCGGTGGCTGTTGAAGCCCTTCTTGGGTACCGACTTCGTCGTCAGTACTACAGGGATCTTCTTCGCCACTCCCTTCTTCGCTTTGTTACAAAGCGAGTAGCCAACCTTGTCGGGTTCTTCAACCGCGATGAAGATCACTTCCGGTTCGATCTCGCGCACCTGTGATAGCGAGTCCGCCTTCTCCTCCAGCTTGTAGATCTCGAAGCCGTAAGGCGTTAGGGAATCGTGCAGCGTTCGATGGAAGTCGTCGTCACTATCAATAAGCAACAGGCGCCGTGCGCTCATGAGCCGAGAGTCCTTTCGCTAAGAAAAGTGTATCTCGACCCTAATATTCTCCGCAACTTGGCGACGGGTCTTACGTCCTCGATCGAGGACGTTTGGCTTCAATAAGCGGGTAGGGCTTTTACCCAGCTGTTACTGAGCCGGTTGGGCCGCGAAGCCCAGGTTGCTCTTGTAGAGCAGGTCTAGCAGGCTCTTTGGCTGCAGACTCGGCGACGTGAACACGTAGCCCTGGCCGTTGGCCAGCTTGACGGTAATCGTGCTGACGCCGGCGATATCGTCGATCCACACCTGATGACCGCGAATGATCTGGCGGTGCTTAGAGCGCACTTTGAACCGATTAGCTCGGAACATGTGTACCTGGACGTCGTGACGACGCCGGTCTCGCTCCACTTTGAAGTACAGCTGCATGGCGTCTTCGCCCATGAGCGAGGTAGCGCGTGCACCTACCAGGTCGGAGTTGGTACGGAACTGTGGGAGACGCGCCTGCTTGGAGTAATGCTTTTTGACGAAGGCGGGAACCTGCGTGCCTTCGACTTCAACCGGAAGCTGGCGACTGTGTTGTTTCACCGCCGCCGATGCCACGGAGCGATGGATCTGTCGCGGCTCTTTGACGACGACGAACAACACCATTGCGGCGGCGGCGGCGAACACGGCAACGCCGGGCAGGACCCAACCGAGTCGGGCGCGGCGTGTGGCTAGCTGAGCCTGGATGTCCGCTTGGTCCAGGGACGTGCGAATCTGTGCATGAAAAGAACTCGGCGCGGGCGGCGCTGCGAGTTTCACTCGCAGGAACTTTCTATCCGTCTCTTGCCGCTCTAGGCGTTCACCGCAGCCGGCACATTCGCTGGTGTGATCCACGAAGTCGTGTAGATCGCGGTCGTCCAATTCCCCATCGAGGTAGGGGTCAACGAGTGATTCGATATCTGTGCAGCTCAGCGCCATAGTTCATTACCATCAGTTCTTAACTCGTGTGGTTGACCGGTAGTTGTCCAGGTTCACGAGATTGTCGTCTGTTTCGGTCTTGTCCGCGTCCTCAGCCTCTGTGAGGTCCTCTTTGATGATTCCCTGGCTGATGGCGAAACGATGCAGCGCCTTCTTGAGCAGGCGGCGGCCGCGATAGAGCCGGCTCATCACGGTGCCAACAGGGCACTCCATGATCTCGGCGATCTCTTTGTAGGAAAACCCTTCGACGTCGCACAGAACCACGGCGACTCTGAAGTCGGCGGGCAGTGCGGCTAGCGCGTGCGAGACGTCATCCGATAGCGCCTTCTCGAGCAGGATGCCTTCAGGACTGCGCGCGGCCTGAGACTTCTCTTGCACCAACACACCGTCGGTCGCTTGCTGTTCTTTTGCTGCAGCGTTCAGGACTTCACGGCTGCGCTTCTTCTTCTGGTAGCCGTTGATGAACGTGTTGGTCAGGATGCGGAACAGCCACGCTTTGCAGTTCGAATCTTTTTGAAACGAATGCCAAAAGCGGTAGGCCCTGAGCACGGCGTCCTGGACCAGGTCCTCGGCGTCACGCGGGTTGCGAGTTAGGCGGTAGGCGGCGCCGTAAAGCGAATCAAGATGCGGAAGTGCGATCTCTTCAAACTCACTGCGTGCCTTTCCTGCGCTAGCTAGCATGTAACTATCACTACCAGACTGACCCCAGCGGGTATTCCCCGAGCCGACGGGATCCGTCTATGTGACTGAAATTAGACGGCAACAATCGTCACTCCCGGAAAATGGAGCCGAGGGAGCTCAGCCGCCCAGGCGGCCCACGCATTTGCAGCAGCGTTCTTTGGCCTGGCGACACGAAGCCTTGGCACTGGTGCACTTGTCACGGGCCCACTCATCGCCTTTGAGCTCATCGGCGATGCGGCAGATGCGTCCGGCGTTCTGGCAGATATTGTCGGCCAGGCTGCACACGTCTTTGCACTTCTCTGTCTTTGGTTGCGGGTCATCGGCGCACACGCCGGCGGCCTGACGCGACGTCTTGTAGCGCATGGCAATCTTTCGCGCCGATGACGGTTCCAGGCGGGGCATTCGCGCTTCTTTGCGCCACTCGCGAACTTGCGTCCACAGCGCCGTGATCTCCTGACGCTTTGCTTCCTGGACGCTCTGGGTGCTCTTAACTTGCTTGCCGTTACACGAACCCATCAGCCCGGCGACGACGAACCCTGCAAGAACCGCGAGCAGGGGAGAGGCGAGCCTCACGGGGCGATGGCCTTCATTAGACGTTTCTGGATCGCTTCGTTGATTGCGATCGACTTGTCCAGATTCACGATCGCTGCGCGACTGTGCGCTTTGAAGTCTGCTTTGCTCTTTTCGTCGGTCGCGTCCTTGAGGGCGTGAGCGCGCGCTTCGTGCAGTTGCCCTTTGACCGTGTACAGGTTCGCTTTGAAGAACGAGTCACGTTTCGCCGCCTTCAACCCTGCGTCCACGATCTTCATCGCTTCATCGTGTTTGCCGAGCCTCATTTTCAGTTTGGCCAAACGGGCGCGGGCGTCCAGGACTGCGTCGACGGCCTCGGGGGCATCGACGGGGAACTTGATCGTGAGGATCTTGCCGATCTCTGCGGCGGCTTTGGCAATTCGGCCATTCATTTCGTAGACGTTGGCCTTGTGATGGAAATTCTTCGCTTTGAGCAAAGTCACCATCAGAGCCTCGTCCAGCGCATCTTCAGGCTGCTGGACATTCGTCACGGACTTCTGCTTGCCGTCTGGTCCCGAGTCTCCTCGGTCCAGACAAGCGGGCAGGGCGAGCACGCTGAGGAGTGCGACGGCGGCTGCCGCACTCAATATTGGTGCGAGGCGTTTCACTTCTTGCCTCCCTGTGTGATGCGCGCGCGCCTGCGTAAACGTAGATCGCGGTAGCCCGACATTCGATCGGAGAAAATCCGGTCGAGGCGTTGGCTGGCGGCGGCAGATTGGGTGTTAGCGATTCTACCGATCAACGGATCGGCGGGGCGAGAACGGTGTTGGGCGGACACCGGTGTTGTATCGACGATACGGGTTTCGACGCGAGTCGCGGTCTTTGATGACCTGGTCGGTGGATTGAGTGCGAAGAACACCGCGGCAGCCGCGGCGACGGCGGCGATGAGCCACGGCAGCTTCTGGCCGCTGTTGTTCTTCGCCTTGGATTCCTTTCGCTCGCGCAGTTCGGCCAGGGAGCTGATGCTTCCCTTGCCGCTGTCCGCGGACGCGTCGTCCACGCTGCGCAGTTGTTCGGGGCGCACTTGCTCCGGGAGAGTCTGCTGAAACGCTTTGTTAATCAGCTCGTCGCGCTTGCTCGCGTCCAGTTCTGCTTCGTTGGTGCTCGCATGGATCATCGTGGCTGCCGTGAGAAGCTCGCGCTCGTCTGCGGCCATGGCGGCCGGCGATGGCTTGCCGTCGACCATGTCGTCGAGCAGCGACGCAAACGATTCGGCGCGCGCCTTCTCGGCGTCCGTCGCGTTCTCGTCCGGTTCTGGGATCTTGTCGTTCTCGTCGCTCATTAGTCGTTACTCGTTTACTCGTTGGACTCGGTGCGGCTGCCAAAGTGCTTTCGAAACGCGCGGACCGCGCGGAACAGGAGAACGTCAAAGGTTCCCGTCGTCACATCCATCTGCCGCGCGCACTCGGCCCGAGGCAATTCGTCGATCAGCCGCAGCTGAATCGCTTTGCGGTAGCGATCGCTCAAGCGTTCCAGGGTGGTGTCGATGCGCTTACGATTCTGCACCCGCTCCTGGCCGGCGATCATCATTGCGTCCGGGCGCGCATCAGGGTCGGACTCGCTCGGCATTTCCGCTGCCATGGCGTCCGCCAGCTTCTTCGTTCGCTTCGTCCGGCGATGTACGTCGTAGGCTTTGTTGGTGGCGATCTGGCGCAGCCATACGTAGATGCTGCGCCCCTGCCAGCTGAACTTGTCGATCTTCTCGATCGCAGTCGCCATGGTGTCGCGCAGCACGTCCTCGGCCGCGGCCGTGTTGCCGACGCGCGGCAAAATGACTGTCGCGTAGAGTGGGGAGGCGTAGCGTTCGAGTATCGGTTTCATAGCGTCGAGGTTTCCGCGTTGGGCAAGTTCTATTAACCTGCGCTCCTCCTCTAGGGAGTCAACTGAGGCTGCGTCTGAAGCCACCCAACTAGTTCCTTAACGCCAGAAATCCCAAAGATCTTACACGACAGAAGTGAATGCGCCCCGAGGGAGATGTAGGCCGTTCGTTACATCGACAACTACCTTGAATCAAAGCGCGCATCTCACTCGCCATCCACACAACCGCAACATCGCCGCGTCGCGCGCTCGCATGCGGCGTTCGCTGATGAGCACTTTTCGGTGGCCCAGGTGTCATCGGGGATGCCCTTGGCCAGCTCGCAGATCTTCCCGGCGTTGCCGCAGATGGATCCCTTCAACCTACATACGTCGGTGCATCGCGGCGTCTTTGGTTGCGGAGCCGTACAGAGTTTGCCCGCGCTGGCATCCGGAGATTCGGGCGAGTCCGGAGACGCCGTCCCTGTCCAGCGTACGATCTGATCGTACAGATCTCGGATTCGCTGTTTGTTGCCCTCGGCTCGCGGTGGCGGCGCGCTTGTTGGCGTTGCATCTTCGCTCGCCCCCTTTGACGCCGACGGGGTCGTCTGCGCCGACTTGGCGGCGCACGATCCGAGGAACGCGACACAGGCCACGGTCGCGATGAGCGCGATCGCCTTATGTGTTGCCCGCCCGCTGTTCATCTCGTCTCCATCCCCGTTCAACGTCTAGCTCGGGAGCAGCTTACGCCCATAGAAGACTTCCATCAACGTGAGCCCGTGGGCCGGGGCGGTTTGGCCGGCTTTCGTGCGGTCTTTGCTCGCCAGGGCGGCGGCGACATCTTCGGGCGTACAGCGCTTCTCGCCTACTTCGAGCAGGGTTCCGGCGATGATCCGCACCATGTTGCGCAGAAACGCATTTCCGCGCACATCGATTCGGACAACATCGCCCAAATGCGTCACGTCGATGGCGGCCACGTTCCGCGTCGTGGTCTTCGCGCTGCAACCTGTCGCACGGAACGCGGCAAAGTCATGCTCGCCGACTAGCGCAGCTGCGGCGGCTTTCATGGCGGCGATGTCCACGGGCACTGTGCGGTGCCAGGCCCGCGTGCGCAGTAGCGGCGAGCGGTCTGCTCGACATAACAGATCGTAGCGGTAGTGTTTGCCCGTCGCGGAGAAACGGGCGTGAAAGTCTTCGGCGACTTCCTCGGCTGCCACAATCGCGATGCTCGGTGGCAACTCTCCGTTCAGGCCGCGGCGAATGCCGTGGAGCGGAATGTCTTTTGGCGCGCGAAAGTTAGCGACCTGCCCCCTGGCGTGCACCCCAGCGTCGGTGCGCGACGCGCCCTGGACCTGAATTGGCTGTTGGAACAGTTGCGCCAGGCCGGTCTCCACGTGCTCTTGCACGGTGATGCCGTTCTTCTGGCGCTGCCAACCGCTCAGCCCGGTACCGTCGTACTCCAGGACGAGCTTGATGTTGCGCACTCTACGCCTAGAACTCGAAGTTGAGTCCGCCGAACCAGGTTAGGTCGCCGACGCTGAGTTTCTTGTCGTTGCCAAATCCGTCGACCTGGGCGTAAGTCATCTCGACGAAAAAGCCTGCGTGGGCGATGCCCAGCTCGTTGCGCAGGGAGGCTGCCGAGTTCTTGTCGAATCGCTCCGCGCGGATCGACAGGCCGAGCGACAGTTGAAAGCCGAGGCTCGCGCCGCGAGCTTCGTCACCGGTGCAGTCGTTGCTCGGCGCAGTTGGGCATCCGCTGGTGGGTACCTCGGCGGTGGAGCCATCGGGCGCCGTGATCCACCACACGTAATAGCTCAGGCCCGCCTTGGCGTAAGGAACCAGCGGAATCCGCCACTTATCGTCGAGCTGGGTGTAGCGATACACCGCGCCCACCGATATGGGCATCAAGTTGAACGAAGTCTCGTCGGCCTCCGAGCGGACCTGGTTGCCCATGGAGTCGAGCTCGAAGGTGTTAGCTGTGTTGGTGACGTAGCCGATGCTTGTCGCGACGCCGAACTGGCCCAGCGGCCACGCGAAGAAGCGATCGAGCTCGATGATGCCCATGATCTGTGTGTCGGTGCCGAATGTGCGCTCGTACGGACCTGGCTCCATCGAGAACTCGTTGTCGATCTGCGGCACGTAAGGTCCGAACTTGAGCTCGAACACCCACTTGGGTTTGCCGATGCCGACTTCGGTGTTCTTGTCTTCGAAGTGTTCCCAGTAGGGGTCGTACTTTTGCGCTGACGCGGTCTGCGGCGACCATACGAGCAGCGCCGTCATCGCGGCGGCGGCGGCGAGCGCCGGTGCCATCCTGAAGCGGGGAGTGCGGCGACGCGGCGGGCGGCTCGTGGGGCTGGCAGAACGTTTGCGGTCCCACACGACCAGGGCGAACAGCATGGCGAAGCCGAACCAGCCAAAGAACACCCAGAACGCGGCGATAGCGACTGCGGGCAGTAGGAACGCGCCGACCAACAAACGCAGGATCAGTGAGCCTTCGATGTGCGCGCCAAGCGGAGCGACGTAGTTGTAGTACGCGCCGATCGCGGCCTGACCCAGGCCCGTGGTTGCCAGAACGTCGTCTCTGAAGTCGCGCATTACCTGGGTGAAGGGGTGGTTGCCACCAAAGGTTGCATTCGCGAGGCAGAAGCCACCTTCTGCTGTGCCGCCTTCGTCTTTGTAGTCTTCCCAAAAGTCGGTGACCGGCTGGGGGGTGATCTCGCCAAGGTCCAGGGCGGTCACGTTCTTGGATTCATCGATCGCGAGGAGCACGATGCGATATGTGATGCCGTTCTCCAGGCCGGTCACGCGGATGCCGGTCTCGGTGCCCGAAGCTGTGCCGCAGATGGTGCTCGGGTCCAGGTTTGCGAGGGAGTCCGGTAGGTCGCCAGTGACCACGCCCGCGTCGTTGACCATGGCATCGGGGGTGACGCCTGCATCCGGCGTTACCGATGCATCACTAACCGAAGCATCGTTGACCATCGCGTCGGCGCCAGGTCCGAACACGGTGGACACACCGGCGTCGGCGTCGGGTGTCGTTCCGGTGGATGTGGGCAGGTGGACAACGATGGTGCTGTCCTCGACGCCGCACAGATCGTTGGACGTTTCCCACTCGGGATCCTCGTCGCCGAAGTTGTCGTCGGCGTTCACGGTACCGTCGGCGCGAGCGCACAGCACTTGATAGAACTGAATATCTTCCTGACGCGACGTCGGCGGCTCCCAGGACAGTACCGCCGCACCTTCGCCGCGTTGAGCGACCGGGTTGTGCGGCTCGGGGGGAGCGAGGGTGTCGAAGGAGACCTCTGCCAGGAACGTGTTGTGTGCCCACACGTTGTCGTTTTCGTTCGCGTCATCGATGAGCGCGTAGATCGACGCCGAATTCTCGGCCGGTGCGCAGTCGCGTGTGTTGGGCGACGCGACGGCGGCCACTGACAATTGCAGATCCGTGGGCGTGCGCAGGGAGCGAACGTCGCTGTACTCGATGGGGTCTTCACAGGTGGCTTCGCGGTTGACCAGGTCCACCGCGTCGGGGCAGCCGGGGCCAACCCACACCTCGACGATGCACGCGTTCTGGCCGGCCTGTTCGTTCATCAACGTGAACTGGGCGGCGAACGTCTCGCTCGGGCACAGACAATGGGCGCGGTTGAAGAACTCGACGACTTCCTGGTCCGACGGATCGCGGAACCCGTTGTTGCCGTCCGGCAGTTGGATCTTCACCTCGATCGTGCCCGTGCCGAGGGTGTCACCTTGCGCTTGCTGTGCCGGGAACAGGCAGAGCAGTGGGACAGCAATAACTAAGAACAGGCGGAGCTTCATAGGAGCATTCTGCTGCAAACCAAATGCCGGCGCGACAATACTGCCGACTCGGTCGATTGCTAACATGCGACAAGCCGCACATTCAAACGAATGTCCAAGGATTTGGGCGAACTAGACGGCCTGAGCCGGCTTAGCTGTCATGGGGGATCGGCTCGCTCGCCGGGGACCGTGACACCCTGTCTGGTCCCTGTCAGACGCTGCGCCAAAATGGCAAAACAAGGCAGCGGCTCCTGGGCCGTCCCTAGCGTTTGGCCGCGCGAACCAGTTGAAGGATCTGGCCCTGCAGTGACTCCGCTCGCTCGACCCGTTTCCGGTCGTATTGCTCGCCGTATTCCGCGTCGTAGTACAGCTCGGTGAGCTCGCGGAACTGGGTCGCGCCCGGCGCTCCCGCTTTGTGCAAGGCGGCTGCATGTTCTCGGGGCGTGAGCGACACCGCACGTCTGATGCCGTACTTGCCCAACTTTCGAACCAGGCTGTTGTAGAGCTGGGCGATGGGATTGCGCGGCCCGCGTTTGCGGCCATCGCTACTGGTACCACTGCCGAGCTGCCTCTTGCGCCGCCGCCACCAGAGGAAAACGATGAGTCCGAAGATGGACGACATGATCCCGAACAGGATGAACTTGTTGCGCTTGGCCCAGCCACGCGTGCTGCCGAAGCTCATCTTCAAGCTGCTTGTGCCGCGCTTGAACGACTTGCTCAGCTTCTTGAAGATCTGGAGCTGGCGGTAGAGGTCGTACTCGATGACCCACTTGAACCACTTGAAGCGCAGGGTGTCGAACCAGCGGCGAATCTTGTCGGTCCAGCCGCCGCCGCCCCGACCGAGTTGGTCGCGCTGCCCTGGCGGGGTCGGGTCGAAGGTCACCCAACCGTGACCGTGGAAGTACACCTCGACCCAGCTATGAGCATCGCCAGCGCGCACGGCGATGTAGTCGTCGTACTCGTTCCACTCGCCGCCGAGGAAGCCGTTCACGTTGCGCGTGGGGATGCCGACGATGCGTAGCAAGATCGCCATCGCCGACGAGAAGTACTCGCAGTGGCCCTTCTTGCGTTCGAACAAGAAGAAGTCCAGGGGCTCGCGTTCCCCCGGCGATTTCATGTTGAGGGTGTAGCCGAGTTTGGTGCGCAGCCAGGTTTCGACAGCGAGGGCTTTGTCGTAGTTGTTCTTGAGGCCCTTGGTCAGCCGGCGCGCCAGATCGATGGTGCGCTTGGTGATTTGCTTCGAACGCGACCACTGCCACTTGGTGTATGTGGAGTACCCCCGCGGTACGCGAGCCCTCGCCGCGCGCAGCTGCGCAGTCGCTGGTTTGCGCGTCTGGCTAAACACCGTGTAGTGGAGTCCGGCCGTATGTGGATGGCGCACCTCATCGTTGCGCGTGGTTCGCTTTCGGCGTCTGCGTGTGCGCCAGTTCGTTTCTACCTCGAACATCAGCGGCATAGAAGCGCCAAACAAGACGTCGTAGCCCAGCGGTTCGAGATAGATTTCCTGCTTCATCGCGTTGCGCATGCGATGGCGACGTTCCTCGCCGCTCATTCGGTAGCGAGCGTAGGTGAGGTGTTTCTGGGCGAACTTGCCTCGCCACGTGGTGACCGAGCGTGTCTTGGGTGCGTTACGCGTGCGCGTCCACTGGCCGTCCCTGTACTGATTGAACGCCACGCCTCGCCAGTGCACGTAGGGCGCGTCCTTGCCTTGATAGCGCGGCGGCACTTTCACTCGCATGACCACCGTGCGATCGGTCTTGAGCAACCCGTGGCCGCCCAGCTTTACGCCGTCGGAGAAGCCGGTCATGTTGACGCCCGAGCGCTTCTTGTTGAAGAACAAGCCAAAGCCGATGCGCGGCACCATCAGAAACAACATGACGGAGACGACGAAGATGGTGATTGAGACCATCGACGTGCCGACGAAGAACTTGCGGCCAACGATGCGCCTGGAGTTGAGGATGCGTTTGACCGCGACGCGCTCGGAGGCCTGATGGCTCGAGTGCTTGAGCAGGAAATTGTCTTCCATCTCGCGGCGTAGGTGGAACAGGATCAGCGCCCAGGTCGCGGCGATGACATAGCCGAGGAAGAACACGCCATAGGTGAATTCGGTGTTGAGCACGGTGCCCGCCACCAATTGCAGGAAGCTCAAGATGTAGACGTGCAGGTAGTCCTTGTTCGCGTTGCGGTTGTACAGCTTGACCACGAGCAGGACCATGAGTAACTCGGCGCCGATGATCAGCACGTCGTTGCCGATCAGCACCATGAAGACCGAGTAGGTGAACATGACGCCGAGGAAGATGTTCCACGCCGTGGTCCAACGCTCCAGGTTGACCCTGGGCGGTTCCCAGTACCAGGACGCGATGATGCCGATGAGCAGGATGAACGAGGTGATCGCGCTGACCTCGCCGCCGAACACCAGGGCGAAGAACGAACACGCAACCATGAGGTACGTGCTGAACTTATGGGCGAAGGCGAACCTCATCTAGCCAGCCTCGAGTACGTGCGAGATGCCAGCGGGGCGGTTCTCCAGGCCGGGCACCCCGCTGGGCAGGACGAGGATGTTCTCGGAGCGCGGATCCACCGGCGCTGAGAAGCGAACGTCTTCGGTGACTGTCTCCAGCAGCGCTAGTTCGCGCAACACGCGGGTGAGTTGGCTGGGGCCAGCCGAGAAAGGTATGTGAACGCCGCGGGCGATGAACCGCACCGCGTAGCCCATGTTGACATACGTGTTGGTGAGAGATGCGGCGAAGCTGATGGCGCGCTCCAGTGCCTCGGAGGCGTCGTCGTCATGGTCTGCCGGCAGTGCGTTGTCGATCAGAATGGTCGCGCGCTGCTGGGCTTCCTCCTCGAACTCACGAACGAGCAGTCGCCCTGTGCGCGCGCTCGACCGCCAGTGGATCGACCGCCGGTCGTCACCGTCCCGGTATTCGCGCAGGCCGAAGAACTCGCCGCGTCTGCCAATCTTTTGCACCTGGGTCTCGCCCAGGTAGCGCGCGCGAGGAGCCGGCGGCGGCACTGGATAGACTTCGGGAAATACGAGCACTTCGTCGATCTCTTCGACGTCGCGCGACTTGCGAAACAGCGCGAATGGAAACTTGGTGGAGATGCGCACGCCATCCAGGGTGTAGACGCCGCGTCGCGGGAACGTATGCCGGTACGATGTGCGCTGGGTCCGTCCCTGGGGGATTTTCAGGAAGTAGCATTTCTTGTCCAGCGGGCGACCGTCGACCAGGTCTTCGATCTCAATGGAGTAGGAGGCCAGTCGTGGTTTCTTGTTCTCGACCGACACCTCCATGAGGAACGGGCGATTGGCGAAGATCGTGCCGGGCGCGCGCCTGACCACGCGCAGACCCCGCATGGTCATGTCTGAAAGCATGCCCGAGGCCACGATGGACGACAGCAACCAGCCGAGCAGCAGGTAGAGCAGGTTGTTACCGGTGTTGATCGCGGCGAGGCCGATGCCGACGGTGATGGCGACGAAGTAGCGGCCTTCCTTTGTGAAGCGCAACTTGCGCGGCTGCCATAGCCGACGCTTTATACGCCCGGGAAGTGACCACAGCTTCTTCACCAAATTGCTCTACGTTCTCAATGTTGTTACGTCGGCACCGCTACGTGAGCGACGATTTCAGCGATCGCTCGTTCGCTTTCTTGACGCGCTCTACCTAGTGACTCGTGTGCTGCGGTCAGGGTTACGCGATGGACCAACGCCGGCAGGGCGAGCTCCTTGAAGTCGTCCGGGAGGCAGTAGGTGCGTCCCTGAACCAGGGCGTATGCCTGGGCAGCCCGATACCAGGCCAGGGCGCCGCGGGTCGACACACCCACCGACAGCATTTGCGATTTGCGCGTACCGTCGACGACGTTCATCGCGTAGTCCAGAAGCTGGTCGTCGACCTTCACCGCTTCGACTGAATCTTGAAGTTGGATGATCGTGTCCATGTCGATCACCGGCTCGAGTTGGTCGACCGGGCTCGCATTGCCACGGTTTTGCACGATGGCGCGCTCGATGGATTTGTCCGGGTACCCGATCTCGATCCGCAGGAGGAAGCGATCCATCTGCGACTCCGGCAAGGGATACGTGCCGAAGTGTTCCACCGGATTTTGCGTGGCGAGTACCAGGAACGGTTTGCCCAGGTCGTGAGTCGTGGTGTCGACGGACACCTGGTTTTCACTCATTGCTTCGAGCAACGCAGACTGGGTGCGCGGCGTCGTCCGATTGATCTCGTCGGCCAGCACCACGTTGGCGAAGATAGGCCCGCGCCGAAACTCGAAGGACTGGGACTCGGCATTGAACACGGTGACGCCGACGATGTCCGAGGGCAGTAGGTCGCTGGTGAACTGGACCCGTCGAAACGTCCCGCCCAGGGAGGCCGCGAGGGCGCGGGCAAGGGTCGTCTTGCCGACGCCGGGGATGTCCTCGATCAACAGATGACCGCGAGCAAGTAGGGCGGTCAACGCATAGCGAATCGCCTGAGGCTTCCCCTGAATCGCCTTGGCGACATTCTCCTCTACCCGGCGTAGAGCCTCTGTCGCCTCCATGGGGACAGCAAGGGCTGGCGCGGCGGCTGGCGGCATGAACAACCAGTATAGGCCAAAAAAAAGGGCCGCGCATGGCGGCCCTTTTCAGGAGTGTTGCTTTAGTGGGGCGAACCCACCCGAACGACTAGTCGCCCATCATCTCCAGGACGATCATCAGGATGTAGTAGAACATCAGCGCGATCGCGGAGAATAGGGTCAATGCAGCCGCTACGTGCTGGTCTGGCCGATAGTAGAGGCGAACCTGCGACGTGTAGTACAGGACGTAGCCACCGGCGAGAACGACCATGAAGCCGGCGAACGCCAGTCCGAGATGGAATCCGAAGATCATCCCGGCAACGATGAGACCCATCGCGGCGAAGCTGCCGATGGCCAGGGCGCCCTTCATGAAGGAGAAGTCCTTCTTCATCAGGAACACCGTTCCGGTGAGGCCGGTGAACAACAACAGCGTGATGATGGCCGCCATCTTGATGGCTTCCGGCTGCTGCAACTCGATGGCCGCAATGTAGAGCAGTGGCGTGAAGATCACGGACTCGGCGAGTACGTATAGTCCCAAACCGAGATACTGGGTGGTTCTCGACGTGTCAGAGCGTGCCCACTTATCAGCGACCCAACCAACGGCCATGAAGGCGACAAGGAAGATGGCCCAGTTGAACGATCCGCCCATGGCGAACTCGAACAGGCCTTCACCGATCGATGATGTGACGATCAGGTACGAGCAAGCGATGAACATAAGGATCGCGCCAGCAAGGTGGGCGTATGTCCGCTTGTAGAACGCGAGTTGCTCGTCGACGCTAGTCGAAATAACCGCACCTGGTACGGCGGTCGCTGATTTTCTATTAGTCAGTCCCATATATGTCCTCCACCCTCTGGGGCTCCTCCCCAGAACTGGCAGAATCTACCATGAGTGCGACAATGTGCACGCGCCGGTTGCCTAAGTCTGCGAAGACTGAAGCTTTTTGATCTCCGCTACCAGCTCGGGAATCGCGTCTTCCCACTTGGCGACAAGGCCGTAATCGGCGACCTGAAAGATCGGCGCTTCGGGGTCCTTGTTAATGGCGACGATGGTCTTAGAGCCCTTCATGCCGGCGAGATGCTGAATGGCGCCGGAGATCGCGACCGCGATGTATAGGTTCGGCGCGACGATCTTACCAGTCTGCCCCACCTGCCAGTCGGCCGGGACCATGCCCGCGTCGGTGGCGGCACGCGATGCACCCATGGCTGCGCTGAGTAGGTCGGCGACTTCCTCGAGCACTTTGAAGTTCTCGCCCTCTTTCATGCCGCGACCACCGGAGACGATGGTGCTTGCGTCGTTGAGATCGGGACGGTCGCTCTTGGTGCTTTCGACGCGTACGAACTCCGCGCCGTAGGTGTTGATCTCGCCCGCTTCGGCGGTCATGACTTCACCCGCACCGTCGAGCTCAGTGGCCGAGTCGAACTCGCTCTGGCGTACTGTCAGCGCGATGACGTCCGTCGACACTTCGACGACCGTGTACGCATTTCCGGCGTAGACCGGGCGACGGAACTGATTGCCCGCAACCACACCTGCGATGTCGGAGGCCATGCCCGCGTCGGTGAGCGCTGCTACCCGCGGCATGAGATCCTTGCCGATGGCGCTAGCGGTCGCGCTGATGATCTTGGCGTCGTGCTCGAACGCCAAACGCGCGACGATCGGCGCGTAGGACTCGGCCAGGTAGTTCTCCAATGCATCGTCGTCCACGACGATGACCTTCTTTGCGTATTTCGCGGCGTCGGCTCCCGCGTCCGTGGTGCCACTGCCGATCAATAGAACGATAACGTCGCCACCGGTGTGCTCCGCTGCCTGGCGTGCGGCCGCCAGGTTGGCGAGCGCGTTGGAGCGAAGGTTGGCGCCATTGCTTTCACAAAATGCTAGTACGTTGCCCATCTTCTTCTCTCCTACTTCCTAGAGAACCTTGGCGTCATTGTGGAGCTTGCTTACAAGCTCTTCGACGCTCTCTACGATTTGTCCAGCAGCGCGCGAAGGCGGCAACTCGACCGAAAGGGTTTTGATGACCGGAGCGGCGGTAACGCCGAGGTCGTCCAGAGTCTTGACGTCCATCGGCTTCTTCTTCGCCTTCATGATGCCTTTGAGCGAAGCGTAGCGTGGACCGTCCTGGTACTCGTGGGAGTCCGGGGTGACGTTGTTCTTGATCGATTTTGGCGCGACGATGCGCAAGTCGACCGTGACCACACCAGGGAGCGGAAGCTTCTTGAACTCGACGCCGGCGTCGACTTCGCGCCCAACCGTAACGCTGGCCTTGTCGCTGTCGAGCTCGATGCTCGCCGCGAAGGTGGCCTGGGGCAGGTTGAGTTTACCCGCGAGCAGCTGACCAACCTGATTGGAGTCACCGTCGACCGCTTGCTTACCGAGCAGGATCAGATCCGGTTTCTCTTCCTCTACGAGTTTGACTAGAACGTCGGCGACCGTGCGGCTGTCGATGTCTGCGTCGTTGGTGTCGACGCGGATAGCGCGGTCGGCACCCATGGCCAGGCCCGAACGAAGTTGCTGCGCAGCGTCTTCTGGTCCGAGGGTGAAGACGACCACTTCACCGTGGCGTTCGTCTTCTTCGGCATCTTCGACCAGGCGAAGCGCGGCCTCGACTGCATACTCGTCGAACGGATTGACCACCCAACTCGCGTTGCTGAGATCGATGGCGCCGTCCTTCAGTTTGGTTTTGAGCTCGGGATCTGGAACTCGCTTAATAGGGACGAGGATTTTCACGCATTACTCCTTGTTTCGAGGCCTCTCATGACGATCGCGCCAACCCAGTCGGCGGCGCGCACGATATCGAATTTCTCGCCGCCGCCCAACAGCCAGGCCAGGGCTAACTCATCGACAGCACCAAAAATTAGACGAGCGATGATTGTGGCGGGGACGTCCGGGTTGAATTCACCGGACTGTTGACCCTCGTCAATGATCTCTCCGAGCAGGCGGAGGAAGTCACCGAACCGAGGGTTTGCGTACTCCTTCATGAACTTGGAGCTCTGGCGGAGCTCGACAGTCAGCACTTCCGCCACGTTGGGCTGGTCGTGGACCATCTTCAGGTGAGTACGAATGAACAGATTGAGTTTTTCGGTGGGCGTCTTGCCCGTCGCGATGGCGTCGCGGAGCAGATTGTTGACCCGCTCCATGCGCGATTCGAACAGGGAGATGAGCAGGTCGTCCTTGCTCTTGAAGTACAGGTAGATCGTCCCGTCGGCGACGCCGGCTTCCCGGGCGATCTGGGCGACCTTGGCGGCGAAGAAGCCATGCTGGGCGAAGATCAGCTCCGCGGCGTCCAGGATACGTTCGCGTTTGTCGCCGGAGTTCTTCATACGCCGCACTGAATGAACCGTCATTCAGTGCAGCTTTTAGCAGTTATGACGCAGGGTGTCAACTTGGCTCACGGTCGCCCGTGACCTTGCAAAGGCAAGTTCCGTAGATTACAACCGAGCGTGTTCATACGAACGGGGCTTAGCGTGCAAAGACATATAATTCCCGCATTTCTCGCGATCTCTTCGATCGCTCTCGCCGGTTCATCCTGCGACAAAAAGACCTCGGCCAAGCCGGAGAAGACCACCAATGGCAACAACGTGGTCAAGGCTGCCGATCGGGTCAAGAACCAGAACAACTCAGACCCGATACCGGGCGTGAGTCTCGAAGGTATCTCGGCCGAGAACGTCAAGCGCTTCCACAAGCACGCCAACAGCCTGGTGTCGCCATGCGGTGGCGCGGCGAGTCTGCGCACTGCGTCCAAGAAGGACTCCAAGTGTGTTCAGGGCAAGTACGGCGCCCAGTATCTGGCGCAGATGCTCAAGGACGAAGCCGAGGACGACATCATCACCAAGGTTTGGACGAACCTGTACGAGAAGAAACACACCAAGGTCGCGTTCAAGATCGATCCGGAGTCTCCCCATAGCGGTCCGACGGACGCCAAAGTGGTGCTGGTCGAGTTCTTCGACTACGGCTGCGGTCACTGCAAAGAGTTTCATCCTGTCGTCGCTGAGCTCGCCCAAGAGTTTCCGCAGGACATGGTCATCTACTACAAGAACTTCGTGCTTGGCGGTTTCCCGAACTCCAAGATCGCTGCCCAGGCCGCGCTCGCCGCTCACAAGCAGGGCAAGTTCCACAAGATGCACGACAAGCTGTGGGAGATGCAGGGCGCTCACCAGCAGAAGCAGCTGGACGGCTACGCCACGGCTCTTGGCCTCGACATGGCCAAATTCAAGACGGATTCCGCAGGCTCGGCCGTCCAGGTAGACACCGACAAGGTAGCGGGTAACCAGGCCAAAGTGCAGGGAACCCCGGCGCTTTACGTCAACGGCGTTGTCTACGAGGGCATCAAAGAAGCCCGCTACTTGAAGATCTGGATCAACCAGGCACTCGCGGTGAATCGCTAGCTTTCGCTGACGTCTACTATTTCGATGGTGAAGAGTTCGATGGGGAAAGAGCTGAAAAACGTGAAAGCAGTATGCCTTGGCCTGATGGCCGCCACGTTGTTGCTGGTTACCCCGGACGCGTACGCCGGCGCTGGTGTAGGTGATCGCGCGCCCGAGTTCGTCGCCGTCAAGACGATGACCGGACGGCGCATGAAGCTGAAGAAGTTCCGCAAGAAGATCGTCGTGCTCACTTTCGGCGCGAGCTGGTGCAAGCCGTGCAAGAAAGAGCTGCCGGCAATCAGCAAGCTCGCCAAGAAGTTTCCCCGGGTGAAGTTCATCGCGATCAACATCGACAAGAACAAAGCGAAGGGCAAAAAGTTCATTCGCAAGTACGTGCGCTCGAGGAAGGTCCGCACCGGTCTGGATCCCAACGGGTCCACCGTGCAGCTCTACGAGCCGCCGGCCATGCCGTCCACGTACATCATCGGCAAGTACGGAATCATCCGGCACCGCCACCGCGGCTACCGTTCAGGCGACGAGAACAGCCTGGCGAAGAAGCTGCGCAAGATGCTCAGCAAGTAGCTAGGCGGCTCCGCATGTCGCTGCCCCCTGAGCTACTGGAGCAGACCGAACACGGTGTCGATGTGTACGTCGCTGCCGTTGTGCGCGACGCTGCAGCGATCGTCCCGGAAGGCTATCGGGATGCCAACGTCCCCATTGTGGCGCGGCTACAGGTGCTCGCACGGCGGCTGGTGCAAGCTCACGCGGGCGGCGACGCGGCTGTTGCGATCAGTGTGCACTGTTGGCATCCCGAAAAGATCGGCGAGACCGCTGAGGTCATCTTGGCCGCGCCGTTCATGATCGATGATGCCCGTCTCACCGTCGCCCGAGAGCATGGCTTCGCGGATTGGGCCGAGGCCGAGTCGCTCGGAGATGCCACCAGCGATGTCGATTTCGAGCGCGCGGTGGATGCGGTCATTCACGGGGACCTGCACTCGCTACGTTCGTTGCTCGAGAATAGGCCAGAGCTTATCCGGCAGCAGTCGGCGTTTGGTCACGGTGCGCGTTTGTTGCATTACGTCGGTTCGAACGGTGTGGAGACCCACCGGCAAAAGGCACCATTGAACCTGGCCGAGGTCACGCGAGCGTTGCTGGACGCAGGGGCCGAAGTAGACGCGGTCGCCAACATATACGGCGGCTCCACCACACTAGGGCTGCTGCTCAGTAGTGGGCATCCGGCTGAAGCGGGGGTCGCCGACCAGGTCGCGCGGATTCTGATCGACGCCGGCGCCGCGACCACGGACTAGCGCTTCAGCTTGAGCGTCGTCCAGGGCGCACCGGTGGGTGCTTTGCACTGGGCCCAGTCGATTGGCTCCATGGGCCGGTAGCGCAGGGTGAGGGCGTTGTCTTTGCAACTGACCCGCGCCTCCGTGCGCACGGTGCATGTGTTTCCTTTGCGCGTGGCTCTCTGGGTTCTCTTGCCCACCAGCTCGTCGCCTTTGCGGGCGAAGCCGAACATGTACGGGGCATAGTCGACGTCGCCGGTCACGCGCGATGCGTTGAACATGGGGTAGATGTCCACGCGGCCGCGTTCTTCGATGGCGTGGTAGCGCTTGCCGTCGTCGCCACGCCATACGCCTTTGACCGGATCCGCGCAGCTGTCCACGCGTGGTGGCGATTTACATCCGCAGCTCAGGACGGCGAAGGCAGCGGCGATCCAAAGAGCGGCGATCCAGAAACGGCCGAGCAACCTTGTCGGCCGATCAATCAGACGCTTCGTGCTTGAGAGCGTCGGCCTGGGCCTGGGTACGCAGCGCTTCGATGGTCTCGCCGAGCTCACCGTCCAGGATCGATGGCAGGTTGTGCTTGGTGAGATTGATCCGGTGATCGCTCATGCGGTCCTGGGGAAAATTGTACGTGCGAATCTTCTCGGACCTGTCGCCGCTCTTGACCAGCGCGCGACGTTGGTCGCGTTGGTCGGCATCCTGTTTCGCCTGTTCGTGATCGAGGATGCGAGATCGCAACACGCGCAGAGCTTTCGCCTTGTTCTTGTGTTGCGACTTTTCGTCCTGCTGAATGACTACGATGCCGGTCGGAAGGTGTGTGAGCCGTACCGCCGAGTCGGTCGTGTTGACCGACTGGCCGCCGGGACCACCGGCTCTCATCACGTCGATGCGCAGGTCTTTGTCCGCGATCTTGACCTCGACCTCTTCAGCCTCGGGAAGGACTACAACCGTCGCCGCGGACGTGTGTACGCGGCCCTGGGATTCTGTCGCCGGGACACGCTGCACGCGATGCACACCGGACTCGTACTTGAGCTGGGAGTAGACGTTCTTGCCCTCGATGAGCACGATCGCTTCCTTGATGCCGCCCGAGCTGCCCTCTGACATGGTCAGCACTTCGGTCTTCCAGCGCTGACGTTCCGAGAAGCGCATGTACATACGGAACAGATCGCCGGCGAACAGCGCAGCCTCATCGCCACCGGTGCCGGCGCGAATCTCGAGCAGGATGTTCTTGGCGTCGTTCGGATCCTTTGGCAGCAACAGGATCTTGATCCGTTGCTCCAGGGCCGCTTTGTTGCCTTCGAGTTCACCGACCTCGGCGCGCGCCATTTCGCGCATCTCCGCATCGGTCTCTTCGTCGGCCATGGCTTTGGCGTCGACGATCTCGCCAAGCAGCTTACGGTATTCGCGCCACGCTCCCACGAGGTCGTTCAGGTCCGAGTACTCCTTGGACAGCTTGGCGAACTCTTGCCGCTTCCCGATGACCTCGGGATCGCCCAGCATCGACGATACCAATTCGTATCGCTCCTCGATGCCGGTCATCTTTGCGATGAACCTTTCAGTATCGAACATGGCTTTCTACGCGGTCAGGGGCAGGTTGATCTGGTCGGCTGAGGTGTAGACCTCGATGCCTTGAGTGCCAACCGGTAGCGCGTCGTCGCCCTGGGCTTCGCGCCAAAGTGTTTTGCGAATGGAGATGAGTGCGATCTCCAGTTGGTCGTCGTCTGGTTCGCGGGTCGTGATCTTTTGCAACCACAGGCCCGGTGTAGACATCATGCGTGCCAGGCGGCTGGTTTCCCAGTTGCGGCCGGAGATTTTGATCAGCTCGTAGGCGAGGCCGGCGATCGGGAACATCATCGGGATCTTGATGAAGATCTTGAGAAAGTGGTCGAGCACGTTGTTGTCGGCGATGCGGTAGGTCAGCGCGGCGCTGAACAACACCACCGACACCATGATCACGATGAGTAAGAACGATGTGCCGCAGCGGGGATGGAACCGGGTCTGCTTCCGGGCGTTCTCGATGGTTAGGGGTAGCCCCTGTTCGTGGGTGTAGATCGCCTTGTGTTCGGCGCCGTGATACTGGAACACGCGCTTGATATCCGGCATGAGCGAGATCAGTGCCATGTACGAGACCAGGATGATCAGCTTGATCACACCGTCGATGGCGTGAAACCAGAACGAACTCGTGTCGAAGCCGAACAGCGTACCCAAGCCCCAGGCCGCCAGATGCGGCGCGCCGACGAAAAGGGCGAGGCCGAACACCAATGACAGCGCGACCATTCCGTAAGTCGCCCAATCGGACGGCTCTTCGGGTTGATCCGCGGCGCGGGCGCCTAGCGAACGAACGGCACCACCGCCGGCCACTTTGACCTTCGGTTTGGCTGGGGCTGTGTCCGATCCCGGAACGGGCGGCGGCGTAGCAGGCGTTGTAGCTGTAGTTGCAGTTGTAGTCGCCGGCTGATCGTTGGCGGGGACCGCCACCGGCACCTGCTCGATCATCTGCTGGTTCGCCGAAAACGTCAGCGCCGAAACGCCGTTGACCAGCGACTCGAGAAGTACGACCCCACCGCGAAGCCCGGGCACGCGCGAAAGGCGCAGCTTGCTCCACAACGGCTGCCAGGCCGACTCTTTGATCACGATGTCGCCGTTCTGCCGTCGACACACGACGGCGAACGACTTCGGCGAACGCATCATGACGCCTTCGATGACCGCCTGGCCACCAACGTCGATACGCTTCTCGCCGGCCGACTTGCTCACGCGAGGAGCTAGCTCTCGCTGGACTCGGTGGTCTCGGCCGCTTCGGAGGTAGCTTCGGTGGGCTCGACTGCGCTCGGGCGTCCGTACTTGCGATTGAAGCGCTCGATGCGTCCGGCGGTATCGATCAGTTTCTGCTTACCCGTGTAGAACGGGTGACACGCTGAGCAGATGTCGATCTGAAAGTCGCCGCGGGTCGAGAACGTGTCGATCACTTCGCCACAGGCGCATGAGATCTTGGACGGCCGATAATGCGGATGATTTGCTGTCGCCTTCATTTGATTCTCTCTCGGTCTAGTCCTGCGTCATCGAGCAGGACGCGGGTGTATAGCAAATCACACCGCCGTGGACAACGCCCGAGTGATCAACAACAGTTAGGTCAGTCGTGGCCAGGGGCGAGCTGGGGGTCGGTTTCGTCGAACGAAATACCCGTTCCACCCAATGATACCGGTGCTTTATCCGGGTAGAGCGGCAAGATCTCGCTACCGATCTTCAGGTCATGCACGGTCTGATAACTAGCCGAAAGGTCTAGGTTCAAATAGACCTTATTCGAGTCGAACACGCCGAAGCTGGTCGACACGATCATTTGCTCATCGCCGACGCACTCGAAGCCTTCGGGGATGACGTCGTGGCCATAGATGGAAATCCGACCGCCCAATGCGTGGACGAAGGCTCGGGCTGATTCGGCCGGCGCTGACCGCGCCCACAGAATGGGCCCGATCACCGGCACCTCGAAAATGTCGATGGGGCTGTTCCACATGTCCTGGCTCAAGTCAGCCTGCTCGATGTCGGCAACCGAGTCGATTTCGGCGGCGGGGGCGCCGTGGGTGAACACGACCCCGCACGGGGCAATGGCAGTGAGCGGCAGGGTGCGCAGAGTTCGTTGAAGCCTCTCGGAGCGCTCCTTGCCCAGAATCTGCTCCAGGAGCAGTACTTCGTCGATTGCGAACTTCGCCGTGTGTGGCCCGCCGATGTGGCCGTGCTCATGGTTACCGAGCAGGGCGTGCACATACCCAGGGTAGCGTTCTCGAAGATCGACGAACTCATCCACCAGGTCACCGCTCTGGTCGCGGTAGAACTCGCCAAGGAAATCTGGCCAGTCGTCCGGCGAAATGTGAGGACCGTGGATCAGGTCGCCGGTGAAGATGATGTGCGCGTTGCCGTCCGTTCGCTCTCGTTCTTGCTCGAACAGCTGGACGATCCGGTGGTAATCCCGCAGACAACCCTGCAGGTCAGTGCAAACCAACAACCGACCCCTGTCGGGCAGTCGCAGTACCCCCGCCATCGACTGAGAGTAGCAGACATATGGTGGCTGGCTTCAACAGCCCCGGCGGTCATTCGGAGTCGGGTTGCGGAATAGCCATCGACACCATCGGTCCTGGCCTCCTATATTGGTCGCGTGCTCCGCCTCCTCCTGCTTGTCGGCGTGTGTTTGAGCGGCTGTCAGTTCGACGAGCGGGGGCTCCGTCTGAGCGGCGCAGATTCGGGAGCGTTCGTAGGTTCCGACGCACAAACCCAACCAGACGGGGCATCGCCCGTGGACGCGCTGGATGCACAAACCTCTCCAGACGCGACGATAGCGCCGTGTATCGACCTGGATGGCGACACGTTCCTGGTCGTCAATCAGGAGGGCGCCACCTGTCCAGGCCCCCTGGATTGCGATGACTCAGATCCGGACGCGTACCCGGGGCAGGAGAGCCACTACGACCACGAGCGAATGTCCGGCGGCTACGATTACAACTGTGACGGCAGTGAGACGATCTTCGACGGGACGTCCGGCGGCAACTGCCGAGAGGAATGGTGGGAGTGTCTGGGCACCGGCTGGGTCAACGGAGTGCCGATGTGCGGTCAGGTAGGTACCTGGCACCTCTGTGAAGACCTGGGCGGCGGCTGCACCGAAACCAGCAGGGTCGACACAAATATGCTGTGCCAGTAGGCCTAGCCGCCCATCGAGTCGATGAACTCGGAGTTCTTGTCGGTCTTGGCCAGCTTGTCTCTTAGGAATTCCATGGCGTCGATCACGTTCAGTGGGTGGAGGAGCTGGCGCAGGATCCACACCCGGTTGAGGACCTCGGCGGTCATCAGCAGCTCTTCTTTGCGCGTGCCGGACTTGTTGATGTCCAGGCACGGGAAGATACGCTTCTCCATCAGCTTGCGGTCCAGGTGGATCTCGCAGTTACCCGTTCCCTTGAACTCCTCGAAGATGACTTCGTCCATGCGAGAGCCGGTATCGACCAGTGCGGTGGCGATGATGGTGAGGGAGCCACCTTCTTCCAGGTTACGCGCGGCGCCGAAGAAGCGCTTGGGCTTGTGGAGCGCGTTGGAGTCGACACCACCGGACAGAATCTTGCCCGACGGCGGTACCACCGTGTTGTAGGCGCGAGCGAGGCGGGTGATCGAGTCCAGCAGGATGACCACGTCCTTGCCATTCTCGGCGAGTCGTTTGGCTTTCTCGATGACGATTTCGGCGACCTGTACGTGGCGCGTCGGCGGCTCGTCGAACGTGGACGACACCACCTCTCCGCGTACGGTTCGGCGCATGTCCGTCACTTCTTCGGGACGTTCGTCGATGAGCAAGACGAGTACGACAGCGTCCTTGTGGTTCTCTTCGATGGCGTGGGCGATGTCCTGCAGCAGCATCGTCTTACCAGCTCGTGGCGGAGAAACGATCAAGCAACGCTGGCCCATGCCGAGCGGGCAGAGCAGGTCGATGATCCGGGTGGACATGTTCTTGGCCCCAGACTCGAGATTGAACTTACGGTTCGGGTAAAGGGGCGTGAGGTTGTCGAACAGGATCTTGCTGCGGCGCTGGTCGCTGGGGGAGCCGTTGATGTTCTGGACCTTGAGCAGAGCGAAGTAGCGCTCTGATTCCTTGGGCGGTCGAATGAGGCCGCCGATGGTATCGCCGGTGCGCAGACCGAAGCGGCGAACCTGAGAAGGGGAGACGTAGATGTCGTCGGCGCCAGGCAAGTAGTTCGAGTCCGGTGCTCTGAGAAAACCAAAACCGTCCGGCAGAATTTCGAGCACGCCGACGGCGGTGATGTCGCCCTTGCGCGCGCCCTGTGCCTTGAGGATCGCGAAGATCAAGTCCTGACGACGCATGGTCGACGCGTCGCTCAGCTCAAACTCTTCGGCGAGGGTGGACAGTTCGGTGATGCTCTTACGTTTTACGTCTGAAAGGTCCATTGCGGCTCCTTGGATGGACTGCTTTTTCCCTGACTGGGGGTGCAGAAAATCGTGGGTGTTCGATTGTTGGATTCTTCGATTGTGTGGAAGGGTGCTGGTGTTGCGGTGGTACTAGCGCTGGCAGGCACGGCCGTGGCCGCTCGGTGATGCTACACCCGGATCTTTAGAAATGTTGGTTTCACCTGTCAAGCGTTTGACGAGCAGGATGCAGAGGATTTACCTCCGTGTCGTTGGCGTCGCGCAACGGTCGCTGGCGGGTGTATAACCGGGCTTCGTCGATGACCGAACGCGTTCGCCAAGACTTGCTCCACGGTGACTGGCTGAGTCGGCTGCCTCACTACTTGTTCGTTCCTGACCTGATCAAGGGTAGGCGCGTGCTCGAGCTTGGCTGCGGCGAGGGTCACAGCGCTCACTATCTGGCGACTCATGGTGCCGCAACCGTCGTCGGCGTTGACGAGTCGGCCACCAACATCCAACACGCGCGGTCGACCTACCGCTTGAGCAACCTGAGCTTCCACGCATGTCCCGCCGATGCAGTCCAGCTGGAAGACGCGAGCTTCGATACCATTTTGTTGTGGGGCACGGGCCGGGAGTTGCGCCGGTCTGGCGTCTTACAGGAGCTGCGCCGCTTGCTTGCGCCGAACGGCACGCTGATCTGTTCTGTTGCCAGCGCAGATCGGCCTGCGGTGTCTAGTGGCGTCGCCTATTTCGAGTTGGTCGAGCGCTTGGCGCCGCTGTTTTCGCCGGTTCGCATTGCTGCGCAGTCTCCGTTCATCGGCGTTTCCCTCGTTGAGTTCGACGGACCGCCCGATCCCGATGTGGAGCTCGAAACGTCGCTGCTCGATGTCACTAGCGCCGATGATGAAGAGGTCACTCACTATCTCGCGATTTGTGGCGGCGAGGCCGATGCCGACGCGTTGCGCGGATTCACCATCGTGCAGCTGCCGTCGTTGCTTGGCCACGACATCCTTGCCGCGCAGATGGGAACCGATGGGGCGCCGACCCAGCGAGTGGTCGCGAGCGCTGACGGCGAGAGCGCACTGCGAGCGCAGCTGACTGCCGCCGGTGATGCAAGGGATAGGGCGCTTCGGCAGCTCGCCGAGGCCGAGATCGAACTGAACAAGGCGCAGGTCGAGATTGCGCGAGTGGCCGGCGATGCCTCGCTGGAGGTGAGCCAGGCGCGGACCCAGGTTGGCGAGCTGCTGGATAAGATCGCGATGCTCGAGGAACAACTCGAGCTGAGTTCGATTGGCGCGGATCCGGATGAGGATTCGGAGGAAGAGGAGAGCAATACCGCTGACGAGTGGCCGCCGCCTCCAGTCGAACCGGTCGCGGGCGAGTTCAAAACCGGCCCCACTGTGCCCACGGTCAGCGGCCAGGTGATCGCGGCAATGGCCGTGCACGCTGAGCGCGTCAGCGATCTGGAGTTGTCTCTTGAAGAACGCCAGGCGTACATCGACGAGTTGCGCGATCAGTTGGCGCGGGAGAAAGATGCCAGCTCCGAACTCAGCGAGCGCGCAGCGGCCGCCGAAACGCGCGTCGAAGACATGCGTGCCGAACTCAACGATTGGCGCTCTCGTGCATCCAAGTCCGCTGGGGAAGTGTTGCGCTTGCGCAATAGCGGCGCCGCTGGCGAACCCGAGGAGCCGGTGGACTCTGCACAGAGTGCCAACGCACTCGCCGCTCTGGAGCAGGAGCGCGACGAAGCGGTCGCCAAATTGTCCAGGGCCACGGAGAACTGGAAATCTGCGGAAGCCAAGAGCGATGAGGTCTGGCGCAAAGTCGGCGAGCTGCAGAATCAACTCGAAGCACACCGAGAGACTTCTCAGGACGCGGCCAAGAAGGCCCGGTCTCAGCATCAGATCGCGTTGGCGAAGGCGATGGAGGACGCGTCGAAGAGGCTGATCACGGTGCAGGACCAATTGCTCAAGGCTGAACGCCAGCGCGACCAGTTCAAGGCGCAAGTCGATGAGCTGCAGTCCCAGCTGGCGACACCAGATGAAGGTGCCAGCGAAGCGGTCGCGATGTCAGAGCTCACCTCGCTGCGTGTTGCGGTCTCTCAGCTCGAGGAAGAGCTGGCAGGGAGCCGGACGCTACTGCGCACTCTGGAGGCCGGAGTGAAGAAACTCGTAGCAGCCAGGCCGGCGGGACTGCCCGCCAGTGACCTTGCACTGCAACTGGGCATCCGCGATGCTGAGCTGACGCTAATGAACGTGGGCATCGCGTCCTTGCAGCAGCGCCTCAAGAGCATGGCCAGTCAGGTCGACCGCGCGCGCAAGGATATGGATGGCCAGGAGCCAGCCGAGATGCTCGCGATCGTCAGCAAGCTCGCCGAAGCTCTGGCGAACGGCGCCGGTGGTTAGTCTGGAAGGTGCACTAGGGCTGGGCCGTCAGCTCACTGGGTGGTGTCACCGACCAGTGGACGAGACCAGCCTTGGATACGGCTCCGATCACTTGGACCAGGTCGCGGTACGGCACTTTGTCCTTGGCGGCGATTTGAATTTTCGTCGTCATCGCGAGCTTGTCCTTGCGCCACGAGGCGACCTTCGCGGCCAGCTTTCGTAGCGCCGCGTCGTCACGGGTAGACACAGCGAGCTTCTCGATAACCCGCTCACGGGTACCGAGTATGGCCACTGCTCCGCTGTCCTGGAGCAGGATTGACATGGACAAGATTGCGCGCAATTGCTTCAGAGAGACGAATTTTGAGCTAGCGGGCTGACTCTGCGACCAGAGCGCGCCGGTGCCGGCTGGGATCGGTACGGCGGGCAGTTCGACCGCCCGGCGCAGCAATGTCCAGCCACTGGCACTCTGCCGGGCCAGCACGACGTTTGTTCCGCCGACGATACGAATCGTCGTTAACACACGATTGAACACCTTGGCGGTGGTCTCTGGCGCCGGTCGAACAACCCACGGCGCCTGCAGTCGGACGGACGCGTAGGTCTCAGTCTCGTGACTGCGCAGTTTCCACTCGTGGCGCAGGCGCTGGAACAGTTCGTTGATCCGGCCGCCGCCGGCCGCTGCCTGAAGTGTCCGCACATCGGCGACGTTCTTGCCGTCGACGGTAATCGCGCTCGCGCCGATGTCGATGCGCCCTGGGCCATCCAGGGGGCGGGTGCCGAACGAACCCGAGCAACGCAGGTGACGAACCGGCAACTTGCTCGCTTTGACCGTCGCTTTGCGGGCGGCGTCAGCGATGCATTTCTCAGTTGCCGCGTCGCCGATGCCCAACGTCTTGGCGTCGGTGATTGCGCCCTTGGCATCCGCGGTGAGATCGACGACGAATACCCCGTGCGCTTTCTTCAGCTTCGTCAGGCACGCCGCGACAGCCGCCTTGTGCGGGCCTATGGGATTGTCAGCGCCTGCCGTATAAGGCTTCGCTGGCGTTGGCACGATCGGCGGTCGTGGTTTTGGTGCCGGAGCGATGCTCAGTTCCATCGACCCAGCCACGTTGACGCTGGAGCCCCTGGGCTTGGGAAACTTGATCCCTTTGAGAACGCTCTGCATGCAGCGCGTTGTGCCCTCATCTCCCAGTCCTTTGGCCTTCGCGACGAGGACCGTACCCACGGGACTGATCATCATGGTGAAGTTGACGGTGCCCTGGAGCTTCGGTATCAGCGCCAGTCGTCGCGCGTAGCAGTGGCGCAACTTGCGTCTGTTGCGCCGCAAGTAGCGACGGATGATCGCGCGATCCAAATCGCCGGTGACCGTCAGCTTCCCTGAGGTCATTTGCGCTGTGGGCCCGGGCCGGGCCGAGATGCTGCCGTAGCCACTGCCGCCCGGCGAGCCTTTGGCGCTGCCGAAGCTGTATGTTCGGCCGACTGTGCCCGTTCCCGGGCGCGCATCGTAGACGCTTTTGTCCTCGAGTCCGCTGCGGAAGTCCCCGCTCCCCTTGAGCGAGGTGAACGCTCCGCCTTTCGGTGCCTTGAGTACTCCTGTCGCGCCCGGCTTCTTGCCAGATGTTTTCTGCATGGAGTACTGGCCGCGCTTTCGAGACGACTCCTTCTTGCCCATCTTCCCTTCGCCCATCATCAGCGTGCCGGTTCCACCTCTTTCTTCGGAGCGCGGGTCGGTCTTTCCGAGATTGAGCTTTCCGCGAACCAGTGGCCCGCGTTTCTGCGCCACCACCTGGATGTGTTTGGCTGACAGGGCCACTTGCCTGGTCAACTTCGTCGGCAACGGGCGCGGCTGCATGCCAGAGACAAATGCCGTCGTGCCGGGCGCGCAGTCCCCGAAGCGAACAGGTGCTGTGACAGCCGTCGCGGTCTTGGCCGGTGTTGCGTTTTCTTTCGTCGAAGGCGTTTTGGTCTTTTCGCCGCCGCCGTCCTTACTTTTGCACGCTCCACCGGTCACAAGGATGAGCGAGACCGGCAGCGCGATGAGCGTCATTGAACTGAATCGCATCAGTCCATCATGAACCACTCGCCGGGCTCGCGGGGGGCGGGGGCCGCACTTTGTCTGCTGTCACCTGCCGGGGGGGCGCAGCGACCAGTGGATCAGCCCGGCTTTGGACACCGCCTTGATCACCCGGGTCAGGTCGCGATAGAGCACGGCGTCCGCGCTGGTGATGTGGATCAGGGTCGTCATCGCGAGTTTGTTCTTGCGCCAGGCAGTCACCTTGGCGAGCAGTTCCGCCACGGCTGCGTCGCTACGGCCCTTCACCGCGAACTTCTCGATGACCTGCTTTCGGGTGCCCAGTACGGCGAGTGCACCGTTGGGCTGGACGACGATCGTCATGCCTAGTACTGGTCGGCTCTGTGGCCGCTCACCGGTGTCATCAAAACTCTGGCTTTGCCACCACATCGCTCCGCTTTCGCTTGGGATCGGTACTTCCGGCAGCCGGAGCCCCGCGCGTAGCAACGTCCAGGTCGTTCCCCCTCGGGCCGCGAGAACAACGTCGGTGCCGCCGACCTCTCGGATCGTCGCTAGCACGAGGTTGAGCACTTTCGAGGTTGTCTCGGGGGCGGGGCGAACGACCCAGGGTTCATGCGTTCGAATCGCGGAGTACGTACGCAGCTCACGGTGTCGTGTGGTCCGCTCCTGAAGGAGCACGGCAAACAACTCGACGACACCGCGAATGGGGATGCTCGAGTCCTGGAGTTTCTGCGCGTCTGCGATCGTCTTACCGTCGACACTGATCGCGCTGGGCGTGATGTCTATGCGTCGTCCGGCCCCGCCGAGCGGTCGGCTGCCGAAAGCCGCTGAGCAGCGAAGGTGACGAACTGCCTGCGTGCTGGTTTTGACAGTGGCCTTGCGCGCGACGCTCGCGATGCATTGCTCGGCCGTCGCACTGCCGATGCCCAGGGTTTTCGCTGCGACGATCGCCCCTTTGGCGTCCGCGGTCAGGTCGACAACGAACTGACCGTGCAGTTTCTTCATCTTCGTTAGGCACGCCGTCACCCCAGCGGCCCTGGCGACCAACGGGTTGTGGGTGCCTGGGCGGTACGGCTTCTCCGGCGTTTGCACGATCGGCGGCTTCGGCTCATGGTGCGGGTCGCGTGTGGCGCCTTTCCTACCCGGGGCCGTCCGGCCAGAGTCACCGGTGAGCATTGCAAACGGCCCACCATGGTAGGTCGTGAGTCTGCCCCGTTCACCCTCGGTCTTCTTCCTACTCCAGCCCGGGCGGGGACGCGGATCTGGCTTTCCCATGCGTCCCTCGTCCTCTTGCATCATGAGCGTGCCGGTTCCACCCGGTTTCTTTTTCGTCGTCCGCTTTTCTTTGGGCGCAATCACCTGACGGTGTTTCTTCGCCAGCTCCGCTTCGTCGGCGAATGGGTCTAAGACCGGCAGTGGACGCTTGCCGGATACGAATCCGGTCGTGCCCGGCGCACAGTCACCGAAGCGTATGGTTACCTGCGGAGCTGGGGCCGACTTCTTCAGCGACGGAGCTGTGGTCTTGGTGGGCGTTTTGGTTGTAGTGCCACCGTCGTCCTTATCCTTGCAGCCGCTACCCGCGAGTAGTAGCAGTGAACAGGGCAGCACGATGAGCGTCAGGCCGCTTGGTCGCATCTGTCCACTATGAACCACTTCGCACCCGGGCGGGGGACCGCCTGCATTCTCAGCGGCGAGACGCGGGCGGCAGCGTTCCCGTCGCGCGATAACCGGCGACCGCGTCGCGGGTTGCCGCGAGCAGATCGTGCTGAGGTCGCCAACCTAGATCTTCGCGCAAGGCGGCAGACGAGCAGACGAACGCGCGAGCGATGAGCTGTCTGTACTGCTTGTCGTCGAGCTGATTGCGCACGCCCAGGGCGGACGTCACCAGGGTGCTGATTCTCATGGCCGCGTACAGGCCCGCCTTCGGAATGGGCAGGGTGACGACTCGGCGATCGAATGCTCGTCCCATCGCCTGCCAAATCTCGTCGATGTCGGCCGCATCGGGATGGCTGGTGAAGTAGGTGTGGCGGCCCGGTCGTGTGTCGGCTGCCATGAGTGCGATGGCGTCGACCAGGTCCCGGACGTCGACCCAACTGAGCTGCTGGGGTTGTCTCGCCACCTTCATACCGACACCTCGGCGAGCGGCCTGATACAGGGTAAGCGTCGCCGGATCCCCTGCACCCAGCACGATCGGCGGGCGGAAGACCGTGGTCGGAAACTCAACGTCTTTCATCAACGCTTCGGCGCGTGCCTTGGCGTCGCCGTACGGTTCAATCGGTGACAGCGGATCGGTTTCGGTCCACGGTCGCCCTGGCGCCGATGGCCCCGCCGCCGCTAGCGAGGAAGCAAATAGTAATCTCCGTGGCTGCCAGGTTTGCCGCTGCAAACACGAAATCAGGTCCGCCACGGCGGCGAAGTTTATCGCTTCGTACTGTGCGGGCGTGTCCGCTTGCACGACGCCGGCAAGGTGGACCACGACGTCTACCTCGGGTAGGACCGTCGACGGATCGGCAAACAACCCCAGGTCCCCGGCGATGACGTTGGTTCCCTCCGGGAGCCCAGCCGCTTTGGCCGGAGTACGCACGAGCGCGTAGATGGTGTCGCCTTGCTCTGCCAGGTGACGACATAAGTGGCTGCCGATGAAGCCGGTGGCACCAGTGACGAAGTAGCGCATCGGCTAGACGCCGAGTACGTCGCGCATGCTGTAGCGGCCAGGCGATTTGCCGACCAACCACTTTGCTGCGTGCACGGCGCCGTCAGCGAACAACGTGCGTCGTGATGCACGGTGAGTGAGTTCGATACGTTCGTTCTGGCCGACCAGGTAGGCGGTGTGCTCACCGACGATGTCACCGCCACGAATGGCGACGACGCCGATTTCGTTGGCAGTGCGCGGGCCGACATCGCCTTCACGGGCATAGACCTTGGCTTCGTCGTAGTCGATACCTCGGCCCTCGGCGAGGGCTTTGGCCAGAGCGATGGCCGTGCCCGAGGGCGAGTCGCGCTTGCGGTTGTGGTGAAGCTCGACGACTTCGAGGTCGTACTGGGGCAGGGCGGCAGCAGCTTTCTCGGCCAGGGCCAACATCAGGTTGACCCCAAGGGAGAAGTTGGCAGCGATCAGCATCGGCGCTTTTTCCGCCAGGTCCGCCAGCGCTCGCTCGGCGGCATCATCCAGGCCGGTCGTGCCGATGACGGCGGCGATGCCGTTGGCTGCCGCGAACTCTGCGGCCGCGCGGGTGGCGTCGGGTGCACTGAAGTCGATGTAGACGTCCGCACCGGTCATGGCTTCGGCCAGGTCCGTGGTCACCTTTACGTTGTCGGCCAGCGTGCGCCCGATGAACTCGCTCTTGTCGTGATCGACGCCGCCGACGATCTCCACATCTGGATCCAGGTGAGCGCTGGCGGTCACCCAGTTGCCCATGCGGCCACCGGCGCCGACGATGCAGAGTTTCACAGCATGCCTTCAGCGGCGAGGCAGTCGCGCACGCGCTTCTGCAGTTCGGCCGACGCGCGGGTCATGGGTAGTCGAATCTCCGGCCCCATCTTGCCCAGGATGTGCATCGCTTCTTTGATGCCGGTCGGGTTGCCTTCGACGAACAGCAGGTCGCACAAGGGCAGGAGGCTGTAGTGCTCTTTGCGCGCGGCGTCCCAGTCTCCGGCCGCTGCCGCGTCCCACATGCGTGCCATGCGATCGGGCATGGCGTTGGATACGACTGAGACCACACCCCGTCCGCCGAGTGCGAGCAGGGTGAACGTTGTGAAGTCGTCGCCCGATAGAACCGCGAACGACGGATCAGCCCGGCGGATCAGGTCGCTGGCGCGCTGCATGTCGGCGGTGGCGTCCTTGATCGCGACGATGTTATCGATCTCGGCTAGGCGCAGCACGGTGTCGTTGGCCAGGTCAGAGGACGTGCGGCCCGGCACGTTGTACAAGACGATGGGCAGCTCGGTAGCCTCGGCGATGGCCTTGAAGTGCAGGTACATGCCTTGCTGGGTCGGCTTGACATAGTACGGCGCGACCTGGAGCAAGCCGTTGGCGCCGGCTGCTTCGCACGCGACGGACAGGGCGATGGCCTCTTTTGTGCTGTTGGCACCCGCACCCGCGACGACTGGTACACGACCTTTCGCCGCAGCCACTGTGCACTTGACGACCTCGAGGTGTTCGTCCACCGACAGAGTCGCGGACTCACCGGTGGTACCGACGGCGACGAGGGCGTCGATGCCTGCTTCGATTTGCTCGTCACACAAACGGGTGAGGGCTTCGCAGTCGACCGCTCCGTCGCGGATCGGCGTGACGAGCGCTGTCATTGCACCTTGAATAACCATGACTCCTCCTACCTACTACTTAGCCGGCGCCTCTGACAGGATTTCTTTTGCCGCGGCCGCATCCTTGTGAATCTGCTCGACCAGGGCGTCCACACCGTCGAATCGCCGCTCCCCGCGAATGCGCTCAATGAACGACACTCGCACGCGTCGGTCGTAGATGTCCTCGTCGAAGTCAAACAGGTGGACCTCCAGGGACATGGCGGTCGAGTCGGTGAACGTGGGGTTCGTGCCCAGGTTGGCGACGCCGTCGATGGTTGTTTCGCGTTGCTCACTGTCCAGCAGTTGGGTTCGTACGGCGTAGACACCGCCCGACGGCATCAGCTCCGCATCGTGTTTGATGTTGGCCGTAGGCACACCGATGGTCCGGCCGCGGCCTGCGCCTTTGACAACGCTGCCGTCCACATCAAAATTCCGTCCGAGCAGCAGGCGCGCACCTTCCAGGTTTCCGGTGCTGACGAAGTTGCGCACCTTCGTGCTCGAAGCCACGATGTCCGCCACGTCGACTGGCTCGATGACTTCCGCGCTAAAGCCGTTGGCGTCGGCGAACGCGCGCAGGGAGGCGATGGTGCCCGAGCGCTTGCGCCCGTAGGTGAAGTCGTAACCGACAACTACGTGCTGCGCGTGTACAACGTCGACCAGGACCTGTCGCAAGAAGGCGTCGGGCTCCATGGCCGCGAGCTCTTTGGTGAATGGTTCGACCACACACACGTCGACGCCGAGCTCGGCGAAGAGTTCCAGCTTGCGATCCAGGGTTGTGATCTGCTGGGGAGCGAACTTGGGGGCGAGCACTTTGGCCGGGTGCGGTTCGAAGGTGTAGACGACCGAGTCGCCCTCCTGTTTTTTCGCAGCCGCCGTCGCGGCCTGGATCAATCGCTGGTGTCCGCAGTGCACCCCGTCGAAGTTGCCCAGGGCCACGGCCGGGGCGGACAGGGGGCGGAACAGCGCTCGATAGCCTTCGAAAACTTCCACGGGCTGGAAGCTACCCAATGTTTGCCCAGATTGGAAATCACCCGTACCGTGGAGCCGTGGACCAGGCACGGATATGGGCGCCTCGCGGGACTGCGCTGGCCGCGTTCGTGCTTTACGTGATTGCGGCCCCGCCTGGCTGGTACTGGCTCGATTCGGCCGAGCTTTCGGCGGCGGCCGTCGGCCTGGGCTCGTCACACCCGACCGGATTCCCCCTGTACGCGGTTCTGGCCAAGGCCGCGTCGCTGATACCAATCGGTGAGTTGGCGTTTCGTATCAACTTGTTCAGCGCTCTGTGCGGCGCGTTAGCGGTGTTGTGGCTTGCGCGTCTGGTCAGTGAAGTGTGCCGGGAAGACGCGGCCGGACTCGTCGGCGGCGTTGCCGCCGGTGGCACCCTGGCGGTTTCGCTGACCTTCTTTCGCAACGCGACCGTCGCCGAGGTCTACGCTCCGACCGCGGCAATGATTGCGTTGGCCCTGGTTCTGCTCAATCGTCTGTTACGGGACGGCGATTCGCGCCACGGGTTACTGCTCACCATCGTGTGCGGCCTTGGACTGGCTACTCACACCAGCTTTCTTCTCGCCGGTCCGGTCGTGGCCGTGTTCTTCCTGGTTCGTATCTATCAGGGAGCCCGCTGGCCCATGGTCGCTCCGGTCTTGCTGGTGACCATGATGGTTGGGTCTTATCTCTATCTGCCAGTGCGTTCGGCTACTGGGCGCACCGCCGCCGTGGATTGGGGGCATCCGCGCACGGCGTCGGCGTTCATCGATCACATTAGCGGCGCTCGCATCCGTCGAGGCTTTTCGTCGGAGAGCGCGTCCGCCCGCCAGTCGGCAGCGCGCCAGATGCGTTCGACCAACCCCGCCGTCGTTCGTCACAACGCGGCTACCTTTACTCGCGACATCTCCGAGCAGCTGCTGCTCATCCTGGTCGCCTCTATCGGAGGCATCATCTGGCTGGCGCGCCGTCGTCGCACCCGCTGGCTGCTGGCCTCTTTGTCGGTGATCGTCGTTGGCGACGTCATCTACTCGTTCTGGGTCAACCCGATGGGACTGGTGGACTTGCAGAATGGGGTGCCAACCGCATTCGGTCTGTGCGCTTTCGCTGGAATCGGGGTCGCGTGGTTCGCCCGCGCGTTTGGTCGAGCGGCACCGTTCGCGGGCGCGGTGGTTGCGTTCATGTTGGTGGTCACAACGGGCCTGTTCAGCTGGACGCCCGTGTTTGCGTCTTCATCCGGCGACCTGCCGCGTGCATGGAGCGAGGCCGCACTCGACTCGATGCCGGTGCGCGGCATCGTTTTTTCCACCACCGATTCGACATCGTCGGGGCTGTTGTTCCTGACCGCCATCGAGGGCGCGAGACCCGATGTCACCGCGTTGGTCCAGCAGCACACCAGGGCCGACCTGGTTCGCACGCTCGGCTTGCTCCGACGCAACGGCCGCGGGCCACGCGATGCCTTGACCTCGGTCAAGGGTAAGGCGATTTGGTCGGCCATTGCTGGCACCCGCCGGCCGATGGCCTGGGAGATAGGCGGAATGCGTCCGCCGTGGCCTCATACATTGGTCGCCGGTCTGCCCGTGGCGCAGATCTATCCTAAGAAGGGCGCGCCGAAGCTCAATGGCGCCGACATCAGTGACGCGCAACTGGCGCTCGGCAAACTGTTCGACCATTCGTCGGCCCGGGACCGCGCCGCTCGCAGGGTTCATGCAATCGCGCTTACTTCCCTGGGCCAGCACGCGTTCGCCATGCGGGACATCCCGAGAGCAGCTGCGCTGTTCGAACAGGCATTGGTCGTGCGTCCAACGGATGTGAAGGCGCTGGTCAACAGTGGAGCTATTGCCGCAATCCGTAAAGATCTGGCCACAGCGATCGCGCGAACCAAGCAGGCGCTGCGCCACAACCCGGTGCATGTGGGCGCGCTGGTCAATCTCGCTCGCTACCACCTGCGAGGAAAAGCCACCGCCGAGGCCGCACCTGTGCTGCGCCGGGCGCTCGACTTGAACGACGAACGCGCGGACGCCTGGTCACTGCTCGCTCTCATCGACTTGCAGGCACACGACTATAAGAAGGCGTGCGAACGCATCGCCAAAGCCGTGGCCCTTGATCCACGCAATCGTGATCTCAACGACATCATGCGCCAGGGCGCAGCGCAGATTTGCGGTTACGGCAAACGCAAACCCGCGTCGAAGCACTGAGTTCAAACTCCGAGCAATGGCTCAACAAGAGACTGCTGGGACACGCGAGTCTTTGCTGGCGCGGCTGGCCAACGTCACTTAGGCTTTCTCGCCGTCCGAAGTTTAGCCTGGGGAGATTCTATGAAGACCGCACTAATCACTATCGCCTGCATCACCTTGTTCGCTGGTTCCGCATTCGCCGGATCGATTCGCGTCTACAACCAGGACTCGAAGTCACACACCGTGAACCTCAAGTGTAGCGGCAGCAGCAAGTCGTTCACCATTCGCGGGTCGACCACCGCGACCTACACATTCCACTCGACGAGCAAGTCGTGCAAGATCACCGGTGGCTCGATCACCTGGCCGACCAGCACGTTGCAGAACGGTCAGAAGTGGAAGATCAAAAACGGCAAAGCGAAGCGCAACTAGGCTACTGCCTACATGTAGCCCTGGCGACGTGCCGCACCTTGCCGTCCTAGCGTGGGCGGGTTAGCTGCTAAGATCGGCTCATGCGTACATCTATTGCGTTCTGCCTCGTCATGACTGTGTGCGTTGCATGCGGTGATGACGGGGCCGCTACCGTGGACGCCGCCAACGATCAGATCGACGCGGCGTCGGTGGACGCTGCCGGGTGCGCGAAGGTCTGGAGTGTGAACCTGCGCAACGGTTCGGCGTCCGCGACCGTGGGCGCCGGCGCGCTAACGCTCAGCGATGTCGACTCGCCTCAAGCCTCTGCCCTCGAGGTCGAGCAGGCTGGCATCACCGGCGACTTCGACTTGTCGTTTTCGTTCACCGGTTGGACCGCCGCGGGCACGGGGGCTTTCTTCCAGGCAGGCATCGGCAGTGACGTTGCGGTGCAGACCCGCTTCGTCGTTGGCGGCATTGGTACCTTCCCGGCGCCAGTCGTTGGCGTGGCGGAACAACCCGACACGGGAGACCCGGCCGCAGATCTGCAGGCCACCTCCCTGGTCGCCGGCACGGTGCGCTACCGGCGAACGGGCAACACTTTGACGGCGACGGCCATGACCACGGACGCGACCGCCGAAATCGTACTCGACGACTTCAGCGAAGACCCGCTGAAAGTTGGCCTCCAATTGGGCAGCAACATGGGCACCCTGTCGGGAACCACGTCAGTCATGATCACGGACTTCACCATCACCGGAGGAGGATCGACGGTGGTGAGCGATACCTTCGACTGTGACAGCTTGATAGCGCCCTAGCGGTAGCCGAACTGTTCGCGCTCGACCTACGGCCGGAACTGTTCGCGCTCGACCTACGGCCGGAACTGTTCGCGCTCGACCTACGGGCGGAACTGTTCGCGCTCGACCTACGGCCGGAACTGTTCGCGCTCGACCTACGGGAAGATGCCGCGCTCGAAGTACGCGTGCTGCAGTCGCTCGAGTGCCAGGCCGTAACACGCCGTGCGCATGTCCATCTTCTTGTTGGTCGCGTACTGGCGGACCGCACGGTAGGTGTTCAGCATGCGTTTTTCGAGCTTCTGTGCGACCTCAGAGTATTCCCATTGCTCGGACCGCTTATTCTGCAACCACTCGAAGTAGGAAACGACGACGCCACCGGAGTTGGCCAGGATATCGGGGATGATATCCACGCCTTTGTCGATCAGCACCTTCTCGCCGCTCGGATGGGTGGGCCCGTTGGCGCCTTCGGCGAGGAGCTTACAGCGCAAAAGTTTCGCTTCTTCGACGCCAATCTCTAGCTCGAGGGCGGCGGGTACGCAGATGTCGGTCTCGAGACCGAAGAAGTCCATGCGGGTGATGGCCTGGCCGTTGCGATAGCCCGCGACTGTGCCGGTCTTGCCGCAGTGCTCGCTCAGCTTGTGAGGGTTCAGACCCTCGGGGTTGGCGATGTAACCGCCCGCGTCGCCGACGCCGACCAACACCGCGCCCATCTTGCACAGCAGGCGCGAGCAGAAAGAACCAACGTTGCCGTAGCCCTGCACCGTGAAGTGCGCGCCGTCCAGGTCGAACTCGTTGTTGCGTGCCCACTCTTCGATGCAGAGCACGATACCTTTGCCGGTGGCTTCGTTGCGGCCGTGGGAGCCGCCGGAGGCGACGCTCTTGCCGGTGACGATCCGCCGTACCGAGTTCTTTTCCTGGTAGCTGATGACGTTCATGTACGTGTCCATCATCCACACCATGATCTGTGCGTTGGTGCCCACGTCCGGCGCCGGGATATCCCACTCAGGGCCGATGTTGTTGCCCAGGGCATGAGTAAACCGGCGCGTGATGCGCTGGAGCTCGGTCTGGGAGTGTTCGCGCGGATTGAACTTGATGCCGCCTTTGGCGCCGCCGAACGGAATGTCGTGGAGTGCGCTCTTGTAGGTCATCCACGCCGCGAGCGCCTTCATCTCGTCCAGGTTGGCCTCATGGTGGTAGCGTAGACCGCCCTTGAACGGGCCGAGCAAGTTGTTGTGCTGAACCCGGTACCCCTTAAAGATGTGGTAATCACCGTTGTCGAGACGAACGGGAAAGTTGATGATCAACTCGTTCTTTGGCTGCTCGAGGATCGCGCGCACGTCAGGATCGAGGCCAATTGCATTGGCGGCTTTCTCGAACTGCTTCGTCGCAACGTCGAACAAGTTGCCACGCGCCCGCAGGCTGATGGAGTCGCTCTTGGAGTGGTCGGGTGTCTTTGATTCGCTGCTCATGACGAGAATCCAAATATGACGGGTGAAGACAAAACGCAAGAGCTAGAATTGGCTCGTTCGGTTCTTGGTTCCGGCGAGCTGCGTCATTTTTTCGTGGATCTGTGGCGGCGGACCCGAATCGACTGGTCGTTCGTCGGCGACAGACTGCAAAAAGAACTACGCACCAAGCGCGATTTGAACAGCCGGACCAGGCGTTGGGTCGGAGATGTGCTGTACGGCATGATTCGGCACCTACGGCGCATTGACGAGGCCCTGAAGGCGGGTGGGGTGCGCACCAGCACAGGGGCCCCAGACGAGCTCAGACTGCTGACATATCTGATGTTGGAGGGGCCGCTTTCGGCGCAAGACGCACTGCAGCATTCTTCCGGATCCAAGGCGGCCAAGCGGGTGGATTGGGAGGCCGTCGCGGCCTTCGATAAGAGCATCGAACACGAGCGCAAAACCTGGCGGCGGGTCGCTCTGCAATTCTCGTTTCCGGACTGGCTGGCCAAGCGCCTCGCGAGCGATCTGGGCGAAGAGGCTGTGGCGTTCGCCGAGGCCGTCAATCGCCGCGCCGAGGTGTGCGTCCGGGCCAACGTTTCGGTCGGTTCTCTGGATGAACTCGAGGCGTCTCTGACGGCGGAGGGAGTCAGCTTCGAGCGCGGCAAATATGCCGAGCTGGCGCTGCGTTTGCACACCGGTCAAGACGTTCACTCCCTCGAGGCGTTCCGGGCGGGCGCGTTCGAGGTCCAGGACGAGGCGAGTCAAATGATCGCCGACCTGGCGTTCGCGCCGGCACTGTCAGTCGCTGACTCTGCGAAGCCGGTGATGGTCGACTACTGCGCTGGTGCCGGTGGCAAGACCCTGGCGTGGGCGTCGCGGCTAGGTAACCGAGGCCGCCTGATCGCGTGCGACACCGACGATCGAAAGCTCGCCGAGTTACGTCGCCGCGCTCGCCGTGCGGGTGCCACCAACATCCGCACAGTCGTCCTCGATGGTGAGAGCCACACCGCAATGGACGAACTGCACCAGAGCGTCGGTTGTGTGTTGGTCGATGCACCGTGTAGCGGGATGGGTGCGCTGCGCCGTCACCCTGAAACGCGCTGGCGCGTGACCGCCGGGGAGGTCAAACGGCTGAGTAAGCTCCAGGGAAAGATTCTCGCGTCAGCGAGCGACCTGGTCGCGCCCGGCGGCGCGTTGCTTTATGCAACATGCACCGTGCTCCGTGCGGAAAATCGGCAGGTCGTCGAGGAGTTTCTCGCCGCGCACAAGGACTTCTCGTTGCGGCGATTAGCCGACGTGCTGCCCGAGCAGGCCGCGGACATCGCAGATGCGAGCGGTGACTACATGAGCATGACGCCGCATCGCCACAACACCGACGGGTTTTTCGCGGCCGTTCTGCAACGCAACGCGGACTAATGCTAGGGTTTAGTCTGCGCCCATGTCTCTGTCGATCACGCTGATACAGGACCTGGCTGGTCTGCGCGCCATCGAACCAGAAGTGTTCGCATTGGTGAACGCGAGTGCCAGCCCGTCCTTATTTCGCGGCCCCACGTGGCTGCTGCCGTGGTGGCACGCCTACCATAAGATTCTCGGTGCCGAACTTCACGTGTACCTGGGGCACGACGGTGACGAGCTCGTCGGCTTTGCACCGTTCTATCGCCGCGTCGCCAAACACGGTCCGGGCTTGAAACTCACCGAGCTGCGCTTGCTCGGAGACGCGGGGCCCAGGCCACCGGCTCCTGACTTACTCGTTGCGCCCGGCTACGAAGAGCGATTCGGCGCCGCATTGGCAGCGGAACTCGATGCGTGCGCCGCTGACTGGGGGCTGCTCGAACTGGAACCGTTGCGTCATCCATCCCAGTGCGGTGCCCACATGGCCAATCGATTGGCGGCCTGCGGTCACAAGGTCGCGTCCACCCAGGCGGGCGGGGGCGTTCGGTCCATCGCGCTATCCGTTGCCGGAATCGACGTTGCCGAGTTGGCCGACGCCGAGCAGCACGTCAGCGTTCATGACGGGGATCAGAACGACCTCAAGCGCGGCTTGTCTTTGCTCCGACGTATGTCGCGCCTGGAGTGGGCCGACAGCGAGGAGAACAGCCCGCTCGCTGACGAACAGGCGAGCCAGCTGCTCGAGGAGATCACCGCGGCGTTGGGTGGCAAGGGCAAGGTGCGTTTGTCTCGCCTGGATGAGCCGGCCGTCGGTCCCGTCGCGGTTGCCCTGGTGATCGACGACAACGATCGAGCCGTGGTCCTGGCAATGGCCGTGGAGTCCGAACGTGGCGAACTCGCTGCAACCAAGTTGTTGGCTGTCGAGGCCAAGGCGGCGAGCGAACGTGGTTGCAAATCTCTCGAGGTGGTTACGGGCGCCGGTGAGTATCAGTTGCCGTCCTTGCCGATGACCCGACACCGAGCTCTGAGCTTGCGCGTGTATACCCGGTCCACAGCCGCGGCGTTGGCGCGCACATTTGGTGCGGTGCGTCGGCGTGTTGATACGGCGAAGGAAATCCCCGGCGCGGCAGCGGCGGGCGCCCGGGCGGCGTGGACGAAGATCCGCACCGCGGCGACCAGCGTCGCTCGTTATAACCGCTTTCATCTTTACCGAGGCGAGCTGTGGACCCGCGGGATCAAGCCCGCGAAAGGTCTGTCCCTCAGCGTTCTGTCCGACAAGGACTTCGACGCCGCCAGTGAGACCGAGCGGCTCGACATCCTCGAGGGCCTCGAACTAGAGGAGGACTACTGTCGCGATAAGTGGGCGCGCGGCGACGTGACCATCCTTGCGCGTCTCTTTGATCGACCCGCCGGCATCGCTTGGTGTGCGCGCGGCCTGGTACCCGTCCCCGAATTCGATCGCTCGCTTCAGCTCGACGTGCACGAGGCGTACATCCACGACGTGTTCGTCGCTCCCCGTGCTCGCGGTCGAGCGGTGGCACCGTGCATGCTCGACTTTCTGGCGAAGGAGTTGCGCCAGCGGGACTTCTATCGGTCCTGGGCGATCATCGGCTTCGAGAACGGCGCATCCATTCGCGCGTTCGAGAAGGCCGCCTATGCCGCGGTCGCCGACATCATTCACGCCCGCATGGCCGCCGTCGACCGGCTGATCGTGCGCCCGCCGGATCCCGAGGCCAAGAAGCTGCTGGGCTTGTAGGAGTAGACCCCATGACCACCACCGATCGCATTACTCTGGTCGTACTCAACCAGGACGGCAGCCGTGAGAAGTTCACACTCAGCTCATGGGTAGGGATTCCGCGAAAACACGAGCTGCTGTGGATCGGCGACGACCCGTACATGGTCATCGAGGTGGAATACGCGGTCTCGGAGGGCTTCTTCGGCGCGAGATCCATCGAGGCGGCCGGAGTCTATGTACGCCGGCTCGATGACGATGAGCAGGAAGCCGTCGCCCGTCGGCTGGAAGCGCCTGTGCGCGGCAAAGACTCCCGCCAGTTTCGACCATGACGCTTGGTGTGTGATGGCCAGGCCACAATTGCCACGCACCACCTAGCATCGGCCCGCGTATGTGACTTACGCTCTTCGCTGGACCAACAGGAGACACAGTGATGAGCGAAGAAGTCAACGCATGTAAAGCCCTCGCCGCCATGGTTCGCGACCACGGCCAACCGTCGGTAGACGAGATCCGTTTCGTCGCCCACGCTGCCCTCGAGCTCGGGTTGTCCGCTGAGCAAAACGAGGAAGTTCAAAAGATTCTCGCCGACGGCGGCGACTTCGGCGGCCACATCGCGATGGTCGGCGACCGCATGCTCCGCCAGGTCGTGTTCCGCCAGATCGTCAGCGCGACGCTGCTCGACGATGAGATCAACGACAGCGAGCATTCCTACATCTCCACGACAGCCGCGGCTTTCGGCTACGACGACTCGGTCGTCGACGACTTCATCGCATGGATGAAGGAAGGCCTCGAGTGGGAGAAAAAGGGCGGAGCCCTTTGGGCTCGCATGAGCTGACGAACTCGTCGCTTCGCGCTCGCGGTTGCCCAAGTCGAATTTGTATCTGTAGCTGACTTTTAGTGTGTCGGACGGCTCGGAGTTTCACCTGGGCGCTAGATGCCCTTGGTGGGCTTCTTCATTATCCAGACTTTGTTCTTTAGGCCGCTGGAGATGTGCACCTGGTTGTTGTCGTCTACGAAGACGGCTTCCAGGTCGGGCATCTTTTCTACGAGCTTCAGGCCCTTTTGGGCGCCGAGGACGAACAGAGCGGTGGACCACCCGTCTGCCACCAGGGCGCTCTTGGCCATGACTGTCACCGAGCGGCTGACTCGGACCGGGCGGCCGGTCTTTGGGTCGAGGATGTGGTGATAGCGAACGCCGTCTTTGACCACGGTGCGCTCGTAGTCGCCTGACGTGGAGAACGTGTGGTCTTTGATTTGGGCCATGGCGAACGGTTTGGTCGCCGGCCCCCGGGGATCGCGGATACCCACGCGCCACTCGCGCCCACCTTTTTGCCCGCTGGTGTACAGGTCGCCGCCGGCTTGAAGGATGAAGTCCCTGACGCCTTGTTTGTGCAGCAGCGTTACGGCTTGGTCCACGGCGTAGCCTTTGGCGATTCCTCCCAGGGTGATGCGCATGCCCACGTCGGCCAGTTTCACCGAGCGAGTCTTGGCGTCGATGTTGACGCGCTTGTAGCCAATCTTGCTGAGTCGCGCCTTAACCTTCGCCGCCGATGGGATTGTGCCGTCGCGGTCCTGGTCGAACTTCCAAAGTCCGCGGAATCCTCCGACCGTGATATCGAACGCGCCGCCGGTCTTGGCTGCTACGTGCTGGGCGTACAGCATGACTTTCAAGACTTCTGGCCCGACGACGACTCTGGTCTTTCCGGCAGCCGCGTTGATCTTAGACACGTCGCTGGCGTTGCCCCAGCTGGTCATTAGCGCGTCGATCCGTCGGAACTCTTTGAACACCGACTCCGTGGCCTTCGCGGCCTTTACCTCGTCGTTGCCCCAGATCGAAACGGTGACCCGCGTGCCCATGACCTTGGCCGAGCGCACGGCCAGGTGGTTGCCGGCGGCATCGCGCACCGGTCGTTTGCGCGGAGGCGTCTTGTCTGGAGCCGCTTTGGTGTTCGAACGCGCCGCGTCAGCCGGGCCTTCGAGTTTTGGCCGGCTCGGTGCGGTGTTGTTGGGCGCGTCGCTCTTGTTGCTACTGCAGGCGACTGCTAGCGCAAGGAGTGCTGCGAGCCCAACCGAACCCATCGTCATTGGTCTACACACGATGCAAGCGAGGGTCGCTGGAAGGCGCCCTCGCAACTAAACAGCGAGGGTCGCTGGAAGGCGCCCTCGCAACTAAACAGCGAGGGTCGCTGGAAGGCGCCCTCGCAACTAAACAGCGAGGGTCGCTGGAAGGCGCCCTCGCAACTAAAAAGCTCATTTGACGAGTTCGACGATCCCCCAAATGAGCATCCCACCGGCGGCCAGTAGGGCAACGAAGAATACGAGCACGGAAGACGCCATCGTCGTTTGCGTTTCCTGCTGCATACCCACCCACATGCCGTAGCACGCGGGGATGATTCCCAGACCAGCTACGATGCCGCCGATCAACGGACCTTTTCCGCCGCCTAATACCAGCGCCAGAATCACTCCGATGATGACTAGACCAAATGTCGCGAATACTGGCGTCTTGTTGTCAGCCGTTGGGGCCATCCACAGTTCTCCTTTGCAAGCGCGAGCGTAGCTGGTTTTTTGCGAAGCCGCCACCGTGGGCTACTCTTTCGTGGTGAGCCATCCGTGGCGGGGATTGTTGTTGGGTTTCTTGGCTGTCGCTGCATGCAGCGGCCAACCAAAGGGCGAGATTGCGCCAACGAACCCGCCTGTTGAACACATAACAAAAGCCACGCCGCCGGCTATTCCCAAACCGCCGGGACCGCTAGACGCCAGGGCCATCATGGTCGACGTCAACTGGATGTGTCACCCGGACCGGGCAGGGCGCGGTTCATTTCAAAAGGGCTCGGCGGACACGGCGAATTACTTCGCGCGTGCGTTCAAGAAGATTGGCCTCGAGGTAGTTCGTCAGAATGTCGGTCGCAACGCCGACAACGTGATCGGCATTTATCGGGCCCAGGGCAGCGCGAAGGACAAGGCCGTCGTCGTCGGCTCTCACTACGACCACCTCGGCTTGATCAACGGTGTGGTTTATCCGGGTGCGGACGACAACGCGTCTGGCGCGGCCGTCCTCCTGGCCCTCGCCCGAGATGCGGTGAAACGCAAGTACCAACACACCATCGTATTCATCGCGTTCGGTGCTGAGGAAGCGGGACTGGTTGGCTCGCGTTACTACGTGAGGCGTCCCGCGTGGCCTTTGAGTAAGACCCTGAGCATGATCAACTTCGACATGGTCGGGCGCAATTTCTTCGAAGCCGGCGCGAATAAGTTAGCGACGGTGGGCATCATCGGTTTAGAAACGGACCCGACCGTCCGTGCAGCGGCGTTCGCGTCGGCGAAAGCTGCTGGCATCGAATTGGTCGCCGCGCCTGCCGGACTTATCCGCATGTTCGGTTTTTCATTCCGCACCGACGACTGGTGGTTCCGCGGGCGGGTTCCGATCGCTATCCATTTCTCGACCGGCTATCACGAGGACTATCACAAGCCCACCGACACCACCGACAAGCTGGTGCCGGCGCAGATGTCCCGTATCGCGCAAACAGCAGCCGGTTTATTGAGACACCTGGCGCGTGCGCGTTGACGTTCTTAGCGTGTGCGTTCTTAGCGCTGTGCCTATGATTCCGAGTAGATGCGCAAGTTGCTGCGCATGACGTCGTCGCTCAGCGATTTCTGGACAGGCTCGAGCAGGCAGTCGGCGAGGACAAGCAGCATCTCGCTGGAGCCACGGTCTTCAACCAGTTTGGTGAGAAGCACTTTCGCGTCTCTCGTATCGTCGCCCTTCAGGAACTCGCGGATGCTTTCGATCGTGAGATCGCCTTGGAAATCGATGATCAAGTTCTCGCGCAAGTAAGCTATCAGTTGGTTCACTTCTGAGCCTCCTGGAAGGGGTTCCGTAGCAACACTTCGACAGCCGCTTGGGCCACCGACGTGGCAGGTGTAGTATCGTAAGGCCGGGGCTAATTCAAGCAATATTGCCAGTTTCCGGTGTTCTCCCAACGTGTCGCGCATTCTACTGACAGGGTTTTGTAGCCTTCCTGGTCCGCATCGAACGGGCGTGCAGATGCGCCATTTACTGCGCGCGCTCATTCGCCAACATACGGTTGATGTGCTCGTGCTGCGCGAACCGGATCAACCGTACATGGAACGCGTAGGGAATTCTCGCATACTGCGTGTGCCGATGACCGACGGCGATTTTCGAAGTCGGGTTGCCGCGTTCCGGCGTGCGTTGAAGCGCCAGATCAGTGGAGCGGACTACGGCGTCGTTCAGTTTCGCGATAGCTGGAGCGGTATGCCGGTGCTCGAGCTGCGCGCCCAGTTCAAGTACAAGACGATCTTCGATGCGGCCCGCTCGCCCATGGCAGCACCCCAGATCCTCGATCTCGAGATGACGCGCTCACTCGATCGCGATCAGGAAGCGTGTGTTCTCGGCGCAGACGTTGTGCTCGTCGGGACCGAGCCTTCCCGGCGATACATCAGTGCGCGGGGACGACCGGATCGGGTGCACGTCGTGCCTCCGGGCGTCGACGTCGACCTTTTCGACTGGGACGAGCCGGCCGTCGATGGTCCGCCGCGCGTGCTGTACCTGGGCGCGATCGAACCGGGACGTGGGGTTCGCATCGTGTTGCGTGCCGCCCAGGCGATCGTGGACAAGCTGCCAATCAAGGTCACGCTCGCCGGGCCTATCGCGCCGAACTTCGACGCCACCCTCGCGCGCGAGATCGAAGAGCTCAAGCTCGAGGACACGGTCGAGATTCTCGGCCCGGTCGATCACGATGACGTGCCGGCTTTGATCTCCCGGGCAACCATCTGTGTTGCGCCGGCCGCCGTCGAGCTCAGCCCGAAACCCACCGGGTTGTTCCCGACCAAGATCCTCGAATACATGGCTTGCCGGCGCGCGGTCGTCGCCAGTCGGCGCGGCACGGTCAGCTTGCTGATGAAAGACAAAGTGCACGGCTTGCTGTTCACCCCTGGCGACTCAGCTGATCTCGCCGAGAAGCTCACGACGTTGCTGCGCGACGCCGATCAACGCGCGGAGCTTGCACGCAGAGGCTACGAGCTCGTGCGTGAGTCGTACACAGCGAGCGCTACCCGCCGCGCCCTACGTGGCGTGTATGAGTCCGTCGCTCAGATGGACGGGTTTCGAGAGTCGTCGGAGGTTTCGAACGTCGCCCGTTTCGATGCTCACTCGCTGGAGACGATGCGAGACGAAGTGACGGATCAGGAGTTCATCGAGGAACTCAATGTTCATGACGGAGTCGAGACGGCCGCGATCACGACTCAGACCGGCGTGGGTGAAGACGTCACGAGTGTCGATGTCCGCGCTGAACCCGACACTGAGCGCAAACGCCCCACGGACGACAAGTGGGGACGGGCGGATCGACTGAGCACTGTGCTCGACACCAAGAAGGCCGAGTGGGACGAAAAGCCACGTACAGGTTCGACTGAATTTACGCCGCCCTGGGAGCTGACCCGGGACAACGACGGTACGCCCGTAGACGTGCGACGGTTGCCTGGCAACACGCCGCCCCCGGTGGAGACCATTTTTGTGGCCGGTGAAGTCGACGTTCCCACGCCGCCGCCGGTACCGTCGGATAGACAAGCGGTGTTGTCGTCGGCGCGCGTGATGGTCGCGGACCTGAGCGACGGCGATTCGGATCCGGAGGCGAAGTAAGCGTGTTCGAGTTGATTCTTAGTTTGTGTCTCGGGATTGTGTTTGCGTTGTGCGCGCGGGATCGAATCCGCGCCGACGGCCGGTTTGCGTCGCCGGCGTTCATGCTTGTGCTGGTGTTCACCGGCGTCGTTCTGTTGCCCGCGACCCTGTACATCTACCTGGCGTTTCCCGCGTGGAGCTGGCTGTACATGGTGAACCCATCCGATGTGCCGGCGCTCGCGCTGGTTCCGCTGCTGGCCGCTCACGCTGGAGTGCTCTTGGGTGGTTGGTTCCTCGGCGCCCGGCTCGTCATGTCCGATCAAGCCAAGTTGGGGATCTACTTGGCCGGCGGCGCGACGCTGGCCCTGCTCGTCGTTTCGGCGATCCTGTGGAACCGCGTCGGCACCTCCGGGTCTTACGAGGAATTTCAGGCAGGTAGTACGTCCGGGATGTTCAAAGTTCGTCTGGGATACGTGCTTATCTGTCTTGTGCTTGGCGCAGGCGCCGCTGCGAGCTTCGTCGCTCTCGAGCTAAACCGTGACTCGCGACGCGTTCGCAGCCGCTGAATATCGGCTAGCGCCTTGGAATCCTTGACCGTTTGGCTACCCAATGCTACGAAAGTCTTCCATGGGGTTGGCGTATCGATTGCTAGGTGCGGCTGTTGTCGTGCTCGTGTTGCACGGCTGCGGGCCGATCCAGTACGTAGACACGGTCACGCGTAAGGCGAGTTCCTCGGTGGAGGCGGCGAAAGCGGTCAACGCTGACAAGTACGCGCCGTACTTTTACACGTTGGCCGTCGAGTACTTCCATCGCGCTAAACACGAAGCGGCGCACTCGGACTACCAGGCGGCCAATCGCTTTGGTCGCAAGTCCCGAGAGGCCGCCGACATGGCGCGCAAGGTCGCTGTACAGCGGGCTGCCAACGGCACGGTGCCCAAGACGTCTGTCGAACCCGAACCGGGAGAGAAGAAGACGACAGCGCCGCTGGTTCCCGAGGAGAGCGACGATGAGTAACGTTGTTCGTTGTTCGACTCTTGGGTCGACGCTGGCAGCAGGCCTCGTCGCGAGCGTAGCGCTGACTTTGGGCTGTAGCGGTTCGCAGCTCAACGGACGCGTTGGTGCAATCGATGAGTTGATCAAGACAGCCCGCGCGAACGGTGCCCAGAAGTGCGCCCCGGTCGAGTTGGCGATGGCCGAGTCGCATCGGGATTTCGCCAAGCAGGACCTGGCGGAGGGCAACTACTTTCCGGCCAAGAAACAGGTCGGTATCGCTGAGGTCAACGCCCAGCAGGCGGTGAAGAAATCTCCGCGCGATAAGTGTGTGCCCAAGAAGGTGGTCGTCAAGAAGCTGGTCGTCACGCCGAAAGACAGCGACGGCGACGGCATCCTCGACAAAGACGACGCATGTCCCAACAAGCCCGAGGACATGGACAACTTCGAGGACAAGGACGGCTGCCCGGACCTGGACAACGATAACGACGGTCTCGCGGACAAGGTCGACAAGTGCCCGAACAACCCCGAAGACAAGGATAACTTCGAGGACGACGACGGCTGCCCTGACAACGACAACGACAAGGACGGCCTGGCTGACAAGATCGACCAGTGCCCGGACAAGCCCGAGGACAAAGACGGCTTCAAAGACGATGACGGCTGTCCCGACTGCGACAACGACGGCGACGGTGTACCCGAGTGCCCAAAGGTCGTGGACAAGTGTCCAGACAAACCGGCCAAGACGCCGGACGGTTGCCCGCAGAAGTTCAAGCTCATCGTTGTCACCAAGACGAAGATCGAGCTGAAGCAAACCGTCTACTTCGCGTTCAACCGCGCGCGCATCAAACCCGTATCGTTCGCTCTGCTCAACGAAGTCGCCACGGCCCTCAAGGACAACTCGAGCATCAACGTACGGATCGAGGGCCATACCGATAGCCGCGGTAGCGCGCGCTACAACCTCAAGTTGAGTTCGGCGCGGGCCCGGTCGGTGCGTACGTATCTGGTCAACAGAGGCGTACCGGGAGAACGAATGGTCGCGAAAGGTTACGGCGAGGCAGTGCCCATCGCAGATAACCGCACGGAGGCTGGACGCCGGCAGAATCGCCGCGTCGAGTTTGTCATTACAAGTCGTTAATGTGCATCAAGCAGGCTTGGTCTGGATGCACGAAGTAGCAACACGGCGTGGGAGTTAACAAATGAAGTCCGGGAATCTCAAAACAAAGCTAGTCGTCACCCTGGTCGCAGCGGCCGTCGCATTCACGGGCACAATGCTCATGGCCAACGACGCTCAGGCGAACCCCAAGAAGAAGATCAAGAAGTACGTCTCCGAAGCGATGGAGAACTACGATCTGATGGAGTTCGAAGACGCGAAGAAGCTGCTGAGTAAGGCGATCGTTCACGCAAAGATGAACAAGGTCGCCAAGAAGAAGTTCATGGCCGAAGTGCACCTGAAACTGGCCATCGTCTACTTCGCCGGCATCAAGGACAAAGAGAGCGCGAAGCTCGAGTTCATCAACGCGGTCGAACTCGACAAGAACATCAAGATACCCGCCGTCTACAAGACAGGCTCTATGGCGTCGGTGCTCAAGAAGGCCAGGAAAGAGTTTGGCGGTAAGTCGTCCGGTGGTGGCTCGACTACCAGTACCGGCCCGGACGAGCCCAGCGTGGACTGCGATTCTCTCAAGAGCATGGCGCACACCATGGTCGATACGGCGCCCTCGGGGGCTGACAGGAAGATGACGGCCCATGTCGCGGGTAGCTTGAAGGCGTCCAAGGTCGTGTTGCACTACCGGTCGAAAGGCGACGCAAACTTCACTCAGAAGAAAATGGCCAAGTCCGGCGACTGTGGCTACAACGCGAAAATCCCGGCCAAATCGGTCAAGGGTGACTTCGTCCACTACTACATCGCGGCCTACAACCGCAAAGGCAAGCAGATCGCCCGCAAGGGTTCGAGCGGCTCGCCGAACGTGATCGAAATCGTCGCCGGCAGCAGTGGCGGCGGCAGCAGCTCCGATGGTGGTGGCGTGGACACCGAGAACCCGCTGGCCAAGGGTGGCGGCGGCGGCGGCTCGGTAAAGAAGAAGAGCGGCGGCAGCGTCGGCAAGAGCCTGCTGCGCCCCAGCAAGAGCAGCCTTTTTCTCAGCGTCGCGGTTGGTACTGGCGCGGGGTTCGTCACGGGTAACACCGAGCAAGAGCAGAACGAAGTCGGTTGCTGTGTCGCGCCGGCCCTGTTCCACGTCTTCCCTGAAATCGGCTACTACATGTCGCCGAAGACATCCATCTCATTGGCGTTCCGCCTCGGCTTCACCGTAGGCGCCAACATTCAGGGCCACTCCACCGGCGCTCCGGCGGCGTTGCTACGCCTTCGCAAGTCCATGTCCGAGGACGGCAACGGTATCCAGCTGAACGCGGCCATCGGCGGCGGAATCATCCGCCACACGGTCAAGCTCGCTAACGCCGACCCGGCGATGGACACCGACACGACCGCGACCGGTCCACTGTTCGTCGGTGGCGGCGCCGCCTACTCCAAGGGCATCGGCGGTTCCCTCAAGTTCGTCCTCGAAGCCAACGCCATCATCGGCGTCCCGATCGTCTCGGAGTTCGGAGGAGTAAAGCCAAACTTCGCCGTTCACCTGGACCTAAACGTAGGCTTCCTCTTCGGCTTCTAGCCGGCGGGCTCACCGAAAGTAGGGGCGGGGTGTTATCCCCGCCCGAAAGAAACGACCAAGCCGCCCGGCAGAAGCGTGCCGAGGCTAGCTGAGCGCGTCTGCTTCGTAGCGGTTCAACGGATGCAGGGTGATGTGGACTTCGCCCTTGGTGACGATGCTCGCTTTGGCGGCTGGGGCCAGGATGACGGCCACTTCTACTACGCCACCGCCGCCCTCGTTGAGGTAGAGCAGTCGCTTTACTGTCTTGCCTCGGCTGGCGACTATGACGAGATCGTCCAGGAGAGCCGGGTAGACCTCCATCAGGCCGCTGTGCTCGAGCTCGATGCCACCTGCCGCGCCAGCTGCCCCCAGAAACTCGAGGAAGGCGCGATTGGCCAGGCGGACCTTACCCTTGTCATTTACGCACGCGAGCGGAATCGGCGCGTTCTCGAAGATTTCCGCTGCAGCCTTTTCACGGTGATCCGGTGTTCGGCTACGCCGGGTCGCTGACTCGGCTGGTCCGGTGCCGCCACCACCTCGTCGGGCTCGGCCCACGTCCATGCCCAGCATGGTCATGAAGGTCCGCAGCTCGTACTGGAAGGTCGCGGCGTCTGGGTGTCGGTTGGCTGGGTCCTTCGCTGTGGCGCGCGCGACGATTTGATCGGCACGCTCATCGAACGGGGTTTCCACCTGTTGCGATGGCACGGGGACGTCGCTCTCCATGTGCTTGCTGAATACTTCCTCGATGGTGCCCAGGAACGGCAGCTTGCCCACGAGCAACTCGTAAAACAAAATGCCGAGGGCGTAGATGTCGCTCGCCTGGGTCGCCGCGGCACCCTGGATGCGTTCGGGAGCCAGGTACTCCGGCGTGCCTTCAATCTTCTCAGTGGCGTGTTGTACATCTGGGCGGGCGAGGCCGAAGTCGAGGAGCTTGACCACACGGCGTCGGTCCGGGGTGCGCGTCATCAACATGTTCTCGGACTTCAGGTCGCCGTGCACGATCGCGCGGGTATGGATGTAGCGCACCGCTTCGACGATCTGCCACATGACGTCGCACGCAACTTTGGGCGGCAGCCGTCCGTCGTTATGCACTTTATGGTGCACGGTGGTGCCTTCGAGTAGTTCCATCACCATGAACAGCCCGAACTGTGGGTCTTCACCGAAGTCGACGATGGAGCAAATATTGTCATGAGACAGGGCGCTGGCGAGCCGCGCCTCGCGGTAGAACATCTCGCGGATACGAGGATTGGTCGCGATGGGAGCCTTGATCAGCTTGAGGGCGAACTTCTTGCCGAGGGCCTGGTGGCGAACGCGAAGCACGCGGCCCATGCCGCCACGGCCAATCTGACCCTCGACCACGTAGCGATGGCCGATCGAGTCTCCCTGGCGCGCCCCTCGGCGGCGTTTCTTGGGTGCTTCGGCCTCCTCGGCCACGGGCACGGGAGAGGTACCGGAAATCTCGGCAAGATCAGCCGGCACCGGCGTCAGATCACTATCGAGCGCGGCCCCCAGTGCGTCATGGGGGGTGAAGCCACCAAGCACGCTCAGGGTCAAAGACGGGAGCAGTGTCTCGTGGGGGCGCTTGTCGTCGGAGTTCTCGGACACGAGGGCCCTTGATGTTACCGCACGATGGCGTCTGGGGTAGACGCGAGCGGCCAAAACCTCGTATGTTCCGGGCCATGGGAGAGAGCCAATATCTTTCGGTTATTCGCATTTGGGCCGCCCTCGCGTGGGCTGACGACGTAATCGCCGACGCAGAAGCGGCGGCAATGAAGCGTCTCGTCAAGAGCGCCGACCTCACCGATGAGGAGCGCGAGACAGCGTTGAGCTGGCTCGAGACCAAGGTCGAACTCGACACGGCCAACATCGAAGGCCTCAGCGAGGAAGCGCGCAAGGGTATTTACCGCGCGGCCGCCAGACTCGCCGCCGTCGATCTGGACGTCGCCGAAGAGGAGCGCAAGTTCCTGTCGCGCTTGCGCGAAGGTCTCAAGCTTGGTGACGACGACGTCACCGAGATCGAAAGCTCGATTCCGGCTCTGGCCGACTCGGACGAATAGCAGCTGGCCCGCTTGGGCAAGTAGCCGTCTACGAAACGGCGGTGCCGAACAGGGTAGCCATCGTGGCTCGTTCGATTTCTACATCGACGAAGTCGCCTCGACCGCCGCATTCTCCGCTAACGATCACGGACTTGAATCCGTCCGTGCGTCCGACCATCTGATTCGGGTCGCGCTTGGACGTCGCGTGCAGTAACACGCGCTCGCGTTTGCCGACCTGTGCCGCGAAAATCTCGGCCGAGACGCTCTCCTGAACTTTGATGATCTCGGCGATTCGCCGTTTCTTGATCGCCGGCTCAACATCGTCGGTCATCTTCTTCGCGGCGAGAGTCAGGTCTCGCTCCGAGTACATGAACATGAACGCACTGTCGAAACGAATCTCTCGCATGAGATCGAGCGTCGCCTGGTGGTCATCTTCAGTCTCGCCACAGAAGCCCGACAGGATATCGGTGGAGATGGCGATGTCAGGTATGCGCTCGCGCAACGAGCGCACGATGGCTCGGAAGTCGTCTACCGAGTAGCCGCGCCGCATGGTGTCGAGGATCGCGTCCGAGCCAGTCTGGACCGGCAAGTGGACGTAGTTGCAAACCTTGGGTTCACTGGCGATCGCGTCGATCACGTCGTCGGTGAAGTCGACGGGGTAGGGCGAGGTGAAACGGATCCGCTCGATGTTGGTGCCGGCCGCAACGGCGCGAAGTAGGTCGCCGAAGCTGACGTCGTCGTGGCGGTACGAGTTGACCGTCTGGCCTAGCAGGCAGACCTCTTTGTAGCCCGCATCGACGTAGGCACGCACTTGCCGGAGAACTTCGCGCGGCGGCGTGCCGCGTTCACGGCCGCGGGTGAAAGGCACGACGCAGAAAGTGCAGAACTTGTCGCACCCGCGCTGAATCGAAATGAACCCGGACACACCGTCGCCGCCGCCCGCGCCGCTGAGTCCCTCGTAGGTCTCGGCTTTGTCGAGCTGCACATCGATTTGCGGTTGATCGGAATCGCCGCGTGCGCGGCCGATCAGGTCTGGTAATCGTCGGTAGCTGTCCGGGCCGGCGATGATGTCGACATAAGGCGCGCGGTCGAGCAGAGTCTCTTTGAGGTGCTCGGCCATGCAGCCCGTGATGCCCAGGACTACGTTGCGCCTCTTCTTCTTGTGCGAGTTGAGCTCACGCGCTCGGGCGTAGACCCGCTCTTCGGCCTTCTCGCGCACGGCGCAGGTGTTAATGAGAATCACGTCCGCGTCGTGGGGCGACTCGGTCTTGCGAAACCCTCCGCGCTTCATCAGGTCCACGAGCAGCGCTGAATCCGCCACGTTCATCTGGCAGCCGTACGTTTCGAGGTATATCGCCGGTGAGTCGGCCCCGGGCTCGGCGCCCGCCCGGTCTGCGGCGCTCCCGGTGACTGGGCTCTTAGCCTTCGTAAGGCTGCCCAGGGGGATAATCTGCTGTTTTCCTTCGCTCACGATCGCCCGCTCTTTACCACGGCTCGGTGTCACGCGCTATCATCAGTTGTGCTCAGGCGAGGGCTCCGTAGTCTGCTGGTAGTCGTTTTAGCTAGCGTCGTCGTCTACACGGCGTCGTTGTTCGGCCGTGTGCCGATGATTCTCTCCCTGCTGGCGATACTCATCTCCTTCGGCATGGTCCTGTTCTGGCTGCCCCGCGCCGCGCATAAGGCGTTCCGCCTGGGCAACTACCCCCGAGCGATGCTCATCTACCGAATCCTCGGCAAGTGCTATGCGTCGCCGGCCGCGCGCGCCGCTGTCGATGTTTCGATCGCAGCCTGCGAAATCGCCCGCAACCGTTTCGACGCAGCGCTCGGCTGGCTCGATAAGGTGAACGTCGAAGAGCTCAGCGGTCCGGCCCAGGCCGCCTGGCATAACAACCGAGCCTACGCTTTGGCGCGCGGCGGTAACGATGCCGAAGATGCGTTGACGAGTATCGACCACGCGATTTCGTTGCGCCCTGACGTGGCTGGTTTTCGCCACACCCGTGGCGTGGCTTTGCTTGCTCTAGGTCGCACCGACGAGGCCATCCGCGTGCTCGATGACCTGTGGAACGAACTCGCGGGCAACGAGCGAGTCGCGATGTTGGAGGCTGAGCGTTGTTATGACCTGGGCCGAGCTTGGCGCAGCAAGGGCGAGCACGACTACGCCATCGACTACTTCGAACGCGCTCGAAGAGCGGCTCCAGAATCGAGTTGGGCGATTCGCGCATCCGAACATCTACAACCCGGCGTGCGAGCCACCGAAGCGCTCGCCGACTTCATCGAAGCTTAGTCGCCGCGGAGCCCTACTTGCGCCAGCCGTCGCCCAGCTCTGCGACCAGGATGTCCGAACAAAGCGCGATGCACTCATTGCAGATATGAAGCCCACCCTGACTGAGCATCTTTTGTACGTGGGCACCGAGCTTTCCGCACCACGAACAGGCTGCACCGGCGGCGGGGTCGGCGGGGCGTGCCGCTTCGGCGTCGTGGGCGTGTGCCGCCTGCATTACCTGGGCGACTGTGAATTCACCGGTCGAGCGTACCGGGGCGAAGTCGCGTGCTTGCAACGTGTGGTGGCAGCCGCCGCAGATGCGGACGTCGTGTGGATCCGTCTCGGGCTGACCGCACAGCGGGCAAGTCGGGTTCGTCATTGTTCCAGTATACGGCTAAGACCGCTGGGGACGAGTTTCGTCCGAGACCGGCGTGTGTTGAAGTGGCGATTTCACCGGGAAACGTACCGTGAAACGCGTGCCATCCACGTCGTCGCCGGCGGCGCGACTGGCCACGGTAATCGTCCCGCCGTGCTCGTGCACGATGCTCTGGCAGGTCGCCAGGCCCAGTCCGCTGCCGCTGGTCTTCGTGGTGAAGAACGGGTCGAACAGGTGCAGGAGATCTTCGCTGGAGACTCCGGGGCCGTCGTCGTCGACAACGATGCGAACCCAGTCATCGGTCGCGCTTACGGTGACCGCAACCTTCGCGCCCTCGCTGGCTAGTACAGCCTCGCCCGCGTTGCGCAACAGATTCCAGATCACCTGGCGCAGCTTCTCCGGATCGGCCGTAAGCATCACGCCAGGAGGCGCAACTAGTTCCAGGAGTACGCCCTCGAAATCCCGGTCTTGCTCGAACACGCGCACCGTCTCTCCGGCCAACTCAGACAGGTCGAGTTCGACCAGCTTACGAGGCCGTGGATTCGTGTAGTCGAGCAGGTCGCTGATCATCCGGTTCAGCCGATCGATTTCACGATTGACGATACCCATCAACGTCTTCTGATCGTCGTCGGCGTGCGGGCTCGTGCTGAGCAGCTCGATGGATCCGGAGATGGATGCGAGCGGATTGCGAATCTCATGGGCGACACCGGCTGCCAGAGTACCGATCGTCGCCAACCGTTCCGCGCTGCGCACCTGCCCCTCCATGGCCCGTAGCTCCGTCAGGTCCTGAAAGTTGAGGATGCGGCCAACCACATTGTCGTCGTTGTTGCGCAGCGGAGAGGCGCTCAGACCGAGTTTTAGCTCAGTCCCGTCACTGACCAGCACGGTGAGGTCGGCGCGGCTCAGGCTCGCCCTGTTAGAAAGTCCCGCGGTCTTGTCGCCGACGCCGGGAAGCACCGTGTCGATGGGCGCCCCGAGTGCGCGCTCGTCCGTGGTGCGTAGGATGTCACACGCTGCCTGGTTGATCGTCAACACCAGGCCATTGGCGCCGACGGTGATTAGGCCGCTCGATAGGGAGCGCACGATGTCTTCGTGGAGTGCGATCAGATCGGCGGCTGCAGTACGCTCCACCTCGAGCGACTCGGTCGTGCTCTGCACCTGTCTACTCAGGGTGTGGGCCAACACGGCCACGCCCGCGAAGGCGGCCGAGTTGAGTACCAAAGCACGGCCAAGTTCGACGTTGCTGAGCGCGTGAGGAAGTACTCTTTGCCCGCCCAGGCTGGGCAGGATCTCCCAGTAGCCCAGCAGGCTGATCGCGATGAACAGGACGAACGAAGTCGCGGCCACCACCAGCGAGCCGGCACGGAACCTGACGGTCGCTGCGCCGATGATCGACAGTGGGAAGAAGAAGGTGTACGCGCTTTGGGCGCCACCGGTGAGGTGGACCAGGGACGACGTTATGAGCAAGTCGAACACGATCTGCACATCGGCCAGGCGGAATGGATCCGCGCCGCGCTGCAGCGCCACCGCATAGATAATGGTCAGCAAGTAGGTGAAGCCGATGATCGCGAACAGGCCGAACGAGTTGGCCGTCAGCAGATCGAAGTCGCTGAGCCACGCCAGGACGATGGTCGTTCCGAGCACCAGGCTGATCAACACCAGCCTGAACAACATCAGGTAGGTGACGCGCCGGCGGATGTCGGGCACAGCAGCGCCGTCGGCGCTAGGCAAGTTCGTTGCCGACTCCGCCAGGGACATGTGCGAGGTCAATCGCCTTCGATGTTACCCGCGAGTTCGAACACCGGCAGATACATCGCGATGATGATGCCACCGATGATGCCGCCTAGGAACACCATCATGATGGGTTCCATCATTGCGGTCAGTCCCGCGACTGCAACGTCGACTTCGTCTTCGTAGAAGTCGGCGATCTTTTGCAGCATTTGATCCATTGCACCGGTTTGTTCACCGACGCCGATCATCTGGATCACCATGGACGGGAATACACCCGTTTCCCCCAGTGGTCCGGCGAGGTCCTTACCTTCGGAAATCTTCTCGCGGGCGTACATGATGGATGCTTCCACCACCTTGTTTCCCGACGTCTTGGCGCAGATTTGTAGTGAGTCGAGGATGGGAACACCAGAGGAGAGCAGGGTGCCCAGCGTGCGGGTGAAACGCGCAACGACCACTTTGCGCAGCACGTTACCAATGACGGGAATCTTGAGGATAACGGCGTCGAAGATCACGCGACCACGCTTCGTCTTGAGCATCGTGGTCAGCACGAAGAAGAAGAGCACCGCACCGCCGAAGAACCAGTACCAGTTGGCCTGAAATCCGTCGGAAATGCTGATGACGACCTTGGTCGGCGCGGGCAGCGTGGCGTTCTTGAAGTCCTTGTACATGTTCTCGAAGACCGGAATGACCTTCGTCAACATGATGACGATAACGATGATGGCGACGCACAGAATCGAGATCGGGTAGACCATCGCGCCTTTGACCTGGCGGCGCAGCTTGTCGGCCTTCTCGATGTAAATCGCGAGGCGGTTGAGGATGGTATCGAGGATACCGCCGACCTCACCGGCTGCTACGAGGTTGACGAACAGCTCGTCGAACACCTTGGGGTGTTTCTTGAGAGCGTCTGAGAAGGTCGCACCTGACTCGACGCTGTGCTTCACCTCGAACAGGATCTTGGCGAACTGCTTGTTCTCGGTCTGGCTCGCCAGAATGTCCATGCACTGGACGAGCGGTAGACCGGCGTCGATCATCGTCGCCAGCTGGCGCGTGAAGATCAGGATGTCGCGGATCTCGACGCCCGTGCCGAACGAGATATTGATGTTGATTTGCCCGGCCGCTGCTTTCTTCAGCTTTTTAACGCTGATTTGCTGGCCGCGCAGCTTCTCCTGAGCGGTGGCCTCATCGGGCGCAGTGATCGTGCCCTTGCGGCTCTCGCCGTCGTTGCTAAATCCTTCCCAGCTAAACTTTGGCATTCTTGCTGTGCCTTTAACGCCGGCGGCGGCTCTTCGTGGTTAGCGGTTGTGGTTAATGCTTGTGGTCAACGACGTTGGTTCGGGCTCGACATTCCCTGGGCGTTCGAGATCATCGTCTTGAGTTCGTCGACCTCGGTCGATCGTCCGAGTGCCTCTTCCAAGGTGATGATGCCCCGAGTAAACAGATCGGTTAGTGACTGGTTCATCGTGCACATGCCGTACTTGGTTTGGCCGATCTGCATCTGCGAGTAGACCTGGTGAACCTTGTCTTCGCGGATGAGGTTTCGAATGGCGGCGTTCATCACCATGACCTCTGCGCAGAGCACTCGCCCCGACCCGGACGCGCGAGGCACCAGCATCTGAGAGACGACACCTTCGAGCACGAAGGACAGGACCGCTCGGACCTGGGATTGCTGATGAGGTGGGAAGACATCGATAACGCGGTTGATGCTCTGAATTGCGCCGTTGGTGTGCAGAGTCGCGAACGCCAAGTGACCCGTTTCGCCGATGGTCAGCGCAGCCTCGATGGTCTCGAGGTCGCGCATCTCGCCGATGAGAACCACGTCCGGATCCTGTCGCAGGATGTATTTCAGCGCTCGAGTAAAGGACTGTGTATCTGATCCCACCTCACGCTGGTTGATAAGGCAATTTTTGTGCGGATGTAGATACTCGATCGGGTCCTCGATCGTGACGATGTGAGCCCTATGAGAGGTGTTGATCCGGTCGATCATGGACGCCAAAGTCGTGGATTTACCGGAACCTGTGGGTCCCGTGACGAGAACCAGCCCGCGGGGCCGGTCGCATAGCTCCTCGACGATCGTCGGCACGCCCAATTCTCCCAAGGGGATGATCTTGTAGGGCACCAGCCGAAACGCTCCAGCGACGGCGCCGCGTTGGAGGAACACATTGGCCCGGAAGCGGGCCAGGTTCTTTACGCCGAACGACAAGTCGAGCTCTTGATCCTCTTCGAAGCGCAGCTTTTGAGCGTCGGTGAGGATCGAGTAGCACAGTTGCTTCGTGTCCACCGGGGTGAGCGCTTCAGTGCGGAGCGGCAGTAGTGAGCCATCGATGCGCAGCTGGGGGGCGCTGCCGGTGGTGATGTGAAGGTCTGATGCTCCTTTGTCGAGCATCGCCTTGAGCAGCTGATGAAGGTTGAGAGCCATGGGTGCCTAGTCGTCCACTGTGGTGCGTAGAATCTCTTCGGGCGTTGTCGTTCCGTCGAGGATCTTGTTGATGCCAGCCATACGCAGAGTTTGGATACCGTTTCGGATCATCTCGGCCTTCAGCTCGGTGGCCGAGGCGCCTTGCAGTACCAGTTCCTTCAGCTCATCGATGAAAGGCATGCACTCATAGAGCGCGATGCGGCCACGGTAACCGCTGCCGTTACAGGAGTTGCAGCCGGCGCCCTGGAAGATCTCGCCGGTGGCCAGTTGCTCGTCCGAGAAGCCGAGGTTGCGCTTCTGTTCTTCCGGGTAGTCGACGGTTTCCTTGCAGTCCGCACAGATCTTACGAGCGAGGCGCTGGGCGAGGATCAAGTTGAGTGACGCGGTGACCAGGAACGGCTCGACGCCCATGTTGAGCAGACGAGACACGGTGGACGGTGCGTCGTTGGTGTGCAAAGTGGATAGCACCAAGTGGCCTGTGAGCGCTGCTTTGACCGCGATTTCGGCGGTCTCGAAGTCACGAATCTCACCGACCATGATGGTGTCGGGATCCTGGCGCAAGAACGAGCGCAACGCGGTTGCGAAGTTCAGGCCGATGTCCTCGTGCATCTGCACCTGGTTGATACCGGCAAGGTTGAATTCGACCGGATCCTCAGCGGTACTGATGTTCGTGCTGACCTTGTTGAGTTCCGCCATGGCGGAGTACAGCGTGGTCGTCTTTCCCGAACCCGTGGGCCCCGTAACGAGGACCATGCCGTATGGCTTCGCGATGGCCTCCTTGAAGTGCTCCATCGGTGTCTGCTCGAAACCGAGCTTGGTCATGTCGAGCTGGAGGTTTGATTTGTCGAGCAGTCGGAGAACGATCTTCTCGCCGAACAGAGTCGGTAGACACGAGACGCGGAAGTCCATCTCTTTGTTCTTACCGATCTTGAGCTTGATGCGGCCGTCCTGAGGCAGGCGACGTTCCGCGATGTCCAGGCTCGCCATGATCTTCACACGGCTGGTCATCGCGCTCTTGAGGCTGAGCGGCGGGCGCATCTCCTCGCGCAACACGCCATCAACTCGGTAACGGATGCGGAACGTTTTCTCGTAAGGCTCGATGTGAATATCGGACGCCTTCTTCTTGATCGCCGACAGCAGGATCGCGTTGCACAGCTTGACCACCGGCGCTTCACCCGCCTGGTTCTCGAGGTCAACGACGTTGAAAGCGTCGTCGGCGCCGCTAGTGAAGTCGACCTCTTCATCGAACTCGCCGATCATCTCGTCGAGGTCGGGACCTTTGTCGTAGTAACGACTGATCGCGTCCTCGATGGCGCCTTCGGCGGCGACGACTGGTTCGATGTTGTACTGCGTAATGAATTTCAGCTCGTCGATCGCATAGATGTTCGACGGATCGGACATAGCCACGATCAGCGTCGCGCCGGCCCGGTTCACCGGAATCACCAGATGCTTCACCGCGACTTCCTGTGGCACGAGCTTGATGACATCCGGCTCGATCTGGAAGTTGGCGAGATTAATCGACGGCAGACTGTACTGGTGCGCCAGAAACTGGGTCAGGTCCTGATCCTTGACGTACCCCAGTTTGTTGAGCGCGACGCCCAGACGTTTGCCACTGCGCTTGGCCTCGTCCTGCGCCTGTTGCAGCTGCTGAAGGGAAATTACCTTCTCGCGAACGAGCAGCTCACCTAATCGGCTCATTAAATTCCCACCCTCTTTTCAAGAGGTTATCTGTAGCCCCCGGGGTTGTCAATGAGGGCTATGTAGCCAAAGGTGCGCGCGGCTGTGCTCCTCGCTACACCATCGAACTTTTCTGCCCCTAATACGTCTAAAAATTTGCCCGCGTTCGATGGATTCGCAAGCGTGAAGGAGGAGCGGCGGGAAAACAACTGGAGGTTGTATGGGTTATCGAGAAGCTATGGAGCTAGCGCGCATTAGACTCGAGCTGCGAGAACGTCTGATGGCCGAGCAATACGAAGGCACCGACGAGCTGCTACGCCGACTGAATCACGTCGCCGGCGACGACAACGCACTGCGCTGCGAATACGAGCGCTGGCGGCTTCGCTTCGACTTGCTGTCTGTAACCGGCCTGGCCGCGTAGCCAGGGATCGTCTTACGGACCGCTGGTGATGATGTTGATGCTGTAGTTGTTCTGGATGCCAGCTGGCGCGCTGACTTCGACGTAGAACGTACCCGTTGGAAGGTTGGGTACCTCGGCGCGGATCGTATCCGGGTCGCCGGGCAAAGCTGCCCCGTTCTTGATCGCGTCGCCGCTGCCGTTGAGCACGGCCATATTGAGCGAGCCGAAGCTGGAGTTGTAACTCAGGTCCACGCGCACGTTCTTGCCCGCCGTGTCGATGCGAAACCGGAAGTTGTCTTTGTCCGTGTCTGGACAGATGGCGAGGTTGATCAGCTCGTAGTTGTCACCGAAGTCGGGGATCGGCGTGATCGTCGCTTCGGTGATGGTGTTGTTGGGCTCGAGCTCCGTGTCGTTCGCGCAAGAGAAGTTGCCCGAATCGATGCTCGGGTCAGCGTCGGCGCCGCCGTCAGGCAAGTTGGCCGCGCTCGTCTTCTCGCACAGGTGCGTGGCGGTGTCGTGCTCAATGCACTGGTAGTCGTCTGGGCAGCGAGGCTCGCTTGTGCCGCAGCGGAACGGTCGGTCACCGAGGGCAGGGTCATAGGGGCTACACGCGCCCACGACCAACGCCAGCGCGCCGGTAAGGATCAAACTCGAGGTTAGTTTTAGGCTAGTTCGCGCGTTCATCGTTAAAACCTCAGAGCGGCTCCGCCGCCAACAACATCACGACCGATCACCGGAACGGCGACTACGCGATCGAAAAGACTGCGTCGCTTTGGCGAGACGCCCAGCTTCGACTTGCGCTTCTTCTTCGCTTGCATCTCTTTCCACCAGAAGTAGCCGGCGACGCCAGCGCTGACGACACCGAGCACCATCGTGACATTGGTGAGAGTGTTCAGCTGCTTTCCGCTGCTCTCCAGGTCCTTCTGAATATCGGAGTAGGAGCGGCATGGCGGTGAGAATGGGCATTGGTCCGTGGTCGTCGAGGCGAATGCTTCGCCCTCCAGGCTTGCGGATTTCTGCGCGGCCAAGAAGTAGAAGCTGACCGCCATGGTGACGAAACCGGCCGCAGAGATTGTGCTTCCCCATTTGGCGTAGCGGAACTTGCTGGACGTGACATCGCTCCAACCGCCGTCGCCCTTGGGCAGCTTATTATTGTTGTTGTTGTTGTTGTTGACGACGTTGTTGTTGGGCACGACCACGCGACTTGGGTCGTGGGTCAGATCCGGGTAGTAACGCGGTTTCGCGTCGGAATCGATGTAGACCAGGTGGGGGCTGTTAGAGCGGCCTGAGCGCGCGGTGATCTTGCTGCTGCGGTCGCGCACCTCGATGTAGTACTGAACCGAGCGGCCCGCCATCTTCGACTTGGGAATGCGACCGACCAGTTCGCTGTAGCGCAGCTTCATGTTGACCGAGCTGAACTTCGCTTCGTTGGCTCCGCGGTAGAACAGGGTGACCTGCCAGCGCGCACCTTCGGGGATGAAAGCGGTGATGTCTAGCGGGTATCCGGGAGGGGCGTCTTCGATCACGTTGTGCATGAACTTCGTGATGGTTGGCTTACGCTTGCGTACGGGCGGGTCTTTGGTGGTCGTTGTCTTCACGACCTTGGGCTGCGGCGCGAAGATCGCGTCCGCGTCCAGCTCCCGCGCGAGCTTCTTGCCGCGTTCCATCGCGTGATCGCGATTCGGGGCGGCGGCGGGTGCGTCGGTCAGAAACTTCTTGTAGTAGAAGAGCGCCTTCTGTTTCTGCTTCAAGTTCTCGAGGGTGAACGCCACGTTGTAGAGCAACATCGCGTTTCTCGACAGCCGGTAAGACGACTTGAACTCTTTGATTGCCAGGTCGAACTTCTTGGCGTCGAACAGCTCGCGGCCCTTGAGGAAGTGGCCCTTGGCTTTTTCGATGTCTGCCTTGGTCGGCGCAGCCGGTTTCTTCGGCGCAGGTGGAGTGGACGGAGCTTTCTTTGCGTCGTCCTTCTTCGCCGCGTCCTTCTTGGGCGCGCCTTTCTTAGGCGCATCCTTTTTGGCCGCGTCCTTTTTCTTAGCGTCCGGCTTTTTCGGATCCTTCTTTTTAGGTGCGTCCTTCTTCTTGGACACATCCTTCTTTTTCGGATCGGGTTTGTTCTGCGCCGACGCCGTAGCGGTGGCGAATACGAACGAAAGAGCGATGATAAATGGGCTGATGCGTAGGGCGTGCACGAGTCCTCCAGCAGGACGAAAACCTCAAAAGGTGTCGTCGTTTACCACAGCAGAGACCGCTTGTGCGCGTGAACTTGCACACATGTAGGCTCGGAGAGTCAGAGCGCTGTGGAGGCGGGGACTGGCCCGCCGGTTAGGCGTTGTTTTGCTACTGATTACTACTGTTCTGGGGCGAGATCGTCACGCCCAACGAGAAGCGGGTGGCGGCCAAGGGCCCTCTGAGCCCTCCAGAGCCCTTGCAGGCTAGCCGAACGGATCGACGATGCCGCCCTTCTTCTTCTTCTTTTTCCGATACTTCTTCTTGGGGCGGACTCTCCGCCGGCGGACCTTCTTCGGCTTCTTCTTTGTGGCTTTGGTCGCGAACGGATCGACGATGCCGCGTTTTTTTGTTGTCCGCTTTACCGTTCGAGTCGTGCGTTTAACTGGCGCCTTCTTGACGACCCTCTTTTTGGTAAGAGCCGGGGCCGTTGCGGCCTTCTTCGTCGGCAAGGCCTCCACGAGGGGCTTGGCCGTGGCTTTCTTGTCGTCCAGCGGTTCGACGAGAGGCTTTTTAGCGGTGTCGTCGGCTTTGGCGGTGTCGTCGGCTTTAGCGGTGTCGTCGGCCTTCGCCGTGTCCTTCTTGTCGTCCGTGGCTACCGATGGGTCGCCTTCGGCTTTGGCAGAGTCAACCTTGGGGTCGTTTGTCGTTGCTGCCGGGTTCGTGTCGGTTTTGACTGCCGGCTTGGTCGTCGGCGTTGGTGTCGGAGTGGTCTTGTCCGGGGCGTTCTGCACACCAGCCGTGTTGTTGTTTGCGACTTTCTTATTGTCGCTGCCACCCATCATCTTGGTGACGCCGAACATGATGATCAATCCACCGACGAACGCTGCGGCGATCAGACCGATGGGGAGTTTCTTTTCGCGATCCGCACCGTAGTCCGCTGGCGTCTCCGCCGCGGCCGTTGTTGTTCGTTCGGCCTTGGCCAGGGCTTTGTCAGCCTTGGTCGCCGCTTTCTCCGACTTGGTTGCGCGTGTTTCGGCGCTCTTTGCGGTCGCTTCAGCAGAAGCGGCGCGAGCTTCGGCAGCGGCCAGCTTTGCCTTCAAGTCGGCGACAAGCTGTTCATCGCGGGAATGGAGCTCCGCGGCGCTCGCTTGCGCAGCGGCGATATCTCGCTGGGCGAGCTGGGCTGCTTCTGCCATGGCAGTTGCAGCTTCTTCCTGCGCCTTGGCCTGCTGCTCTTTGCGAATGTCGTCTTCGTTGATACCCCATCCGCCTACATCGAGGAGGGTGGAGTTGGCGCGGGCGATGAAGTCCTCTAGAGACGCTTCGACGTTGGTATCCGTCTTCAGGGTGCTCGCGACGCGCATGAGCGCGGAGGGGCGGCCGCTCTTTCCGTTACTGCCATTGTGGCCGGGACTCTCTGAGGTGGTCTCCATGTCGCTCTGATCCTCTGCGGGCATCCGCCTACATCCTTTGTTAAGACCGAGTGCTGCTAGCGAAGTAGTCGCCTAATGTGCGACTCCTCAGCATACCGCTTACTTGGCTAGCGGCTGCAACTAAATTAATCGGCCCGAGTAACGCACATCTAGTGCGTCAACGCACGACTAAGCTTCGACTTCGACGACCTCTAGCGCGTGGTACATCATCGCTTGGCGCTCGACCTCTTCCGTGGTCAGGAAGCCAAACCGCCCGATCGTGTTGCCGATCCGCTCGCGACTGGACCAATGGTGGGCCAACGCTTCGAGCAGCTGTTCGTCATTAATGAGGCTCTTCTCGAACAGATACTCGCCGAAACGAATGGGCTGCAGCTCAATCTTCCGCTTCGGCATTTCATTTACAACTTGCATTCAGTAACTCCCATGACCTTCAGATTGACCCGAGTTAGTGGCGTTGCTTGGTTAGGCTAGGCCCGGGTCGGCGTTTACATAGCCCCGTGGTCTCCCCCGCGAGGTGGCGTATTCTAGCTCACTTCGTGTGAACGTGGTACGCAAAAAACTTACCTCGTCGCTGATGTGCTCAAGCCCCTCACTGTTGTTGCTGGGCTTGTATTTCCGGCGCCTTAGCCCTAGGATGCCGCGCGAATGGCTGGCCAGCACAAGGGCGGCGGCTCAAAGGGCCGCGGGAATCGACGTCGAAGCGGGACTCCGATCGTCCGTCGCGGCACCTTGCGCCTGAGCCATGAGCTGGCTGCGAAGATCCGCGCGGGTCACCCCTGGGTCTATCGCGACGCGGTTGGTCAACGACTCGCACGCGAACGATCGGGCAGCACCATCGAGCTTGTCGATTGGGACGGAGACTTCGTTGGCCGAGGTGTTTTCGACGCCGAGTCCGCGATCGCGGTGCGCGTGGTCTCGCGCAGTGAGAGCGCACACATCGGGCCGAGTCTGATCGAGCGGCGTGTGAAGTCCGCCATCGCTTTGCGCGAACGCTTCCTGGGCGACGACGACTTAGAGTGCATGCGTTTGATCAACGCCGAGAGCGACGGCTTGCCGGGCATCGTGGTCGAGCGCTTCGGCGACTACTGCGTGTCGCAGCTGTACAGCGAATCCGTCGTCGAGTTTCGCAAGCCCTTGTACGACACCATCGAAGCAGAACTGAAACCGAAGGCGATCTACGAGCAGAAGCGTTTCAAGTCTCTCGCGGGCGAGGGACGCCAGGCGGCCGAGCTGGTGCGGGGCTCGCCTGCACCGGTCGAGTTCGAAGTGCGCGAAGGTCCGCTCAAGTTTCTCGTAGACGTGACGGCGCCGGTCTCTACTGGCCTGTTCCCCGACTTGCGTGATGGTCGCCGTGTTATCGCACGCTGGGCCAAAGGTCGCCGCGTGCTCAACCTGTTCAGCTACACCGGTGCCATTTCTGTGTACGCCGCTCACGGTGGTGCGACTGAGGTCGCCGCGGTCGACGTTGCGGCAAAAGCCCATGCACGCGCGCGCCGCAATTTCGCGCTCAATGGTTTTGACTCCGAGGCGCCCGAGCACATCGTCGGCGACGCGTTCAAAGTACTCACCAAATTTGCCGATCGCGGTCGCAAGTTCGACATGGTCGTGATCGATCCGCCGGCATTTGCCAGCGGCACTCGCAGCGGTCGACCGTGGAGCGCGGTGAAGGACTTCGGCGAGCTCGTTGCAGCGGCGCTCGACGTCACCGAGACCGGGGGACTCCTCATCTCGGCGTCCTCGACCCACAAGCTGTCCGCTTCGGACTTCGATATGTCCCTGGCCGATGGCGCCGCCCGCACCGGAACTGTCTTGCGTATCCTCGAGCGCTGCGGCCTGCCGGTGGATTTCCCGCGCAGCCCGGGCTTCCCAGAGTCGAATTATCTGAAGTTCGCTGTCTGCGCCCGGGACTAGCCGCCGGCGCGCGTCTGCCCGCCTAGCCGTGTGCTACAGGTCGGGCTTCCAACCGGTTTCGCGGGCTTCTTCTTGGGTCTGTTTGAGCATGTGCTTCCGCCCGAGCTGTGCTTGTTCGAGTAACGAGTTGAGCGTCTGTTGTTTGCGGTCGCTCCAGAACTCATCATCAGAGAACTCGCTCAGCTGGTAGCCCTTGGTCACGTGCACGCCGTCGTAGGGCGGCATGTGTTTCTTTCCATAGCCACCACTCCGGTCAACCAGGTAGCCGCGCAGGTGGCTCATGGTGAATGGTGGGGTCAAACCGACGTCGCGCAACAGCTTGCCGTACAACAGCAGCGGTACCTGGGTGCTGCCTACTTTGAGCTCCACTTTGCCGCGGGGGGCGGCGATGGGTTGGCCAGTCTGACCGAAGAAGTTCGCGTCGATGACGTAGAAGCCCGCTTTCTTCACTTCCACACCGACAGACACGACGAGGGAACCGTCTTTCACCTCTTCACTAAACGTTCCGGTGAATGTCGCGGGCACGTCGTCCGCCGACTGGTACAGAAGGTCGAGCTGCGCCGCTCCGAGTTTGTCACCGCCGTAGTCGAACTCTACCTTGAGCAGAATACGAATCCGTTTACCTTTCCACGGCGACTTGGCCGGTGCGAACGCGGCGGTGTGTACGTTGTCGCCTGCTGCCTGGAAAACTACTGGCGATGTACCGTCAAGCTTGGCGTGTGTCTCCAGACTTGAGGCTTCGGCGAACGCTTTCTTGATGGTGACTTTGGGCGGGTTCTTGGACTTGTCTGCCGGAGTAACGGTCAGTTTCGCTTTGATGCTCTGCTCACCCATGAGGCGAAACTTGTCTCCGGTGAACAGGACCTTCATGTCCGGGTTCGTCGTGCCGTCCACGTGGCGGAGCGCACCCCTGGTCTCGAACCGTCGATTCGGTTCGAGCAGGTCCCACTGGTCGGCTTTCAATCGTCGGGAACTCGGGTCGTAGCGCCAGCGCACCAGGAAGTCGGCGATGATGCGTGGCAGCTTGGGATCCTCGAGCATCCACATCCCCGGACGCTTGCCGTTCTTCAGCCCGACCTTGTAGGAATCCTTGAGCCGCGGTGTCTGTTTTCGCGAGCTGGTGTCGTCGGCCTGGGCGGGCTTGCTCTGGGCCTGGTCGTCGCCCCCCTTCGAACGGGAACGCGCCCACCAAAGGGTGAGCGCGATCGCGATGAGAGCGAGAACGATGTAGCGCGTGGTCCGCCGTTGTTCTGCCATTGGAGAAGTTTACGCGTTGTCGGCGACCCATTCCAAGCAATCGCCGGCGCCACTGACGTTGGACACGCCGCCGTCCATACATATGCCAAGCATCTTTATCTCGTAGTGATCGATGTAGTCACCCTCGTCGTAGCTCGAGCTCGGGGTCCACCAAGAGTTGTGGCCAGACCAGTGGCTGCCGCACTCGGTCCACAGGTCGTCGTAGCTGCCCGTATTGGTGCAGGCACCAGCAGAGTGGTACGCGACCGCGCCGTCATCTTCGCCGGGGAGCAGCCAGCTACTGATCATGCCTTTGGATCCGCCGAGACGATAGATGTTGGCACCGCCGGTGTCGCTGTGGTCGTAGGCGTTGCGCTGGAAGCTCGTGGTGACTTGACTCGCCAGTCCGCAGGTGAAGATCGAAGCGAAACTACCGGCGATTTCCGAGCCGCCGCCGGCGCCGCCTGCGGTAACGACATAACCGATGCTGTACTTACCAGAAGGGTTGCGATCAAGGACGATGCCGAGGGTTCCGTCGCCGTTGCTGTAGTTGTAGAAGTAGCAAGAGGTGTTGACGCAGTTGCTATCCATCCAGCTTTCGAGCTGATTGGCGGCGGTCCAGATGCTGCCGCGCTGGTCTACTTGCAAGCTCACCGAGTTGCCGCCCCACTGACCCATGAACCCGCCGCCTTTGCCGCCTTCCCACTGCGTCGAGCACATTCCGCTCAGGTGGGCGTCGTTCCACGCTTCCGCATCCTGCGGGACGGTCATGAGCGTGACTGCGATGGAGGCGGCGAAGATGAGTAGGGTGCGCATGGGCTCTCGATTCGTTGGTGTAAAAAGTGGGTTAGCGCTTACCCTTTCTGCAAAGCCCCTGCCATTCTTAATTAGCTGATATTACTTAGGTCTCCGGATTATTGAACCAAGGTTTTGTACAGCCCCTCCAATATTTGAACAGAAATGTCCAAAAATTGCGTATTGCACAGGCGCAACATTCCTAGGGGGTAGGCTGCGGCGAGACTACAGGTAGCGCAAACGTGCGGCGATCTCTTCCAAGGGCACCACTTCATCGACGACTCCGGCGGCGATGGCGGCCTTGGGCATGCCGAAGATGACGCTTGTCTCGCGGTCCTGAGCGAGGGTGCGGCCTTCTGCGCGTTTGACCGCGGCCATGCCGGCCGTACCGTCTTTGCCCATGCCAGTCATGATCACGCCCATGGTGCGTCGGCCGTAGACTCGCGCGGCGCTTTTCATCGTGACGTCCACGGCCGGTCGACAACCGTGAACCGGTGCGGCGTCGTGCAAGCGAAAGATGCCCTTGTCGTCCACTTCCAGATGACGGCCGCCTGGAGCGATCAGCACCACGCCTGGCTCGGGGCGATCGCCGTCGACGGCTTCGCGAACCTGCACAGCGCTGTGGGAATTGAGTCGCTCCGCTAGAGCGCTGGTGAACTTCGCGGGCATGTGCTGGACCACCACCGTCGCGAAGCGCGTCTTGGCAGGTAACGACGGGATGAGTACGGATAGCGCCGCCGGACCACCTGTGGAGATACCGACGATGACCACTCGTGGCCCACTCGGCGGGTAGGTGAAGACCACGGGGATGTCTGGCTTCTGAGCCTTAATCGGCGCAGTCGTCCGAGGTCTGGCGCGCGTGGCAATAGTTAGCTTGGTCACGAGCTCGTCGGCTATGCCGGACAAGTCGGCGGAGACCTCACCGTGGGGTTTCGTGCAGAAATCCACCGCGCCTGCGGCGAGCGCCTCGAAGGTTTCACGAGCTCCCTGCCGCGTGTGTGCGCTGAACATGATCACCGGCGTCGGGCGTACTTTCATGATCTCGCGGATCGCTTGCGCTCCGTTCATCCGAGGCATGTTGTAGTCCATGGTGATCACGTCGGGCTTTAGCTCGACCACCTTATCGATGGCGTCACGCCCGTCTCGGGCCTGGCCGACGATTGTGAAGTTACCGCGGTCCGTGAGTGTCTTCTTGATCGCCGCACGCATGAACAGCGAATCGTCGACCACGAGGACTCGGATGGTTCCGTTGCCTGTCACTGCTCGGGCTCCTTGGCTGGCTCGATCGAACGGACTACGTAGGCTGTAATGGGGTCTTCTATGCCCTTCATCGCCAGTCCTGGCATGGCGTCCACCGTGACCAGGTCACCGAGCGCGTCCAGGGTAGACTGGCTGATCAACACTTCTTCCGGGGGGCACATCATCTCGTGGCGGTTGGCCAGGTTTACGGTATCGCCGATCACCGTATAGTCCCGGCGAAACACTGCGGCCCCCAGGTCGCCGTGGACCAGGACTCCAGTATTGACCCCGATGCGCATAGCGAGTTGGACGGGGCGACCTTCGTTGAATTCATCCATGACCGACTGCATCTCCAGGGCTGCACGTACGGCCTGCTCAGCGGGGCTAACGCTGCCTTTCTGATCGTCGAACACAGCCATGATCGCGTCGCCGATGAACTTGTCGATTTCGCCGCCGGGCCGGGCCAGGATGATGGGGCACATTCGGTCGAAGTAGTCGTTGAGCAGCTCGATGACTTCACGCGCCGACAGTTTCGATGACATTTTCGTGAAGCCAACGATGTCGCTGAACAGCACGGCCATGGTGTGCTCCTCGGCGCGGACGCTGGTCATGTCGCCGGCGACGGCTCTCTCTTCGGCCGCGCGGCGAGCAGCGCCGGACATGTACACCGAGCTGGTTTCCTTGTAGTTGAGCAACCTGCGCTCGGCCAGCGTGCGCTCGACCATGGCGACGCACTTGTCCTGGGCGAATGGCTTGACGAGATACGCGGACGCTCCAGCTGCGCGCAGCTGCGCCATGTCACGTTTGCTGTCCCGGGCAGTCAGCATGATCACCGGGATGTTCCGCGTCTCGGGATCGCGCTTGAGCGCGTGCACCAGTTCGAATCCGGTCATTTCCGGCATCTCATAGTCGGAGACGATGAGCGCTGGGCGCAGGGTTCGCGCCTTCTCGAGACCAACGCGGCCATTCTCGGCGGTGGCCACGGTGAACCCCTGGCGCGCGAGGCAATCTTCGACGTAGTGGCGCTGGGCGGGGGAGTCGTCCACGACCAACAGCTGCTCACGATCGCCCGGCGATGAACTGTGGAACAGTTGCGAAACCCGGGTTATCAGCTCCTCGGGGATGACGGGCTTGATCAAGTAGTCGTCGGCGCCGCAATCGAAGCCGCGCTCCAGGTCCTGGGCCTCACCCAGGCTGGACGAGATGAGGACGGGGATGTGCGCCGTGTCGTCATCTTCCTTGATGGTCTTGCACAGTTCGTAGCCATCGAGCTTGGGCATTTCGATATCGGTGATGATCAGGTCGGGGAAGTTGGACCGCGCCATCTTCAGGCCGTCCGCGCCATCCGCGGCGCTGAGCACTTCGTAGCCCTCGTCGATCAGCAGCGGCACGGTGTGGCGATGGATCATCGGCGAGTCATCCACCAGCAGGATCAGCTTTTTCGTTCTGGTGCTCGCACCAATGACATCGAGAATCTCTGCGTCGGAGAACGGAACCAGGAGAAAACCGTCGGCTTTGACCTCGCGTGCAATCTCCCGATCACCTGGTTCGAGTCCGATGACGATGGTCGCGATGTCCTGCTCATCCCATGCTTTCTTCCGCACCTCCTCGATCGCCGTGGCGACCGTCGTTCCCGATAGCCGGCGCGGCAGCAGAATGGCTTCGGGCTGCACGTCGTCGATCATCTCGCGCATGGTGTCGACGCTGTCGACAGCGATTAGTCGGTGGCCGAGGGGCTCCAGGGGGCGGCGTAGGAATTCGGTGAGGACCGGATCCTGAGCGACGAGCATGATGTTCATTGCTCACCGCCCGGTGCGGGGCCGAGTAACTTGCGCACGACGCGCAACAGTAGCTGTCGGTCGTGGGGTTTGGTGATGTACTCGTCTACACCTGCATCGAAACCACGCACGCGGTCGATACGCTCGCCTTTGCTGGTGACCATGACGATGGGCGTGTTCTTGTATTCGGCCGTCGCGCGCAGTGCACGCGTCAGCTCGTAGCCGTTCATGCGCGGCATCATTACGTCCGTGGACACCAGGTCGTAGCGATGCTGGCGCGCGGCAGCCAGGCCTTCGACGCCATCGACTGCCGTGGTGACTTCGTAGCCCGCGGCGACGAGCAGTCGTCGCAGAGACTCGCGCACGGTTTCGGAGTCCTCCACCAGCAGTACCTTGAGGGTGTCGCCGTCTTGCTCACGTTCGGCCGAAGTTGTGGATGTGACTCTGCTGGCTGGGCGGCGGCCGAGGCTGCGTCGCACGATGGCGGGGATCTCCAGGATCAGCGCGCACCGGTCACCGAGTAGCGTCGCGCCCGCGGTGCACGGCACGTCTTCGAGGATGTCGCCCAGGGACTTGATGACGATCTCCTTCTTGCCGACCAGGTGTTCACACGCGAGTCCGTAGATGTCGCCATTGTACTCGGTGAGGATCACCTGGAGTGATTCGGGCGCGAATCCGCTTACGTCCAGTTCGAGCACATCATTGAGGCGAATCAGCGGCACTTGCTTGCCCATGACCGTGATGAACTCGCGGTCCTCGATCAGATGTACGTCCGCCGACTTCACGGTGATCGACCGGGTAACCACGTCCAGCGGCACGGCGAATACCTCACCGCCCGTGCGAATCAACAGTACGTGAATGATCGCCAGGGTCAGCGGCAGACGCAACGTGAACACCGTGCCGACGCCGAGTTCCGAGTCGATGTCGATCATGCCCTTGAGTCGGGTGATGATCGCCTGGCGCACGATGTCCATGCCGACGCCACGCCCGGATACCTCGCTGACTCTGGCGGCGGTGGAGAAGCCCGGGCGGAAGATCACCTGCAGGATCTGCTTGTCGTCCATGTCGGCGATCTCGGCCGTGGTGAGCAAACCGCGTTCTTCGGCGCGCTTGCGCAAGGCGGCCGGATCCAACCCCGCGCCGTCGTCGCGAATTTGAATGACTACTTGATTGCCGCGGTGAACCGCCGACAGGTGCACGCGTGCCTCTGGTGGTTTGCCAGCCTCGATGCGTCGCTCGGGCGCTTCGACTCCGTGGTCGACGGCGTTGCGCACCATGTGCATGAGCGGTTCGTCCAGGGCTTCGACGAGCAGCTTGTCCAGCTCGGTGTCGTCGCCGCTGAGTTCCAAGCGTGCGCGTTTACCGAGGGCATTGGCCAGGTCTCGCACGGTGCGGTGGTGCTTTCTGAACACGCCGCCCACTGGCACCATGCGCAGTTTCATCACCTGGTCCCGGAGTTCAGCGGAGACCGAGTCCAACCGTCCCGTGGAGGAGTCCAGATCCTGGGATATGTCGATGAGTACTCGCTCGACTCGGCCGAGTTCTTCGCCGAGCTCGTTCAGCGCGCTCTTGACGTCGTGCCGACTTCCCGGGACGGCTACCGCGCTGCCACCGGCTACCACCGCGCGCCGGGCGCTGCTTAGCCGTCTGGTCAGTTGACGGTCGGCGGAAAGCTCGTTGCTGACGGCGGCCAGAGATTGGATGCCGGCGTGGAGTCCGTCTCGACCCAGCACCAGTTCGCCGACCAGGTTGAGCAACCGGTCGAGCTTGTCGAAGTCCACACGGATCGTCTCCCGCGCTTTGTGTACGGCTTTGCGTCGGTCTTCATTGACCTCATCGTTGGCGGGCGTGGCTGCATCTTCGGCGGTCTCGGTGATCGGCGTGGGAGCTCGCGGATCGCGCAGTCGGTCTATGATCGCCTGGCAGTCCTTGCTGACCGTGCGCGACGCGCGGGCCTCAGCCAGAATATCGCGGAGTCCGTCCAGAGCGCCGAGCAGTGCGTCGATGACACTGCTATCGGCTGTGCGTTCGCCCTCTCGCAATTGACCGACGAGATCCTCGGCGGCGTGGGCCAGCCGATTCATCGGCGACAGAGCCACCATAGCCGAGGACCCTTTGACCGTGTGCAGATCGCGGAACACGTCCCGGAGCAGTTCCTGATCGTCGGGGCTCTGCTCCATGTCCACGAGCTTGACGGCCAGTTCTTCGATACGCTCATCAGCCTCCTCGAAGAACAGGCCGATCATGTCGTCGTCGACGGTGGGCGTCCACAGGAAAGTGGTCGTGGGATCGTCGTTGGTGCCTGGGGCCTCCGCGACGACGACCTCGGCGGCGTCGACCTCGGCGGCGTCGTTCAAGGCTTCGCTTCTCCGGGCCGTCAGATTGATCAACGGAACATCGGGCGTGCCCGCGCCCGCCCGCGGCTTGCCAGGGACAGGGAACAGCGTCTCGAGTTCGAACCGCGCGGCGTCGATGGGCAAGCCTTCGGTGCGGGCACCCGACGCGTCGGGGTTCGCCAGGACATCGAACGCCTGCCGCAGTGTGTGGCTGCTGGAGGCAAGGACGAGCAGGCTGTCGGGAATCATCTGGCCGCTGCCAGTGAGCTCCAGCGCACGCTCGCAGGCCAGGGCTAGTTTGCCAATGTCTTCTGCCCCCAGAAGCAGCGCTTGTGTGGCGAGACGAAACGCAAGTCCAGCCAGTCGCGCGCGTGCGCGTGCATCGGCCGGCAGATCATTCAAGCCTTCGCTGATGCCATCGGCCAGCATGCTGCTGTCTCGCACACCGTCGGCGACGAACCGGTCCCACATGCGGACAGCGCGGCTCATGCGTCGTCCTCTCCGGCCAGTCCAGTGCGCCGCAGCCAGCGATTGGTTCCCGAGCGCTCGGCAGTCACCTCCAGCTTCACGCCGACGGAGCGCGCGGCGGATTTTGCCCTACGCAACACCGCGGCCGCGTCGTCAGACAAGAAGTCCGCGCCGTCCAGGGCGACGACCACACGGCGATACGCGCCAGAGAGTGCGCTGCTGAGTTCCGTGGTGAGGCGCTCGCCGTCGTCATAGCGGCCGTGCAGCTCGATGATGAGCTGATCGCTCGTGCTCGTGCTCGTGCTCGTGCTCGTGCTCGTGCTCGTGCTCGTGGGCGTGGGCGTGGGCGTGGGCGTGGGCGTGGGCGTGGGCGTGGGCGTGGGCCGTGTCGCCGTCGCCGACTTCCGATACAGCACGGTGTCGGCCGTGCGGATCATCTCCAGCTCCGCGAATTGACGCAGGGTCTCCGCGTAGCCGACGAATAGGAATCCGCCGTCGTTGAGGCTGTTCAACATGCCGGCGACGACTTGCTCGCTGGCTTCGGCCGAAAAGTAGATGAGCACGTTGCGGCACAGGATGACGTCGAACCCCTTTGGGTAGCGCTGACCAGCGAGGTTGCGCTTCTCGAACCTGACCAGCCGCGCTATCGCCGGTGCGATCCGCCAGTCGCCGCCTTCACCACGTTCAAATCCGAGCGAACGCCACGTCGCGGGCACGTGTTCGAGTGCCGAGTCGCTGTACGTCGCCCGCCTGGCCACCGTTAGCGCCTCGTCGCTGATGTCTGTCGCCAGAATCTCCACGTCGTGGTTCGGTTGCGGCAGATATCTGGCCATGAGCATGGCGAGGGTGTACGCCTCTTCGCCGGTCGCGCAGCCTGCGCTCCATATTCTCACCTTGCCGCGCTTGGTCTTCAGTGCTGGGATGACCACTTCGGTGATCGCGCGGATGTGCGAGCGGTGCCGGAAGAACCGGGTCTCGCCGACGCGGAGCGCTTCGATCAAATGATCGAGCTCGGCGAGGCCAGAGCCGCACACAAGGTCGATATATTCACGTGCGCTTTCGAGGGCCAGGGCCGTCGTGCGTTCATTCAGCCTGGACTCGAGCACCCAGCTGGGAACGCTGAGCCCCGCGTGGCGCTCGATCCGCTGCTCGAGGCGCGCGATGAGCTCCGGGGGCAGACTCGAGCGGGAAGACACTTACCCCTGCCTGTCGCCGGGTTGCAGCGCGGGCAGGTTCGGATTTCCGATCGCGTTCTGGCCTCGTCCGCCGCTGCTATCGATGTTGAATCCGCCCACCGACTCTTCGAGGATGTACGCGAGTCGATGCAGCTGTTCCGCCTGGGTGACGGATTCCTCGGAGCCCGAGAGCATTTCACCGGCGATCTTCTGCACCGCGTCCATACTGCGCGCGATCTCGTCCGAGACGATGGCCTGCTCTTGCACGGCCGTCGCCGTGTCGTTGACGACGCTGATCAGCTGCCCCAGATCGCGCAAGGTGTGACTCACCAGTTCGGTCCCGGTTTCGACTTCGCGGGTGCCGACTTCCATCGACTGTATTGCGTCGGACGTTTGTTCTTTGATCGTCTGGATGAGCGCTTCGATGTCCTTGGCCGACTGGCCCACTCTGCGCGCCAGTGACGACACCTCGTCGGCGACGACTGCGAACCCGCGGCCGTGCTCGCCAGCGTGGGCGGCCTCGATTGATGCGTTCAGGGCGAGCAGCGACGTCTGTTCGCTGATTTGACGGATTACCTCTACGATGTTGCCGATGCGTTTGCTGCTCTCGCCCAGCTCTTTCATCTTGTCGCCGGCATCTTCGACGGCGTGACGAATCTGCTGCATGCGCGTTTGCGCCGAGCCGATGGTCTCGTTCGACTTCTCCGCCACCTTAGTAGCCTCGGTGGCGTTGGCCGCCACCTGTTGAATCGACGCGGACAACTCGGTCACCGCCGCCGTCGAGCTTTCGATCTTGATGGTCTGATCCTGGAGCCCACCCAGCATCTGCTTGGACGCCGCACTTATCTCGGCCGACGATGCGCCGACCTGAAAGGCCACGCTCTGCACGTTGTTCGCCAGGTCGTAAACCCTGGCGAACACATCGTTTATGTTGTCGGCTAAGTCCTGAGTCTCGTCCAGCGAACGCAGCTCTATGCGCTGGGCCAGGTCGGTCTCGCCCTCGAGCAGTTTTTGGGATTGCTCGACGAACGCGTTGATCGGAGCGGTGATCCAGCGGGACATCAGCTCCGCGATCAAGAACGACAGGAAGATGCCGATGAGGATTTCGATCCACGGCGGTTCGAAGCCACGACCGAGTAGGTTCGCCCGGCTCCGCAACAGGAACAGCTTGCCCACATTTCCGGTCTGCAGGCCGGCGAAGCCCTCCATGTCCGATACGTAGAAGTCGTAGTCGCCTTGCTTGAGCAGGATGATCGGGCGCTTGAGGTTGCCCTCGGTCGCGTAGTCCCAGGCCTGTTCGTCGAGCTGCTTCTGCAACTCCGGCCACACCTTGTTGGGCATGACCGAAGCAACCACACGGCCGCGGTGCACGAGGGTGAGGCGGTGCTGCATCGTCTCGCGGCGGTCGCTCTGCGTCTTGTACTGCTGCATGTAGCGTTCGACGTTGACGCCCATGAGTACGCCGCCGACGACGGATTCGCCGTTCGCCGACATGATGGGCACACCGGAGATCTGAATCGCCTTGTGCCGGTGAATCAGTACTTTGTTGAAATACGCGGAACCGCCGACGACCCTCGCTACGGCCTCGAGCTCTCGCAGGTCCTCGGCCTTGATCAGCGCCCCCTTGGAGGCCCAGCGAACGCGTTTGGCGCGGTCGAAGATGATGACCATGTCGGGTCGCAGGCCGTTCTTCGAACGCATGACGTTGTACAGATTGTCCACGACCGCGGCGACGCGCGGGTCGTTGCCCGTGAGCCTCTTCTTCTTCTTCGCTGGTTGCTTCTTGGCGTCCGCCGGCGTCGTGGTGTCTTTGTTCCCGTCTGGAGTGTTGCCATCGGGCGCCGTGGTCGCATCGCCTGGCTTGGTTCCGGGGCGCTTGCGTGTTTTTGGTAGGAGCGCGGCTCGCAGCTTGGGGTCGGCGGCCAATACTTCGGCGACTGATGACACGGCTCGACCCAGTCCGGCCTGATAGTTCAGGTAGCGATTGAAGTGCTTCTCGAGGTAGTTGCCACGACTCTTCAGCTTCGTCTTCGCCCGCACGACCAGGTAGCCACCGGTGATCAGCAGGGCCGACAAGGTCAGGCAGCCGACGAGGAACTTGGCGCGCATGCGAAAACGCAGGCGCCGTCGCTTTTCTTTGCCGCGGGTGTTTGAGCTGGCCACGTTATGCTCGTCCCTCTCGCTGGAATGCCTGCAGTCGTTCTGAATCGAATAGCCCCGGGAGGTCCAGTACTCGCAACGGTGCGCCATCGTCGACCGTCGCGATACCGGCGAGCAGCGCTGCGCCTTCGTCGCTCAGGGTTGCAGGAGGAGTCTGCAAACCGTCGATGTCCATGGTGCGCAGCTCTGCGACTTGATCAACTATCACGCCTACGTTCTTTCCTTCGTGACGCGCGATGATGATGCGGCTGTCGTCGGTCGGCACGGTCGCTGGAAGGCCGAGCAGCTGGGCCAAATCGATCACCGCCACCACGTCGCCGCGTAGATTGATGATGCCGAGCATCCAGGCGGGAGTCAGAAAAACACGGGTGATCGGACGCAGCGCCATCGTCTCTTTGATGTCGTCGATGTCTGCCGCGTACTCTTGCTCGTTCAGATAGAAGCAGACCAGCTTGCGCATGCTGTCGGACGTGCTGGGTGCGGCTTCAATCATGCGTAACAGAGCGTAACGCGGGCGATTTCTGGCTCGCAACCACCGGTGAGGTGAATCGGGGATATAATCGGAACGTGAGAATCATGGGGGCGCTCAGCGTGACTTGCGCAGCTGTGGCTGTGGCTGTGCTGACCTTGTTGTCGGCGTGTGGCAGCGATGATCCGGGACCGGAGCCCTTCGACGATCAGGGGTGTACGAACCTGGCGTTCACCCAGGTCAACCCGAACAATACGAGCAACGCCCTGGAAACCGAGGTGCGCGCGGCGCTGCAGTTGTTGTGTGAGACAGCCGCCGACGGGAATCTGGCGTATGAGAGCTACAAGTCGATCGCCACTGGGCTCGTTCAAATCGACACCATCGAGGACTTCACCGATCTGGACTACGAAACCGTGTTGGTGTTCTGGGAAATCGATCCGCAGACAACGACTCGAGCGGAAGCGATGGCCATCATCGAGCAGGACATCCTCGGGTACATGTGGGGCAATCGGATTTACATCGTGCTCGGCAGCACGGCGACGTCGTTGGCCGCGACCTTGCTGCATGAGGTCAATCACGTGCTGAATCGTTCCGACGAAAACTACTACCTACCCATCGGTCAGCAGCTGGACCCGGTTGAAGAAACGAATATCCTGAACGCGCTGACGGTCGATGATGGCGCCGGTTTTCGCGAAGAATATCGCGCGTTCTATCTGGAGGAGGTCTTCGCCGGCGCACCGCTGGACATCGGCGACCAGCAGTCCATGCGCGCTCTGAAGATCGAGATTCGCGATCTCTACGGTTTCCAGATCGACGTGGACGCGTTCCCCGATGTGCCGGAGGGAGTGCTCGTTCCGGACGAGCAGGGCTGGGCCGCTCAGCCCGCTTCTCTGTGTCGGCCCGATCTGACCTACTTTCCCTGCGCAGACTGATCCGGGGACCGCTCGTCACAGGAAACGAAGTTGAACCGCTCCGCATCGGTCGCTGATGACTGCATCTGAGCCGCCGCAGTGGGTACACTCGCCAGGGATGGGGAGCGGTTTTCTACGAGTCGGCGATGGGGCGCCTGCCGCAATGCTCGACGCGATGGTCGTCGATCGCGGAGGCGCTGACACGACGTTGGGCGAGGTGCTGGACGCGCGGCCAACGCTACTGGTCTTCCTGCGACACTTTGGCTGAATCGGTTGCGCTCAGCAGGTCGCTGAGCTGGAACCCGTGCTGCTTCAGCTCGACCGGCTCGGGGTTCACACCGTGTTCATCGGCAATGGGGCGGCGGACTTCATCGATGAGTTCATCGTCCGCCACAACTTGCGCGACAAGCGTTTCACCATCGTCACCGACCCGTCTCTGGCTTCCTTCTCCGCCGCGGGACTGAAACGTTCGCGTTGGGCGACCATGGGCGCCCCCGGCATGTTCGGAATGGCGCGTGCCTGGGGCCGAGGATTCAAACCCTACAAAGGGCCGGGCGACGACTGGCAACAAGGTGGTGCGTTGTTCATGGACGGCGACAACCTCGTTCGCCACTACTTCCGTAGCCGCTTCGTCGGCGACGTCGCCGACGCTAACGAACTGGTCAGCGTCGCCATGGGCCTGGCAGCCGCAAAAATCGAACCAGCCAAGGGGCACGTGTAAATGGACTTCTTCATCCACTCCGCCAATATCCTGTATCTGGTTTCGTACCTGGTGCGCGACATATTGTGGCTGCGCCTGCTCACGGTCGTCGCGGGCGCGACGCTGATGCCGTACTACTACCTTAACGAGTTGTGGCCGCCAGTGATTTGGGGCGTGGCGTTCATTCTAATCAATGGCTGGCAGATTCGTCAGCTGCTCATGGAGCGCCGTCCGGTCGACATGAGCGAACGAGAGCGTGAGCTTTACCAGAAGGTCTTTCGTTCGTTTCGTCCCCGCGACTTCATCAAACTGCTTAGCCTCGGTAAGTGGATCGATGCCAAGCCCGACGAACAGTTGGTGGCGAGCGATACTCCACTGGACGAGATGATCGTGATCTACTCGGGCACCGTCGCCGTGGAAGTGGCTGGTAAACAAGTGACTTGCTTGGAGGATGGTTGTTTTGTCGGTGAAATCAGTTTTCTGACAGGCGAAACACCTTCGGCGGACGTAAAGACTACGCAACCCACGTCATACGTGGCCTGGCCGGTAAAGGCATTGCAGGAGTTCCTGGGCAAGAACCCAGAGCTTCGCGCGTCGTGGCAGTTCTTGATCGGCTCGGATTTGGCGGCAAAACTCAAAGCGGCGTAGCCGCGGCGGACTTGGAAGGGCGGGACAGTCGATGAAAGAGTTATGGCTAAAGATACTTCCGACGCTTCGGGACAAGGAGGCATTCGCTCAGCTGTTTGTTCGCGCGGCGGTCGGTGTGATGTTCATGGGCGGCGCGATCAAGAACAAGCTGAGCAACCTGGACAAGTTCACCGACTTCTTCCACGAGCTCGGCATTCCAGCCGCGGCAATCCAGGCGCCAATGGTTGCGATTCTCGAGCTGGTTTGCGGCATTTTGCTCATCATCGGCCTGGGCACTCGCTTTGCCGCGGCTGCGCTCGCCGGGACCATGGTGGTGGCGATCGGGACCGCGGCCACCTCGGCCAAGCACGGCACGCTCAAGTACAGCGTGGAGAAGGCCTTCGATGCGAGCTTCATCGACGGTGTGCTGAACTTCATCTACATGCCCGAGTTTCTGCTATTTGCGATTCTCGTTTGGTTCGTGTTCGCTGGTCCCGGCCGATTCAGCGTGGATCACGGCATCGCGCGCCAGCACAATCTCGAGAAGTAGCCTGTGCGTCCGCGTCGGACTTGTACTACGATGAATCGCCATGAATATCCTCCGCTACACTGTCTGTGCACTCGCGCTAGTGGCGTTCGCCGCGTGCGGCGGCAAGACCACCAAGACCACCAAACCAACCACCAACACGGTGAAGAAGCCCGAGCGCATGAACCCATGCGGTAGCCCGATCAACCCCTGTGGCCCCGACATCAAGGTGCCCGATAGTGGCAAGATCAATCCGTGTGTCGGTTCGGTCGTCAACCCATGTGCGCCGACTAGCGGTGGTGTGAACCCGACCGTGGGCGACACGGCGAGCGACCCGGCGACCAGCGAGTCCACGACCAACTCGCCCAAGCAATAGGTTTTCTTACATGTGCGGCTTGCTTGCGCAGGCCTGGGCCGCAGGCGCTTATGTGCGGCTTGCTTGCGCAAGCCTGGGCCGCAGGCGCTAGCTGAATTGCTTTGCGATGGCGTGAGCCTCTGCTCTCGGGATTGTTTCAACGAGGACTTCCTCGGCGACCGCTCGCAGCCTGGGGTCGTCGCTGGACAGGCCCTGGGCGATAGCAGCCAGGCGCTCGGCGTTGGCGTCAGTGCGGTACTGCGCTAGCAACTCGCTGGCTCGCTGGCTCGCCGGCAGTGGGGTTCGTTTGAGTTTCCAGCCGAGCAAGTGAAGCATGCGCTCACGCCAGCGCTGGTTCTGTAGGGCGCTGGCGAGCACGAACAACACAGCGACGCCGAGACCAATTTGCGCGGTGACCACAAGGGCCTGGGAATCGCGGCCACTGAACCAGATCAGCGCGGCGCTCATGACAGACGCGAGCGGGATGACCGTGCCGAATATGAAAGCGCGGGCGGGCGCTCGCTGGGCAGGAACTTCGGCGCCGTAGAACAAGGTCGACAGCGGCGTCTTCAGCGCGGTCTTGAACTCGCTGTGAGTGAAGCGAGCGCACACGGCGGCGCCCAAGGACGGGAACAACAACATGACGCCGAAGGCCAGGGCGGTGCTTGCGGCGTAGGCGAGGTTGGCGAACGCGACTCCGAGGCGGCTGAACAGCCAGGGCACCACGAGCAGTCCGAGCACGACACCAGCCGTATTGGCCAGCGCGCGATACACGCCGAGGAAAGTCGCCATATCGTCGGTGTCTGCGTTGAACGCGTCGCGGATCTCGGCGAATGACGTGATGTACAGACCCCAGCGAACGATAACCATGGCCGCGGTCGATATAGCGATGGCGCGCACCAAGGGTGAACGTGTCGCCGCGCGCCAACGCTGCCACAGCCCGCCGTCAGCGCTGTCCACGTCGTCGTCATCGGCGGCGGTTTGGTCATGTCCCGAAACAGTCAGGCGCAACGAGTCGCCCGGGTTGGCAGCCGAATCGGTGTTCATTCCGTACGACAACGCTGCCGCCAGGCCCGCGAGACCGACGACGACGATGATCAGATTCAGCGCTCCGACCGGTTGGGCCAGTGCTGTGAGCAGCAGGCCGGCGATGATGCTGCCGACTCTGGCGGTGGTGAACAACAGCGGGAACAAGCGTCGCGCCTGCGATGCGTCGAATGCCTCGAGGATGAAAACACCCCAGTGGATTGTGAGTATCGTCCACGTGCACTCGTGGCCGACGTAAAGTATGTAGGCGGCGTAGTCGCTTTCGCCGCGAGCCATTGTGCCGCCGATGGCGACCGTGACGATGTAGATCAGCAGCGCGATCCGCCACACCCGCCCGCTGTTGCGTTTCTTCGTCAGGGGGAGATAGAGCGCCGCGGCCAGAATGTCCATGCCCGCTTTGAGCAGGATGACCAGCGGCATGGAGTGCCAGCCGATCCGCGAGAACAGCACGGACTCGGAGATGTTCTCGCCCAACGATGTGGCTGCGGCGTAGCAAAGGCCGATCGCCGCGACCCACAGCACGCGCTTGGACTCGCCAGGCCGCACGTGGAGTAGCCGCCTGAGTGTTTGCATCGATTACGCGGTGACGACGTACTTGAGGTCGAGTTTGACCACGGCTTTGCCCAGTTCGAGCTCTTCCATGCGGTCTTTGACTTCGAGTCCGCGATACGAGTACTTCAGTTCGCGGGGCGTGGTGATAATCTCAGCGGCTTCACTCGGGTCCGCCGGCATCAGCTCGAACGTGCGCTCGTCGGGGCCGGCCTGGATCGTGCGCGCTACCCCGCGCAGGCGCGGGTACGTGTAACCGCCGCCGTGAGGCAACAGGTTGGTCGCCGACAGCTTGTCGGCAAGATCGTATTTTTCGATCCGCTCACTCCAGCCGGCGCGCTCGATGGTCTGCTCGGTCACGTTCGACTTGCCACGGACGAGGAACGCCGGCAGCACCGGCGATAGAGTCAGCGGAAACAGTGTTTCACTCGGATCGTCGAAGGTGTAGCAGCCGACGTTGGCCTGGTTGTAGCCGCGCACCAGACCCTGATGGGTTGCGTTGATAAGCGGTTGGCCACCGTCGAACAGGTAGTTCGCCAGCAGCTCACGGCGCCGGTGGTTGAAGTCCTGCACGCGTTTGTAGAACGCGTACCAGTCCGCGGCGCGGTCACCTTCGAGGATACGTAGCTTGCCCCAGGGAGTGTCGAACGTGCGAGCGATGGCCATGAGCTCGTCGCTCTGGTCCCAGTACAAGCCGACGCCACGCTCGGACGCGCCACGATTTTCGTGACCGCTCGAGTGCATGATGTACATGTAGCGCGCGTTGTTGGGCGCCTGTTCGGTGCTTTCGTCCTGGGCGACCTCGAACACGTCCACGAAGTGGTTCGATTCGTCCAGGTCACTTTCGACCGGGATGCCGTCCAGTTCCAGGCCCGCTTGTTCGAAGCGGTGCAGGCGTTCCCGCACGTCGTCCAGCTCTGGTATCGACGGCAGCTCGCCGACCAACATCCCGCACGCGTTGGGTTTGATGTCCAGTACAGTGAAGTCACCGGACCAGCGGTAGACGCCGCCGTAGCCGAATCCCTGCTTCCAGCGATTGTTGTTGCGGGTGATCGTCGCATCGGGAGAGCCGACGAAGGTCGCGTCGGGCTCTACGCCGAGCTGCTTTTGAACGTGATGGATCTTGGCCAGGCCGTAGGGGACGTTGGCTTCGCATATGCGCATGCCGCTGTCGTCCACGCCGCCCATGAAGCAGTGGTCACGGGCGCGTTCCAGGGCCGGGTCATCCATGACACCAGTATATAGCCTAACCGCCGACTAGCTCGTGGTAGGCGGTGGTGACATCTGCGAGTTTACGTTCGAGGGTGCGCCGTCGCTCCGCAGTCGCGTTCTGCTGCAGATCGGGGTGTAGCGCCCGGGCCAGCTTTCGGTAGGCGCGTTTGACCGTGTCTCGATCCGCCGCTGCGCCGACACCGAGCAGTCGATGCGCTGCGCTCTGATTTCCGGGTTGACGGGCCGCCACGCCGACCTGGTGCAGGCCACCGACGCCTCGAAGAAAGTAGAGGAATGTCAGCAGTCGGAAGCGTGGCGTGCGAGCCAGTGGCCAGATCTGATCCAGCCTGCGCGGGATCTCCATCGCGCGCAGGATCCGCCGATCCACGTCGTCGCAGATTGTCGAATCCGGTAGCAATTCTGGTCGTACGGACAAGCGGACTCCGGCCAGCTCCGAGACCAACTGCTGTGCGCGCGTCGAGTCGACCTGACGCTCGAGGTGTTGCCGCGCCCAGTTCGCCAGGGAGAACTGGCGCTGGATAGCCCCCGGAGGATACGCGGCGGTGCCGCCGTCGAATGTGCACAGCGCGCCTTCGAGCGAAGCGATGCGTTCGAGGGTGAGAGACGCCTGGCGGCCGAGGGTGTCGACATCCGGCGTCATCAAGTACCCGCGTCGCAACACGAGCAACGTGGGTTTCTTGCCGCGGGAACGTACCGTCAACACACCCGTGGCGCGGGAACGCCCCAGACGATACGCGATGCGAACGAACTCACCTCTACCTAGTCGGAACGATGACCACACCCTCCCGTTCTAGGAGTGTGACCACATGTGGGCAAGTTTCTGGCCGATTGCCACGGCTTCGTCGCGCTTCGTGGAAAAAGCGCGAAACGCTTACATAAACCCGGCTTCGCGCCGTTCCTGAATGAACTCGTTAACCGTTTCACGCACGTTCTCGCGAAACTTCACATCGCCTTGGGCGATTTCGCGCAGCGCGGTTACTGCGGGTTTGTTGTCACATTCGACCAGAGCATCAGAGCCGCGCGAGATCTGGCGGGCACGCTCGGAAGCGAGGCACACCAGGGCGAATCGATTGGTCACTTGTTCGAGGCAGTCTTCAACAGTTACGCGAGCCACGGGAAACTCCTAAATACCCACAATATGGGTCAGTCGTACTAAGGCCCGGAATTCTAGCCACATGGCAGCGGCTGTCAAGGGTGGCGAGCGCCTCGTCGCTTGCAAACACCTGATTGCCAGACTAACCTGACTAGATTAGCCGGGTGTGCTGTGTCGCACACCCACCAAATCTGCCCAACTATCTGCCCGTTTCACCCTGGCCTACGATGACCCGAACACAAGTTCCCATTAGCTGGGACGAGCTGGAGACTGCTGTCGAGCGCAACGCGCCCGCCACTGAGAGTTTTCTCAATCTCACGAACGGGCAAGTGGTGACCATCGTCAGCGACGATCCGGAGGCGGTGCTCCTAAAGAGCAAAGTTTCCGGGAACATTGCGAATTACGTCCGCATCGAGCCGGCGTCCTCCCGCGAGCAATATCGCTGGATGGAACGCTTCGTCTCTTCGGTCGTCGAGGAGTCGCTGCGTGAGCGGCTGGTCATCTCGATCGACGGCAAAGGCGCGTTCAGGCGGTTCAAGGACGTGTTGCTCGCCTACCCAGCCGAGCGCGAGCGTTGGTTCAGCTATCGCGCTGAGCTGCTGCATTGGCATATCCATCATTGGCTCAAAGACCATGAGATCGAGCCTGAGTCGGAGCCGCCATGGGGCGAGGCCAAACCGCCGCCCGAGCTAGAACCCGTTTCGTCGGCGCCGCCGACCCATACAACCGAAGCGCCAGGCGAAGCGTTGCGCCGTCAGGCTCGCGAGCTCATCGATGGCATTCCCGCGATCGACCTGCCGAGCGCGATCGCATTCCTCGAGTTTCTTCGGGACCGCGGCAGCGTCACGCTGAAAGCGGATGCTCACGCTCCGCAGAGCGACGAAGTGAAGCCGCGCAAGATCGGCGTCGGCTAGCTTCGAATCTGCACGTCACACCCAGTTGGTACTTTGGGGTTACACCCAAGTATGAGCTGCAAATGTGACTTTTTGCCCAGGGTTTTGACGCTTTCGCGTGGCGTCGTGTGCCGCGTGTTACGGCGGGAGTTTGCCGGTCCGTTTCACGCGAGCTATGGTTTTTGAGCATGACCGGTGTTCGACCAACGTTGTTGCTGAACTCCAGCTACGAACCGCTCAAGGCGATTTCGTGGCAGCGAGCCATCACGATGTTGTGTCTGCACAAGGTCGAAGTCGTCCGTAACTACGAGGCGAAGCTGCACTCCGTACGTTGGACTTTGTCGATGCCGGCGGTTGTGCGGCTCGTGAATTTCGTCAAGCGTCACCGAATTCGGATCGCGTTTTCTCGACGCAACGTGTTTCTGCGTGACGGCCATCGCTGCCAGTACTGCATGCTCACGTTCCCAACCAGCGAACTCACCTGCGACCACGTCATGCCGCGCTCACGCGGCGGTGCCGGTGGCTGGGACAACATGGTTACGGCCTGCGGACCGTGCAATCGCCGCAAAGGCAATCGTACGCCGGAGCAAGCGCGCATGGTCCTGAATCGAAAGCCACACCGCCCCGAAATGCTCCCCTCCATGGCAGCCCGCCTAGGGGGAGCCCAGGCCCCAGATGCGTGGAGGGACTTCCTCGTGTGGCACAAGAAAGCCGCGTCTTAATAAGCGCCCGCGGCCCAGGCTTGCGCACGCAAGCCGCCCATAACTAAGCGCCCGCGGCCCAGGCTTGCGCACGCAAGCCGCACCTAAACAGACCAGACCAGGCCGTCGGTATCCCACAGCTCTTCGTCGGCTTCGGTTGGTTTTTTCCAACCATCTCTTTCGCGTAGGAACGCGCTGTAGGCGCTTAGAACCGCCTCGAAGCAGTGGTCGTTGCGTAGCACTTCTTCGCGCGACAGGCGGCTGGTCGGGGAGAAGGCCATGTCCAGGCCTTCAACGATGCTCGCCCGCGTCTCCCATGGATCGCCGTCGCGTTTGTAGCCGCGGGCTTTGTCGGGACCAAACAGGGAGTGCACAGTCGCGCGTGGCGACACCTCGAGCAGGTTGTCGTTCAGCTTGTAACCGAGAGGTTTAAGCCGGCGACGCAGCTGGCTCGCCCGGGCGGCGATGGGCCCCGTACCCTTGCCCATTAGATCCCGCGGGATCGCGCCGTGTTTGTAATGGAGCACGACTTCGGAGATGCGATGAATGTACGGCACCAGCGGCGGCCGTTTCGGTGAGCTCGGTGCAAACGAATGACTGACGAACCCGGTGGTCGCTGGGATCGCCGCGATGCGATCACGATCGCTGGCGACGGCTTGCGCGACTAGTTCGGTGCCACTGGTGCGGAGCCAAACGACGGCGGGATCCACGCACTCGGTTTGACCGGGGCATGCGGTGAGCTGACAACGTAGGCACGCAGGGACGGTGAGAGGCGCGTTTACAGCGATAACAAGGCCCTCATCCTGCTGCGTCAGCTTGGTCAGATAGTCCATGAGCGCTGAGTCACACCATGGCTGGCTTTCACTGAAGCGGGTGCGGACCTCTTGCACCTCGGGACTCAGCGCGCAGGAGCCAGCTTCGAACTCGGCCGTGAGCCGGGCGACAGCGGTGGTCTTGCCTCGCGCCCCCCCGAGGTCAATGCCGATGTATGTAATCCGGCGGCTCATGAGCTCCTACCTATATTTTTAGCATGTGAGGCGGGACAAGCGCTTCACGGATAGGGATAAACACGGCGCAGATCCGTATGTGCTTGCGCAGGCCTCGACACGTTTTTATAGTTTCGGTACTACGGGTGGCAGGATCGAGGACCCAAGTGGATCGCATCGCCACCTTCAAACAGTTCATAGTCGACCAACCTGAGAACCCGTTTCCGCGCTACGGGCTGGCGATGGAATACAAGAAGCAGGGGCAACTCCAAGACGCGTGCAACGCGTTCGAGGAGCTGACTGGCGCTTTTCCAGACTACGTCGCCGCTTACTTGATGTATGGCAACGCCCTGGAAGCCCTGGATCTGGAGCGCGAGGCAGATCAGATCTATCGCAAGGGTATCGACGTTAGTACGGCCAAGGGTGATGGCCACACACGGAGCGAATTGGAGGCGGCGCTTGCCGACCTCGGGTATTCTGAGTAGTCTGCCGGAATGTTCCGCGATGGCCGTCACGGAACACTTAACAAGGGTATTGGCATGAAAAAAATCGCAGCAACAATCGCAGCACTTTCGCTCGGCGCGACCATTGGCTTTGCCTGTGGCGGAGCGTATCGCTCGGGTCCACCACACCCGCCACAGCCACCACCAGCCGAGGTTCCAGAAGCGAACTCCGCTGACGCGCCCCAACCATCCCACGCTGGCAGCAGCTACGGTGGCGGTTATGGTGGCAAGTCAGCCTATGGCGGCGGCTACGGCCGATAACGCAGCTCTCTCGCTACCGTTTACGCGGCCTGCGAAACGGACTTGAACAGACTTGCCAAAACGGGGCCTTGCCGTCAAAGTACGGGGCCCTTAGCCGGGGTGGTGAAATGGTAGACACGGGGGTCTCAAAAGCCCCTTCCTGAGAGGGAGTGTCGGTTCGAGTCCGACCCCCGGCACTGAAAGACCGAACCGCACGGGTTCGGTCTTTTTCATTTTCGGCTACTCTACCGCCGTGTCTAGAACAGCCATTTTTGCCCTGCTGATCACTGTTGCTTGCTCGCCGGCGTCCAAGGTCCCGGTGGAGACCCCGCCCAAGGATCCCCCGGTCAAGCCGGGTAAGGAACTGCGCCACAAGGGCGAAGTGCATTTGGCGAACATCAAGCAGCTGAGTGCAGGCGGGGAGAACGCTGAGGCGTACTGGTCGTTTGGTGGCAAGCAACTCATCTTTCAGACCACGCGCCCTCCGTTTGGCTGCGATCAGATCATGACCATGCCCGCCGATGGCAGCGCCAAGCCCAAATTGGTCTCGACTGGCAAAGGGCGCACGACCTGCGCGTACTTCCTGCCCGGCGATAAAGAGATCGTCTATTCATCCACCCACGAGCGAATGGGACCGGCGTGTCCGCCGAAGCCGGGGCACGCCCAGGGTTACGTGTGGCCCTTGCACGCGTTCGACATCTATCGCGCCAACGCGGACGGCAGCAACTTGCGCAAGCTCACGGACACGCCCCACTACGATGCGGAGGCGACCGTGTGTCCCATCGACGGCTCGATCATCTTCACGTCGACCCGAGACGGCGACCTCGAGCTGTATCGTATGGACTCCGACGGCAAGAACGTTAAACGTCTGACCAACACGCCGGGCTATGACGGCGGCGCGTTCTTCAGCACTGATTGCAAGCAAATCATCTGGCGCGCGTCGCGACCGCGCGGTCGCAGCCTGGCGGACTACAAGCGCCTGCTCGGCAAGAAGTTGGTGCGCCCGACCCGGCTGGAGATTTTCGTCGCCAACGCCGACGGCTCCAACGCCCGGCAGATTACGTACCTCAAGTCTGCGTCGTTCGCTCCGTACCTCCATCCTTCCGGCAAGCGCGTGTTGTTCTCGACGAACTATCCCAACCCGAGAGGGCGTGAGTTCGACATATGGGCGATCAATACCGATGGTACCCAACTCGAGCGCATCACTCACGCCCCGGGCTTCGACGGCTTCCCCATGTTCTCGTTCGACGGTAAGAAGCTCGCGTTCGCGTCCAATCGAAATCAGGGCAAACCCGGCGAGACTGATGTGTACGTCGCCGACTGGGTTGAGTCGCCGGCCAAGAAGATTCTGCGCACCGACGCCGATCAGTTCATGGACGACGTGCGTTGGCTCGCTGCGGACGAACGCCAGGGCAGGGGCATCGGCACCAAGGGACTTGACCAAGCGGCAGCCTGGTTGGCCAAGCAGTTCAAGAACATCGGCGTCGCCCCCGCCGTGCCCCACAAGGGTCGCAAGGTTCATGGGTTCAAGGCGCCAATGATGGTTCGGACGAAGGTCACGTCTTCTTTCGGGACGCAGCTGTCCGTCGGTGGCAAGTTGGCTCGGGACCAGTTCGAGCCAGCGGCGATCAGCAAGTCGACAAAAGCAGCGTCACGCATCGTGTTCGCCAACTACGGTATCTATGACAAGAAGCTCGGCATCAACGACTACAAGCGCTTGAACGTGAAGAACAAGATCGTGGTCGTGCGTCGGTTCACCCCCAAGACCGGACCGTTCACCAAGGCGTCGGTGCGGCGGCGGTTGAGCGACCTGCGCTACAAGGCATTCCTGGCGCGTGAGCGCGGCGCCAGGGCGCTACTCGTGGTTGACCTGCCGAAACTGAATCGCGGGCAGAAGATGCCGAGCGAAGCGGCGTTTCCTAAGCTGCGGCCGCAGAACTTCGGCGATGTCGGTATTCCGGTCATGTACGTCAAGCGCAGCCAGGCTAAGAAGCTCATGCGTCGTGGTGCCCGCGCTACCGTCGCGGTTGATCTCAAATACTCGTACCGGCGGGTCGATAACATCGTCGGCGTCGTCCGCGCCGGCGCCGCCAACAAGCTGCCGGGCACGGTCGTCGTTGGTGCGCATTACGATCATCTGGGTTGGGGCGGACACGGCTCGCTGTCGCCTAAGAGCAAGGCCGTTCACAACGGTGCTGACGACAACGCATCGGGTACGGCCGCGTTGCTGGCGGTCGCACGCACCCTGGTCAAGAATCGCGCGCAGCTCCAACGTGACGTCTATCTGGTGGCGTTCACCGCCGAAGAAACTGGCCTGCTTGGCTCAACTCGGTTCACCAAACACCCGCCGCATGGTTTCGATCTCAAGTCAGTCGTCGCCATGATCAACATGGACATGGTCGGTCGCATGCGCAGCAACAAGTTGTCCATCCTGGGCGGCGGCTCTGCGACGGAATGGCCGGGGCTTGTCCTGCCGGCGTGTCAGCGTGCGGGCATTGCATGTAGCGTCGGCGGCAGCGGCTACGGGCCGTCGGACCAGACGCCGTTCTACGCCGCGGGCATTCCGGTGCTGCATTTCTTCACCGGCGCCCACGGCCAGTATCACAAGCCGACGGACGACGCTGAGTTGGTCAACGCCGCGGGTGGCGCGCAGGTGTCCCGGCTGGTTGCTGACATCACCCAGCTGGTCGCCAACCGTGCGGGCAAACTGACTTACAAGAAGGTCGCCGCGCCACTCCCTCGTGGGGACGCGCGCTCGTTTGGTGCCGCACTCGGTACGATCCCCGACTATGCTCACGGCGCCAGCGGCAAGAAGTTGCCCGGTGTGATGTTGGCCGGGGCCCGACCCGGCGGCCCCGCGGACAAGGCCGGGATGAAGCGCGGTGACCGACTCGTTCAGCTGGGCAAGACGAACATCCGCACGATCCAGGACATGATGTACGTGTTGCGCGCCGCCAAGCCCGGGCAGAAGACCACGGCGGTCGTGGTGCGTGGGGGCAAACGCATCAAACTGAACGTGACCTTCGGCAAATCCAGACGACGAAGGCACTAGCCGGCTAGCTACGACAAAGCCAGCAACTGGCCCACGATTGCGGGCAGATGCTCGGCGGCGCTCCCTCGAAGGGCGATGCCGCTGGGTAGCCGCTCGGCGATCTCTGCGAACGGATTCGTGTCGATGTTGACATCGATGATGCCTGCGCCGGCTCGGGCGGCCAGGTTGACCACGTGATTCGGTAGGGTGGTTTGCGCGGATGTTCCGACGATGATTACTAGCGCCGCTTCAGTCGCTGCTTGCAGCGAGCTCTCGAATCGAAACAGGGGCTCGTCGTAGCTCTCGTCGAACCAGAGCACGTGCGGTCTTCCCGACGCCCCGCACTTGTTGCACAGCAGAGCTTTGCGAGTCGCCTCGGTGAGCTGATAGGTCTTGGCGTCCGCCGGGTCCGCGGGCACATCCAGCTCTTGGTCGATGGGCCACATGTGTAGGCACGGGTCGCAGCGCGCGTAGTCGATGTTGCCGTGGATCTGATACGTGCGCTCTAGCGGGCTGCCGGCGCGAAGGTGCAGGCCGTCTACGTTTTGGGTGATCAGACGAAATCGCTCACCGAGATGCGCGTCCAGTTCCACCAATGCCGAGTGGGCAGGGTTCGGGCTTGCATCCCGACACACGGCGCGACGGTATAGGTACCACTGCCAGACATCGTCGGGCATGCGCTGGTAGGCTGAATTGGTCGCCATATCCTGCGGCCGATAGACCTCGGAGCCGACAGTCCAATAGCCTTCCTCACCGCGAAAGGTTGGGATACCGCTCTCGGCTGAGATACCTGCACCGGTCAGCGCAACCACCCGGCCGTCGCCCGCGGCTCGTTCGATTATCGCATTCAACGTGCCCACCTATGCACTATAGAACGGTCGGCGCGGGTATACTACGTGCGTGCGAGCCTGGAGGCTGCTTACTGGCCGGATGGTGACCAAGATCTTTTTGGCCATGGCCATCATCATCGGCGGCGGGCTGATCCTACAAGCTCGGGGAGACGCCCGCGAAGAAGAGCGGCGGCTCAAGATGGAGACTCGTGACGCGGCGAGCACGTTTGCGTCGCTCATCGTCGGTTCGATCGAACACTCGATGCTCGAGGGCGAGGGCATCAAGGTCCAGCGACTTGTCGATGATCTCAAGATGCGCGTGCGCAAGGCGGCGATGTCCGGCACCGACACCGCGGCCAACGACATGCGGTCTGCCGACATTCGCATCTACGACCAGCGCGGTATCGAGGTGTTCGCGCCGAAGCCGACCGGAGAACCCAAGAACGTGCCCAAGGAGGTGGCCAAGCTCCTATCCGCAGCAGCTGGTGCAGGCGCCGTCGCAATCTACCGGAATACATCCGGCCGGTTCATGCAGACCATCGCCAACGAGAGACGTTGCATCAAGTGTCATGCGCCGGAGGCTGGAAAACCCGTGGACAAGTACCGGGGCGTGATCGACTTGCGCATCGTCGGCGACGTGTGCGCCAAGCGTCGCACCGAGGTGCTGACAAAGCTGGTCACCGCGGGCTTCTATCACATCATGGCTGCGCGTCAGGCCAAGACGTTGCCGTCCTACTTTACGGAGTTAACCGGTGCTGCGAAGGGGGTCGTTGCGACCGTGTTCAACGCGTCCGCCGAGGCGCGCTACGGCGACGACATCCCTGGCGTGTCCGAAGAGATGATCGAACAAGTCATCAAGAACCCCGCTGGCACGAAGACTGTCGATACACCCACGGGGCCCGTGTCGTTGGTGCCGCTGATGATGGAGCAACGCTGTACAAGTTGCCATGACAAGAAGTCCGACGTGATCGGCAAGCCGCGCGGCGTCCTGGCGGTGTCTTTGCAGGGCTTGTCGGCGTCGAATCAGTGCAGCGAAAAGACCCTGCTCGGCGTGGTCGATACATCCCTGCGCTACATCATGCTGTCAGCGCTCGGGCGACGGGTGGCGGACTTCCTCGACGACGCGGTCAAGACCGGAGCTATGAGCCAGATCGTGCTCTACGACAACAAGGGGCGCACGTATTGGAACACTACCCACCCCCAACCGCCGGGGCATATCGCGCCGGTATTGCGTAGCAAGGACAGCTCGTTTGAGTTTCTGGGTAGCGGTGAAAAGGAGATGGTGAGAGTGGTGCGGCCGCTGATGAACAAGGTCGGCTGCAAGCGCTGTCACGATATGTCATCCAAGCTGCGCGGCGTGGTGAGCGTCAGCCTATCTACCGCCAAGGCCGCTCGAGCTCGCCAGGAGAGTATGGAGCACCGCACCAAGTACACCGGGCTCACGCTGCTCGGCATTCTGATCATCCTCGGTGGCTTCCTACAGTACTTTGTGGTGCGTCCGGTTAATCGCATCGGTGATGTTGCGGACGAAGTTGGTCGTGGCAACCTGGCCGTATCGGTGAGTCATGCCAGGGCCGACGGAGACGAGGTCGCCAGGCTCGGTGCGCGGATCAACGAAATGGTGCGGGGCTTACGCACCAAGACTCAGCTCGAGAAGTTCGTCTCCAAAGGCACTGTCGAAGCGGCGAGCGGCGCCGACCATGGTGGTGTCGAACGCAGCGGTGAGCTGCGGCCCATGACTATCCTGTTTAGTGACATTCGTGGGTTCACTGCATTCTCCGAGAAGCGCGAGCCGGGTGAGGTCGTGAGTATGCTCAACACGCTGCTCAAGCTTCAGGCGGATTCGGTCGTGAAGCACGGCGGCGACATCGACAAGTTCGTCGGCGATGAGCTGATGGCCGTGTTCAGCGATGAAGACGCTGAGCTACGTGCCGTGCGTTGCGCCGTCGATCTGATCAAACGGGTCGAGGAGGAATCGCTGCACGGTCTGACCGTCGGCGTGGGCATCTCTTCGGGCGACGTCATCTACGGCGCTATCGGCCACGAAGACCGCATGGACTTCACCGTGATCGGCGATGTGGTCAACACGGGTGCGCGGCTGTGTTCGGTGGCCGCAGGTGGCCAGCTCATCGTCACCACAGACGTCCGCGCGGCGTGCGCCGATGTGGACGACCTCGAGTTCGAACAGGGCGAGCCGCTCAGCCTAAAAGGCAAGCGTGAGCCGCTGGAGAACTTCCGAGTTCGTGGTAAAGCGTAGGCATGATGCTCAAACGCGGTTCGTTGCTCGCGCTCGCGGTGGTACTCGGGCTCAGTCTCAGCTGCCGGCGCGGTAGCAAGGACAAACACGAACCCGACGACAAGCAGAATCTCAAGAACGGCGAGCAGCAACCGCTGAAGACGGGGCAGTTACCAGGCGCGGAGGTCTACCCGCAGCCCCTTCAGCAGGCCATGCACGAGGCCGTTACCGCGAGAGGCAAGGGCTACAAGCCACGCACCAAACATCTGAACAAGGACGGCACCGCCAAGTACACCAACCGATTGGCGCTGGAATCGAGCCCGTACCTTGTTCAGCACGCGCACAACCCGGTCAACTGGTACGCGTGGGGCGACGAAGCCTTCGCCACCGCAAAACGGCTCAATCGCCCGGTGCTCCTCAGCGTTGGTTACTCCACCTGTCACTGGTGTCATGTCATGGAGGAGCAGTCGTTCGAGGATGAGGAGATTGCGCGCTACATGAACGAGAACTACGTAGCGATCAAGGTGGACCGGGAAGAACGGCCGGACGTGGACTCGATTTACATGGCTGCGCTGCGCCGTGGCGGTTGGCCCATGACCGTCTGGCTGACGCCTGATCGCAAACCGTTCTTTGGCGGAACATATTTTCCGCCGCGGTCTGGCAAGGATAGCCGGCGGCCCGGGTTTCTGGAGATCCTCACGCACTTCGTCGAGCAGTGGACCAAGGATCCAAAGGGCATCGCCGAGACAGCGGCGAAACTGGCGCGGCGTGTGCGCATGGTCAAGCAGGCGCGCCGAGTTGGAACCATCGACGCCAAGAAGCTACTCCACGATGCCGCGTCCCGCTACAAAGACGTGTTCGATCCTGTTCACGGCGGCATCAAGAACTCGCGTACGAAATTCCCGAGCCACGTCGCCTTGCGTTTCATGATGCGCTACTACCGGCGCACTGGTGATCGTAAGGCGCTCGAGGTCGCGACAACCACGCTGCGCAAGATGGCTAATGGCGGCATCTACGACCACGCCGGCGGTGGGTTTCATCGCTACTCCACCGATCCCCGGTGGCTGGTGCCTCACTTCGAGAAGATGCTCTACGACAACGCACTTTTGGTGCCGTCGTATCTCGAGGCGTTTCAGATCACGGGTAACCCTATGTTTGCCCGCGTCGCTCGCGAGATTCTGCGCTACGTGCGCCGGGACATGACGGCACCAGGAGGCGGCTTCTATTCGGCGACCGACGCGGACAACCTGGGCCCGACCGGTCACCGGGAAGAGGGCCAGTTCTTCACCTGGACTCCCAATGAGCTGCTCAAGGTGCTCGGCCGGGACCAGCAGGCTCTCGCCAACTCTTACTACAACGTGACCGGCGCAGGAGATTACGAGGGCCGCAACATCCTGCACGTGACTCGGACCCTGAATGATGTCGCAACGCAGCTGGCGATGCCGGTGGATCTGGCGGCGTCCGTGCTGGAGAAGATCAAGAACACCCTGTACGAGGAGCGCAAGCGCCGGTCGCCACCATTGCGGGACGACAAGATCCTTGCGGCGTGGAACGGGTTGATGATTTCTGCATACGCCCGGGCTCACCTCGCCCTGGGAAAGAACAAGGATGGCGGCCCGTCCTACCTGGATCAGGCGACTCGTGCCGCTCGTTTCGTGCTGACCAAGATGCGTAAGAACGGTCGGCTGTTGCGCACGTACATGGACGGCAAAGCCAAGTTGACCGGGTACGTAAACGACTACGCGTTCGTCATCGCTGGCTTGATCGATCTGTTCGAGGCCAGCGGCGACAAGCAATGGCTCGACCAGGCGATCGCCCTTGATCGCGTGCTAGCCCGTTACTACGAAGACGCGCGCGGGGGCTTCTTCATGACTGCTAGCGACGCCGAGAAGCTGTTGGCCCGGGAGAAAACCACCCGGGACGGCGCGGTTCCCAATGGCAACTCGATCCACGCGATGAATCTGTTGCGTCTGGCTGAGTTGACCACACACGATTCATATCGCACCCGCGCCAAGAAGCTGTTCGACTCTTACGCGTCGATTCTCAACGGCTCGTCGACGTCTCTGGGCGAGATGCTGTCTGCGATCGACTTCTACACGGACGAGGCCAAAGAGATCATCATCGTTACGCCCAAACCACGCAGCGACGCCACGGCGATGCTCCAGGCGCTGCGCAAGAAGTTCGTACCTAACCACGTGTTGGCTGTCGTGCCTGTGGGCGCGAAGCTGGACGAACTCGCCAAGGTGTTGCCGCTGGTAAAACACAAAGAAGCCCTGCGCGGTAAGGTGACCGCCTATGTCTGTGTGCAGCAACGGTGTGAACTTCCTACGTCGGATCCGATGGTGTTCGCGGCGCAGATCGCCAAGGTCACCAAGCTCTCCACCGAGACCACGACGCCGAAGCTGTCGCCGCCGTTGAATAAAAAGCCTACGCCGCCTCAGGCTCCCACCAAGAACAAGTAGGGTCGTCCACGCCGGGGGCGAGGACGACGCGACCGCTATCTGGTGGCTCGCCGTGATCGACGAATAGGCGCAACCGCTCTCCCACGCGGTCGCTAATGGCCCAGGCAATGTGGCCGAAGCTGTGACGCGCGTTGAGTTCGCAGAACGCTCTGAGACCTGGCTCTCCATCGGCGCCGATGAACGCATAGCTGTCGATGCCGAATGGCCCGCGGTAGCCCTCGCCATGAAGCTGCTGGCCCACTCGTCGCGCCACGTCGGTGAGGGGCGTGGCAACATGGTCAGTAGGCGTGCTCAGGTCGATGCCCCGAAACACGCCAGCCTTATCCACCACGAGCACGTGAGGTGAGCGCAGGGACACGCTGTCGGCGCTCACGTGGCCGACGCAGCCGTAATCCGCCGTGCGCTGCACCCACGGCTCGAAGAGAAGCTCGCCGAACTGTGACAGCAGGCGCGCCGCGCGTTTCCGTGACGCCGTGTCCAGCGCCCCTCGTCGGCGTAGGCGGAATCGTCCGGAGGCAGACAAGGGCGCCTTCACCACCCAGTCGTCGTCGGCTATGTGCGCTTCGAGTTCGGCAAGTGAATCGACGATACGGGTGCGCGGATGATTGCTCCCGAGGGCCTCGCCCAGCTCGAAGTGAAACCGTCGGTTGTTCCAGCGGGCCGCCGTCATATCCCCCCACGCCACGGCGACAGGCGACGCACATTCTCCGTTCACCAGACGAACTTCGGGCAGATCTGCGCCGAGTCGTGCACCGTCCACTGGCTCCATCGTCCACAGCTCATCGCCGTCGTTGCCCAGCGCAGCCATCAAGGTCGACAGACCGGCGAGCATCTTGCGCACTCGCTTGGGCAGCTCGATCTGGATTCCAGCCTGGCGCGCTAGCTGAGTTTCATAGTCCAGGTTGCCCAGGATCATTAGCGCGGCTCGCCGCTGGGTCGCTTAGCATCGGTTTGCTCCAGGCGATCGATGAACGTGTCATCGAGCCCTGCGTCGACGCGGCCGGCGCGGTCGAAGGTTCTTCCCCTTGCGCGATGCGGCCCCAGCGGCCATGCCACGTTGGCCATGTACGTCGTCCAGGAGTCCTCGGCAGCGGGCTTGAGCTCGCCGAGCCAATGCCAGGCGAAGCGCACATGGTCGACTTCGTCGATGTGCACCTGGTCGAGAACCTTCCCGGTCGCTTCGTCTCCGGCCTCTCGCGCCGCCACCGCGTACTCCTGGACGAAATCCAGGTTTGCGTTCTCGAAGGTGAGGCCCATGGTGCACACGAACTGAAGCGGTGTGCGGATGGTGTCGACCTTGTTCCAGAAGTGCCCGGTCACCGGGTAGTCACCGAACTCCACGCCGTGGGCGCGCAGCCGATTGATGTACATCCGGCAGTGGCGTTGCTCATCCGCGAGAATACCGACGAGGCCGCGCCGAAACGGCGGGGGGGACTCGGGGAACGCCAGCAGTGCCCAGGCGAACAGCTCCGCTGCCTGGAGTTCGTGGTTGGCCAGTGCGTGAAGGATGCGGGCGCGTTGGGCTGGGTCCGACATGCCCTGGACAGGCGGCACCCGTACGTCCCGCGACGACCGAATGATGAGCGCGTCGGGACGCGCCGAGGTCTCATCACGCATGGCGGCCCCAGGGATGTCATCGCTCAAGTCCGCTGGCGGCGGATGCAGCTTGGCGTCCAGGGTCGGTCCCTGGAGCAGCTGCAAAGCGTACGCGCGTGCCTCCATAACGACTCGTACCACATAAGCCGAAACGAAAAACGCCCCGAAGGCTGAACCCTCGGGGCGTCGATTCGTTGCTTACTTTATTTCCTGCGGCGGCGCCACAGGAGCGCACCAACCATCAGAGCGAGGGCGGCGGGGATGTATGGCGACTGGTCGCCACCAACGCTGCAGCCTTTGGGCGTCTTGGACTCGCCGTTGGGCCAGCACACGCCGCTGGTGCAGTCAAAGCCCTGCGGGCAACCGAACTCGTTACCGGCGGTGCAGGTCTCGGCGCAGAAGCTGTCGTCGCCAGCGGTACCACACAGGCCGCTCTGGCAATCTTCGCCAACGGCACAAGCTTCACCGAGACCACCGGCTTCGCCGGGACCGGTGACGCAACGACCATCGACACAGACGTCGGCGTTAGCGCATTGGCAGGGCTCGCCTTTGATGACCGTGATGCTCGCACTGCCCGGGGTGTTCTGATTGTCGTAGACGATGACTTCAACCGTGTGGCCTCCGTCGCTCAAATCGAGGGGAGCGTTGAATACCAGCGGGAACGAAGTGAGCTCCATGGTCCGTTGGCCGTCGATGTACAGCTCGCCGCGGGTGATTTCTCCATTGTCTGTGGCTTCGATACGAACGACGAATCCGGCCTCGACCGTGGCGCCGTCAGCTGGCTCGACGATTTGAACCGTCGGCGGCGTGGGCGTACTTGGACCGAACAGGCTGAGAATTCGCTGGTAGGAGTTCTGGGTGCTGCCGCCGCACTGGCACGACCGGGCCGAACCCTCGCCGCACGGTGCCGCGTAGTCACGGAACTCTTTGTCGCCGCACCCGCCGAGGTAGGTCATCGGGTCAGGGCAGTAGAACTCATGGTCCAGGCCGAACACGTGTGCGGTTTCCTGGGCGACGACTTCGCAGATGAGCTGCACCGAACCGTACTGGTTGGCGAAGCTATAATTGATGGAGTTGTTGATGACGCCGCAGCTGAACGGGGCGACACCGCCGACACCGCCACCGAAGCCAACTTCGGAGCCGTAGCCTGCAACGATGGAACGAAAGTACGTTCCACTCGACGGGCGGGAATCGACGACGTCCAAACCGAATGGCTCGAACATGTCCTTGACGCAGCTAACGAGCGAGTTCCACTGCGCGTCGCCCTTGTTCCACGCGGACAGGTTGCGTGTACCACTGATGATGCCCGAGCGATTCTGCTGTGCATTCTCGGAGCCGCCGGTGATGGTGCAACCACCCGCGCAGCGATCGAGAAAGATGACGCTGTTGGCCGCCGCCTCCGACACGTCGGCCGTAGCCGGGTCAATGACAACGTAGCTGCCAGTGGGACGTATCTGCTCTTCAGCAGACGCTTTCCCGGAACCAATTGCTATCAACGAAACAGCGAATGCGACGATAACAGGGATTCTCATGGCGTGATTAGTACCTCACTGACGTTTAAAAGAACTAGGTGGCGACTCTATCAGCCGCTCACCGATCATTACTAGGATTGCCTTTGCGTGACAGTCTGTACGCGCATGTCATACATGATCTGTTCCAGGAAGAACTCACCTTGGAATCAAGCGGTTGCGTGCGATCACCGGGGACCGTTGACCCCCTGGTGGACAGCGAACTTGCCGCCTCACTGAGGCAAAGTGCCTCAGTCCATTTGGCCGGGTTGCCGGCGACGCGATAGCGGTAAGACGCGTCTCTCAGAAGATTCGGGAGACTAGTTCCCGAATGGAGTTGCGCACTTCGCGGAACACGTAGATTGCGTCGTCCTCTGATCCCATGAATGCGGCGGGGTCAGGGAGGGGACAGTGCACATGGAGCACGTCGTTAGGTAACTCAGGACACTCTTCCGTCGAGCACAACGTGATGATCGTCGCGACGCGCTTGATCGGAACGTCCGCGAGGCTCTTGGGGACCTGGCCCGAGATGTCGATGCCGACTTCTTTCATCGCACGCACGGCGAGCGGATTGAGCGACCCGGGCTGCGAACCAGCGCTGTAGATAGCGAAGTTCGACGGCGCGAGGAAGCGCGCAAATCCTTCCGCCATCTGGCTCCGCGACGCATTGGCTTCGCAGACGAATAGCAGCGCTGTGCGGTCCGAATCCGTGGATGCGCGCGGTTGGGTTCTGCGACCGCCTGGCGTACGTGGCCCTGTGGAACTCATGACAAACGTCCCGTGCTAGTGGCCCGAGTAAATCGTGAAGCCGATGTACGAGACGTACACCGAGAGCAAGAGTATGCCTTCGACCCGGGATATTTTTCTGGCGCCACGCATGGAAAATACACCGAGGAAGGTGACTACGCCGAGGAAAATCAGATGAGCTTGTAGCTTCCCGAGGTCGCCATCGATCGGATTGATCTGACCGGTCACGCCAAAGATCAGAAAGATGTTGAAGATGTTGGAGCCGATGACATTGCCGACGGCCAGGGATGAGTAGCCGCGCATGGCGGCGACAATCGACGCCGCCAACTCCGGAAGGGATGTACCGAGGGCAACCACGGTGGCGCCAATGAGGGTGTCGCTCAGATCCAGGGTCTGGGCGATGCCGGTCGCGCCATCGACGAACAATTCGCCACCGCCGATGAGCAGCGCGAGCCCGATGAGAGTGATCGCGAACAGTCGGGTTTTACCTTCACCACCTGGCGCGCCACCCGCTTCTGCGCTTTCCTCGACCGCTTCGGCGCTCAACGAGCGGTCGCCGGCCGCAGTCGTGAGCGTGATGATCGTGAACGCGATCGCGAGGGCGAGCATAGCGCCGGCTTCGAGCTGGTTGATTCGGCCGTCCCAGAGGACGAGCGGAACCACCACCACCGACAATATGAGCACAGGTATCTCCCGACGTATTAGTGTGCCGTCGACAGAAGGCGGTGACATCAGCGCGGTGATGCCAAGGATCAAACCCATGTTCGCTATGCATGAGCCGATGATGTTTGACGTGACGATGTCGCTTCGGAAATCGAGAATCGCCGCCGAGCTGACTGCAAGCTCCGGCGCCGAGGTCCCGTAAGCAACAACGGTCAAACCGATGATGAGTGGCTTTACACCAAACGCCCGGGCAAGGCCCGCGGAGCCTTTGACCAGCCATTCGGCGCCCAGGTAGAGCACCAACCCGCCGAACAAAAGTCGGCCTACATCAACGATTATCTCCACGTGTTCGACAGTAGAATTGCGTGAACACGAAGCTTTTCAGACCAACCGTGTGCGATCAAGCATTTGGCTGTGCATTCGGGGCGTCGATGGCCAGAATGCGCCGCTCTAACATCGCTAATAGCCATACTACGGCCCCGCCGATCGCCATCGCGAGGAGCACCCAGACAAGGTTTTTCGTAGCCACGCCTGTGTTGTGCATCTCTCCCAGCTTGGGAATGTAGTTGTCTTTCCATGGCCACAGGGCGCGCAGCGATCCCGCCATGAGCCCGGTGAGTACGGCCATGGTCAGGTCGTGGTGCTTGTCGAGGAGCATCTTGAGCAGGGGCACGAAGGTCGCGACACCGATCACCAGACCGATGCCGAACACGCCTAGTTTGCCGAACGCGCGGTCGTGGATGGCGCCGGCCACCGTCGTGTACTGGCCGAGGATGACCAGGAGTAGCGAGCCACTGACGCCAGGCAAGAGCATCACTGTGATCGCGCCGGCACCGCCGAACACCAGCATCCAGGTCGCGGGTTCGGAGGTACTGTGGGGCAGGCCGACGAACACCGCCGCCGCCGCGGCTCCGAGGACCGCAGCAAGGTAGTGATGGGTCGAGACCGTTCGAATGCGCCGCCATGGTTCGCGCAGGCTGACCAGGACGAGGCCGAAGAAGAATGCGTAGCAGATCGGCGCCGTGTCCGGATCCAGGAGCACACCCGGGTTGTCTTTGGGGCCGACCAGGAGCTTGGTCACGATGTAGTAGGCGGTGAGCAAGCCAATGCCCAATGGCACCAGCAGCATGAGTGCTGACTTGATGCGCGCGCGGCCCTCGGCGGAACCGAGGTTCCACGGCGAGCGAACCATGATCGACAGAGAGTTGACGAAGCGGTCGTAGACCCCGACGATCAGCGCGATGGTGCCGCCGGAGACTCCTGGGACTGCGTCGGCGCTGCCCATCAATAAGCCGGACGCCAAGGAAAGGTGCACTGGCATCGGCGTTTCGGTCTGACTGTCGGTCTCGGTCATGGCGCGCGGACTATACACAACTCATGCGCAGGGTCTAGGTCACGCGCCGGTTGGAGCTAGTTCGACGACTTCAGCCGCTTTAGCGCAGCGCAGGCGGCCTGAAGCTCGTAGCTGCACGCTTTTCCCAGGTACAGGGCCGCTGGCCCGCGGCTGACCGGGCCGCCTTCGCCGGTGGCGAACATCTCGCCGATAGCAAGGCAGCTCGCGGCGTGTCCTTGTTCACAGTGCACCCGCCCGTGGTTGAGCGCGCTGCGATAGAACGTTTTGGCCCGGGCAGCATCAGCCTTCACGCCGACACCGCGGGTATACATGTGGCCAGCCGCGCGGCACGCCAGGCCGCTGCCACCGGTGCACCCCTGGGCGTAGCGCTTCATCGCCGTGGCCAGGTTCCTGGCGACGCCTTGTCCACGCTCCAGGTGCCAACCAAAGCGATAGCAACTGTTGGAGTGCGCCAGCTCGCATGCGATTCGGCACGCGGCTGAACGCTCGGTGCTCGGCGCGATCAGGCAATTGCGAGACTCGAGCAGCATGCGTTTGCCGCGGGCCTCGCCGGTCAGCTTCAGCGGGTCGACATTACCGGCGGCGTTCGTGTTGTTGGTCTTGCTGGCTGGCTCGTCGCGTTTGCAGCCAGACGCCAGTAAGAGCGCCGCGACGAGGACCCACGTTATGCGTCGAATGGGTGACCCGTTAGCCGCGTGTAGTCGGCGGCGATGGCCGCGGCGGTCGTGCGCGTCAGGAATGTCTGCTTGAGCCCCTGGTCGTGAATCTTGACTGCTTTGCCGAGCAACTCTTCGCGCGCTGCGGTGATCGCGACGGTGGCCGCTTCGGTGCGACCTGCCTGGTCGCTGATCGTCGCGTGGATGTGCAGGATTTGTTCGGCGCCCTCGGGTTGATCCTGTTCGGCCTGCAAGCGCGCTGCTTCGGCCGTCGCGTCGGCGGCCTCATCGAGCTTGCCGAGCTTGGCCAGTGCGAGGCCCTGGATCGCCAGGCCGAAGATTTCGCCCACGGCCATGGGCATCTTCCGCGCCAGCTCCGTCGCCGATCGAGCCAGATCCAATGCCCCATCCGGCGGTTCGCCCGATTCGACCTGGGCCAGGGAGATATAGATGAGCGCGCGAATCTCCTGGTAGCGTTCGCGGTTCTCCATCGCAAGCGAGAGGCCTCGGTCCAGGAACTCCAGAGCGCGTCGGTAGTCCTGCTTCTGCAAGTACACCTGGCCCAGCGAAATGGTGCCGTCCGTCGCACTCGCGCGATCGCTCATCTCATCGGCGATCTTGAGCGCCTTCTTCAGGTAGCGTTCACCGCGATCGACGTCGCCCAGGTCGGCGTAGGTTTGACCGATGTTACCCAGCTTGAGCGCGATCGAGTCGCGATCGCCCATCTCCTGGTCGAGTTTGAGCGAACTCTTGTAGTGGGCGAGCGCTTCTTCGAACTCACCGAGCGCCGCGAACACGATGCCCATGTTGTTCAGCGCGCGCGCCTCCTGGCGTGGCAGTTCGAGGCCTCGGTAAATGACCAGGGCTTCAGCGTAAGAGTGAATTGCGTCGCCAAGGCGGCCCATGTTCCACAAGGCCGTGCCGCGATTGTTGAGAATGGTGCCGCGCTGCAGTCGGCCCGCGCGATCGTCGCTGCACATGGCCAGCGCTTGTTCGCACAAGGCGATGGACTCTTCGTTGTTGCCGACCAGGCGAGCGATCGAGGAGCGCAGGCGGAGCGCCTCGGCCACGCCCAGTTTGTCGCCGGCATCTCTGGCGTGCTGCAGCGCCGGTGTCACGGCGCGCGACGCGGCTGGGGCTCGACCAACGTCGATGTAGAACTGAGCGAGTCGGCAGTAGGCGAGGGCGACTTTACCGGAGTCCGCGAGGGCCTCGGCTTCTTTGCGCAGGCTGTGGATCTCGCGCAACTGTTCGGGGCGGCGCGCCAGACGGCCGAGAATCTCTTCGCGCTGTTTGCGGGCGACGAAGCGACGCGCGTGGTCGAGTTGAGGCAGTAGTTTCAGCGCGCGCGTGAGCTGGCGGAACGCTTCGGCGTTGCCGCCCACGTCCAGGGCATGGGTCGCCGCGGCCAGGTAGCGGTCTGCCGCCGAATCGGCGTCTCCAGCGAGCTCCAGGTGGCGGGCGATGACCGCGTCGTCTTGCCCCTGTCGATAACCGCCGGCACCGGCAATTCGTTCGGCCACGGCGCGATGTAGCCTCGTGCGCTCTTCTTCGGGCAGTAGCGAGTAGGCCACAGTCATGGTTATGTCGTTGCGGAAGACGTACTGGGCGTTGCGCGCGCCGATCAAGCCCCGGCTGACCAGTTGCCTGAGCGCGTCTTCCACGGGGCGGCCGACCAATTTTTCGAGGGCCAACGGATCGAACACGCGGCCGAAAATCGCGGCGTGGAACAGCGTTTCCTTTTCGCTTTGCGGCAGCACGTCCAAACGCGTGGCGATTAATGACTCGACCGTGGACGGGACCTGAATCGGCGCGTCGCGAGCGATCCAGCGCAGCAGTCCTGGGTGCACGCTGTCGTCGCCTTCGGCTGCGACGATGCCCTTTTCGGTGAGCGCGTCGAGCATCTCTTCGATGAAGAACGGGTTGCCCCCGGTGCGCGACACGATCTGTTTGGCTAGATCACCTACGTCTTCGCCGGGGACGAACCGACGGGTGACGAGCTCGATGCGGTCACGGGCGCTTAGCTCCTCTAGCTGCACGACGTCGGCGCTTGTTTCTTCGGCGAGTCGATAGATCTTGGGGTCGGGGCGCGAGGTCACCAGGCCGAAAATGGGCCGTGACCGGGGCACCTTGAGCAGGCGCACGAACAGTTCCATGCTCTCGTCGTCGGCCCAGTGTGCGTCTTCGCCGACCACGATCAGCGGCTTCTTATTGCCCAGCCGCTCCTCGACTCGCGTGACCGCCTCGTAAATGCGTTCCTTGCGCTCGTCGGCGTCGATGCTGCCGCTCTCACCGTCGCTGCGTGCCCCGAGCAGCATACCGGCGGCTTGAATCAGTCCGCGCACCTCGCGGCTGTTGGACTGGTTCGGGTACAGCAGCATGGCAACGCGCTCCATGCGCTTCATCACTTCTGCAGATGCGGCCCCGTCGGCGAGGCCCATCATGTCCCGGGCGAGATCCGCGACGATGGCGAACGGCGTCAACGCTTTGGATACGTGCGCGGCCGCGCGCAGCACGACGGCCTCGTCTTTCGGAATACTGTCGAGGAATGCCGTGACGAGGGAGCGTTTGCCGACGCCGGAATCGCCGAGGATCAGTATCTGGCGTTTCTTCCGACTGACCAGGGCGTCGCGATAGGCATCGCGCAGTGCTTTCAGCTCCAGGTCGCGGCCGATCAATTCACCGCGGGGGCGGCGCAGGGCGCGCAGGCGCTCGGCACGCTCTTTCGGTCCGCGCAGCCGATAGACACGCGCGCGTTTCACCCCGGGCTCGCTATCTTCCTCGCTGCGCGTGATGTCAGGTTGCGTCTCGGGATCGGCGGGCACATCGATGCTGGTGAGTTCCTCGAAGTTCCAGTCGTAGCGGGCCAGTCGATAGACGCGGCCACCGACGAGGACTTCGGCTCCCTGGGCTTCGCGAGCGAGGCGGCGGGCGATCTTGGTCGTCGCTTCGGCGAGTTCGTATGTGAACGTGCGCCCGCCCTGACGTGTCAGCATCGCCATGCCGCGTTGAATGCCGACCGCCAGGCGCACGGCCGGGTCCATGTCCAGACCTATGCCATCCAGGGCGTCGACCAGGGCCAACGCCAGGCGGAGTGAGCGTGTGGAGTCATCCTCGGACGCAACCGGTAGGCCGACCACGAAGCGGAAGCTCTCGTGTTTGATTTCGTCCACGTGGGCGTGGTGTTTGAACGCGATGTCCTTTGCAACCTTGACGAAGCTAGCCAGGGTTCGTTGCGCGGTCTCCTCGTCGAGTTTACGCGACAGCTCGGGCAGCCCGCAGACGTGACCTTCGAGCACGAATACGTACTTGCGCTCTCGCACCTCGCTGCTGGCTTTCGGCGGCGGAGTGACCACGTCCGGATCCAGCGGCTTGTCGGCGGCGGAAGGCGTTTCGGGAGGCGTGCGCGGTTTTGGCGGTGGCGTGCTCTGGCCGCGGGACGGTGCAGTCGCAGGTCGCGGCGGAGCCTGACGACGTTGATCCGCGGGGACCACCTGACTGACGAACTGCGCCAGGGCACCGGAGTCGACTAGATCGTTTTCGCTCTGGGCATGCTGAAACTGAAACTTGCGAAGCGCGTGCTGCATGTCGCGCGCGGTCTGGAAGCGATCATCGCGGTGGAACGCGAGCGCTTTCAGGATGACGTCTTCGAGGGATTTGGGCAGGTCCGGTTTGAAGTAGCGTGGTCGTGCGATGGCACCGGTCTTCACTTTGTCCAGGACCGCTTTGCCTTTGCCCGTGAACAGGGGCCGACCGCAGATCAATTCGAACAAGACGACGCCGGCGCTGAACACGTCCGAACGACAGTCGACGGGTTCGCCCCGCGCTTGTTCGGGAGACATATAGGCGAACTTGCCCTTGATGACGCCTTCTTCTTCTTGAGTGTCTCGAGCGCGAGCGATGCCGAAGTCGACGATCTTCACGCCGCCGTCCCAGGAGGCGAGAATGTTCTGCTGCGAAATGTCTCGATGAACGATGCCGAGAGGCTCACCGAAGTTGTCGGTCTTGCGATGGGCGTAGTCCAGGCCCTTCGCCACCTGCTGCATGATGTACGCGGCCAACGGCACGGGCACCGTTTGCTTGCCCTTGGCGGCTTCCTGAACCAGGCGCAGAAGGTCGAGGCCTTCGACGAACTCCATGGCGAGAAAGTAGGTGTCGCCGACGGCTCCGAAGTCGAACACCTGGACGATGTTCGGGTGGTTCAGACTCAGGGCAATCTTCGCCTCGTCGACGAACATGGCCACGAATTGCCGCGAGCGAGCGAACGCCGGGTGAATCTTCTTGATGACGAGCTCTTTGGCGAGTCCCTGGGCAACGGCGGTGCGCGCCAGGAACACCTCGGCCATTCCCCCGACACCGATGCGCCGGATGAGCTCGTACTTGCCGAATTTGGATGGCGAAGCCATGGCAGACGTGCTCGCGCAATTCTAACGGATTACGCCGGGAGCGTCGGCTCAGCGGAACGACAATTTGCTCAAAGAGGCGTGATTTTGAGGTTGTCGAACGAACAATCCGAGCGCCAGTTGTCGAATCCGAAATATTGGTGGCCTGGACCTTCCATAGGCCGCGGATCCACGTAGTGCAAGAATTGTTTGCCGTCGATCCACCAGGTGACCGCTGCGCCCTTGCGCTCGATCTTCCACTGGTACCACTTGCCCGGGGTGACGCGCATTTTGGTGTCGGCCACCATTTCGCGACCGTGCTCGTTGCGGCGAGCGATGAGTGACTTCTTGTTGCTCCAGCCGCCGGCCAGGATTACATAACCAGTCGACGTGTACGCGCCTCGGTTGGGCGCATGGGACTTACCGTCGCCGAACAGCTCGACCTTGATATCGCCTGACCGCGAATCGGATTTTACGCTGAACTCGATGCGCACGTTCCGGGGCAGCTTCTTGCGCAGCCACAGGGGATGATTCTCGGCACCCTTGATGCGCAGTACGCCGTCCTTGATCTTGTATAGGTGACGGGTCGGCAAGTAGTTCTTGCCAATGGAGCTGCGCTCGAACTTGTCCTCCCAGACGCCTTCGATTGGCGGCGGGTCGGGGATCTTGCATGCGCTGAGTCCACACAGCAGTGCGGTACTGGCGGCGACGATGATCAGAAGTGTTCGCATCTCTACTTGGGACTAATCATATCCTCGGGGCGAACCGCTTTGTCGAAGTCTTCTCCGCTGAGCACCTCGAGCTTGAGCGCGGCCTCGCGCAGAGTGAGGCCCTGTTCGTGAGCGGTCTTGGCGACCTTGGACGCCGTGTCGTAGCCAATCACCGGCGCCAGGGCTGTGACGAGCATCAGAGATTGGCCGAGCAGGTCCGTGATGCGCTCCTCGTTGGCTTCGAGCCCGGCGATGCAGCGCTCGTTGAACGACTTGGCCGAGTCCGCGATGATTCGCGCTGACTGCAGCAGGGTGTAGATCATCACGGGCTTGAACACGTTGAGCTCGAAGTTGCCCGACGAGCCGGCGACGTTGATGGCGGTATCGTTGCCGATGACGCGCGCGCACACCATGGTCAGCGCCTCGCACTGAGTCGGGTTGACTTTGCCGGGCATGATCGAGCTGCCCGGCTCGTTGGCGGGCAGGTTGAGCTCGCCGATTCCACAGCGTGGACCCGAGCCGAGCCAGCGTACGTCATTGGCGATCTTCATCAGCGAACACGCGACGGTCTTGATAGCGCCATGCATGCCGACCACCGCGTCGTGCGCTGCGAGGGCCTCGAACTTGTTCGGCGACGGTGTGAACTCGTGGCCCGTGAGCGACGAAATCTCCGTCGCCATTTTTGCGCTCCAGCCTACGGGCGAGTTGAGGCCCGTACCCACGGCGGTGCCGCCGATGGCAAGCTCGCGCAAGTGGGGCAGGGCCGCTTCGATCTTCTCGAGACCGCGTGATACCTGCTCGGCGTAGCCGCCAAATTCATGGCCTAGGGTCAGTGGCGTGGCATCCATGAGATGCGTGCGGCCGATCTTGACCAGGTCCTTCCACTGGTCGGCCTTGTGCTGCAAGGCGACGCGCAGACCCGTGAGCTCGGGGATGAGGCGCTCGGTGATCATGATCACCGATGAAATGGACATGGCAGTCGGGAACGTGTCGTTCGACGACTGAGACATGTTGACGTGGTCGTTGGGGTGGACCGGGCTCTTGGTGCCCATCTCGCCGCCGAGCATTTCGATCGCCCGGTTCGAGATCACCTCATTGGTGTTCATGTTGGTCTGAGTGCCGCTGCCGGTTTGCCAAACGACCAGGGGGAAGTGGTCGTCGTGCTTGCCTTCGATGACCTCGGTCGCAGCGGAGATGATCGCTTCGCTGAGGTTGGCGTCGAGCTTGCCGACGTCGAGGTTCACTTTGGCCGCAGCTTTCTTGACCACTGCCATGCCGTGAACCACCTCGATGGGCATGCGCTCGGTGCCGATAGCGAAGTTCTCCAGGGAGCGCTGAGTTTGCGCGCCCCAGTAGCGATCCGTGGGAACGTCTACAGCGCCTAGGCTATCGGTTTCTGTGCGAGTCTCAGACATGGCGGTACCTTCGCCAGCATTGAGATGCGCCGTCAAGGTTGTCTGCTGCGTTGTTCGAAGCAGCGTTTCGTCCGGTGGCTCGGACGCGCTCGTCCGGTGGCTCGGACATGTCGTCCGGTGGGCGGACGGCGACCGTTGAAAAACAACAGGTTGTCCTGGGAACGGCCGTTGCAAACTCCTCGCACATCATGTGGAAGCAGACCCATCATCAGCTTACCCGGCTGGCGCAGTTGTCGGCGGGCTACGACCTTCAACTAGGACGTCTACTACTGGCTGGGCTTCGCCAGCAGGTGCACAGTCGAACGGGATTCGACACGTTCGCAGACTACGCCGAGGCGATGTTCGGCCTGGAGGCGCGTCACGTGGCGGCGCGGATCAGGGTGGCGGTGGCGCTGGAGAAGTTGCCTCTCATGCGCGCGGCATTGGCGGATGGGTTGCTCCGCTGGTCCGTGGTGAGGGAGCTCACTCGCGTGGCGACCCCGGGAACCGAGGCCGCGTGGATCGATCACGGGGAAAACACGCCCCTGGATACACTTCGGGTCGAGCTTAGGTCGCCGGTTGTCTCTAATAATTGCGGCGAGTTGGCGAAAACGTCAGGCCCAATAGGTAGGGTAGATGTTCAGTGCGAGCAGGTCGGATCATTGTTTTTGACGTCGAAACCACCGGGACCGATCGGGGTCGCGATCAGGTAATCGAGCTGTGCATGCAGCTGGGCCTGGACGCGGACGCTCGTAGCCGCACCTGGCGGGTAAAGCCATCGGTCGAGATGAACCCAGGGGCTCAGGCGGTTCACGGCATCAGTGTGGAAGACCTCGCTGATTGTCCTCCGTTCGCGGCGATCGCCGAGCGGGTGCGCGACATCTTCGTTTGGGCTGAGGTACTCGTCGGATACAACCTCAGTTTCGACATCGAGATGCTTCAGGCGGAGTACGCCCGCATCGGTGAGCCACCGTTGGACCTGCGCGACAAGCGCATCATCGACCCGTTTCGTTTGTGGCAGCGTTGCGAGCCACGCTCGTTGCAGAGTGCACACATGCGGTTCGTCGGCGGCGAGTTCGGCGACGCTCACAGCGCAGAGGCAGACGTTGCGGCGACCGGTCGCGTGCTCAAAGGTATGATCAGCGGCTTCGATCTCGAGAACCGGGATTGGGACGAGCTGTCAAAGGTGTGCGAGCCGGATCGGGACAGCTGGATCGGCCCGAGTCGTCACATCCAGCGTGCCGAAGATGGCAAACCCGTCATTGGCTTCGGCAAGCACAGCGGCACTTGCATCTACGAGTTAGCTCGCACCGAAGACGGCGGCTATCTGCGCTGGATGATCAGCAAAGACTTTCCGTCGCACGTCCACGAAATCTGCAGCAAGGCACTGGAAGCCCAAGACCACGCCGAGCTCAGCCAGTGGATTAGTCAGCAGTACGGGGCGTAGTTTCTTAGAGCGCGGCTTTTTATTGGGCGCGCGCCGAGCGCGCTTGGGCCGCAGGCGCCTTCGGGTGGTGCGGGGCGCGAGCAGGAGCAGGAGCGCACGAGCACGAGCGCGAGCACGAGCACGAGCACGAGCACGAGCACGAGCGGTGGGTGTACAGTCTCGACACGTACATGCGAGCGGACACCAAAGAACGCTATCGGCGGGCGTTGCTCGATAAGGGCATGGAGATTTCGGCCCAGCTCGCGGCGGAGCTAGCGGGGAAGGGCAGCAGTGAGGTTGGACTCGCCGTGGTGCCTGCGCTGATCACGCGACCGGGCATGCGCCCGGATGAGAAACTGCGTGCGTTTCTTGATCTTGTTGAGCGCAAACGCCGATCGTTAGTGGCCGACGAACTTGGTTTTGGCCACTGCGGTGCGTGCGAGACGCCGCTGGGTGAGTCGGAGCTGGACCAGATGCCCTGGGCCGACCGCTGCCAGGCGTGTAGCTCGATTCTCTAGCAACGAGGCCGGTTGTGGCCACGTGGACCTGAAGCTGTGGCCCACGTGGGTTGAGGTTTGCTGTTTTACTCTTTGACAATTGTTTTTAACGCTGTTAAAAACAATTTATGAGCGATAAGGAGAGCAGCGTCGCGGCTAAGCGCAAGGCGCGTGGCGACCGCCGGCGCAATCAAACGCGCACGGAGATTCTGGATGCCGCCCGCAGGGTGGTTTTCCAGGACGGGCTCGCTGACTTCTCGTTGACGCGGGTTGCCGAGGAACTCGGGCTGACCAAACCGGCGCTCTACTACTACTTCAAATCGAAGGAAGCACTCATGTTCGAGCTGCTTCTCATCGAACACATCGCGGGCGCTGAACAGGTGCAAGCCGCAGTTGAGACCACCGATAACGGGCTCGACGCGGTCGAGCAACTGATGCGGACTACTTTCGAGCGCTATCGAAACCAGCTCGACCTGTTCCGGTTGGCGTTCACGCCTCGCTCCGCCAAGGACGTGGAGGGCTTGATCGGCCCAGAGGAACTGGAGCGCATCCGGCCGGTCAACGACATGCTCTACGGGGGGACCGAGGTGCGCTTACGCGCGGACAAACGCGCCAAGAAGTTTCCAAAGAAACGCGACCCGCGTCGGTTTGCGTTTACCGCTCACATGGCTGTGCTCGGTCTGCTCAACATGAAAGCGATCACAGAATCGTCAGATGACCCACTGGTCCATGGCGACGACGAGTTGATCGACGATATCTGTCAGACGTTTCAAGACGCCATTCTAGGAGGACTGAAGTGACATTAGACAATCCGGTATTCGCGGCCTACGTGATCTCTGCGTCGATCATGATCGTCAGAATGATGGGGCAGGGGTGGATCACCGTTGCTCGCATGATGAAAGTCGGTGGTGGATTCCTCAACCCGGAGGATGCCAATGCGGGCATGGCCAATCCCAAACCTCGCGATGGGCAGCTCGAGCTCGACGACTACGTTGAGCGCTCGCGGCGCATGCACCGCAACGAGCTCGAGAACACCCCTGCGTTTCTGATAGCGGGATTGCTCTTCGTGATGACCCAGCCCCAGTTGTGGCTCGCACAGCTGTTGTTCTACGGCTACGTCGCAGCGCGGATCGGCCACTTTTGGGCGTACATCACCGCGAAGTCACACGAGGTGCGCGCGACTTTCTTTACCGTCGGCTCGCTGATTGTCATCGGCTTGGCTGGCTACACACTCATCTACACAGTGACCTGAGGGACAATATGAAGATCACCAATCCACAGTCGAACACCAACATCGCTGAAGTCGGCGACAACATCTATCGTATCAGCACGCCGGTTCCACCGAACCCGGCGCTGCCTCCAGGCTTTACGTTCAACCAGTACCTCATCGTCGATGACCAACCCCTGTTGTTTCACACTGGCTTGCGCAAGATGTTCGATCTGGTTCGCGAAGCAGTCGAGACGGTGATTCCGGTGGCCAGCTTGCGCTATTTGGGGATGTCGCACTTCGAGGCCGACGAGTGTGGGTCGCTCAACGAGTTTCTCGCCGCGGCTCCAAACGCGGAACCACTATGCGGTGCCGTGGCGAAGATGACATCGGTGGACGACGTCGCGGATCGACCCGCCCGAGGCCTCGGCGATGGCGAAACGCTGTCACTAGGTTCTCGCACGGTGCGCTGGCTGGACACGCCGCATTTGCCTCACGGCTGGGAGTGCGGATATTTGTTCGAGCAGACCACGCGAACGCTGCTGTGCGGGGACCTGTTCACTCAACCGGGCGCCGAACACGCGCCGGTCATTGAGGGCGATATCCTTGGCCCCAGCGAGGCCATGCGAGCGCAGATGGACTACTACGCACACGCGAAGAACACTGGCGAGCTCATCGCCAAACTCGCGGCGACAGAGCCACAGCTTCTGGCGTGTATGCACGGCTCGGCCTGGCGAGGCAACGGTAGCGAACTCCTCGCGCAGCTCGCAGACAACCTCGCTTAACGGCTCCCCGGACGGGCGCGACGTTAGAGCTACCCGCTAGCTTCAGCGATCGCGATATCTCTCAGCCGTTGTGCTTCGGCCAGGGCTTCGCTCGTCGTCGGTCGTTCGCTCGCTACGGGTTGTCCCAGGTGGTGCAGGTGCGTCTGCACTCCTTCTATGAGTTTGGAGTGCGCGTTCTCGGTCACGTTGGCGGGCAGTTCGAAGTCTTTCGCGGTTCTCGTTCCCGCGAGCAAACGGTTGCGAGACCACGGGTAGCGACCGGTCAGCATCTCGAACAGCACCACCGCCGACGCGTACAGATCAGAGCGAGCGCTCGGTTCTTCACCACGGCGCTGCTCGGGCGGCATGTACGCCAGGGTGCCAACAGCGTCGGCGTTTGCCTTTTCTTTGGCGGCCTCGGCGCGGGTCACGCCGTCGGCGTCCGGGAGGTGGGCGATGCCAAAGTCACCGAGAACGATCTCTACACCTGGAGCGTCGGCGTCGCGGCGGAACATCAGGTTGGCGGGCTTCAGGTCCCTGTGCACGATTCCTCGACGGTGCGCCGCGGCCAACGCGCTGATGACTTGCGCGTGTCGTTCCAGGGCGCGCCGGATGGTGCGAGGCCCCCGTTGCTCCAATACGCTGCGCAAGGTTCCCCCGGCGGCCAGCTCCATGACCAGTCGCCGCGAGTCCTCGTCGATGTCCAGGATTGCCAGGATATTCGGATGTCGTAGCGAAGCGGTGATTCGCGCTTCGTTGAAGAACAGGGCGAGCGCGTTGGCCCGGCTCGCCGCCGCCAGGTGTGGGTGCAACAGTTTCACCGCAACATCGCGTTCGAGCTCCACGTCCCTGGCCATGTAGACTACGCCGGTTGCGCCACGACCCATCTCGCGGACGAGCTGATAGCGTGCGCCCCCTGTGGCGCCGACGGCTTCTGGGCCGGCCATGGTCTCGCCGGACGCTGGCGCCGCACGGATGCCGCGCGCAGCCCGAAGTCGCTCTAACCGAACGCGCACATTGGGGTAGTCCACGTCGCGAGCGAGCACCGCTTCGTAGTGGCGCAAAGCCAGAGCTTCGTCGCCAGTCTTGCGGTACTGCTCGGCCAACAGGTAGTGCGCACGTGTCGCGTGCTCGGGGTAATCGAGCAACGCCTCCAGGTGAGGCATCGCCTCGGCCAGGTTGCTGCGACGCTCTAGCAGCTCGACGAGGCGCACGCGCAGCGGCACGCTGTACTCCTCTGTCATCATCGGCGACGACAACAGTTTGCCAAGCCAGTTGACCACCAGCCGCTCACGGCCGCCGGACCACAGAGTGTCGAGGGTTTCGCGAAAGTCTACGCCGCCAAGATCGTCCAGGCGTTCGCCCTGGGAGATCGAGATCGAAAGATCCTCTAGCCAGCGTTCTTCATCACTGAGTTTGCGTTCGCGTTTGGGCAGCACCAGGGGCTTTGATTCAGCGATTCGCGGCTCGACAGGCGGTGCGGGTTTGAACCAGCCGACCACCCGTCCCCACAGTCCCCGTCGCTCGTCGCTCACTCGACCTCGATCTCTCGGCCGTCGACCGTTATCAGGTCACCGTGGATCAACTGTGCCTGGGTCCCACACGGTTCGCCGTTGATTTCCAGCTCGAGTGCCTCGTCTTCGACGACGATGAATGGGCGCCCACGTTCGAATCGTAGCGCGACGGGCGCTCCGGTCTGTTCCGTCAGATCGATGAGCTCTTTGTCCGCGGCGACGACGAGTTGCGTGCCCAGGTCCATGCCTCGGCTTACTCTCAGGACGAGCTGACGCCCCTGCGCCTGGTAGTCGATCGTGTATTCGTCGCCCAGATCGAAACTGCCAGAATCGATCAGTGGCACGGCGCCGCTGATGGGCATGCCGCCGACATGGGTTCCGTTGCGCGAGCCCGCGTCGCGCAGCTGAAACCGCTCGTCTCCTGGGTCGGCGCTGACGACGATCTCGGCATGGCGGCGGGACACGTTGCCGGAGCGCAACAGCAGGTCACACAGTTGATCCCGCCCCATGATGATCTCGCTGTTGCAGCACACCGTTAGCGGCTTCTTTTGGCGCGGTCGCAGGGTTACGCGTCCCCCCGTGATCAGTGCCGATTCCAGAGCGTCGAGCAGCCGACGGTACTCGCCCTTGCTCTGGGATTCCTGGACGCAACGGAGCAGATCCTCCCGGGCCGCATCGCGCATGCCACCCGAGTAGTGGAGCTTGTAGTCGGCGAATGCCTCCCGCACTTCGCGCGCCGACGAGGTAACGTCCGCGTCTTCGTTGAGCACGCGTTCCAGGCGCTCGATCAGACCGCCGCGTTTGTAGACTTTGATCGCCTCCGCGTCGTTGCCGATCAGCTCCCAGGCTTCGCCGGCTGCTGCCCACTCCCGGCAGTTAGCCAGGTGCCCGGCAGCTTCTTCGACGCGCTGTCGGTCGCGCTCGGTGCCGATGCCCTCGGACTTGGCCTTGGCCAGCAGCGCTTTGCCCAGGGCGCCGCTGATCTCGGCGCAGAAGTCTTCCATGTCCTCGGGCACCCAATGCATCGCGTCCCGCAGGGCATCGATCTCGGCATCGTAGGTGCCAGCACGTTTCGCTCGCGCGACATGCATTCGCGCCGCGGCGTCGTTTTGCCCGGCGCGTGCGTAGTGCTCGGCAGCTAACTCCAGCTGACCCGCTGCTTCAGCGTTGATTGCGGCGCGGTAGTTGGACGAAAACAGGCGCTTAAAGAAGCCCACAGCAGACCCGACTATACAAAACAAACAAAACAAAAAGGGCGGCTGCGTGTGCAGCCGCCCCTAAGAACAACACTATTGAGGGCCTACGAGTAAAAATCCTTCGCCAGTAGGCACTTGTTTCGACTCGTGTCTACTGGACCGTACTTCAGACACGAACCCGCTCATGAGCGGGTGAGGTCGCCCTCGTTACTTCTTGTCGTCTTTTTTGTCGCCGTCGTCTTTCTTCGCGTCGTCTTTCTTCGCGTCGTCTTTCTTGGCGTCATCTTTTTTCGGTGCGTCTTTTTTCGGCGGGGTCTTCATGCCGGCCTTCATCTTCTCGATGTAGCACTTGTTGAGCTTCTGCTGAGCTTTCTTCCACTTCTCAACATTCTTCTTGGTGCCTTTTTTCTTGCCACCTTTGAAGTGCTCTTTGACCCACACCATCATTTCCTTGTGCACATCTTGAGCGCACTTGGAGTCTTTGCAGTCGCACATCTTGCTAGCGAAGGCGCCCATTTTCTTGGCTTCTTTGGAGCCTGGGCAACCGGATGCGAACGCGGCCATGGCGAGTACGCCGAGAGAAAGAACAATAATCCTGACACTTTTCATTTTCGTAGTCCCCCTATAAGGAAGCTGAGTTGTGGCGCCTAGGATATAGGGAGACTCGGGTGAATTTCGAGTTGGACCGACCAAAAACGCCGATCGTGACAAAAAATTACATCTTGTCCGATGCGCGCAAAACCGGTTGTTTGCGCGGTTTGGCAGCGCATTTCCTGCGCTCGGGGTGATCTCGTTTTTGAGTGATCGATTTCCTCGCGGCCCGCACTAGCTTGAGGAGCCCGCGACACACGTTGCCTGCTCACAAAGCGAAAGGCCGCCATGCATCGAGATTTTGGAAATTCGTTCTCAGCAGCTACACGCCACATTCGTGGTGCCCAGGGAAGTCCACATGCCAGAAGCTTGGGCCCCAATGCTCCGACGATGGTTATGGAAGTGGGCGCCCCGCCGGCTGGCTCGCCGCCGCCACCGCCTCAGCCTCAGGCGGCCGGGGTGGGGGACGTGGCTGTCGAGCGTGCTCTGGCCTATGCCCGTGGGCATTACTGGACCGCCGACGCGGAGCTGCGGCGCTGCCTGGCTGGGACTGGATGTGCGCAGACCGCCGAACAATCTTTGATCCGCGCCCGGACAAGCCTGGGGGAGGCGCTGAAACTCGTCTACCGGTGCATCTGCGCTCACAGCGTAGAACTCACGCTCGCCGCCGCCCCGCGACTGGCCTCCCTACGGGCAGCACTCGAAGACTTGGACGGTAAGCGGCGAGAGGTCACCGACCGCCTCGGCACGCTTCGCAAGCCACGCTAAAACGACGCATCCCAGGCTGGCCGAGCTCATCGGCAGGATTCTCGGCTCGGCGGCAGAGTGGCATAAACGGCTCCGTGTTACTCTGCCGCCGATGCTTGAACATGTGGCAGTTGGCCAGTCACGGTTCATGACTCCCGGCATTGCGCCCGATCCTCGGGGGATCGTGCTCGGGCGTTACGGGCTCTTGTTGTTCCCGACCCTCGAGGGCGTCGTGTCGTGGTTTCGGCTGTACTCCGCTGAGTCATCCCTGGACGAACTACTGCCGGGCATGGCGATCTTGCGCGTGCGCACGCCGTTGCAGAGTCGAGAGATGGTCGTGCGTATTCCGGCCACTTCGAGTTACGCCCTGGACCGCGCCTCCCGCTGTGCGCGCCTGGTAGGTGGCAGCACATTCACCGGCACGTCCAAACACTTCGTGAAGTTTCGCGACGATCGCTCGCCTTACGGCTACGACGCCGTGGATATCGGCGCATTGCCAAAGAACGCGGACTTCATGCTTCATAGCGACGACTTCAGCCAGACGTACATTCGCGATGGCGAGCTGTCGTTCGAGAAGTTGCTATATCGACTGTCGCTCCGCCGGGTACCTGGCGGTAAGAATCTGCGACCGGATGAGCGATCGGAACTACTTCTCGTCATTCAGCGTGGCCTGGGCGACGGAGTCATTCGCTATCTGTGGCGCAATCGCGTCAGCGCGGACATGGGCCTTGCTCAACCCAAGGGCGACAGTGCGTTCAGCGATGGTAGCGCCGGGCGCGGCTATCTGGTGGCTCGGGTTCGCGATGTGCCCGAGCGCATCCTCGAGCTGTTCTTGGCCACCCCAGGCGTGGACGTGTTTCGACTTATCGTGCCCAACGTTGCGGTCGAGGTCGGCTATGCCCATGTGATCGATCTCAGCTCCTGCGCCGGTGTGTTTTCCGCTGCGAGCGGCGAAGCATCTAACTTCTATCTATTCTGGGGCAGTGACGATCGAGTCGACCTGCTCGACGGGCCCCTCGAGCTTTCGCGAGTGGAAGATTTGACCCGAGTCCAGATGGAGCTGGCCGAACCGAGTCAGAAAGCCGAGCATGTGGTGGCCGACGCTGAGCCCATCGGCGTGAGTATTCGCCTCGCACCGTCGCTCAGTTCATCGCGACGCGTTATCGGTACGCTGATCCCGCTGAGCCAGGCCGGCTGGTTGAAGCGCCTGGTGTACGTGTTGCCCCAAGGGGCGCTGCGTGGTCATCGCATCGCCGTCAGCGACCGTGGTCTGCTACTCGTCGGCCACGAGGATCTGGATCCAATTCCACTGGGCCAGCTGCTCTCCGAGCTCGCACCGGGATTGCTCGTACCGGTCGGTATGGATCTGGTTCCAAGGGTCGCCCCGGACGTGTTGTCTCGGGCGCTGGGCCACGGCAAAGGAAAGCTAACCGTTTTTGCTCACGACGGTGAGCCGTTCCAGGTCGAGGAGTCGTCCCTGGAGCCTCTCGAACGTAAGGCTGTCGCGAAGGTCGACGTGACCGCGGGGTTGGCTCAGGACGCGCGGCTTGAAACCGTTGGCGACCCAACCGTGATCAACGATGACGTTGGCCGTTTTGCTTTGTGGGGATTCAGCGGCGGCAGCAGTAAGAAGCAGCTGCCCAAGAAGTCGGGCGAGTAAGTGCCCAAGCGCAGCGTCGAAGAGTTTCTCGAAACGTTCGTGGTGCCGTTCGTCTGCGGCGGCGACATTCATGTGGCGAACCCCATCGACGCCAACCAGTTGCGTCGGTTCGAGGACAACCTGGCCCACGCGTCAGTGCCCGTCGTGGCGGTGGACGAGGCGCGGACCACGGTGATTTCGGAGCTCGTCGTGCGGCCACCTCACTTCGTGTTCGACGAAGAGGAGCTGCGCCTCGCGGTGGCCGTGCACAATCTGCTGTTCATGGCGCACCCTCAGACCGAGGGCTTTTTCGTCACCAAGCGGGCCCTGGCCAAAGTCGCCATGTTCACTCGCGAGTGTGCGGCGCAGCCCCTGACCAAACAACCGCGCCGGGTGTTGGCGCGCCATGGTCTCCTGCACAATCTGTTCGATCTGACTCGTCGTGACCAGCTCGTGTCGTGGTGGCTCGGCAAGGAGACATTCCTTGGCCAGTCACCGCCCCAGCGGCTAATGCGCTGGGGTGGCTTGCGTCGGGTTCGGACCGAGACCAGCGTCGCCGACTACGACGAGCTGTTCGCCACGGCAGAGATGGGGCCGGTGATCAATGCGCTGATGAAACGCAGCCCGTTGACCAATATGTTGTGTCGCCATCACGCGGCTCCACCGCTGAACTGGGAAGACGTCGCGTTCACATTGCGAGACGTAGATCTTGCGCGGGCATTGTCCTATGCGTCGCTCAAAGGCGAGTCTCCGGCCGAGCGGGTCCTGATTCCGAGCCGGTTCGCCCATGCCTTCGAGCAGCTACTCACCCGGCGGCCGGCCACGGCCGACATTCGCGCCGTGGCCGCGTTCCTGGTCCACCTCAATACGCTGTTTGCGGTGGAGGAGAGCACTCTGACATCAGATTCGCGGCGGTCCCCACTGCTCAATGCCGTGTTGGCACCCGAGCGAGCGGGCCAGAGATCACGTGGGCTGGCCACTTTTTTCGCTCTGCCCAACGCCTTGGCCGTCGCCGAGCCTCCGCTGGCGGAACCGCCTGGATTACAGCATGATCCGCAGGTTTACTCGCGTTGGCGGCAGCATCGAGCTCAAGTCGCCGACGGGGTGGGCTCCGCGGTGATAGAAACCTTGGCCAACCGAGTGCGGCAGCACCTCTCGCCGCTGGAAGCTGCCGATAATCCCGGCTAAACTGGCGAGCACTTCAGGCGACAACCGATCCAACCATGTCTACTCATCCCCCGACCTCCGCTCCCATCGCAGACATCACGGCGATCAGCACGCGCTTCCAACAAGTAGCGCGCACCCTCAACACTCATTTCCTCGACAAGCAGGAAATCATTCGGTTGATGATGGTCAGCGCGATTGCCGGAGAACACATGGTGATCGTAGGCCCGCCGGGTACGGCGAAGTCGGCGATGATTCGCATGTTCGCCAACTTGCTCGAGGCGCAGTACTTCGAATACCTGCTCACCAGGTTCACCGAACCCAACGAGCTGTTCGGCCCGGTGGACATCAAGGAGTTCCGCGAAGGCCGCTACACGCGCCGGGTGGAGAACACCTTGGTCCAGGCCGAGGTCGTGTTCCTCGACGAGATTTTCAAATCGAACTCGGCGATTCTCAACTCGCTGCTGCACGTGATCAACGAGCGCAAGTTCAGCAACGGCCCGCAGATCATCGACGTGCCGCTGATCTCGTTGTTTGCTGCGTCCAACGAAGTACCCAACGACGAGAACCTATCGGCCATGTTCGACCGGTTCTTGCTACGGGTTCATTCCGACGTTCTGGACTCGTATCACTTTCACGAGTTGATGGTTCGCGGCGTCGCCAATGAAATCCGCAAGATGACGGGTGGTAGCGGCGACATCAAGACGATCATCACCGCTCGTCAGCTTCGCGATCTGCAGCGTCGTTTCGACAAGTTCATGGTGTTTCCGGACGACTTCATGGCCAAGTACAAGGGCCTGGTTTTCCAGATTCGTTCCGAAGGCATCACGATCTCCGACCGGCGTGCCGTCAAGATGCTCAAGCTATTCGCTGCGAGCGCTGTGTTCGACGGCCGCACCCAGGTGACCGATGGCGACTTCTTCATCATGCGTCATATCTGGAACAACCTGGACCAGGTGGAGTTGCTCGAGGAAATCGTCAACCCGATCGTCGATTCGTACTATCGGGAGCATCCCGAGGAGCGCAGGTTCATCGGTCCTCAGGCAAACCTGGAGGACTTGCTCAGCGAGCTCAAGCTAATCCGTGAGCTGCTCACAGCCGGCGGTGAGCTGTCGGACATCCAGCTGTTCTCGCAGCTCAAGAACCTCAACGAGATCAAGGCCGCGCTGGCGGCCATCAACAACGAGACCGCGCAGCGAATGATTCGCGAGGTCGATCAACTTTTGGAGAGCGTGTTCGCGTCGTCCAAGTTTGGGGTGTGACGTAGGTAAGGCATGTTGCGGGTCGCCATATTCGATGATGTTGTAGCCGCGCGCCGGGAGACGTTCAATATCCCGGGGCTGGCCGTCGATGTGTTCGCTCACGCTGACAGGTGCGTCGACGACTGTTCCACCGGCTACGACGTCGTGTTCATGGATTTCCACATGGGCCCGGGGCGCAAGACCGGTGACAACGCTGTGAAAGACCTGCGCGAAGCAGGGTTCTCGGGGCGGATCGTTGCCATGTCCAGCGATCCTGCCGCCAACGCGGCGATGAAAAAGGCCGGAGCGCAGGAGGCCCTGGGCAAGAAGGCGCACATGCGGTCTTACCTGGTTCACCTGGGCGCACAACATCTGCGCGGTCGCATGCCCGCGCGCGGGGCGTAGCCGAGCTCTCCCTGAAAAGCCCTGTTTTTGAGAATCGACTGAGAACTTACGGCTGAAAACGCATCGTGGCGATTCCGGAAAACCTCCATCGTTCATACGTCGCACGACAGGTCGGCAGCCTGGCCCTTTCGCACGTGCATGTGGACAGTCCCATGGCGCCGGTTCGCGCCGCGTCCTGGGCAAACGCCATAGGTCGCCTCGGCATTCATCTGCCGCTATTCGTCGTTTACGATCTGGGCCTGCTGTTCACGAGTCCGCGTGGAGCGGCAGGGTGGTCGATCGGTCCTCGGGCCGCGGCATTGACCCGAGTCGCGCCACCCAAACAGGTTCGCGAGCTGTTGACGCGCTACGAACAACTGTTGACCAAGATCTCCCAGTCCGAGGTCGTGGACAAGGTCTCGGGTTGGCGACTGCGCGACGAGCTGGTAGCCGTGCTGCTCACGCGAGCTCTCGGAGACGTCTACAATCGTTGGCGCGATCCGGCCAAGACCGCGGGTGTCGAAGAGATGCCGATCGAAGTCGGCTTGTATGCCGATGTCGATCCGGCCGAGCATTTCTTGCGCTTCAACGCCAAGCCCATCTGGGACTTTCTGCAACATCTGGTGGGGCAATCGCTGCACGTCTACACGTGTATCGAGCTCATCGATATGGACACAGTGCGTCTGCTTGGCATGTTCAAAGAGGACACCGCGTATGGCTCCGACGCATTGGGTGGCGCGGTCGACCTCGTCGATCTGTTCGCGGCTCTGGGCTCACCCGAAGCCAACGACGTGGCCAACTTCTCCCTGGACCTGTTGCCATCCGTCCTGGAGACCAAGCGCGCGTCGGGGGTGCAGACCTTCGCCGTCGACGGCTACGCGTCCATCGAGCGGAAAGGCAACGTCGATTCCCTCGTGCTCACGGAGATGGCCTACGACATCGAAGTCTTCGAACAGAAGATCGTCGACAACGAGCTGCTGTACTACGGCCATGAGCGCGAGCGCGAAGACGAGCGTCGCTTGCAGTACATTCTCGTCGATTCGTCGGCATCCATGCGCGGTAAGCGGCAGGTGTTCGCCCGCGGCCTTGCGCTGACCCTGGTGAAGAAGCTCAGCCTTCAGGGGGACGAGGTCTGGCTGCGCTTTTTCGACTCCAGGTTGCACGAACTGATCAAGACCTCGCGCAGCGGGTCGTTCCCTGTCCCTTACCTGTTGTCGTTTCGCTCCGAACGCGGCCGTAACTACGGCAACGTGTTTCGCCAGTTGCTGTTGGAACTCACCCGAATGAAACAAGAGCGGCGGCAGGTCGTGGTGTACATCATCACCCACGGCCAGTGTCATATCGCCACCGAGCTGGTCGCTTCGCTGGCACAGCAGGCGTTCATGTACGGCATCATCATTCTGCCGTCGTCGGAGTTATCCCTCGAGTATCTGCCGCTGCTCAATCGCCATCAGATCGTCGACTCGAATTCGCTGTCCACCCGTGACCGGCGCAGGGATCGCGCGCTGGACATCGTCGATGATACCGGGGCGTCGCGCAGCTTCACCGCTGTGCCGCTCGGGCTGGACATCTAGTCGTGGCGCGCAACACCTACGCTTCTATCGAGAGTACCGCCGATCAGGCCGAGAGCCTGGCCGCACAAGGGCGCTTCGGCGAGGCAGAGAAGTACTTCCGCGAGCTGGTCGGCCAAACCCACGTCATCGACTACGAGTACGACGATTGGCTGCGGCGCCTCGCCGACATTTACAAGCGGCTCAACCGCCGGCGCGACGCGGGCTACATCTATCTGTATCTGCACTATTTCGATATGGCTCGCGAATCAGCGCCCGACGATGAGGGACTTGCTGACCGCGCGCGGGTGCTGGAGGTGGAGCAGCGATGGGCTGACGCCGCGAAGCTGTACGAACAAGCCGGACTGTCGGTGCACATGTCGGTCGCCTTGGAGAAAGCCAAGAAGTTCAAGGAAGCCGCTCTAGGTTGGGAGTCGTTGGTCAAGTCGCCGGCCTTGACCGGTCGCGACTACGAGCAGGCGCTGGTTCACTTCAACTTCGGCATGGCTCTAAGCAAAGACGAGGACGAGCCAAGCAAGGGGCGGCGAGCGCTGAGCGACGCCCAACGACGTCTCGAGGCGGTCGCTGATGAGTTCGAAATGCGCGGTGAGCGCGAACGAGCATTTGACTGCTATCAGATACTGCTCAAGCTAGGCAAAGACTCCAATCAGTTCGAGAACCTGGCCGAAGGCTATTTGAGCTGCATCCGCGTGCTGAAGGACGACAACCTGAAGTTTTACGTGCTGCAGTACTACGAGGACTTCATCAAGCTTGCCCAGGAGCGCGGCGAGGTGCACGCCACGGCGACACTGTTTCAGGAAGCCGCCGACTACGCATTGCGCACGGGCCTACCCTACGACCGCCACTACCAGGCTCGCGCCGCCGAAGCCTGGCAACGCTGCGCCGAGGTCGCTATCGAGGAAGGTTCGCCTCTGGAGCTGGTTGAGAACGCGATGAATGCGAGCATCAGTTGTTACTCTGCGGTGGACAACTACGTGATGGTCGCGAAGTTGTTCGAACGCTTGTCGCAACTGGACCTGCCCGAAAAGAAGAAGGCGCGGTTTGCTCAGATCGCGGCGCGTTACGATAACGCTACTAGTGAACGGTTGGAGGCGGCCGCGTTTCCAGAGTATCTCAAGCAGCATCACGCATACGCTGATATCTGGTTCGTCGATCTACTCGAGTGGGAGCTTGGCGGCGATCCGTTGCGCGTCGCCGCATCGATCATCGGTGACCTGCGCTACCCCAACGGCATTCGTCGTCGCGCCCTCGTCGTGGTCCTCACCTGCGCCGATGCTGCGACGCGACGTGAAGAAACCGGTGCTGACACTCTGGTTAAGGTGGCGGACCTGCTTGGCGAGCTGCAATCGTATGCGGCGCTCAATCCCCTCGAGCGCTTGTACACTCATGAAGATCCGAAGGTGCGCCGTGCGGCCGTGCGCGCTTTGCGGTTTCTCTACTTCAAACGCGCGTTCGTTATCGTGCGCCAGGCCATCAAAGACCCGGATGCGAGCGTGCGCGAGGCCGCCATCGTCGCGTTGGGCGGGCTGCACTTTCCCCACGCGTTCAATCCGCTCGCGCGTATCTATCGAGAGAGCGATGATTCACGCATTCGCGTCGCCGCCCTGGAGTCTATCGGCAAGATCCAGAACCTGGAGGCCGGAGAGTTCCTGGTCGGTGTGCTGCGCCAGGAAGACGGAGTGTTGCGGGACGTCGCCCAGCGAGCGCTGTCGTCCTTCGATAACGCCGACGTAGTGCCCATTTTGCGCCAGTACTACGAAATCGAGACGAACGAAGAAGTCCGCAAGGCGCTGCAGGTGCTGTTGCGGCGGGCTTGAGCCGGCGATATCATCGCCGTATGAATCTTGCTCGGCTGTCGGTTGTAGGAATCGCGCTGTTTGCCTTCGTCGCTTGCGACGCGAACGCGAAGAACAAGAACAAGGGGCCGCAGAAGTCCGCGGCTGAGCTGAAGCCTTCCCAGGCGTACGAAAGCTGTTCGTCGTCCGGTGATTGTGCCGGGGCGCTGCGTTGTTTCTCGGGCCAGTGCATCGCCAACACTGAAGTGTTGCTCGGTGAGTACTACGCTCACGTCGGTGACGTGTCCCTGGCCAAGAAGAACCTGGCTCGCGCCGCCGAGGCATACGACGAGGCGGTCAAGCAGTACAAGGCAAAGAACAAGCAGCCGCCACCACGACTTTATTGCGGGTGGGGTAGGGCGCTGTTGGCCGATGAACGTGACGCCGACAAACCGGAGCTAGCCGCCAAAGTGTTGCATCGTTGCTTGCGCGGCGCGCCGATTGGCTCGGCGTTGCGTGGCCAGGCGTTGAGCTTGCTCGCGCAGCTAGACGAGTTGGGGCTGAACCCGGTCACCTTGCCCAGCAAGGAAGACGCGACCAAGTATCTCAAGGGCGCGCGCAAGCCGGCCGCCGATAAAGTGAAGGTGGCGGTCACCAGCACGGTCGGCGCGAAACGCGGTCACGATGAACTCGTCAAGCTGATGCAGGACGCGGCGCTAAAACCCCAGTACGTCGCATGTTGGACCGCCCATTTCGCCGCCAGCAAGAAGCCAACCCTTGTCGCCACCTTTCCGTACAAGTCGCGCTTCAAGTCCGGGCCGTTCGACGACCAGGATGGGCACTACATCAAGATGGAAAAGCTGACTCCACCAGGCGACCCAGCCGCGGCCGCCGGAGTGGCGTGCGTAAAGGCGATCATCGAGCCTCTAGCCAAGAAGATCGGCCATCGCAAGGGCTCGACCTGGGCCGGCAACATCACGATCACCCTCGCGGAGTAGGGCGGCCGGCGCTTGTTAGCATCGCGTTACGGAGTCGCCGTCTTGTCAGGTTGCTTACCCGGCGTTGTCTTCTCGCCGGTAGTTGTTCTCGCCTTATAGCCGAGCTTGCCCAGCGCGGCGACTAGCTGTTTTATGTTCGCCTGCTTCGGGTCGTACGTGACCTTCGCTGACTCACTATAGAAATCGACTTCTGCATTCCGTACACCCGGTACGGCTTTGAGCGCGGCGCGCGCACGGCGCGGTCAAGTGTCTTCTCAACTCATGCCCAGTACGCGCAGGGAAACTGTGGCGGCGCTGGCGAGTGTCGTTGTGCCCGTGCTCTTTGGCAGTTTCGGCGCATTCGCGTTCGCGGCCTTGGTGCTGGTAGCCGACGCGTTCTTCTTGGCGGAGCTGTCGGAGCTGCTCGAGCTCTGGCAGCCAGCGAGTGCCAGCACTGCGGCCAATATGACGGTTTTTCTGTTCAGCATTCGTTCCCTGTGGTAGCTAGCCGTGATCATGTCCGAAAAGCTCGACTTGCGCTCGCTTAGTTTCGACGAAACGAGCGCCTTTGTCACGAACCAGCTCGGCGAGCCGCGTTATCGCGGTGAGCAGCTGTGGCGGTGGATCCACGACAAAGGAGTATCGAGTTTCGAGGAGATGACCAATTTTTCCAAGGACCTCCGCGCCAAGCTCGTGGAACACGCCACTATCAGCGCGCTTCGCGTGGATATGGTGCAGACGTCCAGCGATGGCACGCGCAAGCTGCGCCTGTTGACCGAGGATGGGCGAGCGATCGAGAGCGTGCTCATTCCCGACGGCGACAAGATGACTCAGTGCATCTCGTCCCAGGTCGGCTGCGCCCTGGATTGTCAGTTCTGCGCCACCGCAAAGATGGGCCTTGGTCGCAACCTTACCCCGGGCGAGATCGTCGATCAGGTCTACCGCGCCAAGCAGCTGCTGGCGGAAGTGGAGCCGGGGCGTCGCATCACCAATCTGGTGTACATGGGAATGGGCGAGCCGCTGCACAACTATGACAACGTGCTCCGGTCCCTGCATATCCTCACCGACGAGTTGGGAGCCAATCTTTCCTATCGCCGGATCACCGTGTCCACGGTGGGGCTGGTGCCCAAGATCAGCAAACTGGGCGGGGAGAGCGCGCGACCGAATCTCGCCATATCTCTAAACGCTACGACGGATGAAGTGCGCGATCAGATCATGCCGATCAATCGCAAATTCAACCTGAAGAAGCTGCTCGATACCCTGCGCGCGTTTCCTCTGGAAAAGCGCCGGCGCATCACGTTCGAGTATGTTCTGTTGGCCGGTGTCAACGACACCATGGCCGATGCCAAGCGTCTGGTTCGTTTGCTCAAAGGGATCCCGTGCAAGGTCAACCTCATCCCGTGGAACCCTCACGCGGGCGCGCCCTACGAGCGGCCGACGCCGGAAGCGATTGAGGAGTTTCAGCAGGCGGTGCGGCGCAACGGATTGCCCGCCTATCTGCGAACCCCCCGCGGCGATGACATCGATGCCGCGTGCGGCCAGTTAGCCGCGCGTCCGAGCGAGCATGTCCAGTTGGGCAAGAAGCCCCGCGACCGCGGCGTGAGTGCGTAGGATTCGCGGGCCGAGGCTCACCGAGGCGAAACCGTGCGTCTCGAACGTATCTAGCTCGCGCTGAATCCAGCCACCTTCGGGGCCGATGGCGACGATGATTCTGCCCTTGTGCTGTGCGGCCGCTTCTTCTACGTGCCGACTGGCGTGAGCGTGTGCCAGCAATCCAAGGGGCGCGTCGGCGGCGAAGCGAGGCGCGAGTTGTTCGTCGATGAAGGGCATCATCATGGGGTGGACGGCGATGTCCGGCAGCCACGTCGTGCTGCCTTGCTCGCAGCCCAGGACCAGAGCATCGCGCAGGCGTTCTGGCTCCAGGCGCTTTGACTGTAGATAGCTCTTGTCCACCCGCCAGGCGTTGATGACGTCGACACGACCGACACCGAAGCTGGCGGCCGTTTGTAAGATCCGCGACAGCTCTTTGGGCCGCGGCATAGCGAGGACGATGTCCACGTTGGGCTCGATCGGTGCTGGGCCAGCCAGGGCGATGCTTAGCTCGACTCGGTCGCCGTCCACACCACGCACTGTGGCGCTGCCGATGGGGCCACGGACGACGCCGACACGCAACTCGTCGCCAGCTTTTGCGTTCAATACGCGCGCGATGTGGCGCCCTCGTCGATCGCTCAGTTCGACTCGGTCATTCTTGGCCTCATCGCGATTCAGCAGGATCAGGTTCACACCAGTACCCTACAAGAAAACCAATTTCGTATGTGGTGGTCGCGTCGCCACCTCGTCCCAACGCTAGAAAACCGGTGACGGTGTGTTACCAGCAGCCCAGGTCCACGGCCAGGGGCGCCGGATTCGATGCGCGATCCGTGCGTACGTCTTCATCGCTGTCATCGCTGTCATCGCTGTCGTTGTTGTAGACCGTGCCGTTGCCGAGTTGCCCGAATTCGCCCGAACCCCAGCACCATAGGCAGCCGTCGTCGCTTTGCGCGCAGGCGTGTCGTTCGCCCGCCGCAATGCGCACAATGTTCGACAGGGGGACCTGTTTGCTGACCTGAGACTGGGACTCATCGGCCGACCAGCCCAGTTCGCCGCGGCTGCTCCGCCCCCAGCAGCGCGCGTTGCCGTCGCTCAGGAGCGCGCAGTTGAACCATTCGCCGGCGACCAGCTGTTTCACGCGGCCGAGTCCGGCCACGGTCACGGGAACGTCTCGGTCGGTCCGAGTACCGTCGCCGAGTTGTCCGTACTCGTTCATCCCGGCGCAGCGAACGTTGCCGTCAGCGGTGAGCGCACAGACGTGGTCGCCACCGGCGGCGATGTGTCGCGCGCCGGCGAGCCAGGGAACGTTCGTCGGGGTTGGCATCGCGTCGAGCGTGTCGCCCAGACCAAATTGGCCGAACTCGTTACTGCCCCAGCACGTAACCTCGCCGGAGACCAACTGTGCGCACGAGTGGTGGCCGTCCACGGCCAACCCCGTCGCGTCGCTGACACCGATGACTTGCACAGGCACGCTGCTGTCAGCCAACTCTCCGTTGCCGAGTTGCCCGTTGCCGTTGGCGCCCCAGCACCAGACGAGGCCACTCGCGGTCCTCGCGCAGCTGTGGTACTCGCCCAATCCCAACTCGACCACGTCGCCAAGTCCGCCGACGCGGGCTGCGCTCGCCCGGTCCTCGGTGGCTCCGTCGCCGAGTTGTCCGCTTCTATTACGGCCCCAGCACCAGACTTCTCCGGCGGCCACAGCGCATGTGTGCAGCTCGCCCGCGGCGACCAGCCTGGAGGGCGGTAGCGCGGACACCGGGGTCGGCATCGCCCGCGTAAGCGTCGTGCCATCGCCGAGTTGTCCCTTGTCGTTTCGGCCCCAACACCAGACTTGTCCGCCTTCTTCGACGGAGCAGGTGTGATCTGAGCCGGTGGCTGTGCCACCGAATCGTTCGTGTCCCGCGTCGCCGACGCATTCGGAGCTCAGCGCCGGCGCGGTGTGCTCGCCGTAGCGCCAGCCGCTAGCGCACGTGGTGCTGGCGAAACTGCAGTAGCCCGTCACGCCGCAGCGCGCTTCGTCACCGCACTCGATGTCTTGCTCGCATTGAAATCCGTCGCTCGTGGTCGAGCACGCTACCAGCATGGCGGCGGCGAGACATACTGCGAGGTAGTCGCTCAAAAGGAGCCGCCGAAGCTCAGGGCGATACCACCGCCGTCGACGTTGACGCCGACGCGTTCGGTCGAGGAGCCGGAGCGCGTGACGTACCGATACACCGCACCGGCGATAAGCGCGCCGCCGGTCGCCAGGGACGCCATGCCCAGATTTCGCCGGGACTTTGCGGTTTCGATTCCGCTGGCGTACTTGCTGTAGTTGACTGCTGAGCTTGCGTTGCTCTCCGCGGAGCCGGCCCAACTGATGAAGCCACCACCAACCGCGACCATGGCGACACCGCCGGCCAGTAGTGCGCCGCCGACCTTATCCCGGTACCAGGGCAGCTGAGCTCGGGGCTGCGCTTTCGTTTTCGGCTGCTCCGGATCGCTCATCAGGCGTTTCATTGCGTGTGCGGGGTCGCGGCGGTCAGGCCCTGAAGCGAGCGCTCGTTGACACCGACGCAGGTTGTCCCAGGCGGCTGCCGCTTGTCGCTTATTCGGCGAACGCGACAGGAACTTGCGGTAGTAGACGATGGCGCTGGGACAATCGCCGGCCAGCCGCTCGGCCTGACCGAGCGCGAACAGAAACTCCCGGCGCGGTTCGGCCTCATACCCGGCCTTGAATTCGACGATGGCTCGTTCGTAGGCTCGCTCGTTGTAGAAGCTCAAGCCGCGCTTCAAGTGCGTGTTCGCGTTCACGCCCCTCGTTCCGCTGTCAGCGTAGCTCGCGCTGGTCCCCATTGCTCCCAACGCCACGGTTATGGTTGTCACTCCGATGAGTGTGCGCAGCAACGTTGCCCCCTTGATCACGGTGGTAATGCCGAATCCCTGTTCCACTTGCGAGTAGTACGTTTCCGCGGCCGGGTCCTCGCTTTTGTGGTCCGCCGGCGGAGCTTCGTTGGCTTCTTAGCTTTGGGTTTGGTCGCGGCGACGGTGTGCGTTGGCTGCCGCGGCACGGGTGCATGCGCGGCTGGTTCTGGGCTGGTCTCCTGGACCATAACGACGGGCGGCGGTGCCGCGGTCGATACCTGGCTGATGTCGCCACTGCCCAACCACATCAGACTGACCAAAGCGATCGCTGCCGTAGCCAAGGTGCACACCGCGCCAAGCCCCCGACGACGCCAGTTGGGGCCGAGCTGAGTGGCGATAGATACCGAGTGGGACGGCGGGGCCGCGGCCAGCATTTCGGGAATTGCCTGCAGGGACGACTCATCGCTGGCGTCGTTGATCTCCAGGTCTTCGTAGTCCTCGTCCCGGGGGTGCTCGCGCTTGTGCGCGCAGTCGTACTCTTGCTCGTAGACAATTTGGAGTTCTGGCAGGTGAGTAGGCGGTCGTCGCGCTTCGGGGCTACGCAGCTTCTGTTCGAGCTGCGTCCACGCCTCGACCTTGGGCGCGAACAGGTCACGCATGTACTCGCCGAGCTTTACCCCCGACAGGACGAGGCCGTGATTTCGGGCGAACCTCTCCAGGTCCAGTTGTATCTGTTGCGCGGTCGAGTAGCGTTTGTTCCGGTCCCGGGCCAGCGCGCGCATGACGATCGCCTCGAGCTCGGCAGGGTAAGTCGACCGTATCCGCGAAGGCGGTCGTACGTCCTTCTCGGTTATCTGACGCATCATCGAAAATTCGTTGCCCCGAAACAATTTGCGACTGGTCGTCAGCTCGTAGAGCAGAATCCCGAGGGCGAATAGGTCGGCGCGTCGGTCCACCGATTCGCCGCGGCACTGTTCTGGCGCCATGTAGGCGATCTTGCCTTTGAGCGTCCCGGCGAGGGTTTCGGTTTGCCGCTGTGCGCCTTTCGCGACGCCGAAGTCGATCAGTTTTACGCAACCGTCGAAGGAGATGAGGACGTTGGCCGGCGACACATCGCGATGCACGATGTTGAGCGGCTCGCCGTTGGAGCCACGCTTTTCATGGGCCGAGTGCAGGCCGGCCGCCGCTCCGATCAAGATCGTAAGGGCGTGCTCCAGGGGGAGACGCCGGCGGTCGTTGACGACGCGCTTGAGTAGACACCGCGCGTCTTCACCGTTGATGAACTCCATGGTGAAGAACAGACAGCCCTTGTCCTCCCCGATGTCGTATACCTGGGCGATATTTGCGTGCTGCAGCGTGGCGACGAGTCGCGCCTCGTCCAAGAACATGGTGACGAACTCAGCGCTACTTGCGTACTGAGGCAAGATGCGTTTGAGCACGACGAGCTTCTCGAACTGCTCGATGCCGCGGGCGCGGGCGAGGAAAATCTCGGCCATGCCGCCAATAGCGAGCTGCTTGATTAGTTCGTACTTGCCGAGTTTGGTGCCCGGTCTGAGCACCGCTGCATTAGTCAGTCTAGCCGCTAGCATTGGTCGCGTTCCCTCTTTCATTTATGGCTGTTCGCCGATCGAGATCAAGAACGCTCTCAACAAGGGGGTGCGTTACGTTCCAGTTTGACTTAGCTCACAGAGGTAAGACGAATTACCTCTGACGAACTCGGCAAAGGTTGGTCGGTGCGCTACCGTGATCAACATGCGCGCGACCCTTCTTGCAACTGTGGTGATCATCGTGATCGCCGCCGCGAGTGAAGCCCGTGCATACACACCGGCCCCGAAGGGCAGTCTCGAAGATCAGTCCCTACAACTGGCGCTAAAGCTACGCAATCTTCGTGTCGACCCGGCACCAACCGGGAAACGTGTTCGCAAAATTCACGTCGTGACGCTACCGGTATTCGTGAAACGCGACGGCTGGCTGGAGTTCTTCAATGTCTTCCATTGGAAGACAAAGGAGTACATCATCGAGCGCGAGGTCGTGATGCGGCCGGGAAAGATCTGGGACCCGGAACGGATCAAAGAGACCGAGCGCCGACTGCGCGACCCCTTGTTCACCTCGCTGGTAGTGACGGCTCCGGTCGTGTCTCCCGTCGCGGGCACGGTTGACTACCTGGTGGTGACCCGGGACGTGTGGAGTCTGCGGCTCAACTCCAACTACAACCTGCAGAGCGATTCGGCCAACGGGACAGTGTTGGCGCTGCTGTTGCTGGCGCCATCGGAGAATAACGTTTTCGGTTACCGCAAACAGGCGGCGCTGGTGTTCAGCATGGATCTGGGCAAGTACCTGATCGGTCCGACCTACATCGACAAGAACCTCATGGGAACGCGGATGCGCCTGAGCGCGACGGCGTCGGGAATCTTCAATCGGAAGACCGACGAACTCGAAGGTTCGACGAGCACGACGATCCTCACCTATCCGTTTTGGTCCCTCGCCACCAAGTGGTCTGGGAGCCTGAGTGTGGCGCACTTCGACGGGGTCATTCGCGCGTTCCAAGGGCTGGATCTGTTGCGTATCCCGAGCCCCTCGGCGCCGCCGCAGGATCCAAACTTCGGCCTACCATTCGAGTATCGAAGGCGGCAGGTCGTGGCCCAAACCAGCGCGAGCCGGTCCATCGGGCGTACGGTGATCCACCGGTTCAGTCTCGGCTATCGACTCGCCCGAACCCGTGCGTCCGTGCTCGACTTGTTCCCCAGCCGAGACCCGCGTGATATCGACGCGGTGCTTCCCCGTTCCGAGGATGTGTCGCGGCCCTTCGTGGCCTATTCGATGTTCACCCCGGTGTACAAGCGCTATCGGAACATTCAAACCTACGATCTGGCGGAGGACCGGCGGCTGGGACCGACCGCCGAAGCGCAGATCGGCTACGGCGCGGAGATTCTCGGTAGCGACTTCGAGCACGTCACCCTATCCGCGACCACCGGCTGGGTTGGCGATATCCGTGGTGACGGATTCTTGAGCGTCGGTGTGGGCGGCTTCGGCCGGCTCCAGGACGGGGCGCTGATCGATCGTCAGCTGTCCATGTCGGCGAAGCTGGTGCTGCCTCGCTGGTTCAAGTTATTTCGCGTCGCCGGCCGTGTGTCGTACGCCGGACGATTCAAGGAATCCCAGAACCGGTTCTTTCAGCTTGGTGGCTTGTCCGGTCTGCGCGGTTACGAGATCGGTAGGTTCCGCGGACTCAAGCGCGTCATCGGCAACCTGGAAGCGCGCAGCAAATCGTGGCGTGTGCTGTTTACCCGCGTGGGCGGCGTCGTGTTCGTAGACGCTGGCGGCGCGGCCGACCGCCTGGCCGATATCGGTAGCAACGACCAGTTCGGACTCCCGCTATGGGGCGTCGACATCGGGTTCGGATTGCGCAGTCTATTCCCGCAGCTGGGCCCGCAGGTGTATCGGTTCGACTTGTCATTCCCGCTCAATGGGGTGTCCGCCGGAAGCCCCAGATTCATCGCCGGGTTTGATCAGGTGTTCTAGCTGGCGAGGCTCCCAACCGTGGCGTGACCGCTGGCATGCGCGGTTAGCCCGGGTTGATGAACGGTAGGACTGCGTCCGCGATCGCGTCGGCTTCGCGGGCGGGGTCGGGTGGGTTGAACCAGCGGAACGGGTGAGTCCAGCTGGATGGATCGCGGAGGCTAAGGCCGCCACTGGAACATTCGACCAGCAGGGCGATGGCGCCGTACTCGGCGTGGAGGTGATCGATCTCCATACCGTGGGCTCGTAGGCCAGGGACCCAGCGCGACGATTGGCCGAGTCGGTAACGGAAGCGTAGTCGATCCTGTAGTGCCTGTGCTTCGCGTTGCAGTTCGTCGAAGCGTTCGGCTCGGCGCACTTTGCCACCGTACGGAAACAGAATCATCCGACCGAAGCTGTGCAGCGACAGGGCGGCGTCGATGGTGCTCGCTTCAGCCGCCTCGTCGAGCATGCCGACGACCGCCTCGATTTCGGGTTCGGACGCCGGTGTGGGGCCGCCATAGTTCCAGCCTGCGAGAACGCCGCCGAGGCGTCGGCGTGTTTTGAAGTGCGTGCGCCAATTGCGATTGAGATCCACGCCGTGCTTGTTGCTGCGGATAAAGCGGCGCCGGCCGCTGCGCAGATCGCGTTCCACGAGTCGGTAACCATCCACGTTGATCAGTGGAAACGCCACCACGCGCCGGTCTCGCGGTGGCGCGGCGACGAGTCGGTCCAGGATGGCTAGCATCGTCTCGACACCGATCCATTCGATCGGGTGAATCCCCGCCATCACAGTCGAGGTCGCCGGCGCATCGCTCGGGCCGATCTCGAAGGCGAACAACGGATTGCCACCGACGCTCGTGCCCACCCTGGTGGCGCGGGCCCCCGCAGCCTCGAGTGCCGCCCAGCGGGAGACGAGTTGCCCGTAACCATGATATTCGCCAACTCGCGACGTATCGACGTCTGCGGCTAGCGGCGGCAGGCTCGCCAGCTCTTGCGCGTGGGCGCGCAGGGTTAGTGCGTCGGCCGCTGCCATGCGTGCTCGGTTACGGTATTCCCAGTGCCACTCGGTGTAGCTTGCCGAGCAACACATCCAGGGCAACTTTGTTGTCTCCGCCCTCGGGGATGATCAGGTCCGCCCAGCGCTTCGACGGCTCGACGAACTGCAAGTGCATGGGCCGGACCGTGTTGTAGTACTGGGAGCGCACCGACTCGAAGTTGCGCCCGCGCTGCTCCAGGTCGCGACGCACACGCCGAAATACCCGGATGTCCGCGTCCGTGTCGACGAAGATCTTGATGTCCAGCTGATTGCGCAGGTTCTCTTCGACGAATACCAGGATGCCCTCGACGATGATCACTGGTGATGGTTCGATGTGTCGCGTTTGCTTGCTGCGGGTGTGGGAAACGAAATCGTAGATGGGCACGTCGACCGCATGCCCTTCGCGCAACATGCGCAGGTGTTCGGCGAGCAGGTCGCTATCCAGCGCGTCGGGATGATCGTAGTTGATCTTGCGTCGCTCTTCCGGCGACAGGTGGCCGCGGTCCTTGTAGTAGGAGTCATGGTCGATAGCCACGCAGCGTCCGGGCGGCAGTGACTCGCCCAGTTTGCGCGCAACTGTTGTCTTGCCGGAACCGGTGCCACCGGCGATGCCGATGGTCAGTCGCTCGGTTGGAGCTGTCGTCGTCATTTTTTCTTCGGTTTCTTGTCGTCGTCGGTCTTGTTCATCGCTGCGCCAATCACGCCCGCGCTGAGCGAAGCGAACAGTGAGTTGATCTCGCCGGAGACGACTACCCTGTTGCCTTGAAGTCGGGATTTGAAGCTGTCGAATAACATCCCGCCGTCTTCCTTCTTCATCTTGTCGAGTTCCGCTTTGACCTTGACCGCTCCGACGGTGGCATCGCGCACGGTCTTGAACACCAGCCAGCCTTTGCCTTTGATGTCACCAGCTACGTAGGCTTGCACCAGCAGCAGCTTGGGTTTGGGCGCATCTTTTATCAGAGGTTCCTCGGAAATGGCATCGCCGGTGCCCGCGATCCACACGTCCGCGTGTTGATCGACGTTCTGCAGCACGTCAGTGAAATCGTGTTTGTCGCGGAATGAGTCCTTTTTTGCCAGGCGCTTGCGCATCCACGCCGCGTCGACTCCCTTGCGGCTGCTGTATAGAAACGTGCGCTCGTCGATCCAGGCCAGCCAGTATGTCGACGCGCCTTCGCTCAACTTGGTGAGTGCGTCCGCGCGCGTCGCCGTCATGCCGTCACGAGCCTTCGGAATACACGCCTCGATCTTGTCGCGCGTCCACTGCCCGGACATGATCATGTCGAACTCTTCGCTCTTCTTGTCGGTCGTCGCCAGGGTGATCCTATCCACCGTCTCCAGCAGATTGATGCCGCACGCCTTGCCCATGTCGAAAAGCTGCTTGAAGCGCTCGTTGTTCTCCAGCTTCCGTAGCAGCGAACTAAACGCGGTACCGGTTGCCATGTCGCGCACCCGAGCGCTGATGATCACATCCGCTTTTCCGGGGATGTAGCGCATATCGGTCGGTGCTGGACCCGTTGGCCTGGCGCGCTTCTTCTTCTTCGACACACCGCTGAGCAGTGCCTGGGTCAACTTGTCGGCGATGTCATCACCAGCGGACTTCTTGCTGTCTGGTTTTGTGGTCGCCTCGGGTTCGTTGCTGGATTGGGCCTTCTTCGGATCAGCTGTCTTGGTGTTCGCTTCCGTTTGACCGACAGTTTGCTTCGATCCCCTGGGCCAAAACACGATCAGCATGGCGCCGGCCAAGATCAGGATCGAGCCCGCGACCATTAACGTGGGCCAGATCGGGTTGCGCGCCTGGATCGTTCCGCTCTGGGTTGGCGGAATCTGGGGGACGTGAGGCGTGTGAGCGTATGGTAACGGCGGCTGTTGGTACGGACCACTCGGCGCCGCGGCTTGTGCATACGGTCCTGACGGTGAGGCTGCCGGCGTCAGCTGGACTACAGCCTGCCCGCCGGGAGGTGCCACCTGCGGCGTCGGCGAGGCCAGCACGGTTTGAGCGTACTCCGGTGTCGACTGATTGCGCGCAGGCACCGTGTTCTGCGGCTGCGTTTGCTCACCGGTCGGCGCTGGGGCCGCACCTGGGGCCAAGTCCGCGGTTTGCCGCACCGCACCGCCGTGGCCTTCGACCGCCTGTTGGAACTGACTCAACAGTTGTTGCACATCGGGTGGACGTTTGTCGGGACGCGTCGACAAGGCGCCCTGTAACGCCCCTTCCAGGGTGCCGGGCAACTTGACGCCGAAGGATCGGGGCGAAGTTGGGTTCAGTCGCGCGTCGGGATCCGTGTAGACGTCCCAGGGAAGTCGACCGACGAGCATCGCGTACATGACCACCGCCAGCTCGTAGATGTCGCTCGCCGGGCTCGCCGGGCTGCCGAAGAAGCGTTCCGGTGCCATGTACGCCGGCGTGCCTCGGATCCCGCCAGCCTGAGTGACCGTTGAGGCTGGGGAGTCGAGGGGTTTGGCGATGCCGAAATCGAGCAGAATGGCAAACCGACCGCCCTCCACGAGCATGACATTTTCAGGTTTGAGGTCTCGGTGCACGAGCCCGCGCCGGTGCAGGGCGTCGACCGCGCTCACCATTTGGCTGAACACGTTGAACGCTTCGCCCAGGTTCATGCGGCCACGACCGAGCCGTTGGGACAGGCTTTCCCCGGCGAGCTTCTCCATCGCCAGGTACGGGCGGCCGTCGGGTAACGTCCCAAAACTCAGGACTTTGACTACGCTGCGATGGGTAATATCGGCAAGCAGCCGCGCTTCGTCGATGAAACGATCGCGTTCTTTTTGCGTCGCGATCAAAGTTGGATGCAGCACCTTGAGCGCGACCTCGCGGTGACCCCACTGGGCAGTGTAGACAATGCCGCTGCCACCCTCGCCCAGCACGTTGAGGATCCGAAACTCTCCTAGCTGACTTGGTACGCCCGCAGGGGCTCCGGTGTGAGAAGATATAGACATCGGCGAGGGTCGACTAAACAAGGACTCTAGCCGCCAGTTACGCCAAATGCTACGGTTTTCGCAGCCAATGCACGTGCTCATGCTCGAGGATGATGGGGGTCTTCTCGGCCTCGCACGCGACGTCGTCGAGCACTCGGGACACGCGTTTTTTCCAGCGCCTACGCTGGAAGAGGGCATGCACATCTGCTCGAAGGAGCAGCTCGACGTCGTGTTCATGTCGCGAGCGATGGCGCCCGACGGACAGCTCGGTCAAATGCTCGAGAAGTGCCGGTCACTGCGTCACTCGGTGGTGTTGATGGTCGACGACGTGACCCAGGTCAGCGAGTGCGCCCAGGCGCAGCGTTGGCCCTTCGATGACTTCATGGTCAAACCGTGCGGTGCCGACGAACTCGCGGCGCGTCTCCGTCTTCTCGCCACTCGTCGAACGAGCAGTCTTCGCGAACGTTCGCTGCTCACGGCGATTCCCGATCTCATCTTCCGCGTCTCGGCGGACGGGACCTATCTTGATTTCTACGCGCCCAACGCCGCGGACACCGCGATGCCACCGGATCGTTTCCTGGGCCAGAAGCTCACCGAAGTGTTACCTGCCGAGGTCGCCTCCGTATTGCAGGCAGCGTTGACGCGAACGATTCAAGAGAAGAAGCCACGCGAGGTCGAGTACCAACTGAACCTGCCCATGGGCAAAGCTGAGTTCGAGGCGCGTCTGGTGCCGAGCGGATCGAACGAGGCGCTGGTCATCGTTCGTAACATTACTCAGCAGCGCCGAGACCAGGATACGATCAATGAAAAGCTGCGCTTCACCGCTGAGGTGAAACAAGCGTTCGCAAAGTCGACCTTGGAGCGTCACGAGAACGAACGGCAACACGTCGCGCGCGAACTTCACGAGCGCGTTGGTCAACTGCTGATGGTGCATCGCATGGACGCGGAGCTGATTGCGCGCGAGATACCAACCCCCGGACTGCGCCAGGCCGCGGATGTTTTGTGCTCCTCGTTGGACGACACACTTCACCTCGTTCGCGATCTCGCGCTGGGTTTGCGGCCGCCAATTCTCGACGAACTCGGCCTCGGTTCGGCGCTGATGACCCTGGTCACCCAGATCGATCGGCGGTCCGGGATACGCTGTCAGTGCACAATCGCCCCCCGCGCGACCAAGATTTCGGGCGACGCGGGGATCGCTTTGTACAGAATTGCTCAAGAAGCCCTGAGTAATGCGGTGCAGCACAGTTCTTGCGACAAAATATCGCTAACACTTCAGAACCCCGACAGTTCCTTCGAGCTTTGCGTCCAGGATAACGGCGTGGGCATAGATCCGACCCACCTGCGCAAGGCGTCGTCGCTGGGTCTTATCGGCATGCGTGAGCGGGCCAAATTGTTCGGCGGCACAGTTCTCATCGAAGCACTGCCCGAGTCGGGTACAATGGTGCGGGCCCACATTCCCGAGGGTTCGCCTGCTATGAGGTAATGAATGATTCAAGTTGCACTTGCCGATGACCACAATCTCGTGCGCGAAGGTCTGCGCCGGATGCTTGCTGTCCACGACGAGATCGAAGTCGTGGGAGAGGCGCCTGACGGCGCCGCCGCCGTTGATCTGGTCAAGGAACATCAGCCCGACGTGATGTTGCTCGACATTAGTATGCCGAAGAAAGATGGCATCGAAGCCACCAGCGAAATTTGCGCACTGGGCCTCAAGACCAAGATATTGATTCTGTCCATGCACTCGGACGAACAGTACGTGGTGCGCACCCTTCGTGCGGGCGCCTCCGGGTTCATCTGGAAGGGCACGCGCCTGGAAGAGTTGGTCAACGCGATCAAGGAAGTGAACGCCGGCAACCGCTACCTGCCGCCGGACATCGAGCAGTCATTCGCCGAGAAGTATCTTCGTCCTGACGGGGACCGCGCGCCCGCTGAGATTCTGTCGAAACGTGAGTTCCAGGTGATGTGTTTTCTGGCGGGTGGCATGACCAACCGTGAGATCGCCGCGCAGCTCAGCATCAGTGTCAAGACGATCGACACCCACCGCGGTCACGTGCTCAAGAAGCTCAAGCTTCGCAACAACTCCGACATTACCCGCTTCGCGATCCAGCACGGCTACATCCAGTGCTAACGATGTCGTGTGTACGATCATCGTTCTGAAGAACACCCACCCTGAATTTCCTGTCATCGTCGCCGCCAATCGCGACGAATTCTACTCCCGGCCGAGTCGTGGTCCGGTTGTGCTCAACGAAGAGCCGCGCATCGTAGGCGGAATCGACGAAGAGAAGGGCGGCACCTGGATGGGGGTCACTCAGGGTGGTCTGTTCGTCGGCTTGACCAACCAGCGCAGCTACGCGCCGCGCACCCGGGCGCCAAAGTCCCGCGGCGAAGTCGTGTTCGAGGCGTTGCGGTGTCAGTCGACCGAACGGGTGCGCGCGTACCTGGGCAGTCTCGACGCGACGCAGTTCGAATCGTTCAATCTAATCTACGGTGACGCCGCCGGGCTCGAGGTCGCATACGCTCGTCGTGATCAGGCGGGCATCGAGATTCTCGCCATCGAAGACGGCGTGAGTGTTCTGTCCAATGACCGGCTCGACGCCACCAATTTCCCCAAGCTCGACCGGGCTCGGCAGTTGGTCGAGCCAGTCGTGGGGCAGGCGTGGCCAGAGTTGGTCGTCAGCCTTCAGGCGGCGCTGGCCGACCACGAACTGCCGGGAGCAGCCAATGTCGAGGTACCAAAAGACGCGCCTTTTGGTCCGGGCGAACTCCGTAAACTCCAGGCGTTATGCGTGCATACGCCGCACTACGGCACCCGATCATCCACGGTGGTAGCGCTGCGACCCGGTGGCGTAGCCCACTACCAGTACGCGTCCGCAGCGCCGTGTTCTTCACAACTTGTGGACGCGACCGACTTTGTTTCGGGCCCGTAACAAATCGGCCTGGCGCATATTCGGGGTTGTTTCCGCCCGGCTCCTGAGTGACCCTCGCGGCGCGGTGCGAATCCTGGTTGTAGACGACGAGTACGAGTGCGGTGTCTTGCTGTCGCGTTTCTTGCGGCGGCTCGGACACGAGCCCCTGGTTGCCCTCGACCCGGAAGACGCGCTGGCCATGTTGGACGACGAGGTCTCAGCGGTGGTCACCGACATCGACATGCCGGGCATGAACGGCGTCGAGCTGGCCAAAGAGATTCTTGCTCGCCATGGTGACATGCCGATCACGTTTTGCACTGGCAGTGACCCCGAGGGCGATCTTGCCCAGGGTGCTGCGCGCATCGGTCCAGTCGTTTCCAAAGTGCGCACCATGGACGCGGCGCGCACAGTGGTCGCCCTTGCTACAGCTCGCGCAGGCGTTTTCGACAAGTCGGCGTAATGCTCATGTCGAACGCTCTGTTCACGGCGTCGTGCGCGATCTGATGCCACTCTAGAATCGCGTCGACCTCGCTAGCTACCGGAGTGTTCGAGCGGGAGATTACCTCCATTCGGTAGGTCACCTCTTCGTCGGTCGCTTCGTGGCGCCACAGGCGGACGTCGCATACCCCGTTGCGGAACTCGACCGCTTCGACTTGCAGACGCACCGCCACGTGTTTCTCCATCAACGCCGTAGGCAGCGGAGGGTAGAAGCTGAACAGTTCATCGGGGCGCTCGAACGGTTGCAGGCGGAAGATGTTGAGGTAGCGTTGACTGCAGCTAGAGCGAACCTCTACTTCGTTCACATCCAGGTAGGTTTGGATGACCCTGTTGAGCGATGGCAAATGGTCCTCGTAGTGGCCATACGGAGCCAGCACGTTGAACGCGCAGATGCCCGCGTCGAACTGAACCGCGCGATTGCGTTCTTCGTTCCACGTGCATGTGCGGAACGTGTCGTTGTCGGTTTCGTTCTGTCCGTCAGCGACGGAGTAACGCGACACGGGCGCGTGCGTTTCCAGCTGCTGGTGTCCTTCACTGAACCCCCGCAGGCGAGACCGCAGCGTAGATCTCGCATCGTCGCTCAGCCGAGGGGGGGCCGCGTCGCCCGGGTGCTGCGGCCGCATCTCGAACACCGCCTCGACCAGAGCGGGTTCGCCATACCATCGGCGTATGGTCGCTCGCATCTATTTGTCCTTGCCCAGCTTGGCGAACGGATTGTTGGCGAAACGCGCGGGTTGGTTCTTACGCGAATTCTCCCGCTGTTTGTTCCCCGGCTTGGACTGCTGTCGCTTCTTCGGCGCATTTCTGTTGTTCGCCTTCGGCCCGGTCCCGGCGCGCGCATTGCCGCCGCGTTTGCTCTTGCCCGGCCCCGCTGCGTTCGAACGGTTCGGCTTCCGCCCCTGTGCGGCCTCGCCCGAGCCAGCGGTCTCCCCTGATCGGGCAGTCAGCGCTATTCGTCGCCTATCCAGGTCCACCTCCAACACTCTCACCTTGATCTTATCGCCTACGCTCACCACGTCCTTGGGGTCTTTTACGAACTTGTCGGCCAGCTGTGAGATGTGGACCAGGCCGTCCTGGTGTACGCCCACATCGACAAATGCGCCAAACGCGGTCACGTTGGTCACAACACCTTCGAGGCTCATCCCGACCACCAGGTCGTTGATGCTGTTTACGTCGTCTCGGAACTTCGGCGGTTCGAACTCGCTGCGTGGGTCTCGCCCGGGCTTGACCAACTCGTCCACGATGTCGCGCAGTGTTGGCTCACCGACGCCGTCGCCTACGTAGGCCGCGCAGTCGATCGTCTTGGCCAGTCCCGCATTGCCAACCAGTTCGCCCAGAGACACCCGTAGATCCTTGGCGATGCGTTCGACCAACGCGTATCGTTCTGGATGAACGGCCGACGCATCGAGTGGATGCTTGGCGCCGCGGATGCGCAAGAAGCCAGCACACTGCTCGAATGCGCGTGGGCCGAGGCCGGAGACCTTGAGCAGTTGTTTGCGGGCGCGAAACGCCCCCTGTTTCTCGCGGTGGCTGACGATGTTCTTCGACACCTTGGAGCTGATGCCCGCGACGTAAGATAGTAGAGCCGCACTGGCCGTGTTGAGCTCGACGCCCACGTGGTTGACGCAACTCTCGACGACGTGACCGAGTTTGCGCTGAAGCATTGGTTGATGCACGTCGTGCTGGTACTGGCCAACGCCGATCGCCTTTGGGTCGAGCTTTACCAGCTCGGCCAGTGGATCCTGTAGACGTCGCGCGATGGAAATCGCGCCTCGAATGGTCAGGTCCAGGTTGGGGAACTCTTCGCGGGCGATGTCCGATGCCGAGTAGATGCTCGCGCCCGATTCGTTGACCTGCACGACGAACGGTTTGTCCTTACCCTCACGCGTTCGCAACAAGTCGCGCACGAACGTCTCCGTTTCGCGGCCGCCAGTCCCGTTGCCCACCGCAACCGCGGCCGGCTCGTACTTGTCCAGGAACGCACCGAACTGTTTGCTCGCAGCCGAAGTGTCTCCCTTGGCCAGATAGATCGTGATGTGGTCCAGGTATTTTCCGGTTGCGTCCACCGCGGTGCACTTGCAGCCGGTGCGCAGGCCCGGGTCGATGCCGATGACCGGGCGGGTGCCGAAAGCTGCCGCGAGCAACAGGTTGCGCAAGTTGTCCGCGAATACATCTACGGCCGCCGCGTCCGAACGCAGCTTTAGCTCCACGCGCACGTCCGTTTCAACACTTGGGGCCAGCAGGCGGCGATAACTGTCCTGTATCGCTTCGCCCAGTTGGCCCGCGAATGGCGACCGGGCGACTCGGTCCATGCCGCGCTCCATGTTGGCTACGATACTGTCGGAGTCGACACTGATGGTCGCCTTCAACACGCTCTCGCGTTCGCCTCGTCGAATCGCGAGGAAGCGATGAGACGGGATGGTTTTGACCGGTTCGCTGTAGTCGTAGTACTGCTCGAACTTGGTGCGTTCGGTCGCCTTGGCGTCGGCTCGCCGGGAGTCCAGAGTCCCTTGTTCCGCGAACACCTTGCGCACCATTGCGCGCACATCGGCGCGCTCGGCAGCCAACTCGGCGACGATATCTCTTGCTCCGGCCAGAGCGGCCGCCACATCGGCGACCCCCTTATCAGGGGAGACGAACCCGGCTGCTTCGACTTCGGGCCGTTTGTCGAGCGGTTGATCCGCGATGAGCAGGGCCAGCGGTTCGAGTCCGCGTTCGCGAGCGATCATCGCGCGGGTGCGGCGCTTGGGTTTGTAGGGTAGGTATAGATCTTCGAGGGCGGCCTTGGTGGTGCACGCGGCAATGCGGGCGCGCAGAGCCTCAGTCATCTTGCCCTGGTCAGTGATCGACTTGATGATCGCAAGCCTGCGAGCGTCGAACTCGATCAAGTACGAGCGTCGCTCTTCGATGGCGCGAATCTGTACCTCGTCCAGGCCGCCGGTCGCTTCTTTCCGGTAGCGAGCGATGAACGGGACGGTGTTGCCGTCCGCTAGTAACGCGACGACGGCGGCAACTCCCGAAGGAGGCAGCTTCAAGTCCGCTGAGATCTGCGGAACCGGGTTGAACTCGCCGTTTGTAGTCATCGCACGGTTGATTGAACAGCGTCGAAAGGTACCATGCTGCCACTGGAGGCCACGATGAGCGACAAGAAAAAAGCACCGAGCGGCAGCATCAACTTTTCGGTCGGCTACCGCATTGGCTGCGGGCGTCGAGCCAAGCTGGCTCGCGAAGCCGCGTCGGTAAAAATTAAGAGCGCGCTCGTCGTGACGGATCCCGGGGTTGCAGGCCTGCCATGGTTTCAGCCCATGCTCGAAGAAGCCGCAGCGGCCGGGCTCGAGCTGTCGGTGTTTAGTGATGTGCGTGGCAATCCGGTGCTTGCCAACGTCGAAGCCGGCGTGAAGCAGTATCGGGACAATAAACACGACGGAGTGATCCTGGTCGGTGGCGGTTCGCCCATGGACGTGGGCAAGGCGATCGCCTTGTGGTCGGGTCACGAAGGACATCTGTTCGACTACGAGTTTCTGGATAATAAGTGGCGGAATATCCAGCCCAAGAAAGTGCCGCCGATGCTGGCTGTTCCGACCACATCGGGCACCGGGTCAGAGGTCTCACCGGGCGCAGTCATCTCCGACAAGGACGCCGGGATCAAACGCACGCTGCTCCATCCCGTGCTCACGCCCAAGTCCGTCGTTGCTGATCCGGAACTGACCTTCGCTTTGCCGCGCACGCTTACGGCCACAACCGGAATGGACGCGCTCACCCATTGCTTCGAGGCGTATTGCGCGCGGGGCTACAACCCGGTCGCCGAAGGCATCGCCCTCGAGGGCATGCGCTTGATCAACGAGCACCTGGCCGTTTGTTGCCGCGACCCGGAGAACGCTGCCTCGCGCACTCAGATGATGATGGCCGCCGCCATGGGCGCGATCGCATTCCAGAAGGGCCTGGGCCTTGTGCACGCTATGACCCATCCCCTTGGTGCCGTTACCGACATTCATCATGGTTTGGGCAACGCGATCTTGCTGCCGTACATCGCTCGCTACAATCGCGAGGCCATCGAGCCGAAGATGGATCTGCTTGCGCGCTACCTGGGCCTCGACGCCGGTGGGTTCGACGGAGTCCTGAAGTGGCTGCTCGACATCCGCAAGGAACTCGAGATTCCGCACGCGCTCCGTGGCATCAACGGAATCGACGACGTGGGCTTGGCGGCCGAGCTCGCACCGAAGGCCCTGGCCGAAACGGCATACGTGATGCCGAATCCGCGCGGGGCAGACGAGGCGGCGATCAAAGAACTCTACGTACAGGCGATCGAAGGCGCTCTGTAACGGCTTCGCCGCAAAGGCCGAGCGGCTACTTCGGCGCCATGCGCAGGGCGCCGTCCAGACGGATCGTCTCGCCGTTGAGGTACGGGTTGGTGGCGATGTGCTCGGCGAGGGCCGCGTAGTTGTCCACGTTCCCCAACTGTTTCGGGAACACAACGCTGGCTCCGAGCGCCGCACGCACATCTTCGGGCAACATGGCCAACATCGGCGTGTCCATCAGGCCAGGGGCGATCGTGTTGACTCGGATACCCACCTTCGACAGGTCGCGGGCTGCCGGCAATGTCATGGCGACGACACCGCCTTTTGAAGCGGCGTAGGCGATCTGGCCAATCTGTCCCTCGTAGGCGGCTACGGAGGCGGTGTTGATGATGACGCCGCGGGCTCCTGAGTCCGTGGGCTCGTTTTGCGACATAGCGGCGGCCGCCAGGCGCAGCACGTTGAAGGTGCCGACCAGGTTGATGTTGATGACGTTCTGGAACAGGTCGAGGGGATGCGGCTCACCCTTGCGGTTCACCGTGCGTGCCGCCCAGCCGACTCCAGCGCAGCTCACCGCCACGCGCAACGTGCCCAGCTCAGCCGCCCGGTCGATGGCGGCTTGCACTTGCTCCGCGTCGGTGACGTCGGTCTTTTGAAAAGCGACCGAATCGCCAAGCTCTGCCTGTAGGGTCGTTCCCTTGTCCGCGTCGCGATCGACGATGACCGCTTTTGCACCCGCGGCGACAAGGCGCCGTACGGTAGCCGCGCCAAGGCCCGAGGCTCCACCAGTAACGAGGGCGACACTGTCTTGCAGATTCATCAGCTTCTCCTATTCGAGTTCTTTTTCGCGATATAGCGGGACTGACGAAGGTGCCGAACCGCTGCGGAAGGTGGCTTTCATTTCGAACGTCGAGTACTCAGCGTCGCAATCCAGGTCGCCATTGGCGCGCACGGTAAAGCCGTCGTAGGACCGGATGAACGAGTACGAGTAGTAGTGCGGCGTGTCGACCGAGAAGCCGAGCTTGCGCCAGCTGTCGTTTCGCCACGAAAACAAGGAGGGCTGGCATTTTCCGCCCGCCTGGCAACAACTGCCCAGGGCCGGAGTCGGGCCGACGCTCGGTGGCAATCGCCCATGCATCAGCTGGTAGCTGCGGGCTGCCCGGTACAGTTTTCCCAGGTGCTCGCGTACCTCGGAGTTCTTCGACTTCTTCGTGTACTTCATGAACGCGGGGATGGCCGTTGCTGCGGCAACCCCGATGAGCCCGACGACCACGCCACTGTCCTCGCCGAGCTTGACCGGCAGCTGTATCGTCAGTTGCTTGCCGCTGATCTTTGGTTCGAGGTGAGACAGGGCGTTCTTCATGAAGTGGTACTGCAAGATGGAGCCGATGCCGGCGATGGCGGGAGCGTCGGATTTCTTCGCCCGCTCCTTCTGTTCGGCGATATTACCGACCTCATGGGAGAGCCGTTTCCTCAGCTCGCCGACGCTGGCCTTCATGCGCTCGGGCTCGCCGATTGCCATGGCGCGCACGCCACCCTTGCTGATACGAATCGCTACATGGTCGATGCCGGTCATGGTGCGCATCTGGCGGATTCCCGGCTCCGCTACGTCCGTCAGGTGTGCGGCCACCGACAGGAACGCTCCGCCGTTGTGCCGACGGGTGAGTCGGGCGAGCTTGACGTTGCCTTTGTCCAGCGACTTGGCTTTACCACCCGCCACATCGAGCGCCGCCTGTACGGCCACTGGATCTCCCAGGTACAGGGTTGTGCCCACCTGGGCGTAGATCGCGTCGTCGGTGAGCTTGTACAACTTGACGCTATTGTGCGTGCGCACTTCGGTGCCCTTTAGCGTCCCGTCGACGCCTTGAACGAGAGCACCAGCCGCCGGGCTGCGGCCTTGCCGAGGAATCGCAAAGCCAACTGCCGCACTGACTTTGGTGACATCGATGCCCAGGCGGAGTTTTACGAACTCCTGGAGCTCCTTGTGTAGCGCCGCCTTGGTGTCGGACGTGTTGGGCAGCAGGGCGCCGTTGGTGATGTACGACCACAGCGGCTTGCGCGAGTCCAGCACGGCGACGACGAACGCTTCTGCGGGAACGTTAGCGAGCAGCGCTGACGCGTTGCTGCTGAACGTCGTTGGCTCGGCCGGGCCGGTTTCGCTCCCACAGGACACGAAAACGCACATGGCCGCGGCCAGCGCGGAGCAAATCCCGATGCGCTGCGTCGTCATAACCGGAAGTGAAGCCGAGGTTGTCGGTGCGGTCAAGCGGCTTGTGCTACCAGTGATCCTGGATGTTGCTCATGAAGCTGTACGGATAGCCGTAGTTGAACTTACTGGCCTCATCCAGGCGCTTCATCTGGTCGCTGTTGAGTTCAATGTCGGCCGCTTTGACGTTGTCGTCCAATTGGGCCGACGTGCGGGCGCCGAAGATCACTGACGTCACGGTGGGCTTGTGCAGCAGCCAGGCCAGGGCGACCGCGGACGGACTGCTGCCGACTTCTTCGGAAACCGACATCAACGCGTCGAGAATGGTCCAGTTGCGCTCCTTGTCGAAACGCTCGTAACGGTCCTTCCATCTTTCGAGACGGGAACCGCTGGGTGGCGTTTGATTGCGTTGATACTTGCCCGTCAGGAACCCGCCAGCGAGAGGCGACCACGGCAGAATGCCGATGCCTTTCTCCCTGCAGAAGGGCACGTGCTCCCGCTCCAGGTCGCGGGTGATCAGCGAGTACTGCGCCTGCAGAGTGACGAAGCGGTTCAGGCCGAGGGTCTGGCTCAGCCACCAGCTCTCGCTCATTCGGTAGGCGGCATAGTTGCTCGAGCCGATGTAGAGCACTTTGCCCTGGGTGATCAGGTCGTCCAGCGCGCGCAGGGTCTCGTCCTCCGGCGTGGTCACGTCTTGCATGTGGATCTGGTAGAGGTCGATACGGTCGGTCTTCAACCGGCGCAGGCTGTCTTCCACGCAACGCATGATCCTGTAGCGGGACGCACCGGAGCGATTGGGACCGTCGCCCATGGTGAAGCGAAACTTGGTGGCCAGGACGATCTCGTCGCGCTTGCCCTCTTTCTCGAACCAGTTGCCGATCACGCGCTCGGAAAGGCCGTTCTGGCCATACACGTCCGCGGTATCGATGAAGTTGACGCCGGCGTCTACTGCCTTGTTCATGATGTCGAATGAGGTTTCCTCATCGGCACTCACCTTGTGCATGAATGAGTTCTCGTCTGCTTCGCCGAACGTCATGGCGCCCAGGCATACAGCCGAGACTTTGACCCCACTATTCCCCAAGCTTCGATATTTCATGGCGGGACCGTAGCACGGTGCCGGTCTCATTCTGATCCGCCGAACGGGTAGCTGAGATCAGCGTTACTCGTAGCGATGCCGCGCTGCGCCACGGGAAGTGACATAACGATGTCGGCGAGATGACCAAACCCTGACGGCCGCTGGGATACACCTAAACCCGTGAATGACGTGCAATTAGCGGTCTCTCGTGGCGTGCGCCGGAATTACTTCCATCTGGGAACGATTCCGTTCTGGTCTGTGCATGTGGCCGCTGTCGCCGGTGTGTTCTGGCTGGGATTCTCCTGGACCGGCCTTGCCATCGCTGTGGCCCTTTATTTCGCCCGCATGTTCTTCGTCACCGCCGGTTACCACCGATATTTCGCGCACCGAAGTTTCAAGACGTCTCGTGTCATGCAGTTCCTATTCGCCGTCGGCGCGAGTACGACCATGCAAAAAGGCGTTCTGTGGTGGGCGGCTCATCACCGTCGTCATCATCGTGAGTCGGACAAGCCGTCGGATCCTCACTCGCTTCTTCACTACGGTTTCTGGTGGTCGCACCTGGGCTGGATTCTGTCCCCGGCATTCGCGGGCACGGACCAGGAGAAGATCAAAGACCTGGCCAAGTACCGCGAGCTGCGCATCATCGACAAGCTTCACCTGGTGCCCGGCATTCTTCTCGCCGTGGTGCTTCTAGCCGTCGGTGGCTGGCATGCGCTCGTCTGGGGTTTCGCCGTATCCACCGTTCTGCTGTGGCACGGCACGTTCACCATCAACTCGTTGACCCATGTGTTCGGAACCCGTCGTTACGAAAGCTCCGACGAATCCAAGAACCACTGGTTGCTCGCCATCATCACCATGGGCGAAGGCTGGCACAACAACCATCACCACTACCAGCTGTCGGCCAAGCAGGGCTTCGTCTGGTACGAGATCGATATGAGTTACTACATTCTCAAGGTCATGAGCTGGGCTCGCCTGGTGAAAGATCTGCGTGTGCCGCCGCGCTACGTGATCGAAGGTCGGCGTAAGCACGAGAAGCCCGTACAGCCAGTGGCTGAGGCCGAAGAGTTGAAGACCGCAGCGTAGTAGGCGTCCCGAAGCTGCTATAAGGGACTCATGAGGTTCCGCGCCCCAGCAAACGTCCTTCTGCGCCGGGCGCAGTTGGTGCTGATGCTGGCTACGTTGGTGCCCACGGTGCTGATGACCGCTCTGGGCATCGTGCTGTTGGCGACTGGTTCGCGCTCAGTATCTATCGTCGCGGGCGTACTCGTGCTGGCTTTTTGCACGTCGTCAGTCACCGGTTACATCCTGGGCTCAATCTTCGTGAGCAAGGGTGCGTCCCTGGCCCGGCTGCAGCACGACTACCTGTCCACGGTCTCTCATGAGCTGAACACACCGCTCACGTCGATTCGCATGTTCATCGACACTCTGCAGGAAGAGGAAAAACTCACCGCGGAGGAAAAACAGAAGTGCCTTGCTCTGCTGAACCAGGAGACCGATCGCATGGCCGGGCTGGTCGCGCGTCTGCAAGAGCTGGCACGCATCGAGACCGGGCGCCATGCGTTCGCTCGCGATCGCCTACCCGTGTCCGCCATCGTCGATGATGCGATGAAGGCGTTTACGACGGCTACCCTACCCGGGCACGTGGACATCGACGTCAACGTCGATGATGGTCTGTTCGTGGTTGGAGACCGCACCGCCCTGGCGCGCGTGTTGTCGAATCTGCTCACCAACGCGTGGAAGTACACGAGCGATGACGACCGAAATATTTCGCTCTTGGCGCGCAACCACGGAAGCCGGTTCGTCGAGATCTCGGTGGTCGACAACGGCGCGGGGATTCCGCGCACAGAGCAGCAGCAGATTTTTCAGAAGTTCGAGCGCGGTGAGCAAGCGCTACAGAGTGGGGCCCCGGGGCAAGGGTTGGGCTTGGCCATCGTGCGCGCCATCGTGCGTGCGCACAAGGGCAAGGTGGAGGTACAGTCGAAACCGGGGCGGGGGTCCCAGTTCAGAATTCTGCTTCGCCGGGACGAGGGACGAGCAACTACATGACCGAGACACGCCGCATTCTCATCGTCGAGGACGACGAATCCATCGCCACCGGACTGAGTCTCAATCTCAAGCTCGCCGGGTACGTTCCGCTGGTCGCCAGTGATGGTGAACAGGCGCTGAAGCTGGTCGCCGAACAGCCGCCAACGCTGATCCTGCTCGACATCAATCTTCCTCGGCGTGATGGGCTCGAGGTGCTGGACGAACTGCGCGGCAAGGGCAATCGCACGCCGGTCATTATGCTGTCCGCGCGCCAGGACGAGTTCGACAAGGTGGGCGCGCTACGTCTTGGCGCCGACGACTACGTCACCAAGCCGTTCGCTCTGGCCGAGTTGCTGGCCCGAATCGATGCCGTGCTGCGTCGCACGGGCACAGCGGTCGCGGTCACCGAGACCGAGCCGGTCGCGACGTTTGGCGACGTCTGTGTCGAGGTAGACACACACCAGATCTCCAAGGCAGGTGAGCAGGTGAAACTCACCCATCTGGAGTTCGAGCTTCTCAGCTTCTTCCTTCACAACTCCAATCGGGTGTTCTCCCGCGAGCACCTCCTGCGGGAGGTGTGGGGCACTCATAGTGGCAGCAAACGCACGGTAGACAACTTCGTGGGCCAGCTGCGGGCAAAGCTCGAGGCGGACCCGGAGAACCCGATCCACTTCATCACCGTACGCGGCACCGGTTATCGATTCGATCCCGGCAGCAAAGAATAAGTAGCGGCCTTCCTACGTTAGACCTAGCGGCGGAGCTGTTTGTGTGGACTTTTGTTTCACAATCAGTAGAGTCGGGAACTTGCATGAAGGCGCTCAGGCAAACGTTGGTCGTGGTCATCGCCGCCGTACTGGTGGTTGGAGCGGCCCCTGTCGATGCCAAGCGCAGACGACGCGGTAAGCGCAAGGTTCATGTCGTAGAGCGCGGCCAGACTCTGTCACTGATCGCCAAGAACTACGGCTGCAAGCTCAAAGCCCTGCGCCACTTCAATGGGCTCAAGGGCGACTTTCTCAAGATTGGCCAGAAGCTGCGGGTGCCTCGCTGTACCGGCGAGCGCCGATTGGGCGCCCCTGTGTTCGTGCACTTCGTCGCGCGGGGCGAAACCCTGTCCAAGATCGCGCGCCGCTACGACGTGAGCGTCAAACACATCCGTCGCAAGAATCGTCTGCGCGGCAACATCATTCGTCCTGGCCAACGACTACGAATCGTCCCCGGCGTGGGTGGGCGAGGGCGTCCGCTCAAAGGGCAAAGCGTCGGCTCGCCTCAGCGCGGCCGCCTGGTCAACGGAGTTCAGCTGCCACGCGGTCGCAGTTACCATCGCCGCCGGCCTTACCGAGCCTGGGGCGCGAACCATACGATCTACTACATCAAGCGGATCGCGCGCATCGTCAAGAGCAAGTACAGGCGCGTTCACAAGGTCGCTATTGGAGATGTATCGGCGAAGAACGGCGGCGATTTGTCGCCTCACCTTTCCCATCAGTCCGGGCGTGACGTGGACATCGGTCTCTACTTCAAGAAGAAGCCGGGGAACTATCCGTTGAGTTTCATCAAGGGCAACAAATACAACCTGCACATGGAAGCCAACTGGACCATGTTGCGGTTGTACGCATCCACCGCGCGATCGGCGGGGGGAGTCGAGAAGGTCTTCCTCGACTACAAGCTGCAGAAGTTGTTCTATGAATGGGCGCGAAAGAAGCGCAAGGCGTCCAAGCGTACGCTGAGCAAGATGTTTCAGTACCCGCGCGGCCCGGGATCAATGTTGGGCATCGTGCGTCATCAACCTGGCCACGCCGACCATCTGCACGTGCGCTTCAAGTGTCCCCGGCGGGACAAGAAGTGCGTTACGTACTAGCCGTCTCTGACTAGAGGACTAGAGGACTAGAGGGCTAGAACCAGAGTCCGTCGGTGGCCGAGTCTGGCCCGAGCAGGCCGAGCAGCAAGGTCAACGCGACGAAGAGCGCGACGCCCATGGTGAGCATAAGAGCGATTTGAGCCTTGGTGTGTGGGGCTTCGAGGTTGGTATCGGTGTTGGGTGCCATACCCGGAGGCCTTACAACTACCGTGCCGACGTCCGGCCTCCGCAGTCGCTCCTAACCGGTACCCGTTGCGTGAGCCCGAATCGGTGCCGCAGATTTTGCTCACTCCGCGAAGGAGAGATGACCCTCGTCATGTGAGCCGTGCGACCCGGTCGCCACTAGTTTGAGTCAAGGAAATCAGGGCGCTGAAAGGCCGGACCACGAAAGTAGCGATCGTGCACAGAAATTACACAGCGCTCTGTAGTAGCGTGCGCCGATGATTTCAAGACGACTGATCCTGTGCGCTTCGCTGGTCGCCTTCGCCGCGTGTTCCGAGGCCGGCTCCAGCGATCCGGATGCCCGCAACGTGGCGACTGTGGACGCGCCGGTGAATGTCATCGACGCGGCCGCAGGCAGCCCCGATGCCACCCTGGGTAGCCCCGACGCGACGGTGGCTGTCGTCGACGGCGCGGTTCCCGACGGCGCGGTTCCCGACGGTGCGGTTCCCGACGCGATGGTTCCCGACGCGATGGTTCCCGACGCGATGGTTCCCGACGCCAACACCGGTTGTACCTCGTTGCCTACGACGGGAACACTCACGATTCCCGGCGAGACCCTGGGAACGGACCCGGTGTGGGTGCGGCCGCTGGCCGCTAGCGGATGCCCCGCTTCTGGCTTCTCTGCTGTCGGTACCGCCGCGCCATACAACACGATCGTACTTTGCAACGACAGCGGCGGTCCGCTCACGTTGGACTTCGCGATGGACGGCTCGGCTGAAGGCGCGTTCTCTCACACAGATCCGTACCTCGTGTTGTACACGGGCACGATGATTCCCGCTGATGCTCTGCAGTGTCTCGAGGGTGACGACGACGGGTCGCCGGCCGGCAACGGTTCTTTGGCAACCGGCGTTGTCATTGCAGCCGGCGCATCGGTCACCGTGGTCCCGACCGGTTTCGACAACACGGACATCGGCACCTACCAGATCCGCGTCGTCGCTCCGTAGCTCTTCATATAGCGGGCGCCAACGGCGAGCCGTCGTAGCGGGCGCCAACGGCGAGCCGTCGTAGCGGGCGCCAACGGCGAGCCGTCGTAGCGGGCGTACAGGTGCGCCGCCAATCCGAGGCGGTGTGGCTTCCTTGTGGACGCTGCGAGCCGCGGCCTTCTATTATATGCCCATGCGAAATGTGGTCGGGGGATACATCGTCGCGGCGTTGTTGATGCTCCTCAGCAGCGCTTGCCTCGAGCCCAACGTCGTCACGTGCGCCAGCGGACTGTTGTGTCCTGCGGGGACCGTCTGTGATGAGGATCGCCAACGGTGTGTTTCCCCCGCGGCAATCGGCGCATGCGACGAACTGAACGAAGGCGACGAGTGCACCGTGAGTGATGTGCCGGGATCGTGTTCTGGCACCGGCACGTGTGTGCCTTACACCTGTGGCGACGGCATACAAAGTCTCAACGAGCAGTGCGATGGCGCCGACCTGGCCATGATGACTTGCACGGACTTCGGTTACTACGGAACCGATGGGTTGTCTTGCGATGCCCAATGTCGATTTGATCTGACCGGATGTGCCGCCAACGGTATTTGCGGTGACGGCGTGCTTGATGAAGGGGAGGAATTTTGCGATCCGGGCAATGACGAGGTGCCGCCCGACCTGGGACCGAGCAACCCGACGTGCTTGGATTTCGACTTCTACAACGCCGCCGGGCTCGGTTGTACGGGAGCGTGCACCTTCGATGTGAGCGATTGTACAGAAACCTGTGGCGACGACATCGTTCAGCCGAACAGCTCGGAGATTTGTGATGGTGGGCTGCTGACGGGGCAAAGCTGTGTTCTCCTCAGCGCCGACTTCGGCCACCTGGAATGCACCCTCTCGTGCGCGCTACAGGAGGCCGACTGCCAAACGTTCGACTGGCAACCCGAGTCATCTGGCACCGGAGCGGTGCTGACGAGCGTTTGGGGTGACCGGCCCAACAACGTCTTCGCGGTCGGTGGCGGCGGAGTGATCCGCTACTTCGGCGGCGGAGGCTGGGCCGGCATGACGTCCAACACGACCCAGGACCTGCAGGCAGTGTGGGGCAGCGGAGACGACGACGTGTTCGCCGTCGGCAACCTGGGGACGATCGTTCACTTCGATGGCACCAGTTGGACGCAGATGACCAGCAACACCGTGTCGCAGCTCAACGGGGTGTGGGGCACAGGACCAAACGATGTCTACGCTGTCGGGTCGACAGCAGCACTCCACTACGATGGCACGACGTGGACAGTCATCGACCAACCGTCAGGAATCATCGGTGATATCTCGGGCCTATCCAATACCGAGATCTATGCCGTCTCCAGCCAACGCGTCGAGCGCTTTGACGGAAGTTCCTGGCAAGACGTGTCTGCCGTGCCCACGGACGAATCGCTTTGGGCTATTCATGCCGTCGACTCCAACAACATCTTTGTGGTTGGCAACAATGGTCGCATCGTGCACTACAACGGGACCGACTGGAACATCATGGCGTCCAATTCCACGGCGCTGCTGTTGAGCGTTTGGGCGCGGTCGCCGACGGATGTGTATGCGGGTGGCCGCGTGTTCAACGGGGCGAGAGTCATTCTGCATTACGACGGAACGAGCTGGACGGAAATGGCGACCACCCCGGACATGCTCACCTACGGACTGTCCTCGGCCGGGGCAAATGCGGTTATCGCGGTTGGCGACGGCGGGGCGATTGCGCGCTTCCACGGTGCCGAGCGCTCAGGAACTACCATCGCCACGCCGGCGTCATCGAACGCTATCTGGGGATCCAGCCGGGATAATGTGTACGCCGTCGGCGATGGTGGCAGCGTTGTCCGCTTCGACGGGGTGCGCTGGCAAGACGCCGGGGCGTCTCCCGGGGGCTTCGCTCTGGAGAGTATCTGGGGCTGGAGCGCGACGGAGATGGTTGTGACCACAACCACGGGCAACGCCGAGTCGAGCGTGTTCTGGTTCGACGGTGTGACGTTCTCGCCCATGGCCACAGTGTTCTCCGAACCGTTCGTGGTGTTCCACGACGTGTGGGGCACTCACGCATCCAACATCTACGCCGCTGTCCAGGTCCCGCCCGGCGGTGGGGGCGGGCCACCAGTGGGCGGCATGTATTACTACAACGGCATCGACTGGCGGCGCATAAATGTCGGCGGTGTCCAGCGCCTGCGCGCCATCTGGGGCCATGACGCCGATAACATCTTTGCGGTCGGCGATCTGGGGCAGCTCGTGCGGTACAACGGAGTTGGCTGGAGCCGCCCGAGTAGCCCGACTAGCGAGAACCTCCGTGATGTGTGGGGCGCAGATGCCTCCGCGGTGTTCGCCGTCGGCCAAAACGGAGCGATTGTCCACTGGAACGGAAGTAACTGGTCGACGATGACATCCGGTACCGCGGTCCATCTGGAAACCGTGTGGGGGCGGTCGGCCACCGACGTGTATGCGGCCGGCGCTGGCGGCGTCATCCTCCACTATAACGGAACTAGCTGGTCCCCGGTGGCATCGCCGACGGCCGCAGACATCAATGGCCTGTGGGGAATCGGCACGGATGCGGTGTTTGGCGTTAGTGAAGGGCCGAACCTGTTCGAGGATGGAACCGCGTGGTCGGCTAGCGGAAGCGGCGCCGATGTTGCCGCGGTGTCTCTGGCCGCTGACGGTTCGGCCGTCTCAGTTGGGCCTGCCGGTCAGATACAAATCGCGGACCTAACTGACACTTGGAACCCGCTGGTGTCGCCAATCGCGGCTGACCTGCACGCGGTGGTTCAGTTCCCCGGCGGCGTGTTCGTGAGTGTGGGGAGCGGTGGGGCGGCGGTTCATTTCGACGGCAGCGCTTGGACGACACCGTCAACTCCCGTGACCACGGATCTGCGGGGAGCCTGGGGCCCCAGTGCCAGCGACGTAGTAGCGGTTGGAACCCAGGGCGTTGCGTTGCACTTCGACGGCGCCGATTGGACAGCACTGGCCACCGGCGTGACTACCACGCTGAACGCTGTGCATGGCAATGCGTCCAACAACGTATACGCAGTCGGCGACGGCGGAGTCATCTTGCACTCCAACGGAACCAGCTGGACGACCATGACTTCGAACACCACGGCCAACCTGAGAAGTGTCTGGGTCGCCAGCGATGGCGACGTGGTGGCAGTGGGCGACGGTGGCGTGGCGCTCTACTACAACGGAACTACGTGGCAGCAGCAAGAGACGCTGCTCACAGCGGACCTGCGATCCGTGTTTGGCTTGGCATCCAACGATGTATTCGCGGTTGGCGGCGCCGGTATCCTCACCCACTGGAACGGTACGTCCTGGGCGGAGGTCCGTTCCGGACTCGAAGTCGACCTGAACGCGGTGAGCGTCACGCAAAACTATGTGCTCTTCGCAGGCGCAGCGTCGAGCTACGGCCGTATCTATCGCACCCACGGTTGGGCTGGCAGCGCTCCGTAGCGGCGCTCGCGGCGCCATCTACTTCAACTTCGTCGACAACTTTCGCTTCTCGGCTTTGAGCGTCTTTACCCGAGCGCGCTCGACGCGCAGTAGGCGCTCGGTCTTCTTGTTGGCTTCGCGTTGCGCCGCCGCCAGCTTCTTATTCTCCTTGGCGACCGCCTCGGCGCGCTTATGGTCTTTCTCCGCACGCGCTTTTGCCCGCTGTGCTTTGCGTAGAGCGGTCTCCAACTGCTCGTAAGTCCGCTTGAGTTTCTTTTCGCCGGTAGCAGCTTCTGCTGTCGCCTTGTCCGCCGTCGCTTTGGCTTTTTCCGCCTTCGCCGTGGCTTTCTCGGCGTCGTCCTCTGCTTTGGCCCGCTGGGATTCCTTGCGGGTGATCGTGTCGATCTGACTCTTGATGGTGGATAGCTGAGTTTTGACTTTTACTTCGGCCTTGCGCGCCCGATCTGCTTCGTTTTGCGCAACGTTCTTCTGGTTGCGTGCCGTTTGCTCAGCGTCCCTTACCCAGATGAGCGCTACCGCCGCGGCCGCGACCATCACCAGCAGCACGGCGAACGAACCGACCAGGATCCGTCGCCGTCGTCGGGTGGTCTTCAGCGCCAGCGCAGTGACGGCTCCAAGATATTCACGTTCGCCGCCGGGGAGCTCGCCCTTGTAGCGCCGTTCGAATCGCTGCGCTTCCACCATGGCCTCGCCGCGCCACAGCATGCCAATAGGCTTGCCCTTTGCGGCCCACTGTTTCGCTGCCGTGCGGAGCTGTTCGAGGAACGCGCTGTCTTCGGACGATTCATCGAGCCAGCGTCGAAGAGTCGGCCAGCGTGTAGTCAGCGATTCGTGGACGATTTCGACGGCTGGCCCTTCCTGCTCGCCGCGAGACTGGACCACCAGGAGTCGAGCCTGGACAAGGTGGTCCAGCAGGCTGCTCACCGTGCTCGGCTCGCCGAGCTCGCGCAGTTCCTCGACGTCCACGATGGCCCGCGTTCCATCTCGGGTGACCAAGCGCAGGAACACCGCACGGGTCAATCGCTGTTGCTCGGTGGGCAGCCGGCTGACTACGTCATCGGCGTGAGTTGCCAGCGCCCCCTCCAGGCCGCCCATCGCTTCATAGCTCGCGGAGGTGAGGCGGCGCGAGCTGTGGTCTCGCGAGTCCCAGAGCTTGGCTGCCGTGAACTGGAGCAGAGGCAACGCCCCCTGGCTGTCGGCCAGTGAGCTCAACATGTCGTCGATGATCGCCTCCGATTCGAATCCGTAGCCGACCATATCCAGAGGTTGAAGTAACGCCTCACGCATGCCGGCGCGATCCACGGGCGGCAGAAACAACAAGCCGCGAGTCAGGCGGTCCATGAACGCGCGGTCCTCGGCAGCGCGGTCGAGGAAGTCAGAACGCATGGACACCACCACTCTCAGTGGCGTGGATGCGTCGTCGGCGACGCCAGCGAGGCACGCGGTATACGCGAGGCGCTCTGCCTGATCGGGTACGAGTGTGTAGAGTTCCTCGAACTGATCGACGAACAGCAGCAGAGACGACTTTTTCTGGCGAGCGCGGCTGCGTAGCAGAGTGCCGAGGTAGCCCGGCTCCTGGCGCAGGCGATCGAGCAAGGCCTGGTGTTCGGCCATCTTCTGGTCAAGGTCGGTCGCGGTGCTGCGCAGCATGGGCTGCAGCAGAGATGCAAGGCCGGCCATCGGGTCGCGGCCGGGGCGGGTGACCAGAGTCTGCCAGCTTTCACCTGACGCTTTGAGCGCCGGGACGACGCCAGCTCGTACAAACGATGACTTGCCGACGCCCGACAAGCCGACCACACCAACGAGGGGTTGGTCGCGCATTCGCTGGACCATGTGCGCGATGTCGCGGGAGCGACCGAAGAAACGATCGGCGTCCGTCTCCTGGAATGCGCTCATCCCGGGGAACGGACTCTCACCTTGCTCCAAGCGACGACCGAAACGGCCCGGCACGAGGGGCTCGATCGCTTCCAGCAGTTCTTGTGCGGACGCGAAGCGGTCTTGTTTTCCCTTGGCAAGGCAGCGGTCGATGATCCGTTCCAATGCCTCAGGCAGGTCATGCGCCGCGGTCGCAATGCTGGGCATCGGCTGGTCTGTGTGCGCGGCCGCGTGCCACAAACGTTGCGGCGTAACTGGTTCCAGCGGATGTCGCGCAGTCAGCATCTCCCAGAGGATGATGCCGATCGCCCAGATATCCGTGGAGTGATCGACCTTGTCCGCGCCCCACTGCTCAGGCGACATGTACGGCATCGTGCCGATCAGCGCGCCCTCCTGGGTCATGTTCGATGCGGATAGTTTGGCGACCTGGCTCTCGGTGAGCGCGCCCGTTTGTTCATCGCTCTGGAATAGCTTGGCGATGCCGAAGTCGAGAACTTTGACGATGCCCGTATCGGTCACGAAGATGTTGTCGGGCTTTAGGTCGCGATGGACGATGTCCAGTTGGTGCGCGCGGACCAGGGCGCGCACTACTGGAACGATGAGCTCGACGACGCGCCGGGGCGTCAGCGTGGTGTCGTTGGCCAGCAGGCCGGACAACGCGGCGCCCTCCAAGTACTCCAGGGCCATGTAGGGTTGGCCTTGCCATTCGTCGGCCTCGTAGATGACGACGATGTTCTGGTGGTTACACTGTGCTGTCGCGCGGGCCTCCACAAGGAAACGCTCTGTCAGCTCGGGGGAATGGATGTTGAGAAACTTGAGGGCGACGAGCCGCCCGAGCTTGGTGTCGCGAGCCAGGTACACCGCGCCCATACCGCCGCGCCCTAGTTCGCGGATCAGCTCGAACTGAGCCACGTGCGCACCCTGGCTCAGTTGAAGTTCGTCAGCACCGGTGTTGTCGGCGTCGTTTGTGTTGGGAGCTGCTGCCGGGCTCTCGGCCTGGTGGTTTGGCGGGGCCGAAATCTCGGTACGCGCGGCGTCGTTCCGCGCTGCTACGGGCGGTCCGGAAATCTGGGTTCTGGCCGTCCCCGGTTCGTCTTGAGCCTGAGCGAATTTCGGCCGGGGCGAAATCTCTGTGCGTAGCGCTCGCGCCTTGGCCGCTTCTATCTGCTTAGCGGCGTCTCCGACGCCCATCATCGTTTTTTGGGAGTCGTCGTCGCTCATGCGTCTCCCTCGACTAGAAGGCGCAACCGTGTGGCCAGTGCATCGAGCTCGAGGTACAGGTGTGCCAGGTCCGGCTCGCGTCGCTTTCGCATCAACAGCTGCATGATCGCTTGTTGCGAATCGGCCAGCTTCGCGTTTAGTCGGTGGACCTTCTCTGTCGCGTCGTCGCGTTTTCCGAGTTCCGCTGGGTCGGGTGCAACGGCGTCGTTCGCCGCTGAGTCGAGGAGTGCCAGATCCATCTCCGCGTCGCCGATGTCTTGTTCGTTGCGATCGATGGAGATCTGCAACTCGCCCACCTCCGCATCCCGTGCTGCCAGCGCGTTGGCCAGGTCGCCCAGAACCGCGCGAAGTTGGTTGATCACGGCGTCTCTGGTACCGGCCGGATCCGGCGCCATCTGAGCGGCGGCGATCAGTTCTGCTAAGCCGGCGTCTGCGGTGGGGGCAGACTGGGTCGGCTCTTCGCCAAAATCGTGCAGGCTCGCTTCGCCCGAGGCCGTTGGCGCAGCTGCCAGGCCCGGGGACGCTTTGCCCGCGGGGCCGCCTCTGGCTGGAACGACCGGCGGTCGCGTGATTTGCGCACCGCTGTCGGTAGACGCGATACCCATGAGCGCCACCCGCGCGGAGCTGTCGTTAACACTCGATTTTAGCGCATCGAGGTGCGCGCGCAGTTCTCCGGCGCTGGGGCGATCGCCGGGCGCCTTGGCGAGGCAAGCGTAGAGCAGAGTGTCGACCCGTTCAGGCAGTTGTAGGACCGGCACCCGTGCCGATAATCGCTCCGGCACTGTGTTGGCGTGGGCATAGATCAACTCCAAGAGGTTCGTGTGGCGGAACACCGGCTGCCCCGACAACAAGAAGTAGGCGATGCCAGCGAAGGCGTAGACATCCGCGGCGCCGGTGACCTTGGGCGAGCCGTCGGCTTGCTCAGGCGCCATGAAGATCGGTGAGCCGACCATCTGGCGCTCGCTGGTCAGTTTTGTCATGAACTCGTGTGAGATCAGGTGGACCAGGCCGAAGTCGATTATCTTGATCAGGTCCGGGTCGCCTGGCTGAAGCAGCACGTTGGCGGGTTTCAGGTCACGATGCACGATGCCCTGGCTGTGAACATAGTCGATTGAGCTGGCCAGCTGCGTGAGCGCCACCAGGGCGTCGGGCGGGCGCAGCGGTCCGCGTTGCTGCACGCGCACTTCCAAGTCGACACCGTCGATGTACTCCATGCACAAGAATGGCCAGCCGTTTTCGAGTCGCCCGTAGTCGATGATCTGCACCACGCCCTCGTGGCGTAGACGGCTGAGCGCTATCGCTTCCCTGGCGAAGCGTTTGCACGCCTGGTCGTCGCGGCGTTGGTCATCGTGAATCACTTTGACCGCACGGGTGACGCCAAGGGTTTGGTGCACAGCCAGGTACACGCTGCCCATTCCCCCGCTCCCCAACAGTCGGGTGATTTCGTGGCCAGCAACAACGTGGCCGATGAGTGTGTTTGTATCCAGTGCCGCGATCTTTTCAGCCATGGTTACGAGCGTCTGACCGGAGACTATCACGTGACACAGCGCGGGTAACCCTGCTTTTCTGGTAGCGCACCGTCTGCTAGAATTCTGTGAAGTTGTGGGGGCCCATGAAAACCGGAAACGCGCTGGCGGCAGCATGGTGTGCTGCGCTCGCGGGCCTCTTGTTGTTGTGTGTCGCTAGCTCGCCAGCTGCCGCTGAAGAAGCCAAGGATACGCCCTGGTCCAAGGGTGTTTCCAGCGAGCGGAAGTCGTCGGCGAAGTCTCTTCTCGACGCGGGGAATAAGCTGTTCCTCGAGAAGAAGTACAAAGAGGCGTTGGTAAAGTACGAAGCGGCGATTGGGCAGTGGGACCACCCGGCAATACGTTTCAATATCGTACGGGCGTTCATTCAACTCGATCGTCCCGTCAAGGCTTACGAGAATCTTCAGAAGGCTCTCGAGTATGGTGACCGGGCTCTCGAGGTTCAGGTCTTTCACGAGGCTAAGAATTACGAGCGTCTGTTGATTCGCCAGATTGCCGAGCTGCACGTGCGCTGCAAACAACCGGGCGTGAACATCACCGTCAACGGTAAGGACTTTCTGCGCTGCCCGGGTGAAGTGCGCAGGCGCGTGACACCGGGAAAGCACCAGGTGGTCGGGGAGAAGGCCGGATTTCTTACGCGCTCGATCGAGGTAGTGTTGTTCGCTGGAAAGAAACAGCCAGTGGATGTGGAACTAATGTCCCTATCCGAAGCGACGGTCACTAAGCGTCGCTGGAGCACATGGAAGCCGTGGGCGGTCGTCGGGGCCGGGGCCGCGATCACCGGTCTGGGCGCGTTGCTTCGGGTCCAGGCTCAGTCCGACCTCGACCGCTATTCCGCCGAGGTCGGGGAGCAGTGCATCGACGTCGGCTGTCAGCCAGGCGACCTGCTCCGCTCCACGCGAGATCTGAAATCTCGTGCCAATCTCGAAAACACGTTCGGTGTCAGCGGCTTGGTCGTCGGTGCCGCTGTCGTCGTCAGCGGCTTGACCCTCGTCATACTCAATCGGGCACGTCGCGTCGTGGACGAGTCGCTAGGGACCCCCACCGGCACTCCGACGAGCCCCGTCGTAAAACCAGCCGTGTCCACCAACAGTGTCGGCGTGCTGTTCTCGGGCGAGTTTTAGCAACCGAACAAAAAAACTCCCCGAGCCATCACTGGATCGGGGAGTTATTCGTTTCGGTATAGGGCCGAGTGGTACTAGCGGCGCTTGCGGAGCTTGTGAAGCACTTCACCGGCGCGGTCAACAGCGCCGCCGCCGTACAGCTGCTGCACCATGCCGCGCATCTTGTCGTAGGTGTTCTTCGGCAGCTTGAAGCTCATCAGTGCCATGGGCAGAGTGAATCGCTCCTCGGCCGTGGCCTTGGTCCGGGTGAACTCCTTGAGTCCTTCGTCGCCGTGAATGCGACCAAAACCCGAGTCGCCGACGCCGCCGAAGGGCAGGGACGGGATGGCAGCGAACGCCATGACCGAGTTAATCGAGGTCATGCCGGCTTTGATACGGCTGGCTAGTTTGCGAACGCCTGCCTTACCGAAGATCGACGAACCAAGGCCGAACGTGGTGTCGTTGGCCAGGCGCAAACCCTCTTCCGCGCTGCTGACCCTGATCACCGGTAGCACCGGGCCAAAGGTCTCTTCGCTGAGAATCTTCATGTCCGGTGTCACGCCGGTGAGCACCGTGGGGTGCACGAAGTCGCCGTCGATCTGATCCGGGCCGCCGACCAGCACCGTGGCGCCTTTGGCAACCGCGTCTTCCAGGTGGTCCCTGATGATCGCGACCTGGCTGGGCAGGGTGATGGCACCGATGTTGGCATCGTCGCCACCGCCGACGCGCACGTTGCGCGCCTCTTCCACGACTTTGTCCAGGAAGCGCTGATACACCGAGTCGGCCACATAGGCACGCTCAACGGAGATGCAGGCCTGACCGGCGTTGGTGAGCGCGCCGAACACGGCAGCTTCTGCGGCCTTTTCGACATCGGCGTCGTCGGCGACGATCATCGCGTCCTTGCCGCCGAGCTCCATGAGTACCGGCGTGAGCCGTTCGGCTGCAGCCGCCATGACTTTCTTGCCAGTGCGCACCGAGCCAGTGAATGCGACCTTGTCTACGGCCGAGCGCGCGAGTGCGCCACCCGTGCTGCCGTCACCAGTGACGCACTGAAATACGTTGGGCACCGAGATGGCCGTGGCGGCGATATCAGCGATGAGCTGGCCGACGAGGGGCGTCTGCTCAGACGGTTTGAATACGACCGTGTTGCCTGCCGCCAACGCGTACCCGATGGAGCCCATGGGGGTGAACACCGGGTAGTTCCACGGGCCAATCACGCCGACGCAGCCCAGGGGCACGTGGCTAACCGTGGCGCGGAAGTTGGCCATCACACCAGCGGAGACCTTTTTCTCGGCCAGCACCTTCTCCGCGCGGTTGGTCGCGTAAGCCAGATGGCTGAGTGAGTTCATCACCTCCATCATCGCGTCGACTTTTGGCTTGCCGTTCTCACGGTGAATCAAGTCGGCGATCTCGTCGGCTTGGGCAGCTAGCAGCCGGCGCCAACGCACGAGCTGATTGCGTCGCTCGGCGTGGGTCAGGTTGCTCCACTCTTTGGCCGCTTCCTGGCCGCGTTGCACCGCCGCGTCTACCTGCTCGGCGGACATCACCGGTACGTGGCCAAGTACCTCGCCGTTGTTCGGGTTGACACTCTCGATCTGTTCGACCGACTTCGGGCTCTCTTTTGTTGTCGCGACCATTCCCAGCTCCTTGTGTATTAAGCCGACGGACTTTACCACCGATGGGCTCGGGAGCTATCGCGAATTTGAAATGGATTTCAGCTTTGGGAACGCTGGCGATGTTGAGCGACCATCACCGTGTAAGCCGTCATATTCACGATGTCCTCGACGGTTGCCTCGTTTTGGAGCAGCGACACGGGCTTGTTGATGCCGAGCAGAAGCGGCCCCACAGCATGGGCCCTGCCCAATGTGCTCAACACCTTGTAGGCCGCGTTTGCCGCGCCCAGCCGATCAAAGACCAGCACGTTGGCCGCCTTGGTCAGTCGGCTGAACGGGTATTGGGCGTGGAGCTTGTCGCTGTCCAGGGCCATGTCGGCTTGCATCTCGCCATCGATTTCGAGCTCTGGCCTCGCCTGGCGGACCAGTTCGAGGGCACGCTGCACCCGCGTCACGGTCGGATGTCTGACCGAGCCGAAGTTAGAGAACGAGACCATCGCTACCCGCGGTTGGATGCCGAAGACTTTCACCGCATCCGAAACCTGGATAGCGATGTCGGCGAGGGTCTCCGCGTCTGGGTCGATGTTGATCGTGGCGTCAGCGAAGAACTTCACCGCATTCTTCAGCACCATCATGTACATGCCGCAAGCGACCTTGGCGCCGGGGCGCAAGCCGACGATTTGCAGCGCGGGCTTCAGGGTGGCCGGAAACGTGGTCTTGAGCCCTCCCAACAGACCATCCGCGTCACCGCCCTCGACCATCATCATGCCGAAGTAGCCACTCTTGGCCATATGGTGACGAGCTTGTCCGGGCGTAACGCCTTTTCGTTGGCGCAGCTGGTGGAAGCGCCTTGTGTACTCGTCGAATTTCGGCGACTCGGTCGGGTCAATGATTTCGACTTTGGACAGGAGCGAGTCCACGTGTGCTTCTTCGCAGGCTCGTTCGATGCGGTCTCGGCGGCCGAGTAGCACCGGTCGCGCCACGTTGTCATCGACGACGATCTGCAACGCTCGCAGTAGCTTCGGGTTGTTGCTCTCAGGGAACACGATGCGCTTTGGATCTCGTTTGGCGGAGCGCACGATGCCACGCATGATCGAGTAGGCAGCGTTCTGCGAGCGCCGACCGAGACGCTCGCGGTAGTCATCGATGTTGACCTCGACGCGAGCGACGCCGCTGTCCATGGCGGCCTTGGCGACAGCGGGGGCTACCCACCAGAGCACGCGTGGGTCGAACGGCTTTGGAATCAGGTAGTCGGGGCCGAACTCGAACTGGCGCCCGCCGTACGCCGAAACCACCGAGTCAGGGACGGATTCATGGGCCAGCGCGGCGAGCGATCGGGCAGCCCCGGCTTTCATCTCTTCGGTGATCGTCGTCGCCCGCACGTCGAGGGCACCGCGGAACACGTAGGGGAAACCGAGTACGTTGTTGACCTGGTTGGGATAGTCCGAGCGTCCCGTCGCCACGAGTACATCGTCGCGGGACGCGATTGCGTCCGCGTAGGGGATTTCTGGATCGGGATTGGCGAGGGCGAACACGATCGGCCGTTCGTTCATGGAGCGAACCATGTCCTGATCGACCAGGTTCGCGACCGATAGACCGAGGAACACGTCGCTGCCTTTCATCGCGTCGGCCAAGGTGCGGCAACCGTCGTCCGGGCAGGCGAACGCCTCCTTGTGTGGATTGAGATTTCCTCGGCCCTCGTAGACGACGCCGCGGGAGTCGCACAGCACGACGTTCTCTTTCGTAACGCCCAGCTCGATGAAGAAACGAATGCATGCAATCGCCGCGGCGCCTGCGCCGGACACGACCAACTTGATGTCGGCCAGCTGTTTGCCGGCGAGTTCACAGGCGTTCAGCAGCGCGGCGCCAGAGATGATCGCGGTGCCGTGCTGGTCGTCGTGAAATACCGGGATGTTCAGGCGCTCGCGCAGCTTGGTTTCCACCTCGAAGCAAGCGGGTGCCGCTATGTCTTCCAGGTTGATGCCGCCAAACGTCGGTTCGAGGGCCGCAATGATGTCGACCAGTTTGTCCGCGTCGGTCTCCGCGATTTCGATATCGAACACGTCGATGTCCGCAAACTTCTTGAACAGGCAGGCCTTGCCCTCCATCACGGGCTTGCTCGCAAGTGGTCCGATATCGCCGAGGCCAAGTACCGCGGTGCCGTTGGAAATGACCGCGACGAGGTTGCCCCTCGCGGTGTACTTCCAGACTTCCGCCTCGTCCTCGGCGATCGCCAGACACGGCTCCGCGACGCCGGGTGAGTAGGCCAGTGATAGGTCGCGTTGGCTGACCAGTGGCTTGGTAGGAACTACTTCGACTTTGCCGAAGCGCCCGCGTTGGTGGTAAGCGAGCGCGTCCTTTTTGAGCGACATGCCCGACGGTAACGTCGTTCCATGAACTCAACAACCCTCAACTCAGTTGATTGGTGAATGAGACTAAGTCAAAGCAGGTTCAGTATCAGCGACTTGATTGGTGCGAGCTGTTTGGGCGATAGCGCGCCGGTTACGTCGACCTTACGGTTGATGACGTTCACCTGAAACGCGCGAAGCGCTTTGCCCAAACCCAGAGCGCTGAGCTGGGTATTGCTGCCCGCCGTTGCCAGCCACGTGCGCAGCTGTTTGGCCAACGCTGCCGCGCCCGGGACAGTCTTGGCGGCGATGCGCAGGTGCAGATCCATACCCTGAGCGAACTCAGCGCCGACCATGACCATGCTGACGCCGCCATTGCCTACCTGGGGAGCAAGCAGGGCACGTACCTGCGCGGGCAATTGGAACACGCCCCATATATCGCGTTGAGTCGTTCCCGCATTGACCATGGAGCGAAACGCCGCGTCCTGGCTGATCGACTTAGACCGACCGGCGCGCACGTCGAGTAGGCGCGCCATGTGATGCTTTCCCGCCAGCGCGATATAGCTACCCAGGAAGGCCAGCTCGATCTCGGCGCCGAGTCGGTAGTAGCTAACACCGCCGTGGACAAGCTTCTTGAACTTCGGGTCGGTGCGTTTTGCGAACGCCAGTAGCTTTTTTCGGTCGACCTTGGCCTCGATGAACAGCGCTGCTTTCTTCGAGCGTTCGAAATCTGCGGCGAGGCCGACGACGATGGTTGAAACGTCTTTACGGATGTCCACACCGGCGCCTCTGCGCAGCAGCTCGAGCGCCGGCCGGAGCGAGTTCTGGGTCGTCATCTTGCCGGCGATCTTTTGAAACACCGGCGAACCCTTGAGAGTGTCGACGTTCACCGCCATGACCATCGCGGTGCCGCTCGGGATCATTCTCAACGCGGTACGCCCGGACTTGGCATCAGCGGTGCTGACTCCGAACCCGATCAGGGCAACGACGATAAACGCTGTGACAAACCGCTTGCTCACCTCAGCTACCTTACCGAAGATAAGTGTAAGTGCAACTGGCCGTAGCATTGACGGGGGCGATACCGGCTATCGCAGCCATGTGGTACGTCGATCTGCTCGACGCCAAACGCCCCGAACCGCGGACTTCACTGCATAAGGTCGCCCTGGCGGGGGCGCTGTCGGTCGTCGCGGTGATCGTTGTCGGTCGTGAGTTGATGGAGTACGAGCCGGTGCGTGGCTCCTACGAGTACGCGCTGTTCCACAGTTTCTTTGTCGCGGCGTTGCTGGAGGAGTTGGCCAAAGTCGCCTGCGTCTACTGGGTAGTCTGGCGCAGACCCGAGTTTGACGAGCGCCTCGACGGAATTGTCTACGCCGCATACGCCGCACTTGGCTTCGCCATGGTCGAGAACGTGCTGTACCTGTGGAAGTTTACCCATACCAACGGTGAGTTCGTGCGCGTCTACTTCTTACGCGCGCTGCTGGCGGTCCCCGGCCACGCTATGTGGGGTGGCATGATGGGGTACTTTGCGGCAAAGCGTCGATTCGATCACACCGGGCCGGGCCTACTCGGTGGTTTCCTGCTAGCTGTCGTGCTGCATGGCGCCTACGACGCTGCGATATTCTTGTCCGAGCCGCTGACTAATAGAGGTCACGCTACGTTGGCGAACCTACTATTGCTCGTGCCGTTTGTTATAATCATCGTTGGCGCCTGGGTGTTTTGGTTGATGGCCAGGCAAGCACTCCACGCAGATGATGTTGCCGAAGCGAGAGCGATGGCAACGACAACCCCAGCGGCCGTCCCCGCTCCAGGCAAAACACATGAAAACACTGACTAGCATCTCCGCCGTACTTGCTGCCGCCGCTCTGTTGATCGGCTGTGGTGAGGATACGGATCTCACTGGCCTGTATCAGGTCACCTACCACACGTACAGCTCGGACAACTGCGAGGTAGAAGGTGCCGCCGAGACGGAGCCCCCATACTTCCGAATGAGCAAGTCCGAGTTTTTCGGCGCGAACATCTTCTCCTTTGACGGTTGTGAGTCAGCAGCTGACCCGGAGTGCAACGACTTCTTGATGGTGGGCAGCAGTTTTACCCAGCCCGTCGACAACGGTTGGAAATCGACCGTTAGTTACTCGTCGTTCTCCGGCGGGACTTGCAGCCTCGGCTTTTCCAAGGGCACAGCGATCCTTCAGGGCGGAGAGTTGCGTATTGAAGCGCGCGCGTGGTCGGAAACAGACCAGATTCCCGACGCCGCGTGCGACCCGGATGAAGCCGAAAGCCGTGGAACTGACATGCCTTGCGACGGCTACGAGGTCATCGTAGGCACCCTCATCCCAGAATAACGGCTTGACGGGGCGCCGGGTCGTCGACGAATCTCGGCGCCTTCGTGGGCGTACGTGTTCGTCACATAATCGTGATTGCCGGGGCTGTGCTGTTTGCGCAGCTGACGTCTCCACGCGCGGATAGCAACTCGGCACAGCCGAAGGCTGAACAGCCGAAGGCTGAACAGCCGAAGGCCGAACAGCCGAAGGCCGAACAGCCGAAGGCCGAACAGCCGAAGCCTGAGCCGCCCAAGCCTGAGCCGCCCAAACCAGAACCAGCGGCGGTGACCAACATCGACGCCGCGGCGGTTGTCAACGTTCTGGGCACGCTCGGCGAACCCGTCGAAACCGCGACGCGTTGGTTGGGGAAGCAGCTCGACAAGATCAAACATTTGCCACCGTGGGGCTCCAAAGGTGGAGTGCGCGGCGCGCTGTTCGAACTGGGTGTCGTCGATGTCATGAGCGTCGCCGACTGGGCGGGGTTGCTCGGCGCCGTCGACTTCTCCAGGTACCGCATCTTCGGAACGCCTCCGGTCATCGGCCCCAAGAGCTCTTCGTATGGTTGGCGGCATCACCCGGTGCTACGGCGGCGCAAGCTTCACAAGGGCGTCGACTTTCGCGCTGGCACCGGTACGCGGGTGTACGCGTCGGCTCCTGGACGCGTCATCTACGCGGCGCGCATGGGCACCTACGGCAACCTGGTCAAGATCGATCACGGCGAGGGCCTGGAAACTCGATACGCTCACCTGCGCCGGATCAAGGTTCGCAAGGGCGACTACATCGCCGCTGGCACCATTATTGGTCTGGTCGGCGCGACCGGGCGCGTGACCGGTCCACATCTGCACTTCGAGGTGCGCCTCAACGATGAGCCACTCGATCCCTCGGCCACGTTCATCGTGCCGCTGTTCAACAAGAAACCAAAAGTTCCTGACCGGGCCCCGCGATCGGAATGGACGAAACGCAAGCGCCGCAAGCGCAAGAAACGCCGTAAGCGCCGAACGAAGAAGCGCGGTAAGCGCTAGAACGGCGCGATGGCGTCGACGGCTCGACGGGCCTTCATGCGCTCTTTGAGTTGTTTCAGCAGCGGGCGCTGATGCAGCGCCAGGTTACGGCGTTCGGTTTTGTCTACGCGAATGTCGTAGAGGGCGTCACTCTTGTTGCTCTCGTATTCGATCAGCTTGTAGCGGCCCCAGACCAGAGAGCGCACGCCGTAGCGCACGGAGCGATCCCGAACCATGGCCGAGTACGCTTCGCCTTTTCCTTCTGGGCGGGTGCCGAGCACGATGCCCGACAGCGACGTGCCGTCCATCTGTGGCATGCCTGGTGGCACGTAACCGGCGAGGTCCAGCAGGGTGGCCGCCAGGTCGACCAACCCGGTCGACTGGCGAATGCGTCTTGGTTTGATTCCGGCGCCGCTGATGATCAGCGGTACGCGGATCTGAGAGTTTAGCAGATTCGTCGAGTGGAAACGTTGGCCTCTGTCGCCGAGCCCTTCGCCATGATCGGCAGATACGGCGACGATCGTGTTCTTCTTCATTTGCCTGGTCCACATCACCGACATCAACTTCGTGAGCGACGCGTCGACATCGGCCAGGGTGCGGTCGTAGCGGACGCGCATGTCTCGGCCGAACTTGGCCTGGCGGTAGGTCACGTCCCACAGGTGCGGGTCGATGAAGTGGATCCAAATGAAGTACGGTTTGTGTTTGTCCGGCCGCTCCTGCAACCAGTCCCGAGCCAGAGCGCCCAGGTCACCTTTGGGTTTCGTGCTCATCTCGTTGGTATGGTGCAGATAGTCCAGGCCACGAATCAGCCCAAGGCGATGATCGGGGTGGAACTGGGAGCCGGGGGAGAGGAAGCCAGCGGTGTCGTAGCCCGCCGCTCTGAAACGTTCGGCCAGGGTGATGTGGCGCGGATCCATGCGCAGCGCCCAGCCGGCGATGCGCCCGCGGACACGGTGTGGGCTCAGACCGGTGACGATGCTCGGAAGTGACCGGCGGGTGACGTTGCCCGGCGAAAACGCCCACTCGAACACGGCGCCTTCCTTTGCGAGCTTGGCAAAGCTCGGCATCTTGGCTACGCCACCATAAGGCGGCGTGCGATCGGCGCGCACGGTGTCGATGGTGATCAACACGACGTTCGGGTGTTTGGCGCCCGGGCGTTCTTTGGGTTTGATGCCCTTGAGGTTGAGGCTTCGGCGTAGGGTTTGGATGTTGTAGACGTAGTCGATGGCCGCGCCGCCCCAGGTGGTATTGCCCCAAACTTCGAGCATCGCGTAGGGCTTCTTGTGGCGGACGTAGTACGCGGCCGATAACGAGCTCGCGCCAATCCCGAGGGCGATGGTGACGACCGCAATGGTTGCTCGCGAGTTGCGGCGTAGGGTCGGCCATATGGCCATCAGCGCCATGAGGGCTGACAACCACAAGGCCAGATAGATGTACGGAGTCAGATCGAGGAAGCCAATGCGAGGTTCGATGGCCGCGAACCAGATCACAGCGAGTAACGCCGCGGTCGTAGCGATGGTCTCGACTACCAACAGGGCTGGCGTCATCAACGACCTGCCGAGCAAGTCGTGCAGCCATGCGTCCAGGCTGGTCATCACGCGCGTCATCGCGTTGACCGCAGGCAGCGCCGCGGCAAGGGCCGCCAGGGTCAGCACCACCATCATCGCGGTGTACAGCGCTGCGATTACTTCGAAGTCGTCGTTCTTGTAGACGAGACTCTGCACGATCTCCAGGCTGATCACCGCGAGCAGGCCCAGGCCGACAAAGCAGCAAAACAACCAGGCAGCGAGCCGGGGGACGCCGCCGGTGCCGACAGTCAGCCGAGTGGCGTCGTCCCGCAATGCCCAAGCGTTCCATAGCCAGTGGGCGACAATGGCGATGGCGAAGCCCGCGGGTAACGCCACCATGCTCACGAAGCCGGCCGTGGCGAACGCCTGCAGGACTGTGTAGGTGTTGATCAGTCCGTCGAGCAGCCCCGCGAGCCCGGTGGCAGCACACGCCGCGATCAGTGCCGGAAGGGCTGCGTCCCGCGCGTATGCACGTATGCGACTGCCGGCGCTCACGGTCTACTTATAACTCCGTCCACGGCGTCGACGCAAAACGGGTTGGGGGCGGCGCGGCTAGTTCGCCCGGTATGCGGCGATGCGCTGGCGCAAGAGCGCAGTGCGCGCGTCGAAGCGAGTGGCCAAGTCCGCCGCCACTGTGCGGATTTCTTGGATGGCGATGTCGGGATCCGTAGCGGCAGGGTTTGCCAGGACGAGCCGTGTCATCGCGGGCGCGACGCCCGGGATTCTCAGGTAACGGCTTAGTTCAGCCTCTGTGGCATCTAGCGCGGCCTTGAATCGCGCCGACGTCAGGGTGGTGTCGAGCATGGCTTCCAGGGTATCGACGTAGCGCGCGTACACGTCTGGGTCGGCGAGCATGATGTGGTCCCATTCGGCTTCGGCGCAGTAGGTGAGCTGCCACGGATCCATCACCGAAAACTGGCCTGAGTAGTGGCACGAGGAGAGCACATCTTCGAAATCCCAACCCGCGAAGCGATATCTGGCGTCCATGGTGCCGTCGCTCATGAGTGTCTCAGCATTCGCTAGCCAGACCTCATCGACATAGTCGCCGTTCTCGACGGCCGACGCCCCAGCCAGAAGGCGCAGGTAATCCGCCAGGTTGAGCCGTCGCTCGAGTGCCTCGATGAGGGTGTCGCCGCTGAGCCCATCTAGTCCAGCGAGCGCGGCCGCGTAGGAGTCCCGCGCGTCTTGTTCGGTAGTGCCGGAGTACTTCACCTCAATGGGGGTCGTTGGTGGCGAGGTGGTCGCGAAGCCTCTGCGCAACACCGAGCGGATTCGGTTGCGGTCCAGGCGGAACTCTTCCGCGACTTTCTCCACGAGGAGGTAGACACCCTGGGACACGCCGTCGATCTTGAGCTCGATGAAGCGAAACTCGAACGGGAATAGTCCGAGTTGCTGCCAAAGCTGCATCAGTGTGTGCTGGCGAACGTAGCGGTCGTCCAGGCACATGCTCAACAGGTAGAACTCGTCGGTGGCCGAGCGCGGCATCAGATAGCGCGCGCGCTTCCCGCCCAGGTTGAGAGTGAAGTTCTTGCGTTCGCACGTGATCGAGCCCTTGCCGCGTAGATGCGCTACCGAGGGTAGGGGCGCTCTGGCCGGACCGAGGACGACGGACAGGTTGAAGTCGCTCTTGCTCAGGCTCGCGTAGCGCTGGTCGTATACGGCCCTTTCCTCGCTCGTGAATTGAAACTCGATGGTATCCGCGAACGTCCGCTGCCCGTCCAGGATTGTCGGTGCATCGCACGCGCTGTTGTGCTCTTCGTCCAGGCTCGTCGGCAAGCTAACGGTCAGCTGATTGTGCTCCATGGAGATACGCGCAGATGCTCCGGTCGGCGCGCCGCACACGGCGACTCGATGGTGACCTGTGGCGGCGAACGCTTCGAGGCGGTCGGCGGCAGTGCGGGCGGCTCGCTTCAGATCTCCACCTGCGTCCTCAGGTCGGGAGACGAATCCCGAGCCCAGCTCGTCTCGTCGGCTCTGGCTCACGCCACCGACGACCCATTGCACCAGGCTCGACTGGGCGAAATCAGGAATGGCTTCTGGGAGGTCTGCGCCGATGAACACCACGGATCTCAAGCCCGGATGCCACTCGCCGCCGATTCGTGCGTTCTCATCGCCGACCGTGGTCACCGCTTCGTGCGCGCCAACGTACGAGCTCGGCGCAGCCAGAAGGCCGGTGACATTGAGAGCGGTGATCAGCTCGTCTCGGTTGAGCGTGAAGTCGCGAAGCTGGTCGATGGTTGCCCCCCATCGGTACAGCGCGATGCGTTCGTCTGCCGGACGCTCACCCAGGAACGCCAGGGCTGCGTCTCGCACGCGCAGCTGAGCATCAGCGTTGGTGGACGGGATGACGACGACGGAGGTGTGTCCGCTCGGCAGACTTATCGGACGAGTCAGTATGTTGGCCGCGCTATCGTCGACGAGCCAACGCATTTGAATCTGTTGAGCGGAGTCGGTGGAAAGCGGAAATCCGTCGGCGTCGTGAACCCGCAGGGTGATGGCCGTGCCGCCGCCAGGCCAACTATGCATCGCTGCTACCTGCATTCCGATGGTCGTCGGTACCCGGGCGTCGGGGTTGGGTGTGGCAGTGGGCCCGCTTCCGCATGCGAACGAAAACGCTCCTATCGCCGCGAGAACAGCGCCGTTGGCCACGCTGCGAAGGTGCGGGTCGTTCAATCGTCGCTCCGGCAAACGAAGGGGTACAGGTTCTGACAGCGCACGTCGCCCCAATCGCCGTTTCCATGGGGCGTGAATCCTACGCAGTCTTCGGTCCCGTGGTCGTCGTCCTCACCGATGGCGAATGTTCTGAACGAGGCGTCACTGCCATCGGACCATGTGTACACGCTCTCCACGGCGCCGTCGTTGAGTCCGTGCCACCACCAGCCGGTCCTGATCGACTGAGTCGCTTGCCACACGGCCGTGTTTTGGACCGCGTCTTCGATGGTCGCGAGCTCCGCTCCCAGGTCGCGGCAATGTTGTGCTGCGCGGCTCCAGCTGAACTCACGGTCGCAGAAGTGCCAGGTCACGCCAGCGAGGGTTTGTGTCGGGCACGTGCACTCTGCCAGGTCGTCGACCAAACCGTTGCAGTCATTGTCCAGGCCATCGCAGACTTCCGTGCCGACGGGCGAGGCCTGGTCGCTGCTGTCATCGCAGTCGTCAAAGCAGGCGCCGTAACCGTCCCCATCCAGGTCGCGTTGATTGCCCGCGTCGTCGAGGCACTGCAGGCGTTGGCGCCACTCGTCAGGCTGAGCCCGGATCAGGTCACGCATGACCAACCTGTGCCGATCGATGCCTTCCAGAGGCCAGGGCTGGCGAGTGTCACGGGCCAGGGCGTCCTGGGTCAGGGTGATGGCGTCGTCCATGAGTTTCTCTAGATCGAGCGCCTCGAATACGTCGGCCACGTCCAATGCGACGCGCTTGTATTCGGCGAGGCACGTTGGTAGCGCGAAGCATTTTCGCGACAGCAGCCCCATGCTTCCGAACACGCTCTGCGGTCCTTGCATGGCCTGGTCGGCGCCCCACGCGAAGAAGTACCACTTGTCGACGGAGGGTTCGTGATAGATGCGGTAGTTGTGTGACTTTCTGTACCCGTCCCAGTGACCGGTGATTCCTTCGGACGCGACGAACGCGAGGAACGGGTCGACGTCTACGAGGGCGTCGTCCCCGAAGAACACGTCGTCGCCCGGCAGACCGACGGCTGCGATTAGTTTCGACAGATCTTCCCGGGACTTGTCGGCGCCTTCGTCCTGATCGAACTCCCACAGGTCCTCGGGCACCAGGTCGTCGCCGAAGTCTCCTTCGTACAGGCTGCCGCTGGCGTCGGCGAATCGGTGCTCGAGGAACGAGTCGTCCTGGCTCTCTATCAGGGCGTACAGTCCGTAGTACACGTCGTTGACGTACACCTCTGCGAAGCCGACCCGCGGCGCGGCCGCCCCAGCCGCACGGAACACCTTGTATGCGAGTACCTCGTGAAGCTGGGTGTGGTCCTGCCGCATGTTGTTGAGAGTCAGGCCCTCCAGGCCGAACAGCCGCGCTCCATTTTCGAATTTGTTGAACTTCAGCTTGAACGCGGCCTTGCCGCCGAGTCCCTGAAATGAAAACGTCCCTTTGAGTCGGATACCGACGTTGGTGAACTCCCTGTCGAGCAGCGACACCCCACCGGACACGTATTCTCGAGGCTCCTGTCCGAGGTCTGCGATGGCCTCGGCAGACAAAGTCAGCCGGATCTTCGGCAGCTGTTGCAGTGAGAACAATTCGTCGCTGCCGAAGGTCACGACGACAGGCTCCCGATCGGCCAGTGACGGTAGGTTTGTGAAACCCGGCGGCACCGGTTCGGGTGGCTCGCCTGGTGGGGCGGTCCCACAGGCAGAGTGCGCGAGCAGTGCGACCAGCACCAACAGCCTGTTAGCTACTCGAGGCACGTGCGCCAACTATAGCCTGTCGACGAGTACGCCGGTAAACGTTATGATTTGCATGATGAGCGGGAACTTCCGAGCTTGTCTGCTGGTTGTCGCTGCCCTGGCTGTCGGGGCTTGTGGTTCGGGCGGACAGGAGGTCGCGGATGCGGCAGCCGACACTACGCCGGATGCGACCATCGTTCCACCGCCAGACCTGGAACAACTGGTCGAGGACTACGAGAACCAGCTGATCAGCCGCGACGAGTTTCGCGCGGGCATCGCACTGATTCCCGACACAGATCGCCCTAGCACCCTCAGTGGTTCAATCGACGAGACCACCCTACTCAAGCTCCGTGCCCAGCCGTATCAAGTCGAAGCCGATCTGAGCGTCGCCGAGGATGTGATTCTCGTCATAGAGCCCGGCGTTGAGTTGGTCTTCGCGTTCGGCGTCAGCTTGAACGTCAACGGTCGCTTGTACGCCATCGGGAGCGACAGCTCGACGGTTGTATTTCGTGCCGGCCCAGGTGATTTCTACAATGCGATCGTCCTCCATAGCGGCCCTAACCAGTTGGTGTCGGTGGAGTTCGATCGCGGAAACCGAAACCTGGTGGCTGCGCATCCGTTCGATACCCACACCCTTGTCGAGTCGGCGCGGTTCGACGCCTGGGTCGATATTGCCGTCGATCAGGTCGCCTCCAGTGGATTGCACATCTTGCGTGCCGACTTTGGCTATCAGACTGACCCGGCAGATGTTTCGGGCGAGACAATCAGGTCGCGCAATTCGGGCGTCATCACCATCGAAGAGTCAACGTTCAACTATCGGCGTGGCTACCGCGATGTGATTGATCTGCAAGACTGCGTCGCCGACTACTGGCCGGTCATCATCCACAATCGGTTCGACGGCGGCGAAGACGACGCGGTCGACCTGGATGCCTGTTCCGCCTTCGTCATCGGTAATCACATTCGCGACTTCACCCCCCTGGATTTGGATACCCCTGTCGGTGGCGTAAACGGCGGGGGTATTACCGGTGACCAGGTCAGTTCAAAGCCCATCATCATCAACAACTTCATCGACAACTGCTATCACGGTATTGGTTTCAAGAACGGCGCCAGCCCGACCATCTACAACAACACGATCATCAACAGCAACATCGGCATCAGCCTGTACCAGAGCGCCGTCGGCCAGCCAGTTCCGCATGGCGTTGTCTACAACAATGTCCTGGCCAACAATCTGGGCTGGCTAAACGGTGGGCTGCCTCAGGACATCGTTCTCAACGGCAAATGGTGGCCGAGTTACAACCAGGTAGACGACGTGCAAGCAACGATCGACGCACGCTTCAACATCACTGCCAGTTCCGGCATAGCGTATCCCGGGGACGGAAACAGCGGCGAACAACCGCTCGTGGCCGTGATCGACGGGGTGCCAACGCTGATGGCCGGCTCCCCCGGCATCGGCACCGGCGCGGACACGCTGCCCCTGGACAGCGCGACCAGGGACCAGGTCATCGAGTTCCTAAGAACCGACTTCGCGGGTAATAGCCGTGCGGAATCCGCCGGCGTGTTTCCCAACATCGACCGCGGCGCAGTGCAGAATTAGCGGGCGAGACCGCGCTAGCTGATCTTCTTACCGTTTTCCCAACGGTAGAAGCCTTCGCCGACCTTCTTGCCCATCTTGCCGGCGGCCACTTTGTCGCGGAGGATCTGTGGCGGGCGGAAGCCTTCGCCGATTTGCTCGGTCAAGTAGTCGGCGATGCTCATGCGCACGTCGAGGCCGACCAGGTCGGTCAGCTCCAGGGGGCCCATTGGATGTCCGTAGCCCAGGCGCATGGCGGTGTCGATGTCGGCGGCGCTGGCGACTCCTTGCTCCACCATGCGCATTGCCTCGAGCCCGATGACCAAACCCAGGCGGCTCGATGCGAACCCGGGAACGTCCTTGACGCTGATAGAGGTCTTGCCGAATTTTTCACCCAGAGCCCGGGCGCAGTCCAGGGCGGCGGCGCTGGTGCCTTCGTGGTGAATGACCTCGCACAACTTCATGATGTGCACAGGATTGAAGAAGTGCATGCCGACCACGTTCTGCGGATTCGGCACGGCTTCGGCAATGTCGCCGACGGAAAGAGAGCTGGTGTTGCTGGCGAGCAGGATGTGGGCGGGCGCCGCTTGTGCAACTTCGGCGAACAGTTTGCGCTTCAGATCCATGTTCTCGGGCACGGCTTCGATCATCACGTCTGCGTCGGCGACGGCGTTTGCCAGATCCGTGGTCGTGCGTACCCGGGCAACCGAGGCGTCGCGTACCTCCTCGGTCACTTTTCCGCGGGCGACTCCTTTGTCGAAGTTCGCCCGTATGCGATTCATCGCCGCGTCGAGGGCGCCATCGTCGATGTCGTACATGGCGACCGCATAGCCAGCCTGCGCCGCCACGTGGGCGATACCATTCCCCATTGTCCCCGAACCGAGGACGGCGATTGTGCGTACTTCATCGATGGAAACAACGGGAGTCTCGCTCATGGGCGATTTCTACCACAGGCGCAGGGTTGCGCTGGCCCGGGCAAAGGCATAACGTCACGGACATGCGCGTCTCAGTGGACGCTGATCGGCTCCACCAAGAGTTGGAGAAGATCGTCGGCTCCAAACGAGTGTCCATAGCGGCCACGGATCTCGACACGTACTCCCGTGATATGTGGCCACGGTTGCTCCTGGCGGTGCGCGAGGGCAGCCCTCCAGACCACACGCCCCACGCTGTGGTCTGGCCCGAATCTGTCCGCGAGATTTCGGCCATCGTGCGCCTGGCGCGGTCGATGGGGGTGCCGATTATTCCCTACGGAGGCGGCTCCGGAGTTTGTGGCGGTACCGTACCGGTACGGGGTGGCATCACCATCGACACCAAGCGAATGGATGAGCTGCTCAACGTCTCGCGCCAGGACATGCTTTGCGATGTCCAGGCGGGAATGAATGGCGAGCGGTTCGAACGCGCGCTTGCGCACCGCGGCTACACATTCGGTAATTTTCCGTCGTCCATTTACTGCTCCACCGTTGGCGGTTGGGTCGCGACGCGCGCGGCCGGGCAACTGTCGACCAAGTACGGCAAGGTAGAAGACCGAGTCGTTGGACTCACCGTCGTTACCGGTACCGGTGACGTGGTGACCACCGACGGTATGGCTCGGGCCAATCGCGGACCCAACTGGACCCAGCTGCTCACGGGTAGCGAAGGCACGCTCGGCATCATTACGTCCGCGCGGCTGCGTCTGTCACCGGCGCCGGTGCTTCAGGTGTTTCGCGGCTTCAACGTCGAGAGCGTTGCCCACGGCGTGGAAGTGATTCGCCGTATCACGCAGCGCGGGTTGAAGCCGGCGGTCGTGCGCCTGTACGACGAGCTGGACACGTTCATTCACAACATGGGTGGCGAGAAGCATGTCCCAAGCGACAAGCGCAACCCGGATCAGTTCGCGCCGTCGGCCGGCCGTGGCGAAGGCGCGCTCCCCATGCTGTTCGATCCCGAAGAAGGCCAGGACTCAGGTGGCATGCTCGGGCGGATGTTTGGTCTGCTAGCGAGCCGAGGCAAGGGGCGGAGCGTCAAACAGGAGCTGATGTCGGCGGCGCTGTCGTATCCCAAGATCGTCGGCAACGTCGCCACCTCCCTTGTTGAGCGCCTATCGCGCCAGGGCTGTCTGCTGGTGATTGGTCTCGAAGGCTCGCGCATCCGCACAGAGGTAGAGGCGCGCCTCGTGTTCGAGGAAATCGAACGGGCAGGCGCAAAGGACATGGGCGAGGAGCCCGGTCGTCACTGGTTCGAGCATCGCTACTCCGTTTCGTATCGCATGTCGCCCACGTTCCGCGATGGCGCGTTCGTCGACACCATGGAGGTCGCGTCCACCTGGGAGCGTCTTCTCGACATGTACGACGCGGTCCGCACGGCGATCGGCCGGCACGCCCTGGTCATGGCCCATTTCTCCCACGCCTACCCCGAAGGTTGCTCCATCTACTTTTCTTTCGTCGGCAACGGCGAAAACCGCCGCTCTGCCGAACGCATCTACGACGCGATCTGGCGCGACGGCTTGGCTGCGACAAGTCGCGTCGGCGGCACGATCAGTCATCACCATGGCGTCGGGCTGCTCAAGAGCGCCCATATGAACTCAGAGCATCGCGAAGCAATGATGTTGTTCCGCGGGCTGAAGGCGACCCTGGATCCCCACGGCATCATGAATCCCGGAAAGATGGGGCTTACCGATGCCTAAGGAATTCGGCGCGGCGCTGGTCGGCATCCTGGGCGAGAAACACGTCACCGATCGGGCGAGCGCACTCAAGGACATCGGCGTCACCCCCATCGAAGGCGACGTCAACTCATGGCTGATCAAGCCAGGGTCGGCCGCGGAGATCGCAGAGGTCGTTCGTCTGGCCAATCCGTGCAAGGCGGCGATTATCCCTGTGGGTAATCACGCGCGGGCTCCCAAGGCGACTGCACTCGGTGATCGTCGGCGCGTGTTCGTCGATATCCGGCGCATGAACCACGTGCTCCACTTGGACGAGACTTCCCTTGTTGCCCATGTGCAAGCGGGTTTGACCGGACTTGCTCTCGAGCAAATCCTCGCTCCGCGCGGATTGAGCCTGGGCGATTACCCACCGGCTACCCTGGGCTCCACTGTTGGCGGCCTGCTCGCCGTACGCACCCCGGGCAAGTCGTCCCCCCGGCACGGCTTCATCGAGGATTCTGTGCTCGGTGTATCCGCAGTGATGGCGGACGGCCGCACCATTCACACGCGAGTCGCTCCGCGTAGAGCTACAGGGCCGGACCTCGCTCGGGCCCTTTGCGGCAGCGAAGGCACTCTGGGACTGATCACCTCTGCGGTGCTGCGAATTCACCGCCGCCCCGAATCGCGTTTTCTCGCTGCGTACGCGCTGCCGAACTTCGCCGATGCCCTGTCGGCGGTGCGCTTGGCGCTTCGAGAAGAATGCGCGCCGGCGGCGATGCGTGTCCTGGATCCCGAGTCTGTGGAGCTTCATCTGGGACGAGATCACTGCGAACCCGGCGAAGTCATCCTCGTGGTGGCGACCGCGGGTCCGACGGATCTAGCGGCATGCGATCGCGAGCTCATGACGAGCGCTGTGACCGCGGAAGGTGGTCGCCGCCTCGATAGCAGTATCGCCGACGTCTGGTGGCGCGCGCGCATCGATCCGAGCTCGGCCAGCGCTGTACCGTTGCCGACGTTTCAGGTGGCCGCGGTTCCGCCCAAAGCGGCGAAGGTCTACGACGCGGTGATCGCGGCAGCGAGGGAAAGTGGCTCGAACGCGCGGGCGCACGCTTCGCGGTTCGATGCCAGCGGCTGCGTTCTGTTCTTCACCCTCAGCGATCCGTCGATCCGCGAGGCTGCCGAATCAGCTGCTGAAGAAGCGGGCGCTCTGTTGCTCGGCTCCCGTAATCAGAAGATGGAGCCGTACTTCGTGCAGCTTCGGGCAGAGCTCGACCCGAACGGGATCATGAATCCCGGCGCGCTGATCGCGTAGCCGCGGCAGCCGGAGCAGCGGCTATAGCGCCGCGAGCCCGCGCTCCAGATCGCGCCATACATCGTCGACGTGCTCCACGCCGACGGAGATGCGCAGCAGCCCGTCACCGATGCCGGCCGCCGCGCGTTGCTCTGGCGTCATCGCTACATGGGACGAGGTGGCTGGATGGGCGACCGTGGTGGTGACGCCTCCCAGACTCGGCGACAGGGTGATCAGCTCGAAGGCGGAGACGACTTTGTTGGCCGCGGCTTGATCGCCGACATCGAAGCTGAACAACGCGCAACGCTCGGCCTGGTGGAGCGTGTTTACCGCCGCGTGGCCCGCCAGACGCTCGGTGAGCGCCGCGCTGGTCTGCCATGAGCGGTCCATTCGAACACCGAGGGTTCGCATTCCGCGTACGGCGAGCCAGGCGTCGAACGGCGCGGCGGTCAGGCCGAATCGCGCGGCGACCGAACGACCCGGGGCCACGTCGGCCGTATCGCCGACGACGACGCCGGCGCAGAGATCGTGGTGACCGGCGAGGAACTTTGTGACCGAGTGAACGACGAGTGTTGCGCCGTCGGCCATGGGCTGATTGCGTAGCGGCGTGGCGAACGTATTGTCGACGATCAACGCGACGTCATGCTGTTTGCAAAGCGCCGCGATGGCGGAGGTGTCCGGCTCGCTCAACAGCGGATTGGCCACGGACTCGATGAGCAACGCACGCGCTCCCGCCAGGTGTGGCTCCACGGCGTCAGGGGAGTAGGCGTCCACGCCAGTCACGGTGATACCCAGGCGAGAAAAGTCGCGGTCGAACAACGCGTGACTGCCGCCGTACGCGTCAGACTGGACCAGCAGCGTGTCGCCAGCGCTGCACACGCCGAGCACGGCCGACGCAATCGCGCCCATGCCGGAGCTGGTGGCAAAGCCAGCCGTAGTGCCTTCCAGGGCCGCGACTCCGAGGCCGAGTTCGTCGGTGTTAGGCATACCCAGGCGGGCGTAGACGTATTCGTTTCCGGCGAGGGCCGGGAGCGAGGCATCGATAGAGCCGAAGTCGAACACCGAGTTCTGGTAAAGCGGTGACACGTGGGAGTGTGGCGCCTTCTCGGGGGGCCTACGGGGAGTTCCCGCGTGGGCACAGATTGTCGCGGTGTCGAGGGGGGTGGCCATGGTTTTCCTTTCGCCGACCGGTGTTCACGGCCCACGCGAAGATCCGCGCGGTGATATAGTCGGCCCAGTGAGTTTTCCGTTCTCCGCGAGCTCCGTCGCCAAGCAGCTGGATAATTGCACGTATTGTCCGAAGATGTGCCGGCATGCGTGTCCGGTCGCCACGGCGAGTGGTCGTGAAACACTGATTCCCCAGGCCAAGATGGCGCGGCTCAATACCCTTCGTAAGGGGGAGGCCGCGTGGACCGCGGAGTCGACTGAACCCAACTGGGGGTGCACCGGTTGTCGCCAGTGCACGATGTACTGCGAGCACGGTAACGAGCCCGGGCTGGTGTTGCTCAGCGGTCGCGCGGAAGCGACGGCGCGGGGAGCCGGTCATCCGAATTTACAGGATTATCCAGATCGGTTTCGCAATCGCGATGCGCGCTTGGTCGAGCAACTCAAGGATATCGTTCCCAAGGAACAGATGGACGAGGACGCGTTGGTCGGGTTCTGGCCCGGTTGCGACGCGATCGATAAGGGCAGCAAGGACATCACCGCCGCGATGGATTTGTTCAGGCGCGCCGGTGCCGACCACGTCAAGGTCGTCGATGCAGAACAGGCGTGCGCGGGGTATCCGCTGCTCGCCGCGGGTTACCCGGACATGTTTCGCTGGCACGCGGCCAAGGTCGCCAAGAGCCTGGCGCGTTTCCGTACGGTCATCGTCAACTGTTCCGCGTGCGTCCACGCGATGCGCTCCATGTATCCGGCGGAGGGCGTAAGTCTCTCCACCGAGGTGCTCGCCCTGTCCGAGTTTCTGGCTCAATCGGCCGCGCGGCTACGCAGCAAGGATGCGGATAAGGACGCCACCAAGGACGACGCAGCCAAGAGCGACGCAGCCAAGAACGACGCAGCCAAGAACGACGCAGCCAAGAACGACGCAGCTCCCCGGCGCAAGTCGGTCTACTACCACGACCCGTGCTATCTGGCGCGATATGAAGGTGTGCTCGATGCACCTCGCCGGGTGCTAGCCCAGGTGGCCGATGTTCGCGAGTTCGGCTGGTCGCGCAAAGACACCGAGTGCTGCGGCGGTGGCGGACTGTTGCCCAAGACCATGCCCGACGTGGCCGACTCCATGGCACGCAAGCGGCTCAAAGACATTTCGAGTCGCGGTGGCGGCACCGTGGTGACCTCGTGCGCGACTTGTGCGTTCATGCTCAAACGCAACGCGCCCACCGGCGTCACCGTTTACGATCTGCCTACGGCGATGATGAGGTTGGCCGATGACGGTTCGGTCGCCAGTAGCGACCTCGCCGAATTGGCCGACGACGACGAGAAGATCTAGCTAGCGGCGGATCCAATCCGCGGCCGGTATCGCGTAAGCACGGCGGACGAGTTCGTCAACCTCGAGCGGGTCCACTTCTTTTGATTGAACCGCCGCGATCACGTCGTCGGTCAGCGGCGACATGGCGGGAAGCGGCAGCGATCGCAGATAGGCCGTCTTCATGCGCATGTAGTTGCCGCGCAACGGGATGCCAGTCTCCGACAGCCACAGGGCGACGATGGGCGAGTTGAGCACGGCGAGCAGTAGGTCCAGTGAATAGCCCGGGTTGGTGTCCGCCAGCCTCAACGCGTACGCCGAGTCGAGCGCCATGGTCGCCGCTGTGTCCATGAGCGCTCGGCCGTTCCGGGCGATGTCGGGCACCACCAGCTTGGCCCCGGGCTCACCCAGGAACGCCATGTTCTGCGGCCGTCCCCAGCAATAAAAATTCGGTCCGCGAAATCTGCCGCGCTCTCGCCGCTCTAACAGGTCTCGGCAGCGGTCGAGATAGAGCGCCGTGCGAGGCCAACGCTCCCGGAGTTGTTGCGGTTCGATCAGGACGCCGCGACGGGAGTAGGGGACCAGCACGCGTACGTCACCCACGCTGCCGAATGCGGTGACATCCCGGCCGCGCAAACACGGTCGCAACAGAGCCGACTCGATGCGTACGGTTTCTCCCAGCGCTTTGGACAAGACATCCACCTCGTCGTCGCGCGTGTCGGCGGCGGGGCGATCGAACACGTACACTCTGTCGGCGTTGGTGCCGGCGCCTTTGACGATGCGCGCGACGTCGCCAAGGCTGGGCGCGGCGTTGGACAGGCGGTTGAGTAGGGTCCGGCGCTTTCCCGTGGTGAGCCGCCACGGCGACTCATCCAGAGACGTGGTCGGGATGGGCCCGCAGCGCCATTCTGACTGGCCGTGCTTCGCCACGGTCACGTGCTCGCTGGGTTGCGCGGACAAGAACACGACGGACACGTAGGTCGTCGCCCCATCGAAGAGTTGTGCTGCTCCGAAATCCACGACTGCCCGGACTGAGCCCGCCGCCGCAAATTTCTGCCGCAGTTTCTTAGCGAAGGCTGCGGTGAGCCAGCGCGATGGTACGACCAGGCCTACGTGACCATGCGGGCCGATCCAGTCCAGGGCGCGCTCGAGGAATGCAGCGTAGAGATCCCATTCGCCGTACGAAGTCGCCGCGAGCTTCCCGCGCAGCTCGCTCCAAAGTGATTCGTCGGTCTGGGAGAAATGGATCGAGCGCTGATACGGTGGGTTGCCGACGACGAGGTCAGCCGGCGGCAGGTCGGCGGGCGCTCCGAGCAACGCCTCCCGACAGTGAATGACCGCACCAGGCCCGATCGCCTGGCGAGCCGCGGCGGCGAACGTTTCGTCGCGCTCGATGCCGATCAAACAGCGCTGGCTAATCGCTCGCTCGGCGCTGTCAGCGTCGAAGCCCTTGGATACGGCGAGGGCAACGAGCAAGCGGCGTGCGCACACCAGGAAGCGGCCATCACCGGCAGCCGGGTCCAGCACGATCAGCTCTGGTGAACCGTCGTCTCGCCAGGCCACCTCGGCGCTGGCGAGACGTGCCCGCAGAGCCTCGGAAACGACGAACTCCACAAGAGGTTCCGGGGTGAAGTACGCGCCTGCAGCCCTACGACCGCCACGTGAACGCCGGCTGTCGATGCCAGGCTCGGCGCTCTGGCCTTCGCGCAGCAGGTCCCGTTCGAGGCGCTGCATTCTGGTCGCTGACAGCATGAAGACCGAAAGATGGTACCAGGCCGCGCCAACATCCCGGACGGGTAGCTATACTGCTGCAGCTATGGCCTCAGCGGAAACGGTCCTTATCGTCAACCCCATGTCCCAGAACGGCGCCCTGGGCGAGCAGTGGCACTACTTGTCCGGCTTGATCCGGCGTGAGCTGGCGTTCGAGGAAGTCATGACCGAAGGCCCGGGGGATGCCACCCGGCTTACTCGCGAAGCCCTTCAGCGTGGCGCGACTCAGGTCGTCGCCATCGGCGGCGATGGCACGATCAACGAGGTGGTCAACGGCTTCTTCGATGGTGACGAACCGATTTCGCCCGACGCGGCTCTGGGCATCCTGCCGTTCGGTACGGGCGGTGACTTTCGCAAGACCGTTCACATACCTAAGGACTTCCCAAAAGCCGCGGCCATCATCGCTCGCGGGCGCACCAAGCGAATCGATCTGGGCAAACTCGAGTTCATGACCCGCGATGGCCAGAAGGCGACGCGGCTGTTCGCTAACATCGCATCCTTCGGCATCAGTGGCGTCGTCGACCGTCTGGTAAACGAATCGTGGAAATCGCCCATCGGCGAAATCTCCTCCAAGAAACTCGGCGGTCGCTGGTCGTTCATGCTTGCGACGGCGCGGGCTGGCGTGACCTACAAGAACCAACACGTTCGCCTCGTGTTCGATGACGACCCGGGGACTGCCCAGGACGCGATGATCAACACCGTCGCTGTCGCCAACGGGCGCTACTTCGGTGGCGGTATGTTCATCGCGCCCGACGCGGAGCTAGATGACGGTTTGTTCGACGTGGTCGGCGTCGGCGATCTCACTATGCGCGACTTCCTGTTCCGTGGTTACCGGCTCTATAACGGCACTCACATCGGCATGGACAAGATCAGCCATCGGCGGGTCAAGAAGCTGTCGGCCGAACCTCTGGACAACGAGGTCGTGGAACTCGATGTCGACGGGGAAACGCCAGGCATCCTGCCGGCGACATTCACGCTGTTGCCCAATGCCCTGGCTCTCGTCGTTCCTTCATAAGGTAGAGAACGCGGATCGCTCCGCGTTGCCCGCGGCGCTGGCCCTCGCGGTAGTCGCCGGCCTATGTGCGGTGTTCGCCGCGCCTGCTTTCGATTTCTGGCCACTGGGTTACGTGGTCATGGTGCCCCTGCTGTGGCTCGTCGAGCGCGCACCGACTCGGCGCCGGGCCATGCTCTATTGCTGGGTCACTGGGTTCGTGGCCAACGTTGGCGCTCTTTACTGGATGTCGTCCCTGTTCACCCGGTACGCAGCGATGCCCTTGGCACTGGCGCTGGGCGCGGTCATCGCGCTGGCCACGTATCACGGTGTCGTATTCGCCCTGTTCGCGCTCATCGTCCGGCGCATTCGCGAAGTGTCTACCGAGGCAAGGGGACGGCCGCTACCCATGGTGTTGCTCGCACCATTGACGATGGTCGCCTGTGAACTGTGCGTGCCATTCATCTTCCCCTGGTACCTGGGCGTTACCCAGGTATGGGTCACTCCGGTGATTCAGGTTGCCGAGCTCGCTGGCCCAATGGGCGTGACCGCTGTGGTCTGCGCCGTGGGGGGCGCAATCTACGACGTAATCATCGAGGACGACCGGCGGCGAAAATTGGTCTATGGGCTGAGTGGCGCCGGAGTTCTGCTCGCCGTCGTCGTGTTCGGCTACGTGCGCATGCATCAGGTGGACAAACGTCGTGCCGCGGCGCCCAAGCTCAACGTCGGCGTGGTCCAAGGGAACTTTCCGCTCGACGACCCCGATCGCACATATCAATCGGACCTGCTCAAACTCGACGAGTTGCAGCGGGTGAGCAGGGACCTGGAGAAGCGTGGCGCGCATCTCATCGTGTGGTCCGAGGCGATTTTTCCCTTCCCCATCGAGAGGGTCGACGGCGACTGCGAGGGCGACCGTTGTACCTACGGTAAAGACTTTCCCAATCGCAGCGCAGGCCGTGTGCGCAAAGGCTTCAGCGCGCCCCTGATATTCGGCGCCATCACCAACTGGCAAGCGGAACCGGAACGTACGCCGTACAACTCTGCGCTCATGCTAGACGGCAACGACCAGTTCGTCGGTCGTTACGACAAGAACTATCTACTCATCGGCAGCGAGTACATCCCGGGCATCAAGACGTTCCCCTGGCTGATGGATATCCTGCCCCAGGGCGCCGGCCACTTCTCCGCCGGCGATCGTGTGGTCACGTTTCCCTTCCGCCACAAGGGCAAGGAGTATCGCCTCGGTCCGCTGATCTGTTACGAGGACATCCTGGCGAAGTTCACGCGCAAGATCGGCAAGCTGCATCCGCATCTGCTGGTCAACATCACCAACGATACGTGGTTCGGTGACACCGCGGAGCCCCATCAACATCTGGCCCTGTCCGTGTTTCGTTCCGTTGAAATGCGGACGGACATGGTGCGTGCGGTTAACACCGGCCTGTCGGCGTTCATCGACGCCAACGGTCGCGTGATCAAGCAGAGCTACGTCATAGATCCGGACAAGACGAAGCGCGGAGCCGATGGTTTTATCGGCGAGGTCGCACTCATGGCCGGCGGTTACACGGTGTACGCAGCAGTGGGCGATTTATTCGCGTACATCTGCCTGCTCGTCATCCTGGGCCTGTGGCAGGTATGGCCGCGAGTCAGGCGCCGGCGCGCAAAGAGCTGACCGCGCCTTTGATCACCTGCACGTGGGTGTTGATCCGGCCGTCCCGGTCGGCACTTCGCCACGGCGTCTCCAGGGTTACTTCGGGCAGTCCGTTGACCTCGGCGTATGCCGCCATGGTCATCATGCCGAGCAGCTTGATCCACAAGAAGTTGAGTCCGGCGCCAATCGGTCCCGTCGGCGCGTAACCCCTCGGCTTGAGTGTGCGACCGAAGTAGTCCTTCTTCGCCATGTCCGTGCCGCCTTGCTGCATATGTCTCAAGACCTCGTGGGCCGCATCGGTGCTGACAAGGCGATTGGTGAAGATGAACGCGCCGGCATCTTGCGGTCCTTCATGGAGCGAAACGACGAACTGGGGCGCGAAGGCTTCGACCTCTTCAGCGACGGCACGCGCCTCCCGAGTTTCCTGGCGTAAGAAGTCGCGGTTGATGTCGAAACCGCTGCCGTTGTAACGAGAGTTGTGGGCAGCGCCGACGGGGTTGACCGGCGTGATAATCGACACGGCCGCGTCGGCGTAGTCATCCGGGTTGTCGACAATGTCCTGGAGCAGTTTGGGCACCGCGTACAGACCGGCGTACTCGTTGCCATGCACCGCGGACAGCACGAGCACACGATGCTTGGCGTCCGGTGTACCCGTGCGCACCCGGTACATCGGATACGCCTTGCTCTGATAGTGCATGGCGCTGAGCTCACGGATGTCGAAGCGGTCGGCGTAGCTGAGTAAGTCTTTGCTGAACTCTTCCCGGTCGTAGTCGAAAGACTCGATGCCCATTGCCGTCTCGGGAGCGGGGTAATCGAACACTCTCCGCTTGAGATGATACTTGGCGAAGTGCTGCAGCTTTTGGGCGGTCTCGAGAGCCTTGTTCATGGTGGCGCGAGTGTAGCTCAAGTCCCGGGTGATTTTGCCAGCATCGGGGTGGCCGGCTGGATGCTCCGAAAAAGCGAATCGGCGAACCTGGTGGCTCGCCGATTTTAGATGCTCTAACTGTTGTCAGCTGGAGAATGTTAAGAGGGACGGTCGCGCGGGCTAATGCTTTGAGGGGAGGAGGAGAGCGAAGCCGCGGTCGCCTGTTTTTGACGGGTCGCATGGTGCACGACCGTCCCAGCTAAGATTGTTACGGGGTGCCCATTTTCTCGCCGTCGAAGGCAGCGTCGCTGTAGCTGGCGGGGGTACCGGCGTAGCTGATGGTGCCGTTCCACTTGCCGTTGCGGAGCACGTCCACTTTGGCGTCCGTGTTGGTGTCCATGGGCTTGGCCGTGCCGCTCATCTTGATGACCAGGCCGTCGTTATCCAGATTCTGAATCTGCTGCATGATGGCGTTGGCGGCTGCGTTCAGACCGAGCTCACAAGCACCTTCGTAGAGGCTGACCGAACCGCCCCAACCGAACTCGGCCGAGATGAAGTCGTACAACTCGTTCGCGATGGCGTTGCAGTTGAGCAGGCTGGCGAACAGGTCGCCCAGATTGTTGGAGCCGGGGCTGACCGACGGGATGATGACCTGGTTCAGAGCGACGGTGAGGAGCGAACCGTACGATACGGGGAACTCGTGCTCACCGACGGTGACCTCGGTCTCGCTATCGTTCATGCGGAAGCTGGCGTTCGCCTCTTGCACGTCCATGCCCAGCTCGGCCATCGAGAAGTTGTGGCGCTGGCTGTCCACCGTGACGTACATACCGGTCATGGTGTGCTTGGCGGTCATGTCGCTGCTCTCGACTCCACCGGAGGTGACATCGAGGCGAGTGGTCGTACCGAAGTTGTTACCAACCTGGCCGAACTTGTTGCCAACTTCGAGAATCGAGGTGACGAAGTCCGGGGCGATGCTGAGCAGCGCGTCCTTGAGTACGCCGTCCAGCAGAGGCCGGGTAGCGTTGATGAAACCTTCGATGGTGCTGTTGTCGATTTCGGCGACGATGATGTCGAGTAGCCACTTGGCCGGGTCGTAACCGTCGTCGGTGATGTCAACGAACGTGTTGAGCACGTCGCCCGCGGCGCCGGGGACACCCGAGACCAGGTCGAACTCACTGCTGACCCGGTAGCTTCCCTGGGGATCGAGCGGCGGAAGTGGCGGCGTGCCGCCGTTGACCGCGATGCTCCACTCGACTGCGTCGGCGTACTCGGCCGCTGCTTTGATCTTGAACGAGGCGTCGCCGGTGGTGCCAGCGACGACTTCGATGACTGCTTTGCCGTCCTGGTCCGTGACCGCGAACGCTTTGGTGATGGTGCCACCGGCCGCGGCGCCGACGACTTCGAAGTCGACCTGACCAGCGAGGGGCTCGCCATCGCCGTCCTGATAACTGACGATCAACGTCTGGCGCCATTCGTTCTCGAGGAACACGTTGACGTCGCCCTGGATCACTAGATACGCATTGCCTTCAACCGGTGGCTGAGGATCGCCGCCGCCGCCTTCTTCAGCTGCGCAGCCGTACGCGCCGAGTGTGATTGCGAGTGCGAAGAGAATGCTCTTTGTGACTCTGTTGCCGTTCATCGTTCTGTCCCCTGTAAAAGTCATTTGTCGGTTTGCGTTGCCTTGCCCCTCCCTTGTGCATCGGTCGTGCCAAGCCAGGAGTCTGGCCAGCGATCCTTTGGTTCCGGGGCGTTGCGGCCCCCAACCGTGCGGCTTGGGCCAGGTGACTCCAAGGGCCATCAGGCACCGGCAACTGGACTAGCCTGGTCGGCCAGCCCCGGTAGCCAGCTCACGCCGACTTGATTCGGCCCGGCTGGTCGTGTTCCTTTTGATGCATGGCGGACGTGGATAGGGCTGAGCGGTGGAAGAACGAGCGCGCGCATTTTGACGCTCAGGCTGATGGCAGTGACATCACCGCGTTCGACCAGGCCACCATTGATCGCTACCGCTATCCCGAAGGAGTGGGCACCAAGGAGTTTCGCTTCGACCTCATGGGCGACCTCACCGGCAAGCGCATCCTGGACGTTGGCTGTAACGACGGTGAGAACTCGGTGCTGCACGCATGTCTTGGCGGCGATGTTGTCGGCGTCGACATCTCAGAGCGTTCCATCGAGCTGGCCAACTATCGCGCGTCGCTCAACGGCGTCAGCGATACCACCGAGTTCCATGCCGCTCCCATCGAAACCGTGGAGCTCGAAGACAGCTCCTTCGATATCATCTGGTGCCACTCGTTTTTGCACCACGTGCTGGACGAGCTCGAGCTGGTGTTGGACAAGCTCAAAGCCTGGTGCAAACCGGGCGGGATGATCGTCATCTCGGAGCCCGTGTCGAATCCAACCATACGTCGGTTGCGCGGCCTGGTGCCGATTCCCGTGGACTACGGCACGCCGACCGAGCGCCCGTTGACCCCCGCTGAAGTGGTCGACGTAAAATCGATCCTGAGCGATCCCAACGAGCGCTACTTCCGCGTCCTCGGTCGTCTGGACGCGGCCTTGCGGCTGCCGTTGATTCGCAAGTTCGAGGGCGCCCTGGGGCGGGTCATGCACGATGTACTGTTCCGTGCCGACCGCGCATTGTTGTCCTTGCCCAAGACCCAGTCCCTCGGCGGCATCGTCGTGCTCTGGGGCTCGCCGGCCAAGTAGGTCGAGTAGCCAGCACAAAAAAAGGCCCACTCAACGAGCGGGCCTTTTCGATAGAAAAAAGAACTTACTGCAGGATCACCGGGTAGGTGATAGTGGTGCGGGCCTTCTTCGACTTCGGGAATTTCACCTTCTTGACTTGCTTGGCGATGCAGTCGCCGGTGGGCGTGTCCACGAAGTCGCCGCTCTCTTTGAGGCCAATGATGCGGCCGCTACCAGAGATGGTGATAGTGAACCGCGCGGTGCCGGTCATGCCGAAGGTGTCTTTGCATTTACGAGCTCTGCGCAGGGCGGGGCGCAAAGCGCGCGCGATCTGGCGAGTGCTCAGGCGGTACGGAAGGCTCTTGGTCTTGGGCTCGACGTCTTTTACCGCACGGGTATCCTCGACGATGTTGTTGCCCGAGCAGGAGCGACGGTCGGGACGCTCGCGCTTCGCCGTTGGGCTAGCGCACACGATGCGACCGTCACATGGGTCGTAGACGCGGAAGCCAACGATTTTGACCTTGACGCCGCTCTTCTTGGCGATGGTCCAACGTGCCGGCTTGTCGGGAATCTCCACGACGAACTGGGTACGCGCGCGCTTCATGATGTCGCTGCGCCACTTGTCGGCGCTCTTCTTGGTTTTGAACGAGCGGGCCGACGTGTACATGGTCATCACGTCGAGGGCGCCTTTGTTGGCCTTTGCTTTGGCTTTGTCGCCCATGACGTAAATGTTCTGCCCGGCGATCTTCATCGGAGCGCTGCACGCCAGACACGGGCGCACGCCAATACCAACGGTCTTGGTCTTGGGATCCCACTCGTCTGCCGAGAACGCATTCTTGTCGGCCTCGACGAGGAAGCGCTTGCCGGTGATCGTCTTCTTACGACTGGCGCTGATCAGCGTGCACTGGCGTTTGGCCAGGTCACTCTTGAGTCGATTGCAATTCGTCGCGAACGCCCAGAACAGAGGCGCGAGTGCCTTCTTGCTCGGAACCCACTCGGCGCCGCGCGCGACCGCGTCGAAGCTCTTCTGCGCTTCGGCTTCTTTCGCACCATCAACCAGGCCAAGCATCGCTACTACCGCGACGACCGCCCCCAAACTCACCATCTTCGACCGCTTCATCGTAATAATCCTCCTACAGTGGGAGTCCTAGCAGAGGCCCAACTAAAGATCAAACCAGCAGTTACTTGGGCTTTTGGGCCGACAACCGAATCTGCACGGTGGCCCTGAATCCTTCGGCGCGTTGTTTGCCGAAGCGCACCTTCTTGATCTCGACGGCCACACACCGGCTGACCACCTTATCGACCCCCCTGGCGCGGACATTGGTCACTTCGCCGGCCGTATCGCCGTGGATCATCGCCACTAACGTGCCCTTGATATTGGGCTTTGCGGTCAGCTGGGTCGCGTAGCAGGTCTGCAGCTTCGTGATGATCCCGCTGAGCTGCTTCTTTATCCCGGAGGGCTTGGTGCCGATGGCCTGGACGATGCCCAGCTCGACGTGGGCCTGGCCCCCGGGCTTCGCCAGGTTTGGATCAACGGGCTTGGCAAAGAAGATCTTCCCTCGTTTGCGAACGGTCGCGTCGTGCATGAGCTTGGCGAGATGCGAGACAAGAATCCTCGGGAAGTCCACGCGAACATGGATCTCATCCGGCGTCTTTCCGGCTTTGACTGCAGCGAGAAGCGCCTTCCACTCCATGACCTGCGTATCGGGGGTGCTCGCCGGTGATGGCAGTAACTCGATGTCATCCAGGTAGCCGTTGCCGTTCGGGGATGACACGGCCAGTCTCGAAGAGCCAACCGCGTGGACGACCCGGGCCATTTGCACCAGCGGCATAGCCGCGTGTCCGACAAGGGTCGCGAACGGTTGCTTGTATTGGCGAACAGCTTCGCCAAGCTGATGCAGCGGTGCCTTTTTTCCGGGGAACCCTTTGCCGACCAGCTGCGCGCCCTTACTGGTGATGTTCACCCGCGCGACGTCGGTGACACTGACTTGCCCGGACGTGACCACGACAATGACGCCGCCCGCGGAAAAGCGGGTCATGCGAAAACCGACGGGCAGCTTGTAGTAGCCCCGGGCCTCGTCCGCGAGTGGTAGCGTGATCGACGCGCTCAGGTTGCTGACTTTTTGTCGCTCCTCGGGGCTGGCTTTGCTGTGCCAGGCCTTTATGCATTCGCCCGCGCGCATCGCCAAGTAGCTTCGCTTAGTGAGCAGGGCAGGGTGCGGTAGACCGATGTTGCGCGACAGAGCGGTGCGCGCCGGCTTCTTCGTCTCGCTCAACTTGGCGGCATCGACGTCTTTGCACATCCAGGTGCAAGAGCCCACGTTCATCAGGTTAAGCGGCTTGTTGAGCTCCGACAGTTCGAACAAACACCTCTCGACCCTGTCTGGCGGCGCCTTCTCAACCGCCTCAGGCTTAGCTGACTTATCGGCGCTCTTGCCTTTACACCCGCCGGCGGCAAGGACCGCGGCGGTCAGCAAGACGCACCACCGCGTCACGCTATACCTCTTTGAGTTTGGCGTGCAGATAGCTCTGCAGCTTCAGCTCGACGGACTCTGCGTCCTTGAAGTTCGCTGCCGGCATCTTCTTGATGTCGTCTTCGATCTCACGGTAGAGGTCGGCGCGTACTTCTTCGTCGCGAATGACACCTTCGGGTGAGCGCCCGCGCACGGTGACGTCGCTCAAGCGCGCGCAGTACTTGCGAATCTTGGCGTACATATCCTCGTTCATGGCGCTCTCGATTGCTTCTGCCTGATTGGCCAAGCGGGTCGCCGCGACCATGGCGCTGGTGTCGAGATCGTCCAGGCCGTAGCTATTGGCGAGGTTGACGCAGACCCGAAGCACGATCACGTCATCGATGACGCCGATGGTGTCGGTCCAATCCGGAATCAGGTCCATGCGCGAAACCAAGTAGTTCAGCGCCGATGCGGCGAATTTCCGCGCGTCGTCATCGACTTTGTCGGCCTCGACGATCTTCTTAACCGTCTCCACATCCTCGCGGATGGTGTCGACCCAGTCTTTACACGTCGTGATTAGTTGAGACACGTCAAAATCCTCCCCTTTGAGCGGCGCCCAGGTTACTGCCATTCCGCTTGCAAATAAAGGGCTTACACGATAAACAGCGCCCAAATATCGACAACTTCTAATCCTGCAGGGGAACCATGAAGATACACGAATATCAAGGCAAAGAGCTGTTTCGCCGGTACGGTGTGCCGGTGCCTTTTGGCATTCCCGCGCTGAGCGTTGAAGACGCGAAAGCAGCGGTCGCCAAGGTCCAAGAGGAGAGCGGCTCCAACGTAGTCGTCGTCAAGGCGCAGATTCACGCCGGTGGTCGCGGCAAAGGTGGCGGCGTCAAGGTGTGCATGAACACCGCCGATGCGCACAAGGCCATCGACGACATCTTCGGCATGCAGCTGGTCACGCACCAGACTGGGCCCGAGGGCACGAAGGTGCAGCGCCTGCTCGTCGAGCAAGGCCTGGACATCAAGCACGAATACTACCTCGGCATCACCCTGGATCGCGCGAGCGGTCGGGTGACGGTCATGGCGTCCACCGAGGGCGGCATGGAAGTCGAGGAAGTCGCGGAGAAGACGCCGGAGAAGATCCTCAAAGAGCAGATCAATCCGGCCATCGGTTGGCAGGACTACCAGTCCCGCAGCCTTGGCTTTCGCCTCGGCCTCGATGGCAAACAAGTTCGCGAGCTCGGCAAGTTCCTGCGCGCACTGACCAAGTGCTACGAGGACATGGACTGCTCACTGATGGAGATCAACCCACTGATCACCACCAATGACGGCCGCGTGCTGGCGCTGGACTCGAAGATCAACTTCGACGACAACGCTCTGTACCGCCACAAGGACCTCAACGACTGGCGCGACCTGTCCGAAGAGGACCCGGCCGAAGTCGAGGCCAACAAGTTCGGCCTGTCGTACATCAACCTGGACGGCACCATTGGCTGCATGGTCAACGGCGCGGGCCTGGCCATGTCCACCATGGACATCATCAAGCACTACGGAGCCGAGCCGGCCAACTTCCTCGATGTCGGTGGCGGTGCCACGGCCGAGAAGGTGACCGCGGCGTTCAAAATCATCACCAGTGATCCGAAGGTCAAAGGCATCTTCGTCAACATCTTCGGCGGCATCATGAAGTGCGACACCATCGCCGAGGGCGTCATCACTGCAGTCAAAGAGATTGGCCTCAAGGTTCCCCTCGTCGTTCGCCTCGAAGGTACGAATGTCGAGATGGGCCGCAAGCTGCTCGAAGAGAGCGGACTCAACCTGGTCACCGGCGCCGACATGGCCGACGGTGCCAAGAAGATCGTGGAGCTGGCGAAATGAGCGTCCTAGTCGGAAAAGACACCAAGCTAATCGTTCAGGGCATGACCGGCTCGGCCGGCGCGTTCCACACGATCCAGGCTCGCGAGTACGGCACCAACGTGGTCGGCGGCGTGACACCGGGTAAAGCCGGCGCCAAAGTCGACGGCCTTGACGGCGTGCCGGTGTTCAACACCTGCGCCGAAGCAGTTGAGAAGACCGGTGCCAACGCCACGGTCATCTACGTGCCGCCACCCTTCGCCGCTGACGCCATCATGGAAGCTGCCGTTGCCGAGATCCCGTTGATCATCACGATCACCGAGGGCATCCCGACCAACGACATGATCAAAGTGAAGGCTCTGCTGGCCCAGGATTACCCCGACACGGTTCTCGTCGGCGGTAACTGCCCCGGCGTCATCACGCCTGGCGAGTGCAAGATCGGCATCATGCCTGGCTACATCCACACCGCCGGCAAAGTCGGCGTCGTCTCACGCTCGGGCACGCTCACCTACGAGATCGTGCACCAGCTCACGGCCCTTGGCCTGGGCCAGTCCACCGCTATCGGTATCGGCGGTGACCCGGTCAAAGGTCTGGACTTCATCGACTGCATCAAACTGTTCAACGAAGACCCGGACACCACGTCCATCTTCATGATCGGCGAGATCGGCGGCGACTCCGAAGAGCAGGCCGCGCAGTTCATCAAAGACAACGTCAAGAAGCCGGTCGGCGCGTTCATCGCGGGCCAGACGGCGCCTCCAGGAAAGCGCATGGGCCACGCCGGTGCGATCATCTCCGGTGGCAAAGGCACAGCCGCAGCAAAAATCGATGCGCTCAAGAGCGCTGGTATCGCCGTATCGATTTCCCCGGCGGACATGGGCACCACCCTTCAGGGAATTCTGTAAGCACCCCTCCTGGTCAGCGGAACCCGCGACCGTATGTAGGGGCGGGGGTAAACCCCGCCCGCCCGTCAACGACGAACACAAGACGTAAAGGTATTAGAAGAAATGGCTATCGAGAGAACACTATCCATCGTCAAACCCGACGCAGTCTCCAAGAACCTGGTTGGCGAGTGCGTGAAACACCTGGAAGCTGGCGGCCTCAAAGTCGTCGCGATGAAGATGCTGCGCCTTTCGCAGGATCAGGCGAAGAGCTTCTACGCTGTGCACAAAGAGCGTCCGTTCTACGGCGACCTGGTCGCTTTCATGACCGAAGGTCCGGTCGTGGTCCAGGTGCTCGAGGGCGAGAACGCCATCGCGCGTAACCGCGAGATCATGGGTGCGACGAACCCGGAAGAAGCGGCCGAAGGCACCATCCGCAAGCAGTTCGCCACGAACATCGAGCGTAACTGTGTACATGGTTCCGACGCGCCCGAAACGGCCGCGGTGGAAATCGGTTTCTTCTTCTCTTCCTCTGACCTGGTCTAAGCGAGCGCATGAGCAACCCAACCATCATCTACACGAAGACCGATGAAGCCCCGGCACTGGCGACTCAGTCGTTCTTGCCAATTGTCGAGGCGTTCACTAAGCCCGCGGGGGTATCGGTAGAGACCCGGGACATTTCACTGGCAGGGCGCATCCTTGCCAACTTCCCGGACAAACTCACCGACGATCAAAAGGTAGGTGATGCGTTGGCGGAGCTCGGGCAACTCGCTCTGACTCCCGAAGCGAACATCATCAAGCTGCCGAACATCAGTGCATCGATTCCGCAGCTCAAAGCGGCCATCGCCGAATTGCAGGCGGCTGGTTACGATGTTCCGAGCTACCCGGACGAGGCGGCCACCAACGCGGACCGTGACGTCATTGCTCGTTACAACAAGGTCAAAGGCAGCGCGGTCAACCCGGTGCTGCGCGAAGGCAACTCCGATCGTCGCGCGCCGGCGGCGGTAAAAGAGTACGCGCGCAACAACCCGCACCCCATGGGGGCGTGGTCATCCGATTCCAAGACTCACGTGTCGACCATGTCGAGTGGAGACTTTGCCTCGAACGAATCGTCGGCGACCGTTGCGGCCGCGACCAGCGTGCGCATCGAGCACGTCCCGGTGAGCGGTGACGTCAACGTGCTCAAAGACAATCTTGCCCTGGAAGCGGGTGAGATCATCGACGGCACCGTCATGAACAAAGCCGCCCTCGTTTCGTTCCTGGACGAACAGGTCGCGGACGCTCGCGCACAAGGCATCCTGTTCTCGCTGCACATGAAGGCCACGATGATGAAGGTCTCGGACCCCATCATCTTTGGTCATGCGGTGCGCGCTTACTTTGCTGACGTGTTCAGCAAACACGCGGCGACTCTCGACGAGCTCGGCGTGGACGTGAATAACGGTTTCGGCGACGTGGTTGGCAAGCTCGCTGAGCTGCCAGCGGACAAGCGCAGCCAAATCGAAGCCGATATCGAGGCGGTCTACGCGGCGGGCCCTGGCATCGCCATGGTCAACTCCGATAAGGGCATCACCAATCTTCACGTGCCCAGCGACATCATCATCGACGCGTCCATCCCGGCGATGATTCGCACCAGCGGTCGCATGTGGAACGGCGAAGGCGAGCTTCAAGATACGAAGATCGTCATTCCCGACAGCAGCTACGCCGGCCTGTATCAGGTCGTCGTCGACTTCTGCAAACAGCACGGCGCCTTCGACCCGACCACCATGGGCAGCGTTTCCAACGTAGGCCTGATGGCGAAGAAGGCCGAAGAGTACGGCTCCCACGACAAGACCTTCGAGGTTCCGTCGGCCGGCACCATTCGAGTCGTCGATGCCGATGGCGCGACCCTGCTCGAGCACGCGGTTGCCGAGGGCGACATCTGGCGCGCCTGCCAGGTCAAAGATGCACCGGTGCGCGACTGGGTCAAGCTGGCCGTCGGCCGCGCACGCGCCACGGGTACGCCGGCTGTGTTCTGGCTCAACTCGGACCGAGCTCACGACGCCGAGCTGATTCGCAAGGTCGAGGCATACCTCAAGGACCACGACACGGAGGGGCTGGAGATTCACATCCTGTCTCCGGTCAAAGCATGTCAGTTTTCCTTGGAGCGGATCAAAGACGGCAAAGACACGGTCTCGGTTACGGGCAACGTGCTTCGCGACTACCTCACCGATCTGTTCCCGATCCTCGAAGTCGGCACCAGCGCCAAGATGCTGTCCATCGTTCCCCTGATGAACGGCGGCGGTCTGTTCGAGACCGGAGCCGGTGGCAGCGCGCCCAAGCACGTGCAGCAGTTCGAGAAGGAAGGCCACCTGCGCTGGGATTCACTGGGTGAGTTCCTGGCTCTGGCTGTCTCCCTGGACCACCTCGGCGACAAGTACGATAACGCTGCAGCCAAAGTTCTGGGTGACGCGCTCAACGAGGCGACGACCAAGTACCTGCTCACCAACAAGTCGCCGTCGCGCAAAGTAAACGAGCTCGACAACCGAGGCAGCCACTTCTACCTGGCCATGTACTGGGCCCAGGCCATGGCCGCACAAGACGCGTCGGCGGAGCTAAAGGCACACTTCGCGCCCATCGCCGATGCACTGGCGAGCAACGAAGAGGCGATAACCGCCGAGCTACTCGCCGCGCAAGGACCCGCCGTCGATGTCGGCGGCTACTACCTACCCACCGATGCAGTCGCTGCCAAAGCGATGCGGCCAAGCGCGACCCTCAACAAGATCATCGACGGCCTCTAGCCGTTTCCGCGTACAGCGCCTCGCAACATCAGCAAGGTCTCGCTATTCGAGGGCCGTCCAGCCCGACACCGGGTCGGGGTCGTCGAAGGGCAGGGCTTCGCTCAGTCCTTCGATCTCCTGAGTATGGCGCTCTATTGCGGCGTCGACCGCCGTCGCATCGAATGCGGTGTCGAACCACAGCAGCAGCGCATGAGTATCGCTAATCGCGACTCGATGGCTGTGCTGATCAAGTGGTCCATGCTCGACGTTGTTTCCGCGGCAAATCACGGTCTCGGTGTCGTCGAGTACCACCGCGTTACTCGCGCCGGTTTCTTCGGCGAGGGTCAGCAACGCCGTGGCCAGGGAGCGCCACACTGGATGTTCGCGGCCGAAGGCCACAGGCTACGCCTGGGCGTCGACCAGGCGCTGCAACAAGCGGCCGGCGTTGTGATCGACGATCAACATCTCCCGGTCGGGCCGTTTGACGTAGCCCGCCTCGACGGTGCTGTCCAGGTATGCGAGCAGGCCATCGAAGTAGCCGTTGACGTTGAGCATGCCGATGGGCTTGTTGTGGATGCCGAGCTGGCGCCATGTCCACGTTTCGAACAGCTCGTCCAAGGTGCCCATGCCGCCGGGCAGGGCGATGAAGCCGTCGGACAGGCTCACCATCAACGCTTTGCGATCGTGCATGGACTCGACCACGTGAAGCTCGGTGAGTCCGGTGTGGGCGATTTCTCGCTCCTTCATGCTCGATGGGATGACGCCGACGACCTCGCCTTTCGCTTCCAATGCAGCATTGGCGACGACTGCCATGGTGCCGACGCTCGCACCACCGTAGACGACGCCGATGTCCTTCAGCGCTATCTCGCTGGCCATGGCTGCCGCTGCGTCGTTGTAGACCGGCGCGACTTTGCTACTCGAGCCGCAAAAGATACAGATGCGTTTCATGCCAGGACTCCTGCGTCTTCGGCGTTCATGTTGACGATGCGATCGACGCCAGAAGCGGCGAATCGACGAGCCGCGGCCACGGCGTAGCGCGCGTCTTTATCATTGTCGAGGCACCACTGGGCATGTTCGGCGAGCAGCACCAGTTCGAGGGTGCGGCCGATGGTGAGCGCGAACCTGCGGGCACCAGCTTCGACCGCGCTGCGCTGGCTCAGCTGAGATGCAATCCAGTCGCTGGCGTGGGCCATGGCTTCCCGGGCTGTGGTCGCGCACTGCTTCAGCTCGCTGCTCGAAACCCTTGCCAGCCGAGTGCCGGCCTCTTCGGCCAGGGCTTGCAGCGTTCCTTCGTCGGCCAGTGCGCGCAGCAGATCCAGTGACAGCACGTTGGTCGTGCCTTCCCAGATGGGCAGCACTTGTGCATCCGCTAGCAGTCGCGGCAACCCCGTGTCTTCTACGTAGCCGGCGCCTCCGAAACACTCCAGCGCCTCCGAAGCGACAGCCACGGCCTGCTTGCCCGTGGTGAGTTTGACGATGGGCGTGAGCGCGCGCAGCATGAGCAACTCTTGATCGCTGGCTTCGCCGGTTTCTTTCCTGCCGATCAACTCGACGGCGCGGAACGCTAGCAGGGTGGCGCCAGCCGTCTCGGCCGACAAAGTGGCCATTGTGTCTACGTGCAGCGGCTTGTCGCGCAGCAGGGCGCCGAAGGCGTTGCGTTTATCGGCGTAGCTGCGCACCAGAGCCAGAGCCCGCCGCATGCCCGACGCAGCGCAGATCGCGTTCCAGGTGCGGGTGATGTTCAGCATCGGGGTGATGGCGCGGACGCCGTTCTTCGCCTCACCCATCAGTGTCGCCGGTGTGCCATCAAGGGTGAGCTCGGCGGTCGGCACCTTGCGCGTGCCGAACTTATCCTTGAGCCGATTGACCACGATGTTTCGCAACCTGCCCGCGTCGTCGCGTAGCTCGACGTAGAAAAGTGCCAAACCGCGGCCGCCGGGACCGTTGCCTTCTGGTCGGCCGAGGGTGAGCGCCATCTCCGATGTGGTAGCCGACGTGAACCACTTGGTTCCGTGCAGGCTCCAGCGGCCATCTTGTTCTCGCGCAATGGTCTCGCTCGTGCCGACGTCCGAACCGCCGGTGCGCTCGGTCATCCACTGCCCCGACGTCCACATGGTTTGTGGATCCCGGGACGTGAGTCGTGGCACTGCTTTGTCGATCAGCTGCTGATGGCCGCTGTCGAGCAACGTGCGCGCGGCGCCATCGGTCATTGCCAACGGACACGAGTACACGTCGAGGGAAGGCTGGACGATGTAGTTCATGGCAAACTGATGTACGCGGGAGAACTCGGCGTAGGTTTGTTCGTACCCCGCCGCCACCATGCCGCGTTCGGCGCAGATGACCTGGGCCTTCTTCCACAGAGGAGATACCTCGATGGTGTCGACCCGGTTCCCCCACGGATCGAATGCCGTGTGCACGGGCTCATTGAGCCGGTCAGCGACTTGCTCTTCGTACAGCGACGCACTCAGTGCGCCCAACTCCGTGTACTCGGCCTCCACTGCGCTCAGGACATCGCCCGGCAGTACCCTTGCCAGGTACTGCTGCAGGAAGCGGTCCTGCGCGTATTGGTTGCCTAACTCTGGTGGTGTTTGGAAAAACGCCATGTTTGCACCCTGGTCGGAGAGTACTGGGTGGCGCTCCCTGGAGCAACGCTCAACTCGACTTGACAGCCAGCCACCAGCGGTCGACTCTGGCGCTGAAAAGAGGACGCAGATGGCTGCTAAGCCTATAAATTCGAGGATCGCCGGGGTGACTGTTTACAGACAGGGCGCCCGGGTTACACGTACCGCGGAGGTCGGCGCCGGCGACGCTGGTTTTCCTGCGACGATCCGCCTCACCGGATTACCGCTGGCATTGCGCGATGACACGGTTCGGGTTCGCGTCACGGCCGACGACGCCGCTAGCGGTTCCCTGCCGACCGCCGTCGACATCAAGATCGCCCTCGACGTACCCGAGGTCGACGATTCCCTGCGACCTGCCGACGACGCTGACCTGGAGGCCGCTCGCGCGCGGGTGGCGACATTGGCCGGGGAAGTCCGCCAACTCGATCGTGAGCTGGCCCGTATCGATGAGTTGCAGTTGTCACCGCGTTCAGCTGGCGCCGAAGGTGAACCGCCGCGTGCGTCGCCGTTTGATTCACGGCTGGCGTTGCTCGACGTGCGGCAACGGATCGAGCAGCGGCTCAACGGCGAGCTGCGCGCCAAGCGAGATGAGCTGCGCACGGCAGAACGTGGCCTCGAGGATCTCGAGGATCAGGAGCGCCGGGCCAGTCACGCGCGTCAGGCAAGGGAGCACGAACTACGCAAGACCGTCATTGTCACCTTGGCGCCGCCGACCGGCAGTGAGCCCGCGGCATCCGCGCAGTTCGCGCTGGACTATCTGGTTCCCGGCGCGCGCTGGGCGCCAGCGTATGCCGTCTACTTCGACAATGCCCTGTCTACGGCGGAGCTGCGTATGCGGGCTTCCGTTGCTCAAGATACGGGTGAGGATTGGACCGGTGTTCCGCTGACCCTGTCCACCGCCGATGCCCAGGGATGGCACGAACTGCCCGAACTACGCAGCATTCGCATCGGCCGTTACCAGCCTCCTCTGGCGAAAGCTGGCTGGCGACCGCCGCCGACCGGAGTAGGCGAGCTCTATGGCGATTACGATCGCAGCTTCCGCGACCGTTTCTACGACAAGCACACGCCCGAGCCGCTGGTGGAGGCACGCAAGAGCGCATCTGACACCGGGAGCTTCCCCGTGCCGCGAGCGCATCACCGGGAGGAAACGCAGCCGTTTGCGCCCCAGGACCTGGACGCCCTGGACGAGGACATGGCGGTGTTCGCGGTCGCCGCGGGCCCGGCCGATGACTTCTCCGAGATCACCAGGGAACAGGCACCGGCGCGCCGAGCAAAGAAGAAGAAGAAGCGTGGTCGCGCCCCAGCTGCCAAGTCGTACAGCCCAGGTCCGATGTCGCCAGCGTCCGCCCCGCCGCCCATGGCCGGTGGTGGGCCGCCCATGCAGCAGAGTTCCCAGTTGTTCGGCGCGAGTTCGTTCGCGGCTCCGGAAGCAGCGGCAGCTGCCGAGCCCGAAATCTCCGCTGCGCTGCGAGTGCAGGACGACATGCTCGCCTACGCGGGCCTACGCATGCCGTCTCCTCGGTCCGCCAAGCGTGGCAGCCTCATCGTCGCCTCGCAAACCGAGGTCTACCTCGAGCTGCTCGTAAAGCAAAACGTAGAGATTTCGTTCGACGTTGTGGCCGCGGTTGAACGTGCCAACCAGCGCGCCCATCGCGTGGGCTCGTTGAAACTGCCGACTCACGGTCGCTTCGTCTGGTCCGAAGACTACGACTACGCATATGTCACCGATATGGCAGTGGACGTACCGTCCGACGGAGCGCTTCATTCGATCCCGCTGACCGGGAAGGCGGGGGCGTGCAAGCTCAACTATGTCGTCGTTCCCCGCGAGAGTTGCGACGTGTTTCGTCAGGCCGAGGTTTCTAACCCGTTGGCGGCGCCGCTGCTGCCCGGTCCGGTGGATGTGTACAAGGCTGGGGACTTCCTACTGACCAGCGCCGTTAAGTTTACGCCGCCCCAAGCGAGCGTGCTCCTGGGGCTGGGTGTCGAACAACGGGTCAAGGTCTCTCGCAACACGAAGTACCGAGAAGACACCACCGGGTTGATCAAAGGCTCGTTGCAGCTGAATCACCAGATCGATGTCGAAGCCATCAATCTGCTCGACCACGATGTCAATCTGGAGATTCGCGAGCGCGTGCCGGCGCTCAAAGACGACGAAGACGACATCAAGCTGAGCGTCAAAGACGTCTCGCCAGCGTGGCAGGAGTGGGATCCGTTCCCCGATAGGGCGGAATCCCGGAAGCTCAAGGGCGGGTACCGCTGGCGGGTGACCCTGGCTGCCAACGACAAACGCCAATTCGCCGCGTCCTACGAAGTGCGCATCTCGTCCAAGCATCAGCTCGTTGGCGGGAACCGGAGGGAGGTCTGATGGCATCCAACGATTCAGTGCGCCCTTTGACGGCCATGGATAGCCCGGTTGCCGAGGTGACGCTGCTCGAAGATCGGGCTCACGTAATCCGTCGCGGAACGGTCAAGGTGAACGCCGGACGTTGCCACCTGGTCGTCGAAGATGTGTCACCAGTGTTGTGTGACAAGTCGCTGGCGGCTCGTGTTGTCGGCGATGGCGGCGCAAAAGTGGTCAACGCGCGCATCGTTCGTCGGGACGTGATTCGTCCGCTCGCCAGCACGGATGCCGCGGCCGCGCCACTCACCGACACAGAGCAACTCGAAGTGGAACTCGATGCTCTGGACGATAAGATCGCCGCTGAGCGGGCCAGATTCGAATTGCTGCAGAAGCAGACCAACAGCCTCGACCGCATTGCCAGTCTCAGCTACGCCGAACTCGCCGAAGACGTCACCTGGGGAACCGCGATCGGTGACGAGTGGAGCGAGCGCCTGGATCAGCTCAGTCGTCGCGAACGCGAACTCGTCGCCGAGTTGGTCGTGCTCGAAAACGGTATCGCCGAGCTGGAGCGGACCCGCGGCCAGTTGTACGCGCGCATCTCGGCCCAGCAAACACGCGAGCACACCGAGTTGGCCGTGATCGAGATCGAGCTTGCCGCGGATGCGGCCGGCGAGTTCGCCGTTCAGGTGGACTACCTGGTGCCCGGTGCATGTTGGCGGCCGTACCACACGGCGCGCCTGGACGAATCGGGCGAGGCTCAGCTGGTGTTCGAAACGGACGCTTGCGTTTGGCAGAACACCGGCGAGGACTGGACCGACTGCGCTCTGGTGTTCTCCACCGAGCGCCCGTCCCTGGGCACGGAACCTCCCCAGTTCAACACCGACCTGCTACGAGTCACCCGCAAGAGCGACTCCGTGGTGGTCGCCGCGCGCGAACAAGAGATCACGACCACTGGTCTGGGCGCCGATGAAACCATCGCGTCACCGGAGTTGCCCGGCATCGACGACGGTGGCGAGCCGCTGATCTTGCGTGCCCTCGACCGCGCCTCCGTCCCGTCGGACGGACGCCCCTACCGGGTGCGTCTGTCGGCCTTCGAGTCCGATGCCGGCGTAGAGCTGGTGGCTTATCCTGAGCTCAGCCCGTGCGTGTTGACCAAGACCATTCAGAGCAACCGCGGCCAGGGCCCAATACTCGCTGGGCCGGTCGATCTGATCCGGGCCAGTGGGTTCGTCGGCCGGACATCGCTGTTGTTCGTCGCCGCCGGGGAGAAGTTCGAACTCGGCTGGGGCCCGGTGGCCGAACTGCGGATCGCACGCAGCGAAGAGACCCAGGCCGAGAAGAGTCGGATGCTCAGCTCCTGGGTCAATCGGCGCCACAAGATCGAGGTTCGCATCAGTAACCTGGCCGATCAGAGTTACTCGGTGACAGTGAAAGAACGCATGCCCGTGTCGGAGATCGACAAGGTCAAGATCGAGTCTGATAGCGACGTCACCACCGCTCAGAAATCTCCGGACGCCCACGGATTCGTAACCTGGGACGTTCAGCTCGAGCCGTTCGGGCACGAGAGCCTCGACCTCGGCTATATTTTCAAAAGACATGAAGACGTCGCTGAAGTCTAAGTCGGCCCTCGCGCTGTTCCCGATGTTCTGGGGTGTGCTCGGGTTCGCTGCGCTGCTGGCGAACGCCGTCTACAGTTTGACGCCGTTCGCGGTCACGCCCATCGCCGATGGTTTGCTCAGTTGGTGGCAGTGGGGGTTGTACGGCCTGTGGGTATTCTTCATGGCGTACACGGAAGGCTACAAAGGATTCCAGGTGCAGATGTCTCCACGTGTCGTGGCGCGTGGCATGCACCTGGTCGAACATCCAAAGCTACTCCATGTCGTGCTCGCTCCCTTGTTCGTGATGAGTTTGTTCCACGCGACTCGCAAACGCTTGTTCGTTTCGTGGTTCGTATTGATCGCCGTGGTGCTTCTGGTCATTGGAGTCCGCCAGCTCGAACAGCCGTGGCGTGGCATCGTCGATGGCGGTGTCGTCGTCGGTCTGTCATGGGGATTGATCGCGATGCTCTGGTACTTCGTCGTCGGCCTTTCGGGCGGCGAGGTGCCTGCGGAACCCGAGCTTCCGGGTGACTGAGCCGACCACCCAGGAGTTCGCGCAACACCAGGAGATGCTGTGTAACCGGGTACGTAAGAACAGGCGGCATCTGCGCAAGTGGGCCAAGCGCGAGCACGTTACCTGTTACCGGCTCTACGATAAGGATATCCCGGAGATCCCAATCGTTATCGATTGGTACGACGGGCGCCTCCACATCGCTGAGTACGTGCGTCGCGACGAGACTGCCGGGGACGATTGGCTAGATGCCATGGCCAGCGCTGTCGCGGCGGCACTCGATATTGCCAGCGAGCAGGTGTTCGTCAAACGGCGCGCCCGCCAGCGCGGCGCGGAGCAGTATCGTCAATTCGCCGCCAGCGGTGAGCGCGACGTCATCCACGAGGGCGGCCACAAGTTCTACATCAACCTGAGTGACTACATCGACACGGGTATCTTCCTGGACCATAGGCCTCTGCGTGCCCGGGTTCAGGCCGAGTCCAGTGGCGCCCGGGTGCTCAACCTGTTTTGTTACACGGCGGCGTTCAGTGTTTACGCCGCAGCAGGCGGGGCTAGCTCGAGCCTCAGTATTGACCTGTCCAATACATATCTTTCCTGGGCTGGCGACAACTTCAACCTCAACGAGCTGGGCGATGAGCACAAGTTGCTGCGCGCCGACGTCATGGAGTTCTTGAGCCGCAAGCATCACGGCGACCCCTTCGACCTGGCGGTCGTGGATCCACCCACGTTCTCCAACAGCAAGAAGATGGCCGAGGAGTTAGACACCCAGCGCGATCAGGCCCTGCTGATCAACGGCACCCTGCGGCTGTTGCGACCCGGCGGCTGTCTGTACTTCTCGACCAACAACCGCCGGTTCAAGCTCGAGCCCGACAACATTGAGGCGACGTCCATCGAGGACATCAGCGCCAGTACGATTCCGCCTGACTTTCGAAACGCGAAGATTCACCGCTGCTGGCGTATCGTCAAACCGAGCTGACCTGCGACGAAGCCACACAGTTCGTCGGCGCGCTCTCGTACCTTCACGCTGGCTTCGCTGAGCGTCTCGGTGACGATCACACTCTCGGCGTCGGTCAACGCGAGCAGTGGTCGGTTGCTCAGGATCTGCGCGATTCGTTTGCCGACGATTGCCGTGTCTGCATAACCAACGGGCAGGCCGTGATCCGCCAGGCGTACCAGCAGGGAACTCCAACGTTGGGCGTGGGCGTCGTCGCGCCAGCTAACGTCGGCATCGCCGGCGTGGCCAAGGGCGAGTGGGTAGAGTCTACGCGCCGCGGGATCGGCGATTAGCGCACCGTCCAGGAGCAGCTCGATGCCTACGTGGGCTGCTCCGCGAGATCCACCTTTGCGCACGTTCTGGTCTCGCAGTGCGCGTTCGAGCCAGCTCATCAACTCACGGAAAACAGGCGCTCGATGAAATACAGCATCGCAGCGGTGATGGAAATCGACGCCGGCGGCAGTTCTTTCGTCGCCGACCGAGGCGATCTTGCCGCGACACATACTGGCGAAGTCCGGAAGCATCGCGCCGAGCACGAACGCCGGGTCGTCGGAGCTCCAGCACGCCGACACCGCATGGCCGAAGAAGTTCACAGTCGTCGGTTATACTGTGGGCGTTCATCACGATGTGGATCTTTGGTTATGGTTCGTTGGTCTGGCGCCCGGCGTTCGAGTTCTCGACGCGGCGGCCTGCCTATGTGACCGGGTACATGCGCAGGTTCTGGCAGGCGTCACCGGATCACCGTGGGACCGACGAAGCGCCGGGCAGGGTAGTGACCCTGTTGGCTGAGACCAACGCGCAAACCTGGGGCATGGCCTATCAGATTGCGCCCGAGAACTCGGACGAGATTCTGGACCAGCTAGACTACCGAGAGAAGGCCGGCTACGAGCGGCACACGGTGGCTCTGCACGATACGGTCGAACGCGCGGTGTTTGCCGATGGTCTCATCTACATCGCGTCACCTGGCAATCCGAACTTCGTCGGTGAGAGCTCCCTGGAAGAAGTCGCGGCGATCGCCCGCGTGGCCCATGGTCCGAGCGGGCCTAATCGTGAGTACGTACTGCGGCTGCACGAAGCTCTGGTGGAGATGGGCGCGAGTGACGATCACGTGGGCGACTTGGCCCGGCTCGTTGCCACCGGTGGTAACGTGGGCTCATCGCCATCCTCGGACTCGACATAGGGACGCAGAGTCTCAAGGCGGTCGTAACGACCGATGCGTTAGCGGTCGTCGGTGAGGCCTCCGTTGCCTACGGTGCATCGTACCCGCGACCGGGTTGGGCCGAGCAGGACGCGCGTCAGTGGGAAGAAGCGTTGGCTCCAGCCATCGCGGCGGCGCTGGCCGGCGCTGAGTTGACAGCAAAGGATGTGATCGCAATCGGAGTGTCGGGTCAGCTCGACGGCTGCGTGCCAGTCGACGCGAACGGTGAACCGACCGCACCGTGCCTTATCTGGATGGATCGGCGAGCCGAGGGCGTGCTGCCCGAACTACCGGACGACTTTCGCGAACGCACCGGGCTCACCGCGGACGCGAGCCACATGGCTGCGAAGATTCGTTGGCTGCAACAACAGGGGACGACCGCTGCGCGCTTTCACCAGCCGGTCTCCTATCTCGTGTCGCGCATGACTGGTGAGCACGTGTTCGACCATGGACACGCGTCCACCACGATGGTCTATAACCTGGCCACTCGCGGTTTCGACGACGACTTGCTGTCGCGCTTCGGCATCGACAGTGCGTCTCTGCCACGCATCGCCGATGCCCATAGTGTTGCGGGAGAATTAACCGATATCGGAGCCCGGCTCACCGGGTTGTTGCCTGGTGTGCCCGTCGCCGTCGGCACCGGGGATGACTTTGCGACGCCCCTAGGTGCCGGGTTGACCGAGCCTGGTACCGTCGCGTGTGTACTCGGCACCGCTGAGGTCGTCGGCGCCCTGTCACCGTCGATTGTGATCGACGACGCTGGGCTTGTTGAGACCCACGCATACGCGACCGACGCGTACTTCGTGGAGAATCCGGGTTGGCTGTCGGGTGGCGCGCTGAGCTGGTTGAGCGAGACGGTCGGTTTTTCCGACGCCCGCGAGCTCGATCAGGCCGCCGCCGAGGTTCCGCCCGGTGCGGACGACCTACTGTTTCTACCCGCCTTGTCCGGGGCGATGGCACCTGAGTGGATCGCCAGCGCGCGCGGATGCTTCTATGGACTGACACCTGCGCACGGCCGCGGTCACCTTGCCCGAGCGGTGCTAGAGGGCTGCTCGTTTGCCATGCGCGACGTAGTCGATAGGTTGGGCGAGTTGAATGTTCGGCGCGAGCGCATGCTGCTTCTGGGCGGCGGCGCTAACAGTTCACTATGGGCGCAGATTCGCGCGGACGTGTGCCGGCTTCCCATCGACATCGCCCGGCGAGTCGACACCTGTCCAATCGGTGCAGCGATCCTCGCCGCGGTTGCCGCGGGCATTCACTCGGGTGTGGGCGACTGCGCCAGGTTGGTGTCCGGGCCTGTGCCCCGTGCGACACCTGGCGCGAACTCCGATCTATATAGTCGCCCCTACGATCGCTATCGGCGCCTATTTGACGCGCTGCGGCCAATGATGATTAGCGACGGGTAATTGCAAGCTGTTAGGCTAGAACCCTAAGCATTCTCAGCGGATTTTTGAACCTAGATCACATATATGCAGACCGTTCCGGTAGTCTCTAGGTGTGACTGACGACATCACGCCTCCGCTGGGAACGGTGCGCGAGATTACCGGCGAGAATGGCAACTCTGCGGACCTGCTACCTGAAACGGTTAGCGGCGATGCAGATTCTGCGTCTCAGTCGCGGTCGAACATCTTCGCCGCCGGGACGACATCCCGTTCGCAGTCGAAGCAGTTTCCGGTCGGCAGCGGCGATGTTCACTTCACGCCTGAGTTGGATAGGGTCACCGCGTTCTACGCGGAGCGGGAACCAGCACCGATCGCACTCGTCGGCCAGCCCGGTCCCGCCAAGGGGTTACTCGTCAACTACGCGGCGCTTCGTGCCGCCGACACCCACACCACATTTTTTGCGGGTGCCGATCCAAGCGGAGCACGCACCGCCTGGTACCCGATCGTTTCAGCGCTCGCAGGCATTCTTGGTCTGACCGAGCCGACCATGGAAACGCTTCGTGACGCTCTCGCCGAGACCGGGCTTTCAGCTGGTGACCTCAGGGGACTGGCCGAGTTGTTCGGCCTCGCCTCGAGCCGCGGCGCGATGCCCGACGAAGTGTGCCATCGCGAAGCCGTGCGCGCCGCCCTCAACGTGATGCGGTCGACGACGGAGATGGAGCCGAAGGCGGTCCTCTGCTTCGAGAACATCGAGGACTACGATCAGCCGAGTGCTGCGGTCCTGGCCGAGCTCGTCGCGACCCCCGCCGGGAGGCCGCCGGTCATCGTAACCGCCACGACTGCTCGCGTTGTTCCAGGCGCGTTCGAGGTTGTGCCGATCGCCGACGCTGGTGAGGAGACCACCGAAGAACTTTCGCGCAGGTTGGACGGCCTCGACGAGCGCAGCCGCATGCTCGTGCAAGCTGCGGCGGCTCACGGTACGTCCGTGGCGATCCAGGCTCTCGGCTTCTTCGAGACAGTCGAAGCGCCGAGTACGCTCGATCTCGACCGACTCGTGGTCGCGGGTTTTATTCGCCACGACGGCACATCACTTTCGCTAACCTCGCCGACCCTGCGCGACCTGGTTCGTTCGTCCACGCCGGTAGACGTGCGTCGCAGACTCAATGACGAAATACTCAGCGCTTTGGAGCTCGATGCGCTGCGCGTGTCCGTTTGCGTTCGTGCCCACTACGCCATCGCTGCAGGGGCTCCAACCGCCTTCGAACACGCTCTTTCCGCGGCGCGAGACTCGCTGCAGCGGTTTGACGACGTTGGTGCTGTGCGCTGGTTTGCCGCAGCCCAGGAACTGACGCAGACCGCGGAACAGAACGTTGATGCCGCCGTGGGCACCGCCTGCGCGATGCGGCGGGTCGGCGAATTGGAGCTGGCAAAGCTGGCACTCCAGCGCGCTGATGGGCCAGACGGCACCAGCTCGATGCGCGCACTGATCAATCGTGAGCGCGGGCGGAACGCTCTTGCCGAGTCCGAGCCGGAAGCAGCGGCCGAGTACTTCCGCCTCGCCATCAGCCTCGGCTTGCGCGCGATCGATCCGGTCTTCTTGTGCGAGACATATCTCGACCTCGTCGATGCGCTCACCCAGACAGGAAGCGACTCGCGTTGGCAGGAGCTTAGCGAAGCCGTGGATGTCGTCACCATGGGCGAGGGCTATCAGACCAACTTCAGTATCCCGGGACTGTGCACCATTGGCTGGCGCGTCGCGGAGCACTACTTCAAAGCAGGCAAGCTGTCCGAAGCGGAAGCCCTGGCCAATGAGGCGCTTGCGTATGCGGAGCGTATCGGCGACGAGTACTCCGTCGGCAAGTTGCTAGCCGTGCTGTCGGACGTGCTGTCGGAGCTGGACCGTTCAGCCAGCGCGGAACATCACCGGGAGCGTTCGCGGCAGATTTTTCTCGGCCTGGGCGATCGCGATAGCGCGGCGTCCCTGGAAACCGGCGAATAGCGACCTCTTTGTCGGGGTTGTCAGGCTTCTGATGGAGGCGCGACCGCGACCTTCAGCTTCTGCTGGAGCGCGACGATCCGGTCGACAAGACCGCTCAGGCCCAGGGCGCGTTGCAACTCGGCGGTGGTCTGTTCGGCGCTGAGTCCATCGGCCGCTGCGTCGGACAGCACACTCACAAGCGAACCGAAATGCTGCTGTAGGCCGCCGAGCCCGGACTCTAGCTCTGCCACCAGTCCCCGGCAGCCCGCACGGTGTTGCTCGACTTTGCTGGCGACCAGGTCGTCGAGCATCTCGACCTCCACTTTCGTGTCGTACAACTCCTTATACGTTTCCCGCAGTCGTGTCAGCAGCATCGTGTTCTGGTGCACGGCCAGGTTCTTTTCCAGCGCGGCGTACAGGCGAGCATTGAGCACTTCTAGTCGCGGGAACGGTTTCGCGATGTAGCCGAAGGCACCAGCGTCCATGGCATCGATGACGCTCTTCGTCGATGCATAACCGGTAATCACGATGAACTCCGTGTCCGGTGCGTGTTCTTTCCCCTGGCTAATCACTTCGATGCCATCGATGCCGGGGAGGTTCTTGTCGACGAACGCAACACGTGGAAGCGGATCGGCGGCCTGGAGTTTTTCCAGAGCCTGCTCACCTGACTCCGCCGTAATCACCGGCATACCCTGGCGTGTGATCCACTTGACCAGGACGTCACGCATGGCCTCGTCGTCGTCGACGATCATGATGTACGAATCGGGGAGGGGGATCTGGAAGTCGTTGACCTCCTGGAACAACTCACTAAGGGACAACGTCACGCGTGGCTGGCCTTTCTCGTGCGCATTCTCGGCGCCTTCCTATCTTGTGGTCTAGCCCGACCCCAAATCGGGGCGGGGTGCTGCGGGTAAGTAAGAGATCACTTCGGTTCCCTTGCCCTCATCCGAACGCAGGCTGACGTAGCCGCCATGCTGTTTGACGATGCCATAGACCATGGCGAGGCCGAGGCCGGTACCCTCGCCCTCGGCTTTCGTCGTGTAGAACGGATCAAATGCGTGTTGGCGAGTGTTTGCCGACATGCCCACCCCGGTGTCTTTCACCGAAAGACGAATGTACCGACCGGGCTGCATGTCCGGGTGAACCGTGATGCCAGCCTCGGAAATGGCTCCAGTTGATGTTTCCACGACCACAAAGCCACCGTCGGGCATAGCGTCACCCGCGTTAACGACCAGGTTCATTAGGGCCTGTTCGAGCTGACCTTTGTCGCCAAGAATGTGATCGTCGGCTCCGTCGCTGAGCAGTCGCAGGCTGACGTCCTCGGGTAGGAGTTTTTCGAGCATGGAACGCGTTCCGTCGACCACAGCGCTGACCGACATGCGCGTTGGCGAGAACGGTTCCTGCCGGCTGAATGAAAGCAGTTTGCTGGTAAGGTCGGAGGCGCGTCGAGCGGCATCGCCGATGTTCTGAAGCGCTGTCGGTGTCGGGTTCTCTGCGTACTCGAGTTCGCCAAGAATCACCGTGAGCAAGTTGTTGAAGTCGTGGGCAACGCCGCTCGCCATGCGGCCCAGCGCTTCCATCTTCTGCTGTTGCCTGAGCTGCGCCTGCATCTCCATGATCTCGGTGACGTCTAGCGCGACGCCGAGTGTGCCCCATAGCTGCTTCTGTTTTGGCTCGGTGGCGTCCGCACTTTCGTACGTTCCCGTTGAGTAGATCTCGAACGTGCGCTCTTCACCATCCTTGGTTTCGAGACTGACCAATTGCCCGCGGGTCGCTCTGCCGCCCGTTCGACGCTCCTTGAACGCCCAATGCTCGGGCTCGCTTCCCGGCTCGTGGGCTAGCAGGGTTTCGTATGAGCGCCCGTGCAGCTCGCTCGCGTTGTAGCCCAACAGGTTGGCGCCCGCCTCGTTGATTCGTCGCAACACTCCGTCTTCGGTCATGAACCAGACGAGGCCGGGAACCGTTTCGAACAGGTGTTCGTACTTGATTCGTGTGTTGTCACGTTCGCACGCGACGGTAAAGGCTTCGTAGGCGCCGTCGACTTTGGACTGGAGGTCCTTGAGGTCGATGGGCTTGGTCAGGTAGTCGTATGCGCCACAACGCACAGCTTCAACCGCCGACTCCATCGATGCATAGCCAGTGAGCATGATGGATTTGGTGTAGGGTAGGTGGGCCGCTACGTGGCGCAGAAGATCGACGCCAGAGCGCTCGCCGCGCAGATTCTTGTCGATGACTGCGACGCTGACGAGCCGACTGTTGACGATATGAATCGCTTCGCCCACGTCGGACGCACCGTAGACGGTGTATCCGCCCCTTTCGAGGCCTTGGACCAACACGGAGCGAACGGCGTCGTCATCGTCGACCACGAGCACGGAACGCTGGCCGCGTCTGACAAGCATTTCGTTAATACTCGACACCGCTCCCTAAAGACATCCTGCGTGTCCATTGTACCCCACGCCGGTCGTTCCAATGGCATAATGCTGACTGGTGATGTAGCTCGATGCGCCTCGGCCCTCGAACGACACTAGCAATGATCATTGTGGCCGGCGTCCCGCTTGCCGTTGCGGGATGGACCGGGGCGCAGTTGGCCAACGACGCACTCACGTCTCGCGCCGACGCTCTTCACAGTAGAAATACCCAACTCCTGTCGGAGCGCGTCGCCGACGAAGTGCGCGCGCGATTACAGGCAGTGCAGCTCGCCACCGCAGCGATCGATCTGGGGTCACTGAGCGCTGACGAACAGTTGTGGGCCCAGCGCCTGGTGTTCCGGCAGGTCAGTGGCGCGACCCTGGTTGCGCTACTGAAGAAGGATGGCTCCCAGGCGACCCGGCCGGTGTTCCTGAGTAAGAAATCATCCGACCCGGCACTCAAGGATCGACCGGCAGTGAGCGATGCCGATGTGCAGACTTTCGCTAGCCACTTGCCCGTCGGCGCGGCCCGGCAGGTGGGCAACGCCATCGGTCCACCGTATGTGGCGGGCGGAGGAGGGACGAAAACGGCCGGCCCACGGGTCGCTGTGGCGGTGCGCAGCAAGAACGGGTTCGTTCTCGCGGTCGAGATCGCGTTGGACTGGCTGGTGCCGGTCGTCGCGGCGCACCAGGTCGGGCGGCGTGGCCGCGCCTTTGTGGTGGACGCCAAAGGCCGGCTGATCTTGTCATCGGATGCGCGCGCGGTGGCAGCGCGGGAGGATCGTTCCGATTGGCCGGGTGTTCGGCAAGCCCTCGCTCGTGGCCCTGTCCCGTCCCGTTGGCGCGACCCGGTTCAGGGAGACGTGTTTGGTGCGGCGGCGGTTGTACCCGATCTGGGCTGGGCGGTTGTCGTGACCGAGCCGGCGACCGATGCCCTCGCCGAGTCGCGCACACTGCGCCGGCGCATGTTCATGTGGTTCCTCGCGGCGCTCGGAGGCGCGGTTTTGCTCGGCTTCGTCATATCTCGCGCTGTGGTCGGACCGATCAAGGCGTTGCACACTGGCGCCTCGGCGCTGGAGCAGGGCGACCTGGAGCATCGGGTTTCCGGCGCCGAGCGCAGCGACGAACTGGGAGACCTGGCGCGTGCGTTCAACAAGATGGCCGAAGAGGTCGAGCGGTGGCATGTGGAGTTGGAGACAAGAGTCGATCAGCGCACCCATGAACTGCGTGAATCGCACGAGCTATTGAGTCGCGCACAGAAACTTGCAGCAGTCGGTCAACTCGGAGCCGGTGTAGCGCACGAGGTGAATAACCCGTTGGCTGCTATCCTTGGCATGACCGAATTACTGCTCGACGACGAGCCACGTGATCAAGATCGCGAGTGTCTCCAGACCATTCACACTCAGGGCAAACGCATTCAGGAGATCATTTCTCAGCTGCAACGCCTGGCCGACGCGCGTCAGGGGATCGAACTGGTTCCCATCGACGTGATTAGCGCAGCGCGCCGTGCGCTGAGCCAGGTGGCAGATAAACTCGCAGAAAGCGAGATAGAGGTCGTCCCTGTGTTCGACGACACAGTGGCCCAGGTCGCGGGAGATGCCGATATTCTGGTTGAAGCGCTGGTCCACCTGTTTGAAAATGCAAGCAAGGCCATGTCCGGGGGCGGCACATTGACGGTCGAAGTCACATCGCGTGACGGCCAGCTCGTTTCGATCCGTGTCTCGGATACGGGCGAGGGCATCGCCAGGAGCTTGCAACCGCGAATCTTCGAGCCATTCTATACAACGAGGCTTGGCGAGGGGGCGAAGGGGCTCGGACTCGCGCGAGTCAACCAGATCATGGAGGCACTGCAGGGAAAGGTCACGGTGGACAGCGCGCAGGGGGACGGCGCAACGTTCACACTACTGTTACCCGCCGTGCAGGCGAGGTCGATCGTCTGACATGCGCACCGTGACTCTATCGATCGGTATCGTGTTGGCGTTGGCGTCGACCGGCTGCAGCAAGGACGATCCTGCACCGGCGAAGGCCGAGAACAAGAGCAAGCCGAAGGTCAATGCGCCCGCGAAGGTCGACGCGCGCGCTGTCAGTTTGTCCACAAAACCCGCGCCGAAAAGTGTGCGCGCTTCGCTCATCGAGTCGACCGGCGTCGCCGAGGTCAGACGCAACGGCGTTTGGTCGCCAGCTTCTAAGACCGGGCTTCTCGCCGACGATGCTGTGCGCACACGCGACGGAACCGCGACGGTCGCCATCGGCAAGGTCAAGGTCATCGTTGAGAAGGGCTCTGAGGTCACGGTGCGTCAGCTGACCGACAAGCTGGCGAACCTGCGCCTGGAACGAGGTCGTTTGCGCGCTGATCTCGCCGACGACGGCACGACCCTACGTGTTCGCGCGACGGGCAGCAGCGCGGTGGCCGAGGCCAAGAGTGGTTCGTTCACGATCTTCAATAGCGGTAAAGGGCTGGTTGCGGTCGCGGCTCGCGCCGGCTCGGTGAAACTATCCAGCTCAGGGGGCGACGTGCAGCTCGAGGCCGGCGAGAAGGGCAAGGTCACGGGCACCGCGACGCCAACCAAGAACAAGGCGCGCCGATCGATTTTGCTCAGCGTGGTTTGGCCCAAAGAGCAGACGACCAGAGCTGCCACGGTAAAGGTCGCTGGCAAAGCTGAAGTGGGCACGAGCGTGAGCATCAATGGGCAGACGGTCGCCGTTTCAGAGACAGGTGTTTTTGAGGCCCGGGTGCCGCTCAAGGGCGGCCGCAACAAACTTCGGGTGCGTGCCCGAGATTTGGCGGGTCGCTCGGCGACACGTACTCGCCGCATCAATGTGAACCGCAGACCGCCCGACGTAAAAGCGCACACGAAGGACTTGTGGAACAAGAAGAAGCCCTAGGCGCCCCGGGCATGAGGTTCGGTTGGTGCTCGACACTGAGTGTCGCGGCTGCGATCTGTCTGCTGGGTGCGGACGCGAACGCCCAACCTGCACCACCGTTAGTTGTAAATGCACCGACGACCCACACGCCCGGTACTGGACGTGCGGTGATTCCAGTGCGAGTGACGGGGGGACCCGGTCCCGCGCTTGGCGAGTTGGCGAAGGTACCGGAGTTGGTTGGGATCCAGTGCCGTGGGGCAACGACCATACCGGCGACCCAGACTGCACCGGCACTTGTGGTGGCCCCGGCGGTAACCAGGTCCAGGTCGCTTGCATGCACGGCGCGCAGCCGCGGCGTCGAGACAGCGTTTCAGCTGGGGATCCGCTCGCCTGGTCCGGGCGTCTACGGGTCGGTAAGCCCGGCGCAGCCGAAGGCAGGGGAGACACTGCGCTTACGCGTGTTCTCGTTGGCTGACATTACAGCGCCGATCGCGCCAACGGCCTTGCGGGTGGTCGCCAGCGCCGGACAGGTCACCATGCAGGGCGGCGGTCGGGTGAGCATCAAGTTACCAAGCGGCGCTGCACCGCGAGTGGTCAGCCTCGTCTTCTCGACAGCCAGCGGCTACGGCGCGGTATTCGTCCCAGTGCTTGGTAGCACCGTATTGCCCATCGACACCGCGTTGCGGGCGTCCGTTCGCGTTCGCGTCGGTGGACGCTGGTTCGGCCCGGTTCAGGCGGCGCGCAAACGCGTGCGCGTGCCACTTCAAGTGCCGCCCGGTATCCGCCAGGCGGTGGCGCGTGCCACAGATCGTCTTGGTAACGCCAAAGAAACCCTGGCTGACCTGGGGACCCCCGATGCCCCGCGCATCGCGGTCGTTGCGGATGCTGATCAGGTCAATGGAGGCAAGACGATCACCCTCGCGGTCGCCCTGGCTCACGGCCGCGGTGAACCGGCTGGCGCATCATCGGCAATCGTCGGCAGCGCGCGGCTCGGGGCCGTCGGCGCCGCCAAGTTCAAATCGCCGGGACTGTGGCTCGTCGAGTACACAGCCCCGAGAGCCGGCGGCGATGACGAGATTACATTTCGCGTGGGCAATGACGCCGGCGCTGGCATCGCCAAGCTGCGCCTCCGCGTTAAACCGGCGAAGAAAAAGTTGCCTCCGCCTCCGCCGGTGCCTCGGCTGGTTCATCTGGACGTGTACGGCGCAGGCGGCTGGGCGACCAATGGGGCCGATGTATCCGCTCCCCGCGCTGGTGTCGGCGTTGGTGTGAGTCGGTTGGTCGGGCCCGTCGAGCTGGCGTTTGCGTCTGGACTCGAGGTCTCCGGGTTTAGCGACCAGGACTCGTTCACGTTCGATGGCCAGGAGCGCGATGTGGATCGCTCGGTGCGGTCGTTGGGCGTTCCACTGCGTTTGCGTGCGCGGTTGCCGCTATTTGGCCACATCGGAGCTACGGTTGCCGGGGTCCTCGTGCCGACCCGGGTGAGTGTAACTCTCACCCCGAGCTTCCAGGATCCCGATCGCTACTCCCAGCTCGTCTGGGGCCGTCGAGCCGAGCTGGGCCTGGACTGGAAGTTGAAGCGCAACCGGGTGTCGGTGTTTGCAGGACTCGGCACTGCGAAGCTTTCCTCTGGTCCTTTAATGGGCGAGCTAGAGGGCATTTCGGTTATCGTTAACTACTCGCGCAGATTCGCTGCGTTCGGGGCTCGATAAATGCCGACAGAATTCGATAGCTCAGGGGTGGTCGTTCTCATCGTCGATGACGAGGACGTCATCATCGACATCACATCTCGCATGCTCAAGCGGTCAGGTTTTGAGGTGCACATCGCCGAGACCGGGGAGGGCGCCCTCGCGGCCATGAAGGAGCACCGACCGGCGGTCGTGCTCACCGACAAGAACTTGCCGGGCATGACTGGCCTCGAGGTCGTGCAGTCTGGCAAGGAGCTGCTGCCGCACGCGGAGTTCATCGTCATGACCGGGTATGCGTCGTTGGACTCATCTCTCGAAGCGATGAAGCTCGGTGTGTTTGCATACATCACCAAACCGTTCAGTCGCGGCGAAGTGACCGAGCGTGTCACCGCGGCGGCGCAAACCGCGCAAAAGAACCGCGAGATGCAACGAGTCTTCGACAACGCCGGGGAGAATGCGCGACCCGGCGTGCGTACGCCGTCATCGAGAGTATCGCTCGTCGAGCTTGCCGCTATTACCAATGAGCTCGCTTCGGTAGCAGCGTCGTTGAGTTCAGTGGTCGGCGACGCCCCTGAACCACTCCGCGATCAAGGAAAGGCTCACCTCGCTGCTCTCGGTGGACTGCTCGATCGGTTGACGGAGATCGTCGACTCCCCCGACGACGAGTAGTCTGCCTAACGCAGTCGATACACGCGCACGCCGCTCGCTCCGCTGCCCGTGGACACGTACGCCGCCGAGTCCGCGCCAAAGTCGAGCGCGGTAGCAAAGAATATACGCGTGTTGGTCGCGTCGCCCAGGCCATTGCCGCCTAAGCCCGCACAGCTGGCCGGGTGCAAGTCCGCAGAGCAACCGGCCTGGCCATCGAAGTCGGCCGCGGTCGTTGGCGTCGCCGTATTGGATCGAAACACGACGACACCCGACGCGGCGTTGTCGAAGCCGACGAACAAGTGAGTAGGCGTTGCCGTGACCATCGTGACGGCGGTGTTCGCCGGATTGTTGAACTGAGACAGCTGACTGTCCCCGCTCGTGTTATCCGCGATCAGCGTCCAGTCCATGTCATTGCAGAACATCGGGGCACCGCTTGCCGTCGGATCACACATCCACAGCTGGGGGCCGTCTGTCGTGTTCCTGCCCACGTATATCCGGCCGCCGAACACGGCCATCTGCGGTACGGCGCGGTCCGTCGGCTCCAGGTCGACGACCTTGTTCGTCGTGACCGACGTCTTGGCAGCGTAAGCGGGATCCGTGGGCGTGACTACCAGCCAGTCGGCCGGCGAGTCGACGGGGGTAATGACCCTGGCTCGCGCCCACGCCGCAGAGTTTGCAATGTAGATGCGCTCGTTGAACTCGGTCATCGCATCTATCATCGATGTGCCGCCAGTATCGAATCCAGCCAGCCGAGTCGCGTGCAGATTGAGAAAGTCTGTGCCGTCGACACCGTCGAGGCCGGGGGCCGGGGGAGCCGTGTGCAGTCTCACCAAATACGGCTGCATTCCGCCCGTATCAGGGAACCCCAAATAGAGCTGGTCGTTGAACGCGTGTAGCGCCGAGAAGCCGCGGGTCTGAGGCCCTAGTGCTGGCTGGAGGTCTACGTAGCGGAATGACAATGGCGGCGTCGGATCTGATGCCAGGTAGACGTAGTCGAGGTCGCCGCCGGTCCGTCCACCACCGATGATGAGTGACTCGACCCCGTCGACCACGCCAGCGAGCATGAGGCCGCGGCCGTCTTCGTTGTCAGGACCGCACGCCAATGTGTTGGCCGCGCACCCAGACGCGCCGATGGACGTGTACGGCGGTCCAGCGGTGTTTTGGTGCGTGCTGCCGGTCGTGTCTCCGAGGAAGGTGAACGTCACCGTTTCTGCGCCGCTGCCGTCAGGCATGGTGCGCACCGCAAACGTGCCATCGGCGCTCGGACCAAAGTAGACCTTGCCCTGGAACCCGGCGATGTACGTAAACGATGTGCCATCGCCGAACGGATCGTCGGCGATCATCTCCGTACAATTCACCGTGCAGGCCGAGCCAGCGTCGGACACGCCAGCGTCCGCTGGTGCATCACCGACAATGTAGCCACCGGGCAGCGTCCCGCTGCGCCCGTCAGGCAATGTGACGGTCACGTCATGGGCGCCCAGGGCGAGGGCGGGGGACACAGTCCCCTCCAATCGGCCCTCGCTCACCAGTGTCGCGTTGGCGACCGGTTGGCCACCGATGGTTGCCGTCACCGGTCCGAGCTCAGTTTGTGCGTTGTCTAGATTCGTCACGAGCCCGACGTGGAAAGAGCCGAGGATTGCGACGGTTACGGATTCGCCGGGCGGGCCGTTACCGGGAACGACCTGCTCAACGCTGACACCGCCATAGTTGAAAGGATTCGTGCACGCGATGCACAGCGTCGTCATCACGGCGACGAGTCGCGGTACCGATGGTGTCGGCGACCAACCCACCGAGTCAGTCTAGCACCGCTACGAAGGTTGGCGCGCTAGTGTGCTTCCCCGTGTGCGACCTGGCTCACGTGCTGATTGTTGCGGAGAGGCGGAACCATTGCCGAGTCACCGGACCAAGACTGCGAAACTAGCTGAGCCGCCAGCCTGGCGCTTGCGAGCGATGTATCGACGAGCATTCCGTCGTTGCCGACCCAGTCGCCGATGACGTAGAGGCCGGGCGCTTCGGGGACGCTCGGTCCCGGGCGGCCAGCAACTCGCGGTGTGTCGCCGGCCACGGTGATCTTGGGCAGAAATCGCTCGTGTACGAGAAACTCGCGCCAGCCCGGTTGCGCGAGATCCATCAAGCCTTCCAACTCGGCTCTGACTTCGTCGGCGGGCTGGTCGCCGGCGCCGTACTTGAGCACGTGGATCATCGCACCACCGGTCGGCGCCAGTCGCGCAGTCTCTGAGTGGACGGAGAAGTAGTACGGCTGGTCGATGCCGAGCACGAATTTCTTCCTACGCTGAGGCAGCTGGCTCAGCGCCACGTCCAGGGTGGCGGCGACCACTGGGCATGCGTCCCTGGCCCATGTCGTCAGACTCCCCGACCACGGCGCGAGCTTAGCCGCGACCGCCGGACTGGCGGCGATGATCACCCGGTCGGCCAGGCACGCGCCGGTCTTGCTCGTTACCGAGAAGCTCTCGCCCTGCGCGGTGATCGACGTGACCGGCGCGCTAGTTTCGATCCGCGCGCCTGCCGCGACCGCCGCGTCCCGCAGACCGTCGACGAGGACTTGCCAGCCACCGTCCAGGTAGTAGACACCGCTTTGCACGGCGAGCTGAAGGTTGCGCAACGCTGCGCCCGCGTCGAGAATTTCATGGTCGGCGCAATACGTAGTCAGCCGAAACATCGCGCTTAGGAGGGCGCGTGCGTCCTCGTTCTTTATCTGCGCCAACCAGGTTGCGGCGCTGACCCCTGACGCCTCGCTGGTGTCGGCCTTTTTGATCCACTGGAGCATCTTCCCCGTCTCTGCTTTCGCCGACAGGGATAGCAGGCTGGACACCAACATGGATACGAACCCCGTTGGCAACGTGCGCAGGGTGTTGCCGACCATGCCGAACGAGCCACTCACGCTCGCTACTTCCCCGGTGAACGGGATGTTCAGCTCTCGCAGAACCGCGGTGCCCGCGCCATCCACGTATAAGGCATGCGGTCCGACGTTGAAGTCGAACCCGTCGCGGCGCTGGGTCGTCGCCCGCCCGCCGAGCTTGTTCGAGCGCTCGTACACCACCACATCGAATCCCGCGCGGCCCAGGTAGGCGGCGCAACTCAGGCCGGCGACTCCGCCGCCGATTATCGCTACTGTTCGTTTCATCGCAGACTCCGTGTTGTTTACGGGTCCACGACTGACGCGGCTCAAAGGTTACAGGCGTCGCCGACTATTTGCGCAAACTGCCGTCTTCGTTGAGCAAGCGCCAGGTGCCGGTGCGTTTGCCGGCGGTGTAGCTACCCTGGGCGCGCAGCTTGCCGGACGGGTAGTAAGACTTGTAGTGGCCATCGAGAGCGCCGAGTTTCCACGTCGTTTGGATGGACACGCTGCCATCGGCGTACCATTGGGTCCACACGCCTTCGCGCTTGTCGTCCACGTAGTTGCCCTCGAGCTCTTTCTTACCGTTGTGAAAGTGCTCGACCCACTGGCCGTTGAGCTTGCCGTCCTTGTAGTTGTGCGTTGATGCGAGCTTGCCACCGCGATACCAGCGCGTCCATGCCCCGTCAGGCAGGTCTTTGTCGAACTGGGCCACGAGTTTCTTGCGCCCGTTGCTATGCCATTCACGCCAACGTCCATGGCGTTTGCCCCGGCGATAACGCCCGTCGATGAGCCGGCGGCCATACTTGCTGTACCAGCGGTGTCTACCGTGGCGCCGACCGTAGACGAACGATGTCTTGAACTCGACCTTCTTGTTCTTGTACCAGGTGAGCTCGACACCAGTGCCGTTCTTCATGGTGTAGTTGCCGATGAGTTCGCCCTTGGCGTTGTAGAACTTCCACTCGCCATCTTTGCGTCCGTTCTTGTACGCGCCCTCGACCAGAGCGCGGTCTTCCCAATGGAGTTCTTTGAACGAACCGTCCAGGCGGCCGCGCTTGTACGTGCCCTGGCGCCAGACCTTGCCGTTCCGATAGTAGGTTTTCCAATCGCCAACGCGCCGGCCTGAGCGATACTTGCCGACTTCCTTCTTGTGACCGAACACGCGCGCGTTGCGCCACGGCCCGTTGAGCACGCCACGCCAGTACTGCTCACGCAGCAAGCGGTGGTGCTTGCGGTAGATCTCGCGCCGGCCGTGAAGCTTGCCGTCCCGGTAGCGTTCCTCGATGGCCAGGGTCGCGCGAGTGCCGGACACCCGCCGACCATGCAGTTTGCCGTTCTTGTAGTTCTCCGTCGTCATCAGTGCGCCGCTCATGTCCCAGAGCTGACGCTTGCCGTGGGCGACGCCGTTTTCGATGGGAGTGTGTTCGGCGACGGTACCGGTTTCGTACCAGCGCTTCTCGATCCCGACGCCCGCGGCCAGGGTGTAGCTGCCGAGAACTCTGCCCGCGGTCGAGTATTGGGTCCACGTGCCGTGCTTGACACCGCTTTGATACTCACCGGTCAACTGCTTCGCTCCGTCTTCGCTGAACCGTATATACGGCCCATGCCGACCGGCGGTCAGCAGCTCGCAGTACGCTTCACTGGCGACGGGCGGTTTGCCGCCAACGAGCTTGGTGTCCGCGGGGCACGCGATGATCGGCGGTGGCTTTTTAGCGACCGGTGCTGCGTCGGGGGCAGGGGAGATCTGTGTCGTTCCCGCGTCCACATTCGCCGACACGCGCGGATCTTTCGGCGGGTCTTTTTGTCTGGATTGTGCACTTGTGCAAGCGACAAGCCAGATTACTAAGAGGGCGAAACAGCGAACAGGCACCACTACTAAGTTCGCACACGTGCTGCATATATCAAGTTTCGGCTCCTGCGCATCGACGGTACAGCGAACGCTGGTATATTGGGCGCTCATCACGAGAGGACCGCATATGACTCGATCCATCCGCGCCACCGTCGCAGGAATCGTCGTTGCAGGCTTTGTACTCGCGACTACTAGCCTCGCTGACGCTAGACCACGACCCGTAGGAATGAAGGCCGAGTTCGAGGCCAACAAAGAATTCGGCTTAGGCTTCATGTTCGGAGTCCCCACAGGGCTGTCGGGCAAGTACTACGTGAGCAAGAGCACCGCGCTCGATTTCGGAATCGGTGCTTGGGGCCGGCGCAGCGGCGATCGGGATCGCCTGCACCTGCATGCGGACTTCTTGTGGCACCCGGTCGTCATCGGCAAGACGCGTCACTTCTGGGTTCCTCTCTACTTTGGCGTCGGTGGACGCTTCCTCGACCACGGCAACGATGATGGCCACTTCGGCATACGTGTGCCCGGCGGAATCATGCTCGACTTCGAGCGAACCCCCATCGATATTTTCCTCGAGTTCGCGTTCGTCTTCGACGTAGTGGCTCACGACGGCGCCGAATCGAGCGACTTCAACGGCGCTCTCGGTATTCGTTACTACTTCTAATCAAGCGATGCCCACAGGAAAAGCTGTCCGGATCACCGGCGCCGGTGGCGTCGATGTGCTGGCTATCACTGATGTGGAGGTGCGCGACCCTGGCCCCAACGAGGTGCTGGTGCGCGTCGCCGCTGCGGGGCTGAACCGCGCCGACATTTTGCAGCGGCGTGGGTTCTACCCAGCGCCGAAAGGTGTCGTCGCCGATGTGCCCGGCCTGGAGTACGCCGGCACAGTGGAAGCGGTCGGCGAGGCCGTGACCACATGGAAGCTCGGCGAACGGGTGATGGCGATCGCCGGTGGCGGCGGCATGGCGACTCACATCGTCGCCCACGAACGCGAGCTTATCGGTGTTCCCGAGCAACTCGAGCTCAGCCACGCAGCCGCGATCCCCGAGGTGTTTCTCACGGCGTACGATGCTCTGTGTGTTCAGGGTGGAATGGCCATGGGGGACAATGTGTTGCTCCACGCTGTTGGCAGCGGTGTTGGCACGGCGGCGTTGCAGCTTGCCCTGTGTCTCGGCGCGCGTCCCCTCGGCAGCTCTCGCACCCAATCCAAGCTCGATCGTTGCGCGGAACTCGGCCTGCGCGACGGCATCCTCGTCGAAGACGGAAAGTTCGCGGATCACGTTCGTAAACTGACCGCCGGCGCCGGCGCCGACATCATCCTGGACACCATCGGCGCGGCCTATCTGGAACAGAACTTAAAGGCGATCGCGTCCCGTGGTCGGCTCGTGGTCGTTGGCCTGCTCGGCGGTGTGGCCGGCAATCTGAATCTCGGAGCGCTTCTTGGCAAACGCGCGACCATTATCGGCACCGTGTTGCGTAGCCGCCCGTTAGAAGAGAAAGCGGCACTGGCTCAACGCTTCACCAAGCAGGTGATGCCGCTGTTTGCGAGTGGCAAACTGGCGCCGGTCGTCGATGACGTCATGCCCATGAACCAGATCGCTGCGGCACACCAACGCATGGAAGCCAACGAGACCTTTGGCAAGCTCGTCATGTCGTGGGATTAGTCGCGCTAGACTCGGTCTAGTGCTTCTCGGTGTCGAGCATCAGGTCGATGATGGTGGCTTTGCCTTTGTTGACCTCGACGCCACCACGACGTACTTCCACATTGCCGCGATCAACCACCGTGTAGTAGATCGACAGCACGTAGGTTCCCGGCGGTAGACCGGGCAAACGGTATCGACCCTTCGCGTCGACGACGGCGAGTCGTGGCTCGGGCAGCACTGATGAGCTCGCGCCGACAACAGTGCCGGGCAATAGCTCTTTGGTCTTTGCGTTGCGCACCAGGCCTTCGATCAGCCCGCGCGACGACTTGCTGATGACGCGCTGGGGTGGCGGCGGAACGGCAGGGGTGTGCTTGTACGGCACCACCTTTGCCTCTTTGACCCGCATGTCGATACGCATGTGGATATGAGTCGACCCGGTGCGTTTCACCGGCACGTTGATGTGCCTCGTCGTGTGCGATCCGTAGGTCGCCATCACCTGATACGTGCCCGGTGGCAGCGCCTTCAACGTGAAGTGGCCGGTTCCATCCGTGGTGTGACTGTATGTGCGTTTGGAGTCGGCCGCCTTGGCGATCACACTCACGAAGCTGACCGCCGTTCCGGTCTGGGCGTCGAGAACGACACCATCGATGCCACCTGCATTGGGTCCCGCGGCGTTGGTCGGCGTTTTCTTTGTCGCCGTCGACGCTCCGCCGCAGGCGAGCAGCGTCCCAGCTAGGAACGCGAGGGCAAGGTGTGAGCGCGATGACACGATGCGCATCATAGAGCACACCTGGCTCGTCGGTGGGCCAACTTTCTAACACTCTCAAACCGTAAGCTTACCGAGGAGTTGGCCGCGAGCTTGCCCCTGAGACGCCGCCCGTTAGACTATTAACTGCGTCTCGCGCGTATCATACAATTATGGACCGTACCTGCTTGGGAAGTCTCGTCGTAGCGCTCGCGGTGGTGTTTGCCGCCGGGTGTGGCGGCGACAAGTCCGCGAGCAAGCCAAAGGGCAATGAGCCCGCTGGCTCGGTGGTCGAACTGAGCGGCGACGTGGTGGCTAAGCAAGGCGAGGCCAAGCGCGCGCTTAAGGTCGGCGACAAGGTCATGGCCAACGAGACGATCGTCACGGCCGCCAAGGCGAGCGTGGCCATCGTGCTGATTCACAACGAGGCGCGCTGGGAGCTCAGCGGCGGCAAGAGCCGGGCGATAAGCCAGTCCCTTGCGTGGAACATGCCCAAGGGGAGCGGCGCAAGCGGCGCCAAACCAACCGACAAGACGATGGCCGCGGGCCGACACGCCGAGCGGCAAGCGGGTACGACGACACCTATTCGCGATCTGGATAGCGTGAGCAAGGCTGACGACGACGAGAAAGCGCCGGGCAAGCCGGTGGCTCCGGGCGATGTGAAGCCCGAGTTTGCCAAGAACCAGCCAGCTCCACCACCGCCCGCCGGTGGCGTGACGAAGAAGGCCTCACCTCCTCCTCCGCCCCCGCCGGCAAAGAAGCGACCCCAGGTGGCCAAACCACGACCTCCCATGGTCCAGCCACCGCGTCGTCGCGTCGCGAAGAAATCATCGATGCGTCGCCGTCGGCGGAGCAAGAAGGGCGGGGCCGGCCCAAACTCAGCCGGGAACCCGCTGGACAACCTGAGCGGCCGCGGCGTCGGTACTCCGCTTCGCACCCGTGGCGGCGGCGGTGGTCAAGGCTTCGGTGTCGGGCACGGAAGGATGGGGGCCGGTGGCGGCGGTAAGAAGAAGTCACGCGCGAAGGTCCACCTGGGCGCGACGTCGGTGGTTGGCGATCTCGATCGGGCAATAGCCGCCAGGTTCATGAGACGCTATCGCGCCATCTTCCGGTTTTGCTACGAGCAGGACCTCAAACACAATCCGAACCTGCGCGGTTCCATCAAGTTGAAGCTACACCTGGCCACAACCGGTCACGTGACCCGCGTGACGGTCAGCGCCGTGAAGTCTCTGACTGCCAAGAGCATCAGCTGTCTGATCGCCCGGGCCAAGCGTATTCGCTTCCCGGCGAGGGCCGGTTCATCGGTCGAACAAGCGCTGCGTTTTACGCCGCAGTAGTCGCGGCACTCGCTAGCTCTGATCGCGCCAGCGGGACACACGCTCCATCACGTTGCGTGCGCCGACCCGGGCGCAGAACGCCTCGAGTTGTCCCCGTCGCGCGCCGCGCCACTCCAGATCGGCAAGGCTCTCGGTCAGTGGCACATCGGTGCGCAGGGTCGCCAACTTCTTGTACAGCTCGGCCTGTTCCCGGTTGTCGCGGAGGTTCTGTGCCAGTGACTTTGCGCCCCGCACCTTGATGTCCCACGTGGTTTCATCGTCGGGGATCTCGGCAAGCGAGCCGTAGCGGGCGAGCACGGTGGCAGTTGATTTCGCCCCCCAGCGCGGAACGCCAGGAATCCCGTCGGCCGAGTCGCCAACCAACGCCAGATAGTCCGGAATGGATGTGGGCGGAACGCCGAACTTCTCGACCACGCCGTCATGATTGCGGATTACGTCGCGCATGCGATCCAATGTGACGATCTTGTCCCCAACTACCGACTGCGCCAGGTCCTTGTCGGGTGAGCACACGACCACCTGGTCCACGCTGTCTTCCTGGATGTACTTTGCTGCACCGGCGGCCAGGGCGTCATCGGCCTCGAACTCGACCATGGGCCAGACGACGATACCCAGGGCTGCGACCGCCTCTTCGGCCAGCTCGAACTGGCTCCGCAGGTTGGGCTCGATGCCCTCGCCGGACTTGTAGCCGTCGAACATGTCGTTGCGGAACGACTCTATGACGTGATCGAACGCGACGGCGACATGGCTGACGTCGCGCTGCTCCAACAGGAACAGAAGCGTGCGTAAAATCCCACGGGTAGCTCCAACTTCCTGCCCCTCGGCTGTCACCGACGAAGGGGCTCCGTAGTAGGAGCGAAACAGTTCGTAGGTACCGTCGACCAGATGCACCTTCATCGCCGGGAACCTAACCCACGACAGCGAACCGAGTCTCCTACAACGCGAGGCAAACTGCGTATATAGTGCGCCGCCTATGGCTACGTCGATTCGTTGCTTGCTCGCTTTGTGTGTTCTCGCCGCCTGCGGTGGCAGCGGGAAGGCCGCGGATACGGCCAACTCCAACAAACTGGGGGTGTCACCGTTGGCCAAAGATGCCGCGGCGGGAGTGACAGCGCCCGCGCTGAAGAAACTGCTGGTCGGCCATTGGGATTGGCGAATGCGTACGTCACCGGTGTGGGCCACGACTCTGGGCGATCATCGTTTCGACGACAAGCTCAGTGACAATTCCCAGTCGGCCTACGCCGCTTCGCTTGCCGAGCAGCAGAAGTTATTGGACCAGGCACGCGCTCTGTCGTCGGCTCAACTCTCGCCCGCCGACCGTCTCACCCTCGAACTGTTCATCCATCATCTCGCCGTGTCTATCGCTCGCCGCCAGTGCAAGCAGCACGAGTGGAACATTACCGCCGGGAGTAACGCGGTCGTGCAGTTCAACCGGCTACCCAAGCAGCACAAACTGACCGCCGTGCTCGACGGCCGCAATCTCGTGGCGCGCTACAAACTGATCGGTCCCGCCATCGACAACACCATCGCCAACTTGCGCCGAGGCGCTGCTGCTGGGATGTACGCCAACGCCGAGACGGTACGGCGCGCGGTCAAGTTGGTCGACGACCAGCTGGCCAAGCCGCTACCGATTTGGGCGCTACTCAAACCGTTGAGCAAGGTGCCAGGCAGCTGGTCCGCGGCTGACCGGGACCGCTTTTCCCGCGAGCTCACCGGCGCCGTAACCACCATCGTTCGTCCGGCCTACGTGCGCTATCGCGACTTCTTGCGTGACCACATCGCCCCCAAAGCTCGGGGTGCTAAGCAAGCGGGCATCGTCGCGCTACCCCATGGCAAGCAGTGCTACTCGTCGCTGATTCACTACTTCACGGGGCTGACCAAGACGGCCAAAGAGCTTCATGAAACCGGTAAGCGAGAGATCGCTCGAATCAATACGGAGATGACGACCCTGGGAAGCTCGCTGTTCAAGACCAGCGACCTGTCCGCGACACTGACCAAGCTGCGCACGTCGCCCGAGCTGTACTACGAAACCGAAGAGCAGGTCGTCAAGGGCGCTGAATCCGCGCTCGCCGCTGCCAAGGCCGCGATGACCAGGTACTTCGGTATTCTGCCCAAAGCCGACTGCGTCGTGACCAAGATCCCCGAGTACGAGGCGAAGTTCAGCACTATCGCCTACTATTCGCAGCCCCACTACGACGGCTCCAAGCCCGGCGAGTACTACATCAACACGTACAAGCCGAAGACCCGCCCGCGATTCGAGATGCAGGTACTCAGTTATCACGAATCCATTCCAGGCCATCATCTGCAGATCGCTATCTCGCAGGAGCGGGCGTCGTTGCCGGCGTTCCGCAAATTCGGTGGGACAACCGCGTTCGTCGAAGGCTGGGCCCTGTACACCGAACGCCTCGCCGATGAGATGAAGCTGTACACCGGCGACCTCGACCGCATGGGCATGCTCAGTTACGACGCGTGGCGCGCCTCGCGCCTCGTCGTCGATACCGGCATTCATTCTCTGGGCTGGACTCGACAGCAAGCGGAGCAGTACATGCGCGAGCACACGGCGCTGACCGAGATCAATATTCGCAACGAGGTGGACCGCTACATCTCCTGGCCCGGGCAGGCGCTCGCCTATAAGGTCGGTCAACTAGAAATCTTCGCCCTGCGCGCCATGGCCAAGAAGAGCATGGGGGAGCGCTTCGACATCAAAGCGTTTCACGACCGAGTGCTCGAGAACGGAGCGGTAACTCTGCCAGTATTGCGCAAGCAGATCGAGGCTTGGGCTAAGTAGGGCCCTGCCTGCGAGGTCCGAGACGCTACTTCTTTTCTGGAGCGGCGTTTCTGAACACGAACGGGTAGCGAACCATGACTTTTCCGCCGTTCTCCGGTGCGGCGTATTCCAGGGAGAGCATCGTCTGGGTCATGCATTCCGACATGGTCTTGTTGTTGCTGAGGTCGTTGTCCGAGAGGATTTTTGCGCTCTCGACCAGCCCGCCCACTTCTTCTTCGCCGACGATAGTGAACTCGACGGTCACTTTGCCTTCAACGCTGGGCGCCTTGTCTCTGGCCAGCTCGTAACACTCTTTCAGCAGACCGATTGAGCCCTTGATCACCTCGCGGATGTACTCCTTGTCGAGTTTTCCGTCCGGGCGTGGCACGGGGGGCGGAGTTGTGTCGGCGGTGCGCTCGCCCGTGTTGTCGTCTGCTTTGCGCTGGCGCTCCAGCTGTGCGGCTTTAATCGCCCGCAGCAGTCGCAGCCGATCTTCCTTCGCCTTCATCTTGCGCACACCTTTGCGCAGGGGGCGCCTCGGCGTTGCGTTGTTTCGGGCCGGCTCGTCACTGCGAGCGCCTGGGCCCTTCGCTGCGTTACGCGTCTCGTCTCCGTTGGGCGCGTGTTTCGCCGTCTGTGACTTGCTGTCGGCGTCTGTGCCGCGTTTCATCCACAGAAAAATCACTGTCGCGGCGACGACAACGAGAGCGATGACGATGGCGGGTCTTCTCATGTCTCCCAGGACACTAGCAGATCGGCGCGGTTGCGTTCAGGCTGCCGGTTTGATGCCGGCGAGGACCTGGTCGACTTCATGTCGGCTCGGCGGCGGGCGCTTAGCGCGGCGGAATTCTTTGACCATGCGGCCTTTGGAGTCGAATACGAACATGGACGGTATCTTGGGTACGCCGCCAAACGCGTCGAATAGGTCCTTGTTAGCTCGCACGACCTGCAACCAGTCGGCGTTGGCCTTGAGAAAGCTCCGCAGTTTCTCGTTGTTGCTCTGGTTGCTCCACTCCTCATAGGCGTTCACGCCAATGATCCGAACGCGTGGCTGATCCGCACGGAGCGCGGTGAGCATCTTGAGCTCTTCCCTGCATGGATGGCACCAGGTCGCGAAGAACACGACGATGGTCGCGTCCTTATCCGTTGCGGCGCCGACGGGCTTGCCATCGATGTCCTGGGACGAGATGACCTTGGAATAACTTGGTGCCGCCCGCTGCGACTTGGTGCTGCATGCAGCGGCGACCAGCAGGGCTACCGAACCGACCAGGGCTATACGGAGTGACTTGACCACGACGGGGAAAGTCTACTCTAAGCGTCGCTTGACGGTCGACCGATCTACTCCGAGGACCCGGGCAGCCCGCGACAAGTTCCCCTTGTTGCGAGCTACGACGGCCTTGGTATACCAGTTGACCACGGTTTCCAACGGTGCCTTCAGCGACTGGATCGCCATGGGGATGCGCCTGTCTCGGGGTTTGCCGACCACGGGCTCGGTGGCGGTGAAGCTGGGCTCCAGTCCCAGCATCAGGTCGCGCAGAGTATTTTGCAGCTCGCGCACGTTGCCTGGCCAGGCGTAGGTCTGTGCAGCGCGACTATGCAGCCACTCCTCGAACGGCCCCGTATCGACTTCGGCCCCGAGGTAGTCGCGGACGAAGCTAAGACCAATGTCGACGATGTCGGCGGGGCGTTCGCGCAGCGGTGGGACCTGGATGATGTTGCCGGCCAGACGTTGGAATAGATCCTGGCGAAACTCACCTGCGCCAACCATGGCCTCTAGATTACGGTGGGTCGCGGCGACGTAGCGCAACTCCACAGGATGACTTTGATCGGAGCCAACCGGGTAGACCTCGTTGGTTTCGATGACGCGCAGCAGTTTTACCTGGGTCGTCATAGGCAAGTCGCCGACTTCATCTAGAAAGAAGCTGCCGCCGTCGGCTGACCGCATACGTCCCGTGCGTACTTCCGATGCGCCGGTGAACGCGCCCCGAATGTGACCGAATAGCTCGCTCTCTACCAGCGTCTCCGGGATTGCGGCCGCGTTGATCGCCCCTTTGGGAGCGCGCTTACCCGCGCGGTCGCCTGGTGTGGCCGCCAGGATTGCTCGCGCGAAACTCTCCTTGCCGGTTCCGGTTTCGCCGAGAATCAGTACGTCGTGGTCTCGGATTACCCGCTCGAGCTCGAGGGCATGTCGAAGCGAGTCCCCGAAACATGCCGCCCAGGTGTTGCGGCGCGCTTGCCTCATTTGCTCCGAGTCACCGCGGATGCTAGACAGTTCGTGATAGCAGCGTCCCGCCGCCATGGCGACGCGCAGGTAGTCTCCCGGTTCTCTTGGAAGCTTGCGAATCACGTTGGGCGGCAGGAGTTGTTTGTCGAACACCTTGCGCGGCTTGTCCGGGTATTCGATCGCTCGGCGATGGCCGACCGCGAGCAGCAACAGCTTTGCCCGCATCAAGTTGCCTTTGTTGAGCAGCCGGGCCAGCTCGGTGGCTACCTCCTGTTGGCGCAACGCAACTGCACCGGCACGTTGACCGCGAGGCGACAGGTCGAACGGGTTACCGCCAAACGTGGTGATAATGCGCGTTACAGCCGAGGAATCCATCGATGTCATGAAATCTAGCAGAGACGGACATCGCCTGGGCAAAATACAGCAGTGTAAATTTCGCGAACCGGGCTGAGCGACTGAAATTACTCACCGCGCGCCTACCTCTCCTACTTGGCACACAACTAGCTACTACCTCCGACATCCGAGTAATCACACCGGTTGAGGAAGGAGGCTCGTATGCTCACGCTATATCTGATCGCCCTCATGTTGGGCGGCACTCTCGTCATGGCCACGCTGGTATTGGGCGACCATGGTGACGGAGAACTGGAGGCCGACTTCGATATTGACGTCGACGCTGATGTCGATGTCGATGCGGATGCCGATGCGGACTCAGACACGGTGGACGCGGCTGACGCGATCATGTCGTGGTTGCCTTTTGCGTCGATCCGCTTCTGGACGTTCTTTCTCGCCTTCTTCGGTCTAACTGGCTCGGTCATCGAAGGATTCGGCATGCTGTCGAACCCGGTCGTCGTCGCCATCATTGCGGTAGTCGTTGGCTACATCTCTGGCTTCTCTGTGGTGAAGGCCCTGCGCAGCTTGCGCGAGACCTCGGCTGATAGCTCGATCTCTGAAGTGGACTACCTGGGAGCCAACGCGACCGTGATGATCGCCGTGCGCAAAGGAACGTACGGCAAGGTGCGTTTGGCCCTCAAAGGACGCGACGTCGAGCTGTTGGCAGAGACCGAAGACGAGGACGTTCTAGCCGCGAAACAACCAGTAATGGTCTACGCCGTGACTGACGAAGGACACGTCATGGTGACCGCCAATACCCAACTCACTCAGTAAGCACAGGAGGCAGAAATGACTGCAACGTTAGCAGCTGTACCCAGTTTTATTATCGCAATCCCATTCGCCGTGCTCGCGCTGTTGGGGCTCGCCGTGTTCATGGTCAATCGGTTCGTCTACATTTGTAAGCCGAACGAAATCCTGATCTTCTCAGGGCGTGAGCACACGTTGCCCGACGGTCGTAAAGTCGGTTTCAGAGTTATATTCGGCGGTCGCGCGTTTCGTGTGCCCATCGTCGAGACGGTCGAGCGCATGGATGTCTCGCTCATCTCAGTTCCGATGAGCGTGCAAGGTGCGTACTCTGAGGGTGGTATCCCGCTGATCGTGCACGCAGTGGCCAATATCAAGGTGTCCACCGGGCGTAGCTTGGTCGGCAATGCGATCGAGCGGTTTCTCGGCCGCAGCCGCGGCGAGATTGGGCGTGTCGTCAAAGAGACTCTCGAAGGACATCTTCGCGGCGTGCTCGCGACGATGACTCCCGAGGAGGTGAATGAAGATCGACTGAAGTTTGCCAACCGTCTGACTGACGAGGCCGAAGATGACCTCGCCAAGCTCGGTCTGCAATTGGACACGCTCAAGATTCAGCATGTTGCTGATGACCGCAACTATCTCGAGAGCATCGGTCGCAAGCGGATCGCGGAGATTCTGCGCGCCGCCGAAGTCGCCGAGTCGGACGCGGTACGTGCCGCGGAAGAGGCCGAGGCAGCTGGCCGTGCCCAGGGGCAGGTGGCTCACACCAACGCCAAGGCGGCTGTTCAGACGAAGCAGAACGAGTTGCGTCAGATCACCGCAGACCTGGACGCGGTGGCGCGCTCCGAAGAGGAGATCGCCACGGCAGCCGCCCACGAAGCTCGTGCGACGGCGGAGCAGGAGTTGCAGAAGCTGCGCGGTCACCTGGAGCAGCTTCGCCTGGCCGCAGACGTCACCATCCCGGCGGAAGCTGCACGCAAAGTACGCGAGCTATATGCGGCTGGACAGGCGGCGACAGTTGCCGCGGACGGTGCGGCGATGGCGAGTGCGCTCGAGCAAGTGGCGAGCGCCTGGCGCGACAGTGGAGGCAAAGCCATGGACATGTACGTGCTACAGCACATCGACGAGATCTTCGGTCAGGTTGCCAACGCGGCGACCAAGATGAAGGTCGGCGAGGTCAACCTGGTTGATTCCGGCGACGGCAAGACCCTGCCCGCATACGCACGTGCGTATCCGGCGACGATGGGCGCGCTGTTGGAAGAGGTCAGCAAGACCCTGGGTGTCGATGTTTCGCAAATCATCAGTGGTGGAGAACAGGGTAACGGTGGCAGACCACAGCCGTCACTACCTGCGGCCGACGTGCCGACTACTCACACCGCGATTGCCAGCTAGAGGAAGGAGACCATTATGATCATTGAATCAATTCTCGTAGTCATCGCAATACTCGCTGTCGCCGCCGTGCTCGGCACGTTGGCGGTCAACAAGCTCATCCACATTTGCGCGCCCAACGAGGTACTCATCTTCTCGGGCACCCAGCGCACGGTCGGTAATCGGGAAGTCGGCTACCGACTGGTCCAGGGCGGACGCGGCATTCGTGTGCCGCTCCTGGAGAAGGTAGACAGCATGGATCTGACGAACATGATCATCGACCTGCGTGTACTCGGCGCTTACTCGCGCGGCGGTATCCCGCTGAACGTCGAGGGCGTCGCCAACGTCAAGGTGTCCAGCACCGAGCCGACCATATCGAACGCGATCGAGCGTTTTCTGGGCAAGCCGCGTGCGGAGATCATGGCCGTCGCTAGAGAGACCCTCGAGGGTAATCTGCGCGGTGTGCTCGCCATGTTGACCCCGGAAGAGGTCAATCAGGATCGCGTCAAGTTCGCCGAGAGCTTGCTCACGGAGGCGGACCACGACCTGAAGCAGCTGGGGCTGGAGCTCGATACGTTGAAGATCCAGAACGTGTCCGACGACAAAGGCTACCTGGACAGCATCGGCCGCCGGCAGACTGCCGACCTGTTGATGAGGTCTCGTGTTGCCGAAGCGGAGAACCAGGCGCTTGCGGCTGAGCGTTCCGCGCTCAACCTGCAGACTCAGGAGATCGCCAAGGTCGATGCGGCGATTGCCGTGGCACGTGCCGACGCCGAGCGGCGCATCGTAGACGCTCGCACTCGCAAGGACGCAATGGTCGCAGAGCAGCGCGGTACGGTCGTGTCAGCCATCGCTCGCGCAAAGGGTGACGTCAAGGTGCAGGAAGCGCGGCTTGACCAGGTTCGCTACCAGCTCCTCGCCGACCAGGTGAAGCCGGCCGAAGCGAGACGTCGTCAGATGGAGGAAGCTGCTCGCGGTCAGGCTGCTCACATCATCGAGCAGGGCAAGGCGACCGCGTCGGCGCTGCGTGCGATCTCTCAGACGTGGCAACAGGCTGGTGAGAGTGGGCGGCAGATCTTCGTCGCGCAAAAGCTAAACACGCTCGTGGGACACATGATGTCCACAGTGGGTGATCTGCACGTGGACAAAGTTACGTTCATGGACAAGGAGCTCACGTCCGGCGGCGACAACATGGCGATGAAAGCGGCGGTCACCTCCGAGCAGCTGAAGAGCACTCTCGGCATCGACTTGCCGGCTCTACTCAATAAGATCGCCGGAAAGTCCAACGGTAACGGCGCCGCGACCAAGTGGCTTAATCCCGCCGCTGTAACAGAAGTCAGCTAGCCCACCAGTCCGGGGGCATCCGCCGCTCCGGACAAATATCCCGGTTGCCCTCCCTCGCTTGCGGGGGAGGGTATACTGCGTTTCGGCGGATGGGACACGGGGCGACAGACGAGTTGAGCGACGACGGCAAGCTGATGCTGGTGCTGATCGCCGGTGGCCAGATCTTTGAGTTCGATCTGCACGAGCAGGGGGCCTTTTCCATCGGTCGGTCGCCGGACTCCGACATCCATATCGACGCGGAGTCTTTGTCCCCCACCCACGCGATTCTGCGTGGCGGCGGCAACGTATGGGCGCTCGAGGACGCAGGCAGTGAGACTGGCACCTCGGTAAACGGCGCGGACTGTGCTGGAACGAGCGTTACGGTGCGTGTCGGTCAGCGCATGCAGATCGGCGAAGTGATCGCACAGTTGCGCTGGACCTCGTTGCCGTCCCTGTCGACTCGTTCGGTGTCGCCGGCCGAATTCGAGCGCCGCGTGCGGGACGAAATCGAGCGTTGCGTTCGGTTCGAGCATTCTCTCGCGGCGATTCTCGTCGAGGTCGGTCAAGAATCGGTGCGAGCACATCCAGGCTGGGCGACCATCGCGGCCGCTGGTCTGCGGGCGGGCGATATCGTGACCATTCGCTCAAGGCAACGCATCGATGTGGCAGTCGCCGAATGCTCGCGTGCGGGTGCGATAGAGATAGCAGAGCGCATGCGCGGCGCTCTGGCGGGCAAGGGGATCGACGCTCGTGTGGGTATTGCGACCTACCCCGACGATGTTCCGTCGGCTGAGAACCTGTTGTTCGCGGCGCAGCAAGCGATGGACGAGGCAGGCGAGGCGGTCGGCATCGCGCGCGATGGCGTGCGCGTGATGCGGGTGGCGAACCACGAGGTCGTGATCGCCGAGCCGTCGATGATTCGTCTGTTCGGCATGATCGAGCGGGTTGCCAACGCGAACTTTCCTTTGCTGGTGCGCAGCGAGGCTGGGTCCGGGAAAGACGTGGTGGCCAGGGCCATCCACGTTCTGGGTCGTCGGGCGTCTCGCGAGTTCGTGCGTCTGAACTGTGCCGACGCCCTACTGGAGCGAGAGCTGTTTGGTTATGTGAGCGGTGCGTTCGATGGCGCGACCGAAGACAAGCCGGGGCTGATCGACTCGGCGGAACACGGCACGCTATTGCTCGACCACGTGGGCGAGCTTCCACTGGAGAGCCAGGCCAAGTTGCTACGTGTGATCGTCGACGGTGTCTACCGCCCGCTTGGCGCTACCGAGGACAAGCCGTGCGATGTCCGTGTTGTGGCCGCGACCCATCGTGATCTCAAGGCGGCCGCCGCGGAGGGCACGTTCATTCCTGAGCTGTACTATCGCTTGAGCGTGATCGTGCTCGACGTCCCGGCGCTTCGAGATCGGCCTCGCACTATCCCACTGCTGGCAGCACGGTTCGCCGCATTCGCCGGGCGGGCCGCCGGCAGAGACAACATCACCGTCGCCAAAGAGACGCTGGCTGCGCTAGTGCTCTACCGTTGGCCCGGGAACATTCGAGAATTGCGCAACGTGATCAATGCCGCTGTGCAACGCTGCGACGGCAACGAGATCCAGCTCGGCCACATGGCCCCTGAGGTAGTAGCCGCGTCCAAGCGAGGGCCCCACGGTGCCGCCGTGTCCCTGCCCGAGCAAGTGCGTGAACTGGAACGAACTCGGATCCTGGAGGTGCTCGAGCATACTCGTGGGAATCAACTCCGAGCTGCCGCGTTACTGGGCATCCCGCGGGGAACTCTATCCTCCAAGATCCAGACCCTCGGCATCGACGACGACGACTAAGCGCGCGTTCTTCGTCTGCGCCCGACAGCGTACGCCGAGCTAGGGCTCGAGGATGCGCGTCACTTTGTAGCCGTGCTTGCGCAGTTTTACGATGACACTGCGCGCTCCGAGCAGATGGGCGGTTCCCACGGCGATGAACGCGTTGCCGCCATCGATCGCTTTGATCAACGCTGGCATCCAACTGCGGTTGCGGCCATAGAGGAGTTGCTCCATCCCCGCCGCGCCGATGTGCTTCTCCATGTCCGTAATCGCGGACTTCTCGAACGCTGCGCCATCACCGCCGATATACAGTTCCACGTCCTCCTTGATCGATGCGCGTTGCACCTTCAAGTTCGCCACCATTGCGAGCAGGTATTCGACGTTGGCGTATTTGTCCAGGATCGCGGCCTGCACCTTGATCGACTCGAGAAACACGAGTGTCTTGCCGAGCTTTTCGGCGCGGTTGCGCAGCGTGGTGTCGATGGACGGCGTGGGCGGCGCCATTGAGTTGATGATTTCGGCGACGACGATCCAGGCGCGCATACCTTTGAGCCGGCTCGCACTACTTCCCTCAGGATCGATCTTGAGCGTCTCCAGCAGCTTCGTCCACTGCTGCGGCGTCATCTGTTTGTCCAGGGTCTGGCCCTCGGGTTGTACGCCGAGCCCGAACGAGTCCAGGCCTTTGATGCTTACCTCGAACACGGCTGTCTTGGCCGCATCGAACGCACGCCACACCGAGGTACTGAACGCCTTGCGCGCGTCCACACCGACGTGCATGGTGCCGAGCAGGTACGAGGTGCCCGTCTTACCTTCGACGCGCCATAGGAACGGGCGCTTGGCGGTTGGCGAATCGTTGACAACTGGAGCCACCGCGGGCTTGACCGTTTTTGACGACGGGCAGCCAACGAGACCGAGTACGACCGAAATTAGTAGCCAGCGCGACGTCTTCATCGGGAAAGACCGACCCTTCTGCGGCCGACGAGGCAATGCTCGCCGGAGTTTTCGAAATCGCTGCAGCTGCTTGGTCTGTCTTCGTAGATGCGACAGGTGTACTGCTCGGTGAGGTTGCCGTCGGCGGTGCCGCCTCCGCGCAAGGCCGCGCAGCGCTCACCGTCTCTGAGTAGTTCGATGTAGTCGTCGCGCTCAACCACCATGTCCGGGTGCTTTGCTACGACCGCTTCTGTGGGCAGTATCGTGACCGACTGGTACGCGGAGCGGCAACAGGCGCCGCAGTCCAGGCAATCGGGTGGTGGCTCCCAGCGCTCGCATGCGACGGCTGTCGGAGCTGTCGGAGCGCCGTCGGCCTGGCGGCAGCGTGCGCCGGACGCGTCCTGGTAGAGCCACGCGCATCCGCTGCAGCGTCGACCCTCGGAGTCGATCATCGTTTGATGAAAGCCAACCTGGTGCACCGGCTGGGCATCGGCCACCACTGACCATAACGATTCGTTGTTGTGGTCCGGTCCCTGCGCAAAGTCGCGGGCTTGTCTGGCGATCACGGCGGTCGCTTGCAGCGCTGCGCGTAGGTGCGGCCCCCATGGGTTCCGGTCGGCGCGGTAAACGCCGGCGACCGCAGCGAGTACGCTGTCAGCGTACGTCGGTTTCAGCGGGTCTTCGCCCAGTTGATCGTAGAATGCTCGGTGGTCAGTCGTGGGGGCCAGGAAACTGCGCAGGCCATAGCTGGTTGCCAGTACCGCCTGCACGCGCAGACAGGCGTGCTCGCGCGGGAGGTCCCGGTCACTGGCGTTGTCCAGCCCCCAGTCGGGACGTTCGAATGCATCGTGCCCCTCCACGAGGGAGTGACACAGCTCGTGAAAGATCATCTGGGCGAGACTGTCGTCGTCGTCCAGATGCTGGGCGTTGCCCACGTAGAGCGTCTTCTTCGGCCCGCTCGACGCGTACACATCATCGCTCCGGCGCACGCGCAGGCCAATGCGCCGGGCGGTCTCGATCCAGATCTGATCCAGGGGATCGGCGTAGTGATGATCGACGGGGCGGGGCACCGTGAGCTAGCGGCCTTTGAATTCCGGTTTGCGTTTGGCGGCGAACGCGGTGGCTGCTTCGACCAGGTCATCGGAAACGAGGAACGCGGAATTCCACGTGGCTACGTAGTCGAGTCCTTCCGCAACAGTCTTGTCGCTGCTGTGGTTCATGACGTTCTTGACGCCGCGCACCGTGAGCGGCGGGTTTGCCGCGATCTCCTGCGCGAGTTCTTGGGCCGCGCGAAGCGTCGCATCCCGGTCGGCGTAGACGTTGTTCACCAGGCCGATGCGTTTGGCGTGTTCGGCGTCGATGTCCTTACCGGTGAATGCGAGCTCCCGGGCGTGGCCTTCGCCGATGATGCGCGGCACTCGCTGCAGGCTTCCCAGGTCGGCGACGATGGCGATTCGGGTCTCGCGCAGCGAGAACTTGGCGTCGACACTTGCGACGCGGATGTCGCACGCGCTGATCATGTCGAGTCCACCACCGATGCACCAGCCATGGACCGCCGCGATGACCGGCACCGGAGACGCCTCGATGGCGTTGAACGCACGCTGCAGGGTCAGAATCTCTTTGTAAAGCTGTGTGCGGGGCAACGCGCTGCCGCCATCGCTAATCATTCCGCCGAAACTGCTGAACGCATCCGCGAGATCCAGGCCGTACGTAAAGCCCTTCCCGGCGGCGCAAACGACGATGGCGCGCAGCTCGTCATCCTCGTTTAGCTCGTTGAATACTCGCTCGCACTCTCCGAAGAACGTGCGCTTCATGGTCATTTGCTTCAGGGTGACCGTTGCGACGTGGTCGGCTTTTTGAACGTCGATTGTCTCGCTCATGGCAGCGGCATTGTATACGGGCTAGTCTTTGCTGAATACGCTCGATTGGCTATATGGACCGGCAAAAACTAGGCGCGTCAGTTACGCGCATCGTCACCCTGGCCGCGATTTGCGCTTGCGTCGCCGGGTGTATGCGCAAGGGTAAAACGCCGAAGGTATCCGGCGCGGCCTGGCTGCGGCTGTACGCTCAATACGACCGAGTGGTGAGCGACGACCGAGTCGCCGACCTGGATAACAGGGGCACGGTGGGGGTCGCGGCCCGCGGGCTACTCGGCAGCAAGCTGGCCTACTGTGCGGGATTCGACGCGAGCTTCGGTGGCAGCGAAGGCGCGTTCGCCTACGACGCAAGTTTGTATCTCCTCGGCGGCGGCGTGCGTCTGGGCAAGGTGGCACACCTGGCTGTGTGTGCGGGTGCGGGGCTGAGTGGTGCCGCGGGGGCGCTGCCGTTTTCGTGGCAGCTGCCCGTGGAGGCGAGCCTTGCGTTCAACCTGGGTAGGCGAGTGCGTCCGGCCGTGTGGGTGCGCGGAGTCCGACTGCTCGGTGCGGGGGCCAGGCGCGACGGTAGCCGCTCGCTGGACGTAGTCGACGAACTCTCCGTGACCGCCGGTGTGCGGATTGGCAAGTCTCGGGGCTACCGCCGCCTGGCCACGGGCAACGGGTACTTTCTGGGCGTGAGCATGTCCGAGCTCGTGAGCGCCAGATTCATCGGTGTCACGTTCGGGCACGGCATCAACGTAGGTAACTGAGCGATCCGCTCAGCGGTCGGCAAAGCCGATGCGACCTTCACCGACCGGAACTATGATCGCCGGTGGCCACAGGTCGATGCCGATGGTCAGGCCGAAGATGTGAACTTGTACGCCTTCGGTGAGACCGATCCGAACACCGATGATCGGTGTCTCCAGCTGAAAGCCAGTTCCACCGGACGACAGGGACAGACCGATGATGCCCCGGTAGTCCTTACCGATAGCAGTCGCGGGCAGGTCCGCGCGAAATCCGCACCGGCGCATCATGACGTCAACGTACGTGTTGCTGTTTGGTCCGGGCCAGGCCACGTACACTTTGCGGTGTTCATAGCGCGGCGACTTCTTGCGCAAACAGTCAATGAACCTTCGCGCGGTCTTGCCGCGGATGATGCCGTGCACCCTGGTGTTGCTTCCGTACAGGGGACTACCCGTGTTGCGGCGGACGTGTCCCCAGGCGTTGGGTCCGTTGGAGCTGCTGTACGAACCAATCTCCCAGCGTTCCCAGCGAGTCTCGCCCTTGTCGCGCACAGCGAACCACCCGTGGCGCGCGAGCTTGTCCAGGGGGTGCATCAGCGTGAACGACAGGACCATTGCCGTCGGTACGTCGTCGCTGGGCACTTTCACCTGGCGCTTGTAGACCGTGCAGCTGAGGGTGAACACCAGGACCACCGATGCGCATATAGTGCTGCACGCTCGTATCGAGGTTCTTGGCGTCATCCACTATAGTGTTACGCGACGGAGGCAAGCATGGCCATACATGTCGAAGAGCTCAATTCCACGAACTGCAAAACCTACCTGCTACTGAACGGTGACCGCGCGATTCTGGTGGATCCCGTGCGGGAACGTCTCGAGACGTACCGCCAGCTGCTGATAGAGCGCAAGCTCAAGCTGGAGATGATCCTGGAGACTCATACCCATGCGGATCATCTGATGTTCAGTCGGGACATCATCGATGCTCTGGGTGTTCCAGTGGTCATGCACGAGAGCAGTCCGAGCCCGCTGGTTGCACAACATGTGAACCATGGAGATGTGCTGAAGCTCGGCGATGAGCGAATCGAGGCGTGGCATACCCCAGGACACACGCCTGACTCGATGTGTTTTCGAGTTTCCGGCGCGGTGCTAACCGGCGATACGTTGTTCATCAACGGCAGCGGTCGCACGGATTTTCCAGGCGGCGACGCGGGCACTCAGTACGACGCGGTGACTGGATTGATATTCGAGCTGCCCGACGACACGGTGGTGTGGCCGGGACACGACTATCGTGGCAACACCAGCTCTACGGTGGGCGAAGAGAAACGGACGAACGCGCGCTTTTCAGGCCGGTCGCGAGATGAATATATCGAGGTGATGAACAATCTCGGTCTGCCGTATCCCGTGCGCATCCAGCAGGCGCTCCAGGTGAACCAGTCAGGCTTCGAGCCCCACGAGGTGACGTTTCCCTCGATCAGCGATGTTGCGGGTGCGGCGCCCATCGACGCCGCCGAGCTCGCTGAGGCGCTAACCCGGCAGCCGCCACCGGTCGTGCTCGACGTGCGCGAGCCGGAGGAATTCGTAGGCGAGTTGGGGCACGTGCGCGGCGCGCTGCTCGTTCCGCTGGATACTCTGCGCCCGCGTTTGCCGAAGCTACACGGTTATACCGATCGCACCATAGTGCTGGTCTGCCGCGCCGGGGCACGCAGCGCCAGCGCGTGCGCTCTGCTTTCGCAAGCCGGCTTCGGCGATGTGCGAAATCTTACGGGCGGCATGCTGGCGTGGCGCAATGCCGAGCTCGATGTCGAGCACTAGCGGGACGTTCGCGGGGCAAGCCCATGCACCACACACTAGCCCCCGTCTGTTGACTCGTCGGTCCCGGCGCGCAATGCTGCGGCATTCCTGAACGACGCAAACACGCGCGGCTGCTGATCCGGCTTCCGCTGAACATGGTCCTGCCGGGGTCGAAAGAGCCAGTTCCGGGCCTGCTGCTGGATCTGAGTCGTAGCGGCATGTTCATCCGCGGCAAGGGTGATCTAGAACTCGGCACCAGGGTTGTTGTGCGCTTTCAGTTGCGCACCACTGGTTGGTGCGAAGCCGACGGCACAGTGGTTCGGCGTACTCAGGTCGTACGTTTGCACGGCTTCGGCGTGCATTTCGACAAGATGAATAGTCAGTTCACCCGATTCATGGACGATCTTGCGTCCTTGTCCGTCGAAGCTCGCAAGGGCTTCCTCGCGGAAGTCCTGACCCCGGTCATCGAAGTCGCCGACCTTGCGCCAACCGGGTAAGACCCGCACCGGGTAGCCGGAGCAGGGACGTCGCTCTCCGCTCTCAGGCTTTTTCCTCAGCGCACGTCGGGCGCGTCGCGATAGAGCGCCGCCACGCGGCGAGACCAGCGCGGCAGCTGTGACGGGTTGCGTGGGTAACGAGAATACAGAGCGCGCACTGCCGTCATGCGGGCGACGACGGCGGCCATCCTCGCGCCAACACTCGGCTGGCGGACGAGCCCGAGCAGTTTGGACGGCAGCGACAACAAACCCGGGCGCGGTAGTTGTTGGCCGAGCGCGAACTTGGTGATGGCGGGATCCATCAGTCCGTGCTCCATCATCAGCTCGAGATCGGTCACGCTGAGTCGTTGAGAGAAGCGCCGGAATAGGTCGTAGCAGGCGAACGTCGCTCCCAGGCTGCGCTGCCAGGTGACCGCGTATCCTTGAATGCCTTTGCCGCTGGCCAGGGAGTCGGCAAGAATGCGGGCCGCGATCAGGTTAGCCGCGATACCGGATCCGTGGGCCGGGAACACCTGGCTGGCTGCATCGCCGATGAGCGCGATGTTGCCTGCCGCCAACCGATCGAACGGCCGGCGTAGTGGGATCGCGCGCGCGCCGCCGAACACCTTCGGTCCCACCCAACGGTGTTGCTCGGCGAACGCGTTGAGCAGTTTTTGTCCCGACGGATGTCCTTCGGCCGGGATACTCCCCGTGAGCAGGCTGACGGTCTTGCCGTCGCTGCGCACGTTGACGATGGAGTAGCCGCCGGCAACGCCTGTGAAGCAGCACGTTTCACCAATAGGCACCATGTTCCGGTCGAAGAACGCCCGCGCCGCGGCCGCATCGTCGACCTCGAACACGGCCTGTGCTGCCGCGCATATATGCTGAGTGGGAATCTTGGGTTGGCGCAACAGCTGGGCGCCGTTGAGCCCGGAGGCGTCGACGATCCACTCGGCGCGCACGCTGCCCGCGGTCGTGGACAACGCTTCGCCGTCTACGCCAAACACACCGATGTCACCGCGCAGGTCAGCGCCGTGGGCGGTGGCCATGGTTTGCAGGCGAGTGACCAGGTGACGCATGTCGACTTCGAGCACACCGTGGTCGCTGATCACGATGCGCGCCGGTCCATAGCCGGCGATCAGATGGAACCGTTCTCCCTGGCCGCGGAGTTCGTCGCCGTGGGGGAGATCGATCCCGGCGCGCTCGAACGCGGCAGCGGGAACTCCGTTTACCCAGCGCGCTCCGGCTTTGTTCAGGTTCGTGCGATCGACGCACAGCACGCTCATGCCGTGAGCGGCGCAGAAAGCTGCGACCGCGGCTCCGGCGGTTCCGGCGCCGACGATGGCAACGTCGACCTGAGTTGGCAGCGGGTTGTTAGTCATCGGCGGGCGTACTGGAAGCAAGGAGCCGTTCGCATAGTTCATCGGCGAACGCGCTCGCCGACATCACGTCATCGGCGGAGAGCCTACCATCTGAGGCGCAATAGATAATGACGAGGGGACCGAGTAGCTCGATTGTCAGATCGCGACCGCCAGCTTTCGCCGACATGAGTAGCTCCTGCACGTTCTCGCCCAGGGCGGTTCGGGCCGACTCCGCATGGGCGGACCACACGAAATACTCTTCACCCAGCGATTCGAATGGGATCGCGGTCTGGTCGATGCCGTTGGGCGGCTCCACTTGCATGGCTCGCTCGATCCCCGATATGTCGCGCAGCAGACCTGCCAGGGAGGTGAACGCCTCCACGTCGTTCTCCGCCACGATCAGACTCGGCCCACGCCGTTTGATCACCGTGTGTCGAAAGTCTCGATCCAGGGTATAGGCGAGCACCGTAGTCGGGCTGTGGATTCGGAACGCCGGGGACGTGGCCAGGTAGGCCCACTCGCCGCGAACGTCTCGTTGGAGCTGCAGCTCGAATACGCTGTGGGGAATCGACTGATCACCGATGGTCACGGTACCGGCGGCGACGTGGCTTTCATGTCCACCATCGCCGACGCTGAACAGCACGGTGCGCAGGAACTCGCTCGGTAGATGTGCGAGTCCTCGCTGCACGTAGTCGAGCCCCCGATCGTTGGCCAGTTGTTCTCGCCGCGATGACTGCATCCAGAAGCGAGCCAACAGCAGACCGCCGCCGATCGCTACTGCGGCAATGACATAGAGCTCGTTACCCGCCACGTTCGCCGGTCACAACTTCTTGCGCGCTCGCTCGATAGCGCCCCTGATCGTGCGACTGGTCTGTACACCTTCGTAGCACTCGTCGCCGATGAACATGGAGGGCAGGCCCTTGAGCTCGAGGAGCTTGCGCTCTTCTTGCACTTTCTTGAGCTCGTTCTTTGGGTAGTCGCTCTTCATGCAGGCTTTGAACTTCTCGCCATCGATGCCGACTTTGATCGCGAGCTTCTCGACGTTCTCGGGACTCATGTCCTCGGTCTTGAACAGCTCGTCCGTCATCTCATAGCCCTTGTCGAACTTGTCCGCGCACGCTGCACCGATGGCAGCCCAGATTGCGCTGCGGTGTAGCGGCCAATATTTGCGGACCATGTTCACTTTGTCGCCGTACTTATCCAGCACCGGCTTGAGCTTGAAGTGCAGCTTCTGACAGTGTGGACAACCGAAGTCCATGAACTCGACGATGGTGACCTTGCCCTTGACCTGGGCTTTCGCCACCGGGTCCTGGGCGGGATCTAGTTTGACTCGGCACACGCCCACGTCTTTCGGGCGTGTGATGCCCGCAACCATGGGGGGCGCGAGAAACGCCGCGGCAGTCGCGAGCACGAGTGGGATGTACAGGGGGCTGCGTGCGTCGACCGGCTGGCTGCCGCGCAACGCCAGGGCGGAGATGCCCAGGATGATCGCCGACCCGTCGGCCACCACGCAGTATTCGCAGAATGTACCGATGGCCACGCCTTGAAGGACCAGCAAGCCCGCGCCGCCCAGGGCAGCGGGGACTGCGATCATCGCGAGCCGATTGCGCATGCCGCGTAGGTGAACGAGGAGCAGGGCGACGGCGAAATACAGCACGCCGAAGACGGGCATGGGGATACCCAACGGTTTTGCCCACTTGGAATCAGCGACGACGTCGCAGCCACCGCCGGGGCCGCAAAACTGCGGGCCTTCGTGTGTGGCTTCCCAAAGCAGGAGCAGGCTGACGCCGAGTCCGGCCGCCGCTGCGATGCGGAGCAGGAATTCAGCCGGGTTTCTCCACCAGCTTGTTGTGGTCTCTTGTGTGTCGGTCACGTCGGTTTCCTGCGTATCATGCAGCGCGATGAACGTCGAACAGGTGCGAGCCCAATTTCCTTCCCTGAACCGCCAACATAACGATGTTCCGGTCGTTTATTTCGACGGACCCGCCGGAAGTCAGGTGCCCAAACGGGTCGCAGACGCCGTTGCTCACTGCATGGTGCACATCAACGCCAACACCCACGGGGTGTTCGCGACGGCGGCCGAAACGGACGCTTTGCTCGAGAAAGCCCAACTGGTGGCATCGACATTCCTGGGCGTCGCCGGCGACCCGGTGGTTTTCGGCGCCAACATGACCTCGCTGACGTTCGCGTTGAGCCGGTCGATCGCCCGCAGCTGGAAGCCCGGCGACGAAATCCTCGTGACCCGTCTGGATCACGACGCCAACATCACTCCGTGGGTACTCGCCGCCCAGGAGGCCGGCGCGGTTGTGCGCCACATCGAGTTCAAACCCGATGACTGCACGTTGGACATGGCCGACTTCGAGGCCAAGCTGAGCGACCGTACCCGGTTCCTCGCGGTCGGCGCCGCGTCGAATGCGGTTGGCACCATCAATCCGGTCGCTCACATGGTCGAGCAGGTTCACAGTCGCGGCGGTCTGGTGTTCGTCGACGCCGTGCACTCGGCGCCTCACTTGCTTATCGACGTTCCCGCTTGGGGATGTGACTTCGTCGCGTGTTCGGCGTACAAGTTCTTCGGCCCTCACGTGGGGATGTTGTGGGGGCGCCCCGGGCTCATGCGCGAACTGCCCGCGTACCAGGTGCGTCCCGCCGACCCGGACCATCCCTATCGCTGGATGACCGGCACACAAAACCACGAGGGTATCGCCGGGGTGATCGACGCCATCGAGTATCTGGCGGAGCTCGCTGGGGCCACGGCGGATCTGCGCGGCGCTCTCGTTGCTGGGTATGCACAGATCGCCAGTCACGAGCGCAAACTGCTCACGGCCTTGCTCGACGGACTCGCTGCGCTCGACAAAGTCACGGTTGCCGGCATCACCAGCCTGGACCGGCTGGACGAGCGTGTGCCGACCCTGTCGATCGCGCACGCCGACCAGAGTCCCCAACAGTTGGCGACCTATCTCGCCGAACGGGGGATCTTCGTGTGGAACGGCAACTACTACGCCATCGACTGGAGCGAGAGCCTGGGCCTCGAACCGGACGGAATGGTGCGCATTGGCCTCCTTCACTACAATACGATTGGCGAGGTCGAGCGCCTGCTCGGAGCGCTGCGTGAGCTCGAATGATGGATTCGGTGAACAATGAACGTGGCAGCGGTCACTGACCTGAAAGATCGCCGGTATTGTGTAGATCGACTGGCCCAGGTGATCGTTTAATCGTCTCAGGGCATCGGACTATCCAGGCTATGTGTCTGGATCTTGGGAGAAAATGAGTAGGGGCACCATAGGGCGAGCATTTGTGCTGGCACCGGTTTGCGCGTTGGCGATGACCGTCGGCGCCCAGGTTGCTCTCGCCAAGGTGCAGACCCAGCAGACCCCGGGCGGCGCCATGCGCGTTTTGCTGGAAGGCAAGCTGAGCAAACAGCTGCTGCCACTGGCCGACACCAAAGCCCGGGCTCGCATCACCGGGTACGTTGCTCAGGTCGCGGTCGTGCAACGGTTCAACAATCCGTTCAAGAAATCGCTCGAGGCCGTGTACGTGTTTCCGCTGCCGCAAAACGCGGCGGTGAGTTCGATGCGGATTCGCATCGGCAGTCGCACGATTACGTCGGTGATCAAGTCCCGCGCCGAAGCGCGCAAGATCTACGAGAAGGCCAAGCGCAGCGGCAAGACCGTCGCTCGAATCGATCAACAGCGAGCGAACATTTTTACTCAGCGAGTCGCCAACATCGCCCCGGGCAAAGCCGTGACGGTGGAGCTGGTCTACGACGTCGAACTTCGCCAGAGCAACGGTATCTTCGAGTTCGTTTACCCCATGGTGGTCGGCCCGAGATACATCCCCGGAACGCCCACCGGCAAGCCGACTAAAGGCGCTGGCCGTTCACCGGATACCAATCGCGTTCCGGACGCGTCGCGAATCACACCGCCCATTCTCAAACCCGGGGCACGATCCGGTCACACCATCGGCGTTCAGGTCACCATCGATCCGGGGGTGGCGATGAAGCCGCCCACCAGTCCAACCCACAAGATCGTGGTCACGCCGATCAAGGACGCCAAGCGTCCGTACGCCGTGAAGATCAAGTTGGCCAAAGGCGATCGCATCCCAAACAAGGACCTGGTGGTTCGCTATCGCCTCGCGTCGACGAAGACCTCCGTGGCATCGATTGCCCACCGAGGTAAGCACGGTGGTTTCTTCACCCTCGTAGTGCACCCGCCGGGGTTGGCTAAGGCGTCCCACATCGCGGCCCGAGACATGGTGTTCGTGCTCGATACGACCGGGTCCATGGCCGGCGAGCCACTCGCGATGATCAAGCGCGCCATGCGGTTTGCGCTGCGCTCGCTGAATGCCAAAGACACGTTCCAGATCGTGCTCATGGCCACGGGCAAAGTCGCGCTCAGCAGCGCGCCTCTGGCCAATACTCCGGCCAACGTTCGGCGCGCGCTGTCCTACGTCAACGGAATCAGCGCTGGTGGTAGCGGCGATCTGTTGACTGGTGTGCGCGCAGGCTTGACGTCCAAAGCGCGCGCTGGCCGGACGCGAGTCGTTTGTTTGATGACCGATGGCTTTGTCGGCAACGACGCCGAAATTCTCGCGGCAGTGACTAAGCTCATCGGCCCGCGAACGCGTCTGTTCCCCATCGGTGTCGGCTCGTCGGTGAACCGTTCCTTGCTGGCGCGCATGGCGTATCTGGGCCGAGGCGCCGCACATTACATGTTGCTCGGCAGGAATCCGACGAAGCAGGTGATCGCGTTCTACAAACGCATCCGTTCGCCGGTGTTGACCAACATCTCCATCGACTTCAAGGGGCTCGCGGTCAAGGATGTGTCGCCATCGCCAATTCCCGACGTGTTCGCCGGGCGTCCGCTGCGCATTATCGGCCGCTACGATCGCGCCGGCGAGGCCACGATCAAGATTAGCGGTACGTTTGCCGGCAAGAGCGTGAGTTTTCCTGTGCCGCTGTCGTTGCCAAGCAGCGAAGACGGCCACGAGGCGCTCGCGCGATTGTGGGCGCGTGCCCGGATCCGCCAGCGCATGGCGTTTACCTACGGCAAGCGCACAACCGCGGACACCAACGCGATTCGCACCCTCGCGACAAAGTTCGGTATCGTCAGCAAGTTCACGTCGCTGGTCGCCGCCGACAAACGCGCGGTCAATGCCGGTGGAAAGGTGCGCACCTACTACGTGCCGGTGGAGATGCCCAAGGGCGTGTCATACGGGAGCACTCTGGCGGACGGTGGCGGCGGCTCGATCACGACGGCCATCACCAAACCACCGCCGACTGTCGATCCGACGAGTAGTCACGGTGGAGGCTCCAACGCCGATGGCGACCGAGAGATCAAGAAGACATCCATGCGACCGGCACCCGGCGACCTGTCCGTCGTCGAGGTTCGTGCAAGCGCGCGCCGCATTGGTCGATGGCATTTCGAACTCGGCCTGTCGTCCGGTGTCGTGAGCGAGGAGAGTCCGAACTTTGGCAATCAGGCCCAGGTGCAGCTCAACTTCTTCACGTCGCGCGTGCTCAGGCCGAGTCTGCGTCTCGGCCTGGATGCGACCGTGTTCCTGCCCGGGCTCGACACCGACGCCGGCGGTAGCCATCTGTTGATTCGCAGCGGCTATCTTGGATTGTTGCGCGGCAGACTCGAGCTGGGAGGCGGCGTTGGCCTGTCACTTCCGTTTAACGACAAGGTTGGCTTCGCGTTCCTCGCCACCGGGATGTACCGCTTGCGCCCGCTGGGGCCGATACTCCCGTCGTTGCAGATTCGGTATGAAGGTCATCACGTGCCGTCCACAGGTAAGGATCAGCGTTCGTTTACGATCGGCGCTGGCTTTGGGTTCTAGGCTTCTAGTACTAACCGCGCGGCGTCTTGACGAAGGCGCGCAATATTCTGCCCATCGTCCATAGTTCTTTGGCCAGGGTCGGCACGTTACCGATGAGTTCGGCCAGACTTGCCTGGCTGGTGTGTCCGTACAGTCCGGTCAAGTACGTCTCGCACGGCACATGACCTGGTAGGGCCCGGGCGAGGCGCTCCATTTGCACGTACGGGATAACGTCGTCATCCATGCCGTGCACGATATGAACCGGGCAGCGCAGGCCATCGACGTACGGCAGTGGATCCAGGAATCGGGATGTTTCCGTCGCGCGGGTCAACGCATCCATGCACATGTCGTAGCCGCCGGGCAGGGCACCACATCCGCGCAAGAACAGCTCGCGCAGTTCCTCGGGAAGTCGGGGAGCGATCAACCTCGCGACCTCATGGTGTTTGTCGCCGCGTTTGTATTCTTGCCGACCCCACGTCGACTCGCAGAACTCGCGCCATGCTGCGGCCAGGGGGGCCGGATCATCGGGCGTCCCCTTCATCGTCGACAGCAAGTTCAGAAACACCACCGGTTGGTTGAGCGGATCGTGGGCGAGATGGGGAACACCGTCGATCTCGCCGGTGAGGGAGAAGCGCAGTGTGTCCGCCCAATCGGCGTAGCCGCCGAAAAGCAACAGGCCGCCGACCTGATGGGCACGCTCCGCTGAGCTCGCGAGACGCAGCGCGAGCAGCGAGCCAAACGAGATGCTGAATACGATCGGCTTGCAACCCGGTGGGAGATCTGGCTGTCCGAGAAGCGCGACGAACGCGTGGTCGAGATCGTCGAGCGCACGCGGCACCACGCGAAGGTCGGTGTAGTCCCGGATGAACGGGGCGAATACCAACGTACCCGACGACGCCAGAATGCGGCAGAAGCGTTCCATCCTGGGGTCCTGTGGGCCCGCGTAGTGCAGTCCCGGTGAGACCAGAACCGCGCCGCGAATGCGCGCACGGCTGGGCCGATACACCCAGGCCTCGAACGAGCGGTCTCCGGCCGCAACCGTCTCCGTGCGTCGACTGACGTGACGCGGAGACTGATCTTCCGACGCCCATGGGCCGAGCCAGCGGGCAAGGGTCGCGTAACTAGCGAGTGGAGGGAACATGTTCTTGGAGCCGCGCTGAGTGTAGACTAAACGGGTTGAGCGACGAGCGCTGGGACTACATCATTATCGGCTCTGGCTTCGGTGGCAGTGTTAGCGCACTGCGACTGGTCGAGAAGGGCTATCGCGTGCTCATGCTCGAGAAGGGCCGGCGCCTGACCGGGAAGGACTTTCCCAAGACCAACTGGAGTCTGCGCAAGTGGTTGTGGATGCCGGGGCTGGGCTTCCGCGGTCTGTTCAAGATGACGTTTCTGCGGCACATCACGGCACTGTCTGGAGTCGGTGTTGGCGGTGGCTCACTTGTCTACGCCAATACGTTGCCGACGCCACCCGATGCGTTCTTCGACGCCGAGTCGTGGTCTGCGCTCGGCTCCTGGAAGCAGGAGCTGCTACCGCACTACGACACCGCGCTCAAGATGTTGGGCGCGGAGGAAAACCCCGATGTCACCTATCCGGACACGGTGCTCAAACAAATCGCCAAGGACATGGGGCGAGAGGAGCACTTCGGGCCGACTCGTGTCGCCGTATATTTTGGCAAGGCTGGCGAGACTGTCAGTGATCCATACTTCGATGGCAAAGGGCCCGAGCGCACAGGCTGCATCAAGTGCGGCGCGTGCATGACCGGTTGCCGGCACAACGCCAAGAACACGTTGGACAAGAACTACCTGCACCTGGCGGAGCAACTCGGACTCGTTATCCGGGCCGACACCGAAGTTACCCAGGTAGGTCCAGTCGACTCCGCGGACGGCGGGGGTTACGAGGTACACGCCAAACAGGGCGCATCCCGGTGGTGGCGCAAGAAGGTCAGCTATCAGGCGGACAACGTGATCTTCTCAGGCGGTGTTCTCGGCTCGGTGGACTTGCTGCTACGTATGAAGGAGCGGCAGGACGGCCTACCGGAGTTGTCACCTTGCGTGGGCGAGTACGTGCGTACGAACTCTGAGGTCCTGATGGCTGTGGTCAGTCAGAAGCGTGACAAGGATTTGTCCGAAGGCATCGCCATCGGTTCGATCCTGCATACTGATGAGCGCTCGCACATCGAACCCGTGCGCTACGGTTCGGGGTCGGGCTTCTTCCGCACGATGATGACGCCGCACGCGCCGGGGGGCAATGTGTTCGTCCGTGTGTTCAACGCGATGTGGTACGCGCTGCGCCATCCCATTCGCACCATTCGTTGCTGGTTCGTTTGGAACTGGGCGAAGTTCACGATGATTCTGCTCTACATGCGCACGTTCGAGGGCTACCTGACGTTGAAGCGCGGGCGCCGTCTGCGCACTTTGTTTCGGCGCAAGCTGGTGAGCCAGGTCAGCGAGGGAGCGAGCCCGACCGCGTCGATCGCCGAAGCAACGGAGCTGGGCCATCGCGTCGCGGAAAAGATCGATGGCTACCCGACGAGCATGGTCACCGAAACTGTTTTCGGTACGCCAACCACAGCGCACATCCTTGGCGGCTGCGTGATGGGGGCGACCAGCGATGAAGGCGTGATTGATCATCAACATCGAGTGTTCAACTACGACGGTCTGTACGTTATCGATGGCGCGGCCGTGTCGGCGAACCCGGGCGTGAACCCGTCGCTTACGATCTGCGCGCTTGCTGAACGCGCGATGACGTTCATCCCCACGAAGAGCTGAGGACGCGTCTGCCGGCGAGCTTGCCGCGCGTGCGCTTCGCGTACCGCTTCGCTTGGTCGGTCATGGGCAGAAGCCCATTCCCTTCCTCGCTGCAGGGGTGCGCGCCAATCTCACTCGGCAGCCACGCCCTCAGCCTTCGTGGCTCTTGCGCTGGGTGAATCCACTCCCGAGATTGCTCCGGACGGTGAGGTGTGTTGGCGTGGGGTGATCACCCCACTTTTTTATATAAGTAGCCGCTAACTCGCTGAAAATCCGCGTTCTGCCCAGTGGCATCACCCTTGCTTTATTGAAGCATAGTTGGAAAAATCTAGTACCATCGACCGTCAGCCAGAAAAACAGTCAGTGAGCGACGCAGAAGCGAATAAGACAAACTCTGAGAAGCTAGCCGCGTTGCGAGTGCTTCTCGTAGACGACGAGCACGCGATGCTTCGAGTCGTTTCGCGGACCCTGAGAGCCTTCGACGTTACCTGTGTTGATCGGGTTGCCGCCGCGGAAGCGTTGCTGACCACCGAACACTTCGACGTGGTGATCAGCGACAACTCGATGCCTGGTAAGACCGGTGTGGAGTTGCTGCGTTTCGTCGCCGAACACAAACCCGCCGTTCGCCGAGTCATGCACTCCGGTGCATCGCCTGAGACTCTCGATGAGCTCGAGCGCGACGGTGTGCTGGAGTTGTTCGTTGCTAAGCCCGGGTACGGTGCGCTCGCCGAGTTTTGCGAGCGAGTAGTCGCCGGCGACGACTCGTAGTCGAACGACGACCGATACGTCACGGGGCGTCGGGCCAGCTACTGGGCTTTGGCTTGATCGCGCTCGCGCATACGCAGCTCGTTCTTGTCGTGATCTTTCGATCCGTCGGGACCGTCTGCCACGCCGGTCATCTTACCGACCCAGCGGAAACCGCCTCCCGAGTACACAAACGACCATAGGTGGAAGCCGCGTGTGCTGTTCTTCTTTAGCAAGCGCACCGAGTAGAGCGACGTGCGCTTGCTGGTCATCTTTTTCAGCGCCAGGTGTTGGTACACGACCGAGTCCGGCAACTCGGGTTTGTCGAACCGTTCGACGACTACCTTGGTGAAGCCATCGTCGACGAACTTCTTTATCGCTGGGCCGATCTGGTCGATGGACTGCACGACTTTGTCGTAGTCCGCAGCCAGCGTCTTGCCCAGGTCGCTGCCGAAATGCTCGACGAACCAACTGCGATGATCGTCGAGCTGCAGACTTTCGGCGAGGCGAGTCTTGCCGGCTTTGGTTTCCTTGACGATGTCGCGCACCAGCTGCAGCAGTCCCGCGTTGGTTTCGGGATGCTCAGAATCGCTCTTGGATTTGCTCGACCCACTACCGCAGGCGAGCAAAAAACAGCAAACAGCAACGGACGCGGCAGCGCGACGCACGACCCACAGGGTAGTGCCAGGAACGTCTTGATTTCTATTGGCTTGGTGCGTCATTCACAATCTGAGGCCGGATCGTTAATTGGAAGCTAGCTCACATATATTTCAACTAGCTAAAATTATTGGGGAAAAATCGGTTTACATTCTGACGCGCTGCAGTAAGGTGGTCAGAGCAAATGGTCAGGCCAATTTGGCTGCCCTCTTGAGGGGGAGGGTAAAACAGTCCGTTTGTGTAGTGGGAGGTAGGCCAATGAGGTTTTTCGCCGTACTGATTGCGGGCGTTATCGCGGGATGTACTGGGACCCAACTCGATCCGGCAAGCGAGGTTATTCACGCTCGTTTCGATCCGGACAAGAAGGTGATCCCAATGCCCACGGACATCTTACGTGATGCTGAGTTGGGGCGTCTGGACATTCCACTGGATGATGATGACCTCACCGACGCTGAGCGCGAGTTTTTTACGTTCTTGAACGAGCGCGACGGCTGGTCGACGACGATGGCTGCCACCATCGAGTTTACCGCTCCTGTGGCGCCGGGAACAATCGATCCGGACACACTACAGGTTTGGCACTGGCGTGAGACGCCCGAGCTGGTCAGCGGTGCCCGCATTACGCTCGATGACACCGAGACGAAGATAACCATCGACGCACCGCGTGAGGGTTGGGAGCGCGGCGGCAAGTACGTCGTCATGCTGCGCGGCGGCAACGCCGGGGTCGAAGGCAAACGCGGCGAGCCCGTGGACTGCGATGCGGCGTTCTACTTCCTGCGTCAGACGGAGAAACTGGACGTGGCTGAACACGAGCGGGCGTTTCCCGGTGGCACCCGGCTGGAGCGTCAGGACAATGCGCGCAAGCTCGAGGAGATCCGTACCGACCTGGAGCCGTTCTTCAACTTCTTCGGCGAGCGCGGCGTTCCTCGCCAAGAAGTCGCATCCCTGTGGAGCTTTACCGTCACCGAGCGAGTCGAGCTCGCGATGGACAAGTCGTCCCAGCGCATGCCCATCCCCATCAACCTGTTGGTGGACACCGAAACCGGCATGATCGACCTGCCTGTCGCCGAGTGGGACTCTGAGGTCGAGGCGGAAGCCAAGCATCGCCTGGGCGAGTACGATGGCTTCGGCACCTCGGCCAACCTGTTGTTCGGTTTCACTGGCCCGATCGACGTCGATACTATCGATACGGAGTCGGTGCAGCTCTACGAGGTCGCCGATCCTCCGGTGCTCGTCGGCACGACGACCAAGGTGCTCGACGATCTCAAGCACGTCGAGATCGGTTTGACCGATGGCCCACTGAAAGAAGGGACCGAGTATGCGGTCGTGGTGCGAGACAGCATTCGCGACGCTGAGGGCGAGCCGATTACCCTCATGCCCGTCGGTCACTTCGTCAAATCACGTGCCCCTCTGTTCGTCGATGGCAAGAGCCAGGTTGACGCGGTGGATGACGCGGACGCTAAGAAAGTCGACACCGTTCGCGAGCAGGTCGGCGAGTTCCTCGACGTTCTCGATGCTGGCGATGTCCTGGCGTCGTGGACGTTTACGACCATGAGCATCGAGCAGCCGCTGGAGAAGTGGATGGCTCAGCCGGAAATGCTGGCGGTGGATCCAAACCCGAACAACGTCACCCGCCAGTCTCCTGGGGAAGCCGTCGCAGGTTTTGCGTTGGGGGTATCGGCGCTGTTCAACGTGGGCGACGTCTACAACGGCACAATCTCCTCGCCGGTGTTTCTGGATCCGATTACGCGTGGCTGGCGTTCCGACGGCGGCCATAGTGTCGACCAGATCCCGTTCACGCTCACGTTGCCGCGCAACGTCTCGCCGGGCACGCCGGTTCCGGTGGTCATCTTTGGTCATGGCGTCATGTCCGAGCGTCGATTCGTGCTGGCTGTTGCGGACCGGTTGGCTGCGAATGGCTATGCGGCCATCGCCATCGACTTTCCGTTCCACGGGGATCGTACGTATTGTTGGGCCGGGGGGCCGTTGTCGCTTCCTGATCCGAACACCGGTGAGCTGACCACCATCGAGCCATGCGAGGCGGGCACGACCTGTCAGCCGGACGGTCGGTGCGCAGACGCCGCGGGGCAGGGCAACGCTCTAGCGAAATGGCCCATCATCAACATGTACCAGGCATCAGGGGCAGCGTTCATCGAAGTCGAGAAGATCGCCAACACTCGCGACCACTTCCGCCAGACTCTGATCGATCTGTCTTCCCTGTCTCGCGCGATTCGTTTGGGCGACTGGGAGTCGTCGATCGGCGTGCGACTCAAGACTGACAAGCTGTACTACGCTGGCCAGTCGCTCGGCGGCATCATCGGTGCGAGCTTCGTGGCGTTCTCACCTGAGATCGAGCGCGCCGTGCTCAACGTACCTGGTGCTGACGTCGTCGACCTGTTCGACGGCTCGTCGGTGTTCCACATGCAGATCGAGGCGTTCTTCCAGCGCGAGGGGGTCGCGCGCGAGTCGTACAACGGCTACCGCTTCATGAACGTCGCGCGTTGGCTCATGGACTCCACCGACCCGCAGAGCTTTGCCGATCGGCTAACCGACGGTCACGACGTCATGATTCAGATGGCGACCCTCGATTTCATTATTCCGAACGAATACACCCAGAAGCTGGCCGATCTGGCGAATCTGCCGACACGCAACTATGTCGCTGAGCACATGTTCATCGCATTGCCGATCGAACCTGAGTACCTGCGCGGCAACATCGAACTGGCCAACTTTATCTCGGGAGACTTTCAGCCATGACAAAAGTACGTTCGGCATATTGGATAGCGCTGATCGCCCTGGGCCTGTTGGTTGTGTTCGTCAGCCAGGCGCGCGCTGGTGGTTTCGCGTTGGAAGAGCAGACAACTCTGGCCGGTGGCACCGGGGGCGCGAGCACCGCGCGAACCGGAGATCCGGGTTCGGCCTGGTACAACCCCGCCGCGCTAGCCGACGACGGTGGCGTGCGCATCGGGTTCGGTTTGATGGCGGCGTTTCCGAGTTTGCAAGCCGAGGCCATGGACGGCTCGTGGCAAACGGACTCGGAATCGAAAATGGCGACGCCCCCGCACTTCAACATGAGCGTGGCCGAGGGCGACCTGGCTTTCGGTTTGTCCGCTGGTGTGCCGTTTGGTGCCGGCGTGACCTGGCCATCGGATTGGGCGGGTCGCCATGAGATCTTGTCCACCAAGTTGCAGGTTTTTCGCGTCGCGCCGTTTGTGGCTATGCGACTGGGCAAGCTGCGCATCTCCGGCGGAGTGCACGTGGACTTCGCGCGGCTAGAAATCAATCGCACACTCGATTTCATCGACACCGAAGGTGACGTGAAGTTGGATATGACCGGCAATGCGTTTGGCTTCGACCTCGCCGCCTTCTACGAGGCGACACCGAATCTGGACGTCGGCTTGTCCTACAAGAGTCGCAGCCAGATCGCGTTGACCGGTGGCGCGGACTTCACAGCACCCGATGCATTCGCCGTAAAGACCACGGACCAGAATGTGGGTACGACGGTCAGGCTGCCCGACCGTATCGCCCTCGGCACGCGCTGGCACAAGGACAAGCTCAGTGTGCTCGGCGACCTCATCGTCACCATGTGGGGCGTCAACAAACAGACGGTCATCGACTTCGAGATCGAGGACACGCCCGATGTGGTTCAGGACAACGAGTGGACGACCACGGTCGCGTTGCGCGCTGGCGCCGAGTACCAGGTCAATCCCAAGCTCGTGGCTCGTGGCGGCGCCTTTTACGATCCATCGCCGGCTCCAGCGGAACGGTTGGCTCCGACGTCACCGGATTCGAATCGCGTGGGCGTTACCCTCGGTGGTAGCTACGTGATTGGCGAAGGCTACACCGTCGACGTGTTCTACGAGTACATGCACATCCTCGGTCGCGAGACCATGAGCGTCGACAACCTGGCTGCCAAGTACGGGGGCCGCGCGCAGATGTTGGGCGTCGGACTCAGGTACCAGTAGCCATCCCTTCCGCAACACTGGGGCGGGGTTCAACCCGCTCGTATTCACACAACAGATAACAACGGTTGCTGCATTGCGGGTTCGCCGTAAGTAGCGCCGCCCGTGAGCACTCGCAGGTTCGGCAGGATGTTCACACTGCCGGACCCGTGGGTGTGGCCGCACAGTACGGTCAGCTTGCAGTGTGGGTGCGCGCCCATGATCTCGCGCAGCGCGTCACCCACGGCTTTGCACGAAAAGTGCGGAAGCCAGTTGTCGTCGGAGATCTTGCCCTCGTAGACGCAGGCCTCCCGGAACGGCGGCACGTGGGTGAGGAAGATGATGTGGTCGTAGTTGGCGACGGCCTCGGGCAAGGTCGCGCGCACGTGCACCGCTGCTTCCTCGCCTAGGGCCCGGAGCTTGTTGAGCAGCTTGCCCTGGCGCATGGCCGCCAGCTCGCGGATGAGGATGTAGTCGTTGAGCATGATGGTCGAGTTGACGAAATCGCCGAACTGACCGTCACCCCAGCCGCCGTGACCGAGCAGGGCGGTGTTGGACGTGAGTTCGATTACCTTGGCCGCGGGCAGCCAGTGAAGGGAGTCGATGTCGCCGTGCAACTGGGCCATTTCCTGGCGAACGTCAGCAATGGAGCCTTTGTAGTAGTCGTGGTTGCCGAGCACGAAGTAGACAGGGCAACTCAGGCCGCTGGCGAGATCCCTCATGTAGTGCCCGATCGATTCCGCCTCGGCGATGTCGCCGCCTATGAGGACGCCATCGACCTCACTGAGGTTGATGCGTTTCACCAAACTCGCCAGCTCGAGCTCGTTGATGAAGTTCAAATGGACATCGGTCATCCATGCGTACTTGGCGGCCACTGCCAAAGTGTAAACGGGGCTTCTCGGTGAGGCTTAACGAAACCCCGTCAACTGACCCCACCGTCAACTGACCCTATCGGTTCCTGGTCCCCCTGCGCGCTAACCCACGGAAAATACCTGGTGTAGGAGTTGGTACGACGAGTGCAATCAGTCGTGGGCAGGAGGACGAGGATTATGGATAAGCTGGGAAAATTGGTAGCGGTCGTATTTGCAGGGAGCTTGGCGTTGGGTGGTGGTGTTGCGGAGGCAAAGACGACCAAGGCCGCGCCGCGAACCTCCAAGCAGGCCAAGAAGACGACCAACAAGAAGGCGAAGCAGCCCAAACAAGACGAGATGCTGCTGCCCCTCGTCGGCCGCAAGTCTCCGTTTGGCAATTTGGCGCCCGTGCAACACGTGGCGAAGACCGATAAGAAAACGAAGCGTACTGGCGCCGGGCTCAATGCGCTGAGCAGGCGTGCTTCCTTCAACTTCAAGATGTCGCGTACGTCCAAGTCGGCGATGCCGAGCAACCAGACGATGCTGCGTATGACCGCTGAGAAGCTCAAATCCAAGGACATCAATAAAGTGATCAGGGCGAATGTCGCCCAGGTTCATGTTTGTTACGAGCGCGCACTGCACCTCAACCGCGCCCCCAAAGGCATGGTCTCGGTGAAGTTCGTGGTCGAGCCCAACGGCACCGTGTCTTCGACATCCGTATCGTGCGGTAAGAAGAACCGCGCGCTGAAGCGCTGCATGGAGCGGCGGATCAAGACGTGGAAGTTTCCCAAAGCGGACGCCCCCACCACCGTCGATTATCCCTTCGTCTTTGACGTAGCGGAGTCGAAAGCGGGCAAGTCCAAGTAGCGGCATTCCCTCCTGCTACTTGAAAATAAGTCGGCGGCGCTTCGTTAGCGCCGCCGATGGTTTTTTCGGGTTGGGCCGAAGCATGCGGCACCGCCAGGAGCGCGAAACCACTCGGCCCTTTTGAGGGATTTATTGACCGGCGTCTAAGTCCCGAATAAAATTAGCGCTGGTGGTACCTGTGCGCTGGTGGCGCAACTTTACTGGCAAAAGAGCTGACGAATCCGGAGCGACCGTCATTGGTCCGCGCCGTCGGGCTGACGAGCGCTATGCGTACGAAGTCTCGGTAAGCGCGCGTTGTTCCTCATGGTCCCGATTTCTGGACCTCATGACCGGGGACATCAGCGCCGGGGGTATTTTCGTTCCCAGTGAGGAGTCTGCGGTCGTCGGCGAAGAAGTCGAGCTCGCGTTGAAGCTGCCGAATAACCAGGAAGTGAAGTTGGTCGGCAAAGTCGTTGTTGTCATCGATAAGGAACGTGCGGAGCAACTAGGCAAGTCGCCGGGGCTCGGCATTCAGATCATCCCGCCTACCGAGCCGCGGGAAGCCGATGAGTTCGAGACGCTGCTCAAGATCGCCCGGGCCCGCATCCCAGCAGCGCCCGAAGAACTGCCGGCGCTGTTCGATGAGTCTCGGCCGCTGATCATGCCCCCCGAGGCAACGACGCGCCTGAGGCCCAAGGCGAAGCCCAAGCCTGAACCCCAGGCCCCGCCGGCCGCTCCGGAAGTGTTCGCTCGCACACCGGGGCCGGACCCCATCGTCGGCATCGACCTGGGTAACACGTACACCTCCGTCGCCGTCTGCCGCGACAACCAGATTTCAGTGCTGCGCGACAGTAGCGGTCACCAACGCATCGCAACCGCGGTCGCGTTTCCCGATCGACATCAGATGCTGGTCGGCAACGTGGCGCGGCAGCAATTGGCTCACAATCCCGATTCCACCGTTGTCTCTCTGCGCCGGATTCTCGGCCGCGCCTATCGTGATCGTGAGATCGAACAGTTTCTGTTCAGTGCTAACTACAAGGCTGAAGAGGCGGCGGACGGTTCGGTGACGGTGATGATTCACAAGGAACCGCACGCTGTGGCACAGCTGCTGTCGTACGTACTCGCCGAGATCAAGCGCATCGCCGAAAAACACCTGGAGCGCGAAGTGCGCCGTGCTGTGATCACAGTCCCGGCCAATTTCGGGGAACCTCAGATCAAGGCGCTGCGCCGTGCCGCCAAGATGGCGCACCTCGAAGTGGTAGCGCTCATCGACGAGCCCACGGCTGCAACCCTGGCAAACCGTCAGTCACACGGATTCGAGGGCGTCATCGGTATCTACGATTTCGGTGGCGGCACCTTCGACATCTCTTTGGTGGACGTGTCGTCTGGCGATTTTCGGGTGCTGGTCACCGGCGGTGATAGCTGGCTTGGCGGAGACGACTTCGATGCCGCACTTTCGAACGCAGTCGCCGACCGTTTGTGGCGCACCCACAACGTAGAGATTCGGCATCGCGCGGTGGAGTTGCAGAAGTTGCTGATGGCCTGTGAGAAGACCAAGCGAACGCTATCAACGGAGACCGAGGCCCAGCTGATCGTTCCGCAGCTGCTGCGCACCGAGTCGGGCATGGTGGATGTACGCATGAGCATCGACCGCGGTACGTTTCGTAAGCTGTGCGACCCGGTCATCGAACAGTCCCTGGAGACCGTCAGACAAGCGATGACTCAGGCCGAGATACGACCCGATCAGATGTCGGCGATCTTCTTGTCCGGCGGGAGCACCTACATCCCCGCGGTGCGAGACGCATTGCAGGCGAGCTTCGGCGTGAGGCCCACGGCTGGCGTCGCCCCCGAATACGCGGCCTGCGTGGGCGCAGCGATTTACGCCGCCCACTTGCAGGCACGCTTGTCTACGACTCGGGACTAGCCTTCTTCGGCGGCTTTGCGCAGCACGTAGCGCAGGATGCCGCCGTGCTGGTAGTACTCGACCTCTTGCGGCGTATCGACCCGCGCGATGACGTCGAATGTCTTGTCGTCGGCAGTGACTTTGAGTCGCATCATCGGCGTCAGGTCGCCCAGGCCCTCGATGTTGAACAGCTCTTCGCCAGTCAGGCCAAGAGACTCGTGGCTCTGACCGTCGGCGAACTCGAGGGGGATGACACCCATGCCGATCAAGTTCGAGCGGTGGATGCGCTCGTAGCTCGCGGCGATAACCGCTTGCACACCCAGGAGCAGGGTTCCTTTGGCGGCCCAGTCGCGGGATGAACCCGTGCCGTACTCCTTACCGGCAAGTACGATGAGCGGCGTACCTTCGTCGGCGTATTGGACCGACGCATCGAAGATGGTCATGTGGTCGCCGCTTGGGATGTGACGGGTGTAGCCGCCCTCGGTGCCTGGCGCGAGCTGATTGCGCAGGCGCACGTTGGCGAACGTTCCGCGCATCATGACTTCATGGTTTCCGCGGCGGCTGCCGTAGGAGTTGAAGTCAGACTCTTGCACGCCGTTGTCGCGCAGGTACTTGGCGGCCGGGCTGTCTTTTGCGATCGAACCAGCTGGCGAGATGTGATCCGTCGTGGTCGTGTCGCCAAGTTTCGCCAGAACTCGCGCGCCCTTGACTGCCTGGGGTGCGTCGAACTCGGGTTTGATGTTGTCGAAGAACGGTGGCCGACGAATGTACGTGGACTTTGGATCCCACGCGTAGATGTCTCCGCTCGGTACTTCGAGCTTCGACCAATCGTCGGTGCCCTCAAGGACGTTGCCGTAACGCTCGACGAACATCTCGCGCTTGAGGCAGCTTCGCACGGTCTCGTTGACCTCGGCGTTGCTTGGCCAGATGTCCTTGAGGAAAACGTCCTCGCCGTTGCTGCCTTTGCCAATCGCGTCAGTGGCGAAGTCGATGTCCAGGGTTCCGGCCAACGCGTAGGCGACGACCAACGGCGGAGACGCCAGGTAGTTGCCCTGGGTGATGGGACTGATTCGGCCTTCGTAGTTACGGTTGCCCGACAGCACCGAGGTGACGTTGAGCTTGTTGTCCACGATGGCTTTGGTGATGTTCTCGTGGAGCGGGCCGGTGTTGCCGATGCACGTGGTGCAGCCATAGCCGACCAGGTAGAAGCCGAGGGCTTCCAGGTCTTCCATGAGCCCAGCTTTGGTCAGGTAGTCGGTGACGACCTGGGAACCTGGAGCCAGGCTGGTTTTTACGGCCGGGCCGACGTTCAGGCCCAGAGCACGTGCTTTGCGCGCAACAAGTCCGGCCGCGACGAGGACCGCCGGGTTGGACGTGTTGGTGCAGCTGGTGATGGCAGCGATGACGATGTCGCTGTGATTGAGTTTGAAGTCGCCGCGATCGGTGGTGACGTCGACGCCGTCACCCAACTCTTCTGGAGCCTTGTCGGTGAGCGCAGTCAGCACCTTGCGCCACGCAGTCTTGGCGTCGCTCAGTTTCACCCGGTCCTGGGGGCGCTTCGGTCCGGCGATCGACGGCACCACGTCGGCGAGATCCAGCTCCAGGGTGTCGGTAAACGTCGGGTCGGGAGTTTCGGCCGTGCGGAACAGGCCTTGCTCTTTGCAGTAGCGCTCGACCAGCTCGACCTGATCTTCCTCGCGGCCGGTGAAGCGCAGGTAATTGAGCACTTCGCCGTCTACCGGGAAGAAGCCCATGGTGGCGCCGTATTCGGGTGCCATGTTGGCGATGGTTGCGCGGTCGGGGAGGGACAATGCGTCCAGGCCGGTGCCGTAGAACTCGACGAACTTTCCGACGACGCCCTTTTCTCTGAGCATCTCGACGACGGTGAGCACCAGGTCCGTGGCGGTGGCGCCTTCGGGCAGCTTGCCGGTGAGCTTGAAGCCGACGACTTGCGGCAGCAGCATGGCGATTGCCTGGCCGAGCTGTGCAGCTTCGGCTTCGATGCCACCCACGCCCCAGCCGAGTACGCCGACGCCGTTGATCATCGTGGTGTGCGAATCGGTTCCGACCAGGGAGTCCGGGTACGCGCAGTTGTTGCCGTCGAGGAACACGACTTTGGCAAGGTACTCCAGGTTGACCTGGTGGACGATGCCCGTGCCGGGAGGAACAACCGACAGATTCTCGAACGCCTGCTGGCCCCAACGCAGGAACAAATAGCGTTCGTGGTTGCGCTTGAATTCTTTATCGACGTTCTTGCCGAACGCCTGCGGTCCACCGTACGAGTCCACCTGCACAGAGTGATCGATGACCAGGTCAGACGGTTTGACCGGATTGATCTTGTTGGCGTCTTCGCCCATCTCGGCAAATGCTTCGCGCATGGCGGCGAGATCGACGACCGCGGGAACGCCGGTGAAGTCTTGCAGCAGAACCCGGGCCGGGGCGTAGGCGATCTCCTGGCTTGGCGTCGCTTTGGCATCCCAGTTGGCGACGTTCTCCACATCCTGGCGCGTGACGTTCTTGCCATCTTCGTGGCGCAAGACGTTCTCGAGAAGTACGCGGATGGAAAACGGTAGTGCGTCCAGATTGCCAACTCCGGCCTTGGCCAGCGCGTCTAATCGGTAGATTGTGATGTCGCGATCGCCGACGCGAATAGTGGCTTTACTGTCGAAGCTGCTCATACGGGACGCTCTCCTTATATATGTGGCCCGCTCGTTGCCGTGGGTGAAGGGCGCGGACTATAGCACGCGGGGTTGCATTGGATGCTCCGCGATCTCAAACAGTTACATGGCAATGTGAATTGCGAGATCACCGTGTCGATGTAAGATGCGCCGCTGCCTCAGCCCCATGCCTTTTACCTCCGAGCTAATCACCTCCGACGAAAAAGTCGCCGAAGTCGCCGCCGCGATTGCCGCCAGCGGTGAGTTCGCTTTCGATCTGGAGTTCGTATCCGACGGTCGGTTCATTCCCGAGCTCGCCCTGGTGCAACTCGCGTGGGGTGATGTCGAGGCGCCAGACATCGCGCTGATCGATTGCAAGAACATGGCGCCGCAACCGATTTTCGATCTGATTGCCGACGAGAACATCGCGACGATCGCTCACGCGGCGAAGCAGGACCTGGGACTGCTGGTCGCTCGCTACGACGTGCGAGCCAAGTCGCTCTGGGATACGCAAATCGCCGCCGCGTTCGTCGGCCTCGGCGAGCAGATCGGCTACGGCAAATTGGTCGCCGCTGAGCTGGATCTCACCTTGGACAAAGGCGCCCAGTTCACCGCCTGGTTGAAGCGGCCGCTGACTGCTGCGCAAATGCGTTACGCGGTCAATGACGTGCTGTATCTGCCGCGCATGTGGCGCAGCCTGAAAGCGCAGCTAGAGGAACGCGGTCGTCTGGGTTGGGTTCGCGAAGAATCCGACGTGATGGCCAGAGACTGTGTGCGCGTCCCCGAGGAAGGCGAAGCGTACAAGAACATCAAAGCGTGGAAGTCGATGCAGCCCAAGGCGCTCGGAGCATTGCGCGAACTGGCGGGCTGGCGCATTCGTACCGCGGTAGACAAGAACAAACCGCTGTCGTGGCTGCTGCCGGACAAGGCGATGGTGGAACTGTGTCGCAAACCGCCCCGTGACGTGCGCGACATCAAGAAGGTGCGCGGAGTCGGCGAAGGCACGCTGCGTCGTTACGGCGAAGTGATCGTCGACCACATTCGCGCCGGCATGGCCAAACCAATCAAAGGGCCAAAGCGCGGACCCGACAGACAGCTCAGCGCCCACGGGCAATCCTGGTCGTCGGTCGCGGCGACGGTCATCCAATCCCTGGCAGCCACCGAGAAGATCGCCGCCAGGTTCCTGGGCACGCGCTCGGACGCCGAGGACCTGGTGCTCTGGTACGAAACACCAGAAGCCCAGCGGGTCGACGACGAGGTTGCGCTGCTGCACGGGTGGCGCCGCGAGCTTGCAGGCAACGCGCTACTGCGCTGGCTAGACGGTGCGGAATCGATCGTCGCGGACCCCGACTCCCTCGGCGGACTCAGTTTGATCAGCGCGAAAACTGCCGATAATTCACAATCCTGACGGCTCTTTGCACGTCGTCGACGGGAAGTTCATAACCGTTTCGGTCGCTGGCACGTACCTTATCCATGATGCGATTTGGATTAGCTGCGCTGGCGGCGTGCGTCGCGGCGATGGGCTGCGCGACTCAGAACGTTCCGGCGAACAAAGACGCCAGCAGTCTGAGCAAGGTGAAGGTTACTGCCAAGGCCACGCCGAAGAAGAAGGCTGGCGGGTACGACAGGCCGGTGGCGCCCCCGTTGACCGGCGGCGTTTGGCTCAACACGGACAAGCCCATCGACTTGAAGTCCCTGCGCGGTCACGTGGTCATTCTCGACTTCTGGACATACTGCTGCATCAACTGTCTGCACATTCTGCCCGAGCTCAAGCGGGTCGAGCAGCGATTCAAGGGCAAACCGGTCGTGGTCATCGGCGTGCACTCGGGCAAGTTCGACGCGGAGAAGGATCCGTTGCGGATCCGCCAGGCGATCGATCGTTATGACGTGAAGCATCCGGTGGTGGTCGATTCGACGTTCACGATTTGGCGCCGGTATCAGATCAGCGCGTGGCCGACCCTGGTGATCATCGATACCGATGGCACCGTGTTGGCGGCGAGTCCCGGCGAACCTAAGCGCGGTCTGCTCGGAGATGTCGTCCAGGTCTTGCTCGATAAGGGCAAGAAGATGGGGACCCTGGCCAAGAAGCCGTTCGAGATCAAACTACCCAAGGTCGCCAACACTGGGCCACTGGCGTTTCCAGGCAAGGTCGCGGTTGCGGCGAACGGCAACATCGCTGTCGCGGATTCGAATCATCACCGCATTCTGGTGTTGGACAAGAACGGTAAGCAGATAGCGTCGGCGGGTAGCGGAATTCAGGGCAGCGTGGACGGCGACTTTGCCAGCGCCGCCTTCAATCGGCCCCAGGGCATGGTGTTCGCTGATGGTGGCCGCACGCTCTACGTCGCTGATACGGAGAACCATCAACTGCGCAAGCTCAATCTCAAGGCGCGCACGGTCGAGACTATCGCTGGCACCGGCTTGAAGGCTGAAGGACTCGGCAAGGGTGGTCCCGCCGCCACGACCGCCTTGCGTTCGCCGTGGGACCTGGCGCTGGATGGCGGCAGCTTGTACGTAGCTATGGCGGGCGCACATCAGATTTGGAAGTACGACCTCAAGGCCAAGACCATCAAGGTGTTCGCGGGTTCGGGGCGGGAGAGCATCATCGATGGTGGTCTGGCTGAGTCGGCGTTCTCTCAGCCGAGCGGATTGAGTCTGGCCCGCGGTGTGCTCTACGTCGCCGATAGCGAGGTCAGTGCGATTCGCGCCATCGATCTGAAGAAGAAGAAGGTGCGCACCATCGTTGGTACTGGCCTGTTCGACTTCGGTGATATCGACGGCGTTGGCAAGAAGGTGCGCTTTCAGCACGCTCTCGGTGTGGTGTCAGTCAACGGTGTGCTGTACGTGGCCGACACGTACAACAACAAGATCAAAAGGCTGGATCCGAGGACTCGGCGCGCGACGACGTTCGTGGGTGCTGTCAAGGGCACCTTCGATGACCCGGGTGGGATCGCGGTGCTGCCGAGCGGTAAGTTGCTCATCGCGGACACCAATAAGCACCGTCTACGCATCCTCGATCCACGGACCAAGAAGGTAACCACCCTTGCCCTCACCGGCGTGACGAAGCCCGCGGCCGCTGGTTTGATCATGGGCGCCGGCGCGAAGAAACGCGCTGCCAAACTTCGGGTCGTGAAGGTCAAGGCGCGGGGCAGCCTCGGGCTGGGCAGAGGGTTCGTGGACTTCGTCCCGCAGCCGCCGGTCCTGGGCAAACTCGCCGACAAGTCACCGATCGTCATCGACGCCTCGTCGGTCAAGGGTGGCGTGCGCTTCGGCAAGAAGGTTCGCGCGCAGATGAACCCATTCACCTTGCCGGTCAAGATCCCGGTGGACGTTGCGACCCGCTCACGGACCGCCGTCGCGAACCTGGATGTGACGTTCTACTGGTGCCGCAAAGACGGTACCGCATGCTTGCCCGAACGCGTTCGCCTCGCTGTCGCGCTCACGATTGATCCGGCGAAAAAGGGTGGGCGGGCAACTGTGACTCACCGCGTCGGAACTCGCTGACATCCGGCTGCATCGGTTTGGTTGCTAGTTGCTGGGCGGACAGCTAATCTGCCCGTCTGGTGATGGATCCGAAGAAGAAGGCCGAAATCCTCGAACGCATCGAGGCGCTTGGTGGCTTGACCCCTGGCGTGGCAACCGAAGTGGCGCGCGCAACCGGCGTGCCCGAAGCCGAGGTTTACGGCACTGGATCGTTTTACCATCTGCTGGCGAGTCCCAACACAAAGGTGCGCGTGTGCACGGGGCTTTCGTGCTTGGTCGGTGGTTCCGGCGACGTGCTCGCCGCCGCAGAAGCGGCCGGCATGCCCGTAGAAGAGTGCGCGTGCCTGGCGGCCTGTGATCGACCGCCGGCTGTACTGCGCGAGCGCGACGTGCTGGTCGAAGTCACCACCGCCGACGTCGAGCGGGCCGACGGCGATTGGCAGAAGCTAACGTCAACAGTTGATGATGATGACTGGCGCGGCGTTGTTGGACCCACGGATGGGGTAGCCGACGATGCGTTGGCGATGCACCTGCATGCCGAGCCCAACTATGATGGCGCCGCATACGCCAGGGCGCTGTCCCTCGGTGAAGACAAAGTCATCGAGGAGGTAGACACGTCTGGGCTTCAGGGCCGGGGCGGCGCCGGCTTCCCGGCCGCGTTCAAGTGGCGCGCCATCCGCAAGAACGAACGCGCGCCTCACTACATCGTGCTCAACGCCGACGAAGGCGAACCCGGTACGTTCAAGGACCGCGATGTCATGTTGCGCCGTCCTGACCTGGTCCTGGAAGGTCTGGCCATCGCCGCGTACGCTCTTGGCGCCAACGACGTGTACTTGTATCTGCGTGGTGAGTTCGGCGGACCTTGGCGTGCATTGGAGAAGGCCATCGCGGCCTTCGCCGCCAACGACCTGTTCGACGGCGTGAACTTTCATTTGCACGCGGGCCACGGCGCGTACATTTGCGGCGAAGAAACCGCGTTGCTCGAAGCCCTCGAAGGCAAGCGCGGTATGCCTCGGCTCAAGCCGCCGTATCCCACGGACAACGGTTTGTGGGGAATGCCGACCTTGATCCAAAACGTTGAGACCATCGCGTGCGTGCCGGCGATCATGCAGCGGGGCGGCGACTGGTTCAAAGCACTGGGCCGCACCCAGCCAGGCACCAAGTTGTATTCGGTCAGCGGTCACGTGGCACATCCTGGAACCTACGAACTGCCCCTTGGCGTGAGCCTGGACGAGTTGGTCGACGCGGCCGGCGGTTACGTGGGCGAGCTGTATGCATTTTCGCCTGGTGGCGCGAGCTCGGGTTTCTTACCCGCGAGCGAGCGGGGCAGGGCGCTCGACTTCAAGTCGCTCACCGAGGTGGGCTCCATGCTCGGCTCCGCGGGCGTGGTCGTACTCAATGACACGGTCGACTTGAGCTGGGCGGTTCGGGAACAACTGCGCTTCTTCGAGGTCGAGAGCTGCGGCCAATGTGCACCGTGCCGGATTGGTACCCGCTTCCTGCGTGAAGCGATCGATCGCGCCCGGGCCGGGCGACAAGACGGCGAGGCTGGCAGTCGGCATCATCTCAAGCAGGTCGCCGACGCGGCGTGGGAGATGAACGAAGGCTCTATCTGCGGCCTTGGTCAGGCGGCCCCGCTGCCTCTCACTACTGTGCTGACTCATTTTCCCGGGGAGTTCTCCGATGGCTGATAACAAGACGCTCATGCTGGATGGCGAAGCCGTCACGTTCGAGCCGGGCGATACGCTGCTCGAGGTTGCTCGGCGCCACGGCAAGTTCATCCCGACCCTGTGTCACGATCCGCGCTTGAAGCCGGCCGGGGCGTGCCGTACGTGTCTGGTGGAAGTGGAAGGCTGGCGGCGCATGCCACCGTCGTGCGCGACGCCGGCGGAGGCCGGGATGGTCGTGACAAGTCACAACGAACGCATCGACCGCCATCACAAGACGTTGCTTGCTCTGTACATGGCCGACAACGTCAAGCGCGACGATACGTGGGACACCGCCGACCCATCTGAGCTTCACGAACTCGCAGCCAAGCTCGATGCGCCGACCGACTGGCCGCACATGGCCACGTTGCGTGAGAATCGGCCCGACGACCGCAACCCGTACATTGAGTTTCGCGCTGAGCAGTGCATCTTGTGTGCTCGCTGTACACGCTACTGCGAAGAGGTAGAGGCCGTCTCGGCGATTGCTCTGACCGGCCGCGCCGCGCACACGACGATCTCGACCGTAGACGGCGTGTCACTAATGGACTCGACGTGCGAGATGTGCGGCGGCTGCATCGACGTGTGTCCCACCGGCGCCATGACCGAGAAGCTTCCGCTTACATCGATGCTTCGACCGGCCCGTGAGCTGGAGAAGGTTCGCACCACCTGCAACTACTGCGGCGTCGGTTGCCAGATGGACCTGAACGTCGACCCGGACGCCCGGGACGGTGCCGGTCAGGTGGTCAAGATCACCAGTCCGCCCGCGGGCACCCTACCCAACGATGGCAACTTGTGCGTCAAGGGGCGCTTTGCATACAACTTCATCAACCACGAAGACCGGCTGACGGTCCCGCTGGTACGAGAAGACGGTCAGCTGCGCGAGGCGACCTGGGAAGAAGCGCTGGAGCGTGCCGCGACTGGCTTGATGGGAGTCAAAGAGCGTCACGGCGGCGACGCCCTGGGTTTCGTGTCGTCGTCTCGCTGTACAGGCGAAGAGAACTACCTGGTGCAGAAACTGTCACGTGTGGTGTTCGGCACCAACAACGTGCATCAGTGTGCTGCCACTTGACACGCTCCCACCGTGGCCGGTCTGGTCACAACGTTCGGTGCCGGCGCGATGACAAACTCCATCGGCGAGATCCGCGATGCGGACTTCCTGCTGGTCATCGGCAGCAATACATCTGAAGCGCACCCCATCATCGCGATGGAGATGAAGCGGGCGGTCAAACGCGGCGCGACCATGGTCGTCGCCGATCCGCGGGCGATTTGGATGACGACGATCGCCGAGCGGCACCTGCGCATGAATCCGGGCACCGACGTGTGGCTGCTCAACGCCATGGCCCACGTGATCATCGAAGAGGGGTTGGTGGACGAGGACTTCGTAGCCAATAACACCGATAACTTCGACAATGTCCGCGAGACGGTTAAGCACTACACCCCCGACGAAGCGGAGCGAGTCACGGGGATCGCCGCCGAGGACATTCGGCGGACGGCGCGTGAGTACGCGACCACGGCCAAGGCCGGCATCTATTACACCCTCGGCATCACCGAGCACACCCACGGCACCGACAACGTCTACGCCTTGTCGAATCTGGTGCTAATGACTGGCCACCTCGGCCGGCCATCTGCGGGGATGAATCCGTTGCGCGGCCAGAACAACGTCCAGGGCGCCAACGACTCGGGCGCGACACCGGTGTTCTATCCCGGGTATCAGTGGGTCGATGACGAGCAGGCTCGGCTCAAGTACGAAAAGTCATGGGGTGTCCCCTTGTCGCCCGAGCCCGGCGTGAACCTCAACGTCATGATGAAAGAGGCGGGCAAGAGCATCAAAGGCATGTTCGTCATGGGCGAGGACATCATCATCTCCGAGCCCAACGTGTCGCGGCTCGAGGAGGGTATGAACGACATTGAGTTCGTCGTGCTCCAAGATATCTTCCTCAACGAGACTGCTCGTTTTGCCGACGTGATTTTTCCGGCCGCGTGCTTCGCCGAGAAGGACGGTGTGTTCACCAACTCCGAGCGTCGGGTCCAGCTGGTGCGCAAGGGCGTCGAGCCACCGGGACAGGCGCGAGCCGATTGGCAGATCATCGTCGATCTCGCCAAATCCTGTGGTGCTAGCTGGCACTACGATCACGCTAGTGAAATCTACGCGGAGATGGCCAGGGACACTCCCAAGTTCAGCGGCATCTCCCACGAGCGCATCAACGCGCGTGGCGAAGGCCTGCAGTGGCCGTGCACGGATGACGAGGATCCTGGGACGCGGTATCTGCACGAAGGGCGCGTGTTGCGCGGTGATGGTCGCGGGCTTTTTCAAGCTGTGGACTATCGGCCGTCGGCAGAGCAGCCCGACGATGACTACCCACTCGTCATGTCCACGGGGCGCACCCTGTATCACTACAACGCCGCGACCCAGACTCGTCGTGCGCCGGGCCTCGACGAAAAACAACCGAAGGCGTTTATCGAGATCCACCCGTGGGACGCACGCAAACGCGGCATCGACAAGGGTGACCTGGTCGACGTGACGTCGCGCCGCGGGCACGTACAGGTGCACGCGATCATCTCTCGTCAGGTCAAACGCGGGTGTATCTGGATGCCGCTGCACTTCCCCGAAGCGCGGGCGAACCTGCTCACCAACGACGCGGGCGACGCGGTCACAGGCACCGCTGAGTACAAGGTCTGTGCGGCCCAGGTGGTGAAGGCCGACAGTACGGAGCGCGCGGTGTTCCCCGGTTCCTATTATCACGAAGACGGCCCGGGGCCTGGCCAGGCCGAGTAGCCGCTAAGGCGTTACGAACCTACTGCGCAGGTGGGTGAACGAGATGTTCCCCCGCAGCATGAGCAGCGCGTCGGCGCGCAGCACCCGATGATTTCCGCTTAACAGGCTCCCGGGCTTGGCGAAGGGGATGGTGATGACCGCCGTCTTGCCGGGCTTGACCGTGCGGAACTTCACCGGAACGTTCACCGTGCATCGCGTGGTTATCTTCGTGGTCAGGCCGCGGACTTTGCCTTCCCAGTGGTAGTGGGTATCGAGCTTGGCTCGTGATTTGCCGAGGCTGATCGAGAAGTGAGACAGGCCCGAGCAGCTATATCTCTCGACGAAGGTACGCGCGCTCTTGCTCGTGTTGAGCACATGGAATTCGGCGGCGGACGCCTTGCTGTCGATTTTTACCGCGAGTTGCAGGCCGGAGGTGGTGGGGCCGAAGCCGGAGCTGAGTAGTGCGGCGATCAGAAGCACGGTGGGCATGTCTGCCAACACGCGCCAACCACCAGAATGTTCTGATCGTTGTGGCCGCTCGCGCGTTGGTAGCGAGAAGGATCCAACTCTACATTCAGGGGCTAAAATGAAATCAACAGCTTGGGCTGCGTTCGGCGTCGCCTTCGTGTTCGCGTGTTCTTCCAATTCGTCTCAGCCGCAGCTGCAGGGCAGGACATATGCGCCACCGACTTCGGCGCTCGCGCAGCAAGCCACGTTCTCGGCGCTCAACTCAGATTCGATCCTCAAGGTCGCGCTGAGCTACCCGGATCCGGTGATCGCCAAGCCCCAGCCGCCCCTGGCACTGACGGCATCCGATGGCACCGGGCTTGCGCTAACCAAGCTTGACGCTCAGGCCGTCGTCGACGGACCGCTCGCGTTCACTCAGCTGCACATGTCGTTCACCAACCCGCGCAATCGGGTGATCGAGGGCCGGTTTCGCATCACCTTGCCGCCGCGCGCCACAATCAGTCGCCTTGCCATGAAGATCGATGGCGGCTGGCAGGAGGCTGAGATGGTCGAGCGCCAGCAAGCGCGCCGGGCATACGAGGACTTCCTTCATCGCAAACAGGATCCTGCGCTGCTCGAAAACGCTGCTGGTAACGAGTTCCGTGCGCGCATCTTTCCCATTCCGGCCAACGGCGTCAAAGAGATCATCATCTCGTATTCCCAGGAGTTGGCGCGCGCAGAATCCGTCTACACGCTGCCACTGCGTGGCTTGCCGAAGATCGATGACTTGTCCGTGACTGCATTCGTCGGTCAGGGGGGAGCTGGCGGCATGAAGTACGCGCCGACTAAGCTCGTGCGCAAGAAGTGGGCGCCGGACCGTGACTTCGCCGTCACCCTCAAGAGTGGTGTCGCGAGTCTGCGCAGCGGCAACATCGCCGTGGCTCGGATCGCGCCGAAGATGAACGTGGCAATCCAGAAGCTGCGAGGCGTCGCCATTCTGTTCGATACGAGCGCGTCGCGGGCGCCGGGATTTTCGATGGAGGTTGCTCGCCTCGCCAAGGTCGTGAGCGCGCTGCGCAAGTTCCACGGCGACGACATGAGGCTCGTGGTCGCCACCTTCGACCAGCAGGTTACGCCCATCTTTAACGGCAAGGTTTCTAACTTTAGCGGGAACCACACGAGCGCGGTGTTGGCTCGGAGGCCGCTGGGGGCATCGGACCTGAACCAGGCGTTGGCGTGGCTCGGCAAGACCCGAGGCTTCGACCGGGCGATTCTGTTCAGCGACGGTATCGCCACCGCAGGACCGACCGGGGCGGATGAATTGCTAGAGACCGCGCGTGGCCTGAAGGGACGTGTGACTCGCCTCGATGCAATCGCCATTGGCGGTATTCGCGACGAACCGCTGCTGACCAAGTTAGTTCGGGGTCCGCTTGAGTCCAACGGCGTTGTGCTCGACGGCGGCCTCGCGCCGGCGATGCTGGCTAAACGAGTCAGCCAGGCGACGGTGTCCGACATCAAGGTTGCCGTTCCAGGGGCTAGCTGGGTCTGGCCCGAGACCCTCAATGGTGTTCAGCCCGGCGATGAGTTCCTTGTCTACGCACATTTTCGAACTGCCGCTTCGGCCAACGGCAAGGTGAAGTTTCAACTCAGTGGATCGCTTACGGACAGCATCTCGGTGACACCGGCACAGGCGTCGGCTCCGTTGCTTACCCGTTCTTCGGTCAGCGCTCAGATTGCGCGTCTGAACCACCTGCGAGCCAAATTGGGGCCGAAGGCCAAAGACGCTCGCGCCGACCTCAAGAAACAAATCATCGCGTTGTCTATCAAACATCGGGTCCTGTCGAAGTTCACTGCGTTGCTCGTGCTCGAGACTGACAACGACTACAAACGATTCAAGATCGACCGCAACGCTCTCACCGATATTCTGCGCGTTGGGGCAACAGGGGTGGAGACCTTCCACCGCGGCAAGCCCGTGACGATAGCGCGCGACGCAAAGCGTCCGGCGAAACAGAAGCCCGCCGGCAAGAAGGGGAAGATTAGCCAGGACCAGTCAGGCGACGACGGCAAGCGTGGTAGCAAGGACGAGAAGAAGAAACAGGAGTCCGGGCAGGAAGCACCAGAGAAGGTGACTACCGCCGACAAATCTGTCGACGAGGGAACGAAGAACCTGGCCGTCGCCAAGCCACCGGCGCGCACTCAACCGGTGCCTCCACCCGCGCCGCCCACATCTGATCCTAGCCCGAGTCCCGACGTCGAGGAGTCCGACGACGACAGCAACGCCGGCGACAGCCGCTCGGTCAACGGAGCCTCGGGCAACAGCGTGAGCGACGAGGACGAGAAGGAACGCAAGTCGCCGCCGCCTCTCAAGGGCAAACTCGCTGAGGTCATGAAACTCATCGCCAAGAAACAAACCCAACAGGCCGTGCTGGTCGCCCTCAAATGGCGAACCGACAAGCCGGGCGACGTGATGGCGCTGGTCGCACTCGGTGAGGCTCTCGAAGCTAACGGTAACCTCGCTCTCGCCTCTCGAGTCTATGGTTCCATCATCGACTTGTTTCCGTCCCGAGCCGACATGCGCCGATTCGCTGGTCAACGTCTGGAGCGCCTGGGGCAAATCGGTCAGACCCTCGCTAGCGACAGCTTTCGCAAAGCGGTTGCCCAGCGCCCCGATCATCTGACCAGCCATCGTCTGCTTGCCTACTCCCTGGTTCGCGAAACCAAGTACGAGGCGGCGTTCAACGCGGCGGAGATTGGTGTCAAGCGCAACTACCCCAGCGGTCGTTTCGCTGGCGGCAAGCGCGCCTTGCGCGAGGACCTGGGCATCATCGCAGCGGCGTGGTTGTCGCGGGATCAGAGCCAGAAGCCGGCGTTATTGAAACGACTCAAAGCCGTTGGCGCTCGCTTGGCGACAAAGCCATCGACGCGCTTCATCATGACCTGGGAGACCGACGCCAACGATGTGGACTTTCATATCTACGACGCCAAGGGAGGTCACGCCTCGTACAGCAACAAGAGGTTGCGAAGCGGTGGCGAGTTGTTCGCCGATGTCACCAACGGGTACGGCCCCGAGGTGTTCGCCATTAACGGTCCAGCCAGTGCGGGACCGTACCGGGTCAAGATTCACTACTACTCCCGGGGGCCCATGGGCTACGGGATGGGCCGGTTGGAGATTCTCAAGCACGACGGGAACGGAAAGTTGTCCGCTGAGTTTCGCCCGTATGTCGTTATGAACGACGGTGCGTACGTGAACCTCGGCAGCGTGCGTTGACATCCGGCGGCAAACTCGCGAACGTTGCCGCGTGAGGATTTACTTGATGCGCCACAGCTATGCGACTCCCGGTGGGCCGTATGTCAACGATGCAACACGCTGGCTCACCCGCCAGGGTCGTGACACCGCGCGTCAGGTCGGTCGCGTGTTGGCCAATGAAAAGGTGAGCGTTGATCTGGTTTTCACCAGCCCGCTCGTGCGCGCCGTCCAGACCGCAGAGTTGGTGAGCGAGCTCATCGATTATGTGGGCGTGGTCGAGGCGATGCCGGGCCTGGCGCCCGGGTGTGAGCCCGAGCTGGCCGCCGATACGATTGTCGCCCACAACGCAAACGCGCTGGTCGTCGGTCATGCCCCCACGATCGCCCTGTTAGGCGCGTATTTGCTCGGACGTCCGTCGTTTCCGCCGTTTCGACCGGGAATGGTGTGTGCCATCGAGCAAGGCAAACCGCTGTTCAAGATCCATCCTGAGGCGTTGACTGTCGAGCCGCTGTTGGTCGCTTGAACGGTTTCGTGTAATCTCCTCCCCGGTGGAGGCCGACAAAGCAAAGTTGACCCTTGAGGTCGCGCAGTCCAAGTTCTGTGGGGCCGGCGTGGTGTCCGCGTATTTGCTGAAGCACATCGCAGCGAGCGCTGGCAGCTACGCACCGGGCATTCAAGATCGCATGTTCTTCGACTTGCAGCGACGCGGTGGTGACCTGCCGGGCGTGCAGCGCTGGCTGGCGGAGAACCTCGATCAACTGAACTATCAAGGCTACTCCTACGCGGCGCGGGATATCACACAACCGTCCGCAGATTTGCTCAAGTGGGTGAGCGCGGGCAACGGGTTCCGCGGTGCCATCCTGCCGGCTGCACCCGCCGTACTTCACCCGGGTTTGGGTGTTGATGATCCAACCTACACGGTGGCCCTGTGTGGTGGCGACGGCAAGGTGATGATGATCGATCCCTGGCCGGGGACAAAACCGCAGCAAGTACCACCGCCGTCGACCCTCGACGCGGCCCACCGCAAGCGCAATTACCGAGCGGTCGCCTTGTTCTGGCGCGGGCACAGCTAGTGCTACCAGGCAAGTTCGACAAACTGGTACTGACCGCGAGCGCGGCCAGGTTGTGGAGCCTGATCGAGGAGCGTACCCGCCCCGACGCTGACGTCGATAAGATCGACGAGACGATCTGGGAACTGTTCGGCGAGGACTGGGCCATCGTGTTCACCGACCTTGCCGGATTTTCGAGGCAGACAGCCAAGTTTGGCGTTACCCACTTCCTGCAGGTCATCTTCGAGCAGAGCGCGTTACTGCTGCCGGTCATCGAAGCCCACAACGGTTTTGTCGTCAAGGTCGAGGCGGACAGCCTGCTGGTTCTATTCAGAACGCCAGAAGCGGCGGTCGAGTGTTGCATCGCCATGCAGCGCGCTTGCACCAAGACCAACGAGCGCCGGGTGGAAGAAGAGCAGATCCTGCTCTGCGCCGGTATTGGTTGGGGAAGAGTGCTGCGCGTCGGCGAGACCGACGTGTTCGGTCGGGAAGTCAACGCCGCGAGCAAGCTTGGCGAGGACACGGCGAAGGCGTACGAGATATTGGCGACCGAATCGGTGTGCAAGGCGGTCGGCGACAAGCCCGGCGCCAAGTTCGAGGCGTTGGGCGAGGCAGTGCCCGGCTCGAAAACGAACTACCGCATCAACTACTGAGGCGCGATCGCGAAAGCGAGAACGCCCGCCCCTCCAAGTGGAAGGGCGGGCTCCTCATCCCCAAAGCTAGCCCACCACGGCTATCAGCTTAGCTATCAGCATGGATTGAGTCGGAAATCGGTGGTCACGGTGGGCGTGCCGCCGCTGAGATCGATGCGCACCTTACCGAGGTAGTTGCTGCCTGCCCGGCGTGCGCAGCGCCAGCGGCTGATCGGAATCGTGATCGGTTGCGCTGTCGTTGTCGGGTTCAGCGAGCGCGGCTTGAACTTGAACGTGAAGTACCCGCCGCATGAAGACAGGGTGCCGCTGTCGAGGCGGCCGTTGCGGTTGAAGAAGTCGCGACTGAATCGCCCCGCTCGCGTCCCGCCGCCGGTCACGTGCATGGTCAACGTGTTGTCCGGCGCAGCGTGACTTACGCCGTCTTCCAATACTTCGATGTCAGCCCAGAACGATACGCGCGTGCATACCGGTCCGTGCCAGCCCAGCTCTTTGAGACCGACGCCTGGCGCGGTCGCGACTTCCTTACCGTACTTGCCCTGTTGCACTGTTGCATCGCCGAGCTCCAGGAACAGCGCCATCTCGTGGGACAGGGACCACACTGAGAACGGCATGTCCGGCGCGGTCTCGCCGAAGTTCCGCATGTCGCCGAAGTTGAGCGGCGCGGGCGGGTCGAGCTTGGTCCCGCCGGGTTGAAACGTCACCATCATCATCGGTGACACGTAGTCGGGCAGGGTGTGCGGCAGTTGGTCCACGGGCACCTGGGTGACGCTGATAACCGGTGCTTCGCCGTCGGGGAACTTGACGAACATGCCCGGTTTCAGCGTTGCGTACACCGACGTGGTGATTGGATCGCCGTTGGCGTCCTCGGCGTGGGGGACCGGTACGTCCGTGGTGCCGACCTCGATCTCCTCGCCGGCTGGGTCGATTTGTTGCCAGCCCTCTGACGCGGGGTGATCCGGGTCAGAGGACGGAATCAGATGGTTTGACAGGTCGACCGATGTAGTCAGGTCGAGCTTGGGTAGGTACTTGGCGTCGGGGATCTCGGTCATGCGCCCCCGGTTCAGCCACTGCGCGTGCACCTGGGTGTGCACCATCGGGTAGCGCGCGTCGGTAGTCGAAGCGGGCCGGCCGTCGATGATCATTCTGCTGCTGTCCATGTCGACATCGGTCAACTCGAAGTAGCCGTCGGCACCTGTGGTCGCGCGTTGCCAACCCAGCTCGTCGCTGCCAATGGAAACCGATACACCAGCGAGCGGGCGTTCTGTTTCTGTTTCGAGAATCTGCCCGCGTACCCCCGTGACACCGTCTTCGGCGACACAACCAAGACCTACCAATAGAGCGAACGACAACGAACCGAAGAGAAGAACCGACCTATGCATGAAACCTCCGAGCTGTTTGAAATTTGCTTCCCTCGATGTCCTCACTTCGCAAGACGTGTGCCACGGCCTATGTCCCTGGATTCCGTTCGCGGTGGGGACATCCGTACCAGGCACGATCTCTGTTCGCTGTACCCAGCGCGGTTTGTTGTCCTCGGCGACAACCTGCGCGGATGTAGGTGTGACGCATTCATGCATCGTGTAGTTCTTAGCGGTTGATGCGGTGCGCTGGCGACAACTCTACCGGGCACAAGACTTGAACTACGGAGAGGCATGAAACTCCTGCTCGCATTGGTCATCACCCTCGCCGGATGCGTCGCTGAGCCGGTGGACGTTGATATGGGCACGCCCGACGGTGTGATGGAGATAGGTCCGCAGGGTGGTTTTCACATTTGGTTGCACGCCCGAATCAGTGGCGACCAACCGTCCGCGACGATCTCAGTGCACACCGTCGACGACGACGAGCCGGTATTGACGGCCCAGCTGGCTGCGGCCCCCGGCGATGGCTACGCCGCGATCATGTGCCCACCGCCGCCGGATATGAATGTCGTCGACCGGCCGGTCAGGCTCGTGATGACCGTGCGCGACGATGCGGGCCAGTCCGCCAGCGATGAACGCATGGTTACGCTGCGTTGCCCGACCGACCATCCCGACGTACTGACCACTTGCCTGCGCATATGTGACCGGCGAGTTGAGTGAGCTGGCAGCGCGGTCTATAACGGCGGGATGCTGCGGCTGACCAACCCGTTCAATCAAGAGTTGATTCAAGAGCTGCCCTACCAGAGCGACGACGAGGTTCGCGGCAAGCTGGACGCCGCCGCGGGCGCGTTTGCGACCTGGCGCCACGTGCCCGTCGACGAACGGGTGGTTCAAGTTCGCGCCGGACTACAGCGACTGCGGGCCGAGGCTGACGCCATGGCGCGCGAGGTCAGTGCGCAAATGGGCAAGCCAATCCGCGAAGCGCGCGGTGAGGTCAGCACTATGCTCGATCGCGCCGCCCACATGATCGACATCGCCGCCGAGAGCCTGGCGCCTGATGTGCTCCCGGATAAAGCTGGGTTCGTTCGTCGCATCGAGCACGCGCCCGTCGGTGTGGTGTTCAACATCGCGGCGTGGAACTATCCGCTGCTGATCCCGGTCAACGTCGTGGTGCCGGCGCTACTCGCGGGCAACGCGGTGCTGCTCAAGCATTCAGCCAAGACTCCTTTGTGTGGGGCGCGGTTCGAGCGAGCATTCGCCAACACGGGCGGGGGCGGACTCGTCCATAACCTGGTCATCAGCCACGATCAGGCAGCCAAGTTGATCGGCGACCCGCGAATCGCGTACGTGGCGTTCACCGGCTCGGTGCGTGGCGGTGCCGAAATCTACCGGGCAACCGCGGCGACCCGCTTCATCGATGTTGGTCTCGAGCTCGGCGGAAAGGACCCTGCTTACATCGCTGCCGACGCCGACCTGGACTTCACCGTGGCCAACATCGTCGAGGGTGCCTGCTACAACGCCGGCCAATCGTGTTGCGCCATCGAGCGGGCCTACGTGCATGCTGATGTTTACGATGAGTTCATCGAGCGCGCGGCGCCGCTTATTGCCGAATACCGCCTGGGCGATCCGCTGGACGACGCCACGACGATGGGGCCGCAGGCGAGTGGATCAGCGCCGGCTTTCCTCGGTAAGCAGGTCGCCGATGCAGTAGAGCGGGGGGCGCGGGTGGTTCAGGGCGACCCGGATGGCGTTGACGGAAACTTCTTCCCACCGGTGCTCATTGCCGACGTGCCCAACGATGCCGAGGCCATGCAGGAAGAGAGCTTCGGTCCTCTGTTACCCATCGCCCGGGTCGAGAGCGACGACGAAGCGCTACACCGGATGAACGACAGCCGCTTTGGCCTAACGGCATCCGTGTGGACCCAGGACCAGGAGCGCGCCGAACACATGGCCAGCCGCTTGGACGCCGGCACCATCTTTCAGAACCGATGCGACTTCCTGGATCCGGCCTTGCCGTGGACAGGTGTCGGTGAAAGCGGCAAGGGGTCGACTCTGTCGCGCTACGGGTTCTTCCACCTCACTCGCCGTAAGAGCATCCACTTCAGGATCAAGCCATGAGCGACAACACCGCATTGGGACCGACCGCATTGGTCGAGGCACTGGAACGTCGGAATGTTCGCCGGGTCAAACTCGGCATCACCGACATGGATGGCGTCATCCGAGGTAAGTATCTGAGCCTGGAGAAGTTCGCGTCGGTCGCGCGCTCGGCCGCAGGCTTCTGCGACTGCATTTTCGGCTGGGACATCAACGACCAGCTCTACGATAACGTGACCTTTTCCAGTTGGGACAAGGGCTTTCCAGACGCACCTTATCGGGTGGATTTGTCGTCCATGCGCACGTTGCCCAGTGAACCGGAGGCGCCATTCTTCATCGCCGAGTTGGTGCCACGGGACGGCGAGGACTTTCACGGTATCTGCCCGCGCAACTTGTTCAAGAAGCTAGTCGCCCGGGCCGCCGATCTGGGCTTCGGCGTAAAGCTCGGGTTCGAATTCGAGTTCTTCCTGTTCAACGAGACACCACACAGCGCCAGAGCAAAGCACTACCGTGACCTCGAGCCGTTCACTCCGGGCAACTGTGGCTACTCGGTGGTCCGCAGCTCGGTGCACTCGGAGCTGCACCAGGAGTTTCTCGACTTCTGTTCGGCCATGCGTCTGGACCTCGAGGGGTATCACACCGAAACTGGCCCCGGCGTGATGGAGGCGGCGCTCGCCGTACAGAGCGGCGTCGAAGGTGCCGACCGGGCGGCGTTGTTCAAGACGTTCGCCAAGGTGTTCTTTCAGCGTCATGGCATCTTGCCCACGTTCATGGCCAAGTGGTCGCCGGACTATCCAGGCCAGAGCGGTCACTTGCACATGTCGCTCACCCGCGATGGCAGCGGCGCGTTTCATGACTCGGCCGGGCGGGCCAGCATGTCGCCGCTGATGACGAAGTTCGTCGCCGGGCAGCTCAAGTACATGCGGGAGATGTGCGCGATGGTTGCGCCGTCGATCAACTCCTATACGCGCCTGGTCAAGGGGGCGTGGGCACCAACGGCGGCGGCGTGGGCAGTCGACAATCGCACCACGGCTCTCCGGGTCATTCCGGGCAGCGAGAAGTCTCAGCGAGTCGAATACCGGTTGGCTGGCGCCGACGGAAACCCGTATCTGGTGGCGGCCGTCGCTCTCGCCAGCGGCCTGCAAGGGATCGAAGAGGGGCTCAGCCTGGACGACCCGATCACCGGCAACGCCTACGAGGTCCAGGACTCGCTGCCGCTGGACCGCCAATTACCGGTCAATTTGCGCCACGCTGCGGAGCTGTTCGGCGCCAGCGCGGTTGCCCGGCAGTGGTTTGGCGACGAGTTCGTGGACCACTTCGCCGCGAGTCGCACCTGGGAGGCGCGGGAGTTCGAACGGGCGATCACCGACTGGGAGTTGCAGCGTTACTTCGAGATCATCTGAGCTTGGTTGTCGCCCTGTTTCGGCGCACAATTAGCTAGTGGCGCCTCCGAGCGACGAAATTGGCAGTGCCGACACCGTCGCAGTCCTGGGCGAATCAACGACTCCGTACGACTACACGGAGTCTCCGGTCTCTCTGGTCGGTGAGATCGTTGCCGGGCGCTATCGGGTGCTGCGCCTGCTGGGCACGGGCGGCATGGGCTCGGTGTATATGGCGCGAGACCATGAGCTCGACGACATCATCGCACTCAAAACGATCCGCTCGGCGAGCGACCAGGCGCTCAACCGTATTCGCCGCGAAGTGAAACTCGCCCGCCGCGTTACCCATCGAAACGTCGCGCGCACCTTCGAACTTGGCGAACACTCCGGTGGCCGGTTCTTGACCATGGAGTACATCGACGGCGAGCCGCTGTCGGCGATGCTGCGGCGACACGGCCGTTTGTCACTGGCCAGGGCCATCGTGATTCTCCGCGCCGTGTGCAACGGCCTTTCCTCTGCTCATGAGGCGGGGGTGATACACCGGGACATCAAGCCCGACAACGTGATGATCGCGAGAGATGGTCGCGTGGTGGTCACGGACTTTGGTATCGCGGTTGGTGGCGGCGGCAAAGGCGCAGCGAACATGGCGCCGAGCGGGACTCCGGCGTACATGTCGCCCGAACAAATGGAAAGCGGAGCGGTTACCGGTGCGTCGGACATTTATTCGACCGGCGTAATGGCGTTTCAGTTGTTCACGGGCGAGCTGCCCTGGATCAGCAGCTCGCAGACCGAGATGACTTTGGCGCGGTTGAGCCAGTCGCCACGGGACCCACGCTCGGTATACCCAGAATTGAACGCGGCGATCGCCGACGTCATCATCCGCTCTCTGGATCGGCAACCGGGCAAGCGGTTTTCCACCATCAGCGCGTTTGGTGGTGCCCTGGCCAGGGCCGCGCCCGCCCAGGTGCTCACCGACAGGCCCGTTACACCGTCGAGTCACGCTAGTACACCCGAATCCGAGAAGATTCCCCGACGCCTTCGCCAGAAACTCGGTGTCGCCGTACTACCGTTTGCCAATCGCGTCGGGCCCGACGATGAGTACCTTGTGGATGGTTTCGTCGAGGAGCTCATCGATTCCCTGTGCGGTGTGCGCGAGCTCCGCGTCATGTCTCGGGGCGCCCTGGCCAAGTTCGATACGGCGCAACTGGAAGCGCATGAAGTGGGAACGACGTTGGGGGTGGACGTGGTGGTGGAAGGCTCGTTGGGACGGCAGGGTGAGTCTTTGCGAGTCAAGGTGCGGGCGATTCAGGTGGAAGATCAGGTTCAGCTTTGGGCCGAGAAGTTCTCAGTTGCCCCCGAGGACTTGCTCACCGTTCCCGATCGACTAATTCAGGCCCTGTCCGAAGCACTCGAGATCGAGCCCGAGGGCGGCAAGCGCAATGCCATGGCCAGCGCCGATGCCATGGAACTCTACTTGCGGGCGCGCCACGAATACCAGAACCCAACCATCGGCGTCCGCTCCTACGAGCTATTCAGTCAGGCTCATACCCTCGATCAGAACAACCCGATGATCAGCGCGGGCCTGGCAATGTCCCTGGTGCGTGTTTGGTTCCTCAATGATGCCGACACCGAAGGCTGGGTTGATCGTGCCCGACATCATGCTGAGCGTGCCATGGCAGCCGGGCCAGCTTTGGGAGAGCCACACATGGCCATGGCGTTGCTCAATCTCAACCTGGGCGAGAGTGCGGCCGCGGCAAAAGAGGCGAGGGCGGCGGTGGCGAAGTCACCAAGCTTCGTCGAGGCACATGAGTTGCTGGGCAGATTCTTGCTCGAGATGGGACGCATCGACGAGGGCCGGCGGCGGTTCGAGGTCGCCCGCCAGCTTGGCTACAACAGCGAGGTGCTCGACGGACAACTCATTCGTACGGCCGTTCTCGAAGGAGACACGGCGGCGCTGGACCGCTTGAAGATGGCTACCAACACGGATCGGGTGATGGGCCGGCTGCTGCCGGTCCGGGTGTTCGCTTATCAGCGAGACGAGGATGGCTTGCGTGCCCACGCGGCAAAGTTGGCCAGTGCTGAGGCAGACCGATCCGGTGCTCTGCTGCTCGCCAATCTACTGATCCCGATTTATCTGGGTGAAACGCCGCCGTCGACCGCGTACGTAATGATCCAACCCGACAATCGAGGCAACAGCAGCAAGCGACGTTTGGCGTTCGGTTATCAGTTGCGCGCGGAGGTCGCGGCATTCGCCGGTGACAAAGACATCGCATTGCAGTCGATCCGTCTGGCGTTCGATAACGGTCTGTTCGATTTGCATTGGCTAGACAAGTGTCCGCTGCTGGACGACCTGCGCGGGTCGTCGGACTACGCAGTGCTGCGTGAACGTCTCGCCGAAAGATGCCACGGCATCTACGACGCAATGTTCAGCTAGGAATTCATCGCCGCGTCGGCTTTGTGCGCCTAGCAGATTTTTTGTAGGGCGAATGAAATATCCCGTAAGCGGACCCTGAGCACATGCGTTGCTTGGGTCAAATGCATCAGAAACTTCTAATCAGCGTCCCCCTCCTGCTTGTTCTAACCGGCTCTAGCGCCATCGCGTCGCCGATCATGGCTCGCTCGCCGTATCCCGAGAAGCCGAAGGACCGCAGCACCGAAGTGCAGGTCGGTATGTTGATCGGCGGCGCCGACGTGGGTGATGTGACCGGCTCTGGGGTCGGCATGCAGCTCAGTCTCGGCCGCCGCTACGGCGAATGGACCGTGTCCGGCGAGTTCAACTACATGGGCATCAGCCATCGCAACGATGTCGAGCCCGAGGGCACGATGAGTCGCGTGAGTATGCTGGGCCGTCTCAATGTTCTCGAGTTCGGCGGCGGTCGCACTCCGATCATGGGCCGGCTGTGGATGGAGGGTGGCCTGGGCGTGCAGCGAGTTGCATGGGACGCAGGCGGAATTCTCACTCGGCCCGATATCGCGTTTGGTTTTGGCTTTAGCTGGGCGGGCATACTCAACCGCAAGGAGCCAAAGAAGAAGAAGACCATCGGTTGGTTCGTGGCGTTCCGGGCGCATTTCGCCCAGGCGCCCAAATCCACGAGCGCCGGTGCCCCCATGTGTGCCGGGCCATGCGATCGCGCAACCGGCCCATCGCGCAACGATGTGAGTATGTTCGCTAACTTCGGCTTCCACTGGGGCCGCTACTAACTCGAGAAAACTTGGTGCGGAGGTGAAAGCTCATCTCCGCCAATGCGTTACATCGACACCCGCCAGGGCAGGGCGTCCCCGGGCGGACCGTAGGAGGAAACGATGAAGGCTGGACTCTATGCGGCTGGGATAGCTGCGTTCGCAATGACTGCTTGTGGTGGTTCACCCAAGCACGGGTACTACGCAAACAACAACGGCGGATCGAACTACAAGACCACATCGAGCCGCGGTGGCTCGGCAGACTCGGCCGAGGCGGGCACCAACTCGAGCCCACGAATTACTTCGAGTCCGACCAGTGGTGCTTACAGTCGGCCCAGTCGGTCGTCGAGTCGTGCCCACGTGCGCACGTCGCCACCGCCTCCGCGTCATCGGCGCGTGCGACGCATCGAGCGCCGGCAACGTGTGGTGCACCAACGGCCAGGCCTTGGCACCGTGTTCGGCGAGACGGTTTCGTCACGAGTCAGCACCCGCCCGTTCGTGCGCAAGGCTTCGCGTCCGTTCGCGACCGCGGCCATGCATTACAACGACACCCAGGGGGTGCATGCCCATGCCGCATACCGTGGCGGTGCTCGACCGATTCCCATCTACGCATATACGCCACGCAACGAGATCACGATCTCTCTCGTCGATCAGTACGGTCGCGTTCTACCCGGGCTCAAGGCGGGCGGACGTACGCTTGTCATGGGCCAGGCCGGGCAGCGCTACAAGATCGTCATCCAGAACAAAACGAACGGACGCTTTGAAGTTGTCGCTTCGGTGGACGGCCTCGACGTCGTTGACGGCCGGCCCGCAGACGTGAACAAACGCGGCTACATCTTGCCGCCCTTTGGTCGTGTGGTCGTCGATGGCTTCCGCCGGAGCGACAACTATGTTGCTGCCTTTCGATTCGGCTCCGTACGTAACTCGTACGCTTCGCGCAAAGGCAAGGGCCGCAACGTTGGCGTCATCGGCGTCGCCCTGTTCGACGAGCGCGGATCGGTCTGGACCGTCGGCGAGCTGCGCCGGCGCGATACGGCCAACCCGTTCCCCGGTGACCGTCACTACGCCAGGCCGCCTCGGTAGTAGCTGCAGTTCCAAACAGCGGGCACCTGCTTCGCCCGCCGCCTGATCAGTAGGTGACGTAGAAACTGGTCAGGCACATCTCGTCTGTCGTGCCCTCTCCCCACTGCTGCGTAATCGGCAATCGCTGCTCGCCATTGACCATCGGTTGATTCTCCGGCGAGTTGTCCCAATGACATTCTAGATACATGCTGTCGCCCTGGTTGAACGTCACCGGGTTTTTGAACCCGTAACTGTCTTGCCAGTCGAAGTCGTAGTCGTCGATACGCAGCATGCAGTCTTCGCCACCGCCACCGCGTTTGATCTTCACCACGCCACTCTTACCCAGGGTGTGCATGTGCAGGTTGGCGCTGTAGATCGTGATCGGCGCGCCACCACTGAGCAGAGTCATGTCGAGCTCAAAGCTGTGCATGACGTCGGCGTTGCCGGCGGGAATCACCATGCCGGTTCCGCTGACCCAACTCGGATTCGTCCATGGCTGGATGCGACCGATCTTGTCGACGTTGTCATCGAGTTTGAGCTCGATAGATGTTTGATCCGAGCCGGCGCCGGCTTTGAGCGTGTTGTAGTGAACCTGCATGACGATCATCGAGCCGGGCTCAACCGCGATGCCGCTGTTGGCGGGGAAGTCGCTGCCGTTGTTGCCGGGTGCCCAGCCACCGATCCACTCTTGCGATGGGCCGCCGGAGCCACCAAAGCACGTGTATCCGGGACCGCTCTCGTCGGCGTCGAGCTGCTGGTAGCCGGCGACCTGCCCGGGCTGAGCTAGGAACGCGATGACGTGATGCACGACCTTCTCGTTACCTGGCGTGGCGCGAAACCCAGTGATGTACTTGGTGCTCGTGTATTCGGCGGGCCAGGGGATGAGGAAGCAGCGGTAGTCGTCGGGGGATTGAGTCGGCGTGTACTGCTGCGGCATGGTCAGCGTCGCATCGACTCGGGACATGGTTAGTCGATTGTCGGGAAGCGCCTGTCCCTCGTCTGCCGGAGTGCCTTCGGCCGCGCCTGTGTCGACCCAGTCGATGATCGTTTGACGTTGCTCAGCCGTGAGCGAGAAGTCGCCCGCGTAGTCGTTGCAATCGTCCTCGGCTTTCCATGGCGGCATGATGCCGTCGCGAACGGCGAGCATTGCGACGCCCGCATGAGGTTCGACTTCTTCGAAGCTCGTCAACGAGAACGGTGCGACGCCGCCGTTGTAGTGGCAGGTGGCGCACTTGGCGTCCATGATTGGCTTCACGTCCTTGTAGTACGTGAGGCCAGTCGCGGCGGTCGCGTCGTTGTTTCCTCCGCCGCTATCGCTACCGCAGCCTAACAACGTCAAACAGGATGTCAGCAGGATCGAAACAACTCTAAGCATTGCGAGACTCCATAACTGCGCGTGTAAAAACGAGTCGACTCTAACAACTGTGAACGCGAAATAAGTTTCGCTTATGTTTTTTCAAAACCTAACTATGGTTCCTTGTAGGTGGGTGTAGGTGGGCTCACATTATCGTGTTGAATGGTAAGGCGCAGTGGGATACCGTCTCGTTTCTGATTCTGGAACAGGCGCTCTAGGGGAGGTAACTATGCCAAAAGAATCATCAGCAGTTATGCGGTTCATTGACCTGGTGCAAAACCAGCCGATCATCGAGAAACCGCTCGAAGAGCCACTCAACTTCGCGGAGCCGAGCAGCTCATTTGCGCTGCCACCGATACCGGGAAGCACCGCGGCGCGGCGCAAAAGTGCCAAAGGCACCCGACCACCCGTGATTCCTGAGATGGACGCGGAGCTGGTAGACGATACGAAGCCTGAGCCAAAGTTCCCAGCGCGCGTGTTGGAAACCCAAGTTGTCGCGACCCTGCCGAGCGAGAGACGCGTGGGGCTTTCGAGGCTCTGGTACGCACTCGGCGCCTTTTGTTTCGTCGGCCTTGGTGTAGGCATTGGTCTTCTCGCCAATAGTGGTGGAAGCCCCGACGCTGCAGGCGCCGCTGCTTCCAAGTCGACTGAATCCGCAAAAACGACCGCCGCGGCCGGAATCAACGCGCCGTCGTCGACCGATTCGACCCAGAAGCCCGCTGCCAAGCCGCCGACTCCGACCGTTGCCGCTGCGCCGGTTCCCGTCGTTGGCGATCAGGACGAGAAACAAACGGACACAGCCGATGCGCCCGAGATGACGGCGCAGCAGCTCAAGAGCACCGGCTTCGACATTCGCGTCTCTCAAAAAGGCACCACGGTCAGCCAAGAGGCCGCGACCGTGACCCTCGACGGTAAAGAGATTGGCAAAGCTCCTCTGCGCGTGCGCAACCTGAAAGCAGGAGCCCACACCATCGCGATCAGCGCGCCCAAAGGTTTCATGTCTGTATCGAAGGAATTCGAGCTGGGCGTGGCCGAGGCGAAGGAAGTGACCATCGAGCTCGAGAAGGTCGCCGTCAAACTGCCGGAGACCATCGTAGCGAACTTCACCAGTGAGCCCCCGGGCGCCAAGGTGACTCTGTTCGTAAAAGGCGAGAAGCTCATCTCCAAGGTCACCCCGATCAAGATGAAGCTGCGTACCGGTCACGAGTACACCGCCGAGTTCAGCCGCGATGGCTACACGTCGGTCAAGAAGCCCGTCGAGATTGTTGACGGCGGCGAGCTGAAGGTGGCCGCGGTTCTGCAGACCAACCGGGTCGCCGTTGCTCCCAAACGCGTTGCTACCCGTCGCAACTTGCGTCGTCCGACTCGTCGAGCCCGTACGGCACGTCGCACTGCCACGCGCACTAAGCGTGCGAAGCGCACAACTCGCCGTGCTCGCAAGACACGTACCGCGCGCAAGTCGACAACCAAGAAGGGCTACGGCACGTTGCTCATCGGTTCCAAGCCTCCGTGCAAGATCTACGTCAACGGTCGGCCAACTGGGCTGACGACGCCACAGCGTGGCATCAAGCTCAAGGCTGGTAAGCACCGCATCTCGCTGATCAATCGCAAGTACAAGATCCGCAGGACCGTTACGGTGCGCATCGCCTCCGGCAAGCGCACTCGCGTCATCCGCGACTTTTCCCACAAGGTCAAATAGCTCGACCCAAGTGAGCCGCGTCCTGCGGCTCACCGCACCACCCTTTCCACGTACCACCCCTTCCACGAACCACCCGCACCTCCACCTACCTGACACCACTCTGTCGCCTCGTTCTCGGCGGCAATGCGGTTTTGTGCTGATCCGTACTGCTTCTGCATTCGTAGTTATTGGTGAGGGCAAAGGGGATGAGCGTCGCCACGAACTTCAGCAGCAGTAGCAACCGCTTCCAGGTGGTTCGCCGGCTCGGCGAAGGGGGCATGGGCGTCGTTTACGAGGTCGACGACATTCGACGCCAGCAACGGGTCGCCCTGAAGACGTTTCGCAGCAACGGGTCGGATGTTCTTTACAGCTTCAAGCGCGAGTTCCGCACTCTCGCCGATCTGAGCCACCCCAATCTCATCCAGCTCTACGACCTGGTCATCGAGGGCGACGACGTGTTCTTCACGATGGAGCTCGTCGACGGTCTCGACGTTCTCGCATACTGTCGCAACCACGACACTTCGTTGGCGGAAGGCGACCGGCCGACGATGCCGCAGACGGCAGGGCCGGCGTTCGACGAGGAAAAACTGCGGGCGTGCTTGGTCCAACTGGCCAGCGGCCTGGGGGCGTTGCACGAGGCGCGCAAGCTGCATCGAGACATCAAGCCCTCCAACGTAATTGTCACTCGCAAGGGGCGCGCCGTCTTGCTCGACTTCGGCTTGGCCACGGACATGGAGGGCGGCCGGGGAGAGAGCACTAGCGGCAGCGTTGTTGGTACACCTCAGTATATGTCGCCTGAGCAAGCCGGAGCCGAGCCGCGCCTGGGGCCCGCCAGCGATTGGTACAGCGTCGGCGTGTTGCTCTACGAGATTTTGACCGGGCGGCTGCCGTTCAACGGACCGCCACTGAAGATTCTTGTCGACAAGCAGCAGAAAGATCCGCTGCGACCCCGCGACCTGGTTCCCGGTGTGCCTCGCGATCTGGATGATCTTTGCATGGCCCTGATGTCACGTGATGCGCGTGACCGTCCGTGCGCGGAGGGCGTGCTGCGTTTGTTGGGGCGGCAGCCGGCCGTCGCTACGTCCACGTCCAGTTCTCACGGAAGCGCGCGCACGGCCTTTACGGGACGTGAAGACGAGCTGGCAAAACTCCAGGCTTCGTATGAGGCGCTCGGGTCGCGGACCGCCGGCGCGGTGGTTGTACAGAGTCCGTCGGGCATGGGCAAGAGCACGTTGATTCGCCAATTCTTGCGCGGCCTCGAGCAGAACTGCGAGCCCATCGTCGTGCTGGAGGGGCGGTGTTACGAGCGCGAGGACATTCCGTACAAGGCCATCGATAGTCTGATCGACGGCTTCAGTCAGTACTGGCGACAATTACCGCGCGACCGAGCGGCGGAGTTGCTGCCGCGCGACGCCAACTACTTGCCGCGGTTGTTCCCGGTGTTGGGGAGGGTCCCGGCAGTGGCTGACTCGCCGCGCATGCCCGACATCCCCGATCCACAGGAGCTGCAGCGTCGCGCCTTCGGTGCGCTGCGCGACCTGTTGCAACGGCTCGCGGACCGCAAGCGAGTCGTGCTGTTCATCGACGACATGCAGTGGGTTGACGCCGACACCGTGCGCCTGCTCGCCGATGTGTTGCGCCCACCGGATACCCCCGCGGTCTTGTTGGTCGTCTCGGCCAGAGACCAGGGCGGCGACTTGCTCGAGTCCCTATTGCAGCGACTTGATATCGCCATTGAGAGAGTGGAGCTTGGTCCTCTGTCGGCAATCGATGCGCGGCGCCTCGCCGAACAGATCCTGCCCGATGCAGAGTCGGCGGTGGTTTCGCGTGTGGCTCAAGAGTCCGAGGGTAGTCCCTTCTTCCTGGGGGAACTCGGGCGCTACTTGCAGTCCGTTGACGATGTGGACCTGGATTCGGTTCGTCTGGATAACGTGTTGGCCAAGCGCCGGGACACGCTTAGCGACGCGTCGCGCACTGTGCTCGAGTTGGTGTCGCTGGCGGGACAGCCCATTGCCCGGCGGGTCGTTGGTCGTGCAGCCGGACTCAGCTTTGATGAGCTAACCCGCGAGGCTCGGGGCCTGCGGGCGGCTTCGTTCATTCGCTCCGCTGGGGCTGGCTCAGAACAGTTGAGCCCCTACCACGATCGCATTCGCGAGGTGGTGGCGGCCGACCTTCCCGAGGACCGGAGAGCGCGTCATCATCGCAACCTGGCGTTGGCCCTCGCCGAGTTCGACGGCTCCGACGAGCTGCTCGCGTACCACTGGGGGAACGCTGGTGAACCCGGGCGATCGGCCGAGCACGCCGAGCTCGCCGCTCGCGACTCTGTGGCGCGACTCGACTTCGACCGCGCGGCTGAGCTGTTCAGGCTCGCTCTGAGTAGTGGCACGCACACCTGTCAGGCTCAGCGTCGACTCCATTTGTGTCTCGCCGATGCCTTGTCCCACGCCGGTCGCTCGGCCGACGCCGCGCGCGCGTACGCCGCGGCCGCGGATGATAATGATCGCAACCAACGCCTGGACATGCGCCGCCGCGCTGCCGAGGAGTTGCTGCGTGGTGGCTACATCGACGATGGACTACAGGCTCTCGGAACCGTGCTGCAGGAGATTGACCAGGAGCTGTCCGCCACGCCCCGCCAGGCACTGACCGCTCTACTCGCCCGCCGCGCCTGGCTCGGAGTACGCGGGCTCAGGTTCAAGGAGCGTCCGGTCAGCGCAATCGCGCCAGACGACCTCATGCGGGTTGATGTGTTCTGGTCCGCATCGTCGGGGCTTGCCATGGTTCATCATCTGCGCGGCCACGAGTATCAGAGCAGGCACATGCTAGCGGCGCTCAAGATCGGCGAGCCCGCGCGACTGGCGAAAGCATTCGCTCTCGAGGCGGCCTATCAGGCGGGGCAGGCCAAGCGGCGTTCGGCCTACGGTTTGCTCGAACGTGCACAGGCGTTGGCCGAGAAGACCCAGGACCCATACACGCTGTCGATCTTGCGCGGCGTCGAGGGGCTCATCGCGTTTTATTCCGACAGTGATTGGGCCAGCGCCTACGACAAGCTCAGCGAAGCGGAAACCATGGTGCGCGCGCGTCACAGTAGCGGCGGGTGGGAGTTAGATACGCTCCAGTACTTCTTGTGTCTGACCATGTACTACCAGGGGCAGCTGCGAGAGCTGTGCCGCCGCGTACCAGCGTACTTGCGGGAAGCGGAGCGCCGAGGCGATCGTTTCGCCGAGGTCGGCCTGCGTTCGTCGTTCAACTTCGTGTCGCTCGTCCGCGACGATGTCGCGGCTGCTCAGCGGGATATCGACTATGCGGAGGCGGCGTGGGGCCAGTCGCGGGACGGATTCGTCAGCCAGACCGTGCAGATGCTGGTCGCGAAGTGTCAGCTCGCGATGTACACCGACGAGCCCGCCCACGCGTTGGAGTTGATGAGCGCGGCGGATAAGCCGCTGCGCAAGTCCATGCTGCTGCGGGCGCCGTGGGTGCGGGTGACCGTCGACTTTCTTCATGGCCGGGTGCTTCTCGCGGCGGCGGACAAGCTGCCTCTAAACAGCTCGCGCCGCAAAGTGTTGGGCAAGCAGGCGCGCAGGCTCGCGCGTCGAGCATTGCGTAGCCCGCTACCTCTGGGGGTGGCGTATGGTCACTTGATCGCGGCAGGATTGGCGCAACTGAACGCCGACCGTGCTGCCGCCGAAGCGAGCCTCCGCGCCGCTATTGCCGCTCTGGACGCCATCGGCAGCGAACTGCTGGCGCAGATTGCCCGGCGCCGTTTGGGCCAACTGCTTGGCGATGGCGAGATGGTGCATGCGAGCGACGGCTGGCTAACGAGCGAGGGCGTGGAGAAGCCCGAGCGCTGGGCGCAGATGTTGCTGCCCTGGTCCGAGCAAGATCGCTAGCCCGGTCTGGGCCTTGCCATTCGGCCGCCGGCGCAGGACCATCGCGTCATGACCGTGCACCAGTTCAACTATCCCACGACGATTCTCTACGGCGCCGGTGCTCTGGCTGAGCTGGCGAACCGATTGAGCGCTGGCGACGACAGGTTCCTACTCGTCACTGACCCGGGGCTGGTCAAGGTCGGCCTGGCGGACCGGGTTCGCGATGCCCTGCGCGCGGCAGGCGCCGCGGTCGAGATCTTCAGCGACGTTCACCCGAACCCGGTCGAGGCGGACGTGCGCGCCGGCGTGGATAGTTATCGCGCATGCAATGCTAGCTGCGTGATCGCCCTTGGCGGCGGTAGCCCTATGGACGCGGCCAAGGCCATCGCCGTCGCAGCGACTCATGACGGCCCCATGTCGAAATTCGACGACAGCAAGGGCGGCGACAAGTACATCGACAATCCGCTTCCCGGTATCTACGCCATTCCCACGACCGCCGGCACCGGCAGCGAGGTGGGACGTTGCGCAGTCATTATCGCCGAGGACACCAAGGTAAAGACGGTCATCTTTCATCCGGACCTACTGCCACGCATCGCCGTGCTCGATCCTGAACTCACGACCGGATTGCCAAAAGGAGTCACGGCGGCGACGGGCATGGATGCATTCTCTCACTGCATCGAGACTTACTTCGCCAAAGGCTTCCACCCAATGGCAGACGCGATCGCTCTGGGCGGCATGGAGATGGTCATCGAATATCTGCCGCGGGCCCACGACGACGGTGCGGATTTGCACGCTCGTGGACAGATGTTGATCGCTGCGAGCATGGGGGCGACAGCGTTTCAGAAGGGGTTGGGCATGATTCACTCCCTCGCTCACCCGCTGTCGACTCGTTACGGCATCCATCATGGTCTGGCTAACGCGCTGCTGATGCCGCCGGTGTTCGCCTGGCAACTTGACGCCAAGCGTGACCAGTTCAGCGACGATCTGCACGCGCGTTATCAACGCGTCGCGCGCTTGTTCGCATCTGATGCTGGTGCCGCCGACTTGTCTCCGGCCATCGCAGGCCTGTGCAAGCGCGTTGGCATCGAGCAGACCCTCGCCGGCCTTGGCTTGGTCGACGCAGATATTCCCGCGCTCGCTGCGGAGGCATTCAACGATCCATGCCATTCCCTCAACCCGATCGCCATGACCACCGACGACCTGGCTGCGGCCTATCGCGCGTGTTTGTGACCAGCAGCCGCTGCTAGTCGGGGAACGGCGCGAGCAGGCGCAAGAACGCTTCGGGGTCACCGATGCGGGCGTCGCTCATCCACGCCTCGGCTTGCTCCACCATGGCCTGGCCTTCGCCGGTGCCCAGTAACGTGCCGAGTCTGAACTGGCAAGCCGCCACCAGGTGGTGTGCATCGATGTCTGCGAGCGCCTCGACTGCCCTGGCGAGAGTTTGTTGAGCATGCTGGGTATCGCCTCGGCCGTGGCGAGCCGCAGCGAGAATGAGTTGCGATACGCCGGTCGTGAACGTAGTGCCCGTTTTGGCAACGACCCGTGCGAGCTTCTCGGCGCGACGAAGGTCGCCGACCTGGATCGCAGCCCGCGCTTCGAGCGACGCGATTTCCCCGCGCACCCACGGCATACGCAGCAGCATCAAGCTGCGCAAGTTCGGCCGTGCCTCCCGGAGCATGGCCAGCGCTCGTGCGCCCTGGCCGTCGTACAGCTCAATCAAGAGTTGGGCGAACAGGTGAAGATAGTGCGCCATGTAGTAGTCGTCGTCCGGCCAACCGTCGAGGACTGTGGCCAGTTCTTTGCGAGCGCGCTCGGACTCGCCCCAGCGCAGCAGCCGCCACGTCTGCGGAATGCAGCCGAACAGCGTGCGCGAATAGACGTCGTCGTGTCGCTGCGCTTCTTCGATGGCTCTTACCGTCGTGGCTTCCACGTCGTCGAACGAGCCGAGCGCCGCGTGGGAAAGACACGAGAAGTAGCGCATGGTCACGCGCTCCCACTCCACTGCTTCGCTGGTGCCAGCGAACGAACGCTCCGCTTCGAGGCAGTGGTGCACGGCGGCGCGGGCTCGCCCTGAGAAGAAGTTGGCACCGGCCGACGCCATGTGGGCGATACCCGTGAGGTACGGGTCCTCCAGGCGGCGTGCTCGCAGCAACACATCCCGCGCAAGTTCCTGCGCCTTGTCGATATGGCCCGGCGCGGTCAGATACACGCACTCGATGGCAAGCGCCCGAGTGGCCCTGCGCTCTTCACCCACGCGCAGGGCGTCTCGCAGATGCCAGATTTGCACGGCCGCTCCCTGGATGTGGTCGATCATGCCCAGACTGGCCGCCGCGCAGTACAGCGTGTCCAGCCGTCCCAGTTCACTGCTGGATACTTCGCTGGCTTTCCTTGGCTTGAACCCTAGCCCGCGCAATCGCAGGCGCGCTCGCTGCAACAGCAAGGCGAACGCCGCGCGTCGGCGGGTCTTGGGGATGGGCGCGCCCAGTTGCCGCATCACTTCGCGCAGGCCGGCGAGGCCGCGTGTGATGTGGCCGCTTCGCAACAAGTTGTCGGCCGCCAGGCGCTGCGCCTCCAGGGCGAGGTCCGGGGGCGCAACCTCAGCGGCGCGGGCGTAAATGTCCGCCGCCTCGTAGGCACGTCCCGCCAGGGTCAGAGCTTTCCCGAGTCGCATCATCAACTCGACGTTCTCCGAGCTATGCTCGATGGCAAGGGCCCGGCCGAGCAGGTCGGCGGCTCGTTCGAACGCGAGCATCTCCAACGCGGACTCGGCGGCGTAGATGAGGTAGGTACTGGCTCGTGCGCGGTCACCGGCAGCGGACCAGTGGTGGGCCAGGGCGCCGACGGAGGCCTTGTCCCAGCCTTCGAGCGCTCGAGCGATACGTCCGTGGAGGTCGATCCTGCGCTGTTCGGGGAGCGCGGCGCTGACGGTCTCGGAGATTCGGTTGTGGTAGGCGGTCAGCCACTGCTCGGTGCCGGGTTGCACGAGGCGAATCAGGTTGGCCACGCGCAGAACCGCCGCTGCGCGCTCGCTCTGGTCGGCGGGCAAGTCGGCAGTTTCGGCGAGTAACCACAGGGGCATCGGTTCGCCGGCCGTGGCGATCGCCTCGAGTAGCGCACGTGGTTCTGGACTCAAGCTTGCTGTGCGATGGCTGAGTACGTCGTCGAGTTTCAGCGGTGCGGCGCCCTCGGTGGATAGCTCGTCGACGCAACGCATGAGTTCGACGAAGAACAATGGGCTGCCGCCCGACTCGGACAAGAACGTGCGGTCTAGCGTGACCGCTGATCTGGTGCCCTCGAGCAGCAAGTCCACCAGGTCACGTTGCTCAGGTTCGGACAGGGGGCCGAGAGAGAGACGGCTGCAGCCGTCGCCAGCGAGCAACAACTCGACGGTGTCACGGAAGTTCGTGTCGCTCTCCATGTTCTCTGCGCGAATGGACACGATGAACAGGACCCGGGACCAACCGGATTCCTGAATCAGGTCGACGAGCAGGTCAAGGCTGTCCTGGTCGGCCCACTGCAGGTCATCGATGTTGATGACGACCGGCCGCACCTCGGCGAGGTTGGCCAGCAAGGTATGTAGCGCGTTGACGGCACGGGCGCGTACCTCGTGCGGGTTGTGCACCTCGATGGTGTGGGCGCCTCGAACTCCAGGAATCCTGCGCAGCACTGGGAAGAGGCGGGTAAGGAGCTCCACATCCGCTGGCAATAGCCCCGTCGCTTGCTCGCGGGGCAATCTGGTGAGCAGGCGGCTCAGGTCGTCCATCATGCGGTCGAAGGCTTTGTAGGCGATGGCTTCGCGCTCGTGGCAGCGGCCGCTGAGCACGATGGGCCGGTCGTGGGGCCACACGCTAACGTTCGATGCGTCGACGTCTTCGCCGCCGATGCGTTCGAGTTCCTCCACGAAATGCGACGTCAGGGCCGACTTGCCCATGCCGCTGTCGCCTTGCACGAACACGCTGACGGTTCGGTACTCGCAACACTCTGCGTACGCCTGGCGCAGTGTGTCTAGCTCGCGCTGGCGGCCGACGAACACCTGACCCGTCGTGTATGTTGCGTGTGACGTGGCCCGCTGTTGCTGCACACCAAACGCCTTGAGTGCTGCGTCGGCGCCGGCGCGTTGTTCGGGCTTTCGCGCGAGCAGAGCCATGCACAACTGTTCGAGGTCGCCGGGGATGTCGTCGGCCAGTTCACTTGGTGGCCTTGGATCGTGCTCTGCCTTCGCGCGCAGGATCTCCGCTTTGCTTCCTCGAAACGGCAATCGCCCTGTGAGCGACAGGTAGAGCAGGACGCCAAAGCTGTACCAGTCCGCCGCGGCGGTTGGTGGATCTCCTGCCGCCTGCTCAGGTGCCATGAATGGCGGCGTACCAACGGCAATCTGTCCGGGGGAGCGAACCCGAGTGTTCGTGCTCACCGCGATACCGAAGTCCATGAGTACTGCGCGCCCTTCGTTGGTCACACATACATTGGCGGGTTTGAAGTCCCGATGGACGAGGCCTGCGTTGTGCAGCGCGTTGAGTGCCTGGGCGAGCTGTCCCATGACCGAGCGCAGACGTTCCATATCGACGAGTTCATGAACGCGTGGGCGCGGACTGGTCAAACGTGCCTTGTCCACGCCGCGTCGCAAGTAGCGCAGCAGGCCCTCGCCCTCGATCAGCTCCATGGTGAAGAACAGCTGGTCTTCGTCCGAGAGCAGCTCGTACATGGTGACGATGTTGGGGTGACTCAGCTCCGTCAGTACCCGGAACTCCTGCTTGAATCGGTACGCGCTAGCGGCGTCCATGTGCTTGAGCGACTTGACGGCCAAGCGTACGTCGCGCTCGCGGTCGATGGCTTCGTACACGATTCCCATCCCGCCCGAGCCGAGCTCGCGGATGATCTGAAAGCGTTCCGAGTTCGCTAGCGCCAACGCCCGACGATATCATTATCGGTAGAGTCAGGCCGGTGTGAGGCTCCCTGGTATGGAGGTGTTACTCTCTGTCCCGCCCGGCGCCGCCCAACCCGGCAGCGTTGTATCTATGGGTCTGCTGTCCACTGGAGGCCGAACCGGCAATGTATGCGGTGGTGGCGTCGGTTCGATCGCGCGGTACAGATCCAGATGCGCCTGTTCCGTCGCGAACTGTTTGGGGAATTGGCCACGCAGCCATGACGCAATATCGGAGCTCGAGCACATGTGCCCGCGCAGGTAAGCGAATCGGTGTAACGCACTCTGCAGATCGCCCGCGGTCTGGAACCGATCGTCGGGGTGGAGGCTCAGCGCTTTGAGCACGATGGTTTCCAGTGCCGCTGGCACCCGCTGGTTGTATGTGCGCAGTGGCACAATGCGGCCGGAGCGGATCTTCATGATCGTCTCCCGCGGCGAGTCGGTTCGAAACAGACGTCGTCCGGTCAGCATCTCGTAGAGCACGATGCCGCACGCGTAGATGTCCGAGCGGTTGTCGACCGGCAGACCGCGGATCTGCTCAGGCGACATATACGTGAGCTTGCCTTTGACCATGCCGGTTTGGGTATGGCTCGCGCGGCCGAGCGCCTTGGCCACGCCGAAGTCGATGATCTTCACTTCGCCATCGAAGGAGACGAGTACGTTCTGCGGACTGATATCCCGATGCACCAACTCCAGGCGCTCGCCGCGCACGTCCCGGTGACTGTGGGCGTAGTCCAGGCCCTCGCACATCTTCATCGCGATGTAGCAGGCCTGTGCTACGGGAACCGGTCCGACGGTTTTCTTGCAGTGGCCGAAAATCGCTTTGACGTCGCGACCATGCACGTGCTCCATAGCGATGTAGTACTGGCCGTCCACCCGGCCCAGATCGAAGATCTTGGCGATGTTCGCATGGCTGAGTCGGCCGGCGATCTTCGCCTCATCCACGAACATATCCACGAACGTGCGGTCGGCGGCGAAGCGTGGGCGGATGCGTTTGATCGCCACGAGCTTCGCGAACCCTTCGTACCCGCGCACTCGCGCGCGAAAGACTTCGGCCATTCCACCCGCGCCAATCTGTTCCAACAACTCATACCCACCAAAGCCGACTCTGTTCATGCGGGCATGTAGTGCACAGGGCGTACCAGTCGGCGCGAGTGTGAGGTCTCACGACCACTGTCGAGGTTTCGGGTAGCTACGTCGCCGCGTTTCACTAGTGCTGAATTCCTAACAACCTGGCTGCACGTGATTGCCATGCTTTTGCCGTATCAGTGTGTGAGTCGGCTGCTCCGTCACACTGTGACGCCAACTTTTAAGCGTTGACCTCAGGCCACAGTGCGGCGTACATGTCGCACCTTAGTTTTAGTCGGCTTTCTGACGCGCTCGATTGTTAGAGATTGTGGAAAGCCGGGCGTAGGGCGGGAATTTGGTTGGTCGCTATACTGTATGTGGTGGCGGGTTCGGAGGACGTATGAAGCATTTCATCCTGATAGTTGCAGCGGTTGCTCTCGGTCTTACTGGTTGCATTGACGATTCCGTCGATAAGTCCAGCGATACCCACACACTGGAGCGCGGCGACACACCGGACGATCTGCTCGACCTCTCCGAATCGTTCCCACCGGACATGGAAGTCGTCGTGGTGCACCACGCGGACAGTTTGTCGTCGATAATTCGGCCCGGTCATCGGTCTGAGACCCTCGATCGCGATATGGACAGCATCTACTGGGCCGACGGTGTCGACCAGCCAGACGTTGGGCCTTGTGCCTGCGACGGGCCAACGTGCGTGCAGAACTGGGTGGACGCTAACCTGGGCTGTAATCTCTGCGCCGTGTTCGTATGCGAGGGTCCGAACGTCCACGCTTGCAACAACTGCAACTGATCCACAGAGATCTGCAGCAAGATCCCGACCGCAACTAATCGTCGGACCGCGCGGCTAGCAAACGCCCATGCCCTGCGGTTGGCGTTCGCCGACTGGTCGGTCTAAGATCGCAGTGTGAGCGAATCAGACGGCGACGAGGTTACCAAAGAGTCGTCTCCCATTCCGCGCGGTCGCACCGAGTCAGAGGTTACTCGACCAGGCCCCCGTGCTTCCGAACCATCACCTGCCGCCGAGAGCATCGCGCCGGATCAGCCGGCGTCGTCTCAATCGCCACGCCGAAGGATCGAGCCACGCATCGCGGCCGCGTTTCGGGTTCGCTACGACTCGATCAATGAAGTCGTTACTGCGTACACGCGGGATGTCAGCTCCGGCGGAATCTACATCTACACCACTGATTTTCTCCCGGTCGGCGCGGTGGTGCGCATTCACCTTGCGTTGCCGGATGACGGGCCGGAGTTCCAGGTCGTCGCCCGCGTGGCCTACGTCCTGGCAGAAGACGAGGCCGACGATCACAAGAAGCGCGCCGGCATGGGGATGGAGTTTTTGGATCTCGGCGGAACCCCGCTGGCCAATCAACTCGCCCGCTACTTCGCTGAATCCGTACCCGAGCTGGCAGTGCCACCGCCGCCCGCCGGCATGTCATCGAAGATCCTCGTCATCGACGACGATGTCTGGTACCGCGAGCGCGCCGCACAGCTCATGCGCGAAGCAGGGCACGACGTAAAGACGGCCGATAACGGGGTGCGCGGCCTGAGCGCTGCGCTGTCGTTCGAGCCCGACCTGGTACTCACCGATGTGCAGATGCCCGTCATGGACGGCTGGCAGCTGGTTCGCATGCTACGCGCGCGGCCAACCCTGGCAAACACGCCAGTGGTGTTCGTGACCAGTTTGGGGAGCGATGAGCAACGGCTGCAGGGCTACCGCCTGGGCGTCGACGACTACATCTCCAAACCGTTCAACGATGAGTTGCTGGCGCTGCGAATCGAGCGCGTGCTCGATCGGGCCCGCGCCTACCCGCGCAACATCATGGGCAAGAAGGCGCTGCGTGGAAGCCTGCGCCAGGTGTCCATGTCGAGTTTGCTTTCGTACCTCGATATCGAAAAACGCACAGGCTTGTTGCTGCTCGTTCAGTCTGACGCGATCGCTACCCTGTATCTGCGCGATGGCGCGGTGATGCAAGTGGATCTACCCGAGGACGCCGACCACCTGGTGGGGGTCGATCGGCTGTTCCACGTGCTCGGATGGGACAAGGCACGCTTCGAGCTGGCCGAGGCGGCCGTTGCCGAGCTGGACTCGATAGGTATGAGTGTGACCGATGCGCTGCTGGCCTACGCTCAACGCCAGAAGACGTAGCGGGACTAGTTCGCCGGTTTCTTGATGGTCACGGACTTGTCCACGCCGGACTTGATCTCGATATTGATCCCGTCCGATAGGCCGACTTCCACGTAGCGTTTCTCGAATTCTTGTTCGCCGACCTCGACCTCGACGAACGCTTTTCCCGGGCCCTTGCCGCGGCTGCCGCCTTTGTCGAATTGCAGCAGACCCTCGCGAATCGACAGGACCTTGGTGCGTTTCTCGAGCACGATATCCGCGTTCGCGCTCAGCTGCGCCCGGATGAACACTTTGTTTCCGGGTTTGATTGCCGCTCGGATCTCGAACTGAATCGAGCCTTCTTCGCTGGTTCCCTTGGGTGCGATGTACTCGAGCTTCGCCGTGAATTTCTGCTTCTCGAGGGCACCGATCTTGATGTCTAGTTCCATGCCCAGGCGAATCTTGCCGACCTCGGATTCGTCTACTTTGCCTTTGAAGATCAGATCGCTCATGTCGGCGACCGCAGCGATGGTCGTGCCGGCGTTGAAGTTGTTGGTCTCTGTAACGGACGTGCCTTCTTCGACCGGGACTTCGAGGATCATGCCGTCGACCGTGGAGGTGACCACGTTGGATACCTTGCTCTTGCCCGACTTGCCCTCTTTGATCAGCTGCACTGCGCTGCGTGCGGCCTCCAGTTCTTGAGCCTTGAGTCGATACTGCAGCTGAAACTTGCTGTACTCCACGTGAGAGATGATCTTCTGCGCCAATAGTTTGCTGTGACGGCCGAGCTCCGCCCGGGCATTGGAAAAACTGATCTGCGCTGCCTTCAGGTTGGATTCAGCGCGGTTCAAGTCGAGCATCTTCGGCATCAGCCGGATGGTGGCGATCTTGTCGCCCTTTTTCACGGCGGCGCCTGGTTCCACGTAGAGCTTTTCGATGACACCAGACACGCGCGGTTTGATCGCGATCTCTTTGCGGGGAACGATGTAGCCGGTCGCGACGGTCTTCTTCACGATATCGGTGACGAACGGCTTGTCGGTCTTGAATACCTTCGGCTTTGCTTGGGACTTGCCGTAAAGGAAAAACAAGGTCCAGACGAACGCCCCCAATAGGGCGATGCCGAATCCCGCGGGCAGGAACTTCTTCATAGGGACACTACCTTACGCACGTAAGGCCTCCACCGGGTTGATCTTCACCGCATGGCGCGCGGGCATAACACCCGCTAGCGCACCGGCGACAACGAGAATGGCGGCCGCGGTGACGGCGACGCCAAAGTCGACTTGAGGATTGCGTAGCATCTCGTTGCTACTGCCCAGCACTTTGCTGAACAGCTCGAGCACACCGACGCTGATGACCACGCCGGCGTAGCCGGCTATAGCGGTTAATACGATAGCTTCTTGAATGATCATGGTCATGATCGACGCGGGCGTACCGCCCAGCGTTTTGCGTATGCCTATCTCTTTGGTGCGTTCCTTGACTGTGATCAGCATGATGTTGCTGACGCCGAGGACACCGGCGAACAAGGTGACGACTCCCACGAACCAGATCAGCGCTTTGATGCCACCGAACAGCCGCTTGATCTTGCCGAATTTCTGCTCGGCGTTGAACGAGCCGATGGCCTGTCGGTCCTTGGGATGAATCTTGTGGCGCTTCGCCAGTACTTTGCGCACCCGCCGCTCGAGCTGGGTTCCGGAGACATTTGCCTCACCGGTCAACGCGAACCAGCCGACCCGGTTGCCCTGATTGAACGCGGATTGAAACGTAGTGAACGGCAGGAACACCGTGCTCGCCTGGCGCACGCCGCGCTCGCCATCGGCCATCGGATCGAACAGGCCGACGACCGTGAAATACACACCCTTGATGCGAATGTGCTCACCGATGGGGTTCTTGTGGCGGCCGAACAAGATGCGCTTCACCTGCGAACCGATGACTGCGACTTTGCGTTTGTCCGCTAGATCCAGTTGGTTGAGGAATCGGCCCTTGCGCATCTGCATCGGTTGGATGTGTCTGATCGCCGGGTAGTCGCCGGCGATGCCGAAGTTGCCGACTTTGTCTTTGTAGACGACGCCGTTGCCGTCGCGCCACCCGCCGAGTTGAAGCCGCGGGGCGATGTGCTTGATTCCGTCGACGTTGCGCAGGATGAGCTCCGTGTCCTCGTTGGTGTAGGACACGCGCCTGCCAGGTTGCAGCCCCTTGTACGGCATTGACGTGCGCTGGCCCCACACGTACACGCTGTTCGTGGCGAATCCGCGCATGCTCTGAGACACCCCCGTCTCGAGGCCCGAGCCGAAGCCGAGCATCATCAGGAGCATGAACATTCCCCAGAACACGCCGCAAGCGGTGAGGAACGTGCGCAACCGATTCTTGCGAATCGTTGCGATGATCTCCTGCCACTTGTCTATGTCGAACACGGCTGCCTACTCATCTCGCAGGGCGACGATGGGGTCGACCCTGGCTGCTTTCTGGGCGGGAAAGAACCCTGCCAATGTGCCGCACGCGACAAGTATTGCGCTGGCGATGAGCACTACCTTGATGTCGACGCTGGGGTTGAGGAATACGTCGTTCTGTGGAATGGCGTCACTGATCGTTTGCAACAGCAGCAATCCGCCGACCATGCCGGCGTAACCGGCCACCGCGGTCAGTACGACCGCTTCTCGTAATATCAGGCCGATGATCGACCATGGGGTTGCGCCCAGGGCTTTGCGCACGCCGATCTCCTTGGTCCGCTCTTTGACCGAGATCAGCATGATGTTGCCGACGCCAACGATGCCGGCGACGATCGTTCCCGCGCCGACGATCCAGATGAACAGCTCGATCCACCAGAACACCTTGGCGACCTTCTCGTAGCGCTCCAGGTTGTTGCGCATACGCAGTGCGCGCCAGTCCTTGGGAGAAAAGTTGTGACGCGACGACATGATCTTGCGCGCGTTGCGCTCAATGATTTTGCTCTGCGCGGCGCTCGCTCCACCCACGGTGAACATGATCGCGTGGACCAGGTCCGCTCCGTTGTAAGCGGCTTGAGCGGTGGTGATGGGAATGTAGATCTTGCGCAGCTCGCCCTCGCCACCTTCGTCGGTGAAAACGCCCACCACTCGGAACGAGATGCCGTTGATCTCGATGTTCTTGCCCATCGCCTTTTCGCGCTTGAACAAGAACTTCTTTACGTTGATGCCGATGACCGCGACCTTGCGCCGCTCCGCCAGATCTAGATCGTTGAGAAAGCGGCCCTCGATAATGATGGTCTGCTCGAGGAACTGATGGTCGGGGTGACACGCGCGGACCTGGAACGCTGAATGGTACTTGCCGCGGCGCACCGTTCCGCGAACGTAGTAGCGCGACGTGATGTGTTCGACGCCGTCGACCTGGGTGCCCAGGGCGTTGTGATCGCCGTTGCGAAAGCGAACTCGACGACCAACGGGCAGCCCCTTGTAGGGTACCGAGGTTTTTCCCCGGCGAATCCAGATGCTGTTGGTCGCGTCGTCGCGGAAGTCGTGCTTGACGCCGTTCTGCAGGCCGTTGCCGGCGCCGAGCAGGATCACCAGCATGAAGATTCCCCAGGCGACGCTGAGCGCGGTCAGGAACACGCGCAGCTTGTTGCGCCGCATGGTGGTGAAGATCTCGATCCAAGGATCGATGCTAATCATCGGAGTCCTCGCCGTCGTCTTCGATGGAGCCGTCAGCTCTTTGGATACGGCCGTCGCGGAGGCGGATGATGCGGTTGGTCTCTTCGGCGATATCGTTTTCGTGGGTGACGATCACCACGGTGATACCGCCGGCGTTGACCTCGCGCAGGATCTCGATGATCTGGTGTGAGGTCTCGCTGTCCAGCGCGCCGGTGGGCTCGTCAGCGAGCACGAGCTTTGGCTTGGTGATAAGTGCGCGCGCGATGGCGACGCGCTGATTCTGCCCGCCAGACATTTCCGACGGTACGTGGTCCGCCCACTCTGCCAGGCCCACCTTCTCTAGATAGTCCATGGCGATCTTGTTGCGCTTTCGCCGGGGAACCTTCTGGTAGTAGAGGGGCAGGGCGACGTTTTCGACCGCGGTCTTGAACGGAAGCAGGTTGAACGACTGGAACACGAAGCCGAGGTAACGGTTGCGGTACAGGGCCGCTTTGCGCTCCGACAGTGAGCGCACCAGGGTTTCGTCCAGGTGATAGGTGCCCGAGTCGTAACCGTCCAAGATGCCCAGGATGTTGAGCAGCGTCGACTTGCCAGATCCCGAGGAGCCCATGATGGACACGAACTCGCCCTCGTTGATCTCCAGCTCGAGGTTCTTCAGTACATGCAGCGGGTGGTTTCCCACCTTGTAGTACTTATTGATCTTATGCAGTCGGATCATCGTCTGAGCCGGGGCCCGGGCTCGGTATTGTACATGCGGGCCCGGTTGGCAACTCCGAGCAGTAAACACCACCTGGCCGAGGCGCAAACGATTGTTAATAAGCAGAAATTCCCTGATTTTGCTCCGCCTATAAGAAACGTTCCCAAGCGGCGGAATCAAAGGGCCGGTTGTGGTTCAATAACTTCAACCGCAGCCAGGGCGCTGCGATGCAGGAGCGAAGACGATGGGTCTCAAGCGTCGAAGTGGCGATTTCACCGGTACATTGAAGACCGCGATACTGCGGGCGCTCAAGCCTGGGCAGAAGCTGGGTAAGAGAGAATTGCTTGGCGTGTTGCGCGGCGATCCCAAGTTGAGTGTCAGCGTGCGGCGAGTAAGCCTCGTCTTATCCAAGCTCATCGGCGAGGGGCGCGTGGTCATGGAAGGCGCGCGCGCGAACGCTACGTTCCGCCGGAAGTAGGGGGATTTTCCCCGTGGTAACATCTAGTTACCAATGATTGTTCAGCGATGACGAGGCAGCCTTCGAGGGGACTGTGGCTCGGGCCGATTGCCATTTTGGCATTCATTGCGCTCGTTGCGTTCGCGGGGTTCTACCTGCTCGACTACTGGCTGACGGGCGGCACCGGCTCGGCCGCTGACGGCGCCCTTCAGAACTACTTCTTCTTCGAGCCGGACAAAATCACCGATGCTGTTCCCGCGCTGGCGGGGATGATGGCGGCGGTTCTCGGCATCGTGATCACCGTCGTGTCGATTATTGTGCAGCTGTCTTCTGATCGCTACACAGGTGTCGCGCAGATGTTCCTGCGCGACCGGATCAACGTCGGCGTCATGGTGTACTTCGTCATCGCGTGCGTGTGCGGTGTCTGGCTCAGCATGTCGATCCGTGACGCGTTCGTACCCAGGGTCGCGCTAATCGCGATGATGGGCGCCACGACCATCGGCCTGGTCATGATGCTGCCGTACTTCGCGTACGTGTTCTGGTTCCTCGAACCCAGCAACATCATCGATCGAATCCGCCGCGACGGCGTGCGCACAGTCAACCGGGTCACCGAACAGGACGACGATGCTCTGTCCGACACACAGGTGACAACGGTCTCGGCCATGGAGGAGCTGTCGGACATCACCAGCAACTCGATCTCGGGCAAGGACAAGATCATCGCGAGCCGTGCCGTAGATGCGCTCAAGGACTTCGCTCTCGAGTACCTGGAGATCAAACCCAAGATCCGCGACAAGTGGTTCAGCATTGGCAATGCTCTAGCCGAAAACCCGGACTTCGTCGCCATGGACCCCGAGTCCCTTACGGATCTAGAGCACCGTCGCACCTGGGTCGAGTGGAAGGTCCTTCGCCAGTATCTGGGCATCTACAACGAAGCCAAGACGGCGATGCCCGACATCAATTATCTCATCGCCATCGATACGCGCTACATCGGTCAGGCTGCCGGCGAGAAGAACGACCAGCAGCTCATGGAGCTTGTGTTTCGCTACATGAACTCGTACCTGCGGTCGACGTTGAACGCGCGGGCTGTGCGCACCGCCTACAACGTGCTCAACCAGTATCGATTGCTGGTGGAATCCATGCTGCGCCAGGGGCACGAGGAGATCGCCCTGGAAGGCGTACGCAAGATGAACTACTACGGCCAGGTTAGCTACAACCTGCAGATCTCGTTTGTCACGGAGACCGCGGCGTACGATATCTCCGCCCTTTGCGAGCTGGCGCACTCCATCGGCTCGGGCTGTCAGGATGCGATGCTCGAGTCGTTCCTAGAACTGGATCAGCCGCTGCGCGTCAAGAAGCAGGAGCAAGCTCTTCTCGGCGTGCGCAAAGCGCAGGTCAAGCTGGCCGCGTACTACCTCGCCGCTGGTGAGGAGGAAAAGGCTCGGCTCATCGCTGACGACATGAAGGAAGAGCCGACTGAGCGACTGTTGACCATTCGCCACCAGCTCGAGCAAACCAAGTCGAAGGATTTCTGGGAGATCATCGACCGCGGTCGCAACTTCGAGTACATGCCAGCCAAGCAGCGCGCCTGCATGGGCACGTTCTTCGAGTGGCTTGATGTGCCAGCGCCTGACGAAGCCGACGACGACGAGTCGGCTTAGTCGCTAGTCGTTACACGACGCGCGCGGGGACTGCGACTACTTGGGTTTCGCCGGCGGAGTTGTCGGCTTGTCTGGAGCCGTCGGTCCAGGAGCAGTTGCCGGCTTGACCGGCTTGGCCCCGGGCTTCGGCCGCATGCGATCGAGCAGCGCGACGATGCGTTTGTTCTTACTGCACTTGTCGAACGCCGGCTTTAGCTTGGCGTTGATCGCCTTCTTTTGATCCTTGTGGGCGGCTTCCCACTCGGCGACCTTCTGTGGGTCGGTATCGATCTTGGTAGCCCGCGCCACGAGTTCTTTGTTGTCGTCCCAGAGCTTCTCCCACGCCCCCGCCAGCGCCTCGCAGTCGTCTTTATGCTGCACTCCCGCGGCGGCGACTTTCTCCATCAGCGCCATGGCTTCGACCTGAACTTTTTTCTCGTCGTCGGTCATGGGCGCGGGCCCTTTGGTCGTCTCGGAGCCGCCGGCGGTTGCCGGGGCCTTCTTTTTCTTCTGGCGTTTACCCGCGCAGGAAATCGAAGTGAGGCTGAACAGGGCGATGGCGACAATCGTGAGCAGTTTCGTGGGTTTCATAGCTGACTCAGTGGATATACCACCTTCGGGGACGGGGTGGCATGCCGAACGCGCTTTGGGTATCTTTTCAGGGTGGGGGGAGACGATGGTACCAAGGGCAAGACCCTGTACCCGGCCGGAGAGGTAATCGATCAGTACGAGATCGTGCGCCGGGTCGGCTACGGGTCCACGTCGGACGTATACGAGGCCCGGGACACGACGCGCGCTTCAGTGGTTGCGCTCAAGGTTCTGAATCACAGGCGATTACGAGATCCGCAGGCGCGTACGAGATTCCAACGGGAGGCGTCGGTCCATGCGCTGATTCGGCACAGCAATGTCGTGCAGATCTACGGCAGTGGAGTCACCGCCGCAGCGGAACCGTACATTGTGCTCGAGTTGTTCTCCGGTCGCTGTTTGCGAACAGTGCTGAATCAGGAGCGCACGCTGCCGGTCGAGCGCGCGTGCTCGTACATGCTGCAAGCGCTGGACGGGTTACAGGCGTGTCACGCAGCCGGTGTACGTCATCGTGATTTGAAGCCCGAGAACATGATGTTGCGTCCATCGGAGGCCCCGGTCGAGCAAGTCGTGTTGATCGATTTTGGTTTCGCCGCGTTCGAGGGACAGAAGCGCCTCACCGCCGCCGGCTTTGTGGTTGGCAGTCTCAGCTACATCGCCCCCGAGCGGCTCGCCGGCGACGAAGGCGACATGCGCGCCGACATCTACTCCATGGGAGTGGTGTTGTTCGAGTTGCTGACGGGCAGCGCACCGTTTGAGGGCGAAGACCTTACGGTCGCTCACAAGCACGTCACCGAGACGCCGCCTGTGCCGAGCGAAGTCGCACCCAAGGCCGGGATTACACCCGAGCTCGATGCGGTCGTGCGCAACGCCATGGCGAAGGATCCAGGGGAGCGGTATCAGAACGTCGAAGCCATGGCCGAAGCGTTATCTCGTGCGGTGGTTCCAGCGACGCCACCGGAACAGCTGCGGTCCAAGCCGGTGCCTGCGACCCTGTGGTATTGCGACGTCGACGGCGTCGAGAAGAGTGTCGAGGCGGGGGAGCGGGCGATTCTCATCGGTCGGGCTCCTGAGTGCGCTGTGCGCACCAACGACTCGCTGGTCTCGCGGCAACACGCGAAGCTGTTCTGGGGACCCGACGGTCGCTATTGGATCGATGATCTGGATAGCACCAATGGCGTCTGGGTGGGTGTCGACAAAGTAGCGAGCGCACCGGTTCCCTTCGACGAAATCGTGCTGGTCGGCAGCCTTGTCCTGGAGCTTCGCCCCGCCGACACCGCGCCTGACGAACGCGATCTGCGCCCCGGGATTCACACGCGCTTGTGGATGTGGCTCAAGGCCGAGCGTAAGGGCCGGGCCGCGATCGAACGCGAGCGAAACGCGCTGGGTAGGCGAGTCGGTGAGCTGCATCAAGCGGTCGAACAGATGTCTCAAGCGGAGGGAGTGGCGGGCAGTCCGGCCAATGCCAAGCTCGCCAACGAACTGCAGCTGCTCAGGGATAGCACCCGTGAATTGCGCGCGGCGATGGTGGCCGGCGAGACGGAGAAAGCCGAGCTGGCGTCAGACCTCGCCGACGCCCGGCGGTCGTTCTCCAAAGCGCTGAACAAACACACGGCGAGCCTGTTCAGTGCCCAGAGTGAAAACGCTCGACTCAGCGAACAGATCGAAGCGGACGCATTAGAGCTCGAGGATTTGCGCGGAAGACTCAGCGCTCGCGACGAGCAAGTGACGAGCCTGCAGCAAGACTTGCAAGGCTTGTCTGGGCTGGCTGTCGTTGGTGCTCAAGAGGAGACGCTGGCTCTGATTTCGGCGCAGCACAAAGCTGCAAGGCTCGCCGATCGGGTCGCTGAGCTCGAGCACGCCGTCGATGATCAACGTCGCGAACTGGCGACTAAGCGCGACGAGTTCGATCAGCGTTCCACGGACGAAGCAGCCGAGACAGCCGACCTGAATCAACAGATCACAACCTTGAGCGAAGAACTCGAGCGACTGCGCTGGACTCAGCACCAGGGCCACACCGGTGAGGTTCGACTCCGCCTGCAACTGGAATCGGCTCTTTCGGAAGTGGGTGAACTGCGCAGCAAGGGGACCGACACCGTTACCCACAACGCCGAGAGCCTGTCCCGGCTGGAGCTTCGGAACGCTGCTCTGGACGAGCGGGTGGCCGAATTGGAAGGTGAGCTCGAGAATGCGCTTACCGGGGCACGCACCTCGGACGACGAGACGGTGCGTCTGCGCGAGCAGCTGCTGGGCGCCCGTGCCGAAGTCGAGGCGGCGTGGGCAGAAGTGGAACACCTACGCGGAGAGTCCGGCGGTAACTAGCGCCGCGCGCTCGCGGACATTGATCACTGTGCAACGCGTCTGATTTAGCGCAGACTGGTTTGATGGCCCCGCCAGGCAAGAAGTCCGCGCCGGACGCCCCACTGGAATCGCCAATAGCCTTCCGCCCATGTTCTAACGGCGAGTTCTGTCCGTCGCCGGAAACGGACCAAGACCTGTCAGCGGTCTCGCGCTTTCGACGGTTGGTGGATGAAAACAGCAAGCGTCTGGGCATGTCTCGGCGCGAGTACGTAAAGAGTGCGTGCGGCACGGCGGCGGCCTTGCTGGTGATCAACCAGGTCTACGGCTGCGGTGGCAGTGACAACGCCGGCTACGATGCTCCGCCCGCCGCTACGGTCGACGCTGGTCAGGCCTGCGAGTTACTCGAGGGCGACGAGTTCGTCTTCGATATCCAGGTGCATACACCAAGTCCGGTCACACCGTGGCGTGACGATCCGCTGCCGATGGACGCCGAGACGTTCATCAAGACCGTGTTCGTCGACAGTGACACGGACGTCGCCTGCCTCTCGGGAATCTCCGCTTCTCGAAACGGCGGCGTGCCGAACGTCGAAGCTCGTGATCAGTTGCGGGAGATCATCAACCTCATCGGTGGCCCGCGGCTGCTCTATCACGTCAACGTTGATCCTTTGCGCGGTCCATCGGAGTTGGACTACATGGCCGACGTCGCCGAGAACTTCAAGCCGGCCGCATGGAAGGTCTACCCGCAAGCTGGGCCGTGGCGACTAGATGACGCCAACGGGCTCGCGTTCATCGGCAAGTCACAGGAACTCGGTGTTCGACTCATCGCGGCCCATCGCGGCATCGGCGCCGACGCCGGAGGGTACGCCGACGCGTCATCGCCCATCGACCTGGTTCGGGCAGCGCGCATGAATCCGAACGTGCAGTTTCTCACCTATCACTCCGGGTGGGAGCGAACCATCGACGAAGATCATCCGTTCGATCCTGATGAGGCCAACCCGCACGGCGTGGATCGGTTGATCAAGGGCATGCTCGACGAGGGGCTCGGTAAGAACAGTAATGTGTATGCCGAGCTGGGGTCGACCTGGCGCAACCTGATGACGTCGCCAAACGAGGCCGCTCATGTGTTCGGCAAGCTGCTGTTGTACCTGGGTGAGGATCGCATCGTCTGGGGGACGGACTCGGTGTTCACGGGGTCGCCCCAGGAGCAGATTGTGGCGTTCCGGGCGTTTCAGATTCCGTTGAAGATGCAAGAGATGTACGGCTACCCGGCGTTGACCGATGACATTCGGGCGAAGATCTTCGGCCTCAATGGCGCCGCCGCGTATGGCGTCGATCCCGAGGCCGTGCGCTGCGCGATCGACGACGATGATGTGTCGCAACTCAAGAGCGCGCGCCTGGCCGATCCAGACTCGGTTCACGTGCCCAGCGAAAAGCGCTACGGACCGCGTTCGCGCCGGGAGTTCCTGCGCTTCTTGAGTTGGGAGGACCATCTCGATCGCTTGTCGCGCGGTCAGGGCTGAGCGCGGTCGGGATTTTCTCGCGGGGGGCCGGCTTTTTTCTTTCCGGCGCGAGTTTTTCCGCCGCCGCTGCCCGTCTGTAACGGTCAAGCTCTATAGATGGCCGTCAGCTCAGACAAACGATCTCACTATCTTCGCCAACTGGCTGTGATTGCGGCCTTTTCCCTGGTTCCCATCGGTGTGTCCGCCGGGCCACTGAGCGGAACCAGCAAGAGCATTGGCAAGAAGACCAGCACGACGTCACCGCCCCGCGGCGGTGGTGGGTCGAGCTCGCGTACTCCGCGGACAGACACGCGCCGCGGACAGACACGCTCTGACGGTGGCTACTACGGCGCCGGAGCTGGCGGCTACTACGGTTCCCGCGCCGCGGTCGGCACGGGGCCGCATCTGCGGATCAAGCTGAAGCCCACGTTGAATCTGTTCGTGGGCATGCAGTCGGTGAAAGGCTCTGACTACGCCGGCGACCTGCGCGTCAGTGTGCATCAAGGGCCCGTCGGTTTTGGCTTCAGCGGCAGCAGTTACGTGGAGCGCTTTGGTGGGCCGATGACACTTGCAGCGGGGAGCACTTCGGTAGGCCAGGGCGAAGACGTCAAGATGGACCTGTGGTCACTAACCTTGAACGCGCGCCTGTTGCGTGACCGGCGTAACGACACGGCGCTTTGGCTCAAGGGCGGGGTCACCGGTGTGAGCTCCACGGACTTCGCGCAGATCTTCGGCCCGACAGTGGGCGTGGCAATGACCCACAAGTTGGGCGAGGCGCTAGGGCTTCGTGGCAGCGCGCGACAGTACTGGTTCGAGCACGATGTGAGCGCTCGGGAGTACCGCGCCGAGGTGACGGCCTCGCATTTCTCAGTGGGCTATCGAGTACTGACGTTTAACGTCGGCGAACCGCTGCATGGTCCAACAGCCGGTATCCGGGCGCGCTTCTAGCGTTGCCTACAGCTGCGCGTCGAGCCAGTCGGTGATCATGGTGGTCGAGTTGGCCTGATTGCGCAAGATCGAGATGCCGTGGTCAGCGATGGCTGAGTAGACCTGAACCCCACGTGGCGTGGTTGTCGCGTCGTGCATCGTCTGAGCGTCCGCCGCTTGCGTTCCACCACTGTCCAGCTCGCTGGCGAAGTAGAGCACCGACGACATACCGGTAGCGGTCTGGCCCGCGAAGATTTCGACGGCGGACTTGCGCGCGGATAGCGACACATAGGTTTTGGCCAGGCCGCGCACGGCGGCAGCGACAGTCAGGTTCGCGCCGATGCTCGTGCCGATGACTGCGATACGCGCGCTGTCGGCGTCACCGGTCGTCGACAGGTAGGCCAGGGCGGCGTCCACATCAGCAGGCGCTGTGACCGGGTCGCTGAGGATGCCCGACAAGGGGCCGCCCGGGTATGCGGCCGAGTCGCCGTGGCCGCGCAGATTGAATGCGAGCACGCGATAGCCGCGGCGCGCGAGTATATCGGGTAGCTCACCCCACTGTTCATCGGTCTGCATGAACTGATGTAGCAGCAGAACGCCGGGCGCTTGGGCCGGTGAAGCGGCGGACGTGGTGAGATATCCGGTGAGGGTATCGGTGCCCGCCACCGTGAACGTGACATCCGTCCGTGTGGTCGTGGTGGCGTCGGGCGCGCTTGCGTCCGCGCTATTGTTGGCGGCGTCGGCTGTAGCGGAACCGCCGTCGTCTCCACACGCTGCCAGCGAAAACACGAGAGTCAGCGCGCACAGCGTTCGGGTCATCATCAGCATTGGCCGAGTATACGGACAGCCCCGCGTTCGGCCAGACTTACCCGCACCCGCGCGTGCATGCGTTCATCACGCTTGCACGTTTGCGCACACGTGATGAACTAGTTGTAGGAGCAGGCGTCGAGATTGCCGGGGTTTCCGACGCCGCCTGGGTTGGCGATTGAGTAACCGCCTGCACCACCGGCGCCGCCGACGCCGCCGTTGATCTGATTGGCGGCCCCACCGGTGCAATAGTTGGGCGAACCCACGCCGAATGTATAGATGCCGTAGCTGCCGCCGCCGCAGCCGCCGCCGCCGCCGCTACCATGGCCGCCGTCGCCGCCGTTGCCGCCACGCGCAGCTCGGCCCGCGCAGAACACCGCTGTCGTGCCACCGGTTGCGCCGCCGCCGCCATCGCCACCAGTGCCGCCGCCGCCGCCAGTACCGCCCGTGCCACCGTCGCCGCGAGTGATGGTGTTGTCGGTGATAACTGGCGCGGTGCCGCCGAATACGAAGATGGCGAATGCGCCACCACCTGCTGTGGCTCCGGTACCACCGGTACCACCGCAGCCGCCAGAACCGCCGCCACCGCCGTGGCCGCCGAGTCGATCTTTGTTCTCTGGGCACCACGAGCAGAAGCTGCCACCACCCGCGCCACCACCACCGCCGCCGCCGCCGTTGGACGCGGCGTTACCATTGGCTCCACCGTTGCCGCGCCAATGGCCACCGACGATGACTCCCGCGGTGGCTGTGCAGCCACTGACCGCCGCGCCATGTCCGCCGTTACCACCGCGAGCGCCGTCCTGACCATAGTCGGGTTTGACCACCATGTTGATGGCGTCCCAGGGTAGATAACAGAGGCTCGCGTTGTCCTCGAGATCCATGTCGTCGCCCGCGTCAGCGCCCCCGCCGCCTGCGCCCCCGCCTGCGCCTGCACCAGGCTGACCGGTAGTTCCGTCGATGCCAGCGAACTCGTTGTTAGGGCTTGGCGTGCAGCGGTTGCCGCCACCAGCTCCGCCGTTCACGTTGTCGGTCCCACACGTGAGAACGCCACCGTTGGAGTGTGAACGGTTGTTGCTCGTGTTGCAGAAACCGGTTCCCGTCGCGATCTTCGCGTCGTAGATGGTCGGATTCGATGTGCGGCCAGTACCGTTCGTACCATTGCTACCATCTCCGCCCGGAGTACCCGCAGAGCCCGGGCCGCCGCGACCCGCGATGACGACGTTGTTGCGCATGGTCAGGTTGGCGTTGGAGCCGCTCACGTAGACGCCGTAGCTGTTGCCACCAGTGGCTCCATTGACTGCGCCGACGATGATGAAGCCCTCGAACAGGGTGCTCGATGTGATATTGGTGGCCATCACCGTGATGTCGTGACTGCCAATGCTCATGACGCCGCTGAGCTGAGTACCGGTGGCCGCAACGTCGCGCTCCCACGTATCCCATTGGTACCCGCCGAGCAGGCCAATGCCGTTGGTCAGGGTGACCGGTGCATTGTAGATGCCGTTTGAGACGAGCACGCGCACCCGTCCGAGCCCGCTCGCCCGGGCCTGGCCCTGAGCGATGGTGAGACATGGGCGATGGTTGGTTCCGGTGCCTACCGGACCAAGGCCGCACGTTGCGCCGTCATCTGCACCGGGGTCGCTGGTGGAGACGTAGATGGCTTGTTGATCGAGGACGAACTCGCAGCCGTCGGCGATCACGCCGTTGAGGTTGAAGGTGTTGGTGTTGCAACCCATGACGCATCCCGGCGTCCCTGAGACGACGCAGGTGCCGCTAGCATTTGGCAGGTTGTAGATCGCTGTGCAGTCCACCGCGCAACTTCCACACGTGGTGTCCTGGTCGTAGAGGCCCGTGGTCTGGTTTTTGAAACCCTCGTCGACCTGGCCATTGCAGTTGTCGTCCAGGGTGTTGCACGTCTCTGTCGGGTCGGCGGGGCCCGGCGTTGCGGAGCATTCGGTGCCGGCGCCGCCTGAGCTGCAGATTCGCTGGCCGACGCGTTCGCAGATGCCCATGCCCACGGTGCACGAATCGCCCAGGTCGGTGAAGTCCTCGTCTACATCACCCATGCAGTCGTCATCGACGCCGTTGCACAGTTCGTTGATGGGGGTACCGGCAACCGCGGAGCACTCAGTTCCGTCACCGGCCGTGTTGCAAGCGATCACGCCGAAGCGCTCGCAGGCGCCGGTGCCGGCCGCGCAGGTACTGCCCAGATTGGCGAAGCCCTCGTCCACCATGGTGTCACAGTCGTCGTCGGTGTAGTTGCAGGTCTCGGTGACCGGAGTGGGCGCCTGGCAAATCAGGCCAGCGGCTCCGGTACAGATACTCTGGCCATCGCAGCTACCCACGCCGGGTACGTCATTGGTGCAGGCAGAGCCCGCGCCGACACCGTCGTCGATGATGGAGTCGCAGTCGTTGTCGACGCCGTCGCAGACTTCGTCCGTGGCTGTGGGCGCGTTGCAGCTGCCCCAACCGGTCTTGGCATCGCAGGTTTCCACGCCCCAGCAGGTGCCGATAGCGTTCATGTTGGAACACGCGCGCACATCTCCGTCGGTCTCCGCGGAACACGAGCAACTGCCCGTGTCGGGGACGCAGAAACTACCTGGGTGCTCGCCGCTCGGGTCCGGGCCGCAGGTGGTGCCTTCTTCTGCGCAACCGCTTTCGAAGCAACTCGCGACGCAATACCCAGAGCCTTCGAGCTGGAGGCACGAGCCACCAGGACACTGGTCGTCGGCAGTGCACGGGAAACAATGTCGGGGCACGGTTGGTACGCACACCGAGACCAGGGCACCGTCGATGTCAGCGACGCGACAGTGGTAGCCGAATGGACAGTCGCCAACACATTCGTAGGTGCAGACGTTACCGTCGGCGCCTTCGACGCAGTAACCGTTGTCGGGGCACTCACTGCTGGTGGTGCACGGATCGCCGATGTGGTCGTTGATCGCGTCCTGGGGAATGCTTGCGTCGGCGAGCGGCGCGGCGTCGATGACCGCGGCTGCATCGATACCGCCGGTGGGTGCGTCCGTTGTTGGCGCCGTTCCTTCAGCGCCACAAGCGCCGAGCGCGATCACCGCGCACAGAAGAGTCCCTCGAGTAAAACCTGTTATGTGTCGAGTTCTTCGTGTGCCCATGATGTCTTTGTGGTCAGTCACTCTTTGTGGTCGAGTCTCTAGTTGAAAGAGCAGGTTGTCAGCGTGCCCGCCGTACCAACGCCGCCTGCGTTGCCGCCGGAAACACCGCCGGTTCCCGCCGTGCCAGCACCGCCGCCATTGATCGTGTTGCTCGCGCCGCCGGTACAGTAGTTGGGCGAGCCGATGCCAGAGGTATAGATACCGAAGCTGCCGCCGCCGCAACCACCGCCGCCGCCGCCGCCGAAGCCGCCGTTGCCGCCATCGCCACCGCGGCCCGCTTTGTGGCCACAGAAGATTCCCTGACCGCCAGCACCGCCAACACCGGCCAAGCCGCCTGCGCCGCCGCTGCCGCCGTTACCGCCGTTACCGCCGTTGCCGCGGGTGATCGTATTGCCCGTGATGACTGGCGCCGACCCGCCCGTGATGAACACGCCGAATACACCGCCGCCCGCCGGGCCACCTGCGCCGCCCGCGCCGCCACAACCACCCGAACCTGCACCGCCGCCGTGAGCGCCCAATCGATCCTTGTTATCCGGGCAATCGGTACAACGGCCACCACCGCCACCACCGCCGCCACCGCCGCCACCGCCGTTGGTGCCGACGTTGCCGGTGGGCGCTGTCGCGATGGACCAGTGACCGCTCGAAACGGACCCGGCGGCAGAGCTACAACCGGAAACGCCCGTGCCGTTGCCGCCGTCGCCGCCATTGCTTCCATCTTCGCCGAACGCCGGGACTACCGTCGGTACTGTGCACAAGGCGCCGCCGCTATTCAGGTCGCTGTCGTTGCCCGCATCGCCGCCACCGCCGGCCGCGCCACCACTACCAGCTTGCCCAGACCCGCCGTCGATACCACTGAACTCACCCTGAGTCGTCAGGGGCGTACATCGGTTGCCGCCGCCATTTCCACCGCTCACGTTGTCGCTGCCTGGGCAGGTTCGGCTACCGCCGTTGGTCAAAGCGCGATTGTTCATCGCATGACAGTTACCACCGCCACTTGCGATGAACGCATCGTAGCTCGCGAGTCCACCCGCGCCATTGACCCCAGCGAGGCCGTTGCCGCCCACGACGCCGGCGGGGCCTGAGCCACCGCGACCCGAGTTGATCACGTTGTCGGTGATGGAAAACGAGCCGTCCGAGCTGGCGACGTAAATGGCGTATGAATTGCCGCTCGCCTTGGCGTTGTAAGAACCGCGAACGACGAAGCCCTGGAACACTGTGTTCGCGGTGATGCCCGACGCGATCACGGTTCGGTCGTGATTGCCCACTGTGTCTACGCCATCGATGATCGTGGCGGTTGTCGCCAGGTGTCGTTCCCAGTTGTCGGCGCGGTAGCCGCCGAGCAGGTTCTTGCCGTTTACCAGGGTGACCGGCTCGGTATAGGTGCCGTCGGCGACATACACCGTCGACTTACCGGCGGTGACTGAGCGCGCCAAGCCCTGAGCGATGCTCCGGCAGGGATAGTTGCCTGCTCCGGTGTTGACCGGTCCTAGACCGCAGGCGGCATTGTCCATCGCCGCCGGATCCGAGGTGGATACGTAGATGGCGTTAGTATCCAGGGTGAATTCGCAGCCATCGAGGGTGGAACCATTGAGGTCAAACGTGCCCGCATTGCAGCTCATCGCGCACTGGGGAGAGCCCAGCACGACGCAGACGCCGCTAGCATTCGGTGCCATATAAAGAGTCGTGCAGTCGATTTCGCAGCTGCCGCACGTGGTGTCCTGGTCGTAGAATCCGGTGGTCTGGTTCTTGAAACCCTCGTCGGTCTGGCCGTCGCAGGTGTCGTCCAGGTAGTTGCATGTTTCGGATGCGTCGGCCGGCCCTGCGGTCGCCGAGCACGTTGTACCGGTGCCAGGGCCGTCGCAAATCGTCGTGCCGAGGCGCTCGCAGATGCCGAGGCCGGACGAACATAGGTCGCCGAGTGTTGTGAAGTCCTCGTCCACGTCGCCCATGCAGTCGTCGTCGATTCCGTTGCACAGCTCGGTGCCCGGGGTGCCCGCGGTTGCGGAGCACTCGGTACCGCCGCCACCAGCGGTGCACGTGATCGCGCCGTAGCTCAAGCATGCGCCAACGCCTGCGCTACATAGATCGCCCAGGGTCGTGAACGTTTCGTCCACAGAGCCGTCGCAGTTGTCGTCAATGAAGTTGCACGACTCTGCTGCCGGGGTTGGTCCCTGGCAGACGAACCCGGCCGCGCCGTTGCAGGTGTTGATACCGGCACAGCTGCCCACGCCGGCAACTGTGTTCGTACACGCTTCGCCGCCGCCAACACCGTCGTCGATCACGAAGTTGCAGTCGTTGTCGACACCGTCGCAAGTCTCAGCGGTCGGTGCGTTCGCCGAACATGCCGACCACCCGGTGCCCGCGGTACACGTTTGCGTTCCGAAGCACGTGCCGATGAGGTTCGTCGATACACAGGTGCGCGACGCGCCGTCGAAACTCGCGTCGCAGGTGCAGCTGCCGCTTACAGGCTGACAGAAGTTGCCCGTGTTGGTCCCCGTAGCATCCGGTCCGCACGTATAGCCAGTCGGACAGTCGCTGGGGACCGAGCACGTAGATGCACAAACCTCATCGCCGTCCAGGCCAAGGCACTTTCCACCCGGGCACTGATCATCGCCCGTGCAGCGGTTGCATAGGTGTTGCGAGATCGGGATGCACAGGTCGATGGTCTCGCCTGGAATGGTTACCGTGCGGCAGCTCCACTCGTCGGGGCAGCTGTCAGCGGTGCATTCTTGTGAACACACGCCACCGCCGCCGCCTTCCTGTACGCAATAGCCGCCGGAACACTCGGTGTGCGTCGTGCACGGCTCGCCGATTTCTCCGGGCAACTGCGCGTCCGCTGGTGGGCTCGCGTCTACCCGTGCATCGGCGATACCGCCCGCGTCCTCGGTGTTGGTCGACGCATCAGTGGTGCCAGACCCATCCGGTCCACACCCATACAACAAAGCCACCGCACTTGCAGCGACCACCATTTTGGTAAAACGAGTCACTACCCCCAGAACACCTAAATCCTACATCGCCCACCTTGTCCTCTCAAGGGTGTAAGTCACAGCATGCCCCGCTCTATAATGCGTGGGTGAGGTTCGCGTTTGCGTGCATGACCTGCGCTGCGTTGCTGCTCGGTTGCGGCGATGACGACGTGGGGTCTCAGAATGACGCGAGCGCGATTGCCGACGGGCGCGTTAACGACGCGACACCAGTCGCACCCGACTCCTGGATCGCCCTCACCAATGTAGGTGCAGGTGCGGTACAGGAGACAGCTGTCGCCGAGCTCGGCGGGCTCATCTACGTGGTCGGTGGCTTTCACGCCGCGAGAGGGATCGTTGCGGATGTGCTCGTTTACGATCCCTTGAACGACCGCTGGCTGGCCAACGCCCCTGCGCTGCCCGCTCCCATTCATCACGCTCACCTGGTCGCGGTGGGCAACAAGTTGTGGGTCGTCGGTGCGCTAACCGGACTCGACTTTCGTGCGGTCGGCGTAGTTTGGTCCATCGATCCGATTACGGACAAGGCATGGGCTGAGACACACACGCCGATGCCAGCGGGAAGCCAACGCGGGGGTGGAGCCGTCGGAGTCATCGATGGGGTCATCTACATAGCCGGCGGTTTGCGGGACGGTGTCGCGGTCGCGGACATGAGCGCCTACGAGACCGGCAGCGACACTTGGAATACGACGCTCACAGAAATACCGGCGGCCCGCGACCACCTGGTCGGTGGCGTAGTCGACGATGTGTTCTATGCCATCGGCGGGCGTGACGGTTCGGTCAGTGCACGGGTCGATGCATACGATCCAACCACCGGTATGTGGACGCCTCGCCGGGACATGCTCACGGCCAGAGCCGGCTGCGCGGCCGGTGTCGTCGACGGCAACATCATCGTTGCTGGTGGCGAAGGGAGCGCCGTCGACCCCAACGGTGTATTTCCCCAGACCGAGAGCTACGATCCCGACAGCGACGAGTGGACGACACTGAGCGATATGCGAACGCCGCGTCATGGCACTGGCGGTGCTGGCTACTCGGGGCGGCTCTATGTTCCCGGCGGCGCGACGCGTCAGGGCTTCGGCGCGACCGCGGTCAACGAAGCCTACGTGCGCTAATCCGCCGACGGCGCGCGGTTACTTGTAGAAATCGCTGACCGCCTGGGGCCCGTTGCGCTCGAGTGCTTCGCGGAACGCGTCCGCGGTGTCTTTGCGCCACGCTAGTCGTTCACTGTAAAGGGGCTTGAGCTTGTCATCCTTGCGACGTTCCAGGCCGTCCAAGCTTATCTGTAGCGCCTTCTCGATGTCCGCCGCGTTGGTCCAGTTTGCCTTGTACAAGATCATGCCGCGGCCAATGATCCAGGACATGTTGGGCAGCGTGTTGAACGCCTTATGCGCGGTGCCCTCCAGGTCATCGAGCAGGATGGGTCTACGCACATTTGCGAACTCACGAAACGCGATGGCGTTGCTGCGCTTGACGTCCATGGACGTGTGGTGCCGGTAGTTCTCGGCGGGGTGAGCTTCTCGGGTATAAACGAACACCGAGGTCACGCCCCGATCTGCGTAGCGGTCCGCGAGATCGTCCATCTCGGTCGCCGCCAGCGTGCAGTAAGGTCAAGTGAACGAGCCGAACTCGATAATGGCGACGTTCTTTTTCCACAAGGAGCTGAGCTGGACGGCTTCGCCAGTCGCCAGGTCTTCCACGTCGAAGCTCGGTGGTCGCTCACCCACGTGCAGCTTCGTGCGGAACTCGTCGAACACGGGCAGTTCGTTTGCCATGTCGAACACGGCGTAGTTGTAGTCAGACATCGTTACTCCGTGACGCGAAGTCGGGCTTCGGCTTCGCCCCAACCCAGATCTGTCATGATGAACGCGTCGATGACCCAGTCACCGGATTGGTTCGTTGGGACGTCGATGGTCAGCCGCCCGCTCGAATCCGTTGGGTGCAGCTGACTGTAGATCACTGATTCCCGATCAAATGGCGGACTGCTGATCTCCGTTGCTGACGGAGGAGCGCCGGTGATCGCATCGAGTTGAGCGAGAGCCTGAGCGGCGATGGTGCGTCCCGGGGTATGCAGAGTCTGGGCGCGAGCCGCGCGCACGACGACGAGAGCGGACGCCTGGGCACCGACACCGGCATCGACGCTGAGCGCGACCTTTTCGTCGAGTTTGCAGTGCGCTGGCGAATCGATCGTCGGCGACAGCTGGTTGCCCAGGTCCGGAAGCTCGGCACCGGCGCCGTTGAGCACGTACAGGCCGTCTTTGTGCCACGCCCCATTGATTGGGTAGAGACTCAACCTGGTATCGCTGGTCGGCGACAACTCAATGGGGTGGATGCTCCAGTCCAGGGGAACGGCGATCATCTGATCGCGGCTGGTGTCCGTAACGTGCACGGTGTGTGGGCTGTGTCCACTCGCGGCCAGTTTGCAGTGTGCCTCGCCGTCGGCGACGCGCACGAACGCGTGGCTCACTACGTTGTCGCGGTCCAGTAGCTCTACGCTCACGGTCCCGTTGTACGCCTCGCCCGAGACGCCGACACTCAGAGACATCGACAGCCAGCGTTGAGCCGGGTTGCCGGTGATGCGCAGATCAGTCACGCTCGCTTGTAGTCCGACCGGCCAGGTCTCCAGGACGACGAATCGATCGGTTGCGTCGGCGACGCTGTCGACGAAGCGCGCGTCTAGTTGCCCGGGGGCCGCGCTAGCGAACGTAGCGATGCCGGCCCCGGCGTTGTTGAGCTGAACTTGTTCGCTGGCTACCTGTTTGCCCGCGCTGAACAAACCGACGGTGACCTTCTTGCCGATGGATTCTGGATCGTAGGCGAGTACGCTGATCGGTTCGCCCGGCCCCCACGTTCGCTTGATGCTGTACAACAGGTACGTCGTGGTCACGACGATGGTGTCGGGCTCTTCAGCGAAGTCGCCCATGGCCTGCGCAAGGTACGGGCCGACCTCGGTGGCGACTTCCGCGTGGTAATCATCCGCGCCCCCGCCACTGCTTTTGTCGCTGCCGCCGATGGAGAACATGGCCGCGGCGGCGCTGGGCCCGATGCTGCTTCCGCACTCACCACAACGAGCGTCGGAGCTGGCCACTGGGGCGCCGCAACTACCGCAGGTTGTTGACGACTCGCTCATCCGCGCCGGGAGCATGCCGCGCTGGCCGCGGGTTTGACAAGCACGCCCGCAACTTACGCAAAATATTGTTCATTTCGTCCAGGATTGCGCAGGCCAGGCCGCTACCAGCCGCCGGTGCGGGACCATGTGGCAATTACCTCGTCGTCGCCATCTACTACCGCGTAGCACGGGTAGGCCGCCGCGGTCATGCATGCGTGGTTGGGCAGCACCCGCACGCGGCTGCCTATCGCCAACTCTGCGAACGGAATGTCGGTGCCCTGGACGAATCCGTGCTCCTGGTCTGCGCTCGCCACGTGAAGATCTGCGATGCGCTCTCGACACAGCTCGTCGAACACCCAACCGTAGCCGGTGTTGTCCACAAAGTCGTTGGCGCTGATGTCTTTCGATAGGGCGATCCCGCCCGCGTCGATGAGTACGCGATTGTGTTTTGGCCGATGACTGATCACGGTGGATAGGACTGAGATTGCGATCTGGTCCACGCTGCACGATTGTCGGCCCAGCTGGGCCAGGTCGAAGAACATGTACACGCCCGGACGGATCTCCGTGAGTCCTTCGAAGGACTCGGCGTGCATGGCCGTTGGGGTCGAGCCCGCGCTGACAATCTCGCACTCGTGGCCGGCCTGTCTTAGCCGCTTCGCCGCGTCGACAACGGTCAATCGCTCGCCTTCGGCCACGGCCTTTATCTCCGCGATGGTGCGCATGCCGTAAGAGTGCCCAGCATGGGTGAGCACGCCCGCCAAGCGCAGTGAGTCGCACGCCGCGATGGCGTCGGCGATCTCGAGCAACTCGGGGCCGTCGCTGGTGACACCCGTGCGGTGTTCGCCGCTGTCGAGTTCAATGAGGATGTCGAACGATACGTTGAGTGACGCCGCGCGTTCGCCGAGCGCTGTGGCTGTAGCCGGGTCGTCGGTGAGCAGCTTGAGGCCAACGCCGGTGCGCACCAGGGCAGCCGCGCGGTCCAACTTGGCCGGGACCGCACACACCGCATAGGTAATGTCGTCGAAGCCGTGCTCGGCGAAATACAATGCCTCCGCCAGGGTCGACACAGTGATGGCCCCGCTGTGTCCCGTGGTCGCGAGCCGCGCAACATCAGCGCATTTGGCGGTTTTCATATGCGGTCGCAACGCAATCCCGGCGCGTTGGCAGCGCTCGGCCATCATCGTTGTGTTGGCGGTCAGCTTTAGTCGGTCCAGGACCAGCGCTGGGGTGGGCAAGTCGGCCAGTTTCATGGGCCCGATTCTACGCTTCGGTGGCGCGCGCCGGGAGCCGTGTTAGCCTCTAGACGTGCGTGGTTTCGCCATATTGTGCGCCGTCGGGGCATCGCTAACCGCTTGCGGTCCGGCTTCATCGACCACTGGGGGCACCACCCACGGAGGTGGCTCCTACGACGGTTCCCAAAGCGTTTCAGCTGGCTGGCAGTCGTTCTGCAGAATGACCAAGCACTACAAGTTCTTCAAGACGCCAGACGACAAGCGCGGCGCGGAGATCAACAAAGCCGTTCGCGAGCGCGTGAAGAACTCGAAAGTTCTGGAGCTGTTGCTGCCGGACAAGAAGTCGGTCCTGCCTGGCGCGGCGAAGTTACGAGCCTCGGTGCGTAGCGCTGGCATCACCGATTGTCCTTTCGTCGCTTACCTCGAGCGGAACAAGTTGCGCCAGCGTTGCGCGGCGACTGGTGACGCGGACCTTTGCTATCGCGTTGGAGAACTCTACGCGAAACACAAAATCTATCCGGGCGAAGAGCGGGAGCAGGTGCCTGCCCACTTCGAGCGCGCGTGCGTCAACGGCAGCACCAAGGCGTGTGCTCGGCGCGCGGCCTGGTCTGGTGGTTCCGTCAGGTGGCTCGAGCGAGCATGCCGCCGGGGCCACAAACCATCGTGCGAGCGCCTGGCCATCGACAAGCCAGCGTCTCCCACGGCAACTCTCATCGTCGTTACTCCGAAGAACAACGACGAGGTCGTCGCCAAGGTGAAGAAGCTGTATCTGGCGAGCATCATCGATTGCTTCGAGGCATACGCGCAGGGGCGCAAGTCCACCGCGAAGGGCAAGATTGCATTCACGTTTCGAACCGCCGCGAACGGCGTCGCGGATGTACGCACGAACGCCTTCGACGAAGGGGTCGCCAAGTGCATCAAGAAGCAGATTTCGCGGTGGGCGTTCGCCGGCGCCAATAGCGCGACGCGCTATCACTTCTGCTACGAGATGAAGGGCAAGTCCATGCTGTCGCGACGGCGCATGGTCCCCGGGCTACTCGCGGCTATCGGCCGCGGCCAGGCGAAGCGCCGGGCTCCCAGGTTCGGCATGTCACGTCGGCGTCGTGTGGCCAAGCCCAAGCCTCGCCGCCGTTACGCGACTGTCAGTGTCTACTACGGCACACGGGTAGGGCCGGCGACGACTCTGTCCAGGTATGTGGTGAATCGGCAATTGAACAAACGGCGCTACTACATCGCGCGCTGCTTCGAGCGTCACGTAATGAAAGGCCGCTACGCCTCCTACACCTATGCCTACGTCGACCTGAGCATCTCCAAGACCGGTTCGGTTAGCTCGGCTCGGGTTTCCAGCGTGACGCGCTATCACTCCAACACCAAATGGAAGCGCTGCATCGAGTCGGCGGTCGCTCGGACGAAGTTCAAGGCACCGATGACGAACGGTACGCGGACACCTACGACCACGGCGTTCCGGCGGGTGAGGCTCTACTTCGGCACCACCTACTACAAGCCGTACAAAGCCAACATCTGCGACTTTGAGGCGTTCTAGTCGCGAGCGCCGCGGCCGCTGCTAGTCGGCTACTTGAGCGTTCTGTCGATGGCGCCGGATAGCCGGCCGAGAGTGTACGGCTTCTGCAAGAACTCGACGCGGTGCTTGTCCTGGATTTCCTTGGCCTGGCCATCATCGTAGCCCGAGCACAGCAGTACCTTCGCGTTCGCGTCGATGGCACGCAGTTTCTCGAACGTCTCGCGGCCAGTCATCTCGGGCATGACCATGTCGAGCAGCACCAGGGTGATCTCTTTGGCTCTCACGTAGTACACGGCTAGCGCTTCCGGACCGCCCGACGCTTCGATGACTTCGAACCCCAGTTGACGCACCAGCACCGACGTCGCTTTGCGAACCGGTGCGTCGTCGTCGACTACAAGGACGAGTCCTGATCGCTGCTCGGGACGACCACTAGGTGATGTCCGCGGCTCAACGTCACCCATGGTCAGGGCCGGCAAGTAGATATCGAACCGCGAACCCTGACCCGCTTCGCTGTGTAGCGTTACCGCGCCGCTGTGACCACGGACGATGGTGCGCACCATAGCCAGGCCGAGCCCTCGGCCGACGCCCTTGGTCGACGCGAACGGTTCGAACGCGCGTCTCCGGGTCTCCTCGTCCATGCCGTAGCCCGTATCGGAGATGCTGAACTTGATGTGTGTGCTCGGGACCAGATCAGCGTTGAGCGCAGCGATTTCCTCGGCGTTGAGGTCTACTTGCTCCGCGGTGACTACCAGGGTGCCGCCGTCGGGCATAGCATCGCGACTGTTGAGGCACAGGTTCATCAGCATCTGCTGAATCTGGGATTCGTCGCCCAGGATGCGCAGGTCCGGCTGTACCACAACCTGAATGTCGATCTTGCGATCGAACGTGCGCGCGATCAGCCTCACTCCGTCGTCGACCACCTTGCTGATGTCCACAGCTTCTTGAGCAAAGCTTCCGCCGCGCGCGAAACCCAATAGCTGTTTTGTCAGGCCCGCTCCGCGCTCCGCCGCGGACTGCATGTCCGTCAGAGTCGTTGTGAGTTCTTCATCAACAGGTTCGGGCCCCATCTCCAACATCGCTTCGATGAGCGATATGCCGCCTTGAATGACGACGAGCAGGTTGTTGAAGTCATGGGCGACACCGGCGGCGAGACTGCCGACGGCTTCCATTCGCTGAGCCGATAGCAGCTGGTTTTCCAGCTCGTCCTGGAGCGCGAACTTCCACAGCGCACGACCGATTGCCACCCGGTCACCGTCGCGCAGGACCTGCTTGGTGATGCGAATACCGTTGACCCAGGTACCGTTGCGACTGTCCAGGTCCTGGATAACGAACTGGCCAGGCTCCTCGGGCGATGGAAAGATGCACAGGTGTTGCCGTGACAAACTCTCGTCGTAGATCCGTAGGTCGCAGTCCGAGCTGCGGCCGATGATCGTTCGACTATCAAGCTGGTAGGTTTGGCCGACGACCGCGCCACGCAGAACTACGAGGTAGGCCTTGGTCGGCCCTTCCGCCCCTTCCCGAGGGCGAAACGACATGGTGATTTTCTGTGAGTCGTGTGGCACCGAGCCCACCCAATATACCGTGAGGGTGCTCTTAGTGCGCTTCCGCTCTGCGTTTAATGGCCTTGTTCAAGGCGGCATACAGGGGAGTCATCGCCTTTTCGGCGCGGCGCCAGTGGGCGGGAATCGCCAGGCCTTCGAAGTCCTCGCCGTGGCTGAAACGGCAGTGGTTTTCGTCCGTTGAATCGATCCTGAAGTAGTGGCTGCCACTGAGAACGCGGCGCAGGGGCGTGAAGGTAGGCCCAACCCAGCGCAGTTCGTGTGGTGCATCGGCGGTGACCAGCTCGACGGAGATGGGCACTTTCAATCTCCGATTGAGACTGATCTTGAAGTCCAGGCGCGAGCCAACGGACAGCTCTCCCCGCAAGTTTGGAATCATCGGATTCCAGCTAGGGTACGCGTCGAAGTCGGTGAGGATGTCCCAGACTCGGTCGGCTGGTGCGTCGATGTCGATTTCTGTGTGGATTCGCATGTCAGTCCTTCGCCTATTTTCGCTTCGCGTTCTTGGCGAAGCACTTCTGGATCTTCTTCTGCGCCGCAGTCACCAGTTTCATTTTCGCTGGTCCCGGTGGAGTGCGTCGGTACTTCGTTCGCCAGGCAATCAGCTTGGTGCTTATTGTTCTGCGGCAGGTGCTCACGTTGCATTTGCACGCCTCAATCGCGACCGCCTGGATCTCCTTGACCGCTGCGTCGATGGCTTCGGCGATGGGCAGCTTCGTGGTCTCTGCTTTCCTCTTCTTAGTCGGCGCACCGCCATCCGTGGGCGTGGCGGTTGCTTTGACCACGCGCATGTAACAGGTCATCACCTTTTGTGCGCTCGCTTTTACTGCCGCGCCCACCTCCGGCGTATGCGGCTTGGACATGATCGCGTTGAACTGTTTCTGAGCGGCGACCGCGCAGGCTTTATCCGCGCACGCGCACATCTTCTTTTCGATCGCCTGAATCGACACCACTTCCTTTGGCACCGGCTTGCCCGCGTCGATGGCCGCCGCCTTGGTCTTGGTGACCTTCTTCTTTTTCTTCTTGGACTTGCTGCCGCAGCTGGCCGCGAATAGGACCAGGGACAGAGCGGCCGTCACGGCAATTAAACGTTGCGGAGCAGTCATCGCCTCGGAGTACCACGCTCGCGTCGCCGCGATCAAGCGACGGTTTCTCGCCTAATCCGTTGGTATCGCCCGTTTTTTTTCGCAGTTCAGCGCTGTGCGCCGTTGTTGATCCACTGGATTATCGCGCAGCGTTCGGCAGCGCTCAGCGGATCACGGGGCGGCATGAGCTGGCTCGCTTTGGGGCTGGCGATGCGCCGAGTCAATATACTGCAGCTGATGTCGCCGGGGGTGACGCGAACTCGGCCGTCGATATTGCCCATCAGCAAGTCGTACGACTCGTCGGCATCCTCGAAAACCAGCCCCCCTTTTGCTCCTTCGCGCGAGTGGCACGAACCGCCTTCGAGGGCACATTTCTGTGTGAGCGTTCGATCGAAAATCTCGTCGAACTCGGGCGTATACAAGGGATTGCAGTCCGCGCTGACCTCGACGCATTCGAGCACGGAGTCGTCGGCACACCCGCCGAAGAGCAGGGCCGCAACTACGAGCGCCGTTCTAACGCACTGAGCCATCAGCTAACGCTAGCACTTTTCCCTTGGCAAACGCTTCGCGGAAAGCAAATGATCCGCCCGTGGTCAGACACTGTTACTGGGTAGCGGCATTGGTTTTCGTTTCTGCATGTGCGGAGGGAGGCGAGGATGGTGTGGCGGATGCCACGATCGGTGGCACCAGTGACGCGCTCGTTGTCGATGCGCCCGTAGGTGTAGCCGATGCTCCGACGGCCGTCGTCGACGCCACCGTGGGTGGTGCTGATGCAAGCGCCAACGCCGACGCGATGATCAGTCCAGACGCGGCCGCGGGAACGCCCGACGCGTCCGGGACGCCCGACGCTGCGGGAACGCCGGACGCTAGCATCGCCGATGCTAGTTTTCCCGATGCGAGCGTTGCCGATGCGGCGCCGCCAGTTGACGCTCCGCCTGGCACTACGTGCACCCTGCAGACGCCGTCGTTTAGCCAGCTGACCGCGGTTGCCATCCCGGACAGCACCACCGTTACCTCGACCATCAGCGTGACGGGCGCGGATCCTTACCTGTGGGGAGTCACGGTGCAGACGAACATCACGCATTCATACAGCGGCGATCTCGAGATCGTACTCATCTCGCCTACGGGGACGAGGATCACAATGGCGCGGCGCGTGGCCGGCACCGCCGACGATGTCTTCAACGGGACCGTTTGGGACGACGCAGCGCCGACGCCGGTGGTCGACTACTCGTTCTCCACTGGCGTGACGGCGACTCCCGTGGTGCCGGAGGGAGCGTTCGCCGCGCTCGCCGGCGAAGATGCAAACGGGGTGTGGACCCTGGAAGTGACGGATGCCGCCGGTTCGGACACCGGCTCGATCGCGTCCTGGTCGCTGACGCTGACCGCCGGGGTCACGCCAACACCAGCGTCGGGGACTCATAACTCGACCGGCGCCGTGGCCATCCCGGACGACTCATCCACCACTTCGAGCATCGTCGTCGCTGGGGCGGGCAGCGTGATCTGTGACGTCAACCTCACGACGAATATCACCCACACGTACAGTGGCGACCTCGATATAGCGTTGGTATCCCCTGGTGGAACGCGCACGGTACTCGTCACCGAGAACAACGCAGGTACAGCGGCCGACGTGTTCAACGGCAGTCTGTGGGACGACGCCACCGGGACTCTGATGGCGGACGTGAGCTTCAGCGACGGCGTGACGGCGAGCCCATTGCTGGCTGAGGGCGCGATGGGAGCGTTTACGGGCGAGAATCCCAACGGCTCGTGGACGCTAGAAGTGGCCGATACCGCAAGTATCGATACCGGATCCATCGACGCCTGGTCGCTCATTATTACTACCTGCGATTGCCCGTAGTACACTGCCCGGGTATGAATCGCTTAGTTGTCGCAGCGGTCGCGCTGACGTTTGTCGCGATCGGGCCAAATCGCGGGTTCGCTCAGCCCAAAAAGAAGAAGCTCACCTGGAAGCAGAAACGCAAAGCGCGAAGTTATGTGCTGCGCGGGAATCGCTTCAAGGCGATGGGCGACCGCTATCGTTGGAAGAAGCGCAAAGCGCTTTCCATGAAGAACTACAAGAAGGCCGCCTATGTGTACATCGCGGCCTACCGGATCAGCGAGCAGTCGTCGTTGATCTACAAGTTGGCCAACGTCTACATGGTGCGCGGCGAGATGTCGTGGGCACTGCGTGGTTACAAACGCTTTGTAGAGCTCAGGCCCAAGGGGCGCACCGCGAGGCGGGCAAAACGACTCATCAAGCGCCTGGAACGGGTCGTCGCAGCCCAGCGAAAGGCGGGCACCCTGGTCAAAGGCGACGAGCAGATCGATCCCCTGGAGGCGTACGGCGACGCGCCGGATGAGGACGAGCCGCCAGATAAAGACCCGGACCCACCGGAGAAGAAAGATCCTGACCCGCCCGACAAGAAGAAGCCGGTAAAGAAGAAGATCGTCAAGGTCAGCAAGCCTAAGCCACCGACCCCGGGCAGGAACTTCCGCCTGGGTGGCATCGGTACCGCGGCCGCTGGTGTGATCTTGATGGCTGTGGGCTTCAAGTTTGGTCTCGATGCGCGCTCGGCTAGCTCGGACCTCTCCGGCAACGAAGACGCATGGACCGACGAGGATCGCCAGCGCATCAAGGACGGCGAGAGCGCTTCCAATAAGTTCTTCCTGTTCACCCTCGCTGGCTCGGCGGCGGTCGTCGGTGGTGCCTTGCTCTATTTGCACGGCAAGAAGTTGGGCAAACGCGGTCGTAAAGAAGTCACCGTGGCTCCGGCGGTCACTCCGAACAGTGTCTCACTGTCGATTCTGGGGAGGTTCTAATGCGTGCGTGCGTTGTGCTGCTCGTGCTCGTTGCTGGCTGTTTCAGCCCGAGCTACCCGGAGAATCTCGAGTGCGGCGCCGATAGCTGGTGCCCGCCCGGGCAGGAATGTGGCGCCAACAATGTCTGTTTTGCCGCTACCAGCGTCGATGGCGCCGGTGTTTTCGATGCGGGAATGGGGCCGGACGGCCTCAACGATGGGCGGTCGGGCTTGGGCGATCTCATCGGTATCTCGATCGGCGACGATGTCACCATCGCGGTCGACGCCACCCATCCATTCCCACTTATCGGTCTGTACGAAAACGGGACCCAGCCCATTGGCGAGTTCGCCATCTGGGAGAGCTCCTCCACCACGGTGTTCTTCATCGACTTTCAGGGTGTGGCCACTGGTGAGGGAGCTGGTACAGCCACGGCGACGGCGCGTTACATGGGCCGGGTGGACAGCGCCGAAGTCACCGTGACTCCGTAGCCTCGGGGTCACCGCCCAATCCACAAGAACGTTCCGAACCAACAGGCCGTTTACAAAACAGAACGGGCGGGGATGATAACCCCGCCCGTTTCGTTCGTTTAGTGCCGAGTTGCCCCGACGTCTGCTAGCTGGTGATCAGTCGCAGACGTTGGCGGTACACGAGTTGCTTACACAATCGTTCGGGCTGTTGCAACCCTGTCCCGCCGTACAGTCACCAGCCACGCCTCCACTCATATCCGTCTTGGCGAAGCCCGTGCTGCCGATGGCGACCGTCTGGTTGCCCAGATTGGTATTGCGATCGTGGGTGAGATCCACCGTCGTACTCGCGCCACCAGTGTTGTCTGCGTCTATCAGCAGAGCTGCGACGCCGTCAATGGCGGCCACCATCAGGTCGGAGATGGTCTGAGCCGAATCGTCAGCTGTGAAGGTGACGCAGATGTTCGTCGCCGTGCCTGTGCAGTCCGGGGACGCGCCATCGTCCAGCTCAAACGTGATGGCGGGATTGATCCCGTCGTCGAGGGTCACAACCGTGTCGTCCAGGCTGCTCGCCACATCCGCTACCGTGGTGAACGAGCCCGTCGCCGCCGCCGCAACAACCGCTGTGTCACACGTGGCGTTACACGTGCCGCAAGCCAGGTTGTTGTTGTCGTCGCAGGTCTCGAACAGCCCCTGAGTCGTACCATCACCACAGACATCGTTGCGTTGGCAGATTGCGCTGCAACCGTTGCCTGAATCGGTGGTGTTGCCATCGTCGCAGGTCTCGACGCCGTCCGTGGTGTTGTTGCCGCAGAATTCCGCGGTGCAGGTGGCCGAGCAACCATCGTCGGCGGTGGTGCCGCCGTCGTCGCAATCTTCGCCCGGGTCAACAACATCGTTGCCACAGGTTTCGTCCGACGCACATGTTGCCGAACAACCCGTACCGTCCCGGGTCGCGCAGCTTCCGTCGCCAATTCCCGTGCAGTCACCGGCGCTCGTGCAACTGGTCGTGCCGTCTGTGCAGTGCATTCCGTCGTCGCACGCCTCGCTCGGGTCGGAGACACCGTTACCGCAGTACTCACCGACACAAGTCGCCGAGCAACCGTCGCCCGACACGTTGTTGTCGTCGTCGCAGTCTTCGCCCGGATCCAGGACGCCGTTGCCGCAGGTTTCATCCGAAGCGCATATGGAGTCGCAGCCAGTACCACTGCGTGGCGCGCAGGTTCCATCGCCGATGCCCGTGCAGTCGCCGTCATCGGTGCAGGACGTCGTGCCGTCGGTGCAGTGCTTGCCATCGTCACAAGCCTCGCCACCGTCGGTCGCACCATTGCCACAGAACTCCGATACGCAGGTGGAACCGCAGCCGTCGCCATCTCGTTCGTCGCACGTACCGTCGCCGATGCCCGCGCAGTCGGCGGCCTCGGTGCAGCTGGTGCCGTCGGTGCAATGCATGCCGTCGTCGCAGCTCTCGCCCGGATCAACGATGCCATTGCCGCAGGTCTCGTCCGAGGAGCAGTTCGCCGAGCAGCCGTCGCCGCCGGTGGTGTTGCCGTTATCACAGGCTTCGCCTGGGTCGGTCACGTTGTTGCCGCAGAACTCGGGGGCGCATAGGGAGGAACAACCGTCGCCGCTGCTGCCGTTGCCATCGTCGCAGGTCTCGCCCGGGTCGATGATGCTGTTGCCGCAGCTCTCGTCGGACGAGCAGGTCGCATTACAACCATCTCCGCTGCGGGTCTCACAGCTGCCGTCGCCGATGCCAGAGCAGTCGCCGGTGTTGTTGCAGGAGGTGGTGCCATCGGTGCAGTGTTTGCCATCATCGCAGGCTTCGCTGCCGTTGAGCGCGCCGTTGCCGCAGGTGGCTGCCGAGGTACAGCTCGCGTTGCAGCTGTCGCCACCGGACGTGTTTCCATCGTCGCAGGCCTCACCCGGATCGATGGTGCCGTTGCCGCAGGTCTCGTCGGAAGCGCAGGTCGCCGAACAACCGGTTCCGTCCCGGGTCGCGCAGCTACCGTCACCGATGCCGATACACTCCACGTCGGTGGTGCAGGTCGTTGTGCCGTCGGTGCAGTGCTTGCCGTCGTCACAGACTTCGCCGGTCTCCATGAGGCCGTTGCCACAGAACTCGGCGACGCAGGTAGAGGAGCAGCCGTCATCGTCGTCGGTGTTTCCGTCGTCACAGTCTTCGTTGGCCGTCGCGTTGACCGTGCCGTCGCCACAGGTGCGCGCGGTGCAGTCGGAGTCGCAGACTGCGGTTTCACCGAAGCCGATCGACGGATCGCAGGTTTCACCAGCGGTCGCGTTGACCTTGCCGTCACCGCAAGCGTTTGACGTACAGTCGCTGTTACATGTCGCGGTCTCGCCGAACGAGACGGACGGGTCGCAGGTTTCACCAGCGGTCGCGTTGACCTTGCCGTCGCCGCAGCTGCGTGTGGTGCAGTCACTGTTACACGTCGTCGTCTCACCGAAGCCGATCGACGGGTCGCAGGTCTCGCCGGCGGTCGAGTTGGTCTTGCCATCGCCGCATACGGTCACAGTGCAGTCCGTGTTGCAGGTGCTCGTTTCGCCGAAGCCAACCGACGGGTCACACTCTTCGCTTGCGGTCGCGTTGACCTTGCCATCTCCGCAGCTACGCGTCGTGCAATCGCTGTTGCACGTCGCCGTCTCGCCAAAGCCAGCGGACGGATCGCACTCTTCGCTCGCTGTCGCATTCGTTGTGCCGTCTCCGCAGAACGCCACGGTGCAGTCGGAGTCGCAGGTCGTGGTTTCACCGAAACTGATACTCGGGTCGCACTCCTCGCCGGCGCTAGCGTTGACTTTACCGTCTCCGCAGACCCGCGTCGTGCAGTCGGCGTTGCAGGTGGACGTTTCGCCGATGCCGGCGGGGGAGGGGTCGCACTCTTCCAAGTCAACCAACGGGAGCGTCTGCACGATCGCGTCGCCGCAGACGGCGATCTTGCAGGTTGCGGTACATGCGTTCGTATCGATGGCGTCGCCGTCGTCGCACTCTTCGCCTGGATCGAGGATGCCGTTTTGGCAACCGGGGCCGGAGGTGCAGTCGGCGCTACAGGCGTCGCCGTCGCGGGGCGCGCAGGTTCCGTCGCCGACACCTACGCACGTGGATGCGTCCAGGCACTGGGTACCGTCGGTACAGTGCTTGCCGTCGTCGCAGACTTCTGGGGTGGCGATCTGGTCGTCCACCAGGTTGTTACCGCAGGACTCGTCGGACTTGCAGTTGGCCGCGCAGCCATCTGCGTCTCGTGGCGCACAGGTTCCGTCTCCGATGCCGACGCACGTGCTTGCGTCTTCGCATTCGGTGCCATCGGTGCACTCTTTGCCGTTGTCGCAGACCTCACCATTGACAGTGTCGACGATGCCGTTGCCGCAAGTCTCCAGGGACAGGCAGTCAGACGAGCAGCCGTCACCATCGGCGTTGTTGTTGTCGTCGCATACCTCGTTGCGCGGGTCGCCGACGCCGAACAGGTCGTCGGTGAAGTCGTTGCCACAAGTTTCGTCAGAGTTACACAAGGCGCTGCAACCGTCGCCGTCGATCTCGTTGCCATCGTCGCAGGCCTCGCCTGGGTCCTGGACGCCGTCGCCACAGTTCTCGAGGCCTTTGCAGTCACCGGAGCAACCGTCGCCATCGACGGTGTTTCCGTCGTCGCAAGCCTCGTTGAGCGATGTGTCGGCAAAGCTGACGTCCGTCACCGAGTTGCCGCAGGTCTCGTCGGACAGGCAGTTGGCACTACAGCCATCGCCGTCGATCAAGTTGCCGTCGTCGCACTGTTCGCCAGTGTCGACAGTGCCGTTACCGCAGACTTCCGGCGTATCGGCGATACAAGATTGATTGTTCACGTCCGCGGAACACTGTGATCCCTCCGGACATACCAGGCCATTGGCGCAGTCAACGCTCTTGCTTTCGAAGCACGAGCCGGTTGCGATTACCATTAGCGAAAACAGCGCTGCGACGAAACCGCGTCGGCACCCTGCGATGAGCAGTTTTCCCGGGGTCATAATAAGCTACCTCTCAGAAATTAAACGACGCGCCGACACCGGCAGTATCTCGACCAACGATTGGCAGGACACTCACCCCACCAGTCGAAATGCCAAGGCTCTTTTTGTGTTCTTCAACATCGATTCGATAGGGGCGCGCCCTGTTCATATAGACTAGAGCCAACCCCGACACGACGGCAGCGCCGCCGATCACATACGCGCTGAACGCGATGGTTTGTTTCGTCTCTGCCCCCGTGCGCATGTCACGGATGCCCTGGTCTGGCTGGCAGCCCAGGGTGTCGCCGCCGCAGCTGGCGATGGCTTTGTCGAAGTCGCTGAAGCCGTTCTTCGCCAGCAGGTGCACGATCGCACCGATTCCGGCAATCGCGACGCCACCGCCTACGACGGCAAACGGCTTCCAGACGGTCCACTTGCGCCGCTCACGGCTGAGGTCGGCCTCGGTGAACATCTGCAGGTTGACGGTGGTGCGCTCCGCCGGAGCAAAGATGCGCCGCACCTCTCCGCCGATGTAGCCCTTCTTCTTGGCGATCAGGGTGTGCTTGCCGGCCTTGACCAGAATCTTCTTGCTGCCTGGACCGACGAACAACTCTTCGTTGTCCAAGCTGACTCGAGCACCGGCCAGGTCGCACTTCACTTCCAACCAGGCCAACTGCGACATGATCAGAGTCTTGTACTTGTTGGCGTGGTCGAAGTTGTCTTTGCCCAGAGGTTTGGCGCCGTAGACGACCGCCTTTTCCAGGGACCGGTACACGCCCACAGGGTCTTTGACGAAAATCAAAGCCAGGGCGAGGTTGTAGTGAATCGCCGGGTGGCCCCAGTACTTGAGTGCCTCTTTATATTTTTCGACGGCGTTGGCGAACAGGGTGCTCGACACCAGGTTGTTGCCCTCGGTGAACAGCATGAGTGCTTTGGCCTGGTTGTCCGACGACACTCCGCATGCCCATGGCCGCGTGTCCTTGGTCGGGCAGTTCGACAGGTCCGGCTTGTCCGTCCCTGGGGGCGGCGCGTCCTGTTTCTTCTTGTCGTCAGGCTTCTTCTTTTCAGGAGCCTTCTCTTTATCCGGCGGTTGTTTTGGTTGATCCGGGTTGGGCTGCGCAAGCGCGGTGCCCCCCGAGAACACGAAAACGAGTAGGGCCGCGGTTGCCCCACCAACTGCGCGTTTCACCAGTCTCGACATAGTCAGCAATCCAATCGGTCAGCTAGCGGTGCGAATTACTTCAAACCCGGAATGATCGTCCCGCCCTTGGAGGCGTTATCGAGCATGTTCTGCAACTTGTCTGCACGTTCTTTTTGGCGCTTGGCCAGGTTAGCCGTCTTGCGCTGGAGGCGTTCGACCTGCTTCTTGCCAGATTCGGCCACCCCTTGCAGCCGCTTGGCTCGGTCGCGTGATTCTTCAGCGACTTTCTTGAGGCGTTTGTAGCGGTCTTTGGCCTCTCGCGACTTCTTGAGCGCGATGGTCAGTTTGGCGTTGCTCTCTTTGAGCTCTTCCTGGGTCATACCTTCGCGTTTGACCGCGGCGAGGGCTTTCTTCTCGGCCTCGATGCGATCGGTAAGGGCCTGCTTGGCTTTGGCCTGTTCCGTGTTGGCGATCTTCATCGCGCTGACGGCTTTCTCGCGGTCTAGCTTTGCTTTGCGCTCGGACGTCTTTGCAGCGGCGGCTTGTTTCTTGGCCACCTTGGCGTTCTTCGTCGCTTCCTTCTGCGACTCGTTAATGCTGAACGCCGCGCCGCTCGCGCCAACGACCATGATCGTCAGCACGGTGATCACACCGATGAAGAAGTAGCGCTTGCGCCGGTTGGCCTTGTCCGCGTGGTGGAATACCTGGGTGAGGAACTCGCGCTGAGACTTGGGCAGTTCGCCCGTGTAGCGCTTGAACCAGCGATCGGCCTCGATGACCGCGTCGCCGCGCCACAGAACACCCGGGTCCCGCCCTTTGGTGGTCCACTGCTTCGTCGCCGTGCGCAGCTGCTCGAGGAACGCCGCATCGTCCTGGTTTTCGTCCAGCCAGCGTCGCAAGGACGGCCAGCTGTGGATGAGCGATTCGTGAACGATCTCGACCGAGGCTGCGTTGCCTTCCGTTCCCTGTTGAACGACTAACAAGCGCGCGGCCACAAGGTGATCGACGAGCCGCTGGATTTCCTTGCCGTCGGTCGATAGTTCGCGCAGTTCGCGAATTGAAACGATCGCGCGGGTGCGTTCCGGTGTTACCAGGCGCAGGCAGATTTGGCGCACCAGACTCTGCGCAGCCGTGGACAGCTCGTGAAGCACAGCGTCGGCGTGGCTGGCCAGAGCACCGACAACACCACCGATGCTGTCGTAGCTGTGCTTCGTCATCAACTTGCGCGTGGTGTCGCGGCCGTCCCACAACTTGGTCGCGCAGAACTGGAGCAGGGGCAGGGCGCCCGGCGTAGTCTCCAGGTGATCGAGCATGTGCTCGATGATCTCCGGAGTTTCGTAGTGATAGCCGGCCATCTCCGCTGGTTGCGCGATGGCATCCCGCAGACCGTCGCGATTCGGCGGCGTCAGGAAGAACAACCCTTGATTGAGTTCCGCCATGAAGTGCTGATCTTCGGGAACGCGATCGAGGAAGTCAGAACGCACTGATAGCACCACGCGGAGAGGCGAGGTCGCATCGTCGGCGATGGCGCCGAGACACGCGGTAAAGGTCTGGCGCTCCACGATATCGGGGATCAGCGTGTACAGCTCTTCGAACTGATCGACGAAGAGCATGATGTTGGTGTTCTCGCGCCGCGCTCGATTGCGGAGCACAGCGCCCATGTAGCCTGGCTCTTTGCGCAGACGCTCTACCAGGGCGTGTTGCTCGGAGATGTCGTCCACGAGCGTCGTCGACGAGCCAATGAGCGGGCTGAGGATGTTGGCCAACGCCGCCAGCGGATGGCGTCCGGGTCGTACGACCAGTACTTCCCATGCTTCGCCGGAGTGCTTGAGCGCGGGAACGAGACCTGCGCGCACGAACGATGACTTACCGACGCCGGACGAACCGACGACGGCCATGATCGGCCGGTCGCGGATGCGCGTAACCATGGCAGCGATTTCGCCGGAGCGACCGAAGAACTTATCGGAGTCGCTCTCTTGGAACGCGCGTAGACCAGCGTACGGGCTCTCGTCAACATCGAGCTCGCGAACGTAACGTCCGGGAAGGAACGGCTCCAGGGCGCGCAACAGTGCGCGGGCACCGGAGTAACGCTCCTCTTTGTCCTTCATCAAGCAGCGGTCGATGACGTCGCAAAGCGCGGTTGGTACATTTGGCGCTGCATCGCGCAGCTTGGGCATGGGGCGCTCGAGCATCGCCGTGATGACGAGCTGTTTGCCGCGGAGCGGATCCAACGGATGCTTACCCGCAAGCATGCGGAACAGCATGATGCCCAGGGCCCAGATGTCGGTGCGGTCGTCGATGTCGACCCCAATGCCCCATTGTTCCGGGGACATGTACGACATGGTGCCCATGATCGTACCCATGCGGGTCAGCTCGGTGCTCTCGCCGACGAACGAGTCGTCCCAGTTACTGTCGGCGAGGCTTTGACCTTGACCACCTCCAGCTGGCTCGGCATCGGCGCCTTCGCCCTGAAGAATCTTGGCGATACCGAAGTCGAGGACTTTGATGGTTCCCGAGTCGGTCACGAAGATATTGTCTGGCTTCAAGTCGCGATGGACGATGCCCAGCTCATGGGCGCAGACCAGGGCGCGGACCACCGGAACCATGAGTTCGACCGCGCGGGCCGGCGGCAAACGGTTGCCACCCTCCACGTGTTTGGTGAGCGTCGCGCCGCGCAGGTACTCGAGCACCATGTACGGGGCCGCGTCGTGTTCGTTGACCTCATAGATGACAACGATATTTTCGTGTTGGGCTTGTGCCGTCGCGCGGGCTTCGAGGATGAAGCGCTGGGTCAGCTCGTGGTGTGTCGTCTGCAGGAACTTGATGGCAACGCGACGTCCAAGTTTGGTATCGCGGGCGAGGAACACGGTACCCATGCCGCCGCGTCCGAGCTCACGGATGAGCTCGTATTGCCCCACCAGCTCGCCGGGTTCGGGCATACGCACGGTCTGCCAATTTGCCGAGGACTGTTGGGCGGGCTTGGGCGCAGGTGCGGGTGTGTGCGGTGCCGCTGCTGGCGGCGCGTTGATGACGCCGGCCTGGGCGTTCTGCGGACGCTCGTATGAGGTCGCGCCTTCGGCCGGGTGGACCACCACCTTTGGCGTCGACGCCACGGGGACGCTGCCAGCGGAAATGATCGTTCGCTGCTCTGAAGGCTTCGCAGCAATCGGCGTTGGAGCTGCGCCGGACAGCACGACGGTTTTACTGTCGGGCTTTGTTTGGTCTGGGTTACTACCTTCTGCAAGCAGTCCGGTACCCACGACTTGTTCTGCGACCACCTGTGATTCGCCGACGATCATTTCGGCCTCGTCGAGGTCGGGTTCGAGCATCGTCTTGTCGAGGTCGGCGGCGCGGATCGCGTCTTCTACCCCATGTGATTCTTGGTCTTTCATCTCTGATGAGCTCCCTGGGCGGTGCACAATACGCCCCACCTCCCACGTCCCCTCCAGGGCGGGTAGGCCAGCGTAATAGTGAAATCATAATCGATCTATGCGGGCGACAGGCGCCTGTGTGGCGTTTTTGAGAAAGCGGGGTAGCCAAAGCGCATACACATCACGTGTGGCCAATGCACTTCGAGCTATACTGGGTGGCCGAGTCGGTAACGTATGGAAATGAAAAGATGTCTGTTGTTGAGCCTGGCGCTCATCGTAGGTGGATGTGCGAGCGGCACCGAGGCCGTTGATGCGGGTGCACCTATCGACGCCTCTATTAACGTCGTTGATGCGAATCACACTGATGGAAATCCACTTATTGATGCGTCGGTCGCGCTAGCAGACGCTCCCGTCGCGGTGGCGGATGCGGGATCACCGCTCAACATCGGCGCGCGCATCGTCGAGCTCTACTACGATCATACGAGCGGCGATGACGGAGCCGAATGGGTCAAGCTGTACAACGGCACGCCGAGCTCGATCAATCTGAGCACCTATGCGTTGGGTTGGGGCGGAACTGACTATACGTACGGCCTCACGCAGCTAGCCGGTACGGTGCCCGCGTATGGTTGCGCCGTCATCGGTGGACCACTCAGCACACCCACCAGCGGTTCGCCCATGTTCGACTTTGCGGTCAACTTCGACCCGGACATGCAGAACTCTGGTAGCGCTGGCGATGGGGTGGCTCTGTTTAACGTCCCCTCGTCTTCGGTTCTGGCTACGACCGTCCCGGTGCACGCCGTTATCTACGGACCGAACAACGACAACGGGCTCTACGATGAGAACGGTGCCGGCGGCGATGTCGATGTTGCCGCCGCGCCAAGCGAGAGTTCGATTCGCATGAAGGCGGACCAGACGTGGGAAATCAACCCGACCCCGACGCCAAACGACTGCTTGCCGTTTCCCCCATAGCGACCTGTTAGCTCAGCCAGGTCCAGCTCAGCGGTTCTCGTAGCCCGGTTCTACTTCTCGTCGGTCTCGTCTTCGTACAGGCCGTGGCGTTTGTGCCAGGCTTCGATGGACTCGACCGGATAGCGTGGGTGCTGCAACGAATCGTCGGGCTCGTCAGCCCACGGCGCCTTGAAGTCGAGCATGATGGCGACGCGCTCCGGAGGTGTGGGGAGCGGTGTGTCAACGGACGACGCGAACGGATACACCCACTGGGCCCAGCGCGGGTCGGCAACCCACAGGAAACTGCCACACTGGCTGCAGAAGTGACGTTTAGCGGGACTTAGCCCATCGCCCTCGTGACTTTCGGTCTCGGACTTCTTGGCCTGATAGATGGTCAGCTTGTCGTCGCCGGTGACCTTCAGCGTATTCGCCAGCGCCATGATGTTGATGGTGAACGCCGCGCCCGCCGTCTTTCGGCAGATCGAGCAGAAGCACTGCATATAAGGATAGGGAGTGCGGGTTTCTACCGTGTACCCGACTGCGCCGCAGTGACAGGAGCCCTTGATCTGCATGGCTGTAGTATAGTCACGGCAAGGGGCTATGAGCGAACGCGCAGGCATGATGGTCGCGGGCAAGTACGAACTGCTCGAGAAGATCGGCGAAGGCGGAATGGCGACAGTGTGGCGCGCGATGATGCGTGGCGCTGCCGGCTTTTCTCGCGCAGTCGCCATTAAGAAGGTCAAACACGAATTCCATGCGAGCGATCGGTACATCCGAATGTTCGTCGAGGAAGCTCGGGTGGGCTCGGAGTTGGCGCATCCCAACATTGTCCAGGTCCTGGACTTCTGTACGGATGACAGCGGTGCCTACTACCTGGTTATGGAATGGGTGGAAGGGTTGGATCTCGCCGCCTTCGTAAACTCGTTCGCCCGCGCTGGTGACAAAGCGCCGTGGCCACTGGTGGTCGCTATCGGCATCGGTGCCCTGCGTGGTCTCGCCGCGGCTCACGAACGCCGCCGGGACGATGGCAACCCGGCTCCAGTGATTCATCGAGACATCAGCCCGCACAACATTCTGTTGGCCGGCAACGGCATCGTAAAGCTGAGCGACTTTGGTCTGGCTCGCGCGCGCGATCGCATGGATAGTCTGACAGCGCCGGGCACCGTGAAGGGCAAGATCAGCTATTGGTCGCCCGAGATCGCGGGTGGTGGCGAAGCCGGCGTCGCGTCCGATATCTTCGCCATGGGCGTGGTCCTGTGGGAGTCCCTGGCCGCCGAGCGACTGTTCGACGGTGCGACGGATGTGGAAGTCTTCCGCAAGATCTACGCGTGTGACGTCAAGCCGCTCAACTCGCGTCGGGACGACATTCCCGCCCGCCTGTCGGCGGTTCTGTACGAGGCCCTCGACGCCAAGCCGGAGAACCGGTTCGAGACCGCACGTGAGATGGCTCAGCAGCTGTCGGATGTGCTCAAGAAATCTAAAACCAGTGATGCACACAACGCGTTGAGCGAAGAGATTCTGCGCGCGCGCCACCGTCTGGGTGGTCGCTACTTGCCGCGCCAGACCCCCGCAGGTGGCGTTCCTGTGCCCGAAGTCGCATCTCTGGAAGAAAGCCACGCAGCCGGTGGCTCGATTGATATTCAATTCTCGGAAGAGAAACGAAAGCCCGAGTAACTGTATTAGACTGGTTGGATGGCTCGTGCCACCGCAGTCGGCGCGGCGATTCTGTTCGCCGCGTGCTCGTTCAATCAGGGCGGGGTGTCGTTCGTCGACGGTGGGCAAGATCCGCGCATTGACGCAGCGGCGCCGATTGATGGCGCCGTGGGGATCGATGCATCGACGCCGGACGCGTGCGCAGCCAGCTGCGAAAGCATCGTTCCGTCCAACGGTGTCGATCAAGATCAACTGTCGGGTGTGACGACGGGGCTGGCGTTCGGTGCTGGCTCGACTTCGACGATCAACACCGACGACGGTCAGGTCGTCACCGGTGGTGGCACGATCGTGCGCGGTCCGGGCGGCGGTGTGGTCGACGGGGTTCGGTTCGAACAATTGTCAGGGTCCGTTGCGGTGCTTGGCGTGTCGGAACTGTTCCTCGCCCAGGACGCGTACGTTCGTGTTGTCGGGAGCCGGGCGCTGATCGTGTTGAGCGCCGGCAACGTGACGATTAACGGTGCCATCGATGTGAGCGGTGGTTGCATCGCTGGCGGTGTTACCTGCGCTGGGCCTGGTGGCGGTACGGGAACACCCCACGAGGGAACGCCCGCGACTGGCTGTGCGCCCGGAGGCAATGGTGGCGGCGGTAATGGGCTGCCACCGGAGACCGGTGGTGGGGGCGGTAGCTTCGGCACTGCTGGTGGTCCGGGCGGGGGTGATGGCGCGTCTGATCCGGGCGGTGTCGCTGGTGTGTTGCCCGGAACGTGCTCGGGCGCGACCCTGGTGCCACTGATGGGCGGCGGCGCCGGAGGTTCCGGTGGGATCGACGGCGACGGCGGTGACGGCGGCGGCGGAGGCGGAGGTCTACAGATCACGTCGTACACGCGAATCGATCTGATAGGTCCGGGAATGGCAGGACGGCCAGTTGGCATCATTGCTTCGGGCGCTGGTGGTCGCGGAGGCGAGGCGAGTGACGGTGGCGGCGGTGGCGGTGCAGGCGGCGGAATCTTGCTGGAGTCACCGGTGATCAACTTGAGTAATGCGACCGTTGCTGCCAATGGCGGCGGCGGCGGCGGCGGTGGCAACGATCCAGATGGGTCGATCGGCCAGAGCGGATTGTTCGGCAGTGCCCAGGCTGTTGGCGGCGACGACGACCGCCAGGGCGGGTCGGGCGGTTCGGCCGACGGAGCGGCGACGGGCGGCGAGGGCGGTGGCGACGATTGCGGGGGCGGCGGGGGCGGCACGGGCATCATTCGGTTCAACGTCGGCCAGACCGGGCTTATCCTCGATCCCAACGTGGTGATTAGTCCGGCGTTTACCCGGGGCGACTTGACCGTCAGATAGCCGTACAATCGGCGCGTGGCAGTCGCTCAAATCATCCGGCGCAAAGGCGCGGTGCAGTTTCGTGTCGGTTTTGGCGAGGACTCGCGACGGTTAGATCCCATCGACGACGTCGCTGACGACTTGCTCGGCGCGTTCGTCGAGATCGAGGAAGACGCGGACGCGACCCGCGCGCGCATTCGCACCAACGACGGCGCGCCGGTTATTCTGGCAGGAGCAGACACGGCGCTGGCGGCTCTTTATCTACTCGCTGTCCGCAACGGCCTGCGCGTCGACTTCCCCGCGCCAGTCTGGCAAGAAGCCGACGCTTGGATAGCCTCGCCCGGCATCGACGACGATGCATTGGTCGACTTGACCAAGTTGCCGTTCATCACCATCGACTACGAGCGTTCATTCGACCTGGACCAGGCCATGTACATCGAGGTCGTGAGCGGCGGCCACTGCCTGTACTACGCTCTGGCCGACGCTGCTTACTACGTGCGCCCCGGCTCGGCGCTGTTCGATGAAGCCGTGCACCGGGCATCCAGTTACTACCTGCCCGGGTTGACCGTTCCCATGTTGCCGAGCTGTCTGTCCGAGGGCATCGTGTCCCTGAACGAAGGGGTCGATAGGCGCGCGTTAGTCCTGCGTATCGTCGTCGACACCGCGGGCGCCGCAACGAGCACCGAGTTGATCCGTGCGCGTGTGCGCAGCCGGGCGAAACTCACCTACGATGGCGTGCAAGCTTTCATCGACGATCCGGCTGCGAGCGAACTCGCCGGCAAGGACTACACCGAAACGTTGCAGCTGTTGCGAACGATCGGTGAAGTGCGGATCGCCCGGGCCGAAGAGCGTGACGTGGTCAAATTCGACCGGGTAGCAGCGGGCCTGCGACTTGCGGGCGACGACGCCTCGGAATTGTCGATTTCCGCGGAGGCACGCAACGACGTTCAACTGTGGAACGAGCAGGTTTCGCTGCTGTGTAATATCGAGGGCGCTCGCTTCCTGCGAGAGCGCGTGGACGCCACAACCGGGTTTGCCGGCGTGTTCCGAGTCCATCCGCCGCCAACCGCCGAAGAGATGGACCGCTTGTGCGGCGCTATCGAGCGCCTCGTCAACACTCTTGAGCTGGACGAGTCGTGGCTCTGGCGTCGGCCGGAAAGTCTCGCCGATTACGTCGCCCGGTTACCGACCGACGGCGAAGGTGCGCGCTTGTCGCAAGCGCTGCAGCGACAGGCCATGCTCATCAATGTTCCGTCGTACTTCGCGACCGAACCGGCGCCCGGACACTACGGCATCGGCGCTGCCGCCTATAGTCGGTTCTCTTCGCCCATGCGCGAGATGGTCGGCGTGGTCACCTCGCACATGGCGTTTCACCAACTTGCGAGTACCCCCATCAGTGACAGTGGACTCGACCGGGACCACGTCGAGAAGATCGTCAACGGCGGCAATCACGCCAAGAAACTGCAGAAGCGAATCACTCGCCACGCCAACAAGTTGGCCCTCGACCATTTGTTCGCCCGTGACGTCGCCGCCGACGCCAAGGAGCGACCTGTGCGCGTGGGCACGGTGATGGGCGTCAGCGCGTCGAAGCTCTACGTGCAGCTCGACGATCCGCCCGTCGAAGTGAAGCTGTACACAGCCGATCTCACCGTGTCCCTTGGAGGGAAGTTGGACATTCCCAGTCGGTTCGAACTCATCGCCGCGGATGGACGTTGCATTCGTGTCGGTGACGCACTCAATGTCAGCGTCGACCGCTACGACGAAGATCGTCAGCGCTGGATTCTCTCTCCGGTGTAGCTAGCGCGGCGGCTACGCTGTTTCGCCGCCGTGCACGATCATCACCGAGCAGTCACTGTGGCGCACCGTAAGCTCCGCGACGCTGCCGAGGATGAATCGGCGGAGACCACGCCTGCCGTGACTGCCCATGACAACCAGCCCGCAGTCGTTCTCACTGAGCCAGTGCTGGATCCCGTCGGCCGGGGTCGCTTCCACCTGGCGAAAATTGAACTCCACGCCGTCCTGAGACGCTCGGTTGAGCATGTCCAGGCCCTTCTTTTGCGCTTGGGCCAGCATGCTCGTACGGATGGGCTCGTAGATTTCACGGGCGGCTCGCATGGACGCCGACGTCGCGCCAGTAAGTGGCGGCACGGTCCAACAATGCAGCACGGTGACGTTAGTACCTGGCCGGGCTAGTGACACGGCCATCTGCAACGCGCGCTCCGAGTTCTCCGAGAAGTCCGTCGGCACGAGAATGTTGTCGAATCCGCCGCGGCCCGCCGCGTCACCTGCGCGCGCGACCAGGACGTTGGTCTCGGTCAGACGCGTCGTGCGCTCAGCGACGCTGCCAAGTAAGAAACGTTTGATACCCGTGCGGCCATGGGTGCCAACAACAACCAGGTCCGCGCCGAGGTCCTTGGCGGCCTCTGCCAGTTTGGAATCGGCGAAACCATCCATGACCATGTGGGAAATTTCGACGCCCTGTCCCATGTAGCGCTCGCGTAGCGCGTGCAGTTTCGTGCGGTCGTGCTCCACTTGTTCGTTGAGTCGACCCAGGAACGCCTCGGCCGTACTCCTCATCGACTCGGGAACGTCGATCTCGTCGGGCACGACACCACAGTGAAGTAGCGTGAGCGACGCACCGGTCGTGCGCGCGATTTCCAGCGCCTGCTCGACTGCCACCTGGGATTGGTCTGAGAAGTCGACACCAACAACGATCTTGGAGATGGTCATGGTGGGGAGAATAGCAAGAGATGTGCCGCCAGCTGCCTCGTGGACTTACACAGTCGCCCCCTCACCAAGTACCTGCATTTTTTGCGTTTGAGACCCCGGCAGCGAAGAATCTGCAGGCCGAATCATCAGTTACACCACAGCGCAGCCGATCCCAGGGCGACGACTAGCGGCAGTTCGCACAGCACGAATGCCACGACGGCGCCACCAACGCCGGCGGCCAGCCAGCGACGTTTGCGTGTTGGCGCGAACAACCGTTTCACTTCGGCCGAGTGGCTCTCACTTTGGATGGTCACCCAGATGAAGCGGGTGTCCATCTCATCCTCGGTGATGGTGAACGTGGCGAAGCTACAGCAGTCCCGTTCGTAGTCCACGAACTCTCGAGCGGCCTGGCGTTCCTCCGCGGGCAGTTGAAACGCGATCCCGTTTGGCAGTTCGCGTCTCAGGGTGACTTTGGGCAGCAGTTCGCGCTGCAACAGAGCGCGCCGACTGCGCAGCGTATCCGTGGGTAGAGAGCAACTCGTTTTCGACATGGCTCAAACGTACGAGTTAAAGTACGCTTTAAGTCAAATGAAAATCGACCGCGAACTATCGATCGGTGAGGTCGCCGCCCGGGCCAAGTTGAACGCATCCGCCATTCGCTACTACGAAAGCGAAGGCTTGCTGCCAGCGAGCCGGCGGCGGAGCGGGCGCCGGGTGTATGACCCGAGCATTCTCAACCGGCTGGCGGTCATCGACATGGCCAAGCGCTGCGGGTTCAGCGTGGCGGAGATTCGCCAGCTGTTGGCGGGGTTGTCGCGCAAATCCCCTCCCGGTGTGCGCTGGCGCAACCTGGCGAGCAAGAAAATCACCGAGCTCGACCAGCGAATCGCGGAAGCCCAACAGATGAAATCAATGCTTGGTGCCCTCTCACGCTGCGAATGCCCCACCTTGAACGATTGTGGGCTGGCCGTGCGAGGGCAGGGCTAAGCCGTTCTGTTTGGCCGGCGGGCTTGTTATCATTCGGCATGTCCGAGGGGGACTTTGAAGACCAGGAGACCTTCTCCCGGCCTGATCTCAATGAGCGTCGTGAAGAGGAGCGCGTCGGCACGTCGCTGCGCGTGGACTACGAAAGCTTCGACGAATTCGTCGTCGCCTACGCAGCGGACATCAGCCAGGGCGGACTATTCGTTCAGGCCGAAGACCTGCTTCCGGAGGGAAGCGTTGTTCGCTTGCTGCTCAAGCTTCCCGAAGACGGACCGACGCTGAAGATCATCGCTCGGGTCGCGCACCTGGAGACGTCCGCCAAGCGAACGGGCATGGGCATGGAGTTTCTGAACGTAGAGGGCCTGCCTCTGTCGGAACAGTTGTCCGGTTACCTGACTCTGCGAATGGCCGATGGCGTGGCGCCTGGTTCCGATAGCCCGGCCAAGATCGTGGTCGTTGACGACGACGCGGCTTTTCGCCATCAGGCCGTTACTGTCATGGAGAAAGCTGGCCACTCGGTTCAGATCGCTCATAACGGTTTGGAGGCTCTCGGCCTCATCCTGCGCGACCCACCTGACCTCATTCTGGCTGACGTCGAGATGCCGACCATGGACGGCTGGCAGTTGCTGCGCATGGTGCGCGCCCGGCCTGGCCTGTGTCATGTCCCCATCATCTTCATGACCAAGCTGTCCACGGAAGAAGAGCGACTCAAGGGCTATCGCCTGGGCGTCGATGACTACATTCCCAAACCGTTCCTGTTCGAGGAACTTACGGTCCGCGTAAGCCGCGCCCTAACGCGCGCCGCAACTCGCCGGCCCACCGGACCTCGCAACGCACTCCGCGGCGACCTGGCGCAGGTGTCGCTTGTCAGTGTGCTGCAGTTCGTCGAGATCGAGCGTCGCACCGGGCTGCTGCTCATCGTCGATGGCGAGCGCCTGGCCACCTTGCACATTCGCGATGGAAGCGTCGTCGCGGTGGACACCGGCGGGCTCTCGGACGTTATCGGCGTGGAGCGCTTGTACGAGGTGCTCGACTGGAGTGAAGGCAGGTTCGAGCTGACCAGCGCCGACGTAGACATCGAAGACAGCATCGGCGAGTCGACGTCGTATGTTTTGCTCGAATACAGCCGTCGCAAAGACGAACACGGCCACAAGTAGCCATATTCCCGCTCATTTCTAGCAGAATCTCACAGGCTTTTAGCCTGGCAGATTGGCTCGTTTAGGCGCTATAACGCGCCCAATGCGTCAATCCATCATTGTTTCGACTTTCACTCTCGTAGCTTTCGCATGCGGCGGCGGCACCACCACGACCAAGAAGGATCCGGTCAAGCCGAAGGTGGTTACCGTCAAGCCCAAGCCGGCGACCACGACCGCGCTGCCCACGGATCCGAACGCGCCGTTGGCTCTGTCGTCCCGGGTAAAAAAGGGCGTGCTGCCCAACGGGCTCACCTACTTCGTGCGCGCCAACAAGGCCCCGGAGAAGCGCGGTGAGTTCTGGTTGGTCGTCAACGCTGGTGCGTTCCACGAAGAGGAAAACCAGCGCGGCCTGGCTCACTTCGTCGAGCACATGGCGTTCAACGGCACCAAGTCGTTTCCCGAGAACAAGTTGATCTCCAAGTTGCGCAACCTGGGCGTCAAGTTCGGTCCGCACATCAATGCGTACACGTCTTTCGACGAGACCGTCTACAAGCTGCGCGTGCCCACCGACAATCCCAAATCGGTCGCGTTGGCGCTGAAGATTTTGGCCGAGTGGGCGCAGGACGTGACCATGAACGCCAAGGACGTCAACGAAGAGCGCGGCGTGGTCAATGGTGAACGTCGCAGCAGCTCGGGCCCGCAGCTGCGCATCGCTAAGAAGCTGCTGGGCAAAGTGTTCAACGTCAGCAAGTACGGCAAGCGTCTGCCCATTGGCCTGGAGAAAGTCATCAGCAACGCGCCGGCCAGCCTGCTCAAGAAGTTCTACAAGGACTGGTACCACCCGGGCAACATGGCCGTGATCGCCGTTGGCGACTTCGTTGCCAGTGACATCGAAAAGCAACTCAAAGACGTGTTCTCGAAGCTGACCAAGCGCGACAACCCGCGGCCGCAGCCCAGCCGCGCCATCTCCAAGCGCAGCGAGTATCAGATTCTGAAGATGCACGACAAACAAATCCCCATCGCCGCGGTAGTCCTCGGTCGTATTCGGAGCAAGCGGCCGACGATGAGCATGGCGGACAACCGACGCACTTTCGTCGAGCAGATCGCGATCCGCATGCTGACCACCAGACTTGCCCAGGCAAAGACCCGCGGCGTCGCGCGCTACATGGCGGCCCAGGGCCTCGCATCGCAGCTCGTGCGCTCCGCCGAAGCTCTTGGCGTATTCGCCGCCTCGGCACCTGGCAAGCTCAAGTTGGCCCTGACCGACGTGCTCAACGAAATGGAGCGGGCGCGTCGCCACGGCTTTACCAAGGGCGAGTTCGACCGAGCCACCGCCGGGGTCATCGCTCGCTCTAAGAACGTCGTCAAGGAGGAGCTTGCTTCCACCGAGAGCAGCACCAGCCTGGTCGCTGAGCTTGTGCGGCACTTTCTCAGTAAGGAAAGCGCACCTGGCCGAGTCATGGAGCACACGATGCTCATGCATTTCACCAAGACCGTGACCCTGGACGAGCTCAAGGCGGTCATGGAGACCTTGATGAACGCAAAAGACCTGCGTATCGCGTCCATTTCGCCCAGCGCGAAAACCCTGCTGTCCAAGCAAGACATTCTGACCGAGCTGGCCGCGGTCAAAGGCCGTCAGCTCGTCGCCTACAGCGACAAGAAATCCACCGAGCCGTTGATCAAAGTAGCGCCGACCCCGGGCAAGATTGCCTCGGAGAAAGTGCACGAGAAAATCGGCGTCACCGAGTGGGTGCTGTCCAACGGAGCGCGCGTCGCCTTCAAGCAGACCATCTACAAGAAAGACCAGATCCTGATGCGCGCCGCCAGTCGTGGTGGCAGCTCGCTGCTGTCCAGCGCCGACCTGCGCAAGACCTACAGCGCGAGTTCGACCGTCTGGCGTGGCGGACTAGGTGCTCTCGACACCATCGCTCTGGAAAAACGGCTCGCCGGACGCAATGCTAGCGTCGTGCCGTTCATCGGCCCGTTCGAGGAAGGCTTCAGCGGTAGCTCGAGCGTGGACGACTTCGAGACCATGTTGCAGCTTGTGCACCTGGGCTTCACCGCCCCGCGCAAAGACGACAAGACCTTCAAGATCTGGCGCGAGAACACCCTGCAGGCAACGAAGCTGGCGCAGAACCTGCCCGAGAAGCGATTCAGCGACAAGCTGCAGCCGCTGCAGACCAACAACAACCCGAGGATGTTCGTCGTCACCGAGAAGTTGATCAAGGGAGTCGACCTGCAGAAATCCTACGACCTGTTCAAGAATCGGCTGCAGGACGCCAGCGACTTCTCGTTCGTGTTCGTAGGCAACTTCAACCTGAAGAAGATCAAGCCACTCGTTCTCAAGTACATCGGCTCGCTGCCGAAACTAGGTCGCAAAGAGAACTACAAGATCCACAAGTGGCGCGTCAATCGCGTCAAGCGTCGCCTGGTGATGAAGGGTGGCGACAAAGCCCGCGCCCGCATGTCCTTCTACTATCGGAAAGCAACCCGAGGAAAAGTCAGCAAGAAGGAAGAGATGGCCTACAAACTCTGGGCCGACGCATTCTCGATGCACACCACCAAGCTCTTCCGCGAGAAACTCGGCGCCACCTACGGAGTCCGAGTCAGCACCCGCTTCGTGGCGCGCAAGAACTACAGCGAGCTCCGAGTCCAGTTCGACAGCAAACCCGGCAAGTGGAAGAAGCTAGAGAAGCTAGCCCTCGCCGAGATCCGCAAAGCCGCCCGCAACGGAGTCAAAGCCGACCACTTCAAGAAAGCCCAGAAGGCCGCGCTCAAGACCCTCGAAACCCAGATGACCTCCAACTGGTTCTGGCGCTACCAGCTGTCGTTCTCCTACATCGACAAAGAGCCCCTCACCAGCATCAATGACTGGGAAGGCATCATCCGCGAAATGAAGCTCGCCGACCTAAAGAAAGCCGGCCGCCGCTTCATCGCCCCCAACAAGCCCGTCATCGGCATCCTGCACCCATAAGCCACCCCACCAAACCAACCGGCCCCCAGGCCGAGCACCCCACCAAACCCCGGGCACTTGCCCGGGAGTACCGCCACCCCAGCTCGAACCCCAACATTCCCCCCGGCAACTACTTGACACTCCACCCCAGCCCCGCTAAATAACCTCACCCAACGCGGGAGTAACTCAGTGGTAGAGTGCGACCTTGCCAAGGTCGACGTCGAGGGTTCGAATCCCTTCTCCCGCTCCATAACTTAGTAGTGAAGACGGCCGGTTAGAGTCCCAACTCCCCCGGCCGTTTTCTCTTTTCGGCGGGACCCAAGCGGCGGTCCCACACGAAGTCCCACAACCGGGCTGATTCCCGATCCGCGGGGCATTTCGACGCCGATTTCGCCTCGTTTTTCGATCTTCGAGGTTCATGCCTGCTCCGCCTCCTCTGGTTTGAGCGGAGGCCAGTCTGCGCTCTGTGCCGCGTGCAGGAGCATCAGCGCCTTCACCAGAGGCTCAGCCGGACCCACATCCACTGAGTCCAGGTATCTGTAGAAGCTCTCTTCTGGATTCAGCCCATTGATACGGTGGTCCTCGAAGATTCGGAACTCGAACGTCCGCTCAACCTCCTCCATGCGAAAGGTCACGCCATACACCATCGGCTTCAACAAACGAATACCTACCACTTCTACCTTGGCCACTAGCCTTCGCTCCCTTCGCCGTCGCCCTGGATAAGACGCACGACATTGCTAATTGCAAGCCTCTTCTCGTCCAACCGCACCGTCGAGTAGTGCTCCCTCATCCGGTCCGTCACATGGCCCGTCAGCGACTTCGTCACGATCGCATCCACGCCAGCGCGCCGAGCAAGATCGTTGAACGTCCGGCGCAATCCGTGCGGCGTGAACCGCCCTTCGATGCCGGCAATCTCGCAACAGATCTTCCACGACTTACGAACACTGGACGATGCCCGCAACCCGCCAGTGGTGGACGGAAACATCCAGCCACTCTCAACGCCCTTAGCCTGAGTGCGCACCAACTCGTTCCGCTGCCACTTCAGAATATCCGCCAGCTCAGGAGCCAGCGGAATCCGTCGCGGTGCACGCTTCTTGCGCGTGATCGGTCCAACCTCGCCACGAAACTGCCGGCGATTCACATGAAGCACCGCCTGTTCGTAGTCCACGTCTTCCCACTTCAACGCGCTCGCATGCGTGAACCGAAGCCCCGTGTACGCCAGCACCGCAACGATGCCGTAGTGCTGTGGAGCCTCCAGCTTGAACGCCTCCAGCAACCGGCCCAGTTCCGCCACCGTGATCGAGTTCACGTCGGTCGGTTCAGGAGCCTCCGGAAACGAAACCCGCGCCGTAGGATCCCGGGGCAGGTCGAGCTGATACATCGCGTCAGTCATCATCGTGCGCAGCGTCCGATACCATCCATGCACCGAGCGAACCGAGTAGCCCCCTTTGAGCTTCTCATTCACCCAGAGCTGGACGTCATGCCCGCGCAGCTCGTCACAGAACAAATCACCAAGACCCGGCAGCACATGCTTTTCAAGAGCCGTCGCGTACCGCACCGCGGTTCCCGTCGTAACCGTCGCGCTCTTTGACTCGATCCACGATTTCGCGAAGTCCGAAACGCGTTTGCGTTCCACCGCGTCTACGTGAGCCGTTTCGAGGAGCTCCGCCAGCTTCTTGGAAGCTTGCCGTGCCGTCACGCCCTTCAAAATCTTCGTGACCTCCTTTCGTTTTCCCGTCCGAGGATCGCGATACGCACCGCGAACCCTGAACACCTTCGGTTCCAACTTCGTTACACCCGGATACTTCGTTTTCTCTCCAACCTTCTTTGCCACGAGAATCCTTTCCGGGCGCCTCGCGGCCAAAACTATAGCGGGCAGCCCGAGCCGCGACAAACCGCTCCAGCTCATCGACCGTGAACAAAAACACCCCCCGCGGCCCACGCCCAGCCGGCCGCAACTCCCCCCGCCGGACAGCCATTCGAACTCCGGAAGTCGTCTGAAAGCGCAGGTAGGCCGCTGCCTCTGCCGTTGTCAGAAACGGCGAACCCGTTTGCCCGGACAGTTCTACGCCACGATCCGTCGCACGGGATCGGTTCCGACGATTGCTCTAATCGTGCTCACAGAACTCTGAGCGCGTGACTACTTCGTCGGCGCTTTGTGTTTTGAGTAGTTGCCAGTTGGATAGCGATAATCGGCCGGCAGGGTGGCGCCGCATTGGCACCTTTTATCGTCGTTACCTGCCCCGGTTTCCGGGGCGTCTGAGGACATAGTCCCACGGAAGAGTTTGCTAGGGGCGGTTAAGGGCTTTGCGTTACGACGTCAAGGTCTCTGGCCAAGCACTGAGCGTGAACTGTGACAAGCGCATCGCCGATTCCAAACGCAGCCCACATGTCTTCGCTCGCAATTCCCGCGAGCACTCCATCCGAGCCAAGGAACTCCGAAACGGAGATAGCGGTGACCGCGTAACTCGGCCAGTGCATCGCCCAGGCACTCGCGTCCCGTGCATCGGTCCATATGGGCAGAAAGTCGTCCCCGTCGGGCGTTACACCATTCGCCCAAGCCCCTTCGGCGGACGAGTAGAAAGAGTATCCGCCCCGGCTGAGTTGGCGAACCGCCTTTGGGTAATCTGCCATCAGCGTTTCAGCCGCATGCCCCACCTCGTTTACGAGTAACACCTCCCGCTCACGACCGTGAATGTGCGCCGCAAACCCAAGTAGCAGCGCCTGTTCGAATTCACTCCGACCGTTGTCGTCGGTGCGATATCGCTCACTGTCGACGACAGCATGCTCAATTACGGATGCTACTTCCCACCCCTCCACGAGTAAGTTGCGTTCGATGAGCGCTTCGGGCGGGTCGGCGCTCACGGGCACCCAACAACCGATCGCTGCACCAGCGTACTCTGTGAAACTCTGCCCTTCCATGTGTGGAAAAGCGTCCACGACGAAGTGATGACATTTACTATTCATGCTTTGGCTTCCGCTTCTTGTCTCCACGCTTGTTGAAGTGTGTCTTCCTAGGGCCGCGAATTCGTCTACCCTGGCTATCGACAGCGTGATTGTGCTTGGGTTGTACGGTGGTGGCGGCGTCGGTCACGTGCCCACCGCTACCTTGCGCCTGGGCTCCATCCTTCGCCTTCTTCTTGGTTGCCGAGTTCGAGTAGTGGTACACCGCTTTCTTGCTTGGGCCAATACGAGTTCCGTTTCTTGTAGCTGTTTGTCCGTTGGCCGTGACGACATCATCGCAGTTGTTGTTGTGGACCCAGATCGCCGCGCCGCCTACGAAGTAGGTGTGAAATCCGGCAACCGTGAGATTGTATACGGTTGCCACGCTCGCTGTTACTGTCGCGGCGGTAACAGTCAGCCCGACACCAGACGCGGTCCACAATCGTTGTCCAGCCCGCAGCTTGCCAGCATCGACCCAGCCCGTCCCCTGGACCCAAAACGGATGTTCCGCGGTTGTCTGGATTACATCTCCACCAGCAAGGGCGACATCTATGATTGCAACACGATGCCGGACGAAGGTCCGCTCAACTGGCTTGTAGCCAAGCAGACCGGTGCGTTCATCACGTGACAAGACCAGGTCCCCGACCTCTACCGCCTCGATGACCTTGGTTCCATTTGCGGTACGCACCAGCGTCCCCGCTACAAAACAACCCGTCCGCGGCGTCGGCTTGCTGAGCTTCGTGGGAGCCCGCTCGAGTGGGTTCAACTTGTCGGCAGCGTAGTTTCTGATGGCGTCCGTATTGCCTTCGCTAATCGAGGTCCCAACGGCGTAGCCGGCCTCGAAGGGCACAACCACATTGCGGGCCATGAACCTAACAACAGGTTTCCCGAGATCGAAATCACCCCCGCCTTCCATCGCTCCGCTCACGGAGCGACTTGCCGTAAGCTGGTCGACCGCAGCCGGATTGCCAGCGACAGAGTCCGGCAGTCGTGGAACCACATCAACGACGTAGGTGTCGATCTCACGCCCGTCGGGGTCCAAATAGCGCAATGGGTTGTTCGCCGTGAATGCGTACAAGTTCATCCGCCGCGGCTCACCCACGCCTCTGTCCGGCACAAACCGATACAACGGATCCGACTGCGTCCAACTCATGAACAGCTTGTCGTAGTACCGGTACCCGTAATACGCGAGCCGTGACAGTTGGTCGTGTTCCTTGCCGTTGAACCGGCGCAGATGATTGTCAGCATCGCCTGTCGATTCGAGCAGCTCACCGAACGCACCGTACTGATAGCCAGCCGTCGCGTTGCCATCCTTATCCAACGACACGATCAGGTTGCCCAGCATGCTGTGGTGCGAGTAGTCCACGGTCTTGCCGTTCTCAATCCGCGCAATCGGCGAACCAAGCGACACGTGGGCCCACGTCTTGCTAATCGTGCCCGCCGGCGTGTACCAGACCTCAGTACCGCCGAGCCACAACCGCACCCGGTCCACCAGGCCGTTCTTGTCGCGCCGTACCCCCAGCGTCCGCGTGCCGGCCGACCCGTAGTAGTAGCTCTCGCTGCTCTCAATCGCCTTGCCGACGCGCATGTTGTTGTCACCGTCGTAGGAAAAGTCCACCGTGCCTTCCGATGGCACTTTCCGTCGGGTCACGTTGCCGCGCAGGTCGTACCAGTTGCGGCCCTTCGAGTCACCGGTCGCTTGATCGGTCAGCTCGTCAGGCGCTTGCTTGTCGCCCGACAGCGAGTAGTCGTAGATGACGTCACGGTTCAAAGCCGCGCGCGCCGTCTTGGGCACCGCCACCTTCGCTCCGGTGATTTTGCCCATGATGGAGTAACCCATCGACGCGCTGTAGCCGTGGTCGTCCACAGCCGTCTTAAGCTGATGACGTCGGTCAAACGAGAACGTGAAGTTGCGCGGCGCGGTGTCCGCCACGTGACTGGTCAAGGTCGCGACATCGCCAGTCTTGTGATAGGTGAACGCGTGGCCAAATTGAATATCTCCACCGCTGCCCACCGCGACGTCGTCGGTAACTCGGCCAAGCCGGTCGTAACCAAAGGTGCGATCGGAGTTCGGACTCGTTCTTGTCTCAACCCCGCCGGCGACATTGCGCGTGTACGTAGCCAGCGTGGTCGCGCCCCAACTCACTGACATAGGCAGACCGCGGTCGTCGTAGCTCACAACCGTACTGGTCGGCGACTGGGTCGCCGTGCCGTCCGCATAGGTAGTCCGCACCACATTGCCCATCGCGTTGTACGTGTACTCGTTCTTGCGCGTGTCGGTGAGTTGCCCCTGTCCGGCAGCAGCCAGGTTGAACACGACCTCTTCAGACGCAGTGCGCCCGCGCCCGTCGTACTCATAGGTCAGCTGGAGCGTATGGTTCGGATGATTCACCCGGTACAGCCGCCCGCGTCCGTTGACACCGACGTCGTACGTGCTGGCGATCATCCCAACGCCCAACCCGTCGGCGTCGCCGGCCGGCAGGTCAGCCTTGCGCACGATCCGCGAACTCACGCGGTCCAGGTCGTCGTAGGCGACTGTGACCGTGTAGTCATCCGGGTTCGCACCATCCGCATGCGGCATGATCTGACTATCAAGGTTGCCGTTGAGGTCGTACGTATAGGTCCACGTCTGCCCGGCGCGCTGAATCTCAACCCGCTGACCGCTCCAGTTGTGAGTCAGCGATGTCGTCCGCCCCTCGGCGTTGACGATGGTCGACATGTTGTCGTTGGCGTCGTAGCCATACGTCGTCGTCGCCCAATCGGTCTCGGTGCGCTCTTGCACCCGCACCAACCGACCGAACACGTCCTTGAGCAGTCGCTTCTGGGCCGTGGTCGCGCCGCCTTCCACACACGCCACGCCGTCGCTTTCACATTCTACGACGGTCTGCTCCAACCCGTTCCAACTCGAGTTGGCTCCATGGCCATTAGAATTGCGTAGCCCCGTGGGGCGGCCGAGGGAGTCGTATGTATAGGTGTACGCCACCATCGCATCGTCATCGGTTGGATCCGGCGTGCGGAAGGTGACGACCTTGCCGGCGGTGTCGTAGTCGTACTCGTTTCGCGCCTTGGGCGTGCCGTCAACCGAGGTGGTTTCGCTGCTCATCCGGCCGTGGCCGTCGAGCTGCCTGTCCACCGTCACCCACGCCGACCCGTCGTAATCAACGCGCGTCTCCGTGCGCACCAGCTGGGGTAGCTGAAAATCGTAGTACGTGATCCGTTGGACGAGCTTGTCTACGTAGTGCTGGCTGTTGTTGCCCCCATCGATCGTTACCCACTTTTCGATGGGCCGGCCCTGGCTATCCAACGTAAACCGAACTTCTTCAGCCTTGCCCTGTTTCGCGTTCGGGCCCCGCGTGCTTGTCAGCGCACCGGTCGCCAGGTCGTAGCTGGTCTCCACCACATGCTTGAGCTCGTTGACGGTCTGCTCCACGAACAGCTTGAAGGACTTGTCGTAGAAGTAGAACTCCTTCTTCCCGGCGTCGCCCACGACCTCGTACTGTTCGGGCTTAATGCGCCATTCCAGGTTGCCCGTCGCCATGTCGTAGCTGTTGCGGCTGAGGACTTTCGTGTCCGCATCACGCCAGATGCTCGTGACCTCAACGACCTTGCCGTCGGCATCGTGCTGATAATCGGCGCCGCCGGTCAGAGACCAGACCCCACCGTCGTACTCCTCACGCTTCGAGTTGAGCGTGCGCAGGCGATAGTTGGTTTCGTCGTAGTGCACGACGTGAGTGGTGCTCCCCCGACGATCACCTGCGGCGAGGACCGCGCCCGAGGCGCTGCGCGTAACGCTCACGGCTGCATACAAGACCCCAGCGCCGGCGCTTCCCTCTATCGCCTGCCAATCCGTGGCCGTGTACAGATGCGCGCCCGACGTTTCGCACGCTGCATAACTCTGGCCAGCGGCACAGGTGCGCGCGCTCGTATCAATGGCGTGGAACGAATGAACCGTTCCGCCGAACAACGTCCTACGTTTCCACGTCGTACGGCTGATCGTGTGCGGTTTGTCAGTATCGCTGGCGTCTGCGTACACGACAGTGCCCACCTGACGACCGGTCTTGTCTTCCTCATAGCCGAACGAGTCCACGGTCAGCGCCCCGCTGGGACTTGTCGTCTCCACCGACTCAAAGCCGCGGAATCCGTAGCGCTTCTCCTCGTCGGCGTTGAACACGGGCTTGTTGTAGCGGTACTTCCACTGCTCGACGTCGGCGCCCGTGTCGTTGTACGCATCGGTCCGCGTCATGGTCGACACGACCCAGGTGGGGCTGGGCAGTTTGCCGTCGGCTCCATTCACAACCCTGGCGTCGGTGTGCGGCGCATATGCGAACGTGGTCACCATGCCGCGGTTGTTGTCGATGGACTTGAGAACGGCCCGACGGTCACCAGTGACTAATTCGGTGGTCGCACTACTACTGCCAGCCTCAGCGATGTCGATGACACCGTCTCCGTTCAGGTCGATGGTGCTGCGCGCGAGGGACCAACGATTCATCGCTTTGCTCGGCCCCACTTTTGTGCGTTCACTGAGGTCGCTGGCCACGTTCATGTTGTTGGCTCCACTCAACCCACCCAGGTGGTTCCAGTACATTCTGGCCACACCGTTCTTCGTGTGATTCCAATCGGGACGACCGTCGGCGTCGAAGTCGATGCTGCGCAGTACGCTGCTGTGGTAGCCCTCGATGTCGTTCTCGGCGACGTCCTTGTCAGTGACGGACCGCGACAGCTCCGAGTGGGGGAGTGTGAATTCGTGAAAGTCCTGCGCGAAGCCGGTGCCAATGTTGTAGTGCACGCGTAAGGTCGTCGCGTCGGTACCGTGGAACGTGACGTAGTCGGGCCGGCCGTCTGCGTTGACGTCGATCATGCCGGATTTCTGGCGACTGGTTACGTCTCCGGTGTCGATCAGCGATCCCAGCGAAAACGGGCGTGCGCCGGTTGGCACTGTCCAGTGGTAGGCGATGGGCTTGGTCGACGGGTTGCCGTCGTGATCTCGTCCGAGGAACTCACCCTTGCCGTTGCCACGCCAGTACCACCAGATTGCGGAACCAGCCGTCGGGCTGTTCTTGGCATTGTTGATGTGCACCGCATCGAGGTAGCCATCACCGTCCAGGTCGATGATGGAATTGGTCTGATTCGATGTAGAGAACAAGCTGTTCTTCGGTGCAGGGTCCCCGGTGTGCGACGCTAGCGGAATCGGTGCAAAGATGTTCTGACCGTTGTCGACATCAAACGTGCCGTCGCCACGTCCCTGGTACCAACGCCAGTGATAGACCCCGCCGGTCTCCACAGGCTGACGTGCGGGCACGCACTTGTGGTCAGGCGGAATGGGCAGGCCCACCTCATAGAAGTCGATGGCTCCCTCGGGGAAAGGGCCGTCGTTTCCGTTCACCATGAAAATCGGCTCGTTCTCGACGGCGGTGTCGAAGCAGGGCTCCGTCGGGGCGTCAGCGATGCACTGGGTTAAGGCCGCGTGGTGATACATGCATTCGCCGTCGATGCAGCGTATGGCTCTGCTCACGCACTTCTTGTCGAGCACCGGACACGCGGAGCCAGCCAGGTTGCTGGGCGGCGACGGTGGTTTGGGCGGCTCGTAGTACCCACGGTCGTAGTGCAGAGCTGTTACCAAGTCAGGAACTCGGTCGTTGTTGATGTCCAGGAATCGATAGAAGTTGTAGTGCCCCAGAGGCGCGCGATGACACACGGGGTCCTGCTGGTCCGGCTTCAGGTTGACGATCATCGAGTGCTGCCCCGTCAAGCTGCAGTTTTCGTCAGCGCCCATGGTGCCGGTATCGACCGTGTTGTTCGGGTCGTAGTTCTTCCACGGAATCGGTGGGACACCGCTGGGAGTCGATATGGCGCCTTCGTTGAAGTACGCGTCGTAGTAGACGTTGCCAACCGAACCGGCCGTGTTCTTGTTCCAGTTGATCATGCAGCGCGCGTCGCCAGTGCTCGCGTTCTCGAACAACCGATCAGGCCGGCCGTCGGCGTTTACGTCGAGCAGCTGGGCTTCCAGAGTCGAAGAGATGACAGGGCCATGAGTCACCCGGTTGCCCCAGCCATAGAGCTCATCCGGGTTGCTGATCGAACTGTGATTGCCCACCGACAAAGTGCCGGTCATGGTGCGGATCATCGAGCCGTAGCCAAACGTAGTTGCCGGACGCAGCACGGTTCCGTTGCCATCCCGCTCGGTGATGGTTTCCAGCAGCCGGTTGGGGGTATGTTGCGGGCCGGGGTCGCAGTCGGCCGCCGCCTTGTTGTACGCCAGCTCGTACGTGCGCACGATGCGCCATGGCGACGTGCGCGTGTCCCGCACCCAACTGGTGATGCCTACGAGCTTGCTGATGCCTTGCCAACGCCTCTTGTCGTTGTGCGTACGCAGCACCGCGCCAACCGGTTGGCCATTGCACGCGAACAGTTGCTCATCCTTGTCGTATGTGAACGTGACCTTGGCGTGATGGTCGACACCAGCGTTTAGGTTCTCGCTGTACTCGATACTGGAGAGCCGTCGATCGACCACATGGGCGACGTTGCCCACATACTCATGAACCGGCTCCCAGTTGTAGTGGACCTGATTGCCAAACTGATCCTGGTACCTGGTCAACGGCGCCCAGTCCGGGAAGTCGCCATTGTTCAGCCCGCCGAAGCCAAACTCGTAGCGCGAACCGTCGGTGGTCAGCGCGGCCCATGAGTAGGTCGTCCCTGCCTCGGGCGTGAGGCGCTGGTAACGAGTAAAGCTGCTATCGGCCTGGGCCCGATAGGACGCCGCCATGTCGAACGGCTTGTCCTCGCCGGGAATCTCGACCAGCTCGCGACCGCCAGACATGGTCGACACCCAGCGAGGTTTGACGCTGACGCCAGTGTTGTTGTGGTACGGCCGATCGAACGATTCGAATCCTTCGCTGTAGTCGCGCCGAATCTCTGGCACACCGCCCAGGGTCCAGCCAGCGGCGATACCGCCATAAAGCGCACCCTGAGATGAATACTGCAAACTGATCGACGGCTTAGCGCCACCGCGGCCTGGCGGCAGACTGATCGGATAGCCATATCCAAGTGAGCCGGTCTGCGGAGACACCTTGGCATCGCCAGATTCCACAGTCGTACGAGCCGGCCCGGGCGCGCCCATCACTGGAGCAGGACTGGTCGTGATATCGGCCGGGGCAGCCGAGGCCGATGAGCGCAGGAACGTCAGGCTCAGAAGCACAGCTACAAGCTGGACGCCCACCGTCGCCCGGCCGCGGATTCCGTTACGTCGTCTAATCAGTGTCATCGTGATCCCTCGCGCTTCGCTTCGCACTCTTTGATGAGTCGCTCGCCATGCACCTTCACCAACACGGCACGATGCTTATCCAACTCGGCTTCCAGCTTTTCCTTGGCCAGGTCCGGCACGGCCAAGCCGTCCAGGCGTAGCTCGATTGCGTCGTCGCGGTACTGCTCACACGTCGCGTTCGCGGACTTGCCTACGCCACACGCGGCGCTGAATGGGGCGAACGCGGCGCAAGCCAGCAACATCGCCAGGATGTGACTTCTGAATCTGGACATAACTCCTCCTTGGACCGAGACCGGGCCGGAGACGCTGCGACTCGCAGCGCACATCTGTACTGTCAGGGCGCCAACGCCCTGGTGCGTAGCGACATGCGCGAACGATCCTCGCGCACGCCTGCTACATCAACGATTACTAGTTAACCAATCTGAAACTTCAGCGACAAGATCCAACGTTGTCCTGTTCTGCGACAGTCTCGGACACACTGCGGGTCAAACTCCGCCAGAACGTCCGCAACCGTCGCGTCGTGAAACACCGGCGGCCAGGTTTCTGGCCGTCTACTCATTGGCCGCCCTGCGCATCCATCGGTATAACGTCGACCGACTCACGCCAAGTGCTCGCGCCGCCTCTGAATGGTTGCCCTGAGCTTCGATCAGAGCCCGCTGGAGCAGCCTCAATCGGGCTTCATCTACAGATAGATCGCCGCTGTCGGCGACCGTCAGTCCAACCATGCGCGCTGCGCCAGCCCCAAACTCGGTTGAGATCTCGTCGCTGAGAATCTCGTGTGTTCGCCGTTCGATGAGCATTCGACGCTGAAGCCGCGCAACGATTGCTAGGGCAGGGAGGTGCAGGAAGCTCTGAACCCGTGGATACGAAACGTACGCCCCGGCCGCGTGTAGTTGTCCGAGCAGTGTGCAAGACGCAAGTTGCGTCGCGGCGACGAGTAGCGCGTCAGGGTGATGCGTTCGTAACCGCCGACACAGGTCCACAGGGTAGGGTACCGCCGTCGATATCTGAACTAGCCAGAAGTCATCGTTGCAGTACCCCAGCGCCTCACGCGCGTTGGACGCCTGAACAACTCGAACGCATTCGGGACCATCCGTAAGCGCGTACTTCATGTCACGAAACACCGATAGGTCGGGTTCCACTACCAAGGCCGTGGGCTCCTTCGCTGGCAGAGCTGCTTCTACCTTCGCCACGATGGATTCCCGAAGCCCTGCTGTGAGGCTTACCAACGCCTCATATGAGATTCGTCGTGTCATATCCAACTTATCGGGGGCCGCCTTGAATAGTTGCGTCTTTCGACGAACAGACTTTTGGTGAGAAAGGCGGCGCAGCGAAGGTGCCGAAATTCGGTCTATGCGCCGGCGGCCAGTTGCGAGTATTGATAGGCTATTCCGCGGGATCTTCCGTGATGCTTTCGATCGGGAACATCGCCGGCTGCATGAACTTGACCGCCTGTGGTGGGTCGCCCGGGGCGTGTGGAATGTATTTGTTGAAGACGCCCCGAACTCGCACGCGCTTCCCCGCGAATCGGTCCATCTCGGATTGGTCGCGGCGCACTTGCTTGCTCCAAAGGGGGGCCAAGAAGACGGCTTTGTCCTCTAGTTGAATCCGAACGACAGGGCGTTTCGCCTTGTGCGCCTGAGGCCGTGGGACGTAGTAGAGCGTGTACGTGCCAACGAGCTCGACGCGCTTCCCGTCGTGCTGGATGCACTCCGAGAATTTTGTGCAGCGAGGAAGAGTCACGTTGTCGCCCTTTCTGGAACAGGCCTGGCTGAGAGCAGCGAGCAAGATCGCCGCAACAAGTATGTGGACGCGCATGTTGTGCAAGGGAACCTCATATCTACGAGTCGGGCTTTGTTTGTGGTGTGTGTGTCTGAGCTTGTTGGGTTGTGCTGGCGCCTTGGCCGCTCGCGTCCGACGACGCTGCGGTCATCGTCATCGTTTGAGCACCGGGCCCGCCAAGGTACTTGCGAAACTTGTCTGCGAAGGTCTGCTCTGCGTTCCGAGCCGGACCATACATCGAGAAGTTCCAGCCCTTGTCCTTGGTGTCGTACTTGTCGGCGTCTCCGACGAAGTTCTCGAGCGTTAAGCGATCTTCACCAGCGACGACGACGACTCCGGCCCAGTGGAACGCATAGTTGGACTCCTTTTTGGGATCCGCGGTCGAGGTGAAGGCTTCGCCTACACCGGGTGCTGCGTATCGATTGATCTTGTGCTTCTTGTCGAAAGCATCTCGCGCGACCTTTGTCATTTGACTGTACTTGGCGCGGGCTTGTTCAGTGGTCGCTCCGAGTCCGCTCTTGACGAGGATCTCAGACGCGAACTCCGTTGGGTCTGAAGTCGCCGACCGTGCGGTCCGAACCTGTTTCCCAGACGCGTCAGCGTAAACACCATATGGCTTCTGTTTGTCGCCTGGCCCGATCACTTCGCGGGCGGATCTGCCGCAATCACTCCACCAACTCTGGTCCGCGCCACCTGCGTAGAAGTTGTTGTCGGATTCAATGATCGGTTCGATGCGTGCGAGCGCGGCTGGCCCGCCTTTCTTTCCTTTGATCGACGCACCGGTAGCGGCCAGTTGGATCTTTGATTTCTTAGCTTTGAGCGTCTTGTTCGATGAACTCACGAGCGCAAGGTCGGCGTAACACGCCTTGTTGTTCCCGTCTTCGGATGCAACAGCCGCACGACCATCGTGAGAGACCATCATGGTGTGGCCTGTGGCGTATTCCCCGGTCATCTGCTGCTCGCCCGGCATCACGTATGTGTAGTTGTGACTCGTGGCGGTCACGGGCGCACCGTCTTTGCCTAGCAAGTGGCGAGCTCCTGCTCCGCTGGTTACTGCGTTGGCCACTGTGTGAGCATGTCCCTCGGCTCCCAAGTGGGCGTCGTTCGTCTCGCCGGCATGTTGCAAGAGATGAGCGGCCTCGTGGGAGGCAACGTGTAGCGAGGGCGTACCCGTCGCGAAGTGGGTGGTGCTCGCGTCGGTAAAGGCCAGCACGCCGCGCCGTGTGCACTCGGTTTCGTTCACCACCGCGTTTCCGACGACCGGGGCGCCGAGAGCGTTTGAGATCTGTGCAGCGTGGGGGTAGGGGATTGCTCGCGTCTCTGAAACGACCGCGGTTCCGGACCGGGGGGCCAGAAGACCGCCAAACATATCTACGGACCGTGGCATCAGCTGGGGACCCGCGTACGCGGGGGCACCAATGCGCGCCGGCTGCGACGACGGTGGCGCGTCGACGTTCGCGTAGCGGTCTTGCGAACGGTTGCGCTTTCCTGGAGTGCCAGTAAGGGCATCGTGATGGTGGTCGCCGTTTGGCCAGCGTTCCGGTGCCTTGGCTCTTTCCCTCATGCTCACCTTTTCGGCGGGCACGCTTCATAGTTGCCGTCTTTTTGGTGGGCTCAGTGAGTTGGCTGTAAGTGCCGTGAATTGTGACGTTACTTTTGTTTGCACCGACCGCGGCCATGCCGCACGTGAATGTCATTGCCATCGAAGCCAATCGCCGCGGGGGAACCGCGGACCCGAAATGTCGGTCGCCGCGCTGCACCATAGTGGCGGCGTGCTGATGAGGGAAATGGGGTACAAGTAGCAAATGGGACACCGACGATGGGCATGAAGCGACGTGTGGAACACGGAGCACCCAGCGGCGGTTGGGAAGGTTTGACGGAGTTCAAACTAGAGCCGAGTCTCACGAAGTCATTCTCACCGTTAACGAGCGCGCGCGTGCGCGAAATCGAACAGGCGCTACAAGCTGAACTTCCGGCGGGGTACAGACACCTCCTTGAAACGTACGGTGCATGCAGGTTCGTGGACGACGTTGAATGTGAAGCGATCGACACCATGCCTGCCACCATTGCGCCCGACAATCGCGTCGGGCTGAATTTCTTCTATGGTATGCGCGAACAAGAAAACGAGGTCCTGTTCTGGCGAGATGAGGGTTTCGCCGGGAGGATCCCAAGCGAGCTCCTGACGATTGGGCAGGACGGTACCTATCGCCAACTCTGCATCGGTATTTCAGGCAAGTATCGCGGGCGCATCTATCTGTGGGACCGGTACGACGAACTGCTTACGGACGAGAACTACCTTAAGGAGCACGGCAAACCGCGCCCGCCCGAGGTCTCGTTTGCGAATGTCTATCTGCTCGCCAATTCGTTCGAGGAGTTCATCGGCAAACTCGAGCTATTCGTCGACGACGATGATGAGTAACCGGGTTGCACGCGGCATGGTGACTGGGTAGCGCAGCAATCAGTGGATGACCAGCACCACGCTGCTGAGTGCCACTAGTCCTCCTCACCCTTGCCCTGAATAAGTCGAACAATGCCACCAATGGCTTTGCGCTTCTCATCCAACCGAACCGTCGAGTAGTGCTCCCTCATGCGGTCGGTAACATGACCCGTCAGTGACTTGGTGATGACCGCATCAACGCCAGCGCGGCGGGCCAGGTCGTTAAACGTCCGGCGCAACCCGTGCGGCGTGAACCGCCCTTCGATGCCGGCCATCTCACAACAGACCTTCCACGACTTGCGAACACTAGACGACGCCCGCAACCCGCCAGTGGTGGACGGGAACATCCAACCATCAGCAAAGCCACGGGCCTGCGTTCGCATCAGCTCGCTACGTTGCCACCGCAGAATCTCCGCCAGCTCGGGAGCCAACGGATACCTACGCGGCGCACGCTTGCGCCGAGTAATCGATCCAACCTCACCACGAAACTGCCGCCGCTGAACGTTGATGATGCCCCGTTCAAAGTCGACATCCTCCCAGCGAAGTGCGCTTGCGTGCGTAAACCTAAGCCCCGTGTACGCCAACACTGCAACGATGCCGTAGTGCTGCGGAGCCTCTAGCTTGAACGCCTCCAGCAACCTGCCGAGCTGCTGCACCGTGATGGAGTTTTCATCCGTCGGCTCAGGAGCCTCCGGAAACGAAACCCGCGCGGTAGGATCCCTGGGCAGGTCGAGCTGATACATCGCGTCAGTCATCATCGTACGCAGTGTCCGATACCACCCGTGCACCGAGCGAACCGAGTAGCCTCCTTTGAGCTTCTCATTCACCCAGAGCTGGACGTCATGCCCACGCAGCTCGTCACAGAACAAGTCACCAAGCCCCGGCAGCACATGCTGTTCAAGAGCCGTCGCGTACCGCACCGCGGTTCCCGTCGTAACCGTCGCGCTCTTTGACTCGATCCACGATTTCGCGAAGTCCGAAACGCGTCTGCGTTCCACTGCGATTACGTGAGCCGTTTCGAGGAGCTCCGCCAGTTGCTTGGAAGCCTGCCGTGCCGTCACGTCCTTCAATAGCCTTGTCACCTCCTTTCGTTTTCCCGTCCGAGGATCGCGATACGCGCCGCGAACCCTGAACACCGTCGTTTCCAACTTCGTTACACCCGGATACTTCGTTTTCGTTCCAACGTTCTTTGCCACGAGAGTCCTTTCGGGGCGTGTCGCGGCCGAAGCTGTAGCGGGCAGCCCGAGCCGCGACAAAGCGCTCCAGTTCATCGACCGTGAACAGAAATACCCCCCGCGGCCCGCGCCCTGCCGGCCGCAACTCCCCACGCCGGACAGCCATCCGAACTCCGGAGGTGGTCTGGAAACGCAGGTAGGCGGCCGCCTCTGCCGTCGCAAGGAACGGCGACTGGCGGGGGCCGGAGGGTTGTTCGTTGCTCATCGCGTCTCGCCTCGGGTCGGTGGGATCGGTACAAACGGAATGTCGAGCGGCCGTTTCTCGGGCGGAGCGGGCTGCCTATCGGCGGGTAGCTCCGCCTTGAGCCGAGCGATGAGTGTGTCGAGCAGCAGGACCGGGTTGACGGCGGACTGCTGTGGCACGCCCGGCGGAACACTGCCGGGCAGTGGCACCGGGACAGGCAGCGACACCACCTGAGCCAGGTGCTCGCCGGGCTTCGCCTCCAACACTGCGAGCAGCTGGCGACACGCACTCGCTGCGTTGCGGCGGGCGAGGGCGCTGGCATCCTCGGCTAGTGCCTCTTCGATTGTCTGCAGTAGTACCTGTGAATTGGACATGCTTGTTCTCCTCTCCAGGCAGTGAGTGCAACGGGTGCAGTACACTGCCGTCATGGGTTTCAAGGCGCGGCCGGCTTCGGCCGAGATGCAAGTGGTGCTTCAGCTGCCGGAAGGTTTCTTTCCCAGCTTCGATGACATGGTTGCCTTTGAAGATCTGCTCATCCGGTCCATGCCGCGGACCGAGCAGGTGACCGGGCACGACATCGGCAGCGGCACAATTAACTTCTTCGTGATCTCACCGTTTCCGAATGCCGTACTCCGCGCGTTTCGAACGTACATGGGCACCAACCATGTCGAGCGAAAGATCCGGATCGCGTTCCGGCCATACGGAGTCGACCAGCCAATCGTCTGGACCGAGCTGTGGCCCAAACGTCCGAAGCGCGGACAGCCACCGTTCGACTTTTGGTACAAGTAGCGCCGCTCCGGTCTCGACGTCCGACAAGCCATCGTCACGCCGCCTTCGCGACGGCCGGTCTTGGTTGTGTTCAATACGCGTTCTGAGTTGGTCATTGCTTCTTCTCTGGCGAGCCGGCGGTCTGCCGGCTATGGTTGCCGCGTCATGAGCTACGACGTAGGCATCTGGTTTCAACCAACTCCGATAAGCGTGGAGCGGGCCGGCGAGATTTTTGGTGCGCTATGCGATGCGACGACTGATGGGTTGCCGACAAGTCCTGGAGTCAACGCGTTCTTCGATGAGCTTGTCGCTCAGTACCCGCTGCTCGAAACCTTGGACGACGACGCCGTCGACGAGAGCCCCTGGTCGGTTTCGCCCGAATTCGATTCCGACGCCGGCCTCGTGCTTAACCTCGTCTTCTCGAAAGCGCCGCAAGCACTGGATTGGATCCGGGGAAGGGCTCACGCTCACGGTTTGGTCTTCTACGACCCGTTCGGTCCACATTTGCGCTGGCCAGACACTGGCCCTATTGCCGTGTTGCTGGAGCTGTCCGACGGGAACCTGATTGAGGCTGCGGACGGCGCCGCCATCAAAGGTGCTATCAAGAGCCTGGGCGTGGAGGACTTCGCCATCCTCGCGAGCGGTGAGCAGCACTACATGCAGACGAAGCGAGAGAGCACCGGCTGGATCCTCGAATACCGGGCGGGAAGTGAAGCCGACCACTTCGAGTTCACTGATCCGCTTACTGCCGCGCGCGTCATCGAGATGTTGACGAAGTACGCCCAGGGGGACACTTCGTTCATGGGCGCGTCGTGGTCGCGGCTTAAACTCTGACGTAGGCAACTAGCCGGTCCCCAGAAGTTGTACGCCACGGTGTGCCGCGGCAAAGGCGACCCGCTTGCTGTAGCGGTCAACAGGAATGAGCGCCTCCGCCGGCACCTGGGTGCCCCAGTCGCGTTTCCGCGGGAACGTTGGCGTCGGTTCCCCAAACTGCTCTCGATACTTCGCGAGCACGCGGTCAGACACAAAGACATCGAGATGCAGGTGAGGGCCAGAAGAGAAGCCTGTGGATCCGACGAGCCCGATCACCTCGCCGCGAACCACCTCTTGTCCGACGGCCACGGCCACCAGGCTCATGTGCAGGTAGCGGGTCCGTACACCCCCATGCTTCAGCACCACATACCTTCCCGCCGTGCTCTTGCCAGCTTCATCGACCCAAACGACCGTGCCCGACGCGACGGCCTGGATGGGGGTGCCCAGCGCGGCTGGCAAGTCGATCGCATAGTGGAAGCCACCAACGTGCTTTGGTCTGCGGTCGCCCCAGCCTCCGCTTACGATCGCCTGAGCCAACGGCTTGCCGAACACGGTCCCGAGCGCTTTGTTCAACGGGCCACCCGCCACGTCATCGTTCGGTTGTTCCTCGCCGGTCACCGGCTTGCGCAACATCCATCCCGCAAGCGCGACGCCACCGCCGAGCGAGCTCCACAACAGCAGTTCATCCGTGCGCCGGCTCATTTGCGCACCGCCCGGATGATCGGCGGCAGCAGAATCGCCGCACCGACCACAGCCAAGGCGGCCTGGGCCGGCTTCGACACGATGTTCGCCACACCGCCCGCGGCATCGGTCACCAACCCGCCCGCCGTCCTGGTCGCCTTGCCAAGCGTCCCAGGAACGCCAGCGATCGTCTCCACCACCGAGTCCTTGAGCAGCTTCCATCGGCTGGGCACCGCCTTCCGGGCCATCAGATAGATCGCGAGCCGGCGACTGCACTTCTGCCAGAACTCTTCGTTGCCTGTGAAGACAGCATCAGGTCGCCTCGGGTCGGCGGTGCGTTTCACCGTGTCCATACACGCGCCCCACCGTCCATGATCACTTCGATCATGCGAGTCACGGGGCGACACTTTCGCCAGCTCCCGCGACCACATGGCAGCCAGCTGCAGCACGTCGGCGTTAGTCGTGCGCGGAACCACCTTCTTGTTCACACCAAGCGTACCGCCCCGAAGGTTGACGTACATCTGCTTCAGGCGAATCCAACGCGTGACCGCATCAGGATGTTGGTCCACGAGGATCTTCGGGTCACTGACGCCCGTTGTCGCGTTACGAATAGGTATCGCCTCTTGGGCGAGCACTTCCAAATAGAACATAGCTATCTCCTCATCGGTGTAGATGCCGAATGGATCGGTCCCCGGAATAGCGCGAGCTGCGCGGGTTTATTTGTTACGCACGAGGGGCAGGGGAGCGGTCGCGGAAATACTCCATGACCTCCTCCACTGTCGTGCCAGGTCCCGGCTTGACGATGATCGTCACCGCCTTGACCGGAGGAGCCTCTTCGTTGTCGTTACTCACATCGACCACCTCGGGTGGCGAACCGGGGGCATCGGGAGACGATACCGCGACCGGTGTCGGCAGCCCATACTGCGGCGACGACGTGAAGAACGACACACTGCCACCACGAACATGCGGTTGCATAGAGCCTCCATACGCCGGAGCTCCACCGCCGCCGAACAGGCGACCGAAGAACCCGAGCACACCGCCACGCGACTGCGAAGCGGATGCCGGCGCATCCTCATACTGGGGAGTGCTTGAGCCAAACAGTCCAAACATACCCACTCCTACGCGAACAACTTGCTGGCCAGGGAGCCAACGGTACGAAGCTGCTCATCACGCTTGGCATGTTCCGCCAACGCCTTCTGATACAGCACCATGTTTGCGAGATCGGTCTCCAACTTCAGCGTCGCCGCAGGGGCGCTCGGCAGAGGTTGGATAGCCGCAAGAATCTGAGCACCAGCTTCAACCAGCTTGCCAGTACTCAGACCACCCGTGTCCTTACGGAGAATATCCCCCGCCTCGGAGCGACCTTGCAGGCCACTGCGGCCACCGCGGTCACGGCGACCACGACCGGTGCGGCCACGACGACCGCGACCTCTTGACCGACTACGCGAGCTAGACGAGCGACGACGCGCATTGCGGTAGTCGTCCATTCCGTCTTCATCATCCAGGATGATCAATTCAACATCTTCATCGTGCAACATAGAGTGCCTTTCTGTGGTGCACAGCTCGCGCTACGCCAAGGACCGATCCAATCGGCAAGGTCAAACTCAGTTGATGGTCATGACCTCCTCGTCGTCATAGCCATCGCCATACCCGGCAACCTCGTCCTCCATCGAGATCTGTTCTCGAGCACGGTCGAACGCCGCCTGGATGTCCGGCCCCGCGAACCCAAGCTGCCGAGCCTGGACACCGTTCTTCTTCACCACCACCTTCGTTGGCTTGTTGGCCGCGTTCTTCTCCGCCTGCTTCGCCAACCAAGCTAGTGACAGCTGCCCCGCACCCGCCGCCGCCGCGCCACCCGCCGCCAGCTGAGCATGCTTGCGCAGCCCAATAGCCGCAGCCGCCCCAGCGACCGTGACGCCGACCGCGGCAGTCGTAGGACTCACCCCAGAGCGCACCAGCATTCCGCCAGCCATCGCACCGCCAGCGCCGCCGAGCACAAACGCCGCAACATCCTTCACACTCGATTTGCGCTTCGTTCTGCGGCGCGGAGCAGTCCTGGCGCGTGCTCTCGGCCGGCTGCGAGTTGTTGTCGTCTTCTTCGCTCTACGTTTCCGTCGTGCCATCCTCATCCTCCGTTTGGGCCAAAGACCCGTTGTTGTTGGTCCCGCGACCGCATGTCACGAGCACATCTGTTCTGTTCGGGCGCACCTCACCCGTTGTTCGTCCACCGACGAACCCGTCCCCGCCTGGCTGCCGCCGGCTACGCCAGCGCGTGTGCCGTCAGCGCAGCCAGCGATCCAGGCATCGGCGGCTTCGCTACAGCCCCCAGCGTCATGCGTTCCCGGTTGAGCTCTTTCTCAACTTCACGAATGACGCCTGGCCCAACGCCGATATGGCCCAGGGCCGTTCGAAGCGCAGCAGCACCGACTCGCTCGCCGATACGCCCGCCCACGCGGGCCAGCCGAACCAATGAGCCCAGTTGTGGAGCAATACGAATCCCCGGAATGCTGATCGAGAAGTTCCGATGTCTGCTCGCGCCTCCGTTACGAAGCGCATAGCGCAGAGCCGCCGCACCAACCTTCACCATCTCGACGCCGCGAACCCCAAACATCCGAGCCGCCTGCTCAGCGACCACCAGAGCGAACCCTAGATCATCCACCGCGTTCCGGCGAAGAGGCTGTCCATCGAGCAACTCGGACATCGCCAGCCGAGCATTCCGAACCCGGCGCTCGCCACCAGCGTATCGGCCCGCCGGCTCCCTCGCGATTCGGCCAATCCAGCCAAGAGCGTCAGCCACCGACGCTTCATGTACATCGGCATCCTGCAGCCGAAATAACCCAGCCTCCAGAGCGTTTCGCGGGACCCGGGGATCCAGGCGCACTGGAACATCGTCCTCCACAGGGAACGTATGCCGGCCCAGAGGAGTCTCAATCGTCGCCAGCTGCCGCACAGGGCGTGAGTCCACCAGCTCCGCCGCCGCGACATAGAGAGCGGAGCGCTCCACACAATTCGGATCATCCGCAGGAATGCGAAGCCGTTGCGACACATCACACGTAACCCGCGGTCCGTCCGCCAGATTCCCATCGTCATCGCGCTGCGGAAGGCTACGAATCCAAGCCGCGACTTCCCGCGAGCTTCCGAATCGACTCGCCAAGCGCCGAATATCGTCGCGCTCGGTAGCTTCTATCGCAGAGTCCGTCACCTTGGACAGACAACCCCCGTCGTTCACCGGTTCGCCGATCACGACACCACCTCATACCCGCGGCCATAGCGCATCCCGCGCCGGGCCATACAACCACCAACCAGGTCCACCGCACGTTCCCGAAGCCGAGCCGCCTCGAGCTGCGCCTCTTCGACTCCAGGCCAGCCCGCAAACCCAGCCAGCGCATCCGCCGTCGCCTGCGCCGCCGAATACGCGGCCATCGTCGCCGCGAGCCTTCCGCGTTCGTCAGACATCACGCCGCCTCCTTCTTCGCCGACGTCGCAGCCGAACCAGAAGCCGCACTCAGCCGAGCCACCTCCGCGCGCACCATTTCCGCCGCCTGTTCGGGACTAAGCAGCCCGATCTGCTCGCGCCAACGAGCCATCGCATCTGGCGGCATCTGTTGAACCGCATACCGTGCCAGTTGCGCTTCCCGCTTCGTCAGCAGCTTCTCAATCGCCAACAAATGAGCCATGAAGTCAGCCGGCGTTCGAGGCACCGCCGTCTCCTCTTCCGGTTCCGCCGGCGTGTCCGTTTCCACCGACACCGCAGGCTCCGACGAAACCGGAGGGCTCCCACCCATCAGCGCAATCGACTGCTCCGTCGTCAGCCCTAGCACCCGTGTGTTCAACGCATGCCCAATGATCGGCATCGTCTGCTCCGCAACACCCTGAAGAATCTCCGCGATGCGCGCTCCACCATCAGGCGGCTCGCCCCCGTCCTCTTCGGGCTCGTCAACCACCGCCACATTCCGCGGAGCCACCACCGGCGCGACGGGAACCACCGCAGGCTCACGCTGAGGCAAACCAGCGCCATCCGCAGCTCGAAGCAACACCGCCGCCGACTCCATAACGCCCGCAAATCGCTCCGTCATAGTACGAACCATCTCAGCGTTCGTCCGCACCAACTCGCGAAGCAAGTCCTCACTGCCGCCCGACCGCTCCTCCTTACTATAGGTAACAACCGGCCGAGCCTTACGCTCCGCAATGCACACATATGCCGGCCCACACCCATCAACCACTTGATGAGCATCATCGATAGCGTCGAGCCGGTACTTGCCGTGAACCTCCTCGACCAGCCCACGAAACTCCTCAATCCCCAATTCGATGGGGACTACGAGCGGCAGCCCCGACTCAGCAAACACCACCTCCGGAACCCCACGCCCACCAGGCCGCAGTCGCCGCACCCGCCAAAAAGCCGCCGAGCTCGGAACCTCAAACCGCTCACCATTAGAACCAAACGCAAGCTCACACATGACCATCTCCATTCGCAGCCACCACCGCGGTGCCATGCCTTGTTCTGGCCACCAGAACCGTGTTTTTGAGATCCGCCCTGTCGTTTTTCGAAACTTTTTTCCAACCCCCAACAAACCCAACCCCTTACCAACCCGCCCCGAAACGACAGCCGAAACACCTCCTTTCAACCCCGCTTTCACCACGCCTTTAACCGACCAACCCGAATCAATCGACGATCGTTTATCCACGCAACCAGCCACCGATCTTTCCCCACGCTCCAGATCAACAAGTTGCACACCCCAACTTCCAGCGTTTTTTTCACCAACGGCAGCCACCGCACCGAGCCAAGAAACGTCAGACCCAGGTGCGATACTGACCTGCTCAGCCAACGGAGAAAACGATGACGAAACCAGCCCCCGCCGCCGAGAATCGCGACCGCACCGAGTTCTTCACCAAACTAGAAGCCGCCCTCACACCCAAGGTGCGAGCAACCGTCAACGGGTACGCCCGCCGTCGCTACCACCTACTAAAGAACGCCGGCCTCAACGTCGACGAGCCCTTCGCTCGCCACATAGTCACCGACGTCATCACCGATACCGCAACTGGTCGCCTAACTTGGAACCCCGATCGCGTGAAGCTCGCGACCCATCTGTGCGGCGCCATTAAGTCGCGCACCCACAAGATGCTCCTGCGCCATAAGAAGCATCGTCACCTTTCGCTGTCGCCGCCCGACCAAGAGGTGCTGGATTTCGAGCCTAGCGAAGGCCGCATAGAAGTCAGCGCCTCCCTCGTCGTTGGTACCAATCCCAAGCAAGCATACGAGCGGGCAGACCGGCTCGCCCGGCTGCGAGCCAGACTCCGCACTGCTTCGGTCGAACACGGCGACACAATTGCTGTCAAACTCCTGGACAGCTACCAACTAGACGTAGCCAGCCGCCACGACCTGCAGCAGGTTGGGATTACCACCGCCCAGTACGACCTCGCCCGTAAGCGCCTGCTCCATCGCGCGCGCGTGCTGTCCTGAATACGCGGTCGCTGTATGACTGGAAGTTCAACAGACCGCCCTCTGGCGCCATTATAGGTCAACCAAATTCCTCCAGAGTTGCTAACAGTTCCACTGGTGGGAGGTCGGAGCGACTCCGCGAAAGACAGGGGCTGGATTACACGCGGTTATTCCCAAATTTGTTCCGGCATCGTTCTTGTGCCTAGCGTTGAGCGATTACGTGCAAGCAAGGGATTTTCCCCGTTGCAAGCGTGCCAACGCCAAGGAACCGCCAACGTTTCTCATACCTTGGGTTGCCCGCCACGAAAACGTCCCCTTTCCAACGGCATGACATGTAGTAGAGTTGGCGGTGGACATCGCCGTCCGAGCAGGCCCAATGTGCGCCCCTGAGACTGAGTTTCAAGACTACATCTACTACCCCAAACACATATGTCCGCCGAATCTCGAAACGCATGAAGTGGTCACGAGGACTGGCGGCGGGCAGCCGGCACTTTATCTCCCAGCAACAAACGTCGAAGAGATTGAGAAAGAGGCTGCGGCCGACGGCACGTTTGTTTCTTCTGGCAAGCCTGCCACGTTCTACAAAGTCCACGCGTTCGACCATGATATTGGAGCCTCCAATGGGGCCCTCTCTCGGTGGATTCGAGTCGAGAGCACGAACGGAGGCTTCCATGGACACCCAATCCCCGAATCAAGGTATATTCGTATGCTTACCAAAGCGATAGTGTGTATTGGTGACTGTTAACGTACCGAATAGTTGGAACAGACGCGGTGAGATTCCAGAGGTGGCCCTGGCGCAAGCGAGCCAGGACGACTTGGACTTGCTCACTGAAGACTTGTTCTATGCGTGCTCGCCGGAGCATGTCGAAATTGATGTGGGGTTCTATCCAGAGGCGGATCCGGACGGTCTCTTCCGTGGAGTGACGATAGTCGACGGAAACTGGGAGACGCCCGTGGAACAGTTCGAAACTGACGACGCCGGTGCGATGGCTACCTGGACACAAAACGCCGTGGCGAGATGGACCCAGCACGTGGTTCCTGGGGAAGAGGTCGACGACCCCGTCGCAGCTGGGCCGGCCGCCCAAATGGATGCGTTTTTAGCCGACGTGCTTTCGAGCGTAACGAGCGGATCTCTCGACCCTTTTTCCACAACAACCGACGAAGACAACGCGAGCTATGGCGTCTACACAAACAGAGCCTTCGCCACGACTTGAGACGTTTGTTGTTTCGGAGGATGTTCGCCCCGAGGCAACAGGCCTGCTCACCGTCGTGGGGATGTTTCATGATTCTATCGGTGTTCCCAGATTACCGATCGTAATGCTGAGGCTCGCGGCCGTGTCGATGTTTCGAGGGCTACGGGGGCTCGACTCGTTTGAATTCCGGATATCGGCAGGCCCAAAAGGGAAGCGGGTACACGATAGCGGTCTGATCAAAGTCTCGAAGCCGATGGACGAGGACGGTCACACCGTGCTCCACCGGTTTCAGCCATTCAAGATCGACGACGCGGGCACCTACGTATTCACGGTGATGCTAAGAACTGAGAAAGGGGGTCTTTCGTTTGTGAAGACCCTCCACGTGAAGAACGCAGAGGCTGCCGACTTGGGCCCATCGGCGCAGGGGGAGAAAACCTGAGGCAGTCGCATTACTGTGAACCGAGGTCTCTCACCAAGCGTTGGCTTGAGCTGGACCAGTAAGCAATGGCGCTCACTACTCAGCGAATCGATTTGCCCGCACATGGCGGAGCCGTGCCACAAAAGATCGCGCGCCGTATCGCATCGTCAACATTGCAAACGAGCGCGGCTTGCCCACGCGGGCTCCTGCCAGTTTTTTGAACATGACAACGTTTCACGAAGCAATTGTGTACGTGGACGAGAGTGGCGACCATGGTCCCACGTCACCTACCTACCCGGTCTTTGTGCTCGCCTTTTGCGTGTTCGATAAGATCGCCTACGCAGAAGAGGTGACGACCAGCATCACAAAATTCAAATTTAGGTACTTCGGGCACGATGCCGTTCATCTGCATGAACGGGAGATAAGGCTGGCAAAGCCGCCGTTCGACATCCTGAAGGACCCAGCGACTCGCCACGCATTCATGGATGACATCAGCACGATCATCGCTGAAGCACCGCTAAAGATCATAGCGATCGTCGTGCGAAAAGACGACCCAAGAAACCTGTACAAGCGCATCTTGAATCCTGACACGTACCACGCAGCGATGATGGTCGGCGTTGCGCACATGGAAGAAGCCCTGCAGTTAAGGAGTAAAGCCAAACACGCTCTCTTCGTTTTCGAGCAACGCAGCCCCCGTCACGATCTGAACCTAGAGCGTGAATTTCGGCTCCAGGGCGGCGGCAAATTGCCCACCGAGATCGCGTTCGCGCCAAAGGGCAACTACGCCGGCCTCGAGCTTGCGGATCTGGTGGCGCGGCCCATCGGAATCCACGTGCTTCGCCCCCACCAGTCGAACCGCGCCTGGGACATCATCAAGACAAAGCTGTGGGACGGTCCGGGTCGCGAGGGGCTAACCGTCATCGGACAAGCTCCGACGTAGCTCGCCGTTGAAGTCCGCGAAGAACCTCCGCCCGCCCATGCGGAAAACGCTCTGCTACTCGGACGCTCGCTCGTAGTAACGACACAGTGCGTTGGCGAGGCGTATTTGGCGCGGCGTTCTGCATTCTGCGCTGAGTAGGCGCGGGCTCGCCACCAGAATGCATGTGCACAACGCTCGGGAGGTTGCGACGTTGAGACGGTTCAGGCTGTACAGGAACTCCATTCCCCGTGGTGCCTCCTCGGGGGACGATGTTGTCATCGAGTAGATGACAACCGGTGCTTCTTGCCCTTGGAACTTGTCGACAGTACCGACTCGGGCGCCGGGAATGGCCTCGCCTATGTTCGCTACCTGCGCGTTGTACGGGGCGACGATGACGATATCGTTGAGACGGAGTGGGTGCTCATCGCCTTGGCGATCGATCCACACTGCGTCGCTTTGAAGCAGGTCGCTCACGAGCCCGACGACTTTGTCCGTTTCCTCCCGAGATGAGCTCTGGTTTCCTTCGTGGTCGACGGGGACAAACCAGAGGCCCGAGCCGTCGAAGCTCTTCGTCCCGCGCAGGGCCTGGCGTTCTAATCCAGGGCGCGAGGCGAGTCGACCCTCATAGAATAGTTCTGACGTGAACGCACAGATGTCCGGGTGGAGGCGCCATGTTTCCTCCAAGAACAAACCTCGCTCCGGTGGGAGGGTCTGATGCTCGCCCAGAATATGCTCCAAGGCGGACGCGTCCGTTCCTTCTGGATGACTTCCTTGAGTCGGCTGCTCAAGCTGCTGCGGATCACCAAGCAGAACCAGGCTCTTGCCTGCCTGCGAGATCGCGAGGACGTCCGCGAGCGACATCTGGCCAGCCTCATCAACAAAGAGCACATCCACTGCATCGAGAGCATCTTCTCGGGCCCATAGCCATGCTGTTCCGCCCGCAACGTTCGCCTTCCCACTGCGGAGCGCCTTGATGAGATCGGGATTGCTCTTCGTCTCTCGAATAGGGCCATCCTTTGATGGTTTGTGCGACACCTTCTGCCAACACGCAACTGTCGTTGACGCCTCCTCGGCGGCAGTCGTGACGCCATCCAGGAGGTTGCGGATCACCTTGTGACTCGCTGCGGAGATGCCAACTTTCTTGCCGGCCTCGACAAGCGCTAGGATCATGCGTGCCCCGGTAAACGTCTTCCCGGAACCGGGTGGCCCTTGGATCGCAAGCACCCCACCGTCGAGTTCGAGCGCGAGACGGGTGGCGGCCGCCAGGCCTGTCTCGTCCGGCCGGCGCAGCGCTCCGGTCGAGCTTGTGTTCAGACGGGGTGGCACCCTCAAGACAAGGTCACGGGCACACCTGTAGCCGCCCTCTGCGTCCAAGCCGTTGTTTGCTACCCACTCTGCAGATCGAAACAACGATTCGGCCACCACATTCTTGTTCACGTATTTGTGCGCGAACGCTGATGAAACCCGCAGGTCCTCGCCTCCTGCGGCGCGCACGTCAATCGTTCGCGCGACCAGGTCAATCGCCTCTACCTTGCCTACTACCTGCTCGCCAGTCCTATGAAGTTGGTCACCAGCCCGGATGGTGGTGTCTTGCTTCGCGTACGAGTAGCGATCAATAGGCCCACCACGTGTCGGTTGGGTTCGTTCAACAAACTCCATGCCGGCTAGCGCCGCCTTCTCGTCGAGGAGCTCCTCATCCGAGAGTTCGAGAAGGCGGTAGTACTCCCACCATGGTGCCTTCGCCTCGCGATGATGCCACTCGACTAACTGCGCCAGTATCCAGCGCGCTTGTTCTTCGTCGGACCTTTCTTCTCGGTCTTCTGGCACTCCAGCCGTCAGTCGCTCCATGACGGCCAGGTTCCGCAACCGCTTCTCGCTGCGCGCCTCGCTCACGTCCCCCGGAGCCGGCGTCGGGCGTTGTATCGTCTCGCCGTCCTCCACAATTCCCGACCGCAGCGTCTCCAACCAGTCGCGCAACCATAGCGCGGACACACAGTCGTCCCGGTTGTAGGACGCAACGACTTCCCGAACCTCGCGTGTGATGCTCTCGGGCTTTCCTAGCTCGAGCGCTCGCTCGAGTAGTCGCAGGCTCGCTGAAGCCCTCGATAGTTCGCCTCCTCGCACAAATCCAAAGAACTGCTCGAGCTCCTTGATGGAGTACCGTTCCACGCTTGCGCGCACCGACTGACGCGCCACAGCGTACAGGTCTACGAACAGGCCCGACCGCAACATCCGATCGACCTGGTCTTCCTTGGTGGCATACCGCCCCATCAGCCGCCGGAGCGCCGAGGGTTCGTATGGCGCATAGTGATAGACGTGCAGCCCTGGATGGCGCTCCCAGCGGTCCATCACGTAGTCCACAAATTCCTCGAAGACACGTTTCTCGTCGTGGCGGGAGAGCGCCCACTGGTCGTGGTACTTCGGAAATCCACCTTCGAAGACAGAATAGCCAAATAGGTATTCGAGTCCGCCATTGGGCACGTATCGTGCGCCCTCGAAATCGAAGAAGATATCCCCGTCGGAGGGCTCGGGTAGGCGGGCAAGTCCGCGCTCGGGCTCGCGAGGTAACAGCTCAAAGATTGGCTGTCGCTCATCGCGTCCCTGGCGCTGGACCCGCGCTTGTTCGCGAACGCGCACGTAGCTTTCCGAGGCGCCGCGTTGCGGCTTCCAGGTCAGTGGGAGCGGAAGCTGCGCGAGCTCACTCAAAGTTTCGATGCCTTCACCTTGGAGTTCGCGAGTCTGGGAAGTGGAGATGCCGGCAACTAACGACAGGTGATCATCGTCGCGTCGTCGTTTGCTACACGTCTTCCACCACCGGCAGATGTCACACTGGGCCACCGGGTCTGGATAGGTCGCCCCCTCCTCGTGCGAATCAGCGACTTTTTCGAGTCGATTGCGAACAAGCCGGTAGTACGCAAGGTAGTCGGCGACACGAAACGTGTCCGCTTCAAACTCATCACGAGGCGGAACCACATGCATGAACTCGGGAGGTCGCCCCTGAATCTCACCGACCAAGTCGGAGTACATGCACAGTTGCAGGATCGTCCCGGCTTTCGTGTCCTTGGCGAGCTTGGTGTCAACCACCTCGTACCCCCACGGCCCGAGGTTCGTATCAACCTCTACGCGTCGCAGTACGTCGGCGCGTCCGTACCAGCGCCCGGACTGCAACACGATTTGCACGATGACGTCGGCGCCACTACGCATAGCGTTGACGGTCGCCTGTTCGGAAGAGCTCTCGGTGCCTTCGAGTGCAACCACACGAAGACCCAAGGTGCGTAGGTGGTCGAGATACTCCCGCTCATGTTCGAAGCCCCGTTTCTGCAAAACCTCCAGGGCGGGATCTCGCCATCGCGGTGGCTGCAGCTCGCCACGCGCCGCTTTCTTGTCCAGCTCTGTCAGGTGTCGGCATCCGAGATGGTTCGACAGGTCCGACGCCGACAGCCGGATCTTCCCCCCGAACTCCCGCACTACACCATCATGCCTCGGGGACGGCTGATCAACATGCTGAAATCACTCAAAAGCAAGAATGGGTGCGAATTGACAATGACCAATAGTGGCCGGGACTGCGGCGACGCGCCAATCCAGGCAAACAGCCCTGAGACTATGCCGCCAGTTTTCTGGCGGGAGCGAGGTGCCATTGCGCGGGCAAGAATTGCCCGTTCCCAGCTCGATGGCCCTGCCGAATAGAACGCTAGCCAACGCTAATCAACGGGGCAGAGCTTTCGTGGATTGGTCCGATCTGCTTAGATCAGCCAGGGGAATCAGGGGGATGGTGGCAACGCGTTCAATATCCACTTGAGGCCGCGGGCTCTTTCCACGCGCGTCTGCGTCAGAGCCACCACTCACAAAACACTGACCCTGATGCTCACCTTTGACGTCGACCCACTCTCCAAATCGCAACGCCCCACTGGACTGTGGGCAGCCTCACTGGTCCACGCGCTGGCACGGGACGAAGCAGCCGGACGACGTTCGCAGCGCCTGACCGAACCCGACCTCGCCACGTGGAAACGCTTTCGAGGTCGTCTCAACGCCACCGACCTGGTCGCGCTGCTTTTCGAGGACGCCGCGGTTCTGCACCAGGTGCCTTTTTCGCCGAGCCACATGGATGAGTCCCTGCGACTCCAACGTCTTCCCAGTGAGCTGGCCGCGGCCTGGCTTGGCGCCATCAAAGATCTCGACCTGAGCGCGAACGGGCGCGAGTACATCGATGCGCAGGCAAAATTCCTCGGCCTGCCAACTCGCATGGCTCGCGCCGATCTGCATGTCATCAAGCCGCACCACAAGGTGCTCGAGCTCCCGGGAACCGGCGGGCAGCTCGCCCACCATCTGACGTCATCGCAGGATGACATCGCGTTACACGATAACTTCAGAATCGCCTGTTGCTCATGGCAGGAGCTCACGTTGGCGGGCATCATCGGCCTCGATCTCGGCGCTCCCCACTCGAACTACGCGGTCAAGGTGGAGGTTGGCGGAATGGAGTCTCCCGACCACTCGTTGCGTCAACGTTCCTTCGATTTCGTCATCGGTCTCAGCCCAGACAAGGGCGGACTTTTTCAAATCCAAGACCAGCTGGCCGTTTGGTTCAGTGGCGCGAAGATATTTCTGGTGTGACCCAATGACCGCCGCCTTCATACGTGTCGGGGAACCCGCGCACGACTACGAGCGCCAGGCCATCCGATTCCTCGTTGAGGGATTACCCGGCACGTACACAGTCTTCGGTAACCCATGGGTAGTCGAGCGCAGCGGTGTCGTCTATGAGCTCGATGCTGTGGTCGTCACGCCGCACGCGATCTTCGTCGTAGAGATCAAGTCGTACCGCGGGCGGATCGAAGGAACGGACCACGACTGGTACATCCCAGAGCCAATCTCGAGTCCCCTCAAGCTGAACCGAAAGACGGCTCAGGTTCTGAAGAGCCAACTCAAGCGCCAAAGCTACCAGGCCGGTCAGGTGTGGGTTCAGGGGCTCGTGTTTCTGTCGGCCACGACCAACGTGGGCGTGCGTGGCCCTGCATCTCGAGACCGTCTCCACACCCGCAAGAGCATTCTCGCGGCGCTGCAAGACGAAGATCTGATCGAGCGCCTCAGCAATGGGCGAAGCCTGCCACGGTCCGAGGTCGCCGAAACGGACCTGGTTCGCCTGCTCACCGGTTCAAAAAAGGGACCGCGTCCCGTCCGCCGCATTCGCGAGTACGAGATCGTCGATACCCTTGAGCGCCAGGAGCACTATGCGGAGCTCCTCGGGCGCAACACCTTGTCCAGTGCCGAGCGGGTGCTTCGCGTCTACAGCCTTCCTCCCCTGGCCACCGATGCACAGCGTCAGCGGGTTACCGAGCGCGCCCGCTGGGAAGCGCAGGTTCTCGGCAGAATTGGCAAGAGCTCGGGTATTCTCAGCGCCGACCCACCGTTCACCGACGAGGTCGGCATCGTCCTGCCGCTCGAACAGTTTCGCGGCATCTCCCTAACGACTTGGCTAGAGCGCTACGGTCCCGGCTCGCGCCATCCCAAGAAACCCGGTCTTCGCCAGCGCACAGAACTGTGGCTCAAGATCGCCGAGGCGCTCGAATACGCCCATAGTCAAGGTGTCGTTCATCGTCTGCTGCGCCCCGATGTGGTTCTCGTAGAAGATGTGCCGAGTCCGGCGAACATTCGAGTCACCGGCTTCGACCTGGCCAAGCAGCTGACTCTAGACACGACCGTCTCGCTGACAACGATCTCGGATGAACGGCTGGTCTTCGCAGCCCCGGAGGTCGTCAATGCCTTCAGCAGTGCCGAGCCCGCATCGGATCAGTTCAGCCTCGGCGCGATCTACGCGCTGATACTCACAGGCAAGCCACTCTTCGAGAGCACTCGGGACCTTCTCGCGGCGCGCCGCCTCATTCGTCGTGTGCGCGACATGGCGCAGCGAATCCCGCTGCGCCTCGACGAAGCGGTCTCTAGGATGGTAGCGCTGCGGCCCACCGAACGCTTCCCGACGCTAACCGAAGCCATGAACGCGGCGCAGGCCGCCGTCTCCGGGGACGTGACACCGCAGCTTCCCAACGTCGCGCCCGCAGAGCAACTCGATCCCGACGACCTGAAGCCTAAGACGCGCCTTGGCTCGGACTACGAAGTGATCAGCCGCCTAGGCGCTGGCGGGATGAGCGTCGTCTATGCAGCCAAGCACCTGGTGAGTGGTCGCACCCGAGCACTCAAGGTCTCGCGCCCCGAGGAGTCGGCCGAGGACGCGCTTCGCGGCGAGGAACGTGTCCTGCGGCTACTCGACCACCCCAATATCGTGAAGGTGATCGACATAACCAGCGAACCCGTGAAGGGGCGGTTGACGCTGGTGATGGAGCGCGTCAGCGGACAGACACTTCGGCAATGGCTTGCGTCCGACAAAGAGCCCGATCTTCACACTCAGCGAAAACTGGCTGAGGACCTTCTTGCTGGGCTCGATTACCTCGAGCAGCAGGGCGTCACTCACAAGGACCTCAAGCCGGACAACCTGCTTGTCGGCGATGGCTTGACCATCATCGACTTCAGCCTCGCTGCCATGCCCGAGGATGCGCCCTATGGAGGCACCGCGCTCTATCGCGACCCAACCAGTGTGCGCTGGACCCACTCGACCGACCGCTATGCAGCAGCACTCTGCCTGTTCGAGCTCTACGCGGGTCGTCATGCCTTTGATGGTCGCGTCCCAGAACCAAACGAAACCACGTCGGTAACTGAAGAAGACATTCAGCCCTCGGGCCTGGCCGCATTCTTCCACAAAGCACTCAATCCGGCGTCCCAGCAGCGATTCTCGTCTGCGCAGGAGATGCGCAATGCACTTCTTGTTGCGCTCGGCGTCGATGTAGACGCACCCGTGGAACGGTCAGATACCAGTTCCGTGGACGAGACTACACCGCTCGCAACCACGGGCCTTTCACGTCGGGCTCTCAATGGTCTGCGCCGCTGCCAAGTTCAATCCGTAGGCGAGCTCTTGGCCCTCAACCCAGGGCAGATCCGCTCGATTCACGCCATCGGCACCAAGACCGCTGCCGAGATTGTCGCCTTTCAAGAATCGCTGCTTGCTCGTGGTCTCAAGCCCGACACCAAGAGCAGCTCGCGCATTGAACCCCAGCTCTTGCCCGAGCTTGTCGATTCCCCTGAGCCGGTACACCGACTCGCGATCTCCAAAGCATTACGTACCGCCCTCGAGAAGAACAATCTACCGACAGTGGGATCAGTCGCTGCCCTTACTCGCTCACAGCTGCTCAAGATAGAAGGCATTGGCCGCTCCAGACTCGCTGACGTAGTCGAGTCTCTCCATCAGTTCTTGGACCACACACCCGAGCGCGAGACCGGGCACACCCTGGACCGCATCTGGAACCTTGCCTCTCGCCCGCTCACGGATACCCAGCGGCTGGCCCTTGAGCGTTCTATTGGCATTACCGGCGAACCGGAATCTCAAGCAACCATCGCCGACGATCTCAAGACCAGCCAGCCCAAGGTCAGCTTGGACGTGACGAAAGGTCTAGAGCGCCTTGATCGCGCAGCCTTGGCCGACCCTCAGCTGGCGATCGAAAACCTCCTGGACGGTTTCGGCGGCATTGCTCGTCTCGATGACGTTGGCACGCGGTTCGAAGAAGAGTGGCCCGGCGGCATTGTCTCGGGCGCGGGAATCGTCCGCCTCCTTCTTCGAACGTCGCCTGGCCTGGCACAAATTGTTGAGCTCGACGGCATCGACGTGCCCGTCGTCGCTCATCTCGCCTTTGACAAAGAGACCCTTCGAGCCTTCTCGAGAGAAGTCGTTCGACTCGCAAGCCAGTGGCCACCCGTAGAACCAGAGACGTCACGCCGAGCTCTCGCCGGGCTGCTGTCTCACTTCGACGGAGACCCGCTCGCCCTCGGCGTGCGCCTCTGTGACGACGTAGAGGTAGTAACCGACTCGGGCCATCTGTTCATCCCGACGATTGACGCGATCTACAGCATCCCCTTTGTGCTCAATCGAACCCGCGAGCCGCTGTCCCTCGGCGAACTAGAGCGTCGGGTCCGCCAGGGATTTGGCGAAGGGACTCCGTATCCCGACACCGACAATCTCATGGAGATTCTCCGCAACCTGGATTGTCGGGTTCAAGGCGAGATGGTCCAACCGGGGAAGTCGAGTTCGGTACTCGCCGAACCAGCTCTTCCAGGCGATGAGATGCCCAGCGTGTTTGGTGCCGAGCGCAGTCCCGAAGAAGTCGTCCGAGACATGTTGAAGGACGCGGCGACCACGCGCGGCTTTCGAATGCTCGTTACGCCACCGGAGCGCCACGCCGACATCGGGCCATCCGTAGCCCTTGCTCTCGACGCCAAATGGATCTCCTTCGAGGACGAGTTCTTCCGCCAGCACTCTCACGAGATGGGTACCCTTGAGCGAGCGGAGAAGTTCGTCGCGCAGCGTGATGCTTTGACCGAAGCCGCCGAGGAAACGCTATTTGGCCTCTTGGAGGCGCACGGTAGCTCCAACCAGACAATCGTTCTTGGCGATACCGCCCTTCTAGGTCTCTGTGAGGCCCTCGACCTTCCCCGGCGTCTTTACGACGAGACTCTCTCGGGTAACCGCGGCTTTTGGGTGCTCGTCGTGCCCGGCGTCATCCACAAGAAACAACCACGCTTCAACGAAGGCCGAGCGATGTGGCACCTCGAGGGCGCCACCCTACCTCTTCTAAATCCACTTCCCACGCAATCATGAACGTCGCAGATCGAACAAGACTGACCGCCGCCCTGCGCGACCACGTTGCCAAGGTTGCTGATGACCTACGCGTGCAGATGCGCGATGACGCCGCAGTTCGTGAGCGCGCCAAGCGGCTCCATGTCGATGAACAGGTAGGCGAGGACTTCGATGTCTGGACGGACCTGTTGGCGCGTCGGGCGGCAGTGTTGTGGGTTCTAAAGTCGGTATACGTTCGTGTTCTCGAAGACCGTGGATTGCTGAGGCCAAACCGCTTCCTTGATGTTGAAGCTCAACAATTATTCGAACGGCTGGCCCCGAATCTTGGCGAGACTGCATTTCTGCGTTGGGTGTACAGCGACTTGGCTAGTGAGAATGGTGGCCTGCCTGAGCTATTCGCAGCACAACCAGCCGAACTGGCAGTACCATCCGACCAGCTCTCCCGCGAGCTGCTCGATTTCTGGCGCCACAAGGACCCCGACTCGGGAGAACGTTGGAGCTTCTCCGACGAGCGGTTCGATGACGAGCTGATGGGTGATCTCTACCAGGATCTTGATCCCGTAGTAAAAGACAAGTTCGCACTCTGCCAAACGCCGCATTTCCTGCGCGACTTCATACTTCAGCAGAGCCTCGCTCCGGCGCTCCGTGAATTTGGGGCGGAGAACGTGAGACTTCTCGATCCTGCCTGTGGGTCTGGCCACTTCTTAATCGATGGTCTAAAGGCGCTTGTAGCAGCCACCGAGATTGCCAGGCCGGAATGGGGCCGGAAGGCTCTCGTCGTGGATTGTCTCGGGCGAGTCGTAGGTCTAGACCTCAACGACTACGCATGCGCGCTGGCAAGAGCGCGCCTGATTATGGTGGCGGCCGAGCTAGCCCACATGACAACACTTTCCGAAGCAACAGAGCTCCATGCCCACGTCTATTGGGCTGACGGGTTGGAGCAAGTAGAGAAGGGAAAGGACAAGCGAGGCGAGCAGCTCCTTCTACTTGAGCCGTCGGACAAGGTCGCGCCTCGTGCGAGCCTTACGATGCCGGTGGTACGAGCAACTGTGCGCGCCATTCTCAGAGAGAAGTTTCATGCCGTAGTGGCCAATCCGCCCTATCATGGCGAGCCGGACCCGCTCTGTAGAGACTACCATCGCGAAAAACTGGGCAGACGGCCACGGTATTGGAGCGCGTCGGGCAGATATACGCTCGCAACAGTCTTTTTCGAGCGATGCCTACAACTGTGCGTTGACGGTGGCTACTGTGGCGTCATTCTTGCCAACAGCTTTTTGAACAAATCTTTTGGGAAGGTGTTCATTGAGAAGGTGCTGTCCCAGACGGACCTAAATCTTGTTGCTGATACGTCAGGAGCGATTCTGGCAGCATCCGGATTCGAGACACCGACGATAATGCTGTTCGCCACGAATCGCCCTCCAACTTCCGATACCGTTCGTGTAGTAGCAGGCAAGGCGGGGGACACATCACGCAGCCGCGATGCCTCGACCGGCGATGTGTGGACGGGCATAGCCGAGCACTGGGACGACCTGGGTTATCAGAACTCTTTCGTCTCAGTACAAGACATGCGTCGGACGGACCTCGCCCATTGGCCCTGGATTCTCTCGACCGGCCTGGCAGACCAGATCCGCGAGAGTATCGAATCTAATGCGTCAAAGCGCCTCAGCGATGACGTCCAAATTGGCGTCGCATGTGTGACGGGCGAGGACGCATGTTTCATTCTCACGGACGAAGTTGCGCGACGACTCGGCATTGAAGAGACGAAGGAGATTGCAACGGGGGAGCGCATTCGCGATTGGAGCACGACGAAGGGAGATGTCTGTATCTTTCCTTACGATGAGCGCTACCATCCACTTCCCCTAGCCGACATCCCCAACACACAGCGGCACCTTTGGAAATACAGGGTCCTTCTAAGAGAACGCCGACAATTCGGCACGCCTATCCTTGAGAAAGGAATGAGGTGGTACGAGCTCCAAGAGCTCTACACCGGCAAGCTCGGACTCGAGCAAGCACTTGTCTTCCCATACTTGGGAACGCACAACCACTTCGCCCTAGAGCAAGAAGGACGACTCTTCAAGAACACAGCATTTGTCGGAAAAATCACCGGCTCCTCCGATCCAATGCTTTTGCTTGGATTGCTGAACTCCTCGACTCTAGCGTTCTGGATCCGCCAGCGGCTCGCAAAAGCTGGAGGAAGAAGCTCCGGGACCAAGCGGCAGTCAGAGCCGTGGGCTCAGCGACTGGTTTTTTCCGCGAGACTGATGAAGGCGGCACCAATCAGCTCCGTCGCGTCGGCAACAATCGCCAATTGGGCACGACAGCTTCACGAGGCAGGGGCGCGCGTTCGGGCTACCTCACCGTTTGTCATCCTGGACGGCAACTGGAAACCAGCACAACTGGACTCCATTCTAAACCGCGCCCAAGAAGAGCGCTCCGAACTCCGACGTCGAATGGTGTCGCTCCAGGAAGAACTTGACTGGGCCGTGTACCGCAGCTACGGGCTGCTGGATTCGCCCGAACAAGAAGACTCGCCAGATGCGATTGAGCCGATTGAGTCGTCCGCTAGACCGTTCGCAATCCAGCTAGCAAGGTCGGCCGCGGCCGGGGATTCCAGTCATTACTGGTTCGACGCGATGGAGGTCCAAGCGCTCTGCGAGGTGCCAACGGACTACACAGCTGAAACTCGATCGCGGATCGAGCAACGCCTCAAGCACATCCAAAACTCAGAAAAACTCCAGATCCTCGAGGCCCCGGAGTTTAAGCGCAAATGGGAACCGGACACTTTTTCCAAGGAGCTTCAAGTCTGCGCCCGCGCATGGCTGGCGAGCCGCATGGAAGCGGTCGTGCGTGATAGAGGCGCTCCGATGGCTTTGCCGCACATCGCTAGTGCTCTGCAAGATGACGCCAGTTTCTTAGCCGTTGCCACCATATTTCAAGGGCGTCGTGACATCGATGTTCCAGGTCTGGTAGGCGATATTCTTGAAGCTGAGTCTGTACCCAACCATCCGTATCATACCTATTCAGAAACAGGTCTCGCTAAGCGGGCGGCTTGGGAGGCGGTCTGGGAGGCACAGCGCTTAGAGGACGCAGACGGGGAAACCACGCAAATCCCCCAGCCCCCAGAGTTCAGTCAAGGTAGTCGCGGAAAATCGAAGGATTTCCTTCGAACGGAGTTCTGGAAACTGAGGGGCAAGCTAGATGTCCCAAATGAGCGCTTTGTCGCGTTTACTGAGGTGCCGGGCAGAGTTGCTCCAGAGATTCTACACGGCTGGGCCGGCTGGACATCGCTCCAGAGAGCGAGGGCGTTGCTGCAGGTTGATGAGGAGCTGGATGACGCCGGCACTTCGCTCGCAGACCGCACGGGCGTACTGGAGAGTGCATGGGCGCTTTTGCACGAGCTCCCCGCCGAGGAGCGTGGGCCTGCCAGTCGTCTCAAAGCTGAGCTGCAGTCAATCGTAGGGATCGACGGACTTAGCAAGGAGAAGCTCGCCGATTGGCGCAAGCGTTTTCCGCCACCGACCAAGGCCAAGAAACGCAAGAGCGGCGGAAAGAAGAAAAAATGACCAAGGCAACGAACGTGACAATTACCGATGCCTTCGATCTTCCGCGGGCTCAAGACATTCGTGCCATGGGTTTTGTCATCAAGCTACGCGAAGCGGACGCAGGTTCTGATGAGGTCAAGAAACTCGTCAACGACTATGTGATTACGCCCGCCGTCGAAGCGGAGCTGCCGCGCATTCTCGACGACATGAAACAGGTCTTCGACCGCGGTGAGGAATACGGTCGGTTCATCCATGGCAGCTTCGGTAGCGGCAAGTCGCACTTCATGACCATGCTTGCGATGCTGCTGGAAAACGTCGCACCAGCCTGGGACAAGTTTCGTCCGATTCTAAAGGCACACCGAGACGCTCTCGCGGCCAAGCAGCGCGAGGCGAGTGACCATGAGGCCTGGCTTCCTTCGTCCAAGCTTCTGGTCGTCCGCATTCATATGTTGTCCGTCGGCGGACGGGATACCGGGCTCGACCGCGCCATCTACGACTCTTTCAACAACGCCCTTAAGCAGCGGGGCAAGGAGCCCTTCGAGTTTCTCAACACCGAGTCCATCTTCGAAGAGGTCCGCCGCGAAGCGACAGAATACGGTGACCTTGTTTGGAAGCGCCTCGAAGGTGCCGGCATTGTCGGCGGTCGCGACGACTTTGAGTCCATCGCCACAGGGTCTGCCAAGGCTCGGGAACGATTCGCCCGCGTTTGGCTCGAGCACAAAGGCCGCGATGTAGCGCAAGCAGGAATCGACCCAGACTGGACCGAAGGGCTGAGGCGGATGGGTGATCATGCCAAGGCCCAAGGCTACGGTGGCATTGTCCTCATGATCGACGAATTTCTGCTGTGGCTCGCTGAGAAGTCTGGCCAGGAGTTCGTTCGCGAGATCAACAACCTCAATGTCATTGTCGATCACAACACGGGGCAGCGCCCGGCGCCGGTCTTCGTGTTCATCGCTCGGCAAACGTACATCAAGGAGTTTCTTCCCGATCTTGCTGACGAAGCCAAGATCATGGAGCAGCTCGACCACCACGCGAAACGCTTTGAAGTCACCAAGCTTCAAGACGTCGAACTCCGGCACATCGTCCGAGGCCGTGTTCTTCGAAAAAAGGACCCATCGGCAATCGCGAAAGCGGTTGCCGAGATCCAGAGCACCCACTCCAAGTTGCTGCCGGCGCTCTTAGCCGGAGCGGAACCCGGCTATCTCGAGGACGTGTATCCTTTCCACCCGGCGCTCATTGAGATGCTGGTGGACGTAACCTCGCTCATGCAGCGCGAGCGCTCCGCGCTTCGCTTGCTCTACGAACTGCTTGTTCTGCACTACCCAAAACTGCCTCTCGGCGAGTTTCTTCCCGTCGGTTCCGCGTTTGCGGCCATCTTCCCCGAAGCCGGTGTCGAGGCCAGCAAGAAGGTGGAGCTCATGCAGGACATCCACCGCCAGTACTACTCGCGCCTGGCAACCGCAATGCAACGAATGATGGAGGATGAAGCCTCCTTCGACCAAGAGCGGTGCAAGGCTCTGGACCAACTCGTCAAAACGGTCCTCCTGGCGGAGGTGTCACCGCGCCTCAAGCAGGGCGGCCTTACTATCGAGAGGCTCGTCCAGCTTAACTCTGTGGATGTCGAGGGTGAGACCTTTCGTGGTCGAGTTGGTGTGGCGGCAACGGACCTTCTGACTCTCTCGCAAAAGGTCCCCGATCTGCAGATTGCAGGACAGGGCAAGACAGCCATCGTCCGCTATGTTCTGGGCAGAGTGAGCCTGGGCGAGATCCTCACTCGCGCGCGAACCAAGGTAGACAATTCAGCACAGAACTTCAAAACTTTCTGGGCCGCTCTGAAATCAGGTCTAGGTATCGCGTCGAGCAGGGGGTTCGAAGATGGCGGCCCCAACGAAGGCGACTGGGACCTGCTCTGGCGGCGCACCAAGCGCCGAGGCCGGATCAAACTCGGCAACGTGCGTGAGATGTCGTATGAGGATTTCGATCCGCCCGCTGGCACCTTCAAGATCCTGATCGACTATCCGTGGGACGATCCCGGCCACACCGTTGATGAGGATCGGCTCAAAGCCACCAACGTCCGCAAGAAGCGAGGTTCGCTGCACACCGTGTGTTGGTTGCCCAGGCATATGAGCCCCACCGAGCTTGATGTCATCACAAGCCTGTCAGCGGTCCGCTACCTTCTGTCTGAGCCGGGACAAGAGGATTTGCTCGAAACTCTATCTGGCCCTGACCGCTCAAAAGTGCTGGAAGAGGCTGGTGTCCGCGAGCATACGCTCACAGGGCAACTCACCGACCTGCTCAAGAAGGTTTACATCGATCACGGCGAGTTCAACGCGCTGATCACCGACGTTGATAGCAGCCGGCCCCACGAAACGCTTGAGCGAAACCTCGAGCACATCTCGATGCTGCTGATGGATCGCCAGTACCCGCAGCACCCCAACTTCTTGGCCGAGCCAAAGAAGGCTGACCTGAACGCGCTCCTCCAGTGGATGGTGTCGGCCGGTGAGAAGAACGTCTCGGTGGCATTCGAAGAAAACACGGGCAAGGTTCTCAAGAACCTGGGGCAACCGCTGGAGTTGGTCAACCTCGGCCAGACTAAAGCGGCCTTGCGCCTCGACTCGCGCTACATCAAGGATGTACTGCAGCGCGCCGACAAAGATTCGGTTGCCTGGGCACCCATCGCAGAACACCTGCGGGAGACCTACGGTTTGCAGTCGCGGGTCATCGATCTTTTCCTGTGTTTTCTTTGCAAGCGTGACCATCGCGCGCTCAGTGAGCCGGATGGCGACCTAGTCGAAGTCAGCATCGGAATGTCCCCTTCGACACGCATCCGGCTTCAGCGAGCCCAGCTGGTCTCGGCGCCCGCTTGGCACACGCTGCGGGAACTCGGCCACCAACTCTTTGATGTTCCGCAACCCCCGGCGCACCGCTCTCTTCAGGGGCAAGATGCCTTTGCCGTTGCCCTCAAGGAGCATGGCCAGCGCAAGCGGATGGTGCTCAGGGCGCTTCACGAAAGGCTCGTCAAACTAGGCATTGATGCCGGCGCCCGCAAGGACCAGCTGTCGGAGGCCCACACTCGGCTGGCCCCCCTCGACGAGAGGACCACCGACAGTTTTAAGGTCTTGTCGGATCTGCTCAACAAGTGGCCGGGTGATAGCTCGGATCCGCACCGTTCCCTGGCTGCCGGAGCGGAATCGCTCCGAGATGCTCTATCAGAACTTAACGAGCATGCGCGAGGTAACTTGAAGGCGGGTGTCGGCCATGCGGAGGTCGGCTCAGACGTTGCCAGCCACCTTGCCACATTAACCGACCGGCTGAGCGCTGCCGAGGCGGAGAAGCCGCTCACCAAAACGTGGATTCAAGAGTGGAACAAACGCGCGCAGGAACTCATCAAGGCTCTGATCGCACAACCCACTGGTCCTGCCCCTGGAGTTGTGCCTGAACGTGGACCGCAACCACCTGCACCCGAGCCACAGCCCCCGGTGACCGCAATCCTCGCTGAGGCTCAGCTCGACCCGAGTAACACAGACGCCGTGGATAAGTTCCTTGCGACGGCGCGGGCGGCGATTGAGAAGCTGCCAGGCAAGACCACCGTTCGCTTGGTGAGGGGCGACGATAAGTGAGTGCAGCCCAGCTGCTCTTGCGCCGGCTGCTCGATCAGGCCGGTGGTGCTGCGGAGACGGGCTACCTTCTCGTCATCGATGGTGAAGGTTTAGAGAACCTTCCAGGGGAGATGCCCACCCCAAAGGGCGCGTATCAGGTGCATCGCGTATCCACCGAACTGGGACTTCGCCATCTTCTGTGGAAAGCCAAAGGAGCACCGCTCATTGCCGTCATGCCGGAGCCCTTGGCCCACAAGATCCAGAAGTCGCCGGACCTGCTGCGCCGAGCCCGCAACCAGCGTGTCCACGCTCTGTCCGTGAACGATGTCCTTGAGGTGGTGCTCGGAGTTCGCGTGGTCGGCGCCGACGCTCCGTACATGCAACAGCTTGCACTGCAGCATGTGGACAAGCTCAGTCTGGCAATGAGTCGACGAACCTTGCCCACCGTGGTGGACCGCAAACTACTCACTGAGCTTCTAGTTGACGCCAGCGTCGGCGAACAGGTCCGAACACGTACTCCGGCGGAGCTGTTGGCAGGTTGGGTGATTGATCCGCCCGATTGGGATGACAATGTTCGCGAGCTGGTGAGCGGAGCGCTGCCGACGCTTCATGGAGATCAGGGACGACTCTTAGCGTGGGCCTTACTCGAACTCCATGTCCGCTTTCGCCAGCTGGTGGTCTACGGCGCTTTGCTGACCGTGGACGCGACCGAACTACCGCAACCGGCATGGGGACCACTTTGGCAGGCAGCGAAGAACGCGCCAATAGAAATGGAGGACCGGCGCATCCTCCGAAGGAGTGTGGCTGCGCTTGCCGAAGAGGCGCTGGAGTGTTTAGGGGAGCGTGCGGCTCCACTGTTGTCCGAGGCTGACAAAACGGGTCGTGAGTGCCTAACCCCAAGTCAACTACAGACCAGCCGCGTCTTGCCTCTCGCACTTGCCGACCGCTGCCATTTTCTGGCGCGAAGTGCTGCCGAGGGCAAAGCCATCGAGGCAGCAGACATCGCGTGGCTTACGCGACACCGCGCCGCCAAAATGCATCAGGCGGATCTGGGCGTGCTTGAGGCGATGGCAAAGCTATCGCGCTACCTCAACCAACCCGCTCCCAATCAACTCGATGTCCTCGGACAGATCAGCAATTACCAGCGCCAATCGGCGTTTGCTGATCTTGCCTGCCTTCAGTTGCGGCGAGCCTTGGCCGGCTGCGCCACCTACCATGTTGAAGCGAACAAAGTCCTGGCCGCCGTTCGAGAGCGCCGGGACAGAGAAAATCGCAATTTCGCAGAGGCGTTGGTGACTGGTTACGAATCGAGCGTTCATCGCGAGGGAATCACACCGCTCCACAGAATCTGGCGGCGCGTTGTGGCTCCGCTGTGGCAGCAACATGGTGACGCGAAGGTGTTCTTGGTGGTGCTTGATGGCTGCAGCTACCCAATCTTCTTGGAGCTGCTCTACGAACTCGCTCAGGATGCTGCGTTTCCTGTAGGCCTTCAAACCGACGATGATGGGCTCGTTGTTGGAATCCCGGCTCTCTCACCGCTGCCCACGGTTACTAGCCATGCCAGAGGCGCGATCTTCCTCGGCGAACTGCCACAGGACCCACTGGTGGCAGAGACGGTCTTTCGTGATCGAGATGAAGCTCGAACCGACAAGGCTCGCTTCAATCAAAACGCCGCTCTCAAAGGACGCACTCGCAAGTTGTTCCTCAAGGGTGATCTAGGCGACGGCGGGCAGGAGCTATTGCGAAGTCTCGATGCAGACAGTGGCATCGACGTTGTCGGCGTCGTCTTCAATGCGGTTGACGACCAAATTGGCTCGTCGAATACAGGTGCAAAGGTCCGGCTTGCCCCCGAAGACATCACGGCATTCAAGCCGAGCCTTCACGCGGCACTGCGCGCGGGCCGCAAGGTCCTGCTGACGGCGGATCATGGCCATAGCCCGTTCGTGTCCAAGTCGCTGCGCGCGGGGGCGGGCAAGGCGCCTCGTTATCTTCAGCTGGAGAAGCACGAAGCTCCGCCGGAGGGGTTCATCGAGATCGACCTCGCCGGACTGGGCGGCCCAGCGGAGAAGCGCGCTTTTGCCTGGAAGTGCGGCGCCTATTTGGGAAACCCGCAAGTTGGCTTTCACGGCGGCTGTGGACTCGAAGAAATGGTGGTTCCACTCGCCTGGCTCGAACACAATGGCTTGCACGCCGATGAGCCTTCTTGGTGGTACGGCGGGGGCGTCGTCCAGGAAGTTCGCACGCCGATGAAACTCGAGGACCATCCCCTCGTTACTCCACTACCTCCCAGAAAGGTCGCAGCGAAGGCCAAGCCGCAGCTGTCACTGTTTGACCCAGCGGAGAAAGCGGACACCCTTCCGTTGGATGCGGCCGTACTCGACAGTCTCAGCCGTGATGAGAAGGCGGTGTTGGTGTTACTCAAGGAAAATGGTTCAGCGCGAGCGAGCGAGCTGGCCGATCGCCTCAACAAGAACCCTGGGCGTCTCAATGGACTGATGCGGACACTGCGTCGCTCACTTCACAAGCACGGCATCGTCATGTTCACCGACGAGAACCTGCCGAGCGGCGAGACGCTTTATCGCTATCAACCACCGGAGGCCAAATAGATGGCAGTGGTGACAGAGTCACAATCGATTGTCGACGCGCTCCGTAGCGGCGAGGTGCCCCGCGACGGTCTGGAGCACTTAGCCACTGGGCTCGATCCGCTGATGGCGGTTGTGAAGAGCGAGCTTGAATTCGTATCCACTGGGAAGGGAAAGTCCAAGTGGCTGCGTGGCGAGTACGGCGCGGGAAAGACGTTTGCGTCGCGCTATGTGTGCGCGAAGGCGCGCGAGCTGGGGTACGCGACATCTGAGGTGCAGATATCCATCAACGACACTCCCCTGCATCACCTCGAGACGGTGTATCGCCGCCTGGTTGAGCGGCTCGAGACTGCAGCAGACGGTCGCAACGCGTTCCAGTCGATAGTGGAGGGCTGGCTGTATCAACTTGGTGAGGAAGTCATCCGGCTCAAAGGGATGTCCGAAGACGACCCGGCCTTCCCGGACGCCACCGAGCAGCGTTTGGAGGACAAGCTGGCTGACCTCAGCAAGCGCAACCCGGCCTACGCACAAATTCTGAGGGCGTATCACCGGGCCACGCACGAAGGCGACTTCTCGACATCACAGGGACTACTCGCTTGGCTCGCGGGCCAACCGCACACTGAACGCTCCGTGCTCAAGACCGCTGGGGTGAAAGGGAAGGTGGATGGACAGGCCGCTCTGACCTTTCTTGCTGGGCTTCTGCAACTCCTGCGTCAGGCGGGTTACTTGGGACTTGTTGTTGTGCTTGACGAGGTTGAGACGATTCAGCGTATGAACGCGGTCTCGCGTGAGAAGTCGTTACAGTCACTGCGATTGCTCATGGGAATGCTGAAGGATGATGAGCTCCCGGGTCTCTATTTGGTGATAACTGGAACCCGCGATTTCTTCGTTGGGTACAAGGGGCTCAAGGCCTATGAAGCGCTGTACCAACGCGTTAACGAAGATTTCTCCAGCGACCCCGAGTTCCCGAACCTCCGTGCGACTCAGGTGCAGCTGAACTCATTCTCTGAGGCGCGCCTACTCGAGGTAGGTAAGAAAGTCCGGGATCTATACCCGGCCACGAATGTTGATCGGATCAACGAGAGGGCCAGCGACGCGTTTCTGGCAGCCTTGGCATCGCAAGTCACAGAGGGATTCGGCGGCAAAGTTGCTCTGGCGCCACGACTCTTTCTGCGAGAGCTAGTTGGTGTTCTCGATCGCATCGACCAATACGAAGACTACGATCCGAGGCTTCGACATAAGGTCAGCCTGGACGATTCCAAACTAAGCGCCGAGGAGCTGGCGGCCAAGCATGGCACTGAGCTGGACACCGACGCCGAAGAAGAGCCGCCACCACCGAAGAAGGCGAAGCGCCTCGACGGATAGCTGATGTCGGGATTCGATCGACTCCATCCCCACTTGCAGCACGCCATTGTCCACGACTTGGGGTGGCGCTCGCTGCGACCAGTTCAGGACCTGACGATTGACGCGGTCCTTGACGGGTGCAATTCGGTGGTGCTCGCGCCGACGGCAGGCGGGAAGACCGAGGCGTCGATGTTTCCGCTTCTGTCCCAGATTCTCACAGATGAGACCAAGCCGGTCGCCGCACTCTACGTCTGCCCGATCCGCGCTCTCCTGAACAATCAAGAAGATCGGCTCCGTTCATACGCCCGGATGGTCGGACTTGATGTGTTCAAGTGGCACGGTGACGTAGCCGATTCCAAGAAACAGCGATTCCGCGACAGTCCTGCCCACCTGCTCATGACCACGCCTGAGTCGGTGGAGGTGATGCTGATGAGTGCGCGTACCGACGCCAGGGCACTGTTCGCCAACCTGTCGACGGTGATCATTGATGAGGTTCACGCGTTTGCTGGTGATGACCGCGGCGCGCACCTCGCCAGTATTCTGGAGCGACTCACGGTCTTTTGCGGCAAAGACATCCAGAGGGTCGGGCTGTCTGCGACGGTCGGCAACCCGCACGTCATCGGCCAGTGGCTCCAGGGCTCGAGCAGTCGAAAGTTTCGGCTCGTTGATCCCCCAAAGCCCAAAGTCCAACGCGATCTGCGGATCGAATTCAGCGAGAGTGTGGAACACGCCGCTTCTGGAATTGCGCAGCTCGGCCGAGGCAGAAAGAGCCTCGTCTTCGTCGAGAGCCGCGCCAAGGCCGAGAAGGTCGCGCATGCACTGGACGGCTCGGGTGTGGAGGTTTTCATTCACCACAGCTCGGTAAGCCGTGCTGACCGTGCGCTGGCCGAGCAGCAATTCACCAAGGGAAAGAACACGGCTATTGTCTGCACCTCGACCATGGAGCTCGGCATTGACGTAGGCGATCTCGACCTCGTCATGCAGGTGGATGCGCCGGCTACGGTCGCGTCGTTTCTCCAACGAATGGGCCGCACCGGACGCCGCTCCAACACGCGTCCGAACTGCACATTCTTCTGCCTAACACCCGAGTCGTTACTCCAAACCGTGTCCTTGCTTCGCTTGGCGGAGAAGGGATGGGTCGAAAACGTACGTCCCGCCGCACTGGCCATGCACGTCCTGGCACATCAGGTCATGGCTCTAATGCTGCAGGAATCCGGTATTTCTCGGCATAGGCTTCTCCCGTGGATAAGCGACGCATACCCGTTCTCGAGCGTCCGAGAGAAGCGGTTCCACGAGCTCGTGGACACCATGGTCGAACGCGACATTCTCTACGAGTCCGACGGATTGCTTTCCTTGGGCAAACGGGGCGAGCGGCTCTACGGAAGGAAGAACTTCTTCGAGCTCTACGCCGTCTTCACGGCACCACCCGTGCTCCGGGTAATGAAAGGGAAAGACGACGTCGGCTACGTCCAATCTCTCTTCGTGTCGATGCACGACCGAAACTCCGGGCCGATGTGCTTTCGGCTTGCCGGACGTGCATGGCAAGTCGTGCAAGTAGACTTCGCCAAAGGCGTGCTCAAGGTGCGGGCTGCGGAGCAGGGCAGAGTGCCCAGCTGGCTCGGCTTGCCAGGCGTCCTATCCACAGATCTTTGCCAAGCCATGATGTCCGAGCTGGTCGCCGACGAGATTCCGACCGACTGGCTCACTGGCCCAGCAGAAGCCGAATTCACTTCGCTCCGCGAAGGCTACGACGGCCTCCTCGAAGAGGGCACCGCGCCCCTAGAAGATCTGCCAGACGGCGTTCAGTGGCACACCTTCGCTGGCGGCGGCGTAAACCGGCTCCTCGGAGCCGGCCTCGAATCACTAACCGGGAAGAAGTGGGTCTCCGGGAACCTGTCACTCCGTTGCAAGGACATCGGTTTTGTCGCCGCGCGCGAAGCCATTGGCGGTCTCGGCAACATCAACTGGGAGAGCACCGCCGCCGTCGCCGCCCACGACATGACCAGAGGCATCGTCAGCAAATTCCAGCCATGTCTACCCGAGGACGCCGAAGACCGCCTCCTCGCCGAACGCCTTTTAGACCTACCTGGGACCCTCAAGTTTCTCGGCTCAGTGACCGTCAACGGCAAGCGACCGGCACCGCGAATGGAAGGAACCCGCCTCGTCGACGGCCCCGCTGCGGGCGCGGTGTCTCTCGAGCTCTCACGCCTTGCGGCGACCGAAGCCTACACACCGCGGAACACCATCCATTGGGTAGACACACCGGCGGCTCTCCGAGCAGCTGGCGAAGACATCTCCAACCAGGACACAATCGGCCTCGACGTCGAAACGACCCTCGACTTCGACACGCTCTGTCTGGTTCAGATTGCGACCCCCGAGTGCACCTACATCATCGACCCATTCGCGGTAGGCAGCCTCGAACCACTGATTGCGTCGTTCGCTGCGATTCGGCCCACCAAGATCATCCACAATGCGCGCTTCGAGCGTCGTGTCCTGGCAGCCGAAGGTATTCAGCTCGACGGAGTTTTCGACACGCTGGAGGAATCACGGCGCCTCCGGGGCGCCGACGCGCTCGGCGGGCACAGCCTCGCGAGCGTATGCGAACGCGAACTTGGGCTAACACTGGACAAGAGCCAGCAGTCTTCAGACTGGGGCCGACGTCCACTTGACGATGTCCAGCTGCGGTATGCGTCGTTGGATGCCGAAGTGCTTCTCGCTTTGCACGACCGCCTTAGATGAGCTTCAAGTCGCGCAGCCGGAGGGCCAGGGGGCACAAACGCATCTTTTCAGATGCGGATCTTGAGACTCACATCTTCGGACTCCATTTCGCTGAGAGCGACGTCCTTAGTGGCCTTCAGGTTTTGGAAAGGCTTCGAGAGCTTCAGCGTTCGGGGCAGTGGTCGCAGCTCACTGAGAGCAACGTGGAACAGTCGTTCAACGAACGTGTCTTCGCGGATGTGTTCGGATACCGGACCTTGTTGGCGCCGGATACTTCCGCGTCCTCCGCTGAGGCAGTTCAGATTCCCAAGGTGTTTGTGCCGCTCCCCGGTGGTCGTGCATTTCCAGACGTGGGGCTCGGTTGGTTTCGCGCGGACAGCGAGCAGATCGTGGTCACGGCAGAACTCAAAGGGCCTGGGGCTGATCTCGACCAACCACAGTCCGGCGGCTACGGGGGTAAGAGTGCTGTCGCGCAGGCTCTCGAGGCTGCGATCGGCGCGGAGGCTGAATGGACTATCGTCTCCAACTTCGAGGAGGTCAGGCTCTATCGGGTCCCGGATTCGTGCGCATATGAGAGCGTTCGCCTGTCGGAGATCGAGTCTCCGACTCAGATGCGCAGGGCGCTGGCGCTCTTTTCCCGTCGCTCGCTGCTCGGAACACCCGAGACGCGGAGTCCGTTGACGCTTCTTTACGAGAGGCATCAGAAAGGAGGCAGCATGCTTGTTCCGGAACGGGTGGATCGCGTTCGGCTCACCCAACGAGTGCGGCCTGAGGGCCTGGAAGAGGAGTTCCCATTCACTCGATTGAGTGCCGCACTCGATCGAGCTCGTACCGCGGTGCCAGCGCTGAATATTTTGGGCGGCGCACTGCTCAAACCTGAACTTCGAGATGGTGTCCTTCGGCGAGATCGGTTGTCTCGGCAAGGGGAGGTGTGGCAGCGAATCTCTGTGGTGAAGAGCGGTGTGATTGTCTGCTCGTATTCCGTACCGTTGGCGGAGGGGACGGGCGACCCGGAACAATCAATCTATGTCGACCCAGCGCAGATTGTGGAGCTACTCGCAGATATGGCAGCGTTCGCTTGGAGTTTCTTTGAACCTCTGACCTCCGGGAGACTTGTGTTCTCATGGACGCTCGAAGGCTTGAGCGATCGAGTGCATGCGAACGACGGAGAGCGGTGGTCTAACCCCGCGTGCTTGGCCTGCGCATTCCGTTGTCAGTCTGGGGTACCTCGAACGGCATATCCTGATATAGGTTGGAGTCATGCGGCGGGTGTTGCTCGCCAGACAGTGGTGGACACACTGCGTGAAGCGCTGTGCGAACTGCTGTTTCCGTTTGAAGCGAGGAACCAGGACGATAGGCTCTGTCGAATTGAGCCATCCGAGGCTGAGATGCGCCAGTACATGGCGAACCAACGAAGCCTCTCGGTCTTTCCGTAGTGACTCCGGATGCTTCTCGGGCGCAATCGCTCTTCGTCACGAAGCTGCGCCGCCAAGATCAAGTTGTCACGCGTCGGAGGTATGCTCCATAGGAGTGTCGTCTACACTGTTTTCTGATATTCCTCGTTCTCGGATGGGCCCTGCCCAGCGAACCGACTCTGTCTACGGTCATCTCAACTCAAGTGGCGAAGCGGAGATGTCGAAAGTTCGCAAACTGCTCAATGAGTGGTTCGCAAATTATCCCGAGGCAGAACAGGCTAGGCTGGCTGGAAGCCTTCGGTCCAAAAGAGATCAACACTTCTTGGCTGCATTCTGGGAGCTGTATCTACACCAGAGTCTCTACGTAGCCGACTTCTCCGTCGAGTGTCACCCCAATATTCCCGGGGCGTCCACCACCCCGGATTTTCGTGTCTCTCGGGATGGTGAGGCATTCTATTTGGAGGCTCGCGCGGTTAGCCCCTCCGCCGAGGACTCTGGCGCGAAGCGCAGGGCTGGCGCTCTGTACGACGCACTCGACGGCGTAGATACCAGCAACTTCCTATTGTCGGTCACGCTGATCAAACAGTCGTCCTCAGCTGCACCGGGCAAGAGGTTTCGAAATCGGATCAACGCGTGGTTGGCAGGGCACAACCCAGACGACTACCTCGGAAAAGGACATTCCGAATGGCCAGCCGCGCCCTTCGCAGACCAGGGGTGGGCGGTCGCAGTTACTGCGTGTCCTCTCCAACCCAACGAACGAGGTAAGCGGCGTCGGGCTGTTCGCATTAGCGGCGACTTAGAGTGGACTCAAGTAACTTCAGCCAGCGCAATTCGGAATGGCATATACAAGAAGGCGGGTTACTACGACTGTTTGGACGGGCCCCTGGTGATTGCGCTGCTGGTTCGTGATTCACCGTTTGCGAAGCAGCGACATGTCGGGGAAGCGTTGTATGGCACGGAGTGTGTTGATATTTCTTTCGACCGGACGGCGGTGAGAAGTGTGCGTGCGTCACGACGCGACGATGGGACGCTGACAACGCCAGACGAGCGCAGTAGCAAATCGCTTGCTGGAGTAGTCGCAGCGGTCGGACTGAACCCTTTCAACATCAGTCGGCGCGCCCCATCGTTTTTGCCGAACCTCCTTGTGGGTGAGTTCGGCGTCGAGTTGCCTTGGACGACGTGGCGTCCGAGCGACAGGGGGGAATTCGAGGAGCTAGGCCAGTTCTCGCCGAGTGCGTTTTGGGGACTCTCGACATCCTGGCCGGAATAGTCGCTGGTATCGCGCACCTCCGCACGCGCTGCACGCATGGCCCGGGTCGGCGTTCTTGTTGCTAAGCTCTGTCGTAGCGCTCAGATCTGGTGAACCATGTTGAGACGCCCGAGCTGTTCTTGTAGGCGCCAGGAGTTATTGACCCGGGGGCTACTGGGGCACGAGACCCAAGCGCCTGTTTGCGTCCCGTTGTACGGAACCCGTAAGACTCCATGATGATCCTTGTGATCACCCCGACGCTTTGGCGAAAGCGCATTGTCGTGTGGGCGTCGTTCGATGCGAAGAACTTCTTCACGGCTGGGCGCGCTTCAAGTGCCTTGATCGCGCCTGCCAGCGCGGGGCGATCGTGATGAATCTCGGAATTGACCATGCGTAGCTGAATCTCAGGCTGGGCGAAGAACGCCAGGACCCCTTCGAAGTTGATACGCTCGTCCGTAGCGACGTCGGTGTAGCGGCGGCCTTGGTGATCGTTGAAGAACGCTTGGGCTGTGATGTTCATAGTCTTGTCTCCGTCGTGTGAGTGAAGCGGCCGCGTTGTGAGTTGTTCGATGGCCGATAGATAACTAATACAAGCGCGAGTTGGATTCTCTGAGCGCCCCTTAGGGCCCCTGTAATTACAGTCACTTGCGGGAGCGGTGCCCGATAGCGTTTAATAAGTCGCATGAGAACGGGTCGCCCCAAAGCGCGGTTAGAGCTCACACGCGAGGAGCGCAGGGTGCTGAATCGATGGAGTCGGCGTTTAGATGAGATTCCGCCGACACTCGATCTACGGGCTCGAATCGTCTTGGCATGCGCGAGCGGCAGGTCCAACAAGGAGGTTGCATCCCAACTGCGCATCACTCCTCAGACGGTCGGCAAGTGGCGCGCAAGATTCGTGCAGCACCGACTCGAGGGGCTTCGAATCCGTCGCCCGCGCACTTGAGGCTCGAGGCGAGTCTTCTTGTTCGCGAGCTACCTCGCTGGATTCCAGTGTTGCTCCAACATCCAGAATGGCGTGTCTGCAACGAGTGGTCGTAGTGATGTAACCAATGCGTAGTATTCGCCTTCGTCGAGCTGCGTCCATCTGATGCGTCGCCAATAGGCTCTGGTCTTTGGCGGGGCGCTGGCTGTCTTCGCGAGTTGTTGGAGCAGAAGCGCATCGAACGGTGGGTGAACAACGGACGCGAAGGCCGAGTCAGCGTATTCGAGTACGATTGTTGCTTTCAGGTAGATAGCTACTAGCTTGGCGGCTCGTCCGAAGGACGTGTCGATCCCGTTTGAGCGTAAGCTCTTCTGTATCGATCGGCAGCAGCGACGATGGATTGTCTCGAACGCTCTCGCGGTGCGTGGCCAGCGCGAGCGTCGGCGTACGAGCGCCGGTAGCTCCGTCGCTTCGAGCGCATCGACCAGAACCTGCGTTTTGGCGAAGCCACGTTGTGCAGCGCGGGCAGCGGCCCAGCAGGCGAACCGATGGCGATGCTCTTGGATCGTGTATCGCTTCGGGCGACGCTGACCCGCCATTACTCGACGTCCTTGCCCGTCAAAGCGTACTCCAACCGGTCGCACTCGCGTGCTACTGCGTCGATGTATACGAACAGTTCTTCGGGTTCGAGGCTGCTCTGCGGTTGCTCAATGATACCGATTAGGTTGTGCTTACGATCGAAGGCGAAGCCGACGAGCTCCGACAGGGCGTTCTTGCGCCAGACGCGCACGGCGAAGTCGTTCCAGCGGTCGGTGGACTCGGTGACGAAGGCGGAGCGGGCGGCAACGGATGTGAATGTATAGAGGTCCTCGAACGTCCCGAGGGTCACTCGCTGTTTTCGTCCGTTCCACAGTTGCACGTGCACGGTTGAGCCAGAACGCTGCCACGGCAGCGAGCGCTCACCGATCAGCTTGTCCACCTCACTGTGCAACACTTCCGTGCTTTGGCGTCTCTGCAGACGAGTGCGGCCGGCGGCGGCGGACATTTGGCGAACGCTCTCGGCTGCGGCGACCGCCCGTCTCACCATGGCCGCGACCTCAGCGGCTTGTGTATGGCTCGGGTCGAAGAATAGCTCCTCCTCAACCGAGATAATGCCGTGTCTGCGCCGCTGGTCCAACCGGAGGCAAATACGTGCGCCGCCCAATGATCGCTGGAGCTCGTAGAGCGCGTCGACGTCATCGTCGTTGCGCGGATCAATACGCTTGACCTGGCCGGTCTTGCAGCGGAGGAGCGCGGCTCCCCCCGCGGCCTGGGAGCGCAGCTCGAGTTCGAAGGGCACTTCGGTGGCGCCGTCGCGGCACCCTGGAGCGGCGAGCTCGCCGTCAATGACCCATGCGCGGCCCTCGCGGCGTCGGGCGAATGACTTTGCAGGGACAACGTCGTACTCGCTGAGCAGCTGGTCCCACATCTTTGATAGATGCGCCTCGAGGCGTTCGATCTGAGCGGGCACGGCCGCCTCCGGACCGACTTTGCCGAGCTCCCATCCCTTTTCGACAGGGAAGGCCGACTCGAGTCGCTCTTTCACTGGTTCTATGTCTACGAGTCCTTCGAGCAATCTTTGGGCGGCATCGATGCGGCTGTCATCGGCGCCTGCCGACGGTACGTTTCTATGAATCAGGCGTACGAATCGGTTTAGTCGACGGAAGACTTCCTGGACCTGGAGTACTTCGACCGTGTCACGTAGATACGGATAGAAGACCTGAAGCAGTTCTCCAGGAGTCGGAGAATCGTCACGGCCATCATGGCGTCGCTGGGTGAGGCTGCCAATACGGTCGACTCGCCCTGTGCGCTGCTCCGTCGCAGAAGGCGTCCATGTAATGCCGTAGTGAACGACGTTGCGGCAGAAAGTGTGGAGGTCTTCCCCTTCCTGCAATACGTCCGTACTGATGAGTACGAGTGGAAAGCCTGGCATGCGAAACTGGCGGACCAGGCGCTTGTTGACACCACCCGACATGCGTCCTACTGGCACCTGCCGTTGCAGGGTGGTCCCGTAGATAGAGGCCAGCTCACTGAGCCTTGCCGCAGGAACCGCCTCGAAATTGACGGCGAGGAGTGTCTCGAACGCTCCAGCGGCAGCATGGAGCTCGGCATAGGCGGAGAACTCCTTGGTGTCTCGTTGGGACTCCAGCTCTGCGACCAGTGCACTTGCGAGCTCGGTCATCGGGTCGGCGACCTGCGCTTCGACGCGCATCCCAAACGAGCCGAGAGCCTTAATGGCCAGAAGGTACAGGTCAACGAACGGCGCTCCGAGTCGAAGCATGGCGCTGGCGAGTTCTCGCCGCTGCTCCCGCTGGCGAAACCGATCCCGAGCACTTTCGAGGTCGGCTCGCGGCCAGAGTTCATCACACAGTCGATGGCGCTGCTCGAGCTGTACGAAGAAGGTACGAACCCCGAGGCTTGCCGCGTGCCCGGGGAACCCGCGAGGAACTGCGACCGTCGCGTAGTCTGGCCGCTCGTAGCGCTCCTGCAGGATCATCTCGGCCTCATCTCCGAGCGATCCGTTGCTGTCGACGAGCAACTCAAGTCCAGCCACTTGGTATGCGTCGAAGACGAGCAAGCGTGGGTAGCCCTCCTTCTGTTTGGTACTCGCCGAGAAGTAACGGTACGCTCTGGTTCGGAGGTTGCGAGCGAGCTCCGCCGACTCTTGTCCCAACTGCTTGGCTAGAGAGGCGAACACGTCGTGCGGGCAACCCAGAAGAGAACTGACGTAGTCGTACTCAAAGAGCGTCGAGTAGACCGAGCTCGTAGATGCGAGTCGGTTCTTCTGGAATGCGCCACCAGAGAGGACCCCCTTGGGGCCCGCCCCTCGGAAGAACCAGGCGAAGAACGATTCCGCGCCGCCGTCATCGTCTTCGCCGACGTAGCGTCCGCCATCTTCTTGCTCCATTTCTCTCTCGTTCTGGGGAGCAGGAGCGCGGCTGGGTTCTTCGTCGGGCCGTCGCGCCCTCTCTCGCTCATATCTTGCGAAAATCTGGTTGATCTCCGTCTTAAGCAGAGGAAGTGCATCCAGCATCCGCTGCTTGATGAGGCCGTCGAACATGGTCTCGAGGCGCGAGGCCATCTCGCTGACCGTTGCCACTCGTCGGACGAAAACCAGGCTCTTGTCCCCGTGCTCAAATGCCCTTCCAAGTGACGCACAGGTCGCGTCGAGCTTTGGATGAGGCAGTCGGGCGCCGAACCGGTTCCAATAGGACTGAGAAAGCTCCGCAATCGCTTCGGTGTCGATGCCGGCGCGCTCCTCCTGGTTCGCATCCTGGTCCCCATCGAATCGAGATGGATCATCTTCATCCTGCGCATCAGCCCGTTCGCGCAGGCGCGCGACGCTCTCGAGAAAGCTCTCGAAGGAAGACAGCATTCCGATTTGAAACCGGTTGTTGAAGCGTTCGTTGCCTAGGACCTCGGCGACCTTCTTTTGGACGAGGCCAACGACGAGGCGCTGCCTTGGGTCGGTGATCGCTAGCTCTTTACCGTGCTCTTCGAGTCCGCCACGACGCCACTCGCGCCGGTACATGTTGCGTGTGTGGAGTTCTCCCCCGATCCGCAGTCCTGACACACGCCGAACGATAAGGCGCGACGCGATGGCTTGCTTGTCATTGTCGCTGAGTTCCCGATCAGCCAGGCCGGAGACGCACAGGGAAGACTCGCCCTTCGGGCCGGTGAGCTGCGCGTCCCCAAACCCAAAGATGTCGAGCTGCCGCTGCACCGCGGCGTAGTCCTCCTCAAACGGGGTGGCGGAGAGCAGCAACACGCGCTTCACCCGGTGCTTGTACCAGGTCGCTTTGTCACTAACCGCAGACGGTTTGCCAAAGACGAGCCCCAGAAGGCGATTCCGGGTACTCGTGGATCTCGAGAAACCGTGTTTCAGGTTGTGGGCTTCGTCCACGACGAGGAGATCAATGTCAGGAACGGCGGCGTTGATCGCTCGCCCGAAGCCGTCGCGAAATCCCTCGACATCCTTGGCGGCGAGCTCGCGGGTGTCGAGCCACGGTAGGAGTTTGCGAACGCCTCGACGGAGCTTCCGTCGACGGTCTACATCGGACAGGGCGACACTGAAGCTGGGCATGCGCAGGAAGAAGTCGCGATCGGGAGCGAGGCAGAGCTCGTGAGCGAAGTCGAGAAGTGAGCGGCAGGTAGCAGGAGCCCATGCGGGGGTGTCCTGGAGGGAACGGACTCGGTTGTCGGCGAACTTCCAGTTGCAACGGACGAAGTTGGATTGCTCTTTGCGCCATTTCTGCTGAATGTTCTCTCGAGGTGCAATCACAACGATTCGAGCGCGGGGGTTGAGCGTCCGAAGTACACCCATGACACCGAGCGCCACATAGGTCTTACCCATCCCCACTTCGTCTGCGAGATAGGCGCACCGGTTGTCGGCGAGCATGTTGAATAGAGCAACGGTGCCCTCGCGCTGGTGTGCAGCGAAACCCGACTTCTTCGCCCGCTCCGACGGAGCGAAGTCAATCAGCTCGTCCACCAGGGCTGAAGTCACGCGTTTCACGAACTGCCCCCGGTGCTCGCAAACGCCGATTCGTACCATTCGAGGAATTCCTGGGCATCGCCGTCTAGCTGGATTGCATCGCGGATGGCATTGCCTCGCTCGAGTAGATCGTCGATGGCGGCGGTTCGACTCGGGTGCGCCTTGAACAGGTGAGGGTGACCTTGGCCCAGTTCGTGGCGGAGTTCACGCGCGCATAGCAACGTGACGTATCGTGACACAGGATCTCCGTCTTCGTTGTCGAGTGTCTTCTCCAAGAGTGCGGGGAGCGAGTCGTACTTCGCACCCAAGATTCGCGCCTCGGCTTCGCGGATGCGCCCGTTCTTGAGTGCATCGAGGGAATGACGTCGCAGGCAGCCGAAGGCGTGAAAGATACCGGCGAAGCGGTCAAATAGGGAGTTGCGTGTCTTATGCAGCGCGCTGCGGGCCAGGGGAATCCCCTGCAGGTCGGCGTCGCCCGCGAGATGAAGCTCGATGAACGCGGCACGCTGCTCGGGTGACAGGAGTGCCCAGTACTCGAGGATCTCCTCGGGACTCAGCTGCTTGAGTCGTGATGGGCGATGGCCCATGTTCTCTTCACGGACCAGGATACGCCAGCTCGTGTCCGCTTTGCGCAGAACGAGAAAGCTCGTCGAAATCAGCGCGTCTCGAACCCGCGCCGACTCTTCCACCCCCAACTTCACCCACGCGTCCTGCTTGGCCCGTGAGACGGTGGCCATGAGTTTGCCTGTTGGGTCGTGAATAGAGAAGCCACTGGAGTCGGCAGTGTCTGCGCGGTAGCACAGCTCGCCAGATGCCCAGTCGTAGCGGAGACTGATCTGGATCGGCGCCTCGTCGAACCCGTCCGTCTCTTCTAGATTTGGTTCCTGAAACGCAGTCACTTCGTCATCGCTGTGTCGCAGCCACCAGCGTCTCGCTCCCCCTTGTGCACTCGCATCGAAGAGGTACGCGGCTTCGAGGTTGCCCGCGCCCACGTGACTGTGTCCGGCGCTCGTCAGGTTGACCGAGCCAAGGAGCCAAAGGTCAGGGCCTGATTTCGTCCACAGCCGGTAGACCTTGGCATGCACGCGACGGGGTAGGCGCTTGCTGCCCTTGTCGCCCCCCGAACGGCTCGTGATTGGCCCGCTTAGCGTCGCCCAGTCGGCGTTGGGGATGTCATTCATCGCGCGGAAGGTTTTCTCTGTCACCTCGGCGACACCGTTTGGATCGCGCGGAAGGTAGACCCGCGTCTTCTTTGGTCCGACTGCTTCAATCAGACGCTCAAGCACCCCGAGACCATGCGCGTCGAAGAATGGCGAGATCACCTCTAGGTTCCAGTCGATACGCCCGAGTCTGAGCTGGGCGAGCCACGAAGCGACGTCCAGCTTCTTCTGTCCGCAGAAGACGCGCGTGTAGAAGCGGCCTCGAACGCTTGCGTTCGCCAACGGTTTCTTCGTGACGCGTTTGAGCAAGAACCGATGCACTCTATCGAGCGCGCTGTGGTCGTCCTCGGCGGCGCCGGTGGCTCGAATCCCCTTTACGAGTGACAACAGGTCTGTGCGAAACGGGCATCGCGTATCGTCGATTTCCTTGTCGTCGATCTCCTCGAAGTGTGCGCACTCAACGTTCTCCCACCACCCGGCCCGGGTGATGTTGGCGGAAAGTATTCCGACGATAAGGCTCTCGCAGGTTTCATCTTCACCCTCGACCTCGTTCTCTACGAGGAGGAGAATCACCTTCGGATGAAATACGCCTTTGTCTCGTCGATGGACGTCATTGCGACGGTAGTCGAGCTGAGGCGGTACGGCATCCTGCGAGAGCGCCGAGCGGTCGTAGTACACCGAGAGGTCCTCTAGTTCGCGAAGAGCGTCTTCGAGTTGTAGTAGGCGGACTTTGTCGGCCTGGTGAAAACTCTGGTCGAAGAGGAGCGGCAGGATGTTTAGCTCGAAGAACGCTGGATCGAATGAGAACGTTGTGAATACGCCTGCGACTACACGCCTTCGATCTAGAACCCTCGCGAACTCTTCGGACAGGACGCCGGCCGGAACGCTGCCATACGACTTCATCATGCCGTCCTCAGCTGCGTGGTGACGGTCTGCAAGGACGGCAAGAAGTAGCTGTTTCGCCAAAGCGTAGGTAGCTCGTCTTCCGCTGGGAGTTCCTGCTCAACTAGGCGGTACAGGACGTCGATCTTGCCCTGCTCGGAGACTCTTACCCATGGGCCAGCTTTGCGGTCGCCCATGATCAACGCGTTCCAGTGCAGGAGGGCTGCAATTGCTTCCTGGTACTGCCCTTGGCTCAACGAAGACTGACACCGAACCATCTGTTGTGTGACTTCGATGCCGACTACCTTTGCGATTCGGTCCGAAAGCGCGCCAAACGCGCGTGGGTCTAGACCGGGGACCTGCGCGTCCCATCTTTCGGTGAGACTCGTCGCGATCGTCTTTGGGCGTTTACCGCCGCACGCGAGCAGGTGCTCGAATAGAGCAGCCGATGGAGCCAGGAAAGATTCCAACGTGGCGATATCGGCGAGTGCGCTGGAAAGGCCTTCATCCACCGCCGCAGCACGATTGGCTAGCTCTAGGACATCCTCGCGACCAATATCATCGTCAAGCCGATCGCTTGTTTCCAGTAACTCTCGAAGATGGCGCTGTCGGCCAGTAGGCAGGTGTTCGACTTCGTCGCCATCTCGGAGCGCGTTCCCGTAAAGTGCACGTTCGCCGGCCCGAAACTTCGGTTGAAGGACTTTGGCCAACGACGCGAATATCTTTTCGGCCTTGGTCAGTCTGAAGTCACCGCCACGACAGAGCAGCCGTTCAAGCCGCGTTCGAGCAGGCGCCAGCAGCGGCAGGTATACGTCCTCGATTACGCGCTGGGCTCGGGCCGTGACACCCAGCGGCCCCTCGGGAATCAGGCCAGAGGTTCGCGACGGGACCGAGTAGAGGCCCCACAGGCCGTAAGTCTTCTGGTCCGAGAGAATCGCACCCTCGCTGTGATGAATGAGGACCTTCTTGTCCTTGGCATTCGCTCGCACTCGCTCGATTCCGCGCACCTCGCCGCCTGCACGATGCGCGGCATAGCGGACGTAGCCACACATTTGCTCCATGCGTAAAAAGACATTGAGCGCGTCCTCGGCGGAAACGCGTCCTTCGTCAACGAGCTGCTGCGCGAAGTACCGAGCGAGGAGCAGCGTCGTGAAACCGCGAACAGAAGTTGAAGCCGTCGTCAGGTTCCCAACCGCCCGCCGCCCGAAAGATGACCACACCGCAACCATCCCCAGCGGGTCTCTCGACCCCTTGATGCGAGCGTTTGGATCCTCCAGTGTCAGGAATGCCATCGGTGGTCGCCGTACACGGCGCGTTGTAGCTGCGTGGCGAGTTTCAAGTCCGAGAATCGTGGGGCCCGCCCGGACCACGGGAGGTGTAACGCTTTCAGTCTAGACCGACTCGGTCACTCCGATCGAGCCAAGGCGGTGTTTTGCATCACACTGTTTCTTGCACATCTTGTACTGCGGCGTGGCCACATCCACTCGTACTCGGCACCCGCGCACGGCTCCCACGTCGAGTCCACATCCACTGCAAAATTCCAGACCGCCGCCAGATTTCTGGCGGTAACCTAGATGGACGAAGCGATCGTGTCACGCGAAGACGGCGACACGGTGCGATACACTCGATATCAGTCATGACTGATACGACGAACCGTGAGGTTCCCCAACATTTGATCGACGCGATTCTCGCGGGACGGTGTGTCGCGCTCGTTGGGGCCGGCTTTTCAGCCAACGCTCCGCCATGGGGCGCATTGCTGAAACTCCTTGGCGCAGAGCTCGGCCCCGTGAAGGCCCAGGTTGAAGAGTTGCTTGGCGAGAACCCACGGGCCTTTGAGCTCGAGGCGGCTGGTCAGCTCGTTCGGGACGCGTTTCCGGGCGATCAGGAGTTCGAGGAGTGCGTTCAAAGAGTGCTTCGCGCCTACGCGGTGGACAGGCACGAACGGATGGGAGACCGCCAGAGGCATCTTGCTGAGATTCCTTTTGCCGCGGTCCTTACAACCAACTACGACGAGAACTTCGAGGGGGAGGTGCCGCACGACGCGTATGCTCGCGTGCTCCGGCAGCAGCGCAAGTGGTATCGCCGGGCCCATTGGGGCGAGGGCGATCGAGGACTCCGTGCGGTGAAGCTACATGGCGATGCCAATGGAAGGCACGCGGAGAATCCAATAGTGCTTGCGAAGAAGGACTACAGACGCCTTCTCTATGGGGGGGGGACGTATGGCAACTTCTTGCGGTCGGTGTATGCGACGCGCACGGTGTTGCACATTGGCGTGTCCTTCTCCGATGCGTACCTGAACGAACTGCGTTCTGAAGTTCTAGCTATGGTGCGTCCGGGCCCCCGCGCGAAGAGAGATAACCCCGTCGGATACGCGGTGTTGGACAACCGAACGCCCGAAGTCTGTGAGTACTTTCGCGAACACGAAGGCATCAAGATTCTCAACTATGAGCAGAACGGGCACGACTATTCAGGATTCGACGAATGGTTGGCTGCGATCTGGGAGAAGACCGCGCCGGCGCAGAGGTTGCGCGCCTTGTTGAAGGACCAGACGATCGTTTGGGTGGATCCAAATGTAGAGGGAAATCGGAAGGGGTATTCGAGGTTTGTAGATCCGATCGGTGTGGGCGCGAAGGTGTTGCGGCTGGACTCGCAAGCGCAGCTGGAGCGGGAGAAACACGCTGAAGCAAAGCTGCTCATTACGCACTTTGGATATCGCGCGCCCGGTGAGTCGGAAGCGTTCGATTTGCTTGAGCGCGTGAATGCATGGGGAGTGAGACCGCCGGTCATCATCTTCTGTGATGAGAACCATGATGTGGAGAACCGACGCGAGGTCTTGAGACGCGGCGCGTTTGAACTGACGTCTCGGTGGGGGAGGCTGTTCGAAGCGATTGAGCGGTTGTTCGGGCGGGGCTGACGTGGATCGGACAATGCGGTCGATATCTAGTGCCGCGTCTGGCCTTCCTAGCGTCGCATCGCCAGCAGCTTGGCTAGTCCACGCAAATCGCCTGACGCCACGTGGTTCTTTTGTCCCAGTTCGTTGGGTCGTCATCACCCATCCCCGCAATGTGGTGTTCTCCTAGGAGTTGGCTCGGTGTGTCGAGCACCTCGAGAACCCCATTCGCCCAACAGAGGATGGGCGACAGATTCGATTGGGTTGGCCGGGTGTACTCCCGTCCCACGTCAGCACCGGCTGCCTCCAACGCGTGCTGGATTGCATCCGCCTTTTTGGCAGGCACCGACTTCGACAAACCAAACCAGGTCGACAGGCCTCCGACATGTGGTCGGTCGGCCGCGAAGAAGACAACCTGAGGCTCGTCGACGAGAGCGGAATCGGAACGCAGTACGTCGGCGACCACTCGCGTGGCGAATTCGACGGCGTCGCGGCCTCGCTGCTCATGCAGCTGGTCGGAGACCTGCAGTACGAGCACGTCTTGGTCGAGTGAGATTGTCCGTGGTCGGGAGTAGGGCCAGCTTGGATCCGCAGCCCCGCGTTCAACTAACAGCTTCGCGATCGCAAACGTGAACGCTTCTCGAGCTTGGCCGAGTGTCTCACCAGAGCGTTCGTCCGGTTCGTTGTTCGCCCAGATGTCGTCTAGTACAGCACCTTGCGGCGTTTGCCGAAGCGTCGCCACGAACGCACACGACGCACTCCACTTTCGGTGGATGAAGAGTTGAGAGCCTTCGAGAAAGATAAAGAACTTGTGGTCCCCTGCACAGGGCACGAACCCCAGTGTCACGGCTATTGTCTCTGCCTCGGTCAGATCAAACCGGAATGGCAACAGTCGTCTAACCTTCGATAGTGGTGGTAATTCGCGACCGGCATCCGCGCGTGTCACAGGTCTAGTGGGCTGTGGACCTGGCGCGTCGATATTCAGATCCGTAAGGTCGAGGAACGTCTCGGTGGGCGCCTGACCGTCGTCTACCGAACTGCCGATTCCCCATTCGGTCGCATCGTCCCAGCCCGTCATCTTGAGATAGTCCATAAATCCGTCGCGAAGCTCCTCGGCTTCCGAGGGGTCGGGGACCCGTCGTTCTCTATGACCCTCGCACGCTTTGTCGAACAGACGTCTTGGGACTCGAGGCTTCGTCGACAAGCTGGCCACATACGAAAGATATTGAAAGAACGAATCTCTGAAGTCGGTCGAGGCGACGACGTCGTCCCATATCTCAGGCATCGGTACGGAGGAGAATGGGCGGCAGAGGCGGTTTCGATACCTGGGATTCGCTAGGTTCTTCTTGAGGGTCTTCACTTTTCCCTCGAACCAGTCCTGAGAGTTGAATGGATCAAGTCGGAGTTCTGAGCGGAGTGAGAGATCGATTCCTGCGCGTCGAAGTGCCTCTTCTGCGGCGGCAATGTACTGGTCGTATTTTGCGCCCAACTCAGCATGTGGTGTTTCTTCCAGCCTCGTGGCTAGTTGGTTCAAGCGTTCGAGTTTTGATTTCGCGGCGATTGCGCAGGTTGCGTCGAAAGCCGGTGCGAGTCTGTAGGGCGTCCAGTAGCCGAAGCATGTCTCCACAACGTACGGTCGAATTGATACTCGCGTTTTTGGTTCGGTACTTTCCTCGTCCTCGTCCTCGCCCTCGTCTTCCAAACCCAACGCTGCCCGAAGCTCGAACGGTCCTAGCTCGCCTGAGGCAGATGCATAGGGCAACTTCACTGCGCCAAGCTTCGCGCGCTCTTGTGGGACGAGTGCGCGTAGCAACTCTGGAAACGGGTTTATCGTCGCGTTCAGCGCTCCGGTGGCCTTGAAGTACAACCGCCCCAAGCGAAAGAAGTTGGTCAGATTCCGCGCCCGTCCTACTTGCTCGTCGAGCGGCTGGGCGGCTGTCCAAACCTTGGTGAAGTACTGATCGAGTAGCGCGGTGGACTTTAGTCTCACCAGAATCTCTTCATTTCTTTCCATCGCCGCGGTCGTCGCGTTGGCCGAGCCCACCAACGCGAGCCGTGCCTTGCCCGTGTCAGCGATCAGCAACTTCGAATGAAATAGACCTTCCTTGTTGAACATAAGACGGATTTCAACGTGATCTATCTTCTCAGAAAGCTCCTTCCGGAGGTTCTGTAGCTCGTCTCGTTGCACGTTGAGCCGTTCGCCGCTGAGGCCATTCAGCGCAATCGCCACGCGCTTCAGCTTAGGCAGAGTCGACACATTGAGCAGTCCACGGAAAAAGTCAGTATCGTAGAACGCAGAGGCGATCGACAGCGATTTCGCCTCGGCCAGCTCGCGGTGAAGGGATTGCATCGACAAGGTCGCGATGCCGTGGTGCGTATCATCACTATAGTGGGTCGACAGTAGACGTACTTGTGATTCGTCGTCGCTGCCCGACCAGCGTATTCGGATAGGACAGGCCTCGCCAAGTGGCGTGTTCTCGCCGACGTTGGGTGTCCATGTGCCGTCGACTATGCGCTGGAGAAGTGTCTGCAGGTCAGCCTTGTTCGCTTGCGCGAGATAGGTGAACTCACCGTGGTGACCGTCGCCTTCACACTCCAGATTCCGCAGTTGCTCAACCAGTTCCTTGCGCAACATCCCAGAAAGAATCTCCTCGGGTTTGCCCCGACAAGACCGTGCCAAGCGAGTTTGAAGGTCGGCTTTTCTCCCTGCGGAACTCAGCCCACGCGATACACACAATTCACGGAGACGTGTTACCGGCAGCACTTCGATCAGATCCCTCACCTTCATCATATCCCCCTCGATTCATCTTGCCAGTAAGTGCGTTCTGCGCACTGTGTGACGCTCATGTTCTCCCATCTGCGCGTGAGTTCGTTCGAATAAGCGCGACACTTAGTTCGCGGGGGATCGCGGGCGGGGATGGATAGCCTAGATCGGGTGGGCCTTCGTAAGGAACGAACTTCTCGACTTGCGTCATCATCGGGCGGGTGTCTGGCGGTTGGCCATCTGATCTGTCGCGGTCGACTGGCTGCGTTCTGTCAGGCGCGGACAGATGTTCGTGATAGGCATCGACAGCGTGGAAAGCTGCGGTCCCGCAGAACAGAACGCACACCCACGCCAATGGGCGGACGAACACTGCCGCCGATCGTCTCTCCGGTTTGTTCGGGACGAATTCTAGCACCGTGTGCGTACCGCACATGTATGTGCTCAATCGTCTGGGCCGGCTTCGGCGCGTCATGCTTACTAACCAAAGCAAGAGTTGTTCCTGCGCTCTGCACGCGCGAAGACACGCAGTTATGTGTTCGCTGACGTCATTTTCTGGGTTGGAACGGACCCAGATCTGACAGCGAATGTGCGGTGATCGCACAGTCCTAGAACGTCGCCTCGAACACGGACTGTACGTGTCGCATGAGGAGGCCGAAGTTGTCCGACGGCGCACGCTCCGAGCTGCCCGCGCCGGGCACAAGTGACAAGCCGGCGGTGCCTAGAACGCCAACGACAATGGTTCAGTGAACGGCCAATCGGGATGTGTGAGCTCGGTCGCCAGATAGCCAGTCTGGAAACAGTTGCTAGCACCACATCCGCATGCCAACTCGCAGGTGCCGTCGGTCTGATTCACACGGCTGTGGCCCTGAAACGTGGACGGGGTGTACCCGTCTAGGCCGAACAGTCTGTCGCCGACCGCGAACGCCATGTTCGTTTGGAGCAAGTTGGGGACCGCGCCGCCGACGAGATAGCCCGGACCGCTGCAGTCGCAGCTTGGGTAGTAGAGGTTGCTGTTGCCCATTAGGCGATTACTAGACTTGTTGAACGGTATGAATCGGTCCACATCTCCGAGGTACACCAATAGGACCGTCATGTTCTGGTATCGGCTGAATCCCGCAACTGGGCCGACGACTTTTCCGGTCGCATCTTCGAGTCGGAATGTCGGGCCGGTCGGACCCGCGGGCCCCTGGGGGCCGTCTGACCCTTGTTGTCCCTGATTGCCCGGGACCCCTTGTGAACCCTGTCCGCCCTGAATGCCCTGCGGTCCTTGCTCGCCCTGCGGTCCTTGCTCGCCCTGAAGTCCTTGACCTCCAGTTTCACCTTGGACGCCTTGGATGCCTTGCTCGCCTTGGATGCCTTGGATGCCTTGGATGCCTTGGATGCCTTGTTCGCCTTGGATGCCTTGGTCTCCCGGCGGACCTATTGGCCCGATCTCGCCATCGCAACCGACCAGCAGCATCAGCGCGATCACCATAATTACCCGACTCCCACCCATTGGTAGATCCTATTAGATTTGGTCGCCGAAATCGCGGAATAACGAGTGTCGCTCCCAGCTGTATCGAACGATGCTGAGTGACGTTGCTTGAGCCGTACGATATATCTGGACGATGACCGACTGGGGCGCCGCGACGAAGAAGGCACAGAAGACGGCGAAATGGGCCACGACTATGACCAAGTGGCTGATCACCAAGGCTGGCTGTGAGCCACGATGGCAGCTCGTGGCTTTTGCTGGTCCACAGGGACGAGAATCAAGAGGCATCGTCGATCTCATCGCGGTACGCAAGGACCATCGCAGCGACAGGGCCGGTCTTAAACGGGGCGACCTATTCGATGTGGTTTTGATCCAGATCAAGGGCGGCTCGGCACGGTGGCCATCGTTGGATGATGCCCGGCGCCTGGCGATCGTTCGGCGCTACTATCACGCGCGCGCGGTGGTGTTGGCCGATTGGAAACGCGGCAAACAACCCACACTTTACCGATTGAAGCGCGCCGTTCCACCTGACGGCGATCGGAAGTCTGCGTGGAGTCTCGTAGACGCCCCGGCCGATGTGTTCGACTGACCAGGACGACTCCGGGCATTGTGCTTGATGTACCGTTTCGCTTCTTCGAGTACGCTAGATCCCTGTGTCCCAGGCCCCTCTCGACCAATTCTTTGAAGAGCTCGAAACCAGAGCGCCAAAGCCTGCGGAGATTCTTCTACGTCGCGCGCTCAACGAAGCGTGGTTCTCAGACACATTGGCGTGGCTGCTCGATCCAAAGGCAAGCCATGGCCTTGGCGCCAGCTTTGTCCGTGGGTTGGTTAGCCAGATCGCAAAAGAAAGGGTGAAGCCGACGATCTTGTGCGAGGGAAACCATGGCTACCAGCGCCGCCAATCCCGGCTTACATCCGGTCGAGCCGGGAAGGGCACGTTGCCCTCGGCATTGCGCCTAGCGAATGGATCGCCAATTCGAGAGTTCTTCTTGTCACCCGGAACCGGGAAGGGGGCATCGCGGGGGCAGCAGTATTGCGATGTACTCTTCGTCGACTTGGACAGCAGTGATGGTTTCGTCCTAGCGATCGAGAACAAACTGTTTACGACCAACCACCCTGGGCAACTGGCGGGCTACTACAACGCCGTCGAATCGAAGTTCTCTCGCGCGAAAGTTCGCGAGTTCGTCTATTTGACCCTAAGAGGGGACTGTCCCGCTCGGCACCGAATCGATGAGCAACACGACTGCAAGACCTGGGTGCGCATGTCATGGCTTACGGACGTTGTAAGTCTTCTGCAACGGACCAGTGCTGCGGCACGTAAGCCTACAGCGGAGGTTGCTGAGTTTCTGGGGTTGCTGCACTGGCTGGGCGCATTGGCCGACGGGACGTCAGGGATTGGGGAGTGCGGGCGGGCCTTCTCGGCGGACATCGTGCGCGGAGCGTCCGAGTGCCTTGTGGAGGAGCTCAATCGAATTAGTGCCGCCAAGGAAGCCAAATGGTCCATCGACGATCGAGGGGACGCGCACTGTAAGATCAGACACACGTCGGCCCCGAAAAGCCGGCTCTTTGTAGAGCTACAGGCCAGTCAGTCGTTGGCGATTCAGGGGCGTTTGCGGAAGCAGGCGCATTTCGAGAAGTTCCTGATTCCGTTTGGCAGTCACCCCGACCAAATCTTCAATCTCATCGACGTCGCTGCCCGTGAAATTTTTCATGGTCTGTTCGCCCGCCCCGCGACCAAACTGGGATCCAGCCGCCGGCTGCGTACGACCAAGACGGCTGCCAAGAAGCGATATGATTCACTCTTTCGATTCGCTCACAGACGGAAGTACGAACTGCAGGTGCTGCGGGCAATCGTGTCGTAAATCGGACGCTCACGACAAGTAACTCGCCGAGCCCGCCCTTGCACTCTGCAGAACCTGAGGGCACGTTCGATTTCGCGTCGCTGCTGTATGTTGACCGGCTGGGTGCGCCCTCAGAGCACAACCAGGTCAGCGGCTCTGGTCCGACTCTTCGCCTACCGGTTCAGCTCAAGTTCCCCTATTAGCAGCGCAGTTCAATCGTGATAGCGTAGAGCGTGGTGGGGGAGCGATGGAGTGGGGGCCGCCCGGCGGGGCCATGAGGAGTCTCGGTTGACACCAGTGCGCGCTCGTCGCGTCTTGGGCATAGGCGACGCGGCCTTACCCGAGGACGTCGTTGTGGCGTTCGAACGTCGCGCGAAGGATGTGACTCTGCGGCTGAAGCACGCGGACAAAGAGTCAGATCGTGACAGGTATCGTGCGGCACTGGCCGAGCTTGAGACTGCTCGCGCTCTACTAATTCCGGTTAGAAGTCCAGCAGGCCCCGTCGCCCGGACTGGGCCCCGTCGCCGGTACGCTTACCTTGGCCTGGGCGTAGTTGGTGGGCTGCTCATCCTATTGATCGGCGTACTGGTTGGCCGCTTGGGGAGGGCGCAGACTGTGGTGGTTGAAACCGTCGCTCCAACCCCTCGGAAAATTCAGCAGCGCTTGTCGATAGCGGAGAAGCAGTGCCACGCCGGGTTGCGGTGTGATCGCTTCGGCAAAGCTGGGCAGTGCGTGAATGGCGTGTGTGTCTTGCCTGGGGGAATGTGTACTCGTGACATCGACTGCGCAGATGGGCGCACGTGCACGCTCAATCGGTGCGACCGCGGCACGTGCGTGCAAACCAACCGGCCCGGTCAATGCGTGCTTGCTGGCAGTGGTGTTGGGAGTTGTCGCCATGGCTTCTGTGAGGCGGTGGGGCGCGTCCCGTGCGCTGAACCAAGTGACTGCCCAAAGGCCGAGAATCAGTGTCGGGAATCCGTGTGTGTGAACGCTGTTTGCTCCACCCGAGATCGCGAGTCGGAAGGCACGTGCAGGCTGAGCGGGGGGGCCCCGGGCGTTTGCGATGGTCGCGGCATCTGCAGCGTGGATGTTGAGGCAGCAAAGGGCGGTAAGCGCTTCTGCCGCAAAGTCCGAGATCCGTACTACGGTATATACGTCCGCAAGTGCAGTACGAGCACCGCGTTCGTTCTTCCGGCAGAGAAGCGAAGCGAAGCTGAGGCAACACTCCGAAAGAACATCGGTAAGGAACTCCGCTACGACATGGAAGTTCGCCTCGTCCCGCTACCCGATGGCGGATATAACATCGTCACGTACAACCGCCGCGGCCGCGCAGATGTTCGCGGCGTTTGCGATCCGTCCTTTGTCGCCTGGACCGTGGCCAGTTTTACCGCTGGTACACAGTGGAAGTCGCGCGGCTTGCATGTCTGGCTGGATCCGCTCTCAGAGGGTTGGGGGATCAAGACCGCCGGCTCACGCAAAGCGATTCGTAAGGGTCGAGACGCGAGTCGGCTCGGCTTTATCGGCGTCGTCCAGGTGGAGGCGTTTCGCAAGTGGCTGGAGAAAGGGTTCCGACGTTTGCCATCGCCGGATCGCGAGGTCCAGTAGGTTTTACTCGCTGGTTCTGCGCCGCGCCATGTGGGCTCAATCAGCAATCTGGATCGCCCCGAGCACCACAACAGTCGTCTATTGGACACATTGTAGGCCGGACACCCACGGCGACAGGTGCGGTCGGTTGGGCTACCATCGTGGTTCTAACTCTGGGGGGAGTGATGGGACGAAGGTGTGTGGTGTGGGCCTGTGCGCTCACGTTGGTGGTGGTAGGGGCGAGCAGCGCGCAGGCGGAGCGTGAGAGACCGGGGAAGCAGCTCTATCGGATCTCGGTTCAGGGCGCGGTGATCGCGCCGCTCAAGAGCAATGGAAAGTACTGGGATGGGTTTGGTGTGCCCAAAGCCATCGAGCGGAACATGAATATTGAAACCGCTCGCAAGGTTTTTGGGTACGCAAGAAAGGCACGGCGTCTACTGCGGATCGGTGCGGCTACCACGGCGGCCGTCGCACTCGCTGCTGCGGCTGCCTACGTTGGCGTACAAGTGTTGAAGAAGATCAAACCACCGGATCCGCAAGGCGAGTTGATGGTTGATGGTCGTCCGGTGTTGATGCTGCCTAAGGTTGCGAACTCCAGAGTGCCGAAGTGGACCGCTCTCGCGTCCGTTCCGGTGGCGGTCGGTCGGGGGCAGCGCATTACGCTGAAGTTGTGGGACGTCGACGCTGGGTTCAATGATGCGATAGGCGTGTGCACCTGGAGACATGTCAAGGCCGGCATTCTCGTCGCTGACCACTGCAGCAAGCCGTTGTTGAACGCTTGGATTGTCGCAAAGCCGATCGGGCGGACGCGCGCGTCCGCTGGTGGCGCTGGGGCGAGGACGATCAGCCAGATTGCCGTTACTGCCAAGCCCAGGAAGGCCAATGGCAAAGCCTGGGACTTTGGCGGTGGAAAGCCTGACCTTATCGTTAAGGTGTCAGTGAACGGTCGCGTCGTACACACGTGTCCGCACGTGAAAAACACCTTTTCGGTGGTGTGCAACCCGCGCGTAAAGGTCGCCATTACCCCGTCGACTTCGATCCGCGTGCACATCATCGACAAGGACATGATGTCCAACGACAGCGTGGGAACCGCGTCGGCTACGGGCCTAACCCGGCGTCGCCCCTACCAGCCCATCAGGATGAGGACGCGGGGGCAAGTCGCCCGTGCGACGGTCACGCTTTCTCGATAGGATGCTGGGCGATGACACGTGAAAGGGAAACCTGTGACGGATGAACTGCGCGCTCTGCGGAAGCGGTATGTGCTGCCCGAAATAGATGACGCGACGTTCGAGCAACAGCTCAAGGCGCTCGAGAAAGAGCACTCAGACGTCGAACTCGCATTCGATCATCTGGACTGGGTTTCGCTGCGACGCGAGTTTGGCCAGATGAATGCGCAGGCTACTTCGTCAGAAGGAGCCGAAGCGATGGGTGGGGAGGTGGCGCAGACCGCGCTCGTGCCCGCGCATTCCAGCGCCCTTGTGCTGTCAAGTGTTGAAGGGATCAACGACTATACCGAACGCGTTCGAGGCGATGTCGAGGCCCGGCAAGACAAGGATCTGCTGAAAGCGTTCCAGCGGGTCGCCGATCTTGGCGGGAGTCTGAAAGACGCGGAAGCGGGCGCCGCTGATTATTTTGGACCGCTGCTGTTGCCAGAGGCCGGCGCAATCCAGGACCGGCCCGTCTCTTGGTTGCAGGAGTGTTTTGACTCCGTGCTTCGATTCCTGAAGAGCGTACTGTCTGTGCTCCGAAAGGGAGTGACGCGGGTATGGAGTGAGCTGCGCAAGATCGACGAGTACTACCTGCGCCTCAAGGGCGAGCTCGAACTCGCGAGGGAACACTACGCGGGCACGCCGCTGGCGTTCATCCTTGAAGCACCAGCGATTCTCAAGTTGTACGTGCGGTTACTCGTCGACGACCGCGTGCCGAAGAAGGCGAAGGCGGCGTTTGCGGGAGGAATCGCGTATCTCGTCTCGCCGATCGACTTCATCCCCGAGTTCGTGTTCGGGCCGAAAGGATACGTCGACGACGTCGTGCTGATGGGCGCGTGCCTTGCGCATCTCACTAGCACGAAGTACGTAAGTCGCGAGCTCCTTGATGAGTGTTGGGAGGGGCACCCCGACACGCTGGATGAGGTTCTTCGACTCTCGAACTTCATGGTCAACAAGGTCGACTTCTTGCGACGTATCTACCACTGGTTCATGGGGCAGTCGGGTTTCTCGAGAGCGACTGGGAAGTGACGCGGCGCGGGGCCAGCGTCGGGGGAGTTGGCTCCACTGTATTCCGATTCTCTTCGTCGTCGGAGCGGGTGTTTCCGGCTACATACGGGGAAACCTAGTCTTCTTGCGTTGAAGCGACGTCTGTTTGGGGAGCCCGTGCGGTCTGTTTCCGACCACGCGGCGTCTGGGTAGTCAGGGAGACAATCTAGACGGGAAGAGGGGAGGAGTGAGGCATGCTGTTTACGAGTGGTGCGGAGAGAATACCCCCGAGGCGGGCAGCAATCGGCATGGGTGGTCGCTGTTGGCATGAGGTACTGCTCGTCGCCTTGGTGGCGATGGCGTGCACCAATGCCGACACGAAGACGAAACGCAACCACGGGGGGGCCGAGCGGGCATACAACCGCGGAGTCCAGTACTTCAACGGTGTAGCCGGTGTGCCAAAGGATCAGAAGCGCGCTGCTAAGTTGTTCAGCAGCGCATGCGAAATGGGTTTCGCCAAAGCTTGCTACAACCTTGGTGTGGCGAACGAGCATGGATCGGGCGTCGCCAAGGACGAAAAGCGCGCGGTCGTCCTTTACCGTAGAGCATGTGACGGTGGCGTTCCCCAAAGTTGCACCAACCTCGGCACGCTCCACGAAAAGGGGCTGGGAGTTGATAGGAGCCTGACTCGTGCCATCGCGATGTACCGCAAAGGCTGTGATGGCGGAGACCCAACGGGATGCTCGAATCAGGGCTTCCAATTCGCAATCGGCGCGGGGGTTCCCAAGGATTTGCAGCGGGCGGCGTCACTCTATAGGAAATCATGCGAAGGAAGCTATGGGGGGGGTTGTCACAACCTCGCCACCATCTATCTGAGAGGCGAAGGCGTCGCAAAGGACCCAACGCGGGCTGCTAACATCTCTCGCAAGGCGTGCACGTTGGGTTCACCGCGAGGGTGTGCGCTCCTGGGCAACCTGTACCGAAACGGCACAGGCCTGCCGAAGGACCCGCGCCGCGCAGCGGAGGCGTTTGGCAAAGCGTGTGCTATGAGTCCCGCGATTGGTTGCTCCGGTCTTGGTATTGCGTACCTGAGGGGGGAGGGCGTGTCCCGGGACTTCGCGCGCGCTTCCGGGCTGTTCCGCAAGGCCTGCGCGGCCGGCGATTCGAACGGCTGTGACAACCTTGCGCTCATGTCGAAGGTGGCAAAACGTACCATCAGATTCCGCAAACAATGCGACGGCGGCGATGCGGATGCGTGTTCAGAGCTGGGCGGTCTCTACTTGAGGGGGAACGCTGACCTCGAAAAGAACCCCAAGCTGGCCGTCGAGTTGTTCCGCAAGGCTTGCCGTCTCGGCGCCGCGAAGGGCTGCCACAATCTGGCAACGCTTCATGAGCGCGGTCAGGGGACCGCCAAAGACGGAAGGCGAGCTGCGAGATTATTTGGCAACGCCTGCCGCAAGGGATTCGCTCAGAGCTGCTACAACGCCGGCGCTCTGTATTATCGGGGCCTCGGGGTCGCGAAGGACTTGAAGCGCGGTGCCAAATTGTATCGCAAAGCGTGCGATAGAGGCTTCACGCTGGGCTGCTACAATCTCGGGTTGATGTACTTCAATGGCCCCGTTGTCGGCGAAGATCACCGCCGGGCCGCGAAGCTCTTTGCCCGAGCGTGTGACAAGAACGTTGCCCCTGCGTGCAATAACCTCAGTTTGATGCACGCGGCTGGTTCTGGCGTAACCAAGGATGCAAAGCGGGCCGCAGAGCTGATGCGCAAAGCCTGCGCCGGCGGTTATGCGCCGGCGTGCACGCCCGGCAATTGAACCGCTTCTGTCTGGTGTGCTGGAGACATGTCCGTGACGATCGTCGAACTCGCTTATCTCGTTCTTCTAACAGGCTGCTGCGTGACGGCCCGTTTGTGGGGGAAGAGGCGATGGATAGGCGGCCCGCCGCCAACCGGTGAGGAGGTGGCTAACTTCGATCCGATTGCCGCCGGCTTCCTTCGCGCGAACCACCGGGGCGCTCTGTACGCTGCCTTGGTGAGACTCAACCACACCGGGGCGATTCGGTGTGTCGGAGGCGGCATCGCCATTGGGCAGCGCGAGCAAACAGAGCCCCTGGGAGACCGCACAGACGTCGCTGTGTTCCGCGGGATGGTCACGCCTGCTAGGCGTTCACCCATTGAGGACGCGATTCTCGCCACGCTGCCAGCGACAGCGACAAACGCAACCCCGATTGCGCACCTGTCCAAGGCGATGAAACGCCATACTCGGCAACTTGGCGCATACCTAAAACAGCAGCGCTTGCTCGTTCGCCAACACGGAGGTCTTTCAAACTCGCTCGTGGTGGTCCTGCCTATGCTCGCGCTTGCTGCGATCGGAGCGCTGGTGATATGGCTCGACTTCAAATCAAACCCCGTGCTGCCTTGGATGCTGGGGCTGACTATTGTGCCGCTTGTTCACTTCAGCGTTACCCCCCTTCGCACAAACCGTGGCGAGCAGATGCTGCTGGCGCTAGGCGTCGCAAACTGGGACCTCAGGGCGGGGCGGTCTGATACGCTCACGCCGGATCGTGCAGCTCTAGCCATGGCAGTATTTGGCCCAGAGGTGTGCGACGGCAGGCATACAGAGCTGTCGGCTGCCATACAGACCTATGAGCGCGCACTGGAGGAGGCGGCGCGACGCGAATCGTACGGTGGCGGAGGGTAGAGTGTGCGCCACCGCGATCAGTTCGCGACGCGCTAGTCTCATTTGAGAGGGGGGTGGTTATGACTTGGGTTGGGTTATGGGGGCTCGCAGCTAGCGACACGAATGCTGGCAATAGCGACGAGATCAGCACGAGCGCGTACGTTGCGTTCTCCTTGATGATCCTTGGACTGGTTGTCGTATGGGTCGTTTATCGGCGCTGGAACAACCGCCGGTGGGCACGCTGGCGAACGACCCTCCGGGCATTCGCGGAACTTAGCAAGGGCGAGTTCATCCAGGGCAACCGGCACGACGACGACTCGGTTGTTATCGCGGTGCGCGGGCATCGGATCACTGTGCGGACCACTCACGAACGAGATCGTGACCGCAACGATCCAATGAACGCTGAGCGTTGGTACATGACCATCGACGCGACATCCAAGCGGACCGATCTCGTGTACCTTGGCCCGCCACGCGAAAAGGGCACGCTTCAACGGGTGAAGGAAGCGGTGAGTAGCGGCGGCAAGAGCGTGAGTGAGCGGCTCGAGCTCGGCGGCGTCGCGCTCGAAGCGGACGGCGTGGACAAGGGGCTAAGGCAGCGACTCGAGAGTGCGGAGTTGAAAGCCCTGTTCGTCGAACTGTTCCAGGAAGGCGGACACATCGATCGCGGCGTTGTCACTGCGCGTTCGCGCACCTACATCTACGAACCAAAACGGTTGGCAACGCGAGTCCAGGAAGTCACACGAATGGCGGACATGCTCTGAGCGGCATGTTCCCGCCAACGTCGCGACGAAGATGTCACGGCGGACGGGCGGCTCTCTGGTAGGGCGGGAAGGTATCATCGGCTCGCCCATTCCAGAACAGGGGCCAGATTTCTGGCGGTGTCCGGTGCGAGGGGGGACCCTTCTTGAGGGCGGCCTCGGCGAACTCCTCGAAGATTCGCGGTTAACTCGCGGGCACCAGCCGATAAAGCCTGACCTCGGTACCGGTGGCTGCGTAGCAGACTGAAGCCCATTGGCGCTGATGGTCCGCGAGGTGGTCGTCGCGTTTCGCTTCGGCGAAGAACCACTCACCCGTTGCCGGGTTCCAGCAGAAGAGATCCGGTTCTCCCTTGAGCGCATCGTCGAATCCCGCGTTGAGGGTTGCTTGCTGGAGGCGGTTGAAGACGTCATCACCCATCCAGCGTCGCATCTCGGCCCACATGCGGTCAGAACGGGCCCGGTTCTTCGATTTTGGGCTGTGATTTCCGAACTCGTACCAGGTGAGCGAACGAATGCCGTAGCGCTTGCGCAGCTGGACCATGAGGGCATATTGGGCGAAAAGGGTGAGCTTGCCCATCTCGGGGTTCTCGCTCATGCCGTCGAACTCGCCGGGAAACTGTGCCTTCCATTGTGCCACCAGCTGTTGCTGTCGGTACGGCTCCTCCCACTCCGCTGGGTAAGGCATGTCAATCTCGCCTTGGTCGGCGAGCTGTTTTGCCCACAGTTCCCTGGGCGCTCCGTCGCATGTGACAAGGCAACGAAAGTGCAGTCCGAAGTCTCGAGCGAGCTGCTCGATCATTAGGCGCAGGCGCAGTTCGAGTTTTGGTGCGGGCTCATCGAATACGATCACGAGTTCGATCTGCCAGGGTTTGAGCTGGTGACCTTCGGCCAGCAGCTTCGCCGCTTCCGGTTCTGAGTCGACGCCCATGGCAGCCGGCAGCGACATGAGCTTGTACTCGGGCGACGTCGCGGCATAGGCACGCAGCCGGTCGAGCCCTTTGTGTCCGATCTGACGGGCGTGGGCGTAGTACTTGAGCAGCTGGCCCACCACTTTGTCGGCCGCGTCCTTCGCCGCGACCTTCTTCGCCTCCACTAGGACCAGGCGTGGCGGCGGCTTGCCCTTTCGCTTCTTCTTTGGATCCGGGATCACCAAAAGGTCGAGGTGTCCGGCTCCGATGCCCAGATGTGCTTCGTGCAGCGACAGGGCGCCGGTGTAGCCAAGGATGTCAGGCGACGCGGCGATGGGGGTCAAAATGTGGTCTTCGGCCATATGCTCTCGCCGATGGTACGGCTGTTTGATTCAGCGCAGCAACGACACCGCCGTGACGATCAGCCGCGTTCTGCTCAGGGGCGCGAGCCCTTCGTTTCGAACCTGCGACCCGAACCTCGTTAGGTCGACACATCGTTGATGGGGCGGGGCGTTCACCTGTGGGGACTGTTGTGGGGACCGAGAACTGGGTCCCACAGGCGAGTAAGCGTGGAAGCTGACACGTGAAATTCACGTTAGGCGGCGACATGGGGATCCGGAAACAGCGGCGTTTTCTTCCCGTACGATCGCGCTTTGCTGCTCGAGTGCGGGAACGATCCAGAACGCAATTCGACCGTGCGCAGGTCTGAGAAATGACTGGCGCGTTCGAACTCTCGCGGTCGACTATTCCGAGGTTCGAATTCACATACGAGAAACGCGCATTTCTCGATGAACAAACTCAAACCGAAACGATCGGCGAAACCAAGTCGCCGTAATTGTTGTTCGAAAAAACTGTGGGACCTCGTTGGAGGTCCCACAGAAAAAGACACGTTTTGCGTTACTTTCAGTACGATTGCGAGACGCCCTGTTTCGTTAACGCTTTGAGTTCGTTGCTAATTGCATGAAGCGACTGAGGTCGTTTTCGAATTGCCAAGGTCGACGTCGAGGGGTCGAATCCCTTCGCCCGCTCCATGACTTAGTAGTGAAGACGGCCGGGTAGAGTCCCAACTCCCCCGGCCGTTTTCTCGTTTCGGCGGGACCACTTGGTCAGTCCCACAATCGGGCGGTTTCCCGATCCGCAGGGCATTCGGCGCAGACTTCGCCTCGATCTTCGACGGCGAGTGGGTCAATCAATGCTCGAATTCTCCGTCCCAGGCGTGGAACGTCGTGAACACGACGTTGTTTCGCTCGACCGCTTCCTGGCGAAAGGCAGTTGCTTTCGCCAAATGCTCATCGGTGCCCCATTCGAGGTCGTCGAAGTGTCGGAGATCGTCGATAGCAGTCAACGCGTAGTGATCCTCCGACAACGCCTTGAGTAGCCCAAGGACAGCACCCTCCACGGTGGGCGCAGGGATGTAGACCGACACGGCTGCACCTTCGTAGTCGGCCTCCGCACCGGCGAGCCTAGCTACGTAAACAGGCATCGTCTTCCTTTCGATCGAGCAACCAATCCGAAACCACCTCAACAGCTTTCATCAGTGCTCCCTTCACCCTTGCCTGGACGTTGACGCTCATACCTGCTCCAGCAGCTGCTTCGACGGCGAATAGTCGATCTTCCAGTCTGCGAAAACGCCTACGAGACCGCAATCGACACACCGGCAACCGACGTACAACCAGCGGATGTCCTCGGAGGACTGGTAGAACGCGAAACCGACGCCGATATTACTGTGCTCGCCTTCGCACTCTGGGCAGGCGAACATGTCCGGATCGGCCTCATCCCAGTACTCCTCACTATCGCCGACGAAGTGCGCATGGTCGCAGGCAACGCACACTCGCTTCGCCGCGCCCTCGGTGTCATCCGCGTAAAGCAGAAACACCTGGCCGCTGCACTTACAACTTGCGAGGCGAAACTCCTCCACCTTGTAGCCGTTCTCTGAGTACATCTTGAGGAATTCGTGGATGTCCTTGGCCTCTTTACCGAACCAGAATTCTCCGCGTTTGGTGAGTGCCACTAGTCCTCCCCATCTTTGCCCAGGATCACGTCCGACTCCGACCGATAAACCAGCCACGGGCAAGCTTCGCCAACTCCACGGGATCTCGTCCGTCGACGCAGATACCCTGCGGCTTGCTCGTCATATCGATGCCCCAGGTTTCGGCCCGTCCACCATCGTGTGGAAAAACTTGCTGGGGATGCTCGCCGCCGCGGATTCCGTTGCCTTCTCGGCCTTCCGTCGTAGCAACTCCAACGTCTTCGCGGGGGAATCCTGTTTTTCTGATTTCATGCCGCGCCCTAACGGGTGGTGTTCAGTTTGAAGCTGTCGATGATCTGCTGGTTCGGTTTTTCGTGGGTCGCGAATTCTTGGGCTGGCGTGAGCACCATGATGGTGAAGTTCCAGTTTGGCAGCCGCATCACTCGCATCATTGTCACCTGGAGCACGCCCTTATTCCGGCTGCGAAAGGTGAGGTCGAGGATGGTCTGGTTGCCGCGGACGTAAACGCGCCGGCTCATCCGCTTGGACCCTGGGTCGGCGGTGAGGAGTTTCTCATAACTATCTGCCCAGGCAGTGCGCGTGGCACCGGCTGAGAGGTCTGCGGGGGCCATGCGTAGTCGCAGGATTCGCGTCGACCTGCCACTAGGTGTGTGGTCCTTGGCCAGGGGAACGACTCGTCGCGCCAGGTCTGGAACAGTCATGTCGTCCTTCCACTTGCCTGGCAGATCGACGGTGTACGAAGGGATGTCGCTCTTGGGCAAGTTGGCCAACCACTTCATAGCTGTCGGCATGCCGGGATTGAGCATTGCTTTGTAGTGGCCGCCGCTTGGTATCAAAACTCGACGTGTCACCGGATGTAGCGCCCGGCCCGGGGCCATCATGCGCTTGGTGTGCTCTGGTGAGACCATGCGGTCGTCCGCAGTGTGAAACAAGAACATGGGAATCTGAGCGAGGCCTTTCCGCAGCACCAGCGGAGAGCTGTCCTGAAGAAAGACCTTGTACTTTGGTAGCAGTTTTTCGATTGCGAGCAGATCCGCTTTGCTGGCAAAGGCTCGGATGTCGGTGGGAGCAGCGAATGCGATGACGGCGTTGACACGTGGGTCGTACGCTGCGGTGAGCAGCGCGAGGGTGCCTCCTGAACTGTGTCCACTGGTGACGATCTGCCGCCTCAGGCTCGGGTAGGTCGCCAACATGTAGTTCGTGGCCGCGCGTGCGTTCGCGACGCCGGCCTGGGCATCATGGAACGCGCGCAGCGCTTCGAGTCGCTGGGTCGGGGTTGCCTTCGGGGGACTGAACCCGTCAATGTCGAATGAGACGACCGCGTAGCCTGCGCGCACGTAGGGCAGATGCTCCGCCCGATCGTCCTTGGTCAGTCTCATGCCCGTTACGCCATCGGAGCCGGCTGGCGGGACTAGTACGAGCCCACGAGCCTTGCTGGGGTCGGCCGTAGGCGCGTAAATCCACAACCGCGTCTGCTTGGCCCCGCTGGCCAATACGTGGGAGCGGAAGAACACACCGCGCTCCAGTCTGGTCATCGCCATCGGCGCGGCCGGTTTACTCTTCGCGGCCTTGGCTTGCGGAATCGGATTCGGTTTCGTCCGTGCGGTTGGTTGCGCCGGCGTACCCGCGCAGCCGGCGACGGCCAGGCAAAACAGAGAAATCCACTTGTTCTTCATCGCAGTCCAGTCTTCCGTTACTTCGCGAGCGCTTCGCTCATTCGTTGCGAGAGCCAAGCTAGCACGCAGTATCGGAGGCGCAACGCCGGCCCGGCAACGCTACATCGCTCGCCCGGGCTTTTTGCGTTCGGTACCCAGCCCCACCTGGCCCTCCGCTCGGCGTTGCGATAGCCTTTCAGCATGGGGGGAACCATGCGCGCACTACTCGTGATCCTGTTGAGCGGAGCAGTTGTCTTTGCTGCGGCCGAGGCGAACGCCGGGCCTCGGGTTCCGGGGCCATTGACGACAACAGGCAAGGTTCGACTGGGGCAAGCGTTCGCCGGCCCTGGGCTCGACAAGGCGATCATTCGGCGGTTCGTCCAGCGCAAACGCCCCCGCCTACGCCGCTGTTACGAGCGGCAGCTGGCCGTAACACCGGGACTCAGCGGGCGACTGCTGAGCACGTTCACGATTGGTCCACAGGGCCGCGTGGTCATGGCCACTGCGAGCGGAGTACACGCGAGCATCGCGCGGTGCGTGGCCAACGTGATTCGAGGGATGCGCTTTCCGAAGCCGAAGAACCGCGCTTTCGTTCCGGTGTACTACCCATTCAAGCTGACGCTGAGGCTTCCGCCACGGTCGGGCGGCCCCGCCGGCCTCTTAGGGCGTCGTCCCGGTTCTGGGCCGCCAGGCGGCATTGGCATTGGCGCTCCCATGCGGCGGCCGCCGGCACGACGTGGAGCGGTGACGTTCATGTGGAACACGCTCAGGATGAAGGGGGATTTGCCCAACAAGATCGTTCGTCGCGTTCTGCGGCGCTGGCGCAATCGGTTGCGCCACTGTTATTGGAAGAGACTGGTGGGGAATCCCAGGTTGGCCGGAGTGATCCGCATGCGGTTCGTCATCATGCCCGCGGGGAACGTCATCAGTTCGGCGGCAAAGGGAGTCGACGGTAGCGTCAGCAATTGCATGCGAGGCGCACTGAGAGTCATGCGCTTTCCCAGACCGCAGAGCGGTGGCACCGTCAACGTGTCGGTGTCAGTACGTGCTCAGCCAGGTGCGGTGTATCTTTCCGCCTCTTCCGGCAGGGTCGCGGGGTTCAGGACACGGTTGCACAAAAGCGCGGCGGGCTACAGCTATGCGAAGATCCACGCCGGGCTTGCGCGCAGAGACCGGCGGATCGCAGGTTGTTACCTTCGTCGCCTGAAGAAGAACCCAACGCTTCGCGGCAAGGTAACCGCGAAGTTCTTCCTCAATTCGGGCGGCGGCACGTCCGGCGTCACGGCCTGGGGGATGGGAGCGGTCGCTGGTTGCATCGCTCACGTGCTGCGCGGCATCGCCTTTCCCATGAACCGTTTGGGGGGGCGTCACGCGTTCAGCGGCGCCAAGGTGACGTACGAGATCTGGTTCACGCCGAAGAAGAGAGTCCGGCCAAGACCGCCGGGTTAGGGTGCTACACGAAAAATGCCTTCGAGGCGACTAACCCGGGGCCATAACCCGGAGGTACCCCAGGATGCGATCGGTGCGCCCCCATGCTGGGGTCATGCGCATCACACTTTCTCTCGCCCTATGCCTGTTCGCGTGCGGACAAACCGACAGCCCAGTACAGCCGGATGCCGGTCCTGGCCAGGCCGACGCCGCGGCCGACGCCATGGGGCCCGCTGGACCGGACGCTCGCTGGTATGACGCAGCGCCAGCGCCAGCGGTAGCGTTCGAGAAGGGCGACCAGTATGTGTTCGTTGGTGATGAGTTCACCAACGCGGCCACCCTGGGCAAGGCGCATCCCGGTGCGAACCTGGTGGTCCAGTACACGTCGAGCGACGACGGCATCGCCACGGTCGACCAGAGCGGTAACGTAACCGCTGTGGCGTCGGGCTATGCGACGATCACTGTCACGGTCACCAGTAAACATGCGACTCAGACCAGCGCGAGCTACAACACGTTGGTCAACTTCGTGGTCAACGCGTGGGTCGGCGCCAACGACACCGAGCTCACATTCACCGACGGCGCAACGGGCGCGAACATGTACCGTAGCTCCGCGGTGGGTTGCGATATCGCTAACTGGGCGTCATGTCCCGACGGACAGCACGACACCTTGCAGTCCGGGCAAACCTACGTCGACACGGCGTTCAACACGACTCGCCCCGGCTATTACACCTACGAGGTAGACGGGGTTACTCACTCGCTGCCCATGTCTTCCACTCGCCAACCCGGGGCAGGACACCATGGCGTCGCCGTATTCAACGACAAGCTGTTCATCGTCGGCGGGTACCGAAACGGCGGCTACTCCGCTGCGGTCCACTCGTCAGCGGACGGCATCAACTGGATCGAAGAGACCAGCGACGCTGGCTTCACGCCGCGCATGGCTCATGGCCTGGCGGTTTTCGACGGTAAGCTGTGGGTGGTCGGCGGCACCGGAACCGGCGACTACGGGGACGTGTGGTGGTCGGCAGACGGCGCCACATGGACGCGGGCCACGGACGCGCCAGGGTTCACGCCGCGCTACGCCAGCGCCGTGTTCGCGTTCAACGGTAAGTTGTGGTTGATCGGCGGCTGGGACAATACGGACACCGAACGCAACGATATCTGGTCGACCAGCAACGGGACGACGTGGACGCGAGAAGTCGAAACCGCCCCGTTTAGCGCGCGCAACTTCCACCAGGTCACCGAGATGAACGGAACCTTGTACCTGCTCGGGACGAGCTCAGACAGCAACGACGTGTGGACGTCGTCTGACGCAACCAACTGGACTCAGGTCAGCACCGGTGCCGGTTTTCCCGCGCGTGTGCACAACGGCTTCGTCGCGTTCGAGGACAAACTTTGGGTTGTCGCGGGGTGGGGCGACAGCATCGGCGGACGGCTCAGCGACGTTTGGTCTTCACCGGACGGTGTCACCTGGACCCAGGAGCTCGACACGCCGCCATTTCAGAAACGCGAGTACGCCCGGCTGGTGACGTTCGACAACCGCATGTGGATGGTCGGTGGCGTCGACGAGTCGTTCCTCCAGGACACCTGGTCCACTCTGGACGGGCTCACCTGGATCAACGAGACCACCGAGGCGGGCTTCGTGTCACGCGCGTGGCACGGAACAGTCAGCTTCGACAACAAGCTATGGGTCATCGCCGGCTGGGCGGGCACGGACCTTGTCAACGACATCTGGTCGTCGGCTGATGGCATCACGTGGACTCAAGAGACCGCCGCTGCGCAGTTCACCGGCCGGGCCGGCGCTGGCGTGTTCGTGCACGACAGCAAGCTGTGGGTCGTGGGCGGTATCGACTCCACGTTCGAGAGCAAGAATGATGTGTGGTCGTCCTCAGACGGGGTAACGTGGACCGAGGTAAGCAGCGCGGCGCCGTTCACCGGGCGCGCATTCCACGCGGCCGCGTCATTCAACGGCCGCATGTACGTCATCGGCGGCTCGGCCGGCTCCACCGCCTACGCGGACATGTGGTCGTCCGCGGATGGCATTACGTGGATCCAGGAAGCGGATCCTCCGTGGGGCGCGCGCAACGGGGCCGGCATAGTCGTGTACGACAACAAGATGTGGCACGTCGGCGGCGCTGTCGTTGGCGCCGGCAACCGAAACGATGTCTGGTACCACGACGGCACTACTGGCTGGAACCTGGTCACCAACGCCGGGGGATTTCCGGCTCGCTCGTTCTTCGTCCTCCTTGCGTCCAATGACCGGCTGTACGTCGTCGGTGGAGATGCTGGTGGCGGGTCCAACGACGTCTGGTCGTCGGCCCATGGGTTGGCGTGGATTGAGGCCACCCCGAGCGCCGCCTTCTCTGGGCGGGACGGCCTCGGCGGCACCTTCCACAACGGCAAGCTAATGATCACAGCCGGCAACGGTTTGGGCAGCGATAACGCGGGCGATGTCTGGGCATCTACCGACGGAGCCACGTGGCGCCGCGGCCACCGCACGGTGATTTCGTTTTGATGCGATGGACCAAGAAGCCCCTCTCATTCTCCACGTTCGCTCAGTGCAATCGGACTGTTATTGTGACTTTGTTTGCTGGATGTCTAACGCGAATCAGCGATACTCGGAGACGAACGTGGAACGTATGTTTCGTGTCAAATGGCCACAGGCGTTGGTAGTGCTCCCCCTGGTAGTCATGCTGTGCAGCTCTGTTGGGCTCGCCCAGCCGGCGACTGGAGCCGACACAAAGCCGTGGGAGGCCGGCATCAGCGAGGCCACAAGAGCGGCGGCGTTGAAGCTGTTCCGGGAAGGCAATGCGTTCTTCGCCAGCCAGGCATACGCCCGCGCGATCGATCGCTATAGCCTGGCATTGAAAGCGTGGGACCACCCGCGCATTCACGGCAACCTGGCCACGGCGCTGGTGCATCTGGACGCCCCTGTGCGCGCCAAGCGCCACCTGGACCGTGCTCTCAAATACGGGCGACGCCCATTCCAGGATCGCGTCTACAGTCAGCTGTTGACCAATCGCAAGTTGCTCGAAGGTCAGTTGGCCGAGATGACCATCACCTGTCCCGTCGCCGGAGTTCAGGTCACCCTCGATGGCAAGCTCGCGTTGACCGGACCGGGCAGCGCGGTGTCGACGGTACGGGCGGGCAAACACCAGGTCGTTGCCAAGAAGACCGGCTATTTGACTCAGACCAAGATGGTCTCTCTCCACGGCCGGCAGAAGGTCGAGCTCAAGCTGGTGATGGTGCCACTGGACCAGGCGACCCGTGTCGAGCGCAAATGGGCGACGTGGAAACCATGGGTAGTGTTGGGCGCGGGCGCGGCGGTGACAATCGCGGGGCTGGCTTTTGGTCAGGCCTCAGGTTCCGCCATCGCGCGCTATGAGAACGCTCTAGTCAGTGAGTGCCCGATGCGCGGTTGTACGCTGGGCCAGATACCCGCGGGGATCGTTGCTCATCAGGATCGCGCACGCCTGTGGAATAGATTGGAAGTGAGCGCTTACATGATCGGTGGCGCGACGTTGATCGGTGGCGCGGCCCTGGTCTACCTCAACCGCGAGAGATTCATTCGCGTCTCGGAGTCCGGTGCACGGATCGGCGTCGCGCCGAGCGTGTCGCCCACGTTGGTCGGCGTATTGGTCGGAGGTCGATTTTGAGAATCGCTGTCCTGATCAGCCTCGCGGTCACCGTCCTGGGCTGCCGCGACCTGAACCGTACGACGCCCTGCTTTGACCTGGTGTGTCCACCAGGGTTCGCGTGCAGTCCGGCGCACGAGCAATGCGTCGCTACCGAGCAACTTGATGCATGCGACGGCCAACCGGACGAGACGCCATGCTCATTCCCCGGTGTGACCGACGGACGCTGCTTCGATGGTGCCTGCTTCTCCGACGGCTGCGGGAACGGAATCATCGAACCTGGCGAGACCTGCGACGATGGCAATACGTTCGACGCCGATGGCTGCAGCGCCGATTGCCGCTCTAACGAGCAATGTGGCAACGACGTAATCGACGTGGCCGTGGGCGAACGTTGCGACGACGGCAACACTGTCGACGGCGACGGCTGCCAGGAAAACTGCGCTCTGCCCCGTTGCGGTGACCTGGTCGTCGACCCGGACGAAGAGTGTGACGATGGCAATGCGATCGCCGGCGACGGCTGTAACCCTCAGTGCACATCGGACGAGACGTGCGGCAACGGAGTAATCGATGTCGTGGTTGGAGAAGAGTGCGATGACGGCGATACCGGCGTCGGGGACGGTTGCGGCGCCACGTGCCGCATCGAAGCGTGCGGCAACAACATCGAAGATCCCGGTGAGGTATGCGACGACGGCAACCTGCTGTCTGGCGATGGTTGCAGCGCGACGTGCCTGTCGTTGGAGGTGTGTGGTAACGGCGTCATCGATCCAGTCGCTGGCGAAGAATGCGATGACGGCGGGCTCAGGAGCAGAGACGGTTGCTCGAGCGCTTGCACCGTAGAGTTCCCCCTGTGGACAGAGCTACACCCTGGCGCGTTCAGCGCGCGGCGTTGGACCGGAGCAGCTTACGACTCGAAGCGACAACGTACGGTCATGTTCGGCGGCCAGGACGAATCCGGGATACTACTGGACGACACCTGGGAGTTCGATGGCAACAGCTGGCGCAAGATCGTCACCGCCAACGCTCCGGACGCGAGACGAGGCCACGCCATGGTCTACAACCCCATCCGGGATGTCATCGTTTTGTTTGGTGGCGTGTCGTCCAGCGCCGTGCTCAACGACACGTGGGAATTCGACGGTGGCACATGGACAAAACTCAGCCTCGGCTCGCCGCCACCAGATACAGCGTATCCAGCCATGACATACGACGCTGCGCGGCAGGAAGTCGTGCTCGTGACGGGCTCGCCTGGCAGCAGCCCCAACGTCCACACATGGACGTTCAACGGGCCGGGCTGGACACTGGCGTCCAGCAGCGGGCCCATCTGGCGCAATGAACCAGGACTGGCGTATCACGCTAGCCGGCAAACCGTCTTCCTCCTCGGTGGCTGGACTCTTGGCCCAGATGTCACGGGTCAGACAGACACCTGGGAATGGAACGGGACAGCGTGGGTAGAGCGCACCGGCTCCGTTCCTACGGCGCATGGCGACCTGATCTACGACGCCCAACGCGATCGGTTGGTGAGCTACGGCGGCTACATCAATCACGGCGCGGTCTCCGTGTGGAGCGGAGGTTCCTGGTCTGACGTAGACCCGCCCAACAAGCCTCCGGCGCGTTACCACCCGAGCATGATCTACGATGCTGCCCGCGGTGTCGCCGTGCTGATCGGTGGCGGCGAGAACCCGGTCACCGGTACTGGCGACTCCTTCGACGACACTTGGGAGCTCGGTGACGATTGGAGCGAGCCTGTGCCCGGGCCATACGATCGGTCGTCGCCAGGCGTGACGTACGATAAGCGTCGCGGACGTGTCGTCGTGGTCGGTGGCAATCCCGAGAACGTGTTTCTTGATCCGTTCCCCGAAGACACGTGGGAACTCATCGACGGTGGATGGAAGCGCACCCAGACCAGCTTGCCCAACGGCCCGATCGGGGGCGCAACTAACCCGGTCTACGACGCAACGAACGGCGTTTGTATCATGGTCGGTGGCGGAGCAACTCTGGAGTACGGCGGCGGCAGTTGGCTCGATCTGGGCCTGACCGCACCAAACGTGTCCGGCGGCCACGCGGCCGTGTTCGACAGCGATCGGGGGGTCACCGTAGTGGTCGCCGGCGGAGCCACCTGGGAACGCGCGAGTGGCGCCTGGTCACAAATCACGACCGCAGGCACGCCCCCGAGCTTGTCGTTAGCAACCTACGACGCGCGACGTAAGAAGGTCGTCGCTGTGGCTTCGACCACGTGGGAGTACGACGCAACCGTGACGCCGCCAACATGGACTGATACGGGATTGACCGGACCGCCCCTGCCGGGCCTGACGGTGGGGTACCTGAGCTCACTTGGCAAGTCAGTGGCGTTCGACAACACCGGCACCACGTGGCTCTACGATGGGGTGTCGTGGACTCAGCTCGTCACGCCAACGACACCGCCCGGCACTGGTGACCCCACCCTCGTCGAAGACAGCGCCAACAAGCGCATGTTGCTCATCGGCGGGCTCAATGCACCGTTTTTGATGTGGCAACTCGAGTGGATATCAGGCAGTCCGGAGGAAGACTGCAGGACGCCGGGCGACGAGGATGCCGACGGGTTGGTCGACTGCGCGGACCCGGATTGCCTGGGCAGCTTCTGCGGCGGAGATGGTGTGCAGTGCGACGCCGCGGGTGCGTGTACATGCCCCGGAGGCAGCACGGAGACGCGCTGTGATGACGGCGGGGACAACGACTGCGACGGGTTGGTCGACTGCGCGGACCCGGATTGCGCAGCGACTACCTACTGCGGTACCGAGACCGATTGCGGAAACGACAGCGATGACGACGGCGACGGAGCCACCGATTGCGCGGACCCTGGATGTGACGGTGTCGGTTTTTGCGAAGCGGTAGAAACCAACTGCACCGACAACGAAGACAACGACGGCGACGGCCTCGTCGACTGCCAGGACGTCAACTGTTACCTGGCCCCGTGCGAGTCGGTAACACCCTAGCGCTGAGCTGCCGAGCCCCGAACGACATTTGATGTCGCCGGCTGGGGCGTTGTCGTTTGCAGATGCCGCTCGGAAGGGTGTGCTGCGGAGCCCTGGTGGAAACTCTACGAGTTGGCTACTTGGCCTTGAGTGTGCGGCACGCGGCGAGTTGGGCTTTGGCTCGCTCAGCAGACCAGCCGCCAACGTTGCCTTGCATGCAAACCCACTTTTTGCCCGCCAGGTCCACGAGCAAGGTGAACTTGTGAGACGTGCGACCATCTCGGGACATGGTGTAGCGCAGTACGGTGGCGGTCTGTTCGACAATCTTGTTGGTGTTGCCGTACTCGTTCTTGGCGAGCTCTTTGGCGGTCTGGGCCAGGTTGGTGTTGAACTCGTTGCCGGCTCGGACCTGCAGACCGAAGGCCTCGCCCTTGCCGTAGCTGATGCGCAGCATTGTGGGTTTATCGGCGAAGATGGTGCTGCCTTTGGGCACGTCGACCGTGGCCGGGATCTTGTTTCCGTTCTCGTTCAACGCGAGCGGCGCGGTCTCGGTGGGCACGCTGCCCTTTTCGGTCGCGCCTTTTTTGCTCGCGCCCTTTTCGGTCGCGCCTTTCTTGCTCGTGCCTTTGGCCTTTTCCTTTTCACCGCCACAGGCGGGGAGGCACAAGGCAAGGGCAATAGCGGTGAGACTGATTAAGGATGTTCGCAACGTCATGGCAACTCCCTGGTTGGATTCGCTGTACGCTAGCACGGTCGCTGGGTGTTTGGTGCGGGCGCTGGGGGACAGTGCGCGCTAGGGGGCTCGAACAACGCCTCGTTGCCTGGCTCGTTGCGTCGTTCGCCGTCAGTTCATCACCGTGCTGGCCGAGTGGTGCGACGCAGAGGGTCACTCGATGGTGGCGAACTTGAAATGGTCGCTCCACCAGTCGGACTTCGAGCCGGGCCGCCAAGAGCGCTTGATTGTCAGGTCTCGGGGCGCGATCAGCGCAGTCCACGTCCGCGCGCCGGACGCCGACTCCCATTGGAAGCATACGACGGGGATACCTCGCTTGGTCTTCCCGGGCGAGATAGGCGCCTCGCGAAGGAATTCACCGTAGGTGGATCTCCACGTGGTCACGACTGTCGGCTGCGACGCGAGGTGCGTGTCGAGCAGTCGTGCGTCGTGGGTGACGGTTGTTTGCAGGCAGCCTTTGGCCAGCGTCCCAGTCGGCAGTTTATAGCGCGTGGCTGGGTCGATCTGGACGTGTCGAATGTGAGTGGAGCGTTTGTCGGCGCTGCCACACGCGGAGACAACGAACATTATGAGGCAGAGTCTGCACAGCGTCATCGTCCTGGCTCCTTTGCTGCGGCGGAGTGTTGGCCGGGAAGTTGAAGCCATGGGCTCCGAGTATCGGAGGGGAATGCGCCATCATCATACTGGCTGGCCCAATACGCCTGACAAATCAGGTCCTCTCTCGCCTCAGGTATTTTCGCGAGCACCTCCGCGACGGTCGGCAGCGAGGCCAGGTGACGTCGGATCACCGCCATCTCCTCGTTGTTAGGCGAATTGTTGGCCTTGGCTACTTTCTCGATCTCATGTGATACCCGAGCCACCAGCCGCTTGAACTCGGCCGGTGCCCTGACATGGTCGTTGACCAAGCGCGTGTACGCCAACGCGATGTTTTGCGCGATGAGCACGAAGGATCTGGCGCTGCCGGCACTTGAGCTCTTCATGTGCACGTAGGCACCTCCGTAGTCGGTCGATCGTTCGCAGTCGGGCGCCGGCTCGTTGTAGTTTCGCCCAGTCTGGGCCCACACGTTGCGCAGCTGGGCGCGCGTGTTCCGGATAATCGGGCGACCATTTGCGCGACCGATCTCGAGCTCGAGCCACTCCTGAGGCCAGTCCAGCAAAGAACCTACGTTGAGCTCGAGCCAGTCGCCATGCCTGCCGTTCTCGCGAACGTCGAAGCGGCCGTTGTGGGAATGTGCGGAGACGAATGCCTGGTACACGTTGGGCTCGCGCAACAATTTCGTTAGGCGTTTTTTCGAGTCACGTGTGAGCTGTTCGAAGTTGTGATGGCCGGCGAGAAGAAATCGCCGCTTGGGCGCACTTCGAATCCAGCGCTGTACGAGCTTGAACTGTTCCTTGATGATCTCTCCGCGCGCTCCTGCGAACGGAATCAGTTTGCTGAGCGTTGGCAGCAGGAGTCCCTTGTCGTACGCGGCTGTGTCCAGGAGCACGAGGGACGTAGGCTCGTCGATCCCAACGTTCAGTTCCTGCACGATGTAAGAGCGGCGCATCCGCTTTTCGATGTTCCAGAACACCCGACGGTAGAAACCCGCGCACGTCGCCTCGTCTCGCGGCCCATTGGTGAGGCATGGGAGGACGCGAGGACTGTGGGTTTGTTGCAGCAGCTTCAAGTACGCTCGGATGAACTCGCTCTTGTCCATTCTTCCCGATCGGTTTGCGGCCGCCGGTTCGGGCCGTGCCGCAGCGTCGCATGCCTTGTCCCAACCCGGCACCAATCCGTTGTCATCGAAATTGCCAAAGAAAAACCCATCGTGGTTGCCGGGCGCGAGTGCCCACTTCTTCTTCGCCAGCGTCGTGTTCACGATCTGCTGAAACTCGTGGAACTCTTGCTTGCAGGAAATGTCCAGGGCGTCGCCCAAGTGAATGACGGCGCCGCCCACGTCCTTGACCACGTGCCTCAGAGACCATTCGACGAGCGGCCGAGAGAACAGGTTGAGCACTGGAGGTCGGATCGCCGCGGCCGAGACTCGGTCGATCTGCGCGGACTGCAACTTGAATGACTTCCCCATCAAGTAGTGAGTCTGATTGTCGCCGAGGAATACCAGCGATTTCGAAATGGCTTGATACCCATCGGGCTCGCTAGGGAGCACGCGTACGCCGGTGGAAGTGGGTGACACGGGAGTTTCCGGCGTGTCCAGCAGCCAGATCACGTATGGCAAACCGATGGCAAAGCAAACGATGGGAGTAACGACCGACGCGCCGATACCCAACAGGAACGGGCGCCAGCGCCATGCCTTGTTGCGCACCGTGCGCCAGATCCCAAGCAGTAGCAACTCGGCGACTAGCCACGCAGTCAGCACGAGTAACTTGTTCGCCAGCGGGGTTAGCGGCAACCGCTCCGGGCAAAACCACGCGGCGACGGCCAGTGCCAAGGCGCCGGCCGCGTAACTACCGTGGTCCCAAAACCACCGTCTCCAGTCGCGCCGATCCAGCCCGCCGGAATCCCCACCCCCAGGGTCGCCCACCACGACTCAAGGTTCTCAAGTTCTCCACCAAACATCAAGGTGAACAGCCGTCCACCGTATGTATGCGGGTTGGGGCAGAAAAGTGGCCACGATGGGGTTCGGAGGGGCGGCAGATTGTTGGCCGGTTCCCTCCGGGTCATTGGAAGGGAACTTTGACACGTGGCATCCGCTTCGCGACTGCGAGCGTCAGTGGGTGCCCCTGCGAATCCAATTTGGAAAGACCACATGAGGCCAGGTTTCTGACCGCCGGTTGACCGCTAGTGAATGATCGGCTTGTCTCTCGCGGCAGAGAAATTCAACCTGGGTGGAAGATGCATCGCGCGGTAATCCGTGTTCCGTCGCGGACGCGGCGACTGGATCGTGCGTGGTACCGTCCAAACGATGGGGGCCAGTGACGACGAAAAAGTGCGTGCCGATCTGCTCGAACGTTTGCCGGCGGTGCCGTCGGCGGCGAGTGATGCGGCGACCACTATTGATGAACTGTTGAACGCGGCGCCCGAACAGCCGCTCAGTGGTCGTAGGGGAACGGTGACTCGCGAACTCTTTGGGCGGGTTCCGGACATGCCGGCAGGGGAGAATGAGTGATGGGCAAGCAAACGATCGATATTGACTTCAGCAAGCCCGTGGAGCTGAACATCGTCTCCCAATCAACACACGTCGTGGTGTATCGCGTGTGGAAACGTGTTGGTGATACGGGGGACTGGGACAAGGTCCAGGACGGATCGACTGTCGACGGTGAGCCCGATTTCCTGGAGCTTGGCGTGTTGGCCGCGGGTACGAATCTTACGTACTACCTCGGAATCAGAGGCGCCAACAAGTCCGCTCATCGCACAGTGATCACGGTCAGTCAGAACGCCAAAATCGTCAAGGATGGCGTTGTTACCGAGAAGGGCGAGACCGACGGCGACGGGTACGCGACGGCTGAGACGGAGCTAGTGCTGAAATGAGCCGGACGAATCGAAGACGCATGCTGTCGTTGACATGCGCGGCGCTGCTCCTCGCGAGCGCGTCCGTGGCGTTTGGCGAGGAAGACGCCGAGCCATCACCGCCGAGTTTTTCCATTCCTGGTTCTCCAGCATTCTCGTTCCTGGGAACGACACCGGGCAAAATTACGCAGGCTTCCAGTCTCAAGGACGTGGGTGTTCAGCTCGTGAACGTGGTCGATGCGGATGGCAAGGTCAAGCAAGGCTTTGCGTTCGACCAACCCATCTACCTTCTAACGAAGAATGGCGTCTCGCTCAAAGACTACCAGTCGGGGCTGCTCAACTACGCGCTCGCCAATCTCCAGGTGTCGGCAGCGACGGTTCAGACCAGTGGCGACATGGCGTCGACCGACATGGCGCTCGGAGTCAGAACGACGCTGACTGACCACGGTGACCCCTACAGCAATTCCAAGTACGTCCAGATGGTGGCCGACGCCATGAAGAAGTGTCTGCCGACGCAACCTGGCACCAAGACATCGACGGCCACGCTCAAGAAGTGTGTGAAGGATGATCCCTACGTAAAGAACTACGCCAAGAACCACTGGAACGCCTTCCGGCTGTCGGTCGGTGCGGCCGTCGGTGCGCGCGCCCCAGGATCGGAACTCAAGGAGACGGAGTTTTTGGGCGCCAGCACCTGGGCGGTCACGGCGTTGCCTCTCGGCGCGTGGGGCCAGGTGTTGGCTCAAGTGCAGTACGACTTTCGCGATGCGAACAGTGCGCATTCGCTTGTCTATGCCGGAAGACTGAACATCGGCACCGCGAAGCTCAACACCTTCGTTGAGGCGGCGGGCACCAGCGAGTTGTCGGCTGAGACCGACGGTGACTCGTTTGTCGGTCAATGGTCGGCAGGCGTCGAGGTTCGTGTGGGCAAGAAGACATGGATCTCGACAGGAGTCGGCAGCTCGTTCTCTACCGATGGCGCCGACAAGGTTGTCTTGCTTGCCGGACTGCGCTGGGCGGTCGCCGACGAAGCGCGACTCAATCCAAAGAAGTAGACGGCCAGCTCGCGGTTTGCAATGGGGCCCGTGGTGCCGCTTGCGACCCGGTTGGGTCCCTTTTGCTTGCGTGTTTTTGGTAACATTGGCGATGGAATGGCAGTGAGGGGGACGATTTGGCCGGTTGCGGTGTTGTTGTTGTCCGCGTGCGGCGACCCGAGTGGCGCGGGTAGCTTTGACGCGGGCGCTGCCGACGCAACCGTGTGTCTACCCGCCGCCGACAGCGCCGAGCCTGTGGCTCTGTTTCTTCCGAGCCGCTCTCGCGTGGTTCCAATAGCCGTGCACGAGGACACGCTCGCGTTCGCTGTCTTGCAAGCCTCGGAACAAACCGATGCGTACATCTACACTGTGCCGGCGGGCGGTGGGTGTCCGACGCTAGTCACGACAGATACTGTGAACCCTGTATCGATCGCGATCGATGCGACGCATGTTTACTGGGCAACGTCGTGTTGTATCAAGAAACAGCCTCTGGTCGGAGGGACCCGTTTCCCCATTCGGCTGATCGACAGGCCGGCCTCGGCGATTCGCTTGGTCGGCGATTCGCTCTACTACGCGTCGGGCGCAGATCTCATGCGGATCGCCAAGGACGGTGGAGAGCCCGAACTAGTCACGACGGCAGCGGACACGATTCACCATCTGGTTGTGCATGACCAGCACCTCTACATGACCGACAGCGACAGCGTCGTCCGTCTACCCCTGGTGGGCGGACCGCTAGAAACCTTGATCACCAATCTCCAAGGTCTGGCCCGAATCGCCGTTGACGATACCAACGTCTACGTAACCGAGAGAAACGGCTACGTGGGCTACTCGCCGCTTGCTGGCGGTGCCTCTGTGGAGTTGATTCCACGTGACACACTGAGCTCCACGCGGGCTCATGAGGTCGTCGTCTACAACCAGGAAGTCTACTGGTCCGATTCGGGGGTTCTCCATGCCCATGTGCCGTCGCCGAGTCCGGAGCAGATCTCAACGACCACGGCGCGATCGATGGTCCACGATGACAACTGGTTGTACTGGTCCAACTACGGTCTCGACGAGAACGACAGCCCCACCGGCGGCACGATCTATCGTTGGCGCCTGCGCTAAGCGAGAGAGCCGTTTTTCGACTGAGCACCTAATACAAGAGTCCGTAGGGATTAACAGGGCGAGCGGTGTAGTCTTTTCCTATGAGGATCACAGGCATTGTGGCGGCGATGTGTTTTGCGGTGGTGGTGTTCGGGGAGCCCGGGACCGTAGGCGCCTCACCCGAAGCGAAGCTCAAGCGCTGTCAGAAGCGTGTCGCCGAGCAGGCAAAGTTGATTCGGAGTCTGCGCAAGCGCTTGGCCAAACACGAGCCACCGCCTCTACCCAAAGTGGCTCCCACGCCTAAGGTGGCGCCCGCACCGAAAGTCGTTCCTCCGACTAAGCGCGCGGTCAGCAAGCCGCCCATCAACCCGTCCAAAGGCGCTGCCAGCGCAGACGCGGACTATGTCGCCTACCGCGCCATCAAGCGCCACATTCGCCGAGCACGCCCCTTCATCGACAACTGCTTTCGCTGGGGCATCAAGAAGGGCAAGATCCGGCGGCGAACATTGAACATCAAGCTTCATTTGCAATATCGGGCGAACGGAACGCTCGCGAAGCTTCGGACCAGTGCTCGCCTTAGCCCCGGGCTCATGTGGTGCCTTCGCTCAAAGGCGAAGGCATGGCGCGTTGCGGCCGCCACGAAGGCCCGGACCTTCGTGATTCCGATGATGCTGAGCCCGTAGGCGCGGTGCCGACCGCGCAGCGAAGTCCTTGCACGATTGGGTCGCCGTATACCTACGCAGTGGTCCGGGCGATCACGGCGTTAGCAGGTCGACTGTTTCCCAGTCGACGGGCCAGTGATGCGCGAACGCCGAGGGCGCATGAAGCCAGCGTTGCGGGCCGTGCGCCGCTTCGAGCTGAACGCCTGCAGTCGTCTTGCCTGTGGCGACGACCCGAAAGTCCTCCGCGCCCACCTCGTCCATCGGTGTAGCCACGGCGTTCTTGGTAAGCCCGACGTAACTCAAGCGCGGCAACCGTTTGCTGGCCATCGCGATGGCGTCGATGCCGCCTTGTCCGACCTTGTTGCGGGTGAGGTCGAGATAGGCGAGGTGTGACAGATGGGGGGACGCAGCCAACTGTCCGATGTCGTCGTCGTCGAGGCGATTGTCCGTTAGGAACAATGCGACCAGTTGGTTGAGATGTTCGCATGCAGAGAAGCGACCGATCACTCCCTTGGCACCGTCGACGATGAGTGCACGCAGCGGTGTTCGAGCGCACACCTCGGCGCCGGACGCGATGAAATCGTCAGCTGTCATCGTCACCATCTCCACGAATCCGCGACGATGTTCACAGTGCTGGACAACTCGGCGTGCGATCAGCGAGTCCAGGGGCGTCTGCCACGCCTTGCCATGTTCGCGGATCAGGTCTCGTGCGTTTCCGTCTGGACCGACCCAATCGTCGATGTGAGCGCGAGCGCGCTTGCAATCGGCGACTTGCAGCTGCTGACGAATGAACTCGCCCCGCTTAGGGTCGCCGTATTTATCGCACCAGTCGGAGAAGTTGCGACGCGGGGCATCGTCACCCGGAGAGGCGAGCACCGCTTGCATGGCCGCTTCGCCGCCGTGCTTCAAATGTGCGAAGGGACCAGCCACGTCAGTCACCTAACCACATAAAGGCGAGGGGGGGCCATGGGACCGGCCTGAATGACACGGTAGGTGCCAATGTCAGCTTTGCCCAGCATAACGACGAACGCCGGTACGCGCTCCCCCATCGAGCCCAGTTTGATCACCGTGATCTGTTCCAGAGGTACGCCTGCCTCCAGCGCGAAGAATCCCTGGATCTGCTCCTGCCAAACAGTAAACGATTCGTCAGCCGACAGCCGAATGGGCGGCGACGGATGAGCGCGGCCCAGTCTTCGCGCCGCGCTGACCTGGTTTGTCAGTGGAATCGTCTCGTGGGCCATCTCCATTCCGTGGGTCACGCCCTTGGAGTCCGAGCCAAATTTCGCCGCGCGCCGCTTGATGCTGCTGACAAACGTGTCCTGATCCCGTGGGATCACGTTATCGCGCATCTTGGGTTCAGCAAACGAGGCTCCCTTGACGGTAACGTCACCCTCCTTGCTTTCTAACGCGATGGCCTCGCCGTCGCCGTCACGCATGATTTGCAGAGGAACGTCCTCGGTCAGCTTTGCCGCGCCACCGGGGCGGCGGGGGTCTCCGCCGATGGTCACGACCACCTGGTCGTAAACTTCCCAGGCGCCATCGACCAGCACCCGTACCTTGTCGCCATCACGCACCATCTTGTCCGGCATGCCGACTTGCAGATCGACGTCGCTGCGGTTGAGCCCGGCGCCGGCCTGGGTGTTGCGGTCCAACCTGGCTGATGCGAACGCCTCGACCTTGGCGGCGTCGTACATCTCTTTGTACTCTAGCTCCAGGTCCCAGTCGTCGGGACTCGCCTCGTGCTTGCGTTTGGCTGCAGCCAGTTTGTCGGCGGTCGCCTTTCCGACCCGAGCGCGGAACGTGACGTTGCCGGTGACCTCAGCCACGCTTTCGGATGCCCACGAGCCACTGGGGCCGCCGCCGATGACGAGTACCCTTCCAGCCCCGCGCTTGATCTGTTCGCGCAGGCTGTCGGTATAGATCAACAGCCCAGCGTCGGTGAGCTGCTTGCGAATATCAGTATCACCCCCGAACCACTCGGCGGGCGCGAGCTTCGCCTTGCCAACGCCGACGGTGACCTCGATGTGATCGGCGTAGAAGTAGCGGCCGCTTCCGGCACCGCCGACCCAAACGCGTAGCGCTTTACTCGATTGCCACGGTGCGTCTCCGGCGCTGTCGGTGCCCTTGCGTTCGATCGCACCATCGGCGCGTCCTTCGTACACGGCCATCCCCGATTCGTATCGGCTCACGTCCACGGCGTCCCGCACAGCACCGGCCGGTGTGTACTCGCCTTTCTTGGCTGTGTAGTTGTTCGGCTGCATGCCCTGGCCGCTGATCGCATCGGGCTTTTGTCCCAGCCGTACACCGGCCGCGGTCATTGATGCTTCGATATTGTCGGTGAGGGTCAGGCTGTCGAGCTTGCCGCCACCGCCTTTGCCACCGATCTTGGTGGCTTCGTTGATCACCGCGGCGATGTTCCCGCCAATTTGCAACCGGGCGACCTCGACGACGGCCATGCTGTCGACCGTCGCCCGGTAGTGGGCGGTCTGTAGGCGAAACGCAGTACGCGCGTGCTCGGCGTAGTCGCGGTTGGCTTGCGCTTCCTGCGGGGTCTTGGCGCCATCGGGTGAGTTTTCCCTGGTACCTTGCTTCTCCATCAACCAGACATCGGGGCTCCCTTTCTGGGTCTTGATCTGGTACTCCCAGCCGCCTCCATCCGATCGATGGGCCGTGACTTCTGCGCCGGCTTTGGTCAGTGATGTGAGCGACTCTGCGAGCTGCGCCTTGGTTCCGGCAAAGTGACTACCAAGGGCGACCTCGTCGAGGCTCAGCGGCAGGTCCGCGACCGCGTACGCGAGCCTCACCTCGTTCGCTTCGGCCTCCAGCGCCGTCGCGTCCTCCTGTGACAGGCCTTCCTTGGCGATTCGTTTGTTGAAGTTCTCGAGCTCGAGCTGCATCATCTTGCGATCAGCTCGTAGCGCGGCTTTGGCCATCTCCGGGTCGCCCGTGTCCCTGGCCTGCTTGGCTAGCCTGCGGACCCTGGCGTACTTGTTGAGGCGCGCGCCGGTAAGAGCGCTCTTTCCCCAAATCGCTTTCAGGTTGCTCTTCAGCACTCGCTTCAGGATCACGGTGGCGATGAATACGGCGATCCCCTTCTTCGCCGTCTCGGACACCTCTTCGTCGGTCATTGCGCGCCCCGACTCGCGGATCTTCTTGGCCTGTGCGTCCAGGTACATGACCCCGGCCGTGACCGCGGCCCGGCCCGTGACCTCTGCGCCCTTGAACGTGTAACCCAGTATCTTTTCGCCGCTGGTCGCGCCTTTGGCCAAGCCGGCCTCCATGCGCTCACCGACCTTCATTCTCTTTCCGGTCGCCTCCAGCCGCTTGAGCGTCGGCAGCGCCTTGAACATGGCAGAGAACGAATTCAACGCCCCGAGCATCATCAGGTTGGAGCCAAAGTCGTCGACGAGCGCCTGCGCGGCGTCGTCCTGTTCGAACAGCCAAGCGTTCATTAACGATGCGGTCAGGGACTCAGCTACCGTCGACGCTACGAACTCACCTATGACACCACCACGTAGCCCCGTCGCTAGACCACCCGCAGCAGTGCCCACCCCCATCGACAAGATGATGATGCCGATCGTCGCTGCGATCTGCACGATCATGGTCTTGAGGTTGATGTCCTTGATCTCGGCGTGTGCTCGTTTAAGGAACGCAGGGTACTGATCCGGGGCCAGGAATCTGGCCATGCGGTCTCGCACCGAGTCTACGTCCCCTTCTTGCCATGCGCTCCACGCGTGCTCCCAGTGGTTCTCCCATATGTGGGAGTCGATCATGAATGCGTGTGCGTCGCTCTTTTGCAGCGACAGGGTGGTCCAGTCGTTCTGCAGTTTGCGAAAAATCTTGCTCAGCTCCTGGGTGGCGCCATAAACGAGCGCGATGTCAGTGCCTTGCTGCACGCGTTCCACGTTCGCCTGCAGCTCAGGCAGTTCTTCGAACACGGACATGTCGCCAGCAAGAAGCCGGGCGCGCATTTCACCAACGCGCTGCTTGAGCGTGAAGTGATCGTCGACCAGACCGGTGCGAGATTCCTTTCCGCGTCCCGGCGGGAGGTTCGACTTATCCACCTGCTTGAGTTGATGACTGCGCTGCAACACACCTTCGAGCATGATGTCGAGGGTGTCGATCGGCGCGAGCAGGGCCTTTCGTTTCGCGGTTGCAACTCGCGCGCGGCCTGTGTCCAGCAGGTTGCTCGCGGCCGCTGCGCCGACGAACTCTTCGGCAGCCCCATACAGTGGTACCAGCACGTTCGGCGGCAGATCTTTCATCTTCTTGACGCGCATCGCTGTCAAGTGCCGCTGGATAGACTGCAGGCCCGTCGTCACCTGGAGCAGAATGGCGCTCTGTTCGATCGCATGGGCCTGCCACTGCTCTACATCCTCCATGGGCGAGAACGACAGGTCGCGTTGGCGCTGCGTCAGCTTTACTCTAACCGGCGCGAGCGCGCCGGACATCCCGAAGAACTCGGCAGTCGCGGACGCGACGGTGAGCTTCAGCAGAGACTGTTGAATCGCGTTGAGAGTGACCGCGCGGCTGACCTTTCCGTCGATAGGTCCTGCTTGTTTTTGTCCGAGGTCGTCGCCGATGCTCGTGTTGGCCAGTGCGGCGGCGTCGTCTCTGCCGGGTTTCTGTTCACGGTCCTGTACAGCCTTCGGGCGAGAGTCCCAGCCGTCCACATCGATGGGCAGGAAACCGAGGAGCAGGCTCGGATCAGCTTCGCCACCAAACGGGATGTCCACCTCGTCTGGTTTCCTCGCCTTGGACACGCGGTACTTGTCCTGCCGCTTGTCGCGCGACATCGCCTTGAAGTCCTCTGGCGACATCGCGAACATTGGTGGAACAGCGGTAAGACGTTGGGCCTCCGCCGGATCACCAAATAGCGTAAGCGCAACGTCCTCGGCGCGAGCGTCGGCGGGCGAGATTACGCGAATCCAGTTATGGCCGGCGTCAGGGGCGAAGTCGTAACGCACGGGGCGCGCGAGCTCCTCCATTACCGGCGCCGGGTTCGACTTTTGATACAGCTCCACGTTGAAGTTGACAATGCCGCGCTGGGTGAGCGCGTTGATCACGATTTTGTCGATCTGCCGAGAAACCAACATCGATTGGGGATCGGGTTCTGGCGGAGGGCTCGGGGCGACGCCATCGACAGTCTGCTCGGTCGTAGCTTGTGACCGCGCGGCCAGGTACCGGGGCAGAACGCGCGCAAGCGACGCCACCACTCGAGGAAGCAGGGCGCGCACGAGCTCCATCCCGACGGTGCCATTGAACTTCCCGGGACCGACGTCGTCGACCCCTTGATCGGCTGTGCCATCGTCGCTGATCGAACGGCCCCGATTAATGATGGGCTCCAGCGGCGTCGGGCGGAGGCACGTGCGGATCGTCTCCTGGACTGAGTTGCTGAAGTAGATCAACCTGCGGGTGAACTCCAGCCAAAACCTGGCGTGGCCTCGCCCCCAGGTCGCGAATTGGGATGGCAGCGGCAGCGGCATCTCTGCGAGGCTGCTCAGCAGGTACTCCATGACGGCTGTTTTGTGGAAATCGAAGTACAGGACCGCCTGCGGTCTAGACCGTTTGCGATCCAGGTGGGTCCGGGCTGTGGGCACTGCGCTGACGTTGACAGTGCCGGCGTTCATCCCATGATCGGCAACGTGTTGAGCAATCTGATCGGCCTCGACTTCGGCTGCGTCAGTTTCGTCAGCGACGTCTCGACTCGCGGCCACCGAGTCGGTGCCGGCCTGACGTTGTTGTACGACGTGCGTCAGCTCGTGGGCGACGAGCGACGGCGATGGCGAACTTGTGGCAAAGGCGACCTGGTCCGAACGAGCAGCCGCGTTCGCGTTGACGCCAGAGAGCTCCGCCTCCTTGCCAACGTGAGCCGCGACGTCTGAGAACGACTCGCCGAACATGGACTCCATTTGCGGGCGAAAGGGGACGGCCGTACCCTGACCCGCCAACGCGCGACTCACCGGGTCGTCGCTTCCTGCGCCCGTCGGCGCAGCGTTGGCATCGCTCGCAGTCGCCTGTCCCGAGCTGACGAGCCGAGACGTTCGGGTCTGTTTACCCGGTCCCGGCTGTTTCGCCGACTGCGCCCCCCCAACACTGGACTTCTGAGATGAGGGGGCGTCTTTTTCGCTGGCGCTGTTCTCGCTCATACGTGCAGCACGCTAATAGTACGGTGAAGAACCGAGATTTCTCCCGCCAGCGCCCAGATGGCGTTCGAAATTGAATCGTTTTCACCTGTTAGCACGACCGGTAGCGTCGTCCTGCGGCGCGGCGCGCGCCACCGAACTCTCCTCGTTGGAGGCAACACGCCGACCGGAACGGCATGGTCGAGGAATCATGCGCACAACGAACGCGCTGCCGAACCCCCGGGACTTTCGTGATTCCGATGATGTTGAGCCCGTAGGCCCGGTGCCAGCCGCCCAGCGAGCTCCTTGCACGGTCGGGTCCTCGTAGCTACATTCGCGAAATGAATTACCGGTCGACGGTGGTGGTAGCCGCGAGTTTCGTGTGCATTGCGGGGCTCAGCACTTGTTCAGGCAAGAGCTCAACGCCCGCCGCGCAGCCTTCTGTCAAAAAGGACGTCGCGACTCTGACCTGGTTCGCGCACCTGGACGACCGAGAGCAGATCGCAAAGGCGTTCGTTGCGACACTCGGCGAACTTACTCATCATCGATATGCGATCACGACGGGCAACGTTGCGTTGTCACCGGATAAGACAAAGCTGGTGGTCGACCGGCTCGTGCTTTCGGCCAAACGCGTCCGGGTGGAGCTGCACAGAGTTGTCCTTACGGCTGTCGACCGTCAGCGGGTTAGAGTGGTGGTCACGGTGAACAACAATGGCACCAAGAATACTGTCGAAGCGATGTTGTCGGCCGGCAAAGGCAACTTGGAGATTAGCGTCGAGGACAAGAACGCGTTCGGCTTGCAGGCGGTCCCCGGATTGCGGGCCGCCGTGGGCTTGCCGGTAGCCGGCACAGTTGATGCTGACATCAAACTGGAGCTGCCCAAGGGGAAGTGGAATATCGCGGCCGGTAAGATCGATCTCAATTGTCCGAATTGCACTGTGACGACGCCGCCAGCCAAGCCCTAGAAGTGGGCCGCTCGACGCCGAGCTACGGAGCGAGGAAGTCTACGAGCTCGGATAGTGGGGCGACGCCGCCGTGGCCCCCTACGAGGATGTCGACACTGATGGCCTGGATTCCGTCGAGCAGCTCTTGGGCGAACGCAGGATTGAAGGTTGAGCCGCCGCCGCCCGGGTTGTACAGGTCGCTCTGGAACACAAAGTTGTCGCCGCTGGTCTGTACATGGACCAGCACCATGTCCCCGGCGTGGGTCGTGGTCAACGCATGCACGTCTATGGGGTTGGTGGCGTCAGCGAGGGTGACAGGCGCGCCGGCGGCTACCGTGCTGAACGTCGCCGTGGCCGGGTTCTGGGACAGGCCATCGGGAACGATGGTCGACGGTGCAGCAAACACCTGATCATTGAAGAATGCGCGCGAGAGCGTGTGAATGACGACAGTGGCGCCGACGGCAACGAACGCACGTAGCCCCGCGCTGTGATCCTGGTGGTGGTGGGTCGCAACGACGTGGGTGATCGATTTCCCCGGGAAGTTGGTGCCGGCCCACGCAATAATCGCCTCGGCTCGCGCCGGGGAGTGTGGTGCCTCGACGATGACAAGTCCGTTCGCCTGCTCCACGGCGAGAGAGTGATGCGTGCCGCCGGTTAGATGGAAAATGCCGGGCGCTAGCTCTGTTGAGAGCACGGTCGTCTGCGGCGCGTCCAAGGGGATACCCAGGCCCGCGAATGCCTGGAAAAACTGATGGGATTGGTCGCCGAAATGGGCGAGGTCGGCGTCGAACACCGGTGACGCGCCACCCGGAAACTGAAACGTGGAGGCGCCAAACGTCGGGTTGACTTCGACCGCCGTTCTTGTCTCGCTGTGGATGACGTCGCTGCCCTGGGTGATGGTGACCGTGTTCGGGAACTTTATGCCGTCTACCTCCGCCCAGTCCGCGTAGCTGATGGTCAGGGCGACGTCGCGAAGCAGCAGGTCGTTGACCATCGTCGTGGCGCGGTCGATCCGGCCGTCGCTCGGGTCCACCCACAGGCGGATGGGCGCGATCTCGTCGTCGAAGTCCACGACTCGGAAGGTTGTCCCGCCGTCGGTCACTTCGCCTGCGTCGGTGGCCAGAGACGGAATGGCGCGGATTCGCTGAAGAATGAGGTGGGGGTTCAGGAGCGTTTGCTGTTCACGCCCGGACGCCAGCCGCGAAGACAGCATTTCGGTATCACCTCCGCCAAAGACGCTGTCTTGGCCGGAGATGTAGCCGAGGGTCACGTCGTAGATCTCGCTATAGGTCAGGGGGATGCCGCCCAGATACGTGATGTTTCTGGTGTAGTCGATGCGCTGTGCGGTGTTGGTTATGTCGATACTGACCGTCGCGCTGAACGTACTGGTCTGAACCGCAGGGTCGCCTGCCGTCTGGCTCTCGTTGGCCATGGAACGGGTGCCCGTGACAGTCAACTGGAAGCGGGTCAATGCGTCGAGGGCGGTGCCGCCGCCCAGGAAGTTGACGGCTTGGTCGACGGTCGTCCCCCACTCCGCGTCGGGCGCCACGGCATCGATGGTTCCGGCATCGATGGTTCCGGCATCGATGGTTCCGGCATCGCTGCTCTGGTTACCGCCGTCGTCACCACATGCGGCGACCGCCAGGCTGACGAATAGTACGGCCAATACACTGCAAAACGTGTTGCTTCTCGACATGGTGCCCCCTCCGACGCAGATAGTAGCGCGTCGCGTCTGGGATTGCGACGCGTTGGAGACCGCGAATCGGCGAGTGCAATTGAACGCGCCGTCGTGAGCGAAACGCCGAGTGGCTTTCGTTTCGGTGGTGAGGCGACTACTGTGGCGAGGTGATGCGAGGTGGGCGTGCGAAGAATGCTGGTTCGTGAACTGTTCGACGGGGGCGTCGACATCATCGGGGACGTCCACGGCGAGTACGACATGTTGTTGGCTCTGCTCAAGGGGCTCGGTTATGACTCCAAAGGAATGCACGCCGACGGCCGGAGGCTTGTGTTTGTCGGTGATCTTACCGACCGCGGCCCCGACAGCCCGGCCGTGGTGCGGCTCGTGCGTGAGCTGGTCGATGTCGGTCGGGCGCAGTGCGTGCTCGGGAATCACGAGCTCAACATCCTTCGGGGCGAGCGCAAGCAGGGCAATGCCTGGTTCTTCGGTGAGCGCGATCGCTTCAAAGATGGCTCCGAGACGAATGAAGCGCTCGCAGACTCTCGGGGTCGTCGCGAAACCCTGGAGCTGTTCTCGTCTTTACCACTCGCACTCGAACGCAACGACCTTCGCGTAGTGCACGCCTGCTGGATGGATGAGCACGTCGAGGGAGTTCGAGCGGTAAGCGAGGACCTGGTGTCGTTCTCCCAGGCTGAGGTTGATCGAATAGACGTGCAACTCGCTGTCGAGCGTACGGCCGCGCGGGCGTTTGTGACTCAGCATCGGTTTGACGTCCTGGGCAACAAACCGCCGCCGAACTCTCGGCTCGGCGCGCTTCGCACGCGAGAGCAGAATGATCATCCGGTCAAAGTGATGACGTCGGGAATTGAAGAACCTGCCGACGACCCATTCTGGTCTGGTGGCCGTTGGCGGTATGAGCATCGCGTACCGTGGTGGAACGACTACGTCGGCCCGATGGTCGTGGTCGGTCACTATTGGCGAAGCCTCGACACATCAAAGCCGCGCACCAAAGGTCGCGATCTGTTCGCTGGCACCGAGCCGCGTCTGCCCCTGGGCAAAGGCAATGTCATGTGTGTGGACTTTTCGATCGGCTACCGAGCCCAGGAGCGGCACTCAGGCCAGCCGCATGCGACGGCTCTAGCCGGTTACCGTTGGCCGGAAGGCGAGCTTGTGTTCGCTCATTAGGAAACGCTGAAACTGCGGGCGTCATGGGATAGTCTTGGGTAGTGAACTGGCTGGTTGTGGTGTTGGCGAGTGGCTTGGCGGTACAGGTAGCCCATGGGCAGCCGGTCGAGGAGCAAGACGGTGCGCGCAAGTATGTTCGCGGCGGCTTTGGCGGGGGAATCAGCAATCGTGTGTCGGCCGACGAGGCGACCTTGGGCGAGCTCGGCGGTACCCTCAACCTGGAGGTCGATGTTGGTCTGCGCTTCAGGTATGTCTCGTTCAGTTGGTATAGCGAACTCACCCTGCGCGAGTTCAGCACGATCGGTTCGTTTTACAAACGCATCTCCAAAGAGCGTGGCAAAGAGATCGCGTATGGGTATTTGTTTGGATGGCTGGCAGGAACCAGCCTGATCTATTCGGGACCCGCGCTCACGTTCTACACAAAACCGAAGGGCTTGGCCTTGTTCGCTAGCGCTGGCATCGGACCGCTGCTTCTGATCGATCCGCGCGATCCAGACGCCGCGTCGGGGTACGGCCAGATGCTCGGTGTTGGCCTGGGTAACGAGAAGTTCAGAATTGCTGTGCGAGCCATCTTCTCCGGGCCGCGCCAACACCGGAATCTCGCCGGGCCCGATCCGACCTACTACAACGTCTTCGTTACCGTCGCATTTCGCAAACGGCAAAGGAAGACGAGCAACAACGCGGCGGCCCCGCGCCATTAGGCTCAGGCCATTGGCGGCCCCCTCGTCCGGGGCTGTCAATGTGTACGCATCCGCTGCCTGCTGTCTGTTCAGTAGACGTCGCGCAAGCCTTGCAGTGGAAGCTGACACCAGCGAAAAAGCTGCGCCGCCGGCGGCCCGTTTCGAGCTGTGTTGCTAGACGCGCTGGCACGCCGAGTGCACCACCATCAGCATGACTGAGCCTCTTACTCGGCGTGCGGCGCGCTTGTTGTCGTCCAGGCTATTCGCGTCGACGCGTCAACGTCTGGGGCGCGCGAGCGTACGAGATGCGGGCCACGGCTACGATCTCTTTGGCCTCGAGGTCGACACCGTGAAAGCGGCGATGGCGTTTTCGGGGCTGCTCTATCACCACTACTTTCGCGTGCGCTCCTACGACGCACACAACATTCCTGCCCAGGGTGGGGCGATCTTGGCGGCAAATCACAGCGGCACGCTGCCACTGGATGGCGTGATGCTGTATCAGGATGTCCTGGAACAGACGGACCCGCCGCGAATCCCACGAGCGATCGCAGACCTGTTCGTGCCGCTGTTGCCCATTGTCGGTACCTGGTTTTCACGGATGGGCGTGGTTAACGGCGCGAGGCGAAATCTCCGTTACCTGCTCGACAGCGATGAGTTACTCATGGTGTTCCCAGAAGGTACGCCGGGTATCGGGAAACCGTTTCGCGACCGATACCAGCTCCAGTCGTGGCGAGTTGGTCACGCGGAGCTCGCGATTCGGCACGGCGTACCCGTGATACCGGTCGCGATCATTGGCGCCGAGGAGCAGTGGCCACTGTTGACGCGGATCGACGCCCATCCGCTTGGCGCGCCGTTCATTCCCGTACCCATGGTTCCGTTCCCACTTCCCGCGCGCTATCACATTCATTACGGGCGTGCGATCCACTTCGACCTGCCGCCGGAAGCTGCGGACGACCCGAGCGAGTTGGACGCCGCAGCGCTGCAGGTCAAAACTGCGGTCCAGACGCTCATCGATGACGGCCTGCGCAAAAGAATGAGCGTATTTCGATGAAGGGGGCGTTGGTCACGGGGGCAACGACGCCAGTCGGCGCAGAGCTTGTGCGCAGCTTACTGAGCAACGACGACAAGCCGATGGTACTGGCGATAGGCGCCGAGGACCGCCCCGACATACTGCCACTGGAGCATCCACGGCTTGCATATCGCTGCCTGGACCTGACCCGCGAGCGCAACATCCGTCGCCTGCTGTTCGCCGACGCCAAAGACCTCGGCATCGATGTCGTTATCCACGGTGCGCTTCACCGCAGCGCTCACGAAACCGGCCCACGGGTGCATCGGCTCAACGTCGACACTACGCGCGCGTTGTTGCGGCTGTCTGAACGTCATCCGACGATCAAACGCTTCATCTATCGCAGCTATGCCGAGGTCTACCGAATCAGCCACGAACAACCAGACCTTGTGGGCGAGGACCACCCGCTGGATTTCCGCGACCGCGTTCCCCAGCGCGTACGAGATCGCATCGAAGCAGACGTCACAGTGTGTGCGCAGATCGGCATGTCGACGCTGCACATAGTCGTACTGCGATGCGCCGAAGTAGTCGCGCCCCACACCGGCAGCCAACTATGGGACTACTTGCAGTCACGGGTGTGCTTTCGCCCCTGGGGCTTTGACCCGATGATCAACGTGCTCAGCGTCGACGACGCGGTCCGCGCGATTGGCCTGGCGATAACGACCGGCGCCCAGGGCGTGTTCAATGTGCCGGGCAAGGACAGCTTGCCTTTGTCCCGCATCATCGAAAAGTACCAACGCGTCACCGTTCCTATACCTGGCGCGCTCATGCGCCCTCTTTACTACCTGCGGCATCGCACGGTGGGGCGAGAGTTTCACTACGACCTCAGCCGCCGTCGTTTTCACTTCAGTGGCATTCTAGATGGTGCACGTGCTTCCGCAGAGCTCGGCTACTCACCGAGCACACCCATCGACTGGCTCTAGAATCGATCGGCACCTGCCCGCAGATTCGCTAGTACTGATGCCAATCGCGTTGGTAACCTCGGTGTAGTCAAAAGGGGGCGTTGATGAGGGATGGAAACTTGGGCCGGTGGCTGCTGTGCTTGGCTGTGGTATCTACTGCCTGCGGCGAGGGCGGGGACAAAAAGACCGCGAGTGAAGTGACTGGGGAGACGCAGCAACAGACAGCGCGGGCCACAAACAAGGCGTCGCGACCGGCCACCAAACCGGTCCCCGACGCCGCCACTCTTCGGCCCCGGACACCGACACCGAAGTCGGCCGTCACCGCTCAAGAGTTCACCGCGAAGCTTTGGGTGCGAACCACCATGTTCGACGGAAGCCCGTTTATTGGCTTCACCTACATTGATCGTAGCAAGGGGCCGTCCATCAAGGGTGTGCCCACCAAAGGTCTCACCGAGGCGGAGTGGGCGAGGAAACTGCGCGCAGCGCCGAGACACACACTGCAGCCGATTCCCAAGGGGCACCTGGTGACGCCGTTAACGAGCGCCGAAGTCAGGAAGCTCGGGCTCCCAGCACGGCCGGGCTGGCTCGCTATGTTCGAGGGCCGCTCCAGTCCGTACGTGGTGAAGAACAAACAGGCCAAGAAGGCGATGCCGCCACGGAAAGCCTGCATCGAAGTGGCGAAGCTCTTAGTGAAATGTTCCAGTGAGATGACGGCGGCAGGCGGGGGCAAACTCTCCGCCTCCGTCACAACGGCGGGTGGGCCGCCCGCGTTCTGCCGCCCGAGCCGGACGTACAGCCTGTTTTCGCGCTTCTGGCCTGTATGCCCAGCGAGCGATTGCGGCGCGTTCGCGCGCTGCATTGCGGGAAAATAGAATCGGACAGCGACAGGAACATGTAGACCTAGAATAGACCTACGGAAAACATGCTGAGCTCAGCGTTTGTCCATCGTCGTTGAAATGCTCGAGATGGTGGTCGCGGCTAGTCCGCGGCGGAGTTGTTCGCGCATGTCGGCCCAGCGCTCGTGCATGGGGCACGGATCGTCGCCGCCGCACTCGTCCATGCCCAGCACGCAGCCGTCGACCAGAACGCTCTCGGAGTCGAGCACCTCTAGCACTTCGAGCACTGTGATGCGATGCGGTGGTCTGGCAAGGCGGATGCCGCCCCCTGGGCCGCGGAATGACTCGAGTAGGCCGGCCTCGACTAGTCGGCGCACGACCTTGGCCAGAAACGGCTGCGGGATGTCGGCGGCCTCGGCGATGGTCTGGACCGTCGCGGAGTCGGAGGCGCGTAGTCGGCCCAGGTAGACCAGGGCACGGATCGCGTGCTGGCTCGGTTTTGACAGCAACGCGCTCATTGCGCCAATAGTAGCGCGTCTGCTTTGTATGGGAAACGGCTCAGCGCTCGCGGGCGTCCCAATCGACAATCCAACTGATGACCGTCAGCGTATCCTCGGCCGGCATGTCGTAGTGCCCTTGCTCGCAGTAAACGATGAGTAGGGACAGAGCATCGCCTGGGACGACGTTTGGGATGCCATCGCTGCCGAAGCCCAGCGCGGCGCTGTAGCTCTCAAGAGAGTACGCCCCCGAGCTGCCATGACAGCCCAGGCAACCCCGCGCGTTCAGCAGCGGCCTCACGTTCGCCTCCCAGGTCAAGGCATCACTTGCGTCTGCTGTCTGAACAGCAGCATCGACCGGGGGACCGGTACCTGCGTCGACGCCGCCGGACTGAGCCTGGTAGGGCGCGCCGTTTTCGATCCACTCACGCCAACGATCCATCATCGGGTCGGCGAGGGTGAGCGACTCCACGTGAGAACCAGCGCCGGCAGCTTTCTCGATCAGCAGACTCGTCGCGACCGTGCCAATTCGAGCTTGCACCTGGTTGTAGTTCGCCTGCCAGTCGTTGTCGTTGGTCGGATACGCGACCAGGGGCATGGGTGCCACCGTGCCACCGTGACAGGCAGCCGCGGTGCAGCCGGCCGAGTCGAGATCGTCTTGGATGCCCGGACGAAACGCCATCGAATTGGAGGTCGCGCCGTCTGGGCTCGCGCTCGAGTTGTTCCCGGTCAAGTTGAGCTCGCCCGAACAGCCAGCGACGACAGAAGAAGCAAAGGTCGCGATGAGCAAGACGTAACGCATGGTTGGCGGTACCTGCAGCGTGCGTGCCCATGATCCAGATCATTACGCAATAAGGGAGTTCGCAGTCGTTAATAGACGTTCCATGCGCAACGGGGGTTGCGACCTGGGGGAATTCTCCTCAACCAAAGTTGTCGACTGGCCACTGTGCACCCCACCTATGACCGGATTCCGGACTCATAGCCGTGGCACATCGCTTGCTGTACCTCTCCGTAATTCAGGAGTTCAAAGTCCACAATTGACATCGATCAAGTATATGAAACCCAAACAAATCATAACGACTTTTCTGGTGCTCTCGGTTGCCGTCGCGTCGTTGGCGTGGGCCGAAGAGGAAATCGACTCGCTCGACGAGCTGGTCCGGGACTACTTGACCAAGCGCGGTGCGTCTGTGCAGCTGGCCCCGCCTGAACAGCTGGCCCGGCGGTACGCCATCGACCTGACAGGTGTGGTGCCGAGTGCCGACGACCTGGCGGCGACCGCGTCCATGGAGCCAGGTGCCATGTTCGACTACTTCGCTGCCAAGGCGTCCATGCCCCACACGGGCGGCGAGCGTCCGTACGTCTGGGTCAACCTGCTCAAGGACGCGGATCACTTTCTGTTCTCCAACTCCAACCAGTTCTCTCAAGTCGCCCACATCCGCCAGTTCAGGGACCAGCTGCGCAGGGTCTACGACGAGGGCTACTCCTATCAAGAGTTCGTGCGTTGGGCTCTGACGACGCAGCTGTTCCTCAATCGGTTCCCGTCGGCGGCGGACCGGGCAAACGCAGCGTTCTTTCTGTTCCTGGGCCGAGATTCGTTCTCGAGCGAAGTCCCAGTCGGCAACATGTGGAACGGCTACGTGCTGCGCGACGACGGCATCGGTGCAGGCCAGGCAGAAACCAACCCCGACTATCACGTCTACGACTACGACCCCAGCCGTTGTGGCACCAATGGTGTTGTGTGCGCCGCGACGCTGTGGGCTCACGAAGGCTCCACGCCCCAGGAAGCGATCGACATGATGGTGAATTCGCCGATGTTCGCCGAAGCCACGGTGGAGCTGTACTGGCAACGCATGCTCGGCGTGAAACTGCCCGGCGTGGACTTCCCGGACATTCGACGAACGCTGGCCACCGGGTTCGTCGCGTCTGGCTACAACGTGAACTGGCTCATTCGCGAGCTGGCGACGTCTGCCGCATACACCCAGGAGATGATGTTCCGATGAAAACCACACGCAATATTGCTGTGCTGTTCTGTCTGGTGTTGTCGCTAACGGTCGCGCCCGGATGCAATGGGCTCGTTAACGGCGGTGGAGGTGACGACGACGTCGACGATCCCAACGACCCGAACGATCCGGGCGATCGCTCGCTGTACTTCTACTACGGGCCGATGAAGATCATGTACGCCGAGACGATCCTGTACTCGATCGAAGCGATCACCGGCCATGACTTCGGCAGCTGGGACTACACCGCACCCGACCCGGGGACCCAGGAGTTCGCCAACGCAGGTAATGGCAACGGAGGCTTCTACCCTCATTGCCGCCTACTCGGTGGCTGCATGGAGCACCGCATTCCTCAGGGCCGCACCTCGTTCGTCGGCACGGCGTATGTGCTGCAACTGGAGAAGGCGGTGACCGAAGCTTGCTACGACCGAAACGCGGTGGGCATGTTTCCCGGCGATCAGGCCCCGGGCACCGAGGTCCAGGCCATCGACATCATCGAGCATCAATACAAGAAAGCTCTGGCGGTGACTCCCACGACGGACGACCTCGCTCTGTCTATCGCCTATTTCGAGGACCACATTCAGTCGCCGGAGTTCACCGACATCTCGGCGATGGAGAGTGCGGGCCGCGGTCATTGTCGCGCGTTGCTAACCACCAACCGGTTTCTTTTCTACTAAGGACAGCAGACATGTCTAACTTCTCACGCCGCCGCTTTCTGAAGTATGTCGGTCTTGGCATGGGCGCAGCAGCCGCCAGTAGCCTGGCGTTCACGCGCAATGCATTTGCTGCAGACCTGACCTTCTCCGGGGGAGCGATCTTCTTCGTCCTCAACGGTGGAGCTCGAACCCAGGCCGTGTTCAACGGCACCGTAGGCACAGGAACGAACCCGTTCGGCCAAATCTCCGGGCTTACTGTGCCTCTTTCTCAGGTTCAACAGGGCACCGGTCTGGATGACCCGGCGATCAATAGCCGGGTCAATCTCATCTCCACGGCCCAGCATCACAATCGCACGGGCAACCATGGCACCGGACGCACGGTCGCTTGCACCGGCTACACACCCGACGAGAACAAACCGGGCGCACTCACCCTGGTGAACCACGCATTCGCATTCCGCGACATCCCATGCGTGAACATCGGCAACGACACGCCGACCACGAACATCGGCAGTGAGATCGCTAGCACGTTCTCGCCCATCAAGATGTCGTCACCACTGAACGTCAACGACATCACCGACGCTCTGGAGTCCACTCAGGTGTCGCCGACGGAGGCATCGCGACTGGATGCTCTGCGCTACGCGATGGAAGACCGGTTCTTGCGCAATACCAAATACAAGCAACCGGCGGACATCCCGTTCTTCCAACGCAAGGCGGCTGAAGTTGCAAACCAACTCAACGACGATGCCCTGGACCTGCGTACGAACGCGTCCATGGGACGCTATCTCGACGGCAGTCAGGTGGGCAACGCGGGGTTGCGCGCATCGTTCGGCGTTAACGCCAACGGTGGCGGCAATGACATGGGTGCCAAGGCGATGCTCGCGTTGCGCTTGCGCCAACTCGGCTGCGCTGGCATCACGTGCTCCTCGGGGCAAAACTGGGACCTGCACAATAACGAGCTCAACGGGTTGCCGCCGCGCGCGTTCGGCCTCGGCCAGGCCATCGCGGGGCTTGTTCGGGAGCTGTCGGCGATTCCCGATCCTGTGGTCAGCAATGCCACTCTGCTCGACACAACCGTTATCACCGTGCTCACCGATTTCAACCGTGGCAACTGGGCGGTTGGCTCCGGGTTCAATGGCAACAACGGCTCAGACCACCGCACCGGCGAAGACAAAACGTCGCTCCAGTGCATTCCGATCATCGGCGGCGGACTTCCCGGCGGAAAAATCCTCGGTGAAATCGCCGCGGATGGTTCCCCTGCCGGCGCATCGCCAGTCTACGAAACACGGCAGATCCTGGCGACGGTGCTGGATCTTCTCGGGCTGCCTTCACAAAGCTACTTCCCCGGGATCAACCCGCTGACCTCAGAGTTGATGTCGTGAGCTTCCTCCGCCGGGGAATCATAGCTCTCGTCATTAGCTTCGCGGTCGGCTGCACGGGCGGTCTGTACAGCGTTGGCGACGACGACCCAACCGACGATGCCGATGCGGGGCCAACCGCGTTCGACGACCTGGACACAGAGCGGGCTCGCGCCAATTTCCAGACGACGACGGACATCATGCGCTACGTCGTTGCGCCGGGCTGCGCCGCAGAGTCGAACGAGTGCCACTCCAACGAAGACTATCCGGACATGTCCAGTGAAGGAAACCTGTGGAACCTGCGCGGACTACCATGCAACCTCGGCGTCGGTGAGCGCGAGACCGTCGAAGACTTTTGCGAGCTACTCGGCGATCGATTGCGGATTACAAGCGGCGCCAATCAGGGCTACGAAGCGACCATCGGGTCCATTGCCTTGATCACCGACGCCGAGGGCGCGTTCTTGCACTACGAAGTGCTGATGGACCAGGCTGTCGGCCAAATTCAAGCGGATGCAAACTTCGAGCTCGTGCGCAATGGCACCGTGCTCGGCGCCCTGGGAGGCGGCGGATCGCTGCAGGCAACCGCCGGTGGGACCAGCCTTCTGGTGACCAACGTTGACCACATACCGGATCCGGTATTGGTGCGCCAGGGTGACGAGAACAAGAACGGCGTGTTCGGTACCGGCCAGGGAATGATCGTGAAGCCCGGTGATGCTCGCGGCAGCTACCTGATTCATCGCCTGCTGGGCGCGCAGACCACTCGCATTCGCATGCCACTGAACGAGAACTCCGACAACCCGACCGAGCTGAACCGTGCGCTCAGCCCCGATGAGATGTACGCGTTGATGAGTTGGATCAACTGCATGCAACCGGACGACGATGTCTATTCCCCCATTCGCTATGACTGCGCGGCGAATGCCGACAACAACGGAGCCTGGTAATGACGCAACGCTGGCTAGCGCGTCTGGCGGTCGCCTACGGAATCGCACTCTCCTTTAGTGTTTCCGTGTCCGGCTGTGGCATCAACGGCATGAGTGGCGACGCCGCCGACCGGGACAGGTTCATGTCCGAGGTCATACCGGTCATCGAGGCGGACTGCGGGACGAGTGCGTGCCATGCTGCCCCCGGCAACTTGTTCGACACACTCGACCCGGAGTACTTCGTATTTCCGGTCGACGACAACGGCAGGATCAGCGGAGCAGATCGGCGGGACAAGGCCTACACCCGCGCTCTAGAGAAGTTGTCGGCTGCTGGCGGTGAGTTTTCGTCGTTCATCCGCAAACCTCTCGACGAGTCTCTGGGTGGACGTGCACATAGAGGCGGTAGTCAGTACAGGACCATGAGCGATGCGAACCTCAAGGTGTTGATGAAGTGGGCCGACCAGGCGAAACCGGACCAGGAGGAACCACTGCCGACGCTGATCGAGCGCTATCGCGACGAGATTCAGCCAATCCTGGCGGACAAGCGCTGCATGCTATCCAGCTGTCACGGGGCCAGTGCATCGAACCTGCTCATTTTCGACCCCGGCGTATTGGGCCAGTTCGATCGCTCGGCGACGGCGAGCAACTACGGCAAGGTCAACCTGCATCTCAACTTCGAGACGCCAAACGCCATGTTGTCGCGTTTGTTGCGCAAGACGATTCCCCTTGATCAGGGCGGCATATTCCATCGGGGAGGCAACGACTTCTTCGACCCTTCCGCCGGCGATCCCGAACTGCAGACGATTGTCGACTTCATTGCTGCGGCCCGAGTGGAGCTCGGCGACGACGACCGTGGCGACGTCACGGGCATAGTATTCGCTGCGACGGACCCAACCCCTCGCGCTCTGTTCGACATCTCCAAGTGGCAGCCCGGTGGCGACATCTACTCGCTGGTTCCAGCGCAGCCGGGCGGAACGCTCACCAACCTGACCGTGTCCCACCACGCTGGCCTGGCAGACATTCGCGATCCCGCTGTCTCCTACGACGGCACCAAGATCGCGTTCGCCATGCGCCGCAACGAGGCCGATTGCTTGAACCTGTACACGATGAATATCAGTGGCGGCAATCTGGTGCAGCTGACCACGGACACCGGCACACTTGCTAACGGCATCAAGGTCTCCAACGTGGAGCCACTCTGGGGCCCCGACGACCGCATCTACTTCGTCTCTACCCGAAGCGGAGAAGTGAGCTCCAGCTCCGGGTACCCCCTGTCCAACATGTGGCGAATCGACAGTAACGGCAGCGGCCTGCTGCGCATGTCGTTCGCAGCCGGCAACGAAGTGTCACCGTCCTGGCGGTTTGCCCCGCCCAAGGGCGACCGCCCCGAACAACGCACTCTCGATCTCACGTTTACCGGCGCGCGCAAAATAGGTGGCGAGCTATTCGCACCGCTCATGCGGGTCCCGCCGGACTTCCACGCCGACTACCACCCTCACTTCGGTACGCAGAATCCAAACTACCGGGTGTTCACGTCGATGACCCAGATGCCAGACTTGCGTGAGCCGTTGATCTTGATGGACGACGCCAATCGCTGGGAGGGTGGGGCGCTGGCACTGATCGACCGCAACCTCGGTCCGGTTATCGCAGACGGGGGTATCCCTTCGCTGGTGAACTATGTCGATCCACTGCAGAAGATCGCCGCCATCGGTGACGTGGTGGAGCACAAAGGCGTGTCGCCAGATGGCTACTACCGAGATGCGTTCGCCATGCCCGACGGCAGCATTTTGGTCGTGCACTCGAACCAGACCATCGACCATAGCGACGAGACAGCCAACCCGGACCCGGCGCTGTATCAGCTGACGCTACTGGACCTGCCGCCGAATCAGGTCGTGATCCGCAACAAGACACTGCTCGTGGACATCCCGGGTAAGGTCGAGAGCGACCCCCGGCCCATCTACCGCCGGCGACACGAACACATCGGCGAGCCGACTCACCACCTGTCCAACGACGCCGACTGGGGCGACGTACTCAACTTCGACCTGTCGGTATCGATGACGGTGGCCAAGCAAGACAGCCCGTCGAATCTGAAAGAGTTCGATGCTATGGCCGACACGATCCGTTACGTGCGCCTGGTCGAAGAGGTGCCGCGGACACCGGGCAACTTCCCCGGCTGGCCCGACACCAGTGTCAATGATATCGGCCGAGGCGGCCACGGTATGCGGCGCGTCATCGCGGAGTTCCCGGCGACGTCGGACCGCTCCGTCTACGTGAGAGTCCCCGCCGGTGTTTCGTTCTACGTGCAGACCCTTGACGACGCGCGCATGGCGACCGCTACCTTCAATCAGTGGTTCTTCGTGCTACCCGGCGAAAAGCTCAAGCAGGTCACCCGCCGGGAAGTCTGGAACACGCGTTGCGGCGGTTGTCACGGCTCGCGCAGCGGAACGCCTGGCGACACTGTCACGACCCCTGATGTGCTCACCCAGGCGTCCCGGGTGGTCGCCAACTACGATGCAGAAAACCGCACGGACATACCGCCGGTCCCATTTGGTATCCAGCCGGACTCGCGCACCGAGATCGACTATGAGCGTGATGTGCAACCTATTCTTACCGCTCGCTGCGCTACCGCGGGCTGCCACGTTTCCGGTGCAAGCGCCCCTGATTTGAGCGCGCGCGCCGGCACCGCCGGATTCTCCGGTTCGTATGAAGCACTCACCGCGCCGGGCACCGCGTCCGGCAACGGTTACAGCTATGTCGACCCAGTGAGCTCGCGCGCGACCACCAGCTACCTGGCGGAGATGCTGCGTCACAAGGACCTGGACGCGCCGCGCGCCTACGATGCGTCCGGCTGCAATTGCGGGCACGAGATGAGCTTGACCGAGCTGGCGACCATGATGCGCTGGATGGACTTGGGCGCCCGGTACCGCGGCGTCGCCCCTAAGACTAAACCCGTGTTGCCTACCTACTAGGAGTCACTGTTGACAAGCCGACTACGCCAACTCATTGTTTTGTCCACGGCCCTGGTTATGGGGGGCGGCTGCACCTCGAGTGACACCGGCCCGTCCGGAAGCTGGGAGAACCTCACCCCGGTGCCGAACCCGGACACGAATGCGGTCCCTCAACCGGTTCGCGCTCATCCGTACGCGGTTGCCTTGACCGAAGACGGACGCCACGGGCTCGTCACATTGCGCGGCAGCGAGATCGAACCTCGCGACGAGTTGGCGATCATCAAGATGAGTAGCAAGTCGGTAGTGGCCAAGTTGACCGTGGGCGCCAGGCCAACCGCCGTGCGCATCCGTCCAAACACGGACCAGGCAATCGTTCTATCGCACCTGTCTCCGTATGCCGCGGTCGTCGACATTGGCGATGCACGAGTGACCGGGCGTATCCGCGTGGGCTACTACGCCCAGGAGCTTGTGTTCAGCGCCGACGGTTCGACGATGTACGTGACGAATCGAGCCGACGATGTGGTGCAGATGTGGAGCCTGGGTGGTCTAGGAGGATCGATCAGCGCGACCATGGACACATCATCTCCGGCGGGGGTCAATCCGGCCGCGCTGGCGCTCAGCCCCGATGGCACTAAGCTATACGTGGCTGACATCGGCGGTCTGGGCATTCGAGTCTACTCGGCTGCAACGCTGGCACAGCTCGAGATGATCGATCTGAACGCGCCGGCATTCGACGTCAAAGTCATGGGGCCCTGGGTTGTCGCGACGACGCTCAACGATACGAACGGACTGCCGTGCGAAGAAGACGGCGACTACGTCGGCACTCAGGGGGATGGCATTTTCCCGATGGTCACAGATCGCACCTGTAGTCGTGGCTTCGCCGACATACAGAACGAGATCGCGTTCATCGACCCAGCAACCGATACAGTCGTTATTCGTTACACGTCCGATACAGCAGAGGTGTCCGAAGCGGATCGGGAAGGCGACCACGACCCGGCCCTGATGAAGGTTAAGGGCGCGCTGCCGTTTGCCATCGCCGTGATGCGCTCCACAAGGGCTTACGTCACCATGGGGGCAAGCCACGAACTGGTTGAGTTGAGCCTGGACGCTAGCTCCCCTCCGACGATGACGATGCCACGCAGTTGGGATACTGGCTTCGCACCTCGGGGGCTGGCCATCGATGCCGAGGGCACCGTCGCTCTGGTCGCGAACCACCTGGGCGAATCAGCGACCATCATCGATCTGACCAGCGGCGATCGAGACGACGTAAACTTGGGCGGCAGTGGCCCGGCGTTCCCGGCAACCAGCGCTGAGATCGGCGAACTGTTCTTCAATACGTCTAAGTTCGCGACCGACGGCGATCAGGCCTGCGTGCACTGTCACCCCGACAGTGAGAACGACGGCAAAACCTGGGGCGTTGATATCGTGCGCGCGTTCGGGCGGCGATCGACTTTGCCCATGCGCAATCTCAACGAGACCAAACCACTACTGGTAGAGGGCGTATTCGACGAGAACGACTTCAGCCTGGAGATGGAAGGCATATCGTTCCGTCCCGACTTCCACGATTCCTCCTACACGTTGCAGGTGCAGCGGCGCGATGATTTCTACCGTATGGTGTCTCGGTCAATGATCGGTACCGAGGTGTCGTTCAACGAGATGGTCGGACACATCGCCAGCTTCTTGATGGCCGAACCGCGACTGCTACCGAGCCCCTTTGACAAGACGACCGCCCAAGTCGAGCGCGGTCAGGCGCTGTTCATGCGCCCCGATGTGGGTTGTGCGGCGTGTCATCCGCCTCCCACCTTCGCCGTTGCCGAGAACTTCGCCGGCGTCACCACCCTGGGACGGTACGACCTGCCCAGGCGCGACCTGGACCCGGATGTGTCCATTAAGTACATCGAGAACGCCCGAGACGGCTTCTTCAACGCGAACACCCTACGTGGCCTCTGGGACCGCAGAGGGGCGCTATTCCACGACGGCCGAGCGCGTACGATTCGGGAGACCCTGCTGACACCGGGCCATGTGTGTCTGCGTGAGGGCGAGCGTCCGTTCAACGAGTTCAATGGACAGGTCGACTCGAACGGGGGCGTGTCACATCTCACCTGTGACCAGATCGACGACCTGGTGGCGTTCCTCAAGACGATCGACTGATAGCGCCTTGACCACGGTCAAGCCAGCGATCTGCGAATTGATGTAAATCATGCAAGTGGAACCTCTTCGATTGATCAAGGATGAGTGCAAGACGTGTTCGGTTGGCATCGCGTGCGGAACCCTCGACGGCCAACCTTGCGAGTTCATCGACCGAACCTGGAAGAAGAACGACATCATCTACCGCCAGGGAGAACCTGCCAGCCACGCCTGGTACATCAAAGAAGGCACTGTGGCCCTGCGCCGGCGCGCCTGGCGCCAACCAACCGAGCACGAGTACGGCAAGGTGCGTGAGCTTCGCTTCGTCACTAACTTCATCGGCCTCGAGCTCCTTGTGACCGACGAGTCCAGCGACACCGCCATCGCCGGCAGCGATGTGACTCTGTGCGGCATCACCCGTGCTGGTCTGGACCAATGGGTCGGCCCAAAGACATCGCCGGCGCGCACGGCACTCGAGCTGAGTCTGCGCACCCAGGCGACCTCGCTCACGCAGCGGGTGCAACGCGAGGGCGGCGCCGTGCAACGGGCGGCCTCCTGGCTGCTCCACGAGACGCCAAAGCTTCAGAAGGTGGAGTTGCAACGCAAGGACATCGCCGACCTGCTCAACATGCGGGCCGAGACGCTGTCCCGCGTGCTCGGAAAACTATGCGCAGCCGGGGCAATCGCGGTCGGCCGAACGTACCTCGAGGTCACCGACGTGGAAGCGCTCCAGGACATCGCGGAGGGCCGCTCCACTCCGTCGCCAACTCGCTGAACCCGTTCGTTCGTCTCATCGAGGAACCTGTCAACGCGTATTCTTTGCGCGAACCCCGTCGTTGTTAAGCCTCGCAACGATGCTTACGTTCTATGAAGCCATGAGGCACTCGTCAATGTACGAGGTCTGGTGCGCAGCTGGGGATGGGCTGCGACCCGGGCCGAGGTTTCGTCTGCTAGCCGATGCGTTGCGCTATATCGAAGCGCAACCCGAACGGGAGCGATTTGGCGTACGCCGGCCTGACGGCGACTGGCACGATCAACCGCCGAGCACATCATCTGTCAGTCCTCGCGTTCGCCGGGACCGCCGTCATGGCCCCAGGACGATCGCGCCAGCCCGCATCCTGGTTGTTGATGACGATCACGGTTCCCGCAACGCATTGGCCGAACTACTGCGCGACGAGCGCTACTCGGTCCGGACCGCCGCCGACGGCACCGAGGCCCTGGCTCTGGTCGACGAAGAACCGCCCGACCTCCTGATCACCGACGTGGTGATGCCCAATATCGACGGGTTCGACCTGGTCGCGCAACTGAGAGCTCGGGATGGATTGTCCGACATGCCGATCATTCTGGTGTCCGGCATCGATGACGCCACCCGGCGCGTCGACGGTCTCGACCTTGGCGCCGACGACTATCTCCCCAAACCGTTGGACGTTGACGAGCTGTTGGCGAGGATTCGAGTGCATTTGCGCCACGCTCATCGCAGTCGTGAGATTGTCGCCAGGTCCGCTATCGACGCGCTCACCGGGTTGTTCAATCGACGAGGTATACTGGCGGTGTTCGAGCGTGAGCGCGAGCGAGCTCGCCGGGATGGGACGCCGCTCGCGGTGTTCGTCATCGACGTCGATGGGTTCAAAGGCATCAACGACGAATTTGGTCACGGCGCCGGAGACATGGTGCTGAGGCGAATCGCGGACAACCTGGCAGAGTCCGTGCGAGCTGATGATTCGGTCGGGCGGTTCGGCGGCGACGAGTTTCTGATTGTGGCCCCGGGAACCTGCAACTCGGCTGCGCAGTCTCTAGCCAGACGCATTGAGACCGGTCGGCGGGTCCCCGTGGAACTCGGCGGTAGGCGTCGCAGAGTGAGCGTATCGGTTGGCAGCGCGGTGGATAACGGCACGCTGGAACCCGAAGAGCTAATCGACAGAGCGGACGCGGCGATGTATCGGCACAAGGCTCAGCGAGCTTCGCGCTGAGCCGAAGGCCCCGCGGCCACGTCGTCATCGAGCAGGCTGCGGGTCATCGCGATGTCTTCATAGGCGTCGAGCCCTTTGGTTTTCATTCGTTCGATGAACACCGAGGGTAGTACGACCGCCTCTGGCGCAAACACCCCGGGGCTATCGCTGACCAGCTCGCGCCGGGCGAGCATCTGTGCGCCGACCGATAGCGACAGGCCTGTGACTTCGCGCATGCCACCAACGCCGCACAGCAGGTGATGAGCTTGGCGGCCGTCCTTGTCGCCCCACACGTCCAGGCGGACCGCGCCGGTGCCGGGGACGTCCTTGCGGGTGAACCGGTCGAGCGCGGTGACTAGCTTGACCGCCATGTCTACGCGCCTGCGTCCTGCAAACGCGCCGAGCTTTGCCGGCATGACGAACGCGTGGGCGCCACGACCGTAGCCCATGAAGAAGTTGACCTCTTCGAGCTCGGGCAAGAACCGGGGAAGAGTTACTGGCTCGCTATGCCCCATGTTCCATAGTTCGATCTCGCCGAACTGCGGGAACTCGACTCGGCGCTTCTCAGAACAGGCCGGGACCATGACGCGTTCACCGTTGCGCCAGACTGCGACCTGGCCGGTCATTATGTAGAACATATGGCGCAGCACGGCTTCACCACCGCCCGCATCCAGTGGCTGATACACGCTGATATCCACGCGGCGTACGCGGTCGAGCTTGTTCGCCAGGTAACGCACGCCGACATTGGACAAGCCAGGACTGGCGCCGAAGCCGGTGACGATGATCCGCCCGCGTTCTTTGGCCAAGTCATCGAGTTCGTCGATGACCTGCTCGGCGGCCTGCCACTCGTCGCAGACGCTGGTGTAGTCGACGCCGGCATCGATCGCGGCGCGTGCGAGTTGAGCTTCGAACCGGTGGAATGGTCCGAGTGCAGATGCGACAACGTCGTAGCCAGTCAGTGCCTTGACCAGTGCGTCATGGTCGTCGGCGTCCACGCCAACCACGTCTACGCTCGCCGGTGCACCCGACAGTCGTTCCGCCAGGCGCCCAGCGGAGGTCACGTCGCGATCGCAGATCGTGACTCGTTCGACCCCGTCGGATATGGCCAGGTCTTCGACCGCCCGGCTGCCCATGTCACCTGCGCCTCCCAGTACCACTACCTTCATCGTTACGCTCCCAGCTGGCTGTTAGATATCTCGACCGCTCGGTCGGAATATTGTGTATACTAGCGCTCAAGTCAACGGCGTAGTGACAACCCGCTGGAACTAATATGGAATCTAAGCATCCGACCCCACCACGTGCACCACAGCACCGGCCAGGACCAAAGGGCGGCACCCGCGACCGGAACCGGGTCGAGCGCACGCGTAATCTGTGCGATGCCGCGCTGGCGTTGTTCCTGACTCATGGGGTGGACGTCCCATCCGTCGATCAGATCACCCGGGCTGCGGGCGTCGGCAAGGCCAGCTTTTACTCGTACTTCGCTGACAAGCAGGAGTTGGTCGACACGCTACTGGCGTCGTTGCGTGAGCAAGCTTTGGGCGCGCTTGCGCGTTGCAACGGTCAACTCGAAACGGCGGACAGCTTCGGCGATCTCAAACTCGCCCATCAGCAGATGGTGGTCGCGTTGCTGCCGGCGTTTCTCGATCACGTGGACGTACTGCGACTCGTACTCCAGGAAGCGCGGGCGCCAAAGCGTGGCGCGCGACAGCCGATTCGCCAGCTGTACGACGACATCGTCAGCGAAGTGGTCGCGATCAACGTCACCGCATGCCGTCGCAAGTTGATCCGTCCGATTCAGCCTCGGGTCAGCGCGTACATTACTTTGGGGGCGGTCGAGCGTCTGGGAGTTGGGTACCTTGCGGGTGAGGACCTCGGCGACATCAACGAAGCGATCCAGTCGGTACTAGCCGTCCTGTTGGCCGGACTGAGACCCGTCGTCTCCTTCGATTCCTAACGGAATCCAGGGGCGACGATCGCGCAAAAGGCATCTGGGTTGCGAACGCCTTGCTCCGCCATCCAGCGTTTGGACGTCGCGGTCAGCTCACTGCCTTCGTCGCCATCGACCAGGTGCCCGAGGTGCATTCTGGCCGCGCTGGCGCACAGTTGCATCTTGTTTTCCTCGGCGGCGAGTAACGCGGCGCGCAGCTGGGTGCGAGCCGTGTCTGGATCCTCACGGCGAGAGGCAGCCCCGGCCCTGACCAGCGCGGCGAACACACGCGCGTAGCCGATCGGTTCGCCGGCGATCTGACGCGCGAGTTTTCGCAGCTCACCCCGTCCAGTCGGGTCGTTGGCCGCCAGCAGCAGACGCGCTTTGAGCCAACGGGATACGACTCGGATGAACTGAACCCGTGGATAGAGAGATTTCGACAGAGCTTTGAAGCCTGGAGCCAACTCGACCAACGCTTCTTGCGTTTGCCCGCGATACAGCGCGATCTCCGCGAGGGCTTCGAGTTCGTACCAGTGTTGCAAGTGAAACCCCTCACCGCCCGGGGACCAGATCACGCGATGGACGTCGGCCTCTGCGCCATTGGGATCGTCCGCGGCCAGCAGCACCAGGTTGCGGCCGAACTTCAGGGAACTCTCCATGTACTTGTCGCCACGCACCTGGGCATCCTTGGTGTAGTCGTGCACGGATGCGCGGGTTCCGTTGATGTCGCCGAGATAGCGCAGGTTGAACACGTGGATCAGCCGACTGTTGTTTCTCTCCCAGGTGGTGCCCATCGTGTGCGTCGAGAACTGCTCAGCGGCCCGGGCCAGTTGTCGGGCTGCATAGTCGAAATTGCTCTCCAGGTACGCCATGAATCCGTCGACCAGCCACCGCCAACCGGCGAGATATGGGTCGTCGGGATGCGCGTCGGCGATCGCCTCGATGCGGGCGAACAGCTTACGCGCTCGCGGTTGTGCGCGGCCGCCCATGCCGGATACGAAGATGCCCTCCAGGCCCAGCGCGACAGCGACGTGGCCAGGGTCCTTCATGCTCAGGGCGAGTAACAAATAGCGGGCGTTGGCGTAGGTGCCAAGCAGCGTGTCGACGGGCAATAGACTCTGCGCCGTCGCCTGAAACGCGACGAGTCGCGCACGGGCCGTTGGGTCTTCCACTGCTCGGGGCTTCCAACGCAGTCCGCGCAGCGCAAGGCGGGCGCGCAGCCAGACGATCGAGGCGAGGGCGCGACGGGGTGTCGCCGGTAGTTTGTCTCCGGTAGACGCCAGCAGCAGTGATGTGGCCTCCATGCCGCGGTCGTGGTGCCCGGTGATTAGCCACTGACCGGCGGCCATGCGATAGCATTCGCGCTGCGCATCTGTGTCCGCGTCGATGGCCGCGGTGGCGAATGTCTGGGCGGCGTCATCACCTCGGCCCGCATCGACAAGACTCCACGCCATCTCCATGCGCAGACGGCGCCGGCGCGCCGTACCAAAATGTCCGAACTCGAGTGCCATGCCGAACAGTGTGGCCGCCCGGGTGAAGGCGAGCGAAGCGTGGGCGCGTCGCGCAGCTCTTTCTGCGGCTCGCGCCGCCTCGCGCAACCGGCCCGCGCCGCGTAGGTGTCGTAGCAGAAGCTCGGGTTCGTCGCGATGGGCGTTGATGTCATACAGCGCATTGGCCAGCCCGCTGTGATAGCGGCGACGAGCAGATTCGGGCAACGCCTCGGTGATGCTGTTGCGCAAATGATCGTGGTAAGGCTCCAGGGTCTGATGGTTGATGCGACGTACGCGCAGCATGTGCTGGACGCGTAACGCGGCCACGTGGCGTAAACACTCACTACCCTCCACGCTGGAGGCTCTCTGGACCACGATCCATGGAATCGGACCGGCCGCCACGCACACCAGTTCGAGGATACGTCGCGCTTGCTCGCCCAGAGCCTGGACGCGGTGGCTGATCGCAGAGCTCAGTAGAGGGCCGGGCTTGTCGTCACCATGGGTGGCGCTGGCGTGTCGGACTAGCTCGGTTATGTAGAACGGATGTCGGCGAGCCTCCTCGGCCAGCGCAATCGCGGTCTTTTCGTCGCCGATGCCCACTCCGGTCAGAAGCGAGGTCGCAAATTCAATCGCATCTCCCGTGGACAACTGCCCAACAGGAATCGTTGCTACATCGAAGTCGGCATGCTCGAGCAGCGGAGGGACTACGTACGCACACACGATCAGTAACAACGGCGGCGCGCCATCGGTCTGCATCAACACGTCCAGCAGAACTTCCGCGTCGGGGTCGCTCCATTGGTAGTCGTCTACGATGACGATGAGCGGGCGGCTGTGCGCAAGTCTGGTCAGCAGCGAGCGCAGGCTCTTCACTGATCGGCGGCGAGCGCTCACCGGATCGCTTACGTCATGAGGAGCTCGAGTGGCGGCGATCGCCGGAACGGTTCCCAAAGCCGGAAACAGCCGCGCCATCGCCCGTGGGTCGTTTGGCAGCAGTTTGTCCGTCTTCTCGCTGGGCAGCGCTGCGAGGTGATACGTGAGTTCGGTGATCACGCCATCGAACCCTTGAAACGGGACGGACTCGCGCTCGAAGCAGCGCCCGCGCAAAACGAGTGCGTGCGGTTCGGTTTGCTCCACTCGCCGCACAAACTCGTTGACCAGCGACGTCTTGCCAATTCCAGACTCCCCGTGAACGACGACAGTCTTTCCTATCCCTGCGCGCGTTTTCTGGAAGGTCTCCATCAACAAGGTCAGCTCGTCGTTGCGGCCGAAGAGCTGGCCACCGCTCTCCACGTTCAACTCGGGCATAAATGCCGACGCGGGAGCCTCAGGGTCGAGGCGACGAACGAGTTCGGCCGCGGTCATCCGATCTTCGGGCTCCACCGAGAGCAGTGCCCCGCAGGTTTCCGCGAGATCAGCCGGCACCGTGTCTGGCAGCGGCCTCGGTCGGTTGTCGAGTTTTGCCTGCTGCAGGTTTTCAGGCGAGCCGCCGAACGGCAGCGTGCCGGCCATTGCCTGGTACATCATGACGCCAACGGAATAGAGATCAGCGGGCGGGGCAGGGGAGTGGCCCATGGTCCGCTCGGGTGCCATGTAAGGTGGGGTGCCGTAGACTCGGGTTGTGCGCTCGTTTGTCAGTTGCGCAACTTCCACCAACCCGAAGTCGACGATCACCAGCCTGCCAGATGCCTCCACGAGCACGTTTGACGGCTTGACGTCGCAATGTACGTTGCCTGCCTGATGGAGCGCGTCGAGGCCGCGGCCCAGCCGTGCCAGCGATGTTCGAAGACGCTGTTCGTCGAACGCCGATTCAACGGGGGCAGGCTCTGATGGCGAGGGCGAGCCGAGTCCCATTGGTACCGTCGCCGGAGCTGAGGGCATCGGTTCGGCTTCCGACAAGCCACTGGTGTAACGGAAGAAATCAACTCCGCCGATCAACTCCATTGTGAAGAACCACATCCCGTGTTCTTCGAACAACTCGCCGAGACTGACGAGGTTGGGATGCTCGATGTTCTGCAGCGCGCGGAACTCGTTTTTGAACTTCAGTAGAGACGTCGGGTCGGATTGGAGCAGTAACTTGAGCGCGACGTGGGTTTTGAGCTCGGTGTCGTGGACCTCATACACTGCGCCCATCCCGCCGGTCCCCAGCGCTCGTACGAGTTCGAACCGTTTGGTGCCGCTAAAACCGCTAAGCTTCACTGGTCAGCTCGACCACGCCGGTCCACTCGGTGGCCGGAACGTGCTCTAACATCGACCGGATTTCCGCGATGCGTGCGAGAAGAGCGTCGACGACGACGCGCATGCGGGTCATGTGTTGCAGATCTGGGTGGACCACGATCCAGTGAGGTAGCGTGGCATGGGCGATTCCCGGGACCGGCAGTAGGTTTCGCTGATGCGCGCGGAAGCAAAATACCGGGGCGAGGCCTCGTCCGTCGGTGCATAGCTGCAACAGTTCCTCTGCGCTGCTTGTGCGAAACGCCACAGGCGCATCGCCGATCTGGTCGGTCCACCATTTGCCGGCGGATGTCTGGTCGGCGTTGATCTTGCCGATGCCCATCAGGTGGTGACCTTCGAACGCCTTCTCGGGTGTCCACGGATTGTCGGCAAAGTACTCCGGCGCCGCGAACAACCCATAGGTGAGCACACACACCAGTCGGCGGATCAGACGGGGATGATCGACGGTGGCCTCGTACGGGGTGAGAGCCAGGTCGGCGTCGCGTTTCATGATGTCGGCGCGCTGCACCTGTGAGTCGACCTCGATCGTGATATGCGGGTGCGTCCTCGCCAATGTCTCGATCACTGGGAACAATACCCACTGGGTCATGGTGCGGGTCGTCGCGATTCGCACCCGGCCTGCGGCCTCGGTTTGATCGGGATGCACGCTCTGCTCGATCTCCGCCGCTGCCTCTTCCATGCGCCCGGCCTTGCCGACGATGGTTCTGCCCTCATGCGTGAGTTGAATGCGACCGCCTGAGCGCTCGAGGCACTTCACCCCAAGGGCGGTTTCTAGCGCGTTGATTCGGCGACTGACGGTCGAGCCGTCAATCTTGAGGACCTTGGCGGCGCCGGACACACTTTCCACCCTTGCAACCTCGAGCAGGATACGTATGTCGTTCCAATTAAACACGGCCGCCGTCTGAGAAGGACGTGGCTATGGTATCGCAGAATGGCGGCTGCTGTGGGTTGAACCAGTTGTTTTGGAGGTTTACGCGGCTGCGCGAGCGAACAAGACGTTTCCGCCCGGCTGGTGGTACCAGCTTCCGTCGGAGGCGCGAATCGCGTACGACGCTTCGTGAATGTGGCTATCGATATAGCGCAACGCGTCGGCCAGGATGCGGAACTTGGGTCCGCGTTCCATCCCCTCGCCGCGCGACCGCCACAACTGGTACATCTCAACGTTGTCGTTCATGGTTTCTCCGCCCCCCCCAATCTGATCTAGATCAAGAATAACCGGAGTGCCCAATTACGGATAGTTGCACTATCGCAAAGCGGATTGCGATTCTGCGCGTTTGGTCAACCTGGGAGCAAGTCTTGGGCGTTTAGAGCTTCGATCGCCGATAGCGAGCGCCGTAGGGACAGTCGGCCAAACTCCCTGCCTCGCTCAGTACTTACGTCGAGCATGCCGCAGGTGATCACCGGGTAGATGATGCACGCGAGGATGGTGCGGCGATAGTCCCGCATACATGTGTCGAACGTGTAGTCGTCTACGCCGTTGTCGCACAGGGTGCGATGGTAAGCGCGAACCTGGTCTTGCTCGATCTGTTCCCGCACCTCGGGGTTGACGCTCTGGCTCATCATGAAGCCAAGGTCGTAGGGGCCGGTATTGATGCCACAGATTTGCCAGTCGAATGCGACGACTGAGCCATCGGGTTCGAAGCCGATGTTGTCGACCCGGAAGTCCCCGTGCACTAGCGTCGTCGGGCTATCGCACAGCGTGTTCCACAGCGTGCCGATGTTGCCGTCAACGGCTTCGATGACCTCGCGCATCTCGTTGGAAATGACGTCCGCGAAAGCGTCCAGCGTTGGGCCTTTGCACATGGCATAAATGCTCTCGATGATCTGGGCGAGGGCGGGATCGCGGAAGCTCACGGCCCAGTCCAGCTCGCGCTGCCAGAACGCGGCGTGGTGCTTTGCCAGTGCGGGCACGATGGCAACGACCTGCTCGGCGGTGGCCCCGGCGACCTGGTCGCACATGGTGACCTGGTCCAGATCCTCCATCAGCAGCACGAAGTTGTGCTCGGCGTCGATGGCCTGGAAGTGGATCGCTGGCACGCGAAACGGAGTTTGCGCGGCAGCGTGAGTGTAGAAGTCGTGCTCTCGTTGGTAAAAGCGCATCCCATGGGCGAGTTGGAGGTTGGCTTCTGCGTCGCAGGGGAACTTCGCGACGAACGAGCGCGGCGCGGCGTCGGTTGCCGGTTGCGCGTGCACTCGGACCAGCTTGCCCAGAATGCCGAGGCCTTCGGCGAACGGCTCGACTGTGAGCCCTTCGATTGCGTCGGCGCTCGAGACGCCGGCCGCTTTCAGCGTGTCACCGAGCCATGTTGCGGTTAGCTCTTCTGGCGATTTCGGAAACGTCATTTGCCCACCCCTCCCATACACGACATCTCTAAACAATATGGCATCAGCGACGTACTGTCCCCTCCGCCACGCCACAGACTGCATTTTCTGCGGGCTGGTGATGTTGGGGCGCAAGGGTTTCGCCTCGGCGAACCCGCGTGGCGAGAACCGGCTCGTGGGGCTACTTGGCCGGCGTTTTGGGGAGCTTCAGGGTTAGGTACAAGGAGTGACAGCGTACGCAGACTTGGGACAGCTGCCCGTAGGCGGTCGCCAGCGCCGTGTCGTCGCCTTTGTTGGCCGCCGCGGCTAGCTCGACGGCGCGTACGCGTAGCTCCTCCTGCAAGGCGAAGAACTGCTTGGGGAACACGTGGTTGAGCGAGTTGACGTCGGCGGGATCCGGTTTGGCGATCCGCGACTCGTCGGCCATGGCGTTTGCGATCACTTTGACCTGGTGTCGATCGACCAGGGTTGCCGCCCAGAACAGCTTCTGCATCTGCCCGGCGTGGCGATGCATGCGTTTGTGCAGCAGATTTCGCGCGAGCTTGGGCAGTGGCTCAGCTCTGGTCAGGCGCGGCGGTTTGATCAGCTCAGGGGCTTTGGTCGGACTCGTTGTCTGCGTCGTTTGCTTTGGCGGTGGCGTCGGTCCACTGCCGGCTTTGTCGGGCGTGTTATTGCCACATGCCATCAGCGCAACAACTGCGCCGCCGACAACGGTCCATTCGCGGATTATGTGTGCCATGGGGTCCATAGGTGCAAACGGCGTTCCGCTATTGCGCCGCGTCGCATTGGCCGATGGAGCGCCCCCTCGCACTTCGGGGCCTGGCTACTCGAGCTCTTTTTCGCGGTGCAGTCTGGCGTTGCCGGGCGGGGCATCCCTGGTCGTCTCGTCGATGATGCCGATCATCTCGAACGTGGAGTACTCGCCGTCGCAATCTAGATCCCCGTTCGCGCGGGCCGTGAAAGTGTTGCCTTTCACAATGTAGCTGTAGGAAAAGTAGTGTGGGTCGCTGACCGAGAACTGCAGTGCCGCCCACACCGGACTGGTCCAGTGGCTCGCGTTTGGCCCGCACTTTCCACCTGCCTTGCAGCATGAACCCAGTGGCGGCGTGGGCCCCTGGCTGGGCGTCGGGAATTGAGGGGGGAGGCGCCCGATACTGCCGCGCGTTGCATGGTCGCCCATATAGTAGGCGCGCGCTCCGTCGTAGATCTTCTTGACGAATATGCGCGCTTCGGTCGTTTTGGATTTGCTGATGTACTTGTTGAACGCTCCGACCGAGGCTTTGCCCTTGTCCATGTGCCTCAAGCATTTGATCGCCGAGGACTGGTCCTTGGAGCCCAACATGCAACTGCGGGTCTTGGCGTTGAATGTTTTGCCGCACTTCGTTTTGAACTCGGCTTTTCGCGACTTGTACTTCGCCGACGAACTGTCCAGCTTCGTGCCTTTGATCTTCAGCATGTGATCAAAGAGCTTCGCGCACTGAGTGGCGGCTGAATCACCGCACCCTGCGGCGCCCATGAGTGATAGTGCTACGACACAAACCTTTAGTTTTCGTCCCGTCATCGAGTCCCCTGATTTTATCGGCAGCCCGTTTCGAGCTGCCGAGCGCGTGTTTCTAGTAGCGATGGGTTGCCGGCAACTTCAACTCAACCGGCTTACCCAGGTTGCCCGAAGGGTCTACTGGTCTGAGCCCGAGCCGGATGGACGAACGTATCGGCACGGAGACCAGGTCGAGTTCGCAGATGCCACGACGGCCGATGAGCAGCATGCCGCGCTTCTTCCCCGCGCCGTCTACCCATTCTCGTGCCATTCCTTGTGGTGCTTTGGTGAAGTCGATCCGACGAGATGCTTTGCCTACCCAGACCATGTACAGCACATCTTCACCAGGTGTGTTCAAGTCCGTCGCCGAGCCCTTCAGCTTGACCTTGATCGTCGCCACTCCACCAACAGTACAGGTGCTCCTTATGAGACCCGGCCGCACCTTGCCACTGTAGAACGCACTCGCGATCCCCTTCCACTTAGGGTTCGCTTTGTCCACCGTGCGACCGGTCGTGAACTCCTTGGCGGCACTCCATCGCTTGCCGCTCCTGATTCGCACTTGGTAGACCGTGAGCGGCTGAAGATTCTGCTTCGGCGACAAGATGATGGCTGGGTCGGAGCCTGTGCCCACCCGGGTGAGGGTGGTCGGAACTCGCGCGCCACCTTTGCGGCGGAGCATGACGCGATCGGACCCGGACAATACGACGATCCGTGTATTCAGCGGCACGTGTGTCTTCGCGCTCGGAATCACCACTTGGGTGCCTATGCATGAGCATGCCCGCGCGGTGGCGTCGTATCCCACGACCGCCAGTCCCAACGCGACCGCAACACCCCACCTGCTGCGGATTCTCATGACAACAGCATACACCGGGCGCGCATGGTACTGCTGGTCCTGCCGGGTGGCTGGGGAGTCTCTAAAGGGGCTGAAGGGTGGCGTTCCGCGGCGTCATCTTGCCCGCACTGTCGATCTTGATGCTCGAGCGCAGCATCACCGGTTTCCCTGCAACGTTCACGACGTTTGCCAGAGCTCGAATACCTACGAGCCAACGACCGCCGGTTGTCTTGTCGAGGATCTTGCAGCTGGCGGCAAAGTTTCTGTGGCTGGCGTTGATCTCCTTGCGCAGCATCGACGGCAATCCGCGCGCATGCCTGGGTTTTGCCAGGTTGATGGCTGCACAGTTGCGGCTGCGCATTGCGTTCATCGGGAACCGCACGGCCGCCCATAGCGGGCTCTTGTCGAGATTCAAGGTCTGCGACAGCATCGCGCGAGTTGAGCGTCCGCTTACGGTTTGTCCGAGCACCGCCCAGCGCACGACACCGTTGGCGAATCGATACGCGACTGCTTGAAGATTGGTGTGACGCGAGGCGCTCACTTGCTGGGTCCATTCAAAGAACAGCAGCGTGACGATCGGCTTGGATGGTTTTCCGACAAGCGCCGTCTTGACCGCAGCGGCGCTGAGGTCCTTGCCCAAAGCCAGGAGGGTGCGTGCAAGCGCGCCTTGTGCGGCTGCACCGTCTTTGCGCAGCTGAGCCAGGGACCGAAAGTCGGCCCTTTTGAGCTCGGCGCATGCGCGCTTCTGGCCGGCACGACATGCGCCCTGATAGTACTTCTTGGCGAGCGCGATGTTGCGCGTGGCGCCGGCATGGCCGTGATGGTGTACGTAACCGATATAGGCGCACACGAACTGATCCTTGAGGTGGCACGCGCGCTTGTAGTGGGTCAGGGCCGTGTGCATGTTTTTCGCCACACCGTGGCCTTTCTCGAACAAACGCCCCATGCCGTTGCATGCGAATGGGTCCCGGTTGCGGCAGGCCGTGGCGAACAGTTTGCGCGCCGCCGCGTAGTCCTGGCGCACACCTCCATTGCCAAACTGATAGCGCATTCCGAGGTTGTAGCAGGCCCTCCAGTTGCGTTTCTTGCACTGCTTGGCGAGGGTGGCTACGGGAGTCTTGACGTCACCCTCCGCGCGTGCCAGTTGCGGACAACCAAGAAGCAGGGTGATGAGCCCGACGGCAGCTGACAGTTTCACACGCGCATCAACGACCATGGCCGCTCAACTATTTCACGTTTCTCGGTTCGATCGCGAACAGTCAACACAAGCCCAGCTCGGGCGTGGCGGATCGCTGGACTGCCGTCCGCAACCGCCCGGTATCTAGAGGTGAAGCGCGCGTGACGATCGCGTGATCGTGCTTTCGACGGAGCTCGGCTCCGGCACACTGGTCACGTGACGAATGGACGAAACAGGTGGATGGTGGGCGTTGTTGTGGCGGGGATGGCTTCTGCGTGTGTGAATGCGAGCACGTTGCAGACTGCTCGGGTTCTGCCAAAGGGCCACAAGCGTGTCGCACTCGAGGTGACGGTTAACCGGGTCGAGCAGTACACGCCGGACAGCAGTCAGGCTGATGACTCGGAGACGCTTCCGGGGATGGCCCTGTCGGTACGCGCGGGATTGGGCAAGAAGCTCGAGGGCCAGTTCCGAATGTCCTTGCCCGGCGTGTTGCAGTTCGGCGTCAAATGGCAAGCGGCTCGGTATGGGCGCTTCTCTCTCTCCGTCGGTGCCGGAGCGGGCGTCGACCTAGCGAGCGCGATCATAGCTGGGCTCGACGAGGATGACGATGAAAGTGATAGCGACAGAGCGTTCTACGGGGAGGTCTACCTGCCGGTCATAGCCAGTGTCGAGCTACACAAGTTCGCGGCGGTCTATGCATCCGTGCGTTTGTACAGCTGGCGCGTTCTGGACAAAGAAAACTCGGCGTTGGTGGCAAACACAATAGGAGTTCGACTGGGCAATCGCGTCGGCGTGTTTCTAGAAGGCACCTGGATTGAAGCACCCGGCAAGCGACGAGATGGTTTTCAGGTCTCGGCATCTCTTTATCTTTCGCCTAAACCACGCCCAGTACATCGCCACGTCGGGCCCGCGCGGGTGGCCCCCGGGGACTCGCCAATAGGCACTCCCAACGAGGACGGCGATTAGCCGAACCCGTACGAGCTGACCTATCTCGCGCGAGCGGTGCTCGCTCAGTTCGTCTGCAGGAACACCAGTGGGATGCCCGAGTCTTTGTCGTTGATCTCGAAGCCATCGGAGCGGTAGTAGTCCACGGTGTAGTTCACGGTGGATACGGCCGGGTTGTGGCTATAGATGGTTCTGTGGCCGGCGACGCTGTCCAGGGTGACTTTCACATCGTACTGGGTGTTGAACCAGGCGTTCCAGGTCTCGTAGCTGGCGACGCCGACGATCGCCGGTGGTGTAATCGGTACGTTCTGGGTCGAGCCGGCGCTGTTTCCGGTAGTGCGTATGTCTACTCGCAACTGGGTCGTGTTGGGTGTGAAATCCACAGTGGTATCGACGAAGGCGCCGATGGTGACCGGGTTCGCCGACAACTGAGGCGTGGTGGTCATGCGTGAGTACGCCGCCAGTGGGTCGTCGCAGTTCGATACCGCTTCGATCTCGTAGGTCTGCACGAACGTAGTGCTCTCGACCGAGAGGTAGTAACGCTGATCGGCCGTGGTCTGGAACGTGATCGGCCCGTCGAAACAGACTATCGGATTCGTTTTTGCGTCCGCGTCGGCGACGGTGCGGTATGCGCACAGTTCGTCGAAGGCGTTGCCGGCGTTGGTGACAGTCACCGTTACGTAGCACTCTGGGTCGTAGGTGATGTCTGAGTCGAACGCGGCGCCATAGCCGCCCTCGGTCGTTGGTGCCACCGAGAACCAATCTGTTTCAGCTCCCGTCGCTGTGTGCACGGTTTTTCCACCGTTGATCGGTAGCTCGATATTCTCCTCGACGCCCTCATTGCCGTCTCGCTCGTCGTCGGCGATCACGTTGAAGTACAGAGCCGGAAACGAGGTCGGCTGATCCAGACAACTCTCGTAGGGAGGCGTCGTGTGGTACTGGCTGATCGTGAACACCGAACCGCCTGAGGTGCCGCCGTAGCTCGTGCTCTCCTCGAAACTGCCGACGCTGCGAGTGAACTGGAACGGACCGACCTCCCACGCGCCGGTGCGGATATTCGGCGGCAACACGTAGCTCACAACCGCCGGTGCGTCCGGTGCCCCCGCAATGCCCATTGCAAAGCCACTGGCGCCGTGGGGCGGATCGTGGAGCACTACGTTGTACAGATGATTAACGCTCGTGTTGGGGTTGTTCATCCACCCCTTGAAGCTGCAGCCTCCCTCGCATGCGGGCATTCTCAGCTCGAACGTGTCGCCGGGGGCGAACAGGGTTTTGTTCAGGGTCGGTGCACCGAACAGGCCGAGCCCTACGTTCGGGGTAGTCAGGCATTGGAACGGTACCGGATTGCCCTCGCTGTTGACCGGATTGCAATCTCCTGGGGGCGCATCGACGACGGTGATCTCGTAGTTCGCGTAGCGAATTCCGAGCGCTCCGAGGAAGCCTTGACCGTTTCCAGACGCGGTAATTGCGTACGTGCCAGCCGTCGCGGCCTCGAAATCGACTATCAACGGATTGGCTCCCACGGTGATCGTCGCCGGCGGATCGACGCTCCATTGCACCGAAGATAGATCCAGGCTGTTGTTGTAGCCGTCCGCTACTTGCAAGTAGATCTTACGCTTGCCGCACGTGTCGAGGGGCTGCGACGACGCTCGTATGTTCAACTCAGGCTGACTGTGGATCGGGATCTCGAGCAGTCGGTACTCGTCGCTCTCCCACTTGAGCAGAGTCAGGCCGAGGATCGTCAGGTCTGCGCTCGCCTTCGCGCCGACAAAGAAGGTCACGTCGAACTTGGTGATCTCTGGCGGTACTGGCAGCAACCTGGCTTTGGCGTCCAGGGTGATCGTCGGCGACACGCTGAGCGCGGCGGTGGCTACTTTGTACAAGGTGGTGCTCAGGACGGGAGTTATTTTCAGCGCGCCTTTGGCGGTCGCCTGTCCCGTGATCCCGTACGTAATGGTGCGGTCGAAGCCTTCTTCCTTGATTAGCTGAAAGCCAAGTGCCTCGGTCCACTGGAAACCGAACGCGAGAGTTTTCTCCGCATGGAGATTGGCAGTCGCATCGATGGCGCCTTCGAAGTTGAAGTCCACTTCCGCGAAGACCTTGAGCTCCACGTCCTGAACGACCGGTACCGTGCCGATGGCGTAGGTGAACGTGATCTTCTTGGAGAACACTTGCACCTTTTTTTTCACTTGAGCGGCGACGGTCAGGTTGTACGCGGCTATTGCGTCGAGGGTGAATTTACCCTTGGCGACCGCACGTAGCTTCTTTGGGCGGCCGGTGGTGTCGTCGTACTTGATGTCGGTCTCGAACGAAGGCTTGAAACCCAGGTCGTAGTCGAGAGTGATGCCGCTGTCGATGGAAACCGGAGCGTGAAAGATGGGGGTCGGCTTGCCAGCGGCACGAGTTTCGACGGCCATGTTCGCCGTCGCCATGCGGTTGACCTGGGGTGCCTTGGGTATCACCGCCGTTGGTGACCAAAGAGTCACGCGGCGTCGGGACGAAGCTACACCGACTGGATCCGTGAGCACGCCGCTGGTGCGAAGAGAGCCACCGTCGAAGACCTCATCCATGCTCGCTTTCGCGGTGATGATGTTGTTGTCGCCGGCGCTCGGGGTCGAGGACACGACGCGTCTCAGGCTACGGCCGAATGTATTGTCGATAATGATCAGGTCGTCGGCGACGATGCCCGTAGCGCCCGCGCCGGATAGGGTGAAGTCGTTGAGTCCGTTCTCGACCACACTGAGTCCGAGGCCGGCCACGTCTTTGGGCACCTTGTTGACCACCACGGCCGTGTCCAGGGTCGTGACCAGCACCGCAGGCTCTACGATGCTGCGCGTGCCGTCTTCGTCTTCGGCGACTACTTGAAAGTAGTACCCGGTGTCGGCGGTGAGCGAACCGACCGCAATCTCGGTCGCGCCGGTGACATCGGCGACCGGCGTCGTGGACAACGTCTCAGCCGTGGAACCCTGCAACACGAAGTAACGGATCTGGGCGTGAGCCGTCGCGTCATCGACGGCTGGCAGCCAGCGCAGCACGACCTGACTCGGCGTATCGGAGAACGCAAACGTGATGCCTGCGAACTGGGGCCCGGGCCCTGCGACGGGTCCGTCTGGGACACCGCCATCACTGGCACCCGGTCCTGCGTCCGAGCCTGGGCCGCCGTCCGAGCCTGGGCCGCTGGCATCCGGTTGATTGATTCCAGCATCCGCTTGGGGCGCGCCGGCGTCAGGTGATCCGTTCCCACCTCCACCGCCACCTCCACACGCACCAACACCTACACCACACACGAATGCCACCGCTAACGACAAGACTGTTCGCATAGACAGAACTACGGAGCAGCCCCGGCAGCGGATCGGTTTACCGATGACAAAGTCGCAGAACGGGACTCAAGAGGGTCGTTCTGGCCGCACACGGCAAACGGCGCCGCCTTCAGGGACGCGCTATCATCTGCCCATGATGCGCGCGGCAGCAATGATCGGGGTGGTCTGCTTGGTTGCTTGCGGTGGGACGACGCCACCTCCAGCTGGTTCCGGGGGAGCAATGGGGCCTGCGACCAGTGCCAACGAACCACCGCCGGCGCCGCGCACGCAGCCGCCGCCATCGGCGCCGCAGCCGCCGCCGAGACAACCGCCGCCCAAACCGAACGCCGACCGCGACATGGACGGCATCGCCAATGCCTCGGATAAATGCCCCGACGATCCGGAGGACCGGGACGGCTTTCAGGACGCCGACGGTTGCCCCGACCCGGACAACGATCGCGATGGCATTCCGGACGTGAACGACAAGTGTCCGAATGCACCCGAACGTATCAACGGGTTTGAGGACCACGACGGCTGTCCCGATCATCCGCCGGTCGTCATCCGCCCGGTTCCTCACACGCCGACCGTCAGCCGGGTGTATTTCTCCACGGGGACCTGGCTGATTCCCAAGCGCACCCGACGGCTACTCGACGTGGTCGTCGATACGCTGAAGAAGAACCCTGGCGTCCTCCTACTGGAGATTCAGGGCCACACCGACTCCACCGAGACCAACGCCGCGAGCGTCTCGCGCAAGCGCGCCAAAGCAGTGCAAGCGTATCTGTTCCGCCGAGGTATCAACCCCAGGCGACTTCGCGTCCGCGGCTACGGCGCGACCCATCCCCTGGCGACGAACCGCACACGCCAGGGCAGGGCGAAGAATCGTCGCGTCGAATTCAAAGTCCTCCGACATCGCAAGTAGCGCCCCGGCTAAGCCGGGGGCGGAGGCCGGAACTATGGTGTGGGTGGAGTCGTCGGCGGCGTAGTCGTCGTCGGCGGGGTGGTCGGGGGCGTTGTTGGCGTTGTCGTTCCGTCCGGCGGAGTCGTCGTTCCGTCCGGCGGAGTTGTCGTTCCGTCCGGCGGGGTGGTGCCGTCCGGCGGCTGCTTGGCCTTTTCTTCTTTGAGCTTACGCTCGCGTTCTTCGGCCTCTTTGAGTTTCTTCTCGAGCTCTTTGTTGCGCTCCAGTGCTTCTTTGGTGCGCTTCTCGGCTTCGGCTTTCTCGCGGGCAGCCTTGCGCGTTGCGGCGGCTTTCTTGAGCGCGGCGATGCCCTTCTTGCGATCGAACAAGGTGTACTGGAACGTGAGCAGTAGGCTGTTTTGTAGCTGGGTCTGCTCCTCCCCTGCCGGGAACAGCTGTGGGTCCACGGTGAGTTGTAGGGCGTAGACGATGTTCATCCACTTGAATACCGAAACCGTGACACCGGCGGAGACGCCGAAGCGCATCAGGTCCTGAGCAGACCGGCCGTGGTCGTCATTGTTGATGAACGGAAACAGCATGCTCGCGCCGATGGCGTAGGTGATCTTCTTGTTCTTGAGTTTGCCCGTCACGCCGGCGAACAACTCGAAGCCGGCTTGATGTACGTCGGTTAGCTCTTGAAGCTCTATCTCCGCGGTGGCCGCGTCGTCGGCTTGAATGAGCACGCCGTCGGCGAAGGTGTGACGTCCGCCAAAGCCCGCGCGCAGGCGCAGGTTGAATCCTTTTGAAGCCACGGGCTCTGCGAAGGCACCCAACGATTCATTCACCGTCACCGGGCTGAACCCGGACGCTAGCTGAAGTTTGCTGGAGCGTTCGGTGCGCGTGGCGCCACCCGCCTCGTTTGGCATGATGATGTAGTCGATCGCAGTGCCGGAAATCGCTCGCGCCGGGAATAGCGACGTTTGTAGTTTCAGCCGCGCGTAGCCACCGAGGGAGCTGCTCACGAAGTAGTTGTAGGTCGATTCGAGTGCGACCATGTCGTTGTTCTTGATGAACCGGTCGACAGCCGGAGTCTTGGCAAAGCTCTCGGCGATGGTCAGGGTCGTTCGGATGACTGACTTCCCCTGGATGTAGTCCGCTCCACCTGCGAGGCCCAGGCCAAATAGAGTCGACGTGCCTTCGACCTGGCCGACGACATTCGAGTTGGACACCAGGTTGACGGAGCCGTTGACCGATAGGCTCGGATTCCAGCCTTTGATGTCCTTCCCGGTGCTGCCTTTTAGCTCGCCCTCAGGAACGAGTTGGGCCTGTGCGCTGACTTGGGCCGGAGCCGACAAGAGCATCGCGACAAAGATACTAGCCAACGCGGTTTGCCGCGTCGTGCTGAACTCAACCACACGTCTAATCATCGAATTCACCCTCCAGTATTCGTAGTACGTGGACGCATCATGAATACCACGATCGCGCGCTATGGGTGCTTGGTCCGCCCGTACATTCAGCGGACGGTTCAATTCGGGACGTCCCCGTACTGGGGTCTTACGAGGTGCTACTGGGGCGTGCCCAACCAGATGTCTGTCTTCGCGTCGACGACGTTCGCGATGAACGACTTTCCATTGTTGACGGGGGCTGCCGCACGAAGCTGCGCCATCGTTGCTGGAAGCTCGAGCCACGGGTCGATACGGCCGGTCGAAACGTTGATGCGGGCGATCTGATACATGCTCGTCTTTATCCGGCTTGCGCTGAGCGTGTAGATCCAGCGTTGGTCTGCCGACCAGCCGATGGGGGAGTGCATTCCCTCGGCAACGAGGGTCGACTTTCGCGTGCTCAGGTCGACGCTCCACAGGCCGCGTCTATTGCGGTTCCACCACACGGCCAGACGCTTACCGTCAGGAGACCATACGGGGAGGAACGGCCAGCCGTGTGGATCCTTCAATAGCGGCTCAACCGCCGCGCCTTTCGTCGGCGCCGTAAGGTTGAAGTTCTGGTTGCGCGCCGTGTGATAGAGCACACGTTTGCGCGGCGCCCACGCGATTTGTTGGGACTTGCTGACGTCGGGCTTGTGCAACCGAACGGCGGCGACCCCGTCGAGACCTACGGCATAGAGGTCAGCTTTGTCATTGGCACCGACGCCAACGTAAACCAGGGTCTTCGAATCTGGGGACCATGCGATGCCCCGGGGCAGGGCGCTCGTCCGCGCCAGCGGCTTCGCTTTGCTCAAGTCGCCGACCGGCGCGACCATGACTCGGAAACCCTTGCTTTGTTGCAAACCATAGCCAACTAAACGGCCATCGGGCGAGATGCGAGGCCCGCTCTTGAGAGCCGTACCAAACGTAAGCTGCTTCGTTGTGGCTCGACCGTTCTTGTTTCGTTGCACAGACCAAAGATTAGAGCCGCCGGCGCTCTGAACGAACGCGACCGTACCGTTCTTCGCAGCCGAGAAGCTCCTGCTGTCCGCTGGGATTCTAGAGACCAGGACTCTGGCTCTGGTTAGCTTCTTCGACGACGCATCCCACGCGTGTTCGACCAACTCTAGATGCGGCTGCGTCTTGTGCTTTCGCAAGTAGTGAACAGCTTTCCCGTTGGGTGCCCAGCGCGCACTGCCGATCCGCGCATCCTTCATGAGCTCCTTCGGGTCGCTGCCGTCGAACTTCACCGTTACCAGGCTCGCCCCGGACTTCTTGGCCACCTGCACCAAGAATCGGCCCGCGACAACCGAGCAACTCACCTGCGCTATCCGCCCGGAGCCGCTCGTGACCGGAATTATCCGTCCGTTCTTGTCGTCGAGGTCTCGGATGAAAATGGCGCTAGCGCTGTGGCCTACTTTCGCCATGCTGCCGCCCGGTGTGGCGCATACTGTGACCGCGCGCCGGCCGAGATTTTCCACCTTGGTCGATTTTAGTTCGTACCTGTAGAGCTCGTCAGTCGGCATGTTCACGCTGAAATAGAGCTGGGTCTCGTCTGTGTTCCAGCGGACATCGAGGAGCGGTGTGCGACGCGATAGAAACACGCGTCTGTCGCTTCTGTCCTTGAGGTTCCGCAGCCGCAGTTCAGTGCCCTTTACGTACGCCAGGTACGTTCCGCGCGGGCTGATCTCGGCGATCTTTGCGTTGCCGGCGAACGTCATCTGCACGACACCGAGAGGGCGAGAAGTCGTAGTCGCGGGTGGTGGCGCTGGCTGCACGACAACGGCGCGCGTCGAGTTGTCCTCGAACGTCTGCCGAGAGCTCGTGACGAATAAGAACGCGCCAACTGCCATCGCGATGATGGCGACGACGACGACAGCGAGAGCGGCGGTCGGACGGCGGGTGGAAACACGAGCCTCCGGCGAGAGCTTCTCCAGAAGCACGTCCATCGAAGCGTGGCGTTGGTCCGGCGCTACCGATAGTCCACGCCGAATCGCCGCGCGGATCCGTGCGGGCACGATGTTGTCGCTATCCGTGGTGGACAGATCGCCGGCTAACACGGAGGACTGCAGCTCCTCGAAGTCGTCGCCAGCGAACGGTCGTTGTTGAAACAGCGCCTCGAACAGTGCCACGCAGAACGAAAACTGATCCGCGGCGGCGTCGACCGTTTCACCTTTGAACTGTTCTGGGGCCATGTACCAGGGCGTACCCATCACGGCACCAGCCCGAGTCAGCGCCGCGGACAGGCTCGCTGCGTCGTCGGCCAGCTCCGACTCTGGCAGCTGCTGCCGGTCGGCGCCGACGAGTCCAAAGTCAGTCACCTGCACGCGTCCGTCACTGTGTACTACGACGTTTGCCGGCTTGAAGTCGCGATGAACCAGCCCCGCGCGATGGGCAGCGGATAACCCACGGCCCGCTTCGGCGAAAGTAGCGATGATCTCTTCTGGGTCGCGTGGCCGGGCATTGAGCCAGTCCCGGATCGTTCCGCCATCGGCGTATTCCATCGCGATGAAGACGTTTCCGTCTACGGTGCCTACGTCGTACACGGAAACGACATTGGGGTGGGTGAGCTTTGCCATCGCCCGCGCTTCTCTAAGCAGGCGGAGTCTCGCGCTCCCGCTTTGACCGCGTTCGTACACATCGGTGCGGAGCACCTTGATCGCGATCCGTCTGTCCAGGTCCGGATCGTGGGCGGCTACGACTAACCCCATTCCTCCCTGGCCGAGGACTTCGATGACTTCATAGCGCAGCAGCCGGTCGCCGGGCTTGGGTGCCGCTCGGCCGGTGCCAGGCGCTGAACTCGCGGGCAGCTCGGTGTCGTCCAGTGCGGGACTCACGTGGCTTGCCTGGGGATGCGTCATCCCCCGCGAAGGGGTCGCGGTGTTTGTTACGCCGTTACGATCGGTACTGGTATCACCGTCGTCTCTCCCCATCGTCTCGGGAAGTCTAACATGGCGCGAACAGGCGCCGCGGCGTTTGTCGCTTCGACGGGCCCCTACAACAGGCCAGGAAACACCGCCTTGCGGTCGGCCGGGTAGTCCGAGAGGTTCTTGAGATACCAGCGGTGGTGGGTAATCGCTCGCGGCAACAAGTTGGCGATGGTGAACACGGCGAACGACAGGCCGGCGAGATTCCAGGTGGCCATCGCGAAGCCGCACCACATGACGATTTCGCCGGTGTAGTTGGCGCAGGAGACGTAGCGGAACAGGCCGCCCTGGGGGACTCGGTAGCCCGTGAACCCGTCGGAGCGGAGCTTGATTAGTACGCTGTCGGCGTGAAAGTTCACCACCCAGCCGATGACGAAGATCGCGGTGCCGATCATGAAGCGTGGATCGGTGAACCAGGTGGTGTCCGCCAGGTGGGCAACGGTGGCGACGGCGTAGCCGTTCAGGAAACCGTTAATGCTGTTGAAGGTTACGCCTGCCACGACCCCGCCGATTGGGAACCGTTTCCCCTGATTGTTACGGCGTAGCGGGTACAGCAATGCGCGGTGGGTGTAATGCGATTGCCAGACGATGAAGATCGCGAGGGCCACGGCCGATGGAGATCCGTTGGTCAGCCAGAACGTGAGGGCGAACGCCACTAGCTGGGGCGACTCGAACATCAGCCAGCCCATGCGCGCCGACACGGTTCGCTTTTGGCCTTCCTTCATGTAGCGGCCATAGCGGTTCGCCCGCTTCGACGAACTCCACCAGGTGAGCGCGGACATGGCGAACACGAATGCGATCAATGCGGTGTGTACGGTCTGCATCAGCTCGCCGGGAGGTTTCGGTTGACGCTGTCCATGTCCCAGAACGGCTGCAACTCGACGATCTTTCCGTCGGGCCCGAACACGAACCGCTCGTGCACCTGCAAGCTGCCAACGGTCTTGCCCTTCATGTCCAGGAACATGGTGAACACCACCAGGGCTTCGTCGCCGCAGACGACCACGCGTTCGACCTCGGGACGGGTGTCGATGGGCGCCCGCGCAGCGTTGGTCCAGAAACCGCGAATGGCCTCGAGTCCATCGAACTTGGGCGAGCCGACCGGATCGGCGAAGCTGGCGTCGTCGGCGAACAGTGCCGCGCGAGCGTCGATATCTCCGGTCTTCCAGCTGTCGAAGTACGCGTTAATTGAAGCTTTTACAGCGCCGGCCTCGTTGTTCGCGGCGATGCCGTCGAGCATCTGTGTCCATCCCTGCATAGTCCCCTCCGATCCAGAATAGAACACGTTCTACTTGGGAAGGGAAGCGCTAGAACGTGTTCTATTCGTCAAACCCATTCACGTTTCTCCCCAAGTGGTTGTCGCCCGTGGCGCCAATGGCGCGTTTGTTCGGCTAGTCTGCTCAGATGCAAAACGATGACCTGGGGGAAGGCCGTTCTTGGCGCTGTGCATCGCGTGGGATTCTGATCGCTATACTCGCGCTGAGTGCCTGCGGGGATGACGGTGGATCGGCCATCGACGCAGCGTCCGTGATTGACTCAGCGGTAGCTGACGCCTCGTCCACAGCAGATGCCGCGGCCATCGACGCCGGGGTTAACGTGACCACGTTCGTCAATCCGCCCGAGTGGACCGACACGGCTGGTGTTTACGAGCTCACGATACAGGCTGCAGAGGTCGTCATTGACGGCACGACGTATTGTCTGCGCACGTGGAACGGTTCGCTACCGGGGCCGACGTTGCGCATACCCAGTGGGACTGCCCGCCAGGTCCGCGTCGACTTCACCAACGCCATGACCACGGAGGATTTGCAGACCGTTGGTCCTCCGGGCGGCCCGACGTATGACTTCAACAAAGCCAATCTGCACACCCACGGATTGCACGTGCAGCCCGAGATGGCGACGGGCACCGCGTTCCTCGCTGATAATGTTCTGGTGCACCACACCGCCGGTGAGACGGCTCAGTACCGTTTCGATATCGATGAAGACGAGGCAACTCGCGGACGACCGCACGAGCCGGGAACGTTTTGGTATCACTCCCACGTGCACGGCAGCACGGCGATTCAGGTGGCCAACGGCATGGCTGGCGCAATCATCGTCGAAGGCACCGTCGACGCGCTCGCCGGCATTTCCACGGCGGAGGAGCGCATCTTCATCATGACGCACATCCCGCTGGCAGGCGCGACACCGCTGCCAGCCGGCACTGCTTGCAACGACGCAAGCCTGTCGATCAATAACTTCATGCTCGTGGCCGGCGCGCCGACATCAGTACAAGTCAACGGCCTGATCAAGCCGCGTATCGTGGTTCCACCGGGCCAGGTCGAGCGTTGGCGCTTGGTTCACGGTGGCGTTACCCAGCAGATGGACTTGCAGATCTTTGCGAGCACCGACGATAGCTGCACCGCTACGACCGGCGCTGCGTTGAACTTCCACCAGATCGCCCAGGACGGCATCACGTTTCCGGCTGCCAACCAGCGCGACCACGTGTTCATGGCGCCGGGTAACCGAGCCGACATCATGGTCACCGCGCCCAGCACCGACGGCGTTTACTGCCTCGCCTACGATCAGGCGGGCGCGACCATGGTGGTGGCAATCCTGGAAGTTGCGAGCGGAGCCGGCACGGCGACCGGCGCCGTGCCTTCAGATTCGGACCTGGCTAGTTCTGCGCTGCCGCTCATCAGTTGTAGCGATCCGGTTGATGGCACGCAGGACGCAATCTTCTCGCAGCAGGTTGATTCGACGAGTGGTGCGGAATGCGAAGGTGGCCCGCCCGGCGGGCTAAAATTCAATATCAATTGCAAGACGTTCAACCCAGCTACTCCGCGCGTGATCACCGTCAATCGAACAGAGGAGTGGGCGCTCAGTTCTGAAGGTGGCGGTTCCCATCCGTTCCACATCCACGTCAACCCGTTCCAGGTCTGCTCCGGCACGATCAACGGCGAAGCCCAGACCCCACACTGGCGCGATACAGTTTGGGTTGACCAGACCGGCGGTACGGCGCTGACGTTTCGAACGGTCTACGAGAACTACACCGGCTCGTTTGTGAACCACTGCCACAAGCTGCACCACGAAGATCAAGGCATGATGGAAATCGTTCGTATCGATCCCGCGCCGTAGCGCGCGGCTACCGTGGCGGCTGAGAATCTGCTACTCGGGTTTCTCAGTCGGCGCGGACTCGCCAGCCAACAGTTTACTCACCTGCTCGAACAGGTCTTTGTCCGGTACGGCATAGAACAGGCCGCCTCGACCGTTCTGACTGCTCGAGCATTTTTGGCCGGGCTTGTTGTAGCCCTCGCACAGTGCGCCTTGTTGATTCATATCGCCGAAGATGGAGTAGGGCTTGCTCGGGTCGGTGCTCACGCCGATTTTGGCGTGATTGAAGTCGGGGCCGGAACCACCTTTGACGCCGATGCTGTCCTCCTGCCAGGTGCCCGTGGTCGCGATGTCCACCCCACCGGGCTTAGCCAACGCTTCGTTCCAGCAGGCGATCTCAGTTGACGCGGTGGTCGAGTAGATGGCGGGGTTCATCCACCAGCTAGCGACGCGAAGATCCAAGCCGCCGAGCTCAGCGGAGACTAGTTGCCACGGCGGAACGGCGAAGGTCGATGGTTTCGAGATCAACGTCACGCCCGTGGACAGCTGCTTCGTCAGGCACTCTGGGTTCTTCGGGCTCTTGCCCAGGGAATCGACGATGGCCTGGATTTCTGCCGGCCCGCCGTTGTTTACCAATTCGGGTTGCTTCGGATCGGTTCCCACGTGAGCGTTGCGGGCCGCCTCGAGTACGAGCTGGAGATCCGCCGCGTTCAACTTGAGCGCAAAGAAGTGCTGGCTCACTTCGATGTCGTCATCATTGATATAGCCCAGGGTGTTGCCATCGTTTTGCCGTGGGTGCTTGCGGCTACCAGAGGCTGGCCACGAAGGCGTGCTCACCTGCAGAACGAATCCTTCGCCATCTTCGTTCCACGCGGCCATCCCTTTTGAATGTCCCCAGGGCGAGTCCTTGTTGTTGATCGGGTTACCGTACAGCTGGTCGTTCCAGACGACGTAGAAGTAGTCGCCGTCGTACACTTGGCCGAAGGTGGCGCCCAGCGGGTCAGTCAAAGTCGTGCCGACGCACTCCTCGCCCAGCCGCAGCGATGGATTGTCGCTGCTGGCGTGGGCGTAACGCTGGCTGAACTTCTTTGAATCGGAAGCCTGGTCGTCGTAGTCCTCGAGGGTGCCGCCGAAGATCCCATTCTTCTCGTCGGCGGTTTTCGTCCGTCCGGGATACGTGGCGGAATTGAACTTGAACGTAAACCACCAATCGACCTGTTTGCCTTCGCTCGAGATAGGGGAGGGCGCTGCCTTCGTCGCGGTCAACTGGCGAATCCGAATTCAGTATTCTGCTCGACCATGATCGCCTTGACCTTGGCGTCGTCGGCCCAACGCTTTCTCATGCGCGCCAGGGTGCGTTTGGGATCCGCGCTCCACTTCTTCGACATGGCTGCCTGCCAACCGGCCGCTACCAGGTCCTGTCGCATGACCGTCAGTGGTGCCGGGTAGTCGTCGCCGCTCGATGAGGCCTTTTGCACGTCGGCATCGCTAACCGGGATGTCCGTGTCGTATAGATACATGCTGGGATGGTTGGCGCACAGCACGGGCGTGGTCTTGCCCTTGACGATTTCGAGCTCGAGCAGGGTCATGACTTTGACCGGATTGTCGCTGCCCGAGCCGGCGCCGAGCTGGGCCTGGATCTGCTTCTTGTAGACCTTCCACAGCCAGTCGCGGACCGGGCCGCCGTAGCCGACCACTGGGGCGGTGACGTCTTCACTGGTCGCCAGGAACGTCTTGAGTTGCTTCTTGCCGTACGCGAGAAAGTCGAAGTTGTACGGCGCGATCTCTTTCATCGCACCACCCGCGGCCGCGATGGGCACCACATCAATGATGCGTTCTACCAACGTATTGTCCCGGCCATCGAAACCGTTTTGCGCCAGTAGACACTCCCAGCGCCGATTAGTTGGGGAGTACAGATAGTCCGAGTAGAAGAAACACTCGTTCGGTGGGAAGTGAAACAGCTGGACCGAGCGCACGTTGGCCATCGCAAGGCCAAACGGCAGGAGGAATTGAAACCCCGTGCCGCGTAGTACTTTCTTGTTGTACAGCTGCAAAGCGAGCCTGCCCGCGGCCAGGTAGTTCTTGATCAACTTGGGGTATGGGCTCAGGTCGTTGCTCGGGCTCGTGATCTTGAGCCGGTACTCGCCGTCTGTATGGATGTACGCGTCGGCCCAGGAGCCGTAGTACATGTCGCGTTGCAACGTCTGATTGAACGTATGAGAGATCACGTCGGTCAGGGCGAGGCTCGGGTTGGCGTACGAGAACAGTTGGTACATCTCAGGTGCGGTGCCCAGGCTGATGTCCACGGTGGTTTTCATTTGTTCCCCTTCTTCAGTTGATCCGAGATGAGCTTGTGGAGCGACGCCGTGTCTGTGGCGTGTTTGAGTACGTGGCTGGTCATGTCGGCGAGCTCTGCGTGTGACACGTGTTGACCGAGCTCGGCGTGCAGCAGTCGCGGCACCATCATGCGGTGCAAGTCATGCACTGGCTCGTCCACGCTGCCGGTGCTTTGCGGTGGGTACTTCTGATCGTATGCAGGTTCAAGGGTAGGGAAGTCGGTACGTGCCTCGCTGCGAGCCAGGGCTCCCTCGAATGTCGGCGCGTGGTTCGTGCGTTCGCCGAGGCCCCAACGCGAGCGAGGTACGCCAAACCAGCGGAGAAGCGTAGCGAGAAACGACGTTGCGTCGTAGGACACGTCCGTCTGTGACCGGAACACGGTCTGCTCGTTCACCCACGGCGTCACCAGGATCGTTGGAATCCTCACGCCCATGATGTCGTAGCGAAAGCCGTCCTCGTCATCGTTTGGGTACGGGTTCTCGGCGTACGGCGGCGGTACGTGGTCGAAGATTCCGCCGTGTTCGTCAAAGGTCACGACCAGCAGGGTCTCGTCCCACTTGGGGCTGGCCTTGAGGGTCTCGTAGATCTCGTTGAGCCGCGCTTCTCCGGGCAAGATGTCGGCGCCCGGATGGTAGGAGTTCGTGCCGGACTTGGCGATCCACACGGGCTCTACATAGGAGAACGCCGGCAGCGTGCCGTTCTTCGCATCGGCCAGGAAGGCGTCGTAGTTGGCGACGTATTGGCTCTGGTCGTTGTCGACCGTCGGAATCTGGCCATCGAGGAACAGGTGATACGTGAATACGAAGTTGTTCCACTCGACTGAGTTGTAGATCTTCCAGTCGCGGATGCCGTTGGCCCAAAGGATCTTCCAGATCGATGGACGATGCGGGAGTTGTGGCCACACCGAATACTCGACGCCGTTCTGGAAGTTGTTCAGCTGTTTGAGAGCGTTGCCGGTCAACGAGAACGCTCGGTTGACGTCGGTGCCACCGGGCATGCCGCAAAACCACTCGTCGCTTACCGCGAAGTTCTTTGCCAGGCCGTTGAGGATCGCCGCCTGTTCCGCGCTGTACGTCTCCATCACGTTGTGGGCGCCGTTGTTCCACACGAAACCACTCATGTTCGGCTTCGCCCGTTCGGCGTAACCCGGCTTCTCGCTGCCGAATAATTGGCGCATCACATCCGAGTTGTCGTGATACGGATCCTGCATCGGCAGATCGAGAGAGAAGTCGGTGCTGACTTTGCCGCCCTGGAACTTGCTCAGAAAGACTTTGTCCCCGGTCTCGCTGTCCACGTTGTACAGATCCGTGCTCGCCCCTTGAAACGGATGGTCGGGACCGACGAAATGGATCCCTTCTTCACCCTTCTCATAGAGCCAGCCGCACACGTGGTCGAATGCGCGGTTCTCGATCATGTAGTGCACGACGTGCTTGATCTTGGTGCGCATGAACTCGATGGTTCCGGGCGCCGCAGCATCGCTGGTCGCGATGGGCGTCCGCGGCTCGAAGCACGTCAGCGTTGTCTTGGCAGAGAACCCCTCGGGTAGCGTTCCTTCGCGAATGGGACCCACCAATGGGTTCGACGCTTTCGGATCGAACCCCCACAGGCGGTAAGTGTTGGTCCCCGGTACCCAGTCAAGCACACTCTGGCCGATGGCGACCAACTGGTGGTCTGGGCCAATGTCCGGCCACGTGCCTTGTTGAATGACCGGGCGCGACAGAGGGATTTTTTCCTCCGGGTCGAAGCTCCACAAACGATAGCTACTGTCGGCCGCGACTCGGTCGAGTACGAAACCGCCGATGGGTATCAGTTCGTGCCCTGCCTGGATGCTCTCGAACGCGCCCTGAGGGAAGTACGGTGTGGAAGGCAACGGGTCAGATTGGCCCGGGTCGAAGTTCCACAAACGAAACGTGCCGCGACCGTTGGACGGTAGAAAGTTGAGAAGGAAATTCCCCAGGGGCAGCAACGTGAGCTGCGAGTGGTCCTGGAATTCCTTCTTCGCCCCGTCCGGGTTGCCGAAGTCCTTGACGCTTCCCCAGAACTTGTATTTCTCCCAGGTGCCCATTTGCGCCGGTGCCGCGGCCAGCGGGTTCTTTGCGTTCGGGTCGTACTGAAACAGACGATAGGGGTAGTAGTCGGTGGACTCTCCCTCAACGCGCTCCCAACTGAGCAGGTAGTCGCCGATGCCGGTAAGAGACGCGGTACTACTCAGTGTTGGATCGACTACGTCGACCGGTTCTAGAAAGTCGTCCCCGTCCGGCCGGACTCGCCACAACCCATACCGGTCGCTGTCTTGCTCGCGACTGACAACAAACGCGTAGGCGACTACGCCCTCGTTACTCTCTCCCATCGAATCCTCCATCACTGGTTGTGGTGCGGTTCGCGTGCCGTCGTGATGCACGGGGGCTGACGTACGGGCCCCGATCACGGCCCGTATTGTGCACGCCAGTGGCGTCGACTCTCTACCTTGTCGCGCGCGTTATTCGTCGGAATCGGAGGCGTCGTGTTCGGACTCGGCGAACACGCGGGCCGACTCGGAGTCGCGGAAACGTGCGGCCAATGTGCGCAGTACCCTCGCGAGCCATGGCTTGAGCGCGCCGACTTCGTCGCGCAACTCTTCGCGGTCGATCACGAGCAGTTCGGTTGGCTCGCAGGCCATCACACTAGCGGTGCGCGGGCCGGGGCTGAGCACGGCCGCTTCGCCAAAGACTTCGCCAGGGCCCATCTTACGCAGGGTACGGCGTTTGCCCTCGATGGTCTCGAAGACCTCACACTGGCCGGATACGAGAATATAGGCCGCGTCCCCTGGGTCGCCTTCGCGAATGATCAGGTCGCCGTCTGCGTAGCTCGCTTGCGGAAATCCTGAGTGCCCACGGATGAACGCCGCGAGGTCGCTGCGCAGTACATCGACCGACCGATACCGGTCATTGCGGTCCGGAGCGAGTGCCTTCATTACTATGCGTTCGAAGTCGCGAGGCACAGGATCCTTGCTGACCTGACTCAGCGGAGGTATCTGGGCCTTGCGCGCGCTTTCGAGAGACTCACCGGTTGCGCCGGATGGGTAGGGCGGTTCGCCCGTGACCACGTGGTAGAGAACGGCTCCGAGGGAAAATATGTCGGCCCGTTCATCCAAAGAGGCACGGTCGCCACTAGCTTGCTCCGGTGGCATGTACCCTGGCGTACCTAAAACGCAGTGGGCCGCCGGGAGTTGCAAGTGCGCCAGGCCTACCGCTTCTCGCAATGGGCCTTCGATGCTGATCTCGCTCCGCTTCAAGAGCTTCGCGGCGCCCCAGTCCATGAGGTAAACCTGGCCGAAATCACCCACCATGACGTTGTCAGATTTTACGTCGCAGTGAACGACGCCGCGGCTGTGGGCGAAGGACAGCGCGTCGCATAGCTTGATGACGATTTCAATCCGATCGCGCAGCGCGTCCCAGCGCAGTGGGCGCTCCTGGGCGTTGACGATCTGAGCGAGCGTGTTTCCTTCGACCAGTTTCATCGTGAGGTATGGGCGATCGTTGGCATCTCTGCCCACGTCGTGGATCGGAACGATGTTGGGATGGTCCAGTTGGGCCGTTATCAACGCTTCGCGCACGAACAGCTGCAGAGTCAGCTCGTCTTGCTGCAGCTCTTTGTGGATCACTTTCATGGCCAGGCGGCGTTGTAGTACCGAGTCGACGGCCACTTCGATGGCGCCGAAACCGCCGCCAGCCAGGGTGCTCAATCGCTTCAGTCGCCAATCACCAATGTGCAGAACATCGGGGAGCGTCTCGTCGTTGGACCGTGGCGATTCCACCGCCCGCGCGTTCGATACCGGCTTCTCGCGCAGAGTCGGATGCTCTTTTGTGGAATCGTTTGAGGTCGCCACGACCGGTGTATTCTATCACGATGGTCAACTACTTCGCGTACGGCTCCAACATGAACCTAACGTCGCTTCTGGCCAAGGGCGTGGAGCCGCGTTCGTCAGTACTCGCGACGTTGCACGGTTGGCATCTCGCGTTTGACGTACATCACTGGTTTCGACATGAGGGTGGCGTTGGAAATATCCACCCCACCAGCGAATCGAATGCCCAAGTTCAGGGCATTCTGCATGTGTGTGACGAGCGCCACCTGGACATGCTCGACGCGGTGGAGTCGAAGGGCGTGGGCTACGACCGCGTGGAGGTAGAGGTGCAGACCAGCGCGGGCCCGGTGGTCGCGTTTGTATATGTGGGCCTGCCCGGCTACCTCGACGCCAGCTGCCTACCCACTCAGCGCTACCTCAATATCCTGGTCCGAGGTGCGACGGCGGCGGGACTCGACGAGGACTATATCGAGACGCTTCGCCGTCAGCCGATCCACCAGCCCGACGACTATCCGCCGTTCGTCCATCCGCTCGACGACGCCCCGGTCTTCAATAAGGTCGCGCTGGCTGGCGAACCTATGTTTACGGGGCTGGGCGGCGCAGTGTTCGATATGGATGCCTGTCGCCCGAAGCTCGATTGTGTCAAAGAGCTGTTCGGCGGCAGGGACATGACGCTGTTCCATCTCAAACGGCTCGACACCAGCGATGGCAGCGAATCCGTCGAGGATCTCAAGCAAGACCGGGTGTCGGATGCGGGCCGAAAATACCTCAACGCGTACCTTCACGAGTACGCGTTGGAGTTTCGCTACGTGGGCCGCTACGTGTACGATTAGTGGCTCCGAAGCCCCTGGGATGTGTCAGAGAGAGGATCGAACATGAGCGATTTTCCGGCAGTGATGAACCATGGCTCCATCGAAGAGGTCTTTCCTGATGTCTTCTTTGTTACCGGCACTATGCGCAATGAATTCTTCGGCTCGATGTGGCAGTTCGGGCGGAACATGGTCGTGGTTCGTGAGCAGGGGAAGCTGAGCCTCATCGGCGCCGTGCGCCTGGACGATGCCGGCCTCGAAGCGCTGGACGCGCTGGGAAAAGTCACCAATGTCGTTCGTATCGGATCGATGCACGGCCACGACGACGCGTTTTATGTCGATCGTTACAGCGCGACATACTGGGCGATGCCCGGAATGCCGGGGGACGGCGGACCGAAGGTGGACAAGGAGCTATCGGTAGGCGGCGAGCTTCCGTTCGGCGACGCCAGCCTGTTCGAGTTCAAGTGCATCAAGATCCCCGAGTGCATTATCCGGCTCGACCGCGAAGGCGGAATCCTGATCTCGTGTGACGCTCTACAGAACTGGGAAGCACCGGACCCGTTCACCGACGACGAGACCATCGCGACCATGACGAAAATGGGTTTCTACACCCGCGGTGGCGTTGGCCCGGCGTGGGCTCACGTCAATGAGCCGAAGCCGGATGACTTCGTTCGCCTCAAAGAAGTTTCATACAAGCACGCACTTTGCGGTCACGGCAGCCCGCTCCTCCATACGGCCCGAGAGGATTTTCACGCCACGTTTGCCCGCATGTTCGACCTCTGATCGATGGTCGCGGGGGCGGGCACTGACAACGCGGCGTTGCCGGCGATCCCGGGATTCGCTGTTGTAGAGCGGATTCACGACTCGGCCCGCCGGGTCGTCTACCGCGCTGTGCGCGACGCTGACAACCAGTCCGTCATTCTCAAGACGCTGCTCGCCCACTACCCTCGCAAACGCGATGTCGCTGAGCTGCGGCGCGAGTTTCAGATCGCCCGCAAGGTCCAATTCGACGGCGTCATCGCCGTGCACTCTCTGATCACTTACGGCGCGGGCAACCTGGCCATCGAAATGGAGCCGTTTGGGTTGTCGCTCGCCGACTTTCTGGTCGAGCGGGACGGGGAGCCATTCGAACTCGATCGTTTCTTCGATGTCGCGGTCAGCCTGGCGCAGATTCTCGGCAGGCTGCATGAGCAAGATGTGGTTCACAAAGATGTGGTTCCGAGGAACGTCCTCATCGATCCGGCCACCAACACGCTGCGACTGATCGACTTTGGTATTTCCTCCGAGCTGTCACGCGAGCGCCAGAGCATTAGCCTGTCCCGGCGCCTGGAAGGATCGCTTCCGTACATCTCGCCCGAGCAGACCGGGAGGATGAATCGCGATCTCGACTATCGCTCCGATTACTATTCTCTGGGCGTCACCTTCTTCGAGTTGCTTACTGGTGCGTTACCGTTCTCTGCGGAGACCGCACTCGAGTGGGTGCACCGGCACATCAGCCAGCCGCCGCCGGCGGTACAGGAGTTGCGGAACGACGTGCCTCTGTCGCTTTCGCACATCGTCTCGAAGCTGATGAGTAAGGGCGTCGAAGACAGGTACCAAAGCACGTTCGGTTTGATCGCGGACCTGGAGCGTTGTCGAGACGAGTGGCACAGTGCCGAGCCGGTCGCAGTGTTCGAACTCGGAACCTCGGATGTGTCGCGCAAGTTTCAGATTCCGCAGACTCTGTACGGCAGGGAAGCGGAGCTGGAACAGCTCATGGGGATGTTCGACGATGTCGCCCACGGGAGCACGGGGCTGTGCTTGGTCTCGGGTGAAGCCGGTGTCGGCAAATCTGCCCTGGTCAACGAGCTGAGTCGAGCCATCGTTGGCAAGAAGGGCTACTTGATCCAGGGCAAGTTCGATCAGCTGCAGAAGAGCTCGGCGTATGGTGCATTCGCACTGGCCTTCCGGAGTTTGATGCAGCAGATTCTCGGCGAGTCCCAGAGCCGTCTCGATGCGTGGAGGAGCGAGCTGCAGGAAGCGCTCGGGCCAAACGGCCAGCTCATCGTGGACCTGGTTCCGGAACTCGAGTTGATCATCGGCGAGCAAGCAAGCGCGCCCGAGTTACCTCCCACCGAGGCGCAGAATCGCTTCCAACTCGTGTTCTCGAACTTCGTCAAGGTGTTCGCCAACAGTCGTCACCCCATGGTCATCTTCATGGATGACCTGCATTGGAGCGACGTTCCGACGCTTAGCCTGATCCAACGACTGGTCACGGCTCGCAATCTCAGTCACCTGTTGGTCATCGGTGCCTATCGCCACAAGCAGGTGGACGCGACCCACCCGCTGCGCATGACCCTCAACGAGATCGAGAAAGCGCGCGAGATCGTGGAGCTACCGTTGCGTCCGCTCGATCGAGACGCGGTCCTTCGCCTGACCGCCGATACGCTTCACAGCGACACTTCCCGTGTACAGCCCCTGGGGCAGCTGCTGTACGACAAGGTGCAGGGCAACCCGTTCTTCATCAACGAGCTGCTCAAGAGCTTTAGGGAGGAAGGCGCCATCGCGTTTGATCCAGACGCGGGCCAGTGGGGCTGGGACATCGAGGCAGTACAAGGCGCCGAGGTGGGCGACAACGTCGTCGAGTTTATGGTCGCCAATCTGCGCCGACTACCAGACTCCACTCAACAGGTGCTGCAGCTCGCCGCGTGCATTGGCAATACGTTCGACCTGGAGACTTTGTCGGTCATCTACGAGCAGTCTATGCAGCAGACGGGTGCAGAACTGTACGAAGCCTTGAAGCGCAACATGCTCATGCCGATGACCGACAGTTACACTCTGGTCGGCCTTGACGACGTGGGGGAGCGCGGCGCGTCTGCTGAGCAAGACCGTGACGCCGTCAACCCGACGTACAAGTTCCAACACGACCGGGTACAGCAAGCCGCCTACGCGCTGATTGACGCCGATCGAAAACAGGCGGTTCACCTGAGCGTCGGCCGGCTGATACAGCAGCATAGCTCTGGCAGCCAACTCGAGGAACAGCTCATCGAGGTCGTCGGCCATTTGAACGCGGGCCGGAAGTTGATCGACGACGCTCACTCGCGCCGCGAACTCGCCGAGTTGAACCTGCAGGCTGGCGTCAAAGCACGGCGGTCATCGGCGTACGAGTCCGCTCTCGGGTTTCTTCAGGTCGGTCGCGAGTTGCTCCCCGACGACGTGTGGCAGACCAACTATAAGTTGATTTTCGAGTTGAGTAGCGAATACCAGCAATGCTCTTACTTGACGGGTGATCACGAGCAAGCCGATGCGTGGACCGACACCTTGCTCGAACGAGCGGGCACGCCGCTAGAGAAGGCCGAGCTGTTGTCCGCGCGTACACGTCAGTACGCGACCATCGGTAAGATGCGCGAGTCCATCGCAGCTGCCATCGCCGGATTGTCGCTACTGGGCGTCGAGTTCACCGACGACCCGGGACCGTCGGCAATCGCGGCGGAGGTGGCCGCGGTTCAGCAGAATTTGGCTGGCCGCGAGATCACCCAACTCATCGACGCGCCGTTGCTCACAGATCCAAATGCGCGCGTCGCCATCGGTCTATTGATGGAGATTTTTCCGGCGGCCTTCTTGTCAGGGAGCGGTGATTTGTTCCCGTACCTGGTTCTCAAGTCCGTGAATATTTCGATGCGCCACGGCAATGGTCCCGAATCGGCGTTCGCTTACGCGGCCTACGGCATGTTGTTGTGCGGCGCGCTAAACGACCCGGCGCTCGGTTACGAGTACGGCAAGCTTGCGGTGGCGATGAACGAGCGGCTAGACGACATCGCGCTCAAGTCCCGAGTGATCTACGTCTACGCCATGTTCATCCACCATTGGAGTGAGCATTGGTCGAGCATGACGCCGTGGTTTCGTCGCGGCATCGAGTCTGGATATCAGTCCGGCGACCTGTTGTACCTGGCGTACAGCGCGCAGGACTGCATCATCTGGGATCCAAAGTTGGACCTCGAGAGTGCATCGCGAGAGCAGCGGGGCTACTTGCGGATCGTCGCCGACTGCGAGTACCAGGATTCCCTGGACTCGGGCACGCTGTTCCTGCAGATGCAGCTGAACTTTCAGGGGCTGACGACCGACCAGTTCTCCATGAGCGACGAGTCGTTCGACGAGGCGGCTTGCTTGGCCGGGATGCGTGACCGGCAGTTCATGACGGGGGTCGCGAACTACCAGATCTACAAGGCGGAGATTCATTTCTTCTATGGTGACTACGCGGGCGCGCTTGGCTTCGTCGAAGCCCAGGACGCCATGATCGCCTCGTCCATGTCTCTGCCACAGCTCGTGCGCTTCTACATCGTTGCGTTCCTCACCCGCGCTTCCGTGTACCCGGAGCTGGACGAATCGGCCCAGGCAAAGACACTCGATCGCCTGAACGCGGACGCCAAGCAGATGGCGAGCTGGGCGGACCATTGCCCTGAGAACTTCGATCACCTGCGCTTTGTCATGGAGGCCGAGCTTGCGCGATTGCACGGGCGCACCGAGGAATCGCTGCGGCTGTACGAGAAGGCCATCGACGCGGCGAGCGCTCATGAGTTCGTGCGCGACGAAGGGATGGCCAACGAGCGAGTGGGGGAATTCCTGTTGAGCCTGAGTCTGCCCAAGGCGGCGGCGGGGTATCTGCGGGAAGCCCAGTATCTGTACTACCGCTGGGGGGCGGCGCGAAAAGCGGCCGATATGGTGCACAAACACCCGCAGTTGCTCGACGCCATCGATGCGCCGGCGCAACGGGGCGGGACGACCGTGTCGCGTACGTACACCCACACGTCTGGTACGACCGAAACCATGGCGTCGGACCAGTTGGATATGAGCTCGGTGATGAAGGCGTCACAGGCCATCTCGGGGCAGCTCGTTCAGGATCAGTTGTGGAAGACGACGATCCAGATCGTGCTCGAAAACGCGGGCGCGCAAACGGGCTATTTCGTCGTGCGCAATGGCCATGACCTGGTTGTCGAGGCTCGTGGCAACGCCGAAACGGACGCGGACTCGGGGGAGGGCGCGGAGACTGCGACCGCGACCGACGCGCCGCCGCTGCCAATGCTACTGACCGAAGTCGATCCGGCGCTGCCGCTATCAGTGATCAACAATGTGCTGCGCACCGGCAAACCTCTGGTGTTGGCTAACGCGACCCAGTCGGGACGATTTGCTAGCGACCCCTACATCGTCGCCCACCAACCCAAGTCCGTGTGCTGCATCCCCATTCACGGGCGAGGGCGTTTCGAGGGCGCGATCTACATGGAGAACAACTTGACCATGGACGCGTTCACCGAGGAACGCGTGGAGGTCATCAAGCTGTTGTTGGCGCAGGCGTCGATTTCGATGGAGAACGCGAAACTCTACGAAGAGCAGGTGCGGCTGATCGATGCTCAGGCACGTTTCGTGCCCATCCAATTTCTCGAGAGCCTTGGCCACCACGATCTCGCCGAAGTCGATCTTGGCGAGTATGTCGCCAAGGAGATGAGCGTGATGTTCGCCGACCTGCGTAAGTTCACCCCGCTGGCCGAGGAACTCGGCCCCCGGGCGACCATTGAGCTGCTCAACCGCTACTTCAGCGCACTGAGCGAACCGATTGCGGACGCCTCCGGGTTCATCGACTCGTTCAACGGAGACGAGATCATGGCGCTGTTTGGTGGCGCTAGCGACCGTGCCGTGGCGGCGGGCGTCGGCATGAGGCGCACCCTCGAGCAATTCAATCTGGACAATATTGCCCGCGGTGGCGTCGCTCTGGATATGGGGATCGGTGTAAACACCGGGCCACTGGTGCTGGGCACCGTTGGCGCTCACGACAGACTCAAGTGCGGAGTGGTCGGTGGCACGGTCAACGTCGCGTCGAGAATCGGTATGCTCTCCAAGTTCTACCGCGCACCATTCCTCATCGGTGAGCGTACCTACGACATCCTGTCCGGGGGGGAGGACCTGTCGATCCGTATGGTCGATAGGGTGGCGGTCAAAGGCACCGTGCGCGCCATAGCGATCTATGAGGTTCTGGACGCTGAGACCCCCGAGCGTCGGGAAGCCAAAGAGTCCACAAGAGATCTGTTGGCGGAGGCCATGGACACATATTTCGATCGCAAGTTCGATGACGCGCTCGCCATGTTCAGCGAGGCCCTGCGCATCGACGGCGACGACGCCGTATCAGCGCTGTTCGCCGAACGGTCAGAGCGCTACGCAGCCGAGCCGCCACCAGAAAGTTGGCAAGGCTTCGAGAGTCTGGACCACAAGTAGTCGCGGACGGCGCTGTGCCCCCCTCTTGAGGGAACTCAGTCGATAACCGGAAACTGCGCCCAATACGCCAGCCTGAACAGCACCAGGCGTCGATCGAAGGTGGCGCCGCGGCCGAAGAAATTCTCGAACAGGAACTGTGCGCCCACCTCTATCTTTTTGGTCCAGCGATATCCAACGGCGAGCCCGACGGGGATTTGTACCGCTGCAGAGAAGTCACTCATCGGTCCATTCCACCCGGTATTGATCAGGCCGACGAGCCGATCGCTGAACTGCCAGCCAAACTCGAAAGGCAGGTCGAGTCGATCCGAGACCGAACGACCTATCAGACCAACATACATCTCGGGCGCGAACACCACGGCCAGCTTCTTTGTTAGACGAGCCTTTGCGGTCAGGCCGGCGCGTACTCCGAGGGCGAACGGGTCGGAGAACGAACGGACGTTGAGCGCGCCAGTCGCGGCGATTTCCAGGCGCTCGTGGAGGAGTAACCGGTACAGGGCGGCTGCCCGGGTATCATCGTAGCTACCGCAGCCGTCGGACCAGCACACGCCGCGATCGTGCAGAACTGCCAGTGTGAGTTTTTCGCGAAAGCCATAGTAGAAGGCAGGTGCCAAGAAGATGGGCTCCCCAACCTGGCGCCGGGTGAGCGAGATACCCAACGTATTTCCAGCCAGCCTGCCTACTCCTGGATCGAGCACCAGGGGTTGGTCTGCCCATCGGTTGGGCCAACGCTCATCGTTGTCGTCGGCGGCCGCTGGTGACACCGAACCGATGAGCACCAGGGTGGCACCGATGAGTCCGACAAAGACTGTTTTCATCGACTTCCGCATGAGCGGCAAAGGACGCAGGCGCAGCTGTTATCTTTTTCCGAAGACCTGCGTCCAGTGATTGTCGATGAAGCCGATGCCAATCACGTTGTAATCAGAGTTCATGATGTTTCTGCAATGACCGGCGCTGCCCATCCAAGAACTCATCACCTCGGAGGGGGAGCGCTGTCCGGCGGCGATGTTTTCACCGATGAAGGAATTTGAGAAGTCCGCGAATCCCGCGCGGGCTCCTGGACCATCGCCGTCCGGGTTCGTGTGGTCGAAGAAGCCGCGGTCAACCATGTCCTGCGAGTGCTTCCTCGCCGCGCAGATCAGGCTGCCGTCATATTCAAGGGGGGCGGTCGCGCTGAAGTTGTCTCCTCCGCAGTTCGCGCCCTGAGAGCGGCGCTGATTGACGAGCGCGAACACATCTTCTTCGACGTCGACGGCGGATGATGGCCAGGCGGAGACGCTATTGCAGTATGCATTTCCGGGAACGGGCTCGGGTCCTCCCACCGACGGGAACTCACAGCCCGTACAGATCGTCGAGGCAAGGAGAAACAACAGCCAACGCATCTGATCATCTTACGCCCCGCAAGCGCGTCTCCTTGTAGTCAAATCTTGTAAATGTAGAAATTCATGTGAGATTACGGCGCTAGCCAGCGGTGTTCGCGGGACTTTACAAAGCGGCTCATCTGCACTCTCATGTCTCCAGGCTTGAGTGATGAGTAATTCGACCCCGACATGTCGCGAGATTCTGGGTAGCGGTACACCGCTGCTCGACGTTCGTGCTCCTGTCGAATTCGCCCAGGGAGCGTTTCCCACGGCTGTGAACCTGCCACTACTCCAGGACCACGAACGCGAGCGGGTGGGCACGACGTATAAGCGCGACGGCAAAGAAGCGGCGGTTGCGCTCGGTCACTCTCTCGTCAGCGGTGATGCCAAGCTCGGTCGTGTTCGTTCTTGGCTCGAATTCGTGGAGCGTAGCGAAGAAGCGCTCATATGTTGTGCACGTGGCGGACTGCGCTCGCAGATAGCGGCGCAGTGGATGGACGAAGCTGGGCGGCCGACGGCGCGGGTCGAAGGCGGATTCAAGGCGTTGCGCAATGAGGCACTCGCCGTGTTGGCGCAAGCTGTCAGCGAACGCGACTGGCTCATCCTTGGCGGCAAGACCGGCAGTGGAAAGACAACGCTGCTACGTGAGTTCGGCGACAGCTTGGACTTCGAGGCCGCCGCCAACCACCGCGGGTCTTCGTTCGGCGGTTTCGCTACCCCACAGCCGAGCCAGATCAGCTTCGAGAATCAACTCGCGGTCGAACTGCTCGGTCATCGCAATCGCCGGCTGCTCGTGGAAGATGAGAGCCGTACCCTGGGTAGCCTCGCCATTCCCGAAGTGCTCGTGCGTCACATGAAACGTTCGTCCATCGTGGTCGTGCAGGTGCCAGTCGCCGAGCGAGTCACCAATATTGCGCGCGACTATGTTACTTCGCCACTGGCCGCGGGCGAGTCGGCCACTGACCTATGCGGCCGCTACCAGGCCGCGCTATTGCGCCTGCGTAAACGTCTGGGTGACGAACGTTGGCGTCACTACCAGGACCTCGTCGGCCAGGGATTCGCCAGCGACGACAACGCGGCTCACCACGCGTGGATCGAGGGCTTACTCACCACGTACTACGATCCCATGTACGAGTACCAGTTGGGCAAGAAACAGGACCGCGTGGTGTTCTCGGGGACCGCGGACGCAGTACGCCGCTACCTGCGCGGCGACTAGTCTCGGTCAATCGCGACAAATCTCGGTGGCCCGGACCGCGCTCCCTTGCAATATCGCGCGGCTGTTGTACCGTTCACTGTGTCTCTTGGGGGAAGCATGAAGATTGCGCTCGTTTGCGCCGTCGCTGCGGTCGTGTTGGCGATGCATACGCCGGCCGAAGCCCAGAGCTGCCGCTACACGTGCAGGTCCGGTGAGACTCGCAATGGCCGCGGCTGTTGCATCCTCAAGCCGGGCCACAAACGGCGGGCGACGATACGGCGACCGGGAACCAGAACCCAACGGCGTTTGCCGAGACTGGCTTCCCCTGGTGGGAGCAGTGCGTTGGTCCACATCCATCCGGTGGCGCGTCGTCTGGCGCAACAGGGGAAATACCGTGAGTGTGGGAAGGCGTACAAGACGCTGTACAACAGCGATCCGAAGTCAGCGAAGGGGGCGCAGCTCCTTTACAACGCCGGCGTTTGTTTCTTCCGCGGTCGCGGACTGGGCGCGGCGCTCGCTCTCTTCGCCAAGCTTCAAGGCCAGTTCCCAAAGTCACCGCTCGCGGCGCACGCTCTGGCACGTACAGGTCAGGTGTACGCCACTGTCGGCTGGTACGGTCTCGCCGCCAAGTCGCTGGAGGCCTACGCAAAGCGCTGGCCGGGTGCGGCAGGCGCTCGCGATGGCCTCGCCGACGCGGTGACGTTTAGTGTAGGGCTGGGGCGGCGGGCACAAGCCGTGGCTGCTGCGGAATTGTTCGTCAAGACATACGCGCGCCGGGTGCCGGCTCAAGCGGCGGCGGTCATGTTCAAACTCACCGATGTGTTCAAGAGCGACAACGCACTGCAGAAGCACCTCAGTCGGTATCTAAAGCGATACTCAAAACGCGGTGGCGTGGATCGGCGCGTTATCGCTCATGCTCGCCTGGGGGAGCTGCTGTGGAAACGCTCGTGTCCGGCTAAGCTCATCCACGGATTGTGCATTTCCGTGGTGCGCCAGCGGAGTACCAGGTTCGCCAAGCGGGCACGAGGGAAGAAGCGTCGGGGACTGGGCCTGCCGAAACGCTGTGGGGCCGCTAATCATTTGCGAATTACCGTGATCGCTCGGAAGCGCGCGCTCGTGAATCAGGCGGACCGGCACTTTCGGCGGGCGCTCGCGCTGTGGGCAGGCGGGCGCGCGGCAAGAAATGTCGATGAGAACCGCCGCGTGGCGGCCATGCGCCAATGGGCCGCTGCGGCGAAAGTTCATAGCATCGATCGCCGCCTGGAGAGGTTTCTCGCGGTGCGCGTCCCCGGTGGGCTCGACTTCGACCCCCGCAACAAGAAGCTCGCCAGACGCTCGGCCAAAAAGTGGGGACGCTGGTTCAAAAACAAGAAGCGGTTGACGACCCAGCTCAGAGGTCGCTATGCCGGGCTGGCCACGTTCAACGACCCCGCTTGGGAAACTGCGGCCAGCAGCCGGGTGGGTCAGGTGTTTCAAAGCCTCGCTGATGCGGTGTACACCACCGTGATTCCACGAACGATTCGTACGGGGCGCTACGCTCGAGATAAGGTCGACGCGTACTGCGACGCGTTGGCGGCGGCAGCGAAACCTCTCGAAGACCTTGCCGTCCGAGCTTTCACGCAGTGTCTAGCTACGGGGGTTCGGCGACACGTGGCGAACCGGTGGACGGCGCACTGTGCTCGAGAGCTGGGCCAAATCAGGCCGCTAAAGTATCCGACAGCCAATGAACTTCGCGCGTCAGCGACGTTTTCGGGTGATTTCTTCGACAAGCCCGCGCGACCGATTGCGTACTGGGAGGCTCAGCTAAGGAAGAATCAAATGGCGGTCAAGCCGCGTCTGAACATCGCGTGGGCATACTTGCGAGGATTGCTCTGGCGGCCTAACCACGGCGCCCGAAGACGGTACGAACGCAAGGCACGGCAGCGCTTGTCCAGCGTGCTCGCTGCTGACGAGACCAACGTTCGGGCTTACGCGCTGTTTTCCATCCTGTACACCATCGACGCGGCCCCGAGCGACGCGCAACTCACCCTCGCCCGGCTATTCCTGGATCGTGGCATGCACCAGCCGGGGAATCACGCCGACATCTGGAATCTGCGCGGTCGAGTTGCGGTCATGAGCAAGCAACTGAGCAAAGCGGAGGGCGCGTTTAGGCGGGCGGTATCACTGAATGCGAACCACACCGCCGCGACCTTGAACCTGGGGCTGATCAAGTTGGCAATGCGCGATCACGCAGCCGCCCGCCGATACTTCAAGCGAGTCCTGAAGATCGATCCCAAACGCTATGACGCGCACGTCGGACTGGGCGTCGCACTGCGAATGCGGTCGAACTACGCGGGTGCCGAAAAGGCATACAAGGCCGCCATGCAGATAGAGCCAAAACGTGGCACCGCCTTCTTCAATCTCGGCGTGCTCTACAAAGACTTCCGTTCACGCCAAGGCGCCCTGCCGGCAGTTCTCAAGGCTTACGAGGAGGCGCGTAACTGGTTCAAGACGGCGCTGGCCAAGAAGCTCAGCGCGGCGGAACAGCGCGAGGCGCGTGCGAACGTAACTGATTGTGACCGTACGATCGCGAGCCTGCGCAAGCTGCTCAAGTTCCAGCGCGGATTGACTACCCCCTAGCGCCGCACACATTCACCACGGTGTTAAGCTCACTGTGATGTTGGGGGAGACCATTAACGGCTATCGCATCACTGAGCAAATCGGTGAGGGCGGCATGGGCGTGGTCTATGTTGCGACCCATGAGGTCATGGGACGGAAGGCTGTAGTCAAAGTCCTGCGGCCGAGACTGCTCGACAATCAGGAAATGGTGCAGCGGTTTCTCAACGAAGCGACTGCCGCTGCCACGATTCGTCACCCGGGCATTGTGGACGTGATGAACGTCGGTAGGCATTCGGACGGTCAGGTGTTCATCCTGATGGACCACCTCGAGGGGGAGAACCTGGGCGAGCGGATCAAGCGCGCAGGGAAACTTGGTTCCCGGGAGGCGCTTCTGCTGGTAAGGCAAGTAGCCAGCGCGTTGGCGGCGGCGCACAAGCAAGGCATCGTTCATCGAGATCTGAAGCCCGACAATATCTTCCTGGTTAAAGATTCAGAAGTTCCAGGGGGCGAGCGCACCAAGTTGCTCGACTTTGGTATCGCGAAGCTGACGGAAGAGGGGGGCGAGAGCGCTACCGGAATGACTCGGACGGGCGCGCTCATGGGAACTCCGCTGTACATGTCGCCGGAACAATGCCGCGGTGCAGGCAAGGTGGACCATCGCACCGACCTTTATGCGCTGGGCTGCATCTTGTTCGAGTTGCTCTGTGGTCGACCGCCCTTTCTCGGTCAAGGCGTGGGCGATCTGATCAGTAGCCATATGAAGGACCCGGTTCCGTCGCCGCGCTCGTTCAATGCCGATATCCGCGAGCCGGTGGCGGAGTTGATCCAGCGTTTGCTCGCTAAGTCCCCAGCCGATCGCTTTGCGAACGCACAGGACCTCATTAACGCGATCGATCAACTCACGGACGGCGCGTTCACTACGGACCCCGGTCTAGCGGCGACGACGCCGAGCGGAGCGGTGGATCCGTTGTCCAGCACGATGGCAAGTGCCGATACGACTCTGGGCGGTACCGCCGCGGAGATCACGACCGCCGAGCCAGACAGCCGGTCCGCAATGGTGTACGGCGTCGCCGGTGTCGGCGTTCTCGCTCTGGCTGCGGTTGTGTTTCTTGCGACTAGGTCGGGCGGCGGCTCCGATAGCGGGACGTCCGGCACAGCCCGCCCGGCAGCGACCGATGCCGCGGTGAAGCAAGAGCCAAAGGTGGCGCGCAAGGTGGACGCCGGGCCGCCACCATTGAACCAATGGGTAAAGATCGCCCCGCCAAGCCAACAAGTGCGCCTCGGGGTTGCCGACGATGCGAAGCACGCGGGCGAGAGCTTTCGGGCGAGTCTCAACGTGACGGCGCCCAGCTACAGCTATGAAATCCACCAGCACGAAGTTACCTGGCAAGAGTTCCGTCCCTGGCTCGATGCTCAGAAAGGCAAACACAAGCTCACACCAGTGAAGTGGTTGCCGAAGGGGGCAAAGCGCAACTTGCTGCCAGTGACGGGGGTAGGCTGGAAAACCGCGTACGCGTTCTGCAAATCTCTGGGGGCAAGTTTGCCGACCGAAGAAGAGTGGGAGTATGCCGCCCGCGGTCCTTCGCGCCGCGCCTTCCCGTGGGGACCCCAGCGCCTCGACCTGGAGCGCACCCATGCATTCGCCGGCGCCAAAGCGCGCCTTGTCGCCGTGAAGTCTCGCGATCAAGATCGCACGCCCAACGGTATCTGGGACCTTGCAGGCAACGCCCAGGAATGGACTGCTGATCCCTGGCGCGCGAGCAAGCCCGGAGTCAACGAACAGTGGGCGCAGGCCGAGGGGATGACGTTCCGCGCGATTCGCGGGCTGCCCTTGAACAAGGTGCCGCCAAAGAGACTGCCTACGTCGGGCGCTGCGTACCGCGAGGTGCTCTGCGCCGCGGGACCATGCGTCAAGCACACCGCTGCGATCGTCCCGTACGTCGGTTTCCGCTGCGCTCGCAGACGGCCGTAGCGTCTTAGGGAAGACGGTACTTCGGTCGGCGCAGCTTGTGGCTCTTGTGGTGGTAGCGCCCGCGCGTGACCCAGCCCGTGAATAGACGGCCGGCGTTCTTATCGTTCTTGGCGCTCCGCAAATAGGCCACGATGCTCGACAGCCCGATGTGCTTCTTCTTCGTGGTTTGAATGAACACCCAACGCAGAAACGACGGACCGTAGTATTGGTACAGGATCGACCACAGCTCCATGGCTTTGCCTTGTGGCTGTTTTCGATAGTTGTCTTTGCCGTCGTATAGCGGCACGTCCTTGGCTTTGCCCTGGTACTTTTTCCAGGTCGCGATCCAACTGTAGAGCGTGTTGCCTTTGGTGAACGGCATCTTCAGTCGTCGCATGAGCCAGAACGAAACGAAGTTTGCCTGGCCTTCGCCGATCCACATGGGTCGAGCGCCTGCATTCCATATGTGCAGCATCTCGTGCATCAGTGTCCACGTGCTCGTGCGTGGCGGCGGCGCCAGGTACATGGACTTCGGCCCAGCGAAGCCGAGTAGTCCACCACCGATGCCTTCGTAGATTCGGTAGGGATTGCTGCCCGGGAACGGCACGCCGCTCCAGCGTTCGACCTCGTGAACGCCGCGGATGAGTGCATTGAGCTGGGCGTTGGCCCAGCGGTGGTGCTTGCGTTTGTACTCGAAGCGAAACGTGATCGTGCGCTTCATGAATTTGACGTTCCGCTTCATCACGGTCAGCCCGGCAGCCGCGAGGTCCTTGGTCTTGAACACGTACCAGGTGGGCGCGACGTACACCCAATGACCCGCAGGGACTGACTTGCCCGCGTAGCGCGTCGCCGCGTAGTAGCTGTGGTCGTGAAACTTGCCGTATTGGGCGACGTCTGCCGGCACGTGCAGGGTCATGAGCAGCTTCTTGTATTTGCCGCCCACGGTGGCGCGTTGCAACGGTGTGAGCTTCGAGCCGGCGGCAGTTTTCGTCGTGCGTTTCCACACGTACCAGCGAGGCGCGACCCACACCCAGTAGCCGGCGGGGACGTCGTGGCCACACCAACGGATGGCCCGGTAGTAGCCGTGGTCCTGATAGCTGCCGTACTTGGCACGGTCACGCTCGCAATCGAACGACTTGATCAAGTCGCGATACTTGCCGCCGGCGGACTTGCTCGGCCCAGCACTCGCCGTGCCGACATGGCCGAAGGTCAAAACGGCCGCGATAGCGAGGAACAAGACAGCTTTGCAGGTGGACACGTTCTGATTATGGCACCTGTAAACCCGCGCCACCTGGGCTAGCCTCTGCGAGGCACTCCGGACGTTGCGTGAAACACGCAAGAACTGCGCTACATGTTAAGCTTTTTTGAGGCTGTGACAGACGCGAATACACACACAGCGGCCGCCGAACAGGCGACGTTGCTGGTCGTCGATGACGTCGAGGACAACCGGGATTTTCTTTCCCGGCGTTTTCGAAAACACGGTTTTCGTGTGGTCGAGGCGGAAGACGGTCCCAGCGCACTGGCGGCGATTGCCGAGCACAGCATCGCACTCGTGATCCTCGACATCACCATGCCCGGCATGTCCGGCTTCGACGTGTTGCGCACCTTGCGCGAGAGCCCGGAGACGAAAACACTACCGGTCATCATGGCGAGTGCACGAACCAAGAGCGAACACATGCTCCAAGCGTTCGACCTGGGCGCCAACGACTACGTGACCAAGCCCATCGATTTTCCGGTGCTCAAAGCGAGGGTAATCTCGGCATTGCGGGCGGCGAAGGCTGTGTCGACGGCGAGCGGTGGGGATGTCGGTCCGGGGAGCTTGATCGCGGGGCGCTATCGCCTGGAGGACAAACTCGGCGAGGGCGGTTTCGGTACGGTCTATCGCGCCATCCACACGGAGCTGCAGCGTCCGGTAGCGGTGAAGGTGTTGCATCGTGCGTACAGCGGCGGTGACATCCTGGGCCGGTTTCGCCAGGAAGGCGTTCACGCCTGCCGAGTACAGCATCCCAACGCGCTCACGGTGATGGATTCAGGCGTCGTCGACGATGTGGCGTTTCTCGCCATGGAACTACTCGATGGTCACTCTCTGGAGGAAGCAATGGCCCCGGGGCCGCTGCCGTTCGTGCGCTGCGCCGAGATACTCGCGCCCGTATGCGAGGCACTGTCGGTGGCGCACTCCGTCGGCATCGTGCATCGTGACGTCAAACCCGGAAACGTGTTCTTGCACCAGACTCCTCGGGGCGAAGTACCCAAGGTCCTCGATTTCGGCATCGCGAAACTCGTGGGTGATGCAGCGGTCGAACATCGCATGACCATGGAGGGGTCGTTGATTGGAACGCCCGCATACATGTCACCCGAGCGCTTCCGCAACCATGACTACGACGGCAAGGCTGACGTCTACTCCGTTGGCGTCATGCTCAACCAGATGATTACCGGGCGCCTGCCATTTCGCTCCGTGGACGGCAAGCCCGCCGTGGAACCCATGGCGCTCGCGATGCTGCACACCGACGCGACTCCTGTTCCTTTGCGTTCTCTCGACCCTGGGATCCCCGGGGCGCTGGAGACCCTCGTGCTGCGCGCGTTGAGCAAGGACCCGGGGCCGCGTCCCACCGCGATCGACGTCGCGCACGCCTTACGCGCGGTCGTGGCCGGCCTTTCTCCGGCTGCCGTCGCACAGATTGAGCCAGATACGCTCACCGACTTTCCAACCCAGATCGACGCGGGAAAAGCCACGACTCAGGCGAACGCGGCCGAACCAGCCCCCGTGAAAGCGGGCGAGACGGCGGTGCTCGTGAAGCCCGCCGTCGATTCGAAACCCGAGTGACTCGCGAATCATCGAGGCCCCGGACACCATGAGGATTCTACTCAGCCCCGCGTTGGCCGCGGTCGCCGACGAGCTCGAAGCGGCGGGACACCGCGTTGATCCATGGCAGCCAGAACAGGCCGATGCCCCGGCGGATGTGGTCATCGCCGCCGGTCTCGGTGAGGTCAAGATGGCGGCCGAGTCGCCGTGCCACGTGATCGCCGTGGTCGAAGAAACGGAACTCATCGGCGTCCGCAGGTTCGGCGCTCGGTTGTGTGATTTCTGCGTCGCACCTGTCCGCGACGGCGAGTTGCTGTCACGGCTGGCGGTGCTAGCAGCACGGCCGGGCCGAGCGGAGTCCCAGTTACATCACTTGATGGCGCTTGCAGTCGAAAGCACCAGCGATATCGTCGAGGTCACGGATACCGAGGCAGTGGTGCAGTACGTGAACACGGCGTTCGAGAAGACCTTTGGTATCGCGGCGGCCGACGCCATCGGCAAGACTGTCGGCGCGTTGATCCGCAGTGGTGCACATGAGCCCGGCTTCTTCGAGGAACTCGACGCGACCCTGGGGCGTGGCGAGACCTGGCGAGGCACGATCATCTCTCAGGCCTCCGACGGTCGGCACGTACATATGGATTCTCGAATCACGCCCATCATCAACAGCGAGGGCGTAATGACGCACCACATGGGCGTCAAGCGTGACATCTCCGATCGACTCGCGCGACGCGAGGCATTGTTAGAGGCCAACCGCGCCCTGGAGCAAGCGCGCGATACCGCTGTGGCGGCTAGTCGAGCCAAGAGCGAATTCCTGGCCAATATGAGCCACGAGCTGCGTACTCCGCTCAATGCGATCCTCGGCTACAGCGAGATGATGCTCGAGGACTGCGACGATGGCGACTCTCAGGTCAAGAAGGACCTACTGCGGATTCGGCGTGCTGGCTCTCACCTGCTCGAGCTGATCAACGATGTACTCGATATCTCGAAAATCGAGGCGAATCGGATCGAGTTGGCGCCGGAGAGTGTGTCTCTCATGGAGCTCGCCGAAGGCGTGTCGTCGACAATCACGCCCTTGGCGATGAAGAACAACAATCGCTTCGTCGTCGACTGCCCACCCGGCCTTGGTCTCATCTATGTGGACCGGACACGGCTGCGGCAGATCGTGCTCAACTTGCTCAGCAACGCGTGCAAGTTCACCAGCGAGGGCGAGGTGCGGCTGACCATCAAGTCCGTCGATCGAGATGGCGATCCGTGGATCGAGATTTCGGTGAAGGACACGGGGATCGGGATCAGCGAAGAAGAACAGGCCAAGCTATTTCGTCCGTTCGTTCAGGCGGATTCATCGACCACGCGCAAGTTCGGTGGCACCGGGCTGGGGCTGGTCATCAGCAAGCGTCTCGTCGACATGATGCAGGGCGAGATCACACTGGAGAGTGAACCCGGCAAGGGGGCGACGTTCACGGTGTGCTTGCCGGCCGAGGACGAGCCCACCCTTACGTTGCCGGTGTCGTTTCCCGGCTCGACTGGTCGCGGTCGTGACCCTGTCGTCTTGCTCATCGACGACGACCTCGGCGTGCTCGAGCTCGCCGAGCGCACCCTGACGCGTCGCGGTTTTCGCGTTTGCATGGCGTCCAGCGGTTCCGAAGGCATCGAGATGGCGGGACGTCTGCGTCCAGATGCGATCCTGCTGGACGTCAAGATGCCCGGTATGAGCGGCTGGGAAGTGTTGTCGACGCTCAAGCTGTCCGAAGCAACGGCGCAGATTCCCGTGGTCATGCTCAGCGTTATGCGTCAGCAGGCAATTGGCGAGGCGCTCGGAGCCGTGGACTACCTCCTGAAACCGGTGGATAAGAACGCGCTGGTCGACACGTTGCGCCGCCACATTCACGGCGCCAACGCCACGGTCCTTGTGGTGGAGGACGACGAACCCACCCGCGAGTTGATGAAGCGCACGCTGGAGAAGGCCGGTCATGGCGTTCGTCTGGCCGAGAATGGACAAGTTGCTCTGCAACAGCTCGAGAAGGGCGCGCCGGACATTATTGTGCTCGACCTCATGATGCCGGTTATGGACGGCTTCACGTTTCTTCGTCACTTGAGAGCCAGCGACGAGCACAGCGAGGTTCCAGTAATTGTGGCGACAGCGAGGGTTCTGTCTGCCGATGAACGCAATGCGCTGGCGGTGAGCGCCGAGCAGGTGATCGAAAAGACCGCACATTCGCACGAAGAGATGCTCGAACTGATCAGCGATCAGATTCAGAGACTCATAGAGCCGGCGTCAGAACCGTAGCCGCGGTTCCCCCTTCGTTTCTTGTAGTTACGTCTGTCTCCCTGAGAAAAATGGGCACTCGGCGCGACACACGCCCAGCGTCTGTGTTTCCCCAGCATGAGACTGGCAAATGTTCTGGGTATGTCGTGTTTGCTCCTGGCGGGCGTTGGTTGTGGGAGCGTGGCCAACACTGGGCCTGACGCCGGCGATGTACCGGACGCACAGGGGGCGGACGCGTCCGCGGGCGCTGACGCGCAGTTCGACGTGGACGCCACCCAGCCCGACGCGATGGTCGCCAGCGTGTGTGGCGACGGCGTCCAGGCCGCTGACGAAACCTGTGATGACGGCAACACCGAGGACGGCGACAGCTGCAGCGCGAATTGCTCAACCGCGAACTGTCTGGTTCCCGTGACCTACGCGACGATACAGGCCGGAATCGATGCGGGCTTGTGCGCTGTCCTGCACGTTTACTCGGGTACCTACAACGAGAACGTGACGCTCTCCGAGAACGTCTCCATTCGCGGTGTTGGTGCCGCCAATGTCATCGTGGACGGCGGCGCGTCTGGCAGTGTGTTCACCATCACGGCCAGCAACGTTTCGCTGGAGCGGCTGGTGATCCGGAATGGTAGCGCCATCCGAGGAGGCGGAATCGACAACGCGGCGAGTCTGACCTTGACCAACGTCCGGGTCACCGCGAACACCGCGACGGCAGCGACCGGAGCCATGGGCGGCGGTATCTACACAACTGGTGACATAACCTTGGTCGACTCCTCCATCGATGGGAACACGGCGAAGAACCCAGCGGTCAAGGGCCCGTCACCTGGTGAGCCGTCGGCTCGTGGCGGTGGCATCTTCGCATCGGGCGCTGTGCTCGACCTGACTAACTCGCTGGTCAAGGGCAATACCATCAGTCTGGTATCTGCAGACTCGCGAGGCTACGGCGGCGGTGTGGCGATCGAGGATGGAGATCTCAAGCTTGCGGCAGGCAGTGAAGTTTCAGAGAACGTGATCGATATCGACGGCGGCAGCGGGCAGGGCACAGCGGCGGGCGGTGGCGTGCACGCCACCTCGAGCTCGATCACTCTCGAGGGCGTCAGCAAACTGTCCCAGAACAAAGCCGAGAGTTCAGGCGATGGCGCTTCGAGCAGCGGCGGCGCAGCGTTGCTCAGCCGGTCGAGCCTCACGGTGACCGACAGCCATGTCGATGGCAACAGCGCGATCGCGACGGGACCCGGTACCGACAGCAAGAGTTCGGTGCGTGCGGAAGGCGGGGCGATCTCGGCCACGGGGACCACTCCAGAGGTGGTCGTCACGTTTCAAACTAGTACGTTGAATGGAAACCGGGCCGAAGCAACCACAGCCGACGCAACGTCCAGCGGGCGCGCAAGTGGCGGTGCCTTGTACGCACGCTCGGGCACGAGTACGTCCACCGTACGTGTTGTGTTCAACAATAGCGGCGCGGATGCGAACGTCGTGAGTTCAGACGGTTTCGCGTTCGGCGGAATGTTCTACGGCAACGCAGGCACCGGGGATGCGCAGACTCTGTTCTTGGCCACCGGTAGCACGATTAGCACGAATCACGCGGAATCGACCGAGGCAGAATCCGGCCTTGGCGGTGCCTTCTACCTCAGTGGGGGTACGGGGGATGCAATCGCCACGCTTCACCTCACGAACAGCACAGTCACCAAGAACATGGCGACGTCGGCCACAGGGACGGGCCGCGGAGGGGCCCTCGAAGGTATGGTCTCGACCGGTCGCGCGATTCTTCGTGTGCAGTTCAGCAACGCGACGATTTACGACAACAGCGCCACCACCTCCAACGGCGGGTTGTACCTGCGGCAAGGTGGGTCGGCGTCTGCTGTGGTCGCGGGTATTCGCAACACCATCCTGGCCATGAATCAGTCGCCGGCGGAGCCGAACTGTTCGACCCACGCAAGTGGAGCAGAGACACTGGCGCTCAACTCGGGCGGCTACAATCTGTTCGGCGCCATTGGCGCCTGCAATATCATTGGCGACACCACAGGCAACCTGACCGATACCGACCCGATGTTGAACGCCCTTACTGACAACGGTGGCCCAACCCAGACGTGCAGTCTAAGTGTCGCGACACCCGCGGTCGATGCGGGCAACCCGGCAGGCTGCCTGGATGAAACAGGCACGGCCATCTCCACCGATCAGCGCGGCGAAACTCGAACAGCCGGAGGTCGCTGCGACATCGGGGCGTTTGAGTACATCCCGTGATTCGGAGCCCCGGCGGCTACCACCAGCCGAGGAGTTTCCACCAGGCGAGGCCAACTCCCAGCCAGATGACCATATGGAAGAGCGAGACGATGAAGCCGATGCGAAACCACCTGGGGATTGGCACGTAGCCAAAGCCGAAGTAGATGATTACCGGACCGGTGGAGTAATGAGTGGTGCACGCACACAGGTTGGAAAAGTACGCGAGTAGTGCCACCGATAGCATCGCCGGTGCGCCGGCGCCGGCTGCCAGGGCGAGGAACGCAGCGACCATGGCTGAGATGTGCGCGGTCAGCATCGAGAACGCGTACATCGAATAGAAGTAGATCACTGCGAGGGCGACGACCAGAGTGACGCCTTCGAGACCGCCGACCTGGGTTTGCGCCGTGTTGGCGAACCAGGTGACCACGCCTTCATCCTTGAGTGCGTTGGCCATAGCCAGCAATCCGCCGAGCCAGATCAGCGTGTCCCACGCCTTGGCGTTCGAGGTGATGTCCTCCCAGCGCTCAGTGTTGGTGACGATCAATATGACGACGCCGATCCAGGCGACGAGTCCCGAGCTCATGCCGTGCAAGGCGCTGGTTGACCACAGGCCGAGCAGTATGGCGAACACGCCCGCCATGATCTTTTCGCCGCGGCTCCAAGCGCCCATCTTTTCCAGGTGTTCGGTTGCCTGGGCTCGTGCGGCGGTCGCGTCGCTGAGAGACGGTCGCTCGAGGCGGTAGATCAGTAACGGCAACAGCGCGAGGCCGAGCAGGCCGGGCACGATCGCGCCCAGGGCCCACGTGGCCCAGGTGAAGTTGACGCCGAAGACCGCATTGGCTGCATCGGCGACAAGTGGGTTGGCGGCCATGCCGGTGAGAAACATGGCCGCGGTGATCAGATTTGCGTGGGCGCCGACCAGGACGAGATATCGACCGGCGACGTGTGGTGTGCGTTCGGCGCTCGAGCCGAGGGCCAGGGCGAGGGACTGCACGATGGGCGCCATGATGCCGCCGCCACGAGCGGTGTTGGATGGGACACACGGTCCCAGGATCAATTCGGCGCCGCAGATCGCGTAGCCCAGGCCGAGGGTCGTCCGGCCGAGAAGCTTGACCATGGTCAGGGCGATGCGTGCGCCGAAGCCGGTGCGGGCAACGGCGCCCGCTATCAAGAACGCGGATACGACCAGCCAAACCGTGCTGTTGCCGAAGCCGGCCATCAGCCCCTTGAACTTCAGCGTCTTCGTCACCGACAGACCGACCAGCGCGATGAGCACCATCGGGCCCATGGCGAACGGTCGAAGAAGAAAGCTCGCAATGGTCGCGATGAACGCGCCGAGCAGGTGCCAGCCCGTGGCCGTCATGCCCGACGGCGGCGGGATCACCCAGGCTGACGCAGCGATCAGCGTGCACGCCGCGAACTTGAGCGCGGTATGAGTCGGCGGTGGGTCGTGTTCCGGTGCCAAGGCGGGCGCATAGTAACCGACCCGCTGGCATCGCGATACGCGGCTACAACTCCAACACGTCGCCGTTGAACGAGCCTATGATCGCAGCGCCGGCTGAGGTCATGGCGCTGGTCAGGGTCACGCTGCCGTTGAGCATCAATCCCCCGCCAGAGCTGGTATCGGACACGGGATCGTAGAACATCATGATCGCCGCCACGTTGACCAGATCCAGGGCCATGGTCCCTGGGGTCACGTCGACCGGGTCCTGAATGATTAGCAGCACGACGGCGTAGCGCCCATCGGGCATGAGAGACAGCATCTGAATAAGCCCCTGTCCTTCGCCGCTGAGTCCTGCGTTGGCGAGCACTTCCGTGGACGTGATGGAGTCGCTACCGACGCTTCCATTGAACGTTCCGGATCCGGTACCAAAGTCATCCAGTGTGTCCCATGTTGTGCTGAACGTTCCGGAGATGGTGCCCAGGTTGATACGGCACGATTCTTCACCAGCGGCGTATGGCCATACGGGTGGACCGGCGTCGAGCTCGGCGAGCAGGTCCGCCTTCCGCGTGCTGACGAAGTCGCGCGTGTTCTGGATGCGTGCCGCCAGGTCGCCGCTGCTGGTCGGGTCTGCGATGGGCTCGATGAGTGTTTGCATGCGCGTAATCTCGGCGAGGATCGCCGACTCGTCCCATACGGAGTCGAGCAACTGGCGCAGCTTTGCCAGGTACAGGGTTCGAGTCTCGGGGACGTCGTACATACGCCATGGCAGGCTGCCGCACGCGAACACTGAGTCCGGCCGCGTTGTGCGTGCTCTCCCTGTGAACAGTGCGTCGATGCCCCAGGGGATGAAGTGGAACTTGTCTGACGTCGGGTCGTGATAGAAGAAGTGGTTGTTCTGGTTGTTAGCGAGTCCGTCCCAATGATCGGTGATGACTTCCATGGCCCAGTACGTGGTGAACGCGTCGATGTCGACAACTGCGCCGAGCGCCGACGGAAAGTCCGCGTCGGATGCCTGAATCGCGGTAGCGACGGGGGGGAGGTCGCTGCAGTCCGGCGCCTCCTTGTTGGTCTTGGGTTGGAACCCGTCCGTCCTTCCAGGAAGGAACTCACCGCCACTCTCGTAGAGGCGCCCTTCGTCGTCGTCGAAGTGCCGGCGCAGGAACGCCTTCTTGATGGTCTCGACGTTTGAGTAAACGCCCAGGTCTTCGCCGTTGACGGTGACGTGGGCGAAGTTACAGCGTGGCGCGGCGACGCCGGCCTGGCGGAAAAGGTCGTAGCCAAGGCACTGGCTGATGCGCGTGTCGTCCTGGTGGTTGTTGTTCAAGGTCAGACGTTTCAGGCCGAAGATGCGCTGGCCCGACGTGAACTCGGTGGCCTTTACCTTCAGCCCCGGGCGCGCGGTAGATAGGGAGCCAAAACCGCCCTTCTTGCGCACGCCGACGTTGGTCACCGTGACACCGTCGACGGTCACGTCAGCAGGAAAGTACGTGTACGGTTTTTCCGTAGGTTGATTGCCGCAGGTGATCTTGGGCATGCCGATCACCTCGGGTTGGTTGCGCAACACATCCCAATCGGCCGGCGCCAGCGTGATCGTTACTTTGACGATGTGGTCCGGTCGGAACAGTTCTTCGCTCGGGTCCACGGTGGGCCCAGCGTCGGCATCGCCCACGAGACCGGCGTCCGGATCAGTGTTCGTGGGACTGCTGCTGCCGCAGGCGATTGTTAGGGCGAGCAGCGTGCAAGGCCAGAGTGAGAGCAGGCGAGAGTTAGTCATCTATCCACATAGGATTGCAGACTGTGTGCCAGGCTCGCACGGGTATTTAGGGGTTTTACGGTGTTGGATTGTCCATCGTTGGCAGGGGTTGTGGAGTTTCTCCACGCCGTAAGTTCTCACCTACATCTACACCCGTAACCGACAGTTCGCGCAGCCGTTGCCCGCGACGTTCACTCCGTGCACCTGTTTCATCGCCCGAGAGCCGTAGTGGCTACGGTCTTCTGCCTTTGCGCGGGCGCGGCAGGCCGTACTTCTCGATGCGCGAGATCAACGTACGGCGAGAAACGCCGAGCAGTTTAGCGGCCTGGGTCTGGTTGCCACGTGAACGTTCGAGGGCGTCCTTGATGATCTCACGCTCGCGTTCTTTGACCCCGGACTTCAAGTTCATGTCCTGGGGCGCCGGTTCGCCGGTATCTACCCGGGCGAACGGGGCGGTCGCCGCGCGGCGTACACCTGGAATCGCGTGCGCCGGAGGGACGGGGGTCTTCTTGATGACGACTTTACTCATCTCGAACGTGCTCGACAGTTTGTCGGCGGGGAAGTGCTCCAGGCCGATCAGTCCGTCCGTGCACAGCAGCACGGCGCGTTCCATTATGTTGCGCAGTTCGCGAATGTTTCCGGGCCAGCCGTACCGACGAAGCGCACGTAGCGCTTTGCGATCGAGCTCCATCGGCCGCCGGTTTTCGCGGGTGCAGGCGCTGGCGATGAACGTGCGCGCGAGGGCTTCGAGTTCTTCGGCCCGATCGCGCAGTGGCGGCACGACGATAGAGATTCCATTGAGCCGGAAGAACAGGTCCTGGCGAAAATTCCCGGCTTCGATCTCACTCTCCAGGTGACGGTGGGTCGCCGCCACGATGCGAATGTCGATCTGGCGCGCCTCCAGGCCGCCGACTCGGCGAACGTTGCGTGTCTCCAACACGCGCAAGAGCTTGGCTTGTAGTTCGATGGGCATGTCGCCGATCTCGTCCAGGAACACGGTGCCGCCGTTGGCGGTTTCGAGCAGCCCTTTCTTTGCGGCGACGGCCCCCGTGAACGCGCCACGCTCATGGCCGAACAGCTCGCTCTCCAGCATGGTGGTGGACAACGCCGCGCAGTTGAGGCGCAGCAACGGCTTCTCGACCCGGGGTGACAGGGTGTGAATACGTTCGGCGAAGATCTCTTTGCCGACGCCGGTCTCGCCGAGAATGAGCACGTTGATGTTGCTGGTGGCAACGCGGCCGACCAGTTTGTGCAGCGACTTCATGACCTCGGCCTCGACCACGATCTCCGGCACCGCCGGTGCCTTGTCTTCGGAGATGTCGAGCTCCGCGCAGGCGGCGGCCATGAGCGCTTCGGGGACGCGCCCGTTGGCGGGGTACGAGGCGATTCCCGTGCGTGTCTTCGCTCCCTTGGAGCGCAAGCGTTCTTGTACGCGCTCGAGCACGGCGCGTGATTCGTCGGCGTTCGCACCCACGACCAACACCTCGTAGTCGCTCGGGCCGTAGGTCGCCAGGATGTCGCTTGGTCTCAACACGGCGAGGAGAATCTCGGCGACGGCTTGTACCTTGGAGTGCTTGTCGTCGGCGCGAATTCGCAGCACTGAGAACGCGCCCTGGGTTCGTTCGGCTCGCGCGCATTCTTCTTCGAGACGCGCCTCGAAGTAGCCGTGAGTCCAGATGCGTCGTGGACGCGCTGCGGTGTAACTGTCTTGGAGCACGACCATGATCGAGCCGAGCTCGAACATCGAACCGGGCGCCAACGTCGCCGCGACCCCGCGCTCGAGGCGTTCCTCGTTAACGAATGTTCCATTCGCGCTGCCCAGGTCTTCGATCTGCATCGTCGAGCCGATGTGCAGCAGCGCATGTCGGCGCGATACGCTGGTCACATCGATTTGGATATCCGCCTCCACCGAGCGGCCGATGATCAGGTCGCCGCTCTCAGGTAGCGGAAATGTCGCGACGAAGCCATCGCCGATGATCAGCAAGCACGTTTGGCGGCCGTCGTCTCGGAGGAGTTGGCCATCGATGGGGGTTGGGTCGTCTGGGAATCGCAGCATTGCCCCTCACTTGTGCAAACGTCGAGCCGACTTTCAACTAGCTGAAAAGACGGAGGCCCACTGTGCAACGGCGCCCGCTTTGTGCGAGCAATTGCACAACTCATCATACGCCACTAGTTCGCCCGGGTGGCGTGCGTTTTCGCGCGCAGCTCATCGAGAAGCTGTTCGTCGGCGGTCTGGAGCACCACGTCCCAGTATGGCGCGTCTGTGTGTGTAGGAGCTACATCGACCGCCATGCGCAGGTAACGCGATGCGGTTTCTCCGCGGCCACCAACGCGAGCCTGACACGCCCGCGCGACGTAGTAACCAGCGCGCGCGGTGAGGTTGCCGGGGCTGTGATCGAGTATCTCGGCGAAGCCGGCCATCGCCGCCTGGTAGCGGCCAGCGCACAGTCGTCGACTCGCTTCGTGAACGAGGAAGTCGGCGCTATCCAACCGAAGCGCACCAGTTCGTGGAGTCACCTGGTCGCTGCCGAAGAACGCGTCGAGTTCGATGGGCTCTTCGACCGGAGGAAGTGTGCCAAGGGCAAAGATCTCGGGGGTGCTCCCACGGGCGGCGCGAGGTGCGAACGTCGGTGGTGCGGCCATGATTTGCGTATCGGGAACTTCGATGGTTGGCGGCGGCGCGACGTCTTCGCCCTGAAACAACGCCTGCATCATCGTCGCGAGCTCGGCGGTGGACGTTGCCAGGCCGCCGTCTCTTACTTCGCTCAGGGCGGTGAGGAACTCCAGGGCCGAGGCATAACGATCGTTGGGGTCTCTGGCCAACGCACGCATGACAACCGTTTCGAGTTGCGGCGGGTAGTAGCGATCGACGGTCGTCGGCGGTGCAATGCGGCCGCGTACGAGCTTGGTGAGTTTCTCGTAATCGGTCTTGCCACCGAACAACCGAGTTCCAGTGGTGGCTTCATAGAGCAAGATGCCCAGGGCGAACACGTCGCTGCGGCGGTCCAGCGGTTTGCCCAGGCATTGCTCGGGGGACATATAGCCGACCTTGCCTTTGATCAGGTTCTCCCCGGTCTCGAGCTCACGGTCGCTGGCGTGGGCGACGCCGAAGTCGGCCACCTTGACCGAGCCATCGAAGCCGATGAGCACATTCGCCATGGACAGGTCGCGATGAACCACGGACCGGGACTCGCCGCGGGCGTTGCACAACTCGTGGGCGTGGTGAAGACCAGCGGCGACCCTCAGCAATACGGAAACAGCCAGGTCGAGTCGCAGTGCGCCGCGCGTGTGAATGGCTCGGCTCAAGGTGCGTAGGAGCGTGGCACCGTGCACGTACTCCATGACGAAGAAGCCGTCGGTCTCTGCCCGGCTCACGTCAACGGCCCTTACGACGTTGGGGTGGTCGAGCTCGCTCATCAGCTTTGCTTCATCGACGAACATCAGGACGTACTCAGGGTCGTACGCGTTCTTTTCTCGCAGGCACTTCAACGCTCGTGTGTTCCCGTTGTCGTCGGCAACGAGGTAGACGTCAGCCATTCCACCGCTCGCAAGGTGTTTGATGACCTTGTAGTCGCCGATGTAGCTACCGTTTTCATGCTGTGCGCTTTTTGTGTTTGCCCTTGCCGACTCGTGCGTGCCCATGCCTGCTCGTTTTGCACGAAGCGGGCCGAACGCCGACACTCAGAGATCTTCCGGGCATGCGCACGCCGGTGCACATGACTTGCGCAACGTTGCACAAGCTTGCACAACGTTGTGCACGTCAGTTGTGCAACACCTTTCACCACCGTAGCGGTCGTGGCGGCAAGTAGGCGTGAATACGACACCGGCGCTTACGGCGCGCCCATTGCAGTACTTCACGGCAAGGAGGACTGCGCGATGAAGACATTACCGCTCTGGATAGGCATGGTTGCGATGCTCGGCTGCAGTACCAACGCCGGTGATCCGAACGATCCGAACGATCCGAACGATCCGGGTGCGGTCACAGACCCGGTTGGCCCCGGGTTCCCCTGCGCGGGAGACGCGAGCGCAGACGATCCGCTTACCAATGGTGAGCTGCGTTGTTTCAATAGCGAGGACCAACCGGAAAGCCCGCCAGTGGTAGTCATCGAGTACGCCCTGGAGACGTTCGACGGTGTCGAAGCGGTTCACGTCCGACTCACCTTCGACCCAGACTTCGTCGACAACAGTTTCGGCGCCACCGCGTTGGGGTGGGATCGAGACCACAAGTTCAAAGACCTGGTCGGTAGCGATCATGCCCAGGTGGTTTTGCTCGACACCACCGGCGAAGTCCTTTTCGATTTGAAGCTCGACTACATCTCCGAGGATCCGGACTCGGCGTGTGGCTACGCGAGTCTCGGTCCCAGCGGTGGAGGAGGTCGCGTAAACGTCGGGGACGAGAGCGCGATTCTCGGCTGGTCCACCTCTCTAGACGAGAACCTGAACGCGCGCGGCTATTGTGAGTACACGACGGATTCTCCGGAGACCGATGCCAGCTGCACGCCCAATCCGGCGGCACCCGATTGGGATTTCCGGGTCGTCTACGACGTGTGGGTGCGCGCGGATGCGTTCGCTCCGAGTGGATTCGGCACGGCTCACATGGACTCTGCCCATGCCTCACCATCCAAAGCCGACGGCAATACGGTGATCGTAACGCCAGGGGATTGCCCGGCCGACTGGTGCACTGAAGTTGGCGGTTGCGATCCCCCGGGCGGCGGTTGCACCGACGATACCGAGTGCGCGACCAACGAGTTTTGTGGCGAGGGTCACTGTGTGCCCATTGTCTTGTAGCGCCTGCCTGTAGCTGAAGCACACCCAGTGCGAACAAGTAGTTCGCAACCCTTCGAACTCACAACTGATCACACGCGGCCACGTGCGCGGCGGTTTGTCTTGACCTTTCGTTAGATCCGAGCAAAAACGCGGATCTCGTAGTTAGTCGGGCTGGGGAGGCTGGACACTGCAGAAGGGAACCGCGCCAAATGACCGCGAAGTTGGGAATCGTTATCATTGTTGCTTCGGCCTTATGGGCCTGTGGACCGACCGTTTCACAACCGGCTGGAGATGCCGGACCGGGTCAATGCATCACCGGAGAGACTCGCTGTCAGGGCAACGCCTATCAGAGTTGCACCGACGACACCTGGACCACCGACATTACCTGCACGGATCCGACTCCGTACTGCTCTGCAGAAAACCAGGGCTGCTCGACCTGTCCCGCTTCGCAGAACTATTGTGACGGCACCACCGTTCGCGCGTGTGATGCATCCGGTAATCCGGGCGGCGTTGTTGAGGAATGCACCAACGGCGACGTCTGCTCGGGCGGCGCCTGTCGCAGTCCGTGCGCGGATGCCGAATCGGCCAACTCCTACATTGGTTGCGAGTACTACGCGGTACCGACCGCCAACGGCGGCATCGACACGGCGTTTGACAACAACTTCGGCATCGTCGTGTCCAACGCCAACGGCGTCACGGCCACGGTGACTGTAAGTGGCGGTGGACTCGCCTCTCCCATCGTTCAGGAAATCCCAGCCAACTCGGTGCACGAGTTCAAGCTGGCCATGGACACGGGGCTCCAGGGCGATGGCATCACCTTTAGCTCACAGCAAGTCCCCAACGCGGCGTATCACGTCGTGTCGAGCCTGCCGGTAACCGTTTACCAGTTCAGCCCGCTGGACTACACGATCGGCACTGGCTTCTCCTACTCCAACGACGCGTCCCTGCTGTTGCCGGTGCACGTGCTGTCCAACAACTACATCACCATGTCGCGCCAGACTTTCGGCGTCGAGAACTGCTCCATCTTCGGCTGCGTTGGCACCTACACCTTCCTGCCTGGTTTCATCACCATCGTTGGTACCGAGGCGGGCACCCAGGTGACCGTCACTTCGTCGGCCAACACCCAGGGCGGCAGTGTTGCGGCCCTGACTCCGGGCGGCTCGGCGACGTACACCATCGGCGCCGGTGAAGCGATTCAGATTCTCAGCCAGGTCCCCGGCGCATGCTCCGGCGGCACCACCACCACCAACGATTGCGGCCAGCCAGGTACCGGCGCCATGTGCCAGTACTGTGACATGGGCTCCAACTACGACCTGACTGGAACCGTGGTGTCATCGACGGCTCCAGTGGCCGTTCTTGGCGGTCACAACTGCAGCTTCGTACCGTACAGCACGTGGGCATGTGACCATCTGGAAGAGACCATGTTGCCCCTGGAAACCTGGGGTAAAGAGTTCGTCGTTGGTCGCACAAAACCGCAGAACGACCCAACCTTCACCACGGACCCGGAGCCCAACGTCATTCGGGTGATGTCCGGTGCCGACGGCAACAACATCACGTTCAACCCGCCCCAGTCTCTGGGCGCGTCGGTCACCCTGCAGAAAGGCGAGTGGCGCGAGTTCCTTGCTACCGGTGACTTCGAGGTCATTGGCAGCGACGCAATCAGCGTCGCGCAGCACGTCGTCGGTCAGAACTACTACACCGACAACCTCGAATATCACGGCGACCCGGCCTACGCGATGATGGTGCCGAGCGAGCAGTTCCGCAACGAGTACACGTTCCTGGCGCCGAGCACCATGACCTACAACTTCGTCAACGTGACCAAGCGTGTGGGCCCGGACAGCGAGACGGTGTTCCTCGACGACGTGCCGATTCCAGAGGCCGACTTCGGTCCGGCCATCGGAAACTCCGGCTACGGCACGGCCAGCGTCGCGATTAGCGGCACCGCTCACTCCATCCGCTCTTCCGACCCGTTCGGCATCGTGGTCTACGGATTCGCCACGTACACGAGCTACATGTATCCGGGTGGTCTCGACCTCGAGTTCATCAACCCGATCGACTAGCCGCTCGGCTTTACGAGCTCTTCTTCAGAAAACACGTCTTCAGAACAAGACTGATCTTGTTCACTCGTCCCTCGACGTTCTCCGGATCGTCAGGGATGAGGCGGATGTTCTTTACCTGCGTGCCGCGCTTGGCCACGAAGTTGGTGCCCTTGACGTCCAGGCTCTTGATCAGGGTAACCGAGTCGCCGTCGGCCAGCGGCGTGCCGTTGCTATCGAGGGTGGGAGCTTGGGCGGCGTCATCGCTGTCGCTGGCAGAGCCTTGTTGCGCCCAAGCGAGAACGGACTCTTCCAGGTAGACCTGGCCGAGCAGATCTTCCGCCCAGCTCTCACCGCTGAGGCGTTTTAGTATTCGGTAGCCAGCCACCTGCACGGCGGGCACTTCACTCCAAATTGCTTCCTTGAGGCAGAACCAGTGTTTGGGGGTGAGGTCGTCCGTGCCGTCGAGCTGGTCGTCGCATGTGGCGCAGGCAAGCACGCAACGGTCGGCGTTTGCCTCGCCAGGTTGATCGGTGCTGTGGACGCGCAGGTCATCTGCGCCGCCGCAGAGTTCACACTTGTCTCCGCCGCGGGCGCGCAAGGCTTGTTCGGTTGTTTCTGGCATGGTCCGGGACAACTACTACAACGGCATAGCGAGTGCAAACCAGCTGGTTTCGACCCGGCCGTGCAACTCGCCGCACCCGCTCGTGTCTAGGCTGTGTGTGTGGATAGCAGGCTCCTCCTGCTGTTTCGTTAGTGCCTCGCCCAGGCGCGAGCTGTTCGCGGTCGCCCGTCAGCTCCGATAAATCCACTCTGCCACCCATCTGAAGGAGTGCGTGATGAATTTGAGTAGCCTGGTGCGAGGCACTGCTGTGCTCGCGATCTCGTGTTGTTTTGCCGTGGATGCTAGCGCGTGGCGCGGCGACCGTACCCTGCATACGCGGACACAGCAGTTGCACATCGATGTGCTGGTGGACAAAAGTCAGAAGCGAATTACGCCGAAGAAATCGGGTAGCAAGTCGAAACGGCCCAAGTTAACCGCAGACGACATGATTCGTATCGGGGGTACGGTCAGTAAGCTGGACCAGAAGCAGATCAAAACCCTCGAGGCGATGATCAGCGTCAGCAGCCGGACCGCCACGGACCTGCCCGACCTGTATTTTCGGCTTGCCGAGAAACACGCCAAGCTCACTCGCTACTTCCGCATCCGTGCCATCGACCTGGACATGAAGATCCATGTGCAGAAGAAACCGCGCGCTCGGATACGTCTTAAGCGATTACGTGCCAGGTTCTTCAAGGCGTCGACCAAGCACTTGATCGGCGCGGTCAAGGCCTACCAGGCGACGAGCAAGTACAAGAACTACCGGCGCGCGGACCAGGCGTTGTTCTATCTGGCGTTCACCTTGCGCCAGGCGAAGTATCCGAGGCGGGCGCGCGAGGTTCTCCAGCAGCTGATCAAGGAGCATCCGAGCTCCAAGTTCATGCCCCACGCGTACCTGTCCTTCGGTGACTATTTTTTCGAGAAACGCGCGTTCGCCAACGCAGAGAAGTTCTACGCCAAGGTGCTGCGGTTCAGGAGATCGCCGGTGTATGCGTTCGCGTTGTTCAAGACCGGCTGGGTCTATCTGAATATGAAGAAGGACCAGAAAGCGCTGGAGTCTTTCTACAAGGTCACGCAGGTGACCAAGGGCAAATACAAGAAACGCTCATTGTTTCGCGCGGCCAAGAACAGCTTCGTTCGTTCCTACGCCGCCATCGGTCGGCCACGAAGGGCGCTACGCGCGTTCAAGCGCGTGGACAGGGCATCCGCTTTCGGCATGCTCGAAGCGTTGGCCCAGCACTACATCGCCGACGGCAAGGCTCACAAAGCGGTGTTCACTTTCCGTGAGTTGATCCGGCTCGCGCCGAAACACCAGCGCGTGTGCGATTGGCAGTACAGCGTGGTTCAGGCAATGTTGGGTGTCGGCACACCGGACCAGAAACGCGGCGCGGTCACCGACCTGGCAAAGTTGTACTCCGCATATCGCGCACGGCGAATCCTGCGCAAGGATGCGTTGGCCGAGTGCGCTGACAACGCCATGGGGCTGACCAACGAGATGGCGCGGCTGTGGCACAAAGAGGCGCGCACGACCAAAGACCCACGAACGTTCGTACGCTCCGCACAGCTGTACCGTGTTTACGTGCGTCACTTTCCGAAAGGCAAAGACCGAGCGGCGAACCAATATTGGCTGGCCGAGTTGCTCTGGCAGCGAGCGGTCGAAGAAACCGATCCTCGTCGTGCTGTGGCCCGATGGCACGACGCATCGGCGGCGTTTACCCAGGTCGTCAGGGCCCGGGCGGTGAGCAAGGGGCGGATCAAGACGTCCGCATTGGCTGCGGTACTTGCGCTGGAGAACGCCAATCGAGTGGATCCGCGTCCGCGCGGTTCGGGCAAGGCTGCTGCGTCGGGGAAGGCCGACGCGCGAGGAGTGGCGGTGAAGCCGCTGTCTGCCAAGACCAAGAACATGCTTGCCGCTCTCGATGCATATCTGCGCTACGTCAAGCAACCGAAGGACAAGACGCGAGTGCGCGTGCAGTTCCTCAAAGCCCAGATTTTCTGGCGCCACAATCGATTCAAACGCGCAGTTCCGCTCCTCGAAGGGATCGTGGGTCGGCATCTTAAGCACGACAGCGCGCGGTTTTCGGTCAACATCCTGTTGGACATATTCGTGCGCACAGGCCGCCACCATCGGCTGCTTCAATGGGTCGATCAGCTGCTCGCGCCGAGGCATCGGGCGTTCCTCGCCAAGCACGCGGACCTCGCTGACAATCTGCGAAAGATGAAACGCCTGTCGCTGCGCAAGCGCGCCAAGGGGCTCGAGGCCAGGGGGAAGTTCATCGCGTGCGGAGATGCTTACCGTGCCGTGTTCAATAGCAAACCCAACGCCGATGATGCCCATGAGTTGCTGTGGAACGCGGGCACTTGTTACGAGAAGGGGAAGTCTCTTGGGGTCGCCATCCGGGCGTTTAAACGATTGCGCGCGAACTTTCCCAAGACGCTGCCGGCGAAACGCGCCATCGCGAAGCTCGGCTTCATCTACAGCAAGATCGCCTGGTACGACGCGGCGGCGGCGCGGTACGTCGAGTACGCGAACCGTTTCGGTGGCCAACGTGCCGGGAACGGCCTCAAGTCCGCCGACGACGCTCTGTCCACGGCCGTCTTCTACTTTCGCGGCATCGGCGATGACCGTCAGGCGATCAGAAACACACTGGCGTTCGTGCGTCGCTATGGCAAGACCGCCCCGCGACGAGCGGCCGAGGCCTATTACAGTTTGCATTCCATATACGACAAGCAGCGCAACTCCGACAATCAGGCGCGCCACTGGCGTCGTTACTTGCAACGTCACGCTCGCCATGGCGGCATCGATCGACAACTGATCGCGAACGTCAAACTGGCGATGCTCTACTGGAAGTCGTCGTGCAAAGTGCGGGGCGTTTTGGGGGCGTGCGTTCGCGTCGTGGTGTATCGCAGGCGGCGGGGACCAAAGACCCAGTGTGGTCCCGATGAGGCTCGCGATGAATACGTGATTCCACGTAACAAGGCGCTCGTGCGTAACGCACGCCGGCATCTGGCCGCCGCGGTTCGTCTGTGGAAGAACGGGGCGGTCACCAAGGTCCCCGCCGAAGGCAAACAGAAGGCCGCACGCACGGCGCTGCTGATCAAACACTACGCCGCCGCGCGCTTCTTGCTCAATGAAACGAGCTATGCGCGCTTCTTGTCGCTTGGCATTCCGAATGGTCTGAGCTTCGACCCACGCAACCCGCGGGTTGCCGCCCGGTCCAAGAAGCGGTTCGAACGCTGGCTCATCGACAAACAGCGGTTGCTCGCTACGACGGCGGCGGCGTACCACAGGGTGCGTGCGATCCGCGGTGGTGGTGCGCACTACGCCATCGCTTCGGCTGCCCGCATAGGCCAGATGTTTCAACATTTGTCGAGTTCGTTGTTCCGTGCGCCGGTGCCCAGGCAGCTGCGCCGGGGGGCTAACGCGTCGGAGCGCATTCACGCCTACTGCAGCGAGTTGTCGCGAGTGAGCATTCCGCTACAGGTCAAGTCAGTCCGGGCCTACAGCTTCTGCCTGAACGTATCGACGAAGCGCGGATGGTTCAGTCAATGGTCACGTGCGTGCGAAAAACGCCTGGGCGTGATCCGGCCGGCGCAGTTTCCGTCGAAACCGGAGTTGTTCGCGCCCGCCAATCGGTCGGCACCGGTGCTCACCCTGGAGGCGCCAACACTGAAGTTGCCAGCGCGTTAGCCGCTGTCGTTAGCCCGGTGACTTGGGCGTCCACACGGAGTCGCCGTCGCGGTCGAACATGAGCGGACTCGTGAACGAGCTGCCGGGGCCGTCCAGCACCGGTGAGCCCGACGGTCCGGCATCGACGACGACGACGAAGAAACCGTCGGTGGTGCCGAGGGGCACGGTGACACTGGCGTCGTAGCGCACGACGTTGGTGTCGCCGCCGTCCAGATTCACGCTGAGCGCCTCGACCTGGCCAGCGAATATGCGAATGCGCGACAACTGCATCCACGGCGCGGCCTGCACCTTGATGTGGATCGTCGCGTTGGTTTCGCCCGACAGGTTGACCAGTGCGCCCAGGGCGCTCGGCGAACCGGTGCCGGGATCCTCGATGGAGGCGGTGACGAACGCGCCCTGAGACACCACCACTTTGCGCTCGCGCAGTGCCTGGTCCACGGCGGCCAGGTCGACTGTGCTCGGGTCGTCATTGCCCGGGCCCACGTATACATACGTGCGTGCCTCGCCCGCGTAGCGCGACTTTCCGTGAGAGTCGCTGCTGCCTGTCGGCGTCACGGGATGACCGAACGCGACCATTGATAGCCAGTCGGCCAGGGCGGATTCAAACTCGTCGTCGCTGATATCGTTCGCTACTTCCATGGCGTCGAAGTTCAGGTCGTCGAAGTCGGCGTCGGGAAAGCCAACCAGGGCCGGGTCCACAGTCGCGCGGCCTAGAGTCGGGTTGTATTCGATGATGTTGAACAGATCCATGTTGCTCAGGCGCGGATGATTGAGCTGGATGACGATGTTCGAGTCCCGGGCGCGCATAAGTGCGAACGTGGCATCGGGGGCAAGGCCGTACCACTTGAACGCACCGCCGCCCCCCAGGTCATAGTCGGGCTGCATCGGCCAGGCGTTGGCGTGTCCCCATGCAAGGCTCGTGGTTTCGACACCGATCCGGTAGGCGACCCAGTCGCCCAGTCCCAGAGCGGCCACGTAGGGACCATAGTCAGTGACGAAGTCGTGATCCGTCGACACAGCGACCTCGACGCCTTCGCCCGCGACCGCTGACAACCGCTCGGTCAGGGGAATGCTCGAATCGATGGACATCTCGCTGTGCAAATGGGTGTCCACAGCGATCCAACCGCTGGTGTCCACGACCCGGGTGAGCACCGCCTCCACATTCGTCGTCGCAGCGTCGGTGATGACAAGAGGGTCGACGGTGAACGCGTCGTACTCCATGCCGCGAGAGACGTCGACCGTGTACTGGCCAGGCGGCAGTGCAATATCGAGCACGCCGGAAACGTCGGTGTACTCGATACGCTTGTCCGCGCTGCGGATCAATACGCGCGCGGGCAGGGGAGTGTCGCCATCGTCTTTTGCACTGACGACCAGCCTGCCGGAACCGCCGGCGGTCAGGTCCTGGGTGTGTTGGCCACCCGCGCTAACCGTGAGCGCTTGCGCCGGCATCACGGCATGACCGGGTGAACCGGCGGCCAATGTGTAGTCGCCGACGGGCAGGTCAAGCGCGTAGGCTCCCTGGGCGTTCGCCCGGGCGACAGTGAACGGCTCGCCGGAGCTGTTGTAGACCTCGACATTGATGCCCGGCGCGGTCGTGCCGCTCACGCTGCCGACGCTCACTTCGCGCAAGCTCCACGCGGTGTCGGTCACTGACGATACGGAACCATCGCCGATGATGAAAAAGCGGTCTATAGGGTTGTCGGTTCCAACCGTCACGTTCGGCCCGAGGCCCATGGTCAGGTTGGCGATGCTAAGCAGTTGGAGTGATGACGTGTTGCCCGGGTAGGTGATGCCGTATGACGATGACGTTCCGGTCGTCGCCATGAGCTCACCCGCCCCGGTCCCCTCGAGCAAGCCCACACCGGGCGCCCAGTTGAGCGCATGTCCGCCGTAGGAGAAGATGTCGCCGAGCTGCACAGTCGGTCGCGGCTTATCGCCATCGCGATGCAGGTACGTGCGCACGAGCACGTGGGTGCTGTCTGGTTCCAAGATGTAGCGGGTCTCGATCACAGAGGCGACCGTTTGCACATTGACCGCGGCGCCTAGCAGTGGGACCGGTCGGGCTGGGCCGCGCACAACGACCGTGGCTGGTCCGTCGTCGCCGGCTTCGGTGATCACAATCTCGGTGGACTGGGCGACGTTGAACTCGACCAGGGTCGACAGTTCGCGCAGCAGGTCTTCGCCATCGACACGTGCGGCGTCCACGATGCCGCCGTAGCCCGTGCCGGGAAATACGTAGCCCTCGCCGAACGCGCGAATGACCACCTTGATCCGTGAATTCTCGAGCACGATGTCGTTGATGCGGCCGCTGGTCAGGGCGCCCTGGGTTAGTTCCTCGGCGCACGCTACGCGCTTTGCCCGGGTTTGCCCGGCGCTGAGCGCATCGGGCATGCAACCGGTGAGTACCGCGGGATCTTCGACCAACGGTTGCGGGCCGCTCAAGTGGCCATCGTCATCGCCGCACCCTGGCAACGTGGCCGTCAAGACAAGTAGCGCTGCCGCGAGCCGTGTCGTCATCGCATCCCCCGAGGACCAGCATTGCCCGTGCTCTGGCGAAATACAAGGGGTGCCGTAACCGGCAGAGTTCTCTCGTGAAGCTAGCCGTTCGCGTCGGGATCCGGCGGCTGCCAATAGTCGGAGATTCGGATACTGCGGGGCGCATCTGCTGTGGCCGCGATGCGCATGAGCGCGTCGTTGACCGGTGTTGGCATGCCCAGCTTCGTACCGAGCTCACAGATGTAACCGTTCAGATAGGGAAGCTCGGTGGCGGTGTTGCGCGCCGCGCTCTGCCAGGTCGAGCCGCCCGGGCGGGCCTCGCCGTCGATCTTGCCGTGGGTCATCCTGCTTTGCATGTCGTCGAACAGCTCCCGTCGGGGCATGAATGCAATGCCGGCCGCACGCAGGCACTCTCCGCCTTCGGCCATGGCTGCTCGGTACATTGGGCTCAGGGAGTCGTCGCGAATACAATACGCGTCGAGCACGTTGCCCAGGTTACCCAGCAGTTTGCCGTGCTTGATCTGCATGATGTCGGCGACCGCTTCGGCGTCCAGGCCGGCGCGAGTCAGGTCCGCGGCGATGGGCTCGGCGAGATTGCCAGGACCTGCATAGCTTCCCAGCCTCAGCACTGCCGCCGGCTCGGCGTATGCGGCGACGACGCCTGGGTGCAGATGCACCGCCGGCGTCCACACCATCATCCCGTAGACATCCTCGAATCGCTCGGCGGCCGCGGGCTCATTCGTTACGCCGTTCTGGGCGCAAACGATCGGGACGTGTGTGGGCACAGCCGCCAGCGCGGCGACGGTGTCCTGAGACTTCACACACAGCAGAAGAACATCCTGGTCACGCCAGCCCACGCCCTCCGGCGACTCGAACACATCGAATCTCGTTGTACGCGAGCCAACGGGTGTGCGCAGGGTCAGCCCGTCCTGCCGGACCGCGCGAGCATGTTCGTTGCGCGCGATGAGTACGACGTCACCGCCGGATTCCGCCAACGAAATTCCCAGGGTTCCGCCGACCGCGCCGGCACCTAACACCACGTAGCGCACGTTGGCAGCCTATCAGAAATGCCAGGTTGCTGGCCTAGGTGAGATTTGCCTCGCGCCGCCAAACCCCTGTGCTACCACCTTCGCATGCGGGTGCCCGTGGCATTGCTGTTTCTGGTTTCGGCGGCTTCCTACTACGCGGCATCTGCGAGTGCCGCTCCACCCACGCTCACACCGACGGGCGAACTGATTCCCAACGGCGTGTGCGTACGCTTTATGGATATCATGCGCACAGGCGGAGGCAGCGTCGCCGATGGCAAGGCCGAGCGCATCGCCACCATGGCCTACGATGCCAAGCGCCGGCGCGTCGGCGAGCGTTGGTGGGGGTTCGACACGCCGTTGCGGATCGTCAAACACACCTACAACAAGGTCGGCCGGCGTACGCGGACCACGTGGCGTCTGGCCAACAAGCGATTGGTGCTAACGAAGCGGTACCGTTACAACCGCCGCGGTAAGTTGCTGACGACGACCACGTCTTACAAGAGGAGCGGTGAGCGTTGGGTCGACGACGTCCGCTACGACAGACGCGGTCGGGTCGTCCGCCGGCGGGGTTCGATCAATCCCAAGACCGGCAAAGTCTACGCGCCTACGCACCAGTTTTTGTACAAGCACGGCCGCATCGTCACCGAGTTGATCAACCGGGACAACAAGGGCGGCCCCGAGGAGCGACTGTCCTATCAGTACAACGCTCGGGGTGTGTTGATCGCCAAGCTGATGAAACCGGCGAGTCCCAAGTACGCAGAGCAGATGACTGAGTTCAAGTACAACAAGCGCGGTCAGTTGACCGAGCGCAAGGTCACTCATATTTGGCCGAAGCGTGGATCCTGGTCGGGGCCGCGCAAGGTGGAGTCGTTTGCGTACGACGCGGCTGGAAACCTGGTGACCATCGAGCGTCGGGTCACGCCAGGCGGAGTGGTTGGTGTGCGCACGACCTTCGACTACGCGTGTCTAACCGGGGGACGCGCCCGGGTAGTGCCCGCAGAGAAATGTCGTCCTTCGAATTCGAGGTGCGGCACTCCGTAGACGAACCGCGGTTCGCTGCAGCCGAAGTGGCCAGGAAAAGTTCGCAGGCGGGCGAGCGCTCAGCGCCAAATTTTTTGTCCAGATGCTGTTTGCACCGTACGCTGGGTATGTGCAGTTACAAAAACGTCGGAGCAGTCGCCCACAGTCGGCGTTCACACTTATCGAACTGATGATCGTCGTTGCGATCATCGGCATCCTCGCGGCGATCGCGATTCCGTCCTTGCTCAAGTATCAGAGCAAGTCCAAAACGTCCGAAGCGCGTAAGTTCGTCAAGAAGATCTACGACGGGGCGCGGACTTACTACATGGACCAGGGCGGCGTTCGCGGCATGCAACAAATTCCGAAACAGTTCCCGATGCCGTCGCAAGATCCGACACCGGCCCTGGGCACGTGCTGCGCTGGCGGCAATGATCGCTGCGAGCCGCAAACGGCGTTGTGGACGAGCGTTGTGTGGACTGCGCTGCATTTCTCCGTCGACGACCCACACTACTTTATGTACTCGTACTCAGGTTCGCCGACCGCGTTTACCGCGCGAGCTAATGGCGACCTGGACTGCGACGCGGTCTACTCGACGTACGAGATGCGCGGCATCATCGATGCGCAGTACGCCGACGGGCCGGCTGGCAACGCGAGCCTGTACCGCGAACAACCCCTCGAGTAGCCGGCCCCCTAGAACAGCCGCTGACAAGTGCTGGGAAGGAAAAATCCCCGCAATCGTTGGAGATGTGCTACATCGGCCGTTCTGCCATGAAACACGCAACTCCATTCACAGATGTACCCGCCGGGCTCGCACCCGCTCTTGAAGCTAAAGGTTTCAGTGAGTTAACCGTAGTGCAGAAGGCCGTCTTGGCGCCAGAATTGGCCGGACGCGACCTCTGCATCTCGTCGCAGACCGGATCAGGCAAGACAGTTGCGCTCGGTTTCATGGTCGCGGGCGACCTGGATCTCACCGCCAAGCCCGGCAAGAGCAAGAACGCCCGGCCGCAAGTCCTGGTCATCGCACCGACCCGCGAGCTCGCCCATCAGATCGGAAAAGAGCTGACCTGGCTATTCGCTGGTGTTGGCGCGCGGCTCGCCGTCATTACTGGCGGCACCCAATATGGCCGCGACTTCGACTCGCTCAAGCGCGCGCCACACATCCTCATCGGAACCCCGGGCCGGTTGCTCGACCATATTCGTCGCAACTCGGTCGACCTGTCGGCGCTCAAGTCGCTCGTCATGGACGAAGCCGATCAGATGCTCGATATGGGCTTCCGCGACGAGCTCGAAGCCATTCTCGATCGCACCCCCGCCGAGCGGCGCACGCACTTGGTGTCGGCGACGCTTCCCCGCGAAGTGCTCGGCCTGGCGCGGCGCTATCAGACTGACGCGGTTCAGGTTCAGGGGACCCGTCGCGGCGCGGCCAATGACGACATTGAGCATGTCGGCTATGTCGTTCGTGTTCAGGACAAAGTCTCGGCACTCATCAACCTGTTGCTGGCATCCCCCGGCGAGCGCGCATTGGTATTCGTGCGCACCCGCGTCGGTACGTCGCAGCTCGCCCTCGAGTTGTCAGCCAACGGTTTCTCCGCTGCGGGTCTGAGCGGCGATATGGGCCAGCAAGAGCGCACTGCCACACTGACCGCCTTCCGCACCAATGCGGTGAGCGTTCTTGTGGCGACCGATGTCGCGGCACGAGGGCTCGATATCACCGATGTCTCGCGGGTCATCCACTTTGATCTGCCCGAGAACGGCGAAGCGTTTACTCATCGCAGTGGTCGCACCGGTCGCGCCGGTAACAAGGGAACGAGCATCATGCTCGTTCCGCCCAGCGCGCGCCGTCGTGTACAGCATCTTCTTCAGCGGACCAAAGTGTCCCTGTCCTACAAAAGCGTTCCCACCGCCGAGCAGATTCGGCGTGGCGGTGACGCTCGCCTGCTCGCGGCGATCACCGCGCAAATCGCTGGCGACGAGCTGAGCCAGCGGGATCTCGCGCGCCAGTTGCTGTCTCAGGGAGATGCAGTCGATGTTATCGCCGCCTTGCTCGACCGAACCAGCCATGTCGGCGCATGCCAGCCGCGGGAGTTGACGCCGGTCAAGGCCACGAAGCACGACGCCAAGAAACCGGCGGCGCGGGGCAGCAATGCTCGCGGTCGCGCATTTGAAGGCACCCGGGGATCTCGCGACTCTCGCGACGAAGGTAAGTACGTTTCGTTCACGATCAGCTTCGGCGAGAAGCATGGTGCAAACGCCAGTCGCCTGCTGGCGATGGTTTGCCGTCGTGGCAACGTGCCCGGACGCTCCGTTGGCGCGATCCGTATCGGCGAGTTCCGCTCCGTTTTCGACGTGGAAGTGGCGGTTGCCGAGAAGTTCGCCAAGGCCTCGGGACGCATCGACAAACGCGAGCCGAACGTCAAGATTCGCCGCTGGAATGATGGGCCGCCCCCCAAGCACCACAAGAACCACAAGCAGCAAGGCTTCAAGGGCCGCGACAAACCGCGGGCCAAGCAGGCGCGAAGAAAGCCTGGCACTGCTACGATGCGTCGGTGACGCACTCGCGACTGTCTCCATTCGTTATCGCAGCGCTAATTAGCGCTACTCTCGGCGTGGCCGGCGTGGCTCATGCCGATGACGTCGGTCCCATAGCGACCGATCGTCCCGGCAACGGCAACGCTTCCAGCACGGTACCCAAGCACCGGCTCCAGATCGAAACTAGCGCAAGCTATCTACGGTCCGACGCTGGCGCGGTCACGGTGCAACAGATCACATTGCCGACGCTGGTGCGATTCGGTCTGCTCGACTCCGTCGAAGTGCGCGTGGGTTCGAGCATCGTCGGTATCGATGCCACGAGCGGTAGCGACGAAGGTCCGGCACTCACCGATACCCTGGTCGGCGCGAAGGTCCAGCTAGCGGAGAACGCCGGAACGAAACCGCAGCTAGCGGTCATGGTCGACGTGACTCTGCCTACCGGCGACGGCGGCTTTACCGGCGACAAGGTAGTTCCGGAAGCACGAGTGGCAGCGGCGTGGAGTTTGCCCAGCAACTTCGGCTTTCTGATCAATGCTGGCGGCGATTTGCCCGAGGCGGCCGGCGATCGGTTCGTGCGTTTGCTGTACGTGGCGAACCTCGGCTACACACCTGCGAGCTTGCTCGACGGTCGGTTGTCCGTATTCGTCGAATCGTTTGGTCGGCTCTCGTTGGACTCGGACCAGGCGCACGTGGTGCAGGTGGATCTCGGTGCCGCGTATTCACTGAATCCCAACTTGCAGCTGGATTTCTTTACTCAGCATGGCCTGTCCGATGGCGCCCCGGATTTTCAGATCGCTGTTGGCGTCAGCGCCCGACTCTGAGGCCACCGGAGCCACTAATCCGCCAACGGTGTTGGCGGTAGAGACAACTCGGAACCAGTCGCGCACCTATTATTAGAGAGTTGCCGTGGCGCGATACTTGCTTAGCTATGGGCAACCGATGCTGCGTTCACTCCCCATCCTGGTCTTGCTGGCAACCGTGGCCTGTCTCAACGGCGATGATGATCTGCCGAGTAATCCGTCTGACCAACAGGCGTGCATCGAGGAGATCAAGGACATCCCGGTCCAGATCACTCGCGATATCGACATTCTGTTCGTCATCGATACCTCGGCGACGATGGCTCAGGAGCAGGCGTCTCTGTCGACGAACTACCGCCGGTTGATGAGCTTCCTGGAACAGTATCCGGGCGGGATGCCGAACATCCACGTCGGTGTCATCTCGTCAGACCTTGGCGCTGGCCCTTTTTCGTTTGGCAATTGCACGCCGGGCGGTGACGGCGGCAAGCTGCAAACCACGGCACGGTCGAACTGCACGCCGCCTAATGGTGAGTTCCTGTCCAACATCGGCGCCAGCGACGGCACTGACATCCTGAACTACGACGGTTCCCTACAAGATGCGTTCGCATGCATCGCGGAACTCGGCAGTGATGGTTGCCAATACACCCAGCCGCTGGAGGCGATGCGCCGGGCGCTCGACGGTTCCAATCCTGCCAATGCCGGCTTTCTTCGCGACGACGCGTTTCTCATGGTGGTATTCGTGACCGACCAGGATGACTGTTCGGCGTCCGACACGGCGATTTTTGATCCGGACGCGACCGGCCTGGGCGCGGCGACGAGCTTTCGTTGCTTCGAGCACGGCGTTCAATGCGACCCGGACACGCCACAGGTTGCCGGTGACAAACAGTCGTGCGTGCCCCGCGCGGACTCGGCGTTCATCGCTGATGTGGACCAGTACGTGGATTTCTTGAAGGGCCTCAAGCCGGACCCGAACATGGTGGTGCTCGGCGCTATCATCGGCGGCTACGCCGTTAGTGTTGGCAGCGATGGCTCGGGCAACCCCAGCCTCGAGCCGTCCTGTTCGTCAGCCACGGGCGAAGCAGCCCCGGCGCCACGATTGGGCTACCTGTTGGAGCAGTTTCCGCTGCGAAACAGCGTCGCGAGCATGTGCGAGGAGAATCAGGCTGAGGCGTTTCTGATTCTGACGCCGTTCCACTCATTGGAGGGGCCGCCATGCATGCTCGGCGAACTTGATCTCGATCCGGACGAGCCCGGTGTGCAGTACGAGTGTATCGTCTCCGAGATACGCGGCGACGGGACCAGTGAGCGCACCGAAACCCTTGTACCTGAATGTGAGACCGTGCCCCCGGTCGCCGGCCAGTTGCCATGTTGGTATTTCGACGATGAGCCCGGGTTCTGCCCCGACACGCCGACGGGCTTGTACATCCGGATAGAACGCGGCCGGGTTAGCGTCCCCAGCGGTAGCCACGGCATCGTGCGTTGCGCGGCTTCTATCTGCGAACCGGAAACCCCGTAGACCGCGGCAGCGCGCTGCGGTAAAACGCGGCATGATCGATCACCTCAGCACCTCCGCCATCGATTTTGACGCCACGCAGAAGTTCTACGACGCGGTGTTTGCCACCCTCGGCTACGAGCGCAACGTCGACATGGTCACCTCGTGGGATCCGGAGAACCCGACGCGCCGCATATGTGCGTACGGCCCGGGCCAGAAACCGACGTTCTGGGTTGGCGAGGCTGGCGAAGCGAACGGTAGTCGGCACGTTGCGTTCGTCGCTGCTGATCGTGCTGCGGTCGATGCGTTCCATGCGGCCGGCCTGGAAGCGGGCGGCAAAGACAACGGTGCACCGGGCGAGCGGCCGCAATATCATCCGGGCTACTACGGTGCGTTCCTAATCGACCCGGACGGGAACAACGTCGAAGCCGTTTGCCACGGCTAGGCTAACTACTTCCTGCACGCTCGGCGGTAGCCGAGTTTGCATGACTTGCGATACCAGGTGCGCGCCATGGTCTTGCTCGGCGTTTTTCCGCCGGTGCCGGTTTCGTATGCGTGGCCGACGTAGAAGCACGCTTGGGCGTTCAGCATGACGCACGCCCTGAGGAAATACGGGAATGCGGCGCGGTGGCCGCCGGCGAGTCCTCCCTGGCCGCGAGCGTAGATGATGCCCAGATTCGAACATCCGCTCGAGTCGCGCTTGTCGCATGCTTGGCGGTAAAGAGCCGCTGCCTTGGTCAGGTCTTTTGCGTGGCCGCCTTCTCCGGTCGCGAAGAGGTAGCCGAGCAAGCGACAGCCAATCGCGTCGCCTGCATCACAGCCCATGCGGAACGCCTTACCTGCTTTGTTGGCGTCTTTGGGCACACCTTTGCCGTCGAGGTGGCGTTCACCGGCTCTCACACAGGCGGCGCCAGCGCCCGCCGTGCAGACGCTCGAGCTGGAGGCCGACGCACTCGCGGGGCCGGCGTGTTTCTTCACGGACCTCTGAAGTGCGATCACGGTGAGCTTGTGGTCACGCTCCATGGGCAGCTTCAGCATGCGTTTTACCGCCCAGTCGAGGTTACGCTTGTGGTCCACCATCAACACCGCGCCTGCCATGCTCACACGTTTCTTGTCTCGCGAGTTGTAGATCGTATCCAGGTGGCGGAGTTGAGTCGCGCTGAGCTTTGCTTCGCTCTTGACCGCGCCCGCGATGGCGTTGAGGAAACGTTCGGTTTTCGCGTCCTTGCCGCGCCACTTGGCGACGGCCATTTGCACTACGGCCTTATTCTCGGCGCCGCCGAGAAGGGCGAGGGTGCGGGCGGCTGCGCTGACCACGACCGGTTCCCGCGAGCGAAGCGCAAGCTGCCGGCTGATCCGCGGGTTGAAGAAGTGCAGATCGCCGAGCAGGAATGCAGCGTGTCGTCTGGCGCCGATAGGCAGCGCACTGCCGACCGTGAGTAACTCGATTTCACCCCGGGCGTTCTCGCCCTTGTTGGCCAGCTCGGTGAGCAGCTTCTTGAGCTTGCTCTCCGAACCACCGGCACGGATTTGTTTGGCGAGCTCTTTGATCGCCGCGGCTCGAACCTTCGGGTCCACGGACGGAGTGGTCGCGACGGGTTTTGTCGCTGGCTTGTCGGCGGGTTTGTCACTCGGCTTGTCAGTTGGCGTCTTCGTCTTCTTGCTCGAAGTCTCGGCCGTCTTGTCCGGCGCAGACGCCTTTGAGCCGCTGGCCTGTCCCCCGGCTCCATGTTTAGGCGCGCCGTCGCATGCGATCAACAACGCCGCCAACCCACACAGCCTCACCCATTTCGTCGTCATCATATTGGCTTAACCCGGCTCGCTCGCTCAGGTCGCGCCACAAGCGAACGAAATGGGGCGCGGTCAGCTAACCACCCGTAAGGAGAGGCCAAATAGTCTGCTCGTCGGCTTCCGCATAATTGCCAAACGTACGATCCTCGGTCGTGGACGAGGGCGAATCATGACGGACTCCAAGCCTCAACCCGTTGCGTTCAGTCGCCGCATTTGGGACCCGCGTTACGCGACGGCGCGCTTGTTGTTGTTCGTCTTGATCGGCGTCGCAGTCACGCTGGCCACACCGTCCCGTTTCGCCTGGCGAGTACGCGCAGTCGCGGGCTGGGATGTAACGGCGCTGCTTCTTCTAGTCGGTGATTGGTGGCACATACTGCGAGCCGACGCGCGCTCCACGGCTCGCCATGCCGCGTCGGAGGACCTGGGCCGATGGCTGGTTTGGCTCGTTGCGTTGGGGGCCGCAGCGTTCAGCCTGTTCTCCGCGCTCTACGTGCTGCGTCAGGCGAAGGCATTCCCCGGTGGCGACGCCAACCTGTGGAGCGGCCTCGCGTTGTTCGGCGTGTTCCTGGCGTGGGCCCTGACCCATACGTCGTACGCCCTGCGCTACGCGCACATGCACTACGGCTCGATGCATCTTAGTGGTTTCAAGTTCCAGGGCGAGCGTCCGCCATGTGAGATCGACTTCGCCTACCTGGCGTTCACCATCGGCATGACGTTCACCGTACCCGACGTGGAGGTAACGAGTGCGCGTACCCGGCGCACGGTGCTGTTTCACGCGATGCTCTCGTTTCTGTATAACCTCACGATCTTGGCGCTCGCGGTGCAACTGGCGTTCACCTGGTTGGCCTGACACCTGCCGCACCGGCCAGCTGAGCAACCGCGATAAAGTGGTTTACATGTGAACTAAAACAGTTTACATGTAAACCAATGGCGAGACATGCAGATCGTCGCTTGGTCCTGCTGCTGTCCAAGGCTCATCACGCGTTGTTTCGCGCGATCGACCGGGGAGCTTCGTCGAGCCTTGGCGTGACCGGTGCTCAAATCGGTCCACTGTTCTTTGTCGCCCGTAACCCGGGCTGCGTGCAGGGCGACGTCGGCAAGGAGCTGGGCATTAACAAGGCCGCCACGAGCAAGCTGATCTCGCGCATGGAGGATGCCGAGCTGATCGAGCGTCGGCCGTCGGAGGAAGACGGCCGCGTTATCACTCTGCATTTGACTCAGCGAGCCCGCTCGGTCATCGATGCGGCGCGTCCCCTGGTGCGCAAGGTCAATAAACAGCTCACGGACGGATTCACCGCCGCGGAGATCGATGTGGTCTCGCGTTTTCTATCTACAGTGTCAGAACGATTCGAGGAGTAGTCATGTCCACCGATATCATTTGTGAAGTTCGCGACCGGGTCCTGCACATCGAGTTCAACCGGCCGAAGAAGAAGAACGCGCTCACGGTGGCCATGTATGGCGCCATGTCCGACGCGCTGGAGAGTGCGGACAAAGACGATAATGTGCGAGTCGCCGTGTTTCGGGGAACCGACGGGTGCTTCACCAGCGGTAACGATATTGGTGACTTCATGAAGGCCCGCGGCGCTGGCGATTTGGAAACAACCGCTCGGTTCTTGCAGGTCCTGGCGGGCTTTTCCAAGCCGGTGGTCGCGCAGGTCGACGGTGTCGCCATCGGTATCGGCACCACGTTGTTGCTCCATTGCGATCTCGTCTACGCCACCGAGCGGGCGCGGTTGAAGATGCCTTTTGTCGACCTGGGCGTCGTGCCCGAGTTCGCGTCGTCGTTGCTGCTGCCCCGCCTGCTTGGTTACCAGCGCACATGCGAGTTGTTGCTGCTGGGCGAGGAGCTTTCTGGGCCGCGAGCACACGACCTGGGCCTCGTGAACGAAGTCGTCGCGGTAGACAAGCTCGACAGTCATGTCGCGGCGAAGATCGAACGACTCGTAACCCGGGCGCCGGGCGCACTTCGCGCCACCAAAGCCTTACTCAAGGCACCCGTCGCCGATGGGGTCAAGGACGCCCTGGTACGCGAAGGCAAGATCTTCGGCGAGCGAATCGCTGGTCCGGAGGCGGTGGAGGCGTTTACCGCGTTCATGCAGCGTCGTCCGGCAGACTTCTCCAAGTTCTAGCCGTCGAACATCGCGTTCAGCGAACTTTGGCCTTTGGTGGTCGGCGAGAGCTGCTAGCATCCGGCGATGCGTTCCGTATTCCGAATTTGCACCGTCTGCGAAGCGACCTGCGGCATCGAAGTCGTCGTTGATGACGACAACCGGGTCGAGTCGATTCGCGGGGACAAGGACGATCCGTTCAGCCGCGGTTACATCTGTCCCAAGGCATACGGGCTGAAATCGCTCGAAGAGGATCCGGACCGGCTCACCCAGCCGATGAAGCGCACCGACTCTGGGTTCGAGCCGATTTCGTGGGACGAGGCGTTCGAGCTGGCGATCAAAGGGATCAACGACGCTCGCGCGAAACACGGTAACAATGGCGTCGGCGCGTACGCTGGGAACCCGAGCGCGCACAGTCTGCACGCCATGCTCTACAGCCCGGTGCTTCTACGGGCTCTGGGCAGCCGGCAGATGTACAGCGCCAGTTCGGCTGACCAGTTGCCCAAGATGATCAGCTCCGGGTTGATGTTTGGCGGTGGTCTGACCGTCCCGGTTCCCGACGTCGATAGAACTGACTATCTGATCATTCTCGGTGGCAACCCGGTGGTGTCCAACGGCAGCTTGATGACGGCGCCGGACATCAAGGACCGGCTCAAGGCGATCGAGGCGAGGGGCGGCAAGGTCGTGGTCGTCGACCCAAGGCGTACGGAGACGGCCGATATCGCCTCGGAACACCAGTTCGTGCGCCCTGGAACCGATGCACTGTTTCTGCTCGCCATGTGCAACGTGATGATAAGCGAAGAGCTCGTGGACCTCGGCGGGGCAGCCGACCACGTGCGCAACTACGAGCGGGCCGTCGAACTCGCCGGGATGTTCCCACCCGAGCGCGTTGCCGAACGTTGCGGAATCGCGGCCGACGACATCCGTCGCATTACGCGTGAGTTCTGCGGGGCCAAGACCGCTGCCTGTTACGGCCGTATCGGCACCACGTGTCAGGAGTTCGGCACCCTCGCGAGCTGGGCCGTTGACCTGGTCAACGTACTGTCGGGCAATCTCGACCGGCCCGGCGGTGCCATGTTCACGAAGCCGGTGGCGACGCGCGGCGCCAACCGGAATCACGGGCGCAAAGGTGGTCGTGGCGTGAAGCTGGGACGCTGGCGCAGCCGGGTGCGAGATTTGCCAGAGTCCTTCGGTGAGCTACCGGTGGCGACGTTGGCCGACGAGATCCTCGAGCCCGGTGACGGACAGATTCGCGCGATGATAACGATCGCCGGGAACCCCCTGGTAAGCGCGCCGAACGTGGCTCGACTCACCGAGGCGTTCGACTCCCTGGATTTTATGGTCTCGGTCGACTTCTACATCAACGAGACGACCCGGTTCGCCAACGTGATTCTGCCGCCGCCATCGCCGCTACAGAAGGACACGTACGACATCGCCCTGTACCAGCTCGCGATTCGTAACGTTGCCAAGTACTCGCCAGCAGCGACGGAGAAACCCGAGGAGCAACCGCACGAGTGGGAGATCCTGTTGCGCCTCGCTCAGGGCGTGATGGGCGCTGAAGGTGTCAGTCTGAAGCAGGCCGATGACTATGTAGTCAGGCAGCTCGTCGACCGCGAAGTTGGTACCGACGGCGGTCGCTGGGATGGATTGTCAGTCGACGAAGTGATGGAGAAGCTGGGCGGGACGCCCGGGCCGGCGCGTTTGCTCGACCTGCTCCTGCGCACGGGCCACTACGGCGACGGCTTCGGCCGCGACGGCGACGGCGTTTCATTGGAAAAACTCGCGGCGGAGAAACACGGGATGGACTTCGGCGCTCTGGTGTCGCAGTTGCCGGACATCTTGCGCACCCCGGACGCGTTGATCGACCTCGCGCCGCAGCCGATCGCCGACGATGTCACGCGATTGGACTCCGCCCTGTCAGCGTCAACCCCGGCACATGTATTGATCGGCCGTCGCCACCTACGCTCTAACAACTCGTGGATGCACAACTTGACCCCGCTGGTGAAGGGCAAGCCCAGGTGCACGCTGCTCATGCACCCCGACGATGCGAGCACCCTGGGGGTGAGCAGCGGTGATCTCGTTCGGGTGGCCAGTCGAGTGGGCAGCGTTAGCGCTCCAGCCGAGGTCACCGATGAGATCATGGCCGGCGTTGTTTCGCTGCCCCATGGTTGGGGACACGACGTGGACGGTGTCGAGATGAGCGTTGCCCAGGCGAATGCGGGGGTCAACGTCAATATCCTGTCGGACGACCACGCCGTCGATCCTCTGAGTGGCAACGTTGCGTTCAACGGTGTGCCGGTCAGTCTGTCTCGCGACGGCGCGTAGTCCGCGGCGGCGGACGAACAGCTACGGCTGCAGGGTGTCGACGGTGACGCTGTGGCTGGTTTCCCAGTCGAACGTGATCTCGTATGCATCACCGCTGGCGCCGAAGATCTCGAACCGGCTCGGCGGTGCTACCGCGTAACCCTCGAAGTAACGGAACGCTTCGATGACCGGGCTCGCGGGTACCTCATCGCCGGCGTTGTCCATCAGACCGATGGGCCGCGGGGGACCCGCTGATCCTGCGATGTCGAGAATATCTGCGTCCAGGGCAGTGGCAAGACGGGTGGGATCAAGTGTGAGCAAGTCGTCGCCCAGGGAATACGCCGGACCGGCGAGGGCGGCGGAGACGGCGCCCGCCCTGGCTTCGTCGGCGGTGTACGGCGCACGTAGTTGGACCTGGTCGGCGTCGAGCCAGACCAGCGGAAACAGATGCGCCCGGTTGGCCAGGTTACGTGTCGCTGCCGCGACCAGGCTCCATTGCAAGTCGAACCCCTCGAACGCGGTGTCCGGGCCAATGCGCAATGAATCCGCCAGACCGATGAGAGGCAACGTGGGCGCGCCGCAGCCGTTGATGATCGAATTGTCCCCAGCGACTTCGCGGATTTTTTCGAGGCCCGCGCGCAGCGCCTGGATCCCGGTGACGTTCTGCGATCGTCCACCGGCCAGCGCCCCCGCGTAGAGGAAATCGAGTTTGAAGAAGGTATAGCCCGCCTCGGCGAGTGCCTGGATTTCGTCGGTAACGATGGCCATGGACGCGGGGTTCGTGCCATCGAGTACGTAGTATTCTCGGGTGCTGCCGCTGCGCATGTGCACCAACGGAGTCCCGTTTGGGCCCTGGACGAACAGCGACGGATCGCTGTTGGCGGCGTCGGACATGAGGTCGACGAGGAACGGGGCTAACCAAATGCCGGCGACCAGTCCGCGTCCGGTGATGTCTGCAGCGATTGGCGCCATGCCGTTGGGGAAGCGCGCGTTGGCTTGCCAGTCGCCCCATTCGATTTGCCAGCCGTCATCGATTTCGACAAGCGTCATGCCCACGGGTGCCAGGTCGGTCTCGATCTTGCTGGCGTGGTCCAGGATGAACGTTTCGTCGATGTCGGCGAAGTGCTCATTCCAAGAGAACCAACCAGCGGGAGGTTTCTTCGGCGTGAAGCCATCGCCGGCGTGCTCGGCCACCAGTTGTGCGGACAGCATGTCCATGGCGAGTTCTGGCGTGGGCGCGCTGGCGATGTACAGGGCCTCGCTGTGGCTGGTGCCCGCATCAACCGGCAGGGGCTCGCGTTGGGCACCGTATACGACGGTGATCTCACTGCTGCTCGTACCATCGTACGTGGCTGCGATGCCCGTGTTGGCCACTTTCGCACTCAGTGTCGCGATGATCAGAACGTCGCCGTCGCTGCCGTTGCGAAAGAGTGCACTGTTGAACGATACGCCGCGTGCTTCGTGAATCGGATCGCCGGTGCGCGCGGCTTCCATGAGCGGTGCACCATCGGGGTCCATCGGGATCGAGCGCGGGATGAGGACGGTGCCGGTGAAACTCCACGATTGGTATCCCTGGTGGAGCATGCGATCGGCGAGCACATCGGGAACGACCAACTCGAACCCTTCGACTTCTCCTTGCGCCGATAACTCGATGCGGTGACCGCCGTCGGCAAGGGCGTCGGACACCAGGTTCGGGGCATCGCTACCGCCTGCCCATACGCCCTGGCGCCGGGCCCGTAGTGTCACGCCGCGCAAGCACGTGTCGCCTACAGCGAAAGTGTAACTACCGTCGGCGGCGACGCCGGTGGTGCATTCGGTGTCGTCATCACCACAGCCAGAGGGCAGGGCGAGCAGAGCGATGACGACGCTGATCGTATAGAGCCGATGGCACATGTGCGCGGCAGCATAGATCAGACTCGTTCCGTCACCTAACGCTCCGAGCGTTGAGCCGTGTTCTACCGAGCTGCTGCTGCCTGGGCGTCCGCCGGCATTGCGTCTGCCTGCGCGTCTGGCGCCTGAGCCTGGCCCGCGTCCGGAATCAGCGTGAGGTCGGCGTCGACGATTGGCGGAGTGGCGTCCGGGGATTCGTCGATGCGCACTTCGAGACGACACGCGCCCGTGCAGGCGAGGCCGAGTAGTGCAACGATGAGCAATCGCTTCATTTAGCTGTGCTGCCTCCACCCCGGCGTAATTGTTCTTGAAGAGCGCGCTTTGCTTCGCTGCGTAGCGGGCTCTTTGGCCAGCGTCGCAGCCACCAGCGCCAGGCAGCGATTGCGCCAGCTGGATCGCTGATTCTGCGCGCCTTTCTGAATCCCTCGACCTGCCTGCGCAGCTCCGACGTCGTCGGCATGTGGGTACGCGTCGTTGCCGGGCTCGTCGGTGCTGGGCTCTTTGTTGTTGGGGAATTGGTTGCCGGGCTCTTCCGTGCCGTCGGCGTCGGTTCGTCGGGACGCTTGTGGCTGGGCGTGTCGATGTTCCTCGGTTCGGGCTTTGGCAGTGGAAGCATACGCCGCACCGTGCAGCTGGCGCTCGCTGGAACAACCTGCGCACTGCCGGCGAATACACTCACCTGCACCGAGCGTGAGCTGACGCGAACCCGGGCGCGGCCCGAAATGCGCGCTTCACACATGGGGCCCACGACTACGGTCTTGCCACGAACATGGAGTGTTCCGCTGTTGACCTCGAGTCGATCCTGAGCGACGCGGAACGCGGCGGGGCCGGCGATGGTGACCTTGGCGTGGCTCGTTTTCACCGATAGGCGATCGCTCGCAGCCAGTTTCATCGTCGCCGCTCGCGGGGTCGGGGTCGGGGTCGGGGTCGGGGTTGGCGTCTGTGGCTTGACGTCGTCCTTCCCCTGCGCCGCGACCGGAGGCGGTTGCGGCGGTTGCGGCGTCTCTGCCGTATGCCCAGCGGAGCTGCCGACGTTGCTACGCTGCCAAAGCACCAGGCCGAGTGCCACCGCAACCGCCGGAACCAGGAGTACAAGGAGTCGCGAGCGACGATCCGGTAGCAGCAGTTCGTCGTCGATGGCGTTCAGCACTCGGCGTTTGGCGCCGAGTGGCGGCTCCATTTCTCGAAGCCGCTGCAGAACCTGCGGGCGTGGCATCATGGTTCCCCTCCAAACCTGCTGCGCCAAATCGTGGTGAACTTTTCTCGTGCCGCTCGGCGGCGGCTGCGAACAGTGTTGACCGGAATCTTCAGTAGCTCAGCGGCTTCGCGCGGGCTGCACTCTTCGATGTCGCACAACACCAGGACATCCCGATGTCGAGAGTTGAGCCCATTGAGCACTTCGCGAATGCGGTCGAGCTCTTCCGAAACCACCGCGTTGCGTTCCGGGGTCATGACCGGCAATGGTGCGGCGACGCGGATGTCGCGCAACAGCCAGCGCTTTGCTTCGCGCACTCGCCGCCAACGTCGGTGTTGAGCGACGACGCGTACAGCGATGCCGCGCAACCACGCGCCCGGGTTGCGCACTTCTTCGACCTCGGTGATGCGGCGAAACGCTACGATGAACGCGCGCTGGGTGATGTCTTCGACCTCGCCAGGTTCGACGCCGAAACGACAGACCAGTCGGTACACCCGATCGAAGTGCTGATCGTATAAGAGCCGCCACGCTGCTTCGCGCTCGGCGCTACGTTCGGAGCGCAGAAGCGCACCGAGCGTATCGGAACTGGCACTGGTCGCAGCGTTGGAGGAGTCCACCTCTCTGCTAGTGACCTCAGCGACCGACATTGATCACCTTATTTGCACCCCGATGCTCAAGGACGTTGCCCCGCGGGGAGATTTGCCCACAATTCCATGAGTTGCGGACGTATAGGTGTCGGCGATCGGAAAGATGCGCAGGCCAAGCTCCGCTCGAAGTGACACCCGATCGGTCATGCGAACGCCCGCGGCCAGTGAGCCGGTCAGAGTTGGCAATAAGCGTGTGGCCGTGCCCACCGACGCCACATCCACCGTGGATATGGCAGCGCCCGCGCCGATGGCTGGCCTCCACCACAATCGCTTGCCCGCCATGGTTCGGGTGAGCGAGACGTTTGCGGCTGTCTCGGTCCGGCGGAGCACTTGCCAACTGGGGTACTCGGCGGTGCCGTCTTGAGTGAAGGCGATGCGCGCACCCCAGCCATCGGCTCGTTCGAAGCCGACGTCCAGCTGCCCGAAACCGGCGCGTGCGTCTGGACCGAACGTGGAGTTGAAACCTGCGGCGAGGCCAAGGCGCCAGCGCGACCGGGCAGGGCGCTGCGTGATCGGCGTCTCTCGCGGCGGCGTGATCCCGGCGACCGCGTCCGGGTCGAAGCTCGCAGGGTCGTAGGGCACAACGCGTTTTACTGGGACGCGCTGGGCGGGCGGTTTCGACCCGCGTGCTCGAACGTAGGTCGCCGTGATCAACGCAAACGTATCGGCGATGGCGTCGCAGTCGTTGCTGAACACCTCACGAGTGATCGTGGTCTCGGTCCCGTCCTGACTGATGATCAGGCGGGCGCCGTTCAAGTGGGTGGCTACGCTCAGCAACCAGGGCGCGTTCGGGTTCTGGCTGACGGCGATCTTCTCCTTGACCAGAGCAGTGCGCACGGCGTCCGCCGATGGGCACGCCCCAGCGACGCTCAGCGTGACCTTTGGTTGCGCGCGGGCAGTTGCTGCGTTGACGACAACGGTCAACGCGAGCAGCGCGCAACTACAAAGGCCTCGCCGGGACACGCGCAAGCCTAGCCCAGACAATCGACGGGGGGTATGTCGATGTTTCGCCAGTCGCATCTGTCACTCACAGTCGCTGAACTCCCACGACTCGCAGCTGCACGTGCCGTCTGGGTAGCATTGACAGTTGACGCCTTCGTAGAACGCTTCGCATTCGGGGGTGACCACGCATATAGCCTCGCTGGTGATGGCCTGGCAATCCACACCGACGCCAGCGTCGGGTTCAATCTGGGAAGCGTCCACACCGCCACCCGCGTCGATTGGCTGTGTTCCACCGTCAACTACCGGCACGGTTCCACCGTCAACTGGCTGCGGTCCGGCATCGGCCACTGGCGTGCCACCGTCACCCGTTTGCCAGGGACCAGCGTCCGGAGTTTGCCAGGTATTTGCGTCCGCCGGCTGGGCGTCGATCTGCCACAGCCCAGCGTCTACCTCCCACCAGTCGTTCGCATCAGGGGGAGCGGGCGTGCCGTTGCTGGTACCAACATCGAGAGTGCAACCAACCGTCGCGGCGCAGAACGCACCGAGAATCATCATTTCGAGACGCATTTCGGACCTCCACTAAAGAAGTGGCCGGTCACGCTCGAATCGATCGGAAAATCTTCGCGCTGCTCTCGTTTATGCTGTTTGCTCGCTCGCGGACCCCCACCGCGGGTGATTTCGCGACTTTGGTGCGGGCGGTGACGCCATTAGTTCGACCATCGTCGGCGCCCCGCGGCTTGGTCCGCCGACTGGTAGAGGCCATAGTCTGCGCATGTCAGAGAACGTCGTTGTCATCACTGGTTGCTCCACCGGCATTGGCCGCGCCCTGGCCCTGGAGTTTCACGCGCGGAAGATGCGAGTCGTCGCGACGGCACGCAAACTCGAGTCCCTCTCAGCCCTGGCCGAAGCGGGTATGGGGACCGTCGCGCTGGACGTCAACGACGGCGACAGCGTGAGTGCTGCCGTGAAGCAAATCGTCGACGCCGAGGGCCGCATCGACATGCTCGTGAACAACGCCGGCGTCAACCGATTCGGCCCGGTGTTAGAGCAGCCCATGGAAGAGCTGCGTCAGATCATGGAGACGAATGTGCTGGGCCTCATCGCGATGACCCAGGCAGTGTTTCCGCATATGGCCGATCGCCGTTCCGGCCACATCATCAACATCGGCAGCGTGGCTGGGGTGCTTCGAACCCCGTGGGCCGGCGCGTACTGCGCGTCCAAAGCGGCCGTGCACATGGTGTCTGACGTCATGCGTTTGGAGTTGGCACCGTTTGGTGTTCACGTGACCGTCGTGCAACCTGGTGCCGTGCGCTCCAGTATCGTCGCCAACGCTGAGTCCACTGCCCGGTACAAAGATGAGTCGTCGCGCTATAGCGGCGCGCATGACGGAATCGAGTTGCGGGCGAACGCCTCTCAAGTGGATCCGATGGAAGCCGAGGACTTCGCGCGGTCGTTTGTCGACCAGGTCTGTACCGAGCCAGCGCCGCGCATGTTTCGGCTGGGCGCGGGTGCGGACACGATCGCTCAGCTCGCTCAGCAGCCGGTCGACCAGGTGGATATGATGGTGTCTGCCAGATTTGGCCTCGCGCCACACAGCTTCAAGCCCTGACGGGGCCGTCGGCGTGTAGAATCCCGCATGCTCAAAATGAAACGTTACGGGATCCTGTCGCTCGTGGTCGCGGCCATGTTTGTCGTCGTGGGCTGCAGCAAAGACGACAAAGACAGCAAGTCGAAGACCACGGCCTCGAAGAACGACACGAAGAAGCCGGACGATACGAAGAAGCCGGACGATACGAAGAAGCCGGACGACACGAAGAAGCCGGACGACACGAAGAAGCCGGACGACACGAAGAAGCCGGACGACACGAAGAAGCCGGACGACACGAAGAAGCCGGACGACACGAAGAAGCCGGACGACACGAAGAAGCCGGACGACACGAAGAAGCCGGACGGCCCGCCAGCCAAAGCCGGCGCCAGTGTTGAAGTCACCGGCTTCCACGGCTTGCACGTTCCTGCAGGCGGCAAGACCAAGGCGCCACCCCACGGCGGCACCAAAATGGTGATCTACGGTTACGTGATCGAGCGCGAAGCGTTGAACAAACAACTGCACGCGACCCTTGCGGCTCACAAGTGGACGATCAAGAAAGAGACGAAGTCTCCGCGTGGTTCCGTTCGCATGATGGTCGAAAAGGCCGGTAAGACCCTGCGCATCAGCATCGCCGGTAGCGGCGCCCGCGCGGCGCTGATCATCATGCGCTGAGTGGAGCCGGACACATGAGCGACGCCAACCCACTTATCAGCGATCGCGACATCGAGTTCCTGCTCTACGAGGTGCTCGACGTCGAGGCGTTGTGCAAGCTGCCGTTCTTCGCCGAGCACTCACGGGACACGTTCGATCCCTTCGTCGACGGCGCGCGTCGGCTCGCCCGCAAACAGCTGTACCCGACGTACCGGGCCATGGATATGGAGCCACCTCGGTTCATCGATGGCTCAATCTTGCTCCACCCGCTGGTCAAGAGCATGTACCCGCGCCTGGTCGACCTGGGCGTTCTCAGCGCTACGCGTCCCGAGGACGTCGGCGGCGTGCAGATGCCTCAGGTCGTGGCAGTCATGGGCTCGACCTACTTGATGGCCGCCAACCTGAGCTTGTTCGGCTTCGTCATGCTGACGAACGGCGCGGCGCATCTGATCGAAGCGTTCGGTGACGATTTTTGCAAGCGCGAGTTCATGGAGCGCATGTACAGCGGTGAGTGGACCGGCACTATGGCCCTGACCGAACCACAGGCGGGCAGCAGCCTCGGCGATGTGACCACCCGGGCCACGGCGAACGACGACGGCACGTACTCGATCAAGGGCACCAAGATCTTTATCTCCGGTGGCGATCACGACCTGTCTGAGAACGTGGTCAACATGACTCTTGCGCGAATCGAAGGCGCGCCGGCGGGGACGCGCGGCATTTCCCTGTTCGCAGTACCCAAGCGCCGTCACGAGAATGGCGAACTCGTCGCCAATGATCTGACCACGTCTCAGATGATCCACAAGATCGGCTGGCGCGGTCTACCCAGTGTCGCCCTCAACTTTGGTGACAATGACGACTGCCGCGGCTGGCTCATCGGAGAACCGAACAACGGCCTTCGCTACATGTTCCAAATGATGAACAGCGCGCGTCTGTGGGTCGGCGCTCACGGTGTTGCGACGGCGTCGGTCGCCTATCAACAATCCCTGGCGTACGCCAAGGATCGAACCCAGGGGCGGCCGGCCGGTGTGCGCGATCCGGCGATACAGCCGGTGGCCATTATCGAACACGCGGACGTGCGCCGCATGTTGCTAAAGCAGAAGGCCATCGTCGAAGGTGGGATGAGCGTCATCGGAACCACTGCGCGCTACCTGGACCTGGCCGAGCACGGCGATGGTGCTGCGCAGGAGCAGGCGAATTTGATCGTCGGCTTGCTGACCCCCGTGGCCAAGTCGTTCCCCGCCGAGCGCGGCTTCGAGTCCAATGCGCTGGCGTTACAGATTCACGGCGGCTACGGCTACACCAGCGAGTATCTGCCCGAGTCATGGCTGCGCGACCAGAAGTTGAACTCGATCCACGAAGGCACGACCGGGATCCAGGGACTCGATCTACTCGGGCGCAAAGTCGTCGGCCAGGGCGGGGCCGGCTTGCGAGCGTTGGTGGCGGAAATCGAGATCTCGGTCGAGCAGGCCCGGGAGGCCGACGTGGACGGCACGTGGTGCGACCAACTCGCCGAGTCGTGTCAGACCGTCGCCGGACTCACCATGAATTTGGGCCAAAAAGGCATGACCGGTGACGTCGACGGCATGCTTCGCCACAGCACCGACTACCTGGAGCTGTTCTCGACCTGGGTGGTCGCGTGGCAGTGGCTGAGCCAGGCCGCGGCGGCCAAACGTGGCTTAGCAGCTCGTGCCGACGATGCGTTCTACATGGGAAAACTCGCCGCCGCCCAGTATTGGTTCGCCAACGAGCTGCCCCGGGTGGCGTTGCTGGCAGAGCGCTGCGCCGCGGCCGACGACGCATACGCGCGCATGCAGCCCGACTGGTTCTAAACAGCTGCTCGACGATTCGACCGGCGAACTTTGTTTCGCCGGCGACACCGCGCACGCGCCAAGGTGTTGCTCGCGGGTAACACTGGCCGTGGACAAACGTTAACGCACCCGCATTAGTGTGCGTTTTGACGGCGATTCTGTGCGGTTGCGACGGCGATTCCCGGGCTGGCTCGGTCGTTGCACTGCCGGTGGTCCTTGCCGGGGTGCCTCCCTCGAATGACCAATCAGGAGTTGCTTATGAAATCTATTCTGTCTCGCTCTACTCGCATGATGCTCGTTTCCATTGTTTGCGCCGGCCTCGCCAGCGCGTGTACCGACGAGCCGACCGGTGATGCAACGTTTGCCGGAGCTTCGTCCGCAGAGCGCAACGCGGCCATCGAGCTTGCCCGCGGTTTCTACACCGCCAACGCCATGCTGGCGACCTTCGCCGCTCAGCTCGACAACGCGGAGTTCAACTGCCCGACTCTCGAGCAGCGCGGTGACAGCATCGGCTACATCGGCGGCTGCGCCACCGAAGATGGCAGCGTCTACGCCGGCGAGATGTGGCTCACGAACGTGCCGAGCTTTGCCGATGTGTTCGAGCCGACGTTTGACGCCGACCAGCCGATGAAGCTCGTGTTCGACGGTTTCTCCATGACCCGCGCCGGTATGGTTTTCAGCGTGGATGGCCAGATCGATCAGTCCAGCCCCGACCCGGTTGGGCCGTACACTACATCGACGAACATCGCCGGCAGCCTCGCTGGCGTCGAATTCTCGGTTGGCGATGAGCTTGCCTGCAACGCGTTCGTCGAAGGAGGCCGCGAGTGTGACTACGTCGCGGGTTCGGTCGCCAGCCTGGGAGGCGTTGGCACCTTTACTCTGAGTGGAAAACTCATCACCGGTGATGCAATCGGCGGCTGGCTCGCGCTCGGCGGACTCGATCGCTTGCGCGTTGACTTCGATGCGGCGGTCGATAACTGCGCGCCGTACACCATCGACGATTCACTCACGAGCGACTATTGCTTCGAGGCGCCCGTCGTCGAAGAGAAAGACCCGGTCAAGGTTGTGGTTGTGGGCGAGAGCTGGACCGAGACCGACACGGACAAGACGCTCGTGCTTACGGCGTACATCGAAGGCGACGCCACGACTGTCAGCGTCGACCTGGCCGCAGGCGATACCCGTGAAACCCACCAGATGACATACGCGGGGTACGACGCTCAGGTCGAGAGCCACCTGTGGCGCGTGACTCTTCGCCGCGACGACAACACGAGCGTTCTCGATGGCGAGCAGTCAGTGTTCTACAAAGTGACCGCGGTGCACGACAGCGGCTTCACGTCGTGTGATGTAGATGGTCAGATCGGTTCGCCCTTCGCCGGTGAGTGCAGCCGCGAATAGCGCGGCCCGTTAGTCCGCTCGGAGGCCGGCTGGTTCATATCAGCCGGCCTTTCTTCGTCTGCATGATAGTGCCGATAAGCGCTGTTCAGAACCGAGCCCACTTGTCTCACGTGAGATGCGAAGGCCTCTGTTTTCGGCTACTCGGGTGTCCACCTATGTTGGACGGAGTACACAATATCCTGCAGGTACACGTCTCGCTGAGTTGGAACGAAAGATGCTGGGGCGGGCAATATGATGTTCGCTGGTAACTCTGTTCGCGCGCTGGCTCTTGGGGCCGGCGTCCTATCAATGGCGGCCTGTATGGCCGATGAAGACGGCGGGTCGGTAGCCAAGACCAGCCAGGCGTCCACGTTCAACTGGGGCTCTGACTGCTCGAGTGGCGAAGGCTCCTTCCAACAATTCATTCCGAAGAATGTCACGTCCGAAGTCGGCGTCATTCCCGTCGGCAAACGCAACGTGGCCATCACGCTCAACAGCCCCGCCGACGTCGATGTGCAGCTGATTGAAAAGTCGACGGGCACTAAGATCATCGCGTGGCCGACTGCGCTGCTCAATGGTCCGACGTTCGAGTGCGCCACGTACAAAGGCGTCGAGTACTGCTACTCGGGATACAACGGTGTCGATGGCCAGCTCGGGCACGAGACGATCGAGGTCCGCGGCGATACCAACATCGAGTTGGAAATGAAAGCGTTCGGCTACGCTGCCGGCGACGCCAACGTGACCTACAGCTGGCAGCCATTGCCCACGTGCAACGAAAAAGGCAGCGGCAGCTTCTCGACGACCCTGAGCCAGGGCGCGGTCGACCTCATTGGTGACATTCCGGTCAACAAGATCGGCGTGGAGATTCTCCTCGACTCGAGCCAGGACCTGGACATCCAGTTGTTCGACGGCGAAGTCGCGTTGGTCAAGTGGCCCGACGGTCAGCTGAGCGGCCCCGGCCAGCAGGAGCTGCAGCACAACGGGATGAAGATCACCTGGAGCGGCTACAACGGCACCAACGGTAGCTGGGGCAACGAGTACATCCGCATCGAAGGTCGTGTGAGCTCGAAGCTCACCATGAAGGCGTTCGCCTACGCGTCCGGTTCTGCCGACGTGACCTATGAGTGGGGCATCGGCGCCGGCGACGTGTGCGGCACCCTCGGGGCTGGCGGTTGCGATGACGGCTACGTTTGTAAGAACGGCAACGACGGCAACATCGCCGTGGACAAGCCAGGTAGCTGTCACAACGAGTTCTGGTGTGAGAGCCAGGCCAGCGTTGATCCAACCGGTGAAACCGGCGTTCTTGGCGACTGCCACGGCTTGATTCATCCGGCCACCCCGGGCACCTGGGCATGCGAGAACTTCACCTGCAAATGGGCCAAGGCCTGCTCGCTCGCGAACCAGGACTGCGGAAGCAGTCACGAGTGCCAGATCGGCTGCCCGACTGGCGAGAACTGTGGCATCAACCCGCCCGGCGTCTGCGTTGCTCTTCAGACGTGTTCTCTGGCCAATCAGACATGCCCGAGCGGCTATCAGTGCCAGATCGGCTGCCCGACCCCGGGCAACTGCGGTATCAACCCGCCGGGAGTGTGCCAGCCGCTGTAGGCCGCAACCACCATCTCGTCGTTTGAGATACAGTCCCCCCTATGACACGTTCATCGGGGGGACTTTTTTGTGTCGTGGTCACGGCGGCGCTCGCGCTGTGTTTCGTGACGGCGACCGCGCAAGACTCAGACGCTCGTAGAAGGCCGGCGCCGCGTAAGAGGGTGCGCATCAGCAAGGTGAGTGTGGGCAAAGGGTTGCCCAAACCGATTGTCCGCCGAATCGTTCGTCGCGACCTGCGCAGGATCCGCGCCTGTTTCCCCAGGGGACGGCGCGCGCTCGCCACACGACGAATCCTGGTGTCTTTCACCGTCGGACCACAAGGCAAGGTGATTGTCGCCGGCGTCACCGGCCGCCGGGCAACGGCCCGCTGCGTCCGCCGGGCCATTCGCAGGATCACGTTTCCCCGCCCGGTCGGTGGCGCCATCGTTCCGGTGTTCGTTGAGTTTCGCGTTGGCCGTGGCGTGAATCCGCTGGGGGGGATTGTCGGCGGCCCGATAGGCAACCCGGCTGTTGGTAACCCGGGGCTGCCGCGGCCTGGGCTCGGGGGTGTCAGGCGACCGCTCGCGCCGCGAATCAGTTACTACTGGCCGTCACTCCGTGTGGTCGGCTCGCTGGACAAGGAAATCATAAAGCGCTTTCTCAAGCGTTCAGGACCCCGCGTTCGCAACTGCTACCAACGAGAACTAGTGGTCAACCCCAATCTTCGGGGAACCATGCGGGTGCGCTTCATCATCCTGCCAACTGGCAACACCCGGGCGGCTCGCGTCGCGGGACTCCATCCCAAGGTCGACGCCTGTGTGAAACGAGTTTTCGACAAACTGCGTTTCCTGAAGACACGAGGCGGGGGCATCGTGGTCGTCAAGGTGCAGCTGCGTGCAACTGGAGTGGTGTTGCCAAGCGGCTTCGTCGCATTCCGCGGTTTCAGTGGCCGCGTGGTCAGGGTGAAGAACATGTACGGGGCGTCCCGGCAACCAATTCACGATGGCATTCGACGCAACGAGCGCCGGCTGGGTGGTTGCTATCTTCGCCGTCTCCGGAAGAATCCGCAGCTTCGAGGAGACGTGATGGCCAAGTTTCATGTCGGTGCGAGCGGGGTGGCTACTCGCGTTTCTGCCTGGGGTATGGGCGCTGTGTCCGGGTGTGTCGCCCACGTGTTGCGAACGACGCGGTTCAGGCCGGTGCAAACGAATCGCCGAGGTGGAACCGCTATCGACGCCACTTACAAGTTCCGCTTCCGCGCCAAGAAGTGACACGAGCAAAGCTCCACTGACCGGCCTCGGGCCAGTGGAGCCTGCGTCTATAGTTCGGACAGCCCACCGTCCACGACGTACTCCGAGCCAGTCACGAACGACGCGTCCTGGGACAGGAGGAATCCGGCCACGGCCGCGACTTCTTCGGGACGGCCGAAGCGCGCCAAGGGAACCTGAGCGACGAGTTGCTCGGCGAGTTGACCGATTTCTTCTTCGGACATTCCCGTGCGTGCGAAGAAGTTGCTGTCAATCGGCCCAGGACTCACCGCGTTGACTCGAATGTTGCGCGGCGCCAGTTCTCGAGCGAGTACCCGCGTAATCGTGCGCAACGATCCTTTGGTGGAGGAGTACACGGACAAGCCGGGGATGCCGACGTCGCGGGCTACGGAGGTGTTGAACACAACCGAGCCGCCATCGACGAGCACAGCGCTGAGCGCTTTGAGCTGGAGTAGCGGCCCACGAACATTGACAGCGTAAGTGCGCTCGAATTCCTCAACGCTCAGTTCTTCCAAACCCTGGAATCGACCGATTCCGGCGTTGAGGAACACGCCATCGAGCTGGCCGAACTCATCCTTGATGCGCTTGCCGAGCTCCTCGGCCGCCGCCGGGTCGGCTGCATCATTGTTGAGGGCAAGAACGCCGAGATCTCGCGCCGCCACTGCAAGACGGTCTGCGTTGGTTCCGGTAATCGCAACCCGGGCACCTCCGTCTACGAGTAGTTTTGCTGTCGCCAGGCCAATGCCGCTGCTCCCGCCGGTAACCAGGTATTTCTTATTCGCGAATCGTGTCATTTGTTCGTCCTTGTCGGTTGGGGGTCGTTTATCTTGTTAGGAACCGATCGGTTCCTAATTGGGTAAAAAGGGGACAAACCTCATGTAAGCACTGACAGAGCCATGTCAACGGTCTCTTTTGCCTGCTTCTTCGTGAGTCCGAGTTTGGCGCGAACCAGAAGGCCGTTGATCAACGTCGTGAGCAAGCGCGCTGCGGTCGCCGGGTCAATGTCGGCCCGCAAGGAACCGTCGGTCACGCCACGTTGGATGACCTCGGCGTACATGGCCTCGATCTGCCGCTGGTGTTGGCGCAAGCGTTTGCGTACATCGTCGTCATGGGGGGCGAGCTCGATCGTGCAGTTGACGCTCATGCATCCTTTGCGCACGCCGCTGCACGTCGCCATCTCGGAGAGGCTCGATAACCACAGCTCGAGTACCTCGCGGCCCGACCTGTCTTGTGTGGCCTTGTCGCGGAACCTGCTACGCCCCGCCTCCAGGTAGTTATTGAGCGCGAGCATGAACAGAGACTTCTTGTCGCCGAAGCCTTTGTAGATGCTGCCCTTGGCCAGGCCAGTGGCCTCCATCAGGTCGGTGATTGAGGTCGCCTCGTAGCCATGAGTCCAGAACACGTCCAGCGCCTTGGCGAGGACTTCCTGTTCATCGAACTCACGAGGCCTGGGCATCTGGCTACACCATAGCCATTAGGAACCGTTCGGTCAATAACGATCGCCGCGGGAGGTGCAACTGCAGGTAGGGGCGGGGGTAATACCCGCCCGCATGGTCATGTGTGTCGTGGGCGCCGCTACTTGGGTTCGTTAACGACGGCCGCTACATCAACATGCCGCCGTTGATGCGAATCACCTGGCCTGTGATGTAGCTGGCTTCGGGGCCGGCGAGGAACGCAACAGCGTCCGCGATTTCGCTCGCAGCACCCATGCGGCCAAGCGGAATGCTGGCGAGCAGGGCTTCTTTGGCGTTCTCCGGCAAAGACTCGCTGGTCATGTCGGTCTCGATGTATCCCGGCGTGATCGCGTTGACGCAAACGCCGCGCGAAGAGAACTCTTTCGCCAACGCTTTGGTCATGCCGATGATGCCAGCTTTGGTCGCCGCGTACGCTGCCTGACCTGCGTTGCCGGCTTCACCAACGACCGAGCTGATGTTGATGATGCGGCCCAGTTTCTTCGCCTTTAGCAGCGGTTTTGCGGCCGCCTGGGTGCAGTGAAATGCGCCGGACAGGTTTACATCCAGACTGCGAGTCCAGTCTTCTTCCTTAAAGCGCAGCATCAAACCGTTGACGGCGATGCCTGCGTTGTTGACCAGGATGTGAAGGCCGCCGTGCTCTTTGGCCAGTGCCTTGATCGCGTCTTGCGCGGCGGCGCGGTCGGCAACATCGAACCCTGCCAACACCGGTTCGCCACCGGCGGCCGTAACCAGTTCGGCGGTTTCTCGAGCGGCGTCTTCACGCGAGCGGTAGTTGATGATGACTTTGGCGCCGCGTTGGCCAAGAGCTTGGCAGATTGCACGGCCGATGCCGCGTGAGCCGCCAGTGACCAGAGCAACGTGGTTTTCGAGGGCTTTGTCGATGATCGCCATGTCGCCAGGTAGCACGATTCTCAACATGGGAAAACCTGCCGAACTCACTGTTTCGCAAAACGTGTAGTATTTGCGCGTGTTGGAACGAAGCCCAGATGGTGCCACGGTGCGACAAGACGACTCCCTCGCGGATTGGTTAGCGCGGGGGCCGTTCACGCTGACCATGTCCTCCGGCTTCTTTGGTTTCTTCGCTCACACCGGAGTCGTTCGCGCACTCGACGAATCCGGGTTCGCACCATCGGCAATCACCGGTTCGAGCGCGGGCGCGTTGGTCGGTGGCATGTTGGCTGGTGGCGTCGACATCGCGACGATGGAGGCGGAGCTCACCGCTCTGACTCGCGCCGATTTCTGGGATCCGCGCCCTGGCTTGGGCTTGCTGCGCGGCAAGGCGTTTCGTCGCATCCTCGATCGCATCCTGGTGAAGTCGCGCATCGAACAGTGCGAGACCTCGGTGGCGATTTCAGTGTTCGACATCATATCGCGGAGCACCCGTGTGCTCACCAGCGGTGACCTCGCGTCCGCAATCCATGCATCGTGCGCGGTGCCGTTCATGTTTCATCCGGTTTGGCGCGAACGTCGCCTGCTCAGCGACGGCGGCGTTTTGGACCGCCACGGACTTGCCGGCGTCCAGCCTGAGGCACGCGTGCTGTATCACCATCTGTCGTCGAAGTCGCCGTGGCGGCGCAAGGCGAGTCGGTCGCTGCGCATACCCAAACGTTCTGGGCTGGCGGCATTGTGTTTCGAGTTACCACGCTCCAACCCGTTTCAACTGGATCGGGGCCGCGACGCAATGTCGGCGGCTCGCGAGTTCACCCTGCGCGCTCTCGAAGCGCCAGCCAACGCGCGCTAGAGCCAGACGATCAGCTGGGTGTAGAGCAGCGTCGCTGGTTCGTTCCGGGTGTCGGGGGCGTCGGTGGCGAACCTGCCCCGGATGAAATGTGCGGCGCCGACTTCGATGCGCAGGTTCTTGGGCACGATGTTCCAGCGCACGCGCAGCTCAGCGTGATGGCCCAGGAACTTGCCGCTATTGCCGTTCGCGTCTCGGACGCCCGAGGTTGTCCAGGAGTCCGTCGCAGAAGCGAGCCAGTACATGCGGTAGACGGCGAACCCGCTGATACGGGGATGCGGTTCGACTTGCACGCGGAGGCCGGGGCTGTTGATGTTGGACCGAGCGAAGGGGCCATAGATGCCGGTCGGGCCCAGGTCGAAACGCCGGCCGCCGAACAAGGTGTCGAAGCGCCCGCTCTTGTCATCGTTGGCATCGGCATCGCCGCTGGCGAAGTCGTGCTGCACGGCCACTCGGGGCTTCCACGGCGTTCGCAGCGTTATGCCGACTTCGCTGTGAACGAAGAACGCCAGGTGATCGAGATCCGTGGTGTCGCCGCCAGCGCTGCTCGCTCGAGTGCTGCCGAGCTGAACGGCCGCCTCGACGTGAGCATCCACCGTGCCCGGCTTGGGTTTGCGCAGCAGCCGCACGCCCGGGGTGTACAACTGGCGGTTGCGACTCGTTCCGACGACTCCGTCGCGCTCGTGCAGGCCGTAGGCGAATGCCTCCAGGCTCGCGCCGTGGAGCGATGCGGGAGAGCGGTAGAACATGGCCCAGAACAAGGTGTCGGTGTTCTCTTCGTCGATTTCGATGTTGTTGTCTCGGATCTCGTCGGCGGTGCTTGGCAGCCGCGACACTGGCAGCACCGCGAACCCTCGTACGGTGTGTTTCGATGCGCTCGTCCACGTCGCATCGACTCCGGTGAACCCGTTGGTGGTGTTGCGATATCCGTTGCGGGCTACGAACCGCCGGCTGCCCATGTCGATGGTCATGCGACCTAGTTTTAGCTTTGCCGTGTCACCGGGCGAGACGAGGTGTCGCAGGCGCAGTCCAACGTGAGCCTGCAGGATGCTCGCCGCGTTGACGATGCCCGTATTCAACGGCGTTTCGTCGCTGGCGAATGCGCGCGAATCTTGAAGCTCGAGCTTGCCGAAGAGCCGGCTGGTGGTCGCCTCCAGCCACATCCGTGTGCGCATGACCAGAGCGCCGGCGTCGCCTGTCGAGCCAGCGCGGAACTGATTGACCAAATGCTCGTACCGTGTGCGCTGGCTCGCGCCCAGGTCTAGCCACTTCGGTACATCGAGCTGTCCGGCGATGCGCCATGGCTTGTCGGCCGGCTTGGCGCCATCCGCGAGCGCCGGATTTGCTTGCCAGGCCAGCGCCACGGCCGTGACCAGCCCCATTGCACAGGCGCGCTTCATCGCCGCGATGATGCCACGATTGCAGCCAGTCGTGCTCTCGTGCTACGAACCGGCCGTGGACAGCATGCGAATTCTTCGGTTGTGGGCGGCCTGTGCTTGGGCCGACAAAGAGATGCACCCGGCCGAGGCGGCGGCGCTGCAGCGCTTCATCGCTGCGAATGACGACCTGACACCGGACCAGCGTACCGAGGCTCAGGCCCTACTCACCGCGGCGCCGGATGTGGATGTTGCCGAAGTTCGCGAGCTCGAGCCGGCAGCTCGTGAGGGTGTCTATCGGGCGGCGTTGGGAATCGTTCGTTTGGACCGAAAGGTCACCGACGATGAAAAGGAATTCCTGGCGAGGTTGCGCGGCTCCCTGGAACTGGACGAAGCCACCATCGAGCGCATCGAAGCGCAGGCGTAAGACGAGCCTTAGCAGTTCCAGCCAGCGAACGTGAAGTCGTCGGACGCTCTCGTCCAACTGAGAAGGCCGTAGTCGTGTTGCGCGCAGTCCCTGGTGTACGCACCGCGACCGCCCCAGCCGCAGCCAATACCACAGCGACCCTTGCAACCGTTGCCACTGCCGCCGGTGCACCAACTACCTTTTCCGGCAGTGCGGTAGTGGCCGTTGCCGATGTACTTTCGAAAGCACCCGCAGCTGATGTGGGTCCAGCCCTTGGCGGCCTGAAACTCGAACGAGCTGAGCTTTACGCCAATGGGAGCGCGGGCCAGATACGCCGTCGCGCGCAGAAGCTGATCCTCGACGATGGTCTTGTCTGGTCCTTCCATGGTGTCGATCAAGGCGAGCGCCAGGGCGGTGAGCGCTGCAACGCGTCCCTCCTCGAGCACCATCGGCGGGATGTCGTACGCCGCTTCGCCGCTGTTCAAGTCGACGTCGAGTCGAATGGTGGTCGAGTCGATGATGAGGTCGAGCTCGATCCGGTTCGCTTCCGGTTCGGCGATGACGAACGCAATGGCGTGTTGCGGCGTGACGAACGTGCCGGCAATCTCAGTACCGGTGAGCAGTGAAAGCTCCAAGCCCTCTACGCGGTCCTCGTTCGGACTGTGTTGCTCCTGGGCGCAGCCCCCGATAAGAGCCGCGGCTAACAATGTCACTACATGTCCTGTTCTCAGCATCTGTCCCTCCTGGTCGAGACAAGTTGCATCAAGTATTCCAGGTAAGGCTCGACACGTCCGTTGCACGCAGGCAGCCTGTAGTAGGTTAATATTGCTCAGTAACGAGATTCAAAAAGGGGACGACGCGCCCACACTTACTCGCCAAGTCGGTGGGGGTAGGTCTGCGCACAAACGTGTGCAGTGTTTTCCGCTGTCCGCATGGTTGGGGCCAATCGCCCAACCGAAACGCACAAGCGTCAGCGGCTGTTCGCGTCGTCCCGCGACAGCACGACTATCGTGGAGATCCCGGTAGGCGTCAGCCACGCTTTGCCCGGGCGCTGGCTATCGAGTTCCAGGCGGGTGGTCGCGTCCGAACTGATTTGGAGTCTGTGATCGCGCAAGGCACGACTGGCCGTGTGCGCCCGCGAAAGTTTGATACTGGTCGCCCGACGCAGCTGCAACAACGCGCGGTCAGTCCGTTCACCGCCGATGGCTTTGACCAACGCTTTGCGCGACGGCTTGGTGAATCGCAGCTTGCTTAGCCGCACCCAGCCCGCGGCGGCCTCGGGGGCGCCGACCAGATAGACGGTCGCGCGAACTGGGCGATCGATGGTGAGTGCTACGACGAGTTGCCCACCGCTGCCGTAGTTGGCGACCTTGCGTATGCGTAAATCGTTCGGCGGGTGGTCTCGGTAGGCGGTGCTCAGTTGCCGGGCGGACTCTTCATAGCCGACCTTTGCTGTCATCGACACGTGCATCGAGCCGCGCTCCGTTGACACGAACACCGCAGGCAGGTCCTTGCTGGTTACCGACGGCCGATTGCCGAACACGACCTCGGGGCTGGCGCGTACGAACAGGGTCGTCGTCAAGACGGTCCCACGTCCACGAACCGGCGCGAGGGCGATGGCGGTCGGGTGCGGCACCAACCAGGCATTGCTGGTCAACTTGTGTGGCCGATCCAGCTGGTTCCATAGTGATTTCAGTCTCGTCGTGAGTCCCAGTTTGGTGGGCGCCTTGGCCAGGGCGTCGTCGATGGCAGCTTGCACGCGGCCCTTGACGATCGGTAGCTCGAGTATGCGTTGCAGGCGAATGTTGAAAGTTAGCTTGCACGGGCGCTGCCACTTCGTCTTCCAACCCGTGCGCTCGAATCGCAGGCTCGGTCCGGGCAGGGTGCGCAGTTTTCCGCGCAGGGTGAACACGACCCGGGGCATAGGCTCGCCGTAGCCACAACCGGTGATACGGCGCGACAGGTTCAACCGGCCTGCGAGGCCACCGACTTTCGCTTTGACCTTGAGCCTGAAGTCGACGCTCACCGCGGCGACCACTTCGTCGCCGGTCATCGTCACCTTCGCGTCGGCGAGATACGCCTCGTAGTCCACCTGTGCTCGAACCTTGGCGATGAAGCGGTCGACCACGTTGAACACCTGGCTGCCTTTGGCAAAGGGCCTGGGTGCGGTCGCCTTGACCAGGGCGATCAGTGGCGCAATGTCGGTGCGCACCTCTACTGGAATAACGGACCGGTGTGCAGTGGTCGGCGCGGCGTCGACGTAGCCGCCAGGTTTCGGCGCGGGTACCGAAACCTGTTTAACGCAACTCGCAAGCAGCAGCAGCTGGACTGGCAGCGACAGTGGCAACAAGCGCCGACGCACGCGTTACTCTACCAGCTCGAACTCGGCGCGGCCGGAGGGTTTTCCGTTGATCAGTAGTTCGATGGCGTGGGTGCCCGGGTAGTGCACTCGCGTCGTGACAGTCTTCATCGAGTGCTTCTTGCGCACGGTCACGGTTTCCCCCGGTCCGAGGCGGAGGGCCTTGAGCTTGAACACCTTCGGCGAGCGCTTGCCATTGGCTTTGACGAAATGCACGGCGTAATCAATGATCACGTTTTGCGTTGCTGTCGAGGTGGACGAAAGCTCGAACTGCAGCTCGACCGCGCCACCTTCGGCGAGGGCTCGAGGTGAAAGTTCGACGTCGCTCACCTTTGCTGCCAGGTCCGAGCCAAAACCAAGCAGCGCCAGGGCGTCGGCGTTTCCGCGTTTGATCAACGTTCGCAGCCCGTGCTTGACCAGGCGCTGCCGATTCACATCCCCGTCGCCGTCGTCGAGCCAGCGGCGACAGATTTCGACGACTCGTTCGGGATGGTCTTTGGCGATGTCGTTGAGGTTGTTGGCTACCGAGCGCCGTACGTATTCGGCCGGGTCGGATTTGAGCTGCTCGAGCAAGGCGATTACCGGCTCCGGGTCGTCTCGAAACTTTCCCAGCCGCATACCCCAGGGCAACAGGGGGCGGGTTCCCTCGGAGACCAATCTGCGCACGTGCTCGCTGGCGTCCTTGGTCCATGTCTCGAGTTCACGCAACGTCTCGTCCGGGTAACGCTCGAGAAACGGCCGGATCGCGAACTCAGCGGAGAACAGGCAGGTCAGTTCGCGCAACGCACTCAAGGAGACTTCGCGGTGGTCGACGCCGTGTTCGCCCACGTAGTCGATGAGTGGCCAGGCGGCGAAGCCTCGCAACCAGCGGTCGTCGCCCGTCCGTTTCTGACCGTCCAGTCGAACTGCCGCGAGCAGGGCCGCAACGGCGCGGTCGAATGGTTGCGGCAGCGAAGCGTGCAAGCAGTCGATGACGTGTCGCACCCGCGCTTTGAGTTCGAGGGCGGCGAGCCCGCGTTGGGCCGCTGTGGCAAACCCATCAGCGTCGAACTCCGGTGATGCTTCGGCGATGGCTGCGGAGATCTGGCGAATGCGTGCTGGGTCGAGCCAGTGCTTGAATGCGCGGGGTTTCGCTCCCATGTCAGTTCCTCGTCGCTTTCCAACCGTGTTTGCGGGCCATGCGCTCGCCGCGCGTACGTAGATGTGGGGCGAGTTCTCCCGCGACACTCTGGCTCAAAGCTGCTGCGAGCGCTTGAGCATTCTCGAACCGGTGATTCGCCGACTTCGCCAGGGCGATGGCAAACACGCGATCGACATCACGATGACCCTCGGTCCACTTGCTCGGTGGTGCCGGCATAGTGTTGACCACGTCGTAGAGCACACCTTCCACCGTCGTACTCTGGTAGAGCGGGTGGCCGGTCAGGGCGCGATAGGCGATGGCGGCCAGGGCGTACACGTCCGCGCGATGATCGACGTCGCTTCCGCGGGCCTGCTCGGCCGACATATATGACGGAGTGCCGATGATGTGGCCATGGGTGAGTTCGTCGCCGGCGCCGATGAGTTTCGATGCGCCGAAGTCCAAGACCTTCCACACTGGCTCATCGTCCGCTTCATGTAGGAATACGTTCTGCGGTTTGAGGTCACGGTGCACGATGCCCGCCGTCTGTGCGGCCTGCAGCGCCGCAGCGACCTGCTTCACCAGGTCGACCACGTCAGTGGCGGGCAAGCGGTCCTTCTGGTGCAGGTAGTAGCTCAAGTCGTGGCCGCTGAGCCGCTCCATCGCCAGGTAAGGGAACGCCGCGTCCTTGTCCGGAATAGCGATAACGTCGACTACGTTGGGCACATTGAGCGCAGCGACGGCGCGAGACTCGCGAATGAACCTCTCCACATGATCCGTCGCTGCCATGATGTTGGGGAACAGGAGTTTGATCGCGGCGATTTCACCAGTCTTGGCGTGCTTGGCTTCGTATACCTCGCCCATCGCACCGCGACCAATCAGGTTGCCGATCTCGAACTCGTCGATCTTGCGATCTGTGTAGCGACCCGGACCGCCAACCCTTGGCCGGTGTAGCTCCGCGCGCGCTTCGGCGACGAGCGCTCCCTGCAGCGCAGCTTTGCGCACGGCTGTTTCCAGCGCGTCTGTCGCTTCAACGAGCTTGCGCCGATTCATGCGGCCGAGGGCGAACGCGTTGATGTACAGGAACAAGACCGCCAGCTGGAGCAATAGTCTGTCCGTGGCGCTGAGGTATTCGGCGTGAACCAATCCGCGGTCCCGGATCACATCGGTAAGTATCAAGCCGACCAGGGCGGCTTGAAACGACACCTGCATGATGATGTTGATCAGCGCGAGCTTCTGGGCCGAGCTCATTGCGTAGGTGTAGATACCTATGGCGATGACGATTGGAAACGGCGAGAACGGGCCGAAGTAGTACAGGGGCGCGATCGCAATGACCCCGCCGATGAGCGCGACCGCCGCAAAGTGCCAATCGCGATACCGAGCCGGCTGTGATGTAACCCAGAGCAGCCAACCACCCAGGGCGATGGCGATGAACGGAACGCTAAAGAAGATTTTCTTTGCGAATGGATCGCCGCCCAGCAGCGGAAGCAAGATGATGCCGAATCCGGCCAGCGCCAGCAGTGCGTATGCGAACGCCCGCACGCGGCCGATTTCTTCGCTGCGCATCGCCACGTCGCGATCGCGGTGGTCGTGCTGGTCTTCGTTGTCGCTGTCGTCGACGCCGTCGGTGTTGGCGCGCACCTTGCCGTGGCCGAGATCGACGGTCTCGGCCTCTGATGCCCGACGCTCATTGACGGGAACAGCCACCCCGCGAATAGTACACGGCCAGAGCGGCCCCTTATGGCGACACGTCCCGGCAATCGAGAACCCTCTAACATGCTTTGACTATCGCAGCTGCGCATTCACAGTGAGTTGCAGTTCCGGCCACGCGCGGTTAGCGTGCCGAGCATGTCACCGTCTCAGAATGTTGCTCTTGCACTGGGCTTCGCGCTGTGCGCTGCGTTGGTAGGTTGCAAGGGTAAGGGTGAGAAGAGCAACGAACAGCCCAGCAAGCAGGGAGCCACCAAGAACGTGAAACGTCCGGTCGATAGCAAGATACCCCTTGAAGCCGTGGCCAAGCGGCCGCGACCAGGCACGTCCATGCCCGGTGCGTTTGCATTCAGCCCCGATGGCAAGGTCATCACGTTCCTCGACTCGGCGGACAAGAGTCTGACGCGCCAGCTGTATCAATTCGATCTGGCGACCAAGAAGCGAAGGACGGTCTTCGACGCGGGCAAGGGAGACACGGAAGAGAATCTGTCCGCCGAAGAAAAGCTGCGCCGCGAGCGACAGCGCATCATGACCGTTGGCGTGACGCGCTACTACTGGTCCAAGTCTGGCGGCAAGCTGATGATTCCTCTGGGTGGCGACATCCACGTGATGGACGGGCTGGCCGGCAAGCTTCGCAAGGTGGTTGATACCCAGGGCAAGCCCGCGCTCGCTCCAAGCTTCAGCCGCGACGGCAAGCATGTGGCCTACGTCCAGGACAACGAGGTCTACGTGGCCAACGTTGAAAATGTCGCGGGCGGTAAACCCGTGCAAGTGAGCAAAGGCGCGCGCGGCACCGGTAAGACTCACGGTCGGGCTGAGTACATCGCCCAGGAAGAGATGGGGCGCTACTCAGGCTTCTGGTGGGCTCGGGACGGAGCGATGGTCGCATTTACCCAGGTCGACGAGACGCACATCCCCGCCTATCGCATCGTGCATCAGGGCAAACAGGCTGTGGGCACCAAGGCCCAGGAAGACCACGGCTACCCATTCGCGGGTAAGGCCAACGCAAAGATCAAACTCGGCGTCGTGTCAGCAAAAGGTGGCGCGACCAGGTGGATGGACCTTGGCGCCAATGAGGACATCTACCTGGCGCGAGTGAACTGGATGCCCGACGGTAGCCTGTGGGCCCAGGTGCAGAATCGCGCGCAGTCTGAGCTCAACCTGATTTGTTTCGATCCGAAGACGGGCAAGGGCACTCGCGTTCTGCAAGAGACGTCCAAAGTGTGGATCAATCTGCACGACGATCTTCGCGCGTTGCCAAAAGCGAGCGGTGATAGCGCTGGTGGCTTTCTCTGGTCGTCGGAACGGGATGGCTTCAAACACCTGTACGTCTACGACAAGGCGGGCAAGCTGCTACGCCAACTCACCAAAGGTGAGTGGATGGTCGACCGGGTGGTGTCGATCAATCAGAAGGCAGGTACGGTGTATTTCACTGCCGCCAAAGACGGTGTGACTGAATCGAACCTGTACTCGGTGCCTCTGGCCGGTGGCGACATAACGCGCATTACCAAGGAACCCGGTTTCCACAGAGTCACCATCGATAAGCAGTTCGTGCACTTCATCGACACCTGGTCGTCCAAAGACCACTCGCCAAAGGTCGTGGTGCGCAAGCTCGCGGATGGTGCGGCGGTTGCCACGCTACACGACGCGGTGGATCCCAAGGTCGCCGAGTATGGACTGCTGCCCCCGGAGCTGGTGACTCTCAAGTCACGGGACGGCACCGTGCTGCACGGCGCGATCTACAAGCCGCCGGCCCAGTTCAAGGCGCCGTACCCGACCCTGATTTCGGTTTACGGCGGTCCCCACGCCCAGATGGTCAAGAACTCCTGGCGCATGACCGTGGACATGCGTACTCAGTATCTGCGCAGCCTCGGCTACCTCGTGTTCAAGCTCGATAACCGTGGCTCGGCTCGACGTGGCTTGAAGTTCGAGGGCGCGCTGAAGCACGACATGGGCAATGTGGAGTTGCGGGATCAAGTCGACGGCGTCAATTGGTTGGTCAACAAGGGCCTCGCGGACAAGACGCGGGTGGGCATGTACGGCTGGAGCTACGGTGGTTACATGGCGGCCATGGCGCTGGCGCGTGCACCCGAGACCTTCAAGGTCGCCGTTGCTGGCGCTCCGGTGACGCACTGGGATGGCTACGACACCCACTACACCGAGCGTTACATGGGCACACCTCAGTCCAACGTGGTTGGCTACCGGGAAAGCTCGGTCATGCACCACGTCAAGAACTTGAAGGGAAAGCTGCTCCTGGTACACGGACTCATCGACGAGAACGTGCACTTCCGTCACACGGCGCGGTTGATCAACGCGTTGATCAAAGCGCGAAAGGACTACACGTTGCTGCTGTTCCCCGACGAGCGGCACAGTCCCCGTAGTCAGCAGGACAGGGTGTACATGGAGCAGCGCATCCGCGACTATTTCTTCGATAACTTGTAGCCAGCGGCGGCGGACGTAGCTGCTACAAGGTTGCGGCGAACGTTCGGATTTCCGCGATGACCCCGGCGGTCTCTCGATGCACCAGCCAGTGGTCTGCGTCGTCGAACGTCTTGACCGTGAGGTCCGGAACGTACGCGGGGAGGCCGTCCAGGTTCGACGGCAACAGGGCCGTGTCCATGAGTCCCCACATAACCAGGGTAGGAACCGTGATGTTCACCCCGGTGGGCCAGTGGGATTTTGGGGTTGGCCCCGTGTCCAGGTTCGCGCGGTACCAGTTGAGCATGCCGGTGAGGCCGGATGCGGCCCACCCATCTTTGTAGGTGGCTTCGAGTTCGGGGCTGAGCGCGCCGGCGAACAAACCGGCCATAGCCGCGTAGTTGTTTCCTGACAGCGTCGCCTCAGCGGACGCACCGATAAAGAAGTTCATGTAGCTCGACGCTTGGAGTTGGGCCGGATCGTTTATGAGCAGGTCGGCGAACACGTCGGGGTGGGGCGCGTCCATGATGACCAGCCCTTTGATCTTTTCCGGTGCCAGGTGGGCGACGAACCAGGCGACGCCGCCACCCCAGTCGTGGGCGACGAGGATGACTTTCTCGTTCGTCGTCGCATCGATCAGGCCGATGATGTCCGCGGCCAGGTGACTCATTTCGTAGTCGGCGACATTGGCCGGCACGTCCGACAAGTTGTAGCCGCGCTGGTCGGGGGTGATCACTCGGTAGTTTGCTGAGAGGTCGTCCCGCGCCGCATCCCACTCGGCGGCCATCTCAGGAAAACCATGAAGCATGACTATGGGCGCGCCGCAGCCTTTGAAACCTACGTGCAGTGTTACTTCGCCCACGTCAACCATCTGTTGCGTGGGAGCGTTGCAGTCAGTTGCGTCGGCGACCTGAATCATCGCGTCGGCATTGGTCGTTGCGCCGTCGTCTCCGCAGGCTGTCAGCGCACAGAGGGCCGTCACCGTCGCTAGTAGGGTGAGTTTCATCGAGCGGAATGCTACTACACAAAGTCCACGTAGCTGGAGGCGGAAGTGATAGGCTGCGCGCGTGACGTTACGCCGGCTGTTGTTGTCCACGATCGTGGTGCTTATTGGTTGTGGGGGCGGCGACGATGGCGTCGATCCAAGATACGAAGAGCCCGGGCCATATCCCGTCGGTAACACGACCATCGTGGTGACCGACGCCAGCCGCAATCGCACGTTGACTGTGGAGATCTGGTATCCGGCGGATGAGTCGGAACGCGGCGCCGCTGACACGGGCGAAGCGGTCGAGAACTTCGTCGTAGATTCGGTGGACCGCGGTGACTACGTCGGTCTACTTGCGGCGGCACCGGCGGGGTGTCCGAGCACCCAGACTGGCTCCGCACGTGACGCAGTGGTCGCCAGCAATTCGGGACAATGGCCGTTGCTCGTTTTCTCGCACTGCCACAACTGTGTTCGCTTCTCGAGCTTCGCTATCGCGGAACGCCTGGCGAGTCACGGCTTCGTGGTCGCGGCGCCCGGCCACATTGACAACACGCTGTTCGATGACCTGGCGGGAACTGCTGTGGAGCTGGACAGTGCATTCCTGCCGGTTCGCGGCGCCGACATGAGTTTCGTCATCGATACGATGCTCGACGGCAGTAACACCGATGTCCCCGCCAATCTGCGCGGCACCATCGACCCGGATCGCGTCGCCGTCTACGGCCACAGTTTCGGCGGAGTCACGACCGGCCTGGTCGTGCAGGATGACGCGCGAGTCAAAGCCGGCCTGGCCATCGCGTCGCCCATGGAAAACCCGTTGCTCGAGGGCGTGCTGATCGCGAACATCACCAAACCCATCGGCTTTCTACTGGCGATGGAAGACAACAGCATCACGGAGCTCGGCAACTTGTTCATTCGCCGTAACTTCGATGACGCGACGGTGCCCGTTTGGAAAGCAGAGGTCACCGACGCGGGCCATTGGTCGTTCTCCAACATCTGCGGCGTGCACGAACAGTTCATGCCCGGCTGTGGTTCCGACACCCGGCAGACCGACAACACGCCGTTTGATTACCTGCCCGTGGCCGACGGACTGGCGATCTCCCAAGCGTACGTCACCGCGTATTTCAGTGCGCAGCTTCTGGGCGACGACAACGCCGATCGCTACCTGTCGGAGCCGCGGCCGGGGCAAGACGCGGTGGCGATCGACCGGCGCGACTGAGGAGCAGTTGAAGCGCGTTTGGAGTCTACAAACCGGGGACTGAGCCCCGGGTCAATTGGCTCCACCCAGTGGTCGGCGTGTGATTCCAGGTAGATCAGCGGCGTGGTTTCTGGCCCGCAAACTGCTTTGCTAAGGGCCATGTCCCTACTGGAAGAACTCATCCGGCAACTTGGCTCCGTCGAGATCGACGCGACTGGCCTGGTGCTGGAAGTAGACGGCAAACGCATCGGCGCGGAAAGCGCGATCAAGATCACGGTGGCGGCCAGTTCGGTAGCTGGAAAAACCGCTCATCTCGAGCCGCTCAGCGTGAAGCCCGCTCCAGCTGAGTCGGGCGAAGCGGCCGAAGCAGCCGATGCGACCGCGGCGCGCCGCAGCGCAGAACCAATCGAAGACCCCGATGAATGGGAGTGGCAAATCGCCATGGCCCGGGCAAAGAGCCGATCGGACGAGTTGGCTCCAGTCGCGACGCAAAAGAGCATCGCCTCACTACACGACGACAATCACATGCAGCGGATTGATCAGCTAAGGCGCATGCTCGAGCCCAGGCCCATCGTGCTCGAGTCGACGCCCATCCTGCTAACCAAACGCAAGACCACGCAGACGAAACGCAAGAGCGCGCCGGCCAAACGAACGAGTGCGCCGGCGAAACGAAAGCGCGCCCCTGTAGCGAAACGAAAGCGTGCGCCCCGGGCGAAGCTGGGGACTCCGCGGGTTGCACTGGGCACTGCGCCGCCTGTTCCTACCGACGACGACGTCACTAAACGTATCGACATCAGACCGCTGCCGGATCGCTCGGGTATCAAACGCGAGCCGCCCCCGCTTCCACCGCCACCCATCGACTGAGCCCGTTAGACGGCGCGGTAATCGTGTGGCGCTGCGCAGTCGCGGCTCGAGAAATATCGCGTTGCCACCTCAGTGTGTAACGGGAACGCCATGATCTCCTCGAGTCCCTGTGGCCCGAAAATGAGTCCTCGCTCGGACACCTCACGGTTCGCGACGAACGTGGGCAGGTGTTTGATCGGCTGAGCCAGGGCGAACAGCAGAATGCTCTCGGCGTCGGGCGTGGACGTAAACCAAAACGGCTCGAGTGTCTCGGCGTCAACGTCCGCACCGGTTTCTTCACGGACCTCTCGCGCGGCCGCCCGTTGCCAGGATTCCCCCGCGTCCACGAACCCACCGATCAACGCAAGGCGGCCGACATGGGGAGGTATGGCGCGCCGAATCACAAGCAGCCCGTGCCGGCCGTCATGATCTACGGGCAGCAGCACGACGCTCACTGGCGTCGGGTTCGCGAAGGTCAGTCGAGTGCAGGAATTGCATCGCCGCGGATACTCATCAGTCGCTCCAAAAGGCGAGCCACAATGGGAACAGTGCGTGTCCTTAGTTGGTCTTCTCATTGTTGTCTCGCCGGGTTGCTGAGAGTTTAGCCTGATCTCGTTTGCAACGAGCGCCGGCTGGAGACAGACTGGTAGTTAGGAGGGGGCAATGAGAGCAATTGCAGCGGCGAGTTTCGTGCTCGTGCTGGCCGGGGTCCAGACGACGTCGGCGGCACCGATGACCACGTATCGAGATGCCAAGATCACGGCGCAGGTACCGACGGGTTGGAAGGTGCAGGTGAATCATAAGGCTGGTTTGTTGATGGCGCAGAAGAACCCGCGCTCGAAAACGAGCCCGACCGTGATGGTTGCCATGACGGCGTACAAACGGGGCACCACCGCCAAGGCTGTTCTCACCCGAGCGGTCAATGGCATGGGCGGCCGGTTTCGCGTGATCAATCGCCAGGTCGAGCAGAAGGGCAACGCTATTCAGGTGGTCGGCCAGTTGACCAAGGATGGACTGACCATTCAGGTCGCAGCGTTGTCGATGGTATCGCCAATGCAAGGACGCACGATCTTCGCGGCCTTCATGGCACTGCGACCGGCGTTCTATCGCCATGGCGGGATGAAGCTGTTGCACAAGGTGACGTTCAGCGTCAGACCCGCGAGGGCAGCAGTTGCTACGAGGCGAGCGCCGCCGCGGAAACCCGGTTACACCAGTCTGGCCCGAGGCGGCTTGCGGGGCAGCTGGCAACAAGTCGGCATCGGCGGAATGATGAATCGAACGGACATGTATGGGCGCGTCACCAGTACCGACATGCGCGGCAGCGGAACCCACTACAAGTTCTCGCGCAATCGCTACACGGTCATCTACTCGGCGAAGATGCGATCCGGATTTTGTCGCAGTCAGGCGAACATGGTCGAAGAGGGACGCTACACCTATAACGGGACGACCCTGCGCCTACGCCCGACGGGATACAGTGGCGACATCTGCACGTGTTGCAACGGACGCAACAAGACCCGAGTGCGCAAGAAACGGATCCCCAACCGCAGCTATCGAGTGTTCGGCATAGCGGGCAAACGTGCCCTCGTCCTGCGTGGCAAGTGTGCCCCCTACATGGTCGACTCGGGCTGCAGCTCGACCCAGGCCCTGATCAAGGGCGCAAAACACGACCTCATTCGCGACTACAGGCTGCTCGCCAAGTAGCGCGCGTCGCCTGAACAAACAGCGCGAAGTTTGGCGCTGCCCACAACCCAACCAGCTCGTCGGCTCGTCGGCTCGTCGGCTCGTCGGCTCGTCGGCTCGTCGGCTCGTCGGCTCGTCGGCGAGACCTGTAGGCCACTGAGGTTATTGCGCTTGTTTCTATAACTTGACACTCTGTCGAGTTTGCCGCATAACTTGACACACTGTCGAGTTATGGCACGCACGGTTGATACGAAACGCCGCGAGGAGATCGCGGCCAGGGCCTTCGAGGTCGTCAAAGAGCAGGGCGTTCATCAGACGACCATGAGCGACATCGCGTCGGCTTTGAACATGAAGCGGCCCACCCTGTATTGGTACTTCAAGGATCTGGGCGCCGTGTTCGATGCGGTTCTCGTGGGCCGCGACGATGAGCTGTACAAGTTCGTGCTCGCCCGGGTTCATCGTTTCGAGCACCCCATCGATCGGCTTGCCGAAGTCGTACGCGCGACCACGGAGTTCTTCACGAGTCGTCGCGACGAGATGATGGTTCTGTTTCAGCTCTGGACCATCGCTTGCTCAGGAGACCCAGCGCGTCTCGAGCGCCGCCGCCGGGACTTCATCGTGCCTGTTCACAAAGCGCTCACCACCGAGCTGCATGCAGGCATAGAGGCCGGACTCGTCGCCGAATGTGACCCAAAGCTGATCGTCGATCTGGCCATCGCGTTCATCGATGGCGCCCAGCTACATCAGCTGATTCGAAACGCCAACGCCGGCGTTCTCGTCGAAGGTTTTTGTCAATACACCCTCGAGCCACTGCGGCGATAGGGCAACGAACGGAAAGACATCCCATGACACCACCTGCCACCGCTCTCAACCTCGAAACAGCTCACATCGCTCCGTCGCCAGCGAATAAGCTACCCATGTTGGTGCTCCGGCTGCGTGGAAGTCAGGCGGAGATGGGCGCACAGCATGGTCGTTTGCTGCGCGAGCACGGTGGCTACGAACCGGTGATGGATTTCTATCCGCGTTTGCCCGAGATGCTGTTGCTCGGTGGGCTGAGTACTCGCGAACGCTCTCTTCAGCTCAAAGCGTTCCGCGCGGTGAAGGACGCACTGTTGCGCCGTACTGAGCGCGAGCGACCGCCTGAGTATCTGGCGCGAACCCGCGCGTTCATGGAAGAGATCGGCTTGCCCGCGGACTACAGCCGGTACGTCACGGTCATGGATACGTTTCAGAACATGGTCGGCGTCGTTGGCCGTATGCGCCTTGGTCCGTTTGCACGACGCGCTCGTGCCGCTGCTGTGCCTGCGTGCTCAACCCTGATGGTGTGGGACGATGCGTCCGCTGGCGGCCAGATGCGCCACGCGCGCAACTTCGATTTTCCCGGTGTCGGTGTTTGGGACCGGGCGCCCTGCGTCGTGTTCTGCGAACCGGACCGCGGTGTGCGCTACGGGTTCGTCACGTCGCGCGGAGCAGATACCCCGGGGGTGACCGCGTTCAACGAGGCGGGCCTGACGGTCACCATGCACACCCGGTTTCACCGAGACATCACCTTCAAGGGCGCCGCTGTGGTCGACGTGGGCCACGACATCGCTCGCCGCGCAGAGACCATCGACGAAGCCATCGCCATTGTGCGTGAGCGCAAAGTTGCGTCCACGTGGGGCATCGCGGTGTCCTCTGCCTCAGAGCGACGAGCCGTGGTCATCGAAACTACTTCCCGTGACGTGCGCGTGGTGGAACCGGCCAAAGATCGAACCGACCATCTCAGCTGCGCCAATCGTTATCGCCACCCTGACAACCACGCCGGTGAGCTTGATACCTCCGCGGCTTGGGGAGCGCACTCCGACGGGCGACAAGGCCGTCTGTGTGAACTCGTCAGCGACGCGCGTGGCCGCGGCGGCATGACCGTTACGGATCTCGAGCGAGCTCTGGACGACCGCGTCGACCCGTCGGCACCAGGGAATGAACGCGGCGCTGGCGCTATCGTCGCCCAGCCTTGCACGGTCAAGAGCATAGTTGCCGATCCGGAGAATCAGGCGGTGTACGTATCGGTCGGCACGGCGCCGACCTCGCGCGGTCCCTATCAGAGAGTCGATTGGTCCTGGGACGGTGACACCTCCGCCTGGACGCTGGACCCGGTCGAGTCGACCACGAGCATCAACCCTGGGGAGCGCGCTCACGAGCATTTCGTCAACGCTGTCGCCTACGATCGCCAGTCCCACGATTGGCGCTCGGCCATGCGCGAACTGGAGGAGGCCGTTGCCCTTGTGCCTACGGACCCGAGCTATCGATTCCTCGCCGGTGTGCTGCGGTTGCGCACGGACAAACTGAGCACCGCATTGGAGCACTTTCGGATTGGCCTCGACAACGAACGTGCACCCCATCGCCGTGGCCAACTTCTGCTGTGGGGATCGCGGGCGGCGGCAGCCCTGGACGAAGCCGCCCTGGCTCGCGGCTGGCGCAAGGAGTTGCTAGCCATGACGGACGCATCGCTGGGCGAACTTCGAGCCCAGGCCCGCGCTGACGAGCGTAAGCCCTACGACCTGAGCAAGCGACGCGTCGATCTCAACATCATGTTGTGTGACGCCAGCTAGCTAGTCACACAGATACGCTAGCGCCATGCGGTGCAACGTCCGCTGGTGTCGTCAGCGATGTAGCCGTGATGACGGCCCAGCCAATACGCGACAAGGTAGTCGACGCCGGGGTAGGTGACGGCCGGGTTGCCGCCGTCGAGCAATCCCCACGGATGCCGCTGCCAGATGAAGTCGCTGGTGACACGTTCGCTCACGTTCACGGCGCCGCCATGGGATGTTTGATTGGAGCAGCCGGCCTCGTGCGGCTGGTACGCCGGGTTGGACATCAGGTTGACGGCCGTGCGGACTCGCGGGGGCGGGGGGAACCCGTTCAGTTGAGTGGCAGCCTCGGTCGTGATGGATGATGCGGCGCCGGGCGTGTTGGCTGCGTAGATGAACGAGAAGAACGAATTCTTCGTCGTTGCGAACTCGGCCCACATACGGTCGTGCAAGATGCTGCCGCGGATCGTCGCGAGGCGGCCCGGATCGGATTCCAGCCGAGCCAGGTTGTACATGGGTTCCATGACGATGTTGTTGGCGTAGTAGGAATCGCCGCAGCCGCCCCCGTATGACCACAGGCCGGCGATGCTCAGCCAGTCGTTTATGTTGCCGCCTTCGCCGGAGTTGCTCGTGTAGTAGTTCGCGATGGCAGCGCGGCGACTGGCGTACGCAGGTACGTTCTCGGTCACGCGCAAGGCGACCTGAAAGAACGACGCCAGCATGATGGCGCTGCCCGCGCGCGGTGCGTCGGGCAGGAACCCGAGGCCCGGGAACTGGCGCAGGATGTGGGCGATGTTGGGCGCGAACTCCTGGAAGCCATACATCTCGGAGTTGTCCGTGTCGTTGGTATCAACCGTGAGATCCACGGCGCCGTCGGTCATCTCCGCCGGGTTGAGCACGACGAAGCGCATGTTGATGTCGAACGGTCCGAGGGTGGTGCCGTTCAACGTAATACGCGCGCGCACGACGCGGTCTTTCATCAGCTCCTCGACGAGCTCGACGACATCGGCGCGGATCAGTTCCCGGGCCGCCTCGTCCGTCGGACCGAGGGCATCGTAGGCCAGGGCGTAGCCCAGCATGACTCCCTGGTACTGGTCACGGCTGATGTGGCCCATGTAGTTGTACTGCTGTCCTTCGAACGGGACGTTGCATTTGACCACTTCATCGCCGCAGTTGGCACCTTCGAGGACCGCCGGGAACGTTCCGCTCGCGGGCGTGACGAATCGGGAGAGCACCCCGGGTGCTCCGCTGACGTTGAACCACAAGTGCAAGGTGTCGATGACGCGCTTGATGTTGGCGCGGGCGTCGGCCGAGCCCGTGGCACTGAGTCGGAGCGCTTCGGCGGCCAGGTAGGTGCCGGTCCAGATCGCCGAGTCGTGCAGTCCGCGCAAACGGATGACGTCGGTGTAGTTGGGTGGGTCTGAGTAGATGGCGTTGCCAATCCCGCCGTAGGCCATGGCGTCGCGGCGGAGCCAGCGCTGATATTCTCGCGAACGATCGTGCGTGGACGCGTCCGGGCTACTGGCTCCCCAGGTTCCGTTGGCGATATCGAAGATTTCGCACGTCTTGAGTCCGTCCACATCGCCCAGGTTGCATGCGTCCGAGCACTGGGCGACCACACATTCACCCTGGACGCAGCCCTGACCGACCGGGCAGGACTGGTCCTGCCAGTTGCCGCCGCTGCAGAATCGGCGCGTGTCGTGGCTAAGGCAAATCGCACCGGTCGCCGGGCATTGGGCGGTCGTCGCATCTGGCGACAGGGCGGCATCCACCAGGGGATTCGCGTCGCCAGGCGCTCCGCCGTCGGCGCCTGGAACGTCGCTCGGTCCCGCAGCCCCGCAACCTGCGACCAGACCAAGAATTATTAGGATTCGTTGTACTGCCACCGCGTGCCTCGCTTCCCGGCGAATGGCGCACCTTATAGGGAGGACAAATTAACCTGGCATTAAACCGAGTTAATGGCGCTCTTCCACCTAGCCGCCGCCTGGCCTAAACTCCTGGGGTGGGGCGCGGCAAGCCAAAGCTGATCTTCGTCGGTGACGAGGGACAGACGGAGTATCAGCTTTCCGACTACAACACCATCGGCCGGTTCCCCGACAACACGATCCAGCTGCTGGACAAGCTCATGTCCAAGCATCACGCGATGGTGGTCTTCGACTCCGGCCAATGGACCTTCCGCGACCTCGGCAGCTCCAACGGGAGCTTCGTCAACGAGCAGCGGGTGGAGTCCAAGCCGCTGGCTGATGGTGATGTGATCACCGTCGGCGGTACGCATTTCACGTTCTTCAACCGCGCGACGTCAGCTCAGCCTCAGGTCACCATGGCCCTGGACATGCTCCAGTCCCATATCCAGGCAAGCCTCGAAAGCCAGCCCCAGAGCTTCGAGCCCGCCGACAAGATCAACGATTGGGATCAACTCAAGCGCGACTACGAAAAGCTGCGCATCGCGTACGAGCTCAATCAGGCCATCGGTCTCGAGACCGATGTGAATACGCTGCTGCAGCGGATCCTGGAAGAGACCTTCGCGCTGTTGCCCGCTGATCGGGGCGTCATCATGCTGGTCGACGACAAGACCGGCGAGCTGGTGACGCGGGCCGTCAAGCAGACACGCGATGATGGCGAGATCATCCTGTCCTCGACCATCGTAAACCACGTGGTCAACCGCAAGGAGGCCGTGCTCACCAGCGACGCGATGGTGGACAAGCGGTTCTCCATGGCGAAGTCGATCATGATGCAGGGCATGCGGTCGACCATGGTCGTGCCCATGCTCTACCAGGGGCAACTGCTCGGCATCATCCACCTGGACTCGCTGTTCGCCACAGCGGCGTTCGAGGACAAAGACCTGCAGATTCTCACCGGTGTTGCCGCTCAGGCAGCGCAGGCCATGGACAACGCGAACAAAGCGCGTCAACTCGAGCGCAGCGCTTTGGCCAGGCGCGATTTCGAACGTCTGTTGCCGGCCGAGGTAGTCGAGCAGGTGATCAACGGCGACGTTCGCCTGGAGCGCGGTGGCACGCTGATGCACACGACCGTGTTGTTCAGCGATGTGCGCGGGTTTACCGCCTGGGCCGAACAACACGAACCGGCCTATATCGTCTCGGTGCTCAACGACTACTTTGAGTTGATGGTCGACGCCATCCACCGTCACGGTGGCACGCTCGATAAGTTCATGGGCGATGGCATCATGGCGCTGTTCGGTGCGCCGATCAGTCGTGGAGATGACGCGGTCAACGCCGTCGCCTGCTCCGTGGATATGATGAAGCGTCTGCATATCTTCAACGAGCAGCGCAACGCGTTTGATACCGAGCGGGTCTCCATTGGCATCGGCATCAACAGCGGTCCATGCGTCGCCGGCTACATGGGCTCGTCCAAGAGCATGGAGTACACGGCGATTGGCGATCACGTGAACCTCGCTGCCCGCCTGTGCAGCGTTGCGTTGCCCGGCCAGATTCTGCTCAGCGAGCACACCCTGGCCAAGGTCGACAGCCACGTGCACGTGCAGCCACTGCAGCCGGTACAGGTCAAGGGCAAGCGCCAGCCCCAAAAAGTGTTCGAAGTCGTCAGCTTCAGCAGCGACTAGTCGAGGCACCGAGTGTCACGGCGGCCCACGGAGCATTGGGTGAGGTGGCTGCTGGCGCTGGCAGTCATGTGTGTGTGGCTACCCGTGCATGCCAATGAGCCCAAGTCTGGCCCGGCGCGTTGGCAGTTAGATGTTCAGTGGTGGAACGATCTGTTCGCCGACCCGCCGCCCGCGGACGACCAGGGCTTCACGAACGATTTCTTGCTCGGCTTCGAGTGGGCGATGAAGAGCGCGACCGGCCGAGTGGAGGTGTTCTACCGGATCATCACGGAACGGTATGGGATCCGCCGCTGGGACCAAGTCGACCTGACCGGGGCGTGGAAGACTTCGCGTCGGGTTCGGGGCTGGGACATGGCTACGTCGGCGCGGACTGGGCTGAGCTTGGGCGGAAGCTTCGGTGGTCAAGCCATTCAGGGCACCTGGCATCGGGTTACCGGCAGTGGAATCACCGTCGACCAGGGGCTGCAGAGTCTCTACGACGGTGATCGGCGCATCGCCGTGCTGGTGGGAGGGCGTGGCGCTGTCAGTCGACGTCTTTCCCTCGTGCGCGGCCGTGTCGGTATCGACGCCCAGGCCGCCCTTGGCTCAACGGGCGTCTCGCGGATGTGGACATACGCCGGGGCGACGCTCGAAGTCCCCATCCAATCGTGGCGGCTGTCGCTGGATTTCGAGCTGGTAGTGGCGCGCTATCACACGAGCGATCCCAATCTGAAACTACGAGGTGGTTATGGAACTGGCGCCTGGCAACTCGAGCCCCGACTGTCGTTAGCGGCGGGAGTGGCTGGTCACTCATTCGGTTGGCAGTACCGCGCCAACGAAAGCGGCTCTGGCGAGGCGGTAGGGCTGTTCTTCTTCCGCACGAATCTATAGTCGTCGGCAACAGTAGCGCGTCCGGATTGGATTCGAATGCCGTAGACTACTTCGATGTCGATCCTGCTGGGGTGGATGTGGGGGCCCTTCGATGGCGACCGCGATGTGTACGCCGTTGTCGAGGGCTTCGAGCGTTGGCAGCCTCGCGCCGTCGACGACAGTGCGCTCCCGTGGCGCAGCAGCCAGCCAGACGCGCAGCCGTTGTTCGGCCATCTGGCGGGAGACGACCCGCCGGCGCCAGGGCTGACTCGTTTCGAACTGGGTCCCTTTGTCGACCGCTGCCTCGCTCGTTTGCGACCAGCCCACTTCGACGTTAACGGCAAGATTCTGATGACACTGGTCACTGACGACGACGGCGCCGGCCTGGCAGTGCAAGTCGAGCTCGCAACGGGTGGGCTGGAGTCCCTGGCCGACGATCTCGGCGACATCTTCAGTGCGTCGGGCCTGGTTCTGTACGGGCCCCAGAACGACACCCTCTACAGTCGCGGCGTTGCGGACACGAGTTTGTTGAGCGCATCTTCCGGGCACCACTGGCAGCCCGGGTGGAACGATGTCACGAGCGCGATGCAGCAACTGGTCGATATCGGCATGATCGTGCTCGAGAACCAACGGGGCGATGTGATTCAGCTTGCCGGCAGTAAAGGCGAGCTGATGGTGGAGTGCCGCATCGGTGGTGATCCGGTGGAGCATGCGGTCGCCAGCCGAGATGGACGCGAGAAGCTCAACCTCGACGATGCGTTTCATCTGTTCAAGAGCTTCTACGACGACGGCGAGCGCTCGCCGTGGTTCTCCTGGCGCCCGGCGGATTAGCCTAGGCCGCCGGCGTTTGCCGGGCTTTGACGCAGAAGTGCGTGCGCTCCGGCGCCGCGCGCGAGTCACAATGGCTCACGCGTAGGAGGTCCGGTCGATGAAAACTCTAGTTATCCTGATGGTGATGGTTGTGGGCGCGAGTACGGCGCACGCGGATGCGGTGTTGAGCAGTAGCTCGGGGAATACGTTTCCTAGCGACATTGTGGTCAACGTGGATGTTCGAGCCCAGGTGGAGGTTACCTCCATGGTGTTTACCTTTGCCGATATCACGGCCGCCGGCGACTACGTGTTGACGGTTCCCGGCCCGGCCGGTGCCTATGTCATCGGCGTCGACGTAGATAGAGGGAACGGGTTTGCTCAGGCGCCCATGGTGGGCGAAGCACCACCGCCGGCGATTGGTGGGAGCAGCTCCGCCGGTGACCCGCTCGTCGCGGCCTGGTTGGGCCTCAAACCGCTGCGAGCCGATTTGTCTGAGTTGACTGCCGGACCGTTGACTGTGCGGGTTAGATTCCAGCGGTTGTTGCGGCGCTACCGAGGTGCAGTTGAGTTCGTCGCTGGCGTCAAGCGCAGTCCGCTGCGAGCAATCGGCGATGCACCGTCGATAGCGACGACCCTGTCTCTGACCACGTCACGAGCGCTCATGACCCTGGATGTGGTCGGCATGGCACAGGTGCAGCAAGGTGCTTCGTCCGCAACGGTCACGTCTTCGGGACAACTCGTGGACGACGCGACCCTGGAGATTCGGTACGTCGAGAGCTCGCCGGGGATCAACGTCACGTTCTTGAGCCATCGCACGCCCACCGCCGACCCATTGGGCGGGACCCGTGGCTACTTCTTGTTGATCGTCGACGCGGAGGATTCGGATCCAGGTGTGGCTCAGCCCAGAAACCTCAGCCTGGTCATCGACCGCTCTGGCTCCATGAGCGGCGACAAGATTCGCCAGGCCAAGGATGCGGCGCACGCGATGTTGGCCCATCTGGGCGAGAGCGACCGGTTCAATCTGATTCGCTTCAATGACCAGGTGACGCCACTGTCCGCTTCTCCAATCGCTGCGAGCGAAAGCAATCTCAGTCTTGCGCGCGGTTTCATCAACAGCATGGACGCCATCGGCGGCACGGACTTGAACGCGGGTGTTCTCGCCGGCGTTGCTGGTAGTAGCCCGGAGCCAGAGGTGTTCGACGCCGTCGTGTTGCTGTCAGACGGACAGGCGACGTCCGGGGAAACCAGGAACGTCAACATTCATGGCAACGTGCTAGCGGCCAATACCGAGAAGGCCAGAGTGTTCACGTTCAGCGTAGGCAGTGGCGCCGACGTTCCGCTCATGGAAGCTCTCGCTCGCTCCAATCGCGGGCGTCACGTTAATCTCAACGACGCCCAGGCCAGCGCCGAGCTGGAGGAGCGCGTGCGCACCCTGTTCGAGGACATTCGCATGGTGCGGCTCACGGACCTCGAACTGGAGGTCGCGAGCATCGGTACCAGCGAGTTCATGCCGGAACACATGCAGGATCTGTTTAGCGGTGGCCAGGCTGTCATCGTCGGTCGTTACTCGACGCCGGGCACCGGGTCGGTGCGCCTCAGGGGGAGCGACAACGGCGCCGAGTTTCTGCGCTACGAGGACGTGACCGTCGCGGACAACAACGCGAATTACGAATTCATCAAGTATCTGTGGGCAACGGAGAAAGTCGGCAAGCTGCTCGCGGACATGAGTCGCGGCGGCAATGTGGCGCTGCTCGAGGACGAAATCCGCGAACTCGGACTGGCCTATCGGATTCAGACTCCGTACACGTCGTTCACGACTCCAAGCGGCGGCGGCTCCGGTGATCCCGGTGGCGGCGGCGGCGGTGGCGGCGGCGGCGGTGGTGGTGGTGGTGGTGGTGGTGGTGGCAGCGGCTTCGGCGGCGGCGATACCGGGCCGATCGAGCTCGCCATCTGCTTCGTCCTCGCCTGTGTCGCGTTCAGTCGCCGGCGTCCTTCCGGTGACCGCACTCCCAGCCGTCGTTGACAAAAACAACGCTCGCGCCTCGGACCGATCGGTCGCGCGGGCTAAGCCGCCGTTTCAGGGCGTGGCACGCGAATTGAACTGTCCGCGGCCATGCGCTACGCATTGATAGGGATGGTGGTCGCGGTCGCCATGGTGGCTTGTCAGTTCGATACGAGCGGCGTGGCGTCGGGCCCGGATGCTTCGGGGAGCTCGCCCACTGATGCGGCGGTGCCTCCGCAGGAGATTCGGCTCGCGTCGGCCAACCTTCGCTGCTTGCTCGACGACTGGGACGCCAGGGTTCAGGCGCTGGCGGCGGAACTTGCCGCGTACCGGCCGTCGATGGTCGCGCTTCAGGAAGTCTGCCGAGACGACAGCCGCGATGGTCTTGCCGAGTTACAAGGAATGCTCGAGGCATTGACCGGCACCACCTACGTGGCCGTGCGCACCGACACGCACCTTGCGTGGGATCGTTACCAGGAAGGCATCGCGGTTCTGGTTGATCAGGCCATCGCAGACGCGACTATCGTCGAGCTGCCCGCAGGACTGTTTCAGAGACGCGCGGTGGTTGTGCGCGTTCCCGGCCTGCTCCTGGCGTCCACCCACCTGAGCTTTGGAGACCAGCAAAACGCCCGGCGCGCTCAGATGGACACGTTGCTGCAGGCGATGAGTGACATCAGGGGCGCCGACGAGACCATGGTGATCGCCGGCGATTTCAACGAAACCCCCGATGGCCTGGTGCTGACGTCTGCGCTGGTGGCTGGCTTCCAGGACGCATGGAGCACGCTGCACCCGGCCGATCCCGGCCCCACTTTTCCGTCTGCGGCGCCAGATGTGCGCATCGATTTCGTGCTCGTGGCCCCCGGCGCGGCTGGTCTGCGCCCCGTCTCCGCCGAGCGTTTTCTGGATACTCCGACCGCCGGGATCATGCCGTCGGATCATCTTGGCCTCCAGGTCGTGCTCGCCCGGTAGACTCGCCCGCGCCCGCGTACCATGATGGCGTAGGTGCACATCCTGCTTCGCGACGCGGACCTGGTGGTGGTGGACAAGCCTTCGGGTTTGCTCGTGCACCGGGGCTGGGCCAATGACCGTGACGTGCTGATGATGCGGGTGCGCGATGCAGTTGGCGAGTACGTCTACCCGATCCATCGACTGGACCGCGGCACCAGCGGCGTCGTTGTGTTCGCGCTCAACAAGCAGGCTGCCCGTGCGCTGTCCCAACAGTGGGCGGAGCAACTGGTACGCAAGCGCTATATCGCTCTTGTCCGTGGCGTTCCCAAACAGGACGGGATCATCGATAATCCGGTGCCCAAGGGGGAGGGGAAAGAACGCGTCGACGCGGTTACCGACGTGCGCACACTCCACGTCTTTGGCCGCTACTCTCTGGTCGAAGCCCGACCGCGCACGGGGCGGTTGCATCAGATTCGCCGCCACCTTAAGCACATTTCGTGTCCCATCATCGGCGACGTGCGCTACGGCAAGGGCGAGCACAATCGGTTGTTTCGCGACCGGTTCAACCTGCACAGGCTGGCGCTGCACGCCCTGGAAGTCGGGTTCCGGCATCCCGTGACTGGTGAGGCCGTGACCGTCTCTGCGCCGATCCCGGGGGAGTTGACCGCCGCCCTCGAGCTGCTCGCGGCCGACGCTGGCGTGGAGCCGTTTGGGCCGGACGAGCTGTTCGGCGTATGATCTGAGTCGGTGGGATTTACTGGCTCTGCGAGGTTCGAACTCGTACGGAAGTTGGGCGAGGGCGGGATGGGCGTCGTCTACGAGGCCTTTGACGCCGAACGCAACATGCCAGTTGCGCTCAAGACTCTGCGCAATATCGATGCGGCGAGTCTGTATCGATTCAAGCGCGAGTTCCGTTCGCTGAGCGATATCAGCCATCCAAACATCATCGGGCTCTACGAACTCGTGTCCGAGGGGAACGATTGGTTCTTCACCATGGAGCTGCTGACTGGCAGTGACATTGTCAGCTATATCCGGCCCCTGGGCTGGGTGGCTCGAGGCCGGACCACCGACGCCGACTCTGTGGGCACTTCTGCCACGGACGAGACCCGGAGCATCAACGACACGGGCAGCGGCGACGGCAGGGACCTCGATGGCGTCATCGTACCGACCGACGACGAGAAGCTGTCGTTCAGTGAACTCGTGGACGAACGCCGGCTGCGTCGTGGGTTGGCTCAGCTCGCCCAGGCGCTGGACATGTTGCACCGATCGGGGATGATCCATCGCGACTTGAAACCGTCCAACGTGATGGTTACCGATCGCGAGCGCATCGTACTCATGGACTTCGGCGTCGTCGCCGAGATAACGACGTCGTCCAAGGATGATTCCAGCGAAGGTCGGGCGATCGGCACGCCGGCGTACATGGCGCCTGAGCAGGCCGCCGGTAGGAGCGCGAACGCTGCCGCCGATTGGTACTCGTTCGGCGTGGTGCTCTACCTGATATTGACGGGAAGGTTGCCGTTTGCTGGCGCCAAGCAAGCCGTGCTCATCGCGAAACAATCGCAAACACCTCCGCCGCCTCGATTGGTCGCAGACGGTATCCCAGAGGATCTGGAATCTCTGTGTTGCGACCTGTTGTCGATCACACCGGCGGATCGACCTTCTGGTCAGAAGGTGATGGAACGTCTCGGCGTCGCGGTGCAGCCGTCGGCCGAGATAACGACCACTGGTGGCATTTCGGTGTTCGTCGGTCGCGAGCATGAGCAGGAGAAGCTCATGTCGGCCTACGACCGTATGCGCGAAGGCGAGGGCGAAGCCGTGTTCGTTGTCGGCCGCTCGGGCATGGGGAAGAGCACGTTGGTGCGTCGGTTCCTCCAGGAACTCGAAGTGAGCCGGGGGGCTCGAGACATGCCGGTCGTCTTGCGCGGCCGTTGTCATGAGCGTGAGAGCTTGCCCTATAAGGGGTTCGACACCATCGTCGATAGTTTGTCGTCGTTCCTGCTCAACGTTTCCGACAAGCGTGTCGAGTCACTCTTGCCCGAAGACGTGGACTTGCTGACTCGGCTGTTCCCCGTGTTGCGACAGATTCCCGGTGTACAGACATCGCGTCCGTATGGCGGCCTGGATCCACAGGAGCTGCGGGCCCGGGCGTTCGGCGTGTTCCGCGAGCTGCTCAGGCGAGTCGTCGAATGGCGCCCACTCATTCTGTATATCGACGACCTTCAGTGGGCCGATGACGATAGCCTCGATTTGCTCATCGACCTACTGCGGTCACCAAGCCCGCCACAGCTCATGTTGCTCGCCGCCGTGCGCGCGGAGAATCTCGCGGGCGAGGAAGACGTCCCTGGTGTGCGGGGAGTTGGCGAGATCATCCAGACGGTTTCGTCGGGATTCCCGGCGACCCGCATCGACGTGGGGCCTCTGTCAGACGAGGAGCAACGGCTGCTCGTCGAGCGGCTCATGGGTGGTGAGGCGACCCCCGAACGCATGGAACGTCAGTTCTGGAGAGAATCCGCTGGCAGTCCGTTCTTCGTAGGCGAACTCGTTCGCTACGCTCGCGAACTCGGCGACGAACTGCCGACGGAGGCGCCGCCGAAGCTGGAGCAAGTTCTCTACTCGCGGATGGAGAGCATCCCGGACAAACCGCGCAAGCTACTCGAAGCGGTAGCCGTCGCCGGAGAACCGACTGCGTTGAGCATTCTTGCCAACGCGGTGGACCTGGACGCGGCCGACAGAGAACGCTGCCTCGCAATCCTTCGTGTGGGTAACCTCGTGCGCGCGGCACGTCACGGCCAGGACCCGTGGATCACCACGTACCATGATCGCATTCGCGAAACCCTCACGGCTCGTCTCACGGCCGATCGTCTGCGCGACTTGCACCAGCGTCTCGCTCAAGCGTTGGAACGGTCCCAGCACGCGACCGTCGATGCCCTGGCGCGCCATTGGCTCGCTGCCGAAGATGCCCACCAGGCGGTCACCTACCTGGTCTCGGCTGCCGAGGCGGCGGTGGCCAAGTTGGCCTTTGGCCGCGCGGCCGATTTGTACCGGGTCGCGCTCGAATTGCACGCGGTCGGCGATCGCCGGCTATCGCTCACCGCGGCGATGGCGGATGCTCTTGCCCAGGCTGGGCGGTCTTCCGAAGCGGCCGAGGCCTACCAGGCCGCGGCGGGGCTCGCCACAAGTGACAAAGCCGCCGAACTGACGCGGTTGGCCGCCGACAACTTGCTGCGCGGCGGGCACGTCGACGAAGGGCTCGCGCTGTTTCACGATCTCATGGGGCATCTGGGGATGAGCTTCGCGCGTAGCGGTTGGCGCGCGCTGCTTTCCCTCGTGTTTCAGCGGGGACGCATGATGATGCGCGGCCTGCGCTACAAGGCAACTGATGAAAGCGCGGTCGCTGCCCGCGACCTGGGCCGACTCGATACGTTGTACGCGGCGTCGACCACGATGGGCATGATCGATCACGTGCGCGGCGCCGATCTGCAAACCCGTCACTTGCTGCAGGCGTTGAAGTACGGTGAAAAGCGCCGGGTGTGTCGGGCGATGGCCATCGAGGTGGTATTTCGTGCCGCGTCGGGCGGGCGCAGTCAGCGTAAGGCGCTCACCATGAGTCGGGACGTGGAGGCGTTTGCGCGCCGGCTCGGCGAGCCCTACTTGCTCGGCGTTGCCAAGCTGGGTGTGGGGGCGGCGAACTTCTTCGGGGCTCGGGCCCGGCCAGCGGCCGATGCGTTCCGCGAAGCCGAGCGCATCTTCAGTACCGATGTCAGTGGTGCCGAGTGGGAGCGCGTGACCGCTCGTTTTTTTCTGTGCAACTCACAAGTTGGCCTGGGTGAGCTCGATCAGGTTGCCAGTTCTGCGAAACGGTTTCTCGACGAGGCTGAGCGGCGCAACGACGTCTACAGCACGACCATGTTTCGTACGCAGCCGAGTACCTGGCGCTGGTTGCTAGCCGACCAACCGGAGAAGGCCATGGAAGAGGCGAACCTCGCCCTCGAAGGCTGGCCGTCGGACAAGTTCTACATGGTTCACCACTTGAGCAACGTGTCGAAAGCGATCGTCATGCTCTACCAGCACCGGCACGCGGAGGCGTTCGAGATTCTTCGGTCGGAGCTGCCTGGACTGCGCAAGTCACAGATTGTTCGCATCCCGTGGGTGATGGCCGAGTACCGCAACTACATGGCGCGGGCTGCTCTGTACCTGGACGACCGCGGCGCGCTGAAACGCATCGCCCGTTTTCTCGACGGCTTCAAGTTTCCCGTCGGCGATGGAGTGTCGGCGTCGATTCGTGCGGCGCTGGCTTTTCGCGCGGGTGACGAGCAGCGCGCTATCGAGCTGCTGCTCGAAGCGACGTCTCTATGCGATCAGGGAGAGTTTCATTGTTACGCCACGGGCTTCCGCTATCGTCTCGGTGAGCACACCCCCGGCGCGGAGGGCGAACGGTTGCGCCGGGACGCCCTCGAGTGGTTCAGCGCCCAGGGGGCGGAAAAACCGCTGCGTATGATCGAGATCTTCGCGCCGCCCCTGGCTGCGCCCCGTAAGCAGCTCGGGGATTGAGCCAGCCTGGCTGGCCGTCAACTACCGGTAACCATGTCAGCAGGAGCCAGCGGCTCGGGTGTAAGTTGGCACCTAGAGAGGCGTTGTCTCGTAACCAACCCCAGAAAAGGCTCTCCCCATGACCAAGAAAACCACACTCATCATTGCGGCTCTCGTCTCGTTCGGCGTTGCCGCTTGTGCTGGCTCGGCAACTTCGACCCCCAAGGAGCCCAACGCTACCAACAAACAGGTTTCGTTCACCGTAAAGGCATCTCAGAGTGCCTTCCTCCCCGGCAGCGAAGTCACAGTGACCATCATGAACGCCGAGCAGATGGCTTTGCAGAAAGCGCAGGCAGGCTGCACTGTCTCGAAGAGCAGCGACGGCACCGAGGCGACCACCTGTCCCGATGGCAAGGTGCCTAAACCCGTCAAGCGCGAAGTGTTCAAGTTCCCATACTCCGCGTTGTCGGCGCCCATCCAGATCAAATCTGAGACGGTCGTCGTGGGCCAAGCCTACAGCATCTCGATTGGTGGCAAAGCCGCCGACAACTGCAACAGCTCAGGTGGCTCCGCTAAGGGTACAGCGGCAACTGCCGAGACAGTTGTCGAGCCGGAGATCGCAACTACCTCCATGGCTTGCGAAAAAACTCCCTGACATTTGGTCACACGTAAACAGCTTGGGGTCAGCGCGCCGGCAAGGTAGGCTGGCCCCGCTGTGTTGCGCCTAGTTTCCACGATCGCCGTCCTGTGTTTGTTCTGCCCCGCATTAGGTTGCGGCGATGATGGCCAGACCGGTGGCGCTGATGCCGGTGGTAACGGTGCCGACGCCGGTGCGCCGGACGCCATGGTCAATTGTCCTGACCCGTTGGACTGCGCCACGTGGATCGAAGCGTACGAGCGGGAGGTTGTCGGCAAGCTGGCCGGCAACGAGCCCATCGCGCCGGGCGTGACCCTTAGTGCGCGCGAGTCCGTGGCCGAGCGAGACTCGGCACGCTCGTACATCTTCGACGAACTCGTCAAGTACGGCCTCACCGCACAGCTTCACAACTACGGAACGGGCACCAACGCATACGCCGTCCTGCCCGCGACCACCAGTCCAAGCACGGTCGTTGTCATGGGCGCCCACTTCGACGGCATCGCCGGCACGCCGGCCGCTGGAGACAACGGCACCGGGGTCGCACTGGTACTCGCTGCGGCTCGCTACTTCAACGGGCTGAGCGAGCGCGGCGATACGCTCATCTTCGCGTTCTTCGATGAGGAAGAAGTTGGCCTGGTCGGCAGCCAGGCCTTCTCGGACATGCTTCGCCTCGACGGCACCGTGGTCAGCGCGATGCACAATTTCGATTTGATCAGTTACGACGATGACCAGGATGGCGCCGTGGAACTGTGGTCGCCAGCGCCAGCGTTGCAGACGCTGTACGAGAATACGGCGGCAGACTTCGGCATTCCTGTGCGCGTGGTGACCTTTGGCTCGAGCGACCATGCGTCGTTCAGCGGTGATGGCATCGACTCGGTCGGCGTGTCCGAGGAGTTCGTGTCGGGAGACGCGAGCCCCTACTACCACACGCCCGACGACACCTTCGACAAGATCAACTTCACGTACATGTTGAGCATTACGCGGCTGGTTTTCGAGGCGGTGACTCGGTCGATGGACTGACCGTCGTTACGCTGACGGGCGCAGTACGCGAATCGGCGCGGTAATGCTTGCGCAATCGCCCAATACGTATTGAACTCGGGCGATGTCTGAGAACAACGCGCCGCCGACGCCGACCGCCAAAGGCGTCAGCTACGAGGTCGTGCAAGACAGTTACTTCGAGCAGCGCGGCTTGCGTCGTTCTGCTGGAGTGTGGGGGTTGTGGGCACTCGGCGTGGGCGCCGTTATCTCCGGCGACTTTTTCGGCTGGAACGGCGGCCTACGCGCCGGCGGCTTCGGTGGTCTGGCCATCGCGACCATCATCATCGCCATCATGTACACCGGGTTGGTCTATTCCATCGCCGAGATGTCACCTGCGTTGCCGCACACGGGCGGTGCCTACTCGTTCGGTCGCACAGCTATGGGGCCGTGGGGTGGTTTCATCACGGGGCTGGCCGAGAACATGGAGTACGTGCTCACGCCCGCGGTGGTCGTCGTCGCCATCGCCGGGTACATGAACGCGATCAGCGTCGACCTCATCGGTCTCGATCTGCCTAAGCCCGTGTGGTGGGCGATCTTCTACGCCATCTTTCTCGGCCTCAACGTCTGGGGCGCCGAAGTAACGTTCAAGTTCGCCATCATCATGACGGTGGTGTCCTTGTTGATCCTCGTCGTCTTCTGGATCGGTGCCATCACCGTGTTCGATCTGGACAACGCTCTGAACATCCCCGCCAAGGAAGGCAACAGTCGCTGGTTGCCCATGGGATGGGGAGGCGTCGCCGCAGCGTTGCCGTTCGCGATCTGGTTCTACCTTGCTATCGAACAGATGCCCCTGGCCGCCGAAGAAGCCAAGGACCCTAAACGCGACATGCCCAAAGCGATTCGTTGGGCGTGGATCACACTGTTCGTCGCGTCGATCCTTACGCTCGTGCTCAATAGTGGCATTCCGGGCGGCGCGGCGGCGGTCGGCACAACGGACGAGCCGTTGTTCCTCGGCTTCAAGGCGATCTTCGGCACTGGCGTCGGTGCGTCTTTACTCGGGCTGATCGCCGTGGTCGGTCTCGTTACCAGCTTTCACACGATTCTGTACGCGTGCGGTCGGAACATCTATTCGCTCAGTCGCGCCGGGTACTTCCCGCGCCCTCTGTCCAAGACCAGCGACAAGCACAAGACGCCCGTCGTGGCTCTGCTAGTGGGCTCCGCCATCGGTTTTGCTGTCGCTCTGATCATTGAGTACGGCAAGAAGTTCTTCCCAGGAGTTCCGGTGGGCGCGGTCCTGCTGAACATGGCCGTGTTCGGCGCAGTGATCGCCTACATCATGCAGATGATCTCGTTCGTTCTGTTACGCAGGAACCTGCCCAAGATGGAGCGGCCGTATCGCAGTCCGCTCGGTAGTATCGGCGCCATCGTTGCGGGGCTGATCGCCGCGGTTACTCTCGTCTACCTCCTTATCAACGCGGACATCCGCGTCGGCATTTGGGGGTGCGTGATCTGGTTCGCCGCGGGCGTGGCGTTCTTCGGGCTCTACGGCCGCCACCGTCTGGTCTGGTCCCCGGAGGAAGAGTTCGCCGAGAGCGGTGGCCAGCGCGGATTGCCCGAGACGCCCACAGGCAAATGAGCGAGGGCGTCCCTGAGGAATTTCTGGCCGAGCCGGCGCGGTACTTTCTCGAGTTCATTCCCAAACAACTCGAGGACAACGAAGGTGCACACGACCACTTCCGTAAGGTGAAGGCGGTCGCCCAATTCTGCCTGACAGGCGAGGGCGGCGGCGACTGGCACTTCGTTCTGGGTGGGCCCAAGGTAGTCGTCAGCGAAGGCGTGCACGCAAAGCCATCATTCACCATGACCATGGACGTAGATGTCTGGCGCAAGATCAACCGCGGCACCCTCAACGGCCTGCGCGCCTACATCCGGCGGGACCTGAAGTTTAAAGGCAGCCGGTGGAAGCTGCTAAAAGTCGCCAAGCTGTTCGGCTAGTCGGCGCTGGCGGCTTCGGCCGAGAACACGTCGAGCCAGCGAGATTGCACAGGTTCACTCGCGAACGGTAGAAGTGCCGCTCCTAGCGCTAGCGCCGTGGGATAACGCTGTTCGGGATCGTTGGCCATCGCCTTGACGATGACCGCCTCGAGGGCTTCTGGGATGCTCGGTTCCAACTCTCGCGGAGTGGGGAACTCGCCGGATACGACCATGTGTAACACCGCGAAGAACGACGGCCCGGCGAACGGTGTGCGGCCGGTGAGTGCATGATAAATGACTGTCGCCAGGGTGTACTGGTCACTGGGGGCGTCAACGCTTCCATCGCCGCGCGCTTGCTCTGGTGACATATAGCGCGGTGTGCCAAGCACCGATGCGGTTACCGTTAGATCTTGCGTGTTATCGCTCGTTAGTTTGGCGATGCCGAAGTCCAGTACGCGCGGGCTGACCGCGCCCTGTCTATCGGTGCAAAGAAAGATGTTGGCCGGCGTCAGGTCGCGGTGAACGACTCCTTCGCTGTGCGCAGCCGCCACCGCGCTAATCACCGGCAACATGAGATCAATCGTCCACGTGCTTGGGCGCTTCCCATCGCGCTCGAGCACTTCGGATAGGGGCTCGCCTTCCAGATACTCCATGACCAGGAACGGCAGCGCCAGCTCCGCTGCTTCAGGCTCGGCAACGTCTGTTGCCGCCCGGTGCTTCGGGTTGATCAGAGCCCTGGTCGCCGCTGCCGCACCAGAGGGGGGCGCCGCGGTGGGGACGCCCATGACCGTCAAGTATCCCGAATCGATCAAGCGCACGATGTTCGGGTGTTGGATGGACGCGATGACTCGCATCTCGCGCTCGAAGCGCGCTAGCTCGGTTTCCGCCTGACCGTGCCCCAGGATGCGATCCACCCGCAACAGCTTGATGGCCACCGAGCGCTTCGTGGACAGTTGGAGGGCTTCGTACACAACCGCGAACCCTCCGTGCCCCACGGATCCGCGAATCTCGTAACGTTCGTCGAGAAGGAAGCCGGGCTGCAGAGAATCACTGGAGGCCACGACGACTTTGGCCGGTGGCGCGCCCGCGAGTTCTTGTTTGAGCCGGAGCTGGCCTTCCATGCGCGCGAGGGCGATGGCGAAATCCACCGGCTTGGTGATGTAGTCGTTGGCGTCCAACTGCATGGCGCGTACGACCGAGGTGCTGTCAGTCTCGGCAGTCACCATGAGCACAGGTAGCTCTACTTTGGAGAATCGCTGGCGTATCTTCTGCAGGCACTCGAGACCGTCCATGCCTGGCATGCGAATGTCCAGGAGCACGGCGTCGAAGGCTTCGCCATCGAGTCTATCGAGCGCGGCCTGGCCATCTTCAGCGCTGTCGGCCTCATAGCCCTTGCGCTGCAATCGTCGGGACAACAGATCTCTGTTGTCGGCGTTGTCGTCGACGACAAGGATTCGCCCCTTGCTCACTCGGTCTCCGACCGGCCGAGCAGCGCTGTGATCTTGACCAGGAGACGCTTGAGGTCGACGGGCTTGGTATCGAAGTCATCGCATCCGACTTCTTCCGCGCGCGCCCGGTCCGTCGTCAGGGCGTGAGCCGTAAGCGCCACAATGGGGATGTGTTTGGTGCTCGCGTCTCCCTTGAGCGCAGTGGTTGCCTGCCAACCGTCGAGGCGCGGCAGGCTCATGTCCATCAAGATGAGGTCAGGATGGCGCGCGCGCGCTTTCTCTAGACCTTCAACGCCATCGACTGCGATGGTCACTTCGTAACCCCTCTTGCGCAATCGCCGGCTGAGCATGTCGCGGTTCATCTCATTGTCTTCGACGAGCAGGATGTGATGGGCCATCTAGCTGTCAGCCCCGCCCGCTGCTCGGTCGACCAGCTCGCAGACGTACGCCAACAACTCGTCCCTGCTATCACCTTTGGTAAGCACCTGGTCAACCTGGCCTTGAAGCTGGAGTTTCTCGGTGTCAGTGAGTTCCTTCGCCGTGACGACGATGACAGGAAGTTGCTTTGTACGCGGGTCGCTGCGGATAGCGTCGAGGAACTGGAAACCATTCATGCGCGGCATCATCAGGTCGAGAACGACCACATCGGGCACGCGTTCCGCGATCTTGCTCAGCCCTTCTTCGCCGTTTTCCGCTTCGATGGTCGTCCATCCGTGTTTGTCGAAGGACCTGCGCAGAAGTAAGCGCGTTTCCGCATTGTCCTCCACCACCAGTACGGTGCAGGACTCATCGCTCTGATAGTTGCGAATCACTTGCACCAATCGTTGGCGATCTATGGGTTTGGTCAGGAACTCAGATGCGCCGAGTGCGAAGCCCAGGTCGCGGTCGTCGACGATTGTGACCACGACCACCGGGATGTCGCGCAGCTCGGGGTCGTTCTTCAGAGACGACAACACTGCCCATCCGTCCATCCCGGGCATCATCACGTCCAGGGTGATCGCGACCGGTTTTAGCTCGCGGGCCTTTTGGATGCCCTCGTCGCCGGACGTTGCGTGCTCAACGGAGAAACCAGCTTTGATCAGCGTGGCTCCGAGAATGTCCCGAACCACCGGGTCATCGTCGATGATTAGGACCGGCAGGCCGACGGCGGCCATGGTCATGCTACGTCGAGTCGACGGCATGTCTTCGGATGGCTTGTCCACGAACGGCAAACGAATGATGAATTTTGTGCCTTTGCCCGGCTCGCTCTCCACCTCGATGGTTCCACCCATCATCTCGACGAACTTGCTCGTGATCGTCAGGCCCAATCCTGTTCCGCCGTACTCTCGCGTCGTCGAGTCGTCGGCCTGTCGAAACGCCTGGAAGATCTGGCTGGCTTGCTCCGGCGTCATGCCGATGCCTGTATCCAGGACGCGAAACACCAACCTGCGCGCGGCATCTTCGCCTTCGCAGTCGACCGTGAGACGAACGGTTCCTTGTTTGGTGAACTTGAACGCGTTGCTGAGCAGGTTGAACAGGATCTGGCGGACTTTAGTGAGGTCGCCGTAGAACCGGGGGACGTCTTCGCTCGTCTCGACGAGCAGCGTGTTGTCGTTCGCCTCAGTCAGCGGTCGGACCGTGTCCTTCACATCCTGCAGCAGTTGAGCGATATCGATGTCCTCGCGATACAGAACTGTGCGACCAGCTTCGATCTTCGATAGGTCCAGGATGTCGTTGATGAGCGACAGCAGGTGTTTGCCGGCGGTGTGAATGCGGCTGAGGTCGGGGATTGCCTCGGCGGCGCCCATATCATCAGCATCCTCGATGAGCATTTCGCTGTACCCGATGATAGCGTTCATCGGTGTGCGTAGTTCGTGGCTCATGTTCGCCAGGAACGCACTTTTGGCCTGACTTGCTTTGAGCGCTGCATCCCGCGCGGCGATCAGCGAACGTTCAGCCTCCTTGCGCTTCGTGATGTCCCTGCCGTACACGTTGGCGTAGGTAGCGTCTACGACCGGGGCGATTTCCAACCCGTAGATCGCGTTCGCACACGTGACCTCGAAGTGACGCAGCTCATTGGATGCGAACGCGCTGGTGGCGAGTTCGCCCACATTACTGGGAATCGGTTCTTGGCGTTTGATGCCCCACAGCTCGAGAATCGGATCCGCTGGGGTATTGGCGTAAACAAGTGTTCCATCCCGCCCGATCCGCATGACCGGATTCGGGTTTTCGTCTGGGAACCGCGCCAGGCTGCGCACATCTTCTTGCGCCTCTAGTTGTTTGGTCACGTCACGGCAGTACAGATTGACGTAGGCGACGTCGGGAATCGGCGCCATTGCGATGGCGAACACGGAGTCACCGCACACCTGGTGGAAGTGTTGTAGCTCCCCGCTGGTATTGGCTTCGGCGATGTATTCCGCAATCTCCGGCGGGACGCCAGCGCCGACCCTGGTCTGCCACTTATCCAACAGCGGCACGCTGGGCTTGTTGGCGTACAGAATCTCACCCGCGTCACTGATACGTACGACTGGATTGGGGTTCTCATCTGGAAACCTCGCGAGGCTCCGAACCTGTTCAATCGTCGCGTTCTCTTGGCTTGATGAGTGTTTTGCCACGTCGGTCTATTGTGGCGCTTGCGTGCGCGTTAGGTAGATGTTGACGCCGCCGTCTCTGGCCGCGGAGTGGGTCACCACGTACCAACTATCCAGTGCCGGCACATGGGTGGTCGTGTCCAGAGGAAGAGTACGGCCGTGGCGGCTGAATGACAGAACGTCCTGCCACAACTGTTCTCCGAGCACGGTCTGTGCCGACTGGAGCTTCGCGCCACTGAGCAGTTCGCGCGTACGTTTGCCCGCATCGACGATGTCGCCGTTTGGGGCCGCGCGGAACACAGGATCCGGTTTTGCGTCGGGGAACTCGGCGCGGCCTTCGAGGTTGCGGCTGCGATATCGCGTTAACACCGCGGAGTAGACGCCGACGCAAACGGGGAAACAATAGGCGAGGACCATCGAGATCGTGACCGCGCCGGGCGCGGCGTTGAAGTGATCCGTGAAACTACCCATCACGCTGTCCTGGCCGCGGACCCATGGGACGAATAGATGTCCGTACAAGTTGATCATCGAGCCGACGACCAGTGCCACGACGTAGGTGTTGCCGTCGCGCAACTTGTCGACTGCGTAGCCACCCACCAGTGCAAGCCTAGTTTGTTCCATTGAACCCCGTGGGCCCCCGACCGGCCCCGAACACCATGGTATCAAAGGCACTTGCGCCGCCTCAATGTAGGGAGACCCGCGATGCCTCCATATTGGAGTCCCCTAAACGAAGAAACCAGAGGAACACTGATCTATCGGCACCGAAACACGAGGGTTTGCGTTGTTCTGTTGGTGAAGGGGATGGGCCAATGATCTGGCGCCGTGTTCGGTTCGAGCAGATCTACCTCGGTGAAGCCGCAGGCGAGTAGGTCGTCGCGTAGGTCTTCACGGGTTCGGTCGTCGAACGCGAACGCGGCGCCTTTGGTGAAGCGTTTGAATAGACGCTCGAATGTGCGGCCGACGACACCTGGCTGTGGCTGTTCACAAAAGGGGACCAGGTCGAAGACGTACACGCTGCCGGGATGTTGTTTCATCAACTGATTGATGCGCGTCCACAGTTTCTTCTGGCCGTCTTGATCGAAGTACATCATCAGGCCTTCGGAGATTACGCATGCCGGTCCGTCTACTACCAGCTCGTCAAGATCCAGGTCGAACACGTTGCCGCGAACGAATGTCAGGTTGTCTCTGTCGGCGACCTCGCGCCCGCGTTTGCTGCGCTTGAGCAGCTTCTGCTTCTTGTCCACGACGGCGGGCAGATCGACTTCGACGTAGCTCACGTCGGGGTTCGCCGACGTCGCCGCGCCGCGCCGAGATAAGCCGGCGGCAAGTTCTAAGACCTGGGCGCAGCCGGATTCGGCCATGACCGCGTCGATCATCGCGTGGCGTTGAGCGAGGCTATGGCGCAGGGACGGCAGACCACGACGAAACACCCGCGCGATGCCAAGGCTCAGGTTGGTGGCGTTGAACACGTCTCGTCCGCGCCAGGTTCCGAACAGCTCGCCGCCGTCAAACTTGGCCCACTTCCAGACCTGGGCCGTATACAACGCGGTCACGGTCAGGTCGCCGCTCTTTTTGTCGGCCTTGCTGCTCTTGCTGCCCGTGTCGCCCGTGTCGCGTTTGTCGCCGACGGCCATCAGTCCACGGAGACCTTGGTCACGCCGATCGTTTGCGCCTGAGGGTCAGCGTCCATCACCAGAAAGTGCCGCTCGATGCCGTCGAGACTTTCGTCGGTGGCACCACCGCCGCCGGAGATGTATGCGGGGATGCCCGCGTTGGTGTAGTCGTAGAAGGAGTGGATGTGCCCGTACAGGGTGAGGTCCACGTTGCCATCAGCGAGCTTGGTCAGCAGCTTGCTGGCTTCGTTGCGACTACGAAACGCGCCGGCGCGAATGCCGATGGCGTCGATGGGTGGAATGTGGGTCAAGAACACGTGCAGGTCATTCTGCGCTTGCGCGAGCCAGCCGTCCAGGCGGTCGTACACGATCGGATCGATGGTGGCGTTTCCTGAGTCGACCAGAGAGAACGCGACCCCGCGAAACGTGAAGTGCACATTGAATAGTCCGAACCGTCGTTGCCACTGCTCGGGGGAGCCCTTGAGTTCATGGTTGCCTATGGTCGCGTAGAACGGCACGTTCAACGTCTTGTACTGCTCGACGAGTTTCTCGTATTCGTACTCTTCACCGTCTTCCACCAGGTCGCCCATGGCGACGACGAAGCGCACGTCAGGCTCCGCGTTGATTCGCTCGAACATCTGATGCACGGTGTTCAGCCCCTGTTGGATGTCCGCCATGGCCGCGAACCGCCATGGGGTCAGGTCATCTGAGTCCGGCGGCGACAGGGAAAGGACCAGGGCTCCGGTGGGCGGCGAAGGAAGAGTGAACTGCCAGCTACGCAGGGTGGGGCGCCTGTCTGGCCGCTGGGTAACGGCGACCTGCGCGCCGTCGAGGGTTGCGGTGAGCACGGCGTCGCTCAAGCAGTTGTCCACCTCGATGGTCCATTGCGTGGCGGCAGTGGCGTCCACCTGGCCATCGATCCTCAGTACTGGTGACTGCGCCCACATGCCGAGGTAGCCGTCGCCGGCGCCGGTGATCTGTGCCAGGCCATCCTGTACCCGGAACGAAATTCCGGCGGCCTGGTCGATGCCAACCGTTTCTTCGCTACGGGTACGCGACTCGGCCGTGCGCAGACAACCGACCACGAGCAGTAGTGCGATGCATGCCAGGTGCCTCACGGTTTGCCGCCGTTTTGCCGATACATGATCCCGGTGCGCGCGACCACGGCCGAGCCGTATTCTAGGTCCGCCGCCAGGGCGAAGTCGTCCCATAAGAAGTAGTGCCAGCTCGTGCCGACGTGGCCGACGAACCCGTTGGCCGGGCGTACAGCGAAACCGCCTGCGAAGTCGTCCCGGCGATGGTCGTAGTACAGCTGCAGCTCTCCGCGGGCCTCGTGCAGGTAGATGCCAAAGGATGTGCGCGCCAGCAACTGGTTCGACATATCCATGGCCACGCCTCTGCTCTTGAGGAAATCGAAGCCGATACCCGCCGTGAGCTCGGCGAATGTTCCGACCATGTTCGTTGATACTTGCTTCAGGTTGAGTCGGCCATGGGCGAACGCTTCGACGCCATACGTGGCGAAGCGCTCGGGGCCAAATCGATGCATTGTGACTGCGCCGGCGACCTCCAGGCGACTGCCGTCGTCCAGGCGCCAGCCATGGTCAGACTTGCCCAACCGCAACGCCGCTTCAACCCGCCCGCGCTGATTGTCCGCGTTCAACCACCAGCGGGAGTGCAACCGCATGCGTTGGCTTCGTCTCCAGTCCACACTGGCAACAGCGAAGTGTTTGTAGTCGAACTGCTCGTCCTTGATGAACGTGTAGTCCCCGCGAACCGTCAGTCCCGTCCGGGCCATGGTCGGACAATCGCAGCGCCGGCCGAGCAGGGGCGCTGCTGTTATCAGGCTCATTCCCGAGGTCCATAGGGGCAGGGCACCGGGCGTCGCCAACGGGATGGCTACCCGCGATACCCAGCGGTTGCTCGTGGTTGCCACCAACGCGAACGCCGACAAGGCCGACAGGACTAGACTTATCCGCGCCCAGCGGCGCCAGGGAGGATACTCTTGTTTCTTGGCGTTGCTTTGCGTCGCCGAACTTGCGGCGGTGCGGGGCGATTCGGCTCCGGGCACGGGCGCTTCTGCGTGAGTCACCGGCGTAGCCAGAGAAGCGCACAGCAGCGCGGACACCACGGCAATGGCAACGCGTTTTGCCATCGGCGCTAGGGCAGGCCGGAGCTCTCGATCAGAATCAGAATAGCGGCGCCGACGCCGTAGCTCACATCGTCTTCGACCTCGACGTTGGCGTAATTGTCGAAGTCGCCGGCGGTCGTTGGCCCGGAAATACCGCTGACGAAGGGCCGGTCCATGGCGTCGCGCACGATGGAGCCGCGCACGTAGTCCAGGGCCTTGGCCAGGGGCTGTCGCACTTCTTCGCCAGCGAATCCGTAGCGGTAAGCGCGGGCCATGCCATAGCCGAAGAACGCGGTGGCGCTCGTTTCCAGATACGTTTCGCCCGGGCGGTTCATCACGGTCCACCATCCGCCCGATGCACTATCCTGGGTCGCGATGATACCGGTGAGGTGGTCGGTGAGAATCTCCTCGGCGCGCGGATCGCTTTCGTGGCGCAGCGCACGGGCTCGCAAGTAGTCCGCCGCTGCCGGTGGTATCCACGAGTTTCCGCGTCCCCAGTACACATTCGGATCTTGGTCGATCGGCCACGCGTATGCGTGGGTGAACAGGCCGCTTGCCGGGTCTTGCAGCAATGTGCCGAAGATGTCCATCTGGTCCGACATCTCGGCGAGGGCAGTCTTGTCCCCGTCGAACTCTCCCCAGCGATTGAGCACCATGCCGAACATGAACAGGCTGTCTACCCACAGGGTCACGAGACCTTCGAGGGCGCCCAGGTGATTGATGCCGCCTTCCTCCGTGCGCGCCGCCAACTCGTACAAATACAGCAGCACTTCGTCGACGATGTCCTTGTACTTTTGCTCGCCGGTCTCGGCGTACAGGGCGATGGCCGCAATCGCGGGCGGGCAGCTGTCTGAAACCGATATGCCGTAGCCTTCGCTGATGTGATGATCGATGTACGCTTTGTAGTAGTTGCGAATCGTCGCATCGCCGGTGACCCGGTAGAGCTCGGTCATGGCGTACATGAGCACGCCTTCTTCCCAGTTCCACGCCATGGTGTCGGCCGGGTGCTCCGTGATGTAGCGATGGGCGATTTCGGTCGCCAGGGTGACGTCCGCCGACGTGGGGTCGCGCTTGTCAGCGTAACAAGTCGCGTCCGGAACCTGGTCCGGTGCGCAGGCGTCGAAGAACTCGAACGGAGGCTTGGGCTCGTCGCTACAACCGGTCGCTGCTAGCGTGAGCAAGAATGTGAGTACGACAACTACGGCGTGTTTCATGCGCAAACATCGCGAACGGCGCGCTCGATTTCCGAGGCCCGATCGGCGTCCAAAGCGAAGACTGTTATCTCCAGCTCACCGTCGGCGGTAGCCACGCATTGCGGTGGCTGCGCGATCGACGACCAGTGACAGAGCAGAGCGGCTTCGCGGACGCGTTGTTTTGCTTCCGGTAGAGATGTGTTCTTCGGCATGGGTACTCGAAACACGTGAAACGAAGTCCGATCGGCAGCCGGCGAGCGGAAAATAGAGCTGGCGGCGACCTGAGTGTACGACATGATGGCGAGTTCCCCGTCGGGAGTTTCGATGGTAATAGCGCGCACGCCAATCGCCTGAAGGCGGCCGCGGATCTGGCCGATTTGCACCTGATCGCCAATGAGGCAGGTTCGTGCGCCGCGAAAGTACAAGCCTTCGGCCACGTCGCGGATGACTGGCCAGCCTGCAGCGATACACGCGGCACCGACGATGACGACTGTATATTGAGCTTTGTCACCATCGCGCAGCACCCAGTACATGGCGACGATGCCCCAGATCACAACCAGCGACGCCACGAACAGTGGTTTCACGCGTTGGATAAGCACTTCGCTGCTCCGGCGCATGGGCAGCGCACTGAGCAGTTGGTCGAGCACCCAGTAGATGCCGTAGAGCGCCGCGCCGCTACCGACGATGACCGACAGGTCCCAGCCCAGAGCTTTGGCTGTTTCGATCACGCCAGGCTACCTCGCTCGAGCCAGGCCGTGACCGGCGTGTGCGCTTGCGGAGTCATCTGGAACACGCTGCGCCGATACTCGATGACGAGGCCGATGCTGCGCAGTTCGGCCAGGGCTTCGCTCAGCTCGCTGCCGCCCATGTTGGTCACGCGCTGCAGCTTGTCCATGGACGCGTGCTTGTGCAGCAGCAACTCGACGAGAATGGCGGTGAGTTCCGGGCGTAGATCGCCCAGGGCATCCCACGATGTGTTGCTCGGCCGGCGGATGTGCAGCCGTTCATCGGTGACATCGGTGACGTGTGCAACCCAGGCGCGCAGGGACGCGCCGACGTTGCCCTTGGAATGTTCAAAATGAGCGTGGAACAAACGTGCCAGTGACCACTCGGTGAATGCGTCTTCGCTCGTATTGCCCAGCTGGATGCGCAGGCCAGTGGATGTGTGGCGGGTCATCACGACGTCTTTGATTTGCTGGGCAGCGAGCGGCTCACAACGCAAGTGCACGGTAGCCAGGCGCGATAGCGGACGTACGTCGTCGAGCAGGCGAATCGCATGAGAGCTACCGGCGAGCACGAAGCCGACGTTGTTCGTCGCTTCGCGAATGACCCGGATCATTTCGTCGATACCGGCGAGACCACCGGGCCGGCGCTCCCACCACAGGTCGATGTCGTCGATGACCACGACCGAGCCCTGGTCTAGACCTGCCAGCAACTGTTCTGGGGTGCCACGCTCGCCGATCGCTGCGGCCAATGCATTGCGGAACGCTTCGGCGCTGGCGCTACCACCGAGCGGCGGCGACACCCAGATTGATTGCGACTTGGTTGCCGTCGCGATCTGCTGGCATAGGGTTGTCTTGCCCGCACCCCGGTCGCCAGATACGAGCACGACCCGCTGACCCACGTGGTCGGGGTTGGCCAGAGCTTCGATGCCGCTCTCGAGCTCGCGCTCACGACCGATGAAGAATGCCTCGTTGATATTGAGCGCACCCAGAAACAGATGTTGGTAATAGCGCGGCAGTTCGCCCAGCACTTTTGCGTCGCCCTGGGCTTTGTGGACCAGTTCACGAACCTGTTGAGCACCCCCGCCGGTGTGCGCTCGTGCGACGCTGCGTCGGTAGATGGCCCTGGCTGCAAGGTCGCGAGCGCGAGCGCCGATGCCGCGAACGAATGCGACGACGCGAGAGGCTCGGCGGCTCTGTGCTTTCTTACCCGCCCCCGACAGTGAGCCCGTCAGGGTAAGCACACTGGTCGCAGACGACAGGCGCTCGAGTGCGGTGGAAACGGTCGTGTCCAGGTTCGTCAGGAACTCGTTGAGTCGTTCGACCTCTGCTTCGATGCGCTCGATCGAGTAGCTGAGCGTACTCGAGATTCGATCGTCCTCGGCGTCTTCATCTTCACCGGCGCTCTCTTCGTCGGGCGCCTGGGCAGCGAGCAGCCTGATCGTGTCGCGCGCGACCACCCACGCATGGGACTGCAGCTCGGCGATGCGTCCCGCCTCGGCTTCCACGCGGGTGATGAGATCCGTCTCGACCAGGGTTTGGATGCCGCTGCGCACGCTCAGGGTTACGTGCTCGATCGTCTCGAGTTCCCCCTGTGACAGCCGGAGTACGGTCTCGTCGCTCAAGGTGGTTTCGACCGCGGGCAGCTCTGCGGTCATGGGCGCCACGGCGCGGGCGAGTTGGATGGCCACCGGGCTGCCATCGTAGTTGGGTTCGCGTGGAACCACAGGCGCATCGCCCGTGTCAGTCGGGTTGTCACGACGCTTGATCAGTTCAGTTCGCAGCTGGCTGCACACCTGGAGTGCCGACGTGCGCACGCCGGCCGACAGTTGTTCGAGGGCACGAATCGCTGCCACCGTAAGCTGGTGGCGGAACGAGCCGATAGTTACGGCCATCCGGGCGCGGGCAACCAGAGCTGCCTGGCGTTCGTGCCAGACTTCTGTTGAACCGTTGAGGCCCATCATCGCGTCGATACCGTCGCGGTTGCGTTTGCGCTCCCTGGCGATGAATGGTCCGGCGTCCAGGCGCGACAGGTCCTCGCCCAGGCGGCCACAGATCTTGAGGTGGCGTCGCAGAACACGTCCGCGGTGCAGATCGATGTGTTCCAGGGTGTGGTCGCGCAGCTCGTCGATCTTGTTGAGTGTGGTGTCGCGTGTTTTCTGCAGATGTTCCACCACATCGAAATCGCTGGCTGCCGCGGTGACAGAGCGATTCAGGTGTGTGTGGGCTCGGCGCTCGGCCACGGTCAGCAGTCGGCTCAACTCGACGATCAGTTCGTGGCTGTCGTGTTCGAATCTGTGCACGGTCTGGACCACGAACGTGTGGATCACTTCGGCGTGGTAGTAGCGGGCGAGCTGGCCCAGGGGCACCGCTTGACGCAGCTTCTTGCGGTAGAAGCGACGCCAACGTTGTCGCCTCTTCCAACGGCGCAAGGCAGGCGGGTCGTCTTCGTGAGCCTTGAACTCACTGCGGTCGATCTTGATGTCGAGGATCTGAGGCATGCCCTCGGGCAGCATGACGTCGCGGGTCATGAGCGCCGTCAGTTCCTCTTCGAGCAGGGTTCCCTGGGCGGACAGATCGTTTTTGAGGAACTCGCTCAGGCACTTTTCCGCCTCGACGAGGAATGTGCTCGTCGCTCGGTTGGCGCGGGCTCGTCGACGTGGCGGGTTGGATTCCTCGGCTGCTTTGAGCATCGCGTCGTAGCGTTGCTCTGCCAGGTTTCGCACCTTTTCGCACAGGTCCAGGTGGCGCTCGTAGATTCGAGTTACGCCGCGCTCGTGCCAGCGCTTCAGGCGCACGCGCATGTTGTCGTAGATCAGGTTCGCTGCCGTCGAAACTTCCCGGTGATCGGGGACCGGCAGCTCCAGGGTTTCGATCTCTTCTGTCTCGAGTGCCGCCCGCTGGTCGCGCTCTTGCCGCAGCGCCGTGCCGAGTACCCGGGGAAACGCCTTGTTCGCGCGCAGTACGACAACACCGCCAGCAAGGCCGGAGATCTTTTCCAGGCCGTCCAGGGTGTCGACGTCGGCGCTGCCGAGGTCAACGGGCAGGCCGACGATGCACAGAGCAGCGTCCTTGGAAGTGTCGGTGACGAGGGTGTGATGTGCGGTGGTGCCGACAGGCGGCGGGATGACGCGCACGTTGGCTTCGACGCGGGACTGTTCCAGGTGGCGCATGGCTTTGGCCCGCAGCAACTGGTCTTCGTCTTCGATGCCGCTACCGACGATGAGCACGCGCACACCGGCGTCTTCCCACGCCGGCGAGCGGGTAAGAAAGCGCACGAGGGATACGGACAGAGCCAGGTTGCCGTTGTCGCTCCACCACCACACGTCGATGCGCGGTTTGACTTTGGTGCGATCGATGTCCCGATGCGCCTCCTCGAACAGCAGCAAGTTGAGGTCGTTCTCGGCGGCGACCTTTAGGGCTTCTAGATAGTCCTCGCTTGCTTCGCTCTGCCAGCGCCACGGCAGCAGCAGTGTGTTCGGCTGAATACCGCTGAACCCGTGATGCTGGACCAGGGAGCGAATCGACTCGAAGCGATCGTTGGTGACCAGCGTGCGCTCGAAGTAGCCAGCGTTCTCTTCGTCGGAGAGTGTTGTATCCCGTGGCCCGCGTTTGTTGTCGGCCAGAGCGAAGTCGGTGACCATGCCGTTGCCCGTAACCAGCGACATGGAGAACTCCTTCATGTGCGTATGGCGCGGGTGCTCGTGGTCGTCGAACATGAGCATGTTGGGTCGCCAGTTGCGTTGCTGGCCCTCACTACGGTGGAGTCGTTGCAGGCCCACACGCACCAAGGACGCCCACACGCCCTCCCAGGTGTCGCCCGCTTCGAGGCTGAGTTGCCTGCGGCTGAGCACGACGAACGCGAGCAGCATGAGAAGAAGGGCGCCGGCCGAATAGAGCACGTCGAGCTGAATCATCAGCAGGATGCATGCGCCCGCGCCGAGAATCGGAATGATGTTGGGGATGCGGAACTTCGGGCGGAAGTCCGGGCTAGCCCAGGCTTCGATGGCGCAGGCGATGTTCACGCTGCCGTACATGGCCAGGAACACCATGGATACGATGCGCGCGATGGCGTTGAGCTCTGCGATGAGAATTCCGGCTTCGCCGATAGCGAACGCGAGAAACAGCGCGTTGCGCGGTTCCAGGGTAGGGCCGAAGCCACGTGCGAACACGCGTGGCGTGATTCGATCCAGGGACATGGCCTGCAGGATGCGCGGCGCACCCAGGATGCTGCCCAGGGCTGATGACAGGGTCGCGCCCCAAATGCCCGCGACGACCAGCGGCGCCCACAATGCGATGTCCTGCAGGATCTCGGGGTTGTTGCGCAAGGCTTCGGCATCGACGCGTGTTGCCAGGAACCAGCCCAGCACCAGATACACGACCATGCCGACGATGATGGCTAGCATGGTGCCCTTGGGAATTGCGCTCTTCGGATCGCGCAAGTCCCCAGACATGTTCACCCCAGCGGTGAAACCGGTGACAGCTGGGAAGAAGATACCGAAGAGCACGGCGAAGCTGGCACCTCCTCCTCCTCCACCCCCGTCTTTGGCTTCGGCGGCTTTGGCAGCGGCAGCCTTCGCCGCGTCGGCTGCGGGAGCGACCGCGTCGGGGCCGAAGTCTCCGTTGAGCCCGCTGAGGAAGATGGCGAACAACGACGCGACGATCGCGATCAGAATGAAGAACTGGGTCTTGATCGCCAGGGACGTGCTGATGAACGTGATCGTCGTGAGCAGGATGATGGTCGCCGTGCCCGCGATCCGAATGTTGGTCTTGCTCGGCGCCACATCGATGTACGACAGGAAGCTCTCGCAGAAACCGATGACGTAGAGGCTGATGCTGAACGACAGGCCCAGGAACAAGGCGAGGCCAATCGCGCCACCAATGGGCAGCCCGAAGCTGCGGCTAATAATGTAGTAGGGCCCGCCGGCACCGACCTTCTTGTCCGTTGCAATGGACGAGATGCTCAGACCGGTGCTGAGGCTGACCGCGTGCGCGACGAGGATGACGCCCAGGGCGAGGTACAAGCCACTGTTGCCCACGACCCACGGCAGCCGCAGGTACATGATGACGCCGAGGATTGTCAGGATGGACGGCGTAAAAACGCCGCCGAACATTCCAAACTTTCCGTCTTTGGCCATCCCCTTGATTATTGTTTCTCAAATCGGGAGAAAATCCGACCGCCGACGGCGCAAACTTTGATGTTGCTTCGACTTATGTAAGCTCGGCCGGATCCAAATCCCGGTAGGTGACCCGGAACAGAATCGAATAAAGCACCGGCACCAGGCCTAACGTAAGGATCGTAGAGAACAAAAGGCCAAAGATGATGGCGATGGCCATGGGCTCCCACATTGCACCACCTCCGAACCAAAGCGGCAGCAATCCGCCGATGGTCGTGGCCGTTGTGAGCAGAATTGGCCGCAATCTGCGCTGGGCCGCTGTAATAACGGCGAGCGCGGGAGGCAGTTCGTTCTCTTCGATCTCCAGCTTCACTCTCTCGAGTAGCACGATGGCGTTGTTGATGACGATGCCGGCGAGAGACACGATGCCGAGAAGCGTCATGAATCCGAAGTAGGACTTCGCCACGAGCAGGCCGAAGACAACGCCGATGAGCGCCATGGGAATAGTGAACAGGATGATCAGCGTGCGTCGGATCGAGTTGAACTGCATGACGAGCAGGATGAGGATGATCAGGCCGGCAATTGGCATCTTTGCGCCGATGGACGCATTGGCTTTGCCGGACGTTTCATGCTCACCGCCGATTTCGAACCGGTAGCCGATTCCCCAGTTCGCAGATTCCTTTTCCAACCACGGGATGATCTCGGCGTTGATCTCCGCCGCAGTATAACCATCGTTGAGCTGCGCCGACACGGTGACTGTACGCAGGCGGTTGCGGCGAAGCACCTTGGCCGGCGCCATCGTAATGCGCAGAGGATCGGCGACCTGAGCGAGAGGCACATTGTTGCCAGTTTGCTGGGAGTAAATCGCCAGGGTTTCTAGCTTGCCCAGGTCCGTGTGGGTCGCGTCGACTGAGCGCAGGGTGATAGGAATGACCTTGTTGTTCTCGCGATACTGGGTGGTCTCGATTCCGCTGAGCCCCGTGAGCATCGATACCGCGATGTCCTGGCTGCTGACCCCCGAGCGCATGGCCCGGGTTTGCGCCACGTTGACCTTGATCTTCTTGGTCCACGGTCCTCGATTATCACGCACGTTTTTTAGCCGTTTGTCGGCAGACAGTCTCGCCTTTACTTGTTTGACCATCGAGAACAAACGGTTCGGGTCTTTACCGGACAGTCGGACTTCGATTGGGTTCTTTACCGGAGGACCGGCGGCGACTCGAGCGATGGTGGCCTGCAGATCCGGGAACCGTTCAACGAACTTTTCCAGCTCCGGGATCAACTCGTGAACGACGGGCTTGTTGGTGGTGTTGATGATCAGGTACGCGTACTCAGGCGCCGGGGGTTCCGGGCTGTAGCCGAGCATGAACCGTGGCGCGCCGGCACCGATGAAGACTCCCCAGTTCTTGATGCCGTGTTCGCGCTTGTCCGAGGCCATCATCTTGGTGCGCATGTGCTCTTCGATCTCGGCGACGACTCGCGCGGTCTTCTCGATCGGCGTGCCGACCGGCAGACGCAACGTAGCGGTGAACTTCGTGTCCTCGAGAATTGGGAAGAACAGCTTCGGCACTTTGGAGAAGCCCATCATCGCGACTACGAAGACCGCGAGGGCGACGCCCATGGTGATGGCACGGTGCCGCAAGGCGCCGAGCAGCGCTCTTCGGTAGCCACGGTAGAACCAACCGTCAAATTCGCCCTTGTTCGCGTCGTTGATGGTCTTAGCGGCCTTCTTCTTGCCACCGCCGAACGCTTTCATCCACAGGTTTGCGACCGCGCCGCGTGCCTTCTTGCCCAGCGTTTGTTTGGAATCGTCCTGCTTGCGCAAGAACCAGACGCAGAACATCGGGATCATCGTTAGCGCGAGACACCACGATGACAGCAATGCGATCGTCACCACTTTGAACAGTGGGTTCGTATATTCGCCGACGGCGGACTCTGCCAGGAAGATCGGCAGGAACGCGGCGGCTGTCGTGAGTGAAGACGTGAGCAACGGGATACGTAGCTCGGTCGCCGCTCCTACAGCAGCATCGACCCGGTCCTCACCCGCGTGAATGCGCACCATCGCCGCTTCGGTCATGACGATCGCGTTGTCCACCAACATGCCAAGGGCAATGATCAGTGATGCCAGCGACATCTGGTCGATGCCAATGCCCAGGATCGACATGACGAGGATCGACATCACCATCGTCACCGGGATGAGGCTCGCGATGAGCAGTCCCGTCCTCAAGCCGAGGAACACGAGCATGACGACAAGAACGATCAATACGGCCTGGACTACATTGCCGACGAACTCGCTGACCTTTGTGTCTACTTCGTCGGGTAGGAACGAGATGACTTCGATGTCGATGCCGTGGGGGTACTGGTTCGGCAAGGTCTTGAGCAGCGCTTTGACCTTCTTGCCCAGGCTGATGATGTTGCCGCCTTCGCGCAGCGATACCGCCAGGCCAAGGGTCGTGCCGCGGGGTGCCTGCTTGGACGAGCGCATGATGCTTCGGGGAGGATCCACATAGTCGCGGCGGATGTCGTGCACGATGTTCTTGAGGAACAGCAGTTCTTTGCCGCCGGGAACGCGAATAACGGTGTTCTTCAGGTCTTCGATGGACTCGAAGTTTCCAGAGGGTTCGAGCACGATGGTCTCGTCGCCGGTCGTGATGTTACCGCCCGGGATGATGATGTTGCGGCTCTCCAGAATGTTCTTGAGCTGCATCGGCGACAGCTTGAGTCGCGCCAACTCGGAGTTGCGGTACTCGATGAATACGCGTTCGTCCTGGGCGCCTTCGATGGTGACCTTCGCCGCCTCTTCGATGCGTAACAGTTCATCGCGGATCTCGTCGGCGACGTCTTTGAGTTCCCGCGCCGTAAACCCATCACCGGAGATCGCGAGCACGATGCCAAACGTGTCGCCGAAGTCGTCGTTGATCGTGGGCCCACGAATCCCGGAGGGTAGGGTCGGCCGGACCGTGTCGATCTTGCGGCGCAAGCGGTCCCAGATGGGGCGCATCTCCGAGTACTTCTCTTTGACGCTGACGAGAACGATCGATACACCGGCCTTGGACGTACTGGATACGAAGTCCAGCTCAGGCATCTCCTGGACCACCTTCTCGATGGGATCGGTGATCAGGTTTTCCACGCGCTCAGGGCTGGCGCCTGGGAAGATGGTCATTACCTGCGCCACGCGGATGGTCAGTCCCGGGTCCATGGCTCGCGGCATTGACGCGTACGATGCAAGCCCGCCGAAGATCAGTCCCAGGATTGCGACTGTCGTGACGCGGTTGTGCTTGATTGCGGCCCGCGTAATGTTCATTTGGTCGCCTTCTTGGCCGGCGCTTTGCCGCCCGGCGGCGTCTTGGCCGGCGGTGTTTTAGCTGGTGGCTTCTTACCCGGTGCGGTCTTGGCGGGCGCCTTTTTGTCGCCGGGCTTCTTTGGGATCGCGCCACCTGGCAGGCCAGGGCCCGTCTTGCCCTGGCGCCAGCGATCCAGAACTCGGACGTTCATGCCGTCGCTGAGCCGATGGATGCCAGCGGTCACCAGCAAGTCGCCGTTCGTGATTCCGGTAAGAACCTCGATGCCTTCGCTGGTGATCTCGCCGATAGTGACTTTCTTGCGGTGCACGGTACCGACTTCTTTACCGGTGGTCTTGAGCAAGTAGATGTAGCGTCCATCTCGGTCTTCTTTGATGGCGACCGTGGGAACGATGTAGCGAATGCGGTCGTCTTTGGAGCCGACGGTAAATGTCACGTCCGCGTTGTAGTCGGGCCGGATATCGGTGCTCGCGGTCTTGAGCACGGCGACTACTAGAAAGGTCGAGCTCTGGGTGGAGGTTACGCCCACCTCGGATACCTCCGCCTCGAACGTCTTGCCAGGCACCTCATCGAACTTCACCTGGATGACGTCTCCGTCTTTGACATCGTTGATGTACTTGGTTGGCAGCGAGGTTCGCACCTTCGCTTTGTCGCCGGAGGTGAGCACCACGACCGGGTTGCCTTGTTGCACACTCTGGTTGTCTTTGACGCGGGTCGTTGCGACCTTGCCGTCGACAGGCGAGTAAATCTTGGTGTACTTCACGCGCTGCTTTGCCAACTGGGCGTTCTTCGCCGCAGCTGCCGCCGACGCACCAGCCACTTCTTTCTGAGTTCGCGCTGCTTCCACGTCCACGTCCTTGGCGTGGCCGTTCACCCAAAGAGACCGCATGCGCTCGTAGTTCTTGGCAGCGTTGCGGTACTGCGCGCTTGCGCTTGCCACCGATGCGCCAGCTTGCTGCATCTGCAACTGGTAGTCGCTGGAGTCGAGTTCGACGAGCAGGTCCTTCTTCTTGACGTCCTGGCCGACCTTGACGTGAAGCTTCTTGACCGTTCCCGATACGCGGAAGCTCAGGATGGACTCAGTGCCGGCGGCGGACTTGCCATTGACTCGGATGGTTCGCACGCCTCCGCTGGGCGCCACCTTCATGTAGCGCACGGCTCTCAGGCGCGGTGCCTCCTCGGGTTTCTTCTTGTCGCAGCCCAGCAGGACCGGCTGCGCGGCGAAACAGGCGATGGATACGACGATAGCTAGGCGTGTCATCTTGTCTGGCTCCATTACTTCGCTTTGTTCTGCTTGGCGAAATTGTTCAGTTCGCCGAGGAACTGCTGGCGTTTGAGTGCATCGACGGCGAAGTCGAAGTGGCCGATCGCCCGCTGGGTGTTGACCCAGTCGGTGAGGAAATTGAACACCGCGTTGGCCGTGACTTCGGCCGCGATCCGCGACTGGTTCTGAGCGTCGATGAGATCGAGAATGCGCACGACGCCTCGGCCATAGGCGTCGGTGACGAGCTTGAGGTTCTTGATCGACGCGTCCGCTGCCTGCTGCGACAGGCGAATGCCAGCAAACGAAGCACCCATACGATGCCCGTTCGAGCGTATGCGCTGGCGGATGCGTTGCACGATCGATTCGCGCTGGCGGCGCAGCCGGCTGGTTTCCAGGTTTGCCTGACGAACCTCAGCCGAGCGAGCGCCGCCGGCGAATAACGGAATCGACAGGGACACGCCGACTTGCCAGTTGGTGTCGTTGGGGACCTGGATAGACGGCCCCATTCCCGGCGGCAGACCAAAGTCGAGCCCGCTCGAGCTAGCACCCGCGCGGCCGATGATGTGTGTAAGGGAGGCCTGAAGTCCGAGGGTAGGGGCGTAGTAGGCGCGCTTCGTGGACTTCACCAAACGCTTCTGCGCGTCGATGGCCGCGTCGATCGCTTTGATCTCCGGTGATGCCGCGACTCCCCGCTTTACCAGGAAGCGACGGAAGACCTTGAAGCTCCACGGGTTGTTCAAGTGTGCGAACAGTCCCTTCTGAGCCGCGAGAACGGACTTCGAGTTGAGAGTCGGGTCTGCGGTGATAAACGACTCTTCCAGCGGTCGGTTGAGAATGCGGTTGAGTTCGATTTCGGTCAGATTGCGGTTGGCGGATGCCTCGATGACGGCTTTGCGATCGTTGGCGATCTGCGCCTCCCAGCGGTAGACCTCGGCGCGGCTCGCGAAGCCGACGGCAAGGCGCGTTCGGGCCAGGTCCAGGTTGGCTCGGGTGGTCCTCAAGTTCGAGCTGCGAATGCGCTCGACACTCTTTGCCCGGAGCACGTTGAGGTAGGCAATGACGCCGCCGACGACGGTGTCCAGGCGCTTGGTCTGCAGGTCGTGTTTTCGAGAGCGTTGCAGGTGCTTTTGAATCGCGTAACCAGCCCACGCTTTTTCCGAGTACAGGATCTGGCTGATAGAACCGCCGCCACTCCAGGTGAACCGATGCTGTTGGGAGAACGTGGACGTCGCGCGGTCACGGTCGATCATGACACCGGACGTGGACGCTGAAATCTGGGGCAACAAGTTCGACCGGGCGATCTTGATGTTCTGGCGTGCTGCCTTGAGCGCGATCACGGCCGCGCGATAGTCCACATTGCCCGCAAGCGCTTGCCTGGCAACGCTCTCCAGGGAGACCGTGCGCTTGATGCCCTTCTTTTGCCAGCCCACGAGTTCCGCTTCGGTCAGTACCATCCAACTCGGCCAAATGCCGATTTGTCGCGCTGTCTTCATGTTGATCGCGAGCTGCTCGCTGAGCTTGGTCACCACGCGGAACTTGCGCGGGTTCTCACCGAGCAGGATGCGTTGCACGTGCACGGCCACCCGCCTGGCCATGCGTTTGCGGTTGGAGTTCGGCGACAGTGAAATCAGCACGCCGCGATCGACCTCGAAACGACCCAGGTGCGAGAACGTGGGCAGTTTGCGTTTGTGAACGCCGGCGATCAGGGCAGTCCATTTGGCCAGAGGTAGATGCAGGATGGGCGCGACGTATACAGCCTGGGTGTTGCGCGGGATTGCTGCGAGCGCCTTCTGCACCGAGTCGCCCACGGGCACGACGGTCATCTGAATCTTGGCCTTTTTCGCCGTGGCAACCAGACGTTTGCGCATCTGCGGAATGGCGGTGAGGTACTTCTGGCTTGAAAGCACGGTCATCCGGGTAAACGGCGTGACCTCTTGGAATGCTTTCATGTTGCGATCGAACTGCCACGGCAACACCAGGTAGTTGAGGTTGTGGCGACCGCTGGTGCCGCGCCGATACGGCAACCCTTGTAGCTTGTGGTCGAGCACGAACGGCGCGATCACCGGCTTCCTTAGTGACTTACGCTTTGCCGCGTCCTGGGACGCAAGTACGCCGAGCGCCAGGACCACTTTTACCTGGGGATCCGCCATCAGCGTGTCCAGGTACTCTTTGACCTTGGCGCTGGTCCAGTCGGCGACCAGGCGCTTGTCTTTCGGGAACTCGACCTGGAATTCGTTCTTCGTCAGGTCCTTGATCGCGGCGAGAAACTCGCCGAGCCAGACTTTATTGAACTCCCATGGGCCATCGACGACGATGCCGATCTTGACGACTTTCTTCGGTCGCCGCTGGGCTTCGCTGACTGACGACATGCACAGCAGCGCACAACAAATCCCGATCACGGTGAGCCAACGTCTCATCACTGATTCTCCTGCTTTCCGGCGGCACGAGCCGTCGGCGCGATGATTCCACAGGCAGGAGAGGCGCGGCTATGGCTGAGCTATGGTTTACGGCGGCGCAGGTGGCGTAGTTTGAACCGCGCTGCAGCGATGACGCCTTTGTTTTGGGCGTTGGCCACGACTTGCTGCAGGGTGGCGATTTGAACGGCTGGTTTGAAGCCCTGGAGCCAGCCTACCCGGTTGGACAGGACGTGTGGGCGCGCCGCGTTCTTAGCGGTGAGTATGCGGACAATTCGGGGGATCACGCTGCGCTCGTCGAACCCACCCAGGACTGTGTAGGCGGCGAGCAGGGTGTTGCTGTCGGCGCTGCGACGCGTGATGCGGATTAAACTCCTGATGTGCCTTCGCTTGCCCGATGCTGTTACCCAGCGCTGCTTGTATGCGGCGGATTGGTTGGTCGTCCAGATCGTGGGCCCGCATTTTGTCGTGCAGTTCGTCAGCCGATCCCGTAGCAAGTCGAGTAGCAGGTTCATCGGTTTCAGGTGGCGGAGCTGGCGCGCTCTCGTGCGAACCCGGCGGCGAGAGAATTCGACCAGCTTGTGATCTTCGACGACCCCGAGTTCGAGACCGCGTTTCTTCTTCGAGGTAAGGAAGAAGAGATACGTTCTGTTCTTACGCAGGATGACCGGCGCGAAGCCGTTGATCATCAGGCCGGACGACGGCAGCACGCGCGGGTGGCGAACGACCACTAGTTGGCCACGCTGGCTGTTGCGCAGGGGGACGTCGACGCGCACGCGCAGGGCTTGAATTTCGACCGTGCTGCGGAACGGTCCGGGGGCGCGGGCTTGCAACACGCCGATGGACTCGACGGTGCCGATCATGACCATCGCCGAGCTCTTGAAGTCTGAGTCCAGGTGGGATGCGCGGCTAATTCGCGCGTCTGCCTGTTCGCCGATGCCGAGAATCGATGCGCAAATGCCCAGGGCTACTAGTGATCGCATGCCGGAGCATGACACACCGAACCACACCGCGCCCGAGCCGAAGTGCGACTCCCGGTGTAGGAACAACGGGTTGCACAATTGTTCGGCAGAGCACGCTTGGCTGACCCTCCGAAAACCGGAGACCTGCGTTGCTTGCGGGTCTGCTAGGATCGTTGTGTGGTGGATCGCGGTATTGAGCACGATGATGGCTCGGTCGGCGAGGTAAGAGAAGATCCTCGGATCGGTGCTGTTCTCCAAGGTCGCTATAAGGTGACCAAGCTGCTCGGTACGGGCGGCATGGGCAAGGTCTATCAGGGCGAGCGCATCGGCCTGGGTCGTCCCGTCGCCATCAAGTTTCTTCACTCGATGTTCGCTCGCGAGCCGGCGGCAGTGAAGCGATTCGAACGCGAAGCCAAGGCGATGAGCAGGCTGTCTCACCCGAATTGCATCTCGGTGATCGACGTTGGCGTAGAGGGGACGCCCTATATCGTCATGGATCACGTGAGCGGTCGCAGCCTGTGTGACGTGCTCGACGATGGCTTGCTGCGCTTGCGCCGCGTCCTGGAGATCACGCGGCAAATCCTGGCCGGGCTGGCACACGCGCACTCCCAGGGCATCGTGCATCGCGACATCAAACCGGGCAACATCATGTTGACCGAGGTAGAAGGCACCGAGGATCACGTGTCGATCCTCGACTTCGGCCTGGCGAAGTTCCGGGACGCGGTGTTGATGCAGGACATCACCGCCTCGGCGATGCTGGTGGGAACTCCGGGTTACATGTCCCCAGAGCAAACCGACGGAGAAGAGGCGGGCATCGGCTCGGACCTGTACGCGGTGGGCATCATCTTGTTCGAGATGCTCACGGACAGAAAACCTTACGAAGCGGACAATCCACTGTCTGTGCTGCGCATGCACCGGGACGCGAAGATTCCATCCGTGCGCGCCCGTGCGCCGGATCGCAAGATTCCACGCGCGTTGGAGTCGGTGGTGAACAAGGCGCTGGCCAAGGACCTGGACGACCGCTACACGTCGGCGGCTCAGTTTTCACGTGCGATAGAAAAGGTCGCGCGCCAGATGAGCGAGAAACATCGTCGTCGTCGGCGGGGCATCGCCAAAGCCAGCATCGCTGCCGGAGCCCTCGCGGCGGTTTCCCTGGGCGTATTCGTGTTCGCCACCGGCGATAGCACTGCGCATCAGACCAGCGCCTCGGCGCCGCCTGCTCAGGCCGCGGCGATCACACCGAAGCTGACGGTTCCGCCGACGCCCGACTCCAAGGTCAAGTCGGTGACCACAGCGGCGCCGTCGATAGTGGCGGAGCCCAAGCGGGCGTTGGTCAGCGTGAGTCCGCCCGTGTCCGTGTTGCCGACCGAAGCCCCGGTGACCCCAGAACCGCCGACGCGGCAAGAGATGGCGGAAGCAAAGCCGAAGGCCAAACCGGCCGCCGCGAAACCACGGTCCCTGGATCGCCCGCTACGTCTCAGGGACATTCGCCGGATGATCGCTCGCAAACAGAACGGCGCTGCGATCCGTGGTCTGCTCAAGATGCGTCGCAAGCAACCTCGCAACGCGTACCTGGCGTACCTGGTGGCCAGCGTGTGCATGAAGCAGCAGATGTGGAACGCGGCGATCACCCACTACCGCATCGCTATCGCCAACAAGAAAGCGTATCGCAAGAACCCCAAGATCATCCGCGACGGCGTGTTCGTCTTGTCTAGCCTGCGCAGTCGCGACCGGGCCAACGCGCGTAACTTACTCGTGTACGCGATCGGTGGCAGTGCTCTGAGCCATCTGGATCGCACCGCGCGTTACTCCAAGAGCCCGCGCCTACGCCGGGGCGCCAAGAGTGTTGCCAGGCAGATTCGCAGCAAATATCGGCGCAAGAAAACCCGTCGCGCCCGCCGGCGATATCGGCGCCGCCGTTAGCGCGCCGAGCAGCCCTGGATTTCTCGGTCGCCGTTGGTCTCGGCGCGGTCCAGGCAGTTGACGGCGACCTGTTTCACCAGCTCCAGGGTGGGCAGGTAGCAGCTTCCGTCTTTGGCGGTCTGGCTGATCCATTTGATCAGCCCGGTGCGCCATGCCCAGAGTCGCGGGGCGCTGGCATCGCTCCACTCCGACAGAGAGTAGTCGTCGTTCCAGTTGAAGAACGATCCACCCCAGTTGGTCTCTTCCTTCAGGCGCGTGAGTTCCTCAGGCGCTGTCGCCATGATTGTCTCGTAGCGAATGGCGGCGGCCTGCATGCAGCGGCGGCCGAAGTCGGTGCCTTCGGAGAATGAATAGGTCGGGCTGTGTCCGCCAGACCATTTTTGCCAGAACTCGGTGCCCGACAGGCTGAAGCCCTCGGCGCGTGGATACACGTAGCTGGTGGGTGCTTCCATGTCCTCGGGGAACGTTATGTGGGCGAGGGTCACGTCGCGGGCTTGCTCGTAGGGGTCGACCTCTACGACGCACTCGTCGGCGACGATCGCGACCAGCTGCTGCATGGCCACCGGGCCAACGAAATCGATTTCATCGACGGCGGCGATGTTCTCGAACGTGTTGTCGTCTTCTGTGCCGGGTTCGCCGTCTTCTCCAGCAAGGTGTGCGGCCAACGAATTGGCGGCCGCCGTGTGCACGCCGGCTTCGGCAAGCTGTTCGGCGCTCGGCCCGCTGTTCAAATAGACGACGACGGCGTCGAGCTCACAATCGGAGAACTCCTCACCGTCTGCTTTGCCGCCGCCAACACCGACCGAGTTGATGTCGTCGGGCGAACTCTGGTTCGAAACACACGCGGTGACAGGAAGGCCTAGAGCGGCAATGAGGGCAAGGGGAAGCATGGATGAGCGCATGCCCCACTCATAGGGCAATGTTCGATCCAACTTTGGCGACGTGAAAGCGCGCGAAATAGTACGGCGCGAAGGGGTGGTGGCTAGAGCGTTAGCCGGAGACCCGGCCCCCATGACAGCTGATGTTGCCGAGGATGCCGTGCACCTTAATCTGTTTCCATTCCCACGGAGATTCGTCGTTGATGAACAGTTTCCAGCGCGTCCACTGGCGGAGTCGCGCACCGTTGGTGATGCGCTTTGCACATCGGTATGCCCGCTTCGGGGTTAGTCCTGTGTTCCAGCGCAGCCACAGATACAGTGTTGGAAAGAACCCGTCGCTGCGGCCAACAACCTTGCCGCGGAACATTAATTTCATGTGGCCGTGGGCGCGTACACCGGTCAGCGGCACCGGCTGGTGATAGCTAAACGTGAACCAGGTCTGGTGTGCGCGTTTGACGATGCCGGCGACGACGCGCGGGATACTGAGCCCGGACTTACTGCTGGTCAGCCAGCTCGCGACCCGGTGGAGCGCTTCAACCTGGGGCAGGGTAGGGACCAGGTAGTGCCGCGGTGCGTTAGTCGTCCAGCGGCCGATGACCGTTTGCCCCCGCCGACGCTTGGCGACGTAGATCCAATTGACCAGTTCAATGCCCACCGACGAATCGTTGGAGCGATCGTGTTGGGTCGCTTCGGTGAGATCGTTGTGGTGGCTCACCCGGCCCTTGCGGTCGATGACGAAGTGCACGCCCAATCGGTGACGGTGAAAATGCAAGGCGGTCCCGCGCATGCTGTTGTTGGCGGTCTCGTGGATGGTGAGCTGATTGACACTGCGAGCTGAACGCGTTCCCTTGCTATAGAAACGCGGGACGCGCCGGGGGCGATCGCTTGCGCGTTCAGGCCAGAACATCTCGCTTCGGTTGCGTAGGGTCACTCCGGGGATGACTGTCGCGGCGCAATTGACGCCCACCGTGCCCGCCTGTTTGGGGCTCGCTTTGGGATCGCACTCCTCGGCGGCCGCGAATGTCGGCCAACTCAGGACGATCGCTGCGGTTATCAGAGCGCGCATTGCGATATGGGATCAGCGTACTACATTAGGCCGCCGTGAAACTGAGCCAACAAATCGACGCCGCCGCTGAATGGATTGCGGGGGCTGACCACGTGGTCGCTTTCACCGGAGCCGGCATCAGCACGGATTCGGGACTGCCCGACTTTCGCGGTCCCGACGGGGTATGGACCCGGCGCGACGCCGGTCTGCCGCCGCCCAAAGCGAGCGTGTCGTGGGACGAAGTGCAGCCCAATCCGTCACACCTCGCCCTCGTGTCACTTCAGAAGCTGGGCAAGCTCGCCTATCTGATTTCGCAAAACGTGGACAACTTGCACCTGGCTTCGGGCGTGGACTCCGAGCGCATCGCCGAACTACATGGCAATGGCCAACTCCTGCGTTGTCTTGCCTGCGATCAGCAGATGCCCCACGCCGACGTGGCCTGGGACAAGGAACGTTGGGGAACCGGCTATCGAACCCAGGCGGTTCGTCCGGGCCAACCCGAGTGCCCGCGCTGCCGTGGTCGGTTGATCTCGTCGGTGGTCAACTTCAGCGACCCTATGCCCGAGCGCGAACTGACTCTTTCGTACATGCACTCGAAACGCAGCGATGTGTTCATAGCGATCGGTTCGTCCCTGGTGGTTTCGCCAGCGAACGAAATGCCTCGGGTGGCGCTGGATAGCGGCGCCAAGCTCATTCTCATCAACCGGGGCGAGACCCCGTACGATGACGCAGCGCATCTACACATTTCCGACTCTATTGGTGATGTGGTGCCGGCGATCGCGGAACGAGTGGCCTCACTGCTTGCTGAAACCGGCTAGTCGACTGGTCACCTGGCCCAGCAACCGACCGGAAGTACACGACCTGACATTGGCGCAGAACTTGTAGCCTTGGTTTGTGTGTCTCAACCAAGCTTGAAGCTGCGACTACAGAACGGGCCGGACGAACACACCGAAAACCTGGTGCGCCTGCGCAAAGGTGCCGGGGCCGCGCTCGTCGCATGGCCTCTGTTCTCGCTGGTGGACATCTTTATCTGTACGTTCGTCGCTCCTGGACGCCTCTGGCTGTACCTGGCGATTCGGGCGATCGGCATGATTCCCCTGGCGTTCGCGTTCTTCCGCTTGCGCAGCCCTCATCCTCCGGGGCGCACGGAGCTTCGCGTCATCGACGCCTGGTTGGTCGGCACGCTCACGGCGTTGGCGACGATTCCGTGCGTGGAGTTCGGCGGCATTGCCAGTCCATTGGTCATGGGCGCGCTGATCATTCTCGTCGCGCGCAGTACGGTCATTGCCGATCATTGGAAACGTGCCCTGTGGCCCGTGGGCGCTATCGCCCTGGTTCACCCGTTGACGTTGTTGGGGATGGCCGCGGTCATGCCCGGCATGGCGGCGCAGCTTAGCGACCCAACACTGCTCGCCCAGTTTGCCCTCAACCAATCGTTCCTGCTTTGCGCCGCGGGCATGGTGCTGTTTGGCGGTCACATGACCTACACACTCAAGCGCAAAGTCTTCGAGGCGCGGTCGCTGGGCCACTACAAACTGCTCAAGAAGATCGGTGGCGGCGCCATGGGCGAAGTCTGGGCCGCTCATCATCAGAGCTTGAAGCGCGACGTCGCGGTGAAGATCCTGCGCCCGGAGAAACAGTGTACCGAGAACATCGCGCGATTCGAGCGCGAGGTCCGCGCCACTGCCGAACTTTCACATCCTAATACCGTCCGCGTGTTCGACTACGGCGCCACCGACGACGGCCTCTGGTACTACGCGATGGAATTGCTCGAGGGCATGGACCTTCGCGACCTCGTCCACGCCGAAGGCCCGATGACCGAAGCGCGCGCGACCCGTTTGGTTTGGCAGGCCTCCCGCGCACTGGCCGAAGCCCATCGCCGCGGCATCATCCACCGGGACCTCAAACCCGAGAACCTGTTCGTCACGTCGGTGCGGGGCGAAGGTGACTTCATCAAGGTGCTCGACTTTGGTTTGGCCACTCTGGTCGCGAGTCGCGGTGGCTCGGATTTGACCAATGACGGTTTCGCCGTCGGCACACCCAAGTACGTTTCACCCGAGGTCCTGTACGGAGAGCCCGCCGACGCGCGCTCGGACGTGTATGCACTGGGTGCCGTGCTTTACTTCTTGCTCACTGGTGTCGCGCCATTCGATTACGACGATCCTCAGCGCAACTTCATCGCGCATATGAACGAAGAGCCGGTGCCGCCGTCTCAGCGGGGCGGCCGCAGGCTCACACCGGCCCTCGAGGCATTGATCATGCGCTGCCTGCGCAAGACCCCCGAGCTGCGTTACGTGGATGCCAGTGAACTGGCAACGGCCCTGGAAGATGCAGCCATGGCCAGCAAGCACATCCCAACGCGACCGGTGGTGCTGCATCCGCGAGTCACCTACGTGACACCATACGCGGTCGAGTTCGACAGCCTGGACCTGACGATGCCGGACCATTCACTGCCCGTCTTTGAATAGATCGCGACGTCGTTAGTTGTTGAGCAGGCCTTTGCCGAAGTTCCACACAAGGCCAAAGCTCACGCGGGTCTCGTTGAACATGTTGCGGGACGGTCCGATCTGAGAGCGCATGGCGCGGGCGTCTGCCTCGATGGTGAATGACTCGCCCAACGCCACTCGAGCGCGCAGTTCGGCGTAGGCCGTGTGGTCACTGCCAAAGTTGCCATCGACCATCTTGATGATGCCGCGCACTGGGTCCCAACCTATCCTGGGTACGAGCTGGGCGTATCCCAGGATAGGGATCTCCAGACCGAAGCCCATTGGACCGTCGACGATCGAGTCACCAATGACCCCGGTGAGGTTCCACATACGCACGTCAGCGCTGAAGAACAGCGACGTCGTGTTGAGTTTAATGAACGTGATGGGCGCGTTGAACTCGAAGTGGATGCCCCACATCGACGTTGCACGCCCGGTATGAGGTTCGAACGGCTCCCCAGGAGCTGGGCTGAACTCGGATTTGGTCGCCTCCCCCCAGACTATTGTGGTGCGTGTAGGCACCATCGCGAGGTTGTCGACTCTATATGGGTAGTAGTACTCCCCGTCCTTGTAGATGAACTTCTTATCTCCGCTCGCCGCCGCGCGCGACGCGGCCTTTTGGGCCTTCATTACTCCGCCGGCGATCGAAATTGCCCCCGAGACGAGACCGGTGAAGTCGTCGAACGTGAGCACGTTCAGGCTCATGTCGATATTTGCCGGCGGCTGCGAATAGCCCAGCGCAGGGTCGTAGTCATACCCGCCCGCGTTGATGGACGTGTACTGCTGGCGATAGCCGAGGCCACATCCGAGTTGTGCGCACACAAACACCACGCACAGCCCCCCACTCACCCTCCCCAGGTTAGACATACACCAAGGGTACCATTGGCGCGGCCCGCGCGGGACCGAGTTCGTTAGCGCAGCACGAACGTCAGGTGCACGATGGTGATGATGTCCTTTTCGTAGGACGTCTTGTCGTTGTTGCCCTGCCATGACGTGTGGGTCGAATGGGCGGGGTTGACGTTGATGACGCCCATGTTGGCGCCCCACAGCTTGCCCAGGGCCTTGGCGTTACCACCCGCCGTGACGATCTTTTCCGCACGGATACGCGCGTTCTCTGCCGCGGCAGCGAGCATGTCCACCTTCATTTCGCCGAGCTTCGTGTAGTGATACTTGGGCGTGCCCGAACTGATGGTGATGCCCTTTTCGATCAGCTTGGTGATCTCGCGGGAGACACGCTCGACGAGTTTGATGTCCTTAGAGGAGACCGAAATACTCTGGCTCAGTGACCAACCCTTGGACACACGCTTCTGTATTCGTTCCCTGCCGACTCCGTGGTACTCGGTCGCGATGAGCTCGCTGGTGGATGCGGAGGAGACTCGGATCTCCGAGGCCTTCACACCCTGGGACTTCAAGTAGGCGACAGCCGAATCAACGTGACCGTTCAACGTGCGAAAGCCGACTGTGCGATCCGTGGCCTGGAACTCGATGTCCGCTTTCCACTGGATCAGATCAGAGATGATCCTCTTCTTGGCCGAGCCGCTGACTTTCAGCGTTCGCGCCTTCGGCTTAGGCGATGTGCGCACGGTCTGCCAGGTGTTGGATGCCTGGTAAACGCCGAAAACAAAAGCGAGAGATGGGGCCAAAAAGCCCGCTATCCAGATGTAGAAACGTCGATTGCTCACTGTAGAGCCTCCCCTTGGTTATGAGGCTCAACGTGGACGCGCCCACGTTCATTCCAACAATGTAGGGAAAGTGTCCCCTGGCAGCCGACTAAGACCCGGCCTCGCCGTGATGGTCCACGAGTTCGTGCCATTTCTTGGCGTGGCGGATGTCCAATGCCTCGGCGATGTTGGTCAGGGCGTTGTCCTCGTGGTCGTTGACGGTCTCGCCAAAACCCAGGAAGCCGCCAGCCGATTGAGCGACGTCGCGGCAGAACACCAGCAGTAGGCTCAGGCTGGTTTCGCTCAGGTCAGCGCCCACACCGTCCTCTCGGTTTTCACCGGCCAGGTGGTTGAGCAGCTTGACGCCTTTCTTGACGTCGTCTTCGCTGGGTTGCTTGCTCAGCCAACTGTCCAGGGTTTGCTCGCCTCCGCCTTCGAGCCAGCCCATTTCTCGAGCGTGGCGCAGGATGGTCGTGCGCTCGGCATCCTGAACCTTGCCGTCAGACCAGGCGACGTAGACCAGCGGCAGCAAGCCCAAAACCCGATAGGCGTCCTTGTCCACGCCCAATTCTTTCATCGTCCCCAAGACGTCCATAGTGAGCAGCGTAAACCATGGGGGCCAGTTCAGGCCAGAGGTCGTACACTCCCGCCATGCGGAAGCCGAAACAAGTGATTGTGATGCGCAAGGACCTGAACATGCGCAAGGGCAAGATGATCGCCCAGGGGGCGCACGCGAGCCTCAAGGTCTTCCTCGATCGCAAGACGACCGACGAAGACGGCAGCTTGCGCATCACGATGACTCCGGCGATGGCCGAGTGGGTGGCGCGAGCGTTCGCGAAAATCTGCGTATACGTTCGTTCAGAAGAGGAACTGGATGAAATCTATCGAGCCGCCGAGCAGGCGGGCCTTTTGTGCGCGATGATCGTCGATTCCGGTCGTACGGAGTTTGACGGCGTGCCGACGAAGACCTGCTGCGCCATTGGCCCCGATTGGGCCGACGCGATCGATGAAATCACCGGGGAATTGCCGCTGCTCTGAGGACGGCCGTTGGGTACCATCCGGCCATGGGATTGAAGCCGAGGCGGCCTCCGGAGAGTTCACGTCTGACGCGGGCGCTCGCGCACTATCAAGAGACGCGAGCTCGAGCGAACAAGGTGTGGGAGTCCCTATACGAGGGCAAGCTGAATCCGCCCGCCAGCGAAGCGCAGATCGCCAAGCTCCAGGAGAAGTTCGGCCGTCCGTTGCCCGCTGACTATGTCGAGTTCTTACGGCTTCACGACGGCTGGGAAGAGTACGAGTACGAGCGTTACCTTCTGTCGGTTCAGGAGATTCTCGACGAGGTCGCCGACGAGTCAGTGGAGAACAACGTCGACAACATCTCCGAGGACGACGCCGACACGTTGAGCAAGTGGCTCGTGATCGGCATGAGTAACAACGACGCGAGCGTGCTCTGCTTGGATAACACGGTTGAGGGCGAACCACAGCTCGTCGACTACTACGTGGGTGAAGAGGGTAGGTGGGCCAGCATCACCGAGATGTTCGAGGAGCTGGCCGCGAGTCTGAGCGACTCCATCGCGTCCGAGGACGCCCAGCAGAAGAACGCGAACGCCGATTGGGAGCCGGAGGTGCGTGCTCAGAAACACGCCACGTATCAAGGTGAGCTTCTCGCGCGACTGAACGAAACCCCAGTTTCCCCATTCCCAGAGTTGAGCGAAGCCGATCGACAGGCGGTGTCCGCGTGCGCGGCTTTAGCCGCCAACCAGCCGACCGACCCGACGACCATGAAGCATGACGGCCTGGAGACGTACATGGGCGTCGTCGCCTACATGTTGTACGTGCCGACCGCAGACGAAGTGACGGGGGCGGTCAATCTGTTCCGCAAACACTTCCCCTGGGATAAACGCACTCAGGCGTGCGCGCCGTCGGATGAGTATGGGCGTAAGGTCATCGCGTCTGACGCCACCGATTACTCCGAGTTCCTGAAGGTGCAGACTCAGGGTCACTTCGGCCTGCGCATGGTTGATGACGACGGCGACGACTCTACGACGCATATCTTCAACTTCCGAGGCGTTCCCGAGTATCACGGCGAGCACATCGCGACCATGCTCGAGATACTGCTGCCCGTGGACACGGACCCTCAGCAGGTCATGGGGCTGATGCGCGACTACGCTGACGAGCTGCCGCTGGTGCATGGCTTCGCCGGGTTCGTGACGTTACCCCTGAACAGTAACTACGCGGCCCACATGAACACCTTCTACGAGTGGAGCCGGGCGCACTGGGGCCTTCAGGTCGCCCTCGCCGATGAATTGTGCAATCCCGCGTTGCATGGGCTGCACGGTGTGTCCTGGTTGACCCTCATCGACAACGAAACGGCAGGCGCACTTTCCACAGCTGGTCGCCTGGCGAATCTGCCTGGTGTGAATGTGCATCGCGGCAACCAGGCGACTCTACTCGCGGTCGGCGACGGACCGAGCCTGGGCGATATTCGCGTTGGCTATCCAGAAACTCTGGCCCGCGTCCATCACGCGCTGGGGCCGCTCATGTCGCCGAAGACCGTCGAGCTTCGCCACTTCGACAACGACGGCGCTACCCAGGCGTGGTGGCATCGATTCGAACGTCCGTCCGAGTTCGCCTTGGCGCCGTTTCAGTTGTTCGAGAGCATCGAAGCCGCTTGCGAGGCCGGGGATGCGGACGGGTTGAAACGGTTGTGGCTGCAAGTGCAATCGCGTGAACCCGCCGCGGCCAAGTCGATGCAAGACCAGTTGTCCAAGCTTGCCCACGCACTGCTGGGCAAGGAGAAGACTACAATCGCTGCCGTTCTGTACGATTGGCTCACCCAGTACGAGCGGCCGAACCTCAGTGACTTGAACAACGCCCTATGCGCTGCATGGGGCGCACCTGAGCTGGCGCCAGTATTCATCGAACGCGCCCTGCCGATGGCGGAGAAGAACCCGGGCATCTTCCACAATGTTATCGGCCTGCACACGGAACACGGTCACCTGGACGATGCCGTGGCGGTCGCCAAGCTTAGCGTTCCCCACTACGAGCTTCGCCTGTTTCGCAAACTGAAGACCGATAAGGACTTTGCGCCTCTGTTCGAGCATCCCGAGTTCGTCAAGATCTACGACAAGCTCAAGGCCCGGTTAGAACCGGCTGGGGATTGGCCGGAGCTGGCTCGGAATCCCGCACTCGAAACGCGAGTCGGGGGTGAGCCGGACAACCTGACGGTCTACCGGGACTACGCTGCGTGGCTAGCCGGAGCTGGCGATCCGCGCGGCCCACTCATCAGCGCGCACATGGACATGGAGGAAGAGCCGAGATCAAAGGACAATCGCAAACTCTTCAGGAAGCTGTTCAAGCAGTACGTCAAGAACCGGATTACCGGGAAATTCCCATCGCTCCACGGCCACATCGATGCCGACTGGTTTCGCCATGGATTGCTCTATCGGCTGTACATGATGTCGCTGCCGCCGAGCGCCGTCGACGATGGATTCGGTCTGCTGCACGACGGTGAGGGCCGGTTGTTGCGTAGGCTCTACCTCAACAAGATGGACGTGGACCTGGCGCTGCTGGAGCACGTGCCACACCTGACCTTGCTCAACCTGCCCGGGGCGAAGTTCCCCAGTCTGGAACCGGTGACCAAACTAGAGCAGCTCGACGAACTCAGGCTCAGCGCGACCGACGTGACGGATTTATCGCTGCTTTCATCCATGCATTCTTTGCGCAAGCTATACCTCCAGGACACTCAGGTTACGGACCTGACGCCCATCAGCAAGTTGCCCAACCTGGAGTTCATCAGCCTGGAAGGCAGCGCGGCCACGAACATCGAACCGCTCCTAGAGTTGCCCAGGTTGTGCGAGGTCTGGCTCTACAAGACCGGCGTGCCCAAAGCACAGGCCGACAAAGTCGAACAGGTGATCAAAGCCCGTAACACCGAGCCCGGTCCCGGAGTCACGACCATGGTCTACGGTCCTTAGACCGTCAGTTCGTTCAGGCTGCCGAACCCGCGCTGTGTGTGTTCATAGCAGCCGTGAACGGTGGCGCTCCCACCACTCGCTGGCGTCGTTGCGTTGCCACGGCTCACACGGAACCTGTTCGAGCAGAGCGCGCACCGCACCGGCGCCGTCCGGCCGGTCGTCGGGGCTCTTGGCCAGGCAGCTCACGACGATGTCGTCGAGTTGTTTGGGGATGCCCTCGGCCAGCTCCGATGGCGGCGGAGGCGGCTCGTGCAGGTGTGCCGCCAGGACCTCGACCGCGCTGCTGCCGCCGAATAGTGGCTTGCCAGTGAGCAGCCAATACGCGACGCAGCCAAGGTTGTAGATGTCGGATTGGGGGGTGACCGCGTCACCGTCCTTTATCTGTTCCGGAGGCATGTACGACGGAGTGCCGATCACCGCATCCTGGTGCGTGAGGTTTGGTGACGGAGCGTCCACCTTACGCAGGCTGGCAAGGCCGAAGTCGAGCACCTTGATCACGTCGACGTGGCCGGCGTAGCGGCAGGTCAAGATATTCGCCGGCTTGATGTCTCGATGAACGACACCGGCCTTGTGCGCTTCTTCCAAGGACTCGCAAATCTGTTTGAGGAAGTGGACCGCTCGCGCCGGGCGCACGGGCTCGAATTCGCTCACGAGTCGTTCCAAGTCTAGACCGGTGAGTAGCTCCATGACGTAGTAGACCTGGCCATCGTTGCTGGTACCGAAGTCATACACGTTCACCGTGTGTAACGACTCGAGGGACGCGGTGACCTGGGCTTCGCGCTCGAATCGCTGGAGCGCGACATTGTCGTCACCGGCGCTGCCACCCATGTCGACGTTGCGGATGAGTTTGATCGCCGCCGGTCGTGCGAGCATCTCGTGTTGGCCACGCCAGACTTCGCCCATACCGCCCTCGCCGATCTTGGCGATCAACGTGTAGCTACCAATTTGTCTGGCTTCAGCGACCTCGGTGCTCATGCGGTACATGATGCGCGCGCCCATGTACGCAAGAGGCACGATGAACGCATGACCGATGATCACCGCCATTAGTTGTTCGTTTGTGAAGGTGACGTGGTTCGTCGCCCTGAGGATGCTCATGCAGATTGGTGGCATGGCGCATGACAGAATGCTCGCTACCAGCATGCGCCGCGGGGGCCCGGGCACCATGAGGGTGAACAACAACGCGGCGGGAGCGACCCAGGTGAGCGGGGGGATCGAGTGGAATACGGTGAAAATCAGGACCGGAGTCGTTAACGAGATCACGGCACAGACAAGTACCTGGAACACGAGACCCAGGTTGAGAATCAACTCGTGAGACAGGCTGGGGCGGCGCGCGAGCAGGAGCAGACTCCCGGACAGTATGATCGCCGTGCCGTGAGTGAACGCGGCCAGCCCCACGTTGCCGCCTTTTCCAGCGATGAGGCCGAGCATGGCCACGCAGATACCGACGCTGCTCAAGCCAACGAATACCCACAGTACCTGGACGAGCCGGTGCCGTGCCTTCGCCAGCATTTGCGGTGGAAGGCCATACGATAGCCACGAGCTCTTCGACTCGTTGGCCGTCTTGTTGGCCATCCTGCATTCGCGAAACCGTCTCATAGGGCGTGGCCAGGTTAGCTGGCGGGTATGCCAGTGGCAAGCTTAGCCCGGCCAGCGGGCGCGCATCGGGCACTTCTTTACAAACGTTGCCGGAGTTCGTCAGTCGCTGGGCAGGACCAACCGTGACGCGCCGTCGACGTGCACTGTGTTGGTGACCGTCACCGGCACGGCCGCCTGAGCGAAGAAGTCGTTGCCCGTGTTGGGGTTCCGGTCGAACCGCGGCCAGTTGCTCGAGGTGACGATGAGTCCGACCCGGTGCCCGGGCAGGAACGTATGTGCCAGGTGATTCTGCAGGGTGATGCGCAGGCTGTAGCGCTGACCAGGCGTCACGGCTGACACGCTGGTGTATCCATCTCGCAGCTTGAGCCGACGAATCCCTTCGCCGATGAGCAGGTGGTTGCCGCTTGCGTCCACATCGGTGAGTCGCACAGCAAAGTCGGTGTCGATGCCTGTCGTGGTCACGTCGAGCTCGACTTCGATGACGCCGCGAACCGCTAGCTCCGATGTAAGCGGCGCCGTGACGAACGCGTTGGCTTCGCCGTGACTAAGGACGGCCGCCTGGTCGTGTGGGCCGTGGTCCAGGTCGAAGCGCAGACTCTGGCCACCAACGCTCGGCGACGGGGTCACCGGGTTGTAGGTGAAGTCAACGCTGCCCGATAGCGGCGGGGCGGTCGTGAGGGTTCCGCCCGAGCTCAAGTACAAGTTGTGTGCGCTGGTGTTCGTCGGTGGCCACTCCTCGGCGCCGGCCCAGGTGTCTTCACCCGACCGGTGGTAACGCACGCGCGGCCACGACGATGCGGCGGATGCTCGACCGCGCAGGTAGTGATCGAACCAGGCGAGGCTGTCGGTTTGAATCACGTGCGCGCTGTCCCAGAACTTCAGCTCCTGAGTACTCAGGCCGCCGCCAGCGACGGATTCACCGCCCGCGGCGAAGTGGTGCCAGGAGCCGACGAGCAAACGATGGTCGTCGCGCACCGACGCAGCACTGGTCGACACCAGGTCGTTCCAAGTCTCGAACGAGCTGTTGTTGTCCAGGTCGAACCAGCCGGCGACGATCAGCATCGGGATGCTCACCTGGGTCGGGTCGCGCAAGTTGGCGATGAGCGACCACGCCCCGTCATGGGTCGGATGATCCATGACAATGCTTCCGCCGAACAGTGCGCCAAGAGTGTCCACGTATTCGCGTCGAAGGACGCCGCCCGGGTAGTACTGAAGATAGGTGTCGTTCATCGCGCAGAAGATGGGCACCGCGGCGACCAGGGACGGGGGCTGCTCGATGGCCGTCCAGTGTTGCGCGCGACACAAGGCCGACACGCCCCAGGTGCCGACTTTGCCATCGGACCAATTCTGCTGGGCGATCCACTCCACCGCGTCGTAGCCGTCCTCGCCGCGATTTGGTTGTGCAACCGCCGCCGTCGCCGACGCATAGAAACCGCGCCAATCGAGCACGACGAAGTTGTAGTCGTAGCTGTCAAATAGCGGGTTGTCGCCGGCGTTGCCCTGGAACCACAACGACCTCGAATTTTCTTTGTCGTATGGCGTCTGCACCAACACCGTGGGCAGCTGGCAGGTCGGGTCTTGTGCGCGGCGCGCGAACGCGGCGAGGGTCTTGCCGTCGCGCATGGGGATCGAGATGTCCTCGAAGATGTGTTGCGCGCAGCGGGTGCTGGCGTCCACAACAGTGTTGGCATCTGCTACACCGCCGTCCACATCGCTGCCGCCACCGCCGCAGCCGGCAACGCAAAGCATGACAATCAAATAGGCGGTTCTCATCAACGTGGACTGGTTTGCAAGCAATGTGCCCACGTGTATGCTCACCGACATGGCAGGCGAGAACAAGCCCGGGTTGGTCGCGATTCGCGATCGCCGGTCGTATGTGATCGATGCTCTGTCCGAGGCGTTCGCACACGACGCTCTGGATATGGAGGAGTTCGAACAGAGGCTGACCCTGGCCCATCGCGCGACCACCGTCGCGGCGCTGGACGAGCTCGTTGAGGACATCAAACCGCTGGGAGATGACGAGGCGTCCACCGAGTTGGCCAAGACCGATCAGGTCGAAGAGGAGAAGCCCCCGGCCAACACCGGGTTGGTCGCTTACCAGCCTGAAAAGAAGAAGGTAGTCGCCATTATCGGCGGCGCCGAGCGCAAGGGCGCCTGGCGGGTACCAAAGCAGCTCAACGTGGTCGCGGTCATGGGCGGCATCGATCTGGACTTTCGCGAGGTCGAGCTGCCTCCGGGCGTTACCGAGGTAAACATCACCACGGTCATGGGCGGCGTGGACATCATCGTCCCACCGTGGATCGCTGTCGAATGCGAAGGATGGGCTATTGCCGGCGTGTTCGAGGGGCTGGACCGAGCGCCGAGCCACCGTGACCCCAACGAGTCGCTACTGGTGATCAAGGGCAGAGCGGTGATGGGGGCGGTGGACATCAAGACACGCTTGCCGGGGGAGAGTGGTTGGCAGGCGTTCAGGCGCCGGCGACGCGAGCGTAAGCAGCTACTCGAGCGTGGACAAAAGCGCCTCGAGCAGGCCGAGCAAAAGAAGCTCAGCGATTAGCCCTCGTTGAGGGCTTTCAGCGCTTTGAGTTTTTCGTCGATGACCCGGCGGAAGTTGGCGATGGGTTGTGCGCCCATGATTCGCTTGCCGTTGACGAACACGGTTGGAGTGCCGCGAACGCCGATCTTCTTACCCGCCTGGATTTGTTCTTCGACGTTTCGTTTCACCGCGTCGGAGTCGTAGGCCCTGGCGAACTTCGCCACGTCGAGTCCAAGCTGCTTGGCGTACGCCACGAGCTGCTTCTTGTCGGGCATCGCTTTGTCCTGGTTGGCGTAGAGGAGGTTCGTCATCTCGAAGAACTTGCCCTGTTCGTCGGCGGCGGTGACCGCTTTGGCCAACTCCAATGAGCCCGCCTTGACCGGGAACATCTTGCTGACGACGCGCACTTTGCCTTTGTACTCGAGCAGCAGTTGGTCGATGGTGCCCAGGACGTTGCCGCAGAACCGGCAGTGAAAATCCGTGAACACGATCAATGTGATCGGTGCTTTCGGCGTACCCCGGGCAGGTCCTTTGTCCAAGCGCAGGGACCGGAACAGGGCTGGATCGACGGGCGGCATTTTCTTTGGTTTGTAGGCGCGCTTGCCGTCCGCGAGGCGCGGCTTCGGCCGGTCGCTGTCACCTGCGATGCCCGGTGCCGCGAGCTTCTTCTTAGCCAGGGCGGGGCGCGATTTGGTTGCGAACGGAACAGGCTGCTCGTCCGCGGTCGCCGTACTGTTTTGATTGGTGTTGCTCGCGTTGGCGGTCGCGCCTTTGCCTGTGTTGGCCACAGTGGCCCATACGATGATGCCGGCGATGGCTGCTGCCGCTGTCGCCGCGAGAATCTTGGTCGTTGTCGTCATGCAGGTGGCTCCTTCTGCCTCCACCGAAGCGTGAGTCGTCGCCGCTGCTGTGCCTGGCTGGATGCTGGCTACTGCCGCCATCACCGCGCCGCTGAGTGCGGCTGTCGGACGCAACTTGGCGAGCCCACCTTCGACTCGGCGAAACACTTCTTTTTTGAGCTCACGCCTACCCCGATGCAGCCTCTGCAACACGACTTGTTCACTGACGTTCAGTGTCTCGGCGACCTCTCGCGCTGACTTTCCCATTTGGTAGTAAAGGAAGAGTGCTTCGCGATGAGGAACCGACAGATCCTTGAGGGCGGCCCAGACGATGCGCTGCGCTTCGATCGTCATCGCCGCGTCGCGTGGATCGGGCCGGTCGTCGATACCGTCGACTTCCGCTGAGACAGTTTCCCTGGACCGCTTCCGCTGACTGTTGCGGCTTAGATTGCGCGCAACGCCACACAACCAAGCCCGCACCCGCCGCGCATCGCGCAATGAGTGCAGGCTTCGCCACGCCTGCAGAAACGTTTCCTGGGTAATGTCTTCGCTGAGTCCCGGGTCCCCGGTGTTGCAGAAGGCAACCGCGTACACGGCATCCTGATGAGCCGCGACGAGCTCGGCAAATGCCTCGCTATCGCCCCGTCTACATCGCTCCACGATCTGGATTGCGCTTGCCATCTACCCCAAGTGGTTCCAAGGCCCACACACATGACAAACAAACCCAGATTTTTATGCCGGGGTCAGGCTACTACCCTCATACCATCTGAAATCACACGCCTTTTGGGCCGTGCCGCGAAACTCCAGCGACCGGGCCCTGGGACCCCGGCCTAGCTCGTCTTCTTGACCGTCAGGCGCAGCTTGACCAGCACCTCGTTGGCCGCGGAATCGCCGTCGGCCTTGCCGATCTTGAAGTCGGCGCGCTTGATGGTGTGCTCGGCCTTGATGCGCACGCTGTCGTCGGTGGTGTTGACGACCTCGAACTGAATGGGCTGCGTCGCGCTCATGCCGTGCATGCTGATCTCGGCTTTGGCCTTGTACTTGTTGTCGCCTGCCTTCTCGACAGCGCTGATCTTCACAGTCGCCGTTGTGAACTTGGCCGCGTCGAAGTAGTCGTCCGACTTGAGGTGCTTGTCCCGGTTACCGATGCCCGAGTCCATACTCGCGATGTCGATTTCAAATTCCGCGGTGCCGCCAACGACCTTCTTCGGATCGAAGCTCGCTTTGGTCACCTTGAACTTGCGGAAGTTTACGATGACAGGATCGTTCGGCTTCTTCTTTGCGTGGCTAGTCTCGGCGATGATGTAGTCCTCGTCGCCCTTGGGCAGGACGCTCCTGGCCATCTTCTTTTTCTTCTTCACAGGTGCCGTCTTGGTATCGCCCGGCTTCGCCTTGTTGTCCGTTTGGACCTTGTTCGTCTTCTTTGGTGATTTCTTATCGTCGTCCTTCTTGTTGCAGGCGCCGATCGCCAGACCAAGAGCGGCGACGGTCACGATCATCAGTAGGGAATTATTGCGGCGGGTCATGACTGCTCTCCTTGTGGGCCCTTGTCCAGGGCGAGTACCAATGTGACCGCCACCGGTGCGGTGGCTTTGTCGAAACTGTCGAGGTCTTTGCTAAGAGGTGTGTCGTTCATGTCGAGGCTGAAGCCGGCGCTGATGACAAGCGTCGGGCCGGTCGTGCCAAGGCGGGTGAGGGCGGAGCCCTTGGGCGACCACATCAATCCGGTCACTTTGACCGGCGTCGTTACGCCCATCAGCTGGAGAGTTCCGTCGGCTGCGAAGCGGATGCGTCCACGTTCGTCGGCTTCGGCAGCGGTCAGCTGTCCGAGGCTGAAACGCACCTTTGGGTGTTTACCAACAGCCAGGAACTCGCCCGCGTGTTCCGAGCGTTTGGAAATGCCGGTGTCGACGGACTTGGCCGCGACTTCGATTTGGCCGGCCATCGGTTGAGTCAAATCGCCCGGGTCGCCGCGCCAGGAACCGCTCAGGCCACCGGTGAACCTGGCTTCGAACTCTTCGCCACCGGCATGGAGGCGGACTGCGACCACCGATTTGCCGTTGCCGACCACTCGGTACGTGCCACGAGGGGCACCGTCGATCTTGCCCTTGATGCCGGCTTTGGGCGCCTGGGCCAGTCCGGCGGGCAAGAAATCGCGGCCGGCGTCGGGGCGGCCGCCACTGGCGAACGCCCATGCTGGGACGAGCAATGCGGCGACGGCGACCGGCCACAAGACAGAGCGAGCGGCGACGGATACCGTGGACCGCTTGGATTCCCTGCGCCGGATAAACCAGGCCGCGCCGGTCACGGCGGCGAGCAAGAGCCCGATAATCGCGAGGCTATCCAGACCCAGCCAAACGGCTCCGCTCTCTGAGGACGCCCAGCCAATTGCATCATCGGGAACGTAGAATCGCCTGTTCAGGTCCGTGTACACGTTGCTGGACCCCTGAATCGTCCAGCGAAGGCCCGCGGCGGCCAAAGCCAGGGCTGGCACGACGATCGCCCAATAGGGACTCGCCTTCTTCAGAAAACTCTTCATGAGCAAACCATAAGGTTGGACATCTCCGAGGGGAATGGTCGGTATTGCAAAGGTGGCTTGCGCCGGCGCAACGGCCGCGAGCCGGCTGGAGCAGGCCATTAGTAGCCGATGCGCCGCTGGCCGCACCGCCTCGCTTGATTACACCCCCTCACAACGGCGCCTTTTCCTCTGCAAAGGCGAGCACAGTCCGGGTGCAACCGAGCGGGATTCGGTTGTATGCTTGGGGGGCCTATGGCCGAAGATAGATACACCATCACCGGTTCGCTGGCGCGTGGAGGCATGGCCGAAGTGTTTCGCGGCGTGTCGCAATCGATTCACGGGCTCAAGAAGAACGTAGCGATTAAGCGCATCCTGCCGAGCCTCGCCAACAACGAGAAGTTCGTCGCGATGTTCCTGGATGAGGCGCGGCTGTCGCTGCACCTTCAGCACGCCAACGTGGTCCACGTCTTCGATATTGGAATGAGCGGGAATTCGTATTTCCTGGTCATGGAATTCGTTAACGGCTGCGATCTCAAGCAGCTGATTCATCACCGCCAGTCAGGGGGCGGCCGGGTCGAGATGTCTCACGCGATCTACATCGCGATCGAGGCGTGCAAAGGCCTGGCTTACGCACACGAGCTCGAGCATCCCGAGACCGATGAGCCGCTGCACATCGTGCATCGCGACATCTCGCCGGCGAACATCCTGATGTCTCGCATGGGCGAGGTTAAACTCGTCGATTTCGGCCTGGCGAAAGCCAACAGCCAACTCGAGAACACCGATCAGGGTGTGGTCAAAGGGAAGTTCTCGTACCTGTGCCCCGAGGTAACCCTCGGCATGCCGGTGGATCATCGCGCCGACATTTTCGCCGTCGGCATCCTGCTCTGGGAGATGTTCACAGGCCAGCGTTTGTTCTACGGCAATACTGATCTAGAGACCGTAGGGCTCGTCCGCCAGGCGCGCATTCCATCCATCGGCGCGATCAACACGAGCATCGATGCCGAGCTCGAACAGATCGTAAAGAAGGCCCTGGCCCAGGATCCCGAGCACCGCTACCAGCATGCGGCTGATCTGGGGGACGCGCTTTCCCAGTACCTGTTCAGCAACAGCATCAAAGTAACGGCGCGAGACATCGCCAGTCAGGTGCGTCAGGCCCAGGGAACCGAGAAGGCAGCCGATCAGAAGAAGCAGAACTCGCTGGTCAATCAGCTCATCGCCGAAGAGATGAACGCGCTAACATCGGTCATTGGTGAAGAGCCAGCCGCCGCTGAGGCGAGTACGCCCGCTGCCGAGCAAGGCGACCTGGTAGACACATCCGCCTGGCTGGATGACTTCGGCCTCGACTTCGACGTCGGTGGTGACAAGAAGGAGCCAGCTCCTCCCGCCGCCGTGGCAAAGGGGAGCGGCCAAAGCGCTGCCGCTGCGCCGCCAAACCGTCCACCACCGCCACCTGTACCAGCCGCTTCAGGCGAAGTACCGCTGCTCGACGACGACATCGTCATGCTCGACGACAGCGAAATCGAAACGATCGAGTAGAAGCGTCGTCGTCTACTGCTGAGCGGGCGGTTGTTGTGCTTGCTGGGTCGGTGCGGTTTGAAAGCGCGGGTCGGCGAACACCTGGCCGCTTTGCGACCAGTTCTGCATGTGGTGAACCCAGTCGGGCTCGACGAAGAAGACCATCTGGCGACCGTCTGGTGACGACAAGCGAATCAGCTCTTGCTTGACGTTCTGCCGGTTCATGTTCATTCGCTTGGGCTTCTGGCTATCCTTGGGTAGCTGTTCGGAGCCGGGCCACGCTTCGTTGGCGTGGTCGATTCGAGGGCGCGCGTTGCCGTCGAAGATCGCCAGAGGCGCGTAGCCGCTGTTGAGGCCAATCGAACTGCGCATGGGTGTGGGCCCGTCTTCGGTTTCTTCGACGGATAAGGCGAAACGGTTCTTACTGGTAAAGCCCAACCAGAGCATCGCCCCGCGGTAGGTGGTCCGCGTGAGTACGTCGACGACCTTTTCACCAGTGGAGCGCATGGTGTCGGGAACGAGCGGCCCCAGGTACCAGGTACCGATGCCCATGGACACGACCTCTTCGTCCTCATCCAAACCGAACTGCTCGCGCCAGTAGGTTCGGCCGGCCGCTTCTCTGCCGCCAGCCTTCTTGATCTTTTGGAAGTAGAGGAAGTAGTAGATGCCGATGAATGCAACGACGCCGATCATCACGAGAAAGTGCATGGGCCGAAGTGTAACTGAGATCCGTCGCACACCGCTCTCCATTTGAGGCCGAGGATCTCTGAGCGAGACGTCTGCGATTGGGACGCAGTTTCCAAGAAGTACGCCGCTCTTAGCCGCGTTTTTTTCGAGCCCGTGTCTCCACCTGAGAACCTGCTTAGACCCCACAGACTGTCCTAGATCTGGGCGAACTGCGTGTTATGCTGTTCGCAATCGGGGGAGGGCCTTTTATCTGGCCTTCATAAATCTGGCCGTATTTGCAGCGGCTAGGGACGGGGGAGTATGACCCGGAAAACAAAAAGTTCAGGTGTTGTCGACGACAAGACGTTTCGACAACAAGTCGAAGCGCTATCCAAGAAACTGGCCAGTGCGCGCTCACCATGGTCGCTGCGCAAAGCGCGTCAGGAATTCGAGAAGCTGTACATCGACTTCATCATGGCGAAGGCTGACAACAACCGTCGCCAGGCGGTGGATATGCTCGATATCAGTCTTTCCAGTTTGAAGGAGAAGATCGAACCGATCTCAGCGCCAGCCCGGGCCAGGGCGAAAGCTCGTAAGGGCTCGGTCGCCAAAACTAAGAAGGGAACCCTTCTCCACGGGCGCGAGTACTTCCTCAAGCAACTCAGCGGCAAACGCTCGCTCACCCAGGCCACGATCTCGGCCTACCGACGTTGCATTGGTGAGTTCTGCGACTTCCTCGAAAAGAAGGGCCGCAAGAAGGTCTCAGACATCGCACCAGCGGACGTAACTGCGTATCGGCGCCAGGTCGGCCGCCGGAATCTCGCGAGCAACTCACGTACCCAGCGGATTCAGGCTGTCGATCAATGGATCGATTTCCTCGGGACCGACGGCCAAATCAACCGAGCTAAGTTCCCGAAGCGTGTGGCCAAACGCGCCAACGGCTAGGCGAGGCTTCTTCAGATTCAGCTGACTCTTGCTGTTACGTCTGCTGCTGAATCAGCGGCCGCATTTGCTGCTGCTTCGGGGAAAGTGCCGAGCCTCTCGGCGGCGTTGGCTGGCAGCGTAAGATCGCGCGCTAGCGGCGTTTTATCTATGGCGTCGGTCGTCGGCCGTTCGGTTTGATTCTGCACTCTTGTGGTGCTACGTTGCCGCTTAGAAAGGAACGATTCCTATGCTTTTTCGCGCTCTTATCACGCTTCTCGTCGCCGGCGGACTTACTGTTGGCACCGCATCAATGACCGGTTGCGCCGGTGGTGAAGGTTATAAACTTCCCGTCAGCCACCCACTCGTTCCATTCAAGAAGCCTACGCGCGGTGATCTGGTCGAGGACGAGATCAAAACGGAACCCGTCAACAAGCAGCCGCCGCCCGACATGGGTGACGACGATGATGACGGCGCAGCACCAGCACCCAAGCCGTCGGTTAAGCCGACCGGCAAATCTGCCAAGTAGCCCGGGAATGATGCCGCGCCGACGAGCGTTATCGGCTCTATCAACCTAGAGGCACATCAGGAGACGCGAAGTTATGTGCGGCATCGTCGGTTACATTGGTTCTCAGCAAGCCTCGCCAATCCTTTTGGCGGGGCTGCAGCGTTTGGAGTATCGCGGCTACGACTCTGCAGGAGTCGCAATCTGGAACGACGGCAAGAGTCGCGTCGTCCGCTGTCGCGGCAAACTCCAAGGCCTGCGCGATCTTCTCGAGAAGGAGCCCGCGGTTGGCTCGAGTGGTATCGGTCACACCCGCTGGGCGACTCACGGTCGTCCTTCGGATGAGAACGCTCATCCTCACAAGGTCGGGCCGATCAGTGTCGTCCATAACGGCATCATCGAGAACCACATGGCCCTGCGCGAGAAGCTCGAAGCAGCCGGTGCCGTGTTCAGCTCGGAGACCGACACCGAGATCTTCGCCCATCTGATTGCCGGACAGGTCGCGAGCGGTACCACCGACCTGACTGTGGCCGTGCGCACCGCGCTCAAGGACGTTCAGGGCGCCTTCGCCATCGTCGTGCTCAATGACGACGACCCGGACACGCTGGTCGCCGCCAAGAACGCGTCGCCGCTGATCATAGGCGTGGGCGAGGGTGAGAACTTCGTCGCTTCTGACGTCACAGCGATTCTGGATTACACGCGCCAGATCATCTTCGTCGAAGAAGGCGAGATGGTCACCTTGCGCAAGGGCGGTATCGCGATCACGGATTTCGAGGGTAAGTCGATTACTCGTGAGCCCAAGACCATTACGTGGTCACCGATGCAGGCGGAGAAATCGGGATTCCGCCACTACATGCTCAAGGAGATCCACGAGCAGCCGCGCGCGGTCGCCGACACGCTGGCGGGCCGGGTGCGTCTCGAGTCCGACAACATCGTGCTCGACGGCATCGATATCGATGTCAAAGCGATCAACCGCATCGTGTTCGTCGCCTGCGGCACGTCCTATCACGCTGCACTGGTCGGTAAGTTTCTCATCGAAGGCCTGGCGCGGATTCCGGTTGAAGTCGACCTTGCGTCTGAGTTTCGCTATCGCGATCCTATCGTTGGGCCCAAGGATCTGGTCGTCGCCATTAGCCAGTCCGGCGAAACAGCCGACACGATGGCCGCGGTGCGCGAAGCCAAGAGCAAGGGCGCCAAGGCGCTGGCCATCAGCAACGTGCTGGAGTCGTCGATTCCGCGCCTGAGCGACTACGCGTTTTATACCCACGCCGGTCCTGAAATTGGTGTCGCATCGACCAAAGCCTTCACGACTCAGCTCGTGGCGATGGTCATGTTGGCGATCTACTTGGGCCGACGCACTGGCAAGCTCGATCGCGGGCGCGCCAAGGATCTGCTAGCGGAGCTAGTTGCGTTGCCGTCCAAGATGACCGACGTCATCGAACACGGGGCGCAGCTTCAAGTTCTGGCGCGACGCTACGGCAACGCCAAGGGCTTCTTGTTCCTTGGCCGCGGTGCCCAGTATCCCATCGCTCTCGAGGGCGCGCTCAAGCTCAAAGAGATTAGCTACATTCACGCCGAGGGCTACGCTGCCGGCGAGATGAAGCACGGCCCGATTGCGCTCATCGATGAGAACCTACCGGTGGTCGTGTTGGCGCCTCGCAACGCAGCCTACGAGAAGGTGATCTCCAATCTGTCGGAGGCCCAGGCTCGCGGCGGCAAGGTAATCGCAGTGGTTACCCGCGGCGATACCGACATCGGCGCGTCGGCCGATGACGTCATCATGATCCCGGAGACGGCTCTAGAGCTGCAGCCGATCTTGACCACGCTGCCGATGCAAATGCTGTCGTATCACGTCGCCGATTTCAAAGGCACGGACATCGATCAGCCGCGCAACCTGGCGAAGAGCGTTACCGTCGAATAACAACCTTGGGGGGAGCTCGATGTTGAGCCGTTCAGCTTTAATTGTAGTCGCGATGAGTTTCGTCCTGGTGGCCGCGTGCGGCGGCACCAAGAAGGACACCACCACCAACCGCAAGGTCGCCGATGACCTGGACGTTCCCAAGGGGCTGAGCAAGACCGACCCCATGGCGACGGGGCCAGACGGGGGCGTTGGCGCGCTGCCGAGCAATGACGCTGGTGCTGGCGCGGCTGTAACGCCGGACGCCGGTCCCATCACCGATCCCAACGCACCGTTCGTTACGTTCCGCTTGAAGAACTCGACGAGCAAGGACATCGAGCTCAACTTGAACCAGGGTTGGAAGCTTGTCGTCATCGCGTACACGGGGGTGCGTTTCAAAGGCGCCATCTCCCTAGAGATGTTCCCGCGTTTTTGCACGGCAGCGTGCAGCAGCGCGAAGGCCGACCGGTGCCCGTACTGCAAGAAACCCAAGGGCAATAAGAACGAAAAGGATGCCCAGAAGCGCCAGGTCATCCCCCCGGGCAAGACGTTCGACATCCCATGGGACGGCACCGTGCACAAATACAAGAAGACACGCGGTAAGCGCGGCAAGCGCTGCAGCTGCTTCACCACGTCAAACGTCAAAGACAACACGTACAACGTAGAGGCGTTCGGCTTGCACATCACAACCAGCGCCAAGAAGCGGTCCAAGCTGCAGCGGGCCAAGGCGACCATGAAGACCGATGGCAGCACCAAGCAAGTCGTGCTCCTCGACTTCAAGCCGAAGACAAAGTAGCCATGGGCGGCAAACCCAGAGCCGCACCGGCGCTCACCCACTTCGATAAGCGCGGCAACGCGCACATGGTCGACGTCGGCGCCAAGCCCGAAACCGCTCGGGTGGCTGTCGCCAGCGCGCGGGTCGACATGGAGCCAGCCACCGCGAAGCTCATCGCCGCGGGCAAGATGGGGAAGGGCGATGTGCTCGGAACTGCTCGGCTCGCCGCGATTTCGGGGCTCAAACGCACGGCGGATTTGATCCCCCTGTGCCACCCGTTACGTATTACTGGCGTAGATGTCGAGCTTGTTGTCAGGGGCGCCGGGGTCTCCATTCGGGCAACTGTGCGCGCGTTCGACCGTACGGGCGTCGAGATGGAGGCGCTCACGGCAGCCAGCGTGGCCGCCCTCACGGTGTACGACATGTGTAAGGCCGTCGATCGTGGGATGTGCATCACCGACGTCCAGCTGGAGTCCAAGCTCGGTGGCAAGTCGGGGCATTGGCAGCGCTGACCTATTAGTTGATGTACACTGTTGGCGGGGATGAGCGCAGACAGCGAAACCGTCGAGTCTGAAGAGGCTGCACCAGAGGAAGCGAAGGCGCCTGTTGAAGGCGAGAACATTCAGGACGTGCTGGCGAAGATCGATATCTTCAACGGCCTTCCACTGAGCCATCTGCGCCGCGTCGTGCAGATCGGCAAGCAGGCCGAGTACAAGAAAGGCGCCACGGTGTTCTCCGAGGGAGATGCCGGCGACAAGTTCTACCTCATCCTCGACGGCGCGGTTCGCATCAGCCGGTTCGTTCCCGGAATGGGTGAAGAGGCCCTCGCGGTTCTCCGAACCACCGCGTACTTCGGCGAGATGTCGCTCATCGACGACGCGCCGCGCTCGGCATCGGTGATCGCCCACGAACGCACCAAGCTGTTCGAGGTCAACCGACAGGATCTCGAAGATCTGCTGTTCGTCGATCGGGATCTGGCCTACGAGCTGCTCTGGAACTTCGTTCGCACCTTGTCTCGTCGCCTTCGCGCAACGAATGACAAGATGACTTTCCTGGCGACGACGAATAAGTTCTAGACCATGGGCTTTTTATCGGTCCGCTGTGCGGCCCTTTTTAACGGTTCGCTGTGCGACCCTTCGCCGCGGGCGCTGTTCCTTGCGGCTTAGAACACAACTCGGTCACGTTCGGCTGGCCGCTGGGCTTGTCGCCGCGCTGATGTGCCTGGGGCCCGTGGCCCATGCCGAAGACGACAATGACACCGACCCCGCGCGCGGCGGCATCAAGTTCGCGGGTGGTCCGCGCCAGGGCGTGGGGGAACTGGGCAACGCCTTCGACCTTGGTTTTGTCGCCGGCCTCGAAGCGAACTACCACCCCACCTCCACCTCGCTGACCAGCACCTTCGGGCTGGGTGTTGCGTGGTCGGTCTACTTCGGACGGTTCGGTCCAGGCCGAGACGCCGTCATCGACGAGACCCTCAAGCTCGTCGAGATGAGCTTTGGCCTACGCGTACGCAAACGCATGGGCGACGAGGAACTACGCTTCCTCACCGTCGGTGCTGGCGTGACAATCATGCGTACGAACCTGCCCGTGCCGCCCAATGACGAGCGGCTGAACGCGGGACCGTATATGGGGATTGGAATTGAAGGGCACTACAAGGCGGATACCATGTTCAGCTTCGAAGTCCGGTACGGCCTGTTGGCCAATGGGCCGGGCAGCCTATCGCTGCTGCTAGGTATCGCCTTCATCGCCAAGTAAGGCGCGAAGTAGGTGGCCAGGTAAACCTGCGCCTGGCCACAAACCCTGTGTAGTGCGGGCGGGTGGTGCGGTGCGGCGGCCTGGGCCGCCGCGAGTCCAGACTAACTAGACTTTACCGACGAGCATGAACGCGATGACGAGCGCGTAGATGACCAGGGACTCGATGAGAGCGAGACCGAGAATCATCGGCGTCATGATCTTGCCGGAGGCGCCCGGGTTGCGAGCGATGCCGTCGAGAGCGGCGGCAGCAGCTTTGCCCTGACCGATACCACCACCGAGGGCGGCGAGGCCGATGGCAAGACCGGCTGCGAGAGCGATCCAACCGCCGTTACCGGCTTTGGTGAGCTCAATGGCGTTGCCTGCGGCGCCGCCATCGGCTGCGAACGCGACCGCGCTGATGCCCATGATCAGCATGCTCGTGGTCATCATCAGTAGGAATTTGAATTTGCGGTTGATCATCTGTTTTCTCCTAATGGTCGTGCTCAATGGCCATGCCGATGTAGACCATCGACAGCAAACAAAAGACTAAGGTTTGAATCGTCGCGACGAGCGTTCCCAAGAACAGGAACGGCACCGGCACGATTAGTGGAACCAGGGTGAAGAACGAGAACACGACCTTGTGGTCGCCGACCATGTTGCCCATGAGGCGAATGGCCAGGGACAGGGGCCGCACGAAGTGCGAGATCAGCTCGATGACTAGCATCAACGGAGCGAGAAACGCGACCGGGCCGAGGAAGTGTTTGAAGTACGCAAAGCCGTGCTCTTTGACGCCGTAGATGTGCGTGGCGAAGAAGATGACCAGGGCCATGCCGATGTTGGTATTGAGCGTTGTCGTCGGTACGCCCATGCCCGGGATGAGCGCCAGGACGTTGGAAAAGAAGATGAAGAAGGCCATCGACGCGATGAGCGGGAAGAACTTCTTGGTCGCTTTCGCGCCCATGACGCCTTCCATGAGACCGAAGACGGTGTCACACATCATCTCGAAGAAATTGCGGATGTTTACCCTGGGAGGCGGCACGATGGCCGCGGTTCCACCACCGCGCGTCGCAGTGAAAAAGCGGAACGCGCCGTAGAACACGAACAGGGTCACGACCAGCGAGAACGCCGACGGAACCAATGTTGCGTGGGAGCCGCCAAGCGGACCTGCTTGCCAACCACGATAGACGGTGGAGCGGATGCCTTCGCTCCAACTGCCGTCTACAAAATCAAGCCATGTTTGATGTTCGCCCATAATTTACGCTTCACCGTTTTCGGCTTCGCCTCCCATGGTTGTCAGGGAGCGTGCAGTTTCGATGGCGATGGAGATTAGGAAGATTGAGAACCCAATTGCGAGCGTTGCTGGAGAAATCGGCAGGAAATAAAGTGCGACGAACACGCCGCCCAGCAAGCCCATCATTTTCGGAATCAGAAAGAACCCGCTTACGGCGGCCTTGTTGCTGTCGGCCTCGTTGGCGTCGCCGGCTTTGCCCAGCCACTTCTCAACGATGCGAGAGATCAGTGTGAAGTTGATGGCGCCGAGAGCGACGCCCAGGATCAGGCCGAAGATTTGTGGTCGTGACAGGAAGAACGCAGACGCAGCGACCGCCACTCCCCCGAGGAGGTAGTTGAGTCGTTCAATGCGTTTGAGTGATTTAACGTCCATGGTTCTGCCCGCCTTTTGGTGGGTGCTGCGGTACTTCGTAGGTGTTACCTGTTTGATTCCTCAGAGTCCTTTTTCGCTTCGCTCGCTTCGTCTTGCTTTTTCGCTTGTTGGGCTACTCGCCACAACCCTTTGAACCCTGCTGCGATGCCGCATAACGTCCACAGCAGCATCATGTACGGCCCGGTCCCCAGCCAGTTGTCCAGGGAGTAGCCGATGAACCAGCCCACCACCACCGCCAAGCCCATTTCGATGCCGACCGATGCGACCGTTGCGGCCTCGTAGGTCTCTTTCCAGCGCTCAACTGCACGGCTGGATGGCTTGGGCTTGTTCGTATTGTCCGGCTGTTTTGGTTCCGGTTCTGGGTGTTTACTCGGGGTGATGTGGGCGAGCTCCTTCATGTTTTGTTCGATGCTGCTGAGAGAGCCTTCGGCCAAGAATGTTGCAGTCTCAGCAGAAAACGAGGCCTCGTAACATGGGGTCAGTTAGAGGTCAATCACAAAGCCGCCAGACTTTCGGCAGCTTGCGCGACTACTTGATCGATATCTGCTTCAGAGTGGGCGAGGTTGACGAACATGGCTTCGAACTGAGACGGAGGTAAGAAGATCCTTCGGTCCCGCATGTTGCGAAAATAGCGCCCAAAACGCTCTGTATCGGCGGTTTTCGCCGACGCGTAGTCGGTCACAGGGCCCGCTGCGAAGAACAGAGTCATGGCAGATCCCACCCTGTTCAAACAGGCCTCGACACCCGCTGATTGAGCTGCCTTCAACAGTCCATCAGCGAGACGCGCGCCCAGGTGTTCGAGCTGGGTGTAGACGTCCGGCCGACGGAGAATTTCCATGGTCTTGATTCCCGCGGCCATGGCCAGCGGGTTACCGCTCAGGGTGCCGGCCTGGTAGACGTCGCCGTCGGGTGCCAGGCAATCCATGATGTCGGCTCGACCGCCAAATGCTGCCGCTGGCAGACCACCGCCGATGATTTTGCCCAGGCACGTGAGGTCGGGGGTGACGCCGAAGTGACCCTGGGCGCCGGAGTAGGAGACGCGGAAGCCCGTGATGACCTCGTCGAAGATGAGTAGCGCCCCGTGCTCCTTGGTGACCTCGCGCAGGCCCTCGAGGTAACCGGGATTTGGCGGCACGACGCCCATATTGCCGGCGACCGGTTCGATGATGACCGCCGCGATGCTATCTGGCGACTGCTCGAACGTCGCGCGCACGGCATCCACGTCGTTGTACGGCACGAGCAGGGTGTCCTTTGCCGCTCCTGACGGCACGCCGGCCGAACCGGGAATCCCCAGCGTCGCCGCGCCGGACCCTGCCGCGACCAGCAAGAAGTCGGCGTGGCCGTGATAGCCGCCTTCGACCTTGATGATCTTGTCGCGCTTGGTGAAGCCGCGAGCCAGGCGCAGGGCCGACATGGTCGCCTCGGTGCCCGACGATACCGCGCGAACTTTTTCGACGCTGGGCACGGCCTCGGTGATTGCCTCGGCGAAGCGAACCTCGAGCTCCGTGGGCGCACCAAACGTGGTGCCGGAGCCCATGGCCTCGGCGATGGCTTCCATGACCTCGCCATGGGTGTGGCCCAGGATGAGCGGCCCCCACGAAGACACCATGTCGATGTACGTGTCGCCGTCGGCGGTCGCGATGGTGCCGCCGTCGCCGTGACTGATGAACAACGGATCGCCACCAATGGACCGACACGCCCGCACCGGCGAGTTCACGCCGCCCGGAATCACCTTCTGAGCGCGCGCGAACAAGTCCGCGGAGGTCTTGTTCGTATCACTCACTGTCGGTCTCCTCGGCGTCGGCGTCGGCGCCACCTTCGCTCTCCGCTTCGCCGTCACCGTCGGCGTCACCGTCGGCTTCACCGTCCGCTTCGCCTTCGTCAGACGCCTCGACGTCCGTGCTGTCGATAGTGGGCACAGGTCCGGTCTCGAGGTTGGCGACGATCTCCGACTGGGAGATTCTTGCCTCGTCGTCCTCGGACGGATCCGCGACCGATTCCACCGATACCACCGTCTCTTCCTTCCCGACGCGCATTACGCGGACACCCTGGGTAGCGCGTCCCTGCATCGATACGTCGCTGGCGTGCATGCGGATGATCTTGCCGCGGTTCGAGATGAGGATGATGTGGTCATCGTCTTTGACGATGCGATTGCCCGATACCGGCCCGTTGCGGTCCGGCGTGCGAATGTTAATGACGCCGATACCACCGCGGTTCTTGGTCGGGTACTCGGACAGGCTGGTGCGCTTGCCGTAACCGTTCGCGCAGATGGTGAGCAGCGCATCGGTGCTGTCTGCCGGGAACGCGCTCATGCCGACACACTCGTCGCCTTCACGCAGGCTGATGCCGCGCACGCCGCGCGCCTCGCGACCCATGGGCCGGACCTGGTCTTCCTGGAACCGGATGCTGTTGCCGTTCTTGGTCACCAACAAGACATCCATGTCGCCGTGGGTCAGGCGGACATCCACGAGGCGGTCACCTGCCTCGATGCCGATAGCGATGATGCCGTTGACGCGGATTTTGGAGAACGCCTTGGCGGCGGTCTTCTTCACCTTGCCCGACTTGGTCGCCATAAAGATGAACTCGTCGTCGCCGAACTCCTTCACGGCGAGCATGCCGACGACGCGCTCGTCATCTTGCAGTTCGACCACGTTCTGGACCGGCCGTCCCTTGGACGTGCGGCCGCCGCTCGGCAGCTCGAACACTTTCTTGCTGTAGACCCGGCCTTCCGTCGTGAACATGAGCAAATGGTCGTGGGTCGATGCCACGAACATGTCCACGATAAAGTCATCGTCGGCCGACTCTGCGCCTTTGATTCCGCGCCCACCACGTCCCTGGGCGCTGTATTCGCTCACAGGCGTGCGTTTTACGTAGGCCATGTGACTGCGTGTGACGACCATGTCTTCCTGGGCGATCAGCTCCTCAGTCATGATCTCGCCGGCCGTATCGGCGATCTCCGTGCGGCGAGGATCCGCGTACATGGTTTTGATCTCGGTGAGCTCGTCGATGATGACACCGAGGAGTTTTGACTCGTCGGTCAGGATGCCTTCGAGGTAGTCCGTGGTCACCCACAGTTCCTTGTATTCGGCAGCCAGCTTTTCGCGCTCTAGACCGGTGAGCTTGCCGAGTCGCATGTCGAGGATCGACTGGGCCTGGCGTTCGGTGAGGTAGACGAAGCCCGCATCACGCGCGGCCTGAACCTCTTCGTCGGGCCGGCCAGCGCGCTCGAGGAAACCCTCGAGGCCCTTCATCTTCTCGGCGATCAACCGGGTCTTGGCTTCGTCGGTGTCTTTCGACGAACGAATGATCTCAATGACGCGATCGATTTGCATCGTCGCCAGGCCGAGGCCCTCGACGATTTCCCGGCGCTCTTTGGCTTTGCGCAGATCGTATTGCGACCGGCGGTTGACGACCTCGCGGCGGTGCCCGATGAATACCTTGAGCGATTCGCGCAGGTTTAGCACCTTCGGTCGACCATTGACGATCGCCAGCATATTGGCGCTAAACGTGTTCTGCAGGGCCGTTTGCTTGTAGAGCTTGTTGAGCACGACCTGCTCGTTGGCGTTCTTCTTCAGCTCGATGACAGCGCGCATGCCAGTGCGGTCGCTCTCATCGCGAATGTCGGAGATGCCGTCGAGCTTCTTGTCGCGTACCTGGGCGGCCATGGCCTGGATCCAGCGCGACTTGTTGACCATGAAGGGCAGCTCGGTCACGACGACGGCGAAGCGGCCTTTGCGAATCTCTTCGATTTCGGCGCGACCGCGGATGGCGATAGAGCCGCGGCCCAGCTTGTGTGCAGCACGAATGCCCTGGCGACCCTGGATGATGCCGCCGGTTGGAAAGTCCGGGCCGGGGATGAGTGTAAACAGCTCCTCGTCGGGCAGCTCTGGATTGGCGATGAGTGCCAGGGTGCCGTCGATGAGCTCACCCAGGTTGTGCGGCGGGATGTTGGTCGCCATACCGACTGCGATACCGGTCGTGCCGTTGAGCAGCATGTTCGGGATACGCGTGGGCAGAACCTTGGGCTCGTACTCCTTGTCGTCGTACGTGAGCTGATGATCGACGGTCTCTTTGTCCAGATCCGCCAGCAGCTCCGACGTGATCCGATTCATGCGGCACTCGGTGTAACGCATGGCGGCAGGTGGATCGCCGTCCACGGATCCGAAGTTGCCCTGACCGTCGATGAGCATGTAGCGCATCGAGAAATCCTGGGCCATGCGAACTAGCGCGTCGTACACGGCGGAGTCGCCGTGGGGATGGTAGTTACCGATGACGTTGCCGACGATTCTGGCGCACTTGACGTACGGCCGGTTCCACGTGTTGGACAGCTTGCTCTGGGCGAACAAGATGCGCCGGTGCACCGGTTTGAGCCCGTCGCGCGCGTCTGGAAGTGCACGCGATACGATGACGCTCATCGCGTAACTCATGAAGGAGTGTTTCATCTCCTCCTCGATCGCGATCGGGGTGTAATCTGTGGTTTCGCCGTTCTGCATTCGGGCTCCGAAGTAAAGGAATTACCCTAGGTTAGGGCGCCCTTCTATAGCTTACTGACGCGTCGAATTCAACACGCGAAGGGGTTTACCCGGGCGGGAGTTGCGGTTAGATCCGGGGCATGTCCAACCGCCTCGAATCGGAGACGTCGCCATACCTTCTGCAACACAAAGACAACCCCGTGGATTGGTATCCCTGGGGCAAAGAGGCGTTCGATCGGGCCAAGTCTGAGGACAAACCCGTGTTCCTCAGCATTGGTTACGCCGCGTGCCATTGGTGTCACGTGATGGAGCACGAATCGTTCGAAAACGAAGAGATCGCGGCGCTGATGAACGAGCTGTTCATCAACATCAAGGTCGATCGTGAAGAGCGTCCCGATGTGGACTCGATCTACATGGCTGCGATCCAGATTCTGGGCGAGGGCGGCGGCTGGCCTCTGTCGGCGTTTTGCACTCCGGATGGGAAACCGTTCTTCGTCGGCACGTACTTCCCACCGAGCGACGGCCACGGTCGGCCCGGATTCGGCAAAGTGTTGCGCGGTATGTCCGATGCCTACGCCACTCAGCGCGACAAGATCATCGAGAACACCGAAGGCATCATGGAAGCGCTCGAGAAGATGGACGAGCATTTTCGCAGCCTGGCCGCGGACGGTGAGGTCGGCTCTCTTGAATCCGGACTGTTGGTGACAGCGGGGCGCCAGCTGGCCCAGCGAAGCGATCCCGTGCACGGAGGACTCGGCACCAAACCGAAGTTTCCTTCGTCGGCGACCCACGCGCTGCTCGGCCGTACCGGACGGCTCAAGTTCGGGGACCCTGCGCGGCAGGCATTCTTGCTCCAGGCCAAAAAGATGGTTCGCGGCGGTATCTACGACCACGTCGGCGGCGGATTCGCCCGCTATTCGGTGGACGAGAAGTGGCTGGTTCCGCACTTCGAGAAGATGTTGTACGACAACGCTCAGCTCCTGGGTGTGTGCGCCGACGCCTATGCGATGACCGGCGAGGACGAGTACGCGGCGGTGATCAGCGAGACGCGTGGCTGGCTCGAGCGCGAGATGAGCCACGACAGTGGCGGCCTGTACGCCAGTCAAGATGCCGACTCCGAGGGGGAGGAGGGCAAATTCTACGTGTGGACTGCCGAACAGATCGGCGCGGTCATCGGTCCGGCGCGGGCCCTGTCCTTCAACCCCGCTTACGGAGTTAGCGAAAAGGGCAACTTCGAACACGGCACGACGGTGCTTTCGAGAGTGACGGAGCTAGGGGGCGAGTCCGACGAACAATCACTGGCCGAGTCTCGGGTGATGCTGTTCGAGGCCCGCGCCAAACGCGTCGCACCCGCCACGGACACCAAGGTGCTGGCCGGTTGGAACGGCCTGGCCGTGAGTGGGTTGGTCCGGGCATGGCAGGCGACGGGCGATGCGTCGCTACTCGCGTTGGCCGTGCGGGTGGCGACGTTCTTGCGCGACGAGATGGTGCACGACGGCGACCGGTTGTGGCGCACGTTCAAAGACGGCGTGACCAAGCTGGATGGCACCGTCGATGACTACGCGTTCGTGGCTTTCGCGTTTCTCGATGTAGCGGAGGCAACCGGAGACGCGAGCTGGTGGCAGCTCGGCGACGCCCTTACCGCGGCAGTGGTCGACCGCTTCTACGAGGTACGGGATGGGGTCGGCATCTTCTTCCTCTCCGCTGAAGACCCGGACAGTCTGCTCGTGCACCGACCCGAGTCGACCCACGACGGCGCGATCCCGTCCGGCGCCGCGGTAGCGGTGGAGTGCCTGTTGCGAATCGGCAGCCTGTGCGAACGCAAAGCCTGGGTCGAGATTGCCGAACAGTACCTGGCGGGCCGGGTCAAAGGCGCGAACAAGGCGTTCGCCGCGTCCAGGTTGCTGGGCGCGCTGGATCTGTACCTGCACCACGTGGACCTGGTCGTTAGCGAAGGTGACGGCCGCGAAGAGTTGTTGGCGGCGGCGCGCAAGATGTACTCGCCTGGGTTGGCCGTCGTCGGTCCGTGGGCGGCCGCTTCATTCGTCGACGGCAAACAGGCCAGCTCAGACGGTCGAGCGCAAGCGTACGTGTGCAAAGGCATGTCCTGCTCGGCGCCCACGTCAGATGTGAGCGAACTGCGGACGCTTATCGCCGAGGCGCGGTGACCCTGGAACTGGTGGAGCGTGGCAGCGGGCCGACGACCCTGCTGATTCACGGCAGTGCCGCCGATGCGTCGACATGGTCGATCCAGCTCGCATCTTTGTCCCGCGAGTTGCGCATGGTGGCGCCACAACGGCGCAACCGGGATTCGGTCGAGACTGCGGCTGACGACATCGTGGAAGTCATCGAAGCTTTGAACGATGGCCCGGTACTCGCGTGTGCCTCGAGCTTTGGCGCGGTTATTTTGCTCGACGTCGCGAGGCGTTTCCCCGACCGGTTGCGGGGCATGGTGCTGTGCGAGCCGCCGCTTGCGCCCAGTGACTATTCCCCGAGCGTGCCGCTGGGCTTCGGCTGCCAATTCGATCGGCTGGTCCTGGAACAAAGCGGTGAAGCCGCCGCCGAGTATTTCTTGCGGACCGTGCTGACAGATACCGCCTACGAGGCATTGCCCACGCGCTGGCAGAAGCGGGCGTGCGCGCTGTGGCGAGAGATCCGCGCAGACAGCGGGGCGCTGGCCCGTTATGCGCCACGCTACGCCAGTCTGGTCGACGTGGCAGTTCCCACGTTGTTGCTCGGCGGTGAGCGGTCGAGCAAGTTCTATTGTGCGACCCTGGATGCCCTGGAGCAGGTGTTGCCCAACGTGAGACGGCAGACGTTGCGCGGGGCCGGCCACATGATGCAGGCCGACGCTCACCGGGGGTTTAACACCGCAGTCCTGGAGTTCTTTGGTAGCCTGTCCTAGGTGTCGGCAGGCGACAACAAGGGGACTGGCTCGGCGAGCGTCGTCGACTCTGGCGCGGATACGGTCGACATCGCCGACGCGTCCGCGGATCCGGTGGCGGCGGTAAAGACGCTGGGCAAAGAAGCGAGCGCGAACCAACCCAATCACGCAACTCCGGCGTCCGACGGCGGGACGAGTTCGGGTACAGACTCCACTGTCATGGCACCGACCGGTATGTCGGACGGTCACAGTTCAGTCGAGTCCAGTGGCGCCATCTCTGCGAGTTTTCCCACGGCGGATGCGCGTCGCTACGAGGTGAACGGCGAACATGCGCGCGGTGGTCTGGGCCGGATCCTTCACGCCCACGACCGTCGACTCAATCGGCCGGTGGCGATCAAGGAACTGCTGCGCGCGGGCGATGGCGCCGAAGCGCGCTTCTTACGCGAGGCAGTGGTTACAGCTCGGCTCGAGCACCCGAGCATCGTTCCCGTGCACGACATGGGGCGGTGGTCCAGTGGCTCGCCGTTCTACGCCATGAAGATGGTCTCGGGAAGCTCGCTAGAACAGCGCATCAAAGAGGGTAAGACCATCGAGGACCGACTGGCGCTACTGCCGAATCTGGTCGCAGTGGTCGACGCCATGGCTTACGCCCACAGTAAAGGCGTGATTCACCGGGACCTGAAACCGAGCAACGTGGTGGTCGGCCCGTTCGGCGAGACCATTGTCATCGACTGGGGGTTAGCGAAAGATTCCGAGCTCGCCGACGAACTCAACACAGTCGACCCGGCAGTGCAGGCTGTGGCGGAAGGCTTGACCGTGGTCGGTGCGGTCATGGGCACGCCGGCCTACATGCCGCCGGAACAAGCCGCCGGCGAAACCGTCGACGAACGCGCCGACGTATACGCTCTCGGTGCCATGCTCTACCACCTGCTGACGGGCGCCGCTCCGTATGCGGGCAAAGCTTCCCAGAAGATATTGGAGATGGTGAGCACCGGGCCGCCGCAGCCCATCGACACCAAGACTCTGGAAGCGCCCGTTGAGCTCGTGGCGATCTGCGACAAAGCGATGGCGCGTGATCCTGCGGATCGCTATCCGTCTGCGCAGAAACTCGTGGATGATCTCAAACGCTTTCAGATGGGCCAGCTGGTCACGGCGCACGCGTATTCGACGTGGAGCCATGTGCGGCGTTGGCTCGCCCGTTATCGGGCGCCGGTGGCAGTGGCAGGAATCGGTATGCTCGTGTTGATCGTCGTCGGGGTCATCAGTGTGCGTCGCATCGTCGCCGAGAAGCGCACGGCACAGCAGCAGAGTGTGCTCGCCGAGAAACAACGCAACTCGGCGGACACCCAGCGCGGTGTAGCGGAGCGTCGTACGGTGGCATTGCTCGAAGAGCAGGGCAGGCGTGAGTTGCTCGCTGATCGTCCGTTGCGCGCGCTGGTGTACCTGAGCCGAGCGTACTCCGATGGCGCTAATTCGCCGCGCATTCGCAGGCTCATCCGCGATGGTATGCGCCAGTTGGACAGCCTACATGCTGTGTTCCGTGGTCACAAAAGGAGCATCAGCGGCCTGGCGTGGAGTCCGGACGGCAAGGTGGTCGTCACGTCGAGCGGGGACAAGACGGTGCGCGTGTGGGACGTGGCGAGCAAGAAACAGATCGGTGAACTCATCGGTCACAGCAAAGCGGTCGACCGCCTCGCGTTCAGCCCGGATGGCAAACGCATCATCACCGCCGGCAAGGACGGGGTCAGCCGGGTGTGGGACGCGACGACGTTCAAGACGATCGTGACTTTGGACGGGCACAAGAATGGCGTGCAGGTTGCGCGGTTTTCGCCGCGTGGCGATCGTTACCTGACTGCGGGCAACGACTGGACCGCCAAGCTCTGGACTACCGATGGCAAGCTGGCTGCCACGCTCAAGAGTTCCGGGCCCATTGTCCAGGACGCGGTGTTCGACGCCTCCGGTGACAAGGTGCTCACGGTCGGCATGCGCGGCGCACAACTGTGGGAAGTCAAAACCGGGAAGCTGGTGCATGCGTTCGCCGGTCATGCCCAGGTGGTGTTCCACGCGGCGATCAGCGGCGACGGTTCGCGCGTGGTCACCACGACCTTCGCTGGCGAGATCAAGTTGTGGGACGCCAACACTGGCAAGTTGCTTGCCACGCGCCACGGCAAGTCGGCCGTCCAGCATGCCAGGTTCAGCCCGGACTCCAAGACGTTGGTCACCGTCGGCCGGCGCGGGCACGCGGTCATCTGGGACGCGGGCAACGCCAAACGGGAACATACGCTGCCCCATGTTCGGGACGTTTGGTCCATCGCGTTCTCCCCCGATGGAAGGCGCCTGGTCACCGCGTGCGACGATGGCGCCGCGCGGCTGTGGGACAGCACTACCGGTGGTTTGATCGCGCGACTCCCTGGACAACGTAAAGCGGTGCGCCGGGTCGCGTTCAGCCCAGATGGGACGTTCATCGCGTCGGCCGCCGATGATGGCCAGGTGCGCGTCTGGAAGACCAGCGGCTGGAAACTCAAGCACACCATGGACAAAGCGGCTGGGACCGTTGAGTTCGACCAGAGCGGCGCTCGACTGGTTGCGACCGGCCGCAGCGGACGCGCCCACGTCTGGGATGCCCACACGTTCAAGCTCATCGCTACGCTGGACGGCCGACCAAAGCAGAAGATCGGTTCGACGACGTTGGCGTCGGGCATGACGCCGAAGCAGGCTCGACAAGCGATTCGGAATACGTTCTTGATGCGCTCCCTGGTACTCAGGGGCGCATCGTTCAGTCCGGACGGCAAGCGCGTCGTCACTGTCACCGGCGATCCGGTTGTGCGTATTTGGCAGCCGAAAACTGGTGAGCTGTTGCATCGGCTGAACGGGCATAGGGGCTCGTTGATGGCCGTGGCGTTCAGTCCCGATTCGACCATGCTCGCCAGCGCGAGCGGAGATTCCACGATCGGTTTGTGGGACATCGTCAAAGGGCGACCGTTGCGCCTGCTCAAGCCGGGCAAGAACGAGACGGTCAGCGCGGTGGTGTTCAGTCCCGATGGCGAGTGGCTGGCATCGGCGGGAACGGACAAGCTTGTAACCATTTGGCGGGTCACGACTGGTGAGTTGATTCGAAAACTCTCCGGCCATACGCGTAAGATCAACACGCTCGAGTACTCGGCTGATGGCAAGTTCCTCGTCACCTCGAGCGAAGACGGCACCGCGAGCGTATGGGAGGCTTCGACGGGGGCACGAGTGACCACGCTGCGCCACAGAAAGCGTGTGCGGTCGGCCCGGTTCAGTCGCGACGGTGAGCTCGTTGTGACAGGGAGCTCGGACCACACTGCCAAGCTGTGGAGCCGGAGCAGCGGAGCCATGGTGGCCTCGTTCGACGGCCATACTGGCGAGGTGAACAAGGCCCTGTTTAGCCCCGATCACAAAGTGGTCGCGACCATCAGCATGGATGGCACCGCCAAGATCTGGGACGCCCAGGCGGGCCAGCTGTTGGCGACCATGGACGGCCACAACGTCTCGGTTTCGGCAGCCGCGTTCCACCCCGCCAGCAACATCCTCGTGACGGTCAGCAAGGACGGCGCAACTATGGTTTGGGATGTGAGCGCTGAGCGGCGGGGCCCGAAGGAGATCGCGGCGATGGTCGACCGACTGGTGCCGTGGCGTCTCCATCGTGGCCGTCTGATGCCGAAGGATTAGGGGGCGCTGGGAGTCTCCCCCCCGATCGTCCGGAAACGATCGGCGCGAACTCTCGTCGAAGTAACTGGAAACAAAGGTTCTGTGGTGTAGGCATGCGTATTGCGATGTAGGTGGTCATGCGCCACGCCCACATCGTTCTCGCCGTGCTGCTCGTTCCCGCCACCGCCGTCGCTGGTGGCCAATTCGCCGGAGACAATGGCTCCCAGGGCATGCAGCGAGCCGGGGCATTCGCCGCGAAAGCCGACGACGCTACGGCGCTCTACTACAACCCGGCTGCCCTGTACAAAGCGAGCAAGCGGGAGTTGTTCGTGGGGGTCAACGTGGTCTCGTTTCATCAATCCTTCGACCGCGCCGGCCAGTACGAGGGGGCAATTGGCGCCGATGGGAACCGCCCGGCCTACGATGGTGACGCGTTTCCGCGGGTACAGCACAAGGCGGAAGCCCAGCCGATTCCGTTCATCGCGTTCACGTTTCCCATGGACAAGTTCGCCCTCGCATTCGGCGTGTTCGCACCCCACGGATATGGCAAGCGCAACTATCCCGATCAGGTGCGCACACGGTCCGGACAGATGGCGCCCGCGCCGCAACGCTACGACACAGTTCAGCAGTCGGGGGTGATCGCGTTTCCGTCGGTTGGCTTTGCCTATCAGCTCAGCCCGGAGATCAGTATCGGTGGTCGGTTTAGCTACGGTTTCGCTGAACTGCAGACTCGTCGGTTCGCCCAGGGCGTGCCCAACAAGAGTGAGACTCCGGGGCAGGACACCGACGCCAGCGTCGTGGTCAAGGACGAGGAGATCATGACCTACGGCCTCGGCTTTCACTACCACCCATCACCCTCCTTCGAGTTCGCTGCTACGTACACCGCACCGATCGAAATCGACGCCAGGGGCACGACCGCGCCGACCTTGGGTTCTGATTTGGCAAACGCGGTGCCCGGCATGGTGACCGAGATTGTTCCTGTGGCTGACGCCGACGCGCGCTGCGCTACCGGCGGCGCGGTGGGGGCGATCAAGACCTGTGTCGACATGTCCTTGCCCCAGACCGCGACCATGGGCATGCGCTGGATTCGCCGGGACGCTGATGGCACGGAGTTGGGCGACCTGGAGTTCAACGTGCGGTGGGAAAACTGGGCGGCGGTGGATGAGTATCGGGTGCTGATGGACGGCCGCAACAGCGCGGTCGATGGTCCCGTCAATGAGACCATTGGCAAGCACGGCTACCAGGACGTGTACTCGGTACGCTTGGGCGGCTCGACCAGGTATTCGCGGGGAGATGGCTTCCTGGAGATTCGTTACGGCATTGCATATGAGACTGCCGCCACCCCCGTGAGCTGGACCCGACTCGACGTGGACGCCGGCGAACGTTTCACAGCCGCAGCCGGCATCAGCCTACCGGTGGGCAGCATGACTCTGGACATCGGCGCCGCGTACATCGACACGGCCACGCGCATCGTCGTTCACGAGCAAGTCATCAATAAGGACAACGTCGGCGACCGCGTCCAGCCCGACGTAAGCGCCCCCCTGCTACCAGCCGATCAGCAGCCCTACCACCCGTTCAACGAAGGCACCTACCAGAGCCACTACTGGGTAGGCTCCGTCGGCCTCCGCACCGCCTGGTAATTAGCGCCTGAACCAGCGCCCGCGGCCCAAGGCGTGCGCAGGCACGCCGCAATAGTCAGCGCCCGCGGCCCAAGGCGTGCGCAGGCACGCCGCAATAGTCAGCGCCCGCGGCCCAAGGCGTGCGCAGGCACGCCGCAATAAACAGCACGCCGCAATAGATCACCGAGGAATCGTAGAGCCTTCGCCGTTTTCGCGAGCGTGCTTGCGGAACTTTTCGATCACGAACAGGAACAGCTCCGAAATCTCGGGGTCGAACTGGGTGCCACTGCAGCGTTCGATCTCGGCGACTGCTACATCGTGCGGGAGCGCGCGGCGGTAGGCGCGGTCACTGGTCATCGCGTCGTAGGCGTCGGCGATGGCTACGATGCGGCCGACCAACGGGATGTTTTGCCCGGCCAGGCCCCGCGGGTAGCCGCCGCCGTCGAACCACTCGTGGTGGCACCAGCAGCCATCAATCAGGTTGTGCATGCACGGGATGGGCTGCAGGATGCGCTTACCCTTTTCGGGGTGCTCGCGGAAGATCTGTACCTCTTCGGGGGTGAGCTTGCCCGGCTTGTTGATCAGGTCATAACGAACGCCGATCTTGCCGATGTCGTGCATCAAACCGGATTGGATGACCAGCTCCGCTTCGTTGTCCGGCAGGGTCAAGCCCTGAGCGATCAGCTCAGAATACAGGGACACTCGCTCGCTGTGACCGCGGGTGTACAGGTCCGACTCTTCCAGGGCCTGGGCAAAGCCCGACACGGTCTGCTTGAAGTTCTCTTCCAGGCTCATGTTCGCCGTGCGCAGCTCGGCGTTTCTCTCGACCAGGTCGTCGTAGAGCCGGGCGTTGTCGATGGCGGTCGCCGCCCGCGAAGCCAACACCGACAACATCTTGCGCTGTCCTTCGTCGAACTTCTTGCCGCGGGTAAAGCTGAATACGTTGAGCATGCCGACGATGCGCGAGGCGATCTGCAGCGGCACCGACGAGTAGGAAACGAGCTGTTTGTCAGCGCCGCTGGTGCCGAAGAATCGGTTGGCCTTGACCCCGTGGGCCAAAATCGGTCGGCCGGTTTTGTACGCGTTGAGCAGCTCGGGCAGGTTGGGGGTCGGCATCGCGCTGCGCTTCACCTGGTCGTGGTTGTCTCGGACCAGGCGCAGTCGCTCCTCGTAGCTACCGTTGATCGGCGACTGCAAGTGCAGCGTTGCTACGTCTCCGTCCATCTCATCCAGAGCGGCGTGAAGGATGACGTCGAGAACATGATCGAGGTCGAGGGACGTGGCGATGGCCTCGGACACCTTGTAGATCGTGAGCGCCTCGTTCAGACGAATGTTCTCTGCCTGGAGTCGTTGCCTATCCAGACCGCGTTGCACCACGTGAATGACTTCCTCTACCTTGAATGGCTTGAGGATGTAGTCGTACGCCCCGCGCTTCATCGCCTGGATCGCGGTCTCGACCGTGCCGAAGCCGGTCATGATCACGGTCAGCACATCCAGGCCGTCGTCGGTGATGCGTTCCAGCAGCTGCAGGCCGCTGAGTTTGGGCATCTTGAGGTCGGAGATGACCATGTCGTACGGCCGGAGCTTGAGCTCCTGCAGCGCACGTTCGCCGTCCTCGACGCTGCGGACGACGTAGCCCTCCATGGTCAGGAACTCCGAGAGGATCTCTCGGATCACCTTCTCGTCATCGACGACGAGGACGCGGGCAGATTCAGCGGAAGGATCTAGCATGGTCGTTGGCGGTTAGCTGCCACCTTTGCTCTTGTCGTCGCTGTTGTCGGGCGCGTCGTTCTTCTTGTCGCCGTCGGGCGTGGGTTCGGTGGTTACGGTGCCAGTGCTGCCCGTACTTTCGGAGCTGCCCGTGCTGCCGGTGTTAGTGCCGCCTGCGCTGCCCGGACGAAGCTTCTCAGCCGCCGCTTGCTGCTTTTGCCACTTGGCCTTGAGGCCGTCGATCTTGGTTCGTTCCCGGTCGGTCTGGAACTTAGCGCGCTGCACGTCGCGGGACCGGCCCTGTACCTGTTTCTGATATGCCGGGTACGCGAAGCCTTTTGGCCGAATGTTCTTTTGTTTGGCGACGTCGGCCTTGGCGAGCTCGTGCTGAGCTTGCTTGTAGTACATCTCCTCTTTCTTGTACGCGGCGTACTTCTTGAGGAACTTGTGCTTCGCTTTGTAGTAGTCGACCTTCATGTCGGCCGCTTTGCGCGCCATCTCGGCGGAGCGAATTTCCCGGGTCGCTGTATTCACCCGGTTCATGTCGCCCGACGCGTCAGCAGCTTTCTTGCGGGTCTGCGCCGAACTCTCCATCAGGCTGGCGGCCTTGAGCTCGTTGCGCGAGATTTCGATCTGGGTCTTCCATTCTTTCCAATCGTTCTCGGCGGTCGCGTGAGCAAGTCGAGCCTTGTGATACTCACTGTGTGCGGCAACCACGTCCGCCTGTTCGGCGGGGGGAACGCGTGCGATATACATTTCGTCGAATGTATGGCTGAGCGGTTTTGGCCCCGTGGGTCCACCACCGCCACAGGCTACTAGGACGATCGCCAACCCGGACGCTATGGTCGCAGGCCAAGCTGCTTTCAACTTGATCATCAACTATCTCCCGTGTCTACACACCAGCCTACTACGGTCCGCCCCCTTCCGGCTACCGCTGGCGCAAATGCGCTACCATTGATGAGGTAGAAAATGAGCAGCCTGCTGGCCATTGACATTGGCAATACCAATACCGTTTTGGGCGTTTATCAGGGGGACGAACTGGTTGCCCACTGGCGCATCCAAACGGATCAGCGGCGTACAGCCGATGAATACGCGGTCTTACTGCGCGAACTGATGGTGGTGGGCGGCTTCCATATTCGGGACGTCAGCCACGGAATCATGTCGTCGGTGGTTCCGCCGGTCTCGTTTGAGCTTTCGAGCTTCTTCGAGCGTCACGTCAAGGCGCCGGCGCTCATCGTCGGCCCGGGCATTCGCACTGGAATGCCCATCTTGTACGAGAATCCACGAGAAGTCGGCGCCGATCGGATCGTCAACGCGGTAGCGGCGTTCGATTGGCTGGGCTCGGCGTGCGTCGTCGTGGACTTTGGCACGGCGACTACCTGGGACGTGGTGACCCCCAGGGGTGAGTACCTCGGTGGTGTCATCGCCCCAGGAGTGGGGATCAGCGCTGAAGCGTTGTACGAGCACGCCGCCAAGTTGCCACGGGTCGAAGTGGCGCAGCCAGCAAAGGTGGTGGGCCGCAACACGGTCGCGTCGATGCAGTCGGGCTTGTTTTACGGCTACCTGGGCATGGTGGATTCCATGGTCGAAACGATTCGCCGTGAAGTCGACTTCGACATACGGTGTGTGGCGACCGGCGGGCTTGCCAAGTTGTTCGCGGAAAAGTCCAAGGTGATCGAAGACACGGACGAGATGTTGACCCTGCGCGGATTGAAGATTCTGTTCGAAAGGAATCGGTGACGGAACCATGGCTCTACAGCACACTCTTCTTGAAGTAACTGGTTTGAGCGCGGCCGCGCAGAAAGCGCTTTCGGCTGGTCCTATGAAGATGATGGCGGCCAGAGGCATGGCGCCGCTGTCCGATCCACGGGACTTGATCAGCGTGCTCTATCAGTTATGTCTCGACGCCGAAGCGGGCATCAAATCCGCTGCCGCCAAGTCCGTGGAGGGGTTGCCCGAGAACATCCTCAAGGGGGCACTGGCGGACGCAAACGTTGATCCGCGTGTGCTCGATTTCTTCGCCGGTAAGTTCAAAGCGAACGGTGGTCTGATCCAGCTGGTCGTGCTCAACAAGGCGACCGCCGATGACACCCTGGCCGAACTCGCCCGGACCGCCGACCAGGATCTGGTTGACCTGATGTCTCAAAACGAGGAGCGCTTGCTGCGCTTCCCACCGATCATCGCGTCCATGTATCACAACCCGGCGGCGCGCATGTCCACCGTGGACCGGGTCGTGGAGCTGGCGGTCCGCACGGAGATCAAAGTCGAAGGCATCCCGGCATGGGCCGAGCTGACCCGAGCGGTGTTGGGCAAGAAGGCACCAGAACCAGAGGCTGTCGAGGCTGAAGCTGCTGGTGAACCGGAGCCTGAACTGGACTCCACGGCCGCGGATGCCATGTTCGCCAAGGCCGCAAGCGTGCTGGTCGAAGAGGACGGCATGGCGGTCGAGACCGTCGAGGCGAAGGAGGTTCCTATCGGGAAAATGACTATTCCGATGAAAATTCGCCTGGCCACCCTCGGCAACAAATTCGCCCGCAGCACCCTGGTTCGTGACCGAATTGCAGTAGTTGCGCTCGCCGCCATCAAGGCTCCGGGCATGACAGACGCAGAAGCTGCCAAACATGCAGGTAACTCAGCGCTGTCCGACGACGTCATAACTTACATAGCTAACAAGCGAGAATGGACCAAGCTATACAAAGTGAAGCTGTCGTTGATACTCAACCCAAAGACGCCGATGCCCGTCGCAATGCGTTTCATGAATTTCATGCGTGACAAGGACCTGCGCATGATCGCGCGCTCCAAAGGCATTCCGTCGGCTGTGGCCGCCAAGGCCAAGTCCATCATCAAGAACAAGATGATTCGTGGCGGCTAGTACCGAGCAGCATACCTGGTTGCCACGAAACTTCGTGGACCGGATCGGCGCCGCACTCGCCGCGCCCCGTCGAGCACTCACCGTCGCAGATACCGAAGAAGCAGCTGGCAAGGCCGGAAGTGACGCGGCGTTGCTCATCTTGCTTAGCTTCGTCGCCGTGCACACCTCCGAGGTGGTCGTTGCCGGTTGGTTGACGAAGACCGAAGGCATTCGTGTGGGCTTAACCGCCGTCGCTGGCAGTTTGAGTCGTTCTCTCGGCATACAGTTGGTGGTGTTGTTCGCCGCCGGGGTGTCTCTCACTCTGGCCGCCGGGCGCCGTCGTTCACTGGGGCGCGACTTCGATCTCGCCTGTGTCGTGTTCGTGCCTTACCTCGTCGTTGGCCTGGGCGCTCAAATGGTGACGCGCCTGGCTGGAATGCAACCACCAGCCATCTTGTCCCAGATCGTGACTGTGGGCGCATATGCATGGGCGATGTTCGTCTGGGTACTGGCGGTGCAACACGCACGCGGACGAGGTGACGAGTGAGCGGTGTCGTTAGCCGGCGTTCGCGTTGGGCGGGCTCCACCGTAATTGCGATCGTGTCGATGATGCTGGTCGCCAACGCCGTGTGGATTTCCCGCAACTGGCAATCGCTGCGGCCGATTTCACCTGGGGACGAGGCGCCGACGTTCGCGCTCACTCGCATCGATGGCGATCGTGTTTCCAATCAGCAGGTAATGGACTTGTCGGAGTTGCGTGGCGACGTCGTGCTTGTCGACTTCTGGGCGGAGTGGTGTCGCCCGTGCCGAAAGGCCATGCCGGCGATCGAAGCGGTGTACTCGAAGTTCCGTGGCAAAGGCTTCGAGGTCATCTCGATCAAGACCGACGGCAAGTCTTTCGGTGCGAAGGGCAAGCAGATCGAAGCGTCGACCAGCTTTCCCATCGTCTGGGACAACCGCGGCGTCGCCAGTCGGTACAAGGTCAGCACCATTCCGCATCTGGTGTTGGTCGACCACGAAGGCATCGTTCGATACGTGCATCGGGGCTACACCAGCACCGGCAGCCTGCGCGATAGTCTGAGTGCGCAAGTCGATAAACTGCTCGCTCGACGCAAGCTGCGATAAGGCCTTACATAAGCCACATTGGCGTACTCCGGCGCTTCTTAAGTGGCGCCGGGACCTTCTTCGACACACGACGCTTTGCGATGTCGGGCAGTCGGGATGTGTGCGTCCCAACACGACGTCGAGCAGAAGCGAAGCTTCATCCTACCGGAGTTACACGAGGAGACCGAGCAGCGATAGTAGGTCCCGCTCGCGTCGATTTCTTCTCTGCACATGGAGCAGTACCACTTGGGGCTGGTCATAGAAGTCCGGGAGGGCTGGCTCCGACTGTAGCACTTCGATAGAGAGGCGGCGCTTATTTTGTCCCCCCCAAATCGTCATGATATTCTACGGTTTGTGCGGCTCGGAATGACGGTGGCATTCGAGGTCGCGGTGGGGATGGTCCTGGCCGTCGCCATCGGCGCGTCGACTGTGTTAGCGGTGCAGGAAGTGCACCAGCGTTGGGGAGAATCCTCCCTTGCGACCGCTCAGGCACGTGCTGTAGGGGAAAGTGGCACTGCTAACGGTCCCGCTGGCCTACGTACGTTGGAGGGGCCGTTCGAGCTTGGCAGCGACGCTGTCGACTACACATTGTTCGATGGTGTGCGGGATGAGTTGCTGCTCGCCCCTCTGCGCTCGGGTGAGATCAAGCGCGTGAAGTTCAACTACGGTGGTAGTTCTATATCTCTGCGCATCGATTTCAAGAACGGCGCGCGCGCGGCGTTCAAGCCCCGCCAGATCAACATGCACTCTAACCCGCGTAAGGAAATCGCGGCGTATCGCATCAACCGCTTGCTTGGCCTCAGCTCCGTCCCGCCGACGATTGGCCGGCGATTCAGCGCGCGGAAGTTCTTCGCCGCCATCGACGTGCGCAGCCGGCGCTTCATGCCGCGACTCAACGCCGAGGTCACGCTCAGCGGCGACTACATTGACGGCGAGCTGTCCTGGTGGATTCCCATTATCGAGCACGCGACGATAAGCGGTTACCGCATCGACACAACCGACGGCATCGTGACCTGGATGCGCTATCTGGCACCCTACGCTCGCATCCCGCGGCGCTATCGCCGTCGCCTGGCGCAGATCAGCGACATGATTGTGTTCGACTACCTGATCGACAACTCGGACCGGTGGACCGGTGGCAACGCGCGCACCAACCGCCAGGGCCGAGTTCTTTATTTCATGGACAACACCATGTCGTTCGGCCGTGACCCCCGTGGCCACAAGAAGGCCCAGTTGTACTTCAAACGAGCGAGGCGGTTCTCCCGACGTTTGGTTGCTCGCATCCGCGCCCTCACCCCGGAAGATTTCCGCGCCTCTCTACGTTATGACAAGGGACCCTTTGAGTATTTACTTGCCGAATCCGAGATTCGCTCGATGATTACCCGGCGTCGCTACATCCTCGAATACGTGGATGACCTGATCGAAACCCACGGTGAAGACAACGTTCTCGCGTTCCGCTAGCCCATGACTGGACACTGCCCACACTGCAACATCCCGCTCGATCCCACTCACGCGCCTATCGCTAGGATTCGCGGGAGCAAGATCGTAACTTTCTGTTCGAGCGAATGCGCTGACGCCGACGGGCGTGGCGAGGAGCCGTTCGACCGTGCAGGTACCGCTCCAGCGGCTACCGCGGCGGTCATCGACGAGACGCCCGAGCCCGTCGAAGTCGTCGAAGCCAAGGTCGAGCCGGCGCCCAGCGCCCCTGTGGCCGCGCCAGATGTCGAGCCCGTGGTTGCGGCCGCATCAACGGTCGAAGAGATTAGTCTCGTCGATGGGCCTCTGGTTCAGGCAACACGCTCACCTTCGCGCCAGAAGAAGCGCCGGCAGATCATCGCGGTGCTCAGCATCATCTTCCTCGGCGGCATGGCCATCGCCATCATCGAAGCGGTGTCGCCGTCCAAGCCGTCCACAGCGGACGCTAAGGGCGAAAAAGTCGATGCGCAGTCGACGCCAACCACGCCTGCCCAGGTGGCTAAGCCCCAGGCCAAAGCAAGCGATGACGCGGGTGCAGAGAAAGCGCGGAAGATCGATCCCAAGGTTCTGTACGACAATGCGTTGACCGAGCTGCGCAAGCTTCTGGCATCGCCGTCGCCGCGCGTGCGCCGAGAAGCGGCCATGGCCCTGGCGCGCATCAAAGATCCAGCGGCGCTGAAGGTACTGCGCAAAGCACTCCACGGAGAGCCGAGCCGACTCGTTCAAATCAAGGTCGCGTACGTGTTGGCGCGGGCGGGCGACATCGATGGACGCGCGGAGCTGGTCAACGCGCTCAAGGAAAAGAAGCGTCTGGACGTTCGCCTGGACGCGGCCAAGATGTTGGTGCAACTCGGCGAGAAGACGGGTCGCGAGCAGCTGTGGGGAATGATGTCCTTCTCCAGCTTCCGGCTCGGCGCGGCCGCTCTGCTCGCCCGCATCGGCGACAAGAAGGGCACCGGGGTGCTCAAGAAAGCGTTGAAGCATCGCTGGCGCACAAACCGCATGCGAGCCGCGGTCGCCCTGGGACTCGCCGGCGACAAATCGGTGCAGGACAAGTTGCGTAAGATCGTCAAAGACCAGCGCTATCGCGTGCGTGCTGCCCACGCTCTGGCAGCGCTCAAGGATGATTCTGCCGCGCCCGAACTGGTCGCCCAGCTGGACATGCCGTCCTTGCGTGTAGCAGCGGCCCTGTCTCTTCGCCGATTGGGCCACAAGGTCAAACTCGAGCCTGTTGCCGCGGGCCTGTACAAGTCCAATGACGTTTTCAAGATCAAGGCCGCCGAGGCGATCATGATCCTGGTCGGTCCCAGAGCCCTCGCGGAGCGTGATTAGTGGCGAGGGACCTACGCCTGTTCTACCTGTTCCGCCTGCTCGCCACGTCGTATTTGTGGGTGCCGATTTTCGTGTTCTTTATGGCGTCGCGGGGCCTCGGCTTCGACGAGGTCATGATCCTGTCGGCCATCTACGCTGGCGTCGTTATTCTGGTCGAGATTCCCACGGGAGCCTTGGCGGATCGCATCGGTCGCCGCTTCTCGATGATGGCGGGCGCGCTGGCGATGACTGCCTCGTGCATGATCGCCTACTTCGCACACGACTTTACGGTGTTCCTCATCGCCGAAGTCCTCGCCGCCATCTCCATGTCCTTGTGCTCCGGCGCCGACTCCGCCTATCTGTTCGACCTCCTCGATCAGAACGGCCGAGGCGATGAATACCCGCGCCGGGAGGGCACAGCGTCGGCCTGGCACCAGGCGGGCAACGCAGTAGCGTTCGCAGCCGGCGGCTTCCTCGCCGAAGTCGATCTAGGCCTGCCGTACCTGGCCACGGCCGCGGTGTCCCTGGCTGCCTTCTTCGTTGCGCTGAGCATGCGCGGCGACACACTGCCGGAGCGACCGCGCTCGTCTCGAAACCTGCCGGTCAAGAAAGAGCTGAGCGAGTATCTATCGCTGATGCGCGAGTCATTGCGCGACGTGCTCAAGAACCGGCGCCTGGCATGGATCATCTTCTACTCCGCCGTCGTGTTCGCGTTGTTGCGGGCGACTATTTACCTGTATCAGCCGTACCTGAACAGCCGCGGATTCAGCTTCTGGCAGACCGGCATGGTGTTCGCCGGCGTCTACATGGTCGCGACATTGGCGGCCCACAAAGCCGACGCGTTGAGGCGATGGGTAGGCGAGGAAGCGCTGGTCTGGGCGTTGCTCGGAACCCTCGCCCTCAGCTTCATCTTGCTCCACCAGTTCTCCGGCGAATGGGCTCTGTGCTTGCTCATGGTTCAGGCGACGACCAAAGGGCTGTACTCACCCCTGGTGAAACCGATTCTGAACCGCGAGATTACGGACTCGGGACGACGCGCTACCGTGTTGTCGATCGAGAGCATCGCGCGACGCATCGCCATCGGTGGTTTCTCATTGATCGCCGCCTACTATGGTGCTCACACCGCCATGTACCTGGGCGGCGTGTTCGGCCTGGCGGGCTTCGTCGTGCTGCTCGTGGTCGGCCATCAGGCGCCGTCTCGCGGTACGAGGGCGGCCACCGTACCGATCGATGAGCGGCGAGTACCACCGGCCGCGGAACAGTCGTCGCTTCCCCAAGACGTCTAACGTATGGTAGAGGCGTGTCCAGGTTGGACAATCTAGACAAACAACGCGTCTACTTCGTGTCCTTGGGCTGTCCCAAGAATCACGTCGACACCGAGGTCATGCTCGGCCAGGTCGACGGCGCGGGCTATGACATCGTCGATCAGCCGGACGAGGCCAACGTTATCGTGGTCAACACGTGCGGCTTCATCGAAGCGGCGAAAGAAGAGAGCATCGACACCATCCTGGAGATGGCCCAGTACAAGGAGCAGGGCGCGTGCGAGAAGCTCGTCGTCACCGGCTGCCTGAGCCAGCGCTACCCGGACGAAATCGCCACCGACATCCCTGAGATCGACCACATCTTCGGCTCAGGTGATTACGGGGCCGTGGGCCAGCTGCTCACTGGTGGCCAGGTCGTGGAGCCGGTTGCGGCTCCGGCGGCGAGCAAGCGCAAGGTGCTGCCGGTGATCACTGTTTCGGATACGCCCAGCTATCTGTACGACCACACCACGCCGCGTTTGCGGGCGGGGAAGAATCGCTACTCGACTTACGTCAAGATCGCCGAGGGATGTGATCGGCCGTGTTCGTTTTGCATCATTCCGAAGTTGCGTGGACCGCAGCGCAGTCGCACGGTGGCATCGGTGGTGGAAGAGGTGCGCAGTCTGGGCGCCGAGGGCGTACGCGAGATCAATCTGATCGCCCAGGACCTGACTCGTTACGGGGCCGACCTTGGCGACCCGAAGCCGACCCTGGCGTCGCTGCTCGGTGAGCTCACACAGGTCGACGAAATCGACTGGGTGCGGCTGCACTACACGTATCCCAGCGCGTTCACCGACGAGCTCATCGACATCATTGGCGGCGCGACCAACGTGGTGCCGTATGTTGACGTCCCGCTCCAGCACATCGACACGGATCTGCTAAAGCGGATGCGTCGCGGCCACAGCGCGCGTGTCATTCGCGGGCTGGTAGAGGAGCTGCGCCAGCGCATCGACAACCTCGTGTTGCGCACGACGTTCATCGTCGGCCATCCCGGCGAAACCGAAGACTCGTTCAAACAACTCTATGACTTCGTCGGCGAGACTGAGTTCGAGCGCGTCGGTGTGTTCACCTACTCCAAAGAAAACGGCACCCACTCAGCGACCTTCGACGACGAAGTCCCAGCCGAAGTCGCTCAGGAGCGCCAGGACCGCCTGATGGAGCTGCAGCGTCGGATCAGCCGGCGCAAGCACGAGGCGATGATCGGCAAGACCATCGACGTACTGATCGAAGGCGTGTCGGACGAGAGCGAGTATCTGCTCGAGGGCCGCTGGTACGGACAGGCACCTGGCGTGGACGGCACCGTCTACGTGACTGATGGCACCGCCGAAGTAGGCGCCATCGTGCCCGCCGTCGTGCGCACCGCCGCCGACTACGACATCGCTGCATCCCTCGAACTGTCATGAGTCGGTGGGGCGGATACACCCGATGAGTCAGCTCGTCCGCAAGACCCCGGTGCTGCGGCCGGCGGCATTGAACGGCGTCGCACTCAAGCTGGAGAACCTGCAGCGCACTGGCTCGTTCAAGTTGCGGGGCGCGGTCCATCGGCTCGCAGCCCTGTCAGCCGATGAGCGGAGTCGTGGCGTGGTCACCGCGTCGGCCGGCAATCACGGCGCTGGCCTGGCGTTGGCGGGCCGTGAGCTGGGCATCCCGGTGCACGTGTACGTGCCGGAACTATGCCCGGAGAACAAGAAGACGCGCATCGCTGGGCTTGGCGCTCACGTCGAAGTATCGGGTCCCATCTATGACGAGGCGAAGAAGGCTGCCGTCGCTCGGGCCGCAGAGCGTGGCGAAACGTTCGTCTCGGCCTACGACGACGATCTGATCATTGAGGGCAACGGTGCCAGCCTCGGTAGGGAGATCCTCGACCAGTTGCCCCAGCTGAGCCAGGTGATTTGCCCCATCGGAGGCGGTGGCATGATCGCCGGCCTCGGCAAGGAGCTAGAGCCGCGAGGGATTCGCGTCACCGGCGCCCAGCCTGAGAACAACTGCGCCATGTACGACTCGATTCGCCAGGGTAGGGCACTGGTCGAGTACGACGGCAAACCGACCATCGCAGAAGGCTGCGAAGGCGCGGTCGTAGAGCGCACGTACCAGCTAGCCAAACAACACGTCGCCGAAATCGGCCTGGTCACGGAAGATCAGATCCTCGACGCGGTGCGCTTTGCCTACAACGAGCTGGGCCTGGTCCTGGAGACCTCCGCCGCCGTTGCTCTGGCGGTGGTCCTCAACGACAAAGTAGAAATGGTCGGCGCCCAGTCGTGCATCGTACTCAGCGGCGGCAACATCGATCCGGCGCTGCTGGACGAAATCCTCGCTGGTTAGTACACCACCACCCGCGCACTACCGCTGCGGCCGAAGGTCTCCGGGTTGTAGAGCTCTTCGGCTTTGGCTGGTGCGGCGGTGAATGTTCCCGGCGTGGTTGCTCGGGCGACATAGGAATAGACATACGAGCCGGCGTGCAGGTTGCTGGAGAACACCTCGACTCGTTCGTCGCGCAGGTTCTGATGATCGAACCAGTAGTAGTACCAACGCCAGCCGTGTCTGATGCCACTGCGAATTCTTCCGCTGAGCCGCGAACTGGTGGACAGCGACGGGTTGATCGCCTCGAAGCCGGCTGGCAGTTTGTCTACCAACACCATGTGGTGGCGCTGAGCCGGAGCGACCATAGACACACTCACGCGAACTCGTGCGCCGGCGCGCACACGCCATGTGCCGTCCTTGGCCTGGCTGACGTCGCTCTTGTCGTCCACCGCTTCGTACTTGCGGTCGACGACGAAGCCGTGAACGGCGGGACCCAGGTTCAGGTTCTTGGGCGCGTAGGACAAGCCGAGGCGATAGTACAGGCGCCCCTTTCCGCGTTTGTGAACGATGAGATTCTGGTTGCCACGGGCGCCGGACAGAACTGACATCGGTACGTGGACCTTGTGTTGGGCCACGCTGCGCCCGCGGTACTGCTTCTTGCCCGCGTACTTGCCGCCGAGCCAGACCGACGCGACCATGTCCGGCGTGACCTTCTCGTATGCGCGGAAGTAACGCTCCAGGGCGAGCAATACGAACGCGTTCTCCTGGGTGTTGAGCCAACGACCCTTCACCCGCTTGGCGAGCAAGCCTTTGACCACTTTGCCGATGACGTCCGATTGCGGTTGGTCGGCGATGAGCGCTTCTAGCACGATGGCGTCCGTGCGTCGGGCTGAGTGCAGCACCTGGTGGGCGTAGGCATCGTAGCTGGTCGTGAAGTGCGCGGCACTTGCAGTCTCGGTGATGCGGTTGGTGAAGTGCTTGCGAATCGCTTTGCGCTGGGCCATCGCGCCCTTGTTCTTGGCGAGCACGCTCAGCAGCCACGCGCTCGACTCGATGGACACCTTGGTCGGCCCCGGCTTACTGGCCAGATTCTTCGCGCGTCGTTGCACGTTCTTGTCACCCGACAAGTGGCGGACGTAGATGGCGTATGACTCGATGGCGTGTCGGGCCCAGGCGGAGTAACTCTTGGGAATCTTCCGGTCGATGCGGTCCAGGTAACGCTTCGCGCGGAGGAGTGCCCGCCGGGAGACCCGGTAGCCCTTTTCCTTCGCACGCACGAACGCATGTGCGGCGTGCACGCTCACGTAGGGGAAGTCATGGGAGGAACCCGACCACATGCGCACACTGCCGTCGTAGCGCTGGCGGCTCTCGAGCAGCTTGAGGTCACGTTGCATGCGAGCGTTCATCTCCGCCGCGGACGGGCCGTTCTTGTCGGCGAACGCCGCGAGCAGGTCGCGCAACGCGGCGACGGCCAGGACTCTCGACGCTGTTTGCTCCGAGCCATCGTATGGATACTTCACCAGGTACTGAACCGCATCGTGCAGCGTCGTCAGCGCGGTACTCGAGGTCGTAATGTCCAGTCCGCCCACACTGGGGATGACTGATTTGGGCGGCGCGACCGGTTGGCTGATGCCACCTTCTTTGATCTGGCCGTAAACGGCGAACGCTTCTGACGTCGCCGGAGTCCATACGGGCAAAGAAATCTGCGCGGCGTCGGCCAGGTTAGTGCCGGTGGCTATGCCGACGAACTGCAAGCGCGCCGTGCCCGCGGAGCGGGTGGTCGCCGGGAAGCGCACTTCGGCCCGTTGACCGGCGCCGACGTTGAATTGCCAGCCCCAGGTATCGGTCAAGCGCAGGTTGGTGGCCCGCGCAGCGACGCGAACGGTCAGCTGCTTCTTGGACAGGTTCTGCACCACCACCGGAACTTCGAGCTTGTCGCCATAACTGAGGAAACGCGGCGCTGACGGACGCACCATGAGCAGTCGCCGCGCCGTGATCGACGACTCGCCGCGGCCGAAGCGGTTCTTGCCCGATGCGACGACGGCGGTGACTCGGTAGCGAGTCAGGTTGTCCGGCAGCTTGAACGAGACCTTCGCGCGACCATTCGATCCGGTCTTCGCTGTGGGTGCGAACACCGCGAGCGGACTGAAGTTCTTGCGCACGGCGATGTTCTTCTTGGCACTGCTGCCACTCGGGCCCGCTACCACCGCCTTGGGCGACGACTTCTTCATCGAGTATTGGCCACCGCGAGAACGACGGCCCATCTTGCCTTCTTCCATGACCATCGACGTGCCCCGGCCACCCTTGGTCTTCTGGAGGTTGACCCAGCGGCGCAAGTCCTCCCAGCCAACGGCGGAATAGTAGAGGCCGGTGTTGTAGAAGGTCTGGCTGATCGGGTCCGGAATCTTGTAGTTGCCAAGGGCGAGTACCGATTCGTCCACTGCAACCAGAGTCACTTCCGCGTCGGCCACAGGCTTGCCAGCCGAGTCGCGGACCACGACTGTCACGGCGGTCTTGTCACCGGGCGCCAGGGTCGGCGCCGCGGGGGTGACCTTGACGTTCAGGATTCGCGGAACTGGCGTCACTTTCAGCCGGAGTAGTCCGTTGGCGTGCGCCGGCCGCGCGCTGCCCGGGATGGGCTTGCCCTTAGCGTTGCGGCGCGGAGCTCGACCTACCAGAGATACGTGAACGAATGCACTCGGCGCGTGCTTGGCCGAGACTGGTACCGTTAGCGTCGTCGTCGGGCCGGTGACTTTGAATCGCCGCTTCGACTGGATAGCGTTGCGGCTGATCGTCATGATGCCCTCGGCCGGAAAGAACGGCGAGCGCACAACCACTTTGGCCTTGTCCCCTGGCTTGTACAGCTTCTTATCCGGGGTAAGCACCACCTTATCTGCCTTCAGGTTGTCCTCCCCCGGGAAACGCCCGCCGGAAACGAACACGTAGAGCTCGGCCTTGTGCAGGCGCTTCTTGTCGTCGCTGACGGTCGCGCTCACCCGGTGAACTCCAGGCAGAGACACGTTGAGCACGCAGCGCTTCGCCGTGGCCGTTGATGTGATGGTGCACGTTTGTGCCTTGCCGGATTGGTCCCATGGCTTGGCGGTTACGGTGACAGTGCGCCCGCTGACAGGCTTGCCCGCGATGTTGCTGACGATCGTGTCGATCGCGAGGGTGCCCGGGTCCAGAAAGCGTGACGTGGGTCGGACGCCGACGTACAGGCTCGATGGATGAACCATGAACGACGTGCCGCCGGTCCAGGTCTGGCGGTTGATGTCCTGGACGCTCGCTTCGGCGCGAACAACGACGGTGCGAGGTTTGGTGGCTCTGGTGAGGTCGACGCGCAGGGCGTGCCGACCTGTCGCATCCGTTTTCGCCTTGAAGATCGCGGTGCCGTAGCCACCGAGGCCGTAACGGCCGCGCCGGCGGTACGCCCTCCGGTGATGCCACCACGGTCGTTCGATGCCGAAAAAGAACTGCTGCTGATTCGGCGGCGTGTACTGGGCCGGGCTAGCGTGCAGGCGCCAGCTGAGGTCAGCGCCGGGCAGGGCACCGCCGGTGTAATACGCGGCGCGAACTCTGGCCGTCACGGAACCGCCGACGATGTGGGGACCGGCATCGGCCGACGCTGATACTTCGAATTCGGGGCGGCGAAACTCCTCGACCTTGAAGCCGTGAGTAAAATACCTGCTCGAGACCCGTTTGTCTTTGGGGAACGTGAACGTCAGCCGCGTCCAGCCGAGGTTGACATCCGCGGGTAGCTTTAGCTTCAGGTCGAAGCCATCGAGGCCATCTAACTTGAGCGTACCCTTCGCCAGCTCGACTCGCTGAGCGTCGTAGAGTTTGTAGCTCAGCGCCTTGCCACGCATGCCCGACAGCTCGACGTCGCCACCTTTCTTGCGGGTGAGGGAACGAACCCAGCCTTTGATGCTCACGGTTTCGCCGGGGCGGTACAGGTGCCGGTCGTTGAACACGTGCCAGAGCAGGCGGCGTGATCTCGGGCCGAAATGCCAGCGGCTCTTGCCTGTCCACGGCGCGAGTGCCGAGTCCTTACCCTTGCGTGCAACCAGTAGAGGTAACTTGACGCCTCTGTGTGCGTCCAGACGTAGCAGTCCCTTGCTGTTGCTTGCTTGCGTACGGGCCGGTGTGTCTATGGGACCGACACGAACGCCTGAGAGCGGTTTGCCGTTGCGCAGGTCCGTTGTCATCACGAGTACGCCGGACGGGTCCGTGACGGAGGTGACGCCGATACGCGTCGACTGTACCCATGCCACGATCCCCGCCGGTTTCCTCTTCTTGTTCAACGGGCGTACCGGTTCGACGACCACGATCGCGTGGCCTAACCCGGCCGGTATCGCTGCGCGCAGGTCGACGGATTGCACGCTGAGTTTTCCCGGCCGGCGCGGTCTAATGACCTTCGTTTGCACCAAACGCCCCGGCGGAGTCTTGACGCCACCGCGGCTGCCATAACCGTAGTAGTAGCTGCTGTTCGTCCTGTGGGAGTAGCGGAATCCGTAGGCGAATCTGGAAAATGCCTCGTGCTCCGCTGGTGTTACCGCGTATACGCGGGTGCGAATCGCGCGGTGCTTGATGCTTAGAAATTGATAGCTCTTCTTACCCGCTGGATCGAGCACAACGAAGCTGTCGCCCTTGAGGGTCGAGCCCCACCACGGGCGTTCTTTGATCTTGTACGTGTGGGTTCGGGTCTTGCCCAGGCGTTGACCGAAAACGTCGCGTAGCCGACCGTTCACTCTGAGGCGGAACGTCTGGCCGACGCGTTTGCCGCCGTGGATGAACACGTTGTTGCCGCTGGCCTCGATGCGCATTTTTTTCGGCCGCGGGGTGACGCGAATCAGCCGTTGCGCGTCGGTTTTGTCCACCGGGTTGCTGAACTCCATCCGGAACATGTCGTCTATGCGGCACGACCCGGTGCAGTCGATCTCCTTCAGCGTGAACTTGCCGTGGGTGCGCAGGCCGTACTTCTGAGGCTCGAGAGTCTTGAGTGGTCCCAACGTCGACGGCGTTCCGGGGCCGACGACGAGCTGGAGCTTAGTGTCCATGGGCAGTGGCTTGACCGGTCGATAGGCGAACCAGTGACCAGCCTTTAGGTGCTTGTAGAATTTGCGTGGCACGAGTTTCGTTGCCGCGAGTTCCGTTGCCGGGACCACGCGCAGCGCGTGTGGCGACTTGCGATCGGTCAATTTCATCGTCGCCAGCACCTTGCCCGGATCCACGGGTTGGTCGAACGCGATGACGAAGACCTGGTCCAGGTGCAGCGGGTCACTGGAGTATCTAGGCCAGCGCTGGGTCACCTTCGGCGCCGGTGTGTCGAAGGTCCAGCGAACAGTTTTTGCCAGGCCAGCGTTCGACACGGACTTCGTGCCGGCGGGCACTTCCACGGTGAACCGGGTGGCCCGCTGCAGTTTGCCGGCCGGCTCGAGAATGAGCGTCCGAGTGTCGATCCATCGCCACGTGCCTTTGACCGCGGGCATGACGCGTACCGGGACGTCTGCGTTGGTCAGTTTTTTCAGACGACCGAGCTCAGTCATCGGTTGTGAAAAGGTGACGCTTACGCCGCCCGTTCGGCCGATACGGCCCACGGGTGCGCGGCGCAGGACACGCAGAGAGCGCAGCGAGTTGACCGTGGGCGGCGCGGTCCCGCTGGTGAGTTGCGCGTTCGTCACGGTTAGAGTGCCGCGACTTGGTGCTTTCGGCCCACTGCGCAGGGCGGCTTTGCGTGTATCGCCCGTCTGAGCATTCAGCGCCTGCACTGGCGCGAGTACTTTGAGTGCTTCGGCCTTGGATAGACTTACCGCGCGCACACTGGTCGGGCCTTTGTGCGCTGGCGCGCTGGACGCGTGGCTTACGCGCACCCGCAGACCGTTGAGCCTTGTTGGCACGGACGCCGTGTTCTTGGCCGTCGGCTTTGCCTTGGGCCCGCCAGCCTCCACCGGTGTGAACACCCGCACCTGGCCGGGGCTCAGGGTCAGTTTTTCCACGACCGGTTGCGGTTTTGCCGCGGGCTTCGATGAGCAGGCGAGGCCAAGAATGGCGCAGCTAAGTGCCAGGTGTATTCGCATCATAGTCGTCCTATCGGCAGCCGAGCCGGTCGCAGCGAATGCGTCCACGCCCCGGCGAGTCGTTGTGTTTCCCCCGAAAAGACCTTACTCGAAAGGCGCTTGGCGCGCAGCCAGGAACTTCGAGCAAACTCTCGCAGTTTCCGGCGCGTACGTGTTATGAACCCGCACCATTAACGCAGGATCGACAAATGCTCTACATACACGGTATCGGCCACTTTCATCCAGAGAACGTCATCGACAACGCCCTGCTCGAGGAGCTGGACATCGGGACGAATGACTCGTGGATCACCGAGCGCGTCGGCATCCGCACGCGCCGCACGGTGCTGCCGCTCGAGTACATCAAAGAGACGCAAAACAAAGATCCGATGAAGGCGATGGAAGCATCCGTGTACACGGATGCTGAAATGACCTCCAAGGCAGCCCACATGGCTCTCGAGCGCGCCGGACTGGAGCTCTCGGACATCGGCATGGTGATCTCCGGCGGCTGCTCCACCCAGTGGGGCCTACCCGCGGAAGCGTGTCGCATCGCCAACGAACTCGGCATCGATGTGCCGTCGGTCGATCTCAACTCCGGTTGCTCTACGTTTGGCGCGATCTGCCACTTTGTCAGGTCGATGAAACCCGACGCGATGCCGGATTACATTCTGGTGTGCAACGCCGAGTCGAGCACTCGGGTCATGAGCTACGAAGATCGCAACATGTGCGTCTTGTTCGGCGACTGTTGCACGGCGACTGTCGTGTCGCTCAAGCACGAAGCCAAAGCGCGGGTGGTCTACAGCTCCATGGCGTCGGATCCCAAAGGCTGGGCGAAGGCCACGGTGAGAGCTGGCGGCTACTTCGCGCAAGAAGGCAAAGCGGTTCAGGGCTTTGCGATTCGCCGCACGGTGCGCGAGTACAAAGCGCTTCGCCAGCATTGGGCCGACTCTGACAAAGAGGCCCCAGAGCGCCCGTACTTCATCGGCCATCAGGCCAACCTGCTCATGCTCGAAGGGGTCTGTCGCTACATCGAAGTCGATGAAGACCGGCACCTCAAGAACGTCGACGAGTTCGGTAACTGCGCGTCGGCTGGTGCGCCGTCGGTGCTGTCGCAGAACTGGGACAAGTTCCAGCAAGGCGATGACCTGGCCATGATTATCGTGGGCGCGGGCCTGACCTGGGCGACTCTTCATATCGAGTTCCGCTAGATAACGGCGCTGCCGATACGAATGCAGCGCACGTTCGCACCTGGGCATGGACTGGTCGCCGCCGCTCTGATCCTGATGGGCGGCGTCGCGTGTGTCGCGTGCGCTAGCCGCAAGGCCAAGGACGACTCACGCACTGGGGCTGAAACCCAGCCGCCCCGACGAACATCCACCCAGATCGATGGCAGCGTTGGCCAGACCATTCCAGTGTACTCGCCACGTGAGTACTACCTCGCTTACCAGAAGGACGAGCTCGAGTCCTTACCGGTCAGGAAGAAGGATGGCCGGGTAGCGATCGAGGGTAAGGTTCGCGGTGTGCACTTCTTGAGCGGTGGCGTGCTCCGCTTCGGCGCTGGCCCCGGCATGTTCGACGCGGTCGACTGCAAGGTCAGCTCAAATGACCTGGCAGGTTTCGCGGTGGGGCAGAGAGTTCGGGCAGTCGGATTTGCGTCGGTGAGCGCCAGCCCCGTGCCCGAGTTGGGCGAATGCAGAGCTCACCCCCTCGAAGCCGCACGTTTCAAGCAGGTGAATCGCCCTGAGCTGCTCGCCCTGGCCAAGGCACCACAACCGGCGAAGCGCAGGAGCGTGGAATACCGCGGCGCCGTCCTCGGCACGAAAAAGCACAGCCGACTCATCGGCATCCTCGTCATCACCCTTGGGCCTAAGCCCGGCCTGGCCTGTTTCACCGGCGATAAGCACGCGGCCGGCAAAGATCTATCTATCGGTAGGCAGCTCGTCGTTCGAGGCGAGCCCTCGAAGTCGCCGCCTGGGCTCGCACCCTGTTTCCTGGTCTCGGCCAAGTAACGCACTCGGCTAGCCGGCGCTTGCGGCAGCTTGCTCGGCGCGCTGCTTAAGTCCCTCGTTGAAGCGAACGAACGCGGCGCGAACATCGTTCTTCATTCCCTTGAATATGAGCGGGATCAGGATCCCACGGAACGTCTCGTTGTGGACGAAGCGGACCCGGTTCTCGCTGATGGGCTCGATGACGAAGCTGTGTTCGCCGTCGGCGATGCGCGGAAGCAGTAGGCGGCCGATCCAGCGCAGTTCTCGATTCTCGTCGTAGGCCAGCACTTTGGGTTTGAACGTCATCGGTTTTCGCTCGGGCAGGCTCATGCGGACTACCAGTTTGCTGCCAACCCGGCCGTCGCCGTCGATGTTGTCGATGAAGCTACTCCACTGAGGCAGCTCCTCGAAGTTGGTCAGGATGTTCCACACGGTGCTGGCCGGCGCGTCGATTTCGATCTCGGTTTCGATGTGTTTTGCCATGGTGGTCTCTCCTAGAAGCGCTTGCCGAAGTGAACGGTGGGGAAGAACATAACGCGTCCGGGTTTGTACTCTTTACCGGCGACGGTTTGGGTTCGGTCGCTCACTGAAACGTCGACACCGATCCAGGGCAATACGTAGAAGCCGCGCGTGATGTTAAATCGGTAGCCAACTCGTGCCCCGAAGGTCGTATGGCTCGCGGCAGTCTCGAGCCCGGACATCTTATCTCTGGCCTGCTCACGGAAACGACTGACCTGGCCGCCGAAGAACAATCCCGGAGCCCGGCGCAGTGGGTAGTAGTCGAGCTTCGCGCCGTATCCGCCGCCCTTGATTTCGACGCCTTCGACACCGTGCATGCTCTCCGGCATCGTCAGGCCGAAGACGCCAACGTCCAGGCGAACGTGGTTCCAGCTCAGGCCGCCGTGGACCGAGTAGCCGCTGAGTGCGTAGGCGATGGGGTCGATTTCGATGTCCAGCACCGGACCGGTGGCCGATTTGGTCAGCCCGGGGCTGGTGGGCTCGTTGGCCAGGGCAGGGGCGCTGAGCGCGATGAGAGTGGCGAAAGCTGCGATAATCGTTGTGGTTTTCTTTGTCATGATCGTCTCCTCGTTCGTTGTGAAACCACACTACGGCGAATCGGCCCTCCTGCCAGTGACCGTGCGTGCCGTGATCAGTGACCAGATCGGACACCGGCGGTAGCATGTAGCTATGGGCGACTTGGCCAAGGTCGGCACCCCGGCGGTCCTACCGCTGATCGCCGTGCTGCGGCAGGCTGGGGTCGATGTGGCTGGGGCGCTGCGAGCCGCGAAGCTCGATCCGGACGAAGTGTCCAACCCGGAGGGGCGTGTTCTCCATGAAGGCGTCGTTCGGCTCTGGCAGGTCGCCACTGAGCTAACCGGCGATCAGGACCTGGGCTTGCGGGTGTCCGCCGCCATTCCACCTGGAGCGTTCGGCGTGGTCGAGTACTCGCTGCGGAAGAGCCCGAACCTGCTCGAAGGTCTTCACCGAGCGAGCCGCTACTTTCGCATTGGCCACGACGTCGCGTCGCTGGATGTGGAGATTGACGGCGACCTCGTCATCTTCGAGCACACCTTGCCCGGCGCGCGCACATTGCCTCGCGCGGCCGCGGACTTCATCATGAGCAACCTGGTCCTGATCATCAAGGACGCCGTCACCGGCGGGCCAATGCCGCGGCAGGTGTGGATGGACTACGCCGAACCAGAGGACATCAACGCGCTGCGCGAACGCTTTGGCATCAACGTGAAGTTCGACACTGGCCGGCGCGCGCTCGTTTTCTCCGCGCCAGATGCCCAGCTCGGCATGCGCCAGGCCGAGCCCGGTTTGTGCGCGATTCTCGATCAACACGCGCAAGACATGCTCGCCAAGTTGCCGCCCATCGGCACTTTCAGCGACCGCGTGCGTGAGTTGATCGCCGACCAGCTCTCCGGCGGCGATCCGACGGCCCAGGAGATGGCCCGCGCGCTCAAGATGAGCGTTCGCACGTTGCACCGGCGGCTGAAGGAAGAAGGCACTAGTCACAAACAGCTTCTAGCCGAGCTGCGCCAGCAACTCGCCGGTAAGTACCTGCGTGAAAGTCGGATGGCTGTATCAGAGGTAGCGTTCTTGCTCGGCTTCTCAGAACCGAGCGCGTTCCATCGGGCATTCCGCCGATGGACGGGCGCTACGCCGGCGGCTTACCGGCTGTCGAGCTAGCGCGCCCGGCAACGGCTCGCGTGATCAGGTGCTGGATCGCGTCGACGTCGAATGGCTTCTTGAGTACCACGTTGGGCACACCGTCGAGAAACTCGCGCGCCCGGTTGGTGAACACACCGCCGGTCATGAATACGATCGCGTTTTTGGCGGTCGCCTGGTCGTCGCCCAGGTGGCGATACACGTCTATGCCCGTCAGGTCCGGCATGAGCAGGTCACAGAACACGATGTCGAAACGGGAATTGTCGAGTTCGGCGATCGCTTGCCGGCCACTGCTCGTGACAACGACCTCGTGGTCTGTCAGCAAAGCCTGGAACACATCTCGGATTGCGGCTTCGTCGTCGACCACCAGTATGCGCAGTGGGGAGCCGGATGGAGCGTCGTGGCGCACCCGGCGTCTTGCGACGTCTGCTGGTCGTGCGGTGGCGGGGAGCACCACGCTGAACACGGTGCCCTTGCCCACCTCCGTCGACACCGACAGGTCGCCTTTCATCGATTGCACGATGTTGTGGCAAATATGCAGGCCTAGTCCCGTGCCTGTGCCGCGCTCTTTGGTCGTCACGAACGGCTCGAACACTCGGTTGAGTAGCTCGGCTGGGATCCCGTGCCCGGTGTCGGAGACATCGATTCGTACGCGCCCGTCGTTGGTCTCACGGGTGGTTATGCGAACCTCGTTGTTCGCGACGTCGCCTTCGGGGATGGATTGGATGGCGTTTATCAGCAGGTTGACGAAAACCTGGCCCAGTCTTGATTCGTTGGCCAACACGCGCGGAACTTCGCCGTAGTCTCGGACCAGCGTCGCTGTGTAGCGCATTTCGTGCGCCGACATCTTGATCGCGAGCTCGAGAACTTCGGTGACATCCACCGGGACGACCGCGTCGCCATTGGCCCTGGAAAATGTGCCGAGGTCTTCGACGATGCGGCGGATTCTTTCGGCTCCTTCGCTGGCAAGATCGACATCGGCCTGGAGTCTCTTGTCGAGCTGGCCGTCCCTGGCAGCCTTCTGTAGGACGTTGAGCTTGAACATCAGATACGTGAGCGGGTTGTTGATCTCGTGGGCGACGCCCGCCGCGAGGGTACCAACGGAGACCAGGCGATCAGCGACAACCAGACGGGTGCGCAGCTGGCGCAGCTCGGTAATATCGGTGGCTATCATGGTGATACCGGTGACGATGTCGTCATGCACCACGGGGCCAATGGTGACCGACTCCGCGATCACTCTTCCGTCGGCAGTTTCACGCTCCAGCTCGTACCCGTCCACCTGTGCCGTCGTCGCGACCCGATCTATGCAGCTGCGAACCAGGGGCACCTGGTCTGCCGGGACCGTGTCGTAAACGCTCGTGTCGATCACCGGGCTGGTCGGTTCGCCGCTCTCGCCGGTGCTGACGGAGCGATTGATGTAGCGGATAGTTCCGTCGAGGTCGGCTTTGACGATTGTGCTCGGTGCACTCGTCAGCACTGCGCGCAGTGTTGCTTCGGATTCGCGTAGCCCCTGCTCGGCGAGTCTGCGTTGGGTAATGTCGATGAAGGTTACGACGGCTCCGGTGACGACGTTGCTCGTGGGATCTCGTACGGGAATAGCGTTGAACACCGCCCACGAGACCTCACCGTCCGGTCTGCGCACGCCGATGGTCACCGCGCGTTGGGGCTCGCCGGTCATCAGTGCTCTGCTGACCGGGTAGTCCTTAGCCATGCATGGCGATCCGTCTTCGAATATGGTCTGGGTCTCGAAATCGACCGTGTACCTGTTCGTGATTTCGTCGAACGACATGCCGAGGATGCGCAGGGCTTCGGCATTGGCACGCACGATGCTGCCGTCGGCTCTGACGTGGACGATGCCGCCTGCGAACGCTTCGATGATTCGCTCCGTCAGCGCAGCGTTTGCCGCCAACTGGGCCTGGGATTCACGGCTACTCGCTGAGGGCCTTTTCGCCGAAATGCGTCTCTTGCCGCCCATCGGAGGACGGTAGCAGTGATTCGCCGTCCGGGGAAGTGTGACTGCGCGGCAAGGTTTGCGCGTCCCTGTGCACTTCCCTGGTCAGCGAGATTCAGCCATTTCGCGACGTAGCTACGGCAGAGCCGACAATTCCCGATGGGGTGGCGGCTGCTTGTGCTCGGAGCAGTCGCCCCGAGATAGACACAGGTCGGCGTCGATCTGCATGCCGTCATTGGCGAAGTAACGGCCGATCATGTTGAGCATGAAGCTACCGATGTCGTAGCTAGTCATGCTCGCGCACGAGCAGGTGCCTTCAACTGCGCACTCTGCTATGCACTTCGAGCGGACACGATCGGTCATTTTTCCTGGCGCGTCGAAGCCGTGTTGGCCCGTTGGATTGGTCAGCGGGAAGATGGCCGCCGACTGGCCGCCAATGGGATCCTGGGTGTCAAATCCGATGCGCAGGGGTTCGCTGGTGCGCGGTACGCTGTCGCCCCAAATGTCGTTGCCGGCACTGAAGTTCTCGACGTCCATGTGCACCGGGTTGCCCGCACTGTCGGTGTAGCGCGGAATCTTATGTACGGCTTCGGCGGTGTAGTTGTCGATCAGCACCTGGTTCATTGGCTTGCCGAAGCGTGGGTCGTCCGTCTTGTAATCGATGATGCCAGCGGCGCGCGCGTAGGTAATACCGGAGCTGGCGGGCACGTTCATGTCGCCCATGGTTGTGATGATCAACGCGTGGGAGTTGGTCTGTGTATCGGTGCCGGCGAAGTAGAGTGGATCGCGCATGAGATGCGGGGCGAACACGACCGGGTCGGCGGGGTCGAGTACGAGTTGGCCAATACCGCGCAGGCGACGCAGGCCCGGATGGGCGCGGCGCTTACCCAGTCCATGGCCCAGGGCGGCCAGTGGGGAACCAGCGGCAGTGGTCTTACCCTGGAACGAGACCTCGTGGTCGAACGTGTCGACGGACGTGATCATCGCGCCGTCGGTGATTTCACAGATCGTGCCGGGCAGTACGTAGGCGCCGTTGCCATAGAACACGAGCCGGGTGAGGTCGCCCTTGTCAGTGGCAACTGCGGCACGCACGCTGCCGTCGGCCGCCACGGCGCCACAGCCGCGTTCGCCGTTAGTGAGATTCTCGACGACCAGGATGTCGCCCGTCTTGATGCCAGTCACTGAGGTAATGGGCAACTCTTCGCGGCTGTTCAGATCGGCGACGATGGTCTCCAGGTCCATTGCTCCGGTGTCGGCGTTGCGAGTGCCCACGTACAGCGGCCCCATGACGCCGGTGAGGAAGAAGCCCTCGGGCACGCCGCCCTGACGCGAACGGAAGCCCATGTCAGAGTAGCCGCCGCCGCCGGCGATGGGGGCGATGGCGCGAATCTCGGGCTCGACGCCACCCATAACCATGGACATGATGCCGCCGAGGGAGCCACCGGTCATATAGATGGGCGAGTCCTTGCCCACATCGACTACGCCGTCGCCGTCGAAATCGCCGGCGAGGTTTGGCTGGCCGTTACCGTCTGTGTCGAACGCCCAGTTGTTCTGGCCGTCGAAGCCGCGGATGATGCGAATGATCTGCATGTAGTCCAGGGCGAACTGGCGCACTACATCGCGGGTATGAAACAAGTAGGACGTCCAGAAGTCGGAGCCCGAGTCCTTTACACCGTCGCCGTTCTGGTCGAAGGCGCGGTCGCTGAGGATGGCCTTGCCGCCGACCTCCAAGCCATAGGCTTTGAACAGTGAGATGGCGGTGGTGTGTTCGGCTTCGGACAGGCTGACCCCGTGGGACGGACCGTCGATGGCCAGCACAGCGAAGCCGCGTTTGACCAGGTAGGCGCCCAGCTCGAAGACGGAGAACCGGTTGCCGGTGTAACCGTGGCCCAGGATGATCAGTGGCGCGGGTTTGCCTTCGCCGCGCACCGAGATTTCTTTACGCGGGACCGCCAGGGTGAAGTAGACCTTCTCAGCGGTCGCTTTTGCGGCGACCCGGTCGAGATCCGGTGGCCATGCCTGGCGGTTGTAGTCCAGGAAATCACCGTTTTCGTCCTCTCGGGAGAACAACTGTGGGGAGTTGTAACTGCCCACCACGAAGTAGTCGACGTAACGTGCCGACGTGATCGCACTCTGGGTCTCGGCGCTGTTGTCATCGAAGCCGAGGAACGCTTCGCCCAGGACTGGTAGTAGCTCGAGCCAGTTTTCACCGTACATGAGCTTGGGCTTGGTCACGCCCGGGCCCGGATCGCGCATGTCTTCGAGGGTAAGTAACTCCGCCGGAAAGTCGGTCGCCAGGTGGGACTGAGCGCCGACACCGTAGAGCCCGTCGCGCACGGCGACGATGGAGGACTTGACCGACTGGGTCGTGAACGTGAACGCGAACGCCACGTCCTTCAACGCCAGGCCGGCGGGCAATACTTCTGGCAGCGGTTTCAGCGCGTCGTTCTGCGCGGTGTGGTTGATGTAGTCGAAGGGAGAGCCGACCGGCTGGCCGTCGGCGTCGAGCAGGCGCTTGGTGATGACCACCGCGTAGGTGGTGCGCTCGTCCAGCGGCTCCATCGGGCGTACGATCAACGTGTTGGTCTGACGCTCGTAGAAGCTCATGAGCGCGTCTGCGCGGCCAGCCAGATCGTCGGGGGCCGGATTGTGCCCCGGCAGATAATTGGGTACGTCGAGCACACCGTCGGCATCGGTGTCTTCACCGGGATCGAGCACGCCGTTGCCGTTGGTGTCTTCGTTGGCTTCCTCGAAGATGAGCGACAGGCTGTTTCCGCGGGAATCGTTCTTCCAGTACTTGTCAGTGTCTTCGAGCACTACGGGGTAGTTGCCGTTGCCCAGGTCCAGGGCGGTGAGCTGGCCGAACTTGGCCGAGTCCCGGTCTACATTGACCAGATAGACGACGTCGTTGCTCGGGTCGTAGTCCGCGTCGCGATGGCCGGCGAGGATCGAATTGATATCCAGCGGCCCGGTGAACGGAACCGTGATCGGCTGGAACACGCCCCAGCCATCGAGCTGGTCGATCATTTCACGCAGAGTGCGCTCAAAACCGGTCGGCGCGATCATAGAAGCGTTGATCCGACGACCCGTCGCTGAGGAGGCGTCGTATCGGGTCGCCAGATCGTTGGGCAATGGAATGTCGGGCAGCGGACGGTGGAAGAAGTCCATCTTGACCGTCGTGGCCGCTTTGTCCGTCGGCGCCAGACCTTCAGGGGCGCCCATGTCACACGCGGTGAGAACAAGTCCCGCGGTTAGCAATGCAATCGTTGTTGTGCGCATGGTCGTCCTCACATCGAGTAGTTGAGCATCAGGCGGGCGCCGAACACGGTGCCCATGGATTTACCGGTGGCGTCGCGCAGGGCGTTGCCCGGTACGAGCACGCCACCTTCGACGCCAACGCTCAGTCGGCGGCCACCATTCATGTCGCGCTGCCAGCGGGCACCCAGGTCGAACTCGGTACCCAGGTAACGCCCCGGGTTGCCGTCCAGAGCGTTACGTGGCGTACCGCCATTAATCCGGCTATTGAACGGGTCGGCCACATCGGTCGCTGCGAGAGCGATGAGTGGACCACCGTAAAATTCGAGCTGGCTCGCCGGCCGCCACCATGCGCGGGGGAATACGGCGATTGTGTTGGACGCGCTACCGCGGGTTGCGAAGCGCTCGATGTCCGGTGACGGCATGCCGACCAGGTCGAGATTCGACGCGGTGGCCACTCCACGACCGGTGTGGCCGGCCAGAACCTGGCGATACATGAGCAGACCCATCTCGTAGCGTGGGTCCACCTTGAACGCGGTCTGCGTGTCGTTGTCGAAGTTGGCGTCGCCGGTGGCGAACAGCGCATCGACGACGGTGCCCCACGTGTCCATGCTGTAAGACGCGCGGGCGGCCGCGGCGAACTGGCGGATGTCGTGCACCGGGTACTCCATGGTCGGTGCGAGAGTCGTGTCGCCGATGATGCTCACCACTTCGCCGGCGAGGTCGAGGCGGCCGTTACCGACGCGCAGGCTCGTGCGCGCTGTGGCATCGATGGCCCAGACATCAAAGGATGAGCCGTTTGCGGCATTCTGACTGCGGCGAACGACATAAACGCCGCCGCCGTGCCGCTTGCCGACACCCAGGCGCAGGGCACCCACGACCTGGGTAGCGTCGTCGCCATCGAGCAGAATGTCATCACCGACGACCGAGTCGGCGCCGAGAGTCACCGCCATTCCGAGGCTTCGCGACAGGCCAATGCCGGCAAATCCACGCAGTACACGATCGCCGCTACGTGGATCGACGAAGCGTGCGCTTCCGGGAGTCCAGCGCCGGGTGCCATCGTTGGCCACCAGGCCGAGTCCCCAGTGGCTGGTCATCAAACCAGCGCCGGCGAACAGCTGTTTGTTGTAGGCGACGCGGGCGTAGGCTTTGCGCAGCTCGTTGTGCACGCCGCGTGAGCTGGGAAGTCCCGTGCCACTGATAGACGCGTCGTCGTTGAAAGCGCCGGTGACTACATCGTGTTCGTACTCGGCCGTCAACGTCAGCTTGTCGTAGCGCCGGCCGGTATCGGCTTTGAGGCCCAGGCGGAGCATGGGCGCGACCACGGCGGAGTTGCGCAGCTGGTTGCCATCGGCGTCCACGCTGAACTTGGTCACGGTTTCGCCGGTCACCGCCGACAGGATCGCGGCCTGAATGGCGCTGCCGTTGTCCTGCTCGAAGCGCAGGGTGGGCTGTTCGGCGCGGGCCGTGGATGCAACGAATACGCTCGCCAGTGCGAGCAGGCTCAAACGCTTCATCATCGCCTCCTATGGAAAGACCACGGCTATGGTCAGGGCGCCGGCTACGCTTTTGACTGTGCGTTGGAACGTTTCGCCAGCGAACTCGACGGTGATGTCCACGTCGCCAGCGGGCGCATTGAGCGCGAAGGCCGATCCGCTAATGTCGGTGGACGTCGCTTGCGTGTCGGGGTTCTCGCCATTGAGATACGCACGAACCTCCGGTTGCGGGCTGAAGCTTATCCTCGCCGACTCCACACCTTCTTTGTCACAGTCCAACGCGTACACCACGATCAGCCCTTTGGATTCGTCCAGGGACACGCCGGCGAGAGCAGATACGACCCGCAACTGGGTTTCAGTGAGCACCGGCAGGTCCACGTCCATGAAGTCTTCACGCAGGTCGGGCAGGTACACGTAGGTGTCGGCATGGTCCGATGCGGAGCCGACGATGTAGCCATTCCAGGCACTCCCGCCCGTGGCGATTCGCAGGTCGAACACGCCATCGCTCGCGCTGGTTTCGGTGACCTCCAGGCCGTCGTCGCTGGTGCGAAACGCCTGGAGAGTCACATCTGGGACCGACTCGTCGTCCAGAATATTCTTTGTCACACCGCTGACGGAGATCTGTGGCCCCGGCGACGGCGGGCTAGTGATGCAGCCAAGCTGGGCCGGACGCGCGTCGGTTGTCCGCGCGTCCGGCGGTGATGCATCCGCCTGTCCCTGCTGCGCTGCGTCGGCTGCTGAGCCCTCCCCAGAGCCGCAACCGACTATCAAAGCAACTGCCGGCGTAACTGCCAGCCAACCCAACCCTCGTAACCTCTTCGACATCTACAACCTCGCTTGCAGGGATATTCGGCGCATCCTACGTGGCTGAAAACGCTTTGGTCTTTATGTCGTCTTACATGCGCGAAAGTCGCAGATACAGAGTATGTTGTGTCCGTGGCGCAGAGGTCACAGCGAGTCCGCGGGGCCGCCTTCTTGTCGGCACGCCGGTATATTGAGGAGTGCTTTGCTCCCGACGGGTTGGCACAGGTGATGGCGACCCTGACCCCCGAGGAGCGCACGACCATCGAGACGGTGGACGACCGCGCCGCGTGGTATTCGTTTGAAACCTGGCTGCGTCTGGTCGGCGCCACGGATACGGTTCTCGGTAGTGGAGATCTCGCATTGGTGAGACAGGGCGGCCACTGGGGAGCGCTACGCGATCTGGACCAGATGTTCCCGGAGCTTGCCAAAGGCGGCACGCCGGCGGACCTGGTCGAGCTGGCGTCGCGGTTCTGGTCTTCGTACTACGACGGCGGCCGCGCCGAGGCGGTGGTCACCGACGAGACCGACACCGCCGTGTTCGAAGTCATCGACTATCCGGATCCCCATGTGCTGCATTGCAACCGGGTCGTGGGCTGGATCGGTGGCGCGTACGCGCATATCGGCCTGGACGTTGAAACGTCCATACCGCGCTGCCGGGCCAAGGGCGACGATCGCTGTTTGTATATCGTGCGCGGGGCGGGTGCTGCGATTGAGCGCCGCTAGCTCGGCGTTTCCCCGGCCGGTTTCCTCGTTCGTCGGCCGCGCTCGGGAGCTGGAGCGCATCACCAAGCTGTTCGCCGACGAGACTGTGTTCATCGTCTACGGCGTAGCCGGGGTCGGCAAGAGCGAGCTCGTCTACAAAGCCGTCGATCAGCTGACCCGCAGCGGCGAATGGCGCGACGCTCGCCGCATCCTGTTGCGCGCGCAACCGCACTTTCAAATCGGTCATTTGGTCGCGTCGATGCACGCCCAGGTCGGCGCGCCAACCGCGAGCGTCGAGCCGGGACCGGTGGGAGACGACGTCGACGAGGACCTGGCGCGCTTGGCCCAGGCACTGGACGCCAGTCGCTCGATTGTGTTCATCGACGACGTTCATAACCTGGACATCGGGGAGGTCACCGGCGCGCTTGCGTACCTATCGCGCTACGTACGAAACAGTCGCGTGTTCGTCGCGGCGCGTACGGCGCTGCCCCACGCAGACTACGATGCGTCGTTCGTCACCCTGCGCCTGGCGCCGTTGAGCGAGCAGAACACCGCGGAGATGGTTGACCAACTCGCCCTGCGCTTGGGCATCGACAGTCCGGACGCCGACGCCGTGTTCGAGCGCGCCAAAGGCAGCCCGTTCTTCGTCCAGCGCGCGCTAGCGGACTCGGGTGGCGACGAACCGCTCAGCGAGCAATCGCTGGACCAGTCACTGGTGGAGCTGGATCCTGACGCCCGCCGTCTGTTGTTGCTCGTGGCGGTGCTCGGCGAGCACATCCACCTGGACGCTTTGCGCCGCGGATTCGGTGAAGGCGCCGACGTCGATCAATTGCTGGAGATACTGACCTGGCGGTTTCTGGTCGATATCGATCGAGACATGGCGATCGTGCACGCCCTGGTCCGCGACGCCGTGGTTCGTGTCTGTGGCGTGGAACAAACCCACGCGGCCCACGCTGCTGCGGCCGAACTCTATCGCGAGCGTTTCGCCGGCGATCGCGAGCGTCATCACATCGACATCATCACCTCGATTCATCACCAACTGCTCGCCGGCGAGCCTGACGACGCCTGGCGCATGATTCAGCACTGGTATCGGGCAATCGCCGCGGCCGGGCTCGATCACCTGATCATGGAAGACCTGGCTGCTCTGCGAGACAACCTCGAGGAGGCGCGCTGGGACATCGACCTGTTTCGCGCGCGGGTGTTCGTGCGCCGGTCGCGAATCGCCGATGCCCAGGCGTTGCTGTCGGGGATTCGTGACGACACGGTGGAGCGCAGTGTTCGTTATTTGGTGTTGATGGGCGAGGTGAGTCAGCGCGCGGGGAACGTGCCGGTCGCACGGGGCTACTTTCAACGAGCGCGCGATGCCGCCGCAAACTCCACCGAGCGATTTCACTCCGGGCTGCAGCTCGCTTCGGTGACCGCGTTCACCGGTCAGGGCGATGAGGCTCGCCGACTTGCCGATGAAGTCCTGGCAGAGCTCGAATGGCCGTCGGCACGCCACCGCGGTCGTTGGGCGTGGGTGGTTGCCATGTCACTGGCGCTGCAGGAGCGTCACGAGCAGTTGATTGAGGTCACCACGTCGGTGGCGGGGAAACTGCGCGGGCAGAAATTGCCCGATCTGCAGGCGCGCCTGATGATGTGGGAGTTATTGGCCCGGGTGGAGTGTGACGACGTGGCCGGTGCGCGCGAGTTGGCCAGCAGCACCGAGTTAGCTGCGGCCGCGGGCAGCAGCCTGCGCGAGCACATGACCCGCTTGTTCCTTGGCTTCATCCACTACGCCAGCGGTGACATGGCCGCGGCCTGTGATTCCCTGACTCGCCCCGCTGCATACTTCGAACACCATCAGGATCAGGCCTACGCGTGCATGGCCAACTACTGGCTGTCTCGCGCCCTGAACGCTCGCGGTCAGATGGAACAGGCGTTGGACATCGTGGTGACCGCGACCCAGCGTGCGCAGCAGGCTGGGTTGGCGTCGCTCATCTCGTCGGGCAACGCGCAACGTGCCCGAGTGCTGGCGGGTATGGGCCGTTGGCAAGAAGTTCTCAGCGCGGCCAGTTCGGTGACCGCTGACGCACAGGCATCGGCGCGTTCGTTGGTCACCGCCCACTGCGCGTCGGCGCGGGCGCAGGTCATGCTCGGTCAGGCCGACGATGCGCGTAGCTCATTGCAGACGGCTCGCGAGATCGCCGCCGACATCGATGCTCTGTGCCATCAGGTCGACCTCGCCGCGGCCGAAGTGGAGTGGTTCGCCGGTGATGTTGCCGCTGCCCTGGAGTTGGCTCAGAGCTCTCAGCGTTACTACATCTCCGTCGGCAGGCGCTACGACGAGGCGCGGGCGCGAGCGCTGCACGGGCTGATCCTGGCCACCAGGGGCGGACCTGCCGACGTGGTCGACGCAGAGCGGTGCGCTCAGGCTGCGGGTAGTCTCGCCGCGGAATTGGCACTGCCTAGAATTGCTTCCCGGGTCGCGCTGATCAAAGCAAGTCTCGCTCAGCAGACCGGGGACGCATCGGCTGCACGGCAGGTCCTCATCGACGCGATCGCGGATCAGACTGACGAGACGCAGCCGGTCGAAGGCCAACTAGTGCGCCTGGCGTTGCAGGCGGACCCGTCGGCGCCAGCCGGCGTGGCGGTTGCGTTGACCTCGGTTGGCTTCGGCCAACTGCCACAGTACGAGCTCGTCGACCGCGCGGGACGTCAGTCTCTGCACCAGGACGACATCGATGGGGTGTACGCAAGTCGCGGGCTGATCGTCGATGCGACTCGTGGAGTCATCGTGGGACCGAAGGGTGATCGCTCCGTGAGCAATCGCCCGGTGACCTGCCGGCTGCTGACCACGCTGGTGTGCGCGGGCGAGCGCGCCATCGAGGCCGAAGAACTGTACAAGGTCGTGTGGGGCGCCAGCGAGTACCATCCGTTGCGCCATCGCAACACGATCTACGTGGCGCTCAATCGTCTGCGCAAGTCGCTGCGAGAGTTGCTCGCCGACGGCGACGGGAACGTTATCGAGACGACGCCCGCCGGCTGGCGGATCGCGAAAGACGTCGATGCCTGCGCCATCATCTACAGACGAGATGACGCCTAGCTAGGCGCCGCTTCACGTCGGCCTAACAGCGTCGGTTCAAATCTGATAGTCGTGTTGGTCAGCAGTGAGCTTGCCGTAGCGAACGCGCAGCCAGATGCGCTCGTGACCGAAGTACGCGGCGAACTTGATCGTCGTGTCCAACAGGCCGATTTCGAGCGCGAGATCGAGCTTGCCCGTAATGGCATACGCGATCCCCATGGTGATGAACGTTGCTATGAAGCGCCAGCTGAGTGCTTTGACCAGACTTCTGCGTTTCGTTTCCATGCGAGCATGGAAGTAGTATCACGGAAGCCGCTAGCGCCCTAAGCGATCCAATCCGATCAGGATTGACGGAAGGCTAGGATTGCAGAGATGCGAGGTCGGCCAGCACCTCGCCGGGATGGTCAGCTGGCGCCACCTTGGCATAGACTTTGGCGACGTTGCCGTCCGGGTCGATCAGGTAGGAGATACGCTTGGCGTAACCGGACTCAGCGTCTTTCGCCGCGCCGTATTTCAGCCCGACTTTTCGATCTACGTCGCTGATCAGCAGAAACGGGAATGCGAACTTGTCGACGAACGCCTTGTTGTCTTCGACACTGTCGAAGCTGGCGCCGAGAATGACTGCGTTTGCTTCTTCGAACTCGAGGATTCGATCACGGAATCCTTTGCCCTCGACCGTTCAACCAGGGGTGTCTGCTTTGGGGTACCACCAAAGCAGAACGTATTTTCCGCTGTAATCGCTTAGCTTAACCGTTTCGCCGGTGTGGCTCGCTACGGCGAAGTCCGGGGCTTTGTCACCAACATTGAGCGCAGGCATCGCGGTGATTATTCCACAAAGAGCACCAGGGGTTACACGCTCCCGACCGCCAATTGGCACCATCCCCGCCATCAGGGCCGGATGCTACCGTCAGCGCGATGGAAACGGCTCGTCGACAGGCTCTCGGTCAGTGGTTCACCCCGGCGCCCGTGGCCGACATGACGCTGGCTCTGGCGGTTCCCGACAAGAACGCTGATGTTCGGGTTCTCGACCCGGCTTGCGGCGACGGTGTGTTCTTCAAACGTGCCCAGCGAGCCGGCCTGAATGCAGATCAGTTGTTCGGAATCGAACTCGATCCAGCGGCCGTGCGCCTGTGTCGGTCTAAGTTTCCAGGCGTCACCGTCGACATGGCCAACCTGTTCTCGGTGGTGCCCGACCAGGTGGGCTTCGACGCTCTGGTCGGCAACCCGCCGTACGTTCGCCAGGAGCGCCTGACCAGCGAGCAGAAGCAGCGTGCCCGGCGGCGGCTGGTCGACGATTGGCCGGAGCTTCCCGCGCCACAGTTGGAGCGGCTGCTAGGGCGGGGCGATTTGGCCGCCGCGTTTCTGTTGCGGTCGCTGCGTCTCCTCCGGCCGGGCGGCAGATTGTCGTTCGTCCTGTCGTCAGCGTTGCTGGACGCGGGCTATGCCGAGCAACTGTGGTCGCTGATCAACCAGGTCGCCCGGGTCGTTGCCATCGTCGATGCTCCTGGCGAGCGGTGGTTTCGCGACGCGGCGGTCAACGCGATGATCGTGTGCATCGAACGCACGCCAGCCAAGTCCGGGGATCAAGTAGTCATCGCGCGCTTGCGTGAGTCGACCGACGATGCCGCCAAGGTCGTTCGTTGCGAAGACGACCTGGTCAATGTTGCTGAGCTGCGCCACGCGCCGGCGCTCGAGCCCGCCGTGTGGTCCACTCACGTGCGCGCGGCGTCTGCGTGGTTCGACTTCGTCGCGGCCGCCGGTGACGCGTTGGTGCCGCTGTCGGAGTTGGCGGACATCCGCCGGGGCGTGACCAGCGGCGCTAACAGCTTCTTTTACATGACCCGCGATGCGGCGGCGGAGCAGGGCATCGAAGCCGAGCTGCTCGTGCCGTTGGTGCGCTCGCCCAGAGAGCGCGGAGCGGCGGTAATCAGCGTCGAGCCCGAACAAACCAGTCACGTAGCGTTGGTCTGCCCGGCTGACCTAACCGACTTCCCCGGCGCGGATACGTACATTATTGGCAACTCGGAGATCGCCAAGCGGCCGACCCTGCGCGGGCGCAAACCGTGGTGGACCCTGCCGTCGCACCCGGCTCGCCTGTTCTTGACCAAGGCGTACGCGTCTAGATTCGTCCAGCGTTTAGCGCCGGTGCCGCTACTCGCCGACCAGCGCGTGTACGCGGTCTATCCCCGCGAAGGCATCGACACCGAACTACTCGCTGCTGTGCTCAACTCCAGCTTCACCGCGTTTGCCCTCGAGTCTTTGGGCCGAGCGTCCCTGGGCGAAGGTGCCCTGGAGTGGACCGTCGCTGACGCGGCCCAACTACCTGTCATCGACGTGCGCCGCCTGGATGAAGCCAACGTCGCCGCCGCTCTCGAGGCGTTCGCCGAGCTGGCCCAGCGCCCCATCCTGCATGTGCGCGAAGAAGCGCCGCACCAGGACCGGCAGGCACTCGACCGAGCCCTTGGGGCAGCGGTCGCTGGCGAACTCGATATGGCATCGATTCACGACGCGCTCATCGAATCGGTCGAGCGTCGCTGCTCGCGCAGCGCAAGCTACTTGTCAGTCTGAAATTCCGTGCGGCCGATGCGCCACACGGCGACGCTCATCCACAGGGCGGAGATACACAGGAGCGAGATGACCGCGGTAAGCGTGTCGCTGTTCTTATCTTCGAGCCCCGCGATCACGACCATGTTGTAGATGACCGACGCGTGGTTGACCGCGGCTGGGATGCCGCTGATCGCGATGTCGATGATCAGCAGATAGATGATGCTGACGACCAGGGGAAATCTGGGCACGATGCTGCCAAGGCCGATGCATACGCATGATGCGGCGAGCATGCCGAGCCACAAGGACGTCATGCCTTTCATCAGCATGTCCGTGTTGGCGCTCGCCTTGTCGCCGTAGGACATGAAGAAAGCCAGGCCGAACGTAATGCTGAACAGCACGCACAGCGTGGGCAGTAGAGCCAGGACTTTGCCTGTGATCACCGACCAGCGTGGAAACGGTCGCGACCATAGATAGGTGAACGTCTTATCCTCGATCTCTTCAGCAATGGTGCTGGCCAGATGGATCGGCGGCGCGATGCAGTAGAGCAACAGACCGATGCCGAAGACGGCGTCCCATACTTTCTTGGGCGTGTCCGAGTCCCGGCTGCCCAGGGTTGCGATCAGGATCGGCAACAGGGACATGGCGAAGGTGAACCAGATGCCCTTTGAGCGAAACAGTCGCTTGAACGTAAGTCGAGCGATGATGGTCGTCGCTTTGACGCCGGACACTACGCTGCCGCTAGGCATTAGGAGTGCCTCCCACTGGTCAGGTAGTCGAACACTGCACTCAGGTTGTTGTCTGGCGAGTGGAGCGAGCGGACCACGATGTTGTTCTCCAGGGCGATCTCCGCGATCAGGTGATAGCAAGTATCCGGGTCGTTGGTCTCGACGATGATCTTCGCGTCTTCGAAGGTCAACCGCTGCACATGCTCGGCGTCGGTCATGGCGCTACCCATGTCACGCGGTCGCTCGCATTCGACTTCGATGCGATGTGGATGCTGGTCGATGAGTTTGCGGATGCCGTAGATGTTTCCCTCAGCCAAGACCTGGCCGCGGTTGATCAACGTGATCTCGCTGGTGAGCGCCTCGATCTCGTGCAGCACATGGCTGGACACGATGACAATTTTTCCCTCTTCGCCGAACTGGCGAATCATGTCGGTGATCGCCATGCGAGCCAGAGGGTCGACGCCGGTGAGCGGCTCGTCGAGCACGATTACGTCGGGATCATTGACGATGGTCGATGCCAGCTTGGTGCGCTGACGCATGCCCTTGGAGAACCCCTTGAGCCGTCGGTCCTGGGCCTTGGTCATGTCCATGCGCGCCAACGCTTCGGCGGCGGCGTCCTTGGCTTTGCCGCCAGGCACCCCGGAGAGCTCTGCGAGCACGGTGACGAACTCCAGGGCGGTCAGGTCGTTGTAGACGCCCTCGTGCTCGGGACAGTAGCCGATGCGGCGGCGCGCTTCGGCGGACTTGTGAGGTTCCAGGCCGAACACCTTGATTGTGCCGCGGGACGGCCGGATCAACCCGGTCATCAGCTTCATCAGGGTCGACTTGCCAGCGCCGTTGGGGCCGAGCAGACCTACGACTCCCGCGTCGACGCTCCAGTTGATGTCAGAGATGCCGAGGACGTGGCCGTACCACTTGGAGCACGCGTCGGTCTTGATGGCAGGCTCGGCCATATCAGCCCCCCATCCCGGATCGCTGGGCGCTGCGGACTCGCCAATAGACGATGCCAAAGCCGGCGACGAAATAGACGACGAGCATTCCGGTCGCGGACCACATCGGTGGCGAGTAGCCGTCCATGCGCTTCATGTCGAAGATGCGGTAGATGACCGTGAGCAGCGAATCGTTGACGTTGAGCGCGCCCAGGGCTTCGGCGCCCTTGTTGTTGGCGGCGATGCCCACGGCGATGTTGCTGATGATCAGATGGAACACGGCCCACGCGGCGATCGCGTAGCGGCGGTTGGACGATAGGGCGCTGAACGCCAGAGGTATTGCCGCGTATGTGAACGTTGCAATCGTCGCGGCTGCCATCGTCTTTGGCACCAGCCAAATCTGATCCTGCAGCTGGTTGGTGTTTTTGGCGATGGCGATGCGGAACAGCGACAGCAGTACCGGTCCGACGAACAGCACCAGACCGATCACGACCATCGCCCCGGCCACTTTCCCCATCACATAGTCGATGGGACGCAGTGGTCTCGAGAAATAGAATTCGAACGCGCCCGTCTTGAGGTCGTTTGCGATCATTTGCGCGCACACGGTCATCGTCAGAATGAACGCGAACTTGGTGAGAAACTGAAACGACAGGGGCAACATGCCATCGGCCTTTGGGACCTTGGCACTCATTCGAGTGAGGTTCTCGTAGAAGTCGGCGCGCATCACGTACATGAGTACGCCGATGACGACCACGGTGATGGCGGCGCCGATGATCCAGGCCTTCATGTTCCACCAGCCGCGCCACGAACTCGATAGAACGTTGCGTACGAGCACACGCCAGCGTGCTCCTTGCGGCCGCCGGATACCTTCGTACCGCCGGTAACCCAGGTCGTGGATCGTTGCTCTGGCGCCGCGGTCGCTCATTGGCTGGCCTCGCTGCTGCTGGCGTCGCTGGCGTCGGCCGCTTCGACCACGCGCAGGAACGCACTCTCGAGAGACTCGCGATCGATCTGCAGGCGTCGCACCTGCACCTCTGCGGCACGGGCTTCTTGAAGGATTAGATTCGGCGTCTGTCCAGCGGGGATGACGGCGGTGAGCACGATGGGCGGGTTGAGTTCCACTTCGCAACCAGCCGATTCGAGTCGCTTGGCCAGGGTGTCCAGGCCCTCTTTGACCTCGACGTTGTACGTACGGTCTTCCCGGCTCTGCGGTTTGGAGCCGTCGCCGCGATACGGATGGTCCTTGGACGTGGCGTCGATTCCGGGAACCCCGGCAAGGGACTTGTCCGCACGTAGCTCGGTGATGCTGCCTGAGAAGCGCATCTGACCCTGGTGCATGATCACTACCTGGTCGCAGATTCGCTCTACGTCGAACAGCAGGTGGGTCGAGATGATGATTGAACAACCGCGCTTCTTCGGTAGCTCGAGGATCAAGTCGAGCATTTCGTCCCGCGACTTGGGGTCGAGCCCGTTGGTCGGCTCGTCCAGGAACAACAGATCTGGATCGTGCACCAGTGCTTGGGCGAGCTTCGCTCGCTGCTTGAGTCCGGTCGAGTAGCCGTCGACCTTCTGGTAACGCTTGTCTTCCAGGCCCGAGTAAAACAGAGCCGCGTGGGCACGCTGCATGGCTTCGTTGCGCGGCAGGCCGGACAGCTCACCGGCGTAGGTGCACAGTTCGACCGCGGTCATCCCCGGCAAGTACGAATCCATCTCTGGCATGTAGCCGACGCGATCACGGATCTTGAATGACTCCGCGGCCGACGACAGACCGAGCACTCTGGCTTCACCGTCGTGTTCGAGCAGACCGAGCATGCACTTGAGCAGCGTCGATTTGCCGGCGCCGTTCGGACCGAGCAGCCCGATGACGTCTCCGTCGATGGAGGCGTCCAGCCCCTTCAGTGCGTGAACCGCGCCGAAGCTCTTGCTCACGTTGCGTAGCTCGACTAGCACGGTGTCACCGTCTTAGCAGAATAGGCAGGGCGTGGGTAGCGCTGCCAGGCCACTTTGCGCTGCCGGGCTACTTGGGGCAGCCCGCGCCTATCTTGGCGCCGGCTTTCTTCAGGGCCGCGCTGCGAAGCTCGTGCCCCTTGGCGCCCTTGCCGAGTCGTTTGCGGAACGACTCGCCATGCCCGGGTCCCGTGACGTCGCGCAGATACGCTTTGAAGTCGAACGTGTCCGAGTGCTCTTTGTTGTGGCAGCCCTGGCACACGGTGATCGCTGGTCTGGCTGTCAGGGTCTTGGGCTTGTCCTTGCCGTCTTCCGCTACATGGATTGAACCCGGCCCGTGGCACTGCTCGCACTGCACGTTGCGCAGCTTCTTGTTGAACCCCATGGTCGACCCGCCGGGCTTGTCCCAGCCGGTGACATGACAGGACGTGCAGTCGTAGTTGAACTGCTTGCCGACGTCTTCGAGGGTTCTCCATGCCTGGTAGTGTTTTGTCTTTTTCCAGAAGTTGACCGCTTTGCGGTGACAGCTGCCGCACTCTTCGACACCGACGTACGATGCTTTCCCCTTGGCGGGCATGGCCGGACGGTAGTTGGCGGCGGCTTTGACGTTGGACGCGCCCGCGGCCTTGTCGTAGGCGAGCTTCGCAGTTTGGATCGCGCTGTTGCACGCGAGCCCTTTGCGAATCCGTACCTGTTGCATGACGAAATAATTCCCCTTGGCGGGGATTTGCACCGGGTTTTTCTTCAACCCGGCTAACTTCTTGTGCATCGCCGCGAGCTCTGTTTGCTTCGTCTTGACGAAGAACGGGTCGGAGGAGTTGTTCTTCTTCCACTCGTCTAGCTTTTTGGCCAGCGCCGCGGAGTCGTTGGTCAGTCTGGTGATCAGCTGAGCGCCACGGGCTTTGCCGATGGCATCGGCGAACCGACCGGAAGTTCGCACCGTGATGTCGATGCGGCTGACGACCTGGCCGCGGTTCGCTGGTTGCACGACCCATGTCTTGCCGATTTTGGTCGGCCCGATGGATACGAGATCAGGTTCTGGGGCTTGCTTGCCCACGATGACGAAATCGATGCCCTTGGCTTTGCGCGCGAGTCTGATCGCCATGACACGGGTCAGGTGGAGCACGCCGACGATTACCTGAGCACCCTTGGCTCGTAGATCTGCCGTCGCTTTCTTGGCGGCGGCGACCGGGTCGGTCACCACCAGCTTGTGTCGGGTGTACGCAGCCGACTTCTCGACCACGCCGAACACGCCGACCTTGATGCCGCCGGCGTCGATGATGCGAGGAGGGGCCAATGGGATGCCGGCCGCATTGGTGACGTTGGCAGCGTCGCGGGCGCGCTTGATCGCGCTGGGACCAGCAGCCAGGTCATACGGGCCCAGGCCTGTGACGCTGGTCTTGAGTGTGTCGGTGAAGCTGCTGCGAATCAGCGTGGCTTTGAGATTCTCCTGAGCCTCGAGGCGTTTGGGGATGGCCTCGGTGGTCTGGAACAGGTTCGACCCGCCATCTATATGTAGGACGGCATGTTGCTTCCGCAGTTCGCTCACGAGCTGGGCGGTTCGGGCCAGATCGCCAAGGGGGTCGCTATTGCAGCCGCACGGCTCAATAGTTCCGCGTAGCTCCGTGGTTACGAACAAGCTCACGGTCTTACCGGAGGTGACCGGCGGTTCCTTCGTCTTGTTGTTTTTTGACGAGTTGGAGCAGTTCAATCCAGAAAACGCCAAAACTCCCAAGCAAATCAGAGACGTGCATGGTAGATGACCGGCCCGTACCAATCGCATGCGCGAGATATAGCACGCTTGACACCCCGGTGAGGCATGTGTAGATTCCGCGCCTTAGATCTCTTCAGGAAGAATAAGAACAATGGCCGTAGCAATTCGCCTCGCCCGCCAGGGCGCCAAAAAACGCCCCTTCTACCGCATCGTCGCGGCGGACAAACGCCGTGCGCGTGATGGACGCTTCCTCGAGCAGTTGGGTGTCTACGATCCGCGCGCCAAGGTCTTTCGCATCGACCACGACCGCTACAACCACTGGGTTTCCGTAGGCGCACAGCCGACCCTGACGTTGAAGCAGCTCGTGAAAAAAGACGTGAAAGCCCAGGCCGCCGCTAGCTAGCGCTGGATACGAACGTGGCAGACAACGCGAAGGTAGACGTCAATGAGCTGATCCGCTTTCTGGCGGTCAGCTTGGTCGACAAAAAAGACGACGTGCATGTGGAGCTCGTCGAAGAGCGACACGCTAACGTGTACGAGCTCGAAGTCGATGAGAGTGACCTGGGTAAGGTCATTGGTCGCGGCGGCAAGACCGCGCGCGCGATCCGCACGCTGGTCAACACCGTTGCGCCGAAGTCGCGCAAGCGCACGCTGGTTGAAATCCTCGAGTAACATCGAGATCGGCTATGTAGCCCGGCCCCATGGTGTGGCCGGGGAGCTGAGGGTCGTGACGCACGACCCGGACTCGGAGACGCTGTCGAGCGTCACCGAGATATTTCTGAATGGAGCTCCGTTCGAGATCGCGCATTGTCGCAAGGTCTCCGGGGCTTACTTGCTGCGCATCGCGGGCATAGACGATCGGGACGTGGCCGCCGGATATCGCGGCTCGAAGGTATCCGTGCCCCGCGACTCGGTGCCGATGAAAGATGGCGAGTTCTTGCTCGCGGATCTGGTCGGTTGTCGGGTCGTTCTCGCTGACGAGAGCGAGTGGGGCGAAGTGGCCAGAGTAGAGGTAGGGCCCCAGGACCGGCTGATTATCCACGATGGCGATATCGAGCGTATGCTGCCTCTGGTATCCGAAATGGTCGTTTCTATCGATCTGGATGCGGGGGTGATCGTGGTCGATCCGCCCGAGGGAATGCCCGAGTCACCGCTCGAGCGCTGACGATGCGCATCACGGTCGTCACGATCCTGCCGGAGATGTTCGAGTCAGTCTTGGCCGCCGGCGTGCTTGGCAAAGCGGTAGCCGCGGGACTTGTGAACGTTGACTTCGTGAACCCACGCGACTTCGCGTCGGGCGTGCACCGCAGCGTCGACGACACGCCGTACGGCGGCGGTCCAGGCATGGTGATGAATGTAGACACCATGGTCGCCGCGATCGAATCGGCAGGGCAGGGCCATCGCATCTTGCTGACTCCGACGGGACAGCCGTTTGTGCAACAGCGCGTTCGCGAACTGTCGGAACAGGAACACCTCATCCTGGTGTGCGGTCGCTACGAGGGCATCGATCAGCGCGTGAGCGATCTGGTCATCGACTCCGAAGTGTCGGTCGGCGACTTCGTGCTGACCGGCGGCGAGCTGGCGGCGATGGCGGTTATCGACGCAGTCGCGCGCTACGTACCCGGTGTGTTGGGCGAATCAACCTCCGCTGACGAAGAGTCCTTCTCGGCCGACCTGCTGGAGTATCCGCAGTACACCCGGCCGGCGTCGTTTCGAGACCTCGACGTTCCCGAAGTACTGCGCGGGGGCAACCACCGGGCCATCGCCGATTGGCGCCACGACGAGTCGGTCAAACGAACGGCTTTGCGCCGGCCCGACTTGCTGCGCCGCCGACGGGAGGTCGTTGCGAACCTGGCGAGTCGGACCTATGCGATCCTGGCTCATCACCCGATTTACGATCGCACCGGCGACGTGGTTACCAGCGCAGTGACCAACCTGGATCTGCACGACATCGCCAGGTCGTGCGCCACATACGGGCTCGCCGGTTACATTCTGGTCCACCCGGTGACCGCCCAGAGGGACAAGGTGGATCGCATCGTCGATGCCTGGCCCAAACGCAGCCGAGCGCCGAGTTCGGCCCCCGATCACCGGATTGACGCTCTTGGTCTGGTGTCTACGGCGCCCAGCATCGAGGAGGCGCTGGCTATCATCAGCGATCACCACAACCGGGCCCCGTTCCTGGTGACCACGTCCGCCCGAGCTGTCGATGCTGAGATTTCACTGGTGGGCTTCGATCAACTACTTGGCGAGCGCGCCTGCGAAGACGAACCCGTGGCGCTGCTATTTGGCACCGGTTGGGGGCTCACCGATGAGGTGGTTTCCAAGTCAAATCAGCTGCTTGCGCCCGTCCGTGGGGAGCCAAAGTTCAACCATTTGAGTGTTCGCGGGGCGGTCGCCATCATCCTGGATCGCTTGTTTGGTCGAGGCTAAGTACGCGACCCCTTGACGGATGCCCCTCGGATCTGGCAGAACACCGTCTCTTACGCACTCGAGGCATCGCCATGTCAGCTACTAGCCCAATCATTGAAAATATCGAAAACCAGTTCCTTCGCCAGGATCCCCTTCCCGACTTTCGTGCGGGCGACACCGTCAAGGTGTGGGTAAAGATCAGCGAGGGAGCGAAGACTCGTCTCCAGGCGTTCGAGGGCGTGTGCATTCGTCGTAGGCACAGTGGAAACCGGCAGACCTTTACGGTCCGCAAAGTTTCCTACGGTGTCGGCGTCGAGCGTGTGTTTGCCGTCAACTCGCCCAACGTTGACCGTGTTGAGATCAAAGCGAAGGGGCGCGTGCGTCAGGCACGTCTGTACTACCTCCGCGAGCTCAGCGGTAAGGCGGCTCGTATCAAAGAGCGCGCCTACGACGCCAACAGCTCCAAGAGCGACGGTAAGAAAAAGAACAAGAAGCGCGGTAAGCATCGCGTGGCCAAGCGCAAAGCTGGCGCCACCGACAAGACCGAGTAGTTCGCTTCCTGGCGCTTGCGTGAACCAACGTGAAAACGCCAGACCTTCGCAAACAACGCGGCGATGACGCCGAGACGCTAGCCGTGCACGAACTCGAGCGTGCCGGTTACAGCATCGTCGATCGCAATTATCGCTGCCGCCTGGGCGAACTCGACATCGTCGCCCGGGATGGCAACACGCTGGTCTTCGTAGAGGTTCGCTCACGCGCCGACGACGACCGCGGAAGCGCTCTGGCGACCGTGACCTACCGTAAGCAGCGCCAGGTAGCCAAGGTAGCCAAGGTCTATCTAGCGCACCGCAAGCCCGCCTTCGACGAGTGCCGCTTCGACGTCATCGGTGTAACCGACGGCGAGCTGGTACACATCAAGGCCGCTTTCCGCGCCTAGCCCCCTCGGTGGCTCAGTCGCGGCACTGTTCCTTGGCGCAGTCCACGCGTTCGATCAGCTGGAGATGTCGGTCGAAGAAGTAGTTGTAGAGCACGTGACCGCGGGGTGACCACTCCACGCGCATCGCGTGCCACGCGGCGCGCCCGCGTGGACAGCTCAGCCCGCCGAAACAACCGGTGAATCCAGCTGGGTTGCCGTGCTTGTCCAGCATGAGCATGGCGAACTGTCGCCCGCTCTGGTCAAAAAGGTGACGCGTCGTGGCGCTGCCCAGGGTGCTGGTCGGATTGCCGGCACGGTCAAAGCCCGTGAATTCAACCTGGCGATCGTAGCTGTCATAGCGAAACCGTTGAGAGGCAGCATTGATGTTGAGTGTGGGCCTTCCGGCCGAGTCCTCGAACGTTGTCTTTAACAACCGGTCGGCGGCATCCCGTTCGGACCTTTGTAGGTGGTACCCGGTGGTGCCGCACTCGATCTTCTTGGCGTTCGAGTCGAAGCAGGAATGGCGCACGACGCGGCCGACCTGATCGAAGCCACGTCTCTTTTCGAACGCTTCGTTGCCCAGCGACTTGCTTGGTTTCCCGACGTGATCGAAGTAGCGGGTCGACGTAACGTTGTCGTGTCTGTCGTAGGTGTGGCGCATGTTCGAGTTCTGACCAGCGCCACAGGAATCCGGCTTGCCGTCCGCATTGGTGCACCAGCTGCGCGTTTGTCTGCACCATTTATCCGTCTCCGAGTTGCGCGCGTATGCACCCTGGCTGTCTCGGACGGGTTTGCCGGCGGCGTCATAGTGGGCGACTTTGATTTGGCACCCCGTGGCGTTGTACGTGAATCGGAACAAAGTCACGTTGCGTGTCCCTGGAACCGCGTTCCCTTTGCCGTCCAGACACTTTTGGGACCGTAGCGTCCCGTCGTCGGCCCACGCATTCACGAGGCGGTGGCAACCGGCCGTTAGTGCGGGCTTGCCGCCGCGATCGAATGCGAGCCGCTCGAGTACGCGACCATATTTGTCGCGCGGGGTGGTTAGCCGATGTACGCCATCCCGCCGATGCGTCGGTTGTTTGTCGGCGTCGAAGAACGCGCGCGCGGTTTCAAAGCCGTTCGTGTCTCGGGTGATCCGGCTCGTCATGACTCCTTGACCGTCCATACGCGGTTTACCCTTCCAGCCCAGGCAGGTGACGGTGCGAGCCCGGCCACGCGCGTCGGTGGTCAGCTCCATGGTCCCGCATTGGCCGAGCACGTTCCTGCCGGTGCGCGCACGCTGGGTGTAGCGTTTTCCCGGCGTCCGAAAGAACTGGGCTGAGACGACAGTCTTTCCGGCGCTGAGTCGAGTGATCTGTGTGACTGCACCAGCGCGATTGCTTGCGACCACGACGACTTGTTGCACGCCGCCGCGCCGGAACTCAGTCGCGACAACAGTCCCTGTGCGTCTGGCGAGCTTCCAGCCCGTCGGTTTCCGTGGCCCACGTCGGGCACAGACGAGCCCGTGCTCTGCTACCTCGCAGTGCGCATGGTGGCTGATGCGCATCCCACGCTCAGATGGAACCACGAGCGCAGTCAGGACTGGCCCGCGGGCCACGTCGCCCGCCGCGAGGGTCGCACTTGTTCTCGATTCGTGTGGCCACGGAAAGCGTTCGTGCGCCTTCTTCATCTCGGAGCGGTTCTTATTGCTGTCGAAAACGGACTGCAATCTTGGCAGGGTAGCGACGAGTTTCTTTGCGATGACGGCACCCGCCGGATGCTGATTTGCGACAACGGCGAGGCAGACCCCGCGTATCGCGTTGTTGTTCTTGGAGCTACGCGCGATGGTCAAGGCCAGCAGCAGAGCTCGTTTCTTCTGGGCGTGCGATGCGCGCGCGCTCTTGACGTGATGGAGAAGAGCTTCGCAGTAGTCTGTGTGCTCCATTCCACCGAACGACGCGCGCCGTTCGATTTCAGTCAGCAACTCGTCGATTTCGCGGCAGGGTTCCGAGCCAGCTAGCCAACGGGCTGCCGCGCTCGACACCCTGCCCCAGGGCTCCGCAGCGAGCTTTAGCCAAAGGGCACAGACTCGCTTCGTTGGTGGCAGCTGCTTCGCCGCGGCCATCCGGTAATATGGGTCTGTGGAGGGATCGCTGGCTACCTGGATGACAAAGCTTCGCAGATGCGGGTTACGCTCTCTTCCCACTGTCTTGAGTAGCTCACTGCGCACGCCGTGATCTGGATGTCCGCGCATCACATTCTTCACGCGCTCGGTGAGGCCGGTCGCCTTTAGATCGAGGTTGCCCACGTAGGAGACAAGTAGCGCGGCCGTCACGGGGTCTCTCTCGTTTTCCAGAGCCCTCATCCCGGCGCTGGCCATCGCCCTCCCATGAGACGCCGGGTCTCGCGCGAGGACCGATGCAGTGAGGGCACGAACGCGAGACCGGGTATCGGTGAGCATTCGCATCAGCATCGACTCGACTCTTGGCCCCAGCTTCTCGGTCCAACGGCCATCCAACACAAACTCTGCGGCTGCGGGGCAGAACAAGAAGCCAACGCTGAACCGTTTGCACTTCAGCACCGGCTTAGCCGACGCGATCACCCAGGCCACACTCTCGGGATGATCGAGGCCATTCGGGTCGGCGACATATCCGCTCATAGCCTTCTTGCCTCCGCAGGAGACCGCGAAACAGAGCAATGCCGTCAGGCAAACGACCTGCGGTCGAGGGAAGATGGTCACCCAAACATCGTACCAACACGCCGGCCACAGCCAAGTCAGCGCATGGTGGCGTCGCGCGCCCCTCCGAAAACGAAAAAGGGCGGGGATTAACCCGCCCTGATTGATTCGTTAGCGCCCGCTCACTGGCACTGCGGTTGGTCGCCGCGGCCTGCCAAGTTGCAGCACTGATTGGCGCTGTTGCTCGGGTCGCACGCTGCCGGAGCAGGGAGACCACCATCTGGAATGACCAGGTAGTCCTTGCAGATACACATCTTGCGGCAGCAGAACGGGCCGACTACGACCGGGATGGCGCAGGTGAAACCCGTGACGCATGGCGACTCTGGCACGCGATCGCACTCGTCGTTGGACGAGCACTCAGCGGTGCAGAGGTCCGAGTACTCGGAGCCTTCTGGGAGTTCCTTTTGCAGCGGTACCCGCAAGCAGGTTCGCGACTGGCACTCCAATGCCGGTGAAGCGATGATCGATTGAGCCCCGACAGCGCCTGCATCAGCGCCAGCGGAAATGAAGCATTTGCGGCCTACGGGGTTCTCAGAGCATGCGCCGAGCACGCCGAGAAACATCACGCCGACTGCGCAAATGCCAATTTTACGTGCCTTTGCAAACGTCATCGTCGTCGCATCATATAAGCAGGCCAAGTTATGTCAAGGACGTGAGCCCCATAAAATTCCTTAGCTTTTTGCTTAACGGATGCGTAGTTACCCGGCCACTAACACGATCGATAACTGTCTTTGCGACCCCACCCCTCATTCGGGATCGCCTTTCGACTTGTTGTTGGTCTGCAACCTGAAGTCTAGCGACGTGTCGACTAGTTGTGCGGTGGGAGCGCCTTGACATCCGTAGGGCCCAGGAAGATTATTGCGCCCCAAGTGGTCGGTTAGTGCCGGATCCTTTCGGAGGGACTGAATGCGCGGTTTGACTAAGAGTCGTTCGTCGTTGTTTGCAGCTGGCGTCATTGTCGCCAGCCTGGTTGCTGCACCTATGGTGTCAACGCAACTTGCCCACGCCCAAAAGGGCGGCATGAAGTTCAAGCCAGAAGAGATCAAGCGGGTTCCGCCATCTCGTACCCTGGCTCGTGCGAAGAAGATGTACGAGAAGGGTGACTATTACTCGGCGTCGATCGAGTTCAATAAAGTCATCGCGAAAGAGACGAAGGACTCGTTGGCCAATCGGCAACGCGCCGAGTTCTTCATGGGCAAGACCCTTTTCAAAATGGGTTTCTACGCCGGCTCGCTCGCCTACTTCGATCGGATCGTTACCGGTGGTGACGACGAGAAAGCGCAGGAGACCGCGGGGCGTGCGCACCGCTACTTCAACGCGACGCTCAAGTGGCTCGCCGCACTGTCCAATGTGCTCCCCGAGACCTCGGGCATCCTGGACAAGATCGGTAAATACGACGCCGAAGACCTCAAGGACCCTGCACTCAGGGATGTGCGTAATGAGCTGTTCTACCTGCTTGGACGCCACTTCTACGCCAAGGGCAAGTTCGCCAAAGCGGTCGAGCTGTTCCGCAAAGTACCGCGCACCAGCAAGCACTTCATCAAGGCGAAGTTCTTCGAGGGTGTCACCTTCGTGCGCAAGTCCGAAGGTAAGCCGGCGGTCGCCGCGTTCAAAGAGATCCTGATCATCGGCAAAGAGAAGCCGAAGTTTTACAAGCGGAGTGAGATCACCAAGTTCGTTGGTCTGGCGAACTTGCAGATGGCCCGCGTCTTCTACTCGGCCCAGCAGTACAAAACGTCGATTCGTTACTACGAGAAACTCGACCAGTCGAATCCCGATTGGCTCGACTCACTCTTCGAGTCGTCCTGGGGTTACTTCGCCATCGGTACCAACTCGAAGGCGCTCGGTAACATTCACACCCTGAACGCCCCCTACTTCGAGAAGCAGTTCTTCCCGGAGTCGATGATGCTTCGCGCTGTCATCTACTACACGTACTGCTTGTACGACCGCGCCATGGAGTCGGTCTCCGAGTACAACAAGAAGTTCAAGCCGCTCCGGGACAGCCTCAAAGAGGTCATGAAGAAGTTCCAGGACAACGCCAAGTTCTATAAGTACATCCGGCAGATCCTCAAAGGGAACGCCGGTGGCCTCGAGCCCGCCACCCAGCGTCTCATTTTGAGCGTGTTGACGGACAAGACCATCAAGAAGAGCTTCCGCTGGGTTGAGGAACTGGACCGCGAGCTTGGGCTGCACAAGAAGGCCGACCAGGCCTGGCAGACCACCGCCATTGCGTCGGAGGTTCTCCAGGAGCTCACCCTTCAGCTGTCCCTCGCCAAGGCCGATGCCGGAAAGCTGGCTCGCGAGCGAATCAAGCGACTTCGCAAGGAGTTGCAGGAGTTTGCCAAGGACGGATTCAAGATTCGTTACGAGGTCAATGAGCGGCGCACCGGTCAGGTCTCGGCCAAAGCGCGCGGCGAGCAGATCTCCGGCAGCCACAAGGAAGAACCGATCCTCGTTGACGATGAGCACTTCTTGTGGAAATTTAATGGTGAGTACTGGAAAGACGAGCTCGGGTACTACCGGTTCCGCATCCGTTCCAAGTGCGCCAACAAGGGCGCCAAATAGGTTCGACCGGTCTGTACCGCCCACACACATCGCTATAGCCGGCGTCATCGCCTCGCCCCCGAACTGATGACTAACACGGCTACATACTTCCTAAAGCACCGCTTATCGTTGCCCAACGGCACTTGGTCTGTTGCTAACCAGCGTCCGAGTGTCGCCAGCGACCTGCTGTCTGTATCAGCATGTCGTTCTGTAATTCAAAGGGGGCTGCCCGCCCTCGAGTCCTGCTCTGCCCGCCGGCTCCATCCGCCAGCAAAAGGGGAATGCCATGAATTCGAGTAGTGTCCGAAATGCGTTCGCGTTAGCGATCGTCTGTCTTCTTGTTGCGCCAGCTGCGGCGCAAAAGAAAAAGAAGAGTACGACGAAGTACACGCGCACGCAGAACATCAAGATCAAGGTCAAGGTCAACAGGTCGGCGAAGATCAAGCCGAAGACCAAAGCGCAGATCAAGAAAGAGAAGCGCCCTGCATTGGGTGCCGACGCGATGATCTCGGTGATGGGCAAGGCCCAGTACTTCGCCAAGCAGCAGATCGTGGACCTCAAGGCGCTCATCGGTGAGACCGATGACGACGATGCTGAGAAGCCCAAGTTCTACTTCATGCTTGCCGAGAAGTACGGAAAGCTGAATCGCTACTGGCGAATCCGAGCGATCGACCTCGATCTGAAGATCGACACGTCGAAGAGCAGCCGCACGAAACGCCGACTCAAGAAGAAGCAGAAGGGTTACTTCCGCGAGTCGCGTAAACACCTGCTCAACGCGCTCAAGGTCTACAAGGCCATCTACAAGAACCCCATGTTCAAGAACTACAAGCGCATGGACGAAGCGCTCTTCTACTTCGCGTTCACCCTGCAACAGGCCAAGTACCTGAGCGAGGCGCGTAAGATCTTCCACCGCCTGATCAAGGACTACCCGAACTCGAAGTACATTCCGAACGCGTATCTGTCGTTCGCTGACTACTTCTTCAACAAGAACGCCCTGGAGAACGCCGAGAAGTTCTACGACAAGGTTCTCCACTTCCGGAAGTCGCCGGTCTACACCTACGCCCTGTACAAGAAGGGTTGGGTCTATCTCAACCTGGACAAGAACCAGGCAGCACTCGAGGCGTTCTACAAGGTCGCCGACCTGACCAAGAACAATAAGCGCAAGCGCACCCTGAATCGCGCCGCCAAGAAAGACTTCGTTCGGGCGTACGCCGAGATTGGTCGCCCGCGCAAAGCGCTTCAGGCGTTCCGGCGCGTTGACCGCAAGTACTCGATGAAGATGCTCGAGATCCTCGCCGGGCTGTACCTGGACAAAGGTCGCGCCCACAAGGCCATCTTTACTTTCCGCCAGCTAATCAAGATTCGCCCGAAGGACAAACAGGTCTGCGAGTGGCAGTACAACGTCGTCCAGGCCATGTTGACCGTGGGTAACAACACCCAGAAGGTCGCGGCCATCGAGAACCTGGTCAAGCTCTACGCTGCCTACTCCAGGATGAAAGTCCTGCCCAAGGATGCGCTGGCCGAGTGCTTCGAGAACGCCGAGGGCGTCAACAACGAGATGGCCAAGCTCTGGCACAACGAGGCGATGAAGACCAAGAACCTCGCCACGCTGGCTTACGTCGAGCGCCTGTACAAGCTGTACGTCAAGAGCTTCCCCAAATCCAAAGAGCTCGGCGACATGCAGTACTGGTACGCAGAGCTGCTGTGGCAGCGCGCCGACGGTGAAAAGAACCAGCGCCGCGCCACGGACATGTGGGAACGCGCAGCCATCGCATTCACTGCTGTCGTCAAGTCCGGTCGCCTGGACAAGAAACGTATGAAGACGTCGGCCAAGGCCGCGGTGCTTGCGTGGAAGAACGCTCTCGCCGTGGACCCGCGTACGAAGACCAAGTCCAAGCCGGACATGGACAAGTACAAGAAGGTCCCGAAGAAGAAGGACATCTCACCGCGTCAGATGAAGATGATCGCGGCCTTCGATATCTACATCAACTACGTCACCGACAAGAAAGACAAAGAGTTGGTGATGATGAAGTTCCTCAAAGCCCGTATCTACTGGCGTCACAACCACTTCGATAGAGCGATTCCGTTGCTCGAGGACATCGTGGGCAACCACATCGGGCACGAGTCCGCTGGCTACGCGGTCAACGTTCTTCTCGACACCCTCAACCGGGCGCAGAAGTACGACAAGATGCTGTACTGGGTGGACTTCCTGCTCAAGCCGAAGAACAAAGAGTTCCTCAAGGATCGGGCCGAGCTCGCCGAGAGCCTGGGCATCCTCAAGACTCAGTCCCTTCGTAAGTCTGCCGAGAAGAAAGAGAAGGGCGGCAGGTACATCGAGTGCGGTGATGCGTACGCGCAGATCTTCAACCGCAATCCCAAGGCCAACAAAGCCCACGAGCTTCTGTACAACGCCGGCGTCTGCTACGAAAAAGGTAAGTCGATCGGTGCAGCGATTAAGGCATTCAGCTTCTTGCAGAATCGCTTCCCCAAGACTCTTCTCGCCAAGCGCGCCATCGTAAAACTCGGCTACAACTTCGGTAAGGTCGCCTGGTACGAGAAGGCGGCAGAGAAGTACGAGGAGTATGCCAAGCGTTTCGCCAGCCAGAAGGCCGACAAAAAGTCCGGTCTGAAATCTGCCTACGACGCCCTGTCCACCGCAGTGTTCTTCCGCAAGGGTATCGGCCACGACAAAGAGGCCGTGCGCAACACCAAGGACTTCGTCCGCAGCTACAAGCGCACTCGCAAGAAGGCGGCCGCGGAGGCGTACTACAGCCTGTGGGCCATCTACGACAAGCAGCCCAACAAAGAGAAGGTCGCCAAGCACTTTGGTCGCTACCTGCGCTTGCACGGCGCCAACGGTGGTGTCGACCGCCGGGTCATCGCTCACGCCAAGATCGGTATGATCTACTGGAAGTCGTCGTGTCCGCGCCGCACCATTCAGGGCGCCTGCGTCAAGATCACTCGTAAGCGCGGTTCGCTGCGCAAGCGTAAGCGCAAGCGTCGTCGCAAGGGACTGGCACTGCAGACCCAGTGCGGACCGGAGAGCAAGATCAAGCTCACCATCATGAAGCGCGACAAGAACCTCGTGCGTAGCGCTCAGCGTCAGTTCAAGCGCGCGATCGCTCTGTTTGCCAAGGGCAAGGCCATCAAGAAGGTTGGCGGCGCTGGTAAAGAGAAAGCTGTTCGCACGGTTCTGATGATCAAGCATTTCGCGGCGGCCAAGTTCTTCATGAACGAGTCGAACTACGAGAAATTCCTCTCGTTGAACTTCCCGCGCGGTCTCGACTTCGACCCGAAGAAGAAGAAGAAGCTCAAGCGCTCTCAGAAGCGCTTCGGCGACTGGGTCAAGAAGAAGAAGAACCTGATGGGCAAGACGGCGGGCGCGTATCACTTCGTGCGTAAGATCGCCGGCGGTGGTGCTCACTACGCCATTGCAGCCGCGGCTCGTATTGGCCAGCTGTCGCAGAACTTCTCCGACGTGCTGTTCACCGCGCCGATTCCCAAGGACGTTCGCAAGGGCGAGTACGCCGACGAAAAGATCATGGCGTACTGCGATGAGCTGATCAAAGTGTCGAACCCGCTCGAGGACATCTCGGTCAAGGCGTACAGCTTCTGTCTGGGTGTCTCGACCAAACTCAACTGGTTCAACGCTTGGTCTCGTACCTGCGAAAAGGAACTCGGTGAGATTCGTCCGTCGCAGTTCCCGTCCACAGCCGAGCTGTTCGCGGTGGCCAACAACAACGCACCCATCACAACCACCGAGCTACCTGCGCTCGAATTGGCGAAGTAAGGAGCTACCAATGACTCGCCTTACGAAATTTATTCCTAAGAGCACGACGGGGCTGTTCCTCAGCTTCGGCGTGATGCTGACCCTCGCCTGCGGTGGTGCAGCAAAATCAACCAAGGGCACCGGTGGCACTGGTGGTACCGGTGGCGGCGGCGGCAAGAACGGCGACATCACCGGCGGCGGAAATCTGGGCAATACGCCCAAGCCCAAGGTGCCGACCCGCACGATCTCCAAGAACGCGGCGAAGGACTTCAAGAAGGCCGTCGCGTTGTGGAAGGCCAAAGAGAAGTTGGGTTGGACCAACTCCAACTGTCGCAAGGTCGGTGACAAGTTCGCTGACGTCGCTGACGACCACGGCAAGTTGGTCGAGGCGCACTTCAACGCGGCCCTCGCGTTTCACAAGTGCGGCATCCTTGGTGACGCCCGCAAGCACTACAACAAGACCCTTCGGGTCATGAGCAATCACCCGGGCGCGATCTCAGGCCTGGCGGAGATCGCCTTCCAGAAGGGCAACGTCAACGAAGCCCGCAACAAGTGGAAGAAAGCGCTCAACCTCGATGGAAAGCTCATCGGTGCCCGCAACAACCTGGCGTATCTCGCGCTACTCGAGCTGCGTAAGACCAAGAGTCGCGATCGCTGGAAGACGCTTGCCAAGGACATCAAGTTCAACCTGTCGAGCTCGCTCGCCGTGGACAACGACAACGTGCGCACTTACGTGCTGTACGGCTTGTTCTTCCTCGAAGGATCCAAGCGCAACCGCAGTCGTCTCGATCTCGCCAAGCTACTCATGGACGAGGGCGCCAAGCGCAACGCAAATTACGCGCCGCTGCACAACGCGCGCGGCCTGTATCACATGCGTCGCGGCAACCTGGGCCTCGCGCTCAAGTCGTTCATGAAGGCAGTCTCGATGGACCCGAAGTTCTACGAGGCGCGGATGAACGTGGGCAACATGTCCCTGGGTTTCCGTAAGTACGACACAGCCGAGACTCAGTTCGCGGCCGTGCTCAAGAGCCAGCCCAAGAACTACGACGCGGTGGTTGGCCTTGGCGTCGCCCAGCGCGGCATGGGGAAGATCTCCAATGCCGAGTCATCCTACAATCGGGCGATGAAGCTCGACTCGTCCCGGGGCGAGGCGTACTTCAATATGGCCGTTCTCTACAAAGACTTCCGCGCCAGTAAGGCGACCCAGGTCGATAAGGTGATGGGCCTGTACAAGACTTCCCTGAAGTATTTCAGGCAGTTCCGTACGAAGAAGGGCATAACCAAGGCGTCCAAAGCCGAGACCGACGAGTCGGTGGAGAAGATCCAGAAGACTCTGAAGAGCCTCGAGGGCGTCAAGAAGGCCTTGGAAATGCAGAAGAAACTCAACAAGAACAAGAAGAAGTGATTCTCCGACTGGTTCCGGTGGGCTCGTTTGAGCCCGCCGCGCTAGTCTGCTGATTTTACTGCGTTAATTTAGGTTGGCGCAGGTTGCATGAACGCGATATCTTTTTGCATCTTTTCGGGAACCACCCAGTAAAGCCGGTGTCATAAACCTCGATGGGAACACCGGCGCACAAAGGAGCACGAACTATGAAGCGCGCCATCCTTGCAGCAGTTTTCGCCGCAGCCTTTGCTTTCAGCTTCGCCTACTCGACCGGCGACGCAATCGCCCAGAAGAAGGCGAAGAACAAGAAAGCCAAGAACTACGATTTCTCCGGCGATGACATCACCGGTGATCTCATCAAACCTGACGGAATGGGATTTAACGCGCGTAAGTTCGCGGTCCACACGAGCCTGATTCGAATTCGCACGAATTTCATCAAGGAGATCCTGAAGTCGGCTGAAGACCTGTAGGTCTTCCGTCGTCGGGATCCTCCCGCGAAACCGAACCACCGCTCTGGCCAACGACATACGCGTTTCTCGCTGATTGCAGTTTTAGCAACGAACGCAACTTGGAGAATCACTGATGGCCGGAGCGAAAATACCCCTTACCTTTCGCATCTTCAAAGACGACACATTCGTCCGCGAAGAGACGCTCTCCCAACCAGTAATCAAAGTCGGCAAGCTCTCGTCGTCGCACCTCCGCTTGGAGGACGACACGGTGAGCCGCATGCATGCAGTCATCGAGGTCACTGGCCCCGGCGACGTAAGCATCATCGACCTCGGTTCCACGAAGGGCACATTCGTCAACGGCCAGAAGGTCAACAAGGCCAAGCTGCAGACGGGCGACGAGATCACTCTTGGTGATACGCGCATCGAAGTAGCTATCGGCGCTGCCGACGAAGCTAGCGACGAAGAGCCCACGCGGGTCAACACTGCTGCCGCGCCGGCTGCGGATGTCATTGCTTCTTCACCGCCGCCAAGTGCTCCACCGACTCCGTCGGTTCCGGCCGCCGCGGCAGTTTCCACGACTCCGTCGCCAGCCGCTCCGCCGGCTTTCGCGCCGAGCTCTGCGCCGCCTCCTCCGGGAATCGCCGCACCTCCGGGAATCGCGACCGCATCGGCCGCGCCGATGATGCCGGCACCGCAGTTCGGCCAGGACTCGGTCGGTCCCATTGATGACATCTCCGGCGCACCCGCCGTCGAAATCGCCGCCATGATGGGCGAGTCGGTGGTCGATGTCCGCCACGTGATGAATCCGACCACGGGCAAAGTTACGCCAATCACCTACGCGCTGTTCGCGGTGGGCGCCTTCGCCATGATCTTGTCGGCGTTCTCGTTCTTCACCGCTGTTGATAACGCAGCCTTCAACAAGGCGAAGCTCGACGATTGGACCAATCCACGCGATCCTGCCAACGCCAATAAGCCGCACCCGACCCGCGAGAAGCGCTCGCGGCGCTCGTTCCACGATCGCGAGATCAGTGGCGCCTACGACTTCTTCACATTTGGTGGCTTCGCCGGCGGCATCGTGTTGATGACCCTGGGTCTTATCCGCATCCGTAGAGAGCGCGTATCGCCGTTCTATCGCATCGGTGATGCTCCTGGCGTCGAGTTCGCGACCAACACCGCGGGTGGTGGCTCTTTCCCGCTCGTCGGTCCGGTTGGCAACGAGTTCTACTTCAACTACACGCCGCAGATGGAAGGCGAGATGATCGTCGATGGTCGGAGTGTTCCTCTGGCCGAAGTGCAGTCCCAGTCGTCCATCGCTGCGCCCGGCGCGCAGGCTATTCACATCGCACCGAAGACGCGCTTCCGCGTGCGCTCGGGTGGCAACACGTTCCTCGTCTCTTCGGTGACCAAACCGCGCGCCCAACCGGCGCCACTGTTTGCCAATGTCGAGACGCGTGCGGTTGCGTTCGTCGCCGCTTCCGCCATCGCTCACATGGGCTTCTGGTGGATTCTTCAGTTGGTCGAGCCGACACCCAAAGGTGCGCTCTCGTCTCTCGGTGTTCAGGACGCGCGTTACTCGCCGTCGGAGCAGAACGCTGCTGAAGAGGACAAAGAGGAAGAAGACGAGACCCTCGAGAAGGACAATGAGGACTCGGGCGGTACCGGTACCGCGATGATGCACGACGAAGGCAAGATGGGTAAGAAGGACTCCAGTCGCGAAAAAGGTCAGTACGCGATGGAGAAGACCCAGGAGACACCGCAGCTCGCGAAGGAAAAGCAGCTCAAGGACGCCAGAACGGCTGGTGCGTTGGGTGTTCTAAAAGCACAACAGGGCGGAGCGTTTGCTTCGTTGACTGGCACCGGCGACTTCTCCTCCGGCCTCGATGACCAGAACGTCTATGGCGGTCTCTGGGGCGACGAAGTCGGCGAGATGCAGGGCGGCTACGGCTTCGGTCGGTCTGGTACCGGTCCTGGCGGTGGTGGTACCGGTTGGGGAACCATCGGTACCGGTCGCTACGGCACCATGGGCCACGGCTCGGGTACTGGTAAAGGCTACGGCGTCGGCGGTGGTCGCGGTGGCATGGGTGGACGTGGATCGCCCATCCCCAAAGTCACTATCGGTCAGGCTCAGGCGACTGGTGACCTGGATAAGGCGATCATTCGCCGCTACATCCAGCGTAACAAACGCAAGATCAAGAACTGTTACGACCGTCAGCTTCTGGTCAACTCGAACCTCAAAGGCACCGTGCGGTCCAGCTTCACCATCATGCCCGCCGGTAACGTCATCAACTCCACGGCTACAGGCGTCAGCGGGTCGGTATCGTCCTGTGTCGCCATGGTCATCGGAACCATTAAGTTTCCGAAGCCGAAGGGCGGCGGTGTTGTTAACGTGAAGTATCCGTTCCGCTTCAGCTCCAACTAGCGGCGCGTCCTCTCACCTACGAGGGGACTGGTTAGGCAAATGACTCGAGAAGGCGGGCGCTACGGTGCTCGCCTTCTTTCGTTCGAACGAGCTCGGGCTGCCTGGCGTTCGAACGCGCTCGGGCCGGTCGGGCGCGAAACTGAGAGCATTCGTCATGCTCGCCAATGTTGTGTTTGTCACGAGCACGGGGTATTTTCTGCCCATCTAAGGAGCGACTCATGCGCGCAACGAAGTACATCATCATGGCCAGCCTGCTGGTCTTCGCCGGTTGTCCCGACAAAGCGAAGACCGCATCCATTGAAGCGTCGAACGAGGGGTTCAAGAACCTCAACGAGGGCATGCTCGACATGGCCCTGGACAACTTCAAGAAGGCTATCGGCAAGGACAAGAACAACCACCGTGCGCACCTTGGGCAGGGCCAGGTCTACGCCCGCAAGGCGCAGGACGAGGCTATGGGCGGCAAGAAGCTGCGTGACTCGCAGAAGAAGATGATCCAGGAGCTGTGGAACAAAGCAGTCGAGTCTTCGTCTCTGGCGGTTAGTCTGAAGAAGGACAATGCGGCCTATCAGCTGCAGCTGGGCATGAGTCTGTACGAGGCCAAGAAAGAGAAACAGGCCAAGACTCACCTGGAAGCGACGATCAAGCTGCAGCCAGATGAGAAAGCCTACTGGTATCTGGGCCGCATCTACGCCACAGAGGGCGAGCCTAAGAAGGCCGCTGAAGCGTGGCGTCAGGGCTGCATGGCCAACCCGTTCTTCGGTCCGAACTTCGTGCGCTTGGGCGCACTGTACGTACGTTGGGACATGCCGAAGCAGGCAATTGACGTGCTCAAGGTTGGCGCAAAGAACGCCAAAGGCGCCGAGTACCTGACCAATATCTACTACTACCTTGGTCTGGCGTATCGTGCGACCGCCAAGAACGACGATGCAGTTGACGCCTTCAAGCGGTCGCTGAAGTTCTCGGACTCCAACAAGGAAGCGCTGTTTCAGCTGGGCTTTGCGTTGGTGGACAAGCAGAAGTGGAAGCAGGCTGCGAAGGCGTTCAAGAAGTTCCTTTCAGGCAAAGCAGGGATCAGCACCTTCGATCGTTCGCAGGCGATGCGGGCACAGGCTGAGGCAAGGGCTTCGCAAATGACGGGCAAGCCTCCCCCCGGTTTCATGCCCCCGGGTGGCAAGAAGCCACCGAAGAAAAAGAAGTAGTAGCTCTGCTGCTACTCACTCGCGCCTCGACTCGAAATCTCGATGCGCACCCCACGGGCTAGCTCGCGCTTCTATACGCGGCTAGCCCGCGCTGGTATGTGGTGTCAGCGCGCGCTTCTATAGGCGCCCGTTTGCACTTCCTTCTCGCTCGGCTAGCGTTGCCCGGCGTAGGTGCGCATCGAAATGTGCCGTCTGCGCGCACACACTACCCGCCACACACCTACCTTTTTATTTTCCACACTGTTACCTACGCAGGCGTCCCGTACGGCGCCCGTGACGCCGAAGGTGTTCACGGTTACCAGCATGACGCCGAAACCTGCCCTAAGCGGCTGATTCCTTAGTGGTTTCCGTGATATAAGGTTCCTTCGGGAGTAGTCCGGACTTTCCCTTTAAAAGCGGGAGGATAGGCCGCCGATGGGCAACTTGAGGGAGCGCCTACACAGCGCACGCGACTGGGGTGTAGCAATAGAAGAGCTCGAGCGTGAAGCCGAGGGGATTGCTGACGCACGTCAGCGGTCAGAGCTCCTCTATGAGCTAGCCGAACTATCGGAAGAGGTGTTCCCCGAGCGGGAGCGCGCACTTGCGATCTATCAACGCGCATGGCGCCTATTTCCCGACAACATGAAAGCGTTGGCGCGGGCTCGCGAAGTATATCGCGAGCTCGGGCGTCTCGAGATGGTGGCCAAACTCGGCCAGCTCGAGATGAAGGTCGCTAGCGGCGAACAGGCTGCGGAGTTGGCGGCGATGGTCGGTGAGGCATTGCTCGACTGCCGAGCGAGAGAGAAGGCCGCTCCGCTGTTGCAGCTCGCTCTAGACGCGCATCCAGATTCGCTTCGCATCCAAGACGCGTTAGCCGCGACGGACTATGATCCGGCCAACTGGTCAGAGGTTGTCGACGGTCTTCGCGCCCAATCCCAGGACGCGGATTCGGGTACGGCGGCCCGCATGTTGCTGCGCGCTGCGCGCATCGTGCACATGGAAACACCCGAGGCCGAGGCCTACGAGCAGCTGCTAAAAGCTTCGCTCGACAACGATCCTCAAAGCGAGAACGCGAACTTCCTCTACGAGAGTTTGCTGGCGCACCAGGAGCGTTGGACCGACCTCGAGAAGCACCAGAACAATCGCAGTTACGCGGCTATCGACGACGAGGCACGGGCTGGCTTGTATCAGCAGTTTGCGCTCGAGTGGGTGCAGCGCTTCGGCGATCGCGAGCGTGGCGCGCGCTTCTTCATCAAGGCGTTGCGCGCGGCGGCTGAAAACGGAGCGTCGGGCATCAAGTCCACCGTTGCCGGGTTCAAGCTCATTCTAGAGATTCATGGCGCCAAATCGGACTGGGAGAGTGTTCTTGCTCTCGCCGACGAGTGTCTTGAGAAGCTGTCCGATTCGAATAAATTGTACGTCGCTGCGCAGTCGGGAACGATCGCGTGGCGTGAACTGGGAGACGTCGAGCGCGCTCGACACTATTTTTCAATTGTTCAGGCTATTGAGCCGGGCGCGCCGGCGCTGACCGACTTCGCAGAGTCCGAGGGATCCGTGGACACCAAGCCAACTAAGTCCAAGAAGAAGAAGCGCAAGCGCAAGAAGAAGGGCGATGTCGAGGAGGCAGCAGCAGTAGCTCCCGAGACGACGCCCGAGGCCGAGGGAAGCTCGGATGCCGACGCCGGAGTAGCGGCTGCTGGTTCCGATCCCGAGGTGCCAGCGGAGCCCGAGGCTGTTGCAGAGCCCGAGGCCGTCGCTGAGCCCGAAGCCGAAGCGCAACCCGAAGCTGAAGCGGCGCCTGAGCCCGAAGCTGAACCCGACGCCCAGGCGGCGGCACCGGAGCCCGAGGCGGAGCCGGAAGTCGAAGCAGCGGCGCCCGAGCCAGCGCCGGAGCCCGAGGTTCCAGACGAGCCTCGCGAAGAGACTATCGGCGGCGAGCTTCAGGCAGCGATGGATGCGGCCAAAGCGCTCGAGTCCGGCGGTCCCGACAAGAGCATCGATGCTTGGAAAGCCGCTATCGCGATGGAGCCCGACAAGATGGCTCCGCGGGAGAACTACGTCCGCGTACTACGCGAGGCGGAGCGTTGGAATCAGGTCGTCGAAGCGTTGAAAGATTGGGAGTCCAAGGCAGCTGTGACTCCGACGGAGAAGGTTGGCGTGCTTCGTCAACTGGCCGATCTGTATCGCGACCGCCTGCGCAACGAAGTCCAATCGATCAACACGCTCAAGCAGATGGTCGAGCTCAAGCCCGGCGCTCTCGAACTGTACGACGAGCTGGCCGCGCAGTACGAAGCCAAGAAGCGTTGGCCGGATCTGGTCGCGACCAAAGAAGGCAAAGCGGAACAGCTCTCAGACGTCGGCGACAAGATCGCTATCTATCTCGAGACGGCCAACCTCTACATCGATCGCTTCTCTAACCAGGCAGAGGCGATCAAACGGTTCGAGAAAGTGCTCGAGCTGGACGGCCAGAACGCCGAAGCAATTGGCCACTTGATGGCCGTGTACGAGAAGCGCCGCGACTGGGAGAAGTTGCTCCGCCTCAAAGAAGGCGAGATTGCCCGCACCGAAGATCCGGGTGAGCGCGCGGTTAAGACGTACGAGGTTGCGCAGCTGGCGGCAACTCGGGTCAAGAAGCCCGACATCTGTATCGTGTGGTGGGAGAAGGTTCTCGAAGACGAGCCCGGCCACGAAGAAGCGATCGGCGAACTCTACAAGCTGTACGAGCGGGCCAAGAACTGGGACGCGTTCGCGCGCATCTGTCAGGTTCGCGCCAACATCGCGTCCGATACCAAGTCTCAGGTCGACTCGCTCCAGAAATTGGGCCTGCTCTATCAGGACAAGCTCAAGGACGAAGCCAAAGCCATCGCTGCATGGCGGCAGCTGCTGGACATCGACGAGAATCATCGCCGCGGTCAGGATGCGATCAAGAAGCTCTACGTCGCCGCCGGTAACTGGGATGATCTCGAGGCGTTCTATCGGTCGAAGGGCAAGCTCGACGAGTACGTGCGCGTGCTCGAGCGCGAGGTCGACGGCGCCTCCGATGAAAACAAGCTCAGCCTCGCGACCAAGATCGCGGTCACCTATCGGGACGAAATCGGCAAGGCCGACCGGGCCATGCGTGCCTTCGAGAAGGTGCTCACCATCGATGAGCAGAACCTCGAAGCCGCCGAGGCACTGATCCCTCTGTACGAGAAGGGCCGAGATCCGCGCAAGCTGGTTCGGGCGCTCGAGATTCAGCTGCAGCACACTGAAGATCCGTCGACCCGTCAGGAGCGTTTGCGCCGCCTGGCGGAGTACGCCGAAGAGAAGCTGCGCGACAAAGGCGTCGCGTTTACGTGGTGGCTCAAAGCTCACGCCGAAGATCACGCGGCCGAGTGGATTCGGGAGCACCTCGAGCGCTTGGCCATGGACACGGGCGCATGGACCGAGTTGGTCGACGCGTACCGCGCCTCTTACGACAAGTTCAGCGACAACAACGACGCACTGCCGCTCATGTCGGTCGTGGCGCGCGTGCAGGAGCACGAACTCGGCGAAATCGATGCCGCTCTGGAAACCAACCGGGCCATCTACGGAATCAACGATAGCGACGAGGCCGCACTCGAGGCTCTCGAGCGCCTGTACCTTGGTAAGCAGCAGTTCGAAGATCTGTTGAACATCTACGAGCGCAAGTTGGACCTGACGTCCGACGGAGACGTGCGCACGCAGATTCAGCTCAAGATCGCCCAGCTGTACGAGGATGAGGTCAAGGACGACGACAAAGCGGTCGCCGCCTACAACGCGATCATCGAAGCGAACGGTGACGACGTGCTCGCCCTCGCGGCACTCGATCGTAACTACACGCGCAACTCGAATTGGACGGAGTTGGGCGACGTTGTCGAACGTCAGCTCGTCATGGTCGGACCCGACGATGATCAGGCATCTCACGTCGAGCTCAAGTATCGTTTGGGTCAGTTGCGCGAGACGCACCTTGGTGACGTCAGCGGCGGGTTCGAATGTTACCGCGATATTCTGGAGCTCGAAGTCGGTCACGCCGGCGCGCGCGCTGCTCTCGAAGCTCACCTGCCCGTGCCGACTGACGAAGAAGGCAACGCGGCGGACACGGACAAAGCGGCGGCAGTCCGTCTGGCTTCCGCCAACATCCTCGAGCCCATCTACGAGCAGATCGAAGAGTGGGCGCGGCTCATCGGAGTGTTCGAGATCCAGCTCAAAGCGAGCGACGACAAGTTTGCCCAGGTAGGCTTGTTGATGCGTATAGGCGAGCTGCATTCGCGCAAACTCGGCGATGCCGAAAGCGCTTTTGATGCGTTTGCCAGGTGTTTCCGGGTGGATCCGTCCACCGAGGGCGCGAAGAACGAACTCGAAGAACTATGTGGCTTGCTCGACAACGGCTGGGCGAACCTCGTTGGCCTGTTCGAAGGCGCGATCAACGGCGGCGAACTCGATCCGGTACTGGGACACGAGCTTGCGACCAAGGTGGCGCGAGCGTACGGAGAGCGTCTCGGCGATACTGCGAAATCCGTCGAGTACTACCGCCGAGCACTGCAGCTCGAGCCCGACGATGTCGGCGCACTCGAAGCGTTGGAGCAGATCTTCACTCGAGACGAGCAGTATCAGGATCTGCTCGACGTCTACCGCAAGAAGGTGGACATCAGCACTGAGCCCGACGAGCGCTTGGCGCTGTTGTTCCGCATCGCTCAGATCCACGAGGAGATGCTGCAGAGCCCCGAGGGCGCGATTGCAACCTACAACGAGATCCTCGGCCACGACGGCGACAATGTGAACTCGCTGCGCGCACTCGATCGTCTGTATGTGGCAGGCGAGCAGTGGCTCGAACTCGGCGACACGTTGACCCGCCAGCTGGTGCTCTGCGAAGAGGATCAAGAGCGCGTTGGCCTGTTGGTGCGCCTGGCTCAGCTGCGTGAGACGCAGCTATCGGAAGTCGCCGCGGCGGTGGAGACTTACCGCCAGGTTCTCGACCTGCAACCGGACAACCAAGACGCGGTCGCTGCTCTCGAGCGTCTGATCGAGCACGAAGAGCACGAGCTGACCATCGCGCAGATCCTCGAGCCCATCTACAAAGCGTCGGCTCGTTGGGACCGCCAGATTCGCGTCTACGAAATCATGCAGAAGCACGCGTTCGATCCCGAGCGCAAGCGTGAGCTGCTTCAGCAAATCGCTGAGCTGCACGAGCTCGGTGGTGACGACGGCGCCGCGGCATTCGATACCTACGCCCGGTCGTTCCGCGAAGACCCGAGTCATGTCGAGACTGGTGCTCAACTCGAGCGCCTCGCTCGCATGTTCGAGCGCTGGAAAGACGTCGTCGGTATCTACGACGAAGTGGTTGCGAGCGTCGACGATGATGAGCTGGTGGTCAGGCTGCTGACGCGGCTGGCTCAGATCTACGAGATCGAGCTCGGTAATGACGACCAGGCAGTCGCGACGTACGGTCGCATCCTGTCGTCCCAGCCGAACCATCTGGATTCGGCCTCGGCCATTCAGGCGATCCACGAACGCAACGCCAACTACGAGGCGTTGGTTGCGGTCTTGCGCAGTAAGAGCGAGATCGTCATGGAGCTGCCCGAGAAGAAGCTGCTCCTATACAAGGCCGCGCAGATCTACGAGGAGGTGCTCGGTGATACCGAAGCTGCCATCTCGACGTTCCAGAACGTGCTCGATATCGACGATATCGACATGCCTGCGATGGACGCGTTGGAGCGGCTGTACATTCAGGAGTCCCGCTGGGAGCCCCTGCGTGATGTGTACGCCAAGAAGGCCGACCTCGCTCAGGCACCCGAAGACAAGAAGCAGATGCTGTACGTGCTCGGTCAGGTTCACGACCGAGAGCTCGGCGACACCGCCAAAGCGATCGACACGTATCAGAACATTCTCGATATCGATCCGGACGAGCTACCGGCTATCCAGGCTCTTGATCGACTCTACGGTCAGGCCGAACGCTGGTACGACTTGCTTCAGAACCTGGAGCGCCAGGTCGAGCTCGCCGAGTCCAATGAAGAGATGGTTGGTCTGAAGTACCGCGTCGGTAAGTTGTGGGAGGACCGGCTCAACGATCTGTCGCGCGCGATCGAGAGCTACCGGGACGCGCTGGCACTCGACTACACCCACGTGGAAACGTTGGTCTCCTTGGACGGCTTGCTCCGTCGGGACGATGGCGAGCCTGTACTGGCCGCCAAGGTGCTCGAGCCCATCTACGAAGCAGTCGCCGAGTTCGAGAAGCTGATCGACACCCTCGACGTAATGGTCAAGCATGCCGAAGACCCGCACGAGCGCGTCGAGCTGCTTCACCGTATCGCCGAATATTATGAGCATCGCCTGGAGCGTACTCATGACGCCTTTGGTGCACAGGCGCGCGCTCTGCGCGAAGACAGCGGCAACGAGCTGACGCTTGGCCATCTGGAGCGCCTGGCTGATTACACCGGCTCGTGGGCACAGCTGGCTGAGCTGTACAGCGCTGAAGGAGAGAAATCTCTGGACGTGCCCCGGCAGGTCGACCTGCTGTCGCGTCTTGCGCGCGTACAGGAAGAGGAGATGGCTCTCACCGATGAGGCCATCGCCACGTTCAAGCGCATCATCGACGTTGAGTTCGACAACCGGCCGGCGGTACTGGCCCTCGATCGTCTGTACTCTACGACGGAGCGCTGGAGCGAACTCTCCGACATCCTCCGCAAGGAGATCCAGTTCGCGGAAACCGAAGACGAGATCGTCATGCTTCAGTTCCGCTTGGGTCAGGTACTCGAGCAGGCGCTGGGCGATCTGGCCGGCGCCATCGAGGTGTACCGCGACATCCTTGGCACCGATCCGAACCACACGTCCACGCTAGGCGCTCTCGAGATGATGTTCCTCGAGGGGCAGCACGAGCTGGAGATTGCCGGCATCCTCGAGCCGCTCTACGAATCGGCCGGGGAATTCGAGAAACTGCACAAAATCTACGAGGTGCAGCTGAGCAAGATCCCGACGACGGATGTGGTCGAGCGCTTGAGCATGTATCAGCGTCTCGCCGAACTCGCCGAGCAGCGCTTGCTGGACTCTAATCGCGCATTCAGCTGGTGGGGCGCGGCTCTGCAAGAGGATCCCAAAGCAGACCTCGCCATCGAGCAGGTCGAGCGTCTCGCCGCCGAGATCCAGGTGTGGGAACACCTGGTCGCGGTGTACGTGAGAGTCCTCGAGATTCACACTGACGATAGTGAGACTCGCCGGCAGACCATGCTGCGCCTGGCTCGCGTCTACGAAGAAGCCATGGCCGACGCGGCTCGCGCCGTCGAGACCCATTTGTTGGTGCTCGAGATCGATGCGGGCGACGTTGACGCTCTTGCGGCCCTCGACCGTCTGTATCAGGCGGCGGGTATGTACGACGAGCTGGTCGAGATTCTGCGCCGGCGCATCGACGTTACCCTCGACGGCGACGAGATTCTCGAGTTCCACTTCCGCCGCGGTCAAATCTACTCCGAGGCGCTGAACGATCTGCCGTCCGCGCTGGGTTGCTACGAAGCGGTGCTAGAGCAAGAGCCACGCAATCGCCAGGCGCTCGAGTGCCAGGAGATGATCTTCTTCCGAGGCGAAGACTGGCAGAAACTCTACGACACCTATGAGAAGTTGATCGACGTTGCCGATGGCGACGCCGAGATGGGCGATGTGTACGCCCGCATGGCGCGGTTGTCGTCTGATGCGTTGGAGAACGAAGAGGGCTCCATCGACTTCTGGGGCCGCGTCCTGGATATTCGTGGCGAAGACCCGCAGTCACTGCACGCGTTGTCGGAGCTGTACGGCCGACGGGCGATGTGGGACGACCTTGTCGAGATCATCGAGCGTCAGGTCTCGGTCGAGGAGTCGGTCGAAGGTCAGATCTATCTGTACAAACGACTGGGTCGCGTCTGGGCCGAGAAGCTCGGTCGCGAGCGCAACGCTCTCGACGCGTGGCTGGCCGCGGACCAACTCAATGCCTACGATCTGGAGACGTTGAACGCGCTGTCGCATCTGTACCGCAGCACCCAGTCGTGGGAAGAGCTGTCGCAGACGTTGCAGCGCATCATCGAAGTCGGTCAAATCAGCGACGAGCATCCGCTCGGCGAGGACGAGCTCATTGAGCTGTACGCCCAATTGGGTCAGCTCGAAGGCGACATTCTCCAACGCGTGAACGACGCGGTTGCTGCGTGGCGTCGCGTGCTGGCTCTGGACCCGGGTGACTTCCGCGCGCTGAACGCGTTGGAGCAACTGTTCACCCGCGAAGCCCGTTGGGAAGAGGGCATCGAGGTGCTCGAGCGGCGTGCACTGGTTCTCGACGAACCGAGTCAGCGCATCGACACGTTGTTGCAGGCGGCAGCGATCTGGGAAGAGAAAGAGAACAACCTGGATGCCGCGTCCGAGGTGTACGAGCGCGTCCGAGTTCAGGACACCTCGAACACCATCGCCAGCGAGCGACTCGAAGCCATTTACCGGGCTCAGTACAAGTGGGAGCAACTCAACGAGGTGCTGCTCGAGCGTGTCGAGGAACGTGAGGATCGATACGATCGTATCGACATCTTTGCCGCGGTCGCCAAGATCTACGAGCAGGAAATGGGCGACCAGGAGTCGGCCTTCCTGGTGCTTCAGGCTGCGTTCCGAGAGGACTACGCTCATGAAGCAACTGGCAAGGAGCTCGAGCGCCTCGCCACTGCCACGGGCAAGTGGGAGGAGCTGCTCAGCGATTACTCCGAAGTCGTCGCCAATCTGGAAGGCGAGAACCCCGACGCCGCCTGCGACCTCTGGGTCAAGATTGGTCGTTGGTACGGTGATCACCTGTCCCACGTGGACTACGCGATTCACTCAGTACAGCGCGCTCTTCACATCAACCCGGAGCATCTAGGTGCCCTCGGTGCGTTGGCTGACTTCCAGCGCAAGCGCGCTTCCTGGCACGAGCTCATCGAGACTCTCGGCAAGCACGCCGGCCTCGAGACGGATACCGCGAAGAAGGTCGAACTCTACTTGTCGTTGGCCGAGTTGCTCGAGACGCAACTGCAGACGGACATGCAGGCGATCTCTGCGTACCAGAGTGCGTTGGCCGCGGACGAAACGTCCATGGACGCGCTGGTCGCGTTGGAGCGTCAGTATCGTCGCCACGAGATGTGGGAGCAGCTCATCGACGTACTCGGTCGTATGGCCGGGTTGCGCACAGAAGAGGAAGAGGTGGTGCGACTGCGCCTGGAGATTGGCCAGTTGTACGACGAGCGTATGCTCGACGCCGGCAAAGCTATCGAGGCATACCGCGTCGTTGGCGATAACGATCCGAGCAATCTGTACGCATTGCGCGCGCTCGAGCAGCTATACGAAAAGACCGGTCAGTCCGAGCAGTATCTCGAGATTCTCGAAGCCCAGCTCGACGCATCGCCCAGCGACGCTGAGCAGATTGCGCTGTATGAGCGCATGGCGTCCGCGTGGGAGGAGCGCTTCGGCAAGCTCGATCGCGCGGCCGAGTGCCTGGAGAAGATCGTCGCTCTCGACGAGCGCAACTACGGCGCGTTCCGTGAACTGGCTCGGTTGTATCGCCAGGGCAATAAGTGGGACTCGCTGGTCGATACGTACCGCAACTACATCATGGCCGCGACGGACCCAGCGACTCGGGTCGATCTCTACGTTGCCATGGGTGATGTCTATGAGCGTGAGCTCAGCGACTTTGACCGCTCCATCGAGGCTTACACCGACGTTCTCACATTCGATCCGGATGAGCCGCGGGCACTTGATGCGTTGGGTCGTTTGTACGAGCGCATCGAAGAGTGGGAGCGGGCTATCGACGTGATGACTCAGCTCGTTCGGTTTACCGACGACCCGGGCAAGCAGGTCGACCTCTATCATCGCATCGGTCGTATCACCTTCGGCCGCCTGCACAACATGGAGACCGCGGAGGAGCACTTCCTGCGCGGCTTGACCATCGACCCGGCTCACGTGCCGACGATGGAAGAGCTCGTGGTCCTCTATAACGAGCGTGGCGACTGGATGAAGTCGGCGCAGATGATGGTCAACGCCGAGTCGCAGACCGCAAACGTGCTCGACAAAGTACGGCTGTTGTTCGACGCCGCGCGTCTGTACCTGGATCGCCTGGATCAGCCTGAGCAGGCCAAGCAGTATCTCGCTGCCGTCATCGCTCTGGACCCGGAACACGTCGAAGCAGGCGAGCCTCTCGCTGAGATCTACTTCAAGGCCGACCAGTGGCCCGAGCTGTCGCCGATTCTCGACATGCTCGTGCGCAAAGCGCAGCAAGAGCACAACCGCGAGCCGCGTGAACTCAACGAGCTGTACTACCGTACCGCGCGTTGTGCTGATGAGCTTGGCGACTACGACAAGGCGCTACAGTTCTATCGCGCTGCGTACGACCTCGACTCGACGTTCCTGCCCACGCTAGTTGCGCGGGGAGACCTGCTCTACAAAATGCAGGACTGGGACGGGGCTGGAAAGATTTACCAGACCATCCTGGTTCAGCATCGGGACTCGCAGGACGAGACCGACGTCGTTCGCATCTACTACCGGTTGGGTATGGTTCGCCAGCATCTGGGCGAGCGGCGCAAGGCCCTCAACATGTTTGAGAAGGCCCTCGAAATCGATGCGAGCCACCCGGACACCCTGCACGCGATCATCGACATTCAGGTCGCGCAGAGTGATTTCGAGGCTGTTGTTCACGCCAAACGTGGACTCATGGTCACGGCGAGCGACGAGGAGAAGGTTCAGCTTCTCGACCAGATCGGTGACCACTATCATCAGCAGCTCAATAACCCACAGAAAGCGATTAGCGCTTTGCTGGAGGCGTTGGACGTCACAGAAGGTGACCACGCGCTACTGCAGAAGGTTTTGGATCTCTATACCGAGACCGAGCAGTGGAAGAAGTCGGTGGAGACGATCAACCGCTTCATCGAGCTCACCGAGAAGTCCTACATCAAAGGAGCGTACTACCAGGCGGCCGGTATCATTTGCCGCGATAAGCTCAAGGCACACGACGAAGCGATCGAGTACTTCGAGAACGCGTTGGATTACTTCTTCCAGGAGCCCGACAAGTTGCCGAAGTCGATGCGCACGCGCGCGCTGAAGGCGTTCGCCGACATCGACAAAATCTTGACGACGAAGCGCGACTGGAAGAACCAGGAGCGCGCCTATCGCAAGATGATCAAGCGGCTGCCGGGCGGGGACCCCATCCTCAAGAACCTGTGGCACGCGCTCGGTGAGATCTATCGCTCTCGTTTGGTCCACTACGAAAGCGCTATCCAGGCGTTCGAGATCGCGCAGCAGCTTGATCCGGACAACCGCCATCGCAACGAGATCCTGGCGGAGCTCTACCTGGTTGCCGGGCCCGACCACGCCGACAAGGCGGTCGCCCAGCACATGGCCATGTTGCGCAACGAGCCGTTCAAGTACGACAGCTACAAAGCGCTGTGCAAGATCTACATGGACACGCACCAGTACGATAAGCGCTGGTGCATCTGCAACACGTTGGCCTTCCTCAAGAAGGCTGACCCGGAAGAGATGCAGTTCTACGAGCAGTACAAGCCGCGCGGCTTCGTCAAAGCCAAGCAGCGTATGACCGAGGACATCTGGCGCAAGGTGTATCACCCCAACGAGAGCCGCTACATCAGCGCGATTCTCGCCGCCATCTGGCAAGGGGCCGCCTCGATCCGCGCGATGCCGCATAAGCAGTTTGGTCTGCGGCGCAAGGATCGGCGACAGATCGAGAACGATCAGTTGCTGTTCTCGAAGATCTTCTTCTACGTAGCGCAGGTGCTAAACGTGCCGCTGCCGGAAGTCTATCTGCAGGACAATCAGCCGGGCGAGATCCTGCTGGCCAACTGTTTGGACAAGCATCAGCTCGTACCGTCGTTCGTTGTTCGCCAGAACCTGCTACAGGGACGGCCTGAGCAGGAGGTCGCGTTTGCGGCGGGCACCAAGCTCACCTTCATGCGCCCGGAGCACTACCTGAAGCTGGCGTTGCCCACGAACACGGAACTCAAGACGGCGCTGATGTCGGCCATCGTGTTGGTCCGCCGGGACTTCCCAATCCCGCCAGACATGCAGGCCAACGTCGCCACCTACCTGCCCGAGATGCAGAAGCGCATCGCACCTCAGGTACACGAGCAGCTTGGCCTGGTGGTGAATCGCTTCTTGAATGACGCGCCCGAGGTCAACATGGCCAAATGGGGCCACGCGGTGGAAGCGACGGCGCATCGAGTCGGCTTCGTAATCTGCGGCGACCTCGAGACCGCCGCCCGCATGGTGTCGGCCGAGCCGACCGTTGTCGGTGGCCCGCAGGCGAAGGACAAGATCAAGGAGCTGGTGTTGTACTCGGTATCCGAGGAGTACTTCGCAGTCAGGCACCACCTTGGGCTGACCATCGGCTAAGCCGGACGATAGGAACGAAGATGCGGGGCTGGTCAGAGATGACCGGCCCCGTTTTCGTTTCGGAGGGGGGGCGTGCCTGTCCTACGTGTCGAAACGTAGGGACACTCTCCCGTCCGATGCGTCTCGGAATCATTCGCGATTTAGACCGTACCGCGAAAGTTGCTCGTGCTCGTGCTCGTGCTCGTGCTCGTGCTCGTGCTCGTGCTCGTGCTCGTGCTCGTGCTCGTGCGGGATTCGAACGGGCGATTGTGTGGGCGGTGGTTGGCTTCGCGCGATCGTTGATCGCGGCGGCTGGATTAGCCGGTTAGTTTTTCGACGAGAAGGACACGCTGGGCTTCGGCTTTGCCTTTTACTTTTACTGGCGGCAGGGCTTCGGCGGCGACGCGGTCCGACACCAGGTCGAAGGTCTGTTGGGAGATGATGATTTCGCCGGGTTTGGCGAGGTTCACGAGTCTGGAGGCGACGTTCATTGCGTCACCGATTGCGGTGTACTGAAGCGCCCGGGTGGAGCCGATGTAACCCGTAATCACGGTACCGGTGTTGATGCCCAGGCCGATATGGATCGGCGGCTGGTTCTCGGACGCGCGGGTTCGGTTGAACTCGTCGAGCCCGTGAAGCATCTCGAGCGCGCAGGCGACGGCGCGGTATGGACCGTCGTCGATTTGAATCGGGGCGCCAAACAAGCCGATGATCTCGTCGCCGACGAACTTGTCCAGGGTGCCTTTGTGCTTGAACAGGATCTCGACCATCACCTCGAAGTACTCGTTGAGGGTCGTAACGACCTCTTTGGGTGGCCGCCCGTCCGACATCGCGGTGAATCCACGAATGTCCGAATACAACATCGTGATCTCGTGGGTCCGCCCGCCTTTTTCGATGCTCAGCTCACCTTTGACGACCTGCTCTACAACGCCCGGAGACACCAGGCGAGAGATCTGAGCGCGGGTCTGTGCTTCTTTTTCGATACGCAAGGCGAGGCGAGCGTTCTGAATCGCGATGGCAGCCTGAGCGGCCATACCGGTACAGATTTGCAAATCCTTTTCGGTGAACGCGTTACTCGCGATCTGCGAGTCCAGGTGCATGACCCCGAGGATCTCGTCCGCGTGAAGCAGCGGCACGGTCATCGTCGACCGGATACCTTGCATGATGATGGAGTGGGCGCCGGAGAAACGCGAATCCATCATGGCGTCGGACGACAGCACAGCGGCCTTGTTGTTGACCACTTCGGACATCACCGTCTTAGAAAGAACGATGTTGCTGTCCTCCTTGCCGGTGCGCGTCTTTACGTGCTGGGCGGTCATCTCGCCATTGTCGTCTTTGAGCAGGATCGCGCCTCGGTCGGCGCCGACCAGCTCGAAAGCCTTCTCCAAGATCTTTGGTAGCAGCGCGTTCAGGTCCAACTCACTGCCGACGGATTTCGCGAGCTCGTGACCGATACGGAGACGCTCGTAGTCTCGCCGTAGCACGGCCTCGTCGGTGATCGATTTCTCGTTCAGGAAGTCGCTGCTGGACGCCGCGATTCGCTGACGAATGTGACTCTCGGTGAGGCCCGGCGCGATCGTTACTCGATGCAGCGCTTCGTCCTCGGTCCCTTTGTCGACGAACAGAAGTCGGGTCGAGCCCATCGTCACTTCGTCGCCGTCTTCGAGGTAGCGCTCCGACACTCGGTCGCCGCGCATGAAGGTGCCGTTTAGCGAGCGCAGGTCGCGCAACAGGAAGCGACTGTCGGGCGTTCGCTGAATCTGCGCGTGTTCTTTCGAGATGATACGGTCGAGGATCTGGATGGTGTTATCCGGATGGCGGCCTATGGAGTTGAACGCAACAAGTTCAAACTCCTGCCTTTCTTCACTCGAGATAACGATCAGCTTCGCCATGCCGTCGTACGGTGGGGATTCTCAGGTGACGCAATCACGGACCGTGGCTTCGTCAAAGCACCACGCCCTGTCACCATTCCCGACCCCAGAGCAAATGGTATGTTGCCGTAGGGACCAAGTAAAGCCGGTTTCCCGCGTAAGCACCGACACTTAGATTATGCCCGGCGGGCCTGCGGGCAATGTCACAGCTTCTCGGCATCCATCTTGACCTTGCGATGGAACTTGAGAGTCACGCTGCCGAACAGGAGTTTCACCTTTACGCGATATTTTGCGTAAACCGTGTGTTTCTCGTCTCCTCGGGCGAGGCCGACTTCGAGCTCCGGGTCATCCACTCCAAGTTTGATGAGTCTGGCGCGTGCTCGCCCCAGGACTTCAGCCACGCGGCTGTCATCCGATCCCCGGGTGTCATGCCTACCCAGCTCGTTCTTGGCCGCGGCCAGCTCGGTATCGACGTCGTTAGCCTGCAGATAAGGCGGGATGAGCTTCCAGGCGCAGTACACGCCGGCGACGAGCAGGACAACGACGCTGACGGAGACGACGTTGATTCGACGCGGGTTTCCCATGGATAGTCAATAGGTTACGTGGTCTCCGGGGGGCTGTCAAAGTCTTCTTGCTCAGGGATAGGCCGGCGGTTGATCTGACGCAGGCAAACAACGCCGATCAGGGCGATGAAGCCAACGGAAATGAAGTGGAACGACAGGCTGTAGGCGAGCACGGTCGCGTTGCGAATGGCCTCCGTATCGCCAGGGGCGTACTGAGCAAACAGAGTGATCGCGGCGGCCTGCATAGTGCCCAATCCGGATGGCGCGATCGGCACCGCAGCTACCAGGAGCAGGACCGGGATGAGCGCGAGCGCCGAGTCCAGGGGCACGTCGATCCCGAAGATCTGCATCGCCAGCCAATGGCCAAGGACGAGCACGGCCGCGTGCACACCGCGAGCAGCGGCGACGCGCAGTGTGCCGATGACGCCCGGCTCGAACAGCGGTTTACAGAAGGCGCGTTGGGCCAGGAAGCGTGGCTTGAGCGCGATGATAGCGAGGTAGACGGGCAGAGAGGCGATGACCGCGACGGCGAGCAGTTTGAGCTCGGGGCGGTTGGGGACCGCGCCGGCGAGCATGCCGGTGCCGACGATGAGGGCGATGACGATGACGAACGCGCCACTGGTGAGCAGGACCGCGCCCGCGCTAACCGCGATGCGCACGCCGTGATAGCGATGGAGGAAATAGACGATGCCACCCTGGCCGACGCCGTAGTTCACAATGGCCAGCAGATAGGTCGCGCCACGCATCTCGATGACGTCGGTGATGGGTAGTTTCTTTTCCGGCATGGCTTCACGGAAGCCGACCCACATCGCGAGGGAATCCGCGAGCAGGAGTGCGAAACAGAAGCTGGCGCTCAACACAACGAGCTTCCATACGGCGATCTGACGGAAGGCGTCGGCGAGCTTGTCGACCGGGATTGTGGCGAACAGGTAGGCCAGAATCGCCGCGGCGATCAGCCACGGCAACAGGGTGCGCCATAGAGGCGTGGCCTGTTTCGCTCCATCGGGCGTCTCCTCCGGCATTGAGGGCCAGTCTACCTCTGTATCCGGCGTCGCCGCCAATATCGGCGGATTGTGGGTCTTGACACCGTCTTGGAAGTCGCTAGAGTGGCACGTCTCGCGAAAGTGGCGGAATTGGTAGACGCGCAGGCTTCAGGTGCCTGTGGATGAATTTCTGTGGGGGTTCGAGTCCCCCCTTTCGCACCACCACAATAAAAGCGGTCTCCGATCTCGGGGCCGCTTTTTTGTTTATCTACTTCTTGTTGGGCTTCGGCGCGCCGGCATCGGGGGCGTGCATTTGGCGGAGCTTCTTCATGCCGACGGTCGCGGCTTTGAACAGGCAGCGGTTGAGGCGACGGCCTTTGTACTTGCCCACGGTGCCGCGACGGATCTTGGCTTCGTAGAGTTCATTGATGGCGCGGCGGTCGCCCAGTTTGACCAGCTTGTCGATGGCCTTGCGCCGGTTAATGCAGCCGACGTCATGTTTGAGGTCAGCGATGTAGGCTTTGTACCAGTCGATCTTGTCAGCGAATTTGTGTTTCTGCGCCAGAGCGACGGCCATGTGTCGGACCTTCGTATTGCTCTCTTCTTCGGCCCAGGTGACGAGGTTGGCACGTAGGCCCGGGTCGGCGAGCGCCTTCTGTTCGTCCAGTTTGAGCGCGCGCTGATAGACGGCGAGGGCGGCGCCCGGGTTGCTGGTTTGTGTGTACGCGTGGCCCAGTAGAAGTTGGGCTTTTGTGTCATTGGCAATCGCGTCGGCTTTGTCTCTGAGCAGTTCGATCACGGCCGCGGGGTCGCCCTTGACGTTCTCGGCCAGTACCGCCAGGTTGCTTTCTTTGGGGCCGGACTTCTTGCCGCTGTCACGGGTTGCGAGTACTGCGACCACCGTCACGATGGAGATGAACGCCAGAGCGGCTAGTCCGTAAAACAGTTTGTGGGATTGCCACCACTGTTGTGGTGGCTGGATGAGCACACCGCCGGTGACGTTTGGGATCGGACCGCTGGTGTTCGTGCTCGTGCCGTCGGCACCGTAGAGCAACGGCACTGTGCCAGCGCGCTTGCCCGTGCGTTTGCTCTTTCGCCCGGCGAGCACGTCGTCGATCGCTTCGACGTATTCGTGGGCGGTTTGGTAGCGATGCTGAGGGCGTTTTTCCAGGCCCTGGGAGACCAACTCTTGCAATCCGGGTGGCAGCTCGACGTCAGGAACCATCTCGGCGAGTGGCTTCGGTTTGCGCGTCGCATGCATCGACAGGATTTCGAGTTTGTCGTGGGACTTGAACGGGGGGACGCCGGTGATCATCTCGTAGAGCATGATCGTCGCCGCGTACAGATCCGCGCGGCCGTCCACCGGATTTCCCATGGCTTGTTCGGGAGACATGTACACCGGCGTGCCGAACGCCACCCCGGCCTGGGTGAGTTTTACGCCGCCGTCGTCCGTGGCCGCTTCGCCCATCAACTTCGCCACTCCGAAGTCGAGGATCTTGGCGAACAGTGGATCGCCCTCCTGATCCACGAGCAGAACGTTCTCTGGTTTTACATCTCGGTGAACGATCTCTTCCTGGTGCGCGTGACCCAAACCGCGCAGCACGTGACGGATGATGCCCAGGGCGTCGCGTGGTTTGAGGCATTGTTGTTCGGCGAGCAAGTCACCAAGAGACGTGCCCTCCAGGTACTCCATGACCAGGAACAAGGAGCCATCTTCCAGCTTGCCAAAGTCGGTGACATTGACGCAGTTGGGATGTTCGATACGACCAATGGCGAACGCCTCGCGTTCGAATCGACGGCTTACCTCGGGTACCGACGATAGGGTCGGGTGCAGCAGCTTGATGGCCACGGAACGGCGAATTCCCGTGTGCTCCGCTTTGTAGACGCTACCCATTCCACCGCGCCCGATGAGGCCAGTGATCTGGTAGCGACCATCGATGAGCAACCCAACCTTCTGGGTATCGACATCCAGCTCAGGAGCGGCCTTCTTGACCTGCTTAGTGATGTCGTCATCAATGGATGGTGCTTCCTCACCACCCACCTCGGTTGCGCTACCGAGCAGCTTATTCGTGTCTGTTTTACTCATGCGATGGAGTCAGGTGTTCGACCGCGCAGTAATGGTAACGGATTCAACTGCGGCTCACGAGGCTCGCGGGGAGGCTACCAGAAACCTAGTCAGTTGAATAACTTAGCGTCATCCAAGATGCACGCAAGAGTAGATCTCCGAACGAGACTCAGGTCTTAATGGACTAGCAATCATGCGCCCTTGGCGTGGACAGGTCGATTTCCAATGTGTAGTCTTCTGCCTCGTTTCGATTCGGCTTTGGCTGAATCGAGGGCCCAGGTAGCTCAGTCGGTAGAGCAGGGGACTGAAAATCCCCGTGTCGGCAGTTCGATTCTGTCCCTGGGCACCGGAAACTCCTTGGCTATCACCACCTTGCCAGGGAGTTGTCGCGTTTCGGCCCAGCGCGCGTGGCATGTTCCCTGAGGTTGCTATGGCTCCTCCGAGCCCGGTTGCCCAGTACGATGCCCCACCGACATCAGGAGTACGAAGAGCGCTGCGATGCGTGCGAGGCACCCACTCAAAACGGTTGTCTGCACTGCGGCATTCCATTGTGCGACGAGCACGCGCCAAAAAACGACCAGCGCTGTGCCCCCTGTGAGCATGATTACGCGCGCAAACAGCACATGATTCAGCGCGCCGCCAACGGCGAGTTGCATTCCCAGCTTGGCCGACCGGTAGTGGCGTTTCTCGGCGGCATGTTCGTCGTTCCCACGGCGCTGATTTGGTCGTTCGCCATCGGCGGAGCTTTGCTAGCCGTTCCAGGGACCGTTGCCGCTTACTTTGGGTGTCGTTGGTGGTATCGCCGCACGCCGCCACGCCGGCTGGCGGCCAGGCGACTTTTGCGCAAAGCGCGTCGAAAGTTCCTGGCAAAGCGCCGCCGCAAAGCACTTCCCCCCGGCGAGTCGTGAGTTCAAACTGCTATGCTTCGCGCGCGTGGCTGCGGTTGTAGAAATTGAAGCGAGAGTCCAGGAGGCGGTAGCTGCCGGTGACTTTGGTGCAGCGGCGTTGGCAGGGCTGGACGGGTATGGCCACGGGTTGTACCGGTTCGTCTTTGCGATCACGCGGGATCCGGACCTGGCCGACGATGCGTATTCCCTCGTTTGCGAGAACATGTGGACCGGACTGCCCGGGTTTCGTGGGCAGGGGTCGTTTCACTCGTGGGTCTATCGGATCGCACGGCATGCGGGGCTCCGGGTGCTGGCGGATCCCAAGCGTCGTCGGGAACGCAATCTGTCTCTGTCGGACGCGCCCGAGGCTCTCGCCATGGCGCAACGAATCCGTACGGAGACTCGGCCGCATCTCAAGAGCGAGGTCAAGCGCCACGTTCGTCATCTGCGCGAGCAGTTGACCACCGATGAACAGATGCTGCTCACGTTGCGCGTCGACCGCCAGATGTCCTGGGTAGAGATCACCGACGTGCTGAGCGACGGGGACCTGGCCGCGGATGAGCGCACGGCGGTCACGGCCAAGTTGCGCAAACGCTTCGAGCGCACGAAGACGCGCCTACGTCGCCTTGTCGAGAACTCACCAGTCGACGCCGCCGGCGGCTGAGTTCACCTACTCTATGCCGAACCAGGCTTTGGTCGCGTTCTGTAGCTGCCCGGGGTCGCCGACGACCATGCGCTGGCCCTTGGTGTTGAAAAGGACGACGCGCCCGCCATGATCGAGGATGCGCTGGGCGTCACCGTTCTTGATACTTGCCCAGCCTCCCCGGGGACTGGTGAACACGTAGTTGAGTTCGCGAACGAAGAACTTGCCCTTGCTGTTCTCTAGTTCTTTGCCGCGCATCTTCTTGTAGTCTTCGAGTTGCGACCGGTCCCTGGCGCTCAGTCCCTCATTGGTGGACTTGACTTCGTGAGCAACTCCGTTGCGATCGTAAATATCCACGGAGCGCCGGTCTAGCTCCAGGTTGCGGACCTTGCCCGCATCCTTGCCTTTGCGTACTCCTTTGTGCGTATCGCCTCTCACGAAAACGGTGTTGTACCAGTGCTCCATCATGTTTCCCCGGTCAGCTTCGTTGAGCCCAGCGGTGAACGCGGTGATGTGGCGATGGCTCGCCTCACGGATCGGATCGCTCTTCTTGCCTTTCACCTTCTTGAACGTGTCGGGGTAGAGCTCCTTGAGCTTCTTGGGATCGCTGTTCTGCATGAACACCGCCAGCTTGTATTCGGCTTTGAGCTTGTGACGTACCGCCTTCTCGCTCATGTCCTTGAAGCCGCTAGTCCCAATCAGTGTGACTATCTCGGCGTCTCCCTTAACGAGGCCGAACTTTTTCAGAGACGCAAGGAAGGGAGCGAAGCTGCGATTGCCCGCGGTGAGGTGATTGAACACTTCCTGCGCCGTCCACGTGTCGTCGAAGAATGTCTCCGGACCTTTGTTGGGGCTGCGCCAGCGGTTTCCTTCGTACACATATCCATCCCGGTACTTCTGAACGAACCCTGCCTCGTCCTTGGTGCCACCGTACGATCCCTTGACCTCGGCCCACCGGGCCTTCCCGGCCTGCTCGCGCGCTTCCTCAGCAGCGTCCGCGGGGGCATCTTTACCAGCCGCTTTGCCGGTCGCGTTCTCGAGTTTCTGATCGATGTGCCCGGCAGCCTCGCCAGAGCTTTTTCCAGACCGGCCGGCGGCCAGGGTACGTTTGTGGCGGGCTAGCTCCCGTTCCATGTACGCGATCTCGGCACGGATCGCGGCTTCGTCCTGTTTCGTCGCCCTGCCGGCGCGGAATAATGCCTCCCGCCGTTTCTCGATGAGGGCTGGTAGCTTTTCTACCTCGAAGTACGCTTCCCACGCCTTCGAGCCCTTTTCGAGCTTGGTGCGAACGGCCTCTTTTCCCCCGAACCGAGACACGAACCGATCACGCAGCTCACGAACCTTACCGAATAACCCGTTGTAGCGTTCGATGGATTTGATGACGCCGGCATGGGCAAGGACGTCGCCGACTTCAGCGTTGGCTCCTAGAACAACCTCAGTCACGCGCGGGCCGCGATCCGTGATCTTGTAGTGCACCTGGATCGACTTGTCGAGATCCGGGTTGATCTTCACCGGCGCGCCGAGCTGCTTTGACAACGAACTGACCATGGTTATGTCGACGGTCGTTGCGTCTTCTAAGCGCGCTGCGAGGCGCAGGTTCTTGGCGAGAGTGTCGTCGCCACCAGCCAGCTGTACCGCAAGCTTGCCGACTTGCTTACTGTTCGGCACGGAGCCTTTGGCGACCGCTTTAAGTGCGCTCGCTACGTCCGCGACGTCGAGGCCGAGCGACGCCCACGCGAGTACGACCCAGCCCCACGACGATTTCAACTTGGGCTCGAGCAGGCCCTCGAGGGGATCTATTGCGGTCTCGGCCGCGTCGTTGGTAGCGGCGGTTTGCTCGCTGGCACGTGCCGCATCGTAGACGCCAAGCCCAAGCGCGCCCGCACTGGCGGCGAGGGCTACGCCGCCGGTGGCTACCGAGGCCACGATGCCGAGGCCGACGGAAAACGCGGTGATGATCCCCTCTTCGATTGCGGCCCATTGTTTCTTCGCGGTTACCTCCTCTGCGATCCAGGCGCGCCGCCCCGGGTCATCGATACCGAGGCCCGCGATCGTTGAGTCGACGATTTGAGACATGCCCCATAGGTTCAATGAGCCGGTGAGCACGCGCTTCTTCGAGCGATGGATGTTCGTCAACAGCTGGCGCGTCTCGTTTCCGAGGGCTTTACACACCTGCTCGGGCTGCAGCGCTGCGAGCTTTCCGCAATCAACGGTGCGCAGCAACGGGTAATCGGCAAGTGCCATGTTTCGCTTGGCGACGACTGCACGACGCTGCTTGCGTAGCTCGCGGGATTTCTCCGCGGCGACCGGGTCGGTCCTGCCGGTATCCGCGGCTCTGCGCCCACTCGGGCGAGCCTTACTGTCGCTTACCTCGATCTTCTTGTCGAGGTCGATGAGTTCGACATCGGTCGCTGCCACTCTCTTCGCGGTCGCTTGGATCAGCTCGCTTTCCCGGTCGGACACGCCAGACTCGCCTTTGCCCTGGTTGTACTGGTGGCGTTTCCTCTTCACCTCCTGCTCGCTCTTGTTGAGCGTGACCATGGCGTTGTCCTTCATCGCGGCAGCGAATGCCTTTGCGAATCGGCTCTTGCCGGGGATGTTGGCCAGGCCCTTTTGGTGGGCTTCTTTGTGAGCCACGAACGGGCTGTCGCCTTTGGTCAGAAGTTTCTCTGCCGAGAGCTGCTTGCTCCCGCCGCCGGAACCTCTGCCCGATAGGGTGACGCCATCGTTCGTTGTGATCGACAGCGCATCGGTCGCGGTGACCGTGGAAGCTCGGTCACTGCTCGTCTTTTTCGTGTACGCGTACTTGAAGGGGACGAACGAGCCCGGGTGGATTGTGTACGCGAAGTAGCGCCCGTCCTCCAGGCGAACCGCGCCACCTGCGGCCTTGCAAACAGCCTCGGCGGCGGCTTGTGAGTCATAGTCGCCAATCGTCGAGAATGCAGTGATGGTCGATTTGCTCCAAAAGCCCCACGTGCCCACCGCGCGTCCCTCGTGCTTTCCCTGTCCCTCTCTGGCTTTGGCGTCCTGGGAGGTCTTTGGCTTCGAGTTCGGGCCGAGGAAGCGCGAAACCGTGCTCGCGTTCTCAGCGCGCGGAATGGCGGTTGCCTTCTCGCTGCGAACCGGTCCCGGAGCCAGCATCTGGGATAGTCCCCAATCGGCAAACGCGTCAGCTCCGCGTTCCATGGAATCGCCCGGTTTGGAGAGACCGCCAGTCACCGAGCTGTCGCCCGTTGTGTGTTGCACCACGTGACCAAGCTCGTGGAGCAGCAAGCCGTCGCCAGAAGTCTGGCTAGCGTCGAAACGTCCCTGATCGAAGTAGATGTTCGACCCCTGAGTGAACGCCTCAGCCTGAATGCGCTGGCTCGCCCGCGCGGCGGCATCGTCGGTGTGAACCCGCACGTTGGTGAAGTCGTAGCCCAATTGCTCGCGGAACTTCTGCAGCAAAGGCGAGGGGAGCGGTTGCCCCGACGATGCCCGAGCGTCTGCCCTGGCGCCCGCCAGCTCCTGGGGATCCACGTGATCATCGCTCGCCGCCCGGCGATAGAGGCGGTGGGCCGTGTTCACCTTGCCTGGGGCTACCTGCGGCGGGAAGTACTCGAGCTCTTCGAGTTCATCCAGGTCGACATCGACCTGGCGTGCGGGCGCGAGCATCTTCATCTACGACAAGAGCGGGCGCCTCGATTTTGTGACACCGCAGCCGGTCGTAACCCCCAAATATGCGCAGTGACTATGCTGGGACCGCTGCAATCGCAGGGACTTACTGGGGCAGGCCAGCGGGCTGGTTCCACACCCACGGCGTTTAACGCGTGCCCTTTCGCATCTCACTGTTCACCCAGAATTGTGGCGACCGGTGCCCCGTCGCGGAACGTGTTTTCGGGGTACGATGCCAATGGGCGTCTGTCGGTGGGAGCCGCGGCGCATTCGAAAGGATGAGAAGCGATGGGGAATAAGTTGTTCGTCGGGGGCTTGAGCTGGGATACGACCGACCTGAGTCTGAAAGAGGCCTTCGAGGCCATCGGTACCGTTGTTGAAGCCAAAGTCATCACTGATCGAGACACGGGACGTTCGCGTGGTTTCGGATTCGTGACGATGGGGTCCGACGATGAGGCAAGCAACGCGATTAGCAGTCTCGACGGAACGGAGATCGACGGCCGCGCGGTACGCGTGAACGAAGCCGAGTCCAAAGGTCGCGGCGGCGGTGGCGGCGGTGGCGGTCGTGGCGGCGGTCGCGGTGGCGGCGGTCGCGGTGGCGGTGGCAACCGCTGGTAGCACCGTTTCCGAACAGCGTTTGCCATAGCTGTCGCCATCTGCGGATAGTGCGCAGCGGAAAAGGGAGCGTGTTCCTGAACTGCCAGGAACCGTCGCTGCCCAAGTATCAGCCCCAGCCGGTCATGTCTTGCGAGGCGAGGCGACCGGGTGACGGTCCAGCTGCGTCCGATTCGTAAGCTACAGCTTTTCGTGAACGGCGAGCCACTTGCGAAGTTTGCCGCGTACCTTCGCCGTTTTCTTCGACTTGCTGATCGCCAGTCCCTTGCGCGCGCTCGCCAGCGACGCCTTCTTCTTACCCAACGCCCACTGGGCGGCGGCGAGGCGATCGTAGGTGGAGATCTCGACCGTATGATGCTTCAGGTTGTGCTTGGCGTAGAACGCGAGCGCTTCTGTGAGTATCCCGAGTGCTTGTTTCGGTCGCTTAGTCGCGTTGTAGGTGTGGCCCAGCGTCGTCATGACTGCGAACAGCGTGGACGGGTGCATCTCGTGTTTGCGCGACAACTCGATGCTCTTCTTCAGCATCCTCTCCGCGTCGGCCCAGCGTTTGCCTGAGTGGACGTAGAGCGCGCACATCACCGTTTCTTGCATCACGCTCGGATGGTCGGGGCCGTTGGCGCTGTTGTTCAAGGCGATCGACGCCAGACAATCCGTGATGGCAGCGTTTCTGTCCTTCAATTTTCGCCATGCCCGCGAGCGGTAGGAAAGTAGTCTCGCCAGTACGAGCTTGCGCTCGTTGGTCTTCGCTGGTTCGAGCACTCGCTTGAGCTTGCCGTATGCGGCGATTGCCTCGCGATACTTCTTCTTCCTATGTACCCGTCGCGCCTCTTTGAGCCTTACGCGAATTTGCGCGAGAGTCAGCTTGGGCGCCGCATCGAATACGGGCCCGGCGTCGGTCGCGGCTGTCGCTGTTTTGCCAGGGGCATCCGCTGCGGAATTCTTATCGCTGGTCGATGCGCCAATCCACACCGCTCCGGCAACTAATGCCGCGACTCCGACTCCAGCCGCGGCACCAAGGCGAAGTCGGCGACTTCCCTGACGGCCGCGGTCGATGGCGGCCAGCAGAGTGGGCATGTCGGGAAAACGCGCGCTGCTCTTCTTTGCCAGGCCGCGAAGAATCACTGCGTGCAGCCAGCGAGGGACGCCACTTCCCTGGGCGAGATCCGGCTGGCCGACGCTCGGTCGTTCCTTGTAGACGGCTTCGTGAAGCGCGACGCAAAAACTGTATTGGTCCGACGCCGCGTCCGCGGGCCTACCCAGGAACAGCTCCGGCGCCATGTAGGCGGGAGTACCCGCCACCGTCGTGTCCTGCTTGATCGTTTCGGCGCTGGTCAGATCAACATCGCTCGGCGCCCCGTCGCCAAGAGCGCCCGGGTCCATCGTTTGTTTGGCGAGGCCGAAGTCCGTTACGCGCACGCGTCCGTCGTCAGCGACGAGCACGTTGTCGGGTTTGAAATCGCGATGGACGATGCCCGCGCCATGGGCGGCAGCCAGTCCGCGCCCCGCCGCCTCGAACACCGACACGACCTCGGCCCACGGGCGCGCGTCTTCGACATTCATCCACTCGCGCAGGTTACCGCCGACGACGAGCTCCATCGCGATGAACACCTCGCCGTCCATCTCGCCAACGTCGTACACTTGCACGATGTTGGGGTGGGACAGCTTCGCCAGCGCCCGCGCCTCGTCACGCAGCCGATCGCGATCGGCGGGGAGCATGCCCGCGGGGTTGTTGGCGCTGACCGTGATGGTTTGGCCGACGGTGTCCACGTCGCCCGGGTGGAGGATCTTCAGTGCGACTTTTCGATCGAGCTCGCTATCCCGTGCGATGTACACGGCGCCCATGGCCCCGGCGCCGATCTGCTCGATGATCTCGTAGCGGTCTCCGCCAGTGGTCGCCCGTTTGCTGGATTCACCGCGCCGCGCCAGGGCTGCGAGCAGCTCACGGCAGTCCTCGCAGGCGTCGAAATGCGATTCGAGCGCCTGCCGTTCCGCGTCGTCGGCGCTGTTCTCGATGTATCCGACTAGTGCGGCGTCGCTGGGGCAAGTGGTTGCCATTCCGCAGTATACTAGTCGACGATGGGCTCCGCCGCCGCCGTACTCGCGACAGAATTTCTGCTCGCACTCCCCGAGCCTTGGCGAGCAAAGTTCGAAGTGTACGAGGATCTGGAGACGGATCTGGGAGCGCTTTGGAACACGTCGGCGAGCAAGTGGCCTGGCCTGGAACCAGAGCCCGCTGTGTTCGCGCGCTTGCTCGCGCGCATGGTCGACGAACCAGCGCCATCGATGCTCAGTGAGTTGCCCGGTCCGGAACAGTACCTGGTTGCCGCATGTCTCTGTCACCAGGATCAGGCGTTGCGCGCGTTCGAGCAGGAGTATTTCGGCGCCATTGATGTCGGTTTGGCGCGGATGAAGTTGGATGACGATACCCGGCAAGAGATCGTGCAGAAGGTCCGGGAGAAGCTGTACGTTGCGCGCGACGATGGCGTGGTGCCGCTCGAGGAGTATGCGGGCAAGGGCAGCATGCGCAGTTTTCTTCGGGTGATGGCCACCAGAGTGGCGTTGAACTTGTTGCGGTCACGCAAGGTTCGAGATCGCCTGCCGGAGCGCCAACAGGAAATGTTGCCTGACGTCGCAGTGGCCCAGACGCCAGAGCTGAGCTTGCTCAAGGCAACGCACCAGGCCGCGTTCCAAAAGGCTCTTGGTGATTCCGCTCTAGAACTCACCCCCGAAGAGCGCAACTTGATGCGCTTGCATCTGGTCGACGCCCTCACCATCGACGAACTCGCCGCTCTTCATCGCATTCATCGCGCCACCGCCGCCCGCCGAATTGCGCGTATTCGTACCAAGCTGGCTGAGCGAACCCGGGAGATCCTCAATACCCGGCTGGACTTGAGCACCGGTGAATTCACGAGCATCGTGCGCCTGGTGCAGAGCCAGCTGGACATGAGTATGCGCCAGATACTCAGATCACAGGCTCAGGACGACAACTGAGCGGCCGGTTGGGGTGCACGGCGGCCCGTCGCCTGACATAATCGCCGGATGCTATCGAGAACATTGTTGGGGGTTGCGGTCTTGGCACTTGTCGCGTGTGGCGGAAAGTCGGACTCCGGTTCGACCACACCTAAGACAGACACGACGACCACGGACAAACCGACCACGGACAAACCGACCACGGACACCTCGGCACCGGACCCGGCGGCGCTCGCGGCTCAGGTCAAAGCCGGCGAGAAGGCCTACGGCGAAAGCTGCAGCGGCTGCCACGGCGACAAAGGCGAGGGTAAGAAGAAGGCCCTGGCGCTCATCGGCGACGCGGCGCTGCCCAAGTCACCGGTTGGCAAGCGCAAGGCGACGTTCTCGACCGCCGGCGACGTACTCACGTACATTGCCAAGGCTATGCCCAAGGACGACCCGGGAAGCCTGTCCAAGGACGACGCTGCTGCGATCCTCGCCTTCATGCTGACTAAGAGTGGTCGCGAGCTGAAAGGCAAGCTCGACGCCGCCTCAGCAGCCAAGATCGTTCTCAACGAATAGCGAACCAGTCGTTAGTTGAACTGGTAGCTCAGGCCGGCCAACGCGTTCGCCGATACGCCACCGGTTTGCCACGTCTCCATTTCCGTCGAACAACCGAGGAAGCAGCTCTGGACGCTAACCTGGCGCTCTTCGCTGAACAGGTCACTGCGCCCCTGCACACTCAACTCGAGTTGCCAGCCGTTCGCGTCACCAATGTCGAACACGGCGCGAACCTGGGCGCCGACGTACGGCAGGCTGGCTTCGGAGTTGCTGGCGCCTGACGAGAACAAGTCGTCGCCCATGCCACTGATCATGTGCACGCCACCCTCGCCGGTGACTTCCAGGTGGGCGTTGTCAGCGCCGATCGCGAACCCGTAGAGGCCGCCGAAGTAAGCGTGGGTGGCTCCGAACAAGCTGCTGTGAACTGTCAGGTTCGCGCCGAGCACACGCTTGCCGTCGCGGTTGACGAACGCAACGTTGAGCGCGGCGACACCTTCGTCCTCTTCGCCGACCTGTTTGCCCGCCGACGTGACGCCGCCGCCGAGGCCAAAACGCAGTTCGTCATAGCTGGTCGCCGGGGACGACTGCTTGACCACATCGCCCGGGGCCTGGTTGTTCGCCTGGGCCAAGCTCGCGGCCATGAGCGTTACCAGGGCGGTTCCTATCATCGTGCATCGAATGTTGCGGTGTTTCATGGCTGTATGACTAAGCAGTCCGCGTGCCAGGTTCCTGGTGTCCACGTTTCGCGCACCTCCGCGTACCAGCTGGTGGAAACCTGGCACTTTGTCATGAGATCTGTTTAAGGTTCACTAGGGGACGGGTGGACGGAACGAACGACACCAGGGTCGAAGGGGACGCCGAAGAGCAGGCGACCGTTGCCGAGACTCCAGGTGCCATCCGATCGGTGGACAAAACTAACGTTCGTGCGGTGAGCGCAGACGCTGCCGAAGGGGTCGCCGAGGACGGCAACCCCACTACCGAACGGCGGGCGCGCACCCTGAGTCAGGACGAGCTGACCACGGTTGCGTCTCCCAGCGACGCCATGCGCCGGGACGAAATCGCGCGCGTGCGCATCTTTGCCAGGTTGATGATCGGCCTGGGCGTGTTCGGCCTGGCCGTGAGTCCGTTGGTCGGCGGCTGGGGCACGGCCAAGTTCATTTTCATTGCCAGCGTGTTGGCGGTTATCGGTGCCTACACTGCACTGCTGACTCTCACCCGCAACCCGGAGCGCTACACCGAAAATCTCGTTGGCGTGATCGCTCAGGTGTGCGCCCTATCGGCCACAGGCACCGTGTACTTCTTTGGTGTGTACTCGGCGGCGCCGATGGTGGTGACTGTTGGCCTCTACGTCTACGCCATGGGCGCTGGGTCGCGCTGGTGCTTGATCACCTATGTACACTTGGCCGTCGGCCAGGCGGTAGTTGCCGGTCTGGTCATCGCCGAAGTCATACCGGATCTCGGCCTGGTGCAAGGCGGCTACATGAAGTTGAGCGACCAGGTCGTACTGCAGTTCTGCATTCAGTTCGTCTACTTCATGTCCTATCTGATCGCGCGGGCGTCGCAGACCAAAACACTGGCGACGATCACGGAACTCGAAGGCGCGGTTCGGGAGATCGCTCAGCGCGATGCGTTGCTTAACGAGGCGAGGCTCGAACTCGAGCGCGCCGGTTGGGCTACCGGGCCCGGACGATTCACCGACCAGGAACTGGGCTCGTTTCGTCTGGGTGATGTCATCGGTCGCGGTGGCATGGGCGAGATCTACGAAGCCGAGCACCTGGACAGCGGCCAGCTCGCGGCGGTCAAATTGTTGCAGCGACATGTCCTATCCAACCCGCAACACGTCGCGCGCTTCGCCCGGGAAGCCAACATCGCGGCCCAGTTGAAATCTCCGTATCTGGTCAAGGTTCTGGAGGTCTCCGACGATACGGCGCCGATTCCCTATCTGGCCATGGAACGTCTGGAAGGGGACGATCTGGCGACCCACCTACGTAAACGTCGTCGTCTGACCACACGCGAGGTTGTCGACCTCGTTGACCAGATCAGTCTCGGCCTGGAAGCGGCTCGTCTCGGCGGCATCGTGCACCGCGACCTCAAACCGCAGAACCTGTTCCTCGCCGAGTACCCCCGGGCAAAACCGATCTGGAAGGCTCTGGACTTCGGAGTGTCCAAGCTCGTTGGCCATGACGGCACCCTTACCCGCGATCACGTGGTGGGAACACCGGGCTATATGTCGCCGGAGCAAGCCCGGGGCGGAGATGTCGATCATCGCGCCGATGTGTATGGTCTGTCTGCGATCGCTTACCGCGCGTTGACCGGCCGGCCGCTGTTTACCGGTGGCGACGTCCCATCGATTCTGTACGCGGTGGTTCACCGCATGCCCCAGAGACCGTCACTGCTGTTCGAGTTGGAAACCGACGTCGACGATGTATTGGCCATCGGCCTTGCCAAGAAGCGCGACGAGCGCTTCGACACGGCGGGCGAGTTGGCTCACGCGCTTAAGAGCGCGTCCCGGGGACGCCTCGAGCATAAGTATCGTGTGCGCGCGCAGCGCCTGCTCGAAGCGAACCCGTGGGGCGGTGGCGTCTAGCCGAAGAACTACGGCGCGCCGCAGCCGAACGACGAGCAGACATTGCCGCCGCCGATGGGCGATGGACAACACATGCTGCCATCGGGGCAGTCGGTCGGGTCGTTGCACAGTACGACCTGGCAGCTGCCGCCATTAGGATCGCCACATTCGGCGCTGCCGCTGCCACCACCGCCGCCGCCGCCCGAAAAACTCGCGCAGCACAGGTCGGTTCCGGAGCAGTCTTCGGCACCGTCACACGTGATCGGGTTGCCCTTGCATGCGTCCGAGGCGGTGCATGTCTGACTGACGCCTCCGCCGCCTCCGCCGCCACCGCCCGTCTGGGTGACGCAGCAAATTTGTCCGCCAGTGCACGTCATGTCGCCACACGTGATGCCGCCCGCGCTGCCGCCGTCTACGCTTGGGTTGTTAGCCGCGTCGGCGCTACCGGGCGCAGCGTCAATGCTGTTAGAGCTGCCGTCGACCTGAGAGTTGATGTCAGCGTCGATCGTCTGCGAGGCGTCGATGTCGCCGCCTGGGTTGACGCTGTCGCCACATCCGGTGGCCAGTACGATCGCGAGTGCAAAGCTAAGTGTCGAAAATTTCAAGGTGATCCTCCAAGCTAAATAGGCGAATGCTTCTCCTACCTAAGTGGAGCTAGCTCCGTGAATCGGCTCACTAGGACGTTGGTGGTGAATCCGTGGTGCGCGCCAGCATGACGGCGGACCAGGCGCCCAGGGCTGCGAGACATGCGGCGACACCGAAGGCCCAGTGGAATGCGTTCTGGCTAGTCTCGCCACCCGCCATGGCGACGACTGCAAGCATGACGGCCATGCCCAACGAGACGGAGACCGACGAAGTCACGCTGAGAAAACCCGACGTCGTTCCCAGTTCGCTGATGTCTGAATTGGACGTGACTACCGTGCTCGTCGCGGTGGCCCCCGTGCCGAGTCCAACGCCCATTGCGATGAGTGCGAACAACAAGAACACATATGGCGAGCTGGGCACGAACAACGCGAGATAGCCGACGCCAAGAGTCAGCGTAAACGAGCCGACGACGGCCAGGCGCTTGGGTCCGAAGCGCACCGCCAACCAACCGGCGGCTGGTCCTGCAAGTCCCATCGCGATTGGCCGTGGCGACAGCGCGAGAGCTACCGCGGCAGCTCCCCATCCACCGACCTCCATCAAAAGAACGGGCAAAATGATGAAGCTGCCCATGTACGCGGCGCTGAGAAAACTCCGATTGAGGATCGCCCAGCGAATCGCGGGAATCTTGAGCAGCTTGACCGGAAGGATCGGCACCTCGGCGCGCCGCTGCACGACGACGAACCAGGGTGCCGTGACTGCTGCCAGCAAGCCGCAGCCGATGGTCGGCCACGAGGTCCAACCCCAGGACGTACCTCGGTTGATGACGAGCAAGAAACCGAAGATCGCGGCACCGCCGAGGATGGCTCCCTCAATGTCGAATCTTCCGGTGCGCGGCTCGCGGGTTTCGCGAAACACGATCGCGCCGAGGATGAACGCGGCGCACGTGAACGGTAGCTGCCCGTAGAACAGCCAGCGCCACGATAGGTGTTCGACCGCGAAGCCGCCGATGAGCACGCCGGCGGCAGGAGCGAGGGCGGTCACGCTGGTCCACCAACCCAGGGGCATGCTTTGTTCTTTGGGATCGTATTCCGCGACGGCGATGGCGAGGCCAGCCGGTAGTGCGAACGCGGTGCCCACGCCGGTCATCACCCGCGCGCCGATCAGAACGGGTAGCGACCACGCCAGCGCCGAACCAATGATACCCAGGGTTGCCACGGCGAAGCCGACGAGCCACATTCGCTTGCGCCCGTAGCGGTCCGCCGCGCGACCGGTCGATGGCGCGGCGAGTGCCGAAATCACGATGGGGGCCAACAGAACCCACGCTGTGTCGGCGACGGATTGTTTCAGGTCCAGCGCGATCGCCGGGATCGCGATGGTCAGGATGGTGATCGTCATGGACGACGCAAACGCGCCCACAAGGACGACCATGACGATGAAGGCGCGTGAGTATTTGCGTGGAGCCACGAGGGAGCTACGCGTCGGGCGAGCGCAGCGTAATGTCGACCATCAGATCGTTGGCGACTTCTTCCAGTGCGGTGCGCAGCGCCTCCATGTCAGTGGACGGCGGGCTGGTCAGGGTCGCGATCATCTTGAACAGGTCACCGCCACCCATGGGCGCTGCGTCGCAATCGGTGCGCATCTCCTCTACGTTGATCTCTCTGGCGGCTAGTACGTGAGAGATATCGTGGATGATGCCAGGGTGATCCGTGCCCATCAGTTCGAGGGAGAAGGTGTCGCGCTGTGAGTCGTCGGCCGCTGTGTCGGTGGGCTGAATGACCACGTGCATTCCGCTGGCGTCGGCCAACTCGGCGATGGCCGCTTCCAGGTCCGCCACCCTTGCTGCATCCACGCTGACGAGCAATATGCCGGCGAAGCGGCCGCCCAGGCGTGCCATGCGGCTCGACTCCCAGTTGGCATCGAACTTCACGATGGTTTTGGACAGCTGATCCACGAGGCCAGGGCGGTCCTCGCTAATGACGGTCAGGACTAGGTTGGATTTCACGTTGGTCGAAGGGTAACCCGGGCCAGCGCCCCGGACCAGCCTTGAAGTCACGGCAGGACGGCGGCGATCTTGGTCGCGATGGCAATGAGCCCGGTACTGTAGTCCGCGTCGCAGATACTCGAAATCGACGAGTTGGGAGCGAAGCCGTCCACAACAGTCTGAAGCCGAATCGGCGGAACCGCGGAGCCGCTTGTGCTCGTGCACGATGGCTGTAGCTGCGGGTTCCCTGAGCTGGCGTTGATGGCGACGTTCACTGGCGTTGGCGTGCCCATGATCGCGCCGACGACCACGCGGTTCGGGTCGGCCTTGAGCGCCTGAAGGAAACTAACGTACTGGGCGACTGCGAACATATACGGCGAGTCCTCGCGGGACGTGCAGCTGGTTCGAGGGCCAGGGACCCGTGGTGTGTCGGGGTTGCACACGACACCGAACTCGAAGCAGCGGAAAGACGACAGCGGACCGAGCGGGGCGTCGATGGAGTCCTGGCTGGTGTCGAACATGTCAGTGTTTTCCGTCGAGCAATCGTCTTCGTCGGTGACGAAGATGACCGCGAGTGCCGCGTCCGCTCTCAGAAATCCCTGGTTACCCGGGTTGCTACCGTTCAGCGCGCGGCGCATGGACTCCAGCGGTTGCTCGAAACCACAGCCGTTGATCCCCAGGGGGGCGATGCACTGGAACGTGTTGCTCAGAGTCCCGGTGTAGTTGGTATTGCGTGAGCCATCGGGGTTCACGGTGTCTTTGATGAACGCGTCGGTCGGCGCCGTGCATCCCGCCGAGCGGGGGACTGCCTGAAGTGTGCCGTTGTCGCCGTTGCCGCTGCAGCCAGAGATGTTGAACGGGCCGCCGCCAAGGTCGGTGGATACGATGCCAATGTGCAAGCTCGGCAATCCACCAACGACGCTGCTGAGCACGTTGGCGAAGGAGCTGAAGCCATTCAGTAGCGCCGTCTGTTCTTCTGCCATGGAGCCGCTGTTGTCGATGACGAACAACACATCGACTGCGCCCATCTCGCCGGAAAAGGCGTCTGGGGTGCTGGCATCGACGACTGTCGCATCCGGGACTCGTGCATCGCCGGGCATTCCGTCCACACCATTTACCGGCGCGTCGGCTGCGCCGCCATCGCTCGCCGGCTGCACGCTGTCGCCGCACGCTACCACCACCATCAACACACTCAGCCAAGTCAATCTAGTCATGCGTACCCTCGTTAAGTCGAGTCGCACTCTAACACCTCGGCCACCGGCAACAGGTGGCAAAAAACTGGCTCGCGGTTATGCCGGCGGACGCGACATGATCGTTTGGATCTCGGCGCGGTCTTCCTGTGAAGGCAAACCCCAAGTTTGCTCATACTTGAACGCGTCCGCGGCGGTGGTGGCGCCAAAGCGATCGTCGAGAAGCTCGAGGTGTTGCATGGATATCAGCGACGGATGTGGCAAACCGCACGCGTGACTGAGTTGGAGTAGCTCTTTGCGCATCTGAACCACGTAGTTGGCCAGTCGCGCACCCTTGGATGTTGGGTCCAGGCCACGCATGAGCCATCTGCTCTGAGTGGCAACGCCGGTGGGGCAATGGCCGGTCTCGCATTTCTGGGCTTGAATGCAGCCGATGGCCAGCATGGCTTCGCGACCGACCGCGATCATGTCGCAGCCCAGGGCAAAGGCGAGCAACGCGGTGTCGGGGAAGCCCAGACGACCGGCGCCGACGAACACCACTTTTTCGTGCATGTCGTGGGCGGCGAACTCTCTATAGACTCGAGCCATGGCCACTTTGAAGGGCAGGGCCACGTGGTCGGTGAACGCCAGGGGACCGGCGCCGGTACCACCTTCGCCGCCATCGATTGCAATGAAGTCGACCCCACGCTCGGTGGTCGACATTTGTTTGGCGAGGTCAGTCCAGAACTGTGTTTCACCGACGGCGGACTTGATTCCCACGGGCAGGCCGGTGGCGTCGGCGATGCGTTCGATGAAGTCGAGCATGCTGTCTACATCGTTGAACTCGGCGTGACTCGATGGACTTGCGCAGTCTTCGCCCAGCGGGATGCCGCGAATCGCCGCGATCTCTTTGGTGACTTTTGCGCCTGGCAGCAAGCCGCCCATGCCGGGCTTGGCTCCCTGGCTGAGCTTGACCTCGATAGCGCGGACTTTGTTGCTTCCGCACATGTCTATGAGCCGGTCCATGCTGAATTTTCCGTCGGCGTCGCGACAGCCGAAGTACCCCGTGCCTATCTGCCAGATCAGTTCGCCGCCGAGTTGGTGATAGGGCGAGACGCCGCCTTCGCCGGTGTTGTGTAAACAGTCCGCCTCGGCGCTGCCGAGATTGAGGGCCTCGATGGCGCGGGCACTGAGCGAGCCGTAGCTCATTCCCGAAATGTTGACGACCGAGCTCGGTCGAAACGCTTTGGCTCGGCCGCGATGGGCGCCAAGTACTTTTGCGCACGGCACCCGATAGCCAGCGTCTCTTTGCGCGGGGCCAGGTTGGGGCAGGGGAAACGCGGCGTGCTTGATGATGAGATAGTTGGGAGACGACTCGAGGTCGTTGTCCGTGCCGAAGCCGAAATAGTTGTTCTGCTTCTTCGCCGATGAGTAGATCCAGCGGCGTTGATCTCGGCTGAACGGTCGCTCTTCGTTGTTGTTGGTGACGATGTACTGGCGTAGTTCAGGGCCGATCGCCTCGAACATGTATCGGAAGTGGCCGATGACAGGGAAGTTGCGAACGATGGCGCGCTTGCGCTGGAACACGTCGTAGATGACGACGATGCCGAGAAAAATTCCGATGCCGATGAGGACCCACCAAACGACTGCCATAGGTCCCCAGTGTGAAACAGGCGGCCGCGTGTGGGCCAGTTTTGCGAATCGCGGTACCATGTCGGCAGATGGCGAAAGCAGTCGACCTCAAGTGCCCCGAGTGCGGCGCGCGCATCCATACACCGCCGCAAGGTGACGTCGCGACCTGCGACTACTGCGGCACCAAGACCCAGGTGCAACGTCGCGAGGGGGTGTTCGAACGCAAGGTGCACCTGCCTCCGCAAGTCGCCGTCCACGTGCAGAACCTGCCGGTCGCGATACAGACGCACACCAAGCGCTTCGTCGTGTTCATGCTCGTGCTGACGATCGGCCTGCCGATTGCCATCACCGGTATGGTCGGCTTCCTGGTGTGCAACCAGAAGAAGAAGGTGGCACGGACGATCGCTGCCGCCAAGGCAAAGTCGCAGGCGCGCCATAGCTGGTCGGTGCACTCGGCCGTACCAATGCTCGCCGACGTCAATGGTGACGGCGTGACCGACATCATCGGCCGTATCCGCTACTTCCGCAAAGCGCCGAACCTGGTGTACGCAGCGGTTGACGCAAAGACCGGCGCGCACATCTGGGAGAGCGCCGCGATGGCGGACAAGAATCTGTCTCAGTCGCGAGGTGCGATCGTCGGTGGCAGGTTGTTGCTGGCCGATGCGTTGGGGGCGATCACCGCGTTCAATCTCAAGGACGGTAAAGAGCTGTGGAAGGCACCGCTGGGTGAACGGGTAGATTCCATTTGCGGCGGGCCGTCCGGTACAGCGCTAGTGCGACTCAAGGACAAACGAACCAAGCAGGTATCGGTGAAAGACGGCGGTGTGACGGATGTGACTGATCCCGTTTGCAAGTGGGTACCGACTGATCGTGACGACGCGCCACCCGAGGGGATTCATTTCCCGACCAAGAGTCCAAGCAGCGGCGGCAAGAAGGTCAGCGCGCTGCCAGGAATGTCGGTGGGCAAGGTTTGGGAGCGCAGCGCTGACGGCGCGATGTTTGCGCTGGGTACGCGCAAGCCAGGTACTCGGGTGCCGATGATCGCGCGGTTCAAGATGAACGACAAACTGCCCGAGAAACCGCCGCGCTTCCGCCGAAATGGAATGTCCAGGGCCGAATATAGAGAAGCACGCCGGGCGCATAGCAAAAAGATGCGTGCGTACTACACAGCTTTGCGTGAGAGTCGCGGCACTACGTTGTGGAAGGCCGACGTACCCGGAGTCAACGCGCTGAAGGCGAGCACTGGAGCGCCGGAGCACATCGGCGTCGGGCAGACCATCCTGCTGGTGCCGTACAGCCTGCGCTCTGGCCCAATTAGAACGCGCGTCGCCGCTTTCGCCATCGCCGACGGCAAACGGCTATGGGATGTGTCGGTGCCAAAAGGCGGACCCGGCAGCAACCGGATCGAGCATCTGGGCATGAGCAAGACCCACGCGTTCGTTTCCTACGGTTCGAATCTCGCGGTGCTTCAGCTTGCCGACGGCAAGTTGATGTTCTCGCTCGGCCGCGAGTAGGTTTGTTATTACGGCTTGCGTGCGCAAGCCTTGGGCCGTGGCTTGCTTAGGCCGGGCGGACTTGGTCCGCGGCGACCCAGGCGACGTCATCGTTGCCTTCCCAGTCGACCTGATACTTGTCGCCGGTAAAGCTGACGACAACGGCCGGGTACCACTGGTCACCGTAGGCAGCGTAGACCCGAGTGCCGTTTGGGTACATCTGCGGGCTCATCTCGTTGGCCGCCGGTGGCCCGCCCATGGGGGGACCGCCAACTGCAGGCTGCACTGGCGCGGCTACGGGCTCGGGCGCTGCTGCTGGCTGACCGCCTTCGGTCCACATCATCACGTTGTCCAGTGCGAGGATGTCGAGGCCGCTGAAGTCGATGCCTTCGTTGACGACTTTGGTCGTGACCTGGGCGATGAGCAACTTAGCCGCCGGATCGATCACGGCTTCGGCGATGGAGCCGGTGCGACCGCTAGCCGCGGTCACTTCCGCGCTGATGATCGCCGCGAGCTTGTCTGAGATCAGCTGGGCCATCCCCTTCTGGAATTTGTCTACGGGAATTTCTGCTAGCTGTTCGACCAGGCGCTTGGCGTTCTTGGCCGAGATTTGTGCCTGAGCCTGAAAGCCCACCTCTTCGGCGGCCCCGCTGCCTGCACACTTGGCTCGGCATTTTCCCTGGAGCGCGATGGTGGCCGGCATGTTGAGCACGAAATACGCGTGCACGACCCGGTAGCTGGGCGAGAAGATACTGTGGACGCCAGGGCCCATAGGATCCTGCGGCTTGTCGTTGAACGTGAGGATCAGGTTCTCCCCTCCGCCGACTTCCATCTCGGCACCGCTCGGTACCGGATCGGGATAGACGTAGACCAACTGCTGGGTCGCGGAGTTCTCTCGCATGATCGGGCCGGACATGTCGGGATGATACCTCAGGCGGAAAGGATCGCGACACCGTTTGCCGACGCGGATGCGTCGGGCTACCCTGCTCGCAATGGTGTTGTCCACCAAGGGGTTGACGAAACAGTTTCGCCAACGTACTGCCGTGGACGGCCTGTCCCTAGACGTCGCTAAAGGCGATATTTACGGCTTTTTGGGGCCAAATGGGGCTGGCAAGTCGACGACCCTACGGATGATCGTCGGCCTCATCCGGCCGACTGCCGGGGACATCACCCTGCTCGGCGAGCGCCTGACTTTTTTCAATCGGAATGCACTCAGGCGGGTTGGAGCCATCGTCGAGAGCCCGTGTTTCTACATGTACCTGTCGGGCTGGGACAATTTGCGAATCCTGTCCGATCTGTCAGGTGGAGCGCCCAAGGCCCGCCTGGAGGAAGTGCTCGAGCGGGTGGGCCTGCGCGATCGAGCCGCGGATCCGGTATCGGTGTACAGCCACGGCATGAAGTCGCGGCTCGCAATCGCCTCGGCGCTCCTGCCGAAGCCCGAGCTGGTGCTGCTCGACGAACCGACCAACGGCCTGGACCCCATGGGCATCCGCGACGTGCGCGCGTTGATTCGCAGCCTGGCCAACGACGATGGACTGACCGTGTTCCTCGCCAGCCATCTGTTGTCGGAGGTGGAACAGCTGTGCAATCGAGCCGCGATTCTTACCCACGGCAAGAAGATCTACGAGGGTGAGGTGTCCGACTTGCTCGACTCGCGTCGCCATGTGCGAGTCGTGGCGACTCCAGTAGATCAGACCAAGGCCGTACTCGAAGAGTTGGCGCCGGACGCCGTGCGTCAGGATGACGAGCGGCCGGAGCAGTTCTTCGTCGTTGCCGACCAGGTGACCTCCGAAGACGTTGTTGATGCGCTCGTGGCTCGACAGTGCCGCGTCGCCGAGGTCGTCGTCGAGTTGCCTACGCTGGAAGACGTGTTCATCGAGCTGGTCGGCGAAGGGGCGAACCCATGACCACGTTCACCCTACTCAAATGGGAGATGTACAAGATCGTCCGCAGACGGTCGTCGTATATCGCGTTTGCCCTGGTGGTGTTCTTCTGCTGCGCCGTGATGATCGGTTTCGGCTATTCCAAGTGGCGCGGTCTTCGTCGCAACTCGATCGGCTTGCTCGACCCAACCGCGTACATCAACGCGAAGTTCTACGCGAACTTCATTTTGCATATCTCGTTCTTTTCGCTGCTTCCATTGTTTGCGGCCGTCATCTACGGGAGCCAGTTGGCAGGGGAGGCCAAGGACGGAACCCTGCGTAACTTGCTCGTGCGGCCGATCTCTCGGGCCAAACTCTTTGCCGTAAAGACGCTGGTCGCGTTTGGCTGGGTGCAGGTGATCCTGATTTTCCTGGTTGTTTTCTCATTGCTGTTCGGTACGTTCGTCATCGGCAGCGGCAAGATGATGGTGTTCATCTGGCAGTTCCGCAAAGCGGGCCCGTGGATCGCCGAGGGCAACGACTGGATCTGGATCATGGTGATCTCGACCATGGGCGCCGGCGTCTCGCTACTTATGATCGGTTCGTTCGCCATGATGCTGTCGGCGATCACGGACAACCCGGTGGTAGCCCATGTCGGCACTCTCGGTAGCTTCTTTATCTCCACCATCATCGCGCGCTTACCCGGACAAATGATCGCACCCGAGTTCAAAGCGATGATGCCGACGAGTCACATGAACTTTTGGCACGAGCTCACGCATTTGTTTCATCCCGATCCCGATCGCTTCGATGCGGCGAGGTTCTGGACCGACGCTGCTTGGTGCTTTGGTTACATCGGGCTGTTCCTGGCCATAGGCTTGATCGTGTTCTCACGCAAAGACGTGCAGTCGTGAACCACTCGGTCAGTCTGATCTACCTGGTCTACAACGAAGAGGCGACCCTGGCTGGCGTGCTCGACGAGGCATTGGTGTTCTGCCAGGTTCAGTTGCAGGCGGGCTGGCAGATCGTTGTCGTCGATGACGGCTCCTCCGATGGCAGTAACGCGATCGCCGCCGAGTACGCTGCCCGTGTGGACGGCATCCACCTGGTCACCCATCACCAGAACAGCGGCATGGGCGCGGCGATGGCCACAGGGGTCGCCGCCGCCAGCTCGGAGCGTTTTGTGTTCCTGTCCGCGGATGGTCAGGCACCCGTGGACGAACTACCCAGGCTGTTCGCGCTCATGGATGCCGACATCGTCGTTTCTACATACGAACGGGGTAGAGCGTTTAGCCGGTCCGTGCTGTCCGGTGGACTTCGTTTGTTCATGCGTGCAGCCGCGGGGATTCGGTTCGAACTCGAGGGCTTGTACGTATTCCCCACCGATGTCGCTCAGCGGTTGGCGCCCCTCATCGAGGCGGACACGTTCTTCTTCAGCTTCGAACTCATCGACCGGGGATTGGCCGAAGGGCTGACTATCGCGCACACCACCATGGCCTACCGACAGCGAGAGGCCGGGGCATCGAAGGTCGCGAATCTGCGCCGGGTACGTCGTGTCGCGGGCGAGGTGTGGCGCTACTCGCGACGAAAGCGTAAATCCTAAGCGACGAGCAACGCGTGGGTGGTTTCAGGGAAGCGAACTACTGTAAGCCCGCGTCGCGTCGCTAGCTCATCTACGGCGAGACGGATGCCGGTGAACGGTTCGGGCGCTGCGCTCGGTAGCGGTAGCTCGGCGATGTCTTGCCAGTAGTCGTGGAACAGAATCATGCCGCCGGGGGTGAGCCGGGGGAAGAAGAACTCGCAACACTGGACGGCGGGCTCGTACAGATCGCAGTCGACGTAAACGAAACAAAACTGCCGATCGGCGATGGCAGCAAACGTGTCGGCAAACAGGCCAGCGTGAATGTGCACCTGGGAGAATCTGGCGAACAGTTGGCGCACGTCGGCGACGGACACGTCGGCGAACTCGCCGGCGCGGGAAGCCGGGTCCTGGTCTGCCAGTTCGGGCAGTCCAGCGAAGCTGTCGAGTAGGTGATAGTCGCGCTCGCCCAGTTGGTCGTGGACCATGCTGACGGTCATAAACGCGCTGCCGCCCTTGTACACACCGGCCTCGGCAATATCGCCCGCGTTGTTTGAGCCGCTGGCGAGTTGATGGCGCAGCAGCTGCTGCATCAGCCAGGTGCCGGCGATGGACGACCGGTTGTCCAAAGGGGACGACAGGGCCAGGTTGCGTGACTTGCGGAATAATTCCGGGTCAGGGGCTATGCCGACCGCCGTGCGCAGCTGCTCGGCCATTGGCTCATAGTGAAGAGTCGAACAATCCGTAAAGTGCGTGTTCGGGCGCAGGCCAAGCTTGGTGAGCTGACGAAAGATCGCCGTAACCGCGCGGGTCGCGTAGGCGAACACGATGACAAACACGTCGTCGGCGTCGTTGTCCGCCAGCCAGGACTCGATGTGGCCGGGATGATAGATCGGCGCGCCTGCCAGGCTCTCGCCATGGAGTGCCGGATTGCCGTCGACGAAGAACGCCGGACGAATCTCCGTCCCGGCCATCGTCGACACTGCCGCGACGCTGGCGCCGAATCCAATGACGGTCTTATTGGCGAGCTGTTGTGCGGCGGCCATTCAGGGCGAAGGCTTGGCCGCCGTGAATCGGCCATCGTTTTCAATGGTGACTGCACTGGCGCCGAAGTCAGCATTAGATAGCCGGCGTAGCACCGGAATGACACGCCCGCGCGGGTCGGGCGTGGTGCCCTTTACCTGGCTTTGTTTCGTCGGCCGGATCACACCGGAGATGAACTTGCCCTCGTTGCTCACCTTCGCCTCGAGGATGTACGCGATGCCATATTGGCCGGACATGATGAAACTGTGGGTGGCGAAGTTGCCCAGGGAATAGGCGATCAGGCGATCTTTGTAGACCTCCATGCCGCGCACGACATGGGGACCGTGGCCGATAACCAGGTCCGCCCCGGCATCGATCACGGCGCGCGCGAACTTGCGCAGGTCGCCACGGTTCTCGCGCAGGTAGTACTCGGTTCCGTGGGGAACGCGCTGGGCCCGTCTGCCCTCGGCGCCGCCGTGAAACGAGACCATGAGGATCTGGTAGCGGGCGGCGGCGGCCTTCACTACTTTTACCGCGTCGTCGATCTTGCGCAGGTCGTGGGAGTGCCAGGCGGTCGCGAACGCCAACATGCCCACCTTGACGCCTTTGACCGTTCGCTCGGCAATGGTGCCCGGTGCGCTCGCGTGGGCAATGCCGAGTTTGGTCAGGCAGGACTTCGTCGACTCGCGCCCCTGGAGGCCAAAGTCCATTGCGTGGTTATTCGACAGACTCAACATATCGAAGCCCGCGTCGGCGAGATATTGGCCGTAACGGGTGGGCATGCGGAACGCGTAACAGGTCTTTCGCTTGCCTGGGCGCTTACGCATGCGGGCACACTTCGCGCTGCGCCCGCCGTCGATCATGGGGCCTTCGAGATTTCCGAACGTGACATCTGCTGCGCTCAGCGTTTTTTTTACGCCTTCGAGCACCCGGCTGCCGTCGTGTGGCGGGAGTCGCTTGCCCCGAGGAAACGTCGACCCGAGCATGATGTCGCCGACAGCGGCGATGGTCAGCGCCTTCGCCATTGGCGGAAGCAGCGGCTTCTTTGGCTTCACCGGGTAGGAAATACTCGCGGCGACCCGCACTTTTTCCGGAGGGATCTTCGCTGTGGATTCAGTTTTGGAACGTGGGTGGATTTTCGGCGGCGATTTAGTGGTTGTGCCATGTGCTGGATGCACGTCGGACGCGCTGGCGCTGGTCGACTTAGTGCGCTTGTGAACGCTACTGCCGCCGCATGCAACCAACGTCATGACGGCGATCGTCATCGCTAGTGTGCGCATGGGCCAGCCTACCATCGTGGTAGATGTCGCGCCATGTCCTACACGTGGCTCACACGGATGCGGCGAAACAGGGAAGTTCAGGATATAGTGTAGCTATGGGGCTCGTGGGGGAGCTACTACAGGAGACGTATCGCATTGGAGATCTGCTCGGCTCGGGCGGCATGGGGGATGTGTACGCCGCGAGTCACACGCGACTCAACCGTCGGTTCGCGGTCAAGATTCTCCATACTCGTTTCGCCAAAAACGAGGAAGCGTACAACCGGTTCCGTCGCGAAGCTCAGATCACCAGCGAGCTCGGTCACCCGCACATTGTTGAAGTCATCGACTTCAACCTGATGCAGGACGGCTCGCCTTACATCGTCATGGAGTACCTCGAAGGTGAGGACCTCGAGATCCGATTGCAGGCGGCCAAGCGTTTGGATGTGGCGACCACGGTACACATCGTTCGCCAACTCGGCTCGGCCCTCGCGGCGGCTCACAAGAAGCAGATCGTTCACCGTGATCTGAAGCCGCAAAATGTATTCGTCAGTCACGTGGAAGAGGACAACTGGTACATCAAGATTCTCGATTTTGGCATCTCGAAGATTCGCGGTTCCACGAGCATCGTCACCCAGGACAAGGCGCTGCTGGGCACTCCGAACTACATGTCGCCAGAGCAAGCCGAAGGTAAGACCGACCTGGTCGACCATCGCACTGACCAGTTCGCTCTTGGCACCATGGTCTACGAGATGATCAGTGGAACGAACCCGTTCGACGCCGAGTCGATTCCCAGCATCATGTATCACGTGGTTCACACGGAGCCGAAACCGCTGCACGAGCTCGTGCCGGAAATCTCGCCCGCGTTCGGCCTGGCCGTGGGACGGGCGATGTCCAAGAAGCCGCAGCATCGATTCGCGGGTATTCGCGAGTTCGTGCGCGTCCTGCGCGGTCTCCCCGAGAGCCTGGACACCGGCCCCATCGCTATCACGACCACGGCCGTATCCAAGAGTCCTGGCCCACCTCGCGGAATCGCGACCGCGCAGACCGTCGCCACCAATAGCGGCATGACGCCAACTCCGGCCAGCTACGAATCTCAACACCCCGCGACACCGGACAACGTGGTGCAGTTCCCGAGCGGCGCGCCGTCAACTCGCGATATCGGCGCCCCCCAAGCGGCACCGCATGTGCCTTCGGGCGCCATGGCCGCTGCCGTGGCACCGGGCGATTCGATTATGGCGGCGTCAGCTGAATCAATAATGCAGGCGCCGCCGGCCAAGGACGGGCTGATCAAGTACGCCGGTCTTGGTTTGCTCGGCATCGGTGCCGCCGTTGTCTCGTTCCTGCTGGTCGGTGGTAGCGGCGGCGACAGCAAGGACAAGGCGGAGAAGCCGGACAATAAGCCCACTGCGGACCAGACACAGCCCGCGGGGAAAACGCCAGCGGCCGTGCCGGATACGACGCCGAAGACTACGCCCGACACCAAGCCCGCAGAGATCATCGTAGCGTTCAACGTGACTCCCAAGGCGGACCGGATTCTCGTCGATGGCAAGTTGATTACCGGTGACGAAACGACCCTGCCCGCCGATGGCAGGGAACACAAGGTGCGCTTCGAAAAGGCGAACTACGAGCCCAAGGAGCAGACCTTCGAAGCGACGGAAAAGCAGACCATCTCCGTCGAGTTGCGAAAGCTGAAAGCCAAGCGGACCGTGCGACGCAACACGCGGCGCGCAAACCGCGCCAAGCGGCGGGCTGCGCGAAAAGCCCGCAAGCGAACGAAGACAAAGACCAGAACGACGACCAAGAAGAAGAAGAGCAAGTTCCTGCTCGACCTGGACTAGCAACGAAACGGCGCTTTGAGCGGCGGCAACGCACTACTTAGACCAGCCTGGACGATGAGAATACTGACGACTCTTGGAACTGCCGCGTGCGCGGTGCTGCTGGCCAACACGGGTTGTGGTACCAAGCACATCGAGGACTGCGATGGCGGTCTACTGGTATCTGTCACCGCTCCTAGTGCTACCTTGAGCGACGGCAACACTCTCTGGGTGCAAGTGACCGTTGACCGCGGTCTCCCTGGCGGTGGCGGCGGCAGCCAGGACCACAGCTGGCCCGTCTCTCGCCTGGGCCCGGATGGCACGGGCACGCTGTTGCTCAACTTCGGCTTGCTCGAAAGCGCGACAATCAGCGCCGTGGCCGAAGTACGCGACAGCAGCAACAACGTGCTTGCCACTGCCGTGGGAGCGATCACAATGGCGCCGGCGACGACCGGTTGTAGTGCTCTGGACCTCATGCTCACGGCCGATGGCGTCGATGGTGGCGCCGGTACTCCCGATGGTGGTGTCGATGCCGCAACCACCGACGCTCCGTTCGGTACTCCCGACGCAAACGTCGATGGCTCACCGCCACCAATCGACGGCTCGCCACCCATCGATGCTCCTCCGGGCACGCCGGACGCAAACGTAGACGCGTTCGTTCCCCCCGACGACGCCTCCGTTCCAATGGACGGACCGGTCATCATCAATATGGACGGCGGAACCGGCGGCGACATGGACTTCGACGGCTATCCGGACACCACGGACAACTGTCCCGGTGATTGGCAGGCGAACCAGTACGACGATGACCTCGACGGTGTCGGCGACGTTTGCGACAACTGTCCGGGCACGCACAACACGTCCCAGGGCGATCTGGACTTCGATGACGTAGGCGACCTCTGCGATCCGCATCCGAATCCGGCTTCGCCCGACTGGGATTGGATCGATACGATTGTTCGCTTCGAACCGTTCCTGGACAACACTGTGTTCTCGGATCCCACGCTGCAGAGCAATGGCACCTGGGTGGTCACCAACTCGGAGCTGCGGTCCACCAACGCGACCAGTGACTCGGCGTTCATTATCGATAACTTTGGCACCGCGACCGGCTCGGTCGTCGTCCGCACGTCGATGCGCGCCACATCGACCATGGGCGGCCCGGGATCGAACGTTACTTTCACGAACGGGGCGGACGCTCTTGGCCCAGGCGGCGGTGGCTTCTTCTGCAGCATGATTCCCGAGCCGCCAGGCAGTGAGAAGCTCGATCTGATCCAGAACTGGACCATGATGCTCATGGGCACGAACTCGGCGTCGGTGTTTCCGAACCAGTGGTACGACGGAGTGCTGAGGGCCGCCTACGAGGATGTCGGCGGTACCACGGACGTCAGTTGCAACGTCGGCACCGGCTTTGTGAACGGCACCGATACTGCGAACTTCACCGGGGACTATGTTGGTTTCCACACACGGACCACAACCGCCTCGTTCCGGTTCATCACGGTCATCGAGAGCGAATTCATAGGTGTGCCATGAGAGCGGCTGTACTGGCGATCGTTGCGGCTTCGGCTATCGTGTTCGTTGGCTCCACTGCCAGCGCACAGACCCCTGACCCAAAGGCAAAGGGCCAGGCGACCAAGCTTGTGCGCGAGGCGGCGCAGCTCTACCAAGACGGCGACCGGCTAGCGGCTGTCCGCAAGTTCGAGGCGGCGTACAAGGTCTATCCGTCCGCTGCGATTCTGTACAACCTGGGCACGGCATATCGTGGAGTCGGTCGCAACGCCCTGGCACATCGCACGTTGACCAAGTTTCTTCGCGTCGCCAAGAAAGTGTCGGCGAAACGCAAAGCATCGGTACAGCAGACCCTGAGCAACCTGCAGACGGTAGTCGGACGCGTCAAGGTGAACGTCGCTGGAGCCGGGATGCGGGTGCTCATCGACGGCGACTTCATCGGCCTGTCGCCCATTGCCGATGCTGTAGCCGTTCCACCCGGCGTGCACCTGGTGAGCCTCGAGCGAAATGGTAAGGAACTAGCGAAGAAAACGGTGGCCGCCGGAACCGGCGCCCAGGTCGAAGTGAAGTTCTTCGCCATCGCGACGACGACGAAACTACCGGTCGATACCAAGAAGCCAATTACCGGCGTGCCCACGCCAACGGATGCGGCCAAACGCGTCGGCGATCCGGATCCACTCACGACCACGAAAAAGTCGGAGTCGAAACCGATCTTCGCCAAGTGGTGGTTCTGGACCGCGGTGGGCGCTGTCGTCCTCGCCGGGACGGCGGTAGCGTTGGGCAGCGGCGGTACCGTGAACGACGTCGATCCCAGCCTGGGGCAGTTCGACTTCGGTCAGTTCTGAAACTGCTCGCAAACTCACCCAGTTAGCGCCGAGAACCGGTTTTGTTATGCCTGGCGTGGTCCTCCGCCTTCCATTAGACTGCGTCGATGGTCGAGCAGTGGCGAAAGCTTACGGCGCAGTACCGCGCCTGGCAGGATCGTCGCGCCAATGGTCGCGAGCGTATCGTCGTCGCCAATCCGGCGTCGGCCGGGATCCTGCTCTGGACTGTCCGGCTGTACGCGTTTGCGTTCATCATCCTGGCCATGGTTGTCAGCATCTCTAGCATCGATGTCTATGACGACGTGCAGACCGAGGCTGGTGCTGCGCCACGGCTCGAGACCTACGCTAAGAAGATCATTCCCAAGGTTACCCGGGTCTATGCCAACGACGGCACGCTGCTCGCCCGCTACGTTAAAGAGTGGCGCGAATTCTTGCCGTTGGATCAGATACCAAAGCGGCTGATCGACGCGTTCCTGGCGGTGGAAGATCATCGCTTCTTCGAGCATCACGGCATTTACGTGCGGGGCATCTTGCGCGCTGCTTGGCGCAACGTGACCGCCGGCGACTGGGTGCAGGGCGGCTCGACCATCACCCAGCAGGTCGCCAAACAATTCATGAAGCGTCGCAAGACACTGCGCAGCAAGGCCATCGAGGCGGTGGTGGCGCGTCGTATCGAAGCCAGTTACAGCAAACAGGAAATCCTGTCGGTCTACCTCAACCACATCTTTCTCGGCGCTGGCGCCCACGGGGTTCAGGCGGCTGCCAAGCGTTACTTCTCCAAGCACGTGAAGCAGCTCAACCTCGCTGAAGCGGCGCTGCTGGCCGGTTTGGCCCAGGCACCGTCAGCGTACTCGCCCCTCTCTAGACGGGCGAAGGCGCGCACTCGGGCGCGGAAACGCCGCGATTCGGTTCTCGACAAGATGGCCCGGCACGGCTTCGTTAGCCAGGCAGAGGCCGACAAGTGGAAGGCGACGGCCATCAAGCTCAAGCCGTTCCGCACCCAGTCGATGACCGGCCGGCACCCGTACTACGCCGAGCATGTGCGGCGCTATCTGCTCAAGAAGTACAAGAAGAAGCGCGTGTTTCGGGACGGCCTGACGGTTGAGACAGCCGTGCAGCCGTTCCTGGATCGGGTCGCATACGAAAACGTCGACTTCAACGCGCGCAAGCAAGACAAGCGTCAGGGATGGCGCGGCCCCGTGGCCTCGGTCCAGGGCGATCAACGAGGCTTGTTTCTATCCCGCATGAAGCACGCCTATGGCGACAAACCGTTGGTGGTTGGTAAGCGCTACCTGGCGCTGGTCGAAGAAGTCGATCGCAGACGTGCGCGAGTGCGCGTTGGTGAGCGCTTGTACAAGTTGCGACGCAAGCGCATGGCGTGGGCGCACCGCTGGTCCATTAAGGACTACGCCAACGACAAGGAGACCTACAACGTCAAGAAGGCGCTGAAGGTCGGTGACATCGTCTGGGTATCGAAGCCGGTCACTTCCATCGGCAAGTTCGCCGACTGGGACGTCGAGTACATCAAGAAGAAGAAGAAGGACGGTACCGAGGGCAAGAAGAAGCCCGAGGCGATGTGGAAGGAGCCCAAGCAGCTAAAGATCGATGACGATCAGGTGCAGCTAGAGCAGACTCCGCATCCTCAAGCGTCGTTGCTGTCCTTCGACTATCACACCGGGTACGTGATGGCGATGGTCGGTGGCAACGACTACGCACGCAGCCAGTTCAATCGAGCGATTCAAGCGTGCCGCCAGCCGGGCTCTACGTACAAGCCCATTTACTACGCGCTAGGCCTCAATGACGGGTTTTCGTATCACAGCGAGCTCAACGACAAGGCTAAGACCGAAGACGTAGACGAAGACGGCAAAGAGTGGACGCCAAAGAACCTGGAGGGCGAGGGGGCAGAAGAGAAAACTGCGAGCCTGCAGATTTCGCTCATCTGGTCCAAGAACGTGCCGTCGGTCGACCTGTTCAAGCAACTCGGTGGCGCCGCCGTGGAGAAATGGGCTCGCGCTCTCGGTTTCACGTCCAAGATCATTCCCGACAAGGCGTTGGCGCTGGGCGCATCGTGTACGTACATGCACGAGTTGGCGCGAGCGTTCGCTATCTTTGCGCGCAACGGTCGCTGGCTCGACCTCGTGTTCGTACGCCGAATCCTTGATCACAAAGGCAACGTGATCGAAGACAACACTCACCCACGGGATCCCATGCTCGATGCCGGGTCGCGTCTGGATCGGCTAGCGGCTGTGGCGGGACGCAAGGAACGCCAGGCTGTGCCGGCACGAGCAGCGTATTTGATCACTAAACTGCTACGCAAAGTCGTCTCTCACGGGCACGCGGGCAATATCCGCAAACAGAAGATCATCGCCGCCGGAAAAACGGGAACCTCGTCCGCAACGATGGACACCTGGTTCGTCGGCTTTACCGATCGCTGGGTGACCACGACCTGGCTCGGCGACGACGAGCGCGTGCGTCCTCTTGGCGCCCAAGATGCCGCGTACTTCACGACTCTGCCGTTTTGGGGGCGCTTCATGTACGAGGCGCTCAATGGCAGACCGACCAAGTCGCTGCCGGTCGCAGTGCCACCCGGCGTACGCGAAGACGACGTCGGTGACAAACGGCGCCGCCGCAAGAGCAAGAAGAAGCGCAAGAAGCGCAAGAAGAAGAAAGCCTCGGAAGAGGCGTGAGCTTCGCGCGGTAGCTGCTAGTTCCCTAGACGCACTGCTTGAGCACGTCTGCCAGGCGCCGGTATTGGGCCTCGGTGTTGTACAGCTGGGCTGACACGCGCACGTAGCGCTTTGGAGCTTGCGGCCAGTACATGACCGGCACCTCGATTTGATGTTCGTCGCGGAGCACCCAGTGCAGCGGATCCATCGACGCATCGCGCGCCGTGTCGGCGGGGCCATCGGGAAGTGCGACCGCGGCCATGGACCCCAACATGGAATCAGGGCAGGGAGGCTCCACTTCCAGGGCCTGACACAAGATGTTTCGTGCGCGCACGGCGAGCTCGTGGTTGTGCTTGCGCACGGCAGGCCAACCGCCGTCGACGAGTGAACCGACGTAGTGGATCACGTCAGGCAGGCACGCGTGTCCGGTTGGATCCGACGTGCCTTGCCAATCGAACTCGGCGTGAAAACGCACTCCGGGCGCGGGGGCGTTGGCGCCGTGACTGATCACCGTGGGGCGGACCCCAGCCTGGCGGTCGGCACGTACGTGGAGGAACGCCACACCTTTGGGCGCACACATCCACTTGTGACAATTGCCGGTGTAGTAGGCAGCAGCAAGGCTATCCAGGTCCAGGTCGAGCATGCCCGGGGCGTGGGCGCCATCGACAAGGGTGTCGACACCGCGTTCCGCCAGGCGCGCGACTATTTGCTGCACCGGCATCACGACTCCGGTTGGACTGCTCACGTGATAGAGCAGCGCGAGCCGTGTGCGGTCGCTGGCAGCGGCCATCACCGTGTCGACGATGTGTTCGGCAGAGGCGATGGGAAATCCGAGATCGGCGACAACGATCTTGGCGCCACTTCGTTCCGCGACGAACTCGAGGGCGTTCTGCACCGCGTTGTACTCGTGTGTCGTCGTGAGTAGCTCGTCGCCGGGCTCTAGTCGCAGTGACCGCAGTACGGCATTGACCCCGGTGGTGGCGTTGGTAACAAAGCCAATGTCGTCAGCCTGAGCACCCAGGAAACCGCCAAGGGCAGACTTGGCCTCGGCGATCAGTCCGCTGAGTTCCTGCTCCATGAAACGCACCGGCTCGGCCTCGAGTCGTTGGCGCAAGCGCGTCTGTTCTTCGAGAATCGCGCGCGGGGTCGCGCCAAACGATCCGTGGTTGAGGAACGTGATGTCCGGGTCCAGAGTCCAGTGACCAGCCAGTGGTGAATAGGTCATCGGCGAAGGCTATCAAGAAACCTGAGGTAAGAAACTGGCCCACCTGTACCTACATGTGTAGCTTAGAACTACACGGGGGCATAATGGTGAGAAGTCGTTGGTATTTCGCGGTGTTAGTTGTTGGTCTGGCTGTAGCAGTCGGATGGTCGGTCAAGGCGGAAGCCAAGCGATTCACCAAGAAGAAACGCCGGATTGTGTCCATTGTGGTCAAAGACGGCGACAGCTTGTGGCGCCTGGCCAAACGTCATCGCTGCAGCGTGAAACGCCTCCAGCGCCTCAACAAGATCACCGGCTCGGCGATCTACTCGGGCCAGCGTCTTCGCGTACCGACGCGCAAGCCGCGCACCCTGTTTCGTGCGTTTCGGCCAATTCGCGGCCAGAGCGTTGGCGGGCCACGCTCGGGGCGTCTACGTCGTGGCGTGCGCCTTCCGCCGGGCCAGGGCTACCACCTGCGAAGGCCGTATCGCGCCTGGGGAGCGTCTCACACGGTGTTTTACGTGCGCCAGGCAATCGCCGCGGTCCGCAGGAAGTTCCCCAAGATCCACCGGCTCGCCATCGGCGATTTGTCGGCGAAGCATGGCGGCAGGCTGGGCGGGCACAAGTCACATCAGTCCGGGCGCGATGTCGACCTGGGCCTCTACTTCAAGCGCAGGCCGCGCTACTACCCGAAGTCGTTCATCAAGGCCCAGCCGCAGAAGCTTCACTTCGCCGCTACGTGGACTTTGATCAAAGCGTTGCTCGCGTCATCGAATAAACCGGGTGGGGTCCAACGTATATATATGAACTACAATGTTCAGCGCATGTTCTATAGCTGGGCGCGCAAGCGGGGGATATCGCGGCGCCAGCTTGGACGAGTCTTTCAATATCCCCGAGGTCGCCACGCCAGTGGAGCAGTCGTGCGTCATTGGCGCGGACACGACGCGCACATCCACGTGCGCTTCAAATGCCCGGTGGGCGACGACAACTGTTACCTCTAACCCCGCCACGTTAGCCGCTGGCTTGCACCGCGGGATCCATCGGGCCAGTATAACGCCATGAATCGCCGTGACTTCGTCAAGCTGAGCGCACTGGCAGGAGCGTCTCTGGTCACCACACCTGCTTGGGCCCGTCGGCGTCGGCGATACAAGCCCGGCGACGTGCGTGGGCCGCGCTTCCAAGCGCCCAAGCAACCGCTGACGTTGCCCACGTGGAAGTACGGTGGCAACAGCTTCGGCAGCGACACCATGCTGATGTTCCGCGGCAACAGCGCACATACGTTCTACGGCACCGGTCCCATCCCGAGCAAGCTGCGCGTCAAGTGGCGCCATCGCCAGGAAGACTTCCCCACGCTACTGCGCGGCAAGAAGAAGAACTGGCAGGGCACGGGCTGGACCGGCCAGCCCAGTAAGATCGGCAACTACGTGTTCGTCGGCTCCGTCGGTCGCAACATGTACGCGTATGAAGCGTCCACGGGGAAAGTCGTGTGGCGCTGGCGCAGCTCGCGCATGTTCAAGGGGTCGCTGTGCATCTACGACAACAAGATCTACGCGGGCAACACCGATAATCGCCTGCACTGTTTCGACGCATCGACGGGCAAGCATGTGTGGCGGTTCGACACCGGCCGCGACCTGGATTCGTCGCCCTGCGTCGTCGGCGGCAAGCTGTTCATCGCAGGCGAGAGCGGATACGCCCGCTGCATCGATCCGCAGACCGGAAAACAGATTTGGAAGACCTTCGTCGGCGGTATCGGCCCGGGCACCAAAGGCGGCTCCAACGGTTCGGAGACGTCGCCGGCTGTGGTCGACGGCGAATACTACACGGCGACCTACGACGGTAACCTGTTCTGTCTCGATGCCAAGACAGGCAAGCGCAAGTGGAAAGCCAAGACCCACGGCGACACGGACTCGTCGCCGGTGGTCAGCGGCGACATGGTGTACATCGCCGCCGAGGAAGACGCACCGCACCTATACGGATTCTCGCGCAAGACTGGTAAGCGCATCTGGAAGTACAGCAAGAACGGCGCGGGCTACTGGTCCACTGCCGCAGTTGCGAACAACCGGGTCTACATCGGCGGCGACGATGGCCGCATGCATTGCGTGGACGCCAAGACGGGCAAGAACATCTGGATGTACAAGACCCGCGCCGCCATCTGGTCATCGCCGTGTGTGGTCGACAACATGGTCGTGTTCGGAGGTATCGATCGACATCTGCATGTGGTCGACGCAAAGACCGGCAAGCTGAGTCAAAAGGTGAAAGTGCCGGGCCGCATCATCGCGACGCCGTGCATCGTCGGCGGCAACATCTGGGTCGGAACCGCTACGGGCTGGATGTACTGTTTCGGTAGCTGATCGCCGTCGCTAGCCACGCTCAGGACTTCCACGTCAGGTGCTGAGCCGCGGCTTCGAGGGGCGCCAGGTCCAGTTCGCGGCGCAGAATGATGCGCATGGCCTCGGGCGCGCCTGCTCCGTGCAGTGACTCGTGCAGGAAGTAGACGGCGCCGCTGCCGTGGGTGAGGAACTCGAGTAGGCGGAACAACGCCATGCGTTGCTCGCTGGGCACATCGGGGGAGCCGGCCATGTACTTGCGCACGTGCTTGCCGATCTCGGGATGCTCCAGGTCAGCCTGGCTGGGCAGGGTGAGCATCGCGCCACCGGCGATGTCCGCGGCGAGTCGCGCGATCTCGAACGGGAAGCGCGTGACGTTCAGCTTAGTGACGTTGGCGAGGGCGATATCCGGGGCGTAGGTGCCGGCCGGTGTCTCGAACGCTTTGGCCGCGGCGGCCACGGCGCAGGCGTACATAGTCTCGTTGAGAAACGCCATTTCGGTGAGCTTGTTGCGCACGGCGCTCTTGTCGCGCACACCGTTGGCGGTTGCGATGAGCGATGCCGCGCCGATGACAACGTCGGCGATACCCACCTTGCAGCCGCCGTAGCAGAATCGGTGAAACGAGCCGAAGTAGCGTACGAGGTCCTGGGTGTACTCGGCTTCGCCGCACAAGAACACGCGCTCGTGCGGAACGAATACGTCGTCGAAGATCATCAGGCTTTCGCAACCGCCGAAAGCCGGCAGGCCGACGTCCAGTGGCGCGTTCTCTGCACGACGTGAATCCGACGGTTGGCGCGAGAACACATGAGTCACGCCGGGGGTATCGCTGGCCACGGCGCAGGCGACGGCGTACTCGGTTTCGTTGGGCCCGCAGGTCATCGGCATGACCACGTGCTCGTGACAATGAACCGCGCTGGTCTGGTGGGCTTTGGCGCCGCGCAGGTAAATGCCGTCGGCGTCTTGCTTGACCACGCGGAGGAACAAGTCCGGGTCAGCCTGTTGTCCCGGACGCTTCGAGCGGTCGCCGCGCACGTCGGTCATGGCGCCTGACACTGCCAGGTCTTGTCGCTGGATGCGTTCGATGAACGACAGCAGACGATCGTGATACTTGGTGCCTTTGTCCAGGTCGCATTGCTTGGTCACGATCGCCAGCGCGTTGATCGCATCGAGTCCAGGGGAACGCAGGGCGCCGCGGCCTGTGGACCGACCGATTGCTCGCTCCCACTCGACGCGATCGAGTAGGTCCTGTTTAGAGCGCCACAAGATGTTCGATGCGTTGACCACCTCGTCGATGAGTGGCGACGTCTTTGTCAGTGTCGGCGCCAATGACGGGTCGAGGGCCGAGCGGTAGACTTCGGCGACGCAGTCAGCGGCTGGCTTGGCGATGGGATGATCGACGACGCTATCCATCGGTTCGCCGCGATAGAACACGTTGAGTTTTCGCTGGCGAATGCTGTCGAGATACTCGTCGGCTGTCTTCAAGGCCATGGTTTCTCCTGATGTGTCATTCGGCTGGACGGAGGCGACTGGTGTTTCCGGTAGGTTATGACGTCGTGTTGATAGATCAATGAGCCGGCAAGCGCGTTTAACCTGATCATGAGAACGATGCTGTCGCGTGTGGCTACATGGGTACTGGCGTTTGCGCTGTTGGCCACCACCGGTGCGGTCGGCTACGCCGCATCGAGTGGCAAGCGGGCTTCGATCGATGTGACCGGAGAGTACGACACGAACTGGGGCTATGTGTACCTGGAGCAGGCTGAGTTCAAAGTGTGGGGCCGCTACAAATGTTGTGGCGGTGGCTTGATCAAAGGCGTGATCAAGAAGGGCGTGCTCCACTACGAATGGACCCAGCCTGGCGCGAGTGGTCGCGGTCACTGGTTGATCAAAGGCAAGCAGCTCCGCGGTCCCTGGGGCTTCGGAAAGTCCGAGCGCGGCGGCGGCCCGTGGAACATGAAACGCAAGAATCGCAAGCAGATCCGCGTGCCAGTGAAGTGACCACCAGTTGATTTCGTCTAACGGATCTCCGATGCTTGGCGTGGGGGTTCGTTGGCAGAGTCAGACGACAGAGAGTCGGCACATACCGCGGCCATGGGCCCGGGCGGGGTCCTAACCCCCGAGGAACTCGGCGAGTTACCGACCGGTGCGGCCCCCAGTGGTGACGCGGCGGAAACCGCTAGTCAACTCGAAGCCGGGGAGCTGATCGCAGACCGGTACCGGGTCGTATCTCTATTAGGCGTCGGCGGCATGGGGGCCGTGTATCGCGCGCGTGACGAGACTCTCGACTCCGATGTCGTGCTCAAGATCATTCGGCCAGAGTTCGCGGCCAGCCCCGACCTGCTAGCCCGTTTTCAGAACGAGGCCAGGCTGGGCAAGATGATCACCCACCAGAACGTCTGTCGTTTGTACGAGTTCGTCGAGGCAGACGGCTTCTGCTTCCTCACAATGGAATACGTCGCCGGCGAGCCCCTCGACGAATGGCTAAACAAGAACAGCCCCGCGCCGATCGAGTGGACCGTTGACATACTGGGACAGGTAGCCGCCGGCCTGGCAGCGGCGCACGCCAAAGGCGTCGTGCATAGAGACTTGAAGCCAGCGAACGTGCTCATCGCCGCCGACGGCAACGCGCTGGTGCTCGATTTTGGTATTGCAAAGAAACTCGGTGGCAGCGACCTGACCCAGCAGGGGTACACCGTTGGCACCCCCGACTACATGGCGCCCGAGCAGCTCGCCGGTGGGGAGATTGACGCGCGCACGGACGTGTATGCGCTGGGCTTGCTCGCTCACCTGATGCTCGTCGGCTCCTTGCCCGGCGTTACGTTCGCGCAAACGGAGCACGGGATGCACAGACAGCGCGCGGCGCATGTGCCTTTGCGCGGGGAGCGACCCGATGTGAGCGCGGCGTTGGACCGATTAGTGTCCACGTGTTTGGAGACAGATCCTGAGCTGCGATTCCGGGATGCGCGCGCAGTCGTGGACGCACTGGGGAGGCTCGACGATGACTCCGATGTCGAAGGCTCTGAGGACACCCCGGTCACAGCGGCCGAAACAGTCGAGTCGGTGCTTCCAGGTCGCGGGACGGCTGGGCTCCAACCAAAGGTCGTTTGGCAGCGCCGTTTACCGCTGTGGATCCTGGGGCTGGTGGCTGCGGTACTTCTCGCGCGTCAATTCGGCGATTCCATCGGACCGGCCAAGATCGACGCGAGCCAGGTGAAAGCGCAGGAGGTGAGATTCGTCGTTCATAGCCTGGCAGCCAAGCAGCTCGACGCCGCTGATGCGTGGCTGTCCGCCGGCGTGCAACGACTCGTGGTCAACGAACTCCAGGACGCGTGGGGCATCCAGGCGCGGTCGAAACGGGACACCGAAAGTGACGGCGACGCGACGGTGGTTCGGGGCAGCGTAACGCGTGACGTGGCAGGACGGATAGAGCTGCGCGCGACGGTCGAGCAGGACGGAAAACAGTTCCATCTTGGCCCAGTGACGAACAACGCGCCGCGTGAGGCTGCCATCGCGCTGACCGCAATGATCGTCAAGGCGAGCGTGCCGATCGCGCTACGTGGCCCGAGTCCCACAGAGCTTGCCCGAGCTGGTACCAGGGACCCACGCGCGTGGCGGTTGTGGCGCCGTGCCCGGCGGGCATCACTAATGTCGGTCGCGCGTGCACGAGAGCTGGCACGTGCGGCCATTGCCCGGGACGCGACATTCGCCCAGGCCCATATGGTGCTGGCCGCGACTTACTCCAGGGCGGATCGGGACGGCGAGAGAGCGGCGGCGCTGGCGATCAAACACTCCACACAGCTCGGCGTCATGCCACGGCTGAAGATCGAGCTGTGGCACGCCTACTTCACCAAGGGCTGGACCGCAGACCTGGAGCCGAAGCTCACTCGCTTGCGTAAGCTGGCGGAGAAGGACCTGCATTTTCAGCTGATGTACGCGCGTTTGCTGCTTGGTGCCCAAGAGGTACGCCAGGGCCTGGCGGAGCTCGAGGCGATTTCTGAAACCTGGCCGACCGATGCCCGGGCGTTCAAGCTCCTGGCTCAGCACTATCTCGGCATGCAGAGGCCAGTGCGCTGGCCTCGGTCCTTGCAGAAAGGTCTGAGCAACGCCCGTCGTGCTGTCGAGTTGGCCCCTGCCGATGCAACCGCGCGGGCGTTATTGGCGGTGGCGCTGGTGCTGCACGGCGACGCGGACAAGGCGGTGGTTCAGGTCGATCTGGCAACCGGGTGGGAGCGCGACAACTTCGTCACCGTGATGGCGGGGATCATCTACGCTCTTAATCATCATTCAGTTGGGGTGACGCGGGAAGCACGACGAGCTCAGACGGATGCCGCGTACAAGTATGCGCGCCGCCTGGCGCGTAAGGGTGGTTCCCACAAAGCGCTCGCCGATTTATTGCACGGACTGATCGACATCTATCGCGGGTTGGTGAAGCAGGGGACCGACGCCCTGGCGACGATCGTGCCGTCGTTACTCGAGCAGAAGCTGACCGGAGAAGCCCTCGAGTTTGCCGACGCCATCGGCTCCTACGCTCTGCAGATGAACCGCATGGGTCTCGCTGTCGCGTCGTTCGCTCATGTGAAGAAGATCGCGGGCACGTACTACGGCCTGGGCGCGAAGGTCGACGCGCTGTTCAAAGCTATGCTCGACCATCAGGCTGGGACCAAACGAAGCAAGCCTGGGCAGCTTGTTGCCGGTGCGACCGCGTTGGTCGAGGAGGCTCGCAAGCAGGGCCAACGCCCCCAGCTCGATGCCCTGCGTCATCTGGCACTCTACGCCGCCTACTTTGAGAAGAACTGGGCGCAGGTGATTGTCTGGTTTCGCGAGCTCACTGCCGCCGACACCGCCGAGTACAGCGTTCGCTACATGGCGGCCAGGGCGTACGCGGCGACCGGGGCGCGCGCCGACGCCAAGCGTTTTTACAGCGGCCTGGCGCGACACCCTCTGCGGTTCCTTCAGCCGTACTTCGCCCAGATGTCGCTCTACGAGCTGGGCCGGCTGCACGAACTCGACCAGCAACCCACGTTAGCGATCGCGGCGTACGACGAGCTGTTATCGTGGCAGTCCAAGAACGCGGACAACTCGGAGGGGGCGGCGTACACCAACGCGCGCAAGCGCAAGGCCGCGCTGGAGACGAAGAAATAGACGGATGACTGAGCCAGGTGCAACACGGGAAGACGTCGCTCCGGGGCAAACCTCGGCGCAACCGCCGCTCCCCGCGGTGGTCGTGGTCTTTCGCGACGGCACGCCGGTTCTGGAAGTCCACCCGATCACCGGCCCGGAACTACGCATCGGTCGCGCTGGCTGTGACATTGTGGCCGAGGACGACCGCGTGTCGCGGGAACATGCGTCGATTCGTTACGGCGTCGGCCGTTGGACCGTTACGGACCTGGACAGTCGCAACGGAACGTTCGTCGACGGCGAGCGAACCGCGAAGCACATCACAGCGGACTCCGCTGTGGTACGCGCCGGTCACACTCTGTGCGTGCTGATCGCCGATGCAAGGCAGCTCGTTGGTGAGCAGGTCCAAATCGAAAACGACATGGTCGTTGGTCCTACCCTGGCCAATGTGCTGTCGCGGATTCGGCGCATCGCCCGGGTGAGCGACACCCTGTTGATCAGCGGCGACAGCGGGTCTGGCAAGGAACTCGCTGCTCGCACCTTTCACCTGGCGAGCCCAAACTCGAAAGGGCCGTTCGTCGCGGTGAACTGTGCGACCGTTGCCACAGGGGTGGCCGAGCGCCTGTTGTTTGGCGCGGTCAAAGGGGCGTTCTCGGGGGCAACCGCTGATGCGGAAGGCTATGTCCAAGCTGCCGACAAGGGCACGCTGTTTCTCGATGAACTCGTCGAGCTAGACTCGGCGGTTCAGGCCAAGCTCCTGCGCGTATTCGAATCCAAGAAGGTGATGGCGCTGGGCGCGTCGCGGTCACGGCCGGTGGATTTGCGGGTGTGTTCGGCCACCCATGCTGACTTGCGTACGCGCACCGCATCGGGTGACTTCCGCGAGGACCTGTACTTTCGCATCGGCCGGCCAGCTGTCGCGCTGCCGCCGCTGCGCGAGCGCCGCGAAGAGATACCGGTGCACGTGTGTCGCGAACTCGAGCGGATTGGACTCACAGCGGACCCGCGCCTCGTCGAGCGCTGTCTGGTCCTGCCGTGGCCGGGTAACGTGCGCGAGTTGCGAGGAGAGGTTGCTCGCGCCGGGCACGAGGCTATTGCGGACGAGCGCTCGGTGGTGGTCGTCGATGATCTGAGCGTGGTCGCCGGTGCGGCCATGGCCGGGACGCCAACGGCGGCGGAGCCCGCTACGGCGCCGGACAAACCGAGAATCGAAGCCGCGTTGGCCGCGCACAAGGGCAATGTCTCCGCGGCGGCCCGGGAGCTTGGCGTGCATCGCACCCAGCTCCGGCGCTGGATCAGTCGCTTGAACATCGAGCTACCAGACGGTGGTTAGCGCTGGCACAGTGCCACCGGTGTGCCAGGCCGGCGCCGGGGTTCGAGTCTGTAGCTACTTGGAATCGTGATGGCGTTTCCTGGCCCAGCCCTTGCTTTGAAGGAGTTCATGGCAAGGGAAACCACTCGTCGGACATTCTTGAGGGCGTCGTTGGCCTCGCTCGGCGGAGTTGGCCTGGGCCTGGTTGGCTGCGGCAGCTGTGGTGGTTCTAAGACGAGCGTGCGGAAGGACGGTAGCCAGGTGGGGGAACGGATTCTGATCATTGGCGCCGGTGTTGCCGGGTTGGCGGCCGCTCGACAACTCGCCGGGCGTGGCGCGAACGTCACAATTCTCGAGGCTCGCGATCGCATCGGCGGTCGAGTCTGGACCGACCGCACTCTGGGAACCCCGGTGGATCTCGGCGCGTCGTGGATTCATGGGGACTCGGGAAAGAACCCGATACGTCGCCTGGCCGACGAACACCGCATCGCGACGGCTGCGACCGACTACGAAAGCATTTATCTGCACGACCGCGGCGGTGGGCGGGTGGCCGATAGCGCTGTCGCTACTATCAACACGCAGTTCGCCGGGCTGCTGGCTGAAGTTGCCAAGTACGGCGGCAAGCTGCGCAAAGACATCTCGATCCAGACCGGAATCGAGCGGGCGCTGGAAGGGGAGAAACTCAGTGGCGACGAGCAGCATGCGTTGGCGTGGGCGCGGTCGACGCAGGTCATCGCGACCGCTGAAGAGCTGAGCAATCTGTCCCTGCGCTACGCCGATGACGATGAAGCCTACAACGAGCGGGACAGTTTGTTCCCCGGGGGCTACGACCAGGTGGTCAGCGTCATGGCGAAAGGGACACAGGTACACCTCGGTCAGGTGGTACAGCGGGTCGAGTTGGCAGGCAAGGGCGTGGTGGTCACAACCAACGCTGGCGAACACACTGCCGACCGGGTCATCGTGACGTTGCCACTCGGCGTATTGAAGGCAGGGCGCGTGGACTTCCGCCCCGGCTTACCCGCGCAGAAACAAGCAGCGATCAATGGTCTCGGCATGGGGACCCTGAACAAGGTCGCGCTCAAATTTGCGAAACGGTTTTGGCCCGCCGATAGGCAGTTCGTCGGTCAGATGTCAGCCACGTATGGCGAGTACCCAACCGTGATGAATTGGAGCGCGCACACGGGGCAACCCGTGTTGATGGCATTTACCGGAGGTAACTTCGCGCGGGCGCTGGAAGCGCGTACCGACGCTCAGATCAGCGGCGAGATCATGAACGTGTTGCGTCGAATCTACGGTGGCGGGGCCACGGATCCGGTCGCAGTCCGAGTGACCCGCTGGGCGGCAGATCCATTCGCCGGAGGCTCCTACTCGCACGTTCGTGTCGGCGCTTCCAGTGACATGTTCGACCATCTCGCCGCGCCGGTGCAGGGCCGGGTGTTCTTCGCCGGGGAGGCTACGTCGAAGGCGTACCGCGGCACCGTGCACGGGGCGTATCTGTCGGGACTGCGCGCCGCCCAAGAAGTAGCTGCGCTCGCCAGCTGAGCGGCGGCGCTAACCAAGAAGTAGCTGCGCCCGCCGGCTGATCGGCGGCGCTAGACCCGGGGGATGTTCCCCGATCTGAACCCTGCTGCGGCAGGAACGCCGGAGCTGCGTCTGCAGTTCCAAGGAGACATTATGAAGACACTCGCGTTCGTTTCAATCGCACTTGGCCTGTTGGTCTGGTCCTCCAGCCACAACTTCGCTCAGGCCGAAACCTGGAGGTCGGTCACCAGCGCTCAGTTCGGCGTTCGTTTCGCCGTGCCCGACGCCAAGAAATGCAAGTCGCGCACACGCGGCGACCTGGCAGGCATGTACTGCGATTACGGCGACATGAAAGTCGCTGCCATCGCGGCCAAGGGGGCAGTGTCGTTCGCGGACCTTCGTCGCGCCACGCACAAGTACTCCGAGATTCCGGCCAAGTACTGCAAGCGTATCAGCGCAGGCGCCGGCAATGGCTATCGTCGTTACGAGGCGTGGGCGTGCACCAGCGGCAGTCAGTCACTCGTCGGCCTGATCGGCCAAAGTGGAAAGAGGGCCATGAGCCACGTGGTGTTCATTTACGGTAGTCACGCGGCTTGGAAGCGTAACCGTCGCTACGTCAGAGCTTTCGTCTCCAGCATTAACGCCCTCTGATAAAGCGTCGCCCGGCCTTGTCGATGGGTTCGGTTCGTGCGCAGATCCCCCCCGAGCGGGGGGATTTGCCGTTGTACCCCGTACGTCCACCACGCAACCCGGAGGTTCAACATGGCAAAGTATCTATTGATCGAATCGAGAGATCCGTTCGAGTGCAATGACGTCGGTTACTACTACGACCTGGCGCAAGGCCTGGTCAAAGAGGGCAACGAGGTCACGCTGTTTCTCGTGCAGAACGCGGTGCTCCCCGCGCGTCGAAGCACCAAGTCCGACTCGCTGACCAAGCTCGTCGATGCCGGCGTAGAAGTGCTGGCGGATGAGTTTTCGCTGCGCGAGCGCGGTATCGGCAACGATCGCATCGTCGCTAACGTCAAACCGGCACCGCTCGATGTGGTCGTCGATCATCTCGCTGATGGCAGCAAGACCATCTGGCACTAAGGGAGGAGCTCATCATGTCCGACAAAAAGACACTGACATTCTCGCTCATGGATCCTCCATACGAGAACGCGCGCACGACGACGGCTCTACGAATTATCGATATCGCAGCTCGTCGCGGTTACAACATCAACGTGTTTGCCTACGAGGGAGCGACTGCTGTTCCCTTTACGCAGCAGAAAGCCCACGCCAACAAAGTTCACGGGCGTAGTCTGGAAGAGGAAGATCATCCAGTCACTCACGAATGGGTGGCGGCGCTGTTCAAGGCGGCCGAGGAAAACGGCGGCAAGGTCGATTGGGTCAACTGTGGCCTGTGCGTCGACGAGCGTGGTGTCCACGAGACACTGCCAGAGATTCGTCGCGGTACCCCCGGCGATCTGCTGAACATGTCCCAGGCATCCGACAACACCCTGATCATCCCGACCAAGTGAGGATAGCGAAATGAGCAAAATACTCAGCGTCATCGAAACCGCTTATCGCGCAACTCTCGAAGAGCAGGATGATCCCATTGTGTGGATCACTCACGCGCTCAAGGGCGCAGGCGCCGATATCAACGTGCTTCTACGCGGCAACGCCGTCAACTACGCGGTCAAGGGACAGGACGCTAGCGGTCTGTCCTTCGGCGCCAAGAAACAAACCCAACCGCCTCGTCTTGACCACGACGTCAGCCAGCTCATCGGCAAGGGCGTGGAGGTCTACATCGTCGAGGACGATGTTGGTGAGCGTGGCCTCGAGCGCACCGACCTCATCGACGGACTCAAGACCGTCTCACGCGGCGGCATCGCCGCACTCGTTTCATCCCACGATCAGATCTGGCACTGGTAGCGACTGGCTAGCCGCAGCGGTGCTTAACGTGCCGTTGCGGTCGGCGTCGCCGTCGGCATCGCGGCCGGGAACGCCGCGCGGCCGAACTCTGTGTGGTCGGCAGTGGCCGGCCTGGTCAGCCGCTTCAGCCGGCGCTGCTGCTCGTCGCAGGCCAGGGTGCTACCCATCGTGCACGCGCGGGCGAGCAAGTCACCTGCCTTGCGGCTGCTCCGCTTGACGCCGCGGCCGTTGCTGTACAGGGAGGCGAGCTCGCGGCACGCGGTGGCGTCGCCGTGGCCACAGCCTTTGCGTAGGAGTTTCGCCGCGTGGGTCGGGTTGAACGAAACGCCCCAACCTTGACGGTACATCTTCGCTGCCGCGATGCAGCCGCGGGTTTCGCCGTGGGCGCAGCAACGCTCGAAGATGCTCGCGGCCCGAGCACGATTGCGAGTTACGCCGTCGCCGATTTTCAGAGCCTGGGCGAAGCGCAGACACGCGATGGTGTCGCCGTTAGAACACGCGCCGCTATAAGCGGTGACCGTGTGGCCAAGGTTGCGCTTGCCGATGGATTTTCCGGCGACCGCCTGGGTCTCGTACAGGCTGCCGAGGGCGCGGCACGATTTCGTGTCGCCGTGGTCGCATGCCCGGTGGAATGCATCGTAGGCGCGCTGCACGTTGCGCGTCGTGCCTTTGCCGTCGCGATACATGGCGCCGACGGCGCTGCAGCTGTTGGGCTCGAGATAGCGACAGCCGCTCTCTAGGTAGCGCAGTTCGAGTGTAAGCGAGCTCGTCTGCAGTTCGTGAGTGGCGACTTTGCGGCCGCGGATCTTGCACGCGACGCGGTTGCCGGCGACGCATGCTCTGGTCAGGCGGCGCAGGCTGAGTTTACTCGGCACGCGGGCGCTGCAACCACGCGCATCGCGCAGCTTGCACGCGCGGGCGTTGAGTCGCTTGATGGTGTTGGTGTCGATGGCGAAACTGGCCGCGCGAACGCAGCCGGCAGCGTGACCAAGTGTGCAAGCCTTGTGATAGGCGTCTCGTGCGGAGCTGTAGTTGTGGGTGCTCTCGCCGCGGGCGACGAACAGCGCACCGGCGTTTGTGCACGCCGAACCGTCCTGGCGCTCACAACGCTTCCAACAGTCGCCCATGGTCTCGCACATGCTGACGGACCTGTGCGAGCTGCTCGCTGTGCCCTTGTAACAGCCGGGTAGCGCGAAGAGGACCGCGACCGCCGCTAGTAGTGTTGCTTTCATTGTCATGCCCCGCTCTGGTGCCCCGACACCTACCACAGAAACGGGACGTATCGAAAGACCCGTTCTGAGACCCATTCTCCGCCTTTTTGCAAATAACTCAAGAAACTTAGGCTCGTTGGCCGAACCCATTCGGCGGACTGCGCCAAGCACTTGAAAGCACCTGCCAGTCTCCAATGACAGGTCGGGCCGATCGCTACTTCGAGGCTCGGATTCGGTATGTCGCCGAGTACGCGTTGTCGCGCAGAAGCATGCGTAGTCCGCCTGGCCAGCGATGGTGAGCACCGACGCAATCGGCCAGCTTTCTCAAGCCAGGGTCCTTGGACGGCGTCACGGTAACTGCGGGTCGGCTGCGCGGTCGGCCGCGGATGAGCAGAGTACCTTTAGACATCGGGTATCGCTTGTGAAGCTTTGCCAGGCAGGCCACGACGACTTTGCGCAGCGGCTTGGACATGGTGACGGGCCGCTTGATGTTGAGGCCCGAGGTCGGACCCGCCCCGGATTTGCGCATGTGGACGACGACCCGCTCACTCGCGGTGCGACCGCTCTCACGGAGCTTGTCTTTCGGGCTGTCGACCTTGTGCCGCGGTTTCTTGTCGGACGGCCCTCGTTTGCCGTCGGGATCGTTCTTGCCGGTCTTCGTCTTGCGACCGTTCTTGTTCGCCGACTTCTTGTCGTCTACCTTGCCCGGCGCGACGTCCTTATCCGGCGGCGGCTCCTCATCGGCCTTCAATACCGGCGTCGTTTCACCCGCCTGACGCTCCGCATGTCTGCCGGCAACCATCAGCTTGTCGTTGGCGCCAACGTCGTCGACCTTCTTCCCCTTCGGTGCCTTCCAGGCCGCGCTGCCGAACAGTCTGCGGATCTTCTTCTCGCCTAAGCTGAGCAGGGCTTGATTGTGGTGAAGCCTGATCTGCACCGAGGAGTTCACATTGGTGAAGATGCTGTGGTCCGGGAACACGTTGTCGCCTTTTACGAGCGGGCGGGGAATTTCCTCGCGGTCGCGTTTGGCCGCAACGCTGCCGGTGACCTCGGTAACCTTGCCGGCTGGCTCATTGTCGGTGAGCTTGGGCGCGCCGTCGCCAGACTTCGAGCAGGCGAACGCGAACACCAACGCCACAGCAACGATGCACGGTTTCATGTGAGACTGTTTTACGTCGACAAGAAGCGCGGCGCAATGAGCGCCGTCAATAGCGCTGATAACACTACGACGCCGCCGTGGATCAGGCCCAGGTGTAAGTAGTCGGCGATAGGGCAGTGCAGGTGCAACATCAAGCCGCCCAGGGAGCCACCTCCGGCGCCCAGGGCTGCAGCCGTCCAGCGATCGCCAACGGGCACAGCGCCGCGCAGGAACAGTACGCCCAGTGCGATGGGAATCAGCGCCGTGGTGATGCCCCAACGCAGGCAGTAGTGGCCGTGCGCTGCCAGGTCCTGTGCGGTGGCGGGATACACGGAACTCACCCCGGGCACGTCTCGTGCGATGAACAGGCCCGCCAGAATGAAACCGACGGCGGACGAAACCCCCAGCAGCGCGGCAACTCGCCAGCTCGGCATGACCCGAGATTTCGCTGGGACGAGCACCAAGTACGATAGGCCCAGGAAGCTGATCGCCCAGGCGCCCAGGTAGGTCACGAGCCACAGCCGAGGTAGTGCGTTAAGGTCGGCGCGGAAGCGCAGCGCCCCGAGCAGCGTGCCCAGGTACATCAGGGATACGAGGCCAAGCAGCAATAGTTCGCGGCCTGGACTGCGCGGCTTACACGGCTGCATGCTGCGGAGTTCGCTTTCGATCTCGGCGCCGAGATCTGGGACCGGCTCCGTTCCGCCGAGTTCGCGCAGGGCTGCGTCCATTCGTTCGTCGGAGATCATGCGGCCTCCTGACGAGCGAGCAGTTTGCGAAGCGCGACGTAGCCTCGATGCGCGCGTAGCTTCATAGCACCGGGTGTGGTGCCCGCGATTTGGGCGGCTTCTGCGATGGACTTACCGTTGAGTTTGGTGAGGACCAGGGCCTCGCGTTGCCGCGGGGGTAGCGATTCCAAGGCCTCTAACGCCGCGCGAGCAAGTTCGGGGTCAGCGGGCTCGACCACATCGGCTTCGGGTTTGCCGGTTACGTGGGCACGGACCTCGGGCACTTTGTTCGGATCGCTGGCGACTCGAACCTTCGCGCGTTTCTTGCGGCGCACCTCGTCCAGGAAGGTTCGATGCGCGATCGAGTACATCCACGGCACCGGGTTGGCTCCGGTAACGTAGGCGCCGCGTGCGCGGTGAATCTTCAGGAACGTGTGTTGCAAAATGTCCTCGGCGACCGCGCGGTCGCGCGCCATGCGCAAGAGGTAGTTGAGCAAACGAGGGGCGACCAGGGCGTATAACTTTCGAAACGCGCCCGCGTCTCCTTCGCAATATCGGGCCATCAGCTCCGCTTCCTCGGCGGCCATTAAACGGTCTGCATTCTAATACGTCTCTAGGACGTGTTGGTTACGGCACATCAGCCACGCGATTGTTTCTGCAAGCTGCCGTGATGATTGGTCTTTGTGGGATCACTGCAAATCGGCGTTTGGGCGATCGGTTGCGTGCACGGATCTCATCGGCTTTTGCATCCTGTCATCGACTCGTGCCCTCGGATCCTATCGCGGGCAAGGGCATCCGGCTATGCTGCGTGCGATTCGAATGGCGGACACTGAGCACAAAGGGCTCGCGCTCCACTGGCAGATCCTTATCGCGATCATCCTTGGCCTTGGCCTGGGTGTCCTGGTGGACAAGCTGGGCAACGCGGATGTTCTCAGCGCCGGTACGGTCAACAACGTCAGCGCCTTCGGCAAGTTTCTCGGGGATATGTTCCTGAGTTTGCTGAAGATGCTCGTCGTGCCGTTGATCTTCGCCTCTCTGGTCACGGGCGTCGTCGGTGTTCCCAGTATGTCGGGGCTGCGCCGGATGTCGGGTTGGACCTTCGGCTACTACATCGCGACCAGCGTGCTCGCTATCGCCGTCGGCATCATGATGGTCAACATCATCGGGCCGGGCCGCGGCGTCAGTTACGACAAGCTCGTCGCTTCGACGAAAACATCCACGTCCGTTGAAAAGAAAGCGAAAACGAAGCAGCAGGCAGACGCGGCCAAGAGCGCCGGGTTTAGCGCGATCGTCAAAGTGGTCGAGCGCATGGTTCCCCAGAACGTCATCTCCGCCGCAGCTAGCAACAAGACGATTCTGTCGGTGATCTTCTTCGCCATCTTCCTGGGCCTGTTCATCAAGAAGACAGGAGGTGAGCATGGCGCGATATTGGGCCGGTTCTTCGAAGCCTTCTTCGAAGTGATGATGAACATGACCGGGTTCATCATCTCTCTCGCTCCTTACGGTATTTTCGGCGCGATGATCGGCTTCGCGGCCAAGGGTGGTCTAAGCATCGTCGGCGATCTGGGCATGTACATGCTCACCGTGGTGCTTGCCCTGGCCATACACGGGTTGATTACGTTGCCGGTCATCGTATGGATCTTCGCCAAGCGGTCACCGCTGGAGTACGCAAAGGCGATGACGCCGGCGCTGCTTACCGCGTTTTCAACAGCCTCTTCTAACGGTACGTTGCCCCTGACCATGCAGTGCGTGGAAGAGGGCGGCGGGGTGTCGCCCAAGGTCAGCTCGTTTACGCTGCCCCTTGGCGCCACTATCAACATGGACGGAACCGCGCTCTACGAAGCGGTCGCTGTTCTGTTCATTTCGCAGACCCTGGGCGACCTCAGCCTGACCCAGCAGATCGTCGTCGCATTTACGGCGCTAGCTGCATCAGTAGGCGCCGCCGGTATTCCCCACGCCGGGCTAGTCATGATGGTCATCGTGCTCGACGCGGTTGGCCTACCCACCGATGCCGTCATCGTTATCGTCGCCGTCGATCGGCTGCTGGACATGTCCCGGACCACGGTCAACGTGTGGAGCGACTCCTGCTGCGCCGCGGTGGTTCACGCCCGCGCCGGAGTCTCCGATGATCCGGACGAGCCCGCGCCCGCAAGTTGAGCTGGCTGAGCAAGTTCGGCTAAAAAATATCCCAACAAATCGGCCGGTTACGCAAGATTAAAGTGTGTGACGGGCCAGGGGGTTGACGTCGCACGGAATCTCCGTAGACTGCGGCCCTCGTTAACGAAAGATCAATGACATGGCCACTCGACGTACAAAGCGCAGCCTGAAGGACAAGCCCAAACATTTCCAAGAGCGTGCGCTCCGGACTCGCAAGCGCAAGGCGAAAGCCGCTGCCTCTAAGAAGCGCAGCCGCAACCGCGCCAAAGCGAAGCGCCAGCGTCGCGCCCGCGGCGCGTAGTTAGCGAAGCTGCTTTTTACCGAAGCTGCTTTTTTTACCGAAGCTGCTTTTTACCGAAGCTGCTTTTTACCGAAGCTTCTTGGTAACGAAGCTTCTTAGTAACGAAGCTTCTTAGTAACGAAGCTTCTTGCGGCGGTTCCGCAATTCGATATTCAGCCCTGCGCCCGAGATCCGTTCTCACCGGCGCTGGGCTGTTTTCGTTGTAGCTATTCCTCGGCGACGAACCCGGACTCGAGTTCGGACTCGTTGGGCTTGAGTGTTAGCCAAACCAACAGCCCGAGGCTCGCGACCATCACCACCGCTCCGATGGTGTGGAACGTGTCGGCAATCTCGTGGTGCTTGTTGAGCACTTTCCATTTGCTGAACAAGAAGCGCCAGTCGTGGATGCCACCGCCAACGAGCGGTAGTCGCTGAGCGACGGCGTCGTCCATGTAGCGTGCGATGCCGATGAAGTTTTCCCCGAACCACCATACGCACGTGATCACGCCGAAACGGTTCTTGTGTTTGAACCAGAACACGCTGGCGACGATGAGCGGCATCATCAGCTGAAACAACGTACCGCCGAGGAAGTGGGCGGTCTCGCCGAGCGGGCGAAAGAACATGTGCCCGGCTTCGTGAAACACCAGGTTCACGTTGTCGATGAACACCCACTTGGAGCCGAACAGTAGATGCGACGCGGTGAACCAACCCAGGATCAGCAGCACGGGCGCCCGCGTGACCGCCCAGTACTGGGCCATGAGACCTCGGTTGCGCTCCTTGTAGCTTGGCGATTCTGTCTTCTGCGGCCCTGGTCGGATCGTCGGCTGAGCCTCCGGCCGCGGCGTCGGTCGCTCTAGCGGTTTCGGTTCGGCGAGCTCCAGCTCCATTTCGTCCTGGGCAGGACCGCTGAACGGGTCACCAGGTGCATCGCCAGAACCGCCAGAAGGATCGCTCACGCTACGATCGTACTCCAAGCGATGAGCAGTTGCCCGGTGTAGTACGCCGGCAATCCCCAGGCGCGGTTGGCGAAGGTCTCGCTCACGAAGCGTTGGCGCGCGACTGAGACGTCTGAAGCGACGAAGATCGCCGCGCCGAGGACGAGCAGGGTGGCTGCTTCATCCGACAGTTGCGAGTCTCCGCGCCACACGGCTATCGCCGCGACGAGCATGACCATGATGGTCACTGTGTAGACGATCACCGGGATCCGCATGGTGCCCAGGTGCGGCCATAGGTACATGAGCACGCCCACGCCGGAAGCGACGCCGAACAGCGCCCATGGCGAGACCCACTCACCCGGCGGGATGAGCTGCGCACACGCGACGACGTACGCCAGGTGTCCAAGTAGGAACAACACCAGGCCGAGCATGAACATGCGTTTGCCGCGAATCATCAGGGCGACATCGCCACCGGCGCCGAACACTAGGCCGATGACCACCCAGGTGGCGTATCCGCTCGCGGAACTGTCGAGCGCTCCGCCGACGAGGGCGACGGCGATAAAGCACGCGGACGCAATCGGTTTGCAAAAGTAGCGCACCTGGTTGTTGCCGCTCCATTCGGCCCAGAGCACGCCAGCCAACCAGACGACGCAGGCGATGGTCAGGATCAGCGTCATCGCTTTAACCGCAGGTGGGCTGCCAGCCGCGCAGAGTATTGCCAACCATGGCCAGGCGGTCCTGGCCCCAGAACAACATGGGCTCGGCGTTGCCTTTGACGATGCACGTAGGCGCGCCGAAGATGCCGATTTCGACCGCTTCAGACGTGCTATCGATGAGCAGCTTTTTGGTCGCCGGGTCCTGCGTCGCGGCCAGCATTTCCTCGGGGTCCAGGCCGTGCTCGGTCAGGATCTTGGACAGCTGGTCCACGTCGTTGAGGTCTCCGTCGTCGACCCAAAGCGCTTTGAACAAGGAATGGCTTACCGGACCGATCTTGTCGCCGGCGAGAAAAGCCAGGCGTAACGCGGTGACGGTCTTCATCGGGAATTTCGTCGAGAACTTGAACGGCACCTGCCAGTACGAGCTCCAGTAGCCCAACTCGAGGCCCATGTACGCGCGTTTTGCCTCGGACATCGCCATCAGCGGCACGTTGTGCTGGCCAATCTGCTTGAACACGGCGCCGAGCAGCATGGGGCGCCAGGTTAGCTTTGCGTTTGCTTCCGCGGCGATTCGTTCGACTTGAGTAGAGCCGAGATAGGCGAACGGGCTGGAGAAGTCGTACCAGAACTCGAGCTCGAGTGGCTGGTCCACGGGCTGCTCTGGCGTGGGACTTGCCTCGACTGTGCCGCTACCGGGGCGCCACCCTTTCAGGGCTGCTTCGACCATATGCAGTCGGTCCTGGCCCCACAACATGATCGCGTCCGCGTCTGCAGTGTCGTCGTCGCGCACGAACATGGTCGGTGCGCCGAACACGCCGCGGCTAACAGCCTCGTCGGTACGTGACCGCAACTCGTCTTTGATCGCCTGCTCGTCATTGGCGGCGAGCGCTGTCGCGACCGTGCCTTCATCCAGACCGGCTTCCCGTAGGGCAGCACCAATGGCTTCTGGTTGAGTGATGTCTTCGTTGCGAATCCAGTACGCCCGATACAAAGAGTGAATCGACGCAGGCCAGGTTTCGTGCGGAGTCGCGAGCAGCGCGCGCAATGCGCGAACGGTTCGCATTGGGTGGTTGTTCGGAACGTTGAGCTCCTGGCCGAAGTGCTCTGCCCAGCGCGCCATGTCCTGTACGTTGTGGCGCGTCTTGGACCCGGACAGAGTGTCCATGGGTGAGTTTTCGAGACCGGTGCCACGAAACACACCACCGAGAAGCATCGGCTTCCAGCTGAGCGTCGCTCCGTAACGTTCGGCGATGGCCTCGATTTGAGTAGCGCCGATATAGGCGTAGGGGCACGAGAAGTCGAAGTAAAAGTCGATGTGCGACATCGCGCGCATGGTGGCATAGATGGGTTACTCTGCCAACGCTCATGCCCGAGTTGACCGAACTGCAGCGCTCCCGGCGCGCCAGGTGGTTTCTGGTGCGCGGAGCGATCTTCGCTCTGGCGTTCGGTTGTGGCTTCGCTGGCTTCGCCTTGGGCGCTGGAGCGGCCGACCGTCCGGGAATTCCCGATGCTGGTGTACTGACACAGATCTATTACACGGTCGGTTTGTTCGTGCTCGGCGGTCTTGACCTGGGTATGCCCACCGGCGGTTCCGCTGGCGCCCGCGCACTGTTGTGGCTCAGCTATTTCGCGGCTCCAGCAATTACCGCATCAGCAGTGGTCGAGGCGGCGCTGCGCGCGATAAATCCCAATCGTTGGCGACTGCGCAAGCTGCGGCGTCATGTCGTTGTTGGCGGCGCTGGGCGTTTGGCTGGCCGCTACGTGCAGAAGCTGCGCGCGGTGCACGCCCACTGTCCCATCATCATCCTGGACCGGCGTACGGATCAGCCGCAGCTCGAACTGCTGAGCGAGAAGTTTCGCGCGGCCCCGGTCGTGGGCGACATTCGCAGCGTGTCCCTCCTCGAATCCCTCCAACTGAAGGAGGCGGCGCGAGTGTTGTTACTCACTGGCGATGATTTCGCGAACCTGGATGCGGCCACCAGCATCCTGTCTCTGGCACCTAACATCGGCAAGCGCATGGTCGTGCATGTAGCCGACCTACGATTCATGCGCTTGATGGCCCACACCCGGGTTGCCAAGGAGTGCACGATCTTCAACATCTACCAGATCGCCGCGTCTCACCTGGTGGCCACGCAGCTGGTGCCACACTTCGAACGAACCGAGTTTCGTGACCTGCTCGTGCTCGCCGGATTCGGCCGTTTGGGCCAGACCATCCTGGACGAGCTGCAACGAACGGCGCCCGATAGCCTGGCGGAGGTAGTGCTCGTCGATCTTCAAGCCGACGAACGCGCCATGGTCTTCGACGAGCAAGTCGGCTTCTCCGGCGAGTACAAGCGCGAGATCATCGATGGTGATGTGGGTGACGTGCGCGTGTGGAGCGCGCTAGAAGCAAAATACGAGTTCGACACGCGCGCCCCGGTGTTCGTTATCGGCTCGGGCACCGATAGCACGAATCTGCGCGTCGCCCTGCGCCTGTCCACCCGCTACGAGGAGTCGCTATCGGTTGCGCGAATCTACTCTCCGTCGGCGTTCGCGTCCGAATTGTCGGGTGGCAAGAACATGCATGTGTTCAGCGTTGCGCAGTTGATCGACGAGAGTATGCCCGCGACCTGGTTTGATTGATCTCCGCGGACGGGCTCGTGGTACTTTCATTCATGCGTATGCGCTGGTTAGCCATCGTGCTGTTGATCACGTCGGGTGCATGCGGCGAGGACGACCCAGTGTTGTGGCAAGGGCACGCCGCAGAAACCGCTCGCGAGCTCAACTTGTTGGACGCGCCGGAGGTTCGCTACTTCACGCGGCAGGAGTGGTCCGATCGCGCGGCGGCCAGCGCAGACACGCTCAGCGAAGAGACCCTGCAGTACTACGCCGATACGTATGGACGCATGGGGTACTTCGACATGATGCTCGATTTGCGCCCAGTGTTCGCCGGCTCTTCGTCGGACTGGGTAGGTGCATCGTATTCTCCCGGAGCCAACGTCATCTCGCTCATCGGTGACGCCAGAGACGACACCATCGCGCACGAGTACGTGCATGCGCTGCAGGACGATCATTTCGACATCGTTACTTTCGATCTGAAAACGAGTGACGGCTTCCTCGCCCGTCGCTCGGTGGTCGAGGGCGACGCTGTCGTGGCGCAGTTGCGCTTCCTGGCCCATCGCGACGGTGCCGATCTACAGAATGTGGACTGGGAGCCGTTGTTCCAGTCGCGGCGCGACTACAGCGCCACAACTCTATCGGACGCCGCGTACCCGGTTGTCTTTCTGGACTACGTCAGCCTCGTCTATACCTACGGCTTCGAGTACATGACCGCCAACCTGACTGGCGCGACGTATGACAGTCCCCAGCCTGTCCAGGAGGCGCCCTACGATTGGACTCGGGCGAATGAGATGTACGGCGAACGCATGGTCGAGTACACGGAGCAGATTCTGAAGCGCGATCTCCTCAAGGTGGAACACGATGACCCGGTCGTCGACGTCGGCCTGCGCGCAGTCCCCGAAGCTTTGACGGATCGCTTGCTGACCGTCGACTGGGACAGCCTCGGGCGGTGGTACAGCTACTTGTTGCTCTACCCGTTGGAGAAGGACGGCCAACTAGACGCGACGGCGATCTCTGCAGCCTGGGACGGGGACAACGCACTGTTCGTGCGGGATCTTATGACCGATGCCTCAGGAGTTGTCTGGGCCAGTGAGTGGGATGACGACACCGCCGCTCAGAACATGGTCGATGCTCTGTGGCTACTGCATGGATACACAGCGGTGAAGGGTGAGCCGGAATACATCGGGATGACCGATGCGGGGGAAATCGCTTGGATTGAACGACGCGGGAATCGGGTCGTCATGGCCATTAATATCGCCTCCGACGTTGCCGGGGACCTGGTCACAGCGGCGTTTACTGGAACGAACACCATGGTAAAGAGACGTTACCGGTCTCTTCCTGAGACGATTGACCGCGCTTATAGGAGTGCTGGCATCGACCGCTGCGCGGTTGTTTCGCACTGGCTTCGACAGCCCCTGAAGGGCTTCGCGGACCCTAAGAAAAAATAACAATTCCAAAGATGTGGGGCGTCCAAGGGGCAACTTCCGCTTTGACTTTGCCCCACTCAGGTGGAACACTAACAATTCGATGGCGAAGCTCGTCGAGGGGTTTAAAGATGGGAAACCAGCGCTCGGGCGCCGGACGTTCCTAGTGCCCGAGAGCCACGCCGAGGTGCTGGCGCTGCTCTATCACGAGCAGACTGGGATCGTGGGTGGTTTGCCCGTTGGGCCGGTCACAACTGACGCATGCGGTGCGTACGGCATTCGTATGTACCCGGATCAAGATCCGGATGTCCTCGAAGAAACAAGGCGTTACTTCGAGCGCCTCGCCGAGCGGTTCAGCAACGATCTCCCCAAGGCGTAGACTTTTTATCGGTGCGCCGCGCGCACCGGGGCTGAGGGCTCTTTGTTTGGGAGAAGCACCGCTGAAGGCTCTCCACGCGGTCAGGCGTTGTCGCTGAGGCCTGTTAATGTGCGGGCGATGAAGGGTGCAGGGGTTGCGTCGCTGGGTTTGTGTGCCATGGTGCTGCTCGGATGCCCGAAGCCGCGAAGCTCTTCCGAGGGTTGCGGCAGCGATAACGACTGTAAAGGCACGCGGGTTTGTGTAAACCATCGCTGTGTTGAACCAGCCAGTCGCACCCGGACGACGACACCTTCGACCGATGCCGGTTCGTCGGCAACGTCGCCCACTAAAGGCCCGCCACCGTTCGCAATGTTCGGTGGCAACGCCCAGCACACTGGACAACTAGCTGGTCGGGCACCAGCCAAAGCGCCCAAGCAGCGCTGGCACATCAAGATCAACAAGCCCATCGTGGGCTCCCCAACTATCGGCCCCAACGGGGTCATCTACTTTACCTCTCATGATCATCACCTGTACGCCGCATCGCCGGCGGGAAAGGTCCTCTGGAAATTCAAGACGAACGATCGCGTGTGGAGCACCCCCGCGGTCGCCAAGAACGGCACGGTCTACATCGGCTCTGACGACGATCACCTTTACGCCATCGACGGCGCCAAGGGCACTCTGCGTTGGAAGTTCCGAATCGGACGCTGTGACGCGACCAAACAGTTCGGCCCCGAAGCGGTTCGCTGCGATGTGGACGGCGGGCCAACCATCGGTCCAGACGGAACGATTTACACCGGCGGCGACGGCATCTACGCTATCTGGCCCGACGGTCGCTTGCGCTGGAAGTTTGCGACACCCCATCACGTGCCCACGGCGCCGGCGCTCGCTCCAGACGGGACGGTCTACGCTGGTTGCCATGATGACGCGCTCTACGCCGTCAAACCGGACGGCACCAAGAAGTGGGCGTTTCGCACGCGCGGCGACATCGAGTCGTCCCCCGCGGTCGGTTCTGATGGCACCGTCTACTTCGGCAGCGACGACGACGCTGTGTATGCCGTCAAACCCGACGGCACACTGCGCTGGAAAGTGCTCACCCGCGGTGACGTTCGCTCTTCACCGGCCGTCGGTCGCGATGGCACGGTCTATGTCGGTTCCTACGACGGCAAACTCTACGCCATCGCACCCAATGGCAACGTGCGCTGGCGGTTCTCGGCGGCGGACAAAATCCACGCCGGCCCCGCTATCGCCACCAACAACATCATCTTATTCGGCTCGCAAGACGACCATCTATACGCAGTGTCCGCCGACGGGCGCCTGCGCTGGTTCCTCGCCTTCAGTGGAGATGTGGACACAACCCCGTCGCTATCAGCGGCGGGCGTACTCATCTCCGCCAGCGACGATCACACCCTGCGAGCCTTCCGTTAACATACCCGCGCCACCACCTATTTACCGGTGGCGCTAGAAAACAAATCAAGAGAAAGCAAAATGAGTTTTACATCTGAACATCTACTGTCGGTGCTAGGCCGAGCCTACGCCGACGGTCTGCGCTTCGCAGAAATCGCCGAAGAACTCGGCGTACGCAAACCCGAACAAAATCGTCTGCGCAAAATGCTGACGACCATGATGGACGACGGTCGTATCGCGCGAATCGAGCGCGGACGCTACGCCGTCGTGCCGAGCGTCGACAACCCACTGGCCATCGGCCGCATCACCGTGCATCCGGCTGGCTATGGCTTCGTTCAAGCCGAAGGGCTGGCCAAGGACATCTTCGTCCCCGCTAAGTTTCGCGGAGCCGCTCTCGACGGCGACGAAGTCGCGCTTTACACCTGGGAAGGCTACAAGGGCACCGAAGGTCGTGTCGAGGAGGTCATATCGCGTGGCCGAGCCAAGCTGACGGGTACCCTACGCAGGGCCGGTCGCTCCGTTTTTCTAGAGCCGGACGATCCGCGCATCGCGTCCACCTATGGACACATCGTGCTCGACGGTGGGACCCAGGGCGGCAAGGTCGGACAGGCTGTTGTCGTCGAAATTTCCCAGTACCCCAGCGACGACGTGCCCGAGATCGTTGGCCGTGTCAGTCGCATTCTGGGTGACCCCGAAGATCCACGTACCGAGATCGCCAAGATCATCGCGTGCGCTGACATTCCCGACGAGTTTCCCAACGCTGCTGTGGCCCAGGCGAAGGCGACTTCGCAGGAATTGACCGACGCCGACAAGGCCGATCGCATCGACTTGCGCGACCGACCGTTCATGACCATCGATCCCGAAACGGCGCGGGACTTCGACGATGCCATGTGCATCGAGCCCCTGCCCGAGGGCAATCTGCGTGTTTGGGTCGCCGTTGCCGACGTTTCCCACTACGTGCGCCCCGACGATGCCCTCGATCGCGAGGCGAGCATTCGCGGAGTCTCGGTCTATCTGCCCGATCAGGTCATCCCCATGTTGCCGTTCGAGTTGTCGTCCGGCATTTGTTCGCTCAATCCCGAGGTCGACCGGTGCGCCATGGTCGTGCGCATGGACTACACGGCGACGGGCGAACTTATTGGCACCGGCTACGCCGCGGCTGTGATCAATTCGCACGCGCGGCTGGATTACCCCGGGGTCGCCGCCGCGCTGCAAGGAGACTTCCGCGGCAAGCGCGCTCACTATCGCCAGTGGGCACCAGCGCTGACCCAGCTGGCGGACTTGTCTCAGAAACTTCGGGCCAAACGAATGGCGCGAGGTTCCCTGGACCTCGAATTGCCCGAACCCAAGGTCATCCTCGATGCCGATGATCCGCTCCTGGTACGAGATGTGGTGCGGGCCAAAGGCTCCGAAGACATCAAGCGCGCCTATCAGTTGGTCGAGGAGTACATGGTCGCGGCCAACGAAGCCGTGGGCGCGTTCTTCCGACAGCGAGACCTGGCCACTGTATGGCGTCGCCACGATCCGCCCAAGCGCGAGCGTCTCGAGGAGTTGGCGCAGATTCTCGAGTCCTATGGCGTAAAGCTCGAATCGTCCAGCGCGCTCAATCCAAACGGGTTGAAGGCGGTGGTCAAGAAGGTGTCGGAATTGCCGGCCGGAAAGTCCCTGACGTTTCTGGTGCTGCGCTCGCTCAAGCAAGCTGCGTACGACGTGGAGTCAGAGGGCCACTTCGGTCTCGCGTCGCCTGACTACTTGCACTTCACATCGCCGATTCGACGGTATCCGGATCTACTGGTGCATCGTCTGCTCAAGTATTACCTGCATCAGGAAGGCCAGGCCTCCGCTGGCGGCGGCAGCTTGAATCCGCCGCCCAGAGGCAAGCTCCAGGAGCTGGCGGTAGCGTCGTCTACGAACGAGCGTCGCGCTATGGAAGCCGAGCGCGAGGCGGTGTCGATGTACCGGGCCTATCTGGTGCGCGAACAACTTGGCGAGGTGTTCTCTGCCCGGGTTTCGGGTATCACCAACTTTGGCGTGTTCGTCGAGATCGAGACTCCATACGTCGAAGGGTTGATCCGCATCGAAGACCTGGGCGAGCCCATGGAGTTTGACCCACTCCGCGTTCGTATGTCCGGCAAGGTGACCGGGCTGTCGCTGATTCTGGGCGACACGGTGGAGGTCAAACTGATCAACGTATCGGTTGCCCGTCGGCGCATCGACTTTGCCCTGTTGAGCGGTGGCGTGGAGCGTGGTCGCCCAGCCAAGGCGAATCGTCGACCCGACACCCGCAAGCGGCCCGCGCGTACGACCAAACAAGCGCGGTCTCGTGACTCGGCGACCCGCGGTAAAGGCGGCAAGGTCACCCGAGGCAAGGGCGGCAAGTTGACCAAGTCCGGGCGGCCCTCCAAGGGCACCAAGCGCAGCGCCGCGAGCAAAGGAAAAGGCAAGGGCAAAGGCAAGAGCGGCCCCGGCAAGGGTAAGGGCGGTCCGCGCAAGGGACGCCGGCGGTAGCGCCAGGTGCTGGGCGCGCTCAGTTCATTCGGCTGAGTGCGTCGATGATCTTGCGCCGGGTGACCGGCTTGGCGACGAAGGTAAGGACACCGAGTTGGCGAGCGCGCTTCTTATTGGCGGAAGTCGCCCGCGAAGAAACGATGATTATCGGCGTCTTCTCGTCATCGGCACGAACGCGCTCGATGAGGCCGAAGCCGTCTAGCTCGGGCATTTCGAGGTCGGTGATCAAGATATCGTAGTGAAGCTCGCGGAACATGGTCCACGCGTGTGCGCCATCCTTGGCGAGGTCGACGATGTATCCGGCGCGCGCCAGGATCCGGGTCATGACTTCGCGAATCGCGCGGGAATCGTCGGCGACGAGGGCTCGGCCGCTGACGTCACTGGCGTTCGACTTGGTGCCGCCCGGGGCTGGTGACTGGATCGGCTGCGACCCCGGGTACGCGAGGTGGATGAGCGCCGCCGTGTCGAGGATCAGTTGCACCTTTCCCGAACCGCTGATGGTCGCCCCGGAGTAGAGCGCAAGCGGCGATAGCATCGGGCCAAGCTGCTTGACCACGATCTGCCGGGGGCCGACGATTTTGTCGCACGTGATGGCGAAGCGTTTGCCGGCGTAGTCCGCGACGATGGCCGGCAGTCCGGTCCGGTCGGGGCGGATCTGCGAGCCAAGCACGTGCTGCATGCAGACGAGCGGTAGCACCTCTTCATGCACGACGGTTGTCGCCGGAGGGCGGGGAGGGTCGGTGCTCGTGTCGAGCTCGACGTAGACCGTCTCCAACACATGAAGGTTCGGCAGCGCGTAGACGTTGCCGTGAATCTTGAACAGCATTGCTTGGGCGACGGCCATGGTGACCGGCAGGCGCATAGTGAACGAGGTGCCCTTGCCGGGGGTCGAGGTCATCTCGATTTCACCACACAGGCGGGCGATGGTTTCACGGACCGCATCCAAGCCTACGCCGCGGCCGGCGAGCTCATCAGCCTCGTCGCGCGTCGACACACCGGCGTCGAAGATGCTGCGCAGGACCGCATCATCGCTGGCCATATCCGCGCGGGTCTGGGTCCATCGGCCACTCGCGACGAAACGCGCGCGCAGGGCAGCAGGATCGATGCCGAGGCCGTCGTCGCTCACCGTGAGCACGACCAGACCTGTTTCCTGCCGCGCTTCGATGCGTATCTGGCCGGCGGCGGGCTTGCCGCTGGCCAACCGCTGCTCTGTCGACTCGATCCCGTGAGCCACCGCGTTGCGCAACAGCTGAACAATGGGATCCATGACCTGGTCCGCCACAGCTTTGTCGAATTCGGTGTCCTCACCGGCGGTGGTCAGTTCGATTTTCTTTCCCGCGGCTCGTGCGATCCCGCGCAGTGTCGGCGCGAGTCGGTGGAGCAGGGAGCCCGCGGTCTGCATTCGGATCTGAGTGAGGCCGTCCTGCAGGGTGGTACTGGTGCGTCGGAGTGCTTCGGTCTCTTCGAGCAACGACGCGGTCGCGCGGGATAGCTGAGTTACTTGAGTGGCTAGCGCCGTTTCCAACCGCTGGAGCGCGCTTGCGTCAGCCGAACCGCTCGCCAACGTGGCAACCTCGTCACGGACCTTCTGGCGAGTGCCACCAAGTTCCCGAGACAGGCTGCGCAGGTGTTGGACTCGGCGCTCGATCCGCGTGCGATCGAACACGAGCTCGCCGACGCTATCCATCAGCCGATCGACGCGTTCGGGCGCGACACGCAGCACACGCTGGTTGTCCGGTTGGGAGTACGGCCCCGTCAGCCCACCTGCGATGATCGAGCGGGTGCTGTCATCGGAGCCTTGATACACCTGGGGAGTTCCATCGCTAACAGGTGTCTCGGCTTTGGTCTCGCTCGAGACAGGGGGCGTGGCTGAGTCAGCGGGGGCCGGTGGTTTTGCCGCGGGGGCGGTTGGCGCTGAACCGTCATCGCCGGGGGCGCTCCGTTCGAGCGACTTCAGAATTGCCAACTGCTGCCGTAGGCGTTCGTTTAACAGATCGTCAGGTGTGTCCGCGACGTTGACGACTGCGCGGAACGCATCGACGGTCTCGACGAAGCAGTCCAGAGCGGTGGCGGTCCATTTGATTTGGCCCGAGCGCACGTGGGCGAAGCTATCTTCGAGGACGTGGGCGAACTCGGCGATGCCTGCGAGCGCGACCGTGCCCGCTGAACCTTTGATCGTGTGAGTCGTGCGCATGATGTCGCTGAGCTGCTCTTCGTTCAGCTCGGCGGTCGCTTGCAGTAGCGTCGACGTGATGCGCTCGAGACCTTCGCTCGCCTCGTCGCGGAAGAAGCTGCGCAGCATCGACAGCTCTTCGGGGGCGAAGCCGTCGTCACTGGACATGAGCGCCTCCGCCGGGGCCCGATTGCAGACCACGCGCGTCGTCACACGCACTCAGGGCACGGGCGATGATCTGCCGCGGATCTATGAGTTGAACATCACGCCCGCGCGAGTCGATCAACACGACCGGGCCGTTGGCATCGGTGACCGGTGCCTCGGACAGGGTCGACACCTCTTCAACGTTGCTCACCCGGAACGCGGCGACGAGCGATTCGACCTCGAGGAGCACGGCACCATCTCCACGGCGCGCGGTCGGCATCACAGAACCGTTGCCAGCCTCGGGGACCGCTTCTTGCGCGGCTTGCTGCTCATCCAGGACGCTGTTGAGGTCGATGATCGGGGTGATTGCGCCGCGCAGATTGGCTACACCATCGATGAGGCTCGGGGCGCTCGGTATCGGAGTTACGTAGCCGAGGGTGAACATCTCCCGTACCCAGCGCAGTTCGACCGCGAGAAGTCGCTGGTCGAGTGCAAATACGATGACGTTCTTCATCTGTGTCAGATTATCAGAGCGCCGGCCCGTGGGCCCAGCAGCATATCGAACACAGCCAACGGAACCAGAACCTATACAGCGACCGGCATAACGCGCCGGCGGATCAGTTTGATCGACAGCAAGCGAAACAGCATCTTGGACACGTCGAACGAGCCCATACGCGATTTTCTGATGATGTCTTTCACGGTGTTCTTGCCGTTGACGAGCTCGAGAATTGCGAGCTCTTCGCGGGTCAGGCGTCCGCGCCCCATTTGGGCTACGGCGTCTTCGTTCCTCAGGAACACCAGGTCGAAGTTGTCTACTTCGCGCTCGATCAGATGCCACTCGTCGACACGGCGGAAGCCTTCCATGAGGATGCCTTCGACGTCGAGGTGCAGTGACGCGTCCACCGCGGCCACTGGTAGGTCGCGGGTCGCTTTGAAAGAGAAAGTGCCGAAACGCCAGCGCAGGATCTCGTAGATGAGTTCGGCGGTCTGGCGTTGCAATGCGCTCTTGAGTTCGCCCTCGCTGAGGTAGCCGAGCTTGACCAGCTGGGCGCCGATCAGTTTGCGCCCTGGTCCCCGTGACTCGAGGAAGCCCTCGAAGTCCTGGCGGGTCATCAGTTCGCTATCGACGATGAAGCGGCCGAGCAGAAACTCTTCCGATACGTCGGTGGCCACAGCCAGCTCGATACGGCCCTTGCGGAAGTAGATTTCGACGTTTCCGCTGGCGCGAGTAACCGACAAGATGCCCGACTGCTCCTGCACGTCTAGCAGCTGCAGGACTTCGGCGATGGGGACCACCCGCAGTTCGCCTCGCAATGACGATTGCTGCAAGCCCTCGGCCGCCGCGAGAATCTCTCGCAGAGTGCTGTCGTCCAGCGCCGCACGGGTCGCGTCGGCGATCGCCGCCGCATCCGTTGGCACGTGGTTGGGATCGTCGTCGCCTTCGGCGGCAGCTGCATTGGCCAGGGAAAACAGGCCCGCGACGCGCGCGCCGACGATCTCGGCCAGCTGATCCCGGGCGTTGACCAACAACCCCTTGTGAACCTGCTCGAGGTCCGCGAGGGCTTCTCGTTCCGCGTTGTCCTGGTCGACCTCGTTGGCACCGCCGATGAGCGGTGTCTGGAAGCCGGCTTCCCGCGAGTACTTGGAGATCGTGTGTTGCACGACCGCCGTGATCGCTTCGGGCGAGAACGGCTTGGTGATGTAGTCGACGATCCCCATCACTTTGACGAAGCGCTCACCGACCTGATCCCCCTTGGCGCTCATCAGCACCACAGGGATGTCCTTGATCGCCTCGTCGCTCGCAAGTTCCCGACAGAACTGGTAACCGTTCATTCGAGGCATTACGAAATCGAGCAAAATGACATCAGGTGGAGTCGCACGGGCGGCTCCGAGTCCTTCTTCACCATCTTGCGCAGTTTCGACGTTAAACCCGGCCTTGGTAAGCACGAGCTGAACGACCTTGAGAATGGTTTGGCTATCGTCGATGACCAGAATGGTCTCAGTCGACATGACTACCCCCCTAGGCAACGCACCGGTTGCCGGCGCATCTTACGGCTAAAGTCTTCGATATTTCAAACGAATGTGGGGTCCCACCGTCAACTGGTCGGTGTTGTTCCGCCATGGTAGGCTAGCTAACAACTCGGGGGCCGCGCCCCCGTTTTGCCTTGAAGGCATCGTCATGAGTGACAAGGTCCAGATGGGTGACAAATTCCCGAGAAAGTTTGGGAAATACCACCTCCTAGGCCACCTGGCCCAGGGGGGCATGGGAGCTTTGTACCTCGCCGCCACCGGTGACCGGGGCCTGGAGCGCCTCATGGTGATCAAGACGGTGCTGCCGCACCTGGCTGACACTGAGTACCTTTCTCGCTTCTACGACGAGGCGAAGATCGTGGTGAAGCTGTCCCACGGCAACCTCATTCCGGTGTTCGACGCGGGCCGCGTCGGCGATGAGCTGTTCCTGGCCATGGAGTTCGTCGAGGGCAAAGACCTGCGCGCGATGTGGAATCGATGCGCGAAGAAGGCCGTAGCGTTCCCGGTCGACGTCGCTTGCTACATCGTCAAGGAACTGTGCCGCGGTCTCGAGTACGCCCACAACTTCGGCGACATCAGCCTTGTGCACCGGGATGTGTCCCCGCCCAACGTTCTGATCTCTCATCAAGGCGAGGTGAAGCTCACCGACTTTGGTCTGGCGTCATCAACGCTCAAGCTCGAAAAGACAGCGCCGGGAATCATCTACGGCAAAGTCGCTTACATGTCGCCGGAGCAGGCGCGCGGCGAAGCCCTCGACGGGCGTTCCGATATGTACGCGACTGGCATCATCTTGTGGGAGCTGCTGACCGGACGACAACTGTTTCCACCTGGCGCTGATCAGCCCCAGGACTTGCTGAGTAGAGCGCGCCTTGAGTCGGTGCAACCGCCGTCCAAACGGGCACCTCGTGTGTCGGCCGAACTCGACGCTATTTGCGTCAGGGCCCTCGCGTCCGATCGCAAGGATAGGTTCACCGACTGCGGTGAGTTTGGTAAGGCCCTGTCGAACTGGTTGGCGAAGAATGCACCCGGGACGGACGCGGCGAGACTGGATGCCTTCTTCGGCAAGCTGTTCGCCGAAGACCTGGCACGGGAGCGCACCGAGCGTGAAGCGTTGATGGACAAGGCGCGCGATCGGGCGATGACCATGCCCCCGACCGACGAGTTCCGAAAGATGATCGAGGGCGCTGCTGCGGATTCAGCTGGTCGGCGCGCCGGCGACAGGCGTCTGGCCGAGCGCCGCCTGGTTCCACGAGAGCCTCAATTGACTGAGCGTGGTATCGCCGTCGATGTGCCGCGACCGGGACCCGGTGGGCGAACCGTGCCGCCCAAGCGTTTGGCAACCTCCGAGGCGGTGGCCCTGGACGTGGTTCCCGAGAACATCGCGACCCATGGTACTGACTTCGTCGGTCAGATTCTCGAAGGTCGGTATCAGATCATCGAACTCATCGGTGAAGGCGGTATGGGCCGGGTGTATCTGGCCGAGCACGTCGATATCGGTCGCCGGGTCGCGATCAAGATTCTGCATCCGGTGTACAGCCGAATGCCCGATCTGGTCGAGCGTTTCCGGCGGGAGGCGCGCGCGGCCTCCAAAATCGGTAACCCGCACATCGTCGACGTGACGGATTCGGGGACGACACCCGACGAGTCCGTGTACTTCGTCATGGAGTATCTAGAGGGACGCGAACTCGCTAACCTCATCGACCGCGAGGGTGCGCTAGATGTCAATCGGTGCTTGCGCATCGTCGGCCAGATTTGTCGCGCACTGAGCGTGGCCCACGCGGCCAGTATCATCCATCGTGATCTCAAGCCCGAGAACATCTTCCTGACCACGCGGGAAGGGCAGGCTGACTTCGTCAAGGTGCTCGACTTCGGTATTGCTAAGAGCACTGAGGCCGAGCAAGCCCGCGACAAGCGTTTGACCAGCCCGGGCATGGCCATGGGCACGCCCGAGTACATGGCGCCTGAACAGGCCGCCGGTCGTCCCGCCGATGCGCGCACGGATGTGTACTCCGTCGGCGCCATCCTTTACGAGACTCTGACTGGCGTTGCGCCTTACGAAGGCGACAACTTCATGGAGGTGCTCACCAAGAAGGCGACGATCGATCCGGTCAATCCGAGCGAGCTTCGTCCAGATCTTCCCGAAGAAGTGGCCGACCTGGTGGTGCGAGCGATGTCTCGAGATCCCGACGATCGACCATCGTCGATGGATGCATTCGATTACGAGCTGACCAAGTGCTTGGCTGGTCGCGGTGAAGCGGTGGCCAACATTCTGGGCATGCATACGGATGAGAAGCTGCTGGCCAGCCTCAACCCCGGGCTTTCGATGCGCTCCGGTCCGGCAGGGCCGGCTAGACAACCGCGGGCGAGTAAGGACCAGGAACAAGCTGAGTTGCGCGCCAGGCTCGATAGCGCGCCGATGCGCTTGGGCAGCTCAACCGCGGAGATCGAAGCGCTCGCGTTCGATCCCGATTCGGCTCAGATAGACACGGCGGGTCTCGAACAACGCAAGAGCGGCATGGGCTGGTTTGGTCGGTTCACGCTGTTCGTGTTGATTGTCGGCGCTCTGGGCGCCGGTGCGTTCTTCGGGCTCGAGGAATGGAAGAAGCGCGACGCCACCCGCGGTGCGACCAACGCAAACAACACCGAGCGTGATGCGACTGCATCAGCTGTAATCGACGCGTCGGTGGCGGCTACTAACATCACACGCGATGGTGGGGTCGCTGCCGCTCCGGTGGATGCAGCTGTTGTAGCCAAGACCACGCCCGACGCCGGTACTGTGAAGAAGCGACCGATACGCAGGCCCACCGTGCGAGCGGGCGGCCCACCACGGTCGCGACGCGCTGCGCTTGCGCTGCTGAAGCGGGCGCGCAAAGCAAAGAACAAGCTGAAGTGGGCGAAAGCGCGTGAGCTGTTTTCCCGGGTCTCCAAAGGGCGGTACTACCGGGCGGGCGGCCTTCTCGGCCTCGCCGAAATCGCCTTTCAAACCAAGGATACCGTCGCGGCGATTCGTTATGCGTCGCGTGCTCGCAAAGCTGGAGCCGGTGATGCCGCGCGCATGCTCCTGGGCCATGCGTACTTCAAGCAGAAGAAATTCTCCAAGGCGCTGCGCGAGTACGAGCGCGTGCTGAAGCGTAACCCGGCCAACCAGGAGGCGCAGGGGGCGGCCCGCGCCGCCCGTCGCGCCGGCGGCCGGTAGGCAGTGATCGAACTCGTCGTTACGCTGACCGTCCTGGGCAGCATCGGCGCCGGTGCGCTGGCCTACCTTGGATTCCGCAAAGACGCACGGATCAAACGTGCTATTCGCAAGGCTCCGCACGTGAAGGTGTCGGAGTTCGTAGAAGGGACGCCGGCCAAATTGATCGGCAAGCTTCGCTTTGGAACCGACACCCTGGTTGCCCCTCTGACGGGACGGTCGTGCGCGTTCTACCAGGTAAACGTTGAGCAGCAGCGTGGTAGCGACCACAACACGCGCTGGCCCACCGTCATCACCGACATTGAGTTCGTCGATTTCTTTTTGGAAGACGCCTCGGGCCGAGCTCTGATTCGCTTGCAGGCCGCCGAGGTGGTGGTGGTCAAGGACGAGCATTCGAAGTCGGGCACATTCGACAAGCCCACTCCACAAGAGCAGGCGTTCCTCGACAAACACAACGTGGAAGGCGAGGCCTGGGGATTCAACAAGATCTTGCGTTACCGCGAGGGCGTGCTCGAAGAAGGCGAGATAGTCGCAGTCATGGGGCTCGGCGCATGGGAAGCTGATCCAAATCCCGGCGCCGTTCCAGGTGACTATCGTGGAACAGCTCGGCGGCTCATAATGAGGACCGAGGGCGGCACGCCGTTGTACGTGAGCGACGACCCCCGTACTGTTCGCTGACGGAATTCCGCTCGAGGCGCGCGCCCCTCTCGTCGTGACTATAGCTGAGCGGAGCTAGAACCGGCCGCGCCAGCCGAGCACGGCGCCACCGCGAGTGGGAGCAAACACGGCGCCTGACGTTTCTGCCGACGGTTTTACCGCCGCGTGTTTCTTGTCCTGCAGCCACATCCACACGCTTACGCCAAGCGCAGCCACGCCAACGCCCACGGTGAGCAGGCCGACGGTGCCAGTGTTGTGCAGGTCCATGCATTGGGTGATCGGCGGATCCGGGGTGCATGCATTTTCACCATCGCGGCCCATCAGGACGAGCCCGGCGATGACCACGACGCCGCCGGCCCCAGCGGTCACGTACTTGAGCAGCTTGTAGGGTCGCTTCGGCTCTGGCACCGGCTTTGTCGGTGGAGTGACTACGACTTTCTTTTTGACCTTGGTCAGGATGATCTCGAAGCGCTCGGCTTCCTCTTTGCCACCGTTGACGATGATGGTCTTCTCTGCCTCTTTGTGACCCGCCAGCAGCGCTGTGACCTGGTAGCTGCCAGGGGTGAGCTTGCCGTTGTACGGAGAGGCGCCGGCGTCTTTGTCGTTGATGCGCAGGACCGCGCCTTCGGGGCGGGTCAATATCACGATGTCCACCGGGCGACGCGCACCGGTGAACAGACTCACTGTAGTCGCCGAGATTTTCGCGCTGAGATCCGTGATCGTGCACACCGCACACTTCAGCTCGTTTTTGGCAACGACCCGGTTGTTGGGATCGGAGCTGAGCAACTCGAGTGCGACCGTATACGAGGCACCGCTTCCATCGACGCTGGCGCGAACGAAGCGAGTGGCCTTGGTCAGCTCGCCGATGCGTTGCAGACACGTGGTCGACGTGCAGTTGCGCAGCTCAGGTGTCTTGCGCAACGCGCGACGCAGTTTCTTCGTCGAAACGGCGCGCTGCTTCGCATCTTTGATGCCCTGCTGAATACTCCGCTGCAGTTGGCTGCGGAGTTCTGGTGCGACGTTGCCCTTCATCTCGATGGCGACGACCGCGACAGTCGCGGGGCCCGCATGGGCGGTCCGGGTACTGCCGCCTATGCCTGCCACGAGCACATAGATTGCCCACAAGGCGAGCAGTGCAACTACAGGCCGCGCAGCAACGTGCATCGCCACACTCTAACGCGCCCGGCGCGCCGCTTCCACAAGTCGGGGCAGTTCTTGCGCCTTGAGCTGGCGCTCCACGCGGTTGCGCACCCGGCCAAAACGGTTGATCACCAGGGTCGTAGGCACAGTGCGGATCCTGCCGAGTACGCTCTTGCCATCACGTAGCTGGGCTGACGACAGGACGATGGGATACTCCGTGGACATGCCCTTGGACCATGGGCGGACCAGCTTTGCGCCGTCGGGATCCAGGGCCACGCCGATCACTACTACGTCGACGTCGCCCTTCTTATGCTGCTTCTGGAGCTTCTCGACGTCGACCTGAGACGCCACGGACCAGGTGGTGAACAGGTGGAGCACGATGATCTTGCTGCGGAGCTTCGCCAGCAGGACCTCCTCGCCGTCGAGGTCTTGGAACACCAGGCCGCTCACGTTCACGGCCGGCGTGTTGGTTGATTTCTGAGCACCACCGCAGGCTGCGCAGCCTATCGCGGCTACGCTTGCGATAGCGACGACCAGCCGTGCTAGTCCGTCGCTTCGGGTGCTGTCGGTACGTCTTTTTTGAGTGCCCACGCTAATACCGGTGGCGTGACCATTGTGGTCACCATCACCATGAACACTACCGCCGCATAGGTGGACTGATCAATCACGGGTTTGCCGCCGAGAACGAGTTGTTCGCCCACCGCCGCAAAGATCAAGCCCACCTCGCCGCGGGGGATCATTCCCAGGCCAACGGCGAGTTTATTCACGCCATCGCCAAACGCGACCAGCGAACACACTTGCTTACCGACGATGGCAACCGCCGTGAGAGCCAGGGCGAGGCCGATGATGGAGACGCTGTTGAGGGAGCTGAGCTGAACCTTGGCGCCGGTCACCACGAAGAAGACGGGGACCAGGAACGAGGTGATCGGCTCCAGCAAGTGCTCGAGGCTGTGATGTTCGCGGGTCTCGAGGTCGCGATAGGTGAGGGCATCCAGGACGATACCGGCGGCGAATGCGCCAACGATCGGCGCCAGTCCCACAGCGCCAGCGCCGTAGGAAAGGGCGAAGCAGAAGCCCAGTGATACCGCGAGCAAGACTCCGCGAACCCGCAGGCTGCAGGCAAGCTTGAACAGCCAGCGCGAGACCGGGCGGCCAAGCAAGATCGCTCCGCCGAGGAAGCCGACCGCCTTGCCGATGATAATGAGAATCTTGACCGTAGACAGGGACTCGCCCGTGTTGGCGCCGCCGACGATACCAACGACGACCGCGAGCACGATCAGGCCGAGCACGTCGTCGATAACCGCCGCGCCCAGCACGACCCGCGCTGTCGCCGATTTGATCTGCCCGATGTCTTTGAGCACACGCGCGGTGATGCCGACGGATGTTGCGGCAAGCACGGCGCCGATGAACAGATGGGAGTGCCACGTCGAGTCGGGAGCGAACAAGGCGTGAACGCCATAGCCCAGGGCAACTGGCACGACCACGCCGACGATTGCGACCATGAACGCCGTGGCGCCGACCCGGGCCATTTCGATCAGGTCACTCTCCAGACCTACTTCGAACAACAGCAGGATGACGCCGATTTCGGCGAGCATGGCCAGTTGCTGATTCGTGGTGATGAATGCAAGGCCGTCGTAGCCGGCCAGGGTGAGGTTACCGATGACGATTCCGGCAAGTAGCTCGCCGAGCACCGCTGGTTGGCCGATACGCTCGAACAGGTCGCCGACCAACTTGGCACCGACGAGAACCAGGGCGAGGGCGGCGAAGATTTTCGCGTCGACGCTGCTGGACCCGGTGCAGAACACACCGATGACAACGCAGGCGAGCCAGGTATTGCGTCTACTCAGCATCGTCGTCTCGTGCCTATTGCATGCGCGACATCATCGCCATGCCGACCTGCATCGCCAGGGCTGTGTCGCCGCCAAACTTGATCTGGCCGGTCATGAACGCCTGCGGGCCGGGTAGGGCGCCGCTGAGGATTTGTGCGTATGTTTCTGCTTCGACGGAAATCGTCGCGGCCGGTTCCCGCGCGCCGGAGAACGTCACGTTCATCAGCCAGGTGCGACCGTTGTAGTTGGCGACTTCCATGGTGACGCTACCGTTGATCTCCGCCAGCAATTTTTGCGCTTCTGGATCGACGAACAGGAAGTCCGTGCTGCTAGCGCCTGGCGGAGCCAGGTCGATGGGCCCGTCGTCACCGACGACAATGGCGCGCCAGTCATCGACCGTCTGAGCGAGGGCGACCTTCGGCGACTCCGCTGCTCCGCTGGTGACGGTCAACTTGCCGTCTTCCAGACGCAGTGCCCACTCGCCGCCGCCTTCGCCGTCCAGCGTGACGCCCACGGTAACCGGCTCGGTGCGCTCAGCGGACTCGCCCTGGGACTTGGACATCTCTTCGGGGAGCCATTCCTCGAAGAACTTTGCTGGGGTGATATCTGACGGGGGCCGATTCATTTCCGGCACCTAGATACCTTCGAGGCTCGCAAAAGTCCAGTGATCGAGCGTGGCGAGTTATACTCACTGTATGAGCGAGCCTGACGATCCCCTGAGCGTCGAAGACGTAGAGCGCCGCCGAGATGTCCGCGGCATCATGCACGAACTGGAGATGACGTTCCCCAACGATGAGACGTTCTCGGTGGTGGAGGCGAGCCGGAAGGACTTCTTCGCTATCACCAATGATCCGGAGGCGTTCAAGCTTGGTGATGTCCACGAAGTCACGATTCGGCACAAGGACACCTCGTTGAGCTGCCGTGTCGAAATCGTCCGCAAGTCGATTCATCCGCGCAGCGGGCTTGCCCTGCGCCTCGTGCACATCACCCCGGTTGCCGAGGAAACGCTCAAGCTCGTTCTGGCTGAGCGCTAACAGCCCGATCCCGCCCAGCTACCCCAACTCAGAAAAGATGAACCACACGTCACTTTCTTGTTTACGCGGCGGTGGTTTGCCTCTATAAAAGTGGTCTTACCAATTGGGTGACCACTTACAGAGGTTGTGATGGCTACAAAAGTTCAGGAAATGATTGAGAAATATCGGCGGGATCACCAGCATCCGGTCAACCGCGCGCTGCACACGGTGGGCATCCCGATGATCATCGCGTCCCTGCCGACCATGGCGCTTAATCCACTACTGGGGGTCGGCATGTTCGTGTTCGGCTGGATCCTTCAGTTCGTTGGTCACGCCTTCGAGGGCAAATGGCCAAGCTTCTTCTCCGACCCACGGTTCCTGGGTGTCGGCGCCCTCTGGTTCATCCAGAAGATCCGCGGCAAGTCCGCAAGCCCCGCCGCGTAGTCCTCCGCCTTTACATCCCCAAAACGAGCGTCTTCTACATTCCCCACAGAATGGAGAAGGGCAGGCGCATCTGCATCTGGTTCGGCTCGGCCAGCAAGGACCAGGGCAGCGCCTCCAGCAGCTTCTTTCCGCCGGGCAACCAGCGAAGGAGATATTCGCCGATGGCCGGCTGCGCCTTGGCCTTACCGAACGGCAGTCCGGTCAGTCGCTTGAGCAGGCTCGTTTGCGACTTGGGCAGGAACACGACGCGCGCGCGCTGATCCTTGCCGATTCCGGCCTTTGCTTTGGCGTACGCAATGGCATCGCCGACGCCGCCGAACGTATCGATGAGTTTGATCGGCATGGCCTGCACGCCGGTCCACACGTGGCCACGACCGACGTCGTTGACCGCGGACTGTGTCATGTTGCGGCCGTCGGCAACCGCTTTGGTGAAGCGGCCGTACATGTAATGCAGGCGCTCCTTGATGAATTTGCGTTCCGCGTCGGTGTACGGCCGGAAGTAGGATTCCATGTCCGAGCGCTTGCCGCGCTTGAAGGTGCGCCAGTTGAGGCCCAGCCGGGACAGCAGCCCCGAGATATCGAACTTGCCGTAGAAGATACCGATGGACCCGGTGATGGTCATCGGATCGGCGAAGACTTTGTCGCAACCCGCCGCGGCGAAGTAACCGCCCGACGCGGCGATGTCGCCCATGGAGCAGATGATCGGCTTGACCCCGCGGGTCTTGAATACTTCGCGCGCCATCTTCTCCGATGCCATCGCGCTCCCTCCGGGCGAGTCGATGCGCAGAACGATCGCTTTGACCTTGGGGTTCGCTCGGGCGGCTCGAATGGCGCGCATGACCGTTTTGCTGCCGACCAGGCGGCGACCAAAGATTGGCACTGGGATGTTCTGGCTCTCGCCGTCGACGATGTCACCAGTGATGTAGATGACGGCGATCTCGGGGTAGCTCCAGCGCGGGGAACGCAGCTTTGGTCGTGTGCCGACGGGGTAGACGCCGCCGAGTTCTTTAGCGATGAGTTTGCCCACCTGCTTGGGCTCCGCGATGGCGTCTACGATGGTGGTCTTTCCTTTGAGATCGCCAGCGGTGTACGGACCATCGTCGAAGATCTTACGCACCTGCGCCTTGGTGATTTTTCGCCCCGTTGCCACTCCGCCGAGGAGCTCGTCGAACAAGCTGTCATACAGCTCGTTGCGCATGCGTTTCGCCGGTTCGGTTGGACCGGTGCGGGTCCAGGATTCGGGCGCGCTCTTGTACTCTTCGATCTTCTCGAACTGGGCGTTGAGGCCGAGTTTGTCGAACATGCCCTTGAAGTAGATGGACGTGCCGGCGAAACCTGCCATGCGTACACCACCGGCCGGGTCGACGTAGATCTTGTCGGCGGCGGAGGCCAGGTAGTAGCTGCGGGTGGAGCCGAGCAACATGTAGACGAACACCTTCTTGCCCTTCTTGCGCAAGGCGAGCAGTTCGTTGCGGATTTCCTGAGTGCTACCCCAGCCGGCCGCGAAGCCGTCTATGTGCAGATAGAGCGCTACGACGTTGGGGTCTCGCGCCATCGCCCGCAAGCGGAGCACGAGCCCGGTGAGGCCACGTTCACCCACGGCGCCGAGTCGGATCTTTTCGATGCGTTTGCTCGTCGGGATGAGGGATGGCACGTGTTCTTCACTCAGGCGCAATATGGTCGTCGCGCCTCGGCGAAATCGGGTGTTTTCATTCTCGTCCAGGACGCCAGTCGCATAACCGGTCACGCCGGCGCCGCCGAAGGAGAATTCGAGGCCGGCGCTCAGCCGGTACTCACGCCGTTCGAACTGGGTCGTCATCCCGGTGGTGCTCTGATCGACGATGTGAAGTTCGCGGGTCTCGAGATCGCCGCGGAAATAGATGCCCTTGACGAGTTTTGCCGACCAACGCAGCCAGCCGTCGATGTCGCCTCGGGTTTCACCGATGCGTCCACCGACTCCGAGCTCGAGCCGGTCGTCGCCGAAGGGGCGCGAAACGATTTCTAGCTCGTGGCGACGCTGGACCGGGATCGTGCCGACGGTTGGCGAGAACACATCGCGGACGACGAATCCGCCGGCCCAGTGAGAACCAAAACGTGCCGAGAACCCCATGTCCCAGGTTCCAACCCCGTCCAGGGGCAGGGCGTCCGAGTCGAAGAAGCGTCGCCACGCGGTACCGAACGCGGCGTTCTTGCCGAGGGCCAACGAAGAACCGATGGTCAGCCTCGTGGGCTCCCCGGGATCCGGGGTGACCAACACGCGCGGCGGCTGCATGAACTCCAGTCCTACTCCCAGCGACATTTTCGGCAGCACCTTGCCGCCAAACGACGAGCCCATGTACAGGCCGATACCGGCTCCTGCGCCGGTGGCGTTGTCCTCGTCGCCCAGATCCAGTGCCAGGGCGAAGTTGCTGCCGCTCAGAAAGTGCAGGCCAGCGGGGTTCTTGGCCACGGTGGTCGCATCGTGGGTACCGGTAATGCCGACGCCGGGCAGATTGACACCGTCGGTCGGCTCCTCAGCAATTCTCTCGCCTGAGCTGGGCTGGGCCCACGCGATGCCGCCGTGTGCGCCGAACACGGCACAACCAATCAAGAATGCCAGCCACTGGGGAAAACCGAGTTTCGCCATACCGGGACTATACTGGTCTGGTAAGGTGCGCGCCTCATGAAGATCGGTCTAGTTGGATTTCCAGGCAGCGGCAAAAGCACCGTATTCAATGCTCTGACAGGCATGTCGGTCGAGACGGGCTACGGCTCCAAGGGCGGCAAAGCCAACCTTGGTGTGGTCAAAGTCCCAGACGCGCGGGTCGACAAGCTGGCTGAGATCTATCAGCCAAAGAAGACGACCTACGCTGAGGTCGCGTTCACGGACCTGGGCGGCGGCACCACTGCCAATAGCCTCGACCGGTCCGTGCTCAATAACATGCGCGAGGTCGACGTGTTTTGTCAGGTTGTGCAAGCGTTTCCCGCGCCCGATGGCACCCCCGCCGATCCCCTCGGCCAGATTCTCGGACTCGAAGCCGAGACGATTCTCGCTGATATCGAACTGATCGAGCGACGCGTAGATCGGCTTACCCGCGATCGCAGTTCACCCCGTGAACTCGAGTTGCTCACGCGCTTGCTCGCCCACTGCGAGGACGAGAAGCCACTGCGCTCGGCCGAAATGGACGAAGCCGAGCTCAAGCTGGTGAGCGGCTACAGGTTCCTGTCGCAGAAGAAGTTGTTGCTGGTGTTGAACGTGCCCGAGGACGAAGTGGGCAACGATGTTCCCGCCGACATCAGTTCCGCGGCGGAGGAGCGAGGCCTTGGCCTTGTGGTGCTGTCTGCCCAGGTCGAAATGGACATCGCGCAAATGCCCGCCGAGGATCAGGCCGAGTTTCTCGAGTCTCTCGGTCTGAGCGAGCCAGCCAAGAACCGTTTCATCGAAGGTGCGTACGCGCTGATCGATCTGATCTCAATGCTTACGGCCGGCCCCGACGAGTGCCGCGCCTGGCCCGTGCAGCGCAACACAGCTGCGCCCCGCGCCGCTGGCAAGATTCACTCCGACATCGAACGCGGTTTCATTCGCGCCGAGGTCATAGGTTTCGACGACCTCGTGGAGCACGGAAGCGAAGCCAAAGTCAAAGAAGCCGGCAAGACCCGAGTAGAAGGCAAAGACTACATCGTCAAAGACGGCGACATCGTCAACTTCCGGTTCAACGTGTAGCTGGCGCAGGGACACTCTCCCGTCCGATACCTCTCGGAATCAAGGGCGTTTTAGACCGTACCGCGAAAGGTGCTCGTGCTCGTGCTCGTGCTCGTGCTCGTGCTCGTGCTCGTGCTCGTGCTCGTGCTCGTGCTCGTGCTCGTGCTCGTGCTCGTGCTCGTGCTCGTGCGTTTGATCGGATGGTGTGGCCCTGGTCCCGCACGCTTGAGTTCGAGCGTGGGTTGGCGCGACCAGGGCGGGTTGCATGGACGGGGTGGGGGAGTGCTTGGGCGGTGGGCGGGCGTGGTGGCAGCTTGGCCGCGGGGGTTGGTGGTTGGGTGGCGGCTGCCAGACGCGCGGGGGCGCGTCGGTGGTTGTTTGTGGTGAAGGACGTCACTTGTCGTGAACGAGCTCGGGGCCCCTATGGCCCCGGTCACGTGAATTAATTTGCTGATCCGGTTGTCTGACTATTGTTCGTGTACTATAGATATGCCCTATTCAAGATGAAACTGCGCACTCGACAGACGAAACTTCCCTTTCACTCAGGGCGCCATGGTGGTGCCCGCGAAGGTGCTGGGCGTCCGCGTAAGGTGGGGCGGCGCAAAGTGGCGCATCGGAAGCGTCAGGGGTTTTCTAGTCCTCGCCCTCTGCATGTCACGATTCGTGTGGTTGATGAGGTTGGTGTGCTGCGCAAGCGTAAACGCTACCAGGTGCTGCACAGCGTGTTCTGTCAGACGGCGAGGCGGGGCTTTCGCATTTGCCACTACTCAGTGCAGGACGATCACATTCATCTGATCGTGGAAGCCAGCAACCGGGCTGCCATGAGCTCGGGCATGCGGTCGGTGAATATCCGCATTGGTCGGGGCATGAACCGCGAGCTTGGTCGTGATGGCGGCACGGTCATCGCTGATCGCTACCATGAGGAGCATTTGGGCTCCCCTCGGCAGGTTCGTAATACGCTGGCCTACGTGCTCAACAACGTTCGTAAGCACGTGATGACCGAGATGGGAACGACCTGCGAGTGGGACTGGGTTGATCCTTGTTCTTCGGCTGGGTACTTCGATGGCTGGAAGAACAGGGACCCGGTGCCGATTACGGCCGAGTCACCGGTCGATGGGCCGCGGACCCATTTGCTCAAGAAGCTCTGGCGTCGGCATCGGCTGATCGACGTCAACGTTGTGCCCGGCAGAGTTGGCTAGGTCCCGGGGGCTCGCTACTCGGCGATGTTGGCGAAGAAGTCGGCCAGGTCTGGTGGCAGCTCGCAGTCGATTGTAAAGGGCTCTCGTGTGTCTGGGTGCGGGAAGACGATCGCGGCTGCGTGCAGGGCCTGGCGTGGGAGTTCGAACTGCTCGAGCATTTCGGCGCTCATGCCGTTGTCGCAGTAGGCGGCGAAGGCTTCGTCTCCATGGCCGTACAGTTTGTCGCCGACGATCGGGTGGCCAACCGCGGCCAGGTGCGCGCGGATCTGATGCTGACGTCCGGTGACCGGTTTGCATCGAACCAGGGCGTAGTCGCCGCGTGTCTCCAGGACGGTCACGTCGGTCACCGAGGGCAGGGCGCCTTCTCGTGCCTCCATGCGTATGTTGATCAGCGCATCCGGGTCCTCGACCAGACCGAGTGGTAGGTCGATGCGTTTCTCGGTCCATTGCGGTCGCGGGCGCACGATGGCCACGTACGTCTTGTCGACTTTGTGCTTCGAGAAAGCGCCTTTGAGCACGCGCGCGGCTGCTTTCGTGCGCGCGACGATGATGATGCCCGACGTTTCGCGGTCGATCCGGTGGCAGATTTGCAGCTCTGGTTCGTCTGGGTACGTGTCGCTGAGAATCCGGGTGAGCGTGTTGAAGTAGAATTTGGCCGAAGCGTGCATCGGCAATCCGGCGGGCTTGTTCACCGCGAGAAGCCACTCGTCCTGGTAGATGACAGAAAAATGGCGCGGGCAAGGGGGCTCTGGTCGAGCCGGTCGCCGGAGTAAGAAGCTCTGGCCCTCGCGAACCTTTGTGTTCGGTTTGAGCTCCACGCCGTCCGCACGGCTCAGCTGCTTGCGGATTATCTGTTGCAGCTTTGTTCGAGACAGCCGCGGAATCTTGCGCTTCAGGTAGTGATCGAGCCGAAACCCGTCGAACACGTCCTCCACGACGAAGCGGCGCTCGATGATGCGCGGATTGCCGTCGGCATCGAGATGAATGTTGTGGCCCAGCGGGTCGTGGTCGGGTGCACTCATGGCTGGTCGCGCCGCGTTAGAACTTGCAGCTGTGTAGCGCAGCCTAGTTGCGATAGGAACTGGGGTCGAGGTTGAATTTCTTCATCTTGTTGTAGACCGTGCCGCGCGAGACACCCAGAGCACGGGCGACGGCTGGGATCCGGCCACGATGCGCGACCAGAGCTGCTTCGAGCAGGTCGCGTTCACTCTCCGACATGGTCTTCACGCCACCGCCACCTGGCGGGGGCATGGCGCGCGGATCCTGCGGCGGTGCGGGATGTGGAGGCGCGAACTGGTCGGGGTATCGCTGGGGAGGCATGCCAGCGCCAGGCGGGTAATTCCCCGGGTAGCCGGGCGGGTGCATGCGCGGATCCATCGGCATCCCCGGCTGAACCATATTGGGAGTCATCATCTGGTGATGCTGGCCGCTGCGCATGGTCACCTCGAGCATGACTGGCACTTCGTCCAGGGCGAGGGCGTCGGCGTGCGCCAGGTTGACCTCGCCCTCGAGTACATGCTCGAGCTCGCGCACGTTGCCGGGCCATGGGTATTGCTGCAGCACCTGCATCACGTTTGCTGACACCGTGGTGACCTGCTTGTCCATGCGTTTCGAGAACACCCCGAGGAAGTGTCGCGTTAGTCGCTCGATGTCTTCGGGTCGTTCGCGAAGAGGTGGCAGGTCGATGTGGATGACGCGCAGGCGGAAGAACAAGTCCTGACGGAACAGCCCGGTGCCTACCGCGGCGGCCAGGTCCCTGTTCGTCGTCGCAACGACGCGGCAGTTCAGCGGAATCTCGCGGGTGCCGCCCAGCCGTTGCGCCGTTCGTTCCTGCAGCACACGCAACAACTTCGCCTGCATGTCGTGCGGCATGTCGCCGATTTCGTCGAGCAGGATGGTGCCACCCTCGGCCAGTTCGAACTTACCAGGCCGGCCGCCTTTTCGCGCGCCGGTGAACGCGCCCGACTCGTAGCCGAACAGCTCGCTTTCGAGCAAGTCCCGGGGAATCGCCGCGCAGTTGAGCGCGACGAACGGACCCGCCGCTCGATTGCCGCCGTTGTGGATTGCCTGGGCGAGCACCTCTTTGCCGGTGCCGCTCTCGCCGGTGATGAGCACGTTCGAGTCCGAACGTGCGGCGGCCTCTGCAAGCACCAGACGGCGCTTGAGCGATGGCGAATCGCCGATTAGATCGGTGAACGAGTAGCGCGCGCTCGAACCGACGATGCGCTGGGCCAGGGTCGTTGCTCGCTTGAGCTCAGTGAGGGTCGCGACCAGCCCGGCCACAGTGCTCTCACGGTCGCGAATCACGCGCGTGTTGCACAGGAACTCGGCGTTGTCGAGGGTGACCAGTTTGTTCTCGAGCTCTTCACGGCGGTCGAGGCAGCCGCCCAGGAACGATAGGGACGGGACCGCATCGAGCGTGCGAATCGCTCGGGTGCCGGCCCGGCGTTTCTCTTTGGTTGGGTCCAGTTTGAGTAAACGCATGGCCGTCGAGTTCAGTGACGTGATGTTGTAGTCCGCGTCCATGGAAATGACGGCGTCATGCACCGCGTCCAGGGTTGCGGCGGTCGTGCGCGCAGCGAGGCGGAGCCTGGCCTGAATCAGGCAGTTCTCCATGATCACCGCGGCCTGACCGGCGAACACCGCGACCAGATCCAGGTCGCGCTCCGTAAACACGCCGCCGGCCACGTGCTTATCGACGTAGATCGCACCGAATCGGCGGTTGGCCTGATGAATGGGAACGACCATGGCGTAGCCGAGGCGCAGGCGCTCTTGCCTTGATTGCTCGTCGACACGTCCGCTCGGGTTGAGCAGTGCGTTGAGCGGCTTCTTGTCGCCGGCGGCGGTCTTGCGGTAGAGCAGTTTGGCGCGACCGTCTTCGACGGCGGTCACTCGCAGGTGATCCGTCCACTCTGTCTTGGTCTCGTCCTCGCCGGTTTGCTCCATGCCGTAGTAGCCGCACACGTCCATCTCACCGGTCTCACTGACGGTGGCGACTGCCGCTCTATCGGCCGACGTGAGCTTCGCCGCCATTTTTGCGATTTCGCCCGGTAGGATGGCGTAGTCGTCGATAGCCGAGAGCAGCCTGGCGAGTTCGATGAGCGAGCGAATGTTCTCGCGCTCCACGACCACCGCGTTGACCGCTTCGAGGAATCGCTCTTCGGCCAGAGCCATGTCGTCGAGGCTGCGAGACAGGGTGCGTTCGATGCCGACGATGTTCTCGCGCAGCCCGAGCAGGTCATTGCCATCGTCGTCCGCGGAGCTCGCGACCATGTTGTCGACGGCGCCGATGACCTGATCAGCCAGAAGGTGAGTCTCGCGTTGCACGGAGACTCGGCAGTGCTTCAACTCTTGTAGCAGCTGCAGCACTTCGACTTCGGCGATGCGATCAGTGGCGCGCCGACCGTACCGGCGGAACGCTTCGCGCACACGCTCTAGATCGTTGAGGCCGCCGAGTTCTCGGAAAATCTCCTGCGCTTTTGCCAGCCAGTACGCGGCCGGATCGGTCGAACGCTTTCCAGATTCCTCGCCGATTTGGCCGGCGAACATTCCGTAGCGGAGATACGCTTCGCCCAGTTCGCGTCGCAGCCCGTTCTTCTGAAACAGTGTGATCGCTCGCCGAAAGTAGCGCTTGGCGCGTTTGTGATCGCTCTTGTGCCAGAGCACCTCCGCTTGAGCCAACTGCGCGCGGCCGGTCCACAGTGGATCGCCCGCGGTTTCCGCTTCTTCTTCCGAGCGTGTGGCCAACTCCGTCGCGCTGTCCAACGAGCCCTGGGCGGCGGCGACGATGGCAAGGCCACTCAAACAGCGAGACAGTTCGCGACCGTCCCAGAACTGTTCGAAGTGATTGCGCACGTGTTGCCACAACTCACTCGCGCGGTCCAGGTCTCCTCGGCGCAACGCCTGCTCGGCCAGTACGTTGATGGTGCGCGAACGTAGATCGTTGTCACCGATTTCGTCGGCCGTATCCAACGCGCGAGCCAGGTAGGTCGTCGCTCGTTCGTGTTCGCCTTTGTAGGAACACGCAGCACCAATTGCCGCGTCCATTTCCGCGCGTGCGCGGGGCTTCTCCAGGTTCTCGTAGATGCGACGAGCCGACACCAGGTGTCGAAGCGCGACGTCGTGATGACCGAGGCGCACGTGTCTGCGACCTAGCTCACCTTTCGCCGCCGCCCGATCTGCTGGGGACAAGTCGTCCTCGAGATGCTGATTCAGCTCCTCAACGGTCATGTCCTGCAGGGAGACCACGTTCTTCATCATACTCCAACGGGCCCACAACGTACTAAATCTCCACGGGTGGCGGTGACCAAGGCAAACGCGTTATGATGCGGACAAATGTCCTCACCTGAGAACAAAGGCGGCTCGAAGAAGTTCCCCGACTTTGTTCCGCCGACCAAAATCCAGTACGTCGATCGCGTTCCAACCCTACATCTCCGTAAATGTACCCTGACGGAAGTAGGGGGGCAGAAGCGCGAGTTTCGCTTTGAGAAGGGCGAGATACGCATCGGCGCTATGGACGACAACGACGTTGTCCTGCGCGATAACACCGTCTCGCGCCATCACTGCAAGATCGTGCAGGAAAACTCAGGCTACGTGCTCGTCGATCTTCGTAGTACCAACGGCACCTTCATCAACAAGGTTCGCATTCGCGAGGCCTTCCTCAAACCCAACTGCAACCTGGCTGTGGGGCAGAGCCAGCTCACGTTCAACGCGCGAGAAGAGGAAGTACAGATCGTCCCGTCGCGCAATGAGAGTTGCGGCGGCCTCATCGGCGGCAACGCCAAGATGCGGGAGATCTACACGATTCTCGAGAAGATCGCGCCGACATCTACCACCGTGGTTATCGAAGGCGAAACGGGCACCGGTAAGGAAGTCGTCGCCGACACCGTACATAAGCTGTCGGCGCGGGCAAAAGGCCCCATCATTGTCTTCGATTGTGGGGCCATCCCACCCAACCTCATCGAAAGCGAGCTGTTCGGCCACGAAAAGGGATCGTTCACGGGCGCGGTCATGACTCGACAAGGCCTGTTCGAGATGGCCGATGGCGGCACACTGTTTCTCGACGAGCTCGGCGAGCTTCCCATCGATCTGCAGCCGAAGCTTTTGCGTGCCCTGGAGAACCGAGAGATTCGTCGAGTCGGCTCGTCGAAATTGATCAAAGTCGACGTCCGCATCATCGCGGCCACTAACCGGAACCTGGAAGAGGAAGTGCGCGCTGGCAGGTTCCGCCAGGACCTTTACTACCGGTTGTCAGTCGTACGGTTGATCTTGCCGTCCCTGCGCGATCGCCCTGACGATATCCCGCTGCTCGTCCACCACTTTCTCAAGACCCAGCAGTACAACCATGGCGCCGACGGTACCCAGCGGGTCACATCGATTTCCCGCCCCGCGCTCGAAGCGCTCATGAGCTACCAGTGGCCCGGAAACGTGCGCGAATTAGTCAATGCGATCGAGAGGGCCGTGTCGTTCTGCGATGGCAACAGCATCGAGATTGCTGACTTGCCCGAGCATGTTCGTGACGCTCTTGGTCAGAGCCGAGCCTCGACCAGCGGCATCGGTCACGGCCAGGTGGACCAGGCGCTGTCCATGCCGGCGGGGACGCCGTTGCCGTCGCCCGAACTGCTCACGGGCAACGTCAAGTTCAAGGACGCCAAAGAAAAATGGGTGTCCTCCTTCGAACGTGACTACATCATTTCACTGCTCAAGAGACATGGCGGCAACATCTCTCACGCGGCCCGCGACGCGGACATCGATCGTAAGTACTTTCGCAAGTTGATGAAGAAGTACGACATCGACGCAGCGCTGGTTTCCGGCGACTAGCAATTGAACGACAGCGGGCGCGAAGCGCTCTCGACAAGGGAACACGATGAATCCACAACACAGCAAGTTGTTCGTTTGCGTCGCCGCGTGCGCACTGATGTTCGCCTGCAGCAAGAAGTCGGACGACAAGGCCAAGAGCGCAAAAGCTCCAGCGACCGACACGTCGAAGACTGACACGGCTAACAAGACCACTGAGGCCAACAAGGCGTCGCCGGTCAAGATGCAGTGCAAGAAGATCATCGAGCTCGCCGAAGCCGAGGACAAGAAGACCCGCAAGGGCAAGGACGATGTCGTCGCACGGGCCAAAGCACAGGCAGCGTTCGTGAGCGCTTGTGAGACCAAGTTCGAGCAATCCCAGCGCGACTGCATGATGAAGGCGCTCACCGGCAAGGACCGGGTGGCGTTTCGCAAATGCATGCGTAACCCCGCGCTGGCTCACCGAGGCAAGAACATGGAAGCGAAGATCTTCATCAAGAAGATCCGTGACGGCGCGCGAACGTACTACCTGGATCCGAACACGGCTCGCGGGGGAATCTCGCCACGCCCTCCCCAGTTCCCGGGCCCGAGTGCGGCATTGACCCCGGCGGCCGGCAGCTGCTGCAAAGGCAAAGAAAGCAAATGCGCGCCCGAGCAGACCCAGTGGTCCACTCCCACCTGGATCGCTTTGGGGTTTTCGCTCGACGACCCCCACTACTATTCCTACAGCTACACGGTGAACGGTAAGAACTTCACTGCCCGGGCGGTCGGCGACCTGGACTGCGACGGCAAGTATTCCACGTTCGAGTTGCGCGGCTCGGCGGATGGAAAGACCCCCGCCAAGATCACTGTCAAAGACGCGCTCGAGTAACGCGCCGTTCGTGTCAGTCGCAAGTGGCGGCGGAGACGCGCTAGCGATGCATCGTATCGAGGCGGCGTGCGCCTTCGAGCAGCAGATGTGTCGTGCTATGGCCGACTTCGTCGTTCGGATCGACGTCGTTGTCGTCATCGAATTCGAACCGGCCCTGGGTCCAGGTGAGCATGTGGTAGATGCATTCCGCGTTCGTCGGCGTCGCTTGCCCTTCAAGGTTCGCTCTCACCACGCGGCCGCGGTGTAGGTGCACTTTGCCAGTCGCGCTCGACTCGTCGTCGTACAAGACCAGGACGCCGGTCTTGGTTTCCATCTCCATCAACGTGAGCAAGGCGGACAGGCCGACCTGCTTCAGGCTGCCACCGATACCCGCCGACGAACTGTCGCCCGGGTCGGGGGCGGTGCTCGCGGGATCGCTGCCGATCGCGTTCATTGTGTGTGCTTCGACTCGCTCGCGATACTTGAGCGTTTTTGCGACACGCAGGTCCAGCTCTTCGAACCGGAACGGCTTCGGCAGGTAGTCGTCGGCGCCAAGCCGAAAGCCGCGGATGCGGTCATCGTCGGAGCCGAGGGCGGTGAGGAAGATCACTGGCACGAAGGCGAACTCCGGGCGTGCGCGGAGTTGTTTGACCAGGGTCCAGCCATCCATGCCCGGCATCATCACATCCGTGATCACGAGATCCGGTGTTGTCGCAACGGCCTTGTCAAAAGCCATCTGCCCGTCTATCGCGGTGTCGACCGTGTATCCTCGTTTTTCGAGGACCGTGGTGACCATGCGCAAGATCCAAGCATCGTCGTCAGCGACGAGAATTCGCGGCGCCATCTAGGCTTAGCCTATCACTTTTACTGGGTCCGCGCCGGGGCGGCCCCGCCAAACCTGTTCGGGGTGGTATCTCCGGCGACCTGCTCTATGGTCCCCGCTTGCCAAGAATTTTTCTGGTCGCGCACGACGAGCCGCCCTGCACGCGTGGCCACCACCAGCCGTCCCTGCGCGTCCTGAATCAGAGTTGCAACACGGTCTCGCCGTCCCATTCCGGGCACTGGCGCGGCGTGGGCAAGGCGCCCCTTGTCCAGGCGCGCCACGACGTTCGTTCCGTTGCTTAAGCGACCGGCCACATATGTGCTGGTGGGGCCCGAGCTGAGCGCGTGGACGACCATCCCGCGCAAGCCTTGCGCGCCGGTGACTCGGCTCGCGCGCGTGCCACGGATCCGCAGCAGCGCTCCCTGCTGGCTGATCGCGAACAGCTGCTTGCCCGCCCCGGCGATTAGTTTGACCACGAAATCGCCCCGGGGCAGCCGGGTGCGTAGCGCGCTCCATGACGCCGTCTTGCCTGCCTTGCGGCCGCGGCGCAGGCGGCCGGCTGTGTTCGAGGCGTAAACGGTGGTCGCACTGGTCGCAAAAACGGCTGTGACTCGGCCGCGGGTCTTGCCGAATCGGCGCCATTGGGTGCCGTGCAGCGTATAGACCTGGCGACCGACGGAGGCGGCGCCGATTCGCCCGCCGCTGGATAAACTCGCTCGTCCGCGATTGGGTAGCGGCTTCGCGTGCCAGACGCCGCTCTTCAGAACGTAGATCGGCGTGCGTTTGCCCGCCGCAAACACCGAGCCGTTATGGTTACCGGCGAAGCTGACCGTGGATGCGATTCCACCGAGGCCGACACGGCGCCAGCGCAGTGGGTCACCGTTGACGGCCGCGTAGATTTGTCCCGACGGCCCCATCAACCGGGCATCGACGAGCTTGCCGGACCGCGCCATCACACCGGCGACGATCGTGCTCCCGGCACTGGCGTTGGCCGGCGGGGCCGTGGTGTTGGCCGTGACAGATGCGGGGAACGCGAGTGCGGCCAGTGCGACGAGCCCGAGTGCGGGCCGGCTACAGTTTCTTACGTGCCTGGACAGCGAGGTCGCGAACGTCTGCATCATCACTAGTATCTTCCAGGATTTCTAACTGCAGCGCCAAACTTCGGCTGCGGCGCGGTTTGCTCGCGTCGATTTGCTCGATGAGTTGGCTCAGTACCTGGATGACCACCGGCGATTTGGGATGGGCCAGGGCTTTCTCGAGAACCTCGTAGTCATTGGGCAACGTCTCGAACTTCGCCAGGTACTTGTCCACGGCGCCAGCGACCTCACGGCTGCCTTCGGCTTGCTTGATCTTGTCGCAGAGCTTGCGGCGCTCGGCCCGGGCTATGTCTTCGGCCGAGGGCGGTTTCGGTTTTGTGGGTTTTGTGGGCTTGGCGGTTGCGGCTTGGTCTGACGCCTTTGAAGGAGTCGGCACCTTCGGGATCTCGATGGACGGGGGCGCTGCGGCCTTCGTCAGTTTTGCGGCAAATTCCTCGACCTTGCCGTCGGCGAACGCCCGCTCCAATGCGGCCTTGTACGACTTCTGGGCATAGTTACTGCCACCGGATGAACCGCGTCGATCGCCCCGGCCGCCGCCACTGCGGTTTTCGCGCCGCGACTTGTCGCGGTCCGCAAAGCTCTTTTTCGAGCCGTCGCGCCTATTCTTGGACATGATGAGGATGGGTGGGAGTGGAAGGAACCTGCCAATTGTAGCGCAGGAAGTCGCAGCAGGGGACGAGGTTTCAGTCCCTGCTACTTCTTGGCGTCAGCGGGTTTCTTGTCGCCAGCTGGTGCCGTCCCGGCAGCGGGCTTCTTGTCCCCAGCTGGTGGCGTCCCGTCCGCGGGCTTTTTGTCGCCAGCTGGTGGCGTCCCGTCCGCAGGCTTCTTGTCGCCAGCCGGTGCCGTCCCGTCTGCTGGTTTCTTGTCGTCCGGCTTCTTCTTGTCGTCCGGCTTCTTCTTGTCGTCCGGCTTCTTCTTGTCGTCCGGCTTCTTCTTGTCGTCCGGCTTCTTCTTGTCGCTGTCCTTCTGCCCCTTTGCCATCGCTTCGGCGAAGTTCGGATCACAGTCGATCAAGTCTTTGCGCGTCTTTGCCAGCTTGATGCACTTCACGGCCTTCTTGCTGGAGCCGCCGCGGCAGCCGCGGATCGCTCGGTCGATGTCCCAGCCAAGCGCCGTCTGATCCGTCTTGGTGATTCGACGGACGTTCTCGATAGCCAGCTTGCAGTCGGCCTTGCTCGGGCGGTTGCACGAACCAAAACAGCCGCTGAACGCAAACACGCCAGCCAACACCACTGCTACGAAAAAACCTCTCATGGCCGCATCCTAGCCCGAGTTACCAGTGCCGCCAAACCGGCCCAGCCGAAACAGGATCATCGCCGAACAGCGCAGCACATATAGGACGTTCACCGCCGCATACGCCCAAAAATACAGGTCGATACGGTTGAACGCGGCCGCGAGCCAGATGTACGCCGGGTAGTGGACGATGTTGCGCGCCACCGACTCGAGCAGCCAGATCGCCCCACCCACGAGACCGCCGCGATTCACCACCTCGGCCGGCTGGCCATCTGGCGTCCACGCTTTGGCCCCGTACTCCTCGCGGCGCATGAACGACGTCATGGCGATGCCGGAGGCCAGGGCGAATAGCCCGACCAGGCCGACCAGGAGGTACACCTCACCCATGCTCGACAGCAGCGGATCCACATCGCCGCCTGACTCGCGCCAGAGCCTGGCCGTGATGCAGCCAAAGACCAGCATGGCCTTGATCTCGTCCATCAGGAAGTCGAGCTGATGCCCCAGCGCCGACGAGGTCTTGCGGACCCGAGCCAGCTGACCGTCAGCGCAATCCAGGATGAACGACAGCTCGAAGACCAGCGCCGCAGCGATGAGCCACAAGTGCCCGGGCAGAAACACGAACATGGCCCCGGCGGCGGTGCAGATGAGAGCGGACAGGAAGGTGACCTGGTTGGGCGTTATGCGGGTGCCCTTCACTAAGTAGACGAACAGCGCCGCTGGCGGGCGGCACACCCACTCTGTGAACCAGTTGATGTCCTTCTTCTTCTTGGACGCCCGGTAAATGGCCGCTACTTCACTCCACATTTGCCGGCCGACCATACCTCGGTCTGGCCGCAGATGCCTGGTCTGTTGGCGGTTGTAGTGCCAGGTTTCTCTTGCAAATCGAGAGCTTGCTGGCTAGTGTGCCCGCTCAATCTCGGACACCGAGGGGGTTTAGGATGCCAGAGCACACGATCCCCGAGTCCCTAGTGCAACAAATTGGGACCGGGCGCGCTGTCTTAGTAGTCGGCGCCGGAGTAGGAACAGCCTCATGGAAGCATCTTCTCGAGCAAATGAACGAGAAGCTAAAGACACGAGGCGAAGATGGTGACGACGCAGCGGCCAAAGACGTCGCGAAGTTACTGCACAAGGGAAGCCTTGTTCGAGCGGCGGGCTTCCTAGCTCGCAGCCTCGGCGAACAGGACTGCGACGATATCGTCGCCGAGGCCTGGCAGACGCCAGACGAGTTTCCCGAGCATGTGAAGGCGCTGGCATCGTTGCCGTTCCGTCATGTGTGGACCACGTTCCCCGGCGATGTGCTGGAGAAGTCGTTCGCCGAGGACTCGCCAGAGGATTGGCCCGAGACCCAGGTCGTAACGTACGAAGACGCATCGGAAATCAAGGACCGGCGACGCACGCTGCTCAAGATTCTCGGTGACTTCGACTCCTATATCGTGACGCCCAAATCGGTGCGCCGCGCGCTGAGCAAGGCCACGGATCTGCAAGAGCATGCCCGCGGCTACTACTCGAGCGGCGCGCTCGTGTTCGTCGGCTTCCGCTTCGGCGATCCGGATTTGTCTGCGCTGCTCGACCGCGTGTTCGGCATGTTCGAGCCCCCGGAGGGCAACCACTACCTCATCGCATCGGGCGTTGGCCCGGTCACCGTTGATGAGCTGGCGAACGAGCACCACGTCGAGGTGATCAATCTCGCCGGTAAAGGTGCAGACGAGACCGCCACAGATGCGTTGCTCGAGTGGCTCACCGAGCTGCAGAGTGCCTGCGACGCGGCCGAGATCACCTTGTCCCAGGAGCAGCCCGACGAGGACGACCTGGACGGTTGGTTGGCGATTCTTGGCAAGGAACCCGAAAACGAAGAGGCCCGCACGGCTCTGGAGCTGATCGAGGTCTCTGCCAAAGAGGCCGGCGACGCCGATCGAATGACTGATGTGCTGATGGGCCAGGTTGAAGTCGAGACCAGTGGTCCCAAGCGCGCGGTATTGCTGCGCCGCCTTGCGGGTGTCTTCGAGAACGAAGTGGGTGACCTACCCCGCGCATTCACCGCGCTCACCGTCGCCTTGCGCGAAGATCCGGGCGACACCACTGCCGTCGACGAGGCCGAGCGTTTGGCTCAGGACACGGACGGTTGGGCAGAGTTGGTCGGCGATGTTTCCGAAATCGCTGGCGAGATCGAAGATCCACAAATCGCTGCCGGATACTGGGCCCGATTGGGTCGATGGTATCTCGACAAGCTCCATCACTCCGATTACGCGTTGGCGTCGTACCGCCAGGCGATTCGGCTCGATGCCAGCAACCTGCCGGCTCACACCGGGCTCGAGGAGTTGTACCGGAAGCAGCAGCGCTGGGCCGAGCTGGCAGATGTGCTCGAGTCGCACATCGAGCTGGTTCGCACCGACTCAGAGTTGGCGGACACCGAATCACTCGTCGATCTGTACCTGAGTGCTGGTGACCTGTACGAGACCCAGTTGGCGTCGACTTCGCGCGCCACCGAGGCGTACCAGGCGGCGGCTGATCTAGATGAGTCGCAAGACGATGCTCTCGCGGCGCTCGAGCGGCTTTACCGTCGCGACGAACGTTGGGGAAAACTCGCCAGGGTGCTCGAGCAACGAGCCGAACAGTTTGATGCTCAAGGCGATTCCCAGCGCGTGTCGGCGATCCGCCGCGAGCTGGCCACCCTTCGCGCTGATAAACTCGGCGACCTCGAAGGCGCCATCGGTAAGTACGAATCGGCACTGGAGAGCGATGAGAGCGATGTCGCTGCCCTGCGTGCCCTCGAAGAGCTGTATGACAAGGTCGGACGTACCGACGACTATTTGCGCACCCTGGAGCGTCTCGCGGCAGTTGCGCCGGAGGCCGAGCGTTTGGCGGTCATGCGGCGTTTGGCCGCGGAACTCGAAGATCGCGACGGCATGCGTGCCAAGGCGATCGAGTACTACGAGCGCGTCGTCGAGGCCGACCCATCGAACGAGGGAACGTACCCGGCTCTGGAGCGTCTGTTCCGTGCCGACGGCCAGTGGTACGAGCTGGTGTCCACCCTGGAGCGACACATCGGTGTCGTCAAGGCGCCCGCGCCAAAGGTCGAACTGTGCCTGGACATGGCGCAGGTCTACGAGAAGCAGCTAGATGATCCGCACCGCGCCATTGAGGCCTACCTCAACACGCTCAACACCAATGAGGAGCATCGCGGTGCCCTCGAAGCACTGGCTCGTCTGTACGTCCGCACCGAGGCGTTCGATCGCGCGGTGGACATCCTGGTTCGCCACGCCGAACTCGAGGGTGACAAGGGCGCGTCCATGTGGGCCGAAGCCGGCGCACTTGCCGACTCCAAGCTCGAGGACTACGACGTCGCCGAGCGTCACCTGGAGAAAGCCCTGGAGCTCGACGCGGCGCACCTCAAAGCCATGTTGGGACTCGCGCAGCTGCATCGCCATCGTGGAAGTTGGGCCAACGCGGTCACCTTCCTTACGGCGGCCGAGCAACACAGCTCCAATCGACTCGAGCGTGTCCAGCTGCTGAGCGACGCTGCCGAGATTGCCGACGAAAAGTTGGAGGATCCGGATCGTGCACTCGGTCTAGTCTTGCGCATCCTGACTCTGGATGCAGAGCATGTCGAGGCGGGTACCTGGGCTGCCGATCGGTTGGTCACGTCAGCGCGCTGGGAAGAGGCGTTGCCAATTCTCGAGATGCTTGCACGCAAAGCCGACCCCGAGGACCGCAACGAGAAAGCCGAGCGCGAGTCCAGTCTCGGCGCAGCCTGCGAGGCCCTGGGTCTGCATGAAAAGGCCGCCAAGCACTACGGCTACGCCGTCGAAGCTGATCCCGAGAATCTGGGCGCTGCGCTGGGCTTTGCGTCCATGCTGTTCGCCGAGATCAGTGCCGCCGAACAAGGCAGCGACGAAACCAAGGAGCGCTGGAAAGAAGTCGACAAGCGTTACCGAGAGCTTCTTGCTCGGCATCGTGGCGGTTTGGCCGATGGTCAGGTCGTGGAGATTTGGCTGCGTATTGGTACCGCTGCGCGCGCATTGGAAGACCTCAAGCAGGCCGACAATGCCTACCGGCGGGCACTCGAGCGCGACCCGAGTCACCCCGAAACCCTGTCGGCGATGATCGAAGTCGCTGAGCTGAGAGAAGACTGGAAGACCGTGGTCGAAGCCAAGCGAGACCAGGTCGATGCCTCGGACGAGGCGGGCAAGCTCAAGCTGTTCAGCGATATGGGCGACATCTATGGCGGCAAGCTGAATGATCCCGATACGGCGCTGGGCGCATATCTCGAAGCGATCAAGATGCGGCCGGATTCACACGTGCTCCTGCACAAGACCCTCGAGATCTATACCGTGCAGAAACAGTGGCGTCGGGCCGTCGATACATTGGCGACCCTGGCTTCCCACGAAGCGGAAATCAAACGTCGCGCCAAGTACCACTACGCTGGCGCCGTCATTGCTCGCGACGAACTCAAGGACACGGAACTCGCTGCCGAGTACTTCGACAAGGCACTGGACGACGAGCCGACGACGCCCAAAGCGTTCGACGCTATCGACAAGCTCCTGTCGGACCGAGGCGATTGGAAGAACCTGGCCCGCGCGCACCGGCGCATGCTCAAGCGCGTTGGTGACACCGCGCCCACGGCGTTGCTGTTGCGACTGTGGACTCGCCTCGGCGATATCTGTCTGGATAACCTCAACGACCCCGAATCGGCGCTCGCCGCATTCGAAGTCGCGGTCTCTCTGGATCCGGCCAATATGGACAGGCACGAGCAGTTGGCGAACCTGTACCTGGAAGCCGGCGATGAGCGGCGTCAGGATGCGATCGACGAGCTGCAGATTCTCATCCAGGCAAACCCGGATCGAGTCGAGCTGTATCGGGCGCTGTCGAACCTGTATCAGGAAGAGGGCGACACGGACAAGAGCTACTGTCTGGCCCAGGCGTTGGTGTTCCTCGGCGCCGCTACGGACAAAGAGCGGTCGCTGTATGACCAGCACCGGTCTGAGAGTTTCTCGCCCGTCAACCGCCGGCTCACCGAAGAGCTGTGGCAGAAGTCGATCATCCACCAGAAAGAGAACCGCCACGTCAACGCGATCTTCTCTTCGCTGGTCGGTTCGATCGCCTCCACCACCGCACAGCCAGCCAACGCGTTCAACCTATCGGATCGCGAGCGGTCCGATGTTACGACCGACAAGCACCTGGTCGCGCGCATGTTCAAGTATGCGAGCGACGTGTTGGCTCTGGATCCGCAGCCGCAGTTGTACCTGCAGCCCAGTAGCAGCGAGGGTATCCGCGTGGCTAATACGAGCGCCTCGGGCAAACTCGCGCCCTCGGTGCTCGTCGGTGACCCGCAACTGAACCAGCGCGACGAGCGCATGTTGGCCTTCGAGGTCGGCAAGCGACTCGCGTACTTCCGGCCGGAGCGTTACGTCACCTACGCGTTGCAGACGTTGCCCAAACTCGAAGGAGCCTACGCAGCCGCTCTGGTTGCATCTGGCGCTGGAGATGATGGTGCCGTGAGTGGCGATAGTGCGCGCATGGCCAAGCATCTGCGCAAAACTGTTCCAGGTGCGGTCCTCGACCAGGTCGGTACGGTGGCGAAGAAGTCGAGCCTGACTATGGGCAACGGCGTTATCACGACCTGGCGAAGTGCGACGGATCTCACAGCCAACCGCATCGGTTTCATTCTTTGCGATGACTTCGAGACTGCAGCCAAGCTGATCGCGACGGAACAAAGTGGCATGTCGACAATGGCTGCCAAGGATCGGCTGCGCGATCTGTTAGCCTATTCGGTGTCGGAGAATTATTTTGCGGTTCGCCGTCACCTCGGTGTTGGTATCCGCGACTAGTACCTAGTTTGCTTATCAAGGAGTTGTGATGACATTCGGCCGGGCTGGCACCGCACCACGCGTTGCCCTCGTTGGCGCAATCTGCGCCGGGGCACTTCTGTTCGCTTTGCCGGTGTCTAGCTGTGGTGGCGGGGGAGACCCGCACTGCGGCGACGGCGAGGTGAACCGCAACGGTGAGGAGTGCGACGACGGCAATGACGTCGACGACGACTTCTGTAGCAATAGCTGCCTCGTGCGTCTGCCCAAAGAACTCACCATTAAATGGGAGTTCAACAAAGCTGCGGCTGAAGGATTCTCCACTGACTCGTGCACCGATATGGGCGCGTTCAACGTCGAGGTGAAAATCGCTGGACCGGTGAACGATACCAAGCTCGAGACGTGCCCGCTGCGCCAGGTGGTGTTCGAGGATTTGCCGAATGGTACCTACGTGATTACGCTGACGCCGCTCAACTTCGCCGAAGAGTCGATCGTCAGCGCGCCGGTGGAGCGCACGATCATCATGGGCGACGCGTCTCAGGAGGTCGAGATGGTCGTCCAGCCCGACGACTGGGCAAACAGCTACACCGGCACGTTCTTCTTCAGGTTGCGTTGGGGCGGCTACGATTGTGCCGAAGCGCTGCCGCCGGTCGTTGAGCATCGACTGCTGCTGGAAGTAGACGGAGTTCCCGTTGCCCTACCCACCCAGGACGGTGATCCACTTGATGGTAGCGCCAAGGGACCGTGTCAGTCCGTGACCGAGGAGTTCCCTCAGTCGGCACTGGACGTCCCCTTCGGTTATGCGACGTTCACACTGACGGGCTACGACAGCGGCGACGTCAAACAGTTCGAAGAGACCATCGACACCTTCGTCGGAGCCGGTATCTCTAATCCGGTGCTCATCTTCGACGTGGAGTCGCTCAACCCCGACGCTGGCGTTGTCGACGCCGGAGTATCCCCGGACGCGGGCGTCTTGGACGCCGCGGTGTTCGACGCGGCTCCTTGAGGGCCCGGTCGGCGGTGTAACGCCGCTGATTCGCGTTCTTCGCTCGACTTGATTGGCTCAGCTGGCGCTGCCGGCAGGTCGCACGTGCGTCCGATGTTAGGTATGGTATCGCTTAGGGGAATCGGTGAGATGCGCGGTCACAAACGGTGTCGCAATCGCGGTCATTATCGCGGCGGTCGCCTGCGGTAACGGGGTCAAGAAGGGGCAGGGCACCGGAAACGGTTCGTTCCCAACCAACTTCACACCCGGCCCGGCCCTCGGCAATCCGCCGGAGCCGGATGTGAACAAGCCCGGCTTGCGTTATCTACAGAAGGTCTATCCAAGCCTGCGGACTGCCTGGACATCGTTCCTCGAGAACTGCCGTTTGCGCCTGCCCCCGAACCACGCCCTCAACGATCCCAAACTCGTTGCTGTCGCTTCGGTCAAACTCACGCGCAAAGGCAAGCTGCACGCGGTTCGTTTGACCACGGCGAGTGGCAATAAAGACTTCGACAGCGCGGCACTCGAGGTGGCGCGGGACGCGTCGTATCCGGAAGCGCCGGCCAAGTTCGTCTCCGACGACGCGCTGGTGCACCTTGCCTGGACATTTGCGCGGGACGTTCGCCAGGCCAGCGTGGCCCATGCGTCGCTGGTACGGGTTCAGTGGCCCATTGCCCGGGCGATGAAAAAGTTCCTCGATATGGGCGATCGCCACACGGCCACGGTTCGCCTGGCAAGCTCCCTGAGCGGCGTCGACCTGAAGAACGCCCAAGAAGCAGCCCGGGTGGTCGGGCTTGGCGAGAAACTCACCAGCGCCATCATCCTGGCGGCGTTGGCCCACGAAGAAACCAGCATTCGACGCGTTGGCGTAGAAGCGGCTTCGGCTGCCAAGCTGCGTGCGGCGGTGCCGACCCTCAGACGGCTCGCGCGTGGTGCCGCCGACAGACTTGTTCGGGTTGGCGCTATCGGCGCGCTGGGCCGGATTGGTGACGCGGGCTCCGTAGCGTTACTCACCGATATTCTCGGGGGGAAGAGCTCCGTCGGCAGTCAGCGTGGTGGTGCAACTCTGGCGGCAGCGACTTCGTTGCGGGCGCTCGGCAAGGGCCAGGTCGCCGAATCCGAGATTGTCAGCTGGCTGGCGTCCAAGAACCCAGGCAAGCGCAGAATGGCCATGGAGTTGCTCGCCGGCTTCCCTGTGGGCCAGGCAATTCCGGCGTTGTCCAAGTTGATGCGCCGCCCGGCGATGCCCCTGAGCGCGCGGGCCGCCACGTGTTTGGCTCTGGGCAAGGCGGCGTCCACGGGTAAGCGGGGCAAAGCGATGCGTGCGCTACACCACGGTCTGTCCGCGACCGATGCCGGCGTTCGCGCGGCGTGCGCCAGAGGTGCAGCGGTCGCCGCGGGTGCCGGGGTGACCAATCGATTGGTCTACTGGAAAGCGGTCACGCTGATGAAGGATCGGGACAATCGCGTACGAGCAGGCGCAACCCTCGCCGCGGCCCGGCTCGAGCCGAAGCAGTTTTCAAAGGCGTTGTATTTGCTCTCCCGCGAGCGCAGCCCCGGAGTGCTCGCCGCGTTGGCCGACGGACTCGCGCGGGTGCCAGGCAAACTCGCGTACGCGCGCCTGGTGCGTTTGGCGCGGCATGCCAGCGCTGACGTGCGGCGCAGGGCGGCGGCGTCGTTGCTGCGCCGGTCCGAGGCACCAGCTCGCCAGATCGTCGCAAAAATGATGACCGACAAAGACCTGGGCGTGCGGCTCGTGGCTCTCGCTGTGGTTGACGACACCGCGGCGATGGCGCGTCTGCTCGATTCACCTGTGCCTCGTGTGCGTGCGGCGGCACTGTCGCGGTTGGTGCGCGCTCGCGGAAAAGCGCAGATGTTGAGCGACCTTGTGGCGCGCTTGGCCAGGTCAAAAGGCCAGTTGGTCGAACAGGTGCGCCTGGCAAAAGCCTGGCTCCGTCGGTAGCTTTCGCTACACTTGCCGCATGCGACCCACGAAGACCACTGGCTTGCTGGCGATCTTGGTCGTCTGCTCGGCGATGGTGGTCGACTCGGGGGCTTCGGCCCCGCGACGTCGCGGCAAGATCGACACCCTGGTTCACACGCGCTCGGAGATGGTCACGGTGCGCGCCGGTTGGTTCACCATGGGCGCCAACGAGGCGGAGATACGCAACCTGGGCCAGGCTTGCAAACGACAGCTCGGTCAATCCAATTGGTACTGCGGCCAGTTGATGAAGGGCGTCAGCGACCTCAACACGATCGCGCTGGCGCTGCGCGGCATCCGCTTGTCCTCGCGTCTGCCGACTGGTGACGCCTACCACCGCAAGGTGTATCTGGGTCGGTACGAGATCGATCGCTACGAGGTCACGGTTGCCGATTATCGAAAGTGTGTGGTCGGCGGTGGGTGCAGCGTCTCTTCTCTCGTTGCCGGTGACACCCGCTACCTCAAGGACACGTGGCCAATGGTCAACGTCAGTTGGGACGAGGCAGCTGGCTACTGCAAATGGCGAGGCAAGCGTCTGCCCACGGAAGCCGAGTGGGAGAAAGCAGCCCGCGGGACCAAAGCTCGACGATGGACCTGGGGAAACCAGGTGCGCCTGCGCGGCGCGAACCATGGAAAACTCGACTCTCCAGTAGTCACCCTCACTCGCGGATTCCTCAACCCGCGGCCACTTCCCGGCGGGGACTATGTGCCCGCGCCAGACCCTTCAGACGGCGCGAGGTACGCTGTGCCTCCTGGCACCATGGTCTGGAGTGAAGGACCCTACGGCACCTTCGACATGAGCGGGAACGTTGCCGAGTGGGTTCAGGACTATTGGAGCGAAACCGGCTACAAAGGGCTGGGCAAGTACAATCCGGTGCGCCGGCTATCAGCCGCGGGGAATCGCTGGCGGGTGGTTCGGGGTGGCTCCTGGCTGCTCCCCAAGATGTTCACACGCACGTATATGCGCCTGAATTCGCAGTTCTTGCCCCGTTCCGAGCACGTCGGCTTCCGCTGTGCCCGCTCGCGCAAGAAGGCGCTTCGCCCTGGAAAGACTTCAGGCAACCGCAGTTCCCGCTAGGGAGACTAACCGCCAAGCACGATGGCTCAGCCACTTGTTGCGAAGCCTTTCACTATGTTATGCACCCTTTGATGAGCTTTCGTTGGATTGGATTTTCCGTTGTCGTGGCGCTGATGCTGGCGCTGGCCGTTGGCGGCGTGAGTTGCAAGCAGGGCAGCGGCGAGCGCTGTCAGATCGACGACGATTGTGAAGACGGCCTGGTCTGCAACGCCTCGAATGAGGTCTGTCAGGCACCGGGCTCTGATACGGCAGACGCGAACACGACCGATAGCGCCCCGCCAGTGGATGGCGCGGTTGATGCTACCCCCGTGGACGCGCAAGTCAGCGACGCCATGGTAGACGCGCAGGTCAACGACGCGGCTGTGTTCGACGCGGCTGTATTCGACGCCGCGCCTTAACGAGTCTTGTCGTGCGCCGCGCTGGCGCTCGTTTCGGCGGGGAACAGCTCGGCCGCTGCTGCTTTGATGTCCGCCACCGAGGCGTCCAGGTCGATGGCGACCGGCTTGCCGGTGATCTTCTCGAGTGCCGCCTTGGCGTAGTGGCGGATGAGCACGATGCGATTGGTCAGCTCAGCGGCGACCTGGCGCACGCGTTTGGTCCGCCTTCGTTCGCCGAAGACGCCGATGGCGACCGCTTTCTCGTGGTCCATACCTCTGTTCAACGTCGCGGTCATCGTGTTGACGTTCAGGTCGGCACCGTACAGCCGGCGTAGCGCTGACCGGTCGTAGCGCTTGCCCCACCACGCTTCCATGGATGTGACCAGGCTGTTCACGCTCTTGTCGTCGTGGCAGATCGCGCACTCGAGCGGACGGTCTTTCTCGACCCGATTCTTATCAGTGGGGGAGCCGATGCGGTGGTAGCGCGTGAGGTCGTAGGTCAGGCTCAGGTTCTTCTTCGCCATGTGGCACCTTATGCACACGCTACCGGCACCATCGGCTTTGTGGTGCGTGTGTGCGGCGCGTGCGATAGGGGTGTCGTACTTGGCGTGGCACTTGGTGCAGACGGCGTTACCGGCGAGGGTTTGTAGCTTCGCTCGCGCCGCCGGGTCGTCTTTGGCGTGAGGATCGTGACACGTGGTGCAGCTCATCTTCTTGGAGCAACCACCGAGCAAGTAGTTGCGGGCTTCACCGGAGTTGATGGTGCTGCCGCCCGGTTGATCCTTGATCTTTCCGCCCTCCCAGGTGGGCTCGTAGCGGCTGAATAGCACCGTGTGGCAGCGCGCACAGGTGCGGTTAATCCACTCTGCTTTGCCGACGGTCCGGTTGCTGTCCGCGGCTCGTGCGCGCAGGAACTGGCTGCGTGGTTCGAAGGTGGGCTTCAGGGTCGGGTCGTCGGCATGCTGCTTTGCCCCCCCGTGACACGACTCGCAGCCGATGCCGACTTCGACCAGATGCTTCTGGTTGAACTTGCGCGATGTCTTGGTCATGGCGAACCGCAACGTTCCCTTGACCGCCGACTTGCGCGGGTTCATCGGTCGCTTGATCCCGAGAGTGCGCATCTCTTCAACTACGGCGCGCTTGAGCGCCATTGCGTCCGTTACTTCGTAGTGCAGACTGCGCGATTTAGGGAGTGCTCTGCTGGCGGAGCCTTGATAGGCCCGGCCGCTACCCTCCAGGTCGTCATAGATCGTCGCCAGGTGGGGCACCGTGTTGTGGCAGAAGATGCACAGCTTGCGCCACACCGCGCGCACGCGAATGAACGGGCGCTCGGGCGACATGACCGAGTAGCCCTTGTAGCGCCACGTCTTGGTCAGGAACACGTACGACGCGGGCATGACCCGCTCGGAGCCGAACCGGCGCAGCTTAGTGCCGCGACCGACCATACGAACCCCCACGAAGTCCTCTCGGTGGGTGCCGCCGATCACTTTAGTGATCTTGAACAGGCGTTCAATGCTCTCCTTGCCCTTGATCCGCATGTGGCGCTCGCCGTCGATGGTCTCCATCTTGACCGTGTCGCCTTTGAACTCGAATACGGTGCCGTCGAAGGGGGCGCGTACTTTGGCGCTGTCGTTGAGGCGCGTCATGTTGCGCATCGGCGACGTCGCCCATTTGTCGTAGATCTTCGAGTGGCAGTCCTTGCACTGGCTGGAGCCGGCGTAGTCGGCGCGCACGATGTTGCTCGTGACCAGTTGCTTCTTGGAACGTTTGGCTTCGCTATCCGAGCGCTTGTTTGGCAGTGTGGTTTGCGAGCCGCAGCCAGCTGCGAACAGCGCGCACACCAGCAGCCCAGCACCCAGGTTGCCTCGCGAATGTGGTCTGATCGTCGAACTCACGTGGCGACCGCCTATGGTGGGTCGCCTTTGAGCCACTCAACGGCTTTCCACTGCACGTCGACGATCTCGTACTCACGGATGCCGGCGGGGGTCTTAACTGTGACTTCATCGCCGATCGAGTTTCCGATGAGCGCGCGGGCCACGGGGGCATTGACCGAGATGAGACCTTGTTTGATCTCGGCTTCGTGCTCGCCGACGATGGTGTACGTGGTTTGGTCGCCGGTGTCGGCGTTCTCGATGGTGACGCACGCGCCGAAGCGCACCTTTTCGCCGCTCATGGTCGCCGGGTCGATGACCTCTGCGAGCGAAATCTTGACGGTGTACTCGCGCATCTTTGCGTCGAGCATGCCCTGTTCCTCTTTGGCAGCGTCGTAGTCAGCGTTCTCGGACAGGTCGCCGTGGGACCGAGCGATCTCGATAGCCTGTACGTTGTTCGGCCGGTGCACTTCTTTGATCCGTCTTAGTGCGGCTCTCATCCACACCAGTCCGGCCGGCGTCATCGGGTATTTTTGCTGTGACATAGTGACCTCAGTGGTATTGCTGAAGTGATTTTACGCCCAGGCCCTCGGCTTGTTTCAGCGCGATGGCGGCGACAGCAGCGCGCGCGGCGCGCACGGTTGTGAAGTAGGAGATTCCGCAGACTAACGCGGCACGGCGCAGGCTCTGGGAGTCTTGAATGGCCTGTGCTCCTTCGGTCGTATTGAACACGAGGCTGAACTCGCCGTTCTCGATGGAGTCCACGCAATGGGGCCGGCCTTCGAGCACCTTGTTGACGCCGCGCACGGTCAGACCTGCCTCACGCAGGCGAGTGGCTGTGCCATGAGTCGCCACGAGATCGAAGCCAAGGTCCACGAGGCCTTTGGCCAGCTCGATGCCGGCTGTTTTGTCCTCGTTGCGCAGGGACAAGAACGATGTCCCTTTCATGGGCAACGAATTACCGGCGGCCAATTGAGACTTGGCGAACGCTCCAGCGAAGGTAGCGTCGATGCCCATGACCTCGCCGGTGGAGCGCATCTCCGGGCCGAGGATCGTGTCCACCTGGTCGAACTTGACGAAGGGGAACACCGACTCCTTCACCGACACGTGGGTCGGCGTTACCTCGGTGATACCCAGCTCGGCAAGGGTGCGACCCACCATCACCCGGGCGGCGACCTTCGCCAGCGGTACGCCGATGGCTTTGGATACGAACGGGATCGTGCGCGATGCGCGCGGGTTCACTTCGAGGATGTAGACCTTATCGTCGTGAACCGCGAACTGCATGTTCATCAGGCCAACGACACCGAGGGCGACGGCCATGGCGCGGGCCTGCTTCTTTACCTCTTCGATGATTTCGTCGGGCAGGGAATACGGGGGCAAGGCACATGCGGAGTCACCCGAGTGGATGCCCGCTTCCTCGATGTGTTCCATGACGCCACCAACGACTGTGGCACCGGTCTTGTCCGCGACGACGTCAACGTCGAGTTCAATTGCGTCGGCGAGGAACTGGTCGATGAGCAGAGGGAAGCCGACGGTGTTGTCGTGAGATGCATCGTTGGCTGAACCGGTTCGTGCAGGTGACAGAAGCACGCGCTCGAAGTAGCGCTCCAGTCCACGCGCGTCGTAGATGCGCTCCATGGCCCGGCCGCCCAGAACGTAGGACGGACGCACCATCACCGGGAAGCCGATGTCGTTGGCTGCCGCTCTGGCCTCGTCCAAACTGCGTGCGATGCCCCACTTGGGCGCGCTCAGTTTCAGCTCGTTGAGCAGCGCTCCAAACCGCTCGCGATCTTCCGCCAGGTCGATGGCGTCGGCGCTGGTGCCCAGTAAGTTGATGCCCGCCTCGGCCAGGGGCACCGCGAGCTTCAAGGGCGTTTGACCGCCGAACTGCACGATAACTCCGTATGGCTTCTCCGCGTGGCAGATCTCGATCACGTCTTCGAGGGTCAGCGGTTCGAAGTACAACCGATCAGACGTGTCGTAGTCGGTGGACACCGTCTCGGGGTTGCAGTTGACCATAATGCTCTCGCAGTCTTCCTGCTGGAGCGCCATGGCCGCGTGGACGCAGCAGTAGTCGAACTCGATGCCCTGGCCAATGCGGTTGGGACCGCCCCCCAGGATGATCACCTTCTTGCGATCCGTCGGCTCGGCTTCGCACTCGTCCTCGTAGGTCGAGTACATGTACGGGGTATGCGCGGCGAACTCCGCTGCGCACGTGTCCACGCGTTTGTACACCGGACGAATGTTGCGCTCGTGGCGTGCCTCGCGGACTTGTTTCTCGGTGCAGTCGAGCAGCGCGGCGATGCGCCGGTCACTCATGCCGAGGCGCTTGTATTCGCGCAGGTCCGTGCCGATTGCGTCCAGGGAACCAGCCTCGCGAACCCGTCGTTCGGCGTCCACCATAGAGTGTAGATGGGTCAAGAACCACGGGTCGATCTTGGTCAGTCGATGTGCGTCGTCCAGGGTCATCCCCAACTCGAAACAGCGCGCGAGTTGGAACAGTCGGTCAGGGCCCGGCGTGGTGATGGCGCGGCTCAGCTCTTCGAGGGGTTCGGTCAGGGGCAGGTCGAACCCATGTCGGCCTGTTTCCAGGGAGCGAATGGCCTTGCCCAGAGCTTCGCGGAACGTGCGGCCGATGGACATGGCCTCGCCGACCGACTTCATCTGGGTGCCCAGTACAGCCTTGGCTGTCGGGAACTTCTCGAAGGTGAAGCGTGGCATCTTGACCACCACGTAGTCGATGGTCGGCTCGAACGACGCGGGCGTCACCTCGGTGATGTCGTTGCGCACTTCGTCCAGGGAGTAACCGATGGCCAGCTTCGCCGCGATCTTGGCGATGGGGAAGCCGGTCGCTTTGGAGGCGAGCGCGCTGGAGCGCGACACCCGCGGATTCATCTCGATGACGAGCTGCTCACCCGTCTCGGGATCGACTGAGAACTGAATGTTGGAGCCGCCCGTGTCGACGCCGATCTCGCGAATGATGTCCAGGGACGCATCGCGCATGCGCTGGTACTCTTTATCCGTTAGGGTCAGCGCCGGCGCCACGGTGAGCGAGTCGCCCGTGTGTACACCCATCGGATCGAAATTCTCGATGGAGCAGATGATGACCACGTTGTCCATGTGGTCGCGCATCACTTCGAGTTCGTACTCTTTCCAGCCAAGCACCGATTGTTCGATGAGAATCTGTGTCACCGGGCTCAGGTCGAGCCCGCGTTGCACCAGCTGGTCGAATTCACGCGCGTTGTAGGCGATCGCTCCACCTGAGCCACCCATGGTGAAGCTCGGCCGCAAGATAGCGGGAAAGCCGATTTCAGGGATGCAGGCCCGGGCTTCCTCGAGGGTGCTCACGTGCACCGAGTGGGCGCTCTTGAGGCCAATCTTCTCCATGGCCGCTTTGAACTTTTCGCGGTCCTCGGCCTTTTCGATGGCCTCGACGGACGCACCGATCAGCTCGACTCCGTGACGTTCGAGCACGCCCTGCTTAGCCGCCTCCAGGGCGAGGTTCAGCGCCGTCTGGCCACCGAGTGTCGGCAGTAACGCCGACGGTTTCTCAGCCTCGAGAATCTTGTCCAGAACGTCCACGGTGAGGGGCTCGACGTACGTGGCGTCGGCCATCTCCGGGTCGGTCATGATGGTTGCGGGGTTGCTGTTGACCAGCACCACGCGCAGTCCCTCTTCCTTGAGCGCTTTACAAGCCTGCGTGCCCGAGTAGTCGAACTCGCAAGCCTGGCCGATGACGATCGGACCGGAGCCAATGATGAGGACAGAGTCGATGTCGGAGCGCTTTGGCATGGGAGTTACTTCTTGCTGGCCTTGCGGACCAGTTTGTTGCGCTGCATTCGGAAGTCGGAGAGGTCGGATTTTAGAAGGTCTGATACCAGGCTCTTCTTACCGAGTAGCTCCATCTTGTTGTCGACGATGATTTCGGCGATGCGCACTTTGAGCCGGCCGCTTTCTTCGTCTTCGTTGGTCAGTGCATTGACCAGCGGCTCATTGGTTTCTTCGAGGGGGTGCAGCGCGGTGAACTCCGCGGCTGCGAAACGCACATTGTCGTCGTGGTCTTCCAGGTAGCCAACGACTCGCTTGACGATCTCCACTTCCTCGGCGCCAGTCCATTCGCTGAGGAAGTTGATCAGGTCGATCTTCTTGATCGGGTCCCGCGAATAGCCGGGCTCGTTGTCCTCGATGATCTCATCGATGATCTCGAGAGCTTTGTCACCGCTGCAGATGTTCTCCATGATGCGCAGCGGATAGCTGATGCCGGTGGCGCCTTTGATGTAGCGACGCATGGGGCCAATGGCAACGTCCATCTTGTTGATGAGGCTGGTCACCACCCATTCTTTTTCCGCCTCGTCTTCGCTTAGCTTGCCCGAAGCGAAAGACAGGCGTTTGAACAAAGCGTAGGTCGCTTCTTCGGAGCCGTCTTCGCGCAGGGTTTCTAGTGCGGCCCAGCGATCTGCGGATTGAGCGATCTTGTTGTGCGCTTTTTTGATCGCGCGCTGAAGTTTGCGGTCCTTGGAGAACAGCCCGAATACCATTTTGCTTTTCCGATGACTTTGGTGAGTGTGCGGTGCGCTTGTGTTCGCGCTGCCAGTGGTGCGTCGTTCCGTTTGGTGCCAGCCCGTCAGCCCCGCGCCTATGGCGGAGCGTCGAAGACCATGGCGTCGTTTACCATGGCGTCCGGTACCATGGCATCCGGAACCATGGCATCTGGCACGTTCGCGTCCGGAACGGCGGCGTCGGGCACGGCAGCGTCGGGAACAGCAGCATCAGCCACGCTGGCGTCGAAGGGCGATGCGTCTACGTTTGACGCGTCTACAGTGCTTGCGTCGGTGACGGTGGCGTCAATGCCCGGGACCGCGGCGTCTGCGATGACGATGCCTTCACAGATGGTCGAGGCTGGAAGATCCGAGCGTTTACAGATGTTGTCGCTGGCTGAGCATGAATATCCCGTGGGGCATTCACCGCTGGCGCCACACTGGAAACTGCAGTCGGGCAAAGGCGTCTCGTAACAGCCCGATGCCAGCGGCATGAGGGCGAGACAGCAGGCGAAAATGGTGGCTCGAAGCATCTTAGAATTCCCATCCTGCGGCGAAGCCCAGGCCGTTGCGGCTGACCACCGGTGTGAATGTTCCTCGTCTAGCGGTTCCCGACGCTTCGGGTTTGCTCCCGGTAGAGTCGAGGATAAAGAAGAGTACAGCCGATGCGGCAGCGACGCCGGCGGCGATGAACGACACCTTTGAGTAGCCGTTGAGGCGGTCGCCTTCATCGACGAGCTCGTCATACCGCTCCTTGATGGTGCCCTCGAATGCGCGAGGTGTTCCGTCGGCCTCGGCGAACAGGTTCTGAATGTCTTCCTCGCGGGAGGATGCCGACATGCCTAGTACTGCGCCGGTAGACACCAATGCGACCGCCATTCCGACCGAAATCCAGGCGGCTGAGTGTTTCCAGGAGCGCTGTTGGTCGCTGAACGAGGGTGGAGCGGTGCCACCGCCAGTACCCATATCCGCGCCAGTCCCTGTGCCGGTACCTGTCGTCGTACCAGTGCCGGTCCCGGTTCCAGTTCCCGTACCAGTGGCTGTACCCGTACCAGTGGCTGTACCTGTGCCTGTACCGGTGCCAGTACCTGTCCCGGTCGTCGTGCCAGTGCCGGTCCCCGTTCCTGTCGTTGTACCGGTCCCGGTCGTTGTGCCGGTCCCGGTTCCTGTCCCCGACTTCTTGCTGCACGCGGCAATCTTCTCGTCGGTGAGTTTCTTGAACGTACCCGACGGTTTGCCTTCCCGAAGGTAGCGGCCGAAGTAGACCAGGGCTGCCGAGCAGTCGCCGGCTTGCTGGTTGGCGACACCGATTTTGTAGAACAAGACCGGGTCCTTCATGATGGCGTAGGCTTCGGCGTACTCGCGAGCCGCGAGGGCGTACTCCTTCTTGCTCATCGCCTTCTCAGCGGACATGTAGTGCTGCTTGGCCTTCTTTTTGTCCCCGGACGGTTGCGCGGCTAGCTGGGGAACGCTCCAGCTCAGGAGGACGACCCCCAAAATCGCCAGCCTGATCGATAACTTGGCTAAGTTGCGTGGACGCATGCGGCCAGTCTAGCCCAGCGGTGTGACTGCAACAAGGGCACCGGGCGCGCGCTAATTGCTTGGAACCACTTCGATTCGCATCCTATCGCCAACAGGCTATAGTCCGCCGGGCAATGGCCAAAATCGACCGAGTTCGCAATATAGGCATCGTGGCGCATATCGATGCCGGCAAGACCACCGTGACGGAGCGATTCCTGTTTCGTTCCGGGAAGATCCACAAGGTAGGAGAGGTGCACGACGGTGAGGCCGCGACCGACTGGATGGACCAGGAACGGGAGCGTGGCATCACTATCACGGCCGCATCGACCAGTTTCGAGTGGAAGAAGCACGAGATCCATCTGCTCGACACGCCAGGACACGTGGACTTCACGATCGAAGTCGAGCGCAGCCTGCGCATTCTCGATGGCGCGGTCGTGGTGTTCTGTGCGGTTGGCGGCGTCGAACCACAGTCCGAGACTGTGTGGCATCAGGCCGACAAGTTCAAAGTCCCGCGCATCGCGTTCGTTAACAAGATGGATCGGATCGGTGCGTCGTTCGAAGACGTGGTCGAAGACATCAAAGAGCGTCTCGAAGCCCCCGCGGTGCCGGTCGCGTTGCCCATCGGCGCCGAAGACAAGTTCGACGGCACAATCGATCTGGTGAGAATGCGCGCGTTGTATTTCAGCGGCGACCTCACCGAAGAACCCGAGGTCAAAGACATTCCGGAGGAGTTCGCCGACCAGGCCGCGATGGCGCGGGAGACGTTGATCGAAGCTCTTGCCGATGCTGACGACGAGGTCGCGGCGAAGTTTCTCGAGGGAGAGGAACTCACCACCGAAGACATCATCGCCGGCCTTCGCCGCGCGACGCTGGGGCTCAAGATTTTGCCCGTGTTGTGCGGAAGCGCGCTGCGCAACAAGGGTGTGCATCCGCTGCTGGACGCCGTTGTCGACTATCTGCCATCACCGGTAGAGGTGCCGCCGGTCCAGGGCGTCGACCCGCGCGACCCGGAGACCACGCTTACTCGCGGCCCCAGCGACAAAGAGCCGTTGGCGGTGTTGGCGTTCAAGGTCGCTATGGACGACGGACGCAAGGTTGTGTTCATGCGGGTGTTCAGCGGCGTCTTGAAACCGGGCCTGGATGTATACAACGTGCGCCTCGGCAAGAAAGAAAAGGTCGCGCGCCTGTTCGCCATGCACGCGAACAAGCGCCTGCGCATCGACAAAGCTGGCGCGGGTAGCATCGTCGCCGCCACCGGACTCAAGCATTCCACTACCGGTGACACCCTGTGCGACGCCAAGAACCAGATCATGCTGGAGCGCATCGACACCTACGAGCCGGTGATCTCCATCGCCATCGAAGCCGAGACCAACGCCGACAAGGACAAGCTCGACTTCGCTCTCGGCAAGCTCGTCGAAGAGGACCCGACGTTTCGCGTTCGCGAAGACGAAGAGACTGGGCAGACGCTCATCAGCGGGATGGGCGAGCTGCACCTGGAGGTGAAGGTCACCTCCCTGGCGCGCGAGTACAAGGTCAAGGCCAACGTGGGTAAACCCCAGGTGGTGTACCGCGAAACGGTCCGAAGCAGCGGCGAAGCGAGCGCCACATTCGAGCGTGAGCTCAAGGAAGAATCCTTATTTGGCGTGGCGGCATGTCGTGTGTCGCCGCAGGACCGCGGCGCCGGCGTGGCCATCGTCAACGAAGTGAAGACCGAGCCACCTGTGCCCGAGTCCATCATCGAGGCAGCGCTACAGGGGCTGAGGGACGCGGCTCAGGCTGGTCCGGACGGTTATCCGCTGGAAGATGTGACGGTGGCGCTCACCAACGTGGAATGGCGCGACGATGCGCAGCCGACAGTCTCGGTGCGCGCAGCGGCGGCCGATGCATTTCGCCGCGCGGTCGCTCAGGCGAAACCGACCCGGCTCGAGCCGATCATGGACCTGGAAGTGATCGCACCTAACGACTTTCTCGGGGCTGTCATCGGCGACGTCAATCAGCGCCGCGGTCATGTGCAAGACGTGACCGCCCGGGCCGCCAAGAGCATCATCACGGCGAAGGTGCCGTTGCGTAAGTTGTTTGGCTACTCGACGGAGGTTCGCTCGTTGACCCAGGGCCGGGCTAGCTTCTCCATGCAGTTCTCGTCGTATGACGCACTAGACGCCTGAGCGACGCTTCATTCGTGTACCCTAGGTTCATGCGAGCCGCAGGCCGTTCACCTCTACTAGCTGTCGTCGTGTGCTTCACCCTGGCTGTCGCGGGTGCTTGCGGCGGTGGCAAGGACAAGTCGGGCAAGGACACGCCGGCGAACAACGGAGCCAACGAGACCAAGAAGTGGCTCGCCAAGCTCAACGATCATATGAGCGCGCGCCAGGCACTGCTCGAGTTGCGTCGACTCGGCGATCCCAAGGCGATCACTCCGCTGGTGAGGAGTTGGGACAAGTTCGGCAACACCAAGAACATGCTGGCGGCGATCATCGGGCTGGCGCGACAAAAGCCAGGGAAGAAGACCCACTGGGACAAGGCCATGCCCGCGCTCAAGGTCGCGGTGGCTCAAGCTCTGAAGAAGCTCGAGGATCCGGCGAAGTTGGCCAATGGCGTGCTGGCCGCGGATGCCATGGGCGAGGCAAACCAACCTGATTCCGTGTGGGCGCTCATCGACGTGCTCAAGGCGACGGTGAAGCTCGAGCAAACTGCGCCGGCGCAACCGCTGCGATTGGCCGCGATTCGGTCCCTGGGGTCGTATTCAACGCCGGAGTCCGTGCGAGCGTTGGTCAATGTGCTTGGCCTGTCACCAAAGAAACATCACCGGCGTACGTTCGCCATGGCCGCGGACTCCATGTCCCGGGTCGCGCTGTCCGACAAGGGCAGGGCGAAGCTGATCAGCGCGATCAAGCCGCTGATCAAAACCATGTACAAGGTGCCGCCATCGTACGAGTTCGTGCGCCGCGCTCTGGTTGCCATCGGCCCGGTCGCGATTAGAGCGCTGATGCAGGTGTTCAAGCACGAGAGCGATGACCTGCACGAATTCATCAAGGCGAATAAGTTCACAAACGATTGCACACCCACTGGTTGGGGACCTGAGCTCAAGTGTCGCGCCATGGCCGAGATACAGTTTCGGGCGGCGCAGATTCTTGGTGATGCGAGGGCAGTGGCTGCGCTTCCCGACCTCGTCGACGCCCTGGAGGACGAGCCACTTCCGGCGCTATACGACCCGAAGCGGCCCGGCAAGCCCCTGACCCAGCACCACGCGATCCTGCAAGCCATCGCCAAGATCGGTAACGCCAAGATCGAGGGCAAGACCGTGGCCGTGCGCCTGGCTAACTTCTGGCGAGCCAACAAGTACCCGGCGTTGCAGGGGCTGGCCATTCGCGTTTACGCCGCCATCGCCACCGAGACGGCGCAGCTGGGAAAACTCGCGGGCATTTACGTGTCGGCGAAGGACAAAGTCGCGGCGCCGGCGAGCGCGACCGCCTACGGTTTGCTCGCCCGCAAAGGGTCCAAGCTGAAGCCCTTCGACACGATGATCAATCGCTACCGGCTGCGCGGCAAGAACGCGCTCAAGAAGTCGGACGAGTTCGCGGCGAAGGGCAAGGACCGCGAGGCTCAGTTGCAGACGGCTCTGTCGTCCCAGTCACGTGCGCTGCAGCGCGAGTCTGAGTTTGCGCTGATCCAGGCGGCCATCGGCATGCGTTGTCACGATGACCTTGCCTGTTACGCCACGTTGACTGCAGTGGACAAATTGAGCCCGAAGATCCTGGCGCTACTCGTCAGCAAGGGGCTGGCGACCGCGGAGGCCAAAGAGCCCGTCGTCATCCAGCGACTCGCGTGCACCGTGTTCGAAATGAAGAAATGGTCGGCGTCCGAGCTGGAGAAGTTCGAGCTGCCGGACAAGCCGTGCTTGCACCTGGGCAAGGACTATCAGCCGGTCTATTGGACGGCGAAACAGACCACGGCTGCGTCGTTCGCGGCCGCCGAGCGCGCGTTCATCGAACTATCCAGGCGTGCGCCTCAGGCCAACCCGCAGCTGGCCAAGTTGCTGACCAACTTCGGTGTGTACACGCCGGCACTTCGGGACCAGGCGATCACGGCCATCTATCGCAATGGCGCTAAGCCGTGCAAACAGTGCGCGGCCCGCATTGCCGAGCTGCTCGCCACGGAACAAACGAGCACGGGAATGGTTCGGCTCAAGCGCCAGCGCCACAAGACCGGGACTCAGCAGTTCATCGCCGACGCGAAAGTGTGGCGTGGCCTGTTCACCTGGACCCCGGCGCCTATCGCTCCGCCCAAGAAGGACCCGCCCGCCGACGACCCGCCCGCCGACGACCCGCCGCCGGAATAGTCGCGGTCAGCGTCTAGCGCGCCAGAAGCACGAGCTCGTTGCGGTTCGCCGCTACCACCCGGCGGACCCGGGGCCACAGAGGTTGGATATTCGGGTAGCGCTTCTTGGTCGCCGCGGCAAGCGCGCGGTCGGCGGCATCGAAGAACCGTTTGGTGAGTGCAACGAGCGTCGAGTTACGGCGCATCTTCGCGTGGGCGGCCGGGTATCGAGTCCGCGCTGCCTTGAGGTAGAGCACGACCATCGACTGCAAGGCGAGTACGTTGTCCATGCTGAGTACGCGGCTGCGCGCGGGAACGGTGCGTGGATACAGCGCCGTGACGAGGCCGAGTTCTGTGGTGTACGCGTTCAGTTCGTCCAGTAGGGACAGAAATCCGCTGCCGGCTGAGCCGCCTGAACGCAGATAGAAGCCAAACGCAGAGTTGCGCCACGCGGCTTTTGGCACCAGGGGCACGACGATGCTGCGCCCCGGCAATTTCAACCCTCGGAGCACGACCTTGGATCGCGCACCCAGGAAGAACGCCTGGTCATGCATCGTCTTGTTCGTGCGCCGGGTACCGATTTGTGCGCTCTGGTGGCCAAGGCGGACGCGGATGTCTCGCGGACCGTAGCCAAGCAACTTGAACCCGGAGTAGTGCACCATCTCGTGCAGGTAGTTTGGCAGCCGGATCCAGAACATGCGCTGGGACCTGCACGTGATCAGCTTGTCCAGAAACCTCGGGCTCGCGGTGAAGCGCAGGACATCGTGACCAGGGGCGTAGGCTTTCTTGATGATGCCCCGGGCGCGTGCCTGGCAAGCGGACTGGGGGTTCGCCGGGGCGATCAGGTTGATGTTGTCTTCGACGTTCGTCGCGCTGAACGAAATCGCACTTACTACGGACAACCAAAACGAGATCATGTCTGCAGGTCAGTCTAGCAGACCGGCACCACCACACCAGCGGCGTTGTCCAACGCAAGAACGCCCGAGCGCGCATACGCTCGAGCGTCCGAGCCCCCAGGCCCCCTCTAATAATCGCTGCAGATAATCAGCTCGGGTACCGAGCCGCGTTTGCTTGCTTTGCTGTTGATGGCGCGCGCTACGTTGAGCTTGTTCAAGCGGAAACCTTTGTACAGTTTGCGGATGAACGGAGTGTCGCTGTTGGAAAGCATGACCGCGCAGTTGCGCTTGGCCAGGGAGCGGGCCAGGGCGGCCAGCTCACGCTGGTTGTCTTCGTCAAAGGCGTCTTTGGTGTAGCTGACGAAGTTCGCCGTCGTCGAAACGGGTTGGTACGGCGGATCGAAGTAGAGGAAGTCGCCAGCGCTTGCTGATTCACAGGCATCGGCGAAGTTCCCGATGCTGAGCTCAGTCTGCTGCAGCACGCCGGAAGCAGCGCGCAGAACCGCTGGATCGAAGATCTGCGGCGACTCGTAGCGGCCCACAGGGACATTGAACATGCCCTTGCTGTTCACCCGCCAAAGACCGTTGAAGCAGGTCTTGTTGAGGTAAATGAACGCTGCCGCTCGCTCGACTTCGGAGCGAGGTGTGCTGCGATCGTTCCAGTGGCTGCGCATCGCGTAGAAGTAGTTCTCGCAATGCGCCTCGCGATGCTCGAGCAGTCGTTTGATCACCGCCTCGACGTTGTAGGCGACGCACCGGTACATGTTGATCAAGTCCGGGTTGCGATCGTTGATGACGGCGCTCTGCGGTGCGAGATGGAAGAACATCGCGCCGCCCCCGATGAAGGGCTCGTAGTAGCGGCGATAGGTCGCCGGCATGAGCGTCGTCAATTTGCTCAGGAGTTTTGTTTTGCCGCCCGCCCATTTGACGATCGGCGAAGGCTGCACGGTCGGTCGACGGGCACGTTTTGCCGCTGTCGCCCGACGCACAGTAAGGCGCGTTCGGGTCCGCATGAAAGCCATGCTGGGGCCTGGGAGATCCCGGGGCAAATTTTTTGATGTTTGCGCCAGGGTTGTCTCCTCGAAACGCGTATTGAAGCGACGAGTAAAACACAAAGAGCGAGCTCCACGTGGAAGCTCGCTCCGTTAAGAAACCGATCGAAGACTAGTACTTAGACCAGCTCGGTCGCCGCTGCGTACTTCTGCGTAATCGGATCGTAATCGACCAAGATTCCGCTGACGCCAGCTGCGTTCGCGATGCGGAGATACTCCGACTTGTTCGCCTTGACGACCATGCGGGGCTCGGCGTGCTCAACCTGGGAGGTCGTCAGAAACTGACGCGCCTTGACCATGTTCTTAAAACCCAGCAGATAGGTTTCGTCGTTACCCGCTCGCGCCATCATGGGCACGCGGCCATCCAGATCGGCTGTGCTCAGCTGACCCTCGTTGTCGACTAGCAAAACCCAAAGTCCATCCAGTGTGGATTTGCTCGGGATGGTGTGCGTACTCAGCATTCGCGGCTTCTTTCGTCTTCTATGCTACGGATTCAGGGAGGATTGGAGGGCTAAGCTCCTGTTATGCGGGCATTAAATGCCGTATCTTGCGCGCCGTGTCAACGTTTTTCTGGATGCATCGCTTCAATATGCATAATGCGTTTGCTCTACAACGCCTATTGACGTGATCGCCTACCGACGTAACGGTGATAACGTCCCAAGCTCGAACGAGCCCTAGCCGCCATGTCCAGCACATATCTCCCGATCCTCCAGCCTCTGGTTGATACGCACTCCCGTAAAATTAACTATTTGCGGGTCTCCCTGACCGATCGCTGCAATTTCCGCTGTACGTACTGCATGCCCGAGGAGATGCAGTTTCGCGCGCGCCGAGATCTGCTGAGCTTCGAGGAGATCTCGCGGATCGTCAGCGTGTTCAGTCGTCTTGGCGTTCGCAGGGTGCGATTTACCGGAGGCGAGCCCACCGTCCGAGCCGATGTGGTCAGCGTCGTCAAACAGATCGCGGCCATCGATGGCATCGAGTCAGTGGCCATGACCAGCAACGGTGTGCGTTTCATCGAGCTGAGCGAGGCCCTGGCCGCGGCGGGTCTGTCAGAAGTCAACGTATCCATCGACACCCTCGACGAGGACAAGTTTCGCGAACTGACCCGTCGTGGGGATCTCAAACAGGTCATCGCTGGCATCGACGCGGCGGTGGCGGCTGGCTTGCGAGTCAAGACCAACATCGTCGCTCTGGCCGGTGTGAATGACGCCGAGGTGGTCGACCTGGTCGAGTTCGCCTGGGCGCGCAACCTGCTGCCTCGGTTCATCGAGCACATGCCCATGTCGGGCGGCATGCTCTACAGCGTCGATCAGCAACTCACCGCGGCTCAGATTCGCGACAAGATCTCCCGGCATCTGGGCGCGGAACTGACGCCGGTCGCTGCTGGCCCGACCAACGGCCCCGCTCGATACTGGCAGGTTGGACAGGACACTTCGCGCCGTTTTGGAATCATCTCCGCAATGTCCGAGCACTTCTGCGATACGTGCAATCGAGTGCGCCTATCCGCCACCGGCGACCTGCATACGTGCTTGGCCCATGACGACGCGGTGTCGCTGCGTGATGTTCTGAGGACCGGAGGCACGGATGCGGACGTGGAAGCCGTGATTCGCGCTGCACTGAACGTTAAGAGGGTGGGGCACGAGTTCCAGTCCTCGGGGGCCGGTGCCCCCGCCAAACACATGATTTCTATTGGTGGCTGAACGCGGCTTCATCTGGAACTCGACTAGTTTCAAGACCTTCTCTATTGCTGAGGTGCCTTGTCGCATCTGAGTCGACTTGGCCCGGAGTGTGCTAGTGTTATTCCACAACGATTTTGCGCGGATACCTCAGGTGAGCATCACCAAATGAAGAGTAAAACGATCAAACGCCTTATGGCAGCCCTCGTCGTTGTAGGCGGCGCCGCAATCCTCATCTATTCGTCGATCGCTTCGGCCGAGTACTACAAGAAGGTCGACGAATTGATGGCCGAACCTGACAAGTTCGTCGGCAAGACCCTGCGTGTACACGGCTGGGTTGAGCTGGGCAGCGTCGAAGAGAATATCGTCGGTCAGGAAATGAAACGCGACTTTTGGCTGGAGGCCAACGGTGCGCGCATTCTCGTCCGCCACAAAGGTCCAGTTCCCGACAGCTTCGACACCGACGGTGGCAGCGAAGTCGTCGCTAAAGGCAAGCTCGTCAAAGAAAAAGGCGAGTGGGTTTTTCACGCTGACGACCTGATGGCGAAGTGTCCATCCAAGTACGAAGGCGCGACAAAAAACAAAACGAAATCCCCCGGCCCTACCTCCAAGCGTTAGCGGTCGGTATCATCGCCGCCTAGCTCGGCCTGTTGAGAGCGTTGGGCCAGTGTCATGGTCACCTCTTTGTGAGTTGTCATTTCTAGTTTGGTCAACATAGGAGCGTCCGCGTTCCACGTCCCGCAGTCACCCATCGCCTTCATGGGCACGGTGACGCTTCTGCTCGGCTATCTGATCGGTGCCTATGCAGTCGCGACCGGGTTGATCGGCAATGCGCAACAGCGCGTTCGCCTGGTCAAGAGCTCGGTCAACGCCCTGTACGCGTTCGGTGCGCTAATGCTGCTGGCATCAGCGCTGATGGTCTACGCATTCGTCACCCACGACTACACCATCAAGTACGTCTTCCAATACAGCGACACCAACATGCCGCTGTCCTACAAGATCACCGCTTACTGGGGTGGTCTGAACGGCTCCATGCTGTTCTGGGTGTTCGTGTTGTCGGCGTTCTCGATGGTCGCTGTGCGCATGAACCGCGAGCGTCATCGCGACATGATCGGCTACGTGGTTGCCACGATCATGATCGTGCAGCTGTTCTTCTTGTCGATTCTGATTTTCGCCAAGAACCCATTCGATACGTTCTTAACGACGCCCCCGCTTGACGGTCGGGGGCTGAACCCGGCACTGCAGAACTACTGGATGGTCATCCATCCTCCGTCACTCTACTTGGGCTTCGTCGCCGCCACGATTCCGTTCTCGTTCGCCGTAGCGGCGCTCGCGTCCGGACGTCTCGACGATCGCTGGCTCAAGTCCGTCCGCGCCTGGACGTTGATCTGCTGGTTCTTCTTGTCCCTCGGTTTGATCCTCGGCGGGCGTTGGGCCTACGAGGAACTGGGCTGGGGTGGCTATTGGGCCTGGGACCCCGTGGAGAATGCGGGGCTCTTACCCTGGTTCACGGCCACGGCGTTCCTGCATAGCGCGATTATTCAGGAACAACGTGGCTCGATGAAGGTCTGGAACATGGTGCTCGTGATCACCACGTTCTGGTTGACCATCTTCGGCACGTTCATGACTCGCAGCGGGATCGTGCAGTCGGTCCACGCATTCGGCGAGGACCCTCAGCTGGCCATGCTGTTCATCATGTTCATGAGCTTCATCCTGGTCATCTCGTTCGGGCTGCTCATCTTCCGCTTACCCAGTCTGCGTTCGCGCAGCACGTTCGAATCGTTCATCTCCCGCGAGTACGCGTTCTTGCTCAATAACTGGCTGCTGCTCGGCTGCGCGTTCTTCGTACTGTTCGCGACGATGTTCCCGACCATCTCTGAAGCGGTGGACGGCCAGCGCATCATCGTCGGGCCTAAGTTCTTCAACAAGTGGATGACCCCGCTGGGGCTGATCCTGTTGTTCCTCGCCGGTGCCGCCCCATTGCTCGCCTGGCGGCGCACGACTCGCGCCCGGCTGATGTCTCAGTTCGCCGCGCCGTTCGCGGCGATGGCCCTGACCATGGGTGGCCTGGCGGTGTTCTATCCCAAGGCGCTCGTCACCACACCGATCATGGTGTTCGGCAAGAAGATGGCGTTCGAGGTCGAGCTGTACGTCACGCTCATCAACTTCGGACTCATCGCGTTCGTGTTCACCAGTATCGGCCAGGAGTTCTGGCGCGGCATGCGGGTGCGCATGCGCCAAACCGGCGGCGGTCCGGTGACGTCGCTCATTGGGCTTACCCTGCGCAAGCGGCGCAAGTACGGCGGTTACATCATCCACCTGGCGGTCGCCATGATGTTCTTTGCGTTCGCGGGCAAGGCCTACGAGACTCAGCAGGACGTTACCGTGAGCAAGCCGGGCGAGTCGTTCAAGGTGAAGGGCTACACCTTCGTCTACGAAGCCCTTGAGTTCACCGCGGACGATCACAAGGAGGCGACCACGGCCGTCGTCTCACTCTATCGCGGCGACGAGAAGCTGATGACCATGCGGCCGGCGCGCTGGAAGTATCGGAAGCACACCGAGCCATCGACCGAAGTGTCGATCAGCAATCACATGGACGAGGACGTGTACCTGGTGTTGACCGGGTTCCGACCGCAAACCAAGGTCGCCCACTTCCGGGTGTACATCAATCCGCTCGTTAACTGGCTGTGGCTGGGCTTCGCGTTGCTGTTCCTGGGAACCGTGCTCTGCCTCATCCCGCAGAAGTGGGTGGACAACCTGGGGCCGGGGCCGCGCAGCCGTTCGGGTCGCTTCGCCGATGTCGCCATCTTCCTGGCGATCGTCGGCTCTATCCTGGCCGGCCTGGCGACGGCCGGACATGCCCAGCCAAACCAGGGGGCGAACCAGGGAACCGAGCACAACGTGCGTCCGAGCCACGATGACGGCACCGGCCACGCACACATCTGCCGCCCTGAAGAGTGGAAGCAAGACCCGAAGTTGGCGTCGCAGCTGATGCACGAGCTGGTGTGCTTGTGCGGTGGTTGCAAGCGCGAGAGCCTGCACCAGTGCAAGTGCCATTGGGCCCGGCAGGATCGCTGCAAAGTGCTCAAGCTGCTGGCGAAACACGATGTGGAGAAGCCTGAGATCTCCGCGTACAAATACGTGATCAACGCGTTCATGGCGATGTCCGACGGGCGCGGGGGCACGTACGGTAAGCGTGTGTTGTCGACACCGGATAGCAGCCTGTCGTGGCTGTTTCCGTTTGCGGCGCTGGGCGGTGGCCTGGCGTTGATGTTTGGCGTTGGGAGACGCTGGGTACGCCGAGGTCAGGTCCAAATGGGCAACGAGTTGGGTAGCGACGCAACCATGACCGAAGCAGACGAAGAGTACGCCGACAGGCTCGACGATGAGCTCCGGGACACAGACTAGCGACAAGGCCGGCAAGGCCGCGAAGGGCAAGAGCCAGACGCCCGGCAAGCCACTGTTCACCCGGTGGCAGATCCGGCTGATCTGGTTCGCCGTGCTGTGTGCTGGCTGGATGCTGGTGCTCAGCAAGAACCAGTGGGATCTCCAGGTACGTGGATTCTACTTCGGCACGCCGGTGATGCTCGGCCTCATCGCCATAGGCGCGATTCTCGGCTTCGCATTTTTCGCGTGGGACCGGGGACCGCTCAAGGATTCGCTCGGCCCGACCTTGCGTCTCTTGCCGTTGCCCCGAGTCGCATTGACCAGGTTGCAGGTGTGGGTCCTGCGTGCAGTCACGGTGTTCAGCTGCTGGCTTATCTTGCTGAATCTCACCACGGACTGGGTCGTTGATATCTATCTGTTTGTGAGCCCGGGGGCAATCTTCATGTCCATCGGTTGGTTCGCGGTCACGTTCACCGCTTTGTTCTTGTGGCGGTCCGGCATGGACGCGGCGACCGAGGGCGAGTCCTCGGTGGAAGATTACTGGCGGCCGATCGGGCGCCGTCACGAACTCGAAGTCGAGAAACGCACATTGCTCAAGGCGATCAAGGAAATCGAATTCGACCACAACCTGGGCAAGATGTCGGATGCGGATGCCTCGTCGCTGACGAAAGTGTATCGGCAGCGAGCGATCGCGGTCATCAAAGCGATCGACGAACTCGGAGATACCGAGGCCGCCAGTGCGGGCGTGCGCGACAAGATCGAGCGTGACGTCAAAGCGCGCCTCGAGTTGGCACGAGCCTCCAAGAAGAAGAAGAAGAGCAAGAAGAAGAAGGGCGGTAAAGCGCAGGAGGCGACATCGTGATCAGCGCATCTGGTTGCGGTCCATCTGGCTACCGCGCTCTAGGCATCGGCGCTTCAGTCATCGGCGCCTTACTGTGTGGGCTGGTCGGTGGAGCCACTGCGCAGGCACCGCCCGGCGCGGCCGACAACTCCGTCAAGAAAGCTCACGCTGAGTTCCTCGCGGATGCCGATCTGGCTGCCGGAATTCTGCGCGTCAGCACGTTCCTGGCCGAGCGCGATCGCCCCATCGTGCACGTCGTCATCACCGCGCGGCCCTCGGTTGGCGAGCCTGTGCAGGCGCGAACCGACGCCAGAGGCGTGGCCACAATCGGCAGCCTGAAGCCGGGTAAGAAGTACAAGGTCGAGGCCGTGATCCAGAACGAGATCTACGCCACCAAAGAGTTCACGATGCCCGCGAAGACCGGGTTGTCCATCGCGTTGAGCCCGGTGCCGCCCAAGAAGAAGGGCAAACCAGGTAGCGGTGACGCCAGACCCAATCCGTCGCGTATGCACGGCCAGATGCGTGGTCAGGAAGGCGACAAGGCCGGCACATTGACCGTGCGTGTGCTTCGTGGTTCGTGGAATCACAACGCGCCGAAGGTGAAAATTCACCTGGTTGGTTATCACTCCAGCGGCAAGATCAGCCACCTCACCGCGATGACCGACGCAGCTGGTCGCGCCCGATTCACCAAGCTCGATCGCAGCCGTAGCACCGCCTACTACGCCTACACGGTGATGGCTCGCAAGAACAAGGACGGTCCGGCGCTGGCGAGCAAGGCCCACGAAGGCTACGACCGGCTCACCAGCCGCACGCTGCAGATGCCGCCGAAAGTGGGCGGTCGCATGGTCCTTTCCGGCAGCACCCCCGACAACACCGACCCGGCCTGGGACAACAACACAGACCTATTTGGCGACCGTCAGTGGGATGCGCCGAAACCGGGCGAGGTGCAGGTCGAAATCAGCGGTGGAGCCCGCGGAATCAACAAACTAGAGCTGATCAAAGCCGGCGGTAGCGAAGTTGTCGCCGTGGCCCAGGTCGGGGCGGTCAAGCGCAGAGCGCGTAACGTGAGGTTGGGCCGCAGCCAGGCGTTTCCCATGTCGCAGCTACCGGTGGGGACGGTGTACATACGCGTGACGCGTCCCGAGGGCATCATGACGCGCAATCCACCGGCGGTACCAACCGCCAAGCTCGAGCTCATCGACGCGTCGACGAACGCTGTTGTGCCCGGGCGCGTGGTCGGCGCGGCTAATGTATTCACGAAGCTCAAACCCGGTGGCATCTACACCTGGAAGTTGAGTGTGTTCGGCCGAAAGTTCGAAGGCAAGCCGTTCGAGGTCAACGCTGGCAAGGGGATGTTCATCCCGGTTCCGGTCGACTTCCAACTGACGTCCGCTATCGGGGCCATGTTCAAGGGCGTGGTCGGTGGCAACGACGCGGTCTACGTCGTTCGTGCTCGTCGCGGGGGCAATCTGTTTCAGTCGCGACCGTTCCAACTAACGCCGACCAAAGGCGCATTCGCCAAGATCGATATCGGCCAGCGCGTCCGTTACGCTTTCGACTTTCAGGCGCGGCTCGACGACAACCAGGTGATCTATCAAGGCCACTTCATCGTGGCCAACGTCTCGTGGTTTCCGTACAAGCCCAAGGACGGTCGCTACGTGTTCCATCTGCCCAAGGGCTTCAAGGGCGCCACCGTTCACGGCAACATGGCCAACGTCGTCAAAGTGGTGCGCGAGAAAGGCTTTGGTTGGTCCGGCGCGCTACCACCTCGCGGCGCATCGTTCCGGGGCGCATGGATTCTGCTCGTCGAAGACGGCGAAATGCGTTTCGACCTGGATCTGCCCAACGGCGCCGTGGGCAGCAAGATCCAGCTCCAGCAAGTCGAAGGCATGAACGTCAAGCTGTACGGCAACATCAAGGGCAAGACGTTCACCAGTCGCAGCGGTGACAAGTGGTTCTTGCTCGACAACCTGACCATTGCCCCCGGCAAGGCGATCGTGATGGATGTAGCTGGACTACCGAGGCCGCCGACGTACCAGAAGTACGTTCGTTGGACGGTCGGACTCGCCGTAGTTTCGCTCCTCATCTTCGGCCTGTTTGGTGTGTTCCGTGCACGTTCGGCCGACGTTTCGCCTGGTTCGAACCTGCAGGAACGACGCGAGGCATTGCTGGAGAAGTTGGTCGCCATGGAGCGCAAACACAGCAGCGGCGACCTCGATGACGAGACCTACTCGCGCGGCAAGGCGGCCCTTGTCGACGAGCTCGAGAAGGTCTACAAGAGCCTGGAACCCAAGAGCGCAAAAACAGCGTGAACGGCGTGGCTATTGATACCCTTACCGTTTCCAAGCTGACGAAGCGGTACGGGTTTCACCGCGCCCTTGCCGGGGTGGACCTGACGTTCTCGGCGGGCAAGTTGTGCGCGCTGCTCGGACCCAACGGCGCAGGTAAGTCCACGCTGCTCGGCATCCTGTCCACGCTGGTGCGGCCAAGCCGCGGTTCGATCAAGTACGGAACCAACGGCAGTAGCATTGAAGCCGGCAGCGAGCTGCGCGCACAGATCGGCGTGCTCGCCCACAGCGCGCTGATCTACGGTGAGCTTACCGCTGTGGAGAACCTGGAGTTCTTCGGCCGGCTGTACGCGCTGGGGGACGTGCGTGAACGTGCCAGCAAGCTCCTGGACGAAGTGGGCCTGAACGAGACGGCGCGCAATCGAGCCGCAGGCACGTACTCACGAGGCATGACCCAGCGCTTGTCCCTGGCCAGGGCGTTGCTTCACGACCCGCAGATCTTGTTGCTGGACGAGCCGTTTACCGGCCTGGACCGCCAGGGGGCGGCCGCGCTGGCCAAGACTCTAGCAACCGCTCGGGCCAGCAAGCGCATCATACTGGTGGTTACTCACGACCTGGAGTCCCTCGCCGGCGTCACCGACCACGTGGTCGTGCTCCGGCGGGGCAAGGTCGCCCACGAGCAGATGAGCGACGCGGAAGACGGCTTCGGCTACGAGGAACTCAAGGAGATCTACCATCAGTACACGGAGTGACAGGGCGATGAGCAAGTCCGAATCTTGCGAGCCCGTGCCCACCCGGCGTACAACGGGAGGCGTGAACTTCTTACGCCAGGTGTCTACCCTCGTGGGCAAGGACTTGCGCGTGGAGTTCCGCAGCCGCGAGATCATCTACACCATGGCGTTCTTCGCGGCGATGGTCGTGCTCATCTTCTCGTTCGCGTTCGTTAAGGAAGGCATCGCCGTCGGCGAAGTTGTGCCAGGAATCCTGTGGGCGGCCATCGCATTTGGCGGCACTCTGGGGTTGTCTCGCGCCTTCGATCGCGAGCGCGAGGCCGACACCATGCGCGCGTTGCTCATGTCACCCGCCTCCCGTACGGCGATCTTCTTGAGTAAGGCGATCGGCATCGCCGTGTTCATTGTCATCGTCGAGATCGTCGTCGTACCCATGGTCGCGTTACTGTTCGACGCCAAGCTGTTCCGTGACCCGCATTTGCTGATAGCGACGCTATTGCTTGGCACGTTCGGCTTCGCCGTCGTCGGTTCCGTCTTCGCCGCCATGTTGCTGCGGACGCGTTCCCGGGACGTGCTGCTGCCGGTGACCCTGTATCCCATCCTGGTGCCGTTGCTCATCGCCGGCACAAAGAGCACGTCGGCTCTTCTCGAGCCTTCGCCTCACTACAGCGCGGTGTATTTCTGGCTCCAGTTCTTGCTGGTGTACGATGCAATCTTCGTGGTCGTTGCACTGGGTACCTTCGAGTCATTGGTGATCGAATGAGACGAGGTTTGTTTTTCGCTGCAGTCGCGGTGTGCGCGGGTTTGTTCGCGTATACCCAGTACCTGATCTTCTACGGCACGCCCCTGGATCGGGCGCTGTACTTCAATCAGAAGATTTTCTACTACCACGTGCCGTGCGCATTCATGCTCTTCTTATCGGTGATCGTCTGCGGCGTGTCGTCGCTGATGTATCTGAAGCGGCGCGAGGGCAAGTGGGACGATCTGGCTGAAGCCGCGGGCGAGCTCGCGGTTGTGTTCGGCCTCATCGTGTTGGTCACTGGCTCCATTTGGGGCAAGGCCGCATGGGGCAAGTGGTGGCAATGGGACGCGCGGCTCACCACGTCGTTGCTTCTGTGGATGGTGATGGTCGGCTACGTGCTCGTGCGCAAGTACGGCGGCCCGGGCTCGGAGCGTTTGGCGGCGGGCCTCGCTGTGTTCGGCCTGGCCGACGTGCCACTCATCTACTTTAGCGTTCGCATCTGGCGAACGTTGCATCCCAAGACCTCGGTCGTGTCCGAGTTGCAGGGCGGTATGCGCGGCGCGTTCTGGCTGGGCGTGTTGCTGTTCCTATCTTTGTTCTACGTAATGCTCACCGTGCGTACCCGAGCGGCGGCGGTCAATCGCCGCGTTCGCGAGTTACACGAGAACGGCTTAGACGCCGGGGTTTTCGAGTAGGAGTCAACGATGAGTACCGTGCGTACATTCGTAATCTTGATCGCGTCTCTTGCGCTGACATTTGGGGCGTTCACATCTAGCGCTTGGGCCGACGCAGAACCGCCGCCCAAGGAGTCCGGTGGCGCGGTGAATCCAAACGCGGTCAAGGGCAAGGACGCCAAGCCTGACGCCGCCAAGGAGAAGCCAGCGGCTACCACGGATAAGCCAGCGGCCGGTAAGGCTCCGGCGAAGACGGAACCCGCCGCGACCGACACCAAGAAGCGGCGCAAGAGGCCAAAGAAGTACCGCAGCGACAAGCGCATTCCGTGCGAGCACGGGCTGGGCATGGGCAAGTGGGATGGCCACTGTGAGGACGAATTCCGCAAGGATAAGGTCTGGCAGGCTCAATGGAAGTCCGTGCTCAAGAAGGACCTCAAGCCCGAAGTTCACGAGACCGAATCAAGACGCTTCGCGACCAACAACAAGCACGTGGTCATGGCCTACGTGGCCATCTGGCTCATCGTTGTTGGTTTGTTCGTGATGATGTGGCTGCGCCAGTCCAAGCTCATGGAAGAGATCTCTCGACTAGAGAGCGAGCTCAAGAAAGTCTCGGACGAAGGCTGAGACCATGACCAGCTCTCACTTCATCTTCATTCCAATGGTCGCCATCGGCGGGATGATACTGGGCTTCCTCATGGGCGCCCGGGCCGTACGTGATGCCGTGAACCTCGAGAAGAAGCGCGACGAGGAACGAGCCGAGGCGCGCGCCGCCCGCGAAGAGCGCAAAGCGAAACGCGCGGCCGAAAAGGCCGACGCCGGCGACACCGACTAGCCGTACTCGTGTTCAGGCGGTGTTGCTAATAGCAACGCGAGCCGTGTGTGCTGTGCGGTTCCGCGCACGAAATATACGCCGGCCGCGGGGATCGCAATGATCTCGGCGATGCACGGTATTCGGCGCTTGGCACGCCGATTGCGAACGTTGGTGGTGCATGCGTGCCCTCACTGTCCTGGCAGTGTTGGCGGTGGCTTCGTTGTGCCCACCGTCGACGGCGAATGCGCTCAACCAGCCCAATGGTGCGAGCGTTCCTTCTGATATCGGCTGTCACGCGAACAATCCGACAGGCCTGGCCGCGACGTTCGCGTGTATCTGCGACGGCGGGGGAGGGCAGTGCAACATCGGCGCTTCGTGTCCGGGAAGCGCGGACCCATCCAGTTGCGACCTGGGGCAGAACAACAACTGCGAAACGACCCTGTGGCACAACTGGAACGACAACCCGTGTGTGCCATCGAACATCTCTGGTTTGGATCCATGGACAGAGGCGTCCACGGACCCGCAAACGTTCGCACCCACATGCGCGCTGACGTTCACCGTCGTCAGCCGTGGCACGGCCATCTTCAAAGACGTGTTCGGTTGGTACAACGTGACCGGCAGCCGGCCGGCTCCGGAAGATCTTCACGTCATGCTCGACTGCAACTCCGCCGTCGGCACAGAGGTGAGCCTCGATGTGCGCAGCCACCCAGACTACGCCGGTGGCGAAATCGGCTTCTTCCTGATCAGCCCTGAGGACCGCAATAATCGCGGCAACTGCGCCCCCGGTACCGACTGCTGCGCGTCCATCGCGAACCTGCAGTCCGACAAGGGCTACGTGTATTACTCCGAGCGCCAGTTCAATCCAGACGCCAACGGAGGGGACTCGTACATCCATCTGCTCGTCTATGACAGCCGCATCACCTCGCAGAAGTTTTACTTCGCCTGGGAAGATATCTACGGCGGCGATAACAACGACTTTACCGACCTGGTCACCAGCGTGAGCGGCGTCGAGTGTTCCGGTGGCGGTGTCAGCTGCGATACGGGAGCGCCCGGGTTGTGTTCCCACGGGATTACGTCGTGCCGTGGTGCGTCCCTGGAATGTGTGCAATTGCGCGAGCCAGAAAGCGAAACCTGTGACGGCGTCGATGACGACTGCGATGACAAGATCGACGAGGACGCAACCTGTCCTGACGGCGGCGTTTGCGACAACGGACGCTGTCTGCCGAGCTGCGAGCTCGGCGAAGAGTTCGCGTGCCCGACCTTCGCTACCTGCGACAGCGCTACCGGATTGTGCGTCGACCCGTTGTGCGTCGGCGTCACCTGCCCTCCGGGGAGCGTGTGTCGCGGTGGCGAATGCGTCGCTGAATGCGACGACATCACGTGTCCAGTGGGCACCACCTGCCGCAAGGGCGAGTGCGTCGATCCGTGTCGCAACGTTCAGTGCGCTGGCGGCGAAGTCTGTCGGGAAGGAATCTGTTTTCCCGGATGCACCAGCTGCGCGGGTGTGTCTTGTCAGAACGGCGATGTCTGTCAGCTGGATTCGGGCGAGTGCATGGACTCATCGTGCCCCGGCGGTTGTCCTGCCGGCACCTACTGCGATTCGGGATCGTGTATCGATTCCTGCACGGACGCTGTGTGTCCCGCGGGCCAGATCTGCGTTGGTGGTGATTGTTGCGCCCCAGAAATGTGCCCAACCGGCCCCAGTGGCGACCCGGATGCGGGCCCAGGGGGCGGTGGTCCCAGTCCATCATCGGGCTGCGGTTGCCGGTCGTCGTCTGGAGATGGCTCCACGGCGTTCCTGCTGGGCATGGCTCTGATTCTCGGTTTATTGCGCCGCCGTAGGGCATGCGCGTAGACTGTCCGTGTGTCTCGGATACACGGTTCAAAGCTCATAGGCGTCTGCGTCGCGGCCCTGGTCTTCGCGACTTCGTTCGCTATCGGCTCGGTATCGGCGCAAGCCGGTAAGAAAGCGGCTGACCAGCCGGTCCAAGCTGACGCCGGGGTCGCCGCAGTGAAGCCCGTAGCGCCTCCGCCGGCCGTTGCTCCGCCCAAACGTCCGCACCTGCGCGTGGCAGTGGCTGGCTCGAAACCGTTTGTCGTGCGTGATGCAGCGGCGCTGCAAGGGCTGAGCATCGACGTCTGGAGAGCCCTCGCGCTTCAGCTCAAGGTGACCTTTGACCTCAAGGCGTACAAGCGTGTCTCTGACGCCATCAACGCGGTCAAGTCGGGCGAGATGGACGTGGCTATCGGACCGATCAGCATCACTGCGAAACGCGCCCAGGTCGTCGACTTCACCCAGCCGTACTACACAGCGAGCGCGGGCATTCTCGCCCAGTCGAAACCATCCTCAGCGTGGAAACGGTTCAAGCCGCTGTTGAGCAAGGTGTTCCTGATCGGCTTCATCATCATGGTGATCGTGTTGTTCATCGTCGGTAACCTGGTCTGGCTCGCCGAACGTGGGGTCAACTCCGTCGAGTACCCGAGAAGCTATGGCCCGGGCGTACTAGCGGGAATGTGGTTTGCGCTCGTGACCATGACTACGGTGGGCTATGGCGACAAGACACCCAAGACGGCTGCCGGCAAGGCTGTCGCATCTGTGTGGATGTTGATCGCGTTGCTTGCGATGTCGTCGGTCACGGCCGGTATCGCGACAGCGTTCACCTTGTCACAGATTCAAACGACAGGAATCAGCGATATGGGGTCGCTGCAGAAGCGCGATGTGGTCGCCGTCAAAGGAACCCCCGGAGAGTCACTCGCTCGACGCTACCGCGCCAAGTTGCACCTGGTGGAGAGTAAAGATGACGCGCTCGCGAAGGTCTCGTCAGGACAGGTCGAGGCGATGATCTACGACTACCCGGTGCTCAAGTACTACCTTTACGAAAACCCTCGACTCAAACTGTCGGCGATCCAGACGACGATTCTCAGCGACAACTACGGGTTCGCCACCAGACGAAAGAGTCCGTGGGTCCAAAAGATGAACCTGGGGCTACTGAACTTGCGCGAGAGCGGCAAGGTACGTGAGATCGCCAGTCAGTGGAGCGTCGTGAAGTAGCTAGGCTTTGTTGCGGAAGCCGCTCACCGTTAGCGCCACCATCCAGCCGCCGATGATCAACAGGCCGCCGAATTCTCGGGCGAGCTCGGCGTTGCCACCCTTCTTGTCCATGGACTCGAAGAATTCCTTCGCACCCACCTGACCGATGACGTCAGGTGCCAGCGCCGCGGCCCAAACCAGTGCCGCCCCGGCGACAGCGCCTGATAACCACCACGCGTCCTGGTGCCGTCGCCACGACAGGCAGGCCGCCGCGCTGCCCACGTACATAGCGATCCACTGAGTTGGATCAGGGTCGTTGTGCTGGAGCACAGCGGCCACGATGAACAGGGCCGCGAATCCGTAGTTTGCGATGCCAAGGCCACGCATGACCTGTGCGTACCATGCTTTCGCCGTGGTCGAAACGTTCCTCGCGCGCTTGGTCAGGGTGAGCTATTCCTGACCCTATGCGTACCCTCGTCTGCACTGCCGTTTTGCTCGCGCTCGTCGCGGGGCTGCCGATCAGCGCTCCAGCCAAGCCCATGTCCACGCCCCTGGCCAAGGTGGCCGACAAGAACACCCGGGTGGTCGTCGCGCGCTACCTGGGGCCGGTGGGCACCACGAAGGTATTCAAGGCCACGCGGTTTCGCCTCGACATCCTCCGCATGATTCGCGGAACGCGGCTCGTCGGCCAGGTCGTGGTGCAACTCGGCACGGGCCACCCGGACGTTAAAGTCGGAAACGTCGTTGTCGCGTTCATCGACAAACACAATCGTTGGTCGTTCGTTGCAGAGCCGCCGAAGGGGCAGACCATCGCAACCGGGGCCTTGAAGGTGCGCGGGTTCTACGACTTCAACGCGCACATGGTGTGGCCGAGTATGGTGACGTTACGTCAACTGGAGCGCTTCATCGATACCCGGAAGCTGCACTACCGGTTTCGCGGTCGGGTGCACGTACTCAATCGCCGAGGTTCGGCAGTTGTGCCGAGCAAGATCCGACTGCGCGGCACTTACGACTGGAAAACGCGAAAGGCGACGGTCGCGGGGGTTCCTCGCTGGGCCAGGAAGTTCCCTGCGCAGCCCCAAGTACGAATTACGTCGGGCTGGGGCTCTGACGTCACTCTCGTCTATCGCGGTCACTGGCCGCGACCGCTCAAGATTGGTGGCACCGTCACCGGGGCGGACCCGAACTCCGGTGATCTGCTTGTACGCTTTCACGTGACTCAACCAGATTTGTTCACCGCCAAGCAACTGCGTCGCTACTTGACGCGGGGCAAGTTGAGCTTTCCTCTGTGGCGCTACCAGATTCGTCTAGCCAACGGCCGCACCTGGGACATGACCGAGCACAGCTACACGGGGAGTCCGCGCATCACCACGGACAAGGGCCACGTGTATCGCTACACCTCGTTTTCGTTCTCGAAGAACGGTGGCGCCAAGCAGCGGAATATCAAGCTCGCCGGTGCCAACGGTAAACTGCGCATCGACTTCGGTCCGCGCATACCCGGTGCTTTTCTAGACGAGCGCGGAACGACACGACAGTTTCGTCAGGAGCTTCTGCACGGTCCGCTCGGCTGTCGTATCGCTGCTGGCGACGGCGCCGGTCAGCGTTGCACCATCACGTTGCGGTCAACTCGCTTCAAGTAGTTCGAGCGTCCCCACGCCGGGTCACATTGGGACTGTTTCGTGCTGTTTTTCTCGGCCAGAGACGGAACTTTCGTCTGACGAGAAAATACGACCGAATTAGCGGGTTATCAGAAAATCCCCTGCATCGGCTGGGTTTTCGGGATACTGTGAAGTCGGGGACTTCTCACGTGGACGGGACTAGCGACACTAAACCGCGCTATTCGGCCACCGGAGCGGAAGGTGATCCGTTTTCGGGCCTGGTTACGAATAATTCGCATATGCAGCAGATCGTCGAATCTGCGCGGCACGTTGCGCCGACGCCCTACTCAGTGCTTCTCGAAGGAGAAACCGGGACCGGCAAAGAGGTGTTTGCGCGCGCCATCCATGTCGCATCTGGACGCAGCGGAGAGTTCGTGCCGCTCAATTGCAGCGCTGTTCCCGAGCACATGTTCGAGGCGGAGTTCTTTGGCGCACGGCGCGGTGCGTACACCGGGCTCGACGTCGATCGAAGTGGTTTGTTCAAGGCCTCGGACGGAGGCACATTGTTTCTAGACGAGGTCGGAGACCTGCCGGCGGCGACCCAGGCCAAACTGCTCCGTGTGCTGGACGATCGCGTCGTGCGGCCACTGGGCGGTACTGAGTCGTACATGGTCGATGTGCGGATCATCGCCGCCTCCCACCGTAGCCTGGCCTCCCTGGTGGAAGAGGGGATGTTTCGTGAGGACCTGTTCTTTCGACTCAGCGCGACCCACCTCAAGTTGCTACCAATACGCGAGCGCCCCGAGGACTTGCCAGCGTTCATGGAACAAGCGTTGCGCAAAGCTTGTGCCATGCAGGGAATTGAACCGCGCGTTCCCGACTACGCAGCCAGCGGCGTGTTGCTCAACTATGGGTGGCCCGGCAACGTGCGCGAACTCAACAACGTGATCGCCATGGCGGTGCTCAATGCGGCTTCAGCGACCATCAAGGTCAACGATCTGCCCATGCGTTGCCGTGAACGCAGGCGCGTTGCGACGGAGCGCGCAGTGATTCGTTTCGACTTGCCGTTCTTCGACGCCCTCGCGGAATTCGAGCGCGCGTATATCTCGGATGTCCTGCGTCGCACCGGGGGCAATATCACCGAGGCAGCTCGCATCAGTGCGTTGTCCCGAGGCACCGTGCGCAACAAGGCACGCAGTCACGGTTTGATGAACGGCGCGCCGAGAAGCTCGGCGCCGAGATCTCGAGTAAGGCGACCTACGGATTCAGGTGGAACAGAGGGGAGTGATGGCACGTAGCTGCCATTGTACGAGGCGTGGTTCTCGGGAGTTGTTGTTCGAGATCCGGAGTGCGTGGCAGCTGTGCGCCAGCATAGCGCTGGTCTAGGCCAGTTATCAGGCCGTTTCGGACGGCACACTCGTTGCTAGGTGTTAGGTGGGGGGAAAATTGGGACAGCGGTGTGGTCGGGTGTTGGTGGTCGAAGACGAGGAGGCGATGATTCGGTTCGTCGCTGGCACTCTCGCAGGGGTGGGCTACGCGGTCACGACGGCGCGCAACGGGTTCGACGCGATACGGTTGCTGCGCGATGGGTTGTGCAAACCCGAGTTGGTCGTGCTCGACCTCAGCATGCCGCGCATGGATGGCGTCTCGTTGCTACGCCGGTTTCGCGAGCGCTCTGACTCAGCGCATACACCCGTGATCATTCTGTCGGCGCACTTCGAGGCAGAGCGCAAGGTGGCCTGTCTGGAGCAGGGGGCCAACGATTATGTCGTAAAGCCTGTACCGGGGAGTGAGTTGATCGCTCGGGTGGATGCGCATCTTCGTGTGTTTCACGACGCGGAGGAGTGGCGGCGCACATCCACTGTTGACCTGCTTACCGGCTTGTTGAATCGGCGCGGTTTGCAGGAGCGGTTGTGCCTTGAACTGGCCCTGGCTGAGCGCACGCGGGCTGACCTTGCAGTCATCTTTTTTGACCTCAATCATTTCAAACAACTCAACGATCGGTTCGGCCATGCTTATGGCGACGACGTGCTCAACCGGGTGGGCAAGGTTGTCGCAGCTGCCGTGCGCAGTACCGATCTGACAGCACGCTGGGGCGGTGACGAATTCATCGTGGTTTGCCCGGGGCTTGGTCGCACGGGGGCCGAGCGGGTCGTCAGGGAGATTCAGTGGCGTGCAGCGCGTGAGATTCACGCACCCCAATTCGGTATCGCCGCGGGAATGTGTTGCCTGTCCGATCTGCCTGAGGAGGAGCGCACGGCCGACATGCTGATCGCTCTGGCCGATCGTGAGATGTATCGCTACAAGACAGCAAGTCGCAGCCCGGGCAGCGACTTTGCATTGGCCAGGGGAACTGGTCGGTGGAGGAGGAAAGGATGAAAGGGCTGCCACAACACGACCAACGAAGATCGTTTCGATTTCCCGTGAACGGGTTCGCGGTGGTGCACGATAGCCGCGCGATATCGCGGTGCACGATCACCAACCTGTCGCTGGGCGGCGCGCTGTTTCGCGGCCGGGCGTTCGCAGACTGCGGAAATCCGGTGAACGCGGACCTGGCCATTGCTGGCATTCCGGATCTGACCGTCAACGGGCGGGTGGTCCGCTGCCAGAACGATCCGCTCGGACGCAAGTTGTTCGCGATTTCGTTCTCGGAGCCGTCGGCGGATACCGAGGACTTGATTCACGACTTGTCGGTGATGATCCTGGAGCGCGTTGCGCGACCCGCGATCTTAATCGTCGAGCCGTCGCCGTCGAAAAGACAATCGTTGGCACACATTCTCTACCATCGGGGCTGGCGCGTACTTTCGGTCGAGACGCCGCTGCAGGCGCTCAGCGCGCTCAACCGGGACGCGCACATCTACTGGACGGTCGTCGGCGAGCAGCTGTCTCAGACGAGTAGCACGGACTTGCTGCGCCACGTCAAAGCGGAGTACCCGGAGATCAACTGTGCTTTACTCGCGGCCGGTGGTCGGAGTGAGGCTGTGGCGGACGCGCGTAGAGCGGGCATCGTCGACTGCGTGTTGCAGGAGCCATTGAGCCGAACCGCGCTCGACGTACTGGGCACATGGCCGCCAACCCTGCCAACCTCACCCGGCGCAAAGTCGCAGCTCGCGTCCTGAGCGGGCGGGTAGGCACAATGCATGCATCTTGCGGCCACCATGACGAGCAGACCCTTTCGTTTGGTGGTGGCCTATGACTTTTCGAGTGAAGCGGAGCGGGCGTTGCAGCGCGCGATCATCGTCGCTCAGCCTGGCACGGAGTTACACATCGTCGCTGTGCTCGATGACCGGCACCGACGCCCGTCTCGCCTGCACCCGACGCGCAAGGTGGATTACCACGTGTCTGATGACGTCCGGCAACGCATCAAGGAGCGACTCGGCTCCGTTGTGCCCGCCGACCCGTCCCATGAACTCAAAGTGTGTATCCATACCCGCATCGGCGATCCGGCCCGCGAGATTCTAGGCGTCGCAGAGGATGTAAGCGCCGACATCATTGTAATGGGGACCCATAGTCGTAGCGGCGTAACTCGCTGGGTGCTCGGCTCGGTTGCTGAGAAAGTCGTTAGGCTGGCAGGTTGTCCGGTGCTCGTCGTGCGTCCGAAAACGTACTCCGAATTGACGCAGCGCAAGGAGCACCAACCCGAGCCAGCCTGCCCTGAGTGCGTTACGCGTAGGCGTGAGACCGAAGGACAGGAGTGGTTCTGCGCCAACCATATGGAGCCGTATCATGAGCCCCATGTGTACTCGCATCCGCCGGCGGTCGGTGGGGCGAGAAGCGTCGGGCACGCCATTATTTGGTAGCGCATACCCCGCGGATGTTGTCGGCCGGCACGTAGCAGCCAGTGGTTCACGGCGTGCAAGCAGCCCCACCGTTTTCTTCTCCGTTGTTTGTGTCGACGTCGAAGGCGTAAACTGTGATTGAGACTGCGTAAGAGGGGGGGCGCGTGCGGATCCTGCTCATCGACGATGACCCAACGTTTCGGTCGACGCTAAGTACAGCGTTGAGAGAACACGGCCACAAGTTGGTCGTGGCCGCGGACGGTAATGAAGGAATGCGCCAGCTGCGCGCTGCGGCGTTCGAACTGGTAATTGCCGACGTTCATCACCCCGGCCCAGACGGCTTCACAATCCTACAGTACGCGCGCAAGACGTCGCCCCAGTCCGACATCGTGCTGATGACGCGACGAGCAGCGGTCGCAGATGCCGTCGCTGCGATAAAACAGCGCGCGGCAGATTATCTGGTCAAGCCGCTGGCCATCGAAGACATGGTCGCGCGAGTGGCTCGGATCGCTGATCGACGGCTGCTGAATAGCGCGCTGCGCGCACCGGATCCCGAGTGTGCGCCCGTGGCGTCCCGTCTCGTTGGCGCGTCCGCCAGCATGGCGCATGTGCGGACCCAGATTCGGGCGATGGGCAACAGCACGGCATCGGTGTTGATCACCGGTGAGAGCGGCACCGGCAAGGAGCTGGTCGCCCGAGCGCTCCACGAAAACAGTCCGGCGCGCAACGGGCCGTTCGTCGCCATCAACTGCGCTGCGTTTCCTGAGACCTTGCTCGAGGCTGAGTTGTTCGGCTACGCGCGCGGCGCGTTTACGGGGGCGGATCGAAAACGCGAAGGACGGTTTAGCGCAGCCAAGGGCGGAACGGTGTTCCTCGACGAAGTCAGCGAAATGCAGCCCGCTTGTCAGGCGAAATTGCTCCGCGTTCTCCAGGAAAGAGAGTTCTCGCCCCTGGGCACGAACAGTATCGTGGCTCTGGATGTCCGCGTGCTATCGGCGACCAATCGATCGCTCAAACAGCTGACGTGCGATCGTCGATTTCGCTCTGACCTGCTTTACCGGATCAAAGTGCTGGACATCAAGCTGCCGCCGCTTCGGGAACGCCACGGAGACTTGGCGCTGCTCGTGGCACATTTTCTACGCAAGTTCGTCGGCGATGGAGAAGCCCTTGCGTTGGCCAGCGAGACCTGGGCACTGCTCAGTGAGTATTCGTTCCCCGGCAACGTGCGCGAGCTCGAACACGCTCTCGAACATGCGGTGGTGCTCGGCCGGGCCAGTGGTTACTTCGAGATTCGTCCTGAGCATCTACCGACGGAGATACCAGAAGCCACCAGGGCGACGACTCTAGCCGAAGGGACGGCCCCGTTCTGCCGGCTCCCCGACGCGATGCACGCGTTCGAGCGCACATACCTGCTGCGCGCATTGTCGAGGTGCGCGGGTAACAAGACCCACGCGGCGAGATTGCTGGGCATATCGCGCAAAAATCTGTGGGAGAAGATGCGTTCACGCGGCATCAGCGATGCCGACATCGAAGCGGATATCGAAGCGTTTCCCGGCGAAGCGCTTCCCGCCGAAGCGGCGCCGGTGATGCGGTCGTAGCAGCGCGCCTATGAATGGGAGCTTCGGTGCCGCCGGCCGGTGGCCGACGAACGCGCAGCGACGATGGCTTCACCGGCATCCGGGTCGAGCACGATGCGCGCGAACTCACGAACCTCGTGTGGGTCGTACGGTTCGATGAACAAGCCGGTTACACTGTGGTTCCATGCTTGCCACCGTGCCTCGTCGTTGCCGGCGCTGGTGAGTAGGATGACCGGTGTCTGCCAGCCGAGACTACGTAGCCCAGTGAGCAGGGAAATCCCCGTGCAACCGGGTAAGGCTGCATCGGCGATGATCAGGGTCGGCCGCATGCTGCCTGGCACGTTGAGCACCGCGCCGGCGAGGTGTTGCACCAGATGGAAGCCGTCGGCGACGACTGCCACGTCGAAGCCGTCCTCGCCGAGGCTGTCCGACACTCGCTCGCGGTCGTTCTCGGATGCGATCGCCACCAGTGCCGTGGGCGCCGCGCCGCAGTGTGGGCCCAGGGGACGGTGGTCGCCGTCCGCCAGGTCTTTGCCGGCAGGAATTGAGTTTTGCATGGCGCGTCCTTTACTCGCTGCCGCCGAGGTCGCAGTAGTACTCGGGGAAATCCAGTGACGACCTTGGCGTAGCGCAATCCTGGCAGAACACGACGTCTTCGGCATCGCTGCCGTCGACAACGAGATCGTCGGTTGTATCGCAGCACGCACATCGCCGCGCGGGCTCCGCACGGGGGACGATGCTTTGCGCGATGACATGACCCAAGATGATCGGCGTCAGGAAGCGCGCGCGCCGTCGCGCCATTTTCATTTGCATGACCGCGATCAAGGTGCCGATCGTGTAGTCCGCGGCACTGGTGCGCAATTCATCGAGGTGCTTTCCAATTTGTGACATGCTGGCTCCGAGGGTTGTGAGACCTGAATCGGTTGAGCATGGAAGCTCCGTGCCGGCAGTTTTGCTTGTGGCCTGGATGACACTCTGCACCGTTAACTCAAACGGGAACGCCGTCGACTGGAATTCTTAACGTTACCGAAACGAAGCGGCGTTCTGCTGCATTGCTACGCGTCGGTAACAGCGCTGTGACCCGCCCTCGCCATCGACGTAATCGCTATGGTTGGGAGTTCGGCGACGCGAAGCGCTGGCATGAAAGTTCCATACTCATCTCACCAGGAGATGACTATGCAAACAGTGTCGAAGGTTCTGGTGCCCGTGGATTTGCGGGCGATTTCGTGGGAGTCCTTGGAGTATGCCGCCTGGATGGCGCGGCGATTCGGCGCGACGCTAGACGTTCTGTACGCAATGAGTCCGCCGATGTTCGTTTACCCAGACACCTTGCTCATGAACGACAAGGCGATGACCGCGCCGCGGGATGCGGTTCGCCGCGAGATGGATGGCCTGGTAGCGCTCCTGCTGCGCCGCATATCACCCAAACACGACGAGGAGGTCGATGACTTTGACGCGATCTGGGGGGAGCCGAAGCCGTCGGTGGAAACGTACGGTCACGTGCGCATCGGCCACGCATCCAGAATCATCCTCGAGTTTGCCGATCAGCGTGAGCACGATCTGATCGTTATGGGAACGCATGGCCGCACCGGTTTGGCGCACCTCGTCAGAGGTAGCGTCGCCGAAAAAATCGTCAGGCTCGCCCAGTGTCCCGTGCTCGTCGTTCCAGGCGTGCGCTTGCATGCGGCGGCGCAGGTCACACCCGACGTCGTGCGTGCCGCTGGCACCATGGATCGGACGACGATCCAGTTCAAAGAGCAAATCGAATAGTCCTGGCACGGTGTTCGCAAGGATTGCTCACGTGGTTCGCTTTGGCGGGGCTGGCATGAGGTCTGTCACATGCCCGAGCGGCGTAACAAGGGATTGACGACGAAACTCAGCGGTGCTGTACGCACGCAGCGGGTGGAGTAGCCGGCGGACGGCCCCACTCAGACCCCCGACTCACGTCGAGAGTTTCTCGTCCGGGCGCGGTTTCGTGCCGACCGTCAAAGCGACCACACCTTCCCAACAAACTCCTCAATCGCTGTCGAGAACAGCGGCGACCAGCGCGCCGACCTCAGTGCGCACTGGCTCGACACCGAGCGCGCGCCACGCCTCTGTCAGTGCTTCGGCCAGTTCGCCGCAGGTGGCGTAGCGTCCTCCTGCGTCTTTCATCAGCGCACGCTGCACGATCTGGTCGAGCTCGGCGATATCCAGCCCGGGGGCTTCGTCTTCGACGACCGCCGTCAGCGTGAGGAAATGTTCCTTACGGCGGAATAGCCTCTTGCGCTGGAGCAACTCCCAGATCAGAACGCCCACCGCGAACACATCCGAGCGTGCATCGAGGGCGGCGCCCCGGGCTTGCTCCGGCGACATGTACGCGTATGTCCCTCGTACTGGTTGGCCGGTATCACCGAAACCAACCGCTACGCCGAAGTCGGTCACCCGCGCGAGGCCGTCGGTGCCGACGAGAATGTTCGCCGGGCTGAGGTCGCCGTGCACGATCTTGCCCCGGGTGTGCACGTGGTCCATGGCGGCGCACACGTCGATGGCAATCTGCAGACTCGCCGAATCGGTCAGGGTGCCGGGCTCGCGCAACCTCGCCAGGTCGACACCTTCCACGTACTCGGCCGCGATGAAGTACTCGCCGTCGATCCGGCCGAAGTCGATGACCCGGACCAGATTCGGATGCACGAGCTTGAGTGTCAGTTCGGCTTCCGCGATGAACGCGGCGATGACGTCAGGGCTGTGGAGATGCTCGCGGTGTAGCTTCTTCACGCTGAAGCGTTCTTCAGAAGAATCGCCAGTTTGGGCGATGTACACCTCGGCGACCCCGCCCGCGCCGAGCTTGTGTAGCAGTTGATAGCGTCCGAACTCCTCGGTCATCGGCGATTGCTGATGTTACCATGCCGCACGATGAGCTTTGATCTGTCACTGACCGAAGAGCAGCAGGCCCTTATCCAGACCGCGCGGGATTTCACCAAAAACGAGATCATTCCGGTAGCGGCGGAGTACGACGAGTCGGGAGAGTTCCCGCGCGAGATTCTCAAACGCGCATGGGAAACCGGTTTGCTCAACGTAGAGGTTGCGGAAGAGTATGGCGGTCTCGGTCTTGGCTGCCTCGACCATTGCCTCATTCAAGAGGAGCTGGCTTACGGTTGCCTGGGCTTCAATACTTCGCTGGTCGCCAACATGCTGGGCGCCATGCCGATCATGATCGGTGGCACCGATGAGCAGAAGAAAGAGTATCTGGGCAGGCTGATCAACGAGCCACAGTTTGCGGCCTACTGCTGCTCCGAGCCCGACGCCGGTTCCGATGTCGCGGGATTGTCGACCAAGGTCGAGAAAAAGGGCGATGAGTTTGTGCTCAACGGCCAGAAGCGCTGGATCACCAATGGCGGCGTCGCCGACTGGTACACGGTGCTCGCCACGTTCGACAAAGGACTGCGCCACAAGGGCATCGCGATCTTCATCGTCGATGCCGACCTGCCCGGTGTGAAGACAGGGCGCAAGGAAGACAAGATGGGGCAACGCGCGTCCAATACGACGGACGTGATCTTCGAGGACGTGGTGCTGCCCAAGACGGCGCTGCTCGGTCGCGCAGACCAGGGCTTCAAGCTGGCCATGAAGACGTTCGATCGGTCGCGGCCGTGGATTGCTGCAGGCGCCGCCGGCGTCATGCGCAGAGCTATCGATGAGTCTCGCGACTACGCTCTTGAGCGCAAGACGTTCGGTGTGCCCATCGCGCAGCACCAGGCGATTCAGTTCATGCTCGCGGACATGGCCATCGCCTACGAAGCAACCCAACTGCTTTGCCACAAAGCCGCGTGGCAGGTCGACCAGGGCGTAGACAGTATCGTCTCGGCGTACGCCAAAGCGTTCGGCGCCGACTCTGCAATGAAGGTCACCACCGACGCGGTGCAGATCTTCGGTGGCTATGGCTACACCAAGGAATACCCCGTCGAGAAACTGATGCGCGACACCAAGCTGCTGCAGATCTACGAAGGCACCTCGCAGATTCAGCGCATGGTCATCGCTCGCAACTTGCTGGGTAGGGGCTAACCTGGATCTTCGTTCCACCGGGCTGGCCGGAGCGTTGCTCGTAGCGAGCGCGCTCGTCGCGTGCGGCGACGATGCACCACCGCCGCCGCCCGTAGAGTTAGAGAATTTTCAGCAGTCGGCCATGGACGCGATTTGTGACTGGGCAGTGCGCTGTGTGCACGTTCCAGATCGCATGACGTGCGAGCGCTTCGTCGACCCTAAGCAGTACGATGCGCGCAGAGCGCTCGACGCCGTCGCCGCCGGGCGAATGGCCTACGACGCGACGGCCGCGGGAGCGTGCATCGACGCCACCCGCCATAACTACTGCCTGACGCTGCCGTTCAGTCACGAATCGTGTAGCGAGTTGTTCCAGCCGCTCGTGGCGCCGGACGGCGGGTGTACTTCGGATCTGGAATGCGCTGGCCAGTGTGAGAACGTCAGCTGCACAGGCCAGTGTTGCCTGGGCGCGTGCGGACCGGAGCCCACGGGCATGCCGCCGGAACCGGAGCCTAAGGCGAAGATTGGTGAAGCCTGCGTCACTCATACCGACTGCGTCGACGAAGCGTACTGCGAGCTGGACATGGTGTGCACCGCACGACCGACCCAGGAAGGGCAGCGCTGCTTGTTCGGCTGCGCACGCGGCGACTTGTTCTGTGATGTGGTCGACCTGGTGTGCAAGAAGTACGCGGACCGGGGCGAAGCCTGCGACAGCGAGGGCGTGACGGCGCCGCCATGCGATGAAGCGTGGAGCTATTGCGACACGGTGTGCGTGGACCGTCCGGGCGTCGGAGAGGCCTGCGGTGAACAACCACAAACCTGTGTAGCGATTGCGTTTTGCAACGGAGTGAGCGTTTGCCAGGCCAGGGGAGTGGGCGGAGACCCATGCGCGGCCTCGGACGAATGCGAAGTTGCGTGCAACACTCAACTTGGTCAGTGTGTCGATTATATGACGTGCACGACCGATTGAACCCCATGCGACGAATCCTCAGCCTCCGACTGTTTGCAGCGCTTTTGCTCACGGCATTCGTCGTAACCGCGTCGCCAGGAACGGCCGTGGCCCAGGACGCCGACGCCGGTGTGACCACGGCCGCGGGGGACGCTGGCGCCCACGTGCCGAGCATTCGCAAGAAGAAGCCCAAGACCATCGACTTCGAAGGCGATGACGATGGCCCCAGCGCCGGCGAAGAGATGACCTCGCGCAATCCCAAGGCCGTCAAATACAAATCGCTGATGCCCGAGAAGTACAAGCGCCCGACCGGCGCCAAGACCGAGAACAAACGCGGTCGGGGCTGCGCCGGTTGCGCTGGCGGCACGGATCAGACCGGTGCCGCCGCCCTGTTCCTGTTGATGATCGCGTTCGCCGTCCGCCGAATGCGCTGAGCTCGCGCGTTAGTCGCCGGTGCGCGAGCGATGGTATGCGCGCACGATGCGTTCCCCCCTGGCGTACCTGTCAGACACGTTCTCTGCGGCGAATTGTTCCCGCATTTGGTTGAGGAAGTGAGGCATGGCTCTCGCCCAAACTTGGTCGTATAGCCCGTCGCTCTCCCGAGCGTTCGCTCGAATGTCACCTAGCGAGATACCCCGGCCTTGGAGTTCGGCGATTTTCTGTTGGGCGAGACGACGACCGCCGTCTGCGGCCGCGCCGAACACGTGGTCACCGAGGGGTTCTCCGCGCAGGGTTTGCACGTACGCGTTCGTGAGTGAGTGGGCGCGGTGCCCGTATGTCCGGGCCATGTCATCATACGGATGTGGGTTGGTAAGCGTGGCGTAGATTCCGTAGGCTGCCAGGCCGACGATTGCGGCGGGGATGACTATCTCGGCTAGCGACAGGGAGCCAAGAGCTTCGAGCGCGGCGACACCTTCCGCAGTCTCGGCCGCGGCTGCAGCGGCCTCGGGGGCAAGGGCCTCGACGGTCCCGGTCGCTGCTTCGGGCGCGACAGTTTCAAGTGCACCCGCTGCCTCGGGCGCGGCCGACTCGAGCGCACTGGCGGCTTCTGGGGCGGCTCCCTCGAGTGCGCCTGCGGCCGCATCGCTCGCGGCCCCGCCGCCTAGCTCAGCTGTGGTGATGACCTCTTCGGCGTCAATGCCGAGCTCCTGGGCGATCCGTGCCCAGTTCGGCCGATACGTTGCGTCGACGCGCGCTCGCCATTGCGCAGGCCCCGTCGGCATCCAGACGGTGCGAAGACTTGCGCTCGCACTGGGACCGCGAAACGTCATCGTCCCGCGTTCAGTCTCGATCAAGTTCAAGCGGATCTTCAAATCGACGCCGCCGAAGTGGATGGTCGGCATGGCCACGCCAAATCTAAACCGAACGCCGCCCGAGTCTCGGTCGAGTGTTATTTCATCTGCGCATCCGCCGAAATCCGTTCCGAGAAACTGGCCAATCTGAGCGGCGAGACCCTCGACGACCACACCCTGCCGCGGGCGACCTGGCTGGTCACCACCGCCGCGCAGGCTCACCGTGGGACCATCGGGGCGGTTAGGCGCCGCGTCTGCGGCCTCCACGATCGGCATGGTCACCTGGTACATGCCGCGAAGTTCGAGAGTGCCCCACTGGCTGGGAACGTTCAGCGGCGGGAACGGAAAGTCGCGAATCACTCCGAAACCGGCTGGCGCACCCGACTCCGGTTCCGCGCTCCGCGCAGGCGCACTCGCCGCCGACTCGCGAGCAGGTGGCCCATCAGTCAATGTTGGCTCACACACCGCATCATCACCGGACGGGGCGAGCGCCGCTGGTTGCTGGCAACCGTCGAGCTCAGCGAGTCGCGCCTCGATGGCGGTCTGTAATCCTTGCAGCTCGGAGCCTGGCACGTGGTACTGCCTGCCGGCGATGCGCAGTGGATGAATCGAGTCTGCAGGCGAATCGAAACCGATGGCCTGGACCTGCTGGCTCAGTTGGTCAAGCGTGCGAATCCGAGTAATACGCTGCAGCGCCGCAGCCAACATGTGGGGCGTGGCGACCGTACTCTGCGCGGGCCGGTCTGGCGTTCGTGCTTCTTGAGGCGGGCCCTGATCGCCCTCGCTCATCCGCCCGCGCGCCTGAGCCAGCAGCGGACCGATGTGAGCGGCGTCCATGTGGTAGGCACCGCTGTCGAATGTCAGGGTGATTTCGCCATCGGGGCCCGGCACTGCGGGCGCGCCTCGGTTCTCCAGGACACGGACGATCGCTGCCAGTTCGGCTGGGGTGGCCGACAGAATGTTGGTGCGGATTTGCACCCGCGATTGTGCGGCCGCCTCCGGGTCGAGCACACGCTGGATGACCTTGCGCTGAATTGTTGCCGAACCGCCACCGCGAGCGCTACCCGGCACGAGAACCTGTTCGCCCCCTGCTGCACGCGAGCCAAGGTCGTCGGCCTCTGCTTCGAGGGAAGCGTCGGCGTTGACGAACCCACCGTGAGCTTGCGGTGACGCCACGCGACCCGCTCGTTGCTGCACCACATGGGTTAGCTCATGACCCAGCAGCTCCAAACCGGAGCGCGAGTTCGGGTCGAACTGGCCGGGGGCGAACACGACTTGCTCGCCCTGGGTATATGCCCTGGCACCGATCGCGGTCGCTGCCGCGCTCTCTTGCACGCCCACGCTTGAGAAGTCAGTGTTGAACGCAGCTTCCATCCGAGCGCGGGTCGCGTCCGGCATCGACGTTCCCGCGCCGAGGCTCTCGGGTTGGGCTGCTTCGCTCGCACGACCGTTTGCCTTGCGCTGCGCAGGCCTGCCGGTCGTTTCCTTGCGTTGGCCGGGACGGCTGGTGCCCGCGGGTGGGAACTCGGCGCGCACGCGTGCGATGAGCTGCAGGATTGCTTGTCGGCGCATCTGCTGCCGCGCGGCTTCAACGTCCACCTGCTGCCCGTTTGCCCGGGCCGCGGCCGCTTGCTGGCGTATCTGTTGGTCGCCATGAGCGAATGCGGCGCTCGCGGTACTAGCAACCCGTCGAACACCGCTGTGGATCCAACCTCGAGCCATTCCCCGGGAAACCGGCGGCGAAATGTAGGTCATCTGCGAGTTGTACTCGCGAGCGAACGACGTGCGGACCACTTCGAGCAGCTGTGCATAGTTGATTGCGTCCGGTATTGGCGACTGTTGAAAACCCAGGGCGACCGCGCCGTAGCGTACGCCGAAGCTCGTATGCCCGTGGTGCTGTTGCTCCTGGCTCAGGCTGCTCGCACGACCGAAGTTCCGCGCAAGGCCAACGAGGCCCATGATGCCGCCAGCCATATGCCCGACTACACCAGTGATAATCTGCCCGAGAAGGAAGGTCGGCGCCGCGCCCACAGCAGCCCCTGGCCCGGGGCGCGGAGTAGTCGTATCGGGAACGGCGTCCGCGGCAAGGTCATCGCCCAGGCTGTCGGGTTGCTGCACGGTGGGCGTGGTCGTCTCCGGCGTAGGTGCGTCCGGTTCGCCCTCTTGCTCCGGCGTTGGTCGTGGCCTGCGCAGCGGTTGCGGATCACGCGGCGCACTGCTGGCGATCGCAGCCCACATATCGATGTTGCCAAACGGTGGCGTGTCGGCGAGCTCACCCGCCAGTGGGCTGTCGCCATTCGTCGGTAGCTCGTCCAGGTCAGCGGTACCGTCTGCGGCGGTCGGCGCCTCGCGATTGCGCTCGTTCAAAATCTCGTAGATGCGAAGACACGTTTGCGCCTTGGCCGCGCGGGTGCGCGGACCGATACCGGTCGGGTTCATCACTTCGCCATCGATTTGGTCGGCCAGGCTGATCAACTGTTGCGTATCCATCCCATCCAGGGTTCGTCGGCGCCTCACTTCGGCGCGGGCCGCGCGGCGGTCAGCAGCCGGGCTCACCTCCGCGTCTTCGTCGGGCGTGCGATGCACAACCTGCCGCTGCACATTTGAAATCGTCATCGGGCTGGCGGCGCTGGTGCGATCTCCGGCGACCATGCGATCAGCTAGCTGGTCGGCTTCGGTTTCCAGCCCATCACCGGGCGAGCTGACTTCGAGTTTCGTTTGAGACGTTGGTGCGGCGCCGCGCTGCTGTACTGTGTGCACGACTTCGTGAGCGAGGAGATGCTCCCCGTCGCTGGTGTCCGGTGCGTATTGTCCCTCGGCCATGTGAATGTCCTGACCTATCGCATAGGCGTGCGCGCCCAGGGACTTCGCCGCCTGATGTGATTCAGCTCCGTTGTGCACACGTACATTCTCCAGGCCCAATCCCAACGCGAACTCGAATTTTTGGCGCACGTGCGCGGGCAGCCCCGTGCCGGAGGAGTTCGAAGCGTGCGCCATGGACTCGGCGGCGTTGTCGTCGATCGCCGCGCCGCTACTCGCTCGTTGCACCTGCCCATGCATCACGCTCGCCAGCGCGCTGGCGATGTCATCGGCAGATACCCCGCGGGCCGCGAGCCTCGACGTGCTGCTGACTTTGCCCGGAATCCCACGCGGGCGGCTGTGTAGTTCGTCGACGTCAAAATCGTCGGCGTGGTCGCTGGAGCGATAGCGGTCGTAGTTGGACATGCACCGACGTAGAGCAAGCTCCACGCCAGTCCAAGTACAAGGAAATCATGGGCGCAATAGACGGCTTAGCGCCGAATCCGCCCTCGGTGAGCCGAAATGGCCCTCTGGCTAGCTCTTGGCGAACACGGCCATGCCGCCGAAACGCTGGTCGTGGTCGAGCTCCGCGGCGATGCGCAGCAGCTGGTTGTACTTGGCGATGCGGTCCGAGCGCGACGCGGAACCGGTCTTGATCTGGCCGGCGTTGGTCGCCACGGCGAGGTCGGCGATGAAAGAATCTTCGGTCTCGCCGGAGCGGTGAGAGATCACCGTCGTGTAGCGGCTGTGCTGGGCGGTCATGACCGCGTCCATCGTCTCGGTGAGCGTGCCGATTTGATTGACTTTGATCAGGATCGAGTTGGCGATGCCCGCGTCGATGCCTTTTTTGAGCCGGGCCGTCTGGGTCACGAACAAGTCGTCGCCGACGAGCTGGCACTTGCCGCCAATTGCGTCGGTCAGCTGCTTCCAGCCGTCCCAATCGTTTTCGTCCAGACCGTCCTCGATGGAAACCATCGGGTACTTGTCGCACCAACTCGCGTACATGGTGCACATGTCCGACGCCGACAACTCATTGCCGCCGTAGATGTAGGCGCCTTTGTCTTTGTCGTAAAACTCCGACGCCGCCACGTCCAGGGCAAGCGAGATTTGCTCGCCTGGTTTGTAGCCGGCTTTTTCGATCGCTTCGAGAATCAACTCGAGTGCTTCTTCGCCGCTCTCGAGGGACGGCGCGAAGCCGCCCTCGTCGCCGACGTTCGTCACCTTGCCCCGGGCCTTGAGCAGTTTCTTCAGATTGTGGAACGTCTCGACGCCAGCGCGCAGTCCGTCCGCGAAGCTGTCGAAGCCGGCGGGCGCCAGCATGAACTCCTGAATGTCGACGTTGTTATCGGCGTGAGCACCACCGTTGATCACATTCATCAACGGCACCGGCAGGGTCAGGGCATTGACGCCACCAAGGTAGCGGTACAGGCTCAACCCGTGGAAGTCGGCTGCGGCGCGCGCCGTCGCCAGAGACACCGCCAGGATCGCGTTCGCGCCCAGGTGGCTCTTGTTCGGCGTCCCATCGATCTCGAGCATGGCGTGATCTACGGTCGCCTGGTCCGTCGCGTCGACCTGTAGCAGCTCCGGCGCGATCTGGCTGTGGATGTTGTCCACGGCTTTGCGCACACCCTTGCCCAGGTAGCGCTCAGCATCCCCATCGCGCAGTTCGTTGGCTTCGTGCTCACCTGTGGAGGCGCCTGATGGCACCATGGCGCGTCCCGAGGAGCCATCGGCCAGAAATACCTCGGCTTCGACGGTCGGGTTTCCACGAGAGTCCAGCACTTCACGACCATAAACGGCAACGATTTCGCTCATGGCCGGGACTATACACTGGGGCTTTGCTCAGCACAGGGCGTTTGCTACTTTCCCCCCATGACTCGCTTCGTTGTCTCACTCCTCGTCGCCGCTGGACTGGTCGCCTGCAACGGCAAAGCAAAACCAGCCCCGGTGAAGCCTAAACAGGTGGTCGAGAAACTCGCACCCGAGGTGGTCATCGCCCAGGTCAAACGCACGGTCGAGCAGTACCGTCAGGCCTATGAAGTCCGGAGCCTGGAAGCGCTGGCGCCGCTCTACGCAAAAGGTGAAGGAATCGTCATTACTCATCAGGGCAAGACCCATCGTGGGATGACCCAGGTCGCGGCGTATTTGAACAGGCTTCTGCGTCGGGCCCAGTACATCCGTATGAAGACGTCGGGCCTGACTGTGATTGCCCTGGGCAGCGCTGGCGCATCGGTCACGGCCACGGTGAATCGGGCGATTGGCGACGGCGTAACCACTGTTGAGAGCACTGGAACCCTCACCCTGGGCCTCAAACTCGTCGACAAGCGCTGGGTCATCGTCAGCGAGCATTTCTCTTACCCGCCGCGCTGAACTGAGCCCAGCATTGCGGGCGCCGCGGGATCCGCGCTAGCGTGTGCGAATCATGCGTGAAATCGGCGTCGGACTATTGGGCCTCGGTAACGTCGGGGCTGGCGTGGTCAAGCTGTTGGCCGACAACTCCGAGGCCATCGAAGCGCGGCTGGGAGCAAGAGTCGCGGTGCGTGCTATCGCTGTGCGCGATGTGGAGAAAGCGCGGCTGGTCGAAGTCGATCGCTCGCTGCTCACGACCGACACAAACTCGGTGGTCGACCGCGACGATATCGAAATCGTCTGCGAACTCATTGGTGGTGAGACCGACGCACGGTCCACGTCTCTGAGAGCGATCGGCAATAAGAAGCACATCGTCACGGCCAACAAAGCGTTGCTGGCCCTGCACGGTGAGGAGTTGTTCAACGCTGCGGACGAACAGGGCGTCGACCTCTATTACGAAGCCGCGGTGTGCGGCGGCGTGCCCATCATTCGCGCCCTACGTGAAGGTCTGGCATCGGACAAGATCGAGAGCTTCTACGGCATCGTCAACGGCACGTCCAACTTCATCCTGTCGCAAATGTCCGAACACGGCACGGCGTTCGCCGACGTGCTCAAGGCGGCGCAGGAGGCGGGCTACGCCGAAGCGGATCCAACACTAGACGTTGGTGGCGGCGACGCGGCCCACAAACTCGCGATTCTCGCCATGCTCTGCTTTGGCACGACGGTCGACGTGGACAAACTCTACGTCGAGGGCATCGACAAGCTCAGCCCGGTGGACTTCGAATACGCCGAGCGTTTCGGCTTCGTCATCAAGCCTCTCGCGGTCGCTGTCGATCGCGGCGATAGTATCGAAGCGCGGGTGCATCCCACGATGTTGCCCAAGAACTGGCTGCTCGCCGATGTACCCGACGCTAAGAACGCGTTGTACGTCAACAGCTACGCCCTCGGGCCGTCCATGTACTACGGCGCCGGCGCCGGCATGATGCCCACTGCCATGTCGGTGGTGTCGGATCTGATCGAGGTCTGTCGCAACATCCAGGCGGGCGCAACGGGCGCCATGCCGATCCGGAGTTACCATCGCATGGTCCATCGCGAGCTGCAGGATATGGCCGATCTGCACAGCCGCTACTACCTCCGCTTCGGCGTACTCGATCGCGCAGGTGTGCTCGGCCAGATCACGACCATCCTTGGCGAGCACGAAGTGTCGATCGCGCAGGTCGTGCAAGAGGGACCGCGCGACAACGAACGTCCGGTGCGGGTCGTCGTGCTTTCTCACCGCGCTCGCGAGGGCAACGTCCAGAAAGCCCTGGATCAGATCGCGCGGTTGAGTGTTGTGGTCGAACCGGCGACCGTCGTTCGGATCGCCGAATAGTGAGCGCGCAAATGATTCACGAAGTGCGAGTCATCTTCGGTGATACCGATCAGATGGGCGTCGTCTATTACGCGAACTATCTGCGCTACTTCGAGGCGTCACGGGCGGCGCTACTGCGGTCCATGGGCCGGGCTCAAACGGACCTGGATGCCTGGGACGTGGCGCTCCCGGTGATTGAGGCCCATTGCCACTATCGTCGCCCCGCACATTACGAGGACTTGCTTTCCATCGACGTCAGCGTCGGCGAGGTGCGCGGCGCGTCAATGCGCTTCGACTACTCGGTGACTCGCGATGGGACGGTGTTGGCCGACGGATTCACGCGCCATGCGTGCATTAACGCAAAAGGCCGGCCCAAGCGCATACCCGAGCCGCTGAGAGCGTTGCTTCGCGGCGAGGGTCGTGCTTAAACAGGGCCCATGGACGATCGCAATCTTGCACTAGAAGTCATTCGCGTGACCGAAGCGGCCGCACTTGCCTCGGCCCGGCTCATGGGGCGCGGTGAGCGCAACCAGGCCGACGAAGCGGCGGTGGGAGCGATGCGGCGGGCCTTCGATCGCATCGACATCCGGGGCACGGTGGTCATCGGCGAGGGCGAGCGCGACGAAGCGCCCATGCTCTACATCGGTGAGAAGGTCGGCGCTGGTTGGGCCAACGACAATGAGAGTTCACCTCGCGTGGATATCGCGGTCGATCCGTTGGAGGGCACTAACCTGTGCGCCACGGGAGCACCTGACGCAATTGCGGTCATCGCCATCGCCGACGACGGCGAGTTTCTCAACGCGCCCGATACCTACATGGAGAAAATCGCGGTCGGGCCCGAGTGCAAAGGCGTGATCGACCTACGCGAGAGCTGGACATGGAACCTGGAGCGTATCGCCAAGGCCAAGAAGAAGGACGTCAGCGATCTGACCGTCATCATTCTCGAGCGCGACCGACACAAGGAGCTCATCGGGGAAGTGCGCCAGGCCGGCGCCCGCATTCGCCTCATCGGCGACGGTGATGTGTCTGCTGCCATCGCCACGTGCAAAGAGGAGACTGGCATCGATGCTTTGTTCGGTACGGGCGGCGCCCCCGAGGGCGTGATCGCGGCGGCCGCGTTGCGTTCCGTGGGCGGCGACATGCTGGGCCGGCTCAGGTTCCGTCACGACGAAGAGCGCGAACGCGCCCGGACGATGGGAATCACCGACGAGGACAAGATTTACGGATTGAAAGAGCTGGCTGACGGCAACGTCATGTTCGCGGCGACTGGCGTTACCCAGGGCTCGTTCCTGGATGGCGTACGTTTCTTCGGCGGCGGGGCTCGCACCGAGTCCGTGGTCATGCGCTCTCAGTCGGGGACCGTACGTGTGGTCAACTCGACGCACCACTTCAATACCAAGCCAGCCTACTCGTGGCTGGTCGGCCTCGACTAGCGGCGCCTGGCCCGGTGGCCCGGGTTCGTATCTTCCTCGTATCTGTTTAGCCGAGAATCTGCGAGCGCGGCTTCTCGAAGATGTTGATCATCATCATCGTCGGTCGGGCCAGCTCAGTGTCCTCGATCGGTTCGGCGAACCGGCCCCAGAGAATCACGGGCTCCAGGTCCAGAGCGCGCACGACCAAACGTATGGCGTCCATCAGCTCTGGTTCGCGGAAGCGCATGCGTGGCGTCGAGAACCAATGCAGTAGAGAGCCGCAGTCGAAGCCGAACGCATAGCCGCGTCGGCCCTCGTACGTGATTCGCTCCAAACCCGGGTTTCCGTCTCGTGCGAGTGGCACCGGAATGTGCCGCTTCGTGCCCGGCTTGACCCAGATGTTTGACCAGCGATGCTGGATGGCGTCGACCAGCGCGTCTTCGACTCGCAGTGATTGCTCATCGGGCTTCGAGTATTTCTCGCCGTGGCCCTGGAGCACACCCATGCACAGCTTCACGTCCGGGAACCACATGGGCGTATGGCGCTCCTCCAGGGTGAGCGCGCCGTCGGGGCCCGCGAGGGCGCCTTTGAGATAGAAGTAGTTCTCTGGAGCCGGCGTTGCGCCCGCGTGACTCCACACTGCGCGCCAGAACTCATGGAAATCGGCGAACACAGCCTGCATGTTCATGGGCATGCGGGGGTCTGCCGTCGGCTGCATAGCCTGGGCTCTGGGCGGAGTTCCCCAGCGAGCATATAGCAGCTCGTTGATCGGCAGGTCGGCGGTGAATAGCTCGTCGACCAACAGCGACACGGCACCGATCGGGTCGAGCAGGTTCTGCAGGCGCACATAGATGTTGAATGTGCTTACCCACTTGTCCTCGCTGTACAGCTTGCCGGTGTAGTGGATTCCGCGCTCGTACGCCTGGACCAACTTCTTCAGGCGGGCACTTTCCCGTGCGTCGAGATGCCGGTCGAAGCCGATGACCGCGATCAGGTGCGAGTCGGTGTCCGCGTCTTCGAATACCGGGTGGGTGAGTCCACCCGGTGGCATGACATGGGCATCGACCCGGTCTGCTGCGATCGGCACAGTCTCGTCGTCGACGGTCAGCGCCGCGGCCAGGCCTTCGGCGAAGTAGCCGACCCAGTTGAAACTCGGCTCGATGGCCACGTCGCCGCGCAGATTCAGAAAGCCCCACTCGCCGTCGACCTGCACCGGCGCCATGCCGTCTCGAAAGCGATTACCGAAGGACAGGTTCTTGGGCCCCAGTTCGACACCGTCGCTGGTGATAAACCGCCAGCCGGTTTCACCTTTGACGGCCGCACGGCCTTCCTCGAACGACCAGGCGTCGTCGTACTGGCTGGGAATGCGCCATTCGCCCCGGGCGTTGACGAATCCCCATTTGTCGTTGCGCTTGCCTCTGCCCAAGCCTTCGGTGAACGCCAGCGCGCCGTCGAGTCCGGTCGCGATTACGGCGCCGTCGGGCCGGAGAAACGCCCACTTGTCTCCGTCACGGATAGGCCAGATGTCGTCTTCCTCGGCTTGCCGGATCTCGTCGAACCAGCGGTCGCCGAGGATGTCGCCGGTCGGCGTGAGTACGTAGCATTTGCCGTCTTGCACCGCCCAGCACGAACCGTTCTTGAGTTCGCCGGTACGCTCGAACAGGCAATCGTGCACGATTTCGCCGCGCTTATTGATGATTCCCCACAAGCCGTCGATCTTCACTCGCGCCAGGCCATGCTTGAACACGGTCGCTTCGTCGAAACGCGGTTGGATGACGAGCTTGCCGTCTTTGTCCACATAGCCGTCGAGGCCATCCACTCCGACCACGGCAAGTCCGTCCGTATGCCAGGTCGCGTACTCGTACGTCGGCGGAACCACGACGTTGCCCTGGGTGTCGAGAAAACCGAACTTGTCGTCGACGCACACGGTGATGCGGCCGTCGTCGGCCTCCCGGGCAAATACGTACTCGGGGACGACCACTTCGCGTCCATCTTTGGCGATGAAGCCGAACACACCGCCCTGAACGACACCTTTATGCAGCGTGCCGCCCAGGTTCACTCGGGCGACCCCTTCGTAGAACGGCTCGATGTGGTCGTAGATGAAATCGACCACCACCCGGCCTTCGCGATCGATCACGCCGGCGCGTCCCGTATCCGGGGACGACACCCGAGCGACGTGCCCCTCAAAAGGCTTCGGATCCCAATACTCGGCTGACACGACCGTCTTGCCGGTCTTATCTATGTAGTGGGCGCGCGTGCGTGACATCGGAGATCCGTTAGCGGAGTATTAGAGGTGTCGGCGTGGCATCGCAATCCGCTGTAACGTTGATCGTCGCTTGAACGTCCATTCTATGATGACCTGCCACCGACTATTCGTGCTCGCGGCCGCAGTTTCCGCCGCAGTCTCGGTCGGTTGTAAGAGATCTGATGACTCCGCGGCAAGTGGCAAAACGTCCCAGGAGCCCGTTAAGGGGACGGCGAAGGCGACTGGCCAGCCGGACAAGGCGAAGCCGAAAACGCCGCCGCCAACCAAGGTAGGCGCCGTGACCCGCACGTTCGTCGTAGGCAAACCCGCCCCGGAGTTTGCCCTTCCGAGGCTCAAAGACGGCAAACCGATGAGTCTGGCGCAACTGCGGGGAAAGAAAACCCTGCTGTTGGTCTTCGCATCCTGGTGAGCCGGATGCCGCAAGCACGTGCCCGTGTGGCACGCAAAGACGAATGCGCTTCGCACCGCGGGCAAGCTGCAGGTCGTGGGCATTGTCCAGGAGCAGCATCCAAGCCGCGCTCAGTTGTTCATGCAGTTCAAGCAGATGAACTGGCCCGTCATGGTCGACTCCCTGGATCTTTTAGGACTCAAGGTCGTGCCGGTCGCGGTCGCCATCGACGAGCACGGCATCGTGCGCCACGTCAATCCGAAGCCGGACACCCTCGCGAGGGAGTTCGTGGCCAAGACGTACGCCAAAGGCCCGGTTCCGCCCCCCGCCGGAAAGCCAGACCTGGACGCTCTACGTAGCAAGGCCCGGGCGAATCCGAGTCCCAACAACTTACGAGCCCTGGGCGACGCCACCTTCTTGTGGGGCGGGCGCCAGTATACGGGCGACGCCATCGCAGCGTATCGGCGCGCACTTCGGGGCGATGATGATCCGGCGCTGATGTTCCGCCTGGGTGTCGCTTCGCGCCGGCGTTTCGACGCTCTGGGTGAGTCCCGGGATTTCGCGTTTGCCGTGGGCCATTGGCAGCGCGCCATCGACCGGGATCCCAATCAGTACATCTGGCGTCGGCGCATTCAGCAGTACGGCCCCCGCTCGACCAAGCCGTATCCGTTCTATGACTGGGTCGCGGGCGCTCGCAAAGCGATCATTGCCCGGGGCGAAAAGCCGATCTCCTTGGAAGTGGAGCCGCGCGGCGCCGAGTTGGCCAAGCCCCTGGGCAGTCAAGAAACGGCGCGCACGCCACCGGCCGCTAAAGATCCAGATCCGAAACGAAAGGTCCGCCGCGACGAAGGCTACGTGGCCACGTCTATCGTCATCGTGCCGCCTCACATCAAGGCCGGGCAGACGGCCAGGGTGCACGTGCGCTTTCAACCACGCGCGGTCAAGACCGCTCACTGGAACAACGAGGCGGAAGATCTCGCTCTGTGGATCTCGCCGCCCGCCGGCTGGACCGTCGATCGCAAGCTGAGTACTCACCCGCGGCCGAAGTCCGAAACTAGCGACGAGCTGCGCAAAGTCGAGATCGAGGTGACCGCGCCAGCCACGGCGAAACCGGGAGTAACGCCAGTGGCGGCCCACGCGGTTTACTACGTGTGCGAGGACAAAGACGGTAGCTGCCTTTACCGGCGGACCGATCTGAGAATCCCCATCCGCGTCGTTCCGTGAGCGGGATCGGCGGGTAGAACCCGCGCTTGCAAACCTGGTAGGCTCGGCCGCTCGTATGGCAGCGGCGAAACGCAAACCCGGTAGGTTCGGCACGTTCGGCGGTGTGTGGACACCGTCGGTGCTCACCATCCTGGGCGTCATCATGTTCATGCGCAGTGGCTTCGTTGTGGGCCACGTGGGCATCTGGCAGGCGCTCGGCATACTGTGTTTCGCCAAGGCGATCACCACCCTGACGACCCTGTCCCTGTCGGCGATCGCGACCAACACCGAGGTCGGGCCGGGCGGCAACTACTTCATGATCAGCCGATGCCTCGGCCCCGGGGTCGGCGGCACCATCGGCATCATCTTGTTCTTGTCTCAGGCCGTCGCCATCGCGTTCTACGTGATCGGTTTCTCCGAGGCGTTGTTTGGCCTGCTCGCCAGGCCCGAGACGAAACTCGCCGCCACGTTCGCCACCTACAAGATTCCCCAGCTCGCATCGTCTGGCGTGATCATCGGCTTGTTCATCCTCACGTTCAAAGGCGCCGACGTCGCGTTGCGCGCCCAATACGCCATCTTGCTCGTCCTGCTTCTGTCCGTAGCCGCGTTCTTGATCGGTGGCGCCATGGCGTTCGACTCGAGCGTGTTCAGCTCCAACACCGGAACCTATGACGGTCCGGGGGGGAGCATCGGGTTCTGGGCGTGCTTCGCTATCTTCTTCCCCGCGGCGACGGGGATCGACGCCGGCGCGAACATGTCCGGTGACCTGAAGGATCCGGCCAAGTCCATTCCACTAGGAACCCTGTGGGCCATCGCGTTCACCGGTGCGATCTACGTGGCGTTGCTCGTGCTCATGGCCGGCTGGGCCGACGCCGGTCGACTGATCAATGACCCGTTCGGCGAGCTGCAGAAGATGAGTATCTTCGGCCCGCTGATCGTCGCCGGTGTGTTCGCCGCGACCCTATCGTCGGCTCTTTCCAGCTTTCTGGGTGCGCCACGCATCTTGCAGTCCATGGGCAAGGACGAGTTGCTCACGCCGATGATCTATTTCGCCAAGGGCCACGGCGAAAACGACGAGCCGCGTCGGGCCACGGTGCTTAGCCTGATCATTGCGCTGTGCATCGTTTGGGCCGGTGGCCTCAACGCCATCGCCGAGATCATCTCTATGTTCTTCTTGATCGCGTACGGCATGATCAACATGAGCGCGTTCGTCGAGTCGCGTGCCGGCAACCCGAGTTTCAGGCCGCGGTTCAAAATCATGGGCTGGCCAGCGGCCATGGGCGCCACGGTTGGCTGCGCTATCGCTATGGTCAAAATCAACGAGACCTACGCGATCTTGTCCCTGCTATTGGCCGGGTTGATCTATCTGATGGTGCGCGGGCGCATCAAGAGCAACTGGAGCGACGCGACCCTGGGCTACAAGTTCGCCAAAGCACGTGACGGTCTGCAGGAACTCGAGGGCAAGCATTTCGATTCTAAGAACTGGCGCCCCATCGTCGCGGCAGTAACCAGCGATGCCACCCGTGACAAGCGCATGCTGCGCGCAGCGTCATGGATCGAGGGCGAGCGGGGCGTGCTGTCGGTCCTGGAGATCGCAACCGCGCCGGAGCAGAACGCCGCCGAACGCGCCCAGCAGCGCAACAACCGCACGGACGCTCTGCGTACTCAGCTCGAAACGGATCGGATTAGTGCGTACGCGTACTCGATCATTACGTCGGGGCCGGACGCGGTGGATGCCGTGCTCCAGTCTCATTCCATCGGCGCGTTTCGTCCCAACACTGTGATGCTCACGCTGCCCCCGCCCGGGTTGGCGGAGCGGCGACAGTGGACCATCGACGCCCTGGACAGCGTCGCGCCCCTGGGCCTGAACGTCGTGCTCTACAAGGGGGCTCGCGATGAAGAGAGCATGCATCGGCAGATCGACGTGTGGTGGCACGGCATCACCAATACGTCTTTGATGGCCGTGTTCACCTACTTGATCAGCATCGATCCCATGTGGAAGGACGTGCGCATTCGCATGTTGCGCGTTGTGTCGTCCGCCAACGAGCAGCCGCAGGCGGAGAAGGCGCTCATCGAGCTGATGGAAGCCGCGCGCATGCCCATCGAGATCGAGGTCATTCTGTCCGAGCGGCCCGTACGTGAGCTCATCGTCGAGACATCGCGTTCGGCTGACCTGCTCGTCCTGGGCATGGCTCAGGGCAATGTGGCTGACATCGGCAGTTTTCTGGAGCAGAACGACTCGATGCTCGCGCAACTGCCCGCGACGCTACTCGTCTTGTCCAACGGCGAGATCGACCTTCAGGCTTAAGCTTCGGCTGATTGTTCTTCGTCGTCGCGACGGCTGAGCAGCAGGTACGTGCTCATCTCGCCCTTGCCCTTGACGTTGAGCGTCCCCCGGGACTCGAACACATAGTCGTCGCCCAGGCGCTCGCGGGTTGCCGCGCTGACATGGATGGCGTCGACCATGCCGTGGGACTCCATGCGTGCGGCGGTGTTTACCGCGTCGCCCCACAGATCGTAGGCGAACTTGCGGGTGCCGATCACGCCGGCCACCACCGGGCCCGAGTTGATGCCGACGCGGATATGCAGGGTCGTGTTACCTGCCTCGCGCATGCGGTTGGTGAAGTGCATCATGTCCAGGGCCATATCGGCGACCAGCTGAGCGTGGTTGGCTTGATCGAACAAGCCGCCGGCGACCATGTAGGCGTCACCGATGGTTTTGATTTTTTCCAGGCCGTGCTTCTCGGTGATTGCGTCGAAGGCGACGAACAGCTCGTTGAGCATGTCCACGACCTCATCCGGTTCGTGGCGATCGCTCAGCTCGGTGAAACCAACGATGTCGGCGAACAAGATCGTCGCGTCGTCGATACCGTCGGCGATTGGTTCCTCGCCCGCCTTGAGCCGCTCGGCAATGGGCGGCGGCAACACGTTCAGTAGCAGGGCGTCGCTCTTCTTCTGCGCCTCGGCCAGTTGCCGCGATTGGAGGAACGCGCGCCGACCGAACATCTCGACCTGATACGAGCCCACCGCGCCGAACAGGTTGGCCAGGAACAGGTTCGTCATCTGGGCCCGAAGCTCCTCGGCGCTCAGCGAAAACCGCGCGCCCGCGTAGGCCACGTAGAACGCCGTCACGATGACGGCCACGAACGTCGCGTTGACGAAGCGCAGCCGGATGAGCAGATGGATGTTGACCACGTGGATGATCATCATCGGATACAAGTGACGCTGGAAATCGATGGGCATCACCTCCGCGCCGTAGAGCGGCAGCGGCGTGTAGATAACCATGTACAGCCCAGCCCACAGTTGCTGATAGTCGGTGGCGTCGTCGACGAAACTCAGCGCCAAGCCAGCGAGCACGATACCCAGGAAGATGAGTCCCGACACCCGGGCCTGTCGCCAGAACTCGTCGAGGTACGGCGCCCAAGTGTCCAGGGAGTGGAACGGGTCGAAATAGAACAGCGGCCCGCCCACGACGATGAACACCAGGAGCACGCCGAAGAAGATGCGCATCCAGCGCACCGAATCAGCAGCGTGCTGCCGCCGAAAATCCCCCTCGATAGGCGCGTCAGAGAACGACAGCGTCAGCCGGTGGATCTGAACCGTGTCGAGGCTAGCCTGCGCCATGCGACGTGATCGACGGTAGCACACGAAGCCGACGTCACAAGTTTACGAACGCGGGCAAGGGGCTGGAATGACGTTAGTCGCGGTTTGCCGCCCGTATGGCGTTTGCGACCTTGGTCCATAGTTTCGCCGCTCCCTCGATATCATCAGAGATCAACCGCTCGTTTGCGCGTGCCAGTTGGATTTCTCGTTTCCCTCGTTCTGCGTCAGGTACGCAGTCACGCAGCTGAGCGCTGAGTGACAGAGGCATGGGCATGGGCCGGCGGTGCTTGGCCGGGATGTCGGCGCGCAGCTTACGTTGCGCCAGGAAGGTTGATTTCAGAGAGCGGAGGTTCCCCTCGTAGATTTGGCAAGACGATTTCTTGTTGTCGACGTGCGCCTTCACCATGCGCCGTTGGTGCAGTCCCCACATCGCGAGCGCAGCGATCGTCGCCGCTGACACCGTTGCAACGATGATGGTTGGTGGTCTCAGCCAGCGTCTCATTACTTGGCTCCCGTGGGTCGCGCCAGTTGCTTGCCAGCACTCGGTTTGTTTCTGGGAGTGTCAGCGTTAGCCGCCCACTCCTTGGTTTTGCCGCTCGGGTCGTGCATCCACGGAGCGTTGTGACGGATCTGCTGCACGCTTGTATCGTAGTCTACTCTCGCCAGAGTGAAACCCTTTCGCTTCTTATTGCCCGTCGCGTGTTGTCGTTGTTGTTCCTTTGTCGCGAGGCCCTCGAAGCCATGGTGAATCCAGTGATCGAAATCCCAGAAGAACCGGCGCTGGTAGCTGCCCGGTAACCGCGGGAACTCATCCAGTGGCTCGTCGCGCAATACGCCCAGCGCGTCCAAGCGCCAGCGAAACATGGCCAGCCGACTGTGGGGCCCCTTGGTGACTCGGAGGATGGAGCTCCTTCCCGCGCCGATGTCTGCCACATCGGACTTGTACGACTTGACGATCTGATTCAGCCGGTCGCGGTAGACCTCCGCCTTGTGGGACTTCTTGTCGTAGAACGCGGCCAGCGCGATCAGCTGATCGTCGTTGAGTGCTCCAAGGCTGCTTATGATGCTCTGCTTCTGCATGCCCATTGAGTCGGAGAGGTTCTCGTAGAACTTCTGGATCGACGACGTGTTGGTTATCCCTTGTACCTGCTGTTTTGCATAGGTTCTGGCTGAGCGTATGGCGATGCGGATCGCGCTTTGGGTTGCGTTGGTTCCGACTATGCGACTCTGGGTTTCTTTCCTAGAGCGGGCTAGATCGTCTCCGCCGCCCCAGCCAGCAAGGTGCGGGATGGCAGGGACCAACCCGGCTAGGACCCCGGCCAGTGGCCCCGCGTTTACGGAGCCGATCACGTAGAACGCCTCGATCACCATCTCCCAGGCGCTGGGATTTGGCGCGAGTTTGTCGGTGAGTTTCGCGTCGACGAGCACCACGTTGAACGTCGTGCAGGCCTCAGTGATGCGGTTGTTTAGGATCACGTGTAGGTGGTTTCTTTCGTTTGGGTTCAGAAAGCACGCGGTTCCCGGTTTGGCGCACACGTTTGTCGCGAGCTGTTTGCGGAGCTTGCGCTCGCGCTGCATGGACTCGGTGCTGCCTTTTGGTAACACGTTGCCGAACATGTCGACGTTCGGCCGTAACTTGTCCGGCGCCGCAACCGGCGGCGGCTCGTTCTTGACTGGTCCCCAGCCGGCCTTCGGCTTTGGTTTCGCGTACGCATGCGGCCTTGCGTAGTCCCGTGCGGCGCGGCCACCTTTGCCAGGAGCGCCCGATACCGGACGCCAGCCGTTGCGATAGTTTACGTCCGCCGCGCTGCCCGCGTAGCCGAGCGCGTTTTCGAACGCCCCAGGCTTGTTTGGCAGATTGGTACGATTGTCAGACACTAATTCGCTCCCCCGTTCACGGCCAGACCAACAGCAGCTTCCGTACCAACGCCTACACGTCGATTGGAGCGGTTCCGTTGGTGCTAACGGACCGAAATGGCGGCACCGGCGGGTGGAACACTGGACCAAATGACCTGGTGGAACTCGCGCATTTGTTCCGGGGCTGCCAGTCTACCCAAGCCCAGCGCTTTTTACGCAACCAGTCGCTGCAGGCTCCGATAACCCTCACACGTTTCGAGCAGCCCTCTGTGTTGGGGGAAGAGGAGAATGCGATGAGCCTGTCCAGAGTTTGGCCCGTAGTTGTGTGCGTGGCGTTGTTGCTTGCGGTGCCGCGATCGGCGCGCGCGGATTTGTCGCCGCCCAAAGACGTGGAGGCTAAGCGCTTCCTGCTCGAGGGCAATACGTTCTATCGGCTGAAAGAATTCGACCAGGCGATCAAGAAGTACAAGGAGGGCGCCAAGATCGAGGACGCGCCTGTCTTCTATTACAACATCGGTCAGTGCCTGCGGCAGTGGAAGAAGTATCGGGCAGCGATGTGGTTCTACCGGACCTACCTGGGACGCGGCAACGTGCGCCCCGAGGTCGAAAACGTCGTGCGCAAGTTCGTCGCCAGCATGCAGCGTGAACTCAAGAAATCGGCGAGCACCGATCCACCGACGCGGGTCGTCGGCGTCAATGGCAAGAAGCGTCGAGCGCTCACCGTGAAGCAACCGAAGAAACGACGGCGTCAAGTGAAACCCGCCGGCGCGGCGTGGCACAATGATTGGCTCGGTTGGGCGATCACAGGAGTCGGCGTGGCCGCGGGCATCACCGGCATCGTGATGTTCGACAGCGCTGGCGGTCTCGAGCGTAAAGCCGACGCCGAGCCCGACCAGGTGCTCCGTGACCTTTACCGAAGTCAGGCCAGCAGCCGCCAAACCTGGGGAGTCGTATTGAGCCTCGCCAGCGGCGCCGCCATCATCACCGGCATCGTGAAGCTGGCGATTACACCAAACAAGACCGGAGAAGCAGACAACGACCTCGCGGTCGGCCTTAGCGTGAACGGCGTGATGATCAGCGGAAGGTTCTGATCGCCCTAGCGGGGCAAGCGGAAGTTCAGTCTCGTGGTCGCGCCCTGGCGGATCCTTACTCGACGTTTGTACGCGCGGCGCTTGGGGTTGCGGAACGTGAGTAGGTGACTTCCGACGGGAAGGCTCTTGTCGGCGAACGGGGTCATGCCGAGCCGGCGGCCCCCCATGTACACGACGCTGTAGGGACGTGTTCGCACGGTGAGCCGACCGTAGCGTTTCCTGGCAACGAACACTCTTGCCCGCGCGAGCGGATATTCTAGTGTTCGCTGCTGCCCAGCTTTAACGTCGAGATCCCGGGTGATGGTCTTGAAGCCGCGTTTGCTGATGCGCAATTTCCACTTGCCCGGCGCGATGTCCTTGAACTTGGCGGGCGATCGCTTTTTGACCTTGCCCAGGATGACGAGCGCACCTTTGGGCCGGGTCACTACCTCGACGATCGCGCGCTTGGGCGCTGCATCTATCGCCGGAGCCGCGTCGGCTGGAGCCTTGACGACCAGCTGAGCATCGACTGGTTTGGGCGCAGCGTCGACGACGCGCTTTGCGACCACTGCTGCATCGACAGTGACCACGTTGGTGACGCCCGCGTCGACGCTTGCGCGTGCAGCGTTCTTCTCGCTGGATCCATCATCGCGGCCGAGGAACAGCATCAGTGTTGCCCCCAAAGCGACCGTCGCGCCCGCCGCGGCAGCGATGCGCCAACGTCTTCGCTTGACCGCTTTGCGGCTGCGCGATGGCCGTGCGGAGATGTAGGCCGGCGGCAGCTTTGTAATCTCCGTCATCTGGGAGTCGTCGACTTCGATGCCGGTCATGCTCAGGCCCGTGGCGGCCGCGGTCGCGCGCGTCGCCTGAACTGTGGCCTGGCGGGTGCCAGGGGAGGGCAGTGCCGACTGACTGCCAGTAGTTTTTGCTCGGGGGAAACGCTCGCGGATGTACTCGGCGACTTGCATGGACGTCGCCATACGCGGTGAGGCCTTGAGGAATTCTTCGAGACGTGAGCCCAGCTCGTAGGCGGTTGACCGCTCCTTGATGTTGACCCGCATTGCACCGGCGAGGGCATCCACGAGTGCTGGCGGCGTGTCGGGGCGAACGGTTCGGATGTCGGGGAACTTGCCGTCGCGGATCGTCTTCATCAATGCGACCGGATCGCTGCGGTCGATGGCGATGCGGCCTGCGATCAATTCCCAGAGCACCACCGCCAGTGAGAACACGTCTGAGCGGCCGTCCAACTTCTTGCCCCGGGTCTGCTCCGGCGACATATACGCGTACTTGCCTTTGACCACGCCAGGCCTGGTCTTCTCCATGTGGCTGCGCGCTTTGGCGATGCCGAAGTCCACGAGCTTGACCACCCCGTCGGGAGAGACCATCAGGTTTTGCGGCGACACATCCCGGTGCACGACGCGCAGTGGATTGCCCTCCACATCAGTCAGCTGATGGGCGTAATGCAAACCGGCACAGGCATCGGCTCCGATGCGGGCTGCGATCTCGAATGGCACCGGGTCTTGGGCGCCCTGTTTGATCAGCACGCCTGCGTGCACGCCGCCGACGTACTCCATGGCGATGAAGAAGTGCTCGGCGACTTTGCCGAACTCGTAAATGTGCACGATGTTGGGATGGCTCAGCCGGGCCGCCAGGCGGGCCTCATCGAGAAACATACTGACGAAGTTCGAGGTGTCGGCCAGGTGGGGCAGGATGCGTTTGATCGCAACGTAGCGATCGAAGCCCTCCGGCCCGCTCTGTCGTGCCAAGAACACCTCGGCCATACCGCCACGCGCGATCCGCCTACTTAAGGTGTACTGGCCAAATGGGATGCCCGCGCTGTCGCGCACGGCTCGATCCTAGCACTGTGGCGACTTGGCGCGCCGTGCTGGCGCGCTCCGTATGCTTTGTGCGATCCTACGGCCAGTGCGTACCCCGCTTCTGGCCGCTGTGGCAACGTTGCTCCTCGGCGGCGCCGCGTGTGGCGATTCGTCGGTGCTGCTACGTATAGAAGGGGAGCTGACTGTCCCGCAACAGATCGACGGCATCTGCCTGGCGGTGTTCGATCAGAACTCCAGCGGAGGCGAGTTCAGCCAGTTCTACCGTCTGGAGGGCGAGAACAGCTCGCTACCTCAGTCGCTGGCCGTCGACCCGGGCCAGGCAAGCAGCGCCCTGGCCGTCGCTCGTGGTTACGCTGGCGGTGTCGAGATCGATCGCGCCGTGGTGTCGTTCGCGTTCTCTGGGGTCGATGAGGTGTCCCTGCGCCTCGACGGTTGCGGAGACGGTCCCAGGACCTCGGAAAATGTCGCAGTTGGGACGATTCCGGCTAATGCACAGGTCGCGGTCAGCTTCGGCCGCGGCGGCAGCCTGATCGTCGCCATCGGTGCTGGTACCGCCAGTGCTCTGCGAGCGACGGGCGGCAGCATCGAGGCTGCGCAGACGACCTTGCCCGCTGCGCCCACGGCGGTTCCCGACCAAATTCTCGCCGTCGACGCTGACGGCGATTGCGACGACGACCTGGTCTTGCTCTCAGCCGGGGCTTCGCCTCTGTTCTGGCGCCGGGACGGCGATAGCTTCGTCGAGGTCGCCGAGACCTTCACCGGTGTACCGGCGGTAAGCTCTGCCGCGGCCATCGACGCCGATGCCGATGGCGATATCGACCTGGTGGTCGGGGCGGCCGGCGCCCTATTTCTACTGCGCAACGATGGTTCGGGGCGATTCCAGATCGATTCAGCGGCCATCCCCGCCAATGCCGCCGACGACGTGACCGCATTGGCCACTGGCGACATCGACGGCGACGGCCACGCGGACATCATCGTCGGCCGGGGCTCGGCCAGCGCGACGCCGATGAAGGTGCTGGTCAACGATCAGTCGGGCACGGGCTTCTTCGAGTTGTCACCGGCTGCGCTCCCCGCGCTGCCCTTGCGCGTACGCGGCCTTGCTCTGGTGGACGTTGATGGCGATGCCGATCGCGATCTCGTGGTGGCCAGCGACAACGAGCACGTGCGTGTGTACATCAATCGCGGCGGGCTGCTCGAAGACCGGTCGTTCGTTACCCTGCCCAATGTGAATGCCATTGGCGCGACGTCCCTTGCCGTGGCCGATTGGGATGATGCGTGTCTGGCCGACATTGCCGTTGCGACGGGCACAGAGACGATTCTGTGGCCAGGCGGAGATGCAGGCACGTTCCGCGAGGACAGCACCCCGCCGCCGGCTGGTCGCCAGGTCATTGCCGCCGACCTTGACGATGACGGTGCTGTCGACCTGCTGGTGGTAGGTGCAAGTGAACTCACATGGGTGCGCAGATGATTGCTCGCGTCCTGACGATCGTCGCCGCGGTGCTGTGCTTGATCGCTCCGACCCAGACTGCCCACGGCAAAGATGCCGGGGCAAAGATCCGCAAGCGGTTGGTGTTTGGCAAGAAACTGTTCGACGACCTGCAGTACCGCAAAGCGATTCGAATTCTGCGCCCGGTCACGACAGCCAGTGTCGCAACCCGGGCTCAGCGGGTACGAGCCCACGAGCTCATCGGGCTGAGTTACTTGACCCTCGGTAACAAGAAGCGAGCGCGAGCGGCGTTCGAGGACTTGCTGACCATCGATGCCAACTACCAGCTCAAGGACGACACTGGCTCGCCCAAGATTCGTCAGTTCTTCAACAAGGTGAAGAAGGCGTTCGTGCCCAACGCCGGGACCGGCGCCGTAGAGCTCGAGCACGAGGCTCCCAAGAGCGCGGCCGGCGCCCGTCGCGTTGAAGTCGACCTGTTCGTTGGCCGCGGCGCCGACAAAGTGAAAGAGGTCGTGCTGTCGTTCAGGCGGCGTGGCTTGCTTCGATACGAGCGGCAGCAGTTCATTCGTTTTGGCCGACGCGGCAAACGCGAACGCTGGCGGGCCAGATTCTCGGCCCCTGCAACGAGCCAGCGCGCCAGGTTGGACTACTACATCGAGGCCAAGGACATCGCTGGTCGGGTTATCGGGCGGATTGCCGGTCCCACGGCCCCGCTGAGCATCGATTTGACCACTGGTCAGACCACACAGGCGGCCTGGTACCGCCGTTGGTACGTGATCGCGGGCACAGCGGCGGCTCTGGGGATCGGCGGCGCGCTGATTATCGGCGCGGCGAGCGGCGGCCAGGGCGGTTCACTGGCCCCCGGTAAAGTGGTCTTAACGCCCTGAAACAGCGATATTTTTCGCACTGCTAACCGGACTACTCACCCTGGGCAGAACCTGTTAGTCACGTGCGTGACGTTCATCATAACCAAATGCGGTAAGAAACCGCTTCATTAGGTTGGGGATCGTAGTTGACGTCGTTCATCGACGGCTCTAAGGTGCCCACCAATTCACGGGGCAGTAGTTGCTATTTCATTGTCAAGGAGTTCGATCATCATGCGGAAATTAGCCTTAGTGGCACTATCTATTGGAGCTCTTGGGCTCATGGCTTGCGGTGACGATGGCGGTAGCGCTGTCGATTCAGGTCCCGTCGTATTCGCGGACGCCGGTAACGGCGCTGACGCTGCGGTCGTTGGAGCTGAGTGCAACCCGGTAAACAACACCGGTTGTGGCCCGAGCGAGAAATGCACCTGGGTCGGTATCGTCGATACCAATCTTGGTAACACCACCTGCGCCCCGGACGGCACCGTCGTTCTCGGTGGCACCTGTGCTCTCGTTGCTGGTGAACAGTACGACGATTGCGCTGGTGGCGCGTACTGCATCAACGGCGCTTGCCAGAAGATCTGTGACACGACCGATTCGGTGGGCACCTGCCCGACCGACTTCAACTGCGGTGGTTGGGCAGACCTGTTCAACGATTCGCCCGACACCGGTACCTGCTCGGCAGCGTGTGACCCTGTCACTCAGAACTGCCCCGGCGCCGAAGCTTGCTACCTGCAGGCCACGACGGGTGAAGCCAGCTGCGTTGGCGTTCCGGCTTCCGCCGCGACCCAGCTGCAGGACGACATGTGCTACGGCCCCGCGGCCGACCAGTGCTACGTCAACGGTTGCGCCAAAGGTTACGGTTCCAACATCCCCGACGGTCGTTGCGCATTCTTCTGCAGCACCATCGACAACTACGTCGGTAGCGTTGGTGGTCTCCAGGGTGATCCCGCTGGCGTTCGTTGCGTAACGGACTTCCAGGGCGCTCGCCCCGATGGTCCCGGACCGTCGTACCACTGCAAGTACATCCAGTCGTTCTACAGCAACACGGACCTGACCCCCGAGCACGTGGGTATGTGTCTCAACCCGACCGAGTTCGGTGACTGTGGCAACTTCGACTGGGTCGCGCTTCAGGCCGCCATCAATGGTGGAACCACCATCGACCAGGCGTACTGCGATACCAACCCGAACCACTGCATGGGCGAGTGCATCTCGATCGCTACGTTCGACGCAGCGTTCCCGTCGGCAGCAGTCGGCAGCGGCAAGAAAGTCCAGTACAACGACATCTTGAGCCCGAAGTTCAAGAAAATGGTCGAAGCACGGATGAAGAAGTAAGCAGTACCGAGTTCTAGTAACTCCGAGAGGGCGACCCGAGTGGTCGCCCTCTTTTTGTTTCGGGTGCCGGCGCACCCTGGGCCGCAGGCGCTTTTTGTTGCGGCGTGGTATCGCACGCCTGGGCCGCGGGCGCTTTTTGTTTCGGGTGCTGGCGCACCCTGGGCCGCAGGCGCTTTTTGTGCGTGACCCTCACCCGCCGAACTTTTTTGCGCTTGCCGCGCATTTCTTCCTGCCGAGGTTTGTAGACAGAAATGTGCGCTCCTTCACCGCGTGTAATCGGTGTTACCTACTGTCAACGGGCCGGTGAGGTATACCGGGGTACACTACGTGTGACCAAACATGGTTCGAGTCCGGGTTTTCATATCAGCAGCTGTGCTTCTCGCTTTCGCGGCGTGCGGAGACGACGGTAGCGGCAGCACCGATGGTGGCGGAATAGACGCTAGCGTACCGACGGCTGACGCTTCTCCAGTGGATGCCAGTGTCGTTGTAGACGCGTCGATCCCGACCAACTGCGATCCGGTCAGCCAACAGGGCTGCGACCCGGGCCAGAAGTGCAGCGTCATTCCGGGCACGCCCGCCCGTATCGGCTGCGTTTCCGACCTGGGCACCATCGCCCTGCGCCAGAGCTGCACCGTGGCCACCGCAGCGGTGCCCGACCAATGCGCGCCTGGACTGGTGTGCCGCGGCGAGACTACGCCGGTGTGCCAGGAGTTTTGCGACGATTCACCCAGTGACACGTGCTCGGGGGCTCAGGCGTGCGTCTTCGAGTTCGACATCGATGGCGACTTCTTCGTAGATTACGAGCTCTGCGGAGCCAGTTGCGACGTGCTCCAGCAGGACTGCATCGCAGGCCACGCGTGTTACCCATCCCTCGGCGGCGAGATCTGCGCGGAAGAGGGCGGCGGCAGCACACCGGTGAGCGAGGGCGGCATGTGTCCGTTCGCCAACTCATGCGAGGTCGGTACCGGTTGCTTCCGATTGGGCGCCGGCGCCGATTGGCTGTGTTTCAAGATCTGCGACCCAAGCGGCGACGATTGTGCGCTGGATCAGATCTGCAACCCGGTAGCGGGCGAATCGTGGGGCCTGTGTATCGCGTCGCCGTAGCAATAGCGTTCAGCCTCGTCGTCGGCGCATGCGGTGACGACGGCGGTAGCAGTAACGACGGTGGTCAGCCTGGAGCCGACAGCGGGACGCCTCTGGCAGACGCGGCTACCGGTGCGGACGCCCAGGTGATCCAGCCCAACGTGTTTTGTCCGCCGCTCGGACCACCGACCGGGCCGACGTCTATCGTGCAGATCGGCGAGTCGATCTCAGCGGCCGTCAATGCCGCTGCGCCGAACACGACCATTCACATCGAGAATGGAGTGTACGACCTGAGCGACGATCCTGTGTGGATCAGAACCGAAGGCATCACTCTACGCTCGCTGTCGGGCAACCGCGCGGGCGTCATCCTCGAAGGCGACTATAACGACAACGGAAGTGGCGGGGTGATCAACGTGGTCGCCGATAACGTCACCATCGCTGATCTTTCGATTCGCCAGTCGCGCTTTCACGCGATCCACGTAAGCGCCGGCGCAACCGCCGATACGCTGGGAACCCGCATTTACAACGTGGACATTCGGGATCCCGGCGAGCAAGCGATCAAGATCAACACCGGTGCGGGCGGTTTCGCAGACCAGGGCGAGGTCGCTTGCTCGAGTATCACCATGTCTCGAGCCGGCGCCAGCTTCGTCAATACCCAGACCAGCAGCGGCAGCAACTGCTACACCGGCGGCATCGATGCTCACGACGCCCGGGACTGGACGGTGCGCGACAACTACATCTCCGGGTTTTGGTGCGACGGCGCAGGTGGTGCGTTCCTATCCGAGCACGCGGTCCACTTTTGGACTGGCAGCCGAGATACCCAGGTCATGCGCAACAAGCTCGTGGACAACGCGCGCGGCATCGGCTTCGGTCTCGGTCCGGGCGGTCGTTCCTATAGTGACGATCCGTGCCCGGGCATCAACGACGCGGGGCACTACGGTGGCCTGATTCACAACAACGTCGTGGTCAACGTCGACACCGCTCTGTTCGCCAGTGCGAACGGCGTCCAGGAAGGCATCGCCCTATGGGCGGCCTGCGATGCCACGGTCTTGCACAATACGGTGATCTTCGCGGATGCGGGCAACTCAGCCATCGAGTGGCGCTACGCCCAGACCACCGCTGTGGTCGCCAACAATCTCACCAGCCATCGGCTATGGGCGCGGAGCGGCACGGCAACCCTGGTGACCAACGCCGAGGAGACTACTCTGTCCAACTTCGTCGACTTCGCCGGGCTCGATCTGCACATTACGTCAGGTACCAGCGTCGCCGTCGATCAGGGGACGGATCAGTACGTTGGCTTGAGCGCGACGGACCTGGATGGTGACAGCCGCGACGCCAGCCCGGACATCGGCGCCGACGAGCTCGACTAGTCGAACAGATACCAGAACCAGTCGCGAACGAATCCGCGACCGCACGCCGCCGCGGTGTGAACCAGTTGGCGCGCTGCATCGGCTGATGCAAAGTCAGTCAGGTCCACGGACCAGACCACGTTGAGAATGTCCCACACGGGCAGGGTGCAGAATCCGTTGTCCACGTAGCATTTGGGGTGAGAGTCGAACGCGTTCGTGCGGATATCCGGACAGGAGGCTTCTTCGGTGATGGTGTCGCGCAACGAGTGTTGCAAGCAGACGAGTACATCGTCGATCCAGCGTCGGCCCGTTCGCGTCATATGACGCCGCGTACGATTGAAGAACCGGTCGGCGTACTTGGCACCGTAGCCGAGAAGGTAACCGTCGTCGCCGCAGCCATCGCCGAAGTTCGAGCGCTCGTCAGCGCACAGATAGAACGAATTGGCGTTGCCGGCGATGGTGTCGACACTTGGGATGGGGCAGCTAGCGATGGTTCCGTCGTCCAAGGCCTGCTGCTCGCTGCCGAGGTTAGGGTCGGCAGAAATACAGCTCACGACGAACACGAGCGACAACATAAGGTGCATGCGCATAGCGCGGGACACTCGCGGTCGAGTGGGACTCAGTCAAACATTGACTCGCGTTCCGGTAAAAACTGCCGCTGAGTCCGCTTCCGAGACGAGCGGAGTCGCAACGAGCGGCGGCTACTTGCGGTCGACGCTCAGGCCGTACTTCTTGACCAGGCGGTGCACGTAGTTGCGGTCGATCCCGGCTTCGCTGGCGGCGCGAGAGATGTTGCCGTTGTTGCGGTCGAGCAGTCGCTTCAAATACTCGCGCTCGAACGACTCGACCAACTGCGCCTTGGCCTGTTTGAAGGGCAGGTCGAAGGACTCTTCATCGGCAACTGTCGGGGCCACGACCGGCGCAGGCGTCTGCCGGTCGGCCAGTCCCGTGGAGCCCAGGGACAGGGCGCGCTGGACGACGTTGCGCAGCTCACGAACATTGCCTGGCCAGTGGTGGCCGGCGAGTTCGGAGAATAGTTCTTGCGACACTTCCATAGTGCCGCGGCCAAAGTCCTGGGCGAAGTGATCGACCAGCGCCGGTAGATCCTCGATGCGGTCGCGCAGCGGCGGAATGACTGCCTTGACCACGGCGAGTCGATAGTAGAGATCCTCGCGGAACTGGCCGGCTTTCACCATGGCGAGCAGGTCTCTGTGGGTAGCGACGATGATTCGCAGGTCCACCTTGGTCGACTGGGTGGCGCCGACCCGGCGTACCTCGCCTTTTTCGAGGACGCGCAGCAGCTGAGGTTGGAGATCCAGGGCGAGTTCGCCGATCTCGTCGAGAAAGAGCGTTCCTGCATGGGCTGTTTCAATCAGTCCCTGCTTGTCCTGGTTTGCGCCGGTGTATGCACCGCGCATGTGACCGAACAACTCAGAACCGATCAGGTTGTGCGGGATGGCACCGCAGTCGACCACCACGAAAGCCTGGTTCGCGCGCATGCTGCCGGCGTGGATCGCTTCGGCGATGGCTTCTTTGCCTGTGCCCGTTTCGCCCTGCAACATGACCGTTGCGTCGCTCGGCGCGACTCTATTGAGCAGTGCGAACAGGTTTCGCATGACGTCGGAGGTGCCGATGACACCAGCGAAGCGGTCCGAGACATACTCATTGAGCGTGACCTCTTCGGCTTCGGGAACGATTTCGATCCGAGTGCGCTTGCCCAGGCGCAGTTTTGTCGCTCCCGATATGGTGATGGTACCGACCCGGGTCTTGCCCTGGCGCGTACCATTGGTGGAGTCCAGGTCGATCACTTTCACGCCGCGCTGGAGCTGCCGCAGCTCGAGGTGGTAGCGCGAGACCGTGTCATCGGTGAGGACGATGTCGTTGTTTTCGTGGGTGCCCACCAGAGTGGTGCCCGTGTCCAGGCCAACAAGCATGCCGGCGTCCGGGCCGGCGACGACGCGAAACTGGTAGCGACGTTCCCATAGCTGACCTGATGCTGCATCGGTGTACAGCGAGCCAGTTGAAGCTGTATCGGGGAAATCCATGGGCTCAGGAGCGTCGGCGTCGTCGAGCCAATAAGACTACGCCAAACACCAGCAGTGTTGCGAGTCCGTTGCCGCCATCGTTCGTCGTCGAGCCAACGGTACAGCCACCTCCGCCGCCACCGCCAGCGTCCGCCGTCATGCCGCCATCAGCTATGGGGCGGCTGTCCACCGGAATCCGCGCATCCGAAATACCCGCATCGACGACTCCGGCTCCGCCATCGATGAAGTCCGAGTTGGGAAACAATGCGATCGAATTGAAGGTCATGTCGTTCGATGGCACCTGTTTGCACTGGGTCTTGGTCTGGTAGCCGACCTTCGACGCCGTCACGCACACCAGCCGCGGCGTCAGCCCACTAAACGAGTACAGGGCATCCGAACCGGTCACCATGCTCTCACCCGTGTCGAGCTCAACCAGCGCACCTTCGATGTTGGCACTTCCGTCGGTGATGTCTCTCTCGCGGATGAGGCCGAGCAGCTGGCCAGGGGGCAAAGGTCCGTGGCGCACGGCCAGGTGATTGGCTACCACGCGCTCGACTCCGTCTGATGGCGAGCTAACGACGCCGCCCGCGCCCGCGATGTACAACGTCGATGAACTGCCGCCGTCCAGCATCAGTGCGTCGTGTACGTTCAGCGAATCTAGAAACGCGCCGAGCTCTGAGGCGGTCATGCCCAGAGAACTCTGCTGCCAACCGTCGACGACCACCAGCCACATGGTCTTGCCGTCCGCCGACATTGCGACAGCCGAGCGTGGTGCTCGCTCGCACGGCATGGCGATCAGGTCGCTGCAGTCGAACGATGTCACTGCGACACCGGTGCGGACCAGCATGGGCCGGCCGCCGACCACGAGTTGCGTACCGGTGGGCAGGTCGGCAGGAAGGACGACTTGCTCGGGGGGATAGATCACCGCGGTGTTGACGTCGTTGTTGCGGTCGAAGCGTAGGAAGCCTTCCTTGTCGTCGTCACTGGACACCGACCAGGTGCTCGCGTCGCCCATCGCCAGGCCGTCGGGGACGAACCCGGCGGGAGTGAAGAAGTCACCGTTGATCGCGATCTGCGCCGACACCGCCGATGCGTAGCTGGACACTGTGCTGCCGCGCATGGGCTCGGTGGTCGCCGACAGGGATATTTCAGCGGAGCTCAAGTCGATGACGGCGACGTGGATGCGCGCGTTAACTACGTTGTCGACCCAGACCTGGTAGACGACGCCAGGGTACGGGGTCGTCGTCGTATCCAGGGTGGCGGCGTGGGCCGTGCGCGGCTGGGCCAGATTGAGCGGCTGGGCCAGGAATAGGGCCGCTGCCGATAGCACAATTACCGTCGTTTTCTTAACAGTTACCACAGGTTGAAACGCAATCTAGGAGGAGGTTCTAATCTTACCCCAGGCGCGTGTTCGGCGGTGGCCAATCCGCTCTTGGCGCGCACTTACAGGTAGCCGGCGACCGGCTACTGAGCGAACGGCAAGTCCAGCGTATTACCGGCTTTGACGCGGAACGCCTGGCGCATCCACTTGATGATCTTGCCGGCCTTATCCACTTTGGCGACCCACATTGTGTAGCGGCCTTCCTCCAGAGCGAACTTGCGAATGGCCAGGGGCAGCTTGCGTGAGCGTACCCGCGACAGCCGATGGTTCCGTTTCATGCGCACAAAGCCGAGCTTGACCGGCCAGCTGAAGTTATTGCCGCGGATGCGAACGCGCTTTTGCTTGGAGAAGCGTGGGTACTCGCTCTCGATTTTCGCCACGTAGCGTCCGTTGCGCAGGCCGCAGTTCTCCAACGGAGGCGGACCCGAACACACTTCCTTGCCGCGACGCTCGACCGTGACGGTCGCTTTGTCGAGGCCATCCGCCGTGACCGTGAGTTCGCCGCCCGGTTTGAGTTGTACGTTGATCGGAACCTTGTCGCCGCCTCTGGCGATGGGCACCGTCACGAACTCGGGGCGGAAGCCAGGCTTTACGATCTTGAACAAGTGAGTGCGACCCGCTCGAACCAGACGTTCCTTGAGCGGCGTGTTGTCTTCCAGCGGCAGCCGGTTGTGATAAACGGTCGCGCCAGAGGGCTTGGACTTGATCGTCACCGAGCCCCACGCCGAATCACGTACGAGTGCCATGACCACCTGACTCGTACCGCCGGGTTGGGGAACGCTTAGAGTCGTTGTCGCCGTGACATAGCCGCGTTTCTTGAACGACAGGGTGACCTTCTTGCCCGGAGGTAACGAATCCAAGCGCAGGCCAGTGCTGCTTTGGGTCTTAGTCGGTGTCGTGCCCAACGTTTGGCCGTTGTACGTGACGGTCGCCTCGGCAGGGGTCGTTTCGATGTTCACCACAGCTTGGCGCGGCAGCAGCTTCAACGACATTGTCGTCTCACTCTTACCAGCCTTGGCCAGCTTGCTCACGGGGTAGTAGCCGTTCTGGCTGGCTCGGATCGTGTACGCCTGGCCCACCTTGAGCTTGTCGATGAGCAACGGACCGTTGTCGGTGTTTCCCCGAGCGTGACCGTCGACTTCGATGTTTGCCTTGGGCGTGGTCATGACGCGGATCGATGTGGTCGGCGTCTTGGTGAATCTGGGGTACGCGACGAGGGCGATGAGTGCCAGGAGCAGGACGATGGCGCCAGCGAGGCCGCCGACCACCAGCTTTGATTGAGCTGCAGGTGGTGAGTCTCTGCGTTCCACGGGGAAACTGGCACCTGACGGGATGAGCTTGGACGCACCGCCTACCAGGCGACCCGATGGATCGATCTTCTCGGTAAAGAACCCGATCTGCTTGAGCTGAACCTTGGGTGCAGACAGGTCGAACGTGCAGATGCACTCGGTGGCGACGCCCTCGAGTACGTTGAACACGAACATGGTGCTCGTGTTGGCCATGATGTAGAGACCGAGTCCCGCGCCGCCCGTCTTGCGATCGATCTGCTGATCCGAATGCAGGCATTTGTGCAGGTACTTGACGACGGTCTCACGGGTAAGTGTGCCGAAGCTGTCCCGGCAGGACAGAGTAAACGTGCTGCCGTTGCAGGCGTACTGGACGACCGCCTTCTGCTCCATGCGGAGGGAGATGCGCGTTTTGGTGGGCACGTCGGCGAACAACATCTTGCCGTCCGAGTCCACGGGCGCGTCGTACAACGCGTTCATCAGCATCTCGTCCAGGACCTGCTCGATGGCTTCGCGGTACTTGCGGCGCACGCCCATCGCGGCGGCAAATTCCGAGACCTGGGCGATGCAAACGGACTTTTCCTGGTAGTCGCCGATGAGGGTCGAGTAGACCTTGGTGCCCCACTTGACGAGCTTCTCCACCCCGAAGATGTCGCCGTAGAGAATGCGGGTCGCCATGGACGCAAGCGCGTCGCCATCGAGGTCGTCGGCGACCATGACGCAGGTCACCCGGTCGCTCTCCTTCATCGCCCCCACGGTCTCGAGCAGGTCGCTCTTGGGTACGACGGCGATCAGATGCGCGTCTTTGCGCAGGCGTTCGGACAGCGGCGTCAGGCAGTCTTTGAGCGCACCGTCGAGGTGCACGACGACCAGCGCCGCCTGGATCTCGCCCTTGGCCAGCGCGTCTAGCGATGGGTAGCTTTCGACTGTGCCGCCGGCAGCTTTCAAACCGACGGATAGCCGTTTCGCGAACGCGTTGTCGGGCGTGATCGCGATAACCCGTCTTGCAAGCATCCTTACAGAATCTACCGCATATAACGGTCACTTACAAAGATCCGGAGCAGACGGCGCCGATCCGGACCCACTTACGGGTGGGCGTACGTAAGCGCCTATAGAAGCTGGTGCGGGTGCCTAGCCAAGCTGGCGCGAGGTCTTAGTGGGGGATGACGATGTTGTAGTTCGACGGGTGAGCTTTGCCGCGCTGCTCCATTCGAACGTCCATCTTGTAGTACTCGGGTTTGCGCTGGAATGTGTAGGCGCCAAACAAGTTGATGATGACGCCGGCGATGATCAGTCCTTTGGCGAGTCGTGTGAGTGGTCGGCCACCAACGGCGATCAGCAGAATCAGGAACACCATGTAGTCGAGGCTGAACCGGTAGCCGAACTGAAACCAGCCGGAGTTCTGGTAGAAGAACGTCGGCACCGATACCAGCGCCACAGTGAGCCACAGGGGTTTGTGCCACTCGTTCTTCACCCTGGGCCATAGCACGAAGAACAGCAGCGGAGTCGTTACCCAAACCGCCAGTCCGTGGCCACTGATGAACACGTACGGCGAGCTGCTCGAGAAGCTGGGTAGCAGGGTGAACGCAACGCTCAGGTTGCGGCTCAAGTAGTGGTGGCTGAACATGCCGATGGTTTCCATCTGGGCTTGCTGCCGCACCGCGAGATACGAGTGGCCGAACTCCAGTGGCTCGGCGAAACGCACGTAGTTGTGGATCATCGCGATGACGGCGATACCCGCGATGGGGGCAGCAAACTTGGCGCCGGTGCGCATGAACTCGCGCAGCTTCTCCCGGTTGTCATCGCCGCTGCTCATTCGCCACGCTTCCAGGGCAAATAGCGGAAACATGAACGCCATCGGCGTGCGCGTCATGGTTGCCAGGCCCAGAGCGAGGCCCGCCAGGATCGGGTGTCGCGCCTCGACGCAGCACCACACATAGCAGATGGCCAGGGCGACGCCGACAACATGGGCCGTGAACCACACCTTGCCCATGACCGCGGAGAAGAACAGCACAGTGCCGAACGCCAGGGTCGCGGTGAGCCACAGATCCTCTACGAGGGTGCGCTCGGATAGACCTGCGGCCTGCAGTCGGCGCAGCACCGAAAAGAACAGAGGCAAGATCAACGCTGCGACGATCAGCGTCATCCATACGTCGTTGGCCACCACACCTTGCAGCGCGGTCTGCGGCAACATGAGCACCGCGGGGAACGGCGGGAATGACATGTAGAAGGTCGACTTGACCTTGCGTTTGATCTCGCTGGTCTTGATCACCTCGCCACCGGCGATGCGGAACTTGCCGCGGTTCTTTCGCGAGGTGAGGTAGCGGCCGCGCACAGTCTTGCCAGACTTGAGCTCAACGGTATCGACGCGAGCCCAGTCGTCGCCTGTTGGTTGGCGCCGGCCCGCAGGGACGTCGATGGTCGACTTACCCTTGAGCCAGGCGTCGGCCAGCAATACGAAATGCGGGTCGGTGGACTGCTTGCTCAGGCGCGACCACGCCGTCGTTCCATAGACGACCATGCCGACCGCGAACAGCAGCAAGTGAATGCGATAACGCTGGAGCCAGGGCGTACGCGGGGCTGTATCGCCTGCGGCGCGCTCCATCGTCTCGTCAATTTCAGCCTCAGCCGGCATCCTCGCCCGCAGCATACCGCCTGTTACGCGCCAGCGGAATCCCGGCGGCGGTGGTACCATGCCCGGCGTTGACTGCCTCAGACGACACCGAAACGCCGGTTTCGGAGGATTCCCAGCCGGCCGCCAACCGGTTGCGTCTGCTGGCGCCCGGTCTGCCCGCGTTGGTGCTGATCCTGGTGTGTATTTGGGAGATCGTCGTCATTGCGCGGGCCGGCAACGATGTGGGCAGTGACAAGGACTGGCGGGACGCCGCGGCGGCCGTGCGCGCCAAACACGCCCCCGGCGACCTGATCACGTTTGCGCCAAACTGGGTCGACCCGACCGGGCGGCTGCACCTGGGGGATCTGATCAACCTCGACATGGCCGGGCGTATGGACGGCGATCGTTACGGCGTCATCTGGGAGGTCTCGGTCCGGGGAGCTCGCGCCAGGGAGACTCGGGGCCTGGATGCCACGGCGACCGAACGCTTCGGCGCGGTGACTGTGAGGCGCTTCGAACGTCAGCCAGCCGTGGTCCTCAGTGACCTGACGAAATTGGCGCGGACTGCCGCGCGCAAGGGCAGTGTCACACCTGTGTTCACCGAGGTTGGCTTCGAGCCGCATCACTGCGTGCAGATGACCCCGTCGGTGTCTGCCCCGCGGAAGGTCGTGAGCCTCAAAGCCGGCCCCACTAAGGTCGAGGTGCGTCGGCGTGATGCGCAACTCACGTATCGCAAGCTGAAGCTGGGTAGCAAACTCGTCGGCTATGTGGGCATCTCCGACGTGTTCACCCGTCGCGATTTTCGCTCGCCGGGTCAGCTGCGGATTCTCATCGACGACAAAGAGGTGCTGAGCAAGCGCGTTGGCGTCCGCGACGGCTGGATGCGTTTCAGCATCGATACCACTCCTTCGGACGCGGCCACCGTAACGGTCATCGCGAGTGTCGACGGCGACAAAGCCGGACGCCGCCAGGTGTGCTTCGCCGCGGAGGCACGTAAGTAATGCGGTTTGTCCTGCGAATACTGACCAAGGTGCTCAACGTACTGATCGGTTGGATTCCCGATACGTGGCACCGGGTGCGGTCGAATCCAGCACCAGCACTGGTCGGTCTGATGCTGTTCACTGTCGCCTTCACCAGCGTCGTAGCGTCGCAGCGCAACCAGGGGGTCGTGCGCGACGAGGACGTGTACATGCGTCACGGCACCAAGTACGCCAATTGGTGGAGCGATCTGCTCACGCTTAAGAAGAACACCGTCAACGAAAAGGCCATTACCGCGCACTTCGGCGGCAAAGCGCGAACGGCGAACAACCGCGAGCACCCGCCGCTGATGAAGACCATGTTCGGCTTCTCCGAGAAGCTGTTCTACAAGAAGCTGGGCTGGACCTCGCGCATCACCGCGTACCGGATCCCGACCGCGTTCATGAATGCGCTGCTGATTCTGTTCGTGTTCTTGTGGGTGGGTAGGCTGTGGGGGATGAGTGCGGGCATCACCGCGGCGATGCTTACTCTACTAATGCCGCGAGCGTTCTTTCACGCCGGACTGGCTACCTTCGACGCGCCGGTAGTCGCCGTGTGGTGCGCCACCGTGTTCGCCTACTATCAGGCGCTGTCGTCACGCCGCTGGTGCATCTTGTTCGGCATTGCGTTTGGCTGTGCCCTGGCGACCAAACACAACGCGGTGATCTTGCCCGCGGTGGTCGTGCTCCACTACGTCTTGATTTCGCTGCACAACCATCGCGACAAGTTGCTGGCGGATGGGGCGGGCGGAATCTTCAAGAACGTCGGGCGCGCCCTGTGGAACACCCAGCCATGGGTGTTCCCGGCCATGCTCGTGCTCGGGCCGCTGGTTGCGATCTTCTTGTGGCCCTGGCTCTGGTTCGATACGTGGACCCATGTGACCGACTGGATCGGCTTTCACAAGGGCCACACGCACTACAACTTCGAGTACCTGGGTGCGAACTGGAACCACGATCCGTTCCCATGGCACGTGTCCATCGTAACCACATTGCTCACGATTCCTGTGGCGACCTTCGTCGCTGGTGTCATCGGTGCGGCGCACCTGGGCTACAAGGCGTATCGGCGCGAGTCAGTCGACGAAAGCCGCGGGCCAGCCCTGCTGATGTTCCTGTCAGCCGGCGGCGCCATGGGGCCGTTCGTGCTGCTTCACGACTCGCCGATCTTCGGTGCGGAGAAACACTTCGCCGCCGCCATGGTCACCATCTGCATCTACGCCGGCGTAGGAGTTGTCGTCGCTGGGCGAATGCTTGCGCAGAGTCTGATCGCAAACGGGATCGGCGCTGGACGCAAGCGACTCGTGACGATCGCTGCGGTCTCGGCGCTGTCGGTCAGTGTCGGCGGCGCAGCGTTGGTAGAGACGGTAGACGCACAGCCGTATGCCCTGTCTCACTACAATGCCCTCGCCGGCGGCGCGCCGGGAGGCGCAGACCTGGGCATGAATCGGCAGTTCTGGGGCTATTCGGCTCGGGGCGTGCTCGGCTTCCTCGAATCAGAGATGCAGCGCACGGGGAAACCGCGGTTGCCCGTCTACTTTCACGACGCGGACATGACCATCGGCTGGTATCACCAGGCGAAGCTACTGAGCACGCGTATTCGCCACTCCGGTCGCGAGCAGCGCGGCATCTCGAGTTCTCAGTACGCCATCGTGGTTCACGAACTCCACTTCAATCGCCACGACTACATGATCTGGAAGACGTACAAGACGGTGCAACCGGTGTTCGTATTGACCACCGACGGCGTGCCCATCGTGAGTGTCTACAAGAAGCCGAAGCGTCAGCCGCCGAAGCGTCGGCCTAGTCGAGCCAGACCCAAAACTCGTCCACGTTGAGATGGCCCCATGAGCCCGTCGCATTGTCGATGAGCGCGACCCGAGCCGTCTTGCCAACAAGCTCTCGGGTATCCCAGGTGATCTTCGTCATGCGTTCGGTGGGCACCGGGTTGGTCGCCGCGCGCACCACCTTGTCGCCCACCCGCAGTTCGACGCGTAGCTTATCCTCGTCGCTGCCGCCGGATACGCGAAAGCTCAGCTCGCTGCCGCTGACCGTGAACTCTGGAGACACCAACGTTCCCGTCGCAGCATCGCCACCGTGATAGCTGGTGACGAACCCGCCGCGATGGTTTGAGATGCTTCCCTGCTTGATGGTTTTGCCCTTTACGCGTTGGGGCTTGAGCGCGCGACGCACGGCGAGGTTGCCCCAGGCCGAGCCTTCTTTCTGCCACCCCTTCAGCCGGCCGCGCTCGAAGCCGAACAGCACTTTGACTCGATCCTTGGCCACGTAGACTTTGGATGGGTACATCTGGTGCTTGCCATAACGGCGACCTGCGCCGGTATACGTGCGCGGGCGCATGTTCAGGGGCAGGATGTCCAGGTGGTACCAGACTTTGATGTTTGGGAAACCGACGCCCAACTGTCGATTGTCCGAGTACACGGCCTTGAAGAAGTGGCTGCGGAACTTTTCGCGGATGCCGCGCACTTTCCACTTCGATGGTTTGCCCTTGTGCCGATAGCTAACGTCGGCGACGCCCATGCGGTGGACGAACAACTCCTTGCCGGCGAGCTTGGCGTACCACGGGTGGAACGGCACCAGGATCGGTCCGGGCTGTTTACGCAGCTCGGCGATGAACGCGGCGCCTTCTTTGCGATCTTTGTCGGTGGGGATGAACTCCTTGGGCTTCCACCAGTGATGCATCAAGCTGGCGGACATGGTCACAGCGACGGCCATGCCGATCGCTTGCGGTAACCAGCGTGGACGCGCGAACAGCTGCGACGCGCAACCGACGATGGCGACCACCGCGGCCCCTGCCGCAATAGCACCAGTGGTCATGGCGGGCATGTACGCGTTGAAGTGCGCCCATTGGGTCGCCCAGCCGAGCATGCCGACGAGGACGGACACGGCGAAGATCCACGCCCACAGCAGAAGGGCCTTGGACGACCGGGGCAACGTGCGCGTTCTGGCGGCAGTTGCGCCGACGACGAGCAGGCCAACCACGATGGTGATCGTCATCGGCCGGAACCTGCCCATGATCAACTCGAAGGACTTGTAGAACCGGTCCATGTTGAAGTCGTGGGCCTGGTGAACTTCGTAGATGTACGTCCAGAACCAACCGTCGGCGGCCTTATCCAGAATCCACGTGCCGCCCAAACCGATGACACCGGTGACGCCTACGTAGATCGGTACCCGTCGCCAGTTGAGCAGCAGGATGATCGGTCCACCGGCGGCCACGTAGAGCACGCCAGTTTGTTTGCAGAAGAACGACAGGCCAAGGATAGCGGCGGGGACCGCAACCCACAGCTGACCGCGCCAGCCAGTGCCCTTGTTGGCCCATGCCCGTAGCAGGATGAGACCGCCGATGACCATGAACAGGAACAACGTGTCGGCGCGGACCAGGTCGTACCAGCCTTCGAACCAGGGATAGGCCGCGGCGAAGAATCCGATGGCCACGGCGCCGCCGTAGTAGGCGACGACTCGGTCCCGCTTGTCCGAGTCGCGTACGATGGTGTGCACCATCAGCACCATGATGCCGACCATCGACAGGATGGAAATCACGCGGCCCAGGGTGTAGCCCAGACCGAAGATGCCGCCGAGGAATGACAGCAGCGCCGGATACAGCGGGGTGTACAGGTAAGGAATGAAGTCCATCGACGGCTCGGCGTAGATGTTGTAGCCATCGGAGAACCGCTGAGCGTGGGTGAGTAGGCCGCCTTCCATCCACTCCAGGTCGTACGGGTACGTCACCCGGGACAGTACCGTGTACATGAGCAGGAACAGTTGGCCCACGGCGGGGAGCGCGAGCAGAGCCCAGCCAATCAGCGGCAGGCGAGGGCGTACTTTAGCGATGAGCTCATTCATCGCGTGACCTTCAACTTACCCACCGCGGCGCGGTTTTGGTCGACCCGGATCTGCGACGAGCGAATCGGCAGGCGCGTCGCGCCCTTGTAGATGCCGAGCCACAGGGTCACCTCGCCCACCCGGGCATGGCGTGGCACCGATACGGATTTTGTGTAGCGAATGTACTGGCCTTTTTGCCACCAGGCGAACGGCCGTGTGGGTACGTGGTCGCCCTGAAATAGAAGCCGGCCGTTTGCGCCCTGAAAGTGGGCGAACACCCGCCACTTACCTTTGAGCGCGCCGTTGGCCAGGAACGTATAGGTAATGTCGAAATTCTTGCCGCGTTTGATCGTTGCCGGCAGCTCGACCTGCACGAGCCGCACGTCATCGCCGATATCGACGTCGAGTGGCTTCGCGACGGTCGGCGGCTTGCGCAATAGGGCGGCGCAGGCGCCCAGGGGAACCTGGGACGCGTCGTACCACTTCTCCAGAACCTCCCGCGCGCCCTTGCACTCGCCGGGACTGTCGATGATGTCCTTGGTTTCCTGCGGGTCCGTGCGCGTGTTGTACAGCTCCCAGCTCAGGTGCGGGCTGACGTTGTAGATGACGTGGCAGTTCTTGTTCGCGGCCGCGCGCATCTCATTGTTGTTCTCGTAGCTCAGTTGCTGGAAGACCCAGCGATCTTCGTCCGCGGGCGCGGTGCCGGCAATCAAATCAACCAGGGAGCGACCCTGCATGTCCCAACGAGGCTGGGCGCCGATGAGGTTGGCGACGGTCGGCATGATGTCTACGTGGGACGCGGGCGCGTCAACCGCCGCTGGCTTCGTGCCCGGCACGCGCACAATGAACGGTACCCGGGTTTGCGCGGCGTACAGGTGATAGCCATGGAACTTGACCCCGTGCTCGCCGAAGCCCTCGCCGTGGTCGCCGGTGATGATGACCGCGGTGCGGCCATAGATTCCCTTTGCGCGCAGGGTGTCCATCAGGCGCCCGATGTGTTTGTCGGTGAAGTGGATCTCGTTGTCGTATCGGTCGATGTCGCTGTCGCCGAAGTCGGTAGCGTCGGCGTTTTTCTCGAACCGATAGTGCGGGTCGTAGTAATGAACCCACAGGAAGAAGCGCTTGGCGCCATGCTTGCCGACGAACTCGATAGCTTTGTCCGTTTGCTCTTTCGACGATGAGCCAGTGGTCTCGGCCGGGCCCTTGCCGGACACGGCCCGGTGAAGCCTGGCGTTCTTGTTGTCGTAGAAGTCGAAGCCCTGGTTCATCAACCGCCACGGCGTGAAGTATCGGTAGTTGAGAATCGCGCCGGTGTACATACCTCGGGACTTGGCGACTTCCGCCAGGGTGGTGTTGCTCTTTGCGATGCCCGGCCATTGGCCAGGGCGATCGAAGTACTCCACTGACAGAGGGAACCGCCCGGTCAGCATCGCTGGCACCGAATAGCGGGTAGACGGCGCGTGGGCCCAGCCGTTCACGAAGCGCGTGCCCTCGGCGGCGATTTCGTCCATGCGCGGCGTCGTCTTACGCTTGTAGCCGTAGCTGCTGAAATGGTCTGCGCGCACCGTGTCGATGCTGATGAACACGATGTTCAGATCTTTGGGCACACCGTCGGGAAGGGCGGCAAACTTGGCGGTGCCGGCTTCGCACTGAGTCTGCAGGTCGCCGCTTACACAGTTTTGATCAATGCCGTCGTCGGGGATCTCGGTTGCGCCGGGATGAATGTCAGCGTCCCAGTCGTTGCAGTCGCCACCGCCCAAGATGCGGCTGTAGCCGTCCCGGTCGAAATCGCCCAGGATGCGATACGTCTTCATCAGTGGGCCGCCCAGGCCGCTGTAGCTCGTGGCCGCCTTGCGTACCCCAGCGCTGCCGCCGGTCATGAGCATGACCAGAAACGAGGCGACTATTGCCGCGCCACCGATAAGGCCGCCGCGGCTAATGCGCGGTGCCCAGCGAAGACCGCCACGCGCGGCCGGAACGAACAAGGTCAGGGCGAGGGCAGCGACGAAGAACGGGCGCAGGTTGAGCAACTTCAGTGTGCCCCACCCGGCAGCCAGCACCGCAAGGGAACCCAGGGCCACGAGTGCCGCCGCGGCCACCATCGGCGCCCAACGCGAACGCGCGCGCTCGCTACCCACCAGGCCAGCGACCAGATTGCCGACCTTGCGACGCAATAGGAACGCAACGACGAGGGAGCCGATGAATACGGCGCCGCTCGCGGCCGATGCGAACGTGACCACTTGTTGGATCTTCTTGGCGCCTTCCACGTGGCCGACGCTGAACTGAAAGCAGACGGCCAGGGCGATGGCGGTGATGGGGATGCCCGCGACAACGAAACCGAGTCCGTTCACCGAGTCGGCGTCCGCGGGCGTCGACTCTTTTGCGTCGACCTTCCAAACCATGCGCAAGCCAACCTCGACCAGGCGGGCCAGGGCGAACGCGATGAATACAGCGACGATAATCGCGGCCACCGTGCTGACCATCACCACCGCAACTTTGAGTCCAAGATGTTTGCGGTGTTGCAACGAGTTGATGCAGCCGGTCCGATTCACGAGGAGCGAGACGATCAAGGTCGGCACCCCGGCGATGGCCAGGGCCACCCAGGAAACCACGTCCGCTCCACCGCGTTTGGCGGCACGCTCCGGGTCGGCGAATCGACCGAGGAAGAACTCACCGATGCGCGTGTAGCGCCACCACAATTGAAACGCGAGTCCGTCCAGCACCGCGTTCAGCGCCGCGGCGACGGCATAGGCCGTGGCGAGGAACACGAGCAAGCGAATTTTGCCGCCGAAACTGTGAACGAACTGGCCGGCGGCAGCCCACGACCACAGCGCATCGATCGCACCCGCGCCGGCTCCGGCGATGGCGCCACCGAGTAGGCATCCGACTAGGAGATCACCTAAGGGGCGTCGCTCTGTCCCTTCGACGGGCACTTTTAGCTTCCTATCATATGCAGGGCGCAATGGAAGTGGCGCGGCCAATGATCCTGAGATCTTGGGACAGTTTATACTGAGCCCGTTATCGAATCCCGTCGGAAACACATCTTGTTGTTAGGGGCCGGGGCCGCGTGCCTCGTATTGCTCAGCGTGTTCGTCGCGGACCTGAGCCGGCCGTTCGGCAACAGCGACGAGGTGATCTACGCCGAGTACATCAGGGAGATGCATCGCTCAGGCGATTATTTCACCCTGCGCTACCAGGGCGTGGAGCTCCATCAGCGCCCCCCGACCGCGGTCGCTCTGTATGCCGCCAGCGCCTACGTGATCCCCGGGGAACTCGGCATTCGATTGCTGCCAGCGCTGTTTACCCTGCTGGTGTGCATCGGTGCGGGCGCGCTCGTGTGGCGATGGAGCGATCGCGTGGAAGCGGGATTCGCTGCCGCGTTCTTCGCCGCGGCTGTGCCCAGCGTGTTTCTGTACGGGCGACTCGCGTTTTCTGATCCGCCGTTCGTGCTGGCGTCGATAGCGGCGTTGGCAGCGACCATCGCGGCGCAAAAGGACAGTCGTTGGCTGCCCTGGGCCGGCGGCGCGCTCGGCGCGGCGTTCGCTATCAAGAGCATCGCGGCGGCGATTCCGCTCCTGGTGTTACTGCCCTGGCTCGTTGTTGCCGTGCGTGGACATCGCGAGAAGTCTGGAACCCGGCGCCATTCACTGCTGGCCGCAGCGTGGTTCGCTGGTCTGGCTCTGCCGTACTACCTGTACAACTTCGCCACTCACGGCGGTGAGTTTTGGCGCGAACACTTCGGCCGCGTGCTGTTCGACCGCGCCGCCGGCCAGCTCGAGGACGTGGTCAGCATCGGCGGACCAAGCGCGTACTTCAAACACGTGTGGCAGGCGGACGGCGCCATCATCGCTCTGGCGATCCTCGCCAGTGTGGTCGCGGTCACTGCCGCGGCGGTCAAACGCAAGGACCGCCAACTCGGCGTGCTCGCCACATACACCATCGGTACATTCCTGTTACTCAGCGCGGCGGGCACGCGCCTGCCCCACTACCTGCTCGTGTTCTACCCGGCGGCGGCCATATGCGTCGGCATGGCCGTGGTCCTTGCGTGGCAAGCACTCCCTGAGAGCAACCGGTTGGCCGTGGTCATTGCACCGGTTGCATGCGCCGGCCTGTTCCTGCAAACCGCCGCCGCCGATCCCTTTGATCAAATTGCCGTACCAGCCCATGACGCCCAGGCGCTGGCCAAGATCGTCATCGACCACCCGGAAGAGACCGATACCGTCTACTCATTCAATTGGTACGCGCCAGCGTTCGGCTACTACGCCAAACACAAATGGAGCATGCTCACCGATCAGCCTCGGGTCGCAAAGACCGTCGGCAACACCGGCCCGTTTCGCAAAACCAAGTCGATCATCCTGGTGCCACCATGGCCGACCACGCGCGGGTTCTACCTGGCCGGGCCGAAACAGCTCGTACTGTCTCTTGGTGGCATCCACAGGGAGATTCGCGGCGAAGCGGGAAACATGGTGCTCATCTGGGCAAAGCCGCTTTAGAGGTTATAGACTGCGTCCGTGTTCAGTGAGTTAGACAAACGGGCTTTGGCCTGGCGCTACGCGCCGTGGTTTGCCTGCGCTGTCGTGCTGCTCTGGCACTCGCTTCAGTACAACTTCGTCACCGACGACGCCTATATCTCGTTCGTCTATTCACGCAACTTCGCCGAGCACGGCGAGCTCGTGTTCAACCTGGGCGACCGGGTCGAGGGCTACACCAACTTTCTGTGGACGTTCATCCTCGGTGTACTCATGGTGTTCGGCCTGCCGCCGGAGATCATGTCCCGGGTGCTCGGCACAGGATTCGCTCTGGGCACCATGTTCGTGGTGTTCCGTCTGGTCGAGTACGTCTACCGCAAGGCCAGCGCCTGGGACTACATGCCGGCTGCGCTGCTCGCGTGTTCCAGCGGCTATGCGTGCTGGAGTTCCGGCGGACTCGAAACCCAGATGTTCACGTTCTTCGTCTCGTTTGCGCTGTACGCTTACGCCCGCGCTGACGAAGAGCCGCGTTGGCTGCGCTATACGACGGGCGCGCTGGCGCTTGCTGCGATGACCCGGCCGGAAGGCTTGCTGGTCATCACAGTGTTCGGTGTGCACCGCGTCGCGATCAACTTGATCCGAGACCGGCGCTGGAAGCCGACCCGGCCGGAGCTCATCGCCGTTGGTGTGTTCTTCGCCATCTGGGCGCCGTGGTTTCTGTGGCGCTGGTGGTACTACGGCCACCTTTTCCCCAATACCTACTACGTCAAAGCCGGCGGCGATGCCGTGCGTGGGCTCAAGCCCAGTGCGGTGCGCGCGTTTGGTCTCAGGTACGTCAATCAGTGGCTCCACCAGACGAATGTGCTCTACGCCTTTCCGCTGATCATCGCCGGTCTGTGCGTGGCCAAGCCTCGAGGCCGTCGTTTCTTCGTTGGCACGGCGGCGGCGGCGCTCGGTGGCGTGTATTTGCTCTACGCCATCAAGGTCGGCGGCGACTTCATGGGGCTGCATCGCTTCATCATGCCCGTGTTCGTGGTTAGCGCTATCGGCATGGTCTTCGGCGTGCGGCTATTGGTCTCGCTCATCAAAGACAAGAACATCGCCCGCTATGCGGCCCCCGCTCTGGCCGGACTGCTCTTGCTGGGCTATGGCGTCGACCAGGTGAGGCTGACCAAGGAGTCACTGCGCTGGGGCAACTGGCCACCGGCGGCCATCGATACTCCATCGTACCTTGCGGTCTACACCTACGATCGCGCGCAAATCGGCAAACACATGCGCAAGTGCTTTCGCAAAGGTGACTTCTCGATCGTCGGTGGCGCGGGTGCCCAACCGTATTTTGGCAGGATGCAGGCGGTCGACGTGTTCGGCCTGGTCTCCTGGGACGTTGCTCACTGCGATCCGCGGCGCAAGGCCCGGGCCGGTCACCCTAAGTGGGGCGGCGACGCGTTGCTCTACAAACAGCCGCGCAAAGGCCGCAGCTGTCCTCCGCGCGTTTCGCCCAAGAGCAATCGCAGGCGTTGGGGCAAGGTCACTGGTGGACCGCCCGACTTCGTCTTCCATTGCTACGCCATCCACGGCAGTCCACGGCCGCCTCGACTTGGCCGCTGCGGTTTTTGGACATCGCGTGGCTACAAGAAGATCACCATGCACATCCCCGGCATGAAGCAGCAGGGTGAGTACTACACGTTCTTCGTGCATAAAGATCGCGTCGACCAGCTGCGCAAAGACTGCGGAGCGATGATTCAGTAATGGCGTCGCTGGGCCAACGCTGGCGCGAGTGGCCGGGGACCAATAAACGCTCCCTCGCGGCAGTCGGCGTCGCCCTGCTGGTCGTCGTTGGTCTGCTCGGTCTGCGTAATTGCGTCACCGACAAACCCCTGGACCGCTTGAGCAAGAGCACGAGCGCCAAGGGCACGGTGTACGAGGGCAGTTGGCACTTCCCCCGGGGCGGCCCCTACGTGGTTGGCTTCGTTTCCAGCGCTGGCGCCGAGCTGTACATCGATGGCCGGTTGACCGCGCGGGGACGCGGACAGAAGCTCAAACGGGTCGTCAAGCAAGCCGGGGTCGTCGCCGTTCGAATAGTGAGTCGCGGCAGCGTGCGCCTGCTGTGGCATCCGCCTGGCCGTCGCGGTCCGCCCGAGTATGTCCCGCCATCGTCCTTGTCGCCCGACCCGCCCAAGAGTGCATCATTCACCCGGCCGGGACGTTCCGTGGGCGACGGCATGTTCGCGCTGCTGATCGTGTTCACCCTGGTCGGCTTGTTCTGCTACATCTGGCGAGACGCCCTGCGACAGGTGGATCGTCGCGTCGCTCTATGCTGCGCCGCCGTCTTCGTTTTCGCATTCGTGATTCGCCTCATCGATCTGAACGGAGCTGGCCAGACCTGGGACGAGGACGTCAACTGGTCCGCCGGACGCAACTACATCACCAACGTGCTGGCCCTCGACTTCGACCAGTCATCGTGGCTCGCCAACTACGAGCACCCGCCGATGATGAAGTACGTCGCCGGTATCGGCGCGCAGTTCACCGATGGCTACGCGGCGGCGCGAGCCCTGTCGGCCCTGCTGGTTGCTCTGGCGTGCGCCTTGTTGATACCCATCGGCCGCCGCTTGTTCTCTTTGCGCGTCGGCATTCTGGCTGGCGTCATCGCCGCGCTCACGCCCCATCTGATCGCCCACAGCAAGGTCGTCGGTCACGAGGCTCCGACGGTACTGTTGTGGACAGTCATCGTCTGGTTGTGTTTGCGCGCCCACGACCCGGCGGAAGACGACGAACACCGCACCCGAACATTGGCTATTCGCTTCGGCATCATTGGTGTCGTTCTCGGCCTGGCGATCATGTCGCGCTTCGTTAACGTACTCGCCGCTCCGTTGATCGGCTTGCTGCTGCTGTTGCAGGCACCCGTGGGTGAGCGCAAGAAGACCCTACTGTTGGGCATCTCGGTCATTCCGGTCGTCGCGGTCATCGTGTCTTTCATCGTGTGGCCACGCCTATGGTCCACGCCCATCGACCACATGCAGCAGTCGTGGAACAAGCTCAAGAAGCCGCACTCACTCGAGCCATTCCTCGGCACGCTCACCAATACGCCGCCGCGCTACTACTTCGCCGTCTATTTGTTCGCCACCGCGCCCGTGGGCATATTGCTGGGAGTGTTCGCCTGGTTCGGCCGCGTCGCCGCGGACCAGGGATTGCCACGCAAGTCAGTGGTCGCCTGGTTGGCTCGGGGCAAGACGTCGGCAGTGCTCGCCCTTTGGCTCGCGGTGCCGATGATCGTCATGATGTCGCCAGTGCGTCAGGACGGCGTGCGCTACATCATGCCGTGTCTCGTCGTGTTGGCCCTGATCTCCGCCGCGGGCCTCGACTTCTTCGTTAGTTCCGTTAGCAAGTTCCTGAAGGGCCGCGACCATCAGCTGTTCGTCGGCGCTTCGGCAGGGATGACCCTGTACCTGCTGATCTCCGTCGCCCGCATCCACCCCTACTACCTGAACTACTACAACGAGGTGTATGGCGGTCCGGCCGGAGTCGCCAAGAGCAAAGCGTTCGAAGTGGCATGGTGGGGTGAGGGCCTAGGCGAAGCGCTTGGCTACATCAATCGTCACGCCAAGCCGGGAGACCGAGTCTACAAACGTTGGGTGGAGCCCAGTCATCTGGCGTGGCTGCGCGGTGACCTGTGGAAACGCGAAGCACGCAATCCCGCGCGCGCCGATTGGATTCTGCTCTACCGACCGAGCTGGAAGCACTGTGGTCACAACCGCTTTTGTCCCGACCCGCCGTACAAGATACCGCCGGGCTTCACCGTCGCCTACAGCGTCACCGCCCAGGGCGCGGTGCTCGCCCGGGTGTACAAGCGCACCAGCAAATAGCGCTACCCGGTTACTTGCGCCGTCTGCGCTTCTTGCGCCTCTTGCGCTTCTTCGTCTTCTTGGCGGACCACGGCGTGCCGCCGCGATTCTTCCAGTTGCGCTCGGCCCTCGTTGCTTCGCGAGGACCCTCAGCGCCGACCGCTCGATACTCGATTCGCTGCTGGCGAATCAGGCGCTGCCTGACCGCTTTGCTGAACGGCCGCCCCAGGTCTACGTAGGCCCGGTCGCCGATGCGCACGCACTTCGTCGGACGCTTACGGGTACCGGGGACTTTGCGTGCCCAGTCGGCGAACTCGTCGAGGGCGAATTGGGCGAACTTGCCGGATAGCAGCTGCGGCACCGAGAACCGAGGGCGAATCGTCTTCCCCGCGAGCACCCATTTGTTGCGGTTGTTGGCGTACAGGGGGATCAGCTCGATGCGACGGAGGCTGCGCCCGCGAAACGTGACCCGGCCAATCATCGAGTAGATGCGTGCTCGGCGTTTGAGGTGACGGGTCGTGCGCGACGCGAACGAAAAGTTACCCAGGCTGTAGAAGATGAAACCCTTCTTGTAGCGCTCGACACCCTGGACCACGTGCGGGTGATGGGCGACGACCAGGGTGGCGCCGGCGTCAATGAGCTGGCGATACTTGCGCGTCGTGTCGCGGAACGGCGCGTGATAGTACTCGGGGCCGCTGTGCACCGACACGATGACCAGGTCGGTCGCGGCGGCCTTGCGGATTCGGTCCGGCAAGCTCTTGCTCGTGAGTCCGGCGACGCTCTTTCCCCAACCGCTGTAAGCGGTGGCGAAGAAGCTGATGGGCGTCTTCTTGCCCGGCACACGGACACGAGTGACCTTGCGTGCATCGCCGCCCCGGCGCGCCATGCCAGCCCACCACAGTTTCTTGCGTGTGCGCTTCGCCCGCTCCATCACGGCCAGGGTCTCGTCGATGCCTTTTTGGCCAGCGTCGATGGAGTGGTTGTTGGCCAGGGAGATCAGGTTGAACCCTGCCTTCAGAAAGTAGTTCGCGCGTTTGGGTTTGCACCAAATCGGGTACCGCTTCTTGATGGTGGGTTTGACCTTGGTCAGCGGGCACTCGATGTTGGCGAAGTTGAGATCAGCGCTATCGAGAATCGGCTGGACGTGGCGAAACAGTTTGTGTTGCGCCTTGTCGACGATCTTCTCGCCGTACCAGCCGTTGGGCCAGGCGACGTCACCGGCGAAGTTGATCACCAGGTGGTTCGGATCAGAGGATTTTCGGTCGGCGTGCGCCGTGCCATGCAGGGCGATACCGCCAAGCGCCGCGATCGCGAATGCTACTAAGGTGCGCGCCGCAACTTGCCGCGCTTGCCCTTGGCGTTCCATGTCTGTGTACACACTGGAGTCTTACCACGATAGTGCTCAGCTATCACGAGCATGGATACGACGCCCTTGCGCACCGATCCGGATGCGGTGATCACCGCGTTTCCACGGCGCGTGGTCATGCTGAAACGGGCCCCGGCGAGGGAGCCTTTGAGCAGCAGCCCCGGCCCCAACGACATCCGTCCGCGTTTCTTGCGCAGGGCGCTGATCGTGACCTGGGTTACGCCGAACTTGACCGTTGGGTTCTTGCAGTCGTCGGCGATCTTCTTGAACTTGGCGACGAAGTTGCGTGAGCTTTTCGCGGCTGGTGCCGCTGGCTGCGCGAGCGCGCTGGTGCTCATTAGCATCAGCATTGCTCCGATCATCGCACCTAGTCGCATAATGAGAGCATAGCTCGCACTCTAGCCAGAGGGTCCTGCCAACTGGCGGAACGCATGTAAGCCGCCGAAAGCCTACGGGCTTGAGTTAACGTTTTGTCGAGGAGATCTTCGCTGCGGCCGGGACTTTTCGCCGGTAGAGATACAAGGTCTTGGTCGTGGTGACCTGGTTGTTTTCTCGCGCTACGACGGTGACGCGGTTGGTGCCGGGCCACAGGGGAACGTTGGCTGCGAAGCTCATGGTCTTCTTGGCCTTGCCACCGCGGTTGGATTGGTAGAACACCTTCCGGTTCTCGATCTTCGACGTGTAGTTGTTGACGAAGATGAACACGTCCTCGACCTTGGTCCCGTCCTTGGCTTTACCTTTGAGCGTGTAGCGCGACGCGCTGGTCTCGTAGCTCGGGATTTCCAACGACAGGGTCGGCGGCGTGACCTGCCAGTGCGGGGCAATCGCCACCCGAGCCTTGCGTGAGGTCTTGCGCACCAGGCCCGCGGACACGAAACCGACGCGCTTGTTATCGAGCTTCACCCGGTACCAGCGGCCGAGCTTGCCGGTGACGTCGAACACTGCGTTACGTTTTGCGAACGCGACCACGTGGGAGCCACCGGACGCGGCCTCGTGAATCGGCGTGCGATTCCGCATTGCGCCGACCAAACCGCTAGCCGGCGTCGGGCCGGTGGAGCTGGCCTGCACTTTGTACTTGAGCTTGTCCGAGACGCTGCTGTGCAATGCGCCGTCATATACGGTCATCTCGATGACCATCTCTTTTGGCTTGAACGTCTTGGCGACGCGTAGCTCGAACGTGGCGGTCTTGTGCTCGCCGGGCTTGAGCGCGCCGATCTTGATGCGGCCTTTGGTGATGACGACGCTGTCGCCCGATGCCGAGCGCAGAAGGCCCGTGGTTCTCGTCGCAACGCCTTTGCCTACGTTGCGCACATCGATACGCAGGCGCAGCTTCTCGCCCTTCTGGACGAAACCGTCGCCATTGCCGTCGTCGAGGAGGTGATAGGAGTAGGCGAACTGACCGCGGGTCTTTGCCTGGACCCGGAACTTGAGCGGTGCGACCAGGCTCTTGCCCTTTTTCGCACTGTTGGCATTGTTCACATCGAAGAACTTGAAGCTCACCACGTCGATACGGTCGCGCCTGTCCTTGGGCACACGCACGGTGGTGGTCCAGGTCTTGGTCTGGCCTGGGCCGACTTTGCCAAACAGTAGCTCCATGTCGTGGAAGCTCGGATCGTCTGATTTGCTGCGGGCGTGTACCTGATACGCAGTTCCGCTGCCTACGTTGGTCACCGTGCCGATGATCTTGACTTGCTCGCCGGCTTTGACACGGCCGCCGGCGGGTTCGAGCACCACCGAGGCTTTCAGGTTCGCCATCGCGGCGTGCTTGCTCGCGGGCTTGGTCCAATCGACGCCACGCGCCATGAGCGCTTTGGTGACCTTCTTGTGTTGCTCGGCCCGAACGCGTTTGAGTAGTCCTTTGGCTTTGCGCAGCATGCCTTTGCGAGTGCTCGCACCGGCCTTGATCAGCAGCTTCTTGGCGAGCTTGATCTTGAAGTCCTCTACGATTTCGTCATCGAGCATGGCTTCTTCGTCATTTTCGTCGGCCGGCGCCTTCTTCGGCCGCTCGTATAGGAACCTCACGACGTGAGCCGGCTTGTCTTTGGTGTACGCGTAGCGCGACTTTAGCGAAGCGCGCAGGTCGGCCTCACGGTATGTGCGGCTTGGGCGGAGCAAACGGATTTGTTTGCGCTTCGCCGTCTTCGCCGGAACCAGCATGCGCAGTAGTTCCACATCCGGAATGATGCCCACGCCCTGGATAGAGCGATCGCCGGGGGTGAGGTACTGGGCGATGGTGAGCTTGAGCTTAGAGCCGTCCTTGTTGTCGTACAGGACCTGGACAGAGCCCTTGCCGAAGCTCTTGCCACCCACGATGAGGGCGCGGTCCAAGTTCTTGAGAGCGCCCGCTACGATCTCGGATGCGGACGCGGAGTTGCCGTTGAGTAGAACGACGAGGGGAGACTTTGTGTCGCTGCCGTGACGAGTGGCCCGCCTGGGCTCGCGCTCGCGGCCGCCGACCGTCGTGACGATGGTGCCTTTCTTGACGAACAGGTCAGTGATCTTGATGGCTTGCTCGAGCAGGCCGCCCGGGTTGCTGCGCATGTCCAGGATCCAGCGTTTCGCGCCGGACTTGCGCATGGACTTCATCGCAGACTTTACTTCGCGGACGCTGCGGCCACTGAATTGGGTGAGGCGGATGTAGCCGACGCCGCTACCCAGGTATTTGCTGTCTACAGTCTCCACGCGAATGATCGCGCGGGTAATGTCGATGCGCCGGCGCTTCTTCTCGCCTTTGCGCTGGATGTAGAGCGTGACGGATGTGTTCGGGTTGCCGCGCATGCGGTTGACGGACTCGGTGAGGGTCAGGTTCTCGGTGAGCTCGTTGTTGATCTGGACGATGTGGTCGCCGCGTTTGACGCCCGCACGGTGCGCCGGCGTACCTTTGATCGGCCGCACGATGCGCAGCTTGTCTTTGATCATACGGATGACGATGCCGAGGCCGCCAAACTTCCCGCTGGTACTCACGTCCATCTCCCGCGCGGTCTCTGGATTGAGCAGCACCGAGTGCGGATCGAGGGTGTCGAGCATGCCGTTGACCGCCGCGTACTCGACCTTGGCCAGGTTGGCGCCCGGGTTCATGTTGGCTTTGATGAAACGGAAGATGCGCTTGAGTTTTCCCGACAAGCGCCAGGCCGAGTCCACATCCTTGGTGGAGAACTTGTGCTTCTTGTTGTTGACCAGGACTGTGACGTAATTGCTTTTGCGGTTGACGTCGATCAAGACCTCGGCGATTTTGTACTGCACCGATTGCAGTGCGGCGTACAGCATCTCCTTGGGATTGATGCGGCTACTTTCCACGTACGCCTGGCGAATGCGGACCAGGGTGACATTGAAGATGTCGAGGGCGGTCAGACTGTGTTTGGCGACCGTGGAGTTCGGCGCTCCGGGTGCAGCCCGCGCGTGTTGCTCGTTGTCGAAATCGATGAGCGTTTTCGGGGACGGTTTGGCGACTGTGAGGAACAGTGCCATGACTGCCGCGACCGTAACGATGAGGGTGTTCGAGGTGAGCTTCCGCCGCATATAGGCTCAATTATAGGCTCATATGACAGCGGGGCCACGTGATTTGGCCGACGCAAAACTGAGTCGGCGGAGGTAGGTGCGAGCGGGGCCTACCTCGAATTTATTCCCGGCGAACCTATGGTTCTTCGTTTTTTTCGTCGGCCTTGTCTGTGTCTCCGCCGAATTTCGACCGGCATTTGGTGGCAGTTTCGCAGTCACTCGCGTTTTCGACGCATTGTCTGGCCTCGTCGATGACCCCGTCGGTCTCATCAACGCAAGCGAATACACACTCTTCGGCCTTGGGCTTGGTGTCCGAGTCGGCGCATTTCGTAGTGATTCCAGAACAGATGGTCGTGCACAGCTTTTGGATCTTGGTCTGACCAGTGCTTCCCGCGTCGACCGGTGGCGGACTCGTCTTCTTTTCCACCTTCTTGCCACCACCGCATGCGCCGGTCGTTGTTGCGAGCCCGACGACTGCGAACACCACCAAACTCGTTTTCAAGAATGTACTGATCACGGCTTGCCTCCTCGAGGCGAGCTTACATGACCGCTTCGCGCACGAGCAGTACGGCCGCCAAGAAACCGACAATGGCAACCATAGCCTTGCGAATCCACTTGGTGCCGCCGCGCGCGGCCAAATGCGCGCCTGTGTAGCCGCCGATCAGCATGGCGAGCGCCAGGGGAATGCCCAGACGAAAGTCGATGGCGTCACGCCACGCAAACATCACTGTTGCCGCAGCGGAAGAGGCCAGATTCACGAACTTAGTCAGCGCCACCGATTGGATCAGACTGGTACCGAACAGCGCGACAGCGCCGATGGTGAGCACGGTGGTGTAGCCGCCAGAGAATAGGCCGCCGTACACGGCCCAGATCGCAGCCAGGGTATAGCCGACGGCTTTGCGCGTCGGCGAGATGGCGCGAGTCCCCTGACCGAAGCTTGGCGCCAGCAATAGCAGTGCGACGATGCCCAGCATCGAAATACCGACGATGGTGCGCAAGGCGGACGCCGGAATCGACAGGGCGACATGCGCGCCGAGCAGCGAACCGGGAATTGCCAGTGCCGCCAACGCCAGGGTGGGGTGCAGCACCAGATGCTCACTGCGCGAGAACCGGTAACAGGCTCCCACGCATAGAAAGGTGATGGCGAACATGTTTGTCGCGACGGCGCTTTGCGGAGCCATCCCGAACAGGACCATGGCTGGCACGGTGAGTAGCGAGTTGCCGCCGGCGATGGCGCCGAGTGTTGCGGCGAGCCAACCTATTCCGCACAGACAGATGATCTCGGTGACGCCCACCTAGTCGCTTTCGCTCTCAGCGGCGGGCTCGATGGCCAGGGTCCCGTCGATGCGAAAGCGCGATGCGAGGCGATACAGTTCGGGCCCACGCTGTCCCTTGGGCAGACTCTGGCGGAGAGCTTCGAGCTCGGCGATTAACTGGTCGAGTTCGTCGCCACCACTGGCTATTAGCTGCTCGAGGCGCTCCCGTACGACTCGCGACAGCGCGGGAGCCGCGCCATCGGTCGAAATCGCCAGGGTGAGCGGGCCGCGTTTTATCAACGCGGGCATCGCGAAGTCCGACAGGGCCGGCCGGTCGTGCACATAGCGCAGACAGCCGGCTGCCAGGGCGTCTGCGGCCACGCGTTCGTTACACGTTTCGTCGTCGTCGGCGGCGGCTACGAGAAACTTGTGGGCGCACATGTCGCTGCGGTAGTCGTCAGCGGAGACCCAAGTGACCGTAGCGCCGGCGGCCCGCAGTCGCTGATCGCGGTTCTCCGCGATGGGGCCGCTACCAACCAGCAGCGCTGCCCGATTGGTCAGGTAGAGAGAAATCTGAAACGTAGGTGTACGAGGCATGTGCGCAAGGTCGATGTCCGCATATAATTGGATGCTTCGCCATGGCTAAACGCAAACAACCTGCTCCCACTGAATCCGAGTCCGCCGACTCGGGGGGCACCGACAACCTGGATGACAATGATCTCGATGTCATCGACGTTGGTGACATGGTCGAGGATGACGACGAAGACGAAGCTGACGATCAGTCAGAAGATGAACCCGAGGTTCTCGACGCGGCGGAGATGGAGCACGTCGTTACCCGCGACGCGCGTGCAGCCAGGAAGCCGGCCAAGACGAGTAGCAGCAAGTCGATTGCCCGGCGCGACCCGCTCAACGTCTATGTATCGGAGACCAAACGCTATCCGTTGCTCAGTCGCGAAGAGGAACACAAGCTGGCGGTTCGCTGGGTTGAAGACGAAGACCAGGACGCCGCGCGTACGCTGATCGAGTCGAACCTTCGCCTGGTCGTCAAGATCGCCTACGAATACCGTCGCGCTCATCGCAACCTGCTCGATCTGGTGCAAGAGGGCAACATCGGTCTGATGCAGGCGGTGAAGAAGTACGACCCGTACCGTGGCGTCAAGCTGTCGTCGTATGCGGCCTGGTGGATTCGGGCGTACATGCTCAAGTTCATTCTCAACAACTGGCGGCTGGTCAAGATCGGCACCACACAAGCCCAGCGAAAGTTGTTCTTCAACCTGCGCAAAGAGAAAGAGCGCCTCGAGCAGCTCGGGTTCAGCCCAAGCACCAAGTTGCTGGCAGAGAACCTGGACGTCAGTGAAAAAGACGTGATCGAGATGCAAAAGCGACTGTCGGCGCCGGATGCATCTTTGGACGCACCGGTCGGCAATGACGATGACGGCGCGCGTACTCGCATGGACATGCTCGAGAGCGGTGGCGATCGGCCGGATGTCGAAGTAGAAAAGAGCCAGTTCCAGGCGCTGCTGCGTGAGAAACTCGAGATGTTCGCCGAGGATCTCAAGGACCGCGAAGAGACCATCTTCCGCGAGCGCTGGCTGACCGAGGAGCCGCTGACGTTGCAGCAAATTGGCGATCGCTACGGCATCAGCCGTGAGCGTGCGCGGCAGATCGAAAAGCGGCTCATGGGCCGGCTACGCAAACACCTCGAACAAGAACTCGGCGGCGCGGTCGATATCGACGCGCTCAGTCGGGACTGAACCGCTCGTTCTGAGAAGATGCCCGGTTCCGAGAACGAGCAGAAGTCGACTGGCACGCTCTATCTGGTCGCGACTCCAATCGGCAACATGGAGGACATCACCCTGAGGGCGATCCGTATTCTGGGCGAGGTCGACGTGGTGGCGGCCGAAGATACGCGTACGGCACGCCGGTTGCTGCGCCATCACGACATCGAGCCGCCGCGGCTCGTTTCCCTGTTCGAAGGCAACGAGGCGGCGCGCAGCCAGGAACTGCTCGTCGAGTTGGCGGCGGGCAAGAGCGTGGCGGTGGTGTCCGAGGCCGGGACCCCCGGCGTGTCCGATCCTGGCCAGCGCTTCGTCGCGGCTGCGGTCGACGCCAATGTCAAAGTGGAGGTCATCCCGGGCGCGGTGGCGGCGATCGTGGCGCTTACGGGGAGCGGCTTGCCCAGCGAATCGTTTCTTTTCCTGGGGTTCCCGCCCAGAGACAGGGGAGCGCGACAGCAAATGTTTGGCAACCTGCGGGGCCAAACGGCAACCATGCTGTTTCACGAGGCGCCCGATCGGGTCGGCGCAACCCTCCAGGATCTTGTGGCTGCCTTTGGCGGCGAGCGCCGGGCGTCGGTCGCCAGGGAGCTGACCAAGTTCTACGAGGAGTACATTCGGGGCAGTTTGCAGGAATTGGCGGAGCGTTACGCCGACGAATCTCCCCGGGGCGAGTGCTGTATCGTGGTGAAAGGCGGCGATCCCGATGCCGCCGAGGCACCCATCGACGTAGAGGCCGCCATGCGCGAGCTACTAGCTTCCGGGCTCGGCCCCAAGGACGCTGCAGCGCGTCTAGTCGTCAAGACTGGGAAGCCCCGCCGAGTTCTCTATCAGCTCGCCCTGTCGCTCCAGCGAGAGAAGTAGTACGATCAACTTCGTTGTGGGGGACAACGAGCTCAAGGTAATTGTGAGCGATCGCGTTAGCGCGCTCGAGGTCACCATCTCGGGAATCATTTCCGAGTTGGCCAAGATGGATCCGGGCCAAATCGATGGCGGTCGAGCTGTCATCATCGATGGTGGCGGCGTGCTGAGCATCAACTCGTTTGGCGTGCGTAGCTGGGTGAACTATCTGGAAGCCGTCTGTGACAAGGCGTCGAGCGTGGTCATTCGGCGAATGTCGCCAGCTCTCGTTTCCCAGGCGAGCATGATCTCCAACTTCCTCGCCGGCGCGACCGTCGAATCGTTCTTTACGCCATACTGCTGCGTCGAGTGCGGCCACGAGCCCCTGCAGCTACAGCAACTGAACGATCAGATTCCCGATGAGGGCACTTGTCCCGAGTGCAACGGCGTCACCGAATTCGACGAGCTCAAAGAGAGCTACCTCGCCTTTCGCGACAGTGCGTAAGCGCCGCCAGGCGAGTTACCAAGAAAAACGCTAGAAGCTAGAACAGAAGCTTCGCGTCTACGAGCAGCATGAAGTCGCTCGAGCCGCTGATGCGGTAACGATGGCCGACGACGTCGATGAGCGGCACGTGTAACGGATTGACTTCGTCCGTCCCCGGGTTGACCACGTCGTTGCGGTCCGCTTCGCAGCCGGAGGTGATGGAGGCGCTGCAGGTCGGCTTGTCTACGCCGGCATCGGCGAAGCTGATGATGTGCGCTTGGTGTCGAACCATCTCGAAGTTGACGCCCAGACGCACTTTGTCGCCGAGCTCCGCGCGCAGGCCAACGCGGCCGCTGAAGCTGATGTAGTTCTCGATGTTGCTCACGCCCGGGTGCGTCAGCGCTTGTGTACCGGCGTTGGTCGGGTCGCGGTCCAGGGTCAGTGGACCGGCCATGGTTGCGTCGCCAGCGTACTGGAACACTTCCCACATCTCGGTATAGGCGCGCCCCTCGAAGTGGGCCTCGAACCTAGCAGCGACGTCGAGGCTCACCCGAGTCTTGTCGGCAGGCTTGTCGTAGAAGATCGCCTCGAAGCCAAAACGGGTGCCAGCGTGCTGTTGGGCTGCTGTGCGACGTTGGCCAAAACCAGGCTCGATGAAGTTGCTGTCGCTCTTCTGCGAGAACGGCGCACGCCACCACAGCTCGACGAATGGTTCGGCCCATCCTGTGCGCTTAGCGATGGTCGTCCACAGACGAACTTCGTTGAGTCCTCGACCGACGCCCGTGTTGCCCTTGGGATCCGCGCGGTCGAACTTCTTCGTCGTGCCGATGGCGAGCCTCGCCTCGGCGCCGAGCTTCCACGTGGGCTTGGTGTCGTCCCGGCTTTGATTCATCGGAGCCCAGGTGAGCCCCATGTGAAACTGGTCGAGTCCGCGTCGTGTGGGCCCACGAAAGATTTCGTTACCCGAGGGGAACCCGACCCCCGGGTCGTCGGAGTTGAAGCCGTTCATCGGCAAGATGCCGTCGATGATCGTCGACGAGCCGGTGCGCGTGACCCCGTTAGCGAGGTCAAGGCTGCGCGTGTCGTTGATGACGATGGGCAAGGCGAACGAGATGTTCATGTCGGTGAACACGCCGATGGCGAGCTTCGGCACCAGGGTGTGGCGCATGCTCGAGAACTTCAGGTCGTCCTGAATGGGCAGGGGATCGTTGGGGCCGGTGCCGGGAGCGCCGACGTTTTCGCGGCGAACGTTCGCGTTGTGAATCGCCAGGATGTAGTCGAACGAGACGAACAGGTCGAACGCATCGTTCTTGTCGAACGCGCTCGCGATATCGGTGTGCGGTCCCGCCGTCGCCACGCTCGGCCCGGTGGTCACGCCTAGACAAAGACAGGCGGCGATGGCAACTACCCTGCAGCTCGCTTTCATCCCCGGCATTTTCCTCATCATCCTCGTTTTATTACAGCTCGTGCCGTATTGGAAATGGCGATCTGCACGCGATCCGATTCAGCTTGTTCTGCAGCTGTTTGTGGCGTGCGCCTGCGGCTGTTTGTGGAATAGATCACGTGCCCATTTCGCGGTCGCGAAGGCCAAACTCTTTCATCTTCATCTGCAGGCTCTTGCGGCTGATCTTGAGCAGCTTCGCGGCCTGAGTCACGTTTCCGCCGGTCTCGTCCAGGGCTTTGGCGATCAGCTCTTTCTCGACCCGGCTGGTCTCGGCGCGAACGATGTCTTTGAGCGAGGTATCAGGCGTAATGTCCGGGCCGTCGCTGGCTGGCGCGGCGGGCGCGTCTGCCGGCTGAGCGGGGGAGCTCTGGGTGAACTCATTGGGCAGGTCGGTCAGCTCGATGCGATCGGTGGAGCAAAACAGGATGGTTCGCTCCAGCACGTTTTCGAGTTCACGGATATTGCCTGGCCAGTTGTGGCTGTTGAGCTTCTTCAAGGCTTCATCGGAGATGCCCGAGATGTCTTTCTTGAGCCGCTCGTTGAACTTCTTGATGATGTGGTCCACCAGCAGCGGGATGTCTTCGCAGCGCGCGCGCAGGGGCGGGACCTGCAGCGGAACCACATTGAGCCGATAGAACAGGTCCTCGCGGAAGTTGCCGTTCTTGATCTCGGCTTCCAGGTCGCGGTTGGTCGCAGTGATCAGCCGTACGTCGACCTTGAGCGTCTTGATGCCGCCGACGCGTTCGAATTCAGATTCCTGAATCGCGCGCAGCAGCTTCACCTGCATCTCGTTGGGGATTTCGCCGATCTCATCCAGGAACAGCGTGCCGCCGTCTGCGAGTTCGAAGCGGCCGGGCTTGGAGCTGGTCGCGCCCGTGAACGCACCCTTCTCGTAACCGAATAGCTCCGACTCCATCAGGTTCTTTGGAATGGCGGCGCAGTTGATCTTGATGAACGGCTGGGTTCCCCGCGCGGAGTTTTCGTGCAAGGCCTTGGCCACGAGCTCTTTGCCGGTGCCCGATTCGCCCGTGATCAAAACCGTCGACGGGGTGTCGGCGACCTTCTCGATGATCTCGTAGATCCCGTTCATCGCCGAGCTGAGTCCAACCAACGCGAAGCGGCCGGGCGGTCGGTCGTCGCCTTCGACGGCCACCGCGATGGGATTCGCCCGGTTGGCGCTGCCCTGACGGACTGCCTTGTCCACGATGGTCCGGATCTGCTCCTGCTCGAACGGCTTCTCTATGTAGTCGAAGGCGCCGGCTTTCACGGCTTCGACCGCGTTGTTGACGCTGCCGAACGCGGTGATCATGATGACGGGAATCTGCGGAGAGCGCTGGCCAACCTGGCGAAGCACCTCCATGCCGTCCACTTCCGGCATCTTGAGATCCGTGATGACGACATCAACTTCGTCGTTTAGGCGCTCGAGCGCTTCGGCCCCGTTGGTCGCCTGGACCACCTGGTATCCGTCGCGCATCAAAATGGCGCTTAGGACCCTGCGCAGGTTGGGCTCGTCATCGGCGACGAGGATGCGGGCGCGGGCGCTCATTGCCTGGAACCATACACTATTCTGATGGTTTACGCCCTACGCAAGGCCATAGGGCCTTGGAACCTTGGCGGCCGATCTAGCTCTCCGCCGGGGCTTCCTTGGCCTGTGCTGGAGGCGCGATCGGTACGCTCGGCGCGCGCGAGCCACGTGGGCTGGGCGGTGTGGCGGCGTCCTCGTCCGTTCGGTAAGGCAGGGATGGTCCCAGGGCCGGGAGGAACACGGAGAATGTGGAGCCTTTTCCCGGGTTGGAGCGGACTTCAATGGAGCCGCCATGTTGGCTCACAATGCGCTGGGAGATCGCCAGTCCCAATCCGGTGCCCTTGATCTTGGTCGTGAAGAACGGGATGAACAGCTTCTTGATCTTGTCCCGGGCGATGCCTTCCCCGGTGTCGCGGAAGCGTACTTCCGAGAACGAGCCGTAGCCCAGTCGCGAGCGTCGGCGACGGGTGGTGATGATCTCGACTTTGCCACCGGCCTCGGTGGCTTGCATGGCGTTGATGCCCATGTTGAGGAACACCTGGCGAAGCTGCTCGGGATCGCCGGCCACTGCGGGCAACAAGTCGTCGTAGCGCACCTCGAGTTCGACGTCCTGGGCGTCCTCGTGGCCCTCGAGTAGTTGGATGGTCTTGCGCACCACGTCGTTGAGGTCCAGCTCGTCGTACTCGACGGGCTCCTGCTTCTCGAGTCGCGCGTAGTCCAGGAACTGGGTCACCACGTTGTTGAGGCGGTCGACTTCTTCGATGATGATCGACAGGAACTCGGCGGACTCTGGCGTCGGTTCGATAGGGTTGCCGTCGGGATCCAGCAGCAACTGCGCGGCGCCTTTGATCGCGCCGAGAGGATTGCGAATTTCATGGGCAAGACCAGCGGACATTTCGCCGATGGCGGCGAGGCGGTCGCGTTCCTTGACGCGTTCGTACACCTGGCTTGCCTCGATGGTGCGCGCGCACTGGGCCGCGAGCTGACGGAACATGTCGATGTCGTCCAGGTCGAATGCGTCGTTGGCGCGCTCGTCACGTACGGCGAGCAGGCCGAGCAGCCACGGTCCTCGCTCCGTTTCGGCGGAACCGAACATGGGGAACACCAGCCCGGCGTTCATCTCTTCGAGCTGCTGCACGATAGCTTGCAGGGTTTCTCGGGTGGAATCCTTGGGCTCATCGCCGATCGCTTCGAGTTCCTGCAGGTCTCGCTGAAGGAGTTCCAGGTCCGCCCGGCCCTCACGCAGCTTCTCGAGAAACTGCCGGTGGGATGCGGCGTCGATACGTTCGATGGGCCTGGTGCCGTGGGAGCCCGCGAGGTCCAAGCCGGCGCCGTCCGAGTCGAGCAGGTAGATGGATGCGTCGCTGACCCGGCGCGACTCCTCCAGCGCGGTGATGGTCTTGCGCACCATGTCGTTGACGTCGACCACGTTGGTCAGGTTGCGGCGCAGGGAATCGATCCGCCCACGCAGTGCGTGGCGCTGTCGAACGAGCCAGCGGTTGATGCCGTTCTCGAGCCGGTTGCGCACGGGTTCGAACAACACCAGGATCACGAACGACGCGATGAGCGCAGTGAGTAGAAACAGTCCGTCCTGGGTGCCGCCGACCCACGCCAGCATCAGGTAGTAGACGGCCCACAGCATGACCACCAGGGTGCCCAGCACGGCCATCTTGCCCACGAGCTCGTTGATGTCGATCAGCCGGTAGCGGAACAGGGTCTGAGACAGGAAGTACAAATACAGGATCGATAGAACGTTGCCGATGGTCGGCCAGGTGACGCCGAGGCGCGGCAATACGTCGGTGAGCGCCAGGGTGATCGCGACGAAGCCACCGACCATCAGGTAGCGGATGCGGGTGCGCTCGACTTGTTTGATCGTCGCGCGGTACTGCACGTACAAGTCGTAAACGGATCGGTAGAGGCCGCCGAAGACGTACGCGCAGAACGGAATCTGAAACCACAGGCTGTCGTGGATACGGACAACGAGGGCCGAGTAGATCAGCGCGATGTAGGCGCCGAAGGTCCAGGCAAGGGTGACTCGTGGCGGCCGGCGCTCGCCGCCGATGGACGGCTGCGCGAGCAGTTCGCGAAAGAACGCCAGAGCGGTGGGCGGAATGGTCGCCGCGGGCCACAGAGCTAGCCAACTCGCCAGCGGTTCCTGGGTGGCCATAGCGATGAAGTTACATAAGTGCCACGCCGCCACCATGAAGGTGAACGCCGCGAACGACGTATACATCCGGTGGGTGCGGTCGCGAAGCAGTACTGAAGCGCCGATGGCCAGGATGACCAGGGCGGCGAGCAGTGAGGTGAGGGCGAATACGTTCACGCTCCTTAAGGGTATGGGGTCGGCGTTCGGGTTGCAATTGCGCTTTCCCATAGACCGCGTGCTACCGTTTCAAAGTGGATTCGGATCGCCAATCTGCGTTGCGTCAGCTGCCCAAGATCGACGAGGTACTGGCCCGCGAGGACGTGAGCGCGTTGTCGGTGCCGCGCTGGGCCGTGGTCGAGGCGGTGCGCCGCGAAGTCGACGCTCAGCGCCAGGCGATCCTCGACGGTGCATCGCTGACACCAGAGGTCACGTTCGATGCGGTGCGTCGGCGCTCCGAGCAACTCGTCCAGCCATCGTTGCGCAAAGTCATCAACGCCACGGGCGTCGTACTCCATACGAACATGGGGCGCGCCCCATTGGCTCCAGCAGTCATCGAGCGCATCGAACAGGTCGCGCGCGGCTATTCAAACCTGGAATACGACCTCGAGGCGGGCCGGCGAGGCTCGCGCCACGGCCACCTGGTCGAGCTCATGCGGGCCGTAACTGGCGCAGAAGACGCTGTTGCGGTCAATAACAACGCGGGCGCCGTGATGCTGTGTCTGGCGACTTTGGCCGCAGGAAAAGAAGTCATCGTGTCCCGGGGGGAGCTGATCGAAATCGGTGGATCGTTTCGCGTGCCCGACGTGATGAAAATGTCCGGCGCGACGCTGGTCGAGGTCGGCACCACCAACAAGACTCACCTGCGCGATTACGAATCCGCGATTACTGACAACACCGCGTTGCTGCTCAAGGTGCACCGTTCGAACTTCGAGGTCGTGGGCTTCACTGCCGAAGTTTCGGTGGAAGAGCTCGCCGAGCTGGGGCGTAACAGTGGTGTGACCAGCATGTTCGATCTCGGTTCGGGTTCGCTCTTGGAGGCGACCCACCTGGCCGGTCTTGGTCTGGCTCCAGAACCCAGCGTCAAAGCGGTGGTCGCATCGGGCATCGATCTGGTTTCATTTTCTGGCGACAAGTTGTTGGGCGGACCGCAAGCGGGAATCATCGCCGGTCGTGCGCAGGCTGTCGCCGCGGTGCGCAAGCATCCTATGATGCGCGCGCTTCGCCCGGACAAGATGTCCATTGCGGGACTCGAAGCGACACTGGCTCTATATCGCGACGGTCGCAGCGACGAAGTCCCAGGCGTGGCGATGTTGTCCGCGCCACTGAACGAGCTGCGCGCTCGCGCCGACGCAATGCTCGGTCAAATCGGCGACGCTCCTAACAGCGTGAGCGTCGAGTTGGTGGCGTGCGAGTCAACTGTGGGGGGAGGTGCCATGCCGATGACATCCCTTCCGTCGTGGGCGATCGCGTTGTCCCCAGCAGAAAAAAGTGCCACGTCCCTGGCCGCTATCGATGCGGCATTGCGGGCGAATGAGGTCCCGATCGTGGGCCGCATTACCGATGACCGAATGGTTCTCGACGTTCGGACGTTGCTAAATACAGATGAGATCAGCGTTGTTGTGGCGGCCGTTCGCGCCCTGTAGGCGGCGAGAACCCCAGCAAACGCTTGCGCGTGTTTCTCGCGGTCCTCGCGACGCCGCTATGGTGGGAAACACGGGCTAGTGCTACAACGCGCCGTCGCGTATGGACACGACCAGACCACGTATCATCGCCGTAGCAGGCGGCAAAGGCGGAGTAGGCAAGAGCCTGCTGGCGGCCAATGTCGGCATTTATCTGGCGACGATCGGCAAGCGTGTCGTGCTGGTGGACGCGGCCCTTGGTAGCGCCAACCTGCATACGTTCGTCGGTGAAGTTCGGCCGCAGCGCACCATCGCTGAGTTGCTAGGCAACGACGATGTCGACCTCGAAGCCATCGCTGAGCCCACACCGATTCCCGGCGTTCGGTTGATCGCGGGAGAGCGCGACCCATCATGGATCGCACATCCACGCGTGGGGCAGATCAAGCGGCTTGCCGAGTTGCTGCCCCAGCTCGAAGCCGACGTCGTTGTCATCGACCTGCCTTCCGGCACCAATGCGCTGTTGCTCGAGTTGTTCCTGATCGCCGACATCAAAGTTTCGGTGGTCGTCCCCGAGCCCACGTCAGTGGAGCTTTGCTATCGGCTGATCCGCGCCGCGTTCATTCGCGAGCTCAAGCGCTCTGGCTTGTCCGAGGCGGCAAAGATCTCCGCCGCCGAACAACAGGAGTTCGAAAGCGGCATCCCGTCGGCCCTCGATATCTACTTTCGCGCGATGGATCGCGACCCGGTGGTGGCTCAGTCCCTGCGGGAGACCATGCAGAGCTTCCGGCCGAATCTGATCGTGAACTGCGCCCGCTCCAAGAGCGATATGGAGCTGGGCAAGTCCATGGCGGGCGCTGCGAGACGCCGGATGGGCCTGCCGATCGGCTCTCTGGGCCACGTGGAGTACGATGAGGCCGTTTGGGTGGCTCTGCGGCGCAAGCGGCCGCTGATTGTCGAGCACCCTGAATCCCGGGTGGCCAAATGCATCGAGAAGCTGTCGCGCAAGATGATCGGCTACAACGAAACCCCGAGCCCGCTCGTGTTCGACGAGAGTCACTACGAACTGTTCGACGTGGCTCCGACCGCGAGCTTCGAGGATATCCGCCGGGCCAATCGACGTATCCGCGAGGTGTACAGCTCCCACTCAGTCGTGACCACCGGCCTGTATACCCAGCAGCGTCTCGAAGACCTGCACCGCCAGATCGAAGGCGCATATCGCACTTTGATGGATTCGACCCGGCGCAAAGAGTACGACCTGGAGTTGTTCCCCGATGGCTTGCCGTCGCGGATGATTCTGGGTGACCCGGCCGTGACGGCAGCCCTGGAAGCGCCGCCTCCCGAAGATCGCCCGGACATGCCGGTCATTACCCCGGACACAGATTTCACTGGCGCGTTGTTGCAGCGCATTCGCGAAGCCAAGGGCATCCAGCTTCGCGACATCGCCGAGCGATCGAAGATCGGCATGGCGTACCTGACCTCCATCGAGGAAGAGCGCTTCAACAAACTACCCGCCGTGGTCTACGTGCGTGGCTTCTTGGTCCAGTACGCCACCATCCTGGCGGTGGACCCGGATCGGGTCCTGGACACGTACCTGGAGCGCTACCGCAAAGCGCGCCGGGCTCTTGATGCCGAAGACCAATAGTCGTCGCTGAAGACCACTAGTTTCCGCCGGAGATCGTCGCAACTGACGACACCGGATGGCTGAGTCGCCGGGCTCGACGACAGTTTGCCAAAACTTTGGGCGACTGTTTCCAGTGGGTTAGGGCGGGCATGTCCCGTGCAAAGGCGGACGCTGGTTCTGCCATGGTCAACCTGCGCCTCATCCAGCTTCTCGTCCTCTACCTGCTGTTCTGCATCGGGGCCTCCGGCTGTGCGCCTCAGGGCTTCGAGGAAGTCGAAGAGGACTCCGCCGCCGTCGATGGTGGCAAGGCCGACTCCATGCGCGGTCCGCTCACGATCGTTGAGATCGCCGACGGTTTCGTCGAGATACGCAATGATGGTAGCGAGCCCGTGGACCTGGATGGTTGGTTCCTTTCGTTCAGCCGCCGTCGCGTCGAACTCGTACCGCGGGGAGCCAGTGACAGCATCGTCGATCCGGGCGGCCTGGTCGTCATCGCCGATATCAGCGAGTCGCTACCGACACCGGCACCAGCGTGGACACCATCGGTCGGCACCTCCAAGAATCTGCGGGAGCTACTCGCGCATTCCAAGAGCCTCATCCTGCGCACCCCCGACAAAGCGGTCTCCGATCGCATCGACGCTCGCGGCTTCGGCTCGAAGGTGTCGCTGGAGCGCCGGCTGAAGACTCGCGTGGCGGTGTCCCCCGTCGGGCCGACACCGGGCGAGCGCAATTTTATTCACGACGCTAGCGCCGTCCAGATGCACTTTTCCGATCCGCTCATACAGGACGAGAACCCGTTGCCGCACGAACTGGCCAGGTTCATCGCTTCGGCGAACGACACCGTGGACGCGGCTTTGTATCAAATCGATCACCCAGTGGTGATCGACGCGCTGGTCGCCGCGGCGGATCGCAAGGTCGTTGTGCGCCTGGCGACCGATACGACGTACTTGAACCATGAGGACTACGTCGCTGGATACACGGCGCTGATCGCGGCGGGCGTAGACGTGGTTGGAGACGAGCGTGGCGGTCGCCAGCACAACAAGTTCATCGTAGTCGACGGCCGTGCCCTATTGATGGGATCGTACAATCCACTGGATGAGGGCAGCCACTTCCTGGCGACGGACAACGTTGTTGAGATCGAGTCGCGCCGACTGGCCACCATCTTCACCGACGAACTCGACGAGATGTTCGCCGGTAAATTCGGTCCCAAGAAGACCGATAGCGGTGACCATGTGGCGTTCGTTGACGGCGCCCAGGTCGAAGCGTACTTTTCTCCCACCGACGGCATTCGCGACGTCGTGATCCAGCAGCTGGCCCGCGCCGAGACCAGCATCTACTTCTCGAGCTTCTCGTTCTTCATGAGCGAGATTGCGTCAGTGATGATCGGCCGGCACCAGGCTGGCGTCGATGTTCGTGGCGCGGTGGACCGGCGCAGCTCCGGAACGAACTCCCAGTTCGATGAGCTGGCAGCGGGGGGGATCGACGTGCGCCGGCCCTACGACAACCGGTTGCTCCACCATAAATTCGTGATCATCGACCATGGCGGGACAGATCCCGTGGTCATCACTGGCTCATACAACCTGTCGAGCAAGGCTGAGAGCCAAAACGACGAGAGCGTCGTGGTTATCCACGATCGCCGCCTGGTGAACGAGTATTTCGACCTTTGGCAGCGGATTCACACCAGCTGCTCAGGTCCTAACCAGTAGACGGCCTGGCTAACTTGACCCTTCGGCGCTCGGCGCCGTACGATTCTAGTTACATGGCCAGCACGATCGATAATCCTAAACGCGCCCGGCAGCTAGCGCGCGCCATCGCTTCGGACCTCACCCTCTATCACGAAGCGAAGATTCTCGAAGGCATTGCCAACGACACCTTGTTTCAAGTGATGAGCGACGAGATTCAAGAGGGCCGCGAGCTGTTCAAGAGCCGCGTGACCCCGGATATCTTCGAGCAGAACATTTACGATCGCGCGATCGTCGATGTGCTCGTGAAGTCCAAGGGTCACGTCAAGTCCAACATTTGGTAGTTCGCCATTTGGTAGTTCGCCATTTGGTAGTTCGCCATTTGGTAGCGCGCCATTTGGTAGCTCGCTCGGTGGTAGCTCGCCCGCTGCTCTTCGCGGTGCGCTTGTGACGGACGACGCGGCCGTAACCGTTCGCCAGTTTCGCTACGAAGGCGACAAACGCATTCGCGTGGACGCCTACCTGGCGGGCGTTGATCTGGAGCTGTCGCGCTCGCAGCTCAAACGACTTATCGATGAGGGCGACGTGCTGGTCAATGGCGACAAGGTCAAGGCCGGCTACAAGCTCCACGATCGTGACCAGGTCGAGGTCACCTTGCGTCCGGCCGCTCCGGCGACCGCGGTGCCCCAGGACATCCCGCTCACTGTGTTGTTCGAGGACCAACACCTGATCGTCGTGGACAAGCCGTCCGGACTGGTCGTGCACCCGGCGCCCGGCCACCCCGATGGAACTCTGGTCAATGCGCTGCTTCATCACTGCAAGGACCTGTCGGGTATCGGTGGCGAGTTGCGGCCCGGCATCGTGCACCGGTTGGACAAGGATACCAGCGGTGTGATGGTCGCGACCAAAGACGATCAAACCCATCAGGGCCTCGCCGAGTTGTTCGCCACCAAGGACCTGCTGCGCGAGTACACCGCCGTGGTCTCTCCACCTCCGCGCTTCGACGAGGGCAAGTTCGATACCTTGTACGGCCGACATCCGGTCAAGCGCATGAAGTTCTCGTCGAAAGTGGAAAAAGGAAAACGCGCGGTCACCCATTACAAGGTGGCCACGCGCTTTCGGAAAGTCGCCGCGGAGGTTCGGTGCAGGTTGGAGACCGGCCGCACTCACCAGATTCGTGTGCACTTCGCCGACGCGGGGTCACCAGTCGTCGGCGATCAAGTGTATGCGCGGAACAAAGGCGTGCTCGCGGAACAGGCAGCGGCGTTGGGTAGGCAGGCGCTACACGCGGCGAGGTTGGAGTTCGTGCATCCGGTGACCAGGGAAGAACTGGCGTTTTCGACCCCGCCACCGGAAGACATGCAGACGCTGCTGGCGTCGATTCGCGAGCTCGCTAGTTCTTGAGCATCCAGCCCGCCGTGGACAGGCTGCTGCACGTCTGCGGTGAAATGTAGCTGATCGTCGCCGTGCCACTGCAGCTGAAGTAGTAGAGCACCTGGCCCACCGGGGTTGGCGGCAGGATGCCGGCGACTATGGTCTTGCACGTTGACGAGGTGGTCATGCCACCGCCGCAGCCCGCCGCTTTGGTGTACAGGCGGATCTCGCCACTGATATCCGAACGAGTGATCGTGTTGCTGGCGATATCGGTGCCCGTGATGGTGCCGTCGGCGATGTCGCTGCTGGTCACCGCGCCTGTCGCGATCTTACTGCTCGTGACGGCGTTGCTTCCGATCTTGCTGCTGGTAACAGCGCTACTGGCAATCTTGCTGCTAGTGACTGCATTGCTCGCGAGCTTGAGGTTGGTCACGGCGCTGCTCGCGATCTCGCTGCTGTTAACAGCATTCGTCGCGATGTGGGATGCCGTCACGCCGCCACTGGCCAACGAAAACTGGTTCGAGCCGCTCAACGACAGGCCGCTTCCCGCGCTGTACGCCGTGGCAGAGTTCATGTCGTCGGCACAGACCACGTTGCCAGCGCTGGTCAGGCCGCGCATTTTCTGGGTGCCGCTGCACGACAGCAACGTACCTTTCGGTAGCAGGTCCGTGTGGCCGTGATCGACCGCCGCGTAATCGCCGTCGTGGTTGTGGCTCGTCCTGGAGAACTCGCTCGCTGATACCCCATCCAGGGCGCCGGCGTTCTCGGCGAACTCGGCGTCCTTGGCAAACGTAGCCTCGCCAGTCTTTTCCGAGTACTCGGCGTGAGTCGCGTAGGGTACGGACAACAGCGCCAGGCGAGGACTCAACACATCTCCATCGACTTCCAGTTCGAGGAACCGACCGCCACCATCGAACACCGTCGTATCCAGGGCGTTGTCGGTGCGGTCGACGCTGCCCAGCTCGAGGAACACCAGGCCATCGGTCGGCTGCACGCCGTTGTGGGTTTCTTGCCAGAGCAGTTCGTTGTTGTTGTTGAAGATCCGCGCCGTAATGTTCACGGCGGTCGCCACCGCGCCGCCGGACTCGTCGGTCAGGTTGCCAGTGAAGCTGATCGATTGGGGCGCCGCCTGGGCCGCGCTACCAACACATAGGGTGAGCGCGAGGGCCAAACCTGCGAACACGTGCTGTCGTCGTTTCATTATTTGCTTCCTTTGTTGATGGGGGTGGCGCTGCCGAGCTTTCGTGCGCCGGTCGTTGGTTTCTGGCTGTAGGCGTGCCCGACCTGGACCCGCATGGTGAAGCGAGCGCCTTTCGTGACACCGGCGGCGCTGGTGACCTGGTTCTGGCTCGGCTGGGTTTGAGCCGGTGGCTCCTGCTCCGGAGTTTCAACGTTCCCGCAGGCGCTCAGGGCCAGGGTGGCTGCGACCGCGATGCCCGCGGCCCTACTGCAAATACTTGAAATCATGTTTTTCATCTGCTACCTCCATGTTCATGTCTCGCGATGAAGGCGCTACGCGGGGCGTGGCAGTGCTACGCGTCTGGGGCCCGTGTGTTAAGCAGGCCCGCTCGTTTTCCGCGGGTTAGAATCGAGAACCTGATATGCCCCAAGACCAGACCGAAGCGCGCGGGTCCGTCGTCACCACCCTCGCGTGGGTAGCAGTGCTGGGCGTCGCCGTGCTCTGGGCATTTGACGGCAACTTCAATAGTCTGCGTGACCGGCTGCGCAAGACCGAGGGCGACAGCAAAGACAAGCCGCCCGGCCCGGGGTTCGTCACGGGGCCCCAGAACGGCGAGGCCATCGCGGCGCCACCGCTGCCGCCGCGTCGTTCCGCCGCCAAACGCAAGAAGTATCGGGGCCGCAAGATAGAAGACCCGTGCCTGCAACAGAAGGATGGCGCTTGTGCCAAGCGCTCCTTGGACCCGTTCTACGCGCAGCTACACAAGCTGGAGAACAAGCAGCCCGGCACTCTCGTTCGTATCGCTCACGTGGGTGACTCGGTCGTGGCGGCGGGGCAGGTGACCACTCGCGCGCGTCACCGATTCCAACAGAATTTTGGCGATGGCGGTCCGGGGTTCTTATTTATCCGCGAACCCAATCGCTACTATCACGCGCGCGCCGCCAATCATCGTTCGTCCGGCTGGCAGATTCGCTCGATCGGCGGAAAGTCGACACGTGACCGTTTGTTTGGTTACGGTGGAAGTAGCTTTGAAGGTTTCGGTAGAGGCCCCAAAGCGAAGTTCGGCACGATGCGCAAAGGCAAGTTCGGCAAGAAGGTCAGCCGCTACGAGCTGTACTACCTCAAGCAGCCCAAAGGTGGCACCGCCGAGCTGGAACTAGACGGCCAGGTAGTCGCGACCATCGATTCAGCCTCGGACAAGCGTCAAGCAGCGTTCCACAATCTCAAATGCGACGACGACAAACACGACCTGCAGCTCAAAGTGACCAAGGGGCGGTTCCGCGCCTTCGGCATGGTCATGGAGCGCGACAGTGGCGTGGTGTACGAGAACCTGGGAGTTGTGGGGGCGTGGGTGCACGCGTTCACCCGAATCAACAAACCGCATTGGACCGCCCAGTACGCCAAGCGCTCGCCAAACCTGGTCGTCTTCTTCATGGGCTCCAACGAGGCGGACTATCTGAGACGCGGTCGACGGTCCATGGCCGCTCACCAGAAGACCTACGAGGACGTCATCGCGCCGATTCGCGCGGGCAAGCCAGGCGCCGCATGCATCGTGATGGCTCCCATGGATAACGCGGTGATGAAGGACGGCAAACTCACGTCGCTGCGTGTCATTCCGCACATGGTCAAGGCGCAACGCAAAGCGGCGTTGGCTCAAGGCTGCGCTTTCTGGAACACCTTCGCGTGGATGGGCGGCTACGGCTCGGCTCGATCCTGGCGTCGGCGCGGGCTGTTCTGGGCCGACTACGAGCATCCAACCCCGCGCGGTGGGGCCAAAATCGCAGATGCCCTTTTCGAGGCCGTAATGGCCGGCTATGATGAGTATAAGGAACGAACGAACAAGTGAAGTTGTTGTGCAGTAACGCGAGGGTAGAGCCCTTTACAGCTCGGAAGCTGATCGTAGGCGGCATCGGCCTCGCCGTCTTGTTGTCGATGAGCTGCTTGCAGACGCCCAATGCGGCCGCTCGCGATACATTCGCAGCGTCTCCGGCGAGAGCCAACCGGACCAACAGCATCAACAAGCGCCGCACTCGCGTCGCCAACAAGTCGACCGCCAAGCGGCCTGCCGCCCACAAGAAGCCCGGCGTCAAGAGGACGAGCTTGCTGGCCAAGTCCACCGGCGTGGAGGTGTACTCGCCAGGTGCGTTGAACTCGTTCTTCCAGGCGCTCAGCAAGGCCGAGAAGAAACAGAAAGACGGACGCGTACTGATCACTCAGTTCGGCGACTCCCATACCGCTGGCGACAACGTCACAAACCGTATGCGCAAGACGTTGCAGGCGCGATTCGGCAACGCTGGACGCGGCTTCTTGCTGGCGGGCAAACCGATGCGCCACTACTACCAGCAAGGCGCGCGCTATGGCACTCGTGGTCGTTGGGTGTGCGAGCGTGGTGGCCGGCGCAAGGCAGCCGAGCCGTTTGGCTACGCCGGCGTTCGTGTGCGCAGCCATCGCAAGAACGCCCGAGTCTGGGTCGGCACGTGCAAGAACTGCCGCCAACACCGAAACGTTGGGCAATTCGAGGTCTTCTTTGGCCGCTCGTCCAACAACGGTCGCGTGGCCTACCGGGTGGACACCGGGCGCTGGCGTTACTTCGACACCCGCAAGCCGCGCAAGGACAAGACCGTGAGCGGCTACAAAGTCATCAAGGTGCCGGAGGGGTCGCACACGCTCACCCTGCGCGCTGCCGGCAATGGGCCCGTTGACCTGTTCGGCGTCGCCCTCGAGCGCAAGAAGCCCGGCGTCATCGTCGATGCACTGGGTCGGGTCGGCCTCATGGCTCAGCACCTGTTCAAAATGGATTGGCAGGTCATCGGTGAGCAGCTCGCGCGCCGGGATCCCCGCCTCGTCGTGCTGCAGTACGGCACCAACGAGACCTACGATGACGACCTCAAGATCGACAAGCTCGAGAAGATGTACGTCGAACTGATTCAGCGCATCAAAAAGGCCGTACCCAAGGCGTCCATCCTGATTCTCGGCCCACCGGACGTGGGCATGCGAGAGCTCGGCCGCAGCTGCGACCGGTCCCGTCGTCAGGCCAAACGCCGGGCCCGTCGCCTGCGTAGAAAAGGCCGCAAGGCAGTTCGCCTGGCCAAGACCCGGACGCTCCGTCCAGGCGCTCCAATCGTCGAGGGCTGCCAATATCGTACGCCCAAGGTATTACCCGAAATAATCGCAGCTCAGCGGCGTGCTGCGCGTACGACCAAAGTCGCGTTCTTCGACAGCTTCGCGGCCATGGGTGGCGCGGACATGATGGCGTTGTTTCACCAGCAGGAGCCAGCGCTGGCATATCGTGATCACGTGCATTTCACCCAGCGTGGCGCTCAGCTGTGGGCTGATGTGTTGCTGGTGCAGCTGATGTCTTCGTACGACAAATGGCGGCGTCGTCACAATAGACGCGCCCACAAGTAGCGCTCCCGCTAGCCCGCCTGTTACGTAGGCCTATCCGTGGTTTTCTCCAGCGCAGATTACCCGCTGTTTCTGCTCGCGGTGTTCACCCTGTACATGCTGCTTCGCGCAGGTGGACGGGTGGGCAATGTGGCGCGGCTGCTGCTGTTGTTGCTGCTGGGCGATCTGGTTTACCTGATCCTGGTCAAAGACGTGGGCCGGTTGTGGGATCCACTAGGTGGACTCGTTTACCGCGCCCTCGTTCAGGACGCGGCGCCCATGCGTCCGCTGACGGAGTACATCGCCGGCTCCGGTGTGTTCATAGCCGGTGTAGTTCTCGGGCTTACCCGGGCCGAGTGGATGCAGAGCGATCGCGGCCAGTCGGTGTTCGCGGTCTTCCTGTCGATCCTGCTCGCCATGCTCAGCGCGGTGATGCTGTTTTACTGGCAGGGCGACTACGGGTTGAGCGCGTTGACGGCGGAGCTTTCGCACCACGGCCACCTGTTCTTCCTCGGTGTGTTCGGCGTCGCTCTCGGGGCTGGCATGCAGGAACGAGGCAAGGCCTTCGGTCGGGTCGTCATCCTGTTCATTGCCAGTTTGATTTTCTATCACGCGTGGGCGGCCGGAATGCACGGCGGCTACATGTACCTGGCCGCGCTGATCATCTTCACGATCGTTCTCGACTACTACCTCGCTCTGGCGATTTCCAGGGCCGAGAGCAAAGGCACCCGGCGGCTGCTGCTCATCATCAGCCTGATCACCAATCTGGGTGTGCTGGCGTTCTTCAAGTACCTCTTCTTCTTCGCGACCAACATGAAGTCGTTGTTCGGCCTCGACACCGACATCACGGCGTTCAAGTTGATCCTGCCCGCGGGTATCTCTTTCCACACGTTCCAATCGCTGTCGTACACCATCGACGTGTACAAGAAGAAAGTGCCGGCGACGCGGTCGCTGCTGAACTTTGCTACCTACGTGTTGTTCTTCCCGCAGTTGGTCGCGGGACCGATTGTTCGCGCTCACGAGTTCCTACCGCAAATCTCCAACCTGCCGGCCCACCACGGCCAGCGCGCCGCCGACGGCCTGTATCGCATCATGGTCGGCCTGTTCAAGAAGCTGTGTATCGCCGACATCATCGCTGTCGGTTTGGTCGACCGCGTGTTTGCCGACCCGGGGAACTTCTCCAGCATCGAAGTCCTGTTCGCGGTCTACGGCTACGCATTCCAGATCTATCTGGATTTCTCCGCCTACAGCGACATCGCCATCGGTAGCGCCCAGCTCTTCGGCTTCAAGTTCCCCGAGAACTTCGAGACGCCGTACCGTTCGTCCAATCTCCAGGAGTTCTGGCGGCGTTGGCACATCACTCTATCGAGTTGGCTGCGAGACTACCTCTACATTCCCCTCGGTGGATCCCGCGGCAAGTCGTGGATGACCTACAAGAACCTGATGATCACCATGTTGTTGGGTGGTCTGTGGCATGGCGCGAGCTGGACCTTCATCGTTTGGGGGTTCCTCCACGGTGGCGGGCTGGCGGTGACGCGCGTCTACCAGCGTCGTGCGGGTTCGGAACCTGCTCTCGCTGCCCGGTACAGTATGTACGCGGTGGTGGTCGCCGCCGTGCTGCTGCCGTTGCACATCCTGATGGCAGGGTTGATTGGCGACATGGGCAGGGCCGCCCATATCGATCCGATGTGGTTTCACCTGATCTTCGCCTGGCTGTATGTGACTCCGGCCTGGGCTGCCACGGTCGCGTGGTTGTCCATGGAGTCGTCGGCGCCCGCGTCGGATGTTGCGAGCGAAGCCGATCCAGATCCCCAGGACCGACCGGAAACGCATCCCCTCCGAAAGACATCCGGCGAGCCACCCAAACCCGCGCGCCGCCTGCTCGCGCTTCCGGATCTGTCGTCTCCACCCGGCGCTCCGCGATGGCCGTTGATTGGGTTCGCCGCGCGCATCGCGTTCTTACTCACCACCGCAGGTATCGGCCTGATGATGTGGTACCGCAAACCGCTCGGCATGCTGGGCTGGGGCATTCTCGGCCTGTGGCTGCTGCTGGCCTGTGTCGGCACGGTCGCCGACGCCGAGCCGTCCCGTCGGTTCGCGCGGCGTTACAGCAAGTGGGCCATCCGCCGCGGCCTCGCCGTCATCCTCACATTCCACTACGTCTGTCTCGGCTGGGTCTTCTTCCGTGCGGTCACCTTCGGTAAAGCGCGCGACGTGCTCACCCAGATCTACGCCCTGTCCACCGACCACAAGAACCTGTCGGCCGCGTACCTGTTCTTTCTGGGCCTGGCGCTCGCGTCTCACTTGATCCCCACGGGTACGTTCCGCTGGGTGCGTGATCGGTTCGTCGAGCTGCCCCCATGGGCCCGGGCCGCCGTCATCGTGATAGCCGCGTTGCTGCTGCGTCGCATGGCCGCGCCAACCGTCGCGCCGTTCATCTACTTCCAGTTTTAAGCGGCGTTTAATCCCCGATTAACACGTGAAAATGGTCGGTTAGGCAGATGCAGGCGACCGAGAATTACCCCGACCTCCACGAATTCTTCAGCAAACAGGCCCGTCCGCCCGAACCGCCGGGTGAACTCGCTGGCGAATGGCTCGTGCAGGAGAAGCTGCTCACGCGTCACCAGCTGCTACGTGCCCTCCAGTTGCAGGACCAGATACCCGGGATTCGCCTGGGTGACTGCGTGGTCGCGCTGGGCTTTGCGACCCGTGACTCGGTGCAGGACATCGTAGCCGTGCATCGCGCTCTGGCGGAACTCGAAGACGAAGACTAGCTGCCGCTGATCCGGCGCAGGGTGTACGACGCTTGTTGGCGGATCTTCTTGGCCTTGTGCGTCGTCGCCGTTTTCTTCAGTTCGGGAATCGCCGCTACGCCCACGTGCTTGCGCAGAAAGTAACTCGCCTTGCTCGCGTACTTGGGGCTGCGAAACAGGTGGATCATCTGCTTGATGATCGTCTCGTCGGACTTGTAGCTGGCATCGAGACTGATCGCGGTTCGATAGTTCTTCAATGCTTCGGACCACCACGGCACGGCGAAGTGGAGCCGGCCGAGCAGGTAGTGAACTCGTGCATCGTTAGGCGTGAGCTTCTTGAGCTCGCGCAGCCTTTTGAGCGCACGTCCGCTTTGCTTGGACTTGATCAGCTCATCGATCTGGGCCATGCGATCTTTTGGCGTCGCTGGCGGTGTCGGATCGGCCTTGCGGTTGCTCGTCTCCGGCCCAGAGTCGGCCGCTGTTTGTGTCTGGGCAGTATTCGGTGTGCCATCGCCGTCACTGCTAATCGCCACCACCAGGCTGATGGTTCCCAACGCCACGACCGCCACGCCCGCCGCGACGATACCCAGCGTTCGCCGACTCACGCCGGTGCCGACGGGCTGGGCCACGATCGCAGGAGTGGCCGCGCGCACCAATCTCAGTTGCTGGTTCTCGCGAAGCGCCGAGGCGAGTTCCACCGCGCTTGCGAAGCGGTCGTCCGGGGATTTGGCCAGAGCGCGTGCCACGATCGCCCAGAGTTCGGGCGCGATGTTTTGCAACGGCGGCGGAGCGTCCTCCCGCTGCATGCGCATGAGTTCGTGAGCCTGATCGGACCAGAACGGCGGCTCCCCCGAGAGCATGGCGTACAGCACTAGACCGACCGAGTACACATCCGTGCGCGCATCGATGGGGTCGCCCATGGTCTGCTCAGGGGACATGTACGACGGCGTGCCGACGGCGATGCCTGCGGTGAGCCCGGCGGTCGTTTGCTGGAGCAATTTGGCCAGGCCGAAGTCCAGGATGCGCACATCGTCAGCAAACCCCGCGCGTTCGGTCACCATGATGTTCTTTGGTTTGATGTCGCGATGGACGATGCCCTTTTCGTGGGCATGGGCCAGACCTGCGAGGATCTTCTCGACGATTTCCACGGCACGCTCGACCGGCATCGGCTTCTCATCGATGACATCCGCCAGTGTCTCGCCTTCGACGAAGTCCATGACGACGTAAGGGGCGCCTTCGTGCACGCCGAAGTCGGTGATGGACACGCAGCATGGATGATGGATGCGCCCCATGGCGCGAACTTCGATCTCGAAGCGTTTGCGGATCGTGGGTTCGTTGGCGGCCCAAGCGTGGACGAACTTGATGGCGACCGGTCGCTCTAGCTCGATGCGTTCGCCTCGATAAATCACGCCCATGCCGCCGGCAGCGACCTTGGAGATCACTTTGTAGCGGTTTTGCAGGACTGCGCCGATCGGGTCTTCCACGACGCGCCCAGCCTACCAGGTATCGACCGTCGTGCGAGCCGAACGCCGCCTGTGCGCAGGCTACGGCGCTAGAGTGCCTGCGAGAAAATCGCCCATGTCTGCCTGTCCCGGGCCAAAGTTGGGGTCAAAGGGCAGTACCAGGAAAATGTGGTCCGAGTTGTAGTCCCGGCGACTCGCACCAGAGACGCGCTCCAGCGTGAGCGTAGCCTCGTTTGGGATGATCGTGTCCTGGGTGGCCATCTGAATCAGCACCGCCTGATCTGCCGCGAGGCCACCGCCGACACTCTGTGGGTCGACCGAATCGATGAGCCAGCGGGCGACGTTCATGAAGCGTTCGTGCTCGTAGGATCCCTTCTCGATTCCCTCCCGGATGAAGAAGCCGTCGACGTGACCGGAGAAGAACGGCGATGTGCTGAACAGGTCGACCGCGTCCGCGCCACCAACGTTCAACACCGCGCGCTTGATGTCGTGGTCGAACGTGAGATACGTGGCGCCGATGATGCTGCCCAGGGACATGCCCGCGAAGTACAGCTCGCCGGTTTCAATGGGGTGGCCAATCGCGCTGTTCCAGTCACCCTTGCGCAGGGAGCGGGCCAGGGCGCCCAGGTCGACGAGCGCCTGGCGGAAATGGTCCGATGTATTCGCGATGTGTTCAATCTCGATGAACGCGGCGCCGGAAGCGACCGGCATACCCACCACCGGCCACGTCGCCAGTGCGTTGCCGTTGCCGGATGCGTCTACACAACGCCCATCCTCGGAGCAGGTTGTGCCCGCCTGGCACGGGTCCATCTCACTGAGCTCGCCGGTGCTGGGATCCACCGTGCTCAGCGGGCTGGTGCTCAGGCAATGAGTGCGCGTACCGTGCATCGGCAGGTCGATGGCGATGGCCGCGAAGCCGCGCTGGGCCAGGGCGTCACCGAGGGCTAGCACGAAACGGCTGTCCGTGAGGATCGCGTGGGAGAAGATGATCGTCTTGAGCGGTTCGCCCGAGTCGACCGAGTTGGGCACGAACATCGTGAACGCGATGTCCTTCACCTCGTGGGTACCGTCGGACCGCCAGCTACGCGTGATTGGGTCGAGGAACACCGGCGATTCGATGGTGCCCGTGTACACGTCGCTCACCTGAGTCAACGCGGCGAAGCCGAGTAAGAAATCCGCCATGGCTTCGAACGGCGTCTTGCGTACGATGTTCTTCGGCGTGGGTGACACCGAGAGGGTTTCGGCCATCGCGACCGACTCCCTCAGGCGCGGTTTGATCGACATAGTGGTGAACGGCCACGCCGCGAGCACCTGCTCGCGACCATGTTGATCGAGCAGCGCCGTGATTTGCTGGCGAACTCCCTCCACCAATCGCGCATCCTCATCGGCGACGGCGCCGATCTGGCTTGCCCCGGCGGTGAAGACCTTCTCTCTCGCGGCGAGCAGATGGCCCACGGGCATTGCCATTGCCGGAGAGCCACGCTCGTCCAATACCGCTCTAGTCACGATGACCGCGTATGTAGCGTCTTCCGCCAAGGGCAGCGTCTTCGGCTCTATGACCACGTGCTGCTGGTCGCTCATCAAGGTGACATTGGCTTCCACTGGCGTCGGAATACCGTCGAGCTGGTAGAGCTTGACCGTCTGGTCGTTGATCGTTCCCGGGTCCATCTTTCCGGTGAAGCCGAACAGCAGGTTGGTGGACACGCCAAATCCGTTGAACTCGCTCAGCCGATGCTTGGCTTCGACCTCGACGTCGCTGTCCCACGCCGCGGCGGGGATGTCGATCATCTGGGTGTCGGGATTGATCAGCAGGTTGATCGGAAGCGGCATTCGCTGAGACAGCTTGTCCATGGCCAGCTCCGAGCGTTCGGTGATTGTAAAGCTCCACAGCGCGGCGACCTGCTTACGGTCGAGTCCGCGATCTTCGAAGAACTCGAAGTACGGCGCCAGCTCCAAGCGAATGAGCTCCGCCTCGCTGGCCTTGTCCCGGCGCTCCTGGCTGGTGTTGCCGGGGAACGCGCGCTCGTGGTCGGGCGTGTCGAGCCGAACGGTCTGGCGAAGGAAATAGAACGCGGCATCGCACACGACGCGCTCGCCGTTGAGTCCGGTGACACCTTCATCGCCGCCGCGCAGCATGACAACGTACGTTCCGCCGCGCTGCCAACCCGTCTTATCCGGGTCGATGGTGATCTTGGTTTGATTCGCGCTGACTTCGACGGTGACAGCGTCGACGCGCTCCGGGACGTTGCCCCAGCGCCAGACCTGAAGATTGTCGGCCGTGATCGACGACACCGCGATCGGTCCAGTAAGTTCGACGCTGGCCTGCATGGTCGATGGCCACCCGTCGAGGGTGTTGAGAAATGTGTAGAACTCGCGCTCCGCCGCGGTGATGTCGGCATCGTCGGCCGGCAGGTCCAGCACACGCAGCGTGTCATCGCGCAACACGTTACTTGGCATCGGAATCACCTTGGCGTCCGGATCGAAGCGCGCATGAATCACCCCCGGCGGTGCCTCGCCTTCTGGCCCTTGCGCTTGTGCGCACGCTCCCACCAAAGCGATTGCGACCACCGTCGCACCAACGAACAACAACGACACATCAAAGATCTCGCGTTTCACCACTGCCCTCCCGGCTGTGTGCTTCCCCTATTACTCACGCCGAAAGTGACTCATTTTCATGAGATTGGCTCAATAAAAACGGAATTATTTTCACTAGTTGAGAATTTTGTAAGCGACCCTCTATCCGTTTCGGACATATAATGCATCCATGAGTCCGGCTCGTTTCGAACAGGTATACTGACGCTGCCGGGTTGTACCTCGTGTATGTCGGGCCGCCGTCAGGGGCGCGCACGCACGGGAGCGGAATTGCGTCTGACTTTCGATGTCGGAAAACTCAACCCCTACAGAAGAAGAGCCACTCCACATCGGCGATGTGGTTCTGGAGCGCTATCGCGTGGTGGAGGGTGTTGCAGCTGGCGGGCACAGCCTGGTGTATCGCGGCGTCGACGAGCGACTGTCGCGCCCGGTTTGCATCAAGGTGTTTCATCAGCCCAAGCGCCGCGAGGGAGTTTACAAGACCAGCTATCAACACTTCGTTCAGGAAGCGTTTGCCCTGTCGAAGCTGACCCATCCAAACACCCTGCGCATCTACGACTTTGGCCATTTGCCCGGTGCCGGAGACGATGAGCAAGAGCAGGGGCCGCCGTTTCAAGTTTCGGAGTTCATGAACCACGGAACCCTATCGTCGAAAGTGCGTAGCGGCGGTACGTTCAGCGTGGACGAGGCGGCGCTCATGCTCGAAGGACTGTGTGGTGCCCTCGCTGAAGCGCACCACCACGGCATCATTCATCGAGATATCAAACCGCAGAACATCTTGTTCCTGCAGTCCGGGGATAGCACCACGATCAAGCTGGCGGATTTTGGTATCGCCAAGTTTTCCGGTGACGGCTCGGGACGCTATCAGGCCGATGATACGAAGTTGATTGCGGGGAAAACCCTGCGCATGTTCTCGCCCACGTGGGCCGCACCGGAACAGATATCTGGCGATTCGGTCGGGCCGCCCTGCGACATCTACTCAATGGCCCTTATCGCTGCGTACATTCTGACCGGGCGCCCGCTGTTTGCGTGCCGGGACGCTGAGGAGGCGTATCGAATCCGCATCGACAGCGACGCGCACATCGATCGCAGGCTGGCTGAATTCAACTTGCCTGGACCGTTGGTTACGCTGATCAAGCGCAGCTGCCAGCTAGAGCCCGCCGCGCGACCTGCATCCGTCGACGAGTTCGCGGCCGCCCTGGCCAGCGCGTTGAGGCAACAACCAGTGCCCGCGGACACGTACGTGCCAGCGGCGTCCTACACAGAACAGGCTCTGCCGTTAGCACCCCCGCCACCGGATCCCGCTCAGACTCCTGCGCCCATTCGACCACGCGCGGCGATGCTGGCGACGGTGAGCGGGGCGGATGTAGAGCGCAGGCCGTCGATCCGCGTGCGTCGCAACGACATCCCCGAATCTGTCGGCGACCGTCAGGTGCAATTCGTGGCGACGATCTCCGGTGCTGCGGCTCTGGATGCGGCCTTGCTGCGCGTCAAGTTCAGCTTGATGCCCGTCGGAGACCGCCTCGTCGCTGACATCAAACCGCTCACGTGCTTCGTCGCTGAGGCGGGCAAGCGTCCTTCCCCGGCGGTGCAGCTCGACCACAATGCATTCGTCGACTTTGTTCTGCCCAATCAGAAACCTATCGCTCGCGCGCGCGTGTCTTTCGGGCGTAGCGCGGCTGGACACACCGTGTTTGCACTCGATAACGTCGACATCGCTCTCGCCACCGAGGAGTATGGCTCTGTGGTCGCCCTGGACTTTGGGCCCGGCGCCCAGTGCTTCTTCGTCTTCACTAAATCTGGCGCTCAGGCGCAGACAAACCCAGAGAAGGCGCAGAAGCGCCGTGGATAGGCCGTGAGGCTATGAGCTCAAAACCCCCGCACCGTCGCGACAACACGCCCGACCCCGAGATCTACGGCTACCCGGGCGACGACAAGACGGTCCCAGCGATGGACCTGATGGAGTTCACTCCTCATGTCACTCGTTCTCGTACGTACGCGTTCGTCATGGACGAGAATGGTCAGCCCATCGAGTTGGGGTCGGGGCGATTTGCCAAGGCCTACCTGGGAGAGGAACGCTGGGTCCAGTCGAAGACGGCGTTCCGGCGCAACATCGCAATCAAGGTTCTGCAGTCAGGCGTCTCCCCCGAGGACGTGATGCGCTTCCAACTCGAGAAGGAAATCCTCGAGCGCGTTCAGGGACACGATCACATCGTAGAGATCCTAGCGTCGGGTGAGTCGGATAATCCCAATTTCATCCCGCCACAGATCCGCGGCCTGGTCGAGAACGACTTCATGGTCCTGGAGCTGTTCGACCTGTCTCTAGAAGAGTGGCTCAAAGGGTCGCGCATGAAGCGCCGGCGCGACGACCTGTTGTCGGTGAACTCACGCGAGCGGCTGTTCCGCGTGCTCGAGTACATGCTGCCCATCGCCAGCGCCGTCGAGTACGCCCACATCGTCCGGGACACGTCCCACCGGGACATTAAACCGGCCAACGTGCTGCTGCGTCTGCCCACGCCGATGCTGCGCGGTTCGCGCATGGTGGTGAAGCTCGCTGACTTCAACGTGGGCAAGGTGCTCGACCCCGAGATGAACGTGTCGATGACTCAGTATCAAAGCGTTCCCGGCACGTTGTATTTTCAGAGTCCGGAACAGGAGACCAACCATCTGGAGCTGTTGGTCAACGTCGAGCAGGGCTCACCGGAGGTCGAGTACTTCGAGGACTTCTACATCGACCTGTTCGAGAACGATGGCTTCTCCCTGTTTAATCGTCCCCAGTCCTACACGATCGCTGGTGCGGACCGGTCGCGGAAACGCATCATCCTGGCGCAACCGTACGGTGAACGTTCCGAGTCCAGCGTACGCGCCAAGGTGACCAAGAGCGTTGGCCGCCCGGCGGATATCTACTCCCTGGGCGCGTTGTTCTACTACTTGATCACCGGCGCCTACGGAAATCCCAAGACTCTGTACGACGCGTTCCGTAAGTTCATCGAGTACGAGCGGAAAGACGAGTCGAACACGGTCACCGCGTACCTGGAACACGAGTACAGCATCATCCAGAGTCTGCGTGCTCCGCGGACTGACGAATCAGCGAACGAGCTGGCGCCCGAGGATCGCTTCTTCTCGTACAAGCACTTCCTCGACGGCAATGGCGAGCTCATCGACCTGAAGGTGATGATCACGATCGCCAAGGCGATGATCCGCAACAAGCCGGACAGCTACTGTTTGTCGTGGGACTTGCGCAGCGAGGGAATCACCCAGCTGGTGCACGAGCTGAACATGCTCTACGTCGACTTCGGCATGGATCCGGCGGCGCGCTTCGCATATATGCGCGATCGTCCGTCCGAGTCGAAGCCACCCGGGCGGATGCGCCGCGCGTGGGATCGACTGCTGCGCAGGCGCTAGAGCGAGGGTTTGCCCAGGGTCATGATGACCTTCTTGTAGTACTGGGACGGTCGGATGCGAGAGCGTTTCGCTTTCGCCAGCACTTCGTCCACGAGGACCTTGAAGTGGGAGAACGGTCGGTTTCCGCTCAGGTAGCGGCCGTTGATGAAGAACGACGGTGCGCCCCGGGTACCAAACTTGGCCATCTCGACTCGCTCTGCTTGCACGCGGGTCTTGCAGTGAGTGGTCATGTCTTTGTGGAACTTCTTCATGTTTAGCCGGATTTTGCGAGCGTGCTTGTCCAGCTGGGCCTGGCTGTACTGACCATACATGCTGAAGATCGCGTCGTACATCTTCATGAACTTCCGCTGGCGCTGCGCAGCGCACGCGGCTTGAGCTGGAAGTGTTGCCCGTGTCGGATGAACGACAAAGTGCTTGTACACGAAGCGAATGTTCTTACCGTACGTCTTCTGCAACTTCTTGAGAGTCGGACCGACCCTCATGCAGTGAGGTCAAGCAAACTCGAAGGCCATCACCACGGTGACGAGTGCATGGCGTGGGCCCGACCTTGCGGACCCCTTGATCGGCACCGCATAGACAGTGGTCTTGTTTACGCGGGGCCGAGTCGGTCGGCGCGGCCTTATCGACGCGGTGGCCCGGTTGCGCTCCAGGCGCCTGAGACGCGTCTCGATGCGCGCCAGCACAGCGGCGTACTTATCTGGCTTCGTCGCCAGCGCCTTGAGCTCGGCCAGCTCTTTCTTGAGCGCCTCGACCTTCTTGTCCAGGGCAGCGAACTCCGCGTCCGTATCCGGATCTGATGTTGGCGGCGGAGTGGTGTTCGTGGCCGGCGTCGTCGCCGGACAGCCAAACAGCGCCAGCGCCAGAACGCCCGTAGTGAGGGTTAAGCCAAGTCGTTTCATCGCAGATAGCCTGCCGAAATGCGTGGCGCATAGCAAGCGCCACAGTAACTACGAGCTGTTGGCTCTGAGCTGGCTGGTGGTATGCTGGGGATTGGGGTGATGGGGTGACGAGGATCTGCATGACGCTTGTCAGCGCGATGGTTTTCGCGAGCGCGTGTTCCACACCTGAGCAGGCAGAAGAGCCGGACGCGAGCCCGCCGACGGAGCTGCCGCGCAGCGAACAGGAACTCCCAGTTGCACCAGTACCCGTGCCCGGGATGCGGGCCAGGCTGATTGAGCACGTGTGGGGAGAGGGCGGGTTCCCAGCCAGTACAACGCCTGACGTAGAGGCCGACACGGACGACCCGTGGATCCCGAACATCGCCGGCGCCGCTTCGGTCGATCGCCTCACGATTTCGGCGGGGTTTCAAGATCCCCTTGTCGATCGGTTTATCGCCAACCACTATCATCCGGCGACCGGCGGTAACAACCGCCTGATTGTTTACCACGGCGGTCACTGCACGCCGCATTGCTCGACCGGGCCGCGGGCGATCGAGTACTTTCTCGAGCGAGGGTTCTCGGTGTTGGCGTACTGGATGCCGTTGTACGGACCGAATCTGGACCCTGATTGGGACTGGCCTCCGGGCAGGCACGATTATTTCATCGGCTTCGAAGATGAAGGTGGCGGGGCGATGAAGGCGTTCTTTCATCAGCTCGCCATTGGTATCAATTACGTCAAGGCGCAGTTCGACTACGACGACATCAGCATGACCGGATATTCCGGGGGCGGCTGGACGTCCACCTTGTATCCGGCACTCGATCCGCGGATCGATAACAGTTTCCCCATCGCCGGGACCATGCCGCGAAGCTTCCTCGATCCTGCGACCGGGGACTTCGAGCAGAAGATCGTCAACCGGATGTACAACATCGCCACGTACTTGGACTTCTACTATCTGGCGGCGACTGGCGCTGGGCGCCGGCACATTCAGATGCTCAATCTCAACGACCCGTGCTGTTTCGCCGCCGCCGGGCTCGAAGACGAGATCGCCGAATACGAAACCGGGGTGCAGCAAAGGCTGGGGACTCGTGGCGGCTCGTTCTCTGTCTACGTGGTTCAGGACCACAACGGGCACGAAATCGCGTTCGAGGCCCTGGCGTTCATCCACTCGGTGCTCACCGGCAACGTATCCATTACTCCCTGATACGAGTCTTGTTGTAGGGTGCACCATATGAGCCGTGCTGCACTACTGCTCGCCGCCTTCGTAGCGATCAGTTGCTCCAAAGACGACAGCATCGATGAAGCCAAGGGACCGCCGCCAGTCGACGCGGCGAGACGGTCCACGACAGGTACGATGCCCAACGCGAAGCCGCGTACACCAGGCGATCCTCGGCTCGAGAAGCTGTTCGCTCGCGGCGAGGTATGCACGTGGAACAAGTGGGGCATGTCCAAGTGTCCCGTCGCTGATGAGATCAGGAAGCTCGCGTTCAACCATCAGGGGGACAAGAAGTTGGCCGCGGGTTGTGCTTCCGCCCTCGCGGACGGGAAGCTGTTCGTGCGCGGGCTGGCCGCCGCGTGCATGCGCGGCTTCAACGACTCGGCTCGTATCCCCCAGCTGTCGGCTGGGCTCGACGCGTTCGAAGCTGAACCGAACCCCGGCGTACGAGTCGCGATTGCGTGGGCATTCAGTAATGGCAACGCAGCTGAGTCGGGGCTCGAGGGGCGCGTTGTTGCGCTCGTTGGCAAGCTCGGCAGTAATCCGACTCAACTCGAGGTCGCGTCCCACTGGTTTCGTTCGTTGTTTCCACGGTACGTGCTTGGTAAGGGCAAACCGACCCGGGTCGCCAGCGACTTTGCTCTTGCCACCGCAAAGAACGGGCAAGGCCAGCTTCAGATCACCGCGATCGGTGTGCTCGGGCGGTTACGGCACCGCGCCGACGAGGCCTGCAGCTTGTTGGTAGGGCTGACGACCCCTGAGTTGGCGCGCGTGACCGTGCCCCAGCTGGCCAGGCTCGGTCCCGCGTGCGTGAGCAAGCTCGATCCGGTGATCGCGTTGATTGCAAAGCAGCTGAGCACGGGCAAGATGTACGCGTCGGAGACCGGCGGCATACACGCGCTACTGCGCAGCGTGCCGCTGACCGGCAAGCAACTGGCGACGCTCAAGCGCGCTAGCAAAAAGAACGTGGCGAACGCAACTGGCTACCGGGCCAAGACTGCCCGGGAACTCGATGACCGGCTCGTGGGTTACACGCCGCCGAACGGCACCAAGAAACAGCTCAACTAAGTCGCCGCTTCCTGAATCGCCGCTTTTTCGTCGTCGTCATCGTCATCGTCACCGTCGTCGGTGCCTTCGCGTTCGCGTTCGTCGATCTCTTTCTTCATGAACACGAGCAGCACCAACGCGGGCACACTGACGACGATGCTGATGATGAAGAAACCGGACCAGTTGGCGCTCTTGGCCACATAGCCGGCGCTGGAGCCGAGGGTTCTTCCCATGAGCACGGTCGCGCTGGTGAACAGGGCGTACTGGGTCGCGCTGTAGCTGCGGTGGCACAAAGACATGATGTAGACGACCAGCCCGGCGACGCCCAGACCGTTGCAGAAGTTGTCGATGCCGATGGCTGCGATCAGGACCGGGTAGTTGTGTCCCGTAAGCGTCAGCAGTAGGTAGCCCACGTTGGCCAGCGCCTGGGCGACGCCGAAGATCATCAGCGCTTTCCACAGTCCAATTCGATCAGCCCATAGTCCGCCGACACTGCAGCCGACGATTGTGGCTGCGAGACCCAGCAGTTTTTGAATCAGTCCCAGGTCGGTCTTAGAAAAACCCATGTCCCGGAGGAGAAACGTCGGGAGCACGTTGCTGACCAGGGCGTCACCGAACTTGTACAGAAGCAGGAAGGCCAGGGCGTAGAGGGCGCCGCGCCGCTTGAAGAACTCCTTCAGTGGCCACAGGATCGCCCGGGCTAGATCGGGTGGTCGCGGCATCTCTTTGGCGCGGGGGGCGAACCAGGTGGCAACCATGCCCAACAGCATGAGCGCAGCCATCACCCAGTAGACATTGCGCCACGACGTCTGGTCCGATAGCACGAGGGCGCCAGCGCCGGCGACGATCATCGCGATGCGGTAGCCAAGGATATAGCTGGCGACGCCAGCACCACGTTCTTCTTTGCTCAGTGCGTCCGTACGATAGGCGTCGACCACGATGTCCTGGGTGGCGGACAACACCGCGACCACCAGCGCGATCATCGCGATACGTTCCAAACTGCCGCTTGGGTCCATGGTGCCCATCACGGCGATGCCGCAGAGAAGCAGGAACTGGGTCAGCAAGATCCAACCGCGTCGACGGTCCAGGAGAGGCACCGCGTACCGGTCTAACAAAGGCGCCCACAAGAACTTCAGTGTGTAGGGCATGCCGACCCAGGCAAACAAGCCGATGCTCTCGACGGATACACCCGCGTCGGTGAGCCACGCGATGAGCGTGCTTTGAGTGAGCAGCAGCGGCACCCCGGCAGCAAAGCCGAGGGGCAGGTGGATGCCGACGCGCAGGTTTCTGCTGGGGCTAGTCTGAGCCACCGGCTTGTTCATGGAGATTCGCCAGGGTGTGGCGAATGCTCTGGTAGCGATCGATTTGCGGCGCTACCGACAAGTCGTTTTCGAATTGAGGAATGAGCTGGTCGATCAGCTGAGCGAGCTCGCTGTGCGTTTCGGCCGCGCCGTCCTGCAGCTTGGCCGCGGTTGCGACGACGCCGACGTTCTCTTCGGTGATTGCTTCCAGCTGGGCCTGGGTCTCGCGTACGAGGCTGGTTAGCCGGGTCTCCAGGGCGTTGAGCTGTAGGTCCAGTTCCTGCTTCATGTTCTCAGGAGCCTGCACGCGATCGAACTTGAGCTCGCTGATTGCGAAACGCAGCATGCCCTCGCGCTGCCGTGAGGACTGCTCCAAACTGTTGCGACGAGCCTCCAACTCACTCAGCTGATGCAAGTTGCTCGACGCGTCGTCGACCATGGCGTGCACTGCCGCGACGCATAGGGTGAGCGACGGTAGTGCAGCCCCGCTATCGACCAGAGCTTCGGCTAGCTCCAGGGCAGCCTCTTGCATGGATGCCTGCAGGTCAGCGTAGGAAAGTAACTGGGTGTCAGCGGTCTCGATCCAGTGGGAGAAGCCGCGCTCGGCGGACTTGGATTCTGAGACGTCCGTGTCTTCCTCGAACTCGACCGGCGTCGTGCTTACGTAGCCCCGGCGACGGCGTACCGCGTCGCTGCGATATCCGGGGCAACGAACGAGATCGTCGTGCAGCTGCTCGCCGGTCTGATACCGGTCGTCGGGGTCTTTCTCGAGGCACTTCATGATGGCGGCGTCCACCTGCTCGGGGATGCGCTGGCCCCTCGCTCCTTCGCTTGGCAGCTTGGGCGTACGAGTCTTGTGGGCCATCAACAGCTGGACGTTCTTCCCTTGAAACGGTGGACGACCCACGAGCATTTCGTACAAAACGCAACCCATCGAATAGATGTCGCTTCGAGGGTCCGAGCCCGGCGCCTCGATCTGCTCCGGCGCCATGTAGGCGGGCGTGCCGAATGTCTGGTTGGGCAGGGTCAGCACCATATTGTCAGCGGACTCGGGCGCGATGATCTTCGCCATGCCAAAATCGAGCACCTTGACTACGTCGCGCTTGCGCTTGGTCTGGACCAGGATGAGGTTGGATGGCTTGAGGTCCCGGTGCACCACTCCGTGTTTGTGGGCGTGGGCGATGGCCGAGGCGAACTGCACGCCGATGTGAAGCGTGCGCCGCACCGATAGGGCGCCGCTGGCTTTGATTACTTGCTCGAGGCGGTGGCCCTCTGCGTACTCCATGGCCAGGAACAGGCGACCATCAGGCAACCGACCGAAGTCGTAGACGCCGATGATGTTCTCGTGCTGCAAGCGGTTGATCGCCCGGGCTTCGCGGCGGAAGCGGCTGACGAAGTGCGGGTCGACGGCGACGATCGGCTTGAGGACCTTGATCGCCTCCTGGCGCTGCTGGTCCAAGCGCTCGGCAAGGTAGACCTGGCCCACAGAACCCTGGCCCAGTCGGCCGATCAGGTTGTAGCGCGCGCCGAGGACTTCACCTATCATGTCCTCTTCGTTGAAGTCGTCGACCATGTCCCCTCAGCCCTCGATGCACTCAGTGTATCACTGCCCCGCGCCGAACAAGCGTCTGTCTCCGCGTTTTGCCCTTGTTGCGGGGCTTCTGGCCGTGTGCGTTGTGGGCTGCGGCAGCAAGAAAAGCGCTGGCGGTGACCGTAATCATGGGGTGTCTCCGTTGTTTGCACGCAGCTTTGGCGATGCGGAGGTAGATCTCGCCCATGGCGTTGCCGCCGACGCAAAGGGCAACGTCTTCGTTTGTGGCGACACCCGACCCAAGAAGCGCGCACTCGTCGATCCGCCGGGCCAGGCGTTTGTGCTCAAGTACTCGGCCCGCGGAGACCAGTTGTGGTCGAAGTACAAGAAGGGCTGGAGCAGCGCAGTCGCCGTGGCAGCAGACCCCGCCGGTAACGCGTTCGTGACGGGGCGGACGAATCCCACCGGTGGTGCCATGTCCAGCCAGAAGTACCTGACCAAGTACGACGGCGACGGCGGCACGTTGTGGTCCCTGCGTAGTGGCGGCGAAGCCATGGCTGTGGACAAGGCGGGTAACGCTGTGGTCGTTGGCATTGCGGACGCGGCTCACGGCGGCGTTGATCTGGTGCTCAATCGCAAGCTCTACGTGGCCAAGGTCACCGGGGCTGGCGAACATGCGTGGGTCAAGACCATGTTGGGCGAGAGTCACGCGCAACGCATCGCCGTGGATGGCGCGGGCGATGTGTTCGTCGCCGGTACGTTCGAAGGCACGGCCGACCTTGGCGGCGGTATCGTGAGTGCCGCTGGCAACCGCGATGTGTTCATCGTCAAGCGTTCCGGCGAGGACGGTCGCCACCTGTGGTCTCATACGTATCGAGGCGACAAGGACGTGCAGATTGCCGGGCTGGTCGCGACCACGGGCGGCTCGGTGGTGGTGGTGCTCGAGTTTCACAATCGACTAACCCTCGGCGGCAAGGAGCTGGTCGGCTCCGGCGATTCAGATGTTGCCATGGCCGCGTTTACCGGCTCCGGCGGGATCCATTTGTGGTCGTCGCGCGTCGGTGGCTCCGCCGCAGACAAGGTCAACAGCGCGACCGCTGGGCGCTACGGTAGTTTCATCATTGCCGGCTCCTGTTCGGGCACATGCAACTTCGGGGATAAGAGCATCGCCGCGCGAGATCGCGGAGACGCGTTCATCGCCAGCTTTTCGGGCAAGGGCAAGCTGCTTTCCGCCGAAGTGTTCGGCGCGGTCAACTCCCTGGAGGAGGTCACCGGCGTAGCTTCCCTTGCAGACGGCGATTTCGTCGCCACTGGGACGTTCAATGGCGATCAGACCAAGATCGGCTCGCGGGCCCTGACGAGCAAGGGTGGCGTCGACGTGTTCGTGACAAAGCTCGACGAGTGACCGACGTTCCGGTACAACCCCTGTCATGAGTGCGCCCGACCAGATCGACGTATTGCGTTCGCCGGTGATTCCCAGCGACGGCTTCGTGCACGGGTTCCCCGCGCGCACCGGAGGCGTGTCCGAGGGAACTCGCGGCTCGCTCAACCTGGGTTATCGCTGGGGCGACGATACGACGAAGGTGACCGAGAACCGACGGCTGCTGGCGGTGCACGAAGGTTACGAACCAGATGCGCTGGTGGTGACCAAACATGTGCACGGCATCAAGGTGTTTCGTGTCGGCGACGAGATGCCTGACCCGCCCGAATTCGACGGTTTGGTCAGCGATAAGACCGGCACGGTGCTGGGCGCGTTCGCCGCTGATTGTGTGCCGATGGTATTCGCCGATCCGGTCGCCCGGGTGTGCGGTGCCTGTCACGCGGGCTGGCGCGGTACGGTCAACGGGGTTGGCAGCGAGGTCGTCAACTCGATGGTGGCCATGGGCTCAAAGCCCGAGAACATTCGCGTCGCGTTGGGCCCATCCATCGCCGCGTGTTGTTTCGAGGTGGGCCCCGAAGTAGTCGAGCAGTTCGTCGAAGCCCTCGGCCGCGTTCCCGGTCTGGTGGTCGACGGGCCGAAGAAAGAGCACATCGACTTGCGCGTAGCGCACAGACATATCCTGGAGAAGATCGGTGTCCTCGCTGAGCACATCGACACGAGCCCGCCGTGCACCAAGTGCAATCCCGACGAGTGGTTTTCTTATCGCCGCGACGGCAAGGGTGGCGGCGTGCACATGGGTTTCATCGGATTGCGTTAGATGGGCGTCTTTCCGAGCTTCTTCGTTCTGCTCCTGGGCACCGGAGTCGTGTACTACGTTGCTGAAAAGCGTGGTCACAACGCGTCACTGTGGGCGTTCTTTTCGACGCTCGTGGCTATCGTCGCCAGCTCGGTCATCAGCGTGATGTTGCTCGGCGCCCTGGAAGAAGGCAGGAGCCTACTCGTCGTGGTTGTATCCATCGTGGTCATACCGCTGGCGATCCCGGCATGCTTCGTCGTGTTGGCAATGCGCATTCCGGCGGGGCGGGGGACAACACGGGCTTCGTCCTGGCCGCTCACCCTGCTCGGTGATAGCAGCCACGCCGGCGAATGCGTCTTGAGTCTGGGGACCGACGGGTTGTCCATAGAGACCGCGGGTCAAACCGCGCGAGACCTGGTGTCGGACCGGGTACAAGATGTCCACGCTGACGGTGAGTGTCTGGTGGTGGTCTGGGCAGAAGACGTAGATGTGCAACGCCTGTTGTTCATGCCGCCCACCGCCAAGCATCGCACCCGCGAACAGCGCATGCGATTTGCGTCGGCGATCGCCAATCGAATCAACGAGCGCTTGTAGCCCCGCGGCTAGTCAAGAGCCACGCGCTGGCTGCTCGCGGCGCCTACTTGTAGCTGAGCTTGATACCGTAACGGGGCAGCAAGTCGCCGGTGGTGGCGTCGATGAGGGTCGTCGCGTTGATATAGTCGATGGTCGCCCGGGCGAAGCGCAGTTGGGCGAGCTTCAACTCTTCCTGGCGCTGGGTGATATCGAAGTTGGTGGACCGGCCGAGGTCGAAGCGCGACTTCTCGGCTTTGATGTTTTGTTTGGCGAGTTTGATCGCTCGAGCGCTGATCTTGATCCGACCGGCGGCGACCTGGGCGGTCTTGACGGTGAGTGCCAAAGAGCTGGCGATTTGTTGCCGTGCGTCGATGAGACCGAGCTTGGCGCTGAGTAAAGTGGTGCGTGATAAGCGCATGGCGCCGCGAGCCGCGGTGCGACCTAGAGCTTGCTGGTAGCTCAGAGTGACGCCAAACGTATAGCCATCGAGCCGGGCCGCCTGGTTGAAGGCTGAGCGCGGCAGTCCGGCTGCGCCGGCGGGGCCGAACGACATGGACAGATCGAGTCGGGGCAGCAGTCCGTTTCTTGTGACCTCGACTTCGAGCTTGGCGCCTTTCTTCTGCGCTTTGAGCACGGCGATCTCGGGGCTGCGTTCGTAAGCGTGAGCAAGCAGACCTTTGAAGTCGAAGCTCTCGGCCTTGACTGCGACGGGGGCTGACGTCGCCAGGTCGATGTGTCCCGGCGCGATCTTGAGTCCCGAGAGTCGGCGCAGGGTCAGGGAGCGTCGCGTGACATCGAGTTCGGAGGCCAGAATCTCCTCCTCGCGTGTTGCTATGACCTGCTCCACGGCCAACGCTTCGATCGGCGCGATGGCTCCCGCCTTGATTCCTGCCCGGGTGATTCGCAGGCGTTCTTTGGCCAGAGCGAGACTTCCTCTGCGGATTTCCAAAGAGCGCTGGGCATAGGTGAGTTCCCAGTAGGCGACGATGACATCGCGAACCACGGTAATTGCCAGGGCATGGCGTTTGCGTTGCGCGGCGTTACTCGCAATGCGTGTGCGCGTGATGTTGGCCCGAGCGAATTTCTCGCCGTGACCGCGCAGTAGTGGTTGGGTATAGGTAACGTCGAGGGAACCGGAGTAGCCGACGCTGGCCTGGCCGGCGAGGTTGAACACGCTCTTGTTGTAGCGAGTGCTCGCGCCGAGCTTGAGGGTGCCGCCGCTGCGCAACGCTTTGGTCAGGCTTACCGAGAGGTCGACCACGTCTCGCGCGCTTGCCGACACGAGATCGATCGCGCCGCCGAAGCGAGCAACGAACATGGTGCCGGACGCGTCGAACAACCAATCATCGATGCCCGATGCCTGCAGGACCCGAGCGTCCGCGGTGTTGACGTCGATGGACGCACTCTTGAGTCCGATGTTTTGCTGGACTGCGATGTCGAGTACGTAGCTGAGCTTTACGTCCTTGGGCTCATCGGCGCGTGCGCTACCACTCACAGTGAGCACGGTCAGCAGGGCCGCGCACGCGAACACGCGGGGGCGGAGGACGGAACGTTTGAAACGGTTGGTCATGGCTTCGTTGGAGCGGGCGCTTTTGGTTCCGGCGCTTTTCGTGTTGAGGGTGCTGGTGGTCTTGGTTCCGGAAGCTTGAAGAACGACGGAGTTTTCTTGAGTGTCGGTGGCGTTTTGAGTGTTGCGGGCGCTGGCGGCCGGAGCCTCGGGGGCACCGTGCGCTTGTGGTCACGCGTCCGCACGCGGCCGACGATACCAGCCTGAATGCGTCCGCGCAGGGCGCTCGGGATGGTTAGCTTTGCTTCGGCGATGATCATCTGGGACGTCGGGTCGAGCTCGGGTGCCACCTGGAGAATCGTAGCCGGAACTGTAGCGCCAAGCACCGGGATGTAAACCTCAACCTGCACATGTTTGCGGAGCCTTGACGCATCGGAGGCGGGCACCGCGAAACGCATCCATAGATCGCCTGAGGTGATTAGACGAACGATCGGGGTGCCCCTGCGTACGACGGCACCCGGGTTTAGGTGTCGAAGCGAAATTGTTCCCGCAAACGGCGCCTTTACTTTGACATCTTCTAACCGGCGATTGAGCTGGTTCACCCGGGCGTTGTGACGCCCCTGATCGGCGAACGCCTTCTGCAGGCCGGCTCGAGCTCGGCGATGGCGGAACTTTGCGTCCACCACGCCCTTCTTGGAGGTCGTACCCTCGCTAAACGCCTTCTGCTCGATGGCCAGCTTCTCTTTGGCCTCTGCAACATTCACCCGTGCCTGAGCTATGACCGCTCGTGCTGAACGTAGGTCCGCTTCGGCGAGGGTGAGCTCTTCTTGAATCGGCCGATCGTCGATCAGCGCAACGGTTGCGTTCTTTGCCACCGAGTCACCGAGCCGCACGTTGACGGCCGACACTTCGCCATCGATCTTTGCCGAAATGTCCAGGGACTCGCGGGCGGTGATGACCCCCACATACCCGTACTTTGCTGAACGAGGCGTGGTGATGGGCTCGATCGGTTTGGGCGACACCGCCGCATCGGCGGCGATTGCGACCACGCCAGCGTCGCCGGACTCATCCTGCGTGACCAGGTTGTACGGTTGGTCCGCGCTTCCGCCGCATGCCGCCGCAGCCAGCACTATCGCCAGGGCGCATCTCACTGGTGCGGCTCCCGCGGCTGGGTCGCCTGCGCTGCGACCAGGACACTGTATGCGCCTCCGCGGTCGAGTAGTTCGGCGTGGCTGCCTTGCTCCACGATGCGGCCATCTTGCATGACGATGATGCGGTCCGAATTGACGATGGTGCTGAGCCGATGGGCGATCACGATGCGCGTGCACTGGAGCGCTTCGAGGTTGCGCTGGACCACCTGCTCGGTCGTGGTGTCCAAAGAGCTTGTCGCTTCATCGAGCAGGACGATGGCCGGTTCGTGCACGAGGGCACGGGCCACGGCGAGACGCTGGCGTTGCCCGCCGGACAGTGACGCGCCTCCGTCGGCGACGATGGTCTCGTAGCCCATGGGCATGGCGATAATGTCGTCGTGAATGTGAGCGTTCTTGGCCGCGTCGACCACCTTGTCCATGGGCAAGGTCGGATCGGTCAGCGCGATGTTCTCGCGAACACTGCTGCCGAAGATGTACGGGTGCTGGGGCACGATGCCGAGTTGGCGGCGAACCGAACGCGCGCTCAACTCCGCCAGGTCGTGGCTATCGTAGGTAATGCGGCCTTCGCTCGGCGGATACAGGCCAAGCAGCAACTTGGCCAGGGTGGACTTGCCCGAGCCCGACTTGCCGACAATGGCGATAGCTTCACCAGGCACGATGTCGAGTTGGATATCCTTGACCGCCCAGGCCGCGTGCGGTCCGTAACGGAACGAAACGTTCTCGACGCTGATCTGCCCGGTCATTTTGGGCGCGTGTGCGACTCGCGAGCGGTCCTGTTCGGGCTCGGCTGAAAGGACGTCGTCGATGCGTTCGATGTACCCGCCGAGTAGCTGCAGCTGGAGACCGCTGGAAACCAACGTGCTCAGTGGCGTCAAGAAGCCGACGGCCAGGGCGTTCAATGCCAGCATCATGCCCAGAGAGAGCTCGCCGTTCATTACCATGAGCGTTCCGTAACTCATGATCAGCAGCGGAGATGCGGTGCGCAGTGATGACATGAGCGATTCGACCACCGCCGACAACCGTCCACGCTGCAGGCTGATGTTGAGCTCGTCGACGAACAAGTTGGACCAGTGTTCGACCGCGCGGTTCTCTGCACCGGAAGATTTCAGTGTCTCGATCCCGGCCATGACTTGCACCAGGTAGCCTTGAGATTTGGCCTGGGCCTCGAGATTCTGTGCCATCAAGTCGCGATAGCGGCGCGCCGACGCCAGGTAAACGATGATCTGAGCGGCTCCGAGAAGCATCACGATCAAACCGATCTCCGGGCTCACCAGAAAGATCAGCAGCAAGTAGATCATCACCATCATGCCGTCGAGCACCGCCGACAGAGTGTTCGCAGTGAGCAGCTCGCGGATCGTCGCGTTGCTATTGACCCGCATCATCAAGTCACCGGCGGAGCGCCGCTGAAAGAACGCGTAGGGTAAATCGACCAGGTAGTCGATGAAGCCCAGGGTCATCTTCGTGTCCAGGTTCGTTCGTAGCTGCAGCAACAGGTGCGCTCGGATCAACGCCGACAGGAACTGGAACATGACCACGCCGCCGAGGCCGATGCCGACCACGATGAGCAGGCTGCGGTCGCCTCGGGGCACTACTCGGTCCACGATCAAACCGGTGAGGATGGGCAGTGACAGGGCGAACAAGCGGAGCAACAGGGAGGTGACCAGCACCCGCGAAATCAGATGTTTCTGGCCCAGTAGCTGACGCAGATAACTCCACAGGCGGCCTCGGTCCGGGTCGCCGGGTTCGAAGACTTCCGTGGGCTCGAGGATCAGCGCGACGCCGGTGAACAGCTTGCGAAACTGATCTATCGGAATGAAGCGCCGGCCGTGGGCTGGATCGACGATGTTGACGCCGCGTTTGGAGAACCGCTCGAGTACGACGAAGTGGTTGAAGTCCCAGTGAAGGATCGTCCCCGTCGGTAGGTACTGGACCGAGTCAATGTCGAGCTTGAGTCCGCGGCCGCGCAGACCGAACCACTCACCAGCTCGCAGGATCGACAACATGCTGACGCCATCGCGATCCACGCCGGCGACCTCGCGCACTTCGTCGAGCTTGACCGGCTTACCCAGGTAGCCGAGCACCATGGCCACGCACGCCGCGCCGCAATCGGTCCACTGCATCTGCTGCACGTACGGCACCCGCCGCCGCCGACCGCGTGCCAGCTTCTTCAGGGCCGGGAACTTGTCCGCGTCCGGCGTGTTCACGGGTTGTGTGGGTTCAGTCTCCGCCACGTCACAGCTTCTTGAGTCCGGGGATCAACGTTGTGATGATGCGCTCGGAACGCACCCGTACTTCGCCGATGGCCTGCATACCATCGTGATAGAAGTACGTTTCGCCGTCTGCCTTGAACGTGCGCTTGGGAAGTTTGGCGACCACCATGACCACCGGGCCGGCGATGGCCAGAGTATCGGAGATGTGCCTGCCCAGGTAGCGTCTGGCGGCGCCGGGGCCGACGACTTCATCGCTCACCGATTCGATCGTCAGGGTTTGGTACGCGTAGCGATACCCGCGCAGCTCCAGTCTCAGTTCCATGCCGGGGCGTAGCTGTGGGCGGTCAGAGCCGGGAAGCAACACGACCACACTCATGTGGCTGCTGTCTTTGGTGAGCGACATGATCACATCACCGGGCTGCAGGTGTTGCCCGGCTCGGATGCGGATGTCACTTACGACGCCATCTACAGGGGCCCGGGCTACGCGCTGTTCCAGACGTGCCTTTGCCCGGTCACGCTCAACGCGCAGGGAAGCCAGGGTACGTCCGGCCTCGCTCGATGCTGGGTCACGCAGGAACTTGACCAGGCCGAGCTCGAACTCCTTTTCCAAACGCTGTACTTCGGCGATCTCATCGGCGTTGTAAAAGCGCGCGAGGATTTGGCCCTGGGCGATTCGCTGGCCGGCCACGACTTCGGTTTTCATGATCGTGCCGGCGCGTTTTGCCGTGACGTCCGTGCGCCCGGTCGTGCGGATGATCGCCGGGCCGGAACTGTAGTCGTCGACTTTGCCGAAGTACATGTAGCTGCCGCCGACGAGCAGCAACGCTAGCAGTAACCAATACGACCACTGCACCCAGGCTGGCGAGATTCGAACGACGTCGCCGTGCTTGCGGTGGGACTGGTGCGCTTCCATCGCCTCGCGCCGGAACAAATCCTGCCCGCGCGCTTTGGCGTCCTCTTCGAGTACGCCGTCGGCTTCTACATGAAGCGCGAGTTGGTGCAGGACCGGACCGATCTGCTCGGCCAGAGACGCGATCATGCCGCGTACGTTGTCGTCGAAGCGCGCCCGGTTGCCGTGGCGCACAGCGATGAGTACCGCGTGGACCTGCCCGTCTGGGCCGAGGACGGGCTGCGCCAACAGACGCTCGTCGCCTTTGCCTTTTGGGTCGTCCACGGCACGGTTGCAGCGTGGGTCCTCATTGACTCGGTTCACGCAAACCGCGCTGCCCGTGCGCGCGACGAAGCCCGCGATACCCAGAGACGCCACTGCCTCGTCGGAGTCGGTGCCGCGTGGAACTTCGGACCACAGGGAGCCGCTGGCAGCATCGTGAAACAAACAGTGAGCGCGCTCGGCTTCGGCGAATTCCAGCACCGCGGTCATCGCGACCCGCGCGGCGCCTTCAAGGTCGCGCTGCATGGCCAGTCGGCGTGACACTTCGAGGATGCGCTGGAGCTGGGTAGCTTGCTGGGCGCCGCTAATACCGGCGTTTACCTGGGCGTCGTCGGCCTGTTGGGCTGCCGAGGTTACGAGGGCGTTGATGTCTTCGGGGGCGACCGCCCGATTGAGCACATAGAAGACGGCGCCATCGTTGTCGGTGGTGTCGCGGCTGTCCGGCTCGGACTCGGCCAGGAACATGGAAATCTGTCCCTGCTGATCGTGTTCGCGCACTTCGGCCAGCAGCCTGGAGCCGCTCATGTCGGTCAGACGCACGCCGACAATGAGGACGTGAGTGGGGGCTGCCTGGAGTTCTCGCGCGGCTTCTGCGCCCGAGTCCACGCAGATGATCTCGTAGCGCTCGCCGAGCGAGCCCCGGAGCCAATCCCTGTTACTCGCGTCCGCGTCGGCGATAACCACACGCGGCCGATTGCCAATCATTTCAACCATTATAGGTGGTGCGCTGCCTTTACCCCAGTTAATCCAGCGTGATACGGTCCGCGCTGTCCATGTCGATCACGCTGCGTACATATACATTTCTGGATGCATTGCAGCCCCAGTTGGCCAGCTTTATCGGTAAGACAGCTCGCGGGTTTCTGCCTGTTCCCGGCCAAGCTTCTTTGTGGGTAGAAATTGCTCCGGGCATCGCGATCAACCGGGTCACCGACGCAGCGCTCAAGGCGACAAAGGTACAACCCGCGGTGCAGGTCGTCGAGCGTGCATTCGGTTTGCTCGAGGTTCATCACTTCGACCAGGGTGAAGTCCTTTCGGCCGGCGACGAGATCCTCCGCCAGCTCGAGTTGAAAAAAGAAGAGCGGCTCAAACCGCACGTCGCTACCAACCAGATCATCCGTTCGGTAGAGGCGTACCAAACTCAGATCATCAACCGCAACTCCGCAGGAAACATGGTGTTGCCGGGCGACTCGCTATTCATCCTCGAAACTCAGCCGGCTGGTTATGTAACTCTGGCGGCGAACGAGGCAGAGAAGGCAGCGCGAGTGTCCCTAAACAATATTCGACCGTACGGTGCGTTCGGCCGCTTGTATATGTCCGGACCTGAAGCCGAGATCGACGCGGCGGCCGAAGCCGCCACTGCTGCTATCACCAGTGTTACGGGCATCGACGCGAAGAAGTAGCCCGCATCTATCTAAGAGATTTGGAAACGGAGAGAGCGAAAAATGGCTGACGCCCTGGGAATGATCGAAGTCAGAGGTTTCGTAGGCATGGTTGAAGCCGCTGACGCGATGGTCAAGGCCGCCAAGGTCGACCTGGTCGGTTACGAGAAAACCGGTGGTGGTTATGTAACTGCGGTTGTTCGTGGCGACGTCGCTGCGGTCAAGGCAGCTACAGAAGCGGGCCAGCGCGCCGCTGAGCGTGTTGGCGAAGTCATCTCCGTCCACGTTATTCCGCGTCCGCACGCCAACGTCGACACGGCGCTTCCACTCGGACGCCAAAGCGGCGAGTAACCAACCCGATGCTCCTGGGCAAGGTCATCGGCACCCTCGTTGCGTCGCGCAAAGAGCCGACGCTCGAGGGACTCAAGCTGCTCGTCGTACGCGCGTGCGACGTGGACGGTACCCCTTCGGGCGCGACCGTCGTGGCAGCGGATGCCGTAGGCGCCGGCGTCGGCGAAGTGGTGCTGTACGCAGCGGGCAGCTCGGCGCGGCAAACCGAGATGACCAATAACCGGCCAATCGACGCGACCATCATGGCGATCGTCGATGAGGTCACCGTTGGCAACGAACGGCGCTTCGTCAAGGATTAGAAGGACTAGCTAGATGGCCTTGGACGAAGCACGAATTGCCGAGATCGTCGAGCGAGTGGTCGACCGTCTCGCCGGTGGAGTCTCGCCGGCGCGGGCGCAGAGTACGACCCTGGCAAGCGCGCCGACCAAGAACTGGCCGCGCGGTACGTCCGGGATCTACCCCGACGCGGAGTCCGCGGTGCAAGCGGCACGGCGTGGCTTCGAGGCGAATCAGCGCGTTGGACTTTCCCTACGCGCAAAGATGATCGAAGCGATGCGTGCGGTGACGTTCAAACACCTGCGCGACCTCGCACAGTACGCGGTGGACGAGACCGGCCTCGGTCGGTTCGACGACAAGCTAAAGAAGAACACCCTGGTCGCGACCAAGACTCCAGGGACCGAGATTCTGCGGCCCGTCGCCGTGACCGGTGACGATGGCTTGATGCTGACCGAGCGCGCCGCATATGGCGTGATCCTCTCGGTAACGCCATGCACCAACCCAACCGAGACGGTGTTGTGCAACTCCATCGGCATGCTCGCCGGTGGTAACTCAGTCGTATTCAACGTGCATCCGGCCGCCAAGGGCGTGTGCAACTGGTACGTGCACCTGCTCAACGAAGCGATCGTTTCGGTGGGTGGCCCGCGCGATATCCTGACGTCGGTCGAGACGCCCACCATCGAGAGCGCGCAAGCGTTGATGAGTCATCCAAATGTTCGCCTGGTCGTCGTGACCGGTGGACCTGGCGTGGTCAAAGCGGCCATGAACTCGGGCAAGAAGACTATCGGTGCAGGCCCCGGTAACCCGCCGGCCGTGGTCGACGAGACTGCCAACCTCGACTCGGCCGCCGATGCGATCATTCGCGGCCATTCCATCGACAACAACATCATTTGCACGGCTGAGAAAGAGGTCGTTGCGGTGGATTCCATCGCCGACGAGCTGATCAGGCTCCTGCAAACCAAAGGTGCGCTGCTGATGAGCAGCAGCCAGGTTCGCGCTCTGGAGAACACCGTCCTCGAGGGTGATCACGTCAATCGCAAGTTCATCGGCAAGGACGCGTCGGTTATCGCCGAGGCGATCGGAATCCGCGGTCACGGCTCGGAGCTGCGCACGTTGGTGTGCGACGTGGACGAAAACCATCCGTTCGTGCAACACGAGCTGCTCATGCCGGTACTCGGTCTGTTTCGCGTTCGCGATACCACCGAGGCTATCGCCGCGGCCGTTCGTGTTGAGCACGGTTTTCACCATACGGCCGTCATGCACTCGACCAACATCAACAGCATGGCCGCCATGGCCCGTGTGTGTAACGCGTCCATCTTCGTCAAGAACGATTGCAACCTGGCCGGCCTCGGCTACGGCGGCGAAGGCTACACTTCGTTCACCATCGCCAGCCCGACTGGCGAAGGTTTGACCAACGCCATCCACTTCACCCGCGAACGCCGCTGCACTCTCAAGGAAGCGTTCCGCTTCGTTTAGGAATAGACGGTGGCACGCTCCATCGACTTTCTAGCTAATTTTGGCGACAAGCCAGCGCTTGGGATCCTCGAGCTGGACTCTACCGCCCGCGGCATCGTCGTCGCCGACGCGGTGGTCAAGCGCGCACCGTCGACTCTGCTCATGTCGCGTCCGGTGTCGGGCGGCAAACATCTCATCATGTTTCGCGGAGACGTCGCCAGCGTCGACGAGTCGATGCAGATCGGCATCGAGATCGCCGATCGCCAGCTCATCGACAAGCTCGAGTTACCGTTTGCTCATGAACAACTCTGGGCGTTGCTCAAAGAGCCCGTGGTGGCATCCGGTTGGGAAAACGAAGCCGGCGCCGACTCGGTTGCAATCGTCGAGACGAAAACCGTGTGCGCGACCGTGCAGGGAGCGGACGTTGCGGCCAAGATGGCTGCGGTCATCCTGCGCGACATTCGCCTGGCCATCGGCATCGCGGGCAAAGCGTTCTTCACGATGACCGGGGAGCTGCCCGATATTCAGGCTGCCGCCGACGCAGCCCGGGACGTTGCAGGCGACCGGCTACTCCACGTCGAAGTCATCGCCGCACCCGCCAAAGACATCCGCGGCCGCCTCCTCTTCTAGTTAGTGCCTGTCTAGGCGCGCAGCCCGCTACTTCATCGTGAACGAAACGCTGACGATGGAGACCGTGTCTCTTGGCTTGCTGCCGGCTTTGGGCACCGAGGTGATGCGCTTGACCAGGTCGACCTCAGCGCATTGACCGAACACAGTGTGCTTGTTGTTGAGGTGCACGGTCGCTTTCTCGGTGATGAAGAACTGGCTGCCGTTGGTGCCGGGACCAGCATTGGCCATGGACAGGATGCCGCCCTGGTTGTGGGTGAGGCTCTGATCGAACTCACTCTTGAACTGATAGCCGGGGCCGCCCATACCGGTGCCGGTCGGGTCGCCAGTCTGAACCATGAAGCCCGCCATCACCCGGTGGAAGATGATGCCCTCGAAGTATTTGCCCTTCTTGACCTGCTTGGTACGCGGATCTTTGTACGGCTTGAGTCCACGCGCCAGACCGACGAAGTTCGCGACCGTCATCGGCGTGCGCTTGTAGTACAGCTCGCAGTTGAACTCGCCCAGCGACGTGTTGATGGTGGTGAACAGCTTCGTGCCTTTCCCCGGGATGCCTTTCATATAGTGCTTGAGGTCCTGAGCAAGCGGGGGACGCAGGGCTTCCAGGTCTGTGTTGACCGGGGCGTTCTTGGCTTTCTCCTTCGCTTTACGCTCCTTGGTCGCGGCGGTTTCGCACGCGCCGGTGGCAATGAGGGCAAGGCTGGAGAGTACGAGGATCAGATTGCGCATAGTGCGCGGATGTTAGTGCGGGGGAGTGGCAGGAAACAAGCCCGGCGGTCAGGGACGGGACGCTTGGCAACGAAGTACCCCAACCGCCGGGGATAGTAGAGGTGTTACAGCTCGCAGGCTCCGCTCGGCTCGCCGCTGAGGGGATCGAGGCAAGGTGCGCATTTGTAGCCGTCGTTGCAGCCATCCTGGCCGAGTAGGAAGTTATCCACGGCTGGCAGGCAATCGGGTAGGCACACGCCGGGTTTGTACTCGGCGCCGAACAGCAGGGATACGGCACCAGTCTCGCACGCAGTCGGGGTGAACGACGGCTCGAGGAACACGTTGGGCGCGCACAGCAGGCCATCGGTGCAGGTGTCTTCGCCCAGGTCGTCGGCGTTGTCACCGGCGGCGCTGGGTGGAACACACGTACCCGCGTTGCCACAACAAGTCGGCAGGACCGTCGGCGGTGCGGTTGGGCCCGGGTCACAGCTCAGGCTGCAAGCGCCGGTGGATGCTCCAGTGAGCGGGTCGTAGCAGGGGACGCAGGCCTGGTCCGGGGTACACGTGCTTTGGGGCAACAAGTCCACCTGGGCGATGACCTCGGGTAGGCATTTGGACAGGCAGCGTCCTTCAACACCGGCGACCGAGTCACATGTGGTTGGGATCGTGTTGCCCAGGGTGGTGATGAACTCATCGGGAACGCACTTGCTGGCGGCGTCGCATGTGGCGAGCCGGTCGGTGAAGTCAGCCGGGACGAGATCGTTGGGCACGCAGTGAGCACCGCCGCAGGTGTTGCACGCTGGGAACGTGGCTGGATCGAGCAGGGGCGGCCCCTCGTGTGGGCACGCGGCCTCACCACCGCCACCACCGCCGCCGCCTTCGCCGCCGAACGGGTCATCGTCGCCGCACTCGTAGTGGATGGCGCAAGCGCCGCTATCCAACCCATCCAGAGGATTGGTGCACGGAGCGCAGCGTTCGTCGTCGTCGCAGTCGCCCTGGGGCAGCACGGCCCAGTATTGGTCGACCAGCGGGATGCAGCCCGAGAGGCAAACGCCGGGCTCGTTATTAAGGGAGGTACAGGTCTTGGGGGAGAACACGCCGCCGGTCTCGATGAATTTGTCGGGGACGCACGAACCGCCACCGGCGCAGTCGGCCAGGAAGTCGCCGAGCTCAGCCGGTACGTTCTCGCTAGGTAAACAGTGGGCGCCGCCGACGAACTCTTCGCAGCAAGCGGTGAGGGTGCTCGGGTCACGTGGCGGACCGAGCGGTCCTTCGCATTGGATGTCACCGCCGCCACCACCGCCGCCGCCGCTTTCGTTTTCGTTGAAGTTCACGCCTCCGATCTGGCAGCCACTAAAGGCAACGAACTGGATGCCGACGAAAACCAGGAGAGCGGCGTGTCTGATCGAGCGTTTCATGCCCACCCTCTACTTCACGTTTGGTTCCAACCTTGGTGCGCCTAACTTCGCGCACACTTGACTACGATGTAGGGCGATCGCTTTCGGACGATCGACCGGATTTCGAACACATGGGGCTTAACACACCGGGATCGGGAAGTTTTTCCCCGGGGGTGATCGGTTATTTCGGCAAGCAAGCATGCAGTTTCGGCCCAACTGATCGGGAAGGGAAACGTCGTCAGATGTCCTCCCATGTAGGAGAGATGTCGCCGTAATGACTACATAAGTTCACTTCTCCAGATGGGCTGGATTTACGAACTCTAGTTCGTCCTAAAGCGCACGCTGGCGCGGGTCGGCAGGCTTCTTGCTCTTGTACCAGTCACTTACCGCCGACTAACCAGGGCCAACGAGGAACACAAGACAAACTGCATGCTTGAGCGAGCCACAACAGTTGATGATCTGGGGGACTGGTCCCCGGCGAGCAATGACGAGGCAACGCCTCAGGAGACGGCGCCCGAGACAACCGGTGCGAGCCGCAAATGGATGTGGTGGAGCGCCGGTGCGGTGCTTTGCTACGCGTTCGGCCTGCTGATCGCCGCCGCCACGTCGCCCGCTCTTGGTTTCTTTACCTATCAGGGAAGTCCGGTTCTCGCCGTTCAGTCCGGTAGCGCCGCCGCAGCCGCGGGCCTCAAGAACGGCGATGTAATCCTGGCGATCAACGGTGAGCCGACCCTGAACGCCTACGCCCAGGGCCTCGTCATCAACTCGATTTCGCCAGGCGACAATGTGGCTTTGAAGGTCGCCCGGGACGGCAAGGAGATTGCGATCGCATTCAAGGCCGGTCGCACGGTCCCCCTGGGGTCGGCGGCGGGAATCTTACTGGCGATGATGCTGTTGATGATCGCGGTGTTCGCGGATCGGGGGACGGCAGGTAGCCTGCCGCGTATCTTCTTCCGCAACACGTTGGTCTACGTGGTCTTCCTGGCTGGCGCGTTCTCGCTAGGGAGCGCCATGAACACCAGCTTTTTTGCGATACCGTGGTTGTTCTCGATGGTTCTCGCAGCGCCGGTTACCTGCCAGCACATGCTGATGTTCCCCAACGGCGCCGCCAAGTTCAGCGGGCGGGAGTACGCATGGCTGTACGGTCCACCGCTGCTTCTCGGCGCTGCGCTCAGCATCAAGCACTTGTCCTTCACCATGGGCCACGCCAGCGGCATCCACAACACCGTTACGCTCTGGGGTGGCCTGGCGTCAGGCGCCATGGCAGCTGTCTACCTCACTGTCGGCGCCGTCGTACGCGGGCGTCGCCTGCGCCGATTGCGTGATGAGATCGATCCAATCGCCGCGCGCTGGTTGCACATCGGTGGGCTGGTCATGGCAGTCCCGCTGGTGCTCGCGGTTCTCTACGCCATGAGCAACGGTCCCGACTTCGTGTCCGGTGGCTTCAGACCGTTCGTCGCGGTAGCGATGATCGGTGGCGCCGCGTGTGTGACCCTCGCGATGACCCGTACTCCGTTCGGCGAACTCGACCGCATGTGGCGGCGCTCGAGTGGCTACCTGCTGGCGACCGCGTTCGCCGCTGGTTTGTACCTCGGACTCATCGGGCTTCTCGGCGGAGCAGCGAGCGTCGTCAGTGGCGGCAACTTTCACGCGGCCCTCGCTGCGACCATCGCCGCGGCGATCATGTTTGGCCCACTGCGCGTGAGACTGCAGAAGATGGTCGATCGGCGCTTTGCGCGCGACCGTTGCCGCGCGCGCAGCTTGTTGCGCAAGACGGCCGAAGCCGCCGCGGCCACTCTGGATATCCAGGCGCTGCAGGCGGGTGTGACCCATCGCATCCTCACTGCGCTGAACGCCGAGGGCGTGGCGATCTACGTCGGCGACGCTCAGGCAAAGGGCGGTTGGCGTCGTGTTGCCCTCGCGGGAACCCTCGCGTACGACTCTGAAGTCCTCCCCGAGAGCAGCCTCAGTCGGCGACTGGATCAGGCACTCACCGCGCGCGCACCACGCGACCTCGATGGCTCGATTCTCGCCGTGCCGTTGCCCGTGGATACGAATACCCCCGCGGCGTTGGTTGTAGCGCCGTCGACGGACCGCCGCTTTGACGAGGAAGAGCGTGAGCTACTGTCCACCGTCGCGGCCGGCCTGGTTGTCGCTCTCGCCAATGCTCGCGCACATAACGAACTAAAGGAACTCGCCGAGCGCTTGCGCTGCGAAGTCGATGTAGCCGAGCGTCGGCGCCAGGAAATCGGCCGTCTGAAAGAGCGCGTTGAGCAAGAAAACCGCGAGCTCATCGGCACTCTCGCTGCGCGAACCGGTCGCGCTCCGGTGGTGGGCAAAGGTCTGAAGAATACGTTCGAGCTGGCCCAGCGAGTGGCGCGATCAAACGCGAGCGTGCTGGTGCACGGAGAGACCGGCGTTGGCAAGGAGCTGATCGCCCGGGCGATTCACGCAGGCAGCCCCCGGCGAGACGCACCATTCGTCGTCGTGGACTGCGGCGCAATCGCGGCCGGCGTGTTCGAGTCGGCGCTGTTCGGCCATGAGCGTGGTGCCTTCACCGGCGCTGTGCGCGCTGCTCAAGGTGCGTTCCGCTCGGCCAACGGTGGCACCATCTTCCTCGATGAAATTGGCGAGCTTCCCCTGGAACTGCAGCCCAAGTTGTTGCGCGTCCTGCAGGAGCGCGAAGTGCGCCCGGTTGGCGGCGACACGTTCCTGCCCGTAGACGTCCGCGTCGTTGCCGGCACTAACCGCGACCTGGGCCACGAGGTAGGCGAGGGCCGCTTCCGTCAGGACTTGCTGTATCGGCTGCATGTCGTCGAGATCGAAATCCCACCATTGCGTCAGCGCCGCGCCGACATCCCCGCGCTCGCTGAGCACTTCCTGGCGCTCAACGCTCAGCGTTCGGGGCGACCGACCAAGTGTCTGGCAAACGACGCGGTTACCGCATTGCTCGAACACGATTGGCCCGGCAACGTTCGAGAACTGGAGAACGCCCTGGAAGCAGCCGCCGTGTACGCCGACGGCCCCGAGATTCGGGCCGCCGATCTGCCCATCTTCGAGCAGGTGTTTCGCAAGAAGGGTAAGCGCGCCATCTCCGAGAACGGAACTCGCGTGACTACCGACGGCGCCCCCAAGAACGGACTGCGCGAGACCCTGGGCGAACTCGAGAAAGAGCGTTTGGTAGACGCCCTGGCTGAGCATTCCGGTAACCGGACCCGCACGGCAAAAGCACTCGGCATGTCCCGAGGCGCATTGCTCCGGCGCATGAAGCGCTACGAGCTGATGGCGCACTAGCGGTGCACGGCGCGCATCCGCTCTGACCTGACGGCCTACTACTTCGGTTTGGTCGTTGTGATGTTGACCGTGTCGCCGCGGGCCAGACCCAACTTCAGGGTTGTCCCTTCCGGCACTCGGCTCAGCGCGTAGTAGTTGTAGTACTTCGCGCCGCTTACGTCGTGGCCGTCAATGGACGTGATCTGATCGCCGACCTTGAGGCCGCTGTCCACAGCAGGGCCGTCCGGCTTGATCAACGCCACGATCAACTTCGTTTGTTCGGGCTCGATCCCGGGCTCGTTGCTCTTCAACGTGAAGCCGAGCTCGCCGGCGCGGGCCCGGCGCGGCAGTTTGCGTTTGGCGACGGGGATGTCACCTACGTCGATGACCCCGGAGCCGGGTTTGATCGTGCGCAGCACCCGCGCGAATGAGTGCGTGCCGTTCTCCCAGTCCATGGGGTATACGCCCACGTAGATTCGTCCGGCCGGTACCTTGTTTAGCTCGAATCTGCCGTCGGCTCCGCTGATGTTCTTCTTCTTGTCGCTTGGCACATTGTTGCCGCCGTCGCCCTTTACCAGGGATACCCACAAGTACATGCCGCCGACCGGCGTCTTGTCCTCGAGGTCTATGACGCGGCCCCGGATGCTTACCCGGGATTCAAGCTTGAAGCTGACCCCTTCGCGATTCTGGCCGGTGCCCAGCTTGATCGTCTGTTTCGCCGTGCCCTCGGCGGCGCTTACACTGACGATGAACGTTCCTGCCGGTAGGTCAGTCATCGACCACGAGCCATTGGTTCTGAAGAACGACTCGCTGCGATCGAAGCCGGCCTTTTCGTCACTCACTGAAATGCTGAAGTTCTGCGGCTTGCTGCCGTCGGCGAGCAGGACCGTTCCAGATACAGAGCCAACTGACTTGATGGTGATGGTCACCGAGCTGCCGACGTTCACCGACTCGGCGAGGCCGTCGCCGCCACCTTTGCGGTACGCACGTACGGTATAGCTGCCTGGCGACAGGTCCTTGACCGTGAACTTGCCCTCAGTGTTGGTCATGATCGGCGAGCCGCTTCCCCACCAACCCCAGCGCACGGAGCGCCGAGCGCTGGACTTTGATGCGCCTGCTCGCTCGGATTGGCGTTGCGCTTTGATGAACGCGTCGGTGACGGGCTTGCCGTTCTCATCCACGACCTCGCCACTGATGACACCGTCCTCTGACTCGACGACGATGCGCACGCTGCTGGTCTCGCCTGCGGCCACTGTTGTGCGCACGCCGTGGTCATCGTCGTCGGACTTGCCGGGGGCACGCAGGGCACGGCTCCAACCTCGAGCGGCCATGACGCGATACTCGCCGGCGGCGACGCCTTTGATCACGAACGTGCCATCGTCTTTGGTTCGGCTCGAGCCACCCATGCTGCGCGTCTTGCCCCGGGCCGATACATTGACGTCTTTCACCGGAGTGCCTTTGTTGTCGACAACGCTACCCTTGATCTCACCTGCGGCGGCCAAACTGATGTCCAGGGTCTTCTTGTCGCCGTCTCCCAGTGTGACCATCTTGTGTTTGTCCATGGACGGGTGGGTCGAACTACTGCATCTCACCGAGTACTCGCCGCTGGCCATCCCTTTCATCTCATAGGTGCCGTCGGCTTCGCTGCGCGCCCAACCCCAGGTGCGCTGCTTGCGCGCGTTCTTGCCCGACGCTTTAGCGCTGGCACGTACGCGAGCGTTCGCGACCGGTTTTCCATCGGCCCCGGTGATCTTACCGATGATGCTCGAGCCGGTGGCCACCAGCCACTCCAGGTCCGTTACGTCGTCTTTGCTGACTTCGACGTCCGGGTACTCGTCTTTGCTCAGGTAGCCACTGCAGCGTACATGCGTCTTGTACTTGCCGGGTAACACAGCGTTGAACACGATGTCGCCGTCGGTTTCGATGCTCGCGCGCAGGCGGCGACCGCTCACTTTGTCGTGGAGGGATACACCGCCGGCGGGGCAGGGCGTCTTGTCCTTGCCGATGACGATGCGACCGCTAACGACGATGGCAGGGTGGACCTCGATGACCACGTCTTCTTTGGTTTGGGCAAAGCCGAGACGGATGCTCTGTTTTACCTCGCCGTACACGCCTGTGCCGGTCGCGACGGGCTTGTATCGCCCGGGCTGTAAGCGCGTGAGTCGAAACTTGCCCTCGCTGTCCGTGATCGCGGTGCCGCTGCTGGTACTCCATGAACTGCGGCTGAGCTGAACACGAGCGCCGACGACCGGGGTGCCGGTGCCTAGCTCGACCACCTTGCCGGCCAATACGGACTCGGGCGTCATGAACAGTTCGATGAACTGGCCCGGCGCAGTGCCCCACTTGTATCCGGCAGCGTAGCCGTCCGCTACGGCGCTGACCTGAATGTTGCCGGGGGCGACCCAGACTTTGAATTCACCCGCTCCGCTGGAACGGGTGAGCGTCGATGCCCCCCAATTCGAGGACGACTCCACCGACACCAACGCGTCTGCCACGGGGCCGCCGCCGACATCTTTGACGATGCCACGTAGTTCGACGCCGCCTCCGCGTAGAGCGATGTCGATGCCGTCCACTTCCTGCCCCACCGCGACCGATACGCGATTCTGCCTGGACTTGTCGCGGTAACGGTTGGGGATGTACGACGGCGCGGACGCACTCACTGTGTAGCGGGCCGCGAGAAGATTGCGCAGGGTGTACTCGCCGGCGCTGTTGGTCTTCGTGCAGGTAGGCTCGCGCATCTCGGCGCTGGAGAGTTTCTGGGAGCGCGCCGAGCCGCACACTTCGGCGCCGGCGATGGCCTTCGTGCTGCCGACCACGGTGACCTTGCCGTGAACGGTGCCGCGAGCTTGTTTTCGGGGATCCAGGATCTGCCGGCGTTTGCCTGGCTTCTTTGTCCGCTTGACCGTGCTGGTCGCTGTCTGCTTCTTCGCATCAGAGTCTCCGCCGCGCAGTTTCCACGTGGCGATGAGCAGTAATGCGGCAACGGCGATTGCCGCCAGGATGATGCGTGTCCGTTTTTCCATGGATGGTTATGCTCCGTACCCGGCGGGGCAATTCGCACGCCTACCTACGGGGACCGACAAGACCCATGAAGTATTCCCGAGCGGTGGCGCGCAGACGAGAAATTCGGCTTCGACCTAATGACAAGCTCTCACCTGGCCCGGTTGCTCGATGAATGACTGTTAGTGCCAGAAACCGATCGAAACGCCGGCGTTGGCATAGCGTTTGGCCGCATCGAACAAGAGTGACAAGCGCAATCTGTAAGGGTCGCCCCAGAATCTAAAGTTGTAGAAACTGAACTCGACTCCTCCGGTGCCGTGGAGACGGCCGGGCACGCCATCGAACCGACTTGGCTCCCAGTAGCTACCGGCCCGTAGTCGTAAGCGGCCAGGAAACCACTCGTACTCGGCACCAGCCCGAACTGATACGGCCGTCTTTCGCCCCGAGCGCTGCAGCTGCTTCAGCACGAACGCCTCGACCCCGTGGCCGTTTTTCACCGCACCGGTCACCACGAGATCGGCCGCGACTGTTAGTGAACGCTCGTCTCGGTAGACGCCCTTGACCCGCTGGTTCCAACGCGTGCGCGCGAAGCGCCACCCGGCGCCTACGCCCAGCTGCCACGGAACAGCGACCTCCTCGGGAAGTATGTAACCGAAGCAATCCGTCGGGTCGGGACATTCTTCGGTAGCTTTGATCTGTCGTCCGGCGACGGGGAGACCCACGGTGGTGCCGAGGCGGAGAGGGAGGCGCGGAGGGCGCCAGACAAAGCCCCCCTCCAGGGCCGCGCCGCTGATCTGGAACAGGACCTGATTGCCGCGCTCCATCGAGAACTGGCCTGTGCGGATGCCGATGCCGGCGGTGTACTCCTCGTTCTTGAACGAACGAGCGATGCTGAAGTTGCCGACAAGTGCTTTCGGCTCCACCGCCTCACCGCCATCGATTCCGCCGGTGTGGCTGGCGAAAGCAAGGTTGATGCCTACCGCCCACCGCTTGTAGTTGACCACGAGGCCGCCCATCACGATGGGCTGGGTCGATAGTGTGTCGTTCGTGGTCTCGATACCGTTGTTGTCGAAGTCGGCGCCGAGTTCCGGGGTCAGCCAGTCCAGGTGCCAGTCCCAATCCCACTTGCCTTTGGAGGTCGCGTAACGCACCGCAGGCGAAGCAGGGTTTGCCAGCATGCCAGCGGAGCCCTCCGCCAGGCCGATCGCCGCGCCGCCCATGCCGACGATGCGCAACGAGCCGAGCACAGCGCCTCTATATAGATCGAGGGTGTAGTCCGAACTCGTGATCGGATCGAACTGCGCGCGCGCGGTTCCGGGCAGTCCCGACAAGGTGACTGCTATGACAGTGGCAAGAACCGTCCTCCCCAACGGCATAGCCTGATCATACGACGATCAACTGGGCTTTTGGGCGAAGACGAGGGAATGCGTGTCCATTGTCACGACTTCCGGCATGCCAAAACCGACTTCGCTACACCAGCGCCGTACATCCGACATCTGATAGCTCTTGCCCTGGGTGTAGAACAGCATGGTCATGCCGAAATACACGGGTTGTGCCGGAGCGCAGCCCTGTTCGTCGATGAACATGTCCTTGAGGATGAGCCAGCCGCCTGGCGCCATCGCCGCGTGTAGTCGCCTGAGCATGTCCTGTACGTTTTCGTCGTTTTCGCCGTGCACGATGTTGGACAGGAACGCCGCGTCGTAGGGACCGCCAAACGTGTCGTCGAGGTAGTCCCCGGTCCGGTACTGCAGCAGATCTCCGTAACGCTCGCGGGCGATCTCGGCCACGAGCTCCATGTCGAACAGCGTGACCGTCGCGCCTGCCTTGGCGAAGCACTCCGAGTAGCGACCATGTCCGCCGCCCACATCGATGACGCGCGAGTCGCTTTTCAGCCTGCGCATCGCCCAGTCCACAGCGACGGGGGCGGTTTCTTCACTCCGCCGATACAGGTAGTCCATGAACCCGCGTGTCTCCTCGATGCTCTCGGTTCGCACGCCGCCTTTGGTCCCGCGCGAATTGCCCGCCGCGTCCTTCACCGGGCCGCCGTGCTCGAGCACGTCTGTGATTCGTGACAGATCGCCGAGCCAGCGTAGGTTGCGGTCGATGGCGAGTTCGCCTCGCTCGAACATCCGGCGGGCGTTGGGAGATAACGCCACCGCATTCCCGTCAGTGTGCAAGATACCAAGGTGGGCAAGAACCGGCACGCATGCCCGCAGCGATCGCGCGTCTCCGGGCAGCTCGTCGATGGCGATCGGCTTGCTAGCTTCGGCCAACTTCTTTAGCAAGCCGCGTTCGGCCCATGCGGCCAATACCGCTATCGACCAGGTGGACCTGTACAACTCTGTGAGGTCGCCTTCGCTCGTGATCTGTTTCATCGGCCGCAACCTATCACCTCGCCAACGGTGCTAGAGTCCGAGCAGTGCCCCTTTTTGGCAGCGTAGACGACCTTGATCGCGTCGGCAGCGGCGCGGTGCCGTTCAAGCGTCACTTCCTCCTGCCCGGCATCGTACTGACCGGCGCAGAGATCGTGTTGATCGTTCTGCCGATCATCTCGATGTTCAAACTGACCGAGCAGCAGGGCGTCGACCTGTGGCGGATTTCGGTGCCGGTACTCGCGGGCGCCGTGTTGATCTGGTTCGCCGCGTTGAGCTCCTGGTTTGCACCCTTGCAGCGCGCGGTCAATCTGCGACGGCGTGGCAAACGGCTGCCCAAGGAGCTGGCTGAGTCGGCCTATCGGGCCACGTGGCGCGTTCCGATTCGCGCACTGTTGCTACGCACTGGCTTGTGGGTTGGCGTGGCCGTCGCCCACGGTGCGTTCTTCGTTCGTGGCGCTGAGTGGGAAGTCGAGCGGGTCGTTCAACTGGCGAGCCTGACAGGAATGCACGCGTTCGCCACCAACCTGCTGCGCGCACTCTGGTACGCCGGAATCATGGGCGCCGTTCGCGGACGGTTGTTCTCCAAGCTCAAACCGCTGCGCCAGTTCGCCGATGGCTACCTTGGGCGGCTCATCCTCGTGGCCTGTGTCGCGTCGGGCGCGGCCATGATCGCGGTCGCTGCGTTCTTGTTCTACTTCATGCCGATCACGCTGGAGCAGTACCTGCAGATCCAGAGCTACTTCCCGACCGCGGTCGCGATGTCTCTGGTCGCCTGGTCCCTGTTTGCTCGGCGCTCCACTCGAGACGTCGACGTCTATGTGGAAGCGCACCTGGACGGAGACAGCGGAGGTGACGTCGACACGACGGCAACCAAAGTGTACCGCCGCGCTCAGGCGTTGCCATATGCGCTGAGCGGCGCGAGTTTGTTGCTCTGGGTCGTCATCGCAGGTGTTGGTGCGTGGATCGCGCGCTCGCGGTTGCGCTTCGAACTCGACGATGCGGTGCTCATGTTTGGTATCGCGACCGTCGTGGCGGTGGGCAGTTCCATCTACGAGTCTCTATGGCATCGCGAGTCCATGCGGCCGCTACTGGGGCACCTGACCCTGCGTCATCGCTTGCCCGTGCGCGGCATTCCCACATCGCTATCCCTGCGGACCAAGTTGCTGTTGTCGTTTGGCGGGGTCGTCCTGCTCGCCTGTGGCCTGGCGCTGTTCTGGGGGTTCATTCAGTACAAGAACCTGGTGACCGGGTTCGTGTCCAAGAAGGCCGACCTCGGCCTGGCCTGGCTGCGCTCAGAAGTTCAAGCGGCGGCCGCGGCGAGCGAAACGACGCCAACCCCGGATCTGGTGCGTACGGTGCTTCAGGGCCTGGACAAGGGTAAACCCGAGTCGGCCGCGGTCTACTACTTTCGCTACAACGATGGCCCCGATACCAAGGTTGTCGGCGTTGGTGGAGGTCCCATCGGCGCGCCGACGCTGCCCTGGTACGCGGTGGCAAAACTCAAGTCGGCCTACGACGACACCATCGAGCTCAGTTCCCTGGACATGGCTGGCAAACAGGGGCCTCTGTCGGTGGTTTGGAGACGGGGGGTTTACCGACTCGGGTCGGTCGCTGTGTTCTACCCCAACTACCGCGGCCGCGGCCAATCGGTGGTGCGACCGCTCAAGGAACTTCTGGTGTTCTTCCTGGTGCTGTTCGGCGCCTGCGGCGGCATCGTGTTGTTTACCGTGGCCCAGTTCGTCACGCCGATCCGAAAACTGGAGCAACGCGCCGATGGCATGGCGCGTGGAGAGCTCGCCGAACCCGTCAGCTCTGGTGGCGAGGGGGACGAGATTGGCCGACTCACGTTTGCCCTCGAGGAGATGCGGCGCGCGCTCCGAGACAAGTTGCGCTCCACCGAAGAGGTCAATCTGGATCTGGAACGAGCGGTTCAGCGGCGCACGGCGGATCTGGCCAAGAAGAACCGAGAGCTCGCCGAGACATTGGACAAACTCACACGCACCCAGGATCAGCTGGTGCGCTCCGAGAAGATGGCCTCCATTGGTCAGCTCGTCGCGGGTATCGCCCACGAGATCAACAATCCGGTCAACGCGATCGTCAACACGGTGGGCCCACTACAGCAGGCGATTGGCGACCTGGATGACGAAGAAGTCGACAAGGTCGAGCTCGCCGAAGACATCCGGGACATGATTCGCGTCGTGCAGCGCGGCGCCGATAGGACAAAGGGAATCGTCCGGGCGCTTCACAACTACTCGCGCACCGATGACGAGAGCGTTGTCGACTTCGACCTCAACCGCAGTATCGAAGACTCCCTCGAGCTGCTTCGTCACATGCTCAAACAAAACATCAAAGTAGAGCGGGACTACGGCGACGCCGGGCGCGTTCGCGGACACGCCGGTCAGCTCAACCAGGTGTTCGTCAATCTGCTGGCCAACGCGGCTCAGGCGGTACAGGGCAAAGACGACGCGACAATCTGGGTCGAGACATCCGAGCGGGATGGCAGCGCGGTGATCACGTTGCGTGACAACGGTCCCGGCATCCCGCCAGACGTGTTGCCACGCATCTTCGATCCGTTCTTCACGACCAAGGACGTAGGCGAAGGCACGGGCCTTGGCCTATCCATCGTCCATCAGATCGTCGAGCGCCACGGTGGCACCACGGAAGTGGACAGCGAGGTCGGCGTCGGCACGAGTTTCACCATTGTTCTGCCCAAGGGGCAGGACCCGGTGTCCATCTAAATTCAGCAGCTTACAGCTGTCGGTCCGCTTGCCATTTTGGCACGGCCGATTTGCCCTCTTGTCAGAGTGACACACTCCCGCCAGGATCGTGCCTATTCAGCAATTGTAAGTAATTGAAAAAACTTACGCGAGCTGGGAATGAAACTTGGCGCGCGGCTTGTAGTTTGAGTGCTGCGGAGGACCCCTTCCCATGAAGCGAACACTGACTATAGCGAAACGCGAAAGCGAGCCAGCCGAGATGGATTCGAACCAACCCCAGGCTGGGTGGGACCCGGCCAAGGTCGTTCTGATCGTCGACGACGAAGCTGGAATCGTCGAGTCCCTGACCAAGATCTTCAAGCGCGAAGGCTTGCACGTTCTTGCCGCCACCGATGGCGCGACGGGGCTGGAGCTGCTGCGCAAACACCGGGTCGGTGTGTTGTTGACCGACCTGATGATGCCCCGAACTACGGGCATGGATCTGTTGAAGGCGGCTAAGACGGTTGCGCCGGAGACCGAGGTGGTCTTGATGACTGCCTACGGAACGGTCGAGACCGCTGTCCAGGCGATGAAAGAAGGCGCCTACGACTTCGTGACCAAGCCGCTCAAGCGCGCTCACGTCGTTCGCATCGTAACCAACGCCCTCGAGAAACAGATGTTGGTCGTCGAGAACCGCGCCTTGCGAGCCCAGCTGGCCGAGCGTCGGCGGCGCTCGATTATCGGTACGTCACTGGCGTGGCGGCGCACCATGGATACGGTGATGCAGGCCGCGCCGAGTGAGGCCACGGTGCTTCTGCTCGGCGCGAGTGGTACCGGTAAGGAGCTACTCGCCAGGGCGATCCACGAGAACAGTCATCGGGGGACCAAGCCGTTCATCGCGATCAATTGCGCTGCTATTCCCGAGTCGATTCTCGAAGCAGAGCTGTTTGGTTACGAGAAGGGCGCGTTTACTGGCGCCAACGCAGCGCGCGAAGGCCGGTTCGAGGCTGCTCATGGTGGCACCTTATTCCTCGACGAAATCGGCGAGTTGTCGCGACATGTACAGGTGAAGCTTCTGCGCGTATTGCAGGAGCAGGAGATCGAGCGCCTTGGCGGCGCTGGCAAGAGCCGAGTCATCGACATTCGTCTCATCGCCGCGACCAACGTGGACTTGGCGGCGGCGGTCAAAGACGGTTCGTTTCGTGAGGACTTGTACTACCGACTCAACGTGATTCCTCTCCGCGTGCCCCCGCTGCGCGACCGCCGAGACGACATCCCTTTGCTCGTTCAGCACTTCATCCAGATCTATGCCGGCAAGAACGGCAAGACGATCTCCAACTGCAGTCGCGAGGCGCTCGACCTTCTCTGCGACTATCCATGGCCGGGCAACGTTCGTGAGCTCGAGAACGCAATCGAGCGTGCTGTGGTCATGACTCGCGATCCGATCATCAATGCGGACGCGCTACCGATCGAGCTGCGCGATAGTCAGAGTTCTTCTGGCGGTTCGGCGCCGCTCATGTCGTTTGCGGTGGGGACCCCGCTGAGCGACATCGAAATGCGCGTCATTCGAGAGACCTTGCGGCACACCCGGGGCGACAAACGCCTTGCGGCCAAGCTGCTGGGGATTGCCACGCGGACGATTTATCGCCGCCTGGAAGCGACCGGGGAATCCGATCCCCAGGCGCCCGCCGGAAACGGCACAAACGGGGAGGCAGAGGGGGAAAATAGCCCGGAGTAGCGGTAGCTACTCGCATGTGAATGGGGCAGCCTTGGTGAGCTCATGGAGGAGTACGTCAGAAAATACTTTTGGACGCTGGGCATCGTGGTGGTGTTGACCAGCTCCGTCTTTGCCGCGAAAGCGGTTAATCACATTATCGAGTCAAAGCTGTTAGCCGACAGCGACTCGGTGAAGCGGCCCAAGGTCAAGAAGCGTTCGCGGGTGAAGCGTTCGGCGGGCAAGATGCTGAGCAAGAATGGCGAGCCGCTTTCCAAGCGGAACATCTTCTGTTCGGAGTGCAAGCCGGCCGAGCCAGATCCAACGGATCCAGATGTCGTCGGTGACGGCAGCCTCGAGCCGTTGACGTCATTGCCGTTGCGCCTGGTCGCGACGAACGTGTCGTCGATCAACGAAGAGTCGTTTGCGACGATCCGCAACACCGATACCAAAGGTCAGGGGTCGTATTGGTTAGCCAGCGCGATTCCTAACGCTGGGCCGGTCAAGAAGATCTCGAGCAACTACGTCGTCTTCCACAACAAAGAGAGTCGGCGCAATGAGCGCATCGCTCTGTTTGCCAAGGATCAGCCAAAGAAAACCACGCGCAAGACCCGGAAGCGCCGGCGTCCGCGTGGCCGTCGCGGTGCATTGCTCGCCATGATGGATGAAGGCATCAAGAAGATCAGCAATACCCAATACGAGATCGACCGCGCGCTCGTCGACAAGTTGCTCAAGTCTCCGGGCATGGCAGCGCGCGGCGCACGCATCGTTCCTTCGGTGCGCAACGGTAAACCAAATGGGATCAAGCTTTACGCCATTCGGCCGAGTTCGATCTACGCCAAGCTGGGCCTGCGCAACGGCGACACCATCTCGTCGATCAACGGCTTTCCGATCAGCACGTCGCCCGACAAGGCGCTCGAGCTTTACACCAAGCTGAAGTCGTCGAGCAACATCGCGCTCAACGTTACCCATCGCGGCAAGAACCGCACCGTGAACTACTCGATCAAATAGAGGATTGACGTGGCTACCTGGAATAGAAATCTCGTACGTTGTTTAACCCTGGCCGTCGCTGTGGCGGTGTTTCTGCCCCATACGGCAGACGCTCAGCGCCGTGGCAGGTTGAACCGGACAAAAAAGAAGCCGACGAAGAAGAAGTCTTCGACGACTCCGGTCGATTCGGCCAAAGATCCGTATCCGTTCAAGTGCCGCAAGCAGCGCGGCAAAGTCTGGGTGCGCTTCCGTGAAGAGGTCGAGCTCAAAGACCTGATCACGTGGGCCATGGGCTTCACCTGTCGCAACTTCATCTACGGCTCTGGAATCGTCCAGCGCGCGCCCAAGGTTCGCATCATCTCGCCTGTGCAGATGACGCCGTGGCAAGCGTGGCGGATATTCCTGGTCTCGCTACAGACCATGAATCTCACGGTGGTGCCAAAGGGCAACGTGCTCAAGGTCATCGAGACGCGCCAGTCGAAGGACGATTCGCTGCCGCTGTACCGGCGCGGACGACCGTCGTCGACTGATCAGATGGTGCGGTTGATTCTTCGGCCCAAGCACATTGCTCCCGACGAACTCGAGCGGGCTTTGAATTTGCTCAAGTCCAAGGTCGGTACGGTCAAGTCGTTGTCCGCGGCCGGCGTCGTTGTCGTCAGTGACTACGGCAGCCACATCGCCAAGATGAGCACGATGATTCGCGAGCTCGACCAACCGCTGGTCGGCGAGCGGGTTTACATGATCAAAGTGCGTCATGCCGACGTGCAGGAGCTCGCGACCAAGCTCCAGGAAATCCTGGGCACGAAGGACAAGGCGACTCCGACGCGAACCACGCGCCGTCCGCGCCGCCGTCGTGGCCGCCGTGGCCGTCGTACGCCCACCCAGCGCAAAAACGCCGTCAAGGCGATCGCCATAGCCAAGCCGAGCAAGATCATCGCGGACGAGCGCACGAACTCGCTCATCGTACTCGCGAGCAAGCCCGCCTACCTGCGCGTTCGCGGTCTGGTCAAGCGCCTCGATATCGCCATCGAAGTCGAAGGGGCAGGGCGCATTCACGTGTACTACCTCAACAACGCCGACGCCGAGGAGCTAGCGGGCACTCTCACCACAGTCATCAGCGGCATCACGTCGTCCCGGACGACGACGCGTGGTCGTACCAACACCCGGAACACTCGGAACCGTCGGACGCCGACTCGTCGCACGCCGACTCGTCCCGGTGTGGGCGGTGCTCAGGCCTTCGAGGGAAACGTTCGCGTCACCCATGACAAACCGACCAACTCTCTGGTCGTCGTTGCCTCGATCAAGGACTTCATCTCCCTGCGCCGCATCATCAACAAGCTGGATACTCCGCGGCGCCAGGTGTTCATCGAGGCGGTCATCGCTGAGGTCAAAGTGGACAACAGTCGCGACCTTGGCGTCAGTTTTCACGGTGGTAGCGACCTGGACGACGGAGCCATCTTGCTTGGTGGACTTCAGCACCAGAACTTGCAGTCCCTCAATGTTGCGTCGCTGGCGACGCAGTCGGGACTCATCGGCGGGGCCATCGGCCCGCTGCTACCAAACGCTGAGCAGCTGTTGGGCACGAGCATTCCGTCCTTCGGCCTGCTGTTCCAGGCGCTGGCAACCAACAGCAACGTCAACGTGCTGTCGTCTCCGCACATTCTGACCACCGACAACGAAGAGGCCGAAATCTCCGTTGGTGAGAACATCCCGTACCAGTCCAGCCTCACGAGTCTGCCCGGCGGTGCCGGCGGCGCGGGTGGAGCGGGCGGCTTTGGTTTCCCGGTCCAGTCGATTCAACGTCAGGACGTGGCGCTCACCCTGAAGATCACGCCGCACATCAACGCATCGGATATGGTGCGTCTGGAAATCGACCAGGAGATTTCCGACATCGCGTCGCCGAACTTTGGCGGTCTCGGACCGTCATGGGCGAAACGCACGATCAAGACCACGGTGGTGGTTCGCGACGAGCAGAGCGTGGTCATCGGCGGTTTGATGGCGGAGCGCGAGACCTACAGTGAGTCCAAGATTCCTCTGTTGGGCGACGTGCCCATCCTTGGCTACCTGTTCAAGTACACCCAGAAGAGCAAGTCCAAGACGAACCTGCTCATCCTGCTCACGCCGTACGTGGTCAAAGACCAGATGGATATCGAGCAGATCGTTCAGCGCAAAGTGCGCGAGCGCAACGAGTTCCTGCGCTCGTTCTCGAACCTGCGGCGCATGAACTACACCCCGCACATGGACTATCGGCGTAAGCGCGGCCTGGTCGAGGAGATCAATCGTGCCGTCAAGAATACGGAACTCGAGGCCGAGCTGATCCGTGCTTCAGAGTCCAAGCAAGACCTGTTCAAAGATGGTCCCGTCAACTACGACGAAGACATCGATGGACCCGAGGACAAGAAAGACGACGCCAAGAAGCCGGACACCAAGAAGGCCGACGATAAGAAGGCGCCGAAGAAAGACAACAAGAAGAAGTCCACCCGGAAAAAGGCGGGCAAGAAGAAGTCCGCCCGGAAAAAGGCGGGCAAGAAGTAGATGGTACGCCAGGCCCCATACGCGATTCGCGATCCGCTCATTGGTGAGCTGCTGATCGAGGCGGGTGATTTGTCTCCGGACCGCCTGGAGCGTGCCCTCGAACGTCAGAAGCAAGACGGCGGGCTCATCGGCGACATCCTGGTCCGCATGAACGCGATCAAAGAGGAAGCGTTGGTGCGCGCCCTGGGCAAGCAGCAGGACGTGCCGGTGGTGGAGAAGTTGCCCACGGCGGACGAGGTTGACGAGGAGTTGATCGCGAACATCTCGATTACCTTCGCCAAGAATCACGTTGCGCTCCCCGTTACGCGCAACGAGGTTACGGGCCGCGTCACGGTCGTGCTGGCGGACCCGCTGGCGATCGACGTGCTCGACGACATCGGTGTGCGTTTGCAGGCACCGGTCGAGCCGGCCCTGGCGCCGGCCAGCCAGATCGTCGAGCTCATCAACAAGGTCTACGGCCGCCTGCGCACGGGCGCGGAACTGGGCGAAAAGGAAGACGAAGAGGAAGAGTTCGGCGATTCAGAAGAGCTCGTCGATATTCTCGACCTCACCGACGAAGCGCCGATCATTCGCTGGGTCAACTCGCTGCTGTTTCAGGCCGTCAAGGACCGGGCGTCGGATATCCATATCGAGCCGGGTGAGAAGCAAGTGCAGGTGCGCTATCGGATCGACGGCGTGCTGCGCGAGGCCAAGGTTGCTCACCGCAACTACCTTGCGTCCATTATCGCCCGCGTGAAGATCATGGCGAACTTGAACATCGCCGAGAAGCGGCTGCCCCAGGACGGTCGTATCCGTCGAAAGATCGCGGGTAAAGAGATCGATATGCGTGTTGCGACCGCGCCGACCGCATCTGGTGAGCGCATCACGATTCGTTTGCTCGACCGCAGCTCGGTCATGCTCGGCCTGCCCGACATCGGTATGGCCGGGGACATCCTCAAAGACATTCGCTCGATCATCAAACGGCCTCACGGCATCCTGCTGGTTACCGGTCCTACTGGTTCCGGTAAGACGACGACGCTGTACGCTTGTCTGTCCGAGATCCTGTCGCCAGAGCTGAACATCCTCACCGTCGAGGACCCGGTCGAATATCAGCTCGAGGGCATTTCGCAGACCCAGGTCAACTCGAAGATCGATCTGACCTTCGCGAGCGGCTTGCGCTCGTTCCTGCGTCACGACCCCGACGTCATCATGGTTGGTGAGATTCGTGACAAAGAGACGGCGGAGATCGCGATTACCGCCTCCCTGACCGGTCACTTCGTGTTCTCCACTGTCCATACCAACGACGCCGCGGGTGCGGTGACTCGCTTGACCGATATGGGCATCGAACCGTTCCTGATCGCGTCGTCGCTTGTCGGCCTGCTGGCCCAGCGCCTGGTACGTAGTCCGTGCAAGGAGTGCGCTGTCGCCGTCGTGCCAAACGAAGAGACCGTGCGCGAACTCGGCCTGGATCCGGAGAAGTTCTTCGCCGGTGCTTACGAGCTGCCAGAGGTGAAGGGCGCGCGTCCCATGGCGCCTGGCACCGTGTTGCAGGCTCGGGGCTGCGCGAGCTGTCTCCAGGTCGGCTATCGCGGCCGAACCGGCGTCTACGAGCTGCTACTCATCGGTGACAAGGTGCGCGCGCTCACCTTGCAGAAAGCGGATGCGGCGACGATTCGTAACGCTGCTGTCGAAGAGGGCATGGTCACGCTACGCTTCGACGGCGCGCGCAAAGTCATGCAAGGCATGACGACGCCTGAAGAGGTGATGATGGTGACCGCGGAGGCCGAAGCATAAATGGCGATGTACGCCTACAAAGGCTTTGGCGCCAACGGCAAGGCGACCCAGGGTGTGCGCGACGCCGAGTCGCCCAAGATACTGCGCCAGCTGCTACGTAAAGACGGCATCGTCGTCACGGACATCAACGCGTCCAAAGGCGGCAAGTCGGCCGCCAAAGGTAGCGGTTTGGGCCGCGAGGTCAATCTCGGCGAGGTGCTGCAGCGGGTCAGCAAGGCCGACGTTGCGATCATGACGCGACAGATGGCCACCCTGGTGCGCGCGGGCATTCCGCTGGCCGAGAGCCTGAGCGCCATGTTCGAGCAAATCGAGAACGTGAAGTTCAAGTCGATCGTCGGCGAGGTGCGCACCGAGGTCAACGAAGGCTCGTCCTTCGCTGAAGCACTGGCCAAGCACCCAAAGGTGTTCGACGAACTCTACATCTCCATGGTTCGCGCGGGTGAGACCGCGGGTAACCTGGATGAAGTGCTCAACCGGTTGGCGGAGTTCATGGAGTCCTCGCAGAAGCTCAAGTCCAAGGTCACCGGTGCGATGGTCTATCCGGCCATCATGATCTTTGTCGGCGGCGCGATCGTGCTCATCTTGATGGTCGCGGTCGTTCCTGAGATCACCAACCTGTTCAAGTCCCAGGGCAAGGCACTGCCGTGGAATACGAAGCTGCTGATCTGGATGTCGGACTCCATCATCGACTACTGGTACGCCATCTTCTTCTTCTGGGCGCTGATGGTCTACATCTTCATCAAGTGGAAGACGACGGAGAACGGTAAACGAACCTGGCACGGGATAACCCTGCGTATGTGGGTCATCGGGCCACTGATCCGTCAAATCTCGATCGGTCGTTTCGCTCGCACGCTGGGCACGATGTTGTCGTCGGGCGTGCCGATGCTGCGCGCCATGAAAATCTCGCAGGAAGTCATGACGAATGTCGTCCTGCGTAAGGCCGTCGAAGAAGCAGCCGTGTCGGTGAGTCAGGGTGAGTCCCTGGCAGTCACCTTGAAGAAGAGCGGCCACTTCCCGCCGACGGTTACGCACATGATCGCTGTTGGTGAACGCGCTGGTGAGCTGGAGACCATGCTCACTCGCGTTGCCGAAACCTACGAAGGCCAGATCGACATGAAGCTGTCACGGCTGACGTCGCTCATCGAGCCGTTGATGCTCGTCACCATGGGTGTCGCCGTGGGCTTTATCGTTTTTTCGATTCTCATGCCAATTATGGATATGAGCAGTTTCTCCAGGTAGCCAAGGAAAGACAATGGAACTTCTAATGAGAAAGAAACGCGCGGCCAAGCTTAGTGGTCGCAGTGGACTGCGCGCGCAGGCCGGTATGACCATGCTGGAAATCATGATCGTGTTGGCGATTCTCGCGCTGGTCATGGGCTTGCTCGTCGGTCCGAAGGTCTGGAACATGTTCAAGTCCGGTAAGACGGACGTGGCTCGCGCTCAGGTCAAGCAGATGGCCTTCGAGGCTTATCAGATGTGGGCACGCGACTCGCCAAAGGACTGTCCGGACAAGTTGGAAGAGCTGCTCAAGTTCACCAACCAGAAGAACATCAAGGACGCGTGGAAGCAGGACCTGATCATGGTCTGTGGCGACAACCGCGGCCATGGCATGCCGGAGGGCACGACCTTTGGCATTTTGTCCAAGGGGCCCGATAAGAAGCTCGGCACCAAAGACGACATCAAGTCCTGGGAGATCAAGTAACGCTCTATGTTGAGCAGGCCGACCAGAACGCGATCCGCCTCGAGCACGTCGGGAATGACGATGCTCGAGATCATGGTCGTGCTCGCGATCATCGGCCTGCTGATGACGTTCGCCTATATGGGCGTGCGTCAGGCATCAAAGAGCGACTTGAGAGAAAACGTCCAGCAGTTGGCGGCCATGCTGAGGAACGCACAGAACATGGCCGCCGAAACTGGCATGCACCACCGGGTGGTCATCGACATCGATGAGCAAACGATGCGTGTCGAGGCGTGCAAGGGCAACGTAAGGATTCGCCGGACCTCCAAAGAGATCGTGCACGATTTCAAAGAGGCCAAGTCCCTGGCTGAGTTCGCCGCGGACAATCAGATTCCGCCGGAGATTCTCAACGCTGCGTCGCCCGAGAAAGCCACGGAGTTGGCTGCCGCCTTAACGGGCAAGCGTTTGAACGGCGCCCGGTGCGGTTTGTCTACCCGGGCCAACGGCGACTCCCAGGGCCGCGGCAACCTGCGCAAGATGAACAAGCGCTACGCCCACATCAAGCGCGTGTTCGTTCAGCACCTGGAGGATCCGGTTACCGAAGGCACTGTGACCATCAACTTCTTCCCCCTGGGCAATGCTGAGAAGGCGGTCATCGAAATCTCCGAGAAGGCCGACGGCGATCCCGCTTGGACGTTGTTGCTGCACGGACTGACTGCTCGGGTCGAGTGGGAGAAGGGCGAAGTCGACGATCCCAACGACCACATGATGCGCGATGCCCTGGGCGAAAAGACCCTCGAGCGGGAGGTTCGCGATGATGACTAGGGCGCCACGGCGGCGTTCAGTCGTTCAGCGTGGTTTCACCTTGCTCGAGGTGATGCTGGCTCTGGGCATGCTCGTGGGCGGATTGACCGTGCTGTTGCTCGGTACGGGCGCAAATATTCAGCGCTCCCACAACGCGTACCTGATGGGCGTCGCCGCCGATCTTGGTCGCGGCAAGATGTGGGACATCGAAGAACAGATGATGCAGGACGGGTTCCAGGAACTCGACAAGGACGAAGAGGGCACCTTCGAAGAGGAGGGTTGGCCGAAGATTTCCTGGGAGTACAAGATCGAAAAGATCGAGATGCCCAACCTGGAGACCATGGGCGGGCTCGCCGAGGGCGACGAGAACGGCGACGGCAAGGGCGGTTCGGGCAAGAGCTCCGGCGGCGGTGTCATGGACACGCTGACGTCCATGGGAGGTGGCGGCACCGAAGGCGCCCAGGGAGCCGGCGCTATGGCCGCGTACTTCCCCCTGTTCAAGAATCTGCTCGAGCAATCGATTCGGCGCATCACCCTGACGGTTGGCTGGAAGGTTGGCAGTCAGAAAGAGAAGCTGGTCATCCAGATGTACGTGACCGATCCGTCCGGCGTGACCCGCGCGGTGCTCGGTGGCGGAACGGGCGGTACTGGAACTGGTACCACCGGTACGACCGGGACGACTGGGACGACCGGGACGACCGGTAACAGCGGTAGCACAGGCGGGACGAAACGATGAGTCGTCCGCGCCATAGCCAGTCGGGCATGACCCTGCTGGAGATCATGATCTCCATCGCCCTGCTAGCGATGATGATGACCATCGCCTGGTCTGCGGTGGTGTCGACGTCTCACGTCAAGAAAGTCGTTGAGAAGAGTCAGGAGCGGAACCACGAGATCCGCGTTGGCATGGCGCGATTGGTCAAAGACATTTCGCAGGCGTACCTGTCGGCGAACGAAAACCAGCAGGTGCTCGACGCGACCAAGCGGCGCACCATCTTCCTGGCAAAGAGCTCGGGCACCGTCGACGAACTGCGGTTTTCTAGTTTTGCCCACAATGCTATGTGGGCCGACGCCAACGAGTCGGAGCAGACCATGATCTCGTATTCGTCAGGGACTGACCGCAAGGACAGCGCCAAGACCAACTTGATTCGCCGCGAGACTCGGCGCATGTCCGGCATGGCCAATGACGATTGGAAACAGATTCCGGCCGAGAACGACATCGTGATCCGCGATATCGAGAAGGTGAAGTTCGAGTACTGGGACTGGAAAGACAAAGAGTGGCAAGAAAACTGGAACTCGACCGCCGCGGATGGCGAGCGAGGCCGGCTGCCCACGCGGGTTCGCATCACCGTCGAGATCAAACTCGACGAGGACCGGAAGCGTAAGTACACGACCCAAGCACGCATTGCCATGGAGGAGGAGCTGCGCTTCGTCGCGCCGGCTCAGTAGCAGTCATGTTCATTCGACGCAGCAAACACGAGCGTAAGGGCGGCAAGCAGTACTTCAGCGAGCGCGGAGTTGCGCTGCTGATTGTGTCTGTCTCCCTATCGATCATCATGTTGCTGACGGCCGAGTTCGGTACGAACACGACCATCGACTACTTCACTGCGACCAATGCCCGGGACAACGTGCGCGCAGAGTTCCTCGCGCGGTCTGGGCAGAATCTGGGCAAGCTCATCATCCGCGTCCAGACCGACCTCGTGGACAAGTACCGCAAGCAGATGAACCTGGGCGACCTTCAGCTGGCCGACTACACGGGCCTGTTCATGAGCGCTTTCGGTGGCAGCAAGGACGAGATGCAGAGTCTCGCCAGCGGCTTCGGTCTCGGTGGGGCGAAGGACATCAAGGGTCTCGGCCTGGAAGCCGGGGAGTTCAACGTCACGATCACGACCGACGACGGCAAGATCAATCTCAACTGCGCGCGTGGAGGCACTCGGACGCGGCAGACGCTTCAAACGAAGCTCGAGGCGCTGTTCTACTTCGACGCGTTCAACCCGGTGTTCGAGAGCAAGACGGCAGACGGTTGGCAGCGCGACCGCGCCCGACAGGTAGCCGCGCTCATCGACTACATCGACGAAGACCAGAACAAGTACGACGCGCCGGGCGCCTCCGAAGAGGATGACTACCAGAGCCTCAAGGACCGCTATTCGCCCAAGAACAACTACATCGACTCGGTCGGCGAGATTCGTTTGATTCGCGGCGTGGACGACAGGTTCTGGACGCTGTTCGGCGGCCAATTCACCGCCTACGGAGAGTGCCGTGAGAACGTCGCGGCGATTCAGGACCCCAAGCTCGTCGCGGCGCTCATCTTCCTCAGCGCCAAGAACGCCGAGGACCCGGTGCTCCGGGACATGAACAAGCTGTGGGCCCTGGCGCGGCGGGTGGTCGAAGCTCGTGGCATGGGCGTGTTCTTCGACGACCTCAATGCGTTCCGGGATTTCGTCAAGAATCCTGACGGCGCTCTGGCCGACATGATGGAGTCCCGTGGTCTGAACTCGGACCCGGCAACCGCCGCCATGGAGGGCGTCGAACTCGACAACGCCAAGCTCGCGCAGATCGCGTACGCGGGGCCGCGCCGAGTCTATCGAATCGAATCCGACGCGAAGATTGGCGTCGTTACCAAGAAGATCACCGCGGTGTGGGACGTCAACGTAGTTCCGCAGAACTCGCGTGATCCCCAGGCGAACCCCAAAGGCGCCTACGTTTTCTGGAGAGAAGAATAGTCATGGCAGCTCGAATTGTCGGCATTGATCTGGGGGCGTACAGCGTGAAGGTTGCGCTGGCCAATCCCGGTTTTCATCGCGCCGGCGTGATCGATTTCATCGAACGCGCCGTTCCGCCAGGCGAGGCACCGTACGCCGAGCGCGCGGGCCTGGTTCTGCGCCAGATCGCCGAGGAGTACAAGATCGGCGATGACAGCATCTACGCCAGCGTCGCCGGCAAACACGTGTTCGTTCACGTGTTCGAGTTCGCGTTCAAGAACGTGCGTCGCGTGCAGATGCAGAGCGCCGTCGAGGGCGAGCTCGAGAACGTGCTGCCCATCGAGCTGGAAGACATGGTGTTCTCGTTCGAGTCCCTGCCAGACAAAGTCGATGTCGACCTGGATGAAGGCGCGTTGGGCGCGCCACTTCCCACCGACGACGAGCCGACCTTTGTGGGTGGCCAACCCTCCTCTGAGGTTGTGCACGGACGCGTGGCTGAGCCGACCACTGGTACGCGGGTACTGGCCTGCGCCATGAGCAAGGATCACGCGCGGGAGCTGCTGGCGAACATGGCGGCCGGCGGCGTAGAGGCCCGCGGGTTGATCGCCGCGCCTGCTGCGTACGTACATGTCGCCCAGCGGCTCACGGATCACACGGGCGAGGGCAAGAAGGGCAAGGCAAAGAAGAGCGCGCCGCCCATCGCAATCATCGACATCGGTCACGACAGCACCGACGTGTGCGTGGTCAAGGACGGAAAGCCCATCTTCGCTCGCTCCATCGCGCGTGGCGGCCGGCACGTCACCGAAGCCATCGAGCGCCGTTGGCAGTGTTCGTTCGAGCAAGCCGAGGAGTCCAAGCACCGGGACGCGTTCGTTGGGTCATCGATGGTCCCCATCGAATCGTCGTCGGCGCAGACCATCCACGAGACTGTGCTATCCGAAGTCGGTCCGCTTGCCCGAGACTTGCGGCAGACGTTGCATGCGTGCCGGGCCAAGACGGGCGCGACTGTGAGCGCCTGTGTGCTCATCGGTGGTGGATCGCGGCTGCGTGGCATGCAGTTGTTCCTGGCCGAGAAGCTGAACCTGCCAGTCGACACGCTCACGGCGACGGATGCCGAGCGCATCCTGGGCGCGAAACTTGCGTCGGTTGGTGCGCCGGCTGACCTGGCGTGTCTGGCCGCGGGCGTTGCCTTCGATGGTGCGACTGGCCGACCCATGTTCGACATGCGCCAGGGCGAGCTAGCCTACAAGGCGGACCTGTCGTTCCTGCGCCAGAAGGCGTTCCAGTTGGCGGTCGCCGTGACCGTCGTGCTGGCCTTCGCCACTGGCAACGCGTACGCGGCCCTTCATAAGCTGCGCAAGGCCGAGAATACCCTGGAGCGCCGCCTGGAGATCGAAACCTCAGAGGTCTGGGGTTCGGCCCTGGATGTCGAGGAAACAATGAAGCGAACGGAGAAGCGCTCCAAGAGTCGCGGCGGTTCGCCGCTGCCCAAGATGACCGCATACGACATTCTCCTCGACATCAATTCGCGGTTCCCGAAACACAAAGACGTGAAGATCGATATCCGCGAGATCCGGATCAAGCCCGGCACGATCACCATCAAGGGCCAGTCATCGCCTCAGGGTGACAAGAACGCCATGGCCGGGCTCAACGCTCTGGAAGAGGGACTGAAGAAACAGAAGTGCTTCGAGAAGATTTCCCGCAACAAGGTTACCTCCGGTGCGAAGGGCGATACCAAGACCTTCGAGCTTTCTATCAACTCGAAGTGTATGTAGGAGCAAGCGATGGCCTCCGCAGTTGAAGGATTGAAAGAACGTTGGGAAGGCATCACGCCGCGCGAGCGCGGGCTCGTGGTGTTGCTCGGCGTGTCGTTTGTCGTCGTTATCATCGCTCTCGTCGGATTCCGCATCGATGACGGCCTGGAGCGAATCGCGGACAAGAATGCCGAGACCCGCGCGGCGTTGACGGAGCTGCGCTCGTATCGGTCCAACGAGACCCGAGTCGCCGCGAAAGCGAACACCAAGAATGTGAGCTTTGGCAGTACCCCGCTCAAGCTCGACGACTACCTGTTCACGATTGCCGACGCTGTCGGCATCACGATTCCCAAGGTCGACAAGCCGAACGAGTCCAAGAAGGGCAAGTTCATGGAGAGTTCGACCAAGATCAGCCTGCGTGGCCTGACCATCGTCCAGCTCAAAGACCTGCTGCAGCGAATCGAAAGTGACTCCAAAGTCGTTGTCATTACCGACCTGTTCGTCCGCCGGCATTTCCGCAAGAACGACCAGCTCAACATCGAGATGACCATCGCGACGTATTTCAAGAAGCCGCCGGATAAGAAGAAAAAGGGCGAGAAGAAGGGCAGCTAGCGATGGAGTTAACCCTCAGACAGAAGAAACTGCTCACGTGGGTCGGCTATCCGCTGCTGGCGCTATTCACCTTCGTCATCGCGCTGCACGTGACGTTTCCCTACCATCGGGTCAAAGGGAAGGTCATCGAGGCCCTTAGCGACAAGTACGACGTGGCCATCGCCGAAGTAGAGCCCACGTTCCTACCCGGTGGTGTCATCTTCACCAAGATCGTGCTGCAGACGCGGCCCGACGATCCCAACGACAAGCCGAAGACGATCATCATCGACAAACTGCGCGTCGACGCTGGCTTGATCGCGATGCTGCGCGGCCGCATGGATATCGACATCCTGGCCGAAATCGGTGCGGGCAAGATCAAAGGCAACATCGTATCGATGAGCAGCGGTACCAAAACGCGGCTGTCTTCGGAAGATTTGGACGTGTCGACTGTTCCGTGGTTCGCGGCCGCCGTGGGCCTGCCCATGTCGGGCAGGGTCGACTTCGATGCGAAACTGGACATGCCGAGGAACAAGTTCGGCAAGATGAACGGTCGCATCGAGTTGAGTGTCTCCGGCGGAACCGTCGGCGACGGTAAGACCAAGATCAAACCTCGCAAGCGTAAGAAGAAGTCCAAGAACGGACGCTTCCGTCGCCGTCGTCGCGGCTTCATGGATCCCACGAAGGGTATCACCGTCCCGCGGCTCAGCCTCGGCGATACGTCCGCTGTCATCGTGATCAAGAACGGCACCGGCGTCATCGAGAAGTTCAGTGGCAAGTCCAAAGACGGCGAGATGAAGATCGAAGGCGACATCAAGTTCGCCGATCCGTTCAAGCGGTCAAAGCTACCCGGTTGCTTTCACTTCAAGCTGTCCAAGTCGCTCAAGAAGCGTGAGAAGAACTTCGGCCAGATCATGGACTTCCTGGACGTGTCTGCGGACAAGGACGGCTGGGGTCACATGAAGCTGGTCGGCAATCTCGCGGATCTGAGTTTCCGTCCGGTGAAGGCTTGTAAGCCTGGCGTGCGTGATAAGCGGCGGCGAACGAAACGACCACGAGTAACGACGCGCCGTCGGCCAACACGTCGGCCGGCCGGTGCTAACGCGCGCAACAAGGCGCGCAACCTGAAAAAGAACCTGAAGAAAACGAAAGGTACCGTCAAACGTCCCCCCGGGATGAAGGGAATCAACAAGAACCGACTCAAGGGTGTTCGTGGCAAGTCAGGGCCGAATCTGCGCAAGAAACTGCGTGGCGCTGGACGTAAGAAACGCGGGGACGACGTCAAGAAGGGCATCACCGTCGACGAAAAGGGGCGGCCGAGCGACTCCGCGCGTCCCGGAGACGACGATGACGATGACGACAAGAAGCGCGGCGACGACGATGACGACGACGACGATGACGACGACAAAAGCAGCAACAACAACAACAACAACCGTCGCGACAGCGACTCTGGCGACGTCGACTAAGGTCTCGGGCGAACGTTCCACGAGCCGCTCTGCTGCGGCGGGTTAGCCAGAACCGGTCTTGATCCCATAGCGGCGTGCGCGGTCAGCGAACGTTGACTTCGGCATGCCGAGGGCCGCGGCGGCCTTGCGGATAGAACCGTGTTTCCACAGCTCCGCGAGCATCGCGTCCCGTAATAGCGTCTCCATGACCGACAGGGTGTTGTCGGTGCTGCTGCCGTCATCAGTACTGGTGTCGCTGAGCTCGTCCGCTTGGGCGGGGCTCGTGCGCGGCGCCGCCGTGCCTGGTGCCGGTAATGGAATGCTCACGGTGTTTCCCCGGACCTGCGCGATTGCGGGGGCGCCGCCGATGGTCTGAGGGAGCAGCTTGGACGCAACCAGCTCGCGCGGGCACAGGGCTACGGCGCGTTGTACGGCGTGCTGGAGTTCGCGAACGTTGCCGGGCCAGTTGTAGCCCTGAAGAATACGCAGGGTCTCTTTGGAGATTGTCCTCGGGCCGGACTCTGTCGCGAGCTGGCTCATGAAACCGCGCACCAGCATTGGGATGTCCTGGGGGCGTTCGCGCAGAGAGGGCAGGGCGACGACGATGGTCGCGATCCGGTGATAGAGATCCGGGCGCAGTTTCCCCTCGCTGGTGCCCAGACCGTCGAGGCGGTTGGTCGCGGCGACGATTCGAACGTCCAGGGGATGTGATTCCTCGCCGCCGATCCGTTTCACCCGGCGGGTCTCCAGCACTCGCAGCAGTTGCGGTTGTTGTTCCAGGGGAAGCTCGCCGAGCTCGTCCAGGAACAGGGTCCCGCCGTTGGCCTGCATGAACACCCCCTCACGTCGGTTCATCGCTCCGGTGAACGCGCCCTTTTCGTGGCCGAACAGCTCCGAGCCGATGAGCTCGCGGGGGATGGCGCCGCAGTTGATCGCCACGAAGGGTTTCGCCGCGCGCTTGGACGCCTCGTGCACCGCCCGGGCGATGAGCTCTTTGCCCGTGCCAGTTTCGCCGACGATCAACACGCTGCACTTGGAAGAAGCACCAGTGATAGCGAGTTCGACGGCTTCGCGAAACGCCGGGTCATTGCCACGCAACCGCTCGTACGCCGTCGTTTCGCCTCGGGACCGGGCGCCGACGGCGACCAGACTCGTCTTACCAACCATGAGCACCGAGCCCACTCGGAGCTCCGCGCGTTCGATCCGGTTGTTGTTGAGAAACGTGCCGTTCTTACTGGAGAGGTCGCGGACGATGAGTCGGTTGAGGTCCCGGCGCTCGAGCACACAGTGCTCGGTAGACGCGTAGGCATCTTTGGCGACCACATCGCAGCGAATCCCGGCGCCCACGGTGAAGCGCAACTTGTCCTTGTCGAGAAGCACCTCGCCTTTGCCGCCATGGAAGCGCAGCGCGATCACCGGATCTCGTGGCAGTGCCCGCAGTGTGCTTTCGCTCACCGGCTCCGAGATGGTCTCTCTCGTGTCGAACTTGTGTTCTGGCGTCCCCGACGACTTGCTCATGAACGGGTTATCGGAGGCCGCCCGGTCAGGTTGCGCGAAAATTACGGTCCGAGACCGATCCACTCGCTGCCGTCGGGGCCGACTTCTTTCTTCCAGATCGGTACCCGGTCCTTGAGCCGGTCGATCATGGCGCGACAGGCGGTAAACGCCTCCGCCCGGTGCGGCGCGGCTGCAGCGATAGCCACCGCCACCTCGCCCACCTGGAGCAAGCCGATGCGATGCTCCACGGCGAGTAGGCAGTCCGTCACCTCGGTCTCAATCTCAGCCGCGATTTCGCGCATGGTCTTCTCGGCCATCTCGACGTAGGCCTCGTACTCCAGGTGGTCCACGTCCCGGTCCAGGTTGCGGCGCCGGACCACGCCCAGGAACGTCGTGACGCCCCCCATGTCTTCGTTGGTGACCGCGGCGACGCATCTCGCCACGTCGAGAGGCTCGTCCAGTACCTTGATGTGCCGCTCGTCGTTGCCGCCCGCGACCGGCGGGATCAACGCCAACTCATCGCCGTCGGCCAGCACCGTGTCGGCGGGCATCATCGACTGGTTGACCGCGACCTGAAACCGGCCACGCAGCTTGGCGATCACCTCATGCCGCTCCGCCAGCGCCGCCAGCGCCCCGGCGACATCGCAGCCGTCAGCCAGCTCGATCGACTCCTCTTCGAGCTTCAGCCGCTCCCGAAACACCGCAAAATACCGCACTTGGATCTGCATCGGCTTTGTCGTAGCGTGCCCGAGCAAGTGGCGTCCAGGCGGAAAACGACAAAGCGCAAATCACCCCGGGAACAGACGGAGGCCGAGTACATCGGCGCGCTCTACAAGGACATCTACCGGGTCGTCCGCAAGATCCCACGGGGGAAGGTCGCCACCTACGGCCAGGTCGCCGAACTCGCCGGCCGCCCCGGTGCCGCCCGCCTGGCCGGCACCGCCATGCGCGCCTGCCCCCAGGAACTGGGCCTGCCATGGCAACGAGTCATTGGTAAACGCGGCCCCAACAGCGGCCGTGTCAGCATCCTGGACCCAGTCGGCGCCGCCATCCAACGCGCCATCCTGGAGAAGGAGGGCGTACGGTTCTCAGCCAGCGACACAATCTCCCTCACCGACCACGGCTGGCTCCCCACCGACGGCAAGCCCCAAAGACGCAAGCGCACGAGCGCCAGCACGAGCAAGCGCACGAGCACGAGCACGAGCACGAGCACGAGCAAGCGCACGAGTACGAGCACACGCAAGCGCACGAGCAAGCGCACGAGCACGAGCACGCGCACGAGCACCGGCAAGCGTAAGAGCGCGAGCACCAGCACCAGCAAGCGTAAGAGCGCGAGCCCCAAGCGTCGGCGCTAACCCGGCCGTTTGGCGAGGGTGACAATCACCCCCGCGCGGTGCCATGCTCTCGCCATGACGACGACCCTGGTAACTGGCGCAAACCGTGGAATTGGCTTCGAACTAGCTCGCCAGTCGAAGGAGCGCGGCGATGACGTGATCGCGGTCTGTCGCAGCTCTTCGCCCGAACTCGACGCCCTCGGTGTGCGCGTTGAATCCGGCATCGACGTCACCTCGGCGGACGACGTCGCCCGCCTCGGAGCGGCCTTAGCCGACACACGCATCGACGTACTCATCAACAACGCGGGGCTACTCAGCCTCGAGAGCCTCACGGATATGGACTTCGACCGCATGCGCCAGCAGTTCGAGGTCAACAGCCTCGGTCCACTGCGCATCACCCACGCTCTCCTGGACTGCCTTGGCGATGGCTCCAAGGTAGCGATCCTCACCAGCCGTATGGGCTCCATCGAAGACAACACCTCGGGCGGGTGCTACGGCTATCGCATGTCCAAGGCGGCGGTCAGTGCGGCGGGCAAGAGTCTGTCCATCGACCTCAAGGGGCGCGGTGTCCCGGTGATCATCCTGCACCCGGGCTTCGTTCGCACGGCTATGACCGGCAACAACGGCGCCGTGGAGCCAGCCGACGCTGCAGTAGACCTGCTCGCTCGCATCTCAGAGCTCACCCTCGAGACGACCGGTCGGTTCAAGCACGCCAACGGCGACGATCTGCCCTGGTAGTCGTAGCCACCAAGCCGGACACCGACTACAGCCCAAGCTACTCAGGCCGACGACCCAGGGTCATCAGGCTGCCGTGAGTGTGCTTCCAACTCTCTTCGTCACCGGCTTTGAGCTCGTGCCGCAGATGCTCCTGGTCGACCACCTCGAGTCCGGCAGCGACGAACGCTTCGCGCCATTCTCCTTCCGACAACAGGTGCAACGGCAGGTTCATCAGCTCCGGCCACTCGTGGCTGGCCTCGTTCTCGCGATAGAAGTCCACCACGCAGGCGAATCGTCCACCGGGCACGAGCAAGTCGGTCACCGCGCGCAGCCCGGCCTGCAGGTCCTCGAAGTAGTAGAAGACCTCCATAGAGAAGACCGCGTCGAACGTGGCGTTCGTCAGCTCGGGGCTGGGGAAGCTGCCGCAGACGAAGCTGGCGTTGGTCACGTCGGCTGATTGCTCCCGGGCACGCTCGATCATTTCACGTGAAACGTCGATGCCGGTGGCGCGAACGCTGGCGTCAAGGGCGGCGGCCCAGCGGACCGTGTAGCCGTTGCCGCAGCCAATGTCGAGGTAGCGAGAATCCGCGCCAATGCCCAGACGTTCGAACGCTCTGATCGCAGTGGGACCGTGCCCGCGCTCCATGCCCTCCGCCCGACCTCGTCGAGCCCAGTCGTCGAACACTTCACTGACTTGCAGCGTACCGTCTGTCATGTTGGTCGGTTTATCACATACACAACCTCCACCTCCGGCGGTATCGCCGACAGAACAGCGGTTCGCTGCAGTCCAGGGTGTCCGCGCAGTGGTCCCCGAGGCCACCACCGCCCATGCACAACTTGACGTTGTCACCACGGTCTCGACAGAACATGCCCTTGGCGCACTCTATGTGCTGATCGCAGTGTTCTTGTCTAGCGTCGGGGAGCGGTGGTGGCCGGACCTGTGCGTCGACGTTGGTTGCCGACGGCGAACGGTCTCGCGACGTGCCGCGGGGGAAACAACCGAACGTGAGCGTGATGGCGAGCCACGCGCAGACGCACTGAAGGATGAAGAGACGGAGTTTCATGTTCCTGCTCGCGACTAGAGCAGGAGTCGTGCCATGTCATCGGCGTCGACGCGCCGGGTAGTTACGAGTCGGCGCCGGGAGAGCTGTCCGGCTCACCGGACGTCCGGCCGGACGAGCGTCCGAAATGCGTACGCTTCATCAACCAACATAGCGTCGAAGGAAGAGGGAAGAGGGAAGAAGGAAGAGGGAATAAGGAAGAGGGAAGAGGGAAGAGGGAAGAGGGAAGAGGGAAGAGGGAAGAGGGAAGAGGGAAGAGGGAAGAGGGAAGAGGGAAGAGGGAAGAGGGAAGAGGGAAGAACGTGGAAGTCCGGGATCCGGATCCGGATCCGGAGAGCGGCCGCTACTTCCAGCCGTGGTAGGCCGGGTGTCCTTCGGTCACGGCGATGAAGGTGCCGCTGCAGGTGGCGGTGACTTTGTCGTTGGCAAGAAGCTCGGCTTCGATGACGGCGCGGTTGTCAGTTGCCTCGGCGACGCGGGCGCGTAGTTGCAACACGCCGTCGACCGGGGTGGGGCGCTTGAGTTTGACGTGGAAGTCTCCGGTGACTGTGCACGGCGGAACGTCCACGCCGGTGCGGACCATCAGGTGGTGTGCCGCGGTCCAGTTGCTGTGACAGTCCAGGAGCGCTCCGCAAATGCCGCCGTTGAGAATGCCCTCGAACGCGATGTGGTGCGGCTCGGGTCGAAACTCCGCGACCACGGTGCCGTCATCTTGTACGTAGCTTCTGATGCGCAGGCCTTTGTCGTTGGCGGGGCCGCAGCCAAAGCAGCGATTGGTCGGGGCATACGTGTCCTGCAGGCTCTTCATCGCGGCGAGTGTACAGCAGCTCAGTCGACGTCGCCGTAGATGCGGCGCGCCTTGCGGGCGCCGGCGCGAACTCGCAGGACCAGTTCGTTTTCAACCTCGAGCTTGAGTCGATCGATTTCGGCTTCGGTGGCCAGGCAGAGTCGCTGCAGGTCGGCGAGCACCTCCAGGCGGGCGTCCAGGTCCTCCGGAAGCTGGTCGTCGGCGCACAGCCCGGCGGCGAGGCGGAGCACTCGCGCGACGAGGCGTCGACTGTCGCCGTTGAACAGCCGCGCGAACTCGGCGGCCGGGTGCTCGGTCTCCAAGGTGGGCCGGGTGGCGTCGTGGACAGCCGGGGCTGCGCATTCGACCGGCCCAGCTTCCTCGCGGTCGATGTGGAACATGCTGGGAGTTTCGTATTCGTCCATGAGCTCCGCCGTTTGTGCTCCGTTGGCCAGTGCCATCGGGATGTTGAGAAGTGGTCGGCGGAGGCGTCGGTTGGTTGCGTGAAAACTGCTCAGAACCGGTCGAACCGGAGACCCCGCATCGCTTGGGGGGCTCAAGGTGCCGCGGTTGCTGGGCTGAGCCTACCGGGCGGCCGGCGGCCGAAGGGGAAGACGTTTTTCCGCAACTGGCCAGCTCCTGCGCCGACAACGCCCCCTGAACCTATGGGTGAATTCCCTAGCCAGAAATGCTATTTGGAGGCGTGATGAGTTTGAAGTCCCTGTTATTGGTGAGTGTGTTGACGGTAACCGCGGTGGCCTGTGGCGGTGGTGGCAACCCAGCCGTGGAATGCAAAATCAACGCGGATTGCAACCTGGTGGCGTTCGGTACCTGCGACGTCAACCCAATCACCACCAACCGTTGGTGCTCCTACCCGGACAGCGAGTGTCCAAGCGGTCGTCGTTGGTCGGACTTTGATACTGGCGATGGGCTTAGTGGTGTTTGCCAGCAGGATGAGACGGCTGACGCGGGGATTCCCGACGCTGGGGAGGCGATTGTTGACGCTGGTGCCTCCGAAGACGCTCCGGTTGGTACGCCAGACGCGGCGCCGGGTACGCCAGACGCCGCGCCTTCTGATGCTGGGATTCTGTGCACACCCAAGCTGATGTACCGGCGCGATGATGGCGCTGGCACGTTCACGGTTCGGACAGTCGACCCCGACGGAACAAACGATGTCGCCGTACACACCGGCTCGGCCCAGTTTGTTTCCGTAGACTGGTCACACGATGGTGCCAGGTTTCTGGTTGTCGACGATGGTGCCGACGCCATTCAAATCCGCCACGCGAACGGTTCGTTGGACTCGACGATTACTGTGGGCACGGTCGTTGAGGACGCGCGGTGGTCATTGGTCGCGGCTAAGATCGCGTACGTCACGACCGTCTCTGGGGTCGCTGAGCTTCACACCGTCAACGCCGACGGCAGCGGCGACGTGATGATTCACTTTTCGGACGATCCCATCCAGAATCCCCAGTGGTCGCACGATGGCTCGAAGATCGCGTTTCTGAACGGGCCTGACATCTTCGTCATCAATTCTGGCGGTACCGGCGTATTTAACGTGACCACGGCGGCGGGTGGGTTTTACGGCGTCACGTACGTTTGGACCCCTAACGATACGAAGTTTGTATTCCAGGTTCCGTCGGCGGCGAGCGACATCGGATCAATCTTGGTCAATGGAACGGGGCGCGTGGACCTGGCGACGAATTCCTCTCACCAGAAGATGTATCCGCATGTCTCGCCTGACGGCAGCTCTATCGTCTACAGCTCCACCCGGATAACGCCCGATGGTGGGGAAGGGGTTTACAAGATGGGTATCGATGGATCGGGGCAGGTGCAGCTTGCTGCCGGGCCAGACAACGGGTTCATCTGGTTCCAGCCGCGGTGGTCGCCAGACGGACTGAAGATCGCGTACGTGGCGAACACCACCGGGTTCAATATTTGGACGATGGGCCCCGATGGCGCTGGAAAACTCCAGCTCACAACGACGGGAACCAACTCCCTACCTTTTTGGCGACGGTGCCCATAGCCTGGCTGCTTCGCCGAAAAGAAAAACGGCGCACCCGGAGGTGCGCCGTTTGGCGTTTCGGTGTTGCTCGAAACTACGGTGCGGGTGCGTCGGTGTAGCCTACGATTCCGTAACCAGCTCCGCGGAGAATGCCGTGTCCACCGATGGGCGCGGTCTTCGCGCCTAGACGGAGGATCTGGGTCTCAAACCGCGTGTAGGTCTGAACCTGACCTGGGTTCCCGCCAACGCCGGGCGCGAGGAACGCGGCCCAAGCAGCTTCAGGGATGGTCGTGGTGTCGAGACCGATCTTCGCGCAAAACAGGGTTGTGTACAGACCCGTCGCGTCCGGGAAGTCGGCCGCGTTAACCGATGGGTCGGCGACCGCCGCGTTTGTCGTCTGCGCATTGATTACAAGGCCGGTGATGAACTCACCGGGAATACCGCAGTCGCCATCGGTCGCGTCCTTGCACCCAACCGTCAGGTCGCCATTGCCCGTGGTGGTAGGCATCGCTTCGGGCTGCACCGAGGCGGTTGTCAATTGCATGCCCTCGCCGCTGGGCTTGAGGGTCTCGCTGAACATCGGGACAACCTCGTCACCGGTCGGAGCGGTTTTCTTTTCGATGGTCAGCTCGATCGGCGTGGTGTCGATGGTGCAAGTGTCAGGCGACTGCCCGGTGCAGTCCGCGGCCGCGGTGCGTACCGTGCACGCGGTGGTTCCGTCCGTGCACAGACCGGCACGTGACTTGAACAGCTGGAACGCGCCTGGGATGGGTGCGGCGCCAGCTACGACTCCAAAGCCGCCGCCGACCGCTATCGCGGTATCATCCTGCGCGGCTCCGTCACACTGACCGATGCTGAGGCAATATGCCCAGGTGGTGTTGATGACGCGCACAGTCGTCGCGGAGAGCACGCCGATGATGCCGAACTTGCCGTTGTTGATATCGGTGATCGCACCGCCGGCAGCATCCACTACGGGGAAGCCGCTGACCGAGATGATCATCCCGACTTCGCTCTGGCCGGCCATATCGAAGGTTGCGCCAGCGATGGTGATGTCGGTGAAGTAGACCGACGCGCTGACCGCAGTGTGGTCGACGCTGTCACCGACAGCCAACTGGCCAATGCCGGAAGGAGTGTGAGGACAGATGTAACCTTCACGGGTCGCGTCATAAACGCAATCCGGGAACGGGGTCGGATTAATGTCACCGCTGATCGAGATGGCGCCTTCATTCAAGCTCGGGTTTGGCTCGATCTCAGGGGTGGCCGATGGGTCGTACTGTCGAACAGTGCAGCCGTCGGTAACGGTGCCGTTGGCGTAGATAACGCTTCCGGTCTCACGGGAATCGCGCGCGTCACGAACGCTAACGCTGACGCCGGCGCCTGAGACCGCACCGCCGAAGTTAGCAACAGAAACCTGCAGCACGCCGATAAGGCCGGTGCGGCTCGGTGCGAGCGGACCATCGATTGGTATCGTGGCGTCTACTGCGCCATCTGGCGTCGGCACGACCGTCGCGTCGGCGTGGTTGTGCCCGTCGTCGTCGCTACATGCGCCTCCGACTACTAGGACGAGGCCTAAGGCGCCTACTGTCCAAAACTGTTTTGCTGCCGTTGCGAAACTTCGCATCTCTTGCCTCCTGGTTCCCAAGCTTTTCCAAGCCATTTATTCGACCCAGCACCACGCAATTGTTCCTGCTACGACCCCCCGCGGCACTGAGAACACACGACGTAACTCGGACTACGGTACGCCTGACCCAAATAATGGGCAAGAGAATCAGGTCACATTTCGGCGTGATCACACGGAGATGCGCGGCATTTGACTACCCTGGCTTACCAGTGCGTCAGGGGGCGTTAATTGGGGTTGGATTTGTGACCCGCGCACGCCGAAACCGACGTGGGTTTCACATGTTTTCGATGCTCAGATCACACGGTTTCCGGCGGCCGGGATCGCGCGAATTGACCGCTTCGCGAAGGCATTATCGATGCGGTTATCGAGGCCAGAATTACGGCTTCCGGGATCTGCGAGATCGGATCACGGGATCTTTCTAGGGATCTTTTTACGAGTACGATCAAGCGCTTGGGGATCTCATTCCATGATCTCAGTGCGTTGCAGGATCGCCGAAAAAATTGGTTGGTCACGCTGGACTGCTACGATGTTTTTGGGACGACGGCGCAGGTCTTCCAGGTTGTGAACAGGCTGTGGGTAGCCTGGGATGACTGGACTGCGAAGATGGAGTTTTGTGCCAAAATTCCGTTGAATGTCATAGCGCTGAGCTATGGTTATTTATCCACAGGGTTGTGGATAAGTTGATCACACATGATTTTGACTGATACGATTCTTGAGCAGTTGGGGGGTGCCAATACACGGCATGAATGGCACCCCAGTTTCAGCCAACTCACCTCGGGTTTGGCGGCATTTGGACCGCGCAGGGCCCGGTTTTACTCCGACGTTGTAGTCGTAAAGGAGAAGGTGTGAGATCTGCTGCCAGAGTACCGGAGGAGCGTCCTGCTTCCTCGACAACTGGACCTGTTCAAGAACGGCGAGAAGCCGCACAGGCCGACAAGAAAGCTGAAACACGCGAGGCCGCAATTCCGCGGTTAGTACCAGCAGCTGGATCGGCTGGGGTTCACACCCAACCCATTACGGCCGCTAGTAAGCGCGCCGCCGTGCAATCGGCAGCGAAACAAGGCCAAGCCAGCCCTGAGCCTAAACAGGCAAAGCCGGCTAAACAGGCAAGGCCGGCAAAGTCGGCTAAACCGGCAAAGCAGAGCAGGCCCGCGCCAAAGCAGGCTCGCCGGCTCCGTCACGATCACGAAACCTCCGTCGAGCTGGCGCGCGTCAGCCTCGAGCGCAGAATTCGCGCCCATCTCACCAAGGGCACTCTCGCCGTCACGTTCACCGACAACCGCTACACAATGATCTCGGTTCGCCGGGAGAGCAAACTGGGCCCTCTATATAAAGTGCGCCTACATCATATGTTCGCCGACGCGAACCCGGCTATCGCCCGCGCGCTGGCCCGCTACATCTGCAAGAACGATCGCGACTCGTCGCGCATGCTCGGCGACTACATCGACAATCATCAGCATCGAGTGCGCCCCGGCGGCCGTCGAACGCAAACGCGCTCGATGACCACTAAGGGCAAGTTTTACGACCTGCAGCAGATGTTCGACGATCTCAACGCGCGTTACTTCGGCAACTCGATCGTCGCGACAATCACGTGGGGACAGCGCTGCGGCCGGCCGCGCCGCCGCAACTCGATCAAAATGGGTTCGTACTCGGTCGAGGACAAGCTCATTCGCATCCACCGTTCACTCGATCGGGCCTTCGTTCCACGCTTCTTCGTCGAATGGATCGTCTTTCACGAGATGCTCCATCAGATTCACGAAGTCAAAGTCGTCAACGGTCGCCGTCAGTTTCACCCAAAAGCGTTCCTCGAGGACGAGGCCAAATACGAGCACTACGACCGCTCACGCCTTTGGGAACGCGAGCACCTGGACGAGCTACTCACGTACTAGCTGGCTAGTCCGCGGCACGGACGGGCACCGACGGTACAGGCGGGCTGGGATAAACCCGGCGCTTAACTCTTGCCGCCGTGGGGCACGCACCGGCGCCCGGGGATAAAACTCGGAGTTCGCCTTGCGGATGGACGAGTTGACCCCGATCACGGCAGACCTGGTCACGGCCGGCGACGGTTGGCCGCTGTGCCTCCTGCCAGCTCCGAAATTCGCGGATCGTGCGGCCGCGTACCGTTCGGTACAGCATCTGGTCGAACTCACCGCTGTAGTCCCCGGTGATGGTCGCCGGTGTTTCGAGAGGGAGCCAGCACCTTAGAAGAACTCGTCGACAGCCTGGCGTGACCACGCTCGAGGCCATCTCAATAGCTTAGCGTTGAGCAGCGCGCACTTTGCTGGGAAGAACAGCGCTGCGTGGTCGTATGACGCGTGCGGTCGTGTTCGCCCGGTGCGTCACAAATCGTGAGCTGTCACTCTCTCTGTAGAACCGAGCAGCCGGTCCACTCCGGACCCCATCAGAAATTTGCCCCCCAACCCTGCGAACAAAAACTTTGCTTGTTGGTTTTCTGTGGACGCCTGGCCATTGACTTGAAAAATTCCGGGCCTGTACAGTACGCGCTCGCGGGGAGCAATGGGGAACCTCTGCAACATTCGCATCGTCGATGACAACGCCACAGCACCACATCATCAAGGAAACGTCGGACTCGCTTTCGCGTATCCTGCAAGACGAGTTCAAGCGCAGTGGTTACAAGCGCGTGCACATCATCGAGCAGGCGCCGAAGCCGGATTCGGTAGAGGGCAAACTCCCGGCCGTATCGGTGTACCTCTATCAGATCTCGCTGGATCCCCACGGCGTCGATGCCAGCATCCGATCGGAGCTGGTCGTCGAAGAGCAGGACGATGGATCGCTGAAAGAGTACCGGCGGAATCATCGCATCTGGGTACGACTCGATTACCTGATCTCGACCTGGGCGCAAACGCCGGAGGACGAGCAACTACTCCTTGGGCTGGTCATCCGGACGCTGATCGAGAATCGCGCGGTCGAGCGGGAGAGCCTGCGCGGCGACGCGTTCGAGGAAGACTTTCGCTTGATGGTCCACCTCAGCTCTCGCCTCGACGAAGGTACGCTTGCGCGGTTTTGGGGAAGCCTGTCCCAGCCGGTTCGTCCCGCCGTCCAGATGTGGACGAGCATTCCGATCATTCCCAGCAAGCTCGAAGAGTTCAGCCGCGTTACTTCTCCGCCGGAGCTCAACTACCGCGACCTCAACGAGCCCGAGCAAACCGAACAGGGCCCAGGTGGCCGACAACTTCTCAATCGCCAGGATCTCCCGGAGGCATCGTGACGCTTTCTGTATACGCGTCTTTTGTAACGATGTCCCTTTGGGAAAACAGGGCGCTATTCATCACAAAACAACCACCACTCACTAAAGCCAGGAAGCAATAAACGAAAGGATTTGACGGATGGCGACCAGTTATCTCTCACCAGGCGTCTACGTAGAAGAAGTCGATCGTGGTTCTAAGCCCATCGAAGCGGTTGGCACGAACACGGTTGGGTTTCTCGGCGAGTCGTCCAAAGGACCGACCGGCGAGGCCATCTTGATCACCAACTGGTCACAGTTCGTAAAGACCTACGGTGATTTCAAAGAGTGTTCGCGCGATTTGGCGCACGCTGTTTACGGCTTCTTCAACAATGGCGGATCACGCTGTTTCGTAGTCAATGTTGGCGCTCCCGCGGAAGCGGCGGCACCGGCGGCTACCTCCAGCAAAGACTCCAAAGACAAAGACAAAGCCAAAGCCAGCAGCGGCGGCGGCGGCGGCAGCAGCGCTCAGCGCGACGGTCTGTTCATTGGCAAGGACAACGGTCCTGGTCAGCGCACAGGTCTGAAGTGCTTCGAGGAAATCCCGGAGATCGCAATTCTTTGCGCTCCTGGTTGCACCTCGCCGGCAGTGCAAGAGGCCGTTCTTTCGCACTGTGAGACGCTCAAGGATCGGTTTGCGATTCTCGACTCTCCAGAGACCATCAACGGTGGTGTCGATCGTTTGCCCAAGCCTCGTGACAGCAAGTACGGCGCTTACTACTTCCCGTGGATTCAGGTCTACGATCCGGAAGACGGCAACATCTTCGTGCCCCCGTCGGGTCACATCGCAGGTGTGTACTCGCGCGTCGATTCCGAGCGCGGCGTTCACAAAGCTCCCGCCAACGAAATCATCCGTGGCGCGCTTGGCCTGAAGTACAACATCTCCCGCGCGGAGCAAGACCTGCTCAACCCGAAGGGCATCAACGCCATTCGGACCATGCAGGGCGGCGCTATCCGTATCTGGGGTGCTCGTACTCTTTCCACCGACCCGAGCTGGCGCTACATCAACGTACGCCGCCTGTTCATCATGGTCGAGTCGTCCATCGAAGGCGCCACCCAGTGGGTCGTATTCGAGCCGAACGATCATCGTCTGTGGAAGCGCGTCCAGCGCACCATCACCGCGTTCCTCACTCTCATCTGGCGCACCGGCGCTCTGATGGGCGTGACGCCGGAAGAGGCGTTCTACGTCAAGTGCGATGACGAGACCAACCCACCAGAAGTGGTGGATGCTGGCCAACTCATCGTTGAAATCGGGCTTTGCCCGACGAAACCGGCCGAATTCGTCATCTTCCGCATCGGTCAGATGCCGGCTGGTGGCGGCGTCGAAGAGTAATTAGAAACCGTTGGGGGCCCGGGAAGCTTTTCCGGGCCCCTTTCGTAATAGTTCCGAGCACGTTGTTGTGCTCGTGTGACAACTGCAGCGAAACGCTGCGATAAACCGAGGTTACCGACGTACTCGTCTGTCTCACACCGCCTAGTGTGCGGTGGGCGAGCGCGGCCGTGATCTCCTTAAACGCGGAGACCAATCAATGGCTGACCCACAAGTATCAGTAGCTGGTATTTTCCAGATGTCCCTCGACGGGGCCAAAGACGCCGCCCTTATCAAGTCCATCGAAGGCGGTAACCTCAAGGCGAAGAAAATCTCTGAGCATGGTGGTCCGACCCTGCTCAAGAAGCACAAGCACGGCAACGTCGAGTACTCCGATGTCAAAGTCACGCTCAACCTGGCGATGGCTCAGGACTGGCTCGATTGGGCGGCGCTGTTCCTGAAAGCGGAGCCGGTGTCCAAGACGGGCGTCGCCTTCGCTTGCAACATCAAGTACGAAGCCATGGCCGAGCGTGAGTATCAGGGCATGTGGATTTCGTCGGTGAAATTCAACGATTTCGACGCGGACAAGGACGAGTCCTTCTACGTTGATATTGAGTGTGTCATCGACCGCTGCATGCATCGTAAAGGCAGCGGCAAGAAGGTTTCGGGGACCATGGGCGGCAACCAGCGTCTGTGGAGCGCTAGCGCATTCGACCTCGAGATCGGTAGCCTTCCCTGCGGCTTCGTCAGCAAGGTGGCCATCCCCGCTTGTAAGCAGAAATTCACCAAGGCTCGCACCGGCAAGCTGCGTTCGTACGAAAACGTCCCAGGAACCGTCGATATCGACGGGGAACTGTCGGTAACCATGCCAATGGCGCGCGGTTACAATGAGTGGTCCGCGTACGCTGAGAGCTACTTGGCGTTGGGTAACATGGGTAACGACACCATGCTCACGGGCGCGCTAACCATGTACGCCCAGGATCAGAAGACGCAGGTTGCCACCATCGAGTTCCAGGGCCTCAGCCTCACCTCGCTGGATGTTAACAAGATGGAGGGTGGTTCCGAGAAGATTCAAACCTTCGACTGCAAGTTGGCGGTTGAGGAGATGGTCATCAAGCCCCTCATCAAGAAAGACTAACAGTCCGTATCATCATCTATGGGCGGCCGTACAACCCCATAGCGTGATCTTCAGGTAAGATGACTCCGCCCGTTTGGTACTGCCAAGCGGGCGGTTTTTTTTCTCTTCTCGCTACCGCTCTTTAACCCAACTCGTTCGGGAGAACCCTCCATGGCGTTTCGTACCGAGTACAACTTTCGTCTTCCGCGCGGATTCGTCGACAACGCAGGCAACGTGCATCAAAACGGCACCATGCGTTTGGCTACGGCGAAAGACGAAATCCTTCCGCTGCAGGACTACCGGGTTCAATCCAACCGGGCGTACCTGGTCATCGTGCTCTTGTCACGAGTCATTACCAAACTCGGCGACCTTGATCGCGTTGATGTAGAGACCATCGAAAACCTATTCTCGACTGACCTTGCCTATCTCCAAGAGTTCTATCGCAAGATCAACGAGGACGGAGCTCCGCGGCTCCACGTAGGCTGCCCCAAGTGTGAGAACGAGTTCGACGTGGACTTGCTCACCGGTAACGTATTGGCTGCCGCCGAGGAGTCGGAGGAGGGGGGTGCTGGCCAATCCGGCCAGGGATGACTGGGTGGACGGTCGCAACCTATCCTCGGAGCCAGCTCTACAATGAAGTCGCCTACATCGCGTATCACTTCCACTGGTCACTCGATGACATCCTCGATATGGAACACGAGGAACGGCACACCTGGCTCAAGGAAATCGCGCGCATCAACAAAGAAATCAACGAAGCGCGCAACAGTTAACTGAAGGCACATCTATGCGACCGTTCGCCGACCTAAGACCACCTGGCATTTACCCAACGATGGCGGAGCCCAGCGCTGAACCGCTGGCTATCGCAGACACCAGTATCGTTGGCTTTGTCGGGCTGGCACAAAAAGGCCCCATCAACGTACCCACCCGTATTGGCAACTGGGAAGAGTTTGTCGAGATCTACGGGTTCACCGCTAACCACTACCTGACCGCGTCTGTCGAGGCGTTCTTCCGCAATGGCGGCACGGACTGTTACATCGTCCGCGTCGCGCACCTGAGCGAAGAGGGCTCTGCTGACGATGCTGCTGTCGCCGCCCACGTGGTCAACGATGGTTGGAACAAACCGACGCTGCGGGTCACTGCCCTCAATGAGGGCGAGTGGGGCAACGGGATTTGGATCAGGTTCGTCCAGAACACCGGTGCAAGCGCGCTGCTGACCCGCGACCTGGAGGTTGGCTCTGGCGAAGCCGAGGTGACGTCGACCCGCGGTTTCGAGGTCGGCCAGCTGGTCAAGATCCGCAGTCGCGAGGACGTCGATTACATCGTGTTGACCGATGTCGGCGACAAGGTTCTGCGTTGGGGCTCGGAGACGCCGGTCAACCGCCGGCACCGGGCGGCCGCGCCGACGCGCATGGAGGTCGTCGAGTTCGAACTCCACACAGTGCTGCGGGACCGTCGCGAGGTGTTCAAGCATCTGCAACTGCACCCATCGTCTCGACGGTATGCCCCGCGCGTGGTCGCCGCCGAATCCAGGCTGGTCTGTCTCGAGGACCTGCGCACGTCATCGCCGCCGCCGCACAACATGCCCCAGGCGGAGCCGCTGACCAAACTGCGTAACGGTCGCGATGGTACCGACGTTCTGACACCGGAGGATTTTGTGGGCTTCGACCGTGGCCCAGGGGAGCGCGGTGGTCTGCTCAGTCTGGTTGCCGTGGACCAGACCGCGTTGCTGGTGTGTCCGGACGCCATGACCTTCTTGGATCGGGATCCAGGCCCCCTTGGCGAAATGCGGACTCAGCGGGTCCAGGACGCCATGGTGGACATGTGCGAGAACATGAAGGATCGGTTCGCCATCCTGGATTGCCCCCAAACCCGTAACATCGAGGAAGTTAAGGCGTGGCGCCGCCGGACCGACAGCTCGTACGCAGCCTACTACTGGCCGTGGATCGTGATTCCAAGTGCCGACGGAAAGACGCGGTCGATCCCGCCTTCCGGTGTCATGTCGGGTATTTTCGCGGTTCGCGACAAGGAGAACGGGGTCCACCATCCCCCGGCCAACTTGCCAATCGTGGGCGCGGTAGATCTGAGCGTGCGGGTCACCGAAGATCATTTGGGTGCCCTGAACGCCGAGGCGGTGAACAGCTTCAGGATTTCCAGGGGGATCCGGCCCTGGGGAGTGCGCACCGCATCCTCGGATCCGGATTGGCGCTACATCAACGTTCGACGAATTTTCATTATGTTACGCCGCTCCCTGGATGTCGGGATGGCCTGGGTTCCCTTTGAATCCAATGACAAAGGCACCTGGGACAACATCACCAGCAAGACCAAGGCATTCCTTGCGACCTTGTTTCAGAAGGGGATGTTCGCGGGAGGGAATCCCGAGGAGTCGTTTTACGTAAAATGTGATGCGGAAACGAATCCGCCACTAGCTGTAGATAACGGGAGATTGGTTTGTCAGATAGGAGTCGCACCAGTGATCCCGGCCGAGTACATCATGATTCAAGTCGTTCAAGACATGGGCGGAGACACCGAATGACCGTGAGGAGCTAATCATGGCCAATAACAAACGCGCGTTTGATCCTAAAACTACGTTCTGCTTCCAGGTGAAGCTGATCGACCTGCAGGGCTACAGCAAGGGCGAAGCGTTCTTCAAGAGCGTCAGCGGACTCAAGTACGAGACCGAGGTGGTCGACTACAAACAGGGCGGCGAAAACCTCACCACGAGAAAACTGGTCGGTGCGACCAAGTGGGCGCCCATCGTCCTCAAGAAGGGCTTCTGTGGCGATAGCACTGACCTGATCAACTGGAAACGCGCGTGGATGGATGCGAGCGGCAAGAAGCTCGACCGGCTCAACGGCACGATCATTCAGCTCAACTCGGATATGTCTCCGGTGTCGTCGTGGGAGTTCCGCCGCGGCTGGCCGAGCAAGTGGGAGCTTTCCGAGTACGACGCATCCAAAGCGGAGATCGCTATCGAGACTCTTGAAATCCAGCATGAGGGGCTGGTCTACACCCCAGGCTAGACGCGCATATGGCGACAAGAACAACAGGCGGAAGAGGCGGCGGACGAGGCAGAAGAGACTTCGCGGTCACAGCTGCGTTGTCGGCAAACGCATACGTGCCTCGCACGATTGGAATGGTCCAGCGCGCGAGTGCCAGGGTTGCCAATCGTTGGGCCCCCGAAGAGGGCGCGTTGAAGCGGTCCCGACCCCTGAGCAGTCTGGCGTTCGCCGACCGGCTGATGTCTCCGTACGTCGCCAACGCGCAGAAGACCGCGCGCACGAAATACAACTTCAGCAGCGGCGGCGCCGGCTACGCTAGTGCGGCCACGCCTGACAACGCTCTGCCCGCACCACAGGTTAACTGGCTGTTCCCGACGCCGTGGTATCAGGACGAGCTCAGCTGGCTCGCCGCGGCGCGCGCGTCTGTCCAGCAAACTGCAGTGCTCGCCGGGCACAGTCGTCCCGCGCCCAGGCCGGGACAACCAGCATCGCGACCGACCCTGGCCACCAGCCAGTTCGATCAAGCGCGCATGGCCTATGTTGCCCCCGGCCTCGCGCCGCAGCAGACCAGCCGCACTCCGGCACGACGCATTACCCATCGGGTGATTACGCCCGAGGTTGCGAGCGCGACCGTGATGCGCGCGGCCTCGCCGACCACACGTGCGGCCGCACCGCTTCGTGCGTGGAGTCCGCTCGTTCCATTCCAGGCGGCTCAGGCTGCTGAGCTGATGACGAGCGTGCTCAGCGATGCTCGATCCGCGGGGCGCACTGACGCGCGGGCTGCTCACGCAACGCCATCAGTCACCGCGGCGGCGCCGTTGTTCCACTACATCTCGCCGGCCCAACTCGCTCCACGCCGGACGAGCCCAACGGCGGCTCGCCAGCAGGCTTTGAGCGCACAGGCTTTCGCTGCAAAGACTGCTGCCACCGCCCCCGCCCCGCAGACGGCGACTCCATCGATCACCCGCGCGACTCGCGAGCGGCTTGCGGCGACTCACGCTGTGCGTCAGGTCGTGCCTCCGCCGGCCACTCGAGTGGAAGACGTCGCCACGCAAGCATCGACTGCGCCGGATGTTCGTCACACGAGCTCGGCGTCGGCGCGCGCTATCGAGTTGCTCACCGAGTCGGTGTTGGCGGCAGCGTCCGAGACTTCAGATTCCACCGGGGCACGGTCTGCCGTGGCGCCGTCTGCCGGCCCACGCGTTTCGCTGCCGACCGGACTCGGTGGTCTGGTTGTTGGCATCGATGCCGCCCGCGCCGTACAACAGCCGCTCATGCGCGAGATGCCAAGTGTTACAGCACGCCGCGCTCGTAGCTTTGCTCCTGTTGCTCAGGCTGCGATTGGCCAGTCGGGTGGTGCGCAAGCGCAGTTTGCCCCACCGGCTCAGCCGACCTACGCGGCCCTCGCGAAGTCCGCGCCAACCGCACTGACTCATGTCGCTTGGGCTGATCGCTGGCTAGCTCGTTTCGCCGGTGCTTCGCAGCCGGCCTTGTCTGCCATGTCTGCGACGACGCCCAGCTCGTCGCTCGGCTCGCGGGTCGTTTCTCCAGCGCCTGTGTACCTGCGTCCGCTCACTCAGTCGCAGCCGGAGTCGTTCACGACTCAGCTTGCCGGATACGCGGGGCGGACTCACGCTGCTTCTTCGCTTGGCGCGGCCTCTTCGCTCGGTTCGGCTGCAGCCAACATTGCCACCCCGGTGGTCGCTCCGGCATCGGTTGTCAGGCCCAGCGTGGACCCGACACAGGCCCCGATTCTCGATGACGACGCGCCGGTCCCGGACGAGATTTTTCGCCAAATCGCCGCCGCCGCGGTGCCGCGCACTCGCCGAACCAGCGATGTACCGGTGGCTCCTGCGGTTGCTGCCGAGCCGGCCCTTGCGCCGGTTGCGCGCCAGCAATCGGTCGTCGATCAGGTTCTGCGCGCCGCGCCATTGGCGCCAGGGGCGGGCATGTCTGCGGGACTTGCTTCGTCGCCAATCGCGCCGGTTCTTCGCGGCTTGCTCGCTTTGCCCGGCATCAGCTCCGGCGTTTCTGCGCTGCCTTTCGATGTTCGCGCGTTAGCTCCGGCCTCGGTGGCGAGTGCGTTTCTCGCTGGTGTCGTTCCGCCATCGCTATCCCTGGTTGCGCCTCAGACGACCGCCGCGGGTACTACCCTTGGTATCGCTGGCCAGGCGCCCGCCGAGACGATGTTGATTCCACAGCCGCCGATGATGTCGCGCGGCCAAACGTACGCGGGCTTCTCGCCAGAGACATTCGCACAGGCTGCCCCGTTTGCATCCGCAGCGCCGTTCAGTCCGGCCTCGTCGGCTGGTGCAGCCGCATTTTCACCCGAGCTGGGCTTCGTTGCCCCCGGCATCAGTGCATCGGCGGCCGCTCAATTCACCGCTGCACCACAGCTGGTGCAGCACACCGCCAGTGCAGCGGCGTTCGACGCATCGGTCGAAGACGCGCCGGCTTCCGCCCCGCTCATGGCGTACACGCCGAGTGGTCAGCTGGTCTCGGCCCGAGCGCTTGTGGCCTCGATGCCGACAGTTGCGATGACGGGCGGTGCGATGACGGGCGGTGCGATGACGGCTGGTGCGTTGGCTGCTGGCGCGATGACCGCTGGTGCGTTGGCCGGTGGCACGTTGACCGCTGGTCCTCTGACTGGAACGATGACCGCTGGAGCTGCAGGGCTGGCGCCGGAGATGGCCCAGTTGATTACGCGGCCGACCCCAGGAGTTGCAGCCACGAGCCACGAACTCGCTCACACCTGGTCTGCTCGTCCCGGCGACACGGCGACCCTGGCACAGAGCTGGTCGGCTGAGCAGGAAACGACGACGACGGATCTGGCTCTCGACTTTCCATCACCGGAGATGATCGTCGCCGCCCGCGTGTATGGCTTCTCACCGATGCAGGCCGTGCAAGCGGCTCGTCTCGCTGCGGCGGGGCCGGCCGGTATTCAGGCGATGGCGTCCGTGGTCGACATGCAGTTCCTCAATTCCCTCGGCGCTCATCAACGGGGCGCCCAGGCAACAGCCATGCAAGCTGCTGCTGGCGGGCCGAGCTATGGGGGCGCCGACGTAGCGCACCTGTCAGGTCAACCGGCAGTTTCCTCGGATGCAATTGCTGCTCAGGGGCTCACCCAGCCTCAAGTCGCGCAGCCGGGTGGCTTCTTCGGCACGGCTCCCCACACACCTCGGGGCGCGTTCCTCTGGCCCGAGAGTGCGGTTGAGTCCCTGGGACTTAACGTTGCCGATGCGGACCAGTCCGTGCCGCATTCGTTGGCGGCACTCGATCTGCTTGCGGCGAACACCGTCGCCGAAGCGGGCGTCTACGCAACTCCGTGGGCTCCGGCGGGGAGCACCGTGCATGAGCCGGACGCTGGTCCTCTCCAACCGATGGTTGGCGGCGCGTCGCCGTCCGCCGCGCAGGCATCCGCTGCATCCGCTCTACCCGAAGCCTTCCAGTCCATTTACATCGCATTGTCTGAGACCCCTGCGGGTCGGTCCTTATCGCCGACCATTCGCGCCGCTCGAGCCCTGGCTCTGGCCGAGCAGTCCACCCAGGCTGGTGAGTCCGTGACATCCGCGAAGATGCGCGCTGCGGCGGCCTGGGCGGTACTTCCCGTAATCATGCCGGGCTTGCCTCTAGGTCGTGGCGGCCGTGTAGCCGAAGGACTGCGTAGCGCTCCGCAACCAGGCCACTTGCAACCGACGGCAGTGCAGACAGCCTCGGCTTCTGCCGGCGAGTCCCTGCGCGCCCTCGTTGCACCTCGCGATGCATCGCCCGGGGCACCGCGCGAACATGCGGGTCGTATGGGCGCCGTGTTGCGTCCGCCGACCGCGGCTCCTGCCCTCGTTCGTACGGGGCCGACCGCAGAGCAGAACCAGGCGATGGCCGAGCAGACCGAATCGTTGCGCGAGCGGGTGGCACGCGCTTCCAGCGACACGAGCAATGATCTGCCATCGTGGTTCGAAGAGGCTGCGCGGCGCATCATCAGCGAAGGCAGCGGCGACGAGGGAGGCATCTCCCTGGCGGAGATGACGTTGATCTCGCAGACACCGGCGACCCAGGTCGCTGCCGCCACCCAGGGCGCAACCACGCCACCGCCAACGCCGGCACCCGCGAATGGAGAGGGTGGCCAGGCTGCACCAGTAGTTAACGTCGAAGCGCTAGCAGAAGAGGTCTACTCGCACGTCGTTCGGCTGTTGAACATCGAGCGCGAACGAAATGGTGAACCATGGCAAAACTAGACAGTCCTAAGCTCGAGTACCTCGTCATCCACAACAAGGATGAGAAGACTGATTTCACGGCGCAGTACAACCCGAAAGAAATCAGCATTGATCGCAGTGTGCCGTGGAACAAGCACAAGTCATCAAAAGGGGATACCCACGTTCTTGAGTTCACCAACGCCGAGCCGATGAACATGTCGTTCGAGTTGTTTTTCGACTCGTACGAGAGCAAAGGCAACGTGTACAAGGACTTTGTCGAACCGCTCCTGCACCTCACGAAGGTCAAACAGAGCGGTAGCGAAGAAGACAAGCGACCGCCCAAGTGCATCATCATCTTCGGTAACTCATTTCCTCGGTTCGAGGGTGTCATCGAGTCGCTCGGAATGAAGTACACGATGTTTCTGCCCGACGGCACACCGTGCAGGGCGACGGCGAGCGTCAAGGTCAAGCAGGCCGATCAGGTCCGCACGAAAGTACGCAAAAAGAAGAAGAGTGGTGGTGCTAGCTCCGGGTCTGGCGAGCGAGGCGATGCCACTGGTGGAACCGGCGGCTAGACGACAATCGAGGACAACTATTCGTGTCTGAGGACAACAAGTACGCACAAGTCGTAAACGTCAAGGTCGAGATCGCCGGCAAGGAGGTCGAAGAGAACGACCTCGCCGCCTTCCAGGTGGATATGGAGCTGAGTCAGCCCGATATGGCGATGATTCGGCTCAAGAATACTGGTCACAAGTATTCGAACGGTGGTGTCAAACACGCTGACGCGGTCGAGATCAAAGTCGGCGAGGAAACGATTTTTATTGGCGAAGTAGTCGGCATCGAGCCGGTCTACATCAGCGGTGGTCAAAGTACGTGCACCATCCGCGCGTTCAATCGCTTGCATCGTTTGCTACGTGGCCGGTTTTCTCAAACGTTCAAAGACATGAGCGACCAGGACATCGCCGCAAAGATCGCCAAGGACGCGGGGCTGTCGGCCAAGGCCGGTAGCAAACCGAAGATCACCCACGAGCACGTCTATCAGCACAATCAAACCCATCTGGAGTTCTTGCGGACCCGCGCGGCCCGCATCGGCTACGACGTTTGGGTGGTCGACAAAGATATGTACTTCGACGCGCCCAAGACGGACAAGGACTCGGGCATCGAGCTCGTGATGAAGGATCCCGCGGCCGAGAACCTGCTGATCAAGTTTCGTCCGCGGTTGACCAGTGTGAGCTCAGTCGAAAAAGTGGTGGTGCACGGCTGGGACCCGGTCAAGAAAGAGGCGATCGTCGGCGAGGCCAAAGCCAAGAGCTCCAAGCTCGGCAAGGATGGCGCAGATAAAGCGGGCAAGAAGTTCGGCTCGGCCGTCAACTACGAAGTCGATCATCCCGTCACCAGCGTCGAGGAAGCAAAGGCGATAGCCGAGGCGAAGCTCGCCGACCTGCTGATGAACTTCGTAACCGCCGAAGGCATGTGCAAAGGCAACCCGAAGCTCAAGACCGGTATCGTCGTCAACATCGTTGTCAACTCGGACAAGGATGACGATGTGTTCAACGGCAAGTACTTCCTGCACGGCGTGACACACATGTACACGCACACCCAGCCCGGTGCCGATGGCGGCGGTGGTGGTTACAAGTGTGGGCTGCGCTGCCGCCGTGACGCCGAGAAGGGCAAGTAACCAGTGAGCAGTGCTGGCGGGCCCAGACGACCAACGTCCAACATGGCGTACTGCGGCGTGTATTACGCCATCGTCACGCAGAACAAGGACGAGGACGCCAAGGTTGCCAGGGTCAAGGTGCGCTTTCCGTGGATGCCCGGTGGCGATAAGGACCAGTCGCATTGGGCGGGTATTGCGATACCCATGAGCGGAGACAAGTTTGGCACGTACACGGTGCCCGAGGTCGACGACACGGTGTACGTGGTGTTTCTCGCGGGGGATATCAACCACCCGGTGGTCATTGGCGGTGGTTGGAACAAAACCGATACGCCTCCCGAGGACAACGCTAACGGCAAGAACGACTTCCGCTTCATCAAGTCACGGTCGGGGCATCGCTTGTTGTTCGACGACAGCAGCAAATCCAAGGTGGTGCTGACGGATAAGACCAATGGCAATTTCGTCGGCTGCGGCGAGTTCGCCGAAGGGGGCGACGGCGCCAACAAGATGGAGTTGCTGACGGCCGGCGCCAAAGGGGGCTCTCACAAGAAGGGCGTTGCGATTGCCTCTATGGAAGGCACCGTGAATATCTGGTGTCCCAAGGGCGAGCTGAAGCTGACGGCCAAGCATGTGGAGATGGTTGCTACTGGCAAGGGCGAAGTGAAAGCCGGCGGCGACATGACTCTCGAGGGCAAGGCCGTCAAGGCGGCGGGAATGGCGGGCAAGTTCGAGGGGAGCAAGCTCAAGATCAACTAGTGTGTCATGGGTTTCCTCGATCTCGATCAGGTGCAGCACGGCAGCGTGCGTGCATCAAAGCTCCGCGGAGTCTACCTGGGCATCGTTGCGGCCAACACCGATGAAGGCAGCGACAGCGAGTACAAGGTAAAGCTCAAGTTTCCCTGGTTGCCCGGTGGTGATCAGGAGACGTCGTACTGGGCTCGCATCGCTGTGCCCATGGCAGGTAAGGAACGCGGTACGTATTTTCTGCCCGAAGTCGACGACCAGATGCTCGTCGTGTTCGAACACGGCGACATCAACCGGCCCATCGTCATCGGTTCGATCTGGAACAAGAAGCAGATGCCGCCCGAGGACAACGGGGACGGCAAGAACAACATCCGCGTGATCAAGTCGAAGACCGGCCACCGGCTCATCTTCGACGACACGGATGGTTCCGAACGGGTCATCCTGGTCGACTCGACCAAGAAGAATAAGATCGTGCTCGACAGCGCCAACAAGGTGGTGACCATCGAGACCGCCGATGGCGACATCGAGATGAAAGCGTCGAGCGGCGCGACCAACTTCACGTGCAAGACGCTCAACGTGACGACGAAGGCCACGCTGAAGGTGAAGGGGTCGATGTCGATGGACGTCGCGACTGGCGGCAGCTTGAACAGCAAAGCGTCGTCGGACATGATCATCAAGGGCGCTTCGACGAGTATTGGACCGGGCGGCGGTGCTGGTGCGCCTGGCATGGCTGGCGCGTTCGCGGCGGCGGCCGCAGCAGCGGCGGCGGCGGCCGATCAAATCAAGGAAGTGGCGGGTGCAGCGGCGACGGCTGGCGCGATCGCAGCAGCAGCGGCAGCAGCTGGTGGCGCCCAGAGCGCAGCCGAGGTGGCAGCTGCAGCGGCTGCGGTGACAGCGGCTGCGTCCAACCTTCCGGGCCCGGCGGGTACGGCGGCTCAACGCGCAAATGCGGCTGCGCAACAAGTGCAGGCGCTTGTCGCGATGGTGCCTGGCATGGCCGCGGCGGCCGAACGCGGCGCGGAAGCGTTCAAAGAGATATTCAAGAAAGACGATAAAGGCGGCGGAGCTGGTGGTGGTGCTGGCGGCGGAGCTGGTGGTGGTGCTGGCGGCGGAGCCGGTGGCGGTGCTGGCGGCGGAGCCGGTGGTGGTGCTGGCGGCGGAGCTGGCGGCGGTGCTGACGGCGGAGCCGGTGGCGGAGCCGGTGGTGGTGCTGGTGGTGGTGCTGGTGGTGGTGCTGGTGGTGGTGCTGGTGGTGGTGCTGGTGGTGGTGCTGGCGGCGGAGCTGGTGGTGGTGCTGACGGCGGAGCCGGTGGTGGTGCTGACGGCGGAGCCGGTGGTGGTGCTGGCGGCGGAGCCGGTGGTGGTGCTGGTGGTGGTGCTGGTGGTGGTGCTGGCGGCGGAGCTGGCGGCGGAGCCGGTGGTGGTGCTGGTGGTGGTGCTGGCGGCGGAGCCGGTGGTGGTGCTGGCGGTGACGGCGGAGCTGGCGGTGGTGCTGGCGGCGGAGCCGGTGGCGGTGACAGCGGAGCTGGCGGTGGTGCTGGCGGCGGAGCCGGTGGCGGTGCTGGCGGTGACGGCGGAGCTGGCGGTGGTGCTGGCGGCGGAGCCGGTGGTGGCGCAGGCGGTGACGGCGGTGCTGGCGGTGGAGCCGGTGACGGCGGAGCCGGTGGTGGTGCCGGCGGCGGAGCTGGTGGTGGTGCTGACGGCGGAGCCGGTGGTGGTGCTGGCGGCGGAGCCGGTGGTGGTGCTGGCGGCGGAGCCGGTGGCAATACTGGCGGTGGTGCTGGCGGCGGAACCGGTGGTGGCGCAGGCGGCGGTGCCGGTGGCGGTGCTGGCGGTGGAACCGGTGGTGGCGCAGGCGGTGACGGCGGAGCCGGTGGTGGCGCAGGCGGCGGCGCAGGCGGCGGTGCCGGTGGCAATACTGGCGGCGGTGCCGGTGGCAATACTGGCGGTGGTGCTGGTGGCAGTGCAGGTGGCGCAGGCGGTGCGGGTACCGGCGGTGGAGCTGGTGGTGGCGCAGGCGGCGGAACCGACGGAGGCGCTTCGACAGGTCCCGGCGGCGTGGCCGGAAGCGGTGCTGGTGGCGGCGGAGCCACGGCTGGCGGCGGAGCAGGCGATCCTTCCGGCGGCGCCGGCGGTGCGACCGGCAGCGTCAGCGGCGGTGGTGCGGCAGCGGGTGATGTTCCCAACGCACCGACCGGCGATCCCAGCGCCGATGTACCGAGCAGCGGCGGCGACATGAATGACGCCGGCAAGAAAGCGATTCGAGGCGACGCGACGGGCGCGGCAGGTGCTGCGGCCGGACTTCCGCCTGGTGCTGCATCCGCAGATGGCGCCAGCGCGGCGGCAGCAGGCGCGGTTGGCGGTGCATCCGCAATCGGTGGAGCCTCGGCAGCCGGTGCCGGCGTGCCCGACCCTGAAGCGATGGCGCGCAATGCCGAGAATCAGGCGACTGGTTCTGCGAAGGAATCCAGCGGCTACAACGACATCCAAGACGCCCAGCAAGATGCCAACGCCAAGCAATCCGAGGTTCAAGGCGAGGCTGACCGATCCGAGCGGCAGGCTGGTCATGCAACCGACGACGCCGAGAGCCTGGGCGACGCCCCACGTGACGTGGACGCCCGACGTTCCACCATCAATCCGGATTACGACCGCGACATCAGCGATTCTACTAACGATGCCCAAGCCGGCGGCCGAAGTGCCCAGTCAGATGCGTTCGCAGAAGGGGACCGCCAGGAGCGCTCTGCGAGCCATGTTGACGACAAGCCCGCGGTGATCAGCGATCAGGAACGGCGCGTCGGAGAGAAAACCGGCGCAGCCGAGCGCAAAGTCGACAACGTGACCGAGCGACCGGACGACGCTGTCAAAGACGCGATCGACAAGAAGTTAGACGAGTAGCGGACCTAAAATCCGGACCACGCGTTGACGTGTGCCATCGGGCGCTTCTAGACTAGCGCTTCCCGAACGGACACGTGTTAACGAAGGGAAATCCTACACTTGGACGAGGAAGAAGCGATCGCTTGGCAGGACGTCTTGGACGAGATTTTCGCCCGGCGCCCAAACAATCTGACTTGCCCGTTTTGCAAGCACACCCCGCTCGAACTCGAGGAGCAGGGGCACATCACCAAAGTGAAATGCACCAAGTGTGGGAAGTTCATCGAAGGCACCTTCGGGATGTACACGTAAGACTCGGGCACGGCTGACACAAATGGGGGACAAAGACTATCTGGGTAAGGGCTGGCGCTTTCCCGTGGCTATCAATCTCACGGGCGGTGTTGCGTCATCCGCGTATGAAGAGAACATCCGCGAATCGATCTTCATCATTCTCGGTACCGCCCCAGGCGAGCGCATCAAACGCCCGGAGTTCGGTTGCGAGATCCATGAGCTGATGTTCTCGCCCAACAACCCGACGACTGCGTCCCTCGCAGAACACTATTGTGAAGAAGCACTCATCAAGTGGGAACCGCGTATCGAAGAGGTGCAGGCCCAGGCATCGCCTAATCAGGACGAGCCCAACCGCCTGGACATTCGCATCTCCTATCTCGTCGCCGAAACCAACGACGAACGAAACGTGGTTTACCCCTTCTACTTGCGCACGCCAGAAACGTCTGGCTGAGCCGCCGCTACTCAGGTGACGAAAACACATGATTCCCTCACCAAAGCTGGATGACCGAGAGTTTGCTGACATCGTCGAAGAGGCGATCAGCCTGATTCCGCGGTATGCGCCGGACTGGACCAATCACAATCCGTCGGATCCCGGCATCACGCTCATCGAACTCGCCGCATGGATGACCGACCTCATCCTGTACCGACTCAATCGTGTCCCCGAAAAGAACTACATCGCGTTCCTGAACCTTCTCGGCATCAAGTTGCGACCGCCGAGGCCCGCGCGGGCGCTTCTGCAGTTCGCGCTCGTTGAAGGCGCAAGCCAGCAAACCACCGCTCAGGGCACCCAGGTGGCCACTCCGCAGGCGGGCGACGAGGAGACGATCGTATTCGAGACCGCGCGCTCGTTGTACGTCAACGACGTAAAACTCGATCGCTGCTTTAGCTATTTCAACGACACATATTCGGACAACTCTCAGTTCGTCACGAACGAGCGTGAAGGTGACTTCGAGGTGTTCGGTGGCGCCGAGCGCGTGGATCGTTACCTCTACCTCGGTGACCCACGGTTCGCCGGTGCTGGCGATGCATCCGTGTTGCGCATCTTTCTCGGCTGTCCCGAGAGCGGGGGGCGTGACCTCGCCCGTTTGCTCGAATGGGAGTACTGGAACGGCGATCGCTGGAAAGAGATGATTCCCGCACCGCTCGAGGTCGATCGCGGCGAGATTTGTTTCTACGGTCCTCTCAACTTTGCCGAAACGACCGTCGCCGATCTAGACGGTCTGTGGGTGCGTGGGCGTCTTGCCGAAGTGCCGGAGCGCTCCCAGGATACTGAAGTCGACACGATTCGCGCACGCGTCGAGGTCGTTGGCGAAGGTGTGCTTCCGGATCGCGCGTTCGCCAACGTCGACGACAACGCGTTCATCCTGCTCGACCTGGGCAAGAACGTGTACCCATTGGGCAAAGAGCCCAAGGTCGACAGCGTTCTCTATCTTGCGTGCGATGACTTGCTTGATACCCCCGACGCCGAGGTGGGCATCGAGTTCGCGTTGGCCGACGTCACCGCGATTCCCAAACCAAACGCGTCCGAGGACCTGGCCCTGGCGTGGGAGTACTTCGACGGGAAACGCTGGCGCACCATGGGCCGCAGTGGTCCTCGCGGCAACATGCCCGGCGCCGAGTTTGGCTTTCACGACGGTACCCAGGGCTTCAGCCAGACGGGCACGGTTAGTTTTCGCCGGCCGCAGGATCTGTCGGTCGCCGAGGTCAACACGGAGGAGGCTCTGTGGATCCGGGTTCGTATCGAGAAGGGCAACTACGGCCGCTCCGGTACGTACACCCTGGATAATGACAAATGGGTATTCAAGGATGAGAAGCCCCTGCAGCCGCCGGCGATGCGCCAGATTACGTTCCGCTACCGCGAGGACTATCGCGATGTGCGGCACACGCTGGCGTTCAATGACTTCGCGTTCAAAGACGTAACCGAAGACGCACGCACCGAGTACACGCTGTTCCAACCGTTTACTCCCAAGTCCGACGAGTCGCCGACGATCTATATGGGCTTCGATAAGAAGTTACCGAACGAGTCGTTGGCCCTGTACATCCAGATGTCCGAGGAACTGGGCCTGTCATCCGTGCCTGAGGACGAGTCTGCGGTCGGGTCCTCTGAGCTGACCGACTACAACGAGGCGCGCGCCGCCGAGTGGGAAGCTCAGCAGCGAGTCGTTTGGGAATACTACGACGGCAAGGAGTGGGAGCCGCTGGTCGTTAACGACGGCACATCAGGCTTTACCACCTCGGGGTTCGTGGACTTCGTTGGTCCCGACGACTGGCAGAAATGCATGAAGTTCACCGAGGACGCGTTCTGGTTCCGGGCCCGCTTGGAGATGGGTGGGTACGTCAAACCGCCCAAAGTGCGGCGCATTCTGACTAACATCGTCGAAGCGTTTAACCAGGCGACCATCTACGATGAGATTCTCGGGTCGTCGGACGCAACGCCGCTGCAACGGTTCCGCATGCTGCATGGCCCGCTCCTCGAAGACGAGGTCATCGAGGTTCGCGAGCGCCGTGAGCCAGCTGCCAACGAAGTCGAGGATCTGGGCGAGAACTCGGTCCGACCCGCCGCCGATGAGGCAGACGAGAGTGAAGAGGCTTGGGTTCGTTGGAAGCGAGTGGATAGCTTCTACGACTCGGGGCAGCGCAGTCGTCACTACACGATCGACTACCAAACGGGTGAGGTCGAGTTCGGCGACGGGCGCAAAGGGCTGATGCCACCTGAGGGCCAGAACAATATCCTGGCCCGTTCGTACCGGGTCGGTGGCGGTGCCTCGGGCAACGTCAACGCCGGCACGGTGACATCGCTGACGCGGTCCATCGCCTACATCGACACAGTAACCAATCCGTTGTCGGGAGCCGGCGGTGCTGACAGAGAGTCGGTCGCCGAAGCCAAGGAACGAGCGCCGCATACGATCAAGAGCCGCGATCGAGCCGTGACCGCCGAGGATTTCGAGATGATGGCGCTGCGAGCGTCAACGACTCTAGCGCGTGCGCGTTGTGTGCCCGATCGTTCCCATCGCGGCGCGGTGACCCTGGTCGTGGTTCCCAAGGCCGAGACAACGAGCGAAGACTTGACCAGGAGGTTGGTCCCGTCGAACGAAGTGCTGCGGTATGTGAAGCGCTACCTGGACGAACGGCGCCTGGTCGGAACCGTGTTGAATGTGATCAAACCGCGTTACCAGGATCTTTCGCTGAAGGTCACGCTGTTGAGGCGCACGATCGGTACGTCGGATCGAGTGCGCAACGAGATCGAGCAGAAGTTGCGACGGTACCTGCATCCGCTTGTCGGCGGACGCGATGGCAGCGGCTGGGATTTCGGCCGGGCGGTACTCAAGACTGAGTTGATTCACGTGATCGAAGAGGTGCCGGGCGTCGAAGGCGTCGATAATCTCGAGATTACGGATGAAGAACGCGGGGTGAACGTGGAGCATGTGCGAGTCGATGACGACGAGCTACCGTTCCTCATCCACCTCCATGTCGTCGAGAAGGTCCGCGACGAGATCATGTAGAGAATGGTTGCTGAGTTTCATAATCGCAAAGTCGTCCGGGTCCCCGACCTGACCGGGCACCCGTTGCGCAAGGCAAAGCTCATCGTCGCCAACGCCGGCCTCGATGTGGACGCTGTGTTGTTTCGCGAGTCGTACGAGGACCAGGACACGGTGCTCGAGCAGAAACCCGCGCGTGGGCAAATGGTCTACGAGGGCACACCACTGACCATGTGGGTTGCGCGTCGCGGATACATGGAGTTGTTGCCGGCCATCTTTCGCCGGTCAGATGCCCTGGGGCGCAACGTCGTTCGCGACGTGTGCTCCATCTTCGCCCACATGTTTGGTTCGGTCGAAGATGTCGTCGCCGACGGTCATCGCTTCTACGACCCGTTCGAGTGTCCGCCGGAGTTCTTGCCCTGGCTCGCGAGCTGGACTGCCATGCTCGTCGATATGGATTGGCCCGAGTCCAAGAAACGGGCTCTGATCAAACGCGCGGTCGACTTGTATCGCATACGCGGCACCCTGCGCGGCCTGTCCCTGGCGTTGAAGTTGTTCACCGGTCACGAACCAAAGATCGAAGAGAACAAGTGGCCGTTCAAAGGCTTCCGCGTCGGAACCGAGGCACGCATCGGCCTGGATACGGTGGTTCTACCGCCGGTGGTCCTCGCGCATTGCTTCATGATCACGATGCCCGTGAAGTTCAGCGACGTCACCCCCGAGATGATCATTCGTATCCATCAGATCATTCGGATGGAGAAGCCAGCGCACACGAACTACTACCTGAGCTTCGACGCTGATTCGGGCGAAGGCGAACTCCGCGAGTTCTTCCAGATCGGTCTGCGCTCCGGTATCGGTATCGGCGCTGAAGTGGTCGAGACCATCAGCGACCCGGAGGAGCTCGCTCGTATGGAAGCGGAGGCAGCCGCCGCGGCGAGGGAGTCCGCCCCGGCCCAGCCGAAAACGGAAGCGAAGGCTGAACCAAAAGCTGAAGCGAAGAAACCGGCGGAGCCGAAGAAGGCCGCGAAAGCACCAAAAGCTCCAGAAGCGGGTGAAGCGAAGAAGGCCGACGCGACGAAAGCCGAGGCGGCTAAGTCCGAGACTGCTAAGTCCGAGAGCAAGTCCGAGAGCAAAGCGAGCAAATCAGAAAACGTAGCAAAGCCAGCGACGCCTAAGGCGACGCCCAAGAAATCAGCGACCAAGAAACCGGCGTCCAAATCGACGAAGAAGTCGACCAAGAAGCCGCCGGCAAAGAAATCTGGCAAGTCCAAGCCCAAGGGTGACGGAGACGACAAATGAGCAGCAACGACGCAAAGGGCTTCAAGCGGATCAACTTCTTCAAAGGGTTCCTGACCACCGAGTCGGACTGGAACGCCGCGGAGAACTATCACATCGAGAAGCGCAAGCTGCACAACCGGGTGTTCCATTCCCCGGGTGTCGTGCTGGGTAGCGGCGGTGAGCTGCGCGTCATGGCACGTTCTCGCGGCGACCTGTCGGTTGAAATCCAGGCGGGCTATGCCATCGATGGTCAGGGGCGCGACCTGGTCATGGCCGAAGGCATGATCAAGAACATCAACATCGAGGAGTACCGGCTCCCGCAGACGATCTACGTCGTGTTGCGTTTCCACGAGGAGCTCACGGACTTCATCGCGTACAAAGAGAACCTCGAGTACAAAGGGCATCGCCGAGTTCTCGAGGCCGCGCGAGTCGAGTTGTCCCAGACGGAACCGGACATCAGTCGAGAAATCGAAATCGCGAGAATTCGCCTGGAGAAGGGCGTCACTCGCATTCGCGACGCGCGCGATCCGGCGGATCCACGGCCCAACGAAATCGATCTCCGCTACGTGCCGTATGCCGGCGTTGCTGGTTCTCGACTCCAGCCGACTCGGCGCATGCGCATGGAAGCCGTGCTGTGGCACGTGCGCAAGACTTTCCTCGAGTACTCGCGCCGCCAGATCACGACGGCACAAACAGTGCTCAATGCGGCGCAGACCGCTCTCATGCTCAACGCAACGAACATGATCGACATGCGCAACGTATTCGACATCTTCTATCTGATCGTCGAAGGCGAGGGCGAGCTATGTCTCGACGTGGACGTGAACCACGCCAACATCGCTCAGAAGAAAGAGTTCTCCGACTATAAACGCCACGTGGAGATTCTGCGCGGTCTACTCAGCGAGGGTAAGCGCAACGAGGAAGCGTTCACCAATCTGCTGGCGTTTCAGGCGAAGGCCTCCGAAGTCGCCGAAGCGGCGCTCGCCGGAGAGAAGGCCCACATCGAGGCGCCCACGGAAGAGGTCAAAGAGGTCAAGCCCGCCGACATCACCGATTGGGAAGGCGTCAAGGTCATGCCCAATCCAGAGGACAAGCTGGAGCTGGAAGGCACGACCTGGGTCATGGTCGACAAGATCGACATCCTGGACAAAGAGTCCGAGGAGAAACACGCCTTCGCCATCAACGAGGCCAAAGACAGCTACCGCTCGCGACAAAAGCTCAAGTACCCGAGCGGGATGGTCATCGAGGCGACCGGCCGCGCGCATGTAGGTGGTTACGCCACCTACAAGATCATGAATCTCACCCCGGGCCGCCCGGTCGTGATTCTGCGCCGGATGGACTACGTCTACGGCGACTACGAGATCGAGTACTTCGTCGATGACAAGTCAGTCGCCGTCGCATCGTGCACGGGAACCGACCGTATTCACCGCTGGCGCAACTGGCCGGTGCTCATCGGCGGCGAACATGTCACGGGTACCAGTCACACTATCAAGCAGACGGCTGTTACGGCCGGTCGCGACGTAAACATGTTTCATCTCTGGGTGTATCAACCGCAATAGAGGGGACGGAGGAACCGATGAGGAATCGCAACCCAGCACTTGTCTTGGTCTTTACGATCATTACGTTTTTCATTTATGGCATCTATTGGATGGTCTCGACAAAGAACGAGATGAACGAGCAGGGTGCGTCGATCCCGACGGCTTGGCTCATCATCGTGCCTATCGTGTCGATCTGGTGGCAGTGGAAGTACTGCACCGGCGTTGAGCAGGTCAGCAAAGGCCGCCTTGGCGGTGCAGTGGCGTTCCTTCTGATTCTGTTTCTCGGCCCCATCGGAATGGCAATCATTCAGTCCACGTTCAACCAGACGTCGGCGGGCTAACCTCGGATTAGCCAATCGCTGGCATTCGCCACAAATCCCTGCGACCCAGCATCTGGACAAGTCAGTCCCGCGGGGTATGATCGCTGAGCTTGGGGCTGCGACCGGAATACTGGTCGCAGACGCCTGAGCACAGCTAGTCTCAGACGCTGCTCAAGTTCCGCCACCTCAATGGCAGAGCTGGGTGGTAGTATGACGCCCGCCTAACGCCATGTTCTTCAAGTACTTAAAACCCGTCCTCGCACCATTCGAGAAGCTTCGGATGATGTTCGTCAAGAAGAAGATGGCGGTGGGTAAGGTGCAGATGGACGTGCAGCGCGCCAAGGCTGTCAAGGGGCGCGCGAAGGGCTACAAAGATCACGCCCAGGACAAGGCCAAGCAGGCCAAGGGCAAGGCGTCAAAGCTCAAAGGCAAAGCCAAAGGCGCCAGGGATAAGATCCCCGGCAAAGGCAAAAAGGGTAAGAAGGGCAAAGGCGGCGGGCAGCAACAACAGCAACAACAGCAGCAAGGACGCGGCGGACCGCCTCCTGCAGCCGGCGGTCGTCCGTCCGGCGCGATTCAACCTCAAAGATCCGGCGGTCCACCGCCACCCGCTCCGGCGGGAGGTGGTGCGCCAGGCGCGGGAGGCCAACCAGCCGTGGGTAACGGAATCAAGGAATCAGGGTTTCTGTTCTTCAAGAAGCGCATCTGCGAGACGTGCAACGCGAAGATGGACAAGACCTGGGAGAGTTGTCCCTACTGCGCGCAGAATCAGCCCGCGGCAGCGCCTTCTGCTCCACAGAAGACTCAAGCGTTCATGATCGATCCGACCGGTGGCGGCCGGTCGATCCAGTTGCTCGGCTGGCTCATTCCCGTCGCTGGACCGCAGCGCGGCGAGTTGTACACGCTTTCTCCGGTGTCGAAGATCGGTACCGATCCAGCCTGTACAGTTTGTTTGCACGACAGTTTCATGTCGACCGAGCACGCGGAGATTTTCGCCGAAGACGGTGTCTGGGTGCTCAAGGATCTCGGTTCCACCAACGGCACCTTCGTCAACGATAAGCGCATCGAGCAGCAGGAATTGGTAGACAACGACTTCGTCAAGTTTGGCCAGTCTCTCGTCAAGTTCAAGAGCCTATGAGCAACGTCCGCATCCACTCGTTTAGTGCAACGCGCGCATTCCGCAGAAGCGTTGTTGCTGCCTTGTTTGTCACCCTCATGCTTTGGGCGGCGGCGCCGGCTCAGGCCCAGTCGATCAAGATTCTGTACCTGACGTGCAAAGACATCGACTCGTCGGGCGCCAAGAAGGACGACAAGAAGAAGGACGACAAGAAGAAGAAGAAGGACGAGAAGAAGAAAAAGAAGAAGAAGGGCAAACGGCCGTTCTTCGTCGCTGAAATTCAGAGCGACGCCGGCGAGAGCAAGCCCAAAGAATTCAAGATCGAGCAAACCGATCTCGACGAGCCGGTCAGCATCGTGGCGGAGCGCGTCGTTAGCTACAAGAACTCCGACGATCCCATCAGCCTGGTCGTGCTCGTGCAGGGCGATGAGCTGTGGATGGGCAACGAGACCTACAAAGAGGACGATAAGGACAAAATGCCCGGCGCGTTCTCCGCGCTTGGTGGCGCTATCAACGCGCTAATCCAGGACGCGCCCAAGAACTCTAAGGGCGCGCTTATCGTGTACGGCGGTAGTGCGGCGAAAGTGAAATACCCGATGGGGCCGATCAAGGACCTGGCAACTGGTCTGGGCACTCAGAAGGGCTACCAGGGAGTCAGTGGTGTTCCGCTCATTCCAGGCCTCGCCGAGGCTGTTTCAGTGCTGTCCAAACGCGGTGGCCGACGCATTCTCGTTGTCATCGGCGACGGTGACACCCAGGTCGCTGATGTGGCCAAGTCCATCTCGACGCAGAAGGGCCAGCTCAAGAGCAAAGGCATCGAGACCTATGTCATCCACTACGCGACGGACAAAGAAGACGAAATCCGCCGCAAGGATCGGTTGAACAGCCTTGCGACAGAGACCCGCAACCGGTTCGCCGCCGATCAGGCTGGCAACTTCGCCAACCTGGCCAAGTTGATCCAGACCCGCATCGCCAATCGCATCTACGTCTACTTCCCGACCACCGGGTTCAAGCTCGACGGCAAGCCGCACGAGATGCAGATCACGTTCAAAGACGAAGCCCCCGAAGACAAGCGCGTCAACTTCTGCTTGTACGTTGAGAAGAAGAAGGCCGCGAGCGGTTCGCTGTGGTGGCTGTGGTTATTGCTGATTGTGTTCCTGTTCCTCATCATCGTGGTTCTGATCCTCAAGCGTAAACCTGCCGAGGCAGAGTACGAGGAAGAGGAGTACTACGAGCCAGAGCCAGACCATTCGGCGCCGGCGCCGGCCAAGACCATGATGCTCGGTATGGGCGGCAGCGATGACGGTATGCCCATCGTCGGCTGGATCGTTCCGCTCAACGGAAACAACAAGTACCAGACCTTCAAGTTGCTCGCCGGTGCCACGACCATCGGCAGCGACGCTGACGAGGCGCAGATCATCATCGGTGACCAATACATGAGCAGTCAGCACGCCCAGATCGTCTGCGGACCGCAGGGCTTCATCTTGCTCGATAAGGGCTCGGCCAACGGCTGCTACGTGATGGAAAAGCGGATCACGGAGCACGACCTGGTTGATAACGACACGTTCACTCTTGGCAAGACCGACTTCAAGTTCAAGTCGATCAACTAGATCCAGACTGGCCAAAGACGGATGAACACGGGGGTTCTCATTGGCGTCGGCACCGGAGTGGCGCTTGTCGTCATCGTGGTCGTCATCCTCGTCCTCAAGAAGGGCAAGAAAACTCAGCGGCTGTGTGGGCAGTGCCGGCGCGTGATGATGTCCGAGTGGCAAAAGTGCATGTTCTGTGGTTGGCAGCCCGTGCCCCGGCTAGAGTTCATCGCCGGCCCGCTCGCAGGTCAGACGCTCAACCTCGCTGGCGAGGTGACCACCCTGGGCTCGGTCGCTGGCAGCACGATCGTGCTGTCGGATCCGGCGGTGTCGCGAAAGCACGCCGCCATTCGCTGGAACGGCAGCGAATACGAGCTGGCCGACCTGGGCTCGACCAACGGCGTTTATGTAAACGGTCACCGTATACCCAAGAAAGCATTGACCTCAGGCGATGTTCTGCGGGTCGGCAACACCGAGTTCGTTTTTAGGCAGGAGTAGGTTTTCTTATTGCGGCCCGCTGCGCAGGCCTTGGGCCGCAGGCGCCGCTGTTCAGCCAAACTGGGCCGCAGGCGCCGCTGTTGGGCTACGGGCGCCGGTGTCGAGCTAGTCAAAGCGGAATTGCACAGCGATGTCCCGCTCCGGATCTACCTGAATCGTAGTCTTTTCGGTACTATCCAACTATGGGAGCTCGCGTCCTCTACCGGGACAGCCAAGGCCGTGATGATCAGGTCCAGCTGAGTGCACAGCAGCCGTGCTTTGTAGGTCGCGCGCTGGAATGTGCGATCCGTACCGATGACGCGATGGTCTCGCGCCAGCACACGCGCATCTGGATGGAGAACGGTCGCTTCTTCGTCGAGGACCTACAGAGTTCGAACGGGACGCACGTCAACAACGAGCGCGTCATTGGTCAACGCATGTTGCAACACAACGATGTCGTGCGTTGCGGGTCACTCTGGCTGCGTTACGTCGAGGACAGTCCGCTTGGTGGAGCGCAACCACAGGGCGCTGGACAACCGCAGCCGCCGGCGAAGAAGAAGCCCGGCACGATGCGTCTGGACCAGGACGACGTACCCAACCATCCGAGTGCCGCGCAACCGCAACAAGGTTATCAGCAACGCCCGGGTGGAGCGCCACAGCAAGGTCACCAACAGAGTGCGTCGCACCCCGTGCGGCAGCCACCGCGTGCACCGCAACCACCACAGCCGCCGCAACCTCAGGTGCCGCAGTCTGCACAACCGCCGCAACAAGGGCAGGCGCCGATACGTCCGCCGCACGCGCGCGGACCCGCGGGCGGTCAACCTCAGCCTGGCCCCGGACCTGCGCCTGGCCCCGGACCTGCGCCTGGCCCCGGACCTGCGCCGGGTGCGTACGGCGGTCCGCCACCGATGCCCGGTGCGGGCGGCGGTGGAGCCGCGCCAGGTATGGGCGCGCCCGGTGGTGCTCCGGCGATGCCGGCCGAGTCGTCGATCGTCGTCGACATGGGCCCTGATCCCGCTGAGGCCAAGCACAAGAAACAGGTTGCCGATCTACGGGAACGGCTCGACAAGATTCAGGCTGCTCACGATCGCGAAGTTGCCGACGGCAAACGTATGCGCGCCGAGTCGCTCACATTGCGCGAGCGCATCGATGAGTTGCGCGGAACGATTAAAGATCGCGACGAGCAAGTACAGGCCCATTCGCGTGTTGGCGAAGAGCTGCGCGACGAATTGGCCTCGACGAAAGAGGAACTTCGCAGCACACGAGACGAGCTTGGTGGCATGGGCGACGAGATCCAGGCACGTGAGCGCCGGCTGTCGCGCAGCGAAGATGACATCGCGAAGCTCAAGGAAGAGCTGGACGATCGCAATCGCAAGCTGGGTGAGATTTCCAAGACCAAAGACGAGGGCTGGAAGAAGCTCAACGAGCAGCTGGCGGAGATCGATCACCTGCGTGATGTGATCAACGAGCAGGAGCGCATGCTCGAAGAGCGTCGCGTGGGTCTTGTCAGCCAGGAGCAGGTCATCAAGGAGCTACGCAAAGCGAAAGAAACGTCGATCCAGGAGATCGCGGGGCTCAAGGCCGCACGCGATCAGTTGATGTCCAATGACAGCCGTCGCAACGCGCAAATCTCGGCCATCGATGAAGAGAACCGACGGCTGAGTCGCATGCTGGCTGAATCCCAGGCCAAGGCCATGGGAGACTCGGGCGCGTCGACGGCAACCGAGCACACGATGAAGATCAACGCGGAGCTCAAAGAGCTACGGGTCGAGTTTCGCAAACTGCAATCGGACAGTGAGCGCCAGCAGGCGCAGTTCGATCAGGCGGATCTCGAAGTGGAGACCCACAAGCACCGTGTCGCACAGCTGGAGGTCGAGCTGCGAGAGGCACAGGACGCACGGGCCACGGCCGAGAGTGCCAAGGCGGTCGCGACCGAAGCGATGACCAAGGCGGAAGTAGCGCGGCACAAAGCCGCAGAAGAGGCGCTTGAAGCGGCCAAGGCAAGAGATGCAGCGTCGTCGTCTGGAGACGATGCTCGGCGTGAGGCCGACAAGCTCAAGAAACGGCTCGAGCAACTCGAGAACAAGTCCGACACGGTCACCGAGAGCGAAGCTGAAGCTGAGCTCACGGCGGAACTCGAGGGTTCCAAGCGCAAGCTCAAGCTCGCGCTCGACAAGTCTTCGGAGCTGGAGCGTTCGATAAAGACAATGCAGGCGGAGATAGACGCCGCCAAATCGGACGCTAAACAAATGGCGGACTTCGAAGGCGAGGACACGGATCCTGGAATCACTGGGCCCGCCGGGGACGCCATGCGAGAGCTCGCCACCGAGGTGTACGAGGGCATTAACGACGTTCTGAGTGAAATCCGTAACAACCTGATGCTGGTCCAGGGTGAATTCGCCGTGTTGGCGAAGGAACATGATGGCGACTCGGTGAGTATTATCTCCGATACGTTGGACTCATTGATTGCGAATGCCGAGGATGCCAAGGGGACCGTACGTCGCTTGCGCGAGCTCGTGGAGTTTGGTGGATGACCAAGGAAGTGAAAACCAGCAGCCGCGGCGAGCTACAGGATCTAGTCCGAGCGCGCTACCCGCTGATCCAGATTGTCACGCACGAGGAAACGCGCGTGGAGGAACAGCTACGCAACCTGTGCATCGAACGCGAGATGCGCCTCGAAGTGTGGTCCATCACCGAAGGGTTCCGCGTTCTCGCCAACGGTTCGGGCACGCGCGACGTTCGTGACCCGCTCAAGGCTCTAGAGCACGTGAACCGGGGGGAGGGACGTAGCCTTTATGTTCTGCGCGACTTCCATCCGTTTCTGAAAGAGCCGTCGGTCGTACGTCGCCTGCGCGATCTAGCTTCGCTTTTGCGCAAGACAAAGAAGAGCCTGGTCCTGCTTTCGCCAGTTCAGAAGACGCCGCCGGAGCTCGAGAAGTCGATCTCGGCGATCTTGGATTGGGAGTTGCCCAATCGTCTCGAGATCGAGACGATCGCGCGCAGGCTCGTGCCTCAGGCGCCTCCGGCCACCCAGCAGCAGCTCGAGTCAGAGCCGAGTTTCATGGAGCGGGTCGTAGAGTCGGCGTTGGGCCTAACTGAGATCGAGGCGGAGAACGTGTTCGCCAAGTCGATGGTGCGTACGCACACCTTCGATATCGAGACGATTCTCGCGGAGAAGAAACAGATTATTCGCAAGAGCGGCATGCTCGAGTACTACGAGCATCGCGAGGAGTTCTCCGACGTCGGCGGTTTGGAGACACTCAAGGAATGGCTGGTTAAGCGCCGCAACGCGTTCTCCTCTCGGGCCCGCGACTTCGGCCTCCCACTACCGAAGGGCATCTTGCTCATCGGTGTTCCCGGTACGGGAAAGTCGTTGTGCGCCAAGGCAGCGGGCTCCTTGTGGGAAATGCCGTTGTTGCGTCTGGACGTCGGCAAGATCTTCGCGGGCCTCGTCGGTTCATCCGAAGAGAACATGCGCACGGTCATTCGCACAGCGGAGGCCATCGCTCCGGCAATCCTGTGGATCGACGAGATCGAAAAAGGGTTCTCTGGAACCGGCTCGTCCAACAACTCCGACGGCGGCACGACGTCGCGTGTGTTCGGTTCGTTCATCACGTGGCTTCAAGAGAAGTCGACGCCGGTCTTCGTCATCGCTACCGCCAATGACGTGTCCCAATTGCCGCCCGAGCTGTTGCGCAAAGGCCGATTCGACGAGATTTTCTTCTGCGATCTGCCAACAGACAAAGAGCGCCGAGACATCTTCGACATTCACATTCGCAAGAAGAAGCGCGACCCGGCCAACTTCGATTTGGACAAGCTGGCCAATCGCACGCCGGACTATTCCGGTGCCGAGATCGAGCAAGCCATCAACTCGGCTCTGTACGACGCGTTCGACGCCGGAGAGGATCTGAGCACAGAGCGACTCGAGGTCGTGCTGGAGCATTTGGTGCCGCTAGCCGTCACGATGCGAGAGCGAATCGAAGCGATGCGAGATTGGTCACGCACCCGCGCCCGTCCCGCCTCGGCAGGCAGGAAGAAACCTGCTAAGGCTAAGAGCTGGCTGGAAAAGAACGGTGGCACCGAGCCTGAGTCCACGCCGGAAGGCGAACGAGAACTGGAGCTTTAACCATGTCGCACTTCACTAAATGCGATTTGAAATTGAACAGTCTGGAGGCCGTTAAAAAGGCGCTGGACGATCTGGGCTGGGCGTACACCGAAGCCGAGGCTGAGGTTGGCGCTACGGTGCGTGGCTGGCGCGGACAGACCCTGGAAGCGGCGATGTCCATCAACATGGGCAAGTACGATGTCGGCGTGGTCAAGAACGAGGACGGCAGCTATCACCTGACCGCGGACTGGTGGGGCGTCGAGACGACCAAAGGGCTCAGCGAGGAAGAGTTCAAGAACAAACTCAACCACCGCTACTCGTATCATCGCGTCGTTCAGGCCTGCGAAGACAAAGGCTACTCGTTCGAAGAGGAAGTAAACGAAGAAGACGGGTCGATCAAACTGGTCGCCCGTAAGTGGGTCACCTAGCAATCCTGGTCGGAGGCGTTATGCGCAAGCAAGATATTGAAATTACAATCAGCCCCACTGGCCAGGTGACGTTCACGATCAAGGGCGTCAAGGGCTCGTCTTGTCTGAGCGAGACCGAGTTTCTCGAGCAGGCTCTGGGCGGCGGCGTCCTAGATCGCGAGAAAACTTCGGAATATTACGAAGCTGGCCAGTCGGGGTACTCTAACGCCTATGTTGGCGGGGAAGACGACGACGACTAAACCCGTATTATCTATTGAGCCATGAGCGACAGCGAGAATAACGGACCCGCGTTCGACCCGGAGACGGGTGAAGAACTCAGCGATGAGATCGCACGCAAGTGGGATCCGGACCGGCTGTTGCGAAGGGTGTCCAAGCGCGCAGGCAAAGGCCAGCGGTTAGATCTAGCGACCCAGGCCAAGTACGAAAAGATGCTCGACGCCGACTTCAGTGGCGTTCGCGTCTACACCGGTCAGTTCGCCCAGCAGGTCACCCAAGCTCACAATGCCGACGCGGTCACCATCGCTTCCACCGGCATGATCTTGATGCGCGGCGCGGCGGATATGTCGCCGGCGACCGGTTCGGGACAGGGCTTGCTCGCTCACGAGCTTACCCACGTTGCCCAGGCGCAGCCCGGCATGCATCGCAAGGCCAGCTCCGTCGGTGACATGACGTTTACCGAAGAGCACGAGCAGGAAGCCGAGCAGGTTCAGGCAGAGGTTGCGTCTGGAGGCGACCCGGCCTCGCAAAAACAGGCGGCGGCCTCGGCGGCCAAAGAGCAAAAAGAGCAGATCGATCGAGCCGTCAAAGAACGCGTGCTCGAGATGCTTGCCGAAGCCGAGCGTATCGATGAGATTCGCAACGGCCGCAAGCCGTTCAGGCCATGACGTCTCTGACACCAGCTGGTGGCGATGACGAAGATATCGTCATCGTCGAGTCGCGAGTCCAACTGCAGCAGCTCGCCGAAGATGGACTACTGACCGGGCGAGAGATGCGTGGCTTTGCAGCCGCCGGCATTGGCCTTCGCGAAGCGGACCTCGATGGCGTGACCATCGAACGAGTCAACTTCCAACAGGTGGACTTCGATGCGGCCCGCCTGGAGAACGCGTTGCTCAAGTCGGTGGATCTACGCCAGGCGAAGTGGGGCAATGGCCTGTGGAATCGCGTGCGCTTCGAGGAATGCGACCTGACCGAGATCCAGCTGGACGGCGCCGAGCTCGTTCGCTGTGAACTGGGGCCCGCCCGCATGGGTCGCGCGAATTTTCAGCGGTGCAAGATCCAGAATACGCGGTTTCACGAGGTGGAGCTGTATCGCGCGGATTTCTCCAGGGCAGTACTCACCAAGACGTCGTTTCTCAGCTACGGCAACGGCACCCAGTCCCTCAATAGGGTCTCGTTCGCGGGGGCGGCCCTGGTCGAGGTCGAATTAGCCGGCACATCGATGATGAACGCCGACTTTTCCAACGCGCTGCTGGTGCGTTGCAACCTACAGGGCGCGAGTTTGTGCGAAGCTAACCTCAAAGGCGCGCACTTCGTGGGCTGTGATACCCGCGGTGCTGACCTGGACGGCGCAACCACCTAGAGGGCCCGGCTATGGCCGAACGACCAGACCTACGACAGATTTCCGGAAACATTCGGGAGGCGCTCGCCGACTTCGATCGGGAAGCGTTGCTCGAAGTTCTGACCTACGTGTTCAAGGAGTATGTGGTCGAAGGGCCGCCGCCGCTTCTCGTCAGTGAGCACGAAAAGCTGGAAGACCTGGAGGGGCTGAGTTTTGCCCAGCTGATTTCCAGTTTGCAGACGCGACTGCAGCACCCTGAGTTGGCACTGTTTCAGGTCGAGGGGCAGACCGTCACCGTTCGCGGTACGGATGGATCGCGCACGCCCCTGGTGGCAGAAAACCCAGCTCGTCGCGGTGCCAACACTGGCGATGCCAGCGTCGCTACGGACGCAGCAGGAGCATCAGCGGCAGCTGCGATGCCTGGCGTACAGTTCGTGGATACCCGCGGCGACGCCGCGGCGGCGCCTCGGGACAGCGTGCAAGAAGCCCAGACGCGCGGCCGTGGAGACCTCGCGGGCGGGCAACGAAGTGCGCCTCGCCCCGTTGCCGGCCTATCGGTTTCGGGACGCAGAGCCGCGGGCATGATGGACGCCACCGAGCAGACCGAGGCTGAGCGAAACGCGGCACAGCGCGGCGCCGCGACACCAGCCGCGCCGGCAGCGAGAGCCGCCAGCAACAAGGACGACGAAAAGAAACCCGAGGAACCGCCGGCTGGTGGTGGCGCAGACGACGACGATGCGTCCATTCGATTCAGCCTGCTGGAGCTCGAGTGAGCTTAGTCGCCAAGCGCTATTACGAGCGAGGCGTTGCCGCGATGAAACGCGGAGACACCAACACTTCGCTCGAGGCGCTGCGTGCTGCAGTCGACCTGCTGCCGATTTACACGGAAGCGCGGATCGCCTATGCGATTGCGCTTGCCCAGATGGGCGACTGCCCTCGCGGTGCGCAAGTGCTGCGAGCCGGGCTTGGGCGGCCGTCTTCCAACGTTGCCGCTGCCACTATGTGGGCCACCCTGGGCGACGTGCTCGCCAAGGGCGGCGACTTCTACGGCGCAGAAGACGCGTTCAAGCAGTCGGGACAGCAAGCGGGTTTCGAGGGTAGGGCGGCAGCCGGTCTCGCGCGCGCTTACGCAAAACTCGGTCGCTACGCAGATTCGTTCGAACAACTGGGCATCGTGGCCAAGTTGTCGGCGGAGTTCGACTCGAACGCCGCAACAGACTCTCCCTAAGCGAACGGCTCAGCGCCGAACTCGAGAGGCGCGTGCCTATACCGGCGGCGGAACCGGCGGTGGTGGTCCGCCCTGTGAGCCCAGCTCGCCCGAAACAGTGGTGCTCTGGTCGGTGATCCACAAAGTGATCACAGTAATGTTATCGGAGCCGCCGTTGGCGTTGGCCGCGCGCACCAGGTTGTCGGCGATCACGTCCAACGGTTCGCCCGACGTAAGAATCTCACGGATCATCCAATCGTCGACCAAGTCGGTCAGGCCGTCGCAACACAGCAAGTACAGATCGCCATGCACCATCGGTAGTGTCTGGTGGTCGACACCCACCTCGGGATCCAGGCCAATCGCACGGATGATGATGTTGGACGTAGCGGGCCCCATAGTGCCGACCAGGTCGGGGCGGTCCTCGTACAGGTTCACGAGTGAGTGGTCGCGCGTCAGCTGTACGAGCTCGCCTCGGCGCAACAGGTAACAACGCGAGTCGCCCGCGTGGCATAGCTGGAGATAGTTGCCGTCGGCGCGGATTCCGACGGCGGTCGTGCCCATGCCATGGCAGTCCGGATCGACTTGCGCGCGTTGATAGACCGCGTCGTTCGCCGCCTTGATCGCGCACACGAGCGGCTCTTCGCCTTCAGCGGGTGCTGGGTCACCGGTCTTGAGCGTTCGCACCACGGTGCGCACGGCAAGTTCTGCGGCGACGTGCCCGGATGCGTGACCGCCCATGCCGTCGCATACCAAATAGAGACCGGGGAACTCGTCACTGGTGAACGCGTCCTCGTTCACCTCGCGTTCGCGACCGACGTCGGTACGCCCGATCGCCGTCAGTTCGAACACCGGTCCTGGAACAGGCGGCGGGTAGTTGTCGTCCATCTGGTCCAAGTCAGCCCACGCTAGCGAAGGTTGCGGGGCACGTCAATGCCCGGTCGTCTGCGAGCAAGACCGTCATTTTTGGGTCGCCGGATCGATGCCTGCAAACCATAGGTACGCGTCTGCGGTCTCTCTCGAAGACCACTCGCGCGACTCTTCTTTGGGGAATTCAAGGCTGCCCCAGTCCTCTGCACGAATGCGTTCGTTCATGTCGGCCAGGTCTTCGGCCATATAATTCCGAGGACTCGGCTCATCGCTCAGAGCCACGGTGTAGCTCGTCGTCATGACCTCTTCGACTCGCTTGCTTGGGCCCGACATCTTCGGCACACCGAGAGGCAAGTCGTCCATTCTCATCCACGGCGTATCCCGAACGAGTCGATGTAGATCGCGAAGTAGTGCCTGCGGCGTGGAGTGTTCCATTGCTTCCACTACCTCTTTGTCAGCCGTTCGCCGGCCGACTTGTAACGGCACGACGTCCAGTGCGCTTGTTGCGTCGAACTTCGCGATGCTGGGATCCAGGACCGCGGCGGGCGCGGCCGGCGCTGCCACGAACGCGCCGAGCTGTTCGGCGTTGCGCTCGAGCTGACTCACCAGAGTCATGTCGACCTCGGCCAGGGTGGCTTCTCTTTCGAGGCGAGCTTCTCGCAGGAAATCGGGGATGCCCGGCTCACGGGACGTACCGATCAACTCGGGGTCAATATCTTGTTGAGCCGCGATGCTCTCGGCGACCGCTGGGCTGCCAGATGGATCACCGAACCAGGCTTGTAGCTGCGCCAGTAGCTCCGGGTCTTGTTCGTCGTCGGGCTCGTCGGCGCTCATGGCCGCTATTTTCCCAGCTGCAGCACTGCCAGGTATGCAAGCACGCCCACACCCAGACCCACGACCAGACAAATTATCCAGAACAAGGGAGTCGCGCCTTCGACGCGCGTGATGTTGGTGCTTTCGGCGGCCGGCGGAGGCGCAGCGGGCGCGAGGCCTCCTGAGTTTGCGAAGGATACGACGCCTTCGCTTCCCTGGAGCATCATCGTCTTGTTTGGGCTGGCGCCCGGTGGGGGGCTGCCAACCGTGGGCGGCGCGTTAGGTCCGACGCCAGGTGGCATGCTCGGCGGCCCTTTGCCAATCATCGGCGGCGGTCCCGCACTTGGCGGTGGCAGGCCGTCGGTTGCGATCATCGTCTTGAGCGGAGCGGGCATACCGCCGGCGCCATCAGGCGGCGCTACGGCCGGGGCCATCATCGTCTTCTGGGCTGCTGGTGCACCGCCGCGGCCCATCATCGCATCCGCTTCGGCTGCGCTTGGAATCTTAGGTAGCGGTTCACCGATCATCGTGCGCTGATCCGGTGCCGCGTGGGCGTGGGCGCTTTGTGCCCGGTTAAAATCGCGCGGAGCTTGTGGTGACGGAGCGCCGTGCTGCATGTGTTGTGCTGGGGGCGGACCGCCGACCTGTTGTACGGCCTGCGGTGAGGGGGCCATCATGCCGGCGGACTGGGCGCCAAGTTGGGCGAACACCTGCTGGCAGTGCTGCATCATCTCGGTCGCGTTCTGGTGCCGCTCCTCAGGCTTTTTCGACAGCGCCCGCATCACGATTTGCTGCACAGCTTGAGGAACCGCGGCCGGTAGCGGCGGAACCTGCTGACGCAGGTGCATGTTGAGCACGAGCATCGGGTTCTCGTCGGTAAACGGCACGCGACCGGTCAGCATCTCGTACGCCAGAATGCCGAGGGCGTACAGATCCGAGCGTGGTGATAGGGGCAGGCCGCGGCCCTGTTCGGGAGACATGTATTGCGGAGTTCCGAAGACGACTCCGGCCTGGGTCCGCATCGCGTCGTTCTCGAGCAGCTTCGCCACCGAGAAGTCGAGCAGCTTTACGAAGTCCGGAGAGCCCGCGAGGTTGAGCAGGAACACATTGTCCGGCTTGATGTCGCGGTGGATGATGTTGTAGCTGTGTGCCTCGGCGAGAGATGCGTTGCACTGGATGAGGATCTTCAGCACCCGTACCGCAGCCATGGGCGCTCCGGCGCTGATCGCCTCGCGCAGGCTTTGACCGGCGAGGAATTCCATCGCCATGAACAACTGGTGGTCCTTTGTCTGACCGAAGTCAAACAAGCGGATCGTATTCGGGTGTTGCAGCTGGGAGCACGCCTTCGCTTCGTTGTTGAAGCGTTTTACCCAGTTCGGATCCGCCGCCATGTGGGCGTTGAGCATTTTGACCGCGATGATGCGATCGATGGAAAGCTGCTTGGCCTTGTAGACCACGCCCATGCCGCCTTCGCCGATGCGCTCGAGCATCTCGTAGCGCCCATCGAGGACCTTCCCGATGAGGGGGTCGTGAGGTTGGGGTGCTCTGGCCATCCGTTGTGGGGCTAGCGAGGCTAGCGCGAGATAATCACTTTCGGGTTGGCGCTGACCTGGCCAAGGCTCAACTTCACCTTCGCCAGGGAGTAGCGTTCGCGAACGCGGTAGATCGTGAACTCACTGCCAGGTAGCTTGGCTGTGCCACTGCCCGCGACGATGTAGCCGCGCAGGTTGCGTTTGATCCCGGCGTTCTTGCCCCGGTTGATTCTAATGCGAACTCTGCTGCCGACTTTGCGGAAGCGAACGATCTTGCCGATGACATCGGGCAAGCGCGCGTCCGGCCGTGCTCCGTCGATGACTGGCGCCGCGTCGTACTTGACGGGGATAGCCGCGAGCTTCGGCGGGTTCGGAATGTCCAGAGGGCCAGCGTCCGGTGGATTGGGCGGGCCCTTCTTGAACTGAACGTTGAGGGTGTATTTTCCGGCGTCCATGCGACGCGGCGCATAGATCTGGATGTAGTACTTGCCCTTTTCGACGTTGCGAATCTTCACGCGCTTGCTGCGCTTGTTCTTCCGCGGGGTGGGCTTGGCGCGCTTGATTCTCTTGAGGTACTGGTCGTAAACGTTGAACGCAAGGTCCAGGCCTTTGCGGGGTGGTTTCCACTTGAGGCGAATCTTGAGTTTGCCTTTGTCAGGCATCTCGACGACTTTCCAGTCGACGCGGTCGCCGCCAGGGTAGGTGACGATGCCTCTGACTTTTCCTTCGCCGGACTCGTCGAGCTTGACCTTCTTCGCGCCCTTCCAGCGCCGGTCTTTACCCGAGTTGGCTTTCTGCGAAACGTTCAGCAAACACGCGTAGCCAAACCCGGCGATCACCACGAGCGCCAACAGCTGGCCAAGTCGGTTGCGTGCTATTTTGCCCAACATAACAATGATTTAGCGTAGCGTGAGGATTTTCGCAAGGGCTCAGGGTGTCAATCGCACGCGGCCGGCCTTGCTGACCGCATCCAGGTTGGCCGACACGGTGGCGGTGCAGTACCGGACACCCACTGCCGCGACGGTGAACCTGCCGCCGGTGATCCCGCCACCCTTCTTGCTGATGATGGCGCCTTTGGAGCCGACCTTGATGCCCGCGTTGGTGCCGCGATTCATCTTGATGTAGGTGCCGCCTCCAGCCGCGCGATAGCGAATGATCCTGGCGTAGACGATCCCTGTGGGCTCCGGCGTCTTCTTCGTGCACTTCTTCGCGCACGACTTACGACAGCGGGAGGACCTCTTGCAGCTACATGTGCGGCACGAGAATTTCCCAGGTCTGATAACGACCCGCTTGCACTTGTTCGAGCACTTCTTGCGGCACTTCCAGCGCCGACAGCTGCAGTTGCGGCAGTACGAACACTTGTTGCAGGAGCTACGGCATTTGGCGTCCTTGCACGAGCAGCGGGTACAGCTAAACGACTCGAACAGGGGAACCGCGGCGAGAGGATTCGGAAACTTCACGTTCGCTGGGAACGTGCTGCTGTATTTCGCCGCTCCCTTGCCGAAATTGACCTTGAGCTCGAACTCAGCCGTATCGTTGCGAGCCTGAGCGAAAATATGGACGAGGTACTTTCCCTTGGGCAGAGCGGACAGGTCCACTGACTTCTTTAGCTCGCCTGCGTCTTCAGCTTCGGCGTCGGATCGGTGCAAGACTTTGTATTTGGGGCTGTAGACCTCGAAGCCCAGGTCAAAGTCTTCGTACTCACTCCCGGGGACGATGTTCAGCTTGAGCGACAGGTCCCCGTCGTTCGGGAGCGTGATCGCATACCAGCGCGCGCGTTTGCGCTTGCCGTAGTCAACGGCTCCGTCGATCTCGGCCTCGCCGTCCGAGTCTATTTTGATGGGCTTGGGTCGCTTCCAAGGCGTCTTGCGCTTGTTCCGATACCCGTCATGTTTTGCGTACTTGGCCGGGCAACCGGCCAATAGAATGACGCCTAGATAGAGGACTGCTGATGCGACAGCTAGTCTCGCTGGAGAGCCCGACATGACTCGGACTATACCAGAACGCCCGGAACGACTCCGCCGTTGGCCACTCATATGATAAGAGAACGCGTCATGAGCGCGACCGCTTACAAGATCGTTCTCGTCTGTGTGGCCATGCTGGCTATCGCCGCGGGATGCAAGACGAAAATCGCCGGCGGAAAGGCCGATGGGGCAAAGATCTTCGCCGAGGCCTGCGCCAAATGCCATGGCTCCGACGGCGCGCCGAGCGCCTCCATGAAGCGCAGCCTGAAGGTGCGAGATCTTACGGACCCGGCCCTACAGAAAAGGCTGACCGACGCCCAGATCCGCAAGCAGATAGCCAATGGCTCATCTAATCGACTGATGCCAGCATTCGGAGACAATCTGAACAAAGAGCAAATGGACGCGATCGTTAAGTTCGTGCGCACGCTCAAGCGTTAGCCAGGCGCCTGGCGAAGTTACGGTGCAAGCTCGGCGAGGACGAGCTCGGCTGTCTCGCTGGCCAGGGCGGCTTCGCAGTGGGCCCGGTCGCCCAACTGAAGCAACGCCCACGTGGCATGGGCGCGGATGACTTCGCTACGGTCTTCGAGTCGCTCACGCAGGGCAGGGATGGCCGCCGGGTCGCCGCTGTTGCCCAGGGCGATGCACACGTTGCGAAGAAGTTGTTCCCGATTGACCCGACGCATTGCGGTGCCTTCCAGGTACCGGCGGCGCTGGTTGGTGCCGAGCTGAAGCAGGCGCAGCAGTTCTGGGAAACCCCGCCCGGGTTCTTCGGCTAGCTCCGCATCGGCGGCGACTTTGTCCGGGGCACGGGCGTTGAACGGGCAGGCTTCCTGGCAGATGTCACAGCCGAAGATCATGTTGCCAATGGCCGGTCTCAGCTCGCGCGGGATGACGCCGCGGTGTTCGATGGTCAGATACGAAACGCACCGGCGGGCGTCGAGCACGTATGCGTCGACAAACGCGTCGGTCGGGCATGCATCCAGACACGCGCGGCAGCTGCCACAACGGGACTTGGCCTGGTCGACGCTGAATCCCGCGACGTCCACGTCCAGTAGCAACTCGCCGAGCAATATGTACGAGCCGAGGCCCGGGGCGATTAGCATCGTGTTCTTGGCCGTGAAGCCGACGCCGGATTGCTCGGCGATGTCGCGTTCGAGCACCGGGGCCGTGTCTACGCATGGGCGTGCCGCAACTTCGCCGCCAGCCGCGTCGCTGATGCACTGGGCCAACTCGTACAGCTTTCGCTTCATCACGTTGTGATAATCGCGGCCGCGGGCGTAGCGGGCCACGAACCCGCGCGGTGCGCCCAGTTGAACAGGTGGCGCCTGGCTACCGCTGCCATAGGACGACGCGACGACGACCACCGTGCGCGCGGTTTCGGCCAAGCTGCGCAAGTCGCGTCTGCCCTCGACGTGACTGGGCGCGGCCATGTAGGCCATGGAGCCCTCGTAGCCCTCGCTCAGCCAGCTTTCGTATGCTTCGTAGCGCTGCGGCGGCGCAACCGGCACGATGCCGACCCTGTGAAAACCCAGGCGCCGCGCTTCAGCGACGATCAGGTCGCGGAGTTCGTCGGCGTTGGGCATTGGATGTCTTCTGAATCAATCCAGCACAGTCAGGTTTGGCTGGTTTTCGTCACAGCGCACGTTTCCGTTTCGGAATCGTCGTCGTTCGGGGTGTCGGCGAAGTGGATGGCGTCGTAGGGCACGGTGCAGTCGCTCTTGCGCGGCTGCGGATACTTGACCGTTTCTCCCCGGTAGTTGCGCACGGTGACGAACTCGTCGTTCTGGTCGACGATGTACTGAGGACCGAACGGAATCTTGCCGCCGCCGCCCGGTGCGTCGATCACCATGTGCGGAATCGCCATGCCACTCATCCAGCCGCGCATCCCGTCCATGATGCGCACCGCGTCGTCCACCGTGGTGCGCAGGTGATCGGTGCCGAGCACCGGGTCGCCTTGGAACAGGTAGTACGGGCGCACGCGCATGGTCAATAGCTTGCGCATGAGGGAACGCATGCAGCGAATAGACGAATTGACCCCGCGCAACATGACCGTCTGGTTGCCGACCGGTACTCCAGCGTCGACCAAACGCTCACAGCCGGCGCGAGCTTCGGGCGTAATCTCTTTGGGGTGATTGAAGTGGGTGTTGACGAAGAACGGTTGGTGCTTGCGCAACATGGTGCATAGTTCGTCGTCTATGCGCATGGGGCAGACAACCGGCATGCGCGTGCCCACGCGGATGATCTCCACATGCTTGATGGCGCGCAGTCGCGTGAGGATCTTGTCGAGCTTCGCCGTGGACAAAAGAAACGGGTCGCCACCGGACAGCAGTACGTCTCGAATCCGCGGGGTGCGTTCGATGTACTCGAACGCTTGTTCCATTTGCGCGCTGGTAGATGGGGTGTCACCACCGACGATGCGCCGGCGGTTGCAGTGGCGACAGTAGATGGCGCAGCGGTCGACCACCATGAGCAGCACCCGGTCCGGGTACTTGTGAAAAATCAGCGGCGCGGGGTTGTGGGTGTCTTCGCCCAAAGGATCGCGCAGTTCTTCGGGGGCAATATCGAGCTCGGCAGGCGCGGGAATCGCCTGCAGTCGAATCGGGCAACTCGGCTCGGTTCGGTCCATCAGGCTCGCGTAGTAGGGAGTAAGGCCGAATCGGAACAGATGCTGAGACGACGCCAGGCCGTCGCGCTCCTCCGCGGACAGGTCGACGAAGTTCTCCAACTGGTGCGCGGTGGTGATCATGTTGCGCAGCTGCCAGCGCCAGTTGTGCCAGTCCGCGTCAGGGACTTTGCTGCGCTGAATGGACAGTAGAGAAACCACGGCCCGGATTACCCCGGTTTACGCGCGAACGCAATAGCGCGCTGGAGTACGGGGAGTAGGCCCTCGGTGTGGGGCCGCTGTTCTACCTGATCCAGGGCGAGCCATTCGGCGTCGAGCACATCCCCGGCCGCGTGTAGAACGCCGCCGGTTACCTCTACCAGGTAGTCGACGATCACGAAGTGGTAGTTCACATCGCCAGCCTCGGTGCCGATACGGTCCAAGGTCTCGACGTGTCGCCGCACGACCACGTCCAGGCCGGTCTCTTCCTTGAGCTCCCGACTGCATGCTTGCTCCAGGGTTTCGCCGAGCTCGACCTTGCCGCCGGGCACTGTCCACAGACCTCGCCCTGGTTCGCGGCCGCGCTGGATCAACAACACCCGGGACTGTTCATCTACCGCGATGCCGCCGACTGCGACGACCGGTTTCACTTCTTGGCGTCTTCCTTGAGGAACTCGAAGCTCGGACACAGCGGCGCCATCGGGCACTTTTCGCAGGCGGGCTTGCGCGCGTGGCAGGTGCGTCGGCCATGCCAGATAATCTGATGCGAGTAGTCGATCCACTTGTTCTTGGGCACGCGCCGCTGCAGGTCTTTTTCGATTTTGACCGGGTTGGTTTCCCTGGTCAGGCCGAGGCGCGTGCTGACACGTTTGACGTGGGTGTCGACCACCACGCCGCTCGGGATGTCGAACACGACGCCGAGCACCACGTTTGCGGTTTTTCGAGCGACGCCCGGAAGTGTGACCAATTCCTCGATCGTCTGAGGAATCTCACCGTCGAACTCGGCGACCACGCGCTGAGCCATGCCGATGAGGTTCTTGGCTTTCATACGGAAGAACCCGGTGGAGTGAACCATCACCTCCAATTCGGGTGTATCGGCCTGAGCGAGGTCCGCAGGGGTTGGATAACGTTGGAAAAGCGCCGGCGTCACCGTGTTGATCATCTTGTCGGTGGACTGGGCGCTCAGGATTGTCGCCACTAACAGCTGATAGGCATTGTCATGGTCCAGCTCGCACGTGGCGTGTCCCCACGTGTCTTGTAATATGTGTAGAAGCTCAGTAATCGTCTCCTGCGTTGGAGCCTCGAACGACTGAGAGAGAGCTGTTTGACTTCGTGCTTTTCCGCCCATAAGTATGTACCCCGTGCCCACGATACGTAACACGACTCTGGGGCTCGCGGTGTGCCTGCTCGGCGCAATCGCGATGCCCAGCCTGACGACTGGCTGCGCCGCCTCGAAGGAGGAGATTCGCACCGCGAGAACGTCCGGGTACAAGACGGACTTCGCCATCGTCTACAGCCAGGTGCTGAAGGTGCTACGCGCTCGCTACCCAGCGCTCCGCGAGAATGCCAGCGCCGGGACGATCAAGACATCGTGGCACCCGATTCGCATCGCTCATCACGGCACGTCCAACAATGACGGGCTGACCCAGCAGCAGCGCGATGCTCAAAACCAGACCACTCAGGGCGCCAACGCTTTCAGCAGCACGTCCGCTCAACGCAAACGCTACTTCATTCGCTTCGACATCTATGTCATCGGTGGCAAGCCATGGCGAGTACGCATTCACGGTTACGCTTCTGAGTGGGAACTAGGCGCGGTGCCGACGATTCTCAGTGGTGCGAATGTGCCGCCCTGGTTGAAGGGGCGCACCGATGCTCTGTACGTCGAACTCTATCGCGGGCTCACGAAGCACGCGGTACCGCTCAAGATCAAAGTCACCTCCGGCGATCCAAAGCGGCGCAAAGTAGCGCCACCCAAGCCGGAAGATCTAACCAAGTTCGGCAACATTCCGGCACCAGCCGCGCGTCGCGTGTTCTTCATGGCGAATGCGGCCAAGTCGCGGGACTACAAGAAGCTGCGCTCGGGCATGGCCGATGAGTTTACGTGGAATCTTGGCGCGACTCCGAGTGCTAAAGCCGCCCTCATCACCTGGCAGGCAGATGCCCGCGTACTCGAGAAATTGATCCGTGTGCTCGAGGCTGGCTGCAAGCTCGAAACGAAGCCCAAAGAGCGGGTGGTCTGTCCCAAGACCACCGACCCGGCAAAGCCCGGCGGCTACACCGCGACGTTCGCCGTGATCGGCGGCGTGTGGAAAATGACGTCGTTTGCATCTGGCGATTGACGCCCGCTCGTCGCCTCGGTATAGCCACGGCGATGGGTAAACGAGCATGTTTCACAATCGCAGCGCTTGCCGTGTTCACGGTTTCTTGTGGTGGAGCGCAAACCCCCGGCGGTGAACCAGTCCCGCCAACTCCCGGCAAGACCACGCCGACCACGCCAACCACTCCAACAACGGCGACAACGCCTCCCACAACGACGCCTCCAGTGACGTCGCCGAAGAGCAGCGTGCCGCGGATCGATACCGGTACCCTGTTACTCGAGGGCACACCAAAGATACCCAAACGTCATCCGCTGCAGCGCTATTTGAACCTGCGTGGCGCGGGCGCCAGCGACATCAGCGACAACGGCAAGCTCATGCTGGTCGCAACGCGGTTCGGCGACACCACCCAGGTTCACATGGTGAGCAAGCCGCTGGGCATGCGCAAGCAGCTTACCTTTGCCAAGGAGCCGATCCGTGGCGCCAAGTTCGTGCCGGGTCGCACCGACGCTATCTACTTTTCGGGCGACATCGGTGGCAACGAGCAGAGCCAGATCTACCGCATGGATCTGACCACCGGCAAAGCCACGATGCTCACCAACGGCAAGAGCCGCAATGGCTATCCGCTGATGTCCAAGGACGGCAAGCGGATGGCGTACCACAGCACCCAGCGAAATCGTCGCGACTTCGATATTTGGATTTCCGACGGCAAGACGCCGGCCAGCGCCAAGTTGCTGCTCAAGACCCGCGGGGCCTGGTACCCGGTCGACTTTTCCCGGGACGGCAAGAAGCTCCTCGTCGGGCACTACATCTCCGCGGGGGAAAGCAGTATCCACATCGTGGATGTCGCCACGGGAAAGCGCACGAGGATCACTCCCAAGAGCCCCAAGGCAGCCTACGGTGGCGCCAAGTTCAAGCCGAACGGCAAGGGGATCTATCTGACGACGAATCGTGACGGCGAGTTTCGCGAGCTGTACGACGTGAGTCTCACCGGCAAGAAGAAGTGGCGATCGCTGACCAAGAAGATTCCCTGGGACGTCGGCTCGGTGACGGTTTCAGGTAACGGCGCGTTGCTGGCATTCACCACCAACGAGAACGGCTGGAGCAAGCTGCGCATCATGAACACGTTCAGCAAGCGTTACATGCCGGCGCCGAAACTGCCGCGTGGCGTGATCAGCGGACTATCCTTCGCACGCAAGGCCAACGTGTTGCGCTTCACCATGCGCAGCGGCACGCGTTCCTCGGACGCTTACACGTACGCGGTGTTCGGCCGGCGCCTGCGTCGCTGGACCGAAAGCGAGTCCGGTGGCCTCAACGCCAAGAAGTTCATCGCGCCCAGCTTGATCAAGTTCAAGACCTTCGACGGCGCGATGATTCCAGCGTTCTACTACCGACCCAAAGGTGCCGGGCCGTTCCCGGTCATCGTCAACATCCACGGTGGCCCCGAAGGCCAGGCGCGGCCGCGACTGTCCGGCATGTTCCAGTATCTGCTCAACGAAAAGAAGATCGCGATCATTCAACCGAACGTGCGCGGGTCGGCAGGCTACGGCAAGACGTACCTGACCCTGGACAACGGCTTCAAACGAGAAGATTCGGTCAAAGACATCGGAGCGCTGCTCGACTGGATAGCCAAACAGAAAGAGCTGAACGCAAAGCGCGTGGGCGTCGCCGGTGGCTCGTACGGCGGTTACATGGTGCTGGCATCGTTGATTCACTACGGTTCCCGGATCGTGGCTGGCGTGGATGTCGTCGGCATCTCCAACTTCGTTACCTTTCTCAAGAACACGCGTTCCTATCGACGAGACCTTCGTCGCGTCGAATACGGTGACGAGCGCGACCCGAAAATGCGCGCGCACCTGGAGAAGATCTCGCCGACGAATCAGGTGAACAAGATCGTCAGCGCGCTGTTCGTTGCCCAGGGCGCAAACGACCCCCGGGTTCCGGCGAGCGAGGCGGAACAGATCGTCAAAGCTGTTCGCAAAGCAGGCAAGGGCGTCTGGTACATGCTCGCGCGCAACGAAGGCCATGGCTTCCGCAAGAAACGAAACCGCGATGTGTACTCCCTGTTGTTCGCGATGTTCTTCGAGCGCTACTTACTTCGCTGACGTTCGTTTTTGAACAGTACTTACTTCGCTGACATGTAGGTGCGTAATGAGCGCGCGTCGCTTGTCGCATCCTGTTGGTAATTGTCGTCGCTTGTAACGGCGCTGTAATCAATTGTGTTGAAACGTCAGATCCACGGGCGTACGGCCGAGTCTGTGGCAGTGTGGGTTCAGACAGGCACTATTGCCAACGTTCAACGAAGTACAGGAGTACGCAAAATGAAGTCACTTGGAATGATGCTGTGCATGGTAGCCGCCCTCGGTCTCGGAATGGTCGGTTGCGCTAAGAAGGACGACAAGAAGAAGAAGAACGACACTGCGGGTAAGGTCGTCCCCGGTAAAGACAACAAAGCTGACAAGGACAAGCCCAAGGCTGATCCCAAAGCGGATACCAAGGCTGATCCGAAGGCTGATCCGAAAGCGGACACCAAAGCTGATCCCAAGGCCGGCGACAAAGCTGACCCGAAAGCTGATCCGAAGGCCGGCGACAAAGCTGACCCGAAAGCTGATCCGAAGGCCGGCGACAAAGCTGACCCGAAAGCTGATCCGAAGGCCGCCGACAAGAAAGACCCGGCTGCTACCAAAAGCGCCGACAAGAAGTAGTCACTACCAGCAGCATTTGTTTGGAGCGGTCGAGCCACCCCCACGGCTCGGCCGTTTCCCTTTTCGGTGAGGGCGGGATCGTCGCGAGGTACTCCCGTAACTCAGCAGACGATCTTCATGAGCGTTGTTCTGTGTACGGTTTTGCACCAGAATGCGCTCGCCGTGAGTGAGGCACGTCGCAAATTCAAACGCGTTCCGACCCACGAGGCCGGCCTGCTCGAGTTCTCGACTGAGCACGAAAGCCGGCGGGTTCCAGTGACGGTCGCGTCGGCGGCGAGCGAGGGCATGCGCCTGTTGCAGTCCGAGCCAATCGCAGACATTCGTGAAGGTGCCCGCATTGACGTGCACATGCGCCTCGATGGCCACGAGCTGCGTTTGCCTGGTCACGTGATGTGGATACTGGATACGCGCGATGGCACCACGAGCATGGGCGTCGAACTGGCGCTTGCAGTGGCGCCAGAAACCTCGCGCCGGATCTGGGCGAGCTGGATCGTCGGGGAAACCGAACGGCACGCTATCGCGGTGCGCGCGCGAGGCTCAGGCAATCACAAGCTGGCCGACATCGCGCATCGAGCCACACGCCGCGCCAAGACGAATCCGTAGCGCGCGCCGCTACTCGTGACAGGTACGGGGGCGTGCCGGCAAGATCTTGCCGGGGTTCAGCAGCTCTTCAGGATCCCACATGCGCTTCCAGGTGCGCTGCCATTCCATGACCTGTTCGCTTTGCTCTATGGGCATGTACTTCTGCTTCGCAAGCCCGATACCGTGCTCACCGCTTAGTGTGCCGCGCAGAGCTACCGTGTCTTCGAACAGCTGCACGAGCGCTGCTTCGATGCGTTTGGCGACGGCGGGATCGTTCATGTCGTCGTCGACCAACATGTTCACGTGAAGGTTGCCATCGCCGGCGTGACCAAACGTGGCGAAGTCCAGGCCGGTCTTTTGGCGCAATGCGTCCACTCGGCGCAGCATCTCGGGAATCGCGCCTCGGGGCACGCAGATGTCTTCGTTGATCTTGTGTTTGTGGGCTTCTTTGAGCGACGGGGAAATCAGCCGCCGCGCTTCCCATAGATTGCGTCGTTCACTGCTGTTCTGCGCCACCATGATGTCGATAGCGCCGGCCTCTTCGCAGATTTCGCCGACCTTGAGCATGCCGGGCTCGAGGCTCTCGGGTTCGCCGTCGAGCTCGATGAGTACGATGGCGCCGGCGTCCTTTGGAAAGCGGAAGCGGGCTTTCTTGCGTACGTGATCGATGGACGACTTGTCCGCGATCTCCAGGGTGCGCGGTCGGATACCCCTGTGCAGCAGGGCGTCCACCGCTGCCGCGGCCATGGCCATGTCCGGGTAGATGGTTAGCAGGGTGATGACCCCAGCCGGGTTGGGCAGCAGCTTGAGCGTCAGGTCAGTCACGACACCAAAGGTGCCTTCTGTGCCGATGAAACCGCTGCTCAGGTCGTAGCCGGTTACGCCCTTGGACGTGCGCCGGCCAACGCGAAGTATTTCGCCGCCCATGAGCACCACTTCCATGCCGAGCACGTACTCCCGGGTTACCCCGTACTTGAACGCCCGCGGGCCGCCCGCGTTGGACGCGACGTTGCCACCAATGGAACAAAACTCGAGGGACGCCGGATCAGGCGGATAGAACAAACCCTCTTCTTCGACGGCGCTTTGCAGCTCGCCGGTGATGACGCCGGGCTCGGTCACGACGACCAGGTCGGCGCGATCGATTTCGCGAATCTCGGCCATCTTTTCCACCGACAAGACGACACCGCCGCGCACAGGCAGACAGCCGCCGGTCATGCCGCTGCCGGCGCCCCGCGGAGTGACTGGAACGTTGTGTTCCGCGGCCAGGCGGAGCACGGTGCTGACCTGCTCGGTGTTTTCACACAGCACCGCACAGTCGGGCGGGAAGTAGCCGCAGTAACTCTCGTCGCGGCCGTAGTCTTCGAGCTGATCGTCGTCGGGGCGCAGAACTTTCGCCGTGCCGAGCTCGCGGCTCAGGAGTTCGCCGATGTCGACGGACGTCTGGCCAGATCGTTGTAGCTTAGACGGCAAAGGACGAACCGCAGCCGCAGGTCGCCGATACGTTGGGGTTGTTGAACTTGAACCCTGCGCCCTGGAGGCCCTCCACGTAGTCGATCGTGGTGCCCATCAGGTACATCAAGCTCATCTGGTCCACGACAACTCGGATGTTGTGGATGGTGTATTCCTTGTCCATTTCCGTCTTCTCGTCGAAATACAGGTCGTACGAGAAGCCGGCGCAGCCGCCACCAACAACCCGTAGGCGGAGAGCCAGGTCGTCTTCGATTTCCTCGGCGTTCCGGATTTCGACGACCTTCTCGGCGGCGAGAGTGGTGATTTCAACGATCTGCTCGCCTTCGCCGGCAACGGGAATCTGGGTGGTCATGGGTACTGAGTAACTCCGGGTGGTACCTATGTCAACGTGATCGTTGGTTCAGTCAATTGTCACACGTTCCGGTCGGGTTTCTGGAGAAATGGGTTTGACATCGTGGCGCGGAGGCAATACACCGTAGCTACAGGAGATTCGAATGGCGTCATTTCAGGATTATCTCAAAGGTGTGAAGGGCGGGATCGCCGAGCTCAGTGCTTCGGAGGTCAAGCAACTCATCAACGACAAAGCCAGTTTCACGCTGGTCGATGTGCGCGAGCAGAACGAGTACGTTCAGGGCTACATCCCTGCGGCGACGTGGATTTCTCGCGGGTTCCTCGAGCAGCGAATCGAGAATCTTCAGATCGAGCGGGATAAGCCGCTGGTTCTTTACTGTGCCGGCGGAGTGCGCTCGGCGCTGGCGGCGAAGTCCCTCGCCGAGATGGGCTACACCAACGTCAAGTCCCTGGCCGGCGGCTTCGGTGCGTGGAAGCGTAGTGGGTTCGACTTCGACGTGCCGACGGTGCTATCGGCCGAACAGGAAATCCGCTATTCGCGGCACACCATGTTGCCGGAGGTTGGCGACAAGGGGCAGATCAAACTGCTCGACTCGAGTGTGCTTTGCATTGGTGCTGGTGGCCTCGGCTCCCCATCCTCGCTTTACCTCGCAGCGGCTGGAATCGGCACATTGGGGCTTGTTGACGACGATGTAGTTGATGCGTCGAATCTGCAGCGCCAGGTGATTCACACCACTGATCGCATCGGTCAGTCGAAAGTGGACAGCGCGCAGCAAACACTCAACGGGCTCAACCCGGACGTGAAGATCGTCAAGCACAAGACGCGCATGACCTCCGACAACGTCATGGAGATCATCTCGGGGTACGACGTCATCGTCGACGGCGCAGACAACTTCCAGACGCGCTACTTGCTGAACGACGCCGCGCTGAAACTCGGCAAGCCGGTGATTCACTCGTCGATTTACCGATTCGAAGGTCAGCTCACCGTCTTCCCGGGTGAGGGAGCGCCCTGTTACCGCTGCCTATATCCCGAGCCTCCTCCTCCCGAAGAGGCACCATCGTGTCAGGAAGCCGGCGTGTTGGGCGTCCTTCCCGGCATCATGGGCGTGCTCCAGGCGACCGAGGCGGTGAAACTCGTCCTGGGGATCGGCACGACCCTGGCCGGCCGCTTGCTGGTCTACGACGCCCTACGGACCAAGTTCCGCGAGCTGAAGCTGCGTCGGGACCCCAATTGTCCTACATGCGGCGAGGGCGTAGATCGGTCCAAGATTGAGCTTATTGACTACGTCCAGTTCTGTATGGGCGGCTGAGACCGGCGACCGCCACATTCAGGCGCTATAATGGCTGTCGCGAGTGGCGATCACTGAAGGCCAGAAGTTTGGGAATTACAAGGTGCTATCCCGCCTGGGTGTTGGCGGGATGGGAGCCGTGTATCTGGCCGAGCATCCACTCATCGGCAAGAAGGTAGCTCTCAAGGCTATCCACCCCGAGTTCGCGCACAACAAAGAAGTCGTTCAGCGGTTCTTCAACGAAGCCCGCGCGGTCAACAAGATCGGCAACGAGCACATCGTCGAGATCCACGACTTCGGCATAGGCGAGGACGGCGAGCACTTCTTCATCATGGAGTACCTCGAGGGGCCGACCCTCGCGGCGGTCATGGCGGCCGAACCGCTCATGCATCCGCAACGGGCGTTGCACATCGCGGCGCAAATCGCGGCGGGACTCGCGGCCGCTCATGGCTGCGCGATCATTCATCGCGATCTCAAGCCCGACAACATCATGTTGGTGCAGCGACTCGGCGATCGAGACTTCGTCAAGATTCTCGACTTCGGTTTGGCGAAGATGTTCGCCGACGCTGGCTCGAAGCTCACGGCGCAAGGCGTCGTTCTGGGCACGCCCCAGTACATGGCGCCAGAGGCGTGTGAGTCGAAGCAGGACATCGATCATCGCTCCGACATCTACGCGCTCGGTATTCTGTTGTTCCAGATGCTGTGCGGTCAGGTCCCGTTCGACGGCAACACCATGGGCGAAGTGCTGGTCAAACACGTGGGCCAGCCACCGCCGGCGCCGCGCGGGTTCAACCCGGCAATTCCGCCATCGGTCGAGCAGATCATCCTGCGTTGTTTGGCCAAGAAGAGAGACGCGCGCTTCGGCACGATGAAAGAGCTGCGCGCGGCGCTGCTGGACTCGGACAAGTACCTGGCGAGTTCGCCACCGGTGATGCCCTCGTCTTCGTCGGCGTCGGCAAATACAGTATTCGGCAGCCAGCAAATGGCCGCGCAGGCGCCGCCCGCTCGGGGAGCACCACCGCCGGGTGCGCCACCTCCCGCCAATGGTGGTGGCAATCATCCGCGACCGGGCGCTCATCAAGCTCATGCGCCGGCGTATCAGCCCCCGGCGGCAGGTGCACCACGCCATAACGCGATGCCACCCGGAGCGGCTCCACCAGCTGTGTCCCCGGGCCAACTGGCGACCTCTGCTCCTCCGGCCAAGACGGTCATGTTGGGGGACGGTCAGGCGCCGCTGCCGTTAGCGCCGCCGCCACCATCGCTGCTCAATGCACCCATGGTAGGGACTGCGCCGGCCAGCGCCAAGACCGCATTCATCCCGGCGCAATCGGGCGCTCTTCCCGAAGCGCCACCGGCCAACGGTAGCGGTGGTCCGGTTGGCCCCGCGGGTGCCGCGGCCAAGACGGCGTTCATGGACGGCGGCGCGCTCAGCATCGGCCAGGCGCCGGAGATGCCGCAGCGCACGATATCCGCCGTCCCCGACATGAACCCACCCGCGCCCCCGGTCAACATGACCATGGTGATCGGTACGCCGGAAGGCTATAGCGACAAGCCTCCGCGCAAGGCATGGCCGATGGTGGTGGGTCTTCTGTCCGTCCTCGCGGTCGTAGGTGCTGGCGTCGCGCTGTTCGTGTTCCCCGGCTTCCTCAACAAGAAGTCCGACGACGATTCGGCCGCTAGCGATGAGGCGGCGGAGACGAACGACGCGGGCACGGCCAAGAGCGACAAGACGGCGGCGAACACGAAACCAGACGCGCCGAAAGACAAGACCGGGGGGGATCCGAAGGCGACCAAGCCCGCGCCGGATACCAAAGCGACCAAGACCGCAGCGGATGCCGGCGTCGAGAAGGCAAAGACGGTCACCGTGTCGTTCAGCACCAATGTCAAGGGCGCCGCGGTCTATGACAAAGACAAGAAGCTGCTGTGCAAAACGACACCGTGTGATCTGGTTCTGCCTAACGACGGCAAACCCCACGTGGTCACCCTGAAGCATCGCAAGGCCAAGACGCGCACCAAGACGATCATTCCGACCGAAGGGCTCGAGATGACCGTAGACATGGAGCGGCAGCGTACCCGTCGGCGCAACCACCGGCGACGACCGCGCAAGCCGAAGAAGCCGTCGAAAAAGGTGGGTGACGGCGCTCAGGCTCCGGACTTCTAACCGTGGCTGATTCATGCCAGAGTGAGGCACCATGTCTCCCGTCCTACTGCTAGTTATCTCCGCCAGCTGCGCCCTCGCGGCGACTTTGCTGGTGGTGTGGTCGGCGGGGCGCAAGCACGCTGACGAGAAGTTGGCGGCGGCGCGTAGCGAGGCCAAAGCCAGCGTGCAGCGCGGTGAGCTCGAAGCGGGCGCCGCGAGGCGGTCAACGGAGACGGAAGCGCGTACTGAGAGTTTGGAACTGCGCGCGCAAGCAGATACCGAGCTGGCCACGCGACGAGACAAGCTGACACGGCGAGAAGAGCGTGTCAGTGGTCGCGAAGCGGCCCAGGCGGAAGTCATCGCTGATCTGGATCATCAGCACGGTGAGATCGACGAGCGCTTCAACGTGGTCAAGTCGCAGCGCGATCGGGCTCGTGGGCTGCGCAAGGATGTGGAGCAACGCAAGCAGCAGGCTCGCGAGCTGCTCCAGGAGATATCCGGCGTATCCGCCGACTCCGTCATCGACCGCATCGCCGCTCAGTGGCTGGAAGACGAACGAGCCGCAGCCGCTCACCGAGTGCGTCGCGCCGATCTGGCCACGCCTGGACCGGAAGAAGAGCGCGCGGCGCGACGGTTCATGGAGATCGCATCGAGCCGTTACGAGAACCACTTCCTCACCGAGCGCAACAACTCGCGGCTGCCCATCAGTGAGCCGATTCGCGACATGATTATGGCCGATAGCGGCCGGGTTCACGAGGCTCTGCAGAAAGTCGCCAACGTGCAGATGCACCTGAGCGATGACGGAGACCATCTGCGGCTGGAAGGCCTGGACGGGGTAGGGCGAGAAGTCGCGCGCCGCTCGATCAATGCCCTGGTGAGGAAATCCGGCGCTATGGACAAGGCCAAAGCGGATCCGGAAGCGTGGGCCACTCTGATCAGAGAGCGGCTGCAGAAAGAGATTGTCGGTCTAGGCCGCAAGGCATTCACCGTGCTCGGCATCAAACGACCGGCGGCTGAGATCGTCGGCCTGGTCGGTGCGCTGAACTACCGCACCAGCTACACCCAGAACCAATGGCGCCACGCCGTCGAGGCTTCGTTCCTCGCCGGCATGATCGCCGAAGAGATGCGTCTGGACCTCAAGCTGGCCCGCCGCGCGACGTTGATGCACGACATCGGCAAGGCGCTCACCCACGAGATCGAGGGGTCGCATGCGGTCATCGGGGCTGACATCGCGCGCCGCCTGGGCGAAGACGAGCTCGTCGCCAATGCGATCGGCGCCCATCACCTGGACGAGCCGATGAACTCGGCATACGCATTCCTGGTGGCGGCCGCGGACGCCATGTCCGGTGCACGTCCCGGGGCACGCCGCGAGCAGACCGACGGTTACTCCACACGTCTCGATGACCTCGAGCGCATCGGCAAACGTCATCGCGGTGTCGACCGGGCCTTCGCGGTTCACGGCGGCCGTGAGCTGCGAGTCTACGTTCGCGAGAACAACGTCTCGGACCTCGATGCCATCGAACTGTCCGGCTCCATCGCCGAGCAGGTCTCCGACGAGATGACATTCCCCGGCCAGATCAAAGTCACCGTGATCAGAGCCTTCGAAGCCGTCGCCGAAGCCAACTGATCCCGGGGTCAGGCTACCCCTAGTAAACAGCGCGAAATTACAGCTGATTTAGGCCGTATGGCGAAAGTTGGGCAGTCGGCTCGGCTGCGTCCGGAGTTCCGCCATACGGCTGAAAAGCGTAGTGATTCCAACTAGATTACTACCCATAGCCTGACCCCGCCGTTTTGGGGGGAGGCTGACCCTCACGTTAAGGTGGGTTTTGGGTTGACATTCGGTTTGCTTGCCTACATATTCCGGGATGTTAGGTAAAACCTTACGTATACGTATGGGTTGTGTTCAGCGGATGGGTAACTGGTGAAAATCGTAAAGAAAAAGTCTCCGGATGGGTTGTTGAGGGTTGGCGGACTCGCCAAGGCGGTGGGCAAGACTGTGCGTGCGATGCACCTGTACGAGGAGCTGGGCCTGCTGCAGCCAGCCATGCGGACGGACGGCGGCTTTCGGCTATACGACGAGGACGCCGTGCACCGGATCAACTGGATCATCAAGCTCCAGGCGATTGGCTTCACCCTCGCGGAGATTCAGGGGTTCGCCCGGGAGTTCGAGACGGCGGCGAGTGGCCGCGAAGCGACGACTAAGGCGCGCGATGTGTTTAGCGCGAAGCTCGAGGCTGTTCGCCAGCAGATCACCCAGTTGCGCGTGATCGAAAACGACATCGAAGAAGCGCTGCAGTATCTGGACGCCTGCGGTGCGTGTTCCCCAGAGCTCACGCCCGTGGAGTGCCACGACTGCGATCAGCAAGGACACGTTGGCGCGGATGCTCCCCCTCTGTTTGCGGGGCTGGCCGAGACGTGCGCTGACAGTCAGCTGGTTCAACTACACGTCGCGCCGGCCGAGGGAGACTAGTTGGCGGTAGCCACTCCCATTTACCTCGACCACAACTCGACGACTCCAGTGGACGAGCGCGTGATGGCGGCGATGTTGCCGTACTTCACCGAGAAGTTCGGCAACGCGGCGAGCAAGAACCATGTGTTCGGTTGGACCGCCGAGGCAGCGGTTGATCGTGCGCGCGAGCAAATTGCGGCGCTGCTCAATGGGTCGCCAACCGAGATCGTGTTCACGTCCGGCGCAACCGAAGCCAACAACCTGGCCATCAAAGGCGCCGCACGGTTCTACAAGACGCGCGCGACCGGAACACCACACATCGTCACGGTGATGACCGAGCACAAGTCAGTGCTCGATAGCTGCGCCGCCCTCGAGAGTGAAGGTTTCCGCGTCACCTATCTGCGGCCGGACGAAGCTGGACTGATCACGCCGGAGCAACTGGCTGCCGTCATCGACGACGACACGATCCTCGTCAGCGTGATGTTCGCTAACAACGAAATCGGTGTGGTTCAGCCCATCGCCGAGCTATGCGCGGCCGTAAAGGCGAAGAACAGCAAGACACTGTTCCACTGCGACGCTGTTCAAGCGGTCGGCAAGCTCAGTTTCGACGTGCGCGCGCTGGATGTGGATCTTGTCTCCCTTTCGGCGCACAAGATGTACGGTGCCAAAGGTGTGGGCGCGCTCTGGCTTCGACGTAGCCGGCCACGGGTGCAACTCGAACCGGTCATCGTTGGCGGTGGTCATGAGCGCGGGCTTCGCTCGGGCACGCTTCCGGTGCCGCTCATCGTCGGCTTCGGCGCTGCATGCGAGTTGTCGGCGACCCTCGCGGTTGAGGAAGCTACTCGGCTGCGTGGTCTTCGCGACCGGTTACTCGCCGGCATCAGCGAGCGTGTTGACGGCGTCGTGGTGAATGGCTCCATGGACCATCGCCTGCCGGGCAATCTCAATCTGTCCTTCGCGGACGTGGACGGCGAGGCGCTCCTGCTGTCCCTGCGGGACGTGGCTGTGTCATCGGGCGCGGCTTGCAGTTCGGCCGCTGCCGAGCCGTCGTACGTGCTCCGCGCCATCGGTCGGGACAAACAGCTCGCGCATAGTTCGCTGCGCTTCGGCATCGGTCGCGCGAATACCGTCGAGCAGATCGACTACGTAATCGAGCTCGTGCATCGCTGCGTGCTCGACCTGCGTGAGGTATACGCGCGAACCGCAGGCCTGGCGTCTGACACCACGAGCACTGACACCACAAGCAACGAGGAGCTATCCGTTGGCGTCTAAGAAGTTGTTATATCGGGACGAGGTTACGGCCAAAGCCGATGAGCTGCGGGCTACCCCTGGGGCCGCTCCCGAGACCGGGGATATCGATCCCGAAGGCATTACGTTCACTGCGACCGCGATCGAAGAGATGCGGCGACAGGCGGAAGTTCGCGGCACGCCAGACGGTGTTATTCGCATCGGTATCCGCGGCGGTGGCTGCAACGGTTTCGCCTACGTCTTCGACTGGGACGACGCGGAACCGCGTGACAAGGACAAGCTCTACAAGGCTGGCGAGGTCACCGTGCGTATCGACCACAAGAGCTTCAAGTACTTCAAAGGGACGCAGCTCGACTTCGTCACTTCGATGATGGGACACGGGTTCCAGTTCAACAACCCCAACGCAAAGGGAGCGTGTGGCTGCGGCGAGTCGATTCAGTTTTAGACCGCGCACACAGCTCAATTAGTTATGGCATCAACCGATCACATCAACGATGCGCTCAACCGCAATTACGACGCGGGGTTCGTTACCGATATCGAGCAGGAGTTTCTGCCGCCCGGTCTCGACGAAAAGACCATCGAGTTCATCTCCAACAAGAAGAACGAACCCCAGTGGTTGCTCGACTGGCGGCTCAGAGGCTACCGCCACTGGCTCACGATGAAAGAGCCGCAGTGGGCCAAGGTCAACTACCCGCCGATCGATTATCAGGCCAGCAGCTATTACGCCGCGCCCAAGGTCGCTCCCAAGAGTCTGGACGAAGTCGATCCGGAGTTGCTCAAGACTTATGAGAAGCTGGGCATACCGCTTCACGAGCGTGCCGCGTTGGCAGGAGTTGCGGTTGACGCCGTGTTCGACAGCGTGTCGGTGGCGACTACATTCAAAGACAAGCTCGCCGAAGTCGGTGTGATCTTCTGCTCGATTTCCGAGGCCGTGCAAAAACACCCCGAGTTGGTGCAGAAGTATCTGGGTACGGTCGTGCCGTACACGGACAATTTTTACGCGACCCTGAACACCGCGGTCTTCACCGATGGCTCGTTCGTCTACATCCCCAAAGGCGTGCGTTGCCCCATGGAGCTGTCGACCTACTTTCGCATCAATGCCGCCAATACTGGACAGTTCGAGCGCACTCTGATCATCGCCGACGAGGGTAGCTACGTGAGCTACCTGGAAGGCTGCACCGCGCCGATGCGCGACGAGAATCAGCTACACGCCGCCGTAGTGGAGCTCGTGGCTCACAAGGACGCAGAGATCAAATACTCGACCGTGCAGAACTGGTACCCGGGCAACGCCGAAGGCGTTGGCGGTATCTACAACTTCGTCACCAAACGCGGTACGTGCGAGGGCGACAACTCGAAGATCTCGTGGACTCAGGTGGAGACCGGCTCGTCTATTACCTGGAAGTACCCGAGCTGCATTCTCAAAGGCGATAACTCGGTTGGTGAGTTCTACTCGGTCGCGCTGAGCAACAACTACCAGCAGGCCGACACGGGGACCAAGATGATCCATCTTGGTAAGAACACCAAGTCGACCATCATCTCCAAGGGCATCAGCGCCGGCCACGGTCAGCAGACCTATCGCGGCCAGGTGAAGATCGCCAAGTCGGCCACCGGCGCGCGCAACTACACTCAGTGCGACTCGTTGCTGCTGGGCGGCGATTGCGGCGCACACACAGTGCCGTACGTCGAAGTGCGCAACAGCAGTGCCCAGCTGGAGCACGAGGCCACCACCACCCGCATCGGCGATGACCAGTTGTTCTATTGCCGCCAACGCGGGTTGTCCGAAGAAGACGCCGTGAACCTGATCGTCAACGGATTTTGCAAACAGGTGTTCAGAGAGCTGCCCATGGAGTTTGCCGTCGAAGCGCAAGCCCTACTCAGCGTTAGCCTCGAAGGGGCAGTCGGTTAGATCGCTATGCTTAAAATCGAAAATCTACAGGTGGAAGTTGATGGCAAACCCATCCTGCGCGGGATCGATCTCACCATCGATCCGGGACAGGTCCATGCGGTCATGGGGCCGAATGGTTCGGGCAAGAGCACGTTGGCTCACATCCTTGCCGGTCGCGATGGCTACGAGGTCACCGGTGGCAGTGTCACCTACTTTGGTGAAGACCTACTCGAGCTGTCCCCTGAGAAGCGCGCCCGCAAAGGTGTGTTCCTGGCGTTCCAGTACCCGGTGGAGATTCCCGGCGTCAATAACGTGTACTTCCTCAAAGCCGCGGTCAACGCGCAGCGCCGCGAGCGCGGCGAGCAAGAGATCGATGCCATCGAGTTCATGCAGCTCGCGCGTAACAAGGCCAAGCTGGTCGAACTGGACGAGTCGCTGACCAAGCGCTCGGTCAACTCGGGCTTCAGTGGCGGCGAAAAGAAGCGCAACGAGATCTTTCAGATGGCGATGCTCGAGCCGAAGCTGGCGATCCTGGACGAGACCGACTCGGGCCTGGACATCGACGCTCTGCGTATCGTCGCCAACGGGGTCAACAGCTTGCGTTCGCCTGAGCGGTCGATGCTGATGATCACCCACTATCAGCGCTTGCTCGATTACATCGTTCCCGATGTGGTGCATGTGTTGATGGACGGTCGCATCGTGCGCTCCGGCGACAAGGGCCTGGCTCTTGAGCTCGAGAAGACCGGGTACGCGGACATTCGCGAGAGCGCTGCCGCATCATGACAACGAACGCAATCAAGCTGATCGATCAGCTGGGCGTGACTCAGGACGGCTGGCCTGCATGGCTGCAAGGTCTGCAGAGCGACGCCGCGGCTGCGCTCCGCGAGACCGGACTGCCCCACAAGCGGGTCGAAGGCTGGCGGTTCACCCCTCTGCGTCCGCTGACCAGTGGTGAGTTCGCACCTGCCGAGCAGGCTCCGAACCTCGACCGTTGGCAGCATGTGTACGACCAGTACCTGGCCAACACTGGCAAGGCGTGGATTGTGCCCGTCGTCAACGGCACGCTTCTGCCCAGCCCCACCGAAGCGCCAGCCGGCGTGCGTGTGTCGAGTTTACGTGACGCTCTCGCGGCACAACCGGATCTGATCAAGAGCCACCTGGGTGGTGTCGCGGCAGTGGAGCATTTTGCCGCGCTCAACGCCGCTCTGTTCTCTGATGGTCTCGTGATCGAAGTCGATCGTGGCGCCGCTGTCGATACCCCTGTGCATATCGTGCATGTGACGGAGGCGGGCAGTGAAGACACGGTCTGTTACCCGCGCGTGCTGGTTATCGCTCAGCCCAATGCTCGGGTTCGCGTCATCGAGAGCTACCTGGTCGCGGAGTCTGCGAATAAGTCGGTGACGAACCCGGTCACTGAGGTCGTGGTCGAACAAGACGCTCACGTGGACCACGTACGGATTCAGGTCGGTACGAAGTCGAGCTCTCACGTTGCCGCACTGGCCGCGAAGGTCGGTCGATCTGGTGTCTACGCTTCGCGCGTTGTGACTCTGGGCGGCGCATTGTGCCGGTTGGATCTACGCGTGGACCTCGCCGGAATCGGCGGCGAGACCATCATGGATGGGGTCTACTACGCAGGGAAGGGTGAGCACGTCGATCACCGCACCTATGTCGATCACCAGGTGCCTCAGTGCACGAGTAGCGAGAATTACCGCGGCATTCTGGACGGCAATGGGCATGCTGTCTGGGATGGCATGGCGGTGGTTCGGCGGGGCGCGATCAAGACGGCGGCGCACCAACAGAACCGCAATCTCCTGCTGTCGGACGACGCGACGGTAAACACCAAGCCGCACCTGGAAATCGATACGGACGACCTGGTTGCCAGCCACGGCGCCACGGTCGGCGCCCTCGACCAGGAGCAGCTGTTCTACCTGCGCAGTCGTGGTCTCGAGGAGACCCAGGCGCGCGCAGCGCTGACCTACGCGTTCGTGCAGGAGCTGCTCGACGGCGTGCCACACGAGCAATTGGCGTCGCGCATCGGTGCGCATTTGCGAGACCGGCTGCCAGGCGGCGACACGATCGGGGAGTTCTTGTCATGACCAAGGCTGCCGCATTGGCAAACACGGTCGAGTATCCGCTCGAGCGAATTCGAAACGACTTCGTCGCACTCAATCAGCAGGTGCGCGAGCGTCCGCTCACGTATCTGGACAGCGCGGCGACAGCGCTAAAGCCGAAGGCTGTCATCGACGCGATCGGGAGTATCTACGGGCGCGACTGCGCGAACGTTCACCGCGGTGTTCACCTGCTGTCTCAACGCGCAACTCAGGCGTTCGAGGCGGCTCGTGAGAAGTCGCGTGCGTTGATCAATGCGCCGTCTATCAAAGAGGTGATCTTCACCCGCGGCACCACCGAAGGCATCAACCTGGTCGCCCAGTGTTGGGGGCGAACGAAGCTGGGCGAAGGCGACGAGATTCTGGTATCGGGGCTGGAGCATCACTCCAATATCGTGCCGTGGCAGATGGTCTGCGAACATACGGGCGCGAAGCTCGTCGTGGCTGAGATCGCCGACGACGGAGACGTGCCGCTCGATGTGATCGCTAGCAAGATGAGCGACCGCACCAAGTTGGTCGCCATGGCGCACATCTCCAACGCGCTGGGTACTGTGTTGCCAATCGCAGAAGTAGCCAAGCTGGCTCACGAGCGCGGCGCAATCATGGTGGTCGACGGCGCTCAAGCAGCGCCGCACGTTGCGGTGGACGTCCAGGCTCTGGGCTGCGACTTCTACGCGTTCAGTGGTCACAAACTGTACGGCCCAACCGGTATCGGAGTGCTCTGGGGCAAGAAGGAACACCTGGATGCGATGCCGCCCTATCAGGGTGGCGGCGACATGATCCGCACGGTCAGCTTCGAGAAGACCACGTACGCAGACTTGCCGACCCGGTTCGAAGCGGGGACGCCGAACATCGCAGGCGCGGTCGGTCTCGGCGCGGCCATCGACTACGTGAACTCGTTCGGCTTCGACCAGCTCGAGGCCCACGAACACCAGCTGCTAGCCTACGGCACCGAGCAGCTTCAGACCGTTCCGGGTTTAACACTGGTCGGCACTGCGCCGCGCAAGATGGCGGTGCTGTCGTTCACGATGGAACACGCCCACCCCCATGACATCGGTACGATCGTCGACATGGAGGGCGTGGCGATTCGCACGGGCCACCACTGTGCGCAACCGGTGATGACACGCTTCGGTGTGCCGGCGACCGCACGAGCGTCCCTGGGCATGTACAACTCACGCGGCGATATTGACGCGCTGGTGGAAGCGCTGCTCGCGGTCAGAAAGATGTTTCCCCTATGAGTGCTTCCGAGCTTCGCGAGCTGTATCAGGAGTTCATCCTCGACCACGGTCGTAACCCACGCAACTTCAAGGTGCCCGAGTGCAGTAACCACAGCGGCGAGGGTTACAATCCGTTGTGCGGCGATCAAATTTCACTCAAGGTTGATGTCGCCGACGGCGTCATCCGCGACATCGGGTTTCAAGGATCGGGTTGCGCGATCAGCACAGCTGCCGCGTCCACCATGACTGAAGCGGTCATCGGCAAGTCGGTCGACGAAGCACGCGCGTTGTTCGAGCGCTTCCATTCACTGGTCACTAACGGCGATGAGCCGGACTTCGACAAACTCGGTAAGCTGGCGGTGTTCAGCGGCGTTGCCGAATTCCCCATGCGCGTGAAGTGCGCGACCTTATCCTGGCACACACTGCAGAATGCTCTAGAGGGCAAAGACGATGCAGCAACAACGGAGTAACGTGTCTAGCGACGCGGACAAGCTGAAGACCCGACGGCTATTGCCGACGGTTGTCGATCCGGTAGAGAAGGTGAACGAGGCGTTCGGCGGCGGCGGAGAGCGCACGTCGGTGGTCGCCGAAGACATACTCAGGCCCCGAATCGTCGCGGCACTCAAGACCGTGCACGACCCTGAGATTCCGTTGAACATTTACGACCTCGGACTGATCTACGGTTTCGAAATCGACGCCAGCGGCGACGTGGAGATCGCGATGACCCTGACCGCGCCGGGCTGCCCAGTGGCAGGCATGTTGGTCAAGCAAGTCGCGGACGCCGTCGGCGATGTGGAAGGTGTCGGTAAATCCCACGTGACGCTCACATGGGATCCGCCATGGAGCAAAGACCGCATGTCCGAAGCGGCGATGCTCGAACTGGGCTTGCTCTAGTTAGCGCTCGAACCGTGTTTGTGTAGCGACCCGCGAAGCTCGCTAACGCGCGTTGCGCGCCTGCCACTTGGCGCGCTTCTTGGCCGCTTCTTCTTCGCGGTTCTTCGGCGGCGCCGTCGTCTCGAGCTTGTCTACCAGCTTGGCCGTGGCTCGGGCGATTTCTTTGATCGCCTGATTGAACACCTTCTCGTTCATCTGGGACGGCTTCGTGCTGCCGCTGATCTTGCGCACGTACTGAAGGGCGGCGGACTGGATCTCTTCTTCAGTGGCGGGCGGGGCGAAGTTGTAGAGGGTCCGAATGTTGCGGCACATCTTACTTGGCCCCGGCTTTGAGCAGCTTGGTGCGAATGAACGCGCGGATGTTCTCCTGGGTCGCTTTGCCGTCGATGACCCAGTCCTTCATGCTGTAGTACTTGGTCGTTCCGCGCGGAGCTCCGTTGAGCGTCATGCACAGGTCGAATTCCTTGCAGTTCTTGCGTGATACCGATGCTTTCATGTCGTGCTTCTTGCCCGACTGCAGCATGGTCACGTGGTACTTGCCGCTGCCGCCGCCGTGCCACTGAAACACCGAGTAGCTGCCTTCGTAGGCGCTGGTCCGCTGGAACGCACCGAACTGAGGATCGCTCTGGGCGATGAACACGTCGATCTTGTCGCGCATGTCCTTCGGGATCTTCTCGATCCACGCCCGGTTCACCACGTGGTTGTGGCCATCGTGAACCGCGTTGTCGTCGGTCTTATCCGAGGATTCTCCGCGGAGCATCCACACAGCACCCAACACCACAGCGGCCAATACGATTAGCTTTTTCATCGGTATTCCTCCTAGCGGCAGACGGGTCAGGCTAGCACGGTGTTGTGGCCTCAGCCCGTGCATCTCTAGCCATTTCCGCTACTATGCCGGCGCTATGCCCAGCCAACCGTTTGTGTACCGGATGCCCGTGCGCTTCGCCGACGTCGACCACGCCGGAATTGTCTACTATCCGGTGTTTTTCAACTACTTTCACATCGCGTTCGAGGAGTTCTTCCGCGACCGCATGGGCACTCGGAGCTACGTTCGTTTGCTCGACGAGGACCACATCGGCTTCCCCGCTGTGAGCTGCGACTGTAGTTACAGCTCGCCTTTGCGCTTTGGCGACACCATTGATATCGAGATGTCCCTGGCTCGGGTGGGTACGAAATCGGCCACGTTTCGCTACAGGGTTTTCCGCGCCGCGGATGAAGATCGCTCTGATAGGGTGCTTTGCGCTGAAGGGACGACCAAGTGCGCCGTTGTGGACCTCCAGGCATTTCGGGCCGTTTCGATCCCCGAAAATCTGCGCGAACTGTTCAGCGCGATCGCCGACCCAAGCGACAGCGAAACCGGTCTATAGTAGGTTCCAGACGTGGCTGACGAATCCAAATTGGGGCGGATGCAAGCGGTGCTGACCGCGCTGCTGAAACACCACCTCGACGAGTCACTCGAGCATGTCGACACGGCCCTCGGGCGCTGGCGCGACGGTGAGCTCGGACCGTTCGAGACCCACGCCGAAGTACTCAAGCACGCGGCGCGAGCCGAGCGTCTGGCGACGCGGGTGGCCCAGGTGAACCCGGACAGTGCTGGTAGTGTTCTGCGCGATGCGTTCGATGCCGGGTTGCTCGGTCGTGATGAGTTCATTCAGATGACCGGCCTCGAGCCCGAGGCGGTCGAGCCATCGCCGCCGTTCGATGGGGACGCGGTGAGCACGCCGCCGAAGCGTGAGTTCGTCGAGGACTTGCTTGGTCGCGGCGCTGTCCTATTGCACATTGATGCCAGGACGGACGGCGCGCAGGTACCCGAGCACCTGCGCGGTGATCCAAAGCTGGTGCTGCGCTTCGGGCACGGCCTTGCGCCGGCGATTCGCGATCTTGAAGTCGACGACGAGGGCGTGTCGGGAACTCTGACTTTCGGTGGCGCTCCGTTCCACTGCATGTTGCCGTGGAACGCGGTATACGCGGCGGTCTCTGAAGCCGACCAGCAGGCGATGGTCTGGCCCGACGATGTGCCGTCCACTGTGCTCGAGTCACTGCAGGAGGGTGCGCGCGAAAGCTCACCCGAAATACGCGTCCCCACGCCAGCACCGACCGTGCGCGTCGGCACACCGAAGCCGATCAAAAAACGGCCGAACCACCTCAAGCTCGTAGAGTAGGCTTTTAGTGCGGCTTGCATGCGCAAGCCTGGGCCGCAGGCGCTATGAGCTACTGCCCGCCTGGTAGGCAGAGGCGCACGCCGCAGGATTCGGGGACGCCCGGGCAGGGCGGCGCTAGTTTGTCCAGTTCGACGATTACGTCGGTGTCTGGATATAGTTTCTGAATCTCTTTGCCGATGGCGCCCGCGAGCGCTTCGAGCAAACGAAACGTGTGCGACGTGCCGATGTGCACGGCGATCTGACTGATCTTGCGGTAGTCCAGCGTGTCTTTGATCTTGTCGCTGCCAGCTGCCGCAGTCAGAGACGTACGCATCTCCAGGCTCACGCGGAAACGTCGGGTGGCCCGGCGCTCCTCGGCGGTGTAGCCGTGGTTTGCTTCGAACTCGATTCCGCGCACAAAGATCGCGTCACAACTGTCGGCGGCGAGCATCAGCTTGCGGCGGAGTTGGCTTCGCGCTTCAGTCGGCGCTTGATCATCTGGCGCTTCAATGGACCGACGAAGTCAACCAGGAGTTGTCCGGTGAGATGATCGTTTTCGTGGAGCAGACAGCGGGCGAGTAGCTCTTCGCCCTCGAACTCGAATATCTCTCCATCAAGATTCATCGCGCGGACTTTCGCCGCGATGGGCCGCTCGACCGGGACATAGACGCCGGGAAACGACAGGCAACCTTCGTCGTTCTTTTCAGTCTCGTCGCTGGTCCAGATGACCTCGGGATTGATGAACGCAACGGGCAAGTCGTCCGGCGCAAGGCCGGCGAGTTCTGCTTCGACGAGGAACATCTTCCATGGCTCGCCGATCTGAATGGCGGCGATGCCGAGGCCGTTTTGTGCGTACATGGTGTCGACCAAGTCCTGATAAAGGGCGAGCACCGAGTCGTTGATCTCGGTGATCTCCTTCGTCTCCTCGCGCAGCCTTGCGTCGGGCCACACCACTACTGGTCGAACTGCCATCGACACACAGTAATAACGCGACGAGCCGGTGTCAATGGAACAATATCAGCCAGTTAGTCGATGGCGTTGACAAGTGCGGTTCACGCCGAGATGGGGTAGCCTTCCCGCCGGATGTGCCCAGAATGAAAAGCCTAACCGAAGAAAAAGTTAAAGAGATCCTCAGCTCGGTCAAGGACCCGGCCATTGACCAGGACATCGTCAAGTACCGCATCTTCCGCGGCGCGGAAGTCGATGGGGATGATGTGTTGGTCAAACTGGACATCCCCACCCACGCGTATCCCCACGCCAAGCGCACCGAGCTCAAGGAGCGGATCGAAAAGGCGCTGCGTAAGAAGGGCGCGAAGTCCGTCACGGTCATGGCAGAAGTGAAGACCGCGTGGACACCGCCGCCCAGCGACAAAGCGATCATGAAGGGCACTAAGAACATCATCGCCGTTGCGGCCGGCAAAGGCGGCGTCGGCAAATCGACCGTGGCCACCAACGTGGCGCTCGCCCTGCAGAGAAGCGGCGCAAGCGTGGGTCTGCTAGACGCCGACGTGTTCGGCCCGTCGATACCGCAGATGCTCGGTCCGCCCGACGTGCCCGCGTCGACCACCGAGGACCAGCGCATCGTTCCGGCGATTCATCACGGTATCAAAGTCATCTCGGTCGGCTTCTTCGTCAACAAGGACGAGGCTGTCGTCTGGCGTGGCCCCATGGTGCACCGCTTGTTGCAACAGTTCCTGGTAGACGTGGACTGGGGTGATCTGGACTACCTGGTCTGCGATCTGCCGCCGGGTACAGGCGACGTGCAGTTGTCCCTGTCGCAACTCATCCCGATCACCGGCGCTATCATGGTGACCACGCCGCAAGAGGTCGCGCTCATCGACGTAGTCAAAGGTATCTCGATGTTTCAGAAGGTCGAGATTCCGATTCTCGGCGTCGTCGAGAACATGTCGTATTACAAGTGCCCGTCGTGCGGGCATCACGATGAGATCTTTTCCCACGGTGGCGGCAAGCGCCTGGCTCAGGAGATCGATACAGCGTTTTTGGGCGAGATTCCCATCGACTCACGCATTCGCTTCGGCGGTGACAGCGGTACGCCGATCATCATCGCGTCACCGGACTCGGAGCAGAGCAGGGCGTTTGCGGACATCGCGAGCCAGGCCGCGCTCACCATCGCAACGAGTGTGTTGGCCAAGCCAAAGCGCGCAACGCGCCTCGCCGTTATTCGCTAGTTTTTTATGTGCGGCTCGCAGGCGCGAGCCTGGGCCGCGGGCGCATTCCTTCTAATTCAGCATTTCCCGGTCCGGATCGATCTCGCTGATCAACCGGGCGACGAATTCGCTGACGCGCTCGAGTCGAAGCACGGGGTTGAGCTCTTCTAGCAAACCCTGGCGTTGTCCCGGCTCGTCTACCAGGGCAGCCGCGACCAGGTCCGCGCATGCTCCTGGCTCCTGGGCGTCTCGGGCGAGCTTGCGCAGTTCGTCGCCGCTGTCGCTCTTGACCACGATGGACAGGCGATCGCACAAGGCCACGAGCTGCTGGTGATTGAGCTCGAGATCGCCAGCGGCGCCGGGTGGTAGTTCGTCGTGCAATAGGCGCGCTTTCACTTTCCGGTACGCGCGGTCATGACTCAGCTCTTCCTCGATGTGAACGCGGGACATTCCGCGTAGGACCATGTAGTAGCGCCCGTCGGGTAGCTTGTCCGATGCGACCACCGAGCCAACACCCGCCACGTCGAACACCTCGGGGGCGCCCTTGTAAGACTCTTCGTCGAAGCCCGGCTTCAACTGGGCAATCGCCATCAGCTTGTCGCCGGCCAATACATCGCGAGTGAGCTCGCGGTAGCGTTCTTCGAATACGTGGAGTGGCAACAGTGCGCCCGGGAACAGGACCGCATTGGGCAAGGGAAAGATCGCCAGAGACTCCAGGGCGGCAGGGTCGATGGTCTCCTTAGGCATGACCACCCTAGCCGAACACGTCGACGCAGCTCCCTGTCATCGATGCCGGCGCCTGGTCCGCCAGAAACAGAGCGCAACGGGCGATGTCGTCGGGCGTCATGTCAGGTTCGGCGCCTGGCAGGCCCTCGCGTAGCATCTGAGTGTCGACGCTGCCGGGGCAGATGACGTTGACGGCGACACCAGATTCGCGCAACTCCTCGGCCAGGGCGCGGGTCAGCCCGACCACCGCGTGCTTGGAGGCGCAGTAGGCCGACAGCATCGGCGTTCCCTGGCGGCCGGCGATGGAGGACACGTTGATGATACGACCGCGCCGGGCGATCAGATCATCGGCGAACGCCTGGGTTACGTGGAATATGCCCTCGAGGTTCACCGCGAACACATCGCGCAGCTGCTGGTAGCTGGTTTGTTGAAACGACTCGCGCAGCACCATACCGGCGTTGTTGACCACGATGTCGGCACCGCCAAATGCCTCGCGCACCTGCTCGGCCGCGGCGAAGATGCTCGCGCGATCCGTGACGTCGGCCGTCACCGCTAACGCCGCGTCACCAATCTCCTCGACGATCTTGTCGAGGGCGCTCTGGGAGCGCGCGAGCAGAGCAACGTTCGCGCCAGCCTCAGCGAAGGTGCGGGCGATAGCTTCACCGATGCCGCGACTGGCCCCGGTGATGACAGCGCACTTTCCTGCTAGCGAGCTCATTGTTGCTCTTTGAGTTCGGATACCGGGCGTCTTCCGGCGAAGCCGCTGTTGACCTCATGCCAGTAGCCGACTTCGGTTTCACCGTATTTCCAGCAAAGCCAGATTTCGCGGCCGCGGTCGATGGCCAACCAGTCGACGAGCCCGCCATCGATGTCCTTGATCACGCAGCCGGTTTCGTTGATTTGCTCGATGTGGTCGTGCACCGTCTCGGCCATGCCCTGAAACAAGTGCAGGTTGCGGGTCACGTCCGCGGGTAGTCCCTCGGGGATTTCGATGTGACCGTCGACGGACAAGTCTAGCTCGGGAGCGTGCCCTTCAGCGTCGAGTTGCTGGTAGAGCGTGCGCAGTTGGGCGCGCATCTGCAGAACCAGGCCGAACAGCTGGGCGAGCTCAGCGACTCGTCCGTTTGCCTCCGACACGCTGTAGTAGCGTTTGCTTTCCGCGCCATCCATCCGAGGCGATAAGCATAACGGTCAAAGACGTTTGCTGTCTATCGCGGCATCCGGCCGGTGACCCACGGCGCGTAACGTTTGCCGGCTCTGGTCAGGATTCGGTACAGCTGCGAGAACGCGCGCGGCCACTTCTTACCCTGGCATTGCAGGCTAATACCGACCCGTCCTTGGGTGACCCGGAACACCGTCGTGATCGCCGGTGGCGCTCCCGTTTCGGGTTTGCCGGCGGCGGCGGCCTCTTTGCACACTCGCTGTCGATACCAGCCGGTCGAGCCCACGTTCATCCACAAGAATGAAAACTGGGCCGGCGTGAGGGAGTGGCTAGCGTCGCGTCGGTAGCCGGTCGACAGCCTCGTTACCCAGCGACGGATGAACGGTGTAGTGCCGACGCAGCTGAGCACGACCCCGTCCTGAACATCCCCGTTAGTCTGGGTAAACGACGCCACCTGATTGGCACACGCAAACTTCGCCGGCGCCCGCCGCCGCGTAGGCTTCTTAGTAGTGGTCACGCAGCCGAGCAACAGCCCGGCCGCGAGAACCACCACGGCGATCCACTTCATCGTTCTAGCCTAGCGCCTGCGGCCCAGGCTCGCTCTGCGAGCCGCACATAAAAGCCCAGGCTCGCGCAGCGAGCCGCACATCAAACGTAGTCTAAGGCGAGCGACGCGCGGGTGGCGTCATCGCAGTCGATACGGTGTTTGTATTGGGGATGGTCGATCTCGATGGCGACCGGGGTGTCTGCTTGTTGCAGAGCGGCTTTGGCCTCAGCCGAGAGAGGAAAGCGGGTGTACTGCACGGCGGAGATGCGTTCGGCGGTGCCGCGTCCCTCTTCGAACGATGCGCGAATCGCGTGGTCGCCGATGTGGATCAACAGGTGCTCGTCCAAGCCGATCAGCTTGTCGAGCTCTTCGCGAGCGTTGGCGTCGGGCGGCAACTCGATGAACAGAGTTGCCGACAACGAATCGTCCGTGGGCATCAACGCCTGATACACCTCGATCTCTTCCAAGATCTTGGACTCCTCGGTGATGTGCTCGACGCGCAACATCTCTTCGACCTGCATCATCAGTGTGTGCCGATTCTCGAACACGAGGCTCACCCGATCGCCGACAATGATGCGGCGCGGTTTCTTCAGCTCGATGATGCGTTTGCGGAAGTCATCACGGATGCCGGCGTAGATCGCCGGCCCCTTGATATCCGCGCGGGTTAGTTGCTTCAAAACGAGCAACTACTCCATGGTGTCCAGACCCTTTTGGAAACGGCCAGCGTGGGAACGCTCGGCACGCGCCAGGGTCTCGAACCATTCGGCGATCTCTTCGAAGCCCTCTTCGCGGGCGGTCTTGGCGAAGCCCGGGTACATCTCGGTGTACTCGTACGTCTCGCCTTCGATAGAAGCTTTGAGGTTCTCGCGGGTTCCGCCGATGGGCAGACCAGTTGCGGGATCGCCAACCTGCTTGAGGTAGTCGAGGTGACCGTGCGCGTGGCCGGTTTCGCCCTCGGCGGTGTCGCGGAACAGGCCCGCAAGGTCCGGAAGACCTTCAACATCGGCGCGCTTGGCGAAGTAGAGGTAACGGCGGTTGGCCTGAGACTCGCCCGCGAATGCGGCTTTGAGATTGTCGTGGGTGCTGGTTCCCTTGAGGTCTGCCATGGCTAACTCCTCCCTACGTGAGGGTTCGAAATATCGTTAAGAAGGCGCCTTTCGTAGCATAGCCGCGCCGCCCCACACAAGACCGGTAAGCCCGTTGCTGAGGCGCAAATCGGGGCAGATCCGAGCGCAGTTCCCCGGGAAATAGGTCGGCTGGTCCGGCTCAGTTCCCAGGGAGGTATGCCACCAGCGCCTGAGCGATGTGGTCCTGCAGCAGCCGGGCGTCTCGCTTGGTTCGCAGCCCGTGGTGCATGTCGTTGATCACGATAGCGAAGGCGAGCTGATGCTGCGAAGTTTTACCAGCATAGCCCGATAGGGCGGATGCTTTGGCCAGGGTGCCGGTCTTCGCTCGGACTCGGCCGGTGGCCGTGGTGCGTCGCATGCGCTTGCGTAGGGTGCCATCGATTCCCGCGGTCGCCATAGACGCCGCCAGATCGGGGCCGTAACGAAAATCGCCGTGAGCGGTGGTCAGGACCTTCACCAGTTGCCGCGGCGTGAACCGATTCGAGTTGAAGAGGCCGGAGCCGTTGCCGTAACGGAACGCGCTGGCCTTGAGACCAACGGTTTTTACCAGGTATCCGCGGACCGCGCGAAGCCCGTCATTCCAGGTCGCGGAGCCGCGGCCTTCCTTCTTGCGCGCACCGATGGTCTTGAGCGCTACTTCTGCAACGTAGTTGTTGGAGTACTTGCCCAGGCCGCGGAGTAGTTCGGCCATCGCGGGGCTCTTGCGCAACACCAACGTCTTGAGCCGGCCACGCAATTTGCGTGCACGCAATTCGCGGCGGCCTACCTTGATGCCGCGCTTGACCAGCATGCGCCGCAGCGCAGTGCCGAAGTAATGCCGTGGGCTGGCGATGCGATACTTGTAGCGCTGGGGCTGATTCTTGCGCATACGACCGCTGAACTTGAGCTCCATGAACTTGGCGCGGGTCTTGACGTCGACGCGGACGTTGGTGCGGCCGCTGGTCACGACGTCTACCTTATTGACGATACGGACGTAGCTGTTGCGCGGGAACACACGGATGGTCGGTTTACCCGAGTCCTCTTTCTTTGCTCTGATCGACACGACCACCGCGTTGTAGTTCAACGACAGCGCGCTCACCGGCGCGCGCCACGCCGCTTGCACTTTGGGTTTCTCCGCGAAGTGGGGCGGGCTGACCACGTCGTCGAAGTACGTGTCGTCGATGGTGATGCCACCCTTGATTTCGCGTACGCCGCGCAGGCGCAACCGCTCCACCATCTCGAGTAGCTCGGCGGTACCGATGCTGGGGTCGCCGCGACCACGTACATAGAGCTCATCGATGATGCCGCCGGCCTCTCGCTTCTTGGTCATGAAGCTTGTGCGGTAGCTGTAGCCGGGGCCGAGCAGAGCCAGTGCGGCCGCGGTGGTGACGATCTTGACGTTGGATGCGACGTTGTAGCTACCGTTAGCGTCCTTGCCGTAAAGCACATCGCCGGTCTTCAGATCTTTGACCAGGATGCCGATGCGGGCACGGCGTAGCCGTTTACTGTCCTTGATCAGCGCGTCGATGCGCTTGGCGAGCCAGGCTTTGCGCGCGCTTGCGTCGGCGCCGGCGGCTGGTGCCGGGGAAACACCGCCGACGGCCTTAACACCTCGGCTAGGTTTTTGCCCCAGAGCCGCAGGCGTGTGAAAACTGATGAACAGGGCGACTACAGCCAGTGTGCTGCAGCGTACAAAACGGAACATTTCAAGTGACCCTAACACGCATCTTAAATAACTCGGTTGTGGCTCTGATTATTCTGATGCTGGTGGCTGGCTGCGGCCGTAGGCAGACGCCGAGCGACACGTTGTATGTCGTCATCGAGTCAGTGGTGCGCGATCTCGATCCGAGATTCGCGGTGACGAACTACGACGTGAAGTTGTCGCGGTTGGTGGCGCCGGGGTTGACGACCACCGATCATCCGTCGCTCGTGCCGCAGCTCGCTTTGGCCGAGCGCATCGGTCGGGTCGACGATGTTACGTGGGATGTTGTCGTGCGCGCCGACGCGCGTTTCGCCGACGGCACTCCTGTCACCGCCGACGACGTCGTGTTCACTTACGAGTCGGCTATGGACCCGGAGTTGGGTAGCCTCTACCAGCGCGGCTTCAGTGAACGTTATCGGAAGCTAGAGAAGATCGACGACCGGCGCGTTCGCTTTCATCTGCACAAGCCGCTCGCGACGCTGATGATCGATCTCGACTTCGGCATCGTGTCCAAGCGCGCAGCAACCAAAGAGCGACGCTTTCCCGGTGGTCTCGTCGTTGGTGCGGGACCGTATCGCATAGTGAGCTTTGGCCTCGAGCGCATCGACTTGACGCGAAACCCGCACTATCACGGCAGCGCGCCGCCGGTCGAGCACATGATCGTGCGCACGGTGCGCGATACCGGCGCTCGTTCGCTGATGCTCGTCGGAGGTTCCGCTGACGTTATGCAGAACTCGGTGCGCGTGGACCTGGTGGACGAAGTCGCAAAACGTCGAGGCGTCAAGTTGGTGCGAGGACCCAGCACATTGCTGTCGTACATGATGATGAACAACCAGAACCGCTACCTCAAAGATGTGCGCGTACGGCGCGCCATCTCGTACGCTATCGATCGCAAGCGCATCATCGCGGCCAAGTTCCACGGCTACGCGGTGCTGGCTAGCGGGCTCATTCCGCCGTCACATTGGGCCTACTACGGCGACGTGCAGAAGTACCCGTACGATCCAGCGCGGGCCCGCCAGCTACTGGACGAAGCCGGATTCCCCGATCCCGATGGGGCTGGCGGAAAGGGCCGTTTCAAGCTGGTTTTCAAGACCAGCGCCAACCAGTTTCGCCTCGCCATCACCCGCATCATGGCAACTCAGCTGCGTGCGGTGGGCATCGATGTGGACGTGCGCGCGTTCGAGTTCGGTACGTTCTTCAACGACATCAAGAAGGGGCGATACGATCTTGGCTGGATGCAGACCGCCGACATCAACGACCCGGATCACTGCTATTCGTACTTTCACTCTTCTCGGATCCCGACCGAGAAGAACAAGAACTTCGGCAATCGCTGGCGCTACCGTAACGCGCTGGTCGATCGGCTCACCGAGCGCGGCCGCCGGGAGCTCGACCGGAAGAAGCGCTACCAGATGTACGCTCGAGTCCAGAAGCAGCTCGCCCATGATGTACCCGTCGTGTTCTTGTTCCACGAGGACAACATCGCTCTGGTCAGCGAGCGGGTGGACGGCTATCGCGTGATGCCGAACGCACGCCTGGCCGGCCTGGCGTTTACGAGCAAACGTTAGCGGCGCTGCTTACGCGGCGACTCGCTCGAGCTCGTCGAGCTGATGCGCCAGACGGCGGATGAGCAGGGGGACGCCGACCAACTGCAAGCCGAGATCAAAGTTGTCGTCGTCGCCATCGCGAAGCCATTTGACGACCGCCTTGAAACGGTAGGTCATGAGCAACTCGGGGTCGTCGAACATGAGCTCGACAGTGGTGCCTTCTTCTACGTAGGGCGCGTCAGTGCAGACCATGCCGTTGGGCTCGATCTCGGTGACGTTGATGTGATCGACCATGCCCTTGCCGTTGCGCATCAGGGCCGACAGCTCCACGTTCTCGCGCACGAATTCTCGCTGGCACTGGAACAGGTCGTTGTCGCCTCGGTCGGCGTGTCGGCCGAACAGGGACTCAATCGTGCACAGGGTCTCTACCTCGGTCATCGACAAGCCGATACCAGCACTACACTGGCCGGACAGTTGGCGGTGTTTGTACACGAGGTTGAGCAGCGCGTTCATGAGTCTCACTAAGAGCAATCCGTGTGCCAGTGAAGCTCGTTTCGCTAATCTGTATAACTATTGGTAAATTCTTCGTACCCATATGTAGGTGTTGGTGTGTGGACCCCCATGCCCTGCAACTTTGGGTCATCAGGCCTCAGCGAGTTTTTGACCCGATCAGTCCATTGTCATCCGCTCATGGTGAAATTGTTTGATGGACCTGTTCCGGCATAGCGCCCAAAACCGACGCGTTGGTCAGCCGTTGGCAGAGCGTATGCGACCGACATCACTCGAAGAGTTCGTCGGTCAGGACCACTTACTCGGGGAAGGTAAGCTACTGCACCGAGTACTGGCGGGGCGTGAACTCCCATCGCTGATACTTTGGGGCCCACCTGGGACTGGGAAGACCACCCTGGCCAGAATCCTTTCGAGTCGGGTCAAGGCCCGCTTCGAGGCCCTGTCGGCGGTCAACGCGGGAGTGAAGGACATCCGGAGTGTCGTCGCCATTGCGGAAGACCGGCGCGATCAGTTCGGCGAAGCGACCCTGCTGTTCATCGATGAGATCCATCGATTCTCCAAAAGTCAGCAAGACGCGCTGCTGCCTCACGTGGAGGCGGGCACCGTGACGCTGGTCGGTGCGACCACCGAGAACCCGTCATTTGAGGTCAACGCACCGCTACTATCCCGAGCGCGCGTTCTCCGCCTGGAGCATCTGCAGTCTGAGGCGTTGTCCAAGCTGGCGCGACGGGCGCTGACGGACCGGTCTCGCGGGCTGGGGGAGACGCCTGCGGAGATAGACGATGAGACCCTCGAGTTGCTCATTGGGCAGTGTGGAGGCGACGCCCGGCGCATGCTCAATACTCTCGAGCTCGCGGTGTCCATCGCGACACCGGACGAACCGGGCCAGCCGGCGCTGCTTACTCAGCAGGTGTTGGAGGAGGCGACCCAGCACAAGACGCTGCTTTACGACCGCGCTGGCGATGAGCACTACGGCGTAGTCAGCGCCTTCATCAAGAGCCTACGTGGTTCCGATCCCGACGCCGCCGCGTATTGGATGACGCGGATGCTGGAGTCGGGGGAGGACCCTTTGTTCATCTTGCGGCGCATGGTCATCTTCGCCTCCGAGGATATTGGTAACGCGGACCCACGCGCTCTGACCGTGGCCACGTCGGCGCTGTCGGCCTATCAGTTCATAGGACTGCCCGAAGGTGTGCTGCCCATGACTCAGGCCGTGACCTATCTGGCGACGGCGGCGAAATCGAACACAGCGCTCACAACCTACGCGGCAGCCCGTAAGGCTGTGCGCGAACGAGGCGCGTTGCCGGTGCCCGCGAAGCTTCGCAACGCGCAGACCGCGTTGATGCGTGACGTGGGCTACGGCAAGAACTACAAGTACCCGCACGACTTCGAGGGAAACTACGTGGCCGAGACTTACTTGCCCGACGCGCTGGTTGGCGACCGTTACTACGAACCCACTGAGTCCGGTCACGAAGCGGAGATCAAGGCGCGCCTGGACTCACTACGGCAGCGACCGACACAAGAGTCGTCGCAGCAGCAGCCGGCGACAAGAGCGCCGGTAACCGAAGAGCCAGTGGACGAAGAGTAGCGCCGCCTACGCGGGGCGCAGCCAGTCGGACTTGGCCGCGTTGATCATCATGCTCATCTCTTCGGGGAAGCAGGTGAGCACGTAATCGATGGCCTGTTGCTTCAGCTCGTCGTCGAGCTTTGCTGGCACATCCATGTTTTCGTCCTCCGGATCGGGTCGGATGCCGAGGCGGACGATCTCAGTGAGGCGCAGCAGATGCAGGCGGTTCATGAAGAGCGCGTGCGCGACACCGAGGAAAAGCTGATGTTGTGAGGCGTCGATTGGGACCATACCCCCAATAACTACCACAGCTTGCCCCGATCTTGGAGTTTCTGTTGGAGTTTCTGCTGGAGTTTCGGCTGGCCGAGATCGCCGTCTAACGGCCGATCTTGTCGCGGACACGAGGCCCAAGGGCGCCGCCCCGCCAGGCGAGGGAGCGCGTGACGACCAGAGCTTTGTCCAGCGCGGTGAGCTGAGGGCGGCGCTGCAAGATGCGCTTGCCAACCCCATCGATCTTGGTGAGCGCCTGCATTCCGCCGTGCCAAATCAGCGCCAGCTCGATGGCCAGTTCCGGCCCCACAGCGTCGATAAGCGGCCGCGAGCGCTCGAAAAGTGCACGCGCCCGGGCCACCTCATACCGTACCAGGGCACCGATGCCCGCCGTTGCTCGGTGGGAGCGAAGGTCATCGTCGCTTACGCGAAAGTGCCGCAGGTCCTCCTGGGGCACGTAGATGCGGTCGCGTTCGTAGTCGGCGGCCATGTCCTGAATGATCTTGGCCATGCCGAGTCCTGCCGCCAAATCGGCCACCGAGCTGTGTAGCTCGGGATCCCGGTAGCCACCCAGGTAGAGGAACAGGTGACCCACCGGCGCCGCGGCCAGCGCGATGTAGCTGGCCAGGTCGCCGAACGTGGAGTACCGGTGCACATCGAGGTCACTGCGGAACCCCTGGAGCAACGAGGAGAACTCGGTGATGGGCAAGTTGAACTGGCGGATCGTGGCCGCGAGGGCGACGAACACGGGATGGTCCGAGGGCTCATTGTGATAGCAGGCGTGGAGCTGCTCTTCCCAGCGGTCCAGCTCGCTGGCCCGTCGGCCTTCGTATTGTGGCTCGTCGGCGAAGTCATCCGCCGTGCGCGCAAACGCGTAGACCGCCCAGATGTGATGGCGAAAGCGGCTGGGAACGAACATGGATGCGACCGGGAAGTTGTGGTGTCGCGCGCGGGCCATCGCCTCGCAGTACCGGTAGCACGCCTCTAGCTCGAGGGGCTGGGGCGGCACTGGGATGGCTGGGTAACTTTGAGCGCGCTGGGCTGCGAGTCTGTGGATCATGTCTGGTCGCTTTCTTTCGCTTCTTCTCGCAACTTGCTTAGCACATCTCGGGCTCGATCGAGCTTCACATCGTTTGCCCTGGAGATTTCCGCCGCGACGCGCTCGATCATGTCGCCTTTTGCTCCTGCAGCGCGTGCGACGACTCGGGCGTGCAGGGACATGTGCCCGCGCTGGATGCCATCAGTGGCCAATGCCCTGAGTGCGGCCAGATTGGTGGCGAGTCCGGCAGCGGCGACAACGGCGGCGAGGCGCTCCGCCGAGTCGATACCCATGAGCTCGAGACTGAGCTTGGCGCCTTCGTGTACGTGGAGGGCGCCGCCCACAGTGCCGACGGCCATCGGTATCTCGAGGCTGCCTACCAGATTCCCGTCTTGTTCAGACCAGGTGGCGAGTGGGCGGTAGGTACCAGTTCGGCATGCGTATGCGTGGGCTCCGGCTTCGACGCCGCGCCAATCGTTACCAGTGGCCAGCAGCACGGCATCGACGCCGTTCATGATGCCTTTGTTGTGAGTGGTCGCCCGATACGGGTCGACCTCGGCGAACCGCGAAGCTGCCACAATGGCGTTGCACACCGACGCTCCGTTGCTCGGGTCAAGCGCATCTGCAGGCACCGTGGCCGTCACTTTCGCCAGGCGCTTGTCCGTGAGGTTGGACAGGATGCGCAAGCCAACGGATGCGTTGGCTAGCGCCGCGACTTCGTCGGCGATACCTTCGGCCATCGAGTTGACGACGTTGGCTCCCATGGCGTCGCGACAGTCGACGAGCAGGTGAACGACGAGCATGTCCTCGGCGAGCTGGTGCACCTCTAGATCAACCGGGCCACCACCGCGAGCGAGCATGCGCGGCGCCAGGGAGCGGGCGTGGTCCAGGACCGTTTCCTTGCTGGCGTTGATCGCGGCTGTCGCGGCGATCGGGTCCGCGACCTTTGTCAGCTGCACCTGGCCGATCATGATCGGCGGGGAGATGTCGGTCTGGAAGCCGCCACCCTGGCGAGCCATCTTGGCCGCATTAGATGCGGCGGCCACCACCGATGGCTCCTCGATGGCCATCGGGACCACGTAGTCCGCGTCATCGATCATGAAGTTCAGCGCGATACCCAGGGGCAGGGCGTGAGTGCCGATGACGTTTTCGATCATGCCGTCGGCAACCTGCACACTGATCCCGCCCGTATCCAGCTGAGCCAACCGCTCCTTGCTGAGCTTGCACAGATCTGCCAATCGGGCGCGCCGCTCAGCCACGCCGAGCCTGTAGAAGCCGGGGATTCGGGAGCTGGCGCTGGACACTGCCGGTACTCTACTACGTCGCTGGCGCATGTGCCCAACCACCCGGAACGGCTGGCCAAACTGGCTGAAGAATCGGATTCGGTCGGCCCGTGCGGAGCAGATTCTTACGAACAAACGCCGAATTGCTTCCGCGCCTGGTGAGCGTCGTTTTTATTCGTACGACTTACATTCGTCAGCTAGGGTTCGCGCGTCGAGATTCAGATGCATACCCAATATCCACATACCAATAGACGAGCCATCGCCCGTCGTGCTGCCGATCGGGCCCACGCGCCTGTGTGGCTGACCGAGCGGACGGCAAACGGCGAGTATCTGTATTGCGCCACGGACATGAGTGAGGGCGGCGCGTTCTTCGATCGGGCGTTGCCGAAGCCCCTTGGCACGAAGCTGTGCCTGGAGCTCGAACTCCCTGACGACGAGCGGGCGATTGCCGTCGAGTGCCGGGTGGTACGCGCCTCAGACTCAGGCGAGCCTGGGATGGCGGTGCAGTTCACGCAGATCTCCGCCGAGGGCTACTACCGGATTCGCCGCTATGTGCGCGAGGCTGGCATGTCTGACCTGTTCGACCGCCGCACTCGCTAGAGTGTTTGGATTCTCGACGCGGATGGGCTGCGCGGCTTGGCTGGACGAGCTAGATGCGCGAAACTCAGTCCCCAATTTGTGGCTCGTTGATTGCACTGAAAGTGACTTATGTCTGAACGTCTCGCACCTGGCGTCGTAACCGGCGCCGACTATTTTGCCCTCGTGGATGCATGCAAGCGCGGTCGTTACGCGTTGCCGGCGGTCAATGTCACGAGCACTCATACAGCCAATGCGGCGTTGGAAGCCGCTGCCAAGCACGGCAGCGACGTCATCATCCAACTGTCGAACGGTGGCGCTCAGTTCTTTGCGGGCAAAGGAATGCCCGACGCGCTTCAGGCAAAGATCCTCGGCGCGGTTTCGGCGGCGCGGCATGTGCACTTGCTGGCTGAGCATTACGGCATCTGCGTTGCGCTCAACACCGACCACGCCAACAAGGGATTGATCCCCTGGGTCGATGGCATGATCGATCACAACGAAGCCGAGTTCGAACGCACGGGTCGGCCGCTGTTTAGTTCGCACATGCTCGACCTGTCCGAGGACAGCCTGGAGTTCAACCTCGACGAATGTGCGCGTGTGCTTGGTCGCCTTGCGCCGTTGGGCATGGGCCTCGAGATGGAGCTCGGCATTACCGGTGGCGAAGAGGACGGCGTTGGTTCGGACGTCGAAGGTTCGTCCGAAGATCTGTACACGAGCCCCGAGCAGGTGCTGGCGGCCTACGACCGGCTGAGTCCCATCGGCCGTTTCTCCATCGCGGCGGCGTTTGGCAACGTGCATGGAGTGTACAAGCCGGGCAACGTGGTGCTGCGGCCCGAGATTCTCGCCAACTCTCAGGCGCTGGTACACGAGCGTCACAGCACCGCCGAGAATCCCTTGGACCTCGTGTTTCACGGCGGCTCAGGTTCGGCCAAAGAGAAGATCACAGAAGCGATCGGCTACGGCGTGTTCAAGATGAACATCGACACCGATACCCAGTTCGCGTTCGCGCGCGCGGTGGGCTCGTACGTCAACGCCAATCCTCGGGCGTTCGAGTATCAGCTCGATCCTGATGATGGGCAGCCGTACAAAAAGAAGTACGACCCACGCAAGTGGCTGCGCATTGCCGAGCAAAGCATGGGTGAGCGTCTCGGTCAGGCGTTCGCGGACCTGGGCAGCACTGGCAAGTCGCTATCCGCTAGCTAGACACTGAATCAAGGGCAGCTTCTTCGCCCGGCTTAGGCGCCGGGCGAGTGGACGTGTGCGCCCTGGGCGTCCACCTCCAGGTCGGGCAGGAGCATCCCGAGCTCGTTGATCTCGACACGAAAACGCTCGGCGTCGGCTTCGCTGGTGAACGCAGCGATGGAAATGTCACCGGCGCCGGCACCGGTAGGCTTCGCGCTGCCCCCGCAACGGATCGCCACCCCCGCCAACTCTACGTGGCTGGGTTGGATGAGTGGAACATTGGCGGCGCCGGCGAGTTGGGCCAGTACGTCGTTACCGCGCGCCACGGCGGTTACCGCGGCGGTCGCGTCGTCGGCTTCGCATGCGGCGATGAGAAGTGTGGCTGCCTGGGCTATCTGGGCGATGGCCCCATCGTAGACGTCGCGATCGGCTTCGCGCAGCTGGCGAACTTTCGCAACCAGACTGGGCGTGTCGGCCGGCGCGCCGCACCACACCGGGACTAGAACGAGTTGCTTGGGCAGCTCTATCGCTCTCGCTGCGATCGGTTCCTCGTCTTCGACGAGTTCTCGTTTGACCACAAGCGCACCGCCATGAACGCACGCGGCGATGTCGGCTCCGCTGCCTCGGCTGCCTCGGGGAGCTTGAGCGGCGGCGTGGGCGCTGAACGCGAGCGCGTGCAGTTGGTCCCGATCTATTTCGCCGTCATTTCCGTGAGCGAGTGCGGCGGTGATTGCCGCGACGGTCGCGGCGGCGCTGGAGCCCAGGCCGAGCTTGATGTCGTCGCCGGTGCGGAGCTCGCTGCTATCCACCACGACGTTTGCGGCTGCGACCGTGGCTGGGTGGTCGGGGCCAAGGCTGGTCGCCAGGGTGTCGCGCGCGGCCTGCAGGAACTCCGACAATTGCTGCGGCCGGTCGGAGACATGCGCAATGGCGCGTCGGTTCACGGCCACGACGACGGCTGGCGGACCGTCGAGCACGGCGTATTCGCCGGCGAGGAGAAGCTTTCCGGGTGCACTGGCCGCCACGTGTTGCAAGCATACCGGAAATCAGCTTGCGTACGAGTCAGTTTGCGTAAACCCTGTGACTGATGAGTATGCGTCGGTTGACCGTGATTCTCGGGCTCGTTCTTGCTGCGTCGGTCGTGTCGGAGCACTCCGCAGCAGCGTCGGGATATCACCCGGGGTTCGATCGAGCCGTGAAAGAGGCCGACTGGATCATTCTGCACACCGTGGTGTCGGATCACGCGCCCAGAACCAAGTTGGCCGGGATACCGAGTTCGCGTCGATTCACCGGCCGTGTGTTCTTGGTTCGCGTCAAGCGCAGTTTCAAGGGGCCGTTCCGCAAGGGCGACATGCTGTACATCTGGGATGGCTCGCACAATTCCACCGCTGGCTACTTCCTACGCAAGGGACGCGACAACCTGACCTTCCTGGTCAAACCGAAGCGCCGTTCGTACATCGCCAAGGTCCACGTGCGCAGCGGCACCATGGATGTTGGCGCGCCGATCCGGAACTTGACCGGCGCATTCGGCAAGGGCAGGGCGCTCCACGTGCGTGGTTGGTTGCGAAAGTTGGAGTTGACGCGCGTTGGCAGCCGGCCGATTCCTCTACGCGATATGCGCAAAGTGATTCGTCGGTCGAAGTCACCGGCGCTCTTGCGCTACGTGTTGACCCACTGGACCGGCAGGCTAAGTAAGAACGACGCCGCGGCCGTAAAGGCGTTGCTAACCAGGCCAGGTGCGACGGCGATGGTCACCGGCGCTGCGCTCGAACTCTTGCGCAAGAAGGGCGTCGGCCTGTCCGTCAAATCCCTGCGCGCTCAGCTCGTCAGCGGGCCCAAGTACGCGCGTGGCCGCATGCTCAAACAGATCAACGCACGTAACGCGCGCGGCGTTCGCGATGTGTTGTGGGGCTGGGTCAAACGCGATGAGCAATCAGCCCTCGACGCCCTCAGTGTTCTGGGGCGCCATCAACGGCGCTACTTGATCGGAAAGCTGCGGCGGAATCGACTGCCGTTCTGGCTCGACATCCCGGCGCTCCAGGTCGTTCGGACCAATGTGGGGCGGCGTTACAGCGCGTCGGCGATGAAGCTCAGCCGCTGGCAACTCGTCGGCGCCGGCAGGCTGGTCAAAGGCAAGACCTTCGGTGCCTCGTACTCGATGCAGACGCGCAAACCCGTGTGGGCGGAGATGATCAAGCTGGTCATTCCTCTGCTGCCGACGATGAAACGCGAAGCGCGGGAACTCACCCTGGCCGTCGCCCGTACCTGGGGCTATCAAGTGCGGCGCAAGGGGAAGAGCGCGAGCCTCGGGGCCCGAACCGCTGTGCCCCTGTCGATTAGCGTCGCCCGGGTGCCAGGTGCACGTCACAAGATCATGGTCATCGAACGCGCAAGCAGGAACGTGCTGGTGTGCACCAAGACTCTGCGGCGGGTGGCGATCAGCAAAGGACGCAACAGCGTAACGTCGACTGATTCGACCCTCGGTGGTTGGTACAACACCAAGACGGCGCGGAACTGCTTCAAGCGGAGGAAGGGCGTCGTGCAGACCCAGGTAGTGGACCTGGCGAGTCTAGTGAAGAACATCAAGAAGCCCGGTATGTACGAGGTGTCTGTGGACCTGTTGCACAGCCATAGCGGCAGTGAGCATGGGCTGAACGGCTGGACCGGAATGGTCTACTCGAACAAGCTGAGCATCTCGCTGCCCTAATCTTCCGGGAGGGGCGAGCGTGCTCGTGGTTGTGGTTGTGCTCGTGTGTTGCGTTGCGGGATTCGAACGGGCGATGGTGTCACCGGTTGATGCGCCGCGGACGCACTTGCTCAAGAAGCTTTGGCGTCGGCATCGGTTGATCGACGTTAACGTGGTGCCGGGGGCCTAGACGATCACGGTTGGACCGCCGGCGTTGCTGACGAGGACGTCGGTGACTCCGGGGACCTGGGTCAGGGCGGTGCGCACGGCGTCCACGTGGGTGGCTTCGGTTAGGACTTTTACGTGGGGGCCGGCGTCCATAGTGAAGTAGGCGGCCGCGCCGTCGGCTCGCAGGTCACGAATGGCTTGCATGCAGGCCAGGGTGGGCGGCTGCCAGTACATGATCCCGGGCCGCGATGCGATGGCGGCTGCGTGCATCGCCAGGGCGCTGGCTTCGGCGACTTCACCCAGGGCGGCCACGTCGGTCGCCGCGATGGCCTGGCGGGCGGCCTCGATGTCACCGGGTACTGAGTCGAGCCATCCGCGATACAGGGGAGATGTGTCGGCGCAGTGCTGCATGGCGTCTCGGGACGAGTCTTTCTTGACGACTCCGCCGCCGACCACGGCGATGACCATGCGGAGGGGCCAGGACTCGTCCCAGGCGATGGGCTCAGCGTAGGCGTCGCTGCCGTCGACGAGGCTTCCCGCGTGCATGACGACGAGCCCTCCGTAGATCGATCGGGCTGCCGAGCCGCTGCCTCGCCTTGCTAGCACGCTGAGTTGCTGCTCGCTCAGTTCGAGTCCGGCAGCATTGCTGGCTGCCACTGCTAGCGCCGCGTATGCCGATGCGGAAGACGCCAGGCCGGAGGCTGTCGGGAAGTTGTTGTCACTGACTACCCGTGCGTGACTAGAAATCCCGGCCGCCGCGCGCACGATATCCAGCCAATCCTCGAGTCGGGCGATGCCCTGGCCGAGAACGACTTCGCCGTTGAGAACAAACTCGTCGGCGCTGAGTGCGTCGTCAAAATCCACGCTGGTGGTCGTGGTCAGCGCTTCCAAGGTCAGCGACAGGCTGCCGGCTGCCGGTAGGTTCAAGGCTTTGTCGCGCTTGCCCCAGTACTTGACCAAAGCAATGTTGGCGCACGCTCGCGCGGTGGTCATTCGGTCACCCCCACGGCACAGTGAAAGCCTTGCCAACCGCAATCGCGCCAGGCGTCGATAATCGACTGTTCATTTCCGGGCGCCAACGCGATCACGGCGCCGCCGCCGCCACCGCCGGTGAGTTTCGCGCCAAGGGCGCCACTAGCTTTGGCTACATCCACCATGCGGTCGAGAACATCCGTCGACAAGTCGAGCGTTGACAACCCGGCGTGCGCGCGATTCATCAGTTCTCCCAGCGCCGCTTGATCTGCCGACTCGAGTGCGTCAACCCCAGCATCGGCCAGCGCGCCCAGCTCCGCCAGGGTTTCGTTGGTCGCGGTAGGATTCTCCGCTACCTGAGTCGCGACCCGGCCGACCATATCGCCGGTGCGTTTTGGTTGGCCCGATAGGCCGATGGCGATGGACACAGGCGCGGCAGCGATGGGGCGTAGGCCCGTGCTGCGACGAAATACACCAAGTCCACCGGTGCTGGCGAGTGCTACGTCGATACCCGAAGGCGTGCCGTGAAAACAACGCTCGGCTTCGTTTGCGATTCGCGCCACGTCCGCGTCGGTCACGGCGCGGTCGAACTCTTGCGCCAGACAGCGTGTGACTGCCACCGCCAGAGCAGCCGATGAGCCCAGGCCCGCCGCCGGCGGCACGGTGACATCTGCGCTCATCCATACGCCCGTGCCGAGTTGATCGGTCAACGCACGCAACGCCCGGGCGACCTGGTTGTCGTCCTCGGTACTCACGTCTACGTCCCACGCAGCCACCGCCAGGCGCGTGGTCGGCTTGCCGCGTGCTTCGACGCTGCAACGCACACCCAGAGACAACGCGCCGGCGACCGCAGGGTGATCGTAGACCACCGCGTGCTCGCCGAGCAGGATGACTTTACCGAAGCCCCAGGTCATCGAGCCACGCTCGCAGTTCGCCGCCGACGTGGCGTGGTGCGCTGGCGAGCTCGCCGACCGTCGCGCAGCCGCTAAGCAGACTGACGGCGCGCACCGAGTTGATCAGCTCGTCGAGAAAATTCGTCACGCTGTCGAGACCGCCGTCGCGATGAGCGCGCAGTACGGGCGCGGCGAGTCCTCCGCTGCTTGCGCCCAACGCGATTGCTCGGGCAATGTCCAAACCGCTACGCAAACCGCCGGTGGCGATGACCTCCAGCCCTTCGGTCGCACATGCCACAACGCTGACCGCCGTCGGCAGGCCCCAATCCCACAGCTCGGCGCCGAGTCTCGCCGCGGGGCTGCCGTTGGTTGCGCGTTTGGCTTCGACGGCCACCCAGGAGGTTCCGCCGGCGCCACTTACATCGACTGTGCCCACGCCGATTTCGTGCAGGCGTTTGGCGGTCTGCACCGAAATGCCGCAGCCGGTTTCTTTGGCGATGACTGGCACCGGCAACGCTTCGACCAGCGCCGCGATCGTATCCATGGCGCCGGTGAAGTCACGATCGCCATGCTCTTGAATGAGTTCTTGCGCCGGGTTCATGTGCACTGCCATGGCGTTCGCGCCGATCTTCTTGGCCAGCTCGGCGACCTGATCCACGCCCATGTCCCGCGCTTGCACGACCCCAATGTTGCCGATGAGCAGCACGTCTGGCGCCACGTCGCGGACGAAGAACGATTGCTCAAGCTCCGGGTGCTCGGCCATGGCGCGCTGAGAGCCGACGCCAAAGGCGATACCCGCGCGCTCCGCCGCCTGGGCAAGGTCGCGGTTGATCTGGCCAGCTTGCTCGGTGCCACCGGTCATTCCGCTAATGACGATCGGCGCTTGCAGCTCCCAACCCAGTAGTGTCGTTCTTAGGTCGACGCCGTCAGTGGCAAGCTCCGGCAGCGACTGATGTACGAGGTGTACATGCTCGAGCATGGTGCTGACTCGAAAGTCGGCCTGGCCGCTGGCCGCGACCGCGATGTGGTCGGCCTTGCGCTTGGATATGTCTGTGGGCTCGTCTGCCATCAGCTGGTCCGGTAGATGATTAGTAGCACTACCGTCGCCCATACCGCGATGTTTAACAAGAACGGCCAGTCGCGGAGCATGGCCTCTGTCGGGCTGCGTTTGGTTGGCGAGATGATCGCTAGTTGCACGAAACGTCCGATACCGAGCACGCAGAACGGCAACGTCCACACCAGTTGGCGTGTGCCGAACTCGGCGATCGTCCGCGTATCCTGGGTGTACAGGGCGTAAACGACGCAGGTCGCCAGGGCCAGAAGCAACATGACGACGCGTACGGTGTTTGCGTTGTAGCCGGCCAGGGCGGCTCGGGTCTCCGTGGCCGTGCGTTCGGATAGTTCGGCGAGATGCAGCTCATGAGCGCGTTTGCCCAGGCCAAGCAGAGTCGCCAGCAACCCGGTGCAGCCAAGCAACCAACCGGACACAGGGACGTCGATGGCAAACGCGCCGGCGGTAACGCGCAACAAGAAACCGCTGGCGATGAGGCCAACGTCGAGCCAGGCGACTTGTTTGAGTGCGAGGGAGTAGCTGAGGTTGACGACCACGTAGCCCGCACCCACGGCGGCGAGCTTCCAACTCAACGCCAGCGAACCACCGAGGGCGGCGACGATGAGCAAGCCAGCCAGGATCAACGCGCCGCGTTCGCTGAGCTCGCCCGCGGCGATGGGCCGGAACTTCTTGCGCGGATGAGCCCGGTCTTGTTCCACGTCGCGCACGTCGTTGAACGCATAGACCGCGCCGGACAGGGCGCAGAACGCCGCCGTCGCTGCGAGCGTGCGCAACACGTAGTCGAGCTCGAATAGATGCTGAGCGAAGACCAGCGGCGCGACCACGAACATGTTCTTCACCCACTGGTGTGGGCGAAGTGTCCGCATGATGGCGCCAGCAGTGCTCATAGTCGAGCCAGCCTAGCCCGCTTCGCCTGGTACGACAAACACTACGACAACTGGTGGTCGCACGGAGGTACGAGCGCTATTCGTCGCCGCTGTCGTCGTCGTCGTCGTCGTCGTCGTCGTCGTCGCCGAGCGGGCCGATCTTGGGCGGGCCCTTCTTGTACTTCTCGATCAGCTTCGTCTCACACTCGGTGCCCTGTTTGCCCTTAGCGTCACGCCGGCACTTGCCCACGCCTTTCAGGGTCTCCAGGCACAGGTTGCGCTTGTTGGGATCGGTCGCTGCGAAATCGTGGCAGTCTTTCTCTACGACCTTCTTGCCGTCGACCGTGATCACAACCGGCTTGGGCTTTTCGCCTTTGAGTTTGAGGGCGTACTTGTGGACGCGCACCTCTTCGCAGTCTTTGTCCTTCTTGGCCCGGCACTTTGTGACGTCCTCGAAGACCTCGATGCAATCATTCTCTTTAGTCGGTTCTTTGATCTTCCAGCAGCTACCAAGGGTGAGCTCCTTGTCACCCATCTTCACTTTCCAAGCCGTCCGCTCCACCATGGACATGCGCTCGGTGACCTTCCAGAACATTGCCGGTTCGGCGCGGCGCTCCGGCGGTGGCGTCGAGGTCTCGACGATGGCCGGAATGTAGGTGACGAGAATCAGCGCGACCACGGTGGCCAATAGGAATGGCCAGGTCGCGCGAATGACATCGATGATCGGTTTCTGGAACCGGAAGCTGGCGATGAACAGGTTCAGCCCGACCGGTGGAGTCATGTAACCGATCTCAAGGTTGAGCAAGAAGATGACGCCCAGGTGGAATGGGTCGATTCCGTAGCTCGCGGCGATGGGCGTGATCAGCGGAACCACGACAACGATGGCCGAGAAGATATCCATGACCATGCCGACGATCAGTAACAGGAAGTTCAAGGCGAGCAGAAACACATACTTTGAACTGATGTGTTTACTGGTGAAGGCCACCAGGTCTTCGGGGATCTTTGCCGTGATCACATAGTTGGTGAGCACCTTCGCCGCGAAGATAATGATGAAGATCGCCCCGACCAGACACATCGCTTCTCGCGTGATTCGCCACAACTTCTTGGCGTTCACGTCTCGGAACACGCCGAGTTCGAGGATCAGCACGTAGACGACGGTGATAGCTGCGAGGTTCGCCAAGCGGATGTTGTTGGCGATACCGAAGATGATCATCACGGGGATGAGCAACTCGGGAAGAGCCAGCGCCGTGGGCTTGGCCAGGTTGTTCACTTTGAACGGGTGGCGTGGCACCTTGTAGCGAATGGCGACGTAGATCGCGACGGCACCGAGGCAGCCGATGAGAACCAGACCCGGCAGCACGCCAGCGATGAGGAAGCGCTCGATGCTGAAGTTGGCCGCCACGTCCTTGGTGGAGTCCATGGACTGGGCGGTGACCATATAGACGTAGCCATAGACGATGAGCGGCAGCGCCGGCGGGAACAACAGGCCGACCGAGCCAGTACCGGTGACAAGGCCCAGGCTGAACTTCTCAGGGTACTTCTCTTTGACCAGGGCGGGCATGAGCAGGCCGCCGAGGGCGACGATGGTCACGCCGGATGCACCGGTGAACGTGGTGAAAATAGCGCAGGCAAAGATGGTGACGATGGCGAGGCCACCGGGCATCCAACCGAGCCAGACTTTCGACGCGTCGATCAGTCGCTTGGCGGTCTTGGCTTCCGCCATTAAGAAGCCGCAGAAAATAAACAACGGGATCGTCACCAGTGTCCCGGCCTCGGCCCCGGTGCCCATCTTGAGGATCTCGTCGATGGCGAAGTCGGGCATGCCCCGACCGGTTGCGCTGAAGTATGCGCCGGTGAGGGCGAAGCCGAGCATGACTGCGAAGATCGGCGCGCCGAGGGCGAGCAGGATTACCAGGGCGAGAATGATGAGGATCGCGGTCATCAGTGGACCTTCACTTCATCGTCTTCGGGTGGCACCTTGCCCGTCGCCAGGTAGGCGACGTCGACCACAGTGTGCAAGGTGAAGTGAAATGCGAGCATGACGCCAGCCAATGCGACGGCCAGGGCCCCGTGAGCCTGGTTGAAGTAGTAGTAGTGCTCCGCGCCCTTCTTGCCAGCTTCGGCGGCTTTGACGTCGTAGACCTGCCAGCCCTTCTTGACCATGTAGAAGCACATGGCCACCGTGAAGATTGTCGTGACGACGCGGACCCAGGCGCGAGTCTTTGGCGATAGCAGGCGAGAGATGATGTCCATGGAAATCATCTGGCCGCGTTGAGCGGCGAGGGCGGCGCCGGTGAGCGCGCCGAAGAAGACCGAGAACTTGATCAGCTCCGCGGGCTTGGCTTCATTAGTCTTGGTGAAGAACGCGTAGGTCTCCCAGACGCCCGAACCGATCATGATGACCAGGAACAAGCAGAGCAGAGCCAGCTCGCCCACGCCAATGTAGCCGTCGACCTTTCGCAGCGTCTTGACCAGGGCTGGCGCGTTGGGATCAACGTCCTGTCCTGGACTGTCGCTCTCGACGTCTTCCGACTTGTTCGACTCCTCAGAGTCGTCGAGTTTGTCCGAATCGTTGTCCGCCACAGCTTACGTATCGTATGAGAAGTCCCTGGGCGAGACAACGCAGCCAGCAGCGTTTCGCACTCCGCACAAAAAAACGGCCCACCTTTCGGCGGGCCGTTCAATCGAACTGTCGTGTAGGCGGGCTTTACGGCAGCTTGTAGCCAACCAGGCGGAACAGTGCAGCCTGGCGCTTTACGCCGACGTGCTTTGCGTAGGCCCTGTTGGTCGCGCCGGCTTTGGCGGTGAAGTGCGCGAGCAGGCCGGCCGACGGCTTGTGGAACTTGATGCGGCGCGAAATCGTGCGCATTGCGCTCTTATTGAGTGCGCTGATGGCGTTCCAAAGCTTGGCGCTGTACTTGCTCTGAACCGTCTGCATCATGGCCAGGTGCGACGGCTTGATTTTCGCGAGGGTCTTGACCCGGGTGAAGGTCGAGCCGATCTGCTGGTAGTGGGTGTACTTCACCATGTGCTTGACCTTGGTGTGCCACTGCAGGACGAGGAGCGCGTACGGCGGGGCCATCAGGCAGGTGATGTCGCCGCTGCGCAGCTTGCGCAGCACGTCGGGGACGCCAACGCGGACCTGATTGGTGATCCCCAGGTTCTTGCCGTAGGCCGACGCGATCTTGTGTCCGGGCCAGATCCAGGCTTTGCACTTGCCAATGTCGCTGGCGCTCGTGATGGGGAAGGTCGAGAACAGCTTGACCGGGCCAACTTTGCCCATGGGGCCGAGCTGGAAACCCTTCTTCATCATCTTCTTCTGGTACCACTGCCAGAGGTAGCGGGCCGAAGCCAGCTGGCCGTCAGTCTTGATGACGCCCGGGAGGTCGAACAGGCGGAAGGCGCGCATCTTTTTGGACAGGCCGACGGTGGTGACTGCAACCGAGTCGAGCTGACCGAGGGACATCTTGGTGACGGCTTGGCCTTCGTCGCCCTGGGAGCCGTCGAAGTAGTACTTGATTTTGACCTTGCCGCCCGTCTTGCGTGCGACTTCAGCGGCGCCTTTGCGCAGCTCTTCACCCCATTTGGAGTTGCTGGGGGCGAGGGTCGCGGTGCGGATGACGACGGTTTTTTGCGCCTGGGCTACATTCTGAAACCCAACGAAAATCGCCAGTGCGCCAACAAACGCGGCAAGACCTTTTGCATGTCGAAACATTAGAACCACTCCTTTTCCATCTTCAAGTAACGCCGCGCCCGCCTGTGCGCGATCTCGTTAGCGAGCCGTTGTTCTGGCCAAATAGCAGGTGATGTCTGCAGCACGCCGATGAGGGTGTCCCGGAACAGTTTCTTGTCCTGGATACTCTTGGCGTAGCGGCTGGCCAGGTAGACCTTGGCCAACAGGAATTTGGGAGCGATCTCGAACACGCGCTTGAAGTGCTTGAGCGCCAGGTCCGGGCGACCGCCCAGAGCTTTGGGCTTCGCCGTGTGCAGGATTCCCGAAATCATGTGGGGAAGGGCGCGCTTCATCACGTCCTTCTGGTTGTGCTTGTCGTCCAATTTGATGAGTTTGGCCAACATGGCTTCAACCACCGGCAGCTGCAGCAGCAACTCCGGGTTGGTGGTGTTGTGGTTGATAGAAGAGGCCAGGCCGACAGTGAGCCACTGCATGCCATCGCGGTTGCCCCAGCTGGCGCCATCGACCAACTTCTGAGCGGCTTCGGCGCTGGTGAACAAGTTCTTCTTCCACTTGCCCGGCAGCATCTTGAACGCGTAGTTCATGCACTTGATGTACAGTTTCGTCGCTGTGCGCTGGTGGGCCTTCGCCTCGTCGAACTTGTTGGCGAACAGGGCAATTTCCCAGTCGTCCTCGATGAAACCGGCCGAGTACTGACACCAACCTTCGGCGAGGAGGGGCCAGAGCAGTTTGTTGGACGGGAGCGCGACGTGGAATCCCTCGACCGTTTTAAGGCCGCCCGGAATCGCCATTTTGGCTATGTCGAAGCTGCTTTCCATTTTGAAGCCTGGCTGGGCTCGTTTGAGAATCTTAGAGGTCGACTTGATCGCCATATTCTCGAGGCATCGACAGCCTCCGAAAGCGGTGGCCAAAGCGATCATGGGAATCAAAAGTCTTGTGGGTCGGAACATTCCTGCCCTCGCGTGAAACGTTAGTGTGAGAAAAATATTCAGGCTTAAAGGGGGCCGCTCATTACTAATGAGAGATAACCCCTCAACTTCTCCGAGTACGAGAGGCTATGGGAGCTGGGTCACACCTGTCAATCCGCGCTAGGTGTCCGTTCGTGCTACCGAAACGGGTGTGGAAGTGTGGGACCAGGTAAGTATCGGAGTTCACCGGTCAGGGTGGGAGCACGATGACGTACAAGTCGGGTACACTATCCCTATGATTGTGGCTCGTTGGGAGCCATCAGCGGCTCAAATGCGGTTCAATCTAGCGCTCCTCGGGTTGCTCTCGTTGGCGACCAGCCTCGCTGGCTGCGACAAGATCGTTTCGGTCAATACGAGCCGGGACACGTCAAAACGATCCAGCGCGGTTGTCGGTCACCACGATCGGAACACCGTCATCGTGGGCCGGCCGACCGACGCCATCTCCCTGGATCCGGCTGTGCCGACCGACAACGAGTCGGTGGAGGTGATCAACCAGATCTACGATCGCCTGCTGAACTACCGGACCGGGTCCAACGTGATCGTCCCCGGTCTCGCGACAAAATGGAACGTGTCCGCCGATGGCCGCACGTGGACCTTCGAGTTGCGGCGCGGCGTGAAGTTCCACGACGGCACTCCCTTCAATGCCGACGCGGTCGTGTTCTCCATCGAACGCCAGCGCGACAAGGGCCACGAATTCCACCGCGGTGACTTCGCGTACTGGGAGAACGTCTATCGCAATCTGCAGAAGGTCGAGAAGCTCGACGACTTCAAGGTTCGCATCACCATCGAAGGGCCGTACTCGCCGTTCGAAGCGAACATGGCCATGTTCCCCGTGTCCATCGTTTCGCCCACGGCGGTCAAACGCATGGGCAAGCTCTACGAGTTCTTTCCAGTCGGGACTGGACCGTTTCGTATGCCGGCGCCGGAATCGGGCGTTCCGGGGGGACCGTGTCCGAATGAGACAGGTGCGGACCGCCCGCGCCGCTGCACAGCATGGTTGCGCGGCGAGCGAATCTTACTCGAGCGCAACCCCGACTATTGGGGAGACAAGGCGGAGCTCAAGCGGCTCGTGTTCCAGGTGATTCCAGATCCTCGCCAGCGGCTGATCGCCCTGGAGAGTGGTTCGGTCGACGTCGCCTACGCGATCCTCCCCGAGGAGCTTCAGTTCGTGGAGCTGCATCCGAACTTGCGCCTGTACAAGCGCCCGGCCAACAACGTTTCGTACCTGGCGATGAATACGACCCGTCCGCCGTTTACCGATGTGCGTGTTCGTCGCGCGGCAAACTACGCCATCAACAAGGGGCCCATCGTAAAACTCATCTACCAGGGGCGTGCGAGCAGGGCGGATGGACCGCTGCCCCCGGGCCAGTGGGGCTATCACGCGGCCGGCGCCGACGAAAAGTACGAGTTCGATCCGTCCAAGGCGCGCATGTTACTAGCCGAGGCCCGGCGCGATGGCGCCTTCGATCCGAACCGGGTGTTCACCTTATATGTGCCGACGACGCCGCGACCGTACCTGCCCAAGCCCGAGCAGCTGGGCCGGTTCATTCAGGCCAACCTGGCCGAGGTGGGCATTCAGACCCGGCTCAAGACCAATCCGTTCAAGGCGCACCTGCACGCGGTTCAGCACGGTATGCACGACCTGTGCGTGCTCGGTTGGGTGGGCGACAACGGCGACCCGGACAACTTCTTGTACGTGCTTCTCGACCAGGACAACACGGTCAAAGGCCTGGCGCGTAACGTCGCTTTCTACGCCGACGACCTGCTTCACAAACTGCTCTTGCGCGCTCAGCGAACGTCAGATCGCGCGACCCGGGAGCAGCTGTACGTGAAAGTGCAAAAGCGCGTGCGCGACAAAGCACCGTGGGTGCCCATCGCCCATTCTCAGATCACCATCGCTGCTCGCGACGACATCGGTGGCGTTATCATCAACCCCTCCAGCCAGATCGGTTTCAAGACGGTGCGTCGTATCCCTCGGTGAGCGTGGCGAAGAAGAGCAAAAAAAACAAGAAGCCCAAGAAGACCAAGAAGCGTTTGTTCGGTCGGCTTCGCCTTCGCCACAAGTTGGCGCTGTCTCTGTCGATTGCCGCTCTGCTGCCAGTGTTCGTCGCATCGTGGGTCGCTGTCAGCGTGGTCTTGCGTGGACTGGATAACGGTCTGCGCGCTGAAACCGATCGCCAGCTGCGCGTGGGTTTGAGTCTGTTGTTGCGCACGGTCGAGCGTCTGGGGCATGACGCGGTTCGTCTGTCGAGCTCGGGCGACTTGTCCCGGGCGATGACCGATTTACCCAAGGACCCGAACAAGCTCGAGGGCTCCATGGCCGAGATGGGCCAGAGCCTATTGCGCACAGGGGTGATTCACGCGGTTGCCGGGGCGTCGGCAACCGACCGGTTTCTGTCCCGGGAGAGCCCGCACCTACCGTCGGCGCTGGTGCAGATAACCGACTCGGAAGGGGCGATCGTCTCTGAGCGAGTCGTCGGCGGGGAGGCCAGGCGATTCGCCGGGATGGGGGTGTCACCCTTGTCGCCCTCTGTGCGGCGTGGCCTCGACTACGAGAGCAGAGTGACGATCATCCGGGTGGACCAGGAACTGATCGTGCGTGCGGTCGCGCCCATCGTCGACCCGTCGTTGAGCCTGCAAGGTGTGGTCGTGATCTCGGTGCCCATGGACGGCGAATTCGCAGACGGGCTGAAGAGCGCGCTACGAACCGATGTGTTGATCGTCGCCCGCGGTTCGACCGATGCCGCGATGACCACGTTCCTGGACAAGCTGGGCGGTCGCAAGCACAAGATTGCCATCGACACGCGGAGCGCCGAGCGTGTCTATCAGGGCAATAACGTACTCACCCAGGCGACCATCAGCGAGCGTCAGTACTCCATGGGCTACACGCCGATCATGGACCTGGAGAATCGCACCGTTGGCATCTTTGCGGTGGCCGTCGATCGCGCACCGCTCACATCGGCCAAGGCTGCCGCGACACGTTCGTTGGCGCTGGGCGCTGCCGGCGCGTTCGTGTTTGCCCTTGGCCTGGCAGGTTTGATGTCCAGGCGAATCACGCGACCCATTCAGCGCCTGCATCGCGGCGCCGTCGCGATTTCACGGGGTGATCTTAATTACCGAATCAAGGGCGTGCCCGAGGGCGACGAGATCGGAGACCTGGCTCGCGCCTTCTCTCATATGACCAAGGCGCTAAAAGAAAACCAGGCGCGCTTGGCCGCCCGCATGCGTGAGATCGTCGCGCTTCACGACGCGGGCCGCGCCATCTCGTCGGTTATCGACCGCACCCAGGTGCTGCGCAAGATCGTCGACTCGGTCGCGCGCGTGTTCGACGTGCGCTTGTGTGCTCTGTGGCTCGTCGACTCGCCGGGCGATAAGGCGGACGAACCCGTACTCACTCTGGGTGCCGCCCGGGCCAAGCGCGCGGATCCGATGATGACCTTGCGCGGGGAAGACGGCGCGCGCCTGGCCAGGCCTCTGAACAAGATCGCCGTTGAAGTCGCGGTCGCCCGTGCCACGTTGCGCATCAACAACGTCGGCGATGACAAGCAGCGCCGCGAAGCTGCTCTGGCGGCCGGGGTCACGGGCTCGCTGCTCGCGACGCCCCTGGAGCGCAAGAACACGGTTATCGGCATCATCGTCGTCGGCCGTCCGCGCGAGGCCAAACCGTTCTCCGAAGCGGACTCCAACCTGCTTGCCACGTTCGCCGATCAAGCGGCAACCGCGGTGGAGAACGCGCGGCTGTACGATGAAGTTCGTCTATTCAACGAGGAGTTGGAGGCGAAGGTCCGCTTGCGCACCACCGAGCTCACGGCCATCAACGCAGAGCTCGGCCGCACGATCACAGAACTGCGCGACACCCAGTCCCAGCTGATTCTGTCCGAGCGTATGGCCGGGCTAGGCCAGCTGGTCGCCGGCGTTGCCCATGAGATCAACTCACCGTCCGCGGCGATTCGCGGCAGCGTGGACGCGCTGGACGAGAACGTTCGCCGGCTCACGACCATGGCGCACAAGCTGTCGTCCCTGGATCTAGATCCGGCCGATCGCGAGGAGCTGCTTCATCTTGTCAGCGATGTTGGTCCCATGTTGGCCAAGCGACACATGCCGTCGCCGGCGAAAGTGCGCCGACTCGCCCGCGCACTTCGCGAACAATTTACTGAAGCAGGGGTCGACCAGGAGGCTGCCGCGGCCGCCGCGCGGACCCTGTCAGAGATGGGGGCGAACGATGATTTCATCGAGCGCATCCGCCCGCTGTTGTTGCGGGTGGCCGATCAGGCGGGCACCGAAGCGGTCACCGGGTACCTGACAGAATACGTTTACCTACATCGGAGCGCGCTCACGATTCAAAACGCGATCCGCAAAATCCAGCGCATCGTCGGCGCTCTCAAGAGCTACTCACATCTGGATCAGGAGGCCATCCGCGCCAACGCCGACATTCATGAGGGCCTCGAGGACACGCTGATCATCCTAGACTTTCAGCTCCGCGATATTACAATTACCCGTGACTTCGGTGAGTTACCACCTGTGCCGATCTACCTCGATGAGCTCAACCAGGTGTGGACGAACTTGATCCACAACGCGGTGCAAGCGATGGGAGCGAAGGGCGACATCACGATCCACACGGCGGTCGCTGGCGACAATGGGGTTGTGGTGCGCATCATCGACAATGGTCCCGGGATCCCCGAGGATGTAAGACCGATGATCTTCGAGCCGTTCTTCACAACCAAAGGGAAAGGTGAAGGGACTGGACTCGGCCTGGGAATCGTGTCTCAAATCGTCGCGAAGCATCAAGGCAAGGTTACCTGCGAGTCAGAGCCCGGTCGGACATGCTTTGAAGTGTGGCTGCCCTTGCAGCAAAATGAGTCAGACGAGGTTGCAAATAACTCGGGTTCGGGCCAGTCAGTAAGTAGTGACGACGGCGATACAGCGGCGGGTTCGACAGAATCGGCGCAACCAAAAGAAGAATTGAGTTCGTGAACGTGCGTGAGACCATTTTATGTGTTGATGACGAAGAAGGCGTGCTGTCGGCGCTCCGTCAACAGCTCGGCTCGCGTTTTGGTCACGAGTGCGAAATCGCGACCGCCCAGTCAGCCAGCGACGCGCTGGAGTTCCTGGAAGAGCTTGCTCTAGACGGCGAGACTCTGGCGATCATCATCGCTGATCAGATCATGCCCGGGATGAAGGGCGCTGAGCTGCTCGAAGAGGTGCATCGGCGTTCCCCCGAGACTACGAAGATTCTGTTGACTGGTCAGGCCGGTCTCGACGCCGTGGTCCAGGCGATCAATACCGCGCGCCTCAACCACTACATCGCCAAGCCCTGGGCCGAGGCGAACCTGCGTCTGGTCGTAGAGAACTTGCTGCGCCAGTATCGTTTGGCCGAGGAGAACGGTCGGCTCGTCGAAGATCTGTCTGGCAAGAACCAGGCGCTGCTCGAGATGAACCGGGAACTCGAGGCCAAGGTGTCCGAGCGGACCCACGATCTCGCGGAAGCCAACTCTCGTCTTGCCCAACTCGCCGTCACCGATGGCTTGACCAACCTTTACAATCATCGTCACTTCCACGAGCGTTTGTCTCTGGAAGCCGAGCGTTCGGTTCGCAATGGTCTTCCGCTATCGCTGCTGATGATCGACGTGGACCACTTCAAGAACTACAACGATCAGCACGGCCACCCGGCGGGCGACGAAGTGTTGCGCCAACTGTCTCAGTTGATGAGCGACGGCCGCCGAGCCAACGACTTCTGCGCGCGCTACGGCGGCGAAGAATTCTGCATCGTGCTCGTGGATACACCCAAGCTAACGGCGGCCAAGCTGGCGGAACGTCTGCGCGAACGAACCGCGAACCACCCGTTCGAGTTCTCCAGCGATCAGCCTTTGGGCTGCCTGTCGATCTCGGTGGGCGTGGCCACGTTCCCCGATGACGCCAACGACTCCGAAGGGCTCGTGCGCGCCGCCGATGCCGCTCTGTACACCGCCAAGCACGGTGGGCGAAACCGCGTAGTGCTCGCGTCGCCGACCATCTCCTCGCATCCGGCGATGCCGGTGATCAAAGACGACGACGAGTCCAGCGACTCGGACGGCTCCGACAACTCGGACGACTCAGACAGCGGCGCTTAGCCCGCGGCTCAACCCACAGGAAAGGCCCGCGACTTAGCCCGCAAAAAGGGAAACGCATGCTCACAATCGGCCTAGTTGGCGCCGGAAGTTACGGCACGTGCCTGACCAAGTTACTCAGCGACGCTGGCCATGACGTCACCCTGTGGTGTCGGTCCGAAGAGCTCGCGAACACGCTGCGCACCACGCGTGAGAACACCAAGTACCTGCCCGGGTACAAACTGGCCGACTCGGTAGTCATTACGACTGACCTCGCCGAAGCCGTATCGAACAAGCAGGTCGTGGTCGGTGTCACGCCATCGCATACGATTCGCGCCGTGTTGGGTGAGGCGGCCAAGCACCTGGATCCGGACACCATCGTGGTCAACACGTCCAAGGGACTCGAAGAGGGCAGCCTCGAGACCATCGATCAGGTCTACAAGAGTATTTTCAGCGAGCGCATTTGGCGTCGGGCCGCGTATCTGTCTGGGCCGACGTTCGCCAAGGAGATTGCGGCGGGGTTGCCATCGGCGATCGTGGTTGCGAGCCGCGACGAAGCTACGGCGGCGCTGGTTCAGTCCGAGTTTTCCCACCAACGGTTTCGCGTGTACACCAACACGGACGTGCCCGGAGTGTTGCTCGGTGGCGCGCTCAAGAACATCGTGGCGATCGCGGCGGGTATGTCGGACGGGCTTGGTTTCGGCAACAACGCACGTGCCGCATTGATCACCCGAGGGCTGGCCGAGATCCGGCGCATCGGAGAGGCTATGGGCGCTGAGCCGCTGACTTTTGCTGGTCTGTCCGGCATGGGTGACCTGGTGCTTACGTGTTCGGGAAACCTGTCGCGCAACCGGCGGGTCGGACTCGCTCTGGGCGAGGGCAAGAAGCTCGACGAGATCATCGCCGAGATGCACATGGTCGCCGAAGGCGTGAAGACAACGAAGGTTGCCCACGACCTGGCAGTCAAACTCGGCATAGAGGCGCCGATCACCGGCTTCATGTACGCCGTGCTCTATGAGGATCGACCGGCCGCCGAAGCCATGGCGGCGCTGATGTCCCGAAGCCTGAAGCGCGAGAGCGAGTAGCCGCAGCGCAGCAAATCCTGTACGTTCCAGGCCGTGGCGCTCGCCTACGTACTGGACGACATTTTTGCTGATCACCGCCCGCCGAACCCGCACCCGGAGCGGCCCGAGCGGTTTACCGCGGCCAGGGACGCCCTCCGCGACGCGGGCCTGGCCAAACGCGGGACCCTGTTGGCTAGTCGGGCGGCCGAGGAGAGCGAGCTCGGCCTCGTGCACACGGCCGGCTATCTGTCGACGCTCACCAAGACGGTGCCCGGCAAGAGCGGTTGGCTCGACGCCGACACGTACTACTCGCCCGAGACCTGGCGCGCGGCGGTGACCGCAGCCGGTGCGGCCATCGATGCCACGAGCGCGGTCATGTCGGGAGAGTTCGAGCGGGCCATGGCGATCGTGCGCCCGCCGGGGCATCACGCCGAGGCCGACCGGGCCATGGGTTTTTGTCTGCTCAACAATGTTGGTATCGCCGCGGCGGCGGCCCGTGAGGCGGGGGCCGCGCGAGTCGCCATCGTCGATTGGGACGTGCATCACGGCAACGGCACACAGCACTCGTTCTATAGCGACCCGAGCGTGCTCTATATGAGCACTCATCAGTATCCGTTCTATCCCGGAACTGGCGCGTCCGATGAGATCGGCGAAGGGGCCGGCGTTGGCGCGACGGTGAATGTTGCCCTACCGTCGGGCTGCGGCGACGACGAATACATCGCCTCGTTCGAGCAGGTGATCGTGCCCGAGCTGCGTCGCTTCCACCCGGATCTGATCCTGATCTCGGCCGGGTTCGATGCGTACACCAACGATCCCCTGGCCGGAATGTGCGTCTCCGCCGCGGGCTACGGGCGCCTGGCGGAGCTGCTCAGGGACGTGGCCGTCGATACTTGCGACGGACGACTGGTCTGCGTGCTCGAGGGAGGCTATGACCTGGAAGGCTTGGGCAGTGGTATGGTCCACGTCCTCGACGCCATGGACCCTCGAACACATAGCGATGCTGCAGTGTCCGCCCCCGCCGCGCCGGCGAAAGCTGGGAAGGCGGCGTTCGCGATCACGCAGACCAGGACCGCGCTGGCTCGCGCTCGCGGCGAGGAGTCCGATTGATCGCGCAGCGCCTGCAAGAGCCCATCGCGTTCGGCGATCGGTACTGGCTGACCGAGCTGTTTGCCATCGGTGGCATGGCCGAGATCTATCTCGCCCGACAGAACGCGATGCACGGGTTCGAAAAAGAGATCGTCATCAAGCGGCTCAAGCCCGAGCTCGCAAAGGACCGCGCCATCGTTCAGATGTTTCTCGACGAAGCTCGCATCGGCGCGGTGCTCAACCACGCCAACATCGTGCACGTCTACGATGTCGACGAGCAGGATGGGGTGCCCTACATCGCGATGGAGTACATCCGCGGCGAGGAACTCAACCAGCTGTGCCGGCGCGGTTTGCAGTTGGGGCAGTTCTTGCCGCTGCAGCACGCGGTTGAGTTGCTGCGCCAGGCGGCAGAGGGCATGGGCTATTTCCATGCCCGACGGGATAACGAAAAGCGGTCGCTGGATATCGTGCACTGTGATATCTCGCCCAACAATCTGCTCGTCACCGAAGATGGCTTTCTCAAGGTCATCGACTTCGGTATCGCCCGCGCGAAGACCCAGCGCTTCCGCCACGACAACGCAATTCCGGGCAAGCTCAGTTACATGTCTCCAGAGCAGGCCCAACGTTCGCCGGTCGACTGGCGCTCGGACATATTCTCCCTTGGGATCGTGCTCTACGAGATCACCGTGGGCCAACGCTTGTTTCGCGGACCTTCACAAGAAGTCGTAGACCGTCTCATCAGTTGCGACATCAAGCCGCCGACGTTCGTGCGCAACAACTTCCCCGGCGCGCTCGAGGCCATCGTCATGCGGGCGCTCGAGAAGCACCCCGACGATCGTTACCAGAGCGCATACGATCTGGCTGACGACCTGGAGATGTTTCTACGCGAAGCCAAGCTCAGGTCCAGCCCGGTGCGAATCGCTCGCTATCTGGACGAACTCAACGTCGCCGCCGGTGGTGAGCGTCGCAAAGAGTTGGTCTCGGAAGCCGAGATCGCCCTGGCCAGGGAGGACGACGACGACCTGGACTTCGATCGCGGCACCTTCGATAGCTACAAAGAAACCTCCGGCATCGCACCAGCCGAGGTCACAGCGTGGGACGAATACGAGGAGAGCCAGGGCGACGTCGCCGCGGCACTGGGCATCGACCCATCCATGCTCGACCCGGTAACGCGCACGCCTATCCCCCACTCACAGATCGCGTTCGAGGATCACGACACCGAGGATGTGAGCGGCGCGCCGCGGCACGACCTTGCAGACGCGGCGGACGCGGCGGACGCGGCGGACAAGTCGGACGAGTCGGACGACGATGAGCCGCCGACGGGTGCCTTCAAGAAGGTGGCCGTGGACGTTGAGTTCACACCCGAGCCCGCCGTCTTGCCGAAAAAGCCGGCGACAGCAGAGAAGCCGGCGGCTGGGGCGGATGTATCGAAGAAGCCAACCGTCAAGCCGGAGGCCGCAAACAAGAAGTCTGGAGACGGGGCGGCTAAAGCCAAAAAGCCCGCGGCCCCGGTGGCCAAGTCCTCAGCCAGTACTCCTGAGCCGAGCCAACCTAACTGGTTGTTTCTCGGCGGCGGCGCTGCTGGATTGGCTCTGACGGCGACTGTGCTCTACTTACTATTGTCATGAAGTCACTGCTGGTCGTGTTGTGTGTGGCGGTCGTCTCGGTGGGATGCCGCGACGACAGCGACCCGCCAAGGTCGACGGACACTCCGCGCGTTCGCCGGTTGATTCGCACACCGCCCGGGAAAATCCGCGCGGTGCCACCCCACGCGATTCACGCCGGTGGCGTCGGCCCCTACAAACTCGGCGCCCTACTCAACGACGCGCTGGACCTGGTGTCCGGTGGCCCGCGCGTGGTGGTGCTCAACTTCGAGGGAGTCGTCGACTCGCACTATATTCCCGCAGAGGAGGGCACGATCATTATCGGCGCCAGCCGCTCGGAGAAACCGATTTCGTTCATCAGTATCCTGGACGCCAAGATCGCCAAGACCAAGAGCGGGCTGAGCGTCGGTGCGTCGATGACCCGCCTCGAGAAGGAGCTGGGGAAGCCGAATAAGAAGGCCGCGGCCCTGCGTGACCCGCGCATCGTCACGTTCGACAAGTTTCCGACGATCCGGTTCGTTGTCACGGGGGATAAGGTACGCGCGGCGATGATCAGCGGCGCGCCGGCGCCGAAGAACCAGCAGCCCGCACCGGTGGCGCCGCCCAAGGCTCCAGACGACCCGCCCGCAAAGAACGCCAAGAAGGACAAGAAACCCAAGGCGAAGCCCAAAGCCAAGCTGTGCAAACCGGGCTCGCTGGCGGCGCACGAAAAGGACATTCTGGTCGAGGCGGGGACGACGGCGTTCTCGAGCCCACAGGTTGCGTACGGCTGCTTCGCCGGCGACGAGCCGAGCGCCATGGTTCGCGACGGGGACCGCATCACCATCGTGGTCGGTGAGCCTGGCAAGTTCCGCGTGCAATCACGCACGCAGCTCAGTGGGACGACGTTCGCCGCGGTCATGGATATCAACCGGGATCGCCGGCACGAGATCGCGGTCACGCGAGTGGAGCGCAATCGCAAGCGCATGCTGGCGAAGGTCGAAGTGTTTCGGGTGGAGGGGAATCGTCTGCAGCGCCTTGCCAGCAAAGCAATCTACATTCTGATGCGAGAGACGGTCGAGTGGACCGGGGTGCGCTTGGCGGACGTTCAGTTGCTGCTGGAGCTCGCCGTGCGCAACCGCAAGCTCGAGGTCGGTGGGCTGTTTCTTCATAACGGTACGAGCGGTGCTCGCATGATGGCGCCGCTTCTGCCAGTGGTCATGAAAGTGCGGTCGCCTCGGCCCCCGCTGCGACCACGCCAGAATCGAGTCGACGCCGGCGCGGCGCAAGCGACTCGGGACGCCGGGGTTGGACGGCCGCGCAAGCGACTCGACGCGGGCGCCAAATCGCCGCGATTGCGGAAGCCCAGGAAATGACGCGCTCTGCCAGCGCGATGTACGAGCAGATCGTGGCCGCGCGAGAACGCTTGGCGGACTCCATCTATCTGTCCCCGTGTGGGTTCTCGCAAACGTTTTCGTCTGTGACCGGGTTGAAGGTGTTCTTCAAGCTCGAGAACTTGCAGATGACCGGGTCGTTCAAAGAGCGCGGGGCCCTGAACAAGCTCAGTGTTCTGTCCGCCGAAGCGCGCGCTGCCGGCGTGATTGCTGCGTCGGCCGGGAACCACGCACAGGGGGTCGCTTACAACGCGACCAAGCTGGGTATCGCTTCGACCATCGTGATGCCGGAGAACACTCCGATCATCAAGGTCGTGTCCACCCGGGACTACGGCGCCGAGGTCGTGCTGCACGGCGACAACTACGACGCCGCGTGCGAGGAGGCGCTGCGACGGGCTGATGCCGACGGTCTCACAGTGGTACATCCCTTCGACGATGAGGCGGTCATCGCAGGGCAGGGGACCATCGGCCTGGAGCTGCTCGAGCAGCATCCTGATCTGGAGGCCGTGGTGCTGCCCATCGGTGGTGGCGGTCTGGCCGGCGGGGTTGCTTGTGCCCTCAAGGAAAAGAAGCCGTCGATCACCGTGATCGGGGTCGAGCCCGAGCGCATTGCTTCGGGCACCGCCGCTCTTGCCGCGGGCGGACCATGCACGTTGGCCCCGGCGGTTACCGTCGCCGACGGTATTGCAGTGCGCCGGCTCGGCGAGCAAACCTATCCGCTGATCCAGCGCTACGTGGACGAGATCGTCACGGTGAGCGAGGACGAGTTGGCCAACGGTATCTTGCTTCTTCTCGAACGCGAGAAGACCGTGAGCGAAGGCGCGGGCGCGGCACCGTTGGCGGCAGTGGTCAACCACCGCACATCGTTGCCCCTCGGCAAGCGCACGGTTCTACTCGTAAGTGGCGGGAACATCGACGTAAACGTGCTGTCGCGAATCATCGACCGAGGCCTCGCCAAAGACGGCCGCTTGCTCAAACTCGAGGTCAAGCTCCCCGATACCCCCGGCGCGCTGCACAAACTCATCGGTCTATTCGCCAGTCACCGGGCAAACGTCCTGGACATCTCTCACCTCCGAGCATTCGCCGGAGTGGATCTGAGTGAGACCATCGTCGACCTCACCGTCGAGACCCGGGGCCCTGACCACGTGGGCGCGATCATCGCCACCCTGAGAAGAGCTGGCTACGAGCACCGGCGGAAAATGGTATAGACACCCTTCGTGTCGGATTTTCTGCCAGTAAACGTGCTCACCAGGCGGTCTGCGGTCCCCAGGGCCAAGGGCGATGGGGGCGACCAGCCGGCTGGCCGCGAGGCTAAGTCGGACGCCACGCGCGCGTCCGAGCAGCGCAGAGCCAGGCACCAGCGCCGGCACGCCAGCAAGGTTGAGCGCTCCATCATGAAGAAGGTGGGGGAGGCCGTGGGCGAACACGGTCTCATCGAGGCGGATGACCGGATCATGGTCTGCATGAGCGGCGGCAAAGACTCCTATGCTTTGCTCGACGTTCTCATCGTGCTGCAAAAGCGTTCCCCGGTACCGTTCGAGCTGTTGGCGGTGAACGTCGATCAAGGCTGGCCGGGGTACCGCACTGATATTATTGCCAAGCACCTGGAGACCCGCGGGGTCCCATTCCAGATGGTCGACGAAAACTTTGCCTCTATCGTCGAGTCCAAGCTGGCGCCCGGCGCGACGCCTTGTTCGTTGTGTTCCAGACTGCGACGCGGTGTCCTGTACAACCTCGCCGTCGAGTACGGGTGCACCAAGATCGCCCTTGGCCATCACATGGATGACCTGATCGAGACTCTGGTGCTGAACATGCTTTTCTCCGGTCGATTGGCGTCGATGCCGGCCAAGCTTCGCTCCGACGACGGCCGAAACACGGTCATCAGGCCCATGGCATATGTCCCGGAGAGCCTTCTTGTGGACTATTTGGCCGAAAAACAGTTCCCGGTGGTTTCGTGTGGGTGTCCCTCCTGCGGCCTGCCTGAGCAACAGCGCCAGGTGGTCAAACGCATGCTCTCAGAGCTGGACGAGGCCAATCCAGGGGTGAAGTCGCACATGCTCGCCGCTTTGAAGAACGTCAAACCGAGTCACCTTCTCGACCTGCGGCTCCAGCTTTCGGGCAGCTAAACTTTCTAATATCATCAGGACTTTGTTACAAAGTAGGTCTGTAGAGGGAGGCCGCAGAGCGCGGCCCCAGAGTTAATGAAATTCCAATGTGATCGCTGCAAAACGCGGTACTCGATCGCCGACGAGCGGGTACGCGGAAAGATCCTGAAGATCCGCTGCAAGAATTGCTCGGCGGTGATCACGGTGCGTGAGGACATGGGCGTCAGCCCGGCCGCCGCGTCTGCCACCAAAGGGGCCGCCAGTAGAGCTGCGTCCGCCCCCAATCCAATGGACCGGACGCTTGCTGGCACGGCGGCGCCGAGTCGCAGTGCGAGCACGAATCTCAAGGGTGTCGGCGCGGCCGCCGCAGCCAAAGCGCGCCAGCAGCGAACCGCCAATCCCTTCACCGCGAAAACCGTAGAGAAATCCAGCGCGTCCCTGGCCAGCGCCGTGCAACAAGCCGCTGCCAAACAGCCGCCGCCTGTTCCTGCGGGCGAGCCGCCTCCCCCGGATACACTCGAGGAGGAGTGGTACGTATCGGTGGACGGCAGCCAGGTCGGGCCGTTCAGTATGAGCGAAGCCAAAGATTGGATCGCAGACCGTGATCCGAACGACGAGCTTCACTGCTGGAACGAAGACTTCGACGATTGGCTGCCGATCGAAAAGGTGAGCCACTTCCGGGGACTGCGCCGCGACCGGCTGGCATCCCTGGGTATCGGTTCGCAAGAGCCGGGCGCCGACCGGTCCGAGACCGAGCAGTCGTCGCTGCCTGCGCCCAGCATGGACGAGGGCGCGACGGAGGAGAGCAATCGCGCACCGTCATTCTCCACGCCATTCGAGGGCGACGCTGGTGCCAGCAACCCGCACCAACCTTTCGCCAGCCTGGACGCCATGCGCAAGCAGGAACCAGAGGCGCCAGCAGCGCCGATGGCGACGGCGAACCGCGCGGGCGAACCACCGACTCTCGGCGCGGGAGACGATCTGGATCTGGATATCGGCGAAGCATCGCGCATCGTCAAGCTGCCGATGCTCATGCGCGGCATGGGCGCCGCCGGAGTCGCCGGAAAAGTCGACGACGAGGACGACGATGACGATCCGGGCGACGCGCTGCTAGCTGGACCAGCGCCAGCGGCCAAAGCCAAGGCGTTGCCGGGTGTTGCTCGAATCGGCCGGGGCACTGGGCCGGGACCGGCGATAACTCGTGCGCAAACGGAGGCGCCAGTGTTGGCGCCGCTGTCGGACTCGGCCATGGCCAGCGCATCGCCGGATATCCTGCACGCCACGCCGGGTAACGCGAAGCGAAGCTGGTTGATCATCGGCATTTTGGCCGCGTTGATTCCCGGTATCATCATCTTCTTCGTCATCGCGCGCGATAGCGGCGACGACGAGGACGACACCAGCCGCACCCGCACGAGCTACTCGGGCCTTGGTGGCGGTGGTGGCGGCAAGAACCGCAACAGCAAGTTCGGCGTGAGCACCGACGAGGGGCCCGACGCTGGCACGAAGAAGCGACGCTGGCCGCGCAACAACGGAACCAACGGTTCGAAGCGGAAACGCGCCGACGCCGGCACCAAGAGCGCGGCGAACGGCAACAACGCGGACCTGCGCCCCCTGACGCCGAACGACGTCACCAGCGCGGCGCGCGCCGGGCGCATCGGTACCTCACGTTGTTACATGCGTGCCCAGCGCAAGGACTTCAACATTTCGCAGATCAAGCGCATCCGTTTCTTCATCAAAGTCGACAAGAACGGCGCGGTCATTCAGGTGAACGCACGCGAGCACGGCGATACCTATCTGGCGAAATGCATGCGCGGCAAGATTCGCAAGTGGAAGTTCCGCAAGGCCTCTAAGGGCATCGCAACCGAAACGTCGATCGTCTTCGGCAACTAGTGTGTGCCGGGGAGCTCGGGTCTGGTGTTGCCTACCAGAGCACAGTCGCGGCGACTATGCCGAACGCTATGACCAGGCCGATGGCGATCACCTTGGTGGACATGGGCCGTCGTTGAATCGGGCGGGCGTTTACGTCGGCGATCAGTCGAGCGCAGCTCGTGCAGATGACGCGCTTGCCGCTTGGGTCGCTGGAGAACACGCCACAGTCGCCGCAGATCATCGCCTCGCACGCGGCGCATGGGCCAACCGCGATCTTGGCGCGACATTCGGCGCACGAACCGTCGTCGCCGTCGAAGTCGTGCTCGCGGAGGCCGTCTCTCATACGGTGCGCGGGTCTACGATGTGGCGTTCGGTGGAGTCGGCCATGCCCTGAGCCATGGCGTCCAGGTCGAGACCTTCTTCGTCTCGCACCAGGTCGCTGATACGCGCTTTCGTCGCCGGGTGCTTGGGCACGAACAACGAGCAGCAATCGTCGTAGGGCAAAATGGATAGGTCGTAGGTGTCGATGTCTTGCGCTCGCCGGATGATCTCGGCTTTGTCGTAGGTGATCAGCGGGCGCAGGATCGGCATGCTAGTCGCGTCCTGGATCACGCCCAGGTTGCGCAGTGTCTGGGACGCAACCTGACCGAGGTTCTCACCAGTCACCAACGCCGCTGCGCCTTCCTTTTTGGCGACCAACGCCGCCGTGCGCATCATCATGCGCCGGTACAGCAGTACCGCGTGCTCGGCTTTACCGTGCTCGCGCAGCTGCTTTTGCACGTCGGTAAAGTGGACCACATTGACGACCAGGCGGCCTTGCCAGCGCGCCATACTCTTGGCGATGTCCAGGACCTTCTCTTTGGTCTTGTCGCCCGTGTACGGAAACGAGTGAAAGTAGATCGCGTTGACGATGCAGCCGCGGCGCATTGCCGACCAGCCCGCCACCGGCGAATCGATGCCGCCCGAGAGCAGCAGGGATACGGTGCCAGCCGTACCGATCGGCAGCCCGCCGGGACCGCGTACGACATCGGTGAAGACGAAGCACGCGTTTTCGTCGATCTCGATATTGATCCGGTGGTCCGGGTTGCGCACGTTGACTCCGAGTCCGACCGCGTCAATGATGCGACCGCCGACTTCACGGGAGACCGCGGGCGACGTCATCTGGAAGTTCTTGTCCCGGCGATTGGTCTCGACCTTGAACGTCTCGCCCGCCGGAATGGCACGCGCTTGTTCGATCGCCTCGGCCGCAAATGCTTCCAGGGAGCGCTCGACGGCGATGGCCGGCGACATGGATGCGAGGCCGAACAACCGGCGGAGTCGCGTGATGCACTCGTCGCGTTTGTCCCGTGGATGGTGCACCACGGCGCGCAAATACATGGACTCGACTTTCACACCCTCGACGTCATCGAGTAGGCGGCGCGCGTTGCGCACGAAGCGTTTGAAGAACACATTGCGGTTGCGACCTTTTAGAAAGATCTCCGCGACGCGCAGAATAATGATGTCGTTCGTGTTGCCAGACATGATCAACCTTTGAGGTCGGAAATCGCTTCTTTGAGCCGCGACGCGGCGGTTCGCACCTGGTCCACCGTGGTGTCACGGCCAAAAGACATGCGGATCGTTCCGTAGTTCGCGCCCAATCCGAGCGCGGTGAGCACGGGGCTCGCTTTGCGACTGCGTTCGGCGCACGCGGACCCGGCCGATACCAGCACGCCGCGGCTTTCGAGGACGTGCAGCAGTGGCTCTGCCGGAACGCCTTCGAACGCGAGACTGACCACGTGGGGAGCGTTGGCGGCACCGGCACCGTTGCGGCACCAATTCACGCCACACTCTGCGGCGGTCGCGGTGAGGATTTCGGCAAACTCAGTCCAGCGCCGTTGATGCTCGGCCAGGTCGCGCACGGCGATGCGCGTGGCTTCGCCGAAGCCGGCGATGCCAGGCACGTTGAACGTACCCGAGCGCAGTCCGCTTTGCTGGCCGCCGCCGGACCACAACGGGGCGAGGCGGGCGCTTCGTCTGAGCCACAGTGCGCCTACGCCTTTGGGCCCGTGAAGTTTGTGGGCCGCGAACGCGACGCTGTCGGCCCCCAGAGTCGCCACATCGACCGGGACTTTTCCCAGGGCCTGCACTGCATCACAGTGCAGATGTACGTCGGCGTTTTTCTTTTTCGCTGCAGCGCTCACTTCGGCCACGGGCATGAGCGTGCCGATTTCGTTGTTGACCAACATCAGCGCGGCGACAGTTGTGTCGCTTTCGATGGCGTCGACGAATCGGTCCACTTCGACGACTCCGTGCTTGGTCACGGGCACCGAGGTCACACGCCAACCATCCGCCTCGAGTTGCTTGGCCGACTCGCGTACAGCCGGGTGTTCGATCGCACTGAACACGATGTGTTTGCCGCGCCCTTTGCGCGCACGGGCTGCGCCGATGACCCCGAGGGCGTCGCTTTCGGTGCCACCCGACGTCCAGTAGATGTCTCCGTGCTGTGCGTCCCGGTCGCCGATGCCGTCTAGTACCGCCGCACGCGCCTGTTTGATTCGCTTCTCGGCGGCGATGCCGGCGTGGTGTGCCGACGAGGCGTTGCCGAAATCCTCCTGCATGCAGCCGGAGACGACTTTAGCGACGTCATCGGCGACACGGGTGGTGGCGGCGTTATCCAAATAGATGTGGGACATAGTAGAGTTGCGGCGCAGCATGGCCGATTTGGGTGTGTATATCCACTATCCGTGGTGTGGCAAGCTCTGTCCGTACTGCGACTTTCCGGTCGCCGTCAAACCCCGGGCGGGAATTCCCCATCAGGCGTATCTGGACGCGGTTCTGGCCGAGCTGGGCCGTCGCCGCGACGACTTTGCCGGGCGGCGGTTGGTGTCGATTTATTTCGGCGGTGGTACGCCGTCCCTGTGGCCTGCGCGGTTTCTCGAAGCTGCCATCGCCGGCGTGACAGCGGCGTTCGCCAGTGGGGATGGGGCCGACGAGCTGGAGGTCACCATCGAGGCGAACCCGGCAGACTGCGACACGGCGATGATGGCCGGCTGGAGAGGGGCGGGTATCAACCGCGTTTCCCTGGGCGCTCAGTCTCTCGCGGACGGAGCGTTGCGCGTACTCGGTCGCGAACACGACGCCGCCGGAGCGTTGCGCGCCATCGAAGCCGTGCTGGCGGCGGACTTTCGTTCCGTCTCCGTCGATTTGATCCTGGGGGTTCCGTTTGCCGGTGAGCGCCTGGTCGATGGAGTGGAAGCGAGTCTGGTCGAGCTCGCCCGATTGAAACCGCCACACCTTTCCATCTACGAACTCACCATCAAGGAGCGCACGAGATTTTGGCGCCAGGTGGCCGAAGGAGCGCTGGTGCCGTTGGCCGACGGCGCGCTCGCCGATCGCTACACGGCGACCTCCGAATACTTGAGTGCGGCCGGCTACGAACACTACGAAGTCTCCAACTACGCGCTGCCCGGGCATCGGGCCGTACACAACTCCCTGTACTGGTCGTCCGCCGAGTTTCTCGGTCTGGGCTGCGGCGCCGCGTCGTTCCGGGTCACTGACGCTGGTGGCGTCCGCCGGACCAACCTGCGGTCGGCGCCGCGCTATCTGCGCAGCAGTCAGCCGAAGGCGGAGACCGTTACCAGCAGCCTGGAAGAACTCGCGGAGGAACGGCTCTGGCTGGGCTTGCGGACCAGCACAGGTGTGACCGAAACAGCGCTGGAGGGGCGCGGCGAGCTCGTCGCCTGGCTGCTCTCCGAGGGCCTCGCCCAGCGCGCGGAAGGTCGTATCCAGCCGACACTGCGCGGTTTTCTGTTCGCTGACCAAGTTGCTAGGCGCGTTGTCGGCGGTTGACGATACACTTAGCCTACGGTCAGCTCAGAAAACCGCCGCTGTGCGGTAGCGGGCAGCCGATTACGAACCCACACCGATGACCAACGGACCGGATATCAACCTGCGCGCGCGCAAGATTTTGCAGGCGGTGGTGAGCGAGTACCTCCAGACTGGCGACGCGGTCGGTTCGCGCACTGTGTCGCGCCGGCAGAACATTTCCCTGTCGCCGGCGAGCATTCGCAACGTGATGGCGGACCTCGAGGATCTGGGCCTACTCGTGCAGCCACACACGTCCGCCGGCCGTGTGCCCACCGAAACCGGATTGCGTTTCTTCATCGACTCTCTGCTCAAGGTGCGCAGCCTGTCGCAGAAGGAAAAGCAGGAGATTCGCGAGCGCTGTGGCGTCGAGTCTTTGGATCTCGACTCGGTGGTTCAGCGCACGTCACGCATGCTGTCGGACATCACACCGTATGCGGGCATCGTGTTGGCGCCGGACCCGGGCGCCCATCGCTTTCGCCACCTGGAGTTCGTGCGCCTGCGCTCGGGGAGATACCTGAGCATCATGGTGAGCACGTCGGGGCACATCGAGAACCGCATCGTGCAGCTCGAAGTCGATATCGACGTTACCCAGCTGGAGCGCATCCACAATTACTTGAACGATCTGCTCACTGGAATGACGTTGAGCGAGATGCGCGCCAAGGTGTTGGGCGAACTCGGCGAGGGTAAGAATCGTTACGACTTGCTCGTCTCCGAGGCTTTGCGTCTGAGCAAAGCGGCCCTGGAACAGGCGGACCGAAAGGCAGACCTGGTCGTGTCGGGTCAGGCCAACCTGTTGGACGCCGCCAAGCCGGTGGACGAAGAGCAGCTGGGCCGCATGCGGGATCTGCTGCAAGCACTCGAAGACAAAGAGACATTGGTCCGGCTTCTGGATCAGTCCCTCGACGCGGCCGGTATCCAGGTCCTGCTCGGGGCGGAGAATGCGCATCAGGCTCTGGATGACTCCTCCGTCGTCCTGACCCCGTACGGCCCAGACGACCGGCCAATTGGCGCGATAGCGGTAATCGGCCCGATGCGGATGAATTACGGCAAGGTCATGTCCATCGTCGATTTCACCGCCGATTTGATGTCGCGCATGGTCACACCTTCGTAATCCTGGCGGACTAGTCCGCGTCACAGGGCGCCAGCACCGGCACTTTTCGTGTAATCTCAGCTCGATGACTGGTGACAAGCCCAAGGTCGAGGACGTCGAGGACGACGCCGGCGCAAGCGCCTCGGACCTGGACATAGCAATTGAAGTAGAAACCGACGACAGCGTCGACGACGGCAGTATTGAAGTGGTCGACGACGGATCTGGTGACGAGGCCGCTGTTGAGGCCGAGCAAGCCGCCGACGAGGGGGACGCTCGGACAACCGAGCTGGAGACCGCGCTGGCCGAGCTCGAGACCAAGCAGAAGCAGACGTACGAGCGTTTGCTCAGAACCACGGCCGATTTCGACAACTTTCGCCGGCGATCCAAGCGCGATCAGGAAGACGCGCGCGTCGATGCGAAGACCAAGGTTCTGCGGGAGATGCTTCCCGTAATCGACAACCTGGAACGCGCGGTGGAACACTCCGGTGGAGCCGCGGGGAACGGTGCCGCGGGCATTCTCGACGGGGTGAAGTTGGTCTTGCGCCAGTTCGCTGGTGCGCTCGAAAAATGCGATGTCGTTGCGGTCGAAGCCTTGGGCGAGCCGTTCGATCCAAATCTGCACGAGGCTATCGGCCAGATCGAAACCGACGACTACGAACCCGGAGCGTGTGGGCAGGTACTACAGAGGGGCTACAAGATTGGCACTCGCTTGCTCAGGCCGTCGCTGGTCGTCGTGGCGAAGGCGGTTGTCGAGCGTGAGCCCAAGCCGGAAGCGGACGCCGCGCCAGAAGCAGAAGCATCGGCGGACACGCCTGCCGAAGCAGAAGCATCGGCGGAAGCGCCTGCAGACGGGGACAAGTCTGGGCAGGCGGACAATACGGAGGCCGCTGAGAGCTCCGACGACGCGAACTCCGACGACGCGAACTCCGACGACGCGGGCTCCGACGACACAAGCGCCGAAGCTGCGGCGGAGTCGGCCACCGACGCGGACGACGACGGCGGAGCCGCCAGTACCGACGATACCGACAGCAGCGACGCTGACGCAAAAGAGGACGCTGATTCTGAGAAAGAGCAGGAGGCTGGGGGAGAGTAGGGCATGCCTCGCGTAATCGGCATCGACCTGGGCACCACGAACTCGTGCGTCGCCGTCATGGAAGGCGAGCAGACCGTGGTCATCGCCAACTCCGAAGGTTCGCGCACCACTCCGTCCGTCGTTGGTTTCGCGGAGGGAGGCGAGCGCTTGACCGGGCAAATCGCCAAGCGTCAGGCTGTGGCCAACGCGGAGAACACCATCTTCGCGGTCAAACGTTTGATGGGACGGAAGTTCGAGGCCGAGGAGATTCAGCGCGTGGTCGCGACGACCCCGTACGAGATCATCGCGGCGGCCAATGGTGACTGCCATGTCCGTGCTCGGGACAAGGCGTACTCTCCGCCGGAAGTTTCGGCGATGATTCTGTCAAAGATGAGACAGACCGCCGAGGACTACCTGGGCGAGTCGGTGACCGAGACGGTGATTACAGTCCCGGCCTACTTCGATGATGCCCAGCGTCAGGCGACCAAGGATGCTGGACGTATCGCCGGGCTGGATGTTTTGCGCATCATCAACGAGCCCACGGCTGCGGCCCTGGCGTACGGTCAGGCGACCGAAGCAGCGGAGCGCGTGGCGGTCTACGACCTCGGCGGCGGCACCTTCGATATTTCGATTCTCGAGTTGGCCGACGGTATCTTTCGCGTGCGTTCCACCAGCGGCGATACGTTTCTCGGCGGCGAAGACTTCGACAACGCTATCGTCGAATTCTTGCTCGAGCAGTTCACCGAGCAGAATGATGGCTTCGATCTGCGCGGCGACAAGATGGCGCTCCAGCGGCTCAAGGAAGCCGCCGAGAAAGCCAAGCAGGAGCTGTCGAGTACGAGCGACACCGAGATCAACCTGCCATTCATCGCCGCTGACGCGTCGGGCCCCAAACATCTTCAGCTCGAGATGACCCGTGCCAAGCTCGAGCTTCTGGTCGAGCCTTACGTGCAGCGGACGCTGGAACCGTGCAAGGGTGCCCTGGAAGACGCCGGGTTGACGGCCGCGGACATCGACGTAGTTGTCCTGGTCGGCGGCCAGACCAGGATGCCCAGGGTTCAGACCGTGGTGACGGAGTTCTTCGGCAAGGAGCCCCATAAGGGCGTCAATCCCGACGAGGTCGTGGCGATCGGTGCCGCCATTCAGGGCGGCGTGCTTACCGGCGAAGTACAGGAAGTCCTGCTGCTCGACGTGACACCCCTATCCCTGGGTGTCGAGACCGCCGGTGGAGTGATGACGAAACTCATCGAGCGCAACTCGACCGTGCCCACTCGCGCAACCGAGATTTTCTCCACGGCCGTGGACAATCAAGACTTCGTCAACGTGCACGTCCTTCAGGGTGAGCGCGAGATGTCCGACGACAACAAGTCGCTAGCGTATTTTCAATTGGTCGGCATCCCGCCGGCTCCCCGCGGAGTTCCGCGCATCGAGGTTTCGTTCGACCTGGACGCCAACGGCATTCTTACAGTGGCGGCCAAGGATCTGGGAACCAACAAAGAACAGTCGGTGAACGTCGTGCCGACGAGTGGCCTTACCGAGGTCGATATCGATCGCATCATCAACGACGCGGAAGAGTCCGCCGACGCTGATAAACAACGCGTCGAGCTCGCGGCCGCCAAGAACAAGGCGGAGTCGCTGCTCTACACATCTCAGCGCGCCCTCGAAGAATTCGGCGATGTGCTCGGCCCCGCCGAGCGGAACAATCTGGAACAAGATCTTCAAGATGCCCGCAATGCGATCGATGTTGGTACGGTGGATCAGGTGAAGGAAGTTCTGCTGCGCCTCGAAGAATCAGCGCAGCGAATCGGTGAAATCATTTACGCTCAGGTCAACGAGGACGCCGCCGCTGGTGATGATGACTCGGCGGCCGAAGAGGACTCTCCACCAGAGGCGTAAGCCGAAGAGGGACTTGCCCTTCGGGCGGACGTGGTAGGGTTCGGATCGAGCCATGGCCTCGCAGCGCAAACGTGACTACTACGAAGTTCTGGGCGTCGACCGCAAGGCGGACGAATCGACGCTCAAGCGCGCCTATCGTGAGCTCGCGCGTAAGTACCACCCGGACATCAACCCGGACGCCGCATCGGCCGAAGACAAGTTCAAAGAGATCAACGAGGCGTACAACGTGCTGTCGGATCCGGGCACGCGCTCTCGCTACGATCGCTACGGTCACGCCGGGGTCGAGAGCAGCGATATTACGAGCGGCTTCGGTGGAGTCGTCGATGCCGCTAGCGACTTGATCAGCGATCTGTTGCGCCGGCGCCGTCAGCGCAAGCGCGGTCGCGACCTTCGCTACACCCTCGAAGTCACCTTCGAGGAAGCAGCTCTCGGAGCCGAAAAAGTCATCCACGTTGCGGACCCTCGCAATGAGGATCGCAAGAAAGAGTTCAAGGTCACGATTCCCGCGGGCACCAAAGAGGGATCGCTCAAGACATTGCGCGGAGAAGGCGAACGTGGAAACGCGGGCGCTGCGGCGGGTGATCTCGTGGTCATCATGCGCATCAAGGAACACGGGGTGTTTCGCCGCGAGGGCTACGATGTCTGGTGTGATGTGCCCATTTCGTTTTCACAGGCTGCCCTTGGTGGTGTCGTCGAAGTGCCGACCCTGGACGGCGCGGTCAAAATGCGCATTCCGCCGGGTACCCAATCCGGTCGCGTCTTCCGTATTCGCGACCGCGGCGTACCGCGATCGACCAGCCGCAGCGGGCCCCGCGGTGACGAGATGGTTCGCGTCGTTCTCGAAACTCCGACGAACCTCACCCAGCGGCAGAAAGAGCTGCTGACCGAGTTCGCCGAGGCGAGTGGTGACACCGTCGCCCATCCGCAGCGAAAAGGTTTCTTGGACAAAGTCAAAGCGCTGCTCTGACGTACCGAGGACCGACGAGGACGTACGCGTGGGCGAGGCAGAGCGCTGCTTCGAGGTTTGCCTGCTACACTCAGAGCGCACCGTGCTCCAGCGAAGCATCCATAGTCTGACGCGCCTGTGCGTGGGCGCCGTGCTCGTTGGCCTGATCGGCTGCGGCGGTAAGAACAAGGCCGATGACCTGTGGTGGGCGGAGCGTCACGACAAGTCGACGACGACGACCGAGAACAGCCCCACTGGCAAACGTTCCATACCGGCCATGAGTCGAACCGTCGCTGCCAAGCGGTTCCGCGCCGAGCTAGCGAAACCGGCGCCGCGCAGATTGCATCTGCTCGTGTTCGCCAACCGCTTGGAGAAGGCAGGCGGAAAACTGTCGGCTCCGGAACGCACGCGGATTCGCTCGCTCATCGACAAGACCTCCGAGGAGACCCTGCGAGCTGCCTGGCTCGAACTCGACCGACCGCATGTACCGAGTCGCGCTGTTGCTTTGAGACTGGCGTTACTCGAACAGCATCTTGGCCACTCGGCAAAGGCACTCGGGCTCCTCGAGCACACGAGCGGCGACCCGAGCCTGGCGGGGCCGATAGCGCGGTTGAAGCAACGCATCGCGCGAACCCAGAAGGTGAACACACGGGTCATCGCCGTGCTGTTGCCGCTCACCGGTCAGTACAAGAAGCTCGGTCGCGAGATGCGTCTGGCAGCCGTGATCGCTGCGGCGCGTTCGCCGGGCACACAGCTTCAGTTCATCGACACCAAAGGCGATCCGACCAGGGCGGTGGCGGCGGTCGAGGAAGCTGTGTTCGTGCACAAGGCCGCTGGCATTCTTGGCCCCGTGGGGCAGCGAGAGAGCGTGGCGGCTGCGCGGCGGGCGGTAAGTCTGGGCATTCCTATCGGGTTGCTCGCTCCGGCCCTCAATGGTGCGTCGGCGCGAGATGGCGTGTTCCGCTTGTGGTCGTCGCCGGAGTGGGAGGCCCGTGAAGCTGCGCGCCTTGCCATGTCCCTGGGCTACAGCAAGCTCGCGGTCCTGGCGCCGCGAGGGGATGTTGGCAAGGCACAGGCGAGCGCGTTTGCCAGTGCGGTCACGGCCGGCGGTCGACGGCTGGTTCGCGTGGGTTATTACAATCCCGGCAGCGCACCGATCGAAAAGGACATCAAACTGTTTTTGAACCTGGACCCGAAGAAGAATCGCCGCCTGCGCCGACACCTGGCGCGCCGCGGCTGGAAACGGGGCTGGAAGAGTTTCTCGCCGCGCATCCCATTCGATGCACTCTATATTCCCGATGGCTACAAGCGGGCCTCACTGGTCGCGTCCTACATGCCGTTCTTCAACGTGGAGGTTCGCACCGAGGACTCCATGAACGTGTACCACCTGCGCAAGAAGCACGGCGGGCGGTTTCCCCGGGTCGTGCAGTTGTTCGGCTCGTCGGGTTGGCACCATGGCGGGTTGATTCCACGGGGTGGAAAAGCGGTACAAGGGGCCATGGTGATCGATCTGTTCAGTGGCAGCGACACCGAAGAATACGCTCACGAAGCTGGGGCTGCGTTCGCGGCTATCTTCAAAAAGCGAGTGGGACGCACACCGGGCGCGGTGGCGGCCCAAACCTTCGATGCCGCGGTACTCATGTTCAAAGCTCGGGCGCAGGCAAGTGGTTCACGGACTGGCGTGCGCCGTGAACTCAGCCGGCAGCTGCGCGGAAGTCGAATCCTGGGCGCGTGCGGGCCGGCGGCCGTTGGCAGTAATGGCGAAATCCGCCGCAAGGCGATTATGCTGCGGGTGGACGGCGGTGATTTCGTCCCTCACGCCCACTGATCATGAGTGAACTCGAACATAGCGTCGCCGCAACCGATGCCGAGCGTATCGACGACTACGACGACTACGACGACTACGACGACTCGCCGGAGAAGCCCAACTACCGGCTGCACTTGGGTCTGTTCTTTCTAACCTGCGCTACGACATACCTTGCGGGGGGGCCGGCGTTCGCCGCGACGCTCATCGCGATCTTGTTTTGCCACGAGATGGGGCACTACATCGCCGCGCGGGTTCATGGCATTGATGCTTCGCTGCCGTTCTTCATTCCACTGCCTCCTCAAATTTCAGCGCTGGGCACCCTGGGTGCCGTCATTCGCATGCGCAATCCCATCGCCGATCGCAACAAGCTGATCGACGTGGGCGCGGCGGGGCCCATCGCTGGCCTGGTCGTCGCGATACCCATGCTGATCATCGGCTTGAGCTTGTCGGAAGTGGGCTACGAACATAAGCCTGTCATGGTCGAGGGCAACTCCATCGCTTACATCGCGCTCAAGTACCTTGTGAAGGGGATGTATCTGCCGGCCGCCGATGGCTGGGACGTGCACCTTCACCCCATCGCATGGGCCGCGTGGGTTGGCCTACTCGTCACGATGATCAACCTGATACCCATCGGCCAGCTCGACGGTGGGCACGTGGCCCGGGCGTATCTGGGCAACAAGCACGAGAAGCTCTCGGGATGGTTCCACTGGGTTCTGTTGTTGATCGGCGCAGTAGCTGCGGGGTGGTTGGTGTTCGCAGCGCGCAAGTTCGACTACTCCTGGGGGCGATCGATCTTCTACGGCTTCGTGGGCGCGATGCCATGGCTGGTCTGGTCCTTGTTGCTGCTCGGCATGCGCAAGATGGCCGGGGGGCAGTACCACCCGCCGGTGAACGATGTGCCCCTGACCAGGGGACGGCGTTGGCTCGTATATGTGGTGGCGTTAATCTTCATATTGATCTTCATGCCGATCCCGTTCCGCGAGAAACTGCTGCCATGAAGATCCAGTGCGTGCTGTGCAAAGAGATCGTTCCCATCGGAACATTTCAGAGCACCCCGGCCGGGATCTCGGTGACGTGTCGCGCGTGTGAGGGGGACTTTTTCGTCGAGTCAGGGACCGACGAAGCCGAAACGGTCGCTGTCGCCGACGAAGACTTCGACATGCGCTGTCCCAAATGTGGAGAAGGGCAGCCGGAGAACGAATCGTGTCGAGTCTGTGGTCTGCGTGCGTCACTGTTCGATGGCTACGCCAGCGACGATGACGCCGAGGCGGTGGCGGAGTTAGAGCCGATCTGGAAGGGCCTCGCCGACCGCTGGGATGACGATAAGGCTCATGACGAGTTCCTGGAAGCGGTGGCGACCGCGACGCAATTCGCATGGGGAGCAAGGTGTTACCGAGGGCGGCTGCGCGAGCACCCGGGCGAGAAACGAAGCCAGGCACAACTCAAGAAGATCACGCGGATGGCCGAGGCCACCATGGCTGTTGCCAACCCCACCGGAGAAGGCGCGCGTAAACCCTACAAGAACGTGGCACTACTGCTCATACTACTCGTCTTATTCGCGGGGCTTGGCGGGCTGTACTTCTTGTTCAAGGTCCAGTCGCGGGCGAAGAAGCCCAAGGCGAACCCTGATTTCCGGTACACGAATCCACCCATGCGCCCGCCTCCGCCCACACGTTAGCTTGAATAGTCCGCGCCCTCCCGCTACGCTCGTGTAGTTCGTGGCGATTGTTGATGTAAACGAGCGGCAGATAACCCTCAAGCTGGTCTACTACGGCCCGCCGTTGTCGGGGAAGACCACGAACCTTCGCCACATTCACTCGCGCGTCGACGAGCTGAATCGAGGCCGGTTGATGACCCTGGACACCAGGGATGACCGGACGCTGTTCTTTGATCTGCTGCCGATCTTCTTCAAGGCATCGGGGCTATCGTTTCGAGTGAAGGTGTATACGGTGCCCGGGCAGCCCATGCATGAGGCAACGCGACGGATTGTGTTGCAGAAAGTGGATGGGGTCGCCTTCGTCGCCGACTCGGCTCGAGACGCGACTCGCGCCAACAACGAGTCCTACGACAGCCTCTGCCGCAACCTGGAAAGCCTCGGGCTCTCGGACAAGGTGCCCATCGTCATCCAGTACAACAAGCGCGATTTGCCCGACATTCTCAGCGACGGCGAGCTGGCGGCGTTCGGCAAGTCCGCGGGGCAGGCTCTGTACCCAGCGTCCGCGATCAAAGGGGAGGGCGTCATGGATACGTTCTTTGGGCTGGTCGAACAGTCGTTCCGAACCCTGGACGCGGACGCGAAGCTCGACAAGAACTTCGGCATCACCTGCGAAGCGTTTCTCGAGGCCATGTCCAGTCACATGTCCGCGGCTGCGGGCTGACCACCGCCCCTGGGCTAAACTCCGTAAATCCGTGGGATTATGATGTTCGCAGACCTGCGTGCTACACTGAAAACGTGAATCGCCCAGCGGCGATCGACGCTCCCATACAGCTCGGCGAGCTGCTCAGTAACAACGATCTGCACCAACTGTTGTGTAGCTTTGCGGCGGGTTGCGGCTTCGATCTAGGGATTACTGATGCGTCTGGCTCCCTTTGCGTGGGTAGCGACGGGATCGATTCGGCCTGGTTGGCCAGCCAGGCCAGCCTGCGCACCGAGGTTGTAACCGCTCCCGATGGCACCTCATTTGCGCGTCACGAACTCCACCACGATGGCGAGAGCCTCGCCTGGCTGACGGTTGGTCCGTGCGCTCACGGTGACACCGAACGGCAGGAGCGCGCTCGCAAGATCGCCCACGAATTCTCACGCACCGTCGAGGTTGTGGTTCACAACGCACGAGCGCGTCAACTGAGCAGCGTCGTGCACATCGCGGCGATGAACGACGCGTACAAGGAACTCGAAGAAAAGAACCGTCGCCTTCACGATGCCGTCGAACGGCTCGAAGAGTTGGACGTACTGAAGACAAATTTCCTCGCGACCATCTCGCACGAGCTGAGGACGCCTTTGACCAGCGTCATCGGCTACTCGGAGATGCTGCTCGAAGAGTTGGCCGGGCCGCTCAACGAAGAGCAGAACGATTACGTGCAGACCATCCTGGGCAAAGCCGATCATCTGCTCCAGCTGATCACTGGCATCCTGGATGTGTCCTTGCTCCAGTCCGGCGAGCTGCGCATCGCCAAGGAGCCGGTGGTACTACGCGAAGTGATCGACAGCGTGGTAGCTACCTTCGCGCCACAAGCCCGAAAGCGCCGCATCGTGATCGAACTGCCATCCGAGGAGGTTCCACGAGTCGTTGGCGACATGCGCAAAATCCGCCAGGTAGTGTGGAACCTGCTCGCCAATGCGATCAAGTTCACCCGTGACGGTGGTGACGTTTCCGTGGATCTGCATGTGGGGCCGCTGTCCCCCGACGATGAAAGCGGGCGGTTCGGTTCACCCCTCAAGGAGAGTGAGCTGAGGACACGCATCGGCGCGCGCATACGAATTCGCGACAGCGGCATCGGTATCTCGTCGGAGAAACAGTCCCACATCTTCGAGCCATTCTTTCAAGTGGACTCGTCGTCGACGCGTGAATACGGGGGAACGGGGTTGGGGCTCACCTTGGCCAAGAAATACGTCGAGGCACATGGTGGGCATATTTGGGTGGACAGCCAGCTCGGGGCGGGCAGCGTGTTTACGGTTTCACTGCCAACGGTGAGAAAAGAACTCGATGACTACCTGGCTCGGCATCCGATTTCATAGCCAGTAACTAGATGACGCTGTACCTCATACTGCTGTTCCTGCTCGTGTCCGCTTCTGCGTTCTTTTCGGGCAGCGAAGTTGCGATGTTTTCCCTCCGGCGCGTCGACCGTGAGCGGCTCAGCCAAAAGGAGCACTCGGCCGATCGCATCATCTTGAAGATGGTGTCCCAGCCGCGGCGTTTGATCGCTACGATTCTCATTGGCAACGAATGCGTAAACGTCGCCATCGGTGCCGTGATGGCCGGCCTGGTGCCGCGGGTGTTCGTGGACTACTCCGAGCTGCAGCACGCCTTATTTGCGACCTTGCTGACGTTGCCGCTGTTGTTGCTGTTCGGCGAGATTACGCCCAAGACCGTAGCGCTCAAGACGTCCGTGGGTTGGTCGCGCAAATCGGCGCGCATGTTGTGGCTGTTCGCCAAGCTGGTCACGCCGATCCGCATCGTGGTCCGCGTCGTGGCTGATCTTGTGATGAGACCGTTCCATGGGCACACCCTCGCTAATGTTCCGTCGGAGCTGAGCGAAGAGGAGTTCAAGACCTTGGTCGACGCGGGAATGGCGGAAGGCGAGGTCGACATGCGCGAGCGACGACTCATTCAGCGCGTGTTCGAGTTCGGCGACAAGACCGTCAATCAGATCATGTTGCCGCGAAAGAAGATTTTCGCCCTGGCGTACGATCTTCCGGCTGCGCGTCTGGTCGAGGAGATTGCCCGCGGCGGCTACTCCCGCGTCCCCATCTACGAGAAGTCACTCGATCGTATTTGCGGCATTGTCTACGCCAAGGACCTGGTCGTTCAAGGTGCTGGGTTGTCGTCGCCTCGCAAGTTGTCGGAGCTGTTGCACGAACCGTTGTTCGTGCCGCGTACCGTGCCGCTCGAGCGCCTGTTTCGTGTGTTCAAGCAGCGCAAGATTCACATGGCCATCGTGGTCAATGAGTACGGCCGGGTCGTCGGCGTGGTCACCATGGAGGACTTGCTCGAGGAGTTGTTCGGCGAGATCGCCGACGAGCGCGAGCAGCAGAAAGCCGAAGCGAGCATCGGTGTACGCTTGACGACCGATCCGGTCATGCGCGTCGTGCCGCACCCCGATGACATGGAGGACGCGTCGTGATCACTATCGGCAGCGCCATGGCCGTCGGTGCGGGCTGCGTACTCGTCCAGGGATTCTTCTCCGGCAGCGAGATCGCCATGGTGTCGGCGAATCGAGCACGCCTGCGCAAGCGCGCTGAAGATGGCGAGCGGGGAGCGCAATTGGCCGAGTCGTTCCTGGCCAAGCCCGAGCTACTCCTGGCCACCACTCTGCTGGGCACGAACCTGGCCCTCATCGTGTTCTCGGTCGCGGTCACCATGGCTTTGCTACAGAGCGGTGGGGGCGAAGCACTGGCGATTCTCATGGTCACTCCGATCACCCTGGTGCTTGGCGAAGTTGTTCCCAAAACGTTGTTTCAGCAGCATGCCGATACCCTGGTGACCAAGGTGGTCTATCCGCTGCGGGCAGCGTCGTGGGTGTTGCGGCCCGTGGTCTGGCTGACCAGCGGCTTTGCCGTGGTGACCAGTCGATTGCTGGGCACGGCACGTGAGCGTGCGTTCGTCACCCGAGAGGAACTCGCCTTGCTCATCGAGTCGCCTGGCGCATCGGAATCAGAGATCACCGAAGAAGAGCGCGAGATGATCGCAAATGTGCTCGAGCTGTCAGAGGCGGCTGTCGAAGAAGTGATGGTTCCCCTGAGCGAGGTCACCGCGCTTCCCGAAGACACGACCATCGGCGAGGCGGCCCTCGAGGTCGCCGACAAGCAGCACTCGCGTATGCCCATCTACCGGTCCAGAGTGGATGATGTCGTCGGCATCCTGCACGTGTTCGACCTGCTGCAGGCGGGCCCGAAGGCAAAGAGCCGACTGGTCTCCGAGGTTGCCAAGCCCGCCACGTACGTACCCGAGAACAAGCCCGTGTTCGAGCTGCTACCGGAGCTTCAGCGCAGCGGCAACACCATGGCCATCGTCGTGGACGAGTACGGCGGCGCTGTTGGCGTGGTCACCATCGAGGACATCCTCGAAGAGGTCGTTGGTGAGATCGACGACGAATACGACGACGGTCCGCCGCAGATCCGCGTTGAGCGACCGGGCGTGTGGCGCGTCGAAGCCCGCACGTCGGTCGAGCGCATCAACGAAGAACTCGAGCTGGGGCTGCCCGAGAGCGATGAGTACGAGACTGTGGCTGGCCTGTTGCTCGAGCGACTCAAGAGAATCCCTGAGCCCGGCGAGTCTCTGGTTGTGGGCAACATAACCATTCGGGTAGTAGCCGCCTCCGATCGCGCTGTGGAGGAAGTTCAGGTTCTGCGCCGGAAACGCTGAGCACTGGCCGGCCGCCATTCCATTGCCGGCGGCTGATGCTATAAAGGGCGGGTGAAGCCAGAGCAGCTCAAGGAGCTATTGCGACGCGTACGCGCCGGCGAGGTCGAAATCGACGACGCCGCGGAAGCGGTGCGTCGTCTCCCGTTCGAGCGGCTCAACGATGAAGTTCTGGTCGATCATCATCGCGAGCTACGAGCTGGCGTTCCCGAGGTGGTGCTCGGCGAGCGCAAGTCGGCGGAGCAGATCGCCAGCATCATGACCTCGCTGGCGAAGCACGGCAACGGAGCTCTGGCCACACGAGTGGACGCGGACAAGGCTCAGGCCGTATTGAAACTGTTGCCGGAGGCGGTGCATCACGAACTTGCCCGCACTCTAGTGATCGAGCCGGTGCAACCTCGCGCCGACGTCGGCCGAGGCGTAGTGGCGGTGGCGTGCGCGGGGACCAGTGACTTGTTCGTTGCCGAAGAAGCCGCGCTCACCCTATCGTTCCTTGGCCACCGGGTCGATCGCATCAATGACGTGGGGGTCGCCGGCCTACACCGTTTGGTCGCGCATACGGAACGGTTGCGAGCGGCGGAAGTGGTCATCGTCGTCGCGGGCATGGAGGGGGCGTTGCCTTCTGTGGTGGCGGGGCTGATCGACCGGCCACTGATCGCGGTGCCGACCAGTATCGGCTACGGCGTGAGCCTTGGCGGCTACGTGGCAATGATGGGCATGCTGTCGTCCTGCTCACCTGGTGTGACCGTGGTCAACATCGACAATGGCTTCGGCGCGGCAGTCGCGGCGTCGATGATCAACCGGAGCAGAAAGTGAGCTTGCACGGAGCACATCTCCATTTCGACTGCGCGAGCGGCGCGGCCGGCGACATGACCCTCGGCGCATTGTTCCATCTGGGCGTGCCCGTTGAAGTGGTCCGCGATGCCATCGCCAAACTCGGCGTGAACCCCGAGTGCCTGCAAGTAGAGACTGTCGTCAAGCACGGCATAACGGCGATCGACGTAAAGGTTCTCGTAGAAAAGGCGGGGCACCAGCACGAGCACGAGCACGAGCACGAGCACGAGCACGGCCACACGCACACGCACACGCACTACACCGATATTCGAAACCGCATCGAGTCCGCGGACTTCGCTCCAGGAGTTGCCGAACGCGCCCTCGACATGTTTGCGCGGGTCGCGCGGGCTGAAGCCAAGATTCACGGCACCACCGTGGACCAGGTCGCGTTTCACGAGGTCGGCGCCATCGATTCCATCGTCGACATCGTGGGAACCGCCGCCGCGCTCGCATGGGTCGCCCCAGCATCGGTCAGCGCGACATCGGTTGCCATGGGGCATGGAACCCTGAAATGCGCCCACGGCGTGTTGCCCGTACCGGCGCCAGCGGCTCTGGAGATCCTCACCGAAGCCGGTGGCATCATGGAAGACGGCGGCGTCGCCAGTGAGCTATGCACGCCTACTGGCGCCGCGATTCTCGCCGCCTCGGTCACGGCGTGGACGCCGATGCCAACGGTGAAGCCTCTGGGCATCGGCTACGGAGCCGGGGATAGCGATCTTGCCGATCGGGCAAACGTGCTTCGCATCGTCGCCGGTGCGCCCGTCAACGTCGCGGCAAGTGACGACATGTTCCGCATCGAGGCGAACATCGACGACATGGCCGCCGAATTGTGCGAGCACGCAGCGGCAGCGTTGTTTGCCGCCGGTGCGGTGGACGTCTGGTGGACGTCGATAACCATGAAGCGCAGCCGTCCCGCTTTGCAGCTGTCGGTGCTAGCAGCGGAGCCCCACCTGGATGGGGTACTGAACACAGTGCTGCGCGAGACAACCTCCATCGGCGTGCGCTTCGATCGAGTATCGCGGCGGGTGCTCGACCGGGATCACGTGTCGGTCGAAACCCGGTACGGCACTCTGCCGGTCAAAGTGGGCAAGCTGGGCGGCGAGATAGTCAACGTCGCCCCAGAGTACGAGGCGTGTCGTCAGGCCGCTGTGGCCCATGAAGTGCCCCTTAAGCGCGTGTTCGCGGCCGCGATAGCCGCCTTCGAGCAGAGTTCGTAGGCGCGAGTAGCGCTACTTGCCGATCGAGTTGCGCAGCCAGCGATAGCGGATTTCGCCAGTCGCCAGGGTTATGACGACGGTTGTTGCCGTGGGCCGTGAGATCACCGGCTTCTCTAACTCGTCCCAATGCTTCGCACAGTCGTTCTTGCGCACGCGCAAGACGAGATCTTTGCCGAAGAACTTCATGGTGCCGCTGCGTGTACAGCGCAAACTGCGGTCTTTTCTGAACCACTTCTCCTCAAAGGAGGCGATGACGTTCCTGTCTGATAGCGCCTCGCCAATCAGCTGTACGTTCCACATGACGTAGGGCACCGCTGGTGCGGGCGGCCGTTTCTTGCCACGCGTACTGACCGGCTGGGCAGAGATCCGCGCGTCATCGGACGGGGCCAGGCCTCGCCACAGGCCGGCGAAATACTGCGTGCTCTTTGCCATCGGCCCGGTCCACACGCGAGCGGGCTTGCTCTTGGTTGCCGAACCACACGACGACGCAACAAGTGCGCATGCTACGGCCAGTAGCCAGCCTCTCCCCACCCCCCGATTTTGCCACTGCATGCTATTCTCAGCCAACCCCGATGGCGAGCGATCCCCACATCCACGTGCTCGGTGGTGCCGAGGCCACCCGTATTGCCACGGCGACTATCTTGCGCACGGCAGGATTCGACTCGGTTGAAAGTCGGGGGGCGATCAACCTGGACGCGAGTCCACCACCGGACCTGCTGGTCATCGTCGGCTCTGACCCATCGATCCTATGTGGTGAGGCAAAAGAGATTCCGGCCCTGGCCGACGTGCCGATCCTCGTCATTGTCCCAGGGATTCCGGCCGACGCAGGGACGAAGGCTCTCGCCAGGGGGGCCGACGACATCATGATCGATCCACCTTCTGCTGGCGTGCTCGGCGCGCGCGCTCGTTCGATGGTGCGCGGCTACCGAGCTCGGCGCACGGCTCATGAGCTGGGCGATTTGCAGGAAGCGTTGTTGGGCGTTCAGACTCTGATCTCCACCGGGGGGGACGGCGCCGAAGTTCTGCGTGAGGCGCTGTTGATCGCAACCAGGACGCTTGGCTTCAACCGCGCCGCGCTCATCGCGCACATCGAAGGCTCGGCGCAGGCGTACGTGATCGCCGCCACGGATGATCCGACCCTGTCTCAGTTCACGTTGGCCATGTCCGACTACCCCGAAGTCACTCACGCCATCGACTCCGCCGATGCTGTGCTCATCGCCGACGTGCGCAAGGATGCGATCACCAGGGCCATCGCCGACACGCTCATCGGCAAGGGCGTGCAATCTCTCGCGGTGTTTCCCGTCATGTGGAAACGCAGCGTGCTCGGTGTCGTGTTGTTCCGTGGAAGCCAGCCGGGGCTGTCTCATCTCACGCCCCGCCGCACGGGCTTTGCCTGGACCTTTGCGACCCAGGCGGCGGCACACCTTCGTCACGGCCGCGTGATGGAGAGCTTGCGTGACCAGACTCACCGCATCTCTCGCGCGCGATACGAAGCCGAGCGCCGACTGCGCACGATCGACTCCCTGAAAGAACACTTCGAGGCGGCGGCCGATGGTGTCGTCGTGCTCGACGAGGACGGCTTGATCCTGTTCGTCAACCACACAGCCGAACGCATCACCGGGTTCGCGCGGGACGGCATGGTCGGCTCGTCGCTCATCGACCTGGTGCCGCCCATTCAGCGAGCAGGGCTGAGTGAGGTCATTCGTTCGGTCATCGGCGGCACGAACCTGGAAGCGTTCGACCTCGATCTGTCGACCACGAGTGGACGACCGATCTGCGTGTCCGTCACGACGTCTACGGTGCTCAGCCGTAGCAGCGCGGTCATTCTTTCGTTTCGCGACGTCACTGCCGAACGCGCCCTCGAGATCGAGCTGCGCAAGACGAAGGAGTTCCTGGAGAAGCTCATCGACTCGACCGTTGACGCTATCGTCGCCGCGGACCTCACCGGCAACGTCGTCTTGTTCAATCAGGGTGCCGAGCGCATCTACGGCTACAATGCCGACGAGGTGCTGAGCGGAATGTCCGTTTCGAACCTGTATCCCGATGGCGGCGCGAAGCAGGTGATGCGCATGCTCCGGTCCATGTCCTACGGTGGGGTGGGCCGGCTGAAGCAGACCAGACGCGAGATCCGGAACAAGGAAGGGGCCTTGATCCCGGTGAACATGACCGCGTCCATGATCTATGAAGAAGGCGAGGAGGTGGCCACGGTGGGCATCTTCAGCGATCTCCGTGAACGCATTCGCATCGAGCAGCGCTTGCTACAAGCGCAAGAAAAGCTGCAACTTACCGAGAAACAGATGGTGGTCGGTCAGCTTGCTGGCACCGCGGCCCATGAACTTAATCAACCACTGCAATCAGTTATTGGGTACGCTCAACTCATATTGAGGCAGAGCCAGCCGGATGACGCGCACGTACGTGCCGTAAGCGTAATCTTGCGCGAGGGCGAGCGCATGGCGGAGATCGTGCGCAAGATCGGCCGCATCACCGACTACGAGACGAAAGAGTACGTCGGCTCGGCGAGCATTCTCGATCTGGACAAATCGGCGCCGGATCCCGGCAGCCTGGTCATTCCGGATGACGAGGTCGAACACGACAGCGACGACCGGGACACCAGCGAGCTCAGCGACGATGAGCCCCGCGAGGACACGCTGGACGAAATCGATCTAGACGAGCTGATGAAGACAGGTTCCCGCTCAGAGGAGGACGCGTCGTGAGCGGACCTCCCGGGGTGAATGACGTGAGCGGCGGCGGGGGCGGCGGTGCTACGCCAGTGACAAAACTCGAGCTGCCAACGGCCGAGCAGTTGCTCGACAATGTGCTGCGCCTGGGCCACGAGATCCATCTGGAGATGGACACCAAGGCGTTAGTCGAGCGCTTTCTCGGCACGCTTACCGATCTGTTTCCCGGGCGCAAATTTCTCGTCCGTGTCGTCGATCTGCGTTCGCGTCAACCCGCGGCGATGTTCGCCACTTCGGAGGTCCGCGCCGGCATTGCCTCCGAACGCATCGGCGTCAAACAGAGTTCTGTCGAGAAGACGCGACTCAAGAGCGCCATCGTAAATAGTGCGCGGATCAAGGTCGGTCGGCGCTGGGATTCACCGTTCCCCGCGGTGGCCACCGGTTTCGCCGTGCTGCTCGTCGCCTCGGGAGAGTTCTACGGAGTACTCGACGTCGGCTATCCACTTGGCGTGGATCTGTCCGAGCAAGACGAAACGTTGATGTTGCCGCTCGCGAACTATTTGTCGGTGGCTCTACGCAACGAGCGACTCCATCGCGACACCTCGATCTTGCGCGACTACCAGACCAAGCTGATCGAGCACGCCAACGCACTTATTCTCGGTGTCGATCGCGAGTGGCGTATCCACGTCGCCAACCAGGCGTTGTGCAGGCTCACCGGTTATGCGCACAGCGAGGTCATCGGGCGCGACCTGCGCGACTGGTTGCCGCCGGAGCAGCGTCCACGTCTGATCAAGTTGTTTCTCAAGGCCCTTACCGGCGCCAGCGCCGACACCGTGGACGTGAACCTGCCCACGAAGTCCGGCGGAGTCGTGCGTACGGTGTGGAGCATCGCGGCGATCAGCGGTGGGCGAGAGATCGAAGCCATGGTGGCTATCGGTCAGGACCAGACCAAACTGCGCGAGCTCCAGAGTCAGGTGATTCAAGCGGAGAAGCTGGCGACCCTGGGCCAGCTGGCCGCGGGGGTTGTGCACGAACTCAATAACCCGCTGACGTCTATTACCGTGTACGCGGAGTTTCTGCTCAAGAAGTTGGAGCGCCAGGAAGGGGTTCCCGAGGGCGACATCGAGAAGCTGCGCCGGATCAGCGAGGGCGCTCAGCGCATCATGGAGTTTGCTAAAGACCTCGTCCAGTACGCGGCGCCCACCGGGGATGTGCCGGACAAGGTGACGATCAACCAGGTCGTGAAGCAGTCCCTGTCCTTCTGCGAGCACCTGTTCGATCAGGTCGAACTAACCCAGTCCCTCGAGCAGGAACTGTCGCCGCTGTTCGCCGTGCCCGGTCAGTTGGAGCAGGTCGTGATCAACCTGGTAACCAACGCCGTGCAGGCCGTCGGCGACGGTGGTCACGTGCTCGTCAAGACGTTCCAAAGCGACGCGGGTAAGATCGTTCTTTCGGTTTCCGACAACGGTCCCGGGATCTCCGCTGCGAATGCGCAGAAGATCTTCGAGCCTTTCTTTACGACCAAGACAGACGGCGAGGGCACGGGGCTCGGCTTGTCGATCGTTGCAAACATCGTAGAACAGCATCAGGGAACCATTTCCGTGGCTGATGGTCCGATGGGCGGCGCCGAGATCACCGTCACACTTCCCGCGATCACCGCGTAGTATTTGCTAGCGTCGAGAAGTTGGCGTTGTCCCGACGGCCTGATAGATTGCTGAACAATGAAACCCCAGGCGATGCTAGAAGAACTCGAAAAAGCGGCCAAAGAATTGTCGGCCCGAGTTAGCTACGAGTCGCTGGGAGTGACGGTTGGTATCGGTGGCTTGTGCCGAGTCAAAGGCGAGTACCGAATCATCGTCGACAAGCGTTCGAGCCCGCGCGAGCGAGTCTCGGCGTTGGCGAAGGCCATCAGTAGCCTGGACCACGCTGAGCTGTCGCTCACTAAGAAAGTCCGCGAAGTCGTCGACTTCTACAGCCTTTCCGCCGCCCGGCTCAGCTCTAACAGCGGCCGCGCACGCGCAGCTAGCTGAGCGCATCCCGGCGCAATAGGTCATACTCTTTCTAAGAGGATGGCTTTACGTGTAGACGGATTGGTAGACCACGGCGCTCAGGCAGTAGCTGACTGCGATGCTCGTGATGGGGCTATGACCAGCAGCCACGTGACTCGGTCAGTGTTGGTGCTGTGCGCGCTGCTTGCTGTGGCCAGCGTTGGCTGCAAGAAGAACAAGGAGTGGGGCGGCAGTCGGCTCGACCCCTCGGTAGTCGAGGTCGCGACAGATCGGTTGCACCTGCGTCACGTCAACGTGGGCATGGAGGTCAAGCACATGACCGTCGCCACCGTCGTCATGGTGGACGTTCGCAACAAACACACTGGCGTCGTCAACGTGACGCTCACCGGGAAGCTGTTCGACAAGGACAACAAGCAGATCGGCAGTCTGACGAAACAGTCACTGCGAATTCCAAAGGGCAAGTGGCGATTGTTCGCGCTGGTCGACTCCGAGAGTAAGCAGCGCAAGCAGGCCGTGGCTGCCAACGTCAAAGTCCTCGGCGTCAACGCGATCACGACGGACCAAGAGGTCGTCGTCAAGAACTCCAAGACCCACAAGGACAAACATTTCGAGCGAGTGATCCTGCAAGCCGACGTGACAAATAGCGGCAAGGCGTTCGCGCGCACCCTCGTGATGTGCGCGTTCTACGATAAGTCGGGCACACCGATCACGCGTCCGTTCTCGGAGTTGCGCTTGAAGATGGGCGAGACCAAGCCGGTGCAGTTCATCGGCCCAGAAGGTTCGGTGCGTGGCGAAGTTTTCATCGGCGAAACTTTCTGGCACTGAGGACGCGTCTGCCGGCGAGATTGCCGCGCGTGCGCTTCGCGTACCGCTTCGCTCCGCTCGGTCGAGGGCATGAGCCCACTCCCTCGGTCGCTGCAGGGGTGCGCGCCAATCTCACTCGGCAGTCACGCCCTCAGCCGCTGCGGCGGGGCGGGGCGCTTGCTTCGCTCGCGGTGGGGCACTTGCTTCGCTCGTGCTTGGGCTCGTGCTCGTGCTCGTGCTCGTGCTCGTGCTCGTGCTCGTGCTCGTGCTCGTGCTCGTGCTCGTGCTCGTGCCGGTCTACGTGATTGGGCTCGTGCTGGTTTAGAAGCTTAGGCGTAGGCGGCCGCACATGAACCCAGACGGGCAGCTTGGGCCGCTTTCTGGGAGATTGGTTAGGACGATGGGGACGGCTACGGCTGTGGCGATTGCGGTCCAGAACCACCAGCGACCGAAGATGGATGGGCCTGACCTCGTGGCCCGCTTCTTCTTCGGTTTCGGCTTGCGCGCGACTTTGATGGTTCGCTCGAACTTCACTGTCGCGTAGAGGGCTGTCGCGAAGCTCTTGAGGCTGGCGCGGCTAGCTTTGCCAGGAAGCGTCGCTTGCACTGCAGCTAGTCGCTTACGGGTCTTGGTGTCGTAGACGTAGGCTTGGAAGCGCGTCTTGTCCTCTTCCGAGCGGATCAGGAACACCGCGTGTTCCACTCCGAGCAGGTCGCCGATCTTTCTGACCGCGCCTGGTCCCGTGCTACGCCCCAGGCCACCGGCGACCTTCGCGACAAGGGCGCGCAGCTTGGCCAGGCCAGGCGAGCGTTTGAGTGTGCGGCGCAGTTTGCGCTGGCGGCGTGCGGAGACCTTAATGGGGGCGACCACGCGCTGGTACCCGGGCAGCTTGAAGGTGACGTAGTGCGTGCCCACCGTTAGCGCCTCGGCGGTCGTCGGCGATGCGCCGAGGAGGCTTCCGTCCACGTAGGTCAGCGCCGACGGACTGCTCGACAACTCCACGGAGCCGCCTCTTAGCTTCTTGACGCGCTTGGCGGCCGCGTCCCATAGAGGCAACACTTTGTCTGGCGCGAACCGGGTGATGACCCGGAAGCTCGGTCGCCAAATCTGCAGTTTGATGAACAGCCTGCGTGCCGAGCGTTTGTTGCCGAGCATCGCGTGGGCCGCCCCTGCCAGAAACTGGGCGCGGGCGAATTTGCGTTTCTCACCGTGGGAGAGCAGCTCCTGAAGGTGGGCGAGGGCGGGGCGGAGTCGGTTCAATGCCGGGCGCGGTGAGCCTTTGCGCAACAATGCCTCGCCGCTTCGCAGCAGTCCGCGGGCTTCCGACAACCTCTCGTTCGGCAGTTGGCGGGCCTGGCGAGCCAGCCGTGCGTCCACGTCTCGAACCGCGAGGCGGCGTTGGCCACGCAACGCACGCTCCACCCCGTATTGGAGTTGCGGCACCTCGGGGGAGATCACTTTTCCCTGGCCATCAAGCACCACGACGATGGTGTCGATCTGCCGACTTTTGCCGGACTTCGCGCCGACGGCCGAGGCTTTTGCACCCACACCCCAATAGGCAGCCCGTGCGCTGGCAGGAGCCCATGCGCAAAACATCACCAGAATCATTGGAGCCAGCCACACACGCGCGTGAGCTGAGCTGCATTCCCTCGTCGCAGTCATCGGATTGTGGCGCAAAGTCGATATTACAGTAGTTTTCTGAGGGGCGCGCGCAAACTTGTTCAATATGCCGCGGGCCTTGTTGTGCGATATCACGGTTGTGATAGGGTCGCCGGCCGGTGGCTGAAGATGTCGTCATAAAGCTGCGCAACATCAAGAAGAGCTACGGCTCTGGTGCTGCTGCTACCTCCGTACTCCGCGGTATCTCGTTCGACGTAAAGCAGGGGGAGTTCATCGCCCTGGTTGGCCAGAGCGGTTCGGGAAAGTCCACCCTGCTGAACATCATCGGTGGGCTGGATACCGAAGACAGTGGCGATGTATGGGTCCTGGGCCACGACTACGGCAAGATCAGCGAACGGCGATTGGCCAAGCTGCGCAACGCCGACATTGGCTTCGTGTTTCAGCACTTCAATCTGCTGGATCACCTGACCTGCCTGGGCAACGTGATCCTGCCATCAGTGTTCTCGCCCGACGAGAGCAACGCCGAAGAGCGCGGCGAGGAGTGCCTCAGCCGCGTCGGCCTCAAAGAGTTTTGCCACCGCAGACCGTCTGAGCTGTCTGGTGGCCAGAAACAGCGTGTCGCGATTGCGCGTGCGTTGTTCAACAAGCCCAAACTGCTGCTGTGCGACGAGCCCACGGGTAACCTCGATACGGCGACAGGCAGAGAGGTCATCGACTTCTTCCGCGAGATCAACGACGTGGATGGAGTGACGCTGATGATCGTCACCCACGAGCGCCGTGTGTCCAGTGTGGCCAAGCGTGTGCTCACGATTCGCGACGGCGATTTGGTCGAAGGTGGCGATATCATCGAGGACATTGGAACAGAAGAGCCTGCGCCGCCAGAGGCGCTTGCCGCGGGCGCGGGCGGAGACGGTCAGTGAAATTCAGTCGGCTGCTGCGCATCGTCGTGGCGAACACGCTACGAAGCTGGCGCCACTTCGCGTTATCGGCATTCGGAATCGTCGTCGGTATCGGCGCGTTTGTGTTTTTCCTCGGCCTCTCCATGGGAGTGGAGAACGTCGTACTGAAGATCTTCCCGCTCAACGAAGTCGAGGTTCACGCTCCCCGCACCACGTTCCTGGGCACGGACACCACCAAGAAGATCGACGATCGTATCGTCGACATCATTCGCCGCTACCCGGACGTCAAACTGGCGATTCCGCGCATGGCGATGATTGCGCCGGCCCGCGGTAAGGGCTGGTTCGGCAAGATGTGGAGCGAAGACGGCGACGGCGATCCAGACGCCACCCCGGTCGAGTTCGAGGTCGGCGGTTTCTGCGACGGCATTGACGCACAGTTCATGAAAGAAGAGTCTTGGGCGCACCATTTCCAGGACTGGGAAACACCTACCAAAAAGCTCGAACAGAAGCCCTGTGGGCCTGCTCCGGGCTATGCGTGCGGTTCGGACTACTACTACTGCAACGTGGAAGGCGACCTCAAGTGCCACCATCGCGTTCCCGTCGTCATCGGCCAGTCGCTGCTCGAGTTGTACAACGGTAGCTTCGCCAGTACTCATGACCTGCCGCGCATCCCCAGCGACGTCGCAGCATTCATCGCTCAGCGCGGTGCCGGTCGCATGGCCTTCGACATTCGCCTCGGCGACACGATGGTCCAGGGTTCGGCGCGGAACATCGAGCAGAGTAAGCGCCGCACAGTCGAGGGCATCCTCATCGGCTTGAGCAAGCGCGCGATTCGCATCGGCATGACGATTCCCATCCAGTACGTTAAGCGCTGGAACAGTGAGCTGATCGGCCAGGAAGCGGCCGAGTCTTACTCGACCATCATGGTCACCATGAAGAGCAAGAACGCCGTTGCTCCCTTCGCCTCATGGCTGGAAAAGAAACTCGATTTGCGTGCCCGGGATCAGTTGGGCAAGAAATTCTCCACGGCGATCTTCGTCGTGACCCTGCTGTTCATGCTGATCTCCGTGGTCATCATCATCATCTCCGCCATCAACATCGCTCATAACTTCTTTATGCAGGTGAGCGAGCGCAGGCGAGAGATCGGCGTGCTGCGCGCAGTCGGCGCTACACAAACTGACGTTCGCCGCATCGTCTTGGGCGAGGCCGCCTTGATAGGGCTTGTCGGCGGCATGCTCGGCGTTGGCACCGCTATGGCCGGCGGACTGTTCGTGGATTGGATGAGCGGCGTCTGGCTTCCAGATTTCCCATTCAAACCAACCACTTACTTCGACTTTAAGTGGTACATCCTGCTTGGCGGGCTCGGTTTCTCAGTCATCTTCTGCGTGTTCGGCGGCTTCCTGCCAGCCCGCAAAGCGGCTCGCATGCCGCCCGCGCAAGCCCTCGCGCAAAACTAGCGGTAGCCACGAGGTCCCGCCTGGAGAGCCAAATCCATGGTTCGAATGGTCAGCTCGCGCCAAACTTCTGTCGGGGTCGTGTGTCAAACTCTCTGAGACCGGGCGCGACCTTGTAGGGAGACGGTAGCTGTAACACCTACATCATGCTCGGTTTTCTCTGGTCGGCGACTGCAAACTGCTATAATTTTCGTGCTTGCGCGGAGAGGGTCCATGTAGGAGTCTCTCTGCGTCGAGGCACTGAGTAAGTGAGAGAGAACACGTGAAGAAGCCCCTTCCATTCGGCAAATACTATTTGCTCGAACGTATCAATGTCGGGGGAATGGCTGAGGTTTTCCGCGCGAAAGCGTACGGGGTAGAGGGGTTCGAACGCCTCGTTGCCGTGAAGCGTATTTTGCCGAACATCGCTGAGGACAAAGAGTTCATCAGCATGTTCATCGACGAAGCGAAAATCGCGGTTCAACTGAACCACGCGAACATCGCCCAGATTTTTGACCTGGGTATGGTCGACGGTTCGTACTACATCGCACTCGAGCATATTCTCGGACGCGACCTGCGCGCGATCTTTGATCGCTGCCGCAACCGCGGAGAACCGATGCCTGTTGCCCAGGCCTGTTTCTGCGTGATGAAAGTTTGCGAGGGCCTCGACTACGCGCACAACAAGCGCGACCAGGGTGGCTCCGAGCTCGGCCTCGTGCATCGTGATGTCAGCCCGCAGAACATGATGATCTCGTTCGAGGGCGAAGTGAAGTTGATCGACTTTGGTATCGCCAAAGCGGTCAACAAGAACTCCCAGACTCAGGCCGGTATCCTCAAAGGCAAGTTCGGTTATATGTCGCCCGAGCAAGTGCGCGGGCTGCCCATCGATCGCCGCTCGGATATTTTCGCGTCGGGTATCGTGCTCTACGAGCTGCTTACGGGCGAACGCCTGTTCGTTGGCGAGTCGGACTTCTCCACGCTCGAGAAGGTACGCAACGTCGAGATTCTGCCGCCGAGCACATACAACCGCAAGATTCCCGACGAGCTCGAGCGCATCGTGCTCAAGGCGCTCGCCAAGGATGTCGACGACCGCTACCAAAACGCGATCGACCTTCACGACGAGCTGCAAGCCTTCGTCTACACGGCGGGCGAGTTCTACTCGCGCAAGGATCTCGCTGGTTGGATGAAGAAGGTGTTCGCCCAGGAGATCTCAGACGAAACCGCGAAGCTCGAAGAGTATCGCGATGTGCGTCCACCAGAGCAGCAGGCCCCGCAGATGCGTCGTCGTGTGCAGCCAACTGCGCCGTTGAAGTCGACGTTGGCGATGCCGACTATGGCTCCGCCGCCCATCCCGGGACGCGCTCCCACTTCGCCGCCGCGCAACGGCAACGGCGCGAGTGCGCAAATGCACGCCGCGCCTCCGGCGAACCTCGAGTGGGATGACGAAGAGCTCGAGACTCAGATTTACGCCAACCCAGAGGAAGAGCTCGCTGCATCCGCGGCCCGCTCGGGTGTGCCCACTGCGCCAGGTTTTGGCGGAGGTGCCCCGGCTGCTGGTATGGCCGCTGGCGGCGTCGCAAGCGTGAGTCTAGACCAGGCGCCGGACCAGGACTTGTCCTCCCTCGTGGGGTCATCCCAGGGCTGGGAGCCACCCTCGGCGCAGCAGGAAGACTCGCCGCTACCGTCCGCGTTAGCGAACGGTTCGAATCAGTCGCCGTCGCCCTTCGTCGGCAGCCTGGCCAAAGAGGCCCCTGCGCCACCTCCTCCGCGCGATCCGAACAAACTTGTGGGCATCGCGGAGCCGATTTTCGAATCAGAAATGGCCGCCAGCCAGACCCTGGCGCCCATCTCCAAGCAGAAGTCCTCCACGACCTGGTACCTCACGCTGGCTCTGGCCGCGGTGGTGCTCATCGTAGGTGGCGTCGCTATCGCTCTGTTCATGGGCGGCAGCAACAAGAAGACAGCCGATAAGAACGACACGACCCCGGCCGATAACAAAAAGCCTGGCACAACCAACGGCACCGCGAACGACTCGACCAATCCGCCGAAGCCGGACAAGCCCGACATCAAGCCGCCGGCGAATAGCAAGTTGAGCAAGGAAGTGCTGGCCAAGACCGGCTTCGATCTGTTCATCGAGCCGGTTCACATCGCGCCCAAGGTCAAGTTGACCGTAGACGGCAAGGCCTACTCCGTGGGTCCCAGCGGCGGCGTTCAGTTCCGTAACCTTTTGCCCGGTACTCATCAGGTCGAAGTACAGGCGCCTGCCGGCTTCTTCTCGAAGACCGAGCCGGTCGTCGTCAAAGAGGGGGAAGCTCCGCCGACGACCATCAAGCTGGCGGCCATGCAGGTCACGTTGAAGTTCACCACCGAGCCCCCGGGCGCGAAGGTGACACTGCTATCAGCGGGAACCCAGAAAGAGCTGGGCGACACTCCGGTGGAGCATAAGGTCAGCATGGCCAACAAGTACGAGGTGCGCTTCGAGAAGAAGGGCTACGTCGATGCTACGCGGCCCATCGAACTGACCGGTCAGAAGAATCAGGCGGTCACGGTAGTGCTCGAGCGGGCACGGGTCACTAGTCGCGTCAGGCGCACGCCGCCCGTCGTCGTCAAGAAGAACCCGGTCGTCAAGAAGAACCCGGTCGTGCGCATCACGATCCCCAAGACGCCGCCGCGCAAGGTCAAGCCGAAGGGGAAGGGTACCTTGCTGTTGGGCGCCAAGCCGTCCTGCAAGATCTACATCGGCGGCCGTGACACCGGCATGCGGACACCGCAGCGCAATATCTCGCTATCGGCGGGGCGTCACCGGATTACCCTGGTCAACAACGAGCACGGCATCAAGAAGTCGTTCACGGTGTGGATCAAGGCCGGCGACAAGAAGAAGATCATCAAGAACTACACCAAGTTCATGAAGAAGTAGCAGCACCTTTCTTTCTTCTTAGCGGCTCGCGGACGCGAGCCGGGCACTTAATTAACGGCTGGCGGACGCGAGCCGGGCACTTAGCGGCTCGAGGCGCGAGCCGGGCACTTAACAGCTGGCGGATGGGGGAGCGCTCAATGATCATCGACGCCCACATGCATGTTGGTGTCTGGGACCATCCCGACTTTCTCGGCCGGCGATGCGATATGGACGATGTTGTCTCGGTCCTGCGCTCGTCGGGGATAGGCGGCGCCGCTGTCGTGCCCACTGATCAGTGCGACAACCAGGCGCTGCTGGTCGATACGCAACGGGTCATCCGCGAGGGGTTCAGCGGGCCGCTGTGGTTCATCGCCTGGGTACGCCCGGTAGGTGAGGAGAGTCCGGGAGGGATTGATCTCGCCTGGGTAGGCGACAATATCGACTCGGTCACCGGATTGAAGATCCACCCGTCATTGTCGCGCAAGCGCATCACAGATGATTGCTTCGCTCCAGCTCTGGAACTTGCGGACACTCATGGTCTGGTGGTGCTGGTGCACTGCGGGCGCTGGCAAGAGATGGCGAGTTACAAGTTCGCCGTTCAAGCCGCCCAGCGTTACACCAACGCGAAGTTCCTGTTGGCTCATGGCGGCGGCGATACGCCACCTCTGTCGACCGCGGCGTGTCAGTTGGTCGCCAGCGAGGGCGTCGACAATGTTTGGTTTGAGTTCTCGGGCTTGCGAGAGTACTGGGTGGTGGAGCGCAACGTAGAAGTCCTGGGCGCGGAGCGGTACTTGATGGGGTCGGACTACTGTCTCGCGCACCCGCTCATGTACGTGGGGGCTGTGCGCGGGATGGGCCTGAGTGATGAACAAAAGGCGCTCATCCTTGGTGGCAACGCGGTGGCCCTGTTCGGGGAGCCCGTCAAAGCATGACCACGGTTTTGGTCACCGGCGCCGGCGGTCCTCTGGGAGTCAATCTCACCCGCTCGTTGCGCGATGCGCCGGAGACGCTGCGCCTCATCGGCACCGATGCGAATCGATGGCACCTGCCCCTGTCGATTTGCGACGAAACCTATCTCATCCCGTACGCCCGCGACGCTAAGGGGTACGAATCCGCGATGCGTGACATCGTCGCCACGGAACAGGTGGACGTGATCATCCCGACGCATCCAGTGGAAGTTCGGGCCATGGCCGGCTTGCGGGATGCTCACGCGCTCGACGTGGGCATGGTGTTGCCACGCACGGGCGTTATCGAGCTTGCCGATAGCAAAGCGCTCACGTACGAACAGCTGCGCGCGGCGGACGTGCCAGTCCCAGAAACGATGTTACTAACCGACGCGTCGGATGTGGAGCGGGCATTTGCTCAGTTGAAACGGGGCGACGAGCCGGTTTGGATTCGCGGCGCGGGAACTCCAGGGTCTGGCATCGGTGGAGCGGCGCTGCCGTGCCGCAGCACTACAGTCGCGTGCGCATGGATCGAGCACTACAACGGCTGGGGACAGATGGCGGCGAGCGAGTATCTGCCCGGCGCGAATCTCAGCTGGATGGCGTTGTTCAATCATGGCGAGCTGCTCGCCGCGGGGTGCCGAGAGCGCCTCGAATACGTACTGCCACACATCGCACCATCGGGCATTACGGGGGCGCCCGCGGTGAGTCGCACCGTCGATCGGTCCGACGTCGCAGCCGTAGGGGCCCGCGCTGTTGCCGCTATCGACGACGCGCCACATGGCGTGTACTTCGTGGACCTCAAAGAAGACTCGGCAGGTGGCGCCCGAGTCACGGAGATCAACGCCGGCCGCTGTGGAACGACCGTGCGGGCCTATGTCGAAGCAGGCTGCAACTTCCCCTGGCTTCTGGCACAGCTCGCGCGCGGAGACGATGTAGCGGCTCCTGCCGATCCGCTAGCCGCGGTTGAAGTCGACGTCTACTGGGTCCGCACGCTGGACTGTGGCCCGGTGGCGCTGCGTGGGGAGTCCGGGTTCGACGCCTATCCAAAGCGCGGTGTGGATTGAGTAACAATGCCGTCTTGTTCGACCTCGACGGCACGCTCGTCGACCTGCGGATAGACATCGAAGATGTGCGCGGTCAACTGGCCGAGTTGTTCGCGCCCCTCGGCTACACGACTCGGTTCGCACCCATTCTCGAGCGCATCGCCCAAGCCAGCGCTCAAGTAAGCAACTCCGAGTCCGAGCGAGTCGATTTGCACCGGCGTGGCATGGGGTTGCTAGACGCCGCCGAGCTCGCCGCCGCCGATACTGCCGATGCGGTCGCCGGCGCAGTAACGATCGTGGCGCATCTGGTGGACGCTTCGGTCCCAGTTGCCATCATCACGAACAACAGTCGGGGCTGCGTGGCGCCGGCGTTGGCTACGATTGGTCTCGGCGCGGTCCCATGGGTGACCACTGTCAGCCGTGACGATGCGCCAGCCAAACCCAATCCCACCGGTGTGACCGCTGCGGCGCGTTCACTGCTACCCGAGGGCGGGACCGTGTGGCTCGTCGGCGATGGGGACAGGGATATCGAGGCGGCGATGAACGCGAACGCACTGTTGAGCGACATCGACGTGGTTAGCGTTGGCTTGTTGCGTGAGAGCAACGAAGCGCGACTGCGCGCCGCCTCGCCAGATCATGTGATCGACGACCTCGCGCTACTTGCCGGGCTTCTTGGGCTCGACCCGGTCGGCTGACCCGTCGGGCTTGCTGGCGTCGGGCTGCTTGGTACCGTTGGCCTTGGCTCCGGCGTCCTGTGTATTCGTCGTTGCGGGTTTGTTCGCACCCGCATCCGACTCATCTGCGTTGTCCGGCTTCGTTGAATCGTCGGGGGCCATGAAGTCGAAATCGGAATCCGAGCTGCCGAACAGAGCTCGCGGCGTCGCTAGCTTGTCGAAGTCGATGCTCGGGTTTGGCTTCTCACCCATGATCACGAACAAGTCAGGGGGAGCGTAGGGCAGCGCCTTCTTCCACGCGGCATCGAAACCCTTTTGCGCCTTGGCCAGTTCCTTGCTCTTGTCGGGTGGGACGAGCTCGCGGAAACGTAGCTCCATTTTCTTGCGCGCTGCCGGGTCGTTTGTCGTGAGGATCAGCTGGCGAAGCGTGCGTCTGGCGCGCTCATGCTGGCCCAGCTGTGTGCGCATGCTCGCCGCGAGCGTGAAAAGCTGGGCTGGGGCATCGGGGCAATGGATGGCGCGCTCGATCAAGTAGGCGGCGCGGGTGCGGTAGCGCCTCTTCTGGGCGTCGTCCTTTGGTTTTAGGTCCAACCAGTAACGCAGGCCGAGCTGCCAGTAGTGCTTGTAGTTGTCTGGGAACTCCTTGATACCGCGCTCGAGGTATTTCACTGAGGACTTGAACTCGGCCTGGGTCGCGTAGGACTTGCGGAATAGGACCGCGTACGCGCCCCACTCGTAGACCCGGTAGAACTTGGGATCCAATGTGATGATCGTGTCGAGGAATCGCTCAAGGTAACGGAAGTCAGACTTACCGACTCGACTGGACCCGTAGTAAACGAGCGTGCTGGCCCACGAGATGTCTGCCGCCAGCTCGTTGTAGCCAAGCGAGACAAAACGGGCCGTGTTGGCGGGCGGGACTGGCAGGTAGCCATCGGCGGTTGGCCAGTCGTTCTTCTCGTCAACGGCGAGTGCTTGGGCGTGCCGGCCGCCAAACCAGCACAGGACCATAAGAGCGATCGCGACGAGATGAGCGATGCGCACTTCACTGAGAGGGTGCTGGCGCTGACGCGGGTTGGCCGGAGGTTGCGCCAGGCGGCGACTCATCAGCTTGCGAAAGGGACTGGGCTCGGACATTGGTGGGTGCGAGTCAGGCGTTCTGGGACCGGCTCGGAGCCCGGCTGGAGAACCGAGAGCCGGGACGAGGCTAGATTACTCCAGCGGCTTTTCGCTGTAAAAGCTACCGGTACCCGTCATGTCCGCGCCGCCGATGTTTTTGAAGCCGGAGATCTCATACAACGACTCGATGCCATCGCAGTCTAGATCGGCGTACGCGCGAGCGGTGAACGACGAGGAGTTACCGGCGGTCTCGGAGATGAACTCGTAACGGAAGTAATGGGGGTCGATCATGGCGAACTGCAGGGCGTTCCAGGTGGGCGTGTGCCACAGCAGCCTGTTGGGCGTGCACTTCTCGCTACCGTCCGCTTGGCAACAAGACAGCGCGGGCGTCGTCGGTGAGGTGCGCGGGAACTGTTCGGCGATCGCCTGGATGCCGTCCTTGGAGCGCATCGGATCCATGATGTACGTCCGTGCGCCGTCGTAAATCTTCTTGAGCTCTTTCTTGGCCTCGCCGGTTTTAGCCTTGTGCATCCATTTGATGTACGAGGGAACGGCGATAGCGGCGAGAATGCCAATGAGCGCAACGACGATCATCAGCTCGATCAGCGTAAACCCACGCTGTGTTTTCTTGAGCAGTCGTCGTACGAACATTTCTGAATCCCCCCCTGAAGCAGTGTCCGGTACCCGTAAGCGCCGGTCTAGCAAAAAGCGAACAGGCGTGGCGAATAAACGCCACGCCTGTCCTTTACTGAGACTTTCTGTTGGGCAAACGGCCCATCAGGTTATTCCAGTTCGTTCTCACGATAGAGGCTGGCGTTACCAGCCGGGCCATCAGAGTACGTCGCATCGATGATACCGAGCATCTCGAAGGTCGAGTACTCAGCGTCACAATCGAGGTCACCGTTGGCGCGGGCCGTAAAGGCCGAGACGCCGTTAGTGGCGTACGAGTACATGAAATAGTGCGGGTCATCGACGGAGAACTGCAGCGCAGTCCAGGTCGGGTTGGTCCACAGCGCTTGCTGCGGCTCACACTTGTCGTTACCACCGGCGCAACAGGTACCAAGGGCCGGGTTCGGCGCCTGGGTCGGCGTCGGGAACTGCGGCGGCAGCTGCTGCATTCCGCGTGTGCCACCCCGGTCCATGTAGTACGTGCGGGCGCCGTCGTAAATCTTCTTTACGAACTTACGAGCCTCGCCCGTTTTGCCCTTTTTGATGTACTTCATGAAAGCTGGAATCGCGACCGCGGCAAGGATGCCGATAATCGCGACAACAATCATGAGCTCGATGAGCGTGAAACCGGATTGTGCCTTCTTGCGGAACTTCGAAATCATTCTGTCTCCCTTTTCGTTGTTGTTGCCGGCTCAGAAGGCTGTTTGCTGAACTCGGCGAGCGCCCGTTTTGATCCAAACGCAGGACCTGCCTGCGATTTAGTTACTCTTATTCAACACCTGTCTGCCGTTGACGTCGCTGCGCACGAACCACAGCTCGTTGCTGGTGTTGTCGTCATCCCAGTCGCACTCGGCGACGATGTAGTACCAATTGCGAACCGGCACGGTGCCCGCGGTCAAACCAAACTGGTTCGCTATCGGGCCGATGCCAGCGGCGTTGCGGCCTACACCTGCGATCGCGACGTAAGCGCAATACAGGCCTGGTTTGTCCAAGGTGATGTGCAATCGGCACCAAGGACCACCTGGGGCTGGAGCGCAATTCTGCGGCCCGCCAGCGATGCTCGTCGTGGTCTTGGAGCCGCTCGGCGTGGGCGGCCACTTGTCGTTTTCGTTTGCGCCCGTTGACAGGAAGAACCCGCCATTCTCGACGGCGAACTGATTCTCGCGTAGCTGAAACTCGGCGAGGACCGCTGGTACCTCTGCTGAGGACCGTGCCGTCTTTATGTATTTGTTGTACGCAAACATCGCAATTGTGGCCAGAATGCCGACGATCGCAACGGCGACCATCAGCTCCATTAGCGTGAACCCCCGCTGGCGCTGACCCATCCGCTTCCCCCTTATTGCAACGGCCATACCGAAACGCAGTTTGGCACTGATCGCTCTAACTACACAGAAACTGTCGGGCAGCAGACACAACTAACAGTGACAGTGACGGTTTTGGGCGCCTTTTTGCGGCCGGAGGTGCCCAAAATTGTCACTTTCCGCACAGGGGCCGCGCATTGCCGGCCAGGCGGCGGCAGCCGTAACTAGCTTATTTGTCGTCGGGAGTAGAGGAGTCGAGGCCCAGCTTGGCCAGTCGGTAGCGCAGGGAGCGGAAGCTGATCCCCAGCAGCCGCGCCGCCTTCTTACGCACGCCGTCGGTCTGGGCAAGCGCGCGCTGCATGATGGTGCGCTCATAGTCCTGCAGCACCCTGTCCAAATCGATGCCGTCTTCGGGAATTTGCAGAGAGCTCGCATCCTCTTCGCTCGCGACGGTCGACTGTCTGAACTTCGGCAGCACATCCAGATCGATGAGAGGGCCGCCCGACAGGGTGATGCCACGCTCGATGATGTTCTCGAGTTCGCGGACGTTGCCCGGGAAGTCGTAATCTTGGAGTACGCGCATGGCCTCGGGGGTGAGGCCGGTGATGCGCTTGTTCTGCTCGCTGGCGAAGCGGCCGATGAAATGGTCGATCAACAGGGGAACGTCCTCCTGCCGCTGGCGCAGCGGGGGCAAGTGCAGCTCGATCACGTTGAGCCGATAGTAGAGGTCACTGCGAAACGCACCTCGCGCGACCTCGGCTTCCAGTTCGCGGTTCGTCGCGGCGATGACTCGCACGTCGACGGCTACCTCTTCGGTTGCGCCGACTGCCTTTACCTTCTTCTCCTGCAGGGCGCGCAGCAGCTTGACCTGTAGGTTCAAGGACAGCTCACCGATTTCATCGAGGAATAGGATTCCGCCGTCAGCCTGCTGAAACAGGCCCATCTTGTCGTGTACGGCGCCGGTGAATGAACCGCGCAGGTGGCCAAACAGCTCCGACTCCATCAACTCGTCGGGGATGGCACCGCAGTTGATCGCAACCAGAGATCCCTTTGCTCGGTTGCCTTCGGTGTGCAACGCGCGGGCGACCAACTCCTTACCTGTGCCACTTTCGCCGGTAATCAGGATGCTCGTCTTGGTCGAATGGATTTTGCCGATGAGCTCGAACAGCTTCTGCATCTGCGGGCTCTTACCCAGCAGCGATGCGAGTCGGTAGCGGCCTGAGACTTGCTCTCGCAGAGCCGCGTTGGCTTTGACCAACGCGCGTTTCTCCAGGGCGCGGTTGATGACCGCGTTGATGTCGTCGACTTTGAACGGTTTCGTCAGATAGTCGTAAGCGCCATCCTTCATGGCCGTAATGGCTGTTTCGGTCGTGGCGAAGGCGGTGACGACGATGACCTCGGTCTCGAGTCCCTTCTTCCTGATGTGCCGCAACAGTTGCAGTCCGTCGATGTCGCCGGGCATGCGCAGATCGGTGACGACCACCTCGACGGAGTCCGAGGCGAGCTTTTCCAACGCCTGCGCGCCGGAGTTAGCGACGGATACATCGTGCCCCTCGCGCTTCAGGCAGATCGCGAGGAATTCGCGCATGGAGCGCTCATCGTCGACTACCAGGACTGAGCCCATAGCCCCGGATGATATCAGGTCTGAGTGATTTAGACCTTCTGGGCGACCGCAATCAAGAATCCACCCAGCTCGCGTGCCAGGGGCGCATCGGCGAGTTGCCACTCGGCCATACTTACAAGTCGGCGCAGTCCCGGTACTCGATGTATCGCCGCCACAGGTGTGACGATGCGTACTCCTCGGAACGTGCGAAACTCCAGATTTGCCGGCAAGTAGCTGCGGATAGTCGCAGGATCGTCGTAGCGAGTGTAGACCGCCTCGTCGCTCGTGGAAGCTGAAACGGCGGTCGGGTTCTTGAGCCGCTTGACCAGATAGCGGAGTGACCGTGGGTTATAGAACTCCGCGAGCACGTAGCCGCCCGGTCGGGTGACTCGAGCCATCTCGCTCATCGCCGTATGAATCTGCTCAATGTGCGCGAGCACCTTGAAGGAGTAGACGACGTCGAAGCTGTTACTGGCGCAGGGCAGTTCGGTCGCGGAGGCCTGGCTCACCCGTAACCCGCGCTGATGGGCCTTGGCCAACATGCCGCCGGAGAGATCGATGCCCACGGCGCTGTCGGCGAATTCAGCTACGCGCTGGAGCAGGAGCCCGGTGCCGCAGCCGACTTCGAGTGCACGCCCGCCGTGGCAGTAGCGGCGAACCAGGTCGACCTCCAGATCGTCGAGGAGCTGGTGGTAGCCGCGTCCGCGCTCGTTCTCGTACCAGGACGAGAATTCGTCGTAGTAGGAGCGGTTTTCCATGGAAGGTTTCGACACGCCCGGTTCATAGCACAGCGTCAGAATGTTGCGCTATTCTCCGCGCGATGATTGCCCGCTTTGGTTCGGCGCTGAACCGCTGGTCCCGTCGATGGGTGCCAGATCCTTTCGTGCTTTGCCTGGCTTTGACCATGGTGGTCATTGGAATCGCCGTGGTCCGCATCGCCAGTGGCAGCGCTCCTACGACCAGCGGGACGTGGGCAGGGACGAATGTCGCTGTGGACCAGGGGATGGCCTGGACCATCATGGGGGGCTGGATCGGCGAAATGACCCGCAGCGTGTGGCTCGCCTTCGCCCTCAAAATGTGCCTCATTCTCGTAACCGGGCATGCCCTGGCGCTCAGCCCGGTGGTGCAGCGGTTGATCCAACGGGTGGCCCGCATTCCCAAGACCGCCGCAGGCGCCACGCTCATCGTGTCGGCGTTCGCGTGTGCGGCTGCGCTGGTTCACTGGGGCCTGGGCGCGATTGCAGGAGCGCTGCTGGCCCGAGAGATTGGCCGCAACAGTTCCGATGCAGGGCTCAAGGTTCATTACCCGCTGCTTGGCGCGGCCGCCTACACCGGCCTCGCGGTCTGGCACGGCGGGTTTACGGGCAGCGCCCCGACCAAGGTCGCCGGGGCAGGGCACGCCCACGAGAGCTTGATCGGCATCGTGCCCATGTCGTCCACCGTGTTCTCTGGACTGAATCTACTGATCACCGGCGCGCTGGTGCTGACCATCCCGCTACTGCTGTGGGCGCTCACGCCCAAGGACGAAGCCGAGTACGTTCTGCCCGACGAAGACCAGCTCGCGCCATTGCCGGCGCGTGTCGCCCAGCCCATCGATACGCCTGTGCACTGGTTGCTCGAAAGCAGCTTGCCGGGAACCTTCGTCGGCGGCGCTGGTGTGCTCGCACTGCTTTGGGCGCGCTTCTCCGGCAACATGGAGATCAAGCTCGACTGGGTCGTACTGTTCTTCGTGTTCGTTAGCCTGGCTGCGCAAGGCAGTCTACGTCACTACGTCGAAGCCATCGCCGACGGCGCGCGCGGCGCAGGGGCCATCATCCTGCAGTTCCCATTCTACTTCGGCATCCTGGGCATCATGAAATCGACCGGGATGATCAAATGGATCAGCGACGCCATGGTCGACATTTCATCGGCGACGACCCTGCCCGTGTTCACGTTCCTGTCCGCTGGCATCGTCAATATGTTCGTACCGTCAGGGGGCGGTCAGTGGGCAGTGCAGGGCGACATCGTCCTGGGTGCCGGAGCAGCCGCCGGCGTCGACCCCGCAACCACCATCATGGCGTTCTCCTATGGCGACCAGTGGAGCAACATGCTCCAGCCATTCTGGGCGTTGCCCTTGCTGGGCATCATGGGCCTGAGAGCTCGGGACATCATCGGCTACACCGCAGCCGTGTTCCTGATGATGGGCGTGCTAGTGCCGGTGTTGCTGATGATCGCCGGCTAGGCTGAGGACGCGTCTGCCGGCGAGCTTGCCGCGCGTGCGCTTCGCGTACCGCTTCGCTCGGTCGGTCATGGCCACCAGGCCACTCCCTTCCTCGCTGCAGGGGTGCGCGCCAATCTCACTCGGCAGCCACGCCCTCAGCCGCTAGGGGTGGGGCTTCGCTCGCGTGCTTCCCACATAGAAAAAGGGCGGAAGCTTTTGCTCCCGCCCTTATTCGGTGCTGTCGTTGTTGTTGCTAGCCGGGTGCTGCGGTACCGCACTCGGCGCAGAACTTACCGGACAGCGGTTTGCCGCAGCCGGTGCAGAACTTGGGTCCGGCAGTCTGCAGAGTCTTGCCGCACTCAGCGCAGAACTTGCCCGGATTGACCTGGGCATTGCAGCCGCCGCAGGTCACCTTGTTCATCTGGTTCGACGTCGGTGTGTTCACCGGTGCCTGTTGCTGTTGATGCTGCACGTTGTTCTGTTGCATGCCGTTCATCATTTGACCGGCCATGGCGAAACCCATGCCCAGTCCGGCGCCTTGCATCGCACCGCCGCCGCCGCCGCCGCCTTTTTTCATTCCTTCGCCGGCATTGAGCATCATCTCGGCTTGAGCGAACTGTTGGTAGCCGCCGAGTCCGCCGGTCATGTTGATGTACGCGGCTTTCTCGAGCATCTTGTCCAGGCGCTCTTGATCCTTCGGATCCATCTTCAGTGTGAAGTCACCGAAGCGGATGATCTCGACGCCGTAACTCTCGATGTGTTCGCGGACGCCTTCGACGGCGGCCTTCTCGAGTTCTTCGGTGTACGCGCCTGAGCAAACTTTGGTCAGGGGCCAGCCCTCTTTGACGACCAGCTCGGCGATATCATCCTTGAGCGTTTTCTGAACCAGCGCTTTGAACCAGGGGATGAACGCGTTGTTGTCCGTGACGCGCTGACCGACCAGGCCGGTGACGAAGCGCGGTGGGTCGAACACTTTCGCGGAAAAATCACCATGCACCATGGTGCGTACGCGCAGTCCGGTTTGCGGATCAGGGATCTCGCCAACCGTGGTGCCGAACTTGATGCTCGGCATCTCGCGGATGTTGACGAAGAAGACTTCGGCCATCCAAACGTTGCCGTCGGTGAACTTATCGATGAGCTGACCCAGCCAAGGAATGGCAGCTCCATCCAGGGTGTGACGTCCAGCCGCGAACTGGCCGACGAACTTTCCGTCCTTGAAAAACAGCGCCACTTCGTCGGAATCGACGGTGAGCTGAGCCTTCATGGGGATCGTTTTATCTGGGTGCTTGTAGACCCATAGGTTCTTTCGCTCGTCGTCGCGAGCGATGGCCATTTCCTTAGCGCCACCTTTTACAAAGCTGATGATGCCCATAGCTCCTCCTGGTTAGATGCGACGGGTAGTCTAGCTCGGAATGCGCTGGAGGCCAACGCGGCCGAGGCGCTTGTTATACTTCTATGGTGCGGACAGGCGATAAGGGGCTGAGTTGGCTCGAACCGGTCGCTTGCGCCGCGGTCGCCCTGGCTTATGTAGTACCGCTGCTGTTCACGCGTTATTTCCCAGGCCTGGATTTACCGTGGCACGCGGCGATTACGGAGGTCATACATCGGCACGACGCCGGCGCTGTGCACCGAGACTTTCTGGGATTCTTCGCCGTTGAGCACAGCTTTTCCTCCTACCTGACCCTGTACATCGCGGTCGACCTCCTGGCGTTCGTGTTCGGCGATGTGGTGGTCGCCATGCAGATTCTCATCGCCGGCTACGTCGCCGCGTTCGTGTTCGGCGCGCGACGTTTGATTCGCGCGTTCGACGGTCACGGCTCCCTGGCAGTGCTGGCTGCGCCCGCCGCGTTCTCGGTGACGATGGAGTACGGGTTTCTCGCCTACGCGCTCACGTATCCGATGACCTTATACCTGTGGGCGCTGGTCCAAGAAGTGTTCGCCGGCAAGTGGTCGCGCTGGCGGTTCGCGGGCATAGCGCTTCTGTCCACCCTCATAGCCATCACTCATCCGTTCGCCGCTGTCATCGCCATCGCCGGCGCCGGCGTGATCATCGCGATGCAATTCAGACGGGAACCGCAGGCGGCCATCGGTGCCATTGCGTGCGCCCTCGCGGGAATCGTGCCGGCCGTGATCGCCGTGCTCTCCGTCGCCGGCAGCGGCAAGGCTGAGCAACCGCACATCATGCGCAACTACAGCTTGTGGCAGAAGCTGTGGTCGCAGGAGTTCACGTCAGTTCCCGAATCCCTCGCTTCCGCGCCGTTTCGCCTGTTTGGGTTTCTCAGCCCCGCCGCGTGCTTTCTGCTCGTCGGTGGCGCGCTGGTCGCAGCGGTGCTCGCTCGGCAACTAGGCGGACTGGCCAAGACGCCTGTGCACGCGCGATTCGCCTTGTGGCTGCTGTTCGGCGGGCTAGCGCTTGCGTACTTGATCACTCCGTTCACGTTTCAATGGCCAAAACGCTGGTACGCGGTGCAGCCTCGCTTGTTGCCTCTCCTTTGGGTTGTTGGCCTGACGCTGCTGCGCACCAACAAACGCGTGCGCAGACCGGACCTGGTCGGGTTGCCGACGCTGGCGATCACATCGCTTGCGTGGGCGCTGTTGGTGCTCACCACCTGGTGGCCGTTCGCTAGCGAGGCGTCGGACTTTCGCGCGGTAGCAAAACAGTCCGCCAGCAACGTCCGTACCCTGGCGTTGATCGAGCACGAGCCGACGAGGGAACGGTATCCGGCGAGTCCATGGCGACACTTCGGTGCGTACATCCTCGTCGACCATGGAGGCTTCGTTTCGCACCTTCCCATGTCGCGTCCGTTCGCCGGAAACGCCGGCGCGTTGGTCCCAGTGAAACGCGCCATCGATTCACCGCGGTTACCCAAACAGCCGCGCCAGGGATTCCCACGTAGCTTCGATTGGCAAGCGCACGCGCGGGGCTGGGATCAGTTTCTCATCCGCGATCTCGACCCCGATGCGCCCTGGGATTACTTTCGCAGGAACGCAAAGCACGTGAAGCTGGTGGCGCGCCGTGGTCGCTGGCGGCTCTATCGGCGGCGGCAGCCCGCACGCCGTTCGGACCAGTGAACTGATCCCTGTTCGCTTCACGCGCAACTGACTCAGAGCGAGACGAAACGTCGCGCTCGCGGCGTAACCGTTGTGGCTTTCCTTACTGCCGTTACAAAGTTGAACGATTTCAATAACTTGGTAAGCTAGCTCGCACGTATTTCCAGCGTGTCGTGTGATCATTGCATCAGTGGGTACACCAGGCACTGGCGGGGCGGGGGAGGCGACATGGCCACGACTTCAGAGCAGCCCTTTGCTGTCCGGTGACGCTGGCTTCGATCACCTCCCTACACAAGTTAACGAGCGCGTAGCCCGAGGGGCACGCGTGGACGGCTGGCGGCTGCGCTGGGAGGTCTCACTGGGCAAGTTGATGGTCGCCCTCAGTCTCGCGGCGACGGTCGCTCTGCTCATGTCCTGGCGCGACCTCGGCGACGACCTGTTTCTGCGGCTGATGTTGTTCGCAGTTGCTGGTGGCGCTTACTTCGCTCTGTACTGGCAAATGTTGGAACGCGGCGTCGTGCGCGCACACCCTTGGATGCGTTGGGTCAACGCCACCCTTGAAGGCTCCAGCGCCGCCCTGATCATGTTGGTCATCGCAACGGTCAAGGGACCGGAGTGGGCGCTGTCCTCGCCGAGTCTGCTGCTCGCGCCGATCATCATCGTCGCGAGCGCGACGCGCATGCGACCGGCCATGTGCCTCTACTGCGGAGCTGTCAGCATCCTCAGCTTCCTGTTCGTTTACGCCATCGCCATTCGCCCGGAGCTTTCGCCGGACGCCCTCGATAAGATGCCCACCTTGGGTGGCTGGGCCGTGGCCTTTCGGGTGTTCTGGTTGGCCATCACTGCCGGCGTCGTTGCGTTCATCACCAATGAAGTTGTCCACCTGGCATCCAGGATGCGCAAAGCGAATAGCCAGCGTGACCAGGTCGAACATGAGCTGGGCCGGTTCGTATCCAAAGACGTGGCGGCGGCGATCCTCAGCGGGCAAACGAGCTTTGGTCGCGCGGAACGTCGCGACGTGACCGTTCTGTTTTGCGATTTGAGGAACTTCACGAGCCTGTGCGAGCGCGAAGCGCCCGAAGACATCGTCGATATGCTCAACACGTTCTACGAGCGTGCTTGTCAGATCGTCCAGGCTCATGGCGGCACAGTGAACAAGTTCATGGGCGATGGCCTACTAGCGCTGTTCAATGCACCTCATGAACACCCAGATCATGTGCACGCGGCGGCCGACGCTGCCCACGAGATCATGTATGCCGCGAAAGATCTACGCTCGAGAGGCGGCCCGATTTGGCGGCATTTCGACGTAGGGATCGGTCTCGACAGCGGCTCAGTGGTCGTCGGTGAGCTGGGGGCCAGCAATCGCGCCGAGTACACGGCCATTGGCAACACGGTCAACCGGGCTGCCCGGCTGCAGGGACTGTCCCGGGAAGCCGAGCACCACATCGTGCTGTCGGACGACTATGTGGCCCGTCTCGGCCCCCGCGCTAACGTCGTGAGTATGGGCAGCATTCGGCTCAAAGGATTGAGCCAACCGGTCCAGGTGTTCGCCTTTCGCCACAGCTAGAGTTCCATCGGAAGCTGTTAGGTGTTCTGGCGCCCAACGCCTTGATTTAGCGCGCGCGGGCGGGTTATTCCCCATCCCGACGTGGAGATCTTCGAGACCGTTGTAGACGTCGGGAACAAGTACGTTTGGAGCACTCCTGGCGTGTTCCCGTGGCTCGTCGCCTTGCTGCTGGGGGCAGGCCTGTTCATAACCCTGCGCCTGGCGTTTATCCAGCTGCGCCACGTGGGGCATGCGCTCATGGTCGTGATGGGGCGTTATGACGACCCTAACGATCCAGGAGACGTGACGCACTTCCAGGCGCTGTCCACCGCGCTGTCAGCCACCGTCGGCATCGGCAACATCGCCGGCGTCGCCACCGCCATCCACTATGGCGGCCCGGGTGCTGTGTTCTGGATGTGGGTGACCGCGTTCTTCGGCATGGCCCTCAAGTTCGGTGAGTGCACATTGTCGATGCACTACCGCTCGTTTGACGACCGGGGCGACGCCGCCGGCGGGCCCATGTACTACATCGAAAAAGGCCTGGGTAAGCACTGGAAGCCCATGGCCATGTTCTTCGCGTTCTGCGCGATCATCTCGTCCTTCGGCGGCGGCAACATGAACCAGGCCAACACGGTCGCGGTCTCCGCCACGTCGGACTTCGGCGTATCGAAGTACATCGTCGCTGTCATTCTCGCCGTCGCCGTCGGCGCGGTGATTCTCGGCGGCATTCGCTCAATCGCCAAAGTGGCCAGCACGTTGGCGCCGAGCATGGCGCTCCTGTACGTCGCTGGTGCACTCACCATCCTCATGCTTAACGCCGGTGATGTTCCCGGCGCGTTTGGCACCATCATCAGCGACGCCTTCAACCCGAAGGCAAGCCTCGGTGGATCCGTCGCCGGCATCTGGAGCGTCACCTTGTTGTGGGGCGTCAAGCGCGGACTGTTCTCCAACGAAGCGGGGCAGGGCAGCGCCCCCATCGCCCACGCCGCCGCCAAAACAAAAGAGCCCGTGCGCGAAGGCGCCGTGGCGATGCTCGGCCCGCTCATCGATACGCTGATCATCTGTACGATGACCGCGCTGGTTATCGTCATCACCGGTGTGTGGGACGACAAGAAGGCGGACGCGGTTGGACTTGGTAGTGCGTCTGTCATCGCGGTGACCAACGGCGCCAAGGTCGTTCCCAAGGGAGACAAAGTCGTTGTCACCGCGGAGCTGGTGGACGGTAAGCCGACTGGGTTGGGCTTCATGGCAAAGGACGGTGCGGTGTCCGAGCCATGGATTGCCACTGCCGCCGATGGCAAGCCGTTCAAAGGCAAACTCGTCTACACCATCAAGAAGATCCTTCTTGATTCGGGAATGGCGAAAGCGAAGGAGATGCACACCGCAGGTGATGCGGCCAAGAGTCCTCTGTTCGATAGCGTACGCCATGAAAAGAACGGCGTGATCGCCGTTGGCACCCAGTTGAACGGGACAATTACGGCGTTTGACAGCGCCGGCAAAGAGGTAGGGCCGGCCAAGCTTCTACTCAAAGGCGGGATGCTGCAGAACAGCAGCGCCCTCACCGGTTGGGCATTCAAACGGGGCCTGTCGCCCATCGGCGACTTCGGCAACTACCTGGTCACCATCTGTGTGTTCTTGTTCGCCCTGTCTACGATGATCTCGTGGTCGTATTACGGCGACCGCTGCGTGACCTATCTGTTCGGCTCCAAGTACGTCATCCCATACCGGCTGGTGTTCATCGGCTTCGTCGCCCTGGGGGCGATCCTGTCCCTGGAGGTGGTCTGGGCATACGGCGATCTGGCGTTGGGATTGATGACTGTGCCCAACTTGATCGCAGTCGTATTGCTCAGCCCCAAGATCGTCGAGCTCAGCCGCGACTACTTCAAGCGGATGAAAGAGCAGAAGAAAGGCGAGTTGCCTAAAGCAACCGCCAAAGACGGCGAGGCGTAATCGAGTGGAGGGTTTGCTGTGAGTGGATCGGCTGGTGGCCGTGCGGTTTGGAACTCGAAGTTAGGCTTCATCCTGGCCGCGTCGGGTTCTGCGATCGGCCTGGGCAACATCATTTTCTTCGGCGCGAATGCGTACCGCTTCGGCGGTGGCGCGTTCTACGTGCCGTACTTCGTCGCGTTGTTGGTGCTCGGCATCCCGATGATGATCGTCGAACTCGGTTTGGGCGTGACTCAGCGCTCCGCGCTGCCCGGCGCCATGTACAAGACCACGGGCAAGCACGGCGAGTTCTGGGGCTGGTGGTCCCTACTCAACGCGATGATCATCGCTATGTACTACATCACCATTCTGGCGTGGGTCGCCGGCATGTTGATCAAAGGCCTCGATGGCTCCCTGTACAAGGGCGGCGCGAGCACTGTCGGCAGTTCTCTGGGCGACGTGTTCAAGAGCTGGTTGACCGTCGGCCTGGCGTTCTTTATCTGGGGATTGAACATCTTCTTCTTGTTCCGCGGCACCAAGACCATCGAGAAAGCCGTCAAAGTGTTCGTTCCGCTCATGTGGTTCTTCATGGCGGTGCTCGTTGTGCGCGGTCTCACCCTGGACAGCGGGTTTCAGGGCGTTTGGTATCTGTTCACTCCCAACTTCTCGGGCATCACCGAGCCGACGGTCTGGCAGGGCGCATTCAGCCAGATGTTCTTCTCCCTGAGCCTCGGCCTGGGGACGATGACGGCGTACGCGAGCTACTTGCCCAAGAAGTCCGACGTGGTGTCCAACGGCAGCGTGGTCAGCTTCATGAACTGCGGCTTCGAGTTCGTCGCCGGCCTGGCCATCTTCAGTATGCTATTCGCGTTCACCCTGCACCCGGGGGAGAGCACCGGCACGTTGGGCCTGAGCCTCTACGTGGTTCCCGTCGGCATCGCCAACTTCCCGGCCCTGCAGACCATGTTCGCGGTCATGTTCTTCTTCCTGCTGCTGATCGCGGGGTTGTCGAGCTCGATCTCGATCATCGAAAGCCCGGTCGCAGCCATCTCCGACAAGTTCGGCTGGTCGCGTAAGCGGTCGCTGCTGACCGTCGCTGGTTTCGGCGCTGCCGGCTCGGTGCTGTTTGCCCTGCCCATCATGCTCAAGCAAGGCGGCACCCCCAAACAGTCCATCGGCCTGAGCCTTCTCGAGCTCTTCGACCATTGGGCGTTTGGCTATAGTCTGCTCGTTGTCGGTTTGGTTGAAGCAATCGCTATCGGCTGGGGCTACGGCATCAAGAAGCTGCGCACTCAGATCAACGAGAACGCCCGCTTCAAGCTCGGCCCCTGGTTCGACGTGCTGATCAAGTTCGTGATTCCGATCCTTATCGTCACCGTGCTGGTTCTCAACGTGATCAAAGAGCTCGGCGTGACCATCTCCGCCATCGGGCTGAACAAGGCCGGCTTTTACAAAGGGGACGCTGGTACGTACGACGGTTACTCCTGGCTGCCCATGGCGATCTTCTTCATCTGGCTCGTCGTCACGGTCGTCGGCGCCTACTTCCTGACGGTCAAAGGCAGCTATCCCGACAGTGCTGAGAACGCTGAGAATCATGAGCGTGCCAGCAGCGAGGGAGGTGAAGCATGAACACTGCACTTATAGTTGCCTTGCTCACCGCGACGTTCGCGGCCGAACCCGCGCCGGACAAGACTGCCGGCGACCAGCCGCCGGCTACTAAGCCGGACACCACTAAGCTGGATGCCAAGACGCCCGACAGCACGAAGCCGGACGCCAAGAAGCCGGACCCGAACAAGCCGCGCACCGTGCGCACGCCCAGGACGATTCGAGGCGTTGCCGGTAAGCCGATTTCGTTGCCTGAGAAGTACCCGACCGTGGGTGAACCGATCGTGATCATGTTGACGGGTATGGCCGCCACGGCGAACGTCATCGAGTTCACGTATCAACCCGACTCGCGGGTTGTGAAGAAGCAGACCCTGACCCGGTCCAATGAGTTCACCGGTGCGAACATCACGCGGGTCACCTGGACACCCATCCGTGCCGGCATCGTGACGATCAAGGCGATCAATACCGAGAGCGGTAAGCCCACAGTGCTCGCTACCAAGGACGTTTCCGTGCAGTTCGACGGCACGCCGATAGGCGGGTTGCTTATCTTCATCTTCGCGGGCCTGGTATTGTTTGGCGGTGTCTGGTTCAGCATGCGTCTCATCTTCGCCAAGAACTGATTCCTCACGGAGGATTGAAGAAATGAAGCGCGCCGCCATCATCATCGCGGTCGCGCTGATGGTCGTTTCGTGCAGCCGGCCGATCCGCCACGGGCGCACGAGTAAGAACCAGGCGATCACCACCGCCGAAATCGAAGCGCAGGTGGTGATGCGCAAACCCAAATGCTCCACCTCCCTCGGGCTGCTGTTCCCGGGCCTGGCGCAGATGTGCACGGGCCGCACCGGGCTGGGCCTCGCATTGGCCGCCGCCGGCGTCGCCGAGTTGGGCACGATGATCGCGGTCATGACCAACAACGACGAGGGCCTGTCTCACGCCGGCGCCGCGTTGCCCGCCGTCGCGTTTCAGGATCTATGGGCGTTCGGTTACTTCGAGCCGATCATCAAGAAGCAGTTGGCTCGCAAAGAGTTGTACGTTCCGCCGGACAGCGTGGCCGACATGATCGCCGCCCCGTTCAATATCCAGGTGATGAAACGTCCGAGCGTCTGGCTCGGCATCGTCGGAACTCTCGCTGCTGGAATCGGCGTCTCATTGCTCGTCGACGAATCGTCGAACACCGATCGGTTGGGCAACGATCCGAATCTGTTCGGTCGCACCTACGATAGTCGCCTGGGCTACCCGCTGGCCGGCGCGGCATTCACCGCGCTGTTTTCGCACGTGGCCGTCGCCGAAGAGATCATCTTTCGCGGCGGTGTGCAGTCCGGGCTTGCCCGTAGCGGTGGCGAGACGAAAGGCTGGCTCATCGCGTCGGCGTTCTTCGGCGCCTTCCACTCCCTCAACGCGTTCGCTCTGCCCGAGAAGGACCGGGTCACCTATCTCACCATCGGCGTCCCGTTCATCACGCTGATCGGTGGCTATCTGGGCTGGATCTACAAAGAGAGCGACTACAGCCTGGCTCCGCCCATCGCTGTGCACTTCTGGTACGACTTTCTGCTGAGCGCCACGTTCTTCGCTCTCGATCCCGTAAACTCGGTTCTGTCGGCGAAACTGAAACTCCGCTTCTGACGACTTTCTCCTGAAGCTCGGCCGCTGAAGCACACTGAGCCACCACCACGCATGTCACGCAAAGCGCTATTCATCTCCGGGTTGGTCGCACTCAACGCGCTGCTGTTTCTGCTCGGCGCTGTCGTTTCCAAGAACCGCAAGGTGGCTACGGGGATTCGAGTTGGCCTGGTGTTCGATGTTGGCGGCCTGGGGGACAAGTCGTTCAACGACTCTGCCCATCGCGGGTTGGTCAAGGCGGAGAAGAAGTTGCGCGCCCGGGTACGCTTCATCGAGCCAGGTGACGGCTCGGACCGGGAGAGCGCCCTGCGCATATTGGCCCGGGAGGGCAACGCGTTGGTCATTGGCGTCGGCTTCATCTTCAGCGACGACATGAAACGGTTGGCCAAGGCGTTCCCCAAGGTCAAGTTCGCGTGCGTCGACTACTCGGGCAAGGAGACCCCAGCCAACCTGGTTGGCCTGCGCTTCAGAGAACACGAAGGCTCGTTCCTGGTCGGTGCCATCGCTGGACTGACAACGAAGCGCAAACGAGTGGGCTTTGTCGGCGGGATGAAGATCCCACTCATCCGAAAATTCGAGGCGGGTTACATCGCCGGGGTCAAACACGTCTGTGCCGACTGCGACGTGTTTAGTGCATACGCCGGTACGACCCCCAAAGCGTTCGCCGATCCGACCATGGGCAAGCAGTTGGCCATGTCTCAGTACCGGCGCGGCGCCGATATCATCTATCACGCGTCGGGCAAGACTGGCGACGGTGTGTTCAAGGCCGCTAAGCAGCTCGGCCAGCTTGCCATCGGCGTCGATGGGAATCAGTTTGACGAAGCACCGTGCTGCGTGTTGACCAGTATGGTCAAACGCGTAGACGTGGCGGTGTTCGACGCGATTCGCGGATTGAACGACAACAAGTTCGCCAGCGGCGTGCGCGAGTTCGGCCTCGCCGAAGGTGGTGTCGACTTCGTTTATGACGACGACAACAAGAAACTGCTGCGCGCAGATGTGGTGGCCAAGGTGCGCGAGCTGCGCAAGCAAATCATCGCCGGCAAGATCAAGGTGCCCCACAAATGACCAGCGCACTCGAGCTGCGTGGCATCGCTAAGCACTTTGGCAAGGTGCACGCGTGCAAGGACGTGGACCTGAACGTGGCCGCGGGGACCATCCACGCCGTGGTCGGCGAGAATGGCGCCGGCAAGTCGACGCTCATGAACATCGCCTATGGGCTGGTGCGCGCGGACGCGGGCGACATTCGTATCAAGGGCAAGGCCGTGGACCGGCGAAGCCATTCACCCGCAACCGCCATCGCCAACGGCGTCGGCATGGTGCATCAACACTTCATGTTGGTGGGCTCGTTGACCGTCGTGGAGAACACGATCCTGGGCAACGAAGCCACGAGCGGCGGGCTGCTCGATCTGGATAACCCGTCCAGGCAGTTGGCGGAGCTGGCCCAGCGGCACGGCCTCGACGTCGAACCGGAAGCGCTGGTCGACGACCTGTCCGTCGGCGAACAACAGCGTGTGGAGATCCTCAAGGTGCTCTGGCGCGGAAGTGACGTGCTCATTCTCGACGAGCCGACGGCGGTGCTCACGCCGGCCGAAGTGAAGGACCTGTTCGTGGTGCTCCGCGCACTCGTCGCCGACGGCGCAACCATCGTCATCATCACCCACAAGCTCGACGAGGTCACCGAGTTGGCGGATCGGGTGACCGTCATGCGTCGGGGCGAGAACGTGGCCGAGCTGGAAGGTGATGCCATCTCTGCCAGCGATATTGCTCGCGCTATGGTGGGCCGGCCAGTGCTGACGACGGTGGGGCGGACTGATGATGGTGATCCGTATCGCGGTGGCCCCGTAAACAAAGGTGAGGGGACAGCCTTTGAACTCGAGGACCTTGTGGTGCTCCGCAACAACGGCCTGCGCGCGCTGGACGGGGTCTCAGTCAACGTGCGCGCCGGCGAAATCGTCGGTGTCGCCGGCGTCGAGGGCAATGGCCAAACCGAGTTGGTTGAAGCCATCGCCGGACTGCGGGCGAGCGCGAGCGGAGCCATTCGGATCGCCGGTCAGGATGTTACCAACTCGGACGTGCGTACGCGTTTTGCGCTGGGCTTGTGCCACGTGCCCGAGGACCGGCACCGGCGCGGCCTCGTACTCGATTTTCCCCTTTCGGAGAACGCGATCTTGGGCCGACAGGTCGAGTTCGGTAGCCGCTATCGCATGGATTGGCCTGCGGTCGACAAGCATGCGCGTGGGCTGATCGAGCAGTTGGATATTCGCCCGGACGATCCGGACGCCATCGTGCGCGGCCTTTCGGGTGGCAACCAGCAAAAGGTCGTCGTCGCTCGCGAGCTCACTCGACCGAATCCCAGGTTTCTGGTCTGCGCGCAGCCGACCCGGGGCGTGGACATTGGCGCCATCGAATTGATCCACCGGGGCATCCTCGATGCTCGGGAGAAGGGGCTGGGTATCTTGCTGTTATCCGCAGAGCTCAGCGAACTGCGTGCCCTGTGCGATCGACTCATTGTTATGTACCGGGGGCGCATCGTCGCCGAGCTGACTCGTCGCGAGTTCCATCAGGCCGGCGGCATGGAGCGCGTCGGTATGGCGATGACCGGCGCGAGCCCTGAGCATCAGGAGCAACCGCGTGGCGAATGAGCGCGTAGACAGAGCGCGCGACGTGGCGTTCGGCACCGCGGTGGCGCTGCTCATTGCGATGGCTCTGGGTAGCGTGCTCATTCTCGCGGCCCAGGAATCGCCAGCCAAGATCTACTGGACATTGCTGAGCCACACCTGGGGCAGCTGGTACGGCTTCGGTGAGGTGCTACACCGGGCGACACCGCTCATCTTCACTGGGCTGGCCGTCGCCATCGGATTTCGCGTCGGTCTGTTCAACATCGGCGCCGAGGGCCAGATGATCGCCGGCGCCATGGCCACTGCCCTGGCCGGTGCGTACATCCCGCAGCACACGCCGTTCTTCATCGCGCTGCCTGTGTGCATCCTGGCGGGCATGGTGGCCGGTGGCCTGGTCGGTGCGATTCCTGGCGCGCTCAAAGCGCGGTTCGGCGCTCATGAAGTCATCAACACGATCATGCTCAACTTCATCGTGGCGTCGTTGGTGTTGTGGATGGGCAATCGGTTCTTCTTCGCCAAGGAAACGACCCACACGGTCCGGATCGTTAGTGGGGCCCAGTTGCCGCGGTTTGGTTTCGACGGCAGCAACGCCAACGCGAGCTTCCTGATCGCGCTGCTGTTCGCGGTGGCGGTCTGGTACTTCTTCGCGCGCACGCGGGTTGGCTACGACTGGCGCGCGGTGGGCAGCAACCCGGACGCGGCCGAGGCGGGTGGTATCAACGTGGGCCGCACCGTCATCTGGACCATGGCTATCAGCGGCGCCGTCGCCGGGGTGGTCGGCGCCAATAACGTGCTTGGCTACAAACACTACTTCGAGAACGGCTACGGTGCCGGGGTTGGTTTCATGGGCATCGCCGTAGCGTTGGTCGGTCGCAATCACCCGGGTGGCATCGTGGCCGCGGCGCTGTTGTTCGGCACCTTGTCCCAGGGCGGGCTCGCGGTGAGTGAGTTCGTCGCCAAAGAACTGGTCGATGTTCTCCAGGCGGTGATCATCCTTGCCCTCATCGCCGCATCAGCCGAAGTGCGCTGGCTCCGGGAGCGCGCGTCGGCGTAGTTGAACATGGACCTGCTCAGCAACATATTCAGCTTCGCGTTTCTGGTCGCCGTGCTCGGTATCACTGTTCCCTACGCCATGGCCGCGCTGGGTGGCAGCGTGTCCGAACGCTCGGGGGTCATCAACATTGCCCTCGAGGGAAAACTGATCACCGGCGCGTTCTGCGCCAGCGTAGGCGCGTACTACGGCGGCTCGATTTACACGGGAGCGCTAGCCGGCATCGCCGGCGGTGTGTTCGTGGCGGGGCTCTACGCCATCGTCGTGATCCGCTTCCGAGCGGATCAAATCGTCGCAGGCGTCGCCATCAACATGATGGCCTACGGGCTGACCCGATTCCTACTCAAGCTCAGCTTCCCCAGCCTCAAGTCGACTCAGAACTCCCCGGCCCACTCGGGCTTTGGCCACAACGTGTTTCTCAACCCGGTGTTCTGGCTGGTCGTGGCCTGCGTCGTCGCGGTCTATGTGCTCATCGCGCGCACTCCGTTCGGCTTGCGCGTGCGTGCGGTCGGCGATCATCCAGAGGCGGCTGACACCCTGGGGGTTTCGGTCAATCGCATTCGCTGGATGTCGGTGTTGCTCGCCGGCGGGCTGGCCGGACTCGGCGGCGCCTGGCTATCTCTCGATCTGGGCCGGTTCACCGCTGAAATGAGTAATGGTCGCGGGTACATCGCACTGGCAGCGGTGATCATGGGCCGATGGCGGCCGCTTGCGGCGGTCGCTGCTTGCCTCATGTTCGGCTTCGCCGAGGGACTGATGGTCGAGATGAAGACCTCGAGCTTGGGCGTGCCCAAGGAGCTACTCGAGATGTTTCCGTATGTGTTGACCATGATCACACTGGTCGGTTTTCTGGGCGCGGCCAAGGCACCCAAGGCGCTCGGCAAGCCGTACGGCTAGATCGGCCGCTCCCTCGGTTGCAAAAAATGCGTCTGAGTTGGCGGGCCTACGTGGTATAGACCCGCCGATGAAGTACCTGGGGGTTGCGTTGGCGCTGCTGTTTCTCGGCGCCTGCAGTACGGCCAAAAAGAGTGGAAACGATGACGCGGCAGTGACGCCGACCGTGGACGCAGCCGTTGCGACCGCTGACGCCAGCGTGGCTACGCCCGACGCTTCGGTGCCGCAGCCCGACGCGGCCGTGGTGCCCACTGGCAAGACGGCCACGGGAACCGTGAGTGGCAGCGTCAAAGCCAGCAGCCCGAGTTACAAGTTGATCGGTACGGTCAACTCCGGCACTCGCAATAACAAGTCTACGAACTACAAGAAGCGCGGCGGTGTGGTGGGAGCAACCCAGCCATGATGAGGACGTCCATGACTCGATCGTACAAACAACTCTCCGTACTACTCGGCGCCGCAATGCTGCTGGGGGCTTTCGCTAGCAACGCGAACGCTCAGGCACCGTCGTTGCTGCACCAGCAGGGCCGCCTGCTCAACACCGACAACACACCGGTGGCCGGCCCCATTCAGATGGTGTTCACCCTCTACGACATGGGATCGGGCGGCAGCGTACTATGGACCGAGACCCATAACGTCACTCTGGATGAGGGCTACTTCTCGGTGACTCTCGGCTCGACGACCGCCATCGATGGCACCGTGTTCGACGGCACGCCCCGCTACATGGGCATCGCGGTCGGTGCGGATCCAGAGATGACGCCCCGGGAAGAGATCGTGAGTGTTCCCTACGCGCTGGTTGCGACCGACGCAACCGGTGACATCAACCCGCTGAGCGTCAGTATCGGCGGCGTTACGGTCATCAACTCGGCCGGCGAGTGGGTTGGCTCTCCGACGGGACTCACTGGTCCTCAGGGTGTGCAAGGCGACACCGGCCTTCAGGGGCCGCAAGGCGACACCGGTCCTCAGGGCCCGCAAGGCGACCCGGGATCGCAAGGAACTCAGGGACCGCAGGGCGATCCAGGCCCGCAGGGAATCCAGGGACTACAAGGTAATCAGGGCGTGCAGGGCAACCAGGGCAACACCGGAAACACCGGCGCTCCGGGCGCTCCGGGCGCTCCGGGCGCGAATGGTTCCGACGGCGCTCAAGGTCCTCAGGGACCACAAGGACCCGCAGGTGGCACCGGCATTACCCAGATGATCTCCGCGGCTGGTAGTGGCCCAACCGTCACCACGACTCGTGCGTTCCTTAGCCCGACTGCGACCGTTGCCGTTGCGGCCGGTCAGAACGTGCTCATCAACGTAACCCAGTCGTTTGGTGCTGGCTCGACCGCAGCGACCTCCTTGAACATCTATCCGTGTTATCGAGTCAGCGGCTCGACCGCGCTGCCAACGACAATTTCGCTCGGAATCTTCGGTCTCACCGCTGCCGCGAATCAACGGTTGGCGTTCAGCATCACGGGCGTTGCTAGCGGACTCACCGCTGGAAACTATACGGTTGGTATGTGTGGCAGTAGCACCAGCACCAACTGGACCAACGGCGAGTGGGGCTACGTCAGCGCCCTGGTCAGTAACTAGCTAAGCAGTCAAAGAAGGACGGGGCGCTCAAAAGCCCCGCCTCATCAGTCGGCACAGCGTCAGTCCGCGTACGCGGCGCAGGTAACGTCCACCCGGGTGAGCGTGTTTTCGTGCACGACCGCCCGGACCTGGTTTTCGTTTGCTCCAGGGAAGGCGCCCATATCTCCCAGGTTGCACCGGTAACCGTCCGCGACCACATCGAGGGTGACCTCGCCGACTGGTACTTCGAAGATCATCCCATCCCCGCGACGTGAACTGGTGAGGTCCGGGTCCGGAATGCTGCCCGAGCCGGTGTAGATGACGTCACCCACGTTGGCGCTGATCACGGCACCGTTGAGCCCGCCGCCAGAGTACTTGCGGAAGCGAAACCTCACCATGCCGACACCGACCATGGGGAACTCGTAGCCCAGTGGTCGCACCAGCGCGGCGGCGGCGACTTCGTCGGTGACGATCAGGAGCATCTCCTGGCCGCCCGAGGGCACCGTCCGTGTCTGAGTCGCGCCGCCCATGACGCCGGACTTTTGTGCGCTCAGCACAATCTCGGTGTCCGCCGGAATGCCGTCGATCCGGTAGGCGCCGTCGTCGTCGCTGGTCACGCACGGTAGTTCCGGGTGGCTTTGCAAGCAGACCTGCACGCCGGGAACGGTTTCGAAGCTGAACGATCCAGGAACTGACAGGATGATGCTGCCGTAGACGTACGTGGTCTCGTCGTCGAAATCGTTGGTGACGTCGGGAATCGGCGTTGCGTCCGGCCCGCCGGCGGTGGTCGACGAATCCCAACACGCCGCGGTGCCGAGGCTGGCGATGAGCAGTGCGCGCAGTAACAGGTTGGTCATCGTGCACCTCCCGCCAACTTGAATGTGCCGAGTTCGGTGCTGCGTAGCACCGCGCCGGGGTCGAGGGGCTCACGGCTGAGCATCAGCTTGCCCGGGCTATCGTGGAAACTCACGATGCCAACGTCGCGCTCCTCGCCGTTGATACTCACGCGGGTGTGCGACGGAACCACGAGCCGATGCGTGCCCGAGTTCTTCATGGCGCCGTCGCTCAAGTTGTAGACATGGACCAGTTCGCGGGTCGGCGGCGCCGCGTTGTTTGTGGTCTGCTCGTTGACCGCGCGAATCTCCTGGAACAGCGCCGTGTATGTGTAGTCGCTGGTCCATGAAGGTGAGCAGTAACTCATGGTGTCGTGGGTGCTGAGCGGGTCGACCCATTCGTCGTTGACCGCGTCGTAGGCGACCGGTCCGATCAGTGCTTCATCGTATGGATAGAACGGGTCGGGGCCGCCCGGATCGCCGCACGGCGTATGCCGCCTGCCGAGCACGTGCATGACTTCGTGGAGCAGCACGTTGCTGCGCTCGCCTTGAACGCCGATGGACACGCGCCAAAACGGCGCGTCCGAAAGAGTCGCCGCCAGACCGCCCAACGCCAGGTTGACGCTCCAGGGAATCAACCCGTAGTAGTACATGTCCGGATCCGCGCCTTCCTGCTCGCGTAGGTTCGCTAGCAGCAGCACCACCTCGTTCCAGCTGCTGATTTCGCCCAGGTCGTCGGTCCAATCCACGGGCGCGTGGGCGACCAACTCGACGCTGTTGATTGGCAGCTGAGCCAGCATGTCCGACTCAATCTCAGCCATCATTTCCGGCGTGACGTCGAAGTCGCCGCCGACGGTTGCGTTGGGACGAATTGGTACGACGGTCAGGCGCAAACCGCCCGGGTCGCGGGCGTCCAGCGGCATGTCCAGATCTCTGGGCCAGCGCGACACCGATGTGTCGCCATCGCGTTTGATGTCGTCGCTCTCATACAAACCGATGGAGATGGCGGCGTCGTCGGTAATCGACATGCCTGGAATCAAGAACGAGACATCCGTCGCGTCTCCAGGGACCAGCTCGACCTGTTGGTCGACCGTCGTGGGAACGGTGCCGCTGATACTGACTCGGGCGATGACCGATCGGCCTTCGGCGTTGGCTGCCGTGCGAATCGTTACTTCGAGCCGCGCATCTTTGAGCTGAATGATCGGCACGTGGCGTGTGGTCACGGTCTGGCCGCCGAGCAGGAGTGGCACCTGGCTTACCTGATACCAGTACGCGGTTTCGATGCCGGCGTTCGCCACCAGGAACGGCGCGACGTCGGTCGGTTCGTCGGTCTCGTCACCACACGCGCCGGTCAAGCCAACGCTAGTAATGAGGAGAGCCGATAGCAGTGCTCTCATGACGGTCATTGGCGCACCGTACTAGATATTCTGAGTACGTCCAATGACCTGAGTAACAGCTGCTTACATCACGTGTGGCGCCTGCAGGCCAAGGATCTCCAGGCCGCGGCGCAGGGTTTCCCGGGTGGCGGAGACCAGGGTCAGGCGGGCGCGACTGACCGCCTCGTCCTCGCACAGCACGCGCAGGCTCTTGTCCTGGTTGCCCAGCGTGTACCAACGCGAGAATAGCGCGCACAGGTCGAGCAGGTAGCGGCTGAGCAGATGGGGCTCGTTGCTGTCGGCGGCACGCGCAACGACCGAACCCACGTCCAGCAGCTTCATCGCGACCTGCCATTCGCCATCATGGGCGAGCAGGTCTGCCAACTCACCCGCGTTGGAGGCGACGTTTGGCGCTAACTCGCCTGCCTTGCGCAAGATGGCGGAGCAACGCGCGTGAGCGTATTGGATGTACGGACCGCTGTCGCCCTCGACGCTGAGAACGTCTTCCCAAGAGAAGTCCACGTCCTTCTCGCGCTGGGTTGCCAGGTTCGCGAACACGATTGCGCCAACGCCCACCATGCGAGCCGTGGCCGCCACGTCGTCGTCGGCCATACCTTCGTTCTGTTCGCGGATACGTGCACGCGAGCGCTCCTCTGCCTCGGCCAGCACTTCCTTGAGCAGGACGACATTCCCGCTGCGCGTCCCCGTCTTCTTGCCGCCCAGGCGAACCAGGCCGAACGAAATGTGCGCGCAGTTATCCGCCCAGTCGTGGCCGGCCAGCTTCAGCGTCTTGAACAGTTGCTTGAAGTGCAGTCCCTGTCCGCGGTCGACCACGTACAGGTTGCGTTCGAACGCGTAGGTGTCCCAGCGGAACATCGCCGCGGCCAGGTCACGGGTGGCGTACAGGGTCGCGCCATCTTTCTTCTTGAGCAGCAGCGGCGGCCCGTCTTCGTCGAGCATGACGACCAATGCGCCCTCACTCTCGCTGGACAACCCCTTGGCGTCGAGCATCTCGAGCACCGCCGGCATCAGGTTCTCGTATTCGCTCTCGCCTTTGACCAGTTCGAACTCGATACCCAGTTGCTCGTACACCGCTTCGAACTCGGCCCACGACACTTCCTTGAAGTGGCTCCACAGCTTGCGGGCCTCTTCGTCGCCGTCTTCGAGCTTCTTGAACCATGCGCGCCCGAGCTCCCCGAGAGACTCATCTTCTTTCATGGCCGCGCGAAACTTCACGTACAGGTCGTTGAGGGCGGAGATGTCGAGCGGGTCGGGCGCTCCCCACTTCTTGTACGCGGCGATGAGCATGCCGTGGGTCGTGCCCCAGTCGCCCAGATGATTGATGCCGACGACGTTGTAACCAACTGCGCGATACAGGTTGGCCAGGGCGTGGCCGATGACTGTCGACCTGATGTGGTGATAAGCCAGGTGCTTCGAGATGTTTGGCGAAGAGTAGTCGATGCAAACTGTCTTGCCCGCGCCGGGCGTTGTCGGAATCAGCTCAGCCGCCGCGTCGTCCACCAGGGTGGCGTCGAGCAAGTAGCGATAGAGGGCGCCGCGGTTGGCGCGGAAGTTCACGAACGGCCCGGTCGCCTTCGCCTCGGTGAGAAACTCGTTGGGCTCGAAGGCCTCGACCACCTTTGCGGCGATGGCCGGGGGTGCCTGGCGCAGCTGCTTTGCGGCGGGGAAACAACCGACGGCGAAGTCACCGAGGGCGGCTTTGGGTGGCGAGCCCACCTGGAACATTGAGGCGTTCAGCTCGAGGGCGTCTGCCACGGCCTTGGCGGCAGCGGCGGCGAATGGATGAAGAACGGCAGACATGGGCTGCGAATCTATATCGCGGTTGGTACCATTTGGCGAGAGTGAGCGTGAAAAGCACGACGCCAGTGTCCGCCGACTCAACCGGCGCGATCACACGGGGGATAGTCACGACGTTCATCGCGTTCGGTGGCGCGGTTGTGGCCGTGGGGCTGCTTGCTGCGCTGTATCTGGCGGTCATGTGGGCGCGTCTGCCGTCGGTGGCCGGGGTAGGGGAGCGCGGCGACCCTGGGCCAACGTCGTTCATGCACTCGGATTCGTGCACGGCCGAGCAGACCAAACGCGTCTACGTTCCCCTGGCGGACATTGATCCTCGGTTGGTGTGCGCGGTGATGTGGGCGGAGGATTGGCGCTTTTTTCGCCACGACGGCGTGGATCGGGTGGCGCTTAAGGGCGCCATGCGCATGAACTGGAAAGCCAAACGTTGGCTGTTCGGCGCCTCCACGATTCCTATGCAGCTCGCGCGCAATTTGTTCCTGACCCGGTCGCGCACATTTTCGCGCAAGCTCAAAGAGGTCGTGCTCGCGCGTCGCTTAGTGAAGCACTACGATAAACGGCGGTTGTTGGAGCTGTATCTCAACGCCGCCGAGTGGGCACCGTGCGTGTACGGGATCGAAGCGGGGGCGCGCCATTACCTGGGTCACGGCGCGAAGGTGTTAGATCCCGGCGAGGCTACGTTCCTCGCCGCGATGCTGCCTCGTCCTGGGACACCGCCGGGGCATACGGAGAAGGATCGCGCCAAGTTAGCGAAACGCCAGCACCAGTTGCTCCAGCTCATGCGTCGGAGCGGACTACTAACGCGCGATGAACTGCGGATCGGTCGAGTAGAAATCTCGGTCGCATGGCGAACAAAGTGGGCAAACCATGAGGCGCAAGTGACCCTTCCCGGTGCACAATCATTGTTGCGTCGCTACTGCGGTAGCCCGCCATCGAAGTAGGGGAAGCGAGAAAACGCCCCAAATTTTAGGCAGTTAGATTGACACTAACCAGCTCGCATGGTTATCTCAAGAGCTGGGGAGGAGAGCGATGTCTAATACCATTCTCTGCGCTGACGACAGCGCCACAATGCAGACCGTCGCCGAAATCACCTTCCGCGCGACGGACTGGGAATACGTCGGGGCGAAAAGCGCCGACGAGGCTCTGACGAAAGCCAAAGCCAACAAACCCGCGTTGATCTTGGCCGATACGGTCATGCCCGGCAAAGATGGCTATGCCCTTTGCCGCGCGATCAAGTCGGACCCGGCGTTGGCGGATGTGCCCGTGGTCATGCTCTGTGGCAAGTCACAGGTCTACGATCAGAGTAAGGGCAGTGAAGTCGGTGCGGACGGTCATTTGACCAAGCCCTGGGATTCCCAGGTGATGATCGATAAGGTCGCTGAGTTGCTGGCCAAGGTGGCCAGTGAAGGCGTCGCATCCGCGTCTGGTGCAGCAGCGGCAGCACCTGCCGCGGCGCCCACACCGGCAGCGCCGCCGAAGCCAGCTGCACCGCCGCCCGCGGCAGTCGCCAACGCGGCAGCACGGTCGGCGACGATCATGGGCATGCCAACGATTCAGATGCCGCCGAAAGGTCTGGGCGTCGCGAGTGCTGCGAGTCCGGCAACTTCGTTGGGCACTAAGTCGGCGTCTGCGAAACCGGCGCCCGCTCCGGCTCCAAAGCCAGCACCCGCGCCGGCACCAGCGGCGAAGGCCCCGGCACCCGCGCCTCGACCCGCGGCGGCAGCGACCCCGGCACGGGGCACGCCGACGCTGAACAAGGATCCACTGCCCAAACCGCCGGACGGGCTTTCGCGCCCACCGATGGTAAAAGGCGCGCCCAAGAAGCGGCCGCCCATCCCACAGCGCCCCGCGGCAACGTTGGCCGCGCGCGTCGCCAACAAACTACCCACCGCGGCAGAACAAATTGCGCTCGAGACCGGGCTCGATCCCAAAGGTCCCGAAATCGCGGCGTTGGTGAAGGTCGCGCACGAAGTTATCGAGCGCGTCGTCTGGGAAGTCGTTCCCGAACTCGCCGAGGCGATGATTCGCGAAAACCTGGAAGACCTTACTCGCAAGGCGCAGGGCTAGCGAGCGTTCCACTCTTTCTCCCTCCACGGGGAGTTGAAGCAAAATAGTAGGGGGCGGGATAATCCCGCCCCCTTTTTTAATGTGGTAAAGCGGTCATATGGCGACTGCATTACCCAAACAGTACGATCCGAGCCAGGTGGAGCCGCGTTGGCTGCGGGTGTGGTCGGCGCATGAGTACTCCCACGGGGATGCGACAGCTGCCAAGGCACCGTACTCGATGACGCTGCCGCCACCCAACGTGACCGGCTCGCTGCACATGGGCCACGCCCTCGGCAGCACAATCCAGGACATTCTCGTCCGTTGGAAGCGCATGCAGGGCTTCAACGCGATGTGGATGCCGGGCACCGATCACGCGGGTATCGCCACTCAGATGCTCGTCGAACGAGATCTGCGTCGACGGGAAGACAAGAGCCGCCACGACATCGGTCGCGATGCGTTCGTTAAGCGCGTTTGGAAGTGGAAAGAAACGTTCGGCGGTCGCATCAATGAGCAAGAGAAGCTCATGGGCTTCTCCCTCGACTGGGAGCGTGAGCGCTTCACCATGGACGAGCGCTCCTCGGCAGCCGTGCGCGAGGCGTTCGTCAGTTTGTATGAAGACGGGCTGATCTATCGCGCCCATCGTTTGGTCAACTGGTGTACCGATTGCTTTACTGCCGTCTCGGATCTCGAGGTCAACAACGAGGAAGAGAACGGCAAGCTGTGGGAGCTGCAGTACCCAATCACGGGCACGGACCGGCGCATCGTGGTTGCGACCACCCGGCCCGAGACTATGCTCGGTGATACCGGGGTCGCCGTTCACCCCGACGACGAACGCTACAAGGATCTTATCGGCAAGACGGTTCAGCTGCCGCTGACCGATCGCGAAATTCCCATCGTCGCTGATACCTTCGTGGACCCCGAGTTCGGCTCCGGCGCGGTCAAAGTCACCCCCGCTCACGACTTCAACGATTTCGAGTGCGGCAAGCGCTGCGGCCTGGAAGCTCTGTCCATCATCGACACCAAGGGTGAGCTGATCGACCCGGCTCCCGAGAAGTATCGGGGCATGACGGTGGCCGAGGCTCGCAAGGCGGTGGTTGCCGATCTGGACGAGCAAGGCTTCCTTGGCGAAGTGAAGGACTACAAGGTCCCGCGCGGTCGTTGCGATCGGTCCAAGACGGTAATCGAGCCGCTGCTGTCCATGCAGTGGTTCGTCAAAACCGAGGAACTCGCCAAGCCCGCCATCGAAGCGGTAGAGAAGGGCAAGACCAAGTTCGTTCCAGAGCTGTGGACCAAGACGTACATGCACTGGATGAAGAACATCAAGGACTGGTGCATCTCGCGCCAGCTCTGGTGGGGACATCGCATCCCGGCGTGGTACTGCGCAGACTGTGAAGCGATCACCGTCGCTCGCGACACGCCGACCGCGTGCGCCTGTGGCTCGGAGAAACTGAGTCAAGACGACGATGTGCTCGACACCTGGTTTTCGTCTGGTCTGTGGCCGTTCAGTACTCTCGGTTGGCCCGAGACCGATGGCAACCACTCGCTGCGCACCTTCTATCCCAACTCGGTTCTGGTTACCGGCGCGGACATTATCTTCTTTTGGGTCGCCCGCATGATGATGATGGGCCTGCGTTTCATGGGCAAGGTGCCGTTCCGCACCGTGTACTTCACGCCGATCGTCATGGATGAGGCCGGCAACAAGATGTCCAAGGCCAAGGGCAACGGGGTGGATCCGCTCCACGTGATCCACGGCATCAAGCTCGAGGAGTTGGTCGAGCAGGCCCAGGCCAGCGGACTTCCCAAGAAGGCCATCTCGACCATCAAGAAGACGTTCCCCAACGGCATCGAAGCCGTGGGCTCGGACGCGCTGCGGTTCTCGCTTGCCGCCATGTCCATGCCCGGTCGCAACATCCGGCTATCCATGGAGCGGGTCGAGGGCTATCGCAACTTCATCAACAAGTTGTGGAACGCATCCCGGTTTGCGTTGATGAACATGGAAGGCTACAGCGCCGAGCGATTTGGCGATCGCATCGCCAAGGGCCCGCCCGCCGACGGTAGTTTCTCGTTGGCGGATCGGTGGATCCTCTCGCGACTGCAGACGACTTCGCGCCAGGTGGATGACGCGCTGTCCGCATTCAAGTTCAGCGAGGCGGCGAACGCCCTCTACCACTTCATCTGGCACGAGCTGTGCGACTGGTATATCGAGCTTGCCAAGCCGAGCCTGTACATAGCCACCACAGACGAGAACACGGAGCAGACCGAGCGTCGGTTCATCAGTCAGGGAACACTGGCGACAGTGCTCGAGAAGACGCTGCGTTTGCTCCACCCGTTCGCGCCGTTCGTTACTGAAGAAATTTGGTCGAAGCTGCCGAAGTCCGCGGCGCTTCCCGCTTCGTTGATGGTCACTGTCTACCCCCAGGGCGACGTGCGTTTCGTGGACGAACAGGCCGAGGCTGAGCTGAACCTGCTCAAGGACATCACCGTCGCCATCAGAACGTTGCGCTCTACCTACAACGTCAAGCCTTCGTGGAGTGTGCCCGTAGAGTTGCGAGTGCCCGACGAAGGCAAGCGCGCGTTGATCGAGCGCGAGCGCAGCATCATCGAAAACGCAGCCAGGGTGACACTGACCGTCGCCGAGTCTGGCTCGCATGTTCCCCAGTCCGCCAAGAGCATCGTCGGCGCGGACATCGAAGTAGTCGTGCCGCTGGCGGGTCTCATCGATATCACCGCGGAGAAGGCTCGCATCGCGAAGGTGATCGCCAAGACCACCAAGGAGATCGCGTTCTTCGCCAAGAAGTTGAACAACGCCAACTTCATTGCGCGGGCGCCGGCCGATGTCGTGGAGAAAGACCGCGAGAAGCTGGCCGACGAGGAGACACGCAAGGTTCGTCTGATCGAAGCGCTGGAGGCGTTGAATGAGTCGAGCGATGAGTAACTTCCGGGTCGATCCGAAGCGGGCGGCTCTACTGATCATCGACGTTCAAGAGCGTCTGGTCGCCGCCATGAACGACGAGCAGGTCCCGGTCATGGAGCGCAATATCGCCATTCTGTGCGAGCTCGCGCGGCGCTTCGACATTCCGGTGGTGTGCACCCAGCAATACCCAAAGGGCCTCGGTCCCACGGTGCCAAACATCGAGAGCGCTCTGGCCGATGTTGGCGCCAACGTTCATCGCTTCGACAAGACCGAGTTCAGCGTCTGCGCCAACGCCGCGTTCGACCCGATCTACGAGCAGCTCGGACGCGACCAGTGGATCGTGACCGGAATGGAGAGCCACGTGTGCGTGTACCAGAGCGTGCGCGACTTGCTGGCCAGAGGCGCCACGGTTCACCTTCCCAACGAGACCGCGATCTCCCGCCACGAGAGCAATCGTCAGACCGGCTTCGGTCTGATGGAAAAGCTCGGCGCGATTCGCACGTCGACCGAAGTCGTCGTCTTCGACGTTCTTGGTAAGGCCGGCGGGGACGACTTTAAAGCGTTGTCGCGGCTGGTCCGCTAGCCACTCAAAACGCAGGGACACTCTCCCGTCCGATACTCCGCGGAATCGTTGGCGTTCTAGACCGTACCGCGAAAGTTGCTCGTGCTCGTGCTCGTGCTCGTGCTCGTGCTCGTGCTCGTGCTCGTGCTCGTGCTCGTGCTCGTGCTCGTGCTCGTGCTCGTGCGCTAGCCGGTTTGCTTGATCTCGCTGGCGGCGTGTCGCTCTACCAGGGTGATCTCGATTTCGCGGCTCTTGGGCGCGCGAAGCATCCAGCGGGTGGCGGGCTCTCGGTAAGCGCGGCCTTCGTCGAAGAGATCATCAGCGTCATCGATCAGTGCGGTGACTTCGATGATGTCGCCGGGGCGAATAAGGAACTGTTGACCCCGCTGTTTGCGGCCCAGACGGAGCAGCTCAGCGGGGATGCGTTTGCCCGGAATGACCTTGGCGCGCTCGGGGGCGATGATGGCGCGCTCGTTCCCGTCCTTGATGTAGAACTCGACGATGGCCTCGTCGCGTTCGCGCATCTCCCACAGCCCCTCGTCGACGATGCCGACGATCTGCGAGCTGCGCCACTGCTCAACCGTGTAGTTGTAGTAGACGCACTTGTCGGCGGTCAGAGGGCACTCGATGAGGTCCCGGGCGACAACTTCGCCACGCACGGTCGCAATGCGGCCGCGTACTACGTCGGTGAGCGATTCGGCCATCGGTGGAAAGATTGCTTCCAGCACGCTTTGGATCAAGCCCACCTCTAGATACTAGCAGGAAGGACTGCTGGCGGAAACGCCAGCTGGCTTGGTGGGCGGTTTTGCGGGCGAATGCTAGATGCAGACGCCGTATTCTGTGCCGTTGATCAACAATGGTTCGGTGTATCCGGTGCATGCGCCGACCGCGCAGGTGCCGCCGGGCATGACGCAGTTTTGCTTGCAGACCAGGCTGCCCGTGTTGACGCAGTCGTACCCGGGAAGGCATTCGTTGCCGCCGGAGGTGCAGGTCGCGTCGTTGCCAGCCGTGCCCGACGGTGTGCAGTCTGTGAGCAGGACTTCGTCGCCGTCGTCGGCGATGCCGTTGGGGTCGTACTGGAAGACATGGCAGGCCTGCTCGCTGGGCGGACAGCCGTTGGACGCCGGAAGCGTCGGGTTGCATGAACGCGTGCATGTAATCGCGCCGGGAATGTCCGTTGCCGGGTCACCGAACGTTAGCTGCACGATGCAGATGCCGCCGTCACCGCTGCAATCGGGATCCACATTGCAGTACTTGCGACATGTCCCGCCAATGCAAACATGGCCGGAAGCGCAATCGAACACACCGCCGCAATCGTCGTCTTCGTTGCCAGGGTTGAGCACGTCACGGCACTCGGTCCCGCCACTGGGTAGCGCGGCGCTGTCTAGGTCACACACCTGCGGCGAGGAACAGCCGCACTGCTGCACCAGATCGCATGGGGCGCTTGGGCATGTAGAGCCCGCGTCCGGCGTTCCCTGCTGAGCGTCGATGGTCGGGGTACTGCTTGCGTCGTTGACTCGAGCGTCGACGTTGGGATTCACCAGCGCGTCGAAGCCGGTACCTCCGTCGAACTCAGAGCTGGCTTCGGCACAGGCCATCGCGCCGACTGCGAGTACCAGGGCGAATAGACTTGCTCGCGCGCTGACAAAACTCATATGAGACCTCTCTTCCAACTAATCTCGGCTCTCGGTGTTGAGTTGCACCGAGACTACTACACTCGGACTCTAATCTTGGAACAAGTTGTCTGAGCTGGGTTCTGGTTGCTCGCCTTGTAGGGCGCCAGAAAGGTCTTTAGTTGTTTTTCGCAATCGCTCGGCCAGCACCTGCACGAAGCTCCAAAGAAGCTTCACGGCTAAGGGCGGCTCTTTCTTGATGATCGCGTAGAAGTCTTTGCGACGGATCTCGAGCAGCCGTCCCTCGGCGCTGCAAGTAGCTGTTAGGGAGCGCTTGGAGCGATCTACCAGGGACATCTCGCCAAAGTGCTGGCCTTTGCCCAGCTCGGCGACAGTTTGACCGTCGCGATGCATTCGAATGGAGCCGTCCAACACGATGTACATTCCGTCGCCCTGATCACCTTCGGTGAAGATGTTCTGGTCCTTCTCGCACTCGGTGGTCTCGGTGATATTCATCACCCGCACGAGTTCCTTGTAAGACAGGTAGCGGAACATCTGCAGGCTTTTTAGTACTTCGATCTTGAACGAAAGATCTTGAGCTCGCGAGCTGGTCTCCTGGCCCGGTTTGCCGACTCGGATGACTACGTTGGTGATGTTGTCGTGTCCGCCACCGTCATTGGCCTGATCGATGAGCTGCTTGGGCACTTCGGAGACTTCGCCGGTGGAAAGCAGAGTTGGCAGGGCGTCTTCTTCGAAGTAGACGTACATGCCGTCGGAGCAAAGCAGGTAGGCATCGCCGGGTAATACGTCGAAGTCGAATGTGTCGACCTCGACCGACGGATAGACGCCGACGGCGCGGGTGACCGCGTTCTTGAACTGCTTGTACGGCGACTGATCGATCTCTTCGGCTTTGAGCTTGCCGCGCTTCATCAACTCGTTCATCAGCGAGTGATCTTCGGTGAGCTGGTGACACTGGTCCTGGCGTGTCAGGTAGATGCGGCTATCGCCAACATGAGCGATGAATCCTCGCAGCCGCCCGGGCGCGCCGGCGATTAGCAGCGCGGACACGGTGGTGCCCATGCCGCGCTTGTCGGCTTCGCGTTGCGCTCGCTGATACACGGTGCTGCAGGCGGTCTGGATCGCGTGCTCGAGGATCTGTAGGATCTCGACGCCCTGGATCCCGTCTTCATCGCGTTCGAACGTCTCGAGCAGATCGCGGTTGTTGTAGATCGCGTCGCGCACCTGATGAACGGTGATCGACGACGCTACCTCGCCGGCAGCGTGGCCACCCATTCCATCAGCCACAATGAACAGGCGCAGCTTTTTGTCGATGAGGAAGTTGTCCTCATTGTGGTCCCGCTGCTTACCTACGTCCGTGGCTGCCGCGAAGGTCAGCTCCATCCCAGATCGGAGGTATCACGTTAGCGGGCGGCGCGTCAACGCAGGAACACTAACTATTACAGCGGCTTGGCGCATTGTGGCTCCCAGCGCGGGTAAGGCGCGATGTTTGGCGGTGCCGCGAGTTCAGTCGGCGGTCTGGTCGCCCAGTGGCCACATTCGCTCCAGGATGCCAGGACGGAGCTGTTCTCGAATCAACGCGCCAATCACATTGGACCGCATGTAGCCCTCGTAGACCGTGCCGCCGACCACGATGGTCGGGGTGAACCTGAACCCTGCTGTCTTGCTGGTGCGCACGGCGGCCCGGACTCGCCGGGCGTAGCGCCCTGAGTTGACGCAGCTCGTGAAGCGTCCACTGTCGAGCCCGTAGCGTGTCACCCAGGTGCTCATCATCTTCAACACGCGCCCGCGACGCCAATAGTTGGTGCGCCGGTAGCTCAACGCCGAGTTGGCGAACTTCCAGAATGCTCCCTGCTCGTCGGCGCACATGGACCCCTGATGAACGAGCGGCGCGTGTCGTTGGCGGCTGAGGCTTTGGTGGTAGAGGTGCTTGAACACGATGCGCACCTGCCCGGGGAACTGATTGTAGGCGTAGCGCAAGGAACGCCAGGTACTCGCGCAGTTGGTCGTGCTGAAGCTACACGCAAAAACGACGACCACTCTGGCGTCGGTGGGCCCCTTGCTGTGGGGACCAGAGTGGTCGAGCTTGCCGCGAAACGTGCGCGGTCGGTTGGACCGGTACGGCCCGTTGTCGGTTCGTCCCGTCGTTATGGCCACCGGGGGGCGGCTGAGCTCTGCGCTGCGCACGAGAGTTGCGTGCAGGCGCGCCAGGCCGACGCCACGTGCCATAGCCAGCTTCGCCCGGGCGTATGCAGCGTCGTACATGTTTTCGTACACAGCCAGAGACGCGTAGCGGAAGTTCCGGTTTCGTCCCGACACGCCGTTGAACGACATGTAACCGGTTCGCGAGTAAGTCACCCGCCGGTCGCGTTGCAGCTGAATGTTCTTGGTGAGCACGGCGTCGACCCGCTTGTCGTCGACCATGCGCTTGATCGGTGCCCACGCAAGTCCAAGGCGCTCGACCAATCCCTTGAGGCCTTTTTGGCGAAACCGGTGATTCAACAGCCACACCGCGTCGAGGAACGTTCTGAACTTTCCCTGGGCATGGGCTCCGAGGGCAGCCTTGGTCAGGAAACGTTTTCCGTACCCGACAAGGTGGAACACGATACGCAGGCGGGTGGGGTGGCGTTTGTGCAGCTGCATCAAGCGCCGGTAGATGCGCATGCTGGTGTGGCGGTCGGCGACCCGACAGAAGAATTCAATGGTGACCGGCGCCAGGGCAGGGCCGACGCTTGGCACCGCGGCCACGGTCTGGTGCGTGATCGTGACGTGGTTAGTCCGCGGTTGTATGCGCGGCGGGTCCGGGGTAACTGTCCGCGCGGGGCCGGGGGCTTCGGCCTGGGCAAGCTGGGCCAAGCCGACTGCGATGATGAGAACCGACGAACTTAGAACAGTGCGAAACACGCACTACTTGATGTAGCGCGGCTCGGTAGCTCGCGCCAACGCTTCTACAGCATGTCGAGGGTGTCGCGGGCCCACTGGGCATCCACCCGCGCCAGTACGGCGCGCGCGACGGTGGCGATGTGCGTGTGTTCGTTCCACACGGCCCCCTCGAGGAATCGCAGGGTTCGCGAATCGGCATCGCCGCCGTCGGCGAGGCCGCGGCAACGGGCGCACAGCAAGATCAGCGTGTCCAGCTCCGGCTCGTCGTCGGGCTTCGTGTCGTAAGGGCGCAGGTCGTTGGCTTCCTCGCACAGCTCGCACTTGCGCTTGGCCCGGCGAGCAAGGTCCTTGCCGTGGAAGTTGATCGCGTCCAGGCGTGCTTTGTGCTTTTCGTGTCCCTTCGCCATGGCGCCGAGCTTACGCGGTTTGTTCGGCTTGCGTCTTTGCTTCGCCGGTATTCTTCGCTCTGGGCCTGCGCTCGGCCTTGCTCCGGCGGCGGGCGCGTTTCTTGGCGAAGGCGGCCACGCGCAAGGCGACGCCGACAACTATCAACAGCGCCAGTGGGATGAACGCCGGCCTGGTGATAGCGCGACCGATATAGCTCGACGCAAAGATGCCCCAGAAGATGTACATGCCGCTCTTGTGCAGCACATTCCACTTTCGTCGGCCGAGCCACCGTGTCGGTCCCTTGAACGACGTGACGGTCATAGCGAACAAGAACAGGTAACCGGCGCCGCCGCCGTAAATGCCAAACGCACCCACGTTGTCGCGAAACATGTCCGGGTGGCCGAACAGGTAGGCTCCGATCAGGGCTAGATGCGTGAAATGGGATACGGCGAAGGCGAGGCCAAAGTGTCTGCGCCTGCGCAGCAGCCATTTACTGAACGGCCCACGCCACAGCTCCGCCGTCGCCGATGCGATGAACGCCGGGAACAACAGGATCAGGGATAGGCGCGCGGTGTTGCGGATGCCGGCGCGGATTCCGTCTGAGCCGGTACCAAAGCCGGCGAACGTTGCGCCCACGACTACGGCAACCACGGCTGTCGCTAGCCACACGATTTCCGAGCCTTGCAGGCGTGGACGTTTCGCAGTCATGGCGTTGCTACGCGAAACTAGCAGGCCGGTTACGTTTGGCGACGCTCCCCTGCGAATTTCGACCACAGACGCCGCACGGGGGAACCGTGCCGGACATCGCTACTCGTCGTCGTCTTCGCTTGGCCAGCGGGTTCGCAGCCAGCCCGGCGCGAGCTCCTGGCGCACCAGGGACATGATTTCGTGGGTCGTCTTGCTGCCTTCGTAGAGGCGGCCGCCGATGATAATGGAGGGCGTGTGCACCACGTTGGCCTTGCGTGCGCGTTTGACCATGCGGTCCAGGCGCTTGGCCTGGCTGCCGGTCTTCATGCACTGGTCGAACTTCTTGACGTCCAGCTGAGCTTGTTTGGCGTGACGGCTCATCTCGGCGTCCCTGGGCTTACGGTAGCGGTAGCGGTACGAGTTCTTCCACAGAATATCGTAGAAGCGCCAGAACGCGCCCTGGGCGTCCGCGCACAAGGAGCCCTCGTGTAGCTTGCGCGGGTTGTACCACTTGCGCCGGTAGTAGCTGCTGGTGCCGTTGTAGTTCTTGTCGAACAGATGCTTGAACACGATGCGCACCTGTTTGGGGTATGCCTTGAGCAACGGATCGATGATGCGTGTTTTCATGCCCTGGCAGCGACTGCCGTTAAACGAACAATAGAACGCCACGGTCACGGGCGCGTGCTTCGGTCCGCGCGAATGCGGGCCCGACAAGTCGACTTTGCCGCGCAGCGGGCGCAGTGCGGTCTTCTTGCGGTGCCAGTTACGAGGTTGGTTGTCGATGTAACCGCGGCTCACTTTGAGCGGCGGTTTCTTCGCGTCCAGGTCGGCGATGGTCGCGCGGTAGAGTTTGTGTAGCGGCACGCCCCGGTGGAGCAAGGCTTTGCCTCGGGCGTACGCTTCGTCGTACGTGTTCTCGAATTCGTCCAGACTCATGTACTTCGAGTCCCACGACGATGAGTAGCGGCGGCGGTAGCGGTAGCGGCTGTTGGTGCGTCTGGGTTTCTTACCGTTGAACAGCAGTGGCTCCTGGGGGTAGGACGTGTTGAACCGCTGCATGTAGTAGTTGTAGTTGGCCTCCATGGCGGCTTTGTGCCGGCGCGTGGTCAGCGCTTTCTCCAGTCGGTCCACGTCCATGCCAACGGAGCGAGCGACTGCGCTCACCTTCTTGCGGTTGGGTCTGCGACGTTCCTTGTGCATGGCATCCATGAACTTGAAGAACTTGCCCTGGGCATACGCTTCCATCGCGCTCTCGGCGTAGAACCAATAGCTATAGCTGATGCGTTCCGTCGGTCGGAACACGATGCGCATACGGCTGGGGTGGCGCTTGGCCAGTAGTCTCAGGTTCGCCAGGATGCGTTTGGTGTAGTAGGTGTCGCTGAAGCGGATGAAGAAGTCCACGGTAACCGGCGCGAAGCGCGGACCGATGATGGGCGTATCGCCGATGGCCTTGTGGCTGATGACCACGGTCTGCTGGCGCGGCTCCAACTTGCCATCTTCGGCGTGCGCCGTGAGCTGGCACGTCGTGAGGATCAACAGAATGGTAAGGGCCCGCCGGGTAAGCATGGTCCGTACAGCATAAGCGATACGCAGCTAAAGTCGAGGTCGCGTTAGTCGCCGTCAGGAGAGGGCGTTTCCGGCTCGCTGGCGGGCTGTTCGCTGGGCTCGCGGGCTGGCCAGAAGAAGACGAAATAAATCATCGCGGAGACGAGCAGACCGAAAAATACGGCCAGGTAGATTGGGCCCCAGACCATGGCGCGCACCAGCTCGCTAGAGCTCTATGACTCCGCTGCCGCTGCCGTCGGCGCTGCCTTTGGCCCCGGCGATATTGGCCAAATTCGGTGCCCAGTTCACCACCAGCACACGCGGTAGCTCGCGTCCGTCGGTGAACGACAGCACCGAGATGGAGCCCGGCGACACGCGGATGCGGTGGTAGTTCGCGGGCGGCGAGCCCAGGTAATGGGTCAGGATGACGCGGATGATCCCCGCGTGGGTGATCACCGCGATGTTGTCGCCCGACGGGTTGTCCTCGAGGGTCTGTTCTATGGCCGCGACAGCTCGTGCTTGCACTGCCCCGAAACTGTCGGCACCCGGAATGCCTTCGAAGGTGGGGTCGACCAGGAACTTCTGGTATTCCTCGCTGGCCGCGACATCCTTGTAGCTCATGCCTTCCCACTTGCCTGCGCGGAAGTCGATGAGGCGCGGGTCACGGGCGACGTCGATACCGAACTGCTTGCCGATGACGTCCGCCGTCTGAAGTGACCGAACGAGGGGGCTAGAAATCACTTCAGCGATTGGCACTCCGCCCAGGCTTTCCGCTGCTGCCGCGGCCTGTTTGAACCCCAGATCGTTGAGCGCGATATCCCGGTGGCCGAGTACACGTCCCTCGGTGTGCCAGTCGGTTACCCCGTGTCGGATGAGATAAACCTGCGTTTCCAAGGGAAACGAACCTACCACAAAGCGAACCAATCGCGCGCCCGGCCACGTTTACTAATGGTAGGCTGCCGGCCATGGATTTGTCGTTTACTCCAGAACACGAGCAGTTTCGGCAAGAGGTGCGGAGCTGGATCACCGAGGTGATGCCGCCCCATCTACAGGCCAAAGCACAGGTCGATGCTCCCTTCGAGCACGGCGAGGTCATGGAGTGGCACAAGATCCTCGCCACGAAGGGGTGGTCCGCGCCCAAATGGCCCGCGGAAGTCGGCGGTCCCGGTTTCGATCCGACCCAGCGCTTCATCCTGTCAGAAGAGCTGGACAAGGCTGGTGCTCCCCAGCTCAGCCCCTTCGGCCTGGCCATGGTCGGCCCGCTGATCATTCAGTTCGGCAACGATGCCCAGAAGAAACGGTTCCTGCCGAAGATCCTCGCCGGCGAAGAGATCTGGTGCCAGGGATATTCTGAGCCCAACGCCGGTAGCGACCTGGCGTCGCTCAAGGCCAGCGCCGTCGACGATGGCGAGGGCAACTTCATCGTCAACGGTCAGAAGACGTGGACGACCTACGCCCAGTACGCCGATTGGATCTTCTGCCTCGTGCGCACCCACAACGATGGCAAGAAGCAGGAGGGGATCAGCTTCCTGCTCATCGACATGAAGACTCCGGGCGTGGACGTAAAACCCATGCTCACCATCGGTGGCACGCCCGCGTTTTGCGAGACATTCTTCGAGAACGTCAAGGTGCCTAAGGAGAACCTGGTCGGGCCGCTTCACGGCGGCTGGACGCTGGCCAAGGCGCTGCTTGGCCACGAGCGTACGTTGATCGCCGCGGTGGGCCAGTCCAAGCGTGCGATTCGACGCATCAAACGCATCGCCGCTTCGACCACCGGTCCGGACGGCAACCCACTCATCGAAGATCCGGCCATCCGCGCCCGCATCGCGCGCAAACAGATCGAGCACCGCGCCCTGCAGATGTCGAACTTCCGCACCCTGGCTGGCGCCCAGCAAGGCAAAGCGCCGGGACCCGAGTCGTCGATTCTGAAGATTCGCGGCGCCGAGATTTTGCAGTCGGCGTACGAGCTCGCCATGGATGTCATGGGCCACAACTCGCTCACCTGGTTCAACGAAGAAGACGGCGTGCCCGAACTCGAGAAGTACGTGCCGCAAACGTTCAACTACGTGCGCGCGACGACGATTTACGGTGGGTCCAACGAGATCCAGAAGAACGTCATCGCGAAGTACATCCTCGGTCTACCGACCAAGAAATAACGAGACCGAATGTAGGGCAGGGGCTCATCCCCTCCTGAAAGAGGCAAACATGGATTTCGAACTTTCAGACGATCAAAAGATGCTGGTCGATACCGCGGCCAGTTTTGCGAAGAAAGAATCCCCGGTCACACGCCTGCGCCGACTGCGCGAGGACGAGCTGGGTTACGAAAAGAAGGTCTGGCGGCAACTGGGCGAGCTGGGCTGGCTCGGCATTCTGTTTCCGGACGAGCTCGGCGGCTTCGGCGGCCGGTTCATGGACGCGGCGCTGGTCATCGAACAGTTCGGCGCCACCCTGGTACCCGAACCGTACATCCCCGCCATCGTGCTCGGTGGTATGTCGATCCTTCACGCTGGCAACAGCGAGCAGCAGAAGCGCTGGTTGCCACCGCTCATCGAAGGCAAGTGCACTTACGCTCTGGCGTACGCCGAGGCCGCCAGCCGGTTCGACGTAAACGCTATCAGCACCACCGCCACGGCGGACGGTGACAGCTATCGCCTCGATGGCGAGAAAGTGTTCGTGCTCAACGGGCACGCCGCCGACTCGATCATCGTCAGCGCTCGCGTCGGCGACGCGGTCAGTTTGTTCGTGGTCGACGCGGGAACCGATGGCGTCAGCGTTCAGCCGCTCAAGACCATGGACGGCCAGCGCGCCGCCCGCATTCGCTTTGACAAAGTGGCAATCAGCAGTGACAGATTGCTCGGCGAGGTTGGTAACGGCGGCGCTGTGCTCGACAAAGTCATGGATCTCGGCGCGGCAGCCGCGGTGGCTGAAGGCCTCGGCATCACCCAGGCCGTGCTGGACATGACCGTGGAATATATGAAGACCCGAGAGCAGTTCAACGCCAAGATAGGCATGTTCCAGGCTCTCCAACATCGCGCGGTCGACATGTTCGTTCAGGTTCAGTTGTGCCGGTCGATGATGATGCTGGCCGGTATCCGCGCCGATGATGCCGACGACGATCTGCGCCGCAGCGGCGTGTCGGCGGCCAAGGTTCAGCTGGCGACGGGCGGCCGGTTCGTGGTGCGCCAGGGTATTCAGCTTCACGGTGGCATCGGCTGCACCGACGAGCACGACGTCGGTCTGTACTTCAAGCGCATGCAGGTTCTGGCCATGTTATTCGGCGACGAGGACTATCACGTCAATCGGTTCGCGTCGCAGCCCAGCTTCACCGCGGGCATTTCAGAATTGGCCGGGTCCGCCGGCTTGGAAGGCTGACGAGTGAGCTCACTTTTAGCTTCGATTCCCTATTGGGAAATCTCGGCCCTGAAACTCGGCCCGGTCAGCCTGCAGCCGTTTGGCATCCTGGTCGCGACCGGCGTGCTGTTCGGCGCCCATCTGGCACGCAAGCGAGCCGAGAAACTCGGTGTCGACGACGACCTGGTACGTGCCCTCATTGGTTGGACCGTCATCGTTGGGTTCATCGGCGCCCACGTGTTCGACACACTGTTTTATCAGTGGAGCGACTTCAAGAACGACCCCATCCTCATTATTCAGGTGTGGAAGGGAATCTCGTCATACGGCGGGTTCATCGGCGCGGTGGTCGGTTACATCGCGTTCACCAAAGTACACAAAGTAAAGAACCACTTCGTGATGGGCGACCTGGCGGCGTGGGCGATCTTACCCGGCTTTACGTTCGGCCGAATGGGCTGCGCGACCGTGCACGATCATCCTGGCGCGCTCAGCAACTTCTTCATGGCCATCGACTTCCCGGCCAAGAGCTATGTCGGCCAGACCTACGGTGCGGGCCCTCGTCACGACCTTGGGTTCTACGAACTGCTGTTTCTACTCTTCCTCAACCTGATCTTCTGGATCGCGGTGCTGTCCAAAGAACGCCGCTACGGATTTGCCATCGGCTTCATCGCCATCGGCTACGCGCCTGTGCGTTTCCTGCTCGAGCCATTGCGCCTGTCCACCACCGACCCGCGCTTCCTCGGCATGACGTTCGCCCAGTTCGTATCCATCGCGCTGCTCATCACCGGCGTGACCATCATGATCAAGATTCACCGGCGCTCCCTGGAGGAGGCGTTCTCCCTGGAGGGCATTCCCAAGGCGAGACCGATCGGCACCGCGGCTCAGAAGAAGTCCCAGGGAGGCGGCAAAGAGTCCACTCCAGCGTCGGACAAGCCGAGCAAGACGGCAGGGATGAAGAAGAAAAAGAAGAAGAAGCGCTAGCGCGAGCGGTATGCTCGTCAGCGCTTTCGACGCTTAGACGCTCGGCCGACGCTTAGATGCCCGACATTCTCCTGCTGCTGCTCACCATCCCTGTGATCACCGCCCTCATCGGCTGGGTGACCAACTGGGCTGCGGTGAAAATGATCTTCCATCCCGAAAAGTTCATCGGGGTGGGGCCGGTCGGCTGGCAAGCGATCCTGACCCGTCGCTCCCATATCTTCGCTACAGGCGTGGCCGATATGGCCACCGAGAACCTCATTTCACCGCGGGAGATCGCTGAACGTCTCGATGCGGCCGAGATGGAGAAGCTGTTCGCGGAGACTCTGGACGAACAGAGTGAGCAGGTCATCAAGGAGGCCGCGGAACTGATTCATCCGGGGGCGTGGGAACAACTGCCCGAGCCCGCGCGTCAGATGATCATCGCGCAGGTCCGGGCGGAGACCAAGAAGCTCGTCCACGAGTTGTTTGACGAGCTCCAGGGTATCTCGGAAGAGATTCTCGATCTGCGCAAGCTGATCTACGACCAACTGAGCGGCAAGAACGTTGGCGTACTGATCCGCCTGACCAAACGCATCGGCAAGAAAGAGTTCAAGTTCATCGAGTACTACGGCGGCGTGTTCGGTTTCATCATCGGACTCGCCCAGGTGGGCGTATGGACCGTGATGGGCACCTGGTGGCTCATGCCTATCGTCGGTGTGCTCGTCGGTCTGGTGACCAACTGGCTCGCCATTCAAATGATCTTCCGTCCGCAGCAGCCTAAGAAGTACTTCGGCTTGATCACGTACCAGGGCTTGTTCGCCAAGCGCCAGGCCGAAATAGCCGCCGACTATGGAGACTCGGCGGCCGCGGACCTGTTGAACCCGCGCAACCTGATCCGGCTCGTGACTGAAGGTGAAGCTGGTGAACGCATCGCCAAACTCGTCACAGATGCCATATCGCTGAAGCTAGAAACCGAATGGAAGAAGCTCGAGGCGATGGTGCCGATCAAGGTCACCCCCGAGCAACTCGAGCAGGTCAAGCAGGTCATCGTGCGCAGCATCACCGAGTCGGCGCCCGAGGTGCAGCCGAAACTCGAAGCGTACATGGAGCGCAAGCTCGACATCGCCAAGACCGTTGAGGACCGGTTGTCGTCTTTGCCTAAGGACGACTTCGAGCGCATCCTGCGCGGGATTTTCGAAGAAGACGAGATTACCCTGATCCTGGTCGGCGGCTTCCTCGGCGGCCTGGTCGGCCTGCTGCAAGGCGCGTTGGTTCTCGGCCTTTAGTCTGCTGCCGCGCCACGCGCTCGACTACCCGAGCATGAACTGGATCTCGGTCAAGTAGTTCTTCGGGTTCCCCTTGAAGAACATCCCGGGTCCTTTGACGTAGATTTCGCGACTCGGTGCGTTGACCGCGTACCCGTTTTCCTTGGCGTAGTCGATGAGCCTGGCGTACGAGCGGCCAATGTCGGTGTACGGGCCCTTGTGCATGAGCGACATGCAGCGGCCACCGGGTAACTTGCGGATGGTGATGCCGTCGGCTTCCTTCCCTTTCCGGATCGGCACGCAGGTTTCAATGTCGGCATCTTCCTCGCGGTAGCCATCGTCGTGATACAGGCCCATGCCTTTGCCGCTCACGTGACGGCCCATGGCCTTGTACAGCTTGCCGAAATACGACCCGCTTTGATCGTAGCGTCCCTTCCAGCGAATGCTGGCGATCAGCAGGTCGTGCACACTCTTCTCTTCAACTTCGAAACGGTTTTCCTTCAACATGTCCAACGCTTCCTTTTCATGGGTTACGACGGACGCTATCGACTTCTTGATACGCGCGAGGTCGCCCAGCTTGCGGGCGATCTGTTCGGCTTTGCGCTCGAGATAACTCACGATGTCTGCGTCGTCTTCGCAGCCGGCGAGGATCGTCTGGATCTCGTCGAGGGAAAACGTCATCGCTTTGAGCTGGGCAATCGCTCTGGCTCTATCCAGGCCGTCGGCCGCGTAGTAGCGGTAGCCGGTAGCCTCGTCCACGCGCGCGGGCATCAGTAAGCCGCGTTCGTGATAAAGGCGCAGCGCTTTGACCGATAGTCCTGTGATTCTCGAGAATTCGCCGATGCTGTACATGTCTCTTGCGTCCGTCACAGACCACACTGCGGTCTCCCCTAAGGGGAGACTCAAGCGTTGAGTTGGATTTGTTCGAACGATACATCGTCACGCGCTGCCGGCGCAGCGGCGGCTGCTCCTCGTCGGTGATCACCCAGGGGCTCGGACATCCGGCTCGTGCTCGTGCTCGTGCTCGTGCGGGGCTCGAACGGGCGATCCTGGGCGCGGCTAGGGTAGTAGGCGGGGACTACTGAGCCTACGGGCGGTAGCGCCACACGTCGGCTGTGACGGTTGGGCCGCTGGTCATGCCGCCGATTGTGTACAGCGCTCCGCCGCATTCGACGAGTCCGCGATGGTCCATGGTCGCGGTGGGCTTGGTGCTGTTGGCCACGGTGGTGAATTGGTCGCTGGCCGTGTCGTAGATCAGGGTTGTGGCTTCTGGTGCTGATGCCGTGCCCGAGTCGTAGCTGAGTCCGTCGTAGTTGTACGGGTCGTCGGTGCCGCCGTGGAACAGCATCAGGTCGCCCAGGGTTCCGGCGGCCGCCCGGTATCGGACTGGCGCATCGTGGGTGCCCATGTCGGTCCAGGTGATTTGCGTTGGGTTGTTGTTATCGAGTTGCGCGTGCCATGTCTGATTGACGTCGGCGAACCCACCGATGCCCGCGCTGCGAACGCCGTCGATGATCATCAGCTCGTCACCTACGATAGTGCCGGCGTGACCGAAGACGGCTGACCCCGGAAACGCCGTGGCGGGCGCCCACATATTGGTGTCCGCATCGTAGAGCTGCACGTTGTCGATGGGCGCGGTGTCCGACCAACCGCTGACTACGATGATCCAGCGGTCGCGCCAGGCGACGGCTACTGCGTCGTCGGTTGCGACGGGCATCGGGGCCAGGGTTGTCCACATCTCAGTGGCAGGGTCGAACACGTTGAGGTCGGCGAAACTGGCTTCCGCGCCATTGGGCGCGACGCTGTAGCCGCCGAGGACGTAGATCTTTCCGCGCATGCTAACGGCGGATGCGGCGAGCAGCCCATCGTCTCCGGGGACGTCGGACTGTTGCTCCCAGCTGTCGCTGCCGACCATGTGGGTGAACACCCGGCTGTGAATGCCCGTGTGCTCGCGGGTGAAGTCGATACCGAACGCGCTCATCAACATACAACCCGAAGCGGTTTGCACAGCGGCGACCGCGTTGTTGGCCACCCGCTCAGGGAGCTCAGCGATCTTCTTCCAGCCGGAGCTGAGGTCCGCGTCATTGAGTGTTTGCACGGCGTCGATTACCGGCGCGGCATCACTGGTTGTCGCGTCGTCATCGCCACAAGCGCCTACCGCGATGACCGATACGATCACGAATAAACGCGCGCATCCGGACAGACTATTCCCCCAAAGAATTTCCACGGCCCCCGGCACAGATAGTAGCAGACGAGGGGATTTTCAGCTGATAGTGTCACTCCATGTACCGAGTGATCGCTCTCACATACAGCGTCCTTTGCGTGACGGCATGCGCCGACCGCACGGAGCCGATCAGCTCGAAACAGCAGGGATTGACGGCTTACTGCCAGGCGATGGTCATCGGCACTGGAATGGTCGACGTCGAGACCGACTACCTGCCGGGTGTTGTGACCTGCGAGAACGGCGCGGCGAGTCTGGAGGCGCTCAAGGCACAGGCCGTCTCGGCGCGGTCGTACCTGTACTACCGCCTGGACCGTACCGGCGACATCGCCGATGGCACCAACGACCAGGTGTACAGCTGCGGACGTTCACCAACTGCCAACGCTATCGCCGCGGTCGAAGCCACGTCCGGCATCGTGCTCCAGTATCAGGGCACCCAGGTTGCCGCGTTCTACGTGGCCGGTTCGCTGCAAGACCCGCCCGAGTGCACCGGTGGTACTCAGGACGCAACCAACACAGAACGGTTCGTCACATATAACCAGGGCCTCTCCGGTGACAACATCGTGCAGACGACTCTTGGCCTGGTCAACCCGGACAACCACGCCAACCGCGGCTGCAAGTCGCAAAACGGCGCCGACTGCTTGTCCGACAACGGTTGGGTCTACGACGATATCCTGCGCTTCTACTACGGCACGGACATTGAGATGGTCAAAGCGGAGGGCGCCTGCATCACCGGTGGTGATGTCGACGCTGGCACCGGCGGCGGGGACTCCGGTGCCGAAGACGCCAATGGCAGCGGCGCCAACGACGTGTCGGGCGGCTGCAGTACTAGCGGCAGCGGCGACGGTGGTGTCTCCGCGCTCATGTTGTTGCTCGGCGCGGCACTGTTCGTGCGCCGCCGGCGAAGCTGAGTGCGATCGTAGCTACGGCTGAGGCAGTCGCTGTAGCGTGACTTTGACTTTGCGTTTGGACTTGTCGCGTAGCAGCGTCAGCTCGACGGTGTCGCCAACCTTACTGCGGTCCAGTTGGCGGAACAGATCGCTCGAGCTGCGCACCTTGTGGCCGTTGAAGCCAACGATCACGTCGCGCAGAATCCACTGCTGGCGGGCACCAGATCGCGCGCCTTGGATGCCCGCGCGTGCAGCAGCACTGCCGGGCTGGACGCCGACGACGAGTACCCCGCGGATGCCAAGCTGAGACATCTGGCTGTCGCCGCCGATGGTGATGCCGAGACCGGGACGCTCGACTTTGCCTTTGGCGATGATCTCGGGGATGAACCGATTGACCGTATCCACAGGAACGGAGAAACCGATACCGGCGTTCTGGCCAGTCTGGGAGTAGATGGCGGTGTTGACGCCGATGAGTCGACCGGCGCTGTCCAGGAGCGGTCCGCCCGAGTTACCCGGGTTGATGTCCGCGTCGGTTTGAATCACGTCATAGATGGGCCGGCCGCCGCGGCCGTGTTTGCCCGGCGAACGAATTTCGCGGCCGAGACCGCTGACGATTCCCTGGGTGAGGGTCTGGTCGAAGCCGAAAGGGTTACCGATGGCGAACACTTTCTGGCCGACCTGCAGATCCTTGGATGAACCGACCGCGATGGTAGGCAGCTTGGCCCCGCCCGGGTTCACTTTGATCACTGCCAGGTCTTTGTCCGGCGCCGCGCCGATGATCTTGCCTTCGAGCACCGTGTCGTTCTTGAATTTGATCTTCACGTAGTCCGCGTGTTGCACCACGTGATAGTTGGTGACGATGAAGCCCTTGGAGTCCCAAACGAAACCGGAACCGGTGCCGGTTTTGGCCGAGCGGATGTTCGGATTGAACTGGCTGCGCTGACGGCGCATGCTCGTGATGTGCACGACCGCTGGCGACACGTTCTTGAACAGCTGCACCGTCGACTTTTCATCCGCCGCCAGGTTGCCCCGCGCGGTGACGGTCTTAGCTTTGGCCACGGGGCCCGTGTACTTGACCGGCGGTTGCTCAGCTAGCGGGTCATTGCTCGACTTGTCCGAGCTACCGCCGCGGTAAACGACAACCGTGTAAACGAGGGCGCCAGCGACGATGAGCAAGAGAATCGCGAGCCACCTTGTTGCCGAGCTCGGACCCGCTTGCACGTGTGGGCCATGTAGGTGTGGGGGGGACTCTTGGTATTGATTCATGGTTTGCTTTTGTGAAATCGAGGACATAGCCAAAGTACCACTAAATACCGCTGGGGCACGGCCGGGTATTCCCGGCGCCGATATCAACGGGTGATAACGCTGCACGATCTTTGCCTTGTCAGATCAGTAGGCTACAGTTTCTGGTAGCTACCGGGAGTGGGTCCACCTTCCGGGGCAGCCAAAGAGGAACCCTGTCCATATGACAGACCCGAAGGTGCGGAAAAGCCTCGATCGTTATCGGAAGTCGGTGCGGCAGCGTGCGTCGAAGTCCATTTCTCGAACGGTCATTCGCGGCATCTCAGGTGCGGCGAAGCTCACGCCACTCACGGATCCCGCTCGGCACAACGTGCGCGTGATCCGCAACATCGACTACGGCGGCACCGGTCGCGCGGCCCATCGCCTGGACATCTACCAGCCAACTGTTCACAAAGGACCATGGCCCGTCGTGTTCTACGTTCACGGCGGTGGCTTTCGGCTGCTGTCCAAGGACACCCATTGGATCATGGGCCTGGCGTTCGCGCGCATGGGCTACCTGGTGTTCAACGTGAGTTATCGGCTCGCGCCGAAACACCCATTTCCCGCGGCGATTCAGGACGTCTGTGATGCCTACCGCTGGTTGGCTGAGAACGCGGCGACCTACGGCGGCGACCTTTCTCGGCTGATTGTCGCCGGTGAATCCGCTGGGGCAAACCTGGTCACATCCCTGTCCGTCGCCAGCACCTATCAGCGTCCAGAGCCGTGGGCACAGCAGGTTTTCGATCTCGACATGGTGCCGGACGTAGCGGTGCCCGCGTGCGGTCTGTTTCAGGTAACCAACCCGGCTCGGTTCACGCGGCGGCGCTCCATGCCGCGGTGGATCGATCTGGCGCTGCGCGACGTGTCGAGCTCCTACCTCGGTGGCGTCGACATCGTGCGCGCCGGGCAGCTCGATCTCGCTGATCCGTTGATCATGTTCGAGCGGGGCGATCGCCCTGTGCGTCCGCTGCCCGCGTTCTTCATTCCCGTCGGCACAAAAGATCCCCTTCTCGACGACACCCGTCGTCTCGAGCGAGCTCTGAAGCAGCTCGATGTACCCTGCGCCGCCGCCTATTATCCCGGGGAGATTCATGCCTTCCACGCGCTCGTGTGGCGCAAGGCTGCCCGTCGCTGCTGGCGTGACACGTTCGGTTTTATCGATCGCCACTTGCGCGAGCCCGCCCGAAACAGGCATAACCCGGGCCTACGCGGTGCATCATTGGCCGTGGCGCAATAACGCGTCCACTTCGGACGTTCACACACGTTCCCAAGCAGATTCCCAACTAGTCGAAGCCCTCCGTGAGCGGATCCAATTCATCCGAAACGCGTCAACTGACGCTGCTCGTGGCCATCGCGATTGTCGTGGCCAACATGATCGGTACGGGCATCTTCACGTCGACCGGGTTTCAGTCCGCGGATCTCAACGGCTCTGTCCCGCAGCTGATCGCGTGGGGACTTGGCGGCGTATTCGCGTTGTGCGGCGCCGCCGTGTACGGCGAGCTCGGCGCCATGATGCCGCGCGCCGGGGGCGAGTACGTCTACCTGCGCGAGGCGTTCCACGAATCCGTTGGTTTCGTATCCGGTTGGGTATCGCTGATCGTCGGTTTCGCGGCCCCAGTGGCTGTGAGCGCCATGGCGTTCGGCAAGTACTTCCACTGGGTCCTTCCCGACGTACCGGTGAAATACGCAGGCGTAGGGATCATCGTCGCCCTGTCGGCGATGCACATGGTCTCGGTCGTGGTCGGCGCGCGAGTACAAACGGCCTTCTCGATCATGAAGGTCACCTTGATCTTCGTATTCATCGTCGCGGCGGTCGTCGTCGGCAAGGGCGACTGGTCAAACCTGTCGGCAGGCAACGGCATCGATAAGGTCGGCACCGGCGCGTTCGCCGTGTCTCTGTATTGGATCGCCTTCTCCTACAGTGGCTGGAACGCCGCTGCCTACATCGCCGGCGAAATCAAAGATCCAGGGCGTAACCTGCCCAAGGCGTTGCTCCTTGGTACGGCCATCGTCATGGTCTTGTACGTGCTGCTCAACGTGGTCTTCTTGTACGCGGCACCGCCGTCGGTATTGGGCGGCGGCGGCAAAGGTCCTCCAGTGTTCGAGGTCGGCGCCTTCACCGCCCAGATTCTGTTCGGCGAGAGCGCCGGCAAGATGTTGGCGGCGATGATCGCCCTCGGACTCGTGTCGGCGGTCAGCGCAATGATCATGGCTGGCCCACGCGTGTACATGGCCATGTCCGAAGACGGCGTGTTCTTCAAGATCTTCTCGTGGAAGAACAAGGCCGGGTCCCCGGTGCACAGCATCGCGCTGCAGAGCGCGCTGTCGATCGCGTTCTTGCTCACAGCGAAGTTCGATCAGCTGGTCAAGTACATCGGCTTTACTCTGACCATCTTCGCGGCACTGGCGGTGATCGGTTCGTTCATCCTGCGCGCCAAGCGGCCGGACGCACCGCGGCCGTACAAGGCGTTCGGTTGGCCGGTGACCCCGGTGTTGTTCGTCTGCCTGTCCGTATGGATGGTCTACTACGGCATTAAGCTCGAGCCGAAGGCTGCCATCTGGGGCGGCGCGACCCTGGGTAGTGGCGCGTTGATGTACGTGCTCTGGCGCGTGATCAATCCCAAGCGCGCTTAGTCGGTAACCCGAAGCGGGCGTTCAGTAGCCCGCGCCTAGCCGGCGACCAGCTGCTCGAGCTCGGCGACTTTGTCGCTGTTGTCCATGCGTTTGTACTGACCGATGGCGATCCGGTACGCCTGTTGTGCGCGCACTTGTTGGCGCGACTTGCCGGCGAGCTTGCCGGCGAGCTCGGTCAGGTACGCGATGTCGTTATCGACAAAGTCTTCGACCAGGTCGTAGACCTTCTGCAGGTGATAGTCGAAGCCGTCCCAATCTCGATCGGCCGCCATGCATGGGACCATGCCGGCGTGGACCCACAGTAGATCCAGGGTGCGCTCCGCCCGAGCCATCTTGATCAACTCGGCTTGAAACTGGTTGCGCGCGGCCGCGTACTTCTTGCGCTGCACGCGCAGCAGGCCGAGATTGAAGTGCGGAGTAGAGGCGTCGGCACAACCCAGGGACTCGTAAAGTTGACCGGAGCGCTGATAGAGCGCCTCTGCGTCGTCCAGGTCCCCGCGGCCGCGTTTGATCTCGCCCAGGTCGTTCATGCATGACGCCGCGTTGAACCGGTTGCCGTTGTGGTCGAAGCACGACAGGGAGCGCTCCAGCAGCTTGGCCGACGCATCTACCTCGCCGCACAGGTGGCGCACGTTGCCCATGCCGCGCAGGATGATGCCAAGCTCGTACAGGTCGCCTTTGTCGGCGGTCAGTTTGTAAGCCTCTTCGTAGTGGCGCAGGGCCTCTTCCAGGTCGCGCTTCCAGTAGCAGACGCCGCCCAGGCCGGTGAGGCATTCGGATAGACCGCGTAGGTCATCGACCTTGCGGAACAGGGCCACACCGCGGGCGTATTCTTCGTAGCAAGCGCCAATATCGCCGCGGGCCAAAGCGACCGCACCATGAACTGAGTGGGCCCACGCTTTGAGGTCGGTCCAGCCGTGTTGCTCGGCTCGCTCCTCCGCTGCGTTCGCGAGCTGCGTTGCTTCGACCAGGTGTCCCTGCGTGACCCGCGCCCGCGCCCAGCGAATATCGTTGTCGGCCCAGCGTCGGTCGCTATCGGCGAGGCCCAGCTTCGTCATCGCGGCGCGCCGTTCTTCGAACAGGGCGTAGGCCAGGTGAAAGTCGCTCGCCTGTCGTCGTGCTTCGGCCCCTCGTAGCAACGGTTCCAGGGACTCGGCCAGGTCGCCGGCGGCTACCAGGTGACGGCCGCGCCGATCGGCAATGCCGGGCTCCGTATCAGCATATTGCTTCGCCAGCATGCGCGCGCAAGCCCGATGATGGTCCGCCCAACGGTCTTGCTCTCGGGCCCGGCGTTCGAGGCTCTCGCGCAACATTCCATGGGTAAACGACCAGCCCTGGTCGCTGGCGCTGGCGAGCTGGAATGCCCACAACTGCTCGAGCAATTGGGCGGGCACTGCCACGCCGGCGATGTCGCAGGTCGCGTGCCACTCCTCGTACAGGACTTCTTGACCGAGCGCCGCAGCTAGCTGCAGCGCGCTGAGAGCTTCATCGGCCGCGTCGAATTGCCCACAGATGTGATCGACCCGGTCGGTCCACAGCTGGTGCAGATCGTCGGGGAGTTCGGGGCGTGCACCCGGCCGCAGTGAGAAGCCATCGGCGGCGGTTTGTAGCAGGCCGCGTTCGACCCAGTCTCCGATCAGCTGAACCGCGAACAACGGGTTGCCATCCGTTCGATTGGCGACTTCGTCCACCAGGCCGCTGGCCAGACCGAGCATTCTGCCGACGAGTTGTTTGTGATCCTCGGTGGACATTCGCTGAACGTCCAGGCGGGTCGTCTCGGGTCGCTTTAGCAGTAGGTCCAGCTGCTCGGTTTCCCATGGGCGATTCGCCAGGGATTCCTCACGCACGGTCAGCGCGATCAGGATGGGCAACGGGTTGGCGTGGTCGCTCGTTAACAGGAACTCGGCGAAGCCCAACGTGTCGCTGCCCCATTGCACATCGTCGAACCAGACCATGAGCGGCCGGCGTAAACTCAGCCGTTCGAGCAGCCGTCTCCCAGCACGATAGCGGTCCGCCGATGTGGCCAGGCGAACTCGCTCGCCGTCGGGTACATCGTCGGCGGCCGGTGAGATCAACTCGGCGATGGTCAGTCCCTCGTTGTTGCCGTCATCGACGAGGGCGTGCTCGTTGACGAACTTGTCGCAACGCTTCACGACTTCTGGTCGCGACAGGCCGACGCAACGCAGCAGGTTGGCGAGCATGGGGCGCAATCCGTCGGCCTGGCCGGCGATGGGGCTGTGGGTCGCGTGCAGAACACGAGCGGCGCCGAGCTCGGCGGCACGCTGGCTGATCCACTGAACGATGCGGCTCTTTCCGCAACCGGCCGTGCCGTAGAGCGCGACCAGTCGGGTGGTGTGGTGTCGGCTGGCGTCGCGCAGGTTCTCCCACAGCACGTCGCGTTCCTGCACTCGGGCGACCATGGGTACCGGGCGCAGTCCATACAGACCCAGGCCCGCGCCGACCAACTCGATGGACAGGTCGCGCACGACGGGACGGCGCCAGGTCTCGGGGATTCGCGGCCGCGCTGTCGGTTCGGCGATGCTCTCGCCACCGAGGTCCCAGGTTTTGAGCAAGACCTGAATACTGCCCGAGGTGGCCGTGATTTGAGTGATCGGGTCCGCTGGCGTCGCGTCGACCGTGTCTGTGTCGCGTTCGAGGGCTTCGCCGGCTTCGGACAACGGGACGCCGCCGCGATCCACAGCCGGACCAAGTTGATCCAGTGCGTACGATGCGTCGGCCGCGTTCATGAATCGATTCACCGGACGTTTTGCGAGCAGGCGATCCACCCATGCGTCAAAGCCCAGGGGTACCGCCATGCGACCAATGACTCGTGGCGCCGGCACGTGCAGATGACAGTGCACGAGCTGCTCGCCATCGGCCTCGCCGAATGGAAATGCGCCGCTGGACAGGCGATAGGCCAACACGCCGAGCGCGTATAGATCTGTCCATGGGCCTTCGTCGCGCCAGTGACCAAGGATTTGCTCGGGGGCCATGTAGCGCAGCGTGCCTGAGATGCTCGCGCCGAGGTCGTCCGTGTCCAGATTCGCATCCATGGCATGAGCGATACCAAAGTCGCTCAGCTTGACCCCGTGATGAACCCCCGCCGGTTGTTTGAGCAAGACGTTCGCCGGTTTGAGATCGCGATGGATGACACCGCGGGCGTGCGCGTGGGCGAGGGCGTCCAGAATGTCGAACAACAGTCCACGCAACAGCTCCCACGTGACGGGCCCGCGCAGACCGCTGAGGGTGCCGCCTGGCAAGTACTCCATCGCCAGGTACGGACTGCCTTCGGTCAGGTCACCGTAGGACGCGGTGGCTGCTTGCTTGCTGACCTCGCCCTGATCGAACAGGGTGATGACGTTGCGGTGGTGGAGGCGAGCGGCCTGGCGCACCTCGTTGCGAAACGCGGCGCGCACCTTGGCATCTCCGGCGCGCTCGCTGGTCAGGACCTTCACGGCAACGGTCACATCTTCGACCGTGTGCTTGCCACGCCAGACGACGCCCATACCCCCTTCGCCGATGGTCTCGATCAGCTCGAACTGATCGAGCGGGATGGACACGGGCGCCACCCTCCTAGGATATCAAGGCCTGTGCCTTCGGCGCTCGTCGGCGACGCCTCAATGTAAAAACTCGCTTACAAAGTTCAGCAGTTAGCCGATATTTTGGCCGATTCTTCGGGTCCACTCGCAAACTGCCCGCGCAGCCAAAGGACATCTGATCGCCGCGGGTCTATCCTTCACCACGGGGAGCCGCCGTGGATTGGTCTCGATGATTGACCACGACGTTCAGGATGAAAGAAGGAGATCGCTAATGCGTTCGAGTCTCGCAATCGCTCTGGCAGTTGCTGTTATTGGCACCGCTCCGAAAACAGCGGATGCGTTTTGTGGTTTCTACGTCAGCGGCGCCAAGGGCGAGCTGTACAACAACGCGACTCAGGTCGTGTTGATGCGCCACAAGACACGCACGGTTCTGTCCATGCAGAACTCGTATCAGGGACCGGCGAAGGACTTCGCCATGGTGGTTCCGGTGCCGGTCGTGCTGCAGAAGGAGAACGTCAAGACTCTGCCGCGCGATGTGTTCAAGAAGGTGGACACCCTGGCGGCACCGCGTCTCGTCGAGTACTGGGAGCAAGACCCGTGCGCGCGCCGTCACAAGTACGACAGGTCGCCAAAGACTGCGTCGGCTCCGCGCAAGAAGCGTGCACGCAGGAAGGGCAATAAGGACGCCGACGACCTGGGTGTGACCATCGAGGCCAAGTTCGCGGTTGGCGAGTACCAGATCGTAATTCTCGGCGCCAAGGACTCTTCGGGGCTGGACACGTGGTTGCGCCGGGAGGGGTACAAGATTCCCAAAGGCGCCGCGAAGTTGCTGCGACCGTATGTCCAGCAGGGCATGAAGTTCTTTGTCGCCAAGGTGGATATCAAGAAGGTGACCAAAGGTCCGAACGGCCTGGTGCTTTCGCCCCTGCGTTTCCACTACGACTCCGAGAAGTTCAGCCTGCCCGTGCGCCTCGGCTTGATGAACGCCCAGGGCGCTCAGGACCTGATCGTGCACATTCTCGCACCAGGAAAACGCTACGAGGCGTCGAACTACAAGAACGTATTCATTCCGACCAACCTGGATGTGACCAACGATACGCGCAAGAACTTCGGCGAGTTCTATGCGGCGCTTTTCGATGCCACCCTCAAGAAGAACCCGGGGGCGGTGGTCACTGAGTACTCGTGGGACTCGGGCACCTGTGACCCGTGCCCGACGCCGCCGCTGCGCTACCGAGAGTTGGCGCTGCTCGGCCAGGACGTGCTGTACCAGCCATCGACGTTGGTGCCCAAAAAGCCCACTCCGACGATTCCGCCCAAAGGCGCGAAGCCACCGGGAGCGACGAGCAAGGTCGCTCCGCCGCTCATGAAACGTCGGCCACGGCGTCGGCGCTGGCGCCGCCGCGGCGGAATGGTGCTTACGCGACTGCACGTTCGCTACACCAAGGATTCGCTGCAGAACGACCTCATGTTCAAAGAGGCTTCGGGAGTCGTTGGCGGTCGCGAGACCCGGCGTGGTCCCAAGCGTACCCTGGAGGAGGGCGCCAAGCCGTCCTACGCGAATATGTTCCAGGGGCGTTATGCGATTCGCCACAAGTGGACTGGCCGGGTTGATTGCAAGGATCCCAGGTTCGGCCGCTGGGGCGGGCCTCAGGGCAGCCGACATCGCAAGCCGTCGGCGAAAGCCGCCCTCGATCTGGCATTCGCGCCGCGCGGCAAGCGCAAGCTGGCATCGTTCGTCAAGACGGACATCAAAGACCTGGGCGTGAAGGCCGCTGGAGCCAGCGCTCCGGTGCCGCCGAGCAAGACGGTGCCACCGACGACGACCACCACGAAGCCAAACAAAACGACCAAGAAGAAAAAGAAGAAGGGTTGTACCGTTTCTGGATCAGACGGCGGCGCGGGGGTTGCGTTGCTCATGCTCGGCGTTTCGCTGATCATCATTCGACGCAGGCGGCGCTAGCGCGACCGCGTACTCTGGGGGACCGTCAATGACCAAGACAAGCAGCACCAAAACAGCCATCTCGTTCGTCGCGTGCACGTTGGCGCTCACCGTGTGGACCGCTCCACGCACAGCCGACGCATTCTGCGGTTTCTACGTGGGGGGCGCTGGCTCGGACCTGTACAACAACGCCACTCAGGTGGTGCTCATGCGCGAGGGCACGCGCACCGTGTTGTCCATGCAGAACAACTACCAGGGCCCGACCAAGAACTTCGCCATGGTCGTTCCCGTGCCGGTGGTGCTCAAGAAAGAGAACGTCAAGATTCTCGAACGGGCGTTGTTCAAGCGCGTGGACAAACTGGCGGCGCCGAGGCTCGTGGAGTACTGGGAGCGCGATCCGTGCATGATCCTTCGCCAGGACTTCGACGACGAAGGCAACGTGCCCCAAAAAACGGCCATGGCGGTGACGAAGAAGGCCGCCAAGAAGCTTGGCGTCAAGATCGAAGCCAAGTTCGCCGTCGGTGAGTACAAGGTCCTCATTCTCAGCGCCAAGGACTCCACGGGCCTGGAGACGTGGCTCACTCAGGAGAAGTACACCATTCCCAAGGGTGCAGCGAAGTATCTCAAGCCATACGTCGCGTCCGGATCGAAGTTCTTCGTCGCGAAGGTCGATGCGAGCAAGGTCACCTTCAAGAACAACCAGGCGATGCTGTCACCGCTGCGCGTGCACTACGACTCCAAGGAGTTCGCCCTGCCGATTCGTTTGGGCATGATGAACTCCAAGGGCAAGCAGGATCTGATCGTTCATGTCCTGGCCCGCGGTCAGCGCTACCAGGTAAGCAACTACAAAAACGTGACCATCCCGACGAACTTGCAGGTCGTCGACGGAGTGCGCAAGCGCTTCGGCGAGTTCTACGCGTCGCTGTTCGACACCACCCTGGAAAAGAACCCGGGCGCCGTTGTCACAGAGTACTCGTGGAACGCCAGTACATGCGATCCATGTCCGGAACCCGCGCTTCGCCCCAACGAGCTGGCCAGCCTGGGCGCCGACGTGCTCACAGCCGTGCCCGGCAATATGCGCAACTTCGTGCTCACTCGACTGCACGCCCGTTACGGCAAGGGCAGCATCAAAGACGACCTCATCTTCAAGCAGGTGGGGCCCATCGTTGGCGGTCGTGAGCACCTGGTGAGCAAGGGCAAGATCGAATACGGCTCTCGCCAGGGGAGCAGGAATAACTTCCAGGGGCGTTACATCATTCGTCACAAGTGGCAGGGGCCGATCAAGTGTGCCAAGCCCGTGCGCAACGTGTGGGGCGGACCGCCCAGTAGCGTGAAGCGCTCCAGCGCACCGGTGGCCGCTATGGATCTGGCGTTCGCGCCGCGCGGTCAGGTCATTCTGGCCAAGCTCGTGAAGCAGAACATTCCCGAGCTGTCGATCAAGTCGGCGGCGCCAACGAGCGCCGCGCCGCGACCCACGGCCAAGGGGAAGCCATACAAACGAGTCAACAGCAAGAACCTGCCGACCAAGCATTCGAATGAGCGGCGTAGCGACATGAAGTGCAGCTGCGCTAGCACGAGCCCGCAGGGGACCGCGGGGACGCTGTTGCTCGGCCTCGCCGTAGCGCTTGTGATCGGACGGAGGCGTAGCAACGCCAGATGATCCGTGGCGTCGCCACAGCCCTGGCGCTACTGCTGCTCGCGTGCGGCGGTCAGTCTCAGCTCACGTTCGCACCGGACGTGGTGGTGCCCGACACGCCGCCGGTTACAACTCCCGTGGAGCTCACCGCCCTGGTGCCGAGTTTGGCCGGGAAGTACTCGCCGAGCCACATGGCGTTCCGCGGGCACCCAACCGTAGATGGCAAGTACATCGCCAACGCCCAGGCGTGCGGCGCGTGCCATACGGACGTGATGGCGCAATGGGACACCAGCGCCCATTCGTTCTCTTCATTCAGCAATCCGATCTATCGCGTCGCCGTGGACGGCTTTCGCAAACAGATTGGCAACAAGGCGAGCCGGTTCTGCGGCGGCTGTCACGATGTCGCGTTGCAGACGGACCGGGTCATGGTCAAGGCCGTGTCGCCGGAGGACCCGCGGGCCCACGCGGGCATTACGTGCCAGACCTGTCACGGCGTCGAATCGGTTAGCCGGGACGGTAACGGCAGCTTCGCGTTGCGCAGTTCCAAGTTGCCGCTGCCAACTCTCAAGGACAAACAATCGGTCGCCCGCCACGTCAAGACGGTTACCCGCCGCCGCCTGGGCGACGAGCTGTGCGTGTCGTGTCATCGGTCGTTCGTCGGGACCAACACGGGCAACGGGGCTCACCTGGCGGGCATGGATGACTTCGCCGCGTGGGAAAGCTCCGGGTTCAGCGGCAGCGGCGCGTCTCGGGTGGACAAGGTTGCGCCCCGGGGTTGCATCGATTGCCATATGCGCAAGGTCGACGCGCGTCTCGACGATCCGGCCGCTGACAAACATGGCAAAATTTCCTCTCATCGTTTCCTCGGCGGACACACGTGGCTGGCGAGCATGCGCAAGGACGCGGATGCTCTGCGCGCCAACAAGAAGTTCCTCCGCGGGATCGCATCCATCGACATCGCGTCGATCAAGGATGATCGGGGTCGGCAAACGTTGCTCGCCGACGGAGCACCGGTGCAGGCAGGGCGCGAGTTGCGCATGGACGTCGTTGTGCGCAACCTCAGCGTTGGTCACCGCTTTCCCGGCGGAGTGCTCGACGCACAGGACACATGGATCGAGCTGACCGTGCGCGATGCCGCCGGCAAGATCGTCGCCAGCGCTGGCGTTGACCACGCGACCAAGGTCGCTGATCACAGCACTCACGTGTTTCGCGCGCTGCTGGCCGACAAGAAGGGCGACATTCGCTACCAGCGACAGGTGCATACTTTTGCGGGCCGAATCGTTAACCACGCGATCGCGCCCCGCGACGCGGTTGCTACCCGTTTCGCGTTCAGGCTGCCAAAGAAGCTGGCCGGGTTGGCGCTACCTTTGCGCATCGACGCCCGCTTGCTCCATCGCACCCGAAATCTCGAGCTTCAGCGAGCCTCGTGCGCTGCCCACAAGACCAGGCGAGGGCGGCGGTTTGCCTCCAGGTCACTGAAGGTGCGCGGCGTGGCGATCGATCCATGCACGGTTCAACCGATCACTGAAGTCGCGAAGACCAGCGCGGCCATAGGACATGGCTGGAAGAGCGTGCACCGCGCGAAGGAGACCGCGGGCTGGCGGCGCTTGTACGAGCACGGCATGGCGCTCAACCACGCCGTGCAGGAGCAGATCGGCGAGGCGCGTCCAAGTCTGCTAGCGGCGCTCAAGGCGCTTGCGGGTAAGTCGGGGGCGGCGGCCGCGTTTAATCGCGCCAAGGTGTATACGGCGCTGGGCAAGCTCAGCGGCCGGCAAGGACGGACCGCCGACGCTCTGGCTTTCTTCGACAAGGCGGAGGTAGGCGCACCAGGTCACCCAGCCATCGACGTCGCTCGTGCCAAGGCGCTCACCCGAGTGTGGCGTTGGAAACACGCTGTGGCGCCGCTCAAGCGCGCTTCTGTCAAAGCACCGCGCAATCTCGCCGTGTGGCGCGCGCTGGCCATCGCCCTGGGCAGCAGTGGAGACGACGCGGGCGCGTTGACCGCGGCCAAGAGCGGTTTGGCCTTATCGCCGCGGGACGCGGATCTGCTCAGGGTTCAGTCCCTGTCGCTGACCCGTCTTGGTGCACCAGCTAACGTGTCGAAGATCGCGCTGGATGCGTTCGGCAAGTACCGCCGACCCGATCGCGCGTCTGATATTCGCATGCTCTGTACCGCGAAATCACGGGCCTGCGCTCGCGAGCGCAACCCGGTCCACGTTCATCGCATGAAACAGAAGTGATACCCTCGCCGGCGAATGAGCCGGTGGTACGCATACGTGGTCAGCGCCGCGGTGATCCTCGCCGTCGCCTGGCCGGTCACCTGGGCCAAATGGCGGGACAGTTTTCCCCTGTCACCGTATCCCATGTTCTCCCGTCCGCTGCCCAACGCGCGGGTGACCGTGACCTACGCTTTGGGCATCGACGCCGACGGTTCGCGTCACTTGATCGCACCCAAGTACATCGCCAACGATGAGGTGCTGCTGGCCAAGGTCGTCTTGCGCAGGGAAATGCGCAGCCCGCGGACACGTCGTGCTCTATGTCGCAAGATCGCGGGTCGCGTGGGCCAGGTAACCAGCGGCTCCCTGTCGCAGGTTGCCAACATTCGCATCGTCACCGGGACCCACGACGCGGTCGAGTACATGACCGGACGCAACACGGTCGGCGTCGAGCGACCGCAGGTCACCTGCAGGGTGAAGCGATGAGTGCCCTGTCCGTGATCGGCAAACGGGTCGACGGCTACTGGACAGCGCCCGCACCGGCGACGCGCCTGGCCATGGTGCGCATCCTTGTCGGCTCATACGCACTGATATACCTGCTGATTCGCGTCGGCCATCTACTCAGTTACGCTCACTTCAACAAGGCCGGGTTTCGTCCCGTCGGTATCGTGCATCTGTTCCTCGACCGACCGCTGACGCCGCTGGCGGTGCAGATCCTCACCATCGCAACAGTGCTGTGTGCGCTACCGTTTGTTCTCGGTTGGCGGTTCCGCATCTTCGGCCCTCTGTTCGCTCTGTTGCTGCTGTGGACTCTGAGTTATCGCCACTCGTGGGGCATGGTCTGGCACACGGAGAACCTGCTCGTCGTTCAAGCGTTGATCCTGGGCATGGTGCCTGCCGCCGCCGACGCCTGGTCCCTGGACGCCAGGCGCGTCGGTCCGCCCGCTGAGCAAGAACACAGCCGCTACGGCTGGGCGTTGCGCCTCATGTGCGTCGTCATCGTCATCGCTTATGTGCTCGCCGGCTACGCCAAGCTTCGCAATGGCGGTACCGCCTGGTTGTGGGGAGACGAGTTGCGCAACCACATCGCCATCGACAATACGCGCAAGCTGCTTCTCGGCGACTGGTACTCGCCGCTAGCGGGGCCGCTGCTCCAGTACGGGTGGCTGTTCAAATCCATGGCCTTCTTCACGGTCATCTTCGAGCTTGGCGCCCCCATAGCGCTGTTGCACCGTCGCCTCGCCGCGTTCTGGGTGCTGGTTATCTGGAGCTTTCACGCCGGCGTCGTCGCGCTGATGATGATCGCGTTCCCCTACCAGCTCAGTGGTGTCGCCTATGCGTGTTTCTTTCGCAGCGAGCGCCTCGGCGAATGGGTCCGCGGCAAGGTCCGGAAGCGCTGGCCTGGACGGAGCACCGCCTAGCCAGTGCTGGCAAATCGGCGGGGCTAGAAAGCGCCGCGAATACCCAACGCCGGCAGGATCGGAATCTCCTGGATGGCTTCACGCTGGCTGTAGTCGTAGTTGTACGTGAAGCCCAGGGTCCTTGGATTGGCGTAGACATTCTGGATGTCCAGATACGCCGACAGTGACCAGGTCTTGAACTTCCACTTGCGGTCCACGCGCAGGTCGATGCGGTGGTTCGCGTCGAGCCGGTCGCTGTTGATCGCGCCGAACATCGGTAGGTAAACGTTGAAGTCAGACTGGTAGATGGCGCCGATGATCGGCGTTGACGGATTGCCTGTGCTGTACTGAAAGCGTCCGCCGAACTCCCACTTGTTGTAGGTGTAGCTGCCGACGACGATCGCATTGTGGGTCTGATCGAAATCAAACAGGCGGCGGTCTGTGAGCGGCCCGTCGACCCTGTCGCTGCGGGAGAGTGTGTAGGTCACCCAGCCGAAGAAGTTGTCGACCTTGGCACGCACGATGGTCTCGAAGCCGAAGCTTCGGCCGTAGCCGCGATTGACGTATGTGTCCAGAGTGTCGCCTGCGCCCGCGGCCGGATCTTGCACCACCAGCTGGCGGCGATCCGTGTAGAAGGCTGATGACGACACGGACACACCCTTGCGGATCTTGTAGTTGACGCCTGCCACGTACTGGGTGGCCAACTCGGGCTTGAGGTTGGTCGGCACAGCCTCGGCTTGTTGCAGAGGACGCGAGTAGGAACCCAGCGACACCTGTGCGTTGAGCTTCTTGGTCAGTTGGCGCTGTATTGCGATGCGCGGCAAGACGGTTTGTTCGTCTATGTGATGGAAGTAGTCGAAGCGCACACCGGGGGTAATCGTGGTCTTCTTGTCCGGCTGAATATCCAGGGCAAGGTACGAGCCTGCAACGTGGCCGGTGACCGACTCCATGAACTCGACAATGGGCGCCGTGCTGAAGTTGGGTTGCTGACCGCCACCTTCAGCAGGCGGCAGCGGGAAGCGGATTTCGAGGTCGACGTCGACCAGCCGGCCGTCCATACCGGCGCGTACCTTGACCTTGGGCATCAGCTTGTACGAAACGTCCACGCGGGATTCGGCACTGTTGGCACTGGCCCGCAGGAAGCGATCGGTGCCGATTTCGAACCGGAAAGAGCCGCGACCGATGGCTGTGCTTACCCGCGAGTTGAACTTTTCGCCGCTGTGACGCCAGCTAAGAATTGCCCGGCTGAACGAGGTCTCGTTGTCCCATTTGCCCACCAGGAGTGGCTCGTTGGGATTGATGTTTTCGTTGGCCAGGCTCAGCAGGTCGAAGGAAAAGAAGCCCATCAGCGATACGTGGTCGCTGTACTTGGGACGCCAATCGGCGCGTAGTTGTCCGTCGTAGTATTGCGGGGCCGTCGTGAATGCCACGCTCCCGTCGTCGGGGAGGACCGCCGGTAGCAGGAGGTCAATGGTCGATCTGCGCAGTCCAGCTGAGAACTGCAGGTTGTGTTTCTTCGAGATGGGGCCCTGAATGAACCCGGCGAGATTGATGAACGACAGCTCGGCGAAGCCGTCCCACTCTTTGACCATCTCGTCGCGCGTCGTGATTTTGATGACCCCGCCGGTCGCACGTCCTTCGTTGACGCCGAATCCACCCGGCAGGAATTGGATGTTTTCGATGAACTCCGAGGGGATGATGCTCTGCAGGCCAAAGAAGTGATAGAGGATTGGCACTTCGATGCCGTCGAGCATCACCTTCGAGTCTTCGGGGGCGGCGCCGCGAATCACGAGGATGCCCGGACCACTCCCCGGGGCGTCCGCGTTGGCCACACCGGGCAAGCTCTTGATCGATGTGAGCGCGTCGCCGCGGGTTCCCGGGATACGCGTGATTTCCTTGCGACCTAGATCCTGCTTGCCCTGAGCCTTTGGTGGCGGTGGACCTTGTTCGACGATGTCGATGATCTCACCCGCGGTGCCGGTCTTGGCGATGACGAGAACGAGCTCGTTGAGTCCGGCTTTGGGTACTTTGAATTTCTGATCCGCGGTGTCGAAACCATCGGCCTCCACGCGAAACTCGATGCGTCCAGCGCCGACTTTGGGGAAGCGAAAATTCCCGGTCTTGTCCGTGACCGCCTTCAGATTTTGCGCGGGAATCATCACCGTCGCGCCTTTGACCGGCCGAAACGTCAAGCCGTCGACAACGATGCCGCTGACCCCGCCAGCTTGGGCGGTGCCAAAGGATGCAACAACGAGGGCGAGCGCGAGGCCGAGCGCCCGCATCAAACCAACCGGCATGGCCCTAGTTTGCAACAGAACTCACGTTCGCCAATATGAAGATTCGTTATTTCGAGTGCGTGTTGTTGTCGCGGCGCCACACCCACTCCGAAAATTTCGCTTTGCCGGCCTCAACGCCTTCGATGCGCGCGTGCAATATGTCGTCGCGGCGCCGGTAGATAATTCGTTGCGGAAAGTCGTGAGCCTTGTTCTCGAAGGTAACGCTGGTGCCGTCCAGCTGCTTGAGGATGAACGTCGTCGGAGCTTTGCCGGCGGGCCACGCTTGATAGGTGATCCCGCTGGCCGTCGCGCGCACGAGCAGGAACTCGAAGAAGACGAGTTTGTTTTCACGCACGCTCCGGTTGTTGCCGAACATGGCGCCCCCGACGGGGCGTGACCACACCTCCTGGCTGACCGTGCCGCCGGCCGATTTGACCCAGCTACCACTGAGCCATATGAGCTTCGCCAGGGGCCCGGTGGCCGGCGCGGGGGCCGTGGTGGCGGGCGCAGATGACGAACATGCGGCGCCGAGCAACATCACAAAGCAGAGAGCGACACGGGTCACAGGCCGACTATACCCACGGTTCTAACAGCTACTAAACAGGGAATTTTCGGCGACATAGCCCAGGTATTACATTTGTAGAAACGGATTGTGAAATTACTACGTCCGTAGTAGTGTGTCCCTCGATGGCGAAGTCGCCCCCAGAAATGTCTCCAGCGGAGTTCAACGTGATGAAGGTGCTCTGGCGCCTAAATAAGGCCTCTGTGGCCGAAGTTCGCTGCGAGCACGCCCAGACCTATGGCAGCGATCTCGCCTACACCACGGTCATGACCCTGCTCAGCCGGTTGGCCACCAAGGGCGCCGTCAAGGTGGACAAGAAGCGCCAGCCCTTCATCTATAAGCCGGCGTTCCGGCGCGAGACCGTTCTGCGAGAGCGCCTGCGTCAGTTCGTGGACACGGTCTTCGATGGTGCGGCGGACTCTCTCGTACTTCACCTGGTCGAGGACGAGTCCCTGTCCATTGACGAACTCCGCGGCATCGAGGCCAAGATCGGCGACGCCCCTGACGATCCCGATACTCCTAATACAGAGGAGGGCGGCAAATGATCGACACGCTTCACGCCTGGCTGTCGGCAGTCACCGGCGCGTTTGGTTCTGGCCTCATGCACGGCACGCTGCTGGCCGGCATCACTGCGCTTCTGTGCGTGACGTTGCTACGTCGGGCGCGGCCCGCGCTCATCGCCACATTGTGGACGATCGTGGTCATCAAATTCGTATTGCCCATCGGTCCGGGCATGCCGCTGTCAATCAACGGCATGGTGGATGCGACCCTCGCTTCCGAGACGTTTACCGCGGTAGTCGAGCCGGTAAGTGCGGCGGGCACGATTCAGGCCCCCATCGCCACGGTTAAGGAAGCGGCCGGGGTCTCCGCGTGGTTCCTGGTACAGCTGGCGCTATTGCTCGGCTACGTCGGAATCGTGATGACGCTGTTTGCTCGGCGATTGCGCGGCCATCTGCTGTTGCTACATCGCCTGCGCGGCCTACCCGAAGCAGGCGCTGCGCTGCGCGACCAGGTTGCGTCCGTCGCTCGTCACATGAAGATGCGGCGCACGCCTCGGGTCAAGATGGCCGGTGACGACACGTCTCCGTTCGTTGTCGGTTTCTTTCGCGGCACCCTGGTGTTGCCCAGTTCCCTCAAAGGCGACGAACTCGACGCGGTGCTCTGGCACGAGCTGGCGCACCTGCGCCGCCGCGACGCCGTCATTCGTAGCTTGCAGATCATCGTGGGCACGTTGTTCTTCTTCTGGCCGGTGGTCGCCTGGGCAAACCGACGCCTGGATCGCGCACGCGAGATGGCGTGTGACCAATGGGCGATCGGCAGCGGCAAGCTAGATCGCAAACGGTACGCACGCATGCTCGTGGCGTTCGCTCGCAAGTCGACGCCGCAGGCTGGATTCGCCATGCCCATGGCCGCCTCCCATCTAGAGAGCCGTGTTGATGCATTGTTAGATCGTCGGATCGCGCCTCGGCTGAATTGGATGATCGGCCTGGCCGTTGCGGGCTGGGCACTGGTATCGCTTGGTGGCTCGGCTCAGGCTAGCGATCCGGCACCGGATGAGGTCTGTCTGGTCAAAGTGAGCTTGGCCGATAAAATCATTCAAGATTTCCCCGAGGCGGATGCCGATGGCGATGGTCACATCTCTCGGGCGGAGTTCTGCAGCTGGCTGCGGCCACTTGCTGATGTAGACAATGACGGTCGGATTTCTGCGTCCGAATTCGAAGGGTTGCGCAGCTCGAACGCCTCACCACGGCACGCCAAACTGCTGTCGTCCGTGGCCGATCCCATTGATATTTCGGGGCAGGTGTGTGATGCCTGCGTCTGCGAAGAAGAGGTCAAAGCCTGTATGGAGCCGGATCAAGGTGCTCCCGTCAGTCTCGACCCCAGATACAGCGAAGGAGAATAAACACGTGAGTAGACTAGGCTTGCTAGCCGCATTCAGTCTCGTGCCTCTCGTTGCACTGCCCAGCTCGGGCTGCAATCGTGACGTCGAGAAGCGGCTTAAGAAGATCGAGAAGAACCAGGAAGAGATCAAGCAGCTGCTTGCCAAGGGTGGCGGCGGCGCGCGTGGTCGTCGGGGCAGGGGACGCCAGCGTCCGCGCCCGAACCCCAAAGCAACGTACTCCGTACCCATTCAGGGCTCGGCATCCACCGGTCCGGACCACGCGTTGGTTACGGTGGTCGAGGGCTTTGAGTTTGCTTGACCACACTGCAAGAGGGTCGGTCCGACTCTCGATAAGATTTCCGAGCACTACGGCAACAAAGTAAAGATCGTCTACAAGCACTTCGTGGTTCATCCCCAGCGCGCAACCATTCCCGCGTTGGCCTCCTGCGCAGGACACCGCCAGGGCAAGTTCAAAGAGATGTACAAGAAGATCTTCGATGCGTATGGCCAGTACACGCAGCCGAAGATGGAAGAGCACGCAACCGCGGTTGGTCTGGATATGGATCAGTTCAAGCGCGACATGAACGGTGTGTGTAAGAAGACCGTTGCGCAGGATCGCGCGGGCCTTGCTCGTGTCGGTGCCGGCGGTACGCCAGCGTTCTTCATCAATGGTCGTTTCCTCGGTGGTAACCGACCGTTCCCGCACTTCCAGAAGCTGATCGACGAAGAGCTCAAGAAAGCCGAAGCCCGGGTTGCCCAAGGCACCAAGGTCGAGGACTACTACAACGAGTACGTGATCAAGAAAGGTCTCAAGGCACTCAAACGATGAAACGACTAGGATTAACCATAGCCGTCGGCGCCTTGTCGCTGGGCCTGGTCGCCTGTACCAAGGCGGGCAGCTCCGACAAGAAGCTCGACGAGATCAAGACGGAGCTCTCCCAGCTCAAGCAGAAGATGGCACAGCTGGTGCCTGACGCTCCGCAGGGCCAGCAGGGGGCTGCTAACAAGAAACCCGGTCGTCTCGGCCGCCGTGGCCTCGCGAACAACACGCCGCTCGGTCGCATCGAGCGCCGCCTCGCCCGCATGGAGCAGCTCATCGCTCGTGGTGGTGGTGGCAAGCGCCCACAGCGCCGCCGCCGTCCAGGACCTGACGCCAAAACTGTGTATTCGGTGCCCATCGCGGGCTCCGCGTCCAACGGACCAAAGCATGCCCTCGTTACCATCGTGGGCGGCTTTGAATTTGCTTGACCTCACTGCATGAGAGTCGGTCCGACTCTCAAGAAGATTCAGAAAGTCTACGGCAACAAGGTCAAGATCGTTCACAAGCACTATGTGGTTCACCCGACGCGCGCGACCATCCCGGCGCTCGCTTCTTGCGCCGCTCAGCAGCAGGGCAAGTTCGACGAGATGCACACGAAGATCTTTTCTAAGTTTGGCCGCTTCGGTCAGGCTCAGATGGACACGTACGCTAAAGAGCTCGGCTTGAACGCTGGCAAGTTCAAGAAAGACATGGAAGGCATGTGTAAGAAACTGATCCGTAAAGATCAGATGGAGCTGGCTCGCGTCGGCGCCCGCGGTACCCCCGCGTTCTTCATCAACGGCCGCTTCCTGTCCGGCAATCAGCCGTTCCCGAACTTCAAGCGCCTCATCGACGAGGAGCTCGCCAAGGCCCAAGCAGTGGTCAAAAAGGGCATGCCGGTGGCCAAGTACTACACCGAGATGATCCTGAAAAAGGGCAAGAAGACCATGTAAGCAGCTTCTTGCCGATCGAAGCCAAACTGGCTTCTTTCCTTGAAGTTAAGCAGTTAATCCGGTGGTGGCGAGAATCTTCGCCACCACCGTTTTTTTATGTGCGGCTCGAAGTTAGGGTCTACTCGGAACGAGAATGCTGAGGGAATCTGACGAACGCAACCGGCTGAACCTGTCGTGGCTGATCAAGCTGCGCTGGGGCTCCATCGCGGGGCAGATCTGCACCATCCTGGGGGTGGCGTGGTTGATCGGTATCGAGCTGCCACTGAGCGCGCTGTTCGCGATCGTCGCAGTAGAGGCGGTGTCGAATCTGCTGTTCATGTTGTGGGTCGGGCGCCAGCAACGCATCGCCGAATGGCAGGTCGCGGCGGTCATGACTCTGGACGTGGCGTTGCTGACCGGGCTGCTCTATTTTACCGGTGGGCCGACGAACCCGTTCAGCTTTCTGTACTTGGTCCAGATAGCGCTCGCCGCGATTATTCTGCACGCGCATTTTACGTGGACTCTGGTCGCCGTGTCGTTTGGTTCGTTCGGCATGTTGCTGCTGGACCACCGCTCCGTTGCTCTGGCTGAGTATCACCAGCGCGGCATGTGGGTGGCGCTTGGCGTTGCGTCCGCGTTCATCGTCTACTTCTTGTTGCGAGTCACCAGTGCCCTCGCTCAGCGCGAAGCGGAACTCGCTGAAGCGCGAACCCAGGCAGCGCGTCAACATCAACTCGCATCACTGGCGACCATGGCCGGTGGCGCGGCCCATCAACTCGCGACGCCACTGGGGACGATCGCCCTGGTGGCCAAGGAACTCGAACGCTCACTCGGGGGTGACACCAGCGAAGAGGTACTCGAGGACGTGCAGTTGATTCGGGAACAGGTCGGCCGCTGCCGGTTGATTCTCGATCAGATGTCCATGGACGCGGGTATCGGTTCTGGCGCGGCGATTGAGCCGATTTCATTCGCTGACCTGATGGCCGACGCCATGTCCGGCGTTCGCCACGAACCTCCCGTGCGCCTGGAGGCTGCTGACAATGTGCGCGCGGTGATCCTGCAACTGCCCCAGCGCCCGGTCTCGCAGGCCTTGCGCAACGTGATTACCAATGCCCAGGACGCATCGTCCAAGGGCAGCGAAGTCGTGGTCCACGCTGAGGTCGAAGGAGACCAGATTCGTGTAGCGGTCGTCGACACGGGCCATGGGATGCCAGACGATGTGCTCGCGCGCATTGGTGAGCCGTTCTTCACCACTAAGGAGCCCGGCCGTGGTATGGGGCTGGGGTTATTTCTTACCCGCGCGGTGCTGGAACAGTTGGGCGGGGAGCTATCCATCAACTCGGATCCCCGTACGGGAACAAAAGTCGGCTTTGCCCTGCCGATCGAACTTAATTTTCAACCAACGAACCCTTGAACGCATCTAAGATGGCTTGCAGATGACGCGCCCCTCCATACTGCTCGTGGACGACGACGAAGTATTTCGCCGCCGGCTGACGAGGGCGTTCGAAGAGCGCGGATACGACACACGGAGCGCCGGCGACTACGAGGATGCCATCGCACAGGCCCGCCACGACTCACCCGAGTTGGCTGTCGTCGATTTGCGAATGCCGGGACGTTCTGGCCTCGAACTGGTCCAAGCGCTCAAGGAAATCGACGCGTCCACCAGGGTCGTTGTCCTGACGGGATACGGCAGCATCGCGACCGCGGTAGACGCCATTCGTTTGGGGGCGACGCACTACCTGGCCAAGCCGGCTGATGCGGATGACATCGTCTCGGCTTTCGCCCGAGGCGAGAACCCGCCGCTCAACCCACCGAACCCCGAGTATCAGGCGCCATCTCTGGCGCGAGCCGAGTGGGAGCACATCAATCGGGTGCTTTCGGACTGCGGCGGCAATATCTCCGAAGCTGCGCGCCGACTCGGCATCCACCGGCGTTCGCTCCAGCGCAAGCTGCAGAAGTACCCGCCAAACAAGTAGCTGAATCTTTAAGTTTCAGTAACTTGTGTTGCCACAGATCCGTCCGAGCTACGCCTTCGATGGGAGGTGTGCCATACTGAGTCGAAGTGGGTCAGGTTGTTCGTGGGCGGTATGAGGTAGTGAGGCGACTGGGCGCTGGCGCGCACGGGACCGTCTACGAAGTTCGCGACCTGTTCGCCACCCGCCACGTGGCGCTCAAGGCGTTGTGGCCCGAACCAGAGAACCGCACCGCGCTTGTAGCGGCTCTGCGAGCGGAGTTCGGCGTGCTCGCCTCTCTGCGCCATCCGCTGCTGTGTCGTGTGTACGACTTCGGTCGTCTGCCAGAACAAGCGCTCGGAGACGAACGCGCGGGCTTGTTCTTTACCCGCGAGCTCATCGACGGCGTTGACCTGGAAAGTGCAGCGACTCAGACGGAACGAAGTCCAGGCGCCGTGTGCGCGTTGGTCGCGCAGGCCGCTCGAGGCTTGTCGGCGCTACACCAAACCGGCTTGCGCCATGGTGATTTCAAACCGGCCAACGCGATCGTCGATCCCCGTGGCGGTGTGCGCTTGATCGACTTCGGTTTGGCGGTGGGCGAGGCAACCGTGCGCGCGTCCGGCACCCTCGCGTACATGGCGCCGGAGGTGCTCGCCCGGCGCGAGGTCGATCGGCGCGCAGACCTGTACGCTCTTGGCGTCAGCTTGTTTCAGTTGTGTGCGGGCAAGCTACCAAGTGGAGCTCGCAGCGGCGCACAACTCGTCTCCTGGCACCTGGAAGGAACGCGCCCGGCCTTGTCGTCGCTCGTGCCGAATGTTCCAGAGGCCCTCGACCGGCTGGTCGCGCAGCTGCTGGCGCCGTCAGTGGAGGATCGCGTACCCAGCGCCGACGAAGCGGCCACGGCTTTGGAGCTCATCGGGGAGCGACTCGGTGAGCGCGTCGCACGTGCGCGCGAAGTTGCGGTACCCGTGATGGCGCTCGCTCAAGTTGGCGCCCTCGAGCGCGCCTTCGGCCAGCGCATGACCCGCGCGACCAGCGGCCTGGCGCACGCGCTCGTCGAGCTGGTGGGAGAAGAAGGGGGAGGCAAGACATCCGTACTCACGGAGGTCAGCTGGCGACTGCAACTCGCCGGCGCCGAAGTCGTTCGCGCCAACAGCCTCGGCCAGGGCCGACCGCTCGGCGTCATCGGCTCGGCGCTCACTCAGCTGGCCGCCCTCGCGGATACACCGTTGCCCGTGCGTTCGCGGCGCGCCGCAGCCGACAGTCAGGTGCAACACTTCGCTGACATCGCCCGCTGGCTCCATAAGGTCAGCGAGAAGTTCGCTGTCGTCGTGCTCGTAGACGATTTGGACTTTGCAGATTCGGCCAGCCAGCAGCTGGTCCAGTATCTGGCCACAGCGCTCGCACCTGATGCTCGCGTGCTGGTGATTGCATGTCGACAGCCTCGCCCGGATGAACAGCCCGACGATCAGGTTCGTGCGGGTGATGTCCCGCGCGTCTGGCTCGATCGGTTTTCTGTCGACGAGGTCGCTCAGTTATTGCGTCGGGCCGCTGGTCGTGCCGACTCCGCGCTGGCCGAACGAGTTCACCGCGTCACCGGTGGCAACTTGCTCCACACAGCACACGTCTTGCGTTACCTGGCCGATCGGAGCTTCCCCCCAGCTCATAGTCTGGACGCGCTCACTTTGCCGCCACGCCTTCAACAGTCTGCGCTTACGCTGCTGGCCAACGCTGACGAGCTGTGTCGGCAAATGCACGGTGCGCTCGCCGTGCTCGGACGCCCCGCTGCCAGCGATGTCGTGCGCGCGATCGTCACTCGAGTCCATGGCCCCGTCGCCGTCGACGCTTTCGACGAAGTGATCGCGTCGGCACGTGTTAGCGGCTCGTTGGTGGCCGACAGCGAACGGCAAGTGCGGTACGCGCGGCCGGCCCTGGCTCATGGTGTCTACGGGTTGTTGACCGACGTCGAGCGTGCCGGAATGCACAAGGCGGTGGGCGCGGTGCTCGTTGGCCAGCTTGGGCTCGGGGCCGATGATCCCGTGGTTGTGCTCCACGGAGTGCGGGCCGGTGACGTCAAGGTGGCACGCAGTCACGGCCTGGCCACGGTGCGGGCGCTGTGGGCTGCGGGCGATCACGCAGCGGCACTGGCGCTGGGCGCCGAAAGCGTGGAGCTGTTGGCTACGCGCGAGGCTGAGCCGTCCGTCGATCTGAATCTGGCCGTTGGTGAGCTGGCTCGGCTGAGTGGGGATCTGGAGCGAGCGGAGGCGCTGCTGCAACCGTTGACCTCGGCGGCCCGGATCCCGGTGCGTGATCGCGCGATCTATGTCCTGGGTTGTGCCTACGAAGAAGCGGGCCGACCCGAGGCTGCTATCCCGTTGTTCGACTCGGTACTGGACGCGCGGCCCGACGGTGAGCACTCTCCGCTGATCGCCAGAGCGTTGGCGCGGCTGTACATCAAACGGGGGCGCAACGACGAAGCGCTCGCCGTCGTCGATGCGGCGCTGCCGCACGTTGCCAAGCCCGAGTTGGCTCGTCATCTGGACGTCGCACGCGCGTTCATCACCGGTGCACTGAAAACCAACCCGGACGCAGAGACACAGCTCGTGGACCACGCGAGCGCCGCTATGGGTGACGCCGATGATGGCCTCGCCGCTACGTCGTACAACTACGCCGCGCTGCTCGCGTTCCGCCGAGGTGATTATCCGGCGGCGCAGCGGCTCTACGGTGAAGCCCTCGAACCCGCGCAAAGCGACGGTGATGCGGTTCGCGTGGGCACTCTGCGCATGAACCTGGCGTCGGTGGCGTTCCATCAGGGGAATTACGCTTCGTGCCTGCAACAGCACACGGCCGCGCTGTCTTTGCTCAGCGCCATCGCGGCTGACACACCCGCCACCATCAGCCGCCGCAACCTGGGCCACCTGCTCGTCGAGCTAGGTGAGTATGAAAGGGCGCGGCTGGAACTAAATGCTGCAGCGGCCGCAGCGCAGCGGCTCGAGCTTGACGTGCACATCGCCGGTTGTGAAGCCCTGCTGGGCATCGTTGACTGCCGGGTTGGCGATTGGCAGTTGGGAGTCGCCAAGCTCGAAGCGGCGGCGACCAGGTTCGGCGAGCTGGAGTCGCCAGCGCACGTTGCCGAGACGCTGCTGGATATCGCCGAGGTCTCATTGGACGCGGTCGGAAGTGGCGCCGAAACAGTCGTGGCCGATGCGCTTCGTCGGGCCGAATCTCTGGACGTGACGAGTTCGAAACTCGGTCGGCGTGCGCGCCTGTTGGCGTATCGCGCCGAGCTGGCGGCGCGCCTTGGGGAGACGACAGGGGCCGAACTCCTGGCGGGGTTGGCGGAACCAATAGAGGAACTTAGCCGACAGGGCAAACGCCACGCTGTCTGGAGTTTGCACCGTGCAGCGGCGCGAGGGTATCTGAACCTGGGGAGCGCCGACCGAGCGCGTGACCACCGGGATCAAGCGCTGGCGCTCGTCGACGAGATGGCCGAGGAGTTGCCCGCGTCCCAGCGCGCGGCGTTCCTGCATGACCCGCGCAGGCGATGGCTGCGCAGCGCGTTCACCGACGTCGAGCATGGCACAGTGCCCGATACCCTACCGGCGGCGACCGATAGCCGAGTCTGGCGTTTGATCGACATCTATCGTCGCATGAGCAGTGAGCGCGACTATCGGCGTCTATTGGACATGGTGATGCAAACGGCGGTCGAGTTGAGCGGTGCTGAGCGTGGCTTTCTATTGCTCTCCGAGATCGGTGACGATGGCGAGGCAATTCTGCGCACCGCCGTCTCTCACAATCTGTCTATCGCGGCCGTGCGGGCGCTGGCTCAGGCCGATAGCGACCCTCTTGCGACGCCGACCGGGGAGGCGAGTTACTCGCGCACCATCGCCGAACGCGTGTTCGAGACGGGCGAGCGGGTCGTGAGTGATAACCCACGTACGGATCCGCGCTTCGACCAGGCCCAGTCGGTGCACGCGCTTGATCTACAGAGCGTCGTCTGCCTCCCTGTGCATTCTCGGGGAGCGGTCGTCGGTGTTTTGTACCTGGAGGCCCGATACCGCAGGGTCGAGTTCTCGCCCGCGGATGTGCAGTTGCTCACCGCGTTCGGTGACCAGGTCGCCATACTATTGGATAACGCCAAGTTGTTAGAAGAGAATACGTCGCGGGCCAGTGAGCTCGGTCGCGCACACCAACAGATCGAAGAGCTGCTGGTCGAGCGCACAGCTATGCTCGACGAACGCACTGCTCAGTTAGCACAGACTCGCCGCGAACTCGCGACCATGCGCCGGCGCTTCCTCGGTGACCGTGGTGCGTTTGGTTTAATCGGCCGGTCGCCCGCGATGGAGCGTGTGTTCGAGTTGATCGAACGCCTCGCCGGTGCGGATGTCCCGGTGCTGATCGTCGGCGAGAGTGGGACGGGCAAGGAGTTGGTCGCCAAGGCGCTGCACGAATACGGCGCGCGCGCCAAGAGCGACATGGTGTCGGTGAACTGTGCAGCCTTACCTCAAACGTTGCTCGAAAGTGAGCTGTTCGGTCACGTGCGTGGTTCGTTCACCGGTGCTGACCGGGATCGACGGGGTTTGTTCGAGGTGGCGTCCGGGGGCAGCCTGTTCCTGGATGAAATAGGCGACACGCCGCCGCGCATGCAGGCCGGACTTCTGCGTGCGCTACAGGAGGGGGTGATCCGTCGCGTCGGCGCCGCAGAGGACATCGCTGTCGACGTGCGACTGATAGCCGCGACCAACCGGGACCTCGAGGCGCTGGTGGCCGAGGGGAGCTTCCGAGAGGACTTGTACTATCGACTCAACGTGGTCTCGCTGGCTGTGCCGCCGTTGCGCGAGCGGACCGAAGACATCGCGCTGCTCGCGGAGCACTTCCTCGCGGCTATCGGTGGCCGTCCGGGCGTGGCTCGCAAGACTCTGAGCAAAGCAGCCCTGCGTCGATTGACCGAGTACGACTGGCCCGGCAACGTGCGCCAGCTGGAACACGCCCTGACCAACGCGGCGGTGATGTCCGATGGCGATGAACTCCTGCCCGAGGACTTCGACATATTCGCCAGCCGTGCCGCGCCTATGACGCCAGTGGCGCCGCTTGGCCCCGGGGAGCGCAAGGACCGGGAGCGCACTCAGATCGTCGAGGCGCTGGAAGCCTGCGGCTGGAACAAATCAAAGGCGGCGCGTATGTTGAGAATGCCGCGGCGCACCTTCTACAGGAGACTAGCCGATTATGAAATCCGATAAACGCTCTGCATGGGCCTGGACCCTGACGGTCACGGTGATGGCGCTGCTGTGCATGGCGCTGGCCATCGTCGCCTGCAATCAGGAACAGGAACCGTCGCCGGCGACCGATGCGGGTGGTGTGTACAGTGATGCTGCCGCGAGCGCGGACTCTGGGGTAGTGGTTTTCCCCGACGGCGCGGTCAACGACGCCGCGGTCAACGACGCCGCGGTCAACGACGCCGCGGTTAACGACGGCGCGGTCAACGACGCCATGGTCAACGACGGCGCGGTCAACGACGGCGCAGTCAACGACGCGGGAATCGTGGACGCCGGACCGGCCGACGGTGGTTCGACCTGACAGTTAGAACTGGCTGCTCACGTCGATTGCCAGGCCGAAGATATCCTGGTCACGATAAAAGTCGTCCAGCGGCAGATGCAGGCGCAGACCGATGCGCGTGCGAGCGCTGGTGCGGAAACGCACGCCGAGATCGAGATTGCTGTTGAAGTTGTCGCCGTCGCTGTCCTCGAGCAGGTCGGATAGGATGGTCCACTCGGCGATCAGCGTGGTGCTTCGTGCCACTGAGATTCCCAGGGCCATACCGATGCGAAGCAACGGCTGATCGTCGCCGCCGTCGATAATCAGATGGTTCAGGCCGAGCTGGCTCTGGAAGAAGATCTTCCGGCTGTCGATTCGGAATTGACCGTGGATTCTCACAGCGGTGGTGTCGGGAAGATAGCGACCAGGATAGGGCAACCGGAACAGGCCCTGCGCCAGGGAAGCGAAGAACGAGTCGCCACTGTTTCCGGCGGTGGGCAGGGAAACGGAACCGCCCAGGGTCCAGCTGTTGATGCTCCGGCCCTGGCGGTTGGTACTCAGCCGGTACTCCAGCCCAGCGGTCAGATTGCCCAGGGTCGTTCCTGTGTTGTCTTCAGTCACGTGGCCGATGGGCATTCGTGCAGACAGGTAAAGCTGGTTGGATAGTTTGTAGGTGCCGGCGAGTTCCAGAGCAAAGATGGTGAAATCGTCGACGACGGGCGGATCGACCACGCCCATCATCAGCTCCGCGCCAAACGTGTTCTTGGCGTAGACGCTAGGCATCTGGAAGGGGGCCGTGGTCATCCCGGCCAGTTGTGCTTCGGCCCGGGAGTTGGCTACGGCGATGGTCGACGAGCTCAGTGCGATGATCAGCAGCAGACGTGTAGATGTACGCATGCCGCCATAATACACCCCACACAAACTCCGGATAGCAGCGCTAACTGGTGCGCGCCGCTATGTCTACGGAGAGCCTATGTGATTTCGTACTTCGATAGTGGCGGAGAGCACACGCCGGCGAAACTGGTCGGCCGCAAACGCGCCAGTTCGGTCTTCCAGGGGCGGTCGCGTGGACGTCGGCTTGGCCGTGTTCTCTTCTACTGAGCGCGCAACCAATGTAATGCGCAATGCACGCCACGGAGTGGCTGTCGGTAGCGGCGGTGCCACGTCGGCCGCGTTGTTGTAGTGCCACTCGTCAGTGCTGGTTCCATTTTCGACAACGGTGCCGTCGGAGTTGGCGTCGACACCAACCGAGACCTGCATGTCTTCCACACCGGCCGCGACCGGTTCGGGGGTGAGCGGTCCGTTGCCATCGGGGTCGACCATCAGCGTGGGCACGCCGGCGACTTCGGGGCCAGTGCTGACGAAGAAGCGTTCGATCTTGGCGCGCATCACCAGGGCACCGGGTTTGTAACCGCCCCCTGGAAATGCTGGCCCGCAACCGCTGGCGGCTTTCGTCGTCAGCGTCCACGTGGCGCCGGTTTGCGCGACGGCAGTGACGGCGACGAGGTGGCCTTGATCAAGGTTACTGATCAGGGCGTAGTCACCGGCCTTGAACCCGGCACCATTCAGCACGATCAGTGCGGTGTCGGTTTCGGTAAACGGCACATCATCTCTCATCGAGGTCAACACACCACCGCTGGCATGGATGATCTCCAGCTGGTCCGGCCCCACCGAGCTGTTGATGACTCGGATGCCTCCCGTGGAGGTGCAACCGACCGCGTCGCCGACGTTGCCAGATGGGACGCCGGGACTGGCGTTGCGAATGCTGCGCGACAGGATCGCCAGGGACACTCGTGCGCCACGCTCGACCAACGCCATCCTGCGCTGATCTCGGTAGCTGTTCATCATCGTGTAGCCCAGCGTGAGCGCCGCGCTGATGGCGATGGACACGATGAGCACAGAAATCATCATTTCGACCAGGGTCAAACCCGCCTGGCGATTTCGGCGCTTAGGTGTGTGTCGCAGGTCGCTCATGGCGCCACCCGTTGTGTGCGGATCGTGATGGCGTGGGGCTCGGTTCCCCGTTCGTTCCATCTGACCGTCACCCGCACCTCGCCAACACCGGGGGTTGTTACCCAATCGATCGCCCAATCACGAAAGAAGATGTCTTGAGTGTTATCACCGGTGGTGATGCCTCGGGAGTTGACCTGTTCGTTGCCGACCTGCAGCGACGGGGCGGTGATCACGATGGTGCGCATTTGCTCCAGCTTATCTTCGGCGAGCACTGCGGCCTCGGTGGCATGGCGCGAGTACGACGTCGCGCGCATGGCGATCACCTGCATGGTCAGGATGCCCGTGATGCCGATGAGCAATACGGTCAGAGCAATGAGCAGCTCGAGCAATGAGAAGCCGCGCTCGCTGTTGCGCTCTTTGCGCAGCAGAGTAAGTTGCCAACGTTTGGTTGCTGTCGTCGCCATCTGCTACCAATCCTTGAACACGTACGTGGCGCCGCTGGCGCGATACACCGTTACCCGTGACATGTACTTGCCCTTCGTCTCGCCGACGAACAGGGTCTTTGCCTCAGCAGAGCCGTCGGGAGCGAAGTCAACCGTGCCCGGCAGTCCCGTACCGGAGGAGGGCACACTGTCGTCAGCGGCGACGTGGGTCTTGTTGGACATTGCGTTTACGAATACGTCTCGCGGGGCGATGATCGTGCGCACGTGGTCCCACTGGGTTGGAGTGGCCATGCCAGTCGTCCGGGATTCCCAGTGTTCGATCCGATTGGCCGTAACGTCGATGCGCTGCCATTTCCTGGTGGCCTCGGCGCGCATTTGCGCGGTCTCGAACTCGCCGGCGATCTCATCGGTGTAGCCCCGCACGGTGCCCGCGTACTTCGTGGACGAGATGCCGATAACGGCCACCGCCATCAGGATGCCGATGAGCGCGACGACGATCATCAGCTCGACGAGAGTGAAGCCGTCTTGTTGATGGCGCGTGGACGCTTTGACTTGTTTACTCGAAACTATCGGCACAGGTGACTCCGGCGAATGGCAGAACTCATTCGGATTGTTGCGGTACCCCTGCAAAGTTTACCCGAGAAAGCCCACTTAGGCGCAGAAGATTGCGAGCCTGGATACAAGGATCACAGTGGCTTCAGCCGAGTGAGCTGAAGCAGCACAGGGATCACTTTGCGTTTGAGCACCAGCGCCATGTGGGTGTGCTGGGAGCGCATATACAAGAGTCGCGCGTTGCGTGCTGCCTTGGGAACCTCGGCGATATTCGCGGGAACGCGATCGAGACCCACCATATCCTTACGTTTGTGCCACAGGGGTTCGGTCCAGGGCAGGGTATCGATGGCGACGATGGTCAGGCGATTCTCACGCTGAGACTTGGTTTGGCGCAGCCACGCCATGTACTTGCTCGCGTGGCCGTACATGGCGTCGAGTAGGATGATGTGGTTGATGCTGCGATACGTCAGCCAGCGTCGAAACGTGCGATGTGCGCCGCTATGGCCGAGCACGATGATGTCTCCCCACGGTCGTTGCACATTGGTTTTGGCCCGAGCGGTGACGATGAGGTCGTTTGGCGAGCTCCAGTTCACACGACCCTCGCCCCACGACGGCGCTTCGCACACGATGAACAGGGCGTTGCGTTTGCTCTTGGCGAACTGCTCCGCGAGGCCGCGTTTGTTCCACGACTTGTCGACGCTCGTGTAGAACCCGTGGAGGTAGATGACCACGCTGGCGGTTGCCGGTTGGTAATTGTCGGGCACCCAGACGTGCACCGGGCCTTTGAACTTGGTGGTGGTGAAGCGCCAGTGCGTGCCACCGGCGACCGTGTCCTTGACCAGCGCTGGCTGGGTTGCCACTGCGTCTGCGCGCGCGCTACCTGGTGCTGCGCATAGCACCACGGCCCCTGCAAGGAGCGCCGCGATGGCGATGAATCCCCAGCGAATCACTCATGTAATGATGACGGCTCCAGGCGCCGGACCCAAGTTTATTTCTGGGGCTTGGGCCGGGTGACCATCATGTGGTTCTGAAAGTCGGGCTTGGATGGGTAGCCGAAGCGGAACGGTAGCTTGCGCCGCGGGTTAGTCTTCCACAGGTTGATCATCTCCTGGGCCACCTTCTTATCGCCGCGTGGGAAGTACGGCTGCTTCATGCCACCGAACGTGATTTGCTCGAAGCCCGCGGGCTTGGCGTAGCGGGGCGGGATGCCGGAGCTGTCCGAGATCATCCACACCATGTTCTTCAACAGGAAGTTGCGGATGCTGTAGAACGAATTCAGCCACAGCAAGTAGCTCGCGGCTTTGGTCATCACGGCGAACTTTCCGTGGCTCTTGAGCAGCTTGAGAACCGCGTCGCTTTTCTTGAGATGCTGCCAATCCAGGTTGGCGACGATGTGCCGGTAGACCTTGATCGGTGCGGACGCGTCGCCGAGCTTGCGGTAGCGCAGCTCCATGTTCGCGTAGACGGCGCTCTGGGCGCGCCATGCCTGAACGCCGCGTCGCCACTTTTTCTTTTTCTTACGCGCGCGGGCTTTCTGCTCCTTTTCGCGTTTGTCGAGCTCGGCGCCGGTCATGTACTTGATGCGCCCGTCAGGTTCGTAGTCGAAATAGTGCATCGACACCGGCTCGTAGCCATGAATGGCCAGGCCAACCATGGTGAATACGACGGTTCCGGGCAGGCGTTGCCGTGCGGCTTCTTGAAGATGTTTGGTTTCGCTGTGGCGCATGCGCAGCAGCTTGCCAACGTGATCACCGATCAGGTCCAGGTCCTTCTTGAGCCGCCACTTGCTCATGGTGTCGATAGGCCGAATGTCCCCGGACTTCTCCAGTGAGATGGTTGTGATCAAGCGCGCGTCGGGGAACGTTGACAGTGCGGTCATGAAGTCGCCGCCGCCGAACGGATAGACCACCCTGTCCGGCAGGTTCTTCGGCCGCAGATTGGCGATGAACGGTTTGGCTACGCTCACCCAGCGTTTGTTGTACTCGGCGATGTAGCTACGCATCTTCACGCAGTGTCGGCGCACATTGGCCGGGCCAAAACGCTTTTGCACTGGTGTCTTGTCTCCGCAAGCTGCGACGCGAAAGACCGCTCTGGCCTGGGCGGCGAAGTTCTTACCCGACAGGGTTGGGAACACGGTCTTTGCCGGACCGCTGGGCTTGGCCGGTGGCGCTACTGGGATGGGCGCGGGTTTGGCCACCGGTTGTTCCGTTGGCGGCTGTTTGGCGACGGGTTGTTTGACCGGCGGCGGGCTGGGCGATCTGGTCGCGACAGGCGTCGGTGCGGTGTTGTTTCCGGTGTTGGGTGTCGACGGCTGCGGCTTGTCGCTGTTGGAGCAAGCGAGCAACCCGAGTACCACTGCGGCTATGCTGAGCTGGGTCTTCATGAAGTCGTGGGAGCCTAGCAGAGTTAGCCTACGCGCGGCGCAGGCGGAAAATTCCGATCGCGGCAACCATGTCGTGATTCGTGTCGTCGCGGCCAACTGGTTTGGCACGGCCATGGCTAACTAGCTGAATGAAAAAGCGATGGCAAAACCATGAACGTGGCCCGGTCATTGCTCTAAAGACCCATGCATCATCGGCGGTGCGCTGTCGTGTCCCCAGATGTCTCCGCGACAAGACATTGCGACGCTCCGAGTGCCGCCGGTGGTGCACGTTACGTGGGTGGTCGACGTTGATTTATACAACGGGCCAAAATGCCAGTCAGCGTTGCGGTCGCGTCTCGGTCGGCGATACAAGAGTGTATGAGCCGCGAAGACGAACACGACTACGCCGAGCTCGACGCGGATATCCGCCTCCTCGGCGATGCCTTGAACGAAGCTGTTGGTCAGTTGTCGGGCGACCACATGTCACAGCTTGTGCTGCGACTACGCGACGACGCTAACAGTCTGCGCGCCGGTTCCCTCGACGGTGGTCGCGATGCGTTCGCTGCGACCATCGGGGAGTTGTCGACCGGTGACCTGGACATCATCGCCAGGGTGTTCACCCAGTGGTTTCATCTGGTCAATTCCGCGGAGGAACAGCATCGCATTCGTGTTTTACGTCGCCGCGATGAAGGCGACGGCAGCGTGGTCGAATCGTTGGTGTCCGCGTGCGAGCGCCTCAGTGAACGCGGTGTGAGCGCCGACGAGTTGCGGGGAATGCTCGGCAAGCTGTTCATCATGCCGGTGCTCACGGCTCATCCGACCGAAGCGCGACGGCGTACGATCATCGATCACCTCGGCGACATTGCTTCCGGGCTCGATCGCCTCGACGCGGGCATGCGGTCTCGTCGCGATCGTGAGCGCATCACGGGGCAACTAAAGTCGACGGTGCTCGCGCTGTACGGCAGCGAGCCGTCCCATGAACAGAAGCCGACGCCCATCGACGAGGTGCGCACGGGGCTCGAGGTATTTCAGCGCACGCTGCTGGATGTCACGCCGCAGATCTATCGCGCCCTCGAAGATGCACTCAGCGCCGCCTACCCTGGGGAGAGTTTCGACGTGCCCTTGTTCCTGCGCTGGGGCACATGGATCGGCGGCGACCGCGATGGCAATCCGTTCGTCACTTCGGCGGTCACTCGCTCGGCCATGGAACGCCAACGCCAGTTGATCCTCGGCCGCTACAGCGATGACGTCGAGCACATGCTGCGCCTGCTGTCGGTGTCATCTCGACGCACGGTGAACTCCGACGGCTTGACCGTGCTCAACGAGTCCCTGGACCGAGACCGAGAGGAGCTGCCCGACACCACAGGACGCGCTCAGCGCTATACGGTCAACGAGCCGTGGCGTGAGAAGCTGTGGTACATGCGGGCGCGCCTGGCGGCGACCCTGGCTCGCGGCGACGCAGCGTACGTAAGCGCCCAGGCGTTCGTCGACGATCTTCGTTTGCTCGAGGCCAGCCTGACTGATTGTGGATTCAGTCGCCTCGCCAACGGTGTTGTGCGGGATTGCCGGCGTCGCGCCGAGGTGTTCGGCTTTCACCTGGCAACCATGGACATACGCCAACACTCGGCGGTTCACGAGGCAGCGGTGGACGAGCTACTGCGCCACGGCGGAGTCGATAACTACCTGGAGCTGGACGAAGAGGCGCGTCAGCAGTTGCTGAGCAATCTGCTCGACCACGCCAGCATCGGAATCGACGTGCCGCGATCGTCGCTGTCCGCGGCTACCCGTGAGTTGCTCACGACCCTGGACATGGTCGGCCGGGCGCGACGGGAGCAGGGCTCCAGCGCGTGCGAGCGTTACGTGGTCAGCTTCACCAGTCAGCCCAGTGATCTGCTCGAAGTTCTGTTCTTGCTTCGCGCCGCGGGCATGAGCCCGGGCGAGCTGCGACCAGTGCCACTCTTGGAGCAGCTCGAGGACCTGGACAGAGCAGACCAGATCGCCCACGCGATGCTGGACCTGGCACCGATTCGAGCGGCCCTGGGCGGCGAACTCGAGATCATGATCGGCTATTCCGATGCCGGTAAACAGATCGGTTATCTGGCATCCAACGTCGCTCTGCGCCGTGCGCAGCAGAAGCTCGCCAAGGTGGCGAAACAGCGCGGCGTGTTACTGACAATCTTCCACGGTCGCGGCGGCACCATCGGCCGCGGCGGCGGTCCGGCAAACCGGGCGATTCGCGCCCAACCGGCGGACGCGCTTGACGGTCGCCTTCGTGTGACCGAACAAGGCGAGACCATCACTGCTCGCTACGCGCGCAACGAGATTGCCCAGCGAGACCTCGAGCAGATGGTGCACGCGGTGCTCATCGCCCTGGCGGAGCGCGACCCGGCACCAACCCAAGAGTGGGGCGCCCGCGACGAGATGCTCGACCGAGCCGGCGTGCAGGCCCAGGCAAGCTACACCCAACTGCTTTCGGACGAGCAGCGCCTGGCCAAGTACGCGCTATCGGCAACACCAATTCGACAGGTGGCTGAGCTGCGCATCGGTTCTCGACCGTCCTCGCGCAAACCCGGCATGTCCTTTGACGATTTGCGTGCGATTCCGTGGGTGTTTTCATGGAACCAGAGTCGTCATGGTTTGCCGGGTTGGTACGGCCTGGGCACTGCGCTCGAAGTGATCATGTACGAGCACGGCCTGGATCGGGCCCGAGAGCTTTACCGCAGCTGGCAATTCTTCCGCGCGCTCATCAACAATGCGCAGCTGGCGTTGACCCGGGCGGATATCGATGTGGCCGAGTGCTATTCGCGGCTGGCCGACGACGACGCGCGCGAGATCTTCGAGTTGATTCGCAAGGAACACCAGCTCACAGTCAGCCACGTGCTGGCCGTTGTCGACCGCCAGCAGCTGCTAGGCAACCGTCCCCATTTGGTGCGCGCGGTCAAGCGACGCAATCCCTATGTGGACATTCTGAGCCATGCGCAGATCGAACTGCTGCGCCGGCTGGCTGACGCTGGGGAAGGACAGACCGACGAGATTCGTGCGGCGCTGGCCATCACCATCAACGGCATCGCGGCTGGACTGCAAACCGCCGGCTAGCGAGCCGGGGGGAAATCCCGGTCCATGACCGTCTTGCGCTCGTCTTGTCCAGCGTTGCGAATAGCCTGATCGCACAGGGCACGAACGTGTTCGCTGAGCGCCTTGAGCACATTCTCGGACGTGTTGAACCCCGACTTGGCCTTGATGTACTTCTTCATCTTGGAAGCGACGATCAGAATGTCTCTGGGCAGCTCGTCGTCCCGGGCTGGGGCTGAGTCAACGGCCCTGCGCCGAGCGGGCGCGCTCGTGGAAGCAGACGTCGATGATTTGGAGCTGGTGGATCTGGGCGCTGGGCTCGAGGACTCTTGTGCCTCTGACCGGCTGGGCGCGGTCTTCTCCACGGCCCAGGCCTCTCGATGGCGCATGGTGGGCAAGTGGGCTTCCCAGCACGACACGGTGCAGAAGAACGTGGGTATGCGCTTACCGTTGCACGTCGAAACGTTGCACACCCAGTACGTCGCCTTGTACGCGATTGGTTCTCTACAACTGCTGCACTTGCGCCACGTCTGATCTGTCATCCACGACAGTTTAGCGGCTACGCCTGCGCAGTCCAACCGCGATCAGGCCCAACAGTAGCAAGCCGCCGAACCCCGTGTGACCGTTGCTGGATTGGCAGCCCGACGGTGCTTCCGTCACGTCCACATCGACGGTGATGGTGCCAGTCATGTTGGGTGTTCCGTTGTCGGTGATCGCGACCACGAAGCTGTCCGGGCCAATGTGGTCTTTGTCCGCGGTGTAGTGGGCGCGGCCTTCGTCGTCGATTGTGAGCTCGCCGTGCTCGGGCGCGGTCTGCACCGTAATGGTGTGGGTGTCGTCGGCGTCCGGGTCCATGACGGTCATCAGCTGGGACACTGTCGTACCCGCTTTCACCGTGAGTGCCAGGCTGCCCGACGACGGCGCGATGTTGCAGCCAGCGATTGGCAGAGTCACGCCAGCCGTTTGCTCGATCCATGCCCGGTCTTTGTCCGGGCGAACGTAGATGCCGCCCTGGGAGCAGGGCAGGGTGGCGTTGCCCATAGCACGGGACGTAACGCCGACGAGGAAATCGCCGCGGTCAGTCAGCAAGTAGAGTGGACCGCCCGAGTCGCCGTTGCACGAGTCGATGCCGTCGCCGCCCGCGCCGAGTTCACCTGCGGGACGCGCGCCGCGGCTGCAGCCAGGGGTCGTGGCGCAGTCGAAGTCGACGATGGTGCTCACGGCTTCGCGTAGCTTCGTGCCGAACTCGCTGGCATTGGCGTCGGTCGCGCCGTAGCCGACGATGGCCACGTTGGCGCCGTTCGTTACGTACTGCTCGAGCATGCACTCGGGCACGATGGGCCGCGGCTTGACGATGCTGTCACGTTCCAGGACCAGCACGCCCATATCCAGGGTCGGGTGAGCGGTCTCCTGGATCACGTTGATCACTTCCGAGTCCGAGTCGCGATAGTCGGTCGTGTTGAGGATGACCGAGCGGATACCGCCGATGCAGTGCGCGGCGGTGAGCACCACATTGGGCGCGATCAGCGTGCCAGTGCAGCCGGCGCCTCCGCCGAACGAGACTCCAGCGGCGTCGGGCCACTTGCCGTCCGGGGCGACCGTGCCGCCAACGACTTCGTTGTCGACCTTGGGCACGTGCTTCGTGCCTTTCTTAGCCTGGCCCGCCATGGCGGTGGAGGCCACTAGAGCACTAGATGCCACTAGCGTTACTGAAACGAACCCGATTACTGACAGTCGTTTAGCTGTATCCATCCCACGGAAGAGCTTCGCCGATTTGGCGCCAACTAGGAGGCCACGATCGCAAACATGGTCTAACATCCCGGACAGACAAGTGTTAGGCAAGGAGCAAGACGACGTGGCATGTGAATGCGGCCTGGGGCCCGAACTGAACGAATGTTGTGGCCCTTTCATCGAAGGTACCCAGAATCCCGAGACCGCGGAGCAACTGATGCGTTCGCGCTACACCGCGTATGCATCTGAGAATATCGACTACATCATGTCGAGTCACGATCCCGAGACGGTCGGCGACGTTGATCGCGAGTCGTCCGAGCAGTGGGCCAAAGAGGCGAGCTGGCAGGGCCTCGATGTGCTCACCACCGAGGCCGGTGGTGCCGATGACGACAACGGTATGGTCGAGTTCGTCGCCAAGTACTCCATCGGAGCGAAAGTGTACGCCCATCATGAGCGCGCTACGTTTCGCAAAATCGAGGGCGTTTGGAAGTTCATGGACGGCGAGATGGTCAAAGCCACGCCGAAGGTTCGCGAAGCGCCGAAGGTCGGGCGCAACGAGCCGTGCCCTTGTGGCAGCGGCAAGAAGTACAAGAAGTGCTGCGGCGCTAACTAGTTAGCAGCCCGAACCAGACGGTCAGTCTACTCGCAAGCTTCGACGGTAGGAGCGTCGTTGCTGCGAAGCCACTTGAGCGCGCAGGCCTGGGGATCGTAGCCGGTCTCGGCCTTGATCACGTCGAGCAGGTCCTGCATGCGCGCGGCCTTGCCTTTGTATTGGCTGTAGAAAGCGCCCAAGGCACTATCTACCGCCGTGTCGCCGAGCTTGGCGGCGAGGCCTTTCAAGAAGTAGGCGCCCTTGGTGTACGGCGCGCCGCCGAACAGACCATCGTCGATGATGTCGAGTTCGTTACAGCCTTCGGGCCAGGCGATCTTGTTCTTGGTCGAGCTGGCGTTGAGCGCGTTCAGCTCGTCCCGGTAGGCGAGCCAAACCGACACGCCGGCCGATGAGCCCACGGCGATGAGCGCCCGCGCCGCCAGATATTCCGCCACGCCTTCGGACAAGACGAAGTCTTCCCAGCACGCGATGCGCACGCCATTGCCGAACCAACCGTGCGCCGCTTCGTGAGCCTGGACCACCGGATCGGACATGGCGATGCGCGACGTGTGCCACAGGGGGTGATGTTCCATGCCGCCGTACGCGCCCGAGCCCCAGTTCGCTGCGACCGCGGCCATCTCGTTGCCGAAGATATAGCCGCCGATGTTTTTTTCGAGCCAGTCGATGACCTGGCGCAAATCCGCGGTGCCGTTGGTAGCCGCGGGTAGTCCATTCGGAAAGTAATAGGCGCCGACCTGAGTGCCTGCGTCGGTGGTGCCAAGGTCCAGGTACTCATAGCCGCCGATGGCCCAGGCGAACATGTACGGCGGACCGTCGGCGGGGATGGAGCGCGGGTAGACCGCGGTCAGGCCGTCGGGGATGTTGGTCAGCGTGGCCGTGAACGTCAGGCCGTCGTCTGGGTTCGGCTTGCAGGGAAACAAGTTGCCGCAGTGGTAGGGCCAGGTGAGGGTCGAGTTGCGCGTCGTGGCGCCTTCGGTCGCGGTGTGTAACTCGTAGGTATAGGCGACGACGATGGTGACCGGCTGGTCGCCGCGAGGCACCGAGACGTGAATGTTCGACTCGTCGACTTCGTAGTTGAGGTCGGCGCCCGAATCGTCCTTGACGCTGATGAGCTCGGTATCGCCGACCTGGAGCGACACCAGTCCAGTTTGGGAACCTGCCACGACCAGGGTGGCGGTGATCGCCTGAGCGGTGACGTCGACCTGCAGGTCCGTCGATACGATGTCCCGGGTCCAGTCGAAGGTCAGCGCCGCGTCTGCTGGGCCCGAATCGGTGCCAGCATCTGAGCTCGAAGACGATGAGCCGCCGCAAGCGACGATGGAGCCGACGAAGAGAATGATGAGGGAGCTAGAAGCGATGGTGCGTTTCATGAGGTTTGGCGAGTGCCGCGGGTAACCAGCTGCCCCACAAGCTACCGACTAACAGCGGTGCGAGGATGACGGGGAAAGACAGTGACGGCACTTCAAGCGCGTATAACACGCCGCAATGGGCCAAAACGTGAAAAACCGCACCGTAGGCCGCGCCGACGTAGCGCGACGGAAACTGTACGTAACGGACCAGCGAGAAGCTGATCATGAACGGCAGGATGAACACCGGGATGCCGAGGACGAGGAATACGGCCCAGGCCAGGCTGACCGCCATGTTGACGTTCAACAGTGCGTCGAAGTAGATGAGCACCATCGCGCCCAGGGCCAGACCGGCGGCCATCGCGCCGGTGGCGGACCAGTACCACATGGCGGCGTCTGGCGAGGAGTTGGTGAAGCCCCGCGGCGGGGCGAACAACCGGACCAGCCAAGCTTTGAAGCGCTCGGACCGGGTACCGGTTATCGCCGCGACGGGGATGCCCACATATACTTAATAGCGTGGAATGCTGGTGTCGACCAGCTGGGACCAGGCGTCGATGCCTCCGTCCATGGTGTAGACCTTCGTGAAGCCCTCCTTGGCGAAGTGCTCGGCCGCCGAACGGCTGCGAACGCCCCGGTGACAGTAGAACGCGATGGGCGTGTCCTTATCGAGACCCGAGATGTAGGCCATGACGTCGTCGTCGAGGAGTTTGCCACCGATATTGGCCGCTTCGCGCTCGCCCTCGCTGCGCACGTCGAACAGCTCCTTGACGTCGCCCGAATCGAGCAGCGCTTTGAGCCCGGCCGGGCTGATGGGTTCGGCGGTGGGCGGGGCTTGCGGGTTGTCGATCTTGAAACCGGCGCCGTCTGCCTTTTCGACGAAGTCGATAGTGACACCCTCAGCGCGACGCGCTGATGACGGGTCCACCAGAATGGTCAGTCCATTGGCGACCACTTCCACGTCGGCGAACGCCTTTGGCGCCAACTCCAGGCCGTGCTGAAACGATGGGCTCACGCTCAGGTGCACGAAGTCGCCGTCATCGCCATCGGCGAGGGCATCCTTGAGCACCGCCGCGGCGGCGTCGGTCAGGTTGAGATTGGGCGGCTCAACTTCGCCCGGAGTTACATTCAACGCCTTGTGCAGATCGCCGGCGCGATTCATCTCTTTGACGATGTCGCAGCCACCGACGAATTCACCCTTGATGTAGAGCTGTGGGATGGTAGGCCAGGAAGAGTACTCTTTGATGCCCGAACGAATCTCGGGATCCGAAAGTACGTTGACCGTGGTGTAGTCGTTGACGATTCCGTTGAGGATCTGCACCACAGTCGCGGAGAATCCGCACTGCGGGAAATTCCTATTGCCCTTCATGAACAAGACAACTTCGTCAGACCCAACGATTGAGTCTATCTTTTGCTTCAAATCTGGCGAGATACTCATGGCGGTTCCTTTTAGTGGGTGAAGAAAAGCTACCAGCGCCGGACGACTCTGCCGCTGACTCCGTCAACGTACGGGTTCGCTGCGTACGCGACATCGCCGACATCGACAAAGACGCGTGGGACGGGCTCATGCACGGACCGTCGCCGTTCTTGCGTCATGGATTCCTCCACGCGCTGCAGCTGTCGGGTTCGATAGGTCCTGGGTCGGGCTGGCATCCTTATTACTTGTTGGCTGAAACAGATGAGGCTACTCCAACGCTCGTAGCTGCTGTGCCGGCTTTTGTCAAATCCCATAGTTACGGCGAATACATCTTCGATTGGGGCTGGGCGCGAGGCGCCGAACAGGCTGGAATCGCTTACTACCCTAAGCTGGTGATCGCCGCTCCGGTGACGCCGGCGACTGGCAACCGAATCCTGTGTGGCCATGGCGTGGACGTCCACACCGCCACCGAGGCGCTCACCGCCCTGATTCGGGAGCTTGCCGCGGAAGCTCAGTGTTCTTCGGTGCACTGGCTATTCGTGACCGCCGACGAGCAAGAACGCCTGGCTGAGTTCGGCTACGAGCCCCGGGCCAGCTATCAATTTCACTGGCGCAACCGCGACTACGAGTCGTTTGACGACTTCCTCGCTCAGCTGCGCAGTCGCAAGCGTAAGCAGATTCGCAAAGAGCGCAGAATTGCGGCCGAGGCCTTCGATCGCATCGAGTTCACGCCGGGCGGCGAGCTGACCAGCGTGCAGATCGATCGTCTCGATGCGTTCTATCGACGCACCACCTACTGTCATGGCGGACGGGACTATCTACGACCGGGGTTCTTTCATCACCTGGCCGAGCTGCTCCCTGACGAGATGCAGCTGTGTCAGGTCGTGAACGGCGATGACATCATTGCCGGTGCGCTCTACCTGGAAACGCCCCAGGGTTTGTACGGTCGTTACTGGGGCTGCGCCGAAGACATCAACATGCTGCACTTCGAAGTTGCTTACTACTCAGGCATCGAGCGTTGCATCGAGCGGGGCATTCCGTTGTTCGAGGCCGGGGCGCAGGGAGAGCACAAGCTGTTGCGCGGGTTCGAGCCGTCGCGCACCTACAGTAACCACTGGATTCGCGATCCGGATCTGGCCCGCGCCATCTACGCTCACCTGCGTGAAGAGAACCATCACGTCGCTGCGCGCATCGAACGCCTGGCCGAGTATGGTCCGTATCGTCGCGACGGCTCTTAACGTCGGGGTGCTGCCGAGGCACGCGCTAGAGCAGGCGCAGGGTCAGGATGAACGCGATGGTCCACATGGTCAGGCAGACGAACGCGTCGAGTAGCTTCCACGTTCCGGGTTTGCGGAACCATGGCGCCAGCGCGCGTCCGGCCATAGCCAGAGACACGAACCACACGACCGATGCGGTGCCAGCCCCAGCGCCGAACACGAGGCGCTGGTCTGGGCTCAAAGGGGCGCTAATACCGGCGATCAACACGAACGTGTCGAGAAACACGTGAGGGTTAAGCAGGGTTACCGCCAGGGTCGCGAGAATCGTTCCTCGGAGCGACGTAACCCGACGCACGCCGGATAGATCGAGCTTGCGGTCGCGGAGGGCGGCGCGGCCTGCGCGTGCGCCGTAGCACAGCAGGAACACGATACCGCCGATAGTCGCTAGCTTGGCGATGATGGGATGGCTCGCCAGTATCGTCCCGGCACCAGTGACCGCCAGGGCGATGAGCAGGACATCACCCGCGATGCAAATCGCCGCGACGAGCATCGCTCGATCGCCGCGCACTGCCCGCGATATCAAGAATGCGTTCTGCGCGCCGATGGCGACGAGCAGACCCAGGCCAACTCCGAATCCTTGTAAGAACTGCATCATGGTGACTATGGAGATACAGATCTAAATCGGATTCGTCCAACTAATTAAATTTGTACAACATTAGAATTTCTAATGAGGGAAAGATCCGCTACCGTCGACCCATGCTGGATTACAAACTTCTCGACGCGCTAGCCAACGTCGCGAGAGAGGGTGGGTTCGACAAAGCGGCGCGGGCGATGCATCTCACCCAGTCAGCGATCAGCCAGCGCATCCGCGCGCTCGAGGAGTTAATGGGCCAGGTGTTGCTCGCGCGAACCCAACCGCCGCGACTCACCGATGCGGGCAAGCAGCTGTTGCGCCACGTTCAAGAAGTCGAGCGACTCGAGCGAGAGCTACTGGGCGGCATCGTGCCTGACCTCGACGGTGACGCGTTCGCATCGGTGCCGGTGGCGGTCAACGCCGACAGTCTCGCGACGTGGTTCGTGGACGCGGTCGATGAGCTACTTCGCGAATGGGGATTGGTGCTGGATATTCGCATCGACGATCAGGAGTTGACCCATCGGCTGCTTCGAGATGGTGAGGTCATGGGTTGCGTGTCGGTCGAGTCGCGGCCGGCTCAGGGTTGCAACGTTTCCTACCTTGGCCGCATGAGCTATCGGTTCCTGGCGACCCCCGACCTGGCGGAGGAGTGGTTTCCCGACGGGCTCACCACCGCGGCGGTTCGGCGCGCTCCCCTGGTCGTGTTCAACCGCAAGGACCGGCTCCACGACCGGCTGTTTCGCAAAATCTTGCGCCGGCCGCGCCTGGATCCAGCCGTGCACTACATGCCGTCCCCCGAGGCTTACCTGGGCATGATCTCGGGCGGACTCGCATATGGGATCGTGCCCGACATTCAGAGCGCAGAGCTCATGGACAGCGGCGAACTGATCGATCTGGCGCCTGGCCACTCGGTGCGGGTGGATCTGTACTGGCACTGCTGGAACCTGCGCTCCGTGCTACTCGATCAACTGAGCACGGCCATCGTTGATGGCGCTCAGGAGTGGTTGCCCCAGCGTTGATGCTACGGCTTCGCCAACGTTTTGATGCGTTGCCGTGCCCACGTGGACTGCTCTTTCAAGCCGGCTGTGTCGTAGAACTCGCGCAGCTGGGTGTAGCGCTTGGCCGGGCCGAAGGCGTGGGCATGATGCAGCTTGCGCAGGCAGACCGGGCATAGGTGCTCGGGTTGGCCGTCCGACTCATCCATGGAGTTGGAGCCGTTCATCACGCAGCTGTAGTGAGTGCAGTGCTGGATGCCGAACATGTGACCAATCTCGTGGGTCATCACCTTGAGCGCACGCATCAGCACTTTCTTCTTCGTGGCGGCGTCGCTGGTCTTCTTGCCACCGTGAAACGACGGATGATAGCGGGCGAAGCTGAACACGCCGACCCGCGCGCTAAGCGACGCCATGCCGAACACGAAGTTCCACGACGGCTGCGGGTACAGGTCTGTCTCTGTGACGGCGATGAGGCAGTAAGCGTCCTGGGGTAATTTCTTCTTGAGCAGCGTGAGGATCTCGCCGGTCAGTAGTTGGGGTTTGCCGGAGCCATTGTTGATGCGCCGGTAATTGGAGACGCGAGACAAGCCGATCTTGGGCAGCATCTTTACGGGCATCTGGTAGTAGCGGGCCACGTAGTCGACGAGCATCTTCGCGCGTGGGCTGCCGGGTTTGTTCAAATCTCCGACCGGCACCAGATAGATGGTGCTGTGTTTCCCTTTGGCGCGGTTGGGTTTCGAGTCGACGTAGTCTTGATAGCTTTGACCTTCCTCGTCGTGCTCGGCAAGCCATTCGCCGCTTGCCGGAGCAGTGATAGGAGAGAACTGATCCGACGGCGCAAACGCTTTGCGCAGATCGGCGGGCAGCGTCTTGAGGTCGCCGATAGCGGCGAGTCGCTGGTCGGCGTTGGGCGGCACGAAGCCCTTGCGCTTGTCGGGGGCGCGGAGCGTGCGCGCTTTGTTAGGCGCCGTTGTCGATTTTTCGTTGTCGGCGCGCGGCGTGCGCGTCTTGCCATCACATGCGAGGAACGGCAACGCGAACAGCGCTACCATGACAGGGGCGGCGAGGGTGGCGGGCATCAGGGAATCATGATCCACTTGTTACGCTTCGTCGAGCGATGGGTTAGGGTCGCGCCATGGCAGATGCAGACTCGCGAGCCGGCGCCCGCTACACCAACGAAGAAATCTTTCGTTTCGTCGACAAGACTCACGCGAGTCACGATGGCGGGCTCGAGGCCGCGTTCAACTCACCCGGCAGCGACGGCGTCCCCGCTATTCAGGTCGGTCCGTCCGAGGGCAAGCTGTTGGACTTGTTGGTGCGCATGGTCGGCGCGCGCAAGATCGTCGAAGTCGGAACCCTCGCCGGCTACTCCGCGATTCGCATGGCCCAGGCGCTTCCGGCCGACGGCAAGCTGTGGACCATCGAGTACGAAAATACCCATGCGGACGTCGCGCGGCGCAACCTGGCCACGGCGGGGGTGTCTGACAAGGTTGAGGTCGTGGTCGGCGCGGCGATGGACGTGTTGCCGACTCTCGAAAAAAGCGGCCCGTTCGATGTCGTTTTCGTGGACGCCGACAAAGGCAATTACCACAACTACGGCGCGTGGGCGGCCAAACATTTGCGCCCGGGCGGACTACTCATCGGCGACAACGCCTACCTGTTCGGCAACCTCATGCAGGACAGCGACCGCGCCAAAGCGATGCGTCAGTTCCACGAAGAGGCAGCCGTCGCGTTTCACTCGGTGTGCGTACCGACACCGGACGGAATGCTCGTAGGGATCAAACGCTAGTGAAGCGTTCCTGTCGAACGCGATCGCGGCGCGTTATCTGAACAGCGCGATCGAACTCGTGTAGCCGTGCAGGTGGGTTTGCCCCTGCACCGGGCCGATCTCACCGTTGCAAAAGAACCCGCCGAGAGGCACGCCCGGGTGGTGCTTGGCGAACAGGGTGCTGTCGTGATTGGGCACGCCGTACATCCCCGCGCCGCGTCCCAAACAAGAGAACATCAGTGCCCCCTGTGGCTCGAATCCAGTGCTCTTGACCAGCAGTTCATCCAGGTCCTGGGCGGATGTGTCGCCGTCGCGTAGGTGAAACTGCACGACTTGCTGGTCGCGCAGCTTGGCGGCGATGACCAGGGCGCTGCGCTCCTGGGAGACACCCGCCAGGCTTCGAATCAAAAAGTCGCCGCGCTCGTACACCTGGCGCGCGTCGTTCATTACGAGGCCCATGAACAGCGAGGTCTTGAACAGGATCTGATCGGCCGGGCCAAGCTCCTTGTACAGGGACTCGAGCACGGCCATCGCCGGCACGCCGTCCAACTCGAGCAGCAGGTTACCGTCCGATCGTGTGACGAACATGGGCGAGCCGATGGGCCGGCAGCCCTGAGCCACCAGGGTGTCGACGCGGAGGTTGCCCGTTAATGCCAGCCCCAGGGAGCCATCGCGATATTGTTGATCGTTGTGGAACAACACGTTGCCGCCCGGTTCTTCAGCGCCGCTGGCGATGCCACCCACGACCGTGCTGGTCGGATATGCGTTGTCGAGCCAGCGCGCCAACGGTTCGGCGTTGCCACTGAACGGTTCGGACAACATCACGAAGGTCGGATCCTTCTCCGGGTCCACGTCGATGGCGCCGGCCCAGTGATGAGGCATGCTCTCCAGGTGGAACGGTTTGATGTCCACCCCGGGAAGCGCTGCCGCGGTAAGCGACAGTGCCGGAGCGCGTTCGACTTCCTCGCCGCCACCGATGACTCCACCAGCGGAACAACCAACGAGCTGAGCATTGGGGAAGTGCGCGGCGACACAACGCGGAAGTTGAGAGTAGTAGCCTTCGTACTCGGGGGACACGAACGCGATCACGAGATCAGGATCGGCGCCGCCGAGATCCGCGATGAGGGAGTCAGCGACCTCGTCGATCGCGTCTTCGAGGCGCGTCGTTGCCGCCAGGTCGGATGCCCATTTCATGTCGCTACGCGATCAGCTCTTCCAGTTGCATCAGCGCGGTCAGCAGCGCGCTGTATTCGTCGGCGCCGATGCTACCACCGTCCTGTATCGTGGGTATGAGACGGTCCAGAACGGTAACTATTCCCTGAGCTTGGGGGCACGTGTCGACGAGCTCGCTGGCCACTGCGTGGAGGGTTCGTGCACTCGTGGCCCAGGCGCGCGCGTCTGGCTCATAGCGCCCAAGGGGCATCGTGCACTCGCGAGCAAGTTGCTCGACGAACTCGACCGTAGACTCGATCTTGCGGAAGTCCAACTTGTCCGGCGTGTCGGTCAGTTCGTGGTAGTGGCGCCAGCGGCCGCCGGTCAGGAACAAAGCGGGCACACCGTTGCGTCGAAACGGTTCGTAGTCCGACAAGGGCGGCACGATGTCCAGGTCCAGTGGACGTATGGTCAAGCCTTCGAAGCAGAATGAGGCAGCCAAAACGCTCTTGGTCAGGTTCTCCGCCTTCTCGCCGCCAAGTACGAACAACAGATCGCGCACGCTCGATGGTGCTTCGGGTGGCCCAACCGAGTGGCCCACCAGATCCAGAACGATCGCAACTGCGATGTCCTCCAACGGGATCGGCGGCTGCTGGGTGAACCGGATCGAGCCCATTTCATCGGTCAGAAAATGGGGCGGCTCTTCGCCATCGAACGCGACGAGCATCAAGTCGTGGTCGTCTTTCGCATGGTCATGGCGGCGCGCCAGCTCCAGAACCACTGCCACCGCGGCCGCGTTGTCGTCGGCGCCCCAGTAGGCGTCATCACCCATGGCGCGACCGATATGGTCATAGTGCGCAGCGACCAGCACCGTCTTGCCCTTACCGGGCTTGTGGGCAATCACGTTTGCGCCGCGACAGCCGGGCACGGGTTGAATCGTCGGTGTCCAGCCGGCTTCGTTGAGCTGTTTCACGATAAATTTGCGCGCGGCCAGCCCTTCGGCAGAGCCTGCCTCGCGGCCGGCGCACTCGCGGCTGCACAAGTAGTCCACGTCCCTGCGCAGCCGGTTAGCCATGTCATCGGTCACCGCGCGACTGTATCTCACCTTGACCCGCGCCGTGCGATTTCGGATCATCGGCACAGACGCATGATCGTTACTTCCGAGCATCTCCGAAAATCACTGGACCTCGTGAGAGGACGCACGCGGGACCCTGCGGCCGGAATTCATGGGCCCGACAGTACCGCGTGGCAACTACAAAAAGAGGGCATCGTTTTCATCGGTGGCCTTCGCGCAGCGCTGCTGCAGATCGCCCACCCGTACGTCGCCTACGCGATCGATCAGCATTCGAAGACGCGCACCGATGTGCAGGGCAGGTTTCAACGCACCTTCATTAACATCTTCGCCATGGTCTACGGTGATCTGGACACGGCGTTTCGCTCCGCCGAGGTGGTGCACAGAGTTCACACGCGCATCAACGGCAAGATCGAACATGACGTGGGCCCGTTCAGGCGCGGTCACGTCTATCACGCGAACGAGTCATCTTCGCTCCTGTGGGTGTACGCAACGCTGATGCATTCGGTCATGGAGGTGCACGATCTGGCGCTGCGCCCCCTGTCCGCCGATACCAAGGAACGGTACTACCAGGACAGTAAATCGTTCGCGTTGCTGTTCGGCATCCCGTTGTCGGAACTCCCCGAGGACTACCCCGCGTTCGAGCGCTACATGCAGGACATGCTGGCGTCGGACACGCTCACCGTGAGTCCGCCTGCGCTGGAGATGAGCAAGTTCTTGATGACGCCACCACGCCCGGCACTCGCGCCGCTGATGAACTGGCTCAAACTCGTTACCGCCCAGATGCTGCCACAGCGTTTGCGCGACCAGTTCGAGCTGCCGTTGACCCGGCGCGATCGTTTGTTGGTCAAAGCGTCGTTGCGCGCTATCAAGCCAGTGTATCTGTCGATGCCGAAGCGTTTGCGCTACCTGCCGGCGTACATCGATGCACGCCGACGGCTCTCCGGTCGCGGACCAAGCCGAGTCAGCTCGCTGCTGGAGCGGCTCGCAATGCTCGGAATTCGAAATTCAGAAGCGGCCTGAACCAGGTAGAACCTGGCGAGGCCGCTCGTGAGTGGGGCTGATTGAGTTCCGCTAGATGACCTGGGAGTCAACGTCCAGGACGATGCGGACGTGGAGGCGGGATGTGTGGGCGAGCATCGGGATGATCTCGACGCCGCTGAGCTGGGTGTGCCCCTGGATGGCGACGAACGCGTATTTGCCAGGGGTCAGGTTGAAGAACTGGAACCAACCGAAGCCATCGGTCGTCACAGGTTCGTAACGACTCTCCGGCGACATGGTGGGCCCACTGTCGCGCAGGTATACGGAGACGCCTTCGAGGGGGTTGCCCTGGAGATCAACCACGCGGCCGATCACGGAGAGAGACTCGCCTTTGATCGGGATTAGCGGCTTGTGAACGTTCAGCATCGGTTTACTCACCACCTGAGTCGGTACAGCGACCGGCTCCATTGGAGTTCGGGTATAGGCCGCGAAGATCGCGGCTCCCCATATGATCAAACCGGCGGCTACGCCGATCATTTGTGCGATTCGATTCACTTGAAAATCCGTCGTGCTGGTCGTTCCGAGGGCTCATTACAAAGTGAGAGCACCAAGTCCGATGGCTGTGGCTGCGATCAGGATCGCGACGTAGACCGTGTCGCGAGTCGTGTTGCGCTGCTGGCGGGCGAGAAAAAGCTGGAGTCGATTGGTTGCGTTGCTCATGGGGGGACGTAGTGCACGGCGCGTGCCGCAATCGGCGCGCTGCAAGTTGCTGATAATTAATCGGCCGCAAGCACGGGAGATCTCCGTCCCGCCTGTCGCACCCGTCCCCAACTGTCGCAGGCGTGTCGCAGCCGTCCACAAACTCTCCGCCTGTGTCCCACTAGAATGCGGTTACTCGCCGCCGCGGGCGCTACTTGTAGTCGGTCGGGTTCAGCTGGAACCGTTTCACCCAGCGCTGGATCTGCTTTCGATCCTTGCCCATTGCCCGGGCTACAGCGCTGATGTTGCCGGTGTGCGCCTGTAACTGAGCGACGAGCTCATCGCGCCGCTGCTCGTCTTCGGTGCTGAGTTTTGCCGGAGTCGCGGCGGCCGCATTACCAGCCTTGCGTGGCGGGTTGCGTACCGAGTCCGGCAGGTGCTGTAGGGCGATCGCTTCATCGCCGGCAAGGACGACCGCAGAGCTCAGCGCCTGCTCCAACTCGCGTACGTTGAGCGGCCAGTCGTAAGCGAACATCTGCCGGAGCGCATCGCATTCCAGGCCAGGATGATTCTGACCTGGCTTGGTGATGCGTTCGAACAGAGTGCCCACGAGCATGCCGATATCCTCGCGGCGCTCGCGCAATGGCGGCAGCTTCACGCGAAATCCCGCCAGGCGGGCGAATAGGTCTCGCCGGAACACCTTGGAGTCCACGAGCCCGTCCAGGTCGCGGTGCGTAGCGGCTAGCACGCGCAGATCCACCGGAAGCGGTCGCGCTTCACCCAAAGGCATGACCTCACGCTCCTGCAACACTCGCAGCAGAGCGGCCTGGGACGACGGCGGGAGATCGCCGATTTCGTCCAGGAACAATGTGCCTTTATCGGCACTGCGTACCAGGCCGAGCCGGTTGTCGACGGCACCGGAGAACGCGCCCTTGCGATGACCGAACAGCTCGCTCTCGACGAGGTTGGCGGGAATTGCTCCGCAGTTGACCGCGACGAACTCGCCGGTGCGACCGGACAGTTCGTGGATGGCGCGGGCGAGCACTTCTTTGCCAGTACCGCTCTCGCCTTCGATGAGGATCGAAATCTCCGACTCGGCGATCTGACCGATGCGACTCAGGGCGGTCGAGTACTCGGGAACCAGGGTGCTCAGGCCGGAGGCCGGCGGGCGGTATTCCTCGAGATCGACATCGACCGGGTCCCCGTCCGGAATTGCCACGTCGTCCAGGAACATGAGCAGGGTGTGACCGAGCTCGAACAAATCCCCGTGTTTGAGAACGACCCGGCGAACCGCTGTACCGTTGACGACGGTGCCGTTCTTGGAATTGGTGTCCTCCAGGACCCAGCGGCCGAAGCTGTGCTCGATCATCGCGTGGCGCGACGACATCCAGCGGTCCGGGATGCCGATGGACATCTCGTGTCCGTGCTCTTTTTGTACGCGCTCCATGGAGCGGGAGTTGCCGCGGCCAAGTCTCACGACGTGAATGTTCGCGAGGGAATAGCGCGCCGACCGAGCGAGCGGGCGGCTGCACTCGAGCACGACGATTAGAAACGGCTGACGCGACGGCTCATCCGGGCCGCCCATCTTCCGGCCGCTGCCGTCGAGACTCAGCGTGATGCCAGCACTATCGGCCATCCAGCATGATGATAGGACGAGCGGAGTGCACCACCCAACGGGCTGGGAGCAATTTTCGCGCTATGCTTCGGCCCTCCACCGTGCCCGAGACGCCAAGACATCACTCATCTAGCGACCAGAGCGCCGCTCTGGCTCAGACGGCCACGGCGCAGGGATCGGACTCGCTGCCTCCGGGAGTGGGGCCTGCCCTGAGCAAAGGCGAGGGACTGGGCCGCTACACGATCCTTGAGACGCTAGGCTCCGGCGGAATGGGGGTGGTTTACGGGGCATATGACCCGGATCTGGACCGAAAGGTCGCCCTCAAACTGTTGCGCAGCCAGGACGGCGCTCACGGCACGGCGACCGGGGCGGACCGCGCGCGGCTACTTCGCGAAGCCCGGGCGATGGCGAAACTCAGCTGCCCCAACGTCATTACCGTGTTCGAGGTCGGCACGGTGGCGGAGCGGGACTTCGTCGCCATGGAGTTCGTCGATGGCATGACCCTGGCTCAGTGGATCAAAGAGCCACGGGACTGGCGCGACGTGGTCGAAATGTTCCGCATGGCCGGGGAAGGGCTGATTTCTGCCCACGATGTCGGCTTGATCCACCGTGATTTCAAACCGGCGAACGTGCTCATTCGAAACGATGGTCGCGTCATCGTGACCGATTTCGGCCTGGCGCGTCTGGCCGATGACACCGTTGAGTTCGCTGGGCCCGGAGCGACTGGCTCGCTCAGCGATGGCTCCAACAGCGATCAGCTCACCAGGACCGGCGCCGTGTTGGGCACGCCGGCCTATATGGCCCCGGAGCAGCACAAGAATGATCCGGCCGACGAGCGCTCGGATCAGTTCGCGTTCAGCGTCGCTTTGTACGAAGCGCTGTATGGCGAGCGACCGTTCAAGGGCGCGACCTTCGAAGAACTGCGCGACGCGACGTTGGCGGCGGAGATCCCGCCCGAACCCAAAGGGTCGTCGGTCCCCGCGTGGCTGCGCGCGGTTGTTCTTCGTGGCTTGAGCCCAGATCCGGCGGAGCGATACGCGAGCGTGGCGGAGATGCTGCGCGCGCTCAACAGGAAAGAGACGACCCAACGGCGCTGGTGGATGGTCGCCGTCGCCGTCGTTGCCATCGCGGCGGTCCTTGGCGTGTATTTGGTGCGCCGGGACAGCAAGGCCAAGAGCGACCAGTTCGAGAAAGGCAAGCGGGCTGCGCAGGCTCAGCAGTGCGCTGATACCGAGCGCACGTTCTCCGGGGTGTGGGACGACAACAAGAAAAAACTGCTGCAGAGCGCCTTCGTCAAGGCGAGTGCCGAGGCTGCAGCGGCGACGTATCAAGGCTTCGTGCGCGTGCTCGATCGCTACAAACAGCAGTGGTCGACTATCTACAAGACCACGTGCGAGGCGACACGGGTGGAGCACAAACGCACCGAGGCGGATTTTCATCTTCACATGGGTTGCCTGCTCCAACGCCGCGATCAGTTCAAGTCCCTGATCGAGGTGTTCATGCGCGCGGACGCCCAGGTCGCGGGCCGCGCTGTGCAAGCTGCCCACAACTTGCCGCGCTTGGACGACTGCTCGGATCTGCAGCTGTTGCGCAGTGGATTGGTACCGCCGAAAGATCCGCGCACCCGGCAGTCGGTGGAACAGGTGCGCAAGTTGCTCGCCGAGGCCCACGCGCTGCAGCAGGCGTTGCGCCTCAAAGAGGGCATCGCTATGGCTGCAAAGGCGGTGGAGCTTGCGAAGAAGTCCGGCTACAAACCGGTTACCGCTGAGGCGCTGTTCCGCCTGGGCACCCTGTACTTTCACTACGAGGAAACGAGCTCGTCGCGCAAGACCCTAAAGGAGGCGGCGTTCGCGGCTGCCGTGAGCGAGCATAAGGAGTACCAGGCTCGGGTGGCCGTCGCACAGATTCAGCTCGAGGCGAAGTTCTCGTCGCGCAACGCTCGCACCCGGAAGCAAGCGCAGCTGGCCGCGGCGATCGTCAAACGATACGGCCGAGACGAGGTCCTGCACGCGCGTTTGGACAGTGCCCTGGGCAGGCTGTCTATCGACGACGGTAACTACGACGACGCCCAGATGCGTTTCGATCGCGCGTACGCGACCCTGCGCCGGGTGCTCGGTGCGAACAATCTACGCACCGTCGGTGTACTCCAACGTTTGGCCGAGGTCACCCAGCTCAAAGGCAACGTCGGCCGGGCTCTGTCGCTGCACCAGAATGCCCTGTCGCTGCTCGAGACTCAGTTGGGCAAGGACCACGCACGGGTCGCATCAGCCCTCGAGTCGGTCGCCGTGCGCCTGCGCATGACGGGACGCTACGACGAGGCTCGTCGCTTGTTCGCCCGCGCGCGCCGTTACTGGGAATCCGAAGCAGGTCAGCGGGCGATGTCGGCGTTCGGCTTGCCAAAACGCAAGGTCAAGAAACCACGCGTCGTCAGCGGTCGCGTCGTTGATGGCGAGGGCAAACCGGTCGCCAATGCAGACGTAGCGTTGAGCATGGTCCTCGCCGGAGACGGCAAGTACATGCACGCTGCCCAGCCGCTTGGGTATAAGTACACGATCGGGGGCCACCGCATGACGACGGACGCCGCGGGGAAGTTTTCGTTCGCCAAAGCCGACGGCCAGGCAATGTTCATCGGCGCAGAAGGACGTGGTGGCCGCTCCTGGCCGCTGCTGGTCGCCAAGGGCGGTGCGCGCAAGAACCTTGTGCTCAAGCTGCGACCCTATGGTCGGCTCGAGGGCACCGTGACTCTGCCGGGTAAACGTCCACCCGAGTTCGATGTGTTTGCGGTGGCAGGCGGACCTGGCACCCACCCCCGCGCCGGTGTTGGCGTCACTGTTGACGACAAAGGTCGGTTCAAGTTCGAACGGCTGGCCGTGGGCGAGTACTTGCTGTTCGTCGAGTTCGGCGGGGAAGCCCAGGGCAGGGTGTACGCGGCGCGCAAAGTGAAAGTGGAAGCGGGGAAGCCGACCAGCTTGTCGTTCAACGTCAATCTGAGCGGCTCGAACGTCGAAGTCGTCATCGGCGCCAAGGACAAACGCGATATCGGCACGCTGCAACTGGCGCTGCTCGACGGCCACGTCAAAGCCAAGACGCTGGACGGCGTGCGCAAACTGTTCCAGGGCTCGGTCACCCAGAGCAAAGGGCGCGTGGGCAATACGAAGCGCCTCGGCATGACGACTAGCCAGCACTTCAAGTTTTCGAACCTGCGCGCCGGCAAGTACACCGTGTGTACCGTGGTCCTCGGCGGCGACATGAAGGACCCTGAGTTCGCATTGAAGCTCAGAGAGAACCAGGACGGCGTGACGGTTCAGTGCGATCCGGTCGTGGTGACGAAGACGACCAAACGCATCGACGTCTCGCTTCCCGACAAGAAGAACTAGGCGTTGGCTTCGGCGCGGCGGCCGATCTCGATGGCGATGATCACGATGACCATGCCGATGCCGTGTCGCAGGGTGAACTGCTCGTCCAGGACCAGGTAGGCCCACAAGCTCGACAACAGCGGGATTGACGCCAGCACGAGCGATGACAGCGCCGCGCTGATCCGTCGGTGGGCCCAGTTGACGAGTAGGTGACCGTTGCCCGGGCCGAGGGCCAGTACCGCTAGTAGACCGAAGTTCGTCGCGCTGGGCACGGCGAACCCTTGCCAGAACATCGCGGGGATGACGACCGCGAGGGACACGGCCAGGAAACCGGCGGTGAACGTGACCGTCGGCGCACCAGACATGCGCGCGCGTTTCGCGACCAGGAAATAACCCGCGAACACGATCACGTTGACGAACGCAAGGATGTCACCGGTGCTCGACCGACTCGACGAGTCGATATTGGCGTGCATGACGACGCCAACGCCGGCCACCGCCAGCAGCGATGCGAGGATGAATAGCGGCGATAGGCGCTCGCCGATGGCCCGACCGCTGGCGAGGGTAACCACGAGGGGCATGGTGGCGCCCATGAGCGTAACGATGGCGATGGAGGTCATCTTCGTCGCGGCGATGAAGATGAGTTGATGAGCACCGAAGGCGAGCCCGGCCAGAAGGACCAGGCCGCGCTGGCGCGGCCACGGGATGCGCAGGATGGTCGCGGTGATCGTCAGGAAGGCGACGCCGATGAGCAGGCGCCAGAACGCCAACACTGCAGGCTGCAGAGGAATCGCCTTGATCAGGACGAACCCCCAGCTGAACCCGGTCATGGCCACGACCACCGCTGCTAGCCCGGCGCCGCGGGTATGTGTCCAGGGGTGTTCGGCGCCGTCGTCCGATTCGGTCACTGAATCGTGCCCTGCAGAGACAGCGTGATCGCGCGTCCGGGGTTGGCTACGCCGAAGCGGATGTCGAAGTCGTCGTTCAGGCTGTTGTCGATGCGGACGGTCGCGACCAGGTCTTTGTCCAGGGCGTAGTATGCCGAGGCGTCGACGATGACCTGCCGGCCCAGAGTCTGATTGCGATCGATCTGCTCACCGATGTAACGCACCCGCACCCAGCCGCCGAGCTTGTCCTTGTGGCGGCCCTTGAGCCAGATATCTCCGCGCCAGCGCGGCAGGAAGTCCAGCGGGTTACTGCCGAGCTGTTCTGAGTACGCGTCCTGGAACAACACCGAGCCGCCCACGCGCAGTCGTTTGGTCAGGGTAAACCGAGCGCGCATGTCGAAGCCGCGTACATCCAGGTCGCCGAGGTTGAGCAGGGTGCCGCGATCCACGTCGAAGCGAATCGTGCCGGTGGTGCTCCGTACGAAGCTGGACATGCGGACGCGCATGCCGTCCTTTGGCCGCATGACGGCCGCGACTTCGGTGAATAGCGCCTGTTCCGGGCCCAGGTCCGGGTTGCCAATGGCACCATCGAAACGCTCGCGCAAGGTCGGCGTGCGGCCCTTTCTCGCGCCGGTGAACTCCAGCTTCAGTGGTTTGGCCACGCGATACTTGGCGACGATCTTCGCCTCGGGCCACGCGGATGCGTCGACGCCGATGGGCACGGCGACTCCTCCGGCCGCGTCCACACGCAAACGACCCCTCTCGAATTGCACCGATGTGGCAGCCGAGAAGATGCTCACGCGACCTTCATGGCGCCGGCCGTCCTTGTGCACCGCCAGCGCGTCTTCCGTGTCGAACGAGGTCGAGCCGATGACGTGGATGTACTTGCCCACAGGACGGTTGGCCAGGGCGAACACCCCGGCACGGTCCGCGGACACTTCGTCGGATGCCGGCTCGACTAGCTCGGTCAGGTCTTCGTCCCGATAGCGCAGGGTCGTCTTCTGCAGCGCGTGATAGTAAGCGTTGCCGCGCAGCCTCAGTTTTCCGACCTGGTCATCGACTGCGAGGCCAATGCGACCGGTGGTCTCGGGTTGCACGCTGGCGATCAAGTCGCCCTGGGCTGGCGCTACGTTGTAGCGTCGCGTGAACGCAAACAGATCGACCACCGCGCGCCGTTTGTCCTTGCGATACTCCACGCGCATAGCGCTGCTGACGCCGCGGCGCAGCTCTTCCAGTTCGCCGTCGTAGGGCATCGCCAGTGGAATGTCGCGTTCGCCGAACTCCATGGAGGCCGAGATGCGCACAGCCAGGTGCTCGCCCAGCTGTGAACGTCCGGTGACCGACGCGTTGAGCCAGCGCCGACTGCTGAGCTGAAGCCGGCGCACGAGCATTTGCGTCCCGACGGCGGAGCGCGTGTGAACTTCGATGACCGCGCCGGAGCCGCCCGGCCCGTCGATAGGCGATGCCGGCGACGTGGACACGCGAATCTGCACGATGTCGGTGACGGGGATGGAGGTGAGATCGAAGTTGCCGACGTACGGGTCGGTGACGCCGACCCCGTCGATGAGGATCTTGACCTGGCCTTTGCGCGAGCCACGAACATCGATTTGCCTGCCGCCACGTCCGGCTTCGCGAACGTACACGTCGGGAAGTAGTTCGAGGGCATCGGCGAGGGTAGTGGCGCCGCGCTCCTTGAGGTCTTCACCGCTGAGCCGAAGCTCGGTGTCTCGGTTGAACGGCTTGGTCTTCCGCTCCTCCCAAACTTCGATGACCTCGCTATTGGTCGGGGAGGTGTCCTTACCCGTTGAGTCGGCCACGGGCTTCGAATCTCCGCCCGCGTCGTCAGCCCACGCCACACCGCTGGCCAACAGGGCAACCGCTCCGGCGAGCAGTGGGATACGCAACCGCATCTGCGCTCCAGTGTACCCCGAAGCGCGACTGAGCACGAGTCGGCCGTTGCGGGGGGAGCAGACCCCGGGAACAGCCGGAACCGGTGCTAGGGAATCCGACTAGCCCTTGGCTTTTTTCTTCGCCGGCTTCTTCTTGGCGGTGGTCTTTTTCGCGGCGGTCTTCTTTGCCGCTGCCTTCTTCGTCGGCTTCTTGTCGGCGCCGTCGCCCAGACTTGCCTTTAGCGCAGCCATGAGGTCGATGACCTGAGCCTGGGGCGCTTCGGGGGCGGCGGTGATTTCCTGGCCGTCGATCTTTTGCTGAATCAGATCGAGTACGCGCTGCTTGGCTTCGTCGTCGTACTTTTCCGGGGCGAACGTGTCGGCTTGAATTCCCTGGATGATCTGCTTGGCGAGATTCAGCTCGGCCTCGTTGATCTCGGGCGACTCATCGATGGGTACTTCGGAGAAGTCTTTGACTTCGTCGGCGTACTTGAGCTGATGCATGATCAACCCGCCCTCGTCGTAGGGGCGCAGCAGCACAATGTACTCTTTGCCGCGGGACGCGTACTTGGCGAGGCCGACCAGGCCGGTTTGTTTCATCGCTTCACCGAGCAAACCGTATGCGCGTTCGCCGCCTTTGTCCGGCCCCAGGTAGTAGCTCTTCTCGAAGTACACTGGGTCGACCTGGTCTGCCGGTACGAACTCGATGAGTTGCACCGTGTTGTTGGCGACCGCTTCGACTGCTTTGATCTCATCGGCCGAAAGCACGACGTACTGGCCCTTGGAGAATTCATAGCCCTTGGCCATCTCCGAACGGCTCACCACCACATCGTCGGTAGGGCACATGTACTGCTGCTTCAACCGGCTTCCACAGGACTCGTGGACCATGTTGAAGGACACCCGGGCCTTCGTCTGGTTGGTGGTGTAGACCTTGATTGGTATCGAAACCAGGCCAAAAGAAACGGTTGCAGAACCAATAGCACGCGCAGCCATAGAACTATGATAACAGTTCAGTTGGCATGTCCGCGAACTCTGAACGCGACCCCGACCGTGAAGACGGGCTCGATACTTATAGAGCTAAGCGCGACGCCGGAAAAACACCTGAACCTTTTGGCAGTAGTCAGCGAGGCAAAAAGGGCGCGACGAAAACCAACGCCGCGCGGTTTGTCGTGCAAAAACACTCGGCTCGGCGGCTGCACTACGACTTTCGACTCGAACTCGACGGCGTGCTCGAATCGTGGGCCGTGCCGCGAGGTCCGTCGCTAGATCCGAAAGAAAAACGCTTCGCGGTGCACGTGGAACCGCACCCGATCGAGTACGCGGAGTTCGAGGGCGTCATTCCAGATGGCAATTACGGCGCCGGAGAAGTCATCGTTTGGGACCGCGGGCTCTGGGTTCCCCTCGAGGATCCCATCACCGGAATCCGCGACGGCAAGCTGTTGTTCGAGCTCAAGGGCTACAAGTTGCGCGGAGTGTGGACCCTGTTCCGCACCAAGAAACGGGGCGAGAAGAAGCCGGGCAAAGAGTGGCTGCTGATGAAGAAGCCCGACGGTTTTGCCAACGATGACGCTGACCACGAGTTTCCCGAGGGTTCGATTCTGTCGGGGCTGACCCTGGACGAAATACGTTCGGGGGCGCAGCGAGAGCGCGAGATGTGCGAGGCGCTCGAGTCGGCCGGTGTGCCGCGCAAGAAGATCAACGCGGCAAAGATGAAGCCCATGCTGTGTCAGCCAGGGGACGAACCGTTCTCCAGGGACGGCTGGATCTACGAGCTCAAGTACGACGGTTACCGGATGATCGTGGCTCGCCAGGGCGACGACGTGTTGTTGCGCTATCGCAGCGGCATCGACGCGACCGCGTGGTTCCCCGACATCGAAGCGGCGGTGCGGTCGCTGCCTTTCGACTCGTTCATTCTCGATGCGGAGGTCGTTGTCTACGACGACGCCGGTCGGCCGGATTTCAATCGGCTCCAGCAGCGCACCATGCTCCAGCGCACCACCGATATTCAGCACGCCATGTATCGTCACCCGGCGTCACTCGCGGTGTTCGATCTGCTCGGCTTCAACGGCTACGACTTGCGCGGCCAAGCGTTGCTGGCGCGCAAACAAATGCTGCGCACGATGCTGCCGGCGGCCGGGCCGCTGCGCTACGCCGATCACATCGAAGAACGGGGTGAAGAGTTCTTTGCCAGCGTTGCCGAGATGGGGCTCGAGGGTGTCGTCGCCAAGAAAGCCGACTCGCTGTATCGCGGCATTCGTTCAGAGCACTGGGTCAAGTTGCGGGTGGACTACCACGCCAACTTCGCCATCGTTGGCTACACGCCACCCAAGGGGAGGCGAAAGGGAATCGGCGCGTTCTTCCTCGCTGTTCGTGACGGCGATAGCTGGGAGTACGCGGGCAGGGTCGGCTCGGGGCTCAACGAAGACGAGCTCGCTTATGCCAAGGAGAAGCTCGACGCGTTACCGGCGTGGAAGCCGCCGTTCAAGCCGCCGGCGAAAGCAGGAGCCAAGTGGGTTACGCCAGACCTGGTTTGCCAGGTGCGCTACCGCGAATGGCGGCGGGGCATGCAGCTGCGCTTTCCGATCTTTATCGACTTTCGCGAGGATGTGAACGCGGAGGACTGCGTGCGCCAGGCCAACGCCGGAGACCGGGAACCACCCGCATCGCCCGATGTGGTCGACGATACCGAGAGTACGCGCCAGGTCCGCTTCACCAACTTGGATAAGGTCTTTTGGCCACCGGACGAAGTCGACGACAAAGGCTTCACCAAGGGCGACCTGATTCAGTTCTACCGGGATATCTCGCCGTGGATGTTGCCCTACATGCAAGACCGTCTCGTGGTGCTGACCCGCTATCCCGACGGGATTCACGGCAAGTCGTTCTTTCAGCAGAACGCGCCGGACTGGGTGCCGCGCTGGGTGCGGACCGAGACCGTGTGGAGTGAGCACGCGGAGAAGGAGCGCACCTACTTCGTGGCCGAGGACGAGCTGACCCTGGCGTACCTGGCCAACCTGGGCACGATACCAATCCACGTGTGGCACAGCCGAATCGCATCGCGGGAGTTTCCGGACTGGTGCTCGGTGGATCTGGACCCGAAGGGCGCGCCGTTCGTCGACGTCGTCCAGTGCGCCAAGGCCGTGCACGAGCTTTGTCAGCAGATCGAGTTGCCCTGCTACGCCAAGACCAGCGGGTCGACGGGCATCCATGTGTTGATTCCCCTGGGCCGCAAGTACACGTACGTGCAGTCTCGAACCCTGGCGCACCTGTTGTGCAAGGTGGTGGAGACGCGCTTGCCCGACATCTCGACCACGGAGCACGCGATCAAGGCCCGTGAAGGCAAGGTGTATCTGGACTGGGGGCAGAACGGGCACGGCCGACTGCTGGTTGCACCGTTCTGCGTGCGACCGATGCCCGGCGGCACTGTGTCCACGCCGCTCAAGTGGCGCGAAGTCAACCGCAAGTTGGACCTGCGCAAGTTTACAATGCGCAACGTGGTCAAGCGCATGAAGCGGCTCGACGCCGACCCCATGCTACCTCTGCTCACGGACGAGCCCGACTTGCTGCATTCGTTGGCGAAGCTCGCCGAGTTGGTGGAGGGCTAGGCCATGCCCGAGCTACCGTCGGTCACCATCTACATCGAGCGCCTGCTGGCGTTGGTCAAGGACAAGCCCCTGGAGAAGGTGCGCCTGGCGAGTCCGTTCTTGCTGCGTACGTTTGATCCACCGCTGGAGGCCGTGTTCGGCAAGAAGGTCGTCCAGGCTCGGCGGATCGGTAAGCGCATCTGCATTGGTCTCGAGGATGACCTGTGGCTCGTGATTCATCTGATGATTTCGGGCCGCCTGCGTTGGCGTAAACCAGGCGCCGCTGTACCCAAGCGCATGGGCCTGGCCGGTTTCGACTTTCCCAACGGCATGCTGCTGTTCACCGAGGCGAGCAAAAAGAAGCGGGCGTCGCTGCATGTGGTCGCTGGCGAGGACGGCCTGGCTGACTTCGACCGCGGCGGCCTCGAGGTGCTGGGCGCCGACGTGGCTGACTTTCGCGAGGCGATGACGAAAGAGAATCACACCTTGAAGCGCGCATTGACCGACCAGCGCATCTTGTCTGGAATCGGCAACGCGTATTCGGACGAGATTCTACATCGGGCAAAGATGTCGCCCTTTAAGCAGACGTCCAAGCTCGACGACGATGAGTTTGCACGCTTGCTGGTCGCGACTAACGAGGTGATGACCGAGTGGACCGACCGACTGCGCGAGGAAGTGGGCGACGGATTCCCCGAGAAGGTCACCGCGTTTCACGACCATATGGCCGTGCACGGCCGCTACAAGAAACCGTGCCCAGTGTGTGAGGCGCCCATTCAGCGCATCGTGTACGCATCCAACGAAGCCAACTACTGCGCGCGCTGCCAAACCGGCGGCAAGCTGTTGGCCGATCGGGCACTGTCACGACTGCTCAAGAAGAATTGGCCGAAGACCCTCGAAGAGCTCGAGGAAATGTAGACCGGTTCGCGTCCCCGCTCGTTTAACCAACCAACAGCGGAGGTGTGTCATGCGTTTGAGCAAGACGAAGATGGCCGCAATGGGTGCGGCGGGGATAGTTGCGTTCGCGTTCTGGACCGGCTCGGGGTCCAATGCCGCGGAGGCGAAGGGGTTTTCTTTAGACAAGAACAGGAAGGTGCTCGCTCCGATCACCTACAAGAACCTGACCTTGTTTCCGGTGGTGGCGACCACGCGCAAGAAGGGCGCTGACTACATCGTGCTCGACTCAGGCATGAAGCGGGGCGTGGTCAAAGTCAACGAGCGCAAAGGTGGGGGCACGGTGAGCAAGTTGTCGCTCACCAACAAGTCCGACAAGCCGTTGTTTCTCATGGCGGGGGAGGTGATTGTCGGCGGCAAGCAGGATCGCATCATCGGCAAGGACACCATCGTGGCCGCGAAATCCACGGAGACAGTGCCCGTCTTCTGTGTCGAGCACGGCCGCTGGGCCGGACGTAAGGCCAGCTTCAGCTCGGCCAAGGCGCTCGGGCATATGGCGCTGCGAAGGCGGGCGAAGTTCTCGTCACAAAGTGCGGTGTGGAAGGAGGTGGCTAAAAAGAACGCCATGCGCAAGCTGAGCAACAAGACTCAGACCTACCGGCACGTCGCCACGGCCAAGAAGTTCAAGAAGTCGGTGGGCGCGTACGCGAACTTCTTCAAGCGTGCGTTGACCAGGGTCAAGCAGCCTCGGCAGGTCGGCTTCATCGTTGCGTTCAACGGCAAAGTAGTCGCCGTGGAACTGTTTGGCTCGGCCAAACTCTTTGGCAAGCTTCAGGCGAAGCTGCTGCGCTCCTATTACGTCGAAGCGATCGACCGAAAGGTACGTAAGAACCCGCGCAAGGCCGTTGCTGCCGATGTACGCATGTTCATCGCCAACGCCCAGCGGGCTCGCAAGAAGCGCAAAGTCGTCCATGCTGCCAAGTCGGGGAACACGTACAACTTCTCTGACTCCATGGTCGAGGGCTCGGTCATTCGCTCGAAGAAGAAGCCTGGTGCCAAGCCAGGCAAGTTCGCGGAAGAGCCGGTCTACGACGCGGTTTACGCACATTAGCGACCTGGCGCACGCCCTATGGCCACGGTTTCGGCTAATAATCGCCGGGTGAAGAGATTGCCAGTTGCCGTTGCCGTTGCCGTTCTGGGTCTGGGTGTCGCTGCGTGCGGCGACGATGGTAGCGGCGGCGCTATAGACAGCTCGCTGCCCGTTATCGACTCGGCGGTGCCCGATGCCAACACGGCCGACGGGCGCATCGATGCGTCCCTACCGTGTTCTGGTCAGGTGCAGCTCACCGGCGAATACGTCGATTGGGATAGCACCGACACGTCTTTCCTCGGCGTCGCTGACGCGACCGCGGTCGAGGTTGGTAATGCGGGTAACACCGCGACGACCGCACCCAATGGTCGCGTCCTGCTCTGCTTGCCCGCATCCACGGACTCGGACGTTTCGTTTACCCAGGCCAGCTATCTACCAATGGTGTTCTCAGCCGACGCCGACGTCGTCCCGCTCGGTCCGGGCTTTTCCACTCGTGGGCTGACTCCGGCGCGCGCGATCACGTTGGCCGCTGAGCTCGGCGTTGCAACGTTTACAGGCACGCAGGTCCTGGTGGAGGTTCGCGACTTCACCAGCGGCCCACCGACAGCCGGCATCGTGCTCGCTCTACCGGGCAACACATTCGAGAAAGCGTTCGCACTCAACGACTCGGGACAATGGATCGAATCGAGCACGAGCGGCGCCGGCGGCTACGTGCTGTTCACCAACGTGGCGGACGATGGGCTCAGCCCAGGATCCGCCGGACTGCGGATCACACCCGGCGGTGGCGAGACCTGCGACGGTCGCAGCGCCGTAACCCTGGTTGCTGGTGGGATCGCCGCAACGAGTGTCCACTGCCTGTAGTAATCGAGCTAACAGGAATTACATATGCGTAACGCTCTGAAATTACAGCCTATCGCTGCGCGCGGGCTGAATTCTTGCTAGGCTGTACCTCGTCGCTGACTTCGCCTCGGTAAAACTCTGAGAGCCGGATCGCGACTGGGTGGGAGCCAATGCAGCAGATTCAAAAGACTATTTCCGAGTTCATCAAGGATGGGGCGACGCCCTCCGTCGCGCCGTCAGACACAGTTACCGCCGCGGTCGACGTCATGCGCTCTCATGGCACGAATTACGTCGTGATTCTCGATGACGCCAAGCTCGTCGGCATCTTCACCGAGCGTGACTTCTTGAACCGCGTGACTGCCGCGCGTCGTGATCCGGGTTCTACGGAGATGCGCGACGTCATGACCAGTGATTTGCAGACGCTGAGCTCGTCGGATTGTATTTCGTACGCGATCAATCAGATGGCTGTTGGCGGTTTTCGCAACGTTCCGATCGTCGACCCCGACGGCACCTTTCGTGTGGTGCTCACGGTGCGTGAAGTAATCGGCCATCTCACGGAGCTGTTGACCGAAGCACAAGTCGGTGCTGACGCGGGCGACATGCAAGAGTGGACCGACATAGGGGGAGGCTAGACCGATGCTGAATGATCTCGCACAAACATCCGTCATCGAAGTCGAGCGCCGCGACCCTGTGCGCGTCAAGATCGACACCAAGTTGATCGACGTCGTCACTCTCGTCCGCGAACATCGCCGCGGCGCTGTGGTCATCGAAGACGATGGCGGTCGCCTGGCCGGCATCTTTACGGAACGCGACCTGGTTCTGCGTGTCGGTCACGAGAGTCAGGACTGGCACGACGATCCGGTTGGTCCACTGATGACCAAGGACCCGCGCAAGCTCACGGCCAAGTCGACCATCGCTGAAGCGCTGTCGTTGATGCAGCAGCACACGTTCCGCAATCTTCCCATCGTCGACGATGACAATCGGGCGATCGGCATCATTTCGATTCGCGACATCCTCACCCACATCGCCGAGCACTTCCCCGAAGAGTTCATCAACCTTCCTCCCAGCTCCAAGCACGAAGCCTCCGGTCGCTGGGGCGGCTAATCAGGTCACGTGTTCGGACTATTCCGTTCGCTGCGCCGCCGCCGTCTGGTCAAGCGGCCCATGCCCGATGAGTGGCTGGGCTACCTCGAAGACAACGTGCCGTTCTTCGCCGAACTCGAGGGCGACAAGCGAGAGCGTTTTCTCAACGACCTGAAGATCTTCGTTTGGGAGAAGCACTTCTTTGGTGCCAACGAGTTCGAGATGACGGAAGAGGCCAAGGTGGTCATCTCCGCCGCGGCCGTGAGGCTCACCTTGCATCTGGGGATTTCTTACTACAATCGACTGACCGAGATCATCGTCTATCCGTCCCACTACACCCATAAGGACAAGGACGGGGTCATCTTCGGCGAGGCTCACGCGTGGGGCACGGTGGTGCTTTCCTGGGATGCGGTGATCCAAGGCTTGAAGAATCCCAACGACGGCCATGACACGGCGACTCATGAGTTCGCCCACGTGCTCGATCGGGCGGACGGTGAGTTCGACGGTACGCCGGAGTTACGCTCTGGCGGGCACTATCGCCCGTGGGCGAATGTCATGAGTCATCACTTCCTCAAGCTCAAGAAGCGCGGCAAGAAGCAGCGCAAAGTGCTGCGCATGTACGGTGCCACCAACGAGGCCGAGTTCTTTGCGGTCGCGACCGAGTCGTTCTTCGAGAAGCCCGAGCAAATGAAAGAGCGCACCCCGGACCTGTACGAAGAGATGAAGCGGTTCTACGGGTTCGATCCAGCTGAGCAGTAACCAGCTGATTATCCGGTGTATGCGACCGGCGGGTGATTCACGATGTAGTCCACCGCCTCGTCCACCGTGTCACATATCGTGATCAAGCTGGCGTACTGGCGGTCGCCGGCCAACTTGCGCAGTAGCGGCAGCACCGGTTTGTTCTCGGTCCAGTAGCTGCGGCCGAGCAGAACCATGGGGCTCACTTCGCTGAAGGTACCGTAGTGATTCTGGGTTGCGTCCATGAAGATCTCCTGGATGGTGCCGGCACTACCAGGTGAGTAGATGACGCCGTGTTTTGCGATGGCGAGTAACCCGTCCTCGCGCAGGCTGTTGGAGAAGTACTTGGCGATGTGCGATGCGAACAGGTTCGGTGGCTCGTGGCCGTAGAACCATGTGGGCACGCCCAGGCTCTCGCTCGCCTGGGCAAATCGGTCGCGCACATCGAACGCAGTGTCTAGCCAGCCCGGATGCTTGTAGTCCGGCGCGTTGACCAGGATACCTAGCGCTTCATCGATTTGCTCATCCGCTCCGGGGCCCGCCAGGTACGCGCCCAGATGCGTTGCTTCCATGGCACCGGGGCCGCCGCCGGAGGCCATCGTGTAGCCCCGATGCGAAAGCTCGGCGGCGATTCTTGCCACATCGCGGTACGCCGGTTCGGTGCGTTTCATCGAGTGTCCGCCCATGATGGCGACCACGCGCCGCGGGCTGTCACCGTGCAGGAATTCGTCGAGCGCGTTGTCGATGGCGTGGTCATGCAGTCGCTGGGCGAGTGCCTGGATGATGGGTACGGGTTCGGGGCGCACGCGCATGGAATCGAAGTGCTGGTAGATGCGCTGGTCGATGGAGCTCACGTACGATGACGGATTGCCTCGATCGTAGCCGTGCATCAGTTCGGCCACCGTGTACAGCTCTGGCCTGTACGGTTCGAATGGCAGGTCGGGCATGGGGGGAAACAACAACGCGCCGCCGTCGCGTAGGAACTCGGCAGCCTCGGGCGCCATGGTGCAACCGAGAAACACTGCGCCGGCCGCCGTGCACTTGCACAGCAGCTCCGTGTGAGCCTGCAAGTCCAGTCCTTGGACAACGATGTTGTTCACGTTGTCGTGTTCGTCGAAGTGGCTGAGCAGCTCTTCGACCGTGTGAATCTCGAGTTTCACGCTACTCCGGTGCGACTCCGCGCATGGTCTCTTCCAGAATGTGGTCGACCACCGCGCGCATGTCACCGCCGCTCTCGTCGAAGATTCGCAGCTGGCGATCTGCCGACGTTCCCTCTTCGAGGATTCGGCGCACATCTTCACACTCTGCGCGAGAGTCGAGCTCGTCCACCACGTCGTCGATGAACTCGAGCAGCTCCTCGACGAGGTCAGCGAACGGAACTTCGGCACGCTTACCGAAGTCGATAAGCGGATGATTGATGCCGTAGCGCGCGGCGCGCCATTTGTTCTCACTCATCAGCGCGGTGCGGTGGATCTGAAACGACAGGTTCTTGCGGTGGAGCCGGGTGAGCTTGGCGACGATCGCCTGGACCAAGGCGGCGATGCACACCATGTCCTCTACTCTGGTCGGCAAGTCGCAGACGCGGACCTCTAAGGTCGAGAACGTTGGGTGAGGCCGAATGTCCCACCAGATCCGGCGACCGTCGTCCACGCAGCCGGTGTTGACCAGGGTGGATACGAACGTCTCGAATTCAGAGTAGCTCTCGAAGCGCTCGGGGATTCCCGTGCGCGGCAGTCGCTGGAAAATCAGTGAGCGGGTGGACTGCAGCCCCGTGCGCCGACCGTTGAAGAACGGAGACGACGTGGACAGGGCGAGCAGGTGGGGCAAGAAGTAGCGAAACGAATTGAACACGTTGATCGCTTCCTCGCGATCGGGGATGCCCACGTGCACGTGCATGCCGAAGATCAGACTCGCCCTGGCGATGTCCTGGAGTTCGCCCACCAGCTGGAGATATCGCTCCGTGATGTTGGTGGCTTGTTCCTCCCAGCGGGCGAACGGGTGGGTGGACGCAGCACCGATCTTCATGCCGACGGCCTCGGCGACTCGGGCGGCCTCGCGACGGTCGCGAATGACCGCGTCGCGCGCCTCTTTGATATTGCCGCACACCTCGGTGGCGACTTCGACCATGGACTGGTGAAGCTCGCGCTGCAGCTCGACCTCTCCGATGGCGGTGTTGGACTCCATCAGTTCGGAAATCACGCAGCGGAGCTCGCGCGTATCCGGATCGATAATCTGGAATTCCTGCTCGATGCCGAGAGTGAACTCGCCGCTCATTAGGTCATTTTACGACGGCGACGCGTGAGACTGACAGCGACAGCCAGGATAAACAGCACCGCGCCAGGCAGACCGTCGCCGCCTGTCGCCGAGTTGCACGCGCATCCGCGCTTGGGTTTCGGCTGGATCGGCAGCTTGGGCGGTGGCGTCTTGGTGCCATTGGTATTTGGCTTCTTTGGCGGCGATACCGCGAATCTGCGTGCCGCGGTGGCCTGTACGCACGCATCGGCGATTCCGGCGGCGCAGGCGCGGGAGAATCGGACCGCGGCCGCCTCATAGTTAGGCTTCAAACCGGGCGCTCCCATGAGCAGCTTGCCAGCGTTGTAGCAGCCCAGGGCGTCGTAGCCATCGCAGGCGATGCCGAACAGCTCGAGGGCCTTGCTCGGGCTGCGCACCAGGGCGACGCCATCCAGGTGCATCATACCCAGGGCGAACTTACCGTAGGGGTTGGTCTTGGCCTGCTCGCGCGCGAGCGACAGGCTCTTTTGATAGAGCATCTCGATCTCTGGCTGCGGCTTCTTGCCGTTGCTCCGGTAGATGTCGGCCAAATGACGGCACGCGTCGGCGTAGCCGGTGCCTTCGGTGCAGCTGCGTAGGTATTCGGCCTCTGCTTTCTCCAGGTCGACGGCGACTCCTCCGAGGCCTTTGTGGTGGAAACGGGCAACACCGACGCAGCCCGTCGTGCTGACCGGTGTGCACCCCTTGCTGTAGTGCTCCAGGGCCTTGACCAGATCCTTCTTGACCGAGATGCCGTGCTCGAACAGCTCACCCATGTTGGTGCATGCCACCGGCAAGCCGAGTTTGCACCCGCGCTCGTAGGCCCACTTAGCCGCGTTGACGTCCCACACGGTTCCCTGCGCTGTGTAGTGAGCGAAGCCGAGCTGGTTGCAGGCCACTGAGTTCTTCTCGTCGCAGGCTCGTTTGAACAGAGGCACGGCGAGCTTGTGTTTCTTTTCCTGCCACAGTTGCACGCCGAGCCACGCGCATGAGGCGGGCGCGCTACCGTTGCACTGGTCCGTGAACAGCTGCTTGGCCTTGTCGGCGTCGCGCACGACACCGATTCCCTGGCGATACATATGGGCCAGCTGCACGCACGACGCCTGGTACTTGCGCGCGCATCCTTCCTTGAACAGCTGAAACGCTCGCGCCGGATTCTTCGTCGTGATGTAACCGCCGTACGCGAATATGCGTCCGAGCACGTGACACGCGCGTTCGTTGTGGTTGCGCGCGTTGCACGCCGATCGCAGGGCGCTGAGTCCTCGCCGTTTGTGCGCCGGGCTGGCACCGCTGCGTCGGTAGAGCGGGTCCAGCCAACCACAGGGTTTGTCCGCGCCGTACTTGCATGCTTTGGTGAAGGCCAGTGCCGCCTTCATCTCGTCTTTGCCGCCGACGTCGCCGCGGTAGAACATGTGGCCCAGATCTTTGCACGCCCCCCAGGAGCGCAGGCTGCAGCCCCGCTCGAAGTAGTTCTTGGCGCCGCGCAGGTTCTTCTTGCCGCCTTTGCCGCGCCGAAGCAGGCGCCCGAGAGCGGCGCAGGCCAGGCCGTTGTTGAACTGACAGCCACGCCGGTAGTAGATTCTTGCGCGTCGTGGGTTACGGGTCTTGCCGCGGCCGGTGCGTCCCCACTGCAGCTGCGAGCCGACGTTGAAACAGGCTTCGCCGTTGCGGCGCACGCAGCCCACCAGGAACAAACGGAACGCTCGCGCTGCGTCCTTCTTCAGCGCGTAGGCATCGCCCTTGGCGCCACGTTGATAGAAACTGCCGAGTCGGGTGCAGGCCGCGGCGTAGCCTCGATCGCATGAGCGTTGATAGAGGCGAATCGCTTCGCGCACGTTCTTGGCCGTGCCGGTGCCGTAGTAGTGCCGCGCCGCCAGAGAGTAGCAGGCGACCCGACTACCGTGGTTGCACGCGGCCGTGTACCACTTGACCGCTTTCTTGTCGTCTCTCACGCCGCCTTTGCCGGTGCCGTACAGGTAAGCAATGACGTCGCAGTGGCGACGGTCCAGCTGACAGGCGCGCTCGCCGTACTTCATGACTTTGCGTCGGTCTGCCAACTTGATCTGGTTGCCTGCGAGCATGACGCCCGCGTCGTGGCAGGCGTTCGCATTGTCGAACGAGTGGCACGCTCGGTGGTACAACTCCTTGGCGTGGTCGATGTTGCGTACGGTCCCTTGACCCAGCTTGTGCGCAGTGCCCAGCTCGTAACACGCGTCGCCGCTGCGTGCGTCGCAGCCGCTCTTGAACAGGGCGAACGAGCGCTTGTAGTTGCGCTGCACGCCGCGTCCGTACTTGTACAAGACGCCGATCAGGTGACAGCTCGGGCCGTGCTTGGGGCAGTCGTTCTTGAGCAGGTCACCGGCTCGCTTGAACAGTTTTCGCGCCCGTTTGTTGTCGCGTTTTGTGCCCAGGGCGTCCTGGTACTTGAGCGCAAGGTTGTAACACCCCTTGCCATGCTTGAGCTTGCAGGCCGATTCCAGCAGGGGCAGAGAGGCTTTGTGGTCGACGGAGCCGAGGACTCCACGCGAGTGAATCTCTGCGGCGCCGATGCAACCGTTTGAGTCCCGGTATTTGCAGCCGTTCGAGTAGAACTCGAGACTCTTCTTGTTCGACGCTTTGACGTGGCGACCGTTGAGGTACAAAAAGCCCATGGTCGTGCACGCCTGACCGTAGCGTTGCGCGCATGCCTGGCGCACCAGGCGCAGTCCCTGCCGCGGGCGAGCTTTGCGTGTCTTCGTACCACTGAGCAGATCAAGGCCGCGATAGTATTTTTGCGCGGGCGAGCGCCGTGGAGTGATGTTCTTCTTGATGCAGCTGCCCTGGTTGGCGTCCCACACGTGTCCAGGCGGGCAATCGCGGGGCAGGGCGGTGGCGTCGTCGGCTGCGATGGCAAGGCCGGCCACTATCGTGCACACCGCCATCACCAGACGAAGTTGTCGCGATGTCATCTGCTTGTCTCCATCTCAGTCTTCCACGCTCTTGGCGCAGCGGAATCCGACCTCTTTGTCGGCCATGCCCGGTTTGCCGGGCATACGTGCATGGGCCGAGGCGTAGAATTTCGATTTCGGCGCCACGGTGAACGATCCGCCGCGCAGCATCTTCAACGTCGGGTGTGGGTTGCCAGTCTTGTCCTTGGCGGCGTCGGATGTCCACTCCATGACATTGCCGAGGAGGTCGCAAACGCCCGCTGGATTGCAGTCGCCGCGGCTGGTCCCGACCTTGGCGGGGCCGCTCACCCCGGGCCCGAGCATGCGCGCGCCGCTTGCGTCGAGAGGATGTCGCGTCGCCGTGTACTCCCATTCGGCTTCCGTGGGCAGGCGCTTGCCCAGAGCGATGCATAGATCGCCGGCCTCTTTCCAGGTCACGTGCCTCACCGGCAAGTCGTCGGCGCTCTGGTCGCCGCGCAACTTCGGTGGAGTCGGCATCTTGGCTGCCGCTGCTTTGAACCCAGCCACGGTCATCTCGGTCTTGTCGATGAAGAAGCTCGCCAGGGTCACGCGGTGTTTCGGGTCCGCATGCCGAAACCCTTTGTAGGTGTCCTTGTCCACGCCCATGTCGAAGCTGCCGCCGTCGATGCGGACCATATCGGCGGGGATGCTCGGCTTGGCTGCCGCGTCTATGACCCGATCGACGGGGGTGGCTGCGGCGTCCACCGGGCGGGTGTCCATCACCGTTCGGTTCGGGTTCGGCTTGTTTGGTTCGCCTCCGCCGCCGGTCTGGGTGAGCACGTATGCCGCCGTGGCGCCGCCAAGCACGATTGCTGCGAGCAGCAGGACGAAACCGCCGCGACCGCGCGGTGTCTCGTCCAGGGAGTCCACGACCACGGGACCCGGCGTGACGGATTGGTTGAGCGCCGCTATGGCCGAGGGGCCAGCCGCCGACGTTTGCATTTTCGTGTTGCTCGTCCCCGGACCGATGTACTCGTCTTCGCTGTCCGCCGCGTAGGTCCCGCTGAACGGGTCAGCCTTGGACTTGGCCGCGCCGACCTGAGGGAAGAACCGTGGGGTGGTCGCCGACGTCACCTTGGGCCCGAGGCGCTCGTAGGCGTCAGTCCAGGCGTCGCGGAAACGGGACGCGTCGCGGTAGCGCTCGCCTGCGTCGTCGGCCATCGCCTTTTTGACCACCGCCACCATGTCTTTGCTCAGCTCAGATCGCAGCTTGGCGATGGGCGTGAATTCGCGCATGAGCACTTTACTCAACACGGCGGTCATCGACTCGGCGTGGAAGGGCGTTTCCCCACTGAGCATTTCGTAGAGAATCACGCCCATGGCGTAGACGTCAGTCCATGGGCCCATCTCACCACGGCTGCCGGTGACCTGCTCGGGCGCCATGTATGCCGGCGTGCCCAGCAGCGCGCCTTCTTGAGTAAGCACGCTCGCGGGGTTGTTGGTCTGAACTTGAGCGACGCCGAAATCGAGAACTTTGACCACCTCGCCGTCTTCGGTGTCGGCAACGAAGATGTTCTCGGGCTTCAGGTCGCGATGAATGATGCCCTTGCGATGCGCTGATGCCAGGCCGCGCAATGCACCATCCATGGCCATGTTGATCCGCTGCAAGGGGACGCGCTGCTTGTTGCGAACTTCCTCGCGCAAGCTGTGGCCGTGGAGAAACTCCATGACCAGGTACAGGGTGCCGTCGTCCTCGGCGCCGAAGTCGTAGATGTTTACCAGGTGGCGCGTGGTCAGCGCCGATATGGACGCGGCTTCTCGTTGGAACCTGGTGCGGGCGGACTCGTCAGTCGCCGAAGATGGGTGCAACACCTTGATGGCGACGGGCGCCTTGGTGTCGGGGTTGATGCCCTTGTAGACGGCTCCCATGCCGCCCACGCCGAGGACGCCCTCAATCTTGTATTTGCCGATGAACTGGCTCTTGAGCAGCGTGCTCTCGTCCTGCGGGCAGACCTTCCAGTCGTCGGGGTACTCTTTGGCACACTCCGGACAGTAAGCCATCGCATTGATTGTACGCGGTGGATCGGAGGGCGGCAAAGCGTCCGCGGACCCTGTTGCTTTTGCCGGGGCAAAAATCCACAATATGGCCGCTCAATGGACAGGCGCGTACTCATAGTCGAAGATTCCTCGGTCATGCGTGAGCTGTTAACGCTCGCCATCAAGAAGTTTCCGAACGTTCACGTCGACCAGGCCGAGGATGGCGTGGCGGCACTCCGCGCGATCCGCTCCGAAGACGATCCCTACGATCTGATCTTCCTCGATCTCAACATGCCCATCATGGGCGGAATGAAACTGCTCGGTTATGTCCGGGACGAGGAGTTGGCCCAACAAACCGCCATCGCCGTCGTCACCACCGAGGAAAGCCCTCAGGTGGAAGAGCAGGCCCGCGAGCTTGGTGCGCTGTACTTCCTGCGCAAGCCAGTCACGCGCCGCATGGTTGAAGAAGTGCTCATTGAAGTGTTCGAGGCACGAGAGCACCGGTTGGCCGCGGCGGGATCCATGGCCTCGGGCATCATTCTCACCAACAAGCAACTGTGCATCGAAATCCTGCGCCTGCTCATCCAGGTCGCTTGGGTCGATCACGAGATCGCAGACAACGAGCGCCAGCACATCATGTCCGTGGCCAAGAGTGCAGATCTCGGCGAAAAGCAGCTTGCGGAACTGGGGGCTGCCCTTAACGGCGACGGTCAGTTGCCCGCGCCGGATTTGGGCTATCTCCGCGAACACAAGACCGAGGCGCTCCAGGCCGCCGCCGAGCTGATTTCGCTGGATCGTCAGACGTCTGTGGAGGAGCACGAGGCTCTTCGGCAGATAAGAGATCTACTGAACGGCCTGGTCTAGCGCCTCGTTCGCGTAGCTCGGCACCTCCGGGGCGCTGGTCTGGCTCTTGCCCTGACAGCGATGCCGCTGGCCCTGTATGATCAGTCCAGGCGAGGGGGGCTGATGACGAAGCGCATTTATACGATCCCGGTTGAGCAGACGCAGTGGAAGAATCCGGCGGCCGGGGAGGTCGTCTTCAACTGGGAGTACGACGAGGGCCGCGACAAGCTGCTCTCTTTGTACGAGAAGGGCAAGAACCTCCAGTGGAATGCGACCGATCGCATCGACTGGTCGCAGGAAGTGGACAAAGACGATCCACTCAAGACGCCCGAGATGTACAACCCGCTGTACAACACCCCCATCTGGGAAAAACTCAGCGACAAGATGCGCAACGAGACCCGGTTACACACTGTGGCCTGGCAGTTCTCGCAGTTCCTGCACGGTGAGCAAGGCGCGCTGATTTGCTCGGCGAAGATCGTCGAGACTGTGCCCGACATGGATTCGAAGTACTACGCCGCGACCCAGGTCATGGACGAGGCGCGCCACGTCGAAGTGTACTCGCGCTATCTCCACGAGAAGCTCGAGCTCGCCTACCCGATCAATCCGCATCTCAAGACGCTGCTCGACCAGACTTTGAGCGACAACCGCTGGGATTTTACTTATCTCGGCATGCAGATTCTCATCGAGGGTCTGGCTCTGGCGGCGTTTGGCACGATTCGCGACCTGGCTCAGGATCCTCTGGGCACATCGCTCAACGCGTACGTGATGCAAGACGAAGCACGTCACGTCGCCTTCGGTCGGTTTGCATTGCGCGACTACATTCCGCATCTGACCCAGAAGGAAAAGGACGTACGCGAAGAGTTTTGCGTCGAGGCCTGCTACCTGATGCGCGACCGTTTCCTCGCCGAGGAGGTGTGGCGCAATCTGGACCTGGGCAAAGAGGCGGAGAAAGCCGTCGCCGAGTCGTTGGCGATGAAAGAGTTCCAGAAGATGCTGTTCTCGCGCATCGTGCCTGCGCTCAAAGAGATCGGTTTGTGGGGCGATCGCGTGCAGAAGGCGTTTGCCGACATGGGCGTTATCCACTTCGCTAGCCTCGATTTGGATGCTCTCAGCGAGAGCGACGAGCACAAGGCGCTCGAGCTCGACGCTGCCAAGAAGGCCGCCGACGAACGCATCGACGCGACGATCGCCGCCGCCGATTCAGAGACTTCGTAACCAGTTCTCCGCATAGGCGTACCAAACTGGACGACGTCGCGAGCTGAATCTCGCGCGCTGTCGGTGTTAGAGTTTGCCCTGTTAGGGGAGGAGTAATCGATGACGACCGCGGTTCTAGGGATGGTGTTCGCGCTGCTTGGCTTTGCGGCCATGTTCCTCATGATGCACTTGTGGGGCTACCCGTTCGACAAGGAGAAACGCAAGAGCGAGGCACCTCAGTGGGCGATGTACACCCATCGTGGGCTCGGCTTCGCATACATTCTTTGCTACATCCTGCTGATGTGGCAGATGCTGCCGCGCTTGTGGCAGTACCAGGTCGAGTTCCCCGCGCGCACGGTGGCCCACATCATTCTGGGTTTCACCATCGGGTTCCTGCTCGTCCTCAAAGTCACGATCATTCGCTTCTTCCGTCACTTCGAGGAGTGGATGCCGTTCCTGGGCACCGCGCTAGTGCTTTGCACAGTGCTGTTACTCGGCCTGTCCCTGCCAGCCGCTGTGCAGGAATCGCGGCTCGCCGCCAAAGCGATGAGCGCCAAGAATCGCGCGCGAGTGGTACGGGTGTTGCCGCGGGCCGGCTTGCCCGAGACCGCCAACATCAAGGAGCTCGCGTCCAAGAGTTCGCTCAACAAGGGGCGCAAGGTTCTGCTCAAGAAGTGCATCCTGTGCCATGACCTGCGCACGGTGATCGCCCGGCCGCGTTCTCCCAAGAACTGGTATCGCACTGTCGTCCGCATGGCCAAGAAGCCGACCCTGTTCGATCGCATCGATGCGGAAGAGCAGCTGAAGGTGACCGCGTACCTGGTTGCGATTACCGACGCGCTTCAGGACTCGGCGAGCACCAAGGCGGAAGCCGACGAGAAGAAACAAGAGAAGAAGAAGGAAATGCGCAAGCTCGCCGCCACGCCACCGCCAGCGGAGAAACCCAAGTACGACCTGGCCAAGGTGGAGAAGCTCTACAAAGAAGAGTGCACTCTCTGCCACGAGCTGGACAAGCCGAAGGTCACCAAGGGCCTGGCGGAACTCAAGACCGCCGGCGATGTGGATAAGCTGATCGAGCGCATGATCAAGAACGACATGGAACTCGATCCGCTACCGCTCAAGCAGGTCCGTTGGTACCTCAATCACAAGTTCATCGATAAGAAGTAACGACGCTCGCGGCGTCCGCCGGAGTCACTACATCTTCAGTTTGAGGGCGCCCAGTTGATGGGCGAGGGCGGCTGCGTCCGCGAACACCCATTGGCGTTCGATCTTTCCCTTGTTGATCTTTAGTACCGTCGCAACGTCCACACCAATGCGCTTGCCCGTCTTGGCTAGCTTCAGCCGAGCGTAGCGGCCGTTGTGGGTGCCCGTAAGGCGATACGTCGCGGTGACGTAGTCACCGGCGGACCACGCTTTGAAGTCGCTGATCGTCGCGTCGGGGAAGGCCTTGCGGAACGCGCCGATGGCTGCGCGGATGGGCTTGAGTCCCGCCTGGTCTGCGGTCAGCGTCGCGTCATGCACGACGGCTTCGCGGGCGTACATGGCCGCGTGGGCAGTCATGTCCTTGGCGTTGAAGTAGTCCTTCATCTTCGTCGCGAGGCCCAGGTTCTCACGCTCGGCGTCGGTCTGCTTAGCCAGCGCAACGATGCGGGCCGGCGAGTCCTTGCCGCTGTATTTGCGGTGGCCGCCTTTGTAAACGCCCATCTGGCCCAGGAAGCTGAGGTTGTCGGCGTACGCTTCTACGCGATCGATGCGGCCGTCGGCGAAGTCCAGGTGTTCGAAGCCGATGAAGTCGGTCTTCTTGTTGGTCGCCTTGAGGCCCATCATGGGTTTGCTGTTTGTGCCGCGGCTTCGGTAGACGAGCACCGCGCGCTGATCGTTGACCAGGAGCAGCAATTGGTCGATTTTCATGTCGGGGAACGCCGCCATGAAGTCCCGGTAGTAACCGGCGATCTTGCCGTTGCCGGTGACCGTCTTGGCGTTGCTCTTGACCACGTAGCTCGCGTTGTCGCTGTAGAAACCGGCGAGCTTCGCGGGCTTCAGTGGATTGAGGACGGCTGACACTCCATCCATGAGTGCGACGACCTGCGCGCCGCTCAGCTTCGCCGGCGCTTTGGGCACCGTGTCTTTGACCGCGGCATCGACCGGCTTGGCTTTGGTCGTGCGCTGGGGCTCTTTCTTGGCGCCGTCGTCCTTGTCCTTCTTGCAGCCAGGCGCGCTGGCGATCAGGCATGCACAGCCCAGGGCTACGGCGATTTGGGAGAGCTGTTTCGACAACATGCTTGGAGAGTGTTTGATGAATGGTGCGGAGTCAAGCCAGTGCAGCTGGATAGGTTGCCGTGTGGAGCGGGCTCACGCCGAATCGGCCTCTAGCCGTGGCTTCATGCGCTTGGGCCGACGCGTGATCTGCAGCAGCTGTTCACTGGCGACGTTCGTGGCCGGATCATCTGCGTCCAGGGCTTCCAGCACGACGTCGAACAGGCCGTTGTCGAAGGGGCGACCGTCGGCCGCGGTCGTTGGCACGAGTCGCTCGCGCTTGCCCTGTTTTGCCAGGGTGCGGGCGCGGTAGTGACAGTATGGGTTATTGCCGGGCCGGCCCAGGATCGAATGTGCGGTGAAACTGCATCCGCCGAGGCATACCTCTGCGAAGTCGCACGTGGCGCAGAACCCCCACAGAGAGTCGATGCCGCGGTTTCGAGTGAAGCCGATGGCAGCCGAATCCTTCCACAGACTCTGCAAGGGTTTTTCGCGCACGTTGCCGCCGACATAGTGGGCGGTCTGTAGCGACGGGCAACCTTTGACCGCGCCGTCGGACTCGATACCCATGACGAACTTTCCCGCCTGGCAGCCGGCCCAGTGATCCTTGTCGCCTCTGTGAAGCGAGCGCAGCACGGCTTCTTCTGGTCCGAAGTAGCCCAGGTTGTTGCCGGGCATTATCAGAATGTCATCGTCGTATGCGCGCTGTTTGAGTGCGGCGATGCGCGGCAACAGGTCGAGCAGGTCCCATGGTTGCAGCACCATGTTCGCTCGGTCCGCGGCCCGACCGAGGGGAGCCGTCAGTTGCACCTGCCACGACTCGATGCCTCGCTGGCGTAAGAGATCGTAGAGCGGCTCCAGGTCATCGCGATTGGACCGGTTCACGTTGATGTTCGAACCGACTGAGATTCCGGCCGCGCGCAAGTTGTCGATGGCGGCCGTGCCCGCGGCAAACGAGCCGGGCGAATTGCGCATGCGATCGTGGGTCTCCTGCAAGCCATCGATGCTCACGTTGACCCCTGATATTCCAGCCTGAGCCATCTCCTGTGCGAGGGCGGCTGTGATACCGCGGCCGCCGGTGGTCATGCTGGCGACGATGTTGTTGGCCACCAGGGCGCGAGCGATATCGAGAAAGCCCGTGTGCAGGTACGCTTCGCCGCCGATCAGCACAACCTCGCGGGTGCGCATCTTCGCTAATCCGTTTACGACGTCGAGCGCCTCAGCGGTTGATAGCTCGTCGTCCCGCGCAATGCCGGCGCGAGAACCACAGTGAGTACACGCGTGGTCGCAACGCAGGGTCAACTCCCACACCACATACGCCGGGTGGTAGTCCTCGGTAAGGACGTTTAGCCGCCGGTGGGTCAATCGCTAGGGAGGTGTAGCGCGAGCTGGGGGGGCAGGATCCGGACTCGTGGCTCGCGACTTGGTTGCACTGGTGTCGTCAGTGGTTGGTGTGGTTGGCGTCGGCGTTGGCCTCGCGCCCTGGATGCCATCAGCACCGTCGCAGTTTTGGTCGACCCCATCGCCCACGGTGTCAGCGGCGCCTGGATATACGTCGGCGCGTTTGTTGTCACAATCTTCGGGGGGACAAACGCCATCGCTGTCCTCATCCATGGCCGGCGTGCACTGTTGACCTTGCGGCGGCTGGGTGCGGTAGCGGGGGCTCATGCCGTAACAAGCCATCAGTGTGACGGCGAGGGCACCGCCACCGGCGACGCTGAACAGAGTGCGAGACAAGCGGGCGAAGCGAGATCGCCGCCGCGGCTGTTCGGCCGCAGTGACTAATGGGTTGTCGCAGTGCGGGCACACCGACGCGGCGGTCGGAAGAAAGCCGTCACAGGCTGTGCATGAACTCAATCTGGGCATCTAACGTCTACTCCTGGTCCGGTCGGAACAGTGGGGTAACGCAATGAGCGAGTGGCACTTACACAGTAACACGGTCGACGGTGGCCTCCGTCACGCGCGTGACAGTGGGCGTGTTACGGACGTTTGGCGGGGCGCAGTCTTTTTGAGCGTAGGTATCGCTTGTGGTTCCAGACAATGATACGCAGCTGGCGGGCGGTGAATTTAGCGCCGGCGATTCGGCCCGGCGAAGTCATGAGCGTGTTTTTCCGTTTCGTGTGCGGAAGGCCAAAGAAGTGCCCGAGTTCGTGGGCCAGGGTGTCGATGGCAGACCATCGACTCAAGATGATGTAGCGCCGGCCCCGCCACTTGCGTTTGCCACCGGCGTAGCGCCAATGCACCCCGGATATGAAGCCGCCCTTGCGATCCTTGTCGGCGAGCTTGTCCACGATGAAAATGTGAATCCGCCCGTCTGTGGGGGCCTTGGTCGCAAGGGAATGCCGCTGCCTGACGGTCATGATGTCGCCGCTGACGTCACCGCCAAGTTGTCCGGTGGTGAGCGAGACGCGCCGAAATTGCGCTGTCGTCTTGGCGAATAGCTTGTTGGCCTGCTTGAGCCGCTCATCGATCCATTCGGCGTTGCTCACGGCTTCGCCATCGGCGGTGGCGATGTGAATTGCAACCTGGACCGGGCTTGCCGCGATCAGGAAGGGAGTCAGCACGCCGATCAGTGTGTAGGCGGCTAAATGTGGATGATGGAATCGCATACGCTGGGGTTGTTTAGGATACTCTAGGACAAGGATGTCTGACGAAATGCTCGGACGCTACCGTTTGGTCAGGCTGCTCGGTAAAGGCGGAATGGGCCAGGTGCACCTCGCCGTCGCGACGGGGCCGTCCGGGTTCGAGAAGCTGGTAGCTCTCAAGGTCCTCAGCGCCGACGCGGATGCAGGCCGAGCGCGCAGCCTGATACGCGAGGCCCTGATCGGTGTCCGTCTCGACCATTCCAACGTCGTCCAGATTCTCGACTTTGGCGAGCACAACGACAAGCACTTCATCGCCATGGAGTACGTGCGTGGTTTTACGTTCTCGCATGTGATCAACCATGCTGAGCGCGTGACTCAGCCGCTGCCGCTGCAGCCGACCATCTACGTGTTGCGTCGGATCACGGCTGCGCTTCAGTACATGCACGCCCTGCGCGGGCGGTCCGATGCCGACGTCACACTCATCCACGGCGACGTCAGCCCGTCCAATATTCTGCTCGGCGTTAATGGTCAGGTGAAACTGTCCGACTACGGCATCGCCGCGCTCAACGTTGAGCTCGAGAAAGCCGAGCGGGTGGCAGGCAAGCCCGCATACCTGCCGCCAGAGTCGTTTCGCGGAGCGACGCACACCCAACAATGGGATGTGTACGCCCTCGCGGCTGTGATGTACCAAGCGATCGCCGGCCAGCACGCCTATCCGGGCAGCAACGCCAGCGAGGTTCGTCAGGCAATGGCGAAGGGCTTCAAGCCGCTGCTCGAGGTGCGGCCCGACTGCCCGGTAGACCTGGCCGCCGCGGTCGAGCGTGGGATTCACCCGGACTCGACCGAGCGTTTCCAATCAGCCTCCGCCCTACGCGATGCCGTCGAGGAGGCGTATCCGCGGCAGATCAACGATGCGGATGTTCATCAGGCGTGGATCGCTGAGATGTTCAGCCACGACAAGTTTGTCGAGGAACATGGCGAGCTGCCCAGTACGGACGGTGTCGTCAGCACCGCGGACCTCACCCCATACGTGACCGATTCAGAGGAACTTACCCGAGCCGTTCGCCGGCTTCCTGCGTTGCGCATCGGTTTGAGCCCCGCCATGGGCGCCGAGGTCGCGCGGGTGTACGGCCGGCAGATCGCTGGTGTGTTCACGTCGCGCCTCGGCCGTGACGTGAGAGCGATCGTGTTCGCAGACTATGCTGGCCTGGTCGACTGCCTGGTCCGAGGTGAAGTAGACATGGCCTGGATGCCGCCCATCCCGTTCGTCCAAGCTGCGGATCGCGGCGCCGGTGTGCTGGTTATCGCCGAACGCTCCGGGCGCACTACGTTCGAGAGCGCGATCATCACCGCGGCCGATACCAAGGTGCAAACCCTCGCGGACCTTCGCGGCGAGCGCTTCGCGTGGGTAGACAAGGGCTCCGCATCGGGCTACCTGTTTCCGACGGCGCGGATTCGCGCAACCTTCGGCGAGCCTGTCGACCAGGTGTTGGGCCGACAGCATTTTCATGGTTCTCATCGGGCTGTGTGCGAGGCCGTGGCCAACGGTTGGGCGACCGCCGGCGCGACCTTCGCCGTGCGCGATGACGACGGTACGGTCGTGTCTTCGGGATGGGGCGAGCTAATGGCCGAGCGTCAGGACGAGATTCGGGTTATTGATTTCGATGGGCCGATTCCTGCCGACAACATTGCCCACCGACCTCATCTGCCAGCGAAGTTGATCGACAGTCTGACAGAGATGATGGTCGAACTCGCGGACAGCAAACGTGGCCTCGAGATGCTTCAAGAGGTCTTTCATGCGCACCGCTTCGTGCGAGGCGAGCTCGATGCCTACGACGGAGTGCGCGAGGCGCTCAAGCAGCGCGAATGACGGCGCCGCACAGCTAGCGACGGCCAGACCAAGCTCGTTCGAGCTCGAAGGTGCGCGCGTGCTCGGGCACGCTGAGCAGGAACGATTTACGCCAGCGAGGATTGGTGATGCGGTCAGCTCGTTGGCGTACTCGGTTCGCCGCGGCCACGATCGCTTCCCGCGCCGCGTCCACTTCACCCGCGACGTGGAGCGCCTCGGCGTAGCTCAAGCGAATCTGCGACTCGCCTTCGTCGATTCCGCCGAGTTCCTCGAGCATGTCTAGCCCTTCTCGAGCTATGCGTAGTGCTTCGGTACCACGGTCCTGGTGCACAAGGGTTCGGGCCAGAACCCCGAGGGTCTGGGCGCGGTTTAGCGGCATGAGCGTCGGCCGCTCTGCCAGCTTCAACGCGAGGCGCGCGTGGCGTTCAGCGGTAGCGTGGTCGCCGGCATCCATATAGATGAGCGCCAGGTATGTGCGCGCGGCGCCTTCCAAACGTCGGTTTCCTGATGCGCGAAACGCGTCCGCCGCGGCGAGTTCCAGGCGGGCCGCTTCTTCGACCTTGCCCAGGCGACTCAGGGTGAGGCCGAGGTTGTGGCGAGCGGTGGCGACGACGTTCTGCAAACCGAGGTCGCGAGCGGCCGACGCTGCTTTGCGAAGCATGTCTTCGGCTTCCGCGTAGGCGCCTAGCTTCATCTTGCCGTAGCCCGCACGCTCGCGCTCGGTCCATGCGTTGCGCAGATCGCCCGCGCGGGCGAAGTAGTGGGCCGCATGGGTTACATGGTCCAGGCCGGCGCCGGTGTTGCCGTCGAAGCGCGAGCGCATCGCGTTGGCGCTGCGCACTCGGGCGGCAATTCCTGGATGGCGTTCATCAAATCCGCGGGCACGTTCCTCGATGAGCGAGAGGATTCGATCGGCGTGCTCGATGTCGCCGGTGATGAGTAACTGTTCCGCCAACCGCGTCGCCGCCCAGATGCGCGCATCAAGGTCCGCGTGACCTTCCAACGAACCGAGTAGGTTGCACAGGTCTCGCAGTTGGTCGCCGTCGCCCTGAACGCCGCTGGCGTTCGCGATTTCCCCGAGCGCCGCGTACCACAGGCTGCCTTCGCGTTCGAGAAAGCGCATCGCTTCGTTGCCGCTACTGCTCGCCTCCCGAAAGTCCCCTTGCCAGTTGAGCGCCTCAGCCTGAAGCAGGCGCAGTGCACCGAGTTCCTCGCCGGAACCACCACAGCGCACACCTCGCTCGGCTCGCGCGAAGACCGCGGCGAAGTCGTTGGCCAACATCGATTGCTCCGCGGCCCGCCGGTAGAAGCCGACGGCATGTTGCGGTTTTCCACCGCGCTCGTAGTGCTCTGCCAGAAGCACCGCTTCGCTCTCGCCCACCCGGTCGAGCCAATCGGCGGCCAGGGCATGGCCCGTCTCGAGATCAGAGTCGGTCAGCATTGCGTATGCGGCGTCGCGGATGATGTCATGGCGGAACCGGTACTCGGTCTCACCTGGGAATTTCCCACTCGGCACGAGCTTGATCACTTCGCGGTCGACCAGCAGGCCCAGTTGCTTATCCAGGTGGTCCGCCGCGTGCTCCTCGCCAACCATCGTGCGTAGGCCGCCTTGCCAGAAGCGCCGCCCGTAGACGCTGGCCGCTCGCAGCACACGCCGGGCATCGCCGTCGAGGCGCTCGAGTCGCGCCTGAACCATAGCGAGTACGGTCTCTGGTGACTGCAGGGTGTCGCCCTCTACCGAGGCGCGGATCAACTCTTCCAGATAGAAGGCGTTGCCTGCGGCTCGTTCAACGATGTCGGCGATGGCTTCCGTGGGTGTTTCGTCGCCGAGCACCTCGCGAGCCAACTTGCGGCTCGCCCGGGAACTCAACGCGCCCAGATGTATGTGATGCACGCCGCGCTCGGCCCACAGATTCGGAAACAGCGAGTCGATTTCGGGGCGGGCCAGGGCGATGACCATGAGCGGCGCATCCTGGAGTGCGACGAGGGTCGAGTCGATGAGCTCGACGGTCGGCAGGTCGCCCCAGTGCAAGTCTTCGAGCACGATTATGGTTGGCGTGCGGGCGCACTCTGCGGCGATAGCCGTTTCCCAGGCGCGGCGGATCTGGTCGCGCATGAGCAACGGGTCATGACGCGCGGCTCGCAGCTGCACATTGTTGTCGTCGGGGAACGGGACGCCGACCATTTCACCAATGAACGCCGACACCTGTTCCACGTCTCTGGACAAGCTGTTGCCGATGCGCGCGCGGAGCTTTTCACGCTGCACTTCCACCGGCTCGCCGTCCAGAACATGTGCCGCTCGCCGAATCGCGGCCCCGAGGCTGCCGAAAGGAGCGCCAGCGCTCAGTGGATCGGCGAACCCGATCAGCAGTTGAAACTCCGTCTGTCGTTCCTCGAGCCGGCGCAGCAGTTCGTGGCGCAAGCGTGACTTGCCGACACCGACCCCGGCGGTGATGCGCACGATGCACGACTCGGGCTCGCTCGCGCACACGTAGAACAGTGCCATCAGGGTGCCCAGCTCTGCTTCGCGGCCAACACACGGGGTCGGTTTTGCGAGCAAGGTGCGAACGCCCTCGTTGTGCGGTCGTTCTGCGTTGAGCTGAGCGCCAATGACATTGTCGGTCACGACAAAACGGCTATCGAGCAGGCCGGCTGTCACGTCGTCGAGGTGAATCTCCCCAGCGTGGTGCGCTGACGGAGCGGCCACGGCTACGGGGACGGCGGGAGACTCGGCGCGACGGCTGCGGCGATTCGCTTGGGACAGCTGGTCCGAGACGGTGAGACTCATTTCGCGAGTCTCCTGGGTTGCACCGGCAGGTTCGACCGCACGCAGTAGCCGCGTCGCACGGTCGATCAGAGACCCTACCGAGCCTCGGTGCGAGGTCAGCAGTTCCCGTCCCGTCGCCAGGGCTAACGACGATTCGGGCAAAATCGAACGGACCGCTAGCGCACATCTGGCCGCGCGACTCGCCAGGTCTGTTGCGGCATCCGTGCCGCTGATCGCGACCACGAAGGAGTCGTCGGTCAGCAACTCGACGTGTCCGCCGTGGTCCTCGACGATCTTCGTGAGCGCGCCGGCCTTGAGCTGGGAGTCCACGCCCTTTGCCATGACCACCGAGTGCAGGCTGCGCTCTTCCTCGGTTAGTGCACGGCCCCCGCTGCTTGGTTGGTCGTCGTGATCGCTGATCGGTCCCAGGGCATCCAGCGCCGCGACTACCGCGTTACCGTCGGCAGGGCGGTCGCTCGGGTCTTTGGCCAGCATGCGCATGACCAATTGATCCAGTCGTTCGGGGATGCGGTCGGCGAGCTTGCTCGGGCGCGGTGGTTCCTCGAGCAAGATCTTCGCCAGTATCGCGATTGGGTCGGAACCGAAGAACGGTCGTCTCTGGGTCAGGCACTGGAACAACACGCAGCCCAGGGCGAACACATCAGTGCGCGGGTCCAGCTCGCTTGCACCGCGGGCCTGCTCCGGGGACATATACGCTGGAGTTCCCATGGGGGAGCCCGCCAGAATCGCGTCAGTTTCGCTGCGACCAACCCGAGCGGCTCCGAAGTCCAGAACCTTCACCTCGTCGACGCGCCCACGTGGCAAGAACAGGTTGCCCGGTTTGATGTCCTGATGAATGATGCCGTGCCCGTGGGCGCAGGCGAGGGCTTCGGCAACTGTGCGCACCAGGGTGAGGCATTCGGGGATTGTGAGCATCGTCCTGCGCAAGCGACGGGCAAGGTCTTCGCCCTCGAGCCATTCCATGGCCAGGAACTGGGCGCCGGTCCTGGTTTTGCCATGAGCGACGTACTTGACGATGCCGTCGTGGCTCAGCTTCGATAGAACATCCGCCTCGCGTGCGAACCGCGCGAACATGTTCAAGTCGTCGTTGCGGCGCAAGATCTTCACCGCCACTCGCTCGCCGGTCTGCTGATCGAGCGCGCGGTACACGACGCTCATCCCGCCACTACCCGCGGCCCGGCGCACCTCGAAGCGGCCGCCGACCAAGTCCCCCCGCTGCATCTACAGCAAGCCTAAGGCCGCTAGCTCCGCACGCAAAGCGTCGGGGTTGTGAAAGCGAATCGCATGCAGGCCGAGTTGCTGACCCATGTCCACATTGGCCGCCGAGTCGTCGATAAACACTGCTGTTTCCGGATTCACTGCGTAGCGCTCGAACAGGATGTCGTAGATGTCTCGGTATGGTTTGCGGGTGTTTTCGGTCCCGGAAACGACGATTCCCTCGAACCGATTGAGAAACTCGAACCGTTCTCGCGCGATGGGAAACTTCTCCGCGGACCAGTTCGTCAGTGCGAGCAAGCGCACATCTGTGGCCGCCAGTTCGTCGAGAACAGCGACCGTACCGGCGACAGAACCACTGACCATGTCGCCCCAATGATCGTCATAGGCCTGAATGAGGGAGGCGTGCTCCGGGTATTGCTCGGTCAGTACCGCGACGGCTGTCGCGAACGGACGTCCTGCGTCCTGTTGTTCGTTCCACTCCTGGGTGCAGATCGTGGCCAGGAAGCGTTCCATCTGCTCTTCGTCGGCGATGAGCCGGCGGTACAGGTAGCGCGGGTTCCAATCGATGAGCACTCCGCCCAGATCAAAGATGACTGTGGACAACGACACGGCCGCACTGTAGCAGCGATGCTCTCGCCGGGTTCCGGCTAGGGCAGGATCAGCACGTCGATGCGTTTGTTTTTCGGCAACGCGGCGCGAAGTTCGTCGAGGTGATGGTTGTCTAAGGCGACGCAGCCAAGGGTCCAATCCGAGCCACCGCCGCCGCCGTGAATCAGCACTTCGCCGCCAAGGCGCGTGTGTTGAGGCGGCTTGAGCCCGCGGGACAGGGCGCGGGTGATTCGTTTGTAGGTGCGCCGAGTGATCAATCCGTTGCGCAGGCCTCTACGCGCGTCGACGCGGTTGGGATAGTGGATCGCGATGGCACCGTGGAATTTGGACCACGGTTTGTCGGACGTCCGGTACCAGCCTTCGGGGGTCTTCATGTCGCCTTCTCGGTGCTTGGTGCCGGCGATTTTTCCGCCACCCAAGCCGACCTGCCAGCAGCCCTTCGCTTTGTTGTTCTTCACCGCTTTGCCGCGGCGGAACAACATCAGGCGGCGAGCGCTCTTGAGTACGACGACCAGGTCGCGTTGGCCCAGGCGTCGGTCGCTGCGCTTATAGAGGTTCGACTTCGGCAGTTTGGCGACGTGATCGACGCAGTCGCGTTTGTCGGGAAGGATGGACAGGGTGTCCGTGACCAGAACTACATTGGGAGCGGCGGATGAGATGACCTGGCTGTTGACGGGCTTCGCGGGCGAGGTGGTTGCCGCGAGGGCAATCAGCGCGACGGACGCGAGTATGAGAGCAATGAGGGGCTTCGGCATAGGAGGGACCTCCGGCGATGGTGGCTGCACTTTGATCCAACGCCCGAGACGGCGGAATGATTTACGGCTGGGCTAATCAGTTGAAATCAGCCGACGTAAAGTTGCCCACGTTAGAACCAGCTGGTTACGATCCCGCAATGAAATCGCTAGATAGACGCTTGAATCGCTGCCAGGACCCATTTCGCGCCATGTCGCTACAGCTCGACAGGTGTCGCAAGGTCGGCCGACTCAAGGCGATGGTCATCGGCGATGAAGATGGTCTGGTCGTCGCCTGGTCAGGTGACGGCGACACCTGCGAGGAGGTCGCGGCCAACGTCGCGCCCATCGCGCAGCGCATGGAGAACTACGAGGGCACGGTTGATACAGACGAGCACCAGTTCAGCGTTCGAATGCGCCGCTTCGAAGTGGCCGGAACCAAACTGTTCATTGGCGCTGTAGGTGGGGGTGGGGAAACCCGCGCAAAACAGATTCAGCGTTCTATCGGCGGTATCTCTCGCATACTTCGAGCTTAGCGGCACGCCGATGGCATACTGCTGTGCGTGCGTGCACTAGCGACGTCGATTGTTATCGCAGTTAGTCTCGTCGCCGGCGGTGCGTTTGCTGACACGTCCAAGCTCGCCAAGGACGGCATCGCCCGATCCGTAAAGGGGGCGGCGTTCGGCAAGAACAAGTTGTGTTGCGGGTACCCGCTGTCCGAAGAGCGTGGCTTCCGCATGACCTTCTACTGGATGGCGGTCGAGCGGCCAAACCTGGAGACCAAGCGCACGGTGGATTTGTACACCAAGGGCGCAACCCTCATCGGTCGCTTCGACAAAGTGTTCGTCAAAGCACTGCGCATGGAGGGCTCGGGCTGGCTCGCCGACGGTCGCGTGATCAACTACGCGGGCCGGTGTCGCTACGGTATCGGAGTGTGCTTCGACCTGCTCGACCACAAGCGCTATCCCTATGGGCGCGGCGCGTACAATCGGCCCCTCGTACCGTTCACGTCCGTGGCCGTCGACCGCCGGCTCGTCCCCATCGGTGAGACGTTGTACATACCCGAGTTGGACGGCCTCCTGCTACCTACCGGCAAGTATCACGATGGCTGCGTGCGTGCAGACGATGTCGGCGGGATGATCAAGAAGCGGGTGATGGACTTCTTCGTCGTCGAAAAGCGGAACTTCAGGCCGGTTCAGGAGCAGCTGTGGAACGATTGGTGGTTCACCCCTCACATCGAGTCACCCCGCTGCGCCTATTTGCGCACGGATTAGGTGCTATCCTAGCGGTCGGGAATGCAGACTTGTGTTGGCTGCGGTGAGGGTTTCACTCCGGGGATGCCGTTCTGTCCTCATTGCGGAGCCACGGCCGAAGAGGACAACGACAGCAACGCCAAAGATCCGCTGATTGGCCAGGTGCTCGCGCGTAAGTTCCGCGTGCTCACGGTCATCGGCGATGGCGGCATGGGCCGGGTGTACAAGGCCGAGCAAGTTCCCCTAGGTGTCGAGGTCGTGATCAAGACCCTGCACGCGCAAATGGCCAAGGACCCGGAGGTGGTCAAACGCTTCTTCCGCGAGGCCCAGGCCGCGTCGCGTTTACGTCACCCGAACTGCGTCAGCATTTTGGACTTCGGCGAGTCCGACTCCACGTTGTACATCGCCATGGAGTTCCTGCGCGGTCAGACTCTGTCGCAAGTCATGTACGAGGCCGGTCAGATGGACGTCGCGCGCTGCATCGACATTGTTGGCCAGGTCCTGGATGTCGTCGAGGCGGCGCATCGTATGAACGTTGTGCACCGCGATCTGAAACCGGACAACATCATGGTGGAGGATCTGGCGACGCGACGCGACTTCGTCAAGGTGCTCGACTTCGGTGTCGCCAAGATCGTGGACCCGTTGAGTGGCGGCGCACGCATGACCCAGGCCGGCATGGTGCTGGGTACGCCGGCCTATATGTCGCCCGAGCAAGCGCTGGGCAAGGATGTCGACGGTCGCGCGGACCTGTACTCCATCGGGGTCATCGCGTTCGAGCTGCTCACCGGGGAGCTGCCAATTCAAGGCGCCACCTCATACGAGTTCCTGGCCGCTCACGCGAGCAAGGCGGCGCCGTTGGTTCGGTCGGTTCGGCCAGATATCCCCGAGAATGTCGCGGCCGTGATCGATCGCGCTCTGATGAAGCGCACCGACGAGCGGCCGGAATCAGCGCTCGACTTCAAACAGCAGCTCGAGGGAGCAGTCCCGATCAAACCCAGACCGACGCCCAGGCCCGCCGGTGGTACCCAGGCGGGTTGGTCCAGGCCGCGCCATGAACAATCGGGAAACAGCACCATGGCGCTGGCGCCTCCGGGGCGCAATGACGCGACACCCCAGCCCCTGCGTGTCGAAACTCCGGTGCATGGAACTCAGCAAGGGCAGGGACCGGGGTTCGTGCCGTGCCCCCGGTGCAAGGCGCCGTTAGCGCCGACCGCCAAGTTCTGCGCTCAGTGCGGTGCGACCACGGGGCGGTCCACGCGGATGACGCAACACGGCGACAAGTTCGCCGAGCTGCGAAGGTTCCTCCCGTCGGGGATTGTCGACGAGATTTCGAAAGTTCGCGGCAGCGGTCCCAGCGAAAAGCGCGACATCATCGTGATGGCTGTCGACGTCAAAGGCCTCACGCTCAAAGGCGTCGACCCCGCCGCTTCCGAGGGTTTTCTCGATCAGTTTCACGGCGGCTTCAGTGAGATCGCCTTGCGCCATTCGGGGCGGGTCGACACGTTGGACGATGGCACCCTGGTCGTGCTCTTCGGGCTCACCATGTCTCATGCCGACGACGCCGAAAAGGCCGTGCGGGCCGCCCTCGGTGTGAGCGCGCTGGTGCGTGGCCTCAACGAATCGGTGCCTGAACCCGTCACGGTCAGCACAGCGATTCACGCCGGGCCCGCGATGATTCGCCAGGGCGAAAAAGCCGACTACACCGCGGTAGGCGATACGGTCGAGCTGCCGACCCAGCTTGCGAGTGCGACCGGTTCGGGGAAAATCGTCGTGTCCGAGCGCATCCACCAGCTGGTGCGTGGAACGGTGAAGCTGCGAAAGATGGCGAACGCGTCGCTGCAAGGACGCACGACCCCTGTGGCGAGCTTCGAAGTCCTCGGTCTGCAGGCAAAGCGGTCTGAGGAAGGCGAGGTGTTGGCGCCGCCGCCCATGGTGGGCAGAGAGCACCAGGTCGAGCGCATCGTGGGCATGCTGTCCGAGCTTGGCAGCGAGGAAAACGCCGGCAGCGCAGACCGCGGCGCGGCGGTGAACGTGGTTGGCCAGCCCGGCTCGGGCAAGACGCGCTTTCTCGAGGAACTGACCAAGCGCCTCAAAGCGGAACGGCGGCCGGCGTTGCTTGCCAGCGCGATCCCCGGGACGGGGGCCGCTTCGGTCTGTGTCGAACAGATCCTGGCTGGACTAGGCGGCAGTGGTGCGGCGATGCGTTCCCTTGGGCTGAGCAAGGGCCAGGTGAAACTGCTGCATCAGTTCCTGCCAGATGTACCTCGGCCGGCCACTGAGTTGCCTGAGAAGGAACGCCAGGCTGCCATCGTCGTGGCAGTGCGCGGCGCCGTTGCGCACCTGGCCAGCCGAACTCCGGTGCTGGTTGCGATCGATGACGCGCATCTGGCCGACGAGATTGCGGCGGCGCTGATCCGCCAGTGGGTCGAGGAACCGGTGCCCGGCGTCTTGTTCCTGGCGGCAACCCGGCTCGGGCATACACCACCGTGGGAGGGAACCGAAGCGGCTGCGTCGTTGCGGGTCTGCCAAATGTCCGCACTCAACGGGTCGGATTTGTCCGACCTGGTCGCGGGCGCGCTTACGCCGACGCCACCTCCGACGGACCTGGTCGCTGCGGTGGTCGAACGCGCAGGCGGTTCTCCGCTGATGGCGTTGGAGGTTCTGCGCACAGCCATCGATGCTGGGTTGTTGCACAACCAGGGGGGCCGCTGGACGGTCACCGGGGATCCGGCGGCGCTGCCCCAGCCCGAGGGGCTGCGCGCACTGTACGCCGCACGCATTGATCGCTTGCCCGAGTACGCCCACGACGTGCTCGCTTGCGCCGCCGTCTACGGACACGAGACGCCGGTGCGAATTCTCGATCGCATCGTCGCGACCGCCCACCAGGAACCCATCGATCGGGAGCTGGGTCTGTTGCGAGGGCGCGGTCTGCTCATCGATGGCGATCAGGGCAGCATGCGGTTTGCCGAGGGCGCTGCCAGGGACGTCGTCCTCGAGCGCCTTCCCGAAGAGACCCGGTCGAAGCTACATCGGGCTGTCGCCGCTACGTTGATCGAGTTGGGGGAAACTGGCGTCCCGGAGCTGATCGCCAGCCATTTCGCCGATGCCGGAGTTCGCAGCGACGCGCTGGACTGGTATGGCAAGGCCGCAGAGGTGGCGATAAACCGAAACGAGTTGGGTCGCGCCCGTGATGTGTTGACGAAGTCGCGCAACCTGGCCAAGGCGGGCGTCGAGGGTGACAACGGTGCCATCTGCAATCGTCGTGTTGCCGAAGACAGCCTCGCGCTGGGCGATGTCTTGTTAAAACTCGGTGCCCTCGACGGTCTTGTTACCATGCTGACCGAAGGGCTCGCTTGTGCGCAGAAGGACGACGACCCGCGACTCATCGCCACACTGAAGCGGACCAAGGGCAGGGCGTTGCTTGCGTTGGGACGACTGGATGCCGCCGGCCGCGAGCTAGAGCGTGCACTCGAGGCGGCGGTTGGACTTCGAGACATTGTGTTGCAGGCGAATCTCACGGGAGACCTCGGGGAGGTCTTCGAGAAGCGTGGCGAGCTCGACCGCGCAAGCCAGTACCTGGTGCGCGCCATAGAGCTGATTCAGGGGGCATCGTCTGGCGATGTTCGGGCCGGCGCATTGCACCTGCTGACTGCCCTGGGTCGCGTGTCGTTGCGTAATCGCGATCCCGACCGCGCCGAGAAGTTCCTGCATCAAGGACTCTCACTCGCCGAAGAGCTAGATGATCTGGCGGGGGCGACCAAAGTGTTGGGGAATCTCGCCGGTGTGTATCACCTGCGCGGCGATTACAAATCCGCGCTGGCGTTCGTAGAGCGTGCGCTGCATTTCGCCAAAGAGACCGGCGATCAGGTGGCCACGGCGCGCCAGTTGAACAATTTGGGCACACTTGCCACCATGATGGGCGACAAAGCCGGTGCCAAACGCCATTTTGACGCCGCATTGGTCGCCTCGAAGAAGGCTGGGTGGCGCGAGGGAATGGCCACCGCCGCGGCCGGCCGCGACAGACTGTGACAGAGTAGGTCTCAACGCGAGATGTAGTTCGCAGGGGACTTGCCACCCGCGAGCTGACTGGTGACAATTACTCAATGGCCGGCGAAACCGGGACTCGAGCTGGCGCCGCTGCGGCGATGGCGGATCTTGCCCGCGCCGGCATGGTCGACGACGTCGAGCGCGTCGCGCCCAAGCAGCTCTCGGCAGCCAGCAGTTTCTTCGGTGCCGCGGAGAGATTCACGAAGACAATCCGCACTTTCGAACGCGGCCATCAATCGCTGCAGCACTTCGTGTCCGAGCTGCTGGAGCAACTGGGCAAGTACTGTGACGCCTATGAGGATCTCAGAGTTACCCTGCAGCCCACGTCGGTGGCGCTGCAAGGTGAGCTGGTCTATCTCGCCGAGCGGGTCGACAAGAACATGTGGTTCTCGTTCTTCGCTGACGGCATTCGGCAGCTGACATTTAGTCGGCAGACGAGTTCCGAGGAGCTGATCGGATTCTTTGAGGCGCTCGCCCTGTCCATGGTGCGTCACGGCGGCAAGGTGGACGACGAGGAGGACGCGGTCACTCAGTTGTGGGCGCTGAACTGCCAGGGGATTTCGTTCGTCGCCGTCGATACGCTCGCGGCGACTCGCGGGTCGAACATGACCGTCGGCCAGGGGGCGGCCAGAGAGATGATCAATCTCGGCACCTTGCACGAATTGTCCGGCGCATCCCTGAGCGGCTCCCTGTACGCAGGCGGTGAGGTCGCCAAGCGCGTCCACTCGCTGACGATTTCGGCGGCGGACCTGACCTTCCTCAAAGCGGAGAACCTGGCGGCGCTCAACGAACTCCCCGTCCAGTCTCGCGAAAACTACGGCACATTGTTTCAGGTCGACGAGAGCCAGCGAGCCGATCTGGCGCGTCAGTGCGACGCGGACGACGGGCTGCTTTCACGTTATGTCGACGCGTCGCTGCGCGCACTTGACTACGTGCTGGACCCGGTCGACGCCGCGGCCTTGTCTTCGACGTTGCGCCAGTTGCTCACCGGACTACTGAACGAGCAGTACTACGCGCGCGCCGCGGTGCTGATCTCTCAGGTATCCGCCGCCCAGAAGACGCGACTGGCCGAGGACCTGGACGAGGAGGTTCGCGCCGCGTTGTCCCAGCCGCTGGTTGGTGAGGAGACCGTCGATCAGTTGGTGGCCATCCTTCGCGAGGAATCCGACGATCAGGCGCGGCAGCAATTGTTTTCGATCCTGTCGCTATTCTCCGGAAAGTCCACGGCCGGGCTCGTCCGAATATTGCCCGAAATCGACGACGGCGGGCTGCGCCGGCGCTTGTGCGACATGCTCGCCGAGTCCGGCGACGCGGCACTGGTGGTCGCCACCGAAGTGCTACCCCTGTCCGACGAGTCGGTGGCACTCGATCTGCTCTACCTGATTGGGCGTATTGGCGGGGACAAGGCACGGATCGTTCTCGAGTCGGCTACCGGACATTCCATCGCAGCGGTGCGCGCGGAAGCTACCCGGGGCTTCCTGGCCGGAGCCCCACTGGAACGCGCGAGCGGCCGGGCCAAGAGCGCCCTGCGAGATGTGGATGCAGCGGTGCGACGTGTCGCCACGGAGTTTCTGGTTCGAAAGAACCCGGCGGGCGCGGCGAAGTGGTTGCGCGACCGAGTTGAGCAAGACAGTTTCGCGCGTCTGGAGTTCGCCGAGAAACGCGATCTTTACAGCGCCATCGCGCGCACGGGTGGCAGCGATGTTGCGTCGTGGCTGTTAGAGAAGCTGAACCAGCGCAATCTGCTCAACAAGTTGCCGATCGACCACGAGCGTGCGGCTGCCGCCTGGGCATTGGGCGACCTGCGTCACGAACCGGCGACCGAGTCTCTGGACAAGCTGGCCAAATCTCGGCTCTCGCGTGGGCTGCTCAAAGAGGCCTGCATGGAGGCCTTGAGTTCGATGGGCAAGCCGGTGCCGGTGATGGAGCCGGAAGTCGATCCGGTGAAGGCGCCGGTTGCCGCGGCGCAGGCGCCACGAGTGGAAGCGCCGCCACCGCCTCGCGCGGGCGTGCGTCAGCGGGTTGGCTGGCTGCCACCGAGGCGTCGCGGTTTGCTCGATCTCGCAGCGATGCCGGCTGCTTTCGGTCCACCCAACCCAGTGAGCGGGTTGCTGTCCGGAGGACCTCCACCAGCCAAAGCGCCGAACCCCCTGGCGGCCGAGACCGTAGACCTCCCTGGTGCGACGCCACTTGCGCCGCCAACACCGAACGCAGCGGACCTTGGCTTCCTGGTCAAACCGCCGACATGGAATGATTTGACGAACGACTCACCATTGCCAGGTATGCCCGAACTCTCGGATGAGCAACCAGCAGTATCAGAACCAGTAGCGTCGGAGCCGGCAGCATCGCAACCGGTTGCCGAGCGGCCGGCATCGCAACCACCGGGGGTCCCGGCGTTTTCTCTGGATGAACCGGCGGGAGGTTTCGAGCTGCAATCCGAGACAAAGCCCGAGCTGGACTTCGGCAACGCTCCGGTGAGTTCGGCGGATCTTGGTGACGCGTTGCCAAGCCACGAGCAAACACGAGAGACGCCTCTGATGAGCTTCGCTGATGCCCAGCGGCCAAAGGTTGGCGATCCGCGCCACTTCGAGACCGCCGAAACGGCTCTCCTCGACCAGATGCAACAGTCCATGGGCCTCGGTGAAGAGACGCGGGAGATTCCTCTCGCTGAGCAAGCGGCCAGCGCGTCCCCGGGCCAGCAAGTGTCGCAGCAAACGGCTTTGGCGGACCAGACACGTCAGTCGATGGACCTTGGCGAAGAGACACGTGAGATTCCGCTGTCTGAGCAAGCCGCGAGCGCGCCAGCGGGCCGGCAGGAACCGGCAGCGCAAGCCGAACCCGAGGCAAAACCAAAGACCAAACTCGACGACATGCTGAAGGCATATCTCGATGAGTGATCGCCGCGACGACATCGAGACCATGGACGCGCGCGCCCCCGCGTCCACGGCGCAGCTCGGACGCGAGTTCCTCAGTGCGCTCTACGTGATGGTGAAGAACAGCCTGATCTTCGAGCTCAATAACCCGACTCTGCAGTTTTCGTGTCAGAACGCGGCGTTGATCAGCGGCCGTTTGCGCGAGATGGCCGACACGGCCCTCATTGAATTCGCCCCGGACGGTGTCTACATCAACAGCGAAATCGCTCGGCTGGACCGCAGCGGCTTCGAGCACAGCGAGTACCTTTTCCATGTTTGGAAGACGTTCGGCATCGGTCGTATCGAGACCACCGGGACGACCTCGATGGAGGATTGGCTCAGCCTGGTCGAAGCATTCAAGCGGTTCGTCGCAGGCGACAACACCAAGACGTTCGAGGAGCTGGAGTTCAAGAACATCAAACTCGGGCCCATCTCGGAGATGGGGACGGGCGAGGACCTGGCGGTTACCGATCGGTTTCGGGCGTTGCGCGCGCACTCCCTGGCAGTGGTTGCCCTTGGCGATTTGATCGAACGCTTGCGCGGCGGCGGCAACCTGCGCATCGTTGAGGTCAAGCGACCATTGCACGAGTTGATCTCGGTTGCGGACACGTCGGCGTCCCTGTTGCTTGCGCTTGCGCACCTGAAGCGCAACAAGCTCGACGTGGAACACCATCTGGCCAACACCGCGGTGTTCACGATTTGCATGGCGCGCCACCTGAACCTGAACCGGAAGGCGATGAGTGAGATCGCTCTGCAGGCTGCGTTGCATGGCCTGGGCCGTGCTTTCGTTCCCGAGCAAGCCGACGATCTGGACATCGATTGTTTTCGCGCTCTCGAGTCTGTGTGCAAGCTCGCCCGTCAGACGGAGTTCAGCATGAAGAGCATCGGCCGGGCGGTGGTGGCACACGAGATTCGCCTGGACATGAGCCGGACCTACGGGCGCGATGGCGAGTCGTACCCGTTCGAGACCTACGGGCCGAGCCGGATGATCGCGGTGGCCCATGCGTACGACCTGTTGACGACGCCGCGCAAGCACCGGCCCGCGCTTCATCCCGATGAAGCACTGCGCGTGATCATGGCCGAGGCAGGCAAGCGCTACGACGATGCCGCCGTGCGTTTGCTCGCCAACGAGTTGGGTGTGTACCCGGTGGGTTCCGTCGTGGCTTTGTCCAACGGTCAGACGGCCGTCGTGGTCGAAGCGCCGCGGGACGCCGCGGGGCCGGAGCGACCTCGCGTTAAGATCATCCGTAACGTCGCAGGTACAACTATCGATGGTGCCATCATTGACCTCGCCGGTGCCGAAGGCGCTAGCCTCAACATCATGCATTGCATCGACGCCGAAGAAGCGCAGGTCAACACGCCGGCGTTTCTGCTTAGCTAGAAATCGCTCAGCGATGAACGGGGGCTGGGCGGCACGCCCTGCGCGGCGGTGATAATCCCTGGTGGGCACATGCCGTTTTGTCCACTAGGCTTGCTGGCATGTACTACCTGTTGCGATTGGCGGAGGCCGGACGCGAGGCCCAGGCCCCGCGCAGCCGCGTTCGTCCGGATGTGCTTGCAGTGATTGGCGAGCGGCTACCTCAGGTGCGCACAACGTCCTGGGTAGGCCGCGTCGTCGTGGACGCGGACGAAGATGTACTCAACGTGCTCGAGGATATTCATAGCGTTATCTCGGTGTCGCCTTGCCAGGTCGTCGCGTTGCGCGATCTTGATGAAGCTGTGGATCGCATCGCGGCGCAGACGATGCCTGGTGCACGCACGTTTCGGATAGCGGTCAAACGGTCCGGTGACCATGCGTTCAACTCACACGACAAAGCAGCCGAGTTGGGTGGGCGCGTACTGGGTTTGTTCCCCGAGCTGCGCGTGGATCTGGCCCAGCCCGAGCGGCTTGTTGGGGTCGAGATTCGCGACGACGTTTGTTACGTCTATACCAGGGTCGTCCACGGTCTCGATCATCGTGCGCACGAGCTGGCTGATCTCGGAGAGCGGCCGCGCTTCCTCATCGATCAAATGCTTGGCCGATTGTTGCCCTGGTTTCGGTTGCTCGGCTTCGACACGATCACCGTCTTAGATGAGGCGGACAGCAAGCTTCAGCGCATTGCGCGCGCCGAGCATCGGCTGCTGCTGACAAAGGACCTGGAGCTGTCACACTCTCAGGCAGTCAACGTGTACTTCGTCCAGGGCGACGATGTGCTGGATCAGATCAACGAAGTGCTCGTGCGTTACGGCATCGAACTCGACGAATCGCGCATGTTCAGTCGCTGCACTTTGTGCAACGCGCCCATTCATCTGGTGGATAAGCGGGATTTCGTGTCCCGGATTCCGGCAGAGGCCTACGACCAATACGATGAGTTCAGCCACTGCGCGGACTGCGACAAGATCTACTGGAAGGGCAGCCAGTACGAGCGCATTTTGGATCAGCTCGACGAGCTACGGGCAGGGCGTGCCCAGCGGGGCGGGAGCGGGCACCTTGGCGACGCCATCGCGTAACCAGCTCGCGTAGAAACACGAGAACTGGTAGCGCACCTCTTCGCGTTGCATGAAGATGTAGTGGGCGTCGCGGATGCCGTCGGACTCGTACTGGACGACGACGCCGGTGTATGAAACTCCGTCGTCGTTGGTGACGTTGTCGCTGACCGGGTAGGTGGCCAGGCCGGACAGTCCGCGCACCGCCAGGGCGTCCTGCATAGCCGGCCATACGGTCTCGCCTGCTTGCTGGTGGTTGTAAGCCAGGGCTGCGGCGTCGTAGATGGGCGTGGCGAAGTAGATGTCGTCCTTGCCCACGGGTTCATAGACGCTGCGCACCGGGTGGCCGGGTAGCGGCAAGCGCGCCAGCCGCGGCATGTAGACCAGCGGCTCTGCGGCTTCCCAACCGTGCTCGACCAGGTGCAGGGCAGGGTGCAGGAAGTTGAGCTCGTCGAGCGGGGTAGCGAGGATGACCGAGAGCAAATCGGGGATGCCTGGAAGCAGAGTGGTCGCCAGAATCATCGGCGGCCAGAAGCCGCCGGCACCGGTGGGCACCGCCAGCTTGATGCGGCGATCGGTCGCGCCGGCCATGTTGGTGTACATGCCGCCCATGGATTGGCCCTGAGCGAAGATCTTCTCTCCGTCGAAGCGGAACGTCGTCGCTCCGGCAGGCAGGGTCGCGCCGGAGCACCCGGCGAGCATCGCGGGGTCGATGCGCAACTCGAGCAGAGCATCCAGATACATGCGCTGCTCGAATACGCCCTGGCGAAACAGGAACGGCATCGCCGTGAGGTTCTGGAAATTCAGGTAAGCGATGTCCGAAACGCCCGGCACGCGATCGGGGCTGATCGGATGGGCACTGCCTGCCGAACCGATGCCGTGGGCCGCGAACAGCATGCCAGGCCCGGTCCCCTTGGCCGGAGTCGCGCCGATCTTTGGGATGTGGCCGCGGTCCACCACTTCGTTGTGTCGTCCACCGCTGCCATGGAAGTACTGGACCATGGGGTACCCGTCGGCGGGCATCTCAGTTTTCGGGATAAGGATGACGATGGGCGATTGCTCCATCCTTTGCAGGACGGGCAGACCATTTTGGTCGAACTCGAAATGACCGTCGGTGTCCCAAGGCGGCGGGCCGACCTGGAACTGCGGGAAGTCGACGGTGCCGATTAGCTCGCAGAACCCGGGATGGTCACCGTCGTCCGGGTCCAGCTGCAGGCCGTCGATGGTCACCGGATACATGGACGCCAGGTCTCGTGCCATCTGCCCCGTGTCGGCGACCGTGTCACCGGTGGAGAACACGCTGGCCGCGGCGACTTCGTTTCGATCGACGCCGAGGGCATCGAGGCTCAGCCAAAGCGGGTCGTAGGTACTCTTGGCGAGAGCGCCCCAGGATCCAGCCGGGGTTTTGCCGGCGGCCATGTCGCGAAGCTCTGGCGCCTGGTCTAGCGGTGCTCCATCTGCGTCGTTATATGAGCGCATGATGACCGTCGCGTAAGTGGAGTTGGGCAGTAGGATGACGCCCGGCCTGGGCGCGACCACGACGCCGCCATGCAGTCCAACGTACTCGTTCGGCACCATCGTTTGCGCGACCGCGGGGGTCAGCGTGTTAGTGGCCAGGTGGATCAGCAGCACCGGCGCATCAGCGGTAGCCGGAATCAGTTCGGTTTCACTGCGCGGCTGCAGGCGTGCGCTGGACTTGAAGTAGGTGTTGGTGTTGACCGGCCAAAGGGTTCGATCGCCGGCCGACGCGATGAGATCGTCAGCCAGTGGGGTGTCTTTGGGATTGGGAAAGCCGGTCAGGTTGGGGGTGTTGTCGACGTTGAGTCGGAGATCTGACGGAAACGGGTGGTTGAAGAAGCGATCTTCGGCGTTCACATCCCCGCTCAGGTCCACGTAAATCTGCGTTCCCGTTGGGGTGTCGTCGTCCCCGCAGGCGGTAAGCGGAAACAGTAGGCTAATCAACAGCAGTATTCGCACAGAGACAGTATATATACTCTCGCTATGGGCGTTTGTAGAGATTGCAAAGACGAAGTCGACGAGCTGTTCACGGTCAAGGTGAAGGGCCGCAACCGCAAGCTGTGTGAGGACTGCGCCGATCGCTTGCGCGAAGAGCTCGAAATCGCGGGCGAGGCCGAGTCGGCCATGCAGGGAATGATGGGCTACAAGGGGAAGTGGTAGTTCAGAACGGAAGGGCGACAGCGCAGGGGTAGGGAAGCCCCACCCCTGGCTGCGCTACGCGGCCACCGGGGAGGAGGTCGTCCGCGCTTTGGACCGAGGTTGCTTGGCGATCACACTCACCATGTTCTTGCCGAGGACCGCCGATGCGGTGAGCACACCGCCAAACAGCGCGCCGCCGACACCGGCGGAGCAGATGTCCGCACCGGTCAGGTACAGGCCTTTGATCGGCGTTTTGGGACGCAGCCATTTCTGACGGAAGCGCTCCGGCGTGTGGGTGATGCCGTAGATTTCGCCATGGGCGAAGTTCGCAAAGTGCTTTGTGCTCAGCGGGGTGGACAGCTCACAGTGGTCGAGGGCGGCCTCGAGTTGCGGCACCTGGCTGTACAGCGCTCCGAGCATGCGCTCGGATAGTTTGCTCTTGAGCTCCTCGTAGTCGGCGCCGCGTTTTTTCCAGCGGGTGTCGCCCCACTTGGAGAACCATTCGTATGGCGCGAGTGAAATGACCTCGACTGTGGCGCGACCCGGATAGCGTTCGGTGAACGTGGGGTCCTTGGCGGACGGGAACGACACGTAGGCGACGGGCAACGGTGCACTGGGATCGGCCGCGAATCGCGCGACGTTGCGGTCGTGGTTATGGTGGGGGTAGATCCACAGGTTCGGCTTTTCCAGCTTCAGCTCTTCGGCGGTCTTCTTGAATCCGAGGTACAAAGATGCGTGCGCTACCGAAGGCTGGACCTTCTCTACCTGGCGATCAAAGCCGTGTTTGGCGGCGACGTCGGATGGCAGTAGCTTGCGGATCGTGTTTTCGACACCGATACCGCTGACGACCATGGGCGCACGTGCCTCGACGCCATCGGCCAGGCGCACGCCCACGGCGCGACCTTTCTCGATGATGATCTCCTGCACGTCGCAGTTGGTAAGGACTTTGCCGCCGGCGTTTTCGATGACTGGCAGGATGGTCCTGGCGAACATGGACGAGCCACCGATGGGGTAGGCGCCGCCCTGCATGTAGTGATTGATGACCAGAGCGTGGATGAAGAACGAGCTCTCCGATGGCGGTAGGCCATAGTCGCCGTACTGGCCGGTGAGCACCCCGATGAGGCGCTCGTTATTGGTGAGGCTGCGCATGACTTCCATCGTCGTCTTGCGCGCGTGCTTCATCATCGGGTAGCGCATGACCGGGCCGACCACGCTCGCGATCGGCTGTGGCACCACCTTCTCGGCGAAGAACATGTGGCTCGCCTTGGCGGTCTTGCCCACCAGGTCGATGTACTTGTCGATAGCGGCGCTTTCGTGGGGGAAGTACTCGCACATGCGCTCGCGGAAATTTCGGCGACCCTTGACCATCTCGTACGTGTCGTCTTCGATGATGATCTTGTCGTAGACATCACCCATGTCTTCCCAATGAAGGTTGCTATCGGTGACCTCGTCGAACACGCGGCGGAGCAAGGTGCGTGGATCGGTCTGGCCGATGTAGTGAACACCCACGTCCCACTCGTAGCCGGGACGATGAAACGTATGAGTGAAGCCGCCGGCGGTGTAGTGGCGTTCCAGGACCAGGCAGCGTTTGCCGGCGTGTTTGGCCATGAGGGCGGCGAAACCGAGACCGCCGATACCCGAACCGATGACGATCGCGTCGTACTTACCGTCGATGCCGTGTTGTTTGTATGAAGTACCAATTCTCATCGTCTGCTCCTGCTTACAACTGGCGTAACGTGTCGAGGCTGCGCCCCATGATCAAGGTGCCGGCCAGATGCAGCGACACCATGCCGTGTACCTGGGCCCATAGAATGTGAGCGACCGTGTCCGGGTCGCCGCTCATGCGTTTGGCGGCGATCGATTCTTTGACCGCGCCGAGTAGGAATGAATACGCGCGCGTCTGCTCCGCGCTCACCTCGGCGTTCTCGCCGCTCGGTGCGTGACGCAACTCGAACATGACCTGATACGTCTCGGGTTCGTCGAGGGCGAACTGGATGTACGCCTGCTTGAGTTTGTGTAGACGCTCCGCCGGGCGCGCGTCGTCCCACGCTGCCTGCTGGCCGTCGGCGAACCGCCGGTATCCGTCGTGCCGGATGAAGTTGAACAGCTCGTCCTTGTTGGCGAAGTAGCGGTACGGAGTCATCGCGCTGACGCCCATGGCTGTGGCGATGGCGCGCATAGACACGCCCCGATAGCCGTGCTCGGCGAAGAGCCCGATCGCAACGCGAGCCGCGCGTACGCGGAAAGCATCGATCTCGTCATGGGTGAGGGCGGCGCGAGCCATGCCCTATTGTTTACAGTGTAAAATTTACATTGTCAATTATATAAATCAGCCTTTGATCATCATGCATTACCGGTAGGATGGGCCGGTGAGACGGGGGCTCTTTGCAGTGGCTATCGCTGTTGGTCTGCTGGCGTTTGCCGCGCCGACGGTGGACGCCAAGCGCGTGCACGGCATTCCCGTACCCGGCAAAGCCAAGCCCGTGGACGGCGTCTACACGTCCCGCCTGACCTTTCGGCGCACCGTGAGCTACTACGCCCGGTATTTGAAGGCTCGAAAAATCGCCCACACGGCCGTCCCTGTTTACAGGTACCGCGGCGTCGTGGTCGCTCGCTGGGTCGCCACGGATCCCAAAAGCACCTGGGCGGCCATCCATGTGTTCCATCGCCGGTCAAAGACGCGGATCTTTATCGTGCCCGCGCGACAACAACCGAAGAAGCCTTGACCCCGCGAAACCACTGAGCTAAACAACTGGGCCTCAACCCTAATCGGGGATCGTCTAACGGCAGGACGGCAGTTTCTGGATCTGTCTATCAAGGTTCGAATCCTTGTCCCCGAACCAATTTAATACCTTAGCTTAGCCGTTTCCAGAGCGGCAACACGGCCCCATAGTCTAGCGGTTAGGACGTCGGCCTCTCACGCCGAAATCCAGGGTTCAATTCCCTGTGGGGTCACCAAACAAAACGCCTTCCTTCGGGAAGGCGTTTTGCGTTGGTGTCCCGTCGGGAATTGCCTGCCCGCCGGGCAGGGCGCGCCCGCTTCGCGTCCGCGCAACCCTTCCAGGGTGAACTGCGGTGCTCTTCGGCGGCCGCTGGCGCGCCCGCCGAGATGCGCTCCTCGTTGTCGCGGCCGCAGTTCTGCAGCTCCGCGGACTGGCGTCCGCTCCACTGCGCAGAACGGCAGCAACGCGGTCAATTCCCTCGCTGCAACTCCGGTCTACGCCTCTCCGGTGATGTTCGCTGGAGATGCAACTTGATCGCGACATGTCGGGCGAATTCGTGGCCGCGCGGACCAGCCTCGAGCGCATCCAACCAGGAAGGGGGGATCGCGCTCGCGCCATGGAACGCGCCAGCGAGAGCGCCTGCCATTGCGCCGATCGTGTCTGTGTCACCGCCCAAACTAACTGCCTCGATAATGGTCCGTTCGAAGCTGTCCACGTTGCGCAGGAATATACAGACCGCGGCCGGAACCGATTCAATCGCTAGCACGCCGGTACCGAGTGTTGCTGCAATCTCGCGGCCCCCCACGTCGGCCTGCGCGAATTCTTGGACGGCGAGGAGCTTGCGCGTGTAGCACGGCAGCAACTCGGTCGTATCTCTGAGGCGCTCCAAGAACGCAGCCGATTCTACCGAGTCGGCCGCGAGTGCCTGGGCGATTGCTGTCGCCATGAGCGCCGCACCGACGTACGCCTCCGGGTGTGCGTGCGTGATGGTTGCCGATGTGACCGCCGCATCCGTTAGCGCATCTACACCAGCTTCGGCGCACGCCACCGCTGTGACTCTGGCGGCGGCGCCATTGCCCTTGGAGCCCGATGGCCAGCTCGCATACCTGGCCTCGCGCCAGCTATTCGGCGATTCGAGAACACGCCGGGTACCCCTGCCGTAGCCTCTCGCGACATCACAGTTGCGGCTCAGCGTGTGAACGAGATGGTCCGGATCCACGTAGCCGCGTGCGAGCAATGACTCCGCCACCCCCAAGCCCATCTCCGTGTCGTCGGTGTAGCCCCAGTGAGCTGGCCTGGCTACTCGGCGAGCGACCTGTTCGGCTAGTGCGCGGGATTGCGCTGCGCCTTCGAAGACGCTTCCCACTGCATCTCCGATGAAGCCGCCAAGTATTGCCCCAACGATCGCGTCCTCAGTGGGGATCTTCGCCGCCGTCGGGTGCAATTGATCCAGAAGCTCGGCGATACGTTTGAAGTCGGCCTTTGAGCACGCGGCGCTCGCCCCGGCGGCGAGAAGCTGTTGGTTGCCGCGGTCGTGTGCCGAGATACCGACAACTGCGGAGTCGGGGCTAGTTGTGCGAACGGCGCGAACGAGCTCGTCACCTTTGCCATCGTCCAGGTCGTAGTCGACCAACACGTACTCGTAGGTTGCGTCGCGCTCGACTGCGGTGCGAGCAGCGGCGATCGAGCCCACGATCGTTACCTTGTATTCTCCCAGGAACTGGTCGGTGACCACCCTTGCGAACGTGGAGTGGTTCTCCACCAGCAGTATGTTTACCTTGCGCCGGATGGTCGTCCCCACGCGTTGGGCTTTGCAGGTGGCGTTCCACCTGGGAACACTGCTAGAGCCGCGATGGTTGGTGCCGAACCATGCGCCGCGTGCCTTCGTGTCCGTCCGGGACTCAACAGTGTGACGAACTGGCATTCGGGGAGGCATGCCGAAAATCGTCCCAGGGCCGAGACACTTATAGCGTCTGCGCGGTAAGTGGAGCTTCATGTCACGGCCGTCCACCCGCAACCTGAAGCTGCCCAGCCCACCGGCTCTTGAGAGACTGTCGCAGTCCCTGGCGACGCTGGACGCGATTCTCTTGCCGGAGCCTTGGTGCGATCGCTACTACTCGTTCGACAAGAACTGGCGCCCGGCGAAGGGCCAGCGTATGGGGTCGATGAGGAATGGCTGCGGTGACTACTACTTCATTCTGTTTGGGCCGGACGGTGTTGCCATCAAGGGATTCGCCCACGAGTACGAGATGGCCTGCCACGGGGAACCGCCGAAAGGCGTCCTTGATGCGTTCCCGGCGAGCATTGAGGACTTCCTTACCGAACCTGCGTTCAGCATGGACGACACGAGCTTCTGCATATGGCATTTGCCCGACGCGGAATGGTCGATCGGGCCCGTGGAGTTCCCCGAAGGCGACGACCCGGATGGTTCAGAGTTTCTTCTTGGACTTCTGACTGGGCGACCGGAGGACTATCAGGCCTACGCTCGCGACTACTTCGAAGTCGACGTCCCGCTTGCGGCTATCGCGAGTGTCTACGCGCACGCACCGCTCACCGACCAAACATTGCGCGCTTTGAACGGCGAAGTCAGTCTCAGGGACCTCATGGACGAGCTGACCGAAGTCGGCTATCCGGTGGCTGGCTAACGCGGCGGCGAGCAGGGCCGCAATGCCCGCATTTGCCAAGAATAGAAATCGGGAAATCCGCGCAACGTCTCTTCGAGCCGCCTCGCGCGAGCGGACAAGCGTCGTCCCGATCTCGCGCGGCTAACCCTCCAACATCCAAGACACTTTTACTTCCAATTTGGCTCGTGTCTCCGTGGGGTCACCAAACAAAACGCCTTCCTTCGGGAAGGCGTTTTGCGTTGGTGTGCCACTAAGTGAAGACGCAGGGAATTGCCTGCCCGCCGGGCAGGGCGCGCCCGCTTCGCGTCCGCGCAACCCTTCCAGGGTGAACTGCGGTGCTCTTCGGCGGCCGCTGGCGCGCCCGCCGAGATGCGCTCCTCGTTGCCGCGGCCGCAGTTCTGCAGCTCCGCGGATTCGGGTGGTTCCTTACGGCCACTATCGCATCGCGTACCTGGTGTCGGAAACCGACGACGTGACTGTGCTCGGTGTGTTTCACGAGCGGATGGACATCAAGCGATTTCTAGAGCCCGCCGACTGAGCGCGACGAACTAGAACTCTTCGACTGCGCCGCCGTTCCCAAAGAATTCCACTCGGTGGAATTCTTCACAAACGGTAAGTCCCTGTGGGGTGGCCCTTCAGCGCTTGCGCCTAATCGTGCGCCTCGCCCTGGGCATCTCTTTGTCGTCGAGCACGCCTCGGATGATCTTCGCGAGGGTTGTTGGGCTGGAGTAGGTATGCACCTTCTTCCACAGCCCAGTCTTCAGATTACCGATCCGGAGAAGTGGCCGGTGGGCTCGACGGGAACAACTCTCTCGGGCCTTCTGGCTTAGTCGCTTACTCTTGCAGCCTTCGGGAGTGTTCCTGCGTGTTAACTGGAATAATCCGAACTTCCGTATCGCGAAGCCCACTTCCCGTCGGGCGCCGCTCAATAACCACCAGTTGCCCCTTACTCCGAGTCTAGCCGCGTATGTTTTCAGTCGGCTCGGGGGGGCTCTCTCCGGGTCGAGTGCTATCGCGAGCACGTTGACGTTGGCCGCGCGAGGTCCGAGCAGCTTCTGAACTCTGGCCATCTTGAGCGTCACACGCTTAGCTGCCTCGCTTTCGGTGTGGAACCCATACACGACGACCACGGTTTTGTTCTTCATGAGATCCGTGAACAATCGGCGAGTCTTGCCCGTGTGGTCCGTCAGGCGCACGTCGGTAAAGTACGCGCGCGCGGCTTTCTCTCTCGCCCCCGGGCGCGGTTGGGCGAGAACCACAGTGGCGATGAAGGCCGAGGCCAGGGCGGCAATCAGAACGAGTCGGGGCATCGTGGACTAAGTGTAGACGGTACTCGGCGCAACGTCAGCTCGATTGACAGCTTCTGCGCAGGTAAGAGCGAGCGCCACGCGCCATGCCGCCCGGGGAAGAATCCCACCGCAATATTCATTCCTCGACCTGCGTCGTCTTGCTCGTGCTCACGGGTACTGAGCTGCTGAGCGGGGGCTGGATTGACTGCCGCGCGCGTCAGCGCAGAGGCGTCACCGAAGTCCGGTGAGCGTCACGACCAAATGCATCTCCGGGAAGCCGAGCGACTCGAGGTCCGTCGGTTCAGGTACGCCGCAGGCTGTGGCGCGGTAGAAGGTGGGTGCCGACTGCCCCAAGAAGTTCGATCCGGCTTTCAATGTGTATCCAGCTCCACCGGGCACCGACACTTCCACGACCAGTACCTTTGGTAGCGGCACCGATTCGTCCACGTAGTCCAACTCGAAGTCGACGAGCCCGGTCGCGGCTGCCTGGGTGAGCGGCAAGTCCTGATAGGCGATCATCGTCATGTTCGAACGCAGGAAAGGGCCGTCCAGTCCGTACACCCTAACGCCGATGGGTTGGTCCTGGGAGTTCGTGCCCTCTACACCGATCTTGATGCTCTGCGGTATCAGTCCGCCGATTATTCCGAAGTCCTCCAACTCGAACACCCGATAGAACGACGCGTTGGATTGACCGTTGTTGCACTGAATCGATCCACCGGCAGTAACGACCGCTGGCGCATCGGAGTGCGTGATCGTGATCGGTGTGTCCAGAGTATGGCCGGCATCACCGCCGGCTCCTCCAGGACCGCACGGAGGCGGTTGGCCGGCGTCGGGTTGCGACGCATCGATGGCGACGCTCGCATCGATGGCGACACGGGCGTCGCTTGCAGAGAACGGAGGAGGTCCTTGCGGATCTTTGCAGCCGAATAGCGCGATCGCGACGATGAGAGTGATGTGTTTCATTGCAACACCACTCGCAAGTCCTGGGCCACACGTGGACGTGAGTGCATCTAACAGTTTGCGCAAACGCGTCGCGCAAGGGTGACGCAATTCGCGTCGCGGTGAACGATTTCTGTCCAGCAACACTAGTTGATCGGTCGTCGTGATGCACATCGTCGGCTTCGCGCGTCGCGCTGTATGCGAGGACGACAGCGGCGCGTTGGCTTGCCATAGCGAATTTGCGAATGTTGCTCCACACGCTGCCGTTCTCGGCCCACACGACAGTGGCGTTGCCGAACGAGTCGATGGCGAGCACCGGGCACGAAGTGTTCTTCTTGGTCTCCAACTGAATTGGTACGAGGTCGGTCCGAGTCGACGGCAACATCGGTTTCCTTGGCACTGGCCAGTGCGCTGTCAATCAGTCGTGCACCGCGCCAGCGCTGCTCACTGGCAGGAACGCCAGCGTCACCCTGGTCCGGGACATACCAGCCCGTGCCCCCATATCAAAGCAGTACGGTTGCGAGTGCAGCTGTTGCGCTGCGGAGTCCCGCGAGCTTGCACGTCGCAATTGGCATGCCAGCGGCCACCGATGCTATTCACGCGGCTTACAGTCGCCGCTCAACGGAGGCGGCCGCAATTTGTCGCTACCGGTGACACACAGCGCGCGGGTGCCCTCCGCGCCGCAACATGGGATCCATCGCGCCCACGGTGAGGTCGGTGTTGCGATAGAACGATTCGACGTACCTGCAGTGGTAAGTGCGCTCCTCGTTGAGGCCTGCAGCAACCGCACGGAAGGGGGCTAGCGGTATGCGCCAAGCTGGGGGCCCCTGGCTTCGTCGAGGGCGGCTCGTCCCGCTAGGTCCACTAACTCGACCAGACGGCTGAGCCGCTGCTCGTCGATCAACAGCCCGTGCGCGATGGCCTGGATCACGTGCTCTGTGACCGCGACGTGATCCGCGAGATGTTCGAGCTCACTCAGAATCGAGGGGGCCAGGCGCGGTGAGCTGATCGGCGGATCGAAGCGCAGCTCGACCACGGTCCGCCAGGCAAGGTCGCGCCACCGCGGCACTTCGAACGGAATCTGTTCCAGCTCGAGCTCCACGCACAGAGTTCCACCGTCACGCGGTGGGCGCGCCATGCGCAGCGCGCGCGGGTCGTGGCGTAGACCGTGGCGCGCGGCTACGCTGTGCCAACTCTCAGACACCTGGTCCGCCTCGGCGGGCGCAGGAAGCTGACGGGATGCATGCCAAACAACATCCCGCAGGGCCTCCGCTTTCTCTAACCAATCCGTTAGCTCAGCCTCGAGAACCTCGGTTCCCGGGCATTCGATACGCGCCCACGAATCGTTGATTACCGTGTGGTAGCGCCCGCTGTGCAGTGCATCGCGAACTGTTTCAGTCAACAGCGCTTCGAGCTGCGTCGCGTCGCGCGCATACGCGTAGAACGGCTCGCCCGGACGGGTCGGGTGGTCGATCGCGCAGGTGACATCGTCCTTGCCGTAGAACAAACGCTTACGATCGCCGATCGAGCAACCGAGCTTGAGCGACCGAGGAAAGGGAGCGTCCACGTAGACGAACTCATGCCAGCCTTGCGCCTCGGTGTAAGACCGGCGGACCCCCAGATACACGACTCGGTCGTCACGTACTACGCTGGCCTCAGGGACCATCGCTTGACCCAACACGCCACGCTCGCAACCGGCCGGTGCCAGATCGGCGCCGAGGGTCAGCATCATTCGCCGCCAACGGCGAGTGAACTCCAGCCGCCGCCGCCGCTTGATCCGGCTCACCACCACTCCCACCGCTGCGGCACCGAGCGCTCCGCCAACCACCAACGCACCCGTGAGCATTCCGGCCAGCATACCCCAGGCAAGAAATCGATGGGCACGAGACCTGAGGAACTCGAGAGTTCGCGCCGGTGTTCCCCTCTATGCGCAGAACTCAGCGCCGCGGGTTTCGGGCCTAGAACCGAGCGGCCGCTCGGCCATCCGAAAACGGCCGGGCCCATTTGAGGTCTCGGATGACAAACTCCCCACTTCGATCGACGAAGCTAACGCGAGAGCCGGTGGTCCAAACCAGCCCCCGGCCATCGGAGAAGTATTCGGTGTTGTGGAAGTCGCCGCTGCAGAAGACATTGCCGTCTACATCGCAGAAGCCCCACCGGCCGCCCTTTGTCTCGCCCTGGTGTTTTTCGCCACCGATGTTGATCGACGCAACGCCCTCGTTGAATGGGCGCGCCTCACCTAGCTCGTCCAGGACAACCTTCCCCGTTCGGTCGATGTACGAGTACCTGGTCGAGTGGCGGGTGGAGCCGTCTTCGGACACGACTGCTCTGCCGTCGCTAAAGGGTTCGTAGACTCCACGCCGTGTCGGAGTTCCGACTTCGCGCCCGGACGCGTCGATGATCGTCCACTTCTGTCGTTCTTGCACGATGGCCAGCCCGTCGCCAAAGTTCGTCGCCCCCGAGAACGGCCCGAGCCCGATGTCAGTACCCGTGACGCCGTCGATGTATTTGTAGGAGCCGCCTTGAACGTGTCCCCACCCCGTGTGCCGGCCCTTCTCATTGACAAGTAGACGTCCACCGCCGGACTGAACCCAGCCGTTGGTCAGCGGAACGACAAAGCGGCCTCGGCTATCGAGGGCGCCCCAGACCCCGCCCTCGGGAAGTCTGGCGAATGACTTGGCCCAATCGGGGAACTCACCGCCGTTGGAGACGACACCATAGCCGTCCACGAAGGCGAACGCGTGATCGAACTGAGGTTGAATAACCCATTCGCCGTTCTTGTCGATGTAGCCGACGCGGCCTCTCTTCGACTCACGCACGGGGGCGAGCCCATCGCTGAACCCTTCCGTCCATACAAAGCGTGGCTCGATCACCATCGCGTTGTGCCTGTCTATCGCGCCCCATTTGCCGTCGACCTTCACCCAGGCGAGGCCGTCGCTGAATGGGCGCACCGCTTCGTAGCGCTCGCCGACGACCTCGTTGCCGTCCACGTCGATGAAGCCCATGGTGCGCGCTTTTGCCTTCTTCTTCTTCTTGGCGGTCGCTTTTTTCTTCGGGGCCGCTTTCTTCTTCGTTGCGGTCTTCTTCTTTGCCGGCGCCTTCAAGTAGGTTGGGTCGATGAGCCCGTCCAGATACTCCGCCATGCTCGGGTCTTCGTCGCTCAGTGTCTGCGCCTGGGTAGTGGCCTCGACGAGCACACGGCGTAGGTCGGTCTTCGCTTTGGCTCGCCGACTACCGAAGTCCTGCAAGGCGCTTCGCGCGTCGAGGATCGCGTCCTTGAGGTTGTCGTAGTCATGGCCGTCCCACATCGTGACTATCTGAAGGGCAGACTCCGAGACCGGGTCGCTTGGACGCGCTTTCATTCCCATGCGCGGATGATACGTGAGATCGGCTGGTCCAGCGTACGACATTGGTCGACAGCGGCGCAGCCGGAGGGCGCAGCCGGGGCTACGTTACAGCTGGTTGATAGCCCCGATGGGGAGCGGTACGTACGGACACATTTGAAACTGACCGTTTTCGGCTACCGGACAGCTAGTTCCGCCAACCTTGAGTCCGAGTTCGCGTAAGCGTCCGTTCACCGCGCGCATTTCCTTATCGCCCACCAACTTGAACGCGCACTCGTTGCTCTCGACAGTCCTGGGACCGTCCATGGTGTCCAGCTCGTGGGTTTGCTTTCGTAGATGCTGACAGCTCATTCGCTACTCCAATCGTGAAACGAAGATGCACCGTAGAGTCAAATAGGTCAAATGGGGACGGACAGGTTCTACGTACAATTGTGTCGATGTTTCTGCGACGCAGGTCCCCGACTCACATCACCGATCCCCAGAGCAGCACGGCGAAACCGCCGATTTCGCCTGCAATGAGCGCGAGCATGAACGTGGTCATCATTGCGTTCGGAAGAGTTGCAGCCCCCAACCGGTGAGGCCGCGCCAGCTGATTGTTCGTGTCACGGAGCAATCCGTGCACGATGTACGCAAAGACCGCGAGTGCGAAGAACACGACCTGCGCAAGTACAGCCGCCGTTTCGATGTTCGCTCCGAGTTTGCTCAGGACGACGAACCGCTCGATGAGGAGGCACGCGAACGCGTACATCAACGCGGCCCTATGGGCAATGTCGACGTAGACCGGGGCGGTGGCGTCCTCGCTGCGCGAGATGTGCAGATACTTCCAGGCCCCACAGACGAGGCCAACTAGAAAGAACACACCGGCCGACAAGACGGCGATTTTGCTCGCGAGCGATTCCATGTCGATTGTTATCGCAGATCGGCGACCAGTTCGCGAAGAACGGCGCCGTGGCGCCGGCCCTCCCATCGCCTCCCGTCACCAAGGGACATCCGTGTCGGGATGCGCCGCTGAATCGGTGATTGACAATCCACACGGCGGTGCACAGGTTGTCTGTGCACTTTGCACCCGAAATGGCCCCCACCTGCCGAGCCACGCAGCGAGTCGGGGCCAGCGTACATGTTCCCTCTCGGCAGGCCCAGGTCGAGACTCCAAGTGCTCTTGTCCAGGCTGTGTGAGGCGGTGTTCGGTGTGGCTTGCTGCGCCGCGGTTTTCGCTCTGGCGCCGTACCTGGTCGTGGGCTTGTTCTGGTGGTTCGACTACGACGACTCGTTCCGATTCTACATCGACTGGTTCGACGATCTCACCTGGCAAGGATTCGTCGTCCGAGCCAAGATCGGACTGATCGTCGGCGGTGTAGGCGGCGTGTTCTCCCTGCTCTCCGGGGGCCGGTGAGCGGGGGGCTTTGGTTGGTGTACGCTCCGGGAGATGACCCGTCGAATCCCAGCCGCGCGTCCCCACGGTGAGCTCGAAAACGTCCTTCCAGATGTGTTCCTGGTGACCGGCACCATCGGTATGGGCCCCATGCGCTTCAGTCGGAATATGGTCGTGATTCGCCAGGGAGACGAACTGGTGCTGGTCAATACGGTGCGCTTGAACGATGCCGGTCTCGCGGCCCTCGATGCATTGGGCAAGGTGACTCACGTGATCCGTTTGGCTGGGTTCCATGGCAGCGACGATCCGTTCTACAAGGACCGATATGGCTGCACTGTCTCGGCGGTGCGCGGACAGACCTACTTCACCGGGATCAATCCGAAGAAGGGCACCGTGTACTTCACGCCGGACGAGTTCTTGGATTCCGACAGCCCGCTGCCAGTGGACGGCGCATCGCTCTATGTGTTCAACACCGAGCCCGCTGAGGGCATCCTGCGGATTCCAGCCGGCGGCGGCACGCTCATTGCCGGCGATAGCCTGCAGAATTTCGGGAAGGCCGACCGCTTCTTTAATTTTCCCGGGAAACTGATCATGCGTTTCATGGGTTTCCTCAAGCCTCACCAGCTGGGGCCGGCGTGGGTCAAGCAGATCAAACCCGAGCCTGCGGAAGTGAGCGGCGTGCTGGAGCTGGACTTCGCGAACGTACTACCGTCCCACGGAGCACCAGTCCTGGGTGACGCCCGCGACAAGTATGGCCCGACCGTTCGCGCCTACACTCGCGGCAAATAGCGTCGACGCCAGAGCCCCACGCGCGTATATGCGTCGACCTCGTTTGTCCGAGGTCATTCGAGATGACGATGGGGGAAGAATCCGGCAGGGGATTCGGTGAAGTGTCGCGACCGTCGCTCCGACGGTCGCGCCGACCGAAGCGCGCGAGAAGCATGTTCGCCCCGAGTCGTTCTGCGTAGTTGGGCTTGGCCCGAGACTTGAAAAGCGTGTCCTCGTCTCGTCGAGACAAACCAAACCCTACACGCACTACGGAGAACTCATGCTCAAGCTCAACAAAAATTCCAGTCGTCAGGTCGCCGGCACTCTCGCCGCTCTTTTCGCCTTCGCCGGACTTGCCGGTACCGCCGCCGCGGATGCCGTCCCACCAACCACCACGTATCCGGCGCAGATGTGCCAGAGCAACAGCTCGTCTCTGCAAAGCAACCTACACCAGGTCTTCAACAACTCCAGCACCGGCGCAATCACGGCCCAGTGCCCCATTCCCGACCAGTGGTCGGGCCGCATCGGTGCTGCGGAAGTCCGCGTGGTCGACCGCCATCCGACGGCGAACATCACCTGCACCATCTACGTGCTGCGGAACGACGTTCCCCACGGCAACGGCTGGTGGCAGACCCGGTCCAGCACTGGCTCGGCCAACGTATCTCAGGCGCTAGTGTTTCCCGCCATCGGCACAAAGGGCCAAAAGTCTCACTACTTCAACATGCAGTGCTCGGTACCAGCACGTTCCAGCGGCATCGCGTCTGCGTTGAAGTCCTATTGGGTCTTCGAGAACTAGTCGCCACGGCGCCTACAACAATCAGTCGTGTCATCGCGACTCCAGGCGACCGGGCCTGGAGTCGCTCGCAAAAGGGAACCCCATGAAAAATCGCACGCTCGTCATCGCCGCCGCTGCCGTTCTGATGGTCGCCTATCTAGCACTTCGCCCAAGCGATTCGTCATCGTCGAAAACCGCCGACAATGCTGACAGCAGCGCAGATCTACAGCGGCTGCGTGACGACGTCCGACGTCTACGCAGTGGCCTTGGTCACGTGAGCTCCAGGCAACGTTCGCAACGCCGCGACCTGTCCAGCCTGGCGACCACGCGCAAGAACTCATCGGACCACCGCGACGACGATGTGTCCACAGGTCGGCCCACGCCAACGGGGCGCTCCGCCAACGAGGTCCACGCAGCTCAAAACGAACTACTGGAAACGTCGATGGAGTCCGACAACGACCCCACCTGGACCGACTGGGCCGAGCGCAAGCTCGCCAACATCATCACCACCGAGACCGTTGCGGGCAGCAACAGCATCGATATCAAATGTGCGAGCTCAATCTGTCGCGTCACCATGCGCTTCGACAACGCCGAGCATTCCCAAACCGCCATGCAACAGCTGCCGACGCTCGTTCCGTGGCAGGCGAACGGCTACTTCCGAACCGACCCAAAGACTAACGCCACCACGGTGTACATCTCTCGCGAGGGAGAGCAGTTGCCCCGCGCCGACCAGCCAAGCTGAGGCGCTTGGCGTCGGCGATGCTCGGTCGAACCACGGCCTACGGTCTTGGCCGACTCGCGCGGTGGAAGGCTGCGAGTGCGTCGGCGACCGTGCGGAATGTTCGTGACGACTGGCGGTCAATCAGCTTCCAGCCCGCGTCCGGGCCGGACCAGTACAAGATGGCACCACGTTTGGGCGCGATACCCTTCGGGGAGAATCGCTCGTATGCTGCGCGCACGGTTAGACTTTGCAATGCCCGCTTGAACCGCTCGGGGCGTGCGCTCTGCCCGTTGGTTACGGACTCGAGGCTAAGCGGGATGAGATTGTTCGGTCGTCTCGTGCGCGGATGGAGTTCCGCGACCAGAGTGAACGCCTTAGTTGCATCCGCTCGATTGTTGAAACGTCGAAACCGGCCGCGAGCTGCGATCGCTAGATGACCGTCCTTGCCGTAGAACAGAGTTGGACGGTTGCTCGCTGGTGCTAGATTACCAGACAGGTACCGCAGTGCACCCTCGCGCGGAATCTTGGCGAGCGGGACGCGCGCGGTGCGGTCTCTGAGTTTGCCGCACCAACGTCCCTTGCGAAGAGTCGGCCGGGTAGGTCGAGACAGATCAACGCCTGTGACCAACACGGTGCAGACATAACCAGCGGGGCATCCGCTGCCACAGCGGCGCGAACAGGAACGATAGTGACCCGCCGTCTCATCGTGCTGGCCCGTGGCGTCGAATGATAGGCAGTCGGGCGCGCCGGGCTTGCAGTCGATACGCGTTCGACATACTGCTCCCAGTCCCGGTTCGGGGGCGGCCGAAAGTGGCTGCGCACCGTTCGCCAGGTCCTGGACCGTGCCCGTCAGCGAGTTCTCCTCCAGTCGCAGTGGGATCCAACCACGAGTCGACGAGGCACCAAGCGTCTTCAGGAGCGCGGCCTCGAGCGTCGGGATATCCACGGCCTTGCAGCCGCACGAACGCGCCTGTTTTACGATCGCGCCAAATTGGGTCTTAGGGCCATGCTCGAATTTCATCTTGCACGCCCCAATGGCCTTTACGGTAATCGCCGTCAAGGCTTGGACGCGCTGCTCAGCGTTCAGCTGCTTGAGTTCTTCCAACTGCTGTCGTGAATCCGCCGGGACGTCCGCTGGCATCCACCGGGCGGCGATTTTGGGCGTCTCGACAAGAAGCCGAAGTTCGATGTTCGCGTCCAGGCGAGCTAACAGACGCGCCAGGTGTGTCACCGACGTACGCGCGTCGATTCCCACGTGCAACTGAAGGCCGGTGGGCTGCGCCTTTTCAAACGGTTCGAGCGCGGTCATCAGGCCGTCGCGCGAGTAGAGTTTTCCTTCGAATCTGTAGAGACGCCACTTTCCACCCTCTTGCACGCCGCCCACACGGAGCACCTCCAGAATAAGAGGCTTCGCGCCGAGAGGCCTCGCGCGCTTGCTCGGCACATCGGCCAGATCGAGATGAGGCAGCGGAGGTGCTGCTGAGCTGAGCGAATCGATCCGCTGTTGGAACGATTCGAGACGCCGTTTGCATTGCGCGGAGTCCCCTCGCTTCGCGCAGGCCACGCTCACGCTGAGCACTGCCACGACACTGGCGAGCGTAACTAGTTTCCAGATCATCGCGCGTGACTACGATCGTTGGACCGCGAGCGGGGCGCAGTGGTGCACGCGGCCACGACCAACAGCAACGTCGAGTAGTGTGACAGTCTCGCCAAGGGGCGCATCTTTACCACACTGAGAAACTCACAGCACTACAGCCGCCCGCTGGGGGACGATGGAGAGTTACACGAGGCTGCGAAGGTCGGTGGCCTGGATCGGCTTCGCACGCTCTTGTTTGTCGCGAATTGGAAAGTGTGATCTCTACAGGGCTCGCTGTCAAAAGGGTACACTTCTCATCTCTTTGGCCGACGACCCGACAGCTGCTGCCGGCTTACCTCTCCGCGAGGGGCTGGCGAAGACGGTTACTGAAGGTGGCGTCGCCCGTTCGCCTGGGCTCGAGGCCACGCTCCCAACTTCGCTCGACGGTGGCGACGTGTCGGAGCAGCGGTCGACGATTGGGCGTTACGAGCTAAGGAAGAAGCTGGGCGAAGGCGGCATGGGCGTGGTGTATCTCGCCCACGACCCTGACCTTGATCGCTCTGTGGCAGTCAAGCTAATGCATGGCGACAGTGCCGCCCACGTCAAGCGTCTGCGAAAAGAGGCGCGCAGCCTGGCCAAGTTGCGCCACCCCAACGTCGTGGTGGTGTATGAGGTGGGCTCGCACAGTGGCGAAGTGTTCATCGCCATGGAGTATGTGGAGGGGACGTCGCTGGCTGAGTGGATCAAGGGCGACCACGACTATCGTGAGCGGCTTGACGTGTTGCGCCAGGCGGCGGCAGGCTTGGCCGCCGCGCACGATGCCGGTCTGGTGCATCGCGATTTCAAACCGGACAATGTGGTAGTCGGCAAGCGGGGCAGGGTGCAGGTGTTGGATTTCGGTCTCGCTCGCCTGGCCGACGAGGAGCACCCAGGCGACCAGGAGCCATCGATTCAAGGCTCCCTCACTGGACTGACGCGGACGGGGGCGTTGGTTGGGACGCCGGCGTACATGTCGCCTGAGCAGTTCTTGTCTCGGCCGGTAGATGCCCGCACGGATCAGTTTTCATTCTGCGTGACGGCGTTCGAGACCCTGTACGGGGTCAAGCCATTTGATGGCGAGTCGTTCTCGGAGTTGCAGGACGCGGTAGTAGCCAATGAGGTGCGGGCGCGCCCGACGTCGTTCGGGGTCCCGGAGTCTGTTCATTCGGCAATCGTCAAAGGGCTGCGGCCCAGGCCCGGCGAGCGTCACCTAGACATGGACGTGCTGTTGTCCCTGTTAGAAGAGCCGGCGTCGCCTCGTGCCGGGCGGCGGTGGGGAGTAGCGCTTGGCGTAGGGGCTGGCGCGCTCGCGGCCGTCGCAGCCGCGGCGTTCATCTGGTTGTCGGCGGACTATTCCGACCAGGGGCTTCAGGGCGCGATGACAGCGCCGTTCGCACCCGCCCCGGATCAAGAGAAACCGTGGCGACGCGGAGTGTCGGAGAAGAATCAGTCGGCAGCGTTGAAAGATTTCGTCGCGGCCAACGTGCACTTGCAGAAACAGGAGAACATGGAGGCGCTGCGTTTGTATGCGCGCGCCTTCGGCCAGTGGGAGCATCCAGCCATCAGCTTCAACATGGCCCTGGCCCTTTACCGACTGGGCCGCCCCGTGGCGGCCTACGAGTCGTTCAAGCGCGCGGCCAAGTTCCCAGAGGCGTTGTCGCCGAAGGTGCGAGCCAGTATGGGAAAGCACCGGCGTGAGATCCTGGCCAGGCTCACCCATCTGACCATTACGTTGAGTATGGTCGATGGCAGCGTCTACCTTGACAACCGGCAGCTGATCAGTGGCCGCGGCATGTTCACCGGCTACGTTCGCTCGGGCGCGAGGCAGTTCAGCCTGCGGCAAGGCAGCAAAGTGCTGCGCTCCAGTGAGGCTGTGCTTCAACCGGGCTCGAAGTTCAACATGCACATGGCTAAACCGCCAGCGGCCGGGACCCAGGCCGCCGCCATCGAGGATCTGAAGAGGGCCAGGACTCTGCGCATCGGGGGGACGTATGTTGCGGCGGAGAAACTATATCGTCAGGTACTCGCGGGATTACACGGAAAGGGAGAAGCGCACTTCGGACTCGCGTGGATCGCAGCTACGAAGAACCAGCGCGATGCGGTGGTCCGTCATGCTCGAATGGCGCTGCGTGATGCCTCGTTGCCCAAGCAGGACAAGGTAGGGGCGCTGTTGTTCCTCGGCCACGACTACCACCGCCAGAAGCTGTACACCCAAGCCTCCAAGAGCTACCGCGAGGCGCTGACACTAGACCCAGAGAACAAGGCGGCGAAGGAAGCTCTTGCGGCCGTGGCCAAAGCACGAGGCGACAACACGAAGTCACCGGAGAGCGCGCCGGGGGCCAGGCGCACGCTGGATGCCAAGCCTACGGGTGGCAAGCCCGAGCACACGCCGAACGCAAAGCCCAAGGCCAAGCCCGAAGCAAAATAGAACCAGAACGCGCTGCACAGTTGTGCCGATGAACAGTCGAGCTAGCCGTCCCCGGCCAGTGCCGCCTTTTCGAGTTTCTCCCAGACGGCGAGCATGCGCTTTCGGCGTGAGCGGGCGGAGCCTTTCATGCCGGTTGCTGCTGCGAGAAACGGTTCGAATACCAGCCAGCCCAGGGCTGCCGCGGCGTAGCTGGCGACCATGGCTTGCGCGTCGCCGTCGGGATCCGCGTCGCCGGACTTCATCGCAGCCTCGAGGTAGTCGACTCCGGCGCCGATGAGCGGGAAGCGGCCCTTGTCGAGCCAATCGGTGTGCCCGTCTAGCAGTGCACGTGCAAGCACTCGCCAATAGGTTTCGTTTGCCGCGATCTCGTTGAGCAACGCCGCGCGGGATGCCTTGATCGGCAAGCCCGAAGCATAGCGGTCCCGCAAGTCTGCAACGAGTCGATCGAGTACCGCGCGTACCAGGCCATCCTTGGAGCCGAAGTGGCGATGGACGAGGCCGTGGTTGACTCCGGCGCGGTTCGCCACGTCGCGAACGGATACGGCACCTGGGCCGCGCTCGGAGAACAGTTCCGTTGCAGCGTCGACCAGCGCGTTGACTACTTCTTGTTTTCCTGTGGGCATGGGGGCTCCGCGAAAGGTTGCCCGACCTTGGCATAAGCGGCGGCTGAGTTGTACAGATTGGCGGCCATGAGGCTCGTCTCGGTTTCTGCTCGGCCCGAGTAGATTGCCGCGACGATGGTTTGAATCCGCGCGCCTTGAGGCTCTGCTTCTAGAGCATAGTCGGCCAGATGGCAGGCCAATCGCCAATCTCCGGTGGTCGCCAGTTCTTGCGCCCGTTCTGCCAGCGCCAATGCACCGCCGGCCAGCACAGCCATTTCAGTCGCGACCTCGTTGCGACCCGCCGGTTTCAACTCGCTCGGTCTACCCGACCACCAACCGCCGTAGTAGCGAATCACGTTGCGTACGATGAACTCGGCCTCGTCATAGACCGGCTGCAGCCAGGGAGACTCCGACACTGGCGCCACGACACGCCGTACGATATCCACGTGTGGAGGCGAGCCGTCCGCCATTGCCGCGAGAGTCTGCTCAACCAGGCTGTCGAGGTAGTCGGCCGTCTCGATGAGCATTCGTTGAATCTTTTCTTCGTCGTCGACGACCGGGCCGCCGTGACCCGGACAAAGTGACGCCGGCCGTAGGGCGGCCATCTCGCGTAGACCCGCGGCCCAGTCCCACGGGTATCGTTGCACCTTTTGCGGGTTGCCCGCGTTCGGTACCGCGTAGATGAATAGATCTCCGGTACACAGCACGCGCCGCTCTGGGCACCAGACCCAGACGTGATCGTCCGTCTCGCCGCGGCTGTGTCGAAGCTCGAAGCGAAGCCCACCTACTTCCAACTCCAGGTGGTCGTCCAACAGGCGCGTCGGCATGATGACCGGCGCCTGAAACACGCCCAGGGTTTTCATCTGCGTGGCTGCCTCGGCGGTGCCACCGAACTGCCGGGCGTTGATCACCAGGTTGTGGGAGCGGGTGCGTTCATAGCGTTCGAACCGAGCCAGGGACGCGCGATGGGCAATCACCTCCGGCTTGTCCTGGCCTTCGACCATGAAGTTCTGCAGACCATACGCGTGGTCAACATGCCCATGGGTGTACACGGCCGTGTGGACAGGTGCCTGGGTGTGCTTACGCAGGTCGCCGGCCAGCATGGTCGAGGCAGTTTGGGTACCCGTGTCGATGAGCACCAGGCCTTCATCGGTGTCGAACGCGGTGCAGCCGCTCATGAACGATTGGAAGTACGTGCGTTCGGCGACCTCCACCGGTCCGCCAGACCAAAAGAACTTGGCCTCGTCCGGTGATGCGTTCTTGTACTGCAAGATCTTCTGTATCGGGTTCTGTGCGGTCATTTTAGCGCTCCTGTAGTCGAGTGACTACACGACTGTAGTCATGTGACTACAGTAGTCAAGCGGAATCCGCCTCTGCGCCTTCGATGGCGACGAGCGGACGGTTCAGACGGCTGGCATTTGCCCCTTCCGGACTTGCTCGAAACAGCGCATCGTCACCGAGATTCTGCGCCCCTGGTCGCGACGAAACCGTGGGACCTCGTGCGTCCACGCGCGATTCGTTTCGTAGGGGAGGATGAAAACGCGGCCATCATCGGCCGCCAGGTCCACGCGGCCGCTCCCTTTCCATGGACGGAGCCGAAACAGTCGATGCCCTCCGAGGGAGATGGTCACGATGGGCGAGGGCGTGAGCAAGCCCTTTGGGCTGTCGCGATGTTTGCTGATGTAGTGCCCCTTCGCTGCATCGTACCAGTTGACGAGAACGCCGTTGAGACGTGGATCAATGGTCGCCTTTGCCCATGCTAGAAGTGGGGCGAACGTGGGCGCCAACGGCAACGCTCGTGTGATGTTGCCGCTAAACGCGTAGTCGACGCCATAAGCTTGGTGCCAGCGAGGAGTTTCCAACTCTCTGCCATACAGCACCAATCGGTGGTACTCGGTCGGGTGCAGGCGCCACGCGACGTCGAAGTCGATGTGCTGCCTCACCGGCGCGGGCAGTTGGCCAATCCACACCCAATGTTTGGCGTCGAGCTCGATTCGCTCGAATCCTCGATACGCCGGCACCGCACATAGGTAGTCGAGTCACGCTAGCAAGTCGACACGTTTGTCGGTTCTAAGCGTGCGCGCTTCGAGCTCAGTCGTCGAAGATCGCGGTCCAGAAGTTGTTGGTCACGGCCACGCCGATCTGCCGCTTGGATGAGCCGAACATGATCGCGTTGTGCCCGGGGCTGTTGATCCACGCGTCGACTGCGCTGCGTGGAGTGCCCTGGCCGCAAGCGATAATCTCACCGCTCCAGCCGCCGCCTCCGCAACCGTCTACCCGGTTGCCGGGGGAGGAGCCGTCACTGCCCGTATGCGAACAGGAGCTGATCGGTCCTACATCGTCGGAGTGAACACCGGCGGCGCAGATCAGCGTCTCGCGCAGAACGACCAGTTGAAGACCGCGCTGGGCTCGTTCGGCGTTGATGGTGTCGAACAGGCCCTGGAGCTGGCTGGGGAGGGCGTCGTACAACGCGCCGCCACCGGTGGGTGTGGCCGCGTCGGCTCCGCCAGAGTTGCCGTTGCCCGAGCCGTTATCGATCTCTCCTGAGCACGCCACCAGGAACAGCACGAGTCCGAGTGTGGCGACGTGTATTCCGATTTGGCGCATGGCCCCAAAAAGCGTTCAAGAGGCATGCCGGTTCCCGGCCAGAGACATGTCGAGGAGTTGCGCGTGTCCTCGGCCGCGGTTTGGGGGGGCGAAGCCACTAACAGGGGGCGAGGACCACCGCTTGGCCGCGCCGCGTTACTTGCGCGCGGGTTTGTTGATCACCGTTCCACCGAAGTCTCGGGACGGTGCCCCGACGACGAACTCCACCACCTGGTTTCCGCCATACGGGCGTGGAGAGTAGATCGCGTGAGCATTCCAACCGTGTCGCCCCGTGCCCCAGACGATCGCATGGGGGTACTGCTCGAAGCCGTTCGCCGAATGCAGTTTCGTTTTGTCGCCGGTCGGAGTCACTCGCCACAGGGCCGTGGAAATTGCGTCGTAGATGTACAGGTTGCCGCAGGCGTCGACGCCGATTGCATCCATCCAACTTTCACCATCGCCGATGCCCGTCGTCAGCGTCTTGATCGGCCCCGGCGTCATGTCAGCCGCCAGGTCGGTGTAGTGAACCGCGCCCGCCGCGCCAGCCGTGCCGATATACAGGCGCGTGCCATCTGGAGAGAACTCGATGGATCGAGCGGTCCCGCTCGTGCCGCTCGAGATCATCGTTTCGGATTCGCCGGTGGTCGGATGTACGCGGCGAATCAGCGTAGAGCTGAACTGTTCGCTGTTGCGGGCGTACCAGATCCATTCGTCTGGTCCGACGACCACGCTGTAGGCGTTCGCACTGGACAGAATCACCTGGATCGAGCCCGCCGGAGTAATTCTGGTGAGCGCGCCATCCGTGTCCATGGTCGACATCACGATGTCCACGCCGCCCGGCAGCATGTCCATCTGATGCCCTTCGCCGACATTCCCACTGTAGGCGCTTACGTCGTCACCGTTGCGGTTGGACTGAACGAGCAGCTGGTCGTTGCTGCCGACCATCTGACCCGCCGCATTGATCACAAGGCCGTCGTGCCCCACCGGTCCCGGGATCACGGTGGGCCCAGTCACGCTCGCCGGCACCGTGGAACAGTCGAACGTCTCCTGGCTCGAGCCGTCCGGGCCTGACGCGGTTGCGTCTATTCCGATCGCTCCGTCGGCCGAACCCGCGGGAGGTGAGTCCCCGCATGCCCAGACCGACGCCACTACAAGTATCCCGACGAGATGGCGCATATTTGATCAAGCAGTAACCGCGGGCGGCGAAACCCTTCGCTTGAATCGTGAAGTGCCGCTACAAAGCAAAACGCCCCGTCGCAAGGACGAGGCGTTTCGAGGTTTCTGGAGGAGGACCTAGCGCGGTCCGCAGTCGCCGCAGTCGGTGCCCAGTCCACAGACGCTGTACTGGGAGCCCGGTCCGCCGTCGTCGCACTCGCCGTCATTGGCGTAGTTGCACGTGTTCGTGCACATGCCACCGCCGCCGCCGCCACCGCCGCCGCCGCCATCACTGCTGACGAGGGAAACGTTGGAGTAGCTGCTGTAGGCTCTGACCATGACGTGCCAGGTGCCGGTACCGCTCATGTCGCAGGTCTCGTCGTTGCCGCTCTTGTACGGCCGGCAATCATACGAGCTGGTGGTCGGCGCGCTGCCGAGCTTGACGTAGAGGTCGGCGTCGCCGCTGCCACCCGAGATCGAAACTGTCGGGTCGGTGCCGTCGAACGACCGGTGCGTCTCGCTGCCGGAAGCGCCGGAGATGACCTCGTCCAGGCCGTCGGGCGTCTCACACGCTGGGTTGCCGCACTTACCGCACGCATTGCCGTCGGTGCTGGGGCAGAAGCCGTCGCAGCCGTCGCTCTGGCCACACATATCGCCGGAGCAGCTTGGACCCGGGTCGCCACACATGCCGCAAGTGCCGACGTCGCTGCTGGCGCACACGCCGCCACAGCCGTCGCTTTGACCACACTGGTCGCCGCCGCAGCTGGGGGTGCACGTGGTGTCGTAGCCAAGGTCATGGTGCGCAGCGGCGATAAGGTCGTGGCCCGTCGAGTTCGGGTGGATGTCACCGCTCTGCACCAGATTACGAAGCGTGCCGCCCTTGGACACGGACGTGGGATCCCGGAAGTAATTCCAATCGCCCGTGGCCTCCAGGTGATTGCGAATACAGACGGCGTCCATCATGCCGTTGGATCCGCGCGGGCAGGTCGTGGCCGCGAGGGTGTTTAGGTAGGCGATGTTCGGGCAGCGTGCATCCGCGTTGCCGCTGGCGTCCTGGTCGCAGTTCATGACGGTGAGCGCGTCGGCGCAGCCCCAGCCCTGGGCGGCGGCGGTCGAGCACATGTAGTCCGAGGCTGCGAGCCCGTGAGGCAGGAGCATCTCGAACTTGGTGTAGCCATTGGAGCAATTGCTGCCCTTGTCGTTGTTCGGATCCGGGTAGTAGATGGTCATGGTACGGATCAGCGCATCCGTCGGGACGTTGTTGGCGACGGTGTTGACCACGTTGTTCCAGTTGCTGCGCAAGGAGTTCACGGCGCTGGTCAGCGTCGAATCGCTGCAGCCACCGGAGCCTTCTCGCGCCCCGAGAAGGTCGTTGCCGCCAGCGTTGAAGGTGAACATGTCGGCCTGAGCCATCAGGGAGCTATTGGAGTTCATCGTGCTGTTGATCTGCGACGTCGTTTCACCGGAGACAGTCTTGGCCGTATATTCGACGAACCAGCCGTTAGCCTGGGCCGCGTATGCGGCGTAGTAATTGACGTAGTTGCTCGTTGAACTGCTGGACGAGCCGCTGTTCAGGTTGCCCGCGGGGATCGAGTCGCCGAAGGCGCTGTACTTCACCACGGTGGTGCCGTAGTCGTGGTCGCCACTGTGGGATTGGTCACACGTCGGTGCCATCAACAATCCGGCCATGGGAATGATGACCAGCGCCCTCGCAAGGAGTCGGAAAAACGATGTCTGTGTGCTCTGCCTTGTCATTGATGCCCCCGATTGATTGGGGACTCTCAATGCAAATGGGACACCAGTAATGTAAATTTAGTAGTTCCCATTACTTGCAATACACCGGCGCGAACCATTGTTCATTGTGCGTCCAAGTTTTGAACAATTTTGTACAACTAGTACAAACTCTGAGCCGCGATCCACCGCTTACCGCGCACTTACCTCTCGGTAAGCGGGCCAGAAGCGACGTGGATCAAGTGTCGAATCGGCGCGCGGTGGCTGGCGTCACTTGAGCAGTGCGTCCAACTCAGCCCGTATGGGTTTGTCGGGCGACTCGCAGACCGCTAGCCAGTAGTACCAACCAGACCAGCCAGGCGCGGCATCCTGCTGGTACGAGTAGCTGCCAGGGCCGTCCGTACGGTCCGTGTAGCCGCGCTCGCGAAGTAGCGCTTCGGCCATGTGGAACGCATCCAAGCCGTGGATCTCGTACTCCAGCATCGCCATCGAATCATCTCTCGGCCGCGCCGCCAGGTCTATACGACGCGTAGTGACGGAGAGCTTTCGCCATCGAAAAAGAAGGCGTCGTGGCCAAACGCCGGCGTCAGATCATCGATCCACGCGGCGGTCTCGTCGTACTCGGCGAGGAACGTGCGTCCGACCCAGTCCGGGTTGCGACACTGCAGCATCTTGAGGACGAGCATGCGCTTGCCGCCGACGGTCATTTTTCCGTCGACGAGAACTTTCCCGGAGGTCGTAGACATCGACGGGCCGCGCACGGTGCGTCCGAGTCCAGATATCCGGCTGTACGCATGATTGAAAAGCTCCAGGGCGTGGGCGATGGGGACCTTGAAGTACTCTTTCGGACCGGTGTCGCGCGCGATGAACATGTAGTACGGGACGATCCCGAGAGTGACCTGAGTCTTCCACATGTCTCGCCAGACATCGGAGCTGTCGTTGATGTGGCGTAGTAACGGGGCCTGGCTCCGGACCACAGCCCCGGTGCTCTGGATGCGGCGGATGGCTTTCTGCACCACTGGAGTGGACAGTTCACGGGGATGACTGAAGTGCGCCATGAACGCCAGGTGCTTGCCGGCAGCGACGACACGTTCGAACAGGCGTAGCGTGTCGTCGGCATCCTCGTCGCTAACAAAACGCTGCGGCCAGTATGCAAGACTCTTTGAGCCGATCCGAATACTGTCGATGTGCTCGAACCCGGGCTGCAGCAACGGCTCGATATACTGCTCGAGGGCGCGCGCCTTCATCGTCATCGGGTCGCCGCCAGTGAATAGGACGCTGTTGACCTCTGAATGGTCGGCGAGGTAGCCAGCGAGATTTTCTGCGTCGTTGCTGGCGAACTTCAATTCGTCGATACCCACGAACTGCGCCCAGCGGAAGCAATATGTGCAGTAGGCGTGGCAGGTCTGGCCCTGGCTCGGGAAGAACAACACCGTTTCGCGGTATTTGTGCTGGATGCCCGGCACAGTTTTTCCCGCAAGTGTCGGAACGTTGAGCTCGAGTTGACCGGCGGGGTGGGGGTTCAGCCGCAGTTGGATCTCTCTCGCAGCCGTGCTGACCTGCTCTGTTGTCGCGTCTCGTCGTACCAGGTCGAGCATTCGCCCGAAGTCCTTCTGGCTCAGCATCCCCTCCTGGGGAAACGCCTGTCGAAACATCGGATCCGTATCGACGTTGTCCCAGTCGATCAGCTCGTCGACGACGTAGCGATTCACCCGGAACGGCAGAACCGCGGAGACGGCCTTTATCGCGAGTTGCTGACGGATCGGGAGCGCTGCAACCTGGGCCAGACGGTCCAGGTTCTTACGAGTGAAATATCGACACTTTTCTGCCATATGCGCGGCGTTCCTGAAGACCCTCGGCTTGGAATAAAGCGTCAGTGCTACCGAGAATCACGCCGACAAACCGGCGCGGAACGGCTGTGACTCAGCTCAGGCCAGCCATAACCTAGCACACGTGCGTGGCGAAGGTTGGAAACGTGGATTTCAGCGCGAACGCGCCGAACTGTTGCTGCGGTCAGGGCCTCATCGTGTGGGTGTCAAACGGCGTTTTCGACGTAGCGCCAACACGAAACCGAGCAGGATGAGCGCAGTTGTTGTGCCACCGTTCGAGTTGGTGCGACATCCACAGCCGCCTGAGTCATCGCCGTCTGCGTTGCTGCCATCGTCTCCGGCGTCGCAGATTCCGTCACCATCAGCGTCGGGGCCATCGTTGGCGGGATCGAACGATCCGTTGACACAGTCGTCACAGGTGTCGCCGTCGCTGTCGCCGCACTCGTTCGGGTCGTTTGGCGCGGGGTCCTCGGTGTCGGGGATGCCGTCACCATCGGAGTCGCCGCCACCGTCGCCCGGCCAGTCGGCGTTGGTGACGCAGTCGGCCTCGAACAAAGCGTTGAGGAACAAGCGTTGGCCTGCCTTGCCAACGTAGGAGTGGCCGCCGAGATAGCTGATCTTGCCGCCGCAATAGGTCGGTTCGTGAGCGACAGGCACCGATGGGCCGCTACTTCCATGGCTGGGCCGACCGGATGTGGGCGATGGCGGACCAAGAATGATCGGCGGGTCTTCCACATCGCACTCACCATCCAGGTAGCCCGTCATCCATACGTCCTGAACGCCGGGGCCTGTGGGCGCGGTGATGAAGGTGACGTCGCGGTCGTTGTGGTACGTCGTGTTCAGATACGTGCTGAGGTTGTATGCGGGCTCGCTGCCGCCTTGTCCTTCGAAGTCGCCGTCGAATTGCATGTAAGCCACGTCGGGTCGCAGGACCTTATACGGGTCGGGAGTTTCGGCGATCAGGAAACCGGCGCCGAGCTCCTTGTCGTCTTTGGGCAGGCAACAGTCGTTGCCCGGGCCGCAGCCGTCGGTGACGCATTCGAATTCGCCTTCGCCGGCGCCTGGATTGCACGGGCATGATGGTGGCGTTCCGACGGTCGTGAGAAAGTGTCCCATCCGCGCATCGTCGTCCAGGTACGGCCACTCCGGGTTCGGTACTGTGTTTTCGTAGGCGTTAACCGCCTGACACTCAGCGAAGAAGTGGGTCGGATAGCGGAGAAACGATCGTACCTCTGCCACCACCTCGTGGCCGTGATAGGTAATCGGAACGCCGGTGCATTCGGCGGCGGTGTCTGGGCATGCGCCGCCTCCACACTCGACCTTCTCGCGATCCTTGACGCCCCAGTGCATGGACATGATCTGGCAGTAGGCTGGAGTCCCGTCCGATTTGAACAGCGCGCCGTTCCTGTGGTCCATGTTCGGTGCGTCACAGGTGCCCATGTCGCCGGCTACGCTCGGCACGGTCAGCATGTCGGGGTTGTCTGTTCCGGGACCACAGTCATCGTTGCCACACTTGTTGGCGGGAAACTCCATCCCGTTTGATTGGGGAATGCCAGCGGCGCGCAGATACGCCGTTGCGATATTCTCGTTGCCATCGGCGAATACGGCGATGGTCGGCGCCGCGATCATCTGTTTTTTGACGAAGGCCGTAAACGGCGAGGTCGTTTCGTGAACTGTCACCACTTCGAATACGTCTCGTGATGCCCAGGGATTCGCCGCCCACGCCGACTGGTCGTTCCAGGCGTTGATGATGTCGAGCGCCGCCGCTCTGTTCGCGGCGGCAATCACGAACGGACCGCCGCGATAACCATGATCGATGATCGCTGTTCCTACCGATGTGCCGGCATCGGACCAGACCACTTCCGTTGTGGCGAAGAAGTCGGGGCTCGCGGTTGGGTAGTCGCATTTGACGCCGGAACCTTGTTCGTCGCAGTCCCAGGCGCATTCGTCGCCAACGGTGTCGCAAGGCGCGTGATGCCACGTCTTGTCAGGATCGATCACCCAGGTCACAGGGACACCCTGGCGCAGCAACTCGTACAGCAGACCGTACGCTTGATACAGCCCCGTGTCCTGGTAGCTGCGATCCATCGGGATGACCAAACTGCCACTGGCAAACGTTCGCTCTTCCGCATGAGCCTTGGTGGTAAGGCTCAGCGCGATGATTGCGACAGACACGATGATGATGGCGCGCTTGATCATTTGTGTTCCCCCGAACACAGAGTACCAGTATTGGCGCTGTGTACAGCGCCGGGCGAGTTCGTGGGGGTGCGGCATGGTGGGCTTGTGTGTGTGGCGTGTCGCCATCCAATTTGTGCTGCTTGTGGGTGGTCGAGCTACCATAGACAGAGATGAGTCTAGAAAGACGAATCGCACTGGTCGGCCTGGCGCTCGTGCTCGCGGGGTGTCCGTCGCGTTCGGCGCGCGATGATCTTCTCGATGGCGGAGCGACTGACGCGCGAAACACCGACGGCGCACTGACGGATGCGAGGAATTCGGACGCTCGGCCGATTGACGCGGGCAGCCCGGACGCCGCGGGCACGCCGTGCGATCTACTGACTCATCACATCAATGCCGACAGTGAATGCGTCGCCAACTTGTGCGACGGCTCGACAACAACGCGCATCTTGTTCATCGGCAACAGTTATACGGCGGCGAACACTCTGGCCAATCTGGTCCGAGAGTTGGCTATGGCAGAAGGCTGCCCGGTGGAGGTGGACTCGTCGCTGATCGGCGGCGCGCGGTTTTCTACTCATGCGCAGAACGCGACGACGCTGGCGAAGATCGCCGTCGGTGGCTGGGACTTCGTCGTGTTGCAGAACCAGAGCCAGGTTCCCGGATGGCGCCCAGCTGATGTGCTGTCCGGCAGCGTGCCCCACGCCGAGTCGCTAGCGACCGCCATTGCTAGCGCGAGCCCAGCAGCGCAGATTGTCTATTTTCAAACCTGGGGCCGGCGCGACGGTGACGCCGGTAACTGTGGTTACTATCCGCTGGTCTGCACCTTCGATGGCCACACCCAGGCGCTGGCTGAAGGCTACGCTCAATACGCGGCCGCGACCGGTGGCGATATCGCGCCCGTCGGTACCGCGTGGAAGGTCGTGGTCGACAGTACGAGTCCCCCGTTTCCAAGCGCAGACCTGTGGTCTGGCGACGGTAGTCACCCGGCTCTCCGAGGTTCCTACCTGGCAGCGGCTGTTTTCTTCGGCCGCATCTTCAAGGGCTCGCCCGTCGGCAATCCATACTCCGCGGGCCTGAGCGTGGTCGACGCTGCGTTCCTTCAGGACGTAGCGGCGCCGTTTGGCCAGTAAGGTCATTCTGAACCGTGTGAATAGCCAACGCTGATATGCTCGCGACGTGACCGCCAACATTGATGCACTGACGTTCGACACGACCGGGTGGACCAGCCCCGAGGAGGAGGCGATGCCCGGTGGGATCGTGCGTCGCTGGCGCAACGACTTCGAGGATCAGCTCACAGTGCAGTATTTCGATTCGCCCGACGCGCCACCGTTTCGCGTTGGGGATGTCGCAGAGTTTCGTGGTTTCGCGCGTGCGATGGCGACGAACCGTGGCGGTGGACTGATCGACGCGAATGTGGTTTCCGGGAAGGGCGTGCGCTTGCATCGGGTCGTCATGAAGTACCCGGACGCCGGTGGAGGCTTCTCCTTTGTCGGTGGACTCATTCTGTCGCCGCACTTCAGTATCAACGTCGAAGGATCCGAAGGACCTGTGACCGGTGAGCGCGAGACCGCTGTTGCCCTGTCACTGGGAGCCGACGCCAAACCCGGTCTGCTCAAGCGCATGTTGGGGCGTGGAGATCCGTGGGCGCAAGATCCGTACGAACCGTCGTTTCGGGCACCAGTCCTACGCTGCAAAGCGGACGACTCGCGCTGGGATGCGGAGTTTCCAACGCACGCCCTATCAAGAGTGCGCGCGGCCTTGCTGCTGATTCAACGAACTGCGTCGCTTTCGCCGGACGGTTGACTACTCGAGCCCCATCACGCGCAGGACGCTGTGAAAGTTCTCGCGTCGTTCGGCGCCGCCGTCTACGGGGCCGGTCGCGCAAGGGGGATTGTGACAGCCCCGGTTCACGATGCCGGATACGGAATCGATGAACCCGTCGTCGGTCATGCCGCCGGCAACGTATGTGCGCAGTTGATCCAGATATCGCCAGCCCTCGCTGTCGTACCCCTGTACTGAACTCATCCAGTAGAACAAGCCGGCGACCCATTTGAGCTCAGGGTTGGTAGTGGACCGGCAGATGACTTCCGGGTCCTGACAAAAGTCGATGTTCGGATACAGGGCCTGAGCCGAACGAGGAAACTGGGTGCCGTCCAGGTGCGTGCGGCCCAGGTGGTGGTTGAGGATGCCAAAGTTGCAGCGGCCGGTGGTTTGAATGACGCCGCGTCCCCACCAGCAGCAACCTTCTACTGAACCGCCCGAGCCGTCCCATACGTATGTGCCGCCTTTTTGTCCGTCGTAGACTTCGCACTGGGCGCGCGAGTACGGTGGTGCGTCGACCGGGGTGAAGTTGTCTTCGGTTGCCGGGTACGGCCAACAGTCGTGGCCGTAGTTCCAGCTGCCGGTTCGGCCATCGCTACTGAGACCCGCCGCGATGAGCGCGGAGTCGGGGGCGCAAAACAAGGGGCCGGGGGCGCCATACCAGGCCGCGTTGGTGACGGCGTGTACCTGCATTTGCGGGGCGCGCGGACACGCCATCTCACAGTCGTAGTCGGCGTAGTTTTGGCCGAGTTGTCCGCACGAGTTGGACATGGCGTAGCCGTTGGTGTTGTCCCAGTTGTTTTCATCGCAGGCGTCGTAACGGATGGTCTCCTTCATGCTCTGGGCCAGGAACGCCGCCAGGTTCACCATCGCTTGTTTTGTTCGGGTGACGTCGTCCGCGTCTGGATCGCCGAGCCACAAATGCACGTCGCCGACGCCGGCGCTGTACATGGACGCGACCGCCTGAACGAAGTCGCGCCACTTGTAGATGGTCGATGGTCGCCACGATAGGTCCGGGTCTTGACTGATCAATACCTCGGTGTCGAAGGTACTCGCGTCGCCGAGTAGCACCGAGTCGATGCCGCTCACCCCCGTGATACCCGAGGCACAGCTGCCGGCGACGCAGACTTGTCCGTCTGCGCACGTGGGGTCACATGTGACGGGACCGCTGGGACCGCCTCCACCGTCGCCGTCGACCGCCGCACCGTCGCCGTCGATTGCAGGACCGCCGTCGCTGTCCGAACCGGTTTGCGCGCATCCGCTGAGTGCCACGCACGCGAGCATTGCGGCGCCGGTGAACAATGGACTGCGCATCAGTTGAGCTCCGCGTGCAGCGCGCTTACCAGCGAGCCCTGGTTGTCGTCGCCGCTGAGTTCCCAAAACATCACGCCGCCCAGCTGGCGGTCGTTGACGTAGGACGCCTTGACGGTCAGCGATTCGGGATCGTCATAGCTGATCATCACGCCGGTTGACGCGTCGTACAACCACGGCACCTTGGCGTCTGGATGCACGAAGCGTTCGTACGTGGGTAAATAGTTATCCTTGATGTCGCTGTAGTCGAAGACACCGGCCTCCCACGTTCCCTGAGCGCTGCCACCGTGACTCTGGAATAAACCGCTGCCGGCGTTGCCGACGGCTCGCCAGCCACGTCCGTAGAACGGAACCCCGACGACCAGCTTGTGCGCCGGAACGCCGCCGTCGAGATACGCCGTCACCGCCGCATGCACATTGAAGTGTTCGCGAATCTGCGCATCTGTCGTTGGGTCGCCGCTAGCCGGATACAGAGCCGCGTTGAAATTTGTCACCTGACTCCACGCGCCGTGAAAGTCGTAGGTCATCAGGTTGATCCAGTCCAGCACCCCCGCTAGGCCAGCCATTTCGAGGTTGGTGTGGATGCCGGGACCAGCTGGAGCGGCGATGGTCAGCAAATAGCCCCGACCATCGGTGGCCTGCAGGGCGTCGAGCTGACGACGCAGCTCGGTCATCAACAAGGTGTAGTTCTGTTTGTCCTCGGGGCGCGTGGTATTGCCGGCGAGGCCGCCGCTGACCGGGTACTCCCAGTCGATATCGATACCGTCGAAGCCGTAGCGTTTCATGAAGTCCACGCATGACGCGGCGAAGCGCTGCCGTGAATCGGCGGTCAGTGCGGCGTCGGAAAAACGCGTCGACCACGTCCAACCGCCCACGGAGATGAGTGTCTTCAGATGCGGGTGCTTGTTGCGTAGCTTGATTAGTTGATTGAAGTTGCCGCGCAGGCTGCCGGCGTCCCACGAGTCGCCTTCATAGAACTTGTCGATGTCGGCGTAGGCATCGCCGAGGGCGCATTCACCGTCCGCGCTTATGTTGGCGAACGCGTAGTTGATATGAGTGATGCGTTCGGCCGGAATGTCGGCCACGTGATAGTCGCGGCCATAGACCGACCATGCGGTGAAGTACGCCACGATACGCTTGTTACCCGAAGGCGTGTCCGTGCCCCCGTCAGCTTGATTCGGGTTGCTGTCGGTTCCCGGGTTTGCGTCGCTCGAGTTATTGCCCGGGTCTTGCGGCGTGTTTGTAACGCAGCCGGCGCTAGACGCAGCGAACCAAAGCGCGACGACGGTGACGGTGATGGCTGGAGCCTTGTAACTGTGCATGCCCTGATAGAGGCGGGCAGCTCGCAGATCGGGTCAATCGTTTCCAAAGATTGTATTGTGGTTGCGATGAACCGCTTCATCATCGCGGCGTTACTGCTGCTTGGGCTCGGCGCTGGCCAGGTGCACGCAGAAGCAGAACCGGTAGCGCCCATGCGTGTCGTCGTTCGCATCGTCGGCCAAGGCGACGCTAAGCTCGTCTCACGTATCGAAGGACAAGTAGCGGACCTGGACGTCTCGCTGGTTCGCGTTCGGGGGACCGCGCTGGCCGCTACTGTGCAGCAGCGGTTTCAGCGGGCGCGCACGTTGGCTCGCAAGCACAAGGCACGAGTGGTGGTCTGGTTCGATAGGGCCGGGGTCAACGCCGTTCGCGTGTTCGTCGCCGAGCCTGGGCGCGATACGCTATTTGCCCGACGCGTCGCCACCGCGGATGAGTCCGCCCGCGCGGAAGCGATCGCGATCGTTGTTCGCAGTACCCTTAGCGCGCTCGCTCAGGGCGGACAGATTGGCGTGCGTGTAGCGCGTCCTGTCGTGCCCGCCGCGCCGGTCGTCAGGCCCGCGAGTCCACGTTGGCGCTGGAACCTGGGCGTACACGGACAATTGAGCTTTGACGGCGAATCGTCGCCGGGGCAGCAGGGGTTCGCTGGACGTTTGGATCTCGCCCGCGCGGGCCTGCAGGTGGGCATCGTCGGCACGGTGGGCATTGAAGACCAGTTGCGCGACGTGATGACCACTGTCCACCTGGCACGGCACAGCGTGGGACTTTCGGCCGGGCTTCGACTACTTGGCGGTGAGCAAAGTGCGCTGTGGCTCGGCGTAGATGCCGGCATGGTCGCGTACGCTCGTTCCACCACGGTTGTTGGCGGTGCGCTGACCCCCGCGCCGGCGAAGACGACCGTTGGAGCATTCGCCGCGCCGATGGTTCGCGGACAGTGGCGGGCGTTGGCGGGGCAACCCTTGTGGATGACCTTGGAACTGGCAGCGGCCTTCGTAGTGGGGGCACCAGAGTTACGCTACGAGCTCTCCGGCGCGCCGGTGGTGCGCAACGAACTGTGGCCAGTCCAGCCGAGCATCGGCGTGGGACTGCGCCTGGAAGGTCTGTAATCATCAGCGGTTACGAAATGATGACCCGTTTCGGCCAGACGCCCCCTCTATCTATATCGATATGCCGGGAGTTGCCGTCGCGACCATGACTGTCGCCAAGCCAGAAGTTCGATCCAGCGGTTCGCTGGCCGCCGCCCAACGCGGTGATCGCGCCGCCATCGAGGCACTGCTGGTCGAGCTGTTGCCACGCATGCGCAACCTGGTGCGTTATTTGATTCGCGGGGACAGCGATGTCGACGACATCGTGCAGGACGCGTTGTTGGCCATAGTGCGTGGACTCGGAGGCTTTCGCGGTGACGGAAAACTCGAAGCGTGGGTCGACCGCATCGTCGCTCGCACCACGTTCGCTCACCTGCGACGCACGCGCAAACACGACGGAGCCAGCGATGGCTACACAGAGCCCGAGCAACTTGGCGTCACCGAACCATTAGACGAACAATACGCTGCACGCAGACGGGCGGTTCGACTGCTGGATCAGTTGCCTTCCGAGCAGCGTCATGTGCTCGTGCTGCATCACGTGCTCGGTATGACCGTACGCGAGATCGCCGAGCAACTGGACGCGCCCAAGGAAACCGTGCGCAGTCGTTTGCGCCTGGGTAAGACCCGGTTGCGCGACGCCAAACGAAGACACGACCAACGGCGAACACCGACGAATGTCGGCGCCGAAGACGGGGGAGCGGTGCGATGACGAACACATCACACGAACACAACGGGTTGTTGCCTGGGCTCGATGGTGGCACCGGGCCCGCGTTGCCCATCGGCGATGACAAGATGCACGCGATGATCGGCGCGGCGATCGCCGGCGGCATGGGGCCCGGTGGCGGTGAAGGCCCGGCCGGTGGTGACGGCGGTCTAGGGACGAGCGGAACCGGCGCGGCGAGTTCCGGTTCGTTCGCGACGAAAGCGGCGGTCGTTGGTCTGGCGCTCGGCGCGGCCGTCGTCGGTGCGGTCGTTGTTAGCGGCGCCTTCAACCGCGGCACGATGGTGAGCGACACGACACCGGTACCGCGACCGACCGTTGTCATCCCAACAGCCGCGCCCGAAGAAGTGGAGACGACCAGGACAGAGGACGCGCCCACGAAAGCGGTTGCGCCCGTGCCTGAGCCCAAGACGGTTGGCACGAAGAATCGACCCCGTCGGGCCACACCCCCGCGCCCGGAAAAGACCAGGACGCCCGACGATCTGTTGCGCTTGGCGAACCAGGCGCGCAAGCGTCGCGCATGGCGGGCGGCCAATGATCTTTATGTTCAGGTTCGCAAGCGCCATCCAAGGACGCGCGCTGCGTATGTCGCCACCGTCGCTTCTGCGCAACTCAACCTCGGCAAGCTCAGCCGGTCGGCGGTCGCGCTGCGCCTGTTCAAGGCTGCGCTTCAGCGCGAGCCGCGCGGATTCCTCGCCGAGGAAGCGCGTTTTGGTATCGCCCAGGCGCATCGTTCACTTGGTAAGAAGTCGGCGGAAAGCGTCTCGCTCCGTACGTTTCTGCGCCGCCACCCGGGCTCGCCTCTAGCGCCTCGTGCACGCGTGCGTTTACGTGCACTGAGCGGAGGGAAAACCGACTGATGCCAACGGATCGCGCCTGGTCCTGGCTCGTCGTAGTCGTGTGTGCGGCAACGGCTTGCGCTGCCCCGGACACGGTCGCGTTCGGCGGCGACGGTGGCGTCGGTGGTGACGCTGCAACCATAAGCGCTGACGCCTCCCTGTGGGAGAGCTATTGCGACGGCAGCGGTCCGCCTGTGCTCGTCGGTGACGGCGGTGACTCCAGCGACATTTGTACCGGCAACCTGGCCGAGGCAACGTTTCAGTACGCGATTTGCAGCTGCCAGGACCTGGTGCTCAGCGCGGGACTGATCACGGACTCCTTTGACAGCAGCGTCGGCCCGTACACTCCTGGGGGAAGCATGGGGTCGGTCGCGGGCAACGGTGCCGTCCGTAGCAACGCGACCATGGACGTGCGCGGCGACCTCGCGGCTGCGGGCGCCGGTGGTGTTTCGGCGGCGGTGTCAGCGACCGTTCTCGGCAACCTGGCCAGCGCAGGTGATCTGGGTGACGCGACCGCAACGGTCAGCGTTGGTGGCGACAGCAGCGTGGCGGGAAACATCAATCTCACAGACCTGAGCGTCACCGGGACGTTGACGGTTCCACTGGCTTCGACCATCAGCGTCACGGGGACCGGAACATTCGGCGCTCTCGTGCGTGCGCCCGTGGACGTGCCGCCGCCCTGCGCGTGTGAGCCTGATGAGTTGCTCGATGTGGCTGGCTTTGTTAGCGCGCATCAGAACCAGAACTACAACGACACGCTTCCGATCACGGCGGCGCACCTGGATGGGTTCGTCGGACCTACGGAGCTGAGCCTGCCGTGCGGTCTGTACTACCTGAGCAACATAGCCGGTACGGGCCAGCTGACGATTCGTGCGACGGGGCGGGTCGCGTTGTTCGTCGATGGCGATATCGACCTGGATGACCGGTTCGTGATCACCATTGCGCCGGGCGCCGAACTGGACCTGTTCATTACCGGCAGTGTCACGTCTGCCGCGGCGCTGGCGCTTGGCGACGCCGCGCGACCGGCGGCCTTGCGGATCTATCTCGGCGCGGCGTCGGCGCTCGATCTCAGCGCGGGCAGCACCATCGCCGGCAACCTCTACGCGCCCCAGGCACTGGTCAGTCTGAGCGGTGCCACCGAGATCTTCGGCGCCCTGTTCGTCCAGCGGGTGTCGTCTTCGTCGGGGCTGACCGTGCATTACGATGAAAGCGTGCGGGCGAGCGGCACGGATTGCCCGATCGTGAACTGAGGCGGCGCGGACAATCGCCCTGGTCACTCCAGGTCTCGACTGGGGCCGTCAGTCCTGGCCAGTCACCTGGTGGACTGTGTGTTTTAGCCTTGTTACGTCGCAGAGACGCGGCACGCGTTTCGCAATACATACGCACGTGAGCAATCCCGGCGTGGTCACTCTTCTGTTCGCTTCCGTTTCCCTGGCCATGACCGGATGCACGGCGGGCAGTGTGGAGGGCCTCGGTGGTGGTGGCGGTGGTGGTGGCGGTGGTGATGCGAGTCCCGCTAGTGCGGTGGACGCGGAACCTTCCGGCCCCGACGCTGGGCCGCCGGACTACGCCCTGAGCCTATCGACGACGCCCACCGAACTCGGCCTCGGCGAGTCTGCCGAGATCACCGTCACCCTTACGTCGGCTCGGTTCGCCGGAGCAGTCGTGTTGAGCGCCGCTGGAGCCCCACCATCGTGGACCGTCACATTCGAGCCGTCTAACACCGCGAATCTCATCTACGACGGAACTGCTGAAGTGACCATGCGCATCCAGGTGCCCACCAACGGCGAAGCCGCCGACACCGCCCTCGAAATCAGCGCAAATGCGGCTCCCGGCCTGCGCACCGGCAGCGCGCCGGTCAACGTCGCGAACAGCCTCACCGTGACCATCGAAGGTGGCACTGATGCCGGCGCCCATGCATTCCCGTCGAGCTTGCCAGTGCGCGTCGGCACGGAGATCACGTTTCTCAACTCCGACGGCACGATCCATCGTATCCACTCAAACGGCGAAGATGCCGGGTTTGAGCACCAGGAAGGCTTCATGAGCCAGGGCGAGACCTATTCGTTCACGTTCACGGCCGGCGGCGAGTACGCCTACTACTGTCACATTCACGATCCGCCCAGCGGGGTCGGCAGTTTCCTCGTCTCCGCACCCTAGCGGTAACCGCGGATTTGGTCGGTCGGACCAGTGAACCGTAACGGGGAGTACTGCTATGCTCCGCCCATGAATTGGCGTCTCAGTTTGGTAATTCTCGGAACTATCGTTGTCAGCGGCTGCGCAGCTAGCGATGGCGATGCCCTCGGCGGGCTCCAGTGCGGCGAAGACCAGGTCCCGCGGTGGAACGGAACCGAGTGGGTATGTAGCGGGAGCGACGTGTTGGGGCAGCTTACTTGTTCGACGGGTGCAGTCACTAAGTGGGACGGCTCGGCTTGGGTCTGTGGCATGGATGAGAGCCTGGCGGTGACGGCTTCGCATCCGCTGGCCATCGACGGCAACAACAACATTTCGCTGGCCAACGGCGGAGTGACGACCGAGCACATCGCCAACCAGACCATCGTCAACGAAGACATCGATCCTACCGCGGCCATCGCCCCCGGCAAGGTCGCAGGTACCGCCGCCACGTTGACCGGTGACCAGGTGTTCGAAGGCAACTCGCTCGTAGTCGATTCGGTGAACACTCGCGTTGGTGTCGGGGTCGCTTCTCCGACTACGGCGCTGGACGTCGGTGGCGATGTGAGTACCAGCGGAGACTATCGATTCTCGGCGCCGCAAACGCGAACGCTGCATCGCAGCCCGGCGGCGTTCCGCACCGCATACCCCGAGAGTGCCTCGTACGACCCGGTCCAGATCGCCAGCAGTGGCAACTACGCCTATATCAGCACGGGCACGTCCTCGTACTCCAACTATCTACTGGCCGACTTGTCGCTTCCGGACGGCGCGATCCTCGAGTCGATGACCTGCTATTTTTACGACAACTCGTCGACGGTGGACATCACGTCCGACGCGTACATCTACCGGCGGGCGCTCACGGCGACCAGCGGCACTCAGATGCTTGCGATCCCGCTCGAGACCGTCAGCGAGAATACGTCGACGGTTCGTCAGGCCAGCGGAACCCTCACGCCAAGCGTCGTGGTCGACAACTCGGCCAACGTGTACTTCCTACGGGTGTATTGGTACACGGGCACCAACGCCAGCAGCCTCGCTCGCTTTTACGGTTGCAGCGTCGACTACACCATCGACCGGTTGTAGCGGTCGCGGTTTGTAGCTAGCAGCTGCAGCCCCAAGATTCTGGGTCCACATCGTCAGCGGTCCCGCACAGCGAAGTGCACTCGGCACTCGTGAATACGTCCGGGGGGCGCTTGCACGCGGTGTCGGCGTCGTCGGCGCAGTAGGGGGAGCCGGGTTCGTTCAGGTACACCTCGAAGTTCTGGGTGACGCTGTAGTTGCCGCCGCCGTTGCATTGGGTGACGCCAATACCAACCGTCGCAGCTTTGGGGTCGAGGATCTGCCGACGATGGCCCGTGCAAGTCGGCTCCTCCATGAACGCTGCGTGACCGCTCTCCACGTCCGGCCAATTCAGAATGTTCTCTCCTACCCAGAAGTCGCCGGTCACACCATGGCGCTCGGCTCTGTCCGTGGAGCTTTCGCCATCCGGGTTGGTGTGGCTGAAGAAATCGCGCTCACACATGTCGACCGCGTGGCCAAGAGCGACGACCCATAGTTCCTCGCTCCAGCCCAAGGCCGGGGCGCCATCGGCTTCGGCGTCGAACATGGCCCGATCCGCGTTGATAAGGTTGAGCATCAGGCACGCCTGATCGCGGTAGGGATCCGACGCCGCGTTCGCGCCGGTCATGCAGTCGTTGTACGCGGTGTTGGCAGCTGGGCTGAGTACGGCATTGTCCAGGGAGATGCCGTCACTGGAAACCTGGCAGGCGCCGCCGTTTCCATTACCGCCGTTGTTCGCGCCGTCGCCCGAACATGCTGAGGCGAGGAGTAGGGTGAGCACGACACATGAGATCCTCATGCCGTTGGTGCGTGCAATCACCGCGCCCATGCAAGCGGTGGTCTCCTGGTTGGGCCTGCGCGTTTCGCGGCATGCCGCCCCCAACTTGCGGGCGCGATCGGGGCCCGGCGGCCTCTGCCGAACCGTGTGTGCAGCTGCGTCGGTGTAGGGACTAGCGAACCGGAATAGCCGTTGAGCTCTCGCCGGCCGTCATTGCATCTTCGAGGAAATAGTTGAAGTCCTCGGACGCGTCACCTGAGTGGAGGATCTGATACGCGTGCGCGGCGCTGCGGGCGTGATACAGCTGCCCGCGAATGTTGGTCTGGCCGCCAATTGCTTTTGCGAAAGCGGCAAGCACCTCCAGGTGGCGAGTGCGGTCACCGCTGGGCGTGGCAAGCAAGATGATCGCGTGCACCTCGCGACCATCAGGGGTCTCGAAGCCGAGCCCCTCGGGGGATATGGCCATCACGCCCGCCATACTTGCCTTCGGATCCTCGAAGGTCGCGTGCGGGATCATTAGACCTTCGCCCAGGCACGTGGAGTCCTCGCGGTCGCGGTCGATCACCATCTTGAGAAATACGTCTTTGTCCATGGTGACATCATGGGTCTGGTAGAGCAGGTCCACGAGTTGGCGCATCGCGTCCTCTTTGTCCTCTGCCTCGAAGTTGGTGATGATGTCTTGCTCGCGCAGGAAGTCGAGGAGGCGAGGTCGATCGCGGCCGGCTTCACCAACGGCATGGAGCGCGTATCGGGTCGCCGATGGGCCGATGAGCTGGTTGATGGCGAGGGCGGCCAGCCCGACCGCCAGGATCGTGTCGGCGTACTCGACCAGGTTCGGGTCGGTCTGGGTGAAGAAGATGAGTCCTACAGCCACGCCGCCATGGGGTAGCAGCGCGATGCCCATGTAGTTGCGCACGCCCTTGAGCGACCCCGCGATGGAGAAGGAGGTGAACGTGGACGCTAGCTTGCCCGCCATGCGGCTGAAGAAGAACAAGGTCACCAGGCCGAGCATCGGCACAACCATGCCGAAGTTCAGTCGAAGGCCGGCGAGGGTATAGAAGGCGGTAAACAAGATATCGCCGAAGTTGCTCAGGTAGGCTTCACCTGCGCGCTCCTTGTCGGCGATCAGATTCGCCAGCGCCATGCCGACGAAGGTGCATGCCAGGATGCTCGACACGCCGGCGAAGTTCGCGGCGCCCCAGGAGATCAAGATGGCTGCGATGAGTGATGCACCGAGAAGCTTCGGGCCGACGACTGCTCGCGTGACGACGATGACGAACAACGCGGTCGCAATGCCGATGCCGGCTGCGATGGCCAACGCTTTTAGAGCGGAGGGGAACGCCGTGAGAATGAACGCCGGGTTGTCGATGGTCCCGTGGCTCGCGAGCTGAGTGTCTACGATGACGAACACCAGCACCGCGACCATGTCGATGAGGGCAACGGCGGCGACTAAGGTTTTGACGAAGACGCCGCGTGCCCGAGCCTCTCTGATGACAAGCAACGTCGTGCCCGGTGCGCCAGCGACTGCGATCGCGGCAAAGATGAATGCGATCTCGATGGGGAATCCGCCGATGAAGTGCATCGCCAGGACCACAACCGCGGGGGTGATCGTCGCCTCTGCGGCGATCAGAAGGAACAGTCGTTTGTGGGCGTTGCGGAGACTTCGAAAATTCAGATGGGAACCAACGGTAAAAGCGATGTATCCGAGGACGAAGTTGGTTAATGGGCTGAAACTAGCGAGGGTATCCACTTCGAGGCCCGGGATACCGATGGTTTGAAGCACGATGCCGGTGAGGATCCAGCCGGTGACTCGCGGTAAACCAAACCGCGACACGATCTCACCACCGATCAAACCAGCGGTCAGGACCAACGCGAGCGTTAGCAGTGGATCGAGGATTATGGGCTGCAATGGCATGATACGGACCAGATCTCCGAAACAGCGCTGGCTTCATTGCCGACGCAAATTAGAGGCGACCGACAAACATTCTACCCGATGTACTCAATCGCTCGCGACCTTGCCGCGACTCGAAGTTCTCGTATGCGAGAGCGTGCTTCATCGGCGGCCCCCCCGCGAGACCACGTTAGACTGCGGCCAATGAAAGTTCACTCAACACTGGTGGTCTCGGTGCTGGTCGCTTGCGTTGCGTGCGGGCAGTCCGCCGACAAGACTCCAGCGAGCCCTGCGCCACCCAACTACGCAGCTGGCGATACCCTGCTTCCGCACCGGACGCTCACGATTGAGTCCCGGGTGCTCCGGGAGAAGAGACGCATCAATATCTATGTGCCGCCTGGCTACGATACGAAGCCAGGTGCCCGCTACCCGATTCTGTACATGCCTGACGGCGGCACCAAAGAGGACTTCCCGCATCTGACTCGCACCGTCGATACAGCGATTCGCGCGGGACAGATTCTTCCGATCGTCGTGGTCGGTATTGAGAATACGAAACGGCGCCGCGATCTGACCGGACCGACGCTAGTAGCCAAGGACAAGACAATTGCTGCGGTCGTTGGCGGTTCGGAGATGTTCCGGCGCTTCATTCGCGATGAGCTGTTCGCCAGGGTGCGAGAGCACGTTCGTGGTGACGGCACGACCGCCATCATTGGTGAGTCCCTCGCCGGGTTGTTCATCGTCGAGACGTTCTTTGTGGCTCCGGGTATGTTCGACGCGTACGTCGCCATCGATCCGAGCCTTGGCTGGAACGCTGGCGAGATTGGCCGCAAGGCAGCCGAGCGGCTCATGGCGGGATCCTGGAGCGGAAGATCGCTGCATTTGAGCAGCGCCGGCAAGAGTAAGAACGACGGCAACTCGGTGCAGGCGCGGCCGTTGGTCATGGCCCTGAAGAAGCATGCGCCCAAAGGGATGCGCTGGAAATACGAGCCCAGGCCGGAGCAGAATCACTCGACGATCTACCGCGCGACCAAGCTAGCGGCTTTGAAGTGGATGTTTCCACCGAATCCGTGACAACTCTCACCGCTACGTAGAGGGCGTGTTGCGCGCGTGCAATAGCGCGGCGGTCCACTCGGTAGTGTCGCTTGGATCGTTGTGGTGGGCCGGCGTCGCGGCCACTTCAGCGCGGACGATGTGCATTTCATCGAACGCACTGAGCAGCTCCTCGACAGTAGGGCAATGGAATCCCGCGAACTGCTCGAGCCGTTTCATCGAGGCGTCGAAGTCTTTGATCACGACGTGTCCGCCCGGCGCGACAGCGGCACGCATCGCGCGGAACGCTCGCGCTTGGTCCGCCTGGCTCGTCGGTAGCGCGAAGCAATTGGTCACCAGGTCGAACTGCCCGGTTGGCTGCCACGTCGCTGCGTCTGCGGTGACAAGTTCTGCGCCAAGACCACGCCGCGCCAGGACTTTGCCCGCGGCCTCGATCGCGTGGGGCGCGATGTCGATGCCTGTGACCGTCCACCCTCGTTCGCACAGGGCGGCGACCAAACCGCCAGCTCCGCAGCCGACGTCTAGCGCCCGTCCGGGTTCGAGCGAGTCGATGATGCTCAGGAGTTCCTCGTCGGGTGGCAGATAGTCAGTGGCGTCGCCGGTGTAGATGTCGTCCCACTCGAATGCAGGTGCCTGGTTGGTGTTGTCCATAGCATTACCCTAACCATCGCAGCCGATAGGCGGCAGAGCGTCGATTGGGATTGGATCGGCCGATCTTGGGATTCGTAGGCTACAGTTGGCCCAATCGTGTCCGAGCAGCAGTCCCACGGCACCAACTCTGGTGGCGGCATCTTCGTCATCCACGAGAAGACGCCGCGGCTACACTCTCACGCCGAGGTAACCCACACGGAGCATGGGCTTACCTACCTGGCGGATGGCTGGTTTCGCATGGAGCACGGCAGTGAGCTCACCGCTCGCGCTGGCTCTATCACGATTGTTCCCGCGGGGGTCCCGCACCGAGCCATCGACGGCGAAGATCTGGAGTATTGGCTCGTCGGGTTTTGCGCGACCTGCGCCCGCCTCGACGAGAGCCAGCTGCTCATGGCGGCGTTTCGCAACGTGCGCCATGGCGCCTTACCCGTCGTAGAGATTCCAGAAGAACGCCGCCAGCGCGTGGTCAGTCTGTTTGGCGAGTTGCGCGACGAGTGCGAGCGCGCCGCTCCAGAGTCTCCGGAACTGATGCGCAGCCTGCTGACCCTGTTGCTCGGCGAGGTTCACCGGTCCATGCCCGGCAGTCAGGATCACACGCCAGAGGGCTCATTGGTCGCCGAGGCTCTCGCCTTTGTTCAGCGCCGCTGCCTGGAACCCATCTCGCTCAAGGACGTCGCTGCCGCCGTTCATCGCACGCCGGCCCACGTGGCTGCGACCATCAAGAAATCCACCGGCTACTCGGTAGGGGAGTGGATTGCCTCCGGCCGGGTGGGGGAGGCCGCCAACCGATTGGCGCATACAGACGATTCACTGGATGAGATCGCTAACCGTGTCGGCTGGCAAGACAAGACCCACTTCATCCGCAAGTTTCGCAAGGCGTACGGGGTGACTCCTGCGGCATGGCGCCGGCAGCACCGGAGTTCTCACTCGTAACGCTCGGTCCTCGGCCCGACGTCGACGTTGCGCCTGCGCCGGGTTACAGTTCGAGGGCAGTACCGTGGCGAGAGCAAAACGACAGAACTGGTCGGGCAGTCCTCCGGGCTCGGACGCTGAGGCGCGCCAGCGACTCATCAAGGCGGCGTTGACGTGCGCGGAGTCAAAGGGGCTCAAGAGAACGACCCTGGCTGACATCGCTCAAGAAGCTGGGGTGACCAGACCCACGGTGTACAACCACTTCGCGGACAGGCATGCGGTTTTCCGGGCTGCGTTCATGGAAGCCGTACTGCGCCTCGCTATCGCCTCGCGCGAAGCGATGCTGGCGAAACGCACGGCGGCCGACCGCGCCGTGGAGGCCGTCGTCTACTTCGTACTCGAACTACCTCAGGATCCTTGCTTGAAGTTGATCCTGACCGGCGAAGGCATAGGCGAGTTCACGTCACAAGCGCTGCTCGAGCCAGACGCACTTGCTCAGGCGCGCGCAATCCTGTCGCCAATGTTCGAGCTAGCCCCGGAGTTGGCCGCACGCGCTGACGAGATCACTGAAGTCGTCGTCCGCTTCGCCCTATCGTTCCTCATGATTCCTGGGCCGCAATCCCGAACGCCCCGTCAACTGCGGGCTTTCCTGCGTCGCCGTCTGCTTCCTGCGGTTGGCCTCGCGGATGGCTGACGCGTGTTTTCTGCGTTTTACGCATTGCTCTAATGTGTAAAATAAGGAACACTCAGCCAATCAACCCCCGCGCCACCTGTCGACTTCAACGAGGAAATAATCTTGGCACTTACCCTGGCAAACGCCCGATCCAAAGCCGTCGCTGTGTACCGCCTGTTGCGAACGAGTGATAAGGACTTCAACGGGTTCATGGATTCGTACAATGAGTTGTTCATCGATTCGCCCGAGAACACCAAAGGCGACTTCGAGAACGGCGTGCCGATGCAGGGGTATAGGCAAGGCAGTAGTCCCGAGCTAGCCCAGTACTACAAGCTCATCCACCTCATGTGCACCCTCGGTTCCGTCGAAAAAATGTACTTGCCGCCGGTACTGGATATCGACGAGTCGGTGTCGGAGAACCAGAAGATTCTCGAACGGCAGCTCGCCAAGGACCTGGCTGTGAGTCGTGGCAACAACGTCCTCGACCTGGGCTGCGGCTGCGGCGCCGTGGCATCCCACGTGGCGGAGCTGACAGGGGCAACGGTGTACGGCGTCAATCTAGAGCGGTCGCAGATCGAGAAGGCGTGGCAGAATCCGAATCGAGAGCAGCTGCACTTCTCGGTGGCCGATTTCAACAAGCCTCTCGCGTTCGGCGACGAGATGTTCGACGCGGTTTACAACGTTCAGGCGCTCACCTACGCCACGGATCTCGAAGCCACCTTCAAGGAGGTGTTTCGTGTGCTCAAGCCCGGCGGCAAGGTTGTTGTCAACGACGTTGCCGCGCTGGACGCCTACGATCGCGACAACGACGACCACCGGCGCCTCATTCAACACACCCGCGAACTCACAGCGTTCGGTGGTTTCTGGCACGCCAACTACTGGGAAGGTGCGTTCAAGAACGCCGGTTTCGAAGTCACCTTTTCTGAAGGGCGCAGCGCCGTGGAGATGATCAAGAAGGAGCGCGCGCTCTATGATCGGTTCAACGATATCTCTGCCACGTTGTCGAAGATACGGCTGATTCCCCGCAAACTCGATACGATGCTGCAGCGCATGAACACGAACTGCGCTTCGTACATCGAGGCAGAAGAGCAGGAGCTGATCACGTTGAACTGGTACTACGTGGCCGAGAAACCGGCTGCAGTCAGCGCCTGAGCCAGCTCCTTGTCGTCGTAGCCACCTTTGGTTTTGTCGCCCGTGCGCATGGCGTCGAAGAATCGAGCGACGAGCCGAATGACCTCTCGATAACGGATCAGTACCTCGAGGTAATCGGGGCGCAGATCGAGGGTGCCCTCGTCGGTCAGCTCTTGGCCATGTCGCAGTAGCGTCGCCAGCTCTATGTCGCCGAAACGGTCGCAGAGCGCACGTTTGGTAGCGTCGGGCCAATCGACGACCGTTTTTCTCAGTGGGCGCGTGAGTGCGTACGCGAATTCGCCAGAGTCGTAGTGACGATGCGAGTCGAGGAACGCGCGCTCGGCGGGTTGAAGGTCGAACTCGTCGTCTTGAGTCAGGCCGAAGTCGGTCAAAAACACCTGTTCACCGTCGGTCAGGATGTTGCCCAGGTGCGCATCGAAATGGATCAGGCCGTGGGCGCGCAGGAACGAGAGCGTCGCCGCCATGCCCTCCATGACCATGGGCAGTTTGTCCTGGTTGGCGGGCAGCCAATCGTACAAAACGTGCGGCACGTACTCGATGAACATGACCAGGTCGAGGGTCGCGTCCAGGCGAGCGTTCGCGAACTCGCGGATTTGCGGATTGTCGTTCCAGTACGCCACGTAGCGGTCGAGTTCGCCGGGACGCTGGAGTGGTTCGGCGCCGATCTTGGGAAGGATGCGGTGGTGGTACATGACAGGGAACGTGTCGATGCTGCCGCTCACCACCCAGCCGGTCGTTTTCACGTGGGTCGCCAGCTCACGGAACACGCCGAAGCCAGCGGAGCCGACACCGTAGTTGTAGTAAGCCGGCAGTTGGAAAAGATTCTCAGTGCAGCCGGGACGCAGACTCTCTCGCTCGGTCAGCGGGACCGCCTTGGCGAATACGCGAGTACCGTCGAGGTCTATGATCCGGTTGCTTCCCCAGCCCTGTGGCGCATCGTTGCTCTTGAGTAGCGAGTGCAACGCGCTGTCATCGATCTGAGCGAGCCGTGTGCTGAGATCGAAGTACGTATCGAGTCGCGAACTCATCGTTCGGGGTGTACCTCGCCCGTTCGGCCTCCGCAAACGCCTCGGTAGTGTGACGTGCGTTGCGTGTACGTGGATGTGACCGCACACGCCGCGGATCTAGCCGCTAAATGGTCCGCAAACCTGGTGAGTTCGTTTATGATGGATGGCTGTGCGTGTCTGTCTACCTCTAGCCTTAGCGTCGTTGTTGTCGGCCTGCAGCGGGACAATTGGTGGCGGCGGGGGTGAAGAGTGCGTCAACGACTCTGCCGAGCCGGCCGCGGGACCAAGCGTCATTACGCCGACGGCTGGCGACCTGGACGTGATACCGGCAGCGTTGAGCATGGAGGTGTCGGCCCCGGTCAGTGAGGCGGGCTCCCACGTTGCCACCCAGTTTGAAATATGGCGCGTGGTTACGACCGGACCAGGCGAACGGGTGTGGTCGGCGGAGGTCCGCGACTCGAGCGCTCTGTTGAGCGCGACTCTGGCGGATGGTGAGTTCGACTGGGTCGCCGAGCTGACCGAGCTCGAGGACTGGGAAGAATACACGGTTCGCGCGCGCTACCAGACCGTGGATCCGGAATGCAGCGGAGACTGTTGCGCGACCTGGGGGCTCTGGTCCGACGATCGCCAGTTCCGGGTGACCGATCGGTCTCCAGAGCTGTTCGACAACACCGTGATTCGCGACATCAATATCGAAATCGCTCAGCCCTCGTGGGACGCAATCGATGCCGAAGCGCGGCCGCCAGACTGCGTGCCGTTCACTCGCGACTATCACGTTGGTAACGTGGTGGTCGACGGCGAACGTTTCGACGGCGTCGGCGTCAGGTCAAAAGGGGGGTGTGGTTCGGCGCGGCACCTCAACGGCAAGACGGCGTTCAAAGTCAACCTGTCCTGGGATGACCCGAACGTGGACGGCTGCCCCGATACGCGCCGCCATCGTGGGCTCAAACGCCTGACCCTCAACAACATGGTCCAGGACTCGTCGTTTACTCACGAACGAATCGCCTACCACTTTTATGGGCTCATGGGGGTACCGGTGCCTCGCGTCGCTCACGTGCGCGTGTCGGTCAACGGCGAACTCTGGGGCCTGTACCTCAATGTCGAGAGCATCGATCGGCGCATGCTGACGAGGAATTTTCAGTCGAACCGGGGCGCGCTCTACGAGGGGACCTACTGGTGCGATCTGCTTCCGGAGAATGTACCTCCGGCCCTGGAACCGAACTACTGCATTCAAGCCAAGTTCAAACCGAACTCGTGCAGCTCGCCCAAGCCGGGAGATGACCCACTGGACTATGGTCCCATCCGCACTCTAGCCGAGCAGATTCAGGCGTTGCCAGACGGAGGCTTCTATCCAGCGATCACAAACCTCATGGACTGGGACACGTACCTGTCGTTGTGGGCGGCCGACGCGGTGCTGAATCACTGGGACGGCTACTCGTTCGACATCATCAATAACTATCGCGTCTATCACGATCCAATCGCGGATAGATGGACCATCATTCCCAGTGGCGTGGATCAAACCCTGGGCAACCGCGAAGTGAATCCGTTCGTTCCACAGGCGCTGCTAGCGAATCGCTGCCTTTCTGAGCCCACCTGCGAAGCGTTGTTCATCGCTCGCCTTACCCAGGCCGCCGACACCTTCGAGCAGGCGAATCTCGGCGCGCTAGCGACGTCCATCGCCGCGCAGATTCGTGCCGATGTCGAAGCAGACCCGCGCAAGGAACGATCGCTGCAAGAGTTCGATGACCAACAGGTTCAGCTGCAGAACTTCATCGCAGATCGCCCGGACGAGATTCGTGCGTATATCAACAACCACTAGCTGCGAGCCACTGGCGTTGCCGGGCCACCCTTACGATGCAGTGCGTACATCGATGAGGACGAAGCTGTAGTCGTCCTCCTGGTGCTCGGTACCAAGGGCACCGTCGAGGGCGTCGACCAGCGTGTCGCGCGCGGTCTGGATGGTCAGGCCAGCCGTCTTCTGAAGCAGCCGTTTGACTCCAGCGTAGCCGAGTTGCCGGCCGTTGCGTCGAGTGAGCTCGGGGAGCCCGTCGGAGAACGCGAAGATGCGATCGCCGGGACGCAGTGCCATGTCGGCGTCGCCGATGACCAGGTCGTCCGCACCGATGAGAGACCCGGGGGCGACCATTGGGGTCACTGTCTCGTCGCTATGCATGACGAAGAGCGGCGGTGCCCCCGCGTTGCACATTTCGATCTTCGCGGCTGTCGCGTCCACGGTAAAAGCGACCATTGTCATGTGATGTTCTGTTCCGCCGGCAATCCCACGGAAGCGTTCGTCTACGCCTTCTAGTAGTCCGTGGGGACGGGCGCGCTGGTCCACTGGTAGCGTGCGGAACGACGACGCCACAGCGCCGGTCAACATGGCGGCGCCCGCACCATGGCCTGTGACATCACCGAGCACGACGAGCAACGCACCGTTGATGGTGCGCTCATGCCACCACCAGTCGCCCCCGCAGCGCGCGGCCGGCCGGTAGAAGCCCATGAGTTCCAGGTCGTCTGCTAGGACGTGGTGCTCCTGGGGCAGGAACAGTTGCTGAACAGCGCCGCTCAGGGCCAGGTCCTGGTCGAGAGCGATCGCCCGGGCCTGGGCCGCCTCTCGCTCGGTCTCGGTAATCTTGATGCGATCACCCAGTGCGAACGACAGCAGGGTGACTTCGAGGGCTGAACCGATACGTTGACTGTCGATGGTGAGCGCGTTTGCCGGCAGCACGCCAATCACCATCAGTACATAGACAACGGTGCCGAGCACCAGCGCGCCCCACGCAAGGTTGAAGAACCTGGCGGGCCGGAATCCGCCGCGGTGGATGATGATGCCCGCGATCTGGGACACGATGGCAGTCACGATCGCCGTTATCGCGACGAATCGGATTGAGATGTGATACGAGGTGAACAAAGCCAGTGGTATTCCGAGGCTGGCGAACGCAAGGTAATAGTTGAGCGCCTTGTGCACACGGGGAGAGCGCTCACGCGTTTCCAGGAAACTCTGGGAAAATAGGATCGCGAGCGGCTGTGCGCCGCCCACCACCAGGGGCGTGAACAGATTGGAGAACCCCGGCATCTCCGGGAATAGGTAACGGGCTGCGACGCCGTCCAGGGCCAGTTGGGTCGACGTGAAAACGACAACGAACGCGACGTAGAACAGATATGTCCGGTCGCGAATGGCGAGGAACAGAAACAGGTTGTACAGCGCCATCGCCAGCATGATTCCGTAGTACATGCCGTAGAACAGGCGCTGCCGACTCGTTCGCTTGAGGAATCCGCCATATGAGTCCAGAGTCACGCCGGGTTGCATCGAACTCAGTGTGCGAATGCGTGCGTAGATCCAGCGCCGCTGGCGAGCGTCCACCGACACAACGACGATGTGCTGGGTGTGTCGGATGGCGCGCTGCGAGTAGGGTAGGCGATCGCCCATCTTTCGTACGTCGAACGCGCCGTCTTTGCGCTCCAGGTAGACGTTCACATAGTCCAGCAGAGGATAACGAAAGGCCAACACCGTCTCGATGTGACGGCCACTCGGATTATCCAGGGAGAGGCGAATCCAGTAGGTGGACTTGGTGAAGCCGAAGTTGGGGAGCGGGCGGTCGAAGTGCTTCCAGTCCGCGGCTCGAGCGCCGGCGTGCAGCGACGTAATCGTTTCGCTGCCGTTGGTGTCCACCAGGTACTCGACCTTATCCGACAGGTCGTAGTGAAGCTTGTCGGCCTCTAGTGAAACCGGGGGCGTCGCTGCAGCCGCCGCGGAGGCAAGCAATGCCAGCACGGCGAGAATGATTGCAGCTGAGCCTGCTCGTCCCACGTCTACTCGTCTAAGAACCGCAGATACATCTCGGACAGCACGTCGGCAAACATGTCGGCGCCGCACTCGCACGGGTGGGATTCAGGCAGGGCTCCCCCGGCCGCTTTCACCGCTGCCACCTCGAAGTCGACGTCGGTCTCCTCGTCGCACTCGTCGCAGGCGAACGGCACCTGGAACGACACGATGGTGGCCTTGGCAACAAACCCGGCTGTCAGGTTCATGTGATTGACGATGATCGGCGGGCAACGCAGTAGATGCACCTGAACGGTATCCGTCAGTCGCTCCATTGCACTGATCCAGATGCCAACGCCGAAAGAGTTGATGCCGTCGAGCTCGCTCAGCTCGAGCTCGAGCTCGCCATCTACGTCACCAGGGATTGTCAGGTTGGAGCGCTCGTCGATCGTGCCGATCAGCGCGAACCGCGGACGTTCGGCGGTGGAGTCTCTCTCTATGCGAAAGGAACAATTGGCGGCGGCCATTCGCCTCTATGATAACCGGGTTTTCGCGCTTGTGGAATTCGCTTGTCGGCCGACATGTGTGAGCAGGTGAGGGATCGGTAAGTGAACTCTTGTTCGCCGCGGCCTGTGGAGGGGATACTCCCCGCGATGACAAGAATCTGGCTCGCAATGGTGGTGGCGTTTTCTGTAGGGGCTTGTGAGAGCAAGAAGGAGAGTAAGCGGGCTCCCAACAAGGAGGTGGCGGCCAAGCCTGACAAACCAGCCAAGCGGACGGTTAAGACCGACCAAACCACTAAGACCGATCCGTCGGCGTCGGCGGTGGACCCTCTGAGTGTCGACGATATCGCCAAGGCGTCGGGCACCAAGGCTAAAGAGGTCTCCGATGGTGTCGTGCGAATTGGCTGGGGCCGGACCAAAGTGAAGACGACCGTCGATGGCATGGCGTTTCCCCCTGCGGCCGGACTGGGCTCATGGGCGGCGTTCGCCCCGGTGGGCGGTGGCGCCATGGTCATGGGGGATACGGTGGTGTTTCAGGACGAAATCAACCCGGCAATCGATGCGGCGTTCGCCCATGGACTGAAGATCACCGCGTTGCACAACCACTTCGTGTTCGACGACCCGCAGGTGTACTTCATGCACATCGGGGGCGTAGGCGATCCCGTAAAGCTGGCCGCGGGCGTCAAGGCCATGTGGGATGCGATCAAGGCTGTGCGCAAAGCCGCGCCGAAACCAGCGCGCACATTTCCGGGTCCGATTGTAAAGCCGGGCAAACTCGATGTTGCCAAGTTGGCCGCGATCACCAAGCTCAAGGCGGCGGCGAAGCCCGGCGGGGTGGTCAAGATGGTGGTTGAACGCAAGGCAACTATGCGCGGCGTCGACTTCGGTGGAAACATGGGGCTCACCACGTGGGCAGCGTTCGCTGGGGACGATGCTCTCGCATCCATCGACGGGGACGTGGCCATGACCGCCAAGGAAGTCCAGCCGGTGTTGCGCGCATTGCGTGCCGCGAAGATCAACGTGGTCGCTTTGCACAACCACATGATCGGCGAGACGCCGGCCTACTACTTCGTGCACTACTGGGGGAAAGGGCCCGCCGCAGAGTTAGCGCGTGGGTTCCGTGCGGTGCTCGACGCTCAGGCCAAGGTCAAGTAGGCGGCGCTTCGTCGTCCGTGCCGCCGTGCTCGTAGGGGCGGAACTCGACGCGTCCGGGTATCTGGCTCCACTTGAACCAGGCAACGCCGACGATGCCCCCGGCGATGAATACGAACAGACCCACGCAGATCCAGCGTGCCATCACCAGATCGGCTGGTCGCATGTTGCCGGTCATCGCAAGGGCGCACAGGGCCACGAGGGCACCAAGGCCGGGGCCCCATAGCAGGTGGGGGAGCCACCAACGCCGAACCGCCGCCTCGTCTCGCCAGCCGCATTTGGGGCACGGGGTTACGGCGCGAACGCGCTCAAAGTCCTTGTCGAGATCCGCTTTGGCCCGGCGCTCGGCTGTGCCCTTGGTATTGAGAAACGACTGGGTGCCGTCGCCGACGCCGTGAACGTGTAGCGTCGCCATGTGGCTGCAGGACCGGCAGCGAAACATCAGGTCCCGTTCCGCGGTGGCGGTTGTAAACGTCCCCTTCACGTGGCGGCAGCATACCCGAGGTTTCAGAAAGTTTCAGTAGGGTAGGAGGCGGGGCGAGGCGAAGCTGCGGCCAACATGAAGACTCTGTGGTTTGTGACTGTGTTGTGTTTCCTGGGGTGCGCTGGCGGCGGAACGGTCGGGCCCGACGCCGGTGAGGCGACTGGCGATGGCAGCCCACCTGGAACGCCCGACGCGCGGTCTTCAGGAGCGGACGCTTCATCGTCATCGGACGCCTCTCTGAGTTCCGTGGACGCTAGCATCGCGGGGCTGGACTGCGACAGCGTTCCGTACGACGTTGATGCGCTACTCAACGAACGCGCCGGTTTTGGCGCGGCGGCGCAGGGCGGGGATCCAGCCAACGTCTATCACGTAACCACCTTGTCGAACTCTGGTAGCGGCAGCCTGCGGGCGGGCCTGGAGAGCTCGGCCCACTATTGGATCGTGTTTGACGTCGAAGGCGTCATTACGTTGACGTCCAAGATTAACGCCCGTTCCTACAAGACCATCGATGGCCGCGGGCGCGACATCACCATCAACGGTCCCGTCGCGTTCAGGGATGTACGTCACGTCATCGTCACGGACGTGCGACTGACCAACGATACCGAAGGCCACTGTACCCAGGCCGGCGACGTGGTGGAGCTCAGAGGTGACGGTGGCACGACCCCGGGCAGCTATTCGACTCGGGACGTTTGGTTTCATCACGTCGAGTTCTTCAACGGCGGAGACGGCTTGCTCGACCTCCGGGGGGCGTCGAACGTGACCGTGTCGTGGTCTCATTTTCATACCCACAAGAAGGGCATTCTGATGGGCCCGACCAGCGATGGCAGCGACGCCACGGGAATGTACGTCACCATGCATCACAACTTCTTCGATCGCATGACCCTGCGTGGACCGCAGTTCCTTCACGGTCGCATCCACTACTTCAACAACTATCAGTACCACTGGTACGAGTACGGCGCCGGCAGCCTCGATGGCGCTCAGTTCCGCTCGGAGAACAACATCTACGAGGCGAGGCCAGGGGATTGGTGCATTCCGAACTGTCCCGATCCCAATCCGTGCGGCGACGACGACTTCTTCGTTTCCAAAGAGGCGCTGGTTTACCAGTGGTCGACCAATGGTGACGGCAACGTGCGCAGCGACGGTGACCTGCTGCTGCAAGGAGCCGTCGCGAGCGAGAACAACCCGACCAGCGTGTTCGATCCGGCGGCTTCGTATAGCTACACCGCCGAGACGGCGACCACGGCTCTGGCCGCGGAAATCGCCGATGGGTCGGGGCCGCGGCTGGACTACTGCCAGCCGTAGCCGTCGCTACGCCTGGGGAACCAGGATGAGTTTGCCCGAGAGTCCACCAGCCTCGATGCGCCGATGCGCGTCGGCAGCCGCGACGAGTGGCAGACGCGCTTCGACGCGGGGCTGGATCGCACCTTCGTCCAGTAGGCCGAATAGAATCGCCAGGTCCTCGTCGAATTGCTCCGGGTGCTTCTCTCGCCATTTGGTGATCGAGTAGAAGCCGGCCTTCTTGCCGTTTGGCCACGCGTTCCACAAGAGCTGGCGCAGCAATGCGAATACAATGCTCGAAGTGCCTGCTTCACCTTTCGCGGGCTTGAGGAAACCATACGCGTGCAACCGGCCTCCGCGAGCCAGCACCCGCCAACTCTTGCGGAACCCGTCTTCGCCGATGCCGTCGAACACAACATCGACCCCGGCGCCGTCACTGAGTTCCATGACACGCGCTTCCCAGTCTTCCTCACGGTAGTCCACGGGGGTTGCTCCACCTTGTCGTAGTTGCTCGTGATGTTCGGCACGTGCGGTGCCGATGACCCGGACGCCGTGGAGCTGGGCGAGCTTGACTAGAGCACTACCGACAGCGCCGGCCGCCCCGTGGACCAGGATGAGCGAGCCCGGCTGCACCTTCGCGTCCCTGTGCAGCAGCTGATACGCGGTGACCCAACTGAGAACGAGTGCCGCCGCTTCCGCCGGATCCACCGTGTCGGGTACCGGGACCAGCGTTGCCGCCGAGCGAATCACGAAGCGGGCGTAGCTGCCGACGACCGTGAGGTCCGCGACCCGTTGCCCGACCGACACCTTGGTAACACCTTCGCCAATAGCGTCCACCACGCCGATGAAGTCGTAGCCCGGACTGAACGGCGGCTTGCTGCGGAGCGGCGGATAGTTGCCGCTGCGGATCATCGTGTCAGTGAACTGTGCGCTGGCAGCGAGCACTCGGACCCTCACTTCGCCGGGACCGGGCACCGGCATCGGCTCGTGACTGGTCTGTAGAACCTCGGGCCCGCCGAATTGGGCCATGACAATGCGCAGGTTGCTGGTCGCCGCGCTCGTGATTTCCGCGTTGTGCTGTGTCATGAGCTCAGTGTATATATGCAATATGGCAAGTAAATCAGCCAAAACGCATATCATGAATGCAGAAACGCATTCGCTGGATACAGGCTTCCGCTGGGACGATCTGCGCGTTTTCCTCGCGATCTACCGCGAGCGAAACCTGTCGCGGGCTGCGACCAGACTCGCCGTGAATCAGTCGACAACGAGTCGGCGGCTGGCCGCGTTCGAACAAGACATCGGTGTGCGTTTGTTCGATCGCACCCCTGAAGGGTTGATGCCCACTGCCGCGGCCGAGGATCTGCTGCCCAGTGCCGAGCGCGCCGAGCAGGCCGCCAACGATGTGGCACGCGTGGTCGCCGGCCACGACGCCCGTCCCGAGGGCCTCGTAAGAATCGCGATGCCCGATGGCGTCGCCAACAACGTGTTCGCACCCGCGCTACCGAGACTGGTCAAGCGCCACCCGGGCATCCGTGTGGAGATTCTGGCTGGTGCTGCGCTCGTCGACCTCACCAGGCGCGAGGCCGACCTGGCCATACGGTTTGTTCGTCCTAGTCGCGGTGACCTGGTGTCACGCCGGGTCGCCAGTCTTGCGTACCAGGTGGTCGCGTCGCGCGAGTATGCCGCCGCCCACAAGGGACACGAGTTGGATGAGCTGGACTGGCTGACCTGGGACGAGAGCTTGTCGGGCATTCCGGAGATGCTGTGGTTCGCCAAGCATGTTGGTGTAGAGCCGCGCCTGCGCACCAACAGTCCAGCGGCTCTGCTCGCGGCGGTTCAAGCGGGCCTTGGCACCATGATATTCGCCACCGGCAACTTTCGGCTGGCGCCCGGGCTGGTGGCCGTCGGCGTTGAGCCTGCCATGCCTCCACCGTTGAGTGTGTGGTTAGTAGGGCATCGTGCGCTGAGAGATGTTCCTAGGATCAAGGCAGTTTGGGAGTTCATCATCGAGACTGCAGCAGCCTTCGACGTCGATTGACGGCTCGATGCGCTATGGTGTGGTCGTGTCATCTCTTCTAGGTCACGCATACGTGGACGCCGCTGTTGGTGGTGTGCTGATTGGCCTGGCGTCTGCGATCTTGCTCCTACTCAACGGGCGCATTGCCGGTTGCTCCGGTATCGCCGTTGGTGCGTGTCGCGTCCGCTCCGGCGACGCCGAATGGCGCTGGTGGTTTCTCGGCGGCCTGGTTGTCGGTGGCGCGCTGATGGCGTTGTTCTACACTGACGCGCTAGTTGCGAGTGTCGAGCTGCCTATGACGCGCGTGGCGGTGGCCGGTGTGTTGGTTGGTATCGGCACGCGGGTGGGCAACGGTTGCACGAGCGGTCATGGGGTTTGTGGCATCGGTCGGCTGTCGGTGCGGTCGATGGTCGCTACCTGTACGTTTATCGCCGCGGGCGTGATCACGGTGGCCGTACAATGATGACTCGACTAGTCGCGTTCGGCGCCGGGGTTCTGTTCGCCGTCGGTTTGGTCGTCTCCCACATGACCTGGCCGTCCAAGATTATCGGTTTCCTCAATGTAACCGGCGACTGGGATCCGTCGCTGATGTTCGTAATGTGCGGGGCGATTCCGGTCTACTTCATCGCCGACCGTATTCGTCGTCGCCGTCAGAGCCCGCTTCTTGCCGAAGAGTTCAAGCTGCCTACCCGCACGGATATCGACGCTCGCTTGTTGATCGGTGCCGTGATTTTCGGCGTCGGCTGGGGGCTCGCAGGCTTTTGCCCGGGTCCCGCCATCGCTTCGCTGTCCGGCGGCCTCACCGAGATGTTCGTGTTCATCGGCTGCATGATGGCCGGGCTCTACATCGTGGACACCGTCTCCGAGCGCTGAGCAGCTCATCGCCGTTCACCGTGGCGTTCGGGCCGGTCGTAGCCTACCCTCGGGGCATGCGAGCAATGGTGATCGGGTTGTCGTTGGCGATGATGATGGCGTTGGCCTGCAGCAAGAAGGGCGGCAGTGGCGATGACGTGCCACCGGCGAAGATCAGCAAGCCCGAGGAGGTCCTCATGGCGTACTACAAGGCGGGCAAAGCCATGGACCCGGACGCCATGTGGCGATTGTACAGCGCCGGCCTGCGCAAGGCGTTTACGGCCATGATGCACGGAATGTTCGAAGACAAAACCTCCGAGCAGGTCAAGAAGGAGGTGGGCGTCGACAAAGCGACCGTGCTCAAGGCCAAGGGCCTGGCGCTGCTGCGTTTGGTCGCCAACTCTCCCATGGCCGCCAAGACCAAGAAGGCCGACGCCAACAAGCCGCAGCCAACCGATGTCAAAGTAGAGGCAACCGGCGACAAGGCGCTGGTGCGATTTACGCAGGACAAGGCCAGGTGTCGCCTGCATGCGATCAAGACGAAGCACGGTTGGTTGCTCGAGAAGGCCGGCATTGCTTGCCGCTCGGCGTCAAAGCGCACCAAGGAATCGGCCAACACCGAATCGGCGGATCGTAAGGACGCCAAGGTCGCCCCCAAGAAGGGGCCCTAGCGCGCGGGTTACGAGACGGGGCCGGAGAGCGGTGAGTCGTGGGCCGTGTCGGCCAGAGGCGAATCCAACGTCGCGTCGTGGGCTAACTTGCCGACCACCGAGGTTCGACGTGAGGCCGGTCGGCCACGCTTGACCTGTTCGGCGCGCTTGAGCACGCTCGGCACGGTGTCCCCGGAGAACGCCGCGTCGAGGTCCCCGCGCATTTCAGCGACAGTTTGGTAGCGCTCTGCCGGGTCCTTGGCCATGGCGATGGCCACGACGGCTACGACGGCGGCGGGTACGTCCGGTCTGAGTTCCGACAGCGGCAGCGGCTCTTCATCACATATGCGACGAAGTAGGGCGGGGACATTGCCTCCCTTGAACGGGCGCTCGCCGGTCAGGCACATATAGGTGATTCCACCCAGTGCGAAAATGTCGGTGCGCGTGTCCACGTCTTCGACCACGGCCGTGGCTTGCTCGGGCGACATGAAGTCGGGTGTTCCGATCAACGCAATCTCCTGGGTGATCGCGGTAGCGTTGCCGTGGATCTTGGACACACCGAAGTCGAGGATTTTGACTCGAGTGCGGCCGTTTTCCTCGGACAGGAACAGGTTCGCCGGTTTCAGATCGCGATGCACGATTCCTGCTTCGCTCGCCACCTCCAGACCAGTGGCCGCCTGGCTGACCAGGTCAGCGGTCTCCGGTATGGCGAGCGCGCCCGCGCGATCTATCCTCGTGCGCAGGTCTTCGCCTTCGAGTAGTTCGAGGACCAGGAACGGTATCTCGCCGTCCCGGTCCACGTCGATCACCTCGACGATGTGTGGGCTGCCGAGCTTGCCGGTGATCTCCGCCTCCCGGCGGAATCGGCGCAGCAACGTTTCGTCGTCGACCAGGTGCGGATGCAAGATTTTGATCGCGACCACGCGGTGGGTGCGCTTGTGGGTGCCTCTGTACACTTCGCCCATGCCGCCGGTGCCGAGCATGACTCCGACTTCATAAGTGTCTCGCAGGGTGATACCCGTGTGACGACCGACCTGTCCTTCGCCAGTGGCGGCGAGGGTTTGGCGCAGGATACGCACGGCCATCTCCTTGTGACGCAGTCGTGCGACTGTCCAGTTGGCGACGAGGAACGTAATGACCAGCATGAATGAGATCATGAGCGCCGCGGCGATGAGGCGTTGGGGAAACACGGCGATGTTGTTGGCGTCGACGTACAGTGGTTTGTGGGAAAGCCAGCCGAGCAACTCCGCGCAGATGATCGCCCAATGCCCCACGAGCATGAGCGCGAAGCCCAGCGCACCCACCCAGAAGTCGTAGGCCATGCGATAGATCAGAACAGTGAGCACCCCAAACAACATCATGTGGGAGCCGATGCTCCCGAAGGCCCAGATGGCGATCAGGACGGCCGCCATCTCGAAACACAGAGATGCGATGGTCAGCCGCCTCAGGGTGCTGGTCGGTAGCGGCTTCCGCCACATCATGTAGGCGAACACCAGGTCGACTAGACCCAGTGCGCTGATCGGAATCAGAATCTGCCAGTACAGCGTCCGGTCGTAGCCCAGGCTGTCGATGCTCATTCCACCGAACAGGTTCGTGATCAACAGGAAGCTGACGGCGACAAGGCGGACCTTGCCAGTCCACTGGTAGAACTCAACCGGTATGGTCTCGGGCACCCGCGGGATCAGGCGGAAGCGCTTGGTTTGGAGCGCATACCGGTCGCTGTTGCTCATCGCCAGACGATTGTACCATTCGTTCGATCGCCAGTATTGTGGCTCACGCGTTTGGCGGGCGGTAACCGTCGCTGCGCCAGAGTATTGCCGGGAGTCCGCAATTGCGGACGTTGTCTCGACGTCGCGGACTGCCGATACTCCGCCGGCACTGGAGGGTGGTCATGGCAAGAGTCGCAACATGGATCGGTATCGTCGCGTTCGCGGCGGCATGCAGTAGTAACGATGGCAACGTGAACGGCGCGGACGGTGGGGCGGGCGGCAACGATGCGAACCCCAGCGGCGCCGATGCACGTACGGTCAGCTCTAATGACGCGGGTCCACCCGTGGCGGGGTGCAACGACTCGGCGATGGCCTCCGGTGACCACATCATCGATATCAGCTCGGGCGGTGTCTCGCGCCAGTTTCGCCTGTTCATCCCCGAGTCCTACGATTCAACCGTGGCCACGCCCGTCGTCGTCAACTTCCACGGCGTCACCTCCTATGCGGAACAGCAGGAAGCGTTCTCCGGGATGCGCACCAAAGCTGCCGAAGAGGGGTTCATCGCTGTGCACCCCGATGGCATCGCCAACAGCTGGAACGCTGGGCCTTGTTGCGGGACCGCGGCGCAGACCGGTGTCGACGACGTCGGTTTCGTCAGCGACCTCCTCGATCATCTGGAATCGCTGGTATGCGTGGACCAGCGTCGTGTTTACGCCACAGGCATGTCAAACGGCGGCTTCATGACTCACCGGGTTGCCTGCGAAATCTCCGACAGGTTCGCCGCAATCGCCTCCGTCACCGGCGGCAACGTGACCTCGGGGTGCAACCCGTCGCGGCCCATGCCCGTGCTGCATTTTCACGGCACCGCTGACACGACCGTGGACTACGCCGGTTCGGCAGCTTCAATCAAGGCCTGGGCAACGCGCAACGGCTGTTCCGCGAACACCGAAGTTATCTATGATTCAGGACCGGCCGAATGTGAGTCGTACGCCGGCTGCGATGGCGGCGTCGAAGTCATCATGTGCACGATTACAGGGTTCGGTCATTGGTGGCCCGGAGCGTTCGGTCAAGACGACGGGATCCACGCTACTGACACCCTGTGGGAGTTCTTCACCCGATACTCGCGGCCTTAGCCGGGCTCGCTATAAGGATGGCAGTTGCTCGTCGGCGGCGATGGTCATCCAGTGAATCTGATGTGACTTGCCTACTGCGTCGCCCCTCAGACGAATGAGATAACTGTCTGGAGATAGCGGAGCCGTGTAGCGGCCGTCGGTGCTCTGAGAGAAGTCGTTCATCGCCGTGCCGCTGCACTGGTGAATCGAGATGCCGCGCGTCGGCGAGCCGCTGAACTCGAGCTCGAACACGCTGTCCCGCTTGATGTCCACGCGGAACACCAGCTCTGCCGGCGGGCCTTGTCTCCCGCACAGTAAGTCGACCTGAGTCTGGCGCTCGCGGGCGATGTGCATCATGGAGCATTCGATCTGTCGGTCGCAGATCACCGTCGGCGGGGCCGCGCGCCAGGCGGCGATTTCGTCGTTCAAAGAAGTTCTGAACGCGTCCACGAAGGCGCTGGAGATGTCAGTGCGGGATGCGTCATGGGACAGCCGGGCGTAAACGTCCAGGAACGCTTCGTGGCCGTGGCGGTCGCGCAGATGTCGGACGAAGCTCGCGCTGGTGGCGTACGCGTCGGCGCGTGGCGCTTCTTCGAAGCCCGCGCTTGTGATCACGTCATCGACATTGGTCATGGTCTGCGTGGATGGTTCGCTGGTGCAGCCCAGCACACTGGCCAACCCCTCCTCGAACAGCGACGGCGGATGGCCAAGAGCGTTGGCGTACACGTGCACAAGCTCGTGGCTGTGCACAGGGAACACCGATCGAACCTCGTTGCCAGTCGTGCAGCCAAGGGCATCACAGCCGCTGTCGGTGAGGGCCACCGTGTCGGAATATAGGTGGTAATCGATCTTTCCCGGCGAGGTGCCAAGGGTACGTTTCAGACTCATGGCGTAGTGCTCGAGCCAGGCGGTGACGCGGTCGCAGCGCGCCCGGGAGCTGTCCACGTAGTAGCGGAAGTTTTCGGTCTCGAAGGTCGGCTCGGGCGAGGGCTCCACGTGGCAGCCAGACAACGCGATGGCGCCGATGACCAGTGCCAGAGCGCCGCGAGCAAACCTCATCGACCCATAGTAGCGCCGTTTGCCGAGCCCTCGAGATGATCTTGTCTTGCCAGATGTGACAGACTCAATGCCAGCCGTGTCAGCGGCGGCCGGGGGGCCAACGCCGTAGTTGACTGTAACTACTTGGCCTACAGCCTGGCACCCTGCTTGCTCTAGGACCGACCATGAAAACGACGACAGCAAAGATGTTCTCAGTCGCTCTGACCGCCTGCTTTGTCATGAGCATGGCGGTGACCACGGCGGGGTGTTTCAGCAAGGGCAAGAAGGGCTACATCTGCAAGCGCGACAGCGATTGCCAGGGCAAGCTGCGTTGCAGGACGTTTCGCGGCAGCGGGAAGAAGCGCCGCGCGTGCGTGAGCTCGGGGACGCGCCGTCTCAGTTCCGGCGACACCTACACCAAATGGGCCGTGTACGGCAGTTGGGGCTTCGTGTTCATGCTTCCCCTCGGCGTGGGCGCGCTGGTGTTCTTCGGCATTCGCAACAAGCGCAAGCAAGAGCAGGCACCGCCGCCACCGCCCGTCGGTCCGTCACCGAACACTCCGCCCGCGGTCTGACCGCTCAGTCGCGGCGCAGTCGTTACCCGCGCTCTAATCGTTGACCCGCGCTCTAATCGTTCAACAGCGCGAGCAGGTCTGCTTCGCTCAGAACGTCGACGCCCAGCTTCTCGGCTTTTGCCAGTTTGCTGCCAGCGTCGGCGCCCGCCACCACGTAGTCCGTCTTCTTCGACACGGAGCCACTCACTTTGCCACCGGCCTGTTTGATCATCTCGCCGGCCTGGCTTCGCTTCAATGTTGGCAACGTCCCGGTCAGAACAAACGTCTTGCCAGCGACGCCTTCGACGGCTTCGGTTGTCTGAACCATCGCCTTCATGTTCACACCGGCGGCCGCCAATCCGTCCAACACCGTGCGCACGGCCGGCGAGGTCAGCTCGGCGAAGATGCTGTCGGCGGTCTTCTTGGCCATACCCGTGATAGCGCCGTTGCCCTTGTCAGGCGCGACCAGCTGGATCGCTTCGTCGTCTCCCCCGCAGTACTTGTCGGCGAAGTCGAGCAGCGCATCCATGGAGCCGAAGTGGGCGGCCAAATCTTCGGACATGGTCGAGCCCAGGTGCCGCACCGACAAGCCGACAAGCACCTTGGACATGCCTCGGGCCTTGGACTTGTCGAGGCCTTTGAGCAGGTTTTGCGCGCTCTTGGTGCCCATGCGCTCCAGGTTGGCGACCTGGTCGACTGTCAGCGCCCACAGGTGGTGCGGTGCGCTCACCTCGAGTTGGTCGACGACCTGGTCGACCAGCGAAGCGCCGAGGCCGTCGATGTCCATGGCGCCGCGGCTCGCGAAGTGGCGCAGTCGCTCGCGCACCTGATCGGGACACGCCGGGTTTGGGCAGTAGATGAAAATCTCCTCTTCGACCACGGCGGTCTCGCAGCTGGGGCAGACCGTAGGCCGCTTGGTCTTTCTCCTGCCCTTGGCCCGCTTGCTCATGTCGACGCTGATTACCTGGGGGATGATCTCTCCGGCTTTTTCAACGTAGACCGTGTCGCCGACGCGTACGTCTTTGCGCTCGAGTTCGACGAAGTTGTGAAGTGACGCCCGGGAAACGGTCGTCCCCGCGAGTAGCACCGGTTCCAATTCCGCGACCGGCGTGAGCTTGCCCGTCTTGCCGACCTGAACGACGACGTTCAACAACTCGGTAGGTTTTCGCTCCGGCGGGAACTTGTAGGCAATGGCCCAGTGAGGATGATGTCCGGTGCCGCCGAGCACATCGTACAGGGCAAGCTCGTCCAGCTTGATCACCATGCCGTCGATCTCGTAGTCGAGTTCGGCGCGCCGAGCGTGATAGCCCTCGCAGTAGGCGAACGCAGCGGCTTGGTCGTTGGTGAGTTCGATCTCGTCGAGATAGACCCGTGCGCCCGCGTCGGAGAGCCAGTTGAGCACCCCCGACTGAGTCTCTGGAAGTTTGATGTCCTCGTACCAGGGCACCTGATACAGAAACGAAGTGATACCAACGCCACCGAGCCCGGACGGATCTTTTCGTTTCATCAACCCGGCCGTGCTGTTCCGTGGGTTGGCCAGGCGCTTTTCGCCTCGGGCCTCGAGGTCGTTGTTGTATGCCTCGAACGCCGGGTTGGGCCAGTAGAGTTCACCGCGCACTTCGAGGCGGCCGCCGACCTTCTTCAGCTTCTTGGGCACCGCTCCACTGGCGAGAACCTGGGCCGTGATGTCGTCGCCCTTGCGGCCATCGCCTCTGGTCACCGCGCGCGCCAGCTTGCCGCCGTCATAGATCAGCGAGACGGAGATGCCATCGATCTTGGGCTCCACCAAAAGGGGCAGTACTTCGTCGCTCAGCTCCAGGTCTTTACGTCGGCGCGTGTACCAGGCTGACAGTTGCTCGGCGATGGGCACGGGCTCGCCCTTGCTGTCGCGACGATTGGGGCTGAGCTTCTCCAGGGACAACATCGGCGCTCGGTGTTCGACCTGGATGAACCCATCGGTGTGGTCGGCGCCGGGCGCCCGATCGAGACGCTCATCGTCGGGTACTGCCAGGCTGTCGGCGAGTTCCTGGTAGCGGTCGAACAGTTCATCGAACACCGCGTCGGTCACTTCGGGTTTGCCCGCGCGGTATGCCTTTTCGTGAAAGCGTATCTGCTTGGCCAGGTCGTCCAGCTCTGCCCGCTCCGCTTTTTCCGCCCCCGCCGTTGCCGTGTCAGCCGCCATGGCGTGGTTGTAGCAAACCCTCAGCGCGCTTCGAAGGTCAGGTTCGCCCAGAAGCTCTCCCAGTCGCCGGTAATTGGCTTCTGGGCCCTCCGCATGAAAATCGAGCTGAGCATCCAACGGCCGGGCTTGGGGATCTTGAACGTGACCAGGCCCTTGGCGTCCGTGATGGCCGAGGTCAACGCGTCTTTGGACTTTGCGTCCAGCGAGATCAGCTCGACCTTCGCTCCCGCCAACGGGCTGCCATCGCGTTCCAGCACGAAGCGTACGTTGCGCCGGGCGCGAAACGGATTGCTCAGCGGTGTCAGCTCCAGGGGTAGCTTGACCCGGCGCTGGTAACCGCGAGATCCGTTGCCAACCCGCACAAGGGCTTTGCAGTTGCGGGCGTAGCTCTCATTGCCGTCTTTCTTTGATTCTCCGCGTCGCGCGCGCTCGGCGATGATCGACTGCAGGCCCTTTTCCCGCAGGTACTTGGTGAACTTGGCCAGCTCGATGCGGCTGTTTGTGTGGCGACTCTCGTACACCAGGGTGTGAACGCCTTTGCCTTTCAGATTCACCCGTCCGGCCGGCTTGCCCCTGAGTTTGCCACGCACGGTCACGGTGCCCTTGGGCCCGACGGCGACGAAGCGTTTGAATGCGAAGCGCACGTGCACGCCTTCGCGCAATTTGTCGGCGTGGCCTATGAACAGACGCACCACCAACTCCTTGCTGTCGAGGGTTCGGTAGCTATCGGGCTGAAGCCAGAAAAAGTGGGCGTGGCTTTGCGCGAGTCCGGCGACCATCGCCACCAGCGCCGCGGCACTCCATATCACCCGTTTCATGGCTGGAGTATACGGGCTAGCGTGTGACGATGCAGCCGGACACTAGTCGATGATGATGCAACCTGCCTGTGTAACCGTAGCGGAGTTGTTGTTCGGATCACACTCAGGCACCGTGGTTACGCTAGTGCCATCGGCCTCGGCGTAGTAGTCGGTGTCCATGGTCGGCGCCGTAATAGCCAGGGTGACCGTTGTCGAACCACCGGGCAGGAGAGGCTGGGTCGTGGTCGCCGTGCCCAGGTTGGTTCCCGAGTTGTCGGCGCCTTGATAGAAGGTCACGACGACGCCTGGCGGAACGCCCAGGGCACCGATGTTCGACACCCGGGCGCGCAGCTCGAGTTGGCCGGCAGTGCACAGGTTCAGACCTGCCGACAGGTCCAGGGTCAGGTCTGGTGCGTTGAAGATGCCATCTCCCTGGACGTTTTGCCGGTAGTTGTTGAGGCCGGTCTGGGTCCAGTTGTCGGCCTCGATTGGCGGCACGTTGCCCACTGAATCCGAGTTGGTCACGTGGTACGCGTGCTGGGTCCAGACACGCCGGGTCGGTACCCACTCATCGTTGACATCGCCGTAGACGAACAGGCCGGTCTTGGTTACGTAGCCAGCGTCGGTGCAGGAACCGATGTCGGTGGCGACCACGATGATCTCCGAGTTTCCATCCGCGTCCACGTCCACGACCAGCGGGTACTCGTGAATGGTCGCGCTGCTGTTGGGCAGTTTGAGCTGCTCGCTACCGTCAGTGCCCGAGTAGACACGCATGTAGCACTCGTCGTTGTAAATGACTTCGGCCGAGCCGTCGCCCTGGAAATCGAACACCGATGAGCCGGTTGCATTGGACGACTGGTCCTGAGTCGTATTGCTCCAGCGCACGTACAGGTCACCCGGGTTTGGAGCCGTGCCGCCACCGATCTGAACGACGTCCTCGCCAGCGCGGTTGAGGTCATACACTGAATACGAGCCGGCGCCGGCAATGCCGATTTCCACTCGGCCGTCGCCATCGAAGTCGCTGATAGTCGGCGGACCACCGCGGCCCAAGCCAGGTAGGGCGATGCCCTGGGTGCGGAGCGCGTCATTCGCGGCGCACATAGCATCGGTGCTGTCGATCGTACAGAACAGCTTGCCGCTCTGACCGTTGAGAACGTACACGAAGCCGTCTGCTACCAACACGACTTCGGGGTCACCGTCGTTATCCAGGTCAGCGACGGCCGGGTAGCCGTCCTCGACCACGGTGGAGGTCCAATAGTTGGAGAGGGTGACTGTCGGTGGATCGCTGGGGGTCGCGCCGGGTACCCAGTTGACCTTCCAGGCGTGCCGGCCGGACACGATCTCCGGAATGGTGTCGGCGTCCAGGTCGGCGACGGCTGAGATGCCACCCGCGTAGCTGTTGTTGGTACCAAAAGCGCCGCCCGCACCCGAGCCGCCCTGGTCCCAGACGACCGTGCCGTCGTTATCGATGATCGCCGCGCCGAACACGATCTCGGCTTCGGGATCGTTATCGAAGTTGGTGAGAGTTGCCGCGCCGTTCTCTACTTGAATCCCGTAGTCGGCGCCGGACGCGTCATGGGACTTCCAGATCAGGGCGCCGGTAGTGCCGTCCACTGCGATGATGAGGCTGCGATTGCTCACCTCCCGGGCAGCGTAAATGATGTCGGGTTTCGAGTCGCCATTGACGTCGCCGACGGCGATGGTGGAGCGGCCATGGGAACCGTAGGTTCCGTTCGCGGGATCGTGAGGGATGGGCCCGATCTGGGTCATGCCATCCTCGCCCGCCAGGACCAGGATGTTGCCGTTGGGCCAACTGCCGCCGTCTTGTCTGGTCAGGTTGACGACGACTTCGGGGGAGCCGTCGCCGTCCACATCGGCGACCACCGGGATCGAGATGATCTCATTCAACTCGTAGGACCATTCGACGGTGACGTCGAGGTTGTCGAAGACCGGTTGGTGCTCGCAGGTCAGCGGGTCGGGCTGGGGCAAGCACTGGCCCAGGGTGGGTTCGCAGAATTCACCGAACTGGCAGTCGTAGGAGTCCAAACAGTTCGAGCCGGGCGTCGCGCACGCGTTGCTGATGCATACCTGCGAAGCACCACAACAGACATCGTTGTCCACTCCGCAGCGTACTCCGGATGCGCACTCCACCAGGCATTCGTTATCGACGCACTCGTTGCCCGCGGCGCAGCAGGTTGCAGGCTGACCACATAGTGAACCGCCAGTGCACTGGTTCGCGTCCGGTGTTCCCGCGCCGCCGTCCACGATTCCCGCCGCGTCGATGCCGTTGCCGCCACCGTCCACATCTTCGCCAGCAGTGCTGCCGCAGGCGACGGTCAACGACGCCGTCAGTGCCACGATGGAAACGAGCTGAAATGTACGCCTCATGAAGCCCCCATGTCCTGCGATGATACCGCATGTCCGCCGGCCACTCGCGCTAAACTGCACCCCATGAGTGCGCAAAGTCCCGACGTCTGCCGTCCCGTCTCCCGTTCGCTGACCACCATGAGCGAGTTGATGATTCCCGCCTACGCCAACTTCGGTGGCAAGATTCACGGCGGCACGCTGCTGAGCATGATGGACAAGGTCGCGTACGCGTGCGCGTCGAAGCACGCCGGCATGTACTGCGTGACAGTCAGCGTCGACAACGTGGACTTTCGTGCGGCGGTGGAGGTAGGTGATCTGGTCACAATGCGTGGGTCGGTCAACTACGTTGGCCGGACATCGCTAATGGTCGGCATTCGGGTGGAGGCCGAGAGCATCAGCACCGGTGAGGTGCGTCACACCAACACGTCGTATTTCACGATGGTGGCCAAAGGCGAGGACGGTCGGCCGACACAGGTTCCCGAGTTGCTGCTGGAGACGCGAGAGGAAGTCCGTCGCTATATCGAGGCGATCCGCCGGCGGGAGGTGAAGTCCCGATACCGGGAGGCCCTCGACGACGAATACTCTCACGTAGCCGTGGATACGGAGCTGGGCATGCTGGACGACCAGCGCTGCCAAATCGCTGATGGGGCGTTGGACCGAAACGACTGATCGAGCGCCGGTGTCCTCGAGCCGGTTGTGCTACTAACTCGTGCAGGGGGGATGAACCGATGAAACGAATAGTTATTGCTGTCGCCGCCGTGGCGCTGTCGTCAATGATCGCCGGAACGCCTGGCGAGGTCCTGGCAGGCACGCCGTCAAATGCTGCGCGCCAGATTCCGGCGGGGCTAACCGTCGTGCTCAAGGTGAAGAACTTCTCGGTGTGGAAGGCGGTCTACGACAGAGAGTCGCGAGCGCGCAGTGCAGCGGGCATCCGGTCGTCGGTGGTCATGCGGGAGTGGAGCGGCCAGCGCCGCGTGATCGTGCACATCATGGGCACGAACAAGAGCCGTATGATGCGCTACGTAAACTCCAACCGGGTCGGCAAGTTGATGCGCGGTGCGGGCGTCATGGCCAAACCGATCTTCATCGCGGGTACGCACATGGACCTGAATCCGCCGACCAAACGAGAGGGCACGGTGGCCGGCGGCGTGGTCGGCTTGTTCGAGGTGCGCGACTTCGGCAAGTGGATGCGCATATTCAAGTCCGGCGCGAAGCCGCAGCGTGGGGCAGGCATCATCGCTCACCTGGTCGCGCGCGGCACCGTGGGCAAGCGCACCCGCGTCGTTGCGATGCTCGCCGGCACGAACCGGGCGGTGCTCAAGCGCTTCGTCGAGTCCAAAGAAACCGCCAGGGCGATGGCCAAGGGCACTGTGATTGGTAAGGCTGAGCTGATCTACGTCGACGTCGTCGACACTGGCTCCAAGCCGTAGGTCATGGCGCTGATCGCCAACCTCGCGGCCACCGTGGATCGTTCGGCGGCTTGCTTCGAAGAAGTTCCGGCGGCGCGCAGGCAACAGCTCGAGAGGCTGAGCGCGTTCGTCCGCGAGCGGCGTGGCGCTGACTCGCTTGCTGAGCTCACGTTCATCTGTACCCACAACTCGAGGCGGAGCCACATGAGCCAGCTGTGGGCGGCTGCCGCTGCGGCTCATTACGGCATCGATACGGTGCGTACGTATTCGGGCGGCACCGAGGCGACAGCGTTCAATCCCCGCGCCGTGGCGGCCATGGAGCGGGCCGGCTTCGTTATTGAGAATCCGGGTGGGGCGAATCCGCGCTACCAGGTAACGATCAGCCACCAATGGCCCGTTCAGGAATGTTTCTCCAAGGTCTACGATGACCCGGCGAATCCACAGTCCGAATTCGCCGCGGTGATGACCTGCTCCAGCGCCGACGAAGCGTGTCCGGCGGTGCACGGCGCGGCCTTGCGGGTGGCGATTCCCTGGGACGACCCCAAGGCGGCGGACGATACACCGGCTGAAGCGGCCCGCTACGATGAGCGTTGCCGGCAGATCGGCATCGAGATGCTGTATCTGTTTTCTGAGGTGTGAGGGATACTTTTCGCGATGCCGAAGTGGACCATCGCACTGATCGTCGCTGCGACCGCGGTCGCAGGTTGTAAGGGCAAGGACGAGGACAAGCGTCCGCCGAAGCCAAAACCGAAGCCGCCGGTACAGGCGTTGGACGGCGGGGCGCAGCGCCCGGTCGACAAGCCACCGGTCACCCGGCGCGTGTTCACATCAGCGCTGAAGAACGACGCTGACTTCGTCGCCTACTCCAAACAGATTGGCGCCGAGCGGTTTACGAAGTTCGTTATCGACGTCAAGACCGACAGGATCTACTTCTTCGATTCGAAGGTGTACGCCGTGCATCGGGATTTCGTTTTCGCCCAGCTGTACAAGACCAAGATGACGTTGGCGATGGAGAAGAAGTTCCGTCGCAACTACAACCGCAAGAAGCCGTCGTTCGTGCTCGGCTATCTGGTCCACCATCTGGGTCCGGACATCTGGACCATGGCGTTCTGGTCCGGCGATCTAATCGAGACGGAGCAGATCCAGAGCACATACGCCAAGGTCAAGAAGAGCTTCTTTCTGGCGGATCGACTGCAGTATCGACCGGACTCTCACTACCAGGAGCACCACGCCAAGAAGCTCAAAGGCGTCAAGATCATCACCAACAACAAGATCTACAAAGGCGCCGCCTACCAGATGTTCAACAAAGGGACAGCGGTGGGGGTGCTGCGCGTCGTCAAAGCCGGGGTCAAGTACGAGGACCTGACGTTCAAACAGACCGACGTGGTGGTGCTTCCCGAAGTACTACCGGACATCACACCGGTATCGGGAATCATCTCCGATACGTTTTCCACGCCGCTGTCCCATGTGAGCTTGCGAGCGCGGGCGTGGGCGATTCCCAACGTCGGCCTCAAGAAAGCCACGACCACATACAAGGCGCTCCACGGCAAGACCGTGTACTTCGAGGCTGGTCCAGTCAAACACACGTTACGACTGGCGACCACCGCGGAGATTGATGCTTGGAAGAAGAGACGGGCGGCGGCGAAGCGGGTCGTCGTGCCCAAAGCTGATCTGAGCGTTCGCGACCTGCGCCGTTTGGTAAAGCTGCGCGCCAAGGATGTGGTTAGTTACGGCGCCAAGACGGCGAACCTGGGCGAAGTCGCCCGGGCAAACATCAAGAACGTCATCGTGCCCGCGGGGTTCGGTATTCCCATCTTCTATTACGACCAGCACATGAAGGCCAACGGCCTGGGGGCCAGGGTCACGGCGCTCCTGGCCGACAAGAAGTTCACCTCGGACGGTAAGTACCGCAAGCAGAAACTACGTGAGCTGCGCGCCGCCATCGCCAAAGCGCCCATGGACGCCGCGTTTCGCAAAGCGGTCGTTGCGGAGACGACGAAGCTGTCGGCCGGTAAAGGTGTGTTCGTTCGCAGCTCCACCAACGCCGAGGACCTGCCTGGATTCAACGGTGCCGGCTTGTACGACACGGTGCCGAACGTGAAGGGTGACGACAAACTGGTCGCTGCGATCAAACAGGTGTGGGCGAGCGTGTGGAACCTGCGGGCGTACGCCGAGCGTCAGTTCTTCGGCATCGATCACACGAAGGTCTACGGCGCTGTGCTGGTACAAATCGCGGTCAACCCAACGGCGGCCGGGGTGCTGATCACGCCACCGCCTAAGGCGACCGGCCTGGGGTTGGTCTACGTCATCAACGCCAAATGGGGCCTGGGCATGCGCGTGGTTGCCGGCAAGAAGAGCCCGGAGATCGTCCACTACAATCACTACAACAAGGCGCTGCGCATCATGTCGCGCTCGGACGAAACCACTCAGCTGGTCTTCGATAAGGTTGGCGGCATCAAGGAAGTGCCCATCGCCAACGCGGGCAAGCCCGTACTCAGCGACCCGCTGGCGCGCAAGCTCGGCGGCGCCGCGGCCAAGGTTGTCGAGCTGTTCCCTAAGGACAAGGCACTGGACATCGAATGGCTGTTCGAGAAGGAACAGCTGTTCATCGTGCAGGCGCGTCCGTATGTGGGCGCGCCGCTAACCGTGCGTTGAGCGACGGGGCCTGAGCAGGACTGCCATCAGCACCACGAGTGAGCCCAGCCAGCCGGAGGTGCCGTCGCCGCTCGAGCAGGTCACACCTTTGATGGTGCCCTGGTCCTCGCCATTTCGAAGCCAGCGAGCGCTGTTGTCGTCATCGCAGTCCATGGCGCCGTCGTATTTGATTTCGACGTCGTGGTTCTCGCTCGCGAGTAACGTGCTGCCGGAGATGCTCTGGCCCGGGCAGATGTCGTTGTCGCGGAGCTGGCTCCGGGTGAATGCGCTGACGGTTCCAGAGTTGATCGCTGGTCCGTCTCTGGTGACCGTCCCTGTGCCTTCCCATACGGTGGGCCCAGCATGGGTTCCCTCGATGCGGCCGGTGTATTGGATATCCATATCCAGACCGCCCCGCGACGCGATGTCCACTTCGAACGAGTAGCGGTCGATGTCCAGCTCAGCCACGTAGAACGTGCCGCTCACTCTGGCGACCGGGGCGCCGTCGCGTGCATGTCCGTACTCGTCCATCGCTAAGTCCCACGTCACCGGCGTCCTCAGCACCGTTGCCGAACCGAAGAACTGATCGCCTTCACTGTTGACGCAGCCGTCGCCGGCGATGGTCACCTTGTCTACGCTCTGGCTCACGCCGGTCTGACTCACCGCGGGGCATGCTGGGTCGATGAATGTCAGGTCTCCGTGAGCGACTGCAAGCGGCTCGTAGCCGTTGGTGTACACCCCCAACGCGCTGGCGCTGTTTGCCCAGCCAGCGATGTGTTCATCGTCGTCGAGTGGGTCTCCGGAGCACGCGCACAACAATCCGCCAGCGACGCTAACAACGAGTGCGAGCTTGACCATGGGGCTATGTTAGGCGCGATCGCAGGCGATGACCTGTACCGCTGGGTACGGAATCCGACGCAGAATGACGCAATCGGCGGCAAACGCTGCCGCGCGGGCGGCTAGTTACCGGCTTCGAGGTTGATCCACTGAGTGATCAGGCCGATCTCGTCAGCGGCGCAGCCCGCGTACGGAACGTTGACTCCAGTGCACCACGCGTCGCCGGTGTGGTCGCCTCGAGTTAGCAGCACGCTCGTCGCGGCGGTCGTGCCGACGAGACGGGTATTGCCGACGAGCATGTCGTAGTTGTTAGTTACGCCAGCGCCGAGGAAGTCCGGGCCGTTGGCCGCGTCCACACCCTGGTGGCACACGGCGCATGCCTGCTTTGGCCGCGCGGCGCTCATCAGAGGCAGAACGTTCAAGTCGAAGAACTGGCGGGCCGCCATGTTGACCGTGCCCGCGTCGACGTTTCCGGCGGGCGGGTCGCTCACGGTGAGCTCGCCGACACACCCGGTCGTGACCAAGGCTAGTACGAGTAGTAAGGAACGCATAACGAACACATTGTTGCAGTTAGAGCGGCGTCGTCACAAGTACAACGTCCGTGCCGGGCGCATGAATTGTAGCTCAGTTTACGAAAACACTACATTGTGATCGAACGGGTCGGTCTTGGCTCTATCGAGGCATGGTTCGTACAAAGATTGGCCGAGACAACATTCTTCCGTTCGCATTCCTCGCGGTGTTCGCCCTCGGCGCGTGCGGCAACGTCGTCCATCCGGCCGATCCGGATGCGGGCGAGACAGACGCCGGCGCGCCAGCGTCCATACCCGATGCGGCTCCAGCGCCTGACGACGCGAACCTTGGTTGTGGTCCCGGCTTGGCAACGTGCGACCCGGGATACGTTTGCGACAACGGTTCGTGCGAACAGAGCGTGTGTGGAGACGGAATCGTCGACGCGTCACGCAACGAGCAGTGTGACGACAGCAACGACATTGACGGTGATGGTTGCACTCAGTGTCGGCACGATTGCCAGACCAACGCCGAGTGCGACGACGGCAATCCGTGTAACGGGGTCGAGATGTGCAACGGTTCTTGTCAGTTGGGCTCGGCCTTGACCGCCGGGGAGACGTGCACCACCCCGGCTGTAGGCACCGGCCAATGCCGCACGTTCGGCGCGGCGATGGTGTGCGTATCGACGGGGTGCGGTAACGGTCAGACAGCCGGAGGGGAACATTGCGACGACGGCAACGAAATCGCCGGCGACGGTTGTGAGATCGACTGCCGCTATTCGTGTGTGACCAATTCCGCTGTGGCCAACACCTGGTACGCCGACTGCGACGGTGACGGACATGTAACGTCCAGCGCAATGACGTCCAACTCGTGTTTCAACCCGGGCACCCCATCGTGCGGAGGCCAGTGGATCCTGCACGCGACCCAGACCAACGACTGCAATGATAGCTGCCCGACCTGTAATCCCAGCGCGTCCGAGACGTGCGATGGACTCGATAACAACTGTGTCGGCGGCGCCGACGAAGTGGCCAGTTGCAACATCGCGTGCAACTGGGACGGCAAGGCGCGCTGGTTGAGTCACGGTTGGGATGGCGGTGGTGCGTTTGGTAGCGGCGCGTGGGTGTCGTGCATGGGCGGCATGATCAGCGACATGGAGTGGAAGTCAGGTTCAGGCGTGGCTACGACGCCGAGCCCATCGGGCACCGCCGACATGGACGTGGGCTGCAACTGGACCGGGGAAACCTGGGCGTCCCAGGGCATCGACGGTGGCGGCGCGTGGGCCAGCGGCTCGACGGTGACGTGCACGAGCAACAGGGTCTCGGCTATGACCTGGGAGACCAACTCGGTCACCGAGCAGGCTGCGAAACCCGGTCACCTGGCCTGCAACTGGAGCGGCGCGATCTTCTTGTCCCATGGTTGGGACGGCGGTTGCGCGTTCTCCACCGGCTACAACGTCACCTGCAACAACAACCAGATTACCCACATGGAGTGGGTCGAGGGTTGTGCCCGCGGCCGCTAACGCGCGCCGCTAGTCGGCGCCGAGGAATTCTTTGATGAACTCGGTGGCCGGATTGGCTCGCAGTTCCGACAGGTCGCCGACCTGCACGATTCGGCCTGATTCGATCACCGCGATCCGGCCACCGAACGCTTCAACTTCTTCGACATCATGACTGACTACGACCGTTGGCACGTTAACGGACTTGAGTCGTTCGGCGATAAACTGCCGCACCTTTTTGCGCGCGCCTGCATCCAGCGCAGCGGTCGGCTCGTCCAGTAGCAGCGCTCTGGGCCTGATGGCCAGGGCGCGGGCAAGGGCGACTCGTTGGGATTCGCCACCGGACAACGCGTTGGGCATTCGATCGGCGAGATGAGCGATGCCCAGGTCACCGAGCAATTCGCTCACGCGCTTGTCGCGCTCTTCCTGGCTACAATCTCGCACGCCGAATCCGACGTTCTTGCTCACGTTCATGTGGGGGAACAGGGCGTACCGTTGGGGCACGTAGCCGAGCTTGCGCTCTTCCATGGGAACGCCGGTGACCGATTCGCCGAGCACGATTTTCCCCCGGGTCAGTTCGATGGCGCCCAGTAGACACAAAAGCAACGTGCTCTTACCGGCTCCGTTCGGGCCGACGATCACCGTCGTTCCTTCTGCTGGCGGTAGCTTCACTTTCAACTCGAGTTCACCGATGCTGGCTTCGATGTCCACCGCGAACATCGGTGTGTCCGTCACTGGATCTTGCGGGCTCATAGCCGCTTTCTCCCGCGCAGGTCCGTCCCTGTTTTGAGCGTGAGCACCAGCAGCAACGTGAACGCGATGACGACGAGCAGCACAGAGATCGCTTGTGCCGCGGCCAGGTCCGTCTGGTACGTGTCGTACACGGCAAGGGTCAGGGTTTGGGTCACGCCTTCTTTGCTACCGGCGAACATGAGCGTCGCGCCGAACTCACCCAAAGCCCGCGCCCATGCCATCGCCGCGCCCGAGATCAGTGCCGGCGCAGCCAGGGGGAGGGCGATACGAAAGAACACTCGCGCTCGCGATGCGCCCAGACTGCGACCCACGACGAGCAACGAGTCATCGATGCCGCGGAATGCAGAGATTGCCGACTGCAGGTAGAACGGCGCAGACACGAACACCTCCGCCATGATCACCGCCGTGGTCGTGAACACGATGCTGTGGGGGAGGTGTTTGCCGAGCAGGCCCATGCGACCGAACGCCAGCAGGAGCGCGAGACCGGCGACGGCCGGCGGCAACACGGCGGGTAGTCGAACGATCGTTTCGACGATTTGGATCGCGCGCCCCTGACGACGGCTGAGCATCCACGCCAGCGGGGTACCCAGGGTCACGACGATGCCCAGGCTGATCGCTGTGGTGGTGAGACTGAGCTTGAGGGCCGGCAGCACCGACCGGTGCTGGATGCCGGCGACGAACTCGCTCCAGCTCAGCGTCACGATCAACGCAATGATCGGCACGACGATGAACGCCAGCAGCAGCGCGCCTGCGGCGGCGAAGCCAATCTTCCAGGCGAGGCCTAGCGAATTGGAGAGACGTGACCCGCGCCACCCCTGCGGCGAATCGCTCACTTCAGGTTCATGGCTGTTTGGACCCTTGTCATTGAAGACGGTCTGAAGCCATGTTTTTGTAGGAGTTTCCGGCCCGCCGGGGAGCGAACGAACTCAATGAACTTATCGCCCAACGCTGTGCCGCCGCCGACGGACGCGATGGGGTAGGCCGCGTTGATGTTGAACTGGGACGGGATGCGGATGATGCGCACCTTGTCGCCGGCCGAGACCGCGTCAGTCGCGTACACCATCGCCGCATCGGCCTCGCCCAGCACCACCTTCTGCAAGGTCTGGCGGACGTGCTGCTCTCTCGACACGACGTGCTTGAGGACGCGCTGGGGAAACTTCGCCCCGAGGGTCTCTGTCGCTTTGTTCAGAACTCGCTGGGCGTACGCACCCGCGGGCACGCTCGCGCCGGCGAGAACGATCCGTTTGGCGTTGGCCAGGGTAGCCAGGTTCGTGATGCCGGCCGGGTTGCCTGGCGGAACCACGATGACCATTTCGTTGTGGGCGAAGGTCACCGGCGGAGAGATCAACTTGCGGTTCTCAAGCGCCGCCATGTGTCTGCGGTTGGCTGATGCAAACACCTGTGGGTTGGCGCCGTGTTCGATCTGGGTGCGCAGTGTCTGGCTGCCGGCGAAGTTCAAGTTCACCTTGATGCCGGGGTGGGTCTTGCGGAAGTCATCCGCGATGGCCCTGAACGCGTCGGTCAACGACGCGGCTGCGAATACGTTGACCGTGGTCTTGTCATCGGCGCTGTTACAGCCGCCGGCTACCAGCCCGGTGAGGGCTAGAGCGGTTGCCAGCTGCGCGATGCGATGCAATCGAGGATGCATGGTGTGATAACTGTGCAGGGTTGGTGCCAGCGTTGTAACTTGCTGATTCGCTGATTAATTTCGGCTAATGTTCCCGACGTGTAGCGCTCGTGTCATCGCCCTGTAACCTGGGGCTGGGGACATGAGTAGCGACCGGTACTTGGACTCCCCACAGACACATCATCTCGTTCCAGCCGAGATCGGACCATAGCAACGGCGTAACACATCCGTTACAAAGAGATTACAGAGGGTTATGGGGAGTGGCTCGAGTAAGAAACGCTCGCAGAAAACGGCGCTTCTGTAAGCAGTTACGGGGGGACTTAGTGAGCGCCTGACTACTTCTTCTTCGTGTCGCCCATCTTGCCGTCTTTGTCGCCTTTGCCGCTGCCGACTCCACCCATACCCATGCCGCCACCGGTGCCGCTACCGTGCTTCTTGTCCTCTTTGACCACGCCGCCCGGCTTGCCGTCTTTGTCGCCTTTGGCTTTCTTCTTGTTGCCGAACAGCCCGGCGCCTTTGCCGGTTCCGTGGGTCTTTTCGTCGGTCACGGTGCCGCCGGGCTTGCCATCTTTGTTGCCGCTCTTGGCTTCTTTGTTTCCGTAGTAGCCGCCGCCTTCGCCGCTGCCGTGCTTGGCCTTGGCTACGTTTCCGCCGGGGCGTCCGTCCTTGTTGCCCTTGGCCGCGCCTTTACCGAGCCCACCCACACCGGCGCCGTCACCGGTACCGTGTTTGGATGACTTACCGACATCTTTCTTGTCGGCCTTTGGCTTCGTCGTGTTGGTCTTCTTCTTATCGTCGTCCTTCTTCTTGCAACCAGGAGGCACGATGAGAAGGAGCGCGCCGAGACCAATCGACATGGCGATATGCTTGTACATGCTCAGGATTGTGCCAGATCAGCGCTTTGCGCGATAGCCGAATCCGGGCACTGTTTCTATCTGTGCTGCACATACGCCGAGGTTTTGGCGCAGTCGGCGTACGTGAACATCGACGGTGCGCGGATTTCCGCCAGAGTCGATATCCCATACCTGGCGGAGTAGATCCTCGCGGGAGAAGACCTTGCCGGGCTCGGCGATGAGGGTCGCGAGCAGCTTGTACTCGAGGGGCCGCAGGTCGACCACCGTGTTGTTTGCCTTCACTTCGTGGGTGACCGGGTCGAGGGTGAGATCTCCGGTGCGCAGCAGTGGGCCGGTTTGTTGCTGGCTGCGAGCCTGGTTGCGCTCGCCGATTCTCCGCGCCAGGGCGCGTACACGCAGGATGATCTCCTGAACGTTGAACGGTTTGACCACGTAGTCGTCCGCGCCGGCTTCCAGGCCGCTGATCCGGTCATCGTCGTTCCCCAGAGCGGTCAGCATGAGCACGCCGACACCGGCCAGCGACGGGTCGGCTCTGAGCCGTTTGCAGACTTCGACGCCGGTGAGGTCTGGCAGCATGACGTCGAGGACGATTACGGCGGGGCGTTGACGGCCGACGGATATGAGCGCGTCAGCAGCGGTAAGCGCGCTTTCGGTCGCGAAGCCTGCCTGCTCCAGGTTGAAGCACAGCAGCCGGTTGACGTCCCGTTCGTCATCCACGACCAGGACCACCGGGCGCTCACCGGGTTCCTCGGGTGTGGCGTCGCGATTTTGTTCACCCATCCCTCCTTCCTTTACCATGGTTGGCAGTGAGGATCTCCTTTCGTATCAAGCTGCTCGCTTCGCACGCGGCCGTCGCAGTCGCCGTGAGCGCAGTGTCCTTCGTGGTCGTCGAACGCGCCCTGTCCAGCGGGATGGAAGCACAGGTCGATCGTCGCCTCGAGTCCCAGGCCCAGGCTGTGTCCCGGTGGCTCGAGCGAGCACGCCATCCCGACCGACTCGCGGGTCGCCTGGCCGGTGTCGTTGGCGCCCGGGTGACCATCATCGATGCCAAGGGCGAAGCGGTCGGCGAGTCTCGCGACGAGTTGGACGATGGCGCCACTCGCGCCGACGCGGCGGAGATTCAGGGAGCCCGAGCAGGTCGCACGGGCAGGGCGACACGGTACTCCAGTCTCGCCGGTGCTCAGGTGCGCTACATCGCGGTGCCGGCGCCGGACGACTCGGTGGTGCGTCTCGGTTTCCCAATCGGCCAGATCGACGAAACCAAATCCGGCATTCGTCGCCAACTCGGGCTCGGTGCCCTGGCGTCGTTGTTGGTTGCTCTTGGCCTCGCGATCTTTATGGCGGGTGCGTTGAGTCGACGTCTGCGCGCGGCGGGCGAGCTGGCCGAACGCATCGGGTCAGGTGACTACGACGTCAGCGCAACGACGGACTCCACCGATGAGGTAGGCGTGTTGTCGACCACCCTCGTCAATGCCGCCGCCGAGCTCAAGGAAACCGAGAGCCGCCGCCGCGAGTTCCTGGCCAACGTCGCCCACGAGATCCGAACGCCGGTGACATCCATCGGCGGCTACGCAGAGACCCTGGAGAAATCCGACGTCGACGCGGAGACACGGCGAGAGTTCGTCAGCACGATTCATCGCAACGCCGTGCGCATCGGCAACCTCGTCGAGGACCTGCTCCAGTTAGAAGCGTTGCAGGCCGGCAAGGCTGCACCCATGGACGACGCCCCGGTCAATGTGGCGCGAACGACACAGCACGTGGTCGACACGTTGCAGACCAAAACTAGCGAATGCTCGGCGACAATCGAGGTCGACGTGGCCGAAGACCTGTCATGTCTGGGCGATGCCGATGCAGTAGAGCGCATCATCTTGAATCTGGTCGACAACGCGTTGCGCTACGGTGGCGACGAAGTGGTGATCAACGTGGGTGGCCGCGTCGAGGCGGACAAGGTCGTTCTCGTGGTGACCGACAACGGCCCCGGCATCCCGCGCGAGCACCGGACACGAGTGTTCGAGCGGTTTCACCGCGTGGCCGCCCGAGACGCTGGCGGCGGTGGCCTCGGCCTGCCCATCGCACGCGAGCTAGCTCAGGCGATGGGCGGCAGTTTGTCCCTCGACGACACCAGTACGGGCACCAAGTTCACCGTGGAATTGCGAGCCAGCTAGTAGCGGGGGCGCGGATCCAAAAACAAAAACGCGCCGACCTATTGATTCGGGTCGGCGCGGGATTTCTGCGTGGTGCTTGGTTCGAGCTACGGCAGTTTGTACTCACAAACGACGCCGTCGGCGAGACCCAACCAGGTACCGGCCAGGTTCATCTCGAAGTGCATCATGTTCGGGAACGCTTTGGTCACCGAGGTGAAGGTCAGGTTCGCGGTGTCGTACTCGCTGATCTCGCTGTTGATGGTGACGGCGAGTTTCGGCTCGGTCTGAATCTGCGGTCCGATACCGAGGGCTTCGGATGTTTCCGGGATCCAATCGGCGCCGTTGGTGGAACTGCACACGCCGTTGTCTAGCTGCGCCCAGAAGATCTTGGCTCCACCACCACCGCCGCCGCCGCCGCCGCCACCACCGCCACCACCGCAACCATTGCAGTCGAAGTCGAGGCCGCTGATGTTAGCGATGGGCGTCTCGGGGGTGCACTCGAGGAGGGTGCACGAGCTGATCTGATTGCCGCCGATGTCTGTGATCGTCGCGTAGATGTTGCCGCCATTGACGGAGAAAGCGCCGGCGTAGGCCGGCCCGATGGGCGTGCGTGGTTCCCAGGTCAGGTTGATGTACTCGCAGATTTGTTTACCCGCGGGCGTTACCAGTAGCGCGTGAATCGCGCCGTTCTTGATGCGGAAGGTTTCGATGGTCGTGTCGAGGGGGGGCTCGGCGAGCAGTACCCACGCGCCGCCTTCCCAATACTTCAGCACACCGTCGACGATCGCGGTGATGCGCTGCTGAGCATCCATCTGGAACACACCGCCCTGGATAGCACCCATGGCCAGGTCCGTGATGGGAACCCATTCCTTCTCGACGACAATGGGACCAGCGTCGGGGTCGTCATTGTTATTGTTATTGTTGTTGTTCGCGTTCGGGTCACCGATGGTGCAACCAAGCGCCAACACGGACACCGCAATCCCGGTCAACAAAGTACGTAGTCTCATGCGCGACTTACATTGCAGGGCGCATGCCATCGTCTTGATCCTCGTCAACCCGAAGTGTTCTGAGGGGTTGCAGGTCGGGGCGCCATCCAGCTTGTTTGTCCCCTTTGGGGGGAACGGGCACCACCCGGAGAGCACACTCTCAGGCTGAGGCGGGCGGGCGCGTGTACCACCAGGCCCAAGCCAGGAGCAGAAACTGGATTGGCGCTCGCACCCAGGCCATCACGGGACTGGCGAACGCGGCGGGCAGATCGGGGTGACTGAGGCCGCCGGAGAACGCGTGATAGATGTTGGCCGGGTACACGGCGATGAGCAGGGCGACGACGCCCCACGCGGCGAGTCGGGTGAGTTTGGGCACGAGCAACGCGACGCCCAGGCCGATCTCGATGACGCCGCTGATGTAGACCAACGCTAGCGGGTACGGTAGCGCGGGCGGCATCATCGCGACATAGCCATGCGGTTTGATGAAGTGCATGACGCCAGCGATCACATACGTGACGGACATGACGTACAACAGGCGTCGTTTGATCGTGGACATCCAGGGCAGTACGTACCATGTCCACGGTTGGATCAGTTGCGATAAACGTGAAGCTCATCCACGTAGACATTCGGCGGCGTGCTGCCCCCGCTCGTGCGCGAATTCCACGCGTCGAAGGCGTAGCCGCCGCTGAGGTTCTGTAGCTCTGGCGAGCTGTCCGTAGTCTCGACTGACCATGCGTCAGGTTCGTCTTGCCCCCGAGGCCAGATCTTTGCCTGCAACACGGTCTCGTTGCCGCTTTGTTGAACGCGAAACCGTACGCGGTAGACCACGTTCGACTGCATGTTCGGCGTCGGATGAGATGTGCGCTCGATCAGTTGTTCGTCGCCATCGCGTTCACGCCAAAGCCCGATGCCCGGCGTTCCGCTGAAGCCTTCAATGAACACAGCGTAGCCGGCACCGGTGGGGGAGGTCTGGCCCAGGTAGCCACCGTTCTGGCGAACGTAGTAGCCGACGCCCTGAGTTTCGAGTTCATCGAACTCGAGGTCGAACGTCGACTCAACGTCGGTCTCGGTGCCGGGCGCCACCATGCGTGCCAGCGAGTAGCCCGAGAGTAATGGCACCAGGCGCGCGCGGCTGTTCTGCACGTCGGCTTCGGCAACACCGCCGGCAACGGTCCAAGGACTCGGCCAATCTGCGCCGTCTGCGTCGAAGCTGGCGCTGAATACGAGCTGGGTTTGGCCGGAATCCGCGGGCGGCGCTGCATCGCCGGTTGTGGTCCCGGAGTCGACAGCTGTGACAGCATCGTCACTGCATGCGGCCAACAGAAGCGCTAAGACTACGAAAGATCGGTTGAGCATGCCGGTTGTAGAGCAAACGGCGGGCCAGGGCCGTCGGTTCGAACGACAAAGCGGCGGACACCTTGCGATGCCCGCCGCCAGTCGATTACGAGGCGCTGATTGCTACTTGAAGCGAAGGTAGTAGATCAGGTCAGACTTCCTGCGGTCCGAGAGTTCGGAGCCGAAGTGGTGGCCGCCGTTTTCGACCACGTCGTCGCAAAGCAGCGCGCCGGTACCCGGGTCACGGTTGACCACGTACGCCAGGGGAGTGCCGGCCGGGAACGGGCCAACGTCCACAGGGATGGTGTTGATGACTGGCGTGCGTGTCGCGCTGAGCAACTCGTACATGGACGACTCGTACGCGGCGAGTTTTTCCGCCAGGGTCGCGGTGGCAGGCGCGCCGGTACCGATGGAGTTGTTGTGCATGAACGGCGGCGTAGACCACACGCCCGCAAGCGGCATGCTGCGATAGCCCTTGGTTCCGTCGATGGCGCGCTGGTGTGTCGTGCTGGATGTGAACTCAGCCCAGATGTTGCCCGGATCCCAGTTCGTACCGAGAGCGCGGCACTTGTTGGTCGCGTTGGCGCCAAGGTCCGTCAAGGTGTTCACCTCGTCGTTCGATAGCACGCGCCTGAGATCGCGGCCTTTGTTGTCGTGACACGATGCGCAGTTGCGCTTGAACGTAATGGCGCCCTTCACGTACTTGATGAATCGCACCGGCCAGCCGGGGAACTGGGGCGCGCTGTGCGAAGCCAGGAACTCGCCCATGTCGTCCAGGTCCGATTGCGGCGGGAAGTCGGGGCAGGTGTTGCGGCAGGCGTCGATGCTGATCGGTACGCCGACGGTGGCGGGGCCAGCTACACACTCGAAGAAGCAGACACCGATGTTGGTGTAGACGCGCAGCGCAGCGATGTCGCCACCGATGTCGTCCTCACCACCTTGACCGTTGCGGAGCTTGGGCTCGTCGAATCCTTCGACGTCGAACACGTTGCGATGGTTGTGCTCCCAGAACGCGGTGATGGTGCCCGGGTTGTTGATGTTGTCGCTGAACAGCGCCGTTGTATCGACAGTTCCTGCCGGCCAGCTCGCGAACACCATGGCGCGGACCGCGTCGGCCGGGTTGCTGAGGTCGAGGTTCGCGGCGAAGATCATGCCGAGCTGCAGTTTCTGGTTACCGATGGTCGCGTGGATGTTGTCCCACGACGGGTTGTTCGCATCAGCTGGCGGGTTGTTCGGGTCCATACCCGCGTGACAGGCTGCGCACGCAGCGCCGAACTCTTGGAAGCCGCGAGCACTCGTCTGGCGCATGCCGACGACGCCGGTTGCTTCAGGGTCGGGACAGATGTCCATGCCGCCCATGGGGTTGGCGGTACAGTCTGGATCGTTGACTACGCCCCAGATGTCGTGGCGCACCGAGCGTGGAGTGTTGAGAACGGCCTCAAAGCCGATCTTGATCCGCTTGGCAGGGTCGGGGTGGTTGGCCAGGAACGTAAAGAACTTCTCGCCGCCGTACGAGTTCTTGAACCAGACGTCTCGACCGCGGTCGATGGCGTCGCTGGAACTCGTGGATTGCTGAGTCTCGTGTGAGATTTCGTCTGAATCTTGTGTCTCGACGCAAGACGGTAGACTGACCGTGATACAGCCTATGATAGCTAGTGAAGTTAGTACGTTACTGCTCATTCCACGCATTGGCTCTCCTTCGCTGGGTTCGGAGACCATATTGAGACTTTCGGTTCCAGCATGTCCATAAGATTCCAAGTGTAGGTGTTTAATTTTATTTAAAGCGTAAGCTGCATCATATTGATATCAAAGCATACACGTATACGAGTGTGGGCCTATGTATTCCAGTAGGTTACGGGTGTCGTTCAGGTCGGATATCTGGCCACCCTATTTTGGAAGGCCGCGGCCTAATCGAACCCGATCTGGCTCCCGCGCGTTGAACAAAACCATGCTTCGAGCGCCGATTCTCACCGTCCTCCTTTGCCTGGTTGTCGCCGCGCCGGCGGCTGCCCAGTCTCGCGGCGCACCCATGCGGCCACTCACCCCGGCTACCGGGTGGTCAGCAAACGCGGCACAGCATCGCGGTCATCATGGTCGGTTGATCAGGATCAACTGCCCCGCAAATGGACGGGCTGGTTCGGTGTGGGGGAGCGGTCCATACACGGACGACTCATCCATCTGCACTGCCGCCGTTCACCGTGGCTTCATTAGCGTCGCGACGGGCGGTCACGTGGTCGTCGCCGTGCGGCCAGGCATGAGCGCGTACGTGGGGACCAAGCAGCACGGCGTTACGTCGTCTTCTTATGCGAAGTGGCACGGCAGCTTCATTGTTATCAGCGGCGTGCCTCATACGCCGGTGGTTACGCCTCATCCCGGGGCGACCACGATCACCTGGACTCGTTCGGCAGCCGCGATGCGCGGTAGCAACGGTCAGGTCGCTTCGTTCGTTTGTCCAGCCAACGGGCGCGTGGGCAGCGTCTGGGGAACCCACTTGTATACCGACGATTCGTCGATCTGCAGCGCTGCAGTCCATGCGGGCGTGATCACCGCGACTAGTGGCGGCGTCGTCAACATCGAGATTCGCTCTGGCGCCGCTTCCTATGCGCCGAGCACCCACAACGGAGTGCGCAGTCAAAAGTGGGCTCGCTGGCAAGGCAGCTTCATTGTGCACGGCAGTACGCTGCCCTCGGGTACGAACACACCTCCAACGCAGCCCGGCACCATTTCCTGGTCCGACAACGCAACGAGGCATCGGGGAAGCAACGGCAAGACCGTCACCGTGTTCTGTCCAGCTAACGGGCGTCTTCGCGCGGCGGTTTGGGGCGACGGTACTTATACAGACGACTCGTCCATCTGCGCTGCGGCCGTGCACGCCGGGCGGATCACGCTCCGTGCGGGTGGAAGCGTCACTCTGCTGATTCGACCGGGGCTCAAACGATACCCGGCCGTGCAACGCAATGGCGTCAACAGCAATCGCTGGGCCGCCTGGACCGGCAGCTTCGTGTTTACGCCCTAACCGGGGTCGTCACGGCCGACTATTTGGACCTGAACGCTCCGACCGCTAAGATCGGCGATTGGGGATGAGGGGGACACTGCTAGTACTGCTGAGCGCAAGCGCGACCGCGTGTGGCGCACCCGGAGTGCGCATGAGCGCGCCGGCGCAGAACTGCACGTGCCCGACTGCAGGCACGTTGGCGAGCGCGGCGAGTACGCGTACGAGCACGCCCACGAGCACGAGCACGAGCACGAGCACGAGCACGCCCACGAGCACGAGCACGAGCACGAGCACACTCACGAGCACGAGCACGACGCCCGCGCTCACCACCCGGCTGCCCACCGTGCCCACGCGGCCATCGCCACGCGTCACCCGGGACGGCGTCAAACGACCGCCTCAGTTCGTGATGATGTCCTTCGACGGCACCGGTGATCGCGCGGGCTGGAAAGACACCCTCGCATTCGCTGACCAGACCGGCGTCAAGTTCACGTTCTTCGTTAGCGGTGTCGTCCAGCTGCGCCGGGATAAGCGCTGGTTGTATCGACCGCCCGGCCGTGCTCGAGGCGCGACTATTGTGGCGTACTCCGAGACGGCGGATGAGGTACTCGAGCGCATCGGATACATCAATCGCGCTCTCAAGTCCGGCCACGAGATTGGCTCTCACGCCAATGGTCATTTCAACGGCAAGAAGTGGACGTATCGGCACTGGATGAAAGAGCTCTCTCAGTTCACCAAGCTGATGTTCAATCAGTACAAGAATAACCGGCTTCGCCCGCGCGGCGATCAACCGAAGAAACTCGATCTCAAGCCCACGGACATCGCCGGTTTTCGCGCGCCTTACTTGAAGCGCGGCAAAGGCCTGTGGAAAGCGTTGGCCCGTCACGGGTACACCTACGACAGTAGCGGCTCCGACGAGGACATGACCTACTGGCCGGTGAAGAAGCGTGGTGTGTGGTTCTTCCCATTAGCGCGGGTTCCGTTCGCGCCAGACGGCAGCAAGATTCACTCGATGGACTTCAACATCATGGTTCGACAATTCGAACCGAAATCCAAGCGCCCGCATAAACGGCAGCTGGTGTATCGGCTCTATGAAGAGCAGGTGTATCAGACCTTCCTGGAGTACTTTCGCACTAGCTACAACGGCAATCGTTCGCCCGTGCACATCGGTCACCACTACAAACTCAACGGTCGGATCCTGTATTGGAATGCGCTCAAGCGATTCGCGCGCACCGTGTGCAAACTGCCCGAGGTGAAGTGCGTCAACTACAAGCAGCTGGTCGCGTTCATGAACCGACAGTCGCCCAGCGCGGTTGCTGCTTACCGGCGCGGTGCGTTCGCGAAAGCAAAGCCGTTGACCTTCGACCTGAAGCTCGGCACGTACGCTGGGTTTCGCGGAAACCCTGTCGGCCGTAGTCACGGCCGGTCCCGCTATCAGTTCTGCAGCGGCCAGTACCTGGGCTATCGCGGCGGCCGCGGTGTCTACACCTGCTACCGGCGCAAGTCCATGCGGGCGATCAAACGCGGGATTCGTCATCGGGGTTGGCGCGTGCGCAGCTGGGACGTGCATGCGGGCGGTAAGCGCGCCACGGGAGTTGCATCGCGCAAGGGCAGGAGAATTCGCATCGAGTTCAATCGCTGCTACTTATCGCCCTGCTATTCGGGGTTCGAGGTATTTCGCCTTGGCCACGCCCGCGCCTCGCGCTAGCCTGCGCCGCGATGACCCATCGCTTCGTTGTTGCGCTCACTATGTTCGCCGTCGCTTGCGGCGGTTCGGCCAAACACTCTCCTGAACCGGTCCCGACTACCAAGCCCGTCGCTTCACCAGCGGCGAGCAAGCCTACCCAGGTCGATGCCAAGGCGCTCAAGAGCCAGCTCGAGCCGTTCATCGACAGCCTCAGTCAGGGGCTCGGGGACGCTCACAAGTTCAGCGGCTTCGTATTCGTCGCTCAGGGAGACAAAGTCGTCTACGAGCGTGCGTGGGGCTACGCCAACTACGCGACCAAGGCGCTGGCCGATCGGAACACGAGCTTTCGCATCGGTTCGGTGACCAAGCAATTCACTGCCGTGGCGATTCTTCAGCTTCAAGACAAAGGCTTGCTATCGGTACACGACAAGGTCCGCAAGCATCTGCCCAAATATCCGGCCGTTGCCGACAAGGTCACGATTCACCACCTGCTTACTCACACCGGTGGCGTTCCGAATTTCACGAACGACAGGGCGCTGATGAAGCGTCGCGGTAATGAGACGTCGGTGCCAGACCTGCTGGCTACGTTTTCCGCCAAGAAGCTCGACTTCGAGCCCGGCAGCAAATTCAGCTATTCGAACTCGGGCTACGCGGTGCTGGGCGCCATCATTGAGGCGGTATCCAAGAAGAGCTATCACGACTATCTCCGCGATCACGTGTTCACCCCCGCAGGGCTCACGCGCACTTTGTACGGTGACGCCAAGGGCGCCGACAACCGGGCCAAGGGCTATCGCGAGCACAACGGTAAGCTCGCGCCCGCGAAGAAGTTCGCCATGTCGATGGCTTATGCAGCAGGTGGTGTTCGGTCGACGGCCGCAGATCTGTGGCGCTGGCACAAAGCGATCGAAACCGACGCGATTCTCTCCGCCGCGGCTCGCAAGCAGATGTACACGCCGTTCAAGAAGAACTATGCGTACGGCTGGGCGGTGCGCGACGTCAAAGGCAAGCGCATCATCGCCCACGACGGTGGCATCGACGGTTTCAGCACCTCGTATTTGCGGCTGGTTACCGACGACGTGACCATCGTGGCGTGGACCAACAACCCCGGGCAGCCCGCCGGTGCCGCTGCGCGCTCCGTGGCTCAGATAGTCATGGGCAAGAAGGTAAAGCCGCTGACGTTCGACGCCATACCGGACGCACTCGCGAAACGAGTCATTGGTAGCTACGTTCCTGACAAAGAATCGGCGGAACGACTGACGAAGCTGGCGGGGAAACAGATGCTCGAGTCGGTCGCGGTCATGGACATCGAACGCCGGGGCGCCGGACTGGTGTCGAATCCGATCGGCCAGCCAGCACTGCCGCTGAGCCACAAGAAGGGGCTGGTGTTCGAGCTCAAACGCGTGCGCGCGACGTTCACGTTCAAGTCCGCCACACCCGACGGCGTCGCGACTGGTTTCTCCCTGAGCCAGGGGGGCGCGACCTTTAGCTTCGTTCGTGACGAGACCAAAGCGGCGGCGATCAAGGCAAAGCGCAAGGCGCCCTAAGCGGCGCTCGCGGCGGAGTTTCGCGGTACGGCCGAAAAGACGTGCGATTCCGCTGGGTGTGACGGTAGTAGCCTGACCCCTAGGTGGGGCGGCGGGGGCCGATGCCCTTGGGCTTGCGCTTGTTCAAGCGGGTCGCCTGTTTGAATCGCTTCTCGGTGATCTCGATGAGGCTTTGCTGGGAGCCGCGCGGTTTGTCGCCGCTCTCCGGCTCCACCCGGGTGTATTCGCCGTCGGAGTGCATCAGCCAGGCGCCACGAGTATCGTTGATCTGTAGGTCGAGCATTCGTCGAATCTGTGCGCGCAGCGTTTCGTCGTCCACCGGCGTGATGATCTCGACGCGACTCTTGAGGTTGCGCTCCATACAGTCGGCGGAACCGATCAGGTACTCTTCTTCGCCGCCGTTGCGGAAGTAATAGATGCGCGCATGCTCGAGGAACCGGCCGACGATGCTGATGACCCGAATGTTCTCGGACAGCCCGGCGATTCCGGGACGCAGACGGCAGCTGTCGCGCACGATCAGCTCGACTTTGACGCCGGCCCGCGATGCTTTGTACAGAGCGCGGGTGATGTCCATATCTTCGAGGGCGTTGGTCTTGAATTGAATCAGCCCCGGCGACTTCTCCGAGTGCAGCTCGATCTCGCGATCGATTCGCTGAAGCAGGGCGCGAGTGAGCAGGTGGGGAGCAGGCAGTAGCTTCTTATAGCTTCGCCCGGGCGTGTAGCCAGTCGTTAGATAGTTGAACAGCTCGGTGAGGTCTTTGCCGATCGCCGGATCGGCGGTCAGCAGTCCGATATCCGAATACACGCGAGCGGTGCCCTCGTGGTAGTTGCCCGTGCTGATGTGGGCGTAGCGGCGCAGGCCGTCATAGTCGTTGCGCACGACAAGGATGCACTTGCAGTGGGTCTTCAGCCCAACCACTCCGTAGGTGACGTGGATGCCCGCCTCCTCCAGGCGGTTCGCCCAGCGGATATTGGCCGCCTCGTCGAAGCGCGCTTTGAGCTCCACGACCACCGCAACCTGCTTGCCGTTGCTCGCGGCGTCTAGCAGGTAGCCAATGATTTTCGAGTCGCTAGCGGTGCGATACAGGGTCATCTTGATCGCGCGTACCTTCGGGTCGAGGCTGGCCTCGGCAAGGAAGCGCTCGACCGAGCTACTGAAGGACTCGTACGGGTGGAACAAGAGCAGCGGCGCTTCTCGGATGATGCGGAAGATCGGCCGGTCATCCATCAGGCGCGGATGGTCCAGGGCGTGGTGCTGGGTGTATTTGAGACGCGGCCAATCCAGGTTGGCCAGCTCGGCGAGGTCCGACAGGCCCAGCATGCCCTGGCATTCGAACACGTCGCTGGCCTCGTTGAGGCCGAGTTCCGCCGCCAACATGCCCCGACGCATCGGGTTCATCTCGCCCTGTACTTCCATGCGAACGATTGGCGCGAACTTGCGGTCCCGGAGCTCGGACTCGATGAGAGCCATGAGGTCGTCCGCTTGCTCTTCGACGCGCTCGGTGTTGGCGTTGCGGGTGACCCGGAATAGCTCGCACGAGTCGACGACCATGCCCGGGAACAGCAGGTCCAGGTTGTTGGCCATGACCTCTTCGAGCGGGACGAATTTCGCCTCCGTACCGATTTGCAGAAACCGCGGAATGCCAGCGCCGATGGGCACCTTGACCCGAGCGAGTGCCAGCTCGTCGTCGCTGGGGTAGTGGAGCGTAACCAGCAGATTGAGCGACAGGTTCGAGATGAATGGAAACGGGTGCGCCGGATCGATCGCCTGCGGAGTGCACAGGGGAAAGATGTTCTCGAAGTAGTGCTCGCGCGCCCACTTCTGCTCTTTCGCGTCCAGGCCGTCGTACGTGGTGAGCAGGATGTCGTGCTTCTTGAGAAGCTTTTTCAGGTGACCGAGCAGGTCGCGCTGTTGTTTCTCGCTATCGCGGATCAGTTCGTAGCACTCGGCGATCTGTTGCTGAGGTGTACGGCCGTCGGACGTCTTGCGTTGAAGATTGGCGCCGACCTGCTGCTTGAGTCCGCCGATGCGTTTCATGAAGAACTCATCGAGGGTCATACCGACGATGGCGAGGAAACGGATGCGTTCGAGCAACGGCGTGCGCCGGTCCTGAGCCTCGGCGAGGACCCGTCGGTTGAACGCGAGCCAGGTCAACTCCCGGTTGAGGTACCACTCGGCCGCGCGCAGGTTGATCTTCTCCGGAGTGGCCGCGTCGACGACCTCGGCAGGTTTGCCAGCCTTCTCCGTTTTGGCCACCGAGTCGGGGCTCGGAACCAGTTTTGGTGGCACGATTACCACGCTCACGGGGGCGTCTTCAGGGGCGGGATCTCGCTTTGTTTCGGTGTCGTCCATGGCGGGGCAGTGCGCTAGGTTAGCACGCAAATCCACTCCCGGCGGGGCTGCGCGCAAAGGAAGCTGAGGCTAGTAAGTTCGCGACAAGTTTGCGCAATTTTGTTGTTGTCGCTCCCCGCAAAGCCACGCGCCCGTGCAAAGATTGAGGGTCTTAGGAATGGCGAAGCCAACCATTATTGGCGCCATCGATGCAGGCTCCAACGCGCTGCGCGTTGTCGTCGCCGAGGCGGTTCCAGGGGCCTTGCCCAAACGCATCGCGGGCAAGCGACTCCCGGTGCGCTTGGGACACAGGGCGTTCACGATGGGCGAGATCGATCCGGCGACCATCGACGCTGCGGTTGAGGCATTCAAGACGTTTCGGGAGCTGTTCGACAGCCACGAGGTCGCCCACTACCGAGCTGTCGCCACCAGCGCGCTACGCCAGTCCCGCAACCGCGAAACCGTTGTGCACCGGATCTTTCACGAGGCAGGCGTCGAGCTGGAGATCATCACCGGCAAAGAGGAAGCGCGGCTGATCCGCAAGGCGGTACGCAACGCCTTCCGTAACCAGCCGACGCCGACGACGGTGCTGGATCTCGGTGGCGGTAGCCTCGAGGTGAACGTGCGCAACGTCGCCGCCTGGCGCGCGGCCAGTCTGCCCATCGGAACTGTTCGACTCGTGGAGACTCTCGGCTTGACCGGAGCGATCAACGACGATGAAGCTGCCATGGTTCGCCGCTATGTGCATACGCTGCTTGCGACCTTCGCGCCCCAATCATCGGCGGACACCTTCGCCCCAGCCGCCGCGTGTGGTGGCAACGCCGAGGCGTACGCCAAGTTGCTCGGTGAAGAGTTCGACGGCATGGCCGGGTTCAGCCTCGAAGCCCTGGAGAAGCTGCTGCCCGACGTGTTGCGCGCGGACGTGGCGACGCGGATGAAGGACCATGGCGTGCGCAAAGATCGCGCCGAGGTGATGGGAGTCGCCGGGCTGGTGTTCGCTACCGCCGCGCGCGAACTCGGCGTTAGTCATTTGCTCGTGCCCAAAGTTGGTTTGAGAGATGCGCTGCTGTTCGAGGTTGCGGCATCGATTCCAGCCCGCAAGGAAAACGCGGACGTGTCCCGGGCCAAGGCCGCGTTGACCGGGGCGCGGATGTTTGCGTCCAGGGTGGGGCATGACCTTAGTCACGGGGAGAAAGTGCGCGAGCTAGCGATCAAGTTGTTCGACCGGCTGGCGAAGGTACACGAGCTTCCCAGCAACACGCGCATCCTGCTGGAACTCGCCGCGGTGCTCCATGATGTGGGCGAGGTCGTTCATCGTCGAGGGCATCACAAACACGGCGAGTACATGATCATGTCCTCGCGTCTGTCTGCACTGGAAAGTCCCGAACTCGAGATGGTTGCGGCCCTGGTGCGCGGCCATCGCGGCTCACAGCCAAGCGTTGACAAGCATGAGGTGTTCGCCGCTCTGCCCAAACCGCGGCGAGAACAGGTGATGTATCTGGTGCCGTTGCTGCGCCTGGCCGATGCCCTCGAATCGTCGAAACGGCAGCAGCTGTCCATCGAAGGCATCGTCGTCCGCGAGCAGAGGGTCGATGTGACCATCAGCTCCCGCGGTCCCGGCAAAGTTGATATCGACGAGCTCCTGCGCAAGTCGAGCATGTTCGAGAAACAATACGCGCGTGAGCTGGCGATAAAGCTCGCCTAGTCTGCGTGTTAGGCCAGCTCTGGGCGGTAAGCCAGTGCGCGACCCGTGTGGAAGCCTGCGCTGTGATAACTTCGGCGCGCTATGAACGTATTAGTCATCAACTGCGGGTCCTCGAGCGTCAAATATCAGGTGGTCGATACGGAGGGCGGAGCCGCCACCGTGTCGGGCAAGGTGGAGCGCATTGGCGAAGACGGAACGGACTTTCGCAGCGCACTCAGCGGGATCCTCGCCGAGCTCGGTGACACTTCGATCGAGGCTGTTGGTCACCGCGTCGTTCATGGCGGCGAAAAATTCCACGACGCGTGCGCGATCACCGACGAAGTAGTCGCTGCTATCGAAGCCTGCGTACCCCTGGCTCCGCTGCACAATCCGGCGAACCTGGCTGGTATTCGCGCCGCCCGCGAGGCGCTTCCCGACGTGCCGCACGTGGCCGTGTTCGACACCGCGTTCCATTCGCGCATGCCGCGTCGCTCTCGCACCTACGCCATAGACCAGGAGCTGGCCCAGAGCGGCGGCATTCGGCGCTATGGCTTTCACGGTACTTCCCACTCCTACGTTGCCGAGCTCGCCGCCGAGTTTCTCGATAGGCCGGTCAACGAACTACGTCTCATTACCTGTCATCTCGGCAACGGCGCCAGCGCATGCGCCATTGAGTTCGGTCACTCGGTCGACACGAGCATGGGGATGACGCCCCTGGAGGGGCTGGTCATGGGGACGCGCAGCGGCGACCTGGATCCCGGAGTGGTTCTGGAGCTGGTGCGCAAACACGGTGTAGACGACGTCGACCAGATGTTGAACCGCAAGAGTGGACTCGCCGGCTTGTCCGGGGTGGGCAACGACTTGCGTGACATTCAATCTCGCGCGGCGGACGGCGATGACCGTTCGCGCCTGGCGATCTCGGTGTTTGCTCATCGCGTGCGCAAGTACATCGGCGCCTACGCCGCGGTCATGGGTGGCGTGGACGCCGTCATTCTTACCGGCGGCGTTGGCCAGAACAGCGCCGAGATGCGTTTGCGTATTCTGCAGCGCCTGGAGTTTCTCGGCTTGCGCGTGCACGAAGACCGCAATCACGACGCCAAGGTCAGCCACGAGCAACCCACGGTGGACGTAAGCGCGGACAGCTCCCGGGTGCGTGCCCTGGTCATCGCGACGAATGAAGAACTCAAGATTGCGCGCGAAACATCTCGGGTGGCTCGCGGCGGCAAGAACGTCAGCGCGGCCAAGCCCATTCCCATCGCTATCAGTGGTCGTCATATTCACCTGAATCGCGAGACCGTCGACAAGCTGTTCGGCGAGGGCTTCGAACTCGAAGTACACAAGCCGATTTCTCAGCCGGGCCAGTTTGCGTCAAAGCAGAAATTGGACCTGATCGGTCCGCGTGACACGATCAAGGGAGTGCGTATCCTGGGCCCGCTCCGACACAAGAACCAGATCGAAATCTCCCGCACCGATGAGTTTCGCCTTGGCGTCGACGCTCCTATTCGTCGTTCGGGGCAGGTCGAAGGCTCCGCGCCGATCATTCTCGAGGGCCCCAAGGGCCGAGTAGAACTATCCGAGGGACTGATCTGCGCTCGCCGTCATATCCACATGACGACCGAGGACGCACGGGCATATGGAGTCAAAGCGGGGGACGAGGTCGAGGTGGAGATCACTGGTGGCCCTCGGGACCTGACGTTTGGCGACGTGCTCGTCCGGGTGAAGGATAGCTACCTGCTCGAGATGCACATCGATACCGACGAAGCCAACGCGGCCGAGCTCTCTCGTGGCGCCGAAGGCGACCTCACCTACGTGAGCCCCGAAGGCGACTCTCAGGCCTGCATTCGCTCCAAACGCTGACGCGGTCACTCCACCACTACGCCGCGGGCAGGACCGCGATGAGCTCATCGATGAAACGCGTCGGGTGTTCGCGGTGCAAGAAGTGCCCGCCGGGCATGGCGACGACCTGGTAGTCGGCGGCGTACATCTTTTTTGCCTTGTGGTAGTCCTTCACCTTGAGCACGCCGTCCTGTTCTCCGGCGAACGCGACGCTGGGCATGGTGATCTTCTTGCGCTGGCTGGCTGGAGGCGTGAACTTGAGGGCGCGGTAGTAGCCCAGTGCTGCGTTCAGACAACCGGGCTGACGAAAGGCATCTTTGACCGGTTTCGTTTCTTCGGCAGGAACGTCCCACGCGGGTGACCAGCGCTTGATCAGTTTATCGATCACCGCAAAGTCGTCCTTCTCGGTCTTGGCGACGGCGTTGCGCCGTTTGAACGCGAAGAAATGGCGCACTCCCCAGATCAGTCGCGGCGACGGCGTTAATGCCGCGGGGTGGGGCACGGCCACAGTTACCAGGAAGCGGATGTGTTCTGGCCCGAGGCCAGCTGCCGAGTATGCCGCACTGGCGCCCCAGTCATGACCGACGACGATGGCAGGGCCACCGCCGAACGCTTCGAGCAGCGCCAACACGTCTTCACCCAACGTATCCGAGTCGTACTTCCCGTCGGCGGGGATTTCCGTCGGCAGGTAGCCGCGCATGAACGGGGACACGGCACGGTACCCGGCCTTTGCCAGGGCAGGCCGAACGTCGTCCCATGTGTGCGCGGTATCAGGGAATCCATGCAGTAATAGGACGAGTGGTCCTTCACCTTCTTCGAGGTAAGCGAAGGTCAATCCGTTGGCGGTGATCGTCTTGGTCATGCGCTGCCTATAGTAGTGGAATGCGCGGGCCGATGCGGGCCGCGACGCATACGATGCCGTATCCGCTGGCGATCGTTGCAGCATCAGGTCAGAAGAAAGTACTCGCGCCCCGTTTGATTTTACGCTTAAGGTAGGCCGCTCGACGGGGAGGTCGAATTGAAAAAGCTCAACGCGCTGATGATATGTGTCTTGCTGGCTGCCTGCGGTGGCGACAGCGGAAGTGGCAATGATGGCGGCAACGCCAACGCAGACGCGCGGGTCACAGGGCCCAACGACGTGGAGCCGATGTTGATCAGCGGCGGCGGTGTCAGCTCTGGAGCGGTGCATGGTGAGATCAATGTGCATGCGATCGACGACGAGAGCGGTGCCGCCATTTCAGGGGCGACCGTGCGCGTGGGTGATGCCGGTGCAGGGGCGCTGGAGAACCAGACCGACGGCAGCGGCCTCGCCGTTTTTATCGATGAGAGCCTGATCGGGCCCCAGATGGTGACCGTGTCGGCCAACGGCTACGCCGCCGCCACGTGGATCGGCGTCAATGGCGCGAACGTTACCGTTACCCTGGCTAAGAACCCACGTACGCCGGTTCCCATGGCGAGCGTCTCCGGTTCTATTTCGTTGCCCGCACCCGGCGGCCTTGGGGAAAAGTACACCCTGGCCATCGTGCTGTACTCGTGGTCCCCGACGTACGGCGCGCGGGAGAACTCGATCCCACAGCCGATGAACGGTGACACCCCAGCCAACTTCTGCATCCGTACGATTCTCGACGGCGCCAGCTGCAATTGGCAGATGAACACGCGGGTGGGCAAACAAATTCACTACGCGGTCATCGTCGAGGGCGACACCGAGGGCACGACCGACGACGTGACCGATGACACGTACGAGATTCTTGGTTACTCGGTGCAGCCCGCGGTTACCTTGAGCGCAGGCCAAAGCCTGACCGGGGTGACACTCTCGCTTACCACGCTGCCCACGACCGATGTGTCGGTGCAGTTTCCAAGCGCGCCAGCAGGAGCCGGAGACATGCTCGCGTTTCCGTTCATCGACGCCGGCGACGCCGGGCAACTGGTGTTTCCCCTACCCACGTTGTCACCGGGGGCCACGACCACCAAGGTCCCGTCGCTCGTTGGCGCGTTCGCCGGTATGAGCTATCAGCTCGTCGGCCTCGCCGTCGCCAATCAAGACTCGGCTCGGCCATACTCGGTTTCGTTCGCCCGGAGCGTGACCTTCAGTGGCAGCGAGACGTTGAACTCGTTCCTGCCGTTGCCTTCAGCGGTGACTAACAGCGGTGATACGTACTCGTTTACTGGCGCGCCCGGGGCGGCGACTCACTTTGTGACCCTGGCCGATGCCTCGGACAATCCGGCCTGGACTGTGCTTATTCTCGACGGCTCGACCAGCTTCACGCTGCCCGCATTGACGCCGGACCCTCGGGCCGGTCGAAGCCTGGAAGTGCGGGTGACCGGAGCGGATCTAAGCGGCTTCAACCCAAGCAACTTCGCGATCCCGAGCTTCGCCGACCAGATGGCACGGGCGAGCGAAGCGACCAACTAAACTTCCGGAATCCAGGACCCGGTTTTGTAGATTGGCCCACACTTCGGATCGGTAACACGCGGAATTCTGGTAGGCTGCCTCGAAAGTGAGCCGTTTTTCACGTCTTCGAGCACTTAAGGGGTATGTGGGCATTGGCGCACGACCAGCATTCCGGTCCGTTTGAAGCGGAGCGTTCCGCCGATCCGGCGGAGCTGGCTGAAGCGCTGGAGCAGTTCTTCCGCCGCTATGCACCATACGTTGCGAAGATCGGTCACCGCTTGCTTGGTCGCGATGACGAGGTAGACGACTTAGTACAAGATGTCTTTCTCGCCGCTCACCGAGGCATCCGATCCCTGCGCGATGTCGAAGCCATCAAGGGGTGGCTTGCGACCGTTGCAGTTCGCAAGTGCCAGCGCCGGTTGCGCGCCCGCCGCGTGCGCGTATTTCTGCGCATCGACGCCGACTCCGACTACAACGAAGTGGCGGATGAGTCGGCCACACCAGAACAACGCGCGATGCTGGCCGCGGTGTATCGAACACTCGATTCGCTGCCGGCCAATCAACGCATCGCGTGGAGCTTGCGGTATGTCGAGGGGGAAAAGCTCGAGCGAGTTGCCGAGCTTTGTGGCTGCTCACTTGCGACGGTCAAGCGTCGCATCAAGGCAGCGCACGATCGAATACAGCGCGAGCAGGGGGAGGGGAGCGAATGACTGATTTAGCTCCAGACTTGAAACGCGCGTTGCACCACGTCGACACCGACATGGATGCCGACCGCACCGACACAGTATGGATTGGACTCGGCCGCAAGCGGCGCAATCGAGTCATCCGGCGCACCGCGGGGGCGGCGGCGCTAGTGATGCTGGTCGGCGGCGTCGTGTTCTATCGCGGTGGCGTCAGCAACGGTTCCTACGCGGCCGATCGTGCCGTGCCCAGTGTGCCGCAACCTGAGCACAAGCCACCGGCTATCGACGATGGCTCAATCAAGCTCGCCGACGGCAGCACGATCTTACCGGACGGTAACAGCACGAAGATCGAAGTCGTCAAAGACGTCGTCACCAGCATCGCGGTGGTCGTCGACCAGGGCAAAGGCAAGTTCAAGGTCGGTGCCCGCACGGACCGAACGTTCAAGGTGACGACCAGCAACGTTCGCATCTCGGTTTACGCTGCCGAGTTCTCTGTCGCCCATGTTGATCACAAGACCAAGGTCTACGTGGAGCGCGGCTACCTGGACATCGAATACAAGACGGCTGATGGCAAGAAGGTTCGCCGGGTCAACAGCGGCGAGTCCGCTGAGTTCCCCGAGACCAAGGTCGTTGTCGTCGATCCGCCCGACGTTCAGAAGCCCGCGGTCAAGACGGTTCCCAGGAGCCGGGCAGCTCGTCGCCTGGCTGTCTCGGACCTTCTGAAGAAAGCCGATGCCGCGCGGGTGGCGCAAAATCCGAATCAGGCGCTCAAGCCGCTCACCCGGGTGGTTCGCGAGTTTTCTAGCGACCCGCGGGCAGCCATGGCCAGCTTCACCCTTGGCCGGATCTATCTCAAGCAGCTGAGTCGGCCCAGCGCCGCGGCACGCGCATTTCGCCGTGTGCAAGCTCTCGCTCCAGGCGGACCTCTCGCAGAGGACGCATTGGCTCGTGAAGTCGAGTCGTGGGCCGCTGCTGGGCAAAGCGCGAGGGCAAAAGTTCGCGCCACCGTGTACTTGAAACGCTATCCGAATGGTCACCGCGCCCGGGCTATGAAAAAATACACTGAGTGATTCGGTGTAGCGGTCTCGTCCTTGGTGCGGTGGTGGCGTTCGTCCCCGCCATCGCAGGAGCTCAAGCTCCAAAGGAGAAGATCGTCGTATCGCTGAGTGTCGATGCGTGCGTCGCGGTAGAGATGCCCGAAGTGCGGCGGCTGTTTCGCCTCGAGCTGGCTACCTCGCTGCCGAACGCGGTCGAAGGTGACGCCAAGGGCGCGATTCAAGTTACCGCCGCCTGCAAAGGCGAGGTGGTCGAGTTGCGCGTCATTGATTCACTCACCGCCAAGGTGTTGGTCCGACGCATCGACCTGGGGAAGAAGGGACGCGAGCGTTTGCTGGCGCTGGCGATCATGGAGCTGCTCGTCGCGAGTTGGGTCGAACTGGCGGCGACACCCCGGCCCAAGGTGCCACCGGTGGGAAAACGAGCCGGACCGGACGCGCGGAAAGATGCCGGCGCGTTCTTGCGTAAACGGTTTCAGCGCAAGAGTTGGAAGATCAGCACCACACTGCGCGGTGGTGTGACCATGGGTAGCATCGGCCCGGCCAACGGCGGCGCATTGAGTGTGAACCTGGACGCGCCCAATGGTTTTGGCTGGGGCATCGACATGTCCGTGGAACGGGCCAGCGACGACCTCGCGTTGGGCGAGGTCAGTATCAGTACGTTCTCCGCGTCCGTGTCGGCCCATGCCCATCGCTTGTGGAGCGGCTTTCGCGTGCGCGCGGCTGTCGGCGCCAGGGTGGGCGGCGTCACTATGTTGGGAAAACCGAGTGAGCCCAACGTCGTTGGTCGCTCGCTCACCGGGTTGGCCGCCGGGCCGTTCGTGCGGGTGAGCGCGAGCAAACCGATCTTCGCCAAAGTCCTGGTAGGGCTCTGGCTCGAGCCCGGGTACCATGTCTTTCCCGTGCACGGTCTGGTCAACGGCAGCGAGCAAACGTCAGTGGAGAATGTCTGGTTCTCCGCTCGCCTCGGGGTGGGTTGGCAGTGGTAGCGCGGCTGGCACTGGTAGGCGCGTTGGCGCTCGCGGGTTGCACGACGACCAGTGGCGACGTGCTCGTATCCCTGAACGCAGCCGATGGCGCGGTTGGTGGCCAAGATGCGCGGGTCAATGACGGTGGTGCGGGAAAATTCGATGCATCGGCCGCCTGCGCTGCACCGCCGGATTGTCCGCCCATCGCATTTCCCGGGACGTTGAGTGTGTGCGGCCGCGTGATCGATCTGGCGACCTCTCAGCCGATTCCCGGCGACGGCGTCATCTCCGTTTCGTTCTTCAACTTCATCGATTTCGGCGGTGGGCCATCGCTGGGCGGCGCCGACGTAGACGAGTGCGGCAGGTTCGTGGCCGAAAACGTCATCGGCGTGTTGCCCGGGTTCGTGGTCATGAGCGCCGACGATGACGACCTGAGCGGCGGAGACTACGTCCGTGTCGTCTCGGTAATCGACTCTCAGGTAGGGCAGGTGGTGCGCGCCAACGCCTACGCTTTGCGCGCGACGCGTGAGCAGACCTGGTCGACCACAGCCGGCGTGCCGTCGAACTTCGACGATGTCGGCGCGCTGCTGCCCATCTTCGTCGACTTCAATCAGGGACCGACGGGCTATCTTCAAGGTGCGCCTGTTGCTGGTGTCACGATTACCCAGGATGGCAGCCCGGTGACGGGCAACGATTACTATTTCCCCGGAGGCGGCGCGGTCGAGCGCGACACGGTCGATCCGGCGCTGACCACGACCGGGGCGGATGGTTCGGGCCTATTCGTCAACGCTCTCGTCACCTTCGAGTACAGCGGCGAGAAAGCGGGTTGCACGTTTCCCACGGTCGACGGACTGCTGTTCGGCGCCATCCAGGTTCAGGAACTCGTCGGTACCTGTAACTAGACTGCGCGAGCTACCAGCGCTTGGAGTGCGATCGGAACTGAGTCGGCGTCTCGTTGGTCCAACGCTTGAACGCCTTGTGGAACGCGTTCGGATGCGAGAACCCGAGCAAGAACGAAATCTCGCCAATGGAGATGTCGCGTTCGCACAGATAGCGTACGGCTAGACTCTTGCGCAGATCATCGGTGAGGCGCTTGTGCGTCGTGCCTTCGTCCTTCAGGCGACGATGCAACGTGCGCGCGCTGATGTTCAGTTTGCTGGCCACGTGTTCAACGCCGGGGTTGCCGCCACGCAGCTCGGCCGCGATCATCTCGCGCACGCACTGACTGAAACTTGGCCGGTCCGGTACCTGGCTTAGCAGGTGCTCGGCGTGCTGGACCAGGATCGCGCGCAGGGTGCCGTCGGCCTGGGCGTGGGGCAGGGTGAGCGCCTCGGCAGGGAAGCACATCGCCGTTCGGCCCGCGTTGAAACGAACGGTTCCGCCAAAGATGCGCTCGTGCTCGCTGGTGTCGGCCGGTCCGTCGTGGCGAAAGTCGATGGCCATGGGGCGCAGGTTCATGCCCGTGTACCTGCGGCCGAACATCAGGAAGCTCGCGACCAAAAACTCCATGGCGGTGTCGGCCATGGTGACGCCGTCTGATTTGCCGAAATGCAGGACCGCCCAATCGTGTTCGACGACGAGCCAAACGCGCATGCCGGCGTGCATCAAACGCAGGTAGCGGGTCGCACATTGCATCGACTCGCCCAGGTTCGCGCAACTGCCGGCGGCGTATTCGAGGATGTGGAAATCACCAGGTCGCACAGCTTCCGCCGCGTGCGGGCCGAGGGCTTCGTCGTTCGTCATCTCGAGCGCCGCGTCGAGAAACGCGAGCAAGCTAGAGTGCGGCACGTAGCGATCGCGCTCGTTGGTTTCGCGCTCGTCGATGCCGATGCGATCGAGCAGCGCGTTGACCGGGATGCCGGCCTGGCGCATGTGGGCGAGGAACGGCACCAGGATGCGAATCGAGCACACCGGTTCCGTCAACGTGTCCGGACGACGGCTCTGAGATGATGCGACCGCTGGGGTCTCGCTCAGCCGTGTCGACGATGCTGACATGGCGGCATTGTAACTCCTGGATGCCAATCTATGCGGCCAAAGTTCTATCCGTGTCTGCCGCGTGGCTTTGGATGCGTAAGTTGACTTACTGCGTTCACAAACGGGAAGTTAGCTGCACGAACTACCGAAATCATGTGAGCCGTTTCGACGCCCGGGTCCCACCACGGCTCCGAGACATGTCTGCCCAAAACATGATCATTGCGGCGGCGGCGCTACTAACTGCGACGACCGTCTTCGGTCTCGCAAACACTGTCGGCTTCCATCGGCTGTTAACGCATCGCTCGTTCAAGACGCCGCGCTGGATTCGCTACATGCTGGCGCTGCTAGCGACCCAATACAGCGGGTCGCCAATGATGTGGGTCGGCGTGCATCGCGTGCACCACACCATCTCAGACTCGAAGGACGACCCGCATTCACCGCGGCACAACGGATTTTGGTACGGGCACTCGGGTTGGTTGCTGCACACCAAGAGCCGTTTCCTCGCCATCGTGTTCGCGCTGTCGGGCTTCGGCCTGCATCTGCGCTTCCTCCAATGGGACGTGATGCGTGTCCTGGGCAAGCGCGAGCCGATTTGGCGCAAGATGACACGAGACCTCAAGAAAGAGCGCTTCTTTCGCTTCCTGGACGCGCCGTTCGTTGTTCCGGCCATGTTCGCAGCGCAGCTGACAGCGGCCTGGTTCGTAGCGGGTTGGTGGGGCATCGGCTGGCTGTGGGCCTTCCACACGTTTCAGAACAACAACACGTGGCTGGTCAATTCCGTTTGCCACATGCCGAGCATGGGCACCAAGCCCCACGAAACGAAGGACGACTCGCGCAACGTCGCATGGCTGGGCTGGCTGACTTTCGGCGAGGCCTACCACAACGGGCACCACAAGTACCCAAAGAGCGCTCGTCACGGCTTGTTGCCCGGCGAGACGGATCTGTCATGGGGCATGATTCAGCTGTTGTCCAAGCTAGGCCTGGCGTGGGACATCAAGTTACCGGCCAAGTTCCGGGAGCCCGAGCCCGCCGGGGACCACCCCGCCGGCAAGACCGCACCGACCAAGTGAACTGATGGCTGTCGACATCGCCTTGCTCGTGCTCGCTGTGTTCGCGTCCCAGTGGGTGTTCGGGTTCGCGAACACGGTTGGTTTCCACCGACTGCTGACCCACCGAGCGTTCAAGACCACCAATTGGTTGCGCAACGGCCTGGCTCTTGTGTCCGCTCAGTTCAGCGGTTCACCGATGCTGTGGGTGGGCATGCATCGAGTGCACCATATGGTCTCGGACACGGCCAAAGATCCCCACACGCCCACCGCCGGGTTCTGGTTCGCTCACTGCGGCTGGCTGATGAACGCCCGGAGCCCCTGGCTCGCCGCGCCGTTTGCGTTGCTCGGCGGCATCGGTGTGCAGGGCGTGATCCTGTACTACGACGTCAAACGTCTGCTGGGGAAGCATCCGCCCGTATGGCGCAAGCTCACTCGTGACCTGGAGAAGTCCCGCTTCATGCGGGTGCTCGACGCGCCCCTGGTGATCACGACGATGTTTGCCGGTCAGGTGGCCGCGGCGTGGTTCCTGGGTGGTTGGTGGGGGCTTGGCTATCTCTGGGGCCTGCACCTGGTGCATCTGAACAGTTCGTGGGCGGTGAATTCCCTGTGTCATTGGCCCGCGTTTGGCCTGCGGGACCACGAGACCAAGGATCAGTCCCGCAATGTTCGTTGGTTAGCGGTGATGACCCTCGGCGAATCCCACCACAACTCCCATCACCGTTTTCCTAAGAGCGCCAAGCACGGCCTCGAAGGCGGCCTCGACCCGAGCTGGCGGCTGATCCGCATACTCGAATGGCTCGGCCTGGCCTGGGAGGTCAATTTGCCCAAGCCATACCGCGCGGGGCAGCTCGCCGAGACGAACGATGGTTCGACCACTGCCAAGAAACAGCCCATAGCGTAGCCTGGCTTGCACTCGTTACGGCCTAGTTGTTGGCGGCTGCTGATAGCGATCGCGATTAGCTAACGTCGCGAAAAAAATCGAGAAACCCTGAGCTGTTTGTGGGGAGGCATCCCACTTCGGAGCATGGGTAGTAGTCCAATCGTTTTCGGTTTGTCTCCCCTCGAGCGCCCCGACCCGTCGCTGGTCGTGGCCGTGTGTCGCGCGGGCGGTGTTGGGATTCTGGACCTCGGTCGAGACGAGTCAATCTACGCGGCAAACCTGGCGAGGGTCGCCAAATCCGTCGACCGTTATTTCGGCGTGCGCATCCCCGAAGGCGTGGACATCGACCCGTCGTTGCTGCCTGACAACGCCCGAGTGGTGATCCTTGCGGGCAATGTCGACAGCGATGCCGTCTCCAGGTGGCAGGCGCGCTCGGTGCTGGTTCAGGTCACCTCGCTCGGCCAGGCGCGCGACGCAATTTCAGCGGGCGCCGCTGGTCTGATCGCCAAGGGCAACGAGAGCGGCGGACGCGTCGCCGAAGAGACCGCGTTCATCCTGTTGCAGCGTTTGGTCGACGACACGGAGCTGCCCACCTACGTTCAGGGCGGCGTTGGTCTGCACACTGCCGCGGCCTGCATTGCTGGTGGCGCTGCCGGTATCGTGCTCGACGCTCAGCTCGCGCTCGTTCGCGAGTCGACCCTTGCCGATGACGTCCGCAGTGCCATCGCGGCCATGGACGGGAGCGAGACCACCGTGGTTGCCGGTCATCGAGTTTACACGCGCCCGGATCTACCGGTTGCGTCCATGGGCGACGTGGACGAAGCGGCCGTGCTGGCCAAGCTCGGTGGTGACGATCTGAACGACAACTTGCTTCCCGTCGGCCAGGACGCGGCGTTCGCGTCGGCGTTTGCTCGACGGTTCCGCACGGCTGGCGGTGTGATTCACGCAATCCGCTCTGCGGTGGCTTCTCACATCGCCGACGCCAACAGGCACCAGCCTCTGGCGGCGGGCGCACCACTGGCTGCCGCCCACGGTATCGAATACCCGATCGTGCAGGGACCGATGACCCGGGTGAGCGACAACGCATCGTTTGCCGACGCAATATCACTCGGCGGCGGGCTGCCGTTCTTGTCTCTGTCGCTGATGACCGGCGACAAGGTCGGCGCGCTGCTCAGCGAGACTCGCGACAAGCTCGGCGAGCGCACCTGGGGCGTAGGCATCCTCGGCTTCGCGCCCGCGGACATTCGCGAACAACAGCTCGCCGCGTTGCGAGAGAATCCGCCGCCGGTGGCGATCATCGCCGGTGGTCGGCCGAGTCAGGCAAAGCAGCTCGAGCAGTTGGGAACTGCCTCGTATCTGCACGTGCCGTCGCCGAAACTGCTCGACCTGTTTCTGGATCAGGGCGCGCGCCGGTTCATCTTCGAGGGACGCGAGTGCGGTGGCCACGTGGGACCGCGCTCGAGCTTCGTACTTTGGGAGACGCAGATCGAGCGCTTGCTCCAGGTCGAGCGGCCCGAGGAGTTGCACGTACTGTTCGCCGGCGGCATTCACGATGCTCGCTCCGCCGCGATGGTCACGGCCATGGCAGCCCCACTGGCAGCCCGCGGCGCGCGCATTGGCGTGCTCATGGGCACGGCGTATCTGTTCACCGACGAAGCCGTGTCCACCGGTGCGATCAAACCCATGTTCCAGGACAACGCCGTGCAGTGCGACGGCACCGTCTTGCTCGAGACTGCTCCCGGGCACGCGACCCGCTGCGTCGATAGCCAGTACGTAGGCACGTTCACCAGCGAGAAGGACAGCCTGGTCGCCGAGGGCAAGCCGGCGAAGGAGATGTGGAAAGCGCTGGAGATGCTCAACCTCGGCCGCCTGCGCATCGCGTCCAAAGGGCTTCGCCGCGACGGTGATGCCCTTGTCGAGGTCGACGATTCGGAGCAGCAGCGGGACGGTATGTACATGATTGGTCAGGTTGCGGCGCTGCGCAGCAATGTCTTGTCTATCGCCGACCTGCACCGAGACGTCAGCGATGCATCCACTCGGTTGCTGGCCAAAGTCGTCGGTGCGGAGACCGCGACTCCACGGGCACCGTCCACGGACGTTGCCATCGTGGGCATGGCGTGCATGTTCCCTGGCGCCGCCGACCTGGATTCGTACTGGTCGAACATCGTGCACGGACGAAACTCGATCACCGAGGTTTCGCCCGAGCGGTGGAACCCGGATTTCTACTACGACCCGGAGGCCACCGGTGCTTCGGCTGGTCGTAAGACACCGTCGAAGTGGGGCGGCTTCCTGCCCAAGGTCGACTTCGACCCGCTGGCCTACGGCATTCCGCCTCGCTCCCTGGCGTCCATCGAGCCTGTTCAGTTGCTCAGCCTGGAGGTCGCACGCCGCGCTCTGGACGACGCTGGCTACGCAGATCGCGAGTTCGCCCGGGAGAACACATCGGTCATCTTCGGCGCCGAAGCTGGCACGGACATGTCCGGCGCTTACGGGTTCCGCGCCATGTACCCGCAGCTCGCCGGCGATCTGCCGGAGGCTCTGGACGAGCACCTACCTACGCTCACCGAAGATTCGTTCCCCGGGGTGTTGTCCAATGTGATCGCTGGACGCATCGCCAATCGTCTGGATCTGGGCGGCGTCAATTACACGGTGGATGCGGCGTGCGCTGCATCTCTCGCCGCTCTGGACCTTTCCGTCAAGGAGCTGTCGACGGGTACCAGTGACATGGTCCTGTGCGGTGGCGCCGACGTGCACAACAGCATCAACGATTATCTGTTGTTCTCCAGCGTGCATGCACTATCGCCGACTGGACAGTGTCGGACATTCGACTCCGCTGCCGACGGTATCGCGTTGGGCGAAGGTGTCGCGTGTGTGGTGCTCAAGCGTCTCAGCGATGCCGAGCGTGATGGCGACCGGGTCTACGCGGTGATCAAAGGCGTCGCGGGCTCGAGCGACGGCCGCAGCCTTGGTTTGACTGCACCTCGCAAAGAAGGCCAGAAGCGTGCGCTCGAGCGCGCGTATGACCGCGCCGGCGTATCGCCAGCCGACGTTGGGCTCGTCGAAGCCCACGGTACCGGCACGGTGGTCGGTGATCGCACCGAACTCGCCACCCTGACCGAAGTGTTCACCGCGGCAGGCGCTGCACCAGCGAGTTGCGGTCTGGGCTCGGTAAAGTCGCAGATCGGCCACACCAAGTGCGCGGCCGGCATGGCGGGGCTGATCAAGGTTGCGCTGTCGATTCACAACAAAGTGAAACCGCCGACGTTGCACATCAGCGCACCTAACTCGGCCTACGACGCCGACTCGAGCCCGTTCCAATTCAGCAGCGAAGCACGCCCATGGCAGGCGGACCAGCGCATTGGCGCGCTCAGCGCTCTGGGCTTTGGCGGTACGAATTTTCACGCGGTGCTCGCCGAGCACGATGGCCCTGAGGTGAGCAGTGGTGTTGCCAAGTGGCCCGCGGAGTTGTTCGTGTTCCGTGGCGCCGATCGCGCGACCGCCAGCAGGGCGATGGATCAGCTCGCGGCGACGGTTGCCAGCGATTCCGTCGTGCGTCTGCGTGACCTGGCGAAGACCGTGGCGGCAGGGGAGGGGCCAGTGCAGGTTGCACTCGTGGCCACGGACGCCGCTGACTTGCTCGATAAGTTGTCGGCGGCTCGGTCATTCGACGCGAGCGTCAAAGATGTGTTCGTCGCCGACCAAGCCGGGGAGCAGCCGACGGTGGCGTTCATGTTCCCAGGGCAGGGCAGCCAGCGCCCGGGCATGCTGTCCGAGTTGTTCGTCGCGTTTCCGCGGCTGCAAGAGTACCTGGCCATCGGCGCCGACGTTGTCGACCGGATGTTTCCGCCGTCTGCGTTCTCGCCCGAGCAGGACCGCGCGCGCAAATTGGCGCTTACGGACACGCGAGTTGCGCAGCCCGCACTGGGCATCGCCGACATGGCGATGGCCGAGGTGCTTCGCTCTCTGGGCGTTCGCCCTGACATGGCGGCCGGCCACAGCTACGGCGAGCTGGTCGCGTTGTGTGACGCGGGCGTGTTCTCTGCCGAAGAGCTCATCGCGATAAGCGTAGCTCGGGCGGCATGCATCCTGGATGCGGCCGGAGACGACCCGGGCACGATGGCGGCGGTGTCAGCGCCAGCGAGCGACGTGCAGGCTGCTCTCGATGCAGCGAACACACAGGGCGTTGTCATCGCGAACCACAACTCGCCGCGCCAGACGGTGATCTCCGGGCCGACAGCCGCAATCGAATCTGCCGTTGCCAAGTTGAGCGACGCAGGGTTGAGCGCGCGGGCGATTCCGGTTGCGTGTGCATTCCACAGCCCGGTCGTGGCCGCGGCTAGCGAGACGTTGGCCGATTGTTTGGCAGAGGTCTCGTTTGCACAAGCACGTCACCCGGTGTGGTCCAACAAGCTCGCGGCTCCGTATCCAACGTGTGCGGTGGATGCAGCGGCGATCCTCGCCTCACAAGTGGCTTCGCCGGTCCGCTTCGCCGAGCAAGTGCAGCGCATGTACGACGCCGGTGCGCGCGTATTCGTCGAGGTTGGTCCGGGGCGCACGCTTAGCAAACTCGTTGGCAAGATTCTCGGTGATGCGCCCCATACGGTGGTGGCCACCGATGAACCTGGTAAGGGACTCCGCGGGTTGTTGTCGGCCCTGGGGCAGCTCGCTGTCGAGGGCGTCGATGTGGACGTGACGATGCTATTCGCGGGTCGTGACTGTCGCGAACTCGACCTGGCAAAGCCGCCCGCCGGCCCGTCCAAGTCGGCGTGGCAGGTGGATGGTTACACGGCCAAGCCGCGTAACGGCCAGGCCCGCGCTGGGGCGTTCAAGTCGACGCCGAAGCCGGTAGCTGTGGCTGTGGCGCAAACCGCCGCGCCCACCGTTGTCGCGGGCGACGAACGCACCGCGACCATGCTCGAGTACTTGCGCGGCATGCGCGAGATGGTATCGGCTCAGCGTGATGTGATGCTCGGCTACCTGGGCGCGCCCGTGATGGCGACGGCCACGGTCGTTCCCGCCACTGCTACGCCCATAGCCACACTCGCTGCGGAAGCACCCGTGGCGGTGGTGCCCGAGCCCGCCGCGCCGGTAGATCTCAAGACCCTGCTGCTCGGTGTCGTCAGTGACCGCACCGGTTACCCGGTGGAGATGCTGGACCTGGACCTGGACCTGGAAGCCGAGTTGAGCATCGACTCGATCAAACGAATCGAGATCATCGGCGAGCTCAGTCAAAAAATCGGCCTGGCCTCCGACGACGGCGATGTGGATGAGGAGCTGGTGGAACAACTCGCCGCCATCAAGACACTGCGCGGCATCATTGACTGGCTGTCGGTGCGCAATGAGGTGGCGGCCACGGAGTCGCCAGCGACGCCCGCGGACACGGAAGAACCCCCGGTGGCGGCTGAGGTTGCACCCACCGACCCCGCCCCCGTTCTTCGCTATCTGGTTCGTCCCGCCCCCGCGCCGGAGCCTGCGCTCAACGGCCACAGCCTCGATGGTCGGGACATCGTCGTTATTGACGACGGCCGCGGTATCGCTACGGCGCTCGCGGATGCTCTGTTGGATCACGGTGCCAAACCGCGCATCGTCCACGCCATCGACGAACTCGGAGCTGTGGATGGTCTCATCGATTTGCGATGCCTCGCCGAAGACGTGCGACCCGATGTCGTCAAAGACATGTTCAGAGTCGTCCGTCAGGCCCTGCTCGGCGGCGCGTTCTGGGTCATGGGGGTTACCCCGTTTGGTCACCCGGTGCACGGCGCTGAGCTTGGTTACATCGGTGGCGTCTCGGGCATGCTCAAGGCGGCGGCTCGCGAATTCGACGAGGCGCGCGTGCGGGTGGTCAACGTCGATCCCGCGGCGGACCCGGCGGCACTGGCGCAGCATCTGCGTACCGAGCTGTTGACCGCCGACGAGTGGTGCGTCGAAGTCGGCTATCGAGACGGAGAGCGCTACGTGTTGCGCTCAGCCGTTGCCGAGCTGGACGTTGCCGGCGCGGACCAATTGGACCTCACCGGGTCGTCGGTCGTGTTGCTCACCGGTGGCGCGCGCGGAATTACCGCTCGAGTCGCCGTCGAACTCGCTCAGCGGTACAAATGCCGGCTCGCCCTGGTGGGGCGGTCCCCAGAACCGAGCGACGACGAGCCAGCCGATGTGCGGGACGCGACTGACACCAGCGAGGTGCGGCGCGCACTGGTGGCTCGTGGGCTGCGCGACCACGCCGAAATCGAACGCCAGTGTCATCGTATTCTCGCGGACCGCGAGATGCGCGCCACTTTCCGCGAGATCGCGGCGGCCGGTGCGCAGCTGACTTATCACGCGGTGGACGTGCGCGATGCCGGCGCTCTTGGCCAGCTCATCGACGAGCTCTACGAGCAGTTCGGTCGCATCGATGGCGTGATCCACGGCGCTGGAGTTACCGAAGACAAGTTGATACGCGACAAGACCGACGAGTCGTTCGCACGCGTGTTCGACACCAAGGTGGTCGGCGCCATGACCCTGGCGGCCAAGCTGCGTCGCGATACGTCGTTCGTCGTGTTCTTTGGCAGCGTCTCTGGCGTGTTCGGCAATCGCGGTCAGGTGGACTACGCCGCGGCCAATGACGTGCTCGACAAGCTGGCGTGGTCCCTGGACCGACACCTTGACGGTCGTGTCGTGTCCATCGACTGGGGCCCGTGGGGGGGAGCCGGCATGGTTCGCGCCGAGCTAGAGCGCGAGTATGCGCGACGCGGCGTCAGCCTGATCGACTTGCACGAGGGTGTGCGTTGTTTGATCGACGAACTCAGGTTCGGCCAGAATGCGGATTCGCAGGTTCTGCTGATCGGCGCCGAGCCGGCGCTCCTGGGCGAGGCGCAGCTGGTGGAGGCAAGTGTGCGTGGCTAGCTCGGCTTTCAGCCGCGACGTGGCCATCGTGGGTTTGGCCAGTGTGTTTCCGGGCGCTAGCAGTGTGCAGCGCTTTTGGACCAATATCGTTGCGGGCGTCGATGCCATCACCGACGTGCCGGCCACACGCTGGGACCCGGTCTACTTCGACCCGACATCGTCGTCGGCCGACCGGCTGTACTGCAAACGCGGCGGCTTCGTCGATGGCGAAGCGTCGTTCGATCCACTGGCCTTTGGCATCATGCCCAACGCGGCCAGCGGTACCGAGCCCGACCAGCTGCTCGCACTGCATGTCGCGGCCCAGGCAATCGAAGACGCATCCCTGGCGTCTGCGCTGCCACGCGAACGCACGGGGGTGATCCTTGGCCGTGGCGGCTACCTCACACCGGGGATGGCGCGGCTCAACCAGTTCGTGCACACGGCCCAACAGCTGGTGGAGTCCTTGCGCACGTTGGTCCCGGGCATTCGCGACGACCAGCTCGAAGCTGTCAAAGACGAGTTCCAGAACAAGCTGGCGGGCGGGCAACCGGGAAATATCGGCCTGGTACCGAACCTCGCTGCGTCTCGAATTGCCAATCGCCTCGACCTTCGCGGGCCGGCCTACACGGTGGACGCGGCCTGTGCGAGTTCCCTGGTCGCGGTGGATCAAGCATGCACCGAATTGGCCATCGGTCGTTGCGATGTCGTCGTCGCCGGTGGTGTCCACGTCTGTCACGACGTGACCTTCTGGAGTGTGTTCTCCCAGCTGGGCGCCCTTAGCCGAAGCCAGCAGATTCGTCCGTTCGACCGCAGTGCTGATGGCTTGCTCATTGGTGAAGGCGCTGGCGTTGTCGTGCTCAAGCGCCTCGCGGACGCCGAACGCGCCGGCGATCGCATCTACGCGGTTATTCGGGGCACGGGCGTATCCAGCGACGGCCGCGAGTCGAGCATCATGAAACCGCGGGTCGACGGTCAGGTCAGCGCAGTTCAGCAAGCATGGGCAGCCGCAGAGCTCGACCCGGCCACGGTCGGTTTGATCGAAGCCCACGGTACCGCGACCCAGGCGGGGGATGACGCGGAGCTCCGCACCCTCGCTCAGGCGTTCGGCGCCGCCGATTCAGACAAACGCGCGGCCCTCGGTTCGGTCAAGTCGATGATTGGCCACACGATGCCGGCCGCGGGAATCGCCGGACTGATCAAAGCGACGCTGGCAGTGCATCACGGCGTGCTGCCTCCTTCGCTACATTGCGCCGAGCCCAACCCGTTGGTCGAGCAGACCAGGTTTCGCGTGGTTGGTGAGACCCAGCCGTGGGCGCAAACCGCCACGCCGCGGCGAGCGGGGGTCAACGCCTTCGGCTTCGGCGGGATCAACACCCACGTGGTCATCGAGCAGCACGGGGCAGGCGGAAAACCGAGCAACGCCCGCGCCGTCACCAAGCAGCCCGACGTCTTGTTTGCGTCTGCTCAAACGCCCGGCGAGTTGCTCGCCGCCCTCGACGGTGGTTCCGTGCCCTCAGGTTCGTGCCGCATAGCGGTGTTTGATCCAAGCCCGTCGCAACTCGAGCGAGCGCGCAAGATCATCGGCCGGGGAAAACCCTGGCACGGGCGCAAGGATATCTGGTTTTCGCCGCGCGGACTCGGCGACGATGGCGGTCGTGTCGCGTTGCTGTTTCCAGGCATCGAAGCCGAGTTCGAGCCCCGGGTCGACGATGTCGCCGACTACTTCGGCTTGCCCGCGCTGACCACGCCGCCCCGAGAGACGGCGCTGGCCCGCCAGGGTGAGCAGCTGATCGCGGTCGGTGGCTTGTTGCACACGGCCCTGCAGCGGATCGGCGTGCGCGCTGACGCGGTCGCCGGTCACAGCATCGGCGAGTGGAGCGGCATGGTCGCCGCCGGTATGTTGCGGCCCGAGGCGGTGGACACCTTTATCGCCGGTCTTGCGGACGCGACATTCGAGGTGCCCGACGTGGTCTACGCGGCCCTTGGTTGCGGTGCAGACAAGGCTCAGGACATCATCGGGCAGATCGACGGTGTTGCCATTTCCCACGACAACTGCCCACGTCAATCGATTATCTGCGGTGCCGAGCAGGCCATCGACGAAGCCACAAGTCTGCTTCGCGCCGCCCGGGTGCTGTGTCAGAAGCTGCCTTTTCGCTCGGGCTTTCACTCGCCCATGTACGCCGCCTACGTCGATCAGCACCGGCGTCATTTCGAAGAGATCGAACTGTCACCGGCCACGGTTCCACTGTGGTCCGCTACTTCTGGCAAGCCGTATCCGGAGCACGATGCCGACATCCGCGATCTGTGCCTCGCTCACCTGGTGGAGCCCGTGCGGTTTCGCTCCGTCATCGACGGCTTGTACGACCAGGGAGTTCGTGTGTTCGTCCAGGTCGGGCCCGGCAGTCTTACCGGCTTCACCGACGACACCCTTGGGGACCGGCCTGGGCTGACTATCGCAGCGAACACCAAGCGTCGCTCGGGCATGGCACAACTCGCGCGCGTCGCCGCCGCCCTGTTCGTCGAGGGCATTTCCGTTGACCTGGACGCGTTGCCACTGGTCGTGCAGACCGCCGGTGGAACGACGCACCCAACTGGCGCCGTCGCTCTGGATCTTGGTACCACCCTCGTACGGCACAGCGAGCCATTGGATTTGCCAGGGCAGGGGAGCGGCGCCACCGTGCTGCCAGCGTTGCCTCGGGCGGCGGCCACCGACCCGGTGATGGTCGAACACGATCGCAACTTGCGCGAGATCGTCGCCGCGCAGCAGCAAGTCATCGACGCGTGGAGCCGCCGGCCGAGCGCGCCACGGGAGAGCAACCGACGCGTCAAGTACTCGGTCTCCGAAGTGCCGGAGCTGGTCGATCACACGTTCTACCGCCAACCCGAAGGCTGGCCGCACATGGCCGATCGCTACCCGGTCGTGCCGATGACCATGCACCTGGAGACGATGATCGCCCGGGCGGTCGAACTGGTCCCCGGCAGGGTCGCCGTCGCACTGGAAGATGTGCGCGCGTACCGCTGGCTGGCCGTAGCGCCGGCCGTCGAACTCGACGTGAGTGCGCGCTACGACGGTCGCGATCGGGTGAAGGTGCGCATCGGTGACTATGTAAGCGGCACCGTCGTCGTAGCCGACACATATCCGGCGGCTCCGGCCGCCAAACGACAGAGTCTCCAGGCAGAGACCACACCCCCGGTCGACGGTCGACGGCTCTACGAAGAGCGATGGATGTTCCACGGCCCGGCCTACCGCGGTGTGGTGGACATCGAAGCCACGGGCGAGGACGGCATTCGCGGCACTCTCACCTCGCTGCCCGCGCCGGGCGCCCTGCTGGATAACGCGGGCCAGCTCATGGGCTACTGGATCATGAACGCGTTCGATACCGATTTTCTCGCGTTCCCGATTCGCATCGCGCGACTTGCCCTGTTTGGTCCTATGCCGACCCCGGGAACCCGAGTCGAATGCAGCGTGCATATCACTCGGTCCACTCCTAACGACGTGCGCGCGGACATGCAGCTCAGCGTTGGCGGCAGGGTGTGGGCGGACATCAGCGACTGGGCGGACCATCGCTTTGATACAGACGCACCACTGTTCGCCGTGCTGCGTTACCCGGAGCACAACGCGCTGGCGACTCGGGTTGGTGAGGACTACTACCTGGCTCGGGAACACTGGCGCACCGCATCGTCCCGGGACCTGGTCGCGCGCCGCTATCTCAATAGCGAGGAACGCGCGAAGTTCGATGAGGTCGGTCCCCGGAGGAAGCGCGGTTGGTTACTCGGACGCATCGCGGTCAAGGACGCCGTACGTGACTGGCTGTGGCGGCGCGGGCACGGGCCGCTGTTTCCCATCGAAATCGCCGTCGACAACCTCGAGGATGGGCGCCCGGTAATCAGTGGGCCGCTGGCCGACGACCTGCGCGTGTCCATCGCTCACAAAGACGACGTGGCTGTGGCGCATGTGGCAGTCGGCCGTGCCGTGGGTGTTGATATCGAGCGCGTGGAGCCGCGCACGGAAGGCTTCGCTGCGATCGCGTTTACCGCCGCAGAGCGGTCGTTGCGCGCCGGCGCCGGCTCTGATGGAGAGCCCGATGAGTGGCTCACCCGGGTTTGGGCGGCCAAGGAAGCGTTCGCCAAATCTCTAGGTACTGGCCTCCAGGGCAATCCAAAGAAGTTCGTGGTGCTCGAGGCTGCGAGCGAGCGGTTGCTGGTCGCTACCGCCGACGAATCGACGAAACAGCAGGCGTGGATCAAGACACGCCGTGAAGGCGACTACGTAGTCGCGTGGACTCTGTAAGCAGGATGACTATGCAAGCGACAGCTCAACAACAGGAAATTCTCAACACAGTGGCCGGAGTCATCGTCGAAGTTATCGGCGATGAACTCGATCTAGACGGACCGCTCAAGATGACAACCTCGTTCAATCGCGATCTCGAGTTGGAGAGCATCGAGTTCGTCGCATTGGCCGACGGCCTGCAAGAGGTCTACGGCGACGAGTTGGACTTCGTCGAGTGGTTGTCGGACAAAGAGCTCGACGAAATCATCGCGTTGGACGTGGGCGCACTGGTGGAGTTCATCATTCGGTGCCGATCGTAGCTGCCAACGGAATGCAGTTTCACGTCCAGCGGCTCGGTAGTGGGCCGCCGGTGGTGATGCTGCACGGGCTGCTCATCGGCAGCCTTGCGTCGTGGTACTTCACGACGGCGCCGATCCTCAAGCGCACCAATAGCGTGCTGCTGTACGACCTGCGTGGCCACGGGCGGAGTGAACGCGTGGCCAGCGGCTATGACGTCGACACCATGACCACGGATCTGGCGGCGCTCACGGCGGACTGGCAACACGAACCCATGACCCTGGTCGGCCACAGCTACGGCGGCCTCATCGCGCTGCGTTTTGCCCTGCGCCACCCCGAGCGGGTCGCGCGGCTCGTGCTGGTGGAAGCGCCGCTACCCCCCTCGCAGATGGGCGAGATGCAGGCGTTTCTCGATCGCACACCCGACGAGATGGTCGCGACCCTGCCAGCCGAAATGCGTGGCTTCTTCGAACGCGACAGCCGGCAGAGCCGCCGACTGTTGCGCTCCCTGCATTTTCTGGTCATGCAGAGCACCCTCGCCGCGGACCTGCAGGCCGAGGGCGATATCGACGACGAGGTGCTCGCCACGGTCGACTGCCCGGTGCTGTGCGTGTACGGAGCGAAGTCCAGCTGTCGCCCCGTCGGCGACCGGTTGGCGTCGGTCATGCCCAACGCGGAACTTGTCGAGTTGCCTGGCGGTCACTATCTTCACCTGGACTGCAGCGAAGCGCTGACCCAACACATCGTGGAGGCCGTCAGTGCCTAAAGTGATTGCAAACGGCATCTCGTTCAACGTGCAGCGACTCGGTCGCGGCGGTGGCCGCCCGGTCGTGTTCCTGCACGGACTCGTCATGGACAACTTGTCCAGTTGGTACTTTACGGTCGCCAATCGAGTCGCGCGCAGCCGAGAAGTCATCCTCTACGATCTGCGTGGCCATGGTCGAACGGAGCGCACGGAAGAGAACTACCAGGTCGACGACATGGTCGCCGATCTTGCGGCTCTACTGGACGCGTTGGACGTGCGTGTACCGGTGGCGTTGGTCGGTAACAGTTTCGGCGGTCAACTCGCCGTCGCCTTCGCGGCGGCTCACCCGGAACGAGTCGAAGGACTCGCCCTGGTCGATGCGCATTTGAGCGCCAAAGGGTGGGGCGACGCCATGGCGGACACCCTCGAGTTGCGTGGAGAAGAGGCCGACAAGAGAATCGCCGAATCGTTCGCCAGTTGGCTGGGGAGGCACAGCGACCGAAAGCGCAACCGTTTGGCCAACGCGGCACGCGCGCTGGTTTACGGCACGACGCTCGTGTCGGACCTGCGCAACTCGCGGGAGATGACCGACGATGACCTGCGCGCCATCGACTGCCGCGTCCTGGGCATCTACGGGGAGGAGTCCGACGCCCTGGATCGTGGCCGGCATCTGGCGGCCACGCTTCCCGATTGCGAGCTGCGTGTGCTGCCTGGCTGCTCCCACTCAGTGCTCTGGGAGGCCACGACAGACGTGCGCGATCAGCTGGTCGATTGGTTGACGGCGCCTAGCTCGCGACCGACCCGTCCCCGCCCGGAGAGTAAACGGTTCTTGTTCGTCGTACCGCCGCTAGTGGGGCACACCAATCCGACCATCTCGGTGGCTCGGTCCCTTGCAGCGCGCGGGCACGAAGTCGCCTGGGTGGGGCACCCGCGCAGCGTGCGCAAGCTTCTACCCGAAGGGGCCCGGCTGTTCGAGTTGGACGACGACGTGGATTCGGCCATGGCCGTGCAGGTGTCGGCACGCGCAGCCAGGGTCCGCGGCCCCGAACGGCTCAAGTTTCTCTGGGAAGACTTCTTTATTCCTCTGGCCAAAGGCATGTTGCCCGGAGTCGACGCGGCGGTTGAGAGTTGGCGTCCAGACGTGATGATCGTCGATCAACAGACCATCGCAGGCGCCGCGGTCGCGACTCGTCGCGGGCTTCCGTGGGCGACCCTGGCGACTACTTCGGCCGGTGTCGTCGATCCACTGGGTAAGTTTCCCAAGGTGCGCGCGTGGCTCGACGGTCTGGTCGGGGACGTCCAGCGAGAAGCGGGTATCGCTACCGTGGCCGGCGGAGAGATTTCCCCGCATCTCGTCCTGGCGCTCACGACAGAGGCCCTGGTCGGCGCCACCAACCGGTTGCCGCCGCACTATCGATTCGTCGGCCCATCGATCAGTGACCGACCGGAGACCGCTGAGTTTCCATGGCAGTGGTTGGATGAGGGCGACGAGCACACCCGGCGCGTGCTCATCTCTTTGGGGACGGTCAACGCTGATACTGGCGCGCGCTTCTATCGAGAAGCAGTCGAGGCAGTCGCCGGCACCAAGATTCGGGCCGTACTCGTGGCGCCCGCGGAACTCGTCGGGCCCACGCCGGACAATATTCTGGTGCAATCATTCGTTCCGCAGCTGGCGCTGTTGCGGCGCATGGACGCGGTGGTTAGCCACGCGGGGCACAATACGGTGGTCGAGACTCTGGCCAACGGCTTGCCTCTGGTGCTCGCACCAATCAAGGATGACCAACCCGTCGTCGCTCAACAAGTAGCGGATGCCGGCGCGGGTATCCGGGTTCGTTTTGGTCGCGTGCGCGCGCCCCAGTTGCGGGATGCGCTGTTCAGCGTATTGGACGAGCCGTCGTACGCAAGCGCTGCGAAGCGCGTCAAAGAGTCGTTTGCACGAGCGGGTGGCGCTGAGCGCGCCGCGCGGTTGCTCGAGGAGTTAGTGTCATGATCATCAGCTGGTTGCTTTACATTCTCGCGGCCATTTTTATTCTCGACGCCATCAAGATGCGGGGGCGCCTGAGTAAGATCGGACTGCTGCCAGACGACCGTGATGGCGCGACCGCCGACCACCTCGTGGTGCATGGCGAGGCCGTTGAACTTTCGGACGAAGTCCGTGAGCGCGCGGAGACCTACGCAACGGCCAACGAACTGGACGTCGTGGACCTGGTGCCCGGCCAGTTGCCCACCCTGCGGGCTCTGGCTGTCGCGCAAATGATCGACCCGGTCAAATACCGGTCCGACCGACTCGCGCCCGGGCGAACCGCCGGCCATGCCATCCTGGTGTCGCCAGACGTTAGCGAGCGCTCTGGGATTCGCGGCGGCGGCTACGACCCGGTCGAGATCATCGACACCGCGGCGAAGCTCAAGCGTTACGCCACGACGAGTACAGATATCGTCATCGTGCCCGGATTGCCGGCCTCGCCAGAAGACTCGCGTAAGCGCCTGGCCGTCATGCGTGAACTCATCGCGGGCGCTACGCCGTTCGTTCTCGGCGCCCAATTCCTCATCTGCGTCGGTATTCTCGCCGCCATCGTATTTCCGTCCACCCGCATCGCCGGGCTCGTCGCCGCGGGTGCGTTCCATTTGCAACCGAGCCTCGCTTTGTTGGGCACTCGGTTTCGCTGTTGGGACCTGCCGTTCGTGACTCTGCTGCGGCTTCCCTGGGAGCTCGTCGGCTGGTTCAAGACGATGCTTGGCACCTGGCGACCAGCCAACAGCCGAGATGACATGGTGCAGGTCCGTCGCCCGACTTACGAACAGCTGCTCGAGGGCGATCACCAGCAGTTCTTCGAGCCGAGGCGCCAGGATTGTCCCCTGTGCGGCGAGACCAATCTCAAGGTGCACTTGCGCACCAAGGATTTGCTCCAGCACAAACCAGGCACGTTCACCCTCGAGCGCTGCGAGTCGTGCGAGCACATCTTCCAGAACCCACGTCTGAGCATCGACGGGCTCAACTTCTACTACAAAGACTTCTACGACGGCCTGGGCGAGAAGGGCATGGACTTCATCTTCGGCTACTCGGCCGCGTCCTATCTGGGACGCGCCCACATGCTCGACGGCGTCGCCCAGCCTGACAACTGGCTCGATGTCGGTGGCGGTCACGGCCATTTCTGTTGCGTCGCGCGTGACGTTTGGCCGCAGACCAGATTCGATGGCCTCGATTTGAGCGAGAGCATCGATGAAGCCGAGCGCCGTGGCTGGATCGACGAGGCGTACATGGGCTTGTTCCCCGACGTAGCGCCGACCATCGCCGAGAAATACGACGTGGTCAGCATGCATCACTACCTGGAGCACACCCTGGATCCTCAGGCCGAGCTCGCCGCCGCCCACACCACACTCGCCGACGGCGGACACCTGCTCATCGAGGTGCCCGATCCGCAGTCGTTGCTCGGGCGCATCCTGGGCCGCTACTGGATCCCCTGGTTCCAACCACAGCACCAGCATCTGATCTCGCGTAAGAACCTCGCCGGGCTGCTGGAGAAGAATGGCTTCACGCCGGTCACGTGGCATCGTGGAGAGGCGCACCAGCGCGTCGACTTCTTGTTCGCCACGTTTCTGTTCCTGGACCGCATCGCGCCGCCCACGGATTTGCCCTGGCGCAGGCCGTCGTCGTGGCTGAAGCGTTCGTGGCGATCCCTGGTGTGGATGACTGGCGTTCCTCTGATTCTGCTGGGCCGCACCGCCGATTGGTTGCTCGACCCGCTGGTGCGTCGGTGGGGAATGTCCAATACGTACCGGGTATTGGCCAAGAAGGGGTAGTACGCCCAGCTGCCACCGTCGGCCCACGGCCGGCGGATTTGGCGATAGTATGGTCCGGGGTGGCTATCGCGGACGAATCAACCGAAGGCTTGCCGGCCGCCGAAGCGACGGCGGCGACGACCGATATTCGGCGTAAATCCCTGCGCGACCTCGACGCGTTGCTCACCGCCGAGGACGTCCTGTTTGCTAACGAACTGCGACGTTCGCGGGTGTGGGTCTGGTGCGCGTCACTGCTCGGTGTGGCGGGGCTGGGCTGCGCCGCGTTTGTCTCGCCGGCCGATGACCTGGCGCGGATCATGCTCGCTGTTGGCTGTGTCGTCTTGCTGATCACCAACGCGGTCGCGCTCTGGGTGTTGGCCGACTCATCTCGGTACACGCAAAAGTTGGTAGCGGTGTACAGCTACATCTGCGTGTGCGTGATGATTCCCGCCTACTACTTCTTCGGTTGGTTCTCGGGCATTCTGCTGCTGGTTCCTCTCGGCGCTGTCAGCTTCGCTCTAGGCCAGGAGGCGAAATCGGTGATCGCGCTAGCGGTGCTGACGATCGGCTCCCACGCTGTGCTGGCGTCGTTGACGATCGCCGGGGTTATCAAAGATTCTGGGCTGGCGACCCTGCGCGTGCCGGACGTGAGCTATCAGGCGCTCTACGTCGCGTTAGCCGCGGTCATGTTCGGGGTTTCGTTTGCGTTTGGCCACGCTTTACGCCGACACACCCAGGCTAACGTGGAGCGCTACGGCACCGCCGTGCGTGAGACCGCCAGACGCGAGGCACTGCTTCAGGAAGCCCTGGACGAGCTTGCGCGGGTGCGGCGCATCGGCGAGCCCGGGCGGTTCACGGGCCTGGACGTCGGCTCGTATCGTCTCGGCGTCGTGCTTGGTCGTGGCGCCATGGGCGAAGTGTACGCAGCCGACCAACAGCAAAGCGGCGCTGTCGCGGCGGTCAAAGTCATGTCTTCGGCCGGCGTACTCGAACCCCACGCCATCGCTCGCTTCGAGCGGGAGATCGAAATCGCGCGCTCGGTGGACTCGCCCCACATCGTGCGCGTGCTCGAGCACTCCGGCGCCGAAGACCAAATCATGTATCTGGCCATGGAGCGGTTGACGGGGCAGACTCTATCGCGGCAGTTGCGCGGGAATGGGCGAGCCAGCGGCCGCGAGACTGTGGATATGCTCAGTCAAATCGCGCGCGGAGTCGACGCAGCGCACAGGGCCGGAGTGATTCATCGCGACCTCAAGCCGGGCAATTTGTTTCGCCATGACGCGGGCGGGACCGTCACCTGGAAGGTGCTGGACTTCGGTGTTTCCAAGTTGGCGGGTAGCGGGGGCACGCTCACCGGTGGTGGCCTCGTGGGCACGCCAAATTACATGTCACCCGAACAAGCCGCGGGCGGCGACGTCGATCATCGCACCGATGTGTTCTCCCTCGGCTGCATCGCCTATCGCTGTCTCACCGGGTACCCGGCGTTCTCCGGGCGCGAGATCGTCGATGTGCTGTACGCCATCGTCAACCAGATGCCCCAGCGGCCGTCGTTCGTTGGCCGGCTGCCGGAGCAGGTCGACCTGGTGTTGGCCATCGCGCTGGCCAAAGACGCGGAGCATCGCTTCAACACCGCGTCAGATTTCGCCGCTGCCCTTGTGGCTGCACACGAAGGCAGCATCTCGGACGACCTGGAGCGCCGGGGCGAGGGGCTGCTGGCGCTCACCCCATGGGCGTAGCGCTGGCCTGGCTACTCGGCGTTTCCACATGCTCGTGACCCCTGCTACCATGCGACGATGAACCAACGCTCCATGGTCGTCGGCTTTGCTCTGATCATCGCGCTCAGTGCATTCGTTGTGCTCCCGGCCACCGCCTCCCCGGGGAACAAGGCGCTTCACGGCACCTGGAAAGTGACCTCGGTGAAAGCCGGCCATCGAACGATGCCGTCGGATCCCAAAGTGGGCGTGTGGTGGACCATCAAGGACAAGGTGTTCGAGTTCAAGGTCACATACGGCAGCGAGACGATGCAGAAGCGCAACGGCGTCTGGTCGTCCAGCGGAACGAGTCTCTTGACCCGTCAAAAGGGCGAGACCGAGTTTGATAAGTGGCAATTCAAACTCACAAAGGACACGCTGATTCTGCTGCGGCGCCAGAACAACGTGTTGGTCAAGACCACCTTCAAACGCATCGTCAAGAAGCGCTAGCCCGCGTATGGCCGCCGGGCTCTCTGCTGTCCTCGACAAACGAACGGCCGGCCTGGCACTGGCGGCGCTGGCCATCGGCTTGCTGCTGTATAGCTCCATGAGTCGTGGCTGGTGGACGTTAACGATCAAATCGGAATACGAGTCGGTCACGATCAAAATGGGCATGACCAGCTCCCATGTGTGCATAGACAACCAATGCCGCGTGTTGCCTCACAAGAAGATCGCCGTCCTGCTCGGCCAAACGGACAGCCAGCGCTTGTGGCTCATGGCGGGTGCTGCGGCGGCGTGGGGCGCCTGGGTCACCGCCGGGTTTTTGTTCTTTACGGCGTTCTTCGCGCTGCGCCGAAAGCCGCTGCCGGGTGTGCTGATCGCCCAGGTGACCGCGGTACTGAGCGCACTCCTGGTCTTATGGGCAGGCTTGTATGTGCTGCTGTTTCCCAGTGAGGTCGCCGCGTCTGTCAGCATGGGCCACAGTCCGGTGACCTACTTCGTCGGTGCGGTTAGCGGAATCGCGGGCAGCGTGTTGTTGGCGGTCGGCGGTGAACAATCGTCTACGCCAAGCCTCGACGAGGTATTTGACTGATGCGGCGATCGGTGACATTTTGCATCCATGTTGACGATCTACTGCGCCGAGCCGGTCGCCGTTACCGCGGACGAGTTGCGCAGTATTGCTGGTGACGCTAACCACGTAAAACTCGACGGAAGTGTCGCCGAAATCGGCTGGCCAGGCTGCCAGCTCAAGATCAACCCGATGCCGGATGGAGAGCTCGACGCCCACCTGCGTGGCTTCGTTGGGTTCTTGTCGGCTCACGGCACGACCGATTCGTTGTTGGAAAGAGCGCGCGGCGTCAAGCAAGTGCTGGGCATCGTGCTCGACGACGAAGCCGAGGACGCCAGCCACATTTGGGAAGTCGTCGAAGGACTCGCCAGCAAGCGCCGCGGCTTCTTGTTTGCCCCCGACGGCATCTTCGAGGTGGACGGGACTCCACTACTGCCGTTTCATCTCGCCCTCGACGAAGCTGGCGACGACGGTACCGAGTGGAACGAGCCCGACGACGACGATGACTGGGACTCGCCGCCGCCAACGCCGGCGCGGATCGCCCGGCGCGCATTAGCATTGGCCGCCGTGGTCATGCGCGCGCACCTGGACTCGGGGGAGGGCTTCACGGACCCGGACGCCCAGTACTCATTGCTCGTCGCATGGCTGCAGCACAACGAGATCATGGACGAGCTGGAGCCCGACGAACGAGCGCTCATCGATGCGCCGCTGGGAACGGCCACCGAGCGTCAGGTTATCGAAGCGAGCTGGCGTGCAGAAGGCATGGTGGTGCTCGCCTGGGCCCTCGGCGTCGCCGAGATCCCAGATCACGATACGCTCACCGACCCGGTGGCCGTGGCCAATGCTCTCGGCCTGCTTGGCGACGAAAAGCCGGAGATCCTTACCGGCGCCACCATTGTGTCCGCGGAAAAGCTGTCATGGCTGCAGGACCGTCTGCTCGGATTGCATTGGCGTCTGCGGGACTATCGGGTGTCACCCAAGACCATGAACTACCGCGAGTTCGCCGCCGACTGCTGGTTCGGCAGCTTCGACATTGGTGGCGTGGCCCTGGTCAAGGACGATCTGGCCATCGAAGGAGAGGCGATTCATCACGCGCCGGATCACGCGGTCAGTCGCACCGAGAGCATCGCCATGGAACGGCACCAGGCGATCAACTGGCTACTCGGCTGGGACGATGTCTACTCGGAAGTAGACACGGCAACGTGACCGCCAGGCTCAGGTAGCCGAGTCGACGGCCGGCCAGGCTTACTTGAGCACGCAGTCCACCAGCTCGATACGCATGGCCAGACGCCCGCGTACTTTGCAGTCGACCGTAGCCTCACTGCCCTTGGCTAGCTTCTTGTCTTTCGCCGCGGCGCCGCCGTCGCGGAACTCGCACGAGACCTGCTGACGAGCCGGGCCCCCTTTGAACACGAAGACGAACTTGCGAGCGGCGCGGATCATGTGCACGCTGCCTGTGACCAGGACACGCTTGTTGGCGAACAGCTTTTTGGGCGACGGAGATCTGAAGTAGCGGGCGTGGAGCTCGATCGCCGTCATGGTCTCCGTCGTCGTCGTCGTCGTCGACTTAGCATCGACGGCCGCGCCTACAGGCTTGTCGGGTTTGTTCTTGCCACTGGCCGCGTCCTTCTTATCGCCGCAGCCGCCGTGGAGCGTCATCGTCAAGGCCATGGCCCCTAGTAGCAGTGCTTTCATGCCACCACTATCTAAGCAGGTGCCCCGGCTGTCGGCAACTTCCCAGCCGGGCGTCTGTGTGGATGGGGGCTATTGGCAGCGCTTCGGCTACTGGGGCGGCCGGGTGCCGTTGAATTCCTGGCGAGACGAGCACCCTGTCAGGGACGCGCAGTCCGGGTTGCCGTTGGTCGCGGCTTCGTATCGAATGTTCCCGGTGAGCACGTCGCCGCTCAAGGAGCCGGCCACTGTGCTGTTGATGGTGTATGTACAGTTTCCCTCGACCGCCGAGCGGGTGCCGAAGATAGTCATGTCGATGTCGTTGCCATCTACCGTGCCCTGGTAGACATGGCTGCCGAGGATGAGGTCCAGGAATCCGCCGGTGGCCCCTGTGATGGTACCGCTGGCGTTTTCGCCGTCCTGGGTGATCACCAGTCCAATGTTGGCAGCGCTGTTGCCTTCCACCCAGTTGTCGAACTCACACCCGTTCTCGCGATTCGTCACGGCGATGGTGTAGTCCCCCGCGGCGTCGACTGGATCACTACCGCACGCTCCGGTGAGCGCCAAGGTCGCGATGAGTAGCAAACTGCTCGTGTTGCGCATGCGCTCATTGTAGGCCAAGCGGAACATCGAACGGTCATCAAGGCTCGACTGCCGGTTTTTTCCGCCGTGGTTGGTGAGGTTTCATATCGTTGCGCCAGCCGGGCTTTCGCTTGTCGAGCCAGCGCTCGCTGTGGGCGAGTAGATGTTTGTGGGACGCACCGAGGGTCGCGTAGATCGAACGAGCATCCTTCATCAGCTTGATCGCACCACGCCGGTCCTTCTTGGACCACCACATAGCGGCGGCAAGGTTGAGTCGCGTGCGCGCGCGGCGTGAGGGTTGGGCTTTGGTTTTGTCACCCAGAGCGAGGGCGCGTTCGAGTAGCGGGACGGCGATGGCTGGGCGCCCCAGCTCAGTCAGACAAACGCCGAGGCTGTTCAGCGGCACGATGATAGCTGGGTCGTTGGTCGCGACGGCATCGAAAATCTTGATGGCCTGTTCGAAGTAGGTGGCCGCCCGGGCGAACTGGCGTTTCTCGGTCAACGTCACGCCAAGGTTCGTGCGTGCCGTCGCAACATCGTAGTGATTCTTGCCGTACTGAGATTCGAGCACCTCCAGGGCACGGGTGTGATACTCGAGGGACTTGGTGAGTTGTTGCTTGTGCTCATACGATAAGCCCAGGTTCGAATACAGGATGCCGAGGTCCCCGTGGCGGGGACGTAGATGCTTGCGTAGAACCTCGAGCGCTCGTTGGTAGCTGGTGATCGCATCGTCCATTTTGCCCAGGCCGTGAAGGGCTACGCCCCGGTTCTGCCAGGCGTAGCCAACGCTAGGATGGGTCTCGCCGTAAGCCTTTCGGGTCAATGAAAGAGCGCGATCGGCGGTGGCGACCGCCTGTTTGTGTTCGCCCGCTCCGTTGTGAATGAGCGTGAGCGCCTGCAGCGCTTTCGCGAGCACCGGGTGGTGCTCTCCGGCCAACTGTTTGGCCAGGGCCAATGCTTTGGCGACGTGCGCTTTGGCTTCTTTACGTTTACCGAGAGCATCCAGGGCCCCTGCGAGACGTATGTGGGTGTCCGCCAGTCGCAAGTGCTTGTCACCGTACAGATGCTTCTCCACCCGTAGCGCGGCCCGCAAGTGGCCCAGCGCTTGCGCGTGCTTGCCCTCGGATGCTCGCAGTTCGGAGATCCTTCGCTGGATTTCGTCGGCCGCCGAGCTCCGATAGCCAGCGTGTGGGAGTTCGATCTGAGCCAGGTCTGCCCATTGGTCGGCGAGGGTCCAGTTACCCTTTCCCGCTGCGACCGTGATCATCAGTGCCGCCGCGAGTCCCGCGGAAGCCGAGTCTTTCACTCGCCGGGACGCGGTGTACGCTTTGCGCAGGTCTCGCTCCGCCTCCTTGTGCCGGCCCATCATCGACAGAACCTGGCCTCTCAACGTGAGCGCCTCGGCCACGAGATCGCCGCCGCGGATGCGATTGGCGTCTTCAGCGATCTCCTTGATCAAGGTGAGCGCTCGCTTGGTGTGTCCGTTCATCATGAGCACGCGCGCGTTGAACATGGCGCGACGAAGAATACTGACTTGCCGGTCGGCCTTGGGGTCGGTGACGGGCAGGACTCCCCGTTTGAGTACGTCCAGGTCGTTGCACTGCTCCAGAGCCGGAAGTAGATACGCCGATTCCAGGGCGCGACCAGCGCCGGCCAGGTCCGCCGTTTCGAACGTCGTGAGCAGACCGTCAAATGCGACGAGGGCGCGGTCAAGACAGGCGAACCGCTTCTTCATCATGGTGGCGGGCTGGGTGCGTTGCACCTTTGTCGCTTCACACGCGTTGCGATGAATGGCCGCCCATGTCGTCGCGTACCCACCCATGCGGCGACGGATGGATGGCCAGTTTTCCAGGTTGGGTGCCTGGTTGTTCAGGCTCGTTTGCACCCGCTTGGATCGCGCGTCATTCCAGATGCTATCGACCTGCTTCTGGCCGCCGTCGCATGGGTCCTCTTTCGTGGTGTGAACCGAGCTTCGCGCGGCGAAGAACACGACGGCTACGACCGCCAGCAACGCGACGACGCTGCCGGTGATGATCGCCCTGGTGCGTCGGGCTCGCGCCGGGTCCTTGCGCAACTCCGCAAGGAGCTCTGGCATGTCCTCGTAGCGCTCGCTCGGTGCTGCGCTGAGCCCTCGGGCGACCGCGTCGTGTAGCCAGCGAGGCACGTCGGTGTGCTCGGCAGGGGGGCGAATATTCCCCCTGGCGATCTCGTCCAACAGCTCCACCAGAGCTTTGCCGACGAACGGCCGCCGCCCGTACAGCGCCTCGTACATCGTGACGCAGAACGCGAACTGATCGGCGCGCGCGTCGACCTGGGCGGAGTCGCACTGCTCTGGGGCCATATAGGCCGGTGTGCCCATGATAACGCCGGTGCGAGTGAGGGAGCTCACCGGCGCGTCACTCGCTGCGTGCGCTGCGCCCGCCGTGGCTTCCGCGCCGTCTTCGGCTGTGCGCGCGAGGCCAAAGTCCGCAACGCTGACCCGGCCAGTTGTCGAGATGAGCACGTTCTCCGGTTTGAAGTCCCGGTGAACCAGGCCGGCCGCGTGGGCTGCTGCCAGGCCTTCGCCCGCCGCTAGCATCACCGGACGAATCTCCGCCCAGGTGCGTGGTTTCTCGCGCATCCACTCGCGCAACGTGTGGCCATCGACGAACTCCATCGCGATGAACACGTGATCGTCGATAGTGCCAACTTCGTGGACCGTCAGCACATTTGGATGGTTGAGCTGAGCCATGGCCGCGGCTTCGCGCATCATGCGCTGAACACCGATTTCGTGGGTGAGCCGCGCGTGCAGCTTCAACGCGATCTTGCGGTGAAGGCGCGTGTCTTCGGCCAGGTAGACCACTCCCATACCGCCGACGCCCAGCTCGCGCTCGATGCGAAAGTGCTCGTTGACAGTGGAGCCTGGTTCGAGCTGAAGCGGCGGGACGATTTGTGGGGTCGCCGCGACTGCGGCCAGGAGCGCCGCCATCGACGTGTGCCAGTCCGGGGTGTCGTCTAAGGAGTCCACCATAGACGCGCGCTCAGGTGATGATGCCCTGTTCGGTTGCCAGTTCGCGCAGGGTGTTCTTCAAGCGTTCGAATCGTTTACGCAACGAGGCCGCCTCGCGTTTGATGGTGCTGTCGTCGGCGTCTGCCTCGTCGTTCATCACCGTGGCGATCTCGCGCCAGCTCATTTTACGGTCGATGCGCAGGATGAGCAGGGTTTGTTCCTCTGGCTCGAGCTGCTCTCGAAGTGCGGCGACCGAGTCCTTCACCTCGGTTCGCAGGTAAACCAGGGTCGTGGTCCGCACCTGGTTGACCAGATGCTGGACTTCCGGAGATTGAGAGAACGCCAGGCGCTCTCGTTTTCGCGCCGGCGTCCGGTGGAATCGGTGCAGGGCGTGACGCGTCAACGTATAGGCCCACGTTCGGAAGCTGCTCTCCCAACGGAAGTTGCCCAACCCCTTCCACAGATCTTCGCTGAACATCGAGAACACCTCGCCGGCTGTGTCCTCGTTGCGACTTACCGCCATGAGGTAGCCGACGAGCTCTGGTCCGTACTTGCGGATCGCCAGAGTTGCCGCCGCGTCGACTTCGTCGTTCTGGCACAGCTGCTTGAGCTCAGCTTCCAACTGCTCCCGCTGTTCCGGCGTCATCCGGGCATTCTACACCCACAGGCACCAGTTCGTGATAGCAACGGGGGATGGGGACCGCGTTTCTGTGGCAGGGATTCGACCATGAGTGGCTTCGATCAGTGCTTGGCTTTCGCCTGCCGCATCGGATCAGCAAGCTCGACAGTTACATCACGGGCGAGGACGGGGAGCGCGCCGAGTTTCATTTCGGCCAGGCCACCGGGGTCGACGGCAACTTCATGAAGCCAGTTGGGCACTTTTCCGCGATTCGTGCTGATGGACTGGCGGTGACTCGCGGGGTGGAGGAGCTTCGTTGGACAGATGAGATCGAAGACGGCGAAGTTCCATGTGCGCGGTCGACGCTGACGCGAACGATCTCGGGGGAGGGCGTAGCGATCCTGCGGGGCCTTCGCCTGCAGACGCGGTGCGACCCGGCCAAGCAGCCCGGGGACCAGCCGGGAAACTCGGACGGCATGTGGCCGTATCGGTTTTCGGTCCGCTTCGACGGCGCTGAACTGACGGTAAACATTGAACGCGGTTGGACGCCGAACAAGGGCGGCATCCCCGGTATCGAAGAGAAACCGCTGACGCGTCACCTGGATTTCGAGTTGGACGTGGCATACACGCTTCTCGCTGGCGATGAGGATGTCCTTGCGGTGACCAGAGCCGACGCGGCGGTTGCCGAGGGCGAGGCGCGGGACACGGAGCATGCGCAGGCCGTCACGGCGGTCAATGGGGTTGGCGATAACCGGTTTCCGGTTGCTGCCGTCGGTCTGACCGGGGTTGAGTTCGAGTTGTTGCCGCCGACTGAGCGCAAGCGTCACGCCCATCGCGGACGCTACATTGGCGCGGTGGGATTTCGTACCGAGCTGGCACATTATCAGCCGGAGTCGGGCACAGCGACAGTGCAGCATCGCGCGCGAGTTTGGGTACCCGTGACGGTGGTGCGTAGCCAGGTGCGCTACCAGCTGGACACTGCGTTGATCCAGTTAGCGGGCCCGGGGGCCGAAGTGAGCCCGAGCCAGGAAGTTGTGGGCAGTTTGTGCTCGGAGAGCTCTGCGCAGGCGCCATTCTTTTCCCACTGGAAACGATGCGGTTCGGCCAAGACCGGGCCGGCTGCTGCGGCGGATCAGAGGCCGATCTCCGCGGGATTCGGCGATCTACTGTCACGGGTGTGATCGATCAGCTTTCTTGGCCCCGTCGGCGTGCGTAGTATGGCGTATGGTTTCGCGTTTGGCTGCCTGCTCGGTGTGTGTCGCTCTGGCGTTGTTGCCAGCAGGCGATGCGCCAGCGTTCCACGGCAAATCGTCGTCGTCGACCAGCACGCTGCGGCCTGCACGAACACTGAGTGCGTTGCCGCCCCGGCTTGACCCCGGGTGGCAGCGGTTTCGTCGGGTTGAAGGCGGCACATGGCGTGGCTTGTGGGACAGGGCGACCGGGATTCCGACCCAGGTCTACGGCAGCGGTATCGCCGCAACTGGCTCGGTCGCCTCGGCCAGGGCGGCCGAGGCTCACGCGCGCGCATTGCTAAAGCGGCACCTTGCCTGGCTGGCCCCCGGGAGCAAAGACTCCGACTTTCGTCCCGCGGCGAATCACTTGTTGCGCGGTATTCGCAGTGTGACTTTTCAACAGCACTTCGGCGGTGTGCCGGTTATCGGTGCCTACGTCAGCTTCGCGTTCAAGAAGGACCGATTGGTGTTGTTCGGATCCCGCGCTGCACCGCACGTACGAGTGTCGCTTGCCGGCGCCCGCTCCGGCGACGCCGTCTACCCACTCGTTGGTACCACCGGCAAGATCAGCTTTCATCTTGTGCGTGCGTCGTTGGCCGACAGCACCCAGCCACTGGGCCGGTGGATTGTCTACACGGATGTCGCGACGAAGCGGGAGGTAGCGCGCCGTTCCCTCGTGTTCCAGGCGACCGGTCAGATTCTGTTCGACGTGCCAGACCGCCACCCGGCCGGTACTCGCAGTGATCGCCCGGCGGCCTTCGCTCACTTGACCGTGGATGGCGGCGGCGCGACCTGCGATGTGGACGGCAACGTGAGTTGGACCGGAGCGTCGCCGACGACGGTCGACTTGATGACCGACGGCACCTACGTATTCGTTGAAAACCTCAGCGGACCGCAATCCACGGCGAGTCTGAGCTTGAGCGATGGGGGGAGCGTCACCTGGAGCCTGGCGGCGGACGAATTCGGCGACGCTCAGTTGTCGGCGTATGTCCATGCCAACATTGCCAAGGACGCGGCGCGGGTGCTCAACCCCGGTTTGACCTGGGTGAACCAGCAAATGCTCGCACAGGTCAATGCCCTTGGTAACTGCAACGCGTTCTCCATGGGCGATGACATCTACTTCCTGCGCGCGGGCATGTTTCAGGGACAACCCTGTCAGAACCCCGCGCGAATAGCTGACATCGTGATGCACGAGGTCGGTCACAGCGTGCACACGCAGTCGGTCATCCCCGGCATGGGGGACGTCAACCCGAGCTTGTCCGAAGGTCTTTCCGACTATTTCGCGACAACGATCCTGGATGATCCGGCGCTTGGCGAGGGCTTTATCGGCGTTGGTCCGCTGCGCCATCTCGATCCGGTTGATAGCGAAGCGGTGTGGCCTGACGACATCGACACCGATACCCACATCACCGGGCTGATCATCGCCGGGACCTTGTGGGACTTGCGTAAGGCGCTGATAGTCGACTTGGGCGCGGCGGCCGGCGTCGCCCACGCGGACCGCCTGTTCTACTCAGTCATGCAGCGCGCCCCGGACATTCCGTCCAGCTACGCGGCGGTGCTGCTCGAGGACGACGACGACGGCAACCTCGCCAATGGGACACCGAATCAGTGCACCATCGATGGGGTGTTCTTCGCCCACGGTTTGGGCGGGGCCGCCGGAACAGCGGGTTCGCTGGTTAGCGTCGACGGACTCACCGTCACGCTGCGCGCGCCCGCGGCACAACCCGGCTGTCCTACTATCTCCGGGGGCGAACTAGTCTGGCGCGTGCGTTCAGAAACGTCGACAGGCGGTACGCTTGCGATGACGGACAGCGGTGGCGATTGGACGGCCGACGTTCCACTGCAAGCCGACAATACGGTGGTGCAGTACCAGGTGCGCGCGACGACGTCAGCCGGTTCGCAGATGACGTTTCCGCGCAACGCGGCGGACCCGTGGTACGAGCTGCACATTGGTACGCCGGCGATGATCTACTGCACCGGATTCGAAACGGACGTGCTCTCGGAAGACTGGACGGCGACTGGCGATGGTGGAGGCACCGACTGGGAAGTGGCCACGCCGAGAGGGCGAGCCGACGATCCGAGCTCCGCGTTCGCGGGGACCGGCGCGCTCGGGAACGACCTCACAGGCGATGGTTTGTATTCACCGAACTCGACGGACATCGTCGTCGGTCCGGTCGTCGATGTCAGCGGGTATGACGTGGTGCGCTTGCAGTACCGGCGCTGGCTGAACGTCGAAGACGGCCAGTACGACACAGGGACCATCCTGGTCAATGACAGCCCCGCCTGGCAGAACCTCGGCGGACCGGACGTGCCGCCGCACCTGGATAACGAATGGCGCTTTCACGACGTGGACCTGACGTCGTTCGCTACGGGGGGCAGCGTGCAGGTCGCGTTCGAACTGCGCAGCGATAGTGGTATCGAGTACGGTGGCTGGACCATCGACGAGTTGTGCATCGTCGGCTACGGCGCCGGGCCGGCCGTAGATGCGGGCAGCGACGCCACCATCGGTCCCGACGCGGGTGGCGGCTCGGGAGGCGATGGCTGTGGATGTCGTACCAGCGATCCCGCATCAGCCGGGCTCTTGCTGATGGCGCTGTGTTTGTTAGCTATCCGGCGGCGACGCGCCTAGGCGGTCGGCGCACGAATCCCATCGGCACGTGGTTGGAACGGCCGCTAGGAAGCGTGAGTTGGTTGGGAGAGTGCTGAAGAACTACCAGTCGCGATCGCGGCCTTTGCGGCTCTTGCGATCGTCTCTTCCGCCGCCACCACGATCGTCGTCGCTGTCGCGGAACGAATCTTTGCGTTTGCGATCGCGCCGAGGTCGGCGACCGTCTGTCGTGGTCGGAGGAGGGGGAGGCCCACCGCCTGCTGCGTCTCGGCCGCCACGATAACCACCGCCACCGCCACCGCCACCGCGATAACCGCCACCACCGCCGCCGGGGGCACCGCCACCGCCGCCGCGATAACCGCCACCACCGCCGCCGGGGGCACCGCCACCGCCGCCGCGATAACCGCCACCGCCGCCGCTCGGGCGACCGCCGCCACCACTCGCGCCGCGATAGCCACCGCCACCGCCACCAGTGCGTGGGGCACGTTCGCGCGCTTCGTTCACGCGCAGGTTGCGTCCGTCTAGTTCTCGACCATCGCAAGCCTTGACGGCTGCTTCAGCCTCGCTGGGAGAGCCCATTTCCACGAAGGCGAACCCTCTGGAGCGTCCGGTCTCCCGATCCATAATAACCGCCACGCTGCTAACGGTTCGCCCGTCCTCTTCGAAGACTGCCCGCAACCCGGCCTCAGTCGTGCTGTAGGCAAGGTTGCCAACATATAGCTTGTTCATCTCGGTCCGATCTCTTGCCGCGATCCGCGGCCCAAAAACTCGTAGTGCCCGTAAAAGGTAGCACAAGCTGAGAAGATTGTGGATGAGGAGTATCGTAACCGCTGGGAACTACAGCCTCCCTCCGGACTACTGAACAAATTGTCAGACTGTGCTGGCAAGGTGCCCATATGGTTGCTCCCAGGTTTCAGCTCGGCAGCGTGGACGCGGTCGAGTGGTTGCGCGCTATGCCGTCCGCATCGATCGATCTGGTCGTCACCGATCCCCCGTATGAGTCGTTGGAAAAACACCGGAAGATCGGCACGACGACCCGGCTCAAGCACAGCAAGGCGTCGAGCAACGACTGGTTCAAGATCTTCCCCAACACGCGGTTCGAGGAGCTATTCGTCGAGGTCTTCCGCGTGCTCAAGCGCAATACGCACTTCTACCTGTATTGCGACCAAGAGACCATGTTCGTCGCCAAACCTATCGCCGAGCAGGTGGGCTTTCGCTTTTGGAAGCCGCTCATTTGGGATAAGCGCAAGATCGGCATGGGATACCACTACCGCGCCCGTTACGAGTGCATCCTGTTCTTCGAGAAGGGCAAGCGCAAGCTCAACAATCTGGGTATCGCCGACATCATCGAGATGCCCCGGGTCTACCGAGGCTATCCGGCGGAGAAACCCACCGGAGTCAGCGAAGTGTTGATAAGCCAGAGCACCGAACCAGGGGATCTGGTCATCGATCCGTTCATGGGATCCGGATCGGTCGGCGCGGCGGCTGTCGCGTTGGGGCGCAGTTTTGGTGGCAACGACATATGCGCGGAAGCCCGTGAAATCGCCGAAGAGCGGCTGCTCACGGGCGGCGCGACTCCGGGCGATGTGTTCGCCCAGGCGCATCAACCGACCAAGAGCAACCCACAGCTCGGCCTGTCGTTGTAGCCTTCTCCGTATGCGTGGCAGCGAGTACCGCGATCTCATCGCCGGGTACATCGATAGCAACTACGGCGATGCCGGGATCCTGGTCTACACCGAGGTGTCTCTAGGCAAGACCATCATCGGCAAGGACCGGCGGGTCGATGTGTTCATCCATCACGAGTCTGAGCGACTCGCCCTCGCCATCGAGTGCAAGTTTCAGGATGTGCAGGGGACAACGGACGAAAAGATCCCATACGCCCTCAAAGATCTCGAGGCCACCCGGGTACCAGGATGCCTCGCCTATGCCGGCAAGGGTTGGTCACGTGGCGTGCTCCACACCCTCGAGGCATCGCCGCTGGCGGCGTACTGTCTGCCAAACGAGGAGCGCATGACGCGCACGAAGAGTACCCGCGAGTTAGATCACGTGATTGCAGCTACCTTCGGCCTGTGGGATCGGATTATCCCCAAACGAAGACTGTTTCGCGCCGACGACTAGCCGGTAGTAGGTCGGACCCGCGCAGACTTGTATTAGAGTGCGTGGGCAATGGCATCCCTCGACAAGGTCGCTCACACCACGAAACCGATCCCGACGCGTCGCCAGTTGAGCCAGAAGGTCGCGGCGGAAGCCGTGGGTACCTTCGCTCTGGTGTTTGCGGGCTGCGGCGCCATCGCCGTCAATCACATGACCAACGGTGCCCTGGGGCACCTGGGCGTGTGCGCTGTGTTTGGCCTGGTCATCATGGTGATGATCTACGCGACGGGACACATCTGCGGCGCCCATTTCAACCCGGCGGTGACTCTGGCATTTGCCATCGCTGGCAGGTTTCCGTGGCGGCAGGTTGGCCCATACATCGCGGGGCAGTTGGCAGCGGCGTTGCTCGCATCGCTTGCGCTCGTAGCAGTGTTCGGCTCTCACGCTGATTTCGCAGTCACCACAGTTTCGGGAAGTCTCGGCCAGTCGTTCGTCCTCGAAGTCATCGCCACCTTCTTCTTGATGTTCGTGATCATCTCGGTGGCCACGGACGTGCGCGCCGCCGGCAACTTGGCGGGGCTGGCCATCGGTGGCACTGTCGCACTCGGCGCGTTGTTCGCCGGTCCGGTGTCGGGGGCGTCGATGAATCCCGCGCGTTCCCTTGGCCCGGCTATCGCCACTGGAAAGTTCGACGACATCTGGCTCTACATCGCGGCGCCCATAGCTGGCGCTATCATCGGCGCAATGGTCTTCGTCTACATCTCGTGCACCGAGAAACAGACCAACGCCGACGGCTGCTGCTAGTTCTAGTTCAGCGTTTTGACGAAGCGGGTCGTGGGTGCGCTGGTGGCTACGTTTGTGGGGGCTAGTTCAGCGTTTTGACGAAGCGGGTCGTGGGTGCAAAGTGCACGTTCAGGAACGACGTGACTGCCTGCCAGTAGTGCTTGCTGTCGGGGAACTTGCTCCACAAGGCTCGTGAGCCGTGGTTTCCGGCGCTGCGTGGCACGAACGCAATCTTGAACTTGGACGGGATGGCGACGAAGATATCGGTCCACTTGCCGGTCTCGCTCTTGGCGGATGTGACGAACACCGGCTTGCTGATCTTGGCCGCCGAGGTACGAATCCAGGAAGCGGATTTGCCAAAGCGAGTGAAGTACTCCGCCGGCGCGAAGGCCAGGGCGCCATCGATGATGCTTGCGTTGTCGCCGGCAAGCTTGAGCGCAAGCGCTGCCGAGTACGACGATCCCCACACGACCAGCTTGCCTCTGGCGTAATGCTTGCGGGCGTATTTGACGGCGGCGAGCATGTCCTGCATGGCATCGACGAAGGTTGTGCCCTTGCGTTTCTTCTTCGCGGCCATGTTGGTCTGATTGACCACGTTGTTCACTTTGCCGCCCGAGCGCTGATCGATAGCCAGGCAGTTGAACCCAAGTAGATTCAGACGCGGCGCGATCTCGCGATACTCTCCGCGGCTCCAACCGGCCTGATGAAAAAGCACGACGAAGGGCGCGGACAGATCTTTGTGCGCCATATACAGATCAGCCGTGATGGTCAGCCCGTCTTGCGAGGCAAACGTGACCTTCTTGGTGTCCGCGCGTGCGGGGGACGCCAGCGCAAGAAGCACGGCGACAGCCGCGATGGCTGCCATGGCTGGGATGTGGGCCCGCTTCATCACGTTCAATATGCCCGTGTTTGGCAGGAAAGCCAAAAACACATTGCCCGCTACAGGCGGTGTAGCCCGGGAGTGGAGTTTGCTGTGCCGCACCGCGTTAGGTTCGCATGAATCAGCTTGGGGCGCAGGGGGCATGGTCAAGGGACGGGCCAGGGGCTAGCGACATTCACCAGAGCTCAGCAAGTCGCTTCGTTTCCAGCAATACCGGACAGCCTGATGAGGTTTGGCGCCCCGGCCGACAACAGATCCCGTGAGCTTGCAGCCGAGTGGACCCGGGGAAGCGATCCCCTTGGGAGTGGGCCGCCAGCGCAGGGTCTGGGACCCGGCGCGCACTGCGAACTTTTTGGAGAATCTCTTTCCGCCCTCACACACGAGGCTGAGGCTGGCGGAGCGAGCCCGGACACGGCGAGAGATATGAATGGCTGCAGTCACTCGCAGATGCAGTCGCCCACCACGTCTTGCGGCTTCCAGCTGCGTAAAGCCCTGACGAACACCTCGGAGTCGCGAGGTCACCTTGCGGAGTTCGCGGCGGACTCGGCGGTTTCTGGGGTCGAGAAAGCTGGCTGCCGACAGCAAGCTGAACGCGGCGTTGAGCTTGCGCTTGCGTCGGAGCTTTCTACCCTTCGCAGCCGCTCTGCGCAGGGCCACGGCGCGAGCGTCGGCGAGTTTGCTCGCCAGGGCTTTTGCCCACGGGGCCCGTTTCTTCATCGCGTCTGCGATGCGCGTGGTGGCGCCGAGCAGTCCGCGAGCGAATCCGGGAGCCAGCCGCGTCGCATGTGCAATCGCGTTGTTGGTCAACCTGGTCAGTGCGGGGCGCTGGGCGTTCACCAGTAACGCGCCCAGCTGGCTTTGATAACGCGCGCTTTGACGGTGGCGCGCGAACCGCTTCGCCCACAGTGAAGAAAGGCGTCGTACGCGCCGTACATCGCCGTTGGAACCTCCGCGAATGGCGGCGTCGCTGGCCGCAATGAGCGCGGCGAGCAGTTTGGCTGTGGCCTGGGCGCGTTTGATTTTCGGCCACTCCACCATGTACGAGACCCAACCCTGGACTGTGTTGAGCTTGATCGCGCGGCGCCACTCCCTCTCGGACGCCGACTGGCTCGAGCTCGCGATGCCCAACGTGGCGACCTCTTGCGAGGTTCGACTCACGACGACTTTGCCAAATCGTGCGGTCAGCTTGCCTAGCCTCGGTCGCAGCTCCGCCCAGCGGATGGTCACTGTTCCCGTGGCGCTGGTGTTACCCAGTTCGATCTCGAGCTTGTTGCCGACCCGGAACAACATGGGCGCGTTGGCCAGTGGCCGACTCTTGCAGGGCTTGCGGTCCTTACGTCGGATCCAGCCACCAGAGACGAACGGCGTCTCGCGAACGATCTCGCACGTCTGTCGTGTGCGCAGGGTGATGATGGCGCCGTCCTTTGTCGACGCGACCGTCGCCGTGGTCGTCGCGGTTCCCGGTACAGGAGTCGACGACACGATGCGTGGCTTTCGCGCGGGCTTGCCATTGCCCCCGCAGCTCGAGAGCAGCGCTAGCGACACGAAGACGAACAGCGTCGCAATAGCCCCATCCCTTCCCACGCGGATATCTTAGCCGCGACCGAGCAGGCGTACCAGGTCGATTGACCGCTCGTTGAAGCGTGGGATGTAGTCTCGCTCGATGGTCCTGCTGAGGATCTCAGCGTATTCGGATGCAGGCGCCAGGCCCCATAGCCGGTCTGCATCGGAGATGTCCTCGATGGCTTCGGCGCCGTCGTCTACCGCGTCGCCGTAGCTCTGTTGCAGGCTGGCCATCATTTGAGGTAGCTCCACATCGATGAGCTGTCGCAGCTCATCGGCCACCGGCGTGTCGAGTAGCGCGTCGAGCAACTGCCAGCCGAAGTCGCGATGACGGACCTCGTCCTTCAGGATGCGGTCCAGAGCGTCTCGCGCCACTGGGACGGTGCAGCCCTGGCGCAAGTGACTGAACAACGGCACCGCGACGGTCTCGCCCAAACAGAACATCTGGACCCCGGCGCGGGTGATATCCATCTCTAGCAGTTGCTCGGGATGGCGCGGCAACTGGAGGCTTTCGCGTTCGATCTGAGGCGGCTCAGTACCGCCTGCTTCGGCGTAGACCTCGGCGCTCATTTGGGCGTGCACCAATTCGTCGGTGACAATGCGCAGCCCGTCGTCGATCAGGTCCGGCGATGCTCCCATCTGGATGAGCCACAGAGTGAGATGCTGGGTGATCGCCGCGGACGTGTACTCGGCGTGGATGCGGTTGCGCCACTCGTAGCGCACCGCTTCTGATGCTGATTGCTCGGACACGATCGCGAGTGTAGTATAAGCAGGCAATGAAACACGTTCTATTGGCGGGCAAGTTGTGGCTGATACCGGTGCTGGTGCTCATGACTGCCGCTTGCGGCGACGATGACGGGCCGAAGGGGCCGTCGTTTCCCACCGACCGGGAACCGTGCGCGGATGCAAATCCGCTCAGGCGCGCGCTGTACGGCGACCTGCATGTACACACGCGGTTTTCGTTCGATGCTGCGTCGTACTCCAACGTGCTGCACCCTGCCGACGCGTTTCGCTTTGGCAAAGGCGAGGTGGTTCGCCTCGCGCCCCTGGACGCGGACGGGAATCCGACCCGGGAACTGCAGCTGGCTCGCCCCCTCGACTTCCTCGCGGTTACCGACCACGCGGAGTTTCTGGGTGAGGTCTACCAGTGCACCACGCCTGGCAGCACCGGCTACGATTCCACGACCTGCCAGATCTATCGCAACCCGGACTTGAGTGGAGCGACGGAGCTGGCGATCAAGCTCTCGGTGCCCGGGTCACCGCGGTTCGAGGATATTTGCGGCTCGGACGGCAAGGCCTGCATCGACGCTGCGCGCACCCGATGGTGGGAAATGCAGATCGCCGCCGAGGATGCCTACGATCGAACGTCCTCCTGCCAGTTCACCGCGTTCGTCGGCTACGAGTACACGAACACCGCCGGCGTTAGCAACATGCATCGCAACGTGGTCTTCGCGAGTTCCATCGTGACCGAGTTGCCCATCTCCAACTTCGAGGCGGCGTACCCGGAGGAGCTGTGGCGCGCTCTGGATGCCCAGTGCCTGTCGGCGGACACGGGCTGCGATGCGGTGGTTCTGCCCCACAACACGAACCTGAGCAACGGCAATATGTTCGTCGACGTCCACCCGCCCTCGGCCACTGAGCTAGAGCGTCGCGAACTCGACGAGCTACGCGCCCGGCTCGAGCCGGTGGCGGAGATTTTCCAACACAAGGGCGACAGCGAGTGTCGCAACGGTTTCGTCGGCGTCAATGGCGACCCGGATCCCCTGTGCGACTTCGAGAAACTGCGTCCGCCTGATGACGAGGACTGTGGCGACAGAACCGGGTCCGGCGGGATGCGTCTGGGCGGCTGTGTTCACCGCCTGGACTTCCTACGCAATATTCTAAAGGAAGGTCTCGTCCAGGAGAGCCGCAGCGGCGTGAACCCGTACCGCCTGGGCTTTATCGGCAGCACCGACACCCACAACGCAGCGCCGGGACATGTGGACGAGGTGATGTTTGCGGGACACATCGGCATCGTCGACGACAGCCCAGAGGAGAGGCTCGGGCTGGGCAACATCACCCATGACGGCGTGATCAATAATCCCGGTGGGCTCGCGGTCGTCTGGGCCGAGGAGAATTCCCGGCCGTCGATCTTCGCGGCTCTCAAACGGCGCGAAACGTTCGCGACCAGCGGCCCGCGCATGGAGCTGCGCTTCTTTGCTGGTTGGGACTTCGACGCGAACCTGTGCACTTCGACATACGATCAAATCGTGCAGACCGGGTACGACGAGGGCGTGACCATGGGCGGTCAACTGCTCGGCCCAGGAACCGCGCCAAGCTTCATCGTGCACGGTAAGGCAGACGCGACGCCGCTGGAGCGCATTCAGATCATCAAGGGCTGGTTGGGCGCCGACGGCATGACGTACGAGAAAGTGTTCGACGTGGCGACCAGCGGGGAGAACCCGACGGTGGACACAAACACCTGCGAAACTACTGGAGCGGGATGGGACGCGCAGTGTGTGGTCTGGACCGACCCGGAGTTCGACGCCAGCGTGTCGAGCTTCTACTACGCTCGCATCGTCGAGAACCCCACCTGCCGGTGGAGCACGCGCCAGTGCAACGCACTCCCGCCGGCCGGTAGGCCCGTTGGCTGCGACAAAGCGGGCATCGCGAAGACCATCCAGGAACGCGCCTGGTCGTCGCCGATTTGGTACACGCCGTAACAGTCCCCCTCGAGCGGGGGGCTGGGCCCCAGTATAGCGTCGTGATTTAAGCTGGTTACGCTGGCACGATGTCTGCTATCTTACTGGTGAAGTGCAGGAAGTCGCCGCCTACTCAACGGTCGCAATGACCCTGAGCCTGGTCGTTTCACGACCAAGACTGTACTCCTTTCGGATAACGCCAGCCATGGCTGCGGCCCTGGGCGTGATGCTCATGCTGATTACGGGCATCGTTCGCCCGAGCCAGGCTGCCAGCGCCTTCGCGGCCCTGTGGCAACCGTTCCTGGCGATTGCCGCCATCATGGTCACGACAGCGGTTGCCTACGAGGTGGGCGTGCTGGACTGGCTGGCCGCGCGGGTGGACGCGCGGGCTCGCAGCGCGCGCCACTTGTTCACCCTGGTCTTCGTCATGTCGGCGCTGACCGCGACCGCGCTCAACAACGACGCGGCGGTGCTACTGCTGACCCCCCTCGTGGTTTGCCTGATTCGGCGCAGATACCCAGACCGGCCGGATCTGATCATGCCGTTCGCGTTCGCTGTGTTCATGTCCGCTGGCGTCGCGCCGCTGATGATCTCCAACCCGATCAACATGATCATCGCCGAGTACGCCAGCTTGGACTTCAACACCTATCTCATCCACATGGCGCCGGTGGCGGTGGCAGGGTGGGGCGTCGCATACGTTGTTCTGCGCCTGGTGTTTCGCAAGCAGCTGGCGTCTGCGCCCGCGGTGAGCGAGTTGCCAACCAAGAAGCCAATGTCGCGGTTACAGCGACAAATGTCGGCCGTGCTCGTCGGTGTGTTGCCCGCCTACGCGATCTCCGCGGCCCTGGGCGGAGCGATTTGGATTGTCGCCGTAGCCGGCGCTGTCCTCGCAGTGGCCATCTCTCGCGCGTCTGGGCAGCGCCCGGTGACGGTGGTGAGGCGCGGCGTTTCGTGGGACACGCTGATCTTCCTGGCGTGTGTCTTGTTGCTGTCCGTTGGTTTGCTCAACGTCGGCCTCGTCGAGCGTCTGGCTTCGTACTACAGCGGTGCCGGCACTGTGGGCGTGGGCGCGGTTTCCGCGGTGGGCTCCGCGTTGCTGAACAACCACCCGATGGCGCACATCAATATGATGGCCCTGGGGCAAGTCGAAGGCGCCGGGATGAGCTCCACCTGGGCGGTATTGATCGGTGGCGATCTCGGCCCCCGCTTGCTGCCCATGGGCTCTCTGGCAGGCCTGCTGTGGCTTGGCCTGCTCCGCCGGGAGGGCGTGAACGTCCGACTGCGCGACTTCTGCGGAATCGGCCTGCTCGTGACCGTGCCGACCCTGGTCGTGTCACTGGCGATGGTCGTGTTGCTGTTCTAGCTGGTCGCTAGAATTCGTCTATTGCAACGTAGCCTGGCTCGGCCTTCACCCGGTCGACCCAGCTCTGAATGGCCGGATAGCCTTCCAGGGAAATCTCGGCTTCGTTGGCGACGTGTGTATACGCGTAGAGAGCCGTGTCGGCGATGCTGTAGCTGTCACTGCCGAAGAAGCGGGCGGCACCGAGATGGATTTCCATCAGCAGCAGCGCTTGCTCGGCGCGCCGGCGACGCTTGGCCACCGATTCGTTCTCGAGGGTCTTTGCGTTGAACTTGAGCAAGAAGCGCGCCCCGGCTAGAGGTGGCTCCAACGTGTTCTGTTCGAAGAACATCCAGCGCATGACTCGTGCCTGCGCGACGCGGTCTTCGGGGAAGAACTTCGTGTCCTGAGCCAGGTAGTACAGGATTGCGTTGGACTCGGCGATGTACTCGCCGGTCTTGAGTTCGAGCACCGGTACGCGCCCGTGTGGGTTCTTGCCGAGGAACTCGGCTCCGCGGGTCTCGCTCTTGAACAGATCCAGCTCCACCCGCTCATATTCCCGGCCAATCTGGCTGAGCAGAAGGCGGACCTTGTACGCGTTACCCGAGTGCGGACTATCGTAAAGGCGCAGCATTGCAACCACCGTATACCAGAACGCCGCCACCAAGACCATGAGGTGGGGGACGGTGGGGCGCGGTGTGCTGGCGTATGACGTGGGAAGGGACGATTTTGCCGAGAGGTCCCCTATCTGGTTCCAATCCAGCACTTCCAAGGGTAGAGTTTTCTCGGTGAGTTCCAGCGGCGGCGCTAGGCACGTTAGTAAGTACGACCAGACTCCGTTAGTCGAGGTCGAGGTTGTGCATGTGCACGGGCCCGCTCCGCTCGCGTCTGACTTCAATCAGACGTTGGAGCTGTGGACACAACGTCACGTCTACATACTCAACCCGTCTCTCAAGTGCCTCGACGTGGTCAAGACCAGCAGCCGGGAACAAGTCAAGGATCGCTCGTTCATCGGCGCGCGCCTGGTCGGTGGGCAGCAGACGACCGATGAATCGATCGAGATCTCACGACCGTTTCCTCGTCCGGGATCATGCGCGGTGTTCGAGGTGCCCAAGGGCGACACCCGCTTGTTCCGCCATACCTCCACCGTCGAGCGTGTGCTCCTGCGCGTGCACATCACCACGGTCACCCGCACACGGGTGATGCCGACGTGGGAAGACATCGCAGGACATCCAGAGCCAACGGTGGTCGTCGACTTCGACGGCGACGAAGAAACCTCCGAGCGCTAAGGCGCCGGTCGGCCACGGGGCAAGAGCGCGCCGAAACGCGAAACGCCGAGCATCAAAGCTCGGCGTCGCGTCTGTGTCTCAGAGGAGCAGCCGTATCGCTCAAAGCCTTTAACCGCGCTCGGAGCAGTCGTGCCGCGTTCTGAGGTGTTGCTTCGAGAAGCCTAAAGCTTGATCTTCTCGACGAAGAAACTGAAACCCGCGTCGCCACGTGCGGCGGTCAGGGGCAACTCTTTGGGTGGGGGCAGGACCGCTAGCTTCGCTAGTGCTCGGTCACGTGCTTTGTTCTTCTTGTCGGTCTGCAATGCCATTCCTCACCCCAGCGTTGATGTCATCCTTTGTGCCATTTCGTAGGGGGATCGGGCAACTAGTAAGGTCTGTTCCCACGCTTACGTCCCATACTCGACGAGCGTGGAGCCGTTTTATTACGAATGCTTTGGTGCGACGGCGAGCTCGATTTGGAACTTCTTGACGCGGCGCATCCTTAAAAAAAGTTCGCCGAAGCCCTTCGGAAGCTTGTTGCAGTAGGTAACGAAGCCGGGAAGCGTCGCGAACGTTTGTTCGGCGGCGGCAAATGCTTCGTCTTCTCGAATGGACTGGTCTTCGCGCACCAGCTGACACGTCTCCGGATCTTCCCGATAGCGCTCGATGTACTCGAGAAGTCGCTCGTGATAGCCCGGTTCTTCGACGATGGCGCCGATGGTTTGCTGGCGTGGATGCGTGCCAGCCACCATCTGCCTGACCTGGTCCTCGAGGCTGTCGAGGCCGTCCGGGAACATCTGCAACAACTGCAGGTCGTAAATTGGGTTGAGGTGCACCACCTGCATCACGTGACCAATGATGGTGTCTCGTTCGGACATGAACCCGGTCGGGTCGATGAGCGCCATCGGGTCATCCAGAGCGCGCAAGAGCTGGTGGAAGTTGAACGAGATGCCCTTCTGTTCGTAGTAGTCCCGAGCGGCGGGTTCGATCACGAACCGCACCATGTCGAGTCCGCCGAAGATGATCTGCCAGCGGTTGGGAATCTGCTCGATGTATCCGCGCTGTTGCAGGGTCTCCAGGCGGAAACGAACTTCTGCCCGGTTCATATACAGACCGAGCGTGCGCGCCATGCGCACCGCCTTCTCGCTCATCTGGCGAGGACCGCCCATCGCCATGCGGATCAACTTCCACGGCGACGCGGTCATGCGGAGCGTTTGCTCCTGCTGCATCATCGCGGCGATTACTTCTCTCCTACGGTGATCGACAGAGAATCGTTCTCCCAGTACGCCACGACTTTCGGGTCGGCTTTGCGGAAGACCATGACGTCGGGCTTCTTGGGATCCTTGCTCTTCTCCACCGTGGCCTTGCCGTACTTCTTTTCCAGGGCAGCGAGATACGCGTCTTTGGATTTTTCGTGGAACTTGGTGTGCAGCGGGATGCGGTAGTTCTTGGCTTTGCCTTCTTTGTCAAAGCGCACGAACACCTGGGTGAAACGCGGGTTCCACTCGACCGGAACCATGGAGATGCCGAATTTGGGATCGTACTCTTTGTACGCTGCGGTCAGTTCTTTCTCGGTCGCACCCAGGATCGGCGTCTTCTCGAAGGCCATCTTGTCACCGGGGCCGATGAGCTTGGCGAACGGCTGGTACTGTTGGAACACGAGCAGCTTCTGGCCACCGATCTTGTCGTTCTGCTGGTAGTAGTGAGCGCGCAGGCCGGTGTCGGCGTTGAACCAGTACAGAACCTTCGTCGGTCCGTCACTGCCCTTCATGGTGAAGTGACCGGCGACGGTCGCGCGTCCCCATGCACCCACCAGGGTCTCTTTGACTTTGGTGTGCCTGGCGAACTCGACCTCGATGTAGCCGACGTTCTTCTTCGTCTTGTTCTGGTGGACCGTGAAGCGGATGCCACCCTTCTTGTCGCCGCCCCAGTCGAAGGAGTCCTGGCCGTCGCGGCTGAACAACTTGTCATTGCCCGCCTTCGTCTTCTCCTCGGCAAAGTCGGCACCGATTTTTACTTTGGCGACAGGACCGATCAGGGCGAGCGGTCCTTTCTTGATCAAATCCGTGAGCGGCTTCGCGTTCTTCTTTATGTTCTTCGGCGGCTTGGTTGTTTTCTTACCGCCTTTGTCGTCGTCCTTCTTCTTGCACGCTGACAGCGTAGTAGAGACGCTCGCGGCGAGAGCAAAGGCGGAGAGCAACACGATTAGCTTGGACACGCTGGACCTGATCATGGCCCGAGGATAACCGACCACGGACTTTTTCAATACCGCGTAGGGCGCCCATAGTGGCCGGTAGCGAACATCCTGCGCTTCGCCGTAATTCGAAAATGATAGCTGCGCACCACCGGATTCGAGCGTTCCATGGCGACGGGCGTGCCATAGACCACCACCATGCTGTTCATGAAGTGGTTGGTCGGGAGGTTCGCCCCGCCGAGTTCCATGTCCACGATGGCGGTAAATGTTCCTTCGCCTCGGGACGATAGAACGTAGCGTCGTCGCCCGCGGCCGACGGTTTCGCGCCAGTCGAAGTAACGATGCTCGATGGTGAGGTACACGCGGCTGTCGTTCCGTGGGTTGCGCCGAGGGGACAGTATGGGACGGCGAAGTTTCTCGACGCGTATGCCGCGCACGATGCCCGTCCATGCAACCTTTGCCCGCTGGTTGCGAGCGAAGTCGAAGCGAACATCGTTGGGGAGAACGCTCCGAGTGGTCTGAGCGAACGCATGTTGTTCCATGCCGTAGCTTGGGTTGTACGGGGCGGTGGAGGGGGGGGCAGCCCATGAGGAACAGCGCCGCGGCGGCTAGAAGCAGGTAGCGAGTCATGAACGAGTAACGCACTGGGTCACGAGAACTTACGTGTGATCTGAGTTACTTGCATGCGCCAAGAAACAAACAGTCTTGACTGACTGTTTTTGGCTGGAGTAGAACTCGCCTTGGATGGGGCGGACCCAGGAAGAACGTCGTGAGCAGACCCAGAGTGCAGTTCTCACTGCAACGGTCGAGTCGCTTATCGATGTTGGCTACGGGAAAACGACCACCCTGGAAGTGCAGCGGCGGGCCGGCGTCTCGCGGGGCGCGTTGCTTCATCACTTCCCATCCAAAGCGGACCTGATCAGTGCCACGGTTCACCACCTCGCGGAGCTGCGCGGTCGTGAGCTTCGTGAGCTCGCCGTCAAGTTGCCCGATGGTGCCGCCCGCGTCGGCGCGGTGATCGATCAGCTCTGGCATAGCTTTCGCGGCCCACTGTTCTGCGTCGCGGCAGAGCTACGCAGCGCGGCGCGCACCGATGTCGAATTGCGCGGTGTGTTGGCCAAGGTCGAGGCCGAGGTTCGCGAACGAATTTTGGATCAGGCGCGTCGATTGTTCGGCGAGCCGGTCGCTTCATCGCCTGGGTTCGAATGCGCGATGGACATGACGTTGCAGCTGATGGTCGGCGCCGCGAGCACCGCAATCCTGCATGGCGATAACAGGCGCGTGGTCGCGCTGATCAATCGATGGAAGAAGCTGTTTCCCCAACTACTGGAGCAGGCGAATGAGCAACGAATTAAGGTATGACGGTCAAGTAGCGATTGTAACCGGCGCTGGCGGAGGCCTCGGCCGCGCGTACGCCCTCATGTTTGCGGCCAAGGGCGCCAAGGTCGTAGTCAACGACCTCGGTGGCGGCCATACGGGCGAGGGCGAAAGCTCCTCCAAGGCGGCCGACATCGTCGTAGCCGAGATCAAGGAAGCCGGTGGCGAAGCCACGGCCAACTACGACTCGGTCGAGTTCGGCGAGAAGATCATCAAGACGGCGATGGACGCTTACGGGCGCGTCGACATCCTGGTGAACAATGCCGGCATCCTTCGGGATATCTCGTTCGCGAAGATGACCGACCAGGATTGGAAGCTCATCAATCTGGTTCACGTCTGGGGCGCCTACAGCGTTACCCGTGCGGCGTGGCCGATCATGCGCGAGCAACAGTACGGACGCGTGATCATGACGTCGTCGGCTGCCGGCCTCTATGGAAACTTCGGCCAGGCCAACTACGCCATGGCGAAGCTCGGTCTTCATGGGTTTGCACAGACCCTGGCCATCGAGGGCCGCAAGCGGAACATCTTCGTCAATACCATCGCGCCTATCGCTGGTTCGCGTATGACCGAGACGGTGCTGCCCGCACACATCCTCGATGCACTCAAGCCCGAGTATGTCGCTGCACTCGTCGGCCGACTGTGTCACACCGACAGCGAAGAGACCGGCAGTCTGTTCGAGGTTGGTGGCGGCTTCATGGCCAAACTACGCTGGGAGCGTGCCGCCGGTAAGACCTTCCGCCTCGGTCGCGACATCAACGTTGAGGACGTGCACAAGAACTGGGAGCAGATCACCAGCTTCGAGGAGTCCATCAACCCGACCAACGTCGGCGCGTCCATGCAACCGGTGCTCGAGAACATCGAGGCCGGCCCGAGCAAGGGCGGCAACGAGTTCATCGACGTCGATCAGGCTCTGGGCTATCGCTTCCCCGACACGGAGACGAGCTACGACGAGCGCGACCTGTCCATTTACGCTCTGGGCGTAGGTGCGGCCCTCGATCCGGTGAATGACCAGGATCTGCAACTCGTTTACGAGATGCACGGCCAGGGGTTCAAAGCGCTGCCCACATACGCTGTACTGCCAGCTGTCGAGACCCTGATGACCCTTGCCAAGAGCGGCAAGCAGGCACCGGGCCTCAACTACGGTCTGGACAAACTGCTGCACGGCGAGCAGTTCACCGAGATCAAGCGACCGCTGCCGAGCAAAGCCAAGCTCAGCCATCGGGCCAAGATCAAGAACATCTACGACAAGGGCAAGCACGCCCTCGTGGTCACCGAGATTCTCAGCTACGACGAAGACGGCAACGAGCTCATCCGCAACGAGATCACGTCGCTGGTTCGCGGTGCTGGTGGTTGGGGTGGAGACCGAGGACCGACCGAAGACAAGAACGCCGTGCCCGACCGCGCACCTGACGCGACGACGGAGCAGCTGATTCCGGCCAACCAGGCGTTGCTGTATCGCTTGACCGGCGACTGGAACCCGCTGCACGTTGACCCCGGTTTTGCCAAGGCGTTCGGCTTCGAGAAACCGATCCTTCACGGCCTGTGCACCTTCGGCTACTCGGCGCGCCACGTGTTGAACGAGTTCGCGCCCGACGGAGACCCGCGCTACTTCAAGAACATCAGTACCCGGTTCTCCGATTCGGTGCTGCCGGGCGAGACCGTGATCACCGAGATGTGGAAAGAGTCTGACACCCGGATCGTGTTCCAGACAAAGGTCAAAGAGCGCGACTCGGTCGTCATCTCGAACGCGGCCATCGAGCTCTACAAAGAGATTCCGAAACCCAAAGCCAAGCCCAAAGCCAAGGCTGCTGGGGCGGCGGCTGCTCCGGCCACACCGATCAGCGCTGATATTTTCAACGCTATCGGTCAGTACGTGGTCGATAACCCGGGCCTGGTCGACAAGGTCAAGACTGTGTTTCAGTTCAAGCTGTCGTCCCCCGACAGCGCATGGTTGGTGGACCTCAAGGCCGGCAACATCAGCCAGGGTGGCGGCGATGCCCAGTGCACATTGGAAATGTCCGACGGCGACTTCATGGACATGGCTACGGGCAAAGCCGACGCGATGAAACTGTTCGGCACGGGCAAGCTAAAAATCTCCGGTGACGTCATGGCTTCGCAGAAGCTGGGCTTCCTCAAGAAGCTGACCCCCGAGATGGTCATGGCGCAGATGAAGAAGCGCGGTGGTGGCGGTGGCGGTGCGGCTGCAGAAGCTGCGCCGGCGGCCGCAGAGATGGAGCCGACCAGCTGGGACGTGTTCATCGCGATTCGCGACCACGTCGAGCGCAACCCGGCCTTGGTCGACAAGGTCAAGACTGTGTTCCTGTTCAAGGTGACCGACCCCAGCGCATCGTGGACATTGAACCTACGCGATGGCAAAGGCGGAGTGGATGAAGGCGAGACCATCAAGCCGGATTGCACTCTCGAGATTGCCGAGGTGGACTTCATCGCCATGACGAAGGGCGAAGCGGACCCGATGAAATTGTTCACCGGCGGCAAGCTCAAGATCTCGGGCAACGTGATGGCTTCGCAGAAGCTCGACTTCCTGCAGAAAATCGATCCTGAGGCAGCCAAGGCGGCGGTCATCAAGGCGAGGGCGGCTGGCGGACCAGAAGCCTCCGGCGGCGGGGCGGCGAAAGCTGCGCCCAAAGCGGCGAATGCTCCGGCGATCTTCGAGGCTCTGGGCAAGCGATTGGTCGAGAAGCCTGAGCTCAAAGGCGAGCTCGGCGCTCTGGTTCAGTTCCGCATCACCGACCCGGACGCGGCGTGGACGCTCGACTTCGCAGCGGATACGGCGAAGATCGAAGCGGGCGAGACCGCGGACGCGACCGCGACGTTCACCATCAAAGACGACGACCTGGCGGCGCTGGTCAAGGGCGATGCCTCCGTTAAGGAACTATTCCAGCGCGGCAAACTCAGAGTCGACGGCGACCTTTCTGTTGCTCACCGGCTTGGACTCATGAAGGGACTGATCTAATGACACGCAGAGTAAACGTAATCGGCGTGGGCATGGTGCCATTCGCCAAGCCCGGTAAGAGTGAAGAGTACCCAATCATGGCGGCCAAGGCGTCGCGGACCGCGCTCGGTGATGCCGACGTCAAGTTCGACGACGTCGAGCAGGCGTACGCGGGCTACGTGTATGGCGACAGCACCTGCGGCCAGCGCGCGGTGTACGAAGTTGGTCTCACGGGTATCCCCGTATTCAACGTAAACAACAACTGCTCCACTGGCTCGTCGGCGTTGATGTTGGGCGCGCAAGCCATTGCTGGTGGCATTGCCGAGTGTGTACTCGTCGTTGGCTTCGAGCAGATGGAGAAGGGCGCCCTCGGTTCCAAGTGGAACGACCGCACCAATCCCTTGGACAAGCACGCCAGTGTGATGAACGACCTGCAGGGGTTCACCCAGGCACCGCCAGCCGCGCAGATGTTCGGCGGGGCAGGGCGTGAGTACCAGTGGAAGCACGGCACCAAGCGCGAGACCTTCGCCAAGATCAGCGAGAAGGCGCGCAAGCACGCCGCGAAGAATCCATACGCCCTGTTCAAGCAAGAGCTCAGCGTGGAAGAGATCATGGCTTCCCCGGAAGTGTTCGACCCACTTACGCGCTACCAGTGCTGTCCGCCCACGTGTGGCGCGGCGGCGGCGGTGTTGTGCTCGGACGACTACGCCAAGAAGAACAATATCTCGAACCCGGTGTACATCGCGGCCCAGACCATGACCACCGACTACCAGTCGAGCTTCGACGAGAAGTCGATGATCAAGATGGTCGGCTACGATATGGCCAAACAGGCCGCCGCCAACATCTACGAGCAGGCCGGCATCGGCGTCGACGACGTTGACGTGGTCGAGCTGCACGACTGCTTTACCGCCAACGAATTGCTGACCTACGAGGCCCTGGGCCTGTGTGGTGAGGGCGAAGCGGAGAAGTTCATCTGGGACGGCGGCAACACATACGGTGGCAAGTTCGTCACCAACCCGAGCGGCGGTCTGCTGTCCAAAGGCCACCCACTCGGCGCGACGGGACTGGCTCAGTGCACCGAGCTGGTTTGGCAGTTGCGCGGCACGGCGGAGAAACGCCAGGTCGAAGGCGCAAAGATCGCGCTGCAGCACAACCTCGGTCTTGGCGGCGCATGCGTCATGACCATGTATCGCCGCGACTAGTAACAACGTGACGTAGTACCCACGGGCGGGCGTGTCGATGACGCGCCTGCCCGTTTTAGTTTGGATGGCGCCATCGGTTGCAGCTACGCTGTACGGGCATGGGCCTTCCGTCGCATCGGTTGTGGGCGTCGGCCGGGATCTCGGTCATCGCTTGCGTCGCCTGCCACACTCCGCCGTCCGGCGTGTTCACGGACGCCACGCCACCGCCGCCGGTCATTGACGCGTCGATGGACGAAGACACCTGGGGCGTGGTCGAACCGATCCCCGAGGCGTTCGACTTTCCGCCGTGGGTGACTCTGCCCGCGCCGGACACAGTCGTGATCAGCTGGCGCAGTGTGCTGCCGTCGACGGGCGGGGTGCGCTTTGGCACCACGCCCGAGCTGAGCGGACTGGCGCCGTCCATCGGAGAGGGCATGCTCCACCACGTTCGGCTGCAAGGGCTTGCCCGAGCGACGACGTACTACTACCAGGTCGAGATCGACGACACCGACGCGAGAATAGCCGGCCAGTTCACCATGCCGGGTCGTGATGAGGTGCGCTTCGTGCACATGGGCGAGCATCACGCCGCCAGCGATTCGCCCCAGGTCGCGAAGTTCGCCGACCAGATCCGGAAGTTTCGCCCGCACTTCATCGTGGAGTCAGGGGACATGACCAATAGTGGCGACAACCTGGGCGACTGGCGGGGATACATGCGTGGCTCTGCCCCGTGGATCTCCAATGTGATCCTGTTGCCGATCGGGTCGAACCACGTGCAAGGGCCGGGGGGCAACGCGAACTTTCTCGACCTGTTCGAGTTGCCCCACAACGAACGCTGGTACCGCACGCGTTTCGGCCCGGTGGAGGTGCTGAGCCTGGACTCTACGTTCGCCCCGCAGAACCCGGACATCGCCGCCGAGGAGCCGGCGTGGGTTGGCGAACAGACCGCGAAAGCTCACGACGGTGTCGATGATCCCAGTTTCCTGATCGGCGCATGGCACTACCCGGCGTGTTCCTCACACTACAAGTCGCGGGCCTCCCTGCGGAACTGGGTCATGGACAACTTCATCTCCCAGTTCAAGGCCAACGGAGGGGTGGACCTCGTGCTGGTTGGTCACGACAAATACTACGAGCGGTCGACCATCGGCGGGATCATGCACGTACAGACCGCGGCCGGCAGATTGAGCCCGAGCACCGAAGGCGACAACCACGCCGACTGCTCACCGCAGGTTACGCGCACTGACCTGCGATCAATCCTGCTCGTTCGAGCAGACGACACGAGCCTGATCGGTACGGTGGTCGGCCAGGACGGTGGGTTCATCGACGCGTTCTGGCTCAGTCGGTAGAACGGCGCGCGCCACTGCAGCCCGTGGCTGTTGCTACAGGCCACCCTCGGACAGGCCGACGATGGGCGACACGACTCCGGTGCGGTTGATGTCATCGGAGCGCAGGCGGACTCGGCCAGCTGATGCGCCTCCGCCGCCGGCGTTGTCGTCGCCGCCGCCACCGGTGGTCGAGGTGCCGCCAGCGCCCTGGGCAGTCGAAGCGGCTCCGCCGTTTCCGCCCGCGGCACCTTCACCGGCGTTGCTGCCACCGCTGGCCTGGGCGGCGGATGCCTGTCCGCCCTGACCGGCTTGGCCCGGCGAGCCGCTATTGGCGCCCGCGCCACCGCCGCCACCGTTGACCGCGATCACGCCGTGGACCGAGATGCGTCCGCCTTCGATAAGCACACCGCCGCCAGAGCCGCCGCCGCCACCGCCGTTGTCATTGCCGCCGCCCGCGCCGCCACCACCGCCGCCGTTGATCACGCCGCCGGGGTTGATGCGGATCACGCCGCGCGCGGATATCTGCAACGCGCCGCCGCCACCGCCCCCGGCCGCCCGAGGTGCAGCGCCAGAGCCGCATGCACCGCCGGACCCGCCAAGCAATGGAATGAGTGCACTCCCACCGTAGGTGCCGCCCGCTGCGCCGCCGCTGGTCGCACCACGTGACCCGCCGACGCCGCCGAGCATCAGGTGACCCGCAGCACCGCCGCCTACATCGGCGCCACTTGCCCCTTGTTGTCCACCGCCGGGGCCGTCGCCGTCGCAGCTCGCGCTCGCGCCGCCGGAGAACCCACCCGCGCCGGCACCGTCGACGCTCGTCGCGCCGCCGCGTAGATCGATCACACCGTCGATGGTCACGTTGCCCTTCACGGCGAACGCGATGGCGCCCGTGCCGCGGACCCTAAGAGTGACCCCTGCTTCAATAACCAATTCCGTCATCGAGAATATGCCGATGTCAGGTTCGCCGGCACCCTGGTTCACTTTGGTGAAGCCAACGCCAATGGGATGCAGGTCGGCGAAGTCAGAAAGCCGGGTGATGGCTCCCGTGTCGCTGTTGATTTCGACCACGCCATCAGTGCCTTGCAAGGTCAGCGCGTTGGTCGCCGAAGTCAGCAGACTGCCTGGAATATTACTGGGCGAAAAGTTCACGATGATATCGCCGGCATCGCTGGTTGGCGCCTGGGCATCGACCGCAGAACCGTCATTGGTGCTCGCGTCGGAAACGCCAGAATCGGCGGTATCTGGGCCAGCATCGAGCGAATTCGGATCCGCGTCGTTGACCGCTGCGTCTGCGCCAGCGAGCAGATCAACGCATTGGTTGCTGTAGTCAGCAGACTCGTCGACATAACGACGACCTGAGTCGCAGGTGCCATCCGAGACGCTGCAAAAGCCGGTCGACTCACACGTTGCGCTCGCGCCGGAGCACTCAGAATTCGTCTCACAAGCGAAGCTGGTTTTGGATACGCAGCCAGAGGAAATGGCCATCGCGCATGCGATGACGAGTGCGGCTATTGTCGGCTTCAGTGTGCTCACCCCTTGTTCAATGGATAGGGCATACGCGGCCAACGATCAATAGCGGCGTCGATTGTAAGAGGCGCTGCGCTTCACCGCTAACGAGTCTGCGCCGCTGTCGCACATGTTGTTACCTTAGGCGCGATCTTTGAATTGTTGCGCACCACACCGTCGACCAATCTATTGATTGCTTTACGTTCTGCTCGTAGCTTTATCTAAGATGGGGAGCGAACCGATGCTGCAAGCGGATCCGTTATCCCCCGGCTTACGTCTAGGACGGTACGAGTTGATTCAGCGACTCGCAGTCGGAGGAATGGCGGAGATCTATCTCGCGCGTGCGACTGGGATCGAGGGTTTCGAGAAGCTCGTCGTGCTCAAACGTATCCTGCCGCAGTACGCGTCCAGCGAGAGCTTCGTCACCATGTTCCTCGACGAGGCCCGTTTGTCGGCGACACTCCAGCACCCGAACATCGCCCAGGTGCACGACATCGGTCAGTACGACTCGAGCTACTTTTTCACGATGGAGTACGTGCGCGGCGAAGACGTGCGCACGATCCTGAAGACCGCCGTCAAGGAATCGAAACGAATTCCACTTTCCCATTGCGTGAAGATCATCGCCGACGCGTGTGCCGGCCTTCACGCTGCTCACGAAAAGCGTGGCAACGACGGCCAGCCGCTCAACATCATCCACCGCGACGTGTCGCCGTCGAACGTTATCGTCTCCTACGACGGCGCGGTAAAACTGCTCGACTTCGGTGTTGCCAAGGCGGCGCAGCGCCAGGCGGAGACGCGCTCGGGAACGCTCAAGGGGAAAGTCAGTTACATGTCGCCGGAGCAGTGCCGCGGCAAGGAACTGGATCGGCGCAGCGACGTGTTCGCCCTGGGGATTCTCCTTTACGAATTGACCTTGCGCCGGCGCTTGTTCAACGGCGGTAGCGAATTCGAAATCATGACGAGGATCGTCAAGGAAGACGTGCCACCTCCGTCGAAGACGTTTCCCAAGTACCCCAAGCAACTCGAGCTGATCTTGATGAAGGCGTTGCGACGCAATCGAGACGAGCGCTACGCCACGGCTCAGGAGATGCAACTCGACCTGGAAGATTTCGCCACGCGCAATCGTCTGCACCTGTCCAACGTGCGCCTCGGCCGGTTCATGAGCGAGATGTTCGTCGAGCGTATGCGCAAGATCGATTCGGCGATCACCCGGCGGCCCAGCACGGAAGAATTGGTCGGCGCCAACGATAGCGGCAGTTTTCCCGAGGTCGAAATCGATACCGGCGACGGTGTCCACCCGACGAAAATCGAGTCCGGGCTGGCCAAGAGGCGCGCCGAAACCGAGGCGCCGGTCGGTGACGAGCCGAGCCAGGTCAGCGCGACGCCCGCTGGAAGTGGCACCAGCGAACCGAGTCCAGCGAACGACGAGGAACCTGTTGCCGAGCCAAGCGTCGCCAGTCAGCCGAGCATCGCCTCCGCGAGCCAGGTGAGCACGCCCAGTCAGATCGTCATCGCACCGCGTAGTCAGTGGCCGATGGTCATCATCGCCGCCATAGCGGCCGCCGCGGCGGTGTTCATCTTTGTCGGCCAGCGCGGCGGCACGACAAACACCGACAACAAGAACGACAGTTCGACACAGCGGCCGGGGACACCGACCAGGGCGTCACTACCCTCGCCAACTTCGCCCCAGGCGCAACCCAAGGCCCCGGTGCAAACGAAGCCTGAACAGGCTACAGCCGCGCCCAACTCGAAAACGAATCCTCCGGTCCAGCGATCGTTGGTGACCACGCCCGCCGCCACCAAGACGAGCACGACCAGCAAGGACGCGACCAGCAAGGACGCGACCGCCAAGGACGCGACGAAGAGCGCGACCAGCAAAGCGACCACGACAACGGCCAAGAAGGCCGTCAAGAAGATACGCCGCCGTCCGCGCCGCCGTTACACGCGTCGGCGTGTGGTGAAACGCAAATCCAAGAAACCCACACCGAAGACGAAGAAACGCTCATGGCAACTAGATTCGCCGTTACCGCCACCGCGCTGATCGCACTCGTGTTCGCGGGGGGGACCGCGCACGCGCAGTCCAAGCGCAAGACGAGCACCAAGAAGATCAAGAAGACCAAGAAGGTCGTAAAGAAGAAGTCCGATCTCGCGAAGCGAGTGGACACCCACTTGCGCCGGGGTATCGAGTTCTACGCCGAGAAGCAGTACGAGCTCGCCATCGTAGAGTTTCGCGCTGGCTTCGCGCTGGACCCGCGCCGGGACTTCTTGTTCGCCCTGGCTCAGGCCGAGCGCCTCAGCGGCGATTGTCCGACGGCGGTCATCTACTACAAGCGTTTCGTGCAGACCAATCCAAGCGACCATCAACGCGAAGCGGCTCGCGTCAACATGAAGCGCTGCGGTCGTGCCCTGGAGTCCGGGCCGTCCGGACGCCCGGCCAAGCCCACCGAGGCTGCGCTAAGGGATGCCGAGGGCGCCAAGAACGTCCCGCCTGCGATGCCGGTCGGTGTGGTCGCCAATGATGATCGCAGCAGCCGACCTCCCTGGTACAAGGACACCATCGGTAGTTCGCTACTGGTGGCTGGCGTGGTCAGCCTCGGTATTGGCAGTGGATTCTGGTTTGCCTCGAACTCGGCCGAGTCGGCCGCCGACGACGCCGGCAACCTGGACGACTTTCGCGCTCACATGGATCGCGCGTCATCGCGGCGCACTATCTCGGTGGCGAGCTTGGCAGTCGCTGCCGGGCTGATATCCGTGGGGGTGTGGCGGCTTGCAACACGAAAACGCGGCAGCAGGAACAGATCACTGAAGACGCAGTCGACCCGGAGCCTCGTTGCGGCCCCGGCGCCGAACGGCGTCGTCGTTGGTGTGATCGGTCGGTTCTGACCATAGGTTCCCTGTCGTTACGGGCGGTACTTTGCCACCCACAGGTCGAGGTCGCTGCCATTGTCGAAGCTGCCCGCCGAGATGACGCTGCCAGCCAGGTCCGTGGTGACGCCGTTGGCGACATCGCCAGCGCCGCGGTCGAATAGCTCGGTCCACAGCTCGACACCGGCGCTGTCGTACTTGCGCGTCCACCCGTCCATCGTCGCGTTCTGAACTTCGCCGCCGACGATCACGTTGTCGAGAGCGTCGGTCGCGACGCCGCGTCCGATATCGGTGCTGCCGAAGTCCTCGGTCACGGTCCAAACGGTGTTGCCACTGGCGTCCCACTTGCGTACGAATACGTCGGTGTTGCCGGCAACGGTGACGCTACCCGCGCCGATGACGTTATTGCTGCTGTCAGTAGCGACGCCGTAGAGCGCGTCTTCAGCGCCGCCGTCGAACACGCGCGCCCACTGCTGAGTACCGCCGCTGTTGTACTTGGCAACCCAGATGTCGTGGTCGCTGCCGTTGTCGAAGCTACCTGCGATGACAACGTTGTTGTTTCCGTCAACGGCCACCGCGTGACCCACGTCGGTCACGCCCGGACCCGCGGTGCGAGTCCAGACCACGGCGCCACTCGAGTCGTACTTGCGGAGCAGGATGTCGCTGCTGCCAGCGAGGGTCGTGAAGCCTGCGACAACGATGTTGTCGTTGCTGTCCACGGCCACGCCATGGGCACCGTCGTTGCCACCGCCGTCGAAGATGCGCGTCCACATTTCGTTTCCGGCACTGTCGTATTTGCGCACCCAGAGGTCGGTGTCCGTGCCGTTGCTGCTCGTGCCGACGGCGATCAGGTTGTCGCTTGAGTCGCTGGCGACGCCGAACGATTCGTCGTCGTTGCCATTGTCGAAGGTGGCGGACCAAAGCAGGCCGAACGCATCGTACTTGCGAACGACGCCGTCGTAGTTGGCTCCGTTGAACGCGGTGCCGGCGACAGTGACGTCAGCGTTGGTGTCTGCGGTCAGTCCATGACCCATCTCGTTGCCACCACCATCGAAGACGTGGGTCCAGATGTCGGGCTCGACGATAGTCTTGCAGAACTCCAGGTTGTCCATGGCGCCGCTGCTGGAGATGTACGCGGTCATGCGGCGCACGTTGCAGGCGCCAGCGGCTGGCAGCGAGACGTCGAGGCGCACGTTGCTGCCCATAGGATTGACGAAGTGGGTCGCGACCAATGTCTCGGTCTCGTCGTAGAAGTTCATCTCGACCGGGTCCTCACCGAAGTCGATGTCCAGAAGCACCATGCTCTTTACGCACACGGGCTCGTCGAAACGGAACTCGAACAACGCTCCGCGAGCGTGGTCGTCGGGCTCGCTAACGAAACCGGCGGCGACGTCACTTGCGTCCCAGTGCTCCTGATTGATCAGCAGGTTGCCCAGGTTGTTGAACTTCAGGTCGTCGTCGCCGCCGGTCGGATTATCCGAATCGAAGGCCACGCCCAGTCCGTCCTGGCTCTTGTCCTTTTTGGTCCACACCTCGATGTCAACGCCGATGTCGGCGTAGGCATCTTCGATGAGGGTACCGGGCGCGATGGGGGTGCCATCAGACCTGGTATCGAAGTTGAGAGTTATGCACTCTTCGGGACGATCGTTGAGGTTGGAATCACTGCTACCCAAACCATCAAAAACGCAGCCCGGCACTGCCGCGATCGCGAGCACGCCAACTACATAGTAGAGGGCGCTTTGATTTCTCGCTTTTTTACACATTAGGCGGATTTCTAAAGCACCCTCCGTGCCACCTCACAAGTCATTGGAAACAAAGTGCGGTTTATGTGGGCAAGGGTAGGGGGCAGTCGTATTCCGGAAGGCGGTCTCCGGAATTCGGTCAAACTCCCGTCCCCACGGGAGTGAAGCCCCTAACATTTCAGCGCCACCTAGAGCGCTAAACGTGGACGAGGTACGGCCCTGGCCAGGGCCACAGAATCGCTCAGCTCAGGCCGTACTTCTTGATCTTCTCGTACAGGGTCGAGCTCGCGATGCCGAGGATCTTCGCCGTTTTGGACTTGTTGCCGCCAGTCTGAAGCAGGGTCTGGCTGATGGCCGCGCGCTCCAGATGCTCGAGTGTGCGTCCCGCCAAAGGGAGCCGGTCCAGGGTAGCCGCGCGGTTGCCGCGTCGTTTGAAGAACAACAAGTCCTGAGGATCCAGCGTGGTGCCTTCGGCCATGGCGGCGGCGCTGGTGATCACGTTCTTGAGTTCGCGCACGTTGCCCGGCCAGTCGTAGTCGCTCAACGCTTTGAGCGTCGCTGGCGCGATGACCAGCGGCTTGCCCAGCTCACGCAGGAACGATGCCGCTAGCTCGGGTAGGTCGTCCATACGTTCGCGCAGGGCAGGGACGTGAACCACCGCGGCGCTCAAGCGAAAGTACAGGTCACGGCGAAACCGGCCGGCGTCGACTTCTTTGTCCAGGTTGCGATTGGTCGCGGCGATGACACGCACGTCGACATCGCGCGGTTCCTGGCCGCCGACCCTGCGCACCTGGCGTTGTTCCAGCACCCGCAACAGGCGTGGTTGCAACTCCAATGGCAGCTCACCGATTTCGTCCAGGAACACCGTGCCGCCGTCGCCGGTCTCAAATACACCGTTGCGATCGTCGGTCGCGCCGGTGAACGCACCTTTAGTGTGGCCGAACAAGTCGCTCTCGACCAGGTTCGCGGCGACCGCGCCGCAGTCGAACACGGCGAACGGCTTGCCCTTACGCGGTCCGGCTCGGTGCATGGCCTTGGCCAACACATCCTTGCCCGTTCCGGTTTCGCCGGTGAGTAACAAACTGACGTCGGTGCTTACGAGTTTCTCCAGCGTCGCGAACAGTTTGTTCATGGAGTCCGACGTGCCGATGACTCCGTGAAAGCTGCTGACTCGGCCGGCCGCGCTGCCAACTTCGAGGAGCAGCTCAGTCTTACCAACAGTGAGCACTGCACCCTGGTGCAGGATGAGCGTGTCTACCGGAACGCCGTTGACCTCCGTGCCGTTGCGGCTGCCCAGGTCTTCGACCAGCACGCCCTCGGTGGTCAGGGTGACCTTGGCGTGCTCATGGGAAACGTGCGGGTCGTTAAGGCGGATGGTGTTGCCCTTGCCCTTGCCGATGGTGACCGGCTTACCGCTGAGCGAGGCCGCCTTCTCGTCGGCATCTTCACCGTCTCGCCATAGCAAGCGGGCAGCAGTGATCTCAACAGGCGAGTCTGCGGGGAGCGCGTCAGTAGCCGCGCGTTTATTATCCTTCCCGTTCCTACGGCCTTCGGCCATCGCTGCCCATTCTACTACGTAAGCTCATTTCCGAAACACGACAGACAGATTGTTCGCGGGCATATCGGCCACGCGGTCCAGGGCCAGCCCCGCGTTGCCCGCCTCCTCTTGGACGTCGTGGAGCCAGCGCAGGCCCCAGGTTGGATTACTGCCGCGCAGGGAAGCATCGAACGACGTGTTGCCTGGCGACGTGGGACGATCCCGGACGAGAAAGGGGCCGTATAGGAACAGCACCCCGTTCGTGGGCAGTATTTTGGCTGCGCCGTGGAGCAGGGCTACGCAAACTTCCCATGGGCTGATGTGAATCATATTGATACACACGACTACATCTGCCTCCGTTATCGGCCAGGGGTCGCACACGTCTAATGTGACCGGCGGTGACAGATTGCTCAGGCCCGACTCGTCGCGCCAAGCGGCGATGCTGGCGAGGGAGTTGGGGTCGACATCGCTGGGCTGCCACGTGAGCGCGGGGAACGCCCGAGCGAAGTGTGCGGCGTGCTGTCCAGTGCCGGCGGCGATTTCCAGTACCCGGCCACTGTCGGGCATGACCTGGCGCAACACGTTCAAGATCGGTTCGCGGTTTCGCTCGGCGGCGGGCGCGTTCAGCTTCATTTCTTCGCCCGCAATGTGACGATGGTCGCGCCCCATGCACCCGAGCCCAGGTCACCGAGTTTGAACTCGACGACGGCAGGGTGTTTGTCCAGGGCCGCGTGCACGATGCGTCGCAGCGTGCCTTTTCCCTTGCCGTGAATGATGCGCACCTGGGTAAAGCCGCGGCTTACGCACTCGTCCACATAGTCGGGTACGAGGTCCTTCACATCCCGCGGACGAAACGTGTGCAAGTCGAGCTCGTCGGTGATCTCCCACTCGGGATCCTGTTCTTGCTGCTCGCTCACGGAAGATGTATACAGACTCGATTTTGGCGCCGCATCAATTAAATACACTGTTTGTCGTCGCTGCGGTCGTGGTGGCCACCGGCTGTCACGTGAGCGGCAACGATGGTCAGAATACCGCCGATGCGGCCACTGACGCTGGCTCGGTTGGAGTGGACTCGGCCGTTACAGGAGATCCGGGCAGTTGGGCCAATCCCCTCGTCATCGATGCGTTCCCATACACCCATTCGGGGGACACCACCGCGGCGCCGAGCGATGTCGTGGACAGCTATAGCCCATGCGCTCCGGGGACCGACGAATCTGGCGGCGAGTATGTGTACAGGGTGACTATCGCCGAAGCCGGGCAGCTCACCGCGACCGTCAACGACGTGTCCGGCGACGCGGTGGACGTGGACGTGCACCTGTTGAGCGACAGTCTCGCAACCGCTTGCTTGGCGCGCGACAACGTTAGCGTGAACAGCGACGTTACCGCCGGTACCTACTTCCTGGTCGTGGACACGTGGGTCGACGGCAGCGGCACCGCGCTGGCGGGCGCATTTACCCTCGACGTGAGCTTCGTCGCCGGGACCTCCGGCAACGCATGTCTGACCTCGCCGATTACCTGTGATGGCATGGCCTCACCGCCCACGGTCAATGGTGTGCCCACAGAAGCCGCGGGCACTGGTGGCTGTCCCGCGGGGATGGTACTCGTTGCCGGCTTTTGCATCGATCGGTACGAAGCGATGCTCGTGGAGATCCAGGGCGACAACTCGCTGACGCCGTGGTCGCCGTACGCCAACCCGGGAGCTACCCGCGTGCGCGCGCTGAGCGTCGCTGGTGTCGTTCCGCAGGGATACATCAAGCAGACGGAAGCAGCAGCGGCGTGCGCCGAAGCTGGGAAGCGTTTGTGTAGCAACACCGAGTGGCTGCGAGCGTGCCAGGGGGCGGCGACGACCACCTATCCGTACGGCAACACGCGGGAAGACGGTCGCTGCAACGATGCTCGCACCTGCCACCCGGTCGTTCAATTCTTCGAGAGCACCGAGAGCTGGATCTGGTCGGAGCTGGGAAACTCATGCATCAACCAATTGCCCGACGGACTGGCGACCACGGGGCAGCACGCCACGTGTGCCAGCGAGGCGGGCGCCCTGGACATGATGGGCAACCTGCACGAATGGACGTCGGATCCCGCTGGTACGTTTCGTGGCGGCTTTTACGTCGACACCATGATCAACGGCGAGGGTTGTCTGTACCGGACAACCGCACACAGCGTTGGCCACTGGGATTACTCCACGGGCTTTCGCTGCTGCGCCGACGCGCCGTGAGCTAGACGGTTCTAGATTCCCCGCCGGCGCCTGCGCGTGATCGCAAGCACGCAGGCGAGTGCGAGTAGCCAACCGCCGCTGCTCTGGCCCTCACCGGTCGCGCACCCGCAGCCGCCACCACCACCGCCACCCGTTCCAGCGTCAGTGCCCGGATTGCTCCCGCCATCATTGCCGCCGCTGCCGGCGTCGAAGAAGCTGACGCCGCCGTCCGGTGGGCTCATCGAGAACACGCCGAGGACGCCGAAGGCGCTCGGGTCCTTGAACTGGCCGACGCCTGGTGTCCATTGCACGAAGCCTTCTCGGGCCGCACCATCGCGATCATTGACCAACAACGTGAACCCGTGCAGGCCGCCGTCGTTGAAGCTGCTCAGACCCAGATCGCTGGCGGGGATCGAAAACTCGTAGGTGGTGGTCGTTCCAGCGCGAGTGACCGCGTGGGTGCCGGTTGCTGCTCCGGCGCCACTGGGCGCATGCCAGCGGTGGCTCAGTGCGCTGCCCGCGTCGTTGCGGGCCCAGCCCATCTCGTAGTCGTCGGTGGTGTCGTAGCCAGTGCCGCCGTTGCGCGCCATGTCGAACGCGATTTGCACGCTGTCGGCCATCCAGATGTTCGCGGCAGTCTCATCGTTATCGTGCACGTCGTCGGTGACCTCTACCGCGATGTACAGAGTGTCGCTCGTCCACGCGGATGCGAACCGAGCCGAAAGGTCCGATGCGCCGCCGGGCGGGGTGGTCGCCGAAACGTAGTCACTCGGTGACGTGATCGCCTGCCACTGGGGGTCGGTCCAGTCCGAAAGGTCGCCGTCCACTGTAATGCCGGATGCGGGTAGAGAAACCAGCAGCTTCGGATCCGGGGTCGGTGGGTCGTCGGACTCATCGTCATCGGCACCGTCGGTGCAGCCGGGGTCTGCCAGGTCCACTAGACCATCGCTATCATTGTCGGTGCCGTCCGAACATTGAGTGTTGCTGGAACCGTTGAGTGCGGGCTCGCTGGTGATGCGGTTCTTGAGGGCCGTGTACGCCGGCTTGAGGGTGTAGCCGCCGGTGCCATCGTTGCGTGTGATGCCGAAGCCGTCGAGCGAATCACCGGAGTCGAGGATCTCGTAGAAGAAGGTGTTGGTGTACCAGCTGCGTGCGAGTTGCACGTCGATGACACTCATGTAGTAGTCCGACTGTATCGCCATCTCGCCGGCGTCGGTCGGCGGCATCGCGTGGTAGCCGGTCTCGGTAATCCAGATCTCGATGTTCGGCACACCCATCACCGCGAGTCCCGTTGCGTTGAGCACGTCCATGAGCGACCGGCGAGTGAACGAAAAACGGCGCATCTCCAACGCGTTGAGGAACGAGTCGCCATCCCAGATCTGAATGTCGAACGCGTTGTAGGTGTGGTGGGCGAGGATGTCGAAGCTCAGGCCGGCACCGTTCATCGCGTTCAAGGTCGACTCGAGGAACACATCGTAGTCGCCGACGTGAGCGAGGTCCGGCCCCAGAGATTTGCAATCGCTTTGGCCGGCGTCGCTGCAACCGAGAGTGACGGCTGCCAATCCGGGGGTGACGATGCTGCTCACATATTGAGCAGCGGTGCCTTCGAAGAACTGGCTGAGATTTGCTTCGTTCCACAGACCAAAGTGGGTGACGCCCATGGCGCGGTAGTGCGCCACAGCTTGTCGGACGTAGCTGCCGTACAGGGTCGCCATCGGTACGTCGTTGCGGCTCGACATGCCGTCGCCGTTGCCCGTCGACGCGCAGCTCGGCGTGTACGCCAGGGTCATGTACACCTTGAGCCCCTGAGACACTGCGTAGGTGACTGCGTTGTCTAGCGGCGCGAACCAACCGATGCTCGCCGAGCACGGGCTCGTTTGATCGAGCCAGTTGTTGTCCACACGGATCCATTTCGCGCCCAGGTCGACGACGAGATCGATGACCGAGTTCGCCGGGATATGAGTGTTCATCCCGACCGCGTTGTCCCCCATATCAGCTTGTGCCGTCTGCGCTGTGCACAGCACGACCGCCAGCACCACGGCTGCCAGTGTTCTCCCCATGGCCCCATCTACCCCACGCGAGCCAGCCGAGGCAAGCCAGTATTGCTAAGGCACTGATCCACAGCCCTGCCGTGAACGATGCCGGGCGGTAGGTCATGACGATGCGGTGTTTTCCAGCGGGGACGGCCACGCCGCGGAACAGAACATCCACCGGGTGAATCGCTTGGGTTTTGCCATCCACACGCGTGGTCCAGCCCGGGTCGAAGGTGTCGGTGAGCACCACCAATGATGGCTTTGTCGCGTCTACCTCGAGCACGACGCGGCCGGCGGCATAGCTCACGATTGTGACGCGACCGTTGCCGCCACGCAAAGGTGCGAGCACGGCGTCGCTCGTTTCGACGACCGCGCCGGTTCTCACGTTGGTCAGCGCGAGCAGTTTGTTGGCTGCGTCGTCCATGTCGGTTGCCGCGGTCAGGCGCGACGGAATGAATGCGCGTGGCATAGCTTTGCCGGCGCTGGCCACACCGCGCTCGTCGACGCGCTGTGCACCGAGCAGGTCGACGAGCGGTGAGCCCGTCGCCGTCAAGCCAACGCTGGTTGGCAGCATCTGGCCGTCGGGAATGAGCGACCAGTATTTGCGATAGCGCTTGGGGTACAGAGCAGCGGCTGCACGTGGATCCGCGGCGCCGAAATGTGACGCAATGTTCGGCGTCATCGTCTTGTTGAGGCCGACCACTCGTGCCGGCGGCTTGGGTAGGGCGTTTAGCTTGGCGCGCAGCTGTTTGTTCGGCGCGCCTTCGCCGGTCGTGTGGATGACTCGCTGGAAAGACATAGCGAGGGTAAACGCGGTGAGCACGGCGATGGTCCACGCCAACTTGTTCGACCAGTGTTTGCGGTTGCGCAGCAGGATGACCGATAGGGGAACGAGCAGGGCGCAGATCAAATCGCCGGACCAGATATCGGAGAGCTGGTGCAACAATCCGTTGGCGAGGAAGTCGCCGGCAAGCCATATGGCCGCGCCGACGCCGATTCCCATGGCCAGGGTCTTGTCGCTCAGCGGCGTGTCGACCAACAAGTCGAGGCCGTCGGCGGCCAGAAGCGCGATGGCGAACACAAGAAGGAACAAGCTGTAGCGCGGTGGCACGGCCGAACCGATTGGGGGCGCGACCCACGATTGCAGCGCTAGCAACAACACGAACAAGCCGAGCGCCGCGACAGCGACGCGGGCCATGGCGGCGCGGGCGGAATCGGAGCGCCAACTGACGACGGCGATTCCGGCGAGCACCAGGGGCGCGGCGCCGAAACGCATGATGTCCGGCGCGAGACGGAAGTATGAGAAGTCCGAGACGAAGAAGCTGGCGAAGCCGGGCTCTTTTTTGTAGGACGCCGCACTGAACAAATAGGACAGGAACGGCACCACGATGACCGCCGCGGTGACCACTCCCAGGCCCAGGCCGCTGCCTACGCGCAGCCACGCCCGCTTGTTGTCATAGGTGTAGCTCAGCGCCATCATGCAGCCGCCAACGCCGGCCAACGCGGCGAGTTCCGGGTGCGCGACGCTGATCGTCAGGCCTACTGTGAGCGCGAGGATCGGCACGGCACCTCGGCGACCCGAGACCGCAAGGCCGGCCGCGAGGGCGACAAACGGAAGCATGGCGTACGCGCTGCCTTCCGTAGGCAGGTGGAAGCGCGCCGCCGCGCAGCCACCGATAGCGTAAGTGGCTGCCGCCAGCGTTGACGCGGCCAGCGAGCGTTTTAGCTGTCGCGCGACCAGGAACGTGCCCATGGCCGCTAGCAACAGCCTCAACAACATGAACAGAGCGTATGTCGCCTCCGAAGGCGACAACCAGAACGGAAGCATCATCGGCGACATGGGGGCCGAGTGCGCTTCGGCGAGCAGCGGCGCCCCGGTGCCCAGCCGGTGATTCCACAGAGGAGCGCGACCGGCGCGTAACTCGTTCGCCGCTAGCAGCTGCGCGGGATAGTGGATCGTCAGGCCCGACGCGTCCCAGACCGTGCTGACCGGAGGTTTGTCCGAATCGGCGGGCGTGAACACCGGGTCGTATACCAGTGCGCTCCACGGCAGCAACGACTGGTCACCGACCACCGCGCGCGGAGCGACCGCCACGGCGCAGACACAACCGACAATCGCTCCCAGAGCCCAGTTTGGCAGCCGCATCACTCTCGGCGCCAGTGTAGCAGGTCGTGTTCGCTGTCGGTCTGGCGACGTCTGAGATGGCGTCGGCGGCGACGGCTAGTCGGTCTTCAAGGTGACAGTCGGTGCGCCAGGCTTCGGTGATTGGCGCGGAGCGGACTTGGCGACGTCCGACGCCTGGGTCTCGGACAACATCACGGTCGCTGCGGCACCTGGCTTTGGCGACGGCTGGGTCTGCATCGCCTTATTGACGCCGGCGAAGCGGCTCACCGCCGCCAGAATTTGCTCCACGGGCTGCATGAACTCCTCCGCGCTCTGAAATCGATCGCGGACCTGCAGCGCCAGGGCGCGCATGACTGCGTTGTCGAGAATCTCGGGGATCGCTGGCACGTGCTCGCGCATTGGCGCCGGTGGCGTCGCGCGGTCGAATCCGTCGAAAGGCAATTGCCCGGTGAGCATCTCGTAGACCGTAACGCCCATGGCAAACAGGTCCGCGCGATGGTCGACTTGAGCGCCGCTGAGTTGTTCCGGCGGCATGTACGCCGGCGTTCCAGCGACGAATGATTTCTTCGAGGTGCTCGTCATGGACTTGGCGAGGCCGAAATCCATGATCTTCACCAAGCCAGTGGTCGTGCGCATGATGTTTGCCGGTTTGATATCCCGATGGATGATCTTACGGCTATGCGCGTAGGTGAGCGCGTCCAGCGACTGTTTTGTAATGCGCAGGCTCTCGACGATGGTCAGTCCCTGATCCACTGACATCAGTTGTTCGATGGACCGACCCTCGATGTACTCCATGCAGATGAACGCACGACCCTCGAGTACGCCAAAGTCGTGAATGGTGACGATGTTGGGGTGGTTGAGCTGGGCTACCGAGCGCGCCTCGCGTTGAAACATCTCGCGCATATCCTCTTGAGCGCTCAGCTCTTCGGACAAGAACTTGAGGGCGATCTCGCGGCCCAGGAGCGAGTCAACACCGCGATAGACCACGGCCATACCACCGCGACCGAGCTCACCGGACAACTCATAGCGCCCGCCGCCGGACACACCAGCTTCGGTGTCGCCCTTCGCTTTGACACCGGTGAGGCCGCCCATGGCATGTTGCCAGCCACGGATTTGATCAGCGCGTTTGTAGTCGTCCCGATAGCCTGGCGACGCTTCGTCCACCGCGTCGAACGCTGCGAGGGCTTTCTCCCAATCGCCGGCGCCCAGGTGAGCCAGGCCGAGCCGGTGATACACCTCGATGTTCTGCAGGGTGCATTCCTGGCCTTCGATGAACCGGTGGAGGGTATCGATGGATGGGCCGACGCGCGCCGCTTGCACGTCAGAGTCGAAGATCATGTCGAGAGAAATCGGTTTTTGCTCGAGGCCGACCGCTTGGGCATCTTCGTATTTTCGCGCCGCGCGGGCGCGAAGTTTGGGCTGGGCCATCAGTTGCGCAAGGTCGGTACCTTTGCTCAGCTGGGCGGCTGCGGCTTGCGCTACCTGCATCGCGAGGGACTGCAGTTCGACATCGCTGAGTTTGTAACCCGCGGGGGGCGGCGCTTGTGCGGTTCCGGCTCCTCCGCCAGCCGTCGCCTGACCGCCGGCTTGGGCGGCTGTGCCAGGTCCACCGGCGGCTGTGCCAGGTCCACCGGCGGCTGTCGCGGCTCCACCCCCGGGGCTGGGCAACGGGGTGGCTGTCCGGGAACTCACACCGGATTGCAGGGAGGTGATGTGATCGTACACATCGCGGTACGGGCCGATGGTGTCGCGAATGGTGGTGAACAGTTGCAGTGCTTCACCTGATTCGCCGAGTCGTTCGAGAACGGACGCATACCGATAGAACAACTCGACGCTGTCCTTGGACAGAGCGCGCATCGATGTTTGGTTCTTGAGGAACTTGCGAGAGACTTTCTCGCTCAGCGCTTCGATCTGGTCGATGAAACTATCGGGGCGTGGGGCTACCTCGGCGACTTTGACCCACGCGGCAGCGGCGCGCTCTTTGGCTCCGGCCAGTTCGTATAGCTCCGCCGCGCGCTGATGGTTCCCGCGTGAGGCCAGGATCGGCGCGGCGTCCTGAGGAGAGCCGAGCACGTTGACATACAGGTGGATGGCTTCGTCGTCCATTCCTGCGTCGCGGTAGACGTCGGCCGCGCGCCGAATGTCACCGCTGGACAGCAACTCGTCGGCGGCATCCCGGGCCAGTCTCTGGATCTGGGCAATCTCCGCTTCGGAGCCCGACGACTTCGCGATGGCTTCTTGCAGCTGTTCTTCGAGCCGGCTTGCTTTCCCGGCGCCGTCTGAGGTGGTCGCGGCTGCGCCGCCGTCTCCACCCGCGCGCGAGATCACGGCCGTCGCCGCCGGTTGACTCAGGGTCTTCATCTCTCGCGCCTTGTCCGTCATGCCGGACTTTTCGTACATCATCGCCGCGCGGTCGTATTTCTTTGCCCGCTCGTAGATCTCAGCGGCGCGTTTGGTGTTGCCTAATTTGATCGCGAGTCCGGCCGCCTGGTCTGGCATCTGGGCGCGCAGGTAGTACTCCAACGCGGCTTCGTCATCGCCGTTGCGTTTCGCAGCCGCGGCCGCCTGGGCATATTTTCCATCGGCGACGAGTTTCTCGATGGGCGTGGTCTTCTCTTTGGGCGCGCCCATGGAACCACCGCCCTTGCGAAGCAAGAAGAACAGGACTGCGACGCCGGCGACGACAGCTCCTATTCCTGCGGGGCTCTGTAGAAACTCCATCAGATTACGCCACGGTGAGCAGTGCCTCGCTCGGACCAATGATGTTACGCGTCATCAAGAACGACGCGTAGCGCTGAAATGAGATCAGGTGGTTCGTTTTGAGCGCGGTCTCTTCGATCTCGTTCAATGGCTGATCGACCATGAGCCCGGTGCGCAGCTCATCGCTCATGTGCAGGGTCTCGAGTACCGCAACCCGTCCTGCGTAGCCGGTATGGTTGCACTCGGCGCAGCCGACGCCACGAGGCAGAGGCACTGGAGCCGCTGCCTCGATGAGTCCACGCATCGCCAGGCTCTTGAGTAACACCGGCGGGGGGACTTCGGTGGTTGCACACTTCGGGCACAACCTGCGCGCGAGTCGCTGGACCATGACCAGTGCCACGGACTGAGCGATCATTGTGCGGTTGCAGCCGAAGTTCTCCAGCCGCTGAATCACCGCGAGGGCGGTGTTGGCGTGCAGCGAAGTGAACAGTAGGTGGCCAGTCATCGCCGCCTCTAGAGCGAGTTGGGCGGTTTCGCTGTCGCGCACCTCGCCGACCATGATGACGTCGGGATCTTGTCGCAGCATGGCGCGTAGGACGCCAGCGAAGTCCAGGTCGATGGCGTGGTTCACCTGGACCTGGGTAACGCCTTGCAACCGGTACTCGATCGGGTCCTCGACCATGATGATGTTCGTGTCGGGGCGCGTCTTGCGTCGTTCGTTCAACGCGGCGTACAGGGTCGAACTCTTACCGGCACCCGTTGGTCCAGCGACGATGATGGCGCCGAACGGCCGGTTGAGAACCTTGCGCACGACAGCCAGGGTTTGGGGATCGATGAACACCTGTTCCAGCGGCCGCATCATGTTGGCGGCCTCGAACAAGCGCAGGACGATCTTTTCACCGCGGGAGGCGGGCAGGGTAGACACCCGTAGATCTAGCTCGCGTCGACCGATCTTGATGCCGATGCGTCCGTCCTGGGGCAGCCGTCGTTCGGTGATGTCCAGGCCGGAGAGGATCTTGAAGCGAGCGACGAGGCCTTTGGCGAACGACGCCGCGATGTACTGGTCCCAGTCGATGAGGGTTCCGCTGACCCGGTAGCGTACCCGCATCCCCGAGTGCGCGAGCTCGATGTGAATATCAGACGCGCCGAGGTCCAGCCCCGTGGAGATGATGCGATTCGCCAGCTGAACGACTTCATCGCCGATGACGCGGACTGCTTTGTCCGCTTCGCGCTCAGCATCTAGCTGGTCGAACTGCAGGGTGTTCGGGTCGGTTTTCTGGTTGGACTTATCGCTCGAACCGGAGCTGCCGCCGACCTTCAGCCGCACGACGGTTTCGTTGAAGTCGTCCTGGGAGATGGCGACGATCTTTGGATCGGCGGAATGAAGTACCCGCCGCAGTTCACCCACCGCAGCCTGGTTGTAGGGGTCGACCATGCCGACCGTGAGCACGGAGCCGCGCAGTTCCAGGGGTAGCAGTCTGCGTTGCTGCATGAAACGAGCGGGGATGAGCTCCAGGAGTTTTTGATCCGGGTCGAACGCTGCGACCTTGACGAACGGAATGACCCCGGCGTCCGCCTCGGCGGCCGGAGCAGCGGCTGGCGCAGGAGCAGCGGCGGCGGCGGCCGGAGCCCCTCGCAACGCGGTCATGCTCAAGCGAACCATGCGGTTGGATAGTTTCTGAGCGAGGGCGTAGCTGAACGGCGCTATCTTCTCGCTGAGCTGACCGACGATCTCTTTGGAGATGACCAGCACGGTGCAATCGTCTTCGGCGTAGTACTCGTAGCTCTGGGCCCGGCCGAGGAGAGTTCCGACTTCACCGAAGTGGTCACCCACGTTCACCGTGTCGAGAACGGCGGCTTGACCGGTGGACGCGTTGACCTGGCGCACCGAGGCCCGGCCCGCGAAAAGAATGCCGACGATCGGCGTGGGGTTGCCCGCCCGCGCGATGATCGAGCCTTTCTTGTAGTCCATCGCAGGCACATGTGGTGTCACCTGCCGAAGAACACTCGGATCGCATCCCCGAAACAAGGATGTCGACCCAAGGAACTCCATGATGACGTCGTTCCCAAGCGATGCACGCATCCCGGCGCCCCCTACTGCCACGCCAAAAAGAATAGCACGGAGTGTTAGGTACTTGCGGGTAGCGCCGGGGTACTTGGGCTACTTATTAATCTGCTTGGGTAGTCGTGCGGACTCGAACGGCGCGTCTATTCTTCGTGATAGATGATGGTCCCTACATCTTCGCCGTTGAGCGCGGCAGTGACCTGTCCAGGCGTAAGGCCGTTGACGATTTGCAGCTCCTTGACCCACTTCGAGCGGCTCAAGTACTCGATGACCACACGCTCGAGCACCAGATCGTTCAGGTTACGGTCGATGAGCTCCCGAGCGCTGATACGCGGGATGTGGGTCGCGTCAGGGTTCTTCTTGGGATCGTCAGTGAACAGCCCATCTTCGTCCTTGATGAAAATGGCCCGTTTGCTACCCAGGAACTCAGCAGACAAGAACACGCCTGCGTCGGTGCGATTGGGTGGGATGCGGCTGCCGGTGTCACGCTTTTCCCAATATCCGAATGGCGGCATGCCGGTCATGATGGGTAGACAACCCATGCGAACATAGAGCGGCAGCTTTTCGAAGTCGTCTGCCCCGATGTAGACGCCACCATGCTTTGCGGTGAGCATCTGAACCATCCGGGCGTTCTGAACGGGAACGTAGCCGCCGAGGGTGGCCAGCATGCCCGTAGGCAGTTCGAGCTCGGAAGCAATCGAGTAAATGTGGCGTGCTCGGGTCCCGCCGCCGCAGCAGACCAAGATTGGTATGCCGCTTTCGCGTGCCGCGATGAGCTCGTCCAAAACGGGGAACACCGCTGCGCGACCTCGGTCGAGCAGACTTTGGCCGCCGATCTTGACCACACGCATCTCGGGCATGATTGCGACCGGGTCGTAGTTCCGCGGATCGATCCCGGCTTCGGATATGGAGGCGGGCCCTAGATCACTGATGGAGCGCCGTTCAGCCATTTGACTCCTCCTTGAGGATAACGGTGCCAACGCTGTCATCGTTGGCCATCGCCTTGGTGAGTTGCCCTGGTTTGAGCCCGTTAACGATCTGCATGCGCTTGATGTTCTTGGAGCTCTTCCACGACGTGAAAACTGTCCAATCGAGCATGTTGGTTTCGGGCGGGTTCGCCAACAGCTCGTCCAGGGTCATCTTGCCGTAGGGCACTGCATCGTCGTGGACCTTTGGGTCCTTGTTGTACATGCCGTCCTCATCTTTGACGAAGATGACTCGAGAGCTGCCGATGACCTCCGCTTGCTGGAAGATGCCAAAGTCGGAACGATGGGTCGGCATCTGCCCGTCCGAGGTGGGTGGCTCCCAGAAGTGATAGGGAGGAACGGAGATGACGATGGGCAGAATCTTGCTGTTCATGTACAGCGGAAGATCCCAGAAGTGATCTCGCGGCATCGTGATCGAGCCGTGTTGAGCGAGCAGCGCGTTGAGCATCTTGGCATTGAGCTCTTCCATCGCCCCCATTAGCTGGGCGACGCCACCGGTGGGCAGGCCAAGGTCAAGAGCAACGGCCGCGGTGTGGCGAACACGAGTTCCGCCACCGACGCCGAGAACCATCTTGTGACCGGCCAGGTGAAGCTCTGCCAGCTCGTCGGCCAGGGGCACGATGGCGTCTTTGCCGCGATCGAAGATGCTCTGACCACCAATGCTGACGAGGGTGATGTCCGGCAGGATCCGGCGGTCTTTCAGGCTGTCGGTGTCGTTGATGACTTCGCGATCTTGCAATGACTCGCGCATCAGCTTCGACTGGATGTGTGTCCGCCCGTCGCCTTTCATTAGTTTGCTCATAGTTGGCTCATTTCCTCACTACGATTGCCGGCACGGTAACTAACTTCGAGCTCATGGTGGTTTCTCCCTATCGCGCAATGCGCGGATCAGCGGTGCCGTGACGATGCCAGACAGCACGCCGAAAACGGTGTGTATGGTCAGGCCCGGCAATAGTAGTGCATAAACGAGTGCGGGTGCCTGCACGGTCAATGCAATTGCCGTGACAGTTGCGAACCGGCCCAGGGCGATGACCACGCCGAAGGTCGACCATGCCCAAATGCTGGTGCGCCCCTTGCCCGCGCGCATCAGTGGCATCAGTAAATCCACGATGATTCCCGGCGCGATATGCTTGGCGATCTCGAACACGCCATAGCGACCGTCGCCCAGCAGGAAGGCCACAGTGCCCATGGTCAAGCCGGTCAAGGTTGCTCCGGCGCGGGACTTGGTCATGTGGCCGGCCACCACATATAGAGGGATGAGGATGACCCCCTTGTGCCCGGGGGCGAAGGGAAGACCGGGCAGGAGCTTCAGCGCCTTGATGCCCAGCATGGTCAGGGCGATTCCGGAAATAATTGCGATGTCCCGAGCCTTGCTCGCTGATAGGCCCTCGTTGTTCTTCTTCACGTACTCCTCGGCGGAGTCCACGTGGGAGAACAGTTTCTTGATGATCGGTTGAATGTCGCCCCGGGCGAGTCGTTTGATGCCGGCCCAAAAGCTGCTCGGCTCTTCGGCGGTATCCTGACCGCGGCCGCCACCGCCACCGCCGCCACCGCCACCACCGCCACCACGCCCACCACCACCACCACCGCCGCCGCGACCTTTGCCGCGGCCTTTTTGTCGGTCGCCCAACAGCGCCAGCACCGTATCGATGGACGCTGCGGCGCTCTTGGGAACACCGAGCCGGCCTAACCCGGCGGCGAGCGCCTTCGGATCACCGGCGCGAATGACCGCCGACGCCAACACGACTGCGATTACACGCAGGACCATGGTCAGTCCGAACAACGCCCCCACCGAGTTCACATCGATGGTCCACCACAACACGGATAGCGCGTGCCATTCGTCGGTCTTCGGATCCTGGGCGACGAGGCTATAGGCGATCAGTATGACGCCGAGAAACAGCGCGAGCTTCTTGAGCTGCCTGAGCAGAGTGCCGACGGACTCGCCAACCACGAACCACAGCACGACTTGTACGGCGGCCGCGATCCCGACCATCCACCATTGGGGCAAGAAGAACACCCCAATCGCCAGGACGATTAGATAGAGCGCGCGGATGCGAGGGTCAGCGAGAAAGTTCATCTGCGGGGGTGCGGACGGGGGAGGGAGTTTGCAAAGTCATGAGCCGAAAAAAAGGAGAGCCCGGATGTTATCCGGGCTCTCACTAGTTGGCTATAGGGCTGTCGGGTTTGCTACTGGAAGCGCGAGGGGCCACAGAGGCCAGCAATCTTGCGCTGCATCGTCAAGTCATAGAACTGCTGCAGCCGTTGCATCGCGTCTCCGTCTACGTCGTAAGCACCATGCTCTTGATGGGGAGCAAGCTGATTTCCGACTTTCTCCAGGCGGGCACGGTTGATGATGACCGCGTCGCCTGCGTCGTTCAGGGTGAAGTAAGACAGCATGAATGCCGGGTTGCGCGTCATGTTGTCGAACACTCGACCGTCCTGGTTGCTTGCCATGAAGCCTTCGGCACCCAGGTTGTGACAGGCGTCGCAATCGCCTTGACCTTGCGCGTTCTTATCTGCCCACGCGTCGGCCATTCCAGTCTGCTCGAACTCGTTGAGGTCCATGCAACCGGACCATTCCTCGAGAGGACTGAGTTGGGTGCCACCGGCACCCGCAGCGATTTCAGCAGCGAACCACGCGCTGATTGCGTCGAGGTCTGCCTGTTGATAGATAGGCGCTCCGTTGTGACCATTCTGACCGTAGGTGACCAGGATGGAGTTGAGGTCGTAGTTGTTAAACAGGACCGCCTTGTTGTTCATGATCGTCGAGTACGCTGTGGTCGGATCCGTCGAGACAAACGCCGGTGCTTGTGTGACGTGACAACCAGCTCCGTTCGCACCGCACGACGCACTCACAATGGGTCGTACGTTGGTGTCGAAGAGAGCCTGGGCCGTGTCCGGCACCACTACGGTGCCGGCATCGGGCTCAGGGGTGTTCACGCCAGCGTCGGCGCTTCCGTTGTTGTTGTTGTTGTTGTTGTCTGACGGACCATCATCGACAAGCGAACCCACGCAACCAGTTGCGACCAGGGCGAGTGCGCTCAAGCCGGCTAGTATGGTGTTGTGAAGTTTCATTCTCTCTTTGTCCGTTTCTCTTTGAGTGAGTCGTAGAGTCTCTTGTCGATTCTGTCTTAGTTGCTGCGGCGGCGAAGAGCTACCAGAGCGATTCCGAGAAGGACGATGAGTCCCGAGGTGCCACCGTTGCTACCAGTCGAGCAGCCACCAAGAGCGCCAGCACCGTTGTTGTTGCCATTGTCCGTGCCGGGGTCCGGCGTCGGGTCGGGGTCTGGCGTCGGGTCGGGGTCTGGCGTCGGGTCGGGGTCTGGCGTCGGGTCTGGATCCGGCGTCGCAGGCTTCTCGAGGGAGGACCAGATTTCCATGTACAGGTCAGGTTTGTACATCGGGATACCCGGGGTGGTGAGCTTGCCAGTCTGGGCGCACATGTTGAAGACGGGGACGCCTTGCTGCGGACCAGGAGCTGCCATGAAGGGGTTCTGCACGGACTTGCAGTCGATGTAGTTACGACCCTGGTTGTTCGGGTTGTTACCCAGGTACTTGCTGTACTTCTGACCGTCGACCGGACCGGACAGGTTGAAGACGGGCATCTCAGTGACCGCGCGGGTCGTGGTGTCCATCGCCAGGTGCAGTACGCTGGCGGAAACGCCGCCACCGCCGTTGTGGTTCGGAGCAAGGTACGCCCAGGTGGCCTTCGGAGCGGTCGTGGAACCGGTGAAGGTCTGGAACATGGTCGAGTGAGTCATCTCGGTCTGCGAGTTGATGACTGCCTGGGTGATGTCCTGCTTGATGCCAAGACCAAGACCGTCGCGGGTCGGTTTCGCATCGGCGATCATGACCTTGTCGTCGTAGCCACCCTTTTTGTTTGTGTTGTTGTTACCGCGGTGCATTTGGTACTGGATGACAAGGCTGTTGTCCGAGACGCCAGCGATGTTGCGGTTGGCTCTCATCTTGATGCGCATGGCGTAGGTGCGCTGACCCGAAGCGGTCTCGCCGCGGTACGCGACGCGCTCTTTCCAAAGGACGTTGCCGCTGGCGTGATCGACGCCTGCACACCAGACGCCTTCGCGCTGGGGCTGCGAGTTACCTTCGGTGCCACAACAAACGCTCATGTCTACGGAACCGTCGGTGTCGCCGTCGATCTGCTCGCAGTTACCGCGGCTACGCTCTTCGCGGTCGATGACCGAGACGTCGAACATCTTGTTGATGTTGCAGGTACCGCCAGCGCAGCTGATGTTCATGTAGTTGGCCCAACCGTCGTCGCGGCCGTTACCGTTGCAGAGCTCGAACGCCATGATGTTGGTGGAACCATCAGCAGCGACCGACGTCGTGCTACCGCCACCAGCTTGTTTACCGGAGCAGTTGTCGTTGTTCTTGTTCATGATTTTCGCGGAGGTGTTGTTCTCGCGAAGCTGAACGTTGGCCGTCAGGGTCTGCAGATTGCACTGAGCATCCACAACCTGGACGTAACGGTCGGTGTTCGTGTTGTTATTGCGGTCCCAGTTAGCGAAGACGGCGAACATGTTGTTGCCCAACGCAATCGTCTCTGGCTGGTGGTACGCGCGATACTCGTCAGCCTGGCGCTGCGAGATGTACTTGTAGTCAGCGACCTGGGGCGTGATGGTGATGCCCGTCGGGGTCGTCGCATCCTGAGTGATGCGGATGGGCATACATGCGCCCTGGATTTTGCCCACTTCGACGTCGGCGCCGTCGTTGGGACCCGTTGTGCTCGCAAGGCGCGTGGTGGACATCATGACGACGATGCCTACGTCCTTGTTGACTGGGTCGAAGGAGAAGTGAGCCTGCTCCATCGTGTGTTCTTCGTCGGTAGCCCGAAGAACCTCGACACCGTTACGAATACGGGTGCGAGCCAGGTCTCCGTCATATGCGCCACTCTGGAGGAGGACGTTATGAGCTTGTGCGTTAGCCGTCTGCATATTAGGCAGCACAACTGTCGCCATTCCGATAGCGATTCCAATTGCGGTTGCTTGTTTGATCATCTTGGTTTTCCCTATTGCCCTTTGTTAGTGGTCTCCCGACGAGACACTTGACGCTCATCCCTTAGTGCAACGGCTGTGCCGGAACTAAGTGGCTGGAATCGCTTAGGTCGGCTATGTAGGCCTTGGGGGGACAAGGTTCCAGCTGGGACTGGGGGCCCCGGCCGCGTTGTCATCACCTTGTCATCTCGCTGTAATCACCTGTTCGGGAGAAGGGATCTACACAATGCTTTGACATCACAGGGTCGGTGTGCCCATACCTTGTGATATGGCGAAGTGGATCATGTTGGCTGTCGCTGTCGGAGCGCTGCTCATTTTCGCGTTGTGGAAACTGACGGCCCCAGCAAAAAAGGCTGCGAAAAAGTCTGTTCCGGTAATTGACGCGTCGGTGGAGCCAACTGCTCCCACCCCGAACCACAAATACACAAAGAAGGTGGTCAAACGACCCCGCAAGAAAAGTGACGCCGGCATCAAGCTGGCTGAGCCGGAGAAGCTGCACCCCAAGAGCCAGGCGTTCAACCGTCGCATCGACGTGGGCATCGCTGACCGGCTGAGAGCTCATGCGGCCAAGTGCTACTCCGGGGGCCACGACCCTGACGCAAAACTGAAGATTTTCTACCGCTTGCGCATCGAAAACGGCGCAGCCTGGGTCACGGACCTCAAGCTCGAGAACCACGGAATTCCCGACAAGATCGCGCGCTGCATGGTCCAGGGCGTCCAGCGGGCGAACTGGAAGTCCACCGATATGCCCGACTACACGACCCCAGCCAACGACCCCGAGATGTTGTTCGTCCGCTTGCGGGCGCTCAAGAAGTACAAGCACCGGTTCAAAGAGCTGCGGTAGGGGCTGCAGCCGGCGCTGGGGAGGGGACATCGTGCCCATGCCTCGGCCCGTTTGCAGTGCGCCGTGGCTGGGCGGGGACATCATGCGCTGCACGGTATGCACTGGGTGCTGGCGGAGCCGGTGTGGTGTCGTGGTGCGCCCGGGATCCCGCCGCGAATGGATGGCCAGCGAATGGCCGGCGCGCCGAAGAAGTTGAAATGACTTTGGTTGGAGAACGCGAAAAGGGCGGGGACAATATCCCCGCCCTTGGCGTTCAGTATGTTGGGGTCGGTCTAGAACGGGTCTTCTTCCCACACGGAGTAGGCGCCGATTCCAATCAGGGTGCCGTCATTCTGCTTCACTGGTTGGAAGGTAAATACGACGCCATCTGCGCGGAAGTGCTCGAAAGCGCCGTGGCAGAGGCCGTCACCGGCGCTGGTGACTTTGAGGTTCATGCGATCTGGATCGAAGGTCCCCATGTACTCGATGTTCGTTTGGTCTTCCTCGTCCCTGGTAATTTCGTACACATACTCAGTCTCGAGCTGCTCTTGGGGATCGCAGCCGAGGAAATCCACGACCGCACGGACCACCCATGTGCCGACGTCCCAGCAACCGGTGCCCGGGTTATCGGGCGGACGAGGCATTGTCTCGGTGTAAGTACCCGTCACCGTGAGAGTGCTCTCGCAAATGATTCCAAGAGCATCGAGTCGATCGTCGACTCCTGGTTCGGGCGAGGTAATGCGATCGACGTCCCCGTTATCAACCGGCGTCACCCCTCCAGGGGTGCAAGCAGCAAGGGACGCTGCGAGTACGAAGCTAAGACCCAGGCGGTAATGTGTGGAGTGCATGGCCTATTCCTAAGCACCCGCCATGCCATTCCGAAGCAGTTGGATTTGTTGGCCGACGACCGACGGGGGCTGGGGCATGTCCTACCCAGTGCGGCGAGCGGGTGCCCCATGTTTGCGCAATTTGTGCGGCCGCACATCTCCAAACATCGGCCTGTTACCTCGTGGAACGAACGGTGCATAATCTAAAGCACATATGAACCTGCGAACCGCCGGAACGGTCCTGCTCAGCCTGTCGTTGGCCGCTTGCCAAGGCAAGTCGGACTCGAGCACCGAGAAGAAGCCAGCAGCCAAGAAGAAGAGCCCCGCGATCGCGAAGGACGTTGGCCAGGCGCACCTGCCTGCGCCAAAGAAAGTGTGGATACCCAAGGAGTTCACCCGAGGCGCTAAACGCTTCAAAGACCCGGGCGTGTACGTCGATGGCAAGCCCATTGGGTTTCTTAAGTTCGGCGAGTTGCCGGTGCCGCTGCCGGTGATCTGGCACAAAGAGAAGGCCGCGGTGCCGTTCAAGAAGGGCGAGCCGACCCACAAGATCGTCAGGCAGCGCCGCTACAAGTTCATGGATTACTTCAAAGCGATGAACGTGGACGTCTCCAAGATCAGCGAGGTCCACTTGTACGGAGGTGCCAAACGGCGCCGCGCGGTCGTCATCTCAGGGGCGAAGCTACGCGCCGGAGCGCGCTTTCATTTTCGCTTCGGTTCCGCGACCTTCGGCAAGCCGATCCCAGCATGCGCGTACCAGCTGGCGGACACGAACTGTCCCGACAACATCAGCGCCGTGGTGGTTTACGTCAAGAAACGGCCGCCGGTCCGCAAGGGTGGCTACTTCTATGATGGCAAGAAGCGTCTCGACGGCATTCCGTACTTCGGCGAGCCTCTCCGTGGCGGCATCCGCATCTACAACGACGGCCCCCTGGCGGCGATGATCAAACGAAAGAAGCTGCCCAAGGTGTCCAAGTACATGACCAAGACGCCCGACGGCAAAGTGCATTGGAACTTCTTCGGCTTCTTGCAGACCCAGGGCGTCAAGACGGACACAATTGCTGAAGCGTGGATTATCCACGGTAATCGGCGCGTACGCCGCATCGACCGGGCTAAGCTCACCAACGCCACATTTACCGCCAGCGCCAAGAAGGGCGGCGAGATTCTATTCGGCGATGAGAAGATCCCAACCAAAGCGATCTCGCTACACTCCAAGCGTGTGGCCAAGCAAGATCTCCCCGTCATTCAGAAGCATGAGCGTGAGGGTAGCTAGCCTCGGCGCCTGCGCGGCGCTGGCCTTAACCGTGGCGGCGTGCGGTGACGACGGGGGAACGGCGACGGACGCCAGTATTCCGGTGGTGGACGCGGTCGCCATCGATGCGATGCCCAACTGCCCGCTACTCGACGGCTTCTACCCGGATCTGGGCTCGGTGACCGGCACGGCGATTGTTGAGCCCACCGAGGACACCAACCCGACAGGGACCAAGTACCTGACCCTGGAGCTTCCGCTGAACCAGGATGCCAAGCCAGACGTGCTCTTCATCGAGGTGTGGGGCGACGCGGAACCCCACGATGCCGGCTTTCTGACCGGGCTGTTCTCCCTGACTGGCGACAACGCCGACCTGTTCGAGTGCGGCAACTGCGTCTATATAGCGGCCGACCGTGAGGCGGGGCAGCCACTGAAGTTCCACATGGCCGCGAGCGGGACCATTCAAATCGACGCCATCGACGAAACCCCGGGAACCGGTACTCTCCAGGGATCCCTCAGTAATGTCGTGCTCCGGGAAGTCACCGTGAGCGCCGATGGCCAGGCTACCGTGGATGGCGGGTGTCGGACCCGGATCGAAGCGGCCGCGTTCACCGCGTCCGTGAGTTCCCCGTAACCCCACCCACCAAGTTATCAGCCGGGGGTCTCCACCCCACGCGGGGAGCCCCAGTTCCACACAGCTGGCCCCACCAAACGGAAGTTTCGGCCCGTTGTGGCTAACTTTAGTTTTGATTTCCGAGTCTTAAAGTTGTGTTAGCGAGCGAACCAAAGATGGAACGCAACCTGCACTAATGATCGGCATCATGAGACTAGCCACTGGTTTTGTAGCGATCCTATCCACGATGGTCTTTGGTTGCCTTGCCGGACAAACGGGCGGCGGTAACCTCACGAGCGAAGCGGACGCCGGCGCCAACGAGTTGTGCCAGCCCGCGAACAAGATCATGTACTACGCTGATCTCGACGGCGACGGGCACGGCGATCCGAACAACAGCATCTCGGATTGCACCGCGCCCGCTGGGTTCATCTCCGTGGCTGGCGATTGTGACGACAACGAAGCCGGCATCTACCCGGGCGCGCTGGAAGTCTGTGGTGACAAGCTCAACAACGACTGCAACGGCGGTCTGGACTCGTGTTTGCCCAATCTCAAGGCCCAGTGGTCCTTCGAGGATACTCTCGGCCCGACGGTCGTCGATTACTCGGGTAATGGCAATGCCGGTACCCTGGTTGGCGGTCTCGAGCACGGTCCCACCAACGCGCTCACCTTCGACGGCGTCGATGACTACGTGATGGTCATCCACACGCCGAACTTCGAGCTCGCATCCGGCACCGTGTCGTTCTGGTTCAAGCCAGCCGCCATCGGCACCGAGATGTACATGTGGTCGAAAGACTCGAACGGCAACGACCAGGGCGGTCACCTCAGCTTCTACATGGAAGCTGGCGGCAACGTCGCAGTGCGCCTGCAGAGCAACAACGAGTCGTACGTCATCGTGTCCCCCAACGCTGTCACCGCCGGTCTGTGGACCCACGTGGCATTCGCGTTCGGCGGAACCGAAGGCATGAAGCTGTACGTCGATGGCAACACCGCGGGCCTCAATCCATACACCGGCGGGCTCACGCGTAACCTGGAGCCTCTGGCAATCGGCGCCGGTACTGCCAACAGCGGTAACCTCTCCGCCGAGCCCATCAACGCGCCATTCATGGGCATGATGTCGGACATTCGTTTCCATGACCGCAAGCTGCAGCTCACCGAGGTTCAGAGCCTGCGCATGGTGAGCCAGCCGCTCTAAGCCAGCAAGTCAGCTCCCAAGTCCACCCGCCTGAGGCATCTCGCCCGGGCGGGTGTTTTTCGTTTCGGCGCGTTCCGCTTTAGCTGGGCAGCCTCGACGCGACGCTTCTCCGGATTGCGTTCTTCTTTCGGCTGGACCGAAAAAAACACCGGCGCGAATTGAATCGCGCCGGTGTCAGCTAGGTGGAAGTCGGAAGCAGCTGCGCCTGGGGGGGAGGGGGAGTTGCAGCCGCCATCTACGACCTCCTATGTGATGCGTACTAATTGCAACGGGTGTGCCTACTTTGCTGGGCAGTAATTTCACCCCCTTTGCAATTCTTCAACGTCATTGATTGGGGTGTTGCGCCCCTTTCTGAGGTATCGCCCCCCCTGTAAGATTGCCGTTCACCAAAGGGGGAACGGATGAGCGCCACTGAAGCCACGATTCAAAACTTCCAGCGTGCAGCGAAAGTTCTTGGTCTTAGCGACAAGACATCGAAGCAGCTGATCACACCTAAGCGCGAGATCAAGGTCGAGTGCACGATCGAGATGGACGACGGAACCATCGGCACGTACATCGGCTTTCGCGTTCAGCACGACGATGCCCGCGGCCCGATGAAGGGCGGCATCCGTTACCACCATCAAGTTGATCCCGATGAGGTCAACGCACTCGCGTCGCTGATGACGTGGAAGACGTCTGTCGTCAACCTGCCTTACGGTGGCGCCAAGGGCGGCGTGAACTGCGACCCTCGCCAGATGTCTGCGGGCGAGAAGCAGCGTCTCACTCGCGTGTTCGTTGAAGGCATCCACGATCTGATCGGTCCCAACATCGACATCCCCGCCCCCGACATGGGAACCAACGCGGCGACCATGGCGTGGATCGTCGACGAGTACTCGAAGTTTCACGGTTGGTCTCCCGGCGTCGTTACCGGCAAACCGATCGAGCTCGGTGGATCCCTGGGCCGCGACGCGGCGACCGGGCGCGGCTGCCTGTTCGCCATGCAGAACTTATTCGCCGAAGAAGATAAGACCATCGCCGACTTCACTTACGTCATTCAGGGCTTTGGCAATGTTGGCTCGTGGGCGGGCCGACTGATCGCGGAACAAGGTGGAAAAGTGCTCGCCGTGTCGGACATCGGTGGCGCGATCCGAAACCTGGACGGGATCGATATCCCCAAGTTGCTCGAGTTCACCAAAGAGACGGGCTCGGTGGCGAACTTCCCGGGCGCTGAGATGTTCCCAGCTGACCAGTTGCTACTCATGGAATGCGACGTGGTGATTCCAGCCGCCCTCGGCGAGGTGATCACCAAACACAACGCCAACGATGTGCGCGGCAAGTACATCATCGAAGCCGCCAATCACCCGGTCACCCCCGAAGCCGATGAGATCCTCGAGCGCAAGAACGCGATCGTTCTGCCCGATATCTACGCCAACGCTGGCGGCGTTACGGTTTCGTACATGGAGTGGGTGCAGAACATTCAACGCTACCGTTGGGACGAGGACCGGGTGAACACGTCGCTTCACCAAACGATGCGCTCTTCGTTCAATCACCTCAGAGATATGGCCAAGACCCACAACTGCAGCTTGCGTACGGCGGCGTTCGCCCTCGCGATCAGCCGTGTGGCCCACGCTACGGAGCTTCGCGGCGTCGGCTAGCCAAGACTGCGCGGAACCGAGTAGACTCCGCGAATGAATAGACGTATCTCCCAGGCAGCGTCGGTAACGGCGCTGCTTGTTTTTTGCTTCGCAGGCGCGTGCAAGACGTCCAAGCGGGACGGGGTGGTGCGTGTGACGGGCATCCCCGACGAGAATCCGACCAAGCTGCAGCAGGATTACGCGCCCCTGGTCCAGATACTCGAAAAGGCCCTCGGCAAGAAGGTGGAGTACGTGCCGGTGACCAACTACGGTGCCGCGGTGCACGCGCTTATCGCGGGCAAAGTGGACTTCGCCTGGCTTGGGGGCTTTACTCATGTTCAGGCGCGCACTCGCTCCAAGGTAGTGCCCCTTGTCATGCGCGACATCGACCGCAAGTTCCACAGCGTGTTCATCGCCAACAAGAGCAGCGGCATCACCAAGCCCGAACAGATGAAGGGCAAGAAGTTCGCGTTCGGTTCGAAGAGTTCCACGTCTGGCCACCTGATGCCCCGACACTTTCTAAAGCAGAAATTCCAGATCGACGCGGACGCTGACTTCAGCGGCAAGCCCGTGTTCAGCGGCGCTCATGACGCGACCGTCAAAGCGGTGGAGTCCGGGCGGGTAGACGCTGGCGCGCTGAACATGCAGGTATGGGAGCGCATGAACAAAGAGGGCAAGGTCGATGCCTCCAAAGTGGAGGTGATCTGGAAAACGCCACCGTATGTCGACTACGTCTGGACGGCGCGGACCGCCGTGTCCGCCGAGCTCAGGGACGCATTCAAGAAGCTGTTCCTCAGCCTGGATACGGCGAATCCGACCCACAAGAAGGTGCTCGACCACGCCGGCGCGACCAAGTACGTTCCCGCCAGCCCCACCGACTTCGACGCCATCGAGAAGGTGGGCCGCGCGGTGGGGATGCTAAAGTAGCGCCCTTGCCTGACGCGCCCCATTTCGTGCTCGACGAGGCCGAGCGTCGCTGGGGATCCAGGATTGCTCTGGCGCCGCTTTCCCTGGAGATCGAGCCAGGCAGTCGGGTCGCCCTCGCCGGTCCCAGCGGCAGTGGTAAGACCACATTGTTGCGGCTCCTGATGGGAGAACTCCGCGCTAGTGGGGGAAAAGTCCTCGCTGACGGCCGTCAGCTGGGCGGTATGAGTCCGGGGGATCTGCGAGATCACCGCAGGAGATGCGGCTGCCTCAACCAGGATTCGCTGGTCATCAGTCAGCTGTCGGTCCACCGCAACGTCCTCGCGGGCGCGTTGCCTCATTGGCGTTGGCACCACGTGGTCGCATCGTACTTTTGGCCCCTGGAACGCGAGCGAGTGCGCAGCATGCTCGACCGGGTAGGGCTGGCCGAGCGCCAATGGGATCTCGCCAGCGCGCTGAGTGGCGGGCAAAAGCAACGGGTCGCACTGGCGCGTGCGTTGATGGGCAACCCCCAGGTGATTCTGGCGGACGAGCCGACGTCGGCGCTCGACCCGACGACGACGACGGAGATGATCGACCTGTTCGCCGCCGAGGCGAAACGCTTGAGTGCGACACTGATCATCAGCACCCATCGCCTGAGCGAAGTCACGTCGGACATCGATCGCGTGATCGGTTTGCGCGACGGTGTCGTCACGTTGGACAAGTCCCCGGCCGAGCTGGGCAACGGTGACCTCGATGCGCTGTACGAGGGAAGCCGTGAACGGCTCTGATGTCTGATGCGGCCGTCGGCCCTGGCGTCGTAACGGACATCCATCGCGCCAAGCGTCGCTTGTACATCTCCGGTGCGGTGATGTTCATCCTGGTCGTCGCTGCCTGGCAGAGTGGTGTGCACTTGAGCCGGTTGTTCTCCGGCAAAGGCGTGAGCGACGCGGGCTCGCTGCTCGGTGCGTTCGTAAGTCCGGACTTGAGCAGTAGCTTCGTGTGGCGTGTCGCCAAGTTGGCTCTCGAGAGTTTTCTCATCGGGGCCCTCGGGACCGCGCTCGCCCTGGTCATCGGCGTCGTACTCGCGTTGTTCGCTGCGCGGCATCCGGACTTGCCCGACCCTCCCGGGATGCGCAAATGGCATCCACTGGTGGCGGCAACGCCTCGGGCGATCAGCCGCGGGATTCTGGCGGTGTTTCGATCGATCCCTGAGATCGTCTGGGCATACCTGTTCGTGCGGATCTTCGGTCTCGGCGCCGGCGCGGCGGTGATGGCCATCGGCATCACGTTTGGCGGAATCCTCGGCAAGCTGTTCGCGGAGTTGTTGGAGTCCGTGGATCCGTGGCCAGCTCAGCGTTTGCGGGCTGCCGGGGCAGGGCGCGTGGCCATGTTCTTCTACGGCACGTTCCCGTTGGTGCGATCCCAGTGGATTGGCTACGCGTTGTTCCGGCTGGAGTGCGGCATTCGCAGCGCATCGATTCTCGGAATCGTCGGCGCTGGTGGTCTGGGCCTGCAGATTCACCTGAGCGTGAAGTACATGCAGTTCAGTCAGCTGGCGACCGCGCTGCTCGCCGTGCTGGCGTACGTGATCGTTCTCGAACTCGTGAGTGCGCGATTGCGTAAATTGCCCGCGAGGATCAGCGCCGGGTTCTTTGCCGTGTTTGCAATCGCCGCGTTCATCGTCCTGGATATCCCGTGGGGCGACCTGTTCTCTGGCGACGCGATCAAACAAGCGAGTGCGTTCGCGTCGGGCTTCGCGGACCCGAATCTCGACGGTGGGTTCGTGTGGATGGCGCTGAAGCTATCAGTGGTCACGGTTGCCATGGCTGCGATTGCGACGGCCCTGGCCGCGGTGGTTGCGTTCGTGCTCGCACCGGGCGCGTCTCGCACATTCGCCGGAAGGGGCTTTCTAGAAGAACCGCCGGGCCGTCGACCGTGGTGGTTCCTTCAGTACGCCTTCATGCTGGCAGTGCGCTTGCTGTTGCAAGCGTTTCGCGCCCTGCCGGAACTGATCTGGGCGCTGATCTTCGTCATCTGGGTAGGACCAGGACCAACGGCCGGAGTGCTCGCCATCGCGGCACACACCATCGGTATCTTCGGTCGGCTCTACGGTGAGGTACTCGAGGAGGCCGAGCCAGCCGTACCCAGATCGTTAGAAGCGGCGGGGGCGTCGAAGACGACCTGGTTCTTGTACGGCACGTTGCCGCAAGTGGCACCCCGACTGCTGTCCTATACGTTGTTTCGCTTCGAGGTGAACATTCGGGCTACAGCAATGGTTGGCTTCGTAGGCGCCGGTGGACTCGGGGACGCCCTGGACACCGCCCTCGAGCTGTTCCACATGCGCGACCTGGCGACCTTGCTCCTGGTGCTGCTGGCCACCGTGTTGATCGTCGACTTCATCGGCGATCGTATTCGCGGCCGCCTGTTGCAGGCCCACGGTGGGCGACGTGTCAGCTGAAGTAGCCCAGCCGTGCTCGGCTAGCTGAAGTCAACGGGCTGTCGCTTGGCGTAATCGATGACCGGCGCCAGCTCGTCGGCGTGGAGCCCGCGCCAGAAGATGTGCCAGTCGTCCCCGCGAACCAGGCCATCGCAGTTTTGCGTGTACCAGGGGGTGATGGGGTTGTTCGGTCGGCTGCGCCAGAACAGCTTATCGTGATCGCCCGTCATCGCTGACCACAGGTCGCGCCCGATACCTTCGCCGCGCGCCAGCTGCTCCACGGCGAACTTGCTCAAGTAGTGCGCGCCCAGATCCGTATCGTAGGTGATGGCCACGCCGCGATAGTCGTCAGCGATGTAGATGCGGTGCACGGGACGGTCGAAGTAGTCGGCGTCGAGCGCGCTGCCGAAAGCAGTTTGCATCAATGCGCGCAGGCGTTCGGGCTCGGCCTGGTCGTAGCTTTCGTAGTAGCGAACGCTGGCGCCTCGGCGAATCAGCGTGCCCGCACCGCGCACGGTGAATAACTCGCGTAGTAGATCCAGCGGCGACGTGACCGAGACGGTCATGCTGTGTGACACGGTCGTCATGATTTGTTGAATACGCTGGAGCAGCTCCGCCTGTTCTGGCGGCAACGTCGCCGAGAGAGCCGCATATTCCGTGGTGATGTTGACGAGCGAAGTGACTGGCTCACCGATTGGTTGCAGGCCCGAGCGCGGCCGCAGGAATATGAGCTTCTTGCTGCCGAGTTCAGCCGCCAACGAAGCTAGCTCGGTGAACTCGTCGAACGTGCGAACGCTGACGTCAGGCGCCTGCGACTGGATCGCGGATGCGTCGGCGCGCACGGCGACGATGGGCGAAAGACCGAGCCTCGATAGAAACTGCAAGTCGACTACGAGCGCGCCGGCCTCATCGCGAAGTACGTCGCTGTCCACAGCGATGAGCGCGAAGCTCTGCTGCTCGGATTGAAACAGCGATAGATACGCTTCGGCTTCTCGGGGGCGGCCGATGCTGTCGAGAAAACGTACGACCAGATCACGAGGGTGCATCGTTGAGCCTCGTGATCACGCGGCCAAACATCTCAGTCGCCCAGTCCAGGTCAGCCAATGGAACGTACTCGTCCGCGGCGTGGGCCTGCTCGATGTTTCCCGGGCCGATGACTACGGCGTCGATGCCAGCGGCGGATAGCACGGCGGCCTCCGTCCAAAATTGCAGCGGTCCGAACTCCCGGGGGAAGTCGCCGAGCATCTCGCGAAACGGGGCCTCGTCCCTGGTGGCGAATGGATGATGGGCCAGGGCACGAGATAGCTGTAGCGATCCGTCAACGTCGTGCACGGCTTGTTGTTGGCGGGCGGTGTATGCGGGCTCGTCGAAGCCGGGCGGCGGTCGAAGGGACCAGGTCAAAGAGGTCTCTTCGGGAATCACGTTGAACGCCACGCCACCGTCGAGGCTTGCGACGTTCATACACAGGCCTTTCATGTCATCGGGGCCGACCTCTAGATAGTCGCGGCCGATGGCGTCGATCTCCAGGGCGAGTTTTGCCAGGGTAACGATCGGCTTGACCATGTAGTCGGCCTGGGACGAATGTCCGCCCTTCGTACTCAGTGCGGCCCGGTAGCAGTCGATGCCACGGTGGCGCACGCCGGCAATACGCTGCGTCGGCTCACACACGATCGCGTGGCTCAACTGTTCATGGCGATTCGTGGTCAGAAAAGAGCGCAACACACCGGTGCCTGCCTCTTCGTCTCCTGAAAGTAAGACGGCCAGATGTTTTGGCCTGCACGCGGCGATTGCGGTGAGCAACGCTGCCGCCGCTCCTTTGGTGTCTGCGCTGCCCAACCCGTACAGTCGATCTCCGTCGACGACCCCGGTGAATGGATCGCGGGTCCAGCCTGCGTTTACCGGGACCGTATCAATGTGTACGTTGACTAACCATCGAGGCTCGCCGTAACAGGCATAGACGTACGCGCCGTCCTCACCATTGGCACGTTTGGTTTCGACCATGTCGACCGAGTCGGCACCCAGGTTCTCCAGCTGTTGCGCAAGGTGCGCGCACAACGCCGCCTCGTCTCCACCCGGGTTGGTGGTGTCAAACGAAATTAGGCGGTTCAAAATCTCGGTGCATCTGGCGCGTGACATGGTCGTTTTCCGGCTGGCTCTGAGTATACAATTGGCGCGATGTCCCAGGACGAACGGCGTGAACACGAACGTCTCGAGTACGTAGCTCAGATATCCTTGCGGCAGGGCGACGCCGTGTCGACACTGCCAGTGCGAAATATCTCTGCGGGTGGCATTTATGTGGGCCTGAATATCGGACAGACCGCTGGTGTGGACGCCGGGGAAACGGTGTCGGTGTTCTTCGATGCCGGGCTAGACGAGTTCGGCGACAGTACGGCGATCCACATGGAGGCCGAAGTAGTGCGCGTTGATCATCGCGGCCTGGACCGAGAAGCCGGTATCGCCTTGATGTGGACGACGGTCGACCCCGACATGGTGCGACAATTGGCACAACTACTCGCGCACCTACAGCGCTAGGTCTTGTACGACAGCTCGTACAATTGACTCAGTCTGCGAAAGGCCCGCGAAAGGTCCGCGAAAAGGCCCGCGAACATGTGCGCGGGCCGAGCACCTGACCGCAGCGTGGGCTATATTGAATAGGTGACGAAACGACCGCACAAAAACGTAGAGTTGATCAAGCAGATACTGGGCATGGACTACCTGGAGCTGGACATCAAACGGCTCACGGTTGTCGAAGAGTTCGACAGCGGAACCAGTGTCGTCACTATTGATACGGTCGATACCAACGGTCAGGCACACACGGTCGAAGGTAAAGGTTGTGGCGTCGTCGATGCAATCTTCTCCGCGTTGCTCAGCCGTTACGCTGTCGAGTACAAGTCGCTGGAGACCATCGAGCTCATGGAGTTCAACGTGGTCGCCCGCCTGGACACAAAGAACGCAACGAGCGGCGCCGATGCGGTGGGCGAGGTGACTTTGCGCGTGCGCAACTCCGAGGGCAACACGTTCTCGTTCATGGATGCATCACGCTCCATCACCAGTTCGACCGCGCGGGCCGTGGTCGCCATCGTCGAGTACTTCGTCAACGCCGAGCGCGCGTTCATGATTCTGTACAAGTCCCTCGAGGATGCGAAGGCACGTAATCGCACGGACCTGGTCACGCGTTACACTCGCGAGTTGGCCGAAGTGGTCAAGAGCACGAGCTACACCGAGATCATCGAGAAGATGAAACGCCAGTCCGGCGTTTTTAGCGTATGAAACCAGCCGCAGCGTTCGCGCTCGCGTTGATTGTTGCCGCAGCCGGCTGCGAGAGCGACAACAAATCGAACAAGGCGAAAAAGTCAGACAAGCCCCTCACCAAACCGGTCGAGAAGGTGCCGGACAAGACCAAGACTCCGCCGAAGAATCCGGAGAAGGTCGGGTTCCGTATGCCGACCAAAGTGCCGAACCAGGTGAAGACTGGCGAGTGGGTCAAAGAGGCAGCCAAGGATACGCTCGGTAAGAAGAAGTATGCCAAGCTCGACCCCACGAGCATCACTGGGGAGAGCAAGATGGCCGCGCCGGGAGCCACGCCTGCGTTCTTGGTCCACTACAACAGGTCGCGAGTGCCGGCGCACGAGACCATCCGCACCACCTTTCAGAAGCAGAAGGTGTGGGAGCGGTCCGCCGAGACGCTCAATAAGCTGATCAAGCTGCCAAAGAGCGTGGGCATCGTGATGCTCGACTGTCGGCAGCCCAATGCGTTCTACGATCCAACCAGGGGCCGCATCATTGTTTGCTACGAGCTGGTCGTTTACTTCGCCAAACTGTTCAGGCCGGTGTCCAAGACCCTAGATGAGACCGCGGTCAAGACGGTGCTCGCGACCATGTTTCTGTTCTTCCACGAGGTCGGCCACGCGCTCCGCCACGTGCTCAAGTTGCCGGTTACCGGTCCCGAAGAGGATGCGGTGGACGAACTTGCGACGCTACTCCTGCTCGAGTTTCCGCAAGGGCAATACGTGGCTGCGCTCGGAGCGGAAGCATTGCAGCTGATACAGAAAGACAAGAAGAAGCGCGGTCGCACGCTGCCGTTTTGGGACGAGCACTCGTTTGGCTCCCAGCGCTACTACAACGTCATCTGTTTGATCTATGGCTCCAACCCAAAGAGCCATCACAAGCTGGTGGATCTGGGCTACCTGCCCAAGGCGCGGGCTGGCCGGTGTCACGGCGACTACCTGACCAAGAGCAAGGCGTGGCAGACGCTGCTCAAGCCGCACTTTACGCCGGCGGTGCTCAAGGCCATCGGGAATCAGAACAAGATCGGTGCGCCCACGCCGGGTTTGGGCTGCAGCAAGGCTGTGACCCGCATGGTGAAGTTGCTGCGGAAGCTCGTGGTGCAGAAGCAGCCCGGCCGGGTTGCGGAGTTCGACCGCAAGTTGCCGTCGGAGATGCCGAAGATGATCAAGATCTGCAACCAGAAGTGGACGCCGCTGCAGCGCGACTGCGTGTTCAAGTCGAACGACGCCACGCAAGCGAACCGCTGCTTCGCACAATAAGGACCGTTACCTGCTGCTGTGCTGCAGCGGCAGCAGCGCTTAGACGCGAGCGGCGCTAGGCGAACCAGGCTTGGGCGTCGCCAGGCAGTGCTTGACCTGAAACGTGGGCGCGCTGGACCAGCTCCCAGTAGTAGCGGTAGGTCGCGCGGTCGTGGAGGTCGCCGTCGTGCTGAATCGGTCCCCAGGAGGCTTTTTGCGCGGCGAGTAGAATCTCGCAGCCGGTCTTCACTTCGGAGAAGTCCGGCGCCATCGCATCGACGATGGGTTTGATCTGCGCTGGATAGATGGACCACATGCGCAGGAAGCCAAACTCGTCTCGGGCGCGCTTGGCGTCGCTGTACGTTTGGTAAACGTTCTTGAGATCGAGAGTGACGTTGTGAGCGGGCACAACGCCATGGGTGAGGGCGGCGGCGACCATGTTTCCTTTGGCTCGGCCCACCAGTGCGTGGTCGAACTGGCCGGGAGACTTCATGGCCGAAGCTGGAATCGCCCCATGGTGGCCGCTGATGAAGTCCATGAGACCGAAGTCCAGGACCTGCATCCAGGGCATGGCGGCGATCGCGTCGACATCGCGCAACGCACCGTGCGTCTCGATGAGTACGTGGATCGGAATCTCGCGCTGGATGTTGTTGTCCTTCGCGACCTTCTGGATGTAGCCGATCATTTCGGCGACCTGACCCGCGGCAGTTGGCTTCGGAATGGTGATGTAGGCGCAGACCTCGCCCGCGCCGGGCACGACGATGTCCACGTCTTGTTTCCACGCTTCGTGGCTGTAGTCGTGGATACGGATGCCGGCCATTTTGTGGGTGTTGGCATCGGAGCGTTGCATCGCAACGACCATCTCCGCGTGCTCTTTCTCGCGGCCGGCGGGGGCACCGTCTTCACAGTCCATCGTGATGTCGAATACCGGGCCGAGCTTCTGTTGCAGCTGGAGTGCTTTGCCGATCAGTTTCTCGCTGCCGGCGAAGTGTTCGCACGATGGGATGATCGGAAACGTGCGCTCACCTTCGAAGAGTGCGTCCTTGGGATGCGTGCTCATTAGACTTGTCTACCAGCTAACGGGATTCAGATCTCGCATATAATGCAGGATTATGTAGTATCGGGCTCCTATAGCCGGGAGAGTGAAGTGCAGTTCGTTCGTATTAGTTTAGTTGTTGGTCTAGTCGGTGGTGTGTTCGCGTGCGGCGAAACCGACGAACCGAAGGATCCATGTGCCGGTGTAACCGGCGAGTGCGTGCAGATTTTTCCTAGCGCCACCGTGCAAGATGAAGCGCAGACCGCGCTGATCAACGCACAACCTGGCGACACGATCGCGTTCATGGCGGGCGTTCACGAGTTCACCCGCGGCCTGTCTTTGGACGTCGCCGGGGTGACCATTCGAGGCGCCGGTATGGATCATACGACTCTGTCGTTCGCCAACCAGACCGACGGTGCCCAGGGCCTACTCGTTACCGCGGACGATTTTATCATCGAGGATATCGCCGTCGAGGATACGGCGGGCGACGCAATCAAAGTAGAAGGTGTGACCGGTGTGTTCTTTCGTCGGACTCGTGTGGAGTGGACGGGGGGCGCGCTGAGCACCAATGGTGCCTACGGTCTGTACCCGGTCCAATGCACCAATGTGCTCATCGAAGATTCGGTGGCCATCGGCGCCTCGGACGCCGGGATTTACGTTGGCCAATCGACGAACATTATTGTTCGCAGAAACCGCGCCGAGTTTAACGTCGCCGGCATCGAGATCGAAAACTCGGTGGATGCCGACGTCTACGACAACGTGGCGACGAACAACACTGGCGGACTGCTCGTGTTCAACCTGCCGGGTTTGCCGATGAAGCGTGGCGAGCGCACGCGTATCTACAACAACGATGTCTACAGCAACAACACGGCGAACTTCGCGCCCCCCGGCAACATCGTCGGCAAGGTACCCAAGGGCACCGGGTTTGCCGCCATCGCGGCGCACAACGTTGAGATCTTCGGTAACAGCTTCCGGGACAATCAGACCGGCAACCTGGCGATCATTAGCTACTTCACGACGGAGATCGAATACGACGATCCGGAATATGATCCCTACTCGGATAGCCTGTACATCCACGATAACGAGTTCGTCGGTGGCGGCACCGAGCCCGTAGACGAACTGGGCTTCGTACTGGTCCAGGCGATCATTACGATCTGGGACGCACCCTTTATCGTGCCCGACATCGTCATCGACGGCTTCGTCAATCCCGTCTATGCCGACAAGAGCAACCCGGGCCAGCTGGCCGCGCCATACCAGGTGTGCGTGCAGAACAATGGGGATGCGGACTTCATTAACCTCGACAAGCCAAACGATCACGCCAACGTCACCGTCGATGCAGCGCCACACGATTGCACCCATCCGGGGCTGACGCCCGTGAGCATCCCCGGGGTCGAGTGAACCGCTGGGCGGTAGCCGGGCTGAGCGTCGCGATGTTGGCGGCGCTAGGTATCACGGCGTGTGGAGATGACGACGGCGGCGGTGGAGCTGCTGACGCCGCGGTGCAGGGTGAGGTGTGCGCGGTGCCGGAGGGCACCGGCGTCAATTTCGATCTCGCTGAACCCTTGTGCAACAAGCTGTCGAGCTATCGCCTCTTCGTCGGTGATCTCGCGGACCAGACGCCCAACGTTCGCGTCGTGGCCTACGACCTGAATTCGCCCCTGTTCAGCGACTATGCCGCCAAAGACAGGTTCATCTGGCTGCCCGATGGCACCAGCATGACCTACGACGACGTGGAAGCCTTCGGCATGCCGCTGGGCACCATCATCGTTAAGACGTTCTCGTACTACACCGACGCACGCAACGAGTCCCTGGGCAGGCGAATCATCGAGACGCGCTTGTTGTTCAATCGAGCCGACGGTTGGGAAGGCGTTTCCTACGTGTGGAACGACGAACAAACCGACGCGGACCTTAAAGTGGCTGGCGCCGAACTCACCGTCGACTGGATTCACACCGACGGCGCGAACCGGAGCGTCAACTACCTGGTGCCGAACAAGAACCAATGCAAAGAGTGCCACGAGGAGCGCGACGACACCCTGCTGCCCATCGGCCCAAAAGCCAGACATCTCAACCGAGACAACGACTACGGCGCCGGCGACATCAACCAGCTGGCTCACCTCATCGACATTGGCTACCTAACCGGCGCACCCAAAGACCCAGACACGGCACCACGCAACCCAGTCTGGAACGACGACGCCACCGGCACTGTCGAAGAGCGAGCCCGAGCCTGGCTAGACATCAACTGCTCCCACTGCCACAACCCGCGAGGAGCCGCCCGAACCTCCGGCCTGGATCTCTCCATCAGCCAAACCAACCCCTCGGACTTCGGCGTATGCAAACCACCCGTCGCCGCAGGCGCCGGCTCCGGCGGCCGCCAATACAGCATCGTCCCCGGCATGCCCGACGAATCCATCATCGTCTTCCGCCTTGAAGCCACCGAACTAGACATCCGCATGCCGGAGCTGGGCCGCAGCCTCGTCCACACCGAAAGCGTCGCCCTGATCCGCGAATGGATCACCGCAATGCAAGGCACCTGCGACCCCCCATAACCCGGGGTCAGGCTATGGGGGGGGAACACCGCGGAATACAACGCGTTTTCAGACGTACCGCGAAACTCCATTCTGGGCGTGGCCGTGCACCAACGACGCAACATATCTCCGACCTGAACTTTCGCGGTACGCCCAAATAGTTCAATGATTCCGATCGGTTTCCACCCAGTAGCCTGACCCCCGGTTGTGGTACTCAATGGGGCATGTCGCTGGCTGGGAAGTTTGCTCTGGTTACTGGTGGTGGACGGGGGATTGGTGCGGCGGTGGCTCGCCGGCTGGCGGGCGAGGGGGCCAAGGTTGCGGTCACCGGGCGGACGCAGGGGGAGATTGACGCGGTCGCCGCGGAGGTTGGTGGGCTGGCGCTTCGGGCCGACTTTACTGACCGAGCGAGTGTGGATGCGATGGTGGCGGAGCTGCTTGGCGCGTTTGGCCGGGTGGATATTCTGGTCAACAACGCCGGCATTGCCACGAGTGCTCCCCTGGGCAAAATGACCGACGAGATGTTCGATCGCATGATGGAGATCAATGCGACCGCTCCGTTTCGTCTGTGTCGGGCGCTGATTCCGGGCATGGTGGAAAACGGTTGGGGCCGGGTTGTGAACCTGGCGTCGAACGCGGGTGTTTCCGGCTATCGATACACAGCGGGATACTGCGCGTCCAAGCATGCACTGGTTGGCATGACTCGGGCGCTTGCGATCGACCTGGCGAAGACCGGAGTCACGATCAATGCGGTTTGCCCCGGATGGGTGGAGACCAACATGGTCACCGAGGCCGTGAATCGTATCGTTGATAAGACCGGACGTTCGGCCGACGATGCCAAGGCTTCGCTCGCAAGCATGAGCCCGCAAGCTCGCATGCTTCAGCCCGAAGAGGTCGCGCACCTGGTGGCTACTCTGTGTAGTGACTTGTCGCGCGGCGTTCATGGTCAAGCGATCGTTATCGACGGAGGTCAGGTGTTGAAATGAGCGAGTCCACGATGCAGATCATTCAGCCCGAACACTTTCCCAAACCGAAGGGCTACTCCAACGGCGTCATTCTCACCGGGAGGCCGCTACTTATAGGCGGTCAGATTGGTTGGGAGACTGACTACAGCTTCAAGAGCGACGAGTTCCTGCCCCAGTTTGCCAAGGCTCTGGACAACGTGCTCGACGTCGTGCGCGCGGCAGGTGGCGAGCCGGAGCACGTGGCTCAGATGACCGTTTACGTCACCGACGTGCCTGCATACCGCGCGTCCGTTAAGCAACTCGGCGCCGTTTGGCGTGAGCGTTTCGGTAAGCATTATCCGGCGATGGCTCTGGTGGGCGTCACCGAGTTGGTTCATCCCCAGGCAAAAGTCGAAATCGAGGCCGTCGCCTCGCTGCCGACCAAGTGAGGTCCAAGATGTCCGTTCCCAGTCCTGCTTCGTTCGCATTCGAACTCGCAGACGGCGTCGGCACGATCACTCTCGATCGTCCCAAGCGTCTCAATTCACTGACCTTCGAGGTGTACCGCGAGCTCGCGGAGACCTTCGAGGCGTTGTCGGATGTCGACGAAGTGCGCGCCCTGGTGATCACCGGCCGCGGCAAAGGCTTTTGTTCGGGCGGCGATCAAGACGACATCATTGCCGAGTTGTTCTCCCGAGACATGGCCGGCTTGGTGGCGTTCACTCGCTGTACCGGTCGGTTGATTCAGGCCATCCGCGAGGTCCGGCGGCCGGTCGTCGCCGCGGTCAATGGTGTCGCCGTCGGCGCCGGGGCAGTGATCGCCGCGGCCTGCGATATGCGCATCGCAGCGCGCAAGGCCCGGTTCGGCTTTCTGTTTCCACGGGTCGGCTTGTGCGGCGCGGACATGGGAGCCGGTTACCTGCTGCCGCGCATCGTCGGTCTCGGCAACGCGTCCGAGTTGTTGTTCATGGGCGAAATCATCGACGTCGATCACGCCTATCGCATCGGTCTGGTCAATCGCGTCGTCGATGATGGAGAGGCCGCTGTCGCAATGGCTCAGGATTGGGCTCTGAAGCTCGCGCGTGGTCCCAAATTCGCCCACTCGATGACGAAACAAATGCTCGAGACCGAAGCGACCATGTCTCTGGCGGATGCAATCGAAGCCGAGGCGCAGGCTCAGGCGATCTGCATGCAGCATCCCGATTTCCGCACGGCGCATGACGCATTCAAGGCCAAGAAGACGCCGGTGTTCGAGTGAGCCCGTCGCCCCTGTCCAATGTCGACCTCGGCGTGTTCTTCGAGGAGCGCCATCACGCTCTGGCATCGTCCCTCGAACCGATCGAACTCGAAGACGACCTCGAGTGCGCGCGCGCCATGGGTAAGAGCGGTTTGTTCGAGCACCTGGTGCCGGACGCCGGCGCCGACGTGCGCACCCTGGTGTTGATTCGCGAACACCTTGGCTACTACTCCGCGATGGCCGACTCCATCTTTGCGGTTCAGGGCCTCGGCTCGTATCCGATCCTGCTCGCTGGCAACGACGATCAGCGTGCGCTGTTGCCCAAGTTTCGTGCAGGCGAGTACATCGGAGCGTTTGGTCTCACGGAGCCAGAGGCGGGGAGCGACGTGGCATCGATGCAGACGACCGCTGTCCGAGATGGCGATTCCTTTGTGCTCAACGGAGCCAAGACCCTCATCTCCAACGCGGGCATCGCGACTCACTACACGGTGTTTGCCAACGCAGATCCGGACAAGGGACGCAAAGGCATCAGCGCGTTCATCGTCGAGGCGGGCACGCCGGGGTTCGAGGTCGAGCCCATGGAGGTCATCGCCACTCACCCGATTGGTGCTCTTCGTTTCGAGAATTGTCGGGTGCCGGCGACGGCGTTGCTCGGCGAGCTGGGCGGCGGCTTTCGCCTGGCAATGCAGACGCTGGACACGTTCCGCGTCACCGTCGGCGCTGCTGCCGTGGGCATGGCGCGGCGTGCATTCGACGACGCCCTGGAGCGAGTGTCTACCCGAACCCAGTTTGGCAAACCGCTCGCCGAACAACAGCTTGTTCAGGGACATCTGGCGGACATGAGTACGGAACTCGACGCGGCCAGGATGTTGGTTTTGCGCGCCGCCTATGAAAAGGACCAGGGCAAAGCGCGGGTCACACTGGAGGCCGCCAAGGCGAAGTTGTTCGCTACCGAAGCGGCACAGCGCATTATCGACCGGGCGGTGCAGCTATTCGGCGGCCTTGGCGTCGTGCGCGGCACCGCAGTCGAGGAACTGTACCGGGCAATTCGTCCGCTGCGCATCTACGAAGGTACCAGCGAAATTCAGCGGCTGATCATCGGCCGCGGAGTGGTCAAACAGTTGGCGGAGGAAAAACGTGGCTGACGTGCGCTTTCCCGACGAGTTCAACCTCGCGGACTACTATCTGTACGATCGCCTGGGCGAGGGGCTGGGCGACAAGGCAGCGGTCCGCTACGGCGACCTCGAGTACACCTACGCTGAAATCGCCGAGCGGACCACCGCCCTCGCGCGATACTTTCAGTCCATCGGGGTGCCTCGGGAGCAGCGCGTCTACATCGTGCTTCCTGACACGCCGCCGTTCGCCTGGTCAATTTTCGCCACCCTCGAGCACGGCGGGGTCGTCGCCATGGGCAACCCGGCGTCGCCTGCCGAGGACGTCGCGTACGTCGTGGACTATTCGCGGGCGGCAGTCGTCATCACCATGCCCAGCGTGGCGGCGTCCATCGCGGACGCCCTGCATGCCAACAGCGATCTGTGCTCGGTTCTACTCGTCCCCGAAACGGCGACCGGTCAGGACCCTGAAGCGCCGTTAGAAATCCCGGCCGCTCTGGCCGATGCGCCATTCGAGGTCGCAGCACTCACTGATGCGATCGCTCGCGGTCGCGAGCTCGATACGGCACGCCCGGTCACCAAGCGTGATGACGTGTGCATGTGGCTGTTTACGTCGGGCTCCACCGGGCGACCCAAGGCCGCCATCCACACCCATAGGGACTTCGCGTTCAACACCGAAGTCTACGCCAAAGGCACCGTCGGCTATCAGCGCGACGACGTCACCGTGAGTGTGCCCAACCTCTACTTCGGCTACGCCACGGGGACGAATCTGTTCTTTCCCTTCGCGGTCGGCGCGACGACCGGCCTGTTCTCAGAGCGGCCCACGCCTGACGCCATGGCCAATGCTATCGCGCGCTACAGGCCAACCGTCGTGACCAACGTGCCCACCATGCTGGGCAAACTGCTCGACTACGATGGCGACATCGACATGAGCTGTGTGCGCTTTCACTTGTCCGCGGGGGAAGCGCTGCCGCCCACGTTGCTCAAGCGTTTTCAGGACAAGTTCCACAACGACGTCTACGACGGCATCGGCTCGGCGGAGATGTTTCACATCTACGCATCGAACCGACCAGGGGACATCAAGCCCGGCTCGCTTGGGCGGGTGGTCGACGGCTACGAAATCAAGATTCTCCCGCGCGAAGCCACTGGTCCCGGTGCCCCCGCGTGCGACATCGACGACGTCGGTGTCATGTGGGTCAAAGGTGACAGCGTCGCCATGGGGTACTTCCAGGACCGCGACAAGAGCTGGGCCACGTTCCATGGCTACTGGTGTCGGACCGGCGATCTGTTCCGGATCGATGCCGAAGGCTACGTCTGGTTTTCCGGGCGCGCCGACGACCTGTTCAAAGTTGGTGGCATTTGGGTGTCACCCCAGGAGGTCGAAGAGTGTCTGATTTCTCATCCCAAGGTGGTTCTTGCTGCGGTCATTCCCGTAAAACAAGACGGCCTGGAGAAACCAAAAGCGTTCGTCGTGCTCCGCGAAAGCGATCGCGCTGACACTGATGGCCTGGGTGAAGAGTTGCAAGAACACTGCAAGAACAAGCTCTCCAAGCACAAGTACCCTCGCTGGGTCGAGTTCGTCGATGACCTGCCCAAGAACGACCGGGGCAAGGTAGATCGCAAGCTGCTCAAACAACGCGAGGCCAAGTGAGTCACTCCCTTGATACTCTGACCAGCGATCAGTTCGCGGCGTTGGTCGCCGACGATGCCCAGTTCATCGTGCTCGTACCGGTAGGTTCTGTCGAGCCACACGGGCCGCACATGTCCTTGCTCACCGATACGGTGATTTCGCAAGCGGCAGCCCAGAGAGCTGTGACCCTGTTGTCAGAGCGCGGTGTGAACGCACGGGTTGCGCCGGCTGTGCCGTACGGAGTCACTGAGTGTGCGAGCAAGTTCGCCGGAGCCGTGTCCATTCCCGCTGCGGCCCTGACCGCGTACTTGCGTGCGGTGGTGGATGGTTTTCTGAGCAATGGCGTCGACCACGTGTGTTTGATCAATAACCACCTCGAACCAGACCACGACAAAGCGGTGCGCGCGGCCATCTCGGAGCTGGGTCGGACGGCGTCCGTTGCGTGTCCATTGACTCGCCGCTGGGCCCGCACCTTATCGGCAGAGTTCAAGAGTGGCGCATGCCACGCCGGCCGCTACGAGACCTCGTTGATTTTGGCGGCGAACCCGGCACTCGTCGACGACGACGTGCGCGCGGACCTGGCCGAGGTGCCGATCAGCTTGTCAGAGAAGCTAATGGCAGGCGTGAGCGACTTCGTCGACATGGGTATGGACCAGGCATACGCCGGTGACCCAGCCGCCGCTACCGCCGCCGAAGGCAACGAGTTGCTCGATAAACTGGCGGAAATGATCGTCGGAGAAGTAACCGACGCGATGGCAGCGCCGTAGTACTGGCGTGAAGCTACGTCTCCTCGCGCTAATCTCACTCGTTCTCGCGGCTTGTTCCAGTCAGGCGTCCTCGGCGCCGGCGCAGAAACAGCCCGTTCTGGTGGAGTTGTTTACCTCTCAGGGTTGTAGCTCGTGTCCCCCAGCGGATGAGCTGCTCAGCAAGATCGGACGCGCGGGCAAGATGGGCGGGGTCCCGGTGATCGCCCTCGCGTACCACGTCGACTACTGGAACTATCTGGGCTGGCGCGATCCGTTTTCGGCCAAGCAGTGGACGACTCGCCAGCGGGCCTACGCATCGGCCGTCGCCGGCGGCCGTGTATACACCCCACAACTCATCATCAACGGCCGTGGTCACGCGGTCGGTTCTCAACGTCGCCAGGTCGCGGCGAAGGTGCGCGCACTCGCGTCGACGAGCGCGATCAATCTTCAGGCGTCGCTGACGCGCAAAGCAGGCCGGGTCAGGGTCGTCGTGCGAGTCCCGCGCGCCGTACGCAGGTCCGGCGTAGAGCTGACGGTTGCCCTGTACGAGAACGACATACGAACGCGGGTGCCACGGGGAGAAAACGCAGGGCGTTCCCTGCGCAACGATCACATCGTCCGCGCGTTGAAGCGTGGCCCGGCGAAGGCCAAACGAGAGTTCACGTTCACCGTCAGGCCAGGCTGGGTCGCGAAGAATCTAGGCGCCGTCGCCTTCTTGCGGGACGCTAAGACTCTCGCAGTACTCGCAACGGTGCGCGCGAAGACCAGGTAACGGCTAGCTAGCTCGCCTAGCGCCCGTGTGGGTGTCGGCTTCGCTGTCTGCGCGCCTTGTCGACAAGACGGCGTCCGGCGTGAGCTCGATCGTCGGCAGGGGCGGAGGCTCCGGCGGCGGTGGCGGCACTGCTCGGGCCGTTCCCTTGACCGCGACGGCCTTTTGTACCGCGCCCGGGATCGCCGGTGGATTAGGCCCAGAAACTGGTGGCTTGGTGACAGGTTTGTTGCTCGTGCTGCTGCTCGACCCGCTCATCGGATACTCACGGCGCACGAACTCGAACGTCGCTTCGCCGCCGATTCCCACGGATTCGAACAGGCGTTGGTGTTTGCTCGGAAGCGTCGAGTACTTGGACTCGAGCAGGCGCCGGGGAACGAACAGTTCCTCACGTACGCCGTCTTCCATGTCGCGCTTGAGCACGAGCTCGCCGGGTACCCGGCTGCGCAAACGCATCTCGCGGATGATCGGTGCGACCGAGTTGAGCATCGCCTCGGCGACCAGGCCAGGCTCGGACAGCTTGTCGACCGGCTCGTCGTTGAAGCTGGCGCTGACCATCTTGTCGCGATGGCTGCGCAGCTGATACAGGTCGCGCTCCATCTTGTTCCACAGGCTCGTCAGACTCACGGCGCTGTCTCCGGACAGAGTCAGAGTCTCACCAGGTTCCGTGCTGCCGGCCTCGATGGGAGAAAGTGTTGGCGTACTGGCATCGTCATCGCGCATGACGATCCGGTAGCCGGGGGAGGGCTTCTTGTCACTCTTGCGCAAGATGAACATCGCGTAGTCTGGTGACAGTTCGACCTCGGTGACGAAGAAGCGATGCAGCGGCTGGGTCGCCAGTTTGTTTTGTTTGCGGATCCAACCCGACTTCCTCTGCAACTCGAGAGTCAGGCCTGGCTCGAGTTGGCCGACTTGAAACGCGCTCGCCCATAGATACGTGTCGGGAACAGTCGCCAGGAACGTGGTCGCTAGCGAAGATGGAGCGACCGCCTCCATCGCGGTTGTCGCCTTACCGGACTGGGCGTTACATGACCAATGGATGGTCCACTTGGTCTTGGGAAGGTGCTGTTTCAGGGCGAATGTGGACAGAGCATCAAGTACCTGCTGGCCGAGCTGATCGCCGAAGGCCAAACGCACCGCTGTCTCGCGGCGTTTGATCACGCCGGCGCGCGCTGTCTTGACGGTTCCGTTAGCGTGCGCGGCGACGCGTGTGGCGGCCACGTGGCTGGCGCGACTTGGCTTTGCGCTCGGCAGGTGGGCCTTGAGCGTTTCCTGCAGCGCTACCTCGAGAGCGTCAAGGCGCTTGAGCTCCTCGTCGGCGTGTTGCCGGACCGTGTGGGCCTTGCGCCGGCGGGACTCCGCATCGACGTCCGCGTGGAACAAGGCGACGGCCGCCTCGGTCACAGCAGTTAGCGTATCGATGAAGTTTTCATCGAGAGGAAATGGAGTTGCGTCACCGTACCTATACATATACCCGTCCCGGCTGGTGGTCCAACCACATACAAAGCAAGGCCTATGCCAGCGCGGGTCGCCTTAGAACATCGGCGTTTACGGCTGTGGCCGGGCAGCTGCCGTGGGGGGGATATCCCCGATCGGGTGCGTCGGCGCAACGCTCCTCCAGTTAGCTGAGCTAACTCAGCCAGTCGGCCGGAGATTGCATGTACGTCTTGAGCAGTTCGAGGGCTTTGGCGGCGTACAGCCCATCTTCTACGCGTTCGTCGTACGTGAATTTTAGCTTGACGATCGACCGCGCTTCGATGCTGCCATCGTCCACGACAACCGGCGCCCGCTCCACCCGGCCAAGGGCGACGAACAGCGGGCAGTTCCCGTACTCGTACAGATGGTGGTAGGCCGCGTCGATCTTGATGCTGCCGAGGTTGGCCACGAACACGCTGGTGTACATGGGGTCGTGTTCCAGCAGCGCACGTGGAGCCAGGCTGAAGAAGTCCAGGGTGCGCAGCAGTCGCGTGGCTGCCTCCACCATGAACGTGGGCATGCGCAGCAGCACGTCGAGTTCCTTGTCCACCGAGGATTTCTTGTCGGTCTTCGCTTCTCCGACCTTCGCGGTCAGTGTCGACACCATTTGACTGAACGGCTCCTTGGGATCGAACCGACGTTTGACCACGGACATGGGGGCTGCGTCGTCGAACCGCTTCTTGGCCGCAAACGAAATCCAGATGCCGTCGCGATCATGCAGTCGTCGGCCCGCCACGAAGCGGTTCAGCCGGGGGCGCTCGTCGAGGACGCGAGTGAGGCTTGCCAGGAGTAGATGGAACACGGTGATGCGCCCGGCGCTGTCGCCTTTTTCGGCGCTGGCAGTGTTGAACTTCTCGATGAAGGGCAGAGCGTCGGTCAGGTCGATGGTTTGCTCGAAGTAGACCGCGGCTTCGTTGCGCCCACGCATCAGGAACGGAATCATCCGTCGGTAGGCTGGGACGCCGCTGGATGGTCGGCTATCGAACCGTTTGAACATCGTGTTTACGCTTCCTGCCAATGGATGTGGAACGCGCAAGTCTCGTCCCCACGCGCTTCGCATTTCGGGTGCTCAATGGTCACTTCACTGCCGCCGGTTAGAGTCACCACCTGGCCGAGCATGCCGGCGACCCATTGGCAGACTTTCTCGCTGCCCAGCGTATTCGTGAAACTGACTGTCGCGTTGTTGTGATCGTGGATGCGCGGCTCGACGTGACCCCAGCTGTGATAGCGGGTCCACACCATCTCCACCGTCGTCAGTACACGGGACGGGGACAGCGTGCTGCGTTCGGCGGGGAAGAACCGCTTGAACGTAGTACGCACGACAGCGCGGCCGAGTTGCTCGGCGAACTCCAGATCGTCGGACTCTGGAGCGTGCTCGAGCAGCGCGACGAACTGTTCGCTGGGCACCCAGGCCATTGGTGGAAGGTTGGGATCCATGGCGGCGGCGAGTTCGTCGCCAGCGGCGGTCAGCTCAGACGCCAGTTGCGCGACGCGTTGCACGCCGAGGACACGGGATGCGCAGCGAAACACCAAACCGCGCGTTTGCGATCCCGCGGACGCGGTCGGCGTCGCCGCCTGCCTACTCGCACTCATTGCCATCGATCCGCTCACGTTGGGATCGAACTCAGCCGGGACGACGTCTTCGAGCAGTTTGGTCAGCTCGTCGGCGAACTTCGACGGCGTCCGCGGGCGGTCTTCCGGACTGGGGGCCAGCGCGCGCGCGAAAAGGTCGTCGGCTGGCGCCAGGTGCGGCCGGGTGGTAGATGGCGGCGGCGCCGGTCCCTCTAGCTGGGTTTCGATCAGTTCGAGTGCGCTCTTGGACAGGTCGAACGGCGCCCGTCCGACGAGCATGGTGTAGGTGGTCGTGGCCAGGCCATACACATCGGCAGCCGGAGTGACGTCGCCGCCCTGCATCGTTTCTGGCGCGCTGAACCCGGGGGTGCCCGCGTGGTCGGTCGACGCCCCGATGCGACCGGCAATGCCGACGTCCACAAGGACCGCGCGATCGTTGAATGGATCGAGCAGCACGTTCGCCGGTTTTACATCTCGGTGGACCATTCCGCCGCGATGCAGCGCGTCCAGGGCGCCGGCCGTTTGCTCGACGATGCGGCAAACCTGGCCAGGAGTGAGTTCGTCGTTCTCCGTACCGTAGCCTTCGACTACCTCGGACACGGCGCGCCCTTCGACCAATTCCATCACGAAGTACGCGTTGATCTTGTCGACGCCAAACGAGTAGATCTGGACCAGGCTCGGATGGTGGATCTGGGCCAGGATCGATGCCTCGTCCTTGAAGCGCTTGAGGAATTCCGCATCCCTCGCCAGGTCTGTGCGCAGCGCCTTAATCGCGACCGCACGACGTAATGCGATGTCCTCGGCGCGATAGACGACGCCGGCGCCACCGCGGCTGATCTCATGGAGAATCTTGTAGGTGCCGCCGACGACCTTACCCGGACCGAACCCTGTTTCCGTACGCTGATGGCGCGCCTCGAAACCTGTCTCGCTCGCGCCGGCAATCGCGATACCGCCAGAGTCGACAGTGTCGGCGGCCAGCGCTGCTCGAGTGAGCGCAATTTCTCCGTCCTCGTCGTCTTCCTCGATGAGCGCGACGCCGGCGGACGCCTGAACAACGATGGGCATCCCGTCGCTGCCCTTGACCGCTTTGCTCTCGATGGCGTTGAGAACTCGCTGCAGAATGGGGAACGTGCTGGCGAGGGGCGCAGCCGATAGCATTACGGCGAGCTCATCGCCGCCGTAGCGCCCGACCAGATCGTGGTCACGTACCGCGTTCTGCACCTGCTCAGCGACGAACTGCAGCACTCGGTCACCTGTCTCGTGGCCGTGCCTCTGGTTGATGCGATTGAGTCCGGCGATGTCGAACACGGCTACGCAGATAGGTTCGTTGACCCGTGCGGATCTGCTAACTGCCTTGCGAATGGAGTAGCTAAGGCTGGTGCGGCTTAGCACCTTCATGCCTGGATCGAATAGCGCATTCTCGCGCAGCTCGACCGCTTCGGCCGATAGGTTCTCGAAGCGCAGGCGCGCGGCAACTTCTGAAGCGAGCCTTCGCGCCAGTCCTTTCAGCGCCGTGAGCACTTCGGGACCGAACAAAGCGGGACGACGATCGATGACACAAATGCCGCCCAGGGTGTTTTCGTCCGCGGCCCGGAGCGGCGCGGCCAGGTAGGACTCCACCGTGCCGTCGTTGGTGACGAGCAGAGGTGCACCACACTCCATGGCTTTGCCGATGGTGAAGTAAAGGACGTCGCGATCGATTTCGGTCTGTGACGAGACCGCGCTGCCCATGACGTCGACTTCGTTCCACTTGGCGTAGACGTAGCAGTCGCGTACACCCAACAGCAGCGCCACCCGTCGAGCGACACTGGCCAGGGCCGCGTCGAAGTTGCCTTCGTCTAGAGAGGTGAATCGGATCATCTCGCGCGAATGGCGAATGTTGAAGTCGATCTTGCGCGCCTTCTCGCGTTCGAGATTCAGTCCGCGCAGCAACGAGACCGGGCTGGGCGGGCTGAGCACGACGGCGTCCAGCCCCATGTCGCGCACGCTGGGTGTTGGTGTTTCGTCGTTGGGCATCAAGCCGACCATGCGAGGTCGCTTGCCCAGGAACTCGTCACGCAGTCGACGGGCGAACCACGCGCCGTCGTTGTCGTCGGTGAGTGCCAGGTCCATTAGCACCGCGTCCGGAACGTGCAACCGAAAAGACTCCCACGCCTGCTTGGTCCCGAGCGCGACGCGACACTCGATCCCGCTGCCAGCGAGCATCGTTTCGAGTGCATCGGCGAGCGCAGGGTTTGGCTCGACCAACAGTACGTTGTAGTTCTCGCTCACGGGCCCAGTCGGAATCTATCACGGTTGACGTGGCGTTGGAGGGGCCGATACGCTCGGGCAATCGAAGGGGGACTGGATGGACGAGAGTCGTGGGTTGTTTCGGATCTTGGATGGAATTCCGGCGCAGGGGATGGTGATTGGGGGCGTATTGTTCAGCCTATTGGTGCCGCTCATTCCTCAATGTGCAGGTGCTAATCGCGACGCCGCGGTTGCGGATCTAGAGCGCGCACGCACCATGTACAAACTGGACATGGCCGAGTTCAAAGAGAAACAGGCCGAGGAACGGGAAACCGCCGCCGAGGCGCGCAAGAAGTTCAAGCCGCCGGCCGACGAGTCAGCGGTCGCGCGCCGCGATCGCGAAGAGGCAGACCGGAAGAAGCGCAAGAAGGCGGAAGAGGCGCAAGAGGTAGCCCTCAAGAAGGAAAAGAAGGATCTGGAGAAGAAGCACAACCTGGACTCTCTAGAACGCGCGGAGGCTTCGGCGAAAGCCGATGCCGCCGGGGTGCGGTCGCATTTGTTCTTCAATTGGCTCGGGCGATTCTTGCTCGTGCTCGGTTTGCTGATCATGACCGTGAACGCACAAGGCAGCCAACAGAAGGTTCTGCTCGTCGTGTTGGTGATCGTACTGCTGGGCTCACTCACCGGGATTGGCCTCGACGTAGGAGCGAAGGCACACCTGGGGACTTGACCCATGAGAAAACCCGGGGACCCACAGGCGCCGCCTCAGCCACAGACGCCGCCACTGGCACAGGCGCCGCCGCTGCAACACGCTCCGCCATCGCAGCATGCGGAGCCGAACATGGTTGGCCCGAACCCGACGGTTCGGCGTCCGCGCCGACAAATGCCCAAGCCCCTCGATCTGCCGCCGATCGTCGGTCAGGTGGCTGTGCTGCTCGGCTTCTTACTCGCGCTTTACGCAATTGTTGCGCCGAAGATGAGCGCGGCCGGCGGCAAGGGCGCGCGGGTGGCCGAGCGAGAGTACAGCGACTACATTCAGCGCCAGGTCGTAAAGTTCGCCCTCCAGGTGCGCGACGAACAGGAACTCGCGGACAAGGCGCTCGAGAAGGACGGCAAGAAGAAAAAAACCTTCGCCGACAAGGACCGAGAACGAAGGAAACGCGTTCGCGTATTCGAGAAACAGCTCGAGGCTGACTTTGACCTCGGTGCTAAGCGTCGCGCCGTCGCCAATGCGGCCGGTTCGGGCTCGGCGAAGTCGTGGATGCTCAGTATTGGTTTCGTTGGTCTGGTGCTGTTCTCGCTCGGCTCTCTGATGTTGATGTGGCAGTCCCCACCGGGCGTGTCCAAGCTGTCCTACTTGATCATGTTGGTCATCGGGTTGCTGGTTGGCGGAGTAGGGCTCAACTCTCCGAGTGCCGGCGTGCCCGTGGCGTCCAAGATCCGCAAGACCAAGCGCAACACCGCGCCGGTGGTCCTTCGCGAAAAGATTCCTTTACCGTCGAGCCACGCGACCCTGTCGTGGGGAATGTCTTTGGCGAAGGTCCAGGCAAAGGTGAAGCTCGGCACCAAGACTGTGCGCGATGGCCTGGACAACTACGCCGGGGCCGACAGCCGGACGAGCTATGGGTTTCGTAACGGCAAGCTTGTCAACGTCGCGCTGAACGGCTGGAACAAACAGGAACTCGACGACGCATTCGTCGGCGTGGGCCAAAAGTGCACAACATCATCGATGACCATTACTGCGGGCCGAATAGGGGACACGGCCGCCGTGCGCTTCAACACCGTGGCCATGTTCTTCTTGGGCCGTGACCCTGGTGCCACCAAAATGATGGAGCAGATGCGCGCAGCGTGCGCAGCCCTGCGCAAGAGCCTGGAGAAGAAGTAGCAGTAACGAGGACGGCGGACGGCAGCGGAGAGAAACTACTCTTTGATGCCGTGCTTGGTCTTCATCTGATCCATCACGCGGCCGTACTCGACGTCCCACGCGTTGGTGCCTTCTTCGAGGTTGCGGATGCGCTCGCGGACCTCTTTGTCCAGCTCGTCGTCGACCTGCATGTGTTTGTGCAGGATCTGTTTCATCGTGCGGCGCAGGACGCCGTCGTCGGAGAAAATCTCTTCGATGTGCTGGGAGCGCATGAACAACTCCAGGATCTGGGTGCACATCCAGCTGACGCCCTCTTCGCCGAGACCGAAGTCCTTTTGCTCGGCCAGAGACCGCTTGGTCCGGCCAAACGCACTGTAGGACAAACCACGGATTTCCATGATGTCCTTCGCCCGCTCGGTCAGTTCCCTGTCCAGGCGGAGGTACTCTTTGAGGACCGAGACGATATCGAGCTCGGCTTCGGCGCGGTTGGACACTTCAATGTCCTCGGCGTTCACCAGGGTCTTGATGATGTCTGCGGCGATGCTGTCGATCTTTCCGGAGTAGAGCCTCATTTGACGAACGCACTGTAGTCGGTTTCTCTATCGTATAGCCATGGATCGGACAGCCAATTTGGAGCGGAAGTTAGTGGTGGCGGGGCTCGTTTGCCGGGACGGCCAGGTGCTGATTACTCAACGTCGGGCGGATCAGTCACTTCCTCTGAAATGGGAGTTTCCTGGAGGCAAAGTCGAACCAGGTGAGAGCCCTACCCAGGCTCTGGAGCGTGAACTCGTCGAGGAGATCGGGGTTCACGTCCAGGTCGGTCGAATCTGGGAGGTGCTCTATCATGCCTACGAGACCTTCGAGCTGGTGATGCTGGTCTATCCCTGCAGCCTGGAGCCCGGCCAGGCTCCCCGGTGCGTTGAGGTCGCCGACATGCATTGGTGCATGCCGAAGCAGTTATCGAAGTGGGACATCCTGGAGGCCGACATCAGCCTCGTAACCCGCCTTCAGGCCGAGGGAATCCCCAACATGCGCTGAATGAGTTGATTTAACTCCTTGGAGACACTAAAATTTTTTCTAATGGAGGGGAGGACCAAAGTCACGAAAGAGGTTCTCTGCGAGGAAGCTAGATTCATCCTCGCGAACGTCATGGCCGAAGCTCGTTACGGCCGGCAAAATAGTTACGAGGACATACGACGTGTGTGTGAGGGCGCGGTCTCCATCCCGTTCTCTGAGTACACCGCGTTCCTCGAAAGCGCAGGATACCTTCGCCACGATCGCGGGAGTGAAAGTCTCGAGGTCACCAAAGAAGGCGAAAAGATTGTCAATGGTGGCAACCTGGGCGAGCTCACCGAGCGTGCGGTGGCTCATTTCAAGAACGCTCGTACGCGTCGGCGCAAGCCGCCCGTGGAAGAACCACGCGAGCCGATCCCCGAGAGTCGTGTTTCGCGGATCTCGTCTGGAGGCCGTTCATCCATGACTGTCGGCGGAGAAATCCAGAGCAGTGCGGAGCTCCTCGACAGCCGTTACGAGAAGCTCGCCACGATTGGCAGCGGCGGCGTAGGTACCGTGTATCGCGCCCGCCAGGTTCCGCTCAACCGCGAGGTCGCGCTGAAAGAGATTCGCGACCTGTTCGGCTTCTTCAGCGAGAAGCAGCGGCATGAGATCGTGCGTCGGTTCACAGAGGTCGTGCGCAGCGCGGCCGGAATTGCTCATCCCAATATTCTGCCGCTCCACGATGTGAACCTGGACCGGGAGTTCCCTTACGTCGTTACCGAGCTGGCGCCCAATGGTTCCGCGCGCCGCTTGATCGCCGATGCGGAGAACATTCCCATCGCCGTCGCCCTCAAGTACCTGCTGCAGACTCTGCACGCCCTGCGTGCTGCTCACGCCAGCCGCGTCATCCACCGGGGACTCAAGCCGGAGAATCTGCTGATCGACGCCTACGGAAACGTCAAAGTCGCTGACTTCGGCTTCGCTCGCATCGTCGAGCGCGACGCCGCGGCGGTTCGTCAGGTCTACGTGGGTATGGGCAACATCGCTTACATGGCTCCAGAGCTCTACGGCGATCCGACGGGCTCGGGCCCTCAGGCGGACATCTACGCCCTCGGTATCATTTTCTACGAGCTGCTCACCCGCAAACTCCCGGGGCGGCGCTCGCCGATGCCGACCGAGGTCAACGAGAATTTGCCGTCTGGAATCGACGACATCTTCGACCGAATGACCCGGGACTCGCGCACCGAGCGGTATACGAGCGTCGACGACATCCTGGCCGACATCGATCGCATCGAGGGGCTGTCCGACGTGCTCGACCAGCAGACCCAGGTTCTCGTTGCCGAGAACCCGCTCAAGGACATCAAGTTCCGCGAAGGCGACAACCCGCTCGGCGAGACCACCAACGTGGCCACCAAGAGCGCCCCCGCCGACGATGCAGCCCCGGCCGAGGGCGGGGCGAAAAAGAAACGCCGCCCGTACTCGTACCAGCAGCGCCGCAAAAAGTCCTAGCGGTTGCGGCCAATCGGGTCGCCGCAAAGGGGGCCCCAATCCGTGAAGCGTTTAGCGGATGCGAGGACCGAGGCTGTCGAGTGAGATTGGCCCGCACCCCTGCAGCGAGGAAGGGAGTGGGCTAGCGCCCTCGACCGACCGAGCGAAGCGGTACGAGCCAAGGTCGCCGACAGAGTCGGCCGCAGGCCGCTAAACCGAGGCGAGGACTTTTTCTACTTCGGTGCTGCGCGCCATGCCCAGTCGGGAGTAGATGACGAGGGCTTCTTTTAGCAGGTCTTTGCCACCGCTGACGTCGCCTTGTTCGATGCGCCAACAGCCGAACTGCTCCAGGCCTTTGGCTAGCTCCGAGTCGTTGCCGATTTCTCGGAGCAAGGTGACGGCGCTCTTGAAGTAGCCCTCGGAGCTGTTGGTGATCTGGTGATCGGGGTTGGTGGTGTCCTCGTCGTAGAGGCTTCCCGCAGACACGCGCGCGAGAGCGACCAGAGCCTGGCCCTCGTTGTCGCGCAAACCAGCTGCCGCCGACACGTCGTACGCGTGTTGCGCCATGGTGCGCGCCTTGTCGAAATGTCCGACCGCGTGCTCGAGCAGTGCGAGGTTGCGTGTTGCCTCGGACTGCAGGCGTCGATCGTCGATCTCCTCGGAGATCTCGAGGGCTTCTTCGAGGCGGCTGCGCGCTTCGTCGTTGTTGCCCTGATTGAGCGCGAGCTCGCCCAGGTTGCACAGCGCTAGCGCCTGAAGCGGCAGCGCGCCGATGTCTTCGGCCTCGGAAAGAGCGTGCACCCAACCTTTTCGCGCCTCGGCGAAGTCGCCGTGCTCGAAGCTCAGTACCGCCAGGTTGTTCAGAGAGCTGATCACGCCAGAGCGGTCGTTGATGCTGCGGCGTAGCTCCAGGGCTTCACTGTGGCAGTTGAGCGCCTCGGCGAACTTGCCCCGGTTCTGCTGGATGTTGCCCAGGTTGGACAGGGAGTGGGCGATGGAGCGTTTGTCACCGCTCTTGCCGCGACGGGCCAAGCCGTTGGTGACTTGCTCGAACGCCTCGTCGTATCGACCGAGCAGGTAGAGCACCTTGCCGATGTCGTCGAAGGAGCCGCCGATACCGCGCGCATCGCCGGCCTGCTCGAACAGTTCCTGACCGCGCTTGAGATACTCCAGCGCGAGTTGTAGGTCACCCTTGCGGCGCCAAACTCGGCCCATCTTGTTGAATGCGACCGCCGCTTTCGTGCGCGACGCCGACACCCACGCCAGACGCAGCATGCGCTCGAACGCGCCCAGAGCCGCCTCGAAGTCGCCCTTGAGTTCGTAGACCGAGCCCAGGTCATGCCACAGGTGAATACGTGCGACTTGATCGCTCTCGCCGAGGCAGGCCAGGGCACGGGCGTACAGACGGATGGCGCGCTTGTTGAAAAACTTACGGCGCGCATCGACTGCCGCGCGTCGATAGCGTTGGGCGGCCGAGTGCGCTTCTCCGGCCAGCTCCAGGTGGCGGCCGACGTCTTCTTGCGCCATGGCCGCGCGTCCTTCGGGACGAAGCTCTACCCACTGGGCGACCATGCGATGGTAACCGCGTCGAACCTGGTCGTCGGTTTCGTTGTAGACGATGTTCCAGAGATTCGGGTACGCGAACCGGTACTCGCGCTCGCCCGGTACCGACGACTCGTTGACTTCGAGGATCCACTCGCGCTCGACGAGTTTCGACAGCGCGCGCGCGACCGACACCCTTGTATGGTCACCGGCGGCCGCGATCTCGGTAAGGGTGGGGCCATCTGGGTCGTCGGACTTCATCGCGCTTACGCGAACAAGGGAGACGACTGCGTCGAGCCAGAAGACTTCGCCAACGACCGCCGCCTTTTCGAGGAGGTCGCGCTCGGCTGCTTCGGTGACCTCGAGGCGCTTGGCGATGAGCTCGTCGTAGCTGCCCGGCAACTCCATGCGGGCCAGTTTCAGATCGTCGATCTTCCACGACATGCTGCCGGAGCGAACGATGACCTCACTCTCGAGCAGCAGTCGGATGAGCTCGAACACGGCTCGGGGAGAACCGTTGAGCTTTGGTGCGTGCTCGAGAAGTTTCGCCGGCACATCGTCGAGGGGCTTGCACAGCTCGGCGAGCAGTGCTTTGGACTCGCCGTCGCTCAGCGGTCCGAGGTCGATGCGAAGCAGCGGTACATCGCCTTCGCCGAAACTCGGATAGCGTTCGAACACGTTGGCGCGAGCGGTGCCAAGGATGACAACCGGCGCAGAAGCGAGTCCCGCCGCCAGGTAGTGAAGCAGGTTGACGGTTTCAACGCCGCACTGCTCCATGTCCTCGAAGCAAAGCACCAGGGCACCTTCGCCAGCATCCGCCGCGAGGAACCGGCGCATGGCGATGAACGTTCGCGTCTCCAGACGCTGCGGCGTTTCCACCAGGGGGCCGACGATCGGGCTGTCGACGAAAGGCAGACGCATCAACTGCGCGAGCAGGTGGGCAACTTCGGTGACTCGCTGGGGCGGCAGGACCTCCGCGACGCCAGCGATGATTTTCTCCTGGCTGTCCTCGACGGAATCGCCGGGGGCGATGCCGAACCGGCGCGCAAGCAGTCGGCCAAACGCTGCGTATGCGATGCCGCTGCCGTCGCCGTGTCCGCGAAGGAAACGAACCTGGGGAGCCTTGCGCTTGAGGATGCGGCCGAACTCTTTGACCGTGCGCGACTTGCCCATACCGGGCTCGCCAATGAGCACGGCGAAGGAGAGCTCGTTCAGATCGCGGCTCTTCTCGAAGGACTCGACCAGAGAGTCCAGAGCCTTCTGTCGCCCGGTGTACTTCGGGCGAAGCTCGTACGGAATCATGGTGATGACCGTGACGTCCGTGTTGGTCTCCGGAAACAAATCCTCCGGATCCATGGGGGCCGGAACGCGATCCGTTCTACACGCGGGGCACATCTCCGCGTCGGCCCTCACTGGAGCGCCACAACCGATGCACGACTTTGGCAACGGTGCTGAACACCGCTGGCAATACAACGCTCCCGGTCGGTTAGTGCTTTCGCATGCGCGACACTTCATCTCGCCTCTTCGCCTCTAAGTTGGTCAGCCCGTTTAGATGGCGCGCGGACGCTACTTTATGTCTTCTTCTTGCTCAACCTTGTTTTGCAGCGATTCGTGAGCTTTCGAATATACCGCTGAGTGCGCGCTTTTACTGCGGCCGGAATTGCCCGTGGGCCCTGATCTTTCAGGCCCGGGTTCTTCCGGTTTCTCTTCCACGTAAAATAATGCAATGAGACTGGAATATACATGGGCTTCTTGCTCTTCCAGCGTCGGCAGTTGAGTCGTTCGAGGCGGCCGAAGAACGTCTTCATGATCTTGGCGGTCGTGGGTTTGGTGTCGTGGAACAGGACGACGCCGCCCTTCCATGACTGAATACTTTTGAGCGTGCGCTTCATCAGTCGCTCGCCGTTCCTGATCTTGAAGTCGGCGCTATCGGTCGTCCAGCGCACCTCGATGTACTCCTCGCTGATGAGGTAGTTGCGCACTCGGTTGTTCACGTTGCCGTACGGCGGTCGGAACAGATACGGGCGGTAGCCGGTGAAGCGCGCGATGGCGTCGGAAGTACGTTCGACTTCGCTGCGGATCCGCGCCAGGGACTGCTTGGACATGTCCGGATGCTTGTATGTGTGGTTTGCGATGGTGTAGCCGCTGCGAATCGCCCGCTTGAGTACGGCCTGATTGCGCCGCGTTTCGGGCTTCACACCGGTAATGCGCCAACCTACGACGAAGAACGTCGCGGGAATGTTGTACTTGTCCAGGGCGTCCAGCACCTTGCTCGTCGTTGGCGCGTGGGGGCCGTCGTCGAAGGTGAACGCTACGTACGTATGCTTGACTGGTTCGTTGCCCACGATGCGCTTGGCGCCCGCGAAGTCGCGATGCTCGATGACCGCGTCATCGTGAAGCGGCGAGATGTGAGCCTGCGCCAGATCCGTCGGGTTGGTGTGACAGCCGATGGATTGGAGCGCGTGGGGCTGTGCCAGCGCTTCGCCCGAGGCGCACACGCCGACACACAGGACCAATATGGTTGCGCAACGCTTCACACAATGGCTTATAGCGAATATCTTTCGGCGTGCCAACTGTCGTGTCATCGGCGCCACTTCCCCTGGATGTGGCCGCAGCTCTGGGCGACGAATTCGATTACGTCGCGCCACCTGCGCAGCTGGAGCGGGCAGAGTTCCTGGCCCGGGCGTCGTCCGCTGATGCCCTGATCACCCTGCTGACGGAACCAGTTGATAGCGAGGTGTTCGACGCCTGTCCCGGGCTCAAGATCGTCGCAAACTGCGCCGTTGGCTTCGACAATGTGGACGTTGCCGAGGCCACCCGGCGCGGCGTGATCGTCACCAACACGCCCGGTGTGCTTACGGACGCCACCGCTGATTTTGCGTTTGCGCTGCTGCTCGGGGCGGCGCGCCGTCTGGTCGAGGGCGATCGCATGGTGCGCGGCGGTGATTGGACGGGCTGGAAACCGACCGAGTTGTTGGGCGCGACCGTTTCGGGCCAGACCCTTGGCATCGTCGGCATGGGTCGCATCGGCCGAGCCGTCGCCCGACGCGCGGCCGGATTCGGTATGCGGGTTATCTACGCCGGGCGATCTGGCTCGACGGGCAAGGACGACAGCGATGGTGCCCAGGCTGTTGACCTGGATGGGCTTCTCGCCCAGGCGGACTTCGTTTCGATTCACTGTCCTCTAACGCCGGAGACCCATCATTTAATCGACGGATCTGCGTTGGCGGCCATGAAGCCAAGCGCTGTCCTGGTCAACACGGCGCGCGGGCCGATCGTGGATGAGGCAGCCCTGGTTGCCGCGCTGGCTGAAGGCGAGATCGCTGCCGCGGGTCTCGACGTATTCGAGGCTGAGCCCCAGGTTCATCCGGGCTTGCGAGCTAGCGATCGTGTAGTCTTGGCTCCGCACGCCGGGTCAGCCACGACCGTGACGCGCGGGCTGATGGCCACCATGTGTACGGATGCAATCAAAGCGGTAATGGGCGGACGGCGGCCAAGCCACGTGGTGAACCCCGAGGTGTACGCGTGAGCGCGCCGAGCGTACTGGTGGTGACTAGCGAAGGCTCGTCCGACGCGGCGGTCATGCCAGTGCTGGCAGCCCTGGAGGCAGCCGGCCTCGATGTGCGCGCCATTGACGTCGGACGCACATCCCGATCGTCGAGCACGTTCGATCGCATGATTCGCGCGGTCACTGGATCCGAGCCCTCGGGGTCCCGGGTGACCAAGGAGCTTACCGTCAACCCACCGGACGTCGCGGTCGCGTTCGATCCGGGCGCGACGACTGTGCTCACCGTCGCTCGTAACGGCGCGCTGCAGCCATCGCCAGTGGTGGCGGTCGTGGACGAGCTGACCCCCGACGAAGCGTGGGGCGTCACCGATGCGGATCGCTACCTGGTCGTAGACGACGAGGCGGCCATGAGCCTGCAAGAGGGGGGTGTCGCTGGCGATCGCATACTCACCGTTGGCCCCTTGTGCGAGTCCAGGTTTTGGCAGGCTGCGACGACAGCCAAGTCGACCCTGCGCAAGCGGTTCAAGTTGGCGAGCGGACCGGTGGTGCTGGTGGAGGTTGCTGGCCTGGGCTACGACACCACGACTCAGGTCGCGCTGCAGTTGTCACTGAGCCAGGTAGAGCCGACGTACTTGTTCGACGCCGGTGACGATGTTGAAGCGGCGACCGCGTTACGCCGTCAGGTCCCAGCGCTGGGCATGAAGGCGAAGCTGTTTGGCAAGACCGACGACGCTCAACTGTTCTGGCGCTGCGCTGACGCGATCATCGCAAGGCCGAGGCCGCGCGCTGTCGCCCGGGCGTTGGTGTTGGGCGCGCCCATGGTCGCCTTTCTACCCGAGGATCGCGTAGGCGAACGACTGGCCAAAGGGCTCGAAGCGCGGGGCTCTGGTGCGACCGCGACGAACGCTTTGTTGGTCACGTCGGCCCTGGAACCGCTGCTCGCTGGCGGTACACGCAAGGACGACCGCGTCGGCGCAGACGGCGCTGCAAACGTGGCAGACATCGCGTGGATCGTCGGTAGCGAGGGCAGGGCGATCCTTGACGGACGCAATCGGGCGGCCAGCGAAGCAACCTCGGCACGAGTGGCGGCTGCCGCTAACGCCGCGGAAGCAACGGCGCGGCAGGCAGCGGCGGCGGGTGGACTCGAAGACCTGGGCAGCGGAGCCGGCGCCGCTAGCAACGTCGCCTACGACGTTCCCAATGAGGGCGAACTGGACACTCTGCGTGCCGAGGTCGAGTCACGCATCGAGAAGGTCAATCGCGCGGTTGTCGCGGCTCGTGAGAGCGCGGAGTTGTGGGAGCGCCGTCGGCTGCAGGCGAAGAAGAAGGGCAAGCCCGATCTTGCGGCTGGCGCCGAGCGCAACGCCGATACGGAGCGTGCTCGCATGCACGCCGCCCTGTCCGAGATGGCCCAGCTCCAATCCGAGATGAGTCGTCTGGAGCGCGCGGCCGAAGCGGCGGCAGCGGCACCGCCCCCACGACCAAGCCAGGCGCGACCAAGTGGGGCAGCTTCCACTAAGGGGGCATCACGGACAAAGCGTCGGCGTGGTACGGGGACCTCGGCACACTCCAACAAGAACGTGGATGACATGCTCGAGGAGATGAAGCGCAACGCCTCCGTCGATGACGATCCCCCGCCGCGCAAAAGATCCTCGTCTTCCGGTAAGAAATCGCCCAAGAAAAGGCCCAAAAGCACGGGTAAGTCCCGGCGAAGAAAGCCCAAGAAAGATACTGTCGAAGACGAGCTGGCCGCGCTAAAACGAAAGATGCGCGACGGCAACAAATGAACCGATGAGACCCGGCGGACCCACCTGGCTTTTGATAGCCGTTTCTATGGCAGCGTTGCTCGCGCTGGGCACCCTTGCTGCGTGTCCCACGGGCGCCAGCAGCAAGAAAGCCAAGCCGGTCAAGGTCCATAAGACCAAGCGAACCAAGAAGAAGCCGCGCCGTCGTGCCAAGCGCTGGCGAGCAAAACCCAAGCATGTCGGGCATCCGCACCCCCATGGCGGTCACCCCCATTCGGGTGGTACGGACCATCACCACGCGCATCCGCATCCGCACATGACCGGGCCCGGCGGACACCACCACCCGTATTAACGCTCTCTTTGCCTGGTTGGCTGCGGGCGCCTTACCCGTCTCGAATTAGGTGCGTGTGAGGCGGTTTCGGCGTGAACCCGGTTGTGATATCAATCGGGCCATGGCGAATCCCACAGCGGTAATGGAGACATCCCTTGGCAACATCACGGTCGAACTGTTCGTCGACCAGATGCCGATCACGGCCGGCAACTTTGTCGAGCTGGCGAGCACAGGCTTCTACGATGGCCTGCACTTCCATCGCGTGATCGACAACTTCATGTTGCAGTTCGGTTGCCCGCACAGCAAAGACCCGAACAGCCCCCGCGCTGGCACGGGTAAGTCTCCCCTCGGTAACATCGCCGACGAGCACCTCGACAGCGCCAAGATTTCGAACGAGCCCGGCACCCTGTCGATGGCCAATGCCGGTCCAAGCAGCGGCAGCAGCCAGTTCTTCATCAACACGGTGCACAACGCTTACCTGGACTGGTTCAGCGGCGGCAACTCCAAGCACCCGGTGTTCGGCAAAGTCACCGATGGCATGGACGTCGTGCACAAGATCGAGAAGGCGCCCAAGGGTGGCGGCGATCGGCCCAATCCGCCGATCCAGATGATCAAAGTTACGGTCAATAAGTAGACCGCCGCTCGCTACGAGCGCCCAGTTCCATCCCCCTGAGAGGGAGGCGGCCGCCTACGCGGGCGCGCTCCCGTTCCCTCCGCAGCAGTTAATCCGCAACTCTTTCTAGCAGCCACCGAAAACGCCGGCATGTGGACACACATGCATCCGGCCGTTGTGGTCGTCAGGTCGTGTCCGAGATTTACACGAAGGACGAGCACATGACTTGGACGATAAATAACAAGCGCGCCGCAGCTGTGGTCGGCGCCATGACACTTTGCTTCTCTGGGTTGCTGTTCAGCACACCGAGCGCCCACGCGGGCCCCAACGAGATTCACAACAAGGGTGTCCAGAAGATGGCACAGAAGGACTACGGCAGCGCCGAGAGCCTTTTCTTCCGGGCATACAGTTGGGCTAAGCGGTCCGAGGGAGCGAAGGCGAATGCGAAGTTTGCCGTGGACTACTGTCACGTGTTGCTGATGCGTAAGCAGAGCAAGGCATCGTGGCTGTGCCCGGAAGCGTTGAAGGCTGCGGGTAATGGTTCTCTGGCGAATCGCGCTCGCGGTTACGTGCGGCAGATCAAGAACGGCGCGCTCATGCCAGACGAGCGCAAACTCGGTGACTCGGAGCTCGAGAAGGTCGTGGCACTACCCGGGCGCGTGGCCGTCGGTTCGCTCAAGCCAACATGGTGCGACATTGCCGACCCCAAGTATCGCAGCCAGCAGAAAGTTCACCGCATGTTGGGCCGGCAGATGCGGACCAACAAGGGCACGTTGTACGAGAGCCACATCGCCGACATTGCCAGCATGTTGTGCAAGTACCCCAACGCGTCGGACTGGAACAAACAAACAGGCTACTTCGTTCAGCGCTACATCAACATGACCGGCGCGTCCAAGAAGGATGCGATGGCCGCCATCCGCGCCCGGGTTCGCTTCAAGAGCTGGGAAAAGCAAGCGAAGGCAACTTGCTCGAACCTGACGGTTTCAGACGAAGCGTCTCTTGCGGAGAAGCGCGCGAACAAGGCCCTGTGGAATTTCTTCGGCTGTGGCGCAACCGGCATCTTCTGGCGCAAGCCCAGCGGGTTGCCCGGGTCGCTGCTCGAGTGGGATCTGGACAAGCGTGCGGAAATCTCCTCGGAGATCATGAAAACCTACTACGTGCTGTCGTGCATGCAGATGTACGACGGGCTGGCTAAGGACAAACGCGCCATCGCCAAGTACGCCTTGTGCCACATCGACGCGCGTTCCCTGTCGAGGAAGCGCCTGGAGAAAGAACTGCGCGCGGGCAAGTACAACACGTACGCCAAGACGATCGCCCGCGAGACCTTCGCGCTCGCGACGCTCACGGAGCGAACCTATCGCGGCTACGTCAATAAACTGATCAAGCGCGACAAGACCTACAAGAAGGTGCTCATCGATGTGCCCGCCAAGACCTGGGCAGCGTGGAAAGCACAGTACGCGGCGAACAAGAACATCTATGAAACCGTATATGCGACGGAGAAGAAGATCTTTGGTCCGAGCAAGAAGGCACTGCGTGGCTGCTTGAAGCCCCTGCGCACTATGTTCAAAGCATCCGTGGCCAAGCAGCGAGCCAAGACCCGCAGCGCCGCTGACGCGGCCGCCACCGAGGGCGTAGCAGCAGTGTTGCTCAGCCCGCTCATGGTCTGTGCGGCATTCGAGGCGCGAATCTTCTACGAGGGCTTCATGTACCGTGAGCTTCAGCAGAAGACGCGTCATGTCCGCGGGCCCCGCACCGCTGTTTACTACGCTGTGATGGACGCCGTGCGCGAGATCAAGAGCGACCGCGAGCGCTTCGCGATGAAAGCGACCTGGTTTGGCTACAAGAAGCGCGACATGTACTACCCCAAGTACCGCAAATTCAATAAGGCGTTCGGTCGGGTCGGCCAGCCGGGGGTTGGCCAGGGCGTGGTCAAGCGCGTCAAGAAGCTCCGGGGCAAGCACAAGAACAAAGTCAAGGTCACGTTCAAGACCGTGCGTTGGTGGCGGACCATCTTCAAGTGCCGATCGACCAACAAGATTCAGCGCATCGATTCGAACGGCAATGTGTCCTACATGCAGAACTGCGTGGACACCGGGCGCAAGAAGCTCATGAAGCGCACCGAGAAACCGGTGACGATTCCGGCCCACGCGGCGAAGGGGATTCGTCGAGGCGGATTCGCCACCTTTCGCGTCAACCCGGACGTTGGCAACACGGGCGGCCGACTCGGCTTTCCCGTGCACGTGTTCAAGACGAAGAAGAAGAAACGCATTACGGCTGCCTACGGCGCCGCGTTCTAGGCTACCGTCGCCCGTATGGGCGCTGCGCAGACTGTCGAACACTCCTCTCCCGACCGCATCGTTAGCATCAACCCGGCAACCGGTGAACGGCTAGGAGAGGTGCCCGATATGTCTCCCGAGCAAGTGCGCGCCGCTGTCGATGCGGCGCACGTTGCTCAACGCGGCTGGGCGAATCTGCCGATCAAAGAGCGTTGCCGGCGAGTCAAACGATTCGCCGGCGAGCTCATGTCCAGGGCCGAAGAGGTCATCGACCTGATCGTCGCCGAGGGTGGCAAGACCCGCCAGGAAGCACTGGGTATGGAGGTAGGCGTGGTCGCCGATCTCGTCAACTACTTTGCCAAGCACGCGCCTCGTCTGCTCGCCCCCGAGCCAATCCCCCTCCATCTGTTCAAGCATCGTTCCAGCTACGTGCACTACGTCCCCCGCGGCGTGGTTGGCGTCATCGCGCCGTGGAACTTTCCGTTCTGCATTCCCATCGGCGAAGTCATGATGGCGCTCATCGCCGGCAACGGCGTCGTGCTCAAGCCGTCGGAAGTAACTCCGCTCATCGCGCTCAAAGCAAAGCAACTCTACGATGACTGTGGCTTGCCGCGAGACCTGTTCCAGGTGGTCACCGGGCGCGGTGCGGCAGGAGCTGCGCTCGTCGACTCCGATATTCAGTTCTGCGTGTTCACCGGGTCGGTGGCGACGGGCAAGAAGGTCGCCGCAGCCTGCGGCGAGCGGTTGATCCCGTGCACCATGGAGCTCGGCGGTAAGGCGCCGGTGGTGGTCTGCGCCGACGCGGATCTCGAGCGCGCGGCCAAAGCGATCACCTGGGGCGGTTTCGCCAACTCGGGGCAAATCTGTTGCTCCGTCGAGCGTGTGTATGCACACCAGTCGATCCACGATGAGCTCGTCGAACGCATCGTGCGCGAAACCAACGCGCTTCGTCAGGGCGATGGCTCGCGCGATGACGTAGATGTTGGAGCGATGACCTGGGATCGCCAGGTCGACAACGTGGAGAAGCTGGTCAACGCGGCGGTGGACGGCGGCGCCAAGGTTGCAGCGGGCGGCAAACGTCGCGCGGGCGACGGGATGTTCTTTGAGCCGACGGTGCTGACGCGGGTGAACCACGATATGGACGTGATGCGCCACGAGATTTTTGGTCCCGTGATTCCCATCATGCAGGTTGTGTCGGAGGCCGAAGCCGTTTCCCTGGCCAACGACTCCCACCTGGGGCTGCTCGCCTACGTGTTCACGAAGGACCGCGCCAAGGGCAAGCGCATCGCCGAGCGGATCGAAGCCGGCACGGTGATGATCAACGACGTGCTAGCCACGTACGGTTGCCCGGAGACTCCGTGGGGAGGCGTCAAGATGAGCGGGGTGGGGCGGACCCATTCAGTCATCGGCCTGCGGGACCTGTGCGAGTTACGTCACGTCAACCACGACCGGGTGGCGCTGAAACGCGAGCTGTGGTGGTACCCGTACTCGAATCGCGGTTACAAGCTGATGCTGCGCGGGATGCGCCTGCTGCTTGGCCGGCGCGGGCGCGGCTAGTCTCCCAATAGTAGCTGTTGTAGACTGCCGGGCATGGACCAGCCCACCCGCGTCGACAAACCCTGGGGACATGAGCTCATCTGGGCTCACACCGAGCGCTACGTTGGCAAGATTCTCCACGTGAAGAAGGGCGAGAGCCTGTCGCTTCAGTACCACGAGGTCAAAGACGAGACGATTATGGTCCTGTCGGGCCGCATCGAGTTCGAGCACTACCAGGAAAACGAAGAGCCCAAAAAGACGGTGCTCGAGCCCCACGTGCCGTTTCACATCACGCCGTTCTTGCGCCATCGCATGGTCGCTCTGGAGGACACGGACATCATCGAGGTGTCCACCCCCGAGATCACCGACGTGGTACGTCTGGAAGACAAGTACGGCCGTAAGGGCACCAGCGAAGCCTGAACCACACGCCGCGTCAGCCTTCGTAGTATGCTCGGCTCATGACTCTCGAAGACATGACCGACGAAGAGAAGCATGTTCTGGCGAGCCTGATGCGGCTGCTGGTGCGCGCTGACAATCAGTTCTCCGCGGACGAGTCCCGCGCGATGCACGAGGTGGCCGAGGAGCTGGGCAAGGATGAGTTCTGGGGCCTCGTAGAAGTTGCGATGATGCGCGACGATCAAGACGACGACCACGTCAGGGCCAACGCCGCGGAGGTCACGCGCCAGGAAGTTCGTGACGTGATCTACGGGTCTTTGTTCACCATCGCGATCGAAGACGCAATGCTAGCCAAACAGAGCGAGCTACTCGAGTGGCTCGGCAAAGAGTGGTCGATCGAAGCTAAGCCCGTCTGAGGGCTGCACCGCCAGGCGCTCGCCTACTTCAGCTTGTTCTTCGCGTCCGACTTCTTATCGGTCGCGTCGTCTTTTTTCGCGTCTGGCTTCGGCACCGGTGCGACTTTCTTCTTCTTCGCTTTGACCTCTTCCCGGCGATCGACTTTCTTGTCGAAGTCGTCGTCGTAGAGGATGGCGACCAGGCTGCCTTTTTCGTACTGCTCCCAGACGTCGGGATTCTTGTCACCGTTGCGATCGCGTCGCACTGACTGGAGCACGCCACCGTCGTCGTACATCTCGGTGATGTCGTACTTGCCGTCGAAGTCGCTGTCGCGCTGGACCTGATACAGGGTTCCGCTCTTTTCGTCGTAGCGAGCGAACGCGTCGAACTTACCGTCGAAGGTGAAGTCGAACTTCTCGAAGATCATGCCGCCCTTGCTGTTGAACGCGACCACGTAGTCCTTGCGTCCGTCGTGATCGAGGTCGACCTGCTTGCAGGTGAGAATCTCGACCGACGCGCCGCCTTCCTGGATGGTCTTGTACAGCTTCCAGACGTCGGGCTTCTGGTCCCGGTTGAGGTCGAAGGTAGAGATTTTCTTACCCTTCGTTGCACACAGAGTCGGGTCCACTTTCGGGATCGTCGTCGAGGTGTCGCCTTTGCCGGTGACTCCCTTCGTCGTGCTTTTCTTGCTTCCGCCGCCGCAGCCCAGAATGAACAGGGTTGCACCAGCGAAGAGGAGGGGAGTAGCGAAACGATTTCCCATGTTTGGAGGGTACCGCCGGTTTTGGAGGGAGGCAAGCAACGCTGGTCACATCGGCCGATAGGGTGCTTTCGCAGTGAATCAGCTAAGCCGCTTAGCCATATTGACCGGTCACGTAGTGCCACGTATGGTACCGCCCATGTCGCGGAAGAAAATATCCACGACCGTGTACATAACGCCGGAGCAAAACCAGCTTCTCAAACAGCTCCACGGGCGTACAAAAGTACCGGTTGCTGAATATATTCGGCAGGGTATAGACCTAATACTCGAGAAGTACTCCGACCAGCTGCCCGGTCAGACCAAGATCCCGTTTAACTCCGGCAACTGATCCCACGATTCATCCAACTTTCTCCGACTCTCTACCGGCCCTTACCGAAATCCGCCTATTTGTATGTCCTCTCCGCAGGAACTGATCCGCAACTTCTGCATCATCGCCCATATCGACCACGGGAAAACCACCCTGGCGGATCGCATCATGGATGTGACTGGTGCCCTCACCGAACGCGAGAAGAACGCCCAGTTCCTCGACAAGATGGACCTGGAGCGTGAGCGAGGGATCACGATCAAGTCCCAGGCGGTGCGGCTCAGCTACAAGGCAAAAGACGGCAACACCTATCAGCTGAACCTGATCGATACCCCCGGACACGTGGACTTTCACTACGAGGTGTCTCGCTCCCTGTCTGCTTGCGAAGGCTGCCTGTTGGTGGTGGACGCTGCCCAGGGCGTGGAAGCGCAGACCCTGGCCAACGTCTACGTCGCCCTTGATGCCGAGTTGGAGATCCTGCCGGTTCTCAACAAGGTCGATCTGCCGGTTGCGCGGCCCGACGAGATCAAAGAAGAGATCGAAGAAGTAATCGGTCTGGACGCCAGCGACGCGTTGCTCGTCTCGGCGAAGACGGGACTGGGCGTCGAGGACACCCTGGAAGCAATCATCCATCAGGTGCCGCCACCAAGTGGCGACCCGAGCAAGCCGCTCAAGGCGCTGATCTTCGATTGCTGGTACGACCCGTTTCTCGGCGTTTGTGTGTTGCTGCGTGTTGTCGACGGCGAGATCAAAAAGGGCCAGCAGCTGCGCTTTTGGGCGACGGGAAAAGTTTACGAATGCAACCACGTCAGCGTCTACGAACCGTTCGTCAATAACCTCAATGGCCTCAAGGCGGGTGAGGTTGGCGTGGTGGCAGCGTCGATCAAAGACATTGGTCACACGCGAGTCGGTGACACGGTTACCGACGATGAGAACCCGTGCGACGAAGCTCTTGTCGGGTTCAAGCAGGTGCAGCCCATGGTGTTCGCCGGTCTGTTCCCGGTGGATGCTGCGCAGTACCGCGCCCTCAAAGACGCACTGGGCAAACTCGTTCTGAACGACGCGTCGGTGACCTACGAGCCCGAGTCGTCGGCAGCCCTGGGCTTCGGCTTCCGTTGCGGATTCCTCGGCCTGCTGCACATGGAGATCATCCAGGAGCGCCTCGAGCGCGAGCACGACCTGGACCTGATCACCACGGCGCCGTCGGTGAAGTACAAGGTGCACTACAACGACGGTTCTATTGAACCGGTCGAAAACCCCGCCATGATCCCGGACCTGGGCAAGTTCAAAGCCATCGAAGAACCGATGATCACGGCGACCGTTCACGTTCCCCAGGAATATGTTGGCCCTGTCGTTCAGTTATGTGAAGAGCGCAGAGGCACGCAAAAAGGCATCACCTACAACAACTCCGGTCGCGTCATGATCGAGTACGCGATGCCTCTCGCCGAGGTGGTATTCGGCTTCTACGACAAACTCAAAACCCTGTCCCGGGGCTACGCATCCCTGGACTACGAACCCGCCGATTATCAGTTGTCGGATCTGGTTCGTCTCGACGTGCTGATCAACGGCGACAAGGTCGACGCCCTGTCCACGGTCTGCCATCGCGACACGGCGCAGGCGCGCGGCCACAGCTTGTGCGTAAAGATGAAAGAAGTCACGCCACGGCAGATGTACGACGTCGCAATTCAAGCGGCGATCGGTACTCGGGTGGTGACTCGCGTGAACGTGCGCGCCCTGCGCAAGGACGTTACCGCCAAGTGTTACGGCGGCGACATTTCGCGCAAGAAGAAGCTGCTCGAGAAGCAGAAGAAGGGCAAGAAGCGCATGAAGGCACTGGGCTCGGTCCAGCTGCCGCAAGAGGCGTTCTTGTCGGTCCTCAAGGTCGACTGAGTTGCTAGTCCCGCTCACACCGGCGCGCATGGACAAGAAGGTGCGCAAAGAGGCTTCGAGCCTTGTGCGTGAGGTTCGTCGGGCGATTAAGCGCAGCCCCGATCGCGTGCCGGAGAGTTTGCGAGACAAGCTGCTCGCTCAGGCCAAAGACCTGGACGCAACTCTCCAGGCCGAGGATCCCGAGGCGGGAGATGACGCCAAGATCCGCGCGCAGATGGTCGCGTTGGACGGACTCGCCGAAGAACATCTGACCTTCGCGCGAAAATCCACGTTTCGCGAGTATGCCGAGTCCATCAGCATCGCGGTGATGATCGCGTTGTTCCTGCGCGCGTTCGTGGTCGAAGCGTTCAAGATTCCGTCGGGCTCGATGATCCCGACGATGCAGATCGGCGATCACATTTTCGTCAACAAGTTCATCTACGGCATACGCGTACCGTTTACGACGACCAAGTTCTTCGACTTTCGCAAGCCCCGCCGCGGCGAGGTGATCGTGTTCATCAACCCGTGTCAGACGGACAAGGACTTCATCAAACGCATCGTCGGTCTGGCCGGCGACACGGTCGAGGTTCGCTGCAACATCGTCTACGTCAACGGCAAGGCGGTGCCTTTCAAGTTGGTCAAGTCCCATGAGCGTCACCGGGGTGACGGCGTCAACGAGGGCACCATCGAAGAGAAGCTCGCCAGCCGATATCGCGAGACGCTAGGCGATGTCGAGTTCGACGCTTATCACGCGCAAGAACGTCCGCGCATGGATGCGCAGCAGGCGCTCGGCGGCAGCTACTGGGATCACTCTGACCTTCATGACTTTCCCAAGCTACAGCCCAGCGAAGATCAGCCCGAGTCCGAGAAAGTTCTGCGCCGAGTCGCCAAAGAAAAGGGCATCCAGGTTTCCGAGGACGTGATCAAGTACATCGCGTCAGCCCGGCCCCAGCATCTCGAGGATCGCGATCCGAAGGGGGCTGACTATCGTGGCGGGGTGGAGTTCTTGACCAAGGCCTTGGAGCTACTACACAAAGCATCTAAGGAGCGCCCCCTGGATGTTTCACTCGCCCGCGACGTGGTGGCGCCCGGTATCCCTTCCTGCGATCCTGAAACTCAAGGACTCAGCAAGGGCAGGATCAACGAGATGGACATCCGCGTGCGAACTCTTGGTCACCTCGGCGTTCCCGAAGAAGTGAGCAAGAAACCGTGTGCGCCGCGCCTGCACTACATCGTGCCCAAAGGTCACGTGTTCGTCATGGGTGACAACCGCCAGAACTCGGCGGACTCGCGCATGTGGGGTTCGGTGCCCCTGGACAACCTCAAGGGCAAGGCGCTGTTCATTTGGTGGTCCTCCACCGGTGGCTGGCGCGACGCGACGGTTGATCGTCTCGGCAAGCTCGTCCATTAGGACCTAGCCTCCGAACGTCTGGACCTCGCGAAGGGCCTTCTGTTCGGCGATCTTGTCGCGCTGTTGGTTCGCTGCGTCCAGCGCGTCCGCGTCTGCATTGTTGCTACTCCACAGGGCGGCCGCCATGATCGCGGTCACGCCGCTGCCGGAGCCTCCAATTACCTTGGCGAGCTGGTCGGTGGTGAGGGACAGGTTGCGCTTAGCGTTTGTTCTGGTCATGGCCACCACTAGAGCAACCGCCGTGCCATCGGCAAGTGCCTGATCCCGTGTTGCCGAGCTTTACCCATGGGACAGCTGCGTCCCACTATCAGCGGAACCATGGGCACAGAGCGCTACCCGTAGGGGCCACGCGAGGCCGGTAATGGGGGCCTTAATCTGCCCCACAGGTACCCAACCCCGCACCTGATCAGCGACGCGCCTCGCGTCTAGCAGCCACCTCAAGCACGAGCACGAGCACAAGCACGAGCACGAGCACGAGCACAAGCACGAGCACGAGCACGAGCACGAGCACGAGCACGAGCACAAGCACGAGCACGAGCACGAGCACGAGCACACGCCCACGAGTCCGTCGCTTGGCAGTTCCCTAACGAAACCAGTTGCGTAGTACTTTCGCCGCGGGTTTTCCACGGGGCGTGTAGCCCTTGTCTTTTGCTCCGCCTTTACCGTGCCAGTTCCAGAAGAACACGCCACCGAAGCCAGGTGTGTTGGACCACGCGCTGACGAAGGCGGCGTAACAGCGTCGCTGTTCCTCGAGGTCCACCCGGGCGTTGCGAGTGTAGTTCCACGGCTGGGTTGCTGCGCCGTCCTGGCTCGGGTAACCGACTTCGGTGACCCACAGGGGCTTGTTGTGCTTGCGGCGGAAGGCCATCAGCGAGCGCTTCGCTTTGCGCCACGCACGTGTGAGTTCCGCCTGGCTTGCGTTGTTCTTGCGACTGAGTTCGAAGTAGCCGGTGACGCCGAGATAGTCGACTCGCCGCCAGAAGCTGACCTTGTCGAAATGGTCCCAGTTGGCGCTGTAGACCAGCTTGCCCTTGAAGCGCCGGCGCGTTTGGGAAATCAGATGGTACCAACGGGCCCGCCAATACTCGGTGCTTCCGAGCTCGCTGCCGATGAGCAACGTGGACACGCGATGGCGCCGCGCGATGGTCGCGTAGTGCAGGATGAACCGCTCGTAGCTACGCCACCACCTGGCGGGATTACGCGGCTTGATCGTGCCGCGCCATTGGCCCAGGCTGATCTTCCTCAGATGAATGATCGGAAACAGTAGGACTTTGAGTCTGCGTTTGTGGGCGTGGCGAATCAGCGCGACCAGTACTCGATCGGCGATGGTGATCTTGCCCCGAGCCAGGGCGTTGGACTTGGTGTCGCGCTGTTGCCAGTGGGTGACCAGCGCGACGTGGCTTGCGCCCAGCGCCGCGATCTCGTTCAGCTTAGTGCGGTAGTGGGCCGCGTCGTTGCCGCCCGTCGGATACAGGCCCAGTGAGATCCCGCGAACCCGCGGCGCGCCAGTCGGGCTCTGGCGGCCGCTTAGCGATTTCCCGGTTTGGACTTGGGGCGGTCGAGTTTCTTGATGGACCGTTCGAGGGCCTGGTCGATGGCGACTTCCAGAGCCGCGCGCACCGCTTCCTGGTCGTCGCGTTTTCTGGGACCGCGCCGACCGACTTCGATGATGACTTTGCCCGAGCCCCAGCCCGCGAAAGCGATGATTCGCTTGGGGTAAGTGGTGCCAAACGTACGCACCGCCAGCGACACCTGGAGCCGTTTGCCCTTGCTGCCATCTGGCATGGGCAGAACCTTTCGCTCGTATTTCTTGAGCTCCACGTTCAATCGGTAATAGGCAATGCGCCTCTTCTTTAGGTACTTAATGAACTTCTTAGGGGTCGCCTTTGGATCTGGGGCTCCCTCGACCTTGGCCATTAAGCGCTTGTTCTTCTTGATGCTCTTTGTCAGCTGGACCCGGATGTGGGGCTCGAGCTCTTTAGGCAGGCCTTTTGGGACCTTTACCTTCCAGGCGTCCATGACGTAGCGGCGCTTCGTCTTCTTCTTGCGCCAGTTCTTGGCATCGGCGCCGGACGCAGCGAAGGTGAGCCCCACCGCAACCGCGAGTAATCCCCAAAGTGTCGACCTCATGGCCGACATGATGACCTGTAACGCTGCCTCATGCTACGGTTTCCCCCCCTTCATGCCTCGGACGCCAGCACCCATTTCACGGCCTGGATGGCACGGCCTGCTAATCGCGTTTTTCATCGTTGTCATAGCCTGCGCGGGCGTGCTGGCCCTATGGGGTGATACGGTTGCGGGCTGGTTTGATTCAACGGAAGACAAACGTCCGCCAAAAACAGCCCCGGCGCCGTCTAAAGACGTACTCTAATCAGGCCCAGCGGCTTGACCGCGAGTTTGGGGATTTAGTAACGTTTCAGGCGGTTTAGGTCGTTAAACGCAAGGGAGCCGGAAGGGCCGAATGTTTGCCATCATCGTCACCGAAAAAGGTGGAGACCAGCGTCGCCTCGAGTTCGACAAAGCCGAGGTGACAATCGGGCGGGTCCAGGGCAATGACATCATTTTGCCCAAGGGAAACGTTTCGAAACGTCACGCCCGTATCGTGTTGAAGGACGGCAAGTTCATTATCGTCGACCTCAAGAGCACCAACGGTACTTACGTTAACGGTCGCAAGATCACGTCGCCTCTGGTCGTCAAAGACAGCGACAAGATCTACATCGGCGATTTCATTCTGGGCGTCGAGAATGTCGGTGCTGCCGGTCACGCGGAGCCACCGCCACCCGCGCCGCCGCCACCCGCGCCCGCGCCGCCAAGCGCACCGCCGCCACCCAGGCATGCGCAGTCGGGCAACCAACCGGTTCGCCCGCCGCCACCTCGGCCACCCACGCGTCCGCAGCCGCCTGCACCTTCGCCGCCGGCGATGAGCGCGCCGCCACCTCCAGCTCCCGCGCCCGCACCCGCTGCCAATCGGCAACGCCTGGTCGGCGCTGGCGCGCGCCGCGCACAGCAGCGCTCCCAAGCACCGCAACCACCTGCACCGCCACCACCTGCACCGCCTGCGCCGCCACCACCCGCGGCAGCACAGCCACCTGCAGCGGCGCCGCCACAACCTCCAGCACCAGCACCAGCACCTCCGGCGCCGGCGCCAGCTCCCGCGGCACCGAGTTTGCCTCCGCCTTCAGCTGCCCGGCCACCGCGGCCGAAACCAACGTCGCCACCAGTACCGGCGCCGTCTCGTGGGGCCCAGGTTACTCCGCTGGCCGACGCGACGATCAAGATGCTCGATCTCCAAAGCACCATTTTGGATCGCGTCATCGCGCGGCTCGACCTGGACAGCGTGCCGCTGCCGCGTCTGGGTGAAGAAGACCTGTGGCAGAAGACCGAGAGCGCTATCGTCGATCTCGTCGAGACCATGGACTCATCGGGCGATCTGCCCAAGTCCATTGATCAAGACACTCTGATCAAGGCGGCTCTGAATGAAGCCCTGGGCCTTGGCCCACTCGAAGACCTCCTCGCCGACGACGACATCGAGGAGATCATCGTCGACCGGCGTGAACGTATTCTGGTCCGCACCGGAGGGGTTCTCAAAAGCGCGCAAACAGCGTTCTCGTCAGAGGATATGCTGCGCCGCGTGGTCGAACGGCTCGTTGCGCCTACAGGGTTCACTCTCGATGAGACCGCGCCGACGGTCGATGTGCGACTCCGCGATGGGACTCGTCTCGCTGCTGCGGTTGCACCTGTCGCCGTGCGTGGTGCGTGTCTGACGCTGCGGAAACCCAAGCGCGGTGGCCACACCCTCGAAGACCTGATTTCGCGCGGAACCATGTCGCCCGAGATGGGGGACTTCTTGACCACGTGTGTGGCGGCTCGCAAGAACGTGCTCGTCTGTGGCGCGCCCGACTCGGGCAAGAGCGCTCTGGTCTCCGGGCTTGCTGCCGCGGCTCCTGATAGCGAGCGTATCGTTAGCGTCGAGGCTGCTGCCGAGTTTTCCATCGGTCGCGATGGCTGGATTCCATTGGAAGCCGTATCCGGAGCTGCCAATGGTGCGGTGAGCATGGAGTCGGTGCTCAAGAGCGCGCTGGGCATGCGTCCAGATCGCCTTGTCGTGGGTGATGTGCGCGGCGCAGAAGCGCTCGAGCTACTGTCGGCACTGGCTTCGTCAGTCGATGGTGCCGTGGTGTCTGCCGGCGGTGACAGCTCGCAGGCCTGTCTGGAGCGAGTTGTGACCATGGCGCGTTTGGCGACGCCGGGTGCTTCGTTGGAAGCCTTGCGCGGGCTTGCAGCATCGGCAGTCCACGTGGTGGTTCACGTTGCCCTGTACGCCGACGGCGTGTCTCGGGTCGCGTCCATCGACGAGGTGCAGGGCGCCGCCGGTGACGGTTGCACCACGCAGCAGTTGTTCTGCTTCAGCGGCGCGGTACAAGACTTCGCGGCCGCTGGCGTGATCCCCGGCTTCTACGCGGATCTGGAGGCGCGCGGAATCCCGGCTGACACGACCATCTTCCGCACGTAGCCACGTTGTCCGACGACACCTCTCGCGACGAGACCTTTGCGACTATCACCGAGCGGCTTAATGCCGACCCGGCGGGTCTGCACAGGCTGAACGAACCCAGCTACAACACGCCGTCGGGCTTTCCGCGGCAGCTCGCTGAGCTGTGCCGCCAGTTCGACGGCGCTGAGTTGTTCCACGAATCCGTTGTGTTGTTTTCGGCCGCAGATATCGTCGAGTCGGCCGGTCGCCACCTCTTTGGCCGAATCGACGAGGACGACCTGTATCTCGACGGCAAGACCGGTCGCGTGTGGCGTCTGGACGCTGACAGCGGCGAGCTGTTGGAAGAGGGCAGTCGTTTGCATCGTTGGCTGCTCGGTTTCATCGAGGGCGAGCGCGCCATGTACGACGCTGACGGAGAGTTTGCCGAGGATGTGTTCGGCGATGACGGCCGGCCAACACCCGAGTTCCTCGTGCGTAAAGAGCGACGCGTGCTCAAGCGTGACAAAGATGCACTCGGTCCGCGCTGGCGACTCGCTCGCGCGCTGTCGCAACAAGATCGTCTCCCCGATGCCCGCAACCACCTGGAACGGGTCGTTGAGGTGCGTGAAGAGTTCTCCTGGGCCTGGTACGACCTGGCGCGGATCAGCGAGGCTCTAGGTGAGACCAGCGCCGCCATCGACGAAATGAACGCCGCAGCGACCGCTGATCCCACCTGCGAATATCGCGGCTTCTTCTATGCCCACTGCGCGCGACTGAGCGCGTCGCTAGAGGACGAGGACGCCCGCAAGTCCTACGCGCACAGTGCGCTGCAGCTCGAGCCACACTTGGTTCGCTCGCATCTGGATGGTGCATGTGAGCGCCTCGATGCCGGCGACCCGGACGGTGCGGGGGCGTTGGTCGAGCTGGCGCTTGCCATCGCGCCGCTGGATCTGGCCGCCCTGGATCTACGTGTACAAGTAGAGGCCGCCCGGGCGAATCCACGCGCAGCCGATGACGTCGACGACCTGGACGAGGCCGCCGAAGACGCTGCTGATAAGGCGAACGAGCCTAACTAGCGCGATGTGCTCTGTGGCGGCCAGCGCACGGTGCCCGTCGCCGTGAGCGGGTTGCCCTGCTTGTCCACGCCACGGAACAGCACGCTCACTCGCTTAGTTTTGCTCGGCGGCATCTTGCTGCGAGCGATCGCGGTGCGTGCCTTGCCACCTGATGTCTGCAGGGTGTCGTAGGCCGTACGCACGCCGCGGTTGTCGTCCCACAAGACAGTGATGGTGCCCTTGCCGAAGTCGACATTGTGGGTGCTGATGACGAGTTGGTTACCCTTGCGGAGCAAGGTGAGCTCGCCGCGGAACAACCAGTTGATAGCACCGGCGCTGTGGGTCGCGACCTTGGGCAGGATTACGCGCAGCTGCTCCAAAGCGCAGTCGTCGTCCAGGGACCACGAAAGTTTGCGGCCACGCAAGCGGTAGCGAGCGACGCACACTCCGTCTGCGTTGACTAGCCGGGCGCCGCGGGGGTGGCGCGCCTGGGCGAGATCGAGCGTGTTGAGCGGTGCCGGGTTTGCTGTTCTCAAGCTGGCGTCCAGGCGTTTGCCAATGGCCGCGGCGGAGATGGCGCCTTTGAGCGTGCTAACGGCGGCAGCCATCTTGGCGTCGGCTTTGGAGCCTTCGATGATGCTGGCCGCGGCGAATAGCAGCGGTGGTGTGCGCTTGATGCCGAACATCGGCGCGAGCTCTGTGTACTTGCGACTGGTGTGGATGACCGACAGGTAGATGGCCATCGCCCGTGCCACGGACGCCTTGGCGCCTTTGGCTGGCTTATTGGTGATCGCTGCCGGCGACGTTTTGTAGTGAGCAGCGACCTGAGCGACGATGCGGCGCACGGTGATGTGGTCGAGCTTGATGGCGCGGGGGAGCGTGGACGCCGAGAACCAACTTCGTGCGGTAACGTCCGCCAGGCCGGTTCCTTTGGCGTTGGTGAACAGTCCATGAAGGCTCGGAGCCGCGGTAGATACCTTGGTGGATGGGATGCCGAGGCGGCCGAACGACAGGGCGGCCATGCGTTCGAAGCGCGAGCCGATGTCTCTGCGAGAGCTCACCTTCTGGAGGTGGGCATGCACGTCGTCGCGCACGTGGGACGGTGACCCCATGTCCTGCAACAAGTGGAGCAGGGCGCCGGCCGCGAGCAGTGCACCCGCGAGGTGGCGGGAGCGCTCCGCCGGAGTCTTTGCGCCCACGGCTTTTGCGTACTGGCTGAAGAAGCCCGTGACGTTCATCGGGTTGCGCTTGTCGGTCAGCCAGCCCACCGCGTTGGCGGTGCTCGAAGGCAGGGATTCACCAAGCCAGCGTGCCAGCCATTTGTGCTGCAGGCCGTAGCTGCGTTTGCTGAGGCCCTTCTTCGTGAGCGGGTTGTAGAAGTGATTGAACGCGTGGCTCGTCGGTGCATCGGCAACGACTGACCCGGCGGCGAGCCAACCGATGGCGTACAGGCGGCCGCGACCGTCGGGCACATAGCCGTTGCTCGGATTGAACGTGCGCAACAACTGAAAGAGTGGGCGCGCGTCTGGCGGCGGGATCGTGAGTGGCGTGTACAGACCGCGGTCTGCATTGAACTGACGCTTCAGCCGCTTGTGCAGCTTGGACGTTATCGCGGCCTGCTCCGTCAATCCCGCGTGGGTCGTGGTCGCCTCCCATGCGGGGGCATCATGTGCGGGCAGAGTGCACAGGGCGATGATCGCGGCGATAGCTAAGATGCGGATGCGCATTATTCGCCCCCTCCCAGCGGCCACAGTTTCTTCACGTTCTCGTGCATTTTCTTGGCGATCGCGGCGGCGATGTCGGACGAGCTGCACTGTCCCTGGCCGCACGTCATCAGGACGACCACACCGCGTCGCGCGTCTAGGAAGCCGATGCCGAAGATGTCGCCCTGGGTGGCGCGCAGGGAGCGGTCGGCGAACTCGTTGGTTTTGGATGCGCCCGGCAGGTCTTCGAGCAGTCTGGCGTAGCGCTTTTGGGCCGAGGCCAGGTCCACCTTCCACAGGCGAATCGCGATGTCGAAGCTCTCGGGGCGGCCGATTGCCTTGAAGTGCTGCGAGCTATAGCTGCTCGTGTCGGGCTGGTCGCCGAGCGGGCCGGTCTCGAACCGACCGTCGTAACTTGTGATCTTCTTGACCTGTGCTTCGGACACCAGCTGAGCGGCGACGAGGCGCCGTACTCGAGCGAATGGATCACCACCAACCCGAATGACCGCCAGTTGGCCGCTGAGTTCGGCCGCGGCGTCGTCTACTTCCCATGCGGTGAGGGACGCGATGGCTGGGCCGCCGCCGACGTAACGCAGATGGCGGGCGTGGGAGTATTCGCTGCGCCAGCGCTCCAGGGATATTTTCTGATTGCGCTGGGCGAAGTCGCGACGCGGACCGAGGTCGGCGAAGCGGCGGTCACTTCGATAGGCGACAAAGCCGCGCTTGTAGACGATGAGGACGAAGCTGGCTAGCTGCTTGGTGCCGGTCTTGGTCTTCAGCCGCGGGATGTCGTAGCGGCCGGAAGCGTCGGTGGAGCTGACGAATTCTTCGTGGCCAGCAGCGCGAGCAAAGCCATAGCCGGTCTGGAACGTCCAGGTGGCGTACACCATGGCGCCTGCGATGGCTTCGCCGGATGCGGAATCGATGACCTGCCCAGTGAACGGGCCGCGCAGGTCGCCGGGCGCCACCGAGTCGGGGCGGTCGCGGAAGTTGGCCGTGCGCACGTTGCTACCGGTGCAGGCGACCGCACCGACCAATAAGATCGGGAGGAGCGCTAGCGATTGACGACGCGTTGTAATCACAGGACGGCTTGACCTTCTTCCAAGGGGTTTGCTACGTTGCTTGTTGCTGCGCACGGGGTATTAACAAGCGCTGGGGCTGGATGCAACCTTATGTATTCCTGGTATTTGCGTGCCCCGACGTTTAGCATCGCCACGGGCGTCTAGGATCGCTGCGGGCGTCCGCAGCAATGAGGAGAACCGGATGCGTTGCTCTAACTGTGGCCGCGAAAACCCAGCGGGCTCTCTGTTTTGCCTCCACTGCGGGACGAGGTTGCAATCCAATGCGCCTGTAGCCACATCAGGGATGACCCCTGAACCGGCTACGGGGTTGCCCGGCGCTGGGCTGCGGACTTGTCCCACCTGCAATACGCCTAACGAGCCCGGCATGAATTTTTGCCGCCAGTGCGGGCATTCCCTGGCGAATGTGACTAGCGGCGGAGGTCCGCCTCAGGCGGCACCAGCTGTTCCCGCTGAGCAGGCCTGCCCCCGCTGCAGCGGTAAGACCCCGGCGGGATTCGCTTTCTGCCAGCATTGTGGGACCAAGTTTGGCGCATCGGCGCCCGCGGCCGCACCGGCGAGACCCGCCGGCCCGCCCGTAGCGGTCTCCGGTGAGCTATCAACGCCGCAGGTGCCGGGGATGTCTGGAAATTTGGGCGAGGCATCGACCCTGGCCGCACCGGGCGGAGCAAGTTTAGTTCCCGGGGTGGCAGCGGCTGGTGTAGCGGCGCCGGCGAGCGCACCGGTCCGCTCGTCGCCACAACAGGCGACCATGGGGCCGACTGATATGGCCAGTGTGCCTGGCATGGGCGGTCCTCCTGGAATGGGGCGTCCGCCGGGCGCGGGCGGACCACCTCCAGGAATGGGCGCACCTCCAGGAATGGGCGCACCTCCAGGAATGGGTGCAGCTCCCGGAATGGGCGCACCTCCCGGAATGGGTGCACCTCCAGGGGCACCTCCCGGAATGGGCGGACCTCCAGGGGCACCTCCCGGAATGGGCGGACCTCCAGGGGCACCTCCCGGAATGGGCGGACCTCCAGGCGCACCCCCGGGAATGGGCGCACCTCCAGGAATGGGCGCACCGGCTGGTATGGAAAATCCGGCCGTGTCGGGGGAGATCGGCCAGGCGACCAAGGCCGAAGCTGTGTCGTGGGGCGTGCTCGTGTCGGTCAACCGTGACGGCACCGACGGTGACAGCTATCCGCTACGCGGCGAGTGGGTCGACGTCGGACGGGCCGACACAGCCGACATCAACTTCGCCGAGGATCGGTTCCTGGCCCTTCGTCACGCGCGCCTCGAATGGGACGGCTCGGCGACTCACGTCGCACTCGTCGACGAGTTGAACGGGGTGTTTCGGCGCGTGTCGGGTGAGTACGAGATCCATGACGGTGACACCTTGTTGGTGGGACGCGAGATGTTGCGCTTCGAACTGGTCGAAGAGGACGAGCGCGTCATCGCTCCGCTGATTCGCCATGGCATCGCGATGTTCGGCTCTCCACCTCGGGAGCCCTGGGGGCGCGTGCAGCAGCTCGTTCCAAACGGGGGTGTGCGCGATGTGCGTTACCTGATCGGAGACGCATTGATTCTCGGTCGCGAAGAGGGAGACCTGGTGTTCCGCGACGACGCGTTCTTGTCCAGGCGTCATGCCATGCTCAAGTGGAAGAACAACACTGCGTACATCGAAGATCTCAACAGCTCCAACGGCACGTTCATTCGGTTGAACGAGCGGACCAAGCTCCGCGACGGGGATCATCTGCGTATGGGTGACCAGCTCTTCCGCATCGAGCTCGGAGGAGCGTAGCCGCGCGCGGGACCACCGTGGTCACAGTTCATATTTTCGGTGGTACGGACACGGGCAAGCTCCGTCCGTCCAACCAGGATCACCTGCTGATCGGCAGTCTCGACAGCAAACAACTGCTGGAGCTGGATGAGCCGACAACGCTGGACGCGTCGCCGCGCGGTCCGTTGATGCTCGTGTGCGACGGGATGGGTGGCACGGCCGGTGGCGAAGTAGCGGCCCAGTTGGCGGCGAAGGTCTTGTGGGGCGAGATGTGTGCCGCGCAAGAAACCGAGGAGCGACCTGTCTACGCCCGGCTGATGCGACGGGCCGTTCGAGTCGCCAATCGCCGGGTGTTCGAAGAGGGCAATGCCGACCCGGCGCTGCGAGGCATGGGCACGACGTTGTCAGCGGCCGGCGTCGTCGGCGACGCACTGGTGCTGGCGCAGGTGGGCGACTCACGGGCGTACATTCACCGAGGCAAGACCCTCACCCAGGTCACCCGAGACCAGTCGATTGTTTCGGCGCTCATGCATTCGGGCCGGATGACCAGTAGCGAAGCGCGCACGTCAGGCCAGAGCAGCGTCATCTTGCAGGCTCTGGGCTGCAACGAAGACGTCGAGGTGTCCCTGTCCATCGTCGAATTGCGGGCCGGTGATCGTTTGCTGCTTTGCTCGGATGGTCTGCACGGGCTCGTCGGCGACGATCGCCTTCGCGCGACCCTGGTCAGTTGCGACGATCTGGCCGAGGCGGTGCGGACGCTGATCGCTCTGGCGCGGAAGGCTGGCGGTCCCGACAACATTACCGCCGTGATCGCCGAGTTCACCGGTGACGGCCTGCGCGAGCCCCGAAACATGGAGGACTTGCCCCGATTCGTCGAGTTCGACCCGATGGAGGAGGGCGACCGCGCTATGTCGACGACATCAAAAGTGGCGCGCAGGTTGGCGGCACGGGCCGGAATCGGCGACGATCCAGGTCCACCCGTGGTGCCTGTTACCGGACAATACGTCGCCCTGGCGACAGACGACCCGCCGCCGTCACGCGCGCCGCAGGCCGAATCGCCGCCGAGCCAGTCGGGACCCGCCTACGATGCGCTGCGTGATCAAGATCGGTTGGGAACGACGGGATGGCTTGCGGCAGGGATCGTCTTGTTGGTCGTTGCTGGGTTTCTCGTGTGGGCTGTCGGTTGAGCTTCACTGAGGCGAAGGGCAATGCGTGGCCGAGCTGAAGCTGGTCGTCGACCATCTCGCTGGCGCGCGTCGCGGTGAGCGCCAGGTGCTCGAGATCGCCGATCGAGTTCGATTCGGCCGACACCCCGACTGCGACGTGGAGTTCGACTCGCACAAGGACCTGGACGCGTCATCGAGGCACGCCGAGCTCCGCCACCAGGCCGACGGGGCGTTCGTGCTGCGGGACGTGGGCTCGAGCAACGGTACATATGTAGACGGCGCCCGAGTCACCCTGGTCGAACTTCACCCCAACCAACCCTTGCGGGTGCAGTTTGGCGTTGGCGGTCCCGTGCTGGGGCTGTTTTTGGCGGATGAGGAAGAGATCTCCGGGTACGCCCAACCGGACCCAGACCCGCTGCCTGGGTCGATGCGAAACCAACAGGGCACTCTCGTCGCGGTATTGATCGCTCTAATCGTTGCAGCTCTGGCGGCGATCTGGTGGCGCTTTACCAGTTGATGGGAGACAATGGCGGCGTCCGATGAACTGTCCGACGTGCCAGTCCGCCATGGAGGTGGGCGCCAAGTTCTGCGGTGTTTGCGGCAACCACTTGCCCGATCGAGGGGCGCCTGCTGCCGGCCGACCGCCCGGGGCCGCGGCCGCTGTGACCGCTCCGCCCAGCGACCCGTACATCGGTCAGCTGCTAAATAACCGATTCCACATCGAGTCCAAGCTCGGCGAGGGCGGTTTTGGTGCGGTTTACAAAGGGTTGCAGAAGGTGACCAATCGATCGGTCGCGCTCAAGTTGCTCCACCCGGAGATGACCCGCGACGATAATCTCGTGGCACGTTTTCGCCGCGAGGGTTTGGTGCTGTGCAATCTCAAAGACGCACACACCATCACCACCTACGACTTCGATCAGACTCCCGATGGCACCCTGTACATCGCGATGGAACTCCTCGAGGGCAAGAGCCTTCACGATGTGTTTCATTCCGAAGCGCCCGTCGCGTGGGACCGCATGCTCACCATCATGAGTCAGATGTGTTCGTCCCTGTCCGAAGCACACGAGCAGGGCATCGTGCATCGCGATCTCAAGCCCGAGAACATCCATCTAGAGAAACGCTCGGGGAACCCCGAGTTCGTTAAGATTCTCGACTTTGGTATCGCCAAAGTCATGCACGGCGATGGCTTCGGCGGCAATCAGTCGCCGCAGCTGACGGCAACAGGCCAGACCCTTGGCACCCTCGAGTACATGTCCCCTGAGCAGCTCATGGGCCGTGAGCTCGATGGTCGCAGCGATGTCTACGCAATGGGCGTGCTCGGCTTCGAGTTGATGACCGGCCGGCTTCCGTTCCCCGACGCCAAAGGGCCCGCGGGGTTGATTACAGCACAGCTCCGCAAGACGCCCGATTCGGTGTCGACGGCGAATCCAAAGGGTGGGATTCCGCGCGAAGTCGACGAGCTCGTCGCGCGCATGCTCGAGAAAGACAAAAAGAACCGCCACCCGAACATGACCGAGTTGCGGGCGGCCATCGACAAGATACTCGCGCTACAGAAGGCGGGCGAGCTTGGCAAGACGCCAGCACCCGCGCCCGCGCCAGCACCCGCGCCGACGCCGGTAGCCGCACCGACGCCAGCACCAGCACCAGCACCAGCACCAGCACCACAGCAGCAGCGTCAGCCAACCGCGCCAGTGAGCTACCCGCCCGCCGCGAACACAAAAGCTGCGCTAGCAGCAGCCCAGGGCTCGCGCACGTTCATGTGGGTCGTCATCGGGATCCTGGTCGTCGGCGCAGCTGTAGGCGCCGTGTTCGGCCTGTTGAAGTAACTACTTCGAGGCGGTTCCTGGCGGCTCGCATGCGTTGGTGCATATGCCAACGTCTGTGTCGATCGTGCTTAGTTTGGTGGCCGTGGTGCATGTGCCGCTCATGCAGCCCCAGCCGTTCTCGGTGTCGCACAGCTTCATGCACATGCCGCCGATACACTCGCTGCCCCCTACACAGTCGCTGCCCCCTGACTCGGCTGCGCAAGCGAACTGGCCGTTGTAGCTGCATGGTTCGCCAGGTTGCTTGTCGCCCGCTGGTGCGCACCCCACCTGTGCGAGAGGCGGGGAACCGGCCTCGATCACGAGTCGCCCACACTTCTCGCCTGGACCGCATCCAGCGTTGATCAGCATGTTGCAACCAGAATGGTGTGCAATTGAGTCGGGGGAACGGACGCCCGTAGTGGGTGCGGGTGACGACACCGGCTTGTACGGCGCGCTCGCCTGGGCATCGCTGCAGCCGGCGCCGGCGTCGACGATCACGTGGGCATCCGCGGCAGGTGCGGCGTCGCGGCAAACGGGCACGTAACCGTCTGGCCCTAACCCGGCGTCGGGGTAGCACCAGTAGCAGGTATAGCCGGCGTCCGGGTAGTCTTCTGGCTCGTCACCAAAGTAGAAGCCGCAACCACTCACCGCGAGCGCGCTCACCGCCACCACCATCCACCGCCAACCCATGCCTTTCAGCATCCGGGCTTCCAATCTGGAGCGCAACCAACAACGTCTCACCGGGGAGTTGTCGGACGCGCGGGCAGCTAGTTGCGCAGCAGTGCTTTGATCTCTTCGGCGGCGGCCAGGTCGTCGGGGCCGCGCTGAAGGTAGCGCTGGTAGTACTTGTGGGCGGTCTTGCGGTCCTTGCGTTTACGCGCGTAGTCGCCGGCCATGCGCAGGGCTTCGGGGAGATCAGGGGAGCGGGCCAGGGCGCGTTGCACCAGTTCACGCGGGCGCCTGCGTTCGCCGTCCCGCCACAGGCGACGCGCTTTGCGTAGGTATGCCCGCGCTTCGAGCACCGCACGGCCTGCGCTGGCATCAAAGTCTTTGTCGGCGGGCAAGTCCGCGGGGGCGGTCGGAGGCGCGCCTTCTTTGCGCAGAAAGTGTTTGAGGTCGAACGCGCGGAACCGGCCCGATGCGCCTGGTCCTTCGCATACCCAGAGCACCATCGCCGACGCGTCGAACAATGCCGTGTGGGACGCGCTCAAGTCCTGCACTGCGGCCCGATGCCCCAGTGGCAGCTGTGAACCATCCACCGCTTTGGCATCGCGCAGGATTGCCACTGCCTCGAGGGGGGTCTTCGGCGCTTGAGCACGCAGCAGTTTTGCCGTGCGTCTCGCGCGCATCAGCGACGGTCGCGTGCGTCTGGCCCGGTCGTTCTCGGCGTCGTCTTTGAACGCTTCGCCGCGCAATAGATCGGTGACGACGCGAACCCTTGGTTTGCGAGTAACCGCGACCTGTCCAGGACTGCGATCCACCACCGCCCATTGACGAGCGTTGCCGTCCACGATGACGAACGCCGCGGCGCCCAGGGGTTCGTTGTGCTCGAGGATCTTGATCGCTTCATCCAGCGTGTGTGCGTTTTCCAGAATGTCGCGAGCGAGCAGTGCGATGGGCTGGGCTTTGCGCGACACCTTGATGTCGGCGGTGCGGACCGGGTGAACCATCACGGCGATTTTGTGGGCGTTGATTCCGGAGACCACGCCGACCATGCCGGGCCAGGCCACCGTCGCGTAGGGCGTGACCCCCTTGGGGTGTACGAACGACACGACGACTCGCTTGGCTGTTGCCTCGCCGCCGTCCGCGGTACCGGGCAGTCCGAAGCTCCGGCCCACGATCAATCGGTCGCCGCGTACGTTACGCAACGTGGTGACGAAGCTTAGCGAGCGCGCGACCGCACGGAACGCGTGCCCCGACGACCAGGGCACCGCGGCGCCGATGTCGAGAAAGGCTTGTTGGCGGACGAACGATTCGTACGACGGCGCATCGCCGGCGGTTCGCCGTGTGCCGCGCACGACGCCGGCGGTCTCTTTGAGTTGGTGACCCGGGATGCCGTTGTCCAGATGACGCAACCGCCAACGCAGTCGCGCCTGATAGGTGGTCGCGCCGAACATGCCCGACTTCGAAACGATGTGTTCGATGGTCGGTGATACGGAGCGGCTGACGTCGCTCACCGAGTCGCCGAGCAAGCGACCCTGACTGGCGCCGAGTGTGTGCGGATCTCCCACAAGTTGAAGCACCGTGATGCGTCCGGAGTAACTCATCGCCGAGTCGTCGAAGCTCAGCTTCGCGTCGATCAAGCCACTCTCGATCGAGTCCACCAGCAGCGGTGACCCGGACACCGAACCACCCGGCATCGCGTAGGAAACGACGCGCTGATAGATAAAGTAGGTCACCATCAGGGCAACCAACACCACCAGTGTGGCGATGGCCACACCACGCACCGTGCGGGGGGTGCTGGGGCGCTTCGTACCGATGACCAGGTCGCTCACGGGGCCGGAGAGTATATGCGTTTGATGTAGATGCAAGCGAAATTGCTGGGCTTGCCGTGAAGTTCGTTTTGACCGGTCGCAAACCGGTTGCTAGCCTGTCTAGGCACGTTCTTGCGGCCATACGTGGCCAATGAGGCCAAGCTGCTGCAGGTCCTACCAAATAGCGTTCTCGTCATCGCCGATTCCACGACACTGTCAGGAAACGCGCGAGTCGCGCTGTTTGTTCTCATCGGCGTGCTGCTGGTCATCCTCGGCATCCTGATCGCGTTCGCGCTGTTGATACGGCGGACCAACGAGGACGAGGTCGTTGAGGAGGAGTTCCCCGTGTCCGTCGGCGCTCCTATTGAAGAGGTTCAAGAAGAGTTGGTCATGATGGCGACATCGGTGGCTGATACGGCGCGTGCGGGCAGTGCCCTCGCAGTCGCATCCGCGAGCGTGGTGACGTGTCCAACGTGCCGTCGTGAGTACGACACGCCCCTGGAGTTCTGCCCCCACGATGCACGCCGGTTGATTCCGACGAGTCAGCTGATCGCCACCGCACGCGAGAGTGGCAGCGTATGTCCGAGTTGTCGCCGCGGATTCGAGAGTGGCGTGAAGTTCTGTCCTCACGACGCCACCGCATTGGTTCCGACCGCGATGGATCGCGCACGCCGAGAATTGATCCGCCCCAAAGACACGGGGGTGGTCGCCAAGATCTGCCCCGAGTGCAACGAGCGTCACGATCTCGCCGTCACGTTCTGCCCCACCGACGGTGCGGAGCTGGTCACTCTCAACTGATGCGGGTACGCCAGTGGTTCACCATGATCGCCATGGGGATCGCCTCGCTCGCCACGACGAGCTGCGACACGGACAAGAAGAAGCGTCCGGCGCAAGCGCCCGCGGCTGTGGCGTCGGTCCAGGAGTTCGACGCCAAGCACAAACTGCTCTTCATCTACGCCGACGTGGTTGGTCGGTTTCAGAGCACGACCAGCGCCAAATCAGTTCCCGCGTCGTCCAAGAAGGTGGTTCGCGTGATCGATACCACGGTGCGTAAGCGTCGGGTCGGCGACCATAGGTACGTGCACATTGTCGATCTGACGGCACCGCCGACGAACGACACCTACATTGGTCACCCCGTGACTCGGTTGGTCTTTGAGCAGCGCGCTCTCGCCGCACTGCCCGCCGGTAAAGGATCTCCGTTCAAACTCGGTCCACCAACCAATCACGGCAAGCCGCTCAAACCGCATGATCAAGTCATCATCTACAGCACCAGTTGGTGCGGCGCGTGCTCGGCGGCGAAACGTTGGCTGCGCGGTCGCAACGAGGTGTTCATCGAGAAGGACGTCGAGAAGGATCCCGCGGCAAAGGCAGAGCTGCGAGCAAAAGCGTCAGCGGCTGGCATTTCACCCAACTCAGTGCCTATCATTGATGTTCGCGGTCGTCTCATCGTGGGCTTTGACCGAGCGCGTCTCGCGACGTTGCTGAAGAAGAAGTAATACAGAGGGGAAGCATGATTAGACTAAGCACCCGTACATTCGCCGTGGCGCTCGCGTTGCTCGTGATGCCGGCTGTCGCCCAGGCGGACATCTTGTCGTTGCACGCTGCAGTTCAAGGCGGCGGCGCAGGCGGCAAAGGTATCTCCGGCGGTAGCAAGGACGACGCGTTCCACGAAGGCGCCAAAGGCGTGTTCTATGGAGCGAACGTCGGTGTCGAATTCTTGATGCTCGACGCTTGGGTTGAGCACTATCAGCACTACGACACGGACCAGGGGCTGGCGGGCACATGGACTCAGTTCATGTTGGGCATCGACGCGACCATGCCGCTGGCTCAGAAGAGCAAAGGCGGCAGCATCGATCCCAAATCGCAGAAACGCAAAGGCGGTTACTCGCCGGTCGTGTTGGATCTCGGACTAGCGGTCGGTTACGGCCTGGCGACCGGACAACAAGTCGACCCGCCCCTAGATAACAGCGAGATCACCGATAAGGGCTTTCTGATCCAGGCATCGGTCGCCATCCGCTACCGCTTCAACAAAGTGTTCTCGATGGGCGTCCGCGTGCCGGTGCAGTGGGGCTACATGTTCAAGAGCGGCCCGGGAGTCGTCGCCAACAACGACGACAACCAGTACCAGAGCATTCAGGGCGCCGTGATGCTGCAAACCCAGATCGAGTTCCAGCTCAAGTAGCTGCGTCCGCAGCCAGCGACTACTTCACTTTCAGTTTCGCGATGAGCGCCACGAGCGCAGGGCGCTTGAGCAATGTCGAGATGCGCCCCAGCTCCTTGCCTTTGGCGTTCAGGAAGATCACCGCGGGCAGCTGTTTCACCTTGTACTTCGCCATGCGCGCCTCGTCGATATCCGTGTCCTTGGTGACGTCGAACTTCACCAGCACGAACTTGGCCAATAACGGGGTGCGCACGTTGGGCGTGCTGAAGGCTTTTTCCAGTTCTTTGCACGGCCAGCACCAGGCGGCGGAGAAGTCGATCATCACGCCTTTTCTGGACTTCTTGGCGGCGGCGAAACCGGCCTTCTCCGTTTGCAGCCAGGGCAGGGGCGGGAGCTTTACCTTGGCGGGCTTGCTCTGGGTCGGCCGCGGCTTGGCCGTGTGGGTCGGCTTGCCGGCTGGCGCGGTCGGCTTGCCAGCCTGACCTTCGTTGGCGACTGGCTTCGACTTGCTGGTCTTGCTGGTCGACCTATCATCGCTCGCTTTGGTGCAAGCGCTCACCATGCCGATGGCGACTACCGCAACGACTAGCTGGCGCATGATCACTGAGCCGGAGCGAGGGCGCCGGTTTTTGCGCCCGGTTTGTCGGCGACCGGTTTCTTCGGCGGAGCGTCTGGCTTGTTGGACTTCTGCGCGCGCAGCTTCGCGGTGGCCTCTTTGATCACATCGAGGAATGCGCTCTTGCCCACGGCCGACTTGATACGTGCGAGCTCGATCTTGGCCAGGATGAGATCTTTGAGCTTGTTAACGTCCACATCTTTCGGATCAATGAACAGCACCACGGGCAATGACGGCGCTTTGTAGCGTTCTTGCTTCTCTTCGTCGTCGTCGCTGCCTTTGGTCACGTCGAACTTGAGCGGGATGTAGTCTTTGACGATGGCCTCATACACACCCTCTTTGGCGAACGTGTGCTCGATCTCCTTGCACGGCCCACACCATTCGGCGGCGAAGTCGATCATGATGCCTTTGTTCTGGGCTTTGGCCATGGTGAACGCAGTGACCTCGTTCTTTTCCCAGGGCAGGATGCGGCTCGGCGTGACGATCCAGTTGACGATGCCGGTGACGCCGACGAGCATGAGCGCAACGCCGAGTCCCTTGCGAACTTTGTGCGAGGTCTTGCTGTGGAACGACAGGTGAATCGCGCCGAGAATCGCGCCTGTGGCGGCGATAGATATGCTCACAGCGAGGAACAAGGTGCTCGGGTCAACAGCGCTGCGCAGCGGCGCGATGATCGAGCGCAGGAAGTAGATGCCGACGGCCAGCAGCGCGATGCCACCGAAGCTTTTTACCCACTCCATCCATTTGCCGCTCTTGGGCACCGCGGCGGCGAATACGGCGAGGACCCAGAACAGCACGCCCATCCCGATGGCGTACGTGAACAACAAGCCGAAGCCCATTGCCGGGTTACCGGTGGTGGCGACGTAGCCAAGGATGCCGGCGAGGAACGGTCCCGTACACGGAGCCGCGGTCAAACCGCCGACGAGCCCCATGGCAAACGCGCCGCCATAGCCCTTGCCGCCGACGCGGTTGAGCTTGTTCTGCCACGACATCGGCAGTCGAAAGTCGAAGGCGCCGAACATGGACGCGGCCAGTGCGGCATAGAAGACAACGAGGGGGATGACGATCCACGGGTTGGCCAGGATCGAGCCGAACGAGGTGGCTTTGCCAAGTAGGGCGAAGCCGAGGCCCAGGCTGGCGTACAACACGGCCATACCGAGTACGTACAGAGTTGCCAGCGCGAACGCTTTGCCTCGCGACACGTCTTCGTCTTTTGCGCCGAACACGCCGACGACGATGGGGATCATCGGGTAGACACACGGGGTCAGCGACGTGAGGAAGCCGACGCCGAACGCGCCGAGGTACATCCACAGCACACCCTTGTCCTGGTACTTGGCAAAGTCGCTATCGCCAGCGGCGAACGCAACCGCCGGTAGCATGAGCACGGCGAGGGCGGCGAGGATGGGTGCCGAGGCCTTAGCTGAAGAAAAGGATCTGCGTCGTTTGGTCATGTAGTTTGGGGAGTGATTGGGGTTCTTAATGCGCGGGGTGGGGCGCTGATTTCTATTCTTAAGACGTTGTGGGCCCACAATTGTTACGCATTTAGCTCATAACAGTCACGCGGCCATCACATCTACCCGAGATTAGGCGTTTATAGTAACGTCCGCGCTCCCATGGCAGGCGACGAATCATTAGGGAAGTTACGCGTCGCCATCGACGCGTGCGACGACGAGCTCCTCGACGTTCTGAACAAGCGTGCCCGCCTGGTCGAGCAGGTCGCGCAAGCAAAGCAGGACAGCGGCGGTTCGTTCTATGTACCCAAGCGGGAGCGCGCGATCATCGATCGGCTCCAGCAGCGCAACGACGGACCGTTCCCCGACACGGCGATTCGCCCGGTATTTCAGGAAGTGATCTCGGCGTGCCTCAGTCTAGAAAAGGGCGTGCGCGTTGCGTACTTGGGACCCGAGGCGACCTTCACCCATCAGGCAGTGAAGCGACACTTCGGCACGTCGGCACAGACGATGCCGTGTGGTTCGATCGGCGCGGTGTTCGGAGAGGTCGAGCGCGGCGGGGCCGACTACGGAGTGGTTCCCGTCGAGAACTCGAGCGAAGGCGTCGTCAATCACACCCTCGATTCGTTCATCGATAGCGCACTCCATATCTGTGCGGAGATCGTGGTCGACATAGATCACTGTTTGCTTGCGCGATCTGGTGTGGGCCTATCGGAGATCACGCACATCTACTCGCATCCCCAGGCCCTCGCTCAGTGTCGCGGGTGGTTGACGACCAACGCGCCCCACGTGACCCAGGTTGAGACATCGTCGACCACGGAGGCCGCACGCCGAGCAGCTGAGGACGCCACCGGCGCGGCTATTTGCGCCGAGCTCGCCACCCGTTTTTATAATCTGGATGCGCTGCGCCGAAGTGTGCAGGACGCTGAGCACAACGTGACCCGGTTCCTTGTGATCAACAGCGGGGAGCAGGACGCACCCACTAAAGACGCCGAACACAAGACCACCGTGCTGCTCGCGGCGCCGGACGAAGCGGGGTTTCTCTACGAGATCCTCAAGCCGCTATCGGACGCGGGCATCAACATGACGAAGATCGAGAGCCGGCCCTCCCGGCGACAAGTTTGGGACTACGTGTTCTTCCTCGACCTGGACGGCCACTGCATGGACGAAGGCGTTGCGCCAGTGCTCGCGGAGATTGCTGCCGCCTGCGACCTGTTCAAGGTCGTTGGTTCCTATCGCAAGGCCGATTCCATATGACCGACATCATCAGTAGCCTCGTCGCCCCGCACATGCTGCAACTCAAGCCCTATCAACCGGGGAAACCGGTTGAGGAGCTGGAACGAGAATTGGGTATCACCGGTGCGATCAAGATCGCTTCCAATGAAAACCCCATGGGGCCGTCTCCCAAGGCGATGGAGGCTGCAGCAGCCGCGCTCCCCGAGTTGCACCTTTACCCTGACGGGGCCGCCTACAAGTTGCGTGATGCCCTCGCTGCTCGCAACGAGATTGCGCCCAATCAACTGATCTTCGGCGCCGGTTCCAATGAGTTGATTTACATCGCCGTGCAGACGTTCTGCCGGCCGGGTATTGATCAGGTTCTCACCCACAAGAACGCTTTCATCAGCTACCGCCTCGCTTCGATGGGCTTCAACGTGGAGTTCGTGGACGCGGATATCAACGAAGACATGTCCTGCGACGTCGATGCGCTACTCGCCGCAGTCACTGAGCGCACGCGCGTGTTGTTTCTGGCGAACCCGAATAACCCGACCGGCGCCTATGTCGGGACCGCCGAGTTCGAGCGCCTGCTCGACGGCTTGCCCGAGCACGTCATCGTCGTTGTCGATGAGGCGTATCACGAGTACGCCATCGCGTCGGATGCGGACTATCCGCGTTCGGCGAGCTATCAGAGCGAGACCCGGCCGCAGCTGCTGACTCTACGCACGTTCTCGAAGATCTACGGCATGTCGGGACTCCGCGTCGGCTACGGTATCGGCGACCCCCGAGTCATCGACTACATGAATCGCGTGCGCCGACCGTTCAACGTGAACCGTGTTGCCCAGGCCGCCGCTGTTGCCGCTCTGGATGATACGGACCACGTGGCCCAGTCCGCCGCCGCCGCGCGCAGCGGAATCGCAGCGCTCACGGCTGCGCTCACCGAGGTAGGCGTTCGCCCGTACCCGTCGCTCGGTAACTTTCTGCTGGTCGACGTCGGTCGGGAGGCGACGGCGGTGTACGACTTGCTCTTGCGCGAGGGCGTGATCGTTCGTCCCATGGCGGCGTGGGGCATTCCCCAGCACCTGCGCATCTCCGTGGGGACCCCGGAGCAAACGGTGCGAGTCACCGACGCACTCAAACGAGTGCTTGGCTAATGTCTCGTATCGCTCTGGCTGCCGGCCTGGCGTTCCTCGTCGCTTGCGGAAGCGACTCCAAGAAGCCGAAACCCATCGTTCACAAGGTGTTGATCCCGGCGCGAGCCGAGACAGCCGGCGACGACCTGTTGGGCTACCTGCCGACCGGAGCCGATGTGTTGTTCGAGCTGGACTTGCGCCGCCTGCGCGAGAATCCAGTGATCGGCGAGCTCGTCAAGTCGCTCAAGTCCGGCGCGGGCAAGCTCGACCCCGCGCTGTTGACCAAGACGGACCTCGTGGTTCTGGCAGCGTACAACGTAGGCACTGCCCAGGCGGCGACGCTCACGTTGGTGCGTGGTGAAACACTGAGCCTCGCTGACGTAAAGAACTCGGTGAAGGTCACGGACAACACGTTTGCTCTGGGACCTGCGAAGTTGCTCGCGATGCTGCCGACCTTGAAGGCCGGTAAGACGAAGTCGGTCAAGATCGATCGCAAGCTTCTGCGCACCCGTGCGCTGGCCATGCCGCCCAAGGCTACCACCGGCGCACTGCGGGTTTCGGGTAGCCTGGACTTTGACGCGCGGGTGTCCTTGGCTCGCACGCTGTCTCTCGACGAAGTGCCGGCGACGATTTCTATCTGGGGCGACGTCATCGATGACCTGGCGGTGGTCGGTCTGCTGGGCGGCACAGAAAAAGGCGAAGCCGAATCGATCGCTCGCGCGGTCACCAAATGGCGCGGCCGTCTGGCTCGCAATGACGTGGTTCGCAAACTGTTCCTCGGTCCCATCGTGCGTCGCATCGACATCCGGGTCGCTGGTTCGATGGCGCGGGTGGTTCTGCTCATTGGGCCCAAACGACTCAACCGCGTGACCAAGCGTCTGAAAAAGGATCTGAAATGACCGCGTTCGTCATCGCCCCAACCGGCAATCCGCTCAATGGGGACGTGTCCGTGCCCGGCGACAAGTCCATCAGTCACCGCTCGCTCATGTTCGGTGCTCTCGCCGATGGTGATGTTCGTGTGCGCGGCCTGGGCAGCGGCGCGGATAACGCGAGTACTCGGATGGCGATGGAAGCCGTCGGCGTGACGATTCGCGACACGGATGACGGGCTGATCGTCTCGGGCGTTGGTATTGACGGGTTCCGTCAGGCCGACGGTGTCATCGACTGTGGCAACTCAGGCACGTCGATTCGATTGTTGTGCGGATTGTTCAGCGGTCAGCCGTTCTCGACCACGCTCACCGGCGATGAGTCTCTCGTCAAACGGCCGATGCGGCGAGTGATCGATCCCCTTGGCGTCATGGGCGCGACCATCGACGGGCGCGCCGGTGCCAAAACCGGCCAGTTGTATCCACCGCTCACGGTTCATGGGCGCGCTTCGGCACCATTGCATGGCATCGATTACACGCTGCCCATCGCATCGGCGCAGGTGAAGAGCGCGCTGATTCTGGCCGCCCTATACGCGGATGGGGACAGCCGTCTGGTCGAACCCGGGCCAAGTCGCGACCATACCGAGCGCATGCTTTCCCATATGGGCGCACCAGTGCGCACGGAACCGGGGAGGGTGGTGCGCATCGAACCGGCCGCCTGGGACCGACGACTCGCCGCGGTCGACGTAGACGTGCCCGGCGACCCGTCCAGTGCCGCGTTTATCGTGGCCGCCGCTCTCATCGCCGGTGCGGATCGAGTGACGATTCGCGGCGTGTGTATGAACCCTACCCGCGTTGGTTTCCTCGACATCCTGGGCGAGATGGGCGCGGTGATCGAATGCATATCCCTGGACGGCGGCGCCGAACCGACGGCCGACCTCACTATCAGTGGCTCAGCGGCCGGCCTGCGCGGCGTGGATGTCGGCGGCGAAGTCGTCGTGCGTGCCATCGATGAAGTGCCGATTCTCGCCGTCGTGGCCGCGCGCGCCGAAGGCGTCACCAACTTCACAGATGCGGCCGAGCTGAGGGTAAAGGAGTCGGATCGAATCGCGACGACCGTGGCCATGCTGCGCGAGTTTGGCGTCGAGGTAGAAGAGCGCCCGGACGGGTTCTCCGTACAGGGCAGCCCGGACAAACTGCGCGCCGCTCGTATCGACGCCGCCGGAGATCACCGCATTGCCATGAGCGCAGCTGTCGCTGGCCTCGTCGCCGACGGTCCGGTCCACGTAGACGACGTGGACAACGTGGCCACGTCGTTCCCGAGCTTCGTGGACTTGATGAGCGGGCTCGGCGTCGCTATTCGCTCGGTTTGAGCTTTGCGCCGGGCTTTGGCTTAGCACCTGGCTCGAGCTTTGTACCCGGCGCGGCAGCGGCTTTGAGCCTGGCAGCGATAAGGCTGCGTAAGGCCTCGAGCCGTTTGCCGGCTGCCGCAAGATCACGCAGCGACGTGGCGTAGTCGGGGCGCACTGACTCCCGCAGCGAGTCCACCGCGTTGGCGCGAACCACGTCAGTCTTGTCGCTGGTGCGCAGGACCTCACCGATGTCTTCGCGGCCGACTTCTGCGACGAACTTCTCGTGGTCCTCGGCCATGTCATTAAGGGCCTTGGCGCATTTGTCGACCGGGGCCTTCACCGGGCAGACTTCTTTGGCGGCGGCCAGCTCGGCGCGAATCGCCAACCAGCGAATTCCGTGCAAGTCGCGTTCGTATTTGAACACCACGGGAAACATGTCGTCGTCATCCTTGGGCGGAGTCGGTCGCGCGCCACCGGGCCAGCCGCCCATGGGCTTCCACGTCGTTGGCTTCAGCTGCGGCATAACCTGCTCGATCAGGGTCAGATACAACTCGTCTTTCACAAGGGTATGAGCTGACGGTTGCGTTGCGATCAGTTGGCCGAGCCAATTGTCCGCGCGGCGCAGATCAGCCTCGCTGAGTACGCCGGCATTCACTCGCGCTGTGACCGCGTCGGTCAGCACCTTGCACCGCGCCGCCAGATTGGCTGCTACGATCAGCGAACCACCGCGACTCAAATCGTGGCCGAAGCGAACGCCACGCAGCAACGCGTCCACTTCAGCGCCGGGGGCCAGGGGCTTGGCGCGGCTCGCGATGAGTTTGCACAGCTTGTTCGCGGGTATCGCGACACCACCGCGGCGTCCCGGCGCGTATGGGTTACAGGCATCCCGATGGCCAACCGCGTGTCGAATGCCCCTGGTGTCCAGGGGACGCGACTCAATCACGGCGATGATCGCTTTGTCGGCGGTTCCGGTTCCGGTGACCTTGCCCCCCAGGGGAGCGCGCACGCAGCTACGCGTTTGGACCATTTGGAAGTAGCCGTCGGCGCTCTTACCCAGAGCGCGAATCTCCGCCTCGCCTACCAGGCGCTTGGGTCGTTTCTTACAGCCCAGCGATGCCACCGCACAGGCGGCACAGAGCACGAGTAATAGTCTGGTCATGGGAAGCAGAGAGAAGTGGGAGCCAGCAGCGAACTCCTGTTTCTCACTTCCGGGCGTGCGGTGCAACTCGTGGCTCCCTCCGAACAACGCGCGAGCATCCTGTTGTTCGGGTAGTCGAGGTCGATGGTGACTTCCGACAGGGCACCGACACCGAGTAGGCCATCGGCCTCCGCCAGGTCTGGGCGCAGCTCGTTGCGCAGCGCTTGCAACATGGGGTGCAGATCATTCACGACGATCACATCGATGGTCGAGTTGATCTCGACGACGGCGCCAGCGCGGCAGAATCGTCCGCTCGTGCACGGGCAGACCGCGTCGGAGACGCTCGTACGCGTGGTGCACTCGTCGCCGATCATCATGTAGTTGGCGAACTGTTCCCTGCATGGGCCGCGGCGGTCATTGGCTTCGCCGACCAGCGCGAGTCGCTGCAGCGTCGCCGCTTTTCCACTGATTGGCCCGGACGGTAGGTGCACGGTCGTACTCGCAAGGTCCGCCAGTGGCGGCATGGCGCTACCCACCGTTGAACTTTGATAGCGAACATACGCCGACTCACTGATCATCGTCGGCACCATGGCCGTGGTCAGCAAGAGCAACATATCGACGCCGTCGTACACGGGGACTTCGTCATCAACACCTACGTTGACGTCGAAATCGGCGCAGACGCCCAACGCGAGTCGGCCGCCGGTGTAGTTCACTTCGGCGCCGCCGATGAGCAATGTGCCGCCGCCGGAGTACGGACGGGGAAATACGGCGTCACACACCTCGCCCCGACTGGCGGTGTCGCCGGCAATGTCCGGGAACATGAAGAGTTCGCTGCTGGCGAAGTCGATGCGCAGGGCGTGATCGGAAAGCACATCGGTGCCCAACACTCCCTGAATCGACCGGGTCGTCGCATTCTCGCCGACACGGCAGAAGTCCAGTTCGTCCACACCGCACGGGTGAATGTCGAAGATGTCCGTGTTCGGGAAGCGGAAGCGTTTGACGGTGCTGCCTCCGGTGGTTTGACCATGGAGCACCAACTCGCCGGCCCGGCGTGTCTGAGTCGGGAGCGGCATGTCCATCTCGAACGTGTCCAGGATGGTGATCGGCGACAGTACGTCCACGATCGCGGGAACTCTGGTTCCATCCTCGCCGCGGCTGATGGTCACGATCACAGGGCCTGTCGAGGCGTCGTAACGCACGGCGAACGGATCGATGTCGTCCGATTCTGTACTGCAGCCCACGATGCTCAGGGCGATGAAAATCAGCGCCATAGCGCGCATGCGGACAACATAGCACCCATGTTCGTCCGGATTCTGGAACCTGAACCCCCAACCTGGGGGTGAGCGCTCCGAACCGATCGGCGTCGCGGTTGACGCCGTCAATGGCAACAGCCACTTACGGTTGGCACTGCTTTCGCAATAGAGAGCTGTGCCGGAAGGAAACGGAAGCCCATGCAGACCGCAACCGCAGCAGTATTCGTCGATGAGTCCTCTTACAAGGCCGTTTGTTACAAGTGCCATTATGTAGGCCTCGGCGCGCTCAAGACCTGCCCGCTCTGCGACTTCCCCATCATTCTCGAGACCGGACATGTCGACGACGAGCAGCCCGAGGTCGAAGAGCTGTTTGATCGCGTTTCTGTCAATGTCGGCGCGCCGCCTCTTCCGGGCGTCGATGGCACACCGCGCAAAGCTCAGCTCCTGGCTGAAGCTCGCAAGCGCCGCCACCTCGCGCTGGTCGAAGACAAGAAGCCGCAACGACGCGCGACCACCGTCTCTGAAATCGCTCAACTGTCCAAAGTGCGCGTCACCTTCGCGTTCGTCTCGGCATTCCTCGTCGGCCTGTTCGCCGCGGTTGCCACCGGCGGCATTTAGAGTCGATCCAGACTCGGTCTAGCCGCTGATTCGCAGTAGGGTCGCGGGCTCAACATGACGCCCCTGACCCCGAATAGCTCTCGTTGTGTGATGACTCAGATCGTCATGCCGGGCCATACCAATGGCTCGGCTGGAGTGCTTTTCGGCGGCGTACTCATGCAGTGGATCGATGTGTGCGCAGGGGTCGCGGCCATGCGCCACGCGGGTGGCGCCGTGGTAACCGCCTCCATCGACAGGTTGGACTTCATGGTGCCCATTCGCCTGGGCGATGTGGTCGAACTGAAAGCCCAGGTCAACTACGTGCGGCGCACGTCCATGGAGGTCGGCTGTCGTGTCGAGACAGAGGACCCGGTGACGCGCCAGCGGCGCTACGCGACCAAAGCGTACTTGACCTTCGTGGCCATCGACGGCACAGGGAAGCCTATCGCCGTGGACGACCTGACCCTGGAGAACGATGATGACCGCCGCCGCTACGCCGGAGCCGAAGAGCGGCGTGCACACAGGCTCGTCGCTGCCGGCCGGAGCAAGAAAGCGTGAGCACACTGATTCTGGACCAGAGCGATTGGGGAACCATCCGCGTCACCGGCGCTGATCGCGCGCGCTTTCTGCACGGTATGTGCACGGCCGATGTCGAAGGTCTTGCCGATGGTGACTGGGCCCGGGGCTGCATGCTCAACGTGAAGGGCAGGGTGTTGTCGGTGATCGACATCGTCAACCGCGGCGATCATCTGCTTGTGATTTGCGCTGCGGAGCTCGCGGACAAGACTCAAGAGCTCCTGGATAAGCACGCGATCATGGACGACGTGGAGTTCGAGCGAGTGCAAGTTGCCGTTCACCGGGTATGGGATTCGGTGGACGCGGTGTGGAGTGCACCGCCGGTGTTCGCGCCGGCGCCGAGCGCATCCGCCACCGACGAGATCGAAATCCGCCGAGTCGAGGCGGGCCTGCCGGCTTACGGCAGCGACGTCAACGAGGACTACTTTCCGTTCGAGTCCCTGCTGGGGACCCTGATCGACTACGAAAAGGGTTGCTACATTGGTCAGGAACCGGTGTATCGCGTCTACTCCAAGGGGGCCGCGAACAAGACCATGCGCGGCCTGGTGTTCGCTGGTGATGTCTTGCCCGCCGTTGGCGCCGTTGTGGCCCACCCGGACCGGGCCAAAGCCGGGACCGTGACATCGGCCGTACGTTCACCCAAACATGGGGTGATCGCCTTGGCCTATCTCCACCGCAAAGTCGCCGATACTGGCCAGGATGTGGACGTTGACGGCCAGTCAGCCCGTGTCGTCGAGCTGCCCTTCAGCGCAGACAGCGTCGCAGGTTGACAATCTTGGTGGCCTTGCCCCAATATGCGGCTTCTTTCACGTAAGTCCGGTAATTACAGGAGTTCATCATGGGTCGTGCAGATAAACGTCGTTCGCCAAAAATGCGCCGCAAGCGCGCACAGAAACTGCTCAAGCTTCGCCGCAAGCGCGTCATCGCTGCCAAGAAGGCTGCCAAAAAGAAGTAGTCCCGCCCCGACGCACCTGAAGCATCAGTTCGGGCGCACGGGTACAATCACGTAGTACCGCGTCGGCCGCTAGAACAGCGCGCCGATCGTGATGTGGAATCTACCGAGCGGGTTGTCGCCCAGCTCGGGATCCAGCGGCACCGCCCATTCCAGTGAGAAGCGGAAGAAGGGCGACGACAGTCTGATCGCCGTGCCGATCGAATGGCGCAGGTCGCTCAGGGTGAACTTGTCGAGGGAGTTGGCCACCAGCCCCGTGTCGACGAATACGCCTGACGCGACCGGCAGCGGACCGAGCTTGAACAGCTTGACCTGCAGGTCGGCGTTGTACAGGAAGCGCAGGTTACCGCCCGCCGGCAGGATGCGGATGCTGGTCAGATCCGTAAACGGCGGTACGTTGTCGCGCAGGATCTCCGTCGCCAGACGGTCTTCCTCGAAGCCGCGGATCGTGGTGTCCCCGCCGGCGAAGTAGCGTTCGACCTCGGGTAGCAACACGGCGGTGCCCAGAGGAAAGCCCTGGTCGTAGCGGACGCCGTTCATCAGCGTGAATCGCTTGCTGCCGAAACTCGTGAAGTATTGGGCGCTCACGCCAAGCTTGACGAACTCATCGTCACCGCCGATTTTGGGCGAGGCGTAGAGCGCGCGCAGCTCGATACGGTAGCCCTTCTGGGGATCCATGACGTTCTCGCGGCCGTTGGCGTCCTGACGCCGCTCGATGGCCAGGCGAGGACCGATGGCGGCGGTTCTGGTCTTTACCGTGTCGGTCGGTTCGCCATCGCGAGGGCCGGAGCCGCGCACCAGCTCCTCTTCGCGGTTACGTTGACGGATGTCGTAGCGCAGAGACACGCGCCAGCCTTTGAACGCCTGGCGGTCGCTGGTCCAGGTGAACTCGGCGCTGCCACCGAAGCTGTCCAGTTCGCCGAATCTCTCGGTCAGCTCGTTGCGAACGAACGCGGCCAGGGCGACCTCGACAGGCGTTTTGATCACCCGGCGAGCGATCCACCGGGGCAGGGTGCCTTTGACTTCCAGACTCTTGAACTCGGCGCCCCAGAAGATCTTAGCGTCTCCGCGCACGCCCCATCCGCGCCAGTTTGGTGCGACCAGGCCGCCCTCCACGAACTCCTTACTGTCGGAAGAATAGCCGGCGCCCAGGTGTGCATCCAGCGTGCGGTCGTGTCGCTCCTGCACCCGCACCAGTACGTTGATCTCCTGGTCTTCCGTGTCCTTTTGATGGCGCAGCTCGACGCTGACTCCATTGAATAGGCTCGCGCCTTCCAGGTTGCGGCGGCCGCGCTCGAGTTTCTGTTTGGTCAGCTCGCCGTTGTAGTCGAGCTCATCCCGGATGAGCCACGCCTTCGTGCGGAAGTTGCCGCGGATCAGTAGCTTTCCGAAACGCTTCTTCTGGGTCTCGTCGACCCGGAAGACCAGGACCGGGCGACTGTTCTTCTTTCCTTTTTCGACCTTGTAGTCGACCTTGGCGTTTGGAAAGCCCTTGCCGAAGTAGAACGACTTGAGCCGGTCGACGTAGCGGTCAGCCTGTCGTTTCAGGAACGGCTGTCCGCGTTTTATCTTCACCACCTTGCGCACCCTGCGCTCGGAGAATTTGTGTGTGCCGACGAACTTGATGTGCACATCGCTCACCAGGTGGCGGGCGGCTTCATGGATCTTGTAGGTTACGACGAGGCCGCGGGTCTGCTGCCGCGCGGCGACCATGGCGGCGAGCGCGGCGACGCTACCTTCGAGTTCGTCGTCCCTGGTGACCATCACTTCCACTTTTGCGTCCGGGAAGCCCTCGGATGCGTACAGGTTCTTCAGCCGGCGCACATCCGTCGCCAGCTGCTTCGACGTCGGGAAGATGTTCTTGGAGAACGGTGTGCGCGCGGAGTACGGCTTTGTGCGCACGGCCTTTGTTAGCTTCTTATCGTCGATGAACTTGTTGCCCTCGAAGGCGATGGAGCGAACCGTGAGCTTCGGTCCCTCGTCGACGGTGAACTCGATGCTCTCGAACGCGTCGCCCTTGAATGGTAGGCGCTCGGTGGTGACGGTCGCCTCGAAGTAGCCCTTCGACTGGTAGTACTTGCGCACAGCCTCGGCGGATGCGGTGACCTCCACCGGGTCGTAGGAGCCCTCCTTGGAGAACGTCAGCCGCTTCTGCAGCTCGCCGCTCGGGATGGAGGTGTTGCCGACGAAGCGCGCACCAATGCGCCTGCGCTCGTTGATGTAGACCGTAAAGTCGACCTGCTTCTTGGTCGGGTTGTAACTCTTGACGCTGTAGTCGTGATAGACGCGCACGGCCGGGAAGCCTCTACGCCGGTAGCGGCGAGCCAGGGCTTCGATGTCGGCGCTGAGCTGGCGCTTGCTGAAGCGTTGGTCAGCCAGGCACGGCTTGACGATGACCAGGGGGATGCACGCGCGTTTGTGATAGAACATGCGCCGAATTTGGCTGGTGCGGAGGGCGACGTTGCCGACAACGCTGATGTTGCCGACCTTGTACCGTGAGCCCAGGAAAACGTCGACGGCGAGGGTCGCCGCCCACTTTACGTCGTTCTTGAACTTCATCTTGACCACCACGTCGTAGTAGCCCTCTTCCTCTCGCAGGTAGTCCTCGATGCGGTCGCGTTCCTGGATCAAGTCCTGGTCACGTTGGTGGCGGCGGAATTTAAGTTTGTAGCCAGGCCGAATGCGCATGCGCCGGCGCACCGCACTGCTGAACACGCGATCCAGTACCTGGGCGAGCAGGCCTACGTCTCCCGCATCAACGTCGATCTCTACCCGGCGCACGTGTGTGATCGGCATGAGCTTGATCATCGCCTCGGTGGCGGAGCCTACGCGTTTGGGCAAGATGTCTACGAGGTGGTAGCCAAGAGCCTCGGCCTCCTTGCGGATGCGCTCGCGATCGCTGTCACCGAGTAGCCCGCTCACGCCCTTGCCCAGTTTCTTGAGAGCTTTGGTTGCGAAGAAGGCGCGCAACGTCTTCCGCTTCTCGCGCAGGGGGCCGTACAACTTCCAGGTCTCGTAAGACAGCGCCCACTTGGTCTTGAGCTTGACTCGCAGTCGCGGGTCGACCGTCGGCTTGGTTTCTGGTGGTGGTTTCTTGTCGTCGTCGCCGGGCTTGGCCGGGTCATCGCCGGGCTTGCCTGGGGACGTGGGATCACCCGGGTCGTCCGGTTTGCCCGGGTCGTCCGGCTTGGCTGGATCTGTCTTCTTGGGATCCGCCGGAGGTGGTGTCGGCGTGGGTTGAGCTGCTACTGGCGGGGCAGCGAGAAGCGCCAAGCCAGCGACCGCCAAGATTGCGACGAACGTTCGCATCTGATCACGGCCTATTTAATCAGATTCCACCGGTAAATGAACCGCAACTTGAACTGTGAGATGTCGTCTTCGGTCGCATCGTCGAAGTTCTTACTCTGGTACTCGCCCGATGCAGACAGACGTTCGCTCAAGCGCCACTCGAGACCAACATCCCAGTTCTGGCCGCGTAGGCTTCGTTCCAGGTCGATGAGCACCTTGAGCTGATCCTTCAGCAGGTCCTTCTCCAGGTTGATGCTGAACGAGGACGTGCCGATCCCCAGATGAACCACGTCGAACCCGGTGAGGCGCACGAGTTTGTTCTGGATCGATCGCGACAGGAAGTCACCGACGAAATCCTTGACCAACCTGTCTTCCGTACTGATCGTGGTGCGCGAATCGATTTGGTCCGGGTTACCACCGACCGCGTCGTCGCCTACGGTGTTGCGCAGGTCTTCCGGTGTTTGGCCAAGGAGTAGAATCAGGGTCTGGGCCTTGGTGAGACCGGTGCTGGTGTACAGGTCCCAACTGAGTTTGTCCGGGTTGCCAACCGGCCCCCTCAGTTTGAACGTGATGACATGGTTCTGGCCCGACGAGTCGCGGTAGTCCGCCTCGCTGGTGATGTTGAGCTCGGGTGTTTCGTCGTAGAACGATTTGCGCTTGGAGAAACTAACCTTGCCGTCGGTGCGCGTGAACTTGGCCTGAATACCCGGGAACTTGAACTCTCCCTCTTCCACGCGAATGTTGCCGTCGAGCCGCGGCTTGGCCGGAGTGCCGGTGATTCGAACGTTTCCGGCTAGCTCCACTCGCGGAAAGATGTTGTTACGCACGAAGAACGTGCCGACCACCACCGTCAGGTCGAGCTTGGCTTTGGCAATGAGCGGCACGTCGTCGAATAGCCCCGGGCCGCCGCCGCCGCTGCTGCCGCCGATGCCGGGCGTGACCGCCTTCAGGAAGTCCACGTCCTTGGTGTAACGCCCGTCGACGACGTCGACGCTGCCCTCGATTTTCAGTCCGGGCTTCGGGGCGCCGATCGACTCGTCGAGATTCGCGGTGATGCTCATGGAGGGTACGTTCACCACCAGGCTCAGGGTCCGCGGCACGCGGAATGGAATGTTCGTCGCGGCGAGGGTCACGGCGACACTGGTCGGTTTCCAGTCCTTGAGCACGATCTTGCCGTTGGCCGAGGTGATCTTGCCCTCGACATCGATAAAGCCGCCGACGCCTTTGAGCTCGACGACGTTGCGCTCGAACGTGACCCGGCCTCGGTTCAAAGAGACTTCTCTGCGCAGTCCACGCAGGTTGAAGGCGATCGGTGTCTTCTGTCCGCCGAAGCGCAACGAGCCGCTGATCGCCGGCTGTTTGCCCAGGCCCTGGAGCTGTAGGTCGAGCTTGGCAGCGCCGGACGCCGCGCTGAACGTCTTGGGCATCGCCACGAGGAGCAATTTCCCCGACAGGTCGCCTTTGGCGATGAGTCCCCACGCGACAGGGCTGAAGTTCTTCAAGCTGACACCGCCGGTCAGCTTGAGCACTGAAGTCTCTTTGCTGTACTTGTCTTTGACGTAGAGGCTGACGTTGGTGGACAGCTGGGTGTTGGTGAGATGGACTTTTCCCGTCGGGATCGTAATCTCGGCGTCTTGTCCCTGGGGCCTGAGTAGCACCTTCTTGAGTGACAACGCGGCCACCACCTGCGGGTCGGTGACCTTGCCGCCGATATCGATGTTGACGGCGACGTTGCCGGCCATCTTGTCGAAGTACTCGCGCAGATACGGACGGAGTAGGGCGACGGAGAAATCGCCGTTGATGTTCACGGCGAGCTTCTCGGCGCTACCTTTGCCCGAGATAGTGAAACTGCCCGCCGGCCCCATGAAGATCACCGGGTCACGCAGCGCCATGGTCTTGCCGTCGAAGCGCAGCACCACGGGCGTCTTGTTGCGCACTCGCAACGGCGCCGGGCGGCCGAAAGCATCGGCGTTGTTCATGACGACGGCGAGTTCACTCAGCCGAATATCAGCGGTGGTGTTCCCCTTGGGCTTCAACAGCTGGGTTCGCAGAGTGACTTCACCGCTGACCCATGCGCGTGCGTCCAACCGGGACGCGAGCTTGGGGGAGAATCGGTCGAGCTCGACGCGGCGCAGTCGTAGTTGGACCTCGGCCTTGTACGGCGCGGCGGTCTCGATGATGGCGAGAACCTGAATCGAACCCTGGAACAGGTCACCGGTCGCTTTTACTTTGCCGTCGCCCATGGGCGTGAGCTTGAGGTCGCCTGCTCCGAGGAACGCTTTGCCGAACCACGCGTCGTCCAGGGTGATGAGCCCTTTGAGGGTCGGTCCCTTTGCGGTGCCGCCGATGGTCAGGTCGCGGGCGTTAATGATGCCGCCGGCCTTGGCCACCTTGGGGCCGCCCAGCAGTGCAAGGGTTTCGACGGGCAGCGATTTGAGATCGACCGTGCCGCTAAGTTTCGTGCGCCGGTCCTGGGTGACGTCCACGATCAGCTTGCCGCCAGCGTGTCGTTCGAGGGTGGTCTTGGCGTTCATGCTGCCGTCGGGGCGCATGACGCCAGCAAAGTTGGTGTCGTAGTACTTGTCGCCGGCAATCTCCAACTTGGTGAGGTCGACGTTGGCGCGGCCGCGCAAGCTCGTGAGCGGTCCTGACACCCGCGCTGTCCCGCTGGCGCGCCCTTTGAGCATCTTGCTCATACCTGGGGCCAGGCCCAGATTGAGCTTGTTCGCGCGAACGTTGAAACCGACGACGCGCGGTGCGCCCGCGACGGAGATACTGCCGGCCCCGGTGACCTGGCCGTTGAACGTCGACAACCGATTTACGCTCACCAGCTTGTTCTTGTAGTGCAGGTTTGCCGTTACCAGGTCAACATACGGCGCGCCGGTGACGCTCAAGGAGCCGGTCGCGGTAGGCGCCGTGAAGTCACCGCGAACGGACGCGTTGCCTTTGGCGGTCTTGACCACAGCGGGGGCGCCGAACTGGGCGAGCCAACGATTGGCGTCACCCGAGTTGAAGTTGACGTTCACGCTCATGTTGTCGTCTTGCATGTCGATCCAACCGCGAGACGTGACGTCGGTCTTACCCATGCTCACGCGCAGGGGCTTCTTGTTGTCGATGGTGATCTTGCCGATCTTTACGCCAGGGTCCTTCTTGTGGAAGAACTTGCCACGCACCCGGGCCGCGCCCAGCCACAGGTCGAGGTTGTCCATGCGCTGGTTGTACTTGTTACCGTCGATATGAAGCTGTCCTCGCAGCTTGCTGCCAACGGCCTGGGCGATCTTGGGCGGGATATAGCGGCCAACTTCGATGGCCCGGGTAATGTCCAGGCGTACGTCGAAGACGAACGGGTCCATGCTGAAGTCGGCTTGAGCGTGCACTTCACCGCCGGCACCACGCGCGATCGTGTTGTCCAAACCACCGGCTTCGGTGGCCAGGTCCCATTTGGCCGTCGCATGGTCTACGTGCAGGTCGAGGGGCGGTTCGCCCGCGCGCATGGGGATGGCCAGGTCGAAGTCCTGCACCTGGACGTCCACCATCGGGCCGAGCTTTGGCCCATGGGCCCATAGCAGCATCTCCATGTCTTTGCCGTCGACCACGTCGTAAGATTGGTGGTAGGCGAGGGGGCCGCCGCGTTTGACGCTGACCTTCACGTCGTAGTCACCGCCGTAGACGTCGGTGAAGTAGCCCTTCCACACGCCCTTGAGGTCGATCTCGGCACCTTCGACGCTCGTACCCGTGCCAGCCCATGCGAAGTCGTGCGCGACAGGATCAGCCGGCCACTTGCCGGGCAGCTGTTCCAGCTTGGTCATCTTGAGGTTGGTCAGGTGCGCGGTGTACTTGTCGAACGCGTTTCCGTATGCGCTCACCGCAGTGCCGGTGACCGAGTAATAGATCTTGATGGACAACGGATCGGTTCGGTCCGAGTACAAGAACCCCTTCGCGTTGACTCCGCGCACGCTGGCGGTGATGCCTAGGCGCGGAAACTCAAAATCTACATCGATGTTCTCACCGCTGAACGAACGCAGGTCGAACACGCCGCCCGGATGAACGCTGTTTCCAGCGCGCAGTGATGGTTGTAGTTCGGTGTAGAACGCGGACAGAATACTGATGACGTACTTGTCATACGGGTGGAGCGGGTAAGGCTCCTTGACCTCCTTGATATAGGCGTACCCTCCACGGGGCAGCCGGATATCTTTGAGGACGACGTCGTGCGCGCCAAACAGGGCGGCATGTACGTGGATCTTGGCCGTTGCGTACTTCGTCTTGAGCACCAGGATGCCCTTGTCGTCGTACAGTTCGAGGTCACGGATCGTGATCGGCAGCCAGTCGTTGGTCACGACCGTGTACAGGTCGCCCATCTCCCACTCCACCGAGCCGATTCGGACCTCGCCGCGGATGCGCTCGTTCAGCTTTCGCTCGATCAGCTGAGCCAGATTTGGTCCATGCAGAAAGAGCCGGGCGAAGACCAGGGCGCCTGCGAACAGAACGACGAGCCCAAGGCTGCCCCACAACAGGATGCGCTTCAGCTTCGAGCGCTTTTTTCCTTGTTGAGTCACGCCCTTACACGAAGGTAGCACGGCTCAAACCGCTCGGCTAACAACGTTCCACCGCCAGCCAGGCATGGCCAGCCCAGGGGAGAAGCGCGACGGGTTGTCCGTATAACTCGCTGAAACGAATGGTCGCTCGACCCGCCGGGTGAAACCGGGGCCACGGCCCCCAAGTGCCAACAAAGTAGCCGGGGACACAAGTCCTCACGGCGTTCTGTTTTTAGGGGCTTGGGGTTGGCACGGCGCTTGAGTACCATTCGATAGGGAGCCTATATGTCAAAGCGTCTATTCAGCCTAGTTGCCACGTTCACCTTCGCGTTTTCTCTATCTGTCACGGCCTGTGGGCCCGGTGGTGGAGGTGACGACGACGGTGCGGATGCTCAGATTCCCGCGCTGCCCGATGAAGACGGCGATGGGATTGCTGACATCCACGAGGGGCGCGACACCAACCTCGATACAGACGGTGACGGTACGCCAGATTACTTGGATGACGACTCGGACGGCGACGGTATTCCCGACTATCGCGAAGGCGGTGACGATCACACCGGTACGCCGCCTGTCGACTCGGACGGCGATGGCACGCCCGACTTCCAGGACACCGACGCGGATAACAACGGTCGACCGGATGGAGACGACGGTGTCGAGGATATCGACGGTGACGGTATCGGCAACTTCGCTGACCTCGATGACGACGGCGACAACATTCTGGACGTGGCCGAAATCGGCCCGTCACCCGCTATGCCGGTGGACTTCGACGACGATGGCACCCCGGACTTTCAGGACATCGACTCGGACAACGACTCGATCAAGGATCTGCACGAAGGCGCCGCAGACCCGGACCTGGACACGTTTCCCAACTATCAGGATGCGGACTCCGACGGCGACTGTATTGGCGATGCGCTCGAAGCGGGCGACTCGGATCTGAACACTCCACCCGTTGATACCGACGGCGACTTGCAGCGCGACTTCGTGGACCTGGACTCGGACAACGACGGCTTGCTCGACACCCTCGAGGACACCAACTGCAACGGTGTCGCCGACGGTACCGAGAGCAGCCGCGTTTCTGAAGATAGCGACGGCGACGGCGTGTCAGACCTCATCGAAGAGGCCGCTGGTACCGACCCCACCAACCCCGCTGACAACCCGCAGAACAACGGTGACTTCGTGTTCATCGTGCCCTATATGGATCCACCGAGCCCGACCGACGATACCCTCGACTTCTCGACGACCATTAGTCAGCTCGACGTGGTGTTCGGCATGGATACGTCGGGTTCCATGGGTGGAGAGCTGAACAACCTCAAGACATCCGTGAGCTCCCTGATCAGCACCATCAGGGGAGACATTCCCAACACCGGCTTCGCGGTGGCCCAGTACGAGGATTTCCCGAACTCGCCCTACGGTAGCGGTGCGCCAGATCAGCCGTTCGTACTACTTCATCGGGTGATGACGACTAACACGGCTTCTGGGCTCAGCTCTGTGACTGGCGGTAACGGCGTGGCTGGTCTGACGTTGCATATCGGCGGTGACTCGCCAGAGAGCGGCTGGGAGATGCTGCACCAGGTGGCAACCGGTGCCGGAACGAGTCAGGGCGGCGCGAGCGTGCCGGCATTCAATCCGGCGACCGCGTTCCCGACGGCGCCCCCAGCGGGCGAATTCACCGGAACTCTCGGTGGCGTCGGTTTCCGCACAGGCTCATTGCCGGTGGTCGTGTGGATTACCGACGCGTGTAACCACAACTCCGATGGCGTGGACAACTATGGCCACTCCGCGGCGACTCGCACCCAGGCGGTCAATGAGCTCATCGGCCTCTCGGCTCGCGTCATTGCGCTGGTGTCAGACGCTGCCGTCGGCGGCTGTGGCCGGACGCCGCGCGACGATGTTGTATTCGCCGTGAACCAGACCGGCGCGGTCGTGCCACCAGAAGCGTGGGGCTTGGCCGGGGCGCGACCCTCAGGCTGCGCAGTCGGACAGTGCTGCACTGGCCAGCTTGGCGTGGGTGAAGCGCCGCAGGGCGGACAGTGCCCGCTCATGTTCCGCGTGAGCGCGAGTGGTACCGGAGTCGGCGACGCAGTAGCGACGGCTGTCGGTGTGCTGACCAGTTTTGGTCTGCTCGACATCGGCGCGGAGGCCGTTGACGACCCCTCTGATTCGGTCGATGCCGTGGTGTCGTTCGTTGAGAGAATCGAGACCAACAACGTAATCGGCGGCGTGTGTGCCACTGGGCTGGCCGTTGCCGACCTCAACAGTGACACCATCGACGAGACCTTCACTCAGGTCAGTCCAGGCACGACGGTGTGCTTCGACGTCGTGCCGAAGATGAACACGACGGTCATGCCGTTGACGGTGCCGCAGATGTTCAAGGCGACGATCGTCGTCGAGGGCGACCAGGTCACGACGCTGGATACGCGCGACATCTTCTTCCTCGTCCCACCGGAGATCGAAGACATTCCGATCGACTAGCCTGGCTTGCTAGCCAGGTATTCACCGAGCCTCCCCCGATTGGGGAGGCTCCAGGTGGTCGTGCTAGTTAGTAGCGACTAACGAGTCTAGATAGCGTGGAACGATGGGCCGAAGCGCGCGTCGCCGCGCCGTGCCGGCCGGTTGTAGACCTGCTTTATCCGCTTAACAATTCCTCGTAGCAAGTTGAGCATGTTGGCCTCCCGCGTATCGTTTGGTTGATGAGGTTTAGTTTGATGCGAGTGAGTTGATCCCCGTCGCATGTATTCAACGTGGGACCGCCGACAGGACTGCACAACCCCCAAGCTCGGTTCATGTTCAAACCGTTAATGTCCACGCCGGTTTACCTACACAAATGTCAGTAACGACCACGGTGAGGTCACGGTGAACGCCGGTTTTGGTCACGGATCCAGGGTGCGGCGGCCACTTCCAAGGGTAGGGGCGCGCTACGAGCCGGAAAAACCCTGCCAACAGCGGTGCTTGAACAACTCCCTGAGGCAACTTGGTTGGCAACTGTCGCGGCTATATACTGAGAATCATGCGGGCCGGCTTCGGTCCATCGTTTGCACTGAACAAGGTTGGATATGTTTAAGCGGTTTGCCATAGGGATTGCGGTACTGGCGCTGGTCGGCGCCTGCTTCACACCATCCGTGCCCATTCCTCCCCCCGAGCCCGAGGACATGGCGTTTGAGGTCGATACGGACACCAATACCGTTCGCTTCTCCCACGACGCCAACGTGTCGTACCGCGGAGCCGTCGTCTACGTGTTCAATCGAACCCAAGGCGTCGGCCTGATTGTCACCGCAAACTCGGACGGCAGTGTTTCGCCGACCGCTCCGTTCGCAGGGGGCGACGGCGACCAGGTCGTTGTCACGTTCGAACTCGAGACTCAACTAGCGGCAGTGTGCGTCGAGATCCACGACGGCCAATCGTCCAGCGCCTTCGAGTGCGAGCTCTAGCTGGCTCGAGCGACAGCTGGCGGCGCGACAGGGCGCTCTATCGGCACAGCGTCCGCCGTTAACGGGTTGCTGCCGCAGGCAGTTCGCCCAGCCCGAGCAGCCCGCTACGCTTCCAGCCCACACGAAGCAGCCACGACTGCGCGCCAGAAGTACAACGAATGCCCGGCGGAGCAAGCCCAGCCCGCCAGCCAGCATCGACCCAGCCCTCAAACCACCAAGCCGAGCTAAACGGATCAACGCCGCCGTACATGGTGGGCAATCGCTCACCATGCCGCCGGGCGTTATGCATCACGTAGCAAATCGCATTGCGAGTCTGGCGAGGACAACGCAACACCTCCAGGTGATACCGGTCCGCAAACACCGACCCCTTGCGTCCCAGTTGCCGGTTAATCCCGTTGGCAATGCGCTTCTTCAGCCGCTTCATCCCGCGGCCTAGACAGCCCTTATCCTCCGCCTCACAGACAAGGTGCAAATGGCTACGCTGCACCGAAAACTCGCACACCCGAAACCCAGGCTCATCCAGCACAGCGATCAGCGCATCCCTGATCACCCTGCAACGGGTGCGATTGCGAAGCCGAGGAACATCCTGACGAATACCGGTGGTGATGTGCAGCGGTGTGCGAGAGCTAAACGATTCGCGAGCCCGATGAGATACGCGCTTCTTCCCCGGCAACACCCGCTTGCGCCCAGCCCCGGCGCGTCGACCACCGTGAGTGCGAAACAGCATCTCTATCTGCTGTCGATTTCGTCTTCGAGTCGCCACTTGATTGGGCAGACAATAGCAGGTGGGTCTGACATTCATGAGGCCAGACATCTGGCTCGATAAGAAAAGTCACGGGGCCATAGTGGCCCCGGTCCACGTTTCGATTGCGTCCACCCAGCACTCAGCAATCAAAACCAAGCCAAAACCAAAACCGCAACCAAAACCAAAACCAAAACCAACGACGCGCAAAGCGCGTCTACCTCAATCCATCGTGGTACCCCTATTGGTCGCGGCCGGGCGGCCACCACCGCAAGCCTTCGCCCAACCTCAACCAGTCCCCCGTCCATGCAAAGCCCCGGTCGCGCTCACCTTCGCGCGAACGCGGGCGCCTGGGCCCGGGGCCGCACCGTGGCTACGCTCGGAAGAGAAGCAGAGAAGCAGAGAAGCAGAGAAGCAGAGAAGCAGAGCAGCAGAGAAGCAGAGAAGCAGAGAAGCAGAGAAGCAGAGAAGCAGAGAAGCAGAAGCAGCAGCAGCAGCAGCAGCAGCAGCAGCAGAAGCAGCAGCAGCAGCAGCAGCAGAAGAAGAAGAAGAAGAAGAAGAAGAAGAAGAAGCGGCCCAGAACAAAAAACTAGTTCCCGCGAATAACCCTCTTCAGGCCGGCCGTCGCCAGTACCTCCGCCGCCCGATCACCGACGTCGCCGAGCAGCACTACATCTGCGCCGTCCACAACCGCGCCGCAGCCGAGCTGGCGCTTGAGCTTCTTCGCCCAGCGCTTCGCATCTGCAGCGTCGTTCGCGAGGCCAGTCACCCGCGTCACGGTCTTGCCGCCGCGGCCCTTCTTCTCGCGCTGTAGTACGACTTTGCTTGTCGGCTGTTCAGCGTCAGCGGTTTCGGCCGGGTCGGGTTGTTCGTCCGCGTCCGCGTCCGCGTCCGCGTCCGTCACCGCTTCACCGGCCGGCAAGGCGTCCCGCAAGCCAGCCAGACCGGCGAATGCGGAGCTATTGCGCAGGGGCGTATCGTCGCTGGTCACCGGCGCCTGCTTGCCCTGTCGTCGCTTCTTGGCCACGTCGCCTCCAGCATACACGCCTGGCACGTCACGGCCAGTGGCGGCGAAGTTGGGAACACCAACGCACCCATTGTTAGAATGCGGGCATGAGCGAGCACGTCGTAGTCCGTCTGGTCACGCCAACAGTCATCGCGGTGCAACTCGGTGCGCTCGCGACGGTCCTGTCATGGCTGTTCGCCGGCCCCATCGTCGGCGGGGCTGTTCTCGCTGTGTCGCTGCTCGCATGCTGGCGCGCCATCCAGACCGGCTTTGTCCTCGACGATAGCGGCCTGGGCCTGCGTCCGTTCTTCGCTGTGGCTCGGCCGCCAGTCGTCCCCTGGGAGAAGCTGCAGTCGGTGGACGTTGACCATGTGGTGGTCGGTAGCAACGAGGACAGGCGACGCAGGCTGCGCGTGCGCTTCATGGCCGTCGGCCCCACGCCGCATCAGCTCATCGGGATTCGCCCCGCCGCGGCGGAACGGACCCTGGCCGCGTTTCGCGCCAGAGGCATTCCGGCAACTGACACCCGAGACGCGGAGTCCTGAGAGACGTCGAGGCACAAAAAAAGGGCCTCGCCGAAGCGAGACCCTTTGTTCTGCAAATGAACAGCTGTTACGGCGTGCGCTGCACCTTCATCGGGAAGAAGATCGAGATTCCGAGACCGACGAACAGGTGATTGAGGATGCGGCTGTCCTCGTCCTTCACGGCCAGGTCGGCGTTGAAGTCGAGGCCCGACGGGTTGTTCGAGAACACGTAGTTGCGAACGGTGATGTCCAGGGCCACCCAGTTGTTGAGGAAGACGTGGACACCGCCACCGATGAACGGGCCAAACCGAGTACCGCTGTTGAGCGGCGGATCGTTGTTCGGATTGTCATCGGGGAAGATGTTGTTCCCCGGGTCGATGACACCCGGATTCATGTCGGTGCACACGGTGTTGTCGCAGTCGCTCTTGAGTTGCGCGAACGAGATACCAGCGGTGAAGTAGAAGTCGAAGTTGACGAATGCTTTACCGAAGGCGGCGAGCTTGCCGTACCATGGCGTGATCGAGAAGTAGGCAGCGCCGTGCACCGGCATCTTGTTCAGATGCTGGGTGAACTGGTTCTTGTCCGGGGTCGGGTCGCCAGCCGGGACATCACCCGGGTCGGGCAGGGTCGATACGATGCGAGTCACCAGGCCCGTGTTGAAGCTGGTGCCGAAGAAGCCCACCGCGCCGAAGGACAGTCCAACGCCTTTTGCGTTGGGCAGGTGGTACTCCAACTTGAGACCTGCACCGACCGTGTGGCGGAACTCGGCGTTGAGTGAAGACTCGAAGGCCGGGGTGATCTCGAAGCGTTTCTCCACCAGTTTCATGCGGTGGCGAACGGCGGGCTGTCCGTCGAGGGGGTTCTTCTTCTGTGCGAATGCAGAACCCTGAGCGACGACGAACGCGCTGGCGCCGATGATGCCGGCTGCGATAATTGCTGTCATGCGTTTCATAGTCGTCTCCTCCTAACGGAACGTCGTGTAGCGGAAAGAGGTCGGGAACCAGAAGCTGACGCCGACTTGGAAAATGACGCTGTTGATCAACGCGGAACTCGCGTTGTCCTTGGCCGCCGCGGCGCTAACCTCGGTACGACCGACAGCTTCGAAGCGATCGACGAACACGTAGTCGCGGATACCGACGTTGACCGTGAGGAACTTGGTCAGGAAGAAGCGCATCGACAGACCGACGTTCGGTGTAATCAAGAAGTTCTTGAACGGCTGCAACGCGGGGTCGCGAGGCAACACTTCGGACTGGGTGAAACCGACACCAGCCGTGAAGAACATTTCCCAGTGAACGATTTTCTCGTCGAAGACGGCGAACTTTCCGTAGACGGGAACGTAGTGGAAGTTCAGGGCGGCGCCGAAGTTGTACTTGTTGACCGTCGGTAGCCGGCGCGCCTGACGCGCAACCAGGTCGAACGGCTCACGTGTACGCGAGAAGAACAGCTGACCTTCGAGGCCGACTGCCAACACGTCCGTGAGGAAGTAGTTCAGCTGGCCAGTAAACTGAACGTGCTGAATGATGTTGTCGTTCATCGTGATACCCCACTGAGGGAGCAACTCGAGACGATTCAACTTCAGGAACGGTTTGCGAACGACAACCAGGATGTCCTGCCACGACACGCGGGTGTCGCCGAGCTTCTTGTCCTTGTCGCCTTTGACCGGCTTCTTACCTTTACCGTCCGGTTCCGGACCGTCCGGTTCTGGACCGTCGGGCTCCGGACCATCGGGCTCTGGCCCGTCTGGTTTGGGCTCGTCGCCTTTCGGCTCGTCCTTGTCAGAAGGGTCCGGTTTAGGATCCTTCTTCTTCTTATCTTTCGACACGTCGTCCGGTTTGAACGTCATGTCGTCGTCCTTCTTTTGGGCGTCAGCAGTGCTGATGCCGAAGAACGAGACGATGATGATGGCTGCACCTAATGTCGTTAGGTGTGCCACAAGACGACTTTTTGTCTGGCCAAAGAGCAACAAGAGTCCTCCTCAGTTGAGCCTAGTGAGGTTTACAGAAGTTCTAAGAAAGTTCTGAAATTCTAATGGTTTAGGCTCTAGCTGGAGCGTCCGCGGACTATAACACGCTATTTTTTTTGGGATCAAGAAGCCTCGGACTGTATCTGGGTGAACCCGTCTTCGTCTCCGTACAGCGCGGACACGAATGCGTCTGCGTCGAACTCCCGCAGGTCGTCTACTTGTTCACCAATACCGATGTAGCGGACCGGGACCTTGAGCTCGTCACAGATGCCCAGGATGACTCCACCCTTGGCTGTGCCGTCCAGTTTCGTCAGCACGATGCCGGTAATATCCATAGCATCTTTAAATAGTTGCGCCTGTCGGATGGCATTCTGACCGGTGGTCGCGTCGAGCACCAACCAGGTCTCATGGGGCGCGCCTTCCATGGCTTTGTTGCACACGCGGCCGACCTTTTTGAGCTCTTCCATAAGCTCAACTTTGGTCGCCAGGCGCCCGGCGGTGTCGGCGATGACGATGTCCATTTCTTCGCTGACGCCCTTTTTGATCGCCTCGAAAATGACCGAAGAGGGATCTCCGCCCGACTTTCCACGCACAACCTCGGCCCCGGAGCGATCCCCCCAGATCTCGAGTTGCTCCACCGCCGCCGCGCGGAACGTGTCGCCGGCGGCTAGCAGCACCTTGTGCTTCTCACGCGTGAGCTTCGCTGAGATTTTGCCAATCGTCGTGGTTTTGCCCACACCGTTGACGCCAATCGTAAGCAGAACAAACGGTTTCTGCGAGGAGAAGTCGATTGGCGCAGCGTTCACAGAAAGAATAGTGGCCGACTCTTCTTTGATCTTTGACCAAATCGCCTCTGGGTCTTTCAGTTCGTCTTTCGACATCCCCGCTTTGACCGAGTCGAAAATCTTCGCGGCCGTCTTTGGCCCGATATCCGCCGTAAACAGGACCTGCTCTAACTCGTCGAGAAGCTCCTCTCCGATGGCCTTCTTGCTGAAAAGCTTGCCCAGCTTGGCGACGAAACCGCCGCGCGTCTTGGACAGTCCTTTGCGCAGAGCTTGTTGGGCCTCGGCGGCGTCTTCTTCGTCGGCCTTGTCGGCTTCGTCCGCAGCGTCGAAGTCGGGTTCTTCGGCGCTGGCCTGGTCGTCAGCGGTGGAGTCCTCGGCTTCGTCATCAGCGTCGTCGAGGGGCTCGTCGGCTTCACGCAAACGCTTGCGTACGCCGCGCGCTCCTTGATCCAACTGCTTGGAGGAGGCACGGCGGATCAGGGTCACGCCTAAGCCGAGAGCGACTAGCGCGCCGATAAAGTAGATGAGTTCCGCGCCCATGACGCGGGGTTATACCACTAACGCCCGGATTCGATGCGCGCCGCCCGCACTAACCCGCCGGCGCGTTCGAGAATGTCTTCGTCGGGTGTTCGTTGGGAAAAATACGTTTCCTCGACGAAATCGGTGAGCTCCGCGAGGGCCGGCCGGGGGTGGCTGCGGCGGACGTGATCGACGATCTGACGCGGTGTCCACACACCCCATTTCTTGGAGTCCGGCAGCAGTGGCTGTGCTGCGGATCGGTAGAGGTCGAAGATTCGTTCTCGTACCGGCAGCATGTCCACGCGCACTCCACGCAGCTCTCCGCGGTGGGGGATGCCTACGGGGAACTGTTCCCGGCAATAGCCAGTCGCCCGGATGGTGGCTCGCCAGTGCCCGGCGGCCAGGCCGTCGCACTCAAAGCTGCCGTCCCCGGCCGAGGTCGCCAGGGCCGCGTAGTCACCCGTATGAATCATCTCGACGCGCGCGCCAGCGATTGGCCTGGCGGTCACGGCGTCGCGTACCACGCCGCTGAAACCGTTGTCCGCCGCTCGCCGCAAGGTCGAGACGAGGCCGGGCTTGGCCAGCTGCAGGCCGGTTTGGATGGGCGGCTTCTCGTCGTCGTCGCGCTCTTCGGGCTCGGGCTCCTGCTGGCGCAACTTGGCCAGCCACGCCCAGCTTTGCCACGGCTTGGCGCGCAGGCCGACGAACGCTAGCAGCGCCAGCGCCGTGGCGCCGAAAGCAGCAATGGTGTAGCCCACGGGCATTGGCTTGGGTTCGCCGATGGAAACGGTGACGGGTTTGGCCGAGCTCGGCTTGCGCCATGACCGGCTGGGCTCGAACCGCACGTCGAGCTTCTTCTTGCCGATACCGATGGTCTTGCCGCTGACCTTCACGTCGAAGTTGCCGTCATCCCCGGTCACCGTTTGGCCGATGCGTTTGCCATTGGCGAACACCGAGATGCTAGCCAGGGCCAGGCCATCACCGGCGTTGTCCGTGAGACGGCCACTGATCTTCGCCGAGGACTCGAACGAGATCCTCTCGTCGTCGACCTCCGCGGTGAGAGTCGTGGCGGTGACCAACAAGAACTCGGCGCGCACCTGGGCCGCGTCGTACGAGTCATCGCCGGCGTATTTGAGCTCGACGACTTTGCGGCCGGGCTTGCCGATCATGCCCGCCGGCAGGGTAAAGGTCGCCTGGCCTTTGTCGTCGGTGCTTACCTTGGGTAGTTGGCGTTTGATGCCCGCGCTTGCCGGGCCACCACCAACACTCGACAAAACGACCGACGCGGTCAGCTTGATGGGCGTCGCGTTCGACTTGGCGGTTACCTGCGCCTGAAGCTTCTTGGGCGGGTAGGGGACTTCGGTTGGTACGTCCAGAGTCAGGGTGAGCGGGTTCTTGCTGGCGTCGAATCCGCGAATCTCCACGCTGACCGGTGAGTGTCTGGCATCGCCGGTGAAGCTCACGGTCAGGTCGTGCTTGCCCGAGCCGGCGGGAAAGCGCACCTCGAACTTGCCGTTCTCGTCGGAGATGCTCGTCCGGCGTGTGCTGTCGAAGTAGACCCACACTCGGACCCGTTCGATTGCGTCGCCGCTCGCCCGGTCGGAGATTCGGCCGCGGATGATAATGCGCGAGCCGCTGCGCAGGATCGGTTCGAGCTGCATGTCGGACCGAGCCTTGATAGTAATGACTGGTGCCGCGCTCGCTTTGGGCATGCCAGTTGGCAGGTGAACCAGGGTTATCGCCGCCGCGGCGAACCCCCATATTACCAGCCGGTTGGGCACAGGCATTGTGTCCCGTATAGCACGTAGTCTGGCATTGTGCCCCGATTCGGGCTACATACCGGGCCGAGTGTCAGAGGGCTGGTGCAGGGTCAGCGGAACATGCGCATAAAGCGGATTGAAATAATCGGTTTCAAATCGTTCTGTGATCGGACAGTTCTTGGGATCAACGAGCCGATCACATCGGTTGTCGGCCCCAACGGTTGCGGCAAGTCCAACATCGTCGACGCTGTGCGTTGGTGCATGGGTGAGCAATCAGCCAAGCATCTTCGCGGAAAAGCGATGGATGACGTCATTTTCGCCGGCTCGGAGAATCGTGGCCCCGCCGGGATGGCCGAGGTGTCACTGACCTTCGAGGACGTTGGCTTTAGTCACGAGACTCTCGAACTCGCGCTAACGCAGGAAAAAGATCAGGAGCTCGCGGTCCCCAAGATCGCCGGCGACGAGGGCGACGAAGGTACCGAGGTAGACGCGGAGAAGACCGAGGCTGCTGCCGCCGATGGCGATGTGGCCAAAACCGACGCCGCTGACGACGAGACACAGCCCGAGGGCGAAGCTGCCCCAGAAGTCGCCGCAAAGACCGATGAGACCGGCGAGACTGAGAAAGTCGACCAAGCCGAATCGGCCAAAGCCGACGGCGAAGTTGGTGAAGGCGGCGTCGACGCGGAGCAGGGCGAAGCCAGCAAAGAGGTCGAGAAGTTCCTCGCCGACCGTCCGGCCGCCATCGACTTTTCGTCTTACACCGAAGTCACGGTCACCCGGCGTTTGTTTCGCGACGGCACGTCGAACTATTTGATCAACCGCATGCCGTGCCGCCTACGCGACGTGACGGATTTCTTCATGGGCACCGGCGTCGGCACCAAGGCCTACTCCATCATCGAGCAGGGACGCATCGGCATGATCGTGTCCGCGCGGCCGCAAGACCGGCGCACACTCATTGAAGAAGCCGCCGGCATCACCAAATTCAAAGCCAAGAAGAAAGCCGCCGAGCGCAAGCTGGATCGCACGAAGCAGAATCTGTTGCGTGTCTCAGACATCGTCGCCGAACTGGCGAAACGCATGGGGTCGTTGCGCAGACAAGCGCAAAAGGCCGAGCGCTATCGCCGCTACAAGACCGAGCTCAAGGATATCGATCTGTGGCGGGCGTCCCATCAGTATCTGTCCATCGATGCGGAGACCAAGAGCGCGACCATCGCGCTGGCCGCCGCGACCGAGGGCCGGGACGACACGCGCATCGAATTCGAAACCCAGGACGCCAAAGTGGTTGCCGAGCGCTCCGGGCTCGCCGTCGAGGAACGGCGACTTGCCGAGCTGCAAGAGCAGCTGTACGAGCTGGAGAACCGGATCAAGCTGTCCGAGAACAAGGTCGAGTTCCAAACCAGAGAAGCCAATGAACTGGTGGAGCGCGTCGCCAACGCACAGGGCGAGATTCGTGGTCTCAACGAGCGCCAGGAGCAAGCCAAGGAGCAGCTCGAGCAGAAGCGAGGCGAGCTGGGCTCGTTGCAATCGACCATCGATGCCAATGAGCAGACAGTCGAGCAGCGCGACGCCGCCGCGGCAGAGGCGCGGCAGTTGTTGGCCGAAGCACAAAGCGGTCTGGACAAAGCTCGGACCGGACTGGCCCAGGCACGTGCCGAACTAGCGTCCGCGGACACACGCGAGCAAGCGTTGGCTCAGCGCAAGGAAGAGTCCACCACCCGTTTGGAGCGCGTCGTCGAGGACGCCGACGAGGGCAGTACGAAGCTCAAGACCGCCGACAAAGAGGCGAGCAAAGCAGCGGTCAAGCTGTCCGAGTTGAAGCAAACCCGTTTGGACCTCGGCGTGCAGACCGAGAGCCTCGAGAAACGCCAGGCCGAGCTACAAGAGCGCGGCGCGGAGTTCGAGGCCAAAGTCGAAACCCTGCGCACGGAGCTTCATCGCCGCCGGTCTCGCCTGCAGTCGCTCATCGAGATTCACGAAAAATACGAGGGCTTCGCTAACGGTACTCGTGCCGTCATGCAGAACGCCGAAGGCATCGCTACCAGCGACCAGAAAATCTGGGGGCTCGTTGCCGACGTCGTACAGGCGCCGGCTCAGTTCGAGCTCGCGGTGGAAGTTGCACTCGGCGATCGTCTGGGTGGCATTCTGGTCGATAGCCACCACGTTGGTGTCAAAGCGATCGAGTACCTCAAAGAAACCTCGGCTGGCCGGTCGTCGTTCGTTCCGTTCAAGCCACCGACGGACGCTGCGGTGTCGGGAATTCAGGTCGAAGACCGTTCTAACAGCGTCATCGGAAGCGAAGGCGTTGTTGGCCGCATGGTCGACCTGATCAAGTTCGACGACGGCTTCGAGAAGGTGGGGCGCCAGCTGCTCAATAGCTGCGTTGTGGTCGAAACCCTCAATCGCGCGGTCGAACTGCACGAGTCTGGAACCGACGAGACGCTAGTGACCCTCGAAGGTGACATCGTCGATTCACGCGGAGTTGTCAGCGGCGGTTCTCAGGAAGCACAGGGCGCCGGCGTGCTCGCGCAGAAGCGTGAGATTCGCGAACTCGAAGAGATTACGACCAGTCTCGCCACCGACCTCGCCGATGCCACGGCGTCGGTGGTCTCGACCAAGACCGAACTACAGCGCGTTACCAAGACCATCGAAAGCCTGCGCGCAGAAGCCCACAACGGCGATATCGCGATTATGGGGCACGATAAGGACCTTTCCGGGTTCCGGGCCGACGCAGACCGATTGCGCAACCAGCTGACTCAGCTCAACGCCGAACAGCTCGAGCTGGAAGAGCGTTTGCGCGCCGTGGCGGATCAAGAGAAAGAGTTGGCGGAGTCCCGGGAGCAGGCGGGGACAGATATCGAGCGTTACTCGGCTGAGCAAGAAGAGCTGGTCACGCGAGTCGAGTCCGGCCGTGAGCAGGTCGAAGAGCTCGCCATGGCCGCAACCGAAGCGAAGGTGCGGGTTGCTCAGTTGGGCGAGAAGCGCGCGTCCTTGGATGCGGCGGTTCTTCAGCTCGAGCTCAACGACCGCGAGCTCAACGATCGCATCACCAAGCTTCAGGTGAGCATTGCCGAAGGTACGGAGCGCAACACCACGCTGCGCGATGACACCGAGGCGCTGCAGGCCAGCCTGGTCGAGCTACGCGAGAAGCACGGCGGTTCCGCCGCCGAGCTAGACGAAGGGCGTAAGCTCTACGAGATTCGCGTCGCCGGCATGCAGGTGGCTGAGATGGCAGTGCGCGAGCTGCGCGCAAAGTCCGAAGAATTTACCGGCCAGGTCAACGGGCTGGAGATTCAGCTCGCCGGTCTCAATAGCCAGGTCGGCGTCATCGAGGACCAGATCGCCGAACGCTACAACGTTAGTCTGCGTCGCATCGTCGGTGATTACCACTTGCGACCGCTGGTCGGCGAAGAAGAGGAAGCACGCCTCGAGAAGCTCAAACAGCTGATCCACCGCATGGGCGCTGACATCAACCTCACGGCCATCGAAGAATTCGCCACGGTCTCTGAGCGTCACGACTTCCTCAGTACCCAGCAAATCGACCTGGACAACGCCGTCGATCAGCTGCGTAAGGCTATCGACAAGATCAACCGAACCTCGCGCAAGAAGTTCCGCGACACCTACAACGCGATCAATGGCCAGTTCCAGGAACTGTTCCCGCGTCTGTTCCGCGGTGGCCGGGCCACGCTGAAGCTGACCCCGCCGAGCAACTCGACCAGCCAGGACATCCTGGATTTCGGCGTGGATATTGTCGCGCAACCGCCGGGCAAGAAGAACACCACCGTCGATCAGCTCAGCGGTGGCGAAAAAGCCCTCACCGCGGTCGCGCTGATCTTCGCTATCTTCCTGATCAAGCCATCACCGTTCTGCGTATTGGACGAGGTGGACGCGCCACTAGACGACGCCAACGTCGATCGCTACAACGAGATCGTGCGCGAGATGACCGACCGCTCCCAGTTCATCGTCATCACCCACAACAAACGAACCATGGAGATCGCCGACCAGCTCTACGGCGTCACCATGCAAGAGCCCGGCGTCTCCAAGCTAGTCAGCGTCAACCTGAAGCAGATCGAAGAGTACGCGGCGTAGGCTGCTCGAAGTTCGGCGCTACAGCGGGGGCAACTAGGCCCGCGTCACAGCTTGCGGTCGATGCGGGGGATTGGGATGTACTCGCTGGTGCGGCACTTGGCGACGACGGTGAGGAGGCCGACGTCGACCAGGTCCTCGGCTGGGGTGGTTAATTCATCCTGCTGGGCGGCGACGCCGAGGCGGAGCACGGCCTCGTGGATGGTGTTCTTGAGTTCGGTGTAGTGGTCGGCTGTCATGCGCAGGTTTGCGGCGAGTTGATGGCGGTGCGTTTTTTCTAAGCCGAACGTATGCTCGAGGAAGCGGCGCACGTTGTTGTGGCTTACGTCCAGGGGCGCGCCGCCCATGCGGTATGGGGCCGGAATGGCGCAGCGCAGTTTGCCGCTGGGTAGCACATGGACTAGATCGAGGTCCTGGAGTTTGCCCAGGTACAGGGTCGTGGAGTGCTCGTCCAGGTCGTACTCTTTCTGTACCGCCGCGACATCCAGCCGGGAGTTGAGCAGCGCAATCAAGAAGCTGTGGCAGTGCGGGTGCTCTGCAAAGAACTCCCGTTGTTCGTCGCTGAAGTAGAACGGCACGGGGGTGGCTTTCCATGCGCCCTCCAGCAGCACCATCAAGTCGATTTCGGCGGCGTCGCAGATGGCCGACAGCCGCGCCAGGGATACGTCGTCGTTGCTCATGATCTTCTTGATGCCGGACTCGGACATGTCCATGCGCTCCGCTAACTCGGCGTACGACAGGTTCTGGCTCTTGAGAGCCTGCTTGAGCAAGAGGGCGACTGATTCAAATGAGTAGCGCATGACCACAAACCTGCCTGGGCATGCGGATCCGCGCAATGGGCAAAGTTCGCGGTACCGGATCCGGGCACCGGCTCGCGCGATGTCGGTCCTGGATGCGGCCCCTATTGAGTGAGCTGGCACACCGGGTGGTCGCACCTGGCCCGTGTTGCGGGATGTTCGAGGAATACAGGGCCGCGAGTGGTACAAACGCGGCATGAACCTGGCGGCGTTGGCGGAGCAGAATCTGGAGAGTTTTGGTGAGTACGAGCGCCTGGTTTTCGAGGGGGAGGCGTTCACCAATCGCGAGCTGCACCAACGCAGCACTCGGTTCGCCGCCGGCTTGGCGTCGCTGGGCATCGGCGCCGATGATCGGGTCGTCATCGTGACCATGAACAGCCCGGATGTGCTCGTCGCCTATCCGGCGATCTGGCGGGTCGGTGCGGTCGTCATTCCAGTGCTGTTTCTGCTCGAAGGCCACGAGATCGAATACGTGCTCGCCAATTCGCAGGCCCGTGCGGTCATCACGTCGCCCAAGCTGTACGACAAGGTCGCTGCCGCGGTGGCCAACGCCGGGGCGGTCGAACACATCATCGTCACCGGGGACGAGAGCATCCCCGACACGGTCTCGCTCAACGCGCTCATGGAAGAGAACGCAGCGCTCGAGACTCTGGCTCCCCGCGAAGCCGACGACGTCGCCGTCATCCTGTACACCAGCGGCACGACCGGTAACCCGAAGGGCGTGATGCAGACCCATCACAATCTGCACGCCGCGGTGATGAACTCATACGAGAGCTCTGGCCGGAAGAATCGCGACCAGACCAGTCTGCTGGTGTTGCCGCTGGCCCACAGCTTCGGCCTGGCGGTGCTGGTAGGCGGGTACTTGTACGGCGGAAAATCTGTGCTGATGCGCTGGTTCGATCCCGAAGCGGCTCTGCGCTTGATCCATGAACACCGAGCCGAGGCCATGGCCGGGGTGCCGACTATGTTCGTCTACATGCTCAACCACCCGAAGGCGGATGAGTACGACACGTCGTCAATGGAGCGCTGGCTGGTCGGCGGCGCGCCGATGCCCGTCGAACAGTTGCGGCAGTTCGAGGCGAAGTTTGGCGGCACACTCTATGTGGGCTACGGACTAACCGAAGCGTGCCCGGGTATTGCCGCCGAGCGTGAGGGCATGCCGCGCAAGCCCGGCTCGACCGGGGTGCCGATGGAGAACGTTGACGTCAAGATCGTAGACGACGCGGGGGTCGAGGTGCCCACCGGCGAAAAGGGCGAGGTCATCGCGCGGGGCGAGAACATCAGTCCGGGCTACTACGGTATGGCCGACGCGACCGCGAGCACGTTCCGCGACGGCTGGCTTTACACCGGCGACGTGGGGTTTCTCGACGAGGACGGGTACCTGTTCATCGTCGAGCGAAAAAAGGATTTGATCATTCGTGGTGGATTCAACGTGTATCCAAAGGACGTTGAAGAAGTGCTGGCCCGTCATCCCGGCGTGCTCGAGTGCGCGGTAGTTGGTGTCCCCGACGAACTCATGGGCGAAGAAATCTGCGCCTTCATCGTTCGTAAGCCAGCTAGCGAAGTCACAGGCGAAGAACTCATCGCTTACTGCCAGGAGCACCTGGCCAAGTACAAGACGCCGCGGCACGTGAATCTGCGCGACGCGTTACCCAAGACGGGCATAGGCAAGATTCAGAAGAAGCAGCTACGTGTCGTCGCGACGGAGTTGTTCGCAAAATGACCCGGACGCGCCGTACGAACGCGCACTACTAGCCGTCCCGATCCGATACTGGTGTGATCCGGCTTTCGTCGTCGCAAAACGCGACCCGTTGGGACCTCTGCCCTCTGTTATAGTTCTCAAAACTCAGCGGGGGGCTGGTGTTGCTAAACAGATACGTAGTGGCTGCGATCTGCCTTGGCCTTTGTGTGCGCGTCGGCGCAGCGCAGGCTCAGGGCACGGACAATGATTACCCGGCGGAGAGGTTCCGGCTCGCGACGAATGCGACCGGCGTGCTCGATGTCGAGGCCGGCGCCGTACCGGCACACTTGGAATTCGATGTGGCGATGTGGGTCGGGTTTGCCGATGACCCGCTGAACCTGTATCGAACCCAGGATGGTGACCGGGAGCGGGTGGGGTCCTTGCTCAGTGGCCGCCTGGGTGGCAGCCTGGTCGGCTCGGTCGGTCTGTTCGATCGTTTCCAACTCGGCCTGTCCATCCCGCTTATCCTGTCTCAGCAACAAGACCTGGTCGGTATGCCGGAAACAGCGACGAGTTTCGGCCTCGGTGATTTGCGCCTGACCCCCAAGGCGCAACTGCTTCGTCAGGCGAACGCGTCTGTCGACGTCGCGGTCATGCTCGGCTTTACCCTGCCGACGAGCAGCTCGAGCGACTTCATGGGCGACAGCGGAGCCGTATTTCAACCCGAGATCGCCGTATCGCGCCAGTTAACGGCGAACCTGCGCGCTGGGATCAACCTGGGCTATCGCCTGCGCAAAGAAGTGACCGCGCTCGATCTCGTGGTCGACGACGAGGTGTTTACCCACATGGGCGTGGGCTACGCGTTCGGTGCGACTGGCGGTCCGCCGGTGGAGGTCGACCTGACCTTTGCGCTGGCGACCGGCGCCAACGACATCTTCGGTTCCTTCAACCGCAACTACGCGGAGACAAAAGTCGGCGTGAGCTATGACATCGACAATTCGTTGGTGGTCTTCGGCGCGACCGGTATCGGCGTCGCCGAAGGGTTTGGTACCCCAGATTGGCGCGTGCTGCTCGGCGTGCGTTACCGCAAGCAGACGCCCAAGGCGACGCCGCTTCCCAAGCCCGTAATCCGGGTGGCCAAGAAGAAAGACAAAGACAGCGATGGCGACGGCCTGCTGGATAAGAACGACAAGTGCCCGTACAAACCCGAGACGGTCAACAAGTACGAGGACACTGACGGTTGTCCCGACAAGGTTCCAGATTCCGACAACGACGGGCTGAATGACCTGGAGGATAAATGTCCCAAGGAACCCGAGGACGTCGACAAGTTTAAAGACGACGACGGCTGCCCCGATCCAGATAACGACAAGGATGGCTCCCTCGATACGGTGGATGCCTGTCCGCTGAAGCCAGGCCCGGTAGAGAATAAGGGTTGTCCGGATACGGACCGCGACGGCGACACGGTTGTGGACCGCAAGGACAATTGCCCCGACAAACCGGGCTCGGTCGCAAACCACGGTTGCGCCAAGAAGCAGCTGGTCATTATCAAGCAGGGCAAGATCGACCTGCTCAAGAAGGTCTACTTCCGAACCAACCGGGCGATCATTCGACCGAAGTCATACAAGCTGCTGAACAACGTGGCCCAGGTACTTAAGGCGCACAGCGAGATCGCGACCGTGCACGTCGAAGGTCACACCGATGACCGTGGCCGAGACGCCTACAACCTGGGCCTTTCACGGCGCCGCGCCAAAGCGGTGGTGAAGTACCTGGTCCGCAAAGGCGTCAGCGCAGGCCGGTTGAAGGCGTTTGGGTTCGGCGAAACAAAGCCGATCAAGCCCAACGACACAAAGGCGGGCAGGGCGGCGAACCGTCGCGTGGACTTCAAAATCATCGGCGGAACGAAGGGCACGATCCGCAAGAAGAACGACGGGCCCTCCACCGATACGATCGATTAGGAATCACGATGAAGCTAAGAGCACATACACTATTTCTTGCGCTTGCGTTCGTCACAGCGATTCCGACGACGGCGTTTGCGCAGGATCAAATTCACTATCTGCCACCGGTGTACAGCCGGTCGACGACCAGCACGAACTCGCTGCCGGCAACCCTCGAGCTGGTTCTAACGACGAACGAGACGACGGCGTTCGACGTGTTCTGCGAAACTGGGGACGGGACGGCTCTCACCGGCAGTCCGTTCAACGTGGTCGAGAATGGACCTGCCGTCGTCACCCTCGGCAGCTACCCTGCGTCGGCCTACGCTGGTTTCGTCAGCGGTGCAGGGTCTCTGAACACCGTGCTCGCGGCAGCTGGCGTCAAATGCGCGGCGTCGGCAGCCTTCTTTACTAACGTCCGCACGATTAGCCAGGACGCCGCACAAGCCGCGTCGCTCACCGGTAAAGGACGCGTTGGTCTGGGGACCGACTTCCGGACGGGTCACTTCAAAGCGCAAGGCAGCATTCAGAACAACAACCTGAAGGCTCACTTTGCGTCGGTCATGGCGACCGAGGACAACACGACGGTCAATATCACCGAGATCAAGTCGGGGGTCGTGTTTCAAGGCACAACCACGTCCGGGACACCGGCGACATCGGATGCCATCTCCGTGGTGCTCAACGCTGGTGAGTCATACGTTGTCGCCCATCACTTTTCGAACACGGTGGCGGGCACCGACGACGTTAACGGAACGCGAATCACGTCGGATAAACCCATCGCTGTGACCAGCGGTAGCTGGCTCGGTGGCGCGAAGTCCGGCAACGGCGGTCGTGATATTGCGGTCGATCAGACCATTCCGAGCGTGCGCTTACGCGACAGCTACGTGCTGTTCCGAGGAGCCACCACGACGTCGGAGCCGGGTGAAGACATCAATCTGGAACGCCCGCTGGTGGTCGCCGTCGAAGGCAACACCGACATCTATGTGAACGGCAGCTTGCTGCCGTCCAATCCGGCACCCCTTGATGCGGGTGGCTACCATTTCTTGACCCACGGCGAATTCGACGGCAACACGCTGATGTTCGTTGAGCTTCGCGACTCTGTCACGGGACTGCCCAAACCCGGTTACATGTACCAGTCGACCAACGCAGCGCTCAACGGCAACGGACCGACCATGGGCGTGGTCCCAGCCGTTCCGTGCGTTAGCGCCCGCCGCGTCGAGATCCAGGACGTGTCGTACTTCGGTAACCACGTGTTGCAGATTGTTGCGCGCGCTGGTGCCACGGTGAACGTGGCCGACTCGAACGGACCGGTCACCTTGCCCGCGGCTATCAACCCCACGGGCACCACAGCGTGGGATACCTATCGCCTTACCGGGCTTGCCGCTGGCGGGGTTCAGGTGGATGCGGACGTGCAATTCTTCGTGACCCTGGCGTCTGAGCAGTCCAACCGCGGTGTCCAGGCCACCTATACGGGCTTCGCCGACGCGCCGCTGATCATCGATCCGCTGGCCCTGTCGACCTCGACCATCATCTATCCGGTACTGCTCACCCTGGAGCAATCGCTGGGCGTTATCCCCGGGACCTACCAATGGTATCGGGACGGCGTCGTTCTCGTTGGTGAGAACAGCGATACGCTGCTGGCGACAGGACCCGGAACGTACACAGTGACTGGCACCACGGCTGAGTGCGGAACCACCCCGCTATCGACCGAAGTCTTTCTGCCCGGCGAACTCGAGCTGTCGAAACAGGTCGTCTCGGTGACTCAAGCAACCGACAGCACCTACGCGATCACGTACCGGTTTACGGCTGAGAACTACACGGCAAATACCCTCAGCGGAGTGCAGATCGCGGATGATTTGCAAGCCGCGCTGGCTCCGCTGGTACCCGGAACACATTGGTCGATAACCGGAGCGCCGACCGCAAGCGGGGACTTCGCAGCCGGCGATCTGAACGGCAGCTTTGACGGGCTCACCGCCGGCGATGCAAACCTGCTCGCTGCCGGCGTCGACCTAGCTTCGCGTGAGCGCGGAAGCATCGAGCTAACAGTGACTGTGGACATTCTCGGCGGGCTGCCAACCGGAGACAACGTCGCCACCATTACCGAAGGTACTGGCACATTCACCGACGTGGCCCGGCAGCCGTATCCGCATCCCGACCCGCTCAACGTCACCGCTGCTCTGACCAACGTGACCAACGTCGCCGGCGACACCTGGGACCTGGACTATACGGTCACCGTCACGAACGAGACCGCGACGCTCGCTACCAACGTTCAGCTGCTAGCCGACCTCGAATTGGCCCTGGCACCGTTAACCCTGGCCGACTGGACGATCCTGGTGCCACCGGCGACGTCAGGTGCCTTTACTGGCGGAGACGCCAACGGTGCGTTTGATGGCCAAACCGCCGGAGTTCTGGAGATGCTTGGCGCGGGTGTTCAGCTCGCACCTGGCGCCACTGGAACCATCACATTCACGATTCAGATCGATGTCAGCGGTGCGGTTCCGACCGCCTCGCTGAGTGTGATCGGCTCTGCGGACGGGTTCCCCACGGACTTGTCCGACGACGCGTTCGGACCGGGACACTTCTCCGTTGACGGCCCTGACGCCGACGCGGATCCCACGAACGACCCGACACCGGTCAGCGTCGATACGGACGGCGACGGCACGTCGGACTACACGGACACCGACGACGACAACGACGGTATCCCTGACGCGACCGACCCAGCCCGTACCAATCCCGACATCTGTGGTGATTCGGACAGTGACAGTTGTGACGATTGCACCGTTGGTACGGACGACTTCGACGTGCTCAGCGACAGCCTGCCCAACAACGACGGCACCGACACGGACAGCGACGGCCTTTGTGATGCCGGTGACCCGGACGACGATGGCGATGGTGTCGACGATCCGGACGACACCGCTCCGCTGGATCCCAACGTTTGTAGAGACGTCGATTCCGATAATTGCGACGACTGCACATCGGGAACGTCGGATACCGCGAACGACGGCCCGGACGGCGACGGCGACGGTATCTGCGACGCGGGCGAGGACACAGACGGCGACGGCATCGTGGACGTGAACGACCTCGATGACGACAACGACGGTATCCCCGACACCATGGAGAACGCCCTGGCGATCGTGCCTGACGGCGACGCCGACGGCGACGGCGTGTTCAACTACCTCGACGCCGACAACCGCGGCGACGGCAGCCCGCAAACCTGCGTAGAAGCGCCGGTGGGCGTGTGCTCCTCACCCGGAACCGACTTCGACCGGGATGGCGATGGCGTGGCTAACCATTTGGACCTGGACGCCGACGGCGACGGTATCCCCGACGTGGTCGAAGCTGGCCATGACGCGGTCGATACCAGCGGTAGCGGCACTGTTGACTGCACAGGTGGTGTGGGCACGAACGGTCTATGCGACGAACTGGAAACCACGGCGGATTCCGGTATCGCCGACTTCGACAGTAGCGGTGCCGGCCCGGACGCGGCCAGGAACACCGATTCGGATGCGCTACCCGACTTCCTGGATATCGATAGCGATAGCGATGGCGTCACCGACCTGGTGGAAGGCGGCAGTGGCTGCGTCGATACGACGCCGGCTGACAACCGTTGCGACGGCCCGGATGGCGACGGCGACGGTATCTCCGACGGGCTCGACGGTACCAATGGCTTTGGCGACGACGCTTATACGGCGCCGACCGACACCGACAACGACATGCTCCCCGACTATCGTTCGCTGGATGCCGATGGCGACACGATTCCCGATGTTGTGGAAGCCGCGAGTGCGTGCGTGGATGCCGCGCCGGCAGACGATCGCTGCGATGGACCAGACGCGGACGGCGACGGTCTCGCCGATGACGCGAATGCGACCACACCCAACAAAGACGGCGACACCCAGCCGGACTACCAGGATATCGACTCGGACAACGATGGTATCGCCGATTCGGTAGAGGGAACGGGTGATCCTGATGGCGACGGCTTGCCGAACTATCTGGACTTGGACTCGGACAACGATGGCATTCTCGACGTCACGGAAGGTGACAGCGCGTGCGTTGATACGACCCCGCGTGACGGCGCTTGCGACGGTCCAGACGCCGATGGTGACGGTCTCGCCGACGATGCCAGCGGCGTTGCCCCACCGGACACGGACGGTGATGGCGCCGCGGATTTCGTCGATCTCGACAGTGACAACGACGGCGCTTCGGACGTTACCGAGGGGGCGTCGGGTTGCGCTGACACCACGCCGGCAGACGCGGTCTGCGATGGGCCGGATGCGGATAACGACGGTGTTGCGGACGACGTGACCATTCAGGATGCGCCGGACACCGATAGCGATGGCGTTCCGGATTTCCGCGACCTCGATACGGACAACGACGGCATCGTCGATGTGATCGAAGTTGGCAGTGGTTGCGCGGACGCGGACGAGAACGCCGTCTGCGATGGTCCAGACGGCGATGGCGACGGCATCCCCGACAGCATCGACGATGCGGCGACCTTCGGTGACCCCACGGTCACCGTGCCGACCAATACCGACAGCACCGGTTCGCCGGACTTCCAAGATCTGGACTCTGATGACGACGGTACGCCCGATGTGGACGGTTCGAACTGCACCGACACGACACCTCAGGACGACCGTTGCGACGGCCCGGATACGGATGGTGATGGCGCCGTCGATGAAATCGATGGCTTCGACGGCTTTGGCGTCAGTCGCGATACTGACGGTGACGGCATTGCGGATGCGATTGATCTGGATGACGACAACGACGGAATCCCCGATACGGATGAAGGCGCGGGAGACACTGACGGGGACGGTACCCCCGATGCGGTCGATCTCGACTCTGACAACGACGGAATCCCGGATGTGGTCGAGGCGGGACACGGCGGTACCGATAGCAACGGCGACGGCACGCTGGATTGTGCCGGCGGCGTCGGGGCCAACGGTCTGTGTGACAGCGTCGAGACGAGTGCGGATAGCGGAACCCTGAACTACACGGTGATCGATACCGACGGTGATGGTGTTCGTGACTTCCAGGACCTGGACTCCGACAACGACGGCATCGTCGATTTGTTCGAGGGCAGTAGTGGTTGCACGGATACGACGCCGGCGGACGCGGTGTGCGACGGTCCTGACTCAGACGGTGATGGTGTGGTCGACAGCGTTGATTCCACGGACGGCTTCGGAATTGGCGGTTATGGTGCACCACCGGACACCGACAGCGACGGCACGCCGGACTATCGCGACCTGGAAAGCGACGGCGACGGTATCGATGACGTCGATGAAGGTGGCCACGGTGACCTGGATGGGAACAACGACGGCGTAGTCGATGGCAGCGACAGCGATGGAGATGGCGTAATCGACGGGGCGGACGGTTCGGATACGTTCGGCATCACCGGCGTGACCCCGCCGACGGACACCGATGGTGACGGTACCCCGGACTATCGCGACCTCGACAGCGACGACGACTCGATTTCCGATGACGACGAAGGCGGGGAGCCGGGCGAAGATCCACCGGACACTGATGGTGACGGCGACCCGGATTACCAGGACACCGATAGCGACGGGGATACTGTCGCCGACGGTACCGATAACTGCCGCTTGAACCCGAACACGGGCCAGGAAGACGAGGACGGAGACGGCATGGGCCAGGCCTGCGATACCGACGACAATGGTGACGGCTTCGACGACGACATCGGCATCAGCGGCGGTGGCTGCTCGGCGGGTCCAAGTAACGGCGCAGGAGCCGGGATGCTGGCGTTGATGTTGGGGCTGCTCGTCGCAACCCGTCGGCGGCGGCGCAGCGTTTCCTCGACGACACAGGGACGAAAAGGCTAGCGGGAAACGGTGCTAGGCAACCCGGCGCAAACGGCTTCGTGCCATCTTGCGCATGAGCACTGCCGGGTTGTCGCGCGGGCCGGCTTCGATGACCGGGATGCCGGTGCGCATCAGCATGCGGCTTGCGTGCTCTACAGCTTCGCGCTCGTCGACCATGAACACGTCGGCGACGTCACGCCCGGCGGTGGTCTCGGGCTCCGGCGAAAAGGCGGGGCCAAACGGGCATATCGCCACCACGCGTTGGCCGCCGCGGCGGGCGCGGGCCAGGGCCTTCATGGTCGTCTCAGGGCTTTCGGCGATGCCGTGAAGGTCGGAGATGATGATGATGTTGTCGGCGCGAGACTGAGCGGTCACCTTGTGAATGGCGGCGCCCAAACCGCTGGCGCGCACTCCGTGCTCGTGGTCGCTGCAGTACGGTAGCTCGATGCCGCGAAGCCGGCAGAACAGGCGTAGCTTGGCCATCTGCGGATCCGAATCCTTGCTGATGTGGACTCGCGACCACCACCAGGCTGGCGCCAACGCCTTTTGCGTCGTGGTGCCCATGGCCTTGAGCAGGGCGGACAGCACGTTGTTCATTCCGCCCAGGTCGTATAGCTCGCCGTCGGGTCCCGCGTGCAAGCGCTCCCACATGGGGTCGTCCAGAGCGGGCGTGCGCCGGAGCCGCACGTCGACAGCTTCCTGGTGGGCCAGGTAATTCGCCACCGCGGCGACCAACTCACCGTTGGTCAGGTCCGTCAGGTCTTCGTCCACGATGTTGTGAACTTCCACCAGGCGATCGATCAGCTTCAGGTAGTGATGGTGTCCGGCTCCAGGTTTGAGCTCGGAGTAGACCCGGGAATCGAACGTGACCAGGCCGACTCGGTCGCCGCCTTCCTGCGCGCTCCGGGCCAGAGCAGCCGCCGTGTCCAGCGCGTAGTCCAGCTTGGTTCGACCCGCGGAGCCGCCGCGCATGGTGCCAGCGATATCGACGAGGATCTGATGGGTGACGACGATCTCAGTCTCCAGGTCGCGGACCATCAGTTTTCGTCGGCGCGCAGTGGCTTTCCAGGCGATGAATTTGAACGGGTCACCGTGGCTGTGTTCGCGAATCTCGCGCAGTTCGCCGGCGAGTCCCCGCCGACGCACGTGGTGCAGGCCAACGCGCTCGTGCAGCGCGCCACCTTTGGGTCGCATGGCCGCCGAACCGCGCAGACCGGCCTGGCGCGGGAACACTTTGATGGCGATGGGATTGGGAAAGTAGGCGCGCAGATCGAACAGACCGAGGATGTCGCCGAACACCATCACGGCGCCATGAAGGACGTGGTACCCGGCTGAGTGCGCTCGGGCGTCACCCACGACTTCGACCTGGGTGCCCGCGGGCACCAGTGCTTCGAGGTGCGTCGGTAGCTCCAGGGACGAATGACCGACGATGGTTACGTTGAGCACGCGCAATGCTCGGCCACCGTGATTGCGCAGAGCCACATGTAAATCGAAGGGGCGCTCGCAGGACAGGGCACCGCCGGCTTGATCGCCGGGTGGAACCCACCAGCTCAGCTCGATCTTGCGCCGCCGGAGCAGGATCGCCGTGGGAAAGAACCACAAGTATGCGGTCAGCAGGGCGCAAACGATCACGCCGCCAAGTGCGACCAGTGGTGGGGCGTTGTAAATGGCGCCGACTAGAATGAACGAACAACCGCTCGCGAGGGCGAGCTTGCCGCGCTTTGCCAGCGCCGGGGTCACGCGGGTCTCGGTTGCCTCGGCGTCTTGTAAGCGACTCGTTCCAGGGCTTCGCCCACGACCACGTTGGAGTGCAGGCCGTCGAGTTCGGCTTCGGGTGTCATCAAAATGCGGTGGCTGAGGACCAGTGGCGCCAGGGATTTTACGTCGTCGGGCAACACGAAGTCGCGACCGCGGATCAGCGCCAGCGCTTTGCCTGCCTGGAGCAACGCCAGGGCAGCACGCGGGGACGCGCCGAGATACACCCGGCGATGCTGGCGGGTGTGTTGGACCAGCGCCAGGATGTAGTCGAAGATCTCCTCGGCGACGTGTACGTTCTCGGCGAGCTTCTGCATGCGCAGAATGTCTTCGGGACCGATCAACGACTGCAGCGGGGGGACCGGCTTGTTGTACGTGCGCAGCATCTGGCCTTCGTCGTTGGCCGTCGGGTAGTGCATGGTGAGTTTGATCAAGAAACGGTCGACCTGTGCTTCCGGAAGTGGGTAGGTGCCTTCTTGTTCGATGGGATTCTGCGTGGCCAGGACGATGAACGGCTGGGACAGCTGGCGCGTTTCACCTTCGATGGTGACCTGGCTCTCTTGCATCGCTTCGAGCAGCGACGACTGAGTCTTCGCGGGCGCGCGGTTGATCTCGTCGCCGAGCAGCACGTTCGTGAACACCGGACCCTCACGCAACACGAACTCATTGGTGCGCATGTCCAGCATGTACGTGCCGGTGATGTCGGATGGCAGTAGATCTGGCGTGAACTGAATGCGTCGGTAGGCGCAGCCGAGGGTGTGCGAGAACGCTTTGATCAGCGTTGTCTTGGCGACACCGGGGACGCCTTCGATGAGCACGTGGCCGCCGGCGAATAGCGCGGTCAGCAACATCTCGGTGGTCTGCGGCGGACCGATGTACGCCTTCGCGACTTCGCGAATGACCGCCTGGGAGACCTCCCCGACCTGTGCAAGAACGTTATGTGCGATTCCGTCTACGGCCATAATGCGAATCTACGCTTTTACATCGGTTTGCTGGGTTCTCCAAGGGTCCGATAAAGCTCATTCACGTCCCTGTGCAGAAGTTCGAAGTCGTGGCGCGACAAGTACATCGATGTCCATGGAGAGGTGGCCTGAACCCGGGTCGGCAGTCGTTTGAGTCGGGGGTAGACCTTTGCGAACGCTCGGGCGACGGCATCGCCGCTGCGGCGTTGAAGTTCTTTGGCGAAGACGAGCTGGCCCACGGTGAATAGCGGTTGGTCGCGGTCGAGGATGGCGCCGAGGCGAGAGTTGACGTTGTCTCGAAGAACGGCCGCCGGCAACAAGAAATTCTTGCGCCGTGATCGCGTGTCGAAGTGGGTGACCAGTTCCTCGAAGCTATCCAGCGGGCCGCTGTCGGGGCGCGCGCGGGTCCAGCTGCCGTCCAGGCCCGTGCGGCGTAGCAGCGGCAAGGACGCCAGGCCGAGCAGGGCGACGACCAGGGCGGCCAGAATGCCCACGGCCCTGGTCGCGTCCCCGGTCAGCAAGTAGTCATTGCGGTCCAGTAACCAGCGGTTGAACTGATCGAGCAGCGCCGACACAGTGCCGCCTTTGGGCACCGGTGGTTCGCCGGTCATGGTGAACCCGCCGTGCAACAAAACGATGCGTCCCTGGGCCCGGTCGTCTGTCTTGAAGTAGTTGAACAGGTTGATGGCGAACTGCATGTTGCCCTTGAACTGCAGCATGCGATTGATCAGCACGCTCGGGTCCGAGATCGCCACGAACTTACCGCGGCCGAGTTCGCCGGCGACGACCACGGACATGTCGCCCTGGAAGCCGAACACTTTGGTGTGCCCTTCGACGCTGGTGAACACGGCCGGGTGATTCGTCGTGAGCTCCTTGACGCCTTTGGCCAGGGCATGGCCCTTGTCTTTGACCGTGGCGATCGGGGCGTAGCTGCGGTTGTTGTAATGGTCGGCCGAGATTCCCTGGGCGACCTCGCGAATGATGCGCAGCTCTTGGAGGGCGCGTTTCGATTCGCCGAAGTCGTCGGCGATAATGACCCGGCCTCCGCTTTGTAAGAACCCGGCCAGGTGGAACGGCTCCAGGTGTTTGGTCGGGTGCACGATGACGAGCACGTCGTTGCTTTCGAGATCCGACCAGTCGATCATCGTCGTGGCGTCGACTTTGTAGCCGGCGCCTTTTGCCAGGCTGGCGAACATGCCCAGCCCGTTCCAGTTGGTGTTGTCGACCTCGTAGTCGTTGGCGTGGGCGACGTCGCCACTCAGCATCAATGCTGCGGCGATGAGACCGATGAATCCCGCGCGCCTCATCCCATCTCCAGGCGCAGCTCTTTGGCTGCCACGTCTAATGCCGAAATCGCCTTGCCCAGGGGGGCCGGATGATCGACGGCCATCAGCGCGTAGTAGCCCTCGATCACCGGGTGAAGCAGAACGTCGGTGTCGCTGTGGGACATCATCATTAGCTCGGCTTCGCCGTAGTGGAAGGTGCGCAGCGCGGATTGCACGTGGGACAGCAGGATGCCGTAGTGAGCGGTGAAAAAGTCCCACTCGGGCACGTCCGAGGGCACGAACACGTCGACGAGTTCACCGTCCCGCGCGGCGAAGGCGCTGCCGAGCGCACCGGGGGTTCGTTCCACAGCTTTGCGTAGAATGGCGGCAAACGGAGTGCTCACGTAGGATCCGTCGGCAGCGGAGGCAGGTTCTTTCGATCTTCGTAGGCCTGCATTTGGCGCAGGATGTGAATTGCCTGCTGGTTGATGACCGCGTTGATGGTTTTGATCTTAATGAACTGTTCGGCCCAGCGCAGGAACGCGGAACCTCGCGAGCTCTGAAACAGAAACGTCCGCAGGTCGTCTTTGGCACCTTCGTAGTCGATGTTTTTGGGCGGCTCGATGTGCTCGAGCAAGATGATGTCCCAGCCCCACGGCGTTCGCGCGGGAGGCGAGACCATGCCCACGGCAGGGATCTCGAATGCCGGTTTGCGAAAGCTCTCGTGAACCGGTCCCCATCGTTTGAAGGTGTGCGATTGCTCGGACCCCAGGGGCTGTGTACCCGCTGCGCGTCGAGCTAGGAACTCAAAGGATTCCTTGTTCAAGTTGTACAGGGGGCGCTTCCAGCCGAAGAATCGCTCGCCCTTGAGTCCGTCGTACACCTTGTTGATCAGCAGGCGAGCTTCCACGTCGAGCTTGGTGCCCGGCGGCGTGTTCTTGGTGTAGGCGGCGCGCACGTAGGTCACCTTGCGGTACTCCGGGTGCACGTAGCGGGCTTTCGCACGCTGGTACCAGCGCTTTAGCTCGTTCTCTGGAACGTCCGCGGGGGAGCTGAATTTGGTGGCGAAGTCTTTGTCCATGAACAACCGCGCCGCCTCTTGCTTGCGCAGTTCGATCATCTCGCGACCGCTCAGGTAGCCACGGGAGAACGCCTCCTGGGCGAGCAGCTCGAAGTCGATGCACTGTTGCAGCGCTTCTTTGGCGGTCGCGGCCTTGCCGTGCTCCACCTGGGTCGCAACGCAGTCGCCGTACACGGGCTTGCCGTTTACCTCGGCCACGATCACCGCGTCCGCCCTGGCTTTCGTCGTCAGGTCACCAGCAGATTCGGGCGGTGCTTGCTTGGATTTGCCGCTGCCGCAGGCGAGCAGAAACACGCTCAACAGAGCTATGTGGAGTCCGCGCGTCATTCCTTCTGGATCAGCGCGAGTCGCGCCATTTCCTTACCAACGGAAATCACCGATAGGCCGATGAACATCAAGATGATCGCCGACACATAGTCGCGTTTGGCGAGGTAGCTCAGGCACTCGACGAAGAACGCCAGGCTGCCTGCGATGAGCAGCACGGCGAGTATCTCGAAGAAGTATTTGCGGGGCAATCTGAGCAGCCATCGTCCGAATTTCTTGAGCACAGTCTGCATACGAACCCCTTAGCGATAGTACCGGGACAACAACAAGAGCAACATGAAGCCCATGGCGGCGGCGACACCTGCGTAGAACAACGGCCGTGGCTTGCCGCGTTTTGCGGATGAACGAATGTGCGCGAGCTCGACCACCAGGTCGCGGTCGCCGGTGCGGTGCGGCCGCAGAATTCCAAGAAACACGTAGGAGTAGATGAGCAGCCACGCGCCAAGCACACCGATGTTGAGCAACGTGAGCATTGCGTTGGCGCGATGCTCGTACTGGCTTCGCAAGAACAGTCGGTTGTCCGAATCGAAGTTGACGTAGTAGAGCAGCACCGCGGGGAAGATGACCGACAGCACCGTGAGTATTCGGTAGACGCGGAATCTTCGCAGCCAGCGTTCGGGTACCGGTCGACGAGACGACGACAGCGGGCGAACCCCGGCGGGTTCTGGCGGCTCGTAGAACGAGGTGAAGAATGAAGCGCCGAACAAGTACGCGACGAGGCCGAGACCGACGACCACGAACCGCAATGTGCCGTACATCTGGATCGATATGACCTCCGGCGCCGCAGCGATGGGGAGCAGCAGCGCGGTCGGGTAGCCCAGGAGCAGGATCATGTCCGACCGTCGCCAGATGCCCACGGCCAGAACCAGGATCGGCAAGATGCCGGTGACGAGCATCGCCGGTTCGCTCCACGCGCCCACCTTGAAGCCGGGGAGTAGGATCAGTGAGATCCAAACGTTCACGCCAAGTGCGACGGCCAACACGTCCGCGAACGTGCGCCACTTGGCGAGTTTTCCCCACAATCCCGTGCGCATGAGAGGCCGTTATCGTAGCACCAAATTGTGGGCGTGGACGGCGGCGCCAGAGTCAGCGCACGGAGTCCAGGTCGTTCAGCTCCGCAAGGTCGCCTTTAGCGCCAAGTCGCTCGAATACGGCGCGTGCGTCGGCTATCAGTGCTTCGGAGCGGGGCTGATCCCCGTCCCGATCGCGCAAAGCGAACAGCTTAGCTTGCGCGGCAGTCGTACGCGCATCTTCGAACGGGTCGTGCTCGGCCAGGCAGCGGTGCGATCGCTCGAGCAGTGCCTCCGCTTCGGCGTAGCGTCCGCGGAGAGCCAGTACGGCTGCCAGGATGCGCAGGGAGACTCCCTCATCGAGGGTCAGATCGCCCTTATCCTGGGACAGGGCGACGGCCTGGCGTGCCTTGTCTTCGGCCCCTTCCAGGTCCTTTTGCTTGGCTCGGATTCTCGCGGCGAAGGTGTGTGCTTCAGCCAGATAGCGACGGTTGGACGCGTTATTGGCGATGGATATCGCTTCTTTCAAATGCCGCTCCGCTTCGTCCAGTTCACCAACCTCGAGTAGCAGACCCGCGAGGTTGCTTCTAACCAGACCGATAGTCGTCATGGAGTTGGTGCGGCCGCATAGGGCCAGCGCTTTTCGCGTGTGATTGATGCCGTCTCTGAACTCGCCCATGCCCGTGTAGGTGACACCCAGGTTGATGTGACCCGTGAGCTGCATCTTCAGGTCGCCGAGCTCCTCGCCAATGCGCAGGTTGCGTTGATTGCAACGTAGCTGGTCCAGCCATCTGCCGGCGCGCATGTAGTTTGCGCCAAGGCGACTCAACGCCCGCGAGAGCTCGCGACGATGGGGCGTGTCTTCCAGCAGGGAGACCGCTCGCTCGCTGTACAACAAGCCCAGCTGGTTGTCGTTCATCACATAGCCGAGGGTCCAGCCAAGGGTTGCGAGCAGGCTGGCGGTCACGGCCGGATGAGCACGCGCATGACTCGTCAGCTCGCCACCCGGAGCGAGGATATCCAGCCCTTTTGTGAGGTAGTCGACCGCGGCCTGGTTGTCGGCGCTCTCCGTCGCGCAGCCCCCGAGCTTTTGATACAGGATCGCACGCTTTGTTGGTTCTTCGGTAAATGCCAGGGCCCGCCGATACGCGTCCGCGCCCGCTTCGATGTTTTCTGCGTAGACAACCGCGTCGCCAACCAACTCGAGCAACTCGGGGTCGTGTTCTTTGGCCAGCGCTTGGGCTCGGCGCAAGGCGGTGGCGGCTTCGCGGTAGGCGAACAGTTGCAACGAGCGTTTTCCGGCCTTGCGATACGCCTCGCATGCTTCCGCCCGGTCGCCGGCCAGGTCTCGGTGATGGGCGATGGCCGACAGCAGCAATGGATCATCAGTGGAAAGGCCGCCCGCGCGCTGCTCGAGCCACTGGGCGACGGCGGTATGGGCGAGACGGCGGTCGCGTGGCGCGAACTGCTGGTACGCCACGTCACGCACCAGCGCGCTGTGGAATACGTAGCGGTCGTCGTCCACCGTGGTGGGCGGCAGCGCCGCGACGATGGCGCGATGTTCGAGCTCCGCCAACACTTCGTCCAACTGGCGGTCCTCAACGGCGTCCGGGCTGGGCAGGGCGGCGCGCGCGGCTTCTCGCCAGAATTCGCGGCCGACGACAGCCGCCGCATACACGACCTCTCGTGCGGCCGGCGGCAGGCGGTCCAGTCGTCCTTGCACGACCGCTTCCACGGTGGCGGGCAGGGGAGTTGTTTGCGAGATGACCGTGTTGCCGCGCTCACGCAGATCACGGGCGAGCTCCTCGACGAAGAATGGGTTCCCCGAGGCGCGGTGGGCGAGGTCGCGCAGCTCGGCCGGACTGGCCGCTGGTGCGAGACCACGAGCGATTTCGATCGCGTACCGGTCGTCCAGCGCTTCTAGAGTGATCGTGTCCTGGGTTGGATCGTAGTGCAGCCACTCACCGTTGGGCTCGGATCGGCCAAACATGATGACGGCTACGGGAACCGCGTGAAGCTGGTCGTTGAGCTGGCTGAAGAACTCCAGAGACGCGTCATCGGCCCAGTGCACGTCTTCCAACAGAATACCCACGGGACGCCGCGCCGCGCGTTTCTCGAGCCACACCCGGGCGGCGGCAAAGGCGGCGGGGCGGTCGTGTACGCCGCTACGAACCGTGGATTGGAACCAATTTTCGTGAGCGCTACGCAGCAACGAAAACGGTGCAACTTCACCCAGTGGCGTGGCTCGCCCAAGTAGCCAGTCGATTTCCCGGCGCTCGTCGACGCTGCGCATCAGCGCCTTGCGCAAGCGACTCTTGCCGTACCCGGCGGCGCCGACCACCCGGATCCAGCGTGGGCTTCGCTGTTCGCACACGTCCTTCATCAAGGCGTCCAGGCGCTTGAGCTGCTGGTCGCGGCCGAGCATGGGTTGGTCGATGCCGGCCTGGTCGAGATCGCTGGCGCTCGCAGGCAGCACGGCCAGTGCGCGCTCTCCAGCGGTGGCCGACAGGTCATGGCTCAGCTCGGCGACTTTGAACCTTCCGGCGAGTTGTCGGGCGGCGGCGGCGGAGACTCGAACTTCTCCAACCTGCGCCTCGGTGGCTAGACTCTGGGCCTCAGACAGGGCTTCACCAGCAGCACTCGGCGTCTGTTCCAAGGTCTGGCGAAACAACACCCTTGCCGTATCGATGCCCGCCCGTCCATCCATGGTCGCGTTGAGCAGCGCATGGGCTGCGCGCGCTGCCCGGGCAGCGTCATCGCCGAGGCTGACTGGAGCGCCGAAGAGAGCAACGATGGACGTTTCAGTCACGTGCAGCGGTGTTCCGCCCATGTCCACGACGATCCGCTCGAGCTTGTCATTGGGCGAGCCCAGTTCCAGCGGCCGCGTTTCCTCTTCGGAGTCGCTCTGAGTTGGCAATGCCTGGGTCATGGCCGACTCGCATACGAAGTGCAGGGCGGTGGCGACGCGCACGTGCGAGCGCGCGGTTGTCGTCGCGAACGAACGAGACGACGACTGAGGGGTGGCTAAGGCTTCCAGGCTCTGTGGCGTCGGCGTCGTCAGCGACTGCGGTGGCAACGTATCTTGCAACGACACCTCACCAGTAAGGCTGCTGCCCCACGGCCTGGAGCCGATTCCACGCGCGGCCTGGCTCAACTCTTCGGCGAATCGGTCCACGCTGCGGGACCTCTTCTTTGGTTCGAAATGCAGACCTCGGGCCAGCACTTCTTCCAGGGACCTGCGTGGCTGGTCGGCGGCGGCATGGCGGGGCAGGGCGGGAATGCGGGGGCGAGTTCGGGCCCGCTGCATCGCTGCTTCCAGGTTTGGCGTCTTGAACGGTTGTCGTCCAGCGATCAACTCGTAGGCTACGATCGCGCATGCATACACGTCGGCGCGGTGATCGTAGCGTTCGCCGCGCAGCACCTCTGGAGCGATGTACGATGGCGTTCCGGCGACCATACGTGTGCCGGCAAGATCCGCGGTCAGACTCGCGACACCAAAGTCAGTGAGCACCGCGCGCTCGTTCTCGAGAATCACGTTGTCGGGCTTGACGTCTCGATGGAGCACGCCGGCTCGGTGAGCAGCCGAGAGGGCGGAGCAGATTTGAACGACCACGTCGATCTTCTTCGGCAGCGGAAGCGGGTCCGCCAGCTCTCGTCGGATCGCCTTGAGCATCGAGCGCAGGCTCAACCCCCGGATCAGCTCCATGGTGACGAAAAGCTGGCCCTCGTGCTCGCCCAGGTCGTGCACCCGGCACACATTCGGGTGGGACACACGTCTCGCTAGTCTCACTTCGGAGCGGAGACGTTGCCTATACTGTAGGTCGTCACCGAGATCCGGATGCAGCAGCTTTAGCGCGACGTCTTCTTCCAGGTGGTCGTCGTGGACTTCGAACACCGAGCCCATGCCGCCTTCGCCCAGTTTGCCGATGACGCGATAGCGGGTCGACAGCACCGTGCCCGGCGCAAGCGTCCCGTCATCATTGCGACCGGCCTGCTTACTGCCCGAGTCAGTCGCGTCCCCCTTCCTGTATACAGTCATCGCCCTTGAGCCAATCGAGAATAGCTGATAGCTGACGGGCATGGCACTCATCGTGATCGCTATCGACGGTCCCGCCGGCGCGGGTAAGTCCACCGTATCTAAACGTCTCGCTGCCGAACTGGGCTACCGCCTGCTCGATACCGGCGCCCTGTACCGACTTATCGCCTTATTGGCGAAGCGGGCGGGAGTCGACTGGGCCGACGAAGCCGGTCTGGCCACCATCGCCGAGAACGTGGATGTTCAATTCAAGCTCGACGGGGAGCGGAATCGGGTATTTGCCGGCGAAGAGGATGTCTCCGAGGCGATCCGCACTCCGGAGATCTCCAGCGGCGCGTCTCAGGTTTCGGCGCATCCGGGGGTTCGCGCCGGGCTGCTCGATCTTCAGCGCAAGATTGGCGAGGCGGGCGGTATCGTCGCCGAGGGGCGCGATGTGGGCACGGTGGTTTTCCCCGACGCCGGCGCCAAGTTCTTCCTCACAGCCTCGCCGAGAATCCGCGCCCAGCGCCGCTACGACGAGCTCGTGGCCAAAGGCATGACCGTCGACTTCGAGGAGCTGGTCAGCGAGATCGAGACCAGGGACCAACGCGATTCAAATCGAGCAGTTGCACCGCTCAAGCAGGCTGACGATGCGGTGCTGGTCGACTGCTCCGAACTTAGCCCCGATGAGGTCATTGCGACGATGATTCAAGTGGTCCGTCAGCGAGAGAAAACAGGCCTTTAATCGCAAAGTTCATTGACAAAGAATCGCTAGAACGGTACCAGTCTCCCCCTGCGCATTGGGGCACTTACCCGGGGCGTAAGAAAGCTGAAGGAGCAGGATTTGCAAATGGTGGAAGCTGGACAGAACGAGGGTGGCGACGAGAGTTTTGCCGCGCTGTTCGAAGAGAGCCTGAAACAAGAAGAGGTCAAGGAAGGCGACATCGTTCGCGGAACCGTGATCTCGGTCGGTAAAGACTTCGCGATCATCGATATCGGGTACAAATCGGAAGGGCAGATTGCCATCGAGGAGTTCCGCGGTGCCGATGGCAAGACCACAGTCGTCGCTGGCGACGAGGTCGACGTTCTTCTCGAGAACCGAGAGAACGAGAACGGCATGATCGTTCTGTCGAAGGAGAAAGCCGATCGCCTGAAAGTCTGGGACGACATCTCGGCCGCGTGCGAGCGCGACGAGCTCATCGAAGGCGTGATTTCTCAGCGCGTCAAAGGTGGGTTGAGCGTGACAATCAAGGGAGGCGTCAAAGCGTTCCTTCCGGGAAGCCAGGTCGATCTCCGACCCGTGCGCAACCTGGACACGTTCATCGGCCAGTCGTTCAAGTTCAAGGTCATTAAGTTCAATAAGAAGCGCGGCAACATCGTGCTTTCTCGACGTGTTTTGCTCGAGAAGGAGCGCGCGGCTCTCAAAGAGAGCACCCTCGAGCGGCTGCAGGAGAATCAGGTCGTCGAAGGTATCGTCAAGAACCTTACCGAGTACGGTGCATTCATCGACCTCGGCGGTATCGACGGTCTGTTGCATATCACCGACATGAGCTGGGGCCGGGTCAATCACCCGTCCGAGCTGTTCCAGGTCGGTGACCACGTCCGCGTCAAAGTACTAAAATTCAACGCCGAGACCGAGCGGGTCTCCCTGGGTCTCAAGCAAATCAGCGAAGACCCGTGGAGCAAAGCCCAGGAGAAATACCTTCCGGGTACCGTCGTTCGCGGAAAAGTCGTGTCTCTCAAGGACTACGGCGCATTCATCGAGCTGGAAGAGGGCATCGAGGGTCTCGTGCACATCTCTGAGATGTCATGGACTCGCCGGGTCAAGCACCCGTCCAAGGTCGTCGCAGTAGACGACGTTGTCGAAGCAGTGGTCCTCGACGTAGATGTCGAGAACAACCGAATCTCCCTCGGCATGAAGCAGCTCGAGCCCAACCCGTACGAGCAGCTCACGGAGAAGTATCCGCCGGGCACCATCGTCGAGGGCAAGGTCCGCAACATCGCCGACTTCGGTATCTTCGTCGAGATCGAAGAGGGCATCGACGGACTGGTTCACATCAGCGACATGAGCTGGACCCAGCGCGTCAAGCACCCGACCGAGCTGTACCAGAAGGGCGACGACGTCAAAGCCGTCCTCCTCAACATCGACACCGACGACGGCGACAAGCCGAAAATCAGCCTCGGTATCAAGCAGCTCGTGGCGGATCCCTGGGATCTCATCCCCAACAAGTACCCGATGGGCAAAGTTGTCGATGCCAAGGTACTCAAGGTCCTCGACTTCGGCGCGTTCGTCGAAATCGAGAAAGGCGTCGAGGGGCTGGTTCACATCTCCGAGATCGCCGAAGAGCACGTGGCCGACCCACGGTCCATCCTCGAAGTTGATCAGACCGTCCAGGTCAAGTTGATCAGCATCGATGTCGCCGAGCGCAAAATCGGTCTTTCCATCCGGGCCGCTAGTCGCGACCAGGCGATGGCCGAAGCGCAGGGCTACCAGATGGGCAGCACCGGTGGTGCCACCCTGGGTGATGTCATGCGCGCCAAACTCGGCGCAGCCATGGACACGGACGAGCCCAAAGACGACGACAAAGACGACGAGTAGTAAGCAGCCACCTCGTCGGTTTTAGCGCCGACGAGCACAGATTGTTCGAGCAATGGGGTACCTTAGGGTGCCCCATTCGCTTATGAGCGATGAAGACAAACAGGACCCAGCCGAGTCTGCTGACGAGACTCTGTCCAAACAGACCTCGGCTGCCGCCACGCAACCGCAGAAGACCACGGAGCGGGGCGGTCCCGAGACGACCGCGCGGGTGAGGGAGGCTGTGGCCACCCAGAGCGACCGCGGCGACGGGCCCGAAGCGGACCGGGAGGACACGAGTGGAGCCGGCGGTGGTTCCGGTGCTAGCGGAGGCGGTTCTTCCTCCGGTGGCGGCGGCCCTGGTGGCTTCGGCGGCTCCGGTTCACGAGGCGGCGGTGGCTCCGGCTCTGGTCCAGTCAGCTGGCCACGAGCACGCAGCGTGTTGGGCTCCGGCGGTTGGGTGCGCCGGCTTGCCCGACTGTGGGGATTTCTCGCGTTCGCGGTGCTGGTCGTCGTGCTCGCGCGGCACGTCATCCTTCCGTTCATCTTCGCGCTGCTGATCGCCTACATCCTTGCGCCGATCGTTCAGTGGATGGTGTTTCGCAAAGACGAAACCAAGCGCATGCCCAAGGGGGTGGCGATCCTGGCGTGCTACGCGGTGATCATCACTTTCATGGTTGGCTTCATCGCCATTTTGCTGCCACTCATCTCCAAGGACGTCGCTCGCATTGGCGCCGAAGCGCCGAAGCTCTACGAGAAGTTGAACGACGAGTGGGCACCCAAGCTCGCTCACTGGATCGAGAAACGCTTTCCGTCGACGGTCCCGAAAGAAGACCCACAAGCAAAACAACCTGCAGTCGCCGGCGTGCCCATTCCACCCAATACTGCGTTCGTGGTGACGCCGTTGCCCGATGGCCGACTCGCCATCCAGCTGACCCCGGGTGGGTTAGCGATCAACGCCAAGCCGGGCGGGGGCTACTCGGTCGTTCCCGCGACCGGGCCGCCGCCACCGGAGCGTGTCGAGGACAAGATTCGCGCGTTTGCCAAGACTGTCTTGTTGCGCCTGCAGAACAAGCTGGACGACGTGTTCAGCCTTGGCCAGCAGCTTGTCGGCGCGTTGATTCGTTTCATCTTCACGTTCGTGCTCGTGTTAATGGTCGCCGCGTTCATCCTGCTCGATCTCGAGAAGATCCATGGCTTCGCCAGGGGACTGTTCCCTCGCGAATTTCGCAGTGACTACGACGTGATCATGAGCGGCATCAACCGTGGTTTATCCGGGGTCATACGAGGGCAGTTACTCATCTGTTTGGTCAATGGCGTCTTGACCTATATCGGCATGGTCATTTTCGACGTGAAGTACGCATTCATCTTGTCGGTGCTCGCCGCGATCTTGAGTTTGATCCCGATCTTCGGCTCGATTCTGTCGAGCATCCCGGTGGTCCTGGCCGCCATTGTTTCCGGCGACGCCGGTATCGACGTCGCTCGTGGATTGTTCATGCTGGCGTGGATCGTCGGCATCCACTTCCTGGAAGGGAACTTCCTCAACCCGAAGATCATCGGCAGCGCCGCCAAGATCCATCCGGTACTGGTGATCTTTGCCCTCATTGTGGGGGAGCACAGCTACGGCCTGGTCGGTGCCTTGTTGGCGGTTCCGGTAGCCTCCATCGTCCAGGTGATCTTCTTGTACTTCCGGCAAAAGACCTGGAAGTCCGATCCACCCGTGCGTAACGTGATTTAGATCTCGGGCGTTTGCCACAACTAGCCAAAGATCTTTCATTGAGCGAAACCCTCTGCAATGCTATCCACGAATGTGGCCGTCGTCCCCCACATGACTGAGAGCTCCAATGCTTAGGTCCATCATAGCGGCGCTGTTTGCCCTCGCGCTGGTCGCGCACGGCTCCCCCGTCGCGGCCCAGGATTCGCTGCAGGATCCATATGGGACACCCAAACCGAAGGCGCCGGTGGTCAAACCGCCAGCTCTTCCCAAAACGCCAACCAAACCGGTGTCGGTGCCGAAGGTCGACCCGCTCGACGAAGCGGTCGCCGCTGCGCTCATCGCGCGGGGCAATGTTTTGTTCAACGCGCGGGACTATGCGAACGCACGCCAGCTGTTCGTGGAAGCTCTGGTGCGCAGTCCCAACGGTCCCCGGGCGATCCTCGCGCTGGATATGCTCAAGCAGGCCAACACCAAACTCGGTAACAAAGACGTGTTCAGCGGAGCGCCGAAGGTCTTGCGGCCGCCCAATAAGGACGCGCCGATCGATCCGTACGGAACGGGCACGAAAACGAATCCGGGTGACGTCAAGAAGACCGGCGAACCCATCGACCCCTACGCCGACCCAAAAACTGCTGGCAGCAAAATCAAAGACAACACGGGCGAACCCCTCGACCCGTACGCCACCGGAAAGAACGACAAGCCGAATCTGCCTGCCCAGAAGGATGACCCCGGTGCCGACCGTCGCGCACGCACCATGCTGATCGGCTGGGGCGGATTGCTCGGCCTGACCGTGGGCCTTGCACTGGGTGGTCCCGACGACGATAGCGCCGACGGTGGTGGTGGTGGCGCCGCGTTGCTCGGCATCGTTGGTGCCGGCGCAACTGCAGGACTCGCTTATTATCTCACTCGCAAACGCAAGCTCACCGCTGGTCAGAGCGCGGCGATCATGTCAGCGGGGACCTGGGGCGCGTACAACATCGGTTTACTCACCGACACGTTCAAGACCCAGGGTACAAGCACTAACGACGTGTTCGCCGGCCTCGCTGTCGGTGGTGTGCTCGGCGTAGCCGCCGGCGCCGCCTACGCACTCAAGTACAAGCCGACTCAGAACGAGGTGGCGGTAATCAACTCATTCGGTGGTTACGGAACCCTCGCCGGGTTCATGCTCGGCCTGGCGATGGATCCCCCTGAGACCGAGGCTTACAGCGTCAACGGTATGCTCGGCTCCATCGGCGGCCTCGCTGTCGGCATGTTCGCGGCCAAAAAACTCAAGGTCTCGCGGAGCCGAATGCTTCGAGTGGATCTGGGCGCTGGACTGGGCACGGCCGCAGCATGGGCGCTGTTCTACCCGTTGATCTCGGACGACTCCACGCGCAGTGACGAGCAGACGACTGGTTTCGTTTCCGTGCTCAGCGGTATCGGCGGCGCGTATGCTGCCTGGTACCTCACGCGCAAGATGGACAAGAAGAAGAAAAAGAGCGTGCTCGACGCGGGCGTATCGTCTCCGTATCCATCGCTACTGCGCCGCTCTTCCAAAGGTGCCTGGTCCAAGGGCATCCCGCTGCCCAGGCCCATCCAGAACCCGGCACTCGGCCCCCGCACCCGTGGGACGTCCATGGGCATAGACATCCTCAGCGGCTGGCTCTGAGGGCGCGTCTGCCGGCGAGCTTGCCGCGCGTGCGCTTCGCGTACCGCTTCGCTCGGTCGGTCATGGCCACGAGGCCACTCCCTTCCTCGCTGTAGGGGTGCGCGCCAATCTCACTCGGCAGCCACGCCCTCAGGACGCGTCTGCCGGCGAGCTTGCCGCGCGTGCGCTTCGCGTACCGCTTCGCTCGGTCGGTCATGGCCACGAGGCCACTCCCTTCCTCGCTGTAGGGGGGCGCGCCAATCTCACTCGGCAGCCACGCCCTCAGCCGCGTGGGGCGGGTACTGGCCGGCGGGGTCGTGTTACTAGCTTCACACCGGCTGAAATCGTTGATGTTTTCGGGCGTGTGGCGATGGGGCGGGTTCAGGTATGTAACCCCGGCCTTCTCGATGTGTCTGTTTTTTAGGTAGGCGCCCGGTTTTTTCCGCTCCCGCCACAGATTTTCCGGCGAGCCACGGCGTTTAACGAGTAATAGCCTTCTTATGAGCGCCCGATGAAAGTTTGCCCCGCATGCCCAGCCACCTACGACGACGAGCATCACTTCTGCCCCGTCGACGGCAAGGCACTGCGCTCGATAACGCCGCTGCCTAGCGACCAGCTGGGCACGACCTTGCTCGGCCAGTTCAAGCTGACCGGGATTGCCGGTCGGGGCATGGGTGGCGTTGTTTACAAAGCGTGGCAGCGCGGCATGGAGCGCGATGTGGCCGTGAAGATTCTGCATCGGCAGTTGGTGCGCGACCGTTCCATGGTGCGCCGCTTCAATCGGGAGGCAAAAGCAGTCGCGCGGCTTTCGCATCCCAACATCGTCAACGTGTTCACCACTGGCGTGACCGACTACGACGCGCCGTTTCTGGTCATGGAGTACGTCGACGGTGAACGACTTGATGACGTGATCGCCGACGGGGCACTGCCGCCGGAACGTGCCGTGGGTATCGCGCGGCAGATGGTCTCTGCGCTGGCAGACACCCACGCCGAAGGAATCATCCATCGGGATCTGAAACCCGCCAATGTGTTTCTGGTGCAGCATCGACGCACGCCGGATTTCGTCAAACTCCTGGACTTCGGCATCGCCAAGCTGGTCAACACAGCGCTGACCAACGGTGAGAGTCGCCTGACTCGCGAGGGCGCGGTCTGCGGCACACCGCACTACATCGCGCCGGAGCAGGCGAGCGGTCACCGCGTCGATCATCGGGCGGATTTGTACAGCGTCGGGGTCATGCTCTATCAGATGGTTTGCGGCCGGCTGCCATTTCTCGGTAGCGGGATGGCCGTTCTGCTCGCCCACGTGAACAAAGAGATACCGCGGCCGTCGAGCTTTGGCGCGGAGGTGCCAAACCAGCTGGAAGCGATCATCATGCGTTGTCTGGCCAAAGACGCGGGCGAGCGGTACCAGAGCGCCGAAGCGCTGGCCGACGCCCTCGACGGGTTCCTCGAGAACCAGGCGAGCCAGAGCGAGCCAGAAGCCGTGTTCGGCGATGCCGCCACTGTCAACGCGCGCGCGCCGCTTCAGCTAGAGCGTGGCCTCACCCACGATACCCGCGAATTGCCCATCGCCATCGCTGCGGCGAGCCTGCCGGAAGTCGAGCCGCGTAAGCGTCGCTGGCCCACCGCCATGGCCTGCCTGGCTCTTATCGCGATCGTCGGTTTCGGCGGCGCTCGTTTCGGTGAAGGCTACCTGCGCGCTCCGTTGGCACTGGACGGTGCTACCGCCGCGCTCCCGGTGAACCACGTGGCGGGGACCCCGGCCGCTCCGGTCGCGAACCGTGACGCCGAAGCGCCTGCGGCGCGGCGGGCAGTCGTAGTAAGCGGCGGTCGCTATTCCCTGCGCGTGATGTTTCCGCGCCGGCTGATCACCGGGGTGCATCACGAGTTCTCTTTGGACGTCTGGGACGCGGGCGGCAAGCCGCTGATCACATCGGAGGTCATCGTGACGTTGTCTCGAGAAGGTGGCGGTGACACCGGGTTGGCCGCCAAGCCCACCGATAGCTCCGGGCGTTACCGCTTTCATCGCCTGCTCAAGCAGGCTGGCGAATACACCCTTTCGGTTTATCCGCCGGGTGCCGACGACGCGATCCAGGTCTTCTTCGAGGTAGATCGCCCCGATCAGCCCCCAGGAACGTGATTCACAGCCAAAACGGGTGCTGGCCGAGCAGTAGGCCAGGGCGAGTTTTGTTGTATTGTGCGGAGGATGGATCGGGCGTTCGTGGCCGTACTGCAGTGCCCTGTTTGTCATGCTGGCAAGCTTCAGCTGCTATCGGGCTTTGTGAGTTGCCCTGATTGTGGCACCGAGTTCGAGTCGGGAGAAGGCTACCTGAGCATGATGGATCACCAGCGTGGTGAGCCCACTGCCTCCACGACTGAGCAGCGCCTGATGGAGAGCGAACTCGTCGCTCGGGTCTACGAACGCATTTGGCGTCCGGCTTTCGTCCGCGTGGTCGCTGGCAAAGGCGCGAGCAAATCCACCGGCGGCTTCCCGGGCGAGTTCTACATCCACAAGAACAGCCTGGCCATGGACGACCGCACGGGCCCCTGGCTCGATCTGTCGTGCGGCCCGGGTCTGTTTACCCGCGCCATGGCAGCGACCAACCCGGGGGACCTGATCATCGGCCTGGATATCTCCAAGGCGATGCTCGAAGTCGCGGCGCGTCGATCCAAGGGATATAGCAACGTCGAGCTCGTGCGGGCCGATGCGCACGATCTGCCATTCATCGATAACAGCTTTGGCGGCGTGAACAACGGCGGCGCACTGCATGCCTACGACGACCCGGCGAGAGCGTTCGAGGAAATCCTGCGCGTCCTGCAGCCTGGCGGTGTCTACGTAGCCAGCACCTTCGCTATGGCTAAGTCGCTCCTGGGCAAGGTCGCCGCCAGGGTCAGCGGGATTCGGCGGTTTACGCCACCTGAGCTGCGTGCGCAGTTATCGCGCATCGGTTTCGTCGACTATGAGGAGATTCGCTTCGGCGATTCCTTCATCTTTCGCGTTCGCAAACCATAACTTTGCCGCTCGCTGCCGTCGGTGAACCGTGACCCCGGTCCTATCTTTGGGCACGGGCCATGTGTCCGCTCGAGAAGTGCCAACGCCCACATTTCTTTCACATTGACGCCATGGCGCACCGCGTCGTAGCCTCATGTTCTTGGGTAGTAAGTAGGGAGCTAGCTTCTATGAAAAAGATGGCGGTGGTCGCCTTGTTCGCGATCGCAACGGGTTGTGTCTCGGAGCTCGATACCGAGAGAGACATAGTCGATAAGGGCACGTTTGGCACCACGGTCATTACGCTGATGTGCAAGCGCATCGCGTACCTCGAAGACCTCAACGATGGCGACGGTGTCACCGACGTCAGCGGCGAGTTCTATCGGGCGATTTGTCGCGAAGGCTTCGCGCCGCCGGACAGCGGACCGGGCACGATCAAGGCGCTACACGCCAAACGGATCGAGCTCATCGCCGCCATCGACACCACGTTTCCACCCGAGTTCCTCGGCGACCTGCAGGGCTACCTGACGTCCAACGAGTTCCTCGCGCTCTACGACACCGGCGAGACCATGAAGGCCGTCGATGCGCTCATCGAGTTTCTGCGGTTCATGGCCGACGACCAGGCGTTGCCCCCGGCCCTCGAGCGACTGAATCATCGCCTGGGCTACGTGCCTGCTCCGCGCACTCTTGGTGCGGTTCGGGCATTCGTCAACTACCCCAACCTGCATGAGTTTCTGTTGTCGGTCGTCGATCAGATCACTGAAGGCGGCCAGGCGAAGCGCGAGTTCGACAGCCTGGTAGCCGCCATCGCAGCGACGATGCGCAACGCCAAGCCCGCCGACGATGTGGACGCGCCGGATCGCACCGGTCGCCTCGCCGTCGATCTGTTGCTCGGCCAACGCGACGAGCTGGGCACAAACCAGAGTATCCCGATGGTGCTGCGCGATAAGCGCGGACTCGCCTCGGTCAACTCGTCGTCGGGGCTGCCCGTGCCGTTCACCGATATGGACAATGACGGACTCGCCGACGCTGACGATATCGGTCGGTTCACGGACGCTTCCGGTGAACCCATCGATGCGCCCGCGCCCTTCACTCTACCCCTGGGCGACGAAGGAATCCCCTGGCTCTACCGCGACGTAGACGGCAAAGCCCTGGACGGCGATGGTGGCACCCCAGTTTACAACTACGTGAACCTCGACCAGACCGTGTTCGCGGCGCTGGTTCGCGACAGTGCGAAGTTGTTCGATCCGCAGAAGGGCACCGCGCTGGACCTGTTGCGCGGAGCATCGCTGCTCATGGGGCCGCGGGAAGCCGTGACTAAGACCTACGACAACGGCGAGACCCTGGATTATCGCGGCTATAAGGTCGACGAAGCGCCGCTGCTCGACATCGCTTTCGGCTTCTTCAAAGTCCTGGACGATCCCAACATCTACGATGTGCTCGCGTTGGCGCGCAAATTGTTCAAAGACAACGAGCCGGTTCTCGCGCGCATTCTCGAGGCGGTCGTGACAGATACCTCGCGGGTCGGCGACCTGCACCCCAACGCCAAGCTCGAGGCAGGCTCGCCTCTCTGGGACGACATGGTTCCGGTGCTGCGGCAGATCATCAACACACCCGGCCTCGTGCGCGACCTGCTGCGCGCTACCGAGGACACCAACGTCGCCGAGCTCGGCCTGCGCCTCAGCGACCACATGAAGTACAAGGACCAGTTCACGTTCAATCCCAGCGATCAGAGCCTGGTCGGCTCGTTCTCCACCGAGGTCAATCGCAGCCAGGCGGACTCTGGATACAACCGATCGCTCATGCAGCGTCTGCTGCACGTTATCGCCGATACGAACCGTGCAGAGCTGTGCAACAAGCAGGACGCCGTGGTGAGCATCTTCGGTCTGCCGATTGCGACCTACGATCGGTGCGACCTACTGCGCATCGATAACGTCGCGGTGTTCTACATGCAGTCCATTGCCTACGCCAAGGACTCGGGCGGCAACATCATCTACGACGATGGTGTGCCTCGGCCCAAAGCGCGGTTTCCGTTCACCACCTCGGGACTTGTCGGCGCGGCGATCAATAGCGATCTGGGAGATGGAATTCTGGAGAGCGAATCCGGCATCGCCGGGTTTACGCGGTATCCGACCCCCGAGGCGCTCAACCGCACGCTGTTCATGCTCCCCCAGCCCGATTTCTTGGCGGACACAATGGGCCAGGCCCGCTGCCGCGACGGGCACGTGTTCACCAGCGATCACGCTGGCACGCTGCCGGTGTGGGAGAAGGACGGTTTCTACGATCAGATTCGGCCAATCATTCAGGCGTTCGCTGATCACGACGCTGAGCAGTTGTTCGTGGACATACTGTCCGTGCTCCACAGCCATTGGCCGTCGCGCAGTTCCGTCCAGCATCAACAGGTCGAGCCAAGCTCGCCAGGTTACGCGTGGGCGTCGAACATCGCGAGCTACGAGCAGATCGCCTCGGACGTACTCGGCCGGCGCAGCCTGATGGACGCCATCGTCTACGGCGCGCCGACCCTCAACGCGACCACCGCGAACGGCAAGACCTTCGCGACCATCATCACCAACGCCTCGCGCTACATCCTGACTCCGCAGGCTGGCCTGGCCAAACGCAACGGAGACACGACGACCACGACCGCGGACGGACGTGCCGTGGATACGCTATCGCCGTGGCACATCATGGCGGATGCGTGGGCTCTCAAAGGTACGCGCATGGCCGTGGCCGAGAACGAAGCTGTCGCGTGGCACAACGGCACACGTGGCCTCATCGATGTACTAGCCCGCGGTGACGCGATACCAGGCACGGGCTGGCGATTTCGCAACGGAGCGTTCCGCGGAATCGTCATCGCGCTCATCGACTTCGTAGACGCGCGCTTGCGTGCCCACGATACCGCCGGTGATCGGTCGACCTGGCTCAGCAGTGAGTTGCCCGACGGTATGCTCAGTGTGTTCTCCAGCCCGGTGTTCGCGGGCGCGGCTGACTTCATCCTGTCGCTGCAGGCTGACCCGACCGCGCGCAAAGAAATCGAAGCGCTCATCACCTACCTGACCAACGAGTCCAACACCGACGCCTTCCGTACCTCGCTCACATCCATCGCCGACGTATTGCAGCTGGCCCTGGATGATCGTGACATCGTGCCCATTGCGCACGTCATCGGTGAGGCGCTCAGGCCCGAGCGCGGCTGGCTCAACACTCATCTGGAGTGGGTCAAGAAGGCGCGGCATGCCGATACCAATGCGGCGTTCACAGCCATCCTTCAGAACCTGTTCAAAGAGAGCCGCCCCGGACATACGGGGGCCGGTGACCTGATCGACGGTATCTCGGAAGTGAATCGCTCCATGCCGTACGACCACCTCAGCTACAGCTACTCTGAAGATGACTACCGATCGCTGTTCCGCAACGTGGCGGGCTTTCTCGACGAAGAGAAGCGCGGCCTGCGGAAATTCATCAGCTTGATCGAGAGCCGGAACAAGTAAATGCACAAACGCATATTGGTAGTTGTGCTCGGCCTCGTGCTGGGCGCTAGCGAGGTAGCGTCCGCCGGCGGTACCTTCCTTCACACACGCGGCGTGCGTCCGACCGCACGCGCGGGCGCGTTTGTCGCCGGCGCCAACGATCTGGGGGCCATGTGGTTCAACCCTGCGGGCCTGGTCGCACCTGAGCCTGACAAGAAGAAGAAGGTCTCGTTCCTGTTCGATATGGCGTTCGTCGACCATTCGGCCACCTACACACGGGTCGACTCGGGCAACAATCGCCACGATCCCGTGAGCAATGAGGCCATGGGGAAAGTCATTCCAACCGTCGGCATTGGCTACCGAGTCAGCGACAAGATCGCCGTTGCCGCCGGTCTGTTCGCGCCGTACGCCGGCCTGGATAAGTTCCCAGAGAATGGGCCCCAGCGTTACTCGCTTATCGACGCCAGTGAGTCTGCAGCGGTGGTCCTCGAAGCTGCCGTCGCGTACAAGGTCAGCGATCGCATTCGAATCGGTGTCGGTGTGCAGAACATGATCTTTCAAGCGGCGTCTACCGTGGTCTTCTCCGGTTGCCCGCAAGAGGTCGCCTGTGCCCCCGAAGACCCTGAGTTCGACTCGGTCAACAAGCTGCAGCAGCTCGACTTGTTCATCCCGTCGGGGGTGGTTGGCGTGCAGCTGGACCTGGGCAAGAAGGCCAGCGCCGGATTCTCGTTTCAGTTTCCCTTCAGCGTATCGGCCAACGGCGAGCTGCAGTCGCGCTTGCCGGAATCGGGCTTCTACGACGGCGCTGTTCTCGTCGGGGATCGCGCAGACATGTCCTTTACCCTCCCGCCGATCCTACGTGCGGGCCTCGAGCTCCGACCGTCGTCGCGCGCCAAGGTGGAGATAACCGGCAGCATCGAGTTTTGGTCCGTGCATGACAAGTTCATCGTCGAGCCGCGTAACGTGCGCATCGAGAATACGCCTGGCCTGGGCACCTACGAGTTCAGCACGGTCGAGATCTCGCGGGACTTCCGTAACTCGTTCTCCATCGCCGTTGGCGGCGAGCTGACGCTCAACAAGGCGAGCGGGCTGACGGTGCTCGGTGGATATGCCTTCGAGACCAGCGCGGTGGGCAAGCGCACTCTGAGCGTGTTCACCATCGACGGAAATAAGCATTTGCTCTCAGGTGGGATCGCCCGCAACGTGGGAAAATGGCAGGTGAATGCCACCCTTGGCTTCGTCAAAGTCGCCGACCGCAGTGTCAGCCCCGAGGAGGGCAGGGCGACGCAGCTCTCGCCTCTGCGCGACCCAGATGGAGTGCCGGCCGTGACAACCTACGTAAACTGGGGCGATTACAGCTCGTCGTACCTCATCGCTGGCGCTGGAATTAGCACCCAGTTCTAGCCGGCGTTCGAGCCCGTTTTTCGACAACCGCGCCAACTCTTCGTATTATCGAGGAGATGAGTGAGCAAACCGTGCGCGTGCTGTTGGTCGACGACGACCGCACTATGCTCACGTCGCTCAGTGAAATGGTTCGCGAGTGCGGTTACGAACCGTACGCAGCGTCGACCTGGAGCGAAGCGCTTCAGTTGTTTCGCGAGCTCGATCCACATATCGCATTGCTCGATGTGATGATGCCGACCATCGACGGCTTCAAGCTGACGGGAATGCTGAAGGCGGCGACCGATCGATTCGTTCCCATCATTCTGATTACCGGCCTGGACGACATCGGTTCCAAGCGGCGCGCCATGGCAGCTGGCGCGGATGATTTTCTGACCAAGCCTGTGAAGCCCCTCGAGCTAGAAATTCGGCTCAACTCCATGCTGCGTATCAAGCAGCTGACCGATGAGATCCACGAGGTCAACACCAAGCTCGCGCAGATCGCGGTGACTGATCCGCTAACACAGCTGTTCAACCGGCGCGCTGTCTACGAGCATCTCGAGCGAGAGTTCGCTCGCTCCCAGCGCTACGGCAATCCGTTTTGCGTGTACCTGATGGATATCGATCACTTCAAGAACGTCAACGATACCTACGGGCACTCGGTGGGCGATCAGGTGCTGGTGATGGTCAGCGACGCGCTCCGACAAACCGTGCGTCGCACAGACGTGGTGGGCCGCTACGGCGGCGAAGAGTTCATCGTGCTCGCGCCGGAGACCGATATGGTGAACGCACAGATCTTGGGCGAGCGCCTGCGCGAGGTCGTAGCCGAGCGCACCAAGCAGGCGGACGACCTGCCGGACGTGACCATCTCGATCGGCGTCGCTCAGGCGGAGTCGGGCACGATGACGCACTTCGAGGAACTTGTGCACCTGGCCGATAGCGCTCTGTACGAAGCAAAGCGCACCGGGCGCAATCGCTGCGTTTACGTTACCGCCGAGTCCGACGAAGCAAAAGCACTCGTCGCCCAGCTCGGTGGGGACGCTTAGTCGCGCTGGCAACGCTGCCTGGTGAAGGCAGCTCGCTCAAATGCAACCGGAACGTTCCGGTTGGAAAAAAAGGGCCGGAGCGGCTGTCCTGGGACAGCGCGCTCACGAGCCCGGTGCGAAACGGCGCCAGCTAGGGGGGAGGTGTGGCGCCCGAATCGCTATGTGTCGTTCGGAACTTACGCCGCTTCTTTGAGCGCCGTACGTCGCAGGCTGCCCTCGAAACCAGTGAACGCGGTGCGCGCTGCTTCGGTGAACGAAGCTCCTGGCAGCTCGAGATTCAAGCGTGCGTCGTTGACCTGGAGCAGGCCAAGGAACAGCGCCCAAATAACATCGGCGGTCTGCTCTGCATCGATCGTGTTGTAGTGACCCGTCTCGACGCTCGAAGCGATGAGTGCCGTCAGGTGCCCACGAACCATCGTGAGACCGTCGGAGCTTGCCTTCGCCACTTCGTCGCTCAGCTGCTTCTTCAGGCCAGGCTGCGACATCAGACGCAGGGTGCGAGTACCCTCGACATCAGACACCGCCCACTGGGTGAAGAAACGCCATGCCGCACCGAGGCGGTCGTCAGCGCGCAGGGTGTTCCCACGAAGCTGAGTCAGCTCTGCATTGAAGAGCTCAAAGGTCTCCTCGAGCAGGGACACGTACAGGTCTTCCTTGGAGCGGAAGTACAGGTAAATGGCACCTACCGATAGGGACGCTTGCCGGGCAACCTGTTCAATGGAGGTCTTCGCATAGCCCTTCTCCGCGAATACCTCGCGCGCAGCACGCTGAATGCGACGCCGACGCGCCTGTCTCTCTTGTTGTTTTCTCTCTTGAGCCGTCGTCATGGACCAATTGATAAGCCGGTTGACGCGTCGTGTCAACTGCAGTTTGCTGCAGCGAGTCATTTTTTTTGAGTTTTGCTCAATCTCTCAAGCGTTTCAGGACTTTCCGAAGGTTACAAATCTGAAACATTGTAACTTTCCAGCGTCAGCAAAAAAGCCCGCGTCGTGAAACGCGGGCTTTCGGGGCATGTCGACCGGCGCGGAGGGGGGAACGCTCGGTCTGATTGTGTTTTTATGAACGGCCGATCGGGGCGATGGATCTATCGCGGAACGCGTTTCTAAAACGGCGTTCGACACCCGTGAGGGCGCCGTGTGTAGCAATGACAACTTTCAGCTACGGGCGTTCTTACGACCGGTTGGGTATGCTCCTGTCGTGCTCAGTTCTCGCCTAGCCTGGCTCTGCCCATGTGCGTTTGCGTCTCTCGTTCTAGCTGGGTGTCCCGGGCCGAAAGCGGAGCAACGCCCGCCCGACGGATCGGTGGTGGTACCGACCATTGATGCACCGCTAGTCGGCCAACGCTGGCCTGCTTTGACCGAATGCGGTGACGAAGTTTCGGTGGACAGCATCTTTTGCGACAACACCACACGGTCCGGAATTGGTCGCACTGATATCGCGAACGAAGGTGAACAACTCGCCGGTGGCGTTGCCCTTGCCGACTTCGACGGTGACGGCGACCTGGACATCTACGTTACCGGTCTGAATATCGACGGGACGTACTACAGCAACGACGGTACCGGCGTGTACAGCGACGAGACGGCCACTGCCGGCCTTACCGGCGTGAACCGGACTAGCGGCGTGGCCGCCGCCGACCTGGACGGTGATGGCGATAGCGACCTGGTCTTCACCGGCGCAGGCGCGAAAACGCGTCTGTTCGAGAACAACGGTAGCGGCGTGTTCACCGAAGTTGTCGACGCGTTCGGGACCGCGCTCGCATGGAGCACGGGCGTTTCCATCGGTGACTACGACAACGACGGCGACGTCGACGTGTTCGTCGCGCGCGCGTTCGATGTGACGCTCATGGCCGCGGAGACCAATCAGTTGTTTCGCAATGACGGCAGCCTCAGCTTTACCGACGTGAGCGTCGCGGCCGGCATTCCTAACCAGGCCGACGCAACCGTGGCTGCAGTGTTTGCTGACTTCGACGGCGTGAACGGGCTGGATCTGTTCATCGCGAACGATGGTGGACCGCTGGTGTTTGGCAACGTGGATCTGCGCAATGACGGGGCCGGCAACCTGAGCGTCACCGCCGCTGGAGCCGAGCTGGAAATGTTTGCTCGGGGAGCTGGCGTCGGCGACTTCGATAACGACGGCGACCCGGATCTGTACATCAGCGATCTGGGCAACAACGTGCTGCTGCAGAACGACGGTAGTGGCCGCTTCACCGACGTCGCTGAGATAACCGCGGCCAAGGCGGGCAGCTACGTTGACGTTGAGGACCCGGTGGATCCCATGCCGGATATCGACGAGACGCTCTTTCCAGAGCTGTGGGATTGGTCGCTGCGCGCTCTGTCGTTCTCGGACGGCCGCCACGCCACGACCACCTGGGCGCCGCTGTGGTTGGACTACGACCAGGATGGCTGGCTCGACCTGTACGCGTGTAACGGTTTTCTCGGCCTGGTCGGTTTCGAGATCGAAGGCCGGCGCCAGCCCAACTTCATGCTGCACGGTCGGGGGGACGGATTGTTCGAGGACGTTAGCGCCACGAATAACTCGGCCGACACCGGCGATGCTCGGGGCTGCGCGGTTGGCGACATCGACGGCGACGGCGACCTGGATCTCGTCATCGCCAACGTTGGCTACGCTGGCGATATCACCGGCGGCCGGTTCGTGATTCTGCGCAACGACGCGGCCGACGGCGGTTACCTGAGGATTGCGCTAGACGGCGTGACCGCCAATAAGCAGGGGTTAGGCGCCAAGGTCGAGGTGACTATCGCCGGCGACACACAAACTCGCTGGATATCCACGAACTCGGGTGGTTTGTCGTCGCGTTCGCCGGTGGCTCACTTCGGCGTGGCCAGCGCGAAGATGGCCGATACCATCGTGATTACCTGGCCAAGCGGAACCGTGGATACATTGACCAATGAGATCGTTGGCCGCACCATAACCGTCGTGGAAGGCTCGAGCCCGTGATGTTGCGAACAATGACAACAGTGTTGGCGGTGGTGGTGGTGTTGTGCGTGCCGCTCGTCGCCGCTGCTCAACTTGATCCGTACGCCGAACCGCTGCCCGGCCTGCAGGATGACGAGCCCAAGCAGTCCAAGTGGATCATCGAGGCGAAAGCCGGTCTGTACTTTCCGCAGGTCGATAGCGGCGTGGAGGGCTCGCCGTTTGCGTTCGTGTTCGGCGGCGAGTCCACGTGGATGCCGATGATCGAGGTCAATAGGATTCTCGCCTGGCCCATGGGGCAGCTCGGCGTGACCGTGTCTGCCGGCTACACGTACAAGACAGCGTCGGGATTCGAGGTCGACAACGCGGGGGACCTGCGAACGGATTCGATCACCATGGACCCGTTGCGCTACGACGGGTACCGGACGGTGTTCCGGCTCTACCCGATTTCGGTGGGCGGCGTGTACCGCTTTACCTGGCTGGACGACCGGTTCGGAGCGCCGTTCGTGCCTTACGCTAAGCTGGGGTTGTCCGCGTACATCTGGCGCTTCTTGAGACCCGAAGGCACTGTCGATCTGGTCGACGAAGATCCACTGTGCAGCGGCGACCGCTGTTTGAAGGATCGGCGCAAGGGAACCAGCCTGGGCTTTCAATGGACACTTGGATTGGCCATCCGCGTGTCGCAAATCGACCAGTTTGCCGGGAACAACCTGGCTAAGGAGTGGGGCATCGATCACTCGAGCTTCTTCTTCGAGGTCACCGGTGCGCGGGTGGACGGCAACATCGGTTCAAAGGCAGCCCTGGACGTTGGTGAGCTCACCTGGTTCGCTGGCTTGAACTTCGAATTCTAGTGATGCGTTTCTCGTTATTCGTTGCGCTGGCTGTAGCGCTGCTCGGCTGCAAGTCCAAAGACGACAAGGCGAAGAAACCGAAGAAGCAGCGGGCCTTCACGTTCAAGAAGTCAGGGGACAAACAGCTGCGCGTGACCGAGACTATTCGTGTGGTCATGCCGGTCGTGCCGGGAACCGATGTCTTGCAGCCACTGGGCGAGGATCAGTTCGGCCGGGGCTATGAGCTGCGTATGTGCACAGCTGACAAACCCGATGCGTCGGCCAAAGCAGTGGAAAAGACCTACGCGGCCATCGGCTGGAAGCTGAGCCTCAAGCCGGTACCCACCATCAACGGCTGGCACATCACCGGTTCTAGCGGCACTCTCGTGCTCAGTGCGACCACGCGCGGTCCCAACGCAAAGGCCGCGTCTCAGTGCACTGGTGACAAGACGACGATGATCATTATCAACGTGCGCAATCCTGGCCGTTCGGCCATGGGCTGGGCGCGGGCAGCCGCGAAAGCGGGCAAGCCGATGAAGGTCGCGAAGGTGCCGTATCCGGTCAAGTGCCCGGCTGGAACCAAACAAGCCCCACGCGCCTCCAACGCGGCCTGGTGCGTGAACAGCGATGGCATCAAACACGGGCCGATGGCGTGGCTGGTGCGCAGAAAAGTCGCCCTGCGCGGCGCGTACGACAACGGCAAATTGCACGGTGAGTTCAGCGCGTTCGTTGGTGGCAAAGTCGTCAAGACGTTCAAGATGGTCAACGGCAACGGCACGGTCGTGATGTATCACTCGGCCAAAGTGAAGAGCGCGGAGATGGGCTACCGCGACGGCAAGCGACACGGTGGGTGGCGGCACTGGCACGAAAACGGAAAGCTGCGCCATGTGACCAACTACGATCGCAACTGGGAACACGGCTTGCGCGAGGACTGGGACAAGAAGGGCGTCAAGCGCAACCAGAGCCACATCCATCAGGGACGCAACCACGGAATCACTCGTACCTGGGATGTAGACGGCAAGCCGAATCGCGAGTTGCACTACGTGCATGGTCGCGAAACCAAGGACATCAGCATCGCCAAGGACGGCAAGCGCACGGTCAAAACGCGCAAACTACCGGACTACACGGGCAAGCCGATCACGACGTCGCACGCCAAGGTCAAGCGCGAGTGGCAGCAGTGCAAACGTCATGACGAGTGCGTGTCGGTACCCACGACCTGTTGCTCGTGCGGCGGCGGCGATCTCGTTGGCGTGCACTACAAGTTCAAGAACCTGGCGCGACCGGCGGTGCTCGCGCCGGGGGCGTGCAAGAACACCAAGTGCCCGGCGATGAAGTGTGCCAGCACCGGCGTGCGCTGCCACAAAGGCATGTGCGCCACGACCGAGCGTTAGCCTACTTAGTCGAGCGGAAGATGTGACTCAGCTGCGGCTCGAGGTGCGCGTCGAAGAATTCGAGCAGATTCTCGCCGGGTGTTCGGTTGAGTCGTCCGGTCAAGGACAACGACACCACCCCATGCAGGTTGGTGATAAGGACGACGGCCGCGGCTGCAGGATCGTCCACGTGCAGCGTGCCCTGGTTCTTGTGAAACTCCAGGTACTGGGCGAGCAGGTGCATGTTGCCCTGGGCGATGGCGGCGTCGTCGTCGGAAAGCAACGCGGCGTCGTCGTAGCTGCTGAACATGAACAGATACTCGGCACGATGATCGATCGCCCATTGAACGAACATGCGACCAGACGATCTGATCGCGTCCTGCGGTGGCAGGCTCATCGACGGACGAGTATGCGCGTTGAGTTCTTCGAACAGCTCGAGCTGTAGCGCGCGAAGTAGGGCGGCGCGGTTGTCGAAGCAGCGATAGACGGCCGTGAGCGTGTAGCCAACGTGCTGTGAAAGCTCACGCAGAGAAAACGTCGGTGTGCCGTGTTTGACGAGGAGCTCCCGGGCTGCGTCGAGCAGCATCTGGGGGAGCTTTTCATTGCGGGGGCGGGGCACTTGAAACTCGAAGATTAGGGCTTGCCTCTGTTACGTATCTTTGTTACGTATCATTGATACTAAATGATGAACCCGGGAAAGGGAACCGAAAATGCGACACATTCTGGCTGCAACTCTAATGATTTTCGCTGTATCTGGTTGTTCGAAGAAGGACGACGACAAGAAGGCTAAGAACACCAAGAAGACGACGGCGCCGAAGTCCACCGAGACCACGGCGAAGAAAACCCCGGAGGAGACTCCCAAGAAGCAGGCGGGCGCGGCCGCGATGACCTGCGAGAAGCTGGGCTGCACAGGCAAGGGCAAGTTCTCGAGCATGTGCAACTGCAAGGGCAAGGACGTCAAGCCGCCCATCGCGTTTCACCGGGTCGATGGCGAGATGTTCAAGAAGCCGAAGTTCGAGATTCGAAACTCGACAGCACACCAAACCGAGTGGGCGAGCGCCACGGTGTACTACTACGACAAGGACGGCAAGCAGCTTGCGGGAACGTCCCGTGGCAAGCCGCAGAAAGCGTATCGCCTGAACGGTAGCACCATGGGCGTGAAGGCGAACGGCACCAGGTCAACCGGCATGGGCTACAAGACCGCCGAGCAGCCCGCCGGCACCAAGACGGTTCAGGTCGCCGTGGACGGGTGGTGCTACGGCGACTCGCGCACCAAGGACGACGAGTTCTGCGTGCGCATCGACAAGTCGCCCGACGATCGCCCGATGGCGAAGTAGCCCGGCTACTTTCCTTTCAAGTCGGCCAGGAACCCGCGAATACGTGCGGCGTTCTTGCCCAGGTCGCCTTTGCCATCGCGTGAACGCGAGCGCATGTCGACCACCGCACCGCTACCATCCTTGCTCTTCCTCACTCGCACCACGAAGTCGTCGACGAAGCGAAACAGCTTCGTCTCGGCTTTGCCCTCGAATACCAGCGCCTCTTTATCCACCCGGTCCACGGACCAGTCGGCCCGCGACTTGGCCAAGGTGACCGCGCGATCGAACGCCGCGGCGGGCGCTTCAGTCAGGTTTAGCGGCTTCAGATCGGCGTAGTGTTTGGCGACGATCTTCTTGAAGGACTCGGGGTATGCCTCGGCGCGACTGAGCTTTGGCGGCTCGGTCAGGTCCGTGGAGATGTCGTTGATGCGTGGATGTCCGCGAGCGCTCAAGGCGCCGACCATCACCAGCGCGATCGCCGGCAGTCCCATGACGCTGGGCAAGTAGGTCGCCAGCGAGCCCTGCTTCATCGCACTGATGATGCCCCAGCAACTGGTCACCAGGCCGAGCAACGCGGCGAGCATGAACAAGCTGAGGCCGACCATCGGCGGTACGATCCTGAAGTGGGCCAGGGCGGGTCCGAGGACTAGGAACGCCAGGGACGCGATACCGATGTACGTGCGTATCTGCATAGGCGAGCTTTTACCACCAATGTTAGAGTGCGCCGATGCGCGTTTTTGTGAAGGTCGCTCTGGTGGCCATGTGCCTGGGACTGCTGGCCTGCGGCAAGTCCAAGAAGGACGATTCGGGGAGCGCCAACCCCGATGAGGCTTCCAAACGCAGCCGCGTGCCCATCAAGGTAACGGCTCAGCCACCCGATGGCGTCGCCGCGGCCCTGTGGGCGGATATCGGTTGGTTCCCGGCGGACATCAAGGTCATCACCGAAATGACCCGTAAGGACCGCATGCTGCCATTTGTGGACTTCATCAAACGCATGGGCCGGACCAGTGGTTGGCCCAAGTGCGCGTTCGAGCACCTGAACAAGGTCGATCGCTACTACATGGCGGCCCAGAGCATGCGCGCACGCAGCACAATGGTTTTCTTCGCCAACGTCGAGCGTACCCTCGTCGATGATTGCGCGCGCAAGGTGGCGGCAAAGCCATCACTCAAGGGAACGGCGCACTCTCGTGGGCCCATCACCGAGTTACGGGCGTTGGGCAACAAGGCGTTCCTCGGCTGGGTCGACCTCGACGGCGTTCGCGTGACCGTATTCGATAGTGATGAGAAGCGTGTTGATGCGTTTCTTGGCGCGGTCAAACGCATTGGCGCAAAGCATCCACTGACGCGGCCACTGACGAGTGCGAATCGCAAGGCGGATCAATGGGTGGTCGGTGCGGCCGACCTGGGCAGTCAGTATTTCGGCGTGCCCAGTAGCTCGTTCTCTCTGGACATGAAGTTCAAAGGCGAGATCAACAAGGGCAAGGCGGTGCCCCTGGACGTCAGTGGTTGGATCGACTTCGACGTCGACACCAAGGCGCGGGAAGCTCTCGGCCGAATGGAAAAGGCGTTGGCCGCTATCGGCGACAAGCTACCGCTCGAAGTGCTCCAGAACATCAAACGCCGGGTCGAAGGTTCGCGGCTGCGCATCGACATCAAGCTCGACACCGCCGCTCTCGTCAAGGTGATGGGCTGGCTCGCCGAAGCCGGCAAGACCATGCGCGCGTTGGGCAAGTAGTCCGGGGCTACGCGTTTAGCGAGACCTGCCGGGGCTACGCGTCTAGCGAGACAATGTCAGTTCGCAAGTCGCGGCTGATGACTAACACCGAGCGCTTGGGGATTTCTTCGAAGCCCTCGCCCAGTTCCTCGATGGGCTTGTCGCTGCTCAGCGCGAGTACGCCGCGGAAGCTTTCGCCGCTCTGGTTTTGGCCCTTGCCAGCCGAGTCGGCAACCTTGAGCCGGCGCATGTACATGGGCGTGTCGAGCCGAAGCGCGAGCATGCTGCGTCCGTTGCTCACGACCGCGTTGCCGGGGCGGCGAGCCTGGTCGTTTCCGCCGAGCTTTGTGATCGCTCCAAACACGAGAGCGAGGGTGTCGCGCAATACCCGGCGCACCTCCATGGGGTCCACGTTGGGATCGTCCAGGGTGCCGGCGTCGTGGAGGAAGGACAGAAACAGGTGGAAAACGTACTCGCCCGATGTCTTGCCTTTGATGTTGCGGCGCAGATAGGCCGGCGTGTGCTCGAGCAACTGCTGGCGCAGCTCATCGAACGGCTCGATGTGACCCTGTTGGGCGAACATCCACTGGCGAAACCGGAACGGTTGAGTGTTGGGATTTCCACGCAGTCCGTCGTCGCTGGACGAGTGGCCGATCAGATAATCCGAACGCAGGCTGCCCAGGCTCTCGAAAATGTCGACAGGCTCCTCGCTCAACCGCGGGTGCCGGCTCAGCAGCACCTCGCCACCTTGCACGTAGCCGACGCCCCAACGGATGACGGGGGCCTCGATAAGCAAAGCGCTCCTGACCGGCTCGAGAGCCGTCTGGAGATGTTGCGGTTGATTGCAGGTGCAGCCGAACAGCCTAGTCATGCACCGCTCCTTACGTGCGCTTGCCCAGGGGCTCGAGTGTTCCGACCGAGCCCAACGTGCGTTCCGCCGAAGCGGATCCGGGACAACAAAGGGTCAAGGAACAACAGGTAAACAGGCGTCTACCTGTCAAAGAGCATAGCTCATGACACCGACATCCGCAACGAAGGCTTCTCTTAAGCCGCTGTGATTACTGATGAAATCGCTGCACGATGAACTCGCGCAGGTGATCAAACACACGTCCGCGTTCAACTTCGTTGAAGATCTCATGGTGCATTTCGGGGAAGCGGAAGCGAGCCGACGGTGCACGTACCCGGCTGTAGACTCGGTGAGTCGCCGCGGGGTCGGCGATCTTGTCGCCGTCGGCAACCAGCCAGAGGCTGGGCACTCGCATTCGATGGGCCAGCTCGTAGACGTACTCCTGGGTCGCCATGGCAGCGGTGAACCAACGGGCGCTGGCCACTTCGTGACACAAGGTGTCGACGCGCCGCTCGGCGAGCTTGCCCTCGTCGTGGGTCAGGTCGTCGATGCGGAGTTCGCTGGGCAAGGACAACGTGGGCAAGAAGCGTCCGGCGACTCTGCCGACCAGCTCCTTAGCCAGAGGCACGTGGGCTTTGAGCCCGAGGAACGGTGAGGAGAAAACCGCCGCGGTTACATTTCGCGGCGTGCGAGTCGGGTCGCAGAGTGCGCGCAATGCGATGAGCCCACCGTTGCTGTGGCTCACCAGCAACGTCGGCAGCTTGCTTCCGCCAGCCGCCGCGCTGCGCTCTTCCAGTTGTTCCAGGGCCGCGTCGAAGTCGCGCAGGTAGTCGCTGTAGCCATTGACGTGCCCGCGCTGTCCCTCGGCGCGGCCATGCCCACGCATGTCATACGAGAGCGTGTGGAGTCCCGCGTTGACCAGCACGTGCGCGAGCTCACGGTAACGGGCGCAATGCTCGGCGTAGCCATGGACGATGAGGGCCGTCGCTTTGGCGTTTTTCGCGGGAAACCACTCAGCGTAGAGCTTCTCGCCGTCCCGTGAGGGGAAGTGAAAGGTCTCGCTCGGCTCGAGCGCACCTGGTGCCCGGTCGGTTTCAGAGGAGTCAGGAGCACTGGTCGCGGCCATGATGGTGCGTTATACCATGGTAGGATCTTCACCAGTTGGGCCGATGTTGGCCTGTGGCGAAGGAGGTTTGCGCCATGCAGAAAACGCTTTGTCTCGCTCGTCTTGTCGCGGTGATGACCGCTTTCACTCTGGTCTCGCTGTCCCTGGTGGCTCACGTCGACGCCAAGCCGCGCAAGGTCTACCTCAACGGTGAGGATCTGGGCGACGTGCAGGTACGCAATCACGTGTTCAAGGGGTGTAGCGTCCGTTTCGACGCCGCTGGCAACGTTTACATCACCGCGCCCAACCTGGAGATCAAGACTAAGCCGATCCGGGCGTCACGGGGCCGAGTGCCTGTCGCCAAGGCGCTTAGCGCAGTCGCCAAATTCGGCCGGAACTTCTACGTCGTGAGCAGGGTGGTGGGGCAGGGGACGCTCCTGCCATACCGGTTCAAGGTGTTCATCAACGGCAAACAAGTGGCTCGAATCGACCCGAGCGGCGTCATGGCGGTCCACACGATCACCCGCCTGATCCGGAAAGGCACGAATACCGTTCGGGTTGTGCCTGAGTTCAGAGCCTCATCCAAGATCAGCCGATCGTCGCGGGATCGCTTTGTCATCATCGTGGGCGCAGGGGCGATTACTAAGGGAACGGTCACAATCAATAATCCCGTCGTGAACTTCCAGCGGCACGGTGGCGAAACCGGTAAGTTCACTAAGGTTTTTCGCTTCACGGCACGCTGACCACTGCTCAGCCATCCCTCTGGATCCAGATTGACAAGGTGCGTCGTACTCTGTTAGCTTGCGCGCCGGGTTGTTGATTCATGGTCCACAACTGCTCAAAATTAATTGCAATTTTGTCACTGCTGGTTCTGGCGACAGGATCCACGTGCGGTGCTAAGCACGTCGACCGCAAGAAGAGCGCGACCCGACTCGAGTTAGCGAAGGACTTCCTTAAGCACGGCAAGCTCGACGCCGCCGAGCAGGAAGCCAAGAAGGCTATTTCGTTCGATCCCAAGAACGAGCGTGCCCACGACGTGCTCGGACTCGTCGACGTGATTCGCGCCATGCGCAACTTCACGTTGCTCGAGGTGAATGACTGTCTGACCGGCGTGGATGCGAAAGCTTTGCGCGGCGAGTTCGATAAGCAACTCAAGAACGCCGAAGAGCACTTTGCCAAGGCCGTAAAACTGGCTCCGGATTACGGTGAGGCGTGGTCGAACCGCGGGGTCACTGCACTACTTCGCCAGAACTACACCCAGAGCGTGAAGTATTTCACCGAAGCGCTGCTGCATCCCAATCGCTTACTGAAGATTTCACTGACGCGGGGCTCCCTTGGTTGGGCGCATTTTCATAACAAGGACTACCCCAACGCGGCCAAGGAATTGCTGCAATCTTTGCAGTTCCAACCCAAGATGTGCCTGTCTAGTTATCGTCTTGGCAGGGTTTACTTTGCCAGTAAAGAGTGGAATAAAGCCCTTGAGAAGTTTCGGGAAGTTGCCTCTCAACCTAAAGCTTGTCCGATACAGGAAGCTCACCTTTATCTGATGAAGACGCTCGTCGAACTGGGCCAAACACAGGACCTGCCAACCGCGCAAAACGCGTGCGTGAAGCTTGCGCCCAAGAGTTGCGTGGCCGTTCGCTGCAGGCAGGCCAAACCGTAGATGAAGACGCCCACTAACAAGCGTCGAGGCCGGCGTCGCGTTGACACGGCACCTACGGGAATCAGCACCGCTGAGCAGGAAGCTCTGAGCGCCGAGCACCGGTCCAGCTTCTGCGAGTACCTTCGCTCCAGCCGCGCCAAGAGCGCTCTGAGCCTGGAGGATATCGCTCGTGTCACCAAGATTCCGCGACGTTCGCTCGAGCGTCTCGAGTCCGGTCGGTTCGAAGAGCTGCCGGCGGATGTGTTCGTGCGCGGCTTCCTGCGCAGCTACGCTCGCTGTGTCGGCATCGATGGCGATGACGCAATCGGTCGTTACTCGCGCTGCGGCCTGACGCCAGCGCCGGTTGCTTCCGAAGAAGCCAAAGCGTTGCTACGCGCCAGTGCGGTCGCCGCAACCTTGGTGCGCCCGCGCGAGGATTCAGAGTTCAAGTCTGCCTCCAAGTCCGTCGAGTCGTTCGAGGCTGCAGGTGCAGAGCCGGCGGTCGCGCTCGATGCGTTTGACGTGTTGCCGCAGTCACAAGAAGAAGCATCGGTCGAAGAGGTCGAGCTGTCTCGCGCGGACACGATTCCCGCCGAGCCTGGGATGCTGGAAGCTGTTTGTCTCGACGAGAAGCCGCTACCCGCTCTCGAGCTCGACGAGCAACCTGTGCCGACGCTGCAGTTGGACGTGCAGCCGACGCCAGAATTGCAGCTCGAAGCAGTTGTCGAAGAACGGGACGCTGGCGTCGCCGCGGATGTCGAAGTTGCCGCGGATGTCGAAGTTGCCGCGGACGTCGAAGTTGCCGCGGACGTCGAAGTTGCCGCGGACGTCGAAGTTGCCGCGGATGTCGAAGTTGCCGCGGATGTCGAAGTTGCCGCGGATGTCGAAGTTGCCGCGGATGTCGAAGTTGCCGCGGATGTCGAAGTTGCCGCGGATGTCGAAGTTGCCGCGGATGTCGAAGTCGCGGCCAAGACAACGCCATCGGCGAAACGCAGCGAGTCCAAGAAGGCGCGCAAACGCCGCCGCCGCCGCGAAAGAAAAGCCAAGCAGCGTGGTGGTGCCATCGGTAGCTCGCCGACCATTGCCGTCAAGACCAACGTGGACGCGGAACCGGTGGTCGAGCCGGCCGCTGCCGTAGAGGCGACCGTCGAGCCGTTGGAAGCTGCGGTCGAAGAAGCGACTGCCCAGGCCGACACCGACGACAATCGGGACAACCAGAACGACGACGCGCTCCAGGTGGGTGCCCACGTAGTCGATGTCCCCGCGGAGGTTCACGACGACCTGTACGACAGTTTTCAGGTGGTCACTCCTGCGGAGCCGATGGCGCTGGTCGCCAGCGAAGGCGCCGTAGAGTCTGTTGCTGACGTTCTTACTGATACTGCTGCTGACACACTTTCTGACGCAGCCGAGAACGCGGAGCAGGCTGAGGACGTCCCGAGCGAGGACGCGCCGGTCATGGTTACGCCGCCGGAACCGGTCATGCTCACGCGGATGCCCGCGCCGAGTCTCATCATCGACGACGATGATCCGGAGGCCGCGGAAGAAGAGCGCATCGCGGCCGAGGCCGTGCGTGGCGATGACACCAAACGCAGTTTCATCCCACCGGGATTGCTCGACCCCGATGACGGGTCACGCCGCGGAGCGCTAACGCTCGCGGTGATCATCCTTGTCATCGTCGCCACGCTTACGATGTCCTACTTGTTGCGCCGGCCCAGCAGCTCGGGCGGTGGCGTCACCATGACCGAGGCGGTCGAACAAGTAGAGATTGCGCAGGCGGAGCAGCAAGTGTCACCGATGCGGCCATCCGCTGGTAGCACTCTGCTTGTGTGAAGCGTCGACGGCGCTGCGACCCGGGTGGAGCTGATCCTGGGTGAGTGAACCGTGACCGACGATATCTCGACCACCGACGCTATCGTGCTGCGTCTGGTTCCGTATCGCGACTCCGATGTAATTGCGACCCTGTTCAGCAGAGAGCTGGGCAAGTTCTCGGGACTCGCTCGGGCGGCGCGCAAATCGAGACGACGCTTTGGCGGCGCGTTAGGCTCGCTGATGGTGATCCGCGCGGAACTGGCGAGCAAGCGGCGGGGGCAGTTGTGGACCCTGCGCGCCGCGTCGCCCCTGGAGAGCTTCAGCGAATTGGCAGGCGACATGGCCACGTTCGCCCATGCGAGTTACGCCACCGAGTTGGTGCGAGAGCTGACCGCCGAGGGGCAGCCCGACGAAGCCGTGTACGATCTGCTGCTCGCGTTCTATCGGGAGCTGCGGAACGGAGCGTCGGTCCAGGTGGTTCGCGCATTCGAGCTGTCGCTACTGGCGTTGCTGGGCCTCATGCCCATGCTGGACCGCTGCGCGGCTTGCGGCAGCGCCGACGAGGAGAGCCTGGATGAGCTCGCGGTGCTCGACCCGGCGAAGGGCGGAGTCCTGTGCCACACCTGCAGTGGCCGGTTTCGTGGCCCAGGTGCGCGATCGCTCCCAGGGCCGGCCCGGCGCTTCCTGCTGGCATGCCAATCGGTCGAAAGCCTGGCTGCGGCGCGTCTTATTGCCGTTGAGCCGGAAATCGCGGCCGCGGCGCGGGACGCACTGCTGGCGTTGCTGCTCGGGCACGTGGGCAAGTCCCTGCGTTCTTTGGAGTTCATCAACAAGCTAAGCGGCGGTGGTTCGTAGTAAGCTCCTGGCATGGTCAACAGGCTCACCGCGCTGCCCATATTTGTCGTGATCACGTTGGTTTTCGCCGCCGCCAGTCCGGCTCGGGCGGAGGACTCCGACAAGGAAAAGCGGCGAAAGAAGATTCTCGCGAGCAAGTTGCTGCGTGTCGGCGACCGAGCGATGAAGTCCGGCAACTATCAGACCCGGCGCAAGCGGGCGAAGGCCGCCAAGAAGGCGTATGAGCGCGCGCTCAAGGCCTACGAAAAAGCGTTCGAACTTTATCCTCTCGCACAGATCTATTTCCCCATCGGATTGGCGGAGCAGAAGCTCGGTCGTCATCTCGATGCGATCCGGCACTATCAGCAGTTGCTCGACGAGGTCGAGGACTTGAAGCCAGCGCTGAAGAAGGAAGTCGATAAGCGCCTGGCCGAAGTGAAGAACCACGTGACCGTGCTGACTCTGAAGATCAGCCCGGATGGCGCAAACATCGTCGTCGACGAAGAAGACAAGGGCACCGCGCCGCTCGCTGTGCCGCTGTACCTGAAACCCGGCGAGCACACGATCGCCGTGACCGCCAGCGGCCACGTCCTCTACGAGAAGAAAGAAACCTTCGAGGCGGGGGACCAGACCCGCGACGTCAAACTCGAGAAGGTCCCCGTCGTGGTGAAGAAAACGCCGCCGAAGAAGAAGAAGAAGAAAAAGACGAAGGTGGCCGGACCAGCAAAGGGCAAGCTGATGATCGGTGTCGGAGCTACAGTGGGAATGACGAGCTTTGCCCTCATCTTCGGTCTGGTCGCGCTGAACAAGCACGGCCGGTTCAGCGACGAGAACATGGACCAGGCGGGACGCGACAACGCGGCGTCCAGTGGCAAGAAGTACGCGCTGATCAGCGATCTGTTCTGGCTCGGCGCGATTGCCGCGGGTGCGTATACGGCGTACTACTACCTCAAGGTCTATCAGCCGAAAAAACGCAGCATGGAGCGCAATGCGGCCCGAACGAAGCGGGTTCCCGAACTCTGGGTCGCGCCGTACGTGGGCACGAGTCAGGGCGGAGTGGCCGCTGGTGGTCGCTTCTGATAGGCTTTGTGCACGCGCGACTCCTTGCCTACGGGCTTGGGCGCGAAAGAAGTTATGGCAAACGGAAACGGTAACAACTGGGGCCCACCCGGTGCAGCACCACCGCCCCAGGGCTACGGCCAAGGGCAGCCGCAGGGTCAACAGCCCCAGCAGCCGTACGGCCAACCGCCCCAGCAGTACGGCCAGCCGCCCCAGCAGTATGGCCAGCCGCCCCAGCAGCAACAGCCTCCGCAGCAGCAGCCATACGGTCAGCCGCCGCAGCAGCAAGGCTATCAGCAGCCTCAGGGCCAGCAGCAGCCTCAGGGCCAGCAGCAGCCATACGGCCAGCCGCCGCAGCAGCAGCCATACGGTCAGCCGCCGCCGCAGCAGGGCTATCAGCAGCCGCAAGGTCAGCGGCCGCAAGGTCAGCCTCAGCAGGTCCAGGCGTCGGTTACGCCCGCGCCAATGCGCGCTGCGGCGATCCCCGCAAGCGGAGGACGTTCAAAAGCGTTCCCGATCATGGTTGCGGCCGGACTCGCCGTCGGCGTGTTCGCAGGACTGTTGATCGTTGGCGTCGGCAAGTCCGACAAGAAGAGTTCCGAGGACGACACTGAGGAGACGTCGGATAAGGACGACAAGTCCGATTCTGATAAGCCGGATGGCGACAAGCCCGACGGTGACAAGCCCGACAGTGACAAGCCCGACGGTGACAAGACCGGCACGAAGGTAGCCGCGGCTACGGTCGACGCTGGTGTCGCGAAGAAAGCGGAGCCCATCGACGCGGCGCCGAAAGTGGTCAAGGCTCCGGTTGATGCGGCGCCACCTGAGCCCAAGAAAGTAACGATCACGTTCAAGGTGACGCCGGACACGATCAAGAACTACAAGATCTCGGTCAACCGTAAGAAGGTGGACGGCGAGACCTACGAAGTTCAGCTCACCAAGAAGAACAAGGTGCGCGTGCGCATGCTGGTGCGAGCCAAGGGATACAACAACTGGTATCGCAACAAGGTCATCACCGAGGACACCACCTTCGAGGTGAAGATGCGCAAGTGGCGCAAGCCCAAGCCGGGCGGTGGTCCCGGCGGCCTGATCGACCTTCCGTAGGCGAGTGCCTGTGCGCCGTTCCGTAGGCGTGAGTTAGCGCGGACCGCGCCAGCGGATTGCCAGTGCGATCAATGCCGAGGCGCACAGCACCGCGCCGGAGAGCACTCCAAACATGCCGATGACGACGCCGTTACCGGATGAACCGCCGGAGATGTTCGCGCCCATCTGCATCACATCGTAGGCGATCACAGTGCACGCGAATCCCAGCACAAGGGTCGCGCCACACACGAAATCCGTGAAGCGAAAGCCGGGCTGGGGGCGGGCAACGAAGGCCAGGCCGATCAGCGCGCCCGACCAGATCAGCACGGCGGCGAGAAAACGTACGAGAGGCAATGCCAGCTCACTGCTAGCCATCGAGGTGTGGCCTGCTGCAGACACGCAGGCTTGGATGGCGGCGGTCGCGGCGATCGTCAGGGCGGTGGCCACGCATGCAAGCGGCAGGCTGCCGCTGCCAGATTGCACGCTCGTCGCGCGTGAAAGTGGCCGGTTCGCCAGTTCCGTGGACGTTTGCATGTATAGCCAACGGCGTCCCGCGCGGGACTATTCCGTGGCCGAGTCTGGTGCCGCGAACTACGGGGTGCTGATCGTCAGTGACAACGAGTAGTTCGGGTTTTCCGTGGTCCCGTTGAAGCCGTAGATTTCGACGATGTACGTGCCGGCGGGCAACTGGTCCGCGTTGGCCAGGGAGCGTTCGATGCGCTCGAAGTTCAGTACACCCATAGAACCGTCGACGACCATGCCGGTAGCCTGGTCGTACAGCCGCATCTCCAGATCGCCGGCGCCGCCCAGGTTTTCAAACGTCGCTTCGACGACCATGTCCTCATTGTCGCCCAGATCGAAGCGGAAGAAGTCCAGGTCGCCGCCCGGGCAGATGCCCAACGGTCCGTGGGTTCCCGGCGTGATGAGCACCGCCGCCGCAAGTTCGTCGTTCGATTCGAACGCCGCGCAAGAGTCGCCGCCGTCGACCAACGGTGCTGCGTCGCTCACTGCAGCGTCCACATCACCGGGTTTTTCTTCCTCGTCGAAGTTGAGGATCAGCGAGCAACCGCTGAAAAGCATCGCGGTCGTTACCGCGAGGACTAGCGAGCCTGTTCGCCGAGTCCGCCTCACCGCGCCACCCCTGATTCGCCCGTTCAGCATTGAGGTGACGTTATCTGAGGGAACTGAATATCGTCAAGAGTTTCCAAGGCCTAGCTCACCTTGACCCGCTATACCCCGCCTGCTACGGTGCCGCGATTCAGCTGGCGAGTGCGCTTAGAATGTACCTACAGGACCTCATTCTCAATCTACAGACGTTTTGGGCCTCTCGAGGCTGTGTGCTCGAGCAGCCGATCGATATGGAGGTCGGAGCCGGGACATTTCACCCAGCTACGTTTCTTCGTGCCCTGGGCCCCGAGCCGTACAACGCCGCATTCGTTCAACTCAGCCGCCGCCCGGCTGACGGCCGGTATGGCGAGAACCCGAACCGACTCGGTGCCTTCCATCAGTTTCAAGTTGGACTGAAACCGTCCCCCCTCGATGTGCAGGAGCAGTACCTTGATTCGCTCAAGCACGTTGGCCTCGATCCCCTGGATCACGACATCCGTTTCGTAGAAGACGACTGGGAGTCGCCGACCCTGGGCGCGTGGGGGCTCGGCTGGGAAGTCTGGGCTGACGGCATGGAAATCACCCAGTTCACGTACTTCCAGCAGTGTGGTGGCATCGACCTGTTGCCCGTCACCGCCGAGCTGACGTATGGCCTCGAGCGCATCGCCATGTACCTGCAGGATGTGGACAGCGTGTACGAGCTCGAGTGGGCCAAAGGCGTTACCTATGGCCAGATCAAGTATCAGAGCGAGGTGGAGTTCTCCGGATTTCACTTCGAGCACGCCGATACCGCGCTGAACTTCGACTTGTTCGATAAGTACGAGGCGGAGTGCAAGAGCTTGCTGGAGCAGGACCTCATCCTTCCGGCTTACGACTACTGCATGAAAGCCTCGCACGCGTTCAATATCCTGGACGCGCGCGGTGCCATCAGCGTGACCGAGCGCCAGCGCTTCATCGGACGAGTGCGGGGCTTAGCGCGGCGTTGTGCGGAAGCGTACGTGCGCTCGCGCGCGAAGTTCGGCTTCACCCTGTTGCCCGAAGCGGTGCGCGGAGCCGCGGTCGACGCGTTCAACGCCGCGGTCGAGGACGGCGTCAATGCCGCTGCGCTGGCAGCTGCGCGCGCTACCCAAAGCACATCCGGTGACGGCGAAGAGGCGCGACCACGATGACCGCTACCCACGATTTGCTCCTCGAAGTCGGCACCGAAGAAATCCCCGCCGGGTTCCTGGCCAAAGCCATGGGCGACGTCGATGGTCGGATGATGACGATGCTCGAAGACGCGCGTCTCGCGCCGGAGAGTGTGCGCTGTCTGGGCACCCCGCGGCGATTGACCATCCTCGTGTCCAAGTTGCCCAGCGCTCAGTCCGATGTCAGCGAAGAGATGGTCGGGCCGCCCGCTCGAGTGGCCTTCGACGACGAGGGCAAACCGACCAAAGCCGCCCTCGGTTTCGCCAAGCGAAACAACGTGCCCGTTGAGGACTTGCGACGCGAGGCCGTCGAAGGAAAGAAGGGCGAGTATCTGGTGTGTACCCGTTCGGAGCAGGGAAGGGCGGCAGCCGACGTGTTGCCGGCGCTACTTTCCCAGTTGCTGCGCGAGCTACCGTGGCCCAAGTCCATGCGCTGGGGGTTCGAGCAGCAGACGTTCGTGCGACCCGTGCACTGGATCGCGTGCATGCTCGATGATCAGGTGCTGCCGGTTGAGCTCGCTGGTATCTCCGCGGGTAACACGACCCGTGGCCATCGCTTCCTTGCGCCGGGCACCATCGAGGTCACCGCTGACGCCAGCCACTACAAGACGGCATTGCGCAACGCGTTCGTCATGGTCGATTCCGCTTCTCGGAAAGACACCATCACGGCGGAGCTGACTCGCCTGGAGTCGGAGACTGGCGCCGTGGTTCGTCCCGACGAAGAGCTGCTCGACGAGGTGGTCAATCTGGTCGAGTACCCGGTGGCGATCTGCGGCAGCTTCGACGAGTCGTTTCTAGAGGTGCCCGAGGAAGTCATCGTCTCGGCGATGCGCTCTCATCAGCGCTACTTCGCCATGGAAGACAAACAGGGCGTGCTGACCAACCGCTTCGCAACGATTGCTGGCACCGTCACTCGCGACCCGGATGTGGTGCGAAACGGCAACGAGCGGGTCCTGGCGGCGCGCTTGTCCGACGCGCAGTTCTTCTTTCGCGAAGACCGTAAGAGGTCACTCGAAGACCTGGCCAAGCGCCTCGACGCGGTCGTGTTCCAAAAGAAGTTGGGCAGCATTGGCGCGAAGATTCAACGCTTCAGCGCCGTGGCCGCGTCACTTGCCGAGCGCGTTGGCGCGGACGCCGGTGTCACCGCCCGAGCAAGCCTCCTGTGCAAGGCCGATCTGCTCACCAACATGGTCTACGAGTTCCCGGACTTGCAGGGAACCATGGGCCGCCACTACGCAAAGCTCGCGGGTGAGCCGGACGCTGTGAGTCTGGCCATCACCGATCACTACCTGCCGCGTGGCGCTGGCGACAGCTTGCCCGAGTCCGATGTGGGCGCGGTGATCGGGGTCGCCGATCGCATGGACACCATCGTCGGTTGTTTTGCCGCCGGATTGGCCCCGACAGGGTCGGCGGATCCGTACGGCCTGCGCCGCGCCGCACTGGCCGTGTTGGCGATCTTGCTTCAGCGGGGATGGTCGGTGTCCCTGGGCGAGCTCATCGACCTGGCGGCAGCGCAGGTGGACGAGCACACCACCGTCAAAGCAGACGACAAAGTTCGCAAGCAGGTCGCCAAGTTCCTGCGCACTCGACTCAAAGGCATGCTCGAAGGCGCGGCGCTTCCGGCGGATTGCGTCGAAGCCGCGCTCACAGCCGGTTATCAGGATGTGCCCGACGCGTCGGCTCGTGCGAATGCGGTGGCTCAGCTGCGCGATCGACCTGACTTCGAGCCGCTGGCGACCGCGTTCAAACGCGTGGCCAACATTCTCAAAGGTAAGTCGGTGGACGCGGATCCGAACCCGGACGCGTTCAGTGAATCCGAAGAGCGCGCCCTGTGGCAGGCGTTCTGTGAAGTCAAAGGCCGGGCGGACGAGCGCATCGGTGCAGGCGACTACAACGGTTCGCTGCAGATCCTGGCGGAACTCAAAGAGCCGGTCGATCAGTTCTTCGACAAGGTCCTCGTCATGGATAAAGACGACGCCGTGCGAAATAACCGCATCGCGCTGTTGGGACAAATCAACTCAACCTTCACTCGCATCGCCGATTTTCGGCAGCTGGCAGTCTGATAAATCATGCCTCGTTACGTATATCGTTTTGGTGCCGGCGAAGCTGACGGCCGTAGTGATCAGAAGAAACTGCTCGGTGGTAAGGGAGCGGGCCTGGCGGAGATGACCCGGCTTGGCATTCCGGTGCCTCCCGGGTTCACCATCACGACCGAAGTTTGCGAGAAGTACGATGCGGAGACCAACGGCTTTCCCGACAAGCTGCGCGAGCAGGTGGACGAGGCGCTGGCCCGGGTCGGTGAGCTGACCGGCGCGGTATTTGGCGATGCGGCGAACCCATTGCTGGTGTCGATTCGTTCCGGCGGCGCCGTCTCCATGCCCGGCATGATGGACACCGTGCTCAACCTCGGCCTCAACGACGACACCGTCGCCGGCCTGGCTGAGCAGACCGATGACCCGCGCTTCGCCTACGATTGTTACCGGCGCTTCGTGTCCATGTATGGCGAGGTCGTCATGGGCGTCGAGGCGGAATCCGAGACCGAAGAGAATCCGTTCGCGGCCATCCTGGCCACCAAGAAGGCCGAACGCGGAGTTGAAAAAGACAGCGACCTGAGCGTCGATGACCTGCGCTCGCTCGTGACCGAATACAAAATCGAGATCCTTCGTCGGGTCGAGAAGCCATTTCCCGAGGATCCAATCGCCCAGCTTTGGGGCGGTATTGGCGCGGTGTTTCGTTCGTGGAACAACCCGCGCGCTCTGACCTACCGGCGATTGGCGAACATTCCCTCGAGCCCGGGCACGGCCGTCAACGTTCAGGCCATGGTGTTCGGCAACCTGGGCGACGAGAGTGCGACCGGCGTTGCGTTCACTAGAAACCCGTCGACGGGTGAATCTGGCATCTACGGCGAGTACTTGATCAACGCCCAGGGCGAAGACGTTGTCGCTGGCGTGCGCACGCCGCAACCGATTACCAACCTCGGGAAAGATCAACCCGAGGCGTACGAAGAGCTGCTGTCAGTGTGTCGCCGACTCGAGAAGCACTTCAGCGACATGCTCGACATCGAATTTACGATCCAGAAGAATAAGTTGTGGTTGCTACAGACCCGGCGCGGCAAACGCACTGGGCACGCCATGGTGAACATCGCTGTGGATCTCGTCAACGAAGGGCTCATCGATCCGCGAGCGGCGGTGGAGTCCATCGAGCCGGATAAGCTCAACGAGATCATGCATCCGACCCTTGATCCGGCGCACAAGCCAGCTGTGCTCGCGACTGGCTTGCCCGCGTCACCTGGCGCCGCCATCGGTCGTGTGGTGTTTACAGCCAGCGAGGCCGAAGAATGGCAGCAGCGAGGCGAGAACGTCATCCTGGTCCGCAACGACACCTCGCCTGAAGACATTCACGGCATGAAGGCCGCCGTTGGAATTCTCACTGCGCGTGGCGGCATGACGTCCCACGCGGCGGTCGTTGCTCGCGGCATGGGCAAGTGCTGCATCACCGGATGTTCGGCGCTCCATGTCGATATCGTCAACGGGCGTTTCAGCGTGGACGACACGGTGGTGCGCCGAGGTGATGTGATCACCGTGGACGGTACTGGCGGTGAAGTGTTCATCGGGGCCGCGCAGCTGCAACCGGCGGAAGTGTCCGGTGGATTCGAGCAGCTGATGGAATGGGTGGACGAATTCAGGCGGCTCAAGGTGCGCACCAACGCGGACACGCCAAACGATGCCCACACCGCCCGGGCTTTCGGCGCCGAAGGTATCGGCCTGTGTCGTACCGAGCACATGTTCTTCCAGCCAGAGCGCTTGCTGGCCGTGCGCGAAATGATTCTCGCCCCCGATGAAGAAGGGCGACGCTCGGCGCTGGCCAAGATCTTGCCGATGCAGCGCCAGGACTTCGTCGAGATTTTCACGGCCATGGATGGGTTTCCCGTCACCGTGCGTCTGCTCGATCCGCCTCTGCACGAGTTCTTGCCCCACACGTCGGCGGAGATCACCGAGGTCGCCAACGATCTCAACACGACGGTGGAACAGATTCACCGGGCTGTACAGGAGTTGACCGAGGCGAACCCGATGTTGGGCCACCGAGGTTGCCGGCTGGCGATCAGCTACCCGGAGATCTACGAGACCCAGGCCAGGGCCATCGCGGAGGCCGCATTGATCGCGGCCAACGCCGGCACCGATGTGCAGCCCGAGATCATGATCCCCTTCGTGTCGTCGGCTGCCGAACTCGAGATCTTGCGCGAGTGCGTTCAGCGCACCATCGACTCGGTACTGGCGGACGAGGAACAGCAGATCCCGTACCTGGTCGGAACGATGATCGAGTTGCCACGGGCCTGTTTGCTTGCCGACAAGATCGCCGAACACGCCGACTTCTTCTCCTTCGGTACCAACGACCTGACTCAGACCACGTACGGGTTTTCCCGGGACGATGCGGCGCGTTTCCTGCCCGATTATGTGGAGCGGGACATGCTCAAGCACGATCCCTTTGCCGTACTGGACCAAGAGGGCGTGGGCGCGCTGATCCGCATGGGCGTCGAGCGTGGCAGGCAGGTCAAGACGAAGCTCAAAATCGGCATCTGCGGTGAGCACGGTGGCGAACCCAGCTCCGTAGAGTTCTGCCACCGGGAGGGCTTCGACTACGTCTCGTGTTCCCCTTTCCGGGTCCCGATCGCCCGGGTCGCGGCGGCTCAGGCCGCATTGCGGCGTGAGGCACGGAGCAAATGAGCGAAACGTGGTACCGACACGCTACAGAACCAGACAACCCTTCACGGAACGCGTCGGTCAGACTACCGGTGCATGTGGATCCAAGCAGCATCGCGGAGCTGTCGCGACAGGTAATATGAAACGTTTTCAATTGCTTAGCATAGCGGGATTGCTGATGGCCGGAGGCTGTACGGCAGCCCTGGACGAAGTTCGGCCCCCCGATAACCAGTTCTTTTTCCCCACCGGGGTGGAGATCAGCCCCGACGAGTCGGTGCTGTTCGTCACAAACGCCAACTCGGAGCTGCGCTACGACTCCGGGACCGTATCGGTGATGGACATCCCCGCCGTGCGCTCGCTGGTGGACGACTGGCTCGCCACTGGCGTCGTGCCCAGCACACCCGACCCGGACAATACGAAGAATCCAGCGTGCGAGCGCGACGTCAACGCGTCGCACACTCTCATCTGCAACGAGAACCAGGCGCTCATCGCTGACGCCACGGTACGCACCGGCAACTTCGCTACCGAGCTTGGCGTCCAGACCCTGGCCGACGGCAATTTGCGTCTGTTCATCGCCATGCGTGGCGACCCATCGGTCACCTGGATCGACTACGACAGGACGGCCCGGCAGCTCGAATGCGGCGGATCCGGCGCGATCCCCGTGTGCGACGACACCCACCGCATCACCCAGATGCGCGAGGACCTGGAGTTGCCCACGTTGGTCGATGAGCCATTTGGCATCTACGTGGATTCGGACAACGAATACGCCATGGTCACTCATCTCTCCTCCGGGGCTGTGTCTTTGATCGACACGCCGGCCGATGGAACCGCGCCGCTGCTGGTCGACAGCCTGGGCGGGCTGTTCTCGGCGGGCAATAACAGCACTCCAGGAGCCGTTGGCATTGCTGGCCGCAGACCCGGGGCCGACGGGAACTTGCTTTACGTCACCAGTCGTACCGAGTCGCGCATTCAGACCGTATACGTAAACCGGCCGACGGGTGACTTTCCACAGATCGTGCCCTCGGACTTCTTCTTCCTACGCAACGTTGTGCCATCGGACGACAGCCGCGGCATCGTGTTTAGCAGCGACGGCGACCGGGCCTACATCGTCAACCGCGACCCGCCCATGTTGCTCGTGGTCGATACATCGCTGGACGAGTTTGGCCGCCCGCGTAACGAGCTGGACGGCGCGATTGAGATCTGTCCACGAGCGTCTAACGTGACCCTGGCCGATGTGGGACGCGGCGAACGGGCCTACGTCTCCTGCTTCCAGGACAGCCAGGTTTGGGTCGTGGATACCAACAGCCGCACCTTGGACGCCATTATCACCGTCGGTCGCGGTCCGCACTCGCTGCGCGTGTCGCCGACACACAAACTTCTATTCGTCGCGAACTTCCTCGAGGACACAGTGGCCGTGGTGGACTTGACGCCGGGCTCGTCGAGCGAGAACCGGGTAGCGCTGCGTCTTGGTAGGACGCGCGCCACGGGGGGTAAATAATGATCGGTCACCCAAGCCAGCGCGCTTTCAAGAGTGTGTTCGGTATCGTCGTCACGGGCGGACTGCTTGTCTCGCTGGTCGGCTGCGCGGCCGACCAGGAACCAGGACTGGTGCGCAATCTTGATCGGCCGACCGCGGTCGCGTTCAGCTGCTACGGTGACCTGCGTATCACCGAGGGTGCTCCCACCGACCCCAGCCAGGACATCATCGTTAGCGCACAGCCGACGGCGTCGTGTGCGAGCCATGCCAAGGGTGATGGACCGCTTCCTGGTCAAGAGGACGGTCCGGTCGTGCCCGACTTCGCAGGCTTCGTGCTGCAGGGATCGAAGGGGACCGTCGCGGTGGTGGAGTGGTCTGTGACCCTCGGCCTTGTTGGCGGCGAAGTCCAGGATAACGACCCACTTGCACCGGGCAAGAACTCTATTCCGATCGGTACTCTGCCGGTCGATATCGCTAGTACGCCTGACGGCTGCCACGTAGTGACCGCCAACGCCGGTAGTTGCGACCTGTCGGTGATGGACGTGGGTTCGGCGCTCGATCTGAACAGGCCGGCACAGGTCTCACGTATCGGCATCCAGGCCACGGGCGGCCCGCTGCTGGCCAAGCCGCACGCACTCGTCGCCGAGCCACCCGCCAGCGACGCTGGCTTTCGCTGCGCGGACACGGCGGACACCCTGATCTACATTTCTTACCCAGCGTGCAACCTGGTCGCCGCGGTCGACGCGAGCACCGGTGACGTGCTTGCAGGGATTCAATTCGCAGACAACGGCGTGGTGACTATCACCGATGGAGACGTTTCCTGTCCTGCCCAATGCGGCGGTAGCGCTTTGCCGACGCCGCGCCTGCTGCCCGGTCCAGGTCCGGTCAACGATGCCGATCGCCCGGCCGCCCTGGAAATGACGCCGGATGGCGCGCGGCTGTTTATCGCTGCCAGCAACAATCCCGCGATCACCATCGTCAACCTCGATGCCAACCGTCTGCCCGTGTCGACGACACGCAGGACCGTCGAAGGCAGTGTTGGTCTCGGCAAGATCGCCGTGTCGCCTGTTATTCCAATGGGGAGTAGCCTCGGCTTTTTCGACGAGGGTAGCGCCGGCCTAATGCAGTTCGTTTACGCCGTCGCAAGCGACCGTACCGTTCGCGTTCTCGAGGTCCTCAATGTCAACACCGAGTGTGACACGCAGGTGGACCCCCGCGTGATTCACGACGTGACCGATGCGACGTTGCTGTCGTGCATTCCAGTGGGCTCCGGCTACCGACGCCGGCCCAACTCGCTCTCTGCGGGTATCCACTTGCCCGATCGCGCGCTGCCTCTGGATATTACGTTCTCAGCCGTCGAGAACGAAAAAGACGATGCGGGCGATCCTGTGAAGGTCGACGTCGTTGCGCCGGTGAATATGGTGGGCCACTTCGCGTTCATTTCCACCGGCAGTGGCTACGTGTATGTGGTCAACGTCGATGACGACAAGGCTCTCGATTTCGAGGACGCCGTGGATGTCACCGCGACCTCCATGACACTGGCCACGGCGCACCAGCTGCGCGACTACGCAAGGTTTCGTGACTCGGTGTCCGGTATCAATTCGGCGGAACAGACCGACAACACTCGCAGGTGCAACTTCCCCGGGAGTGCTGTCAATGAGATGGGCCCGCGGATCGCCTTGCCTGTCAATATCGGGGTCATCCCGGACGCTATCGCTCCAAATGATCAGCTGCACATGCTGCCGCGGCTGCGCCAGGACCTTTGTGTAGACGACGATCTTCAGACCACCGTATCTGAGCTGAGCTTCATGGCTGATCTCGCGCAACGCGAGCTGGCCTACCCGGACCTGAGCTCGGTGCGTAACGAGCAGTGGGCGATCGTTTGGGAGGGCATTCTGTCCGAAGACGACAGCAGCCAGAACATCGATGGCCCGCAAATCAGGCTCGGCGTCGTCGACGCTGTCGGCGGCGTTCACGTCCGAGATAGCAGCAGCCCGTTTTGCTCCATGGGCGTCGAGTCTTATGACATCGTGACTCTGGTCGGTTGTGATCCGACGCGCGGCGATTCCGAGTGCGGTATCGGCGAGACCTGTTATCTGCATCCAGACTCGCCACCGAACACCCGGGGTATGTGTCTGGACAGCACCAACGTCGACCAGTTGTCCGGTCAGTGTAAGGACGTGCTGATATCGCGCCGGCGTTACAGTGTTGTCGATACGTTCAAGGACCGCCTCAGCCTGGTCGAGCGTCGTCGCGTGCTGCGCACGACACCGCTAGAGGGTTGTACCGATGACACCCAGTGCGTGGACTACGCCAAGGTGGAGGCGGGCTTGTCGTCCGTCGATCATCCGTTCAATCGCGTGGTCACACCTGACTCGGATAACTGGGCGTGCGTCGCCGACCCGAGTCGTGCCGCTGGCCCGAACACCTGTCAGATGACGTGCGGGCAGGCCGGACCGGACGGCGAGCCGGTGGGATGCGAAAGCGGTTGGCACTGTTCCAACAACTTCTGTGTCGAGGCTCCGCTGCCGCCGGCAGCGTGTATCAAGCCGCTCCAACGCTACGGCGTTAGTGTGGGCAACGCGCTTCGAGTGCTCGGTTCCTCGTCGGGCTACTTGCACAACCGCATCGCTGATCCGGGGACTGGCGAGTGCGTGGAGAATCCTGCGGGCAATCCACTGCTGGTCGGGCGCATCCCATTGCAAGCTCCGCCGTGTCTCGGCGACGGCCTGGACGACTTGTCGCCGAACCCCTGTACGACCACGGTCAATCACACGGAAGAATTCGTACCCTACGAATTCACCGGGACCGAATGTCCCTTGCCGCTGGACGAAAACGGCAACCTGATCACCGAGCTGCGTACTCGCGCGGTGAGCGCGATCCGTTTTCGCAATCCGGGACTCACGTTCCACCTGGTCGATCCCGTGACTTCCGGCGACCTGGAGTGCCATGGCGACCGTTTGGGTACACGCACACCGTTCCCCACGATCTACCCGGGGTTCCAGCTCACGTTTACGGTGACCGGCGGGGCCGCGCCGATGTTCGTGGGAGAGTTGCGCGACAACGGCGAGAGGCAACGCATCGCCGTGGCGTTCCCGAGCAACATCGTCACCGTTCCCGACGGCACGATTTGGGTGGTGGACCAGGGCGATATCCTCAACATCAATGATCCCACCCGGGGCCGCGTTGTGAGCATCGACCCGAGCAACGCCGCTGGGAACGTGGCCGGACAAGACGATCAGATTGGTCCGCAGCTCGACGCGTTTGATCCACGGACCGTTCGGTAGGTATGCTGGCCATCTAGGTGGCCATCGACCAGCTCATCGCGCAGCTCGCAGCCTCGACGCCCGACCGGCCGGTTCGCCTTGGCCGGTACGACGTCACCGGTTTGATCGGTGCCGGCGGCATGGGTACGGTCTACGATGCGATCGACCTCGAGCACGGCACGCGCGTCGCGCTCAAGACTCTCACGGCGATGGACCCTGCGAGTCTGCTGCGCTTCAAGAACGAGTTTCGTTCCGTCGCTGAGCTGTCGCATCCCAATCTCGTATCGCTGTTCGAGTTGAGCGTTCAAGATGATCTGTGGTTCTTCACCATGGAGCATATCGATGGCGTCGACTTCGTCGAGTGGCTGCGCGGCCAGGCAGTGATTAGTCCATCGCTTTCGCCGAGCACCGTCGTCGACTCACCTCAGGGTGCACGCAAAGCACGTACCGCGGCGGCGACCGGTCAGCCCCTCGAGGAGGAAGTGGAACCGTCCCTACCTCCGTCACTTCCGAGAGTCCGCGATGCGCTCGCCCAGTTGATCGCCGGCGTGCACGCTCTGCACGAAGCCGGGTATCTGCATCTGGATATAAAGCCGAGCAACGTGCTGGTCGACCCGTCCGGTCGCGTGTTCGTGCTGGACTTTGGCTTGATTCGGCCCGTGGACGAGCCGCGCACGAACAGCGGTGGAGACGACGAGTCGATCAGCATTTCGGGCACACCTATGTGGATGGCGCCCGAGCAGTTCACCGATGCCACCATCGGCAAACCTGCCGACTGGTACGCGGTCGGTTTGATGCTGTACTGGGGGCTGACTGGCGTACCCGCGTTTCCACCGGCGTCTTCGGCCGCTGATACTGGCAGCGCTCGGTTGCACACGGAACCGTCGCCGCCGATGGATCGCGTAGGGGAGGTACCGGTCGATCTAAGTGAGCTGGCGGTTGCGCTGCTTCACACCGAATCGAACCAGCGGCCGAGTGGAAAGATGTTGCTCGAACTGACTGCCGGCGCTGACATCCTGGCTACCAGGCAGCACGCTGCGTTCGTCGGGCGACGGGACGAGCTGGACCAGTTGCGCGCTGCCTACGATCAAGTGCGCGGCGGTCAGGCCCGGGTCGTTCACGTGAGCGGCACGTCCGGCCTGGGCAAGACGGCGCTTCTACGGCGGTTCCTCCACGAAGTGCGAGTCGATGGCAAGGCGCTCGCGCTGTCCGGTCGCTGTTACGAGCGTGAGACCGTGCCGTACAAAGCGTTCGACGATCTGCTCGACCAGTTGTCGGGCGCGCTCACGCAGATGGAGCACCCGCCAAGAATGCCGGCTCGCCTGGCTGAGCTGGTGCACGTGTTTCCCGCGCTGGCGACCGTCCCGCTTATCGCTGCGCGCCTGGCCGAGGGCCCCGGCCCCGAATTGGTCACGGTGGTCGAGCGACGTCGCCGCGGGGTGGAAGCTCTGTGCGAGCTCTTTCATAATCTCGCTGCCCTCAAGCCGCTGGTGCTTCAAATCGACGATCTGCAGTGGGCGGACGCAGACAGTATTGCGCTGCTGATTCGCCTACTCAGTCGAGCCACGGTGCCAAACATGCTCGTCGTGCTGTCGTTTCGCCCCGAAGAGGCCAGGGCGAGTGTGCTCGTGTCCGCGTATCTGGACTTTGCCGGCGAGCTCGAGCAGCAGCTGGTCGCCATCGAGCTGGGCCCGTTGTCCGCGGCGGATGCACAGACTCTGGCGGGACGGCAGTTGCGAGCACTGAGCATCGGCACGGATGGTCTCGCCGAAGCGATCGCTGCAGAGTCGGCCGGTGTTCCGTTCTTCGTCGAGGAGCTTGCCCACTTTGTCACTCAGTACCGTGACAGCGCCGGTGCAAATGTTCTGTCGTCCGGAATCTCCCTGGACGATGTGCTGGCGCAGCGTGTGAAGTCTTTGCCCGAGCACCAGCGTGCTCTGGTCGAAGTGTTGTCGGTGGCCAACAGTCCAATCCCTCTTTACGTCGCGTTCGAAGAGGCCGGTTTGTCCAGTGGCGCGCTGCGTTCCTTGTGGGCGCTGCGCGGCCGCCACTTGATCCGCACAACGGGCGCCGGAGCGGAGGACCTGGTCGAGCTTCACCACGATCGCATGCGCGAGTCAGTGCTCCACTACCTGGAGCAGGACCGAATCGACGAGATTCATTTGGGCTTGGGCCGGGCGTTCGCGGAGGAGGGCGACGTTGCCGGCGGCGACGCCTGGTTGTTTGATGCCGTGCGCCATCTCAACGCTGTGCATGGACAGCTGGCTGGCGCTGAGCGTATCAGCACCGCCAAGTTGAACCTGGAAGCAGGCCGCGCGGCTCGCGCGGTTGCCGCGTTTCCCCTGGCGTTCGCGTGTTTCCGCGCAGGCGTATCGCTGCTGGATGCCGGCACGTGGGAGGTCGAGTACGAGCTTGCCCTCGCTCTCTACGGCGGCGCGGCCGAGAGCGCTTATCTCAGCTCTACCTGGGACGAACTCGACGCTTACATCGTTGAAGTGAAGAAACACGGCCGAACGATTCTGGATCAGTTGGTCGGCTGGGAAGTTCACATCGACGCCTGTATCGCGCGCAAGGAGTACAGCGAGTCCATTGCCGTTGCCATCGAGGCGCTTCACCTGCTGGGCATGGAGCTTCCCGCCGATCCCAGCGAAGAAGAAGTCGGAGCTGCAGTGACACAGGCGATGGAGAGCCTGGCCAATGTCGGCCCCGAAGGGCTGATGGCCCTGCCGGTCGCAGAGGACGTGACGGTGCTGGCCCGCATGCGTATCCTGAGCAGAATCAGCTCGGCAGCGTACTTTGCGGCGCCCTCGCTCCTGCCGGTGATCGCATGCCGCCTCGTTGTGAGTTCAGTTGAGCATGGCCTGTCAGCTGTGACCGCATACGCCCTGTCGATCTACGGCATCGTGCTCAACACCCTGAGCATGCATCGCGAATCCCAGACCTGGGGCGATGTTTCGTTGAAGCTCCTGGATCGGTTCTCGGACGCCAGTGTGGATGCGCGCACGCGCCACGTGATTCACAATCTGGTGTGCGTGTGGACGATTCCGTTGACGTCCGCGGTCACTCAGTTGCGCGCGGTCGTGGATATCTGCAAGGCGACAGGTGACGTGGAGTACGCTGGCTACGCCGCCCACGGCTACGTACACAACGCTATCTACGCTTCGTGGGAGCTGCAGCCCCTTTACGAAGACGCCATTCAACTCGGCGATTTCATGCGGGCTCAGAAGCAGGTCAACGCGCTGCACGTGCACGAGCCGTTCGAGCAGCTGCTGCGCTGTCTGCTCGGGCTGAACGACGACCCGGCTCGCCTGGACGGCTTTGGTTACACGGAAGCTGCGGGTCTCGCGGCCGCAACCGAAGCGGGCTCCGGCGCCGGGGTTGCGGCCACTCGCACGGTGATTGGTCTGACTCGCTATATGTTCGGCAATCCGGTCGAGGCACACGAGAGCTTCACGGTCTCGCGCGAGATGCTCGCCGCAATGCCATCCATCTGGCACATACCGATACTTCATCAGTACGGGGCTCTGGCTATCTACGGCCTGCCCAAGGAACAGCGCGAAGCCTGCGATGCTGATGCCGAGGCTCATCTCGCGGCGCTGCGCGTGCTGGCCGAGCAAGGGCCTGAGAATTTTGCCCATCGTGTTCTGCTGGTGGAAGCTGAGCGCGCTCGGGTGCGAGGCGAGACGGCGGCTGCCCTCGAGGGCTTCAACAAAGCAGTATCGCTGGCCGGGGCTGGCGGTTGGGTCAACGACGTTGCTGTTGGCCATGAACTCGCGGCGAGGTGCGCAGAAGGCGAGGCTGCGGCGAAGCACCAGCAAGCCTCCCAGGCGGCCTACAAGCGCTGGGGCGCGCTCGCGAAGCTCACGTCATAGTGGGTAGCGCATGGGGCTCGCAGCGCCCGCTAGGCTGATTTCTTGCCCAGATCGGCATCTCGGGTGACAACCGAGGGTATGCCGAGCACTGATAAGGAACTCTATAAGGACAAGATCGAAGTCAGCCTGGACGGCCGTCAGATCTTCTATTTGTTCTTCGGCGGCGCTGTTATCGCGAGTCTGGTGTTCATCCTTGGCGTCATGGTGGGCAAGCGCGTCGAGTCGCGATCACATGCGGATCAGCAAAACACGGCGGCGGTTACGCGGGATCCATTGGCAGCCCTGGACCAGCTTGGCACTCGCACTGACAAGCTCGCGTTCCCGTCGGCGCTTGGTGATCCGAACGCTCCTGACCGGCCACTGGGTAAAGTAGACAAGGACTGGCGCGCCAAGCGCGACCGCGTTGCCTCGGCAAAACAGAACCTCGACTCGGCGACGGACAGTTCGGACAAGTCCGACAAGAAGTCCGACGACAAGAAGTCCGACGACAAGAAGTCCGACGACAAGAAGTCCGACGACAAGAAGTCGAAGAAGAAATCCGACAAGAAGACGGCCAAGAACAGCGACGAAAAGAAGAGCGACGAACCGAAGCGCAAGCTGCCGAAGTACACGCTGCAGCTGTCGTCTTTTCAGGAAAAAACCGAGGCGGACGCCTTCTTCCAGAAGCTAACCGATGCGGGCTACACGCCGTATCTGGTGTCTGCGAATGTCAAGGGCAAGGGAACCTGGTATCGCGTTCGTTTGGGCAGTTTCATGGCCTACGACGAAGCAATTCGCGCGAAGAAGGACTTCGAGGCCGGGCAGAACGTCATCGCGTATGTCACGCGGCTAAAGCGACGGAAACGCTAGCGCAATATGGCGTAAACTGGCGGCGATGTACGGCATCGCGCTCGCAATGATCGTCGCCGCGTCATCCGGGCAAACGCCCTTGGCGCCGGAAACAAAGCCGGTCGTGCTGGTAATGACGAACCCGCAGGCGAGCGGCAGCGGGTTCTTTGATTCGCTGCGCATCCAGCTGGTCAACTCAGGGGTCGTTCGCGCGGGGCCGGTGCTCAGTCGAGGTGGGCTCGCCGACAAACTCAAACGCGCGAGCAACCTGGCGGCGCAACAGCAAGCACAGCTGGTGGTGTGGATCGAGCCCAGGAGTGGCGGTGGTGGATCCGAATATGTGTTGTTCGTTGTCAACCCGAAGAAGGGGGCGAGCAACGTCGAGCTGTTTCGAATTCGTGCCCGGCCCGGTCCGGATTTGGATCGCACACTGGCGCTAAAGGTCAGCGACGTGCTCGATCAGGTTATCGCGGGAAAGGCCGTCCCCAGCTCCGTATGGGTCATGGAGCCGCCGCCACTTTACGAAGCACCGCCGCGCCACAGGTGGACGGTCGTTGCCACGGGCCACGCTACACTCGGCACCGGGGAGCCTAGTGCTCAAGGAGCGCTGGCCGTTGGCGCCGGTCGCCAGATCGATTGGCAGCGATATGCTCTCAACTACGGCGGAGTGATCGCCGGCGACTTCGGTGTGTCTCGGGTCGCGGTGGAAGGGGAGGTCTCAACCCGAGAGCTGGTACCGGGCGCATTCGCCTCGCTGATGCGCCGCCTCGGCGACACCAGCGTTGGTCTCAGCGTGGGAGCACGTCTACGACTGGTACAGGCGAAAGGGCGAACAATGAACAACAATACGGGGGACCGTGTAGTTGCCGTACCTACGTTTGCAGCAGGAATGGAGGTGCGGGTCGGCTTATCTAACCACCTGCAACTCCGGTTCGTTGTGGGCGGGGATCTCGCGACTCGGCGCCGTAAGTTCGCGGTAAATGACGAAGAACTGGTCGACCTGGGCCTGTTCCGTGGCGAGGTTCAGATCGGTCTGTCGATGTTTCTGCCCTGACGGCGGTTTCTTTTCTGCTGACGTGCAGATTCTTTCAACCGGAACAGGGTTGGAAACGACAAGACATACGAGTGCTATCGATCGAGAATATGTGGCCTATGGCGAGTGCGGAGCCTCGGTCCACACCAGTCGATCCAGCGCTGGTCGAAGCGTGCCGGCGTGGTGAGCGCGAGGCCCTCGATAAGGTACTGCGCAGATACGCACCATCTCTCGAACGTCTCATTCTGCGCCTGGTGGGCCCGGGACCCGACCTCGAAGATCTTTTGCAGCGCACGATGATGGCCATCGTCACGGCCTTTCCGAGGTTTCGCGGCGAAGCATCAGTCCAGTCCTGGATGATGCGCATCACAGTTAACATCGTGCGCCAGTACTGGCGCGTGCCCGAGAAGCGGCGCCGAGTGAAGCTCGGCCTCGTTCCCGTGGAAGATGGTCTACAAGACGCACCAGGCGCGGACGTTGTTGCCGATCAACGCCGTCAGCTCGAGCGTCTGTTCTTTCATTTGGAGAAAGTCGGCGAGAAGAAGCGCCTGGCGTTTTCGCTTCACGTGTTCGAAGGGTTGTCGATTGAACAAGTAGCCGCGCTCGTGGGGGCGAGCAAAGCAGCAACCAAGTCGCGCATTTTCTGGGCGCGCCGAGCACTGATGGCGAAAGCGAAGAAAGACCCGGCGCTGCGTCCTTTGTTTCCTGGGGGGGAGCAGTGAAAAAACTGTCTTGCAAAGAGACGCAGCGCCTACTCACTCAACGCAGCGCGGGGGTCGCCGACACGGAGCGGCTGGGCCTCGAACTCCATCTGGATGGCTGCGCCGATTGTGAGCAATACAGCCACGCGTTGAGCGCGATGGTCCGCCTGGTCAACAGCGAAGCCAACGAGACGTTGAAGCCGCGCCAGCGCAATCGCGCCATCTCGGCCTCGCTCGCCGTGTTGAACGCGCCGGACAGCTCGACCGACGCTCTGGCAGCCCAGGACTTCGAGTCGACGTCACGTTTTCGTATTACCTGGCAGCTGGGCGCGGCCACCGTAGCAGTGGCAGCCGCGGCGGCGTTCGTGCTGATGTACGACGCAGACCGACCGATGCAGGTCAGCGTGCAGCAGAATGCGCAGAAGCCCGGCATTGCGCTGAGCAAAGCCGATTCGCCTCCGAAGAACGCTCAGAAACCGGGCATCGCGCTCAGCCGCGCGGATCTGCCCAACCCTGCGCTGACTACACAGTCCACGAACAGCCGCCTGCTATCGGGCAAGGTGCTGGTCGCAGGAATCGCCCTATCGGCAACCGGGGAACCACTGCCTAGCACGGACAATGTCAGTACTAGGGCCGGCGCGGAGCTGGCGCTGGGCGATGCGCGTGTTGTGCTCAGCAAGCGCACCAAGATCGATTTCAGTGGCAAGAATCGCCGGCTGCAGCTCCGCCGGGGGCGGGTTGCCGTCGACGTAAAGAAGGCCGCGGTCGCGCCCAAGCGCTTCCGCGTGGTGACGCCTCGATTCACGGTCGTCGTTATCGGTACTTCATTCTCGGTCTCACACAAGCAGGTTGAGGTCTACCGGGGCCGCGTCAAGATCCTGTCGCCAAACGGCGGTGTCCTGGCTGAGCGCCTCGAAGCCGGCTCTCGCTGGTCGCTGGTTTCCGCAGGAGGCACCACCACCACCGCCAGCGCTAAGGCTAGCGAAACCACCCCCAAGGTCGTGGACTCGGCATTGCTACTGCGGCAGGCGCGAGCGGCGTTGGCCAAACGCGATGTTGCTACCGCTCGGAAGCACTTGAGCACTGCGACGGCGCAGGCGTTATCCGCGCCGGCCCAGGCCGAGGCCGGAACCCTGTTGGCCGAGGCCGCGTTCATCGAAGGCAAGCTAGGCCAGGCCACGGAACTGTATCTCCGTGTCGCTGAGAAATATCGTCTGCTGACGGCAGGGCAGAACGCCTTGTACGCCGCGGCGCGGTTGACCGCTAAGCGTGGCAACAAGGGCGTTGCCCGCAAGTTGTTCAAGCGATACTTGAAGCGCTACCCGCAAGGGACGTTCCAAGCGGAAGCGGCGAGCAATTTGTTGCGCTTGTCCCGCTAGACTCGGTAGACGTTTCGCCCAGAAGCGGTAACACTTGGGCGGATGCTCCAGCGGCTTCGGCGCAATACCTGGAACTGGCTTCCCTCGTTCCTGGAGGTAGCGGAGACGGGCAGCATCGCCCGCGCCAGCAAGAACCTGGGACTGACCCCCGCGGCCGTGTCGCGAACGCTGCGCTTGCTCGAGGACGAGCTAGGTGAGCAGTTGTTCAACCGGGTCGGTCGGTCGCTCGCGCTGAACACCACCGGCGCGACGTTGCGCGATGCCGTGCGTGCCGCCCAGAGAACCATCGACGCCGGATTGTCCGAAAGCCTGGGGGACCCGTTCATGGGGCCGTTGCGCGCCACGTCGATCGGTGTGTTGACCGAGGAGTTCGTGGTGCCGTGCCTGACCGAGCTCAAGGGACAGTACCCGCAGCTCGTGCCCGAGCACATCAACGTGGGCACCAGCGAAGCCAACACCATGCTGGCACGCGGCCAGATAGACGTCGCCTTCTACTACCAGCACGTCACCACCGATCGAGTGGTCGTGCAGCGCATCGGTCGTATTGGAGCGTCGGTGTACTGCGGCAAGAAACATCCGTTATTCGGCGTCAAGCGAGTCACCCGCAAGAAGCTGCTCGAGCATCAGTTCTCGGTACCCCAAATCGGCGCGACGGGACGGGTGATGGATGGCTGGCCGCCGGAACTGCCGCGCACCGTCGGCATGCGTATCACCATGCTTCGGTCGAATCTGCACGTGTGTCTCAGCGGTTTGATGCTGACGGTCCTGCCGGACGTCACGGCGGCTCCGTACGTCGCCAAGAAGCAGCTGCGCCGGTTTCCCGTGTCGGAGCTGCCCGATATCGACGTGTTCGCAGCGCGCCATCAGTCAGCACCCGAGCGCGGCCGCGTACAAGCGCTTATCGATGCTGTGACCGCGCGCCTCTGACCCGCTGTCGCCTGTCGCCTGTCGACTAGCGGACGAGGAAGCGCACCTGGATCATCGCGCCGAGGAAGCTGCCGCCAATGTCCCACTCGGATTCCATGCCCACGCAGCTGAACGGGTCGCAGTATTTGGACACGCTCTTTGTCGTCCGCGGTAGATCGACCTGGGCCAACAACGCCGCGTAGATCGAAATGTACTCGTTGAGGCGGTAGCCGCCCGCCGCCTGCGCGCCGGTGTACGGTGTAAAGAAGCGCTCGCTGGTGCTTGCTGGTCGGTCCGCGGTGAGCCGCGGCAACACCGAGTACATGCGAACTCCAAGCTCGGCGCTGAGTTCGACGTCGAAATGTTTGTGGTTCGGTAGCAATGATACGCTGCCGAGTAGCCCGGTCGATGCATTCCAAGTACGGCGTTCGTCAGTGCCCATGACGGTCGCAGCTATACCGAGTTTTCCCCAGCCAACATTGCGCCGGAACGCGACGCGCAGGCTCTGTTGGACGTTCGCTTTGGGTTGCGCGAGGTCCGCCGAGTCTACGGGGATCGAACTTGGAGAGAGCATGAAGCCAACCGCCGCTGAAAATCTCTCGGGAACGGCTTGGCCCAAACGGGCGCGCCGGTAGCGCTCCGCCAGGCGGGTCGCGACAGGAGAGCGGGGCGGGGTGCACTTCTGTTTGACCAACGTGCCCGCGCTGGCGGCGAATGTCAGTCGCTCCGTTCGGTCGGTCCACACAGCGAAGCAGCCGGCCGGGTAGCCAAAAACGTATCGGCCCTCGACGGCCCGTTTGCCGTCTTTGGTCCAAAACGTCCACACGCCATTGGCGACGGAGCGACCGCCGCGCATGGCGAACTCCCCGTGGGAGCGCAAGTGACCGTTGGCGTGCCAGTCGGAATACGGGCCGACCAACATGCGGCCCTGGTTCTGGGGCCTGTGCACGCCGAGGACCTGGTTCTTCGCCGCCCCGGTCGCGGTATTGGCAGCCGACGTTCCCGGTCGCTGGCACCATTGGGCCGATCCGTTCGGCGGAACGCCACCCTTGAGGCTACTGCCGACCGGGCACGAGGTCGCGCAGGCGGTGGACAGCAGGCCGGCTATCGCGCTGGCACCGACCATGTACAAGCCCTTTATCATTAGTGAATCCTACCGGAACGCGGCGGATTCGTGAGCGATTTCCCCCGCGTCAGACCCGGCGTGTACACCTGGTCTGATGGCAGGTCGACGCAAGCCGGCAGATACCCCGCTCATGAAGCAGTATCTGTCGATCAAGGCCGGGCACCCGGACGGCATCGTGTTCTTCCGGTGCGGCGACTTCTACGAGATGTTCTTCGAGGACGCGGTGATTGCGTCCCAGAAACTCGACATCACGCTGACCAGCCGGGACAAGGGCAAGGACGACGCGGTGCCCATGTGTGGCTTTCCCTACCACGCGGCCCGTAGCTATATCGCCAAGCTAAATTCGATGGGCCTCACCGTGGTCCTGGCGGAACAAGTCGAGGATCCCAAGAAGGCCAAGGGCCTGGTCAAACGCGAGGTCGTGCGCATCATCACGCCTGGCGTCGTGGTCGACGATGATGTCCTCGAGCCCAAAGTCGCTCGCTATGTGGCGGCGATTGGCGCGGTGCGTTCAACCGACGGGCCCGCTGGATCCGCAAAGCTGCCAGCGAAGAAGTCAGGCAGGTCGACCAAACGGGGCAACAAGGCGAGCACCAAGAGCAAGGCGGCGGAGAGTTTCCCCACGAAAGCCGACGTTCGCTACGGCCTGGCGTACCTGGACGTGTCTACCGGCGAGTTTCGATGCACCCAGCTAGACTCTCTGGACGATCTCATCGGTGAGCTCGTCCGCGTGGAGCCACGAGAAGTGCTGGTGGCCGACGGGCTGCTCGCCGACGGTGGTTTGCTCGTCGATGTGCCCAAACGGTATCGCGGGGCGGTGTTCAATCGCGCGGATCCGTTCTCCCTGAGCGACGCGTGCGACCTGCTCGACAACGAGCTGCCCGGCGATGTGGCGCGCCTGGGACTATCGGCAAAGGCTCAGGCGGCCTGCGCGGCTGCAGAGGTTCTGAATTACGCCCGGGAGACCCAACCGACCGGCGTGTTACCTGTCAGTAGGCTGCAGGTATACGAGCCAGCTCAGATGGTGGTGCTGGACGAAGCTGCCGTGGCCAACCTCGAGCTGTGCGGCACGTTGATGGGTGGCAAGAAGCAGGGCTCCCTGCTGTCGATCATCGACAAGACCAAGACGGCGCCCGGCGGTCGGATGCTGCGCCGGTGGCTGCTCTATCCGCTGGTCGAGCTGGCCCCCATTCGCCGGCGTCAGGACTGTATCGCTTACTGGATCGACTACTCGGTGCTCCGCGAACAGGTACGCGAGCAGCTCAAGCACGTATACGATCTCGAGCGCCTGGCCTCACGGGTGTCGCTCAACGTGGCCACGCCGCGCGACCTGGGCCGGCTACGTGATTCCCTCGCTCAGCTGCCGACCCTGGCGGCATTGGTGCGTGGCCAGGGCGAGTCGACGCCATTGGCCGTGCCGGAGCTGATCGAACCAGATGACGCGACGCTGGCGCAGTTGGCGAAACTCCATGCGGAGCTCGACCACGCTCTGGTAGATGAACCGCCGGCGATCACCAAGGACGGCGGCATCATCCGCGACGGCCATTGCTCGACCGTCGATGAAAACCGCGGTCTGGCAGCGGGCGGCAAAGCGACCATTGAACAAATCGAGCAGCGCGAGCGCGAACGCACGGGCATCCCAAACCTGAAGATCAAATACAACCGCGTGTTCGGCTACTACATCGAAGTGACGCGAACCCATCTGAGTCGCGTCCCTGACGACTATGTGCGTAAGCAGACCGTCGCGACCGGAGAACGGTTCGTCACCAGTGAGCTGGCCGCGCTCGAGGCGAAGATATTGGCCGCGCAGGAGACCCTGATCTCCCGCGAGGTCGAGTTGTTCCAATCACTGTGCACGTTCGCGGCTACATACACCCAGGCTCTCGCCGTCGCCGCCGAATTGGTGGCCAACGTAGACTGCACCACCGGCCTGGCCGAGTTGGCTCATACCAATGAGTACTGCCGCCCCGATGTAAATGACGAGGCGGTGATACAAATCACCGAAGGCCGCCATCCGGTGGTCGAACAGATGGTCGCGGTCGGCTCGTTCATTCCCAACGATTGTCGCCTCGACCCTGATGCCGAGCAGATTCTGTTGATTACCGGCCCGAATATGGCGGGTAAGTCGACGTACATGCGCCAGGTCGCGCAAATCGTGTTGCTGGCCCAAATGGGTTCGTTCGTGCCCGCGTCCGCCGCGACCATCGGAGTCGTCGATCGAATCTTCACGAGGGTGGGCGCCGCCGACAACCTGGCTCGGGGTGAGTCCACCTTCATGGTCGAGATGCGCGAGACATCCGCAATCATGGCGACGGCCACCAAGCGCTCGCTCGTCGTGCTCGACGAAGTAGGGCGGGGCACGTCCACCTTCGACGGCGTGTCTATCGCCTGGGCGGTCACCGAATACCTTCACGACGCCATCGGTGCACGCACGTTGTTCGCCACCCACTATCACGAGCTGTGTGCCCTGGCGCGAAGTCGTTCCCGGGTGCGCAATCTGAGCGTGGCCGTGCGCGAGCACAACAACGAGATCATCTTCCTGCGCCAGATCATCGAGGGCGGAGCCAGCCGGAGCTACGGTATCGACGTGGCGCGCCTGGCCGGGCTGCCGCGAAGCGTCGTATCGCGGGCGCGGCAGATTCTGGGTCAACTCGAGGGCAAGCGCGACCTGGCGCAGTCCAATCAGCTTGCGTTGTTCGACGCTGCGAGCGCGCCACCACCGCTACCCGAGGGGGCGGTTCCCCCGAACAACCACGACGAGATCGCCAGCCGATTACGGGATGTGGATCCTCATCGCACGACGCCACTCGAAGCCCTGATGCTGCTCGCCGAGCTGACCGAACTGGTTTAGTTGCTGCAGGTTGCAGTGCGACCAGCACCTACGAAAACCCACAACTTGGGGTGGGGTTTCGCGCACGTTTTGCCGGAGAGAGCTTGGGGGTCGTCGCCCCCTTTGGCTTTCGTGGCCCGCGGGTCGGCAACCCCGTAGCGGGATCTGCGCTCTTGAAATCATTGCGAAAACCGTTGGCACCACTCTTGCGTAATAGGGGGGGTAAGTAGGACTCAAGGGAGGCAATTGTGAAACGGCCACTAACAGGAATAGCACTCAGCGCTTTACTCGTAATCACTGCTTGCGGCAGTGGGGACCCCGGACCAATCGACGGTGTCGACGAGGTCGTCTTCTTGCAGCGCCAATTGCGCGGCGGAACCGGCGACATTTTTCAATACACGTCGTACATGCCGGGAGCTCGGCTCGTAAAACTGAGCCCGCCGACAGCAGACGGAAAGCTCACCGTTCTGTGTTGTGACAACATGGGACCCGAGTACGCCGACATGGACATCATGGCGTACGACATCTCGTTCGACGCACGCGAGATCGTGTTCTCGGCGAAGCTGTCGAGCGACACTCGGTACAGCCTGTTCATCCTGTCGCTGGAAAGCAACACGGTGGAGCAGCTGCCTACCGACCCGAACCGCGACTATGTCTATCCGGTGTTCATCCCCGGCGACAAAATCGTCTACATGAGTAACGCGATCGTCGAAGAAGGCGCACCGCAGTTCCGCGACGAGTATGAGCGTGGAACCACGACGCAACTCGGCGTGATTAGCCGGACCGGCGACGTCGATTTCCTCGGCGCCCGTAACCTGTCCCATCGCGTCTTCCCGACGGTGATGAGCGACGGTCGTTTGTTGTTCACCCAGTGGGATCACTTGGGCGACATGAACGCTGGCCACCTGGTTCTGTCCAACCCGGACCTCACCACCGTGCGTGAGGGCTTTGGTAAAGAGGGCACCGGGCTTTCCAACTCGTACATCAAGGGCGTCGAAATCGCTCCTGGTCGCATCCTCGCCATCGCGACTTCGCGCCAGATGACCCTGCAGTCAGGTGCTCTCGTCGAAGTTCGACTCGGCCAGACCAGCACTGATGCCGACGGCGTGTTCCGCGCCGATACCGCAATGTCAGAGCGCAATGCCTCCTACCAGCTTCTGACGGCGCAGGTTCCTCTCGGCGAAGAGCCTTCCGCGCAGACCATCGGCCGTTACTACGATGCGTATCCGCTCAACAAGAAAGAGTTCCCTGACCTTCTCGTCTCCTGGGCAGACGGTCCGGTACAAGACGGCGTACTCGAAGCGGCTGGTCTCACCGCGGACTTCGGTATCTACCTGTACGACTCGAAGAACAACACGCGTCGGCCCATCTGGAACGACCCGAACTACTGGGACATCTTCCCGCGCCCGCTCGTTCCTCGCGACGCTCCTCTAGAGATCGAGCCTGCCGGCCCGAACCAGTTCAGCGACGAGAGCGTGCTGCTCGGTTCCATGAACGTGTACGACTCCAGCCTGGACAACTTCGAGGCTGGCTCGATCTACGGTGTCCGCATCATCGAGGGTTTCTCGGTCGAAGAGGGTATCCCGGACGACTTCGGTCTTACCGAGCATGAGGGTGCCGCGCTTCTCGGCGTCGCCGAGGTTCGCGAAGACGGCTCCTGGGCAGCGCTGATTCCGGCCAACGTTCCGGTTCACCAGCAAGTCATCGACAAGTTCGCCATGTCGCTTTCGAGCGAGCCCGTGTGGATCTCTGGTCGCCCCGGCGAGTCCCGCTTCTGCGGTGGTTGCCACGAAGACCGCGCCAAGACGTCCGTCATCCAACCTGGTGTTACCCAGGCTGTCGTCATCGGTCCAGACGACCTGAAGAGCGTCATCGCCCGCGTCGATCGCAAGTCCACGGACTTCTCTCGGGCCAACGTCGTTGGTGTTCCGTGGGACCTGGCGCTGCAGCCCATCTTCGACGCCAAGTGCGTTAGCTGCCACAACGGTACTCCTGGCCCGGCGAACCCGAGCTACACCATCACGGACCCCGAAACCGGCGCCACCCAGACGGTCGTCTTCGACCTTCGCGGTCACGAGGTCAACTACGGTCTTGGCGATGCCATGATGACCGGTTACAGCGCGTCGCACCTGTCGCTGCTGGGCCCGGACATGATGGACCTGGAAGATGCTGGCCTCACGGTTACCGGCGAGATTCCCATCTACGTCGAGCCGACCAGCGCACGCACCTCGCGCTTGATCATGAAGATCAACCCGCCGCAGCAGTACCCGACGGTGGACATGAACGTGCGCGCGTTCGCTACCCCGAACCATCCCGCAGACGTTGGCGGCACGCCGCTTACTGCTGATGAGTATCGCTTGCTCGTGCTGATGGCCGATTTTGGTGGTCAGTTCTACAGTCGCGAAAATGCACCTGGTGGTGGTTACTAACCGCTCGTAGGAAAGGAGAAAGAACAATGACAAAACTAAGCAAACTAACTCTCCTGTCGGCGGCTGCCTCACTGGTCCTCGTCAGTACTGTCCCTGTCGCTGAAGCCGGTCGTGGCGGAAGCTCCAATCGCATCAAGAATGCAATCAACGGTGGTAGCGTGAGTGCCATCATCGCTGAGCTCGAGCGCGCTGAACGGCTCGTGTGTTCCGCATGCATCGAGCCGGTCATGACTCTGCTCGACAACAAGAACTACAAGCTCCGCGAAGTCGCGGCCTGGTGGTTCGCTCGTCGCGCGGCTCACAAGACCGAGCTCACCCAGCGTTCGTTCGGTTACCTGGTTGGTAGCGACTCGACGATGGTTCGTAACGCGGCTGACATTCTTGGTACGTTCCGTCACCCTGTTGCTGTGCCTGCGCTCACTACGGCGTTGGCCCGCACAGACATCAGCGCCGAAGCCCGCGCTCACATCGCCAAGGCTTTGGGAACCATCGGACACCGGGACGGCAAGCCCGCGCTCGCGACCGCCATGTCGGCTACGGACTCGCAAGTACGGCTCGAGGCTGTGCGTGCATGGCTCGAAATCCGCCGTCAGTCGGACGCTGCGCCCGTTATCGCCCTGGTAAACGACAGCGACATGAAAGTCCGCCGCAAAGCTGCCGCCGTTATCGGTAGCCTTCGCGACGCCAATGGCCGGGCCGCACTTGAGGCTCAGCTCACTAGTGACACAGATCCGGTCGTTCGCCGCAACGCGGCATGGGCCCTGGGTCGAATCGGCAACGCGGCTTCGCGCACTGTCTTGCAGACCGCCACAACCGACGTGTCGGGCCTGGTGCGACGCACAGCCAAGCAAGCAATCCGCAAGCTGCGCTAACTCTCAGTGAAGCTGCGGCAGTAGTGTTTCGCGGCGCGTGAATCATCGTACAATATGTACATGGTTTGCGCGCCGCGCTTTTTTGTTGAGGCGCTGGGAACGCGACAACTGGGATCCGAAGAGGAGCCGAATGGTACCTAGACGAACCTTATATTTGCTTGCTGCTTTCACTCTCGTCATCGCTGCGTGCGGCGATGACGCGCCTCCGCAGTCGACATACTATGAACGGAACATCCAACCCATCCTGACGCAGTTCTGCGCGGGGAATACGGCGGGTTGTCACTCCACCAACACGACGGACGAATACGCGTTTGCGGCGGGCAACCTCGACGTGACGTCATTCGAGAACATCAACAAGCGGCGCGACCTACTCAGGTCGTTCGGTCCGTTCACGGTTCCGTTGCTGCTAGTAAAGGGCGTGGCGTCCAACGATCTGGGCTTCGTCTACGATGGCGAGTTCGTGCCCCTGGAAGTGCAGCATTCAGGCGGCGCGGTCTTCAGGACCACGGGCGACGCCTACATCACGCTTCTCACCTGGATGAACGCCGGCGCCACCGAGAACGGTTTGCCGCCACCCGAGCGTCCGGAAGAGGGCGGCGGTCCGTGTGGCACGGTATTGCCCGTGGGCTTCGACCCGGCGATCTATACCGGCAATGCGAGCTTCGCCGAATTCAAGGCGAACGTGCAGCCGGTGCTCAATACCTGCAATTCTGGCAACTGCCACGGTACGCCAGCGGCCGATCTGTATCTGACATGCGGCACCACTGACGATCAGGTCGCGTTCAACTTCTCGCGTATGTGGTCGTTCGTCGATGACCCGGTCGATAACTCCCAGGTGCTTCAGGTCCCACTATCGGTTTCGTCCGGTGGTTGGTTCCACAGCGGTGGCGACCATTTTTCCAGCCGCTCCGATGCCAGCTACGTGGCGATCAGGACCTGGGCCGAGACAGTCGGCAAGCTGACGTTCGGCGAGGGCGATCCGGCCAAAGAGTTCTTCGCGGCCAATGTCCAACCTATTCTGCTCAAGCGGGGCTGCTCGTTCGAGGCCTGTCACAGCCCCAACTCGACCAACGACTTCAAGCTGCGCTCGGGTAGTCAGGGGTTCTTCTCTGCCGTTGCTCTGGAGCGCAATTACGAGCTGCTCAAGAAGGAGTTTCTCGCATTCGAGGTTCCCGATGTGCGCCGCGGGCGCGCGGTATCCAAGACGGTCTTCCCGGAGTTCGGAGGCATCCCCCATCGCGGCGGCCCGGTCATGCGTGCCCCGGGCAGTGGTGCCTCGACCCCGGCGAGCTGCACGACGCCCTACGATCCACTCACCGCGTCGGCGTACTGCACGTTCCAGGAATGGCTCAATATCGAGCGGGCCGCGCTGATCTCCACCGGCGACGTACTGCCGCTGGGCAACGGCGATAGTGTCCCGCTCGTCTACGTCGACCGTCAGGAGAGCCACGTGGCCTCGCTGCTCGAGTTCGATACCTACCAGCCGAACTCCGACTTGATGGCGGCTTCGGCGACCATCGGAGCCGATGGTGCGCTCACCGGTGTGACCAACACCATCTCGCTGCTCGACAACTGCGCCGGGGCAGGCGACCGCACTATCGTGGATGTGCGCAATCCCGACATTAGCCCCGACGGGACCCGGGTCGCGTTCGCGATGCGGACCTCGGCTGCCGCTCCGTTGTCGCTGTATCTTGTGGATCTCAACGGCCTCAACTGCACTGTGCTCACCCCGCCCGCCGCCGACGTTTCCGGAATGAGGATCCATAACTTCGATCCAGCCTGGTCGCCAGACGGCGAGTGGATCGTGTTCGCCTCCACCAGAGGCATCAGTGGCACGCCGGCGGTCTCGCGCAAACACTTCCTGCCCCAGTCCGATATCTGGCGCATGCGTGTCGACGGCAGCAACGTCGAAGCCATGACCTATCTGACCAACAGCGAGATCTCTCCACAGTGGATGCGAGAAGGCCGCATCATCATGACCACGGAGAAGGTGTCGGGCGGCTTCTATCAGTTGGCCGGACGCCGTATCAACTGGGATCGCACCGACTACCATCCGTTGCTTGGCCAACGGGCGAACTCTCCGCTGGGCGATATCAGCAATCCTGACGCGATGCTCCCCTCAGTGGGTTACTCACAGACGACCGAGATTCGCGAGGCGTTCAACGGCGACTTCCTGGTCATCCTCTCCGATGAAGGTGCACGGGCAGGGGCGGGCACTCTGGCTACGTTCAACCGTAGTGTTGGTCCCATGGAAGTGGGCCGCACTGATGCGGGCTACATGCCGTCGATGGAGATCCTCGATCCGGCCGCCACTGGGCGCGTCGGCGGGGCGACCAATGGCGCTTATCGTTCTCCGTTCCCGTTGCTCGACGGGCGGACGATGGTCTCGTACAGCACCTTCAGCGGCGATCTCGGTACGGCGAGCTCGTTCGACTGGGACATCGTTATGATTAATCACCGCACCGGCGCGCGGACAACCCTCGTTGGCGGCCCCGGTGCTCAGGTCGAAGCGGTTCTTGGCCTCAAGTACCCCGAGCGCAACTTCTTCAACAATCGACGTCAGCTCGTGTTTGGCGGCGCGGTCGATCCAGCCATCACCGGCGGCGACCAGTACGCGGTCATCCACTTCCCCGACGCGCCGCTCATCTTTACGTTGCTCAACGCGAACCTGCGCCGAGGTCGGCCGGCGAGCCTCTACGACGAGGCCACCCAGCTGGCTATCTACGTCGAGAACTTCGCACCGCCGGGCACGACTTCCGGCAGCGGCCAGGACGGCATCTTTGAGAGTCGGACGCTGATCGGGCGCACGAATCTGGCCAGTGACGGCTCGGCCCGTATTCGCACCCTGGCTGGAGTCGGCGTAATTCTGGAACTCCAGGACGCCAACAACAACCCGGTGGTGACGATGAAGGAAGAGCATCAGGTCGGTCCAGGCGAATTCATCAGCCTGGGCATCAAGCGCGATCTGTTCGACCCGGTCTGTGGTGGCTGCCACGGCTCCGTCAGCGGTAGCGAGCTCGACGTATTCGTCACGGCTGATGCCCTAACGGGGGCGTCAGCGTCGGCTTCGGCGAACGCAACCCCAGTAGATCTACTGCCTTAATCCCGCCTTGTAGCCCTCGTTCCTACGAGCTACACTAAGCCAGATCCACCCACATGTAGAGGTTATCGATGGGGCGCTATAGGCTTACGTTTGTTCTCGCACTGGCGACGCTGTTCGCCGCCACGACACTACTCGCGTCGAATGCCGACGCACGTCGCTACCGCAAGCGCACGAAGAAGAAGAAGGTCTCAGCTGTCAAAGCGAAGGCCCTCGACTCTCTGCGCAAGCCCTACAAGTGGGGCATGAGCGTCAAGCAGGTGCTCAAGGTGATCAAGCGCGGGCTCAAAGAGAAGTACGACGCCAAGATTCAGGCGACACGTGATCCGTACGTCCAGGACAAGCTGCGCAAGAAAATGCGTATCGAGTTCAACCGCATCGCCAAGTCTCTGGTCAGCTTCAGTGGCAAGAACCGTAGCTGGGACATCTCCATCATCGATAAGGAGTTTGCCCAGCGCAACGGTGAGCAGATGCTCATCATCTGGGAGAACAAGGGCGGCAAGAACCAGCGCAAGTTCTTCTTCTTCTACCGTAAGCGCCTGTACAAGATCCTCACCGCGCTGGATATGAGCAAGTTCAAGAACTCTCAGCGCGACTTCTACGTCATCAAGAAGATCCTCGAGCGTAAGTTTGGCGGCGGTATCGTCAGCTTCCGCAAAGTCGATGGCATCAAAGAGGCGACCGGGGTGTCCTGGTATTCCCAGCACAACCACGTGCGCGCCTCGGACAAACTGCGCTTCCACGGCACGTTTGTGCTGGCCGTTGAGTCTCGAAAGATTGCCGCGGCCTGTTACAAGGCCAGGCCTCCGGTAAAGAAGAAGACCAAGAGCAACATCGTTAAGTCGATGACCAGTGATCCCAACGACAAGCCGGACCTCAACGAGGGATCGAGCACGATCGATAACCTGATCAAAGGCAAGAAGTAGCGCGGCTCACTTTTTATTGGCGGCTCGCAGGGCTCGCCTGGGCCGCAGCCGCTGACGGGGGCGGCCGTGGGGATGCAGGCGCTGGCGGGGGGCTGTAAACACGATTGAGAGCGGGGGGATCCCCCGCTCTTTGTGGTTTCGGCGACGCTTGCTCGGGGGGGCGTGCCGTCGTACCATCGGCCCTGGTGAGGGGTAGTTTTTTCGGGCGTCTGGGGTACGTCGCATTAGTTTGTGGCTTCGCCTACGTTGGCTTGGCCGGGGCAGGGCCCGCGCTCGCTCAGACCAATCGGACAACTGCGCCAGCCGCGTCGCCACCGCCTAAGACCCTGCACGTTCAGGTCTATGCGGCCAAAGATCTATCGGACGTCGAGCGTTTGTCCATCCAGGCCGCGGTCGCTAAAGGTGTCGCATCGGCGGGCAAATGGAAGGTCACCGCCGGCAAGGCCAACGCGAAGCTTCCTGGCGGAGATGCAGACGCGACGGGCTCTCTCGACGACGCTGACCAGATGCTCAAGGACGCCAAGGCAAAGGTCCGCCAGCTCGAACTGGAGAAGGCACTCAGCGTGGCCAAGGAAGCGGTCACGCTCTACTCGGCGTACTTGCACAAGCTGATCAAACGCGACGGCAGCCCTAAGGCGCTGGTCAACGCGCATGTGGCGGTTGCGACCGTCGAGTATCTCAACGGCAAAGAAGAGGCGGCGAGCAAGGCGTTGCTCCACGCGTTCGTCCTCGATCCAAAACTGGTCTACGACCCCAAACGGTTCCCGCCGCAGCTGCAGGAACTCGTTATGCAAGAGAAGGCACTGTTCAGCAACGCTGGTACCGGTGCGGCCAAGGTGACCGTCAACAGTCCGGGGACCCTGTACATCAACGGCGTCAAAGCCGCGCAGGCACCCATGGCCGTGAAGAATCTACCGGCCGGGCCGAACCTGGTCACGCTCATCGCGCGCGGCGCGAAGCCGACCGTCAAGGTTGTCCAGGTAAAGGGCAAGGGAACGGTCGAGATCGCGATCGCCGCTAATTCGCCCAAGAGCAGTGTGCGCGGTGTGTTCAAAGGCACGCGCGGCGACGTAGGCGATGATCAACCGAGCAGCAAACTGATCAAGGCAGCGGCGGCTGTTGGCGCCGAAGGCTTGTTGCTCATTCTGCCCAAAGTCAGTGACGAGAAGACCACTCTCGTCGCCTATGTCTACGACATGCGGAGCAAGACCAAGGCGGGGCGGTACGACACGTCGGCTGAGCCGGAAGATATCGATAGCAACGCGGAGAAGCTGGCAGCTGAGGCGGGTCGCAGCGCGAAATGGCGACTGGTAGCGGGCCTGTCGAAGCCGGTCGGAAAGCCGCTGTGGAAGCGGCTCTACCAACGAGCGTACAAGCACAAATATTTTTGGCACGCGGTCGGCGCCACGGCCGGCGTGGTGTTGATCAGCGTTGTAGCTGTGGCATCGTCTGGAATGAGTCCGGGCAAGCGCGTGGCGTTGTTTCCCAGTTTGGTGAATTTTTAGCCTGAGAATATGTGGAGGCTGGTTATGAAGCGTTTACAAAGACAGTCGTTGTTCGTTGGTGTCCTGGCCATTGCTGTTGGACTCACCGCGTGTGGTGATTCCCTCGACGTGAACAACACGTCCCCGAAAGGCTCCGTAGGCGGGATTCTCGTCGACGCAGCGACGCGTTTGGCGTTGCCCGGGATCGAAGTGACGGTCATCGCCGGCGGCAGAGTGTTGGGGCCGGAGATTAGTGGCGAGGACGGATCGTTCTCGGTGACCGGTGTACCCGCGGGCGACGTCATCGTGACCATGACAAGCGACGGCACGTATCAGGACGCGTGGATCACCGGCACCATGTCCAACGCCGCGGGTGACTTCCCGACCGGCAACGCGACCCTGACCATGGGGCCCATCGGCCTGATGCCGCTGAGCAACCCGATACAGTTCAGGGTTCTAGACTTCGACGGTACGCCGGTGAGCGCGTATGAAGTCGCGGCTGAGTACATCCAGCACGTTGACTACCAGAGCGGCGCGGGCGTCGGCCTGGGCAAGGCGGTCACCACTGGCGTCACCGACACGAACGGCTACGTTACGTTCGCGCTGCCCAGCTACCATCTGATGGGCAGTGGCGTGAACGCCACGGTCACTGTGCTCTTGCCGCCACGTGACGGTGATGCGGATGGTATTTACGAGTTCGCCGGCGGCGACCGCTCGTTCAACATGCGCGACTTCAACGATCCGACCCCGGACATCGTGCTCGACGCCAACTACACGACTAACCTGACCGTCGTCACGTCGACCGTGCGTTCATTGATGAGTACGCCCCCGCCCGGGGGGGATTCGCCAAGCGTGCTGGCCATCAATGCGGCCGTCCACATCAAGTTCAACCTGCCCATCGAGGCGGATGCGTCCGTAAGCGTGCGCGACGAGCACGGTGATCCGGTCAGCCAGACACCGACCATCTCCGTCAACGGCGACAATCTGACTATCAACTTCGGCGCCGATCCGCTGTTGCCGGGTGAGGAGTACAACGTGATCGTCCACGCGATCGCCGCGGTCGGTGGCCGAACCATCACCGGGGATTTCTACGGCCCGTTCTTCACGCCCGGACTGAATCCGACGGTCAGCGCGGTTATCACCTTGCACGACACGGGGACCCAGAATGTCACCGTGGAGTTTAGCGAGCCAGTAGGTATTCCGACGACCGGCGTGATCACCCTCAGTGGTGCCGCCAACTGCGTGCTGTTCTTCAACGCAGACCTGGGCGGTGCGGTGTCCATCGGCGACTTTGCAAACGAGCGCGGCGCGGACACGTGTTCGGTAGCGCTGGTGAGCGCAGAGCCCGATCCGACCGGCCTATCCAAGCAGTCCGGGTTCACCAAGCACTGGAGGTTCACGGCGCCGCTGAGCGCGGGCGGCACCAACCTGTCGAACACGGCAGTGGACTTCGAGTTCGAACGGGTCGGCTCGGCGGGCATGGTCATCGAAGACACATCGGGCCGCCCGCTCACGAATATCACTGACGTGACGATGCCGTAAGCAGCGACTGCCGCTGCAAGCTACGCACGCGGGAATACCCCGTGAAGCTCTACGAACAACTCGCCGACTGGTGGCATCTGCTGTCGCGACCAGACGAATACGCCGAGGAGGCCGCCATCTATGATCGTGTGCTTCGTTCGGCGGTTCGTGGCGACCCGCGCACATTGTTGGAGTTAGGCTCGGGGGGTGGCAACAACGCGTCCCACTTGAAGGCATCCTGGACGATGACACTGGTCGATGTCTCCGCCGGCATGCTGGCCGAGAGCAAGCGCATCAACCCCGAGTGCCAGCACCACGTCGGTGACATGCGGAGCGTCAGGCTCGATCAAGTCTTCGACGCGGTGTTCATCCACGACGCCATCTCGTACATGACGAGTTTGTCGGATCTAGGTAAGGCGCTCGCCACGGCTGTGGCTCACGTTCGTCCCGGCGGCGCTGTCCTGGTGGCGCCCGATGAAACCACCGAGAGCTTCCGGCCGACGACGAACAGCGGCGGTCACGACGGCGAAGGCCGCGCGCTGCGGTATCTGGAGTGGAGCTACGACCCGGAGCCAAACGACACCACCATCGTGACCGACTACGCCTATTTGCTTCGGGCCCCGGATGGCAGCACCCAGGTGGTTCACGACCGCCACATCCACGGTCTGTTCAAACGACAGGACTGGTTGGACACCATGACAGCTGCTGGGCTCGACGACGTTCGCGGAGTCGTCGTCGACCACACTGAACTGGAGCCTGGCACCTACGAGGTGTTCGTGGGCACGAGGGAATAGCGCTCGAGTCAGGGCCCTCGCCGAGTGAGCCCAAGCCACAAAAAAACGCCGGGACCAAACGGCCCCGGCGTTGTTGTTGGTTCGTACTCGCGGGCTAGAGGAAGAAGCTGAACTTCTTACCCTTCTTTGCCTGCGCCTTGAGCTGTGCGGCCAGCGCCTCGCCGTCCTTGAAGACGCGCTCGGTGAGGGTGCGGATGCGAGCCATGCGCTCCTGATAGCGAATGTTCGACACGGCCGGTTGGCTGCCGATCATCAGCATTTCCAGGGCGGCCGACGGCTGAAGCGGCATGACGCGATCGAGCTCGGCGAGCTCGTTCTTGTCGCCTTTGATCTTCGAGAAGAACTTGGGCTCCCACACCTGTTTGCCGGTGGTGCGAGTCGGGTCGTGGCGAATCTTGAAGCCGACGAGACGATGACCCTGGGGACACTTGTTCGTGTCAGACACCTTGATCTTGTTCTTGGTGGCTTGTGGGTCTTCGCAGTAGGGCTTGCCGACTTCCACGAGAACCGCACCAAAGCCGTACTCACGACCGCGGTGCTTCTTCTCTTCTTCGTCCTTCTTCGGCAGGTATACGGCCCAGCGAAACGGCGTGTACGAGTTGGGCTCGCCTTTGGCGTTGCCGACGCGCATGCAGGGGTCGCAGTTGACGCCTTTGTTCTTGTCGTCAGCCGGATCCTTCTGGCAACAAACCACCTTCTCAGGGGCGTCTTTGGATACGTCGGGAACCGCAGCCTGGGTCAGCGCGCTGATGTCACGCTTCATCTGGGTGAGGTGCGACTGCAGCAACTTCTTGAGCAGGTTCGAGTCCGAGTAGAACTTAGCGACCTTGGCTTGAAGCGCCTTGGGCACATCGAACATGCGCCGTTCCAGAGACTCCTCTTTGGGCGGCTGGAACTTCTCGTACGCTTTCTTCAGCGCGGCGAGCGTTACCTTGGTCGGCACCTTGAACTGGTTGACGATCTTCTTGCGAGGATCGGTTCCCGGTTTCACCTCGGCTTGCGCTTTGAGCATGGTGCTCTTGAGCTTGCCGACGGAGACGCGAGCTTCTTCAACCTGTTCGGCCATCCACTTCGCGTTGGTCAGCGACTTGTTGTAGACCTTGGCGCCCTGGGCGACCATGCCGACGATCAAGCCCAGCACGAGCGGGGTGACGATCATCGCCGCGGTCTTACCGATAGACAGCCACTTTTGGGAGGCGTCCACCTTTTCGACGGCGCTACCGTCGTTGACGATGACGATCTCCGGTCCCCGAGCCGCGCTTACCGCTGCGCCATGGGCTGCAGCTGCATTCATTGCGCCGAACGGATCGTCGGAAACCTTGGGTTTAGGAGGTTCAGCTCCTGGAGGAGGGGGCAAGTTGCCGCCACCAGCCCCGGGAGGGGGAATGACTGCGCCGCCGCCTTTCTTGGCTTTGCCGCCTTTCTTAAGGCCGAGGCGGGCCTTCAAATCGCTAATGTCGCGCGCGCCTCGCCGCTTAGACTCACTCAATGGGTACCTCCGGGGGGGGCCAAGTTGGGCCAGACGATATAGGCCGATCGGTGAACTGTCAAGGATAGCACAAGCATTCCAGGAACCTGCGTGAACCTACGTGAGGAGTAGGGGCGTGTTGCAATGAGTGCACAACGGCTTGTGACCAGGGGTTCACAGCCAGACACGTTGGGGGCCTGGCCGGTTGCTAACTGTGGGGAAACACGTGACGAATCCCACTGACTTTTTGCTTTCTGCGTTGGCGCAGCATCTGCAGTGAAAACAAATCGAGCTTGGTGCGTTCACGTACCAAGGCCCCCCGGAAAGGAAACAGCGTTGACCGACTCCAAACCACGTTCCCGCTTTCTGCCACTAGGCATCGCCGCCCTGATGGCGATCCCCGCTGTCATGACCTCTTACACGCCCACCGCCGAAGCTCAGGTGGTAATCCGGGCTGGCGCTCATGTTCGTGTACGTACGCCGCGCTTCCGCTGGAGCTGGGGCCGCTGGTATCGACCCCGCCGCGTCCGCGCACGGGTCCGCATCTTCTGGGGCGCTCCCGTGTACGCGCCGCCTGTATATGAAGTCGGTCCATTCTCACAGCCACCACCACCACCGCCGCCCCCAGCCGTAGACGACTGCGATTGCGGCAATGGTCCCGTGGTTCCGATTCGCCCGCATTATCGTGTCCGAGTCGCGCCGCGTCCTCCGACGACGATCGTCGCGCGGCCGCATCGTCGCGGCAAGCGCCTCGCCATCGGCGCATTCGGTGGACACACCAAAATCGAAAACGGCGCTGAGGGTGAAGACGTCGGAATCATGGCGCAGCTCAAACTGAGCCGTCGCCTGACCCTCGAAGGCGAGATCGGCAAGACCTCCCTCGCAGACAATGCTCGAGTGGACAAGCGCGCCGGCGTGGCGTTGCTCTTCAACTTCCGCAGCATGTTTCGTCGTAGTCGCTTCACGCCCTACATCGTCGCCGGCATGGGCGTGTCCCAGGTGGACATGGACGCCGGTGACTGGTCCAAAGGCCAGGGCTATGGCGAGATCGGCGGCGGCCTTTCCTTCCGCCTGAGCCGTAGCATCTCTCTCGTCGCGGATCTGCGCGCTGGCGTCAGGGCACTGACCGACACCGAAGACAAGGGACCCGCTGTTGTGCGCTCTTCCACCGGAACGACGCCGCCGCGGACCGCCGCCCCAGACGAAGAAGAGAACTACACCCGGTTTCGCTTCGGCGCGATGCTGCACTTCTAGAAGAACCACTCTTTCCTACACGCGTTCCTACACGCGCCTTCCAAACTCAAAGCTCCAACCCCGCAGCCCCGTGTAACCCACGGGGCTGTGATATCTTTCGGGCATGGTCCCGGGCCTAGACCATCGGAGTTTCAGCAGCTTCGATGGGACAGAGATCGCTTACCAGACCCGCGGCGACGGGCCGGTCATCGTGCTCGCCAACGGACTCGGTGGCACTTACGAAGCGTTTCGGCACATCTATAGTGCGCTTGGCGAACGCTACCGGATTCTGTGTTGGGACTACCGCGGGCTCTACAAGTCGGCGACGCCCCAGGACCTGGGCAAGTTGGAAGTCACAGACCAGTGCAAGGATCTCGAATGCTTGCTCGACCATGAAGGCGTCGACCGAGCGGTTTTCGTCGGCTGGTCCATGGGAGTGCAGGTCAACTTCGAGTTCTTTCGCAAGCGCCGCGAGCGCATGGCGGGCATAGTCGCGATCAACGGTACCTATGGCAACCCGTTCAATACGGTGATGTCGTCTCGGGTCGTGCGCTACGTCATCCCGATGATGTTGCGCGCGGTGCGCTCCCAGGCAGAGCTCGTCGGCAAGGCCACGCGCACCGTGATCGCGTGGGATGGCCTCGTGGCGACGATGAAGCGATTCGGCATGGTGTCCAAGACCCTGGACGTGCAGGCGTTTCGCGACGTCGCCGAGGGGTTCAAGGAGATGGACTGGAACACATACACGACGCTGCTCGAGCGGCTGGGCGAGCACAACGCGCGCGATGTGCTGCCTGAGATCAACGTGCCGACCCTGATCGTTACCGGCGATAAGGACATCACGACGCCGCCGTTTACGGCGGAAAAGATCCACCGCGCCGTCTCCGATTCGCGGTTGGTCATCGTGAAGGGCGGGACCCACTACACGCCGGTCGAGTACCCGACCATCGTCTGTGAAGAGCTGATGGATTTCTTGGCGAAGATTCCCGGCTACGGCGCTGAGAATTCACCGTCGGCGGCCAGGGGCTGATGGACGACTTTCTCACCTGCGAGTCCTGTGGCGAGGAAGTGCTGGACATCGACGTCCGCTGCGGCAGCTGCGGTCACCGTCTGACGTCCACTGGCGCTCAGAGTCTCATCGGCTCGGTCATGCTCGAGCACTACGAGATCGTGGACATCCTGGGCCAGGGCGGCATGAGCGTGGTCTATCTGGGGCGCCACAAGCTGACGGAACAGAAGGTCGCACTCAAGATTTTGCCTCCGGAGCTGGCCGCTCACGCCCAGGTAAAGTCGCGCTTTCTCGAAGAAGCCCGCGCCCTGGCAGCGCTTGACCACCCCAACATCGTCCACCTGTACAACTTCGGCCAGGAGGCTGGCTGCTTCGTGCTCGCGATGCAGTGGGTGGAAGGCGATACGTGGGAGCGCATGATCCTCGAAGAGGAGCGCATGCCGTGGGAAGTCGCGTGCCGCATCGCCATCGATGTGCTCAAGGCGCTGGACTACGCTCATAGCAAGGGCATCATCCATCGAGACATGAAACCGTCGAACGTGCTCATTCGCGAGCTCGATGCGTCGGCGACGGTCATGGACTTCGGCATCGCCAAGATGACGACGTCCACCAAGCTAACGGCTACCGGGCAGACCATGGGCACCGTGCGCTACATGTCACCTGAGCAGGTGCGCGGTCTGTCCGTGGATCATCGCACGGACATCTACTCTCTCGGCGCGACCCTGTACGAGGCCGTCGTGGGCGACACGCCGTTCGATGGCGACACGCACTTCGAGATCATGACCAAGCACCTCAACGATCCGCCAGTGCCGCCATCGGCCATGGGGATCGACGTGCCGGTTCCGTTCGAGCAGGTGTTGCTGCGAACCCTGGCCAAGAAGATGGAGGATCGGTACCAGTCCGCGAAAGAGCTCATGCAGGCGCTCGAAGCGGCCCTGGAGAATCGATCCGTCGGCTCGGTCACGACACCGATGAAGGCGCCCGATCTAAAGCCGCGGGCGCAATCGGTACTTAGCGGCATCGCTTCTAAGCTGGAGCCATCGGCAGAACATCCGGCGTACATCGACGACGATGAGGTCGCGAAGCCGAGCAGCAAGCCGCTGCTGTGGATCACGTTGATCGCTCTGGCCATCGTGGGTGGCGTAGTCGGCGTGTTCCTAGCGACTAGAAAAGGTGATACCAAGACCGCCGATAAGCCGAAGACGGCGGTGGTCAAGGCGGATGCGGCTGCTAAGCCCGCGCCAATCCCCCACTGGCCCGAAGCGTTCAAGCTCGCCGACATGAAATTCGCCGTCGACGAGAAGTTCGATAAGGAAGAGCTGCGCATCATGTCGGTGGAGGAGCGCGACGCCAAGAAAGCAGTTCGCGAGGTCGTCGCCGTGCAGAACGAGTTCATTGGCTACCTCGAGCGCAAACAGGTCGTGGGCAAGGTGGCGCGATCCCCGCTCAACGTTCAGTTCGTGCCGAAGTGGGTGATCTGCGATCCCCGCGCTCACAAAGGGCTGGGGGGCGTGCCTACGGACTGCGCCGAGACCGGCTACGCGTACCGGACGAGAGAAAAGACACTGCTCGTCTCGGAGCAGGCGGGACCGTCCGTTGTGCGTCAGGCGGTCGCTGAGGCTATCTGCAGCACGGGCTTGAGCAAGCGTGCGTTCGATCGCTGCCTGGCCGCCATGGCTTCATTTCTAGAGAAGACGTTTGCTCCATCACCAAAGAAGAAGCGTGGGAAGAAGCACCGCAAGAAGCGCGGCAAGAAGCACAAGAAGAGGCGCGGACGCTAAAACGACATCCCGGGCCACGTTGACAGTTGTCACGTTAGGTGCGGATAATCGTTCAGGCTTTAGCCAAATGGGCTTGGCGGAGGAAAAATGACTCGGGCCATTATCGGGGGCATCATCGCAGTCGTCATCGTCGTCACGGCATTCGTGATGACATCGACAGCTACGTCCAGCGTCGACTCGCGCGTACGCAAGCAGCTCAAGAAGCGCGCCGACAGCGCGGGTGAGTTGTCACAAGACACAGCTGCGCTCGACGGCTTACGCGTCGAAGGTTGGGTCAAACGGCGGGCAACGCTGCAGTCCATCGTCGATACGATCGTGGACAAGAACCGGGCGAGCCGCGCAGAGAAGCGTGACAACGCGATCGCCGAGGTCAAAGGGCAGGCTCGTAAGGGAGAGCCGCCAACTGTGCTTATCGCGTTCGTCGATACCAAGTACGACGTCATGGCCCACTCCAAGCACAAGAAGTTCGCGCCACCGGCTCTTTGGAAAGAGGGCGGCAAACTCAAGGCTCAGTATCTCGGACTGACCTTGGCGATGGCCAAGGAGAAGAAAGATCGCAGAATCATCAGCGAGTACTGGAACGATCCAGAGTTCGGCCTGCTGCGCGTTGGCATCGCACCGGTTACCCACTGGATCGATGAAAAGCGCGAAGTAAAGGTCAGCAAGAAAAAGACCGTCACCATCACCGTGCCCAAGGAGCGCCTCGTGGGCGCGCTGGTATTGGGCTACGCGGTTGACCAGGCGTACGTGCAGCGACGCAGTGATTTGCTGGGCGCACACGTCGCCTACTTCTTCAACGACACGGCGGGTACCTCTAGCTTCAAGAAAGAAAACGGCGAAGAGGACACGGGCAAGCGCGCTGATCTGACCAAGGCTCTCAAGGAAAAGGGGCTGGCCAAGGAGGCGCTGGACAAAGGCTATACGGCCGTAAGGGTCGTCACCATCGATGGCGAGCAGTATTACGCAAGCGCAGGCCGCCTGCCCAGGTTCCCTTCGGGAAAGGACTTGGGAGCTGGCTATCCGCCCCTGCAGGCTGGTGCGCTGGTGCTGGTACCGGTGGGCGACGCCATGTATGCCAAAGGCAAGATCAAGACGGCGACATGGGTGCTGGCGCTCGTCGCGCTCATCGCGAGCGTCATCGGGTTGTTGTTCGCCGCTAGTCGCCTGCTTCATCAGGTCGACGTGATCGAGGTCGGCGTCAACGAGATCACCAACGGAAACCTGGAGCTGAGTTTCCGGCCGGTGGGTAGGGACCTGGATGGTTTGGCCCATTCACTCAACGTGATGCTTGCTCGCTTGCTCGGTAGACCCGAGCCCGGTGAGGAAGAGTACGACGAGGACGGCAACATCATCATGCCGGGGCGGCTGCAGTTCGACACGGACCTGTCGGAGAAGGACGAAGAGATCGTCAACCTCGCCCGGGAACCGGAGCCGGACTACTACAACCGCATCTTCAAAGAGTACTGCGCCGGCCGGGAGTCCGTGGGTGAGTCGGTGGAAGGCATCAGCTACGACAACTTCGTGACCAAGTTGCGGGTCAACGAAGCCAGCCTCAAGGCCAAGTACCAGTGCGAGTCGATCCGCTTCAAGGTCACGGTCAAAGACGGCAAAGTCAGCCTCAAACCCGTCCCCATCGTCTAGGATGGGCGCATGGTGCAAACCGGTCTAGCTCGCTTACTGGCGGGAGAGAGCAACTCGCTGCGCGGCAAGCGCGTGGGGCTCATCGCCAACCCGACCACGGTCGATGCGCAGCTGCGTCACGCCGTCGATCTGTTCCACGCCGATGCGGACATCGACCTGCGCGTATTACTCGGGCCCGAGCATGGGTTGCGGGGCGACGCCCAGGACATGATTTCGGTCGGTGACGCGACCGATCCCGGGACGGGCTTGCCCCTGTACAGTCTGTACGGCGCCGACGTGGCATCGCTGTCACCGCCCGACGCGGCTATGGAGCAGATCGATGTGCTGGTGTTCGACATCCAGGATATCGGCTCCCGCTACTACACTTATGTATGGACCATGGTCTACGCCATGCGAGCCTGCGCGAAGCACGGTGTGCGTTTGGTCGTGCTCGACCGACCCAATCCCATCGGCGGCGCTGCCGTCGAGGGCGGTGCCATCCACGACGGGTTCTACTCGTTCGTCGGCCTGTGCTCGGTGGCCAATCGCCATGGGCTGACCGCCGGTGAGATCGTGCGCTGGATGCGTGCCCGCGAGGAGCTGGACGTAGAGGTCGACGTGATCGAGGTTCTGGGCTGGTCCCGCGACATGCACTACGAGAGCACGGGATTGCCGTGGGTGATGCCATCGCCGAACATGCCCACGTATGACACCGCCTTGGTCTATCCGGGCATGTGCCTGATCGAGGGCACCGAACTCAGCGAGGGCAGGGGCACCACTCGACCGTTCGAGCTGGCGGGGGCGCCGTTCATCGATGGCCGAGCAATGGCACGTACGATGGAAGGCTACGACCTGCCGGGGCTGCGTCTCCGCCCCCTCGGCCTGCTGCCCACCTTTCAGAAGCACGCCAACCAACCGTGCGGCGGTGTGCAGTTGCACGTGACCGATCCATCCACGTTCAAGCCTTACCTCACCGGTGTCGCCTTCGTGCTCGCTGCCAGGACTCTGTGGCCCGACGAGTTCGAATGGCGCACGCGCGCGTATGAATTCGTCGATACAGTGCCGGCGTTCGATCTGCTGGCGGGCACGGATGAGGTGCGTCTGGCCATCGACAGCGGTGAATCTCTGGCCGACATCGAACGAACCTGGCTGGCCGAGCAGGCGCAGTACGACGCTGACCGACAGGATTGGTTGTTGTACTCGTGACGGTCGTCGCCCTGTTCGGCGGCAGTTTCAATCCGCCGCACATTGCCCATCAGATGGTCTGCTTGTACTTGCTGGAGACTGCCGGAGTGGACGAGGTGTGGTTGGTCCCGACCTTTCGACACCCTTTTGCCAAGCAACTGGCACCGTTCGAGGATCGCTTCAATATGTGCGAGCTCGCCGCTGCGGTCCTCGGTGGTCGGGTAAAGGTGTCTCGCATCGAGGAGACCCTCGCCGCCGAGAACCCGGAGGTCAGTAGAACGGTCAACACGATCAAGGCGCTGGCCGAACGCCATCCGGGTAGCCAGTTTCGGTTGGTCGTTGGTGCCGACATTCTCCAGGAGACCGACAAGTGGTATCGCTGGGACGAGATCGAGCGGATCGCGTCACCCATCGTCGTTGGCCGCCCAGGCTATCCGTACGAGGACACACCCGCATTGGCTGAAGTGTCGTCTACGGAGGTGCGAAGGCGGTTGGCGAGCGGAGAAAACGCGTTACCCCTGGTGTCCCGCTCGGTGATCGACTATATCGCCGAGCGAGGCCTCTACCGTTGATCGCTCGTACACCCAGTACATTCTTGATCGGAGCCGGTCCCGTTGCGACGACCCTCGCGGGCGCACTGCGGCTCGCTGGTGTCCCCGTGTTGGGCCTATGGGCCCGCAAGCCCGAGCGTGCCCGAGCCGCTGGAGCCGTCGCTGGCGTCGCAAGCTTTTCCGCCGCGCCACCGGATCTGCTGCTCGAGGCTGATGCGGTGATTACCGCTGTGCGTGACGATGCGATCACCGACGTTGCCGATATGTTGGTGTCGAGTGGCTTCGTGGCGTCGAAGCATGTGTTGATCCATTGCTCGGGGGCCATGTCCGCTGGACAGGCGTTCGGCGCGGTGACCAAACAGGTTCGCGGTGTGGCCACGCTGCACCCGCTGCGCGCTATCGCCGATGCGCGAGAGGCCATCGAAGATTTGGCCGGGACTGTGTTTGGAATCGAGGGCGATGAGGCCGGTCGAAGTGTGGCGCGGGATCTCGTGCGAGCCATGCGTGGCCGTCCCCTGGAGCTCGCCGAGACCCAGATGGCGGCCTATCATGCGGCCGCGGCCATGGTGTCCAACTACGTCGTTGCGCTCATTGACTCGGCGGCTCAGCTGCTAGAACAAGGCGGGATCGAGCGTAAAGAGGCTCTTGGAGCCTTATTGCCTCTGGCTCGTGGCGCCGTGGCCAACGTGGAGGAGCGCGGCGTGGATCAGGGCCTGACCGGGCCGATTCGCCGTGGCGACACCGAGACCATCGCCAAGCACCTGGCGGCGCTCAAGGAGCTGCCCCCGGAGCTTCAGACCGTGTACCGGGTCTTGGGCTCCCAAACCGTGTCCATCGCGCGCCGAGTACAGGACGCGACGGTCTCGGACCTGGACGCGATCCAAGCTCTGCTGGACTAGCTGGCGGCCAATCCCCGCTGGACTAGCTGGCGGCCAATCCCCGCTGGACTAGCTGCCGACCTGCGATTAGGATTACGCCTCAACCGGGCAATCGGCTCGGGAGGGGAACGTCTATATATGAACCGCATCCGCACCTGCATCGTGGCGACGCTCGTCTTGGGTTTCGTGTTCGTCGGTCTCCAGATCGACACCGCCGACGCCGGCGTCATCACCTCCAAAAAGCGGTTCCGCCGCAAGGCCAGCAGCAAGTATGCGTTGCTCGCATCATGGCGCGGTCAGCAAACGCGTACGTTTTGGGAAGACACCAAGAAGAAGCGTTGGAAGATCTATTTCGCAGTCATTTTCAACCGCCGCGTCAATGATCTTGAAGTAACGGTTGAACTTTACGACATCACTAAGCGCAAGCGCTATCTGGAGTCGTTCAGCCTGTGGTTGGCCAAGCGCGGCGAGCGCAGCGTGACCAGCATCATGAAGTTACCCCGGGACGACGACGGGAAGTTTCGCGCCAACAGTAAGATTCAGATGCGTGTGCTGGACGGCAACAAGAAGGTGCTCGCGAGGACCTGGTTCAAGATCAAGGGCAAGGTCAAACGCGGCAGCGGCAAGGTCAGCTTCACCGTCGAGGAGACACGCGGACTGCCCGCCGGGTCGAAAGGCATGAAGAAGAAAGCGCCGGAACCGAAGCTGGAGCCCATGGGCTCAGCAGAATGTCCGCCCAAAGGCGCCGCCCGACTCATGGTGTGGGGCTGCGGCTCGTTTTTGTAGTCGCTTTTGATCAGCGCACTGTGCGCGCTGGGGCTGAAGGCTCGTGGCGGTTGGTTTTTTGTAGTGGCCGGCGGCTTAACCTCGCCTTTTGTAGTCTCGCCGACGTTCTAGTTCTCGTGATCGTCTGAGTTCGGCTGTTGCGGCCGATTGTGGGGCCGACAAGGGAAACGGATTTCCTCGATTCCGTAAGCTACACGTGCGTTAAGACGTTGATCCTATGTTGGAAATGGGGTACCAACCCGCTAACAAAGGGAGACAATGTCCCACATGGCACGAGTAAAAATGAAGAGTGTTTTTGGGCAGTTGGCGGGGGTAGTTGCAGCCGTTGCTCTGTGTGTTGGCTCGGCAAATCTCGCGGCGGCTCAGCCGAAGCGGAAGAAGGCCGGCAAGGCGAAGCCGAAGCGCGTCGCTGTGAACGTGGTCAAATCGATCGCGAACCTGCAGTCGGCGGACGTGGATACGTCTCGCAAGGCGGCAAAGCGACTCGGCTTTACGCGGGATGCACGCGCGCTCGAGGCTTTGCTCAATCGCCTCGCGCTCGGCGCCCATCCGAAGGTCGCCGCTGCGGCACTGACTTCGGTCGCTCGCTACGCGAGCCCGAAGGCCCACGACACGGTGAAGCTGTACCTGGGCTACCGCGATAGTCGCGTGCGCGCGGCGGCGGTGACGGCACTGGGTAGCATCAAGCAGGCACGCACAGTGAAACCCATCCTCGCTGCGCTGCGTGACGGTACCAAGACCGTTCGCGCCGCTGCATGCAAGGTGATCGAGAAGCGCAAGATTCGCCAGGCCATCGAAGCTCTATTGGCTCTGATGAAGAAGGGCGACGAAGCGACCGCCCCGGCGGTTGCCGCCATGGCAAACCCGAACCTGGCCCGCCTCGTCGGCGAGCTCATCGGCAAGGCGCCCAATTCGGTCGTTGCCCGCACTCTTGGCCTGATTCTGCTGCGGCCGAGCTTCAAACCCGAGAACGCCCGGGTCGAAGTCGTCAAAGCGCTGGGCAAGGTTCCCGGAACCGACGCCGTGGAGCAGCTGAGCGCGTATCTCGAAGCCATCCCCGAGAAGCCGCCACGCCAGTCCCGCCGCATGGCGCAGAAGTATCTCGAGACCCGCTTGGGTGGAGGCAACTAATGAACCTATCGATGCCGAAGCTGGGATCCTTTCCAGTCGTAGCCGCCCTGAGCGGTCTCCTCGCAACCTCCGCTTGTGGCGGTGCCTCCGGACTTGGTCTCAGCGCCGAGGACAACAATCCGAAGCTGCTTGGCCAGGCCATGGCCATGATGACGGCCCCGGCTGAAGGGCGGCCGATGAACGCGACGGGCAAACCCCTCGGGTTCTTCGTCACACGCGGCAAACGCACCAAGACGATCATCGCCTACGATCTGGCGGGCAAGAAAGAACTGTGGCGTCATAAGGCGGCCATTCGATCCAAGATCTCGGTTGGCTCAGCGTTCGTCGTGTTTCGCAGCGGCGACAAGCAGCTCACCGCGCTAGACGTCACCAGTGGCCAGCAGTTGTGGCAGAAGGCGTTTGTCGGCGAGTTCCTCGGCCTAACCGCCGACGCTAGCAAGGCGTATTACGTCGTCAAGCAGCCGGCCGGTCCGCGACCGACCTGGGCTGTCGTCGCCCTCAACGGCAAGACGGGAGCCAACGTGTGGTCAGAGACCGCCAAGGGCACCCTCGGTGTTCCGGCAGCGCACCGCGGTCTGGTGTTCGCGCCGTTCCTCACCCAATGGCTCGTAGTGATGAACGCCGAGACCGGCAAGCTGATCACCCGTATCAAAGGCGTGGATGAGCAGATTTCGTTCGTGCAGCCAAAGGGTAAGGACGTGTTCTTCGGCTCCAAGGGTGGTGTGTTCTTGCTCGACAAGAAAGCCGCGTCGGGCAAGAAGGCGGAAGCGACTTATGGAAGCGCCAAGTTTCCAAAGTTCATCCGCGGCACCTATCACTGGGACGCCTTCGACCCAGTGCAGACGAACTACACCGCCTACGATCGCAACCGCGTCCTGTGGCGTGGTCAGGCCGCTGGCGACAAGCTGGCGTTCAGCAACTCTCAGGTCGTTGTTCACACCTACCGCTTCCTGTTCGCGTTCGGTTCCACGGACTCGAAACTCAAATGGGCCTACAGCAACCCGCGCGAGGACGTGATTTCGTCTGTGCACAGTGGCAAGGTCATCGGCTTTGCTTCCATGGATGGCGTGGTCCGCGCTCTAGACCCAGCCAGCGGCAAGAAGGTCTATGAGGCCAAAGTCAAAGGTCAGATCGTCGGCGCCACGTTTGATGTCGAGGGTTGGAATCCACGCGAGAGCATCGCCAAACAGATGAGCACAGTCGATGCGCTGGTCTCGATCTCTCGCGACCGGGATCGGCGATTCGCCGACGTAAAGAAGTTCGCCATCTCCGCCCTGGCGGATTTGCCGGGCGGCGATGCGAGCAAAGACCTGTTGGCCATCGTGCAGAACCCACGCACGCCACCAAAGATCTACGAGAAGGCCGTCGAGGCCCTGATCAAGCGCAAGGAGCCGGGCGGGCTCAAGTATCTGGTCCGCGCCCTCGAGGTTAAGTACGACTTCATCAAGGGGACGAAGCCAACTGCGATTGGTGTGGTAGCCCGGGCGATCTACGCTATGCGCGACAAGAAGCTGGACAAGAAGATGGCGCACCGGGCTGGTACGGCGCTGCTCGGCCACATCCACTCCCCACAAACCGAGATCTCCGACCTGGTCGGCGTCATTAAGGCGCTAGGTGTCGTAGGTGTAGGTAGGGAACTCGGACCGCTGCGTGGACTGCTTCTGTCGTATCGCGGAAACCCGGAGTTCTCCAAGCAAACCGCGACGATGAGCGCGACCGTGGATGTGCTTTTGGCCAATGGTGGCCCCCTTGAGCGCGAAACCGTCGCGTATGTCTCCGAGGATGCACACACACAGCCGGCAATCGCCGCCTACGCCAAGCAGGCTCTGCGCCAGACGGCGATTCAAACGAGCCCCAAAAAGACATCGGCCGCCAAAGCTGGAAAATAGCTCGGCGCCGATTCACAATGGTGAAGTGGCCGCGGCGTTCAAGATACTGGTTTGCCGTGGTCCCGAATGTGGCGACAAGAAAGATTCTCGCCGCCTGTACGCTGCGCTCCAGCAGGCTCTCGCCGCTCGTGGCGCCGAAGATCGGGTCGAGCTGGGTTGGCAGAGTTGTTTCGGTCGCTGCAGGCAGGGCCCAAACTGCTATGTGCGTGAGATCGACCCCAATCAGAAGCAGCGTTTCGCTTTTGCGCAACCGCCGCCCCGACGGCGAGGCAAAACGGCGCTATATAATCACCTTGGCGAAGACGACATGATTCAGATAGTCGATACCCATGTGCTGGGTGGCCGCATCCTCCGCCACTTGATTCACCGGCCAAAGCGCTCCACTGGAGAGAATAGATGAGTAGACGCCACGCTGTCGCCGCGGCAGCACTTCTGGTTTTCGTAGTCGGCTGTAAAGAGAAGACCAAGATCAAGTACAAGACCGACAAGGCCACCGCGCAATCGCTGAAGACGTGCGAAGAGAGTCGGACTCTGTGTCAGAAACAGGTGACCAAACTTCGCCTCAACGACACGAGCAAACAGCCGCCGGACGCGGATGCGGACAAGAACGAGATTGTTCTGCGCATCGAGGGCAAGACGATCAAGGTCGCCGCGCGCACCAAGAGGAGCAACGGGGGTAAGAAACCTGTTGTCGGCGACGCCCAGGCGAAGGATCTATACAAGGCGTTTCAGCGCAAGGTCTCCGTTTCGCGAGGGGCCTTCCGTAAGTGCTACACCAACGCGTTGAAGAAAGCGCCCTCCATGCAAGGCCGCGTTATCAGCATGAACATCAACGTGCGCTTCACCTCGGGCGGTCAGGCCCGCGGCGTGAGTCTGAGCAAGGGCGACCTTGGCGCTAGCTTCTCCAACTGTATGAACGCGGTGGTCAAAAAGTGGAAGCTGCCCGCTGCACCCAGCAGCTACAAGTTCCAGGCCCCAATCACGCTTACGCCGCAGTAGCGACGCTCTGGGGCATGGTGGCGACTTATGCAATGGCTGCCGCCTTCCCAGGACGCCGGACCGCCAAAAACGAGCGGATCGTCGCCAAAGGTGCGAGAATTCTAAGGTTCAGGTAAGATCCTGAAGTCCCGCACCAGGGTGGAACGGAACAGGGGTGAGGCCGAAGCGCGCGATAAAGGAGCTCGAGAAGCAGCTGCGTAAGGACTCGGAGAATCTAGTTCTCCGGCTCAAGCTTGCGGCTGTTTATCGAGAGGTAGGCAGGCTCGAAGACGCCGTGGCCCTGTACCGTAGTGTCGCCGTCGCGTATCACGGACAGGGCAGGCTAGTTCAAGCGCTGGCGGTTTGTCGTAGCGTGCTCGAGATCGATCCGACACAACGCGAGACCCAGGCGTTGCTCGAAGAACTCAACCGAATGCGTCAGGCTCAGGCCGCCGCGTCTCAAGCCGAGGCCCAGGCGGTGTTCACCGCGGGCGCGGCGGGCGCGGCGGGCGCGGGCGAAGAAGAAGAGGAGGAGGTTCTTCCCGTCGAGAGCTCGATTCCTTCCCTGATGGCGCGGCCACGCCGCAGGCGCCCAAGCACAGGTGGGCTCGCGCGGGCGGAGAGCAGTGGGATGCAGCTGCCGCTGCAGGGACCGGAAACACCGCCGATGGGATCCTTGCCTCCCGGCAAGCGCGAGCCGACACCGAACGCTGAACCGCTCGCGGGGCCGGGGAGACGAAAACGGACTTCTACCCAGCGAATGTCCCAGCCCCCCAAGGAGCTCGCGCACCCATCGGCGTCCCTGATCACACCGACACCACTGCCGCGTCCGTTGGCGCTGCACGAGACTGTTGGCTCCGAGTCGGCACGCGAAGTGCGCCGCGGGCCGCGGCCACTACCCAAGAACCTTCCCCACGCAAACATGGACGACGATGCGCCGACGCGGATCGCGCCCGACGTACTCGCTGGCGGTGCACCTAGTTCGTTGTCGCCGCGGGTCGCGGAACCGAATCAGCTCGACGATGAGTTGATGACCACAGTTTCGGACGATTCAGGACTGCTGCCGCAGATGCAGCGCAGTCATCGTGAGCCGCCGCGGCTGCCGACACCACCACCTCCACTGGCTCCCCGGGAGCCGCCACGCCGACCCGCTTTATCCCAGCGCCCGCGGCCGCCAACGACGCCGCCCACTGCTGCGCGTCCTAGAGTGCCGTTGGCACCACCTGCGCCTGCCGCACCCGTGCCGCCCGCGCGTCGGGTACCATTGGCGCCACCACTCGCTGCGCCAGGACCGTTGGCGCCGGCCGAGCCGCCAAAACCACGCCGACCTAAGCCCGCGCCGCGGCCAAAGGCGCAACCGACGTTCTTCGAGCAGGAGACGCGGCTTGTCGTGTCGATGGACGAAGACGTTCTGCTCGACGACGACGACGATGCTGACGACGACGTGGAGGTGCCGACCAATCCGGGGGTGGACGAGGATGCTCTCACCCCACCGCCACGCGGGAACTTGTTCCCCGAGGAGGCGACCAATCCCCGAGCCGGGGACGTGGTCAATTCTAGCGCGAGCGAGGTGACCAATCCGCGTGCGAGCGCCAACGCCGTCACCAACCCCCGCGCGCCACAGAACGCTGACCGGTCCACGGATGTCGACATGCGTGCTGGGCTACCGGCGGCAGTGCGCGAATCGGTGGACGACCTATCGTTGGACAAGGCGTTCGATCGCTCGTTCTCCGGAACGATTCGTTCGCTAGCGCCCGACGGCGCGGCGATCGATACGCCGCTGACCTTGTTCTCTGACTTGCCAGACGAAGCGCTGGTCGAAATGTCCAACCGTATGGTCATTCGCAGCTACGCCGCGGGGGAGTTGGTGATTCGCGAAGGCGACCCGGGTGACGCCTGCTTCGTTGTGGCTGTGGGTGAAGTGCGTGTACTCAAACGCAACCCCATCGAGCCACACGGAGATCTTGTCGAAGTTGCGCGGCTGGGCCAGGGCGCCTTGTTCGGAGAGTTTGCGCTACTGGCGGATCGACGTCGCCATGCCACGGTGCAAGCAGTGGGGCGGTGTGAGCTCTACGAGGTTCCTCGTAAACTACTGCGTGAGTTGGCGGCGAGCTTTCCGGAAGTTGGTCCGGTTCTGGAGAATTTCTACCGCGAACGCCTGCTCGCGACTCTGCTCGCGACCGCACCGTTCTTCAAGCCGTTGCCGGAGGACCGCCGCTCCCAGTTGCTTTCCCGGTTCAAGCCGATGCGCGCCGAGTCCGGCGAGCGCATCATCACCGAAGGCCAGAGGGCCGGCGGCCTGTATCTGATCGTGCTCGGCTCGGTCGAGATTCTCAAGCGGGTCTCGGAAAAGCGCATGGTTTTGCTCGCGACCCTTGGCGAAGGCGCTTACTTCGGCGAGATGTCGTTGCTCAAGGGCGGGGTGGCTAACGCATCTGTGACGGCCACCGGGCCCGCCGAGCTGGCCGTGCTTCCTCCGCGAGACTTCTACGAAATCGTCGCGTCCAATCCGGTTCTCTGGGATGAGGTGCGCCGCGAGGCGAATCGCCGACAACTCGAGATGAACCAGATCGTTACCGGCGAAACCAACGTCGTCTAGTCCGACGACCGACGTCCGACGTCCGACGTCTCGCCAGAACCTGGGGTGCTACGGCAACAGTGTGAGTGTCGCGCGTCGGTCTTTTCGGTAGGCGCCGACCGGCCGGGGCCAAGCTACGGGAACCACGGCGGCCGAGGATGGCGCGGGGTTTGCTTTGTGATTCCGCATGCGCGCTATGTCGTTGGTGGGGACCGTGTTGCTGATGCTAACCGCTGGCGCTAACAGCGCATCTGGTGATGAGCTGTCCATCGAGAGCGCGGCTGGCTTCGGTAGCGCGAGTGGTAGGGAACTCACGGTGCCGGGCTCGCTCGTGGCGGTGCCGGAGATAACCGTGATCGCGCGCGGGGAACGAATCGCCGTTGAGCTCTCGGGGGTGCTCGCCGGGCCGAGCGGGTCTGGCGAACAGCCGGCGTACTGGGCGTTGTCACCGGGCGTGCGCTACTACGTCCCGCTTGCCAGCACGGTCCGGAACCGAATCGCCGTATCGTTCGAGGCGTTCGCGCGCGCCAACGCCGGTCGCGTGTGGACCACCGTAGGTGGCAACCGAGCAGCGCACGACGGCTATGTGTTCAGCGGAGGCGGCGGCCTCGCGTTGCGGCTGTCGCCAGTGCGTCGCAAGCTTGTCGTCGGCCTGCACCTTGCCGGAGCTGTCCGCAGCCTCCGCCTCAACGGCGCGCGGGGCGATGGCATCAGCGGCCGGATATTCTCCGGCGCTCTCGGCTTCTCCCTGGGCGCCCGTTTGTAGAGTACGAGTAATTTTCGCGCTACGGCCTAAAACACCAACAATTCTCAGCCGTTTCGGACGGGAGAGTGTCCCTCGGTTTGCGGAGAGTGTCCCTCGGTTTGCGCCTCAGCTTTGGGAGCGTGAGCGTTTCTTGAGTAATCGCTCGAGGGCGAGCCCGGCTGCACGTGCGGTGACCGACAGGTGTTCCTCGAACGCCCGCCGCTTGCTACCGGTGCCACACAACACACCGACCACGCGCTCGCGCACTGACAGGGGCAGGATGAGCACACGACCGGGATTGCGACCGAGGATGCCTCGCAAATATGAAGCGGAGGTATCGTCGGTGAGGTCGCCGCTATAGGGCAGGCGAGTGCGCACCACATCCTGGAACGTGGACGACTTGTCCAGGGGCAAGGTCGCTGGAGATGTTTCGCGTGGCGAGTTCTTAGGAGCCCAGGCTCGCAGCTTGCCTGACTTCACCGTGAAGAAGTTGACGTTGTCGTAGGCGATTTCCATGTGACCGAGCAGGCTCTCGATAATCGCGTCACGGCTCTCGCCGCGATCGATGTCGCGCAGAGTCTCAACCAGCTGTGCGGACGAATCCTCGAACTCGCGTTGGCGTACCACCGCGTCGTCGCCTGGGCCCTTGTGTTGTGCGGGTTGCGAAGGCTCCGCGGCTTCGGCACGCGGTGGACGCTCCGATGGCGTGGCGGTGTCATCGCTGTCGCCGTTGACAGGCACACCAAACGGGCGCGTGCTTGGGCGAACCAGTTTTAGGGTGCCACCGGTCTCGTCTCGAGTGCGTAGTGGAATCGCGCCGTCGCCCAGGTCATCGTCGATGTCCGAGTCGGGCAGCGCACCGAGGAAGGGCGGCGGTATCGTTGTTCCCGGCGGCCCCCAGCCGTCGTCGACATCCGCCATGCTGGCTGGAATTCGATCGAACTGACCGGTCTCGCTGTCGGGGAGCTCTTGGTCCACGTGTTTGGGCACCGCGGATTTTTCAGTCTTCGCGTCCTCGTCCTGGATGGCGTGGACTTCGCCCGAGCTTTGCTCGGTCGCGTGCTGAAACGCCTCGCCCAACGTGCGCAACGGAATTCGTTGCGGCTCTACCTTGCTCGGTGCCTGGGGCTTGGAGGGTGGGGTGACCGGAATACTCGTAGCGGCTTTGCCCACCGGGGCCGTCGGTCTCGTCCCGGGCAGAACCGGCGGCTGCAGGGCGCGCACATCCGACGCGCTCGGCGTTGGCTTCAGGTCGAATAGGCCGATGCCGAGTCGGGTGCGCTTTTCTTTGCGCCGCCGCGTGATCGGCTTCTTGCGCTGAAGTAGAACGACTTCGCTGCTGGGTTCGTCCTTTGTCGCTTCGGGGACGGCATCCTGCAGCGGGTCGTTGTCGACCTGGGTGTGATCGTCCTCGGTGTCGGACTCGTCGTCTTCTTCTTCGTACTCTTCGTAGTCATCTTCGTCGGCTTCGGCCGACTGTGACTCGGCAACCGGTGGGCTGCTTGTGGGGCGCTTCATCTTCTGGTCGAGGATGATGACGGCGTCATCAGCCCACTCTTCAGCTTTATCCAGGATGACCGCGGGTAGGCTGTCCGTTTTGCGCAGGTCGTCGTCGTCGGTGGTTGTTAGCTCGCCCGCCCGTGGACGCAGCTCCGGTGGGTCGACCTCGATGAGCGCGGATGGAATGCGCAGCATGGGCGACGTGGCCGGGGTGACAGAACGTTCCTTGCGTTGGCGCAGCTTCTTGAGGATTGGCGCTTCGTCGTCGGAGTCCTCGGCCTGCGGCGCGATCGCTTTGTGGCGAGCAGCGTTGACCTTCGCGGTGAGGTTCTTTGGGCGTTCCCGGATCGGCTTGGGCACGCCGTTGGCGGGGCTCACTTCCGGTTTCTCCGTGGGCTTGAGCAAGGTCTCGCCCAGGTGCGTGATGAATCCGTAGTAGTGAGCAAGGCACCACGCGAGTTGCCGCTGGGTAGCGACCGCGCGAATGACGTACTTGCCAGTAAAGAAGGTGATTTCGTCAACCGCGTGCGTATCGCTCGGGTCGCTCATGGCCACCGTCAGATTGTTCTGTCCGTCGGCGTGCACTGGGATGAGGCGGAACTCAGCGGCCATGTCGGCGGGAATGACGCTGATGATTCGCTTTGGGATTCGGGCCAGGCTGTTCGGCCCGACAAGCGGCACCATTAGCCGGTGGTGATAGAAGCTGGTGAGCGTATCGTCTTCGACGATCTGGTTGAGCACCAGGAACTCGCCGAGGGTGCCGCCGTCAGTCGAGAGCGCACGCCGGGCCTCGAGGAGCTGGTCATCTGCGATCAGCCCCGTTCGCACGAGGAGCGCGCCGGCGTCATGTGCCACTTAATCGATCTCTTCCCAGGAGCGGACTCGCACAGAACGGCCGAGTCCCGTTAGACACACATGATCATGTCGTTTTCGGCCGGGTTGTGTCAATTTGGGTGGGCCACGCATGGGGACGAAACGGGTATATCTGGACCATAACGCAACAACGCCGACAGATCCCCGTGTTCTTGAGGCGATGGTCTCGGTATTGGCGGGTACTTACGGAAATCCGTCAAGTGTTCACGAGGAGGGCCGTCGGGCGCGAAGCAGCGTAGAAGAGGCGCGACGGCGGGTTGCAGGCCTCATCGCGGCCCAGACCGAGACAATTGTGTTCACTTCTGGCGGCACTGAAGCCGATGCACTGGGGATCGTTGGACTTGCGCGAATCGCGTCGAAGCGGGGTCGGCCGCGGGTGATCGCCGTGCCCGGTATTGAGCACCCAGCCGTGCACGGCGCTGTGGACTGGCTCGTCGAGCGCGGTTGGCAAGCGGTCGCGTTACCCGTCGATTCGAACGGCGCCGTGGACGGCGATGCGTTCGAAAGGGCATGCGCCGACGGGCTCGGTGTCGTTGCGGTCGCGCTGGCGAACCACGAAGTCGGAACCGTGCAGCCGTTGCGGCAACTGGTCGAAGTGGCGCGCGCCCACGACGTGCTTACGCACGCCGACGCGGTACAGGCCGTTGGCAAAATGCCCGTCGACGTTGGCGAGTTGGACGTTGATAGTCTCGCCATCTCCGGCCACAAGATCTACGGCCCTAAAGGCGTCGGCGCTCTCTATGTAAAGGTCGGTTTGGATCTGGCTCCCATGTTTCCAGGTGGGCATCAGGAACGAGAACGCAGGCCCGGCACCGAGAACGTGCCCGGCATCGTCGGCATGGGAGTGGCGGCGGAGCTGGCAGCCAGTCTTGGCAGTGGCGCGGCAGTGGGCGCGTTGCGCGATCGGTTGGAGCGCGGACTGCGTGCGATCGATGGGGCGACGATCAACGCGTGCGATGTTGAACGCGTGCCGAACACGTGTAGTGTGCGATTCGATGGCGCCCTGGGCGAGACGGTGGTGACCGCGTTGGATCTGGAGGGCTTCGCGGTTTCGACTGGTGCCGCGTGTACGTCCGGATCCACCGAGCCATCGGCGGTGCTGTTGGCCATGGGGCGCAGTGAGCCGCAGGCGAGGGAGTGCGTTCGGTTTAGCCTTGGCCGCGCTACGACGGAACAGGATGTGGACCGGTTGTTGAGCAAGCTACCGGCCATCGTCGACCGGGCGCGCAAGTTCGGCTAGGCGCGGGGGCGGGCGTGCGGGTGGCGCTCGTGCTCGTGGGCGTGGGCGTGGGCGTGGGCGTGCTGTGCTCGTGCTCGTGCGTGCGCGGGTTCGTGCTCGTGCTCGTGCTCGTGCTCGTGCTCGTGCGTGCGCGGCTTCGTGCTCGTGTTCGTGCTCGTGCTCGTGCTCGTGCTCGTGCTCGTGCTCGGGGTTGGCCGTTTGATCGAACTGGCGATGGTGTGGCCCTGGTCCCGCACGTTCGTGTTCGAGCTGAGGCTGGTGCGACCAGGGCGGGTTGCATGGACGGGGTGGGGGAGCGCTTTGGTGTGGGGCTGGTGTGGTGGCCGCTTGGCCGCGGGGGTTGTGCTTTGTTGATGGCTGCCAGACGCCGGGCGCGTCGCTGATCAGGTGATGTGGGGTTGGGTACCTGTGGGGCACCAGACCGGGGCCCCACATGGCCCCGTGGTCAGGTGTTTCTGTTTTTTGATCCGCTTGCATAGTGCGGCGTGTATGGTATAGATATGCCCTATTCAAGATGGCGCGACGCACTCTGCAAACGAAACTACCCTTCCACTCAGGGCGCCATGGTGGCGCCCGTGAAGGTGCCGGCCGTCCGCGTAAGGTGGGGCGGCGCAAAGTGGCGCATCGGAAGCGTGAGGGCTTCTCTAGCCCCCGGCCTCTGCATGTGACGATTCGTGTGGTGGATGAGGTTGGCGTGTTGCGCAAGCGAAAGCGCTATCGGGTGTTGCACGATGTGTTCTGTCAGACGGCTCGTCGGGGCTTCCGCATTTGCCACTACTCAGTGCAGGACGATCACATTCATCTGATCGTGGAAGCCAGTAACCGGGCGGCGATGAGCTCGGGCATGCGGTCGGTGAATATCCGCATCGGTCAGGGTATGAACCTCAAGCTTGGGCGTGATGGCGGCACGGTGATCGCCGATCGATATCATGAGGAGCACTTGGGCTCTCCTCGACAGGTTCGCAATACCCTCGCCTACGTGCTCAATAACGTGCGTAAGCATGTGATGACAGAGATGGGCACTACGTGCGAGTGGGACTGGGTTGATCCTTGTTCTTCGGCTCAGTACTTCGATGGCTGGAAGAACAAAGACCCGGTGCCGATCACGGCTGAGTCACCGGTGGATGTTCCGCGTACGCACTCACTCAAGAAGCTGTGGCGTCGGTATCGACTGATCGATGTCAACGTGGTCCCTGGGCTCGCGTAGCTGCGACGTTCGGGGGGCCGGTGCTTAGCGCACGATGCGGCACTCGGACAGTGGCTCGCCAGCGTTGGTCTTGGCGGTCTCTCCGGGGAGGCGGTTGATGTTGCCCAGGTCGTCGAGCGGATCGGTATCGGTGGTCGCCGGGTTGAACACTTCGATGTCGTTGACCAGCAGTAGCGTTTGGCCTTCGGCGTGGAGGCCGCCGGTGACGAGCAATCCGCCGCCGGCCAACGGGCTGGAGCGATGGCCGAAACGGCTTACTGAGAGGGTAGGGGTGTCGTCCAAGATGCCGGTGAGCTGATCGTAGCGATAACTCGCGGCCGTCGAACACGTGAGCGGATGCACGGCGCCAGAGCAACCGCTGATAGCCACGTCGGAGTTGCCACCGCTCACGAGCACATCGCCATTTGCCAGCGATGATGCGGACGGATAGCCGGCGCCGACCGCGGCCAGAGCGCTGCTGGTCGTTGGCTCGCTCACGGTGATCTGGCCATCGATATCCAGGACCTGTACGAAGGTTGGATCGACGTCATCGGAGCGATTGTCGGCGATGCGATAACCACCGGCGATGACTACCTGGCCAGTTCCTGTCAGCGCGGCGGCGTGGTGGACCCTGGGGGTTGGCTGCAGACCGGCGGCGCTGTAGTTGAGCATCGTCGTGCTCGGCGTTGTTTCCAGGCCAACGAGTTGCTCGCCCGCGAAGGTGAGCAGGTCCGCGTCCGCGACGTTGAGGTGTCCACCCCAAACGAGCACCGTGCCTCCGCTCAAGATCGTCGCAGTTGCACCGAAGCGTGACGCGTCGAGGTTCGCAGTTGCGTTAAGCGCCGCCGCCGTCGTGTTGCGTACTTCGAAGTCAGCAGCGGGCGTCAGCTGCGCGTCGCTTGCTCCGCCTGCGACCACGATGGGCAGTGGTGTGCTCTTCGGTCGGGCCTGGCCACCGGTGGTTGCAGCCAACATGCGAGCCTGGCCCGTGTCGCCGGGTGCCAGGCGAGTCATGACCCCCGACGCGACGTCATACAAAATGAGCTCCAGGGGCGCCGGCTTCGCGCTCGAGGCCGGAATCAGCCGCATGTTGTTTGTCCCTGGCGCACCGGTAAACGCGGCAGGAACGCGAGCCGGGTCGCCATCGACCGTGATGCCACCGAAAAGGGCGATGACGACCTCGCCATCATTGCCACCGGACAACACCACCGCGTCGTGAAACCCACGAGGCAATAGGTCCGGGATGGTCAGCTGTCGAACCTCACCGAAGCGTGGGTCGTAGAGCTCGACGGAGTTGCCGACGAAGAGCGGGTCGCCACCGGCGATGCTCAGTTGCTCAGTGGTCGCCGCGACGCCGCCGACTATCAATACCTCACCGTTGGGCAGGCGGGTCGCCGAGTGGAACGCCCGCGCTGTGGCTAACCGAGGCGGCGCGCAGGCAAAACTATTAGCTGGATTGGCCACGATCTCGACTAGCTGCGGCCTGTTGAAATCCACGTTGGGGACGACGCCGGACGAGATTAGTTGGCTGCCCGCGAAGTACTCCGCGTACACGTCCAGCAGCCCGTCGAACTCGGGAATGGCGAGAATCGGGTCATCGTCCGCGACGCCCACAACGATATCGCACACGAATTCACCCTGTTGCGCAGCCCGAAACGTCAGCCGGACCTTGTCCACGTTCGGGTGGGTGGTCGGTGCGAGGACGGGATTCACCGGGCAACGACCGCCGCCCGCAGCTGGCGCCGAGACCACTCGAAAGCTCACTCCCTGAACCCCGTCATCCCCGCAGCCAGCGGCGATCGCCAGGCATGTCAGGAGCCCCGCCGTGAGTCGTGCAAGATAGCGCATACCCGCGAAACGAAAGGAAGAAATGCCGCACCTCGCCATGTGAGGGCTACTTGACTTTGTGCGGAATCGTGAGCTATCCATGCGCTGCTGTTTGCGACCGGCGTGTTCTCTAAACGTAGTTCAAACTGACTATTGTAGGGGCGTTAGAACTGCCCCACCTTAGCCCAAACAAGTGAACGGGCTCAGCTTGGTCTCGTCGGATCTTCGCAGCGGCCTCGAAGAGAATCAAGGGAGGCGACACATGCGTGAAGTAGTCATCGTCGGAGCGGCCAGGACGCCGATTGGAAGCTTTTTGGGCTCGTTGGCCAAGATACCCGCCACGGAGCTGGGATCGATCGCCATCAAGGCCGCCCTCGAGCGCGCCGGTGTATCGGCGGATCATGTGCAAGAGGTGCTGATGGGCTGTGTACTGCCAGCCGGGCTTGGCCAAGCACCCGCCCGCCAGGCGGCGTTGGGCGCAGGATTGCCCCACGGCGTGCCGTGCACGACAGTCAACAAAGTCTGCGGCTCCGGCCTCAAGACCGTCATCCTCGCGGCGCAAGCTATCGCAAGCGGCGACGTCGACATCGCGGTCGCTGGCGGCATGGAGTCTATGTCCAACGCACCCCACCTGCTGCCGAAGCTGCGCGGCGGGGTGAAGATGGGCAGCCTGGAGGCCATCGACTCGATGGTTCACGACGGCCTGTGGGACGTCTACAATAACCAGCACATGGGCAACTGCGCGGAGTTGTGCGCACGCGAAAAGAACATCGATCGCGCCGCTCAGGACACGTTCGCGGCCGAGAGCTACAAACGAGCGCTCGCCGCCATCGCCGACGGCAAGTTCAAAGACGAAATCGTCCCTGTCACGGTGAAAGGTCGCAAAGGCGACACCGTTGTCGACACAGATGAAGAACCGGGTCGTGGCAACATCGACAAGCTGCCCAAGCTGCGGACTGCCTTTCAAAAAGAGGGCACCGTGACGGCCGGCAACGCTTCGTCGCTCAACGATGGCGCTGCGGCGGTCGTACTCATGTCCGCCGAGGAAGCCGAAAAACGCGGCCTCAAGATCTTGGCCCGCCTTGTCGCCCACGCCCAGCACGCCCAGGCGCCTGAGTGGTTCACCACGGCGCCGGCCGAATCCATCAACAAGGCTTGTGCTCGCGCCGGTTGGGATCCCAAAGAAGTCGATCTGTGGGAGATCAACGAAGCGTTCTCGGTGGTCGCCGTGGCTAACAATCAGCTGCTCGGTCTCGACCCTGCCAAAGTCGATGTCAATGGCGGCGCCGTTGCGCTGGGCCATCCCATCGGCGCATCTGGTACGCGCATTCTGATCACGCTGCTTTCTGCCATGGAGCAGAACGACGTCAAGACCGGGGGCGCATCACTGTGCATCGGTGGCGGCGAAGGCATCGCACTGCTCGTGAAGAGGGACTAGCTCATGTCTATCACTACTGTTGGCGTCGTCGGCGCCGGTCAGATGGGCCGGGGCATCGCGCAGGTCGCGGCGCAAGCCGGCCTCGACGTCATCGTTCTCGACGTTACCCAGGAGATGGCTGAGAAAGGCGTCGGTCGCATCCGACGTCGCCTCGATCGCCTGGTCGAAAAGGGCAAGGTCAGCGCTGAGGATCGCGATGGCACCATGGCGAAGATTTCGCCGCATGGTGAGTACGAGTCTCTGAAGAGCTGCGACATCGTCATCGAAGCGGTGTCGGAGAAAGAGGAACTCAAGCTCGACATCATTCGCCGGATCAACGAGGCGACGCCGCCGGAAACGATCATTGCGTCGAACACGTCGTCGATCTCCATCACGAAACTCGGCGCTCACACCAATCGCCCCGAGCGCGTAATCGGAATGCACTTCATGAACCCGGTGCCGCTGATGCAGCTTGTTGAAGTGGTGCGCGGCCTGCCCACGGATGACGCGACCTTCGATGCCACCGTTGAGCTGGCGAAGCGGCTGGGCAAGACCACGATCAGCGCCCGAGACATCCCGGGCTTCATCGTGAACCGCGTGTTGATTCCTCTGCTCAATGAGGCCTGTTATGCGTTGTACGAGGGACTCGGTACGGCTGAGGACATCGACATTGGCGTGAAGCTCGGTCTCAACCATCCAATGGGGCCGCTGGAGCTCGCCGACCTAATTGGTCTCGACACGGTGCTCGCCATTGCGCGGGTACTTCATTCCGAGCTGGGCGACGACAAGTACAGGCCGTGTCCGTTGCTGCGGCAGCATGTCGCGGCGGGCTGGTTGGGGCGCAAGAGTGGGCGCGGGTTTTATACGTACGACGAGCGCGGAAAAAGGGTATAAGCGACCGCCAACCCGCACTTTCTGCCTGCATTAGGCGTTCGGCGAACAGTTGGCGAATTAGGGAGCTGTCAGTGAACTACGAGCACATCACAGTCACCCGCGAAGAAGCCCTCGCGATCATCACCATCAATCGAGAGAAGTCGCTCAACGCGTTGAACACCGGCGTGCTTGGCGAGCTTCTCGATGCGACCGCCGCCGTCGAAGTCGATCCAGCCGTTGCGGTAGTTGCTATCACCGGGGCGGGCAAAGCCTTCGTCGCCGGCGCCGACATCAGCGAGATGAAGGACATGAAGCCGCCAGAAGCTCTGGTGCTCGCGGAACTCGGCGGCAGCGTTGGCTCGGCTATCGAGACCTCCGACAAACCGTACATCGCGGCGGTCAACGGCTTCGCCCTTGGTGGCGGCTGCGAACTCGCGCTGGCATGCGACTTCATTTACGCGTCGGCGAAGGCCAAGTTCGGGCAGCCCGAGGTGAAACTCGGTGTGATTCCCGGCTTCGGCGGGACCCAGCGCCTTGCCAGGCGCGTCGGCGTCGCGAAGGCCAAAGAGCTCTGCTTCACCGGCGGCATCATCGGTGCCGAAGAAGCGCTGCGCATCGGCCTCGCCGACATCGTGCTCGCCCCCGAAGAGCTGATGGACAAAGTCCGCGAAACCGCGGAGAAGATCGCGGCCAACGGACCACTCGCCGTCGCCGAGTGCAAGCAGCTCATCCATGTGGGCCAATCCATGTCTCTAGACGATTCAATCTTGCTCGAGCGGCGCACGTTCATGGGCTTGTTCGCAACCGAAGACCAGGTCGAGGGCATGAACGCGTTCCTCGAGAAGCGCAAACCAGAGTTTCAGGGCAACTAATGAACTTCGCACTCACAGAAGAGCAGCAGCTGCTGCAAAAAATGGCTCGGGACTTCGCTCAGAACGAGGTCAAACCCAAAGCCGCCGCGATCGACAAAGAGCACCGCCACCCAACCGAGTTGGTCTCGCGCATGGGCGAGCTGGGACTGTTGGGCATCGCGGTTCCGGACGAATACGGCGGCTCGGGCATGAGCAACGTCGGCTACGTACTCGCCATGGAGGAAATCTCTCGGGCGTGTGCGTCCACGGGCGTCATCATGAGCGTCAACAACTCGCTGGTATGCGACCCGATCAAACGTTTCGGATCGGACGCGCAGAAGAAAGAGTGGTTGGTACCGCTGGCGTCGGGCAAGAAGCTCGGCTGCTTCGCGTTGTCCGAGCCCGAGGCCGGCTCCGATGCCGCTGCCCAGCGCACCGTTGCGAGCAAGGACGGCGACGACTGGATCATCAACGGCACCAAGAACTGGATCACCAACGGTCCTGTGGCCGACGTCATGGTGCTGCTGTGCATGACCGACAAGGAGCAGGGCCACCGCGGGATTTCCGCCTTCATCGTGCCGATGGATACGGAGAATGTTCGCTGCGGCCCGGCCGACGACAAACTGGGTATTCGCGGGTCCAAGTCGTGTCAGATCTTCCTGGACGACGCACGACTGCCCGCCAATGCGTTGCTCGGTGAGGTAGGCGGAGGCTTCAAGGTCGCCATGAGTACCCTGGACGGCGGTCGCATCGGTATCGCGGCTCAGGCCCTCGGTATCGCGCGGGCATGCCTGGAGGAGTCTCTCGACTACGCCATGCAGCGCAAGACGTTTGGCAAGCCCATCGCGCAGCACCAGGCGATCCAGTGGAAGCTTGCCGACATGGCCACGGAGTTGGACGCCGCTCGGTTACTCACCCTGCGCGCCGCCGACATGAAAGACCGAGGCGAGCGTTATGGCAAGCAGTCGGCCATGGCCAAGTTGTACGCGTCGGATGTAGCAAACCGCGCGGGTCGCGAAGCGATCCAGATCTTCGGCGGCAACGGTTACGTGACAGAGTTTCCGGTGGAGCGTCACTTCCGCGACGCGAAGATCACCGAGATTTATGAGGGCACCAGCGAGATCCAACGTCTGGTGATAGCGAACCACCTAATCAAGGAGCTGTAAGGGGGACAGGATGGCGAAGTTAGTCACGATGGTTTCGGTGTGTGTGTTGGCGGCAGCGTTCGGGTGTGGCGGCGACTCCAAGAAGGAGACGACCACAACGACTACGACGACGGAAACGACCGAAGACACAACGGAGAACAAAGAACCTGACGTGGAAATCTCGGAGGACAGCCTCACCGAGATTGATGCGATGCTCAAACGAAAGCGTGACTCGGTGTCGCGCTGCTTTAGCGAAGCGCTCAAAGCTAAAGAGGTCACCAAGAAAGACCGAGGGACGGTCCTGGTGCACTTCACTATCGGCACCGAAGGCAAGGCGACGAGTTCGCGTATTGGCGAGCACAAGATCGACTCCAAGGTGTTGCATAGCTGCATCCTGGGTAAGGTCAATCGCTGGACGTTTCCCAAGCTGCCCAAAGAACTCAAATATTCGTACAGCTTCGGCTTCGCGTACTTCTAGGAGTGAACATGTTGTTTGAAACACCACGCGTTGGACAGCTCGCCACCCGGGCGATTATCGCCGGGTTCGCGGCTTCGCTAATTCTCGCATGCGGTGGAGGTAGCGATAGCGCGGGCAAGAAGACGACGCCGACGACGACCTCTGACGACCCGAACCCGGACAAGCACGACAGCAAAGTGCCGGACGTGGACGACGATGACGGCGAAGGAGAAGTTTCCATCGTCGGCACCAAAGGTCACCTGGAGAAAGCGCAGATCGACGCCGGCATGGCGCCGCATCTGAGCGACCTCACGGGCTGCTACACCAAGAAACTGGGCGGCCAGCGCTACGTCGGCGGCGAGCTCGAATTCAAGTTCGTAATCGCGCCGGACGGCACGGTGGATAAGGTGTTTCTCAAGCGCAGTACGTTGGGCTCGTGGAGCATGGAAGAGTGCATGCTCGACGTGTCGCGCAAGATGAAGTTCGCCAAGCCGCGCGGCGGTAAGCCGGCAAACTTCTCGGTCCCGCTGCAGCTCAAAGGGACTCGCGCGACAACGTGGTGGGACGAAGACAAGGGCACCAAGGAAGCTGGCGACAAACCGGCCAAGCTCAAAGTGTGCGCTAAGAAGACCACGGACCCCAAGAATGTGTTTGCCACGGTTTATGTGGGCACCCGCGGCAAGATCCTCTCGGTTGGCTTTGCCTCACCGAACGGACCTGTCGCCGCCGTTTGGGCCAAGTGCGCCGCGGCCATGGTGGCCAAGTGGCAGCTAGCCGATCCGCGCGGGCACATCGCCAAGGCCGGATTTCGATACAACGCGGAGTAAACGTGCATTTCGAGCTCACCGACGAGCAACGGCTCGTGCAACAAACCGCCCGGGACTTTTCTCAAAAGGAACTGGCGCCCAAGGCCGCAGAACGCGACCGGCAGGGCACGTTCCCAACCGAAGAGCTGCGGGGGCTGGCCAAGATTGGTCTGCTCGGCGTAGCCGTGCCGGAAGCCTACGGCGGGTCCGAGTCGTCCGTCGTGGCCTATTCACTGGCCATGCAGGAAATCGCGAGGGCTGATGCGTCAGTCGCGGTCGCGGTGTCCGTCACCAATATGGTGGCTGAGCTGATCTGCATGGTTGGCAACGAGGAACAGAAACGCGAGCACGTGCCACACCTGACCAGCGGTGAGTACGTGTGCGGTGCGTTCGCTTTGTCCGAGCCCCACGCGGGCTCAGATCCCTCGGCCATGAAGACCACGGCGACCAAGATCGATGGTGGTTGGCGGATCAAAGGCACCAAGCAATGGATCACCAGCGGCGATCGCGCGGGCGTTATCGTCGTTTGGGCGGTGACCGATGCAGACGCGGGCCACAAAGGGCTATCGGCGTTCCTCGTGCGCGGTGGCAGTGCAGGCCTGGTCGTTAACCGCGCCGAACACAAGATGGGCTTGCGCGGTTCGACGACTGTGCAGCTAGGGTTCGAAGATGTCGAGGTCGGCGACGATGCGCTGCTTGGCGGAGTTGGCGCTGGCTTCAACCTGGCAATGATCGCCCTGGACGGCGGGCGTATCGGTATTTCGTCTCAGGCTATTGGCGTAGGGCGTAGCGCACATCGTTCTGCGTTAGAGTACGCCGCGGAGCGCGTGCAGTTCGGCGTGCCCATTATCAGGCATCAGGCTATCGGCGCCATGCTCGCCAACTGTGATACGTGGCTGGACGCTGCGCATCTCATGACCATGCGCGCGGCGTGGATGAAAGAGAACGGCCAACGCTTCTCCAAGCAGGCTGCCATGGCCAAAGTGTTTTCCACCGAGCACGCGATTAAGACGTGCGATATCGCGATCCAGGTTCACGGCGGCGCCGGCTACACCAACGACTACCCGGTCGAGCGCAACTACCGCGACGCGCGGGTCACCACCATCTACGAGGGAACCAGCGAGATTCAGCGTATTGTGATCGCCCGGCAGCTCCTCAAAGAAGCAGGTCTGTAAACTATGGCTAGAAAGATTAGAATCCTTGTCGCAAAACCCGGCCTCGACGGTCACGACCGTGGCGCGAAAGTCGTCGCGCGCGCGCTGGCTGACGCCGGTCACGAAGTCGTGTACACGGGGCTACATCAGACACCCGACATGATCGCCACCGCTGCGGTGGAAGAAGCTGTCGACGCGGTCGGTCTGTCCGTCATGTCTGGGGCGCATCTCACCCTGTTCAAGGCGGTCATCGAGTCGCTGAACGCGCGCGGTGCCGGTGATGTGGTCGTGTTTGGCGGTGGCATCATCCCCAAGTCGGACATGGAGCCCCTCGCGGAGATGGGCGTCGTCAAGGTGTTCACTCCGGGTGCGTCCACCGAGGACATCGGCGCCTGGGTAGAAGAAGTGCTTCGACCCCGAGTCGAGGCGCGCTAGATGCAACGTTGGGTAGTACTCGCGGCGCTACTGTGCGTCGTCGCGTGCGGATCCAAGCAGAATAAACTCGGCCCGAAAGTTACGGATGATACCGACGCGGGCGCGGGCGCGACGGCTAGCAAAGACGGTGCTGACGCGGGGCCGACGCTGGATGAATTGCGTATCGCCGCGATCCAGAAGGCGATCAACGAGACCAAGGCGCAGCGCCACGCGTGCTGGTCCAAGGCGTCCGGCGACAAAATGATCGTCGGCACCGTGACGTTGAAGATCAAGTTCAGCAAGATGAAGGTCACGAGTGTGGCTGTCGCGAACGACGACACCGGGTCAGAGAAGCTCGGCGAATGTTTGATTGCGCTCTACAAAGCCTATGGCTGGCAGCCGGTGTTCACCGACGATGCCGCCATTCAGATTCCCGTCCAGTTTCTCAAGACCAAGGGGCAGTACACGATTCACGCGGATGACGTGACCAATCGGGTGCTCTCCGGCACTGACTTGCAAGTGAAGGTATTGCTCGACGAGAGCAACACGGGCAACGGGGCGGCGTCCCTGTCGACACTCACCATCACGGACCAGTTGAAAATTCCTATGCACCGTCACACGTCGGCGGAGCTCCTGTTCTTCACCAGCGGTACGGGGACGATCCAAGGACTGCGGAGTCGAAGGCGCATCAAGGCGGGCAGCGCGGTGTACATCCCAGCAGGGGTCGCTCATGGCTTCACCCACACGAGCAAGTCGCCCGCGGTCGCGATCCAGTTGTACACGGCGGCTGGCCCGGAGCAACGATTCAAGGGTGGTTCAAAGAGTGGAACCACACCAGTGCCAGCCAGCGAGATCAAGCGTGCCCGGCGCAATGCTCCGCGCCCGTTGGTCGTTCATATTGGCAAGCTCAAACGCTACCTGCTTGGTGGTGGCAAACTCGGCAATGTCAGACTGGTCTTGGATTCACTCAAAACCAAAGCGGCCTCCTTTCAGCTGATGCTGCTCAACGCTGGCGCGGCGGTGCCCAAGCACAAACACGCGACGTCCACGGAAATCATTCTGATGACCAGCGGAGAAGGCGTCGTAACCATCGCCGGCACTGAGTACAAGGTTCGCGCTGGCCACGCCATCCAGATCCCCGCCGGGGTCGAGCACGCCTTTCGAGTCACGGGCAAGGGGGTGGCCGCCTTCCAGTTCTACATTGGCGCCGGTCCCGAGCAACGGTTCAAGAAGAAGAAATGACAAGCAGAGTAGATACAGTCCTCGGCGGCGACCGTCGCATCGGTTCGCGGCTCATGCGCGATCTCGACGATCGCATGCCCGAAGCCATCGAAGACCTCAAGCAACTCTACAAGCACACCGGCAAAGCGTACATCGTCGGCATCACGGGCAACCCCGGGGCAGGGAAGTCCACTGTCGTCGACTCGCTCATCGGGATGTACCGCGAGCGTGGCAAGAAGGTCGGCGTGGTGGCAGTGGACCCGACGTCGCCATTCTCCGGTGGCGCCATCCTGGGCGACCGCATTCGTATGCAGCGGCATGCCACCGATGACGGCGTGTTCATTCGTTCGCTAGCGACGCGCGGGCAGCTCGGCGGTCTATCGCGGTCCACCTTCGACGTGGTCGCGGTTCTCGACGCCATGGGCTTCGATCAGATCATCGTTGAAACCGTTGGCGTCGGGCAGGACGAAATCGATGTGATGAAGTCGGCGTACACCTCAGTGGTCGTGACCGTGCCCGGATTGGGCGACGACATTCAGGCGATCAAAGCGGGCCTGCTCGAGATCGCGGACATCCTGTGCGTGAACAAAGCCGACCGCGAAGGCGCGGACCGCACCGTACGTGACCTGACCTACATGCTCCAGCTGCGCCATGACGCGCCTGGATCCGCACCGGCTCAAGTTGAGATCATCAAAACCATTGCCACTCTTGGCGCTCGCGAAGGTTCGGGAATTGCGGATCTGGTCGAGGGCATCGAGCGGCATCGTGAACAATCATCAACCGGCGAAATCGGCGAAGCGCGTGCGAAGAAGCGCGCAATCGCTTATGTGTCCGAGTTGGTACGGGGCCTACTAACCGATCGAGCGGAGCGTGCTCTCAGCGATCTTGGCGGCCTCGAAGAGCTGGGCGCCTCCGTGGCCGAACGCGAGCAAGACCCGTACACCGCTGCTGAAGACATTCTCGCGCGTATATAAAGCGTGGCCGGCATCACACGGGTGATGTCGATTACGTCGCCCATGTGCTAGATGGATGTTACGATCGAGTATTGGGGGAGCACTACGCCCCCGGTCTAAGTAGGAGGTTAGCTTACATGTTGCGAGTTTTGTTGTTGGCGGTGTTTATGACCACCGCATCTGGTTGCGGGTTGATTGCGTCGGACGTTGGCGACTTCAATCTCGATCTGCCGGAGAAGAAGTTCACCGTTGACGCGTCCCAGTGGGGACTGTCTTCGTCGACGTTCCCCGCGATTCCATGCGCGGGTATGAAAGGCATCTGTTCGGCTGCCGTCATGGCGGAGTGTACGGCCGCAGCATGCTTCGGTTCATGCGATGGCACGAACTGCAAAGCCGATATCGTCGTCGGCCTATGGACCAGCGTAAACCTGCTGGACGAGAAACCCGAGCTGCAGACGATCGATGAGCAACCACTCATCGATGTCACAATCGACGCGATCACGTATTCCATCACGGAGAATACGATGACCGTCGAAACACCGGAGATGGTCGTGTACGTGGCTCCGATTACGGCCATGACCCCGGGCAATCCGTCGGCACGTCCCGTTGGCACCATCGCGCCGGTTCCCGCGGGGGCCGAGCTGAGCGGCTCGGTCAACCTGACCGTCGAAGGCCGCGCCGATTTGCGCGAGTTCATGAACGACTTCCGCACACCGTTCAACATCATCGTTGGTACCGAAGTCGAGATTAATGCCAATGACCCCGTGCCGGACGGCAAGCTCACCGCTGTCGTAAACGTGTCGGCCCACGCCGGCCTGTAGCGCTCCCCTCTAGTACCCTTCACGCAGGCCTCCATGCCTCGCCTGCTCAGCCTCATACTCGCTGTCACCTGTGTTCTCGCGGCACCCGCCGCGGCAGATGCTGCTCCCGCTACTGGGGCCGCGCGCTCCTGGTCGCCGCTGCGAATGCACATCGTCTGTCAGGGATGGGGGCGCACCAAGGCGTGCCCGGCGTTCTTGCGTGGCTTCATCGACGAGACGCCGTTGATCGACTTCGCGCCCAGGGCGAGCGCTCAGGTGATCCTGTTTTACAACGTCACGTTTCGCGCGCTAGACGACATCGTTCACCTGCGATTCACGTCCACGTTGGCCAAGGCGCCGAAGGCGTACGAACTCACCCAGACTGTTAGCAGTCGCGGCACCGATGACGAGCAGCGCAACCAGCTGCGTCCCGCGTTCCTCCGTGGCGCAGGGGTGTTCGTCGCCGTTGCGGTACCGGGGGCGGTAAAAGTCGTGTTGAAACCGCCGGCAGCGGTCGTCAAGAAGAAGAACTCAACGACGCCGTGGGGATTCAATATGTGGGCCGGCGGCAATGGTAGCTGGACCCGCCAGTTCAAGTCCGCCAACTCGTGGGGCGGTCTGGGTTTCTCGCGAAAGAGCAAGAATCACCGCCTCCACGCGACGTTCGGCGTGAACTATTCCCTGAGTCGGCAACCACCGCTCATCATCGACGACGAGGAGATTTCTCTAGACGTCGATAGCTACGCGGTGACGACGCGGGTGCTGTCGTCCTGGAACGTATCGCCTCACTGGTCGGTTGGCGGGGTGGCGCGAGGCGGCGGTCAGGACTCCGAGGGACGTTACAAGCGCACGGGGCGGCTTCACGTTGGCGCGAGCTACGACCGCTTCACATCCGATGATCCGCGAGGCAACGTGCTCGCCGTGGCCTATCTCGTTGGTTACCAATACGACCGTTACCATCTACACAATGTGCTCAACGAAACACGTGCGCATTTTCCGAGTCACGGCGCTCTCGCCATTGGCTCGGTGCGTAAAGACAAGATGAAGTTTGGTTTGAACGCGAGTGTGTTCAGTCAGATGTTCGCCCCGCGTACGCGCTACGTGGTGACTGTGTCGCCGAGCGTCGAGCTGCAGCTGGGGCCGCGGGTCGATCTCAGCTTCTCCTTTGGCATTACTAAGCAGGCGGTGCCCGGCCCCCGTGACATCAACGCCGAGAACTTCGAGGAAGTGACTCGGGCGTCCTACGCCGAGCCGCTTCGACTGAACACCTGGCTGAACTTGAACATTCACTGGGACCGCACGGACTCGGGTCGCAACAATCGCTGGGACGTCGTGTTTCGCGCCGGCGAAATCAATACGCTGTAGCCGCCTCAGAGAACCGACACGCGCTCTTGGTGCGGATCAAGCGGCGATTGCGCCGGAGGATTTGTTCCAAACACCTGGCAGCTCCAGTCTGCTATAAGGCCGCGATGCCTCAGTTCGATGCCATCGTGGTCGGCGCCGGTCCGGGCGGTGTTGCGGCCGCGGCACGGCTTGTCCAGAACGGCACCGATCCGAGCAAGATCCTCGTGCTGGAGCGCTATACGTTTCCCCGGCCCAAACCGTGCGGCGGTGGTCTGACCGGTCATATGGATCAGGTCATGGCGGAGCTAGAGCTCGACCTGGAAGTCGCGCACATTCCCTCGCCAGTCGCGCGCGTTCGCTTTGGTGGGTTCGAGCGACGAGTGGAACTCAGCAGCCCCGTCAACGTCATCCGCCGCGAGGAGTTCGACGCTAACCTGGTCGAGCAAGTGCGACGGCGCAACGTTGAGGTCATCGAAGGCGAGGGCGTCAAAGGGTACGACGCGCATCCCGACGAAGTTGTCGTGCACACGAGCAAGGGCCGCCAGCTGTCGGCGAAGGTTCTCATTGGCGCCGACGGCGCCGCGTCCGTGGTGCGCAAGCAGCTGCTCAATAACGAGAAAGCGCTGCCTCATCGCCTGTTCAAGATGGAGCTGACGTTGCCAGAGGGGCGCAGCCAGGACAAAGCGATGCTGTACGACTTCACCCCGATGAACTACGGGCTGCGTGGCTACCTCTGGGTATTTCCGGTGTCTGGTGGGTTGATCAACGTTGGCGTCATGCACTATCCGGCTTATCGCCAGAGCGGGGTGACCCTCGTCGAGATCTTGCGCAAGGGGCTGGCAGAGCTGGGTATCGAGCTCCCCGCAAAAGGCACCCGCGGTTGGCCCGCCTGGGGATATCACCCGGGCAAGCGGGTCTCGGGGCCCAGAGTGCTAACTATCGGGGATGCCGCCGGAATTGATGGTTTGACCGGTGAGGGTATCGCCGTGGCTATGGAGCATGCGGTGGTCGCGGGCGACGCCATAGATGTGGCGTTTCAGACCGGGGACTTTTCGTTCTCAAACTATCGGAAACAGCTACGACGCGCGATCGTTGGCAGGGAGCTTGCCCTGGACCGCTGGCTCGCGTGGATGCTCTACACCCGCAAGAACTGGAGACGCTGGTTGTCGTTGGTGCTTTACGACGAAGAGGTTCTGGAGATGTATGCGGCTCGAATCTCCGGCTCCGAGGTGTTGGCCGACAAGAAGCTGCAACTCTACTCGGCGCTATGGCGGCATCTGTTCCGCGCTCGAAAACGTCGCAAGGCGCTCGAGCAAGCAGCGGCATCAGCTCCGGCCCCGCTCGCCGTCGCCGGCTAGGCGCAGTGAGGCACCCGCCTGATAAGACGGCGCGACTACTAGGCTGTCGCGGCTAGCTCTGTAGCGGGGCGGACTGCGCAGGTGCTGTTCCGCCGGCGGCCGGCTGGTCAGCATTGCTGCTATTGACGCGCTCGCGAAGCTCTTTTCCCGTCTTGAAAAACGGCAGTCGCTTCGGCTTCACGTCCACGGTCTCACCCGTACGCGGGTTGCGCCCGCTGTAGCCCTTGTAGTGTCTGACTTCAAAACTACCGAAGCCACGGATCTCGATTCGATCCCCATCATTCAAGGCGCTTATCATCGAGTCCAAGATGACATTGATAAGCATCTCGGCACGACCGCGTTCCAACTTGAGCCGCTCTGCCAGTTGATCGACCAGCTCCGATTTTGTGACCGGCATCTACCCCCCCTGTACGTCCAACCATCTGATCTTACCGAGACAAATGAGGAAAGATCAATGCTTGCGGGGGCAGGCAAATCGCCAGTTTTTGTGGTGCCGTATGTAATTACAGGGTCTTGGTCGGCTGATACGCGCCGAACTGGTCGCGAAGAACGTCCGCGATCTCGCCAACCGTTCCGTATGCGACCACGGAGCCGAGGATTGCGGGCAGCAAGTTGCCGCCATTCTTCGCAACGTCCGCGAGGTTGCGAAGGGTGCGATCAGTTTCGTTTTGATCGCGCCGAGCTTTCATAGCGCGCAATCGTTCGACTTGCGCACGCTCGAGCTCGGGGTCGATCGTAGCGACTTCGACGGGGATTTCGTCGTCGGTGACGAACTCGTTAACACCTACGATAACGCGTTCGTTTTTCTCGACGGCGCGCTGATGTTCGTAGGCGCGTCGTTCGATCTCCCGCTGGATGTACCCGCGCTCGATGGCCGGGATTACTCCGCCTAGTTCCTCGATCTTAGCGATGTAGTTCAGGGCGCCACGTTCGATTTCATCGGTGAGCGCTTCAACCGCGTAAGACCCGCCGAATGGATCGATGAAGTCGGCCACGCCGGACTCATTCCCGACCACCTGCTGGGTTCTGAGGGCGATTCGAGCGGCATCCACCGTCGGCAGGCCGAGCGCTTCGTCATAGCTGTTCGTGTGCAGGGACTGTGTCCCGCCGAGCACAGCGGCGAGCGCCTGCACGGTGACGCGGGCGACATTGACCAGCGGCTGCTGCGCCTGGAGGGTGACCCCGGCGGTCTGGCTGTGAAACCGCAAAAGTAGGGATTTTTCTTTCTTCGCGCCAAAGCGGTCCCGCATCAAGCGCGCCCACATGCGCCGGGCCGCACGGAACTTCGCGACTTCCTCAATGAAGTTGTTATGTACGTTGAAGAAGAAGGACAGCCTCGTCGCAAAGTCGTCGATGTCGAGCCCCGCGGCCAGGGCCGCCTCGACGTAGGTAATGCCGTCGGCGAGGGTGAACGCGACTTCTTGAATCGCGTCGGCGCCGGCTTCGCGGATGTGGTAGCCGCTGATGGAGATCGTGTTCCACTTGGGCACCTGGTCCGCGCAGAACGTGAATGTGTCGGTGATCAGCCGCATCGACTCGGTTGGCGGATAGATGTACGTACCGCGTGCGATGTACTCCTTGAGGATGTCGTTCTGGATCGTGCCGCGCAGCTTGTCCCGAGGAATGTCGCGCTCGTCGGCGACCGCGATGTAAAGGGACAGCAATGTGGCCGCCGTCGAGTTGATCGTCATCGACGTGGACACTTCGTCCAGGGGTAGACCGTCCATCAGGACGCGCATGTCTTCGATGGAATCGATGGCGACACCGACGCGGCCGACCTCGCCCAGGGACATGTTGTGGTCAGAGTCGCGGCCCATTTGCGTGGGCAGGTCGAACGCGACGGACAGCCCTTTGCCACCCTGCTTTAGCAGGTAGTGGTAACGCTTGTTGGACTCGGCAGCGGAGCCGAAGCCCGCGTACTGGCGCATGGTCCACAGGCGACCGCGGTACATGGTCTCGCGCACGCCTCGGGTGTACGGAAACTCGCCGGGCATCTCCGCGGAGACCTCACCGGCATCGGCCTTTGCGTACGCGCCTTTGATCTCAATGTCGGCGTCTGTTGCGAAACGGTCTTTACGTAGTTTCATACGGCAATTTTTCTGGGTTGCGGCGCGACGTGAGGAACGCGGGGTAAGTAGAAAGCTCTAGATGGAGATTTCCTTCAAGCCCGGGTCCACGATCAGCGGCGCCTCGGTGACTTCCTGAACTTGTTCGGCGGTGACCCCTGGCGCGACTTCTTTGAGAACGAGGCCTTCGGCAGTGACGTCGATGACGGCCAGGTCGGTCATGATCATGTCGATGCACTTGACGCCGGTGAGGGGCAGGGTGCACTCGTTGAGCAACTTGGGCGCGCCCTTGCGAGTGGTGTGCTCCATCATTACGACGACGCGTCGCGAGCCCGCGACCAGATCCATGGCGCCGCCCATGCCTTTGACCATCTTGCCCGGAATCATCCAGTTGGCCAGGCTGCCGTCCTTGGACACCTGCATCGCACCGAGGATACTGATATCGACATGACCGCCGCGAATCATCGCGAACGACGTCGCTGAGTCGAAATACACAGATCCTGGAATCTCAGACACGGTCTGTTTACCCGCGTTGATCAGGTCGGCGTCTTCTTCGCCCTCATAAGGAAACGGACCGATGCCCAGCATGCCGTTCTCGGACTGCAGGATCACATCGAGGCCCTCGGGCACGAAGTTGGAGACCAGGGTCGGCATACCGATACCCAGGTTTACGTAGAAACCGTCTTCGAGTTCTTTGGCGGTCCGCGCGGCGATCTGTTCTCTGGTTAGCTTGTTCATGCTCGTGGCCTCAGCGTGCGCTGTTCGATTGGCTTGACGTAGTCTTTGCCCTGGAAGATCCGTTGCACGTAGATCGACGGTGTGTGGATTTGATCCGCGTCGAGTTCGCCGACCTCGACCAGTTCCTCGACTTCGGCAATCGTGACCTTGCCGGCGGCGCACATGAGCGGATTGAAGTTGCGCGCGGTTTTGCGAAACACCAGGTTGCCCCAGCGGTCACCCTTCCACGCTTTGACGATTGAGATGTCGGAGCGCAAGGCGTGCTCGAGGATGCACTGCTTGCCGTTGATCTCGCGGCTCTCTTTACCCTCTGCGATCTTGGTGCCGAAGCCGGTCGGCGTGAAGAACGCTTCGACGCCGGCGCCGCCAGCGCGGATGCGTTCGGCCAGGGAGCCCTGCGGATTGAGCTCCACCTCCAGCTCCCCCGACAGGAACAGTTTCTCGAAGACTTTGTTCTCGCCGACGTACGACGAGATCATCTTCTTGACCTGCCCCTGAGCCAGCAACACGCCCAAGCCGAGCTCGGTCGTGCCGCAGTTGTTGGAGATGATCGTCAGGTCTTTGGTGCCGAGGCGCGCCAACTCCTGGATGGAGTTCTCCGGGTTGCCGCACAGACCGAACCCGCCCGACATGATGACCATGCCATCGGCGACGTCATGCAGAGCTTCTTGAGCGTTTTCGAAGACTTTGTTCATCGGCCGCGATCATTAGGCCTGCGCGTAGCGGGTGTCAATCGGCTATACCCTCCGGTACGATGCGTCGGTGCCTGTCGTGACGCTGACGAGCGATTTCGGAACGGTGGACGGCTACCCGGGCGCGATGAAGGGCGTTATTTTGTCCCGCGCGCCGGATGCGACCGTCGTGGACATCACTCACGGGATTCCACGGCACGATATTGCTGCCGGCGCCTTCGCGTTGGCCAATGCCGCTCCCCATTTTCCGGCAGGGACGATTCACGTGGCGGTGGTGGATCCAGGCGTGGGCGGCGCTCGGGCGGCGGTGGTCGTGGTCTGTGACCAGCAGATTTTCGTCGGCCCCGACAACGGCCTGTTGTCGCTGGTCGCCCAAGCGCCATCGCGGGTGTTCACCATCGAATCGCCGGAGTTCTGCCTGCCCGACCCGTCGACCACATTTCATGGTCGGGACGTGTTCGCGGCCGCTGCAGGCCATCTGGCCGCCGGGGCCAACCCAGCTGACGCTGGGCCACAAGTTTCGCTGGTCGGGCGCCTGGCCGAGCAGGCGATTGAGAGCCCGACAGGGCAGGGCAAGGCGGGGCGCGTCGTCCACGTGGACGGCTTTGGCAATTTGATCACCGATCTTCCCGCCCAGGCATTGCCCGACCCTCTATACGTGACGATCGACGGTCACAGCATCGATAATCTGTCGTCCACGTACGAGAGCGTGGACATCGGAGAGTTGTTGGCCTATATCGGCTCCGGCAACACGCTCGAGATCGCCGTGCGTGAAGGAAGCGCGGCCCAGCGACTGGACGTGGGCCGTGGCGCGATCGTTTACGCAAGCGAGAACAGCACATGACACAAGACAACCCCGCGGAGCAGCTCATCGAGCTGGTGGTTCACGATCTGGCCGCCGGCGGCGACGGTGTTGGTCGCGATGACAATTCCCGCGTCACCTTCGTTCCGCATACCGCGCCCAAAGACCGGGTGCGCGTGCGCATCACGGAACAGAAAAAGAGCTTCGCTCGTGGTCTCCTCGAGGAGGTCCTGGAAGCTTCGCCCGCGCGCGTCGAAGCGAAGTGCGAGTACTTTCGTGACTCGGACTGTGGTGGTTGCCAGTGGCAACACATTTCTCGGGCCGCCCAGTTAGAAGCCAAGCAGAATATCGTCGCTGCAGCGCTGCGCAAGGCGGTCGGTCGAGGTCTGGAGATCGCTCCCATCCTGGATCCAGTCAGCGAATTCGGCTGGCGTCGTCGCGCGCGCATGCATTGGGTTCGCCCACGTCGCGCGGACAAGGCGGTGATCGGATTCCACGCGCTACGCTCGGATCGGGTGAGCCAGATCGACACCTGTCCCCAGCTCGAGCGCTCTCTGGACGCGGCCCTCGCAATCGTGCATCAACAGTTGGCGCCGTCCTTGACGGGGTCCGGCGAAATCGACCTGCTGGTCGGCCATCAAGGCGACGTGCACATCACCGTTCGCGGTCCCTGCGACCCCAAGCACGTCAAGGAGCTGGTCGACCACGCGCCCATCGTGGGCACCGCGCTTGGTAAGCGACGTTTTGGCGCGCCGGACGTGGAGCTCGAGCCGACTCTGCGCGCCCGCGCCGACGAATTTGCTCAGGCATCTGCGGCCGGCAACGCGACGCTGGTGGAGCTGGTAAAGGCGGCGTGTGGCGACGTGCGCGGCAAACGAGTGCTGGAGCTGTACGCAGGAAACGGCAACTTCACGCGCCTGCTGAGTGGAGCGGAGAAGATTGTCGCCGTGGACTCCCATAGCGTGCCGGAGTTGGAGCATCCGCATCGAACGATCCGGCGTCAGGCCGACGGAGTCGTACAGGATCTCACGCGGAAGAAGAAACGCTTCGACCTGGTACTGCTCGACCCCCCAAGGACCGGCGCACGCACCGCCGCCAAGAGCATCCCCGCCTTGCGCCCCGAGCGGATCGTCTACGTGTCGTGCGACCCGGCGACGCTAGCGCGCGACACCGAGACGCTGGTCGAAAAGGGCTACAAATTCGTGTCCGCGCAACCCATCGACCTGATGCCGCAGACGGCCCACGTCGAAGTGGTTGCGGTACTAGAACTAACCGCCCCATAGGCGCCCCAAACGGCAGGGACACGATCCCGTCCGACATTGCGCGGAATTGCAGGCGTTTTAGACCGTACCGCGAAAGTTGCTCGTGGTCGTGGTCGTGGTCGTGGTCGTGGTCGTGCTCGTGGTCGTGCTCGTGCTCGTGCTCATGCTCGTGCTCGTGCGGGATTTATGCGGCGGGGTCAGGCTACTGGTAGGTAGCACCGCAGAATCACGCACGTTTTAGACCGTACCGCGAAAGTTGCTCATGCTTGTGGGGGATTCGAACGGGCGATGGTGTGGCCCTGGTCCCGCACGCTGGTGTTCGAGCGGAGGTTGGGGCGACCAGGGCGGGTTGCATGGACGGGGTGGGGGCGTGCTTTGGCTTGGGGCTGGTGTGATGGCCGGTTGGCCGCGGGGGTTGGTGGTTGGGTGGCGGCTGCCAGACGCTGGGCGCTTCGCTGATCGGATGTGGCGGGGTTGGGTACCTGTGAGGCACCAGACCGGGGCCCCACATGGCCCCGTGGTCAGGTGTTTTTCTTCTCTTGATCCGCTTGCATAAGTGCGTTGCGCAGGGTATACATGTGCCCTATTCAAGATGAAGCGGCGCACTCGACAAACGAAACTACCCTTCCACTCCGGGCGCCATGGGGGCGCCCGGAAAGGTGCTGGTCGTCCAAGAAAGCAGGGGCGGCGCAAAGTTGTGCATCGCAAGCGTTTGGGCTTCTCTAGCCCTCGGCCTCTGCATGTCACGATTCGTGTGGTGGATGAAGTTGGTGTGCTGCGTAAGCGGAAGCGCTACCAGGTGCTGCATGACGTGTTTTGTCAGACGGCGCGGCGGGGATTTCGGATCTGTCACTACTCAGTGCAGGACGATCACATTCATCTGATCGTGGAAGCTAGCAATCGGGCTGCTATGAGCTCGGGTATGCGGTCGGTGAATATCCGCATTGGTCGGGGGATGAACCGCAAGCTTGGCCGGGATAGCGGCACGGTTATCGCCGATCGGTATCACGAGGAGCAGTTGCGTTCGCCTCGTCAGGTGCGCAACACCCTGGCGTACGTGCTCAACAACGTTCGTAAGCATGTGATGACGGACATGGGCACGACCTGCGAATGGGACTGGCTTGATCCTTGTTCTTCGGCTCAGTACTTCGATGGCTGGAAGAATAAGGACCCGGTGCCGATTACGGGGGAGTCACCGGTGGCGGCGCCTCGCACGTTTCTGCTCAAGAAGCTGTGGCGTCGGTATCGGCTGATCGACGTCAACGCGGTTCCCGGACGGGCGTAGGGACGTGCTCAGCGGCGTCGGCGTGGTCTGAATGTCTTGATGAGCTTGCGGTTGCGCCTTCGCCAGCGCTTCCAGTTTCTTGCTGGCGTGACCAGGGTCAGCGCGTAGGACCAGCTTCGGTAGAGCATCAGCTTGAGCACGACCACCTCGGACGCGCCCGCGCGGCGGCGGCGGAAGACAAACTCGACGATGGGGATGCGCCCCAGTTTTCGTTTGCTTCGGCGAAGTCGCTTGTAGCCTGGCTGGCTGCGCAGGCCGGTTTCGATCAGCTTCATGTAGGCGCCGAGTCGGCGGCGCGCGTCGTAGTTGGGGAAGCCCGTGCGGGTTACTGCGAGTCTGCGGCCGCTCGCCGTGTGGCGATGCGCCTCGAACGCGCGGGTGTGTAGTCCCGGCGCGGCTTTCTTGGCTACGGCTAGCCGCCGCCAACCGGAGCCGAGCTTCAGGCCGTAGACGCGCTTGACGACCCTGGGTTTGCTGGGCGCAACACGCTCTGCCTTCGCCGACGCGCCTACCATCAGGCACGTCATGGCGACCGCGCCAACCAGCGTGCGTACTAAGATGCTTTTGCTTCTTTGCCGGCGTGGTCCGTGAGCAGGTCCAGGATTCGCTGCTGGTCTGCGTCCGAAGAGAACCAGTCGCGCGGATACGCGAGCACATGGTCTTCGGCCTCGATGATCAATATGGGGCCCGCTCGCGTCCACGGCACTGCGCGTCGTAGGAAGAACGCGTGTTTGATTTGTGCGTACTCGAACGTCACGGTCTTGCCGCGGCACAGTCCCTGAGGAACTTCGATGCGCTCCTTGTCCGCCTTGAACGTGCCGGGCGCGTTGAGCACCGTCAGCAGGAAGCTGCGGCCGGCGACTCCCGCTGTGACCAGTAGGATGAAACCGACGAGCTTGCCGACGAACGCTAGCTTCCACAGCAACAGACCGCCGACGAAAAGGCCGAACAGCAACCAGCCCAGGTGGGAGTTGCGCGCGTGGAGCAAATCGATCTCGAACCCGGTCGCAGCCTTGTTCTTGCGTGCTTTCGCGTCGCCCGTGCGCTTCTCCGGCGTGGCGTTTTTGGCGCTGGCCCGCTTCTCGGGGTTAGTCCCGGCCCCACCCGTGGGTGAGGTTGCCGACACGCTCTTCGATCTCTTTGAGGTCAATATTCACCAGGCGTCGGTCTTCGACGACTACCTCCCCATCTACCACGACATCGGTAAACGCGCGAGACGACAGGGCATAGACTACGTTTTTTGTCAGGGCTTGCAGTGGCCATAGGGACGGATCATGCAGATCTACCGCCGCGAAATCGGCGCGATAGCCCGGCGCGATGCGGCCCACTGGAAGCTGTAACAGTTCGCCGCCGATGCGTGTTCCCATCGCCAGGCATTGCTCGGCGGTGATCGCCTGTCCGTCCGTCCGCGCCACCTTCTGCAAAAGCGCGGTCATTCGCATCTCGTCCTGGACCGAGACCCGGTTGTTGGAGCAGCCGCCGTCGGTGCCCAGGCCGACCTTGACCTCGCGGGCGCACAGGTCGACCACGTCGGTAATGCCATCACCCAGGAACATGTTGGAGGCCGGGTTGTAGACCAAACTCGCCCCGCGGTCGCCGAGCAACGCCCGCTCCTCAGCGTCGAACCAGCAACCGTGGATGGCGATCATTTGATCGTCGAGTACGCCGAGTTCGTCGATGGCGTGCAGCGGGCGTTTGCCGAATCGCTCCAGGGACTCGGCGACCTGGTACTCCTCCTCGGCCAGGTGGATGTGCCACGGCGTGCCTGCATCCTTTGCGCATCCGGAGCCGGCTTCGATCATCGCGGGAGTCGCACCGTGCTGGCTGTGGGGAGCGGGATGCACCGACACCATGTGCGTGCCGTCATCTGGAAACAGCCTATGAAGCTGCTGAAAGTTCCGCGTCGCCGTCGGTATGTCTTCCCGATACGAGGCGGGCGCGCCGTCCCAGTCGTAGAAACAGCGCGCGAGCACGATGCGCATGCCCAGCTTCTGCGCGGCGGAGATTGTCGCCAGTGCGTTGTCGTTGGCGCCGGCGTTGATGTAGTAGAAGTCGCAGACGGTGGTGACGCCGTGGAGCAGCATTTCGCCGAACGCAAACAACGCTGCCGTGTGCATCTCATCGCTGCCAAGTTGCGGCGAGTAACGATAGAGCGCTTTGTCCCGCCAGGTGAGAAACGGCAGGTCGTCGCCGATGCCGCGAAGCAGTGACTGGAAGCTGTGATTGTGGGCGTTGACGCCTCCGGGGATGATCGCTTTTCCCGACCAGTCGACTTTCGTCGCAGCGGCGGCGCGGGAGTCGGCGTCTACCTCCGCGGGAGAACCGACGGCAACGATTTCTCCGTCGACGACAAGCACGGCGGTTGCTTCACGGGAGTGTTCGTCGATAACTGCGCGATCCGCGACAAAGAGCTTGGTGGCCACGCACCGACTGAACCAAGAAAGCCGGCGCGTTGCAACCGGACAAGGCCGCAGGAACTGGTGCTGACAGGCGAGGCGCGCGTCGAACCGCTCGACCAGGGCGCCGGGTGGTTGTCGGCGTCAGCGGGGCGAGGTAGGCTGCGCCGATGGCCGACTTTTCCGGCATAACCAGTGACAAGCTCGCGCCGGTGTACATCCTGCACTCGGCCCAACCGTTGCTGATTCAGCGTGCCATCAAGGCGATCACCGACGCGGCTGTCCCGGAGAACATGCGCGGGTTCAACCTGGACGTCATGCAGGGCAAGGGCGGTTCCGGAGCGAGTATCGCTTCCGCGGCCCAGACCCTGCCGATGATGGCTGAGCGCCGCATGGTCCTTGTCCGGGACATCTCCGCCATGCCTGCCGCCGAACTCAAGAAGCTCATCCCGTACATCCAGGCGCCCAGCCAATCGACGGTGTTCGTGGCTACGGCCCTCAAGTTGGATAAGCGCATCAAGTTCTTTTCCATCGCCAAGAAGGCGGGGTACCTGCACGAGCTGCAGGCTCCACGAAACGTCATTGGTTGGGTCAAGACCGAAGCCAAGCAGCGCCGCGTGGCGCTACAAGGAAACGCCGCTGCCCGCCTGGCAGACGTCGTCGGAAAAGACCTGTCGCGACTGGCTCTGGCTCTGGAGCAGCTGTCGCTCTACGCGGGCGACCGGCCTGTATCGGGCAACGATGTCGACGACCTGATCGCCGAAACCCGGGAGCAGTCGGTGTTCGAGCTGACCGACGCTATCGGTGACGGCGATCTCAAACGCGCTTTGCGCGGAGTCGCCGCGTTGTGCAATCAACGACAGAGCGCCATCGGCGTCGTCGTCATGCTCGCCAGACACATGCGCCAGATTGGCTGGTGTCACGTGGGCAAGGCAGAGGGCGTTGGCAAGGGGCAGCTCGCACGCCTCGTTGGCGCGCCGCCGTTCGCCGTCGAGCGACTGATGGGCCAGACGCACCGATACTCTGCCAACGCGGTCGCGATTGCGCTGGAAAAGCTGTGCGCCGCGGACAGCGCGTTTAAGGGATACGGTGGAACGTCAAAAACGCTCGGCCGAGATCTGACCGAGCGTGTCCTGCTAGAACGACTCGTTACCGAAATCGTTCAGCTGGGTTCGTAAGCTAAGACGCGGCTTGCTTGCGGCGGGCGAGACGCGAGATGTAGCGCGACGCGGTCTGACGTTTGACCGCACCTTTGCGAACCGCGCGATCGATGAGCGACGTCGCTTTGCGCACGAGCTCGGGAGCGTTCTCGGCTCCGGCGTCTACTGCTTTACGAGCTGCGGCAAGCGCGGTGCGCATGCCACCGAGGGCGACGCGATTCTTGAGGTGACGCTTCACCTTCTGGCGAACCCGTTTCTCGGCTGATTTATGATTGGGCACTGATAACTCCTTCAAATCCGTAGATAGCGCCGTGAATTACCTCGGCTGATGGGGGTGTGTCAAGCCTTGTGCACGCGTGGGCCGCCAACCAGGGCGTGGTGCCCCGATATTGGCCCGATCCACGAGCGCTTACCCTCACTTGGCTCTCTTCACACAACCTGTGGACAAAGTGCGATCAACCCTGTGTCCGAACCTCGCTAACCCCGATGCCATGGGGGTCGGAGGTGCTTTGCACAAAAATGGGTCAAAAATGCGCAAAACGTTACGCGGGAGTGTCGACGAGGTCACAGACGTCATTTCTCGCGCGATTTGGCGACATTCCAAAGTTCGTCCATGGTCGCGAGATCGGCGTCGCGAACGCTGCGTCCGTCTTTGTGGAGCTCGTCCTCGACGAACTCGAACCGGCTCGTGAACCGTTGGCAGCTCCCGCGCAGGGCACCCTCGGCATCGACTCCCAGTTTGCGCGATAGGTTCACGACGGCCAGTAGCAGATCGCCCACCTCGGCCTCGAGTGCCGCCGGGTCCTTCCCCGTCATCGCCTCGTCTACCTCCGCCAGCTCCTCGGTCACCTTGTCCCGGCAGCCAGCGATATCCGGCCAATCGAAACCAACGTTGGCCGCGCGCCCCGTGAGCTGCTGGGCGCGCAGCAGGCCGGGCATAGCCATGGGGACTCCCGTGAGTGCCCGATCGACCCCGGTCGCGTCGCCTTGCTTCTGTTTTCGCTCGGCTTCCTTGATCTCGGACCACTGAGCGAGCACCTGCTCGGAGTTCTCCAGCTGGCCCGTGTCGCCGAAGATGTGCGGGTGCCGGCGGGTGAGCTTGTCGGCGATCCCACGGACCACATCATCGATGTCGAAGTCGTCAGCGCGAAGTTCAGCCTGAAACACGATTTGCATCATCAGGTCGCCGAGCTCTTCGCAGTGGTCGCCCGGGGTGCCGGTCTCGATGGCATCGAGCAGCTCGTAGGTCTCCTCGAGCAGATACGGCTTCAAGCTGTCCAGGGTCTGCTCGCGGTCCCAGGGGCAGCCGTCCGGAGCTAACAGACGGCGCATCACCCTCACCAGCTCGGGAAGAGTGTGGCCGGCTTTTGCTTTGTCGGAGGTCGAGTCCGATTGTGTGCTGGTCATAGTCGGCGGCAGGATAGGCTATACGGTGGAAGTGTGCTAACCCTCGTGGATCCCGCCGTGACTGGCGGACCCAAACAACCACAGGAAGCTACGTATTTGACTAAAGCGGTCCGAGCCGACTCTCCCAACGGGGACGGCTCCAAACTCACCTTCGACGACGCCGATGCACTCCTGGTGCTCTGCGGCGAACGCAACAACGGGCTAAAACTTCTCGAGCGTGCCACCGGCGCGAAGCTGCACCTGCGCGGCAACGAGATTACCGTGCGCGGCGCCCAGGACACGGTGGCGCTGGCTAGCTCGGCGCTCAATCAACTGTACCGGCTCGCGGCTCGTGGTCGTCCGCTCGACAGCGATGACGTCGTGCGGGCCGTGCGCGTGCTGCAGGCTGACCACAGCATCGAGCTGCGAGATATCTTCTCTGACACGATTCTCGTGCCCAGGGCAGGGCGTCCCATCGCGCCCAAGGGCGTTCCGCAGAAGCACTACGTGGATGCGGTCCGGGCAAACGACATGGTGTTCGCCATCGGGCCGGCCGGTACCGGAAAGACCTATCTGGCCATGGCGCTGGCCGTCGCCGAGCTGGTGGAAAAACGCGTCAAACGAATCGTGCTGACCCGCCCGGCAGTCGAAGCCGGCGAGCGCCTGGGGTTCTTGCCCGGCGATCTCGAGGACAAGGTGAGTCCGTACCTGCGCCCGCTCTACGACGCGCTGCACGACATGCTCGACTACAACAAGGTTCGGCGCATGATGGACAAAGACGTCATCGAGGTCGCGCCGCTGGCGTTCATGCGTGGGCGGACGCTCAACGACAGCTTCGTCATTCTGGATGAGGCGCAGAATACGACCCGGGAGCAGATGAAAATGTTCCTGACTCGGCTGGGCTTCGGCAGCAAAGCTGTGATCACCGGCGACGTCACTCAGAGCGATTTGCCCAACAATATGCGCTCGGGCCTGGCGGAGGCCTCCGAGCTTCTCACTGGAATCGACGGCATCAGCATCTGCCGGTTTACCGAGCACGACGTCGTGCGCCACCCGCTCGTTCACCAGATTATTCGCGCCTACGAGCGCGGAACAGCCAAAACCCAGGCAGATCCCGGCGACTCCAAGCCCGCTGAAGACTCCGGCAGTTGAGCACACGGCCCGGCGAGGCCGTGCTAGACTGGTTTCGAGGAGCCGGTGCCGGGGGCAATGCTGACAACTGTCGATGACGTTGCACGAGCGTTCGAAGCCGAGAAACGACTCGCGGCGTGGAACGTTAGGGACGCGCAGACGAGCTACCTCGAGGTAGAGCGGGGCGACGTTGTGCTCGTGCTCGCATGGCCAGACCTGTGGCGCGACGAGGCCGCGTTTGCGCCTCATCTGACCCGCGCGCGTAGCGGCAACTATGCGCTGATTCTGCTCGGTAGTGATGACGACTTCACTGATGGCGAAGTCGACCAGCTCACGAACATACCGGTGCTCTCTACCGTTGTTACGCCGGCGCCCCTGCAGCGGCTGCTAATCGCTGTGCGCAATCAAGGCTCCCGGGTGGACGGTCGGGCGGCCAAAGCCCAGGTCGAGCTGGATCTGGAGCGCGCGCGCTACGAGAACGACATGTTGATCTCGATCGGCCGGGCTCTATCCCAGCAACGCGACATCAACTCGCTGCTCGACATCATCCTCCGCCGCGCCAGGGAAGTTACCGGCGCGGATGCGGGCTCGGTCTATGTAGTCGAAGGCGACGCCGAGGCCGTACAGGATCGGCAGATTCGTTTCGCCGTGTCGCAGAACGACTCGATCGACGTCGAGTCCAAGGGCTTCACCATTCCGGTCTCCTCGAATTCCATCGTCGGCGCGTGCGTGCTGGCGGGTGAGGAGATCAAGATCGCCGACCTGTACAAGCTGGACGAGCCCGGCACGGGCAACAACCCGTGGGGATTCGTTCACGATCGCAGCTTCGACAGCAAGAACAACTACCAGACCCGGTCGATGCTGACCGTGCCGATGATCTCGGCGCGCAATCAGGTCATCGGCGTCATTCAGCTGATCAACAAGCGCGCGCGTGGCGTACCCAACTTCAAGGACCGTTCGGACTTCGAGTCGGGAATCCGTCAGTTCGACGGCGTTTCGGTGAACTACGCGTCCACGCTCGCCTCGCAAGCCGGTATCGCGTTGGAGAACGCGTTGCTCTACGACGAGGTGCGCACGTTGTTCGAGGGCTTCGTGCGGGCATCGGTCACCGCCATCGAGTCTCGTGACCCGACCACGTCTGGTCACAGCGAGCGTGTTGCCACCCTGACCATGGAGCTCGCCAAGGCTGCCGACCGTGCTGACAGCGGCCCGTTTGCGGACCTGAAGTTCAGCGTCGACGATATCAAGCAGATCGAATACGCCGGGTTGCTGCACGACTTCGGCAAGGTCGGCGTTCGCGAGCACGTTCTGGTCAAAGCCAAGAAGCTGTACCCTCACGAGAAGAACCTGATCCTCCATCGGTTTCAGTTCATTCGCCGAACCATCGAGGTCGAGCTGTTGCAGCAGCGCGTGAACTACCTGGTCGAGGCCAGCCGGGAGCAAGTTGCGGCTGACCTGGAACGGGTCGAAAGCGATGGCCTTGCCAAGATGAAGGAGCTCGACGACTTCCTGCAGTTCATTCTGCAGGCCAACGAGCCGACCGTTTTGGAGAAGGGCGGCTTCGAACGCCTGGCAGACATCGCGACCCGCGTGTACCAGGGCGTCGATGGCACCGAGCAACACTTCCTCACCGACGAGGAGGTGCATGCGTTGCAGGTCGGGCGCGGCACTCTCACCGCCGAAGAGCGTCGGGAGATCGAAAGCCACGTCGTGCACACGTACAATTTCCTCAAGCAGATTCCATGGGGACGCACGTTTGGCGACGTGCCCGAGATCGCCGGTTCCCACCACGAGAAGCTCAACGGTAAGGGCTACCCCAATGGCTTGCCCGGCCCCGAGATTCCCGTGCAATCCAAGATGATGACCATCAGCGACATCTACGATGCGCTGACCGCCTCAGACCGACCGTACAAGAAGGCCATGCCGGCCAGTCGCGCCCTGGACATTCTCGGCTACGAAGTCAAAGGCGGCGCTCTCGACCCAGACCTGCTCCAGTTGTTCCTGGACTCAAAGGTCTACCTGATTACCCGAGCCTAGCCGGCGCCTCACCAGAGTAGCCGGCTTACTCAGAAGCAGGCGTGAACGTGTAGCACCACGCGGTGCCCGTGAGTACCACTGTGTCGTCCTGGCGCGTGATCGTGAACTTCATCTCGCATACAGGCTTCGTCGCATGCGCACTGAGGACCTCGCCCACCGCGGTGATCGTATCGCCGATGTAGACGGGAGCAGTGAACTTGAGGTCCGTGCTCATGAACACGGTGCCGGGGCCGGGCAGGTCCTGCGCTACCAGAGCGTTGAGTACGCACGACGTGAGTCCGCCATGCACGACGAGTTTCCCGAACTTGGTCCCGGCCGCGAACTTCTCGTCGAAGTGCAGCGGGTTGTGGTCGCCGGAGATGGCCGCGTATTGAGCCACGTGTTCGGCGGTGAGGGTCAGGCTACGCGATGCGGTCTGTCCGACGGTCGGCTTCATGGCCGCATCATAACGCGGTGGATTCTACGGGGTCAGGTCCGCGCGCACGAAGCATGCTGACGCATCCGATCCAAGCGGACCGAGGAGTTCTGCGAGTCGCACGCTGTCAGCCTCCAGGCCCGTTGAACGGATGGCAGCGTAGTCGCTGCCGGCGACGACCAGGTCGATTTGGCCCCAGGCGAGCACGATGGTCGCCGGCCAAAAGGTGGCAGTGAGCGTTGGGTCAAGCTCCGGGAACGTCACTGATGTCGCGGCAGGGCTCACCATGCTCCATTCGAATGTGTCTGCGTTGACCTGGCCGCCCCACCACCCGTGGACGTAGGTCGCGGCGTTCGCGCCGCATGTCGGCAGGGCTGCCAATCCAGTGGTTAGGGTCCTGGCACCCGCGTCCAGCGATGCTCCGCTGAGGACCGGAAGGAGGTCGCTACTCGCCAGAGTGACGGTTGTGGTGACGCCGGTGCCGGGGATCGCCCTGGACTCAGCGCGACTCGTCGACAGGCTGCTCGTGCCCGTGGTCACTTGCGTAACCGCGCGATCGAAGAACGAGACCACGGAGAGCGCACGGAACGCCGACTCGCTGTTTGCGAGGGTCGCCCGGGCCTCGGCGGTGTTGAACGCGTGACCGGTCCGGTAGCCGTACACGCTTAGTGCCACATCTTCGCTGGCACCACTGTCGTTGTTGTAGTCCAGCTGCACGCTGCCGAAGCTTTGCTCCCAGGTGTCGTATAGAACCGCCGCGGTCTGGTTGGGGGCCGTGCCGCTGATCGCGACGTCGGTGCGTGGGCTGTACGCCACGACCACACCGCCACCGTTGACGATGCCGAGAGCGTCCAGTTTGCCCTCGGCGTTCAGGCAGTCAGAGGTGAGGTCGTTCGCTCTGTCGACAGGTGATCCGCCACCGCCGGATCCGCATCGCTGGTTGGTTCCGTACGACGTCCCGCCGAGCGCTCCGGTATTCGTCATCAGGAGGCTCTGGGTGCCGAGAGTCTCAATGCGCTGGCCCAGGTTGAGAACGTCGCCGTCTTCGACGCCGGAGACGGTTCGAAGCGAGTAGAAGCCGGTGCTGCCAAGTGCAACCGTGACGAATCCGCCCAGGGGCATGTCGGTGATGACCACCGTGCCATTGGCGTCGGTGGTCATCGTGCCCGTGTGGGCGCCAGCAGCGTCGGCGTACATCACCGCGATACCCGAGTTGGGGGTCTGGTTCAGCACGTTGACGGTCACGCTGCCGGTGGTGCGAGCGTCCGGGGTGACCACTGCGTCTGCCGTGGCGTTAGCGTCTGCGGCCGGTACGTTGGCGTCGGCTACAGGGGTTGCTCCGTCGTCACCACAGCCGTAGAGACACGCGCAGAGGAACAGAAACACGGCGCTTCGCATGAGACCAGGGTACCAGACGCGCCGCATCGCGTGACGAGAGAGTTGTGGCGCCAGTCGGCGTCCAACATTCCCAAAGCAAAACCGCCGCCCCCCGGATGGAGGACAGCGGTTGAGTGTAACGGGGCGCTACTAGTTAGTAGCGATAGTGCTCCGGCTTGTACGGGCCGTTTACTTCGACGCCGATGTACTTGGCCTGCTCCTCGGTGAGCTCGGTCAGCTGTGCGCCGAACTTGTCCAGGTGCAGACGGGCGACTTTCTCGTCGAGGTGCTTGGGCAGCACGGTGACGCTCTTGCCGTACTTCTCGGCGTTGTCGTGCAGCTCGATCTGCGCCATCACCTGATTGGTGAACGACGCGCTCATGACGAAGCTGGGGTGACCGGTGGCGCAACCCAGGTTCACCAGGCGACCTTCGGCCAGCATGATGATGGAGTGACCGCCGCCCTTGGGGCCGTGGGTCGTGCTGCTGAATTTGAACTCGTCGACCTGCGGCTTGATGTTGATGCGTTCGACTTCGCCCGAAGCGACCATGGCGTCGAGACCGGCGATGTCGATCTCGTTGTCGAAGTGGCCAATGTTGCAGACGATGGCGTTGTGCCTCATCTGCTTCATGTGGTCGGCGCTGATGATGCTCTTGTTGCCGGTCGTGGTCACGAAGATGTCGTAGTCGCCAGCGACGTCGTCGAGGCGCACGACATCGAGGCCCAGCATGCACGCCTGAAGGGCGCAGATCGGGTCGATTTCCGTAACGGCAACGCGGGCCGACTGGCCCTGCAGGGACTGGACTGAACCTTTGCCAACATCACCGAAGCCGCAAACCAGCGCGCGCTTACCAGCGATGAGCACGTCCGTGGCGCGCATGATTGCGTCGACCAGGGAGTGACGGCAGCCGTAGACGTTGTCGAACTTGCTCTTGGTGACGCTGTCGTTGACGTTGATGGCGGGGAACAGCAGGGTGCCGGCTTCGACGCGCTCGTAGAGGCGATGAACACCCGTGGTGGTCTCTTCGGACACGCCGCGGATGCTGGCGGCCATGGTCGTCCAGAACTTGTCGCCCTTTTCGGCGCGCACATCGTGGAGCAACTGGAGCACGCATTTGAATTCTTCGCTGTCGGCCGTATCGACCGCGGGAATCGTGCCGGACTCTTCGTACTCTTTGCCCAGGTGCACGACCATCGTTGCGTCGCCGCCGTCATCGAGGATCAGGTTGGGGCCGCTACCGTCGGGCCACACGAGAGACTGCAGGGTGCACCACCAATACTCGGGCAGGCTCTCGCCTTTCCAAGCGTAGACCGGCACGCCTTTGGGCGCGTCAACGGTTCCTTCGGGACCGACGACGGTCGCGGCGGCAGCGTGATCCTGTGTCGAGAAGATGTTGCACGACACCCAGCGCACGTCGGCGCCGAGCTCAACGAGGGTCTCGATGAGAACGCCCGTCTGAATCGTCATGTGCAGCGAGCCCATGATCTTGGCGCCGGCGAGAGGTTTCTTACCGGCGTACTCTTCGCGCAGGGACGCGAGTCCCGGCATCTCGACGAGAGCAAGCTCGAGCTCCTTGCGACCGAAGCGCACGGTGTCGGCGCTGAGATCGGCTACGCGGTGCGGGAAGCCCGCGAAGAGGGGCAATTCGGTGTTCATGAACGTCGCTGGTTTTGTCGCCGTGGCTTGCATCTTCATCCTCTAAGTCAAAAGGGAGTGCGTGGACCCCAGAAACGGGTCTGCGCGCTCCCTTATAGTGACGATGAATGACCTCGTCTACTCTTTTCCGCCGAGTTATCGGCGGGTTGGGTAATCTAGCGAACTTCCCGGGCTGTTTGCCGGGCGAATTGGCAGATCGCTCCCAGTCCAGGTCTGGGACTCGGGGCGGACGCGCACCCTGTACTACTGTGACGTCATGGGCAAAGAGAACTCGGACACCCCCGTGACCATGGAAGCGTTGGCTCAACGCATGCGCCTGCTGCAGCTGATCGCGGGCGGCGCCGTGTTGGTCGCGGTCGTCTCCCTGTTCGTCGCCGTATGGGCTCTGCGCGATCGCCCCGGTACGCCCCGGGCAGACGCGCCCGATAAGCTGCGCTTCGTCAGCGGTGACCACGAGACGGTCGTCGATGGCGATGGCATCAGGCATCGCTCCCTCAGTGGCGCTGCCGTGGCGACCTTGTCGGCAAAGGGCCTCACCCTGGCAGCGGCCGACAGCAAGCTCGACATGACCGGCCATGCGCTGTCCCTGCGCGCCGGCGACGATGGTCCTTCGTTGCAACTGACGGTGGCGCCGAGCAAGACCAATCCATGGGCGGCGATCTCCATGTCGAGCAAACACAAGACCCGCGCCGGTTTCGATGTGCGCGTTGCTAGTGGCGGCAACAGCATGAGTTTGCGCAGCCCCAGCGACCGTCGCCGCGCGATCATCATGTGGGCGTCCCGGAGCGCGCTGATGAAAGTCGCCGATGCCAAGAAGAAGCAACGCATCGAGCTACAGACCGCGGGGGAAGGCCTGGAGACCCCGCAGTTGCTCATCGAGCACGGTAAGCACGACCGTGAATTCACGGCGGTCAAGAAGGTATTGCGCCCCTAGGGGTCGGTTCAGCCGCGCGAGGGCTGCGGCGGGGCGTCGGCGGTCTTGCTGCCTCCGACGAGTTTCGATGTGGCAACGAACGCGAACAGTCCACCGGTGGCGAACATGATCAAACTGTAGATCGCCGGAGCGACGGCCATGGTCGGCGACTCCAGGATGGTGCTGGTCACCAGTAGCGCCGTGGTTCCGTTCTGAATGCCGACTTCGACACCGATGGTGACGACCTGCTCGCGGCGCAGGTTGAACAGCAGAGCGACGCCGACGCCGACGCCCATGGACACGATGTTCAGAGCCAGCGCCGGCCAACCAGCCTGACTGAAGAACGAGGCGATTTTGTCGCCACCCAGTCGCTTCATGATTCCGGCGATGATGATGAACAGGAGCACGACGGACACGATGCGCACGGTCTTCTCCGCGCGCTCCGCGAACGCTGGCGCCCTGGATTTGATGAGCATACCGAGGGACACGGGGATGGCGGTGATGATGAACAACGCGGCGATGGTCTTGCCCAACGGCATGGAGAAGGTTTGAGAGTCGCCGAGCAGCGAGCTCATGGCGGCGCCCCCGATGAGCGGGATGGTAAACGGCGTGACCACGGAAACGACCGCGGTTAGCGACACCGACAGCGCCACGTCACCTCGAGCGAGCATAGAGAACACGTTGGACGTCACGCCGCCGGGGCAAAGGGCCAGGATCATCAGGCCAACCCCGAGCTCCGGGGGCATGTCGAATAAACGCACGACCCCATAGGCCAGGGCGGGCAGCACGAGCATCTGGCAGAACACGCCGAGCATGACGGCCTTGGGATGGGCCAGTACCCGTTTGAAGTCGGCGATCGCCAGGCCAAGGCCCATGCCGAGCATCACGATCGCCAGCGCGATGGGTAGTACGACTGTCGTCAGGACGGTGGATTCCACGGCGGGACCTTCGCTCAAGTCGGCGGCGAGCGGCGAATTAAATGTGTATTAATCGCTAGGCTGGCTTTACGGCGCCGTCGCGGTCGGCTTCAGCTAGCAGTGCAGCCATGCGCTCGTTCATCTCGCGCTCGTCGTCGTCGTTGGCGTGGTCGTAGCCCAGCAGATGGCACAGCCCGTGAGCCGTGAGAAACAACAGCTCGCCGAGCAGACCGTTCTTGGCCTGGCGCTCGGCGGTGTCGACAGAGATGACGACGTCGCCGATCTGTTCCGGGTGCAGGCCGCCGCCTTCGCCTTCGCGCATGGCGAAAGCGAGCACGTCAGTTGGTTTGTCTTTGGCGCGGTAGTCGCGATTGAGCTCGTGGATCGTTCCGTCGTCGGTGAGGCGTACGGACGCTTCCAACTCCAACGCAGGTTCTTCGGACAAACCGGCCGCCGCCACCATACGCTCGATGCGTGCGCGCAGGATCCCGTCGTCGTCTGCGCTGAGGCGCGAGGCGACGCACGGGTCTACGATCAACATGGTTGGGTGTTTCTGGTCGGAGCAGCAGCTACTGGCAGACGAACCCGGTGCCCGGATCCATACACGTGGTACCCGCTGCGCAACTGAAGATGCCCGCGGCGATTTGTGCGCTGTCGCAGGCTTCTCCGGCTGTGATGACGCCGCTGATGTTCAGGATGAACGGCCCGCTGTTCGTCGTGTAGCCATCGACAATGATGTAGTACTTGCCTGCGGCGACTGTTGGCAGCGTGATCGATGACTGCAAACCAGGGGTGCCGCCGTCGTCGTCACAGGCGAAGTCGGCCGTGGTGCATGTCGATTGCTTGAGCATCAGCACCGTGTCGTGGGCAGTATTGTTGGTGTTGATGTTCAACGACGTCAGTGCGCCGGGGATGTTCAGCTCGTACACGGCGTCAGGCGCGGTCGAGTTCCCCTGGCAGGATGGCAAGAAGTCATCGGTGAGACCAGTCGTGTCCCCGTTGGTCGGAGTCGTCGTGATCTCTAGGATCGGGTCGGAGTCCATGCAGTTGGTCTCGTCGTCGTCAAAGGCCTGGCTACAACCCACGTCGCCGTTGACGTAGTCGATGACGCCATCGTTGTCGTTATCGATGCCATCGGCGCACTCGGGCAACGGCGACGGGTCCGGGTCCTCGGTGCTGTCTTCGGGGTTCTCGCAGCCCGGGTCGAACAGGTCGGTGAGCCCATCCATGTCGTTGTCCATGCCATCGGCGCACGCTGCCGGGTTGCATACCGCGCTGGCGCCGCTGTCGTCGCAGAAGTGAGCCGCCGGGCAGGTGAACCACGGCTTGGCGACGTCACATGCGCCGCCCGCGGCGATGGTGCCGGCGACGTTCAAGGCGATCGTCCCGGTGCCGCCGCTGTAGCCATCGACGTAGATCATGTAGTTCGCTGCCGCCACGGTGTTGACCGTAAACGCCGAAGCGCCAGCAGCCACGCCGCCATCGTCGTCGCAGGCGATTTCTGGTCCCGAGCACGTACTCTCGGTCATGTACAGAACCGTGTCGAAGGAGCTGCCCTCCGTGTCGACGCTCAGGGAGTCCAGTGCGAACGGCACCTGGAGGATGAACACGCGATCTACACCCACGGATGTCGTACAGGTCGGCTGGAAGTCGTTGGTCGCGGCCACGTTCGTCGAACTCGTGGCAGCAGCCGTGATCAGATCGACCGCTTCGGTCTCGCCCTGACAGTCCTCTTCATCATCGTCGCCGGCGAAGGCACAGCCGATGTCGAGCATGTCGATGAAGCCGTCCATGTCGTCGTCGATCTCGTTGCCACATGCAGGGCAGTTCATCCCACTCGGGCAATCGTCGGTCTCGTCGTTGTCGCTGATGCTGCTGCAACCTGGATCCAGCGGCCAATCGGTGAACCCGTCGCCGTCGTTATTGATGGTGTCGTTGCACTGGGAGAGCACGCATGTGTTGCTCGTACCGTCGCAGGCGTAGCCAGCCAGGCAGACGAAGTTCGTATCTGCCGGGTCACAGGCGTTGCCGGCGCCGATGATACCTCTGACGTCGAGCATGTAGCTGCCGGTGCTGAAGTCGCCATCGACGAACACGAAGTAGGTGCCCTGGGTCGGCGTGTTGAGGGTGACCACTTCGCCCGTGCCGGGGAATGGGTCGGCGCATGCGATTTCGGCCGCAGCGCTGTCACAGACGCCGAAGCGTACGTGGGTCACCGTGTCCAGGGTGGAACCTTCGGTGGTGAATGACAGGGAGACCAGGTCGCGGTCCAGGACGTAGGAGTAGACGTCCTCGCCCAGGTTGCTGAATGAATCGCAGCTACCGACGAAGTTGCCCGAGCCACTGGTGGTGCCGGTGACTCCGCCTGGGGTCAGAGGATTGACGGTCACGCCCGGAATGCACTCATCGAGCTCATTGTCGTCCGATGCGGACAAGCAACCTGGGTCACCGCCACTGAAGTCGGTGAGGCCGTCGATATCGTCATCGACGCCGTTGGCGCACGCGGGGCAACCTGCACCGGGGCAGGTATCGGTCTCGTCATTGTCGTCGGCGTCGGTGCAACCGGGCTCGTCCGGGTAGTCCGTTAGACCATCGCTGTCGTTGTCCTCGAGGTCGCTGCACTCGGGCTTCTCGCAGGTCTCCGTGGTGGAGGTCGGCAGCAACTTGCGGCAGATGAGGCCAGGTGCGCACAACGAGTTTGCCGGGTCGCACTCGGCTTTCTCGGGCAGGTACTGGGAAACTTCGAGGCGGAAGTCGCCACCGGTCCCCGAGTCATGAGCATCGACGACGATGTAGTAGACGCCGGCGGGCACGTCCACTTGCATGGTCGAAGCTGTGCCCACGCTGTCGTCGTTGCAGCCGACCTCGGTGGGCTGCTGGCGACACTCACTGCGAACGTACAGAACCGTGTCCACGGTGGTTTCCGGGAAATCGGTGGTCACAAACAAGGTGGTCGGAACGGTGAGATTGACCGTGTAGACGATCTCTTCGCCACCACCGCCGCAAACCGAGCTGATCAGGTCGTTGGAGCCGCCCGCGGCGAGATTACCCGTGGCAATACCGTCGGCGGGGAGGGGGAGTAGGTCCACGTTGGCGCCGCAGATGCTCGGGTCGGCGTTGAATTCGTCGTCGTCGCTTGCGCGGTCGCAGCCTGGATCGTCCGGGTAGTCGGTGATGCCGTCGTCGTCATCATCCACGCCATTGGAGCACTTGGGACAGTTCGCGCCGCTCGGGCAGTCGTCGGATTCGTCGTTCTCGAGGGAGACGAAGCAGCCCGGGTCGGTCGGAAAGTCGATCAAGCCGTCGCCGTCGTTGTCGATACCGTCCTTGCACTGGGGAACCGGGTCGCTGTGCTCTTTGTTGTCTTCGGGGGTGTCGCAGCCCTGGTCGTCGGGAAAGTCGGTCTGGCCGTCGCCATCGTTGTCCACGCGGTCACTGCACTCGGGGAAGTCCGGGTCCGGGGCCTCCACATTGCCGTTCAGTTCACAGCCTGGGTCATCGCTATCGATGAGGCCGTCGCCATCGTTGTCGATGCCGTCATTGCAGTTGTTGTCGGCGCCCGAGCCGGCACAGCCAAGTGCCACGGACATCGCGCTAACTAACAAAATCGTTGAGACTGCGCGGAACGGATTGCTCATCGGAAACGACCTGACTTTCCCAGCGGAACTAATAAGGTAGACGGCTCAGTAATCGCAGATGTGGGTGCGAAACCCACCCTATATAGAGATGCTGGTATGGAGTCAAGTTGCGATTTCTTCGGAGCGTTTTCGGTACGCTATGGCGCACTTTTCACAAGTTACGAGCCGACCCAGCGGCCGCTCACTTAACCAGTATTCTCGGTAGATAGGTGCACGGCCGCAGTGATATCGATCGCATATGGGCAATTTGCCGGTTTTGGTCGTTCACGGAGGTGCGGGACGCTACACAAGCGACCGAATTGACGCCGCGAAACGGGGCTGCGCGGCTGCAGTTCGAGCTGGTTTGGCGGTTCTGGCGGGCGGCGGCTCGGCCGTCGACGCGACTCAGGCCTCCGTGCGGGAGCTCGAAACAGATCCGACGTTCAACGCCGGCATCGGATCAGTGCTCACCCGCGAGGGTACCGTTGAGGTCGACGCGGCCATGATGGACGGCGCGACCATGGCGTTTGGTGGCGTCGCCAGCGTCCCCAATTTGCGCACCGGTATCGACCTGGCGCGGGTCGTCATGGAGGACGGTGAGCACGTGTTGCTGTGTGCCGAGGGTGCGTGGCAGTTCGCCCGCGAGCATGGGTTCGCACCGGTGCCGGCCGAGGAGCTGATCACTGACCTTGCGCGGTCGCGTCTCGAGCGTGTTCGCAGCCGCCGCGCTGTACATGGATTGGAGACCCCCGATGACCCAGGCACCGTCGGTGCCTGCGCCGTGGATGCGGCAGGCCATGTTGCCGCTGCGACGTCGACGGGCGGCACGACGTACAAACGGGTCGGCCGCATCGGCGATACGCCGTTGTGCGGCTGCGGTACCTACGCCGACGACCTGTCTGGTGCTGCCTCGGCGACCGGCGTCGGGGAGGGCATCGTGCGCGTGACCATGTCGCGAGCATGCGCCGACTACATGAAGACACAGACAGCATCGGCCGGAGCCTGGTCAGCCGTTGGCGATCTGGTGTCGCGAGTAGACGGCGAAGGCGGCATCATCTGCGTCGACCGCCACGGCCGCGTGGGCGCGGCGCATAACTCAGATCGCATGGCCTACGGCGCGGGCATGGTCGACGACGACGGTAAGCACGCGGTCATCGCCGGCGTCGAGCTGGCGCCGGACGAGGACATTATGGCCGCGCTTATGACTGCAGCGCGAAGTACGCCATGAGTCGCGGCCGGGTCGGCGTGTTGAGCAGCGCCGGACCGAGGAACAACTTTGGAGCTACCTCGCGAAGCTCGTCGCGGATCTTGCGAATGAGCCAGGGGTTGGCATCGGCGTCGGCGTCGTGACTGTTGTCGTAGTCGAGCAAGATGCATGGTTCGTCATCGACCGCCGACCGAGCCATTGACGTCGCGAACGGAAACCAGTTGCGTTGTCGGCCGCCGGGTAGGCGCATGCGGTTGATGCCAGTGCCTTCGATTGGACTCGATGCGGTGAATGTCTTGCCCGCCCAAGGAAAGCCGTCCGACGCTTCGATGGCGCGAATGATGTCGACCAAGGGCGCGCGACCGCCGGGCCCGACCATCGTCAGCACCCGTCCACGCAGCTCTCCGTTCAGCGCCTCGAGAGAGTAGGGCACACTGCCGGCGCGGTACACGCCTTCCAACTCGCCGACCGACATGAGCGAAAGCTCGTCGAGGCTGAGTGTCTCTCCCCGGGGCCAGGTGCGTTCGGTTTGGGTGATCTGAGTAGCGCTGTCGCCGGACATGCGCGCAGGGTACTTCTCGGATCTCGCGTGCGCCAGCTTTTCATCATTCATGAACGGTGCTCGCGGCCGGACGCGTCGTAACCACGCGCGACGTTGCGGCTTTAGCGTTTGGCTGACTTCACGCGAATCGACCACGCCAGGCGGGTTTCGATTTCTCGCGCGATGACCAACACGGTCTTGCCGTACACGCAGCCGCGCATCATGCATTTGTGCTCGCGACTCGTTCGAGCCGGACCGAATCGTCGGACCAGCTCGTTGCGAATGTCGTCACCATCGTTGGCCATGGCGAACTGCAGAACCAATTCGCTGACGAGCTTCGTCTTGTCGTCGACTTCGAGCAGCACGAAACTCTTGCGCGGTCGCCGGCCGACCGGTGGCAAGGTCAATACATGCCCGCTCGCTCGCTTGGTCAGCGCTTTTTCGTGTTGCTTTCGCGCGTGTTCGATCGTCTTGCCCAGTAACGGCAACGTCTCACTCAGTAGCTTGCGCAACGTCCACGTATCTTCGTGTTGATGTCCATGCGAAGCCTTCGCATCAGTGTGCGTGGTCGGGTTCGCGCCGCGTTGTGGCTCGCGCTTATCACCGTCCTTGCTACTGCAACTCGCGGTTGACACAAGCGCGGCCAAAACGATGCCTCCATACATCAAACGAGATGTGCGTTTCGCTATTTTTTGACCTCTGGCTGACACGGGCTAAACCCATTTTACATCGACTAACGCGGCCTTGAATACTTCCGTGACTCGCGCAACATTGAAACCGTGAGCAAAGCGGCTTCTAGGCCGGCCGCGGCTCACGGAGAGGACACGTATGTCTGCTGGTAGAGCTGTGCTCATTTTCTGCGCTGTCACCGTTCTCGGGATGCCGAGCGCGTTTGCTCAAGACTCGACATCGGGGGCTGTTCACGGGGTAATCCTGGATAAGGTCAACGGCAACAAGCCGCTCAATGGCGTGTTGGTGGTGGCCACATCACCCAACTTACTCGAGGCCCAGTCGGCGATGACGTCGGGCAAAGGCCAATACAGGATTACGAATCTGCCGCCTGGAAAGTACCTGGTCAAGTTCTACTTCAGCACCGTCAGTCTGACGTTCACCGATGTCGTCGTGCGCATCAATCACACCACGTCCGTGTTCGGAGCTCTGGACCTCAGCAAGGCCGGCACCAAGTACATCAATCACGGCAAAGCGCCGCCGGTCGACACCCGTTCGTCGGTGTTGACCACGGTGATCACACGAAACTATCTGGACCACATCCCGTTACCCAGTAGGACGGTCGACGGTGCAACCGGCGTGGTCGCCGGCTCGGCCAACGATGGCCTGGGGACCGGCATGTCTGGGTCAACGTCCCTTGAGAATCGCATCGTGCTCGACGGTGTCGACGTCACTGGCATCACCTACGGCAACGTCGGTGCGACAGTGATTAACGATTTCGTTCAACAGGTCGAGGTGTTGAGCGGCGGCTACAACGCAGAGCACGGTCGGTCCACTGGAGGAATCACCAACGTCGTCACCAAGTCCGGGACCAATCAGTTTCACGGTGGTGTGTTCACGTACATCACGCCCGGCTTTCTCACGGCCGATCGCAAGCGCAGCCCAACGGAGTCCAGCTCCATTGACGCCGAGGCGAACCTGGCCTACACGGCCGACATCGGTTTCGATCTCGGCGGTCCCATTATCAAGGACAAGCTGTGGTTCTACGTCGGCTTCGCGCCGAGTTTTACCCGCACCAATATCGACAAGATCACCAAGCGCCGCACCGACTGCCGAATACTCCAGGCCAATGGCCGGTTGTCGGACTGCCGGCCCTTGGAGTTCGGTGACGGCGTTCCTGACGAAGACCCCGACAGTGGGTTTCTGATCTACGAGGAGTTGGATCGTCGCCGCTTGCACAGCAGCTCCACGAACTACTACCTGGTGTCAAAACTCAATTTTGCCGCCGGGCCGTCGCACCAGGGGCAGGTCAGCCTGCTCGCCACACCATCGGCGGGGGAGTCTGTGGGTGTACGCGGCGACCCGGCGGCCATTTCGTTCAAGACCGAACGGATCACTACGGATCTGGCGGCGAAGTGGACGTCGAAGCTCAACAACAACAAGACCAATCTGGAATTCATCGTCGGCTGGCATCACAGCTCGATCACGTCGGGCTCCGTCAACCCGGCGGCGGACTCGCTGCCTCGACAGAACCTCTACTTCGGCACCCTGGGCACCTGGGCAAAGATGGGCTTCGAGTCCCAGGCGACCCACGACGGTTGTCAGGATTCGGCGGCGGCCGGTGACCCGTACCCGTTCATCGATAACTGCCCCGACGAGGGACTCGGCTACGCGATCGGCGGTCCCGGCGGTCTACTGGACACCACCGAGGACCGGTTCAGCGCGAAGCTGTCCGGCACCCAGAGAATCGAGTTTCTCGGGAATCACGAGATCAAAGCTGGCATCGATGTGGAAGACAATCGACTCAACAACGTGCGCCACATCAGCGGCGGCGCCATCTACGACGTAGAGCTGTCGCCGGTCAATCGGGTCACCGAAACTCGCTGGGTCCAGTTGGGCGCAATACCAGGCGGCGAGTTCAACGAGACCTGCCGCGACGATAACTCCGACACGGACCACCCGTGCAGGTTCCTCGGTCGCAGTCCCGTTAAGGGCCAGACCTTGAACTGGTCGGCGTACCTGCGTGATTCGTGGCAGCCCAAACCCAACCTGACCCTGAGCTACGGGATGCGCTACGAAGAGCAGCGGCTACGATACGCCGAGCATCTGCAGGACAGCCTGGACCCGCTCACCGGTGCGCTGCTGGGCAAGAATGCGATGAAGATGGACGGCATGTGGGCGCCGCGCGCGGGCTTCGCCTACGACTGGAGCAAGGTGGGCCGGTCCAAGATCTTTGGCCACTGGGGACGGTTCTACGAGTCCATCCCCATGGACATCAACAACCGGTCGTTCGGCGGTGAGACCCTGTATCGTCGGGTGTGGGACGGCGCCTCCCAGTGCGGCGCGACGAACCCAAATCACGGTGGGCCAGAGGGGCCGAACTGCGGCGCGAACGGTGAGCGACCGGTGAACGGCGAGACCGTGTTCGGCAGCGGAGTCCTGGTCGCCCCTGGAGTGCGCCCCCAGTTTATGGACGAGCTGCTCCTGGGCGTCGAGTACGCCCTCAAGTACGACATCAAACTCGGCGCCACGCTGCAGTATCGAAACATGGGCAGGGTGCTCGAGGACGTGTCCGTCGATAACGCCGAGACGTATATCCTGGCTAACCCGGGCGAATGGTCCATCGAGGAGGAGCGCAAGTTGCAGGCGCAGATCGACCGGGAGGCCGACGTCGACGAGCGCGCTCGGTTGCAAGGTCAGCTGGAACAGTTCCGGAGAATTCGCACCTTCGACAAACCGCGTCGCGACTACATGGCGCTGCATCTGACCGCGTCGAAGCGTTTCAACAAGCGCATCTTCGCCCAGGCGTCGTACACGTACTCGCGCACCGAAGGGAACTTTCCCGGCCTGTTCTCCGCGGATAACGGTCAGGTGGACCCGAACATCACGTCCCAGTACGACTTGATAGAGCTGCTGGCTAACCGCGACGGACCGCTGCCACAGGACCGGCCACACTACTTCAAGGTCGATGGTTTCTATCGCCTCGACCTGGGCCGTGCTGGCATCGTAACCACCGGCGTACGCTTCCGCGCTTTGTCGGGTACTCCGGTCAGCGCGTTGGCCCGGCACTATCTGTACGGTCGCCGCGAGTCGTTCGTGCTGCCCCGCGGCGCCATCGGGCGCAGCGACTTCGACTACGGTCTGGATCTTCGTTTGTCGTACACTCGGCGCCTTGCCCACGGCATGAGCCTCGAGGTGTTTACGAACCTGTTCAACGTGTTCAACCGCCAGGGCACATTCCGCGTGTCTCAGGAGTACACCCGGGACTCAATCAACCCGATCGTTGGCGGTGATTACGAGGACCTGGTGTTTGGCAAAGCGCAGAGCTCGAGCGGTGGCGAGACCTCTAACCCGATTAGACGCGACCGGAACTTCGGCAACACCACCGTGCGTTACGCGCCGTTGTCCATGCGCCTGGGAGCAAGGTTGCGCTTCTAACCTCACCCATAAGCAGGTCGCGGCTCGAACGAGCCATCCCCATTCACGCGGTGCTTGAACTCCTCCGCGCGTCGTGTTTCGGGAAAGCCGCGACCTGCTAATTTCGTTCTGGTGGTCGTTGGGCTGTTACGGCCCGACTAGAGTGGACTGAGATCGCGGCAGCGCAGCTCGAACCCGTGCACGGTCTCGACATTTCCTTGCTCAGGGGTGTTGGCTGCCCAGGTTTTGATACCGACGAGGAACTGTTTGGCGGGGCAGAATACAGTGGAGTAGTTGCCAGTGTTGCCGCCACGCAGAGGGGTTCCCCATGATGGTGTTGTCTGGCCGGCTGCCCAGGTGTCCATCGGCGCGCACAGTCCTCCGATGGCGTCAATGCGCCCCCCGGAACGGGTCTGCAAGCCCACCATGACCCAGTCGTTCGGGCACGTGTCTGCGAAGGCTGGCTCGCCATTGAGGCCGCGTCCGCCGTGTTCCCTGATGATGTGCCTGGACGCGTCAAGGGATGCAGGCAATCTCGGCAGGTTGGTCTGGGGGTTTATCTCCGTCCTGTCGCAGAGCGCGCCGACGTTCATAACCTCTCCGTTGGTGATGCCGTACAGCGCGTTGATGACACCGTTACCCGAACACATACCGAGCTGAGAGCGACCCCATTTAGCTCCTCTGTGCACTCCGCCGGGCCCCTGGACCGGGTTGGCTCGCAGATCGCCATCGATGTCCTGGCAGATCCAACGAATCTGATCGACGCGACTACCGGACCGCCCGTGCGCGCCCACTATCGCCATACCTGTTGGGCACGAGCGTTTCGCCCAGGTGCCGGCGAAGCCACCGCCGAGCCACGTTGCTCTCGTCGCGGGCGTGGCATCGTCGCTCGCTAGATCCGCGTCGGAGGCGCAGTAGGACAACATGCCGTTGATGGTGGAGTTGGAGATGGTCAGAACTTTCGAAAGCGAATATCCGGACTGACACGTAGCAGTGATCGATGACGTCGAGTTGGCGTATGTACCCACCGTGCCCAGGTCGCTACCGTCGCTACAACGCAAACGCATCCGGTTCACACGGCCGGGCGCTGTGTCGGCGGTAATCTGGGTGACCCTGGCGCCGGCCGGGCAACGCAGGTCAAACGGTGCACCGCCAGAGCCGCCGACCGCGGCGAGCTCGGTGTCGCCATCGGGAACATCGCGGCCCCGGCCCTCGGGAATGAGCTCAGCCATGCAGAAACGGAGCTGTTGGGGCGGGGAGAAGTTGTACGCGAGGCCGCCTCCTGGGTGGTTGAACCCGAGGCTATGGGCTGCCTCATGGACGATCACTCCAGCCAGGTCAGCCGTCTGCGGCCAGTTTGCGAGGTACTGGGTGCTTAACGTCATGTGTTCGGGATGAGAACCATCGGGCTGTGCGCCCTCCGGTAACGTCGGCACCCCGGCGAGTGCACTGTATGCGTTTGTGTTCTTGCAGCCGTATGTCGTCGAGCGCAGGCGTAGCAGCGCGATCGTGTCTTCCGGAATCATGTCGAAGTTCTCGTACTCCATGGACGCCGCCACGACGCAGTCGCGAAACTCTGCGCTGCTAAGACGTTCGTCGATGAATTCGAAGGCCGCGTTCATCTGCCACCTTTCTTGGCCGGTGCAGAATTGCTCTCCGTTCTGGAGTATTGGAGAGTGAGCCCACGTGCCGTTGAGGCTTTGCTCGCGCGTACCCACTTCGTCCTCGCCTGGTTCTTCCGCTTCGATACAGGCACCGGTGCCCACCGTTGCGAGCAGCGCCGCGACCAGCGTCCACCGACGACGATCGGTGGGGCGCGAATTGGGTTGCCGGCGCGCGGGGTTTGTCGGCTTCATGTCTGTTTGCTTGCTTCGTCTCGTTCTCATTCCCAGACGCAAAGCAAGCGGGGTGCCACCGGCAAGTTGTCGATATTCATAGTCCGCTGTGCGCGGACGCTGGACCATCAGTCAATGCGCTGGTCCAGCTCAGACCAATCTGGTCCGATTGGGACACCGCTGTCCGGCTGGACGTCGTTGCTACTCGGCGATCAGCTCGACGGATGCCGTCTGAACCCAACCGACGACGCCGTCGGCCAACTTGATCTTCGTCCATGGGCCGCGCTCTTCGACGACGGTGGCTTCGGCACCCGCGGTCAGCGGCGCGGCAACGGCCGGCGCGCCGCTGCTGTCGGCGGAACGCACGACGACTTCATCGGTGACGACCACTGCTTCGTCAGAGCGGTCGGGTTCGAGCACGACGGACACGATCATCGCCAGGCAGACAAGCACGGGTAGTACGGACAGCCTGCGCAACAGCACTGTGCGCCAGCCCCACGGACTGAGCAGCAACATGGCCAGCGCGAACGCGATGGCGGCGGCCAGGTGGCGCTGGGGGACTGACAAACTGCTGTGCCAGAAGAACAAGGTGTCCACGGCGCTCTTGGACTTTTTGGGCTTGGACTTGGCGCGGTCGCGGATCCACGCCAGGTTGCTGCGGGCGCGCGCCAGGTTTGGCGCTTCGCGTAGGGCGCGGCGGTAGGCCAGGGTGGCGACGCCGAGTTCGTGGGCGCCGAGCGCCGCGTTGCCCCAGTCGGTTAGCAGCTCTGGGCGTTTGGGGTGCTGGGCCACCAGTTCGCGGTACATGCGCTCCGCTCGGGCAAAGCCGCGGCGGCGGGCGTCGCGATCAGTCTGGCCCATAGCGTCGTTGTACGTCTTGCGAGCCGCGTCGATTCCGGCCTGGTCCGCGCCTGCGCTGGTGACGTGGCCGAGGGTCGCGGCGACGAAGAACATTGCTGCGACTGCGCCAGTCGATGCGCGCGTTGTTCTCTTGCTTTGTTTGGTCCAGCCGTGACCCAGGGTGCGAATCTCGGCGATGAGCTCGGCGTCCACTGGTTTGCTCTTGGACTTGGGATCGAAGCCGGCGCCTTGCAGTCGTTCGAGTACGTCATCGGCTTCGCGCAATGACACGCCCACGGTCTTGGCCAAAGCGCGCAACGCACTCTCCACCTCGGCGATGGAGGTCTCGGCGGGCTGGTTGGCCGCGTTACTCAGTGCCGCGTCCAGAGCCTGGCGCTTCTGTCGCGCCGCGCTGCCTTCCCCGCGCTTGTCACGGGTGCGTACCTGGTAGATGCGGAACAGCAAGAAGAGTAGCGGCAGCCCGTAGAGGGCGAACAGAAACGGCCGCAACGATGCCACTGATGTCGCCTTGCGCAGAGTCTTGCTCGGGTTGCTCAGGGCCAGCCGCGAGTTCTTGACGATGAACGTCGGGTCGCCGCCCTTCTTACCTTTCTTGCCTGAACCGCCGGAGGTGTTGACGACGTCGCCGGAACCCACCATGGTGGACCCCTTGACCTGAAGCGCGATTTTCTGACTGCGGACCGTCTTATAGATGCCGGCCTTGGGGTCGAAGTAGGAGAACGGCAAGTCAGGGATACCCGAGACCGCGCTCTTGAGCCGCACGACCACGCTGAACTTCTTGGCGGCCCCTTTGTCGATAACTTCGCCGATAACGTTACCGGCGGGCACCGAGAACTGCTTCTTCGGCAGGGCGCCCTGGGCATCCAACCGGGGCAGGATCAAACCTTCCATTTGTCCGTTGCCGCGAATCGTGATGTCCAACTCGATGGGGTCGCCGATGCGCACGAACGAGCGCTTGGTACCCACGGTAATGGAGAAATCGCTGCCCACCGCGTTGCTGAAGCTCGCGGGTTTGCCGCTGGTTGGCAAAGCGCGCACATCCAGCGTGCGTGCCGTGTCCTGAGCCTTTGACAAGCGGCTGCGAAACACGCTGCCCAGGTCGCCGACAACCCGGGCCGGCGGCAGTTTGAACGCGCCAGACTTGGTCGGCGTGACCAGCGCCTTGAACCGATAGCGTTTGTACGCAATGCCCTTGAACGTCTCCCTGGTCACTTTCACCGGCAGCTGCAACTGGTTCGAGCCGACCTTGAACGCCACCGTGTCCTGGTCCTTGGTCGCCGTCGTCGACACGTCGAAGGAGTCCTGCTGGTCGAACATCGGAATGTGGAACACGTGGCGGGGCATCCGGTTCTGGCGCAGATACCAGTCGATGTACAACGGGAACGTCTCGCCGACCCAGACCGCGCGCTTTGGCAGGGTCAGGCGGATGTGCATGTTCGTCGCCGTGGGCAACTCGACGACCCGGAATGTCCCCTGGGCTGCCGTCGCTCTCTTCTTGCCCTGCACGACTGTGACGGGCGGGACGCGATACGTGCCGGCGCGATCGGCACTGATTCGGTAGCGCAACGCGTAGCGCATCTCGCGGCCCATGCGTTGGCGCCCGTACTGGTCGCGGGTCAAGTACTGGGTGACCTTGGGCTTGACTCCGATCGCGGTCACCGTCACCCCGGGAATAGTCACGGCGGGCTGTTTCGGCGGGGGGGAATCGTCGAAGCCGCTCACGGTGACCGCCAGCACGAACGGCAGACCGGCGTACACCTGGCCTTCGGAGTCCTTCGTCCACTGGGCCTGCGGGGAGCTCTGAGCGGCCCGTTGCGCGTTCGCCGCGCCAAGACTTGCGCTCAGCGCAACCGCAATGACCAACAGCTGTGTCAGATGACGGCTCACTACCAATCCTTCTCCACCGGTGCGCGTTTGCCGCTGGACCGGCGCTTGTAGCGCTTTGCCTCATCGTCCCGGGCCTTCTGCAAACGGCTCTGAGCTTGCTGCTGGGACATGTCCTGCTTCTTGTTCTTCTTGTCCTTCTTCTGCTTCTTCTGAAGCAACTCGAGGGCGCGGGTCAGGTGAGTCACGGCCTGGCGCTGCTCGCCCAACGTCGGCTTGAGATCGTACGAGCTGGTCTTGAGCTTCTCACGCGCGTCTTTCAGGTTCGACGTGGCGTCGTTCATTTTGCCGTTGGCGCTGGTGACCTCGGCGGCCGCTTCGCTGACCTTCTTGCCGTAGTCGCGCTCCTTTTTCTTTAGCGACTTCGCCAATTTGTCCGCTTGTTCGCCCAACGCCTTGTTGATTGCCTGAGCCATCTTGCTGTGTTCGTCCTGGAACTCGGCGAGGGGGCCAAGCAGCGTCAGGCGCTCGGCGTCCAGAGCCTGATGGGCGCGCACGGTCTTGTCGAGGGTCTCCGATTGGGCCCGCGCCAGCTCCTTGAGGTGTTGGAGTAGATCGAAGAACAGCTTGCGCAGCTCGGCCAGTTTTTCGAGTGCGACCTTGGCGTGGGCCAGAGGAGTGTCGGCGGCTGGCTCGGTCTTGGCTCCAGCGCCGGCCTTGGCGGTCGGCTTGGGCTTCGGCTTGGCTGTCGCTTTGAGCGTGGGCAGCGGCTTGTCCAGGGCAGCCTTCAGTTTGGTCAATGCCGCGACCACCTCGGCGCGCAGGGCCTCGGCCTTGGTGAAGCGTTGCACATCGGCGCGGGCCTGGTTGGCCTGAGCTTGCTTGGGATCCTTGGGGTCGACCTTCTTGCCCGGGTCCGGTGTCGGCACGGAGCTGGCTTTCTTCTCCGCCGCCTTGAGCGCTTCGGCGAACATGGGCGTCAGCCGCTTCAACCTGCCGCTGTTGTGGCCGAGCAGGGTTTGCGTCAACTTCACTCGGTCTGCAGGCTTCAACTGAGCGAGCAGCCCCTTCTGCTTCTTTGGATCCGTCGGTGGCGGCGATAGCACTTCGACGACCTTGCCCTGGTCGCCATAGGCCAACTCGACGAGCGTTCGCATGTCGGCATACTGCTCGAGGGCTAGCTTGAGCGCCGTCAGCACCTTGCCCATGCTCTCCAGGGACGCGGTGAGCTTGTCGTCGCTGGCGTCCAGGTTCTCTTTTGCGGTTTTCATCTCGGTCAGCGCTGTCTGCACGAAGCTGAGCGCATTACGCGAATTGGTGATGAAGCGTTTACGCTCCTGGAGCTGCTTTTCCGTCGGCCCCTTTTTCTTGGCCTGCTTGGGCTGCTTGGGGTCGACCGTGGGCTCGGGCGGTTTGTCCGGGGCAGCGGCGATGGCCAGCAGCTGCGCGAGCACCTCGTCCAACCGACTGATCAGGTCAGCCTGGCGCTTCGCTAACAGCGGCCGGCTCAGCCAGGGCGGGGCGGTTTGTAGTTTGTTGTCCTTGGTCTTGAGCAGCTTCTTGACCACGGCTGTCAGGCCCTGGGTGTGACGGAACAGCACCGCCTCGTCCTGGAGCAATCCGCGCAGGACTTGATCCGGAAGTAGCAGCTGAGCGAACGCTCGCTTCAATGACGTGAGCGCGGCGTCGGCGCGTTTGTGGGCGCTGTCGCCTTGCAGCCGGCGCAGCAACCTGCGGGTCTCTGCCATAGCGCCCCGCGCTTTGGTCATATGACCGTCGAAACTCTGCAGCTGAACGATGCGCGCTTTATCCGTGTCCTCGCTCTTGGCCTTCGCTTTGTTCTCCAGCTTGCTGCGCTGTTCTGCGGCCAGGTTCGACGCGTCGGTGGCATCGCTCATGAGCTCACGTTCGCGCACCGCCAGGGTGGTGAACGGTGTCTCGAACGCGACAGGGTCGGTCTTTGCACCATCGGCGGCGACCTGGCCCATGAGCTGGCGCAGCTGCTGGAGCAGCGCCCGCTGATTCTGAATGAGTAGATTCAGCTTTGCGGCCAGCTTGTTCTGGCCCTTGTTGATCGTGTCCGCGAGCACTTCGATGCGTCGCAGGACCAGCTCCAGGTTGAGCTCGGCGTCCTTATCGCCCGGTTTCTTGCTGAGTGCATCGAAGAACCAGTCGGCGGCCGCGCGCAGATGCGTGATCGCTTTCTCGGGGTCTTCCTTGCTCACGCTGTCGGCTTGCTTCGCCTTGGTCAGGCCGAGGTTGAACGCGGCGCGATAGCGTAGCTCCGGGTCCGGGCCCGCCTTGTCGCGTGCTTCCAGGAACGCCTCTGCCGCTTTGTCCCATTGCTTCTTGTCGAACAACTGGCGGGCTTCGTTGTACTTGATCCGCGCTTCGCGGTTTTGGGTGGTGGTCGTGCATGCGACCGCCGCGATTACTAGCGCGCTCAACCATGGGGTGATTCGCCGGGTCACAGTAGTTGCTTCCTTGCAGAGGATGCGCCGATCCAAACGGCGCCGAGTAAACATAGCAGCGAGCCGAGGACGAACCAGTGGTACTGCTCAGCGCGTCGAATTCGCGCCGCGCTCTGGGATGTGTCTCGTGTCAGCGGCTCGATGTGCTCTTCGACGATGCTCTTGAGGTCTAGAGCTGCGGTCCCCGCGGGCACGTACACCCCTTTGGTCACCGCGGCCACCTCGCGTAGCAGCTTGGCGTTGAGCTTGGAAACGACCGGAATACCTTTGTACAGCAGCTTGGAGCGGGCCTTGGTCTTGGGGTGGACCAGAGTGACCTGGCTGCCTTTCTCGCTGCCGAAACCGATTGTCACGATTCGCACGTCGGCTTGTTTGGCTTTGGTCGCTTCGGGGATGGCGTATTGGTCGTGGTCGTCGCCGTCGGTGATCAGCAGCAACAGCTTGGACGCGCGTGGGTCGTTGAATCCCGCGACGGCCTTCTTGATCGCGCCGCTGAGGCTGGTGCCGCCTCGTGCCACGCTCTTGGTATCCACGCCGCGCAGGGCCATGTTGAAGAAGTTGTAGTCCGGGGTGAGCGGACACATCATCACCGCGCGCCCCGCGAACGCTACCAGGCCGACCCGGTGCCCGCTGAGTTGGCCGATGAGCTCTGCGACTTCGGCTTTCGCTCGGGCGAGGCGATACGGCGCGGCATCTTCCGCGAGCATGCTACGCGAGACATCGATAGCGACGATGATGTCGGCAGAGCTACGACTGGCCGTCACCTTCTCTGACGCCGCCGGACTCTGTGGTCGCATGAGCGCGACGATGCCGAACAATAGGGTGCCGCCGATGAATACCAGCCTGGTCACGCGCAACTCGGCGCTCTGCCGGTGAGCCAGGCGGCGCGACATGACCGCAGACACGAATCGTTTGAGGGCATCGCGGCCACGCAACTCGAGGAATACCAGGAGCGTGACCACCGCGATGGCGATCCACACCAGGTGAACGAGCTCGGGGTGAACCCAGACCCAGTCGCTCACGGCAACCTCCGGAACGCGGTCTCGCGACTCACGAAGCCCAGCCCGGCGAGCAGTAGCCCGGCGGTCATGAACATCCAGTAGTGGTGGCGTGGATCGCGGATGCGGTCTTCGACGATTTTAGTCGTCTCTAGCTTGTCGATGGCGCGGTACACATTGCGCAGACCCTTACTGTCCGTTGCGCGGAAGTACTGGCCGCCGGTCGCCTTGGCTACGGCCTTCAAAGTTGGTTCGTCGATGTTCACCCGCATCTGGCGCAGCACCGATTGCCCCGCGCCCACATTGACCCGAACGCTGGCGGTACCGTGGGTGCCCGCACCCACCGTGTACACGCGCACACCTTTGGCCTTGGCGACTTTGGCCGCCGCGCGTGGCGTCGCCGTGCCGCCGACCTGTTGCCCGTCCGTCAGCAGAATGATCACCCGGGACTTCGCTCGGGCCTGTTCCAAGCGCTCTACCGCCAGTGTCAGCGCATCGCCGATAGCGGTGCCGTCCTCACCTGGATCCTTGACGATCTCCAGACTCTTGGCGGCGGCGCTCAGGTTGCCGTGGTCCAGAGTGAGCGGCGCGCGTGAATCGGCGTAGCCGGCAAAGCTGATCAGTCCGACTTCGTCGTCCGGCCGCCCGCTGAGCTTTCCGCCGGGATTAACGAAGTCCAGAAACACCTCTTTGACGGCGTCGAGGCGGGTGCGCTCACGCTTCTTGGTCGATAGGTCCAGCGCACGCATGGAGCCCGACGTGTCTACGACCATCATGATGGCGATGCCCTCGCGTTCGACCCGGTTGTTCTTCTTGTCCGTTTCGGGGCCGGCCAGCGCGATTGACGTCGCGATGATCGCCAGCGCGATGAGCACGTCCGGGATCCACGCGAGCTTCGTGCGCCAGCTGCCACCGCGGTCAGGCAGGAGCTTGAACGACGAGAAGGTCAGATGCCCCGGGGAACGTCGCGCCAGCAAGAACGCGGGGATCGCAAACAGCGCGAGCAGCAGCAGGGAGCTGTTGCGAAAGTGCACGTTCTCGAATAGGCCGAACATGACTATGCCGCCGCCTCCGGTGCGCGCTCCAGGGGCTCAACACCCACCGTGTCTTCAGCCCCGTCTTCGACGACGCGGGACTCTTCGATGAAGCTGCGCGCGCGCTGAAGAATGTCGCGGGACTCGTTTTCGTCCGGGTGATAACCAGCGAACTTTACCCGGTCACACTGTTCGAGAAACTTGGACAGCAGAGCGCGGTGGCCATCGCTGAGTTCCGCCGAGCGGCGAGCTTCGCGCAGGAACTCTTCGGTGGTTAGTTCAGGTGCGCGCAACGCATAGCGATCTTCGAGGTAGTGGCGCACAATGCCGCTCAGATCCACATACCAGTCGTCGGCTTCGGTGGCGCCTGGCAGTCCGCGCTGCTCGAGCTTGCTCAGCCCCGAGATGGCGATAGCGTACGCCGATACCCGGGTTTGGCTGCGCTTGCGCTTCATGAGCAGAGTCAGCACAACGGCCACGATGAGCATCACGGCGAGGGCGCTCAGGTATGGCCACAGCCACGACAGCGCTGAGTAGCTCGGCGGTTTGAGGTTCTCCCGTGGTCCTTGCAGGCTGCCGGTAACCCCACCTTTGGGCTCCACGGACTTAACTTCGATCACCAGCTCGTCGGTGAGCAGCTCCTGCGGCTTGGCCACGCCGGCGTCGAGGCCAGCGAGTTTCCGGTTGTCGACGAACTCCACTCGCAGCTTCGGCACGCGCTGTTTGCCGCTGCCACCCGGGCGCATGGTCAGTCGGTGCTCATAGAAACGCTTGCCGCCGGGCAGGGAGCCATCGTCTTGCTTGTGGTTGAGAATGCGGAATCTGCCCAACGCCTCGGTGCCGGGCGGCATCTCCACATCGACGTTGGCCTCGGCTTCGACCCGCAAGACCAGGCGGATCTTGTCACCCACCGACGGCGCAGCGGGAACCACGGAAACCGTGGCCTTCACCGGTCCGAGCTCGACGGACTTACTGACCGGCGTGCCTTTGATCGCTACTTCTTTGACCTCGCCGGTGCCGGACTTCTTCGACCCGGAGCAGGCCAGGGCGCATGCGAGCAGCGCGTATGGCAACCATCGCGTCATCGACGCAACCTCTTTTGGCGCATGCGCAAGAAGCTCAACAGGGGCTCGATAGTCGGCTTCGTCGCGTCGAGGCGCATCATGTCGATACCGGAGGCGCGCAGTTCGCTCTGGAGCTTCTCGATTCGCTCTCTGTTCAACTCGCGTACGTCGTCGCGAAACTTCGCCGACGTTGTGTCCACCAGGCGTATCTTGCCCGTCTCAGCGTCTTGCATCGCGATCATGCCGGCGTCTGTAAATTCGGTTTCGCGCTCATCGCCCACATGGACCGCGACCACGTCGTGACGGCGGTTGGCGCTGCGCAACACGCTCAGGTAGTCCTCGTCGAGAAAGTCAGAGATCAAGAACAGGACGACGCGTCGGGGTAGCACGCGCCGGCAGAACTCGAGAGCGTGGGCGATGTTGGTCGCGCGATTGCTCTCCGCTTCGGTCTTGGACTTGAGTCGGCGAAACTTGTTGAGAATGCGCCGGGGCAAATCAAGTGGACTGAAGCGCGCCTTGATCGTGGTCGGTGCGTCTTCTCGGCCCCGGGCAAGCACCTCGCGCACGACGAGCAGCGCGTGCTTCTGACCTTTGCGCGGCGGGATGTACTCCTCCGCCCCACCGCGGAACAACAGCAGGCCAACTTTGTCCTGGTTCTGAATTGCCGAGAACGCCAGCAGCGCGGACATTTCAACCGCCGCTTCGCGTTTTGAACGCTCAGCCGAACCGAAGTCCTGGGAAGGGCTGACATCGACGAGCAGCACGACGGTGAGCTCACGCTCTTCGACGTAGCGCTTCACGTGAGGTTCGCCAGTGCGCGCGGTGACATTCCAATCGATGGTGCGCACGTCGTCGCCGGGCACATACGGGCGTACCTCTTCGAACTCCATGCCGCGGCCCTTGAACACCGAGTGGTAGGCGCCAGCGAGCACATCGGTGACCTGCCGGCCGGTGACGACCTGGATACGCTTGACCTGTTCGACGATCTCCGAGGGGAGCATACTTCTTAGGACCGCTATGGGACTTCGACGTTATCGAGGATGGTCTCGATGATGTCGTCGGTGGTCTTGTTCTGGGCTTCGGCTTCGTAGGTGACCAGCACCCGGTGGCGGAGCACATCGTGGGCAATCGACTTGATGTCGTGGGGACTGACGTAGCTGCGCCCCTTGAGTAGCGCATGGGCTTTGCCGACCTTGGCCAGGTTGATCGACGCACGTACCGACGCGCCGTTTTCGATCAGGTTATCCAGCTGTTTCATGCCGGCCGCGCCCGGGTCGCGAGTCGCGCCGACCACGTCCACGATGTAACGCTTGACCTTGTCGTCGACGAACACCTGGCGCACGGCTTTGCGCGCCTCGAGGATGTCCTCGGTGGTCATCACCTGGGACACGGTTGGCTCGGGGGTGTTGCCGGCCATGCGATCGATGACCTTGATCTCATCTTCCTTGTTTGGGTAGCCGACTTTGACCTTGAGCATGAACCTATCCATCTGCGCTTCTGGCAGAGGGTAGGTGCCTTCTTGTTCGATGGGGTTCTGGGTTGCGAGCACCAGGAACGGCGCCGCCAGCGGCATGGTCTCTTCGCCCAGGGTTACCTGTCCCTCTTGCATGGCTTCGAGCAGGGCCGCCTGCACCTTGGCCGGAGCCCGGTTGATCTCATCGGCGAGGATCAGGTTGCCGAACACGGGGCCCTTCTTGATCGAGTACGTACCTTCTTTGGGATTGAAGATCTGGGTACCCGTGATGTCGCCGGGGAGCATGTCCGGGGTGAACTGAATCCGCGAGAACTTGGCCTGGATGCACTCGGACAGGGTTCTGACGATTAGTGTCTTGGCCAGGCCAGGCACTCCCTCGAGCAGTACGTGGCCGCCAGCGACGAAGCCGAGAATCAGCTTGTGGAGCATTTCCTCCTGGCCGACGATGACTTTGCCGACCTCAGCCTTCAAGGAGTTGAACTGGTCGTGGTATCGACCGATGTCTTCTTCGTTCCGCTCTGTAGCCATAAGAATTGATTTGCTAAAACTACTGGGTCGAGTTGTCAACTAAGGCTGGCGGGCGTTGCATTCCCGTTGCTGCTAGGATCTGATTAAATGACTGAAATTAAACGGCTAGAGCTCAGCGCCGCGTTGCTTTTCGCGCTGTTGCTGGGTTGTGGTGGCAGCGGCGGCGCCGGGATCGCTAATCCCGACGGGCCCAAGATCACGGACAAGAAGCCCGCGACCGCTAAAGCCGTCGTGAACCAGGCACCGGCGAATTGGTGGTCCCGAACGCCGCCTTGCGCCAAAGGCACGACCTACAAAGGCGGCATTCCGCCTAAAGCTCTCAACGCTTGGTGCGAAGACGCCGCGGGCAAGAAGCAGGGGCCCAGCTCCAAGTGGCACAAGAACGGAGCTAAGTGGAAGGACGGTTGGTACGCCGACGACAAGCTCGACGGGCTCGTAGTCATCTTCTACCCAACGGGCCAGCGCGCCGAGGAGGTGCACTTCGTTGGCGGGAAGCAACACGGCTCCGCTCGACGCTGGCACCAGAACGGCGCCAAGCAGGCCGAAGCCAGCTACGAGCACGGCAAGGAGTCTGGCTTGATTCAAGCCTGGTATGCCAACGGTGCGCTACATCAGAAAGTTCAGATGCGCGCCGGCAAGCCCATCGGCAAGTTGCAAGAGTGGCATCCGGGCGGCAAGCTCAAACGCGAGGCGATGTACAGCGAGGGCAAGCTGTCCGGTACGTCGACGTCCTGGTACAGCGACGGCAAGCTCGAACACAAGAGCACCTACGTCGACGGCAAACTCGAGGGCAAGCTACGCAGTTTGCATCCCAACGGCGCGTTGCGGCACCAGGCGACCTACAAGAACGGCAAACGCATTGGCCTGTCGCGCGAGTACCACCCCAACGGGAAGACCAAAGACGAGGTGACCTTCGTCAACGGCAAGCCGAACGGTCTGTACAAGTCCTGGTACGTCAACGGCAAGCCGCATCAACACGTGACCTACAAGGCCGGCGTGAAGGAAGGCCCGGCCAAGGTGTTTCACCCAAATGGCAAGCTCGCTCGCAAAGTCAGCCACGTCAAAGACAAGATGACGGGCAACCACACGGGCTACTTTCCAACCGGTGAGAAGCTCGTGGTCGGTCCGTTCAAGGACGGCAAGCGACATGGCCAGTGGGTCTACTTCAACAAGAAGGGCGCCAGGACCAAGACAGAGGTGTACAAGGCCGGCAAGCTCGTCTCGGTTGGCAATAAGCGCTAGCTCTAGCGTTAGCGCCGGTAGCTGGCCCGGCGTGGACTCTGAGCATGCCTCGTGTTACAGACCCTGGTATGCGTTTTGAGCGTTTTAACGGTCTGATTTGGTTGGCGGCGGGCGCACTGCTCGTCTCTTGTAGCTCGACTCCCAAGCCGACGAACGGCAACGGAGATGGCAAGAAGGTCGGGGACAAGACTGGCGACGGCGTGGTCAAGCCGACGCCGGTGAAGGTCGATCCGCGCACCCAGATGGTGAAGGATCTCGCCGCTCTCGATTTTCATAAGTTGGGCAACCCGGTGTTGCGCTGGGATCACATTCCGCGCGTCACCGCCGCGAAGGATCGCCCGCACAGGTTGTTGGTCGTGCTCGTCGAGTTCGCGGACCGTCGCTTCGATCGGTATCGCAAAGAGAAAAATCAGAATCTGCGCCTGGTGAAGTACTACCAGGAGCAACTGTTCGACGACACCTACAAGCGCAAGGACACCCTTTCGCACTACTACTACAACCAGAGCGGCGGCCAGTATCACGTTACCGGTACGGTGGTGCAGCCGGTAACCCTGTCGAAGAAGCGCGTCGATTACGGCGGACAGACACGGCCGGCCGGTGGCTCATGGCGCAACGACCGCGACAGCGAAGGCATGGTCGAAGAAGCGCTCGGTCTTGCGTTCAAGGCCAACCCGGGTTTGGACTGGAAGAAGTACGACCAGTGGGATCCCCAGGACTACAACAAGAACCGCAATCTCAATGAGCCCGACGGTTACCTGGACCACTTCGTCCTGGTGTTCGCCGGTGGCGGCCAGTCGTCGTGCCAGCTGCTCACGAAGATCAGCGATGTGATTACGCCGAATTCACAGATGGACGTACTCAAGAAGCTGAGCAAGAGCCAGGCCGAGTGTGCCAACCGCATGTGGCCGCACCGGTTCAAGATTCAGAAGCGCGAGAGCCAGGGCCCGAAGCTGGCCGGCGGATCGAATCGCATTGGCGGCGCGCCGTTGTCCGAGTCGCTGTGGATCAAGGACTACAACATGCAGTCCGAGTACATCGAGGCGTCTACGTTCATTCACGAGTTCGGTCACTCCCTGGGGCTGCCCGACGTGTACGCGCGCACCAGCAGCAACTCCACCGGTGGTTGGGAAGTCATGAGTGGCACAGCGTCGCCGAGTCCGCAGAATCTGTCGGCATGGGCGCGGTTGCAGCTCGGTTGGATCAAGCCGACGGTGATCGTGCCGCCGGAGTTTGGCGGTAAAGCCGACGGTGCCATCAATCTACGTACCCTGGACGACGCGCCCGGCGATGGTGCCTCACGGGCGCTCATGGTGGTGTTGCCGCCCAAACAGCGCAAGATCGAGCTGACCTCGCTGCTGGCGAACGGCGGCAGCTGGGCTCTGTACAGCGGGCAGGGCAACGACATGAATCGCAAGGCGACCGTGGCGCTTGATTTTACGGGCACCAAAGAGACCAGGCTCGAGTTGTCCTTCGACGCGTGGTGGCAGATCGAAGGTGGTTGGGACTTCGCCTATGTGGAGACCAGTATCGACGGCGGCACGACGTGGAAGCGTCGGGTCACGGCGGACAAGAAGTTCATGCCCGCCAAGCACGGCCACGACGGCAAGACGAGCCTGCCCGGATTCACCGGTCTATCGGGTGACTTCAATGGCGACGGCAAGAATGAGAGCGTCAAGGAGTGCGACCCCAAGAAGAAACTCGCCCACGGTGAAGACAAGGCCAACGCTAAGAAGTCCCCGTGCAAAAAGTCGACCTGGGTGCGACCCATGTTTGACCTGTCGGATCTCAAAGGTAAGAAAGCGCTGGTGCGCTTGCGCTACTTCACCGATGGCGCAGCCGTGGAGAACGGAATCCTCATCGATAACGTGTCGGTGACCGGGGCCACAGTTGGCGGCGACTTCGAGGCGGCGGTTGCCGCGTCGTGGAAGCTCGAAGGGTTCACCCGGAGCAAGGGCAACCACGACATCCTCGTGCCTCACTTCTACCTGGTTGAGTATCGTGACCCGTACGCGGCGCCCATCGCCGGGGACCATCGTTATGACTCGGCCCTGGCCAAGGCTGGGTTCTCCTTCTACTACGACCCGGCGAAGAGAAAGCTCAAGGCGATTCAGGTGCGAACGCGACCGGGTGTTGTCGCCTGGTACTACAACGGAGCGTACGCCTGGAGTGAAAATGATCCGAGCATCAACGGGGCTGGCAAAGGCTACGTCCTTGCGGTGGACTCCAACCCCAACGAGCTGCTGTTGCCGGGTTTCGAGAAGTTCTTCAAGGGCAGCGCTGCGAGTTTCGACACCCACTACGATATCCGGTCCAAGGAAGCCCAGGAGCTGCTGACCTGGGTCTACACCCGAACCGTTTGCTTCACCCGTAGTCGAAAGTACATGGAGTCAGCCAGGGATGGCATCGTCAAGAAGTTGGCCCCGAGGGGCTGCGGGCGCAACAAGGGTGCGCGGGCGATGCGCATCAAAGTCGATGGCAAGAAGCTGCGCTACAGCTACGAGCTGATCAACGAGTTGCTGCCCGGCGTCGCGCGCTTGCCGTTCAAAGGCATCGGCGAGGCGATCGATACCCGCAAACGCAAAGGCAAGACCAGCTATCGCATGCGCGACCGCACGCTTCGCAACTTGCACACCCGGGACAGCTCGTTCTCCCTGGACTCGTTTGCCGACGGAATCGTCTACTGGGAAGTCAGCAAGAACGGTCGCAAACTGGTCAAGGTGGGTAGCAAGCCGTACCCGGCGGTGTCCAAATTCACCGACAGCACTCCGGGCCGCTGGCTCAACAAGAAGCTGCCTTTCGGCGGCGTTGCTGTGCCCAATACCGGTTTTTCGTTCGAACTCGCCAAGCCCGGCGCCGGTGCTAAAGCCGGAGCGAAGATCCAGGTCAAGTGGGCGTGGCCCAAGAAGACTGGCCGGTGAGCGCCTTCGGCGGTTTTCCCAAGGGCACGTTCACGTTCCTGCGGGGCATCGCAAAGAACAACAACAAGGACTGGTTCGAGAAGAACCGGGACAAGTACGACGAGTTCTACGTCGAAGCCGCGAAAGAGTTCGTCGTTGCGGCCGGCACGGCTTTGTCCAAGGTTGCGCCGGTTAGCTTCGAGCCGCGGGTCAACGGCTCGTTGTTTCGCATCAACCGCGACGTGCGCTTTTCCAAAGACAAGACGCCGTACAAGACGAACCTGATGCTGCGCTTCTGGGAGGGCGCCGATCGCAAGACCGCGCGCTCGGGCTTCTACCTGCGCATGGACGCCAAGAGGGTCGGTGTCGGCGTCGGGGCCTACGGGTTTGACAAGGCCGGGTTGGCTCGCTATCGCAAAGCGGTCGCACATCCGAAGAAGGGCGGGGCGCTTGTCAAGGCCGCCGCCAAGATGACCAGGGCCGGCTATGAGCTGCAGGGGAGCCACTACAAGAAGGTCCCCAAGGGCTTCGATGTTGACGGCAAGGCGGCCGAGCTCATCCTGCACAATGGGTTGTGGCTGGGCAGCGACGAAAAGCTGCCGGCCAGCATCGGCTCCAAGTCGTTCGTTAGTTTCTGCGTTACCCGGTGGAAGAAGATGTTGCCAATTCACCGGTGGTTGACCGACGACATGTAGCTGTGTGCGTTCCCCCGGTTTGATTGGCCGGTCGCCATCATGGATGCGTTCATTCCACTCGCGTTTGTCTCGGGCGCTGTCGTCGGCGCGATGGTGGTCTGGGTCGTTCGCCGTCGCGGGACGGAGAACGTCGCACGCTCGCCTCGTCGTCGCTATGGTTGGACCGTCGCAGCAATCACTGCGGTCGCCACCGTGGCGGTCACACTAGCGACCGGATACGCGGTGGTGCGCTGGAAGTTCCGCGCGCGCCCGGTGACGAAGGTCTCGGTCAGTGATGCCGTTAAGCAATTTCGCGAGACGGATAAGACGACGCCCTCGGGCGATGTGTTGCCGGGCAAGGTCGTGGGCGGTCCTGCCCCTGGCGTGTATAGCTACAAAGGCAGCGGCTTCTACGAGCTGAAGGTTCCGGTGGTCGGAGCCGACAAACGAGTGCTGCTGGCGCAAATTCCAGCAACATTGGTGCACATCGGGGCGTGCTGGGAGCTGACGATCCAGTTCTTCAAGCAGCACAGTTGGAGCGCCCAGTACTGCAAGGATGCCGCGGGCACCATCGTCATGAGATTCTGGCGTGGCGCCAACCAATACTTCGGTCGCGACGTGAGCTGGTCTTACGCGTGCGATCCGGCGGACATGGTGCGGCCCAAAGCGAGCGCGGGGAACTCGTGGAAGCAAACGTGTCGCCCCCGGGGTAAACCGGCGGAGAAGTCGCCGCCGAAACACGCGCAGGTGACATTCATTCGTCGCGAGTCGGTGGACATCGCCGGCATCAAGACGCCAGCGATTCATGTGCGTCGAACGATCAAAACGAGCGGTGACCAAACCGGCGCAACGGAGCGCCATCTCTGGTTCAGCGAGACCAATGGCCTGCTATTGCGGCTGAGCGAGAAATCCACCAGCACCGGCATGGCCACGTTTCGCTCGGACTGGGACGTGGTGCTGAGCAGCACGACGCCGACTCGGTAGCCGGCGAGCTGGCAGTTCCGTGCCCCATATGAGGCAGATCACGTAACTGCGCCGTCTGGCGTCGTGATCGCGCGGCTTTGCTCACACCGGGCGGCAAGCGCGGCGGATTCGTGAATAAACGGCGCGAAACCGTGGTCAGCTTGTTAGATGTATCGACCTGGATACGTTCTGTGTCGCGCTCTTTCATGGCAGCCTCCACGACTAGCCAGCGCGCGGGTCTCGACGAGCACAGTCTGGGGGGACGGCATGCGGCATGTAGTTCGCATGCGCACGCTCGCTTGAGATGAGTGCTGGGCGCCTTGTCCTTGTCCGGCGAGGCGCCCGGGCTCCGCAGTTTTCGTCGAGCGGTTTGGGCTGAGTGTCCGATCGGGGTAATGTCTCCCCGTCGATGATCGATCGGTTTCGCCAGCGGCTCGAGTGGTTCTGGGCCCCCGCACTCTACTTCCTCGTGGTCATGGTCCTCTACAAAGAGGTCTGGTGGGGCATCGACGGAAAGCTGCGCTGGTTCGGCTGGGATTGCCTCGAGTACTACTGGCCCGACATCTCGTACTACGCGGGCAACATCCGCAACGGTGACTTCGCGTTATGGAACCCGTACGACCGCGGCGGCTACGCGTACTACGCCGACACACACACTGGTTTGTACTACCCGGTGACCTGGGTATTCGCCGGGCTAGGTGCGTTGTTCGGCAGCATGCCCGCATGGACGATCCAGGCCAAGGCCCTGGTGCACTTGATGATCGCCGGCATCTGCATGCACGTGTACCTGCGTTCGCGTGGCTTGCACAAAGCCGCTGCAGCGCTTGGCGGCGTCGCCTGGATCGTATCGGTGCCGATGATCGTGCACAAAGCCTCGGCTCTCGAGTGGCCGCTCGTCTGGGGACCGCTGATCTTTCTCGCCATCGATCGCGCGGTCGAAGGCGCCCGGGACAAACGCGCGTGGTGGCGCAAGGCGGCGTTCCTGGCCGTGGCGATGTGGCTATCGAGCTCCGCCGGTCCGCCCTACGGATTCTTCTACATCCTCATCGTCGCCATCCCATACGGGTTCATGCGCGTGGGCCAGGAACTCTATCGCCATCGCGCCGAGGGAAGGCAAGGACTCAAGCGCGGCGCTCTTGGCCACATCATGACTATCGGTGTGGCCGCCATGGTCACCTTCATGTTGCTGGCGGTGATGATCGTGCCCGCTATGAACGCGCTGAAGCTGTCCAAGCGTTCGAAGCGTTCCAAGAACTACCCGTACACGACAGCGTTGCCGGTGAAGGCGACGATCAAAGCCGTGGTCGCGCCGCGTGCGGGAAAGGTGGATGGCTACTGCGGCGTGTTGGTGCTCGCCCTGGCACTCACGGCGCTCGCGGTGCGTCCGCGCAAGGACGGGTGGGCGCCGGTGTTCTTCTTCGCCTCGGCGGTCGCGGCTATGTCGCTGACCTTCGGTCGAGACTCACCGTTGCTGCCGTTCCTCGTCAAGAACCTGCCCGGGTTCGAGTTGTTTCGAGAACCCAATCGGTACAAATGTCTGGCAGCCATGCTGTTGGCCATCGCGGCTGCCCATGGGCTCGATGCGTTCATTCGAGCGGAGAAAGAACAGCGTAAACGTCTGTTCATCACCGCCGGCGTTATTTTCGGCGGACTGTTGCTGACCGCCCTGTGGCTCAAGTCGGGCAAACCGCCGGCCAAAGGGATCCTGGCTCGCGCCGCGGCCGGTTGGTCGATGACCTTCATCGCGATCATCCTGGGTGGCGCTCTGTGTGCCGCCATCGTGTTCCTCAAGGGCGACGCCAAGGTGGCAATCGCCGCGGCCGCGGTCGGACTCGTGTTTTTTGATGCCGGGTCCTTCGGCAACTGGTACGTGGAAAAACCGACAGAGCGGCCGGTGGACGATCAAGAAGACCGCAAGTACCTGGTCGGGCTCGGCAACGTGCAATCCGAGTGGCGCGTCTACGACGAATTCGTCATGGAGCAGCGTCCGGGGTCCAGGCTGCGCATTCGCAACTTCCGCGGCTATCCGTCGGGCGCTCCCTTTGGCGATACGCGCTACGAGACGTTGCGCGGCCAGTTGCGCCATCATCCCCAGCTGCTCGAGGCGTTCAATGTGCGCTGGGTGCTGCACGGCAGGCATCACCGCAGCGGCAAGTACAAGAACAACATCAAGCGACCGCCTCACACCGGGCGGGGCAGGGCGCACTTCAAACGCCTCGACGCGAAACGCTACGAGGCCCTGCACCCGGTGCCCATCGTTGCCTGGTACAAGGCCGCCAAGATCGTCAACAAGCCCATGGCGGCCCTGCACGCGGTGCGGATGAGCGAGGACAAAAACGGTAAGCGCACGACGGCGATTGTCGAGAGTCAGGACATTCCTGTGGACCATCGCGCGCAGATCTCAGCGATGACGAAAGTCAAAGACGCGCCGCCGTTGGTCGCCGGCGAGATCATTTCCTACGAGCCGGACCGGATCAAGATGCGGATCAATGCGCCCGCCGGAGGCATCGTTATTCTCAACGAGAAGATGTTCCCGGGCTGGCAGGTCAGTGTTGACGGCAAGAGCGCAAGAGGCTTTCGCGCCAACTATCTGCTACGCGGTGTCGTCGTCCCCGCCGGAGAGCACACCATCGTCTGGACTTTCCGGCCCAGTGGCTGGCGTACCTACTTCGCGTTGTTCTTCCTGGCTCTCGTCTTCGTCGGAGTCGCCGGTGTGTTCAGCTACCGCGACCGGCGGCGGGTCCTTCTCGCTGGTCTCGGCGGTGGAGCCAGTGGAGCTGGTGGAGCTATCAGCGATAACGCTGACACCGGCCCGCCGGAGACTCCACCACTCGCGGCCCATGAGGAAGACGCAGCCAAGCATGGTCAGGATGCTGAGGAACATCAGGACGACGTAGCGGGTGGCCTTGTAACGCATGACGATGGTGTGCTTGCCACCGCTGACGAAGACGCCCCGGAAGAGTCCGTTGACGACGACGATGTCAGCTGACGAACCGTCGACGGTTGCTGTCCACCCCGGGTAGTACGACTCGTGAATGACCACGATGCCTGGACCGGGCGCTTCGATCTCGGCGGTGAGGCTGTTGCGTTTGAACTTGATCAGGGCACCTGCAACAGGCTTGCCTTCGCTGCCAGCTTTGGCTGCCGCGACTTGTGACGTGCTGAGTTTGTTTAGTTCGAGCAATGCGACGGTGCCTGGCTTCGACTTTTGCAACTGACGGAAGACGGCGTCCTCGTTGCCGGCGACCAGGGTCGGTTTACCGATCCACATGACAGCGGGCGCCACGTCCGTGAGTTTCCACACGCCAGGCCGCACAGCTTTCATCGCGCGACGGTCGGCCCCGGACTTGCGCAGCTTCTCCCGGCCCGCTTCGAGCAGGTAACGGATGTTGGCGTGGCCGAGCAGTCGTGGGTAGCGCTTGACCATGTTGCGCATCTTGGTGAACCGGCGCAGGCCCAGAGGGTCACCTTCGTAACCGCCCAGGTCGCGAATGCGCAGGCGAATGCCCGGTCGATAGCGCGCGTATGCCCGATCGTAAACACGCGCTTCTAGCGGCACACCAGGGAGGCCCTTGACGACTTTGTCCCGCGGGCCCGGCGGCCACGGACAGTGGCGGTTGCTGGTGAACTCCTTGGCCCGGCGGTCGCAGAAGTTGCGGTCCATGATCGGGCTGCGCGCGTACCATAAGTCGCAGAACAGCACGACGGCGCACACCGCGAGGAACACTTTGCGCCACTTGGCGGAGCCGCCGCGGCTGACGAGCATGTAGGTTGCCCACGTGGCGACGACCACGGCTGCGAATGCCAATGCGTATGCGTCGCGGAACGGTTCGGGGCGATTGGGTTTGGTCGCCGACACCGTGGTTGCGATGCCGAAGATGAGCACGCCCAGCGCGCCGACACCCAGCACGATCCACTTCACGCGTTTGCGCAGTTCGTCCGAGTCGAGGCGTGACATGGCGGTGAGTCCCTCGGCGCTGAGGATCGCCAGCGCTGGCATGGTCACCAGGAAGTAACGATGGGCGCGGCGGAAGAAGCCGAACGGCTCCAGGGCCGATGCGGACAGGGGCAGAAACGGGCCCAAATTGCCCCACGCCAGGAGCACGCCGAAGACCGCCGTGCCGGCGAGCACCATCGAGCGGGCGCTGAGGTTGATGGTCAGCATCGCGCCGATCCAGAACACGCTGATGAAGCCGATGTACGCACCTTCGCCGGGCATACGGGGCACCAACATGCCGAACAGGTCATCGGCGGTGAACGCGGTCGTACCGATGAAATTCAGATTGCGGGCGTCCCGCACCGTGTGGCCAACGAGCCCGGTCGTGGCCAGCAATTGCGCCGCGACCATGGCCACGAACAGGGCGCCCGCGGCCGCGGTGGTCAGGCCGGCGATGCGCAGATAGTCGCGTCGATTCTCCGCCGCCATGGCATGGTGCACGACTGCCCAGGTGCCGTAGGGCACGACCACCAGCAATACGTACCAAAACGCGCCGGGGGCGCCGGCGAGCTGGCAGATGGCCATGGTCAGCGCGACTCCGGCTCCCCGTCCCCACGTCGGTTTTTCCGCCCAACGGTCGATGGCGATCATTACCCAGGGCAGCCACGCCATGCCCCAAATCAAAGCTGAGAACATGTACGTGGAGAATGGATACGTGAGCAGATAGAAGATGCCGCCGACGTAGCAGGAAGCCGCGGGGTTACCGCGCCGGCGCAAGAACACGTACATGCCGATACCGGCGAACCAAAAGTGGAACATGGCCTTGAAGGCCATCAGCCATTGCTCGGGGCCGGTGATCGTCGCCATCGCGAGAAGCACCCAGTTGACCGGATACAAGATGCCGGCCTGAGGATCGGCGTGGAACGGATAGCCAGCCCGGTCGTGTGGGTTCCACAGGGGCAGCTCCCCCGCGGCGTATGAGTCGAGCTGGAACTGAAGGTCGCCCCAGTACTCCCACAGGGAATCCCACGCGAGAATCTGACGCGCGCCGTCGATGCCCGTCCACACGCGCCAAAACAGCGCGAGTACGATGACCCCGAAAACTACCGACGGGGTGACGTAGGGCGAAGCCCTGCGCCAGCGTTCACGCCATTTGGACATGGGCGGCTAACATACACCAAGCCAACCACAACGAGCGCTTGCGCTATTCGCCGGGGCCCATGACCGAGGCGATCTTGTCCCGCAGGTCATTGATGCGGTACGGCTTGGCCAGGGCGCCGGCGAAGCCGAATTCGGCGAAATTGTCGATGACGTCGTCCCCAGCATATCCGCTGGATGCGATGGCTTTGACGCCGGGATCGATCGCCAGCATGCCCACCAGCGCGTCTTTGCCCCCAAGTCCGCCGAACACGGTGAGGTCGAGGATGACGAGATCGAATGGCTGCTCCTCGTTCAGCGCCTGCTGAAACTCTTCGATCGCTTCTTCTCCGCTTGCCGTCGTCGTGACCTCGTGCCCCAGAAACTGCAGCATGCGGCCGACCACCTTGCGCAGTTGGTCTTCGTCGTCCATGACCAGCACACGCCTGACGGCATCTGCGCTCTGTTTCATCGCGTCGTTCCCCACCGGTTGGTGCCATATTGCCATGGTCAGCGTCTCCGCTGTCGCGATCCGTGCATTTTCGTCATTCTGTAGACCGACGGGCATGCGAATTGCTCTTCTGGTCTGGGCATGGCTTCCGGAACTCTAGATTTCAATCACTTGACCTTGGTGCGCGTTTGAAAACGCAACGCGAGGTGTGGTCGCTAGTCGCACTAGCCAGTCTCGCCACGGCGCTGGCTTGCAGCAGTCCCAATTCAGGACCCGGTGCGGCCGATGCCGGCGTCGGTCCAGGTGATCCCGATGCGATGGTGGTGTCCGATACGGACGCCGCAACTCCGGCGGGTGCGTGCGCGGCGGGTGGAGCGGGGCTTGATTGTTTGTTCGAGCTTGTCGACGAAGTCGACGGCTCATGTGACGCGACGCGGTTGGATCACTTGCGAACAAGTTTGTCGGCACGCCACGGCTCGTTCCCGGTGTGGCATCAGGGACGCGCGTTGTTCGTCAGCTATGGTGCCTCGGTGGCAGTCGCCGGCGAGTTCAACGACTGGCAAGCCGATGCGCTATCCACGCTCCAGCTGTGTGGCAGCGATATCTACCTGGCTTCCACCAGCATCGTGTCGGGGCGCTATTCCTACAAGGTCGTCAGTGGCGGCGTGTGGAGTCTGGATCCGGAGAGCTGGGCATTTGCTTACGACGAATTCTCCGGAAACCCCGACGGAAAGAACTCGGTGCTGAACACCTACGATTCGGGGCTCGGCCACCTGGTCCAGCCTGAAGAGGAAGTCTGCTCCACCGAACTCGGCAATTGCCGTCCGCTAACGACGTACCTGCCGCCTGGCTACGACGCGCCGGCGAATGCGGTCCGCGACTACCCGGTCATGTTCATGCACGATGGGCAGAACATCTTCGACGACAAAGACTGTTGCTTTGGCCATACGGGCTGGGAGGTCAATGTCACCCTCGATACCGAGATCGCGGCTGGGCGGGTCGAGCCGGTCGTCATCGTCGGCTTCGACCACGCTTATGGTAATCGCGGCGACGAGTACGCATATCCGGTGTCCCTGGGCGGCTCGCAGGAGACGTTCATGGCGTTCCAGGTGGAGACCGTGCAGCCAACCGCCGCGGGCTACTGGCGGCTCGATGGCGCCCGCTACTACACGGGGGGCTCATCCCTTGGCGGGGTGATTTCGTTCAACCTCGCGTTCAATTATCCAAACGTGTACGCCGGGGCGGCGTCCCTGTCGGGGACGTTCTGGATCAACGAGGACCAGAACCTGGCGATTCGCGACCTGGTCGAGTCAAAGGGCTCCGTGCCGGTATCGCTCTATATGGACCACGGGGGCACGGTCTCCGGGGGTGGCGACAACATCGAGTCCAACATGGACATCATCGGCTTGCTGGTCACGACCGGCTGGCAGCGGGGCGACTCGCCTAGTTGTACCGAGACGGCCGATAGCGTGTGCTACTACCACGACGTCGGCGCCAGTCACGACGAACTCGCCTGGCGCGACCGGTCGTTCCGGTTCTTACGCTACTTCTTCTCCGCGAAGTAGCCATATACTCCGCCCATGAGTTGGGCGAATGGTCTCGTAGTCACGGCGGTCGCGGCGTGCGTAGGTGTCATGGCGTGTGGCGGCGGCAAAGATGGCGAGAGCAAGCCGGTCGAGAAGTCCAAGCCACCAGCCGCGAAAACCAAGAAACTAGGCAAACCCGTCGACGATAAACAGTTCGCGCGTCGGATGGATAAGTCCCTCGCGCGGTTCAACCCTCGCGGTCACAAATTCGGTTTTGAGGCTGCGAAGATCGTGTTCAAACACTCGAGCTCGATGGAGACGGGAACGGTCACCGCGTGGATTGCCGAATCGGGCGCGGTGATTGGCGTGGTGCGCAAGATGACACTGCGAAACAATAAGCGCCTCGGCGGGAAGCTGGCCACGCGCACCGTGGTGCAGACCGTCTTGTGGAAGGACGCCAAGACCACTCAGTGGGACGACAAGGCGAATACCGTCTATGTGACGCGGCTGCGCAACAAAGCTACCGAGCTGCGCCTGTTGGCGAGCAACGATCCGAAGTTCTTCAAGACAGCGGGCTACGCCAAGTCGGCGAACGAATCCGTAGCAGGCAAGTCGTGCGAGGTCTGGGACAACAAACGCCAGCGGGTAAAGCTCTGGCGGTGGAAGGGCGTGGACCTGCGCTACGACAACAAAGCAGTCAAGAACCACAGCCAGTCGGTGGTGGCCGAGAGCGTGGAGGTCGGGGCCAAGCTTCCCGCGGACGTGTTCACGCCGCCAAAGGGCTACACAATCGTCGATCGAACCAAGTAGCGTTCAGCCGAAATTGAGGCGATTCGACCATCGCGCCGGTTGCTCGAGCAGCCATTGAACGATGTGGCCAGCGCGCTCACGGGTCCCATCGGCCAGCAGAAGCTTGCGCTTTACCAGGGTCATGCCGGCGAGGTCGGTGATGTTGACGATGTCCTCTAGCCACGTCGGCGGTAGCCACGGGGGAGCGGCGCCACGACTGTCCGTCGGGATGATCTCGTTGGTCAAGTGCAGCCCGGCAGCGACGGCTCGCAGCACGTGGTACTCGCGCGCTCGAGCGCCGAGGGCACGCCGACCGCTGTCGTCGAGGCGGCGCAGCAAGCGGGCCGCATCAACGTAGTGGATGAGCGTATCGAGCATGGCGTTGCGCGCCATGCCGACGAAATGAAACAGCGTTTCGTCGACCGGATCCAGGCGCAGTTGTTCACCGACGCGCCGCGTTCGTCGCCACACCGCGTCCAGGTCTATGCGACTTCGCCACGGCGACACAATGGAAGCGTGGATATCGAACACTTCGTTGGCGCCCCGCTGAAACATGGTCGCGTGATGAAACCGCGATTCGGCGGCGGACACGTAGCCCAGGGTGCGCATTACGTCGTTGGCGGAGGTGCGCTCGCGCGGGCGCACGAGCAAGTCGATGTCGGCCATTGGGCGCTCGCCCGGGTCCGCGTATAGGTCGCGAGCATAGGCAACGCCCTTGATCGGCACCGCATCGACTCCAGCGTTGGCCATGGCTTCGAGCACCTCGTCCAGGCGGGGGCCGGCCATCTCCGCCATAATCGCGGTCGCCGCGTAGTCGCCGCGATAGTTCGCCAGGCCCCGACGGTAGGCCAGGGGGGCTAACACGTGCTGATGAATCCAGGGCTCTAGCGCTGCCACGCGTTCATCAGTGAGGGCTTGAGCGTCGTCGCCGTCCAACCAACGGACCAACTGAAGACGTTCGTGTAGCCCGACATTCACCGCCGTCACTGTACCTCGGTGAGAGGAATCGTGCGAGCATCCGCGCATGAGCGACCGCCCCATGCACACGGTACCCGGCCTGTTCGATCGGCTCGTGGATATCTATGCTCGGGGCGAGCTAGCGGTCGATGAAGGGCGATTCGACGAGGCGATTGCGCTGTTCGACGAAGGGCTCGGCCTGGACGATCACTTTCGCCAACGGTACGTCACTATGTACGCCCAGCGTGCGTTCGCCAAGCAGCGCAAAGGCGATCACATGGGGGCGATTCCCGACTACGGCAAAGCGATCGAAATGGAGCCCGAGATCAACCAGGCTCAGTATTACTTTCACCGAGGCATGAGCTTCGCAGCGATCGGTGATCACTTCGAGCACGCCGTTGCCGACTACGGGCGTTCGATCGCCCTCCACGATGAACATCCGGGACCGTTTCATCTGAGAGGCAAACTGCTGGCCACCGAACTCGAGCGATACGAAGAAGCCATCGCCGACTTCGACCGGTTCTGTCAGCTGCAGCAGCATCCCGAAGTATCCCAGCTGCGCGGCTATTGTCTCCTAAGCCTGGGCCGAGGCGCCGACGCCATCGCGGACCTGCACCAGTCCAATCAGTTGAGCCCCGACGTCTACACCGATTATCTGCTCGCATGGGCTGGTGCGATCGCACCGGACGACGAGTTGTTCTACGCGTCGCTGCAGAGCGTGCTGGGGCAGGACCCGAGCTATCGCCAGTACTTCATAGACAACGACGACTACGCACGGTTTTACGAGCAGCCCCGGTTCAAACAGCTGGTGGGCTGAGCCGGTCTGAGCGGCGGCGACACTCTCCCGTCCGACACGAAACGGCAGGGACACTCTCCCGTCCGACATTGCACGGAATCGCACGCGTTTTAGACCGTACCGCGAAAGTTGCTCGTGCTCGTGCTCGTGCTCGTGCTCGTGCTCGTGCTCGTGCTCGTGCTCGTGCTCGTGCTCGTGCTCGTGCTCGTGCTCGTGCTGGACTCGAACGAGCGGTGGTGTGGCCCTGGTCCCGCACGCTGGCGTTCGAGCTGAGGTTGGCGCGACCAGGGCGGGTTGCATGGACGGGGTGGGGGAGTGCTTTGGTGAGGGGCTGGTGTGATGGCCGCTTGGCCGCGGGGGGTGTGCTGGTGAGGTGGCTGCCAGACGCGCTTGGGGCGCGTCGCTGATCAGGTGTTGCGGCGTTGGGCACCTGTGGGGCACCAGACCGGGGCCCCCAATGGCCCCGTGGTCAGGTGCTTTCTTCTTTTGATCTGCTTGCATAAGTGCGGTGCTCAGGGTATATATATGCCCTATTCAAGATGACGCGACGCACTCGACAAACGAAACTTCCCTTTCACTCAGGGCGCCATGGTGGCGCCCGTGAAGGTGCTGGCCGTCCGCGTAAGGCGGGGCGGCGCAGGGTGGTGCATCGCAAGCGTGAGGGCTTCTCTAGTGCTCGCCCACTACATGTCACGATTCGTGTCGTGGATGAGGTTGGTGTGCTGCGTAAGCGTAAGCGCTACCAGGTGCTGCATGAGGTGTTCTGCCGGACGGCTCGTCGGGGCTTTCGCATCTGTCACTACTCAGTGCAGGACGATCACATTCATCTGATCGTGGAAGCGAGCAACCGGGCGGCTATGAGCTCGGGCATGCGGTCGGTGAATGTTCGCATCGGCAAAGGCATGAACCGCAAGCTCGGGCGGGATAGAGGCACGGTGATCGCCGATCGCTATCACGAGGAGCATTTGGGCTCTCCTCGTCAGGTTCGCAATACGCTGGCGTACGTGCTCAACAACGTTCGCAAGCACGTGATGACCGAGATGGGTACGACCTGCGAGTGGGACTGGGTTGATCCTTGTTCGTCGGCTCAGCACTTCGATGGCTGGAAGAACAAGGACCCGGTGCCGATCACGGCCGAGTCACCGGTGGATGCGCCGCGGACTCAGTTGCTCAAGCAACTTTGGCGTCGGCATCGGTTGATCGACGTCAACGCGATTCCTGGACGGGTCTAGCGGTTGCGGCGGGGCCGCTATCAGGGGCGCTCTACGGCGTGCGGGTGACCAGGCTGTCTACTGCGTGCACCGGGGCGCTGTCGCCTGCCATGAGGTGGGTGATCGCGCCGTAGACCAGTCGTTGGCTCTGCAGCATGTTTTTGCCTTCGAACTCGGTGGAGACGACGACGATGCTGAAGTGACCACCGCCGCCGGTTACCTCTACGTTCGCATCCGCGATCTTGCCGGTGATCGCCTCGCGAATGGCGTCGGTGATGGAACCCTCGAATGTGGTCAGGTGGTGAGACATGGCTTCCTTATACAGGACGGTCTGAATCTCGCCAATACGAGAAGTTCAAAGTAATCGGCCCATCACGGCTGCTTGCGTAGCCATTCGACGACGCTCTTGGCCATCTGCTTCGAGAAGGCCAGGGGGCTGCTGGTGTACTGGAAGTGGTTGAGATCGTCGAAGATCCGCAGCTCGAAGTTCTTCTTCTTGTCCATCACTGAGCGGTGTTTGGTCACCGCGTCCACCGGGCAGATCCAATCGTTCTTTCCGTTGATGTACAAAAGCGGCTGCTTGATAGCCGCGTACTTCTCAGGCAGTTTCTGAGACAGGGCAACGGTGCCGTTGAAGATCGCGAGGCTGCCGCCCATGAACATGCCGCCCTTTGGGAACTTGCCGCTGTCGATCAGCGCGAACACCTTCTTGTAGGTGGCGATGCTCGATCTGGACTGAGCGATTTGTTTGTCGATGGCTGCCGCGGTGATCGGATCAAGGGCCTTTGCTTTCTTTGCCTTGGCTTTGGCCTCCTTGGCGACGCCGATCTGGACCTCGGCCTGGTGAACCAGATGCTCACGAAACGGTAGCAATATGGGCGCGAGTAGAACGAGACCCGCAACCTTTGTGTTCTTGGCGATGAGCGGTGCATAGAGCCCAGCGATGCTGTGGCCGATGAAGAACGTCTTCTCTGCCGCGACTTCGGGCTGTGAAGCGAGCAACGCGATCGCCGCTTCGGCGTCGGCGGCGAACTGTTCGTGGCTCAGCGTGTCGATTAGTTTCATCAGCGCGGGTCGGTCCTTGGCGATCGCCCTGGCCGCCGGCTGAATCACGTGGGAACGCTTGTCGTAGCGCAGCACGGCGAATCCGGCTTTGACCAGTGCCGCCGAGAGCTCGGCGAAGGGCTTGAAGGTATAACCGGCCTGGACGATTCTTTCGTCGCGGTCGTGCGCGCCAGAACCATGGACGAGCACCACTCCAGGCAGCTTCGCTTCAGCCTTGCGCGCCGGCAGCGCCAGCGTTCCAGGCAACTTCATCTTGCCGATGACCACGTGCACGTCGCGGTTCTGCGCCGGCAGTTGCTTGGCGGCGGAGGAACTCTTGCCATCGGTCGGCTTGGTTTTGGCCGGGCCCGGAGTCTTGTTCGTCGGGGCCTTGGACGTGCCTTTCTTGGGATCGCTTTCCTTGGACTTGCAGGCAAACCCAACCGCGGCGATCAACCCGACTATCAACGCAACACGCGACGGTTGCATCATGGCGCTTTGCTCGCGCTGAGGATCCACAACGCCGGGCCCCCGACGTGGGAGATGAACGGCGAGCGCTCAATCTCTCGGGCCGTCACCACCGCGGCGCCCGGCAGCGCAGCCGCAGGGTTCATGACTTGATACGTGGTGGCACTCTTGGACGTGAACACGGTGCGCTGTTGCCCGCCACCCTTGGCACCTGCGCGCACCGTATGGGTAGAGAACGCACCGTTGAGCGTCTTGACCGGACCGATTCTGATGATGCTGGCAGTCGACTGTTTGTCCACCATCTGCAACGTCTCGACTCGGAAATGCTTCGCCTTGATCGCCTGCCCACGCGGGTAATAGGTCCGCCCGGTCGCGGTGACTTTCTGCTTTTCGAACGGGCGCCACAATCCCGTTGCCCGGTAGTCGATCAGCAACCTGCTGCCATCAGCGCGGACGAGCCAAACGCCCTGGAACTGCTTGCTCCCAGGCTTGGCGTCGATCGCGACGGTAGCGTCGAACTTCATGGTCGCGGGAGGCTTCATGGGCGCCGTCGTCGTTCCGCCCGCTGCGGCCGCGCCGGGCTTGGTCCCCGGCTCCGTCGTGGTCGCCGTCGGCTTCGTCTCCGAAGTCTGTTTGGTCCGAGGCGTCTCGGTACCTTCCCTCGTCGGCGATTTCTCGCAACCGGCGAGCGCGGTCAGCGCCGTCAGTCCAAGCAACGCACCCCACCTGTTCGCTACTGTCATGACCGGACTGTAGCGCACTTTCGGGCACACGCCCGAGCAGGTGTCAGGCTCGTTCTACGACAGCTTCCAGCTGGCGTTCTCGAACACGTAGCTATCGCCATCCATGCCGTGACTCACCGCGCCGTCCGCGTCCGTGACGGGATCCGGTGCGAGGGAGCGTTGGCGAAGCATGCCGGTAACGGAGACGTTCTTGCCGTCGAACCCCGTGGAGCTCCAGCTCGACAGACCATCGATGTAGATCGGCGTGCGGTCCTCGGTCACCAACACTGCGCCCGCGTGGGCGTTGCGCGCCGTGCCTTCGATGGTGGCTTCAGTGCCCACCTTGCCCGTCAGCTCGATACTCACTAGTTGCCTCCGACTGTCGCCAACGCGGCGAGACCCGGATCGTAGTTCTCGGCGATGCCGACGCAGAAAATGACGCGGTCAAAGTCCATGTAGCCCGCGCTGAACTTGTCCAGCGTGCTCTGGTAGACCTTCATCCCTGGCATGGAGTGGTTGGCGTGCCAGAAGCACTTGGTCGAATCGTCCCAGAAACCGTAGTCGAAGTTGATGTAGCCGGGCTGCGCTCGGTACTTGTAGTCGGTCATGTCCACCTTGCCCTTATCGTCGGGCTTGTAGGCATCTTTGTCCGGCTTCTTGCGCTTCTCAGAGTCGGGATTCTGATTGGACCAGAACAACTTTGCGAACACGACGGCGTTCTTGCCAGCGGCCTGACCTGCGGTCTCGGGCTTCGAGCGCAGTCCGTCGAGTGCCGCGTTCATATTGGTCATCGACGCGTGGGCATCGGAGAAGCTAGCGAACGCGTGGTTGAGTGGTGGGTTGCCACCACCGGTCAGGTTCAGCGCGGTGATTCCAATGCAACCTCGCGCTAGGGTCTTCTTCTCGCGAGCGGTCATCTCGCGACCCTGTTCCTTTTCCCACATGGTGATGTACTGCTCGACGGAGTAGCGGCGTTGCTCGCCTTTGTCTTCCCCGTGAGCCGGTTTTGCATCGCCTTCGCCCAGGTTCTCGTCGAGGGGCTTGCCAAGGAACTGCACAGCGTCGTCGAGCATCAGCTGCAGGGCCGCGTCACCGGTAGCCGCTTCGGGGCCAGCCATTTTGGACAGCAGCGCTTCGGAAGATTTTCCCTGGACAACACGGTCGGCAACAGCGTCGGCGTGGCGCTCGTACGCGTCGCCTTCCTTGCCGACCCCGCCCTTGAGCTGAACGCCCGCGCGCTGCTGGATTACGTGGGTGGCCTCGTGTGCCGCCGTATGCAGGTCCGGGCTCTTGCCGAAGGCGATGTCATTGCCTTTGGCGAACGCAGTGGCGCCGAGCTTCGACGTTGCGTTTTCTGCCTGGTCACCGGTATGGGCGCGGATGTTGCCAACGTCGTACTTACCAAACGAACGCTGAATCGCGGCCGCGTGGGGGAGCGCTTCGGATGAACCCTGCACGCCGGATGCGGCAATGTCGTGCACCCCGGCAGCGTTGCCGTCGAATCCACCTTCTTTGGCCTGGACACCCGCTCGTGCCTGTTCGGCCTCGGCGGCGACGGAGCTGTTGCTTGCTCCCAGTCCGTGCATGGCGTCGGTTTCAACCGCGTCATCCTGTTGAGGCTGCTGATCGTGTTGGGATACGTGCAATCGTTCGGACATAAGCTTCCTAGCGTCTCGAGGGTCTCTTCCAACGCATTATACGAGGGAGCGCGCCAGATCCTTCCCGGCGAATTGCGCCAATACCCGTTTCATTAGCCGGCGTTGTGGTGCTTACACAGTTTTATCACGGACAACGGCAGACGCCATTGAGCCGCACACGATTCCACATGGTTACTCAGGTGCGGAGCTGCGCAAACAGAACAATCCACTAGCTTGTTCCGGGTGGACGATTCCCAACGTGTCGAGTTCCTTGGTCGCCTCGGCGAGTTGTTCGGGGGAGCCAGCGCGTAGTGAGAGCCAGCGCCGCGCCAATGTGCCCGCGAGAACCATCTGCGAACTGGTGACTTCCGCGAAGTGGACTTGTGCTCCGTCAAGATCGCCCTGGATTTGTTTGATCCCGCCGCGCAGCAAATGCGCACAGTCCGTCGCGTAACCGACCTTCTCTTTGGCCAACGCCCGAGCGCACCGAGCTGCCTTGCTCACGTAGGCGTCGTCTTGCTGGGCGCCCGCCAGGTAGAGGCGACCCTGTAGCCAGAGCGCGGCGATGCGCACAGTCTGGATCCGGGTGAGCAATGATCGGCGCAGGTGCGCCAACTCCGCACGCGCGCTGTCGATCATCGTCGCGCCGCGGCCTTCGTACAAAGCGAGCTCGCATCTGGCCTCGAGCTGATACCAGTGCTGCAGATGGAAGCGTCCCTCCGGGGGGACCCAGCTCGCGGAATCCAGGTGCGCCTGAGCCACATCGACTCGGTCACAACACAACCAGGCGATCGACGATGCGCGCAGCACGGTTGTTTCTAGATATCGGTCGCCGCGGCGGCGGGCGTACGTTGCCATCTCAGTTGCCAACGCGGCCAGTTTGGTCGCATCCCCGCGCAGACGATACGCCAGCAATAGGAACACCGCTGTGTTGTTCTTCTCGAACGTGTTGCCGGCAGGATGTTGGCGCCAGCGTACGAGTGCCTGTTCCAGGGTCGCCGCGGCGTCGGCGAACCGACCCTCGAAGTACTGCGAGATTCCTGTCGCGCTCAGGGCCCATGCGGTCAAGTAGTCGTCCTCGCCGGCAAGGACCCTGGTTCGCTCGATCAGTTTGCGGGCGCGTTTGATCGAGCGGCCGCCCTGGCTCGCGAGGAACACGGACTCTAGCGATAGCGCATGGCCTACACGACTCGGCTCGCCAGCGCGCAGGGCGAGCAGGAGTCCGCGGGACTGGAACGCGGCTCCACGGATCGTGTCCACCATGCCCATGCCCTGACCGACGGAGCTGTACAGGTCTACCCGGGTGAGGTGCTCGCGGCCCAGCTGGCTCTCGTCTTTGCTCTTCCAACCAAGGCCGCGCACGCGAAGCGTCAGGCGGCTCGCCAACAGAGACAGCATTGCTCGCCGTGGGCTCGCGGGATAAGACGCGTTGTTCTCGGCGAACAGTTCACGCAGGGTCGTAAGGCCGCGATCGATGTGACCAGTCATGAGCCACTGCTCAGCGGCCCGTCGAAAACACTCGAGGCGGGTGGCTCGGTCAGCGCCTTTGGCCGCGAGCAAATAGGACTCGGCTGCTTCCGCACCACGGCCAGCGCTCGCCAGGGCCTCGCTGAGCCGTTCCTGTATCGCTCGCTCATCCTCTGGGCGGTGCTGCCCCAAGCGCAGCGCTGTTTGATAGAGCTCTGCGCAGCGATCGAATGCCAGCGCATCATAGGCAGTCCTGGCAGCGCGCTGTGCCGTCGCAGCGGCGCGCTCGGACTGGCCGCTCGCCTCCTGATGGCGCACCAGCAACTCCTCGTCGACACCGGATGACTCCAGCGCGGCGGCCAGCTTGGCGTGGTACTGCCGGCGGTCGTTGCTAGAGATGCGCGCGGCTACGGCCTCGCGAACACGGTCGTGATAGGGCTCGATGGCATCGTTGCGGCCAGACGGGGAGCGCGCCAGGTTGTGAACGCGCAGCGCACCGAAACAGTAAGAAAACTCGTCGCTGTCCAGCCCAATGGCCAGGGCGACAACGTCTTGCGGGGTGGGGGCGCCCGCGAGGCAAATGACGTGCAGTGCCCGTTGTGCTGAATCGCTCAACGTTTCTGCTCGAGCGAGGATGGCTTCGTCCAGATGCGGCGTGTGACTGGTGTTGCCCGAGTGCGCGACATGTCGGATCAGCGCGTCGATGTGCAGCGGGTGACCGTCGGCTTCGACGGCGATGTCTTGCGACATGGCTACCGACAACCCTGCGCCCGCGAGCAGCGTACGAGCCAGGGAGGTGGCCGCGCCATCCGTCAGCGCCGTGAGATCGACATAACGAAGGTCGCCGGGCAGGCCGAATTCTGGCCGAGCGGCGCCCTCGGGGTCTGGGCGCGAAGTGACCACTAGAAGTAATGGCGGGCTGTCGGGGCCACGCATGAGTTCGGCCAGGAGCAACAGACTGTCTCGGTTTGCCCACTGCAAGTCGTCGATCGCGATGATGCAGGGCCCGCGCGCGGAGAGCCGGCGGTAAAGTTCGCGTAACGCCAGCAGAAGCCGAGTTTGTAGCTCGTCTGGGTCGCGCACATCGCCGCGCCACAGCGGGGCGTGGGCAAACGTTTCGACCTGAGCCAGCACTGGGAACGCGCGCAGCAGAAGAAGCGCGTCGTCTTCACTGACCAAGGCGGACGCGTCGGCGCGATCGAGTCGGCGCATGTGAGCGCTCAGCGAATCCATGACGCCGTCGATGGCGTTGTAACTCACGGACTCGTTCGCGTAGCAGCGACCTGAGAAAACGAGTGGCGTTTCGCTGCTGAGCGCGAGTGTGCCCGCGATGAACTCGCGCATGAGTGCGCTCTTGCCGAGTCCCGACTCGCCGTGCACGACGACCGTGACGCTGCCGCCGGCCAGAACGTCTTCGTAGGCGGAGCGTAGTTGTGCGAGCTCGGCACGGCGGCCGACGAACGGAATCGACGCCGAACGGGCAGCCGCGCTGTCGAGCTCGATGGAGCCGCTCATGCCCAGTCGGCGTAGGACCTCGCGTCCGCTTGGTCGCTTGTCTGGATCACGTCGCAACAAGTCCACGCACAACCCGTTCCAGTCGTCTTGTACCCCCGGCATCAGCCGGTTTGGCGCGACCGCTTCGCGCTCCTGCTTTTGCATCAATACGTCGAGAGGAGAACCGCTGAACGGCAGCGCCCCTGTGAGCGCCTCGTAGAGGATCACGCCTACGGAGTACCAGTCAGACGCCGCGACCGCGTGACCGCGCGCTTGCTCCGGGGCCATGTAGCTCGGGGTGCCCACCAGGTGTTGCTCTGACAGGTTCTGGGAATCGTCGGGTGCGGAGACGAGGCCGAGATCGAGCAAGACCACCCGGTGGTCGTTGGTCACGAGTGCGTTGCTCGGCTTGACGTCGCGATGGATCTTGTCGGCGCCGTGAAGCGTTGCGATACCCAGGGCGAGTTGGCTCAATCCATCGCGTAACCGGCCCTCATCGAATCTGTGAGCGGCCTGATTTTCCAGAGAGATGGAGCTCGCCGGGATCGTCGGGGCGTGTGAAAACGAAGCGACGACATCTTCCTCGACGACAACTCCATGGCGCACGTACTGGAGCAGGTCGACTCCCTCGACGAGTTCCATGGTGAAGAACCAGTCGCCTTCTTGTTCCACCAGTTCGTGCAGGCGAACGAGGTTGGGGTGGTCCACGTCCTGGAGGGAGCGGAACTCACGCTTGAACCTGAGCAACGCCTCGCCGTCGGCGCGGAGCAAGAGTTTCATCGCAACCCGCGAGTCGTTGTGCAGGTCTAGCGCTTCGTACACCACTCCTGCACTGCCGGCACCGAGCCGACGTAACCGGCGGTAGCGTCGCGAGTTGAGAGCTTGCACGAGGACTACACATTCCCACGGTATCAGTAAGCGTGCGCACCTGCGCGGATTAACCACAGACCCTGCGTCCACCGGTGAGACGATCGTGTGTGCGCGTTGTCACGGAGCTCGACCGTAATACCGTGGTCACGGGAACGCGCACCTGTGAGGACGTGTGTGCAGGCGGGCATGAAACTTTTCCAGGTTGCCCTGGTAGGATTTCTAGCGATGGTTTGCACCACTACGAAACTAACAGCGCTCATTGCGCTGGCGACCTGCGTCGCCTGCTCGACGGAACCGGCGGAGAGTCGCCGTCCGCTCGACATTGATGTCGTCATGTCTCACCGCGGCGACCAACTGTTCGTCGAGCTCACGATCCACGAAGTTAACCGTCCCGAATGCAATCGCAATTCCCAGATGCCGCGATTGGGCGAGTGTGCGAGCTGGTCCGATGTTCCCGAGCCTGATTGTGAGCCTGTACGCGGTACGTGTTTGCAGACCATACGCGTTGAGAGGGGCGGAACGACGTTTGACGCCGACCCACATGACGTCGCTTGGTCCAGGCGAGTCGTGTTACCACCAGGCGACGGCGCCGCCGAACTCGTGCTGAGTGGTTGTGGTGGTGAGGCTCGGGTCGACCTGGCATTGACGCCGTTTCCCGAGCCGCCGGTCGTGGACGAGTTTGCGTTCAACGACGACGGGTTCATTGTGCACTGGGCAAGTAACACAACCAGCACGGCAGCGGTTGCGTGGACCGAAGGTGGGTTTGGCGGCACCGGCTGCCTCGGCCGTGACGGGACGACCGAAGTTCCCTATTTTGGCAACACACCGAGCGTGGTCGTCACCGGTCTGCACGATGACGGCGTCGACCGTGAAACCTCTATCGGCCAGGTGCGTGTGTGGCGTGCGACGCGCGGCGATTCCATCGATGTATTCGTGCCGGGCCGCCGCGGTGATGGTCTGTGGGAGCTACCCCACTGTTCGAACTGCTTGTCTGGCACGTTAACGGTGGACGGCACAACAACCGTGATTGACGGCGGGATACCATATGGTGGCGTTGCCGTGAACTTCGGCGCGTCGGTCCTCGATGAGTCCCTCGTGCTCGAGGCCAATTTCGCCTCGGGCGACGGCTTGATCCTTAGCGCCGGCGCGACGACCGACACGCTTAGCTACAGGCCAGAGAAATTTGCTCCGTACACGACGACGCTTCCTCACATCGCGCCCACGGACCCGCTCGAACTCGGGAGACCAACTGGCGACACCTATGTCCTCGACATCCCGGAGACGACATTCGCCCAGGGTGGCAGCGACGAGTTCACCATGTCTGGCCATCTCGTGTGGACCCTCGGCAGCATCGCGCGCCACGAGTAATCGGCGCTTCTGACGCGGCCCACACGGCAGGCGCGAACGGGCCTGCGAGAGCGTCAGCCGGCCCCATTAGAATGCGCCGATGTTACAACGCACTCTGGGCCAGGATATGGCCAAACTCTTGGTCGCGGTTCTCGCCGGCGTTTGTCTGACGGTGTTCATGACCGAACGCAGCTGGGCTCAGGAGAAACCGAAGTACCTGCTCACGCGTAAGCAGACCAAGAAGAAGGTCGACAAATGCAAGTGCGTCAAAAAGAAGAAGAAGCCGAAGAAGGCCAAGGATTGGACCTTTCGTTTGCGCATCGGCTCGATCTTCCAGCTCAACTCCAACCGAGCAGTCGTCGGTAAGCGCGACGGAACCACGCGAACCATCGGTGCCGACCTCCATGGTGAAGCCAACTGGAAGAAGGGCCGCAACGAAGTACGCAACCGGCTCGACATCAACGTGTTGTTCATCAAAACGCCAAACACGCGCACGTGGGTGAGCGGCACCGATATCTTTGAAGTCGAGAATATCTACCAGTTTCGTGCGGGGCCAACATGGGGACCGTTTACCAGGCTGGGCGCGGCGACTTCCATGTTCGTCGGCCGAGACCTGCGCACCAACTCGGTGCAGTACGAGTTTCCCGACGGCTCACTCAGCGCGGAGCAGACAGAGTTGCGGCTCACTGATCCGTTCAAGCCGGTCACGCTGATTCAGACCGCGGGGCTCTACCTCAATCCGGTGCGCTACAAACAGTTCGACCTGGACATTCGCGTCGGCGCGGGTGCGCGTGAAGTGTTCGCCAACGGCCAACTCGGCGTCCAGGACGATGCGGCTACGACGAGCATCGTCGAGGTCATTAACCTGCGCAATTACTCCCAGGCCGGCGCCGAGCTGATCGTCATGGCGCGAGGTATCTTCTACAAGAAAAAGGTGCAGTACTTCGCGGGCGGCGAGTTCTTGTTGCCCGTCATCCGCACCAAAGAAATGGGCGACAACCGCAAGCTCGTCGATCTCATCGACAAGAAGATCCGCCTGGGCATCGCCTACCGCATCGCCAGGTGGGCAACGCTGCTCTACGAGATTCGGCTAGTCCATCAGCCGCAGCTCATCGACCAATACCAGATCCAAAACAACGTCGGCTTCAAAGCGTCGTACAGCGTGCTCTGAAGGGGGAGGACTACTCGGGCCAGGTCGTCGGCACTTCGATGCCGAGCGCTCTACACACCCGGGCCGCGCCTTCACTCACTTGGCCGTCGTCCACGAGCTCGCTTAGCGCCCGCCGGTAGGCACGGCTCTGCCGCGCAACGGTTCGATCCGCCATAGATGGAACTGTGTGTCGCCGTTCTTTCATCATGCCCTCCCCATAGCCAACCTTCACTGTTACAAGCGGAGACAGCCGCGGCAAGAATATGGCCATTGCACGCTCGAACCAGTTCCTCAGCCGGACGAATCAGCGGTGGTATTCTTGTCGAGCCAATGGGGGCGGCCGAGTTCCCTCGGCTGATAGTCGAATCGATAAAGGAGTAGCGTCATGGCCATGAGCGGACGAGCACTGATTGTCTTCGGGACTGCGCTGGCAGTTGCGGTCGGTTGCGCCGACAAGAAAGAGGCGAAACCGCGGACGCAACCAAAGCGACAGAAGCCCAAGCGCAACCCCCAGGCATCCCCGGACGCCCACATTGTCGCCAAGGCCAGACCCAAACCGGCCGCGAAGCCGAAGCCGGTTGCCAAGCCCAAGCCGTCACGGACCTGGAAACCGGGCACGTTATTGCTCACGCTGACCGGGCATAAAGAATCCGTCTACACCGTTCAGTGGGACCGAGCGGGCAAGCGCTTGCTCAGCGCCAGCGTCGATGACACCGCGGTGCTGTGGGACGCGACGACTGGCAAACAGCAGGTCGTGTTCAAGGGCCATACGGGCAGCGTGACCATGGCGTGGTTCAGCGCCGACGAGGCACGGGTGCTGACGGCCAGCGATGACGACACCGCTCGTCTATGGGACGCCAAAACGGGCAAGACCATTGCTGTGCTGAAGGGCGACGCTGCCGACGTGCGTTGCGCCCGATTCAACCACGACGGCAGCCGCGTGGTGACGACCAGCCACAAGACCGCGCGTATTTGGAACGGCGTGACCGGCAAGCTCGTCCACACCATGGAGGGGCACCGCAGCACAGTGCACAACGCCCGGTTCAGCCCCGACGGCCGCCACGTGGTCACGGTCAGCCACGACAAGAGCGCTCGGGTTTGGAACACCGCGACTGGGGCCGAGGTCGTTGCATTGGTGGACCGCGCATCGTCGCTATCGCCCCTCGCCATCAGTAGAAACGGAACGTGGGTGGCGACCAGCGGTCGCCAGGATTCGCCGGTGTACGTTTGGCAGCTGGCAACCGGGAAGGTCGAGGCGAAACTGCAGACTCGGCGCAGCAGCACGGCGCTGGCCTTCAGCCCCGATGGCACCAAGCTTGCCAGTGGCATCCGTGAGCGCGTGGTCGAGGAGAAGGCCTTTCGCAGCCACAGCGATGCGATGCTGTGGGATCTGAAGAGCAAGAAGCACATCGTTCTCAAAGGTCACGCGGCGTACGTGCGCACGGCTGAGTTCAGCGCCGACGGCCAGTTGTTGGCGACAGCCGGCAACGATCACACGCTGAAGCTGTGGCGCGTAAGCGACGGTAAACTTCTGTACACCCTCAACGGCCACAAAGACTGGATCCCGATGCTGAGCTTCAGTCCCGACGGCAAGCACATCGCCACCGCCGGAGCCGACAAAACGATCAAGATCTGGAGCATCCCTCACTAGGTGGGCTCGGCTCAGCTGGCGCTGCCACGCCTCGCACTGTCGACGCAAAACGCCGCGCTAGAAACCGTAGTCTCTGCGCGGCGTTGCTTGGAGCCGATGCGCGGATTTGAACCGCGGACCTATGGTTTACGAAACCATTGCTCTACCCCTGAGCCACATCGGCGTTTGCTGATTGATCGCCGCTGTTTAGCGTGTTTTTTTCTGGTTGGCCAGTGGGGTGGGGATGAAATGATGCAATTGCTGCATTTTCACGGCGGCTTAGGGCTTTGGAGCGCCTTTGTTGTAGCTCGGTAACTTGCTCAGCAGCTGGCTGGCGACCAGCAAGAGTTCACCGTTTTCGCGCTTCAATGCGCCCTTGGCGATGACCTGGCTGCCGCCGTCTTTGCTGAACGAGTCGGGCAGGGGGCCGGCGTAACGCACGGCGATCGTCTTGCCCTTCCGGCCGAGCTTGAACCGGGTCTTCATCTTGCCGCCTGCGAGCGACTGTTCCACGCTACCGTCAACGACGACGCCCTTCACGTTGATGCTCTTGCCGATATGTTTGTCGGGTGCGCCGACCACTTCGTCCACGGTCGTGTACAACTGGACGCCCGCCTTGCTGCCCGGTTGGTTCTTCTTGGACGCGTCGTCGTCCTTACACGCGATGCAGAACATGAGAAGTGTCACAGCGAGGGCGTGTGTGGTGAGGCTGGTTACGGGCATCCTGGGGATGATACTCCGATCGCTCCCCAGGGGCGCCACCTCAAGTCGTCTTCGAGACTTCTACTGTTTGCGCGCCTGATAGGTCGTGCTACCTAGGTCGCCATGCCCGGGTATAAATCTGTCCTTTTTTCAGCTGCGTTGGCCAGTCTGCTCATTGCGTCGACCGCGCTCGCTCAGCAGTCGCCGTCGCAGGAGCCGCCACCGCAACCGCCGCCAGTACAGCCGGCGCCACCGCAACCGCCGCCAACACAGCCGGTGGCACCGCAACCGCCGCCGACACAGCCGGTTGCGCAGCAGCCGGTTGCGCATCAGCCGCCACCACGACAACTGGCGCCGCCACCGCACGTGCTGCCGAAGCCCGCACGAGACGGATTCATCATCGGTTTCTCTCTCGGCTTCGGTGCGATGTCCGTCAGCGACTGCGACGCCTGTGAGTCCCTCGAGGGCTTCGCGTTCGACTTCTCGATCGGCGGCATGCTCAATCCGAACCTGGCGCTGATGTTCGACGCTGCTGCCGTCATACATGTCGACACAGAGGCGGAGGCGACGTTGTCTAACTCGACGAACACGATCGCCCTTCAGGCATGGGTCGCGCCCAAGATCTGGATCAAGGGTGGCCTGGGCTTCTCTGTCGTGAGCGTCTCTGGTGAATTCATCGAGAGCCAGAGCGAACGAGGATTCGGCCTGACGGCCGCCGCGGGCTACGAGATCAGCAACAGTGGTTCGTTCGGAATGGACATCCAGCTGCGCCTGGGACATTCGTCGTTCGACGACGGCGATCTCACCAACGTCGGTTTCATGATCGGTTTCAACTGGTACTAGTCAGCGCGCCGCGGAGCCGAACTTCGTGTCAGACGTGAACGCGTAGAACACCCGAAGCTGTCCGCCCGTGTCAGTCAGGTTGGCGTTGGCGTCGTCGAATCGGGCGCGCCGAATGGAGCCGACGACTTCGGCGCCGATGGCGTGTCGTTTCCATACCCGCAATAGACCGGTCATCGTCGTGTGACTGATCACCTCGCTGCCTTCGTCGAACACCGATCCGGCGATGGCGTAGCCGCGGGTGGTTAGCTTGAGCATCCCGGTATCGGCCCGGCCGATGCGCACCTCGTGCAATTGGGAGAGGCCGGGTCCCCAGTGGTAGTTCCGCTCGGGATCATCGATGGTGCCCGCCGCGCCAAAGGGCACTGCGCTGTACACGGTGGTGCCCTGCAGGAAGCCTTTGCTACCCAAGCGCACTTGTAGCGACGAGCCCACGCCTACGCTCAACGCGCCTACCCTGTATCGGTCCGGGTTGAAGAAGTCGTAGCTGGTGTACACGCCCCACAACCCGCGTACGCGTCCGTGGCGGTATCGCTTACCGGCGAGCAAGCCGCGAACGAACAATGTGCCCACGGCCTCGCCCTCAGAGATGTCGAGCTCTGCGACCAGGTCCATGTGGTCCATCGGCCTTCGCGGCACGAACTGCGCGTCTCCAGGTAGTCCGTACGAAAGCGCGAGGGCCAGGTGAAGTTGGTTGAACAGTCGAGAACGCGAGGAGCCCGCCGCCACCTGCTGCTCGCCGACGGCGTTGTAGCCAGCGCCGACTGATGCGAAGTGTGGGGGAGGGCGCGCGCCGTGAGACTTTCTGCCCAGCACGTAGCGGTTGAACGCCGCCACCGGATTGACCAGGGCAGCCAAACCGCGTCGCCACCAGCTTGCCGAGCGCCATAACAGTGCCCGAGAGAAACGATGCTTGGCTTCACCCAGGATCACGCCTCCGAGCGGCGTCACGATCTGATCGTTAATCGACGGCCGGTCCGTCTCCATAAGAGCTTCCCACATCAAGCTACCCATGAACGCGTAACCCGCCGAGCCCCAGAAGCCGACACCGCTCGAGCGCGCCGACGTGTAGAACGCCGCGCCCATGTACGGGTGGCGAAACTGGTTGACCGTGAAACGGTCCCGGTCCCATTCCCACTTGCCGCGGACGTTGCGCCACATGGAGCCGAGGGAGATCTTGGCGAAGTCCCCGCCGTAGAGGCGTGCCGTACGGTTCATGCTCAGGTTCAGCGCGACGATTTCCAATGCCGGCAGCCAGTAGTTCGGCTTCGGCGCTGGCTTGTTCGGCAGGAGCTCCACAGCGCCGGAGGCGTCTGCTCGAGCTGTCGCCGTGAGCACACCTACGGTGAGCGCTGCGCCTAGAGCGGCGGCGCACAAGCACCTGGTGAAGGCGCGCGTGGTGCGAGGACAGGCCATCGCTACAGTCTGCGCGCATTGGGCCCGCAAGCCGTGCACCAATGGCCCGGATGCCACTCTTTGCCAGGCTGATCCTGGCTAGTCTTCGATGATGTCGTCGGTCTTGCCGCGGTGTTTGGCCAGGCCGTCCTTGGCGTGCATCCAGGCCAGCCGCTCTTCGTAGCTCACGTGGACTTTCGGCGGCTGATCCATCGGGTCGATCAGGCTGCCCACGGACACGTACATGTTCTCGAGCTTGGGCGATTCGTGGTGGCCGGCTTTATCCGCACGGTAGAGCATGGAACTGCCGCAGTTGCCGCAGAAGCCCCAGAGGATGTGGTCGGACGAGCGATACCACTTTAGGTGTTCTTCGCCGGCGGTCAGGGCGAAACGATCACTGGGCACGCTGGTCCAGGTCACGAACGCGGCGCCGCTCGACAGACGACAGGACTCGCAGTGACAGTGAGCGCAGAAGTTCGTCGGCGGTGTCAGGCTGAACTCGACGCTGCCGCACAAGCAGCGGCCGCGGATCGCTTCACGGGTGTCACTCATGGGCGCATCCTATCGCCAGGGGCGCGGTCGTCAAGGGCGCTAGATCTTGCCGCGGGCTAGTTCCCGCACGACCATCTTGCCGTAAGCCGCCATGGTGCGGCCGAAGGTGCGGTAGTCCAGGGTGCTGAGCATCGTGTCTGCAAGACCGAATGGCAACATGGACGGAATCGGTCCGCGCGAGTACTCGAGCATCCACGCTGCGTCTTTAGCGACGTAGCCCTTGGCTTTGTTGCCGCCGAGAAACGCCCAGTCGCCAGGTTTGTACACGGAACGTTCTGTTTCACCTTCTACGTAGCACCACATCTCGCCGGCGATCATGAAGTCGTGAACGTCCGTGCGATAACGCCCCGAGTGCCCCTCGGTGCCGATGGGCGTGCCGAACAGCAGGATGTACTCGCTCAAGGAGGCGTGGAGCAAACAGATTTGTCCCATGGCGCCGCCGGCGTTGTTGAACATCCACTTGCGCTCGCCGGTCGCTATGTGTTTCGGGTAGCGCGCGGCCAGGTCCGTAGTGATGCCATCGAAGGACTCCTCGAGTGGTCCGCCGATGTTGGCTTTGACGATCTCGCTGAGAACTTCCGGGTCGAATATGTAGGCCATCTACTCGTCTCCTCGCATTAGCAGCGCCGCTGTCGTGCGCATCTCGCTGACCAGGGCTTTGCTGTCGTGCACGCCTGCTGCCCAGCCGACCAGGGTCGCGAACCACACCCGGTGAAGGACCCGGGCCAGGGCGTCGATGTCGGTAACTACGTTCGTCGGTTCGCCAGCGATGGCTGTCCGAATCAAACGCTCCATGCGTGCGTTCAACGTCGCTACCTGGCGAACGGCTTTGCTCTGCCCAGAGGCGGTCGCGGTGATGGTTGCCCGCGCATAGCTGGGGCGGGCGACCAGACCTTTTGTTGCGAGCCGAAAGAATGCCTCGACCCGCTCGACCGCGGTAGAGCCTTCGATCGGGTTCGCGGCACATGCGCGCTCGAGCTCGGTGAAATCCTCGGACAGCGCGTAGAGCAAGATGTCTTCCTTGCTATCGAAGCAGCGGTAGAGCGCACCCATGGACACGCCTGCATCCCGCGCCACATCGCGCAGACGCACCGCTTCGAGTCCACCTTGCTCAGCGAGCCGGACTGTGGCGGCGACGATCGCACGCGTGCGGTTCAGCCGGTCAGTTGCGCGCTTCGCCATGGCCGTGACCATAGCGGAACATGTTCCGGTTTAGAATATGAGAGTTGTTGTAGGCGGAAATTACACGAAAAATATCGGAACATGTTCCGATATTTCGCCCAATTTAGAGCGAGGCGAGGAAGTGCTCGGCTTCGAGCGCCGACATGCAGCCGGTTCCGGCAGCCGTGATTGCCTGGCGCCATTTCTTGTCCTGGACATCGCCGCAGGCGAACACGCCGGGTACGTTGGTCGCCGTCGAGTCGGGCTTGGTGATGATGTAGCCCGTATCGTCGGTGTCGATCTGACCTTCGAGGAATGACGTGTTGGGGATGTGACCGATGGCGAAGAACAGGCCCGCAGCCTCGATGTCCTTCTTAACGTCGGTCTTGACGTCTTGCACAGTGACGCCGGTAAGAAAATCGTCGCCGTTGGCGCTGATGATGTTGTGAGACCAGACGATCTCGATCTTCTCGTTGTTGAGTGCGCGCTGCTGCATGATCTTGGACGCACGTAGCTCGTCGCGGCGATGCACGATGAACACTTTGGACGCGTACTTGGTCAGGAAGTCGCCTTCCTCCATGGCGGAGTCACCGCCGCCGATGACCACCATCTGCTTGTCGCGGAACATGGGCAGTGCGCCGTCGCAGACCGCGCACGCTGAAACGCCTTTTTGCCACAGCTCGCCGTCGGCGGCGCCGGGAATGTCCATGCGCTTGGCGGTCGCGCCGGTGGCGATGATCAGTGTCTCGGCTTCGCCCTCGCGCTCGCTGGTCTTGTACTTGAACGGGCGCTGACTCAGGTCGACTTTCTCGACGGTCTCGGTATGAATGGTCGTGCCGAAACGTGTGGACTGAGCGCGGAAGCGGTCGCACAGATCGGGGCCGTTGATGCCTTCGGGGAAGCCGGGAAAGTTCTCCACATCGGTCGTCGTCGTGAGCTGACCACCTGCCGCGATACCGCCGGCCATGAAGCCCTCGAACAGCACGGGCTTGAGCTCCGCGCGAGCCGCGTAAATCGCTGCCGTATGGGCCGCTGGTCCGCTACCGATGATCACTACTTTGTCTGCCATGAGGTCCTCATATCACGAATGCTGTTGCTAGGAACACCGGCAGGACCGGCGCTCTACGATGAGTTCGGCGCGTAGAATCACCCGCGAAGGTGAGTGGCGGTAACTGCTGGGTTGGCCATCCGGATGCGCCTCGTGTTCGGCGACGCCAACGATGCAAACGTGGTCGCCGGGTGCCAGGAGACGTTCTCTCCACTCCAAGCTGCGCATCACACCCCAACTGTCGAACATCGTCCGGCCGAGGCGCATGACGTAGTTGGTAACGTTGTCGGCCACTTCGTCGTCGAGGCTGTTTCCCATCTCGTCCACGCGCAACTCGACGGCGGCGCCCGAGCAATCGATCCAAGCCGCGCCGCTTTCGTCGCGGACCGCGAACTCGCCCTTGCGCTCCTTGCTGAACGGATACGTCGCGCCGTTTTCCCACTCGCGCATCTCGAGTTCGAACAGGCTGCACGGCGACTGGCTGACCGGGGCGACCACGTCTGTTACACCACCAACGGTGCCGCTCAGGCGCACGTACGAGCCCGGACTGACATCACCGATCTTGGTGATGCTGCGGCCGCGCAGCTTGCGCAATGGCTTGGCGAAATACCACATGGTCAGTACACGATGTTCAAAGTCAGCGATACGTTGTCGACGTCTACGTGCCACGGAAAGTTACTCTCAACTTGTGAGATTCGCACCCTGAGAAAGGTACCTTCTCGTGACTTGAGTAGCTTCACCAGCGCCGGGTCGCCCACACTAACCATGTGGGCGGTCTCCAGGGTGCCCACCGCGTCCACAGTCGTGAACAGCGTATACAGAATGGGCGCGTAGAACACGTCCTCCGCCGGGTCCACCAGATCAATTCGGAAAGCGTCGCTCACCCCGTCGAACGGATTGGCCTCGATGGTCAGCACCGAAGACGGCATCAGGGGCTCCGTATTGTCAGAACGGACTTCCGCGCTGAACGTCGCGGCGGCGATGTTGGTACGAATGAACACGTCCTGGTAGAGGACTCGCGCGCACGCTCCGCTGGACGGAATGTTCTCGGCGTCGCCGCGGGTGTTCCGTTGAAACGTCGACACGGTGTCCGTGGCGTTGGTGGGATTGTTGGCGACGGTCCAATCCGCCAGGTCCACGGCGAAGGTACTGTTGGCGACGGGCTGACGGTCGCCGCGGCACTCAGGTGCGACACAGCTGTCGCTGGCTTCGCACACGTGCCCGCACTCGCCACACGCACTCGGTGTCATCAGGGTTTCTTCGCAGCCGGGCACCGTTGCGTCGCAGTCAAAGAACCCATCAACGCAGTCGAAGCCACAGCCGCTATCGCAGATCGGGTCCCCGGCGGGCCCATCGGGGCACGCGTTGCTGCAGGCGCCACAATGATTGACGTCCGTGGTGATGTCGACACACAAGCTGCCGCATCGCGTGAGCCCGGCGGCGCAGCCCGCGTCTGCCGGCGGACCTGCGTCCTGGGCGCCGGGTGAATTGCCACACGCCACTAGTAGCGCACCGAGCAACCACCACCTCACGATCACTCGCTGAGTATATCGAACATCGCTTTGACCGTGTCGGCCTGTGCGAAACCGCGAATGCCAGCAATTCCATACGCGCCCGCGGCGATAGCGGAGCGCGCCCGTTCTGGGCTGTCGATGCCGCCGATCGCGTACACGTTGGTCGCGCTCGCGCGAGCTAGTTCATCCACTCCGATAGGACTTTCCTTGCCTGGCGTGGCCCACACGGGACCGAGCACGACCACGTCCGCGTCGCCCGCGGCCCTGGCTTCGGCAGCGCTGTGGGTCGATACGCCGATCAAGCGCTCGGGCCCCAACAAACTGCGCGCCTCCTGGATACTGAAACTGTTCGTCGGCAGGTGGACACCGTCGGCGCCTACCGCCAGGGCAACGTCGATGCGATCGTTGATCAGCAGCGGCACCGAGCGCGGTCGTGTCACCGCGAGCACGGATCGGGCCAACTGAGCTAGCTCCCTGCCGTCGAGATCCTTCTCGCGCAATTGCACGATGGCGCCGCCGTCGGGCAAGCAGGCCAGGGCGCCACCCACCAACGACACGACATCGCCCTGTCGTCGATCGCTGACGATGTAGAGCCGACCCGGTGCCACGTATCTATTCGATCAGGCCGGCGTCCGGCGACGATGCGTTGGCGTACGCCTTCGCCTTCATGCGACCGGCGAGTAGCGCCTTGCGACCCGACGAAATCGCCTCGCGCATGGCTTCGGCCATGAGTACCGGCTGCTGGGCCGCCGCGATGCCCGTGTTCATGAGCACGGCAGTGCAGCCCAGTTCCATTGCGAGGGCGGCATCGGATGCGGTACCGACACCAGCATCGACGATGACCGGAACGTCCACGTTCTCGATGATCAGTCGAATGTTGTGCGGATTGCGAATGCCCAGGCCCGAGCCGATGGGCGCTGCCAGAGGCATGACTGCCAGACAGCCGGCGTCCACCAGCTTCTTGCAGGTGACCAGGTCGTCGCTGCAATAGGGCAGGACCTTGAAGCCTTCTTTGACCAGAATCTTGGCCGCGGCAACGGTCTCGGTGTTGTCGGGGAACAGAGTCTTCTTGTCGCCGATGACCTCGAGTTTGACGAACTCATCCATGCCCAGCTCGCGGGCGAGCCGCAGGGTGCGCACGGCCTCGTCGGCGGTGTAACAGCCGGCGGTGTTCGGCAGCAGCACGTACTTGTCGCGATCGATCGCGTCGAGCAGCGACGGTTTGTTCGGCTCGAGCTCGATGCGCCGCAGGGCGACGGTCACCATCTCGGCGCCCGAGGCAGCCAATGCCGCGCGGGTTTCGTCGGCGTCGGCGTACTTGCCAGTGCCGACGATCAAGCGGGATTGGAAGGTGCGATCACCAAGTTGCCATGTATCGGTAGGACTCATAAATCTGATGCTTCCGTGTGAATTGTTGGCGAATGGGGGTCAAAAAACCCCTTGGGGCGGGACTCTAACCACCACCCACGAACGTGACGAGCTCCAGGCGATCGCCTGGTTCTAACAACGCGGAATCGTGGTCTGCCCGTGGGACGATCTCGCGGTTTCTCTCTACGGCCACCCTTCGATCGCCGAAGCCGAGGTCTTCGATGAGTGCGCGCACAGTCATGCCCACCGGCACCTGCCTGTCCTCGCCATTCACTGTAATATCGAATAGTTCACTCATCGAACGTTGCGCTCGGGACGCTAACACGAACCCGCTGTGCGCGAAACTGTGACCACTACGACAAAGAAGTCTCGGTTTCCCTCACAGATGTGAAGCATTGGTCACGCGGCGCCGAGTTCGCACACATGTCAACAGGTTGAATTCTAACGAGGGGCCCCCCAACTGAACGTTTGGTCTGAACCTTGCTTCTAACTGGGCATAGCGGAAGGCCGTAACCCCGCAACCGAGGAGACGAACTGTATGACGCTTAGCATTGCTCATCCCCGAAGTAACCGCTTCAACCGACCCAGCTCTCCAGAAGATCCCGCCCGCATCCGCGCCACCATCGCGCGCGCCCCGCTGTTCACCGCACTACCCTTATCAGCCATCGAAGATCTGACCCAGCGCGTCAGCGTGCGCAGAGTCAGCGTCCAGACTTCTATCGTGTCCCAGGATGAACCGGGAGATTCCATGTTCGTCATCATGACGGGCCGCGTAAAGGTCGTAATCTTTGGCGAAAACGGTCGCGAAGTGACCCTTTCGATCCTGCGCCCAGGCGACTCATTTGGCGAAATGTCCTTGTTTGACGGCGAAGACCGCTCGGCAAACTGCATCGCCGTAGAGCCCACGGTTCTACTCGTCCTGTCCCGCGAGGATCTGCTTCGCCACCTGGCAAACCACCCCCGTACCGCTCTCAATCTTCTTGGCGAAATGGCCCGTAGGCTGCGCCGAGCGGATGAGAATATTGCGCAGCTAGCATTGTGCGACGTCAACGAACGACTGATCCACCGACTAGTCAGCCTCGCTAAAGAGGAAGGCACCGAGTCACCGGATGGCGTTCTCGTGCGTCGTCGGCCCACTCAGCAAGAGCTCGCCAACATGATTGGCTCTTGTCGCGAGACTATTTCACGGGTGTTTAATCAACTTGCTCGGGATGGACTGATCATTCCGCGCGGTCGTGCGTTAGTAGTGACACCCCAATTGATAGCGCGAGCTGAAAAGCGCCGCGCCGCTTAGGACAACCTAAGCAAGGCAGTAGCTACACCAGTGGCTCTACCCGAGTGCCCAACCTCCACCAGGGGGTTGGGCATTTTTTTTGGCTTGCCGGGCGTTACCTTGACAGCCAATGAAGCAAAAGAGCCTAATCGGCGCCGTGTCCGGGAGTGCCGACATACGTCCGACCTGGGTCGAGGTCGATCTCGACGCGGTGCGCAACAACGCGGTTGCCCTCGCGAAGCTCACCAGCGCTGACATCTACGCGGTCGTAAAGGCTGACGCATACGGTCATGGGGCGATCCAGGTAGCAAAAGCTCTGAGTGGAGAGGTCGCGAGCTTCGCGGTGAGCCTGGTCGAGGAAGGAATCGAGCTTCGTGAGGCCGGGATCACGGATCCGATCCTCGTCATGGGGCCTGCTATGGCTGGAGGGTACTCTTCTTTGGCTGACTATGACATGACTGCCATGATTTCTCGCGTGCATGATCTCGAACAGTTAGCGGAACTAACGCAACCCGTTACCTTTCATTTGAAAGTCGACACGGGGATGGCGCGGCTGGGTTTTTCGCCGGCGGAAGCGGCTCCGTATGTCGACCGCGCCGCCGGTCTAGCCACGCACTTTGCGAGCGCCGATAGCGACGATCCGGCCGACCCGGAGTCGCCGACAAACCGACAGCTCGCGCGATTCAATAAGTTCTTGGCGGACGTCGATCCGGATCATCGCTGCGTTCATCACGCCGCCAACAGCGGCGCCATTCTGAATTATCCGGCGGCGCGCTTCGACGCGGTTCGGCCGGGCATCGCTCTTTACGGCAACATCGACGGTCCCGTGCGACAGGCACTGCGGTTCTGCACTAGAATCGCGCAGTTGCGTGACGTTGCTGCAGGTACCTCGGTTTCATACGGCGGATTGTGGACCGCCGCGTCGGCTTCGCGTCTGGCGGTCGTTCCCGTTGGCTACGCCGATGGATATCCGCGCTCGCTGACAGGCAAGGCCGAGGTTCTGGTCGCCGGGCAGCGCTGCCCGGTCGTCGGCGCGATCAGCATGGACATGAGCCTCGTTGACGTCACATCCCTGGGGGATGCTGCTGCGGTGGGAGACTTAGTCGTCCTGCTCGGCGACCAGGGGGACGAGACCATCTCCGTTGTCGAGTTCGCCGAGCGCGCCGGCATTCTGCCGTACGAGGTGACCTGCGGGATTTCGAAACGCGTGCCGCGGCAGTACACATGAGTTCCGAGGAAGACAAAGACAAGCTCGGCTTCGGCGGAGCGATTTGGCAGGGCGTCAAAGACACGTTCTCACCGGTCCATCGCTTTCTCGATGCCCTGGGCGCCCACTTCCTGCTGCTATTTCGCGCGTTGTACTGGCTACCCCGGCGGCCGGTGCGAGTTGGAAACTACCTGGAGGCCGGCGAGTACATCGGCTTCGGTTCGCTGCCCATCGTCTTGCTGGTCGGCGCATTTACCGGAATGGTCACGTCGCTCCAGGCGGTGTACGCGTTCCGAATGTTCGGCCTCGAAGCCTTCGCCGGCGGCACCACGGGCAAGGCGCTTGCGCTGGAGCTCGCGCCGGTCCTGACCTCGCTCATGCTGGCGGGCCGAGCTGGCGCGGGTATGGCGACCGAGATCGGCACCATGAGGATCACCGAGCAGATCGATGCTCTCGAATCCATGGCGGTCAACCCGGTTCAGTTCCTGATCCTGCCTCGCCTGGTTGCTGGCACCCTGGTGGCGCCGATTCTCACCCTGCTGTTCTTCGTCGTCGGCATGGCCGGCGCGTACCTGGTTGCCGTGATCAATCTCGGGGTAGACCATGGTCAGTTCGTCGCAAACGCCAGAGACATCATTCAACCCATGGACGTGTTTCAGGGGTTATTGAAGAGCGTCGTGTTCGGCCTGGCCGTGTGTCTGATCGGTTGTTATCAGGGCTTCTACGCCAGCGGTGGCGGTCGTGGCGTCGGCCTGGGCACGACACGCGCTGTGGTCATCGCCTCGGTGTCGGTACTTATCCTGGATTACTTTTTGACCGAGATCTTGCTGAATGTATTGCCTCAGGCCAAGGCGGGCATGTGACCAATGCCCCCGTACGCCTACCCCCCAAGGCCGTAGAATGATAGTAAGGTCTGAGAATATGGTGGGTGCATGAGGCACGTTTCCGCGGCGGTCAAAGTGGGCATCCTTGTGCTGCTCATGGTGGTCGGTTCGTACGCGGTCTGGAAGAGCATCGGTGCGAAGCCGAGCGGCGAAGACAACTACGTGTTGTACGCCAAGTTCAAGGATGCTTCGGGGCTGCCGGTGGGCTCTTCTGTGATGGTCGCTGGCCTTCCGGTTGGGGAGATCAGCCACTTATCCATCGAGGGGCGATACGCCAAGATCAAGCTGCGCGTTCGCGATGACGTCAAAGTCTGGTCCAACGCGGTCGTCATGAAGAAGTCGACCTCGCTCCTGGGAAGTTACTACCTCGAGATTGATCCGGGGGGGCCGACCAGCGTCGGTCCAGGCAAGACCGTCAACAACAAGCAGCTCGAGCACGGCGAGTACATCAAGCACGTGGTCGAGGCGACGTCCCCGTCCCAGCTCATGACTCGCATCGAGCAGAGCATTCCCAATGTCGATGCCGTGCTCAAGTCGGTGAAAGACCTGAGCGAAGACCTGCGTCGCATCGTCAACGGGCCACTGGACTCGATCGCGAGCCGAATCGACCAGCTGGTCCAGCGCGAGTCGTCTACCGTGTCCGAGATTCTGGCGCGCACCAACCGGACCATCGCTCGCATCGAGTTGATCACCAAGGATGTGCGCAGCGCGACTAAAGGCGCCGACAAGAAGGTCGACAAGCTGCTGGCCGAGCTGAATGTAGCGTCCAAGGAAGCTACCAAGCTCATGAAGGTAGCCCAGAGCGAGGTCGAGAAGACTGGCATCAAGGTCCGCGAGAAGCTGGACATGGCCGACGAGCTGCTGAGTCACTCGGGCTCCATCGCCAAGAAGATCGACTCCAACGACTCAGGCACCCTGGGTAAGTTGGTCAACGACCCGACCATCGCCGATAACATCGAAGAGATAACCACGGACGCCAAGGACTTCCTGGGCACGCTGTTTCGCATGCAGACCTATGTCGGCCTGCGCTCGGAGTGGAACTTCTTCTCCGGGCTGGCGCGCAGCTATATAACCGTGGAAGTCGCGACCCGGCCGGACAAGTTCTATTACATAGAGCTCGAGAAGGGCGGACGTGGCGACTACCCGACCGTGACTCTAGAGTACGACCCGCGCATCGATGGCGGCCAGTGGGTGCGGCGGCTCAAGATCGAGGATCAGATTCGGTTCACGTTTCAGTTCGGTAAGCGCTACCACTGGGCGAGTTTTCGATACGGCATCAAGGAGTCCACCGGAGGCGTCGGTGTGGATCTGCATTGGTTCGGCGATCGTCTGAAATTCTCAGCCGACGTGTTCGACATGGCCTTCGATACGTTCCCAAGGGTGAAGGTCAGCGCGGCCTACGAAGTGTTTCGCCACCTATATATCCTCGCTGGTGCCGACGACCTGCTCAACGAGGGCAGATTCCTCGACATCAACACCGGAACCGACCCCAGCGGCATTCCGACCCAGTTCGAGCGCTTCCGCTACGGCCGAGATTTCTTCTTCGGCGCGATGCTTCGCTTCAACGATCACGATCTGACCCAGTTGCTGTTCATCGGTGGCAGTGCGCTGGGCAGCGCCGCCAACTAGAGCAGCTGCGAGCGGACTATTGGGCGGGCTAGCTCAGCCGCCTACTATGTAGTGCTCGAGATCGCGAATGGTCGAATCGCGGTCATAGAGCAGGGCGCTGATCACGTCCCCGATGGACAGCACGCCGACGACGCGCTGCTCGACCATCACCGGCAGGTGTCGCACTTTGCACATGGTCATCAGCTCCATGCACCCTTCCATGGTCTCTCTCGGCTCGACCACGTGGACCACCGTAGTCATGATGGCGCTGACCGGTGTGTCCCTGGACGACCTTCCTTCCAGGATGACTTTGCGCGCGTAGTCGCGCTCGGTCACGATGCCCACCAGCTTGCCGTCTTGCAGCACGACTAGCGAGCCACACCTGTGTTCGGCCATGGTCGCGATGGCGTGGTAGACGCTCATCTCCGGTTGGATGGACCAAATTTTGTGTCCCTTGGTTTCCAGAAGCGATCTCACTGTTCGTCGCATGATTCCCCCTTACCCCGTTCCCAATTCCCAATCCCCAGCGGCTAATTCGGTCAGTGCCCGAACGAGCCGTGCTTGTTGCCGATCATTAGCTTGTCGAACGCGGCGCCGCTGACTCGCACGAGATGTTCGTGGTCGCCTCCCTCGAAGAACACCTCCTTGCGAGACAGTAGGGCGTCGTCGACGATCGTCGCGATGCCATACGCACTACCTAGCGGGGGCACGGCCCCGGGTCGGCAGTCGCGGAAGAGTAAGGACATGTCGCTCTCGGGGACCAGGCGCAGGTCGCGATGAAGCAGCACTCCCAACGCTCGGGTGTCTAGTCTTTGCGTCGCGGGAATGACGGCCATGACGAATTGCTCGCCGTCCTCGAGCAAGACGCCTTTGGCGACTCGGTGGCGTGGCACGTCAGCGGCTCTCGCCGTCTGCAGGCTTGTTTGCGTCGGAGCGTGAGCACGGATGTCGAAGTCCACATCGCGCTGCCGCAGGAACGTAGTCACTCTTTCTGAAACTGACATTTTTCCCCTCCATCCCTAATGCACAGCCGTCTGGGTCTGTGCGTTACCCCGGTATTTCCGAGCCGAAACGAGCGCGGCAGGCAGCGACGATCATATCGGTCGCCATGTGCAGCGGTACGCGGCCCGTGTTGATGACCAGGTCGTATTCGATCGGGTCATCGCAGTCGCGGTCGAAGTGCTGGCGAATGAATCGGCGCCGGTCTGCGTCGGTCGCCTTGACCAGCCTGCGCGCCTCGTCTTCCGTCATATCACTGCGCCCCATCAGACCTTTGATTCGTTTCGTCAGCTCGCAGACAGCGCGCACGCGTAGCACGACGTCAGGTTCCAGGAGGTACTGAGCACCTCGGCCGACGATGACGGCGTTGCCGTGAGAGGCGATCGTGTGCACGACCCGAGCGAGTTCGACGTGATACTCCTGAGACGACACGGCGTCGCCGTCTGCGAACAGTGCAACCAACTCGGCGATGCCGTTGCGTCGGCGCTCGTCGACCGAGTTCAAGATCTGTTCGGTCGTGCCACTGTTGGTGCAGATCGCGCCGAGCAAGTCGCGATCCCAGAACGAGTAGTGGAGCGCGCTGGCAACCTGTCTGGCCAGAGCGGCACCCAGTGCACCGAATTGCCTGGATATGGCCAGCACCGGACGGGTGCGTTTGACCTCCTCCGCGGCGCGCCTTCGCCCCTGCTGTTCGAGTGTCCAACGGTGCACCTGTTCGCCCACTATGGCGTCCACACTGCGCGGCATCTTCCTCATCGCGCCACCTCCCGCAGCTTCATTATGAGGCGGTTGGCGACGTTATCGTGAGGGAAAAAGACGGGCTCGCGAGCGTTTTTTTTGGCGCTTGGCGCGCGCTAATTGACGCGGCGCATGTTCGTTTTTCTCAGGCTCGCGGCGACGTCAGAGAGCGCACGCGTTCGTTGTTGGGAGTAAACGCAACGCACCGTGGACACGATAGTGGGCTCGCGGGTGTTACCGAATCGTTACAGTTCGAGGCGGTCGTCGATGGCGTCGACGTCGGTGTGTTCGACCTTGGACGACTCGGCGCGCTCGTAATCGCGAAAGCCTCCGGTCGGGTCGATTTGCTGTACGCGCTGACCACGCAGCAAGTACGTGTCCATCGGTCCTCTGCCTTTGATTTGCAATTCGCCCCGGGGATCGAGATCGAAACCGCCGGCGAGGAGCTTGTGCATCGCGGCCGATACCTGAATTCGTCCGGCCAAACCCTGCGACTGCATGCGGCTGGCGATGTTTACCGTGTCACCCCAAACGTCATAGTGAAGCCGGTGGGCGCCGATGATTCCGGCGACGACCGGCCCCGTGTGCAGGCCGATGCGCACGTCGAACGCATCGCGGCTCTGTTCGCGACGCGACTGAACGGCTCCGAGCATGGCCAGGGCCAGGGCCGCTGCCGCGCTGGCGTGATCGTCGCGGATGTCAGGGGCGCCGGCGACGACCATGTACTCGTCGCCGATGGTCTTGATGCGCTGGAGTCCCTGGCGCTCAGCCAGTTCATCGAACTCGCTGAATAGATCATCGAGGCGGTCGACCAGCTGACGTGGAGACATCTTCGACGCGGCCTTGGTGAAGCCGACCAGATCGGCGAACAGAACTGTCACGCTGGCGTACGCGTCTACCGGGCGCGTTTCGCCGGCTTTTAGTCGCTCGATAATGCTTGCCGGCAGGGTGTTGCTCAACAACGCTTCGGCGCGCTCACGTTCCTTTTCGATGACCAGTTCCTGGATGAACTTGTAGCGCCGGTACTTCTCCAGCTCGTAACAGGCCACGCCGCCGATGATGTTCGCCATCAGCAGCCAGACCATTCCGGTGTCCATGGTGTCCATGACCATTTGTTGGGTGTTGAAACGCTGGGCGAACACAAATGCCGTGGCCACGGTCGCGACGCCGCTGATGATCACCGCGTAGACAAAGCGCATCATGACCAGGGTGTAGCCGCCGACGAGCACGAGGCAGATCGCCGTTGCGCCGTGAGTGTGTTTGGACAGGTCCCCCATGCTCGTCAGGTAGACCATCGACGCCAGGATGGCGGAGTAGCCAAAGGCGAGGGACCATTGCCAGTAGCGACTGAATCGCTGCTGGCCCATGAACGAAAGGCTGAACACCGCGAACAGCAGTGGGGTGACGATGGCGAAACGCAGGATGCGGGCCTGCTCGAGACGGTGTGCATTGAACACACGATGATCCAGTACGCCAAATCCGGCCCACATCAGGATGACCAGCGGGACGACCATTCGGTAGCGGGGCAGGGCGTCCTGGCCGAACCTGCGCTGGAACTCACGCTCGGTGTCGGCGCTGGGAAATACCAGTGAGAGCTTTCGCGGTACCTGCACCGTGAACACTCTCGTAAGCGACTGCACCCCCCCATAATACGCGAAGCTTGACAGTCTGCGTCTTCTGCCTATAGTACGCCGCCTCGTATGTCCGACGAATCGCCATACAAGGTCCGCATTCAGGACCTTCCCGCCAGCAAGGAACTCACTCTCGACGGGACCTTCGTGGGTGAGTCGATTTCGGGCCACGCTATGCGCAAAGCCCTGGACCGCCCGGCAGACGATGCAAACGCGGGCGCGGCCGAAGCGAAGCTGGATCTCTACGGCGACGACGAAGGTGTGTTCGCACGCGGGACGTTTCGCGGCTGGCTGGAGGTCGCTTGCGGCCGTTGTCTCGGCGTGGTGAAGGTCGAAATAGACGAGCAGCTCGCCGTGAGCTTCCTTCCCAAGGAGCGGATTCCCGAAGATGACCCCGAAGACGTCGAGGTCACCGAAGACGATGAAGATCTGTTCCCCTACGAGGGCGAAGTAGTTGATTTAGAACCGCTTTTGCGCGAGCAGCTGTTGCTTGCGATACCTTACTCGCCGCTTTGTCGTGTGGCTTGCAAAGGATTGTGCGCCACCTGCGGCACAGATATGAACGACAACCCTTGCCAATGCGAGCAAAGTTCGATAGATCCGCGGCTGGCAGCGCTCAAGGACGTGAAGCTTAGCTAGCGGGACCGAGCAGAGGACTACAGAGGTACTTAGATCATGGCATTGCAAAAACGCAGAATGGGTCGCTCGCGCATCCGTCACCGCCGCTCCGCTTGGGCGCGTAACGCCGCGAAACGACCACTCGTCAATAACTGTCCCAACTGTGACGCTCCACGGATTCCGCATCGCGTGTGCGCCAAGTGCGGTCAGTACAACAACCAGGTTATCTACGAAGTCGCGCAGAGCGAAGAAGAAGAGTAGTAGGTAGCAAGCGCGCTCTCATCAGTTGAGCAGCGCGCCGCGACGGTAGTACCAAACGCCTTTTTCTTTAGAGAAAGAGACCCACGTTGATCACCATCGCTGTAGACGCGATGGGAGGCGATACGGCTCCCAAGTCAGAAGTGGCCGGTGCTCTCGCGGCAGTCCGCGACGCGCCGGTCGATGTGATCTTGGTGGGCGATGAAGCGACGCTCGCCGCGGAGCTGGATCGGCTCGGCGCTAGCGATCAAGAGCGGCTTCATATTCAACACGCCGGCGAGGTCGTCACCATGGACGACCACCCGGGGCAGGTGTTCCGGCGCAAGCGCGATTCGTCCATGCGCGTCGCGTTCGACCTGGTCGCAGCTGGCCGCGCCAGCGCGGTCGTGTCCGCGGGCAACTCGGGCGCCATGCTGAGTCATGGCTTGTTCGTGCTCAAACGCTGCCCGGGCATCGACCGACCGGGAATCGTGACCGCGCTGCCGACGCCTCGCGGTCAGCTCGTGCTTTGCGATGTCGGCGCGAACGTTGAGGTCAAACCGCGCATGCTGGCCCAGTTTGCGATTATCGGCGCTGCGTACGCGCGCGTCGCTCACGGAGTCGACCGTCCCCGTGTCGGCGTACTTTCGAACGGCACCGAGGAGTCGAAGGGCACCGAACTCACCCGTGAAGCCAGCGGCTTGCTGCGCGATGCCGCGGCCCACGCTGGGGCGTTGTTCGATTACGTGGGCTATGTAGAGGGACTCGCGGTATTCGACGGCGACGTCGACGTGATCGCTACGGACGGGTTTACGGGCAATGCGGTGCTCAAGGCGAGCGAAGGCCTGGCCGAAGCGGTCATGCGCATGGTCAAGGGCGAGCTGCAGGGAGCGCTACGTGAGCGGGTAGATGGCGATTGGGTGATGCCTGTGCTCGCCAAGCTGAAACGCACGGTGGACTACCGGCAACAGGGGGGCGCGTTGCTCGCGGGGGTGCAGGGCGTCGTGATGATTTGTCACGGCCGCAGTGATGGCGACGCGATCAAGAATGCGATCAAGTCCTCGGTGACCGCGGTCGAGGGTGGCTTTCCCGATCAGATCGCTAGCTCGTTGCAGCGGTTGGAGATGGCATGATCCGCACTCGACTGATCGGTACCGGGCATTTCGTGCCGGACACAGTGGTGACGAACGACGCTATCGCTGCGCGCATCGATACATCTGACGAGTGGATTCGCACACGCACGGGCATCCGGGAGAGACGGGTGCTGCGCGCGGACGAGACCACGAGCGACATGGCCGCAGAGGCCGGGCGTCGAGCCTGTCAGGCCGCCGGCATCAAGCCAAGCCAACTCGATTGCATCGTCGTCGCGACGACGACCGCCGACATGCCCATGCCGTCGTGCGCGATCATGACCCAGATGAAACTCGGTGCCAGTGGCCCTGCGTTCGACGTGGGAGCTGCGTGCGCAGGTTTTACCTACGGCACTTCGGTGGTCGATGGGATGATCCAGAGTCGGCGCTACAAGTACTGCTTGTTCGTCGGCGCGGAGGCCCTGAGCAAGTACCTCGACTGGCACGACCGCGGCACGTGCATCTTGTTCGGCGACGGTGCCGGCGCGGTGGTGTGTGTGGCGGAAGAGCAGGGCGACATCCCTGCGACGAGCCCGGAAGCGCGCGGCATTCTGGCCAGCTACCTCGATGCGGATGGCCGCTTTCACAAGGACTTGATGATTCCAGGTGGCGGAACCGCGGCACCGGCAAGTGCACAGACCGTCGCGGATGGTCTCCACTACCTGCGTATGAACGGCAAGGTGATTTTCAGCCAGGCTGTGCGCAACTTGAGCGACGCCTGCTTCAAGGCCATGGACGAGATCGAGCTGCCCCCAGAGGGCGTCGATATCGTGATCCCGCACCAGGCAAACTTGCGAATCATTGACGCGGTTGCGCGCCGCATGAAGATTCCGCGCGAGAAGTTCTACGTCAATCTAGATCGATACGGCAACACATCGTCGGCGTCCATTCCGATCGCCCTCGACGAGGCAGTTCGTACAGGACTGGTCAAAGACGGAACAACGGTTCTTCACTGTGGGCTCGGCGCAGGGCTCACGTGGGGGGCGGTCGTCGTTCGTTGGTAAGGAGACATGATGAAAACGGCACTACTATTTCCGGGGCAAGGATCGCAGCGCGTTGGCATGGGCAGGGACCTTGCTCATGACTTCGACGTCGCAAAGAAAGTGTTCGACGAGGCGGATGAGGCGCTCGGTTTCAAGATCTCGGAGATCTGTTTCGATGGTCCCGAAGAGAAGCTGACCCTCACCGAGTACACGCAGCCGGCGATTCTCACCAACTCGGTGGCGGTCCTGCGAACGTTGGAAGCGGAACACGGACTGAGCTTCGACGTCGCCGCGGGTCATTCGCTGGGCGAGTGGACAGCGCTGGTCGCCGCCGGAGCCTTGAGCTTCACCGACGCCGTGCGCCTCGTGAACTTGCGCGGCAAAGCGATGCAGGAAGCAGTGCCGGCCGGACAAGGCGCGATGGCCGCAATCATCGGTATGGACCTTGCCGGCGTGACGGCTCTGTGTGAAGAGTCAGCCCAGGGCGACGTGTGTTCGCCCGCCAATCTCAACGGTGGGGCCCAGATCGTGATCTCCGGCAGTGATGCCGCAATCGATCGTGCCGTGGAAGCGGCCCCAGGCAAGGGCGCCAAGCGCGCGGTCAAGCTGCAGGTCAGCGCGCCATTCCATTGCTCCTTGATGCAGCCGGCGGCCGAGAAGTTGGCAGCGGCGCTAGAGCCGATCGAGATTGGCTCGATGAAGGTGCCGGTGGTGGCCAACGTGGACGCGGCCGCCAACGACGACGCTGCCCGGGTCAAACAGCTGCTGGTGGATCAAGTCACCGGAGCGGTCCGTTGGGAGGACTCGGTGAAGGCCGTCGTAGGCATGGGCGTCGAGCGTGCGTTCGAGCTCGGATCCGGATCTGTACTTCGTGGTCTAGCGCGCCGAATCGACCGGGCGCTGAAGGTGAAAACCATCGGCGAGCCTCACGAAGTCCGTGAATTTGATAAGTAATTCTGAATCTGGCAACACTGAGCGCGTTTACGAGTGATCTGACGCCGGTTGATGTAAGGTACCGGCCCCAAACACGGAGAAGGCAGATGAGCCCCGAAGAGATTGAAGCCAAAGTCAAAGAGCTGATTTGCGAGCAGCTCGAAGTATCCGAAGATCAATTGGCCCCAGCCGCGTCGTTCGTCGACGATTTGAAAGCCGATTCCCTGGCAGTCGTCGAGCTGGTCCTTGCCCTCGAGCAGGAATTCAACATCGAGATTCCCGACGAGGACACCGAGCAGATCAAGACCGTCAAGGACGCTACGAACTACATCAAAACTCACGTCAACTAGACGGAGCTTTTCATGCGCCGCGTAGTGGTCACAGGTGTTGGGCTCATCACGGCCCTCGGCAACGATGTCGAATCGAGCTGGTCTGGTCTGGTTTCGGGCAAGAGCGGCGCTGCGCCTATCGTCAACTTCGACGCTTCGGACCTGAGGACGCGATTCGCTTGCGAGGTGAAGGGCTTCGATGGCCTGAAATACTTCAAGAAGCGCGACCTGCGGCACATGGACGTGTTTCTCCAGTACGCGGTCGCCGCTGGCATGATGGCGCTGGAGGATGCTGGTTACGAGGATCTGAAAGCTCCAGAGGGTGAAGAGGATCGTTGGGGCGTCTACGTCGGCTCGGGACTCGGTGGGCTCAATACCATCGAGAACACCCTGGCGAAGGTAAAGGAGAAGGGCCCGCGTCACGGGATTTCGCCTTACTTCGTGGCAGACCTCATCGCCAACATGGCTCCGGGCTTGCTGTCGATTCGCACCGGCGCTCGCGGTCCCAACTTCTCTCACGTGTCAGCATGTTCGACTGGCGCCCATGCCATCGGCGAAGCGAGTCGGCTCATTCGCCACAACGACGCGGACGTGATGATTGCCGGTGGCTGCGAAGCGACGATCACGTTGCTCGCAGTTGGTGGTTTCTGCGCAATGCGCGCCCTGTCCACGCGTAACGATGCACCTGAGCAGGCCAGCCGCCCGTTCGACAAGGACCGGGACGGGTTCGTGATTGCTGAAGGCTCGGGAGTCGTGATTCTCGAAGAGCTGGAGCACGCGAAGGCCCGAGGAGCGAAGATCTACGGTGAGCTCGTCGGCTACGCAGCCAACTCGGATGCGTTCCACATGACCGCGCCGGCGCCTGAAGGTATCGGTGCCCAGCGCTGCATGCGCAAAGCGCTGGCCGACGCCAAACTCGACGCTGACCAGGTTGGCTACATCAACGCTCATGGCACGTCGACGCCGCTGAACGACAAGAACGAGACCCTCGCCATCAAGGCGGTCTTCGGCGACCACGCTAAGTCTTTGGCGGTGTCGTCCACCAAGTCGATGACTGGACATGCCCTCGGCGGCGCTGGTGGGATGGAAGCCGTGATTTCGGCGCTGGTGCTCGAGCGCGGCGTGCTGCCGCCGACGATCAATTACACGACCCCAGACGAGGGGTTGGACCTGGACTACGTGCCCAATGTGGCTCGAGACCAAAAGGTCGAAGCGGTGCTGTCCAACTCGTTCGGTTTTGGCGGCACGAACGCCACGCTGGTCATGCGCCAATACGACGGTAGCTAAGGAGCGCGCGATGAAATGGTACGCCGGTTCAGACCACGCTGGGTTTCAAATGAAACAGCAGCTCATAGCCATGCTGCGCGAACTCGGTGACGAGGTCGTCGACTTGGGGACTGACTCCACCGACTCGGTGGACTATCCCGACTTCGGCGCGGCCGTCGCGAAACAAGTCGCTGTGGACCGTGGCGTGTTTGGTTTGCTGGTGTGTGGAACCGGAATTGGTATCAGCATGGCGGCCAACAAGGTGAGCGGAGTCCGCGCCGCCGTGGTGACCGATAGTTTTACCGCCCAGGCGACTCGTTCACACAACGACGCCAACGTGGTCTGCTTCGGTTCGCGTGTCATTGGTGGTGGCGTTGCGGAAGAAGCGCTGCGAGTGTTTCGCGCCACCGAGTTCGAAGGTGGGCGCCATCAGCGTCGCGTGGACAAGATCGAAGCCGCCGCACAGTCGCAGGAGAGCTAGGCGAACGCATGCGCTGCCCCTTCTGTCGTGCCGACGAGGACAAAGTCATCGACTCTCGTCAGTCCAAGGACGCCAGTGAGATTCGGCGGCGGCGCCAATGTGTGCAATGTGATCGCCGGTTCACGACGTACGAGCGCATCGAAGAAGCGATGCCGATGGTCATCAAACGCGATGGTCGGCGGGAGCCGTTCGACCGGAATAAGATCGAGCGTGGACTCGAACACGCTGCCGCCAAGCGTCCCATCTCCGTCGAGACCCTTGTGAGCGTTGCCGAGAACATCGAAAAAGAAATCAGCGAGCTTGGCGTCAAAGAGATCAAATCACGCGATATCGGTGAGCGCGTATTGCCGCGATTGCGCACCCTGGACGAAGTCACGTACGTGCGCTTCGCGTCGATCTATCGGGACTTCCGCGACATCGACGAGTGGGTACACGAGCTGGGTACCCTGATCAAGTCGCGCAAATGACCACCGACGAGCGCTGGATTCGTCGCTGCATCGAGCTGGCGCAGAAGGCGCAGGGACGCACCGCGCCGAACCCCCTCGTGGGGTCAGTGATCGTCGACAAACGCGGTCGAGTGGTGGGCGCGGGCTACCACAAGAAAGCGGGCACGGCTCACGCTGAAGAGGTCGCGCTTGCGGATGCCGGGGCACGAGCCCGTGGTGCAACCCTGTACACGAATCTGGAGCCGTGCCGCCACGAAAGCGAGCGCCGGCGCAGTAGGCCCTGCACCGCGCTGGTTTTGGACGCGGGAGTCAGTCGTGTCGTCTTCGGCATGAAGGATCCGATCAAAGGGCACGGCGGAGGAGGGGCGCTGCTGTCGCGCAAAGGCGTGCAAGTGACACGCGGTGTTCTGAAGCGCGACTGTGAGCTGGCGAATCGCGCGTGGTCTACGTTCGCCGTGGACAAGCGGCCGTGGTTCGTACTCAAAGCGGCGGTGAGCCTGGATGGCAGGACCGCGACCCGGACCGGCGAGTCCAAATGGATCACGGGGCCAAAGGCACGCAAGCGCGGCCACGTGATGCGCGATGAGCTCGACGCCATCATGGTGGGGGTGGGCACCGTGCTGGCCGATGACCCGCGGCTGACAGTGCGTGGGCTGCGCGGTGGTCGTTCACCCGTGCGCGTGATCGTCGACTCGAAATTGCGCACGCCCGTGAAGGCAGGCGCACTGCCCGCAATTATCGCCACGACCAAAGCGGCGTCCGCCGCCAAGGAGCGCGCCCTGGTCAAAGCCGGAGCGACCGTGTGGCGAATCCCGGGCCGGGGCAAACGCGTCAATTTGACCAACCTGGCCGCCCGCCTGGCCGCTGCTGAGCTCACGAGCGTGCTCGTCGAAGGCGGCGCAACCTTGCATGGTGGCCTGGTCGACGCCGGGCTCGCCGACGAGATCGCGCTGTTCATGGCGCCGATAGCGATCGGCGGCAACGCACCCATGTGGCTCGGCGGTAAGGGCGTCGCGAAGCTTGCTGAGGCGGGTGGGTACCGGTTGCTGGGCGAAGCAGAACATCACGGCGACGATGTGTTGCTGCGGTATATACGGCGTTAGCTGAGCGTTCCGGTCCGGTACTTGTGGGCGCGCTCGTGCTCGTGCTCGTGCTTGTGGGCGTGGGCGTGGGCGTGGGCGTGGGCGTGGGCGTGGGCGTGGGTGTGGGCGTGTGCTCGTGCTCGTGCTCGTGCTCGTGCTCGTGCGTGTGCTCGCGCGGGTGCGTACTTCGATGGCTGGAAGAACGAGGACCCGATGCCGATTACGGCCGAGTCACCGGTCGATGCTCCGCGCACTCACTTGCTAAAGAAGCTTTGGTGTCGGCATCGGTTGATCGACGTTAATGCTGTGCCGGGGCGGCGCTAGGTTGCGCGGCTTCGGCTGTGCAGGTGGTCTGGCGAGAGACTCAGTTACTAGACCAAAACAGGATCGGCTTTTGTAACTCGGCCGCGGTGGTCGCCAGGCGCCGCAGCTGTTCGAGGAGCGTCACCAGTTCGGCTTCGCCGTGGTATTCGAGGAGTTCCGCCTTAGCCCATGTGCGCGCAAGAGCCTCCGGCGACGCGTGATTCATCAAACGGTCCCAGAACTCGTTGGGGATGGCGTAGACCCATGGGCCGTCTTCTTCGTCGTCGGTGTGAAGTAGTCGAAACGGGAGGCAGGCGACCGCATTATCGCCGTTGACGTCGTCCCCGCTGAGTGCGGCGAACAGCACGGAGAGGGTCGCGGAGTTGTGGTGGTCCAGATGGATGCCGTGGGCCTGGCCCAGAGGTTCCATGGTCGCAGCCAACTCGGGCGCGTCGGCCTCGGGTGCGATCAAGAGGATGTCTCGCGCTCCCACGGCATGAGTGTGCCACAGTAAGCACCCGCGTCGGCCGCTACCTAGCGGCGGTGGGCGATGGCTAGATGGGGGACTGCGTCCGGGATGGCGACGACGTCTTCTGTTTCCAAGCCAGCCTCGCTCAGCAGGGCCCGGACCTGGTCGTCGGAGTAGAACGTGTAGATGTCGTCGGGGAACTTCTGTGTGCGCGGGGCGCCGGCCGGATTGAATGCGAGCACCACGCGGCCGCCTGGTCTTAGGACCCGGTGGAACTCGGCAAGTGTCGCCGCGGGATTAGTCCAGAAGTAGATCGTGTGAACGGACAGCAGTTTGTCGAAGCGGGCGTCCTCGAAGTCGAGGGTGATTCCGTCGCCGAGTTTGAGCTCGACTTTGCCGTCGGCTATGGCGGTGCGGTTCGCTCTGGTTGCGACGCTCAGCATGGTTGGCGAGACGTCGACGCCGCCGACGAACGCTACCCTGTCCGCTGCACGGCGCACCGTGTGGCCGTGACCGAAGCCAACCTCCAGCAACTGATCGTCTGCCTGCAGCCTCAATCGAGCCAACACAGCGTCGTTTACGGCTGATGTTTCCTTGGCCATGATCCACGCGATGAATCGACCAACCATTCCCCTCGGGTTGCCCGACTGGCGGGCGATGAACTTGGGGCGCTTCACGACTGACTCCGAGACTCGGAGTAGCGGGGCGCTCAAGTCTTGGGCAGCGCGAGCTTGAGCCCGGCTACGTACGTCGCTGCGGCGCTGAGCAAGGTAATCGCGAAGCCGATAGTGTGCTCATTGACCCCTGCGATCGAACTACCAGGGATGACGAACCCGTAAGCGATGATGATGGTCGGCACGAGGAACATGATCAGTGGGATGAAGTGGCGAAATGTCATGGCGTGTCCTTTGAGTCGATAAAGCTGCGCGAGAGTAGATGCAAGGTGGTCGCGCGAATCTGCTGTTCCGATGCCTGCATCGGATCGGGGTCGGCGAACCGGTGTCGCGCGAACACCGTGATGGTCTCGAGCAGGTAGTGGGCGGCTGCCTCGGCGTTGCCGACCGCGAGGAAGTGCCCGCTCTTCACCCGTTTTTCGATGTACGCCTGCACCTGGGCAAACAGCCCACGGCGAACGCGCACGAAGAACAGCTGAAACATCTCCGGCAGGTCCATGGACGAGCGCTCGATGGCCGCGGCGAGCTGGCGGGTCGCCAACGTGCGGTCGTAGAGTTCGGCGAGCACATCGTCGAGTTCGGCGGCCGCGTCACTAACGCGGCGACGGGCGAGAGCGGCGTCGAGTTTGGGCAGCGGAAACGCAGCGACAATCTGCTCGGCAAGGCGCTCCAAGACCCGTTCAGGGGTCGGCGCCCGTACCGGAAGCTCCTCCGGTATCTCGATTGGCTCACTGGTTAAGCCGCGATCGACCAACAACCAGAACAGCGCTTCCTTGCTCTCGACGTAGTTATATATGGTGCCGTGAGCGGCGCCCATCCGGTCAGCGATGTCGCCAATGCGTGCCCGTTTCAGCCCACGCTCGGCGAAAACGCCCAAACCGGCTCTCAGCAACCGGTCCAGAAAGTCGGGTGAGCGCGGGCGTCCCATGTCCCAACCATAAATGAATAAATGAATCATGCAATCATTAACGCGAAACGAATCCGAAACAGGAGTAATATCAAGTAGTATTCGGACCCGCTTATGTTCACCGGACTCGTAGAAGATGTCGGCACCATCTCAAACCTGCGTCGCACGAGCGACTCGGTGGTGCTGACAATCCGGACCAACGCGTTGCCCACGTCCGAGCTGACGTTGGGTGAGTCGGTAGCGATCAACGGCGTATGCCTCACCGTCACCGAGTTTGACGCGACGTCCTTTCAAGTTCTGGCCGGAGCCGAGACCCTCAAGCGCACCACGACCGGAGACCTGCGTGTGCAGGGCAAGGTCAATCTAGAGCGGGCGATGCGCCTGGGTGATCGCCTTGGTGGTCACATGGTCGCCGGGCACGTGGACGCGGTCGCCAAGATCTCGAGCCGGCGCGACATGGGAGCGAACGTCGAGTTCGGCTTCCGGGCGGGCCGAGACATCATGCGCTATGTAGTCGAAAAAGGGTCCATCGCCGTCGATGGAATTAGCCTCACGGTGAACAAGGCGGACGACGCATCCTTTGCGGTTGCGCTCATCCCCCACACTGTGGAACACACCACTCTCGCGGACAAGCACGTCGGTAGCGGCGTGAATATCGAAGTCGACATCATTGGCAAGTACGTAGAGCGCCTGGTCGGCGGTTACACGCGATAGGGAATGAAGGGAAGACGATGTCGCAGACGTACGAAGGTCAGTTGTCGGGTAGTGGTCTCAAGGTCGCGGTGGTGGCGGGACGGTTCAACTCGTTCATCGTCGATCAACTAATCGGCGGCGCTGTCGACGGCTGCAAGCGCACGGGCGTGAGCGAAGATGACATCGCGATCTACAAATGCCCCGGCGCTTTCGAGATTCCCCAGGTCGTTCGAAAGGTCCTGGACAAGGGCGGCGTTGACGCGGTCATTTGTGTCGGCGCGGTGATTCGCGGGTCCACACCGCACTTCGACTATGTAGCCGGCGAGGTTTCCAAGGGCATCGGCCAACTCGCGCTGGGCTCGAACATTCCCGTTTCGTTTGGAGTCATTACGACGGACACCATCGAACAGGCCATCGAAAGAGCCGGCACAAAGGCGGGAAATAAGGGGTTTGACGCCGCCATGGCCGCGATCGAGATGGTAAACCTGTACCGCACTGTCGACGGATCGTAGATTAGAACAATGGCCGTAGGAGTCCGCAGAAAGGCGCGTTGGTATGCACTGCAAGTGCTCTACGCCCTAGACCTCAACGGGGGTGACCCCGGCGATGCGGTGTCGACCTACCAGGGGGCGTTTGAACTCGAGCTGGATGAACGCTCCCTCTCGTTCGCCAAGGAACTGGTCGAAAATACCCAATCCAACCTCGCCGCCATCGACGATGCTATCCAGAGCGCGTCCCGCAACTGGCGCCTCGATCGTATGTCGCGGGTCGATCGCAACATCCTGCGTCTGGCCACATACGAGCTTGTTCACTCACCCGACGTTCCGGTCAAGGTCGTGATCAACGAAGCGGTGGAGCTGGCGAAGCGCTATGGCGCCAGCGAAGCGCCGGCATTCGTCAACGGCATCCTCGATCGCATCGCCCAGGGCGTGCGCCGCGACTGACCATGTCGGTTCACTTTCTCAATAACGACCTAGGTCGCTGGGACGAAGGCTCGGCCAACACACTGCTGCTGACCTTCTTCGCCGATGAGCGCCCGCTTCGTGGTGCGGCCGGGCTCGCCGACTGGCGTCTTTGCGGTCGCCTATCGCGGTTGATTCGCCACCAGCGTATTAGCGGTAAACGCGGCGAGACATTGATGTTGCCACCGGGACGCCGCCTGCCGTTCCAGCGCATCTTGCTGTTCGGTCTGGGCACGTCCGAGAAGTTCAACGAAGACGTCTTCCGCCAGCACGTGCGTTGGATCGTCGACGTCGTCACGCGGGCGAACATCAAGTCCTACGCGACTCAGGTTCCCGGTAGAGCCACCGCGCACATCGGTGCTCGTCGCGCCCTGGAGCTGTGGCTCGAAGAGACCGACAAGAGCGATCACAAAGCCGACGTCGCCATCATCGACACGCACACCGGCCAAAAAGAGATGGCCGAGATCCTGCGCTATCGCAGTAAGCGCAAGAAGACCGCGTCAGAGGCTGCGGCGAAATCCGCGGCGAAATCTGGTTAGCATCCGCGGCGAAGGCTGGTTGCGCCCGCTGCCAAGTCTGGTTAGTTCCGCGCCATCATCACGGCGATCTGGCTGTAGATCGACGCGCGCCAGAACAGCTCCAGCGCCGCCAGCTTGTCGGCCAGATCACCTTCACGCAGGACCCGCGCCTTGGCGTACGCCAGGCGGCTCTGGATCGGGATGTTGCTCGTCGCCACTTTTGCGGAACGCGCGTGCTCTCGCGCTTTGCGCTCGGCTGTCGTGATCATATTGATGAACGCTTTTTCGTTGTGCACCTTCGTCGGTGTGCCGGCGAAATTGTGGCTGACGCGGAGCGAGTACTCCTTGCTGATCAACAGGGAGGTCTTGAAGTAGCTGAGGATCGCACCGGAAAGGCTGCCGAGACTCCACGCTAGCGACTTGGGACCCCACTCCTTTTTTAGCCGCGACGGAAGCCCGCCCATGTCGCGGCCGGCGAGGGCGAAGGCGCGATACGCGATCAAGTAGTCGGGGTTCATCGACATCAGTCGCCACTTGGCTCTCTGGGTGGTTGTGCGATAGCGACGGGCGATCTTCTTCAGGGCGATGGATTCGTAGTAACCCAGGTTGGCACCGGCCGCCGATGTGTAGGACTTCGCGAGGCGTCGCGTGTTGGGCAGCGAGCACATGTAGTTGATGTCCGTGCCGCCTTCGATGTCGAGTGACTCCAGGGCTCGCCGCGTGGCCGACATGCCCCTGGCGATGGTCAGAATCGGAATCGACACTTTGCGCACGATCTCATTGCCGAGTTTGTCGTCGGCAAGTTGTTCGGCGGTCTTGCGGCCGACCGAGCGCACATAGCGTGCGGTGGCAGCTACCGAGCGCGAACCGTGATAGTAGAAGCCCCAGCCGGTAAGCGCCGATTGAAACGCCGACACCATGGTCAGGTGGCCCGACATGGTGGACGGCTTCTTTCCGCCCACCTTGCGCAGGGCGCGCTCGGTGGCGTTGGACAGGGCGAGGAATTGATAGAGCACTCGGGAAGCGCCGGCTGCGTCTCCCTTGCGCATTTTGTCCAGGATCGTCCAGGTTGCCATGGCTGTCGCAGCGTACGTGACCGCGTTTGCCATGCGCTGGTAGGCGCTGGGCAGCAGTCCCTGACCGAGAAGCTTTCGCGACTCGATGGCCTCCCGTGACGCTCGGCGCCCCATAGCGTAGAGCGCCTTGAGCCCTTTGAGCTGCCCGCCGCGCACCAGGCGCACCAACGCGGCGTTCTCTCGTTTGTAGCTCTCTTCCCACTGCTTGTAGTACTTGAGCAGCTTCTTTTCGACCTTGTCACCGACGCTCATGTCGCGCGGACGTACCGGCACTGGCATTGGCAGTTTCTTGCCAGTGAAGAACTCGTAGGCCTGCCAGACGTCGCTGATCTCCGTCGCGGTGGCGCCTTTGGAGTTGGCCAGCGCGACCAGGTCCACGCGCTTGCGGGTGTTGAAGTCCATGGCGTGGCGCTGCCCCACCGGGAACCCTAGCTTCGTCTTACCGTTCTTGATCGCGCCCTCGAACTTGTGTGGGATGCCACCTACGGGGCCAACCGTTCCATCAGGATTGACAGTCCCCGTCATCGACGCCTTCGGGTTGATCTTGGCGTCGGTCAAGGAGGCCAGGAAGCCAACGGTCATTAGTGCGCCCGACGAAGGGCCGTCGAAGAATTTGCCCCGGGTCACCGAGAAGCGGAAATCGGTCAGGTCTTTGCTCAGAGTGCTTACCGCCATGAACGACGCGATCCACGCCGCGGCCTCCAGCTGTGGACCGACGCCACCCAGAAACTGAGACACGACGCCAACACGTACTTCGCCGTCCTTGTTGGGTTCGGTCTCCAGGGTCATCTCGCTGATCGACCCGCGGGCCGGTTTGCCGCCGCCCATGCGGACCGACAGGGGGTACACCGTCACCCGATTGCGTCCTTCGGCGAGTGGTAGCTCCGTCGAACCGCCGTTCTCGTCGGTACCGAGAATCAGAGCGATGTTCTTTGGCTTCTTGACCTCGAGAGGTTTGACCGCCACGCCGTTCTTGACGGGCTTCGTGGTCTTGGCGGTCTTCGTGGTGCCGCCGCAGCTCAAACCGACGGCGAACGCCAGGGACACGCATGTGCCTCGAATCAACTTGTTCATGGATCGCCCTTTGACAGTCAGTGCGGCAGGTCAGTTGCGGGCCAGCATCACCGCAGTTTGAGAGTACATGGTGGACGCCCAGAACAGCTCCAGGGCTTTGAATTTGTCGTTGAGGCTGCCGTCCCGGAGGACCTTGGCGTTCTGGTAGTGCAGGCGTGCCTGGATCGGGATGCTTCCGCTGGCGAGCTTGGCTTCGTGAGCGCGTTCGCGCGCTTTGCGCTCAGCCATGGTCAGCATGTGAATGAACGCCTTCTTCATTCTGACTTCGGTGACAGTGCCCGATACCCGGTTGACCTTGACGCCCAACGACGACCACTTGCTGATCAGTAGCGAACTCTTGAAGTAGGACAGAATACCAGCGGCCAGGGTGCTGAGACTCCATGGCAACGACTTGTCGCCCCACGCCTTCTTGAGCTTCTCGGGCAGACCGGAGAACGCGCGGGCCGAAAGGTGGACCGCCTTGAACGAGATCAGGTAGTCGGGCTCGCGCTTCATGAAACGAATCCGCGCGACGTCATCGGAGATCTTTAGCTGTTTGGCGGCGCGGGTAACGAACAGCGACTCGAAGTACTTGAGGTTGGCTACCGAGGCGGACGAGTAGGACAGTGCCAGGCGTCGCGCGTTGGGCAATGAGCAGGTGTAGTTGTCGCTGCTGGATTTCTCCAGCTCCATCGTCTCGGTGGCCATCCTTGTCCGGGCCATGCCGTGGGCGACGTTGAGAAGGGCAGGGGCAACGGCCCGGGCGACGAGACCCAGGGCAGCTTTTTGCTGCGCCGGAGGCACTCGGCGCAAACGCGCCAGGTACTTGTCAGCGTTTTGCATCGCTGTCGTGCCGACTACATGAAAGCCCCAGCCAGCCACCGCTTGTTGAAAGGCTGAGACCATCAGCATGTGACCGCCCATGGTGCCTGGGCGAAGCTTGCCGATCTTACGCAGGGTCGGTTCGATTTTCTGGGACAGACTAGCGAATGCCCGCAGCGTCTGGCGCGCACCGGCAACGTCACCCTGTTTTACCTTCTCCATGATCTGCCACGTGGCCACGGTGGCGGACGCAAACACCGTCGCCTTGATCACGCGATAGTACGCACTGGCGTACACGCCCTGGCGCAACAGTTTCTCCGCGCCGGTAGCCTCGTGTTCGGCGAGGGACGCCATCGTTCGCAGGCCGCCCTGCAACTCGCCGAGACGCTTGATGCGCAGGATGAGGGCGAACTCCGCCGCGAGGCGTTTTCGCCATTCCTTGTACAGCCGTTCCAGGTTTTTCTCGACCGATGGTTCCAACGCCATGGCCTTGGGCTCGACGGGAACCGGAGTCGGTAACTTCTTGCCCGTGAGGAATTCGTACGCCTGCCACACGTCGCTGATCTCGACCGCCGTGGCGCCTTGCTTGCGCGCGAGTTCGACCAGGTCCACCCGCTTTCTCGTGTTCATGTCTCGGTCGTAGCGACGGCCGATGGGAAAGCCGATGCGCTTTTTTCCCTTGGCGATGGCGGCATTGATCTTGTGAACGATCCCGCCGACGGGACCGACCGTTCCGTCCGGGTTGATCGTTCCGGTCATGGTCGCTTTCGGATCCACTGTCGCGCCGGTGATGCTCGCGAGGAAGCCAACGGTGGTCAGTGCTCCGGCGGATGGACCGTCGATGAACCCGGATGAGCGGGCGAGGTAGCTGAAGTCGGTCAGATCTTTGTTGAGAATCGTCGCGCTCACGAAGGCGGCCAGCCACACGGCCGATCTCCAGGTCGCACCCGTGCCGCCCGAGTGGGTCTCGACCACACCTACGTTGATCTCTCGGACAGTTTGAGGTTCCGTTGTGAGACGGGTCGGGCTGAGCATGCCCCGCGCGTTGCCCGGCCGGGCGAACACGGCCATGACGTCGACAGTCTGGGTGTTCTTCTTGCCCAGCAGGGGAATGACCGTGGAGCCGCCGCTTCGGTCAGTACCGTAGATGAGGGCCCGGTTCTTGGGGGCCAGGGTGTACGGTTTGATTTGCTTACCCGCGCCGACATCCTTGTTGTCGGCGGGCTTCGTCTCCGGTGTAGGTTTGCTGACGCTCTTGCCCCCGCAGCCGGCGATCGCCAGGGCGATCATCGTCGTGATTGCGGCGAAAACGGTTGAGAACACGCGTGTTCTGGCTCCCCGGACTGGCGTTTGCTCCATCTGCAGATAGCCTAGCACGGCGCAATCCTGGTACCATTGAGTGGTGGAGGAACACGTTTGGCTCCCCGCGTATTGCTAGTAGACGACTCACGTACAACGCGTGCATTCGCAGCTGCCGCACTCGAGGCTGGCGGCGATGTCGAGATCACTGAAGCGTCCACGGGGGTGGAAGCGCTGAAGATTCTGCCACGTCAGCAGTTCGACCTGGTCATTACCGACATCAACATGCCCGACATCAACGGGCTGGAGCTCATCAAGTTCACCCGTACCCACGCCAACTACAAGGACACGCCAGTGATCATCATCTCCACGGAGGGACGTGACACGGATCAGAAGCGTGCACTTGATCTGGGGGCGAACGAGTACATAACGAAGCCGTTCACACCCGACGACCTGGTCGCGGCGGTGCGGCGACACCTGTCTAAGTACTAAACACACGTGGCCAGCCCATCGGACAAGGCGCTCGGCGAGTTTCTATCTGAAGCTCAAGAAATCGTCGAGACATTCAATCGAAACCTGCTTGGCTTCGACAAGCAGAGGAGCGCGGGCCAGGGTATTGATCCGGACCTGATCAACGAGAGTTTTCGTGCGGTCCATTCGTTGAAGGGGCTGGTTGGTCTGTTCGGCCTGTCGCACACCGGAGAGCTGGCGCATGCCCTCGAAACGTTGCTGGACTCGATTCGACTCGGAAAACTCGAAGTCGGCGCCGAGACCATGGACGTGTTGTTCGAGTCGGTGGAGTTGTTTAGCAGGGCCCTCGCGGCCGCGGCGGACGGCGGTGACCTGGAGACCAACGACGTTGCCGAATACCTGGTCAAGCTACGCGCTGCCAGCGCGCCGGAACCGGAAGGCGACGGAAGCGATGACCAGTTCGGCGGCTATCAATTCGACGGCTCGTTACTCAGCGTGCTGACGGAATACGAAGAGCATCGCCTGCGGGAGAACATTCGCACCGGGGCGATGATCTTTCGAGTGTCGGGCCAGTTCGACTTGATGACGATCGACAAAGGCATCGAGGAGATTAAGCAGCGCAGCAAGCCCGTCGGCGAAATCGTTACCTACTTGCCTAGTGGTGACAGTAGCGACCCCAACGTGCTCGAACTGCAGATTCTGATAGCGTCACGTTCACCTCTCAACGCGGTCAAGGAAGCGCTGCAGGGTATCGACGTTGCGATCGAGGAAGTCGCCCGAGTGCTCAACACTCCGCCCGCGCCAGAGCCGGCGCCGGTGGTGGCCGAAACGCAACCGGTCGAAGCCTCCCCGGCTGACGCGCATCCAGACCATGAACTGGAGCCGGGCGTGCCCACGTTGCGCTCGGTTAGCCAGACCGTGCGCGTCGATATTCGCAAACTCGACGCGTTGATGAACGCGGTGGGGGAACTGGGCATTGTGCACGCGGGGCTGGAGCGCTTACTGGGCAGCATGCTCGATCGTGGCCTTACTGATGAGAGTCGAGCGTTGCGCAGTGAGTTGCGCGCGCTCGAGCGCAAACTCGGCGAACTCCAGAGCGGTATTCTCGAGGTGCGCATGGTGCCGCTGCGCACGGTGTTCGACAAGCTGTCACGGGTGGTGCGCAAGGTCTCCAGGAGCATCGGTAAACAGATTCGGCTCGAGATTGCTGGCGGCGAAACAGAGCTAGACAAGCTCATCGTCGAGGAGCTTTCGGACCCGCTCATGCACATCATTCGCAACGCCATCGACCACGGGATCGAAGAGGCGGGCGACCGAATCAAGGCGGGTAAGTCCGAAATCGGTACGGTGTCGGTGTCAGCGCTGCAGCAAGGTAACCGGGTCATGGTCATCGTTTCCGACGATGGCGGTGGTGTGGACGAGAACAAGATCGCCGAGGTCGCGGCGGAACGCGGGCTCGTGGATAGAGCCGACCTGGCGGAGATGAGCCGGCGCGATCGGTTGAATCTGATGTTCTTGCCCGGCATGTCAACGCGGGCACAAGCAACCGAGCACTCTGGTCGCGGTGTCGGTCTGGATGTGGTCAAGACCAACATCTCCAACCTCAGCGGCATCATCGATGTGTCGTCGACTCGGGGGCACGGTACCCAGTGGACCATCACGCTGCCAATCACCCTGGCGATCATCCAGGCGATCATCGTCAAGGTCGCCGGGCGGACGTTCGCGGTTCCATTGAACAGCGTGGTCGAGAGCTTGATGGTCGAGCCCAGCGAGATTCAGACGGTAGAAGGGCGCGAAGTCGTCACTCTGCGCAACCACACCCTGCGCCTGGCGCGGGTGAGCGACATCTTTCGCTTGGACCGGGAAGAGAAACCCAAGAGCGAGTTCGACGCCAACGTGCTGTACGTGATCGTAGTCGGTGTAGCGCAACATCGGCTCGGGCTTGTGGTCGATGAGTTGATCGGTCAACAAGATATTGTCATCAAGTCGCTGGGCCGAGCATTGTCTGGCGTACCTGGCATCGCCGGCGCAACTGAGTTGGGCGGCCAGCGCACGGTGCTGGTGGTCGACGTTCCAGGTCTCGTCGAAGAGATGTTGCAACGAGGCGGAAGGGACGTGGCCGCATGAGCGACATCAAGCTCGCCTCCGAAGAGACGTTCCTGGCCAGCTATCACGGCCGGCGCGCCAAGGCGAAGCATCACGATCGCGAGATCCTCACCTTTCGACTTGGCGATGAACTCTACGGTATCGACATTTCGTGCATGCGTGAGATCTGTAAGCTGCGCGTGGTGACCGAAGTGCCCAGGTCACCAGCCTTCTTGCGGGGCATCATCACGTTGCGCGGGACCGTGGTGCCCATCATCGATCTGCGTCAGCGCATGGACATTCCGCAGGTCGAACCCACCCGCGCGTCGCGGATTCTGATCGTCGACCACCAGGACGAGCCGTTTGGCTTGATCGTCGACGCGGTTATCAGAGTTGTTCGTATGGTCAACGATCAGATCGAAGCGAGTCCGATTCCAGGCGGGATCGACTCGGAGTACTTGACCGGACTGGCGCGCGACGACGGCGATCTGATCGTGCTCCTCAACCTTGCTACGGTGGTAACGTTCCCTCTCGAGGCTGCGCGTGGGTAACGAATCGCTTCAGGTTGCGTGTTTCGTCGTGGGCGCTGAGGAGTACGCCCTCGACATCATGCGGATCAAGGAAATCATCAATCCGGTGAAGGTGACCCAGGTCCCCCGTTCGCCGGAGTTCATCGAAGGTATCATCGAACTCCGCGGTGCATTCTTGCCCGTGGTCGATCTACGCAAACGCTTTGCCTTGCCTCGCACTGATCCCACCCGCGACACCAAGTACATCATCGTTAGCCTCGAGGGACGCATCGTCGGTCTGGTGGTGGACAAGGTCATCCAGGTCAAGTGGGTGAGCGCCGATACGGTGAGCGACGCGCCTTCCATGGCGGTCGGCGACAACGCGCGATTCTTTAGCGGCGTGGCCAAATGGGACGACCACATCGTCATGCTGATGAACCTGGACGAGATCTTGTCGTCGGTAGAAAAAGAACAGCTGCTGGGGATGCAGTCGTAGCCATGGCGTTGTTTCGAGTCCTCGTCGCCCATGACGACCAACATCTGCGCGAATCAGCGATGCAGGTGACCCGTGCAGCGGGCTACGAAGTCGTTGGCGTCGTGGACGGCGACAGCGCGCGTGTGCTGCTGCGTTCGCAGCCAGTTCCAGTCGCTCTTGTGGTCGACGTGGCGTTGCCCCGAGTGGCCGCTTACGAGTTGTGCGACGACATCAAACGGCTTGGTCTGCCCACCCGGGTGATCCTCATCGCGTCGGTGTTCTCGAAGACGGCGTACAAACGGCGGCCGACGAGTTTGTATGGCGCAGACGACTACGTCGAACAGCATCACATCATCGATCAGCTGGCGCCAAAGCTAGAGCGAGCGTTGACCATGGCGTCGGGAGGACAATCCTCGCCCATCCCTCATCGGCGCCTGTCGGAGACTGCCCAACATCGAGCGCTGCGCATTCAGGAAGCGGGGGAGGCGCGGCTGACCTTTCGTTATGCAGATCGCAAGGACGGGCTCGAGCGAGCTCATCGGCTGGCCCGGTTGCTTGTTGCGGACGTGTTGCTCTATTGCGGTGACGAAGTTCGCCAATGGCGGGATACAGGTGCGGGGGGCGCGGTGCCGACCCAGCTAGCCGACGATCTCGATGAAGGGCGCAGATTGTTCGCGCTGCGCGTGCCCGAGGAAATCGCAACCGAACGCGACTTCGTCGGCGACGCTTTGACCGAGCTGCTTGCCAGTTCCCAGGCGGACGATTGAGCGCCGCGGAACGACTCGCCTTATTGACCACCCAGCTCACCGGAGACGACCCGGAGCTGCGTCGCATCGCCGTTCGCGATCTACCCCAGGTGCCCATGCGTCAGGTGCTGGGATTGTTGGTTGCCGCGCTGAACGACGAGGATTGGCGTGTCCGCAAGCAAGCGATCGATCGACTGGTCGAATGGCCAGACGTGGACGGCGTGGTCGAAGCGATGATCGGCGTGCTCGCGGATCGCGACGACGTCGGCGCACGCAATGCCGCCGTCGATGCCCTGGCGCAAATCGGCTACGACTCGGTTATGCCGATGGTCGCCGCCATCGATCCGGGCGACGAACGCCTGCGCAAATTCTTGATCGATGGCCTCGGTCTCATCGGGGACGAGCGAGCCGTGCCGGCTCTGCTGGTCATGTTGCGCAATGACGACACCAACCTGTGTGTCGCTTCCGCCGAAGCGCTCGGGCGGATTGGTGGCGAAGACGCAGAGCGCGCGCTTCGCAGCACCCTGGACCCAGCACACCTGTACGTGTGCAGTGCAGCTCTGGAGGCCTTGGCCAGGTTGCACACGGGAGCGCCCATGTCGCTCCTGCTGCCGTGTCTGGAGAACCCGATGTTGCGGCCACCAGCGCTGGTGTTGCTGGGCTGGGGCGAACTCGATAGCTTGCCGCATCTGCTAGGCGGCCTGGGAGCGACTAAGTCGCGCGAGCATGTATCAGCGGTCTTGGGCCTGGCTATGCTGTTGCGCCGCGCCGATGAGCAAGACCGCGTCACGATCCGCGACACGTTGCGCACGTCCATTGGGCTGGACTCCGGGCAACGATTACTGAAAACCCTGGAGAGTGGGCCGCCCGATGCGCGTAGCGCGGCGGCAATGATCCTGGGTGCCAGTAATGTCGAAGGTGCTAGCCGCGCACTCGCCAATGGGATGGTGGACGTCATTGCGTCTCAGGCGTGCATTGAAGCGTTGATCGAACTCGGTGACGAAGCGGTGCATGTGCTGGTCGAGCTTGCGGCGGAAGCCGACTCGGAGCTGCGTCTGGAACTGTTCGAGGCGTTGGCGCGCATCGGCAAACAGGACACGGCGGTGGAGGAACTCCTCGCCGCGGCTGTAGTCGAAGAGTCCGATGAAGAGGTTGCAGCGGCGGCGGCGCGCGCGCTTTCGGTGGTGGGGTCGGAGAATGTGCTCACCTCACTGCAGAAAGCACTGAGCTTTGGCGGGCCCGAGCTGGCTAGCGCCGCGGCGACATCGCTCGGATCCCTGGGTGGTGACCACTCAGAGGTACGACTGTGGCTATGTCAGGGGCTGGCAAACGATGAGCCGGCGGTCAGAGCCGCATGCGCGCTGGCTCTTGGCGAACTCGGTGACCCAACAGCGTGCACCGTGCTGCATGTTCAGCTATCTGACCCGGACACCTACGCGCGGCTCGCGGCGATTCGCGGTCTGGCCAGTCTCGGCGAAACGGGAATCGCGCTGCTCCGCGACCGACTGGGCCAGGAAGACGACGCGGAAATGGTTGGAGCTATCCGCGCAGCCCTGGAAGACGTTCGCCAAGAAGACGACGGTTCGGGGAGCGACGCATAGTGAGCGCTGGCGCTACCGCCGAGCTCGGCGATGCCGAGTTCAGGCTTCTGCGTGACCTTATCTATCGCTACTCGGGGATGTGGTTTTCCGAGGCCAAGAAGTACCTACTGCATCGGCGGCTGTATCCGCGCCTGCAGGTGACCGGCGCGCGCAGCTTTGCCGAGTACGCGCGCATGTTGCGCTATGGCACCAGGGGACGCAAAGAGCTAGAGGAAGTGCTCGATCGGGTCACAGTCAACGAGACCTACTTTTTCCGCGAGGACTACCAGCTCAAGGCGTTCACCGACGAAATTCTGCCCCAGCTCAAAGAGGAACGTGCTGACACGCGCAGGCTGCGAATTTGGAGCGCCGGTTGTTCGTCGGGCGAGGAGCCCTACACCATTTCTATGTTGCTGATGGAGCACGGTGGATTTGCCGACTGGGATGTGCAGATCATCGGTAGCGACATCTCCCGAAAGGTACTGCGCCAGGCGGCTCGTGCTCGTTATCGTCGCTCAGCATTACGCCAAACGAGCGCCGTACGTCAGCGCCGATTCTTCATCGAAGATGGTGATCACTACGAACTGCCGCCGGAAGTCAAAGCACCGGTGTCCTTCGCGCGCTTGAATCTGTTCGACGACCCGTCGCTCGACCTGGTCGGCACGGTGGACATTTTGTTCTGCCGCAACGTGTTTATTTATTTTGACGCCAAGTCTCGCAGCCAGATTACAGAATCCTTCTATAATCGACTGCGTCCGGGTGGCTATCTGCTGCTCGGTCACTCCGAGACACTGATGAATCTGTCGACGGAGTTCGAGCTTGTGCAACTCCGAAACGATACTGTGTATCGCAGACCCGTTAGCGGGACTTCTTCACGGGGTCTCGACTCTGGCTTCGACTCTGACTTCGACTCTGACTTCGACTCTGACCGCAACAATGGGCGACGCTGGTAAAACCGTCAAAGTTCTGATCATCGATGACTCTGCCTTTAACCGGCAGAACATCACGACGATGCTGTCGTCGGTGCCCGGCATCGAGGTCGTCGGCAGAGCGGGCGATGGCAACGAGGGGCTGAAGCAGGTGATCGAGCACCAGCCCGACGTCATCACTCTGGACCTCGAGATGCCCAAGATGGACGGCTACACGTTCCTGCGCATCCTGATGACCCAGCGTCCTACACCTGTGATCGTGATCAGCTCACACTCGGAGCGAGAGAGCGTGTTCAAGGCCCTCGAGCTGGGAGCGCTGGACTTCATCGCCAAGCCGGCGCGCGCCATCTCGCCCGAACTGCACACCATCGAAACTGAGTTGGTCGACAAGATCAAAACCATCGCCCGGCTGCGTCGCTCAAAGCTGAAGGCGCGCCCGGCCGAGACACCTGCGCCCAGCCCTGCACCTGGTGCTTCCGGGTCTACCGTCGCTGCGTCGCAGATGCTCGGCGTCGTGTGCATCGGCGCATCCACGGGCGGGCCACCGGCGCTCAAGCAGATCTTCGAGGCGTTACCCGGAGATTTGCCACTGGGGATTCTGATCTCCCAGCACATGCCCGCGAGTTTTACCGGCGCCTTTGCACGCAGGTTGAACGACACCGGCCCCTACGAAGTTCGCGAAGCCAAGGCTGGGGATCGGCTGCGTGCCGGCCTGGCGTTGCTGGCGCCAGGCTCGGCGTCCATGCTGGTTGGAACCGTCGCAAACGGAGACGGCGTCATAAAACTGGAGCCGCGACCCGAGGGACAGGGGGCTCCGCGCATCGTTCCAAGCGCAGATCGCATGATGGAGACGGCTGTTGCGGCTTTCGGTGACACGGTGATGGCCGTCGTGCTCACAGGAATGGGCAGCGACGGCAGCCGAGGCGTCCAGCGCATTCACGAGGCGGGCGGGCCGACTGTGGCGGAAGCCGAGTCCACTGCGGTCATCTTCGGCATGCCCGATTCTGCGATTCGCACCGGTGCTGTCGAGGAAATCCTGCCGCTCGAGGCCATCCCGGCAGCCATCGCCCGCTTCGGCATGGCGCTATCTCGCAAGGATTAGTGGTACGATAGCAGGGCATGAGCGACGGCGACGACACGTCAAAACTCGTCGACAAGAAGCGAGAGTTCATCGACTCGTTCTTCCGCAAGGGGGCGGAGTTCACTCGGGAACTTCTTCAGGAGATCGACCGCCTGCGCCGCCGGGAAGCGGAGCTTGAGGACGAGCTGATGCGTCGCGGTCATCCGCAGCCGTCGGGCACGACCCTGCGCGAGCTGGCCGAACAGATTTCCGCGCTCGAGGCTGAGCGCGATCAGCTCCGATCGCGGCTTGTCCACATCGATTCCGACGACCATCGCTTTAGCGAGCGCTATAGCGAAATCGAACGCGAGAACAACGACCTGGCGAGTCTGTACGTGGCGCAGGGGCAGATGCATTCGACCCTGGTCGCCAGCGAGGTCATTCAGGTCATGACCGAAATCCTGCTCAACTTCGTCGGCGCTTCCCAGTTCGCGATCCTACTGCTGGACTCGGAGTCATCACCGCAGGTGCTCGCGGTCGAAGCCATGGACCGGGCGAACGTCAACAAGCTGGTCGCCGGCACTGACGTGATTGGCACCGTGCTGGGCACCAACCGGCCACACTTTTCCGAGTTGCCCGAAGGACGCGAGTCCGACCAGGATCCGATCGTTTGTTTTCCGCTGCGTCAGGGCGCGACTGTCGTTGGCGCAATATGTGTTTGGGGGTTCTGGATTCAGAAGGAAGAGCTGAGCGATTTGGATCACCGGATGTTTCATCTATTGGGAAGCAGCGGAGGCCACGCCCTCGAAGCTGCTAGACTCGCGGCTCTCGACGATGTCGGCGATGCCGCTAACAATGGCTCGGGTCCATACGAGCGCTACTCCGCGTTGCTCCAGTGACATGCCATGGCTGAACTGACTGCACTCGTCGTAGAAGACAGCCCAACGATGCGCCAGTTGTTGGTGTACGCGCTACAGCGCATTCCGGGGATGAATACCGTGGAGGCCGGCGACGGTGTCGACGCACTTAAACAACTGGCGAGCGGTACCAAGCCCGATATCATCCTGACGGACATCAATATGCCGATCATGGACGGACTCAAGTTGGTTCAGCGCGTGCGCGCCAACGACGAGCTACGCGACGTACCCATTGTCATCATTACGACCGAGGGCGGCGCCGAGGATCGGGCTCGAGCCCTCGCCCTGGGCGCCAACGCGTACATCACCAAACCGATAAAAGCACCTCAAGTTTTGCGCCAGGTCAAAGGCCTGCTTAAACTGACCTGAGTGCACCTGGATCGAGCCTGCGACCTGTTCATCGCCCACATTAAGGTGGAGCGAAACCTGTCCGCGAACACTGTGGCGGCGTACAGCCGAGACCTGGCGCGACTGATCGCGTACCTGGACGAGCACAAGATTCGCACGCCGGGCAAGGTGACGCGCGCCGCCGTGACCGACTACCTGTTGCACCTGGCCGACGAGAGTCTCAGCGCGCGCAGCCGGGCCCGAGCGTTGGTCGCCGTGCGTGGACTGTTCCGGTTTCTCGTCGCAGAGAAGCATTTGGACAAGGACCCGACCGAGACCATCGACGCACCGCGCATTGCTCAGCGCCTGCCCGAGGTGATCGGCGAAGACGCTATCGGCCGACTGCTGGCTGCGCCCAACGTGGGCACGGACCGAGGCCTCCGCGACTCGGCGATGATCGAAACCCTGTACGCGACCGGGCTGCGGGTGACCGAGCTGGTGTCACTCACCCTGGGCGAAGTGAATCTTTCCGCCGGCTACCTCAAGGTGTTTGGCAAAGGTCGCAAGCAGCGCATCGTGCCCCTTGGTGAAGTGGCCGTCGAACGCATTCAGTCGTATCTGGACCAGGCGCGGGGTAGCTTCATGAAGAACCCCCGCGAAAAAGCGGTTTTCCTCACAGGCCGGGGCAAACCCATGACCCGCCAGGGGTTTTGGAAGCTGCTCCGCCGTTATGCCCTGGGCGCTGGCATCTCCGGCGCCATCAGCCCTCACAAGCTCCGCCACTCGTTCGCGACCCATTTGCTAGAGCACGGGGCGGATCTGCGGGCGGTTCAGGCCATGCTCGGCCACGCGGACATCACGACTACGCAGATTTATACCCACGTCAGCAGGACCCGTTTGCTCGAGCTCTACCGCAATCACCACCCACGAGCCTGAGCCTTTAGCTAGCGCGAGGCTTGCGAGACGGCGTTTCACCGGCCATAGTCGGGTGTTCCCATGGATCTCGGCCCCGAACAGATCCGCCACATCATTCAGATCATGATCATCTTGATCCTGTCGATCTGTGTGCACGAGTTCGGCCACGCCATTGTGGCGGATTGGCTGGGCGACCGGCTGCCGCGCTCCCAGGGCAGGGTGACCCTGAATCCCGCTGCCCACGCGGATCCAATCGGCACTTTGGCGTTTCCTCTAATTGCTTTGGTTTATACCGGCGGTGCCAGCCTGGGTTTCGGCTGGGGAAAACCCGTGATGGTTAACCCATTGGCATTCAACAGAAAATACCGGATGAGGGTCGCCCATATGATGGTGGCGGCCGCCGGGCCGGCGATGAATATCCTGTTTGGCATCACAATCGCGCTGGTTCACGTGCTTCTTCTTCAGACCGGTCTGCTATCAGTGGGCAGTGCACTCAACACCGCGCTCGCCAGCGCAGTCGCTCTGAACTTCATCCTATGCTTCTTCAACTTGATACCCGCGCATCCTTTGGATGGCGGTGCCGTGCTCGAAGGGTTCCTGCCCGATCGGATGCTTCCGCGCTACCGGGAGTTCCAGGTCTACGGACCGTTCATCCTCATGGCTGTCATCTTCATCGAGCAGCTCCAATGGTTCTTCGTAACACCCGCGTTGTTCTTGGCGCGCAATCTCTACCAGATCGTCGGGCTGCCACCTTTTTTGGGGTAGCGCACTCGCCTACTGTTTCCTGGTCAGGCGCGTCCACAGCTCATCGCACAGCCTCCGTTTTCGGAAGCGCTCGCGGAGTCATTCATGTCTGAAGTAGCTATTGGCTACAAGGTACAGCTCGAAGTCTTCGAGGGGCCGCTCGACTTATTGCTTCACTTAGTAAAGAAGCACGAGCTGGACATCCTGGATATTCCGATCTCGTTCGTGACCGAGAAGTACCTCGAGTACCTGGATTTGATGCAGGGGCTCAATCTGGATGTCGCAGGTGAGTATCTGCTCATGGCCGCGACCCTGGCCCACATCAAATCGCGCGAGTTGTTGCCGCCGGAGAACACCGATGATGGTGAAGAAGAAGAGGGCGAAGAAGAGGCCGATCCGCGCCAGGAGTTGATCCGGCGGTTGCTCGAGTACCAGAAGTACAAGGACGCCGCGGGTTCCCTGGGTGGCCGTCCGGTGGTCGGTCGCAACGTTTGGACGCGTGGCGTCGAGCAGAACGAATCTCTGGCAGCTGAAATCGACCCCAAGGTCATCGCTCCCCTCAAGGAGTTCCCGGTCATCAAACTGATCGAGGCGCTCAACCGAGTTCTTCAGCAGGCAAAAATCAAGCTTGCCCATGAGGTCAGCGTTGACCGGCTCTCGGTCAGCGAGCGAATCAACCAGATGGCAGACCGGCTGGCCAAGGAGGGCTCGTTCAGCTTCCGTTCTTGCTTCTGGTTCGTGATGGAAGACAAAGAAGTCACACTGACCGAAGCGCGTCACGACGTGGTGGTCACGTTCCTGGCCTTGCTCGAAATGGCCAAGCTCAATCTGATCCGACTGTCTCAGCCCCCGGTGGACATCGACGACCCGAGTAACCCGCCCGACATCTACATTTCTCGGGCAGCGGATAATCTGCTCGACCGCGTCGCTGACGGAATCGCCCCCGATGAGGAATATCGCTAATGAGCAACACGCGACAGAAGCGCAAGTCCCGCGCGCAAGAAGAGCAAGCCGCTGCCGTTGTGGCCGACCATGACCTTCCTGAGCTGAAAGAGGCAGTCGAGGCGCAGCGCATCGTCGCCCAGCTGGAAGCCCGGGACGCCGAGCGCAGCAAGACGCTCAACCAACCGCTGAACGAACTCGGCACCGTGGCGATGAAGAACGTCGTCGAGAGTTTGCTGTTTGCGGCGGACAAGCCACTTTCGGTGCTGCGTATCAAGCAGCTACTGCGTCGGCGCAGCGATGACGGCATTCGAGAGGCCCTGGACGAGCTCAAGGTGGAGTACCTCAACCGAGGCATCCTGTTGCACAAAGTCGCCGGAGGGTTTCAGTTCAGAACCCACCCGGAGACGGCGCGCTGGGTCCAGCAGCTGATCGCTGGCCGTCCGGTTCGCTTGAGTCGGGCCCAGCTGGAGACGCTAGCGATCATCGCCTACCGACAGCCGGTTACCCGACCGGAGGTGGACGAGATTCGTGGCGTCGATTCGGGCGGCACCCTGCGCATCTTGCAGGAGCGCAGCTTGATCCGCGTGCTGGGCAAGAAGGAAGAGCCGGGCCGGCCGTTGCTGTATGGCACGACAAAGGACTTTCTGGAGTTCTTCAACCTTCAGGACCTGCGAGAGCTGCCGACGCTGCAGGAGTATCACGTACTCAGCGAGGACAGCATGGCCGAGGCACAGCGCCTCGGCGTTGATCTGAGCGCCGACGAAGGCGTCGATCAGTCGAGACTATTCATCGTGCCCGATCCCGAAGAAGAGACGGCGGAAGGCGCGGAGTCAACGGGCGACGCTCAGGCTGCTGCTGCTGATGGTGAGGCTGCTGTTGTTGCAGACGGTGAGGCTGTTGTTGCCGACGGTGAGGCTGCTGTCGCCGAAGACAGTGACGAAGAAGTCGTCGCCGAAGACAGTGACGAAGAAGTCGTCGCCGAAGACAGTGACGAAGAAGTCGTCGCCGAAGACAGTGACGAAGAAGTCGTCGCCGAAGACAGTGACGAAGAAGTCGTTGCCGAAGACAGTGACGAAGAAGTCGTCGCCGAAGACAGTGACGAAGAAGTCGTCGCCGAAGACAGTGACGAAGAAGTCGTTGCCGAAGACAGTGACGAGGAAGTCGTTGCCGAAGACAGTGACGAGGAAGTCGTCGCCGAAGATGGTGACGATGATGTCGCTGAGGATAGCGATGACGATGATGTCGCTGAGGATAGCGATGACGATGAGGTCGCTGAGGCCACTGACGCGGATGGCTCCACGGATGCCGCCGATGACGACGAAGCCGATGATGACGAAGCTGATGACGACGCCAAGGCTGACGTAGCCGAAGCTGGGTCGGAACCAGACCCCGACCAGGAAGCCGCGGGCTAGTGGCTAAGATCCGGCTCCAACGTTTTCTTGCCCAGGCTGGGGTGGCGGCTCGTCGCAAAGCCGAGCACCTCATCGTTGATGGTGCGGTGCGGGTCAACGGCAGCGTCGTCGATGTGCTGGGCTCCAAGGTCGACCCCGAGCGCGACCGAGTCTCGGTGAACGGACAAGCCGTTCACGTCGAAGACCTGTTCTACATCGTCCTCAACAAGCCCAAGGGCTGCCTCACCACCGTTTCAGACCCACAGGGGCGGCGCACGGTGATGGAGTACCTCACCAACGTTCCCGTCACTATCGTGCCAGTTGGCCGCCTCGACTATTACAGCGAGGGTGTGCTGCTCATGACCAACGACGGCGAGCTTTCGGCAGCGTTGCAGTCGCCGCGCAACCACATCGAGAAGACGTATCACGTCAAGATCCGCGGCAAGGTACGCCCGGCGCATATCGAAGCCATGCGTAAGGGAGTTCGGCTGGAAGACGGCACGAAGACCAGGCCCGCCGAGGTCGCTCAGCTCAAGAGCCCGAGCAGTCACGACTGGCTCGCGATTACTCTTACCGAAGGAAAGTCCCGGCAGTTGCGCCGCATGGCCGAAGCGCTCGGCTATCAGGTATTGAAACTGCAGCGGATCGCATTTGCTGAGATCAACTTTCACGGACTCCGCTTGGGTGACGCGCGAGAACTGACCCAGGCGGAAGTCAACGGCCTGCGCAGAGCGGTCGAATTATCCACCGGCGGCCGGGCGGTTTCCCGGGGCAAGTGGATGGTTAAACGCGAGCAGACCGAGTACTCGCGACGCACGCGGGAACGCGAGCGCCAGGACGATGACCAGCCCGCACACACGCCGGTGGTTGGCCGCGGCGCGACGAGCAAACGTAGCCCGGGCGGGCGTAGCCAGTCGGCGCGCGCAGGCGAGCCAGCCGGTCGTGGCAGACCCGCGGGACGTGCCGCTAAGCCGGGTGGACGAACAGCCAAGCCGGATGGACGCGCCGCCAAGCCGGGTGGACGAAGCAAGCCTGCCGCCAAGTCGGGCGGACGCGCGAGCAAGCCAGGCGGACGTGCCGCCAAGCCAGGTGGACGCGCCGCCAAGCCAGGTGGACGCGCGAGCAAGCCGGGCGGACGTGCAGCCAAGCCGGGCGGACGTGCCGCCAAGCCGGGCGGACGTGCAGCTAAGCCAGGTGGACGCGCCGCCAAGCCGGGCGGACGCGCAGCTAAGCCAGGTGGACGCGCAGCTAAGCCGGGTGGACGCGCCGCCAAGCCAGGTGGACGTGCAGCTAAGCCAGGCGGACGCGCAGCCAAGCCAGGTGGACGCGCAGCCAAGCCGGGCGGACGTGCAGCTAAGCCAGGTGGACGCGCCGCCAAGCCGGGTGGGCGGGGCAAGCCATCGGGGCCCGGTAAGTCGGGCGGGAATCGCTCGAAGCCGCGCGGCAAAGCGCCAGCGAAGTCACGCTCGTCGCGACCAAAACGCACGCGCCGTTGACACTGTGATCTGGCCAGCGTAGGGTCCGTAGAACATGGAACTCCGTACATTTACGGTGTTGGACTCATTGCAGCCACAGCTCACCGGGTTCCTCCAAACGGTGTCCCCAGGCTTCATGCCCTTGGAGCGACAGGCGAGCCTGTTCCTCGAGATCGCACCTGGGATCGCGATCAATGAGCTCACCGACGTCGCCCTGAAGAACACGACCTGCCAGCCCGGTATGCAGATCGTCGAGCGTGCTTTTGGACTGCTCGAGATCCACGACGACGACCAGGGCCAGGTCCGCGCCGCTGGTGAAGCGATTCTCGAGCGGCTCAACGCCAAAGAAACCGATCGGCTCAAGCCGCGTATTCAGTCGTCCCAGGTCATCACGGGTGTCGACGGTAAGCAGGCTCAGCTAATCAACCGTATGCGTCACGGCAACATGATTGGTGCCAACGAGGCGCTGTACATCCTCGAAGTGCACCCGGCTGGCTACGCCGCGATTGCGGCCAACGAAGCCGAGAAAGCCGCGAACATCAACTTGCTCGAGGTGATCACGTTTGGCGCCTTCGGCCGGTTGTGGTTGGGCGGTTCCGAAGAAGAGATCAATGAAGCCGTGAAGGCCGCTGAAGCGGTTATCGCGTCGCTCGATGGTCGCGAGAACAAGTAAGCAGTAGGAGTTCCATGTCTGCAACAGCACTAGCATCAGCGCCGTTTAGCTCGGGCGGAGAATATGAAGTCGACGCAGAAATCGCGCGAAGACTGCTCGGGTTCGCACTGGAAGGCGGCGGGGACTACGCCGACCTGTTTTTCGAGTACCGCACGGGCGCGAGCTACGTGTTCGAGGAACAGCAGGTCAAGACCGTTGGTCGGGGCATCACGATGGGCCTCGGCGTTCGAGTGACCAAAGGCGACGCAACCGGCTACGCCTATAGCGAAGACCTGACCATGGAGCGAATGGCCCACGCCGCACGCACGGCCGGGCAAATCGCCAGCAGCGGAGGGGCGCCGGCGCCGGTGGAAATTACGCCGATCAAGATTGCGGACCGCTACCCTCTGGGTACTCCGTCCATAGCGGTGGCGCCCGCGGACAAGCTCGCGCTTTTGCGTGCCGCCGATGAGGCTGCCCGCAGCGCCGACAGCCGCGTGGTCAAGGTCGAGGCATCGTTCTCCGAGGAGCTACGAGAGCTTCTGGTCTTCACATCCGACGGTGGGATGTCTCGCGACCATCTGCCGCTGATTCGTTTTGGTGTGCGCGCCGTCGTCGAGGACGGTGACAAGCGTCAGTCCGGTAGCTCCGGCGGTGGTGGACGCTACGGGCTCGACTACTTCTACGGCGACACGCGAGACGCCGCGTGGCACGGCCGCGAAGCAACTCGTGTGGCGGTCGCGATGCTGGATGCCAAAGAGGCGCCAGCTGGCGAGATGGAAGTCGTGCTCGGCTCGGGTGACTCCGGGATCCTGCTTCACGAAGCGGTCGGCCATGGCCTGGAAGCGGACTTCAATCGCAAGAAGACATCCACGTACTCGGACTGCATCGGACAGAAAGTGGCGTCCGAACTATGCACGGTCGTGGACGACGGCACGGTCAATAATTCGCGCGGTTCCATCAACGTCGATGACGAAGGTAGCGAAGGGCGCTCCAACGTGCTCATCGAGAACGGCATCCTCGTCGGCTACATGCACGACCGTTTGTCCGCCAAGCATTTCGGCGTTGAGCCGACCGGCAACGGGCGGCGCCAGTCGTTCCGCGCCATGCCGATGCCGCGCATGACCAATACGAACCTGCTCGGCGGCGACCACGATCCTGAAGAGATCATCAAGTCGGTCAAGAAAGGCGTGTTCGCCAAGCACTTCTCAGGCGGCCAGGTGAATATCTCGAACGGCGATTTCGTGTTCTCGTTGACCGAGAGCTACTTGATTGAAGACGGCAAGATCACCGCGCCACTCAAGGGCGTCAATCTGATCGGCAATGGTCCTGAAGTTCTGCGCAAGGTCACCATGCTCGGCAACGACTTCGAGGCGTCGGACGGCATCTGGACCTGTGGCAAAGACGGCCAATCGGTTCCGGTTGGCGTAGGTACGCCCACCGTCAAAATCTCTAGCATCACCGTCGGGGGAACCAAGACCTCATGAGCAACGCGTCGAATAGCCAATCGCCAGCGATTACCCAGCAGCTGGTAGATGAACTCAAGACTATCGCGCAGAGCGTGATCGATCATGCGCTGAAGCACGGCGCCGATGATGCCGAAGTCCTGGTTCGCGCCGGCGGCGAACTGACCGCGAAGGTGCGCCTTGGCGAACCCGAGTTGGTGCAGGAGGCTGGTAGCCGAGCCCTGGGGCTACGCGTATTCAAGGACTCGCGCCAGGCAGTCACGTACACGTCGGACATGCGCGACAACGAGCTACACTCGTTTGCCGCTGGTACCGTGACCCTCGCCGAGCTGTCGGAACCCGACGAACTCAATCGCCTGCCGGAAAAAGAGCTGTTCGCGACTGATCTGCCGGAGCTGGATCTGTATGACCCCGACAGCGAGAGCATGGATGCGGCCGAGGCGCTGCGTCGGGCGATCGCCGGAGAAGCGGCGGCTCGTGCTCATGACGAGCGGGTGACCAATTCCGAAGGCGCGACCTGGTCTCGAGTGCTCGGGGCAGCCGCGTTTGCTAGCTCCGGCGGTTTCGTCGGCGGTTACCGGGGCAGCTACTCTTCGCTGTACGTCGAGCCTGTGTGCGACGACGCCGATGGCAAGAAGCGCAACGGCTACTGGTGGACGGCTGGCCGTTTCATGGAATCGTTGCTCGATCCAGAAGCCGTTGGTATCGAAGCCGCCAAGCGCACACTCGCGACCCTGGGTTCGCGCAAGGTGGAGACGTGTGAAGTACCGGTCGTGTTCGATCCCGAGGCGGGTAGGGCGATCGTCGGCATGCTCTTTGGCGTCGCCAACGGTTCCTCCTTCTACCGGAAGTCGTCGTACCTGGTCGATCGCGAGGGCACGAAGGTCGCTTCGGACCTGGTGACCATCGAAGACGATCCACACATTAAGCGTGCTCCCGGTTCGCGTCCATACGACGGAGAGGGACTCGCGACGCGCAAGAACGTGCTGGTCTCCAGCGGAACGTTGGAGACTGTTCTGTGCGATGTGTACAGCGCGCGAAAACTCGGGCGTGAGTCCACCGGCTCGGCCGGTCGCGGAGTTGGCGGCAGTCCATCGCCGACCACATCCAATCTGATCATGAAGGCAGGCGACGTCACTCGTGACGAGCTGATCAAACGGACCGAACGCGGGTTGTACGTCACGTCGATGATGGGCTTCGGTTTCAATCCCATCACCGGAGATTTTTCACGCGGCGCGGCCGGGTTCTGGATCGAGAACGGCGAGATCAGCTTTCCCGTATCCGAGATCACGATTTCCGCCAACTTCGACGACCTGCTCAAACGCATCGACCTGGTCGCCGACGATCTGGAGCTGCGCTCGTCCACGGCGTGCCCGACCTTCCGGGTCTCGCACATGACCATCGCGGGGAAATAATGCGACTGTCTTCTCTACTCGTCGCTGTTCTCGGCCTGGCCGTGCTCGCATGCGGCCCGGCAGGAACCACGACGAAACAGGAGACGTCACCGCTGCCTCCGCTGAAGCGGGTTGCCGGCAAGGATCCTCAGAAGACCGGCCACGGTGGCACGGTGCTCGACCCGGCCGGCAAAGAGGTTGAGCTCGGTGAGGCCTACGCGAGCGCGAATGCGTTGATCGTGTTCTATCGAGGCGCCTGGTGACCACACTGCCGCAAGCAGCTGGTCGAGCTGCAAGAACACTATAAGGAGCTCGTCGCCGAAGGGGCGTACGTGTATGCGCTCAGCGTCGATTCGCCCGAGAAGGCCGGGGAGATCAAAGCCAAGCTGAAGCTCAGCTTCCCTGTGTACAGCGACACCGAAGGCAAGACCGCGCGTCGTTGGGGCGTTCTCAACGAGAAGACGGACATTTCCAAGCCGGCCACGTTCCTGGTGAAACGTGGCGGAGCGATCGTCTACAAGAAGGTCGGCGAGGATATGACGGACCGCCCAGACACGGGCGATCTCGTGAAGCTTGCCGCGGACGCCAACAAATAGAGTTGGCTGTTAGAGCGGCGCTGCCGGCTTAGGAAGTCGCGTACAGACGGCACGTGTTGCAGTAGTGCTTCTTGTACTCGAGTACCCAGCGAGTGGGCTCTTTGCACGCCCGGCACTTGGGGCCCGGCGCCGACAGGAGCTCGTCCTGGCTCATACTGGCGTAATTGGGCGGGGGGGCTGCTTCGCCACCAATTGCGATCAACAACAGGCCGAGCGCCGCTGCGCCACCGCCGCCGCCATAGAATGCCGCGGCCGGGCTGAGGCCAGCCGCCCCGCCTGCTGCCGCAGCGCCGATACCAATAACCAACAGAACCAGTCCAGTAAGCCGTTTGCCTGTCACGTTTCCCCCGAAGCGTAAGGTGCGTTCGGACAAACCTAGCATGCTGGCAGCTGTAAACTAGTGTTGCAGGTGTAAACAGATATTGCGGTGATCTGTAAACGATTATTGCGGTCTTAGCCGCGCTTGGGGCCAAGTGGCTAATCTCATTGGGCTGCTCCGGGAGGTACGAAAATTGCTTTACTTTGAAGTAAGTTAACGCAAGCTGCGTTACAAAGTTTTTACCAAGAGAAACCGAGGCACATGAAGATACTGTTGATTGATGACGATGCGCGCCAGGCAAACCTCATGGCGCGCGTGCTCCAACGCATGGGCCACGACGTCACAATCGCACTGCATCCCAACGACGCCCTGACTCTGGTGCGTGGCAACGTAGACGCCGTTCTCACCGACATCGACATGCCCGGAATGAATGGCCTCACCCTGGCCCGGGAGATTCATCTGCGGGTTCCAGACATGCCGCTGGCCTTCCTCTCCACGGGCATCGTCAAGACCAGCGTCCTCGTCGCGGCCTCCCACATCGGCCCCGTGTTGCCCGACCTGTGGACCGTTACGGACTTGAAGGAGCTGGTGGCGTCGCTTGGCTGCGAGCGCAAGACTCTGTTCGAAACCACCGCCTCCGCGCCCGCGCCCGATGCGTGGGATGAGTTCGACGATCTAGCCAGGAGCGCCATTCCCGAATTGATCGAGCAAGCCATTGGCAGTGACCCGGTCATCACACGCATCACTCGCAAGGTGCGCCTATCGTTTCGCCGTTGGAGCCAGGTGGAGAGCCTGTGTGATCGTTGGAGCGACGGCCCGGTGCGCATGTCCATGGCCGTCAAGGACGTGGCTCGCGACCAGCTGCTTTCGGTTGTCCTTGTGCTTCCTGATCGGACCAACATGATTATCGAGGGAGAGGTCGTCAGTAGCACCGGCGACTCGGCCGTCGTGGCCCTGGTCGGTCTCAACCCGGAGCGTGTTGCCTGCTTGCACACCTTGTGTCACCAGCTTGCCGAAGGCACACCCATGCCCGAACGTCGCAAAGAGGGCTCCTGGGAACATCGCATGAACAAGGACTGCGTCGAGCTCAGGGTTAGCGACATTATCTCGGGCAACATCGAGCTACGCAGCCAGATCGAAGACCTGGCCAACAAGCTCGTGCCCAGGTCCTAGCCGCGCGGGAACGAGACGTTAGCCGCGCGGGAACGAGACGTTAGCCGCGCGGGAACGAGACGTTAGCCGCGCGGGAAAAGAGGAGCCATCTTGTTCACGACAGCATCGTGAACGAGGTCGTTGGTAGCCAGTAGCCCCGTGTTTCGGGCGATGTTCTCGGTATCGTAGGGCAGGGCTTCACCGTACAGGTTCGTGATCTTGCCGCCGGCTTCGTTGAGCACGACCTCAGGGGCGCAGGTGTCCCAGACTTTGCACTTTGACGACGGGTTCACGTACAGCTCGCGCTCGCCCAACGCGATCAGGGCCAGCTTGAGGCCAACGGAGCCGATGTTGAACTCGGTGTCGATGCCCAGGGCGCTCTTCACTTCGTCGATCTTGCTCGTGCGGTTGTTCGCGGACGCGACCAGACGGATATCCCCGACGTCGGCGACCTTGGAACAGTGGATCTGTCGTCGCTGGGCGTCGTCGCCCTCTCCGTCGATGAGCCAGGCGCCGGCGCCATGGGCCGCGGCGAACAGCTGTTTGCTGATGGGCTGGTAGAGCACCCCAACGACGGGCCAGTAGTCGTGAGTCATACCGATCATTACGCAGAAGCCGTCGCGCCCCTTGATGAAGTCCTTCGTGCCGTCGATTGGGTCGATGTACCAGACTCTCGACGCGTCGAGGCGCCGCAGATCGTCGGCGTTCTCCTCGGAGATGATGATGTCGTCGGTGAACGTTTCGGAAAGTCCGGCGACGATCAAATCCGAGGCGGCGCGGTCGGCGGCGGTGACGGGCTCATCACCTGGTTTCATCTCGACCAGTAGTTCTCCGCCGGCCCGATAGCCCATGGCGATTTCACCAGCTTCGCGTGCAAGTCGGGCCGCGACGGCCAACTCGCGTGCGTATTGCTCGCTGATACCCGCGGTGGTCGTGTCCTCCGCCACTAGACGGCAACTTCGGCGATGCTGTTGGAGAGCACGGTCGAGCCGTCTTGTTTTGTCACACGCACGACGTACTTGCCGGGTTCGACTTGCCAACCGCTCGTAGTGAGCTCGTCTCCGGGGTAAACGACGCCGGTGAAGCGCGCGGCGAGCTTCTTGAGCTTGGCCGGGTCCCCGGCACACGCCTTGTTCACGATCGCGCGACCAGCGAAACCGTAGGTGCATAGACCGTGCAGAATCGGCGCCTCGAACTTCACCATCTTGGCCAGCTGCGGATTGATGTGCAGCGGATTGAGGTCGCCGGACAGTCGGTACAGAGCAGCCTGCTCGGTAGTCGTGGTCTCGGTGAACGAGAAGTCCGGGTCTTTACCCTCCGGCGGGTCAGCCTTGAGCGCTTCGGGACCGCGGTCACCACCAAAACCGCCGGCACCACGAACGAAGATCGAAAACACGTTGTCGAACACGGGCTCGCCTTTGGCGTCCGACGTCTTAGCTTCGATGATCGCCAGCGCGCCTTTGCCCTTGTCGTAGATGCCGGTGACCGTCGCCACGGTGCTGAACTCGCCACTGGACGGAATCGGTTTGTGCAGGATGATCGTCTGTTCGCCGTGGAGGATCTTGGTGAAGTCGGCCTTGAGCTTGCCGACCACGTCCAGCAGGGTGACGAACGCGGGAACCACAGCGAAGGTCGGCAGGACCTTGGGGCCGTTGCCCTCCCATAAGAAGTCGAGCTCGTCGGGGTTCTTGGCGCCTACACCGAGGGCGTAGACGACACAGTCTTTCCAGCTGTACTTGTGTTTGATCGGCGCGGTCGTTTTACCGACCAGATCCATGTTCAGGCTCATGCGCCGGAACCTATCACAGACGCGTGCCCGCCTGTTCTGTGAGCAGGTTACGAGCGATGTTGATGATCTGAATCTCGTCGGTTCCGCCGCCGATCTGCAGTAACTTCGCGTCGCGCATCAGCATCTCCACGCGGTACTCCTGCATGTATCCGTTGCCGCCCAAGATCTGGATCGCCTCGAGGGCGCACTCGGTCGCGGCGCGGCCGCAGTACAGTTTGGTCGCGCTTGCTTCGGCGGCGTTCATCGACTTGCCCGCCTTCTGAAGGGTCAGCTGCTTGAACATCAGGTTCTCGCAGTTCTGCAGGTGCATGTACATACGCGCCAGCTTCTCTTGCACCAGCTGGTATTCGGCGATCTTCTTGCCCCAGGTTTGGCGTTCGCGTGCGTACTCGAGGGACACGTCCAGGCAGCGCTCGATGATGCCGATGCACATGGGCGCCATGCCGGTTCGCTCGCTGTGAAATACGTCCTTGCCGCTGGCGCGACCGATGCTGTCCTTTTCGCGAAGTCCGAGTAGCCGGTCGGCGGGCACGAAGCAGTCTTGCAAGAACACCTCGCCCGTGGGCGACGAGTGCATGCCCATCTTCTTCATCGGCTTGGACAGTTCCAGGCCTTCGTCGCCGCGCTCGAGCACGAACGGCTGGATCGGTCGATCTGCCAACGGCGTGCCGTCGCCACGGTCGATCTTGGCGTAGACGACGATGATGTCAGCGTACGGCGCGTTGGTGATGAAGGTCTTCTGACCGTTGAGCACGTAGCCGTCATCTTTGGGAATGGCGACGGTGTGCATTGAGCGGAACGCGTCGGACCCTGCGCCGGGCTCGGTCATGCCCCATGCCCCTATCTTCTCCCAGGTCAGGATTGGCAGGCCCCAGCGCTTCTTCTGCTCGAACGTGCCCTTGCCCATGATCGCGCCACCGGCAAGGCCCATGGACGCGCCGAACGCCAACATGAAGCCAGGGGACACTCGGGAAAGCTCGATGCTGAGCAGACAACTCATGGCGGCGTCGCCACCGGTGAGGCCTGGCATGCGCGCCGGCTTGCCGTCCTTGCCGCCTTCTTTGGCGGCCTTCTCCATTTTTTCGAACGCCGCACGAATCATTCCCGGCAAGCCGAACGTCTTGGCGAAGTCCCGCATCAGCTCATAGGGCGGTTCGCCATTTTCGATCTCGTCGAGTTGCGGCTCGAGCTTCTCGGTCGCCCAGCGGCGGACCATTTTGCGGATCATCATGTGCTCTTCGCTGAATTCGAACATTGTCTGCTCCTTGTTGCCGTGGCTAGACGGGGATGATTCCGCGTTTGCGACTCGGTCGCTCGACGCGGCGGTTCCAGCTCATTTCGATCGCTTGACACAATACGTGTCTGGTCTGGCGCGGATCGATGACGTCATCGATGAGTCCCCAGCCAGCGACCTTGTAGATGTCGATGTTCTTTTGAATGGCGTCGATGATCTGCGTCTTCACTTCCGGGGGCGGTGTCATGCCGCCGAACAGTTTCGGAGCGGCGATCTCGACCATGCCGGACGCCCCCATGACGCTGATCTCTGCACCGGGCCACGCCACCAGCAGGTCGGGTTCGAACGCGCGCCCGGCCATCACGTAGTAGCCAGCGCCGTAGCCCTTGCGCGTGACCACCGTCAGCTTCGGCACCGTAGCCGCGGCCATGACGTGGAGCATCTTCGCGCCGTGACGAATGATGCCGCTCTGCTCGGCGTTGGAGCCGACCATGAAGCCGGGCACATCCATCAAGAACACCAGTGGGATGTTGAACGCGTCGCAGATCTGAATGAAGTGGGCCGCCTTGTCCGCCGAGTCGCTAGTCAGGATGCCGCCGAGCGACTTTGGGTTGTTGGCGATGATTCCTGCGGGGCGGCCGCCGAATCTGGCCAGGCAGGTGATGATCGACTTCGCCCACTTGGGTTTGATGTCCAGTAGCGCACCGTCATCGGCGACGGCCTTGATCACCTCGTACATGTTGTAGAACGAGCGCGGGTTGTCAGGGACCAGATCCAGTAGAGAGTCTTCAGCGCGATCGATCGGGTCAGCGCAGTCGACGATGGGCGGACGTTCGTCACAATGCTGCGGCATGTACGACAGATAGTCTTTGACCATGTCGATGCACGCGTCGTCTGTTTTTACTTCCTGGTCGGCGACCCCGGAGACCCGGTTGTGGACTTTGGAACCGCCGAGGTCTTGTTCGCCAATCTCCTGACCAGTAGCCGCTTTGACCAGGGGAGGGCCACCCAATGCCATGGAGCTCTGGTCTTTGACCATCGGTACGAAGTCGGCCAGTCCGGGGATGTACGCCGTGCCGGCGGCACCCGGGCCAACCATGGCCGAGACCAGGGGCACCACCCCGCTCATCAGCACTTCCTCGCGGAATAGGTGCCCGGAGCCGGCGAACAACGACAGCATGTCCGGATCGTTCGATGACTTGGGATCGATACGAGCGCCAGCAGAGTCGATGAACCAGACCATAGGCATGCGGTTGCGCAGCGCCAGCTCCCGCAGGCGGGTGACTTTGGTCTCGCCAACGAAACCGATGGAGCCGCCTTTGACGGTGAAGTCGTAGGCCACCGCCGCGGCGAAGCGGCCGTTGACTTTGCCCCAGCCGCAGATCACGGCATCGGCCGGGGGCTTGTCTTTTGCGGATGCGGCACCCATCTGGGTGCCGTGCAGCCCGATTTCGACGAACGCACCGTCGTCGAAGAATCGATCGAGACGCTCGCGCGCAGTGAGCTTGCCGCGACCATGTTGCTTAGCGACGCGCTTCTCGCCGCCCATCTTCTTGATCTCGGCTCGGCGTCGCTCTAGCTCCGCGAGGCGCTCCCGCATTAAGGACACTAGAAGTTGCCCCCTCCGTTCGGCCACAGCAGGGCGCGGGCATCCGCTACGCTGGCTACTTCGCGACCGGCGAGGTGTACGAGCTTGACCGCCTCGTCGACCAGGTCGCCATTAGACGTGGCCATGTCGCCGTTGGGCAGATAGAAGTTGTCTTCCAGGCCGACGCGGATGTCGCCGCCCAGAGACAGGGCCGCCATGAGCAGCTTCCACTGGGCGCGGCTGATGCCGATGACCTTCCAACGCGACCCTTCGGGCACGTTGCTGGCCTGGAACGCCAGGTGACGTGCTGTGGCCGGGATACCGCCGAGAACGCCCATGATGAACGAGAAGTGATAGGGCTTCTCGAGCAAGCCAAGATCTTCGAGGATGGTGTAGCTGTATGCGTGACCAGTATCGAAGCACTCGAGCTCGGGCTTGGCACCGGCATCGCTGATCGCCTTGGCAAACGCGATGATGTCGTCAAAGTCGTTCTGGAAGATGAACTTGAAGGCGAAGCTCTTCTTGTCCGGGCGCCACTTGGCGTAGTTCATCGAGCCCATGTTCAGTGCCGCCACATGCGGCCTGGTCTTGAGGTGCTCGACCCGGTCCTTCATGGGACCGGCACCACCGGTGGACCAGTTGATGATCACCGGGCAGCGTTTCTTGGTCTCATCCATGATCGCTTGAAACGTTTCCGGCGCCCAGCTGGGCGCGCCCGAGTCGTGGCGGGCGTGGATGTGAACGATTGCCGCGCCAGCATCGTAGGCGCGCTTGGCCTCTTCGGCGATCTCTACCGGCGTATACGGAATCGCAGGGCAGTGGCCTTTAGTCGTAACCGCGCCCGTCAGTGCCGCCGAAATGATCACTTTGTCGTTCGAACTCATCCTTAGTCTCCTTCCGCCGTGGCCACAGTGCCTTGCACGTGGTCGGCGATCTTGTTCAGCGTGCTGATCAGTTGATTCAGTTCACGCGGGGGCAGGGCGTTGAGCGCTGAGCGGAGCAAGTCCCACGGCGCTACTTCGATGGCCTTTGACAGGCCGCGACCACGTTCGGTCAGCTTGATGTTCCACACTCGTCGGTCGGTCTGACTCTGCTCACGAACCACCAACTCCGCGGCGACCATGCGGTCGATAATCCCGGTCACCGTTGAGTTCTTCGCCGCCATCTTGCGAGACAACTCGCTCAGCGAAAGCGCGCCGACCTGCTCCAGCAGTTTGATCACGTTCAGCTGCGTCGCCGTAATCCCGTGCTCCGCACAAGACTCCTTGGCCAGCCGCCTGCTCTCAGCTTGCAGGTAAATCGCCGTCTCGACGATTCGATCGATCTGAACAGACACTTCGCTTCACGAAATATCCCTGTCCCGTACTAAAGTCAACCGGGGTCAGGCTACTACCCCTAAACACCTGGAAATCATTGACGTCCTGGACCGTACCGCGAAACTTCAGATCCAGCCGCCCGCTACTTAAAGAGCTGCTCGTAGACCCCGTCCCAGTCCTCGGCGGGCGGGGCCTCGGTCAGATTCGTCACTCGAGCAAGCATGACAGCGGCGGGACCGTCGTCGGGGAAGCGCGCGAGGAACCCCTCGAACTTCTCCGTGGCCTTCGGCCAATCACGCTCGCGGTACGCCGCCAGGGCGTCGTCATAAAGGGCAAGGTCACCTTCGCTCATCCTGGCGGATTTGACCGGGCCAATCAGCTCGTAAATTTGAGCGCTGCCTTCTCGGCCTTTGACCCGCACGAGGTCGAGCTCGCGAAACACGAAGTCATCCTTGGCCGCTTCCACCGTCTTGGGCCCGGCGAGGATCTGCACCTTGTACTCCTTGGTCAGTCCCTCGAGCCGGGCGCCCAGGTTCACGGCGTCGCCCATGACCGTGTAGTCGAAGCGGGCATCCGAGCCCATGTTGCCGACGGACATCGGGCCGCTATTGATACCGACGCCGATGGCAATCTCGGGCAGGTCGCGATCGCGCCAGTGTTTGTTTAGCGGTCCGAGCGCAGCCATCATCGCCAGTGCCGTGCGGCACGCGCGTTTGGCGTGGTCGTTCATGTCGACCGGCGCGCCGTACACCGCCATGACCGCGTCGCCGATGTACTTGTCCAGCATACCGCCGTCTGCGAACACCAGATCGGTCATGGGCGTGAGGTACTCGTTGAGGTAATCCGACAGCGCTTCGGGTTCGAGCTGTTCGGAGAACTTCGAGAATCCGCGAATGTCGGAGAACAGCACAGTGAGATCGCGTCGCCGGCCGCCCAGTTGGGTCGCGCTGGGATCGGCCAAAATTGTGTTGACCACCGTGTCGTTGACGTACTGGGAGAACGCCGTCTTGAGCTGCGACTTCTCCCGGCCCTCGGTCGCGAGCAACGCGGTGAGCGCAGCGATGGTAACGAACACACACGAGACGGTCGGTGCGACGACTTCGATGATCAGGCCGCGGTTGAACAGCATCTGGGCGGCGAACCAGAACCAGAACACGACGAAGACGACCGCCGCGCCGGTGATCCAGCCGCGACGTTGGCGGATGGGCCTGAGTTGAAACATGGCCAGCAACGAGCCGAGAAAGAAGATCAACAGTAGCGTCGTCATCGGCGACGACCGGCGCATTAACTCGCCATGCAGGATGTTGTGGGCGAGGGTTGCGTGAATTTCAACGCCGGGTAGGTGCGTGTCGAAGGGGGTGCCGACTTTGTCGCGGGCGATGTCCGTGTAACCGATGAAGACCAACTTGCCACCGAGCCGCTTGCGCAGCCGTTCTTGCAACTCATCGGCCTGCTTCAATAGCGCCCCTTTGTCTTTGTCCGCGGCCGTGCGAGCCTGTTCTCGCAGCTTCTTGGCTTTGAACACATCGGCGACGGATACGTGGGGGAACGTTTCAGTCGGCCCCAGATACGACAGCGTCGCGATACCGCGCTTGTCCACAGGCAGCTTCTTGTCGCCGGCGCGGACGTGTGACTGGCCGGCGGCGTAACTGGCGTCCGCGCCCGCGCCAAGCTTCAGAAGGGCCAGTGACATGCCCAGTGGCATGTAGTAACGGCCCGCGTGATCGACCACGGTGTACACGCGGCGAACACGACCGTCGCTGTCGACCACGACCGCGACCGAACCCGAGCCCGCTGCCACCTTGGTGAACATGTTCATGGAGTAGCCCATGGCAATGGCACCGGGCGGGCGCTGTGAACTCGGGCCAGGGGTCGCCACTGCTTCACCGTAGCGGGCCAGCTTGATCTCCGGCGGTTCGCGCGAGCCGGGCTTCGCTGCTTTCTCACCGTTAACCAGCTTGGGCCAGTAGGGCAGCATAGCCAGATGCACTCGCTTGGACCGAGCGATGGCTGCAGCAAGCTGTTCGTCACCCTTTGTTTGCACCAGCACGGCATCGAACGCGGACAACGCTTCGGTGATCGCAGGCGTGCGCTCCGGTGTTGTCTGCGCGGCCAAGCCGACACGTGCCTTGCGCAGTTTGGCAACGACGCTCGGGTCCAGCGCTAACTCGGGCGCAGAGAAGAACATATCGATGCCGACGGCGAGCGGTTTGTATTGAGTGAGCTCGTCGATGAGCGTTGCCCAGCCTCGGCGGAGTTGGAAGATTTCGTTGGCTTCGGTGCGCGCGCGTTCATCCAGACCGAGAATGACGATGTCGTCAGTCTTGGGTTTGCGTTCGCCCCGTAGCTTGAAGCGAGCATCGACGCTGGTCAGCTCCATGCGGTCGTGCAGCGGCAGCGTCCACCATTGCTTCTGATGGCCGAGGGACAGCAGGACGCACAGCAGCGTCGCAAACTCCGCGGCGAGCAGGGGCGCGTTGAATCGCCACCACCAGTGCTGTTCCCCCAATCTCACGCTGGTAGATTACTCGATGACAGCCGGTACGTCGAAATCGGTGTTCTCGCGCTTGGCTGGGGCGGCGTCTGTGGACGGCTTGGGCGCTGCAGCGTCAATGGCGGGCGCTGGCTTCTTGGGCGTCTCGGCCTTGTCCTGCTTCTTGTCGCTCTTGTCTTTCGAACATCCGGTGCTCAAGCCGACAGCGACCAGGGTGCACAACGCAATTCGAATCAGCCACGCCATGGCCTATGGTATGTCACATCATGGATTACGTGGGTCGCATATTCCGGCCACCGAGTGAGGCGCCGTCGTTTTTGCTCCAGGTCACCGTGGGCTGTTCCCACAACAAGTGCACGTATTGCGACATGTACCGGGACAAGGATTTCCGGGTGAAGCCGTTCGACGCGGTCAAAGCCGATATCGCGGAAGCCGCGGAGTTCGGTCCGCAGTTCCGGCGGGTGTTCCTGTGCGATGGCGACGCGTTCATCTTGTCGACGAAACGCTTGTTGCCGATCTTGGAAGAGATTCGCCGCGAGCTGCCGTGGGTGGAGCGCGTCGGTACGTATGGCGATACGCGGAGTGTCGGCAAGAAGTCGGTCGCCGAACTGACCGAGCTGCGGGAGGCCGGCCTGGGGATCGTCTATCATGGCATGGAGTCGGGTGATGACGAGGTGCTGGAGCGCATCGAAAAGGGTGGCACCCGTGCTGAAGCGATCGACACGGCGGCCAAGTTGCGCGACGCCGGCATCGCTCACTCCGTCATGGTGTTGCTTGGCGTCGGCGGCGTGAAACTATCGGAGCAGCACGCGATCAACACCGCCAGTGCGCTCACGGAAATGGACCCGACCTATGTCGGCGCGTTGACCACGACGGTTACGCCGAATACGCCGATGTTCGATCAGCAGGAGGCCGGCGAGTTCGTGCTTCCAGACAAGTTTCGGATGATCGAAGAGCTGCGCACGATCGTTGCGGAGAGCAACTTCAGCAACACGCGGTTCAGCGCCAACCACGCCAGTAACTACGTGCCGATTCGTTCGACCATGCCCAAGGACAAGGACGCGGTGGTGCGGCTCCTGGATCGCGTGATCGCCGAGCGAGACGAAAGTCTACTCAAGCCCGAGAACCTGCGCGGGCTCTAGTTCTTGCGGATCTCGACGTAGCGAACGCGCATGGTGCACGGGACGAGACCGTCCTTGGTCGGAAGCTTGCCTGCTTCACCGACGAACCGGGCATGCAGTCCGCTGAGCGCGGCTTCGTCCAGAACGAAACACTCGTACATGGTGCTCAAGCATTGCCAGACGCGCTCGACCGGGCCGTCGAGGCGGAGCGTGTGCCTGGACTCGACCGGCGCGTCGAAGCGCGAGCCAAACAATTCGGCAATGCCGTCGCCGTAGCGGGTGCGCTTGTCGCCGTAGCGCGGCGCTTTAGTCGGACTTGCCGCGTACACGTCGCGAAACAGGTCGAGGAATAGCTCGAACGAGTCGCCATCGCCTGGGCCGCCTCCGGTGACGGTGGCAAAGCGTCCGCCCGGTTTGAGCACCCGGGCGATTTCGTCGCAGACCACGTCGATATCGGACATCAGCATGAACGCCAGGTGAGAGACCACGTAGTCCACGGCTGAGTCGGCCAGGGGCAGCGCCTGGGCCTTGGCGCAGGCCAGGGGGACCCCGGCTAGCCTGGATCGTGCACGCGCGGCCTGAAGCTCGCCCAGGGACATGTCGACCCCGGTGCGCGAAGCACTCGGCTGCAGGTCGCCGATCAGCTCCAGCAGGAAGCCATCGCCGCAGCCCAGGTCCAGAACTGAGTCCGTGGGCTGTGTCGCGGCGGCCAACAAGTCGTAAGACGATCTCCCCGAGTCATCGCGGCCGTCGGCAAAAGCCTGACTCGTCGCGCCGGGGTGAGCAGCGTGGAACGCTTGCAAAAACTCGTCAGGACTCAGGCTCACAGCGCCAGATTGTCGGCCAAAACACAGGTAATCAGCAAATGTTGACCAAACTCCCGCGGCCAACTTGACAACCTGCGCGGGGTCATCTACATACACCTTCCTGAAAACAAGTTGATGCGGGGTGGAGCAGTCCGGTAGCTCGTCGGGCTCATAACCCGAAGGTCGTAGGTTCAAATCCTACCCCCGCTACCAATAAGAAACGGCGCCTACTGCTCAGGCGCCGTTTCTGTTTTTCGGCCACCGGGTAAGAGCGCCGGTTGCTCGGCGGCTTTCAGGGCGGCCTCCTCGCGGCCCTGTTTGAGGAACCTACGGCGTAGCCCTTTCAAGATCGCCCAGCGTCCAACGATGGCGGTCGGCCCGAGTAGTATGAGCGTGACGACGACAGCGGGAACAGCGGCCAGGTGCCCGGCGAGAATGCTGCCCGCCGCTACAGGGATGGACAGAAGTCCGGCTAGCAGCAGACGACCTCTTCGCCGTCCGCGACGTGCCAGTGTGCTCTGCTCCCAATCCACCTGGCATGCCTTACACCAGCGGTCGACGATGGGACGATGGGGCCAACACAACGGTCGAGAGCAGCGCTTGCACACCAGGTCCTTGCGGATAATCGTGTCGCATTCGGCGCAGCGCGTTTCGCAGCCCGCGCAGGGGTTCTGATCGTGGCGGGCATGTTGGCTGCACAACGGAAGCTCGCACTTGTCGCAAGCGTGCTCCGTCGGCGCACGACAGACGCCGCATAACTGCGACGCCTGACCACCGCGAAACGGCCCGGTCATTGGTGCGCTCGGTAGGTCAGACATGGCATGCCAGCATGGCCTGCTGATCCAAGCACGCCCGGCACTGGGCAGGCCACCTCGCCGGTACGCCAGATCCCTGAACAAGCCGCGATGTAGTTACGCGGAGTACTTTGTGCTCCAGCGGAAATCAGGGCTAACCCCGCGTTCACAATCAAGCGCGGGCATGAGCAAAAAAAGTTGGCTGGTCACCGTTAACAGTTCTGGGGTCGCGGCGTCTTGCAGACCGAACCCACACAAACTGCGAGGTTGCCTATGAAACTACAGACCCTAATCACCGTCATCGCCATCGTCTTCACGCTTGGCCTCACGTCCATGCCCAAAGCCTCGGACGCGGCAGTCAACGCGCCTTTGACTGCACCAACTGTGACTCTTTGGCAGGTCACGAACGCCCCCCAGCTGGAAGCCGTCACAGTGCATCGGTCCATCATGAGCGTGTTCTTTGCTTCGCGCCCAGAGGCGTGGTCGGTGAAGACCAAGGCCGGGACGTTCGACCTGATCTTGTTTAGCAAGGCCACGCCGATCCAGGTGACGAAACGACCCGGTGACCCTGGACGCTACGTCTACGCTGTACGGCACGGCGCCAACACGCGCAGCATCGACTCCAACCGACCGCTCTACTTCGTCAGCCGTGGCAACGGCCTGGCTATCCTTGACGACTCAAAGCTGGCCGCGAAGATGCGTTCAGTCTTCGCTGGGAAGGCTTCGGCGCGCTGAATCAGGTGAGCTGTGTGATTCCCGCGGGCGTAGGGCCATCCTACGCCCGTTTCGTCTTTTGAACTTGTCGACGAATCAACGATGAAGCTGTAGGACTATTCGCTGTCGCCGGGGCGGCGGCTCGGGCAGCTCGCCAGATATCCGATGCCAAGGACGACCAGTGCGACTGCAGCGGCGAGGAACGGCCAGGCCACGTCGCCGCGCCAGAACAGATAGCTGGTGCTCGCGATCATCGATGTCCAGGCCACGAGCTTCACCCACAGTGGCACGACCCTGTACGCCGCCCATCGCTGCAGTGGCGGACCGAACCAACGATGATGAAACAGCCAATCGTGGAAGCGGCGTGAGCTGCGTGCGAAGCAGCCCAGGGTCAAGAGCATGAACGGCGTCGTGGGAACCAGCGGCAGAAACACGCCAACGATGCCGAGGCCAAAGAACAGCCAGCCCAGGCCGAAGTAGACCCAGCGCGCCGCGGCGGAGCGGCGAGACAGCGCGTCGACTGGAAGTGGTTCTGTCACCGGGGCCACGGTAGCAACAAGCCGCGGTCAGGTGTGCAACGTTTGCCTTTGAGTTAAGCAGCAGGGGGGAGTTCCAGGGCGAGCAGCGTGTGGTGTTTGTATTTGTGAAACGCCGACATGGATTCGATGGCGACCGCGTTTACCCCTGGCAGCGCTGATAGGAACTCGCGCCAGCCCTCGTGGGTGAGGAACATCGAATCGTCCTGCGCGCCGCCATCGCTGTGCTGGGCGGACTCGGCGTCGTACAGAAGTCCTGCCTCGACTCGGTGGCAGCGATTGCGGATGCGGTACATCAACCCGAACGTCGGCAGTGAGTCTTCCAGTAGGATCACGTGGCGCCTTGCGACTCGGACCATCTCGGCGAGCAACTCGGTGGCGTGGCCCCGGTCCAAGTGGTGCAGCACGTACCCCGCGAGCACAACATCGAACGAATCGTCGGGGAAGGCGAGGGTGCGGCCGTCGAACTCTTGGATTGGAATCTGGGAGTTGGATGCTCGGTCCAGCGCCAGGTCCACACCGAGCGGTTCGATGGTGCGGAACAGTGCCAGTTCGGCCAGGGTGTGCCCAGAACCGCAGCCGACATCCAACACGCGGTCGCCGTTGCCGACTCGTGCGGCGATATGGTGGGCTTTGAGCAAGTCCCACGACGGCCGCTTTCGATATTCGCGTGGCTCACGCCGGGGCAGATTCCCCGCTACGAGGCTGACATTCTCAACCGCGCGCAACACGGCGCGGACGACGCCCCGCAGAGGCCCTGGCAGTGTCACCAGTGCACGCCCAGTGCCGACAATTTGGTTTCAATTCCTTCGTTCCCCACGCAACCAGAATGCCGGCGCCGTCGTGATCTTCGCAGGGGGCTGGCCGTGACATGGACGTGACATTGCCCGAACTACCGCCCCTTGTGAGCCGCCAGCCAGGCGGTTACCTGTTTGGACTTTGTCGCCTTTCCCGCTTCTTCGTAGTACGCCAGGGCCATGTCCGCCAGGGTTCTGGCCCGCGCTCGGTCGCCCCTGGCGGTCCACAGCGCTTGTGCCAGGGCGAAGCGGATGTCGTTGAGCTCGCCAGGGTAAGCCTTCTTGATCAAGCTGATCTCGAGCGAGCGTTCGAGAGCCGCCAAACCTTTCTTCGCATCCGCGTGCTTGAACTGCGCGCGGCCCAGGGCCAGGAAATAGTAAGCGACGTCCGGGTGACTCTTGCCCAGGGTTTTGCTTGCGATGGTCATGGCCTCGGCCAGGTGCGCCAGGCCGACGGAGTGCTGGCCCATGGCGACCTCACAGTCTCCGAGATTGACCAGGCTGGCGGCGACGTCTTTGTGTCCACTGCCCAGCTTGGTCTGTCGAATCAGGACCGAGCGTTTGTACAGGGGGAGCGCCCTGGTAAGGTCACCGGCCGTCTGCAGCATTGCGCCCAGGTTGTTCAACGACAACGCAACGCGCAGGCTGTCTTTACCCCAGCGACGTTCACGGATGCCCAGGGCCCGCATGCGTAGCGTCAGCGCTCGTTTGCGTTTTCCCTGCTTCGCCAGCACGCCCCCCAGATTGTCCAGAAACGTGGCGACAGCCGGGTTGTCTTTGCCCAGCGCCGCCTCGGTGATGCGTAGCGCTTCGCGGTAGCGCCGACCTGCGAGCTCGAGGTCACCTTTGGCCTCCGCCAGGATCGCGATGGTATTGAGCGTCGCGGCCACGTCAGGGTGATCGGGGCCGAGTAGCTGTTTTCGTAGCCTCAGAACCCGGTCGAGCATTCGGCGGCTAGAGGCATGGTCGCCCTTAGAGTGATAAACGTTGGCCAGGTTGTGCACGAGTTTCGCGAACCACGGTTCGCCGGTGGCGCCGGCGGTCGTCATCGCTGCAATTGCTTTGTTCAACACACCTGCCGCCGCGGCGTACTTTCCCCGGTGGTGGAGTGACGTGGCCCACGTGGATTGTCGAGCAGCCGCCAGGCGAGGGGGCTTGCCAAGGCGTTCGATGGCAGAGCTGGCGAGGCCGTTCCAGGTCGTTGCCGAACGCGTGTGTCGCTCCATCGTTGCAACGTTGAGCAATGTGGTCGCGGATTCGGCGACGACGCGCGTGTGCCCGCTTGCCTGGGCCGATTGCAGGGCATCGAACAGTGCAGCTCCAGCTGCCTTCGTCTTTCCCAATGCCAGGTGCACACGACCGGCGATGAGTTGCGTCTCTGCGATCGTCGGTTTGTGTTTGCTAGTTGCTGCGTCGGCAACCAGGGATGCGGTGACGGAAAGCAGTCCCTTGGTATTCGCCGCAGCGAGCCGAGCCTGCGCGGTGGAGAGTCGCTGTTGAATGCTCAGTACCTGTCGGGCTGTGAGCGGGTCCTCGGGCATTGGCACCGGCGATGACAGTGACCGAGTGTCGGCGCAGGCGGTGACCGGGGTGAGTTGGGAAACGAAGTCCGCCGCTTTGCGTACAAGTTTTGCGTCGGCGCTTGCTAATAGGGAAACCGTTGCGTTCAGGTCCTGACGCCGCCGTTCGAGGCATTGGCTGCGCAGGTCCAGAAGATGGTCTGACTGGGTCCCCGCGACATGAGTCGCCCGGCAAGAAGATTCGCGCATGGCGGACCACGCCGCGGCGTAGCCGTCCAGCGTAGCGCTCGTCTGCTTCCATGTCTGTTCTGCGAACGACGCGCCGTGACGGAGTATGGCTGCTCGTACTGCTTGCTTACGCGGGCTGTCCCACACACCAGCGAGCTGTTCGGGGTGGGCCTCGCACCGGTCGCGCGCCGAACGTGTCCCCGCTGCGAGCATGATCAGCACCGACGCGACCATGGCGACCGCGAATAGGCCGAAACCAATGAGCCCGGACTTGGTGCGAGGTGGCGCCAGCTCCGCGACGATGTCGTTCATCGACCCATGGCGTGCGCTGGACGTGGCAGACAACCCCGTGGCGATTGCGCGCCGAAGTCGGGCCGGTAGCCGGCGACCCGAGAAGTCGATGTCGCTGGCGGACTGCATCGCCTCGGCCAACTCCGCCACGTTGTTGCCCTGAAACGGCCGCCGCGCGTACAGCGCTTCGTACAAGCTGACGCAGAAGCTGAACTGGTCGCTGCGCTGGTCGGCAGGTTGGCCGAGTAGCTGCTCCAGGGCCATGTAGCTGGGAGTGCCAACGATGGAGCCATCGCGGGTAGCGTTGACTCCATCGGCGTTCGCGACCCTGGGTGGTGCCGTACCCGTGCCGGTCGATAGTCCGAAGTCGGTCACCCGGGCCCGTCCCGTCGAGTCGATGAGCACGTTGTCGGGCTTGAAGTCTCGGTGCACCACGCCGGCGTCGTGAGCCGCAGCCAGGCCTTTGCCCATCTGTGAGAACACCTCGATGATGTCTGCCGCTGACCGTTCGCCATCGAGCCACCGGCGCAAGGTCACGCCGTCGACCAGCTCCATGGCGATGAACACCTGGCCGTCGTGCTCGCCGACGTCGTGAACTGCGACTACGTTGGCGTGATTGATTTGGGCCATCGCTTTGGCCTCGCGCTGAAGCCGCTGCTGGCGCTCCTCCACCTGGTCGGCCGCGATGAGCTCACGCCGGATTAGCTTGACCGCGACTTTACGGTCCAGCTTAGGGTCGTAGGCCGAGTACACGCTGCCCATCCGCCCGGCGCCAAGGCGATCGATGAGCACGAACCGTCCGAGCTTTACCGGCTCGGCTGGACTATCGAACAGGCGCTGGCGCACCGCGTCGGTGGTGCGCTGCAGATCGACCTCGTCCACCGCCGGTTTGGCGTCGGACAACAGCTCATCATCGCCGTGGGCCATCAGTGCGTATGGTAACAGAGCGGGCCATACCATCTCGGCTCACGGTGCCGGGGAAAACGGCGCGAGACCAAGATCCACCGGCGGTTCTACATCGCCGTTCCAATCGAACGGCGCATTGACCCCGAAGTCGCCCGTGTGGCGGAACGCGGTGACTCGATAGTCGGGCTCGGCGACAGCGAACTCGCTCGCTGGGACGACCAGGCCGATCATCGTGTCGCGGATGATGATGCGTGCGTCCGAGGCGACGGTCTGCGGACTGCCGCCGGATGCATCGGTCACAACCACGCTCCACCCGGACGCAGGGTCGTACTGAGCGGCGTACCATCGGTCGGTGTCCTGAAAGAAATCCTTCGGGAACTGGGGTACGGGTTGGTAGTTGTTGCCGGCGACACCATCGGCGTCGAACACGAAGCCGTATTGGTAGTAATTGGTCGGGTCGGCGAGAGGAATTGGCGCCGCGACGAAATGAGTAACCACCACGTAGTCACCGACGGGCATCGGGTTTGATCCCGCGCACAAGTTGAGACCGTCAGCGTGGGGACCACATGCGAAGTACGGGTTGGCGCCGAATACGTTGGTCGAGGTGCTGCCACGGTGACTGCCGCGACCGATGGTCTCGGTCGGTCCGGAAGGCGGCTGCACGTTGCCGCCACCCGCGCTGTGTTCCGTGTCGTTGGGGTCCGTAAGGAAGATCTGCTGGGCGCAGTACGCGAGGTCACCGCCGGCTGCAGCTACGTCGAGGGCCTGTTGCAACTTGAGCGACGGCGCCACTTGAGGAATCGGCACTGCACACTGCCGCGGCCCTGGTCGCTCGGCCTGGACACACGTCGCGGTACCCACGACCTCTACATAGCTGTTGCCCGATGCTTCGATGGGGGCGTACATCGCAGCCACGGTATAGGTCGCCGTCCCCTCCTTGATGCACTCGATGAGCGGGCTCGGACCGTACCAGACCCCGCGTCCAGCGGGCACCGTCGGGTCGTGGGGAGTCGTGGTCCAGGTGTGGCCGGACTTCGGGCAGTTTGGATCGGTTGTGCTCATGGGACCGAAGTGAGCGTCGAGCACGGGCGTGTTGCAGTCCGTCATGTCGACGAAGGCCAGCCCCAGGTCGAGAGCGCCGTCGCTCTCGTTGCTGAGACCGATACGCAGTGGCCATGAGTCACCCACCTCTGCTGTGACCTCGCCGCCGTCCACGGAAATGGTCACATCTTCGGCGCTGTTTCTCGCCCACACCCAACTGAAATGCGAGAGGTCGCCGCGCACACTAACGGTGTTCGCAACTCTGTCCACGGACACGAAGCTCCCGGGCCCGTCGGGCCCCTGGACCGTCAGATCCTCGACCACGCCAGCGCTCGTCGAGCTGGTCATCCCCATGGGCCTAACTCTGACCCATTCGTCGATGGTGACCCCATCGAGCTGGTCGACGTCGAGGGTCATCGTTACCGTCACCGGCAGGTCGAAGGTCAGACCGTCCGGCGTCAGTTCATACACCAACTCGTTCACCGCACCACTTGCATCGCCGGGCACGTCATCCACGCCCACGAGTTGAACGCCGATGGTCACGTCTTCGGAGACCGCGCCGGGTGGGATATCGAGGCTCAGATTACCGTCGGCGCTGGTGAGAGTCGCGGCGGCGGTGGGGGTGACAACGACCGTGACGACTTCGCCGGGTTCGGTTTCGCCATCACCGCCGCAGGCGCACGCCAACGCTGCGATCAAGACCCCAACTGTTCTATGCAAATCCATCGAATCCTCCTAGCTGCCGGTGACAACGTCGAACTGGGTGACGCGCACAGTCTTGAGGGCGCGGTTGAAATTGAAGCTGATATCCCAGCGGGTGCCGGTGGACTGGTCGAGTACGCGGATCGTCACCGTGGTCTGGTCAGGCAACGGTCCCGCGTAGGTGCCGGTGGTCATGGCGTGAGATGTGCTCTGGATCGACCGGCCAAGGCTCGTCCCGGCGCCCAGTTGGCCGTTGCGCAGGACCAGGAATACGACCCGGTTCGCGTCGAAGTCGGTGCCGTTCTCCACCGCGCAAGCTCCCGAACTCGGATCTACCGTGATACCCGAGGTGTAGTCGCCAGCCTGGGCTGGGTCTTCGGCCATGGTGATCAGTGACGGAGTACACGGTGACGCTGCCATGGCATCAACCGGGCCGGTGCTTGCGTCGGCACCGCTGGTCGATGCGTCGTCGCCACTGAGGGATGCGTCGTCGCCGCTGACAGACGCGTCGGCAAGGTCGGCGGGGTCATCGCTCGTGCCGCAGCCGATCAGTAGTACGGAAATCAAAGCCAGTCGTTTCATCATAGGAGTTCCTTTTTTGGAGTGCGTGGTACGGTGAAAGAGCCGATGCAGACGGACATCGAATTGCTCGATGCGTGGAGAGCGGGGGACAACGCTGCCGGTAGCCAGCTGTTCGAGCGCTACGTGCGCTCGCTCTATCGCTTCTTTGCGACCAAGGTCAGTGGTGGGGTCGACGACCTGATTCAGCGCGTGTTCACCGCGTGCGTCGACAGTCGAGAGCGTATTCACGGCGGCAGCTTCCGCGCGTACCTGTTCGCGGTCGCACGCAACGAGCTTTACGATCACTGGCGCGGACAGAAGCGCAACGCGAACCTGGACTTCAGCGTGTCGTCTCTGGTTGATCTGGGGCCGACGCCCAGCAGTATCGTGGCGCGCAAGGCGGAGCAGGAGTTGCTCGCTCGAGCACTTCAGCGGATCCCAATGGAACTTCAGCTCGCCATCGAGCTGTACTACTGGGAAGAGATGAGCGGCCCGGAGCTGTCGGTCGCGCTGGACATTCCCGAAGGCACGGTGCGCAGCCGTCTGCGCCGCGCCCGCGAGGCGCTCAAGGAGACCATGGCCGAACTCGCCACATCCACAGCCACCTTGCAGTCGACCATCGACGGCCTTGACACCTGGGCCGCCGGGCTCCAGGCGTGCATTGCCGCCCCCGAATAGGGCCGGCGATGCGGTTCGCTGGTGGTTGACTCGTCGCACACACGACAAGACCGATTGGCGGCGGTTTCGATCACGAAAAAGCGCACGTGACCAACACTGTGTTGCTTATCAGTGACTTAAGGCTCGGGTGATTCAGTCAGACGCGTACCCCGGTCAATCGCATGATCAGCCTTGGCCGCGGGGATACGTTTGCCGATGTCGTGTGAAGGCAGCATGGGTTCAGCAATATGAAGTCCCCGGCATCACCGGTGAGTTCGTGGACCTTCAGGGGAATCCCCGCGGAGGTGTATTGCTGCGCCACCGGTGTGCCAGCCGGCTCGAACAGGTCGGCGAACCACGGCTCGGTGCGGGGCAGCTCGGCGCGAACTACGTCGGTCGTGCATTGCGTGCCCAGCTCATCGGCGAGCGCCGCCAGACGCTGGTGGGATCGAGTTAGCATCACGGTCGCACCTCCCCCGGACTCGACCCGGTCGAGAAGAGCGTAGCCAATGAGCCGGTGGTGCCGCTCACGGCCCGGCGAAATTGGCTCGTCGACGTGCCAGGCGACTGCGCATGGCCTGGCGTTGGCGTCGGGACACGGCCGGTTGGGCATCGCGTAGCCACCCAACTCATCGCCAATCTGCGTCCACACGTCGCGGCCGAAGACTCGCTCCAACGCTGTCGCGAAGGCAGCGGGCAGGGGAGCGAACGCCTCGGCCCGTCCCATATCCCATAGGGTGAGTTCAGTCCCGAGCGCTGGCCGCATGGCTCCCGCGACCTCGGTGAATTCCAGGCCGGCGATGCGCTCGCGGAGAGCTTCTCGCATGGTGCGGAGCACGACGCCGTCGATGACGTTCGGCACGCGTACGACGCCGTCACGTTCGAAGGCCTCACGTAGCATCGTCATCGGGGACACATCCTGGTGGTCGTAAGGCCGGGTATCACCACGGGTGAGCGATTTCGCAGGGTTCCGCTGCCAGGAAAACCGTGATCGATGTGGGCGCCGCGGGCACTACCCTGATGATGGACAACCTCTTCCTGACGATCAAGCTGGTCTCGATATTCCTGCCCCTGCTGATCTTCGGCATCGTCGGCTTCGTGGTTCATCGCGTGGTGAAGAGCGCAACGCACGCGGCCAAGGCGCAAGCATCCGGCGCCGCGCGAAATCTAGGAGGTCTCGCCACGTCGATGCATCAACACGCGGCCGAACCCACCTCGACTGTTTGCGCCCACTGCGACCAGAGCGTCGCGCGTGCATCTGCGTGTTCCAACTGCGGGGCGGCACTGTCGTAAAGCCGTGCGAGCGACGGTGTCGGCGGCGGCGCGCCCTAGCGGAATACGTCTTCCACCTTCGACTGCTCCTGGTACTTCTTGTAGCGCTTGTTCGAGCGCCAGTACGCGATGCCCGCCACGATCATGCTGAGTGGCGCGAGTCCGTTGCCGAAAAGCTCACCGCGCTCCCTCGGGTTGTCGACCTTGAGCACGAGCACCATCAACAGGGAGCCGGCGATAGCCATGACGGCGATGAAAATCAGCCACGCATAAAGGGCCGACTTCCAGGGTTTGCGGGGCGGCTTCATTTCGCTACCACTTGTTCAGGATCTCCCACGCGGGGTCCAGGTGTGCGTCGACCAAGATGTCGTGGGACCATTGCTTCTTCCAGCGGTGGATACGCTCGGCAACCGGTCCGACAGCGGAGGCGTGAAGGTGGATGACGCGCCGGCCTTCGAGTGTTTCGTGGGCGATGTTGACCGCGTCGTTGCCCAGCAGATCGTCGAGCTGGTGCTCCATGTCGTTGAGTTCGTCGCGTTCTTCTTCGGAACCGAGCCCCTCTTCACCCGGCTGTTTGATCGCGATAGTGATCTGGTAGTGGGTGTCGAAGAGCAGATGGTCGATGCGCTTGACGGTCAGGTTGGCTGCGACGAACACGGGATAGCCTCCCTCGGTTTCTCCCTGGAGGATGGTGCCCACGTTGTCGCCGAGATTGTCTCGAAGCTCGGCAACCGTCGTTTTCAGGTCCCGCATGGAGACGGATTCCGCCGGCGGTTCGTCCAGGCGATCCACTGCACCGATCCACGACTCGACGTCGTCCTCGCCAAGTACATTGTCCAGGGCGACGAAACAAGCCACGCCCCGCAGGCCCTCGTCGAACTTCGGCCACGCTGGGTGCCATACGCCGATGTTCACGCGTGCGCGTACGTCGTCGGTGTCCGTGACGATTTGAAACTCCGAGAACAGCACCTCGATGTCGTCGAACACGATGGCTCGATCGAGTGGGTCCGGCACCGGTTGCCGGGCGGGGTAGTACTCCCAGGTCTCATCTGCTTTGGGCGCACGCGATAGCCAGCGCTGGGTCAGTACGCGCTGCTCTGCATCGCCCTCAGCGCTCAAGCACAGGTGGTGTTTGGAGTCCACGCCGGGGCCGAGTTCCCAGGCCAGTCCTTGCTCGACTTCGGAGACGTGGATGCCGATTTCGTCCGCCAGCTCCACAGCGTTGCCCGCGTCGATCTCAGCCGCGAACCGATCGCTTTGTTGAATCCACCACGCCCAGAACGTTTCGATCTTCTCATCAACGCTCGGCTGTTTCTTCTTGTTGCTAAACGGCCACACGCGCGCAGTGTGCCACGCCACACGTGTTCCCAGGAAGCGGCTCGGAGTCGAGTCTATCGATACGGCGACGACGACGACTGTTTACGTCGGAGCGGGGGCCTCGGCAGCGGGCGCGGCGGCGCCATCCGACTGCGCCGTTTGGGCTTGGCCGGCAGGTGTATCGGACGCGTGCAGCAGACGGCGTCGGCGACGCTACTGGTCAGCCACGCCGCGAGCGCACCGATTCCGAGAGCGACGAGCATCGATACGAGCGCGAACCAGAGGATCTGCATAACCAGGTGAAAGGTTAGGCGACGGAACGCAGATAAGCACGGGGTATCTCACGCAGGCGTCGCGTACCTGTTTTCGACCGTAGGCTAACGGGGTTCGGGCGGCTTGACGGATAGTTGCTTCCATCGGGGGTCTGCGCGAAATGCGTCGAGACTCGGCTCGTTGCGGAGGAAATCGATGTCGCGCCAGCCACCAGCCTGTGCTCGACTCAGTAGTGAGAAAGCCGCGTCCTTTTTCCCCAGCAGTGCATGACACGAAGCCGCGGTGAACAGATGTGTCGGTTTCGCGGGGCCGTTCGCATAGAGCGCAACACATTTTCGTAACACCCGCTTCGCGGCTTTCGCCTCTTTGCGTGCTAACTGAATGGACGCCAGCGCAACGTAAGCCTGGCCCAACAAGTGGATGCGTCCCGGCTCGGTGGGGCGTTTGCGCAGCCTGGTCTCGCGCAACCCTGTCGAGACCAGGTAGGCCTTGAGTGCACCGTCGTAGTCCTTTTTCTTGGCGAGGATTCCGCCCACTCGCGCGTGACTGATCGCGAGCTTGCGTTGCCAGCGACTGCTAGACGGCTCCTTCTTCGTTAGCTTCGTGGCTAGCGTCAGTGCTTTGCGGAACTCACTCAACGCAGCGTCGAGTTGGTTCCGATCACGAAGCGTGCTGCCCATGCGCAAATGGCTGGTCAGGAGGTCGTGTTTCCAGGTCGCGTTGCTGGTGTCGGTGGACACCAACTTCTTGACGATGGCCTGTGCGGCACGGAATTGGTCTTCTGCGAGGCGAAGCTGTTTCTGCGCGTGCAGCATGTAGCCAACCCTGACATGGCTCACAGAGAGATTGCGCTGCCACGTTGCGTTCGTTGGGTCGTGTCGAGCGAGGCGCTTGGCCATCTTGAGCATGTCTCTGGCAGCCGCCAGGGCGCCCGGGAAGTCTCGTTTCTCTCGCAGTACTGAGGAGATGCGTCCGTGGCACGCGACCATGTCCTGTTGCCACTTCGCGTGGGTCGAGTCGATGCGGAGAAGGTGCTGTACGGTGCCTTTCGCCTGTCGATAGTGTTTGAGGGCCAGGTCTAGCTTTCCCTGGTTGCGGTAGACCCCACCAACCTGGATGTGACTCACGAAGAGGCGACGTCTCAGAGTATGTTTCTTCGGCCGCGAGGTGACCGTGCGCTCGCGGATCGCGAGTGCCGCTAGGTGACTGGTTAGCGATGCCTTGAGGTCACCTTGCTTTCCAGACATTGAGCCGAGGCGTTCGTGACTAATGGCGAGCTCACTCAATCGCTCTATGTTGCCCGGCGCGTCGTTGCTCAGCCTCCTCCGCACGGCAAGGGCCGACAGAAACTGTGCGCGTGCATCGCCGAACTTGCCCTGTTCGCGCAGGACGATGCCGACGCGGTCGCGCAATGTTGCGAGTTCTAAGTCCCATTCGGGTCGTCCGTTCGCCGTTTCCGTGAGCTGCTCATAGGTCGTGACCGCCGCGCGATACTTGGCCAGGGCAGGGGCCAGTTTCCCCTGCTCCCGTAGTGCGTTCGCCGCGGTCGCGAGCGCGTTCGCCCGTCTATGGGTGTCCGCTGGGGTATCCCCGGTTCTCGATCTCCGTGCGTAGTAGCGTTCCGCCCGCTTGGCGACCATGTCTAGCAGCCCGACCTTACCGACCCCGTCCAGTTTCTTCCTGAGGTCTACGAGCATGAAGTCGAGCAACTCCTCTACCTCTCCCCGGTTCTCTTTGGCGAGCCTTTCCTGGTCCTGAGCGCGGCTACGCTGGGAACGAACCCGCTGCACGGCGAGTACGCTTGTCACCGCTAGGGCCACCGCGGCGCACGCCGCGACCGCCACGGCCAAGCGATGCTGGCGCACCCAGCGGAGTACTAACGTCGATATCGCGTACTGGTGAGAGCCAACGCGTTTGCCGGTCTCGAACCGTCGTAGGTCCTTGGCGAGCTGCTTCGCGGTCGGGTAACGCTCGTCTGGGTCCCGAGCCATGGCCTTGGCAACAATGGTGGCGAGATCCGGGGCAACCCCCGAGATGACTTCAGTCAGCGGCCGCGGGGCCTCTTCGGTCACCAGGTCCAGTAGCTCACGCGCACTCTGCGGCTTGCGGTCCGCGTACGGCGGCTTCCCAGCGAGCACGTGATAGAGCATCGCGCCGAGAGCATAGACATCAGCGCGCTGGTCTACCGCCAGTCCACGCGCCTGTTCGGGTGGCATGTATGCGGGTGTGCCCATCGCCTGGCCCACGATGGTTAGCGACGCATCGGCGGGGTCCGTCGCTGGGGCGGAGGTTGAACTCGTGTCGCTGGTGCCAAGTTCCTTGGCCAGACCCCAGTCGATTACCACGGTCTCGCCGAAGGCGCCCACCAGGATATTGGCAGGCTTGAGGTCTCGATGAACGACCCCGTTGTCATGAGCGTACGCAAGTGCGTCCGTCGCGGCGATGACGTTGTGCAGGAGCGACAGCCGCTGTGTAAGTGTCTTGGCGCCCGCGATTGCCGCCCGCAGCGGGCGACCGTCCACGTAGCGCATGCTGTAGAAGAGTTCCCCCGAGGGCCAGCGACCGGCTTCCTGGACGTTGATGATCGACGGGTGAGCGAGACGTGACGTGATGCGAATCTCCCGCTCGAAACGAGTCTCCGCGTCTGCGTTCTGTGACAGCAGCTCCTTGATTGCAACGCTCCGGCCAAGGTGCCGATCGCGTGCCCTAATGACGCGGCCCATCCCGCCGCGAGCGATCTCCTCACCTCGCGCGTAATTGTCCGTCGCGATGGTCTTCAGTTCGTCGAAATCGTCCGGATGTCCCCGCCAGGTTCCGCTAGACGCGGCCGGTGGAGTGATTGTATCGCCGGACGCCATCGAATCGTCGCTCAGCGTTGGAGCTGAACCGACCCCGCCCGCGCTGGCATTCTCAGTATTCGCTCCGGCCGCTTGGCCAGTGGAGTAGCTCAGTGTGCTCTCGACTGGAGTGTCGGTATCGGGTGCGTCTTTGTCGTTGGCGCGGCTCACAACCTCACCAGATGCTACCTGATTTACGCTGCGCACCCCGGCCCTCAGCGGGTGATTCGCTCAGGCTAAGCCCTACCGATACGCGCCGAAGGTGGGACTGCGTATCTCAGGACTGCCTACCAGTCCGTGAGCAGTGTGATGCCAGATATGCGCTTGTCGGGAAACAAGAGGAGCTTCCGGCTGGCGTCGCGAAACTGAAGCGGTGATCGGGATCGACGAAACCGGCGCTCCTGCCAGACGAAGAATGCGGCAGCGGCGGCCATGCCAACGCCAGCGCCGGCGATCACGTCAACGGGGTGGTGGCGGTTGTCGTCGACCCGGGTGTAGGGAACGTAAACGGACGCAGCGGCGAGCGCAGCGTAGGTCGCGCCCTCCCAGAACGTGATGACGGACGAACCTCGAGATCGCTTGAACACATGATGGCGCAGATACAGGGCGAGGTACGTGGTCTGAGCGAGCGTGGCGGACGCGTGACCCGAGAAGAACGATGCACGAGCGTCGTTGTCGGTAGTCTCCGCCATCTGGTAGTCCGGCCGATGTCTGCCGAAGCTAACTTTGGCCAGACGTGTGATTAACGCCGATGTGACCCAGCCCTGGGCAAACCCTTTGACGTGGTACCAGCGGGCCGGGCTCTTGAGCATCGCAATCGCGAGTCCGGTAACGCTACCGTTAACCGCGACAACGAACGAAGGCACCGTACTACCCTCGTACTCTTCGCCACCTTCACTCGCGTCGAACAAGAGCGGGCTCGTTCGGGGGGGCGTGGCCAGGGCCGCAACCAACGACGCGCTGGCGCCGTAGACGAACGGCACAGCGCCGCCCTTGTGAAGGTATGACCAGGTGAGCTTGGGGGCTGTCTCGGGTTCTGAGCTCTCGTCCGCGGAGGCGCTCGAGCCGGCGAGCAGCAACAGCGAGGCGGAGATGACACAACAGATAAATGGGCGGCGTAACAAGTGACGATCCGTTGTGCAATGCACGTTCCGCCCGCGAAAGACGCAAACACGCGCAGTTGCCGCCTCGACAGGTGTCGTGTCCGCGGACACCTGTACGAAGCCTGCACAACCTCTGACACGGTAGTCCTGCCGTGGGCGGCAGATTAGGTGGTAGATAGGCGGCATGACTGGCCGCATCGAAGATGACCTGCCTGCTCACGACGTAGAGACATCCGGCGCGGAGTTGAGCGGGCCCTTGTCTCTACACCCGCCGCGTATTCTTCTGCTCTATGGGTCGCTCAGGGAGCGCAGCTTCAGTCGACTTCTCGTCGAGGAGGCGTCGCGGGTGCTCAGTGCGTTTGGCGCGGAGCCACGCGTCTTCGACCCCAGCAATCTGCCACTGTTCGACCGTAGCGATTACGACCACCCTGAGGTGGTCAAGCTGCGCGAGTTGTCGGTGTGGTCAGAAGGGCAGGTGTGGTGTTCGCCAGAGCAGCACGGAAGTATGACCGGAGTACTCAAGAATCAGATCGACTGGATTCCGTTGTCCATGGGCGCCGTGAGGCCAACCCAGGGCCGCACCCTGGCGGTGATGCAGGTGTGTGGAGGCTCCCAGTCCTACAACGTGGTCAACCAGCTGCGAATTCTGGGGCGATGGATGCGCATGTTCACCATCCCCAACCAGTCATCGGTGGCCAAGGCATGGAACGAGTTCGACGAAGACGGTCGGATGAAGCCGTCGGCTTTTCGCGAGCGAGTCGTCGACGTGATGGAGGAACTGTTTCGCTTCACGTTGCTGCTGCGCGATCGGGCACCCGTGCTGACCCGGCGCCAGAGCGAGGAGAAACAGAAGCGCGAAGACGGGCAGCTCAAAAAAGGGCTGGGCACCTAGCGATACGCGCCGAATGTGGGACCGCGGGTGAGGGTGCGCATCAGCTCGATGCCAGCTACCAGCTGCGCCGGATCAGTGACGACGTTTGACCAGGTGAAACGCGTGGTGCGTCTGCGCAGCTTGAGAGTGCCATCGCCGAGCTCGCGCCACGCCCCCTCGCTGACTCCGCGGTCGGCGAGCACACCGGGTAGTGGGCGACTCGTTGTTGCTGTCTTGAGTGGAAGCTCCAAGGGTTGTTGCAGCTCGAGCCTGGTTACCGGGCGCCGGCCACGTCGCATGGGCGCAATCGTGATGGCAGCTGGCAGGCGAACCTCAGCCCGCGGCACGGTCCGTCGTTGCCATTTGCCGGCGGCGGCTCTGTAGGTGGCCCCGGGGACCTTGCGCAAAGCGCTCAGACCGAAGATGTCAGCATTGGCGAGGCCAACGGCGAGGTCTACGAGGGGCACGATCCGTTTGTCGTTGTGAGTCGCCCACGGCGCGAAGACCTCGACGATGTATCCATCGCTGACGACTCGCGCATCGCGCACCCATTGCAGCATGTGCTGGCGCCAGGGTTGCGTGAGCACACGTGCGGCGGCCTTCGGTTCCTCAGCGACTACCTGAAAGTAATCGTCGAAGGCGGTATCGCGCGGATCGTAGGAATCGCCTAGCCGCTCATCGCCGCCCACCTGGATGTGCGGCGGATATACCTGGAAGCGCGGCGCTGCGCGTACAGGGTAGCGGGCACGTACCCGTGTGCCGAGTATTGTTGTTTCTCCCTCAATTGAGATCGGCCAGTCCCGCTGCAGGCAAGCGCAGATGTCCCCTATCTCCCAGTGTATGGCGTTCGCCAAGCTCACCCGGCCAGTATAGCGTTAACTCCGCAGTGCAGGTTCCTTGGCCGTGCACTGGGTGACGCGTAAACTGCGGCGTGGACCAGCCCGTGCCGGCGCCCAAGAAGAGTGCGAACCGCGTGGTTCGGCTGGTCAACATTGCGTTTCTACTGGTCGGGGTCGTGGCGCTTGTCTTCATGGTGCGCAAGCTCGGCGTGGATGCGGTAGCGGAGACCATCGGTTCCGTGCGCGGCTGGCTGATTCCATTGCTGCTCGTGAGCGTCGCGGAACTGTTTCTCAACGCCGGCGCGATTCACGTGTTCATGCGACCGGAGAGCCGCATGGTCAGCTACTGGCGCGTCCTGGCAGCGCAGCTGTCAGGACAGGCGGTCAATTCGGTGACCCCGACGGGCACCCTGGGCGAGGTCGTCAAGACGACCATTCTGGTCGGCCATGCTCCCCGCTACCGGGCGGTGTCGTCGGTGATCGCGTACAACATCATCAATCTGTTGGCGAGTGTGTTGTTCCTGCTGTTCGCGATGCTGGTTTCCCTGATGAGTGGCAAGTTGCCAGACAAACTACAGGGCATCATGTTGGTCACTTTTGCGGTGCTGTTCGTCCTCACCGGGCTGGTCCTGTACATCGCGACCCACGGCATGATTCGCAGCATCGCGGCTGTCGCGCGCAAGTTGCGAATCGTCTCGCAGAAGCGGCGCGAGCAATTGGCCACGAAGCTCGAGGAGTTCGACGACCAGGTGCGGTTGTTCGGTCGCCGGCGCGAGGCGAACTACACGGCGGCGTTCATTATGATCGCAGCATCTCGCATTATCGGGTGGTTCGATCTCTGGCTCATTCTATACGCCCTCGGCTATAGCCAGGGGTTCGTATTCGTTGTGATGGCCGCGGCTGCCGGCATGATCATCGGGACGCTGGCGGCGGTCATCCCCCTGGGCATCGGCGCCGATGAAGGCGGCCAGGCCGCGCTGTTCAAATTGCTCGGCCTTGGCAGCCTTGTGGGGCTTGCCGTTAGCCTGACGCGCCGGCTGCGCACGGTAGTGATCGCGACCCTGGGCTTGTTGGTGATGTTTGGCCTGCAACTCTTCGACCGGCAGCGATACCGGCGAGCCAGCGCCCATATCCGTGACCGTGCCCGCGAACGCGACAAAATTGGTACTTGATTCAATCCGCGCTGCGGGCTCTTATCCCGGTCATGATTCGTCGGGTCGCGGTGTTGGTTGTGGGATTCGTCACGTTGGCGTCTGCATTGGCGGCCTGCGGCGATGACGATGGGGGCGTGGCTGACCCAGATGCAGCCGTCGGCGATACGACACCACCTCGGGTGATTTCCACTACCCCGGCTGATGGTGCGCGTCGCGTCAGTGTGTTGCTCCAAGAGATTGTGTTCGAGATTTCCGAGCCACTAGACGAAGACAGCGTGGCTGCCGGCATCATCATGACTACCAAATACGGGCAAGGGGTCGATGCGACCGTTCATTTCGATGCGGCGACCTCGTCGATTGTTTTGCGGCCCGCGCGCACCTTGAGTTACGGGGCGGAGTACACCGTAGGTGTCGAAGGTCCGGTGACGGACCTGGCCGGCAACGAGCTGGCGCAGACGCTGGTCCAGTTCAGGACCTACGCCAACCCGCTAAGCGGGATCGACTATTACGCCGCCGGCACAGCTAGCGGTTACTTTGATCGGGACCTCGACGATGACGGCAATGTCGTCGGTGGCGTGTGGGTGTTGGATGCGGGCGATGACTCCACCTGGCGCACCGCCGACGATGTGGTCAGCGAAGCCTATCGCTACGCGACGACCAAGAGCACGTTCGATGCGCTCACCTTCGACGCCCCCGGAACAGACGGTCTGTGGCAGACGGCAGACGACGTTGTGAGCGGTCATAGCGTGTCCAACCTCGACGAGCACGGCGATGTAAACCGCTCCACTGTCTACGTCCCTGGGGACGATGGCGAATGGCTGACTGGTGATGATGAACCGCTCCGGTACGATGCGTACCGGCGAACTCATGGTCTGGCCGTGAGAACCACTCGTTTCAACAACGAAGGCGTCGATGCTACCTGGTTCACAGAAGATGACGAGGTGTTGTCGTATCGCGCGGTCGATCTCGACTCCGCCGGACGACCGAGCGCGGATGTTTGGTACGACGGCAGTGGCACTGACGGTGAGTGGTTCACCGCGGACGACGCCGTGGGCGCCTATACCAAGCTGACATACGACTCGGCCGGCAACCGGCTGCGCTTCATTAACTACGTCGGCGCCGGGACTGACAACGTCTGGTTCACCGCCGATGACGAGCCCGACCGCTGGGTCGAATACAGCCACGACGGCGACGGCCTGCTCGTGCGTGAAACGTACTACGGTCAGCCGGGCATCGATGGCGTCTGGCTCACCAGCGACGATGTTGCGTACTACGCCACGAACACCGCCCACGACGTCATGGGTAACCGGGTCGACGCCACGTCCTACGACGCGCCGGGCACTGACGGCGTGTGGCACACCGGCGATGACCTAGTCGAGCGCATCAGTACGTTTGCCACGGATCGCTGAGCCGCTGCCGGCTAGCGGGGGCGCGCTCCTGTTGGCAGTCAGCGCGCGCGTGTGGCATCGTTGGCCATGTGGAGTCACGCCCCAAATACGTTGCGACGCTGGCAACGGCGGAGAGCGTGGCGTTCGGCCCGGTAGGGGCAGACGCGACTATCTTGGAGGAGACGTGGGCGTACAAATACGCCGTTGCGGATGGCGACCTGGCCGTGGCGCACTTCGAGTGGTTGCTGGAGAACGGAACGGCAGCGGCGCGCCTATACGCGGCGTTTGGCTTGCGCGATGTCGCCCGTGAGCGTGGTCAAGCTGTTCTCGACGAGCTGGAGGACGACGACACAGCGGTGGAGCACCTCAACGGTTGTTTTGCGATGGAGACGACCGTCGGCGACGTCGTGCGTTCGTTGCGCGGCACGCCCCAGCCGCTGGATCCAGACGTGCGCCGGTCCAGCCCGCTGGTAGCAGTGCTGATCAGTGTGGTGCCTGTCGCGCTGCTCGGCTACTGGCTCTATAGCTGCGGCAGTTGGTAAGGCGAGTCGCGGGCCTAGCGGAACTCGAAGCTGCGCTTGCCGGTCTGAATCTCGATGAGCATGGAACGGAGCTGCTTGGTTGCCGGTCCGGTCTCGCCGCTGCCGACGGTGATGTCTTCGCGGCCGACGATGAGCGTGCCGACGCCACCGAGGATCGCCGCGGTACCGGCCAGGGCTGCTTCGGCTGTGGGCCGAGCACACCACTTGACGAGTTCGTCGATGCCCACCGGGCGCTCTTCGACTTCCCAGCCCAGCGACTTGGCCAGCTGAAGCAGCGAGTCCCGGGTGACTCCGTGGAGGTAGCCGTCCGAAAGCGGCGCGGTGATGATTCGGCCTTCCTCGAGTAAGAGGAAGTTTGCGGCGCCGGTCTCCTCAATCAGGCCATCGGGTGCGAACAGGACCTGGTCGGCGTTGAAGTCTTTTCGAGCCTTCATGATCAGGCCCAGTGCCATAGCGTAATTGGCACCGCACTTGACCTTACCGAATTGCGGAGTCGTGCGCGGAATGTCGGGCTCGACCAGGATGCGAAGCATATGCGGCGGTAGGTACTCGCCCACGGGGCTGGCCACGATGTAGAGGGCGGCTGTGTGCGACGGCTTCGTGGCTGCGCCGATGTTCTGGTCCGTGCCGACGAGGTTTGGGCGCAGGTAAAGCGACCCCGGAGACGACGGGACGACTGCGGCGTTGGCTTCGATGGTGGCATCCACCATGCGCTCGAGCAGCTCGGTGGGCGGCACCGGGAGAAGCAGAGTTTTCGCGCTTTCACGTAGACGGGCGATGTTCCTGTCAGCGCGAAACGCCTTGATCGAACCGTCCTGCTGCTTGTGAGCCTTGAGTCCCTCGAAGCACTCGCTGCCGTAGTGCAAGCAGTGTGCGGTCACGCCGAACGTGACCGAGTCGGTTGGTACGACCTCCATGTCGCCCCATACTTCGCCGTCGAAGCGGGCAATCGGAAGGCTCTCGCCGAACACGGTGCCAAAGGGGGCGCTCTTCTTAGTCGTGGTATCCGTCACGCGAATTCTTATACCCGGTTCAGGCAGGTGAATGCCAACGGTTTGGGCTCAGGCTCGCGGTTTTGGCTGACGCGGCGCGGCGTGTTCCGCCTGGAGCTAGCGGTTGCCGCTCGCCAGAACGGATAGGCTCGTGACGGCGATTGTGAGCGTCCACAGCAATGTCATGCCCAGGTTGAACCGGGTCTCTCGATGTTTCACGGTCTTGGTTCCGGTCACTGTCTTGACCCAGCGGTGGCGAGGCTGTGTCTTGCCGGGCGCGGGAGCTGTGTCCACGATGACCCGACGCATCTCGTAAGTGGAGCGAGCCTGCCGAACGGTCGTTGTCTTCGTACAGCCGATGCACAAAATGCAGGCGATCCCGAGTAGGGCAGCTCTCACGGAGCGCATGGTAGCATGCGCCACATGGTGAGGTGGACGCTGCTACTGCTGCTGCTCGCGACCGTCGGCTGCGGTACCGTTCTCACCTCGAGCTCAGCCAAGACACGGCTGGACTACGACTGGGAGTGCCAGCCCAAAGACGCCATGCGGCCGACGCCGATGACGTGCACATTTCGCGGCCTCTCGGGGTCGGGGTTCGTGTGCGGCGAGGTGGTGGTCGTCTGCGGGACACAGCGGCATGTGGCCAAGCTGTGTAGCGGCATGCTGTCGCCGAACCAGGAGCGTAAACACGCCGTTTTGAAGGTCTTGCCAGCCGTTTCTGATCCAGAGCAATGCACTAAGATTCGCTTCGAACAGAAGCTCATCCACTAGCTGCCAAGAGCTCGTCCACTGGCCGCGAAATGGTTGCGCCGGCAGTGGACCTCATGGTGGGCGGTGCAACAGTTGCGTGAAGCATCGCCCCGGCTTGCGCTAGAACAAGTGCCTGGCTTGGCCCGGCGTTTGCTTTGCCATCGGGTATGGCCAACTTTGAAGGTGCGGTATCTGAATTCATGCGCTCGCCGGTCCACAAGGCCGACGTAACCGATTCTCTCACCGACATTTATGCGCGCCTGGGCAAGTTGCGCATCTCCAGTTTGCCCGTCATGAAGGGCGACGAATTGGTCGGCGTTATATCGCGTAGCGACCTGTTGCGCGTTGGCAGGCGAGAAGCCGGCACCGGCTCCGCGGCGAAAGTGCTCGCGTTTCCTGCAGCAACCGTTGGCGACGAGATGACGGAGGGGGCGTTCACCGTTCGACCCGATGACACGTTGTCGAGCGCGGCCGGCATCATGATCAAGAAGTACGTGCACCGGGTGTACGTAGTCGACGACACCGGGTTGGTTGGGGTGCTCAGCACGTACGATTTGATCTGCGCTGTGCGCGACAAAGCCGTGAACCATCCCATCAACGAGCATATGTCCAAGCCCGTGTTCACCGTGCGCGCCGAGGAACCCGTGTCCGTGGCGACCGACCGCCTCGCGCGGGCGCATATCACCGGGTTGGTGGTGCTCGAAGATGATTGGCCAGTCGGCGTGTTTCGCCAGGTCGAAGCGCTGGGTTCTCGTTCGCTTCCGCGTGAGACGAGGACTGACGAGATGATGGACCCGGCCATGTTGTGCATGCCGGACACGACCAAGTTGGGTCGGGCCGCGCAACAGATGGCCAGCATGCGAGCGCGGCGAATCATCGTCGTCCGTAAGCGCCAGGTAGAAGGAATCTTGTCTGGCCTGGACTTCGCCAGATTCGTCGCAAGGTAGGGAGTGGTGCCGCCCCTCGGGGATTAGGCAATTGGCAGGTGCTGAACAGCGCAAGCGATACAGAACAGCAAGGGACAATCCAATGAGTGATAGCAAAACAACCCAGGTCCTCGTCGCGTACGACTTTTCTTTTACCGCGGACGGCACCATCGATCGCGCCATCAACGTGGCGCTCCGCGCGCCGCAGCACCTGATCCACTTCTTAACGGTGCTCGATCCAAAGCACGGCATCGGCCTGCATCCCGACCGCAAGGTCGACTACCACTACGCCGAAGAAGTGCAGGAAATGTTGAAGAGCGCGGTGGCCAAGCGTCTCGACGAGCTCTCGCCAGGGGCAGAGATTCACTTCTTCGTGCACACGCGGATCGGTCACCCGGCCGCGGAGATTCTTGAGACCGCGGAGACTCTTGGCGCCGACCTGATCTTCATCGGCTCTCACGGTCGCACCGGCCTCAAACGCCTCGTGCTCGGCTCCATCTCCGAGCGAGTCGTCCGCGAAGCTGGCTGCCCGGTCATGGTCGTCCGCGACAAGTCATACGAAGACGTGGTCCTCGAACAGGTGGTGGAAGTTCCGGCCGCAAAACGCCAGGAGTACGTTCCGCCTCATCGTTACTCGTACGGCAAGAACGCGCTGACCAGGCAGAAGAGCGACTTCGGCACGCTGATCTAGCGCGGCATATTCTCTCCGAGTGGGCTCGTTCGCATTGGGCGAGCGAGTCTCGCTCAGCTCACCTCCGAGTTGCGCCGTGCGCGCTCGCACATTTCTGGCCTCATAGCTGACGCGCATGTCGCGGTTTTCTTCGAACGTCACCTGCAGGTGCCGATCGCGCGCGGGAATTACTGCGCAGGTAACAACGCGGCCTCCGTCATCGGTGCAAGTCCAACCCGTTATCGCAGCGATTCTCGTGGCACGCATCCTGCTCTAGGGGTGTGCGATGCCGCCGAGTCCGACGGTATGTACCGTCTGGTACGGCGCATCGCTTAGAACCATTCTCTAGACTAGCGAGGTACGGATGAAATCGATTACAGACTTGTTCGCGGGAGCGTTTCTCATTGTTGGTGTTGCGGGTGTTCTGGCATGTGGCTCGGTCGAGTCACAGCCGGAGCCGGAGCCGGAGCCGGGGCCAGGACCAGATGGCATCGCGTTGGATGCGCGCTTCAATAGCAACCGCGCCGACGCGCTGCAGACCTTCTCTTTCGACGCTGCTACGGGCACGACGGTCACGGGCGCCCAGGGGACCAGGGTAACAGTGCCGGCAAACGGGCTGGCGCTCGATGGCGTGCCTGTGGTGGGCACGGTCACCCTCGAGCTGCTGGAGGTCTACGACCGGGCGTCGATGCTGCTGAACAACCGCGCGACCAACGGTGTGCGTGAGGATGGCACCGTGGAGGCGTTGAAGTCAGCCGGTCAGTTCTTCATCAACGCAACCCAGGATGGGGCACGGCTGGATGTCGTGAGCGGCGTGTTCGTCGACAGTCGTCCCATCGACCCGGCCAGCCTCGATACAGGGATGGGACTGTTCAAGGCCGGTGCCGAGCTGGACGATACCGCCAATTGGGAAGCCGTCGAGCTCGGCGCCGATGGCGGCAACGGGGTTGGTATTCGCGATGGCGCCGAGGGAGTGAGCTACTCCTATGGCATCGGTGACTTTGGCTGGACTAACCTCGACCGTTGGTATGACTACAGTGGTGAGATGACGACGCTCATGGTGGAGCCGCCGGCTGGTTACAACGGAGACAACAGCGCGCTGTTCCTGACCTACGACGGCGAAGGTACGGCTCTGGCCGCCATGGACGTGTTCAACGAGGACCTGGGCATGTTCAGTGAGCACTACGGCCGGATTCCCGTCGGCCAGCAGGTGCACTTCATCCTCGTTACCGAGATTGATGGCGAACTGCACTACGCGATTCAGGGGGCGACCATCGGTGCCGATCACGTCGAAGTCATGGCGACACCGACGCCGGGCACGCAGGCGGACCTGGAAGCGGCAATCAACGCACTACCTTAGCTACTAGCGTTCTACTGACAGTGAACCGCGGTGTCGTTTGGCACCGCGGTTTCTTTTCGTGTTTCTTTGCCCTGCGGCCATGAATTTCGCAACTCCTTCGAGCTGCTGCCGAGAACGGCACTATTCGAAGGAGACGGCCTTGAAGCTCGGCAAACACGAAGATTTCGACATCTCTGAAGTTCAGGTCGGTTCGGACCGACTTGCTGCGGGGAAGAGCACACGGACACAGCGGCAATATGCCGGACTATCAGCGCCGACGGTTCAACGCAAAGCGACCGGGCCCGGAGCTGGGGCCAGCGCGCCGCCGATTCCAGATTCCGGCGGGCTGTTCACCGATTGGCTGATGAGGCCCGATCTGCATGCTGCGCCGGTCATGCGCAAAAGCGATGGCCGTGCTGGCGACATGGCGGGCGGAGACGTTCAGGCCATCGCCGCCAGAGGCGTGCAGGGGGGCGGTCAACAGTTGCCGCACCTGGACGCAATCCAGAACTCGTTCGGTCCCAATCACGACATCGCCGGAATCGACGCGCACGTGGGTGGTGCCGCGGCAACCGCCGGTGAGGCCATCGGTGCGGAGGCTTACGCTACAGGCAATAGTGTGGCGTTCAATAAGTCACCCGACCTTCACACGGCCGCGCACGAAGCAGCCCACGTGGTCCAACAACGCGCTGGCGTACAACTGCTGGGCGGCGTTGGCAAGGCGGGCGACACCTATGAACAAAACGCGGACGCGGTTGCGGACCGCGTGGTCGCCGGCAAGAGTGCGGTGGACTTGCTGCCAGGAGTTGGCAACGCCAGCGGCGGCGGTGACGTGCAGCGCAAGACGGGGAAGGGCGGCAAGGGCGCAAAGCCGGTGGACAAGAAGACCGCTGAGAAGCAAGGCGTCGCTACGCAGATTCTTCGCTACCGTCCGGTAAAGGGAAAGAGCGGACGGCTGGCTCTACAGATGCAGGTCAATCGTGGCTCTACGTCTCACATCGAACAGCATTGGGTCCCACGCTTCACCACCAAGACTGGCCAGGTGCTCGAGGGCTATATCCGTTACAAGAGCGTGCGCGCCAAGACCACCTTCGTGATTCTCGAGCTGCCGTCGCAGTATCAGGTCGGCGGCAAATGGGACAAGACCATGGGCTACTACGCCAGGGTGTTCCGTGAAAACAAGGAGCACTCCGCTGGTACCAAGGGCCTGCATCCCCAAGCGCTCAAGAAGATCGAAATGTGGCAGCACCTGAACTCGACCGAGAAGATCGAAGGTCTCGTCTGGCTCATGCACTCGCACGTGCAGGGCGCGAACAAAGTGCTGCTCAAACCGAAGGCGGGAAAGACGAAGGCGCAGGTGAAGGCGGGGCAGGCGAGCGATACGAAGCAGGCCGATAGCTTCTTGCCGAAAGGCCGCTGATGCGACTGGTCTGTTTCATTCTGGCGCTAGGGCTGGGTTGCGCCGCACGAACTGCTAACGCTCCCCTGGCGGAGGAATCAACCCAACCACCCGCTTCGGTATCGGTGTGCGGGAAAACCGTGAAGGTCACCGAGTACGAGGTGCGGTGCTCAGAGGTGCCCGCTTGGTCTCAGCTGGCTAAGATAACCGGTTTACGAAGTCTCACATTGGCCGATGTGAAGCTGGCCGAAGCTGATATAGCAAGTCTCAGTAGGCACGTAGGACTGCACCGCTTAGACCTCTCCTACACCGGTCTGACCGATGTTGGAGTCAGGCAGTTGCTGAAACTAAAGTCGTTGCGGATCTTGTGGGCCAATGGAACCAAGCTAACGGACGAGGGGGTGAAGCAACTCACGGCTCTCCAGGAACTTGCTGGACTGGGGCTGGCCAGCACGTTGGTGACGAATGGAGCATTGGCGCATTTGAAGGACAGGTCGTCGCTGCGTGCACTCATCATTGGTAACCCAACTCTGAACGGCGCCGGGTTGAGTCACGTGGCGCAGTTGGGGGGATTGATATCGCTCAGCTTGCGAAATAGCCCTGTGAGTGATGGTGACATCGCTCGACTGATGACACTGGAGAACCTGGTGCATCTCATTCTCGCTGATACCAATGTCACAGACGCAGGCGTCGCCCAGCTGGCGAAGCTAAAAAAATTGAAATTTCTGACGCTACCCGAAACCGTGAGTGATCGAGCCGTGGACGAGCTCCAACGTGCGCTGCCCCACTGCAAGATCAACCGCGAGTAGTCGGAGCGGGTCGGCGACAACTGCACACGCGTCGGCGAAAACCGCACGCGGGTCGGCGGATGCCGCAGGAGCGCAGCGCACACTCGCCGCGCAAGCTGCTGGCCCGAGGCTCGGCGCGGGCGGGAACGAGACTTGCGATGTAGTTGTGCATGACCCCCCAGCGTACATTGATACTCACCCTGCTTTTCCCCCTCGCAGTCGCCTGTGTCGGCGAACACAACCCACCAGCTCCTGGCGGCGGCGGTAGTGATACCGCCGACCCGGGCGATTCCGGCGTGAACGATCTGACCGGCACGGACACTAACCAGATCATCTCGTTGCCCGACGTGGCGTTCAACTACGCCAACGTCACGCTGCCCGCCCATTTCAACACGGCCGCCGTTCGCGGCATGGACAATACGCCCGCGAACAACCCAACGACCGACCATGGCGCGACCCTTGGCCGGGTTCTATTCCACGATCGGCAGCTGTCAGCCAACGGGACCGTTGCGTGTGCGTCCTGCCATGCGGCCGACAGCGCGTTCGCTGACCCGCGCCAGTTCAGCATTGGCTTCGAGGGAGGCGCTACCGGGCGCAACTCCATGAGCCTTGTCAACGCTCGCTTCTACCGCAACGGGCGCTTCTTCTGGGACGAACGAGCGGCGACTCTCGAGGACCAGGTGCTCATGCCGATCCAGGACGCCACCGAGATGGGCCTGACTCTGGAGCAGCTGGTGCTTCGCGTGAATCAGCAGGACATGTATGCCGCCCTGTTCACGAGCGCCTTCGGTGATGCCGAAGTGACTACCCAGCGAATCTCTCGGGCCCTCGCCCAGTTTGTGCGCGCCAAAGTGTCGTATCGATCGCGTTTCGATGATGGCCTCGCCGCGACCAATAATGTCATCGCGAACTTTCCCAACTTCGACGATGCTGAGAACCAGGGAAAGGCCCTGTTCTTCGGCCGGGCACGGTGCGCGAGTTGCCACCTGGCAAACCCACCGGGCGGTCCCGGCGGTGCTCCGCCGACCAACGCCGCGGTCTTCTACGTCAACGTAGCCACCAGCAACGGTCTGCCTGATGATGACCTGGGCGTCGGAGCGGTGACCAACAACCCCAGAGACAACAATCGGTTCAAGTCCCCGTCCCTCCGAAACACCGCCTTGACCGGTCCGTACATGCACGACGGTCGCTTCAGTACCCTGCGTCAGGTCGTGGACCACTACGACTCGGGTGTGCAGAACACACCGAACCTGGACCCGCGGCTGCGTGGACAGAACGGCCAGCCAATGCGGCTCAACCTAACTGCCGCCGAGAAGAACGCGCTGATCGCATTCCTCAACACACTCAGCGACGACGATTTCTTCTCAGACCCCAAGTTCAGCGATCCCTTCGTCCGATAGCTGCCAAGTGCCTGTCTGTAAACGAGACTGTCCGGAAGTTCGGGCAGTCTTGTTTGCGCCACGGGCGAACACCGGCAACACTGCAGGGGTGATTGTTTCCGATTCCTCCTCGTTCCGCGGCCTGCTCGGTGCCGCGGTAATCGTTCTCGGTGTCAGCGTCGGTTGCAGCAGCACTCCGACACCGAGTCAGCCCGACGTAGCTGTTACGCCCCCTGCACAGCCTCCTCCCACCGTCGTCAAACGCATCAAGCCCGTGTGCCCGGTCCCGCCGACGGCCGTGAGCGCCCGGCCGGTGGCCAAGAAGCCCGATCCCAAAGATGCGCCATCTCCGTCGGCCAAGGACTACTGGAAAGGCGTCACCTTCGGCCGCATGGCCTTCGAGGAGATCCGCCTTCACGTACGCCACCGTTATATAGACGCGACCGTTGACGAAAGCCGCGCGTTCGCCGAGGCAGCCGCATTCGCTCTCGCTTCCGACAGTCGTTACACCCTGATGCTGCTGCCCCAGTCGTTCTACGAACAACGCTGCAACCACGCGGTGGAACGCGGGCGTCTGATGGGCACCGTGTTCAAGCTCCACGCCGACGATCGTTTTGTGATCGTCGACACCAAGAAGGTCAAGACTCCTGCGGCCAGGCTCAGCGATGATGAAATCCGCGCGCTGCGGAAAAAGCTGAAGGCGCGCTCGGCGGCGGTCACTGCGGGCTGGGCTACGGCACGTTTTAGCGAGCGAGACTTTCTCCGGGTCATGAAGTGGGCCGCCGGCAATTTGGGAGCCGACCCGAAGTGGACGGTGAAACGCGCGTGGGTCGCGGCGGCGTCCGGTTATCTATACTCTCTGGACCCTCACTCATCGATCATTCCTAAACAAGCCTGGGCGGTGGCCACCAAACGCGACCCCAGCTTCGAGGGCATCGGTGCACTGCTTACGCGCAAGCCCAATAACGATTTTACCATCGTTGAAACACCACTGGAGGGCTACCCGGCCGCTGGCGCCGGGGTCCGGGCGGGCGACACCATCATCAAAGTTGACGGCACGTCGATCAAGGCGATGCCTCTCCCCAAAGTTGTCGATCGCATTCGCGGCAAAGCCGGCACGAAGGTCGTGTTGACCGTGGAGCGTATGGGCGAGCCGAAGCCGTTAGACATAGCCATCGTTCGCGCGAAGGTCACGATGAAGAACGTCGTGGCGGGCGTGGTCAAGGGGCACCCGGACATCGGATACCTCAAGATTCGCGGCTTCCTGCAAACGACTCATCGCGACATGATGCGCGCTATGGGCGCGCTGCAGAGGAAGGTGGGCGCCGGCAAGTTGCGTGGACTCGTGCTCGACTTGCGAACGAACGGCGGTGGACTGCTCAATCAGGGCGTGGCCGTAGCGAACGAGTTTCTGGGCCACGGCCCGGTGGTTACCGTGCGCTCGCGGATCAGACCCAAGGTCGAGCGCTACCGCGCAAAGCCCGGCGGCTTTCAGTTTCCAGTGGTAGTGCTCGTCAACAATGGCTCGGCGTCGGCGGCGGAGATCGTCGCCGCTGCGCTACAGGAGAATAGCCGGGCTCTGGTCGTCGGCGGTCGTACATTCGGAAAGGCGACGGTGCAGACGTTGTTTCCGCCGCACCGTGGTGCCGCCTATTTCCTCAAGTTGACGATAGCCCGCTATCACACGCCCAGCGATCGTCGGTTGCAGGCGGTCGGTGTGCACCCCGACGTTGTCGTTCCGCCATCGTTTGGCGGAAAGATGCCCCTGGGCTTCCGCGAAGAGAACCTGTCCAATCATCTTTGGGGCGGAACACCATATCGCCCGAAGGCAAAGGACGTGGTCTACGCACGCAAGGTCAACCAGTGCGCGCTCAAGACGGGCAAGGCACGCAAGCTCGAGGCCAAAGACCCCAACCCGAAGATCAAGTTCGATTACCAGCGTGCGTTCGCCGCCGACATGGTGTTTTGCATGGCCAAGAATCCACGCACCCTGGCGTCCACCCCGGCTCCGTAGACCTCAAGGTTAGTGCTTGCGTTTGCGTTTGGTCACGCGCACGCCGTCGCTCACCTGGTCACTCGGGTGCAGGACCACGTCGGCGTTGGGCTCGAGGCCGCTCAGCACTTGTACTTGACGCGGATTGCGGCGGCCGACCTTGATGGGCGTCAGCTTCGCCTTGCCGCCGACGATTGCGAACACAGCCCAGCCCTTGTTTCGCCGAAACACGGAGCTCGCCGGTACCGACAGCACGTTGTCCTCGTGCCAGATGACGATCGAGACCTCTACCCGGTACCCGTCTCCCAGTGCGGCCCAGAGCTCGCGCTTGTCGTCGATGTAGATGATCACGTTCACGCGCTGTTCCTCGACACCGAGGGCGGAAATGCGCTGGAACGCGGAGGGCTCTACTCGACCTACGTGGCCGCGCAGTTTCTTGCCGCCACCCCAACGGTGAATCATCACTCTCGCCCCCGGTACGATTTTTACCGCGTCTCGGGTCAGGATATCGGCAACCACTTCCACATGCTGGGCATCGCCGAGCTCGAGGAGCTTGGTGCCAGCGGCGACGACACCGGCGTCACGGCGGAATACGCGTAACACGCTGCCCGAGGTGGGCGCGCGCACGATCAGTTGCGGTTCTTCGTTTTTGCCGCGCTTCTTGGTCAGGAAGCCCAGCGCCGCCCGCGCCGAGGACACTTGCTCGGCAGCAACTTTAGCGGCGAAGCGGGCCGAGCGCAGCTCTTCGCGCCTGGACCGCGCCAAGAACGACGAGCGCTCCAGCTCGGCTTTCGACACCGCTCCATGACCGGCCAGCGGCTTGTTGCGTGCGAGCACACTCTTGGCCTGGAGAAGTGCGGTGTAGGTCGCGGCCACTTGCGCCTTTGCCTGACGCTCGCCGGCAATTGCGGCCGACAAACGCGCCTGAGCTTCGCTGCGGGCGCGGGCGTCGAGCAAGCGGGGCGTGGTTGGCAACAGGCGCGCGATGGTCTTCTTCTCGGTGATCTTGTCGCCCGGGCGGAAGTTGATTCGAACCATGTTGCCGGTGAGCGGCGCGAGCACGACGTAGCGATCCTTGACCCGTGTCTTTGCGTCTTCGTCCACGGTCACAGTCATGGGGCCCTTCGTCGCCGTAGCGGCATCGACCGGCACGGGCTTGGGCATGAACGCACGTACGGCGAAGAAGACCAGAGCGGCCGCCGCTGCGGCCCACATGCAACGCTTTGCCCACTTGATAATCAACTTGCGACGTTTGCGTTTGTCTCGTCGCACACTCGCTTCGGCGTCTGTTTTGGCAGTGTCGTTCACGTTTATCCTCCCGTCTTTAGAACGGAGATCAGGTCGAGACGGTCGAGCTTACGCCGCACCAGCAGCGCACTCGTGATTCCGGCGGCGATGATGACCAGCACGGAGAAGGTGTAAGATTCGTTCGAGATGTAGACCGACATGCGATAGGTCTCTGGGTCCATGGTCGACATGACGGCCTTGGCCCACTGGACCCCGAGGAAGAGGCCGACAGGGATCGCGACGATGACTTGAATTGCGAGCTCGCCCAGTAGCACGGTTGAAATCTCTCTGCGCGTAAATCCGAGGATACGCATGCTCGACAGGTCGCGGCTGCGCATGGATAGCGCGACGCGCGCGTTGTTGTAGACGACGCCGACGGCGATGACGACGGCGAACCCGGTGAGAATGAGCGACATGACGAGCATCGTTTCGCCGCTTTGCTCTTCCATCCGTTCGATCATGTTCGCTTTGCGCGTGATCACCGCGACGCTCGGCAAACGCTGGAGGCGGCGCTGTATCTCGTCAGCGTAGTGGGGGTCGGTGCGCAAGTTGACGCTTGTGAATGTGTGCTCCTGGTTGAGCGTGCGGTGCAAGGCGGAGATGTTCATGTACGCCTGAAGGCCGAAGGCGTCGTCGACGAGCAATGAGACCGTCATGGGGATGATGCCTCGGTTGCCTTCGCGCACTTCCACGTGGATCGTGTCGCCGACCTCGAGGTTCAGGATCTCGCCCAACTTCTTGCTCAAAGCCAAACCCATCCGCGGAATCGTCACATGTCGCGCCTTGCGATCGACCACCCTGCGCAAGCGCGGGTTCTCCGGCAAACCGTCGATGATGCCATCGCGGTGTCGATGGTTGGCGTGGAAGCGAACGGCCACGGCGCGCCCGCCCTCGGCGTCGAGCACACCCGGCATGTGCAACAGCTCTCGGGTTGCCCGGGACCGGATTGGCCGGATGAACGTCACCGTCGTATCCGCGCGCTGCTGCTCGTGGATGACCGTGTTGTACAGGAAGGTGAAGGAGTCGTAGCCGACGCGCCCAATGAGCAATATGCCGAGCGCTGCGGCGATGCCCAGGCAGGACAGCAACAAGCGCCACGGTTTGCGCCTGACTTCGCGCAGGACCATGGTGGGCGCGGGGCCCAGGAACCTGGCGAGCGAGATGGAGCCGGCGCGATACGTGGGTGGCGCCGGTGGCCGCATCGCCTCTGCAGGCGGCATCCGGGCGACTCGGCGCATGGAGCCAAGGGCGCCTACGATAGCCGCGCCCAGACTGATCGCGATGGCTACGGCTGCGATGCTCCAATTCAAATGGTAGAGCTTGGTCGGAAACCGAAAGTACCGGCCGTACAGGTTGGTCATGCCTTCGCCGAGCTCGGCGCCGATGACCACACCCAGGGTCGCTCCGACCACCACGATAATCGACACCAGCTCCAGGTAGTGCAGGGCGATCCGCCGGTCGCGATAGCCCACGGCTTTGAGCACGGCTATCTGCTGCCGTTGCAAGTTGACCAGGCGAGATAGGACGACGTTGAGCAGGAACGCGGCGACGGCCAGAAAGATCAGCGGGAAGGCCAGGGCGAACTGTTCGAGCTGGGACAGCTCGCCCTCGAGTAGGAAACTGGACATCTGTTTGTCGCGGCCCACTGCGCCCAGTCCGCCATACGGCTGGAGGATGTCGTCGACGGCCGTGACGACCGAGCGCACCTGCGCGCCCGGCTGCAGGCGCATGACCACATTGTTGAAGCCGCCCTCCATGCGGAACGCAGGAGCCAGGACCGCACGATCCATCCACAACACGGCGTAGCGCTTGTCGTCCGGGGCGAACTCCCCAGGTGCCGCGACGAAGATGAACTCAGGTGACAGGGCGACACCGACCACACGCAATTGTCGTCGCGCCCCGTTGAGCACGGCTGTCATGACCGAACCAGGCATCAGCTCGTGGGCCTTTGCGTAAGGTTCGACCACCACGACTTCGTCGGCCCGGCCCGGGGCGGGCAGGCGGCCCGAGCGCAAGTACAGTGCGTTGAGTGGTGCTGCGCGGTCGGTCGGCAACGATATGACCAGGCCATTCGCGGGTACGGACTGGCCAGGTACTGGCAGCAGGATATTGTGAACGACCCGGGTGTGCACCGACGCGACGCCAGGTACGCTTTCGATGCGCCGCGCCACTGACTCAGGTGCTCGTTTTAGCGACGCGAACACATCAGCGAAGCGATGGGACTGGTAGTAAGCGTCGCGGGAATCAGTGAGAGACGCCCAGGTGCTTCTGAGAGTGACGTAGGATGCGATGCCCGCCGCCACGACCAGGGCGATTGTCAGCACCTGACCTTTTAGCCGAACGAGGTCGCGCCAGAGCTTGCGGTCGAGCGCGCCTACCACCGCAGGTCCTGCGCTCGCAGCTTTTCCTCGTTGCGCTTCTCCTCAGCGATTCGGCCATCGGCGAGGGTGATGACTCGGTCGGCCATGTCGGCGATGGAGGCGTTGTGGGTGATCACAGCCGTCGTGGTGCCCAGTTCTTTATTGACCAGGTCCAGGACGTCGAGCACCAGAATGCCGGTGCGAAAATCGAGGGCGCCGGTGGGTTCGTCGCATAGCAAGATGGATGGCCGTTTCGCGACGGCTCGCGCGATGGCGACCCGTTGTTGTTCACCGCCCGAAAGCTGCGCGGGGAAATGGTCCACCCGATCACCGAGCCCAACCAGGTCGAGCGCTTCCGCCGGTGTCATCGGGTCATCGGCGATCTCGGTGACGAGCGCGACGTTCTCTCTGGCGGTTAGGCTGGGGATCAGGTTGTAGAACTGAAAAACGAAGCCCACATGGTGACGTCGGAAATCGGTCAGCTCGTCTTCGTCTTTGTCGGTCAGCTCGTCGTCTTTGTAGAAGACGCGACCTTCGGTGGGCACGTCCAGGCCGCCCATGATGTTGAGCAGGGTCGACTTGCCGCTGCCCGACGCTCCCAGAAGAACGAGCATCTCACCTTCATGCAAGGCAACGTCGACCCCACGTAGCGCGTGTACGTCGACCTCGCCCATGCGGTAGACCTTTGTGATCTGCTCTGCGCGCAGTGTCATGGCAGCGAGTTGGTGATGAAGCGGTTACGTTTCGGGGGAAGCCGACTTCGGCTTGACGCAAATTACCGTGCATTGGGCCTGGCGCACAACCTTGGTGGCAACGGAGCCAATAATCAGGCTCTCGATGCCGGTGTGCCCATGGGTGCCCATGATGATCAGGTCGGCGTCGATGGATGCGGCGACGCGCAGGATCTCATTGGCCGCCTTGCCGAAGCACACGTGCTCGGTAATCGTGCCGATGCGCTTCCGGTCCGCCTCCGCTGGTGCCATGGCGGCGAGTTCTTGCTGGGTGGCGTTCCGTATTTCCTGCAACTCCTCGTCGATGGCGTCGGTGTTTGTCGACGTCACATCGGACCAGCCCGACGGTTGGTCCAAGACGTGAATCATGTGCACGTCGCACTCGGCCTGCTGTGCGTAGTCGAATGCCCAGGCCATCGCACGCCGCGATGGAGCCGAGAAGTCGACCGGGATAAGTACCGTGCGTCGTTTCATGGCTCCCTCCCCGCGACGTATTCTTCAGGTAGTAGCAACACGGGCACTGCTGATGTGCGCAGCACACGGTCCGCCACCGTGCCGATGTACGGACTTCGGTCGGGACTGCCGTGAGCGCCGACCACGACCAGGTCGATGTCCGACGATTCGACATAGCTAATCAGCTCGCCGGCGACTCGACCGACTTCGGTTCTTACGGCGACCCGCACCGGTGCGATGTCGATGTTATGGCTCAGCGTCTGTAACCGCTCCAGTTCGGAGGCGCGAACTTCACCCAGGGCCGTCTTGAGGGATTCCTGGTCGCGTTCGCCTGGCCAGTGCACGATGTGGAGCATCTCGATGACGCTCTCGGGGGCGCTCAGTAGCACCGCGAGCTCGACCGAAGGCACCGAGAACTTCGAGTAGTCGACCGCCACCATTGGTTGGCGGAACAAGCCGTTGGCCGGCGCCGGCTGCTGGGCACGGGTGATCAACAGCGGGCACGTGGCGCGGCGTCCGACCCGATTGGCGACACTGCCAAGGGCGAACCGCTCACCCGACTTGGAGCCGTACGAACCCATGACGATGAGGTCGGCTTGAGTCGTGTCGGCGTTGGACAGGATCGCGTGAGCTGCCTCATCCGCGATCACCTCGGTCAAGATCTCCACGTTCTCCGCGGTCTTCGCCAGGTCGTCCTTGAGCGCTTGCAGCTCGCGAGTGCTCGAATCGAGCTGCTCCTTCTTGTACGAGGAGAACACTTGCGGCGGCACAGACGTGTGAGAGAACAGGTCCAGCGCGTGCAACAACGTGACACGCCCGCTGAATCGGGCCGCGACCGCGACCCCCAGGCGCGCGGCTGCCAGTGAGTGATCAGAGAAGTCTATTGGGATCAGGATTCGTTGCATGTCTCACCTCCCACTCGATTGGTCCACCTCACCGCGAACGACCAACACCGAGCACGGCGCGTGGCGCACGGTCGTTTCGGCAACACTGCCCAGGATGAAGCGACGTACGCCTCGCCGGCCGTGGCTGCCCATGACCACCAGGTCACATTCGTTGTCCTCTAACCAGGTCTGGACGCCCAGGCCCGGTGGCATCTCAGTCTCCACGAAGTTCACTTCTGCTTGCGTGCTCTTATGGGTCTCGAAGAACTCGGCGGCCTGTGCCTTCACCGCCGTAGCGATGTCCCCCCGCAGCTCGGCGACGAACTGGTCATGGGCGTGATGGCCGCCAGTTCCCAGCGGCGGTAACCGCCAACAGTGCAGGAGGGTGATCCGCGCGCCGGGGGCAGCAACGTCCGTCGCGGCCTTGAACACGTGTTCGCTGCCCGGAGAGAAATCGGTGGGGACCAGGATGCGCGCAAACCCTGCGTTGTCAGCATCCCCGCGCGCAACCATTACCGCGCCGTCGTGCACGCGTACGACTTTCTCGGCCACGCTGCCGAGGAGGAACCGCTTGATACCGGTGCGACCGTGGGTGCCGACGACCACCAGGTCAGCGTCGACCTGCTTCGCCGCTTCCAGGATGGCCGTGTCGGCGAAGTCGTCGCTGATCATTTGGGAAACTGTGACTCCCTGACCACTGATGCGTCGGCGTAGCTCGTCGAGGCGCTCACGCTCCGCTGAGACCCGTTCTGCGACGATGCGTGGATAGAGGTCGCTAGTGCGCTTCATGTCACGTTCGATGCCTGGAGCGAGCTCTGGAACAACGCTGGCGTGCAGTAGCGTAAGCTGGGCCCCATTGTGCCGGGCCATTTGAACCGCATGCTGCACGGCGCGGTCGGACTCCTCTGAGAAGTCCACGCCGACAACGATGTTTTCAATGCTCATGTGCGTCTTTATGAGCAACTATCGTGCCGGGGAGGCTAGGTACGAGGATTGCTTCTGTACTGCGCATGAAACGAATCGTCGTTGGCATGGACTTCTCCGAGGAGGCCGAAGTCGCTCGGCTGCAGGCGCGAAACATCGCCGCCGCGACCGGCGCGGAGATGACATTGGTCTACGTGGTGCTGCCGCCGGAGAACTGGGACCCGGGCGGAATTGCCGCGGTAGGTGTCGACTACGCCCGGATCGTATCGGCAGAGATTGATAGCGCGAAGGAGAAGCTCGCCGGTATGTCCGAGCCCGAGGGTGGCGACGCCGCCCTTGTCGAAGGCGTGGTCGAGGTTGGCCACCCGGATAGTTCGCTGACGGAAACGGCCGAAAAACTCGGTGCCGATCTAGTCGTGGTAGGCACCCACGGGCGGACGGGGTTTCGTCGGCTGCTGCTGGGTAGTGTAGCCGAACGCGTCGTGCGTCGGTCCCATTGCAGTGTGCTCGTGGCGCGCCCTCGTTCTTCTGGTGTCGGCGGCTACGACCGGATCCTCGTGCCCACCGATTTCTCCGCGCTAGCAGAGCGTGCGTTGGCTGAGGCCGCTCGATTGGTTTCGCCGAACGGAGTAATCGACGTCGTCAATTGGACGCCGATTTCGTTCCCAGCGTACGGGTATCACACCGCGTACCAGGCCCCGGACGAGTACCATCAGCAGGTGGCCAATGCGTCTCGAGAGCGCGGCGCGGAGCTGCTTGAGCGGCTCGGGCATCTGCATCACAAGATCAACTTCCAGCATCAAGTGGGCCCGGCGACCCAGGGGATTCAGTCTCTTCTCGACGGCGACACCTATAGTCTGGTTGCGATGGGCAGCCATGGCCGCAGGGGAGTGCGGCGGCTAATCTTGGGAAGCGTTGCAGAGGCGACTGTGCGCCACGCGCCGTGTTCGGTGCTGGTCGCGCGTTAGGACCAGCGGGACACGCCGCCCGACGGTAGCAGGAGCACGGGCACCGAGGCTCGTCGCAGCACGCGGTCGGCGACCGTGCCGAGGATCTTCTCGATGATCGAGTCGCGGCTGTGCGCGCCCAACACGAGTAAGTCCGGGTCGGTCGCGTCGATGCGGTCGAGTAGGCCTTTCGCCGGCGACGCGACACCGACGTACCGCTCGACTTTTACGCCGCTCAGCTTCTGCTCATCGACGAAGCGCGCCAACATCTTGGCTTGCGCGCCACGTAACTGCTCCAAAGTATCTTGCCAGTCGTCGTATGGACCCAGAGCGCGGTCGAGGGGGGAATGGAATGGCGCATTCCAAATGTGGGTGAAGTCGAGCAGGCCGCCTTCGCTTATGATCGCTCGTGCGAGCGCCGCGACTGGCGCGGAGAAGTCGGAGTAGTCGATGGCAACGAGCGCGCGCTTGAAGATGTTGTGGCCGGGTGTTGGCGTTTCGGCCGATGTGATGAGCACAGGACATGAGGCGCTCCGCGATACCTTGGTCGATACGCTTCCGAAGAGCAGCCGGCCGTCTGCGCCGATTCCCTGCGAGCCCATGACGATCAGATCCGCGTTCATTTGGTTCGCGTGGGTGATAATGCTGTCGACGCTGCCACCGGAACGCACGTCCACATCGATGCGCGTGTCCGCAGCCAGTGGTGCGAGTTTTGTCTTCAGCTCAGCCAGCTGTTCCTTGGCCTTGGCGATGCGGCCGGTCTCCATGGCCGCGACCACCTGGGGCGGAAACGACACGGGTTCCACCGCGACGAAACCGCTCAGCGCCGTCGGGACAACGTGAAGCAGTACCAACTCCCCGCCGTGATCGGCAGCCAGCTGCACAGCGACTCTGGCCGCTGGCTCGGAGTAATCGGAAAAATCGACCGGGACGAGAATGCGTTTGAAACTCATACCCGGCTGTGGTGCAAGTAGCGAGCCACGGCTGCATATCGGTGGAAGGGTGTTACGCAATGCGCCGGATCGTTAATGGCGCTCACAGGTCCACGCGGTCGCCCGGTCTGGACTCGATGATCTCTCGTCCGTGTCCCCGGAGCAGCTCCGCGAGGTTGTGCTTGGGCCCGTCTTCTCCATGGACCAGCGCGACACGGCTCAGACGTCCGCGCTCGCCAGTACGAGCGACGAAATCTCTCAGGTCGTCGCGATCCGCGTGGGCGGACAATCCGCTCAGGGAGTACACGCTGGCGCGAACATCGCGGCCAACACCGAAGACGTTTACCTCTTGTCGATGTTCAACGAGTCGGCGGCCGAGAGTGTGCTGCGCCATGAAGCCGACGATGACGACGCTGTTACGCGGCTTCTCGAGGGCGTTGCGAAAGTGATGCACGATGCGACCGCCTTCGCACATGCCCGAGCCCGCGATGATGATGCATGGCTCGTCGGTCTCTTGCAGTCGGCGTGAGTCACTCACGTGGGAGACATACTTCAGACCGGGTGGTGAAAATGGGTCGTCTCTGCCCAGGATGCGTGCCCGTACGTCAGCGTGAAGGCCTTCGGGATGTAACTTGTAGACCTCCGTGATCGCGATCGCCAACGGGCTATCGATGTAGATCGGAATGCGAGGTACAGCCCCTGCTTCGTGCAGGCGTTCCAGGGCGAACAGCACTTCCTGGGCTCGTTCCAGCGCGAAGCTCGGAATGTACACACGGCCTTTACGTTCGACGGTCGTACGGATGATCTGTGCGAGTTGCTCGTCCTGGGTGGAGAACTCGGCGTGCAGCCGATCACCGTACGTACTCTCCATGAGCAAGAAGTCGACGTCGTCCACGAGCGCTGGGTCTTGCAGCAGAGGCAGCTCGGCGCGGCCTAGATCGCCGGTGTAGAGCACGCGTAGCCGGCGCCCGCGTTCTTCCAGGTCCAGTTGCACGAGCGCCGAACCCAGTACATGTCCAGCATTGTGAAGTGTTAGCGTGACCCCGGGCGCGATGACGATTGGCCGGCGCAGGGGCAGGGACAGCATGTGGTTCACAGCCTCTTCTGCGTCGTCTACCGAATACAGAGGCTCGACTCGCTCGTCGACTCCGTTACGCTCGTTGCGCCGGTTGATGTAGCGCGCGTCTTGCTTCTGGATCATCGCCGAGTCGCGCAACATCACGCTACACAGGTCGCGAGTCGGCGGCGTGCAGTACACATGTCCATCGAAGCCACGTCGCACCAGGGTCGGAATGTTGCCGCTGTGGTCAATGTGCGCGTGACTCAGCACGAGCGCGGCGGCGCCTTTCGTCCAGCTCGGCAGCTGTCGGTTGCGCCGGTTTGCGTCGGCGCGTCTGCCTTGAAAGAGTCCGCAGTCGAGCAAGATGTCCGCATCCCGAACGTGCAGGCGATGGAGCGAGCCGGTCACGCCATCGGACGCGCCGTGAAATTGTAAGTACATCGCTGCCTAGACGAAGCAACGTGCGTGCCACCAGAACCAGGGCGTTCTCGCGCAGTAGTTGCGCGCAGCGGCTACCAGTGCGCAATATGCGCGGCCGGCAGACCATGCGGCATTCGCCAACGCGCGGGATCACAGCGATCAAGTTGGCGAGGCATATGCAGAACCAATGAGCATGAAACACCTCGGTACGATGTGTGTCGTCCTGCTGTTATGTCTGGGTTGTGGCGGTCCTCAGGAGCCGGCGCACGGTGACCTGAGCACGGCCGCGCACTACAAGGAGGCGCGGCGCCACGAGCGGGTCGCCGACGGCCATGACGAGGCCGTGAAGCGCAACCGAGAACGGGTTGGGACCAGAAGGGTCGAGTGCATCAATCGCCCCCTCGCTGGCACACCGACCAGCGGAACCGAAAACCTGCAGGTCATGAAACCGTGCTGGACGAGCGAAGAAGATCCGGCCAGCGTGGCTCACCGTCGTTCGGCTAGGAATCAGCGGCTGCTGGCCGCGGAACATCGGGCGAAGGCGAGGGCGCTGTTACTCGCCGAACAAAAGGCCTGTCGCGGTCTGGCAGAAACCGATATCAGCCGCAGTCCGTTCTGGCATCGAGACGATATCTCCAGCGTCACCCCGCTCAAGAAGCGCGGCGCGGTCACCGGCGTGACAGTGGTGTTCAAGAAGGTTCGTGGTCTGTCGGTCGAGTGGATGACCAGGTCGGTCGCGTGTCATCGCGCCCGAGCGGCGGCTCTCGGATTCAGAACTGACTTTATGGTCTACTGCCCGTTGATGCTGGCCAGCATCGAGGCTGAAGTGACCGAGTCGAAAGCCGGGATCGTCGTGACCATCACGTCGAAGCGGAGCGAGATGGCCGCGGCAGCGCTGGGACGCGTACGGGACGGAGAGCGGCTGATAAAGCGCAGTCGGTCACGTTAGCTAGTCCTAAGTTTCCGGTCAGCGCCGGGCATTTGCGGTCGATCTGGGGTAGCGTGCGCGCATCATGGTGCACACGATTCTGACCCATCCCGGCGGGGCTCACAAAGACGACGTGCTCGCCGTCTGCATACTCGCCGCACGCCACGCCGCGCCCATCGTTCGACGCGAGCCAACCCAGGCTGACCTTGACGATCCTAACGTCGCGGTTGTCGACATCGGCGGCGTTCACGACCCGGCGCGTTTGAATTTCGACCACCATCACTTTCCTCGCGAGCATGCACCAACGTGTGCGCTCAGCCTCGTACTCGATCACATGGGGCTGTACCAGGACGCTCTGCAGTTCTGCGACTGGCTCGAAACGGCCGAATGGTTCGACTCTCGCGGCCCGACCAAGACGGCAAAATGGCTTGAGGTTCCCCGGCGCGCGATTTCTCGACTCAACTCGCCGATCGATATCACGCTGCTACGCCGGTTCGCTCAGACGAGCGAGCTGGCACCGGACGAGCCGCTCTATCAGTTCATGCAGATGGTCGGGGCGGATCTGCTCGAGCATCTGCGCATTGCCCGTGAGCGCCTGGACTTCGTGACTCAACGCGTCGAACGCTGGTCGATTCCGTGCGGCAGCGATGTGATCGAGGTGGTCTTCTTGCCGCGTACGGAGCCAGCCGCTGACGAGCCCAGCTCCATGGTCGGTAGTTACATTCGCGCCGAGGGACTCGAAGGGGTCGTCGCGGCGATCGTTTACCCGGACCGGCGCGGCGACGGGTTCGGTATCGGCCGATACGAAGATCATCCGAGCCTCGACTTCTCGAGAGTAGAAGCTCAGCCAGACGTTCACTTCGCTCACAAGAGCGGTTTCATGTGCAAGACGTCGGCGACCAGCTCCGAGCGTCTGAAGGAACTGGTCGCGGCTGCCTGGACCTCGTAGTTCAGTCTCTTAGGTGAACCACCATGACCGAGCACGGAGCATGGCGGACGGTCGCCTCGGCGACGCTACCCAGGAGCAAGCGGCGGAACCCACGGCGACCGTGACTACCAATGATGATCGCGTCGTGCCCGTTTCGGGCCGCATAGTCGACGACGCCATGGGCGGCTCCGGACTCGAGCGCCTGGAACGTGACCTCGACGTTCTCGTTCTTGTATTTCTCGACCAGTTTTTCTCCCTCGACGTCCACCGCGGCGCGGTGATCCCCAGCGTGTGTCAGCAGCGCGGATTCGCCGTAGCCTCCGCCAACCACCACTGGTAGCTGCCAGAAGTGCACGAGCTCGATGCTCGCTCCGGGCGCCGCGACGGCCAGGGCCCGGCGTAGGGCCGCGTCGGCATGGGCTGAAAAATCCGTGGGAACCAGAATCTTACGGTAGCCGTTGGTATCAGCGTCGCCATCTTTGCGCACGATCAGTACGTCGCGTTCGCAGATGCGCACGACCCGTTGGGCGACGCTTCCCAGGAGGAACTTGCGTAAGCCCGTGCGACCGTGTGTGCTCACGACGACCAGGTCCGCGTCGGCTTCCTTGGCCGCGGCGGTCACGCCTTCCGCGGGTCCATCGTCGACGATCAGCGTCTTTACGCTGGTTCCCTGGTCCAATACGCTCTCGCGCAATTCGTCCAAACGCACTCTGTTCTGCTTGGCGTTCTCGGCGAGAATCTCGGCCCATGCACGCGCCGCAGCGTTGGGCAGCCACGGCGAGTCTCGCTCGACTGAGCCGACGTGGGTGAGCACAACTTCTACGTCCCGGTCACGGGCGAGCCGCATTGCCTCGCGTACAGCAACAGCATTTTCTTCAGAGAAATCGACGCCAACTACGATTCGTTTGAGCTCCATGAGGTGCCTCCGTGGATTTTATCTCTCTCGAGACTGATGAGATTGTGCAAGAGATACGCCACCATGCGCCGCGTTGACTGAGAGATTGCGACCATGAAGCTGGGTGACGGCACGATAGTTGCTTTGGCAAGGTTCCGTGTTCACGGACGACATTGCCATCGATCTGGTTTTCTCGCGGGCTTGTCCCTCTTCGACGTTACCACTCAGCCGACCCGGGGCGAGGCCATGCGAGGCAATCTTGCGCGCTTGTGCCGGTGCTGCGCAGGAATTTCGCGGTCCGCTTGATAGGCAACCGGCGGCGGGGAGGCTGAGCTGATGCTGGTTACCGACATTATGACCACCGACGTATTCGCGGTGGCCCCAGATACCAGCCTCGAAACCGCCGCCCGCCTGCTCACCACCAAACACATCACAGGCGCTCCCGTGGTCACCAACGGCAAGCCGATCGGAGTCGTCACGCTCAGCGATCTCGTGAATCCCGACCGATTGGCGAGCGCTCATCACGGATATCCTTTGTTCTACCGCATCGGCGGAGACGAGTCCGACACCGTCGGCGATTTTGCGTTGGACGGGGAGGGCGTGGTCTCGGACGTCATGAGCCCATTCGTGTTGGCGATCGACTCCAGTGCCGCGGTGGAAGAAGCGGGCGCCCGCCTGGTGTCCGAAGAAGTGCACCGCCTGCTGGTCATCGACCGGCAGAAGCTGGTCGGGATCGTCTCCTCCCTCGACGTCATTCGAGGGATGTTGAGACGCGGACCGTAGGTCCCGGCGAGCAAACGCGGCTACCTGGCGGATGTGTTATCAACGGGCAATCCAACTGAGGGGGCCCGATGAAACTCTATTACAATCCGCTTTCTGCATACTCGCGCAAAGTGCTGCTCGCGTTCGAGGAGAAGCAGCAGACATTCGAGCACGAGATCGTCGACCTGTTCAGCGAAGACGCCAAAGCCGCGTACCGCGAAGTCCACCCGCTGGGCAAAGTGCCCCTGCTCATGGTCGATGGCGACTATCCGATTCCAGAGTCGAGCATCATCATCGAGTACCTGGACACGCACTTCATGACCGGCACGAAGTTGATTCCCAGTGACAAGGACCTTGCTCGCAAGGCGCGTTTTCACGATCGCGTCTCGGACCTGTACTACCTCAACCCGGTAGTTAGTTTGTTGCTCGATGGCTTCAAACCCGAGGACCGGCGGGCGCGCGACTTCGAGAAGGAAGCGTGGCGCGAGCAGATCAATACGAGCCTTGGTCTATTCAACAAAGGGCTCGACAACAAGAAGTATGCCCTGGGCGAAGAGTTCACCATGGGCGACCTGTCGCCGGCCGCCGCGACCTTCTGGTGGACGTTCATGCAGAACTCGCTGGATGAACACCAGAACCTCAAAGCTTGGTACGAGCGAGTAACGGCTCGGCCAGCGTGGCAACGAGTGCAGGCAGCGGCGGAGCCGTTCCTGGCCAAGCTGCCCCAGCCGGATGCTTAGCGTCGACGGTTAGTTTTCGTCGGCCCACAGGTGGAATTCGAAGCCCGGGAACGCTGCGACGGAGAACTCACGCGGCAGCGTCTTCATCAGGTCCACCAGGTCGTCGAAACCCAGGGTCATCCCGGAGGAGCCCTGGCGATCGGGGTGGGGAATTTCGATCGAGTACGTGTCATCCGGGGCGTTGTAGATCATCTGAAGCACGCTGCCCCTGGCGTCGACCATGCCCAGGAAGTCCTCATCGTTGGTCAGATCGCCGATCATCACGTAGATGTCGGCGTGCGTCATGCGCTTGTTATCGTCAGATGACACGCTGGGCCCCGCAGCGAAGTCGTAGAATACGATGTACTCAGCCTGCGCGACCGGTCGGCGTTTCATTCCCATGGGCGGCAGTTTAAGCCTGCCCGGGCAGAACGCACACGTGCGAAGGACCACATTCTTCGGCCTACGCTCGGCGAGCGGTCTTTGGTATGTTGCCGCCGATGCTACGCACCGCCTCCTCACTGTTCCTGGCACTGGTCTTTGTGGCGAGCGTGGGAGGGCACGCAAGCGCATACCCGCTGGACCACCTTGCGGACAAGGACGATATCGGGCTGAACAAGGTGCCGAATCGGGGCGTGTCGCACATCCTGGTCATTCCGTCACGCGTCGGTACGGACACGTTTCCACCTGGCCGCTGGGCGTCTCTCCAGGAGTTCTACAACCCCGCCGGCGGCCCTGGCACGTTTCGCGAGTACTGGCAGGTCGTCTCCAACGGCGCCTTCGATCCGATTCCGACCCTTGTGGACCCGGTGATGTACGTCAAGGATTGCCCGATTCCCGGGCGTGACTTGAAGAACTGCACGTTGAGCCTGGACGACATCGAGCTGCTGGGCAACGGCAGCGTCCAGGTCATGTTCAACGACTTGCTGGGTCGGGTTCGCGACGAGCAGAGCATCGACCTCAGCGACTTCGACGTCAACGGAGTGGAACCAGGCGTTCCCGACGGCTACTTCGACGGCGTCATCATCGATACGGACCTGTATCAAGGCGTGGGCTTTCCGCTGGCCGCACTCGGAAACGAAGTAGTCGTTGATGCCACGGGTACCCCGGGTAGCGCTCAGTTGACCTGCGGCATCGTCGCTCTCGTTCCCCCGGGCAATCACGAGTTCGGTCACCTGCTCGGTTTCCTGGACCTGTACTACGGTCCGAGCATCAACGGCTTGATGAGGGACGTGGACGCGACTCTGAGCGCCTACAGTCGCCAGCAGATTGGCTGGGGAGAAGTAGAGCGCATCGATTCGTCGCGGACGATCTCGCTCGCGCCTGTGCTCGATGGCGGCAGCGTGGTGCGCATCGGTGATAGCCCGCGCTACGTCATGATCGAAAACCGCGGCGGCCAGCACCACGCGGAGTTTGAGCAGTACCCGCCGGGTATCTACGTGTCGAGCGTAAACGAAGCCGCGCTGCCCAACGGGCCTATCGGATTTCTCGATTTGGATGACCCCGCCGGTATCTACATTGCCAATCGCACCGCGCCGTACTTGAACGTGAACCTGCCCTTGGACTGCTCTTTGTCATCGACGGATGAGACCGGCTGCTCGATGAACACGGTTGGTGCCAAGCGGGACCTGATTCACGCCGCGGGGGACGATCTGGGCTTCTCGGTTCGCATCACCGATATTGCCGACGACGGCACGATCACGCTCAAGATCAGCAACTCGGCTGACGGCGGCTGCTCCAGCAGCGGTGGCGGCGCCGGTACTCTGGTGTTCCTGCTGATCGGCCTCGTGTTGTGGACACAGTCGCGGCGACGGTCGCGGCCGCTGTCACGCGCCGTCGTGTAGCTCGCGCAACACGGCTTCGAGGGCGGCAGGCTCGTTGAGCTCCGGCTCATGCAGGACGCGTTCGAGTAGCTTCGCGTGCAGGTCACCGATGATGCGGCCGGGGCGAATTTCGAGCAGCTTGATGATGTCGCCACCGCTGAGGACGAGGTCCTTGGCGGTCAACGCGTCACCGCGATCGATGATGCCTTCGAGCTGACTGATCGCGGCGGCGAGCTTGCCTGCCTCGGCCGAACCGTCGCCGAACGCCGTTGCTTGCGCGCGTAGCAGCTCCATGGTCGCCGGCGCACGCTCACGGCCGATCGCCGCCAGAAAACGGCGCAGTTCCACGTCGGCCTGAGGCAGCTGGCGCCACAGAGACGCGGCGCCGTAGAGTTTGACGACGGTTTGACGGTCAGCGTTGCTGAGGGTTAGCTCGCGCATGCGACGTTCGACGTGCGCTTCTGCTTCTGCGCGTGAGTCCGCCCCGGCATGAGCGTCTTCGAACGCAAGAAGCGCGGCGAACCGTACGAGCGGATCACTCGCTGCATCCACGAATGACATGGCGTGTTGCCAGTCGGCGAAGGTTTCTGCTGGCGCGTCGGCTTCGAAGTTCAACGCCGCGTCCACTGCCACGGAGAACACACCCGCGCGCTGGCCGATTTCGAGGCCACGGGACGGCTCGGGCGCAGCCAGGAGTTTCAGCATCTCGACGCGAACACGCTCACGGGAGACCTTGGCCAGTGAGGGTAGGGCCGCCGGTATCGCCGCTTCTGTATCCGGGTGGAGATCGAACTCCAGCGTCGCCGCGAACCTGATCGCTCGCATCACACGCAGTCCGTCTTCGGTAAACCGCTCGATTGGGTTGCCGACCGCGCGAATAACTCGAGCCGCGATGTCAGCGGTGCCGCCAAACGGGTCAGCGACTTGCTGGGCGACGGGATCGTATGCCATGGCGTTGATGACGAAGTCACGTCGAGCCAGGTCTTCCTTCAACGGAACACCAAAGACGACGGAGTCCGGACGTCGTGAGTCGGTGTAGTCACCGTCGCCGCGAAACGTCGTGACTTCGATGGCGTCGCGCTCTTCGCCTTTACCCAGGACTACGGTGACTGTGCCGTGGTCCAGGCCGGTGGGGATCGTGTGACTGAACAGGTTCATCACCTCGGGCGGATGCGCGCTCGTGGCCACGTCCCAGTCTCCTGGAGACCGGTCTAGCATCGCGTCGCGTACGGCGCCCCCCACGGCGAGTGCTTCGAACCCAGCCTCGTGGAGTCGTTTGCACACCTGGCGCACACTCGATGGCATGACTGCCTCGATCTTTGCGGCGATAGCCTCCACGGTCCTTCTAGCGGTCTACTAGATGCACCCTGGCGGGGCAAGCGATTGTCCCAAGGTTTGTATCTGAGCCGGCTTTGCGCGGCCAGGCGCTACACCGTAGGGGAGAACCGCGGTCCCTGGACACCGTCGCCGTTGGTCCAGTTGTAGCGATCGAAAACCATACAGATGTTGCGCAGTAGCTGGCAGCCCATAGCGGTCGCGGACAGCCATCCCTCAGCCACGTCGAGCTCGACCAGGTCGGTGAACTCGGGACCGCTGAGCACTTCGAGCTCCTTGGCGAAATAGTCGGCGACCTTGATGTCGAATTTGCGCTCCAGCTGATCCATAGCCAGCTCGGCGTCACACATCAATCTGGTGATCGCATATCGTCGAATCTGATCGTCATCGTCCAGGCGTAGCCCGCGCGCGATGGGCAGTTCGCCAGCGTCTATGCCTTGTTGCCAAAGCTTGATGTCGGTGTGGTTTTGCCAATACGCATTGCCGGAGTCGGTGATGGCGCTAGAGCCGCAGCCATACAGACGTTCGGCGCGACGTTCGACGTAGCCCTGAAAGTTGCGGTGGAGATTGCCTTCGAGGGCGGCATGCGCCAGGCGTGAGTCGGGCCGAGCGAAGTGATCGATGCCGACTTGAATGTAGCCCGCGTCCTCGAACTTCTCGGCGGCGAACAGCATCAGCTCTGCGCGCTCGACAGCATTGGGTAAGCGGTGGGCGCGAGTGACGAGACGTTGATGCGGTGCTCTCGACGGTAGATGTGCATAACCGAACAGGGCGATCTGCTGAGGTGCGCAGGCGACCACGGCGTCGATGGTGTGCGAAAAGCTGCTCGGTGTTTGCGCTGGCAAACCGTAGACGAGATCGAAGTTGATGTTGTTGAAGCCCAGGTCGCGGGCAGCCTTGACCAGGTCCGCGGTCTGCTCGACGGTCTGGAAGCGATTGATCGCCTCTTGCACCACCGGGTCGTAGTCCTGGACGCCTACGCTCACTCGGGTGAAACCCAGCTGGGACAGACTCGATAGCATCTCTACCGTGGAGTCCCGAGGGTCGAGTTCTATGCCCAGTTCCGCGTCGCTGGCCACGTCGAAGTGTTCGCGAATCGTGGCGACAAGCCGGCGCAGGTCTCCGTCGAGCAAGAAGTTGGGGGACCCGCCGCCGAGGGCGAGCTGGGTCAGTTGTTGGCGCTTGCCCAGGTGGCCGGCGAGCATGCGCAGCTCTTTGATCAGGGTGTCGACGTAGCTCGTGCCCTTGACCCGGTCGCGACTGATCTTGACGTTACAGCCGCAATACCAGCACAGGCTGCGGCAGTAGGGAATATGGCAGTACAGCGAGATGGGCCCATCGCCGCCAGCGTCGAGTTCTCGCTTGGCCTGCTCGAAGGTGAACTCCTTGTTGAGCTCGGTCGCTGGTGGATAGCTGGTGTATCGGGGGCCGCGGCGGGCGCGGTCGGCCAGCGCGTTGGGGGTGATGGGAAGCGGGGCGGAATTCACCCGGCCATACTATTCAACAACCATGCCTTGCTGGAGCCCGGCTTTCGGGGGACTGCGGCGCATTTATTGCCGCAGATGGCCGGGGTGCCGCAAAAATGACGCGTTTTAGCTACTGGAGGCCGGCCGGCTCACGATCCCGAGCGACCGTTGCGGAGGCCATGGTGACGGCGTCGGGCGTCACGGCGATCTCCAGTTCTCTGCCGTTGACGGAACCGTGGCACCCCGCGCACATGGTGTTGAACGAGGGCTGCGGCACGCCGATGCCTATGACCTCATACGGGCCAAACTGGAACTCTTCGCGCAGGCGAAACAGAACCGATCCACTGTCGTCCAGGAGCTCGAAGAACAGCGCTTTGCCCGCCGGTACTCGAGCGTATACGGAGCCGTCGTCGGCAATGGGCGCGCCGCCTAGCTCGATGCGCGATGAGTAGACCTGTTCGTCGCCGGTCATGTTCGACGAGCAGCTCGGGTGATCCGGCGTGGTGCACTCCGCTGGTGGAGGTGCGTGGGCGAAGAAGCGCACTTCGGTGGCGTTGCGCAGAGGCTCCACGTCGCGGCCGCGTCGGTTGTTGGAATCCAGGATCGTCGACAGCAACGGTAGATCCGGAAAGTGCACAAGGGCCATGTCGGCGGTCGTGCCGAATTTGCCCGTGTCGGGAAGCTCCAGGACTTTGGGTGGCGGCCGCGCGTAGGCCAGAACTGCTTCGACCTGGGAGCCACCGCCGCTGATCAGTGGCGTGCGCGCGCCGCTGATTGGGTCGATGATAACGATGTCGTAATCGATACCGCTGGATTGGCCGACGTCGACGTTGGCTGCGTAGGACGCCAGGATCGAGCCGTCGGGAAGCGGGTAGGGCGATCGGTACGCGCCGCTCGCGTCCCCGTTGCGACCACTCGGTCCGGGCAGGACGATGAGCGAGCGCAGGAATGCACCGTCGGAGCGGCCGGCCTCGAACGGGCCGATGGATCGATTGAAGGTGCCAATCGCGCCGCCTTGACCGAACCGGCCCTCATCGGCCAGGACGAACATGAAGTTACCGTGGAGGCCCTGGCGAATCTCGGTGATCTGATCGTAGCCCATGGACGGCCGCATCACCGCGTCGGCGGGCGCCGCCCCGGGTAGGTAGCCACCACGGCCCTCGAAGTTCTCGCGCCTGTTACCCAGCAGCGGGTGGTAGTCGCTGAGGTCCCAGTTGATGCGTTTTCCGCAGATTTGGTAGAAGTCCTCGGACTGCTTTTCCTTGGTCATGGTCAGCTGGCCGTTGCCCATGATCGACGGCTGGGACTCCATACCGCGCAGGAACGTCATCTGCTCGGCAGGGCCACCCGCGGAGGGTTGGCGCCACAGATCCGAGTTCGGCAGTAGTTGTTTGGGCGTGCGCGTAGGCCCGTCAGCGCCGCCGCGGGTCGATGCGTACACCACCCATTCCACATCGGCCTTGTCGACCACGTACGTGGGATCGAAGTTGTCGATGCGGATGCCGTTGACCTCGGTACCGCCGTCGGTCGTCAACTTGCGACAACCGGTTCCGTCGATGCCGACTTCGTAGACGTTGAGGCCATCGGACGCGCCAATACGCAAGCCGAACGCCACCCGCAGTCCGTCGTAGCTGATCTCCGGGGCGCGAACGTCGATGTCCGCGCGGCCGGCACCGACCCCGGGGCAGCTGTCGAGCAAACTAAGCCGCCCGGCCGCCGACGTGACCTGCGCTGAGGTGCCGATGCTTGCTTCGGTACGAATGAGATCGGCGCCGGGTCGGTACTGACCGAACTCGATCGGACGCGCCGTGTCCGCGGGACGTTCCACGTACACCAGCGGCATCGTCTGTCCGCCGCTCAGGTCCGCGCGATACTGGCTGGGCAGTTCTCCACGCTCCAGTCGCAGCCATTCGGTGAGGATACAGAACGCCGGCGCAGTGAGCGGATCGAAGGGCTGAACGCAGTCTGCCGGATCGGCGGACGCGCCTGGAGTTTCAAGCACAGGTCCGGCGCGATGGGCGATTCCACCGTGGCTCGGGATCAGGTTCTTGGCGACCAGACGACTTGCCTTCGGATCAGGCGAACCAAGATTGATGAAGCCCTTGTGCGCTTGTTTGTAGTTGATGTCTGCGACCAGCGGAGACATGAAGCCGTTCGAACCGGCGCGCAGGCGGAACTTGTGGGGGGTGATCGAGCTGTGGCACGCCTGGGACGCGCAGCCGCGTTGGAGCAAGACTGGGGTTACGTTCTCATCGAAGAACACCCGCGCTGGTGAACGATCACCTAGCTCGAGCGCCCCGGCGGTTTCAGCCCAGTCGCGCAAGCTGACATAGTCGGCGTTGGAGCGCGAGTCGAAGAATGCGCCACCTGTGTGCCAGTCCCCACCCAGGGTCGGGTCCAGGGGACGAATTAGCAGTTCGCTATCGTCGACGACATCGGCAACGAACGCGCGGGTCATCAAGTAGTTTACGCGGCGCTGTTCGTCTGTGCTTCCGCAGGTCAGGTAGTAGTCTGCGCCGCTCGTTCCATGGCACGAGCCCGCGCCGCAGCTGGCGATCAGATAAGGCTGGACTTGCTCGAACTCGGCGAACCCGGGAGACGACGCTGTCACCCCGGAGATGTCGAGATCGGTCGGTATGAACTCGTTGCACGCACCCGTGCCGGTCAGTCCGTCGCGCTGTGGCGGTAGCCCGTTGAGGGTCGCTCCGTTGTCGAGCCACTGCTTGAGTGTGAAGTAGGCATCGCTGGTGACGTGCATGATCGCGCCAGCCGCATGCTCGATTTCAAGGGGGTAGAACTCGTCCCGATACGGGATGAACAGACCCTGAGATGAAACCGCCTTGATCAACAACAGTGGCTCTGGATAGGAACCGTAACGCCGTAGGAGGTCAGTGCGTTGGTGGAGCGCCTCGAACGAGGTGACGTCGAAGTTACCGTTGGCAACGCCCGTCCCGTCGTCTTTGTGGCAAGGAGCGGTGCTACCCGCGCAGCTCGCGTTGAGTATCGGTTGAATGTTCCGATCGAAGAACGTCGACGTCGGCGGGTCGGGCGTATTGCAGGCGGCAGACACAAGGATGACGAGCGCGAGCGCATAACGTGTCATCGTTCCAGAGTATGTGGCCCGTGGAAGCGTCGACTTGACCACGATCATGAACTGTTTGCGGGGCCAATATAGTTATCTGCACAATGTGCGCGTTTTGAACAGCTCTGGGCATCGTCCTCTCGGCGTGGTTCTTGCTTCGCATTAGTGAGATGCCCGACAAGGACCGGTTGAGGGAGCAGATCCAGCATCTGGATCAAGGGGTCGAAGAACTCGTTTCTTCGGGCGAGTCGGATCTGCTGGATGCAGCGCTGACCTCTCTCAGAGACACGGTGGTTGCGGCCGCCTCGGCGCGGTTACGCAACGTCATCGAACGCGCCAGCAAGACCGGCAGCATCGACTCGATCTCTGTCGACGCGATCTACTACGAAGTGCACCAGTTGAGGCACCAGCTCATGTGTTCTTACACCCGAGCCGGCGCTGTGACCCGTAGCGCGTACGGCTAGCCGCGCGGGGCTCTGCGATCGCGTCGTTTCTCATCGAAATCGGCGCGCGATGACCTACGTCAAGTCATCGTCGGCGCGGTCACGCCACTGTCGGTAAACCTGAAATAGATTTCATGTCTGACGATAAGGGAGGGGAACCACGATGGCCGATTTTCTATCCGCATATTCCATTCAGCGTTGGCTCGAGTCATGTCCGCAGGGATACCTGGTCGACACAGTGTTTGGCCACGAAGCCAAAGCCACCGAGGCGCCGCTCATCAATGAGAACGAAACGATTCACGAGGACGCGATCCGCACGACCGTGCAGCTCGTCCTTGGCGAGCGTTGCGCCCTGGCTGCGTCCTCAGGCCTGATCAACGCGGCGCCGGACTATCCCAGCAAGCACTTCCTGGCCACCCAGACTCTGGACGAAGCCCGGCACGTGGAGATATTCACTCAGCGCCTGTTTGATCTCGGCGTGGCCAAGGCAGACCTCGAAGATGTGCTGACCCAGTACGCCAACCCGCACCTGATCGAATTCGCGAGCGTGTTGCTCGAGAAGGTCGACAAGAAGGACTTCGTCGCCGGCGTCGTCGGCCAGAACCTCATCCTCGAGGGCATGGCGTTCAGCGTGTTCGAGATGCTTCACGCCGTCAACGCACAGATTAACCCGAAGTTCGCCCAGACGCTTTCGGGGACCATTGCCGATGAACGGCGGCATGTCGGCTTCGGCGAAAACCGAATCGGCGCGTTGATCAAGCAGTACCCGGAGCGCAGGCCCGAGGTGGAGAAGCTGCAGAAGGACATGACGTATCACATGCTCGCGGCGTTCGCGGATGCGTTCTCACGAGCCAGTGGCGCAATCTCCGAGGCTCGCGCGAATACGGACCAAGGCGAAGCGGTCGAGTGGCACGGCGCGAATCTGAGTGAGTCCAGCCCAGAAGAGATGGAAAAAGTTCTCGCGGGTACGGTGCTCAACGAGTTCAAGACGCGCCTCGGCCGGGTCGGGATCGACTATCAGACGCCGGCAGCTCCGTGACGAGTAAAGTAGGGCCTCGGGACGAGATCCACGTAGCTGAGCCGCGGGCGTTCCTCGCCGAGGTGTACTCGTTTCGGTTCTGGTTCGATGCGGTGCAAGGTTACGTCTCCGAGCCGCCGGCGCCGGCCATGGAGATGGACGACGATGAGCGTGAGCGGGCGATAACGGCGTTCTGCAACTACTGCGTGGGCGAGACGGCCGCCCTGGACGGCGCGAGCGGATTGATCCGTATCGCGCCGAACCGCGACTCGAAGATCTTTCTCGCAACTCAGGTCGCCGACGAAGCGAGACACCTGGAGGTGTTTCTCCAGCGCCTCGGCCAGCTAGGTGTCGCCGACCCGGAGGCGGAGATACTAAAGCGCGCTTCGCCACGGCTGCTGGAGTTTCGGCGGCGGCTTCTCGAGCTGGTTAGTGCCGGCGAGTGGGATGAGGCCATCTTTGCTCAGAACGTGATCCTGGAAGCGATGGAGTTCAGTGTGTTTCTTGCCCACGCCGAGGTTGCCGACGAGTCCACGGCGGCGTTGCTTCGTGGGGTCATCGCCGATGAGCGTCGTCACATGGGGTTTGGTGAAAACGACCTGGGACGTCGGCTGCGCCACGAGCCAGGGTTGAGTGAGCGACTCGAGCGAGTGCGTCGCGAACTCGATCCGATGGTGCTGGCGGCGTTCGACGATACGCTGGTGGAGTTGAATGTTCCGACGTCTGACCGACCGGACCTCGGCAAAGGCTACCTGGCCGCGGTCGCGCGCCTGGGGATTGGTTCGTGACGGATCCGCTGCTCAACGAAGCTGTCGAGGCGAGGCGGCGTTACACCCTGGAGGACACCGGCTTCAATGAGGTGCCCAAGCGGTTTCGGAAGTTCTACCGGCGCTGGCTCGGCGCGGGAGACAGTCTCGCGCCTAATGAAGTCTTGTGCCCCGTGTGCAAGGTTGTCATCCGTTCTTCGCGAGAGCTCAGGCCGGGCGACCGGGTGTACTGCATGCCCTGCATGTCCCGGCTGACCGTGGAGTTCAACGAGCAGACCGAGCGACTCGAGGCGGTGGTCGTCTACTAGGATCCCGCGTTGCCGTTGGCGACCGACTACCTCTCGAGAGGGTCGTTGCCCAGAGCCCGACGCGCGACTTCGAGAAAGTCGGTGGCGGTCACCAGGCCCGCGAGCTGGCCTTCTTCGCCGAGCACTGGTAAACAGCCGATGTTGTGCTCGAGCAGCAACTCGATGGCGGCCATGGCCGGTGCGCTCTGATCCACCGTATGCACGCTGGTGGTCATGATGTCTCGAATGGCGATTTCTGCGCGGTCGCTGGTCCCGAACGCACGCAACATGTCGCGGTCAGAGACCACGCCGATCAAGTGGTTTCGCTCGTCGACGACCGGGATGTGGTGGACTCCGGCCAACTTCATCTCCAGGTCCGCTCGGGCGACGGTCTCTGCCGGGTTGACGGTGATGAGCGCGGTGCTCATGAGATCCTGAACAATCGGTTGGGCTGGTTGCATGGGCGTCAGCATTGCATCGCACGTGCCAGGCGGGGCCCGGCGGTGGGTACGCGACTTGCTCAGCGAGATTGCACGTGACCAAGGAGTACACATCGGCTGAGCGCGCTCCGCTGATTCGGCGTGTATTGATCGTCGAGCTGGTGCTCAACATGGTCGTTGCCACCGCCAAGGGCGTATACGGCGTGTGGTCGGGATCGCTGGCTATTACGACCGACGCGGTCCACTCAGCGGTCGATGCCGCGTCTAACGTAGTCGGTCTGGTCGTCGTGACAATGGCCGGCAAGCCGCCGGACGAGAAACACCCGTATGGCCACTACAAGCTCGAGGTGATCGCTTCGGCGGTGATCGGTGTCGCCATTGCGGCCACCGGGCTCCGCTTTGCCTGGTCGGCGATCGACGCTCTGATTTCCAACCGGGCGGCTCCATCAACATCCGTCATCGGCTTCGTCGTGATTTGCGGCACGTGGGCCGTTAACGTGTTCATCGCCACCTGGGAGGCGCGTAAGGCCCGCGAGCTAGACAGTAGCTATCTGGCCGCGGACGCCGCTCATACGGCGTCTGACGTGATCGTGACCGGCGCCGTGCTGGCGTCATATACGGCTGCGCACTTCGGCGTTGCGTGGGCTGATCCGGTTGGTGCTCTGGCGGTTCTGGTGATTATCGGCGGTGTTGCCTGGCGCATTCTGTCGCCCAATTTGCACGTTCTCGTCGACGGTAGCGCACTAGACGTGAGCCGAATCGAACCAATCGCTACTGCAGTCCCCGGCGTGCTCGGATGTCACCGTGTTCGTTCCCGTGGTTCGGCCGCCCAGGCGCACATCGACCTCCACCTGCAGCTCGACGGTAAATTGTCGCTACGGGCCGCGCACCAGATCGCACACAAGGTCGAAGACGCCCTTCGCGCCGAGCTAGGGCAGGGCGTTGATGTAACGATTCACATGGAGCCGGACGACCACGCAGCTGAGGCTTTGTAGGCCGTCACGTGAATTATTTGCGGCTCGACTGCGCGTGTCCGCAGATGTTGCGCGCAAGGGCGGCGGCGATCGTCTCATTTTCCGGGCGTGCGCTGGCCCCGACCTTGCTTATGGTCAAGACGTGAAAATTCACCAGAGCCAAAGCATAAGCGATTGCTGCACTTGCCCCGTGGGTAGCGCGGATCACCCCAGCGGCAATGGCTGTCCGTTCATCGACCGCCAGCGCCGGGCTGGAGAACTGATCTTCCTCCAGGGTGCGGGAGCCGAGCGCATCTGGTTTATCAAGAAGGGCACCGTCCTGTTGTCGCGCCAGGGAAGTGAAGACCTGGGCGAGGGTAGGGTACGGGCTGTACGCTTTGAGGGCAGCTTCGTCGGCCTGGAAGCGCTGGTATCCAATAGCTACAGCGATTCGGCACGTGCGAGCACGGACTGCGTGCTCTGCGGAATCACCAAAGACAAGGTCGACCAGTGGCTCGGTGCGCAATCGTCACCTGCTCGGGTGGCACTAGAACTCAGCCTGCGCGCGGAAAAGAATGACTTGCCGCGCCTGGCGCAGACCGACGGTAGCGCCGTGGAGCGCGTGGCCGCATGGCTGCACGATCAGGGACCACGAGGCGTCACGTTGACGTTGCCGCGCAAGGTCGTCGCCGACCTGCTGGGTATGCGGCCGGAGACGTTGTCGCGGGCGATGAGTGAGCTCGCCGATCGCAATGCGATCGCAGTCACAAGAACGACTCTGCGTATCGTCGATGATGACGCGCTTCGGCAGGCTGCGCGCGTCGACTAGCGGACCTGGGAGAATTTACCCCGCGGCTGGGCGTTGCGGCCCCACGATGAGCCGCACGAAAGTGTGAACGCTTCCGCGGATGATGCTTGTTCGCGCACTGTTTGCGTCCGGGTCCCGGCTCACGCAAAGCGTGCATGTGGCGGGCGTGGAACGGCGCTTGCTTTGTGTAATAGGTATGACAGTGCAAGTGTTGGGGCGAGTGGTAGCGGAGTGTGGTGGTAGCTCGGAGCCAGCCGAGGGTGTACGGGAGGTCGTCGGGTCGGTCATGGCGACCCCAGACGTGCGCCTGATTGGGCGTGCACTACTGGACGCGACTCGCGTCAGCTGTCGGGCAACGAACGCTGTGGGTAGTGCCGGTCAGTGCACTGCTTGCGAGCGCTTCGTCAACTACCGACCGAGCGCGGACCGGAAGCACGTTACGGTGCGCTGCAGTTGGACTGGTCGCGATCAGGTGAGGTCGTTGATGCGGCCGGTGGACTCGGTCCTGGTCGTTCCCAGGGACAGTACCCTGGGCCAGGCGCTGCGTTTAGCGAACGAGTACGAACAACGCTACGTCATGGTGGTGGACGATGGCATTCTCGTTGGCTTGCTCGACACAGCAAGCGTAGACACACGACGAAGGCTGGACGATGTGCGCGCACACATGTCACGTCAGCTCTGGGTGACTTTCCCCGACGCTACGTTGGCCGACGCGCGCCGCATCATGCTCGACAACGGGGTAGACGTGCTGCCGGTTATCGACGGTACCCGGCTGCGCGGCACGCTGCTGCGTGAAGACCTGGTCGAGGTCGGCCTGCTGTAACCTGGCGGCCCTAGGTCGGGCTCGGTTTGGTTTCGGTCGTGCGCCCAGCTGCGATCAGCGCCAGAGACAGCAACCCGCCGTAGCCCAGCCCGGCTGCAAGCAGCATCAGTAAGGTCGAACCGGCACTTGGTGCTGTGCCTTCTTCGGGAACGCGCCAGGTCGCGGGCGACGTCGTCCAGTTGGAGATGGGCGCGATGGTGACCCGGTCACCGGTGCGCAACGAGATGTTGAGTCGTTTTCGATACAGCGATCGCTTCGGCGTCGATCGTGGACTGGTCGGTGTATCGAATTCTATGGTTCGCAGGGGCTGTCCGCGATCGTCGGTGACGGTCACAGTGAGCTTGCCCCGGTAGACATCACGATTGGGCAGACTGCCACGAGCATCCGCGGGACCGCGCACGCCCCTGGCGATGAATACCGTGAGCTGGGAGCCGAATTGAGAAAGAGGAGAGTCTGGCTCGCGCTTTACACCTGTGAAGTCGATGACGGATACAGCGATCGTTACTCCGTCGTGGATGCGTTCGCCGTTGAGGAGGATCGCTGGTTTGTGTGGTGCCGCGTCGGCGCGTCCGGAGGCCGATAGGACCGGAAGCATGAACAGCGCCGCCACTACAACCGGCAGACTCTTGCGCTTCGGTCGGCTGGTGGTGACCTGCATGTTCGTCTTGGGGCACACTGGCACGCAGCGCGCGCACAGGTCACAGTCTGGTCCGGGGTCACCAGTGGAAGGCTTCAGACCGATCCAGCACGCGCGGTCACACTGGGTGCAATGGCTTCCGCACTCCGACTTGTCGACCAGGGTGAGCCGAGCCACGCGCAGACGTCCGGCCGCCGCGAGGGCCGCGCCAGTGGGACACAGGGATGCGCAATAAAGCGTTGGGCCGAAGAACGCTCCAGCGAGTAGTAGGCCAAGGAGCGCGCCGAGCAGGGCGCCGCCGCCGCCGAGCAACCACAACGCGTACACGCTTTGCTGTACGAGTAGGTGTGGCAGCAAGTAGACCGTGAGCAGTTGCACGCCCAGCGCGCCAATGACGACGACGGACGCGAGGATGAGCCAGCGCAACGGGCGTTTGTCCGGGATGCGATAGCGAGGGGGCCGGATCGGTAAGCGCCGGAGTATCGCCTGACTGATCCTGGACAACGTCCCGAACGGGCACAGCCAGCCGCAGAACCAGCGACCGACCAGCATGCCAATCGCTAATGGAATGAGCAGAGCGATCACGAACAGCACGGACACGCCGCCGCGAACCGCCGCTAGTCCCGCTACCGGATCCACCGCGGGAACGCCGAAGTAGCTGACCGCGGTGCCACCGCCGACGAACTCCAGTACCCGGTACGCTTGCTTCGGTCGCTCGCCCAGGGGAAGGCGTTCGCGGACCGACGATGGAAGATCGAACCCGTCGTTGGACCATGTAGCCATTTCGGTACGGTCGAGCCGTTGCCATCCGCCGAGTAACGGCGCGCTGATGATCACAACGAGCGTCAGTAATTGTGTCAGCCGGCGCGTCCAACGCCAGCCATGGCCAGGAACGATGGCGATCATTACGCGGCACCTCGGCGAAAGATGTCGATAGCCGTCGGCGACTGTGGGCAGAGTTCGACGCAACGTCCACATCCGACGCAGCCCTCGAGCACGACGGGCTTGCCCGCCGGGATCAACTTGATCGCTTTGCGCGGCAACGGACACGCGTCGTGGCAGTAGCCGCAGATTCGGCCCAGGTACGACAGGCAGCGGTCCGGGTCGACAACCGCGATGCCCATGTCGACGCGCTCACTGATGACCTCGAGATCTTTTTTCGTCGAAGTGAGCGCGTTGGTCGGGCAGATTTGTGTACAGCGCATACACAAAGTGCACGCACGGCGCCTAACGTCGAGGTAGGGGGTGAGGGCGCCCCACTTGGGTTCGTCTCCTCCGAAGAAACGGATGCAGCCGTTTTCGCAGACCGTTCCGCACAGGCCGCATGCGATACACGCCGCGCGAAAACGCGCATCGTTTGTACCCGCGGTCGGAGGCCGAACAGGCACTCGGTGAGTTTCTGAGGACCAGCTGCTGTGGCGGAGCCGGTGCGAAAACAATGCGACCCCGGTACCGAACATCAGCGCACCCTGAATGATGAACCGCCGGCGTGACTTTATGTCGACGACACGGTCAGCTCGGCGCGCGCGTCTGCCCCACCAGCGTCTGAGATTTCGCCACGAGGTGTCGCCGGTCTTCTTGCGCTTTTTCTCACCGGCCATGCACCCTGGTTATTCAAGGTGCGTGCCACTAAACGCCGACTTGATCTAGAACACGGCGGACGCGGCCACAGTCAGCGACAGAGCTGTGCGCTCGGATTGCGCCGGGAAATCGGGCCACCAAAAACGCATCAACGATCCGGCGATGACGATTCGTGGTCCCTGGTCGATGCGTTCGCTCAAGGCAACGTCAGCGGTAGCGCCGCCGAACAGGCTCCGCATTCTTCCCAGGCGTCGCTCTCTGGTGCGCAGTGCGGGAGCCATACCCCCGTCCAACACGTAGTTGGACCGGAAGAAGTCGGCTGCGCTCTGGGTGTACCCGCGCATGGTCAGACCAAGGCGTACTCGTTTCGTGAATTGGCCGATGGTCGTGAGTGTTCCGGTGTGGCTGCGTACGCTCCAGCTATCCTGGTAGAGCCGATAACTCAAATGGGCGACAACGCGCGCCCGAGCGTCGATAGCGCGACGCACACGAGCCTGCAGCGCACCGGCGTGGCGCAGTCTGGGCGTGACCTCCTCTACGCGCATGAACGTGGGGGAGGTAGCGTCGATGATGGGAACCGTGCGGTACGGGTTGGCGTGGTAGCCGGATGCGCGTCGACCTTCGCCGACAATGTCGACGTAGGTGCGTTCGTCCACTGCCTGGGTCAGAGTTGCGGTCAGTTGGTGGACGCGTCGCGACTTGTCGAACGTCGGGTCGACAGTTGTGCCGATGCTGTCGGCACCGGCCACGTAGAGCACGTCGACGGTGGTGTTGCGCTTGGCTAGCTCGACGTTAGCGCCGATGCTCAGCCGGAGCGATTCGAAATCGGGTTCGTGGGAAAAAGTAGTCCGCGCGCGTAGTGTCGCAAGGCGATGGCTGCGCCAGCTCACGCCAACGCCTCCCTCTATGCGCGTCTCGCTGATGGCGGTCGGTGAAGCCTCCGATATGACGTCCACCGATGCACCGCTGATAATGTCAGCCGTCACGTTCGCATCAACACCCAGTGTCTCAGTGACCGGCGCCTGCGCGCCCGCCGACGGAGACACCACGGTCATGTGGTCGTTGTCGGTGTAGACGCGGAAGCTCGCGCTCGCGCGGCGGTCGTCAATGGTCTGGCCTAGCGCGGGACTGCTAAACGAAACCGCGCATACTGCGACCGTCGCGGCTAACCACTTCAGTTGCAACCGCAGCCCCCGCCCGGGTTTCCTGTGGCGCCTGTGCTGCCTTCGCGAACCTCGAACACGTGCACGTTGCTGCGCTCCACGTCCGGCCACGGTGCGGCCTGAAGGGCGGGTTTTGCCAGGGTCTCACGCTTGTGGGGCGGCACGCGTACGCAGCCGATGCAGCTGGCCGCGAAGGCAACGAAACAGACTAAACACAACGAGCGCAGCATGGTCACCTCACACAACCGAAGCCCACAGCGGTCGTCCACTCCAGCGCTGTGGGAGTCAGGGTAAACGTCGGTACGCGGTCGCGAACATCCGTCGCCAGATCGCCGCTGTCGATCAGGTTGTCGACGATCTCCAGGCCAACTGGACGCACGTGTACGGTCATGGTGATTCGGTCTGGAACCGTCCCCGTGACGATGTAGCTGCGGGTTTGCGCGTGATAGAAGTCCGGGTCATTGGGGTCGTTGGTCACCGCGGCCTTCAATAAATTCGACTCGGACGAAGTCGCGTCCCAGGGCATTTCGACCTGATTGTCATCTGCATCGAACAACTTGCTGCTGAGCAACCACAGGTTCGGATCGTCGAGCTCGGCGATCGGCTCGTCGGCGGCGACCAGCCCGCTTTCGAACACGACCGTGTCGCCCGCGTAGGCGATCAGTTCAACCCAGGCGCGGCGCGCGTGAGTGGTCCCGCTGGGCCAGGAGTGGCCGGCGAACACGTTGTCGAGCACCGCTTGTATTTCGATTCCACCGGCGGCCGGTTGCACGCACAGGTCCGTTTGTACGCTCGGGTGTAGGTCGCGTTCGATCACGCGCAACTGGTCGTCGATTTCGGGCCACGCGCTCAAGGCCATGTCGATGCCAGGCATCTGGTGCTCGTGTATACGTCGGTCTGGGGAGCCGGATACGTCCGCCGCGGGACCGTTGGAGCCTGGCAGGTGGCAGCGATTGCAGCTGAGAGGCGCGACGTCGGGCTTTGCAAACAGGCTCTCGCGCCACTCCTTGTATGTGCGCTCCAGGTGCAGGTCGTTGGGAAGCACGACGTCGTGGCAGGTGCCGCACAGGCCCGCCGAGGCCAGGGAGTCGCCATCGTGAAGTGGCGAGTACATGGATCCGTGCGCCGGAGTGTGCACCGGGCCGTCGATACCGCCGCGCATGATGCCGTCGTCGGCCAAGCGCAATGCGTTGTTATGGTCGCCCTCGATCTTGTCGACGGAATGGCAGAAAAAGCAGGTCACGCCACGGAGCTTGCGCGGAAGCTCCGCCAGGTTCAGGCCATCGGTGGTGGCGCCGGTGCGCACCGCCATGGGCGCGTGGCAGCCGACGCAGAAACCAGGGGCCGCTCCATTGGTCTCCCGCTGGAACCGTTCGTTCATTCCGATGAACATGGGGTCGTCGCTGGCGTACGCGTGCATGCTGCCGGACCACTGACGGTAGTGTTCGGGATGGCAGTTCTGGCAGTAGGCGGGGTCAATCAGCGCATCCCGATCCAGGGAGGGATCGTCTGAGACACAGCCTATTGCCGACGCCGCTAGAATGATTAGGAGTGAGTTGCGCATTGGCGGAGCGAGTGCCCGCAGCGAAAGCAAGAAGCACGCCGCGCCTATGCGATCTCGAATATTTGGCTCATCAGAGACAGAATGCGCAAATCGTGCGTTGCGCGCAGGGTGCCCCGCAACCGATGCGTTAGTGGGCAGTCAAACCGCTGCAACTAGCCAATTGTCGTGGTGGCACATGCTTTGAAGTTGGGGCGACCCATGTTGGCTAACAGCACTAGACGTGCGTCGCGTGGATCTCTCTACGCCATACTCGCGCTCGTCGCGCTTCCGCTCGCAATTTCGGGGTGTAAGGGTGGCAGCAAGGCAAAAAAAGGTAATGACCCGGGAGCTACCAAGGTAGCTAAGAAGCCGGCGATTGCCACACTCGCGCCCCGGATGCAGGGCGAAGTGGCGAAAAAGATGCGCCACGTGGTGTCTTCGCCAGAAAAGATTGCGGAAGGCAAGAGACTCTACGCTCAGTGCGGCGCCTGTCATGGCGACAATGGCGTTGGGCGGCTCGGCATCGGGCCACGACTCAACAGCGATACATTCTTGTCCGCGGCGAGTGACGAGCTGCTGATTCGCACGATTACCCACGGGCGGACCGGCACCACCATGATCGCGTGGCGCTCCCTGTTGACCCAGTCGCAGATTCACTCCATCGTCGCGTACATTCGGTCCTTAGCGCCGAAGAAGGTCGTCGCCAAGCTCAACGAGAAGCCGCTCAAGGGCGATCTGAAGCGCGGTGCACACGTGTTCCGCTCTATCTGCGCGGGCTGTCATGGCCGCGCTGGCGGCGGCTATCAAGAAACAGCGAACGGCACCGGGATCGGCCGCCGAGCGTTTCTCAATAGCGTGTCCAACGGATTCCTTCGCTACATCATCCGAGCTGGCAAGAGTCAGACTCGAATGCGCCCATTCGCTGGGAAGAACAAAGTCGCAGTTGCGAACCTTAACGCGCAGCAAATCGATGACGTAATCGTCTACATGCGCACGAGAGCCTGGTAAGGGGACAAGATAGATGTCGGATAAAGACAAACATTCTGAGTACTACGGAAGCAAAGAGCTCGAAGTACGCACGGAGGCTCCCGAGGATCCCCCACCCACAGGATTTCGCAGACGCCGGTTTCTGAAGGGAATGGCCGTCGTGGCTGGTGGCGGCGCCGCCGCTGCTGCATGCAAAGACAAGAAGGACCCACGGGCCAAGAACGTCAAAGCCAACGACCCCAAGGTTCCGGTGGGCGATTCCATCGCTCCGCCCGTCAAGGACGTACCCAACGACATTCTCGCTCAGTGCCCATACTGCGGCGTGGGCTGCGGCACGCTGATTCAGACCGAAAAAGGTCGGATCGTCGGCATGAAGCCCGACCCGAAGCATCCGACCAACTACGGACTGCAGTGCATCAAAGGGCTGGCTTCGTCCGAAGCCATCTACGTCGATCGGCTAACCAAGCCGCTGATCAGAAAAGACATGACCAACCACCTGACGGGTCATATCAGCAAGACGAAAGGGCGCTTCGACGACGACCTGTTCCGGGAAGCAACCTGGGAAGAGGCCGAGCACCTGATCGTTGACCAGATTGTCGGCATCGTGAAGAAGTTCGGCGGCAACTCGGTCGGGCTTTACGGCTCGGGGCAGCTGCCCGTGGAAGGTCAGTACCTCGAGAACGTGTTCATGAAGGGCGTCATCGGCTCGAACACCATCGAAGCCAACGCGCGCATGTGCATGACTTCGGCGGTTACCGGCTACTTCAAGAGCCTGGGTAGTGACACACCGCCCACGTCGTACGAAGACATCGAGATGTCCGACATGATCTGCCACTGGGGCCACAATCCTCGCGGCGCTCATCCCATCGTGTTCTGGCGCAATGCGGACCACAAAGACAAGAAGGGGATCCCAACTCTCGTAGTTGACCCTCGCCGCACGGGCACAGTGCAGGGCTTCGAGCAGATCAATCCGAAGAACTCGTACCACTTCAGTACGATCAACGGCGACATCTCGATTCACAACGCGATCGCCCACGTGCTGCTCACCAAGCACGATGATGCGGTCGACTGGGACCTGCTAAAAAAGCACACGACCGGCTGGGAAAAATACGTAAAAGCGTGCAAGGAACGCTACTCACCAGAGGCGGTCAAAGACATCACGATGATCGACCCGAAATATTTGCGCGAAGTCGCTGCCGTCTGGGCAGAGGCGTCGATCAAAGGAAAGAAGGCGGGCAAGGGCGGCGTGCTCAGCTTCTGGGGGATCGGTTACAACCAGCACCTCCACGGCCAGAACAACACAGTCAGCCTGATCAACTTGATGGCGCTGTCTGGAAACATCGGTCGCCCGGGCTGCGGTCCGTTCTCCATGACCGGTCAGCCCAACGCCATGGGCGAACGCCTGACTGGCGGACTCACGGGACGCCTGCCCTTCAACCAGGGGCTCAAGAACGGCAAATGGCGCGATTGGATAGCGGATAACTGGAAGGTGCCTCGCGACCGGCTCAAGTCTGTTGCCAGCATGCAGAACACGGGCATGGCGGTCGGCATGATGGAGCGTGCACTCAAGGACGAGGTCAAGGCCATGTTCTTGATCTACGCCACGCACATCGACTTGCCGGACCAGAACACCCTGGTTCGACCCGCTCTGTCCAAGATGTTCAATGTGGTCCAGGAGATCTATCGCCACGCGCCCAATAACCTGTACGCGGATGTGATTCTTCCGGCGGCGACCTGGGGCGAATGGGTCGGCGGCACGTACATTCAATCCGAGCGCCGCGTATACGTCACCGACGGTACGGCCAATCCGATCGCGGGCACCCGCCCCGATATGGACATGGTCATCGACAAAGGCATTCTCATCGCCAACAAGCTCGGCTTGGACGGCGAGAAGATCTTCCCGTACAAGCGCAAGGCCAACGGCATGTACGACCCGGAAGAGGTGTTCCGTGATCTGGTCAAGGCGTCCAAAGGTAGCGACGCCGACCTTTCGGGAATGCTGGAAGTCGAGAAGCGCGACAAGGTCGGCCTCTACGACCAGATTCGCAACCATCGCGGTATCCAGTGGCCGGCGCCCACGTACGAAATCGCCAAGGCTGGCGGCACCAAGCGCCGCTACCTGGGCCAGGAGAAGGGCTGGAAGGACAAGCCCTACGGTCAGTTCCGTACCAACGACGGCAAACTGCACATCCACCTGTGCGAGCAGGACTACACCAACCGCAAGGCAATCACCAAGGAGCTGTCGCGGGCCGGAACCGAAGAGGGCTTTTACCTCATCGACCACTACGACCTGCTGATCAAGGCAAGGGACGCTGGGCTTACCCCCGAGTTGCCCGACATGGAGCACCGGAACAAGCACTGGAAGAAGATTCCCAAAGACAAATATCCATACTGGATTGGTCTGGGAGTCGTCTACGAGCACTTCCACACCGCCAAGACCATCCGCTCGGGTACCACCCGGCGCCTCGTACCGGAGATGTACGTGGAGATGCATCCGGAGGACGCCAAGGATCTGGGTATCGAGGATGGCGAGTGGGTCAAAGTCATCACGCGGCGCGGCGAGTACGAAGCGCGCGCATCGCTGGGGCTCGACTCCAAGGTCAAGCCGGCGCGCAATACAGTTCCCCGCGGCTATATGTTCAGCCCGTGGAACCTGTCGGTCGCCGACTCCGCTGATCCCAAGAAGAACAAGTGGCTGGTCAACAAGGTCAGTCACCGCGCGTTCGACCCGGTGAGCGGGCAGGCGGACTTCAAGAAGTGCGCTGCTCGGATCGAGAAGATCACGTAGCTCGTGTCAAAACTGGTTCCACTCAAGCGGCGCACCTTCTTTGGTGCACTGATAGCCGGAGTTATGGCCTTCGTAGGATGGTTCTGGGGACGGCGCGAAGCTCGCGCCCAACCAGGGCTGGTCCTGCGGCCGCCAGGCGCTCGCGGCGAAGAGGAGTTCCTGGACGCGTGTGCGCGCTGCTTCAAGTGCGGTAACGCGTGTCCAAACAAGTGCATCAAGTTCCACGGTATCGGTGCGGGCATTCACAAGATGTTCACGCCGTACATCAAGGCGCGCGCTCGCGGATGCACCCTGTGTGGTGAATGCGCTGACGTATGCCCGACCGGCGCACTGAAACCGTTCAAGACGAGTCCTGAAGGTTTGGTCGCGGGTGTGAAAATGGGCACGGCTCGGGTCAACAAAGCTATGTGCTACAGCTTTCACGGTCGCACATGCGGCGCCTGTTACCAGGCATGCCCGCTGGCGGGCACCGCGATGAAGATCGGCTTGTACGAAACACCACTGGTCCAGCCGGACTCATGTGTTGGTTGCGGTCTGTGCGAACAGGCGTGCTTGCATTTGCCCCAGGCGATCCGCGTCATTCCCAACGACCAGGGCAAAGTCTGATGCGCTGGTTTCGCCGACACTGGTCTCAGTTCCTGCGCCGGTTCATTCAGGTATGCGTGGTCGCATTCATCGCCTGGGCCGCGTTCGGCGCGGCGTGGCGCAACTACAAAGTGGCGCACAATCACGAGCGCATGGTGCGCTTCGTGGAAGGCGATACCTGGGCGAAGTTGTACACGCTCAACGAGCGAGCCCTGGGCACTTTCGGTGAGCCCTACAAACAGAGTCTCAACTACCTGGGCATGCCATGGGCGAGCACGGTTGGTGGTGTTGCCGCCGCCGACCCGATCATGGTCGCGTCGTTTGGCGTCAAGAACCAGGACATGTCCCTGAGCCTGCTCGGCTTGATGATCGTCCCACTCTTACTCGCGTTGGTTCTGGGCAAAGTATTCTGTAGCCATCTTTGTCCTATGCGGCTCATGTTCGAGCTGGGGCAAATGGTCCGTCGGGGCCTGGAAAGGGTGGGGGTGTTTTTACCCGAGATGCGCAGCGATGCGCGATACGGCGGCTGGGTGTTGCTTGGCGGCATGTTGGCCACGCTGACCGCGAGCACGGCGGTGTGGTTGTTCATCCTGCCGTACGTTGCCCTGTCGGCGAGTATCTTCCTGTACGTGTCCACTGGCGTCGTCAGCGGCTTGCTCGTAAGCGTGGCGGTGTGGCTGATCATCGATCTGTTCTTCGCCCCCGGGTACTTCTGTCACAACGTGTGCCCGACCGGGTTCTTGCTCGAGAAAGTGGGGCGCTGGTCACTGTTCCGCTTGCGCAAGGTGGACCCGAACCCGTGTCCGGAAAATTGTTTCATCTGCGAAGATCGCTGCCCGTACGCGCTCTCGCCCAAAGAGGAGACCCACACGCCAGCATGCGATAACTGCGGTCAGTGCGCCGCGGTCTGTCCGTCGTCGCGACTCGAACGACGGTTTCACCTGCCGGTCATCGCGGGGGTTCTTGCCCTGTTCATGTTGGCGCCGTCCCTGGCGAGCGCTCACCACAATAAAGGGCTGCCTCACTACGGCTACTACGACAACTACCCGCAGGTCCCGACGGAAGAACACGTTGCCATTGATGGCAAGTGGGAGTTCGGCGCGACGATTTTCAATTTTCAGGGCTACGACCGCAAGAACTCCGAGACGCCGAACGACGTCAAGATCTTCTGTTACCTGTACCATTTGGGCCGAGACAAGGCCTATCTGGGGGCGGCTGACTTCGAGATCCGCATTGGCGACGAGCTCGTCAGCAAGTTCCACCGGGACAAGGTGGACGAGGAAGCGATCTATTCAACCCGCGAGACTCTCCCGCGCACTGGTACCTACCGACTCATCGCCTACGTCGATGGCAAGAAGGTAGCCGTACTCAAGTTCTACGCGAAAATCGGTGAGGACGGCATCAACTGGCTGCTCATCGGCGGCATCGCGTTTCCCATCCTCTTGCTGTTCGGCTTGGCCTGGGTGGGGCGCAAACAGCGTTTCAAGAACAAGCGTGGTCGCCGGCGTCGTCAGCGAGCGGAGGAAGCGCGCTGATGCCCGCCCCAGAAATCACCTGTCCGTTCTGCGGCATGATCAATTGCACCATGGAGCACGTCGAAATCGCCGACGGTGGCTCGGTGATGATCATGGACGGAATCCCCCTGGACATCTTCGTCTACGGGGTCATCGGTGTGCTCGTGTTGTCGTTCATCGCGGCGACCTGGTTGAACGCTAACCCTGGCAAGGGGTTCCGGTTCAACCTGATCAAGAACAAACGCGTGTACAAGTTCGTGCGCAACCGCTGGTTTCAGGCGGCGCCACAGCTGTTCATGGTTGGCATTCTGGTTGCGCTCATCTACATCGGCCTGGCTGGTTCGCGCATCGCCAACCTGACGCCGGTGGCCGTGTGGACGATCTGGTGGGCCGGGCTGATATTCGCCGTGTTGTTCCTGGGGACAGGGTGGTGCTCGATCTGTCCGTGGGACGGCATCGCGAATCTGTTCACGCGTCAGCGACTCGCCGGACGATCAGAGCCGCTCACTCTGGGCCTGCGGTTTCCCAACTGGCTCAAGAATGTGTACCCAGCCATCGGCCTGTTCGTGGTGCTCACCTGGCTCGAGCTCGGCTACGGCGTGACGACGAATCCTCGAACCACCGCATACATGGGCCTTGGTATGATCGGCCTAGCTGTCGCCACGGCGCTGATGTTTCAGGACAAGAAGTTCTGCACATACATGTGCCCGGTCGGGCGAATCTGCGGCACCTACTCGCGTTTCGCCCCGATCGAGATCGCCAACAAGCGCCAGCGCGTCTGTGACAAGTGCAAGACTGAAGATTGTCTCAACGGCAACGAGCGCGGCTATCCATGCCCGACCGGTGTTTCGCTACGCACCATCACGAGCACGAGCGAGTGCATTGGCTGCACCGAGTGCATCAAGAGTTGCGACAAGATGAACGTCGCGATCAACCTGCGCCCGTTTGGTAGCGAGTTGCGCAACGTGAAGCTGCCAAAGATCGACGAGGCCTGGTTGGCCCTGGCGCTGCTCACGCTTACGTTCTTCCACGGCCTGTCCATGACACCGTTATGGGAGGACTTCCGCCCCGGTCGCATGAGTCTGCTCAAGTGGATGGGCATCAACCTGGGTACGTCGCGCACGGTCAATTTCACCATCGCGATGGTCCTGGTGTGCACCATCCCCATTATCGCGTACTGGCTGTGCTGTCGTCTCGGTGCGTGGTGGGCTGCCGGGGAGCCGACCTGGCGCCAGCTGTTCAAGAACTACGCGTATTCCTTGTTGCCGGTGGCGCTGTTCTATCACCTGTCGCACAACCTGATGCACCTGATGATGGAAGGCGGGCACATCATCCCCATGCTCAGCGACCCCATGGGCGACGGCTCGAACTACTTCGGCACCCGGGGCGAGCACTACGACCACCTGTTGACCGGCCACGCGCTCTGGTACATGCAAGTCGGGCTGATCCTCATCGGTCACATCGTCGGCATCATGGTTGCGCACCGCTCGGCGTTGCGCCTCTACCCTGACAAGCGTCGCGCCGTACGTAGCTTGCTGCCGATGCTGCTGCTCATGATCATCATCTCGGCCGGCGGACTGTGGTTGATGCATTTGGATATGAACATGAGAGTGGGGCGGATGTAGTGGCAGAACTTGGACGCAGAGCCTGGCTGAAACGCTTGTTGCCCAAGGCGGCCAACGTGGTCGCTGAAGAGGTCGAGCAACGCCTCGAGCAGCACTTTCCGGCGCAGCTGCGTCCGCCCGGTGCGGTGGGCGAGGCTTTGTTCATGTCGTTGTGCAGTCGGTGCAACAAATGTGTGGACGCCTGCGATGAACATGCGGCCGTGTTCTTGTTCACCGAAGAGGCGGGGGTGTACGAGAACACGCCGGTCATGCGGCCCGAGTTGCGGGCCTGCCACATGTGCGAAGGCTTTCCCTGTGCCGCTGCCTGCGAGACCGGCGCGCTGGTGGTTCCGAAGACGCCAACCTGGGACCTGGGCACCGTCGCCATCGACAAGACCCGCTGCATCACGTTCTCGGGTCCCGAGTGCGGCGCCTGCGTCGATATCTGCCCGGGCGACGTCAACGCGATGACATTGCAGCGCTGGAAGCCCGTGCTGGACTCCGAACAATGTATCGGCTGCGGGATCTGCGTGGACGCGTGCCCGATGATGCCGGCGGCGATCGGAATGGTCGACTGAGCGCCGGTCCGCGCAATTGTTGCCGCCCGGCCCAGCCCGTTGGCAAAGACTGCTGATTATCGCCGGCCAAACCCGGGGATTTAGTGGCACGCGACTTGTACTAGGACACTCCATGGCGGAGTTCGACCCGGATGCGCTCGCGAAGAAGCTGTTCTTGCTCACCATGGGGGGCGTCGCGCTGAGTTTGATGTTCACCCTGTACCTGGTTTCTTTGTGAGCCAGGGCGCCCAACGCTTTGATCGTTGGTGCACGAAGCTCCAGGTAGTGTCCAGCGAGCCCAAACCGGCGGACCGTTGTGAGTCCTGCGCGGTCGGCGTTGTTGCGTCTCACGGGCAGGGACAGTTTTGCCCCTTCATCAATCGCAGCCGACAGGCTGGCGAGGAACTCTACCAATCCGAGGATGATGCCAACTACGTCTGGTTCATCCGTGAGGGCAGTGTAGAGGTGACGTCAACGGACGCCGACGGACGTACTGTGCGGGAGATTCGCAACGCCGGGCAGTTCGTCGGGGCCGAGGAACGCGCCCAGCGAGAGGGATCGGCCGTGTGTAGCACTGACGCCGAGCTATGCGGAACCACCCGAGAAGGCTTTGATCGGTGGCGCCGCGGGGACGTCGAGGCGTGACTTTTGCGCGACTCGGGTAGACGAACGCATTATTTGCGCGAAAACTAGCCAGAACGCGGCATAATTGCGGGCATGAGTTTCGCAACGTCGCATGGGATGGCGAACAAGGAAAACGCACGCGTCCCAAAGAGCAGGATTCTGGTTGTCGATGACGAGGCGAATGCCCGCACCGCCCTTGCCGAGCTACTTAGGGACGAGGGCTACGCTGTCGACACGGCGGCCGATGCGTTCAAGGCACTGGGCAAGCTCGATAGCTTCGGCCCTCATGTGGTGCTCACGGATCTCAAGATGCCCGGCATGGACGGCATCGAGATGATGAAGAAGATCGATGAGCGCGACGCGAAGCCAGCTGTCGTTGTCATGACCGCCTTCGGTGCTGTGGATAGCGCGGTCCAGGCTATGCGCGCCGGTGCTGTCGATTACCTCACCAAGCCTCTCAACTTCGACGAGCTATTGATCGTCACCCAACGAGCGTTGGAGCAACGCGGGCTGCAGGCCGAGGCCGTGCGTTTGCGTGAGCGTCTCGTGGATCGCGTTCGCGTCGGTCGCATCATCGGGGCGAGCCCGGCGATGCAGTCGGTGTTCAAAATGATCGATCAGGTGGCGCCGTCCCGCGCGTCCGTCATGATCACCGGCGAGAGCGGTACTGGTAAGGAGCTCGTCGCTGAAGCGATCCACCAGCAGAGCAACCGGGCAAAAGGCCCGTTCATTGCGCTGCATTGTGCGGCGCTCACGGAGACACTGCTCGAGAGCGAGTTGTTCGGCCACGAGCGCGGCGCCTTCACTGGAGCGACGGCCAGGAAGGACGGGCGGTTTCAGCTTGCTCACGGCGGCACCCTGTTCCTCGACGAGATCGGCGAGATTTCGCCATCGGTTCAGGTCAAGTTGTTACGATTCCTACAGGAGCGTGAGTTCGAACGCGTCGGCGGCACCCAAACGGTTCAGGTCGACGTGCGCATTCTGGCCGCGACCAACCGTGACCTATCGGCTCAAGTGGAAGAGGGGAGCTTTCGCGACGACCTGTACTACCGGCTCAACGTGGTCAACATCGACGTCCCGGGGCTTCGCGACCGACGCTCGGACATTCCGGTGCTGGCCGAACACTTCCTGCGCAAGTACGCCAAGGAGAACGAAAAGGACATCGCGGGATTCGCGTCGGATGCCATGGAGGTTCTGTCTCAGCACGACTGGCCCGGCAATGTGCGAGAGCTAGAGAACGCTATCGAGCGCGCCGTGGTCATGGCCCGTGGATCCCTGCTGGAGACCCAGCACTTGCCGGCGTCAGTCAGGCCAACGTCGTCCAGTAACGGCATGCCCCAGATTCCTGGTTGCCGCCTCGAAGATGTCGAGCAGTACACCATCCTCAAGACCCTGGAGGCCACCGGCGGTTCGACGTCGCGCGCGGCGGAGATTCTCGGCATCAGTGTGCGCAAGATTCAGTACAAGCTGCACGAGTACCGGGAGGCGCCCAAGTCCAACGTGGATATCGTCGAGGGCGTGCCGGCCGCAGCTAAGGACTAGCCAGACCGTCGACCGGTAGCGTCGTTTCGAAGACTGTCTTGTCGTCGTGCCGGTAAATGCGGATGTCGCCGCCGTGGTCGGTGACGATTCGGTAGACGATGGACAGTCCCAGGCCGGTGCCAGCCTTCTTCGTCGTCGAGAACGGCTCGAACACGTCAATGCCGTCGGGCACGCCCGGGCCGCTGTCGAGCACCTGGAGGATCGCGTTGTCGTCTCGGCGGCAGCAGCGGACCTCAACCGTGCCACCCGCGCCAGCCGCGGCGTTCGCGTTGCGCAGGGCGTTGAGTAGCACCTGCTTGATTCGTTCTTCGTCGTAGCGTGCGAACGTCGGCGTCTCGGTCTCGACCGACAAGGCGACATTGGCTTCGTCGAACTCGGGTTGAACCAGGTCGACGACGGAGTGCACGCTCTGACAGATGTCGCCGGCGGTGAAACGCAGTTTCTGGGGGTGCGCAAACGCCAGGAAGTCCTGGACCAGGCGCGCCAGGCGTTTCAGTTCATCTCGGACAGTTTCCACGGCCGACAGGGCACCGTTGACCGATTCAGCGTCTGCCGACCTGCGCAGGCGTCGGTCGGCGAGCATCAGTTGGAGCTCCGCCGAGTTCAGCGGGTTGCGAATCTCGTGAGCAAGTCCAGCCGCCAACGTACCAAGGGAAGCCAGGTGCTCGGCCCGGCGTGTGCGCAGCTGAAGTGCCCGTTCCTCAGTGACGTCGACGCCGATTGCGCAGGCCAGGGTGGTGTCGCCACCGGGAAGGCTCGTGACGTGCCAGCGTATCCACCGCGGGGTGCCGTCGCGGGAGGCAATCTCCGAGGTGAACGGAGAGGCCTTTTCGCCGCCCAGGACACCGGCAACAGCGTTTTCCAGTCGCTGCCCACCTTGTACCGGGCTCAAGAGCTCGAGGCAGTTCGTGCCAAGTAGCTCGGCTCGGTCGTAGTCGGTGACTTGTTCTGCTTTGCGGTTGAACAGAACGGTGTCGCGTTTCTCGTCCAGGGCCACGACGATGACCTCGGCGTTCTCCACCACGGCCGCATACCGCGCCTCGGAAATTTCGAGTTTACGCTGGAGTCGCACTCGCTCCAGCTGTTCGTAGCGGCGGACCTGCTCGAGGGTGTCTTCGCGGTACGTCTCCAGCATGATCGCCAGCTCGAGGGAGACAACCCTGGAGAGGGCGCGATGCACCGAGGCGCGCGTATCGTTTTCGTTCGGCCACACTTGTTCGACGATTTCGTCGAGCTGGTCATGGATCACGCTCATCGCGGTGAACATGTAGCGCTGGGGCAACTGGACTTTGACGTGCACTCGGCCGATGCGAGAGCGCTTCTCGAAGTACACATCGTCCCACGGTCCCGATAGCAGGGTGTCGAGCCAGTCCTGCATGCTGAGCTTGAGACGCTCGACCTGGGCCAGATCGCGAAACACGGCGACAGCTTCGTCGTGCTCCATGATCTTCGCGTAGAAGTGGTCGGCGATTCGCGCGAAGTGCGGCTGCGCGTGGGGATGCAGCAGCAGGAGAGCGTCCTTATCAGAGCCTTCGAACCCCGTATAGCGAACGATTTCTTCGAAGAAGGTCGAGGTCATTCAGTCACCGGCGAGCCTAGGCACTCGCTTATATACACCTGAATCTCAGGGCGTGTCATCAAGGCCACGTGGCCGGTCTGGGTAAACACCTTGTAGTCCACCGCGGCGTCCGCCTCGTGCGACATGGCGCCGCCGATCGCGCTGCGTTTTCCTACGAGACCGTCCCCGAAGTATAGGGAGACTACCGAGTCTTCGCTCTGGCTCAACGTGCCGACGATGACCCGATGGTGCACGCCTCGCATCAGCGGCACGGTCGTGCGTTCGCGCAAGCGCAATGACCCGGCGTCTGGGCGTTGCCAGTCTTCGTCGACGAGCAGACCGAGGCGCAGATCTTTGATGCCAGCGCTGCGCTCGTCGATAACCCCGGCGATGATGCGTGTGTGTAAGTTAAAGAGTGACTTTAAGATTGATGACGTAAGGTGGCCCATCTTTTCCAGGTAGGAGCCGTCGTTCGGCGCGCCGAGCAACACCATCGTATCGATCAGCCGAGGCCATTGTTGCCGTTGATGTTGGGCGTAGTGGCCCGCGCTGCGTGATACCAGGCCGCCCATGGAGTGGCCGACCAACGTTAATCGTTTGATCGAATCCCCATATGATCCGACGAGCTCGTCCAAGAGGTTGGATAGGGCGCGGCCGTTTTGGGAGATGTGCAGCCCCGAATTGTAGCGGACGTACAGCGGCACCACGTCGTGGTCACGCGCCAGCTTGGTGCTGAGCCCTTCGTTGTCGCCGAAGGGCTGCTCCCACATGACTTCGTTGCCCATGAGGCCATGGACGAACACGACGACGTGCCCGTTACCTGCGTCTATAAGTGGTGCCAGCGCGGCGACAGACACGTCCATCTGTCGCTGGCGGAAGCTCATCTGAATAGCGAGGTTGTCGTTGGTCCGCGCCAGGCGATCACCAATCGCGCCGTTGAGTACGCACACCAGGTAGTGCTTGTTTTCGTAGCTGCTCTTGGCCAGCCAGGCGGTGCCGCTGCCCGTGGCGATGGCCGCCTTCTTCATTGCCCCACCGAAGGAGCGCCAGAACGTTCGCTTTGCCTCGGGGTCGGTGTTCTCGAGCAACTCGTCGACCAGCTGCTCGTCTGGGTCGTGTTCCACACGGCATCCTACTTGATCGGCCGCGTGCCGCCGAAGCCGTTTGTCCCTGTGATCCGAGCGTTTGTCCGCGCCAGTTACATGGCGCAGGTAAATAAGGGCCCGGGGGTGGCGACTGAAACGATGTAGAACTCAACCTGGGTGGCGGTGACCGAGAATCCGTCCGTGGGGGCGGTGCCGCCGGGGCAAGTGAACAGCAGATCGAAAGCGGCCTCATAGTCGGTTCCGTCTGGGCAGTGCAGATGAAAGTCCTGCCCCGAATGCAGCTCGGACACAACGGTCTGGCCGTCGGCGGTCAATTCCATACGGTTCTCGAACGTGTCGACGAACCGGGCGCACTCGACCCCGTTGGTCTCGATGGTGAACCCGAGGCGCTCGAGGTCGCTGGTGTCGTTGGGCAACGGGGTGTCGAACACAACGACTGTGCCGTCGCTAAACGTGCAGGACGCGCGGTCAGGCTGGAGGACGCCGACTTCGGTCACCAGGGGCAGGCACTCTGCCGCCGCCGCAGCAGCGCTCGCCCAACAGTTCGTCTCATCTTCCAGGAGCTCGCACGTGAGCTCCGAGCCGCCACAAGCACTAGCGGCGAGCGCTAACACTGCCACCATCCCCCGATTCGGCATTGGCTGATCGTATCCGTCGAGGAGCGGCAGATTCAAGGCGGACTGGGGGAGGGCGGTTTTTTGAGAAAGAAAAAACGCGACCGGGTAGGGAAGGGTGCGTCTGAACCGGGTGAACGCGAACACACGAAGCTAAACACAGGAGAATCAACGATGTATCGAGCAATAGTCATGGTCCTACCCGCCGCCTTACTCGGAGCCTGCATGGTCGTGCCCCAGGCCAATCGACCCAAGACCGGAGCGGTATCGACCGGACAGCCCCTGGCGGTCGTGGACGACGTCAAGGTCTGGGTGACCCGTCACAAAGAGAAGGTCGGCGAAGCGGTTCACACGGACTCTTCGGGGCAGACCGTCGGCAAGACCAACGTCTACGCCAACCGAACGCGGGTGCACCGCAAGAAGGTCTGGTACCTGGTTCAGGGCAGGGAGCGTATCGACGACGAGGATTTCTTCCGCATCGCCGGAGACAAGAACGCGCTCACTTCGACCATCGACCTGCGCGCGAATGCCAGGAAGCGGGGGCGCAACGGGCAAATCGCCATGGGGGTTGGATTGGTCGCGAGCATCGCGGCGATCTTCATTAAGCAGCCGCTCGCTCGCACTGGTTTGGGCCTGGGTGGAAGCGCGGCCCTGGGCGTCGGCTGGTATTACGCCTGGTCAGCCAAACGGATGATGCAGCCCGAGTATCACGCGGTGCCCCGGTCGGTGGCCGAGCGCGCGGCGGGCAACTACAACAACAAGCTCGGCGCCAGTCCGGGTCGCAGCGTGGGCGTTAATTACTCGGGGCAGTTTTAGTCCCACCAGCTCCGCCGGCAAGGCACGTCTTGAGTGCTGCCACCGGCGGCGCACCGGACCACAAGGGCCGTCCTGGCCCGAGGTACAAATCCACCCCCATACGCAACACGGCCCGGGCTCCGCGACAGTTTGAGAATCGGGCCATCGCCTGGGCCAGGGTACGCGTAACGTGAAACACCGCCACGCGATGGGCCGGCGTCATGTTGGCTCGGCCAGTTCGTACGGTCCACTCCAGGTGGGCTCGGTAGCGCTGAGTAAGCCGACCGCTGGTTCGAGCAATGTGGACCTGGCTCTGTAGCCGGGCCAAGCGTTGTTGCCAGGTACCTTTCGAGGTCGAGCAGAACATTTTGCCTTCGCGGGCCGCGTCCGACCGGGCGGCGACTGGGCCGACTCCCTTGGCTTCGGTGAACTTCCGTGCCGCCGCCATTCCCTTGGCGCAGTCGCCATTGATCATGTCGCAGCGCGCGGTCACCAGGGTTGGGTCGAACACGGGCTTTACGCCAAAGCTCGTCGCCTTCTTGAGCGCCGCGCGACATCCCGGGTTGCGGGCCGAGATCATCCTGGACGCATCGGATATATAACGAACGCTCTGGGTGATCGCCTGGGTTCGGGTCATTCCGTTGGGGAAGGTCCCGGGCGCCTTGGGCGTGGCTGACGCACGCACCCGCGGCGTCGGTCTCGTCGCGCTCCTGGCCTTTGCTTTCGCAGGGGGCGTGCTCGTGGGCGTGCTCGTGCTCGTGCTCGTGGGCGTGCTCGTGCTCGTGCTCGTGGGCGTGCTCGTGCTCGTGGGCGTGGGCGTGGGCGTGCTCGTGCTCGTGGGCGTGGGCGTGGGCGTGGGCGTGCTCGCGCTCGTGAGCTTCGCTGCACGGGCGTCCGTTGCCCCCGTCGCCCCCGTCGTCCCCGCCCCAGCGTCCGCGCGCGCTACTGCTACGCGTTTGCCCTTCGCTTCGTCCTTCGGCCACAGCACGATGGCTGCCGCCACCGCCGCTACTGCCACCGCTGCCACGCCGAGCCACAGCGCCGCTCCTCGCCGCTTTGCCGCCGGGCCGTCGACGACCTTGCCCAGTTCGCCCAGCAGCTCGTCCATCGACTCGAAGCGGTCTTCGGCCTCGGGGGACAGGCCGCGCATCATCAGCGTGTGCAGCCGCTTCGCCGGAGCATTGGCCAGCTCGACCGGTCTAACGTTGCCGACCATGACGTTCGACGCCAGCTCCGCCATGCTCTTACCGGCGAACGGTCGCTTGCGATAGCGCGATTCGTACAGGGACACACAGAACGAGAATTGATCCGACCGCGGATCGCTGGTTGGCCCAAGCAGCTGCTCTGGCGACATGTACAGCGGCGTGCCCATGACTGCGCCGGTTACCGTTAGCGCTTCGTTGGAGCCTTTGGCGAATATCGGCTCGCCGTCCTCGTTGACAGCTCGTTGGGCGGCGATAGTCGATGCCAGGGCGCGCACTCGTTGCCGGCCGCCTTCGCCTTCGGTCGCCAGGCCAAAGTCGACCAGTCGCACGCGACCATCGTCGCCGATGAGAATGTTGTCGGGCTTCACATCGCGGTGGACGATGCCCGCCGAGTGTGCCGCCGCCAATGCATGGGCGACCTGGTTATAGATGTCGACGATCTGATCCAGGCCGGGCGCCTCGTCGAGCACCCACTGGGTGACCGTGCGTCCTTTGACCAGCTCTGTGGCGATGAACAGCTGGCCATCGACCATGCCGGCGTCGAACACGGCCACGATATTGGGGTGGGACAACGTGGCCAGCGCATGTGCCTCTCGCAGCAAGCGATCCGTGCGCTGCTTATCCACGTCCGCGTCGCCACTGTCGGGTTTGACCAGCTTGAGCGCTACATCGCGGCGAAGGTTGGGATCGAACGCAGCGTAGACGACCCCCATGCCGCCCGCGCCGAGTTGGCTCGATATCTCGTATCGTCCGATCGTGCGCTTGCCGTCGCCGTCATCGTCCCGGCCGTCGCTGGCGGCGTCATCGGGGGCTACCTGCTGGGCGACCCGGATGAGTAGCTCGTTGCACGCCGCACACTGGTCCACGTGGTCTTCCAGGGCGAGCACGCGATCTTCAGGCAAGGCGCCATCCATGAGCAGCGCGAGCTCGTTGTCGTCAATGTGGGGCGACTCCTCAGCCACGGCTCTTACTCTGCAGAAGGCGCACGAAGCTCACGTCCAGCTGACTATGGATCAAGCGCATGATGCTCGCCAGCTCTGTTCGATCGATGCGCAGCCTCGCCGCGAGCAGGCGCCTCGTCGCGGCCAGCAGCGCTTCTCGAGCGTTGGCGATACGTCGCGCGGCGGTGGCCCGGTGGATGCCGTAGACCGCGGCGATTTGATCGATGGTCAGCCCCGCGATCAGGTTCTGGCGCAAGGCGTTGCGTTGTTGGCTCGTGAGCGTGGTGATCGCTTCTGAGAACGCACGCTTGAACTCGTCGCGATAGTGACGCTTGAGGTACGCCAGCTCGACATCGTCGTCCGGATCAGCGACGGCCATCAGGCCTTCGCTATATGGAATCTCCTTGTTGCTCTTCTGTTTTCGGCTCGCGTCCAGGTACGTGCGCACCGCGGTGATACGAACCCAGTTTTGCAAGAAGCCAAGGCCCGCGTAATCGGCGATCTTCGGCCGGCCGTCACTGCCGACGAGGATCTTGGCTCGGACTTGCTGGCTGACATCTTCTCCGGGCAGGGCGTGGAAGCGTTTCGCGGTCGCTGCAAGATCCGCGGCAAAGGTCGTGTCGAATGCGGCGATGGCAGCCGTCACACCGCGGGTGCAGCCGCAGGCCAGATACATATCCTCGACACGCAGTCCGGCGAACACATCATCGTCGGCGTCGCCTCGTTCCGGGACGCGTCTTGCCAGATAGGTGACCACGTCCGCATCGTCCAGCACCACGGTCGGCCATGCGGCCCGACCTCGTTCCAGGGCGCTGGCCAACTGAGCAGACAGATCGGCGATAGCGGCGAAGCCCGCGCGCTGCGCTTCGTCTACGGCATCGATGAACGCCTGAGCCAGCCGATCGGCCACGATGGTTCAGTCTAGGTCTGTCTGTAGACCCCTGCAAGCACGGTCGCTGCGGTCACGACTTATTAGTCTGCTACGTGGACTGCCAGACCATCGAGGCAGCCGATCCAGCCGGCTTCGTGCTGCTTTCGGGTCAGCTCGTCGGTGACGCGCTCGTGGGTGATGATGACCTCGGTCTTGTCGGCTCGGGGCTCGAATTGAACAGTGACCCGCTCGGCCGGAGTGGTCGCCTTATCGGTGCGCCACGTGTACACGAGCAGGCGAGGGCGCTCGATCTGCTCGAACTCTCCTTCGATCCACAACGTGTCGCCGTCCTGCATCTCGTTGCGGATCCGGTAGCGGCCGCCAACGCGCAGGTCGACTTCAGCGTGCGGGCAGGTCACCCCAGCGGGGCCCCACCAGGCTTGCAGTTGACTTGGTTCCGTCCACGCGGCGAATAGTCGCTCGGCGCTCGCGCGGAATGTTCTTCGGACGACCAGGCTAGTCGTGACAGAGCTCATTCACCCTCCTCGACGAATCGTGCAAGGGACTCCAGGCTGCCTTGCCAGAACTCTCGGTAATCGGCGAGCCATTCGTCCACGTCGCTCAGCGGCGCGGCGCGCAAGGAACATCGGTGGACGCGACCGTCGACGGCACGACTAACGAGCGCCGCTCGCTCGAGCACTTTGAGATGCTTCGACACCGCCGGCAATGACATGTCGAACGGGGCAGCCAACTCTTTCACCATCGCCGGCCCCTGGCCCAAGCGCGCCAGCATCGCGCGGCGCGTGCGATCCGCGAGCGCGCGGAACACGAGGTCGAGGCGATCGTCTGAAACGGTGGTTGACATCGACTGAGGTGAATAGTAAACCTTTCGGTTAAGTATTGCAAGTGGCCCCGTCCGCGACGTTTTCGTCGAGTATTGGAGAAATCAATGTCAGCTATTCATCAAGAGATCGTGTTCGATGCAGCCCCGGCCCGTGTCTACGAGGCCTATGTAGACGCAGCCAAACACTCGGCGTTCACCGGAGCCAAAGCCGAATTCGATGCTGCAGTGGGCGGTAGCTTTTCGTGCCACGAGGGGCAGATCGTCGGCCGCACCATCGAGCTCGTGCCCAACGAACGGATCGTTCAAGCCTGGCGCGTCGCCGGCTGGGACCCGGGGGTGTACACCCTGGTTAAGATCGAGCTTAGCGCTGAAGGTGACGGTACCAAGCTGTCCCTTGATCACACGGGCATTCCCGACGGCATGCAAGAGCACTTGGACGGGGGCTGGCACGCGCGCTACTGGGCGCCGCTGCAGGAATACCTGCGCTAGCCTCGGCAACGCCAAGTCGCCGCTTGGCGAAGCCATCGTCGGCCGTCGGTGTTACAGTTCGCGCGTGGGACTCAAAGCACGCAAGAAATCGACGAGCACCGCCAAGACGGCACCGACCAGGGTCAGCGCTGAGACATTCATCGCCGGCCTGGCGGATGAGCGCAGACGCAAAGAGAGCGCGACGCTACTGTCGATGATGGCCAAGATCACTGGCAAGCCACCAGTGATGTGGGGACCGAGCATCGTTGGCTACGGCACCTACAGTTACAAGTACGCCAGCGGTCGCGAGGGCGACTGGCCTCGCGCCGGGTTCTCTCCGCGCAAGGGCGCAATCACCGTGTACTGCATGCCGGGCTTCACTAAGAAGAAAGATCTGCTCGCCAAACTAGGCCCGCACAAGACCAGCGTGTCGTGCCTGTACATCAAACGGCTCGACGATGTTGATCTCGACGTCCTGGCCGAGATCGTCAAACGCGACCTGGCGCAAATGGCCACTCTCTACCCGGAGTAATTCGTCTCGCTCGCTCAGCGCTCCACCAGCCGCCGGCGCCGCGTTTGACACGACGCCCGTCTGGCCGAGAAGATTGTTCCGGTGGCGAAGGACAACCCGGGGCCGGGTAAGGGGCGGAGGCGGGGTTGGCGCGTGTGGTTGCGACGGCTCGGCCCGGTGGTCGTCACCGGCGTCGTGCTGTTCTTCATTCTGCGCAAGTACCCGCTGACCAAGATCACCGGCGAGATGGCCAACGGTAACTGGCTGCCGCTTATTCCAATCGCGCTGCTCGCGTCCGTTTCCACTTTGCTCCTCGTTTGCTGTTGCGACTTTCTCGTCATCAATGGCTTCCTCAATCGGCCGCGTTATCGCGACGTGCTGCGCGGCAAAGCGGGCACGTCCATGCTCCAGCTCATTGGTGGCTATGGAGTGGGGCAGGGTGGCTACGCGGTGTGGATCGCGCGCGCAACGGGCGCGACCGTTGGCCAGGCGGCAGGGGTAGGTCTGTACACGGCTGCCAGCGATCTATGCGCTCTGTGCGTCGTGACTACGGTGGCAATCTATGGCGTCGGCGCTGACGTGCCGCGCGCCCTGGCGATCACCGCGCCTGCCATCGGCGGCGTCCTGGTGTTCTTCGCGCTGATCGGACCGTCGGCATTCGTCGGCGAGGTCCCCGCGGTCTTTCAACCCTGGAGAAACCTGACGCGCAAACGCCAGCTAGCCAACATCGCTGGTCGTTGCGTGAACATCAGCTTGGGCGTGGTACTGACCTGGTGGGCGACCCAGGCGTTTGGTTTGAATATTCCATTCGCCGTGATGGCGTCGTACCTGCCGATCATCATTTTGGTTGGAGCGATGCCGGTCAACATCGGCGGCTTCGGGCCGGTACAAGCCATGTGGCTCGTGTTCGAACCGTGGGCTTCCGGACCGGCGATCCTGGCGTTCGAGTTCCTGTGGAAGTTGGGCCTCGGCGCCGGACTGGTTGTGCGCGGGTTGCCGTTCATTCGCCAGTGCATTGCCGAGATCGAGCTGGGACCAAAGAACCCGGCGAGGCTGGCCGCGGAGGCCGAACCGTCGCCGGGGCTGGACTGAGTAGGTTTAGTTTAGGTTTAGGTAACTAGTCTATTGGTAAGCAGCGAGGTGTGGCTCCTAGCCGTGAGTGCGGCTGGTGCCTTCGATCTCGCCGTTGCGGTCGCGGTAGATGATGATGTCGCCGCTGCCGCTAAGCTCAGACGTTCCTAGCGGGTCGAGGCTATCGGTAGGTTTGCGCGGGCCGCCGCCGACGACGCTGGTGAGCTCAGCTGCGGTAAGGGGCTTAAGAGGACTAAGGTTGGTTTGCGTGGTCTTCGTCATGATCGGGGTGCATTACACGCTCTGTGCCAACGCGTAGGTGCGCGATTGCCAACGGCGTGACAGGGATCGGCGGGACCGGCATGTCCCTCCGCGCGGATGCCCGCTGAGACGAGTGGGACATGTGCCACCCGCTTTCAACGAACTCAGAAAGCTGAGGCGATCGTGACCTTGTTGGCTCAGTTCGCACAGGGCCGCGCGCGTATCCACGTGGATTCAGGCCACTCACGCGTGGCACGAACCTTGTAATGACCCACGTCATGAGCAAACTGCACGCGTCCGCATTCGCACTCGTCGCCGCTTCGTCACTCGTCATTGGCTGCCAGAGCGACCTGCCCGAAGAGGAGCCTACAGCTCGCATAGATCTTCGCTCCGCGCTCAATGTCGGCGCGGTGAGCGCCATCGGGGTCGCCGTTGCGCCGGACACCGGTGCGTGGGTTCTGTTCGATGAACAATCCGGGATCTACGAACTCGATGCGGCCGGTAGCGCGACCATGGTCATGGACGTCGGCTCCATCCCCTCGCCCGAGGGCATTCGTTATCCATTCACCGACATCGTGGCTCTCGGTCAGGGCGAGTTCGCCATCACCGCCATTGGCGATGGTTTCCTGCTCAATGTCGCCGAAGGCACGCTGACGCAACACTTCTGTTATGTCCCCGACGGTTTGCCCGCGGAGATGGACCAGCGCGCCGACGCACTCACGTACGACAGCGAGCGCCAGGTGCTGCTCGCCCAACCCCAAACTTTCGACGCGTTCAGCGGCGATCTCGTCACGTCACAGATCGCCATCTACGACCGGGTGACCGGAACGGATCTCGAGTGGCACGATGTTGGCGACGCGACGTTCATCGCCGGCGGCATGGTCGTCGAAGCCGATGGCAATGTGCTGCTGGGCGAAGGCAGCAATCTGCACCGGTTCCACATGCCGACGCGCACGATGTTCACCATCGATACCCTGTCCAGGTTCGGCGTGGGTAGCGTCGACGGACTCGCCATCGACCGCAACAGCCAGTCCCTGCTGGTCATGGACAATACCCACGATGAGCTCGTCGTCATCAGCCTGAATCAGCTCGGCGACTGACAGTTAGGCTACTAAGCCCGGGTTAGTACTCGGCTGAGCACCTGCTCCGTGTGGATGCAAACACGAGGGCGACAAGTACCTCGGTGCTGTGATATGCCGGTGCCGTCTCGCACGGCCGTCGCGAGCGGAAGGCTAATCATGCGCACGCTGAGTAAGGTACTGACAGTTTCATCCATCGCACTCTTTGGCTTTGCCGGCTTCGCTGGTTGCGGCGATAGCAGCGCAAGCAAGATGTGTAATGCCCTGGCCAAGAAGGCCGAGCAGTGCAGCGATGACAAAGACGACAAAGACAGCAGCAAAAGCGGGGCGATGATCGCCGCATGCGTTGCCATGGTCGAGAAAGACCCGGAGATCAAAGCCGAGGTCGCTGGCTCGTACGAGTGCACGAAGAAAGAATCGTGCGATGAGTTCAAGCAGTGCGAGAAGGACCGGCGGCAGAAACGCCGTCTGGACAAGCTCGTCAAAGGTAAGCCCTCCAAGATCGAGGACGACTGTCGATATCTCGACAAGAAGATGATCACCCCCGAGGTGACCAAGGCATGTTCGGCGGCCCTCGCCCACAACATCACCGAGGCGTCCAAGGAAGGCGCGAAGGTGAAATGTTGGGAGCTCAAGCGGCTGACCAAGCGCTACGGCAACGACGAACAGAAGAAGAAGACCGAGAGCATCTGTGCCAAGGCTGAGTCGGCGAAAGCGCTGGCAAAGTTGAAGGAGAACGCCGACGACCCGGCCAAGCTGGCTCAACAGTGCTCGTATACGAGCGAGAAGAAGTTCACTGACGACGTCAAGAAGCTGTGCGCCAGTGCGCTCACTCACTACGAGACCAAGATCAAGAAGGCTACAGCCTCGGGGGAAAAGCTGAAGTACGACGTGTGCTACCGAGCCAATTCTCTGGCCAAGAAGTTCGGAGCGAAACGCGAAGCTGAGATGAAAGAGGTCTGCGGAGCGAGTAAAGCCGCTGTCGAGATCAAGAAGGCAATGGACAAGGCGGCCGCGAGCATCACCGATGGCAAGGGCCAGATCCCGTACGAGTGCCGTTGGGCGCTGCGCACCCTGAATAAGCTCAAGGACAGCGACTGGAAGAAGGCCCAGGCGACTGCCCTGATCAAGAAGTGCTACGTGGACGCGGCCCTGCCGATGATTCTCAAGCGCGACTCGAAGTACCGGTGCGACTACATGGTTCGCACCTGGCTCGAAACAGCGAGCAAGCACAAGCTGTTGGCAACCCATCCCGAGCTGCTCAAGGCACTTCAGAAGCACCAGAAGTGTGAGAAACAGATTCAGACGGCTCTGAAGCCATAACAGCTCAGGTTTGCGTAGAGCAGCCGCCCGGGTCATGGTGTCGGTACAGCGGTGTGACCATGGTCATCGCCGTTGGCACCGGATCGCGGGCACTGTGGCGGTGGCCACCGGGAAAGAAGACCGGCTTTGACTATTCACTCGCGCGAGCTACTGATTCTTGTCCTCCCGTTGTTCTTGGGGTGTTCGTTCTACTTCGAGGACGACGACCCCGAGGCGCCGCCGGTTGCAGCGGATGCCAGGATGGTTCCGATTCCCGACGCGTCGCCCCTGTCGGTGGACGCCCAGTTCCCAGATGCGTCCACGTTTGGCTGCGCCGACGATAGCGCGCTGGAGCCGAACCAGACCACGTCGAACCCGACAATCACGTCCATCCCAGACCTGGGTACGAGTTACGAGCTGATCAACATTGCGATCTGCCCGGGCAGTGACGTGGACGTGTTCAGCTTCCGAATCGAAGGCGCGCCCGCGGACGTCTCGGCTGAGATCGAATTCGATGCGAACGTCACGGTTCTGAGGCTGGCGATTCTGACCGGGGCGGGCGCGACAATCGTGGTCGGTAGCCAGTCCGGCAGCGATCCCAACACCGTTATCGCGAATGTTCTCAATCTCGCGCCGGGCACCTACTACGCGCGGGTTTCTTCGACTCAGGGGATTCAGAACAACTACGATCTTCGCTTAGATACCCCGGCAGCGAGCCCGTAACTGCGGGCATGCTAGGGTCTCGCCATGCGCGTGATCCTGATTTGTGCAGCCGTGTCGTTGGTGCTGGGTTGTTCCAAACCCAATGACAAGGCGACTAAAGACAACAAGACGGCCAAGCCGACGAAACCGGCGTTCAACGTAGACCCATGCACGGCCGATGACTGTGTCGTCGCGATCAACGGGTCGGTACAGAAGCGTCCGGCGATGCAGATCACGATGCAGAGCATCCGCCTCGTGCGCCGCCATCGTCATTTCCCGGTTGGCGCCATGGCCCTGGATCACCTGATCAGCCGCTCGTTACTTCTCACTGACGCGGACACCCACAAGTTGTCGATGACGTCGACCGAGGCCACCAAGCTGGTCAACGCAGGTAACCTCGTGCTCATCGGTCTTCTGCTCGAGGGCAAACGCGTCTACTACAGCGGTGCCGGGTTCGACGAAGCAGCCTTCGGTCGGTTCATCAAGCGGGTCGGCGCGCCCTCGACGCAGGCGTTCATGATGGAACAAGAACTCGAGCAGCTTGCCTACAAGGCGCGCGAGCGCCGGATGAAGTCCGCCAAGATCACCGACAAGGACATGCGCGACTACTACACCAAGTTTCACACCACGGCGACGTTCGACTTCGTTAAGTACGCCACGCACACGTTCCTTCAGAAGGCGTATCCAGACGCGAAGCAGATTGCTGCCTATCTGGCCAAACACGCCGACAAGGTGCGCGGTTACTACGACAACAACAAACACCGCTTTACCGGCTTGTCCAAGCAAGTGCGCGCTCGCTATCTGTTCATCGGCCGGCGCAAAGCTGGTTCCGTTGGCAACGCGGACCCTGGCTACAGCGTGGCCAAAGCCGTTCACGCCAAGCTCGCTGGCGGCGCGGCCTTCGCCGAGCTAGCTAAGGCTAATAGCGAGGACCTGTTGTCAAAGTCTCGCGGTGGCGACATCGGTTGGCGTAGCCGCAAGCATCTGGGGTACGGCGTCCAGTTGGTCAAGGCGGTGGCGGCACTGGAACTCAAGAAGCTGTCGCCGGTGATCGCGACGCCGAAGGGCTTCCATATCGTGCGTTTCGACGCCGAGCGCAGCGGCGATCTGACCTACGAACAGGCGCGCGATGAGATCGCGGCCAAGCTCGCGCACCGACCGCTGGCCACGAGCAAAGCGCAACGGGTCGCCGACGCCGTGCTCGCCAAGCTCAAGAGCGGTACCGACGTGGCTACCTTGTTCAATGTCGCGGCCCCACACGGGGTGCCCAAGCTGACCCCTGAGATGATCGCGAAGCTTCGGGCAAACAAGAAGATGGATCCGGCGATCCTCAAGAAGCTCATGGACGCGCAAAAAGCGTCGGCCAAACAGCTGAAGGACAGCAGCGGCGCGTTGCTCCCTATGCGCACCACCATGGGACCGGTGCGCAAGGACAAGTTCATCCCCGGGTTGCCCGGTGGCGGGCGCGCTGTGGAGTATGTGTTCAAGACGGCCCCGCTCGGCGAATGGAAGACGGTGGAGCTGGGCGGCGACATCTACCTGCTTCGGGTGACCAAGCGAACCGAGCCCGATTGGGAAAAATTCAAGACCGAGACAGTCGCGTTGAACAAGTTCCTGGTCCAGCGCGACGGGATCAAAGCTCTGGATGGATGGCTGATGAAAGCCTGCAAACTGGCCTTCGCCGAGAAGCGCGTCCGCATCAACAAGGCGTACCAGCAGACGACGACCGACAAAGGCAAACTGGTCAAATACGTCCCGTGCCAGACCCTGAAGCCGGACCGGCACTAGTTTATTGGGCGCGCTTGGGCCGCATGCGCCTACGTTCTTTGACGTGAATTCAGTTGCGGCATCTCGGCCCGCGGGTGATAGGGTGGTCGGCGCTTATGTCCGAGAATCAGCACAATCGGCCCTACTGGTCCGGAAACACCGAGTACGAGCGTTATCTGAAGACGTCTGAGCTTCTAGGCCTGCAGAAGGCACCAGAGGATCGCGCGCATCCTGACGAGCTGCTGTTTCAGACCATGCATCAGGTCGAAGAGCTGTGGATGAAGATGATCGTCCAGGACATCGCGCACGCCATTGAGTGGTTGGATGCAAAGCGCGACACGGAAGCTCACGTGGCCTTGCTGCGGGCGATTCGGCTGCTCGAAACCATCGAGCACAACCTCAAACTATTCGAGACGATGCTCCCGTCGTCCTACTTGAAGATTCGCGCCCAGCTTGGTTCGGGCAGCGGGCTGGATTCACCCGGATTCAATCGCATCAACGAGTTGGCGCCAGAGCTGTGGAGTGCCTTCGAGCGTTCGCTGAAGAGGGCCGGCGTGGAACTGCTCGCGATCTACGAGAAGCCCGAGAGTGAACCGGAGCATCTCGCCATCGCCGAAGCGTTGATCAACCTCGACGGGGCGATGATCCGCTTCAAGCGCGAACACCTCATGGTCGTGCGCCGCATCATCGGTATGGGCACGGCGTCCCTGCGCGGTGGTAACCCCATCGACATGCTGGAGCGCAGCGCGAACCTGACGTATTTTCCGCTACTGTGGGCCGTGCGCGACCGGCTGTTCATGGACTTCAAAGCGGGCCCCGAGGTCTAGAGCGGTTGCAACGTCACCCTGGAGTTGTTGGGGTGATGAATGGGTAAGCCCTGAATCGTGGGCGTTGCGCTGGGGTCGACACGGAGGCGGTAGCGGCGCACCAGGCTCGTGATCAGGATCTTCATTTGGAGCTGGGCGAAGGCTTTGCCCAGACACACGCGAGGTCCGCCGCCGAAACCGACGAGGGACGACCCGCGCGCTTTGCGGCCCGGACTCTTGGGATCCCAGCGATCCGGATCGAAGCGGTTCGGCTCGTTGAACGACGCCGGGTCGCGATGACTGAGGTAGGGCGAGTAGTAGGTGGCCGTTCCCTGGGGAATCTGAAAACCGCGGAACTCGAAGTCGCGCTCGACGGTGCGTGGAAAGAACAGAACGCTCGGGTACATGCGTTCGATCTCCCGTAGGAACCAGGTCGTTTCGGTCAGTTTGTGTGCGCTCTGGCTCGTTGCCGCCGCATCGCCCAGGACCGCAGTCGCTTCGGCGCGCAAGCGCTGCTGCCACTCGGGACGGCGCGCCAATACGTGCAGGACCCACGAGGTCGCGCTTGCGGTCGTGTCGTACGCCGCCCACATGAGCATGAGCACGTGAGCGCTCACTTCGTCGGCGGCTAGTTGGCTGCCATCGTCGTCCCGGTGCTGGGCCAGGTGGCCCATCAGGCCGTGTGCGTCCCCGGTGCGAGCAGCGCGCACCTTGGACCGCATCAAGTCGATGAGGTGCTCACGCGCGCGCAAGCCGCGGTCCAGCTTGCCGAACGGCACTCGATATTGGGTCGCCGCCATGGTGCCGTCGATCACCTGTTCGAAGTGTGGCCGAAAGCGTTCGATCTCGTCGCCGAGGGCGAGGCCGCTGAGTGTGTTGGCGGCCACGTCGAAGGTGGTTTTCTGGGACGCTTGATACACATCCTGGGAGCCGTTTCGTGCCATGTCATCCAGGCGGCGCGACCAAATCTCGTGAACACGCTGCTCGCTGTCGCGGACGGCGAGCTTGCCTACTGCCGGGGTCAGGATCGTGCGCAGCCGTTTGTGGTCGTCGCCATCCACCAACATGATGCTATTGGCGAACGTGCGGCCAAGGGCCAGGGCGCCGTAGCCGCCGCGGTAGCTGAAGTCATCGCGCTGGGTGATCATGATCGTCTGGTTGGCTTCGGCGCCAACCAGAAACACGACGGGAAAGATCGTGCGCGTCTTGAACACCGCCCCGTAGCGTTGAAAGCGTTCCTCGAAGAAGCGCGTGGGCGCACGCAACATTCGTAGCCCTTCGCGAACATCCAACGAGCCGGGGATGTGGTCGAGAGCGGAGTTCTTACGGCGTAGCGGATTACTGAGCAGAGCCATAGCTTAGTCTGCCTTCGTCGAAGCTGTCATCAGTTGCACTAGTAGCCCCTGAATCCGTCGGTAGCCGCCTGGCGCTCGTCACTCGCCACGCCGCGGCCGCCAAAGACGTGCTTGCCGTACTTGCGACCGGGCAAGCGCAGGGTGCCGTGAATGCGATCCCAGAACATGAGGTGCTGGCCGAAGTTCACGTGGAAGTGTGCGTGGTGGTCGTCGTGGTACATGGACGGGCCTTGCCACGGCAGACTCGACGTGAGCTTTACGCCGGAGTGATCAATGATGTTGAACACCAGGATGTAGACCAGCACGACGCCGATACTCGCCGCGTGGAATGGCAAAATGAACACCGGCGCCAGGGTGACAGCTTGGAGCGAGAGCATCTCGACGGGATGTAGCGCCAGCGACACGTACGGCGACGTGGCGATGAACTTGTGATGGTAGCGATGCACGTGCTTGAACATGAACTTGATGTGCATCGCCCGGTGAACGTAGTAGGCGAGGGCGTCCATGACGATGAACAGGCCGATGGTGGAGCCGATGGTGTAGCCCCAACCGTACTCGCTCACATCGAAGTAGATCGGCGTGGGCATGCCGGCCCAAATGGCATAGACGAGAACGCCACTAATGAACCCGGCGATGGTCAGCATGATCGATCCCCGGACGACGGCGTCGCGGTGTAGCTCGGGGCGCAGGAAACGTTTGGGCTGACACTTCCACGCCTCCGGTTCGTCACGGCGGCGGCGGTAGTAGCGCACGTGATAGTAGCCGGCGACCACGTGGTAGATGACGAGCCCCGCCGCGATCGAGCCGATGACGCAGGTGGCAAGCACTGCCCAATTGATGTCGTGCACGGCATCCTTATATCATACAAGTTGACATATGGTGTATGATGTATGGCCATGCCGCGACGGAAAGCCTGGAATGGAAATACGCCCGACTCGGCCGCTGCCGCGCGTAGGTATCTGCTGGATGTTGCACGGGAATGTGTCGAACGTCTGGGGGTGGCCAAGGCCGGATTGTCCGACGTAGCCGAGGCCGCCGGAGTCACGCGGCAGACCGTGTACCGCTATTTCGACAACGCCGAAGATCTGTTCCGCTCGGCGGCGGTGTTGGCCAGTGGTGGCTTTCACGAGCAGCTGCGCAAGAAGGCGATGCGCCGAAGCACCCTGGCCGAACGCATCGTCGAATGCGTCGTGCAGTGCGTGATTCAGATTCCAAACGATCCGCACCTGCGAGCGATCACCCAGAGCGCCGACCAGTTCAGCGTGTCGAGCATTCTTCACCTCGGCTTCGTCCAGGAGGAGATCGCTGTGCTCGAGGTCGACGGCGCGTCTCTCAGTCGCCGCGATCGAGACGAGCTCGCCGAGCTGATGTTGCGCGTGCTCAACTCATTCCTTGCTGACCCGGGCCCGCAGCGCAGCGAGCGAGAGTTGCGCGCGTTCCTCAGTCGCTGGATCACCCCCATGGTCGAAGCCCAACTAACCACCACAACCTAGCCAGTACCAGGGACACTCTCCCGTCAGGTACCCGGCGGAATCAAAGACGTTTTAGACCGTACCGCGAAACTTGCTCGTACGCGTCTTGTCGGGTCAGTTCCTGTTAGTCACATCGGTCCGATGGTTTTGCCCACGTGCGGTCACTTGTAGGTGAGGACCAGTGCCGCACATAAGTCAGTTTGCAACAGCTCCCGTCGAGCCCAGCCGCTTCGATCGATTTACCCCCGTTGGTTCCGAGCTTCTTGGCCAACGTAAGCTCCTCCGCAGAGTCGATACGAAGTTTCTGGTCTCGACGGGGCATCTTGACGGTCTTCTGGACTTGCTGCACACGGACTACGGCATCGTCTACGCCGGTAAGGCAGCGGTCGCGCGCTATCAGACCCTGTATTACGACACCCAAGGCCTGCGTTGCTTCCACGATCATCGGCGGGGTAAACGATCGCGCCACAAAGTGCGTGTTAGGCATTACGTCGACCGGCTTGTCAGCTACCTGGAAGTCAAGACTAAGACGAATCAGGACAAGACGATCAAACATCGCCTGGCTCGGCCCTATGGCGAAAACGCGCTCACCCCCGGGGACCGGCAGTTCGTTCAGGACAGTTGCGGGCTTCATACGGAGTTGTTGTGGCCACAGGTTTGGACGAACTTCGGTCGCATCAGCCTGGTCGGGCTGCACACCAACGAGCGCGTGACCATCGACGTCGCCCTGACGTTCCGCCGCGGCGAAGCCGAAAGCATGGTTCCCGGCGCGATGATCGTCGAGGTCAAGCAGTCGCCGTATCGGCCGCGTACGCCGGTCATGCTGGCTTTGCGCAAACTGCGCCGGCGTCCAGTTTCACTCAGTAAGTATTGCGCCGCCACCGTCGCGACTCGCTCGGACGTGCGGGCGAATCGATTCATCAACACCCTAAAGGCAGTAGAGAGGCTTCGCGGATGAACGAGTTGTTAGGAACGAAAATGCTGATCGATACAGGCGACTTCTTCAAGTTGTTCGCCCGGTTGATGCTCAATCTGTTTTTCGCCACGGTGGTCATTCGTTTCGTCTACTACCGCTTGTACAAGGACCGCGAATACCTGTTCACGTACTACCTGTTCAACGTCATCACGTTCTGTCTGTGTTTGTTGCTGCGCAAAGTGCCCATCGAACTCGGCTTTGCCCTGGGCTTGTTCGCCGTGTTCGGCATCCTGCGCTATCGCACCGAGCCGATTCGGATCCGCGACCTGACGTATCTGTTCATCTGCATTGGCCTGGCTATTCTCAACGCCGTGGCAAACAAGAAGGTGAGCCTGGCCGAACTACTGCTGGTCAACTCCATCATCGTCGGCCTGACCGTGGTGCTCGAGCTGCGTCCCGGGCAGCAGCGGTCGACCGCGGCGCCGGTGTTCTACGACAACCTGGAGTTGCTCAACCCAGACCGGCGTGATGAGCTGATCGCGGATATCAAACAACGTACGGGCTTCGACGTTGTGAGCGTGTCGATCACCAGTGTGGACATGCTGCGCGATTCGGCCGAACTCAAGGTGTTCTATCTCGAGGGCCCGCGACCGCGGCTGGCGGCATGAAGCTAGTCGGTGGAATTGCGGCCGCTGGTTGTGCCCTGGCGCTGCTGGCGTCGCCGGCGGCGGCCGAGTCAGACACGGAGCTGTGGTCCGAGGTCGGCTTTCGTCACAAGCTCAACTCCCATTGGCGGCTGTCACTGGACCAGGGGCTGCGGATGAGCGACGCGGCGTCCCGGTTCTCGAGCTCCGTCTCTGATGTTGGACTCAGCCTGCGCGCAAAGAAGTGGCTGCGCTTCGCCTTCGTCTACCGGCTGAGCTACAAACAAAAGCGCGGCGGCGACACAGAGGTGCGCCAGCGCCTCCAGGCCGACGTTCGAGTGCGGCTGCGCTGGGGCAAGCTCACCGGCTCGTATCGCCTGCGCATTCAGGAACAGTACCGTATGGACGCCAATCGCAGCGCCCTGCGCAATCAGGTGGCCCTTGGCTACCGGGCTTCGCGCAGAGTCAGGCCGTTCCTCTCCGCTGAGCTGTTCCACACCCTGGGCGCCGGCATGGACCCCAACGAGTTGGCCAAGCTGCGACTGACGCTGGGCACGAGCTACTCATGGCGGACGCGATCGCTGGACATGTTCTACCGGTTCGAACAGCCCATCGCTGACGACAGCGAACCCATGGTCCACATTCTCGGCCTCGGCTACAAGTTCTCCCTGTAGCCTGGCCGGTCGTTCCGAACTCCGCTGCGCCACCGCTACTTGCTTGCTGGCTTGCGCGACCGTTTGAGTCCGTCGCGGGCTGCCTTGCTTACTTCGGGCATGGAGCTGCGCGCGGCGCGTTTGAACAGCGCGCGTGCCGCTTTCGTCTGGCCACCCTCGAGCAGGAGCCAGCCGAGCATCACACGGATGCGATCGGCGCGGCGAGTGGAGCCGTGACGGTTGAGGAACGCGGTCATCGCGGCGCGTGCACCCGCCGAGGTGCCAATGCGGCGAAGGGCGACGGCGCGCCAGTAGCGTGCGTCCTCGGCGATGTTGCTGGCACCGCGAGAGCGCAGGGCGCTGGCGAACCCGGTGGCCGCTTCGTGGTAGCGGCGGTTGCGCAAGTGCGTCCACGCTTTACCGAACGCGCGCTCGGCCGGCGTCTGGTTGAGCTTGGCCTGTTTGGTCCGGGTATCGTCGGGCTTGTCCGGCTTGTCCGGCTCGTCGGCGTTCGGCTTAGTTGTCGCGATGGCCGGAGACTTCGCGTCGAGTAGCGAGCTCCTGTCGGCCTTCGCGTTTGGCCGCTTCGCCGCGGGCTTAGGCGGCAACGGTAGTATCAGTTTTGTCCGGTCGATGAGCGGCTTCGCGCGCCAGCTGCTGCCGGCGACTACCACCGCGTGCGGGCTCGTCGCCCCGGTGACCTTGCTGACCTCGGCCTTGCCGCTGCGCACGATGACCTGACGCAGGGTGCCCTTTGTTGTGACCAGTTCGACATCGCCGTGGAAGCGCACGACGTCGTCGCCAATGCGTACGGCGGCGCTTGCTTTGGCGCTCGTGGCCTCGTGAACGAAACGCGAACGACCGTCGCGCGCGATGATCAGCGGCTGCGATGAGGTGGACGCGACCACGGTGTGCTTGGTCTCGGCGGCCGGCGAGATAAACTTTGCTGTGGCCGGATGCGTTGCCGATGCTGGCGCTGTCAGCCCGTGTTCGACTGGCGCGACCGCTACGTCGATACCCGCGGCGTTGGACGATGTCCACACGAGTACCGCGGCTGCCGCCGCCGTTAGAACTCCAGCGCCGACCGCCAGCTTGAACCGGCCAGACGTGCGCGACGGTGCGGTCGCGCTCGTGAGGATGCGGCTGCGCACGGTCTCGACACGTTCGTCGGACATGGGCACCGGCGGCAGATCCTGGATCTGCTGGTGGAGCTGAGCTTCGGTCGCTAGTTCAGGCAACCTCTTCTCCCCCGGCGCCAAGAAATGTACGTAGCTGCAGGCGAGCTTCGGAAAGCCGCCGCCACAATGTGCCCTCTGGAACTTTCAGTGCGCTCGCGGCTTCGGGGCCTGTCATGCCCTCGACGTCACACAACACGAACGCGATCCTCCGGTCCATGCTCAACTCGGCCAACGCACGCGAAAGTTGGTTCGCGGAGATGTTGGGTTGATCGTGTTTACTCGAACTGTTGACGAGTTCCATGTGCCACAGCGCTTCGTGGGCGCGCCTTGCGCGGGACATCTTTCGCACATAGTTGCGCGCGACGTTAGCCGTGATTCCCGTAATCCACGCCCGGCCACCGTTCTTGTTGCGGAACTTCTTCGCCGACCGCCAGACTTCGAGAAACACTTGCTGGGTCAGGTCGTCCAGGTCCGCGCCGGTACAACCCGATACTCGGCGAAGCACATGGAACACCAGGCGGTGGTGGCGATCGTACAGGTTCGACAAAGCGATGCTGTCACCAATGGCACATGCAGCGACCAGCGCCGCGTCGCTGAGCTCCGGCTGTTTGCCGCGGGCCTTGTTGAGCGAGACGATTTCGCCGGTCTTGCGCTGTTTGGCTCCGGCGCTCATAGTCCCAACCTCAGGCCAACGCTGATGCCCGCGCGAAGCCGAGTGTTTGCCGGCAGAGCGAATAGGCTTGGGTCAGTGTCCGGGTTGAACATTGCGTCGTTCTCCGCCCACTCCGACGGAATCGGTGCATCGGAGGCGAAGGGCAGCGCGTCTATCGTGAAGCCGAGGGTCAACGCCAGCCGCCCAGCGATGGGCAACGACGCCGTGGTCTTGAATGTCGCCACGAACTCGGTGCGTTGGTTCGAGAACTGATCGCCGAAGTAGAGCGGAGCTCCGGGTTCGCAATAACCACTGATGTCTGCCCCGTCGCACAGCCACACATCGTAGACGGGGCCGGTGGTCGGGTCCGCGTCGATTCGTTTCGTCTCGAGCCACGCGGCTCCGAGTTCGACGCGCGGACTCAGCTTGACGGGGCCGATACGCGTATCGGTGCCAACACCTACACGCAATTCCTTGCGCGATCGATCCACTGTTGTTGGGAACACCATCGCTTCGACGCGGTTGCTGTCTTGAATCATGGCACCCAGGGTTGCAACGACCGGGCCGACCTTGGTGGTCAGGGCGAAGTCGTAGCCGGTCCACGCGGAGCCATCGCTGCCAGACATGATGGTCGTGAACGCGGCGATGGTGGGGCGGCGTTCGGGAACGTCGAGTCTACGGCTCACACTGGGCGTCGAAGAGGTCGTGCGGGTGGCGACCCGTGATGGCGCATTACTAGTCGTTGCGGGGAACGCCGCCAGGCCCAGAGGTGCCCGAAGTAGATCGTCGGTGAGATTCGAACTTAGGTGTGACTCGATCAAAGCTGCCGCGGCCTTGGCGCTGGTGCAACGCCTGCGCACGACATCGCCGCCGCGGGGCAGGGCGATCTCTACATGCATTACTTCGCCAGTGCGCGATAAACGAACACGCGCTGTCTTGTCGCATAGAGGACCGTTCGCCAGCAAACCCACGTCGCGTAGCTGCGAGCGCACGTTCTCTGAGAACTCACCGCTGCCTTGCACTTCTCGCACAGCGGTGCAGCGCTCGTCGCCGCTGTCCGCGTACGCAGGCGACGTAACACCGACGCCGGTGGCTATGCCGATCGCCAGGAGCGCATGCAAGTACTTCGTTGTCATCGCCTTGGTCTGTTGTACCACCAGCCCGTAGCGTTCATATCCTGACAAAAACCAACAACCCGTCGCGCGGGTGTTACGTCTAGTCAACGGTGGTGGGGAGTTTGTCCTCCAGGTTACAGCGGCACCGTTGGGGTTGGGCTTGCGGTGATAGCTGGCCTGGAACTCGACAGGGACACGCTGCGTATTCATAGATGCTCTGCTCTTGGGACACGGTTTCAATCGACCCCGGGCGGAGCAGACGAATCTGAGTGATCGCCTGCCGTGCGCTCATACCGAGCGACACGAAGTACGTTGCAACCATTGTTCCAGAACGTCCGAGCCCTGCTGTGCAGTGAACGCCAACGCGCTCTCCAGCTGTCAGGAAGGCATCCATGACAAAGACAAACTCACGTATCTGCGCCTGGGTCGGCGCAGTAAAGTCGGCCACGGGAATGTGGTGAACCACAATTCCAGCAGCGCGCGCTTGTGCCAAATCTGTCGGGCTCAGAGTGAGCGACACCAGAAATCTGATGCCCTGTTCCCGGAGAAAGTTCATGTCCGTGGACAGCAATCTACGCGCACCCGGCCGCGGCATGGCTGCGAACCGATGATCGTGCACCCAGGAGAAGCCGGTCATCGGTGTGACGGCGCCGCTGTCAGCTAAAGACGGTGTTCCGGCGTCAGTCGACCCGGGGGCGTCCTGCGGCGGAAGACTGCAGCCGGACACAACGGCCAGGCAAGAGATGGCAACGGCTGCTCGACGCAGGCTCTGCATCGGCGAGCGCATGTTGGGAGTCTAGGCACTCGCACGCGAGTTAACAAGTCCGCATCGTTTGGCGAGCGGCGCGATCACCACGTGCGCGGGCACACATCAACCGGCGAGCTCGGCACCGTGTTAGTGACGGTTAGCTGCGGCCCAGCGGCCCTAACAATTCAGAAACGCAGGGTTAAGGGCGCGTCGCTCAGTTAATTCCCAACAACCGGCGATGGAAGTGCACACTTGCGGTCACTTGTAGGTTGAAAGGCCGACACTCCCAAGTTCCCCCCCAACCTCGGAGTCGTCGCGACTGGCTTAATGGCAGACCGTAGTTTCGTTTTTGCTATCAGCATCATCAGTATCCTGCTCGCCGCCGCGTGCGGTTCGGACACACCGGACGATCCCGACGCGCACATTCCTGACACCGTGGAACTTCGCGGTACGTGCGAATCGGCCGAGGATCTCGGCGGCTTTACCGTAGCGTCGTACGCGGACATGTCCGCCATCGACGGCAAGGTCGCCAACGGCGTCGTACCGGTCTCTGTCCGCGAGCTCGTCGCGAGTGAAGGTGGTTGCAGCTTGATGCGCAAGCGCAATCCGTTCTGTGACCCGGCGTGTGGCGCTGGCTTTACCTGCAACCATGATGGTAACTGCATCGCCGCGCCGGAAACGCAGGATGTGGGCGTCGTGTCCATCGCCGGGTTGGCCAAACAGGTGGAGATGGAGCCGCTTGTGCCTGGCAACAACTACTTCGACACGCAGCTTCCCCACCCGGTGTTCGAGCCCGGTGACATCATCGCGCTTACCTCTACCAACGGAACCTACGGCGAGTTGAAGCTGTTCGGTGTTGGCGGCGAAGACCTGGTCGCTCCGTCGGAGACGTGGACCATCGAGCGCGACGTGGGGCTGGCGATTACCTGGGCCGCGCCCACCGCGACGGATAGCAAAACCCGGATCTACGTGGAGCTGACCATCGATCAGCACGGCAACTCACCCATCGCAGTGCAATGCGACGTGGAAGATAACGGCTCGCTGACCGTCCCGGTCACGCTCATCAACCAACTGCTGGATTCGGGCGTGTCGGGATTTCCCAACGGACGCATCGTGCGCCACACCACCGACAAGGTGAACGTTTCGGATGGTTGTGTCGACTTTACCGTGAGCTATCCGCGGCAGAGCACCGTGCGCGTCTCCGGACACACCCCATGCATGAGCACAACCCAATGCCCAAAGGGTCAGACCTGTGACATTCCGAACCAGACTTGCATTTAGCGTCATCGTTGTCGGTGTGCTGTTCGCCGTACCCGGCTGCGGTAAGGACTGGCAGTGCGTCCTCGACGAAGGCGATCACGACTCGTCCAGCGAGGTCGGCTGTCGCGCTGACTTCGATAAGCTGTCGTCCGAGCCGCTCAACGCCAGCATTCCCGGCGCTCGTTCGCTCAAGACCGTCATCGATCGCTCCGACGGCAACGCGCTCTACTTTCAGAACAGCAAGAAGTACGCGTTGCACCACGACTTCGCGTCCGAGCACCTGTCGGGCAACGGTCTTCCCATCGTGCCGGGACTGGCCCAATTTCTCGACCAGTACTACAGTCCCGAGCGGCGATTCATTCTCGGCGCCCTGACTTACTACGAGGGGCCCGATAAGTGGACATACGAAATCTCGCCGTACGACAAAGCCGATGCCGGCATGATCATGACGGCGTACGAGAGCATCCGTGACCACGTCTACGTGGGCGACCGGCTGTACATTCACCCAACGTCCGAGACCGTCTCGGCCGAAGTCGCCAAGCTTCCCAAGCAGTTCAAAGTCATCACGACTGAGCAGCTGTTCGAGGGCATCGACTATCAGCCCTTGAACCTGGGCAGCTCGATGGGCCAGCTGCGCTTCGTCAAAGCTGACGATATCGAAAGCGCGTACGTGGGCTTCCGCGATATCGCGGTCCTGGATGCCGTGCCCAACGACATCTCTGTGGTTACCGCGATCATTACCGAGGAATTCCAGACGCCGCTTTCGCACATCAACGTGCTGTCCCAGAATCGGGGCACGCCGAACATGGCCCTGCGCGGTGCGTTCAATAACCCCGACCTGCGGGCTCTCGAAGGCAAGTGGGTCAAGGTCGAGGTGGACGCCTTCGGCTACAAGGTCGTCGAGGTCACCAAGGCTGAAGCCGACGCGTGGTGGGAGGACAATCGGCCGAGCCAGGTGCAGGTGCCGAACATGGACCTGACTGTCACCGACCTGCGCGACATGGCCCAGTTGCTCGTACTCAACGAGACGCGCAGCAATCTGGGCGACGAGCTGGACAAAGCGATTCCGGCCTTCGGTGGTAAGGCGAGTCACTACTCCGGGTTCTCGTACATGTCGGAGCTGGTGCCATCGCCCAAGGCGTTCGCTATTCCCGTCTACTACTACATGCAGCATCTGCAGACCCATGGCTTCGACAAGCAGATCGACGCCATGTTGGCCGACTCCGAGTTCCAGAACGACCCGGCTGTCCGCGACGCGCGGCTGCTTGCGTTGCGAACCGCGATCAAGGAAGCGCCTCTGGACCCGACGTTCGAGCAGGCGGTCATCGACAAGCTCAATGCCGATTTCGCCGGCATACGAATGCGCTTTCGCTCGAGCACCAACGCTGAGGACCTGGACGGGTTCACTGGTGCCGGCTTGTACACATCAAAAAGCGGAGACCCCAACGACCCGACCCGACCAGTCGCCGATGCGATTCGAAAGGTGTGGGCCAGCGTGTGGTTCTTCAGAGCGTTCGAGGAACGAGAATACAGGGGGATCGAACACAAAGCGGTGGGTATGGCTTTGTTGGTTCACCGCTCGTTCCCAGACGAGGAGGCCAATGGAGTTGCGATCACGGCCAACATCTTTGATCGCACCGGAGGCGAGCCGGGCTTCTACATCAACGTACAGAAAGGCGAAGCATCGGTGGTCAAACCCGAGCGTGGTGTGACCAGCGACCAATTCGTCTACCTGTTCGATTTCGAGGGCAAGCCGATCGTGTTTCTCGCTCGCTCGAGTTTGGTAGGTGCGGATGAAACCGTGCTGACCAGAGCGCAGACCGAGAAAGTCGGCCAGGCGTTGGACGAGATCCATCGCTTCTTCTTGCCGCTCTACGGTAGCCGTGGCGGCTTCTACGCCATGGATGTGGAGTTCAAATTCGACAGCGAAAGTGGCGTCGATCCACAGCTGTTCGTAAAACAAGCGCGTCCCCATCCGGGCTGGGGATTGGACTAGCAACGACAATGCAGAAAATGCAGACGAAGCGACGAAGTGAAGGAGCCCAAATGAGATCCCAGATGTGGCTAGCAGCGATGTGTACGTGGGCACTGCTCGCGTGCGGCAGTTCAAGCAACCCCGGCGTGGACGGCGGTGACAACAACGACGGTGGCAACGTGGCGGACGCCATGAGCCCGGCCGACGCCCCCATACCCGTGCCGGACGCGCGGGTGGCGTTCAACTGCGACAACCAACCCACCTTGCCGGTTTCGTTCACCAACCTTACTGGCTTTACCGGGTCTGAGGACTTCGCCTTCGACGGTGACGGCAACCTGGTCAGCGCGGACTTCAACGGTAACGTGACCCGGCAGCCCAAGAGCGGCAGCCGCGGGGTGTTCGTGCCCAACGTAGTCGGCGACGCGGCGGGGACGCGGTTCTTGCCCAACGGTGATCTGGTTATCGCCAACGTCAGCGAAGGCTCCATCGTTCGGGTTGGCACCAACGGCTCGACCACGACGGTGTTGTCGGGCATAGCGTATCCCAACGGAGTCGAGGTCGACGAAGAGGGCTTCATCTACGTGGCTGAGCATGACGCCGGGAACGTGCGGCGGATCAATGCGGACACGGGCGCCTTCGATATCATCGGTAGCGGGATGACCAACCCGAACGGCGTGTCGTTCAGCCCGGACTACAATACCCTGTACGTGGGTAGCTTTGGCGGCGGCATCGTCTACAGCATTACCCGCGACGGCGTTGGTGGCTGGGGTGAGGTCAAAGAGTTCGGCCGTATCGCGTCGACCGGCGGCGGTGGTGGCGGCGGCGGTGGTGGTGGCGGCGGTGGTTGGGAACAGGGCGGTGGCCTCGACGGCGTCACCGTGGACACCTGCGGCTACGTCTACGTCACCGAGTACATCTACGGCAAAGTCTGGCGACTGAAACCGACCGGCGGCGAGCCCGAGCTCGTGGCAGATCTTCCGTCGTCGTGGATCCCGAACCTGCACTGGGGCAGCGGCATCAACGGTTGGGAGCGCAACGTCCTGTACGTGATGGACCGGGACGAGGGCCGAGTGTTCGAGCTCGCCATCGATGTCCCGGAAAAGGACGCCGTCTTCCCATAGGCGGCCGAAGATCTCCCCCTGGGGTGCAACTGGGCGCGGAGGTTTCTGCCCGGCACACTCTCCCTGAAACCTTTGTAGCGTCGAATACGACGCGATCAAGGCCTGTCGCGTGAAAGACGATGTACAGACGGTGCGGGTCGCCCGCCCTCTATATTCCCCTCGCCGGGAAGCAGGGGGAACGGATGCGCACAAGGAACTGGATCGTACTGACGCTGGCGATAGCTGCGTCCGCATGTAGCAGCAATGGCTCGAACCCAGGGGATGGTGACGCTGGCGATGTCGCCAACGTCGACGCGAGCCTGACCGCCATCGATGGCGCCAGCGGCGCCGATGCGAACACCACGTCCAATGCTGATGCGGGCACGGTGTCTTGCCCACAGCCCAGCAACTTGAATCGCGGCCGCACCTGGGTGCGCAACAACCGCATGTTCATCAGCGGGCTGATGCCCGGCATGCCCGACCCGTCGTCGGCGCAGGTCGGCGACTACTTCGATACGTTCGGCGCGACCGCCGCGCACTTTTGGGAAGACGGACTGCCAGGGACTCAGGCCGCTTGGGCCACCATGTCTCACCCGAATTATCGGTTTCTGTCATGGACTCACTCAGACGGCACCATCGTGAGCAACGGCCAGGTCGTAGGTGGCGTACCCAACTTGCCAGGACGCATCGGCTACCAGATCGGTGACGAACCCGTGACCATGGCCGACTTCAACGAACACATGGGCGGGGTAACAGCCGTGCGCAACGCCGACCCGGATGCACTCATCGTGTTCAACTTCACCACGTCCCGGGCCCAGGACCTGACAACCCAGCTGGCAGTCGCGAGCGCCTCTGCCGACGTGGACGTCTTGTCCTACGATCTCTATACCTACACCCAGGACGCCTACGAGGCTCTGAGTGTCATCCGCGACAGCGCTCTGGCTTCCAATAAGGTCTACTGGCGCTACCTCAACTCGTTTCACGACATCACTGAGTCGGGCAGCTCCCTCACCGAGTCGGACATGCGCTGGGATGCGTTCGTCGGCCTTGTCTACGGTTTTACCGGGCACAGCTGGTTCGTCTATCAAATCGGAGCCGCCCACGGCATGGCGAGCGACTTCTTCACGGGCGTCGGCGACTTCGGCTCCACCAAGACAAATCACTTCAACATCGCAGCTGACCTGAATCGGCAGATGGCCCACGTGGGTCGAGTGTTGACTCAACTCGTGAGCACCGACGTTCGCTACATTCCAGCTCAGTCGTACTTGCAGCCCGATGGCACCCAGAACTGGTCAGCCGGCGCGGGTGGCGATGACTTCATAACGAACATGCGCACGGTGTCCAATGAGTGGCACGAGATGCTCGCCGGGTTCTTCAGCGATGACTGCGGCGACACCTACGTGATGCTGCAGAACGCCAACCACACCGATGGCAACTTCCCGACCGTGCTCGACCAGGACGAGACCATTCGCGTGGACTTCGACTTCTCGTCGGCGCCCGCCGGTTTCGACAAGACGGCGGTGGACGTGTTCAACAAGACCAACGGCACCGTGACAAGCGTGTCCCTCAGCGGGACCGGCGATGCACGCAGCCTGGAGTTCACCCTGGTGCCCGGCGATATCTACTTCTTCAAGTACCGGACCGGTCGGCCGTTCGCCATACAGCCTTAGCTCGGGTCTAAGCGTCGCGGCCGGTGAGCGCCTTGGCCGCGACGGCTTCCAACTTCATACACTCGGCGAGCGCGGCGTTTTCGTCCATGTCGAAGTCTGGCGGTTCCCCCACTGCCAGGCGACGAATCTGCTGATAGTAGACGAACACGCTCACAGGACCGTAGGCTCGGGCCGCGTCGCTGTCGCCGCTGATCAACTTGTTGGGCAGATCCGGCTCCATCACCGTGGGCCGACCCAGGCCGACCATATCCAGCTCGTCGTTGGCCAGGGCGTCGTCCATGGCGGCCCGGCTGCGGAAACCGCCGGTGACCATCATTGGGATAGTGGTCTGCTTGCGCAGCTCCTGGGCGTACTCCAGGAAGTAGGCCTCGCGCTTGCGCGTGCTGTCCTTACTGTCGTCCATCATGGCGAACTTCTCGTAGGTGCCACCGGAAACCTCGAACAGGTCCAGCCCGGAATCCGCGAGCCAGCTGACCACCTTGGCCGAGTCCTCCAGGCCGAAGCCGTCGTCCTGAAAGTCCTTTGAGTTGAGCTTCAACGCCACCGGGAAGTCCGGGCCAACCGCTTTGCGCGTGGCCTCCACGACTCGAAGCAACAGCCGTGCGCGATTCTCGATGGTGCCGCCCCATTTGTCGGAGCGCTTGTTTACCCGTGGGCTCAGGAACGAACTGATTAGATAACCGTGAGCGCCGTGAATCTGCACGCCGGTAAAGCCGACGCTCTTGAGAACGCCTGCCACATGGGCGAAGCGCGCGATCACATCCTCGATCTCGTCGTCGGCCAGGGCTCGCGGCGTGTTGTAGAAGCCGGCCAGGGAGCCTTCGATGGCAACCGGGGAGGGCGCGACCGGAACCTTGCATGTGTACTTGGACACCTGCCTGCCCGCGTGACCGACCTGGGGCCACAGTTGCGTGTCGTTGCGCGTGCCCGCTTCGGCCCAGCGCTCGAGAGCATCCAGCGCTCCGTTGTTGTCCACCGCTACGTTGCCCGGGCGTTCCAGGTAGCGTCGATCGACTTGAACGTTACCGGTGAGAACCACACCGGCGCCGCCGTCGGCCCATGCCTTGTACAGGGTGTCGTGTTTGCCGGTCGCCCGGTTCCACTCGTCAGCCAGTCCCTCGGTCATGGCCGCCTTGCACAGACGGTTCTTGATAGTGACGCCGCAGGGAAGCTCGAGGGGGGATGCGATGTTCACGTCGGCCATCGCAGTGGTGTATCACATCCGGTATTTGATCGTAGGACGATGCCGCTGGGTCACGCCGTCGACCGTGACCGTAAACACGGTGATTCGCGCGACCCCAGGATGGGGTAAGTCCGCCTGGTAGTTGCCGTTGCCGAGGTCCACGAATGTAACCGGCAAGCCGTCAGAGCGAGTTGCGGTCACCGTTTTTCCTGCGCCGGCTGCACCTAGCGATGTTCCGTCCTCGGCGCGCGCGATGAATCCGAGTTTTGGCGTGACGCCGGCGGCCGCCATTACACGCGTGGTGAGGTTCAGCCAGGCCGGCTCGCTGATCACGAGCGTCGTGTCCGTGGCGAATCCGGGTAGCTGGTCGATACGTTGCACGAAGCCGCTAGGCCATTCGAGAGTCGCCCGCACTACCGAGGTCTCGGAGCCGAGTCCAACTTCGAGCACGTGGTCGCTCTGACTTCTCGGATCCCCGCCTCCATACAGCCGCCGACGCACGACCTTGCCGCCAGCCAGCTCCACGCGCAGTACCAGTCCGATTGGAGTCGGCGCCGACACCGTGCTTGCCGGTCGCACCCGGACCCAGTGACGGCCGATCGTCGAAGAGTCGTTGCGGTGGAACCGGAACTTCTCGGCGTAAGGAGTAACGATGACGTCGTCATCACCGTCGTTGTCCAGGTCGCCCATGGCCACGCCTCGGCCGGAGTAGGTGATGTCCTGGAACACGCAGTCGAAGTTGTATGGCCAGCCCATGACGGGCGTGATGTTGACGAACGTGTCGCTTGTGTCGCTGCGTCGCAGGTACAGGTCCAACTGGGACCAGCTGGCGCAGTTGGTGGGCAGCGTCGTTTGGCCGTTGATCAGGATGAGTTCTTCTGAGCCGTCACGATCCAGATCGACGAAGCGAGCTCCCCAGCTGATGTTGTAGATGCCGAGAGGATTGAATCTCTGGTCAAGGCTCCATGCGTCGGCGACTTCGTCGTAGTTGCTGCTGGTGGTGTTCCACATGTGCAGATGGTTCTTGCCCCAGTCACTCACGTAGATGTCGTCGATACCGTCGCCGTTCAAGTCTGCCAGGGCGACGCCCATGGCGGAGCGGAGGCCGCTCATCCCGTAGGTCGTGCTCTTGTCCGTATAGGAAGGCGTGCCGCTGTCGTCGAAGCTGGCGGCGTCCAAAAATAGGTCGTGCTGCAGGGTGACACCCGTCGACCCACCATCGATCGAAAACTGGTCATTCGCGATGTACAGCTCCAGTTCCCCGTCGTTGTCCAGGTCAGAGATCAGAGTGGCCTGTGTATGTCCTTCGCCAGCCGCACCTGACGCGACGGCGACTTCGCGGAACGTGCCGTCTCCCTCGTTCATATACAGCCGGTTCGCGTTCTCCGGACCAGGGGTGGGGGAAGCCGTCCCGGCGGCATGAGCCAGGACGTACAGGTCGAGCAATCCGTCGGAGTTGAGATCTGCCCAGATGGCACCCGTGCTGCTGCTCTGACCTGGGCCAGCGACCCCAGCCAGGAAGGTGGCGTCAGTGAAGTTTCCGGCGCCGTCGTTCTGAAGCAGGATATCGGATCCGGACATCGCCATGAACAGGTCGAGATCCCCATCGCCGTCGTAGTCACCCAGGGCGGGCGCAAACGCGCAGGTCCCAGCGAAAAGTGCCTCGAAAGCAACGGAGCTTTCGAGCTTGTCGAACGTAGGGACGGTCCCAGTCTGAACGAGCAGTAGGCTCTGGGCGGTCGTCGGCGCCTCGCAGCGGGCGAGAACAACGTCCAGGTCGCCATCGCCGTCCACGTCCCCCACAGCTGCACCTCTGCCGCTGGCCCACGTGTCCAGGGCACTGAAGCCAGCCTCGATGTTACCAACCTGGCTGGTTACTTCGGTTAGTTCGATGTCCAGCGGATTGCCAAGGTTGGCATCGATCGAATTCGCATCGGCGGGTGGACTCGCGTCTGCTGTCGCCGCGTCCACGCTCGCTGCGTCTATCACGGCGGCGTCAACACCCGCGTCGGCGGCAATGTTGGCGTCAGCGTCAGCCGCGTCAACAGTGGCTGCGTCGTCCACCGCACTGGCGTCCGCGAAGGACGCGCCGCCGTCACCATGAATTCCGCCGGGCGGACTCTGGCAAGCCCACAGAGTCGCAGCCAAAACAGCTGCGATCCGGTGAGTCGAGGAGTTCAAAACTAGGTATTCGAAGGAAAAAGACCCCCCGCGCCACGGACGGGCGCAGGGGGTCGGTGTGTGGCGGGGTGCCTAGGGGACGACCGTCAGGGTCGCTGCATTGACGGTGGTCGCTGCGTTTGGAGCGGTGAAGCTGTTGCATGTCCCGAAGGTCAGCTCAAGACCCGTGGTGGCGTCCTCTTGCAGGCCAAGGGTCGTGTCGCAGTTGTCTACGTGATCGATACCCATGACGAAGTCCATGGTGTTGTCGTCGTGGAGAATGACCTGCGAGTGGATCGCATTGCCAGTCCACCAGTCCAAACCGATCATCTCAACGGTCAGCTGTGTCGCTTCCGACTTGATGTAGAAAACCATCGCGTCGTGGTCGCCCCATGGCATGGCGATGTACGGGAAGTCCGCGCCCGCGTCTGGAATGCCGAGTGGGGTGTTGTTAGAGGCACCCGTGTCCCAGAAGTCCACGATGAAGATCATCCGGCCATTGCTGTCCAGGCTGAACTCAGTCACAGCCGTGCCACCGATGTTGAAGGCGAACGGCAGGGTGACTGCGCCGGTGCTGAGACCGTCGTCCTGGCTGGTAATCGGCGGAAGCGTCACGCCCATGTCACCAACGATGGTCACCAGGTTCGGCGGCAGAGCGTTGATGTCCAGGGTAATGTCGCCGGCCAGGCCGGTCATCTCATTGACCATGCCGGCAGCCCAGCCGCCGCTCGGAATTACGCTGAGCAAGGCGGCGTCGGTCGAGGTGTCCACAGTGCCGCCTTCGCGGTCCAGGATGGTCAACTCGCCAACGGCCGGAGCCGTACCCGTCGCGGTTACCTGAAGCTCACCGGTGTCCGCTACAACGTATGTGATCAGGAAGTACCCGTTCGCATCGGCTGCCAACGTCATCACGTCGCTAACCGGTGTGCCCGGTACGACAGCGTGAGTGGTGTGCGCGCGCTCGCGAAGGTCGAGATCGTAGGTTTCGTCGCCATCGGCGCCGCCGTCATCGGTGATCGAGATCAGCATCTGGCCGAAGCCCGTGGCGCCGAGGTTCACGCGACCCGAGTTGCCGCCGTCCGCGGTGGTGAGGTTGTCAGCCGGGGTGATTCCCGTGTCCAACGCACCTGGGACATCGTATGGATAGACGTTGACCGACAGGTCGCCAGTGAAACCAGCGGTAAGCGTCGGAATCATCTCGAACCACTCGGAGCTGGCGAAGTCCACGACGAAGAAGTCGCGGTTGTGGTTGACGTCCATGGTCTGGGCGGCCAGGGGCGTACCCAGAGCCAACGCGCTCGGCACGATGGCCGCGCGGGTGAAGCTCAAGTCGAAGGTCGTGCCATCGACGCCGTCCTGATTGAAGAACTGCACGTAGTAGGTGCCGGTCTCCTTGAGCAGAAGGAACTCATCGACGTCGGTCACGCCAGTTGCGCTGAAGATGACCTGGAAGCTCGGCGTCACGATGAGGACGTTGATGGCGTCGGCAGCCGACGTCATCTGGAAGCGATGCACGCTGTCGGCTTCGCCGGCAAAGTGACCGAAGTTGTTCTCACCGTCCGTGAACGGGAAGGTCACGCTGTCGCCGTTGTCGGGCAGGGCGGGAGCTCCGCGATTGGTGATGGTGGCAACGTAGGAGTTGTTGCCAACCGGGAAACCGTAGTTCCACACTGGGTCGATGCATGCGAGCAGGGTCGGCATTGCCGGTGCGCCAGACGTGGCGCCGATGCCGCCTGCGCCCTCTTCGACGCCGTGCGACGGGTTGCCGGCGGTGAGCACGACCATACCCAGGTTGAGCGAATCGATGGGAGCGTCCTGGCCAACCGAGGTGAACAGGATGTCGAAGGCGTTGATGTCGGCGTTGAAACACTGAACCGTACCGTCGGCGTTCGCGATGGCCTCGAGGTCACCGGTGGTCGCGTTGGTGGTCAGAGCCGTCGGAGTCGGGTCCGCCATCTTGGTGATGGTGATGAACATGTCCGACTCGGGGCTACCGGCACCGAAGCCAGTGACGAGCGAGCGGGTGTCGGAGAAGATGAACGCGTAGTTGCCGGCCTCGGGCAGGAACACTTCGCGCTCGGACCAGTCCTGGGTGTTGCTGATACCGAAGCGACGCCAGTCCTCGATCCTGTTGCCGGGAATGGCAAGGATGAGCGAACCGCCGACGCCGCCGCCGTTGAGGGCGTCAACACGAACCATGTAGCGGCCGGGACCGGTCGCCTGGGTGAAGAACGCGTCGAGGTCGCCATCAAGGATGCCGTCGCTGTCCACGTCTTCGTATGGGTTGCTGGTCACTTTGATGGTGACCGTGTCGCCGGTGTTCGGCGGCAGGGTGAACGTACCCGGCGTATCGGTCGGTCCGATGCCATTCGGCTCGGGCGGCTCAGTCACGTCTGGGACGAGGGAGTCATCAACAGTGATGCAGACGCCGCCAACCAAAGTGGTGTCGGTGCCGCATGCGGTCGGGTCGAGAACACACTCACCCGTGGCAGGGTCGAGTACGGTCTGGCCGGTGCAGATGTTGCCGAAGTCGGGAACGCAGTTACCACTGCCATCCTCGACCGTGCCCGTGGCGCAGTTGTTTGCACCCACGCAGGCTTCGGCGGCGTCGTCCCATGCTTGACCGTCTGGGCAGAGGTCGTCGATGACGCACACTCCGTCGACACTTGTTGTGAATGGGCCGCATTCAGCGCTGTCGCCACAACCAGGTGCAGCGACCGCTAGCGCCCCTACTAGCGTTGCTAAGAGATAGGTTCGTGTATTCATGGCGCGGACTTTCAACTAGTCCGCGCCGCTGGTCAACCCTTTTTCCTGAAGCATCTACGTGAGTTACCGCACAGGAAACTTTCGATGTAAGGGGCTGTTATCCCTTGCCAGAATCCAGGTGAATCCTGCGCTAGAGGATATTTAGTGCATCGTCAGCGCCCAGCATTCCTCGTAGGGTGCCCAGCTTCGCCCGCGGGAGTTCGATCTCGGCGACCCAGATGTCGTCTTCGAACTTGTCGCTGCGCAAGACGGCATGAGTGTGGGCGAACGCTTGCACTCGACCGTTCCCCGCCGACGCGCGAATCGTGGCGACGCTCCAGTCCGCGCTTCGTCGCTGGCTCACGATGGTCTCGAGGTCTTCGATGCCTTCGCCGGTACGTGCGCTCACTGCAACCGTGTTGCCGAGGCGGCCGCGCAACGTGATCAGCGCGTCCGGATCGGCGACGTCGACCTTATTTAGTACCGGGACGATGCGGCCCATCTCGCAGTCGAGTTCTTTTAGTACGCGCTCGACCGTGGCGATTTGTTCGAGTGCCTGCGGGTGGCTGGCGTCGATCACGTGTAACAACAGGTCCGCGTGTAGGGCCTCTTCCAACGTGGCGCGGAAACTAGCGACGAGTTGGTGAGGCAAGCGGCTCACGAAACCGACCGTGTCCGACAGCAGCACCGGCGCGCCGGTTCCCAGTTGCCAGCGGCGGGTCCGCGTATCAAGCGTGGCGAACAGCTGGTCGGCCACGTACGTATCCGCGTCCGTGAGCTTGTTCATCAACGTGCTCTTGCCGGCGTTGGTGTAACCGACCAGGCCAACGCAGTAGCCGCGATTGATGCGACCTTCGACCTCGCGCTGTTTGCGCGCGTGCAAGGACTTGAGCTCGTTGCGCAGCAGAGTGATGCGTTTGGTCACCAGGCGTCGATCGATCTCGATTTGTTTTTCACCGGGTCCGCGGCCGCCGAGCATGCCCGCGCCTTGTCCCGCCTGACGCTCGAGGTGAGTCCACATGCCGCGCAAGCGAGGTGCCGTGTACTGCAGCTGGGCCAGCTCGACCTGACTGCGCGCTTCTTTGGTCCGGGCTCTGCTGGCAAAGATATCGAGAATCAACTCGCTGCGATCGATGGTGCGCCGCTCGAAGATCTTTTCTAGTTCACGAATCTGCGCTGGCGACAGCTCGGCGTCGAAGACGATCACGTTCGCCTCGTGGGCCTCGGCCAGTTGGGCGACGTGTTCGGCTTTACCGCGACCGATGTACGTCGCGGCCTGCACCCGCTGGCCGGCGCTTCGACGCTGGAAGGCCCGGCCCACCGCGAGTCCGCCCGCGGCTTCGACGAGGCTCGCCAGTTCGTCTAGAGCCAGGTCTGGGTCGTCTTCGTCCTCACGACTGTAGGCCCCCACAAGGAAGGCTCGTTCGGATTGGATATTGTCGCGTTTTTCGATCACAGCGGCGCACAGCCTAGCGCAGCCGGGCCCGAATGCACCGAGGTTATTGTGACTATCGTCGAGTCTGTGCGACTAGGGGAAGATCTGGCGCTGGCGGTATGCCGCCTGGATGCGCAGGAGCGCTACCGCGTATGCCGCAGTTCGGGCGGTGACGCCGTTGCTGTCCTGGAAATCGCGCATCTTGCGGTAGGCCTTGCGGATTCGCTTGGACAGTTTGGTATCCACCTCTTCCAGTTCCCAGTGCTCGCTCTTCTTGTTCTGTACCCACTCGAAGTAGGAGACGATAACGCCGCCAGCGTTGCACAGGATGTCGGGAATGACGTCGATGCCCCGGCTCATGAGCTCCTGGTCTGCCGCGAGCGTGATCGGGCCGTTGGCTGCCTCCGCGACCAGCTTGGCGTCGATGTCGGCGACATTCTCCGAGGTGATCTGATTCTCGAGGGCCGCCGGTACGAGCACGTCGCACTTGATCTTCCAGAAGTCGGTCATGCTGATGGTCTCAGCACCCGGGAATTTGGTCAGGTCACGATTCTGGGCGTAGAACTTGGTCAGAGCCGCGACATCGATCCCCTTGTCGTTATAGATCGCCGCGCGGCTATTACAGGTGGCCAGCAGTTTGGTGCCGTGTGCGGCGAGTAGCTTGGCGGTCCAGCTGCCGGCGTTGCCGAAGCCCTGGATGACCGTCGTGGCTTTGCTCAGATCCACCTCGCGTTCCTCGGCCCATTCTTCGATGGTGAACACGGCGCCCTGGGCTGTCGCTTTGTCCCGGCCTTCGGAGCCGCCGCACTCCAGGGTCTTGCCCGTGACCACACCGCTCTGTGAGTACCGGTACTGGGCGGAGGTGGAGTTGAGGAACGTGTCCATCATCCAGACCATGGTCTCGGCATTGGTGCCGACATCGGGAGCAGGGATGTCGTACTCGGGACCGATGTTGGATCCGAGGGCGTGGGTAAACCGTCGGGTGAGCCGGCGAAGCTCGCCTTCGCTGTGCGTTTTTGGATCGAACTGCACGCCGCCCTTGCCGCCGCCAAATGGAATGCCAGCGAGGGAGCACTTGAAAGTCATCCACGTGGCCAGAGCTTTGACCTCATCGATGTGCACGGCCGGGTGGAACCGCATGCCGCCTTTGTAGGGGCCGAGGATGTTGTTGTGTTGCACCCGGTAGCCCTTGAACAGCCGATACTCTCCGTCATCCATCTTGACGGGGAAGTGGATCATGATCTCGTTCTTGGGCTGACCCAAGATGGTCCGGATCCACGGTTCGAGTTCGATGCTGTCGGCAGCAGAGGTCCACTGCTTGACCGCGGTTTCGTAAAGATTGATCGCGCTGTCGCTCATTACGCCCTCCTGACGTGTTTCGTAACACACAACGTGCGCGAAAGTCGTTACGGAGTCAGCATTGTGTTGGGGGTGAGGCGCAGTTAGCGCTAAGCTACGCTCATGTTGAGTCGTTTTGCAGTAGCGGTCGTCCTCGTCGTCGGCGGATCGTCGTTCGCGTGTGTCGCGAACCAACAAAAGAACAAGACGACGCTGGTTTGTGAGAGCCGCGCGATCACGGGTAGCCACGTAGAGCGTCCTGTGTGTGTCGAGAAGACGCGCGTTCAAGACCGTCAGGAAGACGACCAGCGCGAGATGAAGCGCAACCAGGACCGCACGCCGCGAACGGGCAACCGTCAGTAGGCCAGGGCCATTAGCTCTGAGACGCGTGGGCCGGCTTACGCGGCCTGACGAACGTCGGCTTGGCGCAGCCTGCGATTGAGCTGGTGCTGCACGTGGTGCGGTGTGTTCGAGTAGTTCGCTGTGACTCTCGGGCTGCCTAGTCCGACGGCCAGGGCGCGGCGAACGAACGGATGCTGCCAAGGCCCGTAGCTGCCGAGACGGCCGATAGCTCTGTTCAGCCCGTGCACCACGCGGTCCTGCAACTTGGCCAGCCACGGGGCTGAGTCGTGCAGCGCGACCAGAAATGCAATGGCCGTGACTTCGGCGGCGACCTGGTCGTCGCTCGCGAACACCAGGCCGGTCTCTGGTTCGACGATGTGCGCGCGGAGCAGTCCTCGATCACCGATGGGCAGGGAGTAACGGTCGGGACCGAAGGTCACCTGTCCCTTGGTTCCAGTGAACAGAGTGCAGCGCAGCTTGTCCCGGGTCGCCAGACTGATGTCGGTGATCTTGTCGAAGAACGCATCGGCGCCGTCGTCGCTCGTGTCCAGGTCGGCCTTCATGCTCGCGGCCCTGATCGCCGTGTGGTAGGGCCCGTTGGCATGGAAGCACATGCGGCTGTCGTCTCGTAGCAGGCCGACAAAACTCTTGAAGCCCAGGGTGACGCCGGTCTGGGCGTGGCTGCTCAGTCGGGGAAGATTGATCACGTGGTCGACCTCGTCGACCAATCGCGTGACATAAAACCCGCTCGGCCACGACGACGATGGATGTTCGAACTTGTAGTAGCCGTCCCATCCACGCTCTTCGAAGCCCACGAAGTTCAACTCGCGCTGGTTCATGCCACAGCTCTCAAAGAGCGTGCTCGACGCGCCCTTGTATGAACCTTCCCGATCGCACAGCACATAGGCGACGCCTGGCTTGTCGCCGACGATGACGTTGGCGCCTCGCTCTTTGAGCACGCGGGCGACCGTCCATACAGACTCGGGGTGGGTCGTTGCCGGGTACGGGTCACCGGAGTTCATGGCTGGTTTCAGCAGCACCGACTCGCCGGGCGACAGCCACTCCAGGTCGTTGGTCGACTCGAGCAGAGCGTCGCGAATTGCCGCGGACAACACCGCGGAAGAAGCGCCGGCCGGGACCCCATGCACGAACACCTTAGCCATTGGCGCCACTGTCGCACGAGGTCATCGCCAGAGCGAGTTATACTGATCGCAGATGCGCAGCGGGAATTCGGCGTTAGTAGGATTGATTCTGGGCCTGGTCACGGCCTGCAGCTCGGCAAAGGGGCCCGGCAGTGCGGCAATATCAATCACCGCGACCGTGGACGACTCCGGCGTGGTCAAGGTCGCCGAAACGTTCGTCATCAGCAGCGAAAGTCCCGGCGCACTGCCGCCGCTTAGCAGGCGCTTTTGGGTCAATCCCGCGACGTTTCCATTGCGCCAGCAGGTGGTGAACCTGCGCGTTCACGATGGCGACGGAAACGCGTTACGCTATCGCCGCCGCGCGTACGGCGATTGGATCAATGTCGATCTATTGGACATTCCCCATAAGGCTGTCGCGACCGTCGTCCTCGAGTACGAGATCAAGCGGGGCCTTGTTCTTTCCGGGGATACGGCGCGTCTGAAGTGGGCTCTGGTCGGTATGTTTTGGAACATCCCGGTGACCTCGCTGGAGTTGGCGGTGAGTCTGCCCGCCGAGACAGACCCGGCCAAAGTCAGTCACACCACAGAGCTGGACTACGAGCAGTACAAGGGGCCGAAACCGACCATTCGAGATGGCGTGTTTCGCTGGAAGATGACCAAGCTGATCGGTCGTGACAAGACCCTGGAGTGGACTCTCACATTCCCCCGCGGCAACATCTCAGCGCCGGGTGGATATGGGGCCGACCTGGTCGCGTCTGCGGGGATCGTGTTCTGGGGATTGATCGTGTTGATCGTTTTCGCGCTGGTGCTCCTGTTCTTGCCGGCACGCCTGGCGATCGCAGTGACGCCGGTATTCAACGCGACCACGGTTGCAACCGGGTTGTTCGCCCTCGGCGAGAACGCTCGGTACTGGCTATTCGAAGCCCGTTACCGAGGGAAGGGCGAGCTCGACAACGTGCTAGTCGAGCAGGTCATGTTCATCGGTTTCGTCGTGATTCTCGTGGGCATCGCCGTGGCGCAGCATCGCGCACTGCGCGCGGGTAAACGTTCGGCTTACTTCTCGCAATTGGCACTGCCGGTGGCGCTGGCCCTCCCGCTGCCCATGTTCTCGACGAATCCCATGCTGCTGTTCACGCCTTTGTTGGGGCTGCCCGTGCTGATCTTCTGGCGGCGTCGGGAAATCGCGTTGCATTTCGGTGCGGGCATGCATCGGTTGCTCGAGCACGTGACCACTGAAGGCCAGGTCGCTTTCTCAGCCCTGGCCGGTAAGCTCGAACTGGGCGAGAAGCAACTGGCGCGGCTGCTCAACGAGCGTCCCGGACTCCCCATCGTCGTCGATTTCGATTCCAGGGTCGTCTACTCACCGGCGGCCGCGGCACTGCGTAGAGACTTCTTGATTTGCTCGACCTGCGGGGCAGGGACAGAAGTCAAAGGGATGGACATGGCGGCGTGCGCCCATTGCGGTCGCGAGTATGCTGCCAGTCGTAAGGCCAAGCCGACCAAGCCGATTCCCGTGGTCGTTGACGGGATCGCGGCGGTCCTTCACATGTTCGGTAGCTTCTTCGTCGTCTGGGGAGGGCTACTACTGGGCGCGTTCTTGCTGCTGTCATTGTTCGACGGCGCCGATGGCATTGTCATCGCCATCGTTGCCGGCGTAGTCGTCGCAGGGCCTGGAGTCGCACTCATCGGCCAATCTCACGACATGCGCGACGGCAAGCGCAGCGGGCTCGTTAGCTTCGCGCTCCTCGTGACCGCACCTCTGGTCATTCCCTGGCTGGCCTATCGAGCGCTGGACAAGAAGCGCGTGCAGCTGTTCTTTGGTACCTACGATCCAAAGACGGTCGGCAAGGAGATCAAGGCAAAGGGCGAACTGTCACTCGCCGCGCTGGCTGAGATGCTGGAGACCGATGTTGCCGAGGCGGCGGAGGTGGCGCGCTACCTTGCCGGCAACGGCATCGTCGACGCGGTGTTCGATCGAGACGGGAATCGGCTGGTTTCCCGCAAGGCTTATCGCGATCTCGCGGCCGAAGGTGCGTGCAAGAACTGTGGTGGCGTGCTGGGCGTGATCGGTGGTCGCGCGGCATGTCATCACTGTGGCGAAGCAGCCTGAGGCCGCTATGGTCTGGTGGTTCGGGGCTCTCGGGCGACCCAGATGCCGGCGGCGACGATGCACCCTGCGCCAGCGATGGCGAGCAAGCCCAGGGCTTCGCGCCAGATTAGCCAACCGAGTATGACCGCCACCAACGGCTCCAGGTAGGCCAGAACCGCCGAGCGCGACGAGCCGATGCGGGCGAGGCCGACGACGAACAGTACGCCGGCGAGAGCGCCTGGCAGGGCGGCACCAGCAGCGATGAGCCCGATGTCCTGGGCGCTGATGCTGGTCACGTCGCCGCGAATGAACGGCAGCAATACGACCGCGGCGATCAACGCGTGATAAGAGATCGTGCGCATGGCACCGATGGCTGGTTCCAGTCTCCTCGCCATGAACACGTTGCCTGCGAAGAACGTCGCGCTTACGGCGCCCAACGCCGCGCCGAGATGCACACTGCCGCGACCCGAGGATGCGGCCCATGGTTCCAGGATCAGCACCAGGCCAAACCCTGCCACCAGTGCGGCAAGGGGCGCTCCTGGAATGCGTTCACCATCCACGTACGGGGCCAGGACCGCGACGATGATCGGCGCGACATAGTGCGACAACACCGCCACCGCGACGGTTGTTTCGTTGATCGCTGCGAAGTAGGTGATGACGTTGCCGGCGGCGAATACCCCGTTGAGGATGAGAAAGACGACGACTCGGCGACTCCATTTTGCTGGCGTTGCGTCGCGCAAGGCCAGGGGCAGGGCGAGTACACCCATGGTCAGGAAGATCAGCGGTGTGCTGGTCCATACCGAGACTTCCAACAGGCGGGTGATCAGGCTCCAAAAGCCCCACATGATCGCCGCCATGGCGACGAACAGCACGCTGCGCTGATTAATGCCGATCACTCGGTGTCGCTAATCAACTCGTCGTCGACTTCGAGCGAGTTCCGGTAGCCCGGTTGGAGCACTTTGTCGGGATGGCGACCGGCGACCTGGCCCATGAACGGAGGATGAATCGAGTAGCCGAGCAAGCGGCGCAGGCGAGGGGACATGGCAGCGGTTCGGTCACTGGGAACCGATAGGAAGTAGTTCTCTTGTTGGCGCGCCCAGGGCTGGCAGTACTGGTGACTGAACGCGGTGCGTGGTCCCGCACTGGTGTTCTGCCCACCGCGGTGCAGTAGGGTTCCGGCGAACACGACGCACGAGCCCGCGGGCATCTCCACAGGTTCGAGCAGAGCTCGGTAGTGTTCGGGTAGCTCGATGTCGGGGTTCTGTTGGAAGCTGCCGGCGACCTCTTCATCGCTCCACATGTGGCTGCCGGGGATGGCTTCGGTAGCGCCGTTCTCCGCCGTGAAATCGTCGACGGCCCAAACGGTCGACACGCTGATGGCCGGCCGTGGCCGTGGAATAGGATAGAACTTGTCGTCGAAGTGAATGGGCTGGGGCGTCTCCCCTGGATAGATTCGGATCGCCTGGCTCGCGGTCAGCAAATAGTTGGTTTCGAGTAGCTCGTCGAGCAGTGCGAGAACCGCGGGATGTTCAGCCGTCGCTTCGAACGGCTTGCCACGCCCGACCAGGGAATACACGCGCTGGGTCTTCTCGCCCTCGAAGTTGTTGCGGCCGTGGGCGCCGGTTTCGAGATACGGAGCCAGCGCCCCACGCAGCTCGGCAAGCTCGGCGGGCGAGAGCAGACCGCGCAAGATCACGAAGCCCTGCTTGTGATACGCGGCCAGTGATTCGCTGACGTCGTGGCTCATGACCGGAACATACATTTTTTCGATTTGGGGGTTGCTCAACCAGACGGTTGAACATATATTCAACCCCATGGTTGATAAACAAGATCTAGAGCTGGCAAAGCAGCATGCCGAAGACCAGCTCAATCGGGTTTTTCACAGCTTGGCGGACCCGTCACGGCGCAGAATCATTGCGCTTTTGCGCGAAGCAGAGGAACTGTCCGTGGGCGATATCGCGGCCGCGTTCGACATGAGCCTTAACGGGGTTTCCAAGCACCTCAAGGTGCTCGAGGCCGCCCAATTGGTGGTCCGCCGGGTCGAGGGGCGCAGCCATCGCATTCGCGTCAATTGGGAATCTCTGCAGCCGCCATACGAGTGGCTGCACTTCTACCACCACTTCTGGAGCGAGCGACTCGACGCTCTAGTGGACTACGTCAAAGACAAGAACCAGAAAGCTGAAGTCAGCAAACCAACCCCCAGGAAATCACGCAAAGGAAAACAAAAATGACGAACTCCCTCGAACTATCCATCACCAAAGTCATCCCCGCCGCTCCCCAGGTCGTGTTCGACGCTTGGCTCGATCCCAAGGCGCTCGCCCGGTTCATGAGCCCGGGTGAGGGCATTACCGTACCTAAGGCCGAGAGCGATGCCCGGGTCGGCGGCAACTTCCTCGTCGTCATGAAAGCTGGCGAGAAGGAACTGCCGCATCACGGTGAGTACAAGACCATTGATAAATACGATCGCATCGTATTCACCTGGTTGTCGGCCCACGCCAGCGACGACAGCACGGTGACCTTGTCGTTCAAAGAACTCGGCGACGGCGAGACCGAGTTGACGTTGCACCACATCGGTTTTCCGAATCAGGAAAGCTGCGACAACCACACTGGCGGTTGGAACGCGATTGTCGGAAAGCTCGCCGGCCTCGTGTCTTAAGCCTGGACAATAGCGCTGAGAGCGTGCAATCACGCGCGCATGCTCTCGTCAGTTATTCGGATTACCCCGCTGCTCTTGTTGGTAGCGCTCTGGTCGTGCGGCGACGATGGTCAAAGCAGTCAGGCTGACGCGACTCCCACCAGCAGTGATGCAGCGACGGCGGACACGTGGACTAACTTCGCCGAGCAGTTTTTCGTTACGTACTGTCAGGACTGTCATGGCCCCGGCGATACGCTGCGGGACTACTCCGTCCTGTCCATGGTGAAGGCGGAGCAGGACAAGATCCGTTGTGGCGTGTCGGCGACGACCCTGGCTAACTGCACCATCTCAGCCGGGATGTTTCCGGTGGGCAGCGGGCCGAAACCCGACGCCGCCGCGCGCGCCCGCCTGGTCAAGTGGATCGACGACGGCGCACTGGAATAGCTACGGCACCAGTGCGCCGCTAGTTCCGCGAATCTGGCGGTCGCTGGATCACGGCACCATCGGTGGGCTTCGATTCACGGCTGCGTTGGCCAGGGATAGCTCCGCAAAGATCGTCGTATTGATGGCAAGGCCGAGTTGTTTGGTGATCACTGCTCCACTCGTGGTGCCCGCACGCCAGCCTGCAGATGCACTCATGGCGCCGGGTTTACCGAGGTTGAGCCGAGCCAGGACTGTGCCGCCGTTGCTGCGGCGAAGCACGACGGCGATGGCCGGGATGGGCGCGTTGTTGGGCATGGTGATCCGCAGGTCGGCGGCGACGTATCGTTTGTCGACACGTTGAAGCGTCAACACCGCTTCGCTTGCTCCGGCGATCGTCAGCTTCCAAATCTCCCGTCGATAGGTCGCCGGCTTCTTGATCGCGCGGCTCGTGCCGTCCGTGTAGGTATAGCGCTGCGTCTTCACATTCCAAACCACGGGGCGCTTGATCGCTCGGGCGAACAGCTTCTGCCAGCGCGCGTGGATTCCGGGGCCGACGGAGAAACGTGCGCCGAATCGGTCCGGTTGCGTTCCCACCACGGTTTCGCCCAGCAGAACTAATTGGTTGATGATGTGCGCGCGATTTGCGCCCGTTCTCTTCAAGAACGCCGTGCTAGCGCTGCCGGCAAGACGGTTGGCGAGCTGAAACAGTTTGTTCGTCGGGCGCAACAGCTTCCGCCGCATCGTCCCGACCTTGCGAAAGTATTTTACGTGCCACGCGGGCGGCTCCGCCATGCCGGCGAGCATGTAGCCGGTCACCAGCAGCAGCGGCACATCGTCGACGATGACGACCGGGAAGCGCGGCAGTTTGCGTAAATCCTTCGGTGGTCGCGGCAGGGCTGCGCCGACCATCATTCCGCGCTGAAACCCCGGCGGCGTCGGTATGCCGAACAGCGTGCGCAACACCAGGAACATTCCCGCGCGGCCAGGATCCTCGAAACTGGAGCTCACGCGCAGAAACTCGGCGATTACTGCCAGTGCCTTCGCTTTGCCAAGAGGTTGTAGTGCGTTGACCGCGCGGATTACGTGCACTGGATTGTAGCGATGCGCAGCGTTGTACGACGGCGCGCGCGCGAGCAGGCGCAATAGTTGACGGAGTTTTGCCTCGGCCATCAGCGGCACAGCCGGCGCGGGTTTACCGCCGAAGACGTACTGAACGGTGTGGCTGGCCATCAGGTGCACCGTGCCAAGGGTCGCAAAGGTGAGGTGGCCCGCCGTGCCGTAGCGCCAGATCTCCACCGTGCGCGTCGCCGTGATGCCGCCCGGATCACGAACGGTGCGCACATCGTCGGGGGCACCGAGCAACTCTCTGACCTTGTCGCGGTGCATGCCCTTGCGAACCTTCGCCATCGCTTTGGCGAACTTCGCGCGCGAACGCATGGTGGGCGTCGGAGCCGGTTGTGTGCGCGGCGCGTTCTTGGCGGGTGGGGGCGGCTCTGCGCTGGCCGGCGACTGCTTGGTCGTCTGCTGCGGCGGGCTCGCGGATGAGGAACACGCGGCCACGATCAGGCCCAGGACACACGTCGCCACTCGTCTCATGCTCGTATTGTCACCGACTGGCGCATAGGTGTTGCCTATAATGTTCTTTCTGGTTCACGATCTGTAAATGCGCGGTCTGATTGTGGTCCTGATGGTGGCGGCGGCAGGCTGCTCATCGGATGCCACGGGCGTAGATGCCCCGCACGGCCTTGCGGATGCGCTCGTGGGCGATGCGAGCCTAGTGGATTCGTCACCACCCGCGGACTCGTGCGCTGTCTGTCCGGCGACTCCCGTGTTCGTCGGCTCTTGGGGCGGCTACGGAATGTTGCCCGGACAGTTCGTCGAGCCGAGCAGCGTGGAGTTGCTGAGCTCGGGCATCGTGATCGTGGCCGGCCACGAGAATCGCGTCCAGCGCTTCACCGGCGCTGGTGTGCTTATCGACATATTCGGTGTCGCTGGCGCAGGGGACGGTGAGTTCAACCACCCCCACGGGCTAGCCGTCGACCGCGCTCGAGGAGACTTGCTCTATGTCGGCGACCAGGAGAATCATCGACTCCAGGTGTTCTCGCCCACTGGCGAGTTCGTTCGGCGTTGGGGCGATGCGCAGTTCGCGCACATTCACGATGTGGGCATCGACGGCGCGTCGGGCAACATCTTCGTCGGCGACTACGAGCTGGACACGTTGCGCAAGTTCAGCCCAACCGGCGAACTGCTCGCCACCTATGGCGGCACCGGCGTAGGGCCCGGCCAGTTCAACGGAGTGTGGGGCATCTCCACGGATTCCGCTGGCAACGTGTACGTGGCCGACACCTTCAACCGCCGCGTGCAGAAGTTCGACGTCAACGGCACGTTCCTCGCCGAGTGGAAGACCTATGGTGGCGTGTCCTTCATGAAACCCACTGGGGTGTTCGTGGACAGCAACGACGTTGTGTACGTGTGCGACTCCCTCGCGCAGGTCGTGGCCTTGTTCGACACCGCTGGCCAGTTCTTGCAGCTGTGGGATCTGCAACAGATCTACGGCCGCCGCTCAGAGCCCGAAGACATCGTCATCGATGCGGAGCGCAAGCATATCTACATCGCGGAGGTGTTCGAGCACCGGGTGCTCCACCTCGTGTCCGACTGAGCGGTCCGTGCCCCCCGTTCGGGCAGCACAGTACGTAGTTGCCGCGTGTTAGGCTGCCGGCGCTATGAAGCAAGTATGGATCCCCAAGATTGGCAAGCCCGAGGTTCTCGAAGTCCGCGAGGCGCCGGATCCTGAACCGGGGCAGGGCGAGGTTCGAGTACGTGTGAAGGCCGCCGGGATCAACTTCGCCGACATCATGGCGCGCATGGGGCTCTATCCGGACGCTCCCAAACTTCCGGCCGTTGTTGGCTACGAAGTCGCGGGCGTGGTGGACAAGCTGGGCAAGGGAGCAACCGGCGTGGCCGAGGGCGACCGGGTCATGGCCATGATTCGGTTCGGCGGTTACAGCGACACAATCGTTGCCCCTGCGGTCCAGGTCGTGAAGATCGCCGACGACCTTTCCTTCGAGAAGGCGGCCGCGATCCCGGTGCAATACATGACCGCGTGGATGATGCTCATCCGCCTCGGAAACCTGCAAAAAGGTGAGCGCGTGTTGATCCACTCGGCGGGTGGCGGCGTTGGCCTGGCCGCAATCCAGATGGCGAAGTGGCGTGGCGCTGAGATATTCGGCACCGCAAGCCCGGGCAAGCATGAGCGTCTGCGCGAGGTCGGCGTCGATCACTGCATCGACTACCGCAGCCAGGACTTCGCCGAGGTAGTCGCGGGCATCACCAAAGGCCAAGGTGTCCATCTGATCGTCGACGCCGTTGGCGGCAAGTCATTCAAAAAGAGTTACGCGTCCCTGGCGACCATGGGCAGGTTGTTCCTGTTCGGTGCGTCGAGTTTTGCGCCGGGGAAGTCGCGCAGCATCATCGCGGCCTTGAGTGGGCTGTTGTCTATGCCCAAGTTCAAACCCATCCCTCTTATGGATCAGAACCGGGGCGTTTTCGGCGTGAACATGGGCCACATGTGGCACCTGAGCGAGCTGCTCGTCGGCATGCTTAAAGAGATCAACGGACTCGTGGCAGAGGGCGTGTTTTCGCCCACAGTCGACAGCAGCTTCTCGTTCGCTGACGCATCCAAGGCTCACCAGTACATTCAAGATCGCAAGAACTTCGGCAAGGTTCTGTTGACGCCCTAAGGCTGGGAGCGGTCATGGATGTATCCGCATACAAGGCGCTGTCCTTCGACTGTTACGGCACCCTCATCGATTGGGAAACCGGTCTGCTCGACGCGCTGCGGCCGTGGCTGAGCCGCGTTGGCTACACCCGTGGCGACGACGAGACCCTGGAGGCGTACGCCCGGGCCGAGAGCGCGGTGGAGCTCGACCATCCCGACTGGCTCTACCCGAACGTACTGCGCGAGGTCGTCGATCGTTTGTGCGCCGACCTCGGAGTCTCTGCCACCGATGATGACCGCGACCACCTGGCCAATTCCGTAGGAGACTGGCCGGCGTTTGCGGACTCACCGGCCGCCCTCGCACGATTGGGCGACCGCTTTCAGCTGGCGATCTTGTCCAACGTGGATCGGGCGTCGTTCGCGCGCAGTAATGCCCGGCTTCGTGTCGACTTCGATCTCGTTGCTACGGCGGAGGACATCGGTAGCTATAAGCCCAATCTGGCCAACTTCGAATACCTGTTCGAGAAGTTGGCGGCGCGTGGCATTGAGCGGCACGAGCTTCTGCACGTCGCTCAGAGCCTGCACCATGACATCGAACCGGCGCGCCAGCTCGGCCTGTCGTGCGTGTGGATCGACCGGCGAAGCGCGGCCGAGAGTTTTGGCGCGACGATGGCGCCGACTCAGGATGTCGCAGCCGATGCGACGTTCCCATCGATGGCAGCGTTCGCCGAGCACGCGACGAACTAGAACGCCGCGCCGACTGTGGTGTGAGCCGCGGGCAGAACCCCATCGACTCCGAGCCCGTCGATTGTGTAGTGCAGGTACTGAACGCCCAGGCCAGCGGCCAACACCCATCGGCGTGACAAGATCCACGTGTGCCCCACAAGCACACTGGCGTAGCCGCCGATAGTCGAGTTGTCGTCTGTCGATAGACGGGCAGCGACGCCACGGACCTGGGCCCATGTTCCCTGGGGGGCGCGACCGCGGAAGAACCAGCGCACGCCCGCCTCGAGGCCGAAGCCAACAAAGTCCTCGTCCTTGTCATCCAGCACGCTGTCGAACAGCCGTGCGTGTGGACCGACGTAGACGGAGTACTTCGCGGATAGGGCGCGTTCGACCTGAACATGCACGAATCCCAGCGCCGTGGTCAGTGGATCGACCTGAATTGTCCATTGGGGACCTTGCCGGCTCGGCTTCGTCGCAGCTGGCGGGTCAGCAGTAACGGCTGGCGCGTTTTCATCGGCGCTGACGCGACCGACCCCGATGGAACTGGCAAGCAAGACGGCGATGGCCACTACTGTTATTCGAGTTCTGTTGTTCATAGTTTCTACTTCGCGGCAGCGATGGTTACACACGCAGCGAGTCAGTGAAACGATAGACAAGGCAGTAGTCGCGATGTAGCATCGCGCGCCGTGAACAGGGCATCGTTGTGGTTAGTTGGTGTTGTCGTTCTGGCGGTCGTGTGCGCACCTGGCGCAACGGCATACGCGGGCGGTTACTACGTTCCTGAGATTGGCCCACGTGGCTCCTCCATGGCCGGTGCGATGACTGCCATGGCGGAAGATGCGAGCGCCATCTTTCACAATCCGGCCGGGATGGTCGGGCAGAAGGGCACCCAGATTCAGCTGGTGGGCAGCATCTTCATCCCGAACATCGAGTTCTTTCGCCGGCCCGTCATCGATCCAAACGATCCGAACATGAACGAGATCCGGTTCGATTCGATCACCAACTCGAGCGGGCCCGGTGTCGCTCCATACCTGGGCGTCGTCAGCGATCTGGGCAGCAAGAAGATGGCCGTCGGTGCAGCTCTCACGGTTCCCTTCGGTGCGGCTATCAGCTATCCGGCGGACGGCTCTCAGCGCCACGTGATCACCGCGGTCGATCTCAAAGCCATTCATCTCAGCGCAGCGGCCGCATACAAGGTCACTGAGGCATTCCGCTTCGGCGTGAGCGTTAACTACATCCTGTCTGAGATCAAGCTAGAGCAGGGCAACGCGATCCCGTTCGTTACAGGTGATCCGGAGACATTCCCCGAGCCTGACCCGGGCCTCGAAGGTGACACCTTGCTGGAAGGTCACGATACGTTTTCGCTCAGCGCGACTCTTGGCGCTCTGTATGTGGATCCGAAGGGACGGTTCAACGTCGGCGTTAGCGCGCTCACCCCGGTCACCCTCGAGATGAAGGGCGACGCCAACGTGACGAACTCCGCCATCACGCCGCTCCTTGATGGCGACGGCAACGAGATCCAACCAGGCGGGCAACGTCACGACGAGATCTCCGTGAAGATTCCGCTGCCGTTGATTCTGCGCGCGGGTGTGATGGTGAAGCCACATGACAGGGTCAAGGTGGCCTTCGATGTCAATTGGCAGCGCTGGTCCGTAAACAAGCAGCTGGTCATCGATTTCAAAAACGAGCACGAGCTCCTGCCGACCCCGGGGGCGGAGTTGATCGATGTCATCGTCGAGAACCAGTGGAAAGACACCTTCAGCGTGCGCCTCGGCACCGAGGTCCAACCAATTGCGGACAATCCGTTCCGTGTCCGTGGCGGAGTGTTGTTCGATCAGAGTCCCATCGACGACCAACACTTTGATCTGCTCGCGCCCGACTCAGACAAGGTCGGCGTCAGCATTGGAATCGGTCATGTCCTGTCAGTGGGTAAAAGCGCGAAGCTAGAGCTGGACCTCGTCTACCAACACCTGTTTTTCGCCGAGAGAAACGTAAGCGATAGCGCAAAAACGATTTTGAACAAGCCAGCGCCCAGCTTCTACAATGGCGTGACGCGCACGCGGTTCGATCTCGTCTACATCGCGGCGGGTTTGCGCCTCTAGTTTCTGCTTGTAACACGTTCTACTAAGGGCTACTTTCCGCGCAGCTGGGAGGTAGTAAATGACAAGTAGGGAAGGTGTGCGCCGTTGGCGTACGGTAGTCACGTTCTTGGCAAGCATCGCGCTCGTTGCTTGCGGTGGGTCTGAAGACCCCTTTTCCAATGACGGTGGAAGTTCCGCGGATGCCGCGAGCGGTGCCGATGCGCCCGTTGGTGGCGGTCCTGATGCAACGGTTACGGACGCCAGCGTGCTCACGTGTGCGCCGATGCCGACGCAACTCATCGTGCTCGGTGACAGCATCACTCACTGTAGTAACTTGTCGGGCAACACGAGCAACCCCGACTGCAGTGCCACCAATTTTCACGAGTATCTCAAGGCGAACGTAAACCCGTCGATCACGCTGCAGAATGTGTCGCAGCCGGGCGCCGTTAGCCAGGATGTTGGCGATAGCCAGATCGGCGCGGTCACGGTAGGTGCCGGTCACGCGTTGGTGATGGTGTTCATCGGCGGCAACGACCTGCAGCCGTACATCTTCATCAGTGACACCGCGGCCGAGACTCGGTACGCGACGGATAAGCCGCGACTCGAAAACGAGTGGCAGCGTATTTACGACTGGCTCGAGAATTCCTCGAACTTCCCCGACGGCGTTACGCTGATCATGAACACTCAGTACAACCCGTTCGACGACTGTACGGCGCCGCCGTACAACTTGAGCAGTTACAAGATCGGCTTGCTCACTGAGTTCAATGAAACCCTACGCAGCCAGGCCGGCGCACGCGACTACGCGACGATCACCGATCAGCACACGACGTACCTGGGCCATGGCCATCACAACACCGTGGACAGCTGCCCGCACTACAGCGCGGGTGCCGCGAACTGGATGGGAGACTTGATCCATCCCAACGCGGCTGGGCACGCGAACTTGCTGTCCCAATGGCAGAAGACCTCCGACGCCATCTACGGCGCCAACTGCCCGTAGGTCACCAAGTCGCTTTCCGAAACCAGAAACGGAGCAGGCTCACCACCTGCTCCGTTCTTTTTCGTTTGAACTATTGGTCGGCGCGAACTACTTGCCGAACTTCTTCTGGATGCGGCCGATCGCCTCGTTGACGTTCTCGCGCGAATTGAACGCGCTCAAGCGGAAGAAACCTTCACCGGATGGGCCGAAGCCCGCCCCGGGCGTGCCGACCACGTGACACTCACGCAGTAGCTGGTCGAAGAAGTCCCACGACCCGGCGCCGTCTTTTGTCTTGAGCCAGATGTACGGAGCGTGCTCGCCGCCATAGCAGGTGAACCCCGCAACGCCGAGTCCTTCGCGTAGGAGCGCCGCGTTCTCCATGTAGAACGAGACCTGGGCGTTGGTCTGCTCGAGGCCTTCCGGGCTGTACACGGCTGCCGCGCCTTTTTGCACGACGAAGGACGCGCCGTTGAACTTGGTGGAGTGTCGCCGATTCCACATGGCGTTGAACGAGACCTTGTCGCCGGCCGCGGTCGTGCCCTGCAGCTCCTTGGGGACGACCAGGAACGCGCAGCGCACGCCGGTGAAGCCCGCGCGCTTGGAGTAACTGCGCATTTCCATGGCGCAGGTGCGAGCGCCGTCGATCTCGTAGATGGACCGGGGAAGCTCCGGGGAGCGAATGAATGCCTCGTAAGCGGCGTCGAAGATGATCAGAGCGTCGTTCTCGTTGGCCCACGCGACCCAGGTCGCCAGGTACTCTTTGGTCGCGACGGTTCCGGTCGGGTTGTTGGGCGAGCACAGGTACACGACATCCACCTTTTCGCTCGGCGGTGTCGGCATGAACTGATTTTCTTCGGTGGACGGCAGGTACACGATGTTGCCGTAGCGGCCGTTGTCATCGGCGGTGCCGGTGCGGCCCGCCATCACGTTCGAATCCACGTATACCGGGTACACCGGGTCTGTCACCGCGATCACGGCGTCGCTGGCGAACAGCTCCTGGATGTTCCCGCTGTCGCACTTGCTGCCATCTGAGACGAAGATCTCGTCGGCTGCGATATCCACGCCACGGGATGCGTAGTCGTGTTCCCGGATGGCATCGATCAAGAATCCGTAACCGCGCTCGGGTCCGTAGCCACGGAAGCTGGCGCGTTCGCCCATCTCGTCGACGGCGGCTTTCATCGCGTTGCGGATGGCTGGCGCCAGGGGCTCGGTCACGTCGCCGATGCCCAGCTTGATGACCGGGGCGTCCGGGTTGTCGCTTTGATAGCCGCGGACCCTGCGACCGATCTCGGGGAACAGGTAACCGGCTTTCAGCTTCTGGAAATGCTCGTTAGCGCGTGGCATGGCGCGGACGATACCAGACCGTCCGGTGCGGATCGTCAGCGGGTTCGAGCTTTTTTCTTCGCCGGCGGAGGTGTGCACGGGCGGTGCATCTGTATGCCGTTCGCCCTGGCAGGCGGTGGTTTCGGCACGATAGAAAGCTTCTTGGCATCCGCGCCGGTTCGGGCTGTCTTGGGCTTCGGCGCGGGGCAGGGCGGCTTCTTCTCGGGATTGGCTTTCTTATCGTCGAGCCGGTCGAGCGCTCCGGGAGTAACCACTTCTTTGACCTTCTTTGGCCGAGCGCGCTTGTTCTTGGAGCTCTCGGGAATCCGGCCGGCCGAAGCGGGATTCGCGAGAGTCATAGCGCCAGCGACGGCGGCGGTCACCGCGGCGGCGGCCTTCTTGTTCGGTCTCGGGATCTTCGCCCCGACCGGCTCCTTGCATCCGCCGAGGAGGAATAGCAGCCAGACGCTGTGGATCACGATACGCATCCCGTATGGGGATTATAGTCCGAAGCGGTAAGCGATGCCCACGGTGATCGTCTGGGCGTCGCCGATTCGGTTGACGTCGAAACCGAAGCTCATCCATGCGTCGAGCTTGTTGCCCTGGGTCCAGTAGCCGGTCAGAACCAACGGCGTCGTGTCCGCGAGAATCACCGTCGTGTCGTTGGTATCGCCGGCCAGTCCGAGGCTCGCAATTTCAGTGTGCGCCTCACCGGAAATCTCTGCGGTGAACTGATAGAGGAAGCCGATCTGGAGGTTCAGGTCGAGGTTCTCGCTTCCGGTCGAGTATTCGAGAGCATTGCTGCCACCCAGTAGGGCCATCTTGTCGTTCAAGCGGTAGATACCCCGCGCGCCCAAACTGAAACCATCGAGAAAGTCGGCGCCATCGTTGAGGTCGAAGGACGTCTTCAGTTCGCCGGCGACGGCCCACTGTTTCTTCTCTACGAAACTATACGCGCCATGCAGCTCGAGCACTTTGCTCAGGTCCGTGTCCGGATCCAGCACCAGGCCGGTCTTGATGCCCGCCTCGGCCTTGCCCTGCATGAAGCCCAGGGCGCCTCCAAAGTCGAGCACTGTGAAGCTGGTGGATGAGCCACCCAGGTCGACTCGAGTGAAGCGCAGCTCGCCGTGGGCTTGTAGCGTCATATGGGGCAGGACCCGGGGCCGGTCGATACGCTTGGCGGGGTAGTCGGCCAGGGAGCCGACCGTGGTGGATCCACCGTCATCGCTGTCGCCATCGCCGTCGGTCGAGCTACCGTCGGCCTTCTTGTCGTCGTCTTTATCGTCGTCCTTGTCCTTCTTGTCTTCCTTCTTGTTCGGGTCCCAGTCGGGATCCAAATCCTGTGCGTGCGCAGTTCCCACCGTGCCCGCCGTCGCCAGCGCGACCAGGATGAACGAAGCCAATAGCAAACGTAGCAGTCGTGACACCAATGCCCCCTTGTCGTGTGGCTTTACGGTAACAGGAACGTGGTGCCGCGTGTTGCGCCAGGCGTCGACGATGCGGCTTAGCTGTTTTCGAAGTAGCGGGCGCCACCGGCGTCATCGGCGAGCACGCGCACACGCGGCACGCTGACCGGAACGAGCCGCTTGGCCGTTTCCCGATAGGACATGGCCACTTCGCTCAGCTTGCAGAACAATTCGATGCGGTTGCCATCCACGAGCAGTCCTTCGGTGGCGGAATCGTAGGGAAGGGTGGGACGCGTGCTCTGCCGATCGCTGTCGAGCTCGCTGGCGATCGAGTCCAGGTGCTGGCTGATGCGCGCGCGATCATTGATGGTCATGTTCGACGGCACCTCGAGGCGGATCGAGCCGGCCGGTACGTCGACCTCGCGACCGTCGTCCAGGGTCACGGAGAATGCCCCGGTAGCGCAGTCGACCAGCATGGTGTCGCCAGCGTAGTAGTCGTTGCTTCGGTAGCAAACGACGAACGCGATGCATTGGCGACCGGAGATGGGAGCGGTGATGCTCTTCTCGGCATGGACAATCCCCCGCCGTGAACGCCGCCACGGCAGCAGCAGTTGCGATGACGTGCCCTGGGGAAGCGCGGGGCGGTAGCTGCGGCTGATCAAGGCGTACACAGCAAACAGCAATCCGGGGCCGACGACGATGGCGATCAGTGCGATCAACGCCGCTAGAGGGCCGAACACCACTGCGGACAGAATGACCCCTGCGCCTGCTATGCCGCCGACCAGGACTCGGGTCTCCGGGCTGACGAACCGGCGCATCCGCGGGGCGTTCCACACGGCGGTTTGAAGCGCCTTGCGTCCGTCGGTGTCGCTGAGATCGACGACCTCATGCCTGGCGCTGATGTCGCAGCGGTTGCCGGCTGGCAGGATCACCCTGCAGCTGAGACACATGGTGCTGCGTGAATCGGCGGTCACTTACGTGGACTATGGCGCCTTGGACTCGGTCAGGCCACAACGGTCCGAGCGCTCGGCCTGACAACTTCAAACATTCTTGCGTTGACACAGAGGCTGAATCTATATACCTAGAATATAGGTACATAGAATCTAGGTATACATGGCGCTCAAATACGCAATTCTAGGTCTTCTCGTCGATCGACCCATGCACGGTTACGCGCTCAAACGAGCGCTCGCGCCGGCGCTCGGCCGCGACAAGCTACCCAACGACGGCGTGCTCTACCCGTTGCTGGCCGGCCTCGAGCGTGCGTCTTTGGTTCGCAAGAAAGCATCTGTGAGCAACGCGGGGCGACGGCGCAACGTGTTTTCGGTGACCGCCAGCGGCAAACAAGAGTTGCTCGCCTGGCTGGCCAGTGACGCGGGCGAAGCCGATCACGTGACCTACGACTTCTTCGTCGGCCAGCCGTTCCTGACAAAGTGCCTGTTCTTCAAACACCTTTCCGAGGCGGAGGTGCGCCAGAAGCTGGTCGAACAACGCTTGTCGGTGCGCGACAAGCTGCAGCTGTTTCGCAGCCTGCGCGCCACCCTCGAGGAGCGCAACGTCGATCGCTACCGTCTCGCCATCATTGATCTCGGCATCGCACAGACCCGCGCAAAGATGCGCTGGGTGGATTCATTGCTTCGCGAGTTGTCCGCGGAAGGAGCTGCAGCATGACCAAACCAGTTATTGATATGTGGGCGCCCATCTTGCCGCTGGCTGAGATGCTCGCCGGAGGGAGCGAGCGGTTTCCCCACGAAATGCTCGGCTACCTGCGCGTGTTCTTCAAACTCGAGCCCAGTCAGGACGGCATCGATCAGCTAATGAAACGGGTAGAGATGCCTGAGGACGCCGTGTTCGACGCCATCTCTTCGGCGGGGATTACACAATCCCTGGTGACTGGTTTTGATGAGCACAGCGCTGTCGGCAAGACCTTTATGCCCAACGAGCGAGTCGCGGCCGTGTTCGAGCGCCACCCAGATGCGATCATTCCGTTCGCTGGCATCGACGTGCTGTCGGGCATGTCTGCCGTGCGCGCGACCCAGCACTGGGTCGGCGATCGAGGGTTTCACGGCGTCAGTTTGCGGCCGTTCATGATCGGCCTGCCGCCAGACGATCGCCGCTACTACCCGGTGTACGCCAAATGCGCCGAGCTCGGCGTGCCCGTGAGTATTCACGCATCGGCCAATTGGACGACCGTTCGCTCCAGCCAGCTCGGCCATCCGCGGTTTATAGACACGGTCGCCTGCGATTTCCCGGAGCTGACCATCATAATGAGCCACGCGGGCTACCCGTGGGTTCTGGAGTCCGTACAGGTGGCGTGGAAACACCCCAACGTGTACCTGGAGCTGGCTGCTCACCGGCCGAAGTACTTCGCCGAACCTGGCACTGGATGGGAGCCGCTGCTGCGTTTCGGCACCACGACGATCCAGGACAAGGTGCTCTTTGGTACTGGCTGGTTCCTACTTGGCCGGCCGCCGGAGACGCTCGTCAACGAGTTCCGCCGGTTGCCGATCCCCGAGGCAGTCATGGACAAGTGGCTGGGCGGCAACGCCGCGCGACTGTTTGGCCGAGGATTGGCCGAAAGCGTGGCGGCCTAACGGAAAATCCGCGAATAGGCGACAGCCCCAGAGCGTATATTCGTGTACTGATGACTCGTTTCGTGATGTGTGGTGCCGTGGCTCTGGTCGTTTTTGCTTGCCGCTCGGGAGACTCGTCGCCGCCGCCCAGGTTGGCCAAGACGGTTCCCGGGTTCGCGCGAACACCGAGTCCGGACGCGGGGGGCGCGGTCAAGACGGTCAAGAAGGTCAAGAGCCCACCCACTCAGAACTGCCCAAAGCCGGCGACCGGCGCGGTGACGACGAACGCGGCGGATCGCCTCAGCCTCGTGCGTGGTCGCTTCGCTCAGCTGCCGGGCTGGCGTCTGGACAAACTCGCTGAGGCCGTGCCGCCGTTTCTGCGTTCGTGCGTGAAGCTCGCCGCTCTCAAGGACAAGGACAAGGTTGGCTCGGGGCCGTTCGGCGGCATCGCCAAGAACTGGCGTGCGGCCTGCGCGGCGGCCAAGCGACTACGCAAGAACGACAATGCTGGCGCGCGCGCGTTTTTCGAGCGCTACTTCGTTCCATACGCGGCCCACGGGACAAAGGGCGACCGCGGCAAGTTCACTGGTTACTACGTACAGCAGATGCGCGCTTCGCGTACCCGGGGCGGCAAGTATCAGTTCCCCCTGTGGGAACGGCCCCGCGAATTGGTCGCGGTTCAGCTCAGTAGCTTCGTCGATGATGGTCGCAGCCGGACTTTGTGGGGCAGGGTGAAGTCAGGCGGCGGTCGCCTGGTGCCGTACCCGACGCGCAAGGCGATGCGTAGCCACTCGCCACGACCACGAGTGTTGGTCTGGGTCGACGATCCGGTCGACGCTATCGCAGTGGAGATCGAAGGCTCTGGCGTGGCCAAGATGAAAGACGGCAGTACCCAGTGGATCCACTTCGCCGGTAAGAACGGGCAAAAAGGCGGCAAGCTGTTGCGAAAGACCCTGCGCAACGTGCGCCGACTCAAGCGCCGACTACGCCGCGTCTCGCGCGGCCGGCAAACTCGCAGCTACTACAAGGCGACCGACCTCAAGAAGTCGATCGTGTTCTTCAAATTCGAGAGGCGTAAGGGTGCCATCGGTACCCAGAATGTGATCCTCACACCGCGTCGTTCGCTGGCCGTCGACCGTGCCGTGATTCCGATGTCCACGCCTGTATTCGTCGACACACGCGCACCGTCAGGTGTGCGCGGTCCCGCGAAGCCCTGGCGTCGCCTGCTCATCTCGCAGGATACCGGCGGGGCCATCGTCGGTCCGATTCGCGGCGACATTTATTGGGGCGCGGATCGCACGGCGGCCGCGATCGGTGGCCGCATGCATTCATCAGGTCGCATGTGGTTATTGCTGCCGAAATCGATTCGGGTGCCGACGAAAGCCCGGACGTCGGTCACGCAGTAGAAGTTTTTTCGCGGACGCCGATCCCCACTGGTTGTCCGGTCTCCTGCAGTTTTCTGCGGGTGGAGTGGATCGCTCGTCGTTGAACGTTGTTCCGAGTGATCGGCGCTGGTCGCGGCTCTGAGCGCGCGCTCGGAACCTCGTCGCGTTCTGAGTCGCCGTGATGTGGTCGACCCGTCAACCGTTTCTTCGCTTTCGTTTCCCATGTTTGTCGCCAACGTAACGGCATGCATCGAACGACGCTGTTCGTCGTTCGACGTCAACGGGTGCGAGGGTTGTGCAATGCGACGTTTGTACACTCGCAAACTCAGTCGCGTGCCCCATTACGTTTTCGATGTCGAACTCGTGCAGCGTAGTGCCGGCCGTTAGTGCAAACGAGTGTGTTCACATTCTTGTTCACGGTGTCACCGTGGTTACGCACGCGCAAAAACCGCGACGAAAAGATGGTGGTGCGCATGACCGTGTCGCTATGCTCGAAAGCGGAGTGGGGGTTGTTAGCAATGAGCCGCGAGAGTTGTTCGGTCCGTTTCGCGTCTACGAACGACTCGGCGTAGGAGGTAGCTCGATCGTGCATCGCGCCCGTCGTCGGGCAGAGACCGGCGGTGACGTCGAAGTCAGCCTCAAGCGTTTGCACGAATATCTCGGTGAGAAGGAACGGGCGGTGCAGTCCTTCTTGCAAGAAGCAGAGATTGCGGCGCGCATGGACCACGACAACATCGCGCGGTTCTACGAGGTGGGGCGGCTCGACGGTGCGTACTTCATCGCCATGGAGTACATCGAAGGGCGCAGTCTGCGCGAGTTGCTGGTTACGGCAAACAAGGCCGGGGAACCGCTGCCTCTCGCGGTCATTCTGTCCATGGTCTGTCAGCTGTGCGAAGCGCTCGAGTACTTGCACAATCGGCGCGACGACAATAGCGGCACGCACCTCGGTTTGATTCATCGCGACATTTCGCCGGCCAACGTTCTGGTCACCCCGTGGGGGCAGGTGAAACTGATCGACCTGGGTATCGCCAAGTCGGAGATCAGCGAACTGAAAACGGGGACGGGCGTCATCAAGGGCAAGTACGGATACATGGCCCCTGAGGTGTTGCATGGCGGCGCGACTACGAAGAGTGTCGATATATTCGCGATCGGCGTCGTGCTCTGGGAGTTGCTGACCGCGAAGCGTCTGTTCAGCGGTCAGAGCGACCTGGACACGATCGAGCGTGTGAAGTCCGGTGTGGTCAAGGCGCCGTCCACGGTCGTGCCGGCCTACTCGCCGTACCTGGATGATGTGGTGCTGCGCGCGCTCAGTCGGAACCCGGCCCAGCGCTGGCCGTCGGCCGCGGCAATGGGCGTCGCGTTGCGAGCAGTGGCGACGATGCAACACGAACCCATCGAGCCATCGATTATCGCGGATTGGATGGTTCTCGGGCGTACGACATCAACCCCGTCGGACACACCGACGGGGGGCGACACGAACCAGACCACGGCTGTGGTGGAGAAAGCGCCGCGCACCTTGCCCGTCGTTCCGTCCGTCTTGCCTCGGGGGACTCGAGAGTTCCGACGCGTCGCCAAGGGCAGCAACTCGGTGCCCGCCCTGCGCGCGCCGACCAGCAAGGTCGAGCCGCCGTTGCCGCGTTCGAAGAAGCCGTTGATCATCGCGATTTCCGTTGTCCTCAACCTGGCACTGCTGGCCTGGATTGTCGCGGGTCTCAGCGACGAGTCCGTGCGCCACGCGGACAACACGCCGGCGGTGCATGATTTGTCGGATGGCGGCGGGGTGGATACCGTCGTGGATGTGGGCCCGACACTCGCTTCGTTGAAGCGGACACCGATCCGGGAACCTGAGCCGCAACCGCAACCTCGAGCAAAGCCGATCGTCGAGCCACGGCCAAAGGCTAAGCCGGTCACGCGGCCGATCGTCAAACCGCGGCCAAAGCCTGTCGCGAACCCAAAGCGTCAACGCACGCGGTTGGAGCTGCCCGAAGTCAGTGTTACTCAAGTACGCTGGCGGTCCGGACCGTTTCCACGCAGTCGCAGTACTCGCAAACGCTACAGCGCGCGCCTTTGCATCAACCGGCGCGGACGGGTTGTTCAAGTGACACCGCTCACCGGCCCGAAGCGTTTGTACCGGCGAATCAAACGCATGCTCGGCTATGGGGCGTACTTCCCATACAAACCCAACGGGCGGGCGACCGGCGTCTGTTTCGTTCTGCACGACCGTTTACGTCGGTGGCGTCGCCGACGTTAGTCGCGGTCTCGGCTAGCTCGCCGAGCGCAACCGTTCCGCCAGCCCATCCCAGAACTCTGCCAGCCGAGCCGCCGGCGCATCGGTGACGATGTTGGCGACGTTGCCCTGGTGCCACTCCGCGGGCATGGCTTCGCTGTATTGGTTTCGCGCGAACCGGCTGCCTAACAGCGCGATCACGCCCCGGTCGGTCATGGTGCGAATGACTCGCCCAGCGGACTGCACGACGCGTTGCATGCCCGGGTAGAGCATCGCGTACGCAAAGCCATTGCCGTGACTACGCTGGAAGTACGCGCGCATCGTCGCCCGTTCGAATCCTATGGGGGGCAGCCCGGGGCCGACGATGATCGCGCCGATCAAGGCGTCGCCCGGAAGGTCGATGCCCTCGGCAAAGATGCCGCCCATGACGGCGAGCAACAGTCGAGGCTGGCGCAGGCTGCGAAGTTCGTCGATGATTTCGCCCCGGCGCGCCCGGCTCATGCCGCGCTCCTGAGTGAGCAGCATCGCGGGGTCGACGCGCAGGTGAGGGGCCACGGCCGTCAATAGGGCGAACGACGGAAAATACACAGCGTAGTTGCCCGGGTGCGCGGTGACGATATCGGCGATCGCCGTGGCGATGGAGCCTAGCTGGTTGTGACGGTGGCGGTAGCTCGTCTCGATGGTCGGTACGATCATCACGCACCGGTTCTGCGCGGGGAACGGAGATGGCGCTCGGGCGAGCACAGGCTCGAGGTCACTGAATCCGAGCACGTCTGCGTAGTAGCGCAGTGGTGAGAGGGTGGCGCTCATGGCGACCGTACCCATGGCCGAGCGATGACACGCCGCCAGGTGCGTCGATGGATCCACGCACAAGATGCCGACACCGGGGGCGCTCGGGCGCGTGGATCCGTCCGTGGATCGGCTCGCGTATGGGATGAGTGCCGGGTCGTTGCGGCTGAGCAGGTCACTCATCTGAAGAATCGTGCGCAGGCTACCGCTGATCGGGTCGCGTGGCGTAACGATACGTTTGGCCCGCTTGTATACGACGTACTTCAGCAGCGCGTTTTCGGCGTCGGTGGCCAGCGAGTGCCATGTGGGCGGGTCGAGTTCGACTCGCACCAGGTCCTCATCGCTGGTGTTCCGGCTCAGAACAGGGCGAGCTGAGTCCATGGCAGCGAGCGCCTGGCGGGACAACGCGCGCATATTGGGGGGCAACGCGGCGATTTCCGCTCTGGACAAGAACGGCGAATCGTAGCCGCGCGCACGGTCGAACAAGTTGTGTGCCTCGTCGACGACGACGAACGAGGGCAGGGGCGTGGCGGCCGATCGATCGAACGCGTAGTTGTAGTCGCCGATAACCACGTCCGCTTCGGTCGAGACGGCCAGCGACAACTCGAAGGGACACAAGCGATGCTGCTGCCCCGCGTCGAAGATACGATCGGCGCTCAGGTGGCCGCCGCCCCGGATCAACGCGTCGACACACTCGCCGGCGCGTTGGTCGAAGCTCTCCAGGTACTCACATAAGTCCGGGTGACATGCCAGGTCGCCGGGCGGACACATCCGCTCTTTGGCGCGCATAGTGAGCGCGAGCAGTCGGTGGGGCGGCGGTCCCGCCCGCTCGACCGCGCCTGCGATGTCGTCGAACGTGGATGCGACCAGGGCCTGCTGGGTTGTCTTTGCTGTCGCGAAGTAGACCGACGCATTGGCACCCAGGGCTGCTCGCATCGCGGGCAGGAGCGCACTCACGGTCTTGCCCGTACCAGTGGGCGCCATCGCCACGATAGGACGCTTGTTCGCCAGGCCGTCGCCGATCGTGGCGATGAGTTGGTCCTGGCTCGTGCGCAGGGTTTCATAAGGGAACGCCAATGAGCCGGCCGTGAGCGCCCGGTCACGGGCACGTTCCCGGGCGCGCCTCGCTTGTCGAATGAGCGCGCGCACCGTCGCGCGCAGACCCGTTTCAGCGACGTGGCTGGAGAATGGAACGTCCATCCGGTGCCAACCACCGTCGATGATAGAGCCAAGGACCAGTCGGAGTTCGATGGTGCGGTCGGGCCAACGCTGTGCGGCCGCGAGGCCATACAGTCGCAGCTGCTTACAGAAGTGCGGGTACATGTCGACGTCGGTCAGGCGAAGCTGGTCGCTGTAGTCGAGGATCGATTTCACCTCTTCGATGACGATCGGATCGGCGCTGTCGTCGATACCATCCATGCGCCCGCGGACCGTGACGGTGAACTCGTCGATGGTGCGTTGGAAGTCGACGGCAACCTCGGTGCGGATGGCTGTCGAGTTGGTCTCGCACCACCGCGCGTAGCGTTCATGCACCTCGTTGCCCAGGCGAGCGCGAAGCTGTTGCCACAAGCCGCTGGTGCGTCGCCGTGTTTGTCGCGCCGACTGCGTTGCCAGATCACGAACGGCCGCGATCAAAGTTTGCGCTTCCAAATCGATGTGCACTGCCATTACTTGACCGATTTACGCTAGCACTATACATTTGTTCAGGTCCATGAAAACACTGTCTGAAATCGAAGTCTTAGTGGTGGATTGTCAAACCACCGGAGCATCCCCGAGCCACGGAAGCGTGCTCGAACTCGGCTGGGCCCACACCCGAGCGGAGGCCAAGTCGACGCCTGAAGTCACAAGTCATGTGGTCGCTTTGCCCGAAGGGCACACGTTGCCACCGATGATTTCGCGGCTCACAGGTATCGGCGATGAGGAGCTGGCGATTGCCATCGAGGCGCGCGAGGCATGGCTTCGATTACGCACCGTCGCGTACGCGTCGACTGTGTCGGTGATCCACTTCGCGCGGTTCGAGCTGTCCTTCCTGCGCGACCTTCATCAGCGGTACGGCCCGCCCGCCGAGTTCCCAATCGATGTTGTGTGCACTCACGCCATCGCCGCTCGACTATTTCCAGATCTCCCGCGGCGCGGCCTGCGCGCTCTGGCTGGTTACTTCGGCTCGGGGGTTGGCTCCGTGTCCCAGGTTGGCTCCGTGTCCCAGGCGGGCTCGGAATCGGGCTCCGCGGTGCGGCCGGACGCGTTCTTGCGGGCCGGGGCGCACGTTAGAGCGACGGCGCTGGTGTGGCGGCATCTGGTGGACGCGCTCGCCTTACGGGGCGTGACGACCCTGGCCGAGTTGAGGGAGTGGCTGGCCAGAACAAAGCCGGAGCGCGGGCACCGCAAAGCGTATCCCATGCCGCGCAACGTGCGTCTGGCAATCCCGGATGCGCCTGGGGTCTATCGCATGCGTCGGAGCAACGGCGACCTCCTTTATATAGGTAAGGCGACGTCGCTGCGCAGCCGGGTCAACAGCTACTTTCAAAAGCAGTCCAAGATCGCTGGCCGAACCCTGGAGATGCTCACGCAAGCTCGAGACGTGGACTTCACCGTTACCGAGTCGGCGGTCGAAGCGGCGCTACTGGAGACCGACGAGATCAAACGCCGTGAGCCTCCATACAACGTGGCGCTGACCAACGGGCGCTGGGCACTGTCGTTTTGTGATCGCCGCTTCCGCCTCGCGGACGTCGGCGAGGTGGCCGGCAACACGGCAAACGGGGCAGAGCGATGCTTCGGGCCGCTGCGGAACGCCGACGACGTCATCGTGTTGGGTGCGCTGTGCGACATCGCCGCTGGTAACTGTGACCCGGCGGCGCTTCAGGTGTTGTTCGAAGGCCGCGATGAGCCGCCCACCGACGAGTGCCTCGCCAACGGCGTCGGGCTGTTTCACCAGCGCAATCTCAGCGGCTACGACGTATCGACGCCGCATCGGGCCGGCCGTCAGCTGCTTCGCCTCGGCGCGCGGCTCTGGCGTGAGCGTTTAGAGGCTGCTGCCTTAGTTACGGAAGCGGCCGCCGAGGCGGCAGCCGAAGAAGCCGCCGCGGACACCGAATCCGACGCGGAATCCACACAAGAAGCGGAGCCGATTCCGTGGACCCCGGAGCGGGTCGCCGGCGTGCTGTGCGCCGTGACTCGACGGGCGAGCCAGGCTCTTCGCCGTGGGCGCTGGCTGACTGCCATGACCGAATCGACCGTCAGCTGGCGTGAGCCGGATGGGCGTTGGCGCCAGCTCGAATTGTCGGCGGGGGACATAGTCGACCGACGCTGGACTGGCGATGAACCGATCCGGGCGGTGGCTGCGCCCATCGAGCACGCACGGTCGACCGGCAGTCGGCATAGTTGTTTTTCGCCACCCACATACGATCGCCTGCGCGTGCTTACGACCGAGTTGCGCCGGCTCACCGGGACGACCGATCAGGTCAGCGTGTGTTTCGGTCCGGGCCAGCGACTGAGCGGCGATCGATTGAAAAGGGCACTGCAATGGATCTAGTACGGGTGGGCTTCGTTTCGGACACGCATCTGGGGTTCGACATGGCGTTTCGGCCGCGAATCCGGCGCCGTCGGCGCGGGCCGGACTTCTTCGCCAACTTCGAGCGTGCCCTGGAGCCGGCCATGGACGGGCAGGTCGACATGGTCGTACACGGCGGGGATATTCTGTATCGCTCGCGGGTCCCGGCGCGTTTGGTGGAAATGGCGTTCGCCCCGCTCAAGCGCGTCGCCGATCGTGGGATCCCCGTGTTCGTCGTGCCGGGCAATCACGAGCGCTCGCGGATTCCCTACGCGTTGCTCGCGGTCCATCCCAATATTCACATCTTCTCGAACGCTCGTACCTACCGGGTCCGGGTGCGTGGGATCGACGTCGCGGTTGGCGGGTTTCCGTATGCCCGACTGATTCGTAGGGCTTTTCCGGCCCTCGTACAACAGACGAAGCTGTGCATCACCAGCGCCGACGTCAGGCTGTTGTGTGTGCACCATTGCGTCGAGGGGGCAACCGTTGGGCCCAGCGGATATACGTTTCGCGAGGCCGACGACGTCATCCGCGCAACGGATCTACCCGCGACAGTGGCGGCGGTTCTGTCGGGCCACATCCATCGCCACCAGGTGCTCACCTGGGACCTGCAGGGAGGCGCCTTGCCCAGCCCGGTGTTCTACCCCGGCTCCATCGAGCGCACATCGTTTGCCGAGAAAGACGAAACCAAGGGCTACCTGACCATCAACCTGAATCCGGGCGACGACGGTGGCGATGTGGCCGGCTGGATGTTTCATCCGCTTCCCGCCAGGCCGATGGTGGTCTATGACGTGCGGGCCGACGTTGGTGCGAACGCGTTGGAACAACAACTCAACGACACCCTGTACCAGGCTCCCAGCGACGCCATCGTGAGTCTGCGCATTCAGGGGTCGGTGCGGCCCGATGAGGCGCCCTTGTTGTCAGCACCCTCACTGCGACAGCGAGCGCCCGAAATGAATATCAGCGTCGCCTGGCGGTAGTTGTTGCTAGGCGCCGGGGCAGGGGCACGATCGTTGCAGAGTGGGACATTGAGCGCCGTATCAAGGATCGACGGGCCCAAGAGCCGTAAGGCTTCCGGCCTGTAGCGCGAGCATCCGAGACGGGACTATACTGGTCGGGTTGCGACGTTCCCGCGTATCCAGAGAGCAACGAGTCGTCACCCGCTGTTGCGTGACGTTCGAGCTCATGGGCGAGATTATCTCGGCCGAGTCAGAGGATGTGAGCCAGCACGGCGTGTTCGTGCGCACGACCCACATGCTGCCTCCCGGCGCGATCGTCGAGCTCGGTATCGACCTGCCGGTCCGCGGTGAAGTCAATCTGATCGCGCGGGTCGCCCATCTGCTGAGCGAAGCGGAAGCTCGTGCGTTGGGCCGCCACGCGGGCATGGGGTTCGAGTTTCTCGATGCGGACACAGCGCCGCACTCCAAGTTGATCGACTATCTCGAAGAGCTCATAGACGAAGTCACCCCGCCGCCGCAGCAGATTCCTCACCAATGGCGTGTGCTCGTGGCCGATCCCAGCGGGCCCCTGCTAGATCGTTTGAGCATGTCGTTGCATGCTGCCGGCTTTCACCCGGAGGCGTTCAGCAACGGGGTCGATGCCTACGCCTCGATTCTCGAGACCCGACCGGATGTGATCGTCGCCGCCGCGAACATGCCCGGCCTCGATGGTTGGACCCTGGTCAAGATGCTCCAGGTGAAGGCGAACCGCGCCGACATTCCAATCATTCTCATGGACGAGGACGCCAGCGACATCACGCGACTGCAAGCGTATCGCTTGGGCGTAAGCGAATACCTACACAAGCCCTTCACCGACGAAGAGCTCGTGTTGCGCCTGGCCAAGTTGTCCGTTGGTCACCGGCCCGCCGAGAATAAGGCGTCTTTGCTTGGAACTCTGGGGCCGATTTCGATCGCCACGCTACTGGCTCTGCTCGAGTTCGAACGCAAGTCCGGGATCCTGGTCGTGCTTCGCGACAGTCACGCGGCTCGTCTGTTCATCGCAGAAGGCCGGGTGGTCAAGGTGGAAGGTCCCAGCAGCGACGAGACCGGCTCGCCCCTGGACCGAATCATGCGTGTGCTCGGCTGGAGCGAGGGAAACTTCGAGTTCACCGCATGCGAAGTCATTGGCGCCAATGAAGTCAACGTCGAGACGACTCGGCTACTCCTCGAGCACGCGCGCATACAAGACGAACAGGACCGCTGAGCCGTGGCCGGCTCTGAGTTCGAGGGCACGGCACGCTTCGAGTTGCTGGAGTGCCTCGGGCGTGGCGGAATGGGGGTCGTGTACTCGGCCCGAGATCGGGAAACCGAAGAACACGTAGCTCTGAAAGTTCTCGATACCCAGGCTCCGGAAGGGCTGACGCGGTTCAAAACCGAGTTTCGCAGCGTGCAGTCCCTGCGCCACAGAAACCTCGTCACCCTTGGCGAACTCGTCGAGCACGAAGGCAATTGGTTCTACACGATGGAGTTGGTCGAAGGGGTCGACCTTCATACGGCCGTTACATACGGGGCCATTGCGCCGAGACCCGAAGCGCGCGCCACCATGGATATCCAGCGGAGTAGCGTCGAAGACGCCGAGACCACGTCAGCGAAGCAGCCGGGCTGGACTGGTTACAGATTCAATGAACCTCGCCTGCGCAGGTTGTTACCGCAACTCGTCGCCGGGCTGGAAGAACTTCACCGCCACGGCAAAGTGCACCGCGACATCAAGCCTTCCAACATCCTGGTGACGGTCGACGATCGCGCCGTTCTGCTCGACTTCGGCATGGTCTTCGACTCGAAGGGGGCGGACCGGGTGACCGGAACCGACGTCGTACTCGGAACCGGTGCGTACATGGCGCCAGAGCAGGCACGCAGGGAGGATACAGCACCGACACCCGCCGCGGATTGGTATGCGTTGGGCGTGCTGCTGTACGAGATCCTCGCTGGCCGTCTGCCGTTCGATGGCAGCGTGCTCGAGGTGCTCATGCGCAAGCAGCGCGAAGAGGTGGTGCCACCGCAGGTGGTCAACCCGGATGTGCCGGATGACCTGGACCGACTATGCCTGAGCCTCTTGGACAAGGAGCCGCGGCGTCGGCCAGACGTGGCCGAGATTCAGCGCAGACTCGGAATGGCGGAAGCGGCGACTGCTGCGCCGCCAACCTACGACGTCCTCGAAGCCGACATGTTCGTGGGCCGCAAGGAGGAGATCGAAGAGATCGTTGATCTGACCACCACGAGATACGGGCCGGTGACCGTGGTGGTCCAAGGGGAGTCAGGCCTGGGTAAGACATCCACGGTCGATCAGGTGATCGAGCGAGTGCGCGCAGAGGTGCCCGACGCGATCGTGTTGTTGTCCCGCTGCTACGAGCGCGAGAGCGTGCCATTTCGCGGCGTGGATAACGTGATGGATGGGCTGTCGCGATGGCTGCGCGATGCCCCCCCCGAGCTCGTTGATAAGGTGCTGCCAGCTCGTGTGGAGTCACTCGCCGACGCGTTTCCGCCGCTGAATCGGGTCCCGGCCATCCGTCGCGTGCGCCCCCTCGGTGTTGGTGTCGTGTCACAGCACGAGCGTCGTGCTCGCGTGTTCGAGACGCTCTCGCAGCTGCTGTCGAACATATCGGCGATCGCCCAGATCGTGATCCATATCGACGACATGCAATGGGCGGGTGAGGACACCTGGGCCGTTCTCGAGTCGCTCATGGTATCGCCGCGCCGGCCCCAGGTTTCATTGTTCCTGGCACGCAGACCACCCGAAGATCCCAATGACGATCCGGCCGCAGTCTTTCCGGACGTGAGCATATTCGAGCTGGAGGTGCTGTCGAAGGAACACGCCGAAGACCTGGCGGAGAAGGTGCTGGCCGCAAACGGTGGTGACATCAGCTTGGCGGCGGCGGTTGCGGCCGACACCCGTGGCCATCCGATGTTCGTGCGTCAGCTGGCGCGCCACCTGGCGATCAGTGGCGGAACGGACCAACAACCCGCGTTGCTCGAGGATGTGTTGCGCGCACAACTGGCCACGTTGAGTGCGAACGCGGTTGTAGCCCTCGAGGTGCTTTGCCTCGCAGCTGTGCCGCTCCAGCAGCGCACCCTGGCGCTAGCCAGTGGCGTGAGCACGCAGAAGATCATCGGCAACGTTACCGGTGAGCTCAGGGAAGCCGGCTTGGCGCGCGGCGGCGGAGCCCGGCCCACTGATCGCGTGGTCTTCTTTCACGACCGAATTCGCGAGGTCGTCGTCGACGGACTCGATGCTCAGCGCGCATCTCGTCTGCACACGAGGCTCGCGGATGCTCTGGAAGAGAGCGGCGAAGCCGAATCGAGCCCGGAGATGTTGGTGCGTCACTTGCGGGCCGCTGGCTACGAGAAACGCGCGGCACATGGCGCCGCGGAAGCGGCAGTGTCGGCGGCCAATCGACTCGCGTTTGGGCAAGCAGTCGCCTTGTTCGAGGTGGCGCTATCCCTGGACGTGCTCGACGAGGCAGCCACGGTTACGTTACGCGAGCAGCTGGCCGAGACTCTGGTCAACGCGGGCAGAGGGGGCGAGGCGGCCGACGTTTTTCTCGCCCTCGCGGAGAGCGCGTCACCTCGGGATATTGTCTACTTTCGTCGTCGCGCCGCGGAACAGCAGCTGTTCACCGGTCATCTCGAGCGCGGTCTTCGTGGCCTCAACGATGTCCTCGCCGAGGTTGGAGAAAGTCTGCCAGCGACGCCCACGCGTGCGGTGATGCGAGTGATCAAAGAGAGGATGTTGTTGCGTCTCAGGCCTCTGCGCTGGCGCGATACTGACCCGAGCGATGTGACTGCAAACCAGAGAGAGTTGCTGGAGCTGTATAACGCGATCTCGGTCGGCCTGAGCCTCGTGGACAATGTGCCGGCTGCCGGTTATATGGCTCGCCACTTGAGGATCGCGCTGCGTGTCGGTAACCGCGAGCAGGCAGTTCGAGCGCTGGCTCTGGAAGCTATCTACTGCGCGAGTCAGGGCCACCGACGACGTGCGAAAGCTGTCTGCGCCCGGGTAGCGGCATTGGGGGAACATACCGATGCGCCATTCGCCCTCGCGTACGTGCAGTTTGCGCAAGCAGCCTCGTTCTTCTTTCTCGACTCCGATTTCTCCGAGACGATCCGGACGATGGCTGCCGCCGAAGCGCACGTGCGCGAAGGAGCACAGACCACGAGTTGGGAAAGTGATACCGCGCGCAGTTTTCAGTGCTTTTGTTTGATGTTTCGGGGGGAGTTGGTGGAACTTCGGAAACGCCTCGACCGATATTTGCGAGAGGCGGAGCTGCGCGGGTCCAGGTATGGCGCGATCATCTTGCGCGCACGACTGGTGTTGCCGGCACTCGCCGCGGACCAGGTGGAGGACACCCGCAGAGAATTACACGGAGCCATCGACGACTGGTCTCGGTGGCAAGACCGGTACCTGGTGCAGAACTACTACGCATTGCACTCTCATGGTGAAATCGCACTGTACGCTGACGACCCCGAGAGCGTGTACGGCATGTTTGCGGAGCAGGAGGCGCCACTGAAGCGCACGATGATGCTTCGAGTGGCCATGGTGAAAGCCGAGATGACATTCATGCGTGGGCGGCTGGCTCTGGCCTCGGCGGCCAAGAATGACGGCGTCGAACGCACCCAGTTTGCCCGCGAGGCGAAGCGCTATGCCAGGCGACTTGCGCGGGTAAAGGTGCCGACTGCGGGTGCGTGGGCGGCGCTGCTCGACGCGGGTATCGCACGGTTGGCGGGGCCCGACGATGGGGCGGTGGACCTGTTGAAACTCGCCATCGGCCGGCTCGATGAGACTCAGAACGTTCTGTATTCGATGATGGCCAAGAGCGTGCTCGGCCGCACACTTGGCGGTGCCGCGGGTGAACGACTGCGGGACGAAGCCGACGAGTGGGCCAACCAGAACGGGGTCGTCGACCAGGTGAAGTTTTCGCGCATCGCGCTTCCGGGTTGGTATCGAGACTAGGCCGCATGGGAGAATTCTGACGTGGGACGGGTGGGGCAGTTTGGCGGCGATGAGCACTACGAACTCATCGACCAGCTAGGCGAAGGGGGAGAAGGCGTCGTGTATCGCGCCCGGCATCGCGTTCGCGGTGACATGGTTGCACTCAAGACGATTCCCGTGGCATCGCCCGAGCGCGTTCTCCGGCTCAAGCGAGAGTTTCGCGAGCTGCGCGAGCTGCGCCACCCCAACATCGTGCGCCTGCATGAACTCAGCGAAGGGGATGGCCACTGGTACTACACGATGGAACTCGTCGATGGCGTGAACGTGCTCGAGTACGTGCGGCCGGACGGCGCCCTGGACCTGGTGCGTCTGCGTTCCGTGCTCGCGGATCTCGCGCGCGCAGTTCAGGCGATCCATGCTCGCGGGCTTGTGCATCGGGACCTGACGCCGCGCAACGTTCTGGTCGCCAACGGCGGCCGCGTCGTGCTCATCGATCTCGGTGTGACACTCAAAGCGGCCGGCACCAGTGGCGAAGAAGTCATCGGTACCGTGGCCTATATGGCGCCAGAGCAGGCGTTGGGCGCCGACCTCACCAGCGCGTGTGACTGGTACAACATTGGCGTGATTTTGTACGAGGCGCTGTACGACGAGCTGCCTTTTCGTGGGGCGCATCTCGACGTTCTCCAGAACAAGCAGAGCCGAATGCCGGAGTTCGCGGTCGTTGGCGACCAGGCAACGGACCTGGTGGCGTTGTGTCGAAAATTACTGCGGACCCTGCCGGCCGAGCGCGCCGATGGCGACGAGGTGCTCCGCGCGCTCGGGGTCTCGGGCGAAGATAACGTTGTCGCGGAAGCGATTGTCGCGGCTTCGGACCCGAACCTGGCCGCGCTCGACAGCGCGGTGGTGGCGGCGCGCAACGGTAATCCGGGGGTTGTCTTGATTCACGGTCGAGGCGGCGTCGGCAAGAGCGGGTTGCTCGACCAGTGTGAGGCTCGCGGGCTGCCAGGTGTGCTGTTCCGCGCTGCGTGCTCCGCCGATGAGAGTGTGCGTTTCAGGGCGCTGGACGGGGTCATGGACTCAGTCGTCGAATACCTGGTGGGGCTGCCTGACACTGCCGGCCAACTGTTGCCTGTGCGCGGCGCGCCCTTGGTCCGTGCGTTCCCATTACTGGCGCGAGTCGAAGCGGCGACTCGGTGGTCAAGTGTTGGCGAGGACGCCGCGGTGGACGGTGAGCAGCTCGCTCATGCGTTCGCCGAGTTGCTGGGGGCAATCGCGGAGCGTGAAGGCTGTGTGGTCGTGATGATCGACGACCTGCACGAAGCGGACGGCGACAGCTTGAGCCTGATCATTCGGCTGATCGTTCACGCGGCGACGCGGCACTTGCTGATCGTCGGTACAGTGCGGGTTTCGGACGATCCATTGACCTGGGTCGAGTCTTTGCACCGTGCGGCCGAACTCAGCGATGCGAGCGTGTCCCACGTGGTTCTGTCCAGTGAGTCCGGGACGGAGCGCCGGGTACCGACGGTTCCCCCCGAAGCTGGGTTCATCGCGACCGCTGAACGGGCGTGGAGCCGCGAGACGGTCAGTGGCGACGCGTGGGACTTGTTGTGCGCGATGGCTCTCACCGCGTCCGCACTTCCTCGCGCGAAAGCGGCTAAGGCGCTCGGCTGGAACCTGAAACAACTAACAGCGCGTGAACGCGAGCTAGCTGATTGTGGAGCCATTCATGGTGGCGCCGCGGGACACCAGGCTCCGCTCGCTTTCGTCGATCCCAGCGAGCGCGCGTATGTGCTCGACCAGCTAGACGAGCACTTCGAGATGTGGCTGCACAAGGGGCTCGGTCGCGCTTTCGTGGATGACCCGCCGGATCACGAACGGGCGGCTCGGCACTTGGAGCAGTGCGGCGACACAACGCGCGCGGCGCATCGCTACGCACTGGCAGCGGACGAGGCGGCGCAAGCTCTAGCCTGTAGTCGCGCCGTGCACTTGTACGGTCGGTCTCTGGACCTCTTGCCTGACCAGGACAGTCGGCGCGTGGGACTACTCGCTCGCTCCGGCGACGCTCTCGTTGCATCCGGCCGCACCGCCGAGGCGGCCGAGTTCTACACTCGAGCTGCCGCGGTGTCTCAGGATGTGCTCGAACGTCTCGAACTCCAGAGGTGCGCGGCCGACTGCTTCATCCGCTGCGGCCATCTAGATGAGGGGATTGCCGCCCAGCGCCAGGTGTTGCAATCGATGGGAGTGAAGCTCCCGGAAACGCCCAAGGCAGCATTGCGCTCGCTGGTGTGGCGGCGCGTACGCCTGCGCCTGCGCGGACTGCGCTACAGCCGCAGAGAACCAGAAGCTGTTCCAGTCGATAGCGCCATGCGCATCGATGCTCTGCTTGCGGCAGGGTTGGAAATGGCGATGGTCGACTACATTCGCGGCGGAGACTTGCAGGTTCGGGCGTTGCTGGAGTCGCTCAATGTAGGCGACGAGCACCGGATCGCGCGCGGGATGACGACGGAGGCAATCTATCAGGCGGCGACCGGCGATCACGCTCGCTGCGCGAAGCTGTTGGCGAAGGCGGAGGAGTTGGTGGTCAAACTGGACGACCCGTTTCTACGTTCCAACCATAAATCGATGTCGGGCATCTCGACGCTTCTCCGCGGCGAGTGGAAGCGGGGCCTCGAGCTCACCCTGGAGGGGATGCGTCTGTTCGAGACCGAATGCACTGGCGCCGAGTGGGAACTCACGGCCGGAGAGCATTTTGTGCGTTGGGCGCTTTTCTACATGGGGGACTTCGAGGAGCTCGACCGGCGCGTGCTTTCCCAACTTCGAGTAGCGGAGGAGCGCGGCGACCTGCTGGCCGGGACTACTTCGAGAGCGGGGTGGGGCGTGTTCGTGTGGCTCGCCCGTGACGACCCCGAGATGGCACGACTTCAGTACGAACGAGCTGCGGGCGATTGGTCCTACGATCGGTTCCTCACCCCGCATTGGGCGCTGCTGATCGCTCGGGTCAACGTCGCCTTGTATCTTGGCAAGGCCTCCGAGGCGTATGGCTACGTCGACAAGATCTGGCCCGATGTCGAGGCGTCAATGTTCTTGCGCGCTGAGTCCCGACGTATCGAGGGGCTCTACCTGCGCGCTCGTTGTGCCCTCGCCATGCTCGCGAGCGAACCAGAAGAGCCTCGTTGGCGCCGAGAGACGGAGAAGTGGATCCGCGGGCTATCGCGGGAGAAGCTACAGTGGCCCCAGGGGCTCGCCGCTTTGTGTCGGGCCGCTCGCGCAAATATCGACTCTGACCGGTCCGTGGCGGTCGCGGAAGCGGCCAAAGCGTCGTCAATATTCAACGCGACCGGTGCCCACCTGTTCGAGTCGGTGGCTGAAGCGATCGCCTGTCTTCATGACGGCTCGATGGACGCAGGAGAGTTTCTGGCCAGCCGGATCCATGGCGTGCGTAGACCGATCGCTCTGGCGAGCATGCTCATACCGGGCTTCTCCGCCAATGTTGAGTGGGTCAATGAAGCGGCCAAGGAGGCGGTGCCGATCGTGCGCGTGCCGATTGACGGGCACCTGACTCTGGAGATGTTTCGGGGCCTGGCCGCCACTGCGGCCGCTGAACTACGGGCAGAAGGGTCAGCGTCATTGTTGATCGACACCATCGCCATGAGCGGCTACGACGCGCCGGTACGCCTGGAATTCGTCGTCTGGTACCGGGCACACAAGCGTTACATTCGGCGCTGCGCGTTCGCAACAGATAGGCCGGAACGACGGCTCATCGTGCGTACGCTGGCGCTGCTGGCGAGCGCGGAAATGAAACCGTTTTCCCGCGCCGCCGACGCGATCGCGTGGGCAAGCAGGAGCTGATGCCGCGCGCACTGGTGCACTGGTTTCACCGTTCGGGTGAAGCGGGCGACGTTCCTATCGTGCTGCTACATGGCTTCACCGGCGCCGTGTCCAGTTGGGACCAGGTCGCGCACAAACTCGTCGGCGTCTCCGTGCTCGGGTTGCACCTGCCCGGTCACCACCCCGACGCTCCGGTCGCTGCCACGTGGCAAGGCAATGTAGATTGGGCCATCGACACGCTCGTCGCGCACGGCGTCCGCCGCTGCCGGCTCGTCGGCTATTCGCTCGGGGCGCGGACGGCTCTGGGTGTCCTTTTACGTCGGCCCGAGCTGGTCGAACACTGCCTACTCATCGGTGTTCATCCCGGCTTGACCAGCGAGCAAGCTCGCACGGAGCGGCGGTCCGCCGACGCCAACTGGGTACGTATGCTCGGCGGCGAGGGACTCGAGTCCTTCGTTGGTCGGTGGGAGGCCCTGCCCATATTTGCTCACCAGTCAGCGGAGGTTTGCGCCGAGCAGCGCAACGTACGCCTGGCGCACGAACCGGCCGGACTTGCCGCGAGCCTGACTCATATGGGATTGGCGGAGATGCCGGACTATCGCGCGGAGTTTTCTTCCACTCAGGTGCCCGTGAAAGTCGCCGCGGGTGAACACGACACAAAGTTCGCTGAGCTGGCGCGAGCCTTCGCGAGTGATCCGATCAGTATCCCCGGGTGTGGACACAACGCCGTTGCCGAACGCCCAGAGGCCGTCGCGGAACTGATCCGTGGTCGTCTTGGCGTCGACTAGGGGTCGGGAAAGGCGCTACTGAGCGCCGCTAGCCAGGGCGCCGTCGACCGCGGTGCGCACTTCGCCGATGGCGAGCAGGCTGTCCAATAGCCGGTCGAACGTCTTGAGGTCGGAGCCGGCCAGGGCGCTCACCTTGCGCGAGACCGCGAGCATGCCCAGTACGGTCGAGAACCCCGTCGCGACAAGGTCGATCTTGGAACCGACGATGCCCAGGGTGCCGATGTCGAGGCCAGCTTCGACGAAGGCCATCAACGCCTCGCGTCGCGCTTTCTGAATCAGCTTGTCGTCTTTCTTCTTCTTGCCCAATTCGTAGAGCGCGCGGGCGTCGATGAATCGTTTCGTCGGGCCAACGAGAGGCACCATGAGCACGACCATGCGTGCGACCTTGGCGCCGGGGCTCAGTTTCGACGCCGGGTCCTTTGCCAGACTGCGCACGAGCGTGTTGATTTTGCTGGCTCCGGCGACTGCATTGTCTTTGCTGGTCGCGGCGATCTTCTTGCCCAGGTCTTTGATTTCATCCAGGCTGGCCTCGCTCAGGTTCTTACCCTTGCCCAGCACGTCCGATGCGATCATCTTGCCGCGCTCGACGATGGACTTCTCTTCTTCCAGGCCCGGACCGGTCCCGGACTTTGCGTCGCTTGTGGCCGCCGGCTTCTTAGTCTTGTCCGTGGCTACGGGCTTCTTCTTGTCGTCGTCCTTCTTGGGACAACCAGTCGCCACAACGGTGAAGGCAAGCGCTGTAATCAGGGTAGTTAGTCTGCGCATGGACTTGAGGCTAGCACGGTTCGTTGTCAGAGGCGGGTGACCACCTGGACCATGATTCTGTCGAGCTCGGCTTCGCCGGGGACGCCGCCGACTGAGCCTTCGCGTGCTTGTCGCGATAGATGCGCTCCGACGTAGAAGTCGTCGAAGAACGGGCCGACTCGAAGCCAAGCGCTGTAATCGAACACCGAGTCGTCGGCATGCACATCATCTTCAACGGTTTCCTGAGTGCGGTCCAGGTTCTCGATGGAGTCGTACTTGCCATAAAACACGCTGGCGCCCATGTGAAAGCGCGGGCCAGATAGCTCGAGGGAGCCACGCCCGGACATGCCCCACGCGTAGTAGTAGCCGTGCTTGCGTAGGATGGTCTTTTCGATTGCGTCGGGATTGGCCGCCTTCCACTGCGGGTACGACAGGGCGTTGAGGCCGGCGAAATCCGGGTGAATCCGCGCCGACGCGCGCAGGTGAAACTTGCTCTTGAGCAGGTGGCCATCCACGGCGAGTCCAGGTAGGTGCATCAGTCCCAGGCGCTCTCGCCAGCCGAAGAATTTCTCGCGGCGGTAGTGATACGACATCCCGGCACCAATGGTGAGTGCAGTGCCAATGCCGTCTTCTTCGGGCATTGGAATGCGCTGGCTGTGAAGGCCGAGCAGCATGGTGTCCGCGCGAAAGTTCATGCCATGTCCATCGCCGGTGAACGTCGCCGTCAGGTCCAGCGATGTCACGTTGCCCGAAGCGAAGAATCGCTTTAACGTTCCCGGGCGTAGGTAGCCGGGGATGGCTGCAAGGCGAGCATCGATGCGCACATGGTGCAGCTTCGAGTCGTCCGAAACGGCCGCGCCGTCGCGTGAGGTGTCTGCGAGTGAGAAGCCATAGCCGACGTCGAACTGGTGCCAGATATCGCCGTTGAAGCCGAGGCGATCGGTCTCGCCATGATATTCGATGCGCTTATCGAGCTTGTTGTGCAGCGATCGCGGTGCGCCGAACGTCCAACGCAGGACGTTCTCGAGTACGTTGTCCTGGGGACCGCTATTGATGTAGCGGCCGAACCAATGCAGGAATTCGCCGACTGCGATGCCCGCGCCGGTAGTTGTGATCGTGTCGTTAACGCTGACCTTTTCGCGGAACTCGAGGCCGATCTCCCAGACCATGGATGTGGCGAAACCGATTCCCACGGCCGCGGCGATGCTCAGCTCGTTTGAGCGCGCAAGCACGTGGAAGCCCATGCCGTTGAATGTGTGCCAGAAGAAGTTAATGTCGAACGGGTTGTTGTCGAAGCGCCACGCCTCGAACGTGATCCGTTGCTTCAAGCTGGGGAAATCCCAATCAGCGACCTGTCGCTCGCGATCGATCCAATACCAGGCGGCGCCACTGCCGAGAGCAGCACCGACCTCGATGATCGTCCGCAGATACTTGGGGTTGCCCCGGGTGGTGAGTCTGCGATAGGCGAGGTCGGCGTCGCGGAGGCTGCCGTCCACGCCGATGTAGCAGTGGGGCGCGCACTCGCCAGTGCTGGTCTCCTCGGACGCGTTATCGTCGGCATACGCGGGGCGTACGCTGGCTAACAGTGCCAGTAGTCCTGCAATCGCGGCGGCTCGTCTCCACATCGGGGTCAACGTACTATAGACTGCTGCAAGCCATGGGAACACTAGTGCTAGTCGCCGGAGCGCGACCGAATTTCATGAAAATCGCGCCAATCCTGCGCGCTCTCGCAGCTCAGACGCCACCTATAGAAGCTACCCTGGTTCATACCGGTCAGCACTACGACGCGGCGATGTCTGACGTGTTTTTCCAACAGTTGGGTATTCGCAACCCGGACATTTATTTAAATGTGGGTTCGGCGAGCCACGCTCAGCAGACGGCCAAGATCATGATGGCGTTCGAGGAGCAGGTCGTTTCCGTGACCAAGCCCACGGGGGTGATCGTCGTCGGCGACGTCAACTCCACCATGGCGTGCACACTCGTGGCGGCAAAGTTAGGCATTCCGGTCGCCCATGTGGAGGCGGGCCTTCGCTCTCACGACCGGCGAATGCCCGAAGAGATCAATCGCGTGGTCACGGATGCGGTGGTCGACCTGCTGTTGGTGAGTGAGCCCGATGGGCTGCGCAACCTGGCTGCCGAAGGGGTGGCCGAGGATAAGGTCTGTTACGTCGGCAATGTGATGATCGACACCCTGGTTCACCAGCTCGAGAGCGCCCGCGAGTTGAACATGGCTGGTTCTCTCGGCCTCACGGCCAAGGAGCTGGCGTTGGTCACTCTGCATCGCCCATCCAATGTGGACCATGCCGAGCGGCTGACCGGGCTCGTCGATTTGCTCATTCGGGTAGCCGCGCGTATCCCAATCGTGTTTCCGGTTCATCCACGTACAGACAAGAAGCTACGCGAGTTCGGTCTCCGCGATCGTCTTGCGTCGGCGACAGGCGTTCATTTGCTGGAGCCCCTGGGCTATCGCGAGAACCTGAGTTTGATGGCCGACGCCAAGCTGGTGATCAGCGACTCCGGCGGTATTCAAGAAGAGACAACATTTCTCCAGGTGCCGTGCGTCACCTTGCGTCCCAACACCGAGCGCCCGGTCACGGTCACCGAGGGAACGAACACGGTTGTGGGCGAGGATCTGGACAAGACCTGGGAGACCGTGGATGCCGTACTAACCGGTCGAAACAGGGCGGGCAAAGCCATCGATGGCTGGGATGGACGGGCAGCCGAACGCATCGTGGACGTGTTGCTGGACCGCTGGGCCATCGAGTAGGATTCGCCCAATGTACCGCCTTGCTCGCGTTTTTGATCTGATCGACTACCGCTGTCGTTACCCGGAGTTCCTGTTCGAGCCGGAGGACTTCGTGACGCCCAGCTGTGAGGTGGCGACGTCGGTCAGTCCGATGTCCCGGTACACCATCAAGCAGGTGGGCAGCTTCTTTTGCTCCCACCATCTCAAGCAGCGTGAGACGGGGCGGATCCTCGAAGTCGGCGGCGGTTTCAGCCAGTACTTCGCCAGGCGATTCGGCAAGCAGTTCGACTACTGGATGATCGACCAACCGGGGTTCTACGACAAGAAGCGCTTCGATACTGGTCTCGCCCTGCGGCCCCCGCACACATTCGTTGAAGGGCTCGTCGGCGAGAACCGACCCGAGCTTCCCGATAAGCATTTTGACGTATCCTTATCGGTCTCTGTCCTGGAGCACGTCGAGTACAAAGACATCGGCATGGTCGCCGAGGACATGTTTCGCATCACCAAGCCGGGCGGCTGGTCGGTGCACTCGATCGACGTAACACCGGAGACGACTCGGACTCGCGGCCAAAAGTGGCTCGACTGCTTCACCCGGTCCGGGTTCGTCGTCGGCGATGTGAATCTGGAGTGGAGCTTCAATACGCCGCCGTACGAGGAAGAGCTGTTGCTCGAGCCCTTGCAGTCGGTCTACGAGAGCTTTGGCCCCAAAGACGCAAAGAACTTCGAAAAGCCGCTCATCCGTCCGTACTACTACAGCACGATTCTGGCGTTCTGTAAGCGCCCGGCGTAGTCGCCGCCCACAGCTCGTGGCCAAGCGGGCGTCAGTCGCGGCTAGGGCTTCTTCTTGCGCGCGTCTACGACGAACTTACGTGGGTTGCGCAGGAGCTTGCGTACCTTGCGCGGCACAGTCGCGTCACCGGGGTATGAGTCCACCCAGTTGTCGGTGGCGTCTCTGAAGAACTTACCGGGGTCGCGCACGAACTTGCGCAGCTTGCGCGCGCCCTTGGCATCTTCGCCCCGCGATGCGACGAGTCTCTCGGTCGCGTCGATCATGACCGAGTGAGTGCCTCGGGCGAGATTACGCAGAGGGCGGGGTAAGAGGATCTGTTTCTCGACCGTTCGCGTCGCTGGCGTGTTGCGCCGCGCAATGACCTTGGCGAAGCGCTCTTCGGGGCGATCGGAGCTGGAGTCCTGGGCGACTGTTGCCAGAGCCCGACGATAGTTGAGCGCATCGGGTAGGAGGTCGAGCATCTGCCGTTCCATCGCGGCGCGTGCGTCGTCGTCGCTGGCCGCGGGCTCCGCGCCAAGCTCCCGCAAGAACGACAAGAACTTCTCAGGGCTGTTTTGGGCGACCCATTCTACGCGTTCGTCATTGACGCGGCTTCGGTACTCATCCAGGTTGTCCACCACGCGACTGACGGCGGCGCTCAGCTCGTCAACGTTGCCGTCTCGAAACGTCGCGCCAATGCCCAGGGAGTCCACGCAGCGCCCGGCCCAAGTTTCGCGTGTACACACGATGGGAGTGCCCGACTGGATTGCGTCGGCGAGTACGCCCGAGGTGCGTCCGTAGAACGTTTCCTTACGGTAAGGAATGACGATAATGTCCGCGCGCTTTACCTCGCGGGCATACTCGGCCGGACTTAGGTGGCCCTCCAGTACTTCTGCGTCACGGTACAGGGGCTTGACCATGCGGCGTAGCGGGTCCGGCGTGCTCGACTGGTACACCTCGCGCACGACGAAGCGCAGCCGCCGGTCTTTCGCGAGTCCCTGGATCATCGGTGGCAGCAAGTCGTAGCCCTTTGCGTACTGCAAAGTGCTGGGGCAGAGCACGCGGATTTGACCCGAGCGGCCAACCGCTTCGTTCAGGTCGCCCAGGTCGCTTACGCCGAACATGGGCCACAGGGGAAGTTTCTCGCCGCTGTGGCGTTCGATGGCATCGACCAAAATCGGCGTGTCGGCCACGAGCCGAACGTTGTACAGCTCGCGCAACGCGCGGGTGTGCCGCAGCGTGTAGGCCAACTCTTCGACGACCAACTTGTCGATGGGCTTGAACACACCCGCGTGGGCCCAGAACAGGTTCACGATGATGGTGTTGTGCGATGGTCGCAGATGGCGCGCAGCCTCGAGCAGGGCAACGAGATGCTGCACGCTGCCCAGGTACATCATGAATACGTTCTTTGTATCCGGGTCCGTCTGCTCGATGGTTTGAAACGCACCGCTGAGCTGGCGTGCGAACCGGTCCAGCACACCGCGATTGCGCGATAGGGCAGACCACGAGTTGTCCGTGAAAAGCGGGAACACCCACTCGTTGCTGTGCTCATCTGTGTTGGCGCGGTTCGCCAGGGAGACGAAGTCCGCGTCCTGGGCTTGGACCTGTTCACGGATTCTCGCGTCGTGGGGGCCGAAGTGGCCGAGCTGCCCCTCCGCGTCCGGGTTGATGCTTACGATGCGGTACGGCTTGGCCGTGGCAAGCATCTCGGCCAGCTTGGCCAGGTCGGGGCGCATACGCGAACGCAGTGCGGGGATCTTGGACTCGACCATGGACGTGCAGTACACGCCCTGGTCCTCGGCGGTCGCGATCCAGTGCTCCAGGTTGTCGCAGTGGCGCTGGTAGTAGTCCTCGTAGTCCAGCTTGAAGAAGCCCGGGTGCACATCCTTGATGTTTTGCATCAAGTCGCCGAGCTGGGTCTTGGCGTTGTGGCTCCAGAACTTCCCCTTCTCCGTCGGGTCTCGGCCATCACAGCCGATGATCTGGATGTCGTCGGAGAAGGTTGCCGCCACCGGCAGGAGCAACAACGTCAGGATGTTGTCGATGGGTGGGACGTGGAACTTCTTCGTGAGGTCCGTGTTGACTTGCAGCTTCTTGTCGAAGGGCACGCCGACGATACGCTTCTCGAGTTCCGGGCACAGCCAGGTAAGGTGCGCGTAGTACTTGATCGGGATGACGATGGCGAGGTCGTACTTCTCTGCTGCCTTGCACGCCAGCTCTCGGAACGAGGCTGCGTACTGGGAGCAGCCAAAGTGAAAGATTGGATCCGCAAAGACGAGGATGTCGGGGCGCACGTGGTCCATCAGCTCTTCGTCTTTGATGATGGTGTTGCAGACGATGCTGACGCCGTTGCTGAAATCGAACTCGTCGTAGCGGCTGGCCGACGGACCTGTACCGAATACATAAGCCGCGTCGGAGCGGCCGAGCTTCTTGACCAGGCGGGTAAGCGCTTGCTGGTTGCGCATGATCAGATGGTGCATGTCGGGCTGGCTGCGGAAGGCCGCCTCCACGAACAGCGAACCCTCCATGCGCCGGGTGCGCTTGTCCACCAGCCAGGTCTTCTTGTCCTTTAACTGCGCTGGCTCATCGGCACCTTTTTCCGGGTCGCGCCAACGGAACACAACGTCGCTCGCTTCCATGGCGGCGTCGACAGCCGACTGGTCGCCGGCAGCGACGAAAGAAATGCGCGGCCACAGCTCCTCGGCCATTCTGGCGATACCAGGGTCCATCCCCTGTGGCTCCACGAAGCTCGTCGGTATCTCGCCGTCGACGATGAAGTACACCCGCTCGAGCTCGAGGCTCGTCAGGTAGAACGCGGCGCGGGCGAGCTGGTCCTGGAGATCAGCTGTGTTCGAAAATGTCGGCTGATATAGGAACGATTTGGCGGCCGTTTCCACCGAGGCGATGTTGCGACGGTTGCCGAACTGCATCGCCTTACGAACGCTCTGTTCAACAGCATCGGTGCTGGGCGGGCCGTCCTTGTAGGCGATCAGGTTGCCCCACGCTTGCTCGGTGGTCAGCGCGCACGGGTAGCGCTTGAGCTCACGCCAGTCGTGGCTGATCCCGTAGCGGCGAACCGGATACCATTCGCTGACGTAGACGACGTACCCCTTTTCGATGAGGTAGTCCGCCAGGTCGGTGAACCCGTAGCCCAGGGGCAGGGTTTTGGACTCCTCGAACTCGCACACGATGACGCCCGGGGACAATGTCTCCCACGGAACGCCCTGAAGGACGAACAAGTCGTGTCCTTCTGCGTCGATCTTCAAGAAGTCGACCCGGTCGACGTTGTGTTCGTCGCAGTAGGTGGCCAGGGTCGTAGTGCTTACGGTGCCGGCGAGTTCATGGCTCGGCTGAAATGCCGACAGGCTGCTGATGCCCGTGCTCTCCGCCGACGCGTAGAACGGCACGTCGTGTTTGATCTCGTTGCTGACCGCCCGCGGATCGATGCGCACGTTGTGCTCATCGCCCCAACGCTGCTCGAGGGCGGACCGGTTGGTGGTGTCGGGCTCGAACGCATGGACCGTCCAGCCTGCTCTCGCAAAAGACGCGAGAGAGGAGCCGTGATGGGCGCCGACATCCAACATGACCGCGTCGGTTCGCTGGTGTCCGTTGAGCAGATGGTTTGCAACAACGCGCACTTCGTCGAGCCTGGCCCGCGCGGCTCGCTGATGGCTAACAAGTGTTTGTTTCGTCACGGTCAGTTCTTCTCGTCCGGCAAGCGGTTGTTAGCATGCGGTTATTCGGTACTCAAGCGGATCGTGACGCCGCCGTCCACCACGTGATTGTGGCCCGTCACATAGGAGGAGCGCTCACCGTCCGCCAGGTACAGGATCGCTTGGGCGATCTCTTCCGGGCGTGCGACCCGTCCCATCGGGTGCAGTTCACCGAACGCGCCCACCGGGTCGTCCGTCGTGCGTTCGCCTAGCTGGCCGCGCTCCAGTCCATGGCGCAACATGGGCGTGTCCACGGCTCCAGGCAGCACCGCGTTCACACGTACTCCGCGGCTCGCCCACTCCAGGGCCGCTGCGCGGGTCATCGCGGACAGGCCACCTTTGCTCGTCGCGTAGGCGCAAATGTCCGTGGACGTAGCAACCGCGTGGACCGAGCTGACGTTTACTACCGAGCCAGCGCATTTTTCCAGTAGCGGAAGGGCCTCGTGCATCAGCCAAAACGGCGCGCGCAGGTTTACGGTCAGAACTCTGTCCCACTCGTCCATGGTGGTCTGGTGCAGGGGCTTGTTTACCTGCACCGCGGCATTGTTCACCAGGGCATCCAGGCGGCCTTCGCCAGCTTCGATGCTCGCCAGTAGTGCTGTTACGGCGGCGGCGTCCGCGACGTCCAATTGCTCGAAGCGATCCACGTGGGTGCACGGCTCGATATCGACGCCGATCGTTTGCCAACCGGCTTCGGCGAAGGCGAGGGCGGTCGCCTGGCCAATTCCCTGGGCCGCGCCGGTGATCAGTACACACCGTTTCTCAGGCGCCATGCCGCTCCTCCAACACGCGTAGCAAGTTCGTCACGGTGCTCTCGTGCACCCGTTCCCATGCGGTCGGGCTGCTGTTGGTGTTGTGTGGCGCGATCATCACGTTGTCCATGCCACGCAGGGGGCTGTCATCAGGCAGAGGCTCGTGCTCGAATACGTCCAGGCCAGCTCCGGCGATGGTGCCAGCCTGGAGGGCCGCCACTAGATCCGGCTCGCACACGATCGGCCCACGCGCGGCGTTGATCAGAAACGCCGTCGGTTTCATCATCCCCAGCGTCTTGGCGTTGATCAAATGCTGGCTCGACGGGTTGAGGTCGCAGTTGACGCTGACAATGTCGCTCTTGGCCAGCAGCTCGTCCAGGCTCACCGAGGTCATGTTGGTGGACTCGAGCACATCGTTGGGAATGTCGATGATGTCGTTGCCGAGCACATCTGCATCGAACGCGGACATGAGGCGCGCGACCCGGCGACCGATGTTGCCGACACCGATAATCCCGACCGTCGCTTCCGCCAGCGCAAACCCTGGAATCTTCTTCCAGGTTCCCGCCTTCATCGCCCGGTCCATGGACGCGATGTTGCGCGAGAACGCCAGGGCGTAGGCGAGCACCGAGTCTGCGACGGGAATGGTGAACGCGTTGGGCGTATTACATACGGCCACGTTGTGCTGCGCGCACGCGTCCTGGTCGATGGAATCGATACCCGTTCCCCACTTGGAGATCACCTTCAGATTTGGTGCGCTCGCTAGAACTCTCGGGGTGAAGCGGTCGTCGCCACAGATGACGCCGTCGATGTCGCCGATGACCTCGAGTAACTCGGCTTCCTCGGCCCGTTCGTTGACGTCGTGCACGACCAGTTCATGGCCGGCCGCCTCGATGCGTTCCCGGAAGCGGTCGACAACCGGCAGAAAGTACGGAGCAGTGATGAGGACTTTTCCCATTTTATTCGTTCGCCTTCGGTCGTAGCAGCGCCCTTGCGGGGGCGCCTTCGGTTCCCTGCAGACGCATTGGTAAGCACAGCAGATCGTAGTGGCCGGGCTCTACGTGACCCAGCATGAGGCCCTCCAGGATCACCACCTCCTGGCGGAGCAGTTGTTTGTGGATCTCGTCGCTCTCGCCGTAGGGCTGGATGGACAAGTAATCGATGCCAACGAGCTTGATGCCACGGTCGGTGACCCAGCGTGCGCCCTCGAGGCTCAAGCCGACGAACGTCTCGTCGAAGGTGTCGCTCCACTTGTTCAGGGAGTTGTCAGTCTTGAATAGCAGGCGCGTCGTGTCCGGGGCGACGTTTGCCCGCTCCAGGGCGGCGACGTCGATGCGCGGCACACCCTCGCAGGTGACTACCTGACAGGGACCGATGAACGGATCGAGACCCAGCTCGTCCAGGGTTTTGCCCCCGTCGACGAAATGGCTCGGCGCATCGATGTGCGTGCCCGTATGCACGCTCAAGGTCATGGTGGTGTCGTCGGCGTTGTCCCCGCACTGGATGCTGAGGCGATGCTCGAACTGTACGGGTGGACTGCCCGGCCATGTGGGCATGCCTTCGCCGCGAACTGGAACGCTGATGTCGATGTAATTCATGATCTGAATAGATGCCTCAGCAGGCTAACGGACTTGCTTCGTGAGTCTCGAAAGAATGCGCGCGGATCGCGCCGGAGTTTTCGAACCTTCTTTTGCAGGCCCTGGAGCCGGCCCTCGAGATTGTGGTTGCCCAGATCCGCCAGGCGCGTGCGCACCGAGAACGGTGAAGTGTCCGGGGCTGCGTCGAGATCGCCGGCGCCGGTGGTCAGCTTGCCGAGCAGTCGCTCGTCGCCGTGGACCAACACCAGGCCCAGGCGGGCTCGCATGGCCGAATCGGGAACTGAGGCGGTGCGGTAGATGTCGATGAGCTCCGCGGCAAGCTTCTGGCTTGCAGAGTGGCCAACGCGCGCACCGCAGTGCAGGTCGACGTAGTCCGCGGCGTGGGACAGGTAGCGCTCCGGAGTTTCGACCGTCGACCGCAGAGCCTCGATGAGTTCACTGCGCGAGGTGCTGATCGGAAACGCACCGTTGGGCTCGGTGAACTTGTCGACTTTCTCCGCGTGCGGATTGAAGTAAACGGCCGGTTTTCCCATGGCCAGGGACTCGAGGATCCCGGAGCCAAAGCGGCTCACGAAGACGCTGCCGCGGCCAATCAAGTCGTACATGGATTCGGCGCCAACCTTGTAGGCCGAGAAGTCTCCGTCGTCAGCTGGATGGCGCGAGATGGCGTAGTCATAGCCCAGGCTGGCGCAGGCGGAGACGGCATCGCGGAGCCAGGCGTCGCGGTGCTGTGTCAGCACGTTGTACGTGAAGTTGCTGTTGATGATGACGAGCGGTCGCTCTGGAAACGTGTTGGTCTGGGCGAGTAGCTCGTCGATTCGCGGTACGCCGCCGACACGCACGCGGTCGCTGCCCGCGTCGGAGAAGTAGCGCGCGTCGAACTGGCCCGGCAGCAGCACATAGTCCACGGTCTGGTACGGCGCGCGTACCTTGCGCGTGTCCGCGTCCCGATAGTCCTGCACACCTTCGACGATGCCCACAGTTGGGATGCCCAGGCTCTGGCAGCCGCGCACGATGCTGCGGTTGATCGGGTCCCAGTCATTCATGCAAACGACCAGCTTGGGCGAGTAGTTGCCCAGAACGAACTCGTTGTACGAAATCCGGGGCAGGGCCAACTCATCGAGTTTTGCCCGGGCGCCTTCGTCTCGGTAGATCACCGTTAGATCGACGAACGTGTAACTGATGTTCGCTTCGCGCAATGCGTCGATGAGCAACGCCATCGTCCACACGTGATAGTCCTTGTGGGGCAGGAAGACGACGTCGATGTCCCACCGGGACGTGTCGGGGCTGGTTGGCGACGCGGACGTTCCGGCGAGTGCCCGCCAATCCTGAAGGTACTTTTCGGTCAACGCGTCCGATGCTCCCCGGCTTGCGTCGTCCTTGGGGCCTGCCTTCTGTCGCTTGGCCCCCGTGTGAACCGCGTCAGCGGCGGCGCGCCGATCACCCTGGCTGTCGAGGCGCGGCTGCAGAGCTCCGAAAAAGTCGGGCAACGCCTGGGCGGCGATGTCGATGGCCCGGCCGCTTCCGTCCCCGTCGCTCATGGCCATGCCCGAGAACTCCAGGACGCGCTCGCTGATGTCGAGCTGCCGTTTGTACTCGATCCAGGGTTTCGTGAATACGAACGGCGTACCTGGGTAGACCTGGTCCGCGGGCAGGGGGGCGTGGGCAGCGTCGTAGACCGAGAGCGCTGTCTCCAGGTGGCTCAGTGGATCCGTGCGCACGCCGCTGCCAGCTCGCGCCCGGTATGTCACGTCTACCTTGTGGGTCGGCACCATGTAGTAGCCGTGGCGGAGGATGCGCATCCAGAACTCCCAATCCTCCGCCAGGCGAATCGTTTCGTCGAAGCCGCCGAGCAAGCGCACGACATCCGTCTTGAACATGGGCTGATTGGCGTTGAATGGGCAGCGGCCGCCGACGCTGATGAAGTCCAGCGGTGTCATGCCGTTCGCGTGCACCTCAGGCGGCGGCTGGCTCAACCGTTCGGTGATCGTCTGCGAGCCACTGTAGGAGCCGGCGAGCCGGGCGTCGTCGATAGCCGCTATGGCGCGTAGCCTGTTGCCAATGCTCGTTGGCATCAGCAGGTCGTCAGAGTCTAGGAAGCAGATGTAGCCCGCTCGCGCCGAGCGGATGCCGCTGTTGCGAGCGGCGTTGGGGCCGCCGTTGGCGCGATGCGAAACCAGCTTGAACCGCCGGTCCTTTGCTACGTAGCGCTGGATGACTCGCGCCGTCTTGTCGCTAGAGAAGTCATCGACGACGATGCACTCCCACGCCCGGTATGTCTGTTTGCGCACGCTGTCTAGCGTGTGCGCCAACCAGTCCTGGGACTGATGACAGGGGACGACGATGCTCACCGTGGGCGGTGGCGTGCTGCCGGTATAGCGGGCAAGCTCATCTTCGGAGCCGTTCGCCAACAAATGTGCATACGCCGACGGGACCCGCTCATCTTCAACGAGGGCGCGTACCGCGGGGCGATCGCGAAGGTAGCTCTGCTCGTCGAACGTATGACTCGAAGGGGCCAAAGTGTGTTCTACGAGGAGGCCGCAATCAGCGCGGCTGCCATGCGCCAGTCGTGCTCGTCATCGATGTCCACAGACTCGAGGTGCGGGGTCTCGAACATGAGCGGGTTGTTGCCAATGCGAGCGTTGGTGGCCAGGAAGTTGTCGCGGGAGAACACGTACAGACATGAGTTCTCCTCGAACCAAGGCTCCAGGTCCTGGGTGCGGATCAGGTTTGCAGGATCGTGGTTGACCGGGCTGCCGTCCTCTCGGTAGAAGCGCGTCTGCACCCGAGTGACGCTGAACAGGGAATCGGCCTGGTCGTCGTCCGCCAGTCGCTTGACCGCGGCGCGGATGGTCGCCGCGGACAGAAGCGGGTTGGTCGCGTGGGTCATCAGGTACAAGTCTGATTCGATGGCGAGGACGTCGTCGCGGATGACCCGGTTCATGCTCACCATATCGCCGCAGATCTCAGCGGGGCGGTCGCGGATGATCACTCTGTCGCTCTCTTCTAGTCCCGTCGCCGCCAGTTCGGTCCGAGCGTCGGTGTTGATCACGACAGCGTCGATCTCGTCGACTTCGAGCAACGAGTCGAGCATCCACCGGTACAACGGCTTGCCGCCCAGGTCGCGGAAGTTCTTGCCTTTGACTCGCTCGCTGTTCGCCTTCATGGGCAGCAACGCGATGGTACGCATGGCGCTCACGGGCAATCAGATCGCGCTAGAGCGGTTACTGGGCACAACGTCGCCGTCGTCGCCGGCGTCGCTCGAGTTGGGATTGGGCGGCTCCACGCGTGCCGGCGTCGGGTAGTAGTAACGCAGCTTCATCGCCTGAGATAGCTTGCGGTGGTCGCGGCTGCCCCGATACGTGCCCAGATACTGCATGAAGCGAAACGCCAGGATACCGGGGCTGTTGTGGGCAAGTGCGCGCTTGGACAGGGCGACCGAGAAGTCGTTGAGTACGCCGCTGAGGAAGAAACGGACCGCGTCGACCGAGTTGACCTGCATGTTGGGCACGATGTCCTGCATGGCGATCGCTTCGCGTTCGTAGCGATGCCGGACCTGGCCCCAGGTCTCGTCGTGGATGTGGTGAACCGGCGCGCTGGCGACGTAGGCGACGCTGCCCCCATCGTCGACGAGGCGCTTGGCCAGTTCTAGATCCTCCAGCCCGGTGAGGGTCTCGTTGTACTGGTATTGCTGCCAGACACCCCGGGTAATAGCGGCGTTGGCGTTGTTACAGAAGAACCCGTCCTGGGGGAGCATGCTGTGCTCGGGAAAGTACTTGGCGAAGATCTGTGTCTCGCTGAATTTGGTGGTCTCGGCGCCGATCTGGCGGCCGTAGGAGTACTGGGCGACGTTGTCGATGAGTGGCGCGACCAGCTCGCGGAGCCAGGTGTTGCTGGCGGGGATGCAGTGGCCACTAACGAACACCAGGACATCGCCGTTGGCGAACTCGCAGCCGACGTTTAGCGAATAGCCGAAGGAGAAATCCTCTTTGCGGATGTGTTTGATTCGGCACTCGAACTCGCGGGAGATCTCCACCGTGTTGTCGGTGGAGCCGGAGTCGACGACGACGATCTCCAGGTCCAGGCCTTCGCCCAACTCTTGGGATCGCATGGCCTCGAGCAAGCGCGGCAGGTGCTCACTCTCATTGAACGTCCTGATGACGATGCTGGCCAGACAGGGTCGTTTAGGTGGGACGAACGGCTTCATAAGCAAATCCTAAGCGGCTACGCCGACACTATAGCCACTGAGGCAGTTTTGGCGCGCTCTGTCAGAGCATTGGCGATGCGTGGCTGATAATAGCCCATGGATTTCAAGGGGGTACGGCCCAGAGCTGCCCATCTATACCCCCAAACGTGACTGAATGCACCCGCAAACAGTGACCGAATTCGCGGCCTGAAGCGGCCCCAGCGCACCCTGACGTGAGCTTGGGGACTGCACAGATTTATGACAGAGTGCGCCCCGTGAAACTGTTGGTGACCGGAGGCGCTGGATACGTGGGCAGCCACTGCGTGCGCGAGCTGTGCGACCACGATCACCAGGTCGTTGTCGTGGACAATCTGAGCGCCGGGCATCGCGAAGCTGTCGATCCCAGGGCCGAGCTGGTCGTGGCCGACCTGGCCGAACGCTCGCGTATCGACGATCTCATGACCGGTGCAAAGTTCGACGCGGTGATGCACTTCGCCGGCTCTCTGAACGTCGGTGAATCTGTTACGGAGCCGCTGCTTTACTACCGCAACAACGTGGTCAACAGTCTCTCGCTGCTGGAGCTCATGGCCGAGCACGAGATCGGCAGTTTCGTGTTCAGCTCTACGTGCGCGGTCTACGGGACGCCGCCCAGCACACCCATCAACGAAGACATGCCCACGGAGCCGATCAATCCGTACGGTCGGACCAAGCTGGCTATCGAATGGGCGCTGGCTGACTGTGTCGCCGCCTGGGGATTGTCGGCGACGGCCCTGCGTTACTTCAACGCGTCCGGGGCTGCCTCCGATGGCAGCAATGGCGAGGCGCACGACCCCGAGCAACACTTGCTACCGCTGGTGCTACAGGTTGCCCTGGGCCAACGGGAGCGTATCTCGGTCTTTGGCACCGACTACCCGACCCGTGACGGGACGTGCGTCCGTGACTACATTCACGTCGAGGACCTGGCGACAGCGCACCGGGCCGCCATCGAGTCACAAACGCCGGCCACGTTTCGCGCGTTCAACGTGGGCACCGGCAATGGCGTGAGTGTGCGCGAGTTGATCGATGTGGCCCGAGCGGTGACTGGACACGACATTCCATCAGTCGATGCGCCTCGGCGTCCGGGCGATCCGGCTGAGCTATACGCCAACCCCGAGCGACTCATGTCCTCACTGGGCTGGAAGCCGCGCTTCGGCGACATCCGTGAGGTCGTCGAGACCGCATGGGGCTGGCACCAGAGCCACCCAAATGGATTCGAGACGTAGCTGAGAGGCGCGGGCGGCGCATCGACCAGCCCATCGCCACTACGGAGGACAACAATTTCCCGCCTAGCCAAGTTTCGCCGGAGCCCTGCCCAGTATCTTCGCGACTCGGGGTCGCCTGCCGTGCGGCTCATCGGTGGTGCGGTGGCGCGGGGCTTACTCGGCCGTGAGCAAGTGCCGGACTGGCTCAACGAGCCTCGTGGGGCCATTGCCCGCGCCCATATTCCAGTTCTGTCTTCGCTCGTGCGCGCCGGCCTGCGTCGGGATTCGTCGCTGCGGCTCGAGCTGTTGATGAGTCGCGGACAACCCACGGTTTCGATCGTCATGGCGGCCCACAACGCTGCCGATACCATCGCCGATGCGATCGACTCGGTGTTACGGCAAACTTATCCGGCGCTCGAACTGATCGTCGTCGACGATGCGAGTACTGACGACACAGTGAAAATCGTGACCGCCCTGGCCGAACAAGACCGACGGCTGCGGGTCGTGCGCGCGGACCAGCAGCACGGGGCGGCAGGTGCTCGCAATCACGGCCTACGCGACGCTCGCGGCAACTACATCGCGTTTCATGACGCCGACGATGTTGCCCATCCCGAGCGAATCGAACGCCAGCTCGCGGCACTGGTTCGCAGTCCGGCCACGACGGTGTGCTTATGTAACTTTCGCAGAGTCGACGTGTCCGGTAACCCTGTCGCCGTTAATGGTCGCACGGATCGCAAGTGCATCATCAGCATGATGTTTGCCCGGCAGGTGCTGGAGCGTGTGGGCTACTTCATGCGTCTGCCGCTCAGTGAAGACGCCGAGTACTACGAGCGAATCAAGCTGGTCTACGGTCCGTCCAGCGAGCTTCGTTTGTTCAAGACCCTGTACTTCGCTCGCTTCCTCCCCACCTCGCTGACGTTCTCGGACGGCGACACGAACGTGGGGGACGGCGGGAACGTGTCACACAAGCGTTCCGACGACGCCGAACGAGTCCTGGCTCAGATTCGCCGGATTCACGACGGGATACGCGACGATGGCGCCAGCCCGTTCGTCCCATACGATCAGGATTAGCCCGTCGACTTCAGCAGCGAGCGTAGTTCCGCAAACGCTGCCTGCTCAGAGAAGTGCTGTTCGTACCAGTCTTGGGACTCACCTCTGAGCCGGTGGAGCTGAGCCGGATCTCGACTAAGCCGCTCCACGTGGGCAGCCACTTGCGCGGCATCCGCTGCTGCCACGGCGGGGGACGAGCCGCCCAGGCATTTCATGCCGAGCGGGGTCGTGATCAGCATTCTCGCCGCCGCCGCGGCTTCGACTGACTTGAAGTTCAAGCCGCCCTGAACCAGCACCGGGTTCAGCGCGATATCGATACGCTCATAGAAGTCCGCCAGCGTCGGAACGAAGCCGAGCATGGTGATGCCGTCGCTGTCCGCCGCGATGCGTTTGCCTTCGCGGTCCCTACAAATGGTGCCCGCTATCAGCAGTTGACTGCCAGGAGCAATCGAGCGAATAGCAGGCCACCACTCCTGCGCCAGCAGGCGCAGCGCTTCGACGTTCGGGCCCATAGCGTTGCCGATGAAGCCATAGACGAACGGAGGCTCGGCTGGAGTCTCCGGCAGGCGCTGATACGCGTAGTCGAATCCCGACGGGGCCAGGATTACGCGCTCGGCGGGCAGATGCCTACGCAGCTCCTTGGCGTCGGACGTAGAGATGGCGAGGACGTAGTCGTACTTGCGCAGCTGGGCCAGCTCGGCGCGTTGCTCGGCCGCCTGATCGACCCACAAGCGGCGCTCTCGTCGGTTCTGGTCGGCGCCGCGCACGTACTGAACGTCATGGGTGTCGCAGATCCAGATCGTGGACGGTGGCGCGGCCTGGCGTGCCGAGTCCATCAGCCCGGTCAGCCAGGCGCGGTTGAGAATCACCGCTCGGTAGCGGCCGCTGCTGACGAGCTCGGTCAGTCGACGCCGTCCGCCTTCCGGGTTTCTGGTCGCCAATCGTTCCTGGAACAAGTCCGGCGCCCGGCCCAGTTCTCCGCCGGCCGCGCGATAGAGTCGTTCGCTTTCCCGGCGCAGCCTGTTTCGCACCGGCAACAGTGGTTTGTTGTTGCGATACGTGTGCACCCGGGGAGCGATTGCTTCGAGAACATCCGTCAATCGTGGCAGCTGTCGCCGGCGTGCTGCAGTCAATAGAAAGTCAGTAGTTAGGCCGCTTCGGTTCAAGTGCCACGTGAGGTTGAACGCGCGCTGGTTCGAGCCCTTGTCCAGGGGGACGGGCGGTCCCGACAGCACATTGAGGATTCGCCCGCCGTCGCCGAGCAAGTGTGAGAACGGCCGGTACTGCTTGTGTCGATCGTCGGCATCCGCTCGGCGGATGCTGAGCAGATTGCGGCTGAACGCGTCGCGAACCAACGCGTCGGGGAGAGCCTCGTCCCGTGCAAACCCGTCGAGTAGTACCCGGTTGTAATGCTGGTCGGCCAGCTCGCGAGCGTCGATATCCGGGCGGTTGTCCGACTGGTCGACGATTAGCGTGGACTCGCGAACTCTCATCGACGCGGAGGGCTACGATTCGCCGATGAGGCTTCGTTGAGGCTCGGCAGTGAGCTGCAGCCCCGACTCTTTCGGCAGGCCATCGGCGCGCTTATAAAAGCTGCCGTTGATCTGGTTGGTGGCCAGTAGCCACAAGCGGAAGCAGTCGTACAGTTCGGCGTCGACCTCGCCCGGGTTCGCCCAGAACTCGGCGAGAGAGCCGGGGTGGGTGAGGCCCTCGATATCGTATACGGCGGTACCCAGCACCTTGAGAGGCGTGCTGGCCTGCAGAGACTGGGTGCCAACGGTGCTGTTCATCGTGATCGTGCCCCGGGCGTGGTCCAGTAGGGTGGGGACGTGAAGGTCATGGGTGTAGATGACCCTGGCGCCGCAGTGGTACCGCTTGCCCATGTTGCGAATGAACCTGGTGTAGTTGCGGTAGCCCCGGTCCAGCGGGTGGTGCTTGAACACCAGGTAGGTGTCTTCGCTCGTGTGCTTGGCGAAGCTCGAGATGATGTCTTCGATAAGCTCCTCCATGGTCGAGTAGGGCGCGTGCAACAGCTGAGCGTCGCAGTGCACCTGCAGCGGGACGAAGAAGAACTTCCCGCTGAGCTCGCCGGTGAGCAGTGGCCGGTATTTGCGCTGGCGAAACGCGTACCAGTGCTTGCGCCAGCGGCTGCGGCATCGGCACCAGAAGTGATACAGACAGTTCATGTAGCGGTGGTGCTTGTAGTGCCGGTAGCGCCACCAAAACAGCGTCATCATGATGGAGTTGAGCGACGCCCACAGACCCGAATAGAACAGGGTGCGGCCGATAGGCACCGGGGCCGCGGGTTCACTGAGGCCCTTGGCCTCGCGTCTGAAGAACTCCGCGTCCTTGGGCATGCTCGAGTTGCCGTTGACGCCGCCACGTTCCAGGGTGATGTGATTGGGCCGCAGGTAGCCTTCCTCGAACACCCAGACCGCGATGCCGAGCTGTTTCGCGATACGGACAGCCGGCCTGTGGATCGGTCGCATGTCGCCGAAGACGAACACCGCGTCGATGCCGCGTTCGTTGACGAGCTCGCGGAATACCGCGGGCCACTCTTCCATTCGACCTCGGAAGGGGATTACGTCGTCGCTGCGAGAGCCGCGGTAGAACAAGCCATCGCCGGCGTGGAAGTTCACCTTGGTCACGCGAATGCCGCGGCCCCTTAACTCTTCGGCGAAACGGCTGAAGAACGGACCTTGTGGTCCCTGGAGCAGCAGCGCGTGTTTGGCGTCGAAATCAAGGAGCACTGGTGACCTCCTTGACGATATGTCGGAGCCGGCGCAGCTGACGACGAGGCCACGACATCTTGATGATTCGCGAGGACGACTCGGTGTCTCTGCGCCGCTCTAGTTCGCGGACCACACCCTCGGGGCTGGTGAATTGGCCGTCGATGACGTAGCGCGGGTAGCGGATGAGCACGCCCAGGACCAATTCGTCGAGGGTCAACCGGCGCGTGCGGCGGGCCACCGGGTGGCGGTCGCGGGTCAGTCCCCAGCCAGCGTAGAAGGGTTGGCCATAGACCACGACCTCGAGGCCGCGTAGCAGCGACTCGAACCCAACCAGAGAGGTCAGCGTGTGGACCTCGTCGGCGACCGCCAGGCACTGGGCCAGGCTCGCGCGCTCCTCGATGTGGTCGCACAGATTGCGAGCCTCGGACATGCCCGTGCCACCGTCGCGATTACCACTGAGCACATCGGGGTGGGGCTTATAGATGATGTACGCGTCCGGGTTGGCGGCGCGTGCGTGCTGCAGCAACGCGAGATTGGTAGCCACGTCTCGGCAGCCTAGCTTCACGGAGGCATCGTCCGCGACCTGTCCCGGCACCAGCACCACGCGCTTATCTTCGTCGACTGGTACGACATGCTCGCCGCCGACGTTGTATTTACTCAGTTTGGCGCTGACTATGCCCTCGCGCAGGGCTTTGGCTCGCTCGAGTTCCGCGGGGGCCGCCTCGAGATTCTCCAGGATAGTCTCGAGCTCACTCGCTCTGGCCGGGTCGTAGTAGATGCCCTCGCGGTCCACGACCAGCGACGCGGGCGTCTCCATGTTGGAGCCCAGCCCGATGGAGCGCAGAAAGCCATCCTCCATGCGCCACAACGGCACCGAGTGCCGCTCGCACACGGCGCGGATCTCCTCGTTGTCACGCATGCCCCAGACCAGGGCGTGAGCGTTGTGGTTGAACCCCAACTCTTCGGCGCGCTTGGCCGTATTGACGAACACGATGCGGTTGCCGGGGCTGCGCAGGTAGGCGCGCACGTAGTTGCGCCGCCAAAAGTACATGCGAAAACAGAAGATCGTGCCCCGGTTGCGCTCGAACATGCGCTGCCGCAGATCGTCGGAGGCGTCCGTCACTTGGACATCTCCCGGTCCACGCGCGCCAGGTCCTCTTCGGTATCGACCCCCGGCGGCGGTGCCTTGTCGGTCACCGAAACGTGGATATTGATACCCAGTGCGAGGGCGCGAAGCTGTTCGAGAGATTCCGCGGATTCGTTGTGGTTGCGTGGGGTCCTCGCGATACGTCGCAGGACGGCCGCCCGATACGCGTACACACCTATGTGTCGGAAGAACGGGATTCCGATCGGTAAATGTTCGGGCATCACACCCAGGGTGAACACGCCGCGTACCCAGGGGATGGGCGCCCGGGAAAAGTAGCTGGCCATGCTCGCGTCGTCGATGACGACTTTAACGACGTCGGTGTTGAACAGCTCCGCGGGCCCGCTGATGCGCGTGGCCAGGGTCGCGATCCCCGCTTTGGGGTTGTCGGCCAGGGCGTTGGCGACACCTCGCAGGTATGCGCCGGACAGGGCCGGTTCGTCGCCCTGGAGATTGACGACGATGGTATCCGGGTCCCAGCCCAGACTGTCTACGACTTCCGCGAGGCGGTCCGTCCCTGACGCATGATCTGGCGACGTGAGTATGGCGCGCGCTCCGTACTCTTCGACGCATGCGTTGATCAGCTCGTTGTCGGTCGCCACCAGCACTTCTTCGGCGCCGGCTTCGTTGGCGCGGTCGATGACGTGGGTGATCATGGCGCGGCCGGCTATTTCACGCAGCGGCTTGCCCGGCAAGCGCTGGGCGGCCATGCGCGCGGGGATGATGACCTTGAATTCGCCGGTCTTCTCGTTGTTGCGTGCCCGCAGGATCTCGTCGGCGATTTCACGGACTGCGCCGTGTCCGCCTTTGGCTTCGGTGATCCAATCGGCCTGGCGTCGCACGGCCGGGTGACCATCGGCTGGGGTGATGGACACGCCGACTTTTCGCATGGCCGGCAGATCCAGGACATCGTCGCCGACGTAGGCGACCCTGTCCGCGCCCAAAGACACCGTATCGAGCAGCTCTGCCAGCGCGTTGGCCTTGTCGTTACGGCCGACATATACGTGGGTAACGCGAAGCTCTTGCAGTCGCCTGCCCAGGGCGTCCGAGCGCCGGCCGGTAATGACCGCAATGTCCACGCCGTTTTCGATGAGCTGGCGCACGCCCAGGCCATCACGCACGTGAAACGTCTTGTGGACCTCGCCTTCGCCGCCGTATTGCAGAGTGCCGTCCGTCAGGACGCCGTCGACATCGAGAACCAGCAGCTCCACTCGGCGCAGCTTGTCCGCGACGTCAGGCGTGATCACGGGGCGTCCTCTGCGTATGGAACGCGCTTTACGACCCGATCGATTTCGACCAGGGTAGACAGCAACTCTTTGGCACGTGCGAGCGGCCACTGGTTGGGGCCATCACTCCACGCGTTGTCGGGGTCGGGATGAATCTCCATGAACACACCGGCGATGCCGGCGCCGACTGCAGCACGCGCAAGCACCGGGACCATCTCGCGCTGACCACCTGAGGTGCCGCCAAGTCCGCCTGGTTGTTGCACCGAGTGAGTGGCGTCGAACACGATGGGGCAGCCCGTCGACCTCATGGTCGCAAGCCCGCGCATGTCCGAGATCAGTGTGTTGTAGCCGAAGCTCACGCCGCGTTCGCACAGCGTAATTTGCTCGTTACCGGCCGCGTGGCACTTATCGACCACGCGTTGCATGTCGCCGGGAGCCAGGAACTGGCCCTTCTTGATGTTCACCGGTTTTCCAGCCGCAGCGACGCGCTGGATGAAGTCGGTCTGGCGTACGAGGAACGCTGGCGTCTGCAGCCAGTCGACCACGGCGGCTACTTCGTCGATGGGCGTGTTCTCGTGAACGTCCGTGAGCACGGGCACGCCGACTTTGTCTTTGACGGTCTGGAGTGCGATCAGGCCTTTTTCCAGTCCGGGGCCGCGCCTGGACGTATGCGAGGTGCGGTTGGCCTTGTCGAAGCTGGCCTTGAACACATACGGGATGCCGAGCTCGCTGGTGATCTCACGCAAGGTCTCGGCGACCTCGAGGATCTGCCCCTCGCTCTCGATGACGCATGGCCCCGCGATGAGAAACAGCGGGTCGCGGTTGCCGATGGTCTTTCCGTTGATTTGCATCGCTCAGAAAGCCAATACCACAGCCGCGGCCACGGCGATCTGGTAGATGACCTGAACCGCATCCGCGGCATTCTGGAACGTCTTTTTATCGACCTTTGGCAACACGAGAATCTCGTCGCCGGGCCGAACCAGGGTGGTCGGGCGAGCGATCTGCACCGCGGCGCTGGCCCGGATGAGCAGGATCTTTTGCTGGTCCGACCGGTTGGTAAAGCCGCCGGACATACGCACGTAATTCGCGATTCGGCGTCCGGGCGCGTACATCACCGCCTGGGCCATGGTGACTTCGCCGCTGACGCGTACGACGTTCGTTTTGGGCGGGATGACGATGGTGTCACCGGCCTGGAGCAATAGGTTCAGCTGTCGGCCACGGCTCGCGGTCACGACACGGCCCAATGGCTGCACCGCGCGTGCTGACTTGACGAAGCTCTGCATCAGCTTGGCTTCCTGCACCCGAATGGCCGCTTCCTTCTCGGTGGAGGACAAGGCGAGCACAGCGCTGCGCTCGAGCCGTATCAGCGCGTCATTGATCGATTTCTTCTGGGCGCGGGCAACTGACTCGCGGCGCAGATGGATCGACCGGGTGTCGGAAAGCCTGCCGTCGACCTTGATGTAGTTGAGCACGTCCACAAGGCGCGAGCCGCGGTGAACCGACCGCAGCGAAGGGCCCTTGAACTCGCCCACCACGTGGACCAGGATGGTATCGGCCACGGCGTCGTCGCGAAACTCGACCGTGTCGCCATTGCGCACGACGACCGACGCGAACTGTTTGGCCGTGAGCGTCTGGTGAAAGACGCGACCTTTGCGCACGCCGCGAATCGCCACGGTGGTGGCCAGCGCCGACTGGGGCGCCACGCGAAGGATCTCAGCGCCGGATGTGGACGAGCCTGAGAACTCGACCAACGCCGGAGCAGACACTTTCCCTTTCACCTCAACGACACTTCCACGGCGTTTGACCAGGATGGTGTCGCCGTCGGCGAACTGGAACTTGGGCAGCACGCCCTTGAGGATGAACCCGTACAGGTCCACCTTGGCGAATGGTTTGTTGTTGCGCAGGACGACGATGTCCCGATAACTGCCGAGCTGGGACGCGATGCCACCGGCCTGATCGAGGAAGAACAGGACCGAGTCGGCGGGGACGCCAGCATAGCGCCCGGGACGGACAACGCCCCCGGTGACATACACGCCAACGGGCGCAGCGGTGAGCAGGTTGGTATAGGCGCCGAAGCCTCGCCGGTAGACCTTGCCGATAGCCGCCGTCACTCTGGCGGTTAGCTGGGAGTTGCGTACCCCGCCCAACTTTACGGGGCCGATGCCGGGCAGGAAGATGTTGCCCTGACCGTCGACGACGAACACTCGGTTGATGGAGATGGTGCCCCACGTATTGACGGCGACCCGATCGCCCGCCATCACCGTGTAGTTCGGGTTGCGACCATCGGCGACCTGGCGGTGAAAGCTGCCTTTGAAGATGTTCGCGCCAAAGGGCTGAGTGCCCGAGACGACCGGGGTGTTGCTAGACCCGGATGAGGTCGTCTTGGTGGCGGTAGGGTTTTTGGTCTTGTTTGGCTGGGATTCGGCAACGCCGATGCCCGCGATACATGCCAAAACTACGACCGCGTAGTCGAGTCTGCGCCTAGGCCGAACGTGTAGCATACGCATAAGCCGAACGTGTAGCATACGCATAAGCCGAACGGGTAGCATACGCATAAGCCGAACGTCAGAAGTTCGCGTGCTCGCGAATGGACGCCCATAGCAGCGTGAACACGCCCATGAGCAGCAGGGAGACGATGAACACCGTCAGAATGCTCCACACTCGCCGTGGGTAGGCGGGCGAGTTGGGCAACGACGGCGCCGAGATGGTCACCAGATATCGGTGTTGCTTCGCGGCCTCGAAGCGCGCCAACTGCAGGGTCTTAAGCGCCGCTTCGTAGGATCTCTGCGCCAGTTCCTTCTCCAGTAGTGCGGGCTCGAAGCTGGCGAAGGAACGCTTGACGCTGTTCTTGTCGTTCTTGCCGTTCTTCTTCGGCGTTCCGAGAAGTCGGCGGCGCTGGGCGGCGAGCTGACCGGCCAGAGAGTTCACCCGGTGGCGCTGTTGCACGACCTTGGGCGCGTTTGGTTGCATGACTGCCAGCAAGCTGCTGAGGGTCGCCCGCTCCTGGGCCAACTGGGTCTCCAGGCTGGTGGCGATGGTCGCGACCGCAGTCGCCTTTGCCCGAGGATCGAGCACCACGTGGTCGCCTTGCAGCGCGATGAGTTTCTTGCGGGCTGCCGCGAGGCGTTGCTCGGTCTCGCTGACGGCCTGCTTGGATACTTTCAAACGGTCAGCACGCGCGCGTTCCGCCAGCTTGTTGACCATGACCTCCGCGGCCTTGATGATGCCCTTGGACACTTCCTGGGCTTTTTCGGCGGTGAACGCGCGGACCTTCAAGGTGAGGGTGCCCGAGTCAGCTGCGTACTCGACGTTCACGGCTTCTCGGAAGTAGTCGTACTTTTCTTTGCTGTTGGCATCGGAGCTGAGTCGCGACCACCAGTCGGCCTTGCCGCTCTTGTAGTGGTCCGACAGTTGGAACTTTTCGTCCAGAAGGCTCAGCATCGCGCGTGACTTGGTGTACTCGCGAACCAACAGCGCGTCGCGGGTCGAACTGGACGTCGGCAAGAACGCAGCCGCCAGCGAGTTAATCTGCCCGGGGCTGTCCTTGCTGCTCTGCACGGCGAACACGGTGGTCGACTCGTACTGAGGCGAAGCGATGAAACCGTAGTACACGATGGCGGCCAGAGTTGGCAGGCCAACCCAGATGCCGGTGCGCATGATGGCAGCTCGCGCCCGGCGTCGGCGGATGTCCGCCACGCTCATGGACTTCTTGCGCGCCTTTTTGGCGTCGCCGCTGCCGATGGGAATCGGATCGCCGGTGTTGTCCTTGGTCGCCATGCCGATCTAACCCGCCTTCTTGGCGCCTCCCTTGCTGCTGCTGGAGCTCGCCTGGGCGAGGCTGGCTTCATAGACCTTGGCGGCTTCATCCACGCTATCGTAGATGGTGAGTTTTCCGTCGCGAAGCAACGCTCCCCGGCTACAGTACTGCTTCAGGGTGGCCATGCTGTGGGACACCATGATCAGGCTCGAGGTTTGTCGTCGCTCCTCGAACGCCTCAAGGCACTTGCGCCGGAAGTTGGCATCGCCAACCGCGGTGATTTCGTCCACCAGATAGGTATCGAAGTCGATGGCCATGCTGAGACCGAACGCCAGCCGTGCACGCATTCCCGAAGAGTACGTGCGCACGGGCATGAAGAAGTACTCGCCGATATCTGCGAACTCTCGCGTTTCCTGAATGACCTGCTGGATGTCGCAGTTGTAGATGCGAGCGGCGAACCGGCAGTTTTCTTCACCCGAGAGCGAGACGCTGAATGCGCCGCCGAAACCGATGGGCCACGACACTCGACCGCTGCGGATCACTTCGCCGTAGTCGGGAAGCTCCGCGCCGCCAATGATACGCAGCAGGGTGGATTTTCCCGCGCCATTGCGGCCCAGGATCCCCAAGCTTTCCATGGCCGGGAAACGAGCCGATAGGTCGTCGAGGACGACGTTCTCGGCGCCTACGATCGGGTAGATCTTCGTTATGTTTTTCAGCTCGATCATGTGACCTGAATACGCGTGCGCACGGCGCGCTCTAACGATAGTCCGATGAAGCCCAGGGCCAGGATGAAATACAACGGGTAGCTAATATCGATGTGTCGAGCGCTGTACGTGGCGAACCAGCCATCTCGCACCATTTCGACGCAATGAACGACAGGGTTGAAAAGGATGACGGCGCGGCCCTCTTCGGGAAGGTCGTTGAGGGTGAAGAAGATGCCCGAAATCCAAAAGAACGGGCGAAAGAAGAACCCGCGAAAGCGATCGACGAACTTGCTGTACTGGCCGAGCATGCAAAACACCATGCCCAGGCTCATCCCGAGCATGCCCGAGATAACCAGGCCCACGCACGTCACCAGAGCGCTGTCGATCGAGAAGCTCTGGTGGTACAGGGCGTGGCCGCCGAGCAGGATGATGAAGACGCCGCCGTAGGTGGCCAGTTCGAGTATCGCCCGGGCAAACACCAGATCCAGTGGTTGCACGTGCGGGTAGTAGAGTAGGGGGCGGTTGCCGTTGATGGACTCAGCGACGCGATTCGCCGTGGTCGCAAACAACGTGTAGGGCACGATGCCTGATGCAATGAAGGTGTACTGGTCCATGCCGTAGGGGGCGTCCCGGCCAACGATGACCAGGAGGATCCAGAACGTCATGATCATCATGAGCGGTTCGATGATCGCCCACAGATAACCAAAGCTGTTGGCGCCGAATCGGGTGCGAGTCTCGCGCAGCATCACTGCCCAGATGACCTCGCACTGTGACGCCAGCCCGCGGGTGAACGTACTCACGGTTTATCCCCGCTGGTTTTGGCCGGGCGGCGGACAACATCTGGAACGAACGACCAGGCCTCGCCGATCTTGCACGCAAGGTGGTCACGCGCCGGGGCGTTGGCGCCGGCGTTGACGCTGACGGACCGACAGGTACGGCCCGACGCAGCAGAGTAGGGTGCGCCGGCGACGATTGTACGGCCGCCGATGGTCGCTTGCTGATCGGCGGTCAAGCCGGACAGCTGCTTGAGGATCGCCCGCTCCAAATCATCGGCGGGCGCTCGCGTGCCGGGCTCAGTGAGTAGTTTGTAACTGGGGTCGGTCGCCGGTGGTGGCGCACTGGTGCCACACGCAGCCGTGGCCGCAATCGCGACCGCTGCTGCGAGCGAGGCGAGAACGACTCGCCTGGATGCCAATGCGTGAGTCATCCCCGATCACTTGTCGTCGAACACGTCGACGACTCCGCACACCTTATTCGCTGCGTTGACGACGATGAGCGCTTTGAGCTTCATCGCCTGCATGCGTGTGTGAGCATCGCCGAATAGCGTGTCTTCGCTAACTGTTACCGGGTTGAGGGTCATGATGTCTGAGACCGGCATGGTCAACAGGGTCTCGTGGCGCTGCATGGCGCGGCGCAGGTCGCCGTCGGTGACGAGGCCGACCAGACGGTCGCCGCTCATCACGATGGCAAGGCCCAAACGGCCCTGAGTAATGGTTACGAGGGCTTTGCCAACCTGGTCAGCGGGCGAACAAATGGGCAGGTTCGCCTGCCGCATCACGTCTTTGCACTGCAGAGTCAGCTTGCGACCCAGGCTGCCGCCCGGATGGTTGCGGGCGAAGTCGGTGGCGCAGAACTCGCGGCGCTTCATCAACGACACGGCGAAGGCGTCGCCCATGGCCAGCGCGGCGAGAGTAGAGTTGGTTGGTGCCAGGTTGTGCGGGCAGGCTTCGCTGTCCACAGACACGTCCATCAGCACGTCGACGCCCTTGGATAGGCTCGAGTCAATCTCGCCAACCAGGCCGATGATGGGGATACCGATGCGCCGCAGGTGGGGAACGAGGCGCACTACCTCGTCGGTCTCACCGCTGTAGGAGATCAATAGTGCGGAGTCGCGCTCGGTCACTCTGCCGAGGTCGCCGTGTAACGCCTCGGTGGCGTGCACGAAAAAGCTCGGTGTGCCCGTCGACGCAAACGTCGCTGCGATCTTCTGGCCGATGATTCCGGACTTGCCGAGACCGAAGACAACGACGTGGCCGGGTGTGTTGAACAGCACATCCACGGCCGTGTCGAACTCCGCGCCGATACGACTCGCTAGTCGCTCGATGCTTTCTGCCTGCTGTCGAAAAATGTCGCGTGCTTCCTTTAGAAGCGACGTCCCCTCGACATTGTTTCGGCGGAGCGCAAGCTCGTTCCGCTTTACTCGTCTGAGCATATTTAGTCTAGTCCCCTAGTTTCTAACTACTTGGCCTGTGTCTCGACGCGGCCGGTCATTCCCCACCGGGTAGCATCGATTCCGTCTAACTCAAAATGACACGTTGGCTGGTTTCCATAGTAAGCGCCGAATGCGACACGAACAACTACTCAACAATCTTCTCAAGCTCTTCAAATACAGGCAATTACTGGGCCATGAGGTGGCAAAGAGTGGAAACCGCACCAATACTCGCAGGTTTGCCTCATGAATTCGACCAGTTGCATATTCAGTGGGGGCGGTGAGCGTCAGTCGGCTCAAGTGACACCTGGCTGGGGCCCTGACACCCAGATCAGAGTGGGGGCACACCAGCTCAGGTTTTTGCATATTGAAATGGGCCGATCGACGAATGACTGATATTCGCTTCTGCGACATGCCTGGGTGTCGCAGGCAGTGTCGCAGGGACGCCATTTGGCCAGGTTTGCGTAGGCGTGCAAGCAAGATATCGGAGTGTTAGCAGGCGCGCGTCGTTGGCGCCGCGATTGCTACTCACATATGCCCATGTATGCCGATCTTGGGCAGGTGAGGCAGAGGGTAGAGGCGTTCGAGGCGTGCTCTTTACCCCATGGCGATTGGGATCACCGAGCGCACCTAACGGTCGCTTGTTGGTTCGTCTATGCGATCCCCGACGAGGCGGAGGTTCGCATGCGCCGGGGAATTCAGCGCTACAACGCTTTCAACGGAGTGTTCACCACGCCGACCACCGGCTATCACGAAACGCTCACGCTGTTCTGGTTGGCAATCGTGCGCGCAAACTTCTACGAGTTGCCTGCCGCGATGAGCCCCATCACGCGCATCAATAAGGTCGTTAGCGATCTCAACAACAAGATGCTCGCGCTCGATTACTACACCCGCGACCTCATCGTGTCCGATGACGCTCGCTATGGTTGGGTCGAACCCGACTTGAAACCGTTGCCGCGAGTGGTCGAAGCCGCACCGGCACTGGTCGCGCAGCAAATCGCGTAGAGACTAAAAGTCGAACTGCAGTCGGCCGGTGACGTTCGAGTTGTTCGCGATGCGCGCCAGGAAGCTGTCCGGGTCCGTGCCTGGCCGGATGACTCGCGCCGACAGGGTGAAGCGAAGATCTTCGTGAAGGAAGCGCAGCTGTCGCGCCAACACGAGCTCACCAATCAGATCGGTGTTCTTCACGTCGACGATCACCCGCGCGTCGACGGTCGACCGGGCGAAGTCGTTCGCCGCCCAACGTAGGGCGAAGGCCACATCCTTGTCGAGGAGGCGAAACTCTTTGGCCAGGTCGTCAGAACCCACGTCGCCGATGTACTCCGCCAGTGAGGTTAGCTCGTCCTTGTCGCCGAAGATCTTAGTGAAGGTCCGCTCGAGACCCACGGCGAATTGGGTGTAGCGGTCCGCGATATCCAGCGGAGCGGGCAGCTTCGCATCGACGCTGTCGAGCATATATGGCCGCTTGTGCGCTACCTCGGCCTTGAAGGAGAGCTTGGCCCAACCGGCCGCGTTTGGCACAGCACGAATGCCGAAGCCAAAAGTCAGCAGTCCCTGGGCTTGTGGGGCGAAGCCAAACCCGCCCATGGTCGGCGCGACCTGGAAGACGGGAACGCGATCCGGTCCGCGGGAGACCACGTATTGCACGTCAGCATTCGCGATGCCCGTGCGCAAGGTGTGTTCGATGCGCACGCCCGCGAAGATCGAATCCTGCAGGTTGGGTCGGACGGTCAGGTCCTCACGAATGACCGCGACGCTCGAGGGCAGACCGAAGCGCTGGGTCTCGGAGGGGAAGGGCGTCTCTCGCCATAGAGGCATGAAGTAGAACGAGAACGACAGCTCGTCGATCGTCTTGCCGAGCCGCGTGGACACCCGCAGTTTTGCGCCCACCTCGCCCAACGTCACCTGGTCGAAGAAGTTTGGCGCCGAGTCCTTACGGTTCAGTACGTCGACGGGGTTGAACGTGTCGGCCATACCCCAGCTCTCGACGAACTGTCCGACCTTGAGGTCCCACTTTTCACGCTTGTACAGTAGGTAGCCGTCGAGAGGTTCGTAGCGGTACAGGTTGGTGTCCAACGCGTCGATGAGAAACCACGGACGGACGTAGCCCGTGAGGTCCTTGCTGAAGCGCAAATCGAATTCCGCGCGGAGTTCCCCGAGCAGTTGTTGGTTACGGACGTCGGGGTCGACATCGTTGCGGTCCAGGACGTAGACCCGGCCCTCTGTGGCGATGAACCCCTTCGACAGCTTGATGAAGTCGCCCTTGTTGACGCCGGGGTCAACCTCGTCTAGTTCGTCGAGGCCACCGGTCTTCTTGTCGTCGTCGTCGTCATCATCGTCGTCGTCGTCGTCGTCGTCATCGTCATCGTCTCCGCTCGTGCCCGTGGGCTCGGTGGGAGGCGCTTTCTTTGTGGGTTCACCCGGCTCGCTCGGCTGCGTGCTCGGCGGGTCACTCGGCTGGGTCGTCGACGGTGTGGTCGTACCTGGCTGAGTGCCCGTGGTCGGTTGAGTAGGAGTACTCGGCTGCGCACCGGCGGCGGCGACGAGCGCACCTAGTGCGCTCGCAACGACAAGAAGTCGAAACATCGTTGCCTCGTTACCGGCCTTCGAGGGCGCGGCGGGTGAACGACGAGGAGCTCAGACCTTTACGAGCTTTGCCGTTCTTCTTGTACAGGCGGATGTTCAGGAACTGGCTACCGATGCGGATGATGCTCTTCTTCTGGGACTGTTTGTTGTGCATGTGCAGCTTGTGCGCGCGCCAGTAGCGGCCGTGATAGAGCTTCCACTTGGAGAACTTGAGCACTTTGAGCAGACGGCCGGCCTTGTCGTAGAACTCGACGGTCTCGGCGCGCCACTGTTTGCGATTGAGGTAGAACACCTGCTTGGAATAGCCGGAGTTGCGGTACGTGGGCACGGCACTCACTTTGAACACCGGCTGTCCGCGGTGGGTCATGTTCTTGATGAACTTCCAGCGATAGCGCGACGGCACGATCCGGGTCATGTCCTCGTAGGTGAACTCGGTGCCCTGAAAGCTAGACGTGCGGTTGGCGCCGGAGATACGGCGGACGCGGCGACTCGATGGCAAGTACAGCCAGCTGTCGTCCGTCGCGCGATGGTGTTCGTGAGTAAGTGCCGCGACGCCGCGCACGTTCGCCGGGCTCATGTAGCGGATGAGCGACTTGTTACCGCCGCTGCCTTCCAGGGTGAGCTGGCGCGTCTTCGATCTACTCTTCTGGCCACGAGCATTGATGATCGTGATCGATGACTTGGCGTACGAGTCCACCCAACCCTGGTCGGCCTTGTCGATGTAGCTCACGAGCTGCTTGCCGTACTTGGCGGGATTGCCCTTGGCCCAGCGAGGCTGAGCGGGGATTGGCACTCCGCTGGTGTTCTCGGCGGCCGCCGTACCTACTGCAAGGCTGAGTCCTGCGACGGCGAAGACGCCTGCAATGGTGAGTTGTTTCGCAATTGAGCTACGCATTCGATTTCTCCTCTTCCGACGCCGTGCTTGTGGTGCTCTTGGCGCTGGCTTTCTTGTCGACCTTCTTGCTCGGCATGTAACTGAGAACGGCGGGGGTAAGCAAGAAGTCTGCGACCCACGCTCCGGCGATCATGGACGCGCCCAGGAAACCGATCATCGAGTTGGGACGGAATGTCGCCATGGTCATGACCGAGAATCCGCAGACGAGAACGATACTCGTGTAAGTCAGGGCACCGCCGACGTCGCGGAAGGTAGCGCGGATGGCTTGCTCCTGGTCAAGTCCCTTGTCTCGGGCTCGGGTGTACTTGGTCAGAAAGTGGATGGTGTCATCTACGCAGATACCTAATCCCACCGCCGCGACTAAGATTGCGGGGCCGTCCAATGGTTGTCCGATCAACGCCAGGAATCCCAGGGGCAGGACGATTGGAATGACGTTCGGGATCATGCTCACCAGTCCGATAGTGAACGAGCGGAACACCACGGTGATGATCAACGTGATGACCAGTAGCGCCAGTGACAAGGACACGATCAGGGTGCGACTGAACGCGGTGATCATGTTCATCTGCATGTAGAAATTGCCGGTGAGCTCCATCGACGACAGCGCTTTGCCTGACTCCACGTCGGCGCGAGTGCCATTGAGCTGAGGGAAGTCCTCGCGGATGATCTTGCGCATGAGCGCATAGGCCTGGAGCGTCTTCTTGCTCGGCGCGGCCCGGGTGCGCAACGTCACCCGGAAGGTGCGTCGGTTCGGCGTAATCAGAGTCGCCAGGCTGTCTTCGGGTTTGGCACCGTTCTCGAACTGCAGGTAGTACTGGGCGATCATCGTTGACGCGGACTGGGCCGGAATCACCGTCTCTTCGTCGGTGACTTCATCGCGGATGATGTACGCCTTGCGAGCGGCCTTCGGTACATCGTCTTCGGTTGGCACTCGGTAAAACGTGCCCTGGTTCTTGTTCTGCACCTGGTGGATCTTGCGCAGCACGCCCAGGGCACTGTCGAAGCTCGACACGATCTTCAGCGGTGAATCTGGGTTTTTTGCCTCTGTTTCCAAACGTTTCTGAAACTTGTCTAACTGGGTCAAGAACAGGGCAGAGTCGGCGATCTGTCCTCGCCTGTAGTCAGTTGCCTCTGCCTGTAGACGGGCCAGCTCCTGCTTTTCTTCAGGTTTATTTGCGGCTTTGAGTTTCTCGATGCGGGTGTTCCGTTTGGTCGCGATTTCGGTGGTGTCCTTGGTAGAGGCGCCCGTAAACATGATTTCGAGGTCCCCGGTGCCACCGATTCGCTTATCAAGCCACATCACGCTGGTCACGACTGGATCGTTCTTGCCGAACATCAGCCGCATGTCGCTGGTCAGGTTCACGTTGGCGAGACCGACGATGCCGGCCACGGTGACGACCGCACCCACGATGACGATTTTTCCGCGATTGCGGAACACGAACGACGCCAGAGGGTCGCTCCAATGCTTCTTGCCGGTCGGCTCAGGTGCGTCCTCGCCGAGTTTGCCGAGACGCGCATCGCTCGTACCCTTGTTAGGCGGAAGCTTGAACAGGGACAACAGCGCGGGCACCAGGGTCATCGACAGCAGGTAGGCGAACACGGTACCGATTGCGACGGTGTAACCGAGCTGCTGCACCGGGAAGATGTCGCTCGTGGTGAGCGAAAGAAAACCGACCGCGGTGGTTGCCGACGTCAGGAAGACGGGGAGGGCGTTGAAGCGCAGAGACGCGCGAATAAGATCGTGTTTGTCGTCGTAGCCGGGTCTTAGATGGTAGTAGGCGGTGACCACATGCACTGCGTTGGCTACGCCGATGGCGATGAGCATGTGCGGACTCATGGCTGTCATGCCGTTGATTAAGTCGCCTTTGACCAGGATGACTCCGAGCATGCCGAGCACGCCGAGCATCACGACCAGTAGGGGCAGGAACACACCTGCGACGCGCCTGTAAATGACGAACAGGATGATACCGATGACCAGGAACATCAGGAGCATCAGGCTCATGTCCTTCTTGGCGATCACCTGGAAGTGCTCCTGCATGACCGGGATACCGGTGACGTGGAACTTGAAGCCCTTTTCTGCGGCGACGATTTTCTGGATGGCGTGCAGTGCTTCGGTCTGGACCACGCTCGCGTGGATTGCCGGACCGGCTTTCTTGGATATCGCCGAGCTGAATGTCTTGTTGAGCTTCTCTTCTTCGATGTTGGGGCGCAGCACCTGGGCGACCAGCGCCGTGGCTTTGCCGTTGTAGGCCAGAACATTACCCAGCAAGCGCGGCTCGCCGATGTAGTCGTCGAAGTTGGCCTTGGGCCCGAGAATCGCGCGAACCTTGTCCTCGCCGATGAGGGCCGCCGAGTTCTTGGCCCCGAGCACTGAGATCATACGCTCGTGGCGCTCGCGCTGGGTGTACTCGCCCGGAGCCTTCTCGAACAGGTCGCTGACTAGCAGGCCCTCTTCGTCGCCGACCTCTTCGTCGCCAGCGTCATCGTCATCATCATCATCATCGCCATCTGCCGCGGCCTTGTCGTCCGTTGCGGGCTTGTCCTTACCTGGCGCCGGCTTGTTGTTCTTGTCCGTCGCGGGTTTCTTGTCGCCGGTCTTGCCCCTGGCGGCGCCGGGCTTCTTGTCCGTAGCAGGCTTGTCCTTGTCTGCTGCCGGCTTCTTGTCATCGGCGGGCTTCTTGTCGTCGGCCGGCTTCTTGTCGTCAGCAGGCTGCTTCTTGTCATCCGCTGCCGGCTTCTTGTTCCCCGGGTCGCCCTTGGGAATCTTGCCCCAGCGGATCCACGGGTTCGCGGTGAGGCTGCGCACGGTGCGTACGTACGGGACCTTCTTCATCGCCTCGGTCAGGCGGGCGATCGTCTCGAGGGACTTCACGCTGAACACACCGTCGGGGTCGTTGGTCTCGAAGGCGATCAGGATCGGGTCTTCGCCGACGAACTTGGCTTCGAGATCTCGAAACGCCTTGAGCGCCGGGTCGCTCTTGTCGAACCAGATATCCGTGCGCGGATCGAACATCCGCGGTTCGGATTTCTCCGGCGGATGGTCCGCAAGCGCATCCACCTCTTTGGTGAACTTGCCGATGCGGGTGATCCCGGCGCCGAACGCGCCGATGATGATGGCGATCAGCCCAATTGAAATGGCCCAACGCAGTTTGTACACGCGTTGGAGGAGTCGTTCAGATGTGGATTCAGCCATAAATGCTCTTCGATGTTAGTAACTGCGTCAGCGGTTCAGTACAACGAGGATTGAGTGAAGAACTGTTAACGTTTGACCGCTCGTTAAAGATTATTCAGAAGAAGTCTTAGCCAGCGGGTCGGGGGCGGTCTTAGTCCAGGGTCCGCAGGATCTCTTCGGCAATGCCGCGAACCAGCTTCGCGTCCGGCGTGGCTTTGGACATCAGGCACAGGCCCTGAATGCCGAGCAAGATGTAGCGCGCTGTTAAGTGGGGATCACGGTCCTGGGGAAAGTCGCCTTCCCGCTGTGCCCGCTCGAGTGCCTCGGTGAACATGGACGTGGCGTGGTCCATGGCGTTCTGGACGATCGCGGCGGACGCGTCGTCGTGAAGCACGCGCTCCATCGCTGTATTGCCAATAAGGCAGCCAGGGCGGCCTTCCAGGCTGGTTGCGTGGACCGCGGCTGTTCGCACCGCGAACCGGATACCGTCGATAGCTCGGGGCGCATCGCGCAGCATTTGAGCGAGATGGTCGTCGTTGTCGCAGCGGTATTTCTGCAGCGCGGCGATGAACAGAGCCTGCTTGTCACCGAACGTGTTGTAGATGCTGCCGCGGCCAAGGCCCATGGCCTTCTCCAGATCCTGCATTGAGGTGCCGGCGAAGCCCTTATTGCGGAACACCTCGATGGCGCCGGCGAGGGCGCTATCCGGATCGAACTGTTTCGTCCCAGCCACAATGGGAACATATACATGTTGTAACGGTCGGTCAAGGACCGTTTGGCAGAAGTGGAGCTAGAAGCTGCCGCGGATACCGAGTGCTGGAAGAATGGGTAGTTCCTCGATCGGCTCGCGCTGGCTGTAGTTGAAGTTGTATGAAAACCCCAGGGTCTTGGGGTTCAGATACACGTTGGTGACATCCAGATAAGCCGACAGTTTCCAGGTGCGGAACGTCCACGTGCGGTCGATGCGGAAATCCAGCTGGTGGGCCGCGTCGATGCGGTCGCTGTTGAGGGCACCGAGGACGGGAATGTGTACGTCCCGGTCCGAAACGTATATCCCGCCCAGAACTGGCGTCAGCGGGTTGCCGGTCGAGTATTGCCAGCGACCGCCGAACTGCCACGCACCGAGAGTGTAGCTGCCGACGATCAGGAAATTGTGGGTCTGGTCGAAATCGAACAACCTGCGTTCGCGGGTGGGACCATCGACTCGATCGCTGCGAGACAACGTATACGACACCCAACCGAAAAGGTTGTTTCGTTTGACGCGTACCAGGCCTTCGGCGCCAAAGGCTCGGCCATACCCGAGGTTGGCGTACGAACTCAGCGCGTCTTGCATGTTGGGCTCGAACACGACGAGTTTGCGCCGGTCGGTATAGAAGGTGGAGAACGATGCGCGAACGCCCCGCGCGATCTTGTAGTCCGCTCCGAGCACATACTGAGTGGCTTCTTCGGGCTCGAGATGTGTCGCGAGGGCTTCGTTGCGCTCGAGAGGACGGGTGTAAGCGCCGAGCGCCGCCCGGAGCTTCCAGTTCTTGTTGATGCGCTGGCGAAACGATAGCCGCGGCATCAACGCAGTCGCGGCGAACCGCTGAAAGTGATCGAGGCGCAAGCCAGGCGTAATAGTCGTATCCTTGAACGGCTTGACGTCGGCCATGACGTACGCGGCGTACAGCTGGTTGTTGATGGGATCGTCGAGCTCGATGACCGGTTGGCTAGACAGATTGGGCACCCCGCCGGTTCCCTCCGCTGGTGGTAGCGGGAAGTGGGCCTTCATGTGTCCACGCGCGAGTCGGGCCTCGCCGCCGAATCGTAGCTGGAGCTTGCTGTGCAGCTTGTAGCGAGCATCTTCACGAGCTTCGATGCGCCAGACATCGGCGTCGCCGAAGTTGTTCTCGCCGAGCCGAACCAGGATTCCCTGGGTTCCGGCGGCAGTGACGAAGCGCGATTGCAGCTTAGGCCCGGTGTACTGCCAGGTGCCGATGAGCCGCGAGAACGAGGTGCGGTTTTCGATGCGTCCACTCAGCAGCGGTTCGTTGGGGCTGACGTTGTCGTTGAGCAGCTTGAGCAGGTCGTAGCTGAACATGGCCAACGTCGACAGCCGGTGACGTTCGTTGGGGCGCCAGTCAAACCGTGCCTGAGCGTCGTAGTACTGGGGAGCGGTGGTGAACGACACCGTGTCGGGAACCACCTGGGGCAACAGCAGGTCGATGGCCGAACGCCTGAGGCCGAGCGAGAAGTACATCTTGCGCTTGCGCGACACGGGGCCCTGGAGGAAGCCGGCGAAGTTGATGAATGACAGCTCCGCGAAGCCGCGCAGCTCCTCGGCTTCGTTGGCGCGGGTCAGAATGTTGATCACGCCGCCGGTGCTGCGGCCTTCGTCGGCCTCGAACCCGCCCGGCAGGAACTCGATGGTGTCGATGAACTCCGACGGCAACACGCTTTGCAGGCCGAAGAAGTGATAGACGAGCGGCACCTCGATACCGTCGATGGTGATCTTCGAGTCCTCGGGTGCGGCGCCTCGAATTACGATCAAACCCGGGCCCGCTCCAGGGGCGTCGACGTTGGCGACACCGGGCATGCTTTTGATGGACTGGAGCGCATCACCCTGAGTTCCGGGAATACGGGTGAGCTCCTCACGGGCGATGTTCTGTTTGCCCGGCGCGGTGGTTGATACCGGCGCACCACTGGTGACCGCGATAATCTCGGACATGACGCCAGGGCGGACCAGGATGACCACTGCGTGGGTCTTGCCGTCCGCGCGGACCTTTACCGTTTCGACCCGGGGCTGGTAGCCATCGGCGCTGACATCGACTTTGATCTTGCCGACTGGCGCGTCTTTGACGCGATAGCGGCCGCGCGCGTTGGAAGTAACAGTTTCCCCGCCATCGAGCACCACGATGGTGGCGCCTTTGATCGGCCGGAACGAAACACCATCGAGTACTTCGCCAGTAAACGGGGCCGCAGCTGCGACGCCGACCTGGCAAACTATGGCAGCAACGATGAGTCCGGCGTACTTCAGCAAGTCAGGTCCCCTGGCGCAGCCAGACTATCACGCATATGATTGGCCGGTGAGAGTCGTACTCGTCATGACGTGTACCGCCGCGTTGCTCGCTTCGGCATGCGGTCCTCCATGTCAGAGCATCGTCGCCAAGCGCGCGTCATTGAAACGACCGAAGCCCGATACCACGCGTCCCCACGCGCAGCTCATCGTGCCCTTCGACAAACTCAACGTGTTGTTGACGCGCGGTCTCCAGCCGGTACCGTCGCTAAAACTGAACCCCGCTGTATCCCTGTTGGGCATGCTCACCGGGATCACCCTGGAAGCCCGAAGTATCCGCGTTGTTCCCGCGCGCAAAGGCTACGTCGGCATTCAGGTGCATCTGGCGTTCGCCGGAGACGCGTCCCCGGTCACGTCGATGACCGTCGATATCGAGGTCAAGCCGACCATCGTGCGCGACAAGCACCGAGTGCAGCTGGCGCTCGGCTTTGGTGCAGACACCCTCCGCCAGGTGCGGCCGCGATTCGCCAAAGGCGTGCGCGCCAGGGTGACCAGCGCGATCGAACGTCGACTGCCAAGCGTCATGCGCAATCGCGTGCCCAAGATCGTTCTGGTCGCCGCAGCCGGCAAAGTATTGGCGTTCCTGAGCCAGCAGGGGTTCGCACTCATCCGCAGCCAGCTGCTCGATCGCGTTGGTCAGTTGACCCGCACGCTCGTCTCGCTGCCCGAGTTGCCCATCACCGAAGTGCGCACGTCGTCGGTGAACTACCCGACGCCGTCGTTGCGGTTCGATATCTACACGTCGCTACCGGTGGTCCGCGGGTTGGATACGGGCAAGCGCAGTAAACCGGTGCGCGGCACTCTGCGCGTGCGAGTCGCCAACAGCACCATCGCCCAAGCAGCGAATTGGGCTCTCGAAACCGGGCGTCTGCCGAAACGCTACGGCGATAATCTGCAGCCGGACAAAGAGGGGCAGTTTCGACCCGTGTTGCAGTGGCGCACGGGCAATAATCGTCCGCTTGCCGTTCACGTATTTCGCACCAAGGGCGAGTGCATGTACGTGCGCGCTGGCGTACAGCCGACCCTGAAGCTCCAGAAGGGCGAGTTCGTCGCGAGCTACGAAGACCGCAAGTACGAACAAGTCGAAGGCAACCTGCTGGTCAAATTCGGGGTGTGGCTCAAGCGCTGGCTTGCCTGGTTCGGCTACAAGAGCAAGAAGGTTGCCGCGAAAACCGCGGTAACGGTCGGCGGTAAGAAGGTGCAGGCCCAGGTGACTGGTGCCCGCCTGGGCGACAACGAACTACGCGTGGACGTCGCCCTGACGTTCGGTAACTGATAGCGCGCGCAGCGCCATTTCAGTTCATATAACGAGGGCGAACATCGCGACCCAGAGGGCCGCCGCCGCGGCGAATGCGCAGGCGACGCGTGCGGTGGCGCAGCTCTCTACTGCTGCGGGCATCGTGGTCACCGACGATGAGGCGTGGTCTTCGCTTTCTTGGAACCACAACTCGTCACCTACCTCAAAACGGATCTCTCTGACGTTGATCTTCTGCGTGTCACTCAGGAAGTCCAATTTGGAGTATCGCTGTGTGTCGGCAAACGGGTCTGCGTTTCTCGAGAGCATCTACATCCTCCAATCCCTACGGCGGGGTGGCGCAGTGGTTCAATGCATAAGCCGTTCCCAAGAGCACGATCGTTTGGATACGAGCTGTTAAGGATCGGTTGCTCTCAAGAATCTGAGGGAGTGCTGATGCTCGCGGACATCAACGTCGCGCGCAGGTCGCATTCGGAGTAATCGCTCAGGAAAGCAGGAGTAGGGCAGTGTGGGACATTGTCGTTCAGTCGTTTGGGTAACGTTGGCGGCGTTTCAGGTATCGTATTCGCGTGGGCAAGCTCGTAGACGGAACCTGGAACAACGCGACGGAGCAAACCCGCGTGAGCAAGGATGGAGACTTCGTGCGGGGCACGACGAAGTTTCGTCGGCGCGTTCACGCGGCACCTGATGCACAGTTTCCCGCCGAGGCAGGCCGCTACCATTTGTGGGTCGCCAACAATTGTCCGTGGGCGCACCGCGCGGTCATTGTGCGCAACCTGAAAAAGCTGACGTCCGTTATCAGCATGTCCATCGCCCACTACCGGCGCAACGAGTTGGGCTGGTGGTATCACGAAGGGCTCGATGGCCTCGAACCCGAGGATGGCAAGTTCGCACTGCATCGGCTGTACACCATGACCGAGCCCGAGTACTCCGGCAGCGCGACGGTGCCGGTGCTCTGGGATCGCAAGCAGCAGGTCGCGGTGAGCAACGAGTCCGCTGAAATCATCATCATGATGAACGGCGAGTTCGAGGAGTTCGCCGACACGTCGGTGGACCTTTACCCGGTCGAGCTACGCGCCGAGATCGACGAGGTCAACGAATGGGTCTACGGCACGATCAATAACGGCGTTTACAGATGCGGTTTTGCGCGGACTCAGGAAGCCTACGAGCGGGCGTTCGTCCCGTTGTTCGAGTCCATGGACCGGGTCGAGCAGCGCCTCGATGCTCATCGCTATCTCGTCGGCGACCGGATCACCCTGGCGGACGTGCGCTTGTTCACCACCCTGGCCAGGTTCGACGCGGTCTACTACAGCCACTTCAAGTGCAACAACCGCCGAGTCGCCGACTACCCCAACATGTCGCACTACTTTCGTGACCTGTACCAGACGCCGGGGATTGGCGAGACGGTGACCATCGATATCTACAAGAAGGGCTACTACGGGCGCAGTCCGGGTCTCAACCCTCGCGGCATCATCCCTATGGGCCCGGTCCAGGACTTCGACGCGGCGCACAATCGTGCTGAGCGTAGCTACTCGGGGTAGCGGCGCGGGGTTTTGCCATTTTCTCGCCCACTGGGCGAGGGTCCGTATCATGGAAGTATGCAGCGGACACGACTCGACTGGCGGCGCCGTCTTACTACTCTTGCCCTGGGCACCGCAGCTCACCTGCGCCATCGCGCAGAGGCGCTAACGCCGCCTCCGGCACCAGTGGCCGAGATCGTGGCAGACCCGGAGCAGGTCGCGTCTGACCATCTGTTGGCGGCATACCGAGCGCTTCACAGCGCGGACCCGGGTGCCAGCCAGTCTCAGCTGTTCACCAAGCTACGCTTGATGTTCAATAAGCTCGAGCATGGCGGTCTGAGGCGCGCACCCGCACCGCCGCGCGCGGACAATCCGACCGTTGGCGAGCAAGTGTTTGCGCAGGATTGGTTTGGCAATTTGCGCAGCCGCGGCCGACTGCTCAGAGGCGCACTGCGCCGACTCAGCGAGTGAGCCGGCGCTAGCTTCGTTGTAGTTGGTGTAGAGGGGGAGCGCTCAGGCGCTCTAGTCGACGATGATCGTACCGGGGTCGGACGAGTCGACCGACCAGCGGAAGTTGTCGATGAGCACGAGCGAGTCGTAGACGTGATCGCTGGTGTCCCAGATGGCGATGCGCAGTGTGATGGTCTCGCCACCGACGACGTTGCCGCTGGTCTGTAGCCAGCCAGTACCGCCGCCGTCCAGCGTGCTACCCGCGCAGCCAGTGCCGTTGATTTGATCGAAGCCTGTGTTGCTCAGCTCAGAGGGTGGCTCCTGGCACGTGGTGCTGGTGCCGGTTTGGCTACCCAGACAACCTGTAACGCCGTTGATGCACACCTGGAACAGTCCTGTGTCGCCGTGAGCAAGGTTGACGCCGACCGGATAGTCGACCATGGCCGGGTCCGTGTAGCGCGCCAGGTTCTTGTCGGTCGGGTTCGCGGGGTCACCAGCGTACGTCGAGTCGAGCAACGCGACGAAGAAGTCGTTGAACTCGGTGCATACCCACTCGGGGTACTCGGCGCTGAAGAAGTTGGACGAGAAGCTGAACGACTTGGCGTTCGTCGGTACCTTGATCTGCAGCTCCAACATCACCGCGTCGTTGGCTACCGTGTCGAGAGCGCCCGGGCAGCTCGCCGCGTTGGGGAACGATCCACCGTTTGCCGCCAGCCAGTCCGCGGGCGGGCCGCTGGTCGTCGCCATGTCTTCGCCGCCTTCGAATGGGGCGAACGCGGGGTTGGTGTCGTTTGCATCCGCTGCATGGCCCGTGGACATCACGACCATCGACGAACCGCTCTGCACCATGGTTTGGCCGAAGTCGGGTCGAATGGAACGCGACGTCGGGTTCGGTGTGCCCGTGCCGTCGGGAAGAACGAGTCTGGCCGACACAACTCCCCAGCTGTCGCCGCTCGCCTGCTGGCATAGGTCCATGGCCGCCGCGTACTCGAGAGCGTCGCTGGAGTTGCTCGGCAGGCCGGTGTCGCAGTTGGCGACCGCGTTGTCCACGATGCCATCACAGTCGTCGTCGACCTGGTTGCCGTTGACTTCGAAGGAGCCCGGATTGACCAGGGATGGATCGCCGCAGCCGTCGTTGACCGTGTCGCAGCAGTCGCCGCCACACGTGGTCACGCCGTCGCCGTCCGTATCTGTATCTTCGTCGACACTGCCGTTGCAGTTATCGTCGACGCTGTTTCCGCAGATTTCACCCATGGGCACGACTTCGCCGTCGCAACCGCCCCACGTTCCGGAGGCGCTGCAGGTACGCGTACCCGTTTTGCATTCACCCACGCCGTCGGTACCGGGTTGGCCGGTGTAGCACTCCTCAGAATCACCAGGGTCGCAGCTGCCCGTGTCTATTCCGCAGACACCTGCGCTGCACACCTGGCTGGCGCCACACACGATGCCGCAACCGCCGCAGTTGCTGATGTCTGTCTGAGTGTCGACGCAGTCGTTGGCGCCACACGTGACCGTGTTGTCGCAGTTGGCTTCGGGCGACGGCCCGCACGCGATGAGCGCCACAGAAAACAGACACAAAGCGACCATTGCCGGTCGCCACGCGATACGGTTGTTGAATTTCATTCGATACTCCATCCCCAGCGGCGCCACTGTACCGCAAACAATGGGTTTTCGGTCCAAAGAATCGCTGTAATCCACTAACGGGCGGCCCCGGGGACGCCGGGATCAGATGGTCAGGTCGTAGCGCAAATCGAGCTGCAATCCCGCGTTAGTCTGGGCGATTTCGAGCCGGGCGATCGCTCCGCCAACTGCGTTGCCTAGCTCGTCCGCAATTTGTGTATCGAGGGAGACCAGGTCTGCGGCACGTGTCACGGTTTCGGGGCTTGGTTCGAGCAAGACGATCGCCAGTCTAGTGATTCCCTCTTCGAGCAAACGCACTGATAGTGCGACCTTTTCGGCCGGCGCTTCTTCGACCAAGGGGGCGACGGCCTGGGGGAACGAGTCCATACCCAGGATGCCGCTGGCGTCCTCGACGCTGGCCCATCGCTTGGTGGCATCTTCGGTGAAGGTCACGGCCACTTCAGTGTACGGCGTCGCTGGATTGATCGCCCGGCGAAGCCAGCAGCAGAACTGAGCGCCGTGGTCGTCTGCCCAATCCCACAGCAACTCGGCGGCGGCGGAGTTGGGAACGATCGTTCGTACATCGTCGATCCGTTTGCTTTGGGCCGTCCACCAGCCCGCGTCGAAGCCGGCTTCGGTGGCTTCGAGCCAGGTGCCGAGTCGCTTGAGCCGCAGCTTCCTTTGCGCGCGGGTCAGCAAGTCGCTTTCGCTAGGCGCCGCGCCCGTGGCTTCGAGTACATCGTGGGCTAATGGCCCGACTGCTTCGGCGGCTCCGCTGACCAGACACGTGAATCGATCGAAGCTGTTGGGCACGGCGGCGGCGATGTCGAGCGTGGCGTCGCCGGCGTTTGCTTTCAACTGTTGCAGCCAGTCGGCGATGATCGCCCAGTGCTCGGCGCCAAGTTGGTCGACGATCTTGGCTGCGCTGGCCAAGCGTTGGTCCATGGTGGTGTCTTGTGGGTCGGCCACGGGCCAACGCTACAACGATTCTACCCGCGCGATAAAGGGCTGTCGTGCGCTATAGCAACGCGACTGCCGCAGCGCAGCCGGCGACTACGACTACGACGGCAGCGATGGCAAATAGCGTCGTGTTGCCGCCGGGACTCGTGGCGGGACTCGTGGGCGTGTGGGTGGCCGTGTTGCTCGCAGGGGTGGCCACAGCGGGCTGTGGCTGTGGCTGAGCAGGCAGCGGCGCTGACATCGGCCCGGCTATGGAAGCCTCGGCCCGGCCAACCGACTGGAGCGCCTGCACCAGCTCGCGCATGGACTGGTGTCGATGGTCCGGGTCCTTGGCCAGCATTTGGATGATCACTTGTTCGAGCGCTTCGGGTGCGCCGGGGACCACGCTGCGCAGGGTTGGCGCCGGAGTGAAGTTATGACTGTGCATGTGCTCGGCAAGGGTTTTGCCACCAAAGGGCGGCTGGCCCGACATCATCTCGAAGAACACGCAGCCCAGCGCGTAGATGTCCGAGCGATGGTCGACGTACTTCGAGCTTCTAAACTGCTCCGGCGGCATGTACGCCGCCGTGCCCATCATGGACTTGGTCGCGGTGACCACCTGTCCGGCACCTTCCAGCAGTTTGGCGATGCCAAAGTCGAGAACCTTGATGCGCTGTCCACCCAGGGTGTCGGGGACCAGGTAGATGTTGTCGGGTTTGATATCTCGGTGGATGATCTTCTGCTCGTGGGCCGCCGCGAACGTGTCCGCGAGTTGGAGCATGATCGGAACGGCTTCAGCTACGCTCATGCCGCCGCGTTGGTGTAGCCAATCGAACAGGGTGGTGCCCTTGAGCAGCTCCATGATCAGGCACACCCGACCGTCGGCGGTCTGGGTTACGTCGAAGACGTCGACGACACCGGGGTGAGTGATACGTCCCAGCGCCTTTGCCTCGTTGATGAAGCGTTGGACGATCTGTTGGTTTTGGCACAGCTCGCGCAGTACGACCTTTATCGCCACCTGGCGGGCGATGGACGCGTCCACGTGGTCGGCGATGAATACCTGGGCCATGCCACCTTCGCCCAGGTACTTGGTGATGCGGTACTTGCCGACTTGTTGACCGATGAGTTCGGCTGCGCTTGCTGGCACGCCCGCTTGCATGGCGGAAGCCTACCTCGTTTAGCGCGTTGCGACCGCTCGGCCTTTGACAAAAAATTCGGGCGAGTTGCCTTCGGACCACGCCGCAAAATAGATGTCATCACCAATATGGGTGAGGGCAGGGGAGTAAACCGATACCGCGCCGTCAGTGCCCAGGTCTTGCTCTTGAGCCAGGGTGAGGGTCGAGCCATCGAAGTCGAATCGCTGCACCATGAAGCGATTGCGGATGCCTGAGACGTTGCGGTACCAGCCGACGGCGCCGCCGGTAGGGCTGGTGACAACGATGGGGCTGTGGTCGCTGACACCCGCGATCCCCAGAGGCGTTCTTGCGACCTCACCGTTCGCGTCCACAGCCATGAGCACGATGTCCTGGGACGCGTCGTCGCGAACCGCCAGGTAGGCGAACCCGCGCTCGCGATCTGTGACAAGACTGGGGGCGCTGGACAGCCCCGTTGTCGCCATGCGCGGACCGAAGGAGAAACCGTCTCCGTCCGCGGCGATGTAGCCGTACCAGACCACGCTGTCGCCGTTACCGTCGACGCGACTCCACGCGCTGAACAAATCGCCGTCGGCCGTCGCTGCGATGACCGGCGCGTCGTGGGTATTGCCGCGATCCTCGACGTCGATGGCCTCGCCGAGGTACTCGCCCTCCGCCGTCATGCGCTGGATGAAGGTCTGAAAGGAGTTGTCGATACCGCGTGTGCCGACGAGCGCAAGTTCGCCGTCGGCTAGGCCGGCGACGCGCGGCTTCCACGTGTTGGCGACCACGGGATTTCCATCAAGGGTGGTTTCGATGACAAGATCGCTGTCGGTCAGCGGCGTGCCGTCGCTGGCAAAGCCGCGGTACAGGGCGTCCAGGTTGTTCTCAGCGCCGCTGTTGTCGGAAGACCAGGCGATATAGAGATTGTCGCCGCGTCGGCTTATCGCGGGTTCGATGTCGTTGCCGCCAAGGGTAGTGGTCACGCGCTGGGCAGAACCAACGATGCTGCCGTCGCATTCGAACGCGGACAGGAATACGTCGAAGCGTCCTTCGCCCTCGCCATCGACGATGTTGTACGCCATCCAGATCTGCCCGGCGGCAAACGCGAAGTCCGCGTGAATTTGCGGCGTTGGGTTCGCCGTGTCCAGATCGAACGTGACGTCAACGGTTGGGCTGACTCGACAAGGCTCGAACACTTCTTCGGGACCGGTGTCGTCGTCTCCGCACGCCGGCGACGCTAGGGCCACTGCCAATGCCAGGGCGGCAGCCGCCGATCGCGTAGGTCCCCTCACGATCGGACCTTACCCCAGGCGCCTGTCGTCGAGAACTAGCCCACTGGAGTTTGTGCTATCACGTGGTCATGGGGACGAGATTACTGCCACTTCTCGGGGTTTGTGCGCTGTTGATGGCGTGTGGAAAAAGCGACGACAAGAAGGCTAGCAAGGCCACGACGGATCAGACCAAGAAGACACCGGCGGAGTCGAAGACGGCGACGGACAAGACCAAACCTCCGGGCAAGCGGGTGAGTAAAGAACCCAAGCCCCCGACCTCCGGCCCCGAAGTCGATCAATGCAAACGCATACTGGAAAAGACCTGGGTTGCGGCCAAGGCCGTGCTCATGAAGCTGGGCACGAAGGACGTCGACAGACTCAAGAAGCTGCACGGTCAGGGTGGAAAGCGCTTCGTGGAGCTGTGTTCGCTGTTGCCAGCGGACAAGCGCGATTGTGTGGACAGCGCGACCAACGCCGCCAACGGCCTGTACTCATGCAAGGTCAACGCCGGCCGCAAGCAGAAGGTTTGGGCGGTGGACCTATCACGCCAGGTACAGCTATTCACGCCCAAGCCGCTCGACGCCGCGACGGCCAAGGGAGAACTCGCCGCGGTCGTAGGCACGTGGACTAATACCTGGAAGTCGATGGGCCAGGTGACCGAGTTGACGATCGGCAAGGACGGCGCTGGCACCACAAAAGTGACGAAGCGCGGCAAAGCCGAGACGCCGCAAAAATCCCTCGTGTTGTTCAAACAAACCGGGCGAATCGCTCTCCGACGAGGCACCACCACCCAGTCGCATAACTACTTCCGCGCCAACAAAAACACTTTCTACCTGTCCAACAACTTGATCTACTCCGCGTACCCCATTCCCAACCGGACGGAGTTCATCATTCGCGCGGGCTGGGACTTCGTTATTTACAAAGCCGGCAAGTGCGAGGTGGTCTCGGGCCGCGGCGCGGTGGCCAAGGCTGTCTGCAAGTTCGGCGTCGACAAAGGCAAACCGGTATTCCGGGTCGAGTATCAGTACCCGGGCCGGATGAACTTCAAGAACAAGCCGGTGGTGACGAAGCGCAAGTACCTGGTGGTGGGCAAACACTTGCTACACGAGAGTCTCGTCTCCATCGGCAAGTACACCCGCACGAAGTAGCGCGGCTCGCTGTTAGAAATCGTACGGCCCCGCAGCCATTGCCTCGGCCGGAAGCCAGGTTTCATGTACGTGAAGCCAGCGCAAGCCGTTCGGTGCGCCAGGGTCACGCTTGAACGCCGCGGTCGATAAGCGCCCATTGTCCGGCGGCTTGTACGAGGTCGCGTTGCGTTGCCATTCTTGATACGTCGCGATGACGATGCCGTTCGCATCGTGGTGGGTCTCCACGTCGCGTACCTGGATGCGAAACTGTTGGTTCGTGCCGTGACCACGGCGCAGTCCGGCCGCCAAATCGTCCAGACGCGTCAGGGTGCCAGCCGGGGACACGAGCACGAACGCCGGGTCGCATTTGCTCGTGAATCCCTGTGCGTAGGCTTCGTCGGTGTTTGCGATCGTGCCGCCAAACCAGCCGACGAAGAAACGGTGTAGATCAATGATCTCGCGTTCTACGGAGGACATAGGGCGAGTCTACCCCTTGACGTCGCTCGGACGCCGGGGCTAACTGGTTTCATGTCGGTTTTGATCAAGGGTGGAACGGTCGTGACGGCGGAGCGAACTTATCGCGCCGACGTTCTTTGTGATGGCGAGACGATCACTGCGATCGGCGAGAACCTGGATGCGCCCAGCGACGCCGATGTGATCGACGCGGGTGGGGCGTACGTCATGCCCGGTGGCATAGATCCACATACGCACATGGAGTTGCCGTTCATGGGGACCGTGGCTTCGGAGGATTTCTACTCCGGCACCTGCGCGGGATTCGCTGGCGGCACCACGATGATCATCGACTTCGTGATCCCGAGCCCTCAGCAGCGCTTGATGGAAGCGTTCAAACAGTGGAGCGAGTGGGCCCAGAAGGCCGCGGGCGACTACTCCTTCCACGTTGCGGTCACCTGGTGGGACGAGACGGTCCACGCCGATATGGGCACCCTGACCAGAGAGCACGGAGTCAACAGCTTCAAACACTTCATGGCGTACAAAGGCGCCATCATGTGCGACGACGAAGTGCTGGTGAACAGCTTCACTCGTTCGCGTGAACTCGGAGCGTTGTGCACTGTCCATGCGGAGAACGGCGAGCTCGTGTTCCGCCTACAGCAAGAGATTTACGACCAGGGCATCCACGGTCCCGAGGGGCATCCGCTTTCGCGCCCGCCGGCCGTCGAGGGAGAAGCGGCCAACCGTGCCATTCGTATCGCGGAGGTACTGCGCACTCCGATCTACCTGGTGCACAACTCATGCATCGATTCGTTGCAGGCAATCACCCGTGCGCGTCTCGCTGGCCAGCGCGTCTTTGGCGAAGTCCTCGCCCAACATCTGGTGATCAACGACAGCGTTTATCGCAACGAGGATTGGCGCTTCGCGGCGCACCACGTGATGAGCCCGCCGTTCCGGCCCAAGAATCACCAGCGCGCCCTATGGGAGGGGCTCAAGGCCGGTATGTTACAGACCACGGCCACCGATCACTGCTGCTTTTGCACACCGCAGAAGGAGGCCGGCAAGGACGACTTCCGTCTGATTCCGAACGGAACCAACGGCGTCGAAGACCGCATGAGCGTGATCTGGGATCAGGGCGTGCGTACCGGCCGGCTGACAATGAACGAATTTGTCGCCGTGACGTCCACCAACGCGGCTCAAATCTTCAACGTGTATCCGCGAAAGGGTGCCGTCGCGGTTGGCGCCGATGCAGACCTGATCGTATGGGACCCGGAGGGCACCCGTAAGATCTCCGCCGAGACCCACCACCAGAAGATCGACTTCAATATCTACGAAGGCATGACTGTCACGGGAATTCCGGCCGTCACCCTGAGTCGTGGACGGGTCGTTTGGAAGGATGGCGAGATCCGGGCCGAGAAGGGCAGCGGCAAGTACGTTGACCGTCCCTGCTTCCCCTCGTACCACGATGCGCTCAAGACCGAACGAGAGCGCCTCACGGCTAAACCTGTCGACCGCTCGTAGCCGTGGTCAGCGGTTGGCCAGTAGTGCCAACATTGTACTAAGCTGACGCTCGTGCGTCGGTCCACCCAGCGCCTCCTCGTATTCATGGCCAGCATTCCGGCTGTGCTATGGCTGGTGGCCTTCATCTACCAGCAGGGCATGCTGCATCTGGAGGATCAGCCGCGCACTCTGGCTGCGTCCCTGGAGTGGGCCGCCGAGACCATCACCACGACGGGGTACGGCCACGACAACGAGTGGAAGCACCCGTTCATGCAGGGCTTCGTGATCGTCGTGCAGTTTCTCGGCGTGTTCAGCGTGTTCCTAGCGTTCCCCGTGTTCTTGATTCCGTTCTTCGAAGAGCGCTTCGAGGGCCGGCTGCCCAAGCTGCTACCAAAGAAGCTGAAGAATCACGTCGTGATCTACCGTTGGGGGCCAGCGGTGTCCGCGGTTCTCGACGAGCTCGACCGCCACAAGATTCCAGTCGTGTTTTACGAGGAAGACCCGGGGGTGGCGAGGCGGCTACACGATCGGGGGCGCTACGTGCTCATGTGTAACTTGCACGAGCAAGACCCGGACCTCAGCACGTTGAACCGGGCCCGAGGGGTGGTGGTCAACGGAACCGATCACGAGAACGCGGTGTTCACCATGAGCGCTCGCCACCAGCAATTCGAAGGAAAGATTATCGCGCTGGTCGCATCGCCGGGGCGCCGCTCTGCCATGAGGAAAGCCGGAGCCGACGCGGTATTTACGCCCAAGCATGCTCTTGCGGCCGCCATCGCCGACAAGGCGACGACCAAGATTCTGCCACGCATCGGTGGCGCGACTCTGCTGAGCGACCACGTGGAGGTGAGCGAGGTGCGCGTTGGTGCCAATAGCTCCTTGTCCGGGTTGACGCTGGCCGAGGCCAACGTCGGCGCCAAGACTGGCACCACGGTCATCGGTTACTGGCGGGAGGGCACGTTGCTCCAGGCGGAGGCGTCCACGGTCATTCAAGAGGGCATGATGCTGGTGGCAGCCGGCGCCGTCGACGACATGCGCACGCTGGAAGACCTGGCCACCCCGGTCGCCCGCGAAGGAAAATTCGTCGTGTGTGGTTACGGCGATACTGGACGCAAGGTGGTGGAAGCGCTGACGGAGATCGGCGAGGAAGTCGCTGTGATCAGCGCCGAGGACAAGCCTGGCGTACATCATGTGGGCGACGCTCTGGACCCCGAGCTACTTACCGCGGTTGGTGTGGTCGACGCTCAGGCGGTTATTCTCACCCTTGGTAACGATGCCGAGACGGTATTTGCCGCCGCAGTTGTGCGCGACCTGGCGCCCGAGACCGTGGTGATCGCCAGCGCGTTGCAGGCGAACAACGTGCCCCGTATTCGCAGAGCCGGCGCAGACTATGCGTTCTCGGTGGCGCAGGTCACGAGCAAGTTGTTGTCATTTCAGTTGTTGGGCAAGCACTTCATAGCGCTGGAGGCCACGATTAAGATCGCCGAAGCGAAGGCGGGCAATTTGGCCGGACGAAAGCTGTTGTCAGCGAGGGTGCGCGAGGCGACAAGCTGCAGTGTCGTGGCGGTGGAGCGCGGCGACGAGGTGTTCACCCAGTTCGACGAACAGTTTCAATTGCAGACCGACGACCGGGTCTATGTCTCGGGGACCCAGGAAGCCGTCGACCACTACCTCAATCTGTACGACGCGAAGTAGAACCGGGGCCTAGAACCAGTTGGCCCATGGCTAGAACCAGTTGAAGCCCACGCCGAACTGGGCGCTGTGCCCTTTGACTACGTAGCCGTCGACCGGGTCTTCTTCGTATAGGCCCGTTCCGTAGCGGAACGAGATGTCGATGGAGAACTTGGGTCGTACGCTCAGCTCGTAGCCAACACCAAACATGACGCCTGGGGCCTTCTCAGTTCGGTCCTCGACCTGCACGAAGATCCCATCCCAGTAGTAGCCTGCGTTGGCGTTGCCGATTCCGGCCTGCACCCAGACGTTCGGCATTGGCCAGTAGCGCGCGGCGAGGGTGTTGATGTTTTGGAACACGGTGAGAAAGCTCTCCTTGTGAACCATCCCCCAAACGTCGACTAAGATCGCCAACTGCGGCGTGACCATGTACCCGACGTGGGCGTTGAGTCCGCCGGCTTCCATAGCCGAGCTACACTCTTCGCACTCGGCCCTGAGGCTGCCGCCGCCGAGGCCGATACCAAACATGAGGCCGCGCCGCGTAGTGTCCTCAGCGGGGGTTGTCCAGGGGCCTGGTCCGGTGCCCGAGCCAGCGGGTCCTGGCGGTGGCGGTGGGGGCGAGTTCTGAGCGGACGCGTGTGTGGTCAATGCACACACCAAAGCTAAAATAGAGATACAGCGCGTTATCATCTTCATCCTTTCGGTGGACGCCACAGTCGGCCACAGACGACGCCCGGGGTGTGCAAGAGCAAACCCCGTGCCGGATCGCTGCAGCTCAATTCCTCCCCTGAATGCACCGAGTTGCACGCTATTGCGTCGCGTCGATGCGTGGCCGGGGTGTGGTGATTCCCAGCACTGTGCTTGAGTTTACAACGTCCGCGTTACGCCGGACAAACTGATCATGTAGTCGTGCTTGTCGCCCGAGCGTAGGAAGTCCTGGGTCGCACGCGCGATGGTCGCACCGATCAGTCCGATGACTGGTAGATGTTCACCACCCTCGCACGTGGCCTGTCCTTCTTCGTCTTCTTCGTCCGCGGCGAAGCGTCCGTCCCAGCGCACCAGCCCGAACGTGCCGTCGGCCGCGAGGGCGCCGTGTAGCAGTGGCACGCCCTGCGCGCTAGCCTTCTCCGAAAGCAGAACCCGGCTCTTCATATTGTCGAAACAATCGATGGCCAGGTCGCAGTCGGCTAGCAGTTCGGCCGCGTTCTGCGAGATCAGACGCACGCCCATTGCTTCGGCTTTCACGCCAAAGAAGTTCTGCAGCTGGAGCCGCATGGCCTGGGCCTTGTTCTTGCCCACTGATTGTTTGACGAACCACTGCGCCTGTAGATTCTTCGACTCGACCCGGTCAAAGTCGACCAGGCGCAGGGTTGCGTCGAGGTTCCGGCAGTACAGCGTGGCGGTTGAGCCAAGCGCACCGACACCACAGATGACGATGCGCATGACTAGACCGCGCGCGCCGCGCCGAACGGGACTTTGGGCCGCAGGTAGATGCGCCGCTCGCCCGTGGGCGCATCCATCCGGTCGACAACGTAGTTGCGGAACGCGTTGTCCTCCATGCTCGCGATGTGCAGACCGCGTACGCCGCCCGAACGCACGACCTCAACGGCGATACGCCGGATGTCCGCGTCGCTGACCGCGTAGTCGATGTCCATGTCGTAGTCGGCCGACAGGCCGTTGTATGTGATGTTCAGTACCGCCATGATTATTGCTCCTTGTTCACTTTCATTCCCGAAGCCACCCGCATGAGCTCTGCCCACCAGGGTTCGGGTTGCACGCGGCGCGTCTCGCTTCCGGAGCGCACCACAGTTACTGACGGCGCAATCACGTAAAATTGAACTTCTCGGCCGAGCGCGCTGTCGAGCGCCTCCATTGTTGTCTCGTCTTCCTGTGAGAACGCCGCGGGGCCGTTGGGGTGACTGTGGGCGATGACTTCCAACTCTTCGCGCAGGCTCCAGATCGCGTCCCATCGGGACCGCGAGTCGGGCAGGGCGCTTGGGCTATCGGACGCATCGGCCCACACGATGGCGCCGCCTCGGCCGATCAGGAAACAGACTTCTCGCTTAGTGGACATGTTCAATTAGTGCCTGGTGATGTGTAGTTGGCCGGTCTCGATGGCCTCTTTGATAGCCGACGGTAGACTCTCCAGCGTCAGCTCTTCATCGGCGCCGGACAGACAGATGCCTGAGTCGTAGACGTGCAGTGTCTCTACGTCGATCAGACTGATGAAACGTTCGTCCATGAACTCGAATGTCACTTCGACCATGTTCTGGCCACTGCGCCGCCAGCGCAGCATGCGCGCACCCGCCGCGTCCAAAGCCCGGTCGCAGATGTCGCCGATATCGGTAGCCCGGCGCACATTGCGAAGGCGCGCTCCTCGCGCCACGCTGATGTTGCGTTGCTCGCGCTGTTCTTCGGCCAGGAGCGCGGCCCACTCCACACGCTGTTCGCGGATCGCGTGAATCACTCGGTTGGCTGCGTCTCGTCCGCCGTTTGCGACCTCTACGACGTAGGGCGCTGCTTCCCGCGGCGAGATGGGGACGACGACCGCTCGTCCTGCTGTGGCCAACAAGGCAAAGCCAAACGCCGCACGCAGGGCTGGCGTCACGCCCTTGACGTCAGCAATAGCGTTGCCGTCTTCCAGGGCGCGCCGTGCAGCGTCTTCGGCGTCGTCCTCGAACTCCACGCCGTCGAATAGCAAATGCCCCGAGTGCCAACGCCGCGCTGTACACGGGGCCAGAGGCTCGGGCTCTTCTTCCAGAGGAAGGGCGATGCGGCCCATGTCCCGGCCGCTAAAAAAAAGCCACCCGCCGGCAAAGTGCCCGCGGGTGGCAGGTAGGTCAGATAGGTCAGCCGGTTCGGTCTTGCGCAGGGGCGTGGCGTTGCGGCCGGTTACCTCGAACTCCCACCATCCCGGCTCGGCTTGCCCTTTGAGGCGAAGCCGCCGGTCGCGAGCATCGACCCGAGCACCGCCAAAGTACGGCAGTACGAGAGTCTCCTTCTTCGCGAGGAACTTGGTGTAGTCCATAGATGTTCCGCTACAACGTCAGTAGCTCCGTTTTCATGACCTTCTCGACCAGGCCCGACGTAACGCCCGGGTTGCGCATCGTCGGCGCCTCGAGCAGCGCCTTCAGTACGCGCGGTACGTGGTACGGATCCTCGAATTGATCCGCGTTGACCTCACTGTACGGCACGCCCAGTTCTTTGGCGCAATCGCGAACAGTCTGGCCACGGTAACGCGCCGACAGTAGCAGCGCCATCGCGTCCACGTTGTAGTTCAGGTCCCGGAACGCCGACGCCAGAGTCTCGCCGCGCTCACCGGCTTCGTCACCAACGACGAAAACAATCAGCTTGGCTTCGGCCGGTACACGTACGCCCGACAGGTGCAGCGCGCGCACGCCGGATGCGTGCATCGTACCGCCGCCCGCATTGATGCCCTTGAGCATGTGCTGTACGGCAACACGCGAAGCCGCTTTCGGCTTCACGACTGTACCCATCGTGTCGAACGTGGCGATGTGCAGCTTGTCCAGGGGGAAACCCGCCAGGATTCGCGTCAGCACCTTCTTCGACTCGTCGATGGCTTGCGTCATCGAACCGGACTTGTCGATCAGGAACATGATGTGAACATCGAGCTCACTTGTCGCTTCCGCGACCGCCTTGCGAGCGGCGTTGTCGGCGGCTTCCTCGAGCTTCTCCTTGAGGTCCTTGTTGCGGACGTTCTTGGCGATGTTCAGCGCACGCTGATCCGTGGACGACTGAATCGCTTGCTCCCAGCGGTCCCGGATCTCGGGAACTACCAGTAGACCCAGGTCCTCCAGAGTCGGTGTCAGCTGACGCACGTCACGGTCACCCAGCGACGGTAGCAGCGCCACCATGATCGCCGGTGTCAGACCGATGTCTTGCGGCAGTCGACCAACCACTTCCTTGTAGGCGAGTTGCTGCGTGACGATCGTCTCGCAGATTTCCGCCTCGGACAGTCCATCGAAACGCTCCGACTTGACCAGCTCGAGGTTGTCGAGACCGATCTCCCGGTGGCCTTCCGCTGCTTGCGTTTGCTTCCAGCCGAGCAGACCGAAGAACGTCGCCGAGTCGGGCTTGTAGCCGATCTTGCGCGCGAGCTTCTTGATGGTCTCCTTGTAACCGGCCTTTACCAGACCCGAGAGCATCGGTTGGTTCGCCTCACGGAACGATAGCCACTTCTTGGCCGCCTTGTTCCAACGGCCGAGGGCCGGCTTCGTTCCCGCCGGATCGGCAAAGCCCGCTGCGCGGTTGAGCGCGGCGATCTCGTCCGCCTCTAGCAGTTCGGCAATACGCAGAACCGCTTTCGGTGTGAGCATGCGGGGCGACTTGCGCACGTAGTGCAGCACCATCGCCTCACCGATCATCCGGTAGTCGTCGTCGTGGAACGCGACGCTTCCGTCGTCGTCGTGAACCGGCTCGCCATGCCGAGCTTGAACCAGCATGAGCGCCGCGCACGCAACCTTGAGGTCGCGCCAGTCTGTTTCCTTGAGCGCGTAGCTGGCGAAGTGCGCCATCAGCTCCGGGTTCAGCTTGTAAATCTCCAGCAGCTGGCGGTAGAGGTTCACCGCGGCCGGGACGTGCAGGCCGGGCTTAACGGCTGTGCCTTGCTTACCCTTCGAGCCCTTGGCCGGATGCCAGATGCCGTTCACGTCGAGGCCCGGGCGGTTGTGCCACAGGTGAGCCGACGAGTTCAGAACCAGGTCCAGCAGTCGCTCGGCCGGACCCATTTGGTTTTCCGGGAGTGGAGTACGCCGTTGTGTCATTGTTGCCTCCGAGCATATTGGAAAAAGAGTGATGTAGGATAGAGCCAGATGCACACGGATCCACGGCTCGTTACAGATGTTCGCAAGATGAAGCGCGGGGAGTTCATGCAGCGCTACTCGCATCCGTTTCTGGGCATTACGGTTGTTTCGATGCCCGAGGACGGCGACGAGGGTGCGTTCGATACCGGCGTGTACGAGATGAAGACCACGGACATCGACCCGGGGCTTTCGGGGGAAGAGAACATGCTGTGCCCGGTAGCAAAACGCCCGGGCGCGAATGAGTTTTCATTCATCACGATCGGGCGGGCGGGGAACAACGATATCGTCATCGCGGCGAACAGCGTGTCCAAGTGTCACTGCATGTTGCAGAAGAGCATCGACGGCTTCACCCTCGTGGACGCCGAGTCGCGGAATGGCACGAGCCTCAACGGCACTGCGCTCACGCCGAGGAAGTCTCAGCCGGTAGTCAGCGGTGATGTGATTCTGTTCGCGAGAGGGATTTCTGCGATGTATCTAGATTCGGGGTCGGCGTACACGTGGTTGCGTCGCACGGGAATCTAGAGAAGAAAAAAAGCGCGCCCGAGTGAGAAAGCCATAGGGATTGGAGTTTCCTTAAGAGGGAAATGCGTTAACCATTACGCCACCGGCCCGTAAGTGGACCAGGTTGGATTCGAACCAACAATACTTTCGTTTGCGTGTGGGGCTTGGTCGATTGGACGCGCGTTATTCGATTGTGGGGGCAGCGGTGATCGCTGCGGGGAAGGGATGACACGGCCGAGTGAGAGGAGCGCGAGGGTTTTGGATGCGAGAATTGAACTCGCGACTATCGGTTTTCAAGACCGAAGCTCTACCTTGCTGAGCTAATCCGAAATGCGTGTGGGCTCCGTTCGACAGGTCGCGTCGAAACTAATTGGGCGAAGGTGTGTTCACTTCGCCGGTAAAATATTCGGGCATCCGAGTGCAGGGACCGCGAGGCTTTTTTCTAGCCGCTTTCGCGGAACAAAGTTGCGTGTAGGGTCCAAACGGATGGATACGCCGTTTTGAATGTGTTGGGGGAGCGGGGCAGGGCGTTGCCTGACTGGCTCCGTGGAGCGTGGTGTTACTTGTCTGTTCGTGTTGTTTTGTGGACGCGCGGTTCGACGGGTTTTGAAAACAATTCGCTGAATCTGTGCGGCCAATTTGCTGAGAAAGTGCGGACAAGTGGCTGGATACGAAAAACGCTCTTACCGACGAATCGGCAGTGGGCACGCTCCCTGGACTCAGAGAGTCTCGGTTGAGCTGGCTAGCTGGGTCGCCCCAGTTCGCTACCTTAGGTCCGTTATAGTTACGGTAACCGTATCCATCCGGCCCGCTGTCTGCATGGACGCATAAGCTCAGTTGTTTTCAAAAAACACTCGATGGTGGTAGTTATGAGACTCGTGTCTCCATCCAAGCTGGTAAAGATTTCCGAGCTCGCGCGGTTGAGCGGTGTGCCAACACCGACGATCAAACACTACATTCGCGAGGGACTCCTGCCCGAACCTGCCCGGCGCACCAGTCGCAATATGGCGTACTACGACCCGCAACTGGCCGATCGTGTGCGACAGATAAAAGCCCTCCAGCAGGCTCATTTCCTGCCGTTGAAGCTCATCGGCGAGCTACTCGAACCGGCGCCCAGTGCCAAGGTTCGCGACGACCTGGACACCGAGACGCGTCAACGCCTGGGCTCCCTGGCGCCTGCCATCGAGGCCGGCCAGGAGGATTCCCGGGCGCGCCGGGACGACTCTGGCGGCGATCGCACGCGCACGCGCAAGGACGTGCTTGCGAAGTGTCAAATCACCGCCAAGGAGCTCGACCAACTCGCGGAGCTTGGGCTCAGCTCGCCTGCTGAAGACGGCAGCGGTTACAGCGGCGCTGACCTGGAGATGATCGAGGTCATTCACACCACCCGCGAGCGGGGCATGGGCGACCTATTCCCGATGTCGATTCTCGAGCCGTACATCGCAGCCATGCGTTCGTTCGTGCGTATGGAGCTCGAGTTGTTCCGCCGCCGAGTCATCGAAGGAGCGAAGCTGCCCGACGCGCCGATGCAGGAGGTTGCCCGGGATGCGACGCACCTTGCTGAGCGTATGCTCGTCGCCATGCGGTCGAAACTCATCTTCGAGGAGCTCAAAAAACTCGCTGGCGATGAGTAATAATAGCTAGTTATGAGAAAGTGGAAAGTTCGACTTTCAACTTAGGATAAAACGCGGTACGGATGCTGGGCAGTGAGGCACCGACCGCGTTTTTCTATGCGCTGAGGTGATCATCAACCCTAACACCCCAGCAGCGATGATCACCTCGGCGCGTATTTAGCCAGCGGTCTGACGCCTCCGCATTCGCGACAATCCCGACAAACGAGGGCGCGATGAACAGATATCTGGCCGGCTTGGCGGCGTTGTTGGCTCTCGTGTCGTGCAGGTCTCACGACGCCAACCTTTGACCGAGTAGCGCCTACTCGGTCGCTTCGCCCAGGGGCCACTTGTAGCGCGTCAGCAGCGGCGTGATCTCGATGAGATGTTCGGCGAGTTCGATGATCGATGGCCGCGCGTCGGGGTCTTTGCGCAGTCCGTTGCGCAACACGGCGACCAGCGGTTCCAAGGACTGGTCGTGGTCCGCGAGCGCCATCAAGTCCGGTGGGTTGCCGTCGTGGGAAAGATGCGCCGTAACGATCGCGATTGGCGTGTCGCCGTAGAACAGCAGCTCACCCGTTAGCAGTTCGTAGACCATGCAAGAGAACGCGTAGACGTCCGCGGGCATTGGCGGTCCCTGATGGGCTTTGTGTTCGGCGGACCAAATCTCCGGTGCGCCGTAGTAGACCGTCGCGCAGCTCGGGCGAATGTGTCGGCCGGCCAGGCCGAAGTCGACGAGCACCGGGTCCGGACGACTTTCCCCGGTGAGGGTGACCGGGACGCGGCTGGTGAGCGGCGGGTTGCGCATGATGACGTTGGACGGTTTAACGTCCAGGTGGGCGACGCCACCGGCGTGCATCGCATCCAGGCCCATGGCGACGCCGTGGATCATGGCGAGAACATCACTCATGCTCAGCTCTTCCCGGTCGATAAGTCGATCGATGGACGGGCCTTCGACGAGTTCCATGACCAGAATCGGCTTCGGTTTGGCGCCGGCGTCAAATGTGACGAAGCTGGCTAGATTCGTGTGTTGGGGCAGGGCTAGCAACGCGCCCGCCTCTTCGCGGAACATGCGCAGGAACTCCTCCTCGGACAGGCTGCGCGCCGCGGCTCCGGTGTACTCGGGGACCTTGAGCGCGAACCGGCCGGGGGTGTCGGCGTGGCGTTCTTCTGCTCGGCAGGCAACGAACACCGAGCCTCCTCCGCCGGAGCCGAGTGCGCCCATCACGTAGAACCCGCCTATGGTGCGGCTGGGAGGTAACCAGGGAGCGATCAGTCTGGTCCTGCCGGACTGCAGGGTCGACACGGCCAGGTGCTCCCCCTCGGGCGTCTTTGCCGGCAGGGTCGCAACTCGTTGGAGGGCCTGGTCGACCAGCCCGGCAACTCCGGCCGGTAGTTCGCGGCCGATGATCTCCATGGCGTCGACGACCGTCACAGCCACGGTGCGCTCTTCGCCGCGCAACTCGCGGTCGATGGAGCTGCTCACTGAATGAATCGCGATGCCCGATTCTGGGTCGGCCTCGGCGACGTCGAGATCGAGTCGGCGGTCTGCGGCCGCGATCAACTGCGCTAACCAGAGCACGCTGTCTTCGAGCCGCTCGAGCGGGCGGTTGCCGATACCCGCGACGAGATCCTCCAGGGACCTGGCGGCGACGATGGCGGCGAGGGAGTGAGCCACCCGCAGGATTCCGCCGCGAAGCGCCTCGACTCGAGCCGAGCGCGCGATGGGCAGGCTGTGGCCTAGCTCGATGAGGGTTCCCGCCAGGTCTTCGTCACCATCCTGAGCAGCACGAAAGGCAACGGTGTATGAGCGCAATGACCCGGCCAGCTCTGGTGACATACTGGCCTGGGCGAGCACATCCAGGTCGAATTCGTCGTGAACGAACATGGCCACGGCCAGCACGATGTCCGAGAGTTCGCAGATCTCGTCGCGAACGAGGGCGTCGCAGGTACGCGCAAGGGCCGCACACGTGATACGGCGTAACGGAGACGGGTCGTCGTCGCGGACGCGGTGGAGCAGTACGCGAAGAGCGCTGAGCCGCCGGTCTCGCCGCTCGAAGTTCGTCTCCATGGTCTTTGGCAGGTCCGCATCGACCAGGTGCAATAGCGCGCGCATCCGGTGCAAGCGCAGGGTCGGATGCAGGTTGCCATTGTTGACCAGCGGTGCGGACTCCCGTTCGATGAGCCAATCGGTCAACCGGTTGAATAGGTCGGCGAGCTTTCGCGCCGAGCGAGTTCCGTTGGGGTTGCACACGCGCCACAAGTCTTTCAGCGTAGCGGTTTCGAGCAGCGCGTTGCTGAGCTCGCGCAACGCTCGGAACGATGCGCGTCTTGCCTCGGGGGTGTCATCGCCGGCGTCTTCCAGGATTTGAATACGCTTGCTGGCGGCGGCTAAGACTTTGTCCAACTCCTCGGCCACGCCGGGCGCGCCAGTGCGAGCGAATGCGTCGAGGGCGCCGAATAGCGAGTTGCGGATGCTCTCTTCAGCCCGCTCTTCGGCCGGGCGCAGCTCGTCCATGATCGCTTCGCGCAGGGCGGCGACCCCATCGTCATCCGTCGCGTCCGCCTGTTCGAGTTGACGCCGGGCAAGCAGCGCGGCATCCGCGCCGATGGTCGTGTCCTTGCGCTCCTGGCGGAGCGATGCGAGCAGTTCTGCGGCGGAGATGTCGCCAACTTCGACGATGATCTCCAGCAGCTCTTCGGCGGCTTCCAGCTCGGTCTCTGCGGCGAACGGCAAGCCGAAGATCATCGCACCGGCCACACCGGGGTCTCGTTCGAGAATCGGACTTTCGAGAACGTCGCGAGCACGCTCGAGGGAGGTAATGGGCGCCACAGCCAGCGAAGCGGCCAGGGATGCTGCCGCACGACGCCACTCGGTAGGCGTGAGCGCCAGGGACAGATCGTGATCGATCTCGGCCCACATGGATGGGATGGCGTACGAAAGCACGCCCCGAGCGGCGGCGATGTGACGCCAGACCAGCGATTCGCGATCGCCGAGCAACCACTTCCATGCTGTGCGCACCGAGTCGCTCTGGAAAACTGCGATGCCCGTGCTGTCACCTTCAGCTGCACGCCTGGCGGCCTGTCGGGCCGCGCGTTCGATCAACCGCGCCGCGAGTCGGCGGGAAGGCAACGATCCTGTCGCGGCGGTGCGCACCCATTCGCGTTCTAGTTCCCGTCGCGAGATCAACGCCAGGGCCAGGGCATCAGCACGGGTTCCCATGCCTGCCGGCAATTGCAACGATAGCGCGACCCGCGCGCGAATCTGGTCGCCGCTGACACCGCGGGGGGAGCCAAGCGCCAGGGCAGTAGCGATGGCGACGAACGTTCCGGCGGCGCCCTGGTGCAGGGCCGTTAGTACGCGCCGACCGATCTCTCGCTTTTCCGTGCAGCGAGGCAGTGCCGACGCCAGTTCGAACATGGCCACAGCCGCGGCGTCCTGAGCCAGCCAGTCCAGGTCGTCGAGCAGTCCGCGCGCGATGGCGGTACGCGCGCTGGCCAGCAGCGCGTGCGGGCTCAATCCTTCCAGGGGGACCGGCCGCTGCTCGGACGCCAAGCGCGCCAGTGTGGCCATCCCCTGTCGCCACAACGTCTGTAGTTCCTCAGACGAGTTTGCATGGTGGAGCTCCGCAAGACCGGCGAGGTAATTTTGCGCTTCTCGTGGAAACACGCGGGGTCGATTCTACCACCTGGGGCCGTATACCGCAGCTTTACGCTCCCCGGTATCTGGGCGTCTCAGTTCGGTTATATAGGATCGCTCGCCTGTCGACGGACTCGTCGTTATACTCCACAGCCGATGCACACCGCGTTCGAGCAGCTCGATCATCGACCGTGGCCCGTGCCAAAGCGGCGTTGGACCTGGCGCCAGTCCTGGCGCGACCTGGCGTTCCTGCATTGGCCGGTCCCCGTTGCCGCGTTACGTCCGCACATCCCCGCCCGATTGACCGTTCAACAATACGACGGGACGGCGTGGTTGGGCATCGTGCCGTTTCGCATGGCGGGGGTCATGCGCCGCCCGTTCCCCGACATGCCTGGCATCTCCGCGTTCCCCGAACTCAACGTGCGCACGTATGTCGACATCGGAGAGGGACAGTCGCGACCTGGGGTTTGGTTCTTTAGCCTCGACGCCACGAATCGTCTGGCCGTCTGGGCAGCGCGTCGGTTCTTCCACCTGCCGTACTATCGTGCGGCGATCGAAATCGACGAGACCGACGGAGCATACGCGTACAGCAACCGGCGCAAGGGTGGTCAAGCCAACTTCGTCGCCACCTATCGCCCGACCTCGGAGGTGTATTTGGCCAAGCCCGATACCCTCGAACAGTGGCTGACGGAGCGTTATTGTCTTTACGCCGAGACACCCAAAGGCAAACTCTTGCGCGCCGAGGTTCATCACCACGCGTGGCCACTGCAGGAGGCGAGCGTGTCCATCAGTGAGAACGACATGATGCCCGGCCTTGGTGTCGATCTGGTTGGAGCACCATCGACAGTCCACTTTAGTAAGCGAATCGATGTCGCAGTGTGGTCGCCGGAGCCGGTGGGGTAGCGGTGGCGGGTGGCAGGTGGTGGGGCGCTCTGGTCCTGGCGGTCGTAGCGACGCTCTGGGGCGGCGCGGGCTGCACCACCAACGAGACGTTCGCCCAGCCGCCCAGCTCCGTCGATACGTACAGCAACATCTACGCCACCGACTACGTGGGGGCGGCCGCCTGCGCTGACTGCCACGCCAAACAGTACCGGCAGTGGTCGGGGAATCTGCACCGTGCCATGAACCGGCGCGCCGGGGAGCCGGGTGCAGTCGTCGGCGCGTTCGACAATCGCACCATCGACTACGCCGGCGGAAAGGCGAGTTTCATTACCCGTCCTGACGGCCTGATCATGTCGTTTCATCGCATCGGCCAGCCGGCACAACGCTACAGGGTCACGCGTACCATAGGCAGTCGCTATATCCAGGAGTACGTCGGGGTGCCGGTCAGAGCAAGCGCCGCCGCCACCACCAGCAAGGGCGTCGAAGTCCGACTGCCGTTTGGCTACCTGATCCGGCGCAAGAAGTGGCTACACCAGCAGTACTTCGATTCCTGGTTCGGGCCGGAATACGACGAACGCGGCCAACTGACCATCGACCCCTACAAGCTCGATAAGTCACCGTGGAATCAACGGTGCATCTGGTGCCACAACACCTATCCGTTCGAGTTGCGTGCCATTCGGGGCGGTGCAAGTGAACCTATCGGCAATGGGCGCGAGCGTTTCGTCTCCCTTGCGACTGTGCGCCGCACGCCGGCGTTCGTTTCCCGCACGCGCAAGAGCAATGCGCTGCCTATCGGCGAACTGATCAGCGTTGGCATCAGCTGCGAGAGTTGTCACCTCGGCGGGCGCGAACACGCGAAGAATGATCAGGATATCTCGTTCGTTCCCCGCAGTGCTGATCTTCGGCCCGAGCCCAGTGCACCCAACCTGCGCGGCGGCCGCAAGAACCACATTGTGATCAACAGCGTGTGCGCCCAATGCCATTCGACACCAGCATCCGAGTTTCCGAACAAGGGCGTGATTCGCAACTCCAGCGAAGCGTTGGACATGTTCGCCGGCAGCTGCACGACTAAGATCAAGTGCACACACTGCCACGACCCCCACCAGAAGGGGCCGGGCGCCGACGCCCCCGACCAACCCCGGCACATTGCCGCGTGCGTTAAATGTCACGGCACGCTGGCGGCAGCATCGGCGCAACAGGAGCACAGCCGTCACCCACCCGGCACCGTGTCGTGCCTGGACTGTCACATGCCAAAGATGGTGCAGGGAGTGAGTAGCTTCGTGCGCTCGCACCGCATTTCCTCGCCCACCAACGACGCAATGTTGCGCGCAGGGGCGCCGAACGCGTGCAGCATGTGCCACCTGGATCGGTCCATCAAGTGGACAGTCAGCGCGCTCAACAAGGGCTGGGCAGCGAACATCACTCTGACCCGCCACTGGCTGACCTCCTACGGCGGTGACCTTACCCGGCCCGTAGGTGAGGTGTGGATGACCGGCAGGAAACGCCTATATCGAGCGGTGGCCGCCGCGGCGTACGCACGAACTCGGCTCAGCGGAACCGTTCTCAGGTTGATGCTGCAGCGTCTGGACGACCCGGTGGCCTACTACCGAATGTGGATGTTGTATGCCGTGGAGAAGACGCTTGGGCGGGCGCTTACCGTGGCTGAGTACGGTCCGACGCTTCCCGCGGCGGTTAGAGGTCGTCAGGTGCGGGCGCTATTGGCGCGGGAGCGGGGCGGTACGTTGTAGTATCGCCGGCATGTCGCTTCCTCCAGTCGCCGCCGACCTGTCGGGCAAGACCATCATCGTTACTGGTGCCAACTCCGGTATCGGCAAGCAGATAAGTGAAAACCTCGCGGGTATGGGCGCCCACCTGGTCATGGCGTGCCGGAGTCGTGATCGCGGACAGGCCGCGGTGGACGAACTCCAGCGCAAGCTACCCGACGCCAAGCTCGAGCTTATGCTGGTGGACCAGAGCAAGCAGGCATCCATTGCGGCGTTCGTCGAGGAGTTCAAATCGAAGCACGACCGCCTCGATGTGCTCGTCAACAACGCGGGAATCTACCCCGGCACCCGCGAGCTGAGCGAAGACGGCATCGAGATGAGTTGGGCGACCAACGTGCTCGGCTATTTCTTGATCACCCAGGGGTTGCGCGAGGTGCTCAAGGGCAGCGCGCCGTCACGGGTGGTGTTCATCGCGTCGAAGATGGCTGGTGGGCTCGACATGGAAGACCTGCAGTGGGAGCGACGCCGGTTCGGTGGAATCAAAGCCTACAAACAGACAAAGCAGGGGAATCGCATGCTCGGCTGGGTCTTCGCGGAGCGCTACAAGGACGACGGCATCGACGTCAATGTCGTGCATCCCGGCGGTATCAACACGGGTATTGGTCGCAATCAGAAGGGGCTGTGGGGAATGCTCGTGCGGGTCGCGTTCAAGACCCAGAAGCCGGTCAGCGCCGGTGCCGACACAGCCACCTGGCTTGCTGCGAGCGCCGAGGCAGGGGGCCAGACCAGTGGCTTCTGGGCCGATCGCAAACTGCGACCGTGCGAGTTTCGGGACATGGATCAGTGTCGCGAACTTTGGCGTCGTTGCGAACAGATGGTCGCGGGTTAGATCGGTACACACACGCCGCGGAGAGCGTTGAGCAGCTGAGGTGGCGTGTCGTGTTGGGCTAGCCCCGGGAAGCCTCCCCAGTTGAACGTGTGGCGCAGATAGCCCAGTAGCGTGCCGGTGTACTCCCCGGCGGTCAGGGCTGGGTCGTCTTGATCGCTTGGCACCAGGATGTTGTAGCTGCCCGCGGAGTAACCGTCTTTGGCCAGAGCGTCGCCGGACAGGGCGAGGGTGTACTGCGCGATGTCGCCGGTGTGATCCTGGGCATCGTCGACGAGGGAGTCGGCCGGTTGCAGCACGAACGGGTCCGCGGCCTTGGGCCAAAGCGGCGCTGTTCCGCGCAAGTCTATGTGCACAATGATCTCGTAGGCAGCGCGCAACGCCGCAGGCAATGGGCCTATGGCTGTCTCCAGTAAACCGATGGCGTCGCGGTTGTGCTCGGTGGCCACCCCCAGAATGCTGTCCGGACGAGCAAACTGGTAGTCGTGGCCGCGCAACACGTAGATGATGCGCTCGAAGTTCTGGCGAGCCACCTCCATGATGCCGCGCATTGTGTCCAACTCTCCTTGCGCCGGCGGCGTCACCTTCACCACTGGAGGCAGTGCTCTTGCCCGAGGGAACAGGTCGACGACCCGCTGGGCAACGTCTTTGCACTCGGGTTCGTGAATCCACGCCATCGCCAGTTCGAGCATGCGTGAGTCTTTGCGCAACCGTTCCACCGCCGCGCGCATGTGTTCCATGGGCCGGCCTCGGGAGACGATCTCCAATAACTCGACCGCCACCGCACGTCCTCGTGGCTTGGTGAGCACCGCCAAGCCACCGAGTCGCTTGAACACATTTGCGTCGTCGCGCGCAACGACGGCGCGGACGCCGAAGAAGCGCCCACGAGATTTGCGGTTGGGTATGCTGTCTTCCAGCGCCTGAAGGCATCGCGGTAATTCAGACGCCAGCATGACGTGGCCGCACGCCAAACGCAGGTGCGTGTCTTCCGTGCCGCGCCAGAGCACGATAAGCACATCCCAAATGGCGTCGTTGGCGTGACGCGCCAGGTAACGGATTAGTCCCTCGGCGAACATCGTGTCCCGGCGGTCGTAGTCAACGCACCGCACCGCCGGGTTCGTGCGCAGCGCCGTCATCGCGATGTTTGCACCGCCGCTGAACTGGCTGGTGCCTATGCGCAGGGACACGTTGTAGCAACGGTTGTGTTGGAGAAGTGCACGAAACGCGGCTTCGTCGTCGGCTCGAGACAACGCTCGGGCCACGCAGTCCCAGAGCAGGTTCCACGGAGTGCGACCGACGAGCTGGAGTGCGATGGGCAGACAGGCGCTGGGGTCCACCCGCGAAAGCACCTCGACGCCGGCCTCTATGGCCGCTGGCTCTCCGGAGGTCAGTGCCGCGATAAAGTCTGCCCAAGCCGGGTAGGCCAGGGCGAACGCGTGGTGCTGCGCCGGGAATGTATTGGACTCGCGGTAGATGCTCACGCGGTATCCCGGGCCACCTCGACTCGGAGTCATTGCGATGGCCTCGGTCTGGGCCTCAACGCGTCTGCCAGAGAGGGCGAGCGCCAACATCGCGCCGATGTCATTCAGGTGCCACTCGGCGAATGGATCAGTGGCCGCTTCTTCCGGCGCCTCTGCGCCGGTTATTGAAGGAACGCCGGCGGCGGCTTCTGAAAAACGAGCGCCTGCTGCTGCTTCTGAAAAACGAGCGCCTGCTGCTGCTTCTGACAAACGAGAGGCGCGAGCCTTGAATCCCATCTAGCGCTGGATTGTAACCGGTTCGTCGTCGCTACCCACAACCGCCGTGGTCAGACTATTGAGCCGTTTCTTAATCTGCGCAGCCGTCGGGGCGTTGGGTAGCACCGCGGGCCAGAGCCGGATTGTGCCGTCTCGGCCGCTCGAAGCGAGGGTCTTGCCATCTCGGCTGAAGGCGATCCCGTCGACGCTGGCCGCGTGACCGCGCAGCACGCGGGAGCGCCAGCTCTTACCCGTTCCCGGCATCCACAGGCGGATGGTCTTGTCGTAGCTGGAAGACGCGAGCATCTTGCCGTCGGGGGAAAACCGCACTTGCATGACCAGATCCTTGTGGCCTGCCAGCACATCCTTCTTACCGGTGTTCAGATTCCAGATGTGCACCGTGCGGTTCGCGACTGCCGCGGCGACGCGGGTGCCGTCGTCGGATACAGTGGCGTTGACGATGTGGTGCCCCTTGGTGGTCAGTCCCTTTACCGAACCGTCAGCCAGTGACCAAATGCCGATGGTGTCGCCGGCGCTGAACACGAGGATGCGGTCGTCGGTTGGCGAGAAGTGAATCCCGCGGGGGTAGAGCTGCCCAAGGACCTTGGTCATGTCAGCCTCAGATACGAAGGCCTTCTTGGCCATATCCCAGATGCGCACACGCTTCTCGGCGAGAACGGCGAGTCGTGTGCCCGCTTTGTTCATACTCGCGCTGCGGATGTATAGCCCTTTGTGCAGTACCTCGGGCTTGCCCTCGGGAAGGGGCCACTTCATCAGCTGCTTATTCTTTCCAGACGTGATCACGTAGCTGCCGTCCGGAGCGAACGCGACCACGTGAATCTTGTGCTCACCACCCCCGATGGTTTTCTTCTTGCCGTTGCTCAGCTCCCAGATGTCCAGGGCACCATCGATGCCGCGGGCCGCTGCATACTTGCCGTTTCGACTCGCCCAGATGATGTTGCCGGCGAGGGGATTGATCCGCCAGTGCATGCCGAAATGCGGTCGCGCGATTACATGCGACTTTCCGGTCTTGAGGTCCCACGCCCGAATGTCGCGCCCGGTTTCGTAGGATAGAAGCTTGTCGTTGCCGAAGAAACCGACGCGCATCATCCGCTTGCCTTCGTGCCCGAGCAGCACACGGCTTTCGTCGAAGCTGGTCGCCCAAATTCGCACTGAACCGTCCAGGCTGGCCGTGGCGATCAGTTTGCCATCGCGAGTGACGTCGACCCGATAGACGTCATCCACGTGCCCTTTGAGGGTATGCGCCGTGCCGGTGGCGATGTCCCAGACTCTCGCGGTGCCGTCGTCGCCCGCTGAGACAATGGTGCGCTCGTCCTTGGTGAACGCCACGTGATAGATGTTGTCCGTGTGTCCGCGCAGCACGCGGCGCAGGTCTTTTTTTGCTCCCCACACGCGAACCGTGGTGTCGTCGCCGGCGGTGACGAAGAAGTCTCCACTGGGAGCAAACTCGAAGTACTCGACGTTGCCCGGGTGGTAGCCCAGCTTGCGCACGCTCTTCTTGTCGATGTCGACCAGGCGAATCGCGCTGTCGGTGCCCAGGGCGGCGATGAACTTGCCGCTGTCGGAGATTGCGACCCGGGCGCTGGGGTTCGGCAGCTTGACCTCGGCGGTAGCGCTCTTGCCAGTCTTCAGAGCGGTTACGGTGATTTTGCCGTCGGGGGTGACGAACAGGGCGGAGTCGGCGGTCGGTGAGAACGCGCCGATACCCTTGGTCTTCTTTCCGTCTAACGCGAGTTGTTGTTCACGCGTTTCGAGATCCCAGATTCGGGCGGTGCGGTCCTTGCCCGCGCTCATCAGGCGCTTGCTGTCGGAAGTGAATCGCAGGTCCCAAACCTCGGCTTTGTGACCATGCAGCGTGCGCCGCTTATTGTTCTGAGTCGTGTCCCAGACATATATGTGACCAAACTTCGAGCCGCCTGCGATGTAGCGGCCGTCCGGCGAGTACCTCATGGCCATCGCCGCGTCGAGTCCTTTGTCGACGAGCCGACCTTGCCCGGTCTCGGTGTTCCAGAACCAGATCTCGCCGCCTCGGGTCGACGTCGCCAGGTTCTTGCCGTCCGGCGAAAAGGCGACGCTGTGCACCCAGTCGCCATGGCGCAGCACGTGCTTCGCGACGCCCAGTGCCCGGGCCTCGTCGATCATCGCCGGGACTTTTTCCAGCTCGCGCACGGTCGCCGGGTACTTCTTCAACCACGCCATTGCGGCGGTGGGATCGCGAGTAAGGGAGGTCTTCGCCTGGATGAACAACAACGCTTTGCGCCGGTCCTCCGTGGCCCTCTGCGCTTGTTGGGCCTGGGCCCGCTCGCTCTCGGCGACGTTGCGGGCTGTGACGATGCGGCGCACGCCCAGTGCCGCCACGACGGCCAGAATCAGCGCGAAAACAACCGCGGCACCAACGACGCCCTGGTGTTTGGCCATCCAGCGACGCACAAGTGACATCTTTGAGTAGTCGTAGGCGCTGACGAGTTGGCCGGTTTGGAAGCGTTTGAGGTCGTCGGCGAGCTCTCTAGCCGACGGGTAGCGGTCGCGCTTGTTGCGTGACATGGCTTTGTTGACGACGGCGATCAGCTCGGTGGGGATGTCGTCGTCGTTTGCGTTGACGGCGGGCGGGGCACCCCGCAGGACCTGGTTGACGATGTCGCTGCCGTCTTCACCCTTGTATGGTGGTTCGCCGGCGAGCACTGTGTAGAGCACCGCGCCGATGGCGTAGACGTCGGCCGTCTTGCCGACCTGGTGTCCCTCGGCCTGCTCGGGGGGCATATAAGCTGGTGTGCCCATGACGCCACCGCTGCCCTTGCCGGAACTGCCGGTGCCGCTGGGCAGCTCTTCAACCAGGGTGACCGACGACGCGTCCTCGTGCAGGTCTTTTGCCAGGCCCCAGTCCACCACGATGGTCTCGCCGAATTCACCGACAACCACGTTGGACGGTTTGATGTCCCGGTGAATGACTTCCTGGTTGTGGGCGTAACCGATCGCTTCAGCGACCGCGATGACGTTGGGCAGCAGGGCCAGCCGGTCGCGCAGGCTGGGTCGCTCCGCGATCATCTCCTTGAGAGACTCACCGGAGATCAACTTCATTACGTAGTACGGCTCGCCCGACGGCCAACGCCCGGCTTCGTGTACGGGAACGATGCCCGGGTGCTGCAGCCGCGCGGTGATCAGCGCTTCGCGAATGAATCGCGCCTCGGCGCGCTTCGAAGTCGTCTGAAGTAACTCTTTGATCGCGACGGTTCGACCCAGCCGATCGTCGTGGGCCTTGAGCACTCGACCGAGGCCACCCCGCGCGTGCTCAGCCGACAGGTCGTAACGGTTGGGGTCGTCGGTGGGCAGGTCGTGGAGCTTGACGCCGCCGGAGTCGGATCCGCTGCGCTGAGAATGTGGAGTTCCCGCCGCGCTCACCTTCGCCCGTTGTTTGCCACTGGCCGACGAGCCCTGGCGCTCGGGCATGGTCTCCGTGTGGTCATTGAGAGCAGGGCGACGTTTGCCCACAGGCAGACGGGCAGACCCGTCCGCTTTCTCTCGTTTCCCTGACTCTGGACTTTGTGAAGGCACGTCCCGCTACATACCCCGGCTCATTAGTAATCCTACCGGGTCTGGGGCGTGATTTATTCCGCAATTCTTAATAGTAAATGGGCGCGCAGCTGGCTTTTGTTACAGGCACTTGGCTGCGCGCCCAGGAAAATCCCGCAGTGTGGCTACTTCTTTCCGCGGCTCGCGGTGGAATTGGCGTACGAGCCGTAGACGATGCACGCGCCCCAGAAACCCTCGAGGGTGCCTGTCGAACCGCCGTGGTCGGGGTCGTGGCTACCGACGGTCTTGTTGTTGGTGCCGTTGATGATCACGCCATCGCAGCCACGCTTGCCGGCCTCTTTGCGCATCTCGGCGATGATCTCCGGCATGTCGTCAAAGCTGAGCCGGCTGGACTGGCGAGACTGGATGATGCCGACCTCGGCGTAGGCGACTTTGGGTTTACCGGTTGTGTAGACGTGGACCTGGCTCGCCGCCTTCGCTCGCATCTGGCGGGGCGGTGGATTGGTCTGGGTGTAGTGGGTGGTGGTGCCGCACGCCGAAGCGGCGACAGCAAGAACAGCAAAGAGAGAAGTGATCAGGGGGGATCGGACCATAAGGTACTCCTTCGTTAGACATGAGCGGCACAGGTCAACCGCTCACTTCACGAACCGTGCCACGCCCTCTCTGACGAAGATCCTACGGGTTACCGCGCGCGCGTACCGGCGCCTGTTGCACCACCGCCACAACCAGCTGTTAACGAAACATCATGTTTGTCAGTGGTTGCCGTTCACCGACGCGGTGATCACTGTCCGCCGTAACGGCGCGCGAGCATGCGGTACAGGGTGCGTACGCCCAGCACTTCGCCGCCTTTGGGACGACCGGCGCGGGTGCTTTCGTTGTAGCCCATGGTGTCGATGTGTACCCAACGATTCTTGCCAACGAACTCGCGCAGGAACAGCGCCGCGGTGATGGCGCCGCCATACCGTGTGCTGGAAATGTTGTTGATGTCGGCGATGTGGCTGTCCAGGAAGCGGCGGTATGGCCGATGCAGCGGCAGGCGCCACATTGGATCCGGCTCGCTCAGGTGATCGGATGCGTCCGCGAGGGCACCGGCGACGTCGTCGTCGTTGCAGAACAGAACAGGCACTTCAGCGCCGAGTGCCACTCGGGCAGCGCCCGTTAACGTGGCCATGTCGATGATCAAGTCCGGCTTGTCGGCGGCGGCTTCAGCCAGGGCGTCGCACAGGATGATGCGGCCCTCGGCGTCGGTGTTGCCGACTTCGACGGTGAGGCCTTTGCGTGTGCTGAGAATGTCCCCAGGGCGATACGCGTTGCCGGCCACGGCGTTCTCGACCGACGGCACGAGGAGGCGCAAACGAACGGGCAGCTCGAGCTCCATGATCATCGAGGCCAGGGCGATGACCGATGCGGCGCCGCCCATGTCCTTCTTCATCAGCCTCATGCCGGCGGCGGATTTGATGTCCAGGCCGCCGCTGTCGAAGACGACACCTTTGCCAACGAGCGTGAGCTTCGGGTGTTTGGGGTCGCCCCAGGTCAGGTCCGCGAGTATGGGTGCGCGGGTAGCGGCGCGACCGACGGCGTGGATCGCCGGGTAGTTTTTCTTGAGCAGGGCGTCGCCCTTGATGACCGTTGCCTTCCCGCCGTGTTGCTTGGCGAGGGCGGTGACGGCGGCGGCGATCTCGTCGGGACCACAGTCTTCGGCGGGCGCGTTGATCAGGTCGCGGCCCTGGTAGATGGCGGTCGCGGTGGCGACGACTCGGCCTCGGTCCGCGTCTTCGGGCCATACCAGCTGGACTTTGCGCTTGACCGGTTTGCTCTTGTAGCGAGTGTAGCTGTAGCTGGCCAGGGCCCAGCCCAGTGCCGCGGCGTCACCCATGCCATCGGACATTTTTGGATCGAGGATGTAGCGGCCTTTTGGCAGCACGCGGGGGAGGCGAGCGAAGCCCCAGAGCGACGCGCGGTTGTCGATGATGTGAATGACGCGATCGAGTCGACCGTCCGCCTTGCGAAGCAACGCGGTGGCACCGGACTTGGCTTTGAAGCCAGTGTTGCTCACCCACGCGCCGACGCGTTTAGGTTGGGTTTTGACCCATGACTTGAACTCCTTGACGGAGACCGGCTGGATCTTGATGGTGGCGGGAGTGGCGCGGGGCGCGAAGCAATCCATGGCGCGGAGCATAAAAGAAAACGGCCCGACCGGCGATGCCGATGGGGCCGTTTCGATTGCTCGAGAGTTGGTTTATGGAGCGCCGTTGGTAGCGACCGCGTCCAAGATTGAGAGCAACGCCGGGTCGATGTCCTGGAGCGATGGAATCTGCATTTCGTCCAGGGTCGCGTTAAACATGCCGCAGTTGCTCGGATCGCCGACTTCCCACGAACCGCTCTGCTCGCCAGCATTCATCAGCTCGCCGCGCACGTAGGTTTGGTTAATCGAGGTGTCCCAGCACTCCTGTACGGACATGCGCTGACCGGCGGTGAGGGAGCCGTCGATAGCGTCGGCTTCGGCGCGACCGGTGCCTTCGTCCAGGAACGCCAGGCGGATACCAACGTTCTCGCTGATGCCGTCCTTAGGCTCGCTGACGTCGAAGTTCGCCTCGAAGTCGATGAAGTCCACCGTGTGCTCGGACGTTTCATAGCGACCGTAAAGGTAGTCCAGGTCTACGGGTTCGACCGTCTGGTTGTCTTTGGGGATGAAGTCGCGGAAAACGGCGACGACGAACGCGAGCACGTCGTCGGGGTTGTCTTCGGCTTTGCCTTTGCCGTAAAGAGCGACGAAGCGTCCGCTGTCGTGGTCGGCCGGGTCGAACGCCGGGTTGTAGGCTTCTTCGAAGTCGCGGGAAGCAGTCAGGTCCCACATCGTGATGCCGACGCCGAAGTCTTCATTGGTCGGGTCAGGCGTAGCGCCGCCCCAGATAACCGGAGTCAGGGTGGCCAGGTCGTTGCTGGCGCCGCGGACGAACGCAAAGTGGTAGCGGAAGTCGGCGCCGACACCGGCGTCTTTGATGTACGCACCTACGTAGCCGAACTCGCCCGGGTAGGGCCCCCACCAGAACTCCTTGGTCTCGCTGTTGTAGGCGGTCGGTTCGGTGTTGACGACCATCTCGAGTATGTCGAGGGTCAGGCTCACCGTGCCGTTGATGCCGAACACGACATCCATGGACGCCGTGGGGTACATGGCTCGTTCACCCAGCATGGTCGCCGTCGTTGCCGTAGGCGCGCTCGCTTGGAGCTGCGCTCTGCTGGGCAGCGCTTTGCGATACTGCGCCAGTCTCTCCTGGTCGATGTTGTCGGGCGCCTGCTCCACGCAAGCGACGCTGAACAATGAAACCGCTGCGACCCCTAGTACTAGTTTATGCATTGCCTCTCCTCCTTTGGATGTCCGTACTGCCCCACGACAGTCAGACCAAAGAGCAAGCAGCATGCCCGCGTGCATCTACGCGCGATCACTAGGGGCGGTCTCGACCACCTACAGAGTGTGACCGTGTGTTCATTGGAGGAATCCAACAGATGGGGCGTAATCCTGCGCTACCCCACCGTTACCCCAAAAAGAAACGGACCAAAGCTGTTCAAGGCAACCGGGGAGGTAGTTTCGTTCGCCAGCGTCCGTCGTGCGGTGTGGCGTGCGAGGTCTTGAACAGCTTTGGTCCGTCTCGGGACCTGATCTTGGTGGCGCTTAGCTGGCGGCTTCCGCCCGATCGCGCACCCGGTCGAGATACTCGCCGACACCATGGCGGATGTGGCGCTCGACGATGGGCTTGAACACTTTGGCGAGGAGCCGGTTGACCTTCATGTCGCATTCGACGGTCTCGTGGAATTCGACGCGGGTCTCGTTGTCGCCGGCGTCGGTGAACCTGGCGTGGCCGTGGCAGTTCATATTTCCGTTGCTGACCGTGTGCCAGCGCAGCCGGTCACCGTCTTTTTCGTAGCGCATTGTGCGGTCGCCGCGGAACTTGACGCCCTTTTCTGCGACCTCGTTGTGGATGAAGCGGACAGTGTTGTCGTCTACGTGCTCCACATGCTCCAAGTTGTCGATCGATAGTTTGATCTCGGCCGGGGAGCTCATCATTTCGATGACCACATGCTTAGGGGCGCGGATGGTGACCGTGCGGCTATCGGTTCCGGTGAACTTGGGCATGCCGCAGTCTAGAGCAGTTTTCGGGCCAGGAAAGCTGAACGTGATTTCCAACTGTTATCGCTAACAGCGGTGGCAACCGGAGTAGCCGGTGGCGGGCCGAGGGATCAGGTCGGCAACCGGAGTAGCCGGTCTGGGGTTAATACCAGATGGTCTCGAGGCGGACTTCTGGGCGCGAATCGCCGATGCCGTTGCCGTTGCGCTCGTCGAGCCAGACGAGGACAACGTTCGTGCCAGCGAGCACCCCGTTGAGCTGGGAGGTGCCCTCGATGAATCTGGCGTGGGGAACCACGGTGGGGGTGTCTGTGGTCAGGTCGTCGAGCACGGGTGCCGTGTACAACTCGATCAGTCCGCTCGGCCCAGCGTACGAACGCTCGTCTAGCCAGGCCAGGGAGCCCAGGAACACGTTGTGGCTCACGAATGTGGGTTCGACGCGATGATCGGGAGCCGTGACCATGATCGTTCCGTTGACCCGCTCAGGATCGATGCCGCCCTGCGCGTCGATTCTGGCGGCACGGAACGTCGTTGGAATCGGGTCGCTGGCGGTCAGGTCCTGCGCGCCCCACATGAGCAAGGCGCCGCCGTTGATCTGGTGCACGCGGCTATCGTAGTTGAACGACCACAGGTCTTCTGGTTCGGCGTAGTCGGTGCGCAGCACGTTGCCGTCGCGGTCCACGGTAGCCAGTTGCGCCCGCGGGATATCCAGGGCGAGGGCCGAGTCGAAGCGATCGCGGAGGAAACTTATGTACGTTCTGTCGATGATGCTCGTCGCCTTGACGAAGGTGAACGGGGCGAAACCACCAATGGGGCTGCCGTTGCCCGATGCGGCGACGACGATGGGGCCGGTCACGTCGCCAGTGGATCCGTGGACACGCATCCAGCGAATTTCGCCCGCGCCAGCACCATCGTTGATGCGCCAGACCACGATGAAGTGCTCGCCATCGAAGTGCACGTCTCCGCCGAATGAGCCGTTCCATCCCGCCGGGTCCAGAGGGATGGGCGCCGTTATGTTATTGCCGTCGCCATCGACCAACTTGAACCAGTTGATGTAGGGACCGCCGGACTTCTGGTAGAGCACTCCGAGACTGGCGTCGCCGGCAGCGACGCGCCCGTAAAGTGTTTCGTCCGCATCGCACACGATGCACACGGGGGCTTCGTAGCCAGGCAGCGCGGCACCTGAACCGTCCATACGCGTCAGCCAGACTTCACGTTCGGTATCCCGACGGTCTGCCCAGGTCACCCACAATTCATTGTTGACGACATGAACGCGCGGGGTTGCGGCGGCACCGACTTGTGCGAAGTCAGTTAGTTGCAACCCACCAGTTCGCAACGTCAGTGTCGCTTCGTGTTTGACGGTGTTGTTGTACAGGCTCGTGCCCGTCGCGGTCACTGTGTACGGCGTGCCCAGGTCCAGGCCGGCAATGGAAACCGGCGCTGTCCAAAGGTTGTCATTCTCCGGGTCGGTGGCCTCGACCACGACACCGTCGACTTCGACTGTGACCGAAACGGCCGTGCCGAACACGGTCACCTGAATGGGCACCACCGGATAGATATTCGGGTTCGCCCACATGGCCCCGGCCAATGATTGGCGCAGGCGGACCGCGTTGAGCGGGTCCCTGGCATCGGCCGTGACGTTCGCATCGGCTCCACCGTCGTGGCTCCCAGCATCATCACCACAGCCGAAAGCGGTCGCGAGGAGCAGGGACATCACCAATGATAGCGAGCGGCGCATCACCTGGCAGAGTAGTCGCGGCGGGCGGTGAAAGACAAGCAGTTCGCCCTCGCCGATGCTCACCGGGCCATCGGCCACAAGTGGCGCGTGATCAGCCGCACGAAACGGTGCGGTCGTTGCAGCCGCGACGCACTTCAGTCGCTGTCGGCCAGAGGCCGATAGGCGACGAGCCAGTGGTTCTCGCTGTTCTCCGGATCGATGATGAGCATCATCTCCATGGTGCTGGCCGTTTTCAACGTTGTGGCGAACTCGGGGCAGGTCACCACGATCTCCTGCGCCTTGCCGTCAAAGCGGGTGTGGGCGGCCCACACGCGGCCTTTAGTCTTACCCTTCTTGTTCGTCTTACCCTCGTTCACCAGCTCGAGTTCGCTGCACTTTGCCCGAATGGTCTTGCCTTCGCGCATGGCCTTGACCACGCTGCGGGCCTGGTTGAGGAAGAACAGAAGTGCGATCACCGAGATGGTGATCAGCAACGCGTCCATGATCACGAGTGCCACCAGTAGCAGCACCAGCAGTCCGGGCCACATCCACTTGGAGAACGAGTCGTCCATTTCCGCCCGGAACTGATCCCGCCAACCGTATGGCCTCTCGCTAAGCCGGACGAGCTCGACCGCCGCCTGGGTGGGTACGTGCCAGGACTCTACTTTGTGATGTTCGCAACCGGGTAACACAGCGGCTGGAGTATGCCATGGCACGCTGGGGTGGGAAGTCCGCTGTTGCCCTGAGGCAACGTCGGCTGCCAACGAACGTCAACAGTACCGGGCTAACGCGTCAAAACCAGGCTGTGCACCCCCGGAACGGCGGTTGCACCTCATTTGTGTTCGCGTTCGATGCCCAGCCGGTTGAGCAGTTTGTAGATCGATACCCGATCTAGGCCAGTCGCCCGTGCCGCGGCCGCGATGTTCCAGTCATGCCGTTCCAGCAGCTCAGTCATGAATACCCGGTCGAATTCGTCGACGAACTCGCGTTTGGCCACTTTGAACGGAATGTCCACATCGACCGCTCGGTTCACCCGAGGGCCGGTGCTGTTCGCCGTCTGCGCACGCTGCAAACCGGGTGGGTACTGGGGCAGCAAGACCGCGCGCTCGATGGCGTTGCGCAGTTCGCGCACGTTGCCAGGCCAGTCATGCGCCTCGAACGCGGCGGTAAGCGTCGGCGGAAGAGGCGCGTCGCTACCGCCGGGAAGTTCGGCGGCGAAGCGAGCCGCAAGCAGCGGTATGTCTTCGCGACGCTCGCGCAGCGGTGGCACGTGGATGCCCGCGACTGCCAGGCGATAATACAGGTCCTCTCGAAACCGGCCGCGGTTGATTTCGAGCGGAAGATCACGATTGGTCGCGGCGACGATACGCACATCGCAGTCGATCATCTTATCTCCGCCGATGCGGCGCACGCGTTTGGCCTGGACCACGCGAAGAAGTTTCGGTTGCAACGACAGGGGCAGCTCGCCAATCTCGTCGAGAAACAGCGTGCCGCCGTGGGCTCGCTCAAACGCACCCGCCATGGCACCCGTCGCACCGGTAAACGCGCCGCGTTCGTGACCGAAAAGCTCGTTTTCGAACAGGTTCTCTGGGATGGCCCCGCAGTCGACGATGACGAACGGGCCGTCTCGGCGCGAAGACGTGTCGTGTACCGCCTCGGCGATCAGCTCTTTTCCTACGCCGGTCTCGCCAGTGACCAGCACGGTAGCGGTACTCGGTGCGATCTTTTCCAGCTGATGGAAGATGCGTCTCATCCCAGGACTGCCGCCGACCAGTCCCGCGAACTCGTTCTCGCTGTAAAGGGGAACGTCGACGCTGGACGACAGTGGTTCAAAGCTGAGCTCGGTACGACCGACTTTGATGGTGGTCGGACCCTGCAGGTAGGCGTCAGCAATTCGAACGCCGTAGACAAACGTCCCGTTCGTCGATTCGAGATCGCGGATGCGGTAACCGCGGTCGTCCGGTCGTATCTCCAGATGAAATCCGGAAACGCGGCGATCGCTGAGGACGAGGTCGTTGCCGCGCTTTGCGCCGATCCGAATCACGTCCTTGGCGAGCTGCTGCCGTTCTCCCTCATCGGGTCCACTGCGAACCTCAACAAGGCATTCGCGAACACTCATGGCGCTCGGTTCGCCCTCGGCGAACGTGACCCACATTCCCGAAGTCAGGTCAGGATCGTCCACACGATCAAGGTATCACAGCCAGGTTGAGCGATGGATTGTGATGCCTGCGGCCACTTACTTGTTAGATAATGAGCTTCTTGGCGCGCACGATCAACACAGACGGACCTGAGCGCCGAACGGAAGTCGCGACCAACGAAGCTGCTGGCCAGGTCGACACACCGGCCACCGCGCCGGCGACGCCGCGCAGCGTGCTCGATGCCCTCAACGTGCCAGGTCGCCGCATCGGCCGCTACGTTCTCGACCGAGTGATAGGCGAGGGCGGTATGGGCGTGGTCTACCTGGCTCGGGACCCGGAGCTGAATCGCGAGATTGCCCTCAAGTTGTTGCGTGGGCGCACGCGTGCGCGCACCGGCGGCAGCAGAGTTTGGCTACTGCGCGAGGCGCAGGCCCTGGCGCAACTGTCTCACCCGAACGTGCTCGCCATCCACGACGTGGGTGCCCTGGGTGACGACATCTTCATCGCGATGGAGTTGGTGGACGGTCAGACCGTGCGGCGCTGGATCTCTACCGCCGCGCCGAGTCCTGAGCGTGTCGTCGAGGTGTATCTGGGCGCGGCCCGAGGCCTTGCGGCGGCGCATCGGGCCGGGTTGGTTCATCGTGACTTCAAACCGGACAACGTCATGCTGAGTAAGGATGGCCGGGTCCGGGTCGTCGACTTTGGACTCGCGCGGGCGGCGACGACGACCGGCGGTGATTTCGGTCCCGCGGCCGGGGGCGATGTGAGTCCGGAATTGCAGGTAGAGGAGCGCGAAGGTGAGACCCAACCGACGTCGGCGCCGATAAGCGCTCCTTCGGTTACCCCCAACAGTGAGGATTTGCTCGGCAGCCCGCTCACCCAGAAAGGCGTCGTTGTGGGCACGCCGGCGTACATGGCGCCGGAACAGCTGCGCGGCGAAGATATCGATGCGCGCGCGGACCAATTTGCTTTTTGCGTGTCGCTGTACGAAGCGCTTTGTGGCGAGTTGCCCTTTAGCAAACGCGATCGGCGCAGGCTGCAGAAGGGCGACGCTACGGTTACGCCAGAGCCACCGCCCAAGAGCGCGGACGTCGGTCGTGCCCTGTGGGCGGTACTTAGTCGCGGCATGGCCATCGCGCCACGGGACCGTTTCGACAGCATGGAGGCGTTGATCGCTGGTGTGGGCGAGGCCGTACGACCGGCGCGCAACATGGCCTACGCGGCGGGTGCGTTCGCGCTCATGGTCGCAGCTGGTGCGGCGTTCGCGTTGCTTCGACCGGCGGCGAGTGAGTCGGCCGACAGGACCGCCGTATGCGACAGCGCCGACGCGGAGATGGCGGAGGTCTGGAACGAGCAAGCGCGGATCACAATGCGCAGTGCGTTTCGTCAAACCCGCCTGGGCCACGCCAGTGGTGTCGCCGATCGGGTGATCAGTAAGCTGGGACGGTATGCGCTGTCATGGCGCAACATGCGAAAGGCGGCGTGCGAAGCAACCCACGTGCGCGGCGTACAGTCCGGTGAGTTGCTCGATGCGCGTATGACCTGCCTGGAGCGACGGCGGCAGCGCCTGCGCGGTCTGGTCGCGGTGTTGTCAAAGAACGTCAACGCGTCGGTGATCGACTCGGCGGTGGGCGCGAGCATGTCGCTGCCGAAAGTGAGTGAGTGTGCTGACAACCAATCGTTGACCGAGCGGGCCAAGTTACCTGGCGACAGCACTACGCGCCGACAGGTGCTGGCGATCCGCAAGCGTCTCGATGAGCTGGAGGCGCTCCGCAGTGCGGGGCAGTATCGGGCGGCCCAGCCAGTTGCCGCGGCGATCGCCAGGGATGCCGCCAATGTCGACTTCGCCCGGGTGCAAGCTGAAGCGCTGCACATGCTCGGCCGTTTGCAGCTGCGCAACGACAACCTGAAACGCGCCGCGGCGACCCTGTACAAGGCGGCGACGGCGGCGGCAAAGGGGCGAGATGATAAACGCGTTGCGGCAGTGTGGCTGGACCTCGTGTGGTGCGTTGGAGAGAAGCAGCAGCGTCCCGATGAGGGTATCGCCTTGAGCAAGAACGCCGAGATCGCCATTGAACGAGCCGGGAACGATCCAGTGCAGCGAGCCAAGCTGCATTTCGTTCTCGGCGCCCTACGATTCACCAAGGGCAAGTACGCCCAGACGCGCGAGCTCTTCCATAAGTCGCTGGTGCTCCGGGAACAGGCCCTGGGCAAAGACCATCCAGACACGGGCGAATCGGCCAGCGCTCTGGCGACCGCGTTGATGTTCGAGGGGCGGTACGACGAGGCGCGCCGCTACAAGATTCGCGCCCGGGAGATCCGCGAGAAGGCGTTTGGACCCAGTCACCCAAGCGTAGCGCGCACCTACTCCGAACTGGGTGGGATGGCCGCGCGGGCCGGAAAGAACGAGCAGGCACGAAGGCACTATCGCAAGGCACTGTCGGTGTTGACCAAAGCGTACGGAGGACAACACGCGAGCGTCGCGGACATGCTCGGAAACTTGGGTGGCGTGTTGTACGACCTGGGCAAGAAGGTCGAGGGGCGTGACATGTTCAAACGCGCCCTGGCGATCCGGCTCAAGGTGTTCGGCAATAAACACACGCGCGTTGCCGTGTCTCACTACAACATTGGCTTGATGTACTTGTACGACAAGGACTACGACAAAGCGCTAACGCACACCCTGGAGTCCGTGCGGATTTACACGGCGGTGCATGGTGGTGAACACCTGCAGGTGGCGGATCCATTGATCGGATTGGGCCGGTCGTACATTGGCCTGAAGCGTCCCGACGAAGCCTTCGAACCACTGCGGCGTTCGATGCGAATCCACAAAGCGACGCGAGGTACCGCGCACACGTATGGTGAGATCGAGTTCGCCCTCGCTGAGGCTCATTGGCTCAAGGGAGAGCGCAAGAAATCGAGGGAGCTGGCGAAATCCGCACGGGTCCACTACGTGACCAGCGGACGTCGATCGAAGAAGGATCTGGCGGAGCTGGATCTGTGGATTACGCGCCACCGTTGACGCGTCAGCCGGTGCGACTGGGGGAATACCCCGCTTGTGGAGTCGAGACCCTCGGGCGCGGTGTCAATCGCGCAATAATTGCGGCTGCTTATCTGTGGCACCGGTTATGCACTAGTTAGGGCTGATGCTGTCCCGAATCTCCGCTGTCATTGTCGCCGCAGCACTCGCCGGTGGCTGTATCTCTGAGCAGGACCAGGTCGCTGACCGCTCCCAGGCTATCGTCAACGGTGAGATCAACACCGGCGACCCGGCAGTCGGCATGGTCTTCATGGATGGAGTCGGTAGCTGCACCGGCACGATGATCTCCAACAAGGTCATCCTCACCGCGCGCCACTGCATCCTGCTCGATGACGGCACCGTCGTGCCGCCCACGGATGTCTATCTATTCTGGGGCACCACTCCGCAGATGAACGACACGCCCACCACCGTGGTGAGCCATGAGTATCACCCGGCTGCCGATATCGCGGTGCTCGAGCTGGCCAGCCCGGGACCGGCAGCCCCCATCGTGATGAACGCCATGAGCCTCGGCAACTACGAAGGCTCACCTGTGCGGGTCGCCGGCTACGGAGTTACCGGAGAAAACAATACGGACTCGGGCACCAAACGCGTCGGTATGACCGCCATGTTCGACGCCCTCGCCACCAGCGAGCTGGGCGATGTCATGCTTATCGGCCAGCAAGGCTCGCAGACGTGTTACGGCGACTCGGGCGGCCCTGCGTTCATGACACTCAATGGCAGCGCCACAGAACAAATCGTAGGCGTCACGTCGTTCGGCACTGGACCGTGCGAAGACCCGAACACCCTCGACGGGCAGATTCGAATCGATCGCTACTACGATTGGATCGTCGATTTCGTCAATCGCAAAGATCCGGGCGGCATGCCCACCGCAACCCCCGATCCGACGCCCGACCCCGATCCGACCCCAGACCCCGACCCCGACCCAGGTCCCGGGCCGTCCACTGACAATCCACCGGCCAGTCCGAGCGATGTCGTAGGCGGTTGTAGCACCAGCGGTTCTGAGTCCGGTGGCACCATCGCGCTGCTGCTCATCGTTGCCCTGCTCATCGCACGGCGACGTTGGGTCATCGTCGAAGAGTAGCGTCTGGTGTGTAGCGCATGGGGCTTGTTGCGCGTTTTGGCCCCGCGTCACCGTTTGCTCGACTCCCCGCGCTATACTAGCTAGCAGTGCGTCGAGGTGACGTAGTCGGGGAACGCTTCATTATCGAGGAAGCCCACCGTGGTGGTGGGATGGCGGACCTGTTTCGCGCGCGCGACCTGCAGACCAGCGAGGCCGTCGCGATCAAGGTCATGCGCGGTAACAGCGGGGACGCCATCGCCCGGTTCGAGCGCGAGGCGAAGTTGATCGCTGCCCTGGAGCATCCGGCCATCGTCGGCTATCGCGGCCACGGCCAGGCAGCGGGCGGCGAGTACTATCTGGCGTTGGAGTGGTTGGAAGGGGAAGACCTGGCCCAGCGGCTCGGCCAGGGCGAGCTCACCACCGAAGAAGCCATGCGTTTGGTCGCGCGGGTAGCCGAAGGTTTAGAACTGGCGCATCGTGTGGGCGTTGTCCATCGCGACATCAAGCCGAGCAACCTGTTCTTGCCAGATGGAGACGTCGGCAAGGTCAAGCTCATCGACTTCGGTATCGCCGGTTTGACCCAGGGCCAGACCATCGAGACCGACCCGTCCATGACGCTCGGCTCGCCAGGCTACATGGCGCCCGAGCAAGCACAGACCGGCAAGCGCGTGGGCAAGCTCGCCGACATCTACGCCCTGGGCTGCGTTCTGTTCCGCTGCTTGACGGGGCGCCGGCCCCTCGAGGGCGACAGTGCTATGGCGGTGATGCTCAAGACCGTGATGGAGACCCCGCCTCGACTGCGTGAGCTTCGCCCCGACGTGCCCCTCGCCCTGGATGACCTGGTCGCCAGCATGCTGGCAAAGAAGGTGGAGTATCGTCCGGCGTCCGCGGCGGAGCTCGTCGCGAATTTGGAGAGCATCGCACCCACGAGCCCTCGGTCGGCCGGCGTTAGCAAGTGGGCTAGCTCGCTGACCCAGAGTGAGCAACGCATCATCTCCGTCGCCCTGATGGACATCAGTTTCTGGGCCGAGACTGGTCAGATCGCGCGCTTGGGCACTGATGATCGACACCTTCGCTACGATGCGTTGGCGGCGCTGGTTCCTGAATTTGGCGGCGTATTGCATCGGCTGTCCGACGGAATGGTGGCGGTCACGCTAGAGGGCATCGCCGCCGACGAGCAGGCAACCCGGGTTGCCCGATGCGCTCTGGCGATCCACGACGCGGTGGTAGGCACGCCGATCGCGCTCGCCACGGGGCGCGGCAACGTGACGCCATTGCCGGTTGGCGACGTCATCGACCGAGCGGTGGCGTTGCTGCAAAGGGTGCGTCGAGCCCGGTCGAAGCGCCCCGACGCACGCGCCGAAATGGGTGTGCGCATCGACCAGGCTACCGCAGGGCTTCTCGGCGCTCGTTTTCGAATCGTCTGGGACAAGATTGGCGCCGTGCTGCGGGCGGAGCGCACCGTCGAGGCAGCGCGAACACTCCTGGGGCGACCGACCCAGTTCGTCGGCCGCGCTCGCGAACTCGGCATCCTCAATGCGATCATGGGCGCAACCATGAGCGAGTCCCGGGCGAACGTGGCTGTGGTCGTTGGCGAAGCGGGGCGCGGCAAGTCGCGTTTGCGTCACGAGTTCTTGCGAACGTTGCGGCGGCATCCGCGAGCGATCGAAGTGCTCAGCGGCCGTGGTGATCCAATTGCTGCGGGCTCGCCGTTCTCAACCATTGCACCCGCGATTCGGCGCGCTGCCGGGTTCATGCCCACCGACACCGAAGCAGATCGTCTGAGCAAGTTGTACGAGCGGCTAGAGCGTCGCCTGAGCGGCGAGAGCCTGGGGCGGGCTTGGAACTTCCTCGGCGAACTCGTCGGTCTGCGTTCGCCGACCCGCACGGATATCAAGCTGCGGGCAGCCCGCGCTGATCCGATTCTCATGGGCGATCAGATGAAGCGCGCCTGGCTGGAGTGGCTGGGCGCGGAGCTGGACGCACAGCCCGTGGTTCTCGTGCTCGAGGATTTGCATTGGGGCGATCGTCCGTCGATGCAGTTCGTGAGTGAGGCTTTGCGGCTGTTCGAAGACAAACAGCTCATGGTCCTGGCGTTGGGCCGACCCGAGCTGCATCGTGATTTTCCACATCTTTGGCAAGAGCATCAGGTCACCGCCATCGACTTACCTGTGTTGTCATCATCGGCAAGCGCGCGATTGGTGCGTGGCGTGCTCGGCGCCAAGACGTCGAACGACATCGTGGGCCAGATCGTGCAGCAAGCCGAGGGCAACGCGTTCTATCTGGAGGAGCTGATTCGCGATGTCGCTGAGGGCCGCAAACAATGGCCCGAAACTGTGCTGGCCATGGCGCAGGCGCGCCTTGAAGACATCGACAGTGAAAACCGGATGGTGCTGCGCGGCGCCAGCATCTTTGGCACCGTGTTTACCCCGGATGGTGTGCGCGCGTTGCTGGGCGGTCCGGGCCAGGCGCCGATGGTCATGGGACGCCTGCTCGACCTGGCCAAGCGCGAGCTTATTACCGCATCGCAGATCGACGATGATCCTCAGGCTGTCTCGTTCACTTTCCGTCACGCTTTGCTGCGCGATGCGGTGTACGCCATGCTCACTGACGAAGACCGGGAGCTCGGTCATCGTCTCGCCGGCGAGTGGCTCGAAGAACAACCCGACAGCGATTCGTTCGCCCTGGCGGCCCACTTCGAGCGCGGTAAGCGAGGCGACCGAGCCGCGTACTGGTACGCGCGTGCCGCCGAACAGGCCCTGGAGGGCAACGACTTCGCGGCGACCGTCGCTCGTTGCAAGTTGGGTCTCGCGTGCACCCAGGATGGCGAAGCGCGCGGTGAGCTGGCGGCTATCGAAGCTGAAGCCCATCGCTGGCAAGGGCATCACACCGACACGCTGGGCTGCGCGACTCTGGCGATGAAGTTGTTGCCCAGTGGTAGTCGCCGCTGGTTTCATGCAGCCGGTCTGGCTGCCATCGCGGCGGGCAATACCAAAGAGGGGGACCACCTGGTGAACGTCGCCAACGAACTGGCGGTGGCGACACCGGTCGACGGAGCTGTGGGCGCGTTTCTGTGCGCGCTGTCCCGCGCCGGCGATCGTCTGCTGTTGACCGGTCGCATACCACAGGCGGACCCCTTGCTCGTGCGCATGCGTGAGTACGTGGATCATCCCGCAGCGAGGGAGCCCGCGGTCTCTGGATGGATGCACCGCATCCGCGCCTGGTACGGCATGTCCCGCGGCGACACAGGCACCTGCATCGTCGAGATGACGGCAGCAGCAGAGCAATTCGCCGCCGCCGGGGATACTCGCAACGCGGTACTGCAGCGGGGCAATGCGGGCTTCGCACATCTGCATGCTGGAGATAGTGAACGCGCAGTCGCGATCCTGACGCGTACACGGGACGCGGCCATCGCCAACGACCTGAAGAATGTGCGCACGTCGGTCGAAGTCGACCTGGGCCTCGCGCTGGCACGGTTGGGACGTCTCGACAACGCAATCTCGCTATTGGAGACCGTGTCAGAGCGGTGCACGCGCCAGGGCATCGTTCGTCTCGCCGCGTCCGGGCGTTCTTATCTCGCGCAAGCGCTTTCGTGGCGAGGGGCTCTGGCCGACGCCGAGTCTCAGGCGCATCTCGCAGTAGATGTGAGTCGCGACCACGGGCCGACACGGATGCTCGCACTGGCGGTTCTTGGCGACATTCGACTGAAGCGTGGAGCGCCCGACGATGCGCTCAAACACGCCAACCGCGCCATGGCTCAGCTACAGATCATCGGCGAAGCCTGGGAAGGGGAGTCCCTGGTGCGGCTGGTCTATGCTCAGGCCCTCGCCGCCGTGGGCCAGGACAAAGCCGCACGCGACGCGCTCACCGCCGCGCACAATCGGCTGCAAGAACGAGCGGACATGTGTCGAGACCCGGCCGCCAGAGAACAGTTCCTGCGCGGCATCCCCGCAAACGCCGAGACCCTGGCTCTGGCCGAGCAAGTACTGAACTGACCCGCGGTCCACCTCCATGGCGTGCCACGTCGTCCCAACCAGCGTCGTGGCCGGCTACGCCGTCGAGTGCTGATCGCCGCTGATGTTGGCGGGCCCGGCAGTCTCTTCAGCAGCGGCGTCCTCCGCCATCTGCTTGCGGATGTTCTCTAGATTGTGTCGCGGCTGCAGGTGTTCTTTGCCGGGCCAGGGCGGTGTGGGTATCACGTTCTCCACCTGCTCTGCGTCGTTCACGTACGGCTCGAACTTGCGGAACGCCGCCGCGGTCTGCCCCAGGTACGTGGTCGGCAGAGTGTGAAGCACGCCGTAGGCGTTAGGCTTCTCTTTGGGCAGGTAGGCGCTGCCGTGGATCCAATCCCAGAACCCGAACTTGGTGGCGAAGTTGATGCCTTTGAGTTTGCTGTCGGGATAGTTGAGCGCGTGGTGCCAGCGGTGCATCTCGGGGCCGTTGATGATGTATTGCAGCCAGCCCGTGTGTACATCGATGTTGCAGTGAATCCACACACCCCAGCACACGCTGATGGTCATCTTGATGAATATGAGGTCGGGATGAATGCCGAGGAGCAGCATGGCGCCGACCTCGATGGTCTGATTGATCACGATCTCGAGCGGGTGGGAGCGCGAGCCAGCGATCCAGTCAATGTGTTTGGCGGAGTGGTGCGCTTCGTGGATGCGCCACAGGTACTTGTTGGAATGCTGAAGGCGATGGAACCAGTAGATGTACAAATCGTGCAGGAGCACGAAGAAGATGAGCTGCGCCCAGATAGGCCAGTCCGATAGCAGGCCGTGGCCCGCGTAACCGGTCTGGGCGTCAGTCCACTCCAGTCCACCGTTGATGACCAGGCCGAGCAGATAGCTCTGCACCATCGCGTACGGAACGAAGTCGAGGAAGAAGCCGCGCCGGAAGAACTTCTCGTCCTTGGCGTACGGCTTCACCCGTTCCACAGCGATGATGAACAGCGCCCAGGCTACGATGATGATGAGCGAGAGGTATCGCCACTCTGTGAGCATGTCCCACACTTAATGGACGTTCTCCTAGATAGCGGGATGATGCAGGTCAAGTCACGACCGCTACGAAGCGGTCGCGGCGCCTTGAACACGGCGCAGCTTGGCGCGGGGACCGAGCTCGCTGTCGTAGACCTTCTTGACACCGTCGCCCAGGGCTTTCTCGATGTCGCGGATGTTGCCGACCAAACGCATCATGCCCGGAATCTCCACCGAGGCGGCCTGGTCGCTGCCCCACATGGCGCGGTCCAGGGTCATGTGACGCTCGACGAACGTGGCGCCCATAGCGACAGCGGCCCAGGTTGGCGCGAGGCCAACTTCGTGACCCGAGTAGCCGATGGGCGTCTCCGGCAGCAGGCGCTTGAGGGTGTGAACCATGTTGAGGTTCAACTCCGCGACAGGAGCGGGGTACGAAGACGTCGAGTGGGCGACGAGCAGGTTGTCGCCGTCGAGAGCCTCGATGGCGCTGTTGATCTCTTCCATGGTGGACATACCGGTGGAGATCATGAGCGGCTTGCCGGTGGACTGCATCTTCTTGAGAAGCGACAGGTCCGTCAGCGATGCCGAGGCCGCCTTGTAGCAGGGCGGGTTGAACTGCTCGAGGAAGTCCACCGACGGCTCGTCCCAGCACGACGCGAACCACTGGACGCCACGGTCCTGGCAGTAACGGTCGATCTCGAGGAACTGGTCCGGCGTGAATTCCATCTTGTGCCGGTAGTCGATGTACTTCATGCGACCCCAGGGCGTGTCGCGCTCTTTGTTCCACTGGTCTTTGGGCACGCAGACTTCGGGCGTGCGCTTCTGGAACTTAACCGCGTCGCAGCCGGCGATCGCCGCGCCGTCGATCAGCTTCTTGGTAATCTCCATGGAGGCGTTGTGGTTGATGCCAATTTCGGCGATCACGTAGACGGGCTGGCCATCACCAACGAGTTTTTCACCAATTCGTACTGTCTTTGAGCTCATCGACTTTCTCCTACTTGTGCAGCCGTTCGCAGATCCAAAATCCACTCGGCGAACTCGCGGAACGCTCCGCGACCTCCTGGCTGCTTGCAAACCATGTGTACTGCCTCGGTCACCACGGGGCGGGCATCCGCCGGCGCGGCCGTGAGGCCAAACGGGCTGATGGCCTCGATGATCGCGAGGTCGTTGACGTCATCGCCTATATAGGCGATTTGTTCCATTTGTAGTCCAGTTTCGGTCAAGATATCCGCCAAGTGCGCGTGCTTATCACGAACGCCCAGCCAGCAGTAAGGCAATTTTAGTTTCTCAGCGCGGCGTTTTGCGTACAGGGAGCTCTCGCGGGTAAGTATGGCGGTTTTCACGCCATCATTTCGCAGTAGCTCGACGCCCATACCGTCGCGGAGATTGAACTGCTTGAACTCTTCGCCTTTCTCGGAGACGAAGACGGTGCCGTCGGTCAGCACGCCGTCGTTGTCCGAGATCACCAGTTCGATGCGCTGGGCGCGAGCCGTCAGTTCGGCGCTGTTGGTGGCTGCTACCAAGCGGTCCAGCCCCCGTCGACGACCAGGTTGGAGCCGGTCATATAAGCGGAGTCGTCGCTCGCCAGGAAGACGATAGCGCCGCCATAGTCCGTGGACTTGGCCATGCGGCCGACCATGGTCCGCGCTGAATACGCGGCGACGAAGTGTTCATCCTGGCCAGCTTCCACGCCGCCCGGCGACAGAGTGTTGACGCGCACGCCCGCCTGTCCCCAATAGGCCGCGAGGAACTTGGTGAAACCAATGACCGCCGCCTTGGTCGTCGGATAGACCGGCGACTTGTAGAACGGCTGGGTGCCATCGGGCCTCTTGTATAAGGATTGGTCCGGCGCGACGATGCCATAGGTCGAGGCCACGTTGACGATGGAGCCAGAGCCGCGCTGAGCCATCACGGCGCCAAGGACCTGGGCCGCCAGGAACGTGCCGGTGATATTGACGTCCACCGACTTCTTCCACATCTCCAGGGGGTAGTGCTCCATCATGGAGTCATGAGCGGCCGCTGCCGGCGACTCGAACTTGTCGTTGATGGCGGCGTTGTTAACCAGCACATCGAGGCGGTCGAACTCGGCCAGGATGCCATCGCGCAACGCTTCCAGGGACGCCTTGTCGGTGATGTCGGCCGCAAGCCCGATGTGTTTGCCACCGAACTCTGTGGCGAGTTCAGCGGCCACGGCTGCGCACGCGTCGGCGTTCATGTCGGTGACGACAACGCTCGCACCGGCACCAGCCAGGGCGCGGCACAACTGCTTACCGATAAGGCCAAGTCCGCCAGTAACGACGCAGACCTTTTGGTCTAGTTTCTGAGTCATGATGGGTTACCCGATCGCGGCGAGGCCGATACGTCTTGCTACGGCGTCGCCGTTAGGAGCTGCGAACTCAGCGCGCTTCACCGTATTGCCTCCAGCGTTTTCAGCTCCTCGGCGTGGCTCGTGTACCACTGGTAACCAAGGTGTTTCGCATTCATCGCTGCGAGTTCGGGGCGCGCTTCCATAAGGGAAAGAATGTCGGCCAACGAAAAGACCGGCCGTTCTGTCGTGTACAGCGCGTCGTATACCGCGCAGATGAAGTCGTAGTCTTCCTGGTAATCGAGGACGAATCGGTGACTCTTGGAGTAGTCGAGCCCGGTTTCCCAGGCGACGTTCGCGCAGCGAAACTGCTCGGGGCGGTCCCAGATGAACGGCGTCGTGTGCTCGCGCTCGAACGGTTTTTCCGCTTCACGCCAGGCGATATCCAGCACGTCTAAAGGTATTACTTCAACATCGTTGCCGTCGGGGTGGGTCGCCGGGTGCAGGTTCGATACGAAGTCGACCGACTTGGCGTGCGCGATGTAGTAACCGAGCACCTGGTCGATGACCTGCGGATCGATAAGCGGGCAGTCCGACGGAATCTTCACGACCACATCCGCATCGACCGAGCGCGCCGCTTGAAGGTGGCGATCAAGGCAATCGGTGGGATGCCCGTTGAACCATCGCGTTCCGGTTCGCTTGCATAACTCGCGGATCGGCTCGTCGGCGCTGTCAGTCGTCGTCGCGACGACGATCTCGAAGTCAGTCTTCGCTGCCGCTACTCGCTCTATCATCCGCTCGAGGGCAGGCGCCCCCGCTACCGGCTTCATGATCTTGCCCGGTAGTCGGCTGGAGCCCATGCGGGCCTGGAGTACGACAGCGATCTTCACTACGCGACGCTCCGCAGCTTCTGTTTCGACGTACGACCGCGCTCACGCATGACGTCGCGACAGACGTCCGCGATGTTCTGGGCGGCGCGCCCGTGCTGCAGTGGCAGCAAACGTTTGACCTCGTCCAGGTCCCGGTAGCTGTAGGTCTCGATGCCGCACGCCACACCGACGAAGGCCAGGGTGGACCACTCGGTGATGAGTACTTCGCAGTTTGCGGCGAGAACCTCGCCAAATCCTTCGGTAATGCAGCGGGCGCTCGGGGCCCATTGGCGCACTTCCTCGACGGCGCGCTTCATGCGCTCGTTCGGGTGGAACTTGAACACGAGCGGGCGGCCGGCGGCGATTTCGACGGCGCGCTCGATGAACGCACGACGATCGTCCCGGCGAAGAGTCTCGCGACCATCCGATGTTGTCGCCAACACATGGCCTTCGATCCAGTGGCCTGGTTGCTTGTAGCCAGCGATGTCGTCGAAGTTGGGAATGCCGGTGACCGCGAGTTTGTGCGGATGAGCGCCTCGGCCGATGAAGTCTTCCAGGTAGTTCTCGCTGGCCAGGCAGTAGCGATCGAACAGGTTGGAGGTGCCGGTCATGGCGGAGCCAGCAGTCCAGCGCGGTAGCCACGGCGCGTAGTTCTTGCGCACGTGATAGGCGAAGAGCTTGGGGTCGACCATGCCCTCCTGAATACCGACCAGAGGTTTGCCGATGACATTGCTGGGAACCAACAGGTCCGAGCAGGTAACTGCCAGGTCGTAATCACCGCGTTTGCCAGCCATGTCCACGTTGAGTCCGTGGTCGCTGCAGTACTGGAGGCACTTCTTGCGGAAGCCGTAACCCAGAGCTACCCATTCGAGCAGGTGCAGCCGGCGCACCATGTCGGGGAACTTCCACTTATCCGAGTAGTACGGCGTGTACCAGTGATCGCACTCGGGCATCTGCTGAGACACCTTGTGCAACATCGTGTTGTGATTGTGATTGCCCAGGATCCACAGGATCTTTGGGCGGCGGCGGTGTACGACTTGGATGCTCATGCGGTTATCCCATCCTCCGCGCCAAGGGGTGGCACGGGTTCGGTTAGTTCGGCCAGGGGGGCCAGCTTCTTGGTCCGTTCCAGGAACATGAGGATCACGTAACCAATCGCGACCCAGACCAGTTCTTTCGTTCGTTTCAGAATGATGAATGCAGCACCAGCGACACCGATGGTGACGCCAAATGCGCTGAGGAATGCGAGGTAACCGGCGTCTTGCACGCCCAGGCCGGCCGGCATGAAGAACGCCAGATTGCGCAGGAACACCGCGCACGCTTCCATGGCCAGAACCTCGTGAACGGGCAAATCTACGCCAACGAGGCGCAGCAACACGTAGGTTTCACCGGCCTCAGCGAACCAGGCGAGCAGCAGCAGCGCCCATGCACCGAGCCAACGGCGCCGCTTCGCGCTCGCTAGCTCCTGGAAGCTGGTGTCCGTGTCTTCGAACGGCGACCGCTTGTCGGCGATGAAGTTGCGAATGGCCTTGATCGGGACCCTCATCAGCAAGCGATGGGCCTTGTCGCCAACCCCGCCGGCGATGAACGCTAGGGAAAGCACTGAGGCTAGAACGAGCAGGAACACAATCGCGCCGATTACCAACCAGGGTAGCCCGGCGGTTCCGATGACTTCGTTTGAGTGGGCGACGTAGAAGCTCCAGCCGAGAATCAGCGCAGTACCCAGGTAGAACGCCTCGGCATACACAAGCAGGCACTTCTTGATGCCGATGCTGGCGATGGTCTTCGAAGCTGGAATGTTATCGGTCTTCGCCAACAGGTACGGCTTCAGCCCCTCGCCGACGATGCCCCCGGCCGGTACGCTCATCAGTACGGCTTCGGTAGACAGGCGAATGTTGAATAGCCTCCACCGGCTCGGTCGGGTTTCGAGACCACCGAGCAGGACTCGCCAGCTCAATGTGTCCAGTGCGATCTGAACCGTGTAGGGCACCAGCGCCAGAAGCAGCAGCGGTCCCTTGTCGTAGAACAAGGTCGCGGTCGAGTCGGCGTCAGTATCGTGCAGCATGAAACCGAACGCACCGATGCCGGCCGCCAGGATCAGCCACCGCCACCAGTTGTATTTCTTTTGGTCTTTCACTCGAACGATTGATCTAGGTCAGCTGTGCGCGACAAGTAACGAAGCGAATACAAGTGCGCGCGCGTGTTGGCCGCTTTCTAGCGCAGCCCGTGTCGCAGCCGACGCGGGGTAGTGTCTAAGTTATTGGGATGAAATTGAAGTTTTGATACTTCTGTAAAGAGCGGGGTGTTGCGACGGGGAGAGCTGGCTCGACCAAATACGATCCCGCTTACAGCATTAGACACGAAACTGCGCCAGCTGCTCGCCGCGCCTTTGTCTTTGCCAGACTCTGCCGAATTGCTCGACAAGTACCCCAAAGTGCCCATATTCCGGCGGACCCTATCACGCAGGCCCCAGATTGAAACAACAGAAATGTAAGAAACGATGACGATCTCGGGGCGTTGGCGGGGGCGAACACGTCCTATATATAGGTACGCGCTGGCGCTCTGGCAGGATCGGCCTGCCGCGGGGGCTCTGCTGGGACTAGCGGGCCTAACTTGCTGATTTCGCGGGTGTCGGTCTAGAGGACGCCATCGCTGGATGAGACGGGGGAGCATGTCCGGCTTGCCTGGCCAGGCGTGAAGACCATGGCCATGGTGCACATCTCATCGGCGGCAGCGAAGCCGTAGGTGATCGGCTCGTCGAACGGGTTGTTGAACTTGCAGGTGAACTCGAAGCCGGTGCCGGCCGGGATGTGCAAGGGCAGCTCGGCGAAGCTCTTCAAATAGGGCGAGTGCCAGTCGTGATTTACGTAGACCTGCTCGCCGACCTCGTCGCCGTCGAACAGCCGGATGCTCACCTCGACGCCGAGGGCATGGGTGTGTGAGCTGAGGAACACGATGTCCACGGGCTCGTTCATCACGCAGCGGGTCCACTCGGAGTGCTCCGCGTTGGCCGGGATATTGAGGTTCAGGTCACGAACGCCACCGCCCCAGATCGTTTCCTCGATCGTGGTCGGGTCGGCCGAATACGCATTGATGTACGAGAACACGTCCAGGTCTTGCTCGGTGGTGTTGACCAGGTGCATCTCGTGCATGATCCGGATGTTCGGCGGAAGGTTGGCCCCGACACCGGAGGGCAGGGTCAGATTCTGAGTCTCCGCCTGGCTCGCGTAGATGATCATCGCGTCCATCAGCTCGGGGTGCTCCTCGTACAGGGCGTTGCAGTCGTAGTCCCCGGGCTCCAGGCTCACGTCCGTCAGCGACAAGGCGACCACGTTCATGTGATGCATCGCGTCGTTCTGGATCGACTCCACCCGATTGACCATTTCCCACTGGTCGTTCGGAGCGTCATAAACCACGCAGCGCCAGACTTCTTCGCCAGCCGGAGCGGTCGTCGTCGCGGACAGCTGGAACCCTTCACCCAACCCGGGCGGTGGCAACGGCGAATCATCGACGGGCGGCTCCTCCGCCCCACAAGCGCCAAGCAACAAACCGAGTACACACACGGACACACATCTACGAACGAACATGCGCAGCACCATACGATTCGCAAACGTAAACCGTCTACGGCAACTTTGGCTCACCCACGCCATCCCGCTGGGGTAGCGGGTTCAACGCGTCGTTTTGGAACCAAGGTCGCGCTAATCGCGGTTCACTGTGGCAGGTCGCCTTCGACCGTGCAAACGATGGGTTTGTGATCGAAGTAGATCGCGTCGGTGACGTCAGGATGGCCTTCGCTCACACCGGCGACCCAACAGTTGCCCCGGTAGACGTCACTGACCACGTGGTCGATGTTGACCGCGCCGGCGTATGAGGGTGGTGCGTCTTCGCCCACGTCGCTGATATACGTGAACGCTTTTCCGTCCCCGGCGAAGTCGCCGAAGCGGGCGGCGCTGGCATCGTTGCTGGCGAAACGTCCGGGGTCGGTGTTCAGATCGCCCATGACGATGTTGGCCGTCCCGTTGGCGGCCGGCGCGCCATCGCCCAGGTCGACGAACACCTGCTCGAACTGTTTGCGGCGGCAGTCGACGTCTTCGCCGGTGAGGCCTGAAGTGCCGTGCACGTTGACCAGGGTGATCGAGCCCCCCGCCACCAGGTCGATGACGCCACGGCCGACGCGTGAGCCGCCGCCGCAGTTGGCGACGGTGCCGCCATCGAGGCCATCGAGGCAGAAGTCCGAGGCGCAGCCGCGAAACGTACCAAAGCGTTTGTGAACAGCGGCGCACTTGTCGGGCTTGCCCAGGTTGCAGGCGACTTGATAGTCGGCGCCAAGTATCGAGCTAACCACTGTGGCGTCGCCGGCGGTCCAGCCATCGCAGAAGAAGTCGGCGTGGTTTTCGCTTGGGATCGTCGCACACTCGTCGGCGTGAAAAATCTCCTGAAACACGATGACGTCTGGAGATACTTGGGCCAGGAATGTTCGGGTCGCGTTCACCGCCGGGATCCAGGCCAGGCCGTCGCCGTACCACATGTCCGACGTCGCCGCGTGGGTCGACGTGTAGCCGTCGTCGGGTGGGTCGTCGTGGCCGAGTCCTTCTGTCGTTCCGCTGTTGAAGGTGACCGCCGTGAATGTCAGCTCGGGCGGCGCCTCGCCGTCATCGCCGCATGCGGTGAGCGAACCCGCGTACAGCACCGCGGCCAAGACCATCCCGGCGTATACGCTGGTGGGCGCTCGCATTGCTCGGGCTACTTGGCAGGCTTCGGCGTCGGTTTGGGAGTTTCGCCCGGTTTGGTCGGAGTCTTTACTGGCACAGGCGGATGGTGCACGTCGACCACGCCGGTGAAGGTACCTTCCAGGGTGAACTTGGCCTGCTTACCCTTGGTCAATGCGATGCCAGAGCCGCCCTTTACGTCGATGGTAACTTTGCCCGGCACGAGCTTTTTGGGCGTGACCGTGAGCGTGCCTTTCTTGAACTGCATCATCCAGCCCTCGCCACCATGGGCGAGCATGCCCGTGATCAAACGCAGCTTTCCGTCGAGCTTGTGCACGCCGCCGGCGGTGCTCGTCATTTGAATGCGCATGACCGGCAGGCCCGCGTCCTTGTAGAACGCGACCAGCTTCAGCTTGTCCTTGTGCACGACACCGCAGGCGGGCGGAGTGCTGACGCCGACCCAGATGCGGTTCTTTTCGTAGGTCGCCTTCGCGTCGTAGGTGCCATTGATCGGCTTGCCGTCCAAGGTCGCCTTCATGGTGCCGGCACCGTCCTTGACGATCTGTGTACCGAGGACCCGCAGACAGTTCACCGGGCGCTTCACCACTTTTGGCTGCTTCTTTACCGGCTTGTCGGTCGTCTTGACCGGCGTCGGCTTCTTCTCGGGCGTCTTCTTGTCGTCTTTGTCTTTGGACGAGCAGGCCGCGAGGGCGAAGGCGGCGAGTACTACGAACAACGGAAGATGTTTCCTCATGGTTAAAAGCTATTCTTATAACCGACGACGATCAAGCGCGGTGCGCCTGGACGTGCGCCAAAGGGGCGTCGAGAGGTGATGAAGGACTCGTTGAGCACGTTTTCAACGGTGAGATAAAGCTTGCCCCAACGCGGAACGTTGTAATGAGCCGCGGCGCTCATGATGAAGGCGGCGTCGGTGAGCTCGTGGTCCGCCGCCTGGCCCTGGCCAGCCACGTCGCGCATGGCGCTGTTGTAGCGTCCCGATAGTGCCAGCTGCCAGCGGTCATGGCGCACTCCGGTTTGCACGTTGAGCTGATGCGATGGCAGGTAGGGCAGCCGATCTCCCTGCATGACGTCACCCCATTGGGGATTGCTCGACGTGAACGGACTCTGGAAGACCGAGCGTTGGAACGTATAGCTCACGCGGACCGGAAAGCGCAGCTGGCCGGTCCGCAGCTCGGCTGTCGCCATGGCCTCGGCGCCGTAGGAATGTACGCTGCCGCCATTGAACTCGGTGTCTACCTGGGCGGCATTACAGCCGGTGGAAAACGTGCAGGTGCCGATCAGGTTGCTGTAGTCACTGAAGAAGCCGATGGCCTCGAACGTGTAGCGCGCTTTGCTCACGCGCACGCCGGCCTCGTAGTTGATGCTCCGCTCCGGATCGATGTTCGGCTGCCCGGGGGAAACGGGCACGAACCCTCTGTGCACGCCAGCCAGAAGGCCCACTTCAGGCAGGGCCTGGTAAACAACGCCGCCTCCGGGGATGAGCACGAAGTAGGTGTCGTCCATGTCCGACCCGGCGTGGGCGTCGGTGTGGATGAGCTCGGCGCGGGCGCCGCCGGACACAGTCCACTTGCCGCGCTTCATCTTGTGGTTGTAGTGGGTCGCCCAGGCTAGCGTCGAGTCGATGCTGTCGCGGGTCACGAGCCGGTCCATGCCGGCGTCGATGAGCCGGCTCCCCTGCATCATGTAGCCGTCGTCGAAGTGCAGGCGCTCGACCTGGTCGTAGTGTAGGCGCGTGCCAAGGCCCAGTGTGTGTGTCCAGCCCAACCAGCTGCGCTCGGTGCGTGCTGTCATCTGGGCGCCCTGTGAGACGAACTTGCGCGAGTTGGTGCCGATGATCAGGGCTTCAGCGTTGCTCGACGAATCGGTTTGGCCCGTGAGCAGGGCGTAGTACACGGCGTTGTTGCCGGCGGTCGGGTTGGCCAGGATCTCGCTCAAGTCCCGGTCGGCCAGGTTGAACCCGCTGAGCTTGCGCCAGTCTCGAGCGAAGTCGTTGCGGTAGAGCTGGGTGCTCACGGTGAGCGAACCCATGGTCACTGTGTGGCTGAGCTGGGCCTGGTAGTGCTTCCAGTCCATGCGGTCGAGCTGGGTGCCGGCGTAGCGCCGATACGGATTGGCGGCAAAGTCGGCATCGCTGAGCCCGGTGTACGTTTCGTCCGATACCTCGTCGCCGTAGCCGAGCTTGAGCTCCAGCTCGTGATACGTGTCGGCGCTGGGGCTACTATTTGCGCGCAGCTTGACGACGGCTTCGTTCTTGTCGAAGCCGGTGGTGCCCGGGGTGTCCAGCTGCTTGAATCCGTCCGTGCGCAGCTTGACGCCTTCGACCAACCAGCCAAAGTTCTTGGTCGTTCCGCCGTAGAACGCATGGCCCTTGGCGTACACGTTGCTACCACCTGCCAGGTCCACGCTGACCGTGCGCTTACGTGGGATCGAGCGGGTGAGCAGGTTCACCGCGCCGCCGACGGTGTTGGGCCCGTAGCGAATCGCCGCTGGTCCTTTGAGCACCTCGAGACCGCTCATGCGCGTGACCAAAGGAAAATAGTAGGCGGCGGGAGCAGAGTAGGGCGCTGGCGCGATCAGCACTCCGTCTTCCATGAGCGCGATCTTGGCGCTGCGTTCGGAGCCGGTGCCGCGCATGCCAATGTTGGGGCGCAATCCGTAGCCGTCTTCTTCGCGAATGTACACGCCGGGGACCGACGCGATGATCTTGTGAATGTCGTCCTGCTCGAAGCGCTCGAGGTCCTCGCCGTTGACCACGTGAGCCGCGCCCGGTTCGACCCGGTCGACGATTTCGATGATCTCTTTGGCGACCTCTTTGTCGTTCTCGCCTACTTCTTTTTCGCCGGCAGGCTTGTCGGTTTTTGACTTGTTGGTACTGGGCTCGTTGGCTGTTGGCTTCGTCTTGTCATCGGCGACCGCCGGCCCGGCCAGCGCGATCGCGACCAGCGAGAAAAGGCCAACAGCTACTACATTACGTCTACAGCTCATCATTAGATGTACGTCTCAGTCGGTGTCCCCACCCAGGTCCTCGGGCACGCGCAGGCCGGTGAGCTGGGGAATGTCGGTCTTGAGCAGGTCGGTGATCTTCTTGACCTCACCGTGCAGAGTAACCACCGCGGCATAATTCGTCGTCAGCGCGTCGTTCAAGGTGCCGGTGATATTGGCCAGCGCCGCGTCAGTTCCGTCGAGCGCCGTCTCCATCGTTGTCGGGTCGCCGCCTGCCGCCGTAACGAAATCGTCGAAGCCAACGCCGTCTTCGCCGGTGAACAGCGCGCGGAAGGCCGACACGTTGGCGGCGATGTTCGCCTTCGACGCGTTGGCAAACAGGGACTCGCGCTCGTCGACACACGCGGCGTCCGTTGCGCTGCACACGTTCGGCAGCAGTCCGATTGACTCCGCGAGTTTCATGTCCTTGGTCTTGGCATCCAGGTAGAACAGGCCGCCGAACAGCTCGTTGACGGCTTCGTCGGCCGTGGCATAGGTGCTGCCCGCTTGGCCCGCTGATGTCAGATTGCCGATGAAGTTGCCGCCGGTTGCGCTCCACGCGTTGGCCAGGGTCGTGGCCTGGTTCGCCAGGTCGTTGGCCGCCGTCAGGGCGAAGTTGCAGCGCGCTTCTCGTTTGTCGTCGTCCGATAGGGCATCCCAGCCAGGTGGCAGAGTCTGAGCTGGGCACACCGAGTCCAGGCTCGCGCTGAACAAGGCGTATTCAATTGCGTCGATCCCGCGACGGTTGGTCAACCGCGTGGTGATGTCGAAACCTGGGTCGTCTCTGAGCGCCATCACATCCTGGTCGACAGCGCACGCGCTGACGATCGGCCAGGAGTAGATCACGTCATGGAGTTCACCGCTGTTGTCGCGGACCGGACCGATCTGCACGAGCTCCAGCCGTTGCCACGCGCTGTTCGTCGCCCGCCACTGGTCTTGTGCAGCCGCCAGGTTTGTCGCGTCATTGGATCCGCCCAGGTCCGTGCAGTACGTCGACACCGTCGATGCCAGGCTTCCCGCCTCACTATCGAACGTTCCGACTGCCGGCATGATGATGTTTTCGCCCAAGTTCGCGAGCAGCGCGCTCCGATCGAAGTCGATCACTTTCGCGTCCGGGCCGCCGGGGGCATCGTCGGCACAGGCGACGATCACGAGCATCGCTGCCATGGCCAGGCGCGGCAGACGCATGCGAGTTTGCCGGCTCAAACTGACGAAGGGGCCGATGAGTGCCGAGCTTACGCTGCCAGGGTTGTGGTTGAGGTCGTCGACGGCCAGGCCGAAGTTCAGTTGGCGTTGGCGGCCCGCCATTCGCAGACTTCCGCCGAGCCGGTCCCAGGTGGCCAGGTACGAGCCATAGTTGCAGTTGTAGTCCCGCGGGTCGGCGCTGTGGTGGAGCTGGTGTTGCGCCGGGCTGAGAAACACGCGCTCGAGCCGAGACCCATATGACAACCACACATGAGAGTGGCGAAGGTTGGAACCAACAGCATTGAACGCAAGGCCAAGTGCGTTGACACCGAGTAGTTCGTACTGAACCGCTGCGTCCGCGAACAGGTAGAAGAAACAGCCGGTGACAACGCCGGTCACGACAGCGCCGCGAAGGCCGAACAGGAGGCTTTCTACCGGGTGTACTCGGTGTACAGTCGCGGGAGTCAGCACCTCCGCCGAGTGGTGGACTTTGTGGAACTGCCACAGCGCCGGCACGCTGTGCATGAGTCGATGCACAAGGTAGCGACTTGCGTCCCAAGCGACGAACAGCACGACCGTGTAGATGGCTGTGATTTCGAACCTGCTCAGCGAGGTGGCGCCGGCGCTACCGAAGCTCGCATCGAGCCAGCTCGCCACCGTCAGCGTGATGGCGACGGCTGAAAATAGGAGTGGTGCCAGGAACAGGGTGAAGATCATCATCTTCACCGGCACCAGGCGATAGTCCATGAGCGCCGAGCGATGAAGCCAAACGTCCTTGCTGAACAGCCTGGCCACGGCTACGCGCAAGGATCGCGTTCGCGGCACTAACACCACGAACGCGATACCGAGGCTGGCAAGGAGGAACGGCCAGTAGACGCGTTTGTCAGGGTCGACGAGCAATGCGAGAGGCTCTTTAAGGCCCGCCAGCAGCGCGTCTACAACGGCATCGATCATCTGTTACCAGTTCGCCACGTTTGCGTCGGCGAAACCGTACGCGGTCTTGAGCAGGTCCCGCGCGGCCTGCAGGTCAGAGACGTACGCGGCGATCGCGCTGCTGCCGCCGGCGTCGTTGGCCAACACTGGTTGGTCGCGAAGGTACCCGTGTAGGTCGGCGAACCGGGTGGATTCCAGCATCGGCGAACGCGGGCTGAACTGGAAGCCAAGAGCGAAGCCCTTGAGCTCGGACCAGTGCTTGGCGTGGTCGGCGAAGCTGTACTCCTTGGTGTCGAAGGCCGCCATGTCCGCGAGTACTTCGTTGATGTAGTGGACGACGGTGGCAGCCAAACATCGCTCCCAGGTGTTGGCGATGATGTCCCGCTGGGCGACCAGGTCGGTCATCTGGTCGGCGCTGAGCTCGCCATCGACTGATGCGATCAAGTGGCGTCCGGCCAGGAATGCATCAAACGCGGCCTTGCTGTAGTCAGTCTTTGCGCTCGCATCACTGCCCAAATCGCGCTTGGCGCAGTTCAGCGCCAGACCGAAGTTGTACTCCGACAACAGGTCGATGGCGCCGTTGCCGTCGGAGTCGTGATACCCCTGATAGTCGTCGCGTCCACCTTTGCTCGACAGTTCGTCGTCGGTGTAGTCGTTGTAGTCGCGGGCGGCGCCAAAGTAGCCAAAGCCTTCGTCCCAGGCGTGGCCCAACTTCGAGTACGCGTTGTCTCCGTCCTGCAGGTTGCTCGACATCAGGCCTTTGTCGGCGGTGGCGTTGTCCATGTAGTCATCCAAGCCTTGCTGGAACGTGATGGCCACCAGCAAGAACTTCTGGACGAGCTGCCTCAGGTCCTGGCCCTTGGCTGTCACGAACACTTCACCGATGGGGCTGCCGTCGGGATCCAGCTGCGGCGTGGTCAAGCGCTGAAACGCCAGGTCGTCCACCAGGCCGAACCAGTACTGAACCAGCTTGGTTGGCGTATCGGCGTCGCTGCCACCTTCGCTCCAACCCTTGAAGTTGCCAGGGGTGTTCCAGACCATGTGGTCGGTCGCGCTGTCGTTGCCTGCGAGCTTGCTGCGCAGGTCCTTGCCAGACGAGACCGAATCGAAATCCGTCTGCGCCAGGGGAGGGCTCGTTACCAGGCCCAGGGCGACTGTGCCGCCGGCGCCGCTGTCGAAGTCGAAGTAAAAGTTGAGCGCAGCCAGGGTGGCGTCGTCTGCTGGGGGCGTGGTGTCGACTGCGTCGGTAAGTCCAGCCAGGTAGTTGTTGAGCTCCCAGATGAGTGAATGGCGAAACGTTTGGCCCGGGTAGGAAACCGAGCTCGTGCCAGGAGTAAACCGGCTGTCGAACAGGTAGGTCGTCGGTGCGTTGACCGAGGCGTCGGCGTTATCGCCGGCATCGGCGTGGTGTTGATGCCCATCGTCATTGCCGCATGCTGGCGCGAACAATAAGACGAAGCTGGTTAGGCAAATCAGGGTGGCAATACGGGTCATGAGATCTCTTGCTGCGCTGTTCGCGCAGTTGGTGCTCGGGGCACGCAGACTGGTCTATTCGGGGTTTGTTTTTTGATACTATTGACATTGAAAGTCATTTTCAATATCAAAAAGTAAGAGAACCCAATGAGAGACGAACAACCTGGTTCATTGAGTGATATTCGGTGCAATTGCGGCAAGTTACTCGCGCGGATGCTCGGCCCGGACGTGGTCGAGCTCAAGTGCAAACGCTGTCGAAGGCGGATTGAATTATCAATTCGTCAGTTAGCGGACGGACCAATAGAGCTCGAAATCGCCCACAACTAATCCACAACCCAGAGGCCAGCGATCTGTGAGTCCCGAGCCCGCCCGTACCCAACGGGCATTTCCTTGGAGAGCTAACAGATGAAACACAACTGCGACGTTCCTGATCTTCATTCCCGCGTAATCCTCTGCAAACACGGCTGTGCTCACGTTCAGATGGGGCCGGCTATCGTCATCATGTCCCTATCGAGTTTGCGTGGGTTGATCGTTACCGCCACCGACGCGCTGCAGGCCCACGATGGCCTCGAAGCCGGTGTTGCCCTTGCCGAAGCCGTGAACTGAACCGCGGCGCGGTCCCGGGTTCGCCCCGGGATCGGGCGTTTCGGTGCGAACTGCTACCCGACTGTCACCTCGTCGACACAGTGGTCTCCTAGGCTGTCGACATCAAAATGACACCACAACGAAATCGTCACAGAGTATTTCTCGCGTTGGTTGCCGCCGCCTTGTTCGCATTCGGCGGCACCGGCAACGAAGCCAGGGCCGACAAGATCAAGAGCAACCCCGACCTGGTACCTGCAGGTGAGAAGGATTTGATGGGCTCCCATAAGGCCGACCAGGAGTCGATCAAATGGCGCCCAGGCAAAGGACTGGCTGTCAAAAGCGGGGACGGCAAGTTCGGCCTGATTACCCGACTGCGTTTGCAGATGTTGGCCACGTACGAGAAGGACGACGGCGCTGACGCTGAGGTCGGCACGATGCTACGCCGGGCCCGCCTGCAGTTCATCGGCAACACCTTTGGCAAGCACAACAAGTTCAAGGCGGAGTTCGCGTTCTCACCCCGTGATTTGCGTTTCACCAGCATCGATGGCAACAACTTTCCGCGCGAGACGCCGCTACTGACCTGGTACATGAACTTCGACAAGTATCGGGACCTGACCGTACGCGCCGGCCAGTACAAGATTCCGTTCTCGCGACAACGGGTGATTTCGTCGGGCAACCAGCAAATGGTGGACCGGTCCATTGCCAACGGTGAGTTCAACCTGGATCGCGACATCGGCTTCGATATTCGCTCCAAGGATCTGTTTGGCGCCGGCATGTTTCGTTACTACGCAGGTGTCTATAACGGGGAAGGGCGCAGCGCCTTCGGCAACGGCGACACCAACCTCATGTACCTGGCGCGGTTCGAGTTCCTGCCTCTGGGCTTGTTCAAGGACTACAGCGAAGGTGACCACCAGCGTCTTGCCAAGCCTGGAATTAGTATCGGTGTCGGCTATGCGTACGCGCCGAATGCTCGGGGCAACAAGGTAAACCGCAGCGGTACCCCTTCCGACGGTGGTACCACCGACTTTCACAGCGTCACTGCGGACCTCACCTTCAAATACATGGGCCTGTCGTTGTCCTCGGAGTTCTTCCTCCGCGACACGGATCGGAACCCGGGCGCAGGCCCGGTCGAAGCAGCACGCCGAGGTTACGGCTGGTTTGCTCAGGCGGGTTACATGCTGCCAAAACAACCCGTAGAGTTCGCCGGTCGGTTTGGTCAGGTTCGCGGCACCACCGACAGCACCGCCCTTGGCGACGGCAACGAGGCTGGCCTGGCTGTCAGCTACTACCCGGGCCAGCATCCGTTCAAGCTTCAGGCCGACGCGTTTCAGGTGTGGAGCGACGGGTCCTCCGAGGGAACCACTCGGGTTCGCGTGCAAATACAGCTGGCGTTCTAGGTGTGACGTTGGCGCCTTGTGAGGTGTAACAAGAACGTCACATAGGCGTCACCGAAACTGCTCACGAACTCCCTAGTCTGCGAGTGTGAACAGTTTAGCAAGTGACGTAATCCCGAAAACAAGTGGCGGCCTAGCCCCGCAGGGGCGATTCGCGCAGCGAGATTTCTGGCTGCGCGTCCTGTTGGTGGTCGGCCTCATGTTCGTATTCCTCGTCGGTGTCGGCGGGCTTAGCTCCGGGTTCAAAGGGCTGGGCAAAGGGGTCCTCAACGACTTCTTCAAAACCGCCAGCAACCCATTCGTCGGTCTGGTCCTGGGCATCTTGGCGACGACCCTGGTGCAGAGTTCTTCGGCGACGACCACGCTGATTGTCGGCCTGGTGGGCACGGGCCAGCTCGGAGTGCCCGCTGCCATCCCGATGATCATGGGCGCGAACATCGGCACAACGGTGACCAACTCCATCGTCGCCCTGGGCCACATGTCGCGTCCCGCGGAATTTCGTCGGGCGTTTGCCGCTGCCACCTGCCACGACTTCTTCAACTTCCTTACCGTCGCGGTGCTACTACCGTTGGAGATTGCCACCGGGATTCTGCAGAAGATGTCCCACGAGCTGACGTTGCTGCTGGCGGACAGCAGCGGCGCCAAGTTCCCCAATCCGGTCAAGGACGCGACCAAAGCGGCGATCAAGCCGGTCAAGAACTTGTTCGCTTACATCACCGATAGCAAGCAAGCTCAGTCGCTGCTGTTGATCGGCTTCGCGGCTATCGTCATCTTCTCTACGCTGTACCTGATCACCAAGGTTCTGCGCGCTATCACGGCTTCCCAGTCCGAGGGCTTCATCAGTCGCGCGTTGGGCAAGAGCGCGGCTCTCGGTGTCGTGGTTGGCGTCATTGTCACGGTGATGGTTCAGTCCAGCTCCATCACGACGTCCACGCTCATTCCGCTGGCCGGCGCGGGGTTGATTACCCTGGAGATGGTCTTTCCCATCACGGTCGGGGCCAACATCGGCACCACCGTCACGGCGCTGCTCGCGTCCCTGGCCGTACCCGGCGAAGGGTTTCAGCTCGGGCTACAAATCGCTCTGGTCCATCTCTTGTTCAATCTCGCCGGGGTCTTGTTCTTCTTCATTCCGCAAACCACGCGGCAGCTTCCACTGCGAGCGGCCCGTTGGCTGGCGGACGTAGCTGTCGATTCGAAGAAGTGGGCGCTCCTTTACATCGTCGGCTTGTTCTACGGCGTTCCGGCCGCCCTCATCGGTATCTCTAAACTCTTCTAAGGGACTCAGACAATGTTGAAGGAACTAATTTCGATCATCAAAGGCGACTCCCCACTGAAAGAGATTTCGGTGAGCTTCAGAGAGATGCTCAGCATCGCGCAGGAGATGACGCTGGAAGCCAGCGAGATCTATTGGCGGACGACGCCTTCTATGGAACGTGTGCGCTCGCTGTACGAGCGGGACATTCGGGTTAACAAGCTCGAGCGCACCATTCGCAAGAGAATCGCGACTCATCTAACGATCAACGCGAACTACGACGTGCCTTACAGCCTGTTGCTCATGTCGCTGGTTAAGGACGTGGAGCGACTGGGTGATTACGCCAAGAACCTCGCCGAGACGTGTGAGTTGACCGATGCGCCTATTCCCGACGACGAGCTCACGGTCGAGTTGCGCGATATTCGCGACAAGGTTGAAACCCTCGCACGCGAGGCGTCCAGAGTGTTCGCTGAGTCGGATCGCGAGCGCGCCACTGAGCTCACCGTCGGTGGTCGTGTTGTGGCCAAGCGTTGCGACGAATTGGTGCGTCAGATTGCCAGGTCCGAGTACTCGCCTGCGCTCACGGTCAAGCTCACCCTGGGAACCCGTTACTACAAGCGCATCAATAGTCACGTGCTCAACGTGCTCAGCAGCGTCATCATGCCGTTGCACAAGCTGGACTATTACGATGAAGACTTGCTCCACCAGGCGAACGAGAGCGCCGTTTAGTGTACTAGTCGGACGGACGCGCGGGCGGAAGTTCAACCCAGAACACGCTGCCGGTAGGGGAGCTCGGTTCGACGCCCACCCGACCGCGCATGCTCTCGGCTAGATGTTTGACGATGGCCAGGCCAAGGCCAGTACCGCCGATGTCTCTGGAGCGTCCCGCGTCCACGCGGTAGAAGCGCTCGAATACCCGCGCCAGGTGCTCGTCGCCGACGCCAGGGCCCTCATCGGCGATCTCGATGCGCACGGTGTTTGCACGGCAGGTCGCGGTCACTCGAACGGCGCTGTCGGTGGGGGAGTATTTGACCGCGTTGTCGATGAAGTTGACCAGGATCTGGTCGAGGGCGCCTCGATCCGCGTGCACACGCACGTCGTCTGCGATGTCGCAGGTCACGGTGATGGCCTTGTCATCGGCCGCTGCCTGTACGACCTCGAGGACGTGGGCGGCCACGTCGCGTACCGAGACCACAACCAGGTCGAGCTCTCCGCCACCGGCCTCGAGGCGCGCCAGCTCCAGCAAGTCTGTGATGATGCGTCCGAGCCGGTCCGCGTGGCGCATGATGGCCTCGAGGAACGGGCGAGTGCCTTCGGGGTCTTCCCCGTGGGCGGCGAGCACAGTCTCGGCGTTGGCGCGGACGACGCTCACCGGCGTGCGCAGCTCGTGGGACACGTTGGACACGAAGTCGCGGCGCACACGTTCGAGGCGTCGAACCTCGGTGACGTCGTGGAACACGAGGATGCAGCCCTGGTCGCCTCGCTGAGGTGTCGCGGTCACACGTACGCAGATCGTCGTGCCGGGCAGGACGAGTTCAGCCATGGCGCTACTGCCGCCAAGGGCAGCTGCGGTGATCTCCTGAATGGCAGGGTCTCGAATCGTGTCGAACATCGTGGCGCCCAGCGGCGGCTTGTCCAGCCCCAGCAGGGTCAGCGCCTGCGAGTTCACGAGTTCGATGCGCGAGCGTTGGTCCAGAGACACCACTGCCTCGCTCATACCCTCCAGGATCGCTTCGAGTCTCTGGCGTTCCTCGGCGAGCTTGCTCAGCGTCGTCTGCAACTCGTCGGACATTTGGGTCAGAGTGCCCGCGATGCTGCCAATCTCGCTGGTCTCCGCTCGAGCCTCGCCATCTGCGCCATCTGCGCCATCTGCGCCATCTGCGCCATCGCGCACCATTGCGCGCGCGGTCACGACCAGGTCGCGCAGCTGCTGGGAAAGTAGATGCGACGCGAGCAGGCTCATCAAGATGGCGATGACGATGCCAATGAGACCACCACCCAAGAGAAGTAGACCCAGGCGGTCCAGGGCCGCGTCGACCTCGCGGGTTGGCCGAGCGGCTCGGACGACACCACCGGAGGGCAGGGGGACCGCCAGATAGAGCATGTTGGTATCCAACGTTGCGCTGTAACGCTGGGACGACCCCACGCCCGAGCGCTGTGCCTGGCGGACCTCGGCGCGGTCGGAGTGATTGCCGACGGCTCGAACTTCGGCGACCGTCAGGGCGGAGTCGCCCAGGACACGTCCTGCGCTGTCGATGATGGTGATGCGCGCATCGGTGGCTTTGCCCAGCCGATCGGCCACGGCGTCCAGGGTGGCGATGTCTTTGCGCGGGTAGCTCGCCAGCGCCTCCCGCGACGCCTTGGCGGTGGTTTCTAGCTCGCGCTCGATAGAGCTGGTGAGTCGGTCGCGGAGCTCCCCGCGCAGGTAGAGCCCGCTGGTCACAAGGGTAACCACGATCACGCCCACGGATGTTGCGAACAGCTGACCGCGGACGCCAATCTTCACGTGACGCAGTGTATCAAAGCATCGCGCCTCATGCTTTTCACTGTTGCGGGCCTGTGGGTTGTCCTATCGTCTCGGGGTGGCGAAGAAATCCGACCCGGAATTCGATCCCGCTCCCGCTATCCCGTTTCACAACGGCAGCAACGGTGAGTTCATCCCGTCACCACCCGGAGGTAGCGTCGAGCGCGCACGGCGGGTGTACAAGGAAATCGTCGATGACCGGTCGCGGCGCCTCGGCGTATCCCGTCGTCGGTTCATGGCTAGCACTTGCGGTGCGGCAACTACGCTATACGTGGCCAACCTGCTGGCCGGCTGTGGCGGCTCGGCGGGTAGTGGTGTCGACGGCGGGTTCAATGTGGACGCCGACTCGACCCTTGACGGAGCCAAGGCGTGTGAAGAGCTCGGCGGCGACGAGTTCATCTTCGACGTGCAGACTCATCACGTAAACCCCGAGGGTGCGTGGCGCGACGCGGGCACGGTGTGGCCATTCGTGCTCGGTGGCTTTCCCCAGGGCAGCTGCGGCGACGCCGACCCGGTGGACTGCTTCGACGTGACTCATTACATCCGCGAGATGTTCATCAACAGCGACACTTCGGTGGCGGTGCTCACCGCGGTGCCGGCGGTGGAAGACGAGAATCCTCTGGTCGCCGCGGAACAAAAAGAAACTGCGGACCTGGTGCGCATGATGTCGGGGTCTCCGCGACTGCTGACTCATGGTCTCGTGTCGCCGGACCTGGGCCAGGCCCAGCTCGACGGGATGGAGCGTCTGGTCAACGTGCACGAGATTGCAGCCTGGAAGGCGTACACCCAGTTGGGCGGTTGGTGGCTCGACGACAGCGCAGGTATCGCGTTCATCGAAAAGGCGCGCAGTCTGGACGTCAAGACGATATGCGTGCACAAGGGGCTTACGCTGCCGCTGCCTGGATTCAGCAGTAGCCATTCGGACCCGCGCGACATGGCCGTCGTCGCCAAGGCGTACAGCGACGTCAACTTTGTCGTCTACCACTCTGGCTATGAAGAGAGCATCACCGAGGGGGCGTACAACGCGGCGAGTCCCCAGGGCGTCGATACGCTCGTCAGGGCGATCAACGACGAGAGCATCGCACCTGGGAGCAACCTGTACGCCGAGCTCGGTAGCACGTGGCGCAACGTCATGTTGACTAACGACGATCAGGCCGCGCATGTGCTGGGTAAGCTACTCCTGGCCGTCGGCGAGGACCGTCTGCTGTGGGGCACCGACTCGATTTGGTACGGCTCGCCCCAGGATCAGATTATGGCGTTTCGCGCGTTTCAGATTCCAGAAGCGTTGCGCGCCGCCCACGGCTACCCCGAACTGACGCCGGCGATCAAAGCCAAGATTCTCGGCCTCAACGCTGCGCAGCTTTACGGCGTGGACCCCACCGCGACTCTGTGTGAGATCAAAGAAGACCAGCTGGCATTGCGAAAGCAGGAGCTGCCCGAGCGCCCGGCGCCGAGCTTCCGTGACTACGGCCCCGTGGACCGGCGCGAGTTCTTCGCTTTCCTGCGCTCGCGCGGTGGTACGCCGGGCTAGGACACCGGCCGTTGCGCGGCTTCGAGGCGTGTGATCGCCAGGTCGTCTACGATGTAGCCGTTGAGGTCTCGGCCGACCTCACCAATAATGCTGTCGAGCAAACTTTCGCGGTTCTTACGGAGCTTGTCGAACGTCGACGCACGGGCCACGACCTTGATGGCTTCGCTGAACCGGGCGGTGAATAGATTCTCGAGGGTCTCTGGGTCGCTGGCGCGCTTACAGCCGATCGCGTTCGCGACCTTGATGACATCGTCTCCGGTTGTGTTGACGCGCACGTAGAACACGGCATCCATGACCAGGGTCTCGCCACTCTTGCAGGGCGTCGGATCGTCGGCGGAGCGCGAGATGCGAACCAGCTTGACTCGCATGTCCATGGTCTCGGCTTTGTGGATGATGGGTATCACCATAGAACCGGTGAAACTCACGAGCGTGCGGCCATTGCTGCGGTTGATGATCAGCGCCTCGTGAGCACTCACCGTTATGAAACACTTGTTGACGAGCACCAGGGGCACGATTGCGCACAGGGAGAACGCAAGTAACATCACGCCGAAGAGCATCATCGAAACACCCCCATGCTGGTGACGGCATCAGGGCGGTCAGGGGTCAGCTCGACTCGCAGCAGGGTGAACCCATTGAGGTCCGAGCCGATGACCTTGCTCACGTCGTCGCTGAGCTCCGCCAACTTGTTCATGAAATCCGTGGCGGTAAAATGGCAGGCAATCACGGACACAGCCCAGACGAGCTTCGGGCCGAAAAACTCCAGCAGGTAGCCGTCGTCGTTGATCGCCTCGCTGCCAATGCACTGGGCAGCTTTGATCACGTCTTCCTGGTAGTCGTTGACCTTGAGGGTCATCGCCATGCGCACGTCTACGATGCCCCCATCGGCGCAGGTTATGGGCGCGTACCGTCCCCGCGGAATCTCCAGGTTGCGCTCATTCATGGCGACGCACGCTGTTGACTGAATGGGCAATACGTACTGGGTGCGCGAGTGCATTCTCCAGCCGCGGCGCTGGCCGCTGACCAACATCACATGGTCGTCGGGCACAGGCACTCGCTTCAGCGACAGCACCACCATCAACACCGGTATGGCTAACGACGCTAGCCCCGCAACCAACAACACCACGGGGCCAGTCTACACCCGGCTCGGTGGCCGGGCGAATGGACGGAACGCTAGGTTTCTGGTTCGTTCGGATGCATCCACTTGCTAAGCAGTGGTGACAGAGCGCAGCAAATCACGCCGGATATGACCGCCGCTGCGCCGATGCTACCGAATACTTTGCCGTACAAGTTCACGGTCTCAATAGGCGCCGGGATAACCTGGCCGCCGTCGCCGTGGCTCACGCTGGTGAACTGAGCGATGACGCTGGCTAGATAGTTGGAGAACGCCGTGGCCAGGAACCACGCGCCCATCATCGTGCTGACGATGCGCTTGGGCGATAGTTTAGTGATCATCGACAGACCGACCGGCGATAGACACAGCTCACCTGTGGTGTGCAGCAGATAGCCCAGTAACAGCCATGACATGCCCACTGTGCCGCGGGTGTCGGCGTGCTCGGCCGCGTACCAGAGCACGACGAAGCCGAGACCGAGCTGAATCAAGCCGAGGCCGAACTTGATCGGCGTACTGGGTTCCCAGTTGCGAGCGCGGAGGAATCCCCACAGGCCACTGAACAGCAGGCCGAAGAACAGGATGAAGATCGCGTTGGCAGCCTGGAACTCAGAGGCTGGGATCTCCGAGCCGCCGATGCCCATGCCGATGTTGCTCTCGTCGACCTTCCATTTGACGCTCTTGAGGTCCTCGTCGGCACCTTTGCGGCCGGCGGCGGAGCGTAGATAGCCGACCGCGGTCATCGTCGTAATGCCGACCAGCGCCGTCTGCTTGGTGCTCTTGAGGAACTCCTTCTCTGCATCGGCGACCAGCTTCTTGACGTCGTCGGGGGTGAGCTTGGGATTGTTCTTCTTCGCTGCCGCGTACGCGTCGCCGAACTGCTTAGCTAGCTTCGGGTAACCGGCGAACCTGACTGATGCGATGTGCTTCTCGAGCGCGGCCGGCTTGAGCTTGTCCTTGCGCTTCTCTTCGAGACGAATCGCTTTCTCGATGGTCACCCAGATCGATGGGTCGAGGTTCTTATGACCGTACTGCTCCTGGCTGAGCAGGGGCAGGGCGCTCAGAGCTTCGGCGCTGGTGCGCGGTTGCACGCGCATGGTGATCGTCTTGCCCACGTCGGCCTGACTGATTTTGCTGCTCTGGAGAACGCGGTCGATGTTGCGATCCGCGAAGTTGCTCATGGAGCTACCCGCTTGCTCGAAGAACGCCCAGAACAACAGCGAGAAGAAAATCAGGATCAGCGCCACGAATATTCGATGGCGCTCCACGATGGTCGACCGCCAGATTGCCTCGTACAGGATGTAGGCGAGGGCGATGGCCCCGGTAAAGATCAACGCCCAACGAGCGATGGCGTTGCGCTGCACGATGAGTGCGAACATCGGCACCGAAATCAGCACGCCCAGGTACACGGCGTGGTCGGCGCGGAGGAAGCCGAAGAGTTTTTGTCTGAGGGCGGCAGGGTCAGGTGGTGCGCCGATGCTCTTTGGTATCCCGCCGCGTCCGAGAGCGACGAATGCGACGACACCGGCGGTAAGCAGCGCGGCCGACAGGAACACGCGTACGACCAGCTGCAGCATGCTGTCCTGCAGGAAGGGCATGCCCACCGCTGCGACGACTGCTGCACCGAGAATCAGGAGTTGGGTGACTTTCGTGGGCGCGACGAAGATTGCGACGCCCATGAGCATTCCCGCGGTCGCAAGACCGAAGCCGTAGTGCCAGCCGTAGGTCTCTCCCACATAGCCGCAGAGGATGGGCGACATAGCCGCGCCCAGGTTGATGCCCATATAAAACAGGGTGAAGCCGGCGTCTTTCTTATCCGGTTTCTTGTACAAGCCGCCGACCATCGTGGAGATGTTCGGTTTGAAGAATCCGTTGCCGACGATGAGCAACGCGAGGGCGCCAAAGAACGCGGTCTCGGTCTCGATGGTCATCAGCAGATGCCCGGCCGCCATGAGCAGGCCGCCCATGATGACCGCGCGCCGGTAGCCGAGTAGCCGATCCGCGAGCATGCCGCCGATGTATGGGGTCATGTAGACCAGCGCCGTGTAGGCGCCGTAGACCGCGTAGGCCTCGCCGTCGTTGTAGGCGAGGAACCCCTTGATCATGTAGAAGATCAGGAGTGCGCGCATTCCGTAATAGGAAAAGCGCTCCCACATCTCCGCGAAAAACAACGTGAACAGGCCGGCCGGATGGCCGAATAACAACCCGGTGTCGTCGGCGCCGTCGGCGGTGGCTTCTGATGTAGTCATAGTATGTATGCCCGCGAGAAACGCTGACCGGTGTCGATATCAAAGTTCTGGCCCCGCCGACCAGCATTGACGCCATCGAAATGCGTTCAGCCGCTGACAATCTGGTCAGGGGATCACCCGGCGGCGAGGCGCGGTGAGAGCATGGCTTGCCAAACCGGTGGATATCGTTGGACGTTTCGGCGAACGGCCAGCGCCGGCGCCGACTCGGTCATTTCTGTTAGTAGGAGTGGGAGGGTAAACGGCGTCGACCGACCGAACCTGGGCGACGGCAGGGGCGAAACCGGCTAAGCTCCGCTTGCGTTTCTGCCGACCCGCGAAATTACCTCCTCCCCAAAGTGGCTTCGCGGGTTGGCTAAAACGTCTTTCTACCGCGTCTGTTCCCGACGCACCGCCGCTAGCACTAAGGCGTGTCCGGGTCGGTCAGGTTGGTGATGGGCAGGTCGCATTGGAACGGCTTCGGCAGCACGTCGGTGCCGGTACACGCCGCTGGGGCTGTCTCACCGAGCAGCACGTTCGCCAGGTGCTGACGAAACCAGTCGGCATCGATGGTCACGATGTTGGAGTGGTCGGCGCCCGCCGTGACGCAGAACGACGCGTTGGTCGTTTGCGCGTCGATGCGATCGATGCCGCACTTCTGAAAGCCGGGACTCAGGAATGCGTCGCTGTCGGCGGTGAAATGCACGATGGGAATGTTGGGATCGAGGGTTGGTCGATCAGCCGCCCACCGGCTGCGCCACTCGAGCTGTAGCTTCGTCGTGCACTGGCTGTCGAAGAACCCGCAGGCGCCCACTTCTGTGGTGTACGTCTTGGAGAACGCGTCCGCGCCGAACGTCAGGCCCAGGCTCGGTGGCCCGTGCTCGTCGCTGGTCAAGTTGCGCCAACAGTTGTTCTCGAGCATGTTGATGATGTCGTCTTTCTTAGCGGGCAAGAACGCATCACCGGCCGCCGACTCGCCCTCGTAGACTGCCAGGTGGCCGTAGAAGTATGACAGCGTGAGTTGCATGAATACCGGGTCGATCAGCGAGTCGCCCCCAGGTGAGGCCAGGGCGCCCCACGCTGCGTTCGTCAGCCAGAACGGATTCATCAGGAGTACCGTCTCGATACTGCCTTCGGCACCGTAGGTGGCAGCGTACGATTGAGCGGAGAGTGCCGCATGACCGCCCAGGGAGTGGCCGACGAGTGCGTTCTTGTCGCTCACCGGTCCGTCCAGGTTTCGAACGGCGCGGGTTGCGTCCAGCATGGAGTGCCCCTCATCCACCGAGTACATCCATGCTGCGATACCTGGCGTACCCAGGCCCGGGAAGTCCGGCATCACCGTCAGCCACCCGTCCCCAGCGAAGGTGTAGATCAATGCTGTCCAGTCTTTGTCGAAGCCGTCGGCGTGCTCCATCGACGGCGCACAGATGTCGGCGATACCGACGCTGCCATGACCTACGACCACGAGAGGAGCCGGGTCGGCCCGCATGGTTTCCGGGATGTACATGACACCGCTAGTGAGCTGCGGTTCGCCGGCGTTGCGCTCGGTCCAATAAGAGATGCGAACTTTGTGGATCGCCGTTGAGAAGCCCGGGTCGGGGATCGTTCCCTCGTCAGCGCCAGCCAGCTTGGCCTGCATCTCCTCGATGGTGACTCGGCGGTCATATGCACAACGCACGATGGTGCCGCGGTCAGCGGCGGTCCATGGCGATGGCGGTGTGGCTGCCTCGTAGACGCTTTCCAGCGTGTCATCGCATGGGTGACCCCAAGCAGCGAGAACTACGTCTTTGGTGGCAGCGTCCGGGTTTCCGGCGTCGCTAACTGTCTGTCCGTCATCGCCGCATCCGGCGAGAATGACCAGAGCTACTACACTCGTTGAAGCAAAACTGCGCATGAATTGTACCCTTGTAAGAACGTGTTTTTGTCAAAACACCCCAGCGTCGCCACTGTAACAGAACGCACTTGCACGCTTCAGTAACTTCTATGACCATCTCGGGTCGCGCGTGATAGGGTCAGAGCAACTAAGGCTCCGTCAGTCGTTATGTTTAGCTTACGTTCCTCGCTCATCACCTGTGTTGTCGCCACCCTGTCAGCGGCCTGCTCGTTCGACAGCTCGGGGGTGACGTACAGCGATGCCGGCGCCAACTCGCCAGACGCGCCATTTCCGGCGGACGCCCGCGTCAACGACGCTCCGCCTGGAACCCCGGACGCGATGGCTCCAATCGATGCAGCGCCCCCCATCGATTCCGCCTTGCCGGATTTCGACGAGGATGGGGTGCCGGATATCTCCGACAACTGCGTCCAGACCCCAAATGCCGATCAGGCGAATGAAGATTCGGATGTGTTCGGCGATGCCTGCGACAACTGCCCCCACATAACCAACCCCACTCAAGCCGACACTGGTGAAACCCTCAATGGGGGGACTGCTGATGGTATCGGCGACGACTGCGACCCGCGGCCGGACGGCGATGGCGACGTTATGCTCGTGTTCGACGGGTTCAACGGCAGCACCCTTAACCCCATGTGGCAGAACGGTCCCGGTACGGGGAGCGATACGTGGGAGCTCACAGGCACAGGCTTCTTGCGCCAGCCAATGACCGATGTGGTCTCGCGTTCTCTCATGTACATGGGGACGAACGAGAGCCAGGCGATCGTGACCACCCGGTTCCAGGCGGTTGTGGTTGCGCCGGCGACAGACCCCGGGGATGTGTCTCGCAGCGTTGGCCCCATTGGCGCGTGGGCCGACGGCACCGACCTGGGTAGCGGGTACGCGTGTCTGCATCACCTCAATCCAAGTGACCTGGCTGCCGGTACAGAGCTGTCTCTCGCCCGGTACGATGACTCGGGCGGCGTCCAATTGGACTTTACACCGCTTGGCTGGACCCTTCAGCCCGCCACCGTGTACGCGTCGGCGCTGTATTGGAACGGGATCGACGACGAGCAAGGCTGTTCCGGGGTGAGCACCGGCTTCGCCACGGAAACAACCGCTGGTGATGACGACACCTACGCAAGCGGTACCTTCGGCGTGCGCACCTACGGCGTGTCGGCTCAATTCGCCTACGTCGTCATCTATCAGCTCGGCTTCTAGATCTCGGCTATGATGTGCCGATGGCGCTGGTGAGGTTCGTCAACGTCGGCCTCGAAGTCACCGTCGCTGGCGGGACATCGATTCTTCGGGCCGCGCGCAAAGCGCTCGCGCCAGAAGGCAGTCACTGCGGCGGCGTGTGTGCTTGCACCAAATGCCACGTCTACATCAAGGCCGGTGCCGACAGCCTGACGCCCCCGCTGGCGGACGAGGCAGAGCTGCTGCGCTTGTCCGGGGTGGCGGTGAAGGACGACTCACGGCTGGGCTGTCAGGCGGCTATCGTTGGCGACGATGCCGTCATCGACGTGGTTATCTCAGAAGAGAGCTTCCGCCAGTACGTAGACTCGACGAGCGATGACGACCGCGCACGGGTCATGCCGCTATGGCAGGGTGTGCACCATCAAGAATTCGATGACCCACCCTGACGCCGATGTCGCGGGAGCGGCCTGTATGGGCCTGTACCCCGTGTAGCCTCAGTGGCTTAGCTCTGGCCTGCTACCTGCAATCCAGATAGGCATGTCACGCTTCCCCAGACTTGTCGCCACTCTCCAGGCTGTTGTTCTCGCTTCCTTGCCACTGACCATGGGGGCTTGTTGCGACGACGAGCACAGCGAATTTCGCGAGGCGACCATCCACCCAGAGGCGCCGCAGTTCAGTGAGTTGATCGACCGCTGCCGCGCAGACGAGTACGACTGCTGGGCGCTTTGCGACAAGGTCTATGATCAGATTTACGGACCGAACGCGTCCGACTGGGCGAACTACACATGCAACGTGGAGTTCGACGCGGAAGGCCAGGCCGTCGTTGGCGTGACCACGTACTGGGGCGGCGACTGCGATGACGGCGTCGTCGAAGGTCGTCGGCCACCGGGCTTGAATGAAGCCATCTTCTCTTCGGCCACGGAAGCCGGGCTATGGCTTGCCAAGATGGCGCGACTCGAGGAAGCGTCGGTCTACGCGTTCTTGTTTCTGGCGACCGAGCTCGAGCATCATGGTGCTCCAGACGCGTTGGTCGAGGCAGCACGGCAGAGCGCTCTGGACGAGATTCGCCACGCTCGCTCGATGGCAGCCCTGGCGTTGCGCTATGGGGCGACGCCGCCGCGTGCGGTTGTTGACCTGCCGAGGCAGCCGCGCTCGCTTCGTGAAATCGCCGTCGAAAACGCCACCGAGGGCTGCGTGCGCGAGACCTTCGGCGCGTTGGTTGCGCTGCATCAGTCCCACGCGGCGGAAGATTCATTCGTGCGCCGCATCATGTCGGGAATCGCCGCCGACGAGCTCCGCCACTCGGAGCTGAGTTGGGACATCGATCGGTGGGTCCGCCGGTCTCAGCCAGACTTGCGTGGCGCCCTGGACATCGCTCGCGCCCTGGCATTGCGCGCGCTTCAATCCGAACTGGGTGCCGGACCGAGCGACAAGGTTTGCATGCAGCTCGGCTTGCCGTCCGCCACCGTTTCCCACGCCATGCTTCACGACGCCCGCGAACGTCGCGTCTGGGCGTAGGCCAGCTACTTTAGATAGCGATAGAAGTCGGGCTTGCGCTTTTCGAGGAACGCGTTGACCCCTTCTTTGGACTCGGCGGTCGTGTAGTACAGGTCGAGGGCCTGCATGCCCATGCTGGCGATGCCGCGAATGTTGTCCGAGTCGGCGTTGAACGAACGCTTTGCGATTCCGATGGCAGTTGGGCTACGGCCGAGAATCTCGTCACACCACCTGGCCACTTCGGCATCCAGCTCTGCCGCGGGCACGACCGTGTTCGCCAGTCCCATGTCCAGTGCTTGCTGCGCCGTGTAGCGCCGGCACAGGTACCACATCTCTCGCGCCTTCTTCTCGCCGATGACTCGAGCGAGATACGCGGTGCCGAACCCGGGGTCGACGGAGCCGACCTTCGGCCCGACCTGACCGAAGACCGCCTCTTCGGAAGCGATTGTGAGATCGCAAATGGACGCCAGCACGTTGCCGCCGCCAATGGCGTAGCCATGCACTTTGGCGATGACCGGTTTTGGCACGTCCCGCAATGCGCTGTGCAATTCCTCGATGGGCAAGCCAATGGTGCCGCGGCCGTCATACTGACCGTCGTGCGCCGATTGATCACCGCCCGTACAAAACGCTTTGTCACCGGCTCCGCTGAGCACGATGACGCCAATCTGTTTGTTCCAACCGGCTCGCAGCAGAGCGTGGATGAGTTCGTCACACGTCTTGCCCCGGAACGCGTTGTATTTCTCAGGGCGGTTGATGGTGATGTGCGCGACTCGGTTGTCTTCGCGATACAACAGATCTTCGTAGTTGGTGGTCATGATTTCCTCGTCCGTGCATGGTCAGCCGACGGCTACGCCGATGACTGCCCAAACGCTAGCACCAGGCGCCTGGGATTAACGGTCGTTTTGTGCAGCTCGCGCGCGTGCAGTTTACTGCGAGCCGGGCAGCGCGGGTGGCCGCGGACAGCCCGGCTGTTAGCGCAGCTTGCGCACGCGGGTTTCGTAAACGCGACGACCGTTCGCCATGTCGGCGACGTTGCTCGGTGCTTCCGCAATGCGGTCCAGGAACTCTGGCTCCAACGAGATGCCTGCTACCTGCTCGGCGAGTTCCATCGCACGTGCGGCGTACTCGATGATCTGCACCGTTTCGATGCCTGAGATGTCGTCGAAGAACCAGCCGCAGCTCGTGTACATGAGCTGGGCGTTGCGCTGCATTTCGGCGAGCTCGTCGCTTTCGCTGCCCTTGATCTTCGTCAACTCGTCGCGCAACCAGTCGAGGGCGGCGCGCAACGGAGCGCGCCAACGCTGGTGCCATTCGGGTTTCGCGCCTGAGTGGCAGCCGCAATCGCTGCGCCATCGTTCGACGCCGTGGGCGCAGCTCCACGATGTGTTCTCGGCGATCTCTACCTCGCGTTCGGCCGGGTGACGCGCGCGATATGCGGCGTAGTTGATCAGCTCGACTCTATCGCTTTGGTCGATGGTGTCCATCGCGAACGCCAGGGCCATCTCGCCGTGCCGATGATGATGACCGTAGCTCTCGCCGTCGGTGGCAATGTGAGACAGACCTTCATCCTCTGATATCAGACGCTGCGCGAAAGCGTGCCCGTCATCGAGGAGGCGATGAAAGGCCACCGCACTGGAGGTGCCACCGTCGTAGAAGAACAGATCGATGCTTCGACCCGAGGGCAGATTCGCTCGGTAGGTGTGGTGCGTGTCGATGGGCGTATCGCTCCAGGTCTCCTCGCCAATACGGCGATGCCGTTTTGCCTGATGGGGAGCCAGCAACGTAAACGCGAGACCATGGTCTGCCAAAGCCTCCAGTGACGCGGTGTCCACGGCGGTCTCGGGTAGCCACATGCCCTCGGGGCGCCGGCCAAACCGCCGCTCGAAGTCGCGCACGCCCCAGGCGACCTGGAGATTGCGATCATGATCGTTGGCCAGGGGCAGGATGACGTGGTTGTAGCCCTGGGCCATGGCAGATCCATGACCAAATCGCTCTACGCTCGCTCTGTCCGCCGCGACGATTGCGTCGTGCACGTCCGCGGCCTGCTCCTCCATCCAGCTGAGCAGGGTGGGGCCGAAGTTGAAGCTCATGCGGCTGTAGTTGTTGACGACTCGGTCCGCCGCGCCTCCAACACCGAGAATCTTCGCTGCCGTATTCGGCCGATAGCATTCCGCAAGAATTCGCTCGTTCCAGTCCTGAAAGGGGTGTGCGCTCGGTTGCGGCTCAATGGTGCCGAGCCACGGATTCTCGCGCGGCGGCTGGTAGAAATGGCCGTGTACGCAGATGTACCGTTTGGTCAAGCGGTCTCTCCGCGCAGGAACACGCAGCCGAAGGGCGGCAGGTTGATCGTCGCCGAGCACGGCTGCCCATGGTGGGGTTCCTTGGTCGCGGTGACTGCCCCCTGGTTGCCTTCGCCAGTGCCGCCGTAAATGGTCGCGTCGCTGTTCAACAGCTCCTGCCATGTTCCTTCGAACGGAAGACCGATGCGATGTTCGGTGCGGCCAATGGGCGTGAAGTTGAACACGCACGCAATCCGGCGGTCATCGCACTGGCCTATGCGCAAGAAGGCGAGCACGCTGTTATCGCGGTCTTCGGAGTCGAGCCAGCTGAATCCGCCGGCCTCGGTGTCGCATTCGTAGAGCGCGGGCTGCTTGCGGTACATGTTGTTCAGGTCGGCCACCCACTGGGCCACGCCGGCGTGAGCGGCGTCTTCGAGCAACTCCCACGCGACGCTGCCCTCGTGGTTCCAGTCGCCTGTCTGGCCGAGTTCGGCGCCCATGAACAACAGCTTCTTGCCCGGCTGCGCGTACATACAGCCGAGTAACAGACGAAGCTGCGCGAGCTTGCGCCACTGGTCGCCGGGGAATCGATCCAGAAGTGAGCCCTTGCCGTGCACGACTTCGTCGTGGGACAGCGGCAACACGTAGTTCTCGGAATGCATGTAGACCGCGCGAAACGTCAGCTGGTCATGGTGATGCTTGCGGTGAATCGGATCGCGCCCCAGGTACTCCAGGGAGTCGTGCATCCAGCCCATGTCCCACTTGAAGCCAAAGCCCAGGCCACCGTCGCTGGTAGGTCGAGACACCTTTGGCCACGCGGTCGACTCTTCGGCCATCATCATTGCGTCGGGATACTCGGCGTAGACCGTCTCGTTGAGCCGGCGCAGGAACGCTACGGCCTCTCGGTTTTCGTTGGAGCCGTCTTCGTTGGGTAGCCACTCGCCTTCTTTCCGCGAGTAGTCCAGGTAGAGCATCGACGCGACGCCGTCCACACGCAAACCGTCGATGTGGTAGCGGTCCAGCCACGAAATGGCGCTGGAGATCAGGAAACACTGCACCTCGTTGCGTCCGTAGTTGTATATCAGCGTCGTCCAGTCCGGATGAAAGCCTTTTCGCGGGTCGGCGTGTTCAAACAGATGGGTGCCATCGAACAAGCCCAGTCCGTGCTCATCGGTGGGGAAATGCGCGGGAACCCAGTCGAGGATGACCCCGATGCCGCGCTGATGGAGCACGTCGACCAGGTACATCAGATCTTGGGGTGTGCCGTAACGTGCCGTCGGCGCGAAATACCCGGTGACCTGGTAGCCCCACGAGCCGTAGAACGGATGCTCCATGATGGGCATCAGCTCGATGTGGGTGAAGCCGAGCCTGGTCACATACTCGGCCAGGGGGGCGGCGATATCGCGGTACGACAGGTGCTCGTTGTTGGCGGCGCGTCGCCAGGAGCCCAGGTGTAGCTCGTAGATGGAAATCGGGCTGGTGTGCGCCGGGTTGGCTTTGCGTCTGGTGAGCCAGGCGCTGTCGCCCCACTCGTAGTCGTTCAAACGCCAGGCCACCGAAGCGGTCTCGGGTGGCGTTTGGCACCAGTTGGCAAATGGGTCGGTCTTGTCCACCACGTAGCCGTCCACTCGCGACTCAATGTGGAACTTGTAGTGGCTGCCGTGCTCGACACCCTCGATGTGTCCGCACCAGATGCCGGAGCTCCCATGGGGCTTCAGGTCGTGCGCGGAATTGTCCCAGTTGTTGAAGTCGCCGATAACCGAGACACGTGCGGCGTTTGGCGCCCAAACGCCAAAGTGCGCGCCGCTGTCATCGAGCTGGCAGCCCAGCTTCTCGTACAGGCGGAAGTGGGACCCCTCGCTAAACAGGTGTATGTCGTAGTTTGTTAGCAAGAGTCCGTTAGCATGGGCACGTTCGCTGTTGGCGATGTGAGGTGATGCTGGCGGGCCTGAGTCTGCCGGCGACGGCTACGCGAAAGCGCACACCGTGCCGGCGACAGGTGATGCTGAGTTACTTCTTGGCGGGCGGGGTCGCCGGCGGCGTGGCCGGAGGCTTGGCGCGCGGCTTGCTCAGCAGGTCCATGTAGCACTTGCTGATTTTCTTACGCAGCGGGCGGGTGTGCTTCATGATGCCGCTGACCCACTTCTTGTTGGCGTCGAGCTTCTTGCGAGCAGCCTTGGCGCAGGCGACGTCTTTGCAGGCGCATACTTCGTCGGAGACTTTCTTGATCTCCAGCACGCGCGGATGCTCGGCGCCATGCTTCGCCATGAGGTCTTTCTTGCACTTGTTGTACTCTTCAGAAATCTTGATGAGCTTCTTGATGTCGCCTTCAGACGGCATCTTGGTGTCGTCGCCCTTCATCTTCTTGCGCTCGGCGCGGCGCTCGTCCTGAACGTCAGAGACACACTTCGCGCTTGTGCATGCGCACATCTTGTCTTTGAACTTCTTGGCCTGGCCGACAAACTTGCTCTCAGAGCTACAGCCGACAACGAGAAGGGAAACGGCGGATAAAGCGAGTACTAGTCTCATGACATATCTCCTTGGTATGAGGCGCCGTCGTATCATGCGACCGGCCTGGCGCACAACGGAGTAGGGGCGGCTATGTCATGGAGATGTCGTGACCGTATAGAAACTGGCGCGTCGCTTATCCACAGGCACAGCGAATGTCTGAGAGGTTCGTGCGGCGGTGAAACTCTTGAGCACGGTTGGCTTTTTCGCTCCGACCACGAAGCGGCGGAGGCGATATCGCCTGCCCGGTACCAGTCCGGTGGTGGTGATCTGGCTACGAATTTGTCGGGTGGTCTCCGAGCGAGGCGTGACTCGAATGGGCATGCTGCTGCGGTGCTTTCCGGCCACGCCGTCGATGACCAGGGCGTAGTAGCGGCGCGAGCGATTGAGAAACGAAAACCCTTTGCGGCGAGAGTTCAGGTCGGCGTAGCTCCGGGTCGCGCGCCGACCCCAGGTCGTGTTGAGCACGAGGCCGCGGCTGTTGTAGCCGACCACGAGCACGAAGTGGTCGAGTCCCCATTGCGGGTGTTCGGTGGGGTTGATTTTGACGCCGACTAGAACTGGTTTGCCGGCGCGGACCTGCTGCTTGATCCAGCGGATGTACGCGTGGATGTTGCCGCGGTTGTTCCACCAGCGATACTTGAGGCCAAGGGCGCGCATGGCGACCGGGATGTCGCTGGCGTACAAGTCGGGCATGCGCGGTTTGCCGGCTTTGTTGATCAAACGCTGGGGGACAAAACCGCCGTAGTAAAGGAGCGCTTCCTGGATCGCTGTTTCACCACACCAGCCTTCTTTCGGATGACCGGGGGCGTGGTCGCGCGCCGGGATGTCGAGTTGCACTGACGTGGACGGAGTGGGGGCGGCGGACAGTTCAGCACTGCACGCGACCAGACCGGGCGCACATAACGACAAGAGCAAGAGACGCAACACAGTGAACTATGAACCGAGAAGTTGCCCGGATCCCGCAAAAGTTCAACCTGCCGCGATTTCGCTGGCCGGGGCCGAGTATTAGCGGCCGCCGACCGCCTGGCGATAGCGTGAGCGAGCGGAGCGTTTGGCGTCCGACACCTTCTTTTGCATGTTCTTGACGCTCCTATCGGCGCTTTTGACGTCCTCGGCGTACTGGTCGAACTTGATGATATGCAGTTTGCTCTCTATATCGCGGATTTTGGCCTCGTTCGGGTCGGTGACCTTGCCGTTGAGCTGCGGCTTCTGCTTGAACGTATAGGAGGCCCGTTTGGCTGCCTGGAGGTCGCCCTGTAGCTTCTGTTGGCGTTGGTCTCGGCGTTGGGTTGCGGTCGTCAGCTGGCTCTTGGCCGTCTGCAGATCCTGTTGGGCACGAACCACGTCAATGTCATTGCTGACATAGGTATGGACGTCACCCATGTTGGCCCGGGCCGCGGCTCCGTTGCCTGCTTTCTCCCCAGCTTCAGCGAGGCCGGTCTCTGCCTCCTCCGCTTCGCCTACGCCGAAGAAGTCTTTCACATCGTCAAAAAATCCCATCATCGTCTCCTGGTTGCTGCTGACCCGTCGCTCATACGAGCCGGCCCATGTCCTGCATTTCCATGCGCAACGCGCGCTTGATCAACGCCATGTCGACGTCGCTGTTTCGACTCGCCGCGTAGAAAGCGGCGCGTACGGCTACGTTCTTGATGTTGCCGCCGGCCAGCTCGTGGTCGCGCGCGAGCCGGTCGATATCCACGTCGTTCGCGATTGGCAATGTCGCCGGCATGAACGACCGCCACAGACTCTTGCGCTCATCCTCTTCCGGGATTTCGAGACGCAGGTGCATGGTGAGCCGACGGCTCACTGCTTCGTCCAGCGACTTCGCTCGGTTCGTGGTGAGAATGGCCACGCCGTCGTACGCCTCGAAGCGTTGCAGAAGGTAGTTGACCGCGAGGTTTCCATGGCGGTCGTTCGACGTCTCGACCTTGGTGCGCTTGGCCAAAAGCGAGTCGGCTTCGTCGAACAACAGCACCGCGTGGGCGCGTTCGGCCAACTCGAAGATTCGTGCGAGCTGTTTCTCTGTTTCACCGACCCACTTGGATACGACCTGGGACAGGTCGACTTTGTACATGTCTAAACCGAGCTTCCGCGCGACGACTCCCGCGAGCATGGTCTTGCCCGTGCCTGGAGGGCCGGAGAACAGAGCAATGACGCCGCGGCCGTAACCCACCCGGGCGCTCAGATCCCACTCATCGAATACCTGGTCGGCGTAACGATGACGGTTGATCAGTTCAGTGACCCGCTCGAGCTGGTCGGGGGGCAGCACCAGGTCGTCCCAGGTGGATAATCGGGTCACCCGCGTCGCCAGGTTGGATAGCTCGTTGCGCAACAGCCGGTCGACGCCGTGGCGCACGGTCGCGGTTGTGATCACGTCGCCGTCGATGGCGTGGGCTTCAGCGCCGACAGCGGCAATCTCACCCGGTGTGAGCTTGTATGCGGTGCTGATGGTGTCCAGATCCAGGTCGGGGCAGCGGCGCTGGGCGGGGATGGTCTGCTGCCACAGGGTCGCTCGCCCTTTGCGATCGAGGGCAGCCAGCGGCACCTCGTGAATCGGGCGCTGGGCGGCAAATCGCGGTGCCTCGCTCGCCTCGACCCCGAAGACGATTGCGCCAGGGAAACCATGCAACCGACGCACGAGCTCGCGTCCGGCATCGGCGAGCAGCTCGCCTCGTACTGGGCCGACGTACAGGACCGCCCCGTTGGCGATGGCGTCCCGTTGTGCCCGACGAAGCTGCTCGTCGCCACTGCCGCCGGCGACGAAGCGAGTGTCGAGGGCGAGTAGCGGTGCGTCGGCGGTTGCGGCGATGCGCGCAGCCGTCTCGCGTTTGCCAACGCCCCTGGGGCCCCATAGAAGCACCCAGGGAGGCGTCGTTGAGCGGACCAGCCGGCTCGTCGCGCGCACGACTTCTTGCATGCGCTGTCGTTGTCCTGGGGCGAATACCAGATCTTCCAGCCCTGCCGCCGCGTGTATCAGTTGCGCGGTGTGGCGCAGCCCGGGCGAAACCGGGTCGCGCCCGAGCAACAAAGGGATGACATCCACTGCAGGCTGTAGGCGGGTGTGCAGCACAGAGCCAGTGTCGTTGCCGCGCGCCGCCATGATGCCGAAGCGAACCAGGGGACTGTCAGCGTCGACGGCGCCGAGAAGCTGCATGCGACCGGCGCGGTCAAGGTCCAGCAGATCTGCCACGAGCGCGACGTCCACACCGCGACGGTTGTAGTCGCCCTGAATGAGCTTGAACACCGCGTCCAGGTCGGCATCGATGTGCGGAGCGATGCTCAACATGAGCAAGTCGACCGTTGGCCCGTCGAGGTCGAGTCCGCTCGCCAGCCGTCCCAGCGGCGTGTGCGAACGCAGGGGGAGGAGGGCGGTCCGGGCCTGGGCGCTTGCGTGAAGCAGCTCGGCGTCCGTTCGCAGCCTGGTCGCGTTCGGGTCGCGTGCTGCTAACAATGAGTCGACCAGCAGCGCGGCGTCTCCGTCGATGGGGCGCAGTTCCTGGTCCTGCAGCAGACGCAATCGACGCTCGGCCACGAGCCAGGCCCAGTCCAATTCCGTGTTGAGCCAGTCGCTGACTGGGTTCTGCGAACTCTCGTCTGAGCTAATGCGCGGGTTTGCAATCGCCATGGTCCCTCCAGGTTGTCTAGGTAGAGGGCGGCCTGGGGGATTTGTGACCAGTTATCCGACATGTCGGAAAGAAGCGAGATGTCAACTAGTTGCGCCAGGACAGAAAGTTGGCCGCGTTCGAGGCGGTGCCCGCTGTGGGCGGGCGGCGCTCGAAGTGTGGACCTGACGAGCCGGCTCTGCTGACTGGTGGGCATACCCGAGAGGGCAGAAATTTGCCCCGACCAGAAATTTGGCCTCGTTCGGCGGTCAGCTGGCGTGCTAAGTCCCTTGAAGTCTTGGCGGAGGGTTGAGCGTGGCGAGTGGCACGAGGGGTGCTTAGTAACGGCCGCATGCGGCTGTCGGTGTTCAATCACTACGTTTCAGGGTTTCCCGAACCAGACGAGACCCTCGTCCACAACACGTTCTCAGGAGCCTACGTTGTGCTGCCCACGTCCACCGTGGACGCGCTCGAGCGTGCTGACCGGGGCGAGACGCTGAGCGCGGACGAACAGCATGAAGTCAACGACCCAGATCTGCGGGATTCAGATGTAGGCATCGTCGTCGCCAGCCTGGCCGAGGAGGAAGCTGAGTTTCAGCAGTGGTTCGCCCGCCGCCGCGACCTGCACCGGCGCCTGGATGTGATCGTCGGTGTAAATCTGGCCTGCAACTTTGCCTGTAGCTACTGCCTACAGGACGGCGTCCTCGATGGCACTGTGATGAAGCCCGACACGGCTGATGCCACCGCCGACTGGCTCATTGAGCACACCCTGGACAATGACCTCGAAGCCGTCAACCTGATGTTCGTCGGCGGCGAGCCGCTGCTTCATCCCCAGCGCATCAAGCGCATTGCCACTCGTGTCCGGCAGGGCATCGGCGACCGCGAGCTAACCTTCTCGTTGATCACCAACGGCTACTTCCTGACGCAGAAAGTTGTCGCCGAGTTGATTCCCTATGGCCTGCGAAGTGCGCAGGTCACCCTCGACGGCGATGCGACCACTCACGCCACAACGCGCATCTGTAAGAGTGGCGAAGACACCTTCGGCCGCATCATGGACAACGTCGTCTCGGTCAGTCGGCTGATTCGAATATCGATCAACGGCAACTACCAGACCGATACGATTCACGGGTTCGGTCCACTGATTCGCCAACTGGCGCAGGTGTTGCCGGCGGGTACGAAGATCGGCTTTTCACCTGCGTTGGAGACCATCACCGCGCCCACCGGGTCCGGTTCAGGCTCGTGCAGTTGGAGCGGGTCTGAGACCGGGCATCAAGTCGCCCTCTACGACGAAGCCATCAAACACGGGTTCGATACCGCGCCGCTGAATATCGTCGGCCCGTGCGAATTCCACGATGTGCACGCGTTCGCGGTGGACCCGCGCGGCACCCTGTACAAGTGCCCCGGTTTTCTGGGCTTCGAGGACTGGGGCATCGGCGATGTACGGGGCGGGCTCAGTGGGCGCTACCGGGAGATGCTGGCCCTCACGCCGAAACAGTCACCATGCGGCGGTTGTAGCCATCGGCCCAATTGCGGAGGCGGCTGTGTCGCCGCCGAGTGGATTCGTACAGGTGACACCAGTCGCGTTAATTGTGAGCACGACTACTTCGAGTCTGTGAAAAAGGACGCGGCGATTCGCGCCTACTTCCTGGCGACCGAAGAGAACAGCGCGGAAGCGGCGGCAGAGTTTCCGCCGGCGAAAAATCCGCTACCTGGCCAAGAAAAGCGAAAAGTGCGCAGCGCGTCGCTGCGCGTTCTAGGAACGCAATAACAACAGCCGGAGGACAAGATGAAGAAGACGAAGAAGAAGATCGTTGTAAAAGGAAAAAACAAAAACAACCCGCCACCGTGGCCGTGTCTGCCCGTGTTTGGCCGGTAAACTTGCAGGATGATCCGCTCTGTAGCCGCCGCGCTCGCGATAGCCTTGGGCTGCGCGTGCGGCGGCTCGGGCGACGCTCCGCGCGAGCCTTCACCGCTGCGGGTCAGCGCGGCTCACGGCCTATCTGAATTCACACCAGGTCCCAGCGCGTCCGGGTCCACCGCCCATGCTCTGGAATTGGTGTACGAGGCGTTGTTTGAACACGCGCGTGTTCGCGCGCGCAAAGGGAATACCGTGGTGCTTGAACGACTGGCGAAGTCGTCGCACGAAACTGCGGCGTTGAGTAATAGCCTCAAGTTTGAGGGGCTAGTCCAGAGTCGTGTCGGGCCGGACGGGCTGATCTACGCGGTTTTTCGGACTCGAGAAGACGCCGACGCGTTCGGCCGCCATGAGATCGGAGCTTTCGATCTGGGCCCGTATCGCGTGGCAAATCAGGCGGAAGGCAGAGTGTCGCTGGTCCCACGAATATCCGGCAGACAGAGAGGGATCGAGATCATCGAGGTCGCTAAAGGAGAACAGTGGAAGGCGCTTCTTGGCCACAAGATCGACGTAGTGCCCAATCTGGCTGGGTTGGATAGACACCAATTCGCCGGGGTGGGCAGCGTGCGGGTGATCGACCTTCCAGGACGCAGTCATATCGCTGTGCTGTTCAATGTCCGCAACGCACGCCTAGCAGCGGCGCCTGTCCGGAGGCGAATCGCGCGTGCGATTGACTCGGACGCGATCGCGAGGCTTGCTTGCGGAGACGTTAGCTGCGCGGTGCGATTCCAGGCGGTCGACGCGGACGATTCGGCCGCGCAACTGCCAAAACGGCTCAGGGTGCTCGCTCTCAGTATTCATGCGCCAAGCATGCTCGCCGCGAAGGTTCTCAAACACCAACTGCGAAAACTCGGCATCAAGGTGGATGTCGACGCTGTAGCCATAGCGGAGTTGGGTCGCGCGATAAGCGGCAAGTATGAACTCGCGATCATGCCAGTAGCCATAGGCGACCTCGCGGCTTTCACAACGGGAATGATCGGCTCGTTGAACATCACCGGCTATTCAAATCCCGTGTTCGACGCGGCGGTGAAGCGAGGAGCGAAGGCCGCTGCGATGCGACTGCTCGCCCTAGACGTGCCCGCTGTGCCGCTATTTGAGATGCGGCAGTTCGCAGCTGTCGACCGGAGCATTTGCGGCGGCCGGGGCGCTACGTCCGTGTCCTGGAAGTGGATCGCGGAGCTGCGCCTGTGCGACGAGGATGAACGATGAGGGCTCGAACGTACGGGTTACTACTGCTCGCGCTGGTCGGTATCCTGCCCTTGGCGGTGTTCGGCTATCTGGCGCTGCAGCGATCCGAGAGCACGGCGATCGATCTGGCGCGGACTAGTAATCAGCGGTTGGCGGTAGCCGTTGCAGATCGCATTGCGGCGTACATGACCGCGGAGCGCCAGCTGTTAGCTACGATGGGCGCGGCGGCGTTGCAGGCTAAGTCACGCGACGACGCAAAGGCGCTCCTTGGCGCATACGAACTCAGTCATCAACATTTTCACGACGTCACCGTGTATAGGCGCGACGGCTCGGCGTGGGTTGGTAATCCCACAGGGGAGTTTGCACGTCTCGCCACAAGTGCTGCCGCGGGTGAACGGGACTCTTCGCGTGTCAAACCAGCCGCGAAGAATGCCACCGGGGCGTTCGCGCATACGATGGTCATTGCCGAACCGGTGATGGTCGCAGGGCGACGTGAGGGCGCCATCGTGGCTACGGTGGATCTCGTTGGTATTTGGCCGCCGATTAACTCAACTCGGGTCGGTAAGTCAGGCTTCGTTCGGTTACTCACCGCTGACGGCCAGTTGCTCGCGCACGGCGATCCGGAGGAACGACGGTTCGTGTTCGATGCAGACGCAGGTGCCAATCGTGCGTTCATCGCCGCTGCCCAGAACAAGTCAATTGTCACCAACCAGCAGGGCAAGCGCGTGGTTGCCTCCGTGGCGAAAGTGCCCAATAGCAACTGGGTCGTGCTTGTCGAGCAGTCTGTGGGCGAAGCGTTCGCCGGTGCTGCGGCCATTCGGCGTGACCTGGTAATTCTCGGCCTGCTCGCCGTTGTCGTGATTATCTTGCTCGGCGTCGTATTCGGGCGCTTCCTCGTTCGCGGCCTCGAACGGCTTCGGGCGCACACCAATACCCTTGCGTCCGGCGACCTGGAAGCGCGGGTGGATCCCAAGTCGCGCCTCCTCGAGGTGCGCGCTTTGGCCGACTCTCTCAATGAGATGTCCGAGTCCTTGCACCAGCTCCACGAAGAGGCGAGGGCGCGAGAGCGCGTAACCACGTTCGGCCGCATTGCTGCCGGGCTCGCTCACGACCTGCGTCGTCCCATCGAGGCCCTGCGGTCAGCGTGCGAAATGGTGACCCGAGCACCCGATGACCCAGAGGCCATCGCACTGTTGCAAAGCGTGAATGAGAAGGACCTTCCTCGACTCAAGGAATACATGGATGACCTGCGCCATCTCGCCCAGAGCGGCGATATGGACCTTCGCCGGCAGCGCACGGACCCGGGCGCTCTGGTTCAGGAGGTTGTCGCGGAGCTGGCGACGAAGCCGAAGTGGGCCGGGGTGGAGTTTTCAGCGACGGGCGAGTGCGACGACACGTTCTGGGATCGTCGCCTGATTCACCGGGCGCTGTTTAACCTGGCCGCCAATGGAGCCGAGGCAATTTTGGAAGGGCGGCGTAGTGGCATGGTCACCATCGCGCTGGCGCCGCCGAGGGAGGATGAGCTGGTTCAGATCAGGGTCAGCGATAACGGAGTCGGTATTCCCCAGGATCGCCTGGGTGAGATTTTGAGTGTCGACTTCGTGTCGACGAAACGCACAAGTGGCATTGGGTTGGGACTCGGTGTGGTGAGGCAGGTTGCGGACGCACATGAGGGTCGGGTGGAGGTCAGCTCTCGCCCGGGTCACGGTACTGTGTTCACGCTTACGCTCCCGGGGAACGACCCTTCAATCGAGGAAGGTGTCAGTCGTGACTGCTGAAAAAAGGCAAGAGAAACAGGTGCTGGACTACCTGGCGCAGACCCGGACAGTGGATGGTGTCTTACTCATCATCCGTTGTGCTCAGGTCACCACCGGGGCCAGTACACGGTTCGAGGTGCATATTCAGGGCAACAGCGAGATCGCCGTCTACGATGTCGCCGGCACGGAAGAGGAGCAGCTTCCCGAACGCATCGAAGAGATGGCGTCGGCGTTCCTGGCTGCGTACCAACTCCGCGAAGAATGGGGCGCCTGAATGCTTGCCGGCATATGGGCTCAAAGTGATACGCTCGAAACGTGTCCACGGTTCTGAGATACAAGGACGAGACCCCAGCGATGCCGACCAGGCCCAGTGTTCTGGTCGTCGATGACGAAGAGTCGTTTCATCGGGATCTCGCGCGCTTCCTCAAGGGATATCGGGTTCTCAAGGCGTACAACGGCTGGGGGGCGATCGACGTGTTGGCTCAACATCACGTCGACGTCGTCTTGCTCGACCTGAACCTGCCCGACAAGAATGGCCTCCAGCTCCTCGACACCATCCGAGGCGACCACGAGGACGTCGAGGTCATCATTATTACCGCGCACACGACTCTGCGTGACGCCGTCACCGCGGTGAAGAAGGGCGCATTCGACTTCGTCGCCAAGGATCTAGAGAGCTATCAAAAGCTCGACGAGCACATTACGCGCGCGCTCATCCATCGTCGTCGGCGTCGCGAACGCATCGAAGCACAGAGCCGACACGCGTGGATTCACGAGGCGTTCGACCTGTTGCGGCGTTCGGAGTCTGCGCCGGTTAAGGAAGTCCTCAAGGTCGCCGATAAGATCGCCCAGACTCCGCTCACGGTGCTGCTCGAGGGTGAGTCTGGAGTGGGGAAGGAAATCTTCGCCCGCTATGTCCACCGCTACTCCGACCGCGCGGAAGCCCCGTTCGTCACGGTCAATGTGGCCGCGATGCCGCCGACATTGGTGGAATCGCATTTGTTCGGCCACGTCAAAGGCGCGTTTACCGGCGCCGACCGCACAGTAGTTGGCAAGTTCGAGCTAGCCGACGGCGGCACGGTGTTTCTGGATGAAATCGGTGAGCTGGAGCCGCAGACTCAACTCAAGCTGCTGCGCGTGCTGCAGGAGCGCGAGGTTGAGCGAGTTGGTGCGCGCGAGGCGTCGCCAGTCAACGTGCGCGTCATCGCGGCTACCAACAAGCGGCTCAAGGCCGAAGTCGATGCTGGGCGCTTCCGCGAGGACCTGTACTACCGGTTGAATGTCGTGCGCTTGCCAATTCCGCCCCTGCGCGAACGCCTCGAGGAGCTTCCGGCGTTGATCAGTATGCTCACGGCGAAGCACGCGGCGATCATGAATCGGGATGCGCCTACGTTCAGCGACGAAGTCATCGACATCTTCACCAAGTACACGTGGCCCGGCAACGTGCGCGAGCTAGAGAACCTGATCATGCGCCTCGTGGCGCTGCATGCGGGCGAGAAGATTCAGCCTGACGACGTTCCTACCGAGTACTGTCTGCCCTCTCTATATAACCGCGCCAAGCAGGCGGCCGAGGATGGCAAGGGGTCGGGCAAGAAAGAGGATCGCCTCTACTTCCTGGCCCGCGATCAGTTCGAGCGCTATCTGGTTCGGCTCACGGTCAATCGCTTCAACGGCGACAAGCACGCGGCTGCCCGCGCTCTGGGCGTCTCGTATTCGACCGTCAAAGAGAAGTGGCGCGAGGTCTAAGCCTGTCGCAGCGCGAATGCGTAGTTGCCGCTCTCAGCGTGTTGTTCGCGCTGAGTGCGTGTGGCTCTAGCGCCAAGAAGTCGGATAAGCCGGAGCCACCCGCGTGGTCGCCGTTCGATACCGCTCTGACCAAGCTCATTGAGGCATGGAGCGGGGGCAAGGCGGACGAATCCATGCTCACCCGCACCCGGGCGCACTTTTCCATCCAGACCTGGGACAAGGTTCAGGTCGGCGAGCGCAAAGGGGTCGAAGAGCGCGTCTTCATCAAGAACAAGGACGCGGCCAGCGTTGTCGAGACTGCGGCGATGATGTGGGACCGCAAACGCATTCCCAGGGCGCTCGGCCTGCAGCTGCGGGGCATTTCCATCGACAAGGTGCGCCAGTGGCTCCTGGAGATGGCTCCCCGCTTTGGCGGGCGGTACTTCGGCCCCGACCGCGACACATATGTGAATGAAAAGAAGCCAGCCACCGCGCTGTTGCCGCGAGCGACGTTGCAGGTGCACAAGAATGAAAAAGGCGTGCTGGTGTTCGTGGTCGGCTTGCGCCGGTACCCGGACGAGATTCTGATCGATCTGTCGCCGGCGCGGTTCAGTGACGTCCGCAACCGCTGGCGCGAGCCGTCGTTGCGGGGCGAGGAACGAAAGACGGGCATGGTCGAGCTACAGCGGCTCACCGGCACAGCTGACGAGAAGCTGCCCAGCGGAGCCGCCAACCCGCCGTGGCGTGTTGCGTACAATACGGTCGGCTTCATGATGCACACGCCCGGGCTCTACGGAGCCGAGCTCTCCGAAGCGGCGGCAGCGCTGCTGGCGTTGCCCAAGGGGTCGTGGGATGCAGCCGTGGTCAAGCATCTAGGACCACTGCTGCGGGAGGCGGGCTGCGGCAAGAGCATGGGCAAGGCCCTCTCGCAGCCACGCAACACCCGCGCCGCGTACCTTGCGACTCATTGCGATTGGCGGGGCAAGCGCGACCTGGGTGCGAGCAAGGGCAAACTCGCGTTGTGGCAGGTAATGCTGGCGGCGGTCATCGATCATCTCGCCGAAAAACGTGACCTCGGCGACTGGCCGCTACACACGCGGGCGCGGCGCAGTTTGCTGCGACCAAGCGGCAACGAGTGATTCGCCACGTGTAAGTCCCCATTCGCGCGCCTTATATTGCTGGCAGGTCGAGTTGCCGCTGGTGGGACTGTCCCCCCGAGTGGCTTTTTGGCGCGCCGCATCAAAGCCAACTCGAGTTGCCACCGGGACTGACCGGAAGCGATCGACTGTCTGTTGTGGCCCCCAGAGGTTCTGCACTTTGGTTAGGTGGGACACGCAGTGTTGTGCCAGGTGGCTACTCCAATTTCCATGGTCCGGACTTTGCACAAGAGGGGAGGTGCGTCGGGAAAGCGCGAACCCCAGGAGCCACTAGGCAATGTCCTCTACAAACCGAATTACGAATCTCTTAGCTATTACGACGATGCTCACCGCTGTCGGCTGTTCCAAAGGCAAAGCCGGCCCGCAACTTGGCGTTGCGTTCGATCACGGCGAGCGACAGATCCTCGTAACCTTCCCGCGCGACATCAAAGAAGGCGAGACGCTTCACGCCCGCGTGCGCCAGGGCAAGGTGGGGGCACTCGACTGCGCTCGCGATATCGGCGCTATCCCTCGCATCGACGAGGTTCCGTTGCTGGGGCAGGACAAGCCAACATGGCGCGGTCCGCTTACCGAGCAGCGCATGTTCGAACCGGTTTACGACACGACCTGGCTGGAGCTGCCCGAGCCCACTCAGGAAATGCTCGATGCGGCCGCCGCTGGCGACTGGACCATCGATGTATGCCTGATGAAAGAAGGCAAGGTCGTGCAAGGCCGGGCCTTCGACATTCAGCGCGCCCTGGACGACGCCGGCGGGAACGGTAAGTTCGACGGCGAAGGTGAAGAGCGCATCGAGAGTACGGTGGCTTATGCCGAGCTGTGTGTGGCCGAGCTCGGCGACATTCCCTTCTTCAAGAAGGTCGGCGACGGCGACTACGAGACCTATAACTGCCTGGACTCGACGGCGATTCCGACCACGGTGACCAGCACCGATGGCACGGTGAGTCACCCCGAGACCGAGGTGAACAAGTGCGACAACCCCCAGTACATCTACTCGCTGTGTGAGCCCAACGCCGTTGACGGCCGCACCAATGGGCCGCGCGTCGCAACTCGCGGCAACGACGAGGGCACCCAGTGGGTGCTGCTATGCCGTAAAGCCAAGACTGAGCAGGGCTCCTACAACGACATCGCCATGATCGGTCACAACCCCTTCACGGGTAAGACCTGCTACTTCCAGAACGCGCTCTACTCCAAGACCGACGGCCTGCACGTCCCGCACCCCGGTGACAAGATCGACTCTGAAGGCTCGCCGCAGCAGTCCGCCAGCTTGTGGAAAGGCATCCACGGCGGTGTTGGCAGCGGCATCGAGTGCGCCAAGTGCCACAGCACCGACCCTTTCATTCACACCCCGTGGATCGATGGCGCCAAGGATGCCAACGGCGACTCGGTCGTGCCCAAGATGGGTGAGCACGAGGACTTCGTGCTCGGGTTCAACGACGCTCCGTACTCGGTGATCAACAAGACCGGGCAGGGCTGGACCATGCCGAAACAGCTGGTGGCCGAGGAAGCTTCCGCGTGCACCAAGTGTCATCGCATTGGCGCCAACGACCGCTGGATGAACAGCTGGAACAAGCGCCTCGACGGTACCGACACCGCTTGGAACAACATCACCACCGAGGAGTATTTGAAGTTCAAGCACAAGTTCTGGATGCCGCCGGAGGTCGATGGTCTCGACGACACGACCTGGGCAGACTCCGAGTACGGCAAGGCTATCCGCTTCATCATGGCTTGCCAGAACGATTCCACCGGTTGCGACGTGGCCGAGGTGCCGACGAGCCCCATCTCCGATGGTGGTGGCTTGCCCGAAATCGACCTCGAGGGCGTTGCCCTGGCGACCGAGTCGCTCAAGATTCTCGGCGCCGACATTCAGGATCCGAGCTGCCCAGGCGGCAACTGTGAAACGCGCCGCTGCCTGGAGTGCCACTCCGTATCGCGCTCCGGCCTGCGCCGTTGGCTTACCCTCACCGACGACGCCTGGAACAAGTGCAAGCTCGACCAGGACCCGGGCAACATGAGCCAGGCCGACGCCAAGAAGTCAGTTGACTGCCTGCGCGTCGATCCAGAAGACGACAACTCGGTGTTCGAGGCGGCCAAGCTCGGCATTCTCACCACCGGCGCTCAGTACACGGATTTCCGCAAATTGTTCCAGAAGGCCTACGGCGCCGACGGTTGGTTGCGGCCATACGTGAGCTTTAAGGCCCGCGTGGGTATGCCCAAGGGCAGCCACCCCAAGCTGAGCCAGAAAGAGTACGCAACTCTTATCAAGTGGTTCAAAGAGGACCTCACTAAGCTCAACGACGTGCTCGCCGACCCGCCACCGCCGCAGACGTGTGAGGAGAACTTCAATAGCTCGGCCATCTCGGCACACATCGCCGACATGCGCTTCGACGGCTGGGCCGCGGTCAACGAAGAAAACGGTATCCGCATGCACGGTTGTGGACCGGGCGCCGCGCCTTCTACTTGCTTCAGTGGCACGAAGCCGCGCCCCGAGTGGGCTGGAACCAGCACCGGTTCGATTCGTGAACTCACCAAGCTCACGTTCCGCTCGAGTTTCTGGACTCGGAGTTCGGCTGACGGTCGTTACGTTGGCAACGGCGGCGGACCCTCGGGTTCGACCATCACCGACCTGGCGACTGGCCGCGACATCGGCGTCAAAGCTTCGTATGACCCCGGTTTCTTCCCCGATAACAGCGGCTTCATCTTCCAGGGTTCCGTGGGCGGTGCCGGCATCTGCTCTCAGAGCATGCTGGAGAGCGACGAGTTGGTGGATTTCTCCGAGAACGCGTGTATGACCGCCAGTGGCGTCAACCTCTATCAGCACGTGGCCCGCGGCACCAACGGTGGCGACTACTTCATCATCAACAGTCAGTTCACCAGCGACTCGGGCAGCGCCTCATCGGACCCGTCGGCTCACTTTAGCGCCAGTTCGACGATGAAGTTCACACCGATGGTGTTCAACGGCACGACCTACGAGCAGATGAACGCCGCCGTGGTGGACTCCCCGTTCGAGGGTGACTCGGTGTTGTCGCCGTCGGGCAAGTTGGTCATCAGCCGCCTGGCTGGTCCCAATGGTAAATCCCTGGGCTACGTCATCCGCAAGGTTGTCGCCAACCGCGTAACCAACGGCTACCAGGTCAGCATCAACGAGAAAATCGCGACCATCTGCACCTCGGGCGCGAAGGCCAACATCTCGTACGACGAGCGGTTCGTGGTCACTCACACCTACGAGAACAATCGCGCCAATCTGGTCCTCATCGACCTCACCACCGGCAATCGCCAGACCATCACCAATATGCCGGAGAACAGCTACGCGATGTTCCCGCACTTCCGCTCCGACGGCTGGATCTACTTCCTCGTGAAGTCCGGCAGCGATGAGTGGATTGCAGCCAGCGACGCGGCGGTTCGGTTGGCGCAATGACACAACGCCTCGGCATAGCGCTCGCGATCGCCTTAGGGACGGTCGCGTGCGCGCCGGTCGGCGACTCGTACGGGCTGGACTTTCCGGTCGATGCGGACGCCAACGGCAAGACCGATGTGTTCGGCCGTAAGTTGGCCGGAATCGCGTCGGACTACGAGGCTTCTGATCTCGACGAGTCGGTACTCGTCAAGGACCACAAACGCAGGCGGCAAGTCGCCTGGTCGACCATCGAGAAGGTGCTTACTGATGTACCGCTTCTGGGCCTGGTCGAGTCCGCCGGCGAGCACGAAGAAATCGAGTTGCCCGAAGGCGAGGTACCCAAGGTGCCGCGCTTCCAGACCTGGTACGGCGTCGATGATCTGAAGCGTATGTTTCAGCGCTTGTACGACGGCCTCGGGCCGAGTGACCGTACGGTGCGGAAACCGTTCACCGCCGCTGCCATCGATGACGCGGTCAAGTGGAACGCTCAGGCGCTGGACCGGTCGAAGCGGTGGCCCTTCGAGCGCTATCTGAAATATGTACGCGAGCTGGGGCTATGTCCTGATGAGATGCCGGATGACGAGTGCGCTCAGCTGGTTCAGAACAAGGTCTCGGGTGTTGTCGGCGGCAGTGCACGGATTCTTTACAGCCCGGCTACCACGGACCATATCCTGCGCAATTACTCGACCATTCTAGGCTGCCTCGACCAGCTCAAGAATCTCACCATGGCGGCGCTGCCCAGCCAGGAGACGAACTTCACCTTCTGCTTTGGGTCCGAGTTCCCGACCAATGGCGTGCTCGTAAAGGCACAGTGGGCGCGGGCCGACTTCGGCAAGGAAGTGCCGGTGTTCAACACCGACGCTGACACGTTGACCCGACAGTTGGCTGGCACGGCGCACTGGGGTGACGAAGGCGACCGCAAGGCCGACCCGTCCCCAGATAAGATTTTCACCATCCGCCTGCGTAACGGCGACAAGTATCGCCTGGTCGGTTTGCACATCATGACCAAGGAGCTGCGCCACTGGCAGTGGATCACGATGTGGTGGAGCGACAAGCCCAAGACCGACTTCGGTGCTGATCGCCCGGCAGCGTTCTCGGATCGGCTCGCTGGCGTTTGGAGCAACTACAAGATGTGCGTCGTCGATGGGTTCAAGGAAGAAGACCCGGACGGCGCCGGTCGCTTCGGAGACATGCCGAGCCTGGCCGCTGTGCTGCGGGCCGTGGACACCGGTGTCGGCGGCCCCACCTGGTGCAGCAACCCGTATATGGAACACGGGCGCAACAACGCGCGCACCAACTGCATTGGCTGCCATCAACACGGTGGTGCGACGATCATGCCCGACCGGGACAACGACGGTGCGGCCGACAAATTCGACCTCGAGGCGCTCATCAACGACAACGAGCATTTCCCTGAGACCGGCCGCACGCAGATTCGCGACGTGTTTCCCGCCGACTACCTGTACTCGTTCAACCACGTCGATGATTTCGCCCAGATGATCAAGACCGAGGTGAACTTCTACGACGGCGCTGACCGGGACCTTGTGCGCGCACGCATCGACCGGGTGCTGGGCATGACCGGAGACGTTGATGCAGGTCGCTTGCAGTTCGCCGAAACTTGCGCGACGTGCCACGGCGCAACAGGCGAGGGCACCAGCTTCGCGCCCAACCTGTTCACGAGGGTTCCCAGCCGCGATGGTGAGTCGCTGGTGCAGACGTTGATCCAGGGCCGCGGGCAGATGCCGGCCTGGGGCGACCAGTTCGCGGACCAGCGGCTGGCTGACTTGTACGCGTATCTCAGAGACAACTTCGGCGGCGACGAGTAGTTAGTAAGGAGCCGTCGTGCTCGTGCTCGTGCTCGTGCTCGTGCTCGTGCTCGTGCGTGTGCTCGTGCTCGTGCTCGTGCCCGTGCGTGTCCGCGCGTGCGTGTCCGCGCGTGCGTGTCCGCTCGTGCGTGTCCGCTCGTGCGGCCTTAGCCCAGGACTTCGCCGGCTCTTAGCATCAGGCCGCCTACGTCCAGGCCGTGGGGGCAGGCTGCGCTGGCGGCTTTGAAGTCGACGCCGGCCAGGTTGCGTGCCGAGGCTGGGAGTCCGCGGTAGAGGGCGCGCGCTTTGTCGGGTTCGCCGTAGGAGTCGTGGTACATCAGGAACCGCATGGTGTCGCCGATCTGTACCGGGGCGTTGACTCTTGCGTTGCAGATGTGGTCACAGCCGTCGCAACTGACGTTGCGTGTGGCCATGGCGTAACGGTTCAGCTCGTTGGTCTCCAGGCTGGTGAGCTTGGACTTGTTGACGGCGGCGCCGATGTTCTGGCGCAGCTGGCCCATGGTCTTCATGGCCGAAACCGACGCGGTAATGCGCGGGTCTGACCATACGGCCTTGAGCACTGCCTGATGCTGGGTCCACTTGCCGGTTTGCTTGAACTTCTTCACCTTGCCGGCGAATGAGGTCGCAGCGCCCTGAGTTTTCATCGCGATCAGGCCGATGCCCTTGCGCGCGCACGCGTCGATTGCTTTGTTCAGCGCTTTGTCGCCGAAGCTGCGGAAGTTGTACTTGAACATGATCGCGTCGATCCACGAGTGCTTGGCAGCCTCGTTGAGCAGCTCGACGACATTGCCGTTGTGGCATGAGAAACCGACGTGCCTCATCTTGCCGGAGCGTTTGAGCTGATAGGCCATCTTGCCCATCTTGGCGTTGAGGTATCGCTTCTGCTTCAGCGCGTGCAGGAAGTACATGTCCACGTAGCTGGTGTTCAGCTCCTTTAGGGTGATCGCCAGCTGACCTTTGAAGTCGGCCGGGTCGTGGAGCATGCTCTTGCTGGTGAGCCAGATCTTCTTACGGTTCTTGGCACGCTTGAGGTAGGCGGAGATGTTCGCTTCGCAGCGGCCGCCGCCGTACATGCGCGCGGCGTCGAAGTAGTTCACGCCGTAGCGCATCGCTTCGGCAAGCTTGTGATCGAACACCGAGTCCAGACGGACCGCGCCGCCGAAGAGCAGGATCGGAATCTTCTTGCCGGTCTTGCCCAGTACGCGCCGTGGCACCTGAGGTGTTCGCGCGGCTTCGGCGCCAGGAATCCCTGCCAGGAACGTGCCCGCGCCTGCGGCGGCGCCGAGTTGGATCAGTTCACGACGGTTGAGTCCCGTGGGGTTCTTCGGAGAGTTGTCGTCCTGGTTGCTCACGTTAGCTTCCCTTTTCTTCTTTGCCGCTGCTCAGTAGCAGCGAGCGGTCCTTCGATCGTGACTCTCCGACTGCCGTAACATACACCGCTGCGTCGTCGATGACGGGACATTCGTGTTCGCAGATGCCGCAGCCGATACACAGCTCCGGGCGCATGAACGGTTTGTTCAACACTACTTGTTTGCCATCCCACCGGGTGATTGTCTCTTCGTAATTGCCGATGGCCTTGGGACTCGTAGGACAGACTTCTTCGCAGACGACGCAGGGCGTCTCCATGGACCAGGGTAGACAGCGTCCACGGTTGAAAAATGCAGTGCCCAGGCGAATTGGCCCCGCCTTTTCGTGCTTGCCCAGGCCTAGCTTCTTGGGCAGGTCGATCTTCTGAATGGCGCCGGTGGGACAGACCTCGCTGCACAGGGTGCAGTTGAGCTGGCAAAACCCGACCGAGAAGTCCATGACCGGGGTCCACAACCCTTCCAGTCCGGACTCTGACAGGGTCGCGGGCTGGAGCACGTTGGTCGGGCAAACGTTGAGGCACTGGTCACATTTGATGCAGCGCTCTAGAAACTCGGACTCTTCGACGCTGCCGGGCGGGCGGATGGCCTTTTCGTTGAAGCCGCGCTTATTCACCGCGCGGGAGAAGCGCAGAAACGGGTACGCGAAGACCCCGCCGATGCCGGCGAGGACCCAACGCCGGCGGGGTATGTCGGGCCCAGCGATTTCGGTGTTCGGATCCTTGGAGATCACCTTTTTGCCAAACAGCGTCGCGGTGCCGGCCTTAATGCTGCCGACGATCTTCGTACGAATCGGCACCGGCGCGAGCTTGAACGACAGCGCGTCCTCGGGGCAGTCGTCGATGCAGTTGAAACACACGAAGCACTCGGACTTGCGCAGAGCCGACTGGGGCGAAGACGCGCCTTCGCAGCTCTTGAGGCAGAGGTCGCAGTCAGTGCACTTGGTGACATCGCGATCGATACGCCAGATGGCGAAGCGCGAAAACACACCGAGCAGCGCGCCGAGTGGACACAATGTTCGGCAGAAGAAGCGCGGGATGATCAGGTTCATACCGACAAGGACCATCAGGGCCAGGCCCAGTACCCACGCGCCGGCGAAAATGCGCTGCTCGCCCGCGCCGGGGGAGGTGGATAGCCATGCCTGGTCGGGGCCGACGACCGAGTCGACGGCGGGGCCGATTACCGTGGTGAACGATCGGGTCAAGAACACGATGGGGTCCAGCAGGCCGATCTGCAAAGAGCCGAAGAAGGCCAGCACGAGCATGAATACAAGGATGTAGTACTTGAGTCGGAAGATGGACCGATAGCGATTGCGGTCCATGTCGTCCTTGGTCTTGCGGATGTTGAAGATCCAACCAAAGAACTGATGCAGCGTTCCGTAGGGGCAAATCCAGCCGCAGAACATGCGGCCGAGCAGCAACGTTGGGATCAGGATGATCAACCCACGCCACAGCCAGCGATACACCGTGCCGGTAGAGATGGCCGTCGCGATGCCGACGAGCGGATCCAATTCGAGGAACAGGGACGCCGGATAGCCGCGTAGTCGGCTGAACCAGGTCACCCACATCAAGAAGAAGAACAGGCCGAAAAAGAACGCCTGGCTTACGACCCGCCAGTTGGTGATGCGAAACATGCGGGCGTAAAACGGTGTCCCGTCTTTGTTCGGCTTGAACTGTTTCGTCAGCCGGCTCAGCGGCACGAAGTTCTTGGGGCCGGAGCTCTTGTCGTCAGAGTCGCTCAACCGATTTGCACTTCTTTACGGCGCACGTCTTTCCACACGGGGTTGCCCAATTTTCGCGCCGCGCACCTGCGGAAGTAGTCTGGCAACGGCTCGCCCTTGCGCCGGAGTAGGTCGTCCCAGCCGAACGCGTCGCATGCCAGCGAGTCAGTAGACGCCACGATAGTTCGCCCGGCCCGTACATCGTCCAGGCTGCCGCCGGTGGGCCCACTTCGGTAAAGGACTTTCGTGCCGTCGAGCACGACGAACGAAGGTCGCAGCATCAGCGCCAGGTCCGCGATGATGCCGTGGATGTCTTGATGAAACTGGTTGCGGCGGCCGCCCAGAAGTCCGTACCAGTTCTTGGTCGTCATCGATGCACGGCACAGGTTGTGGTCCTTGACCGGCGCAATGCCGATGACCTTGTCTACGCCTCGGAATGGGTGCCAGAAGAACGGCCATTGCTCGATGTGTGTTGCGCCGGGAACGTGCAGGGTGCGGAACGTGCCCTTGATCGGTAAAAATAGCCGCGCGCCGGCGTCGTTTGTTGCCTTGCGGATGCCGCTGCGCGCGAAGCAGCTCTCGGCGGATTCGATGGGATTGTCGGCCACCCGGACTTCGCCGGCGCCGGCGGCTTTGCAGATGCCGATTAGCTCGGCAAGTACATCTGGATTCGTCGTCGCACCGAGAGCGGCGGGTCGCTCGAACGCCACGTTCGGTTTGATCAGCACGGTGTCACCGGACTTGATGAACCGGCGGATGCCGCCGATGGCGTCGATCGCGCCCTTGAGCATGGGCCCGATCCGTGTGCCGCGTGCGATGCCAAGAGTGGCCGCCGTGGCGTGGGCAGGCACCTGATAGCCGTTCTCGGGCAGGCGTTTGAGGGACACCTTTGGTTTGCCGCGTTCGCCGTCGGGGTCCTTGAGCGAGCCCGGCCAGTGTCCTGGAGCCAGCGCCATGTAGCCAGCCGCGGCCGACAGGCCCACTACCGCCGCACCTTGCTTGATGAACGCGCGACGCTGTTCATCTACATGCGCGCGACGATCTTCGCGATCCGCGTCCGGGGCGTCCGTCTTGTTCTCCGGCGTCTTGGTCTCGTCAGAGCTCATCTACATGCCGTCTTCTTCACCACCATCACCACCATCACCACCATCACCACCATCACCGCCATCACCGCCTTTCACCGCAGGCTTGGTCGGCTTCGGCTTGCCCGCGGTGGGTTGCGCGGCCTCGCGTTCATCATCGGTCAAACCAGCCAGCTGCGCGGTCAATTCCCCTAACCGCGCCTTACCCTTGGCCAGGGTCGTCGCACCACGCACGCCGATTACGAATCGTTCGGAGGCCACGACGGCCGTTGCGAACGTATTGAGGTACCGGTCCTTTGCCCAGCCGGCGCCCGCTTGTTTGCCCAAACCAATGAAACCACCAACGAGCTGTTTCGCGAGCTGCTTGGCGGCCGCCCCGTCGGCGAGGGCAATGATGAAGACCTGGCTGTCATCGGAGAAACGGCCGACATATACATCCTTGCCGAATTCGAATGAGAACGCCTCGTTGGGCAGGTACGACACCTTGCTTGCGTCGATTTTCAACTTGGCGAGCAATCCGTACGCCCACGGCAGCGCGTCCTGCACAACTTTGGGTTTGGCGCCGAGTGCTGCCTGCAGATGGTCGAGCTGCGCTTTGACCGCCGCGCCCTCGTCGGAGCCAATGGCTCGCACGTACAAACTGCCGCGGGTCACGAACAACGCGTTGCGGCTGCGGAACATGAGACCGCCGGGTAACTTGCGGGATGCATCCGTGCGTTTGCGTTCGCCGCTGAACGCGCCCAGAGCATTAGCCGCACTGCCCAGATCATACGCTTCGATGTCGACAGTGGTTCCGTCGCCTTTGCCGTCGGCCAATGTGAAAAAGTAGAGACGCTCGAATCCGTACTGAAGAAAGTAATCGGCGCGGCCGTTTATCTTCACGTACAGGTTCTTCTTCGTGTACTGGGACGTCGGCCCTTCTTTCCAGCCTGCCGCCGCCAACTGTTCAGGCAGTGGCGCACGCGGAGGCTTGTTGGCCTCGGCCTTGTTGCCGGGCGCGGGCTTGCGCACGACGACTTTCTGTTTGCTGCTGCTCGGCAGCGGGGCCGCCGCAAACAACCCCGGTGGTGGGTTGTTGCCTTTGTAGTAAATCCATGCACCGGTCGCGACCAATACGGCGAGCACGAGGAAACCCCACTTGTATTCGACCAGCGAATACGTCCGCCGGTAGTGGCGGAAGGGGTTACTGACGAACAGTCGGTCCTGTTTTGCTCGGGGCGAAGCCATCGCGCTGGTCCAGTCTGCCAAACGGGGTGCTGAGCGCAAGTGCCCCAATTTGGAGGACTTTTCTACGGTTGTCAGCCTAGCCCATATAATGACGGCATGAGCGAGAAAGAGAGCGAGATCCTCCTGGCCGTCAAAGTTTGGGCGGCGGCCGCGTGGGCTGATGGTGTTATCGCCAAGGAAGAGGCGGAGGGAATGAGAGCGTTCCTGACCGTTGCGAAACTGAACTCGAAAGAGGTCCAGACCGCGTTGGGTTGGCTCGACGAGAAGGTGGAACTCGACGACGTCGATCTCAGTTCCATCCCACCAGAGAACCGCATGAACATCTTCGCCGCGGCCCTCGGAGTTGTGTCCATCGACAAGGACATTGCCAAAGAGGAAGAGACGTTCCTCGAGCGCCTGCGCGTCGCTCTGGAGATCGACGAAGAAGCTGCGAACGCGATGCGCTCGGCCACCGGCCTGTAGCAGGTCGCACGCGGTCCCAATGCTCGGCCATTGGCGCCGAGTCTACTACGTCGCTTGCCCCGCACGAGCCGCGCGTACTTGCTCGCGCAGGGACACCATCCCGGCAAACGTGTCTGCGTCGGGCGTCGCCACGGCGGCGTCCATCAGGCGCGCCGTGCCCCGGACTAGCGACGCTTCATCTTCGGCACACGCTGCGCTGAACTCAACCAGGCGTGCATCGTCGAACAGGAACAGGTGCCACAGCCAGTACACCTTCGTGGCCGGGCGCGTACCCAAGGTCGGGTCGTCGATCTCGTCTTGGAACACGCGCTGAGTGGCGTCGTCGAGTTCTATGTAGATTCCGCCCAGGGCCATGACGAGCCAACGCGCGGAGTCGAATACCTGCTCGACCCCGGTTGTGCTGGAGACGACTGGACGTACGCCAGTGAGAGCCGGTAGTTGTTCATGAAACTCGCTGGCGACGTCGGCGTCCTCGTCCAAGTTGACCCGGGACTTCAGAGAAGTCAGCCCGGTCGTGATTCGCTGAATCTCGGGCGCGGTCGTGTCCACGTCGCCGTTCTCAACGTCTTCGAAGTCCACGTCGTGGACGCGGCCATAGTCTCGCCACTGCTGCGAGAGGTCGTTGAGGAACATGAACGAGTCGAGGGAGTCCGCCAGAAACTGCAGCGCGCCCTGTCCCGGGTCGTAGATGAATACCTCGGAGCTGTCCCCCGCGACCTGGACGAAATACACCTGTCCACCGTGGTCGGCGCCGATAAAGACCGTGCCGGTGAGGGCCGCGATTGTAGTGGGCTGTTGAAAGAACACGTGCCTGGCCAATTCGCTCGGAGTTGGTTCAGCTGACGGCAGAGCGAAGTTGCTGGCTGGCCAGGTGCCTAGCTCGCCAAAATGCACGGGTTCGTCGCCGCCTGCAAACAAGTCGAGACAACGACGCAGCTGGGGCGCGACCTCACCGCCAAAATGACTGCGAAGGTCGTCGGCCGCCGTTGTTGGCGCAGGGGGGGTGTGGCCATGTGCGCTGAACATGCGCTGCTCCAGCCAGCGCGCGCAGTAGTCGGTGACGCTGGCCGCCGGTGTTGGCGTCGCGGCCTTGGGCTTTTTCATGCGCACGCGTTTTCGTCGCACTTTGCGTCTTGGCGCTGGCAGCCACACGGATTTCCCCAGCCCGCCGTATACGAAATCGGGCTCGGGAACGTGCAGGTCCTGCCAGTCACCGGATCCGCGACAGATCCCGTGGGCGTATGGGCCATCCCTGAACCCAACCACCACGATGGCATCACCTATGGGCCATAACCGTCTAGCGGTAAACGGGTAGCGGAGCTCGAGTACCCCCGCGTTGGTCAACTCGAACACCCCGGTGTTGGTCGCAAGGTAGGTCACGCCGTTCCAGGTGACACAGTCGATGGCGCCGCTGCCCCAACCAATCAGTGGCGCATCCGAGGCGACCGGCGTCCAGCTGCCGTCCCGCAATCGCCAAGCCTGGGCCTCGCTCTCAGAGGCAGCAAAGCATGCCAGCAATGATCCATCGGCCGTGGCGCACACACCGACGGCACACAGGCCGGCGGCGGCAGAGGGCAGGGGAATCGCCGTGGCGACACCACCCGCGACACTCAGCAACGCAGGTGTTCCACTACCGACGCTAACGAGTACTTCGCCGTCGTTTCCGTTTGCGAGCGCCCAGCCGCTGCCAGCTGGTAACTCGACCTCGCGCCAGCGTCCGTCTCGCCGCCAAAGCAACGTGCATTGGGGATCGCGTCCACGCGGGTCGGTGAGGCAGTACAACTCGTCATCGGCTGGGCTCGGGCCTGAGATACCGGCCACCCGGATGACCCGCCTCTGCTCGGACGGCTGCGGCAGCGCAACCTCGACGTGGGTCCACGCGCCATCGACGAGACTAAACACCGGGTCCTTTCGCCAGGTGCACACATAAACAGTGCCGTTGGCCGACGTCCACGCGTCGTACGCATGCTGGAATCCCAGATACGAAACCTCTTGCGGACTGACCAGCGCGATGGCGTCGAGCTCATTGCCCCCGAGAGCGAACGCCGTGGCCTCGCTGCTGCCGATGACTACGTTGGTGTCCAATTCGCGCCAGGCCTTGCGCCGTGCCTTCATCCCCATAGCGCTGAGGGTAGCGTTTACTCGCAGCATATGGGCGATGTAAGTCGCAGTAATTACCCGGCGACACCGAGAGAAACGCCAATTGCTCGCCTAATCCGGATTGCCCGGTATGCTTAATGAGAGCGCTTCAGTTTTCGTGGCTGTGTAGCCGCCCGGACTGGGGCAATGAATGACCGCGGCCACCCTATTGGCGGTGGCGCGCAGGTGAGGTGTGTATGGCTGTCCCTCAACCCGTACCGATACAGATCTGTCCCGGATGCCGACGAGCTCCATTGCGGCCTGTCGCCGGAGGGCTTGGCAAGATGGGCAACTGCCGCAAGTGCGGATATACGGGCCCTCTACATCACGGCAGGCCCCAGGTATCTAGCAACGACTCGTAGCCACCTACGAAACTTTGCCCATTTACCTGAACCCAAATTCACGTTTCAATGGGACGCGTGGTAGCTCGTACGTTTGTCGGCTTGTTGGTAGCGAGCCTGTTTGTTCCCGGTTGCGGTGAGAGCCCTGCCAAACCCGATGCTCGTCCGCGGGCGGATGCGCACGTGCCGAATTACTCGTGCGCGAATCAGCCGGTCCCCAATCCTTTGCCAGACACGATCACGGCAACCGGCATGGTGTTCCAGCCTGGCATCCCTGGGATCAGCGTCGACACGCCGCTGCCCAATATCCTGATCCAGGCGTTCGAGGTCGGCAGCAATCGCATCCTGTCGTCCACCGTGTCCGACGAGAACGGAGACTACGTGCTCGTTACCCAGGGGGAAACCGAACCTATCGATATCTTCCTGAAGGTGAGCAATGCGTTTTACCTCGAGAGTCGGTTGTTCCCGCCGCGGCCGCCCAGCGCCGATATCGAGTTCGACATTCCAGTCTTTCACATCGAAGATCGCGACCGGGTCGAGCTGCGCGCTGAAGTCGAGCAACAGACGGACCTTGCCTTCGCCGTCGTCGCCGTCGTCGATTGTGATTTCTTCCCGGTGGAGAACGCGGTTGTCACCGCCACGCCCGCGGGTAGCAATATTATCTATCAGGACCCTCTCGGCTTTCCGCATCCGAACATCGAGAAGACCAGCCACGAAGGGTTTGCGTTCATCTTCAACCTACCGGTGGGAGATGTGACATTCACCGCGTCCGTCGATGGTGTGCAGTTTCTTCCCGTCACCGCGCGGGTAGGGCGCTGGACCGACGGCATCATCGTTGGCGTCGGCGTCGGGCCGTAGACGCTGCAGGTCAGCTGGCGTTCTGCTGGGCCCGGGCGGCGACTCGCGGCATGAGGATGCGAGCGAGCGAACCCGCGATAATGCGCTCGTTGGGCACCAACTTGTGAGAGAGCCCGTTGAGCAGCACCATGGCGCGAACGATCAGCGTGAAGTGAGACGGCACGTCTTCGAGGCGGTTTTCTTTTAGCACCTCGACCAGTCGCTCGGTGCTGCTGTAGTCGCCCATGAGCATCTTGAGCAGCTCCATCAACTGTTTGGGGTCATCGGTTTGGAACTTGAATCCGATGGAGCGCGCCGCGATGAGGGCCTTGGCACCGTTGCCCGCGACCGCGTGAACGATCATGTCCGCAACGCCGTCGCCGAAACCGTCCGGCAACTCTTTGGCCAGGCCGAAATCCAATAGCGCGATAGCGTCATCGGGGCACAGGAGCATGTTGCCCGGATGCGGGTCACCGTGAAAGAAGCCGTGTTCGAAGATCATCGTGACGTAGACGCCGGCGATCTGTTCGGCAACTTTGCGTAGGTCTACCTTCTGTTCCCGCAGCTTTGCCAGGTTGGTCAGTCGCTTGCCTTCGATGAACTCGAGGACGAGCAGCGCGTTGGTGCTCAGATCTGGGTAGACCCTTGGCACCAGCACTTTGTCCTCGCCCTCGAAGGCCTGGCGTACTCGCTCGGTGGACTCGGCTTCCCGGTCGAACTCGAGCTCCAGCACGATGAACTCCGCGAGTTCGTCGGCGAGCACCCGCAGATCGAGTCCGCGATTGAGCCAGCGAACGACCCGCACGGTTCGGCGCAAGGAACTCAAGTCGCCCGGGAACAGCTTGCGCGCCTCGGGGTATTGCACCTTGATCGCGACGTCTTCACCGCTGATGAGTTTCGCCCGATGGACCTGGGCGAGTGATGCTGCCGCCAACGGTTCTTCATCCACGTGGGCGAACACCTCATCCAACGGTTTGCCCAATTCTCGCTCGACGTGTTTGCGCAACTTTGCAAATGGCCGCGGCGGCACCCGGTCGTGCAGATCGGTCAGTTCGTTGACGAACGGTTCCGGGAAGAAATCGCCGCGGGAGCCGAGCACTTGTCCTAGCTTTACAAACGCACCGTTGAGCTTCGTCGCCAGGCGGTAGACCGCGCGACCCGTGCGAGCGTGTGCCTTGTCCCACGCCTTCTTGCTCGGTTTGATCCACGGCATCTTGGCGCGGAACATCAGCCATAGGTATCTGCATACCGCGCGGAAGATTGTCAGCGAGACTCGGATGAGGCGGTATGCACGATTGCGGCGGAGCATGGCGGGCACGGGATGATACCCTTTTCAGCGCGAGCTGCTAGACTCCATCGATGCGCAACCTCGTAGTTGCTTGTGCGTTGCTCGCGTTCGCCGGCTTAGCGTCGGAGGCGTCCGAGGCGCGAGCCAAGCGGCCCAAACGGGGCATCGTGGGCAAGTCCGCACCAGCGTTGCGGGTCCACAAGTGGATCAACGTCCCTGCTGGCAAGAAGACGGTCCGACTGTCTGATTACCGGGGCAAGGTCGTTTACCTGTACTTCTTCCAGGCCGGTTGTCCAGGCTGCCTCAAGCACGGTTTCCCCGCCCTGCGCACGCTGACGCGCCGCTACAAGAAGGACGACAAGGTCGCGTTCATCGCGATCCAAACGCCGTTCGAGGGGTTCAAATATCACACCGCGCGGCGTCTGCCCGAGCTGGCCAAACGATTCAAGCTCTCGATCCCCATGGGGCACGATGGGCGCCACTCACGCAAACGACTGATGAGACGGTATCGGACCGGTGGTACGCCCTGGGTCGCCATCATCGATCACACGGGGGTCGTCCGCTTCGACGGGTATCACCTGCGGGTGCACCACGCCACCCGGCTATTGAACGCTCTAAAGAGCGCGATGTAGCGCACAGGTGCGGCAACCAACATGCTGGTCGTTGCCTGGTTGAGGCTGGTCGTTGCCTGGTCGTTGCCTGGTCGTTGCCTGGTTGAGGCTGGTAGCGGACAGCGTCGCTCGGGGGAAGTACGTACGGTATCGCCGGGTCAGGTGTACAATCGACCCGTGAACGCGATACGAGTTGGCTGGCCTGGTCTTGTGTTCGTAGCCGCTGCTGCCATTGCGTGTGGCGGTTCCTCTGGCGGCGGCGTGGATGCCGGCGGTGGTGGTAGCGATGCATCGACGTGCCCGACACCATGTGATGCCGGCGAAGTCTGCCGATACATGGTCTGCGTGCCTGATCCCGCCCCGTGCACGACCACCGAAGACTGCAACGGCGACTTCTATTGCGACACGAGCGCCAGCGAATGCCTGCCCTTTGGCGTAGGCCCCGGCGGCACCAGCGACGATAGCTGCACCCGGGACGTTATTCCCGGTGTGTTCTTCCCGGACGTGCAATGCGAGTGGCTTGGCCCACCGGCCGGTGATCCATACCCGGACCACACGAACGTGCTGGGTACTCCGGTGGTCGTGAACTTCCGGAACTCGGGAGACCCCGAACTCGGCCGCCCGTCCATCGTGTTCATTACGTACAACGGCGACGACGGCGGCGCGCCGGCTTGCGAGGGAATCACAGCTGGCTTCACCGCGGTCATTCGCGTAGTCGACGGACGCAACTGTCAGCAGACGGCCAACATCGATGCGCCTCTTGCGATTCCATCATCAACGCTGGCGGTTGGCGATATCACCGGTGACGGCATCGCCGACATCGTCGCTGCCAGGGCCGGTGGAGGTCTCGCAGCGTGGACGCTCAATGCGACCAACGGCTTCGACCTGCTTTGGCAAACAACGAGCACCATCGGTGCGGGCGTTTGCAATTGGGCCGGCCCATCGATCCACAACCTGGACAGCGACGACGATCGACCTGAGATCATGCTTCACGGTGCCGTATTCGACGCCGATGGCAATGAACTCACCAGCGCTTTGGGAACGTTGACTCTGGGCCTTGGCACCGGCTACGTGCCGGTCGTGGCGCACATGGACGATGACGCGCAGCCCGAGCTCGTCACCGGTACCGCTATCTTCGGTTGGGTCGCGGCCTCCGGCGCGTGGCAGCTCGAAACGGTGCTTGGTACCAGCGACGCCAACGTGGCTGTAGCGGACCTCGGCACGTTCGACGCGAACGCCGCCAACGATGATCGTTCGACCCTGGACGGCGTTCCCGAGATCGTGACGGTTGGCAGTGGTGTTGTCACCGTCTATACGAGCACCGGACGGTCGATCTTTTCGATCGCGGTGCCTGGAGGTGGTTTCGGTGGTCCGCCAACCATTGCGGACTTCGATGGCGACGGTCGCGCAGAGTTCGCCACTGCGGGCGGCACCGCCTATAGCGTGTTTGATCTCGATTGCCTCGGCACACCCGAGCCGATGACGTGTCCGAGCCTGCGAGACGATGGGGTCGTCTGGTCCAGGCCGTCTCAGGACAGCAGCTCCAACCGCACAGGCTCCTCGGTGTTCGACTTCGAGGGAGACGGTATCGCGGAGGCGGTGTATGGCGACGAGTGCTTTACCCGGGTATACGACGGCTCTACCGGTGACGTGGCGTATTCTCGCTATCGTCGTTCGTGCACCTGGTATGAGAACCCGGTCATCGCTGACACCGACTCGGATTTCGGCGCCGAGATCATCATTACCTCCAATACCAACTGCCCGGGAATTACCTGCCCGGCCGTAGATCCCATTTTTGATGGCGTGCGTTGCTTCGATCAATCCGATTGTCCGGGAACGACCTCGTGCGTGCGCGAGATGGACGCGGACGCCCTGGGCCGATGTCGCTGCACGCTGGACGCCGACTGCGGCGGCGATGGCTTCGTCTGTATCGACCCCATCGCCGGTCCATCGCCCAAAGGCAAGGTCTGTCGAGCCGCGAACCCCGGTGTGGGCAGCGCGTTGGGCATCCGCGTCGTTGGCGACCAGTTGGGTCGCTGGGTAGCCACCAGGCCCGTGTGGAATCAGCACGGATACGCGGTCACGAACGTCAACGACGATGGCACCATCCCGCGCGCGGATGAATGGCAGCGAAACTGGCGCGGCGAAGGGCTCAACAACTTCCGCCAGAATTCACCCGGGGATGGTGCGGGCGCTGGTTTGATGCCCGACCTGACCATGCGTAATCCGAGCTTTACGTGCAGCGGCGGTAGCGTGGATATCATCGTTGAGGCATGTAACCGCGGCACCGAACCGGTGGCCGATGGCGTGGCCGTCAACATCTACGACGGCTCGACCCTGGTGTGTACGACCACCACCAACAGCATCCTGCCGCCGGGATTCTGCGAAGAGGTCACGTGCACGTGGGACAGCCCCCCGAGCAGCGCAACGGATCTCACCGCGGTCGTGGACAACGACGCGACCAGCAAGGGGGAGCACGTCGAGTGCCGCGAGACGAACAACCTGGTCACCGTGCCCCAGGTCGTGTGTAACTAGCCGCTCTACGCTCTACGCTCTACGCTTTACGGGGGTCGACCGGGGGCAGGGCGGCCTTGATCGCCGTGAGCAGCTCTTCGCTGTTTGGCTCGACGTTGGAGCGGAAACGCGACACGGTCTCTGCGTCGTGGGCGACGACGAACTTCTCGAAGTTCCATTTGACGTCGCCGGCTTCGCCGCCAGCGTCTTTGACGTCGCACAGCAGCTCATAGATTTCGTGACGCTTTTCGCCGTTCACCTCGATCTTGTCCATGAGCGGGAACGTTGTGCTGTAGTTGGTCGCGCAGAACGTCTTGATCTCCTCAGCCGTGCCAGGCTCCTGGCCACCGAATTGGTTGCATGGGAAACCGACGACGGTGAATCCGCGGCCTTCGTACTTCTCCTGCAGTTCTTGCAGGCCTTTGTATTGGGGTGTCATCCCACACTCGGAGGCGACGTTGACCAATAGGAGGGCCTTGCCCCGGTAGGTTTTGAGGCTGGTGAGGTCGTGGTCAATCGTGTGGATGGGGAGCCGATACAGCTTCGCGAACGGGCTGGCCTTCTTCGCTTCGCCTTTGACTTTGTCGCGGATGCCCCCGGCAGTTTCGTCGTCCAGGCCCAGCTTCTGTTGCAGAGTTGCCAGGAAGTTACGCTCCGCTCGCACGGTGCGACCATCCGCTGCCGCCATGCGCACGGCGGATAAATACACATCAGCCCGTGCATCAACCGTGAGCTTGTTTACGGCATCCACCGTGTCTGGTGGACGCGTGTGGAGCCACGCGGTGGCTGTGGTCTTTTCCGCGTCATCGAGCGGGCCCACGTCGATCATCGAACGGATCATCTGTGCCTCGCGATCGTCCACAGAACCGTCAGACCACGCGGTAGCTGCAAGGATGCGTACGGCTTCTAGAAATGGTTTCTCACTCACGATGTGTGCCCCCTGTTGAGCGCCGATCTCACCACCTCGCAGGGGCCGAACGCAACTGCTATAGTTGCTATTCCATGCTGTTCGAGGGCACTCCGAGGTTCCAGGTGGTGCGCCGTCTCGGCGTCGGCGGGATGGGTGAGGTCTATGAAGTCATCGACCGCGAACGAAACGCGCGACTGGCTCTCAAGAAACTCAAAATGCCCAGTGCCGAGGCGCTGGTTCGGTTCAAGAAAGAGTTCCGCTCCCTGGAGGAGGTGCAGCATCCCAACCTGGTCATGTTGGGCGAGCTCATCGAAGAAGCCGGCGAGTGGTTCTTCACCATGGAGTTGGTCGATGGCGTCGACTTTATCCAGTATGTGCGCGACGGGAGTTCCCGTGCGAGCGAGTCGCCGTCCGAGGACGTAACCATGGAGGCCGACGTTCGCGGCGAGCCGGGGAAGGCGCCGCTTGTCGTTCCACGCCGGCTCGAGTCCGAGTCCGATGCTCAGCGCGGCTTTGACGAAGCGCGGTTGCGGTCGTCTGTCGCGCAGCTGGCGTCGGCGGTCGCTGCGCTTCATGCCGCGGGCAAAGTGCATCGGGATATCAAGCCGGCAAACATCATCGTTACGCCTCAGGGCCGACTAGCGCTGCTCGACCTCGGCCTGGTCACGGAAATCGAACGCGACGTTAGCCTTGCACAGCCCACTGTCGCGGGCACCGCTGGTTACATGGCGCCGGAACAAGCGGCGTCGGCCCCTGTGGGCGCGGAAGCCGACTGGTACAGCGTTGGCGTTCTGCTGTTCGAGTCGCTCACCGGCCGGTTGCCCTTCGAGGGGACTCCCCTGGAGATGATGAGCAACAAACAGCAGGAGCGGGCGCGGCCGCCGAGCAGCTTTGTCCATAACGTGCCGGGCGACCTCGACTTGCTGTGCGCTGAGTTGCTGCGCACACAACCGGACCGCCGGCCCGACGGCACCGCCATTCTGCGAAGGCTTCACGTCACCGCCGAGGGTTCAAGGCCAAGCACATCCGGGCTGTCGGCTCCCTTCGTCGGGCGCGTGGACGAGCTTGCCCAGCTGCGCCAGGCCTACGACGACGTGCGCCAGGGCGATGGTGTCGTGGTTCTCGTGGAGGGCGAGTCGGGGGTGGGCAAGAGCGCCCTTGTGCAGCGTTTTATCGCGACACTGACTTCCGGTGAAAGCAACGAGGGACACCAGCCCGTGGTGTTGGCGGGTCGCTGTCACCAGCGTGAGTCTGTCCCGTACAAAGCGTTCGACGATGTGGTCGACGCCCTGTCGAGGACGCTGTTGCGTTGGGAACGGTCCAAGACCGAAGCTGTCTTGCCGCGTTGGACCGCGCTGCTTGCGCAGATCTTCCCGGTGCTCCGGCGGGTCGAAGCGATCGCGGACTCGCCACGGCTCGAGCGCGAGCCCCTCGAAGAGCGTGAACGACGCGATCGTGTGTTCGCCGCGCTTCGCGAATTGTTCCAACGACTGAGTGAGCGGGTGCCGCTCGTGCTCGTCATCGACGATCTTCAGTGGGCGGACGCCGATAGCATTGCCCTGCTCAGGGAGGTGCTGCGCCCCCCCGAGTCACCTCGACTGCTTCTCGTAGCGACCGTGCGTACCACCACCGGCGATGAGGCCGACCGAGTCGCGCCCCCCGGGGATGTGCGCCGCATGAAGCTGACCAGTCTGCGCAAGGATCTGGCCCAAGAGCTGGCCAAGCTGCTCATCGGTATGACGAAGGCGTCAGCGGATGCCGAGGAGATCTCGAATGAGGCCGAAGGCCATCCACTGTTCATCAGCGAGCTCGTCCGCTATGCGGTGGCGCACCCGGGACGGTCGATCGCGAAGGTGGAGCTGGAGCAGGCCCTGTGGTCTCGCATGCGGCAGTTGGCTCCTCCCGTGCGTCGCTTGCTGGCCATGACTGCCGTGGCCGGCGTTCCGCTCCGTCAGGATGTGGCAGCGCGAGCGGCAGAGGCAAAGGACTTCACCGAATTCAGCCGCTGGGTGGCGCAGCTCAGAACAGCGCATCTGGTGCGCACCACGGGTGTGCGAAACAATGACTACATCGAGCCGTACCACGACCGCGTGCGCGCCGCCGTGACCACGCGCATCGCCGACGAACTGCATGCCATCTGCCATCGGCGGCTGGCCATCGCGCTGACCAGCACCGAGGGCGCGGACAAAGAGGCGCTAGCGGTCCATTGGCACGGTGCCGGCGACGATGAGCGCGCGGCGGAGTACGCCATGGATGCTGCCCGCCAGGCGATGGACGCGCTGGCGTTCGACCGGGCCGCGCGACTGCTGCGCATGACCTGTGATCTGCAGCCTAACTTGAGCGGTGAGCCGCTAGCCCAACTGCTCGGCCAGCTCGGAGACGCGGTCATGAACACCGGACATGGCGCCGATGCCGCCGTGATCTTTCTCGAGGCCGCCGAACACGTGCATTCTCTGGACGCCCTGGAGCTGCGCCGCAAAGCCGCCGCCGAGCTGCTGCGTTCGGGGCATATCGCCGAAGGACTGAGCACCCTGGACGCCGTGCTCAAACCCATCGGAATGAAGCTCGCCTCGACACCTAAGCGGGCATTGCTGTCGCTGCTGGTTACCCGCGCGCGTGTCCGTCTGCGCGGGTTGAGCTTTCGTGAGTGCGACGAGCGCGACGTCGCCGCGGAGAAACTGATTCGCAGCGACGCGTGTTGGGGCGTGGGCACGGGGCTTGCGCTCGTGGATCCGATTCGCGCCCAGGACTTTCAAGCGCGGCACCTGTTGCTCTCCCTCAAGATGGGCGAGCCATTTCGGGTGGCCCGGGCGCTGATTATCGAGGCGGGCTACCGGGCCACGTCGGGCGGTGAAGGTAAGAAGGCGCGCGCACTATTGGAACGAGGCCAGGAGATCGCCGAGCGCGTCGGTGATCCACGGGCAATTGCGTTTGGTCATCTGGGGCACGCCATCGTGGCGTATCTGTGTGGGCAGTGGGCCGAGGCTCGCCCCCAGAGCGAGATTGCGGAGAAGATCCTTCGTGAACGCTGCGCCGGCATGAGCTGGGAGATGTTCAACGCTCAGTATTTTGGCTACCTGTCGAACTTCTGGTTGGGTAGGTACTCGGACTTCAAGGCCGGAGTCGCGGACGTATGTGTCTGGGCCGACGAGCGCGGCGATCTGCTGGCAGGGACGACCGCGCGAAACGGCCTGTCGACATTGGTGCACCTGCTTGCCGACGAACCGGATCAGGCTCGCGAGCAATCCCGCGAGGTGGTTGCGCGCTTGCCCGACTCGTTCCAGCTGCAACACTATTGGCAACTCCTGGCGTTCGCGTCATCCGCCCTCTACGAAGGCGATGGCCAAAAGGCATGTGAGTTCGCCGTCGAGTGCTGGCAGAAGAGCGGCAAAGCCATGTTGCTCCGCGTTCAGTACCTGCGAGTGGAGGTCGTCTGGCTGCTCGCTCGCTCCAACCTGCGCGCGGCGAAGCAGGCTTCGGGGAGTGAACGCGTGCGCTTGCTAAAACGCGCCGAGCGCGCACTCAAAGGGCTGGTCGACACCAAACGTCCGTACGCGCTCGGCAAGGCGTCGCTGGTTCGAGCCGGCATTCGGTATCTGCGGGGCGACGCGGATGCGGCCCGGGACGAATTGGCCAGCGCCATCGACATCTTCCGCGGAGCGGACATGGCGGGACTGGAGGCAGTTGCTCAGTGGCACCTGGGAAGGCTGCTAAAAGGCGACGAGGGAGCTGAACTGGCCGTGCGCGGTGAGGCCTATCTGGCCGATCAAGAAGTCGCGCGGCCGGACAGGTTTGCCAGCCTGCTCGTACCGGCGTTCGCCGACGTTAGCTGATGCCAAAAAAAAGCCCTTCCCCCATAACGAGGGAAGGGCGAGGGCCGCGACGACAGGGGCGTTGCCGCAGCCCGGGTCCAAAGGTGGGCTAACTAATCTAGTTGGCGAGTACAGAAGTTATGTTTGGTAGGTCGGTGCAGTCGCTGACATCCTTCCAATTATCTTGTTTCGCCTTGCGTCTCAGCGGGTTGCGCTGCACCATCGTTGGAAGCATGAGAGTCGGCATCTGTCTGATCGTCTGCATCGCGACCACCTTTGGCTGTGGCAATAAGTCCAAGGACAAAGACAAACCCACGCCACCGCCAACCGCCACGACCGGCGCGGCGACGCCCAAGGCCGTGATGGAAGGCCTCAAGAAGTCAGTGGCAAAGGGTGACCTGAAACAAGCCCTGACCTTTGTGCGCGTTCATGAGCACGCCATCTTCGTCGGCCTCGCGTACCTGGATGTGGCGATGCCGGTGGTGCTCAAACTCAGCGGTGGCGACAAGCTCACGCCCAAGTACGAGGCCATTAATCGCAAGCACAACCTGGTTATCGACGAACGCGAGTTGATGCGCGTCGCCCAAACGCGCAAGTTCGCCGAGCTAAACCGTTACTTCACGAATGCATTCAAAGGTAACGATATGCACGCCCTGTGGCAGGACGTGCACGCTGCTGTTCCCAAGGACCGGGTGATCTGGCCCAAGGTCGATATCCATCGGGTGACCAAGTACGGCGAGAACAAGGCGAAGGTCGAGATGTCGATCAAAGGCGTCGATAGCAGCGCTCGTTTCGATGTCATCAAGCAGAACGGTCGCTGGTACTTCGATGTAGGTGCGTTTGGAAAGAACCAGGAGCCGCCGAAGGGGGTAGGGCTCAACCCTCCACCCGAGAAGAAACCGGCTCCGAAGCCGATGCCGAAGCCAGATCCGCACGATCACAAGAAGGGCGATTCGCACGGCCACGACAAACCCAAGGCGCCCACGAAGAAACCCGGATCGGCCACGAAGAAGCCCGATCCCCCCGCCAAGAAGTAGGTCCATGTGGGGGCGTATCGGTCCCGCTCCCCCAGAAGTGATCGCTCTAGCTCGTTTCTGTCTATCCGAACTGGTTCTCAGTCGTAGATAGAAAGAACGAGTACTTGAGTGCGATCACAGTGGCTTCTACGATAACAAAGAATGGTTCATGTTCACGCGATGTCGCCGGGGGGCGACGCGTCAACGCCAGACTCGGATCCGGAGTTGTCCGAGGAATCGGAATTCGCCGAGCCACTGGTGGACGAGGAACAGCCCGAGGAGCTGCCAGACGACGCTGCGATTATCGCGGCGGTTCGGCGTGGCGATGTCGATCGCTTTCGCGAACTGATCGCGCGCTATCAGGGAAAGCTGGTCTCGACCATTCAACAGTTCGTCGGCAGTCGGGAACAGGCCGAGGAGTTGGCCCATCAGACGTTCGTGGATGCGTATCGCTCGCTCAAACGCTTCGACGCCAAGCGTTCGTTCTCGGCGTGGCTGTTTCGCATCGCGATCAACAACGCCAAGGATTGGCTCAAGAGTCACAAGCGAGGCGAGTCCAGGCTTCCCGCGGGTGTGGCCAGCAGCGCCGCCGTGTTTGCCGGTTCAGTGCCGGATCCAGAGCGGGTCGCCTCAGCCAAAGAGCAGCTCATGCGTTTGCGCGCCGCTCTGGACGAGTTGCCGTACGAGCTGCGCGAGGCGTTGATTCTTCACAGCGTACAGGGGCTGCCGTATCGGGAAATGAGCGACATCCTCGGCGTCACCGTGACGGCGCTCAAGAATCGCGTGGTGCGTGGGCGCGCCCGTTTGCGGGAGATCTTGGGGGACAGCGATGACTAACCCCGAGCGCGACGACCTACTGACGGCACAACTCGGCGCCCTGTCTCACGACGGCGACGATGTGTCCCTGGGCTTCACAAGTCGCGTCATGCGCAGCATCGAAGAACCGGCCCGACGCAGCATCTGGCAGCGCATGCTGGATTCGTTTTCGCCGACCACGCCCCAGCGGCGTCGCGTCGCCGCGTTGGCACTGCTGCCCGCCGGTGCAGCCATGCTCAGCTTTCTCGCCGTACTGTGGCTGGCCAAACCATCGGTCGCGTCCCAGGACAGCGAACCCGTGATGACCAGTGACCTGCTCGCGACGGGCTTTTCGATCTACGCACCCGGAGCCGCGACGGTGTTTCTGGCCGGTGACTTCAACGGCTGGGCGAAGAACAAGCTGCGCTTGCGCGATGATGACAGGAACGGAACCTTCGGCGTCGTGGTCTACCTGCCGGAAGGACAGCATCGGTACGTGTTCTGGGTCGACGGCAAGCGCGTGCTCATGCCAGATGGGCAGAAGCAGACCGATTCCAAGCGTGGCGCTCACTCGCTGCGCACCGTGGTGCCCAACCGACTGCGTATGTCGCTGCCCGACAGTCGCAAAGACGCCTACGCGTCGGTCCTGGCCTCGCTGACTAAGTCCCTGCGCAATGTTCCGGTGGCCCAGGTGTTCGACGTGAGCCAGTGTAAGAACGTTCCCGGTGTTCAGGTCGTCAACAGCCGCACCGCGGCCGACGAATTGCGGGTCGTGCACGCAGATGGCGCGAGCCTGAGCTCTTTGCGTCAGGCCTATTCAGCCGACTCCAGTGAATTGATCGTCGCGGACGGCAAGCGGTTTTCCGCTGGTGACCGGGTACTGGTGAGCAACGCTGGTAACGCCAAGGGCGCGCATCTGTTCAACGTCGCCGGAGTTAAGCAGGGTGCCGCTGGTTGGTCGCTTCAGCTTGCGAGCCCCTCTGGTTGTCGGCTCGAGGCCGCTTACACGGCGGGTGCGCTGGTGGTCAAAGCTGATGTTGCCCGCATCTTCGTCAAAGGCAGCGCTCTGATGTTCCACGCCGGCGGAAGCGCTAAGGCGACTCGTCTGGCTAGCAAGATTCACGATTTCCAGGTCGCGTTGGGCGTGGATACGGATCGCGACGGCCTGCTGTTTGATACCCACCGCGGCGACGATGAGTGGTTCTATAACTCCGCGGCTGATGACGCGCCCGTGGCGGGAGCCACACCTCGCGCCGTTCGGTTCACCCTTGTGGCGCATTCTGCCGCGCGTGGTGTGTTGGGCCTGCGCCAAATCGAAGATCACAAACTCAGCGCATCCGCCGCGACTCGGCTGCGCGTCGTTTCACTTACCGTCGCACTGCGCAATCTGGAGAACCAACCATGAGAGACAACGCAGAACGAGGCAGCGTGCTGGTTCTGGTCATGACGCTATTGGCGGCGCTGCTCGCCGCGGGCGCCACCGTCCTGTACCTGCAGCTGTCATCGACTCGCTCGGCCAGCATGATGACCCAGATGCGTAGCGCGCTCTACTGCGCCGAGGCCGGCGCCGTGCGGGCACGCACCGTCTTTGGCAATGGTTACGCCTCGTGGAATGCGGCACTTGATACCGATCCGGGGACGGTGCCGACGTTTCAGCATCCGTTGGTCGGTGACATCGATGGCGATGGCAACAATGACTACTCGGTGGTGATTCGGGATAACGACGATGAGCTGCCGCCTGGCCAACCGGTCAATAACCCAGAGAAGGATAACGACCTTGCGGTGTTCATCGTGTCGACATGCACCAAGTATCCAGACATGCCACGCACCGTCATGGAGCTCGTCACCTATCAGGGCGGCGGAAACGTTTACAAAGACCAGGCGCGCTTCAGCTCGCAGGGTACTGGAAATAAGAACTAAGTGCGCCGTGGTGACAACAGGAACCACGCGGACGCATCGCAGTACCGGGGATCGCAACAAGGGGACACAGTCATGAAGTGGATAGTAATTGCAGCACTAACTTTCACGTTCTTGGGGACCGGGCCGTCTGAGGCCGAGGCACAAGGCGCCCACGCGATCGAGGACTACGGCAAAGGTAGCTTGATCATCCCGATGGATGTCTGCCACCAGTACGCTGGCGCGTATAGCAAGAGCCAGCGCCGGCGCTCGCCGTACTGCTACTGCCCAACGGGCCCCCGGAATGGGGACAACGGTATGCTCAGGGCGTACGGGCTGATTTATCGCCTGCTCGAGAACGGCGTGACCATCGCCTTCATTATCGATGACCAAAAGTCCCGCATCGATGACCCGGACATGAAGGTCTATCACGCGTCTGAACCAGCGCGAGAATTCAACCGTTCGACGGGCGGCACGAGCAAGTTCTACTATACGAACTGCGACTCGCCCCTGGTTGGAGGCAAGAGGTACATTAACTATCGAGCTGCCCCGTTTGTGATTCCCGCCGCGGGTGGTAACGCGCTAAGGGCCATGCAGCTGATCAAGAACGGCTCCCCGGGCGTCAATGGTCGCGGCAAATTCAGTGCTTCAACGTTCAAGTACGTGGATGTCCACGTGGCCCAGGCCGACTTCAAAGGGCCGACGATTCGTAAGTCGAAGGTTCCACCGCGTCCACTCGCGCTGCTCGACATTGGTAGCGGCGGTGGCGGTGGCGCAACCGGAGCCGGCGTCAACATTCTCATTAGCTACCTGGATCTCGCGGGCATCAACTCTGCTGGCACCTCCGGCACTGCCTGCAACCCGGGTACGATTTACGGCATCTTCAGCCGGGACCGGCACTTCACGCGCGACGATTGTCTTCGCAAAGGTAACTACTTCACCCTTTGGGCCCCACACTGGACACCCACCGGTGAGGATCACGAAGGTGTCATTAACAAGATCGCTGAGTTCGCAGACGCCGGCGGCGGTTTCTTCGCCGAGTGTGCTGCTATTGCGACCCTGGAGGGCTCGGTTCTCGAGACCAAAACAAGCCAGTGCAACAACTGTAGCTTCTACTGGTCGGTAAGTAATCCGTTCTACAACGATCAGGTTGGTTCGATTAGCGGTCACTTCATGATGACCAACGGCCTGATTCGCAACGGCCTCAGTACGAGTTACGCGTCCAGTAACTCTACGAGCACCGACGGCTTCGTTTACCGCGACCTGGGTAGCCCCTTCGTACAGAAGGGCGCTCTATCCATGAAGAACTCCAGTGGATCGCACACCCATGACTTCATGCCAGCCGCGTGTCCGGGTTGTAACAACCGCTACGTGTTCGTCGGCGGCGTCGCCGGACCGTCAAAGTACAAGAAAGGCACCGTGCGCCTGGTCTCCAGTTGCGCCTCGAACGACTACAACGCCTCCACCGGCTTGTGTCGCCGCAGCCCCAGCGCGCCCGTATCTGACTACCGAAGCATGAGTAGTAACTGGGACTACTTCACCTTCCGCTTCAAGGACAACGACCCACAGAAGGGGCCGATCTTCTATCTCGGTGGTCACCGCTACACCGGCAGTACGCCCGCTGGTGTGCGCCTGGTACTCAACACCTTGCTGAATCTCGAGGCGTTGGTGGTCGAGACTGCTGACCCCGCCGTCCCGCGCGAAGTCGTGCGCTCTGGCCCCATGGTGTTGCCGCTCAACGGCGCGACCAACTTCATCCAGGGCACCAAGATCGTCTACGAAGGTACCGACGAGACCAAGACGACGTACAAGACGGCGGCTGATAAGGACACGTTCATCTACCCGTACCGAGAGGGCCATCTTCGCTCGTTCGATACGACCACGATGACGTCGAACGATCCCACCGACTACGCGTCCCTCGGTACGCCCCTGTGGGACGTGGCTGACAAGCTGCCGCCGACCACTCCGAACGGTTGCGCGAACCTGGGCCAGTGCCGCACGCTGTTTACGCACATTGGCACCGGCACTGCGATTACCCAGACGCCGTTCGATGTGAGCAACGTGGCTCGCTTCGGCAGTAAGCTCGACGTACCGACCAATACCGACAAGACGGAGCTGATCAAACTAATCCACAAAGGGCGCCGTGACGGCTTCAACAATCGCCTGGCTCGCGTCGGTGGTATCGACGTGTCCACCATGGCGGTGATTCCGCCCAGCCCGCTGGCTGGTCTGAGCACGCGGCCGACCATGATCTACGTCGGTGGTCTCGACGGCATGCTCCACGCGTTCTGCGCCGTGGATAACGTGGCTCCATGCGATACCAAAGGCGAAGAGCTGTGGGCGTACATTCCGCGCACCCAGCTGCCGCTGTTGCGGCTCAATGGCCAGGCCATCCAGGGCTCGCCAGTTATCACCGACGCCTACGGCGACTTCAACCAGAACGGTTTGCGCGAGTGGCGCACCATCATGGTCATCACGACCGGTACTGGTGATGTGGCCGATGCGGATGCAGCTCCTGCTCTCATCGGAATGGACATCACCGACCCAGCCGCTCCCAAGGTTCTATGGGAAATCACCACGGCGTCGTCGCGCACCGGCAACGAGCTGGGCCAGGCGCTGAACGTATCCCTCGGTCCTGTCCTCGTCAGCGGCACCTTGAAGAACGCGGCGTTCGTGTCGACGAACAACGGCGGTACCGGCGGCGCGGGTGTCTACGTCCATGCGTACTCCCTCGAAGACGGCAAGCCCCTATGGGCGCGCCCGTTCATCCGCGACTATCCAAACCCACGAGCACCGAGCAATCCGTCCGTGCCCAAAACGGGTATCCCGGGTGGTGTTGCCCTGGTTGACATCGATGAGCGCGGCTCGATCACCCACGTGGTCGTACCGACCCTCTACGGTGAATTGTTCACCCTCGATGCCACCGATGGCACCAACCGGAACTCTGGTGCTCTGTTCGCGTTCGACAAAGACTTCCATCCTATCGGCTACACGCCAACGGTCTTCCGTCAGAGCTCGTCGAGCCCGTTCTTCGCGCTCGCCGTATCGAGTGACTACATCGATGATGTCAACGCGGTGTGGCTGAAGCCAGGGGATCACCACTACGCCGTGGCTGTCAGGCTCGATGCGTCGAGTACACCGCTCAAGGAGACCGGGACGGACTCGGGCGACCGCCCATTCGTCATCGACCTGGGCGTTGACCAACATGGTGGCGCACAGGCGGTTGTCGCGGGCGACGAGCTCATCATCGTCACCTCGGATCAGGACATCAATAACCTCGAGTTCGGCACGGGTACCGGTAAGCTGATTCGTTACGACATCAGCAGCGGTCGCCAGCAGACCTACGACCTGCAGACCGCAGGTGCCGCTCAGGCCAACGTCGACATCTCCCGCGGCCAGGTCTTCGTCGCAGGTGCCGACAAGTCCATCAAGCTCGACGTCAGCAACGACTTCGACTCCGCGGGGCACACGGCAGACATGGCGTTCAAAGCCAAGGTCGGTCGCAAGCTCTGGCTCATGGTCGAATAACCCACCAACCTCCCACCTCGAAGGCCGTCGGATCCCAATCCGGCGGCCTTTCTCCGTTTTCGGCGGTTCCGCCCCGCACGAGATTGTCGTTCCCTCACGTGGTGAACGCCGTCCGTCAAGGACTCCCAAGAAGCGAGCAACCGATAGCACGGGGCCGCCACGACTCGCCCGGTCAGACACCCAACGGAAAGACCAAGGGAGCGGCGGAGGTGATGTGTCCCGTGCGAGTTCCGCAGCGCCGCAACACCATCCGCGATCTCCACACCTGCTTGCGTGATCTCCACCCACCCACTGGCGCGAGGACTGTCTGAGCCACGGGCGCATCACCTACCGCCAGCGACCGGGCACTAACCATAAAGAAATCTGGGTGAGCATCCAGACAAACGCCCGCGCCGCATCGGCTGCGAGCGCCCAGCCCTTTTTGGTGTTGACAGAGATTTAAACACGTACTAAGTTTTAAACACGTTAAAAAATGAATCTATTCGAGCACAACAAGGCAGAGCGCCGTAAACGCATTCTTAGAAATGCCCGTAAACTCATAGCAAAACACGGCTATGAGGGCCTCACCATGCGGGAACTGGCAAAGGCCAGTAAGGTCTCGGTGCCCACGATCTACAACCTGATTGGCGGCAAGCAGGCCATCATCGAGGCCGGCATGGAGATGACGTTTGTCTCCGTTGCCTCGAGCCTGGCCGGGGTGGGCGAGGGCAACTTCATCGACCGTGCCCTCGCCATCTACAAAGCGGGAAACGACGACTTGATCTCGGTGCCCGGCTACTACCGGGAGGTCATGTTGCTGTGTCTCGTGGGGCCGGAGTGCGGAGACACGCGCCGGGACCTGGAGGTCCGCTACGTGGCCATGATGACGATGAACCTTCAGGACGCCCAGAACAAGGGGCAGCTTGTCGACTGGATCGATGTGCGCGCGCTCGCCGAGCAGCTGTTCGCGGACTACTGCCAGAGCATGCTCAGCTGGGCGATGGGAGAGCTAGACGACGCCGGACTACGCACGGGCACCGTCTTTGGAATGTGTTTATTGCTGCTGGGTGTGGCGAAGGGGCCCGCCAAGAAGCAGCTGGAGCAACGGTTAAGGACTATGGACCCGCCGCAACGAGTCGGTGTGCGTTCAGCAACAGCAGGAGCAGAATCATGACGATCATCGACGGAGTCGATCTGACCGAACCGGCCGAGGGCCACTTACTTCCGCCCAAGGCGTTTACCTCCGCAGCGCTATTCGAACGCGAACTGCGGGATATATTCGAAACGAGTTGGGTGCACGTCGCTGACTTGCCAGAGCTCGAGAATGGTGGCGACTTCGTCACCGGGAGTATTGGGCGCACACCGGTCGTGGTCGTTCGAGGTCACGACGGCGAGTTGCGCGGGTTCCTCAACGCGTGCCGGCATCGCGCCGCAACCCTCGCCGAGGGGGCGGGGAATTGCGGGAAACAACTTAAATGCCCATATCACGCGTGGACCTACGCCACGGACGGTCGGCTGCAGGGCGTGCCACATCGCAAAGACGAATTCGGCGACCGGGATTTGGACGGCATGGGCCTGATCCCGATCCGCGTCGCGACCCTGGGCCCCATGGTGTTTGGTTGCCTCAGCGCTGACGCGCCGGACTTCAGCGTGTGGGCGGGAAACCTGGGAGAGCTGCTGGGCAAGCCCGAGCATGCGGCGCTCAAGCCTGCGTTTGGCTTTACCTACGACGTCAAGTGCAACTGGAAGACCTACGTGGAAAACGGACTCGAGGGATACCACCTCAACTTCGTCCACGACGTGCTCAACGACATGGTGGTTGCCACCGGCGCGGAGCATTTCTTCGAGCCATTCTCCAGTTACTCCCACGCGCCCATCAGCCCCCAGTACCAGAACATGTTTCCGCCCACGGAGACGACGATCACCGATGGCCACGTGCGCTTCGGGCACATCTTTCCCAATCTGATTCCGGTCGTCGCCAGACACGAAGTGTCGTATCTGCGCATCGACCCGGTCGGTCCCGAGACCATTCGTCTCACGGCGCGAAGCTTTGATCCGGGGACGGACCTGGAGCAGGTTGTCGCGTTCCGCAAGGCGGCGCTGGATCGCACGAATCAGCAGGACATCGAAGTCGTCGAGCGCGTGCAGCGCGGACTCAATGCGCGGGGCTTACCGGCCGGCGTGCACTCGTCGGCGACAGAGGTGCGGATTGGTCACTTCGAGCGCCTGGTCGCTAAGACACTCCGGGCTGCTAGCCAACCCGAGCGGGTTCATCTCGCAGTCGCTGCAAGATGATCACGTGACTGCTGATGATCAGTGGCACCAGGAATAGCGGCAGCATGGGAAACGGAAACTCATTGAACGCTGCCATGGCGTCGAACCCGCCGCGGAAGAAGATCACGCGTTGAGCGCTGATGACCACCATGATCATGTCCAGCAGACCGATGATGCACCAGATGCGCACGAGCCGGTAACGGCCGCGAGTGACCATAGGAACAGCGAGTAGGGCGGCGACTGCCATGACACCAGCGAGGATGTCGCCGGCGGCGGCCGGGAACGCGAAGTCCTTGATCAACTCCCCCCGACTCTCGTAGACGAGGAACGCGGCACCAATGGGCGCGCGAACGATGTGCAGGGCGATGAGCCAGCGCAGATCGATGGCGTCCACCACGGCGCGGGTCGTCGCTGAGCGAAAGTAGGCCAGCAGCACCAACGCCACCGGCGTGAGGATGAACAGCGGAATGACGGGCTTGGGCAGCGACGCCAGTTTGATCGTCGCCGCGAACGAGGCGGCGCCGGCAAACCAGGCCAGCAATACGATGGGTACAGCGGAGCCACGTGAACGCGTGTTGTCCATGGGCCTAGGATGCGATGTTGCCGCGGATCGCTACTGTGGCGATTCGTCGCGCTTGGCGACGCCGTCGTGCGGACCTTGCTCGGCGAGCGGGATGTCGCTCCACCAATCGTTCCACGGCATATCACCCTGGCGTTCCGGGTTTCGCGGGTAGTAGATGCGGTTGTCGGACTTTCCGCGCTCGCCGCCGACCAGGAGGATGGCGTCTTCGCTGCCGTTGTTCAGAAACGCGTGACAGGTGCCGGTTCCGGCTGGGAAGCCAGCCAGGTCGCCCGCCTTCATCCTGTGTAGGTGACCGTCGATCCATGCATCGACCTCCCCAGAGATAACGAAGACGAACTCTTCTTCGCGTTCCTCGGCGTGGGGATACGAGGTGCGTTGTCCGGGTTTGACTCGCGTGTAGTGCAGGCCGATCTTTTTCATTCCGGCCATACGTGAGATGGAGCGGCCGGCCGCCATCTGCTCGTCGCTGTTCGGGTAACAGTGAGTGTCTTCGGGCACGTCAGTGCTGGAAATAATGAATGGGGGGCGTTCCATGGGCGGAGGATAGCCGTTTTTCTCGGTTCCGAGTACGCTCTCAGCCGTCGATGAGCGAGTCCAGTCCACAGCCACGATGGAAGCGGCCGTACGCGATTGCGTGTGTCGTGCTCGTCGCTGGCCTCCTGGTCGGTGGCCTCGTCGTGCGCTTGACCACCTCGTCAGCACCGTCACGTCCCGAGTGTTCGGCGGCGAGTGAGCGGCTTTCGGGAGTGTGGGATGAGCAGGTGCGCGCGCAGGTCAACGCAGCGTTCAGTCGAAACAAAATGGTGACGAGGGCAGATGCGCTCGATGAGTACGCGCGCCAATGGGCCAGGGCGCACGCCACATCATGTCGGGCTGGCGGAGAATTGTCCGCTGCGCGCGCGGAGTGCCTGACCGAGCGCCGGGACGGGTTGGCCGCCCTCACGCTGCTGTTGGCTCGCGCGGACAAGGCGGTGCTGGCGAACGCAACCAAGCTCACCGCCGGGTTGGCGCCGGTCGGCCAGTGCGAAGAGGCTGCCTATCTGCGCTCCCTTCCCAAGCCGCCGACGGACCCGGAGCTTGCGCGTCGGTCCAGGGAACTCCGGGCACGCCTTCGCTACGTGCTGACCTTGTTTCGAGCGGGGAAGCACGCCGATGCGAGCGCAGCCCTCACCGAGTTACTGCCCGAGGCCAGCAAGACGGGGTACGCACCTATTGAAGCGTACGCGCGTCGGGTCGCCGACGAGATCAAGCAGCGACAGCGCTGATGCAGTAGTCCCGAAACCGAGACACCGTGCGCCGGTCCCAGCCGGCGAGAATGCGCTCGAGCTTCGCAGCCACCTCCGCCGGTGAGCCCCCCGAGCCCAACGCCCTGGTGATGTCGCGAATCACCTTCTTGTGAAACGTGCGATCCTCGTAGAGCGCTTCGGCCACGTAGGGAACCGAGCGCACCAGGCGTTCCGTCGTGCGCAGGATTGTGGCGACTGCAAACTGGTCGGCGGACTCCACGACGGCTCGCGTGAACGCCAGGTCCGCTTTGGCCACGCTATTCAAGTCGTCGCGGTTGCCAAGCTCGCTGGCCAGAGCGGCGATGCGCGGCGCAGCGGTGACGATCTGTTTCGAACGCGTCGACACCAGGTGGGTGGCAACTACCCGACGCAGTTCCAGGAAGTCGCCGAGAATCTGGGACGCCCGGGTCGGCTCGCCTTCCAGAGCCTCGAACCAAAGTGGCAACAGGGACAGCTCGCCACATTCGCGAGGGTCGTTGACCCGAATGCCGCTGCCCTGGCGCACGCTGATCAATCCCGCCGACTCCAAACGATCCAGGGCGCGCTGAATCGTCGGAGCAGCAACACCCATATCCCGGGCGAGTGCGCGCACGCCTGGCAGATTGGTGCCGGGCCGGTGCTCGTCCCGCAGGATCGCGAGCGCCAACTCGCGCTCGATGCGCGCCGCGGCAGTCTGGGAACCCCGGCTGTTTTCCTGCTCTGCCCAGCTGATTTTTCGGGTCGACATCCACACACCTTTTCTGTATTGTGTTGCACAATTGTATAACACAATTAGCAAGCGAGCGCACATGTTTCTGAAATCACGAGATTCCTTCATACGTAACCGGCTAGCGACCTTCGTAGATGCTGGTCTGCTTTCCGCCAACGACATCCCGACCTGGTGGCAGCTGCGTCAGGCCGAGGCCGAGATGACGCCCTACGTGTTGTCCACCGACGCCACGGATGAGCACGCATACGAGGGCCGACCTTTCGGTCATCCCTGGCTGCGCCAGCCGCTGATCATTACCCAGGTCGGTCTGGATCATTTCCGCACCGGCAGTGGCCTGGGAGCCAAGCTGGTGTCTCAGTGCAACCATCTCCACCTGACCTATCACCAGGGCATGCCGGTGTTTGATCTACAGATCGTGCAAACCCACGAGGGCGGTCTGGACTGCTTGCGACAGCGCACCGACGAACTGCTAGCTGAGAGTACTCCGGCTGCTCGGCGCATCGCGCGCATCGGTCGGCTCACCCTGGCGGACCCGCGGGCGTACTACTCACAGCTCCTTGGCGACGATGGCTGGATCGCTCGCGCTGAGCGCTTTGACTATCCCGGGCCCGATGCCGAAGGCGCTGCGTTCCCCCGAGAGTTCTTCAGCTTGGTTGACCTGGCACGCTACGCGGCGCAGTCCTTTGATCCTCATCCGGGCAGCGTGGGCTGGCACAACGTGCCGGTTCACCTTGCTCGACTCACTGGCCGCCGGCGGCGTGAGGGCGGACGCTTCGGCTGGTTCTCTAAACGCACAGAGGCCCGTTGATGTCCCGACGCGCCGTGGTCACCGGGGCAGGTGGCCCGGAGGTGTTTTCGATAGTCGACGAGGCACCGGCTGCGCCACGAGCCAACGAGGTACGCATCCGCGTCGCTGTGGCCGGCGTTGCGTTCGGCGATGTGATGCGTCGCCGAGGCGTTCTCGCCCCTCGTAAGCCGTTCACGCCGGGCTACGACGTCGCTGGGTACGTCGACGCGGTCGGCAGTAGCGTCACAGAGCTCAGCAAGGGGGCGCGAGTCGCCGCCATGATGCCCAAAGCTGGCATCGGTGGCTACGCCGACCATGTCTGCGTGCCGGCCAAGCGCCTTGTGCGCGTGCCCGATGAGGTGCCATTCGATGAAGCGGTGTGTCTCGGCCTCAATTACATAACTGCGTTTCAACTGCTGAACCGTGTCGCCAAAGTGTCGCCGGGCCAGGCCGTCCTGATTCACGGCGCCGCGGGCGGAGTGGGAACGGCCTTGCTCGATCTTGGCCGACTTTATGGCCTCACCATGTACGGCACCGCGTCCGCAAGAAAGCACGACCTGGTTCGGGAGCGGGGCGGCATTCCTATCGACTACCGCAACGAAGATTTCGTCGACCGGATCGCAGAGCTCGAGCCCGAAGGCGTTGCCGTGGTGTTTGACGGTGTCGGCGGTGACAACCTGCGCAGGTCCTATAAGACGTTGAGTCGACGAGGAATGCTGGTGGCGTTCGGTGTGTCCGGCGACGTCGATAGTGGCCTCAGCGGTGTGGCCAGAGGCATGGTTACCTATGCGGGCTTAAAGTCTCGCTTTAACCGCAAGCGTACCCGGTTCTACGCGATCACCGCGTCGCCGGGCTCGTGGCCGGCACAGTGCCGCGAAGACTGGCAGGAGCTGCTGGACATGCGGCGGGACGGAAAATTGTCCCCGGTCATCGGTGCGAGAATTCCCTTGGCCCAGGTCTCGGAGGCCCACGAACTCATCGATCGCGCCGGTGTCGTGGGCAAGATCGTCATGACCTGCGTCGCCTGAGCCGCCTCGCTCAAATTGAGACGTGCCCAGGATCTTGAAGCGCACCCGCGCATCGCCGTACACTTAGCGGGCGGGTGCCGAAGAACAAGAACAAGCGCAATCGCACTGACGAGAGCACGCTCGTCGGTGACATGAAGCCCATCTCCCAGCTGATGGCCGCGGTGCGCCTCGCTCGGCTGGAGCAGGTACGTGGTCCGGGGGCGCCGCGAGAGTTTTGCCTCGAGAAGGCAGAGACCACTTTCGGCCGGTCGGAAGAGGCCGATATCTCCGTAGATAGCCAACTGCTGTCCCGGCAGCACTGCGTGTTTCGTAAGAATGGCCGGCAGGTGCGGGTACAGGACCTGGACAGCTCAAACGGCATGTTCCTCAACGGAACCAAAGCGTACGGTGCGGATCTGTACGACGGAGACACGGTTCAGATCGGCGATGTCATCGTCATCTTCCGCGAAGGACAGTAATGAGCGACGACGTCTTCGTTCGGTTTTGGGGAACACGCGGGTCGATCCCAGCGCCCGGGCACGCCACTCGAAAGTTCGGGGGCAATACGTCGTGTGTGGAGATCCGCATCGGCAACACGTTGTTGATTTGCGACGCCGGCACCGGTCTGCGCGAGTTGGGCCTCGACTTAATGAAGCGGACCGAAGACCGCCTCGAGATGCACATGTTCTTCAGTCACATGCACTGGGATCACATCCAGGGCTTTCCGTTCTTCGTCCCGGCTTACTCCGCCAGTAACACGCTCTACGTTTATGAAACCGCTCCGGGGGCGGATCGAGTGCAGCGCTTGCTCGACGGCCAGATGCGTTCAGACCACTTCCCCGTGAGCTTCGCCGAGCTCAACTCGTTTATGGTCGCGCGCCACATGGACAAGGACGGCAAGTCCAAGTTCGGCCAGGTCAAAGTGAGCTGTTTCGAGCAGAACCACCCGGGGCGAAGCTTCGCGTACGCGTTCGAGGCGGAGGGCAAGAAGGTGGTCTACGCGACGGACAACGAGATCGATCTGACCTTGAAGAACAAGGACAGAGTCGTGGACCACCCGGATGAGATGCGCCAGGTGCCCGACGATTTCGTTGCGTTCTGTGCCGATGCGGACCTGCTCATCGCCGACGGCCAGTACACCGACGAGGAGTACCCGCAGAAAGAGGGCTGGGGGCACGCCCGCGCCAACACGGTCGTGGACCTGGCGGTTCAGGCCGGCGTTAAGTCGTGCGCGCTCTTTCACCACGACCCGCTGCATACGGACCTCGACGTCAAAGAGATCGTTCGCGACGGCCGTAACCGGTCCAAGATGCACGGCAAGGACCTCCAGCTATTCGGCGCCCGCGAGGGCCTCGAAGTAAAGCTGTAGCCGGTTAGTACGGCGCGACCGGGCCTGCTGGCTCAGCGCCGGTTTCGTCGTCGCCCTGGTTACCCTGGCCCTCGTTGCCCTGACCCTCGTTACCCTGGCCCTGGTTACCGTCGCCCTGGTTACCGTCGCCCTGGTTACCGTCGCCCTGGTTACCGTCGCCCTCGTGGCCGTTTGATTCGCCACCCTCGGGCTGTCGATCGAGCAGACTGACCGCCTCACCGAAGCGCCGACGCCGGGTCCGAGTGACCTCTTTGCCTTTGTACTTCTTCAATCGCTTCTTCAGCTTCTTGATCCGGTCAGAAGCCTTCGGGTGGGTGGCGTAGAATCCGCCTTTGCCCGTGTGCTGCTGGGCTTTGAGCGTGCGTAGGTAGCGGGTGAACGCCCGCGGGTCGTAGCCCGCTCGCGCCATGATGGCCAGGCCGACTCGGTCGGCTTCGTACTCGGTGTCTCGCGAGTATCCCTTCACAGTCATGGCGTCGACCATGTCGTTCATGCTGCCTTCGAACACCTTGGTGAGCTTGCCCAGAGTCTGTTGGTCCAGCTGCACCGACGAGTCGAGGAACTCCTTATATACGCCAGCCCAACGGGACTTCTTGATGCTGCCCAGGGCATGGCCACGCATCACGTGGGCGATTTCGTGCGCGAGCACTGCCGCGAGCTCGTCTTCGCTCTTCGCTGCTTTGATCGCCCCGGTCGTCACCAGGATGAACCCCCCCGGCGCTGCGAACGCGTTGATCTTGGCGTCGCGCATGACAATGAAGTGCCAGCCGCCGATCGGGGTAGGGCGGTCACCTTTGCGTGGGGTTTCTAGTGCCGCCACCGCGAGCACGGCGCCGACCTGATTGACGTACTTGGTCAGTCCCGTCAGCTGGCCGTTGAGCATGTTCTGCTTGTCGACGTAGTCGTACTGGTTCTTCGCCAGCAGCGTGGTCGCCAGGGACCGGCCGATGTAGTACTCGTTCTCCGGTGTCAGGTTCTTGCGGGCGTTCTTGAACGCTGTCCATGTGCGCGAAATGCTCTCGGGGGTGAGCTGTAGTTTACAGCTCAGGGACGTCCCCATGACTCCGACCAGGGCGACGACGAACAAGCTATGTAAGCGAAGGCGGCGCATCAGTTGCCCCTCAATCCGCCGCTGGAAACGAACCGACCGAGTTCTTCGTCGTCCACCTCGAGCTTTTCGATAGCGTCCACATGGCTGAAGTCCATGTTGGGGTTCTGGGTGCGGTACTTGCTCTCGACCTCGGGCGTGAACCCGCGACCTGCCAGCTCGACTTCGTCGCGAGACGCGCCGCCACCGCCGCCGGGCTTGGCCGACAAGCTGACCTTCTTCTCGACGACTGCCGTGCGATGGATCCAGCCGCTAAACCGACCATCGACTTTGTACCAGTCCTTCTTGGCGCTGCGATATGTGAGCTGTTGTCCACGCGAGGCGCGACCAACCGAGCGGCCGATGAACTTCGGTTTTGCCATCACCTTGGCCCGCATGACGCGCACTGTGACGATCGACCCCTTCTTCGGCTTGGAGTAAACATCGCCAACGCCCGACAGCGACGCGAGGGCCGCTACGGCGATGAACAGCAACACAGACTTTGCTACGCGCATCCTATTTCTCCTTGAGTCGCCACACACCGTCCCAGTCGTCTTCGGGCGGATTTTCCAGCAGTGCCTTGCAGCGCTCTACGTACATCTTCGACGGACCGTCTTCGGGCAGAATCTCTAATGCGCTCTCGAACTTATCGATAGCAGCCGAGAACTCCCTGTCCCGATAACAGGTCAAACCAGCTTCATATTCCTGCATCGCTCGGGCGACGACCTCGGGTACTTTGCCCGCTTCTTCCAATACTTCGAACACGCGAACTGGCTCGTTCTTGCCTTTGACCGCCAGGTAGTCGAGTTCGCGAACATCCACGATGTCCTCGACTTCCGTCAGGGTGAACTCACTGATCATCAGATAGGTGCCATACGGCTTGTTCGCACCCTCTAATCTCGCCGCCAAGTTCACCATGTCCCCCATGACAGTGTAGTTGTACTTGTGCTTCGAGCCCATGTTGCCGACGACGGTCTTGCCGGAATTCACACCGGCACGGGCATTTACGGTCACGCCGTACTCTTTTTCCCAGATCGGGCGGAGTTCGTCACACTTTCGCCGCATGGCGAGGGCGCATAACACCGCGTGGTGGGCGTGGTTCTTGTCCGACACTGGCGCACCCCAAAAGGCCATGACCGCATCGCCGATGTACTTATCGACGATCCCGCCACTTTCCAACACGATGTCCGTCATGTGGGTGAGGTAATCGTTCAACAGGCGCACGAGTTGCTCAGGTTCCAGACCTTCGCTCATGGTCGTGAACCCGGCGATGTCCGAGAAATACACGCTCATCCGGCGGGTTTGACCGAATTCGAGGGACAGGTGCTCGGGGTGCTCTTGTAGATAGTCCGCCAGTTCGGGGGATGTGTAGCGACCGAGGGCTTCCTGAACGAAGCGCTTGTTGCGCCGTTCAGCCGCCGAGGTTACGGCCAGGGCGGCGAACGCGGTTGCCATGCCGCCGCCGCCGGGTAGCGCGACGGCGATCCAAACGCCTTCGGATGCGTAGAGCCAGGCGGCGAGCCACCAGTAACTTGCGAGCAACGCCAACGTCGCCGTAACAGTCGCGACGAATGCGATCTTTACCCCAGGAATGGCCGACCAGATGGCCACGACCATGATTCCCATGACGAGACACAACAGGAAGGCAACCAGGGCGTCCAGACCGCGGGACGTGCGCCTGACCCAGTCGCCATTGAGCAGGTTGTCCAGCATGTTGGCCTGGATCTCGGCACCAAGGTGAATGTTTGAAACGGGCGTTACCCGGATATCGCGCAGGGCCTGACCGCTCGCGGACACGAACACGTACTTGCCGCGAAGCTTGTCGAACGGTACCGACGGTGGCTTCTTGTACTCGGTGACCAACTCGTACGAGCGCAGGATCTCGTACGCGGGAATGTGTTCGTAGAGTTTGTTGCCGTGATAGCGAATGGCGATCTTGCCCTGATGATCCAGCGGCAGCCGGCGCCAACCCAGGACGACCGAGTCGCGTTTGATGATCAACTCGGCGTCTGGTTCGCCCACCAGGTACCCGGCCAGCGCCAGGGAAGGGTAGAGCCTGCCGTCGAACTCAACCAGGGGCGCGTGACGGCGCATGATGCCGTCGGCCTCGGATCGCTGGATCACGTTGGCGGTGTGCTTTGGCCCCGGGGCGATCACGTCCAACGGTGGAGTCATGCCCGCGCTCTTGGGGAAGTTGATCTTCGTCCCGGGGGGCTTGGGAATGCCGTCGCGCTCGGCGATGAAGTCGGCGATGGAGAACTGGGTGGCCAGCTCTGCGTCGGTCAGCTCGCGTGGTTCTGGCTTGACCGATGGCGCCGCGAACAAGGTCTCGATCTCCTCGATGCCCTTCATGCGTTCCCAGGATTTGGTCACGTCCTTCTTGGCCTTCTTGCCGCCGTAGTACAGGTCGACCGGTCCGTCGCCGATGAGGAACGCCCGTGAGTTCCACGCCATCAGCTTTAACGCTACGGGCATGGCTTGTTTGCGCGTGGGGAACGTGCGCAACTTGGCGGCCCACTTGCCGCGGGGCTTCTGTTTGCGCGCCGCTCTCGACAGGGCCAGGCCGATGACGTTGTTGCCCGCCTTCTTCATGGCGTTGGCGAACTCTTCGGCGTCGTTGACCGAATGGGCGCCACGGTCGACGAACAACCAGTCATAGAGCACCACCTTCGCTCCGGCCATGCGGAAGTACTCGGTGAGGTACGCGTAGAGTGCGCGCGGCCACGGCCAACTCTGGTCCATGTGGTCGTAGACGTCTTCGATGTCTTGTTCGCTGATGTCGACGATGACGATGTCAGGCGAGGCCTGCTTTGCGTCGGCAGCGCTTCGGGCCCGCAGATCGTGGGTCCACCATTCGCCGCGTTCGAACAGCATGGGCCGCATCAGGCAGAGCACGGCGATCACGATGCCGACGCCAGCCCCCACGACGGCGCCGGAGACGAGCTTGCGTACCTGCGGTGACAGGGTTGCCCACACGGGCGCACGATATCACGCGGCGGTGTTATCCTCGGCCGTGGCGTTTCGTAACGACCTGGACGCGGCTCATGCCCGAGCGGATGCTCTCGAGCGCAAGCTGGCCGATACCGAGGCCGAAAACGAGCGTTTGAAGGCCGGGGAGCTAATACCGCGGCCAGCTGCGGCACCGGTCTTGCGGCCGTCTGTCGTGCTCCCTGTGATGGTCGGGGGCTGCGCCGTTTTGGGCATCGGCTGGCTAGCCTTCGGCACCGTCGGCCTGGCTGTGGGCGGGGCAGCAGCCGTAGCCTTGACCCTTCCGATGTTGTTGGTGGCTCGCCTGGTCGAGGTGGTTGGTCCTGGCGAGGTGCTGGTGATCAGTGGTCCGAACTACCCACGTCCCGACGGCCGCAACCTGGGCTACCGGGTCATCAAGTCTGGGCGCGTATTGCGCAGGCCGCTGATCGAAACGGCCGAGCGCATGAGCGTTCGCGCAATGACTGTCGACGTCCGGGTGGAGGCCGCGTACACCAAAGGCTCGATACCCGTCGCTCTCTCGGGGGCCGCAGTGGTCAGGGTCATCCCTGACGAACCCGAGGTTATCAACGCTGTCGAACGGTTCCTGGGCCGTCCCCAAACGGAGCTGATGCGCGTGGCCAAAGCGACCGTTGAGGGCCAACTGCGCGGAGTTCTCGCCGACCTCACCATCGCGGAAATTCAGGAGAACCCAAGCAGGTTCGCCGAGTCGCTCATCCATGAATGCGAAGACGATATGGCGAAAATGGGACTGGCCGTAGACAGCTTCAATCTCGGCAGCCTCGACGTCCCGGTCTAACTCACTTCGTGCACTTCGTCTTGTCGGGTTCGTTGCTGACCATCTTGTCGCCGTCGAGGCGGTAGAGGCCCAAGCATTTGATGCGTTTGTCGATCGCTTCGGCGGACCGCTTCTCTATGCTCACGTCCCAGATTCGGTGGAAGCTGTCGCTGGTGCCTTGCGCGATCACGCGGTCGCCTGCGCCGAGGAACTTGGCGCGGATTCCTGGTCCCTGGTGCCCGGGAAGCTCGGCGACTTGACCGTTCGTGCGCGTGTCCCAGATGCGCACGGGCCCGTTCAACGGGCTGGTAAGTAGACGTCCGCCGGACTGGTCGAACTCGGTTAGCACCAGGCCAGTGTTGCCCGCCTTCCACGACGAGACTCGTTTCCCTGTTTTAACGTCGAACAGGCTGACGCTGCCGTCCAGGTTGCCGCCGGCGATGTGCTTATCGCTGAACCCTACGGTGACCACTTTGCCGGTCAGGGTGTACAACTCTCGACCGCTGCTGGCATCGGAAATGCGCGCGACGCGATCGTCGCTGACGACAGCGACTCTGCTGCTGTCGCGTGAGAAGGACAGGGCGATGGCCCGCTGCTCATGCTTCTTCAGCAAGGTCGGCGCTCCCGTCGCTACGTTGAACACGGCGGCTTCGCCGAGCACAGATGTGGCGGCGAGGACCTTGCCGTCTGGAGAGAACACAAAGGAGTACGCTGTGGATTTGAACGGCTTCTTGCTCCAGCTCAATTCCCCTTTGTCAGTGCTCCACACCGCCACGCGTCCGTCGTTGGCTTCGGAGGCGACCCATCGGCCGTCATCGGAAATCGCCAGGTACTTATTGCTGATCTGCCACGTGGCCATCTGTTTACCGTTGGCCGTGTTGTACGTGAACAGTTTGCCGTCGGCACCGGCCAGAGCGATACGTTCGCCGCGTTTCGCCAGGCGCGCGTAAACCGGCTCCTTGGCATCCTTGCGCAGGACGTGCGGCTTCTTGCCAATGGTGAATAGCGCGTTGCTCGGCGTCATCCCCGTCGCGACCGCGCGCGTGCCATCAGCGGAGACGTCCAGCCCGCTGATGCGAGAGTGATAGGACGTGCCCCGGACGAAACGCGGTCGATATGAATAGTCGACGATCGCGACGTGGTGCCGGCTATTGACGGTTGCGATGCGGTGCCTGTGCTGGTCCATCGCCGCGCCAAGCTTCTGGCCAAGGGGCGCTGCGACCGTCGTCGTTACCGCGCCGGTCATGCGATCGCGGATCGCGACGATGCCTTCCCGGCCGCGGGTGTACACGTAGAGGCCGTCTCCCGACATGCCCGCGGAGATGACGGCTCCTTTGTGTCGCCCAGCGTAGGTCGCCGACCGTGTTGCGTCCTTGGTGTCCCATATGATGGCGGTGCCATCGCCAGCCCAGACCACGGCGCTCGTCTTGCTCGGGCTGAGGCTAATGTCGCTGTAGCTCCCGCCGGGTGCCTCCAGTTCAGCGAGCTTTTTGCCGCTGGTGATATCCCAGTGTTGGAACTTCTCGCCCGTGATGGTCAGCACCTGATTGTTGGCGACCGGCTTAATCGTCAAGACCGCCACGACGCCCGCGTCGATCGTCTTGACTCGCTCCTGGCTCTTTCGATCCCAGACATGCAATTGCGCCGTGGCGTCCAGAGAACCGACCAGCACACGCGTGTCGTCCACCGAGAAGGCCACGCTCATTGCCTTTGGCTCGAGCAGCCAGCCTTTGGCGGCACCGGTGCGTGCCTCAAAGATGTCCACGCCGCGTCCGAACGTAGCGATGGCCACCAGGCTGCTGTCGTCGCTGAACACCGGGTGCTTGTTTGGTTTGCTCTCTGTGCCGCGTATGGCCCACATGGGCTTCCAGTCTTTTGTGCTCCATACACGCAGCGTATTGGCGGTATCGATGGCCGCGACCATGGAGCCGTCTGGCGATACAGTGAATCCGTTGACTCCTTTGGGCGCACCTTCGAGAGTCGCGACCTTCGCGCCTGTGTTGCTGTCCCAGACGACCAGCCCCTTGCCGGTATTGGTGAGGAGGCGCGTGCCCTTTCGGGCGAACCGGATGCCGCCGAGACCACCGGCGGTCTTGATATGCACCGTGCTGGCGCGCCGGTCTAGCGTGGACATGGCCCTGGCCAGCATTGTGCGTAGCCCCGGCGTATCCACATTGAGGGAATAGGCCTTACTCAGATACGCCGCCGCTTCGTCGTGACGCTCCGCGCGCAGGGCCTGACGACCTTGTTCGGCGTACAGAGACGCCAGACGCGTGACGGCTTGTTGTGTAGCCTGCTTCGCGATCTTAGTCTGTGCATCTGCGTGGTCGCGCGCGTCTAGCACGCGTTTGATCGATATAGTGCCGACGACAGCCACGACGAGCAGCGCGACCCCTGCGATTGCCACAGGGATTTTGTGTCTGAGTAGCCAGCGCTGGACGAGCTGCCACGTCGTGTAGGAGTGGGCAGCGACGAGCTTGCCGTTTTGGAACTTGCGCAGCTCGTCGGCGAGTTCACCAGCGGTGCGGTATCGGTCCTCGCGGTTGTGGGCCATCGCTTTGTTGGCGATGGCGACCAGGTCGGCGGGCACGTCGTCAACGTAGTCCGTGATGGGCTTGGGTGGGCCCGCTACTAGCTCGGCCAGCAGCTCGTCGACGGACTTGGAGTCCGAAAATGGGCGCTTGCCCGTGAGCAGGTGGTAGAGCATGGCCCCGATGGCATAGACATCCGTACGCTCGTCGACATTCTCACCGCTGCCTTGCTCGGGGGACATATACGCCGGCGTGCCCATGACCGAGCCCGCGCGGGTCAGGTTTGAGTCGGTGCTCTCCGTATCAGGGGCGCTCTCTTTTTCCTCGCTACCATCGACGCTGTCGCCATCGGTGAGGCGCTTGGCCAGGCCCCAGTCAATCACCACGGTCTCGCCGAACGAACCGACGAGCACGTTGCTGGGCTTCATGTCTCGATGAATGACGCCCTCGCTGTGGGCATACGCCATGGCGTCGGCCACGGCGATGATGTGCGACAGCATGCCCAGGCGTGCGTTCGTCGTCTTCCGTTTCTTCATCGCGGCGGCCAGTGATTCGCCGGAGACCAGCTTCATCGCGTAGAACGGCTCGTTGGACTCCCACTGACCGACTTCGTAGACGGGAACGATCGCCGGGTGCTGCAAGTTGGCCGTGATGAGCGCTTCGCGAGCGAAACGCTCGGCGGCGGCGCTTCTCCCTTCGAGGATCTCTTTGATGGCGACGATACGCCCGGTGCGCTTGTCTCGGGCGCGCATGATGCGGCCCAGGCCACCTCGATCGTGCTCTTCGATGATGGTGTAGTTGGTCTTGGCCACGACTGGGAGCTGCGCCGCATCGCGCTCGGCGTCCGCGTCGCGAGGCGCTGCTCCAGCAGGGGGAGCACTGACCGTTTCGCCATCGGCCGCCACGGACTCCAGCTCGTCTGGTCGCGACTCGGCTTCCACCGTATCGGCGTCCGAGTCTGCATCTGCGTCTGCGTCGGCGTCGGCTTCGGCTTCGGCGTCCGAGTCTGCCGGCGAAGCCGGGTAGCTCTTTGTCGAGTCTACTGCTTTGTCGCCATCGTCGGGATTGTCCGCAGTGTCGTCCGGGAGTTGGGTGGCCGCATTCGCGTCCGTCTCCTCAGCCGTCTCGTCCTGCCCCCGCCCGCTCATGAGCGGCAACAATACCAGACCCGCCCGCGGCAGGCACCTCGTCGTCTTCCGCTACCTCATCTCGGGCCAGCCACCAGTCAGACATGGCCGGCCACAGCCCTTCAGAGGCTTTGCGTGAGACCACGGCGCCCACGTGACCGCCGCGCATGGTTAGTTGCTCTTTGTCTTCGCTGCTGATCAAATCCATCAGACAGGCGGCGCTGGATATGGGCACGATGTTGTCGTGTTCGAAGGTCACCACCAGGGTAGGGCAGCCGATGTTGCGCAGGCGAACCGGCTCCCCCGACAAACTGAACCGATTGCGCACCAGCGCGTTCTGCCGATACAGCTCGGTGATGTAGCGGCGATAGCATTCGCCTGGGAACGATACGTTGTCGCTGCCCCAGCGCTCGATGGCAAAGAACCCGTCGAGGAACTCATCGTCCCAGGCACGGTCGATGACGTTCATGGCCTTGGACAGGTTCAGGGTCGGCGTGAGCATGTTGAATGACGCCTGCATGAGTTGCCAGGGCACATTGCCGAAGCCGTCGATGAGCGCGTCCAGGTCGAAGGTGGAGATCCGCGACCAGGTGGACAACAGCCCGCCATCATCGAAGTCGATGGGCGTCGCCAGCGCCGTCAGGGTCGCCACGTAGTCAGGGCGCACGCTGGTGTAGATGGTCGCCAGCGTGCCGCCCAGGCAATAGCCCAGCAGGTGCACGTCGCCAGTCTCCGAACGTCGCGCCACCTTGCGCACCGCACGACCGATGTAGCGGTCGCAGATGTCGTCGAAGGTCAGGTAGCGGTCCTCCGCGGTGGGCGTGCCCCAGTCGATCATGTAGACGTCGTGGCCGCGATTGACCAGGTACTCGACGAAGCTGCGGCCGGGCTGCAGGTCCAGCACGTAGCTGCGATTGATCAGTGACGGAATGATCAGTAGCGGTGTCGACGCCTTGTCGGCGGGACCGCCCTGATAGTGGAGCAGACGCCACTTGTTCTCGCGATGCACCACGTGCGCAGGCGTCAGCCCGACCTGCGGCGCCTTGCGCTTGAGGATGCCGAACAGTCCGCGCAGGCGGCTTTTGCTCGGCGCCTTAGCCATACAGCGCCTCGAATTGATCGGAGAATGCGGCGTACACCGCCTTGCGCCTCAGCTTGAGGGATGACGTCAGATGCCCGGCTTCGACCGTGAGCGGCTCGTTACGCACGAAGAACTTCTTGATCGTCTCGTAGCGGGCGAGCTCGCCGTTCACCTTGGTCACGACCTCACCGATGCGTTGCTCGGCCGCGGCCAGCTCCGTGTCGGCGCCCACCCATACGCCAGCGACCAGGTACTTCTGACTGTCGCCGTACACGACCAGATGCTCGATGAGCGGTTCGTCGCGGAAGCGCAGCTCGATGTTGGCGGGGGCCACGTTCTTACCGCCAGCGGTCACCAGGATGTCTTTCTTGCGATCGATGATCTGGAGAAATCCATCTTCGGTAAAGCGGCCGATGTCGCCGGTGTGAAACCAGCCATCCTCATCGAATGCGCCAGCAGTGGCCTCGGCATCCTTGTGGTAGCCGCCGAACACGTTGGGTCCCTTGGCCAGGATCTCGCCATCGTCGGCGAGCCTGAGCTGCACGGACGGCAGCGGTTTACCCACGGAGTCGAAGCGGAAGTCATCGGGTCGATTGATCGTCAAGGTTGGCGAGGTCTCGGTCAGGCCATAGCCCTCGACGATGAGTATACCGTTGGTGTGGAACAGCTCCTTGATCTCTCGTTTGAGTCCGGCACCGCCCGACAGGCAGAAGCGCATGCGGCCGCCGGTCGCTTCCAGGAGCCGCTTGTTGCGCAGCTCTTCGGTCGGTTCGGCCATTGCCGTGCGGGCCAACTTCTCCCAATAGGCCGGCACACTGAAGAAGGTGGTCGGCTGGACCTCGCCGATCAGCTCCAGGGCTTCGTACGGCGACGTCATGTAGCTGGTAAAGCCGAGGGTGTTGCCCAGGCACAGCTCGCCGAAACCGAAGATGTGGCTCATGGGCAGCCAGAACAGATCCACGGCGTCCTCGTGGAGCAACGATTGGTTGCTCTGGAACCAGTCGGCGGCGTTGAGGCCCGTGTTGTTGTGAGTGAGCGGGACACCTTTGGGCCGCCCGGACGTGCCGCTGGTGTAGAGCATCAAGCCCACATCGTCGTTGCCGACGTTCGCCAGACGCGCGTCAAAGATCTCCGGGTGAGCGTTGTCGCAAATACCGCCGACCTCCATCAGCTCGCTCCAGCTGGTTTCCTCGGCTGCAGCTGCCTGGTTGTCCAGGCGGATCAACTTCGCGAGTTGTGCGGTAATGCCCGGTGTCTCGCGTGCACGTTGGCTCAAGTCATCGTCGCCGACGAACAGGAACCGCGCTTCGCTATGCTCGAGAATGTACGCGGCTTGCTCCGCGGTGCTCGCCGGATAGATCGGCACCATGACGCCGCCGCACGCTTGAATTGCCAGGGCCGCCACCGCCCATTCGACGGAGTTGTGCGCGTAGATCGCGCCGCATTCTCCGGGTTCGAATCCGTTGTCGCCCAGGTATCTGGCCGCCGCGCGAATATCAGCAGCGAACCGCGCCCAGCTGTAGGCGGTCCATGTCGCATCCGTGCGCCGGTAGAATCGCGGCTCGTCGCCTTGCTTGGCCGCGCGGTCGAGGACGGCGTAGGGGGCGGGTCTCACGTCCAGAAATGCCGAGATGTCCATTAGTCTTCGCCTACCGCCCGCTCGTTCCGGGCGTCTTCGAGTTGCTCTTCCAGATCGAGAATGCGGCTTTCGAGCTGATTGAGTTTGTGCAGCGAACGCTCCTGGTCGCGCTTGGTCGGCAAACCGAGTGCGCCGCACCAGGCCTCCATGGCTTTGTCCGACGCTACTTTCGTCTTCATCACCGCGGTGAGCAGCGCGCCCGCCGGCTGCAACAACGCCGGGTTGCGCAACATGGTTTCCATGTACGTAGCGGTCGTTCGCTCCCAGGCGTCGAACCCCTTTTTCCAGCTGTCCCAGATCATGTTTGCTCCTCGGTCATAAGGAAAAGCGGCGTAGCTCGGCGGCGTTGGTGAAGTTGGGCTCGGTTTCGTCGGCCTGGCTGGTCGCTCTGGCGAGTTCACCGAAACACTCGAACAAGAACGAGACCTGGCGGCGGGATGTGTTCACGCCACCGGCCGCGGGCTCGCGCAGCACGTAGGTGTAAGAGCGCAGCACGGGTTCGAATCCGACGTAGGGCAGCACCAGGCGGCCGCTGCCATCGATGACGATTTCGTAGGTGTCTGTGCCGGCGTATGGCAGCCCGCTCAATGTGCTGTCTTCGATGACACCGACCTCCGTGTACCGGTCTCCGTTCTGGATGGGGAAACGAAACAACGCGACCGGATCATTGTAGCGGAACAGGGTCTTACCGCCGGATGAGTCTTCGTCCCGGGACGCCATGCCTAGCAGCCATAGGCCATCATCGTCCTTGCGATAGACGCCGACCAGCAGGCCCATGGCGTCGTTGGCCAGGGAAAAGGTCGCGTCGGGGAACGTGTCGGCGTACCACTGGGTGGTCACCGGAGTGGCGGCGAACACGACCCGTGCGTCGTCGACCGTCTCGTCCGGGTAGTTCCAGGTGAGCGCACCGTTTGCTCCGGCACTGCCTGTCAGGTCGACGTTGGTGTTTTCCCGGAGCAGGTAGTTCGCTTCACGCTCGATGGCAACCGGCATTTCGTCCGCGTCGATGCGGCCATCGAGATTGGGCAGGCAGTCCAGGGTCGGCAAGCCGCTGTCGTGGCTCCCCGACGGTGTGCGGTTGTCATCGACGCAGCCGACCGAGGCGATAGCGCTAAGCGCGGCTATGAAAACGATGCGTGTCATGGACTAGAAGAAGTATCCCAGGCGCAGGCGAACCAGTTGAGCGGTTCGTACGGCGCGGTTGTCCGAGCGCCGGTTGAACGCGTTGCCCGGGAAGAATATGGCGTGTTCCAGAGCAACTCGGAAGCCGTCGCGGGTTTCGTAGGTGAGGCTGGGGTCGATCTCGATGCCCATGAACCGCTGCCCGCCCGGGGTCGAAGACACCTTGACTGCCCAGCTGGCGATCACCGCCATGGATGCGGTCAATCGGCCGTGGCCCATGTCGACAAGGTGATAGCGGCCGTGAGGGCGTACGTAGATAGCGTCGGTGACCGTACCGATGATCTCCCGGAACAAAATGCGGTCGATCTGGTAGTCCGGGTGAAATCGGAAATTGTCGACCGTCGAGTCCCGAGGCAACGAAGCTTGAGGACCGTCCAGGTCGCCAGCCATGGGCGCCGCGCTGTTGGGCTGAGGAAACGCACCGAACCCTGGCGCTGAGTCGCCGCTGGCAAAACCGAAGTCCAGGCCCAGGCCAAGGGCGTCCGACGGCTTGCCGTAGTCGGACTGAAACGCGAGGCCGAGCTGGTCCGAGGTGACGGGCCGGTCAAGCGACACGCCGGGAATCAGCGAAGCCTGTTCGACTTTCGCGCCCAGATACGCAAGCTCTGCTTCGACACGAAGGTTGCCGGTAGTGAGCCGCAGCCAGGCGTCAGTGGCCGTCGCGCTGTAGCCACGCGCCATGACCTGGTTCGAATCCAACGGTATGGGCGAGGCGGTCGGTAGGTAGTCGGCCGGGACATCGTTGGTCTGCCAGCGATGGGAAATGTACGCGCCATACTCGACCGTCGTGAGCCCGGCGCGCCGGCGCCGTTTCACGGATGCCGCGGTGCGGACGTTGAGCACGGCGAATGTCACCGTGTGTACGTCGTCGGTGGGTTCGACGTCGATCACGCGCGCTTGATCTTTTCGGGTGGCTACCGGGCCACTTGCCGTCATGTCGTAGGACGCCGCCCAAATGTGACCCGCCATGGGGCTGACGAATGCAATGCGGTCCGCGACGTCGCCAAAGTTGCAGTCGTCGCAATCGCCGCTATTGGACAGCATGCCCAGGCCCCAGTGGGCACCCATGCGACCGGTGGCGAGAACGCCGAAGGGGGTGAGCACTTCGCCGTAGGCGCGTTTGATGCGCATGGCGTTGGTGGGAGGCGTCTGCCCGGGGGACGCGGCCGGATTCGGAGCGCGCCCGGTCGCCGGTTTTCCTTCCGGCGTGCTGCCCAGCCCCAGGTTGTCCAGGACGTCCACGCGAACGTTGACCGCCACGCCAGCGCCCCGAGGATAGATAGTGAAATCGGTGCGCAGCCGGGTATCCGCGGCGTGCAGCGTCTGCCCGTTTGGGTCGAACAACGGCACAGGAAACAGAGGCATACCCGACGGCGTGAGCCCATGGTCAAGGTCGAGGTTGTGCAAGGCCACTCCGCGCATGCGCAGGTAGCCGGCGAGGTCGACTTCGGTCTTCTGGCGCGCGCTGGCGAACCGGCGCAGCAACAGTTCCTGGCCCACGTCAGCGATGCCGTCGGCTTGCGCGTTCGCGACGGGGAGCGCCATGAGTACGGCGCAGGCTGCCAGCAGTGGCTTCACTTCACGTCCTTGGCCAAGAACGCCGCCAGGTCCCGAGTCGTCGCCGCCGCGAGTTCGACCATGGGCAGGTGTCCGCAACGCGGATAGCGGATGAGTTGCGCGTCCGGCAACTGGGTGACCAGCCGCGTGCCGAACTGGATCGGTGTCACCGCGTCCTGTTCCCCCCACAGCAATAATACCGGTTTCTTGATGGAACCGTAGCGGCGTTGCACGTGCTTATAGCGCTGGCCGCGTGCTGTCGCCAGGGCTGCGGCGACCGCCCCGGGACGATTGAGTTCTCGTTCGACCCGATCGATGCGCGCCTGGGTGACGAATCGTTGGTCGTGATAGGCCAGGGCGATTCGGTCTTCGATGCGCTGTTTGTAGTACAGGCCGAACAGTGTCTCGCCGATGCCCGGTGCACGCGCCCACAGAAAGAAGCTTGGCACCTGGGCTTCGTACACGTACGCGGAGTACAGCGCCACGCGGCGAACGCGAGCCCGGTTCTGAAGGACCATGCGCAGGGCGACCGATGCACCCCACGAGTGGCCGACGATGGCTACGTCCTTGATGCCCAGCTTGTCCAGCACCGCCCACGCGATGCGCGCCTGGGCCGCGGGCGTGTAGTCCCCCGGCGGCCGATCGCTGAAACCAAAGCCCTTCATGTCGATGGCGATGACCTGGTGCGTCTTGGCCAGCTTTGGCAACACGCTGGCTTCCCAGATGTCCAGCGACGAGCCGTAGCCGTGGAGCAGCAACACCGCGGGGCCGGTTCCGGCGACCGCATAGCGAATCTTGACGTTGCCAACGCGTACATACGTGGCGTTGGTGGGAGCGTTGGGCAAACTGCCCTGATGAAACCCCGCGCACCCCAGCATCACAGTTGATACAGCCATGAAGATCATCACCGTTCTGTTGGAAAGAGCCATGGAACGCCTGGCGAGAGTCATAAGGACAGTCTCCGCAGCTCGGCGGCCCTGTCGAAGTCGATGTCGCTTTCGTAATCTTCGGAGCGGACGTTCGCCACGGAGGTAAAGCACTCGGAGATGAAGCTGAAGCTGCGCGACGTCGTGATCAATACGCCCACGGTCCGTGTCAGGTCGATGCGTATCCGCTGCACGGGGAAAGTGCCGAATGGGGTTGTCAGCTCGCCCACGGCGTCGACGATCGAGCTGTACTCTTCGGTATAGACCGATGGCACGCCCTGGGCGACACCAGTGATCGTGCTCGTCGTCGACCACGATGTGTTGGACTGCAGCGGGAACTTCACGACGGTCACAGGCGGTTCGTACACCAGCTCCGTGCGCGTGGCTCCACCGAGATCAGAGACGACGCCGCGCAAGAGTAGGCCGGCATCGGTGAGCTCGAACACACCGTTGAGCGGTTCCGTCTGGGACAGACGCGTTGCGTAGGTTGCGCCCGGGAAGGCGCTGGCGTACCAGGTGCCGGCGACGGCTTGCAGTGCGCTCTGCACCTCCTGATCGCCCGCGTTCTGATTCGAGAAGTCCCAGACACGAGTTTGGTTTGGCCCGGCAAGGCCGGCGGTGTTGACGTCCACATCAAGGCCAACCCGATACGTCGCGGTGCGGCCGGGCTCGAGGGGGAATTCCGCCCTGGTAATCGAGCCGTCGTGATTCGGCGTGCACAGAGCAATCGGCCCATCGCTGGCACCGTCGGTGGGGTTGCTGCTGGCGTCGACATCAGGTGCGCAGCTGCCGTCGACCCTGCAATGGCCCGATGCGCAGTCTTCGTCGAGGACGCACTTGTCCGCCTCGGTGGCCGCACATCCACCCACGGCGGCGATGGCCAACACCCCGACGAAAACAAGAAATTTGCTGCACTGCACCATGACAGAAAGTCTCGACAAAGGCTTGCGAATGGGACGATAGGGGACCACTATTGGAAAGTCAATGCCGAGTTTTGCACTGCAACATTCGCCCCGCGGATGCCGCAGCGTTTGGAGTTGAGTCGAATGGCTGTCCTGATCAAGAAGTACAGTAACCGGCGTCTCTACGACACCGAGGAGAGCAAGTACATCACCCTGGAGGAGCTCGCCACGAAGATTCGCGGCGGCGCCGACGTGCGTGTGGTCGACGTCAAATCCGGCGAAGACCTCACTCAGGGAACTTTGGCTCAGATCATCATGGAGGGCCGAGGAGCGGCGCGACTGCTGCCTGTGCCTCTGCTGATGCAGTTGGTGCGATTGGGCGATGACTCCCTGGCGGAGTTCTTCGGCTCCTACGTTCACGCAGCCCTCGAGATGTATCTGCAGGCCAAGCGCGGTGTGAATGCTGCAGCTGCGTACAACCCACTCGCCGCCGTGCCCATGGCTGCGTCCAACGCCCTGGCGCGGATGTGGATGGCCTCGCCCTTCGGCTCCCAAATGGCCCAGGCTCCGCCGGCACCCGCCCCGCGGGAACAAAGCGAAGACGTGGCCGACCTGCGCCGCGAGCTCGAAGAGCTCAAAGAGTCCCTGCGCAAGGACAAATCAAGCCCCCGCCGGCGTCCGCGCACGCGTAAAAAGGGCACCTGAACCCGCCACCGCCGCGCTCGCGATGATGCCCCAGGTCGCTGTCGCGCCTGGATTCGCCAGTACGTCGCCGAAGTACAAGGCGAAGTGCACACCCAGACCAACGACGGCGGCTGCAAACGCTGTTGTGCGCTGCAACGAGGGGAACAGGATGCCAAACAGGATGGGCACCGTCGATGCGGCGACGATGCCGTAGACGCCGACCTGGCCGAATATCCCGAGCAGCTTGGGAGGGGACAGGGCGATGAAGAATGCGATCATGCCCATGGCGATGAGCACCAGCTGGCTGACTCGATGAGCGATCTTACCGCGTCGTTCCTCGCTGAGGCTGGCGAAGCGTTTTCCCGCCAGATTCGCGAACAGGTCGTTGGCGGTGATGCTGGACAGAGAGACCAGGATGCCGTCCAGGGTGCTCATGCCGGCTGCAAGGATGGCCACTGTGATGATGGCGACCAGCTCCGGTGAGAACGTATGCGCGATGTACACGGACATGACCCGGTCCTGGCGAAACACGCCGGTGGCGGGGTCGACGAACGCTGAACGTGGGATGCCGGCGGCGTGGGCGTACAGGCCGACGAGCAACAGTGCGCTGAACAGCAGCGACACGACCGTGGCGACGCCCAGGTACTTCCATACCTCCTTGTCGGTCTTGACGTAGAGCGCTTTGGTCATGATGTGCGGCTGGCAGACCACGGCGAAACCGATGATGAAACCGCTCACGTAGACCGAGAAGAAGTCGTTGAACAAAGGGCTCGTCGGATTGATGCCCCGGGTCAAATTTGGATCGGCGGCGTTGAGGGCAGTTGTCATAGAACCACCCAGTAGATGCTGAATTCCGCTACCTACGATCACTACGGCAACGATCGCCATAACCACGCCCTGGAGCGTGTTGGTGTACGCGTGGGCGTACGCACCACCGATGAATACGTAGCCGAATACGAACGTGATGATAAGCAGCAGGCTCTCGATGTTGCTCAACCCGAGGGTCTGTTGCATGACGATGGACAGAGCGCCCACGATGAGCACGACGAAGCAAACGCTGAGCAAACTGATCAGTGCGAATAGTGTCGCCATCGCGCGAGACTCGTAGCGCGCTCCGAGCCAGTGGGGCAGGGTGAGTGCGCCAGTCTTCGCGCCGACCCGGCGAAATCCGACACTCATGCTGTATAGGCCGACAATGACGCCGACGCCGGCAGCCGCACCCAGGTGGATGAGTGCCGACATGCCGTGTACGTAGACGAAGCCCGGGTTGATGACGAAAGTCGCCGTGGATGCGATCGAAGCCGACAGCGTGATGCCGACAACGAACGGGCCCATGTCGCCTTTGCCAATGGCAAAGCTGGCCATGTCCTTGGTCTTGCGATGGCCCATCCATGCGAGCCAACTAGTGACCACCATGTAGAAGCCAAACAGGGACCAGACCAGGGGGCGGTCGGCCATGAGTTCGAGATAACGCACGTTGTCTCCTTTCGCTTTTGGTGTCTACCTAAACAGGGCTCAGTGGTCAACCTGAAAAATTTTGCACTGCAACAGAGCTGGATAAAAGTAGTGTGACTGCAGGAGGATGCAGGCGCCGCGCTGCCGAAAGAAAATGTTGCAGTGCACAATTTGGGGTTGACGGATGACGAAGGAAGCCTCAGGTTGCTCTCACACAAGAGTCGCCCAGCGCGACACAACCAGGAGATAAGCCATGCCCGAAGCAAGCAAAGCCAAAGCGAAGCAGCCCCAGCCCGAACCGATGCACATGCCGTTCTTCGACCCATTCACTCAGATGGCGCCGTACATCCAGGATGGTATCGATCGTCTGCAAGCGTTCTACGATGAGCTCTCCGAACTCGAGCAGGCCGCCTACGACCGGTCGAAGCAGCTCACCACTCAGGTCAACGACATGGTTGCCGGCACGATGCAGTACGCGACCGCGCTCGCCGGCGAGTGGCGCAAGATCACGCTAGAGAGCACCCAGCGCACGGCGCAGATGTTCCGCGACAAGGTCTAGCCGGGTCGCGCGTACGAGGCCTCGAGGGAGCTCTCAGCCCTCGGTCGGTGATTGTTCGGCCGAGGGTCGGCTGGCCGCTGGGCCATCGGAGAGGGCGCCAAAACGCCCATAGTCCCCCGCAACTGGCGCAACGCGGCAGAAAGTATTGAAGAATTGTGGCGGGGTCATCGTCTGAGACACAGTCTGTGTTCTCACCCTTGACCGGAGGCGCGATGCGCGCCAAAACCACGCTATGACAAACATCTGTCGCACCCTGTCGCTGAGCGCCCTGGTCGCGTTCGCATCATTGTCGTTTTCTTCCGCGTTTCCTTCGATCGCTGAGGCTGACCGAGCGCTGCCAGGGGTACGAGCCCCGACCGCAGCCGACCTTCCCCGAGTGCTCAAGGGCATCAAGGGCAAGGGCTTGCTGTACGCCAAGATCAAGACGACGCGGGGCACGCTGACCTGTCGCCTGTTCGAGAAACGGGTTCCGATGACCATCGCAAACTTCGTTGGCCTGGCCCGCGGCAAGCTCGCCTGGCGGCATCCGCGTACGCGCCGCGTTCACCGGAACAAGCGCTACTACGATGGCATCGTGTTCCATCGGGTCATCCCGAACTTCATGATCCAGACCGGCGACCCGCTCGGTCGTGGCACCGGGGGCCCGGGCTATCGCTTCGCCGATGAGTTCCATAGCTCCCTTCGACATGATGGCCCGGGTATCCTGTCCATGGCCAACGCTGGACCACGCACCAACGGTGGTCAGTTCTTCATCACCGAAGTGACGACGAGACACCTCAACGGTAAGCATTCGGTGTTTGGCCGATGCAACAACCACGCGTTGATCAAGACCATCGCGCGCTCGGGCAATAAGACCACGTCGATCGTCAAGGTCACGTTCTTCCGCAAGAGACTGCCTCGGAAGAAGGGCTAGCCACCCTGGCTAGCTAGCTCAGGCCGTTCTTGACGATGTCGCGGCCAGCCAACGACAACTCCGCGCCCTCCTTGTGAGGGCGCACCCATTTCAGCTCCGCGAGCAAACGCAGCACCTTCTCGGCGCGAATCTTCGGCACGTCGCCGAGTTGCTGCGGTTTGTTTGACCACGCGTTCGCCATGACATCCGTGACCGCGTCGAGCTCTTCGTCCGTGAGCGGTTTCCATAGCCACCAACCCGCGAAAACTTCGCTGTAGGCGTGCAGGAGCGCTTCGGGGACCAGTGACACCATGCCCAGGGTGAAGTGAGCGCGGTCCCAGTCGTCCTTGAACGTGAACGGGTCGTCGATCATGCCGTTGTACACGCCCATGTAGTAGTCATCCCGGGCGGCGTAGGCTTTGCCCAGGAACGCGAGTACCGCCATCGCGAGGGCGAACCAGATCAGCGTAAGCAGCGCCTTGCTCGATGGTGCAGCCGAGCTGTGGGTGACGAATAGCAGCACGGCGTAGCAGGCGCCGGCCTTCATGATGTTGCTCTTGTCGTCGCCGCTGCGTTGCCAGTCTTGCTTGGGTCGGAAGAACAGGGATAGGAACAGAAGCGCGAGGAATATGTTGCCGCCGAACAGGACCGATACGTAAAACGCGCTGTGGTCGAAAATCGGCAAGTCGGCGTACAGGATGCCGCCGACCAACAGGACTGCCGCCAGACAGAGGAATAGCGGGGTCAGGAGGACGAGGCAGACCGAGAACAGCATGTGGTCATGGCGCTCGCTCTCGAGCTCTTGCGCCAGATGGTTTCGAAGTCGGTCGCGTGACAAGTCGTAACAAGCGTAGCAGACACAAGCGCCCGGGGATAAGCTGCGGCCATGAATCGGGTCGCAGTCGTAGTCGCGGTGATTGCGCTCGCGGCGTGCGAGGATGGCGACGCTCTAGACTGCCCAACCAGCACGGGTAACGCGGTGTCTTTCGACACAGATGCGCCGCCCTGCAGGGAGCTGTCGAGTTATCGGTTCTTTAGCAACGGTCCGACTCAAGTGGCGAACGCCGGCGTGGTCGGATACACGTTGAACACGCCGTTGTTTTCCGATTATTCCGACAAGCGGCGGTTCATCTGGTTGCCGCCTGGTACGGCGATGACCTATCGCGAGGGGCAAGCGTTCGGCTTTCCCGTGGGCGCGGTGATTCTAAAGACGTTTTCATACCCGGAGCGCCTGTTAGAAACTCGCCTGCTTGCCCATCGTTCCGATGGCTGGCGCGGCTACACATACGTGTGGAATGAAGAACAGACCGAGGCGATCTACACGGTGCCTGGCGCGGTCATCGACACCGAGCGCGGGCGCTATCTGGTGCCCAATCTGAACGAGTGCAAACAATGTCACCAGGAGGATGGCGAACAGTCGACGCCGCTTGGACCCAAGGCTCGCCACCTGAATCAACCGGGGCAGCTCTCTTCGCTGGTGGGCGCGGGGTTGCTCGACGATGCGCCACTGAGTTTCGAAGATGCGCCACGCGCCGCGGTGTGGAACGACCCATCAACGGGCACCATCGACGCGCGTGCTCGCGCATACCTGGATATCAACTGCGCCCATTGCCACAACCCGTCCGGGCGTGCGGGCGCGACCGAGATCGATCTACGGGCGAGTCAGCTGAACCCACGAGACATCGGCGTGTGTAAGACGCCGACGGCAGCCGGGCTTGGCTCGGGTGGCCGTGAGTACGCCATTGTGCCGGGGGCGCCCGACGACTCGTTCATGGTCTATCGCCTGGAGTCGGACGTCGCCAACATCCGCATGCCCGAGCTCGGCCGGGGCCTGGTTCACACCGAGGCGGTGACCTTGATCCGCGACTGGATCTCTCAGATGAATGGCGCTTGCGAATGACGTCCGGTCGGCGCCGGCTGTCCGTTTGCTGAAGAAGTCGCGGATTAGGGAGACTTGGCGTTCCCGTTGCCCCCGCCGCGGTTTCGGACATGATCACGATCAAGCTCGAGAATACGGCGAGCGTCGCAGATAACTGGTTGTAGGGGCTCAACAACCGGGCCAGAGTAGGATACCAACGGACTGGTCAGGAACCCGCCGACGACAGCTCGTCGTCGCGGCCCGATGGGGCAAGTCAATTGGAACGCGACATGGCAGAAAAATCGCAGATCGAATCAGACACGGACGCCACCGAGTCGCCGGCGAACAAGACTGTCGGCGATCGCATCGAAGGTTTTCTCGCTGTCTACCTGAAAGAGTCGATGCTCTGGCCGGTACTGATCGCCGTGCTTGCACATGTCTGGGTGGCCCTGTCGGCGGTCCAGCTCATGGTGGTTCGCGACCGAAATCCCGTCGCGTTGTTCCCCGCGTTCATCGCAGTGCTGGGCACCATCGGTTGCATTCGCATGTCGCGGGCGCGCGGTTACAAAGTCATTCCAGCGATCGTGCTCAGTGCATGGGTGCTCGCCGCCGTGATCGCGGTAATCGCGAACCGGTACGACGTATATTGACGTCGGTTGCGAGTCTGTAGGGGAGGGCCGCAGCCCTGAACGAGGGTGCGGCCGAACGAGCGTGGCCGTTGGAGCGCCGCAAAAGCGGTGCGGGGAATTATGGTGCGGTGTAGATGCCGTGAGCCTGGCCGTTGGCGCCTGAGTTGCCGCTGCTGCCGCCGCCGAGGCCAAAGGATGCTGGGGTCATGATGCCCGTGCCGCCATCGCCGAAGCTGCTGCCCGGAGCGACATACACACAGATGCTCCAGCCGCCGGCACCACCGCCGCCGTGACCGCCGCGCCCGCCGTTGCCGCCATTGCGACCAGCTCCGCCTCCGCGGCTCTCGTCGTGACCACCGCCACCACCGCGACCGAGGCCACCTGGGCCGCCATTGCCGCCGCTGCGACCCGCGCCGCCATTGGCGCCTGTCCCGGCGTTCACGTCCACGAATTCACTTGTGATGCTACTGGAGATGACGAGCATGCCGATGCTGCCGCCGCCGCCGGAACCGGCGTCTCCGCCGTAACCACCACAGCCACCGCCACCACCACCGCCGCCGCCGCCGCCCCAGTCGTTGCAGTTGCCCGTGCCATGGGTGGAGCCGCCGCCGGCACCACCGCCGCCACCGCGACCATCAACGCCGCGTCCACCGCCATTGCCACTTCTGGGCACCCAGAGATTGCCAGTGATCGTGCCGCCGTTGCCAGCGCTGCCGTCGGTGCCAGAGCCGCCGTTGGAGCCGGCCGTGCCGCTTCCACCGGTGCCGCCGGATACGGGGGTTCCACCACCGCCGCCGCCAACACCCGCGGGGCCGGAACCGGCCTGGCCAGCACCGCCTGAGCAGTTAGAGCCGTTGGTGATGCAGCCGCGAAGACCGTTACCACCTTTGGTGCTACCGGAACCACCGACGCACGACGCGCCGCCAGCGTGACTGGTTGGTGGGTCCGGTTGGTTGCCGCCGCAGTACCAATAGCTGTCGTCCTCGTAGCCGGTAGTCCCGGTTGTGCCGTTGCCTCCGTCATCGCCTATGCTGCCCGCGTTGGACCCCTGGAGTCCCGCCGCGCCGTTGCCGGGGGCGAGAGTGAGGTAGCGCGGAGTGAAACCGCTCGAGTTCACGGCGATAACCGCGTGGGACGACGTGCCAGGCGCTGTGGCCGCTGCAGACTGAACCTGCAGGTATTCGACGATTGTCGTGTTAGTGATGTTGGTCGCGCGCAGGGCGCCAGCCGACGAACCGGTGATGATTCCCCGGGTGCCGTCTCGGGCCCAGTCACTGGACTGCAGATAGCCACCGTAGAGGCCGATGCCATTCTTCAAGGTGACGGTCTCGGCGTAGTTGCCCGCCGACACATATACGAAGGCTTTGCCCTGGGACTCGGCCTGAGCGAGACCGAAGTTGATGGTCTTGTACGGGAACTCTTTGGTGCCGGGGTTGGCGTTGCTGCCGCCACCCTCGGACACGAACACGCCGTCAACGGCCGTGCCGTCGATGCCGTCGCAGTTCTGGTCGCCGAACAGGTCGTCGGGAACGTCTGGTGTGGTCAGCGGATCGGTTGCGCAAGCAATCTCGCAACCATCTGACATGTCCATGTTCACGTCCCAGTAGCCGGGCAGGCATTCGAGACCACACACGCCGCCGGCGCAGAGCTTGACCGTGTTGACCTGCAGAGCCGTCGGGTCGGGGCAGGGCGAGCAGCTCGCACCGCAGTGCTCGGCGTCCGTGTTGGTGTCATAGGGTGTGTTGACGCAGCCGACACCGCCAGCCTCTTCGCACGAGTCTTCAGTGCAGTCGTCACTGTCGTCACAATCCAGTTCGACGTTGAGGCATTCGCCGCCAGTGCATTCCGGCGACCCGTTGCAGATGAAGCCATCGTCGGTGCAGTCGCTGGTGAACTCACACGCGGGTGGAATGCTGCAGCCCTCGGCCTGATTGCAAACGAAGCCCTCGTCGCACAAGCTGTCGGTCGGCACGTTGATGCAGCCGGCGAGCGCTTCGTCGCAGGAGTCCACCGTGCACAAGATGCCGTCACCGCAGTTTGGCGGATCCGAGGCAACACAGGCGCCGTCGCGACACACCGTGCCACCGTTGCAATAGAGGCCGTCATCGGGGCAGTCTTCGTCTCGACTGCAGCCCATGGCGTCTACTTCGCCAGCGACGGACGCGTCCGCGTCACCACCGGTGCTGCTCGACGCCGCACAACCAACAAATGCAAATAAGGCAATTCCTACTACGTGTAGGGAAACGTATTTCATACTCATACACCCCAGGCTATGTACTGATCGTATCCCGTCTGGCACACGATTGTCCCGTTCTAAACCGAGCGGGCGATTTGCCAAAGCCAATTCGACTATCCGGGGCTCGCATTAGGTGCGAATGTGACGCACGAGTAACCGCATCGGCGACGTTTCGCACACTCCATTACAAATCTTATCGGAGTTGCTCTTGCCACATCGTGGTGTGAAACGCTTTGGAAACATCGCAGAGATCGTCAGGCACCATTGCGGTTGTCGGCTGTCGACGGCGGAGGACGTTTGGCCGGCGGTGCGAGTAGGCGCTTTGTCAGCCGGCACGTCGTCATGCTGAACCAGCCCTCCAACTGTCCGATGTCGCCGCGCACGAGCCAGCTGAGCTCGCTTGGTGCCTGCGGCCCATACGCCAGGTTCGGATCGAAGGTGATGCGGACACGCCGGGAGCCGATGAGGCCACGTTTGGCAAGCGCACGAACTAGCTTGACCACCGTGCAGGTCGGCTTGGGTGGCAGGTAGATGTTGCGCCACCGCCGCTGCACACCGATGCGGCCACTTGCCTGGATCGTTCGTGCGCCGAATCGGTAACGTCGTAGGGCATCCATTCGTCGCTTCTTGGTCAGGGAGCCGACGCGACTCGGCGACAGGAAAACGATGGACGCGCGACCGCCCGAGGTCAGGTCGACGGTTCCATCTGCGCTGACTCCGCGAAGCTCCATCGACCACCATGCGGCATCGAATTTCCAGCCCCGAGCATGAGGCCGAAGCGCGTCCACCAGTTGGTCTGGCTCGACCGCACGAGGATCGATCCCGCTCGTAGCGTAGCGCAGTTGATCGGGCGGGCCCTCACGTAGCGCATTACCGATGAACATGATCAGCACGCACGATGTGACGGCAGCTACAGCGACTGTGAGATGAAGGCGCATCCACAAGACAGAGGCCGCCGCTCAGGCTTGTGACATTTCCGTTCGAACACCGGCAACCCAGACGCGAGCTGGTGTGTCCTACTTACTGAGAGCAAGAACTGAACCCTTCTGAGGTCACACTGTCGCACTGTGTCAGTGGCCGCGAGCCCCCTCAACTCCCCCAAATCGCGCGCACCCGCTGCGGCTCAGTTCTTGCTCTTGCCCCCTTGCACGCAGCGCCTTCCAAGAGCTGCGGGAAGGCGGTAGGTGGATGCAACACACACACGACAACGAGTTTCTTTGCGGCCCGTGTCAGATCTCTATGGTCCTGGTCGACCTTGGCGAACTTGTCGATCCCGTCGGCGACGGCTCGCGGGCATCTAACGAGAGCCGTAATTGTGCGCCGACTTCTCTTCGTTCCGGTCCGTTGCCGGGGCTGGTGCCGGTGACAGTGCGCTGATCCGTTGGCGTAGTTCGCTCGTCATTTCGATGTCCGCGGACTTCAGGCATGGTTCGAGCTGCTCGAGCGAGCGCGCGCCGATCAGCGGTGCCGTGATGGCAGGATGACCGCCGGCCCATGCAATCGCCAGGCTGGCCGGGTGGTGGCCGAGTTCCGCCGCGAGCTCGGTGAACGCGCTGGCTACTTCGTAGTTGAGCGCGGCGCCGTAGCGGATGGAGTACATCTTCACGTCTAGCAGCCGGCCTTTGTCGGGCCGCTTGTCCACGCCGTACTTGCCGGCGAGTAAGCCGCCAGCGAGTGGGCTGTAGCTGAACACGCCTAGGTTCTCCGACAGTGCCATTGGTAGGATCTCTACCTCGGCCTGGCGCTTGACCAGGTTGTACATGGGCTGGGCACATACGATCGGCGCCCAGTTGAAGCGCTCCGCGATGCCCAGCGCCTTGGTGGTTTGCCACGCGGAGTAGTTGCTCACAGCGGGATAGATAATCTTGCCCTGCTGGATCAGTTGCTCCACCGCGCGCAAGGTTTCGTCCAGAGGAGTCACGTCGTCGAATCGATGTAGGAAAAACAGGTCGATTCGGTCGGTGTTCAACCTGCGCAGGCTCGCCTCGACGGCGCGCACCAGGTGGTAGCGGTGAGCGCCGCGCGCGTTGACGTCCTTGCCTGTCGGAAAGTACGCCTTGGTGGTCACGATGACCTCGTCGCGGCAGCCGGCCACCAGCTTGCCCAGGATCTCCTCGGAGCGACCGTGGTGGTACACGTCGGCGCAATCGAATACGTTCACGCCAGCGTCGCGGCAGCGGGCGTACATGCGCGCAGACATGTCCTCGTCGGCGTCGCCGCCAAAAGACATGGTACCGAATGCGAGTTGTGAGACTTTCAGACCGGTGCGGCCGAGGAAGCTGTAACGCATGGCCGCATCTTAGTGCTTAGGGAGCGCTGGAGGACAGGCTCAGGGTGTACGCATCCACATTGCCGCCGCCGAATGTGGCGGACACCGTGAGTATCTCGACGATGTAACTACCGGCGTCGAGTGGAACATCGGTGAAGGCTTCGTCGCCCGCACCAAACGACGCGAGGTAGTTGCGCGACGCATCGTAGATGTAAACGCCGACGGCGCCTGTTGTGTTTCCGCCTAGGGTTCCACTGAGCAGCACGTCCTCGGTGAACGTGATCTCGTAGTGGTCGTACATGCGCTCGGTGATGGCGCCACCAACGGTGTCGGTGATGGTCGCCCCGGCCGCGAAGCTGCCGATAGACGTCAGAGACAGGGCAGTGGACGTCGCGCTGAAGTTCCATACGGTGGCCGCGGCTGTCTCGGCGTATGCATTGAACTCGAACACGTAGGTTCCCGCGTACAGCGCAATCGATACGCCGGACTCATTGAAGTCATCGGCCACGGCTGTGACGAACCCATCAGCGCCGTGAATGACCAGGTCCATGTCGCTGCTCGCACCATCGTCTGAGGTCAGGTCGAAGGTTAGTAGGATGTCCTCGGTGACCGTGAGTGTGTAGTAGTCGCTGGCGCCGGCCGGCAGATTGCCGCCGCTGAGTGCCGACGTTCCGCCCGCACCGATGGTTCCGCCGTCGAGGATCGATTGAGTGCTCAGGGTCAGTACATAGCCCTGGTCGGCGGCGCCGGTCGGGCCATAGATGTCGATGATGATCGTATAGGTGCCCGCTGGGACGAACCCGCTGAATGTTTCTGCACCCTCCGCGGCTGAATTGATAACCGCGCGGCCAAAGCTGTCCACCAGGAAGAAGTCCGGGTCACCCGTGCCGGGAACCGTGAGGGTTCCGCTGAGCTGCACCGGCTCGTTGAACGTGATCAAGAACGACTCGCGGAAAGCGCCGGGCAGGTTGCCTGGATTGACTACGTTCGAGATGGGCTCCGCGGCGTCGAAGGTGCCGATGCTGGGAATCTGCGTGCAGGTGCTCGGCGAGTACACGTCGCACTCGTAGCCGAACTCGAACGTGCACGTTGGGCTGCATCCGTCCAGAGGGCTGTTGCCGCCGTCGTCGCACGCTTCACCTGGCTCCACGATGCCATTGCCGCAGGAACGGTCGATGGAGATGGTGATCGACACGTCGGTTGGGTCCGGCATATCGAAGTACGATTCCATGGTGATATAGACCGTCTGGGCGCCGGTGGCGGTGTAGCTCTGAGGCGCCGTGTCTGGATCATCCTGATTGGACACGCACGCCAGGCCCTGGCCGCAGGTGCCCACCTGGAAGTTGATGACCGTATCGGCGCCACCGAATTCGGCCACGTCGACGGTTTCGCCATCGAGCAGGTCGACCTGGAACACGATGTCGGACACGGTTGGACGCATCTGGCAGCTCGCATCCGTAAAGGTCAGGTCATCGGCGTAGGCCGTGATGTCGGCGTGGCTGAAGGTGGTCGTGTTGGTGATCACGTAGGCGTTGGCGCAGTCTTCGCCGGTCTCTGTCGGCGTGGTGCACACCGGTGTGCCGGTGGCGTCGCAGGTGCCGGGGCCGCAACCCACCTGGGTGAGGTCGAGGCAACCATCACCGCCCGTGTTGCAGGTGTTGAGGAAGTCGCCGTCGCAGAACGAGTCGCCATCGCTGCGACCAGCACATAGAGCATGATCGCTACAGACGCCTGGAGTGCAGACAGCAGGGGAGGCGGTGTCGGTGCAGGTGCCGCCGAAGATGCCGCAGTTGTGCACGCTGGCGACCAGGCAGCCGCCGGGCACGACCGTGCAGGTCAGGAGATCGTCCGTGTCGCACGAAGTGTCGCCGGCGGAGCCGCCGGTGCAGCGCACGTCGTCGGTGCAGTCGTCGAAGCAGCCCGCGTCGCCACTAACCGTGTCGCAGATGCGACCGACCGCGCCGCAGTCGTCGTCTGTCGCGATCAAGCAGCCAGCTGCGTTGGCATTGCAGGTGACTGCGGTGTCGTCGGTACAGAAGCTGTCACCGTCGCTCATGCCGGCGCACGCTGCGTCGTCGGAACAACCCAAACACATCGGCGCGGTGCCGCTGTCGGAGCAGGTCGCGTTCGACGTCGCGCAATCTTCGACGACCGTGGTCAAAAGGCAGCCATCGGCGTTGGGGGCGCAGGTCACGATAGTGTCGCCAGCGCAGCTCGTACCTTCGGCCGAGCACTGAATCAGCCCTTCGCAGGCATCGCCGCCGCCGCCGTCATCATCGCCGCATGCGCCAAGACTCAGGGCCACAGCCAACGCCCCCACCAGTGCGTAACTTGAACGGATCATCCGCGCACGTTCTCAGACTGTGAGAACCCGCACAAGGGACATTGTCACACTTGTCGCCGGGCCAGTTCCATGACCGGAATGGCGACTCCGCCGAGCACGATGACGCCACCCAGGAGTTCCACCGGGCTTGGCGCTGTACCTAGAAAAATGAACTCCAACGCGAACGCAAACACCGGCGTAGTGATCGTAATCAGCGTCGAGTACGACGCGGGGATGTGCTTGACCGCGTACATGATGCAGATGCGAGCCATGAACGGTCCGAAAAGAGCGGCGGTTCCGGCCAACAACCAGGCGGTCGACGAAAGCTCGAACAAGCCGTTTGCCCGACCGGGCAACATGAGTAGGAGAAGCACGGCCATCCAAAGGCGCAGCGCGTTAACCGGGACGGGCTGGATTCGCGTGATGTACTTGCGGGTGATCACATGCATCATTCCGAAGCTGAACGCCGCGCCCAGGGCATAGAACGCACCGGTGCTACTTGCCGCAACAGTTCCGCCACCGGCGAGACGAACCACGGCGAAGCCACCGCCGGCGATGATGGTGCCCAGGATGAAGCGACTCGTGATGCGTTCGCGGAGCACCAACCAGCTCGCCAGGCTCACGAACAAGATCTGCGTTTGTAGAATCAGGCTGGTGATCCCGGCGTCTAACCGGGACAGAGCCTCGGTCGCACACACATTTCCCGCCACAGTGCCACCTGCCAGCAGGATTGCTACCCCGATGGCGGTGCGGTCGAATCGTATTGGTGTGCTGCGATTGCTAAGTGCCGTGACGGTGTTGAACACTGCCGCAGGCAGCAGGAGTGCGATCACCAGCACATCCACGGCTCCGTGGGCGGTGGACGCTTTGTACGGCACGAAGAACGCCGCTGCGAGAAACGCCGATAGCGCCGACAGGCTTGCCCCGAGGCGCGGGTTGGTCATCGGCGCCACTGTAGCAGGCACTACGCTGAAGCAAACTCCGACTTGGCTTCAGAGTGCCGTTGGCGCTATTCTACCGGCGGAGGGGACACATGAAACTTGCGCTTAGACTGATCCTAATTTCGACCTTTGCGACGTTTGCCGCCACTGCGTGCGGCACCGTTAAAGATGACGCGGACGCCGGGCCCACGGGCGAGGTGTGTGACGACGGCGTGGATAACGACGGCGACGGCATGAACGACTGCGCCGATCCGGACTGTGCCGGTGCTGTGGTCTGTATCGAAGACTGCACCAATGGAACAGACGACGACGGTGACGGCGAGACCGACTGCGCCGACAGCGACTGTTCAGCGGACGCCGCCTGTCAGGAGATCTGTGACGACGGAGACGATAACGACCTCGACGGCGACACCGACTGCGCGGACTCCGATTGTGATGGGGCGGCGAATGGTTGCCCGGAAGCTTGTGACGACGGCCGCGATAACGACGGCGACGGCGACACTGACTGCGCGGACACCGATTGCATCGGCAACTCGGCCTGCCCAGAAATCTGCGATGACAACGTAGATAACGATGGTGACCTCGCCACCGATTGTCTCGACCCCGATTGCTTTGACGAAGTAGGGTGCGCGGTTCTCTATGTTGCTGATGGCCGCGCCGGCGTCGTCGGTAACCTGTACTCGGTCGATCCGACCAACGCGACTATCACGGGCCAAGTTGCCCTGGATGTGGGCTTGACTGGTATGTCGTTCAGCCCGACCCGCGTGCTCTACGGTAGCCAGTCCATTGGTCGCGGCGGCGGCGGCAAAGTCTTCGGCCCGCCCCTCGTGGGCAACTTGGTCACGATTGATCGTGCTACCGGCGTTTCGACTGTTGTCGGTCCTCTCGTGGATGCCGGCGGTGGCACTCACTATCACTCGCCGGATATCACCTTTGTTGGGGCGAGTCTGTTCGGTTGGACCGAGAACGGCGACATGCCGACCTCGATTGAGATCGTTGGCGACACGACACCCGGCCTGGTGACGACCATCGGTCCCCGGGTAAGTTCGGCCGGCAGCGGTATGGCGACCCGGGCCGATGGCACGGTCTTCTGGATCGACGATATGCGCGGCACCAGCGGCCAGCTGTACAGCATCGACGTCACCACCGGAGCCGCCACCGCCCTCGGGTTGGTTACGTCGGATAACGGCAACTATCAGCCCGGCAACATCAACTCGATGACGTTCCACGAGGGCACGCTGTATGGCGTCCACATTGTTCCGCCCGCCGCGCCGGCCGTATTCGGTGGTCCTAGTGGCAGTGAAGGCACCACCGAGCTCGTCGCAATCGACGTGGCCACGCTCAAGATAACGATCATTGGCCCGCTGCCGGATGGTATCGATGCCATCGCGTCGACCTCCCTGTAGCGCCACCGTATTACTCGGACTCGCCACCCTTGCCGCTGCGTGCGGTAAGGGTGGAGGTGAGTCGTCGGAACCTCCTGCCACACCACCTCGCCCACCACCTATCGACGCCAGATCGTGGAAGACGATCAAACTCCCCAAGAAGGTTCCGCGCTGGAATCTGAAGGTTCCCAAACGGCCGCCGCCGGCTAAACCCGGCCCGACCCTGGACTTGGCGGCGTTGTGCAAGGCCCGCCACTTCGCGTGGCTTGTGGTGAACCGCGACGGAAAGCGGTTGCACACGGTTCTAGGCAAGCGGGTGACTAAGCTGATACCTGGCGCCGTTGCGGTTGGTTTTGGGCGCCACAAAGGTCAGCAAGCCCTACCGGTGTCGGCGCTGTTTGCGCCCCATCCAGGGGTCAAGGCCGCTCGTTTGCACAGCTGCGGGAAGCCGCCACGGCTGATTACCAGGGAGTCCGCTGGGCGCTGGTTGCTGGCGAATAACAAGAAGGGACAGCTGAAACTGCTCGCGGTTCCCGGCCCCGGTGTCGCGCCATCGAAGCCCTTTCGGCCAGTCGTACTGGTCGAGCTGCTCGATCGCCACTAAGCTTGCCGCTCAGCAATGAGCAGCGACGACAAACGTAAGGCGTTGAACGTGGACACGCCCGTGTATTACCGCGAGCTTCACAGCGGTGCATGGACCGGTGCGCCCGTCGCCGAGCTCGGCCGATTGTCGTACGGCACCCATACGGGGGTCGAGCAGGACATAGAGGCGTTCCTGGCCGAGTACCTCAAGCAGGCCAGGGCGAACATCGTCGCCCAGTACTGCCTTCCCGAGGACGTGTCCATGCACATCGTCCGGGTCGCCGTGCGCCGCGAGGATTTGCCGGCCGGTATCGACAAGAGCATGGAGCTGGACGTCCCCTGCATCCTGTCGCCGAATAAGAAGGACACCTGGGTCATCGTGCCGGTCATCGACCACACGTTCTACGTCCCCCGGGGAACCGACCTGGACGAAGCGATTCGCTCCGAGGTCGCCCGCATCGTCGCCGCCAAGGAGATGGCCGGCGACGAATTCACGTCCCTGTTTCCCGCCCGAGATCACGAGCTGGTCCGGGCAAGCGTCGAGGTGCACCCGGCCGGTGATTCCATCGAAGGGCGCGCCCGAAGTCTGCGCAAGCGTCGCATCGAGGAGCACAAGCGCAAAACCGCCGTGGAGCTACTCGAGTCCGTGTCCACCAAGTTCGTTGACATCCAGGCGACCGCGGAACTTGTGGGGCGCGACCGCGGCTTGCGCACGCTGAAAAGTCTCATGGCCGGCGAAAGGGTCGGCGTCCTGCTCGTCGGGAACGAGGCCGTTGGCAAGAGTGCGTTGTTCCGGGCATGGCGCCTGGAGAGCAAGACTCGCACCGTGTACTCCACCTCGGCGGCCCAGTTGATCGCCGGCATGAGCGGTATGGGCGAGTGGCAGGATCGCATGGTCAAAGTCATGGAGGCGGCGGAGTTGGTCGACGCGACCTTGTACTTCGAGAACTTCGCCGAGCTGTTCGGTAGCCGTCCCGAACGAGGCGGAACTGATATTCCGGGCGTGATGAGGCGCTACCTGGTCGAGGGACGCGTTCGCGTCGTTGGCGAGATGACCCCAGAGTCCGTGAGCAGTGTCGAGGCGCGCAACGCCGGTTTGTTCTCGTCTATGAGTCGAGTAATGCTCGAACCGTTGACGGCGGAGCAGACGCGAGACGCGCTCGCTCTGCACGTCGCCTGGTGGAACAAGCGCCAGCCGAATCGACCCAAGGTCAGCCCGGATGTAGTCGACGCGGTGGTCGAACTAGCGGAGCGCTACCTGCCGTATCGCGCGTTTCCCGGCAAAGCTGTGCGCGCCGTCGACGAGCTGCGCGCCACCCGTGAACAACAGCGCGATCCGTCCGGAGAGCGGCCGCTGATCACCGTCGATCACGCGTATCAGTCGTTTTCGTTGGCGACGGGCATCCCGGCGTTCTTGTTGCGTGAGGACCAGGCCTTGCGGCGTACGTCGATCGTGGACGCGTTTCGCGAGCGCATCGTGGGCCAGGACGAGGCCGTGGGCAAAGTTGTGGACAACATCTGCGTGGTCAAGGCGCGCTTGCAGCCCACCGGCAAGCCTCTGTCGACCCTGTTGTTCGTCGGCCCGACCGGAGTGGGCAAGACCGAGGTCGCCCGCACTCTGTCGACGTTCCTGTTCGGTTCCGAGCAGCGCATGGTTCGCTTCGACATGAGCGAGTATATGGACGCCGGTGCGGCCGAACGGTTGATCCGTGGCACGGAGCGCGACGATGGGCTGCTCACGAGCAAAGTTCGCGAACAGCCGTTTTGCGTACTCCTGCTGGACGAGATCGAAAAGGCCCACCCCAATGTGTTCGACTTGTTGTTGCAAGTCTGTGGCGAAGGCCGACTCACCGACGCGCGTGGCAAGACGGCGTACTTCCATAACGCGATCATCATCATGACCAGCAACCTGGGCGCGTCCCAGAAGCGCGCGCCCATCGGCATCGGCGCTAAACAGGTTGCCGACCGGGACCACTACGCCAGCGCAGCGCGCAAGACGTTTCGGCCCGAGTTCATCAATCGCATCGACTCCATCGTCGCGTTTCGCCAACTGACCCGCGACGAGGCACGAGAAGTCGCGCGTATCGCCCTGGGCCGGATCAGTGACCGGCGTGGTGTCCAGGAAAGCGGCATGGCCGTTGAGGTCTCCGACGGCGCCCTGGAGGTCGTGGCCGAGCGTGGCTATTCGAAGGACTACGGTGGGCGTGCTCTGCGCCGCTACATCGATGACTTTCTGATCGGTCCGCTCGCCCGGTTGCTTGCGCGCTTGAGCAGCGAAGTCAAAGGCGCCATCGCGGTGGTCAAAGCGGTCGATGAGCCAGAGGGATTCGGCGATTTCTCGGCCAAGAGTCGCATCACCGTGCTCGAAGCGGGCGCCCTCAAATTCGAGGTGTATCGACGACCCGGTGCTGCGGGGCGAAAGGCGTTGCGTGGCATGGCTGGTTTGTCTCAGATGCGCCGCGACGTGGACTACTGGCTCACCCTGGACCGATCCGAGTGGGTCAAGGAGCAGACGTCGTTCCTGCGATCTCAGCTGGCTACCGCTCGTGCGCCGAAGAAGAAGGGCAAGCAGGACCGCCAGGAGCACGCGTCATCGGCGGAGATCGTGCGGCTACAGCGCGAGCAGCATCGCCTTGGCCAACTCTGGGACAAAGCGGCGGCGCTCCAGGTGGACATGCACACGGCCGAAGAACTCGGTCTGGGCGCATTGTTCGACGGCCAGTTGCTCGACGACTGGGTCGACGACGCCACGGTCACGTACAACCAGTTTCGCGAGCAGTTGTTCTATCTGCTCATGGCCCAGGAGAGCAGGCGCGACGCGGTCACCCTGGCGCTGTTCGATGTGCAGTCAGCGGGGGTGTTCGAGCACTGGTTGGCGCCGCTGCTGCCCGAATTAGAGCGGCGCAGTTGGAAGGCGCAGTTTCACGTGCGCGAGCGCAAGCCGGGCTGGCCCGAGTCGCGGGGGTGGGGACCGCCTCACGACGCCGCATGGCTGAAGAAGAACGTGCTCGGTACCCGGGGCAAGAACCCCGATGTGCTCATGCGTGTGAGCGGCGCGTACGCTGGTTGCGTGCTGGGGCTCGAGGCCGGCGTGCATCGCTTCGTGGGCTTTCACCAGAAAATCGATCCCGCGCACCTGGTTATCACCCGCATGACCATGTGGGCGGATTTGTCGGACAAAGAATGGTTGGATCCGGATCTGACGTCGCGGCCGACCGTGCCCAGCGCAAAGAGCGCTGCAGACCGGGTGCGCGAGAAGGGGCGCGACGTGATCAAGCTGCGGGGCAAAGGGCAGGAGATTCAGCTCGCCAAAGCCGACTACTGGCGCCATATAGAGCGTGTTGCCGCTGCGCAGGTGCTCGCCGCCATCGCGCAAGGACAGGATGAGGAGCTGTTGCCCAGCCACATCAGTCGCAACCCGTAGTCTCGTGAACCCGCCATGAATCGCGTCGATCTGACCATAGCTATCTATCAGCGCAAGACAGGCGCCGATCTCACGTGGCACACGATTGGGCTGGGCGAGAACAACGAGTCGATCACCGGGCGCAGTCCAGTCAAGATTCAGCGCAAGCTGGTCACGCGTTTGCGCAAGTCCATCGCGAAGTTAGAGCCTCACGAGATGGAACGCTTTGGCCTGGCGCGGGGCATGAGCCTGAGCCGGGTGAAGCTCGAGCTGACGACGAAGGGCGCCGCGGGCAAACGACGTGTCGTCGGGTTGTTTCCGCTCATCGTCGAGCCGCGCTGGGTGAACGAAGACGAGCAGATCATGATGATCTATCACCCGTGGCGCCAGGATAAATGGTTCCCTCTCAGGGATGCCGCGGAGCTGAGTGAGGTAGCGCCGCGCTTCTTTCGACACGATTGGAAGGACCTGGCCGACCACGCGGTCGATTCTCTGCGTACCGACGGGAAAGACCTGCTTCGAGTCATCTCGTTCTCGGCGGCGTTTCGAAACTTGATCGATGGCCTCGCCAAAGAGGAAGAGGACAAACAGAAGAAGCGCAAGCGAGCGCCGGAGCCGGTGTTGTCCAACATCGGCACGGACCAGACGACGCGCGCCATCGACGGCAGCCTGGCCACGGGTATGCCGCGTGCTCCGTACCGCGCGCAACTGCAGCATCTACTGGGCGGCAAACGTCGGCGGCCGGTCATCGTGGTCGGCCCGCCTGGCGTCGGCAAGACCACCATCGTCAATCGATGGATCGCTGATCAACTGTCGGAAGACCAGTTCGAGGTGCACCGCAACCTGGACAAGATCCACACCGTTTGGCGCATCAGCGGCAAGCGCATCATCGCCGGCATGTCCCATCTGGGCGATTGGGAGCAGCGTTGTCTGGACCTGGTGGTGGACGCGAAGAAGAAGCGCGCCATCATCATCGTCGAGGACCTTCATTTGTTCGGCCGCCTGGGCCAGTCCCGGGAGAGCGAACGGAACTTCGCGGAGTTCTTCCGTGGTCCTGTGTCTCGGGGCGAGTTGTTGCTCATCGGCGAGTGCACCCCCGAGCAGCTTCAGCGCCTGGAAGACGATGCGCCGGCGTTCGCGTCGCTGTTCGTGCGCTTGCATGTGCGACCGACGAGCTCGGCCGAGACTCTGCAGATGGTGGTGCACGAGGCGCGGCAGCTGGAGATTCAACGTAGCGTCGCCTTCCATGCGTTTACGTTCCGGTCCATCTTGGAGCTCGGCGGCTCCTTGTTCCCTTGGACGGCCTTTCCCGGCAAGGCGCTCAACATTCTGCGCAAACTTGCCGAAGGGCTTGGTTTCGCCGAGGGCGCAAAGGTGAGGGCGCCGATGCACATCGAGCCGAGCGATGTGCTGGAGCTGCTGTCCCAGCAGACCGGACTGCCCACCAACCTGCTGACCTTGAGTGAACGTTTGCGGGTGGATTCGGTCAATCAGAGTTTCTCTCGCCAGATCATGGGCCAGCCCGAAGCCGTCGATGCGGCCTGCGATCTGGTGTTCAAGATCCGCGCTGGGCTGACGGACCCAAGTCGGCCGTTCGCGGTGCAACTGTTCACAGGACCAACCGGAACGGGCAAGACCGCGTTGGCCACGTGCATCGCCGCGTACCTGTTCGGCGATACCAACCGGCTGCTGCGCTTCGATATGAGCGAGTACGCCAGCGCCGACGGTGTGGCCCGGCTCATCGGCGACCGCTGGACACCCGAAGGGCAACTGACTCAACGCATTCGCGAACAGCCGTTCGCCGTGGTCCTGCTCGATGAGATCGAAAAGGCGCATCCGGCGGTGCTGAACTTGCTGCTGCAGCTGTTCGATGAGGGCCGACTGACCGACGCGGCAGGGAACACGGCGAGCTTCAACCACACGGTCATCATCATGACGTCCAACCTGGGCGCCAAGACCAGCGCGCCCATCGGCTTTGGCGAGAGCACCGCTGGCATGCTTCAAGACATCTCCAAGGCGGTGCGCGAGTTCTTTCCGCCCGAGCTGTTCAATCGGATCGACCGAGTCGTGCCGTTCCATCCACTCACCGCTTCCGCGGCCGAGCAAATTGCCACGAAGGAGTTGGCCTCGCTATTGGCCAGGCGCGGCCTGCGCGAACGCAACATCTTCGTCTACACCAACTCTGCCGTTAAGGCGCGCATCGTAGAGGAAGCGTTCGATCCTCGTCATGGCGCGCGTACGGTCAAACGCTACCTCGAGGACCAGGTCGCATCGTTGCTGGCGGAGCGCATTACTGCCGGCAAGCGCGCGGCCCTACAGGTGTTTCGCATCTACGACAGCGACGGCGAGTTCAAGCTGCATGTCGAGCCGTTGCTCGAGGGCGATCCTGACCCGGCCAGTTTTGCGCTGGCCCCTGTGATCGATCTACCGGCGCTCGGGCTGAAGGAGCATCTGCCGGTGCTCGCCGAGGTGGTGGACCGCGTCGCACAGCCGGAGGCGATCGAGGGCATGACCGCCCGAGTTCGCGAGAGTGGCTCGGCAACGGACCTGCGCTACTACCTGGACCAGTATGTCGAGGCGATCGACGAGATCAAGTCGTGGCTGGGCAGGCAGGGAGTGCAGCGCGCCAAGGTGGACCCGGAGCTCATCGAGGCGGAGCTGTTTTCGCGAGACGTTCGCCCCGGCGACAACGTGAACAAGTACGGCTACACCGAAGGGCGGCTGCCGCGGCGGTTCGACATGCGCACCATGAGCCCGCGGGCGGAACGCACCAGCAAGGCGGAGTTGCTCACGCGCATTGCCGGAGCCTATCGCACCCTGGCGGCGGGGCCATCGCTGCATGACCCGACTCAGCACGTGGCGTGGATCGAAGTGCTGCGTATGGGCCATGGGGAGCAGGCTAAGGCGACCGAGGGGAGCCACCACATGGCCGACCTGTTCGAGTGGTTGGTGGACATCTACGCGGCCCAGGAGTCGGTGGAGGCCATCGCCTTTCGCCCCCGCGATAACCGGGTCGTCTACGCCCAGGCCGATGATGTAGTCGAGACCATCGAGAACGAGATGGGCCGGAATCCAAAGGCGTGCCATGCACTGATCAAGCTGTCCGGGCTCGGTGTCTACGACGCGTATAGGGGCGAGCAGGGGTGCCACATCTGGCGTTCTCTGGCGGCCGAACCGGAGATCGTGCGTGTGCGTGTGTTCCCGGGCGACGCCCAGGAGCAGGAGGATGCCGGCAAGGACGCGCGCGATCGCTTGCGGCGACATTCGGAGTTGGTGAGCGAGTTCGAACTCGCCCTGGAGCGCGGAGACTCTGAGCTGCCGGACAACCCGGAGCAGTTGATGCCCACCGTACGCACGCTCAGCTTCCAGCCGCCGGTACGCTCGGGCCAGGTGTTTCCCATCGAGGTGGAGGACTTTCTGCTCAGCCACGCCGAGCAGGTCAACGTGCGCTCCCTGTCTGACCTGATGAAACGCTTGTGGTACGTGCGCTGGAGTCGCGAGCTATGAAGAGCTTTCGGGTCTACTTCGTCACTCTCGACGGCGATCGCGTCAGCGGTACGCTCATGCGTTGGCTCGAGCTGTTCTTCGACTCGCCGCCGCCGGCCGCCATCGGCAACAACGAGGAAGAAGTCTACGCGAAGCTCGAGGAGCGGCTGATCCAAATGGAGGCCGACGACGCCAACGACCTGAACCGTTACCTGTGGCAAGAGCAGTTCGAGATGAAGCGCGTGGACGTGGATGTGTTCCCGCAGAACTACATCAAACGGCGCTCGGTCATCGGTGCCTCGCGGATTCCGCTGCGAGTTACTTACGCGTTCTCAGAGCTGCCTACGGGCGGTTACCGGCTGATGATGCCGCGCTTTGGCTGGTCGTTCGTGGTCGAGGAACTGAGCATCGCCAGCGAGGTGATCACCCATGCGATTTCGGCGGCGATGCTCGGAGACTCGCCGCGCTCGGTCTATTACTTCCGTTACACCGGGCGTGAGTACGTCCAGGCGTGGGAGCCCCAGTTCTTGCAGCGACGCATCCAGGAGCAGGGGGACGATGACGATGGCGAGATCGAGCTGCCGGTCATGGCGCAAATCGCCGAGGAATGGGTAAGCAAGGCCGAACGCAAGCGGCTGCCTCTGGTGGTCGGTAGCGATCCGGTGTTCGACCAGAACGCGCCGCTGTTTCAGCGCGACCCGCTGCCGTCGATCTTGCTGGTCGGTCGCTCCGGGGTGGGCAAGACCACGTTCGTTCAGCGCTTGGCCAAGCACCTGCTCCTGCTCAAAAGGGGCAAGCTCGGCAAGCGTAAGCACATCAACCTGTACGCGACGTCGGCGGACCGCATCGTTGCGGGCATGACCTATCTGGGCATGTGGCAGGAGCGGTGTATCGAGATCGTGGACGAGTTGTCCCACGAGGGCCACTACCTGTACGTCGACCGTCTCATCGACCTGATGTCGCCGCAGAGCGCCGGGGCATCTATCGCCGAACTGTTGGCGCCGGCGGTACTCGGCCGGGAGCTCAGCCTCATCGCCGAGTGCAGTGAGAGCGAGCTGATCCGTTGTCGTCAGCGCAGCAGCGCTTTCGTCGAGGCGTTTCAGGTGGTCCGCATTAACGAGACGCCGGCTTCCCAGCTATTGCTATTGCTGGAGCGATTTCAGGCCAAGGCCAAGTCGAATCTGGAGATCCACGACGATGCGTATAAGCGCGCGGTGTCCCACCTGGGCGCGTTCCGCCGGGACGTAGCGTTTCCGGGCAAAGGCGTGGCGTTCTTTCGCTGGCTCAATCGCGAGGCCGACGGCGGCGATGACGACGACGACAGCAAGCCGAAGCAGGCGATGTATCCCGCTGACATGTCTGCGGCGTTCTCTCGCTATTCCGGCCTGCCAGTGGAACTCATCGCCGATGACGTGCCGGCCGGCGTCGCGACCATTTCCGAGCGTCTGCAGAAGCGAATCATTGGCCAGGACAGCGCCTGTACGTCGGTGGCGCGGGTATTGGCCAGGTTCAAGGCAGGCCTGAACGATCCCAAACGACCCGTGGGCACGTTGTTCTTCGCCGGCCCGACCGGGGTTGGCAAGACAGAGCTCGCCAAGCAGCTGGCCACGTACATGTTCGGTGACAAGAACCGAATGATCCGCGTCGACATGAGCGAATACATGAGCTACGGGTCCAGCCAGCGACTGCTTGCGGTCGGTAAGGGCGTCATCAGTCTGGCCGAGCAAGTCCGTCGCCAGCCTCTGTGTGTGGTGCTTCTGGACGAGATCGAGAAGGCCCATCCAGAGGTGTTCGACCTGCTGCTGGGCATTCTGGGCGAAGGCCGGCTGACCGACGCCTCCGGTCGCCTGGTCGACTTCCGCATGGCGTTGATCATCCTCACATCCAACCTTGGCGCGGGAAAATCACGGGCCACCGGATTCGGTGAGCGCGACGTGCACGACTACCTGCGCGCCGTTACCAAGCACTTCCGCCCCGAGTTCTTCAACCGTTTGGACAAAGTGCTGTCCTTCGGCGCGCTGACGCCGGCCAACGTGCGCAGCATCGTCGACCTCGAACTCGACGACGCCCGAAAACGAACCGGCATCGCCCGACGCAACCTCACCCTGCGCATCAGCGACGATGCCCGTGCCGAATTAGCCCGCCGCGGTTACGACGAAGAGCTCGGAGCCCGCCCGCTCAAGCGCGTCATCGAAGAGCTCATCGTCACTCCGCTCGCCGTCAAGATCGCCGAAGACCCCGCCTTCGCGGATCGCGAGGTGCAGATCACCAAGCACCCAGCCCCCGGCGACGTCCAGATCTAGGGACACTCTCCCGTCTATTGGGGGGGCTGCGCCCAGATGAGCCAGTTGGTGAGTTTGGTTGGGTTGTGGACGCCGTTGTTGTGCATGAGTTGGGCGGCGTTGTTGTGGGCGACGGGGTCGTTGCGGAGGTCGGCCAGGGCGAGGCCGGCAGCGGCTGCGTAACAGGTCATGTCGGTGTGCTCGAACCCGGCAATGGCCGCTTTCAGGTGTTGCACGGTTCGTTCGTGGCGGTCTTGGCTGAGCGCGATGCCGCCGCGGATGACGTGGGTTAGGGGCTGCGCCCACTGAGCTTTCTCCCGGGCTAGTTTGCGCGCGTGTTTACTCGCGAGGCGTCGCCATTTGTTTTCGCCGGTGCGCAGGGCCATGCCCACGTACGTTTGGGCCCGCACATACTGCAAGGAGATGCGCACTTCTTGAATGCGCAAGATGAAGGTCTGCTTGAGGGTTTCGCAGGCTTCGTCCACGGCTGCCAGCGCCGCTTCCACGTCACCGTTATAGAGGTGGACCTGGGCGTGCATGTACTTGGAACGGAACCTCGTGATCGAGACTTCGGCGCGACGCCACTGCTCGGTGGCTCGCGCAATTGCTTCGTGGGCTGCTTCGGCGTCATCGGCGGCCAGGCATGCGTAGGCCTGGCTGGTGCGCAGGTTGGCCAGGGCGTGGACGTCTCGGCGCTGGCGTGCATCGACGAGCCAGTCGGGAATGCGCGCGTACAGCTCGTTGTAGTCGCCCAGGCGGGCCAGGGTCGTTGACAGAAAGAACCGACACGTGGCCCGCTCCCAGCTCGCACCTCGGCAGTCCAGTAGCGCTGTTTCGGCGTCGAAGAGCAGGTTTCGCGCTTGGCGCCAATCGCCCAGGGCGAACGCGGAGAACCCACGCACCAGTCTTAGAATGGCCTGGGCGTGCACGTTTCCGCTGCCCGTGGCGTGCTGCTCCGCGATTTGAGTGACTCGCTTGAAGCCGCTGATGTGAGAACTACCTCGTGCGGCGTACGGCACAGCGTGGGATGCGATCGCGCGCGCAGCTCTGTACGGGTCTCCTAAGCGCAGCGCTTCCTTGCAGTGTTGCGATTGCACCTCCATCGCGCGCATGGGGTCGGCCATCGCGAGTCCGGATGCCAGTGAGTACAGGGTGTCTACCCGCATGAGCTGACGTGGGTTCTGCGCGTCCGTAGGTTTGCTCTTGAAACCCAGGCCGCGGAGGCGCAGCCAGGCTCTTCGCGATAAGCCACGGGCCAGGGCGCGCCGCGACGTCGGCGACACTGAGAGTCCGAGGTCTTCGAGCACGGACGCAAATGCGGCAGTGCCGTCACGCGTGCGGCCACTGCGCAGCAACTGATCCGCCGCTCGCCTACGTAGGCCAAGGGCGACCATCCCCTCGGTCGATGCCGCCGCGGTTTGGTATGCCCGGGCAGCGTGTAGTCCTCGACCGGCAGCCGCGAGTACGTCGCCCAATCGTGCGTGCAACTCGCCATGGCGGTCCACCGGGACGAGGGAGAGACCCATGCGGTACAGGTCCACCGCCTGATCAAACGCCAGGGCGCGTTCCGCGTTCTGGGCGGCCAGTAGTGTGTAGTGGCAGGCGCGCTCTCCGTCGGCCGCGGCTCGATAATGGAGCGCCAACATCTGCGGGTCGGGTTCATCTGTGCGCGAAAGAGCGTCGGCGATGCGTCCATGGTGTTCGCGTCTCAGAGGCTCCGGCACCGCGGCGGCGAGCACTTCGCGAATCCGGTCGTGATAGCACTCCACCGAGTCGACGCCGGCGCTGTTTAGGTAGCGCACCAGGTGACGGCTATGCAGCAGGGAAAGGGCGCTCGGGTCCGCGACGTCCGCGGCGGCGCGGGCGACGGCGATTGGCAGAGGATGCCCGGCGACAGCAACGGTCTCGAGAATCGCCCGGGCAGGATACGGCAGTCGAGCCACGCGAGCGTGTACCGCATCTTCCAGGGTCGGCGGGGTGACGTCGCTGCTGTGTTCCTCGGCAAAACGAGCCAGCTCGCGCAGAAAAAATGGGTTTCCACCGCTGTTGGCGATGATGGCGGGGGCGTCCAGGTTGGCGTCGCTCGCAATAGAGCGTGCGACCGCTTCGGCGTCCTCGGCAGACAGGGGCCCGACGATGATCTCGCGCCGGGTCAGGCGGTTGCGATGGCGCCCAGCCATGGTGGGCTCGGAGCTGTCCAGGCCTTCTAATAGCGCCCGGAGTGGCGCGCTGGTCTGCGCAGCGTCCGCACGATAGGACAGGACGAGCAGCAGCCGAGGAGCTTCTTGGCCGCTGAGTAGCTGTAACAGCAGTTCCGCGCCGTCACTGTCAATCCATTGCGCATCGTCAACGGAGACGACGACCAGTCGGCCGATGGACAGTCGGTGAAACAGCGAGCGCAGCGCCGCGGACGCCCGGTTGCGCATGCGTGGACCGCTGATGTCGTCGGTGCCCTCGGGCACTTCGTCGATGCAGTCCAGGCGGGTGAGGCTGGGGAATAGGCGTGCCGCCAATTCAATCTCGAAGCCGCTCAGTAGCCGGCGAGCGCGCGCTTCGGGGAGGCAACGCAGGTACCCGGTGAGCTCCTCGACGACCATGTCGAGCCCCTTGTACGGCACTGCCTCCCGGGCGTAACAGCGACCGCGGAGCACCAGGCTTTCGCTGCGATGGCCAACCTGACTCAGGAAACTCTCCAACAGCGCGCTTTTGCCGATGCCCGACTCGCCGGACACGGTTGCTACCACGGTCTTGCCGGTGTGCACGGCGTCCGCGCAGCGAGAGAGCTGCTCCAGATGGCGCTCGCGCCCGATAAGCGGCGTGTTGCTGTTCGCTGTCAGCTCGGCCGTGCTCGCACGTCCGCTAAGAGCCGCGACGACGTCTCGTCGGCCAGCGCGCTGGGACGGGTCACGGCGCAGTAGCGCCATGCATAGATCGCTCAAATCCACGGGCGCCGTTCGGCGTAAGACGCGCGGCGGCACCGGGTCGTGCTCGAGCTTGCTGTGCAGCACGTCGTAGCGGGCGCCGCTGAACGGAGCCTGTCCGGTGAGCGCGATGTAGAGCATGACCCCGACGCTGTACCAGTCGGTGGCGTGGGACAGCTTCCCGCGCACCACGAGGCGTTCGGGCGCGATGTAATCCAGGGTGCCGAGCACGTAACGCCCGGGCTCGGTCTTTGGCCGGGTGATCGGCGTCGCCAGACCAAAGTCGAGCAGCACTACACGTCCGCCCCGGGTCACCATGACGTTGGACGGTTTGATGTCCCGGTGAATCTGTCCCGCATTGTGAAGCGCGCCCAAGCCGTCCGATAGCTGGAGCAATGACAGGCGCAGTTTCTGATCCGTATCGGCGTACTCGATGAAGTCGACGCCATCGACGAGTTCCATCGCGAGCAGCCACTGGTCATCCACCACGGCCAGCTCGTGCAACACGAGCAGGTTCGAGTGATGAAGATCCGCTAGCGCCCGGAACTCGTGCTTGAAGGCGCTGATCGCTCGTGAATGGGCGTTGAGCAGAACCTTCACCGCGAGACGCTGGTCGGTTCTTTCGTCGACGGCGGCGTAGACCACGCCCATGCCGCCCATGCCCAGCCGCTTTTCCAGTCGATACGGTCCAAGCCGTTCGAGTTGGTCGACCTGGTCGCACGCCAGGTCGCTGACTGGTCGCCCCACCGACGTAGCTGTGTGGACTGCATCACGCGTGCCGAACGCCGCGTCTGCGTAAACGGCGAGTTCCTGGTGATTACAGAAACTTCAGTGCGCACTGAATGATGCAGGATCTGGGGCGTGATACCCCAGGTGTGCCACTACCGCGGGGTCATTTGTCGCCGAGCATGCCGTCGAGGCGGCGCAGCCCCTCCTCGATGTCCTCATACGAGGTGGCGAAGCTGAAGCGCAGGAAGCCCTCGGCGATGGTGCCGAAGTCTCGCCCGGGGCCGGCTGCCACCCTGGCACGTTCCAGGATTTCGAACGCGAACGCGAGGGAGTCGTCGGTGAGGTGTCGGGCGTCGGCCAGGACGTAGAACGCGCCCGCCGGGGAGACCGGGACTTTGAGGCCGAGGGAGCGCAGGCCCGATACGAGAAGCTCACGGCGTCGCGCGTACTCGGCGTGCATCATGTCCAGGTGCGCCTGGCCATGCTCGAGGGCGACGAGGCCGACGCTCTGCACGAAGTGCGCGGTGGAGATGAACAGGTTCTGGGCCAGACATTGTAGCGGCCGCAACGCTGATTCAGGTGCGATGACGTAACCCAGGCGAAAGCCCGTCATGGCGTAGCGTTTGGAGAAGCCATCGAAGACGAAGCAGTCTTCTGTCATGGCCAACGGCGACGTCATGGTTGCGCCGTCGTAGACCAGGCCGTCGTAAATCTCGTCGGACAACACGGGCACGCCCAGGTTGGCCAGCTCTTCGACGACCTCACGCGGCTGCACCGCGCCGGTAGGATTGGCTGGGGACGCGAGCACGATGCCTTTGGTGCGCGGCGTGATCGCGGCGCGTACCTTGGCCACGTCGATGAGGTAACCGTCTTCTGGGTGGGTCGGCACGAAGACCGACTTGCCTCCGGCCACGGCGATCATGTTCGGGTAGCACGGGTAGTGGGGCGTCGGGATGATCATCTCATCGCCCGGGTCCAGGAGCAGGTTGAACACCATCAGCAGGGCGGGGGAAGAGCCGCTGCATACGAGGATGCGATCCGGATCCACCTCCACACCCCGGCGCTGTTTGCATTCGGCGGCGATGGCGGCGCGCAACGCGTGTAGTCCGCGGCTGTCGGTGTAGTGGGTGTCGCCAGCGAGCACCGCTGCATTGACGGCGCTCACCACTTCTGGTGGTGGTGGGAAGTTCGGCTCGCCGACGCCGATTTGCACGATGGACTCGCCGGCGCGGGACATGGCCATCCCGCGCTCCATGACCTCCATGGCCAGAAACGGCGCCACATCGTCGATGCGTTTGGCGTACGGCTGGGACATGTGGCGAGCTTGACCCGCTTACACTCCACATGGCAACACTGCGGCGCAGTGGATAAGGAGCGCTTACGCCGGTTGCGCAACTTCCAGAGCATGGATTTCTATCCAGCGCTGGTATTGCGTCCACTCACGATCTTGATCCTGCTGGGCTGCGCCGACTGGAAGTGGCTGACGCCGAACCTGCTGACGACCATGTGCAACGTGGTCAAGGTTGTCGCCATCGTGCTCATCTTGATGGCGGAGCCGAACTACCTGATTGCGGCGGCCATCGTGCTGCAAGTCGCGGGCATCCTCGACAACATGGATGGCACCCTCGCGCGCTACCGCAACATGGCCAGTCCATTCGGCAGCTACTACGACAAGGTCAGCGATATACTCACCTGGTTCCCCATCGTGGTCGCCATGGGCTGGGTTGCCTACGAGCAGACTGGCGACGGCATGATGATCGTGTTGCCGGCCGTGTCCGCGTATTGCCTGGCCGTTATGGGCTACCTCAAGTGGATCGTTTACTACGAGCGAGAACGCCTGCACTGGTTGAAGGCGCGAGAGAACCCGGCGGAGCATGTGGCAGAACAGACGAAGCCGCGGGTGATCAGCACGCCGCCAGAGCGCACTGGTGCCCAGTGGGTGAAGTGGTTCTTCTGGAAGCTCGCCCAAGCCGTGCGCTTCGAAGAGATCGACTTGTACTTTTGGGTGGGGCTGGCCCTGGTGCTGAATCGACTCGAGCTATTGATGTGGGTTCTGGGCGTCACCCAGTGCATGCAGGTCGGTGCCATGGTGGTGAAACGCACCATGGAGATTCGAGCCGTGGACCGGGACGTACAAGAGCAGCGCACAGCCGGCACTCCGGAGTAGAATCGCCGACGTGAGGACCATCTGTGTAGTTGCACTGAGTCTGTTGTGCTGGGCGTGCGTGCCGCCGCCGCCGGCCACCGGTACACCCACCGGGCCAGCCGGGCCGAACGGGCCGACGCCAAACAACGAGATGGGCGAGAAGCCGCAAGTGCAGCCGCGTAGCGAGGATGGGACTGCGCCCGTCGGCAACACCAAACACGTCCAACCGAATCACAAGCGCAAGTTCGAGGGAGACCAGGGTAACTACCTGTTGACGACCCTGAGCAACAAGGACACCAAGCTCGCCCACCACCGGGGCAGCGTCACGTTCGTGGCTATGTGGGCATCGTTCTGCACGCCGTGTCTCCACGAACTCGGTCACCTCCAAGCCCTGCATAAGAAGTACGCCAACAACGCGAAGGTGCGCGTACTGGCCGTGAGTATCGACGACAACGACGGGCCGAGTCGGGCGAAGATCAAGGCCCTTGCGCGCAGGTACAAGCTCACCATGCCCGTGTTCATCGACCGCAAACACGAGCTGATGCAGAAGGTCGCGCCCCGGGATAAGGACAACAAGGTCCGCTACGCCGTACCTATGATGGTCGTCATCGACGACAAGTTTCGCCTTCGCCGCAAGTGGTCCATGGATCACCAGATGCCCAGGGCGGCCTTCGTCAGCGAGCTATCGTCGATGATCGAGCCAGCCCTGCGCGGCGAGGCGCCTCCGGCTGAGAAGAAATACCAGGCGAAGCTCGGCGGGTTCTTCAGTCAGAAGATCCTCAGGCTGACCGTAAAGAACCTGAGCCCAGACCAGGTCGGCCACTACAAAGACATGTTGCGCGCGCGAATCCGGCAAATCCATCCGGGCTTGCGGCCGTCGCAGATGAAGAAGCTCATGGTCGAAGTCGAAGCCAAGCTCCGCAAAGGCGGCACCTTCATCATCCAGGTCCCCGACCCGTAGGATTTCGCAGAGTTCCTGTCACCCGGCCAGGATGGGCTGGTCCACATGGGAATAGCAGGCGTAGCGACTGTACGGCGGCTTACTGCTTGTGGTTGGCTCTTGCCATGAAACTTACAAGCACACTAGCCCTCATCGGCGTGCTCGCGGCGGCAGGGTCCGCTTCGGGCGCGACCATCACTGTCTCGGTTACGACCGACGACTCAACCGTCAACGGGAACTGTACCCTTCGCGAAGCCGTGTCAGCGGCGGAGACGGACGCTGCGGTCGACGCCTGTACGGCTGGCAGCGGCGCGGATACGATCGTGCTGGCTGCTGGTACGTATGCGGTCAACGCCGGAGGACTCACCGTCACCACTGACATTGCGTTGCTCGGGGCGGGGGCGGACATGACCACTCTCGACGGCACAGGGAATGCCGATGTCGCCACGTTCAACGTGACCGCAGGCGCCATCTCCGCAGCCGACATGGCGTTTACGGGCCTGAACCGCCCGACTGGCAATGGCGGCTGGTTCAGCATCGTCAATGCGGACCTCAGTCTCACGCGCACGTACTTCTACGCCAATAACGCCCGCAACGGTGTGGCGGCGTACGCGCAACCTGGTCTGGTGACGGTCGCTGATTCGCTGTTCGTCAACAACGCGGCGACACACGGCGGCGTGCTTTCGACCTACGGCGCCACGACTACGGTTACCGTGACGAACTCCACGTTCACGGGCAACAGTGCCAGCAGTGGCGGAGGCGCGATTCGCCTCAGCAGCGTTGGATTGATGAACATGTCGCACTCGACCGTGACTGGCAACACCGCCAATATTGGCGGTGGCATTTATGCGTTCGGTGGTGGCAGTCCCACCAATGTCGTCAACTCAATCGTCGCCGGAAACACGGCCCCCACAGGGCCGGATTGTCAAAATGGTACCGCGCCGGCCGCCCATCGCAATAACATCATCGGCGACACGACCGATTGTGCCGGCTTTACGTCACCTGAAGATTTGATCAACACCAGCCCCGACCTCGGTGCACTGGCCGACAACGGCGGACCGACGATGACCATGATGCCCAACACTGGCAGCCCGGCTGTCGGTGCCGGCGATTGTAGCGACACAACAGGCGCCTCGGTCGACGTGGACCAGCGCGGGGTTCTTCGAGATCTAGCGGGCTGTTCAATCGGTGCCGCGGATCCGAGCACCGTCGCGCTGCTGGTGAACAGCACGGCTGAGGCTGCTGGCGCCAACTGCACCTACGGTGGCTGGCTTGTCGAAGTGGGCTTCGATGTGAACAACAATGCCACGCTGGATGCCAGCGAGGTCACCGACACTGAGTACATCTGCAATCCGCAGGGAACTCAATCTCTCATCCTGGTCACCGACGAGCCTGCTGGAGCGAACTGCACCTACGGGGGCAAGCGAATCGAATCCGGTATCGACCTGAACAACGACGGCACATTGGTCGGCGAGAGCCCCGATGTGGACTACGTTTGCAATGGTGACCCCGGCACCGATGGCACCGATGGCACAGACGGCACCGATGGCACCGATGGCACCGATGGCACAGACGGTACGAATGGTACCGATGGCACGAATGGTACCGATGGTGTCGACGGAGCGAACGGCGCTGACGGCGCTGACGGCGGTTGTTCGTCCACCGGTCGCGGCAGCCCCGTGTGGTTCGCGCTCGGACTGTTCGGGCTGTTCTGCGTTACCCGACGCCGTCGCCGACTGGAATAAGACGGAGTTCATCCGTCCGGTAGGGATAAGCATGCGGACCTTCACGTCAACATCAGCTTCTTCGAGCGGCTCGGTCGAGCCGTTGAGTGCGAGTGTGCGCGTGAAGGTTGCCGAATTCTCGGCTAGCCGCTAACCCAACCAAGGTCCCGTTAACGGCCCCTTCGGCACTCGCCGAGGGGGCTTTTTGCGTTTCGGGACCGTATTCTCAGAAGGAAACATCATGACCAAACTGCACATCAACGTTGGAACCATCGGTCACGTCGACCACGGCAAGACCACCCTCACCGCTGCGATCACCAAGGCGATGGCAGCCCGCTACGGCGGCAAAGCCCTCGACTTCGACCAGATCGACGGCGCCCCCGAGGAGCGGTTCCGCGGCATCACCATCAACCTGGCTCACGTCGAGTACGAGTCGGCCACGCGCCACTACGCTCACGTCGATTGTCCGGGCCACGCCGACTTCATCAAGAACATGATCACCGGCGCGTCCCAGATGGACGGGGCGATCCTGCTCGTGGACGGTTCGCAAGGGCCGCAGCGGCAGACCTGCGAGCACGCGCTGCTGGCGCAGCAGGTCGGTGTCGGTCACCTTGTCGTGTTCATCAACAAGGTGGACATCGCGGATCCTGAGCTGCTCGAGCTGGTGGAGCTGGAGGTCGCCGATGTCCTCACGAGCTACGGCTTCGAGGGCGCCCCGGTGGTTCGAGGTTCGGCGCTTCAGGCGCTGGCCGCGCTCCAGGAAGGCAACGCCGATGACCCTCGTGTCGACTGCATCAACGAGCTGGTGGCGGCGCTGGACGAGCACATTCCGGCACCAGACCGCGACTTCGCGGCGCCGTTCCTGATGCCCGTCGAGGATGTTCACACCATCGAGGGCCGCGGCACGGTCGTCACCGGTCGAGTCGATCGGGGCGTGCTGACCAAGGGCGCGACGGTCGAGCTCGTTGGTCTGTGCGACGCAGACGATGCACCGCGTACCATCGTGGTCACCGACATCCAGGCGTTCCACCGCAGCCTCGACGAGGCCAGGGCGGGCCAGAGTGTTGGCCTGCTCCTGCGCGGTGTCCGTCGCAACGAGGTCGTGCGTGGTCAGATGCTCAGCGCTCCAGGAACTGTCAGGCCACACGCCACTGGCAACGCGGAGCTGTACATCCTTGGTAGCGATGAAGGCGGCCGCAACAAACCGTTCTTCAGCGGCTACCGTCCGCAGTTCTTCTTCGGTACCACCGATGTCACCGGAACACTCCATGTTGGAGTGGAAGGTGCCCAGCCCGGTGCGAGGCTCAACGTCGAGTTCCGCCTGGATCGCGCCGTGGGAGTCGAGTCGGGCATGCGCTTCGCCATCCGTGAGGGTGGTCGAACCGTTGGCGCCGGCGTCGTCACGACCGTCGCGTAACGAAGTCCCGGGTCCGCCGTAGTAGGTGGACCCGGGCATTTGATACTGTCGCGGCGGCGGTGTTGGTGTGCGGCAAACGATTTGCCCAACCAGCCGGGTCAGGGAGCGCGATGAGCGATTCGAACAGCGGTACGGATGTGGTGTGGCACAAGGCAGCTGAACTCGACGAACTGCCCGAGGGGCGCGTCAAGTCGGTGACCTGTGGCCTGGAGACGATCTGCCTAACCCATCACCAGGGAAAGTACGCCGCTCTGGACAACCGCTGTCCACATCAAGGCGGTCCCCTCGGTGAAGGCTCCATCGAGAACGGCTACCTGCGCTGTCCGTGGCACGGCTGGGACTATGAGCCGCTCACGGGTAAGCCGCCCGGGGGCTACGACGACGGAGTTGCAACCTATCCCATCGACATCCGCGAAGATGGCGTTTACGTGGCCATCGAAACCGCGTCGCCTCATGTGCGAACGACGACCGATGTGATGGCCGAGACCCTGGTTAACTGGGGCGTCGACAGCGTGTTCGGTATGGTCGGTCACTCCAACCTGGGCATGGCGGATGCATTCCGCCGCCAGCAACAGCGCGGCAAGCTGCGCTATATCGGCATTCGTCACGAAGGTGCTGCCGCGTTTGCAGCGTCCGCGTACGGCAAGCTCACGGGCAAGCCGGCAGTGTGTTTCGCAATCGCCGGCCCAGGTGCGACCAACCTGCTTACCGGTCTGTGGGACGCAAACGTCGACACCGCGCCGGTCATCGCCATCACCGGTCAGGTGCCGTCGCAGTTGCTCGGTCGGGGCGCGTTCCAAGAGATTGATCTGGTCAAAGCGTACGGTCAGGTGGCCGTATGGAGCACGCAGGTCTCGGCCAAGAGCGACTTCGCGGAACTAACAACCATCGCGTGCAAGAGCGCCACGGTCGAAAGCGGCGTCGCTCATATCGTGTTGCCCGATGAAATGCAGACCCAGCCCGACGCGTCCGAGGCGAGCGGGCCCAAGGGGCGCATCGGTCCCATCGGCATCTCGCCACCGGCGGAGTCATTGGACGAAGCGGTGGAGCTCCTCGCCAAAGCCAAGCGTCCGGTCATCGTCGTTGGTCATGGTGCGCGCTTCGATATGGATGCGATCACAGAGCTCGCCGGCCAGCTCACCTGCCCGGTGCTCACGACGTTCAAAGGCAAAGGCCTCATCTCCGATACTCACCCCAGCGGTTGCGGAGTACTCGGCCGTAGCGGCACGCCCGTGGCGAGCTGGTTCATGAACGAGTCCGACGTGCTGCTCGTGCTCGGCTCCAGCTTCAGTAACCACACGGGCATCACCGACAAGAAGCCCACGATTCAGGTCGACATGAATCGCATGCGGCTGGGTCGCTTCCACGCCGTAGACGTGCCGGTGTGGGGAGAGATCGGGACGACAGTCGGGCTCTTGCGCGAGCGATTGAGCTCCGGTGCGGCTGCCGTGGACCAGCGCCCCGAAATCGCCGAGCGCTGGCAAATTTGGCGCGCCGAGAAACAACGGCGGCTTGCCGAGACGTCGGACGAAGGCATCAGCAGCTCCGTGATCTTCGAGGCGCTTACTCGCGCGGTGCCGGCGAACGCGATCATGCCGGTGGACGTGGGCAACAACACCTACTCCTTCGGTCGCTACTTCGAGTGCGAAAATCAGTCGGTCCTTATGTCGGGTTACGCCGGATCCATCGGCTTCGGTCTGCCGGCGGCGCTGGGAGCCTGGGCAGCGACTCAGGGCGACGACCCGCGTTTCAAGGGCCGTCCCGTGGTGAGCCTCTCAGGCGATGGTGGATTGGGGCAGTACCTGGCCGAGGTTACTACCGCGGTGAAGTACAAGATGAACATCACCCACGTGCTGGTCAACAACGGCGAGCTCGGCAAGATCTCTAAAGAGCAGCGCTCGGGTAACTGGCATGTGTGGCAGACCGCGCTGACGAATCCGAACTTTGCCGAGTACGCGACCAACTGCGGCGCCCTCGGCATCCGGGTCACCAGCGCCGATGAGCTTGACGCTGCGTTGAGCAAGGCCATCGCTCACGACGGGCCAAGCCTGGTCGAGATCATCGCGGACGCGGCACTGATCTAATTCGCGGGATTGCCCGGCACCTACTGGCAATCGACAACGTCGATGTCGTACTCGATGGGGGTATCGATGTTGGTCACCGACACGTGGTAGGTGGTGTCTGCCTGAGTCGTCCAGCCGTTGGGGGCGATACGCAGTGCGTACGAGCTACCGTAGTTGGCGGGCAGCACCGATACGTCAACGGCGACGGGTTGGCCGTTCGCGGTTACTGTGACGACGCCATCGTTGAGGCGAATGTAGTCCGACTGGATTGACCAGCCGCCGGCGTCCGTCGATCCGAATCCTGGTGCGATGGCCTGGAGCGGGAAGACGCCCGGGGGAGGAAACGCCGTCCACTGTTTCTGCGCCGTACCGCCGCCGGAGATCACATACAAACACGAGTGTTGATTCGTCGACCCCATGCCGACCCGGCCCAGAGAGTTCGACAGGATCCAACGCCGATGACCGAGGGAGTTGATGGAGTGGATGTCAGCCATGTACGCGTCGATGGAGCGAACGCCCGGACCCGACGAGATGTTGCTACGCCCGGCGGCGTTAGCTCCCTCGGTCGTGTAGCACTCCCAGTCAGGTGTCGGCGAATGGGACAGACTGCCGTGGGCCTTCTGCATCAGTGCGCACTCTTGAGCCGCGGCGCTGAGGCCAGTGTCTTCGCTGACGGCGGGCAGGTCGGCCAACCAACGGTACAGGTTGATCAGGCGCAATGCGTTCTCTCGACCTGGGGTTTGGATCTCGCCGGCGTTACAGGTCGCGACGTCTCCGGTCCAGGTGCCTTCGCTCAGGTTCTCCCGGTCGGAGTTCCAGCGAGCACAGACCATCGCCACATCGTTTGGATCCACGACCGAGGCGTCGGGATCGCCGGGGTCAACGACGCCCGAGTCACCGGTCTCGTCGACGAAAACGGCGCCGTCGGGGTTACCAACGGCGCCGCCATCAGGTTGGGCAGTATTGTCGATGATGCCGCTACAGGCGGTTGCGAGTAGCAGGGAGGAGCCGACCAGCAGAGCGCGAAACATGCGCATTGATACCAACTGGTCGATTAAGGTGAGATTAAATAGGCTGCTTGTTCTGGTACTGCATGGAGTTGAGCAGCTGGCCGAGGAGCGCTCGGTTGCTCATGATGCCGGCCACGATGGTGTTGATGCTCTTGGCGTTCTGTTTGAGGAGCAGCTTCTCTACGTTGAACAGGTGCAAGGTGAGGCGCTGACGCTCGGACAGGACGGTCACGATCTGGGGCGGCAGCTTCTTGCCGGGGCGGGGCAGGCGCATGCCGATGCGTGAGTCAGGCAGTTGAATCGCGGCGATCTCGGCCTTGGTGAAGCCCGACGTGGACACCCAGTTGACCAGAGGGCCGCCAGTGAGACTGGCGAAGTTGACGAACCGGTTCGTCTTGGCGGTCTTGAGTACCAGCAAGCGTTGGCCGTCCAGGGCGATGAGGTTGGCGACGGCGCAGAAGCGACCATCTTTATCGACCAGGACTCGCAGGGTCTTGTTCATGTACGTGTTGCGCGGGAACAGGCCGCGCATGCGGTACGCACGCAGGCGCTCGATTTGTAGCTGCCGTCGTTTCATCACCATCTGGCGGATGACGAATTCGGGGGTGCGTCGCGGCCGCGGTCGCAACTCGACCGGCGCTATCGCAGGCGGATCGGCGGGCGGTTTTGCAAAGGTGCCGGGGGCTGGCTTTGCCTCAGGCCCAGCGATCCGGTCGGCGGCAGCGGGACCAGCAAAGCTGGCGGTGAGCAGAAGGGCGGCGAGGGGAAGTACTTTGATTTTTGTCATTGGGGGGCTCCGTGGGTTAGCAGGTTCGCTGGGAGTACACGCACCGCTCCCGTAAACGATCCGAACGAAATACGGAGTCTTTGCCCCCAAAGGGCGTCAGTTTTCTGAGGTGAATAGAGTCAGCGGCTCGCCGTCGAAGCCCGCTTCGGCGCGCTAGCGGCGGTCAGCCGGCGGTGGAGGAGAGTGCGTGATAGGTGGGAAGTAGAGCCGGACGCGGGTGGGAGGCGGTGCGAGCTACGGCAGTTCGAACTGGCCGTTGACCATGGTGAAGCCGACGCCAAGGGACAACGAGTCGGCGATGCCGTCCTGCATCGGGTCGAATGCATTGCCGTTGTTCGAGTCGAACAGATCGATGTCCGGGGCGAGCAGAGCGACGAGCAGGGTGTTGTTCGTAACTTCATCCATCGAGATTTCGCAGTTGCCGTCCGAATCGAACAACGAGATCAACGAGCCGGCGGAACTCGCTGGATCGCAGTTGCACGTCTTGCCGGAGAGTGTGCAGTTGGTCGCGACGCTGGTCGAGATTGTTGTGTACAGGGCGGGCACCAGGATGCTCTGAACGTCTTCGTCTTTCACGCCGCCACCGAGGATCGCGTTGGTGATGCCCGTGTCGGTGATGTCACCGACGAGCCGCGCGCCAAATAGCGGCAGAGAGATGTTGCCGACATCGGGGATTGGTACGAGAACGGTCATCTGACCCGGGCCGAGGTCGACCGCGCCAGCGGTGATCGTGCCGGTCACCGAGCTGTCCGTGGGCGAATCGCCGCGAATCTCGAATAGCTCCGTGCCGCTGAAGTTATCGGAGGGGTCGCGTGGTGAGTCGCAGTCGTTGCCGAGAAACATGCGGAGGGTTGCTGCGCCGTTGACCAGGTCCGAGCTTTCGACGTTGGCGATGTAGAGCAACTGTCCACCAGCGACCTGTGAGTCCACCGATTGCTGGATGCCCAGGTCTGCTGACCCGCTGAACACTTCGACTACCTGGCCGAGACCGTTCTCGGTGCTGCCATCACCATCGATATCCAGGGCGAGGGCGTTGGACTGGCCGCTCTCCGTCGGGATGACGATTTGCTGACCCACGTACTGGTGGTTTCCGGTTCCAGGGAGTGAAGGTGCCAGGCAGCGTGAGGATGCATCTGCCGGCGCCGCGTCGTTGGCCTGCGCGTCCGGCCCGGTCGCAGCCGAGTCTACATTTGAGGCAGCATCCGCGGTCGCGCCGCCCCCGTCATCCCCGCAGCCAAACGCCGCGAGACTGAGGCAAGCGATCCCTGCACATATCCAGCTAGTCCTAATAGGCTTCATATACTCATCCTAGAGCAAACCCGTGTAGTTCTGGCGGGGTTATGTGGAGTATTTTGGCCGGACGGACCTGTTTGAGCGCACTCTGTACGGATTTAGGCGACCGTGTGATCCCTGCCTCAGTCTGGAAGGTTGCTGGACCGAACTTGCCTAGTGGGGCAAGTCCATGCAATGTAATAGCGGCCGCGGTTTCGACCATGGCAGCAACAATCCAGGAGGCCCATTTGGCACGAAGCAGACCGACAATTATGAAGCGAAAGCGGGAACAGGCCCGCCAGGAGAAGCGCCGCGAGAAAGCTACGCAGCGCGCCAACCGCGCCCAGCAGAGCCGCGAACGCGAGCGAGCGCCGGGCGACGACAATCTTGACCCAGATATCGCACACATCGTCCCGGGCCCGCAGGCAAAGCCATGGGATGACGACGACGACGACACCGATGTAGTAGGCGTGATTTCTGAGCCCTCTACGACGGTTGACCACTAGCGTATATTCGCGACCCTAGGAGACAGAGTCATGGCTGGTTCAGACAAAAGAAAACAGAGCCTCTACTTTCCCGAGAAGATGCTCGAAGAGATTCGACGCGAAGCTGCGCGTCAGGACCGGTCGCTCTCCTGGATCGTCCAAAAAGCCTGGAAGATCGGGCGAACGGAGCTGGCTAAGTACCCCAGCGTCAACGAGATTCCAGACGATGGCCACGACGATCGCGGCCGCGACGAGTAGTCCCGCTACTTAGTAGTACCAGCTGCAGCCGCAGCGTCCCACGAATACCTCAAGTTCAGCCAATCACCTACGTCGGGTTCGAGTCGACCCGAGTCGACCCAAACGGATACGCTACGGATCTCGTGACCCGACCGATCCGTGTGGTTCTAGTTGGTGTTGTCACCGTGATCGTCGCCGCCTGCGGCGACGATGGGGGCACCTCCGTCGATGCCAGCCAGGCCAACGACGCCAGCGGGCAGGCGATGAGCGATGCGGCGCCGCCCGTGGACGGGACGCCTCCGCCGGTGGATGCCAGCGCCGTCGGTCGGGCATGCGGATTGCCAAATGGCGCAATCACCTTGTCCATGGCGGGCGCGGTTGGTCTCGGCATGATCTGCTTCGACCCAGCGACTGGTGACAACTGTCGCATCATCGACCAGGGGCAAATCTCTTGCTTCAATGACCAGGAGGGATTCGCCTTTGGCTATCACAGCGGGATGGACATTCGGTCGGTCGCCCCGAGCAGTGGAATGACGATCACCGGGTTCACTGGGTCCGGAACGATGATGGGCGCCAGCATCATCAACGTCACCAACTTGACCAGCGGGTCGGTCACCGGACAGACGTCGACGGGTCAGAGCTACACCCTGCAGTATCGATTCAACGGGTTCACCGTCGAGCTGCCCAGCATGTCGGGCCCGTAGCTATTTGTGGCCGACCCAGGAGTCCACTTCGGTGCCCCTTGGTAGGTTGAGAGTGACGCGCAGCTTGATTGGCTTGGCCGAATCGTTCTTCCACAGAAACGAATAGGTCGCCTGCTTGTCGGCTGTGATCGCCAGCTTGCCGGACGCGTCTTCGCCTTTGCTGTGATAGACGGTCTTGCCGAGGGGATGACTATGCGTGTCCCACTGCACTTTCGCGTCCGCTTTGAACGTGGCGGTGACTTTGGCCTTGGCAACCATGCGCACGTTTACCTCAGCGAACTTGCCAGGGGCGACGACGAACTCTTTGGATTCCTGTTTGGCCGAGGCCGCCTTGCGGCAGGCACCGAGTTGGAGCAGAGCGAGGCTCAGGCTAACCGCGAGGACGATTCTGGCTGGCTGGGACATCGGCGGTACCATACACTGCGGCCATGGACGAGACGACCAAAACAGAGCTCGAAGCGGCGGCGTTTCGCAAGCTCGTCGACCATCTGCGAGAGCGTACTGACGTTCAGAACATCGACATCATGAACCTCGCCGGGTTCTGTCGAAACTGTCTATCCAAGTGGTACCGGTCGGCAGCCTCTGAGCGCGGCATCGAGTTGTCCAAAGACGAGTCTCGAGAGATCGTTTACGGTATGCCGTACACCGAGTGGAAAGACAAACACCAAACGTGAACGGCGCGCGGTCAGCTGGGCCGCCGAAACGCGCTGAGTCGTAGCTTCTTGCGCGGGTCCTGCTCGGGGAAGTCGATGCCGCTGGTGCCGCGCCAGCAAACGTCCAGGTCGACGCCGGCCGCTTCCCGAAGTTCGCGCTCGTGCCTGTCGTGGTCCAGCTCGCTGTGGTGAAAGAAGCAGAGCAGCCAACCGTCGGGCGCCAGCAGGGGAGCGGTGAGCTTTCCCAGGGTGAGTAGGCCGGTAGCTTTCTGTTTTGCGGCGAGCTCCACGTATGGTGGCGCGTCCACTATGATCGCGTCGTAAGTGCGCCGCCGCTTGCCTGCCTTGCGTAGCATCTGATAGACGTCGCCGCGTAGTAGGTCCCGATCGTCGATGGGCACGTTGTTCAGGTCATGGTTCGCCTTGCACCGGGCGAGCGCGCCTCGTTGCCCATCTACATGAGTGACCGAGCGTGCCCCGCCGACCGCGGCCGTCACGCCCAGGCTGCCGGTGAAGGCGAATAGATTGAGCACCCGCCGGCCGTGGCTGTGCTCGCGAATCCACGCGCGCGCCGGCCTTGCGTCCAGGTACAGGCCGGGGTTGCGCGGTTGCGCAGGTTCGATGGCGAACGACATGTCCAGCTCTCGTACGATACGCGGCTTGCTGTTGAGCTCGCCGCGCAACGCGAACGGGGAGCCGTTCCTTGGCTTCGCGACGATGACGTCGAACGGATGCAGCTGCATCAACGCGCTGGCCAGAGCTTCGGTATCGGCCGCCGCGGACGCTTTGTGCGCGATGATCGCTGCGTCACCATAGCGGTCGATCTCGACCCCGGGCATGCCTTCTTGCCAACCATGAAGCACGCGGTACGCGTCGAGGTCATGGAGCTTCTGGCGGCGCTGCCACGCCTCGCTGACCAGATCAGTCATCCGACCATTCAGACCGAAGCGCCGCGAAGATCTTGCTCGTGCGTGGTTCGTCCTCGGGCTTCATGCGGAAGTGCCGGAACGCACCTTCCTGAGTCATGCCCGCCTTTTCCGCGGCGCGATACGATGCGGTGTTGCGAGCATCGCAGCGCCATTCGATGCGCTCCCAGGGCCAATCGCTGAACCCCCAGGTGAGCAGTGCTTTCAACACGGCGGTGCCCAGGCCCTTGCCAGAGCGCTCGGGCCGCAACCACATGCCGCATTCGGCAATCAGGTTGCCAAGGGGCTGCTTGCGCAGGTGGTAACCACAGCCGCCCAGAAACATCGTGTCGTCCGTATCCGTAATGGCGATCAGAAAGTCCGTGGCGAGGAGCCAGCGGCCGCAGAATTCACGGACTCGCCTGGTGGCGAGCTCTTCGGTGAGATCTACTCCTGCCCAGGGTAGCCATTCCACCAGGTGCTCTTGGGACGCCGTGACTGATTCGCGAAGCAGTGGACCGTCGTCGGGCCGATAGCGGCGCAGCACGAACTGGTCGCAACGGTACTCGTCCGGGGGCGCGAGGTATTCCATCGGCAGAGTATAGCCAGCCGTGCCGCATGTAGGAGGAAGGCGTGCATGTGATCCCTGGGAACGTGAGCGCGCAAACTCTACGCGGTTAACTGTCACCGAAATGACGGAGATTTCACGGGGGGATTGATACGATTACATCGAGGACTGTCACCCCCCCCCGTGCACTCACAACGCGACTTTGAGTTAAGTCTGCCGGAACGCTTCGTGCTCCGACGCCAGATCGGAAGCGGCGGAATGGGCGTGGTGTACGACGCCTATGATCGCAAGCGGCGCGCGCGGGTCGCGCTCAAGACCCTTCGCCATCTGGACCCGCAGCGGCTCTACTCGTTCAAGCAGGAGTTCCGAGCTCTGCAGGATCTCCAGCACGAGAACCTTGCGCGCCTGGACGAGCTGCTCGAACACGAGGGCGAATGGTTCTACGTCATGGAGTTCATCGATGGCGTCGACATCCTTAGCTACGTGCGAGCGTCTGGGCAGGATGTGAGCGAACAGCCCGGCTTCGAGCCCACGATGGAGAGCGACATGGTGGGTGTCGACGACATTGTGCGCTCCGACAAGGCTACCCGGGCCAGCCCGGCGGCCACGACGCGAGATGCCGCGTCGGTCTACGACGAGGGCAAGCTGCGTGCGTGTATGCGCCAGTTGGCGCAAGCCGTGGCGACGCTGCACACCGCGGGGAAGGTGCATCGCGATATCAAGCCAGGCAACGTGCTGGTCGACAAGTCGGGGCGGGTCGTGCTCATCGATTTCGGCTTGGTCACCAGTCGTGGCGAGGCCACGAGCTCCAGTGACCGAGGTGGCGTCGCAGGAACTGCCGCTTACATGGCGCCGGAACAAGCGTTGGCGAAAGTGTCTCCAGCCTCTGACTGGTACAGTTTCGGCCTGGTGCTGTACGAGGCCCTCGTCGGCACGCGCGCCTACAAGGGCAGCATGCTCGAGATGCTGATGGACAAACAGCAGTTCTCGCCGCCCAGGCCCAATGTGCTCGTGCCCGATGTCGCGGAGGATCTGGAAGCGCTGTGCCTCGAGTTGATCCAACGCGAACCGTCCATGCGGCCCAAGGCCCAACGCATCCTGGAACGGCTGGGTGGGGTCACCGGCGACCAGCCTACGGCAACGTTCAGCACGAGCTCCGCCGTGTCCCAGTTCGTGCCGTTCGTCGGCCGCGAAGCAGAGCGTGCGCTCCTGCGCAAAGCATTTGAGAACTCGCTACAAGGCCGCCCCGTGGTCCGGTTCATTCACGGAGCATCCGGGATGGGCAAGACGGAGCTGGTCCGCCAGTTCGCGCGGGAGGTTCTGGCGGAGCAACCGGAGGCGGTAATCCTGGAGGGGCGCTGCTACGAACGCGAGTCCGTCCCGTACAAGGCGTTCGACGGCATCGCCGATCGGTTGAGTCGGTACATGGATGGACTGTCCGATGTGGAGGCGGCCCAGCTGCTGCCGTTGCGCGCCGGATTGCTGCCGAGCTTGTTTCCGATTCTCCGCCGCGTCGAGGCCATCGCGACAGCTCCGTTCCCCAGGCGGGGCGAGCTGGACCCGCAGGAACTCAGGGTGCGCATGTTCGGCGCTTTCCGAGAGCTGATGCAGAAGCTCTCGGATCGTCGGCCAGTGGTGCTGTGCATCGATGATTTCCAGTGGACGGACTCAGATAGCCTCAGCCTGCTGTCCGAACTACTGACCGAGCCCGAGGCGCCGTGTGTGTTCCTGGTCGCGACCTTGCGTACCCGTTCTGGACTGCAACCAGCCCTCGCGGAAGTGCAGACCATGGGCGGCGCGACCGTCGAGCATATGCGTTTGGGGCGGCTGCCTCGCGACGATGGCGAAAAACTGGCATCGCTGCTCTTGCCCGGTCTCGGTGAAGGTCAGCGGCAGCGCATCAAGCAGATTGCCAAAGAAGCCGACGGCCACCCGTTGTTCATTCAGGAGCTGACTCGCCACGTGGCTTCGGACGGCCCGGCGGAGGAGCCTGCTCGGCTTGGTGACGTGCTGTGGACACGGGTGTCTCGATTGCCTGAGCAGGCTCGACATGTGCTCGAGTTGATCTCGGTGGCGGGTGCGCCGGTGACGCGTGAGACCGTGGCGTACGCGGCCAGAGTCCCGCCGCAAGAGCTGACCGGACTCATCGGCTTGTTGCGGGTCGCGCATTTGTCCCGCGCTGGCGGCGCCCGCGAGACGGACATGATCGAGACCTATCACGACCGCGTTCGCTACGCCGTGCTCGCTCGCCTGGATGAGGACCGGCGGGTGGAGTTGCACGGCCGGCTGGCCATCGCGCTGGCGCGAGCGGGGGCCGATGGCACCGATCCGCATCAGCTCGTGCGCCATCTGCAAGCGGCAAAAAAACCGGACCAAGCGTTTCGCTACGCCATTGATGCCGCCACCCAGGCCGAGGGTGCGATGGCGTTCGAGCACGCAGTCGGCCTGTATCGCACGGCCCTGCGCTTGGCGCCCGGGGACAGCGAGGAGCGCCATGGTCTACAGATCGCGCTCGGCGCAGCGCTACTCAATGCCGGACGCGGTGATGAAGGTGCGGAGGTGCTTTTGGCCGCGGCCGAAACCGACGACGAGGACACGCGCATCTCGTGCAGATGTCGCGCGGCCGAGCGTTTGTTCATCGGCGGCCATGCGGGGCGCGGGCGGGTCGTGTTGCAGCAACTGCTGGACGAACTGGGTGAGCGTCTTCCAGCCACAACGCGCCAGGCGCTGCTGTCCTTGTTGTGGAACCGGTTCATCCTTCGCGTGCGCGGCCTGCGCTGGCGGCGGCGGCGTGCGCAAGACATCCCGGCCCGCCAACTCACGCGTATCGATATCCTGCGCACGGTCGCTACCGGTTTGATCATGGTCGACACCATCGCTGGTGCCAGTTTCGATAGCCGGGCGCTGCTCGCGGCGCTACGGGTGGGTGAAGAGCACCGCATCGGGCTCTCATTGGCTCAACAAGCAACCTATCTGGCCACGGTCGGTCCACGAGCCCGTAAGCGTTCAGCCAACCTGGCCAGCCAGATGCACCGCATTGCCGCGCGTAACGACGACGGGCTGCTCAAGGCATGGGCGAGCATGAGCGAAGGGGCCACCGCGTATTTCGCCGGCGATTTGAGCGCTTCGGACGAAGCGTTCGTTCAGGCCGAGTCAGACTTTGTCGAACACACCAGAGGCAGCACGTTCGAGATCGGCCAAACCCATCTGTTTCAGTTGTTCACGTTGCGCCATGCCGGCGAACTCAACGAGATGCGTCACCGCGCGGAGCGGTTCCTACGGGATGCCCGGCGGCGTGGCGACCGCTATGCCGAGACCAACCTGCGCCGGGCCATCATGCCTTTGTGGCTAGCGGCAGACGACCTGGAAAAGGCCGAGTCCGAGCTCGACAGTCTGGGCCAAATCCCTGAACAGGCCAGCGACTATCAGGTCCACACCTGGTACTCGATGGAGACCATGGCCGAGCTCTCCCTGTATCAGGGGGAACCCGAGTTGGGCCTGGAGGTGTTGGAGCCGGTGTTCAAGAAAATGCAGCGCACGTTCCTGGTTCGCATCGAGATCATCAAGACCATTAGCAGCTGGCTCCACGCGCGCCTGCTGCTGGCCGCTGCAGCGAACGGACGCAACGCCAAGAAACTGCGCCGTAAGGCTCGGCGGATTACGCGCAAGCTCGGCCGCGGCGCCACGCCGTATCATCGGGTGCCGGCGCTATTGCTCTGGGCGGCGCTCTCTGCCCAGGGCGGACACAAGCGCCAGGCGATCGACTACCTGGGCCAAGCAATGGACAGTGCCATCGCCGCCAACATGCAGCTGCACGGCGCGGCGGCTTGCTACTTTCGGGGCAAGCTGCTCGGCGGCGACGCGGGCGCTGGTTTGATCGAGCGGGCGGAGCAATGGCTAGAAGAGCAGGGCGTCGTCAACAAAGAACAGATGCTGGAGATCGTCGCGCCGGGTATCGTGCTGCGCCGATAGTCGGTAGGATTGAGCCGATGGGGTTGTTCAGTAAGCTGCAAGAGAAGCCGAGTAAGAAAGCCAGTGACGACATCTTGCTGTTTCACGCGATGATCTGCATGGCGACAGCTGACGGTGTGCTCGAGGAGAGCGAGGTCGCCTCGGTGGAGGCGTTCTTCGTGGCGCTGCCGGAGTTCCGGACGCACAACTTTCACAACTTGCTGGAAGAGAGCAACCGGTTGGCCGATAAGCACGACACCGCGATTGCCGCGGCCCAGGAGTTATCGGCGATTCAGAGTGAAGCGGTTCGGCGTAAAGCGTTCGTGTTGGCGGTGGACATCGCGCTTTCCGCGGGCACGCCAGGGAAACCCGAAGAGGACATGCTCGCAGCCATGCAGCAGGCTCTAGGCATCGACGATGAGCTCGCGGCCAAGGTCGTGGACGTCCTGGCGCTCAAGTACGCTCAGTAACTCCCGCGCGTTTCGGTGTTATTCTGAGTGATTTTTGCCCCACGGATGGCGGCGCCGATCCACGAATCTCGATATATTCGCCGCCATGACACGACACGTGGTGATTCTTCTCAGCAGCCTGGCCCTGTGCGCGGTTGGAACGAGTTGTTCCAAAAAAGACGACAAGGGCAAGGCAGGCAAACCCAAAGCGTCCGGGAAAAAGGGCAACGCCGGCAAAGGTAAGACGCCCAAAGGGCCCGCTGGTTCTGGTGCCGGCGGCATGGTCGAGGCCGGCACGAAGATCATCACGAATATTGATGTTGGCGCGTACACGTCCTGCGCGACGTTCAAAGATGGCACGGTCCGCTGCTGGGGCGGCAACCTGGGCGGCAGCTTGGGCGTCGGCAAAGACGAGAAGGACCTGCTCGAGAGCTACGTGCCGGTCGAAGTTGCGGACGCCAAGGGCGCCAAGCAGCTATGGGCGAGCGCGTCCGATTGCTGGAGCGGCAGCTACTCCGAAGGTGCCGCCGACACGGTGTGTACCCAGGACAAAGCCGGTGCGGTCAAATGCTGGGGGCGCAACAAGGGTGCGTTCGGCGCCGGCGGAAGCAACAAGCCCGTCGCGACGACGACAACCGGACTCAAGGGCATTCTTCACATGGACTCGGAGTGCGGAACGGCGTGCGCGGTCAATGCAGACAACACCGCGTCCTGCTGGGGCAGCGGCGTGTTTGGTCAGATTGGCCACGGTAAAACCGAGAGCAGCGTGAAAGTCCCGACCAAGGTCAAAGGACTTGCGGGCGCGACCCAGGTCGGCTGTGGTCAGAACCACTGCTGTGCGCTCAAGAGCGACGGCACGGTCGACTGCTGGGGCTATGGACTGCCCGGCGGTCAGGTCACCGAGCCCAAAAATGTTCCCGGCATCGCGGGCGCAAAGGACCTTGGTGTCATGCAGAACGCGGTCTGCGCCGTGGACAAAGCCGGCGTCGTGTCGTGCTTCGGTAGCGGCCACGGTTACAAGAAGGCGGAGCCGGTCAAAGGCGCCACCGACGTGACTCAGCTGGACGCCCAGACCCGCGTTGCTTGCGCGGTCAAGAAAGACAAGACGGTCGTTTGCTGGGGACTCAACCGCTTTGGCCAGCTCGGTCGGGGGACGCTCAGCGAGAAAGAGAAAGACGCCGCTCCGGTCAAGGGCCTCAAGAACGCGGTGAAGGTCGCGGTTAGCGACGACTACGCTTGTGCGCTCACCGGCGACAACAAAGTCATGTGTTGGGGCAAGAACTCTCGCGGTCAGCTGGGCAACGGAACCATCACCGATAGCTCGACCCCGGTCGAAGTCAAAGGCCTCACTGCCAAGAGCCTCGCCAAAGCTGGCCCGCGTCCGCTGGCCCTGCCCAGCGACAAGAAGGCGTTCAAGCCCGAGGGAACACCGCCCAAGGAGTGCGCCAAGCAGACCGGCATGCTCGTCCACATCAAGGGTAAGCCGCAGCAGTTCCTGGTTCGTCACGCCAAGATCAAAGGATCGTGGACGGCCAAGCTCGGTGGGGCCACTGGCTATCGCCTCGAGTTCCAGAACTATGACAACCCGCCGCAGAAGTACAAGCCAATGGCCCGCGGTGGTCAGCTCATCGTCAAGCTTGGTCTCGAGCACTGGGTCATCGAGAAGAACAAAGAGGGCAAAGAGCGCCCGGTCGCCAAGCCGCTGGACAAGAAGGGCGAGTACTCGCCGAACTACAAAGCCGAGTACCGCACGTCGGGCGCGGGCATCCTGGACCGCCACAAGAAGCACTTCTTCAACGACGGCACCATCAAGCTGACGCACCTGAGCGACAAATGGGTCTGCGGCGACGTTAACCTGTCCCACAAGCGCGACAAGCACTCCCTCAAGGGCACCTTCGCCCTGCAGGTACCTGCCAAGCCCGCCAAGAAGTAGCCGTGTATACCCGGGCGGCGCAGGAACTCGACCTGGCCGACATCGTCGACCTGCTCAATCTCGAAATTCGAGACGGCGTCGCCCACTTCGGCACTCAACCCCTCGACCTCGACTCATTCACGACCGATTGGCTCGGCCAATGCGAGCGCTATCCGTGGCTCGTCTGCCGTGAGCAGAGCGACGACACGTTCCTGGGCTTCGCCAAGTCAGGGCCGTGGAAGTCGCGCGGCGCCTACGCGCAATCGGTGGAGATTTCGGTGTACCTGGTCGAAGCGGCGCGGAAGCGAGGTGCAGCGTCGTGGATGTACGGCGAGCTGTTCGAGCTGTTGTGGACGGCCGGCTTTCGCACGGTGTGCGCCGGAATTACGCTGCCGAACCCGGCAAGCGTCAAGCTACACGAGCGTCACGGCATGAAGCATGTGGGTACGTTCGAGCGGATCGGCTACAAGGCAGGCCAGTGGCGAGACGTGGGGTACTGGATTCGCCACCTTGACGAGTAGGTTGGGCGGGCGACTTGCTACTTACATTGCGATCGACAACGACAGGGCAAGGTAGTCCGACGTGCCGCTGTATGTGCCGGTCGGGCTGGGATGGTTGACCGGGTCGAGGCTGGGCTCTGCGGTGGGCTGGTGCAGGCTGTTCTCGATGACCCGGTCCTCCAAGAAGTAGTGGGAGTACATGGCCACCAGAGTCATCCGGTTGTTGAGCATGATGCGAGCGGCTGCGCCGACTTCGTATTTGGTGAAGTCGAGGTTGTTGGGTGCGGCGGTTGTCTCGGGCACGGAGTTGTTCTCGACACGGAAGCGCAGGGCGCCGAGGGCGCGGCCACCAAACAGCACATGCGATACGCGCAGGCCGACGCTGTGTCGATCTTCGTAGCCGCGTAGCACGGTGGTGTCGCTGACGTCGGGGCTCGTGGCCTCGGTGACCTTGATGAACAGGTCGGCGTTCTTGGAGCGGTTGACGAATCGGTAATCGCCGCGGACTTCCCATTTAGGGGTTGGCTGATAGGCGATGGCGCCGAAGGCCATGAGTGGTTTCTGCAAGTCGGTGGCAACCTTGCCTTCGAGGGCGGGGAGCTCAGCTGCCGGCGCCGCTTCGCGCAGGATTTCGATCATCGCATCCGGGTACGTGGCCTCCACTGTGCCAGTGGCTTTGGTCGTGGTCGGCAGGTGTAGCGACGCGCCGATGGTCACTTTGTCGTGGGGGCGAATCATCACGCCCGCGAGGCCGCCGACGGTCCAACCATCGGCGTTGACATCCGTCGGTGCGGCGAACGCCGAGTCGGCGTACGGGAACGGGCTGTCTACGACCGGGCTGCCCGCGACCTGATTGAGCTGCTTACCGAAGTCCTTGTCCACCTTGGCGCTGAAGCGCGAGTGCACGATGTTGACGCCAGCGCCCAGGGAAATGCTCGGGTGCGGCGAGTACGCGACAGAAGGAGTGAGGGTGACGTGAAAGGTCTTGGCGTCTACCGCGTACCAGCGAGTGACGTCCGACGCACCGTCTTCGCGAGACCATGCGGCTCCGCTGACTTCTGGTACCCCAACGGTGAAGCCAAGGCGCCAGCGCTCGCCCAGTACATCGCTGACCGCGCCCACGGTGGGCTCGGGCTTGGGCACGAACGTGTCGGAGCGGCCGTCGAATGCCATGGCTTCGTAGCCGATACGAATCAAGCTGACACCGGAGCCGGCTTCGACGAAGGTGCCCTGGCTGCGCATCATTGCGGCCGGGTTCCAGAACGATGCAGCGCCGTCACCGTCGGTGGGGCCCGACATGGTGTTGCCGACGCCCTGGGCGTTGGCGGAGTTCGAGTTGACGCCGACGACCATGACAATGGCTACTACCGCGGCGGCGAGTTGCGCTTTACGGCGACGAGTGACCAGCAGCAGGGCGAGTCCGAGAAGCAACGCGAAGCCCGTGCCGGTGGAGCCGTTGCTGCTAGAGCAGCCGCTGCCTGCGCCGGGCTGCACCGTGAAACCGTGCTCTACCGAGGTCACGTTGCCTGCTTCGTCGCGGGCAACGACTTCGAGCACGTAGCTCGCGTTCTTGTCCAGGTCCGAGAGGTTGACGTCGAGGCGACCGGCGCTGAACGTGTCTTCGGCGACCACTTCGCCCATGGCGCTACCTGCGACGATCTTGCGCAGCTGCCAGCTGGTCTCCACCAGGGGCGTCTCCGTGCGGTCGTCGGACACTTGCCATGAGTAGTACGCGCGCGTGCCACTTACGACGTCACTGGCTTTGTCCAGGAAGTCCAGAGTGGGCGGCTTGCCGTCCACGTAGAAGCTGTGCACGACCGGGGTTGGGTCCTGATTGTTGTTGAGGTCCACAGCGTAGACCTCCACGATGTGTGGGCCATCGGCGGCGGATACTTTGACCGAGGTCAGGAATTCCGGCTCTGTGCTGATGGTCTCGCCGTCGAGCTTGACCACGTAGCGCAGCAGCTCTTTGGGCGTGGTGTCATCGGTGCCCGTGACGTTGAAGTTCGCCAGGGCGGGGGAGACCACCGTTTTGGCGTCGACCAACTCCGTGTTGGGCGCGGTGTGGTCGTTGGGGTCGGGTAGGAACATGTCCATGGCAACGCGCAGCCAGCCGTCCTTGGTCGTGATGTCGCGAGCGAGCACGAACACGCCTTCGGTGGGCTGCAGGGCCGGCGCGATGGCCACGTTGGACAGCATGTTGCCGACCATGGGAATCGCGACCGCGTCGATGAACGCGCGGAGTCGGGCCGGGTCCACGTCGAGGAACGTGTTGCCCGCCGTGAGCTCGAGTTTGGTGAAGTCGATGGACTCGGCGTCGAGCCTGATGGCTCCAGCGCCCGGGTCGATGCGAACGCCCGCTTTTACGACACCGTCGATTTCCACCTGCAGCTGGGACGCCGGTGCCCCTGGAGCCGTGATGGTGGCAGTGACGATCAGCTGTTTGAGGTCGAGGGTGACGCCAACATTGTCCCGGCCGAACGACGCGCGCGGGGAGTAGCCGAGCTTGATGCCGACATCGATCTTGGTGCCGCCGGGGAGGCCGAGTTTTTGGGCCAGACCGTCTTCGCTGAGTTCGATGCTCGGCGCGAGTCCGCCAATGAGGCTATCGAAGATTCCGCCGCGCCACGCCTGGTACAGGGCGTAGCTTACTCGGTCGTCTGAAGCAGCCAGGGCGAAACCAGCCGGTCGGTAGCTCTCCGGAAGTCCGGGGCCGATGGCGGGGGGCATGGGGCTTTGACCGTCAGGCCCGAGCTGGGATCGAGTTTGACGTTCTGAATCGTGGCGTTGAGGCGGAACGTGGACACATCCAGCTCCAGCTTGGTGAACTGCTCGATCATCTCGTTGATGCGCGGAAGCAATTCGTCTTCGGCGAGGTCTTCGACCATCTCGGTGACTTTGGTCAGGGCCCAACCCTCGACCGCTTCGATGAGGTTCTCCAGGATGTTGCCGACCAGGCAGCCCTCGACGTCGAGCTCGAAGGTGTCCTCGGTCAGGGTGATCGTCACGTCCACTGCGTTAGCGCTGATCTTGCCGGTGGCATCAGTTGCTATCTGCAGGCGCGCGCTAGCTTGAAGCGGCTTGGCGAAGACCCATACATTGCAGTCGGTGAACCCCGCATCTACGAACGCCGATGCGTCCACGTTCAGCGAGAGGTCGACCTTGAGGGCGTCGTTCTCCGGCTTGATCGTGATGTTGTTGAACGCGATGTCCGCTTTGCCATTGGACACGGTAAGTAACGATGTCTCTACCGTCGGAATGTCGAAGTGCTTGGGCACCATGACGGCCGCGGCGTTGCCGACCCAGGTCAGCCCATCAGGCGTTGCACGAACGGCAAACCCGGACTCCGCATGGGCGGTGTGGACCGATGAAACGATCAAGACTGCAAACAAGGCGCTGGTGAGTAGTCGCATAGTGCCTAGCGGCCATCGCACAACTCGTGCCAACGCGGTGCGTTACCAAAGTTGCAACGATCCCAGGGTTTTGCCCATCTGACCGTCTTGAGGTGGATTCTGCAGAAGCCGGCTCCTGGCGGGAACACTAGTCACCAGGCAGTCGCCTCTTAGGTGAATCCCCAAGTTGTTAGGACCGCCCCCTGCATAATGTGTTACGGAGGTTCCATGTCTGCGGATTCACGTATTGCCACTACAGCCGAGTTGATCGAAGAGCTGAAACAAGGCCGACCGATCGTTGTTGTTGATGACGAGGACCGCGAGAACGAGGGTGACATCATCATCCCGGCCGAGACGGTAAGCGCTGAGAATATCGCGTTTACCATCCGCTACACCGGTGGCGTCATCTGCCTGGCAATGACCAATGAGCGGGCTAACCACCTGGAGTTGCCGCCGATGGTCACGCACAACAAAGCGCGACGAGGGACCGCCTACACCGTGTCCATCGAGGCGCGCGAAGGAATCGAGACCGGTATCTCCGCCAAGGATCGGGCCACAACCATCAAGGCCGCGGTGCAAGAGGGCGTGACGGCGGAGGACCTTGTCCGTCCCGGCCACGTGTTTCCTCTGCGCGCCCGGGATGGCGGCGTGCTTCGTCGCGCGGGCCACACCGAGGCGGCCGTGGATTTCTGCCGCATCGCCGGTTACCAGGATACGGGCATCGTGAGCGAGCTCATCCACGACGACGGCACCATGATGCGCCTGCCAGCCATTCTCGACTTTTGTGAAGAGCACAAGCTGAAGTGCGGCACCATCGCCGATCTCATCGCCTACCGCCTGGAGCGCGATGGTTTCGTTACCAAGGTCGCCGAGGCATCGCTGCCCACGCCCATGGGCCACTTCAAGGTCGAAGCGTTCAAAGACGAGCTCAACAACAATGAGCATCTAGCCATCACCATGGGCGACCTGTCCGGCGGCAAACCCGTGCTCGTGCGGATGCACTCCGAGTGCCTTACCGGCGACGCGCTGCATTCCTTGCGCTGCGATTGTGGAGCTCAGCGCGACGCCGCGCTGCTTGCGATCGCCGAGGAGGGGCGGGGCGTACTTGTATATCTGCGCCAGGAAGGTCGCGGAATCGGCCTGCTCAACAAGATCAAAGCGTATGCGCTGCAGGACGACGGCGCGGATACGGTCGAAGCCAACGAGAAGCTCGGTTTGCCTGATGATCTTCGCGACTACGGCATCGGCGCTCAGATGTTGCACAGCCTGGGGGTCAGCAAACTGCGTTTGATGACCAACAACCCGCGGAAGATTGCGGCGCTACAGGGCTACGGCATGGAGGTCGTCGAGCGCGTGCCCATCGAGGTGGGTAAGAACACACACAACGAGCGCTACCTCAAAACCAAGGCCGATCGCCTTGGCCACCTTATTTCCTAAGCTCGCCGCGCTTTTCGTAAGTTCGGTTCGCGTCGCGCGTTCTCTGTGATGGCCGGCGCGTATTCCTAAGAATTCACCATAGTTTGGGCTCGAAGGCGTAAACCCTTCGGGCCCGACTTGCGTTTGTACTCCGCATGAAACGTCTCGGTTTACTCAGTCTCGCGTTGGTCACAGCGCTGGCAGCATGTGGTGGCAATGAACATCGCGTCACCAACCAGCCGGCTCAGACCTTCGTCCCCGCAACCCCTAACGGCGATGTCTTTGGCTACGGAGCGGCGTTCGATAAGGAACTTCGCAAGGTCGGGCAGATTTCGCCCATCGACTTCAAGAAGCGCTACGGCGCCAATCTCAAGTACCTATCTCGACTCTCCTGGGATCCAACGACAGCCTCCTTCTACGACAAGTTCGAGAAGGCTGGTTTCAAGCTGAATCCCAAAGAGTTGGCGAAGTTCAAGAACAATGGCTTCGTCGTCAGCGGTCGCATGAGCGGTCGAAGCTTCGCCGAGATCTATTACAAGATCTTCGTGCGCGACCTGCCGGTGTTCATCTCGGCGGACTCGCTGCTGCACGCGTGGCACCGGTCCTACGACACCGTGCTCGAGCAGCTCGAGGAAACTTACCTGTCCAAGAGTCTCGACGAGATTCTCACTGGCATGGCCAACCGGGTCGCCGCGGCTCACGCCAGCTACGGTAGCGGCGCGCTCAAAGACAGCGTGCAAGACGCCGACTACTTCATCGCCGTCGCGCGTTCGCTGCTCAGCGGCAAGACGGTCAACACCAAGTTGGGCACCCGAGACGTGGAGCTCGCAAAGACTCTGGGCGCGGTCGCTGGCCTCAAGTTGCAGAAGTTCGACTTGTTCGGCAAGACGCGCACGATGGACTACTCGCAATTCAAGGTGCGAGGTCACTACGAAAACAGCAAACTCCTCAAGCGTTACTTTAAGGCAATGATGTGGCTCGGCCGCATCGACATGCGCGTGAGTGGTGACGGCAAAGAGGACTACCGCCGCCAACTCGGCAGCGCCATCGTCATGCACGACCTGCTCAGCAAGTCGGGACGGTTCAAGCAATGGGGCGAGTTCGACAGGATGATTCAGACCTTCGTCGGCCGCACCGACTCGATGACCTTCGAGCAGCTGGGTAAGATGCTCAAGGTCGCTGGCGTGACGGACCCGGCCAAGGTCGACCAGGCTGCGCTCACCGCGCTCCAGGGCACCATCGACGCCGGCAAGATCGGCGCCCAGCAGATTCGCAGCCATCACTTCGCGTCGTCTCCGTTCGGCACGGACAAGGCATCCCTGCCGCGCTCGTTCACTGTCATGGGCCAGAAGTTCACCCTGGATAGCTGGGCGACCTCCAAGATCGTCGCCGACGACATTTTCTGGGACAAGAAGAAGGTCCAGCGGCGCATGCCGTCGGCACTGGATGTCGCGTTTGGCGTGCTGGGTAACGACAACGCCGTGCCCATGCTCTTCGACCGCATCACCAACAAGAACGGCGTCCGGTTCCGCGACGGCCTCAACTACCAGCACAATCTCGCCGCGGTGCGCAACGTGATCGACAGCCAGTCGGCCAAGAGCTGGGACGAAAACATCTACACCAACTGGATCGCCACTCTGCGTGAGTTGTCCAAGGCGACCACCGGCAAGAAGTATCCGCAGGCCATGCAGACCAAGGCGTGGGCGATGAAAGACGTCAACACTCAGCTGGCTTCCTGGGCGCAGCTGCGCCACGACACCATCCTGTACGTGAAGCAGTCCTACACGTCTATGGCGTCCTGTTACTACCCGGCCGGCTATGTCGATCCACGGCCGGCGTTCTGGACGCGGTTCGCCAAGATGGCCAAAGCAACCGCCAGCCTGCTGGCAGCCACGCCGTACCCGTCGCGTGTCATCAACGGCGTTGATCTCAAGAAGCTTCAGGCCAAGCACGTGGCGTTCTTCAATAACTTCGCCGGCAAATTGGACTTGCTACGGGAAATCGCGCGCAAGCAGTTCAATCAGAAGGACCTGACCAAAGCCGAAGAGAAGATGCTCAAGAACGTGGTCCAGATTGCTCACGGCAGCGGTTTCACCATGTACAACGGCTGGTACCCGACGCTGTTTTACAAAGGTCGCAGCGACTCGGGCAAGTACGACGCGCTGGTCTCGGACGTTCACACCAACGTGCCGTCACCCATACTCGGCGATCCGGGCGGCGTGCTGCATCAGGGAGTCGGCAAGGTGGACTTCATGATGGTCGCTATCGACAGCGGCAAGGACAAGATGGTCTACGCCGGTCCGACCATGAGTCACTACGAGTTCGTGATGACAGGCATGAAGCGCAAGTCTGACTCCGAGTGGAAGAAGGACCTCAAGGCGGGCAAAACACCGCCACGCCCGGACTGGACCAAGGGCTACCTCGTTCCGAAGAAGTAACGCCAAAGCACGCGACGCCTCGTCGAGCCGGTTATTGGCCCGACGGGGTGTACGCGATGCCGAAGGATGGAAACAGTGGCAGGCCGCCGGTCGGCTCGAAGCCGCTGTAGTCCTCGGCGTAGACGCGACCCTCGACATTCGTTCGGCGGGTCGCGTTTTGCACATCCAGGAACGCGGTGATCGTTCCCCAGCTGCGTTTCCAATCCCGGTCGACGCGTAGGTCGACTTGGAAGAACGGGCCCAGGCGTTCGGAGTTCTCGTCGCCAAATACCGGGTCCCACTTATCGAAGCCAACCTGAGTGCGGCCGACCAGGGGCGTGTATGGATTACCCGACGCGTAGCGGAAGCGGGCGCCCACGCGCCAATGTTTCCCCAACTGCAACGAGCCCACGGCGGTCAACACGTGGGGCTGATCCAGGACCCAGGCTGTTTCCGTGGTCATGTCGTCCTCGATGCGCCGTTTGCTGCGCGAATAGGTGTATGCGAGCCAGGCGAAGGCGCGCTGGGTCACGTACTTGGTCATCAGCTCGACGCCGTAGACCTGGCCTCGGCCGATGTTGGCCAGCGTGCTGAAAGTGCCGAACTGCTTCGCGATGAACTCGCGACTGGAAGCGATCGCGCCGATCTTGTAGGTGCTGAAGTTGTTGAACATGGAGTCGTCAGCGTCCGGATCGTCGACAGCCAGGTTATATAGCTCCGAGTAGAACCCCGTGAGGGAAACGCTGGCGTTTCGATTGATGTCGGCCGTTCCGCCGAAGCTGGTTTGCACGCTGTAGCTCGGCGCGAGGTCGTCGTTGCCCCAGAGGGCGTCGGCGACGCCGGGCGGTTGGTGATAGGTGCCGATGGATTGGCGCAGAGAGATGACGTCTGACAGCTTCTGGGTCAACACCAGGCGCGGATCCAGAACCAACGCGTCCGATAGTCCGTAGTGTTCCAGGCGAAGGCCGGGCTTTATACCGACGCGCTTGCCGAACAGCTGCACCAGGCCTTCGACCCACAACGCTGAGTCCAGGTACGTACCGTCCCGGGAGATCGCCGTCTCCGTGTCGTCTTCGTCGTCGATGGTGAGGGAGCTGACCGCGAACGCGCCCGCGGAGAGATCGGTGCCGACACTTATGTAGCCGTTGGTGAAGTCCGTGATCGACGAAGCACGCAGCCCCATGGGGTCGTTCTCGCTCCTCATGGTTTGAAACGACGATGCCAGGTGGTAGCGGTCGACGCCGACCCAGGGCACAGCCTTGAACACGGTGTTCTTGTAGCGCTGAGTCAGTCGCGCACCGAATCGCGCGAACTGGGTGCTGAAACGAAACGAACGCGCGTTGTCCAAGCCGTAGCGAAGGCCGATCTCGTCATCGGAGCCGAACAGCATGACGGTGAGGTGTGCGCCACGCCAGGGGTCGGTATCGAAGCGCAACTGGCCATCGTAGTAGCGAGGCGCGTTGGTGGTTTCGTGGCTGCCGCCGACAAGCGGGAGGAACACGTCGATGTACGACCGGCGCATGGCGATGGACCACGCTCCCCAGTTACCCGACGGCCCATCCGCCTGTAGAGCGGCGTCGATCATGCTCATCTCGGACGCAACCCGCCACCGGTCCGTGCGCGCCGCGTTCGACTCCAGTGTCACCACGCCGCCCTGACCGCGCCCATATTGTGACGAGTAGCCACCCGGAGTCAGCTCGAGGGACTTGAGCAGTGCGGACGGATAGAACGAAGCGAGTCCGCCGAAGTGGTAGAGCAGGGGCACCTCGATGCCGTCCAGAAAGACGTTGCTGTCTCGGGGCGATGTGCCGCGCAAGATCAGGCCACCCATGCCGAACGGAACTCGCCCGACGCTGGGCATGGTTTGCAGGCTCTTGATCGCATCGTTACCCGAGCCCGGCATCTTGCGAATGAGGTCCGGCGTCAGCTCATACGTCACCGACTCGACCTCCTCCGGCGCCTTCTCGGTAATGACGATGACCTCGTCTTTGGCCTTGGGCTCAGGCTGGTCGGGCTGGATGGGTTCTACGCGTTCCACCTTGATCGGCGGAGACTGAGCGGCCGCCGGGGCCACCAGTGCGGCCAACAGCGTCAGTGCCATTACGAAGAACCGCATCCCAACAGCGTAGAGCAACTGGCATGCCACCGCTAACTAGCCGGAATCGGCACCGGATACTCAGTTTACCGTGGTCTTGCGCCCAAGTTGGCGCACGGAGCCCCCAGGGATCGTCCGTAATGGGCGGTTTGCGCGCGGTTTGTTGGATTCCACCGCCTAGTTGTAGAGTCCCGGCATGAACAGTAAATCCCGGTTTTGGCCAGTGTTCGCCAGCGTCGTGTTTGCCTTCGCGCTGACCGCGTCAGCCTGCAGTAAGAAGGAAGACAGCAAGGGCAGCAACAACAAGACGCCCAAGCCAACTACACCCAGGGTCGACCCGGCGCCAGCCGCCGCACACCGGATCGCGGACAAGATGTGTGCTTGCAAAGACGCTACGTGCGCTACCACGGTGCGCGTCGAGTATATGAAGTGGGCGAGAGATTTCGGCGCAGCGAACCCCGACAAGAAGGTCATGGACCTGGTCAACGTCGCCAGTACCCGCCTTGGTCAGTGCTTCAAGAAGCTGAAGATCGGCGCGTCGGGTTCGCACGCCATGGAAATCCCCGGCGAGTTCAAGACCCCCGAGTCGGTGCTGTACGACGCAGCGGCCGACGTCTATCTGGTGTCGAACATCAACGGCAGCCCGTTCGCGGCTGACGGCAACGGCTTCATCTCTCAAGTGTCCCCCGACGGCAAGGTCAAGAACCTAAAGTGGATCGACGGCGCTAAGAAAGACGTGGAGCTCAACGGTCCCAAGGGTATGGCGATTCTGAACGGCGTGCTCTACGTCGCCGACATCACCGTGGTGCGCAAGTTCGACAGCAAGACTGGCGCGGCCAAAGGCGTGATCAAGGTGCCTGGCTCGACGTTCCTCAACGACGTCGCTGCGGGCAAAGACGTGGTCTACGTATCCGACACCGGCAAGAAGGCCGGTTTCAAGAACAGTGGCACCGACGCGGTCTGGCAGATCAAAGGCGACAAGGTCAGCGCGCTGATCAAGGACGGCAAACTGGGCAATCCCAACGGTCTCGCGGTCGCAGGCAAAGACGTATGGGTCGTCAACTTCGGCAACGCGGAGATGTACAAGGTGACCGCGGGCAAGAAGGATGCGGTGGTGACCCTGCCCAAGGGTGGTCTTGACGGCCTGGAGTTCATCTCCGACGACGAGGTGCTCGTGTCCAGCTGGGGTGGCAAAGCGATCTACCGCGGAAAAGTCGGCGGACCATTCAAGGCTCTTGCCGAGAATGTCGAGCAGCCCGCCGATATCGCCTGGGACAGCAAACGCAAGCGACTGATCGTGCCGCAGTTTGGCAAGAACCTGCTGCTCATGTACTCGGTCAAATAGCCATGAAGCTCGCGACCTGGAATATTAACGGCACGAAGGCGCGGTTGCCCTTTGTGCTGCGTTGGCTAGAGCACGATAAGCCCGACATCGTCGGCCTGCAGGAGCTCAAGACCACAGAGGAGAAGTTTCCGTTCGACGCGTTCAAGGAGGCCGGGTACCACGCCGTCGTGCATGGGCAGAAGGCGTGGAACGGGGTCGCGATTCTGAGCAAGGAGCCGGCCGAGGTGATGCAGTTGGGCCTGCCCGGGTTCGACGAACTGGGCTCGCGGTTGATCACCGCGCGGGTCAATGGCATTTCGTTCTGCACGATCTATGGGCCAAACGGGAAGACCCTGGAGCATGAGGACTTCGGCCGCAAGCTGGCGTGGCTAGACGGACTGGTCGCGCACATGGCCGAACAGTTCAGCCCCGACGACGCGGTGGTGCTGTGCGGCGACTTCAATGTTGTGCCCGGCGCTTTGGACACCTGGAACGAACCGGTCACGGGCGCCCGGATCTTTCACACCGAAGCCGAGCGTAACCGGGTACGGAAGCTCACCGATTGGGGCTTCGTCGACTTGTTCAGGAAGGCTGAGCCCGAAGACCCAGGTTTTACCTGGTGGGATTATAGGGCAGGCGCGTTCCACAAGAAGCAGGGGCTGCGTATCGACTTGATGCTCGGCACCAAGAGCGTGGCGGAGCGGCTGACCCAGGCCAGGTCCAATCGGGATTGGCGCAAGAAGGTCGACGGCATGATCGCGTCGGACCACGCCCCGGTTTGGGTCACTCTTGATGTCGACGCCGACGGAGCTGACGACTAGTGAGCACCGCCGATCCACGCTGTGCCCGGCCGCCCAAGGTGACTCGCGTGAACGACGACGTGGGCACGCGGGGGCTGGAAGCGGTGTTCCACGTCAACGCAAGAGCCGAACCAGTGCTGCAGCTGCTGTGGGACCCGGATAACTACGGCGAGTTGTTCCCAGACATCGAATCTCACCGAGTGCTGTCGTCGTCCGATGCGCAGATCGACGTGGAGATGACTGTTAACGCAGTGCTCAAGCGCGTGCGCTACGTTCTTCGGCGCACCCTGGACCGGGAGAAGCTACACATCGGCTGGCGGGAGATCGACGGCGACTTGAAACGGGCGCGCGGTGGCTGGTGGATTCGCCGCACCGACCGAGACGACGTGAGCGAGCTGACCTATCGTGCGTTCGTGGCCGTCAACCGGTTCGTGCCGACGCGTCTGGTCGCGGCCACTGCGACCCGCAAGCTCGACGACATGGTCGCCCGGGTGCGCCAGGTCGCCGCTCGCCTTACCGTGGCATGAAGTTGCTCATCTCACTGGTCGTTGCCGCGACCTTCTTGCTGAGCGCAGCGCCGAGCGCCCGGGCCGAGCGCCCCAGCGATACGAGCTTGGTGCTCGCCGGCATGGGTATGGGGGTGCCGACCTATTGGGCATGGGTGGTTATCCACGAAGGCTCTCACGCGGTGATGGCAAAAGCCTTCGGCGCTGAGATTATCAAGTTTCAGATCTGGCCCGGCCGGCACCCGACCAACAAGAAGTTCTACTTCGGCTACGTGCAGTGGCGCGGCAAGATGAGCACGTGGCAGCGGCTACTCGCGGGCCTGGCACCGAAGATACCCAACCTGTTGTATCTGGGCACCTACGCGGCGTTGGTCGGATTCGACTCGCTGCCCAAGAACCGTTACGCGCAGCTGGGCTTCAGCGTGTTCGCTACCGGGGCGCTCCTGGACTTTACCAAGGACCTGATCGCGTTCTGGACACCGGCTGACGTGAACGTCGCGTTGCGGCGAGCCGGACTGCGCACGTTCGTTTCACAGCTCCCGTGGCGCATTCTCCACATGGGCTTGGCCGCGGGGGCCGGCTACGCGTTGTTCAAGGGCTACGAGCGAGTGTTCGAGGATGAGCCGACCGGGGCCGTACCGCGAACGATCGTGCCGTTGATGAACGGTCGCTTCTAACGGCGCCGTCGCTTTAGCGTCGCCTTCACGCCACGTATACTGCGCGACATGGGCGGCAAACTGGGGTCGAAGGCGCGGACGGGTTCAGGAGACATGGGTGTATTCCTCGCGGGCGTTGCCGCCGAGCACAAGCCCACGTTCGACACTCTGCGGGCGCTTATCCTCGAGCTGGTCCCCGAGAGCACCGAGACGCTCAAGTGGGGCACTCTGGCTTATGATCTGGAGGGCAGTTTGTTTGCGCTGTCGGCAGCTAAGCCACACGTGAATCTATACATTCTGACGACCGGCGTGATCGCTGCCCATCAGCGGGAGCTTGCGGGGATTCCTCAGAGTCACTGTGTGCTCCGGTTCGCCCCCGGGCGTGTGTTGCCGATGGCCGCGCTGCGCACAGTCATGCGGGCCGCCATCGCGATCAAGAAGCAGTAGTTGGTGCGGGGCGGCGGAGGTGGCTGGGCTCAGGATTCGGCGGACTTCGGACTAGCCATTTTCGGCTTGGCCAAACCTAGAGTAGAGGCGCGGGTAGCGACGACGCATCTCGCTGTGGTCGGCGAAGTCCCACGGCTCGCCGCTAGGTCCAGGTCTCTCCTTCTGGTCGGCGGTGCGCGGGAGGTCCTTCCTCATTTTCGCCCTATACACATCGTTGGCGACGTTTGGCAACATCTCGTCACCCTCAATGTCGGTTAGGCCGTCGGCCAGGCAATCCGGCTGCTTCACTACTCGCTCGAACACCGCGCGGCCCCTGCCAATCAGTTCGGCCCGGAAGTCCCGAAAGCCATCGTCCGAGCAACCACCGAGCATCAAGAAGGCAGCGCCCCAGAGGTCCTGGCGATACGCTCTTCGCAGCATCGTGGAAAAGTGCTGATCAAACTCGGCGATGTGATTCGGTTGCAGAGTGGCAAGATGGTCGCGCACGAACTCGGCTGGCTCCCCGGACGCACTCGCTTCATCGAGTATTTCCCAGAAGCCGTCCGCGGTCAGCAGCCCTTGATCCATAGAGCGGAGCCCGGCCCGCCGCAGGTCGCCTTGGGCACCGCTTGCCGCACCACGGAACCCTTTGAGCGCCTCGAGAAGTTCGGGGTACTTCGTGTAGGCGTGCAAGAAACGGTCAGTGACTGCTCGAGACTCCACCGAGCCATCCGCCAGTAGCACCGCCATCCAGGTCGGGGCGACCTTGGGTTCCGCTGGCAACGCTCTTCGCATTCCGGCGACTAGTCGCTTGTTCCTGGCGACCGAGAGCAGAAGTTCCCGCTCACGTTCAGTGCCGGTCGGCGAGGCGTGGTAGAGAATTCGAAGCCCGTCGATCGCATCGCACCAGTCGCGCTCCAAGTGTTCGTCCTCGTCGTCCGGTGCGACAGCTTCAACCAGTGCTCGAACCTCCTTGGGAAGGTGAGCCTGAGTCCTTAGCAGCGCGAGCGTGCCTCTGATGGCCTCAGCCTTGAGGTGCCGACACTTCCTGGCGCCTTGGTAGAATGCGATCCCAGGGTGCCAACCCGGCCAAATCAAACACTGGAGTACCTGAGTCGGCGTCGTCGGTCGAGCCGGCCCGCCTACCTCCATATGTTTGTGTCTTCTAGGCTTGAATCCCATCTCGTACGCGAACTGGGTGACTACTAGGCAGCGTTGTATCGATCACCTGAAGTGCGCGAGAGCGAGTGTAGTCAACGGTCTTCGAGTGAGCAAACCGCCCGCCATGTAGTTGCTAGTGCAGCTCCAGTTGCATCCCGCGCTGGATCGTCGGGTCGTTGAGAAATGACATCGCGTCAGCAAGACGATGGAGTGCGCGGGCGATCAGTTGGCGTCGATGGGCTCGCTGATCATCTTTCCGCTTCTGGTTACGGCGGCGTTGTTGATAGATCAGATATTCGTAGTCGAAGCTGTCCAGCGCGGGCAATCGTTTGGTCGGCATTGGTCTCATCCCTTCGTGTCTGTCCGGTCTTGGCGTCCGGTACTGCACGTCCTGGTCCAATGTCGTACTGCCTCCCACAAACGCGGATCGTCGTGTTCGATCAACCCGTTAGCGCGGCCGCCGATAGTGGAACAGTGCACCGGTGTTCCACACGTCTGTGTTCCGGTTGACCATCTGCACCTGGCCAGGAAATTGGGTTCAACGCGACGGCCAATGCGGCCAGGCAGCGAGCTGAATCTGCTCGGCTGGTCTCGCTCGCCTGGTACACCGGTCACACCCAAACGCGGGGGTCTGTGACAGTTGACCGACGGTCGAGGACCGTAACCTGCTGAGACCTTGTCGCGTCGTCTTGGCCGAGGACTTGCTCTACAACAGCCTCATGCCGACTGTCGCCAAGTGGTACGTCAACGCCAGGGTTCCCGTCTCCAAGGCTCCGTCCTCGATTCCATCCATCTCTCGTCGGAAGCGAGTGCTGGTCGTCGACGACGAACCCGGCGCGATCCCGCTTCTGCGCAAGCTGCTGAGCAGGCACGAGGTAGTAACGACCGAGAGCGCCGAAGTCGCCGTGCGTCTGCTGGACCTGGGCCGCTTCGACATCGTGATCGTCGATAACTGGACGCGCCAATTATCCGGGCTCGAGCTGCTCAGTTACGTGTCGGCGCGACATCCGCGCACTCGCCGGATACTGCACTCGGCACAGGAGCCAGGCACGTTCCGCAACCTGCAGGACATGGGCGTTGTGGAGTTCTACGTTGCCAAGCCTGGGTACTTCATGCTCGAGCGGTTGTGCGATGGCTTCGGCGTGCGGCGGCGGGTTACCCAGCGGTACGCGGTTGCCGGCCAGCCGGCTTAACTGCGCTGGTCGCGGGCCCAGGCGAGGAATCGCTCATGGGTCCAGGTGTTGGCGACCTTCGACTTGTCGACCCAGCCGCGCTGGGACTGAAGCACTCCCCACTGCGGGCGCGTGTTCAGCTCATTGATGTGGTGGGCGTCGGTGCTGATCACGAACACAACACCCAGATCGTAAGCGCGGCGGAGTACGTCGGTGGCCGCATCCAGCCGGGGTAGGGCGGAGTTGATTTCAATAGCGGTGTTGGTCTCCACCGCGGCTTGAAGCACGGCCTCGATGTCCAGTTCGATGCCCGGACGACGACCGATCATGCGCCCGCTGAGGTGGCCGATGACATTTACGGCAGGGTCCTGCATCGCTGTGATGACCCGCTTAGTTTGTTGGGCCTGAGGTAGATCGAAATGCGAGTGCACCGCGGCCACGCACCAATCGAAGGTCATGCGGAAATCCGGGTCGTAGTCCATGCCGCCGTCTGGGTCGATGTTCAGCTCACAGCCATGGAGCAGCTGCATCCCTGGATACTGGTCGGCTATCTCGACCATCTTGTCCCGTTGCTCGAGCAGTTTCTCTCGGCTGACTCCGTTGATCGCCAGATTCTCGGCGTGGTCGGTGATGGCCAGATAGCGGTAGCTACGCGCATGGGCCGTCGCCAGAATGTCCTCGAGCGGGCTGCGTCCGTCCCCGGACAGGGACGTGTGCACGTGCAAGTCGCCGAGCAGGTCGTCCACATGCACGGGGGTGGGCAGAGTCTTGTTGTCCGCCGCTTCGACTTCGCCGGTGTCCTCGCGCATAGGCTCCAGGATGAACGGCAGCTCCAGTTTGGCGTAAATTTCCTCTTCGGTCTTGGACGCGAGTACTTCGCCAGTGTCCGTGACTGAAAGCCCGTATTCGTTGAGCAGCCAGCCGCGGCCAATGGCGCGCTGGCGCAGCTTGATGTTGTGGGCCTTCGAGCCGGTGAAGTACATGATCGCCGCACCGAACTGTTCCGGCTTGACCACCCGGAGGTCGACCTGGATACCACTGCTCGTGAGCACCGAGCTCTTGGTCTCCCCCTTGGCCAGCACTTCGCTCACCTCGGGCATGCCCGTGAATGCCTCCATGATCGGTGGTGCATCCGTGGACGCGACGAGAATGTCGATGTCGCCAACGGTCTCGCGGAACCGGCGCAGGCTCCCGCAGTACTGGGCGCGTTCGACCTGGGGCAGCTCCTCCAGTTTCTCCACGAGCCGGCGTGCGATGGGCAGCGCCTGGGCGATTGGCGCGCGGCGGTCCTTGCCGGTGAGGTTCAAGCGCTCGATGGACTTGACCAGCTTCTCTTCGGCCTTTGCGCCGAAGCCGGGCAGCTCCCTGATGGCCTGACCGGCGATGGCCGCCTTGAGGTCGTCCAGGTTCTCGATCTTGAGGTGCTTGCGGAACTTGGCCAGCGACTTTGGGCCGAGGCCGGGGATGCGGCTGAGTAACACGTAGTCGGGCGGGAACTTCTTGCGCAGGGCTTCTAGCTTCTCGATCTTCCCCGTGTCGAAGTACTCGCGAATCTTCTTGGCGGTGCTCTTTCCGACGCCGCTGATTTTGCACAGCTGGCTCTCGGTCATTTCGCGAATCTCGTTGCCGTGGGACTCCAGGCCGTGGACCGCGTTCTCGTAGGCTCGAACCCGGAACGACTGCTTGTTCTCCTCGGCCAGTGTAGTCAGTTCGGCGTACTCGCGAAAAAGGGCGATGATTTCGTCTCTCGCGCTGGCCATGGCCGCAGTCTAGCCGCCGGGCCGACGCGTCTCAATCTGCAGCAGGCCTATACGGGCCGGGGATCGCATGTACGCGCGGGTACGCCATGTAACCCACACCACGGATGAGCCGATTTCGTCACGGATGATGGGGATTCCGCAGCGATTAGGCCCGTACTACCCACGTGAAATTCAAGGATCGCGATGTCGTGATCGATTTGGTGATGCTACGCTCTAACAGGTCTAGTGGCTGAGGACTACGACAAGAAAACCAGGATGGGGACACCAGTGTCGGGCACTGGTAGCTACCCCTCCACGCCGGGCGCGCCGCCACCAGCGGCTGCTGCCAGTACCCCCGTGCCTTTGTCCGCGAATGTGCCCGCCGCCGGGTCGCCCGCGGTGGCCCCGCCCACGGATCCGTTCCTGGGTAAGACCCTCGTCGGCCGCTACTACATCGAGCGCAAGCTGGGTGAGGGCGGCATGGGTACGGTGTACAAAGCCGTCCACGTGACCCTCGAGAAGGTGGTTGCGCTCAAGATCTTGCACAACGAGTTTTGTCGCAAGGCAGACCTGGTCGAGCGGTTCTTGCAGGAAGCCAAGGCCGCGTCGAAGATCCGCCATGAGAACGTCATCGACATCACCGACTTCGGTACGACGCAGGACGGGTCGGTGTTCTTCGCCATGGAGTTCCTGGGCGGTCGCGACCTCCACGACGAAATCGCCCGCGCCAAGCTGAGCAACGTGGCGCTGCCATGGGCACGAACCGGGCGTATCTTTGCCCAGGTCTGCGCGGCCCTGGGCGCAGCTCATAAGCACGGCATCATTCATCGCGATCTCAAGCCGGAGAACATCTACCTGGTCGAGTGGCTTGGCCACAAAGACTTCGTGAAGCTGCTCGACTTCGGTATCGCGAAGATGACCGATGTCTCCGACAACGACGAGCAGCGCAAACTCACCAAGACCGGCATGCTGTTCGGCACGCCCGAGTACATGTCGCCGGAGCAAGCGCGCGGTGAGAAGGTCGACCACCGTGTCGACATCTACGCCATGGGCTGCATCCTGTATCAGCTCATCGTGGGCAAGGTGCCGTTCGAGGCCGACAACTTCATGTCGATCCTCAGCCTGCATCTAACGGTTGAGCCGCCCAAGGTGACCGCTGAAGCGTTCGCCGCAGCTGGGGCACCACCGGAGCTGCAGACGGTTATCGACCGGGCGCTGCACAAAGACCGGGACCAGCGGTTCAGCACCATCGAAGAGCTCGCCCTGGCAGTCGAGACCGTGAGTAACGGCGGCGTGATGCCCGGGCCCAAGACGCCACCGCCGGAGATGCAGCAGCAGCTGCTCACTCAGGCCGAGGCCGCCGGTGCCAAAGGTCCGCAGAAGACCCAGTGGGAAGGTGCGTTCCGCCTCGACGCCGATGGTGCGCAAGTCGCCGCTGCAAAGCCCGCTGCAAGTGGTGGCGGCAAGTGGATCATGCTGGCCGTGGTCGGAGCGCTGGTGCTCGGTGTGGGCGCGTTCATGCTCACGCGTGGCGGCGGCAGCGACAAGGACAGCGGCGACCAACAGGTCGAAGACACCAATGACAAGCCGCCTATCGACGAGCCTCCGGACAAGCCAGACAGCCTGGATAAACCGGACGTCAAACCGGATAAGCCCGCTGTTAAGCCGGTGCCGGAACAGGTCACGGTCGAGTTCAAGACGACGCCAGCTGGCGCAAAGGTCGTGGATCTCAAGAGCGGCGCCGTGCTCGGGACGACCGATTTCTCGATTGAACTAACCGGTTCGCGTGAGCCGCGTCAGGTTCGCATCGAAAAGCGCGGGTATCAGTCCAGGGTGTTCGAGTTCGTGCCCATGACCAAAATTAGCCTTTCGCCGAAGCTAAAGCGGATCAAGAAGGGCATGCGGGCTAGCAAGCCGAAGATCGAGGTCATGCGTCAGCCGACCGTGCGCCCCGACGTGGTCAAGAAGCCTGACGTGGTCAAGAAGCCCGACGTGGTCAAGAAGCCTGACGTGGTCAAGAAGCCTGACGTGATCAAGAAGCCCGACGTGATCAAGAAGCCTGACGTGATCAAGAAGCCCGACGTGATCAAGAAGCCCGACGACGGCACGGGCGATCCGAAGATCAAGAACCCGTTCGGCCCCAAGAAGTAGACTCAGGGCCGAATCGGTTCTGGATGCCAGCCGAAGCGCCTAGCGCTTGGCGCGCTCGATGCTGACTTCGCGCTCTTTGTACGACTTGCCCGATGCGTTTTCGATAACGGTATCGACAATGTCCTCGCCGACACGGATGTAGCAATGGGTGCTGCGGACCGCAACGGAGCCGAGCTTCGCTGCGTCCTCGTCGCTGAGCCCGTCCGACAGAAGGGTGCGCAGGTCCTCCGCTGAGATCTCCTCGCGCTTGCCCAGGTTCACGTAGAGACGAACACTGCCGTCGTCGCGCTCTGGTGCCTTCTCGGACTTCTCGGACTTCTCGGACTTCTCGCTCTTCTCCGCCTTCTGCTTGGCCGGAGGTCGGTCGTCCTGGGTCTTTTCCTCGGCCCAGGTCTCCCAGAACTCCTTGTCGCCATCGGCGGAGCCAGCCGGCTCAGGCGTCTTCGCTTCGGACTTGCCATTGCGCGGGCCGCGCTCACGGCGTCTGCGCCGGCGGCGTGGCCGCTTTTCGCCGTTCGAGTCGGCGCTGGCTTCGGTTTTGTCCGTGTCCGTCTTCTCTACCTTGTCCGTGGCGTTGTCCGCGCCGTTGTCCGTGGAGTTGCCAGCTTTCGCTTCCGTGGCTGGCGTCTCAGCGGCCTCAGGCTTGCCGAGCTTCTCGGTCTTGTCACCGTCGTCGCTGCGCGCCTCTGCCGGCTTGCGGCGCTCGCGCTTGCCGTCACGGGCGGGGCGTTCGCGGTCACGGTCGCGGTCTCTTCCACCACGGCCGCGACGGCTTCGCCGCGGGCGGTCGTCGTCGCGTTTGGCTTCCTGCTCTTCGCCTTCAGCGGCTTCAGCGCCTTCGGCAGGAGCAGCAGCAGCAGCCTCAGCAGCCGCCTTCTTCCTGGCTTCCGCTGCGGCCTTCCTCTCGGCGAGGAACGTTCGCTCGAGCAGGGCGCCGATGATGCGTTCGCCTTCGCTGGACTGCGCAACCCGTTTTGCCAGGGACAGGTACCGGTCCTTGGGTGTCTCGGGAACCATGGTCAGCAGCTGTTCGAACTTCTTGCCTTCGTTAAGGGCGGCGATTTCGTCGTTGGATGGCAAGTCGCGCTCCTCTGGGCGAATCTTGTACGTAAGCTTGAGATAGTAGAATGAGCCGATGTCCCGCGGGCCGACCATTGAGATGGCGACACCGCGCTTGCCGGCGCGGCCGGTTCGTCCGGTGCGATGCACGTAGACTTCCGGCGACTCGGGGAACTTGTAGTTGATGACGTGGCTCAGGTCGTTGATGTCGATTCCGCGCGCGGCGACGTCGGTCGCTGCCAGGAACTTGATCTTGCCTTCGCGCATACGGCCCATGGCACGCTCTCGCTCACGCTGGGTAAGGTCACTGGAGATAGCTTGAGCTGCGTAGCCCGCCCGCGTGAGCGCCTTGGCGACCACGTTGGTATCGTCGCGGGTGTTGCAGAACACGATGGCGTTGTCGACCTTCTCGGCCTGGATGACCTTGATTAGGTCCCGGGTACGCCCCATGCCAGTAACCACGTAGTACACGTGGTCGATCTCATCGACGCTGATGCCGCCGCCCGACAGCTGGATCATCTCCGGGCTGCGCTGGTTGCGTTTGGCGATGCGCTCGATGGCTGGCGGAATCGTCGCGGAGAACAGCAGGGTCTGCCGATCTTCCTTCTTGGGTAGAGTCGCGATGATCTTGTCGATCTCTTCGGCGAAACCCATGGATAGCATCTCGTCGCACTCGTCGAGGACGAAGATCTTGATGTCTTTGGTCTTCAGGTTTCCGCGCCCGATGTGGTCGAGCACGCGGCCTGGAGTACCGGCAACGATCTGGGCGCCGGCATTCAGCGCATCGATCTGGGGCTTCATGGGTGCACCGCCGTAGATGGGCACCACCTGAAGGCCTTTGTGCTTGCTGATCTTCTCGAGTTCGCGGCCAACCTGCAGGGCGAGCTCGCGGGTAGGGGCCAGAAGTAGAGCTTGGGCGCCCTTTACGCTCGCGTCGAGGCGCTGAACGATGGGGATACCGAACGCAGCGGTCTTGCCGGTGCCCGTGCGGGCTTGCACCATGACGTCCTTGTCGCTGGTGATCTGCTTGTAGACCGCAGACTGCACGTCCATGGGCGCTTCGTAGCCCATCTCCTGGAGCGCTTGCAGAATCTCAGGCTCGAGATCCCAGTCCTCGAACCGCTCCTGGGGCACTTCTTCGCCCTCTGCGCTGTCCTCAGTGTTCTCGTTGCTTGATTCTGCTGCTGCTTCTACAGGGGTTGTTTCAGGTGCGAGCGTGCTCGCGTCCGCATCCGCCGGCGCGGCGGTGGGGGTTGCTTCGTTCGTCATTTGTTGAAAACTTCCTAAACATTTCTGTTTGTCTGGTCGCCTACTCGGCGCCGCTCTGCTTGCGGCGCTTCTGACGATCGACGAGTGCTTTGAAAGCCCGGTGCGATTCCTCCAACTCGCGCTTCATCGCTGCGAGCTGTCGGGCTTGTTCCTCGTCAAACTTCTTGAGCAGACTCTGATATTTGAGACGCATCGTGGGGAGATCCCCGTGCACTACCGCAGTCCGGTTGTAGGCTCGGCCCATCTTGGAACCGACCAACTCGGAAAACCGGCAACGCTGGTTCACCTCATCCCAGTCATAAAGCCACCGTTTGGTAAAGGATCTCCACTGTCGGTCCAGGTTCGACCGCGTCCCACGCTTTTTCGTTGGGGCGGCCATGAGCGTCGAGATCTGGCCAGAGAGTCGGGCATAGAGACGTCGCACGTCCTCATTGCACCGAAGTAACTCGGCTGGATCCGGGGCGCTTGCAGACAGTCGGTTGCCACGCAGCTGTACATCAGGGTCGCGAAAATAGAGTTGTTTAACCACTGATGCTGCTAACAAGGTAAATCCGAGAGCAATCGTCGTAATGTACGTGATTGCCAAAGCCTGCCGGTAGCGCCGGAACTCATTAGACTTCTTAGAAGATCCGTCACGGGGCGAGATAGTGGGCTCACCTTAGTCGCCGGGGCAGTTATGGTCAAGCAAGCGTTGGAAAACGCTATTGTCTCGGCATTATGAGCCAAACAGCGCCGTGCTCGTCCGCCTGCCACACTCCACGCGGTCGCGCAGGCGGCACGCAGGGCATGCCACCGCGAAGCTTCGCGTTTTCGCAGATCCCGTATTCAGTGGAGATCTGATAGAGGCGGACCTCGGCATTGGCGATGGTCTCGCCTTCTGACGTGACGATAGCGCCGCGGGCGTAGGAGGCCTGGGGCAGGGTCACGTTGTTGAGTTCGCGATTCTCGTAGTATCCGTTGGCGTTGGTGCCAAAGGTGACGTCGTTCAGAGACCAGTGGGGCGCGTCCGAAGTAGCTGGCGGCACGATCTCGATGTCGTAGCCCGCTGCGATGTCCAGGAGCAGCGGGTCGAGCCAGAGCAGGAACTCTCCGCTAACGTCCGTGGTTACGCTGGGTAGTTGCAGCCCCTCGACCTTGGTCTGGTCTGCCAGGGATAGAGCGAGCTTGAGGCCGTTGGACACGACCGCGCTTACCGAAGCGCCTTCGATGGGAATGCCGTCATTGTTGACCACGACGCCGCTCACGGCGATGCGATGGTCGAGCCAGACCTTGTCCAGGACTTCGGTGGTGCCGTCAGACGGTCCAACTGCGACATCCAGATCGAACTCAGACGCAAGGGTCGAAGCCGGTGGTGAGATGACCTGCGTGGTGTAGACCCGGTTGGTCTGGCCGCCGGGAATCAAGCGAACTTCGGCGACGCCGTTTTCGTCGGTCGCCGCCTGGAACACGTATGTCGCCGTCGTACCCGACTCGGCGGGTAGGGTGGTCTCCAAACGCACGTTGGCACCTGGGACTGGAATTTCGGTGCCAGTGCCGTCCAGGCCTGCGATGGGCAGTTTGAACACCACGGGCGTCGGGTGGCTGGGCATGCGCAGGTCTTCGACGAACACGATGGTGCCTGGAGTCTTGGGCTCGATGATCGCGATGTTGGTCGCGCGTAACGTTGGCTTGAATGTCCCGGGCTCTGGCTTGACCACGATGTCGAACAAGGGCTGCATGTCCTTGGGCACGTAGAGCGTAAAGATGCCGTCCGTGTCGGTAGTCGCCAGGGAGGACGCGTCGACCATTGCGCTCAGCAATTGCCAACGGCCCTGGGCGGAAACCTGTAGTCCGCTCACACCGATACCGACGGCGTCCAGTACTCGACCGGCCACGAGCACATGCTCTTCCGGGTCGCCCAGGCGCCACTCGACGCCGAGCTCGTTCTGCAGGCCATCCACGGTGACTTTGAGCGGAGGCGCCAGCATCGCCGGCGTAACGCTGCCGACATCTGGGGTCGTGTCGCCGGGGAGGATCGTAATCTCGTAGGGGTCGTCGCCTTCCTGCAGACGAGGCAGGCGAATGGAGAACGCAGCGTTGCCACTGGTGATCGACGGTGCCACGTCAACGGTCCGCGTATAGCGCGGGCCGCCAAGGACGCGCGACTTGCGATGGATGAACAGCTTGGCCGACGTGGACACGCTGTCGTCGCACAGGTCGGGTACGGAGTCGTCCTGGCAGGCGAGGATGACGCGACCGGCGAGGGTCACGTAGTCGCCAAAGACCAGGTTGCTGATTGTGCCGTCGCTGGCCACATCAAGGCTGAGGATCTCGGTCGGCACGATGTCGTCTCGGCCGGACGGCGGAACCAGTAGGGCGGCGAACTGAAGGTCGTTGTCGGGATTGCCCCAACAGATACCCTTGTCGCAGACCTCGCCGTTGACCACGTCGCAGTCCGTGTCCACGCTGCACTGGGTCGCCTCGGGGTCCACGATGGGCGGCTCGTCCAGGCAACCCGTCGCCAGAACGGCGAGGAACGCGACGGCTATATAACTCAGAGAGCGCATGGTCCGGGCTAGTTCGGGTCCTGACAGTTCATGATCCACGTGCGAAACGACGATTGGGTACCGGCCTGTATGCGCCGGTAGGCATCTTGACCTTCGCCCGCCGGATCGCTCTCGTCCAGAAACGCGCGATCGGTGACCATCGCTTCGAGAAGCTTGTTCTCCTGATCCGTGTCGGCGACGTTGTTGCAGAACGATTGGGTCAGGCAGTCACCGACTCTGGTTTTTTCGCCTGACGGCGGGAACGTGCAGCTGCTCACGAAGCCGATAGAGTTCTCGTCGTAGTCGCGATAGATGCGCACGTGCAGCGTGTCGTCGACGTCCGAGTCGTTCAGTGTGAGCGTGAGTCGGCGCTGGTCGCTGTGCTCCATAGCCAGCGGGCCGGGGAACGAAAAGTCCGGCGCCGGGCCCGACGAAACGATCAATGGCGTGGCGTTCGTCCCCGCGTCGCTCTCGTCGAGCTGTAACGGTGCCGGAATCACACACCCGATGCTGGTTCCAAGAACCAGTGGGCCGGCGATTGTGAGAACGCGCATCATCACTAGGGTTAGCAGACTCCGTGCCATACGTCGTTCAGGCTTACGTTTCGCGGTGTTAGACGCAAAATCCTTCGCCGCGCCGCGGCAAAACCCGACATCGGAGTCATGGCTGATTCCATGACGTTGGGAAGCTTTGGTTCTAGCCGCCATTGTTCTGGCTCGTCTCCTCTTTCTCCAGGTGCCGGAAGACTGTGCGCGGGTCCACACCCAGGTCCCGCGCGGTCTTGGTCCGATTGCCGTTATTGAGCGCTAGCACTTCGTTGATGTACTCGCGTTGGAACTTCTCCTTGGCCTTGGACAGGGGAAGGATTGTCGGCAGCGCATCGGCGGTCAAGCCCATGTCGTCGGGGCCGATGACCGTGCTGTCGGCCAGCACAATGGCCTTCTTGATCCGGTTCTCCATCTCGCGAATGTTGCCGGGCCAGTTGTACTTACGAATGCCGACGGACGCGTTGGGCGAGAAGCCTTTGACCTTGGCTTCGTATTCTTTGGCGTAGCGACTCAGCAGGTAGCGCGCGATGACAAGCACGTCTTCTCCGCGATCGCGTAGTGGTGGCAAATGAAGATTGACCACGTTGAGTCGGTAGTACAGGTCCTCACGAAAACGCTTCTCCGCGATCTCCTTCTCCAGGTCGCGGTTGGTCGCCGCCAGGATTCGGATGTCCACCGATTCGGTGCGTGTGTCGCCAACCCGGATGACCATCTTCTCCTGAATCGCCCGCAACAATTTGACCTGCAGGTTGAGGGGCATCTCGCCGATCTCGTCCAGGAACAAGGTGCCCGTGTGTGCCGCCTGGAACCGTCCTTGTTTGTTGGAAACCGCGCCGGTGAAAGCGCCTTTGACGTGGCCGAATAGCTCGGACTCGAGGAGGTTTTCAGGGATGGCACCGCAGTTGATGGTGACGAACGGTTTCGCTGCGCGCGGGGAGCGATTGTGGATCTCCCGGGCGATGAGTTCCTTGCCGGTGCCGGTCTCGCCGGTGATCAATACGCTGATATCGGTGACTGCGATCTTCTCTACCTTGCGATACACCTCTTGCATGGGCGCGCTGGTGCCCACGATCTCACCGAAGCGAATTTGTTCGAGTCGCTGGTGAAGCTGACGGTTATCCAGGCGCAGGTCGTTGAGCAGGAGCGCGTTGCTGATAATCAGCGACGCCTGTGCCGAGAACACGGTGAGCGCCTGCATGGTGTCTTGCTGAAACAGGTCGACGATGGAGTCGTTACCCACGTAGATCAGGCCGAGCAGTTTGCCGTGCTGGAGTAGGGGGGCGCAGATGACGGACGTGAGCTTGAGCTTCATGACCGACTTGCTGTCGGCGAACTCCTCGTCGTGCATGGCGTCTGAAATGATTAGCGGCTTCTTGGTTCTGATCACCTTGGCGATGATCGAGTCCGACAGCTGGGATACGGCATCGGCGATGTTCTCGCGCTTGAGGTTACGCGCGACCTTGACGCTGAGTTCGTCGCCCTCCATCAGGATCAAAAAGCCCTTGTCGGCGTTCGTGATCTCGATGACTGAGTCCATCAGGGCATGCAGCAGCTCTTCCAGGTTGTGCTTCTGCATCAGGCGCGCGGAGAACTCGTAGAGCTTGAGGTAGGCGTCGATGTCGGCCATGGTGGCCGCGGCCTCGTCTTCGACGATCGGTTGGTCATCGATGAGCAGGAAGCGCAGCTCGATGCTGCCAACCATCAACTTGTCGTCGTGGGTCAGCTTGTGCTTCTTGCGTTTCTTGCCGTTGACGACCACGTCGGCTTTGCGCGAGAGGGTGGTCAGCGTGTAGGTCTGGCCATCGAAGTGGATATGCGCGAACGCTTCCGCTACGAGAGGGTCAGGCAACACGACATCGTTGTCCGACGCCGAGCCCATCGACGTGATCTTCTTGTACAGGTGATACACGGTCGGGCCAGCACCGGGAACTTGGACGCGCAGAGAGGGCATCTAGAACTCCCATGACATGACGAGTCCGCCACCACGTGGCGTCGCCGTCGGTAAGAGTTTGAACGAAATAGGCTTAGGTTTTGGTTTAGGCTTTGGAACGGTCTTGTCGGTATCGGAGGTGTTGTCGGCGTCGCCCGTGTCGGCATCCGGGTCACTCATCTTCTGCAGCTGTTCGAGGAGCGACTTGTCGATGCCGCGAGTGAGTTTCTTGGCTTGAAAGTTCAGCTGGGCGTCCACGATGCCCCACACCATGAGCGCGAGGCAGACGCCGCCGGAAATGACCTGAATGGTCTGGAGTTGCCTTACACCGCTCGCCTCATCCAGGGGGACAGCACCGTTTAGCCCGTACTTCAGAACGTGAAAGCCAAAGATGCCTACGGATGCGCCACCAGTGACCAGCTGAGAGATGAAGAAGAAGGCGCCTTTGCGATCCTGATCGTTTTGGAACTGGCCGACACCGAAGGGGAGAAAGCTCGTGATGCGGCTGTTCTTTTCGAGGGTGTACGCTTCCTTCAAGAGCTTGGCTAACGCGGCTCGTCGCGCGGCGGCTTGTCGCGCCGCCTGGCTGTTGCGCCGTTGGGCGTCCAGTTTTCGCTTCATTCCGTCAAAGAATTCGATGGCGCGTTTGGAGAATAACAACCTGTCCAGTGTCAGCGAGCTGTCCAGAAATAGCGCCCGCTTGAGCTCCGGCGCAGCACTCTTGCTGTCACCGGTCTCGAAGAACGCGATGCCGAGCAAAACATGGGCTTCGATGAGATCCGCACGCGCCGCCAAACGGGTGCGCGGGTACAGCAAGAAGTTGAGTTTCGGAATCGCTTCTTTGTACTTGCCGTGACGAACGAGTGAGCGGGCGACGTTCAGCTCTTGAACCGGACCGGCCGCCGCTGGCGAAGCGACACTGAGTAGCAGGCTGATGGTTAGTCCGGCGATTAGAACGCGCAACGCACCACCGTCTGCTTCTTGTAATGAACGGTTGCGGGCTGCTTGGAGTACTTTGCTTTCTGCCCCGCACCAGCATGAAACTCGACCTGAATGGTTTGCCGTCCCCGGCCGCCTACGGGGATGACCACGGCTTTACCCAGCTGCGCCGTCTGACCGCTGATGTAGACCTTGGCTCCCGCTACTGCGCACACAGGCTTGATCGAGCCAGGTAAGAACGGCACGGATAGGTCCTTGGATATCCGTTTCGTCCCAGGCGGAATCGTCACTGTCTTGGGGGCGCAGCACGCCGGATTGCGCAAGTCGATGCTCACGGCGACGACATCAATGGCGATGGTGGCTCGTCCCTGAGCGGTGCGCCAGGCGCCCCCGTTGATGCGGTACTCAGTTGTGCGCGGAAACACCGACAGCACCAGGTCGCGGGTCGTCGGCGCAACCACGCCTGCATCGGGTTTGCGTTTCGGCGGACGGTTGTTGCCGTTGGGTGGGCGGATGACTACCCGTTTGCGCGCGTCCGGCGCGCCAGCGTCCGCGACAGACCTGACGACCATGTTTGCGTCCGGAGACTGGGCGACTGCCACCGTGGCGTCGGGGGTTACTGGCGCGGCAGCATCGCTGGTACCCGCATCAATGACAGCGACCACCGCGCCTTTGTCACCTTTGCTCCCTTTGAACAGGGAGCGAGCGAAGAATATGAGAACTCCCAATGCCGCGATGCCCGCGACGATCATGGCGAACCGTGCACCTCGTCGCCGCCGCGAGATACGTTCGATCGCCTCCAGAACTGGCTTGTTGTCCGGGTCGATGGTGAGCACCCGGTTGAACACCTCGAGGGCTCTCACCCGCATGGTGGCCGTACCGTCCTCCATCATCTTGCGGCCGCGTCTGCCTAGATGATCGAGCATGCGTTCACGCAAGGCCATCTGGTAGGTAGACGGCGCGGCGAAGAAGCGCTTGAGTTCCTCGTGGGCCTCGTCGAGCCCGCTGCCCTCCAGGTAGGTCTCCAACGCCCGCATCATCTCGGCGATGTCGGTGTAGCGGTCGTCTTTGCTCCGCGCCATCGCCGTACTGATGATCAGCCTCAGCTCTTTGCCGATAAGCGGATTGAGTTTGTCAGGTGGTTGGAACTCGCAGTCGGCGATGCGCTTGAGGATCTCGTGGGCATTGCGCCCTTGGAACGGCAGCTCGCCGGTGGTGAGTTGGTAGAGCAGAATCCCGACCGAGAACATGTCCGTGCGGAAATCCAGGGGCTCGCCTTCGACGTGCTCGGGGGACATGTACGCCGGCGAGCCAAGGAGCTGGCCCGTGACGGTCATGCGCTGCAGGTCGATCATCTGAGCGATGCCGAAGTCCGTTAACTTCACGATTCCGTCGTTGCGGATCATGATGTTCTCGGGCTTCACATCGCGATGCAGGATGCCCAGGCCGTGGGCGTGCTGCAGGGCACGGCATACCTGGATCGTCACGAGTGCACCGATCTCGGGGTACTGGACCGAATGCCCGGTCACGAACTGTTTCAGTGTGGGACCGTCGATGAACTCGGTGACGATGTAACTCTCGTGGGATTCGATTCCGGAGAAGTCGAAGATCTCCAAAATGTTCTCATGTCGCAGCTTCGCAACGGCGTGAGCCTCGCGCTCGAACCGGTCCCGGGCTTCCTTGCTCTCAGCCAGGTGGCTATGCAGCACTTTGATTGCGACTTCGCGTCGCAAGCTCCGGTCGAAGCCGCGATAAACCACGGCCATACCACCCTGACCTACCATCTCGAGTAGCTCGTACTTGTCGAGTATTTCCCCAACCCCAATGGTCAAGTGGTCACGGTCGCGTTCGCAGCAGCGAGGGCCCGGCATGGGCACCACGCACTGACAGGGATGTCATGCCGGCTGGTTGTGATGTTAGACCTATTTTGCCTCGGAATGGTTGGCTAAGCCCTTTATTTTAGGGGTCTATATGGGGGCCCGGCAACTCACGCTAAAGACGGGTATGATCCGGATTGCAGATGCGCCCACGGGCGACGACGGTCATTGCGACCAGCCGGGGACTCCCATAGAGTGCGTATGTGCGAGACCGGGGGAACAGCTGGTTTGTGCCGCTGGCCACGCTGGTCCTGTTACTGGTTAGTCGCTCTGCTGGCGCCGACGTTCAGGACTGGCAGGTTAATGAGGTGCTTACGTCCGCCGGTGGCGACACGGCTGTGCGCTATGTCGAGCTGCGCAACGACGTCGGCGGCTGCCTGTTTCCGTCCTCTCGCATCGAGGTATTCGACGCCGATGGCGCGCTGATAGGCAACGCGGCCCCGGTCGCCGCGACTACCTGTTTCGGCCCTGATACGTATTTCTTGTTCGCCACCAGTGGCGCAGAGACGGTATTCACGACCACAGGGGACCACGGGATCGTGCCGGCATTACCCGTGACGGCCGGGCAAGTCTGCTTCACCAGCTCGACCACCCGCTATGACTGCGTGCGCTACGGGACGATCAACACGGTCATCCCGGACTTCTTTGGAGCCAGCGATATCACGACAACTACTGCGCCCAACGATGGTGGCGCGCTCATAAGGATCCTTACGAGTCACGTCGTAGTCGACGACTGGGAGGTAAATCTGGCAACCCCGCGAGGACCGAATGATGGTACACCGTGGACCCCGCCCGACGCTGGACCGATGCCAGACGCTGCTCCCATACCTGATGCCGCTCCGCCCGTTGACGCTCAGCCGCCGACGGATGCGTACGTGTTGCGGGACGCCGCGTCCGGGGAGGACGCCAGGGGACAGCGATACCTGGACGTGGATCCGGTGGGCGGTGCCGATTGCGGCTGCGCTCAGAGCGCGCCGACGCCGGGTGGAACCTTCATCCTGATGTTGGTCGCCGGGCTACTCATGCGGAGACGCCGCTATGCGTAACGCCGAGTGTCCCGTGTGCGGTGCGGGGTTCGACCCGTTGCTCGCACCGGTGCGCGTGATCGATGGGCAGGTCGCGTCCGTGTGCGGGCGTTGCCCAGAGGGCATCGTTGCCGTTGCCCAGGTGGAGGCTGTGGCCGAGCAGGTTGCCGCCGAGCCAGTGATTTCGCCGTCGATCGCCAAACGGGTGGTCCAGCGGCAAGCGGAGCGGCCCGTAGCGCCGCCGGTCGATGTCTGCATTCCAGTGCCCATCGAGCTCACGGTCAGCGGACGTGTCCGCTTGAACGCACGCCGACGCAAGGTCACCCTCGCGGTGGTCGCGAGCGCGGCTGCCCTGCTGCTCGGCGGGGTCTGGGCCTGGCAAACCGGACCGGCCGTTGGCCTCGCGGCGTCTGCAGCGGGCGAACGCAGCTCCACGAGTCTCACCAACGACAGCCTGTTGAGCCTGAACCGGCAGATCACGACTCGCGAGCCAGCGACTCTTGCAGAACTGGACAAGCGGGTTGAAGAGCCCATCGGCAAGGGGCCGCTTGGCACCGACTGGATCTACCCGCTGCCCGGCAGCAAGAAATGGCGCACCACCATGCTTGGCAGCTTTGGCGCGCGTCGTCCCGGAAGGCGCCCGCGGGAATGTCGTCGAGGCCATTGCGGCGTCGACTTGCATGGTCCTCGTGGCATGCCAGTGGTGTCGATCTTGCCAGGTAAAGTGACATACATCGGGCGGAACCGATGGAAACGCAGCGGCAAATTCGTTCGGGTTACGCATCCCAGCGGAATGGTCAGTTCGTACATGCACCTGGACCGCATCGGCAAAGGCCTCCAGGTTGGCCAGGCCATCAGCGCCGGTATGCAGGTCGGCACCCTCGGTCGCACCGGCATCCGCACGTCCCCGGCGCACCTGCACTTCTCCGTGTCGCTTGACCGCAAGCACAGCCGCTACTATTTCGATCCGGCCGCCGCGCTACGACGCGCGCGCATGATCGAGCGCCCTCGCTTTTGATTGCAGCTCGCTGTGCGAGCCTTGGGCCGCGGGCGCTTTTGATTGCGGCTCGCCGTGCGAGCCTTGGGCCGCGAGTGCCTTTGATTGCGGCTCGCCGTGCGAGCCTTGGGCCGCGAGTGCCTTTGATTGCGGCTCGCCGTGCGAGCCTTGGGCCGCGAGTGCCTTTGATTGCGGCTCGCCGCCTGCGCACGTTGCGCGTTCCTTGACAACGCCGACCCGTGCGTGGTCCGGTCCGGGTGATGTCCGAATCTCGCACAGCTCTCGACCTGTTTCGTAATCGTGCCGCTGCTAGTGCCGACGGAATCGCGATGCGCGCCAAGCGCTCCGGCAGCTGGCGCACGACGAGTTGGAGCGAATGGAATCAGCGGTCGCGAGCCATCGCCGGCGGTTTGATTCAAGCGGGAATCGAAGTCGGCGATCGCGTCATCATTCTGGCGAACAGCCGCCCAGAGTGGTTCGAATGCGACGTCGGTATCTTGATGGCAGGTGCCATCGCGGTGCCGATCTATCCGTCCAATACGCCGGAGCAGTGCGAGTACATTATCAACGACTGTGGCGCCAAGCTGGTTATTGTCGAGGATCCGCATCAACTGGAGAAGCTGTACGATCCGGCGGTGCTGGACAAGCTGTCTCACCTGTCTCGCGTGGTCTACATGGCCGATACAGCCAACATGGCGCGGCCAGACCATAAGGGCCGTAAGACCCTCAGCCTCGATGAGGTGATTCCAAGTGGCGCAGACCGGAGCTGGCTGCAGGCGCTCGACGATCTAGTCGCCGCCGGTGAACCATGGCTGGCCAACAACAGTAGTGACCTGGACAAGATCGCCGACGGGCTGGACCCGGCTCAGGCGATGACGATGGTGTACACGTCCGGCACGACGGGCCCGCCCAAGGGCGTGGTCATTACCCATGCCAACATCGTGTTCGAAACCCGAGCGGTTGCAGGAGCGCTGCAGATTGGTGAGGACGACGAGCAGTTACTCTTCCTGCCCCTCGCACATATTTTTGCCAAGTTGCTCGAGTGGAGCGCCATCGCGGACGGGGCGACCACCGCGTTCGCCGAAGGCGTCCCCCAGCTCATCGACAACATGAAAGAGGTCAAGCCCACGTTCATGGGCGCTGTGCCGCGGGTTTATGAAAAGGCGTACGTGAAGATCCAGGCCAACCTGGACGCGACAAAACGCAAGGGCGGTTGGAAAGCCGCGGTCGCGCGCTGGGCGATCAAACAGGGCAACCGACGCGCCAAGGAACAACAAACTGGTGGTGGCGGTGGTGGTTTGCGCATCTGGCTCGCGGACAAGCTCGTGTTCGGCAAAGTCCAGGCGACCTTCGGCGGCAACCTGCGTTTCTTCATCTCGGGCGGCGCGCCGTTGTCCGGCGACATCGCCCAGTTCTTTCACTCTGCGGGCGTGCTCATTCTCGAGGGCTACGGCCTGACCGAGACCACCGCGGCCACTCACATCAATACCCCGGACAAGTTCAAGTTCGGCACCGTCGGTGCGGCTCTTCCTGGCGTCGAGGTGCAAATCGCGAAAGACGGCGAGATCCTCGTGCGCGGTGGCAACGTGATGAAGGAGTACTTCAATCAGCCGGAGAAGACCGCCGAAGTCATCAACAAGGACGGTTGGTTTCATACGGGCGACATAGGTGAAATCGAAGATGGCCTGCTGCGCATCACCGACCGTAAGAAGGACATCATCGTTACCGCCGGTGGCAAGAACGTCGCCCCCCAGAACATCGAGGGTGCGCTCAAAGCGCTGTGCCCATACATCTCTCAGGTGATGGTTTACGGTGACAAGCGTAAGTTCCTCAGCGCGCTGATCACCCTCAACGAGGAAGAGCTCATCCCGTGGGCTGCCGCCAATGGCAGCAGCGCGTCTACGCTGCAGGAACTCACCGAGGACGTCACGGTGCAGAAGATGGTCGCCGAAGCGGTCGCCAAGCTCAACGAAGACCTGGCGCGCTACGAGACCATCAAGAAGTACGAGATCCTGCCCGTAGACTTCACCCAGGAGAACGGCGAACTAACGCCGACCCTCAAGGTGAAACGAAAATTCTGCACCGAGAAGTACCAGGCCATTCTCGACGGCTTCTACGAAGGTCTCGAGTCTTCGCTGTAGTCGGCAATTAGCTCCCGGAATATGCGATGCTGGGTCCATGCGATGGGGCCTGTGCGTAGCGATCGTTGTAGCCGCAAGCGCCGCCTACGCTGACGACACGTCGACCAAGCAGCTTCGCTTCGTCGATGCGGTCCACATTCAGGTGGCGCCCAAGACGGCCAGTGGTGGCAAGTGGGACAATCGTGGCAACGAACTGCCTGACCCCATCGTCAAGGTCTACGCCAACGGCACGCTTATCGACACGTGCAACCGGCTCAATCAGACGGAGATCAAATGCCGCGTTCGCAAAGATGTACGTCTGGACGGCAAGGTCGGATTGAAGGTGGTGATCAAGGATCGTGACGTGCTCACTCACGAAGATGTCGGCACGGCCACCTTGCTCGCATTCCCGGCCAGCTCCGCGGGCAAGATTCCGCTGAAGACAACCGGTCAGGTTACCTCGGCGTGGCTGGCGGTCACACCGTGGCGCGCGCCTGGTCAAGTCGATCCGCCGCCGCCTGCCGACAAGAGCATCAAACACGACGACGGCGAGGGCGGAACCGTAGACAACTGGGGGACGCGCCTGCTCGGCCTTCTCGGTGGCGGCCTGGTCGGGCTCGCCCTGGTATTCGGCGGCCGCTCGTACTTCCTTACCGATGCGGAGCCGATGGGGCTGGTCAAGGTGCGCTGTCCGAACTGTTCAGCGCTGAGTCCCGAAGATGCTGACACGTGCGGTGACTGCGGGACCCAACTCAAGGCGAGTGCCGGCCATGGCTAAGGCGCATTTCTACAAACGTCGCACCACAGTTGTGGCGTCTTTGTTCATACTGTTTGGACTCGGCTTGAGCGTCATGCTGTTGGCCGACGCGACCTCTGGTGTCACGCTGCAAGCGCTGTCGTGGGGCTTCATTGGCGCTGGCATCAGTATGACCATCGCCGACGCGGTGCATCTGGGCGGCGTGCGGGCGGCTCACAACGAGGTGTTCTGTCTTGCTCTCGCGGGTTTGCTCATCGAGGTAGTGCTAGTGATCGCGCTGGCTGTACTGGTGTTGGCGTTCGCCTACATTGTGCTCAGCGAGGTCTTGTTCGATAGCTGGTTCTAATCGGCATCCGTCCATACGTTCGAACGCTGGCTACTCCAAACTGGGGGCACTACGCGCAACCGTTGCTAGCGCCGCGAGAATTTCCGATCGAGGAGGGGGCTCCGATTTTCGCGGGGTTGCCGGCCAGCTAGTTGTTTCTACATGAACGTGCGCGACTTGCTGCGTGGGGCTGCGTTCCCCCCATAGATGACCTCGCCAATACCGCCTCTGAAACCACAGTTGTCCACGTTCCCCCGTGCCCCCATGCGTGTTCCGGGCTGGCCAGAGGTATGCGGCGCCGTCGCCGTGCTTGGCCCGTTCGTCATCCGGTTCGAGAGGACGAGCAGTCAAACCGTGAACGGTGTCGTGGTCAGCTCCAGCCACTGGAATCCAATCCCGCTCGTCGGTGGCGTTCTGGGCCTCGGCTTTGCCGTGCTCGCCATGGCGTGCCTGAGCCGCACCGCACAAAGCGCAAAGCTAGCCAGGGCGCTGGTTGCAGGTGCGGTCATGGTCGCGGCCTGCCTTCACATCATTGCTGGGGCTGGCGCGTTTCGCGGTGACAAGCCTTCCGCCGAACCGAGACTCAACTCGCCCCTGCCACCGCTGCCGTCTCGACCGAGCGCGCCGATGGCCCCGTTGCGAACGTACACCGCCGACGACTGCATCAAACGTGGGCGCGGCTGCGCCAAAGTGTTCAAGGGCCTGGAAGCCAAATGCAAAACCGGGGATGCGCTCGCCTGTAGCAACGCCGGATACTTTCGCGAGAAGGGCCTTGGCGTCTCCAAAGACCTCAACGAGGAGGCGCGCTTGTATACGCGCGGGTGCGCCCTGCGCAACGAGGCGAGTTGCCGCAATCTTTCGACGACGGTGTTGAAGGTTGCTCCAGACGCGCCGTTGGCCGCAAACGCGAGGCGCACCTTCGCTCAGGCGTGCAAGCGGAACATCGCGACAGGCTGCGCCGCGTTGGGGATCGTGGCAGCGCGCGGCGTTGGCGGCAAGGACGACCCGGGCCAGGCGCGCACGGCGAGCGCCCGTGCATGTGCGCTGGGCAGCGCGATTGGCTGCGTGAACTACGGCGAGAGCCTGCGGCAATTGGGGGCAATGCAGCCCACCGCACTCGTCGAAGCTCGCACCGTGTTTGGTAAGGCTTGCGACCTTGGCGACCTCGATGGCTGCAACGGACGGGCAATCCTGCTCGCGTATGGCAAGGGCGGGCCGCGCCAGTTGCCCGCCGCGTTGGCCATATGGCAAAGCGCTTGCACCAAGAACCACGGGTGGTCTTGCTACAATTTGCGCAGGAACTATGCGACAGGCGGGCAGAAATGGAAACACTACGTCAGCAAGGCTTGTCGGCTGAAGCTCCAGCCGGCGTGTGCGGAATTGAAGAAACTCTAGCTGCGCGGCTTCAGTAACTCGACGGCCAGCTCGTCTAGCGCGCCGTTGCCCCAGACTGCGCGGCGCAGGCGGTCGACTTCGGGGAGCGAATCCCCCGCGTCCAGGTTCATGACGTAGGCCATGATTAGCAGCATTACTTTTTGCCGCACGAGCGGGCCGTCACCGAGGGCCTGACTGATCTGCTCGAGCAGGGGAACGATTGCCGCTTCGATGATGTCCGCGGCACGGCCGGCGCTCATGAGTTCGGCGATGATCGTCACGAGCAGTTTGCGGTCGGTCTGGTTCAGGTCGCGGAGGGCGTGGAAGGAAGCCAGCGGGTTGCCTCCATCCATGCCGCCCATGGACGCGCTCAGTTGTTCGTAGAACCCTCGCACCACCGCGGCGTACAGCCCGTCTTTGGATCCGAAGTGGTACAGGATGCTCGGCGCTTTGATGTCGGCCGCTGCCGCCACCGCCGCAAGAGAGGTGCCGTGATAGCCGTTCTTGGCGAAGAGCTGCGTTGCGGCCGCCAGAATGGTGGGCTGAATCGGCTGCAATCTTTCGGATTTACGTGGTCGTCCCATGGGCCTTGTGCGCGTCGTTGGAACAATATATAACGACGTTAGATTAATGGCAACCGCGGGTCACAGGTCCACCGGAGCACGTTCGGGTAAGGCGATGCCGGTCGCCCGGGGCTTGCCGGTACTGGGCAGCTCGATTCCGCTGCTGCGCGATCCGCTTACGTTCTTGCGAGAGCAGTTCGCATCACTCGGCCCCGTGTTCGACATTCGCGCGCCGCGCCGAACGTTCACGGTGCTCGCCGGCACCGACGCCAATCGCTTCATGTCCGTTGAAGGGCGCGACTGTTTCGAGTCCAAGTCATTTTGGGGACGCATGTCGCGCCAGCACGAGTGTCCCCACTTGCTGCTGACCCAGGATGGGCCGCCCCATAAGATCCTGCGCGGCGTCTACCACGACGACTTGTCGCGACGGGTGGTTGCTGAACAGATCGATAGCCTGGCTGAACTGACCAGGCGCGAGCTGCACGAGTGCGGGCAGGGTGGGCGGCCGTTCTCCGTGCGTGACTTCACGCGGCTACTCGTTAGCCGGCAGGTGCATCACCTGCTCACGCGGGGCGGCGCACCCATCGATACAGCGACCGTGACCGCGATGATGGAGCAGTTTCGGTGGGACTCGAACACGCTGCTGCTCGGCAAGTGGCCCAGGGTCGCTCTGCGTTTGCCCGCCTACAAACGTCACGTTCGCACAGCAAGACGCTTTCTCGAGCAGCTCATCTCTGAAACCGCGGAGAGCATGCCCGACGGTTGGTTTGGCACGACCCATCGGGCTCGCCAGGAGCACCCGGAGCTGTTCACCGAGGGCGACGTGCGCATGTCGTTCCTGCTGCCGTTCGTTGCAGGCGTCGATACCGTGGGCTCGACCCTGGCGTTCGCCCTCTACGAAGTGCTTCAGGATCCTGCACTCCACCAGCGAGTTCTTGCGGCTGTGGACGGTGTCTTCGAGGACAGCCCCGGCGAGCCAAGCGTGGCGGAGTTGCGGGCGATTCCCGAACTGTTTGGCGTCGTCAACGAAACCCTCCGCCTATACCCAGCTGCGTTTGGACTATACAGGCGGACCGCGCGTGAGTTCGAGTTCGCCGGGCACACCCTGCCAGCCGGTCGGGACGTGTTGGTGTTCACATCGGCGCCGCACACGGAAGCGCGCTACTTTGCCGACCCCTATAAGTTCGACATCGATCGCTTCTCGCCGCCCCGGAACGAACACAAGCAGCGCTACGTATTCGCGCCCTACGGCGCAGGTCCTCACATCTGCCTGGGCGCCGGAATGGGAGAAGCCTTGCTCCTGGTGGGGGTCGCCTGCCTCCTGCGCCACGGTCGACTCAGCCTGGTCGATCCCAACAAACGCCAGCCTCCAGTATTCGATCCGTCTCTTGCGATATCGGGCCGAGTGGCACTTCGCTACAGCGGTTCTCGCTGACCAGAGCCGGGCCGACAAGGCAAGCCGAGCACGCCCACACCGACCGAGCGAATCGCGTGAGGCACAAGCCCGGGGCCCCAAAAGCCCACGGGCTATTCGTGCAGGACACATTTCTGCCTACGTGACCAGTCACTCCAACAATGACAAAAGAATACAATTGAGGAGTTGACGACTTTCGCCAAGCACGGAGGCACAGATCGCTGATGCGTCCGTCAGATTCCCCCATCCGTGCTGTGATGCGCGCTGCACGCGGAAACGACTCCCCGCCGAAGACTTCCGGCCAACAACGGTTTTCGCCGCTCCGGGCGCACCATGCGGAGCCGAAAAAGCACGTGCTACAAAACTGAATGGAGACGCTCACCGCTACTCTTTCGCGCCAAGAACTCGATGCACTAGGCGAACGTATCGCCACAATCTCATCAGAGATAGACGCCGCTACTCACGAACTCCTCACCGAGTTGCGCCAGTTCGACAATGCTGGAGGCTGGCACACGCAGGGCGCGCTCAGCTGCGCTCACTGGCTGAGTTGGCGCACAGGACTCTCACTCGGTCCGGCCCGGGAGAAAGTACGAGTGGCCGGATGCCTGGCAGATTTGCCTTTGATCGATAAAGCACTGCGTTCCGGACAGATCAGCTACTCAAAAGTGCGAGCTCTCACCCGAGTCGCCACGCCCGAAACCGAGCAGCACCTGCTCGACATCGCCGCGCACTCCACTGCTGCGCAACTCGAGAAGATCTGCCGGCTGTATCGAGCGCATGCGGGCCCGCCGCGCCAGGCCCCCGAAGACGCAGCGGACTTGCGCTGGGTCAGGTCCAGACCCACCGATGACGGCATGGTGCGGATCCAACTCCAGCTCCCCGCCGACGAAGCCGCCATGGTGCTCGAAGCCATGCACGTTTCCGCGGAAACGTCTGACCAAGCCGACGGCGTCGTTGCCATGGCCGAAGCCGCGTTGCGTGGCTCATCGGAGCGCGTCGCCAAACCGCCCGTTGAGGTCATGGTCCACGTGGACGCTGCCACGCTCACGGGCCATACGAGCATTGGCGACGGAATTTCCGCGGAAACGTCCCGGCGTCTGCTCTGCGATTGCGGTGTCGTGCCCACCCTGGAAGATCAATCCGGCCGGCTGATCGATGCAGGGCGAAAACGGCGCACGGTCGCGCCGTCGCTCCGCCGGGCCTTAGTGGCCCGGGATAGAGGTTGCCGCTTTCCAGGCTGCACCAACACCCGCTGCGACGCTCACCACATCGAACACTGGATCGACGACGGCGAAACCACCGCGGACAATCTCGTCCTGCTGTGCCGGCGTCATCACCGCTACGTCCACGAATTCGGCTTTCGCCTGGACGCTGCCCCAGACGGTGACGTCAGGTTCTACGATCCGTACGAGCGGCTGATCCCGGCCACCGGCAGATTGCCCAGCCCTCGCATCGGCGCCCTCGACCGAATGCGCGCACGCCACCACATGAATGGCGTCGAGATCGACGCGGTCGCGGCCTATCCCGGGTGGAACGGCAAACGGGTGAACTACGACCGAATCGTCTCGCCCATGCTTCGCCGAGGGATCCCCGAAAACGTCGCTCAATCCGGCCACGCAGCGGTTCGCTCCCACGGTTTTGCCCCTCCGGCCACACCCAGACTTGACACGGCCGGTCTAAGCGTCTAACTACTCGGGACCAGTTCTTCCAGGTGTGTAGCTCAGTGGGAGAGCGCTACCTTGACACGGTAGAAGTCGGCAGTTCAATCCTGCCCACACCTACGACAGCCGGTTAGAGAGCGATCTCTAGCCGGCTTTGTAGTTTCGGTAGGCGCTCTCGATTCGAGCGCGGCCGGACTACCGTCGTCGAGCGACGGGGAGGGCGTACTGAACCGACGACGATGGCTGCTTCCAGGTTTTGGAGCCGCGAATCAGATGAACGCCCAGGGCGGTGAGGCCGCCGAAGATGCCCAGGCCGATCATCGGCCCTGTGCGCTCACCGTTTGGCGGGTCGAGGGTCGCGGCGCCCGCAGCGAACGACATGAACCCGCTTGCAAGAGCCAGCGGCCAGCCGACGAGCCCTTTCCACGCGGTGCTGCCCGAGGTCCCGTGAGTGATGCGTAGAACGCTGGGCTGGGAACCAACAGTGGCGAATACCTCGGCTCCCTTGTTGCTGTTGATCTGGTGATTGAACGCCAGGCGGTAGTTGCCGGGTTTGAGATCTACAGCGCAGGGCGTGTTGCATATGGGCTCAGCCACTGTTGCGCTTGCGGATAAGAAGCCGCTGGAGACACGACCACCGCTCCCTGCAGTGCCGCTTGCAGCCATGGTGCCGCCGCGCAGTTTGAATACGCGACTGCGTCCGTCGGTGGCCTCGATGTACAGGCGGCTGCGGCCCTGAGAAGGCGTTCCAACACCCTGAGCAAGCGGGGCCGTCTTGCTGGGGGTCGTTGGCGCGGGATGTACGACGGTCTGGGAGCAACCGACGAGAAGTGTGGCGAACAGGAAGGGGAGGGTTTTGAACATGAAGGCCAGATATCGGATTCATGACTATTAGTCAACTGGCTACCGTAGAAGCCACCGGTTATACACGGTAATTACACTATGCTACATCACATATGATAGTGTGGCTAACTATATGGAGGCGGCCAAGTTCAACGCGCAGCAGCGGCGAGAAGCCAAGATCGAGGAGATTCTGGAGCGTGCTGGACAGCTGCTAGCGAAAGATGGGCTCGGTGCGCTAACGCTCCAGCGCATCGCGGGTGAGTTGTCTCTCACTCCGACAGCCCTCTATCGCTATATCTCCTCCAAAGACGAGCTGGTCGCACGCCTGCAGCAGCGTTCGCTGCGACAGATGTTGGTCATGTTCGATCGCGCGTGGACCGCATGGGACCGTTCGCGCATCGTTTCGGCGCTGGATCCGGAACCACGGGCTCTGGTCATGATCATGGCGTCTTGCCGGTTCTACGGGCAGCTGCGCATCGACCGTTCGTTTCATCTAGAGTTGATGAGCGAACTCATGGGCAAGTCGACGGAGATCGACGTCCGCTGGGCACGCCAGGTCGTGCCCATCTGGAGAGGCATGCTCGATGGGGTGGCGGCTCTGCTCGACAAGGCTGCAGACGTTGGCGCAATCACGCCAGGCGACTCGCTGAAGCGCGCCGGTCTGCTCTGGGCATCCACTCAGGGCGTTGTGCAAACTCACAAGCTCCGGCGACTTGCGCCCAATATCTACTCGGTGCACGAAATGACCCGAGAACTGGCGGTTTCAATGTTGTCGGGCTGGGGTGCTAAACCGGGCGAGGTGAGCGAGGCTCTCGCCGCGTTGGCCCGCATGCGCCTGCGGACCAAATAACTGGGGCGCGCTCAGCGGGCACGCAGTTGCCGTTTGAGCCGACGAAATCGTGGACGTGGCGGCGCCGAGGCGCCATAGTTCGCGCCTTATGTCCGACGACGAACTGATTGACGATCTGGTAGGTGATGAGCCGGAGCTTTCTCCGCTCGAGACCATGCGCCATTCGTGCGCCCATGTGATGGCTGCTGCCGTGCAGAAGCTGTTTCCGGGCACGAAGGTCACTATTGGGCCGTCGATTGATACGGGCTTCTACTACGACTTCGACACGGAGCGCCCGTTCACCGACGAGGACCTGGAGAAGATCGAAGCGGAGATGAAGGTCATCATCAAGGCCAACCATCCGTTCGAGCGCCATGAGCTGCCCAGGGCCGAAGCGCGCGCGATGTTCGAGGAGATGGGCGAGACGTATAAGGTCGAGATCATCGACGGGTTGCCCGAGGACTCGGTGGTTTCGTATTACACGACCGGCGACTGGAAGGATCTGTGTCGCGGTCCCCACGTGCCCACGACCAAGCGCATCAAAGCGTTCAAGTTGCTCAGCGTCGCCGGCGCCTACTGGCGGGGCAACGAAAAGAACAAGATGCTCCAGCGCATCTACGGTACGGCGTATCTCGACAAGAAGCAGCTGCGCATGCACTTGCAGCAGATCGAGGAAGCCAAGAAGCGCGACCACCGTCGCCTGGGCAAGGACCTGGACCTGTTCTCCATCGATGAGACCATCGGCGGCGGCCTGGTGCTGTGGCATCCCAAGGGTGCGCGCATTCGTTATCTCATCGAGGAGTACTGGCGCACGGAGCACTTCGCCAACGGCTACGAGATGGTGGCTTCGCCCCACGTGGCTCGAGACAAGTTGTGGCACACCTCCGGCCACCTCGAGTTCTATAAGGAAAACATGTACGCGGGCATGGACGTGGATGGCCAGGACTACCTGGTCAAACCCATGAACTGCCCGTTCCACTGCACCATGTTCAAGAAGGGGCTGCGCAGCTACAAAGAGCTGCCGTTCCGTTGGGCCGAGCTGGGCACCGTGTATCGCTATGAGCGCTCGGGTGTGTTGCACGGACTGTTGCGCGTTCGCGGGTTCACCCAGGACGACGCGCACTTGTTCATGACTCGTGAGCAACTCGAGCCGGAGCTGCATCGGGTGGTGAACTTCTGCCTCCACATTCTGCGCACGTTTGGCTTCGAAGACTTCAAGTTGTACTTGGCAACTCGACCGGAAAAGTTCGTCGGCGACCCGGAAATTTGGGACGAGGCGGAAGCGGCTCTGTTCAGCGTGCTCAAAGCGTCGGGCATGGAGTACGAGGTCGACAAAGGTGGCGGTGCGTTCTACGGACCGAAGATCGATCTGAAGCTGCGCGACGCCATTGGTCGCGAGTGGCAGTGCTCGACCATCCAGGTCGACTTCAACCTGCCCGAGCGATTCGACCTCAATTACATCGGCGCGGACGGCAACAAGCATCGGGTGGTCATGCTGCATCGGGCGCTGCTCGGCTCGGTCGAACGGTTCTTCGCGGTGCTAACCGAGCACTACGCCGGCAAGTTCCCCGTATGGCTGTCGCCGCTCCAGGCCCGGGTCATTACCGTGTCGGAGAAGCACGACGAATGGGCCACCGAGGTGCGCGACGCCCTTATGGCCAAGGGCTTCCGAGTGGACGCGGATATGAGCTCGGATAAGCTCGGCGCCAAGATTCGCCGGGCTCAGCTGGAGAAGATCCCGTACATGCTGGTCTGCGGCGACCAGGAAGTCGAGGGCCGCGGGGTTGCCGCCAGGTCTCGCGACGGCGACCGCCATCCGTTCATGGAGTTGGACAAGTTCGCGGAATTCTTAGCCGAGAAGGCAACCGTGCCCAAAGGTGGCGTCCAAGCCGAACAAGTGGCTGAAACCGCCTGATTACACGGCTCTCAAGTCGTAGGAAAAAAGGCGAACAAAGTACTTGAGTTCTAGGCCGCCGTGGGCAAAATAGCGCTCCCTTGGGGCCTGGCCCCAATCTGATTGCGAAGGTTTACCAATGCCTAAGATGAAGTCGAATAGCGGCGCCAAGAAGCGCTTCCGTACCACCGGTTCTGGCAAGTTCCGTCGTGGCCGTAAGGGCAAGCGTCACTTGCTCACCAACAAATCACAGAAGCGGAAGCGTCACCTGCGCAAGCAGGGCCTCGTCCACAAAGCGCAGGAGAAACAAATCCGCGCGATGTTGCCGTACGCATAAGCGCCAGTACCGACTCATTACGGAGTAGTTAGAATGCCCCGCGCAAAGAAAAGTTATAAAGCCCGTCGCCGCCGCAACCGCATCCTCAAAGCCGCCAAAGGCTTCCGCGGTAAACGCAGCACTTGTTTCTCCATCGCCAACGAGGCTGTCCACCACGCGTGGATGCACGCCTATGTCGATCGCAAGAAGCGCAAGCGCGACTTCCGCCGCCTGTGGATCACCCGGATCAACGCGGCTTGCCGTTCCCTCGACACCAGCTACTCGAAGTTTGCCGGTGGTCTGAAGAAGAACGAAATCGAGCTTAACCGCAAGATGCTGTCCGAGTTGGCGATTGTCGATCCGGCGTCCTTCAAAGCGATCGTAAACACCGCGCTCGCTTAGCCCAGGGCAGGGTCACAGGCCCGTGTCACCCCAAGCACAGCAGCTCATTGAGCAACTCGAGTCCCTGCTCGCAGAGTTCGAAGCGCTAATCGCGCCACTCTCGGACGAGCAGGAGATTCGTCGCGTCCAGGCCCAGTTCATGGGCAAGAAGGGCAAAGTCTCTCTGCTAATGAAGCAGATGGGCAAGCTGCCCAACGAGGACAAGCGCCCTGTTGGCGCGGAGTTCAATAAGGTCAAGACCGCCATCACCGATGCGGTCGCCAAGAAGCTCGACGACCTGGTTCAGGCCGAAGCCGCCAAAGACCTGGCGCGCACCATCGACGTCAGCTTGCCTGGCCGTCAGGTTCGCCAGGGCCACGTCCACCTGCTCACCCAGGTTTGGAACGAGTCGGTTGAGATCTTCGCCGAGCTCGGCTTCGAGGTCGCCCTCGGCCCGCAGATCGAAACGGACTTCCATAGCTTCGAGGCCCTCGCCATTCCCAAGGACCATCCTGCCCGGGATATGCAGGACACGTTCTACATCGAAGACGAGATCGTGCTTCGCCCGCACACATCGCCGGTGCAGATTCGCACCATGCAGCTACAGGCGCCGCCGGTGAAGATCGTCGCCCCGGGGTTCGTATACCGGCGCGACGACGACCCGACTCACAGCCCCATGTTCACCCAGATCGAGGGGCTGCTCGTAGACGAGGTCGTTCGCTTCTCGGATCTCAAGGGCGTGCTGCTTCACTACGTGCGCCGCTACTTCGGTAAAGCGCTGGATATCCGGTTCCGGCCCAGTTACTTCCCGTTCGTCGAGCCGGGCGCCGAGATCGATATGCAGTGCAGCTTCTGCATCGACGGTGACCCATCGTCTTGTCGCGTGTGCAAAGGCACCACGTGGGTGGAAATCGGCGGCTGCGGCATGGTGGACCCGGAAGTGTTCCGCCACGTGAAGTACGACTCGGAGAAGTACACCGGGTTCGCGTTCGGCCTTGGCCTCGAGCGCCAGGCGATGCTTCGCCACAACGTCAACGACATCAAGTTCTACTACGAAGGCGACCTGCGCTTTCTGAGGCAGTTCTAATGCACGCCGTCTGGGGCTGGCTCAACGAGCTCATCGAACTCGATCGCGACATCGACGCTGACGAAGGCGCCGCGATCCTGACCGGGGCTGGCCTCGAGGTCGAAGACATCGTCACGTATGGTGACGACTTCAGCGGCGTCGTAGTCGCCGAGGTTGTCGGCAAACGCAAACACCCCAACGCCGACAAGCTCACCCTGGTGGACTTGATCGATAGCGAGGGTGGCAGCAAGACGGAAGTCGTTTGCGGCGCCAGCAACGTGCCTGAAGCTGGAGGTCGAGTGCTCTGGGCCAAGCCTGGTTCCGAGCTGCCCGGCGGCATGAAGATCGGCAGCCGCGAGCTCAAGGGCGTCATGTCCGCGGGCATGATCTGCGCCGAGGATGAACTAAATCTGGGCGACGATCACGACGGCATCATCGTGCTGGCCGGCGACGACGCCAAAGCGCCGCTGGGTGCACTCGCCCAGGATGCGCTGCGCCTGCGGGACGTGGCCTTCGAGGTCAACGCACCGGCAAACCGCCCGGACGCCCATGGCCATCTGGGCCTTGCTCACGAGCTCGTTGGGCTAGTTGGTGGGCGCGCGCTGCCGCTGGACGTCAGCTTTGATGGGCTCCTCGACGATTCGCTGAGCGCCGCGGACCTGTGTACCGTCACTATCGAAGACGCCGAAGGATGCCCGCGTTACATCGCACGGATTATCGACGGCCTGACCGTTGGCACGTCGCCCCTGTGGCTGCGCCAGCGTCTCCGCGCAGTCGGTGTCCGGCCCCTGTCCAACCTGATCGACGTCACCAACTACGTCATGTTCGAGACTGGCCAGCCCCTGCATGCGTTCGACTACGCGCGGGTTGCCGGCTCCAGCATCATCGTGCGTCGCGCCGCAAGCGGCGAAAAGATGAAGACCCTGGACGATGTCGAGCGCACGCTGACCGCCGAGGACATCCTCATCTGTGATGGCGAGCGCCCGGTAGCCCTGGGTGGCGTCATGGGCGGCCTCGACAGCGAAGTCCAGGCAGACACCACACGTGTGCTTCTCGAGAGCGCCAGCTTCAAACCGATTTCGATCCGGCGCACCGCCAAGCGGCTGGGACTGCACTCAGAGTCGTCTCATCGGTTCGAGCGCAGCGTGGACCCAAACAGCGCCGACCTGGCATCTGCGCGGGCGGCCAAGCTGCTGGCTCAGCTCGGTGGCGGCCGTATCGCAACCGGCAGCGTCGACGTGTACCCAACCGTGGCTCAGCCGACCACCGTGCGGGTGCGGGCGAGTAGGGCGACCCAGCTCACCGGTGTCGATATCGACACGGCTCTGGCGACCAAGACTCTCGAGTGCCTCGGCCTGGACGTGAGCACCGTTGATGGCGACGCCGACGCGCTGGACGTAGTGTGCCCGACCCGGCGCCCGGACCTGACCCGGGAAGTGGATCTCATCGAGGAAATCATCCGGGTGTACGGCTTCGACAAAGTGGCCGCGACCCTGCCGACCACGACAGTGGCTCCGAGCCGTGTCGCTGACCAACGGCCTCACAATGCACGCCGGGCGCTGGTTGGTATCGGCATGTCAGAGGCCGTCACATTTGGTTTCACCTCACCCAAGCGCATCGACTGGTTGAGGCTTCCGGCTGGCGACCGCCGCTTGGACCCGCTCGTCATCAAGAACCCGATGACCGTAGAGCAGTCGCGCATGCGCACGTCGCTGCTGTGCAACCTGCTCGGCGCGGTGCAGCGCAACCAGAGCTTCGGTATCGGAGATATCCAGCTCTTCGAGGTTGGCAGCGTGTTCCTCAAGGTCGCCGATAACCAACTCGCGGACGAGCCCACCCGGGTGACCGGCGTCATCAGCGGCAGCCGCCCAGGCTGGCTCGTGGCCGAGGAATCGGTTGGCTTCTTCGACCTGAAGGGGATCGTCGAACGCCTGCTGACAGAGCTTCTAGGCGCCGACCAGGCCGCTCAGGTGCGCTATTCTGCGGTGGCCGATGTGCCCTACCTGCACCCCGGCGTGGCCGCTCGAGTCGAGCTGGCCGACGGGACCCACCTGGGCGAACTCGGCGAAGTTCATCCGCAAACGCGCCAGGCTTACGGCATCGAGGGCCCTTGTTTCGCCTTCGATCTGGACCTGGACGCGATTCCCAAGCAGTCCGCCGCACAGATGGACGTCATCCCGCGCTACCCCGCAATCACGCGAGATATATCGTTTTTTGTCGCGGCCGAGGTGCCTGCCTCGCGCATGCGCACGCTGATCGAGACCAACGCGAGCGAGCTGGTGGAGACCATCACCGTGCTCGAGGAGTACACGGATGTCGCCAAGGTTCCCGAGGGCAAGAAGGGCATGCTCTGGTCGATCACCTACCGCTCGACCGACCGCACCCTGACCGACGCCGAGGTCGACGCCAGCCACGAAGCCATCGTTGCCAAGCTCCTCGCGGAGCTGCCCGCCGAACGCCGCTGATGTCACGATAGTGTGGTAATGTCGCGAAGTTACCGGCTAATGCTGCTGGCGATGGGCGGAGGATGGCGACATGACAAAAGCCGACATCATCGAGGCTGTCTACGAAAAAGTGGGGGGCGTTTCCAAGAAGGAAGCGGCTGAAATCGTCGAAACCGTATTCAATACGGTCAAAGAGACGCTTGCGCGCGGAGAGAAGATCAAGATCTCCGGCTTCGGCAACTTCGTCGTGCGCGAGAAGCAGGCCCGTATCGGCCGCAACCCGCAGACGGGCGAAGAGATTACGATCTCAGCACGCCGGGTGCTCACCTTCAAGCCTAGCCAGGTTTTGAAGACCGCACTCAACGGCGGACCGCCCGCTAGTTAGCGGCAGAGACCCTCGTGGCAAAATCGAAACGTTCCGCTGATCCGCGCATTCCCGAGAAGCAGTACTTCCGGATCGGAGAGGCTGCGGAAATCGCCGAGGTCGAACCGTACGTGTTGCGCTTTTGGGAGACGGAGTTCCCGACCCTGAAGCCGACTAAGTCGAAGACCAACCGGCGCATGTACTCACGCAAGGACATGCAATTGGTCCTGCGAATCCGTGACCTGCTTTACGAGGATGGCTACACAATTCCCGGCGCCAGGCGACGCCTGCAACAGCGCAAGGGCCCGGCTACCAACGAGATGTCTGCCCGGACAAAAGGGCTGCTCAAAGGAATCCGAAACGAGGCGGAAGAGATCTTGCGGCTCGTCGAGGAATGAAGTACCAACCCAAGTAACTCGGGGCGTAGCGCAGCTTGGTAGCGCACTTGACTGGGGGTCAAGGGGTCGCTGGTTCAAATCCAGTCGCCCCGACAAGTTAGGGGACGGTTCTTCGGAGCCGTCCCCATTTTTTGGCCACCACGACTGGCACCATAACGCCGCCCACAGCGCGGACCGCAACTCTAACGAGGGCTTCATAACTATGCGACCACTGGTGCTAATCTCCAACGATGACGGGATCGAAGCCCCGTATTTGAAGGCGCTGGCGAGTGCTCTCGAAGAGCTCGATGTCGAGGTCCTGGTCGTTGCTCCCGAGCGGGAGCGGTCGGCAGTATCTCACTCGATCACCCTGCACAAACCCCTGCGCGCAATGGACCGTGGCCCCAACCGGATCGCGGTCAGCGGCAGCCCGGTGGATTGCGTATACATCGCCATCCTCAAGCTTACGGACCGGCTGCCGGACCTTGTCATCTCCGGGATAAACGACGGGTTCAACTTGGGCTCCGACGTCTTCTATTCGGGCACAGTGGCAGCCGCGGTGGAGGGCGCCATTCGGGGTGTCCCGGCGGTGGCCATGTCGATGGATCGCGCCAAGGACGCCGATATCGGGGCCGGCGTGCGCTTTGGTGTATCCCTGGCGAGCCAGATGCTCGGCGCGGACATCCCGCGCAACACGCTGCTCAACGTCAATTTCCCGGCGACCCCTGGGGACCGCTATCGCTGGACGAGCCTGGGAAAACGGGTCTACTCCGATGATGTCGAGATGCGGCTCGACCCGCGGGGAAAGCGCTACTTCTGGATTGGTGGGGGCGCGGTCGATTCTCCGCAGGCGCCTGGGTCGGATTGCCAGGCCGTGGCCGAGGGCGTCATTTCAGTGACTCCGCTAAAGCTCGACCTCACCGCTCACGACCAGATCGCCACCGCGCCGCTTGCGGGCATAGATGGCTACGCCTTCGCTGGTGTATAGGGAGACACGATGGAACTGATCAAGAGCCTTATTCGCGACGTGCCCGACTTCCCCAAGCCCGGCATCATGTTCAAGGACATCACGCCGCTGCTGTCCAACGCCGAGGGGTTTCGCCGTTCCATCGAGCTACTCAGCAAAGACATCGATAAGCACTCGGTCGACGCCATCGTTGGCGTGGAGGCGCGTGGCTTCATCTTCGGCGCCGCGGTGGCCATGCACATGGGCCTACCGTTCGAGCTCGTGCGTAAGCCGGGCAAACTGCCCTTCGATAAGATCAGCCGTTCGTACGATCTGGAGTATGGAAGCGACACGGTTGAGATGCACGTCGATGCTGTTGAGCCGGGCAAGTCCTACGCGGTGGTCGACGACCTGATCGCCACCGGTGGTACCGCATTGGCGGCCGCGGAGCTGATCAAGGAGCACAAGGGCACCATCGGCTGTTTCAGCTTCGTGATCGAACTGGAATTCCTCAAAGGCAGAAACCGATTGGGCGAGCACCCGGTCGAGACGCTACTCGTTTACTAACCACAAGGACCAACGATGAAACTGCACACGACCATTCTTGCCGCGTTTGCTGGACTCGCCATCGCATGCGGCGCCGGCGCCAAAGACGAGACCACCACCCCCAAGACGGAACCGGTCCACAAAGAGGGCCACGGCGACGCCAAGGACCACGACAAAGGGCACGACCACAAAGGTCATGAAGGCGACGCGAAGAAGCACGACCATGCGTTCACGCCCGAGATGAAGACGTTCCACGACGGTCTGTCGCCCCTATGGCACGCCAAGCCCAGCGACAAGCGCGTGGCGGACACCTGCGCCGCCACGGCCACGTTCGTCACACAGGCCAAAGCTATCGCAGCCGCCACGGCACCCGAGGGCGCCAAGGATGGTTGGGCAGCCGCCACCAAGGGGCTCGTCGATGCGGCCAATCAGTTCGTGAACACGTGCAAGGGCGACAAGGCGACCTTCGCTAAGGACTTCACCGCGGTTCACCAGGCTTTCCACGCGGTCATGGCCAACATGCCCAAGAAGGCGGGCATGAAGGATGGCGACCACAAAATGAAGCACGACGACCACGGCAAAAAGCACGACCACGGCCACAAGCACTAGGCGTTAGCGCGGTCCTGGCGGCTACGGGTTCTTCTTGAAGTAGTCGCCCTCGACGCGGCCTGCGTCGTCGAGCTTGCTGACGCACTCGCGTTCGAGCTGGTCCACAGTGGTGGCGGCTTTGATGCAGGTGATCGTTTTGTCCGTTCCGGCGGCGTTCTTCGCGCAGTCGGTGAGCACCATGGTGACGTTGTCGGCCATGACCATTTCCCGGCGCTTCTGCTTCTTGGCGTCCTTGTCGGGCGGCTCGGACTTCTTATAGAGGCCCGCCACGTGGTCGCGCAGGGCGTTGCACTTGGTCATCGCCGGGGTGATCGTCGCGGCATCGGTGGTGCCACCGGGGCCATTGCCCGTGCCTTTCTTCGTGCCGTTGCCACACGCCATCAGGCCAATCGCCAGGGTAGACGCCAGCATCCAGCCTGCGAGTCGCGGCGGGCACGCCCGGTGCGGTTTTCGAGCCGACATGCCCGCATCGTAGCTACAACTCGGGTAGCGCGCCAGCTCTGCGGGACTTTTGGCCAAACGTCGATTATGTTCTTGGCATGAGGTTTCTGGCGATCTGTGTCATGTCCCTGGCTGTCGCGTGCGGTAGCGGCTCGTCGTCCACCAAAAAGGACACCACCGAGCCCAACAATACGGCGGTGGATCCGGCTGTGAAACAAGCGGCCACGTGCAAGGCGTTGTGCGCGACCATGGGTCGGTGCGCCAACGATGACGACTGGGACAACTCGGCATGCGCTGCCGCGTGCGCCAAGAAGCCGCTGGCGGTCAAGCACCTGGTTGCCTACGACTCGTGCGCAGCGACCACCGAGTGCAGCGGGCTGCGGCCGTGCATAGGTAAAGTGAAGCTTTCGATTCGTCAGGATAAGACGTGTAACAAGGTGTGTGATCGCAACAACGAGTGCGTGGCCGAGAGCGCCAAGAAGAACATGAGCGCGGCCAAAGCAGCCGAGCACACCAAAGACAAAATCATGCGCAAGAATCGCAGCGAGTGCATGTTCGAGTGTATGTCCAGCCCCAAGACCCCGGGCCAGATCAAAGGCTCTGACGTCTGCCTGGCCAAGACCAGCTGCGACGAATACACCAAGTGCGCCACCGGCGGCAGCGACTCTGACGACGACTAGCTGAGCAGCTCGCTTCGGAAGAAGCCGATCACCTGGTCGAACGCTTCACGGGTCGGGTGCCCGGGCTCGTCGACGAAGTCCAGGCTGAGCACCGAGTGGGCGCGGCTGGGAATGTTGAAACGATTGCCCCGAGACGAATCGATCTCGATGGCGATGAACTTGTCGCCCAGCTCCTTACGTAAGCGACTGAAGCGCTCCGGGGGAACGAGCCGATCCTTGGTGAAGCGTAGGCCCATCACGCACGCACCGTTTTTGGCGCGCTCCTTGATGCGGGCCAGGGTGGCATCGTCGACACCCAGGTCGTTCTTTTGCTCGGCAGTGACCGCGAAGGGCAGGCTAGGCTGACTCAAGACCGGAGCCTTGAGTCGCTCGTCGACCATCATCGCTAGCGCAAAGCCGCCCGTGAGGCACATGCCCACCGCGCCGACTCCGCGGCCGCCACATTCATCGTCCGCAAACTTTGCGAGCTCTCGTAGCCAATCAGTGATGGCGCTGTTCTGGCGTGTCGCCCAGGTGGTGAATTCTTTCGCGACACAGCTGCGAATCAGAGTTTCTACTGAGTACGGTTGGCTGAACGCTTTGCCCGGTGTGCCGATCAGGCTGGGCATGTACACCGTGAACCCTGCGGAGATAACGCGGCGCCCAAACTCAGCAACTCCGGGGTAGAGCCCGGGTACCTCGTGCATGACGACGATGGCCGGTCCGGATCCCGCTTTGAACACAGTGCGGGTTTCACCTAGGAAGCTGAGCTCGATGCGCTCGAAATCGGGATAAGGATTGGCTGACACAGGCAGAGCTAAGCACAAGAAAGTTGCTATATGCCAGGGTTCGTCGGACGATCAGCATGTGAGCGAGGACGACCGCCGCCAGGAAGATAACCGCTATGCGGTGAAGCTCCCCGCCTACGTTATGGTGGGCCCGGAACATACGTTGTTTCGCGGGTACGTTATGAACCTGTCCGTGAAGGGCATTTTCGTTACGGTCAAGGAGAAAGTGGACCTTGGCCCCAACGTCTACCTCACGTTCAATCCCGGTCCGGACATCGTGTGCGAAGCATCCGGCACCGTGGCGCACAGTATGGGATTCGGCAACGGAGTCGGCTTCGGCGCGCAGTTCGATCGCACGACGCCTACGTACGCTCAGTTCCTACGCAACCTGTCCGCGGCGAGCCAAGTGGACATCATGACGTACATGAAATTCATCAAACGGATGAAAGTCTGGGTCTGGTAGGCGGTCTCGATCGTGGTGCGCGTTTGTGCATTGGCAGCGGCGTGCTTCGTCGCGATGGCCTGCGGTAGCAAGAGCAGCGACAACAAAGCCAAGCCAGGCAAGAGCGTGCCGGTGATCGACGCGGCGGCTTCACCCGTGCCGTCAACTGATGCGGCGCGAAAGCGCGTGACTGGTCCGACGCGGGCCGCGGTCGACTGCGCCACGCTGTTGACCATCGACGACGTCGCTCGCCTGTGCGGGCCGGCTGTGCGCACCCTGAATCCAACCAAGACCGAGAAGGCGGGGCGGAACTGCAGTCGCGCCGGCGGGTCTTTCAACGCACGGCTCATGTTCATGCTGACCATCGGTACCGGCGACGTCGGTCACCCGGCAGCGGCGGCCAAGGTTCACAAGCAGACTGTCGGCGGTGCGAACTGGCACACGGTCAGCATAAATAAGAAGCCGTTTGAACTGCAGCTGCGCGCCACCCACCACGAGGGCAAGAAGCCGCCCTGCGATCCGGCACAGCTGGATGCGTTGGCAAAGCTCGTGGTGAGTCGTCTGCCTTAGCGCAACACTCTAGAAGTGGATCACCGACCGGATGCTCTTGCCTTCGTGCATCAAGTCGAACGCCTTATTGATGTCGTCGAGCGGCATGGTGTGAGTGATGAAGGGGTCGATGGCGATTTCGCCGCGCATGGCTTGCTCGACCATGCCTGGTAGCTCCGTGCGGCCGCGCACGCCGCCGAAAGCGGTGCCACGCCACACCCGCCCGGTCACGAGCTGGAACGGCCGTGTGGCGATTTCCTGGCCGGAGCCGGCGACGCCGATGATGATGCTCTCTCCCCAGCCTTTGTGGCAGCACTCCAGCGCGGAGCGCATCACGTCTACGCTGCCGATGCACTCGAACGAGTAGTCCACGCCGCCGTCGGTGAGATCGACGATGACGTTCTGAATCGGCCCGTCGTGGTCTTTGGGATTGACCACGTCGGTCGCGCCGAGTTGTTTAGCTAGCTCGAACTTACTCGGGTTGATATCGACGCCGATGATGCGGCCGGCTTTCGCCATGACCGCGCCCTGGATGACCGACAGGCCGATGCCGCCCAGGCCAAACACAGCCACGCTGGCGCCGGGTTCCACCTTCGCGGTGTTGAGCACCGCACCGATGCCCGTGGTGACGCCACAGCCCAGAAGGCACATCTTCTCCAGCGGCGCGTCTTTGCTGATCTTGGCCACCGAGATTTCTGGCAGCACTGTGTACTCGCTGAACGTGCTCGTGCCCATGTAGTGAAACACGGGCTTGCCATTGAGGCTGAACCGAGACGTGCCGTCGGGCATCAGGCCTTTGCCCTGAGTGGCACGCACCGCCTGGCACAGATTGGTCTTGCCCGACTTGCAGAATTTGCATTCGCGGCACTCGGCTGTGTACAGGGGGATGACCTGGTCGCCGACGGCCAGGCTGGTCACGCCCGCACCGACTTCAACGACAACGCCGCCACCCTCATGGCCGAGGATGGCGGGGAATAGTCCTTCTGGATCGTCGCCGCTCAGGGTGAATGCGTCCGTGTGACACACCCCGGTTGCCTTGATCTGAATCAACACCTCGCCCGCCTTGGGGCCTTCGACGTCGATCTCTTCAATGACCAGCGGTTTGCCCGCTTCGACTGCGACGGCTGCTCTTGATTTCATGCCCGAATGCTAACCGTCTCGGGCGATGGGTTGAAGTCGATTTGACGGGATTGTCGGGGCTAGAGTTTGAAACCGAAGCCGGCGACCAGTCGCTTGAGGCGCTTGGTCTTGTAGACCACGACCGGGTAGCCAATGCGCACGAACTTAGGGTTGCTGACGGCGTAGTCGGCCACGTACTTGATGAAGCTGCCGCGACGAATGCCGCCGGCCGCGTCCACAGGGAGGATGACTGGCTTGGACGTCGTGTCCACCCACTGAGTACCGGTTTGCACGCAGTTGCGGTGGTACAGGACCTTGCCGCTGCGGTCGATCTTCCAGACGGCGCCGCGGGTGCAGCGGTGCACGGCCTCCTTGACCCGGGTCTTCTTGAACGTCAGCTTGATGCCGTGTCGCGTCTTCTTCATGCTGCGCACGGTGCCTTTGCCTTTCTGGGTGAGGAAACTGCCGCGCAGCTTGCGCGATGACCACAGCTTGCGCTGCATGTTCTCCCGGTCCGGTTCGTGAACGCGGCCAAAGGTCTTGGCGGTGAACGGAAACCGCGTGCGGTCTTTGCGTATCTCGCCGACCGCATCGACGATTGCGTAGAGCGCGGCTGCGCGTGGACCGCCGGCGTTGCGCACTTTACGCAGCAGTCGGTTCATGACGTAACCCTCCCACTGATTGCCTTCGAGGCCGGTGCAGGACACCAGCGCCGCAAGCAGCCGGCCACTCACGTCGTTCGCGAGAACCTTGTAGAGTTGCTTCTTATTGCGCACCTTCTGGCTCTTGATGTAGCCGGTCAGCTTGGAACGCAGGTTGGCGCGGCAGCCTGCCAGGGCGCGACGACTTGGGCCATGCAGTTTGAGCTCAAAAGCCAGAGTGGCCTCGAATAGCGTCTTCTTCGCTCTGTAGCTAGCGACCCACTTGTTCCAGCCGGCTTTGGGGGCATCGTAAAACAGCTTCTTGTACGCAGGGTCGCGTTTCGCGAGGGCGTCGATGACGAGTTTGTAGCGGCGCCCTGCAGCTGCAGCACTGGCGAACGTTTCGCGAGCAATAGTGCGTGAGTAAACGTTGTGCGGACCGCGCGCGATCTCTCGCTCGAGCTTGCTCCGATTGAGACTGCGGGCGTCCATTCCGCAAACAGCGTAACCACCGAGCACAAATGGGCTCTTGTCCTTGGCCTTCCGGCTCTGCTTGAGGCAGTCCAGCACGGCGAACGCCTTCATGACCTCCGAATCCATCGCGGCCCGCTTGTCCATCTGCCAGAGTAGACCTTTGGGTGCGCCGCTCAGGCTCTTCCAGAAGATGGAGTACCCGCTGCAGCCGTACAGGCGGCGTTTGGCTTTGTAGAACAGCTTCTGTTCCGGCGAGGCCTCTGCCGACGGCGCCGACATCGCGCTGCAGAAACTCTTCTGCGCGCGCTTCCACTTTGCGGGCACCATGCGCGCAATGATGGCGGCGACGGCGTCCTTCTTGGACAGGCCGGTTTCGTTGACGTACCGCTGCACCACGTAGCCGGTTTGTCGGCGCCACGTAGGCTGATTGGGTCTGGCACACAAAGCCTCGGCGATATTGACCATGTTCGTGCCGCCCATTCCGTAGCGTTTGACCTGGCCGAGTTTGCGCCGCATGTAGCTGCCAGCGATCTTGCCTTTCCACTGACTCGTCAGATGGCACCAGGACGGCTTCATCGCGCCGACGCGCTCGCGCCCCGGTTCGGGCAGCCACTTGTACATTTGGCTGCTCGTGATGACTTTATCGATCTTCTCGGACCTCAGGCGGCGTTCGCGGTCGCTTTCGGTTTCCGCGTTGGCGGTCGCTGGTGCTCCCAGTTGCAGGAGAAGCGCCGGTAGCGCTAGCAGCAGAGCCGACCGTGCGACGGTTTTCGGTGTGTTCTGTTTCATGCAAGTTCCTCTCGCGGTTAAAGGCTGCGTATTGCGTGGGCCGTTCATGGCGTCTCACCCAACGTCAGCCGGATGTCGTGCTTGAGGTGGCGTTTCACCCCGGGCAACGGACGTTGGAAGCAGACATGGCCCGGGCTGCACGCGTGCTTCTGTTTCTTGTTCCGTGCCTTGAAGGTCGTGTCGGTGCCGACCCTGGTAAAGCCGAGTTTCGCTAGCTGCGCTTTGGCTCGCTTGCTGGTCCAGCCGAACATGTTGGGAACCTTGGTGTAGCGGCCGTTGCCGTCGCTGCCGGCTTCGGGACCCGATAGGAGCAGGGTGATGTGCCGATTGATCATGATCCCCGGATGGGGGCGCGTGCGGCACACGGCGCGCGCCGTCATCGGTCGGCTGAACCCGCAGCCCTCGTTCTCTTGGATTGAGATTCGTCCCGTGAAACCGGCCTGGCGGAGAACGCGCTTGGCCGCGGCGAGGGGCAAGTCGGCGAGCTTGGGCGTCTTGATTGTCTTGTAGCTCCGCGCCTGCGGGGAGCCGCCATTGCTCGTCGAGGACGAACCGATACTCGTGTGTGGGGCGCCGGGACTCGCGGCGCCGTTAAGGCTTGCCTGCAGCCCGCACGCGGCGGTGAGCGCGCCAATCGAGACGCAGAGTAGTAACCGTGTCATGTGATCCTCCGATGTGCGTGCCCGGTCTCGAGCCCCGCGTTGTGGGTGTCTTCATCCGCAACAGAGCAAGACGCGGGCCGAAGGTCGGGCGCGCAATATCGGTGGTTTGACCGCTGACAGACTGTCTCGTCTGTCTCCCGCTACTCGTCGTCGGGAGACAGTCAACCTGGGGAGGGGACGGCGGCTGCGCGATTAAAACCGGATTAATCGCCGCCGTTGTCGGCCGCGGTCGCCGGCGGGCATGCTATCGACATCAACATGTCGTCACGCTCCGCGATGATCACCGGATACCGAAACGATTCGGGAGACCACTGCGGCAGTAGCGCGATGCGCAACTTGCTATGGCACTACTGCGACCTGGACCTGTCCGAGGCCGCTGTCTTCGGCCTGGGATCCGGAATCGACTGCATTGTGCTCGAAGGCGGCTGGAGCGATCCAGCGGTCGTCGTGTTTGGTCGCGGTCTGACCATGGAAGCAGATGCGGCCTCGGCGCTGGGTATCGACTATCGCGAGCAGCCAGAGCTGGACGACGAGCGCGCCTGGCAACTGGTCCGCGAGGAAGTTGCTGCCGGCAGGCCCACGATGCTTTCGGGGGACGTGTTCTACCTGGACTACCGAGAGTTCAAGGTGCACTTTCCCGCTCATCGGTTCGTGCTACTGGGGTTCGACGACGACAAGAAGCAGGCGTTCGTCGCGGATCGGATCGCTTGCGAACCTCAGGTGGCGAGCTACGCCGCGTTACGAGCCAGCCGCAATCCGCCCGACTTCATCTCCACCTACAATGCCTGGGGCAAATTTCACGACACCGCCGTGAAGCGTTCTATGGCAGAGGCGTTTACGTACGCGATCCGTCGCAGCGCGGCCCGTATGCTCGGCCATGACCGCAGCCAGGAGCAGTTGGTCAAGTTGGCTGCCGGCAAAGGTAAGATCCAGGTCGCCGCTGGACTCGCCGGCATCGTCGAACTCCAACGGCAGGTAGCCTCCTGGGCCGACCGGCCGGATGCTGAGAAGATCGCGCGCTACGCGGCCGACTGTATCGAGAAGTACGGTACCGGCGGCGGCAACTTCCGAACCCTGTATGCCAACTTCCTGCAGGAGGCGAGGGCGCTGGTCCCGGACGTGGTCCACGACGTGGCGGTGGAGCTGGCGGTGAACGCGTCGGTTGGCTGGACGAAGTTATCGACGTATCTGGGCGACGCAAACTGGATCGGCAGCACCGACGCGCTGGCGGAGATTCTCGAACTGGAAACGAAGCTGTTCGAGTCGCTCAGTCCACCGAGCAAGACAACACGCGGCTGATGTGCGCCAGCGGGCGCTGACTTTCGTCGCGCCAGCCATTGAACGCGTCCTGCACGGCTGCAAGATCGCGCTTGGACGTGGGGTGTTTGCTGACGATGCCGGCGCCGACGAGCGCCTTGACCACGTCGCCGGTGAGCATGAACGTGTCGAAGCCCATGTGGCGGAGGAAGAGTGGCCCCGTGAATCCGCCGAGGCGACTGCCACGGCTTTGCAGCTGTTTCCATAAGCCAACCGGATCGTCGGCTGGCCACATTGATAGCCAATTGCCAAAACTGCCGTATTCGCTAGCCACATCCACGACGAAACGCGCGTTGTCGATGGTGGACATGATCTTTGGCCGGTTGCGCACGATGCGCGCATCCTGGGCGAGCTCTTCCACTTTGTCTGAGTCGTAGCTGGCGACCTTTATCGGCTCGAATCCATCGAACGCAGCCTCGAAGCCGGGCCACTTGTTCTCCACGACTCGCCAGACAAAACCCGCGCAGAAGATTCCCTTCGCCATGAACGACAGGGCGCGGTCGTCAGCTGTGTCCCGCAGCTCCTGCGCGGACGTGGTCTCGGGCATGCGCTCTGCGAGCCCTTCGACACCTTTGCGGTTGATCGCGCGCTCGAGGAACGTGGAGAACCCCACGCGAGCCCCCGCTACGGCGACTGGCGCAGGTCGTGCTTTGAATCCCATGGCCGAACCGTATCAAGGTCGGCCACCGCGGCCGAGCAAATGTGGTACGAATCGGGCGTATTCAACCCGTAGCCCAAAGGACCAACCGATGAAGACCCTGACGACCGTATTGGCAATCGCGCTGCTCGCACTTCCCGCCTGTAGCAAAGACGATAAGGACAAGAAGGGTTCTGGCAAGAAGGGCGGCGGCGGTGGCGGCGCTGTAACTCTCGCGACAGTCACGGACGCGACCCTGGGTTACAGCATCTCGATTCCCAAGGGCGCCAAGACCCTGCAGAAGGACAAGATGTCTGGGCACACCTATAGCCTGCCGCTGCCCGGTGGCATGCTCGAATACAACATCCACATTACGGCCATGGGCGCCAAAGACATGGCGTCCTTCGTGCGCATGGCGACGATGATCGGTCAGAAGAAGATCGAGAAGAAAGAAAAGACCGCCACCGGAATGCTGCTGGTAAAAGCGCCCCGCGGCGTACTCCAGGAAGTGCAGTTCACCACCGGCGGAAAGCTGACCGTGAAATGCTCCGGGCCGGCGAAAGGCAAAGCGCTGCTGGTCAAGATGTGCTCGTCGCTCAAAGCGACGAAGTAGCCCCGCGCTCGTAACCCCGGCCCGGCACGCCGGGTAGCTACGGTTGCTGCACGAGAACGCTCCACGGGAACGTCTCAGGCGCATCAAGGTTGCCAGCGCCAACCAGAGTCCAGCTCCCCGAGTCGGGCGTCTGGATGTCCCACTCATCGGCCCGATGGCCGTTGTCCATCGCCCACACGCGCAGTTCGCCGCCCAGGATCTTAAATACGAGGTCATCGGTGCCATCACCGTTTACGTCACCCACCGCCGCGATGGTGAGGGTCGCCGGCACGGTTCCGATATCGTAGCCGCCAACTCGCAGGCCATTACTCATGCGCCAATAGTGAACGCGGCCAGTGGAGTGTCGCCAGACGATGTCGTCGGTTCCGTCGCCGTCCACGTCTCCGGCTCCGGCCAGGGTCCAATCGCTACCGACGGGGGAATGCACGCCGTAGCCACCCTGACGTTGGGCGTTCAGCATGGGCCAGATGTAAACCTTGCCGCCGCTGTGCTGCCAGATGATGTCGTCGGTACCGTCGCCGTTTACGTCCCCTAGCGCGCGTAGCGTCCATGCGCTGCCGACGGGCACGTCGATGTTGATACCGTTCTGGCGCTGCCCGTTCTTGATGGGCCAGTAGTGAACCTGTCCGTTGTTCTGGCGGAATACGACGTCGTCGACACCGTCGCCGTTCAGGTCGCCCATGTCCTTGGGGACCCATGCGGGGTTTACGGGATCAGAAACGTCGACACCGGCGAGTCGCTGGCCATCGCGCATGGGCCAGAAGTGCATCTGCCCGGAGTTCGACTGCCACACTAAATCGTCGGTCTGGCGTGACTGGTTTCCCCACGATTGGCAGTACAACGAGCCTCGAATCTCGCAAGAATGGCCGGAAGCAGACTCCAGGCAACCGATACTTGCCCGCCAGCCCCCCAGGTCGTCTACGTCGATGTCGGTCTGGCCCTCACTGCCGCTGTCGAGACCTACCCAGCACATGCCCTGAGAAGATTCGTCGGCCGATGTCATAACTCGGACGGTGTTGATGCGGGTCGCTGCCAGGTCCATGTCAGCGGTGCTCGCGTATTTGAGGTCGCACACCGCTTTCGTGGCGACCAGGGCCGAACCAGCAGGGCAGGCAACTGCCCGGTTGCATTCGGTTGCGTTGCCGTTGCTGCATGCGAAATCCACGCGCTGCAACGGGCAGTCGCTGGTCGTCGAGTGCTGCAGCTCGCCATGAACGCATGTGACGCGCTGGCCGGTGCACAACGGCACGCCGTTAATACCTTCCCAGAGTTCCAGGGACTCGCCGTGGAGCAGACCTTTTCGTCGATATCCGTCTGGCACCGCGCATGCCAGCGGGCGACTCGTCGGAGCCGATGCATTTGTGTTGTACAGAATGTAGTTGGGGTAGCTGTAGCGATCGCGAGTCTTGATCATGTCGCTGACCGAGCGATTGATGATCTGGTTGGCCAATACGATGTTGTAGCGAGCGTAGTCGAAGTCAGACACGCCGCTGCCAAACGGCGAGTCGTCGTCTTTGTCGCAGTACGGCTTGTCGCCGTCACGTGAGCCGAGGTAGATGGCCGGGTTGTCGCCGGTGTACACGTTGTAGGAAAACGTGTTGCCGACGATCTGGTTGTGGCTTGGGGTGGTGCGCCGACTGTTGCCGGCCTCGCCGCAGTTCCGATACAGGTAGATTCCGCCGTCACCGAGGTCAGCGAACCGGTTGTCGATGAACTGGTTGTAGTCAGACGCATCCACCGCGATCTGTTCCCGCGGCACATCCACATGGATGTCGTTGTTGCGGAACACGTTCCTGGTGGTCTCCGCGCCCAGGTAGATGCCGGTGTGGTTCGCCGTCCCGGTGATGGTCGAGTTCTTCAAGGTGAACTCCGACGTTCCAGGGCCGAGGTAAATCGGCGTCTGGCTAACACCGGTGATGTCGACGTTGTCGAAGGTGATGCGCCGTGGCGCGCGCGCACGAAGGTACTCCACGTATGTAGGCAACGTCTGCCAGATGGAGAAGATGTCGTAGTTGGCCGTCAGTGCGATGCCAGCGGTCAGTGTGCTGCCTTTGATCCGGCAGTTCTTGACCGTGACATTCTCTGGGCGGCTCCAGTCCATGTACGGCTCGCCGTTTTCATCTTCGTGTTCCTCCCAGTGGGACCGGACCCACAGCACGGTACGCGCGTGCTCTTGCCACCCGATGTTCGGATCTCGCTCCCAGTACGATCCGTCGAGTAGATGGTTGGCGCAGTCGATCTGTGTGCCCGAGGCTGCGCTGCCCACGATGAGGACGGGGCGTTTAACGACGCGAGGCTTACCCGCTGGGAAGCTGAGGTCGTCGAAGTTCAGAGTGAGAGGACAATCGATTCTCACCGACGAAGACACCTTGGCCGGATCGTCGTCGACGAGCTCATCCATGATTGACTGCTTTTTAGCGGGTGCACACTCGGCGTGTGCTAGCTGCGGAGCGTGAATGACGGCCAGGACCAAGCCAGCCGCGAAGACCGCTGGTAGCGCAATGGGATGCTTCATAACTCGCTGCCAAAGCAATGGTTGTGCCATCTGCGGCCGTGCCTGCGGGCGCCCCAAATATCCGAACTCGCAGGCCGCGCGAGCCGGGTTCGCCGCGCCGCTGGACCAAGCTCGAGCGATGGGACACCCCTGGTCCGGACACCGTGGCGCCGTCACGCAGTGCCCACGGTGAGTTACGCCCTGCCGAACGCTGGTACCCGCATTGCACAGGGGCGGCGTATGAGACACGCAATCTTCGTCGCACTTTGCTTACTCGCCACCGCGGCCTGCGTCGCCGAACCGCTGGATGGTCGAAAGCTGACCAGCCACCGCGACCGGGTACGCTTCGCCGGCTACTACCCCAGCGCCGGCACCGAGATCATCATCGAGACGTACAACGCTGCGTCAGGCACCTGGACGTTTTCCCAGACGGTGACGACCCAGAACGCCCCGACGGCAGACGCCAGCGGTCGCCAGTGGTACTGGTTCGAGGCATGGGTGCAGTTGCCCAGCGCCGGCAGCTACTGGGGCGCCAGCGTCGAAAGTGGCATGCGCGCCGCTCGTGTTCGAGCGCGTGACGGCAATGTCAATCTCGCCATGTTTCGCACCGACGCCGACGGATTGCACAACACGGACCTGTCGAGCTGCGCGGCGGACCAGGGTTGGGACGGGCTCTCGATCTATCTCAACTGTCGCTCGGGCAGCGTGGCGCAAATCAACGCTCCATGCGGAGACACGAGCGAGCTGTGCTGTAGCACCGGCAATAGTTGCAACGGAGACAACACGTGTCGCTATGACCACTGCGTCGCCCCGGGTGCTTTTGAGCTGACCAACCTGGGCCTGTGGCCGGTCAATGGCGAGCGTGACTGGGTATCCGATGGTCTACAAGGAGTCGCCACTGACGGCAACTCGTGGTTCTTCTCTACCACTCACCACATCTACAGAGTCAAACAAAACGGTCTGGACGAAGCCACGCCGGAGTGGACCATGACCAATCTGCCAAGCTCTCTACCGAGCGGGGTCAATCACCTGGGTGGCATGGACTTTCATGACGGCTTGCTCTGGGTTGCCTTCGAGAACGAGGACGATCCGAACAAGACCCCCAAGGGCATCGCCGTGTTCGACGCCCAACTCAACTATGTTTCCCACGCGGTCATCGGGCCTGGCAGCAACACCGCATGGGTCGCGATCAATCCCATCGACGGGCGGCTGTACACCGCAGCCACTTTCAGCAACGTGAACAGCGTCAAGGCCTACGACATCGTGTGGAGCAGCAGCGGCAAGCTCTCGCTGTCGTTCCATCACCACCTGCACCTCGCCACGACGGTGCCGAACATTCAGGGCGGCGACTTCGCAGCCAACGGCAACTTGTATCTCGCAACCGATGGCGACCCGGGCCAGCTGTGGATCTTCGACGCGGCCGGCGGATTACGCACAGTCCGGGCCCTTGCCACCGAGTCCGGCGACGAGATTGAAGGCCTGGTCATCTGGGACACCGACGCTCCCAACAGTGGCTTCGACAGCCAGCACGCCAACCGCGGCCAGGTCCACGTCATCCGCCGGGACCAGGAGTGGGTCACCGGCGACGAACTAGACCTCTACCACTTCCGCACCACCGACACGATGTAGCGCACGTTGCGCCTCCGTCGGAGAATCCGTCTGCGTAGCGAATCACCGCGCCCGAGCTGGACGGCGTCGCCTGGCTCGGGTGTCGGCGTGCTTGGCGGCCAGCACTTCGAGGGCGTCCGCATACACGCGGGCGTACTCTTTGCTGCTGCCATGCTCCGACGGCACCGACACAACCCTGCGTTCGGGCAAGATCAACGCTGTGAGTGGTCCACCGCGGCCGGCCCCTGTATCGATGCCCCACGTGTTGCCCACGCGACGGATGTCGCCGTCGCGCGTCGACGCGTGTCCGTAGACGATGGGCGTGTCGCCCTCGTAGCGATTCCACCACGGATTGCGCGTATCGAATATGTTGCGCATCCAAGGCATCTTGCCGCGGAGTAGGGCGGAGCGCGGCTGCTCAGCGAGTGGTGTGCCCGGCAAGACGCCACCGTGGCAGATGAAGTGGCCGGCGCGCTCCATCGATAACGGCAGCGTTGCCATGAAATCGACGGCCTCGTCGTAGAAGTCGCCGAGCTGATGCTGAGTAGCCAGGTGGCCTGGACCCGGCACGAGTTCGCCCGAGCGGATGCGCACGTGCTTGTCCTCGTGGTTGCCCATGACCACTGTCGCGTTGGGATCGTTCATGAAGAAGCGCACGACGGCTTCGGGGCTCGGGCCGCGATCTACGAGATCGCCAACCGAGATAACTTCGTCTTCAGGGGTGCGCTGGCAGGCATCGAGCAATGCGAACATGGCCCCTGCGCAGCCATGGATGTCGCCGATTACAATGTGTTTCGTTCTTGTCATTTGGGTGACAAGACGCATGGGAGCGATAAAAGTGAAGCGGAGTGTTATCCGCTGGCGTTGTTGAAGCAGCGGTCGCACGTCACGCCGAACTCGGTGAGGTTCGTCTGCTTCTTGTTTACCTCTTGCTTGCACTGAACGCAGGTGGTCATCGCTGCCTCGGCGGCAACCTCGGCGTCCTCGTTGGCAATGGCCGCTTCGATGCGATAGTCGAGCACCTTCGGATCAACGACCCCTGCGTCCTCGAGCACCTGGGCCAGTACCGCCAGAGCGGTCTGCAGGTGTCGAATGTCCTTCGCCTGTGACTTGACCACCGCCCGCAACGAACCCACGGTGGTGCCCAGCATGTTGCCCTGTTCAAGCGCGGCGTCAGCGCGATCATTCGCTTGATTGATGCCCTCCCACTCATTGCGATCCATGTCCGAAACAAGAAACTCAAAGAATCCGATGCGTGCCATGTCGCGATGCTACCAGCTCTGCTACCCATGGCCACTGCCTGCCGGTACTTGCTGCGTTCAGCGGCACTTGCGCTCCAGCCAATCGTCAGGCAAAGTCACGACATCACGCGCCGCTAGCTCATCTGGATAGAGCATCGCTTTCCTAAAGCGGGGGTAACAGGTTCGAGTCCTGTGCGGCGTACCAATTGACTGTTCACTGGCTAATCGAGGTAGACGTATTCGCTGACACCGCGCAGCGCCTCACGGATGAACTCGATCGTAGACGTCAGCCCTGGGTGCGACACCACGACGACGTTTCCGCGGCGGAACTGCCAGGCGTTGACGAGCCGCTCATCTTCTGGGGCTCGTTGGGCGCCGCGTACACACAGCGCGTTGCAGCCAAATGGAAGCCCGGCGCCGTCGGCGACGTCGCCCAGTTCACGTGCAGCGCGTACTTTCGTGGCCTCGACGGCATCCCCATCGCAAACGCCGATTCGGTGTTCACGACCGTAGCCGACCTGGTCGCGGATCCCGCGGCGAGCGTGGGACCGCTCGGCGAGCCCGAGCGCGTGTTCGTACGCCCGGACAGCCCGTTGAAACCGTTCTCGGGACGCGAACTCGCTGTCTCGGACATCAATCTCGACGCCCTGGACCACGGTTTCTACTATGACGATGACCAGCTCGCGATCGTGGTCAGTACGCCGAAGCAGGTCCGTCGAGAGTGGCGTCTCGTGATCGCGGATCGTCAGGTGGTCGCGTCGTGCGAGTACCAAGCCAGCCGCGAAGGAATCGGTACCGAAGTGCCCGAAGCTGTGACGGGGCTGGCAGCGTTGGTCGCCGCCGCTGAATGGCAGCCCGCTCCGCTATACGTCGTGGACGTCGGCGAAGTCAGTGAAAAACTGCAGGTCATGGAGCTGAATCCGTTCTCCGGCGCGGACCTGTACCACTGTGATCCGGGGGCAGTGGTGGACGCCGTCTCCCGAGTTGCGGAACGCCTCTTCGAGGCTCGCTAAGGCAAGGCGCGGCTAGACCGTCCGCGCCGTGGGCAACTTAGCTCGCCGTAGCGACATGTAGTGCTGATTCGCCTCGATCTCGTTGGCCCACCACTTGTCGATGATCTCGACCTGCACAGGGCGTAGCGGCCAGTCGAAGGGGTCTAGATGAAGCCTGTCTTCGGCATTCGTTACTCCCTTATTCGTTGCGATTAGCTTGGTTACTTCATCCGTGAGCTCCGGCGAGCGCAGGATATGGTTCGCTTCGCGCAAGGTCGCAGTGGCCACGACCTGTGTGATCAGGAAACGGTCCTCGAGCATTCGCCGCGCTATGCGCTCGAGCAGCACAGCGGCATGGTGTTGCAGCTCTGCGTCCGTGGTCTGTTGCAGCAGTTTCCAGAACAAATCGAGACGCGGCAGCAGGATGTTGACGACGGCGCCGTGGTACGCGACGAAGTTGGCGCACGCAGTGTCGGTCTTTTCGGCGAGTTCCAGCAACCTCCGAAACACGGCGTCGTTCAGGCTGATGTCGACGCGTGGGGCATTTGCAATGCGCTCGAGGCGCCCGAGATCCACTGGGTCAAAACCGGGGCCGCCCGCGGTCGTGAGAAACTTGCTAAGGCCGAGCCATAGTTCGTCGTCGACACGTTCCGCCAGCGCGTCCAGTTGTGCGCGTTCGCTCGGGCCGGGAGCGCCGCTGACGAACACGTGGTTCTGAAGAACGATGATCCCGAGAATCAGCTCGGCCACACCTCGCCCGGCGTTGGCACCTTGCTCCGCCCAGGTTCGCAGTTTAGCGGGTTCGCGTCGCCGCCAAAGATTTCGTCGAAATGTGATTATCTCGTAGATCGCGCGTTCGTCGTCGTTCAATTGGTCGGTCGCCACGTCGAACTCGAACGAGGCGGCCATGTCCTGATTTAGGTATTTGTTGCCCCGCAGGTCCGGAGCGCCAGCTTCATTCCAGGCCTCTTCGAGCGCCTCCAGCCAGGACGCGTCAGCTGAGGCTTCGCGTTTGGAGACCAGCCCTCGCAGCACATTGCAAGCTGCATCGTGATCCGGCAGCTTGCCAGCCCATTCGTGCGCTGCGGTGTAGTCACCCGCCGCAAGCTCAACGCACGTGCGGCGAAACACTGATGGAGCGTCCGTTTTCTCGTTCAGCATCGCCCGGGCGGCGTCGAAGTCCTCTCGCCACAAGGCACGCAAGTCTTCTCGCACTTCGCCACGGTTGCTCCTGCGAATGAACTTCCACTGAAACAGCCACAACCTCACCGGCCGAGCGAAGAGCAGCCCAACAGAGACAACGCCGAGCGCAATCAGCCAGGACACTATGTCCGCGTCCATGCTCTGCTGCAGGCCGAGTGGGCGCAACATGAGATAGAGAGCAGAGCCACCGCTTTGGGCAGTTGTTTCACGTTCCTGACAACTACAGCCGGAAAATGTCGAACTGTCAACGAGTCGCCAGAAACCTGGCGCGCCCTTGCGAAGTCGCGCGCTACAACGGGCTAGCTGGTCGTTCAAACGCGCGGGCTCTGGGCATGTATGATGCGGGCAATGCGCCTCATACTCGTACGTGCCCTCCCTATCCTTTGCGCCTGCTTGGCGCTGTCGCTCGCGGGCTGTGGTGACAGCAAGAAAGCAAAGAGCGACAAGACCAAACCAAACAAAGACCCTCGCTCCACCAAGGGAGTGAACGTGGGGGATTCTTGTAAGGGAATCGGCGCTTCTGAGGGGCTGATCGCCTGCGACGGCGCAAAGTCACTCGGCTGCTCGTCATTTACAAGTTACGCGTGGAAAGTGATCAGCACGTGCGAAAAGGGTGAGAAGTGTGTGAAGCAGGGGAAGGACATGACCACGTGCAGCGCGAAGGCCAGCGCAACCCCGCCGACGACCGCGAAGCCCAAGCCTGCGACCAAAGAGGGTGGACCGTAGATGGCTAGTACTTCGCAGCGGGTCCTGTGTGCGATCGCGCTTTGTATCCTGTCTTCATGCGGCGGTGATTCCAACACCGGCAGCGACGCAGCGCCATGCACTGACTGTATTGAGCAGTAGGACGGTCGTCCCGAGATGGCCTTCTTCAAACGCGACATTCCAACTGACAAGATTGCTGACCTGGTCGAACGAGCCGAGGAGCTTGGGGACGAGCAGCAATATGAGAAGGCATGGGAAGTCACCAAGCCGCTTCGGAAGGCGCAGGGGCATCAACTCGAGGCTGCTGAGGCACTCGCCCATCTCTTGGAACAAGGCGTTTTCGGGATTGAAAGGGGGCTGGAGCTCGCCGGCTTGTTGTTCGACGCGTACGGCGACGAAGCCTGGGCGGCCGCCATCATCGGTCACTCCGCCGAAGCGCTACATGACATGCGCTATCTCAACGCGGCCCCGCCAGACGCGCCGATCCTCGTGTCCGTCGCCAAGCGCCTCGAGGAGATGCTGCCAACCCTCGCAGGCACGGACGATGAGCTGGGCGCGCTCAAAGGGCTAAGCACGCTTGCGCGGGTGCTGGGGCGGACCTGGGATGAGGTTGCCGAGCGTGCGTGTCAGCGACTCACTGAGCTTTCTCCAGACAGCTGGGCGCACCAGTACAATCTCGGTTTGCTCTATAAGACTCGCGGACGCTTCGCCGAAGGTCAGGCAGCCAACCAGCGCGCGGTAGAGCTTGGCGCAGGCGAGAACCAGGGTGTCGTGTGGAACCTGGGCATCTGCGCGACCGGTGCAGGCGATGCTGAGACTGCCCTAGCGACTTGGAAAGGCCTCGGCCAGACTATTGAGATGGGTCGCTTCGGTTTACCGGAGGGCGGTTATCCGTCGGCCAAGGTGCGCCTCGTCGAGCGGCCACTCGCCACCCGCGGTGCCGACGACGTGACCCAAAGTCCCGGGCTAGAAGAGACCATCTGGATCGAACGGCTGAGCCCGTGTCACGGCGTCGTTCGCAGTGCGCTGTACTACGACCTCGGGGTGGACTACGGAGATGTGATCATGTTCGACGGCGCTCCCATTACACACCACACGTACGGAGAAGATGAGGTGCCGGTGTTTCCTCATCTGGTCACGCTGCCCACAGACCGCTACCGAATCTTTGAGTTTGCGGGAACCCAGGAGCACGAAGGCCAGATCGACAGTCTGTCTGAGCAGCTGACGGAGGACGCCATCGTCTACGTTCACACCGAGCAGTTCCAAATTCTGTGTAGCACTTGCTGGGAAAACTCCGCTATGGACCATGCCGAACACAGCGGTGAGGAACACCACATCGTCACGGGCAAGATCTGTGCGCCGCCGACGATGACGGAATCGGCGCTCATCGGAGAGTTGGACAAGGCCCTCGAAAGCGCACCGAAACTCAGGCTGTTCATCCCCGATCTGGCGCGAGCCGTCGGTGACGACGCGAGAGCCGATGTCGAGCAGCGGCGAATGTCGATGATCTGCGACTCACTGTAGTCCGCGCAGCTCCTGGCCAGTCGAGAGGCGTTTGTAAGTCCGGGATAGTTGATATCGCTCGGCGGCCCGATACTTGAGCTGCTGTCGCGACCGATCTGTCAGAAGCGTAGCCCGATGGCGACCTGTGCCCTCAGGTCCTGGACCGAGTAGGTGCTCGGCGACGTGGCCCCGGACTGGTATTCGACCTCCGCCGTGACTGGCATCGGCGCGGCGAAGTCCGTGACGAAGTTGTCCAGCCGCGTCTTCCGTCCGTCGTTCGTGGTGGCGAATCCCTTCAACTTGATGGCGGTCGTCAGATAGATGCTGCTGGTCACGTCGAGTTGGTAGCCGAACGCGCCGTGTGCGCCGAAGCCCAGGTTGTACTCGTCAGTCTTGGTCCCGACACCTTGCACCGGTACCGGCAGGCCGCTCAGGGGCGCCGCGTACACGTACTGCAACTGGGTCTGGAACGGCAGCACGACGCCGGCGGCTAGCTCGCCAAATAGCCAGCCGGGACCAATCCTGCGCACCGAACGCAGCCCGACGACGACGGTCTGGTAGTCGATCAGGCCGTCGATCTTGTCCAGGGCGTTGGCGACCTGACCGTCAACCGAGCTCGCGGAGGTCTGTTCGTAGTTGCCGAATAGCATCAGGCCCTTCAGCAGCTCGAAGCCGGCGGACACGCCAGCGGCCGTACCGTTGGTCATTGGGTGATGAGAGGTGCTCCCGTCACCATTGGGAACGTAGGGGGTGGTCCCGAACTGCACGCCGAACGCGCCGCTGACCTCGATGAACCGAGTGGTTCGCTTGGCCGTGGTTTGGAGCTTCTTCCCTTTGCGAACGGTCTTGGATGGCGCCGACGTTTCACGTTCGTTCGGCGAGTCCGCATCGTCCGCGTCGTCGTCGCTGTCGTCGTCAGATTCGACGCTGTCTTCTTCATCGTCGACGAACTCTTCGTCGACGGAGTCGGCGTCATCGATAGCGTGAACAACGCTAGGCGCGGCAAGTGTGCAGGCGAGCAGGATGCAAAGTGTTCGATACAACGGTCTCATGGGACTCCGTGGGGTGCGTGGAGTCCTCACGCTGTGCAGAGGGCGTACCAACCCGCCATAGCGGCCGAACTATTGTTGCGACGCGCGCAACAATGGTTTTGGTGCTCACGGACTGGCGCGAATCGTTGTGATGCCCGTGAGCGCCGTTACCTGATCGATCAACGGCATCCCGGCAAGCCATGGGGCGATGGGCCCCGAGATGTGCGTTCAGTCCCTGGATACTGCCCTAGCCACTAGAGTCCGCCTAGTCGCCGAATCGGTTACGGCCGGCCTGCTTTGCACGATAGAGAGCCTGGTCAGCTTGTTCGACCAGAGCGGTGGCGTCAGCGTCGTTGTCGGGGATCGTGCTTGCGACTCCGCCACTGATCGTGACTACCGGCTTTGCCGTGGAGTATTCGTGGGACAGGTTCAGACTCTCGACTGCCTCGCGCATGCTCTCACCGAGGGCCAGGGCGCCGGCTGCGTCGGTGCCGGGTAGGATCGCCGCGAACTCCTCTCCACCGTAGCGGGCGACCAGGTCGGTGGCGCGGTGCAGGGTCTTCGAGATTGCGTTAGCCACCTGGCGTAGGCATTCGTCGCCGCTCTGGTGGCCGTAGTTGTCGTTGTACAACTTGAAACAATCGACATCGATCATCAGCAGGCTCAGCTTCGACTGGTCCCGGCGCGCGCTGGCCCAGTTGTCGGCGAAGCGCTCGTCGAAGCGGCGCCGGTTGGGTAAGCCGGTCAACGGGTCGGTGTGCGACAGGCGGTCGAGCACGGCGTTTGCCTCAGCCAACGCGCGGGTCCGCTTCTCGACCAGATCTTCGAGATGATCACGATGGGCCCGGAGCTCGGCGGTGTGCTGGGCGTTCTCGATGGAGATCGCCGCCTGGGTACACAATAGCTCCAGTACTTGTGTGCGTTCAGGCGTGAAGGCGCCGGCTGTCAAATCGTTCTCCAGGTAGACGATTCCACTGCCGACTTTCTGGTGGACAATGGGTGCGCAGAGGATCGATGTTGGCCGGTCCATGGCCAGTTGCCGTTCCTCGCTCCAGCGGGAATCGTCTCGGGCGTCGTCGAGCACGAGGCGTTCTCCGGTGCGAGCCACGTAGCTAACCACGCGCACGGGAAGTCCATCGCACTCAGCGATCGGTGTGCCGGAATCGACCAGGTCGTTACCGTTGGCGTCCTTTGCCGAGTCGACGAGCAAACCGCCCTCGTGATCCACGACCAAGTAGCCGCGTGTGGCGCCGGCGTTCTCGATCGCCACCTCCAGGACCCGGCCGAGTAGCGCATCCAGCTCGATCTCGCTGGTGATCAGGTTCGCGGCCTTGAACAGCGTCGTCAGGTCGAGGCCCGCGGTGGATTCGGAGGCGGACACCGAGCCGACCGTGGTGGTGGCTGCTCGGGACCCAGGTCGCGAATCGCTGGTGACTCCTGCGAGCAGCTCGGCGAACTCGCCTTCGAGCTGCGCGACCTTGGCTGACGCACCCCACCGGTCATAGACGTAGCAGGCCTCCAACAGGTACGCGCGTGCGATCGTCCTACTGGCGTAGGAGAAATGAAAGCGCCCCGCGAGTTCGTTGGCCAACGCCTCTTCGTGGGTGAACCGATGCGCGCGTGCTGACGCGACGGCTCGGTCGTACAGGGCCATGGCGTCCAGGCGGCGGCCTTCGACGCGTGCTATTTCCGCATCGAGCATCAGCGCCCGGTGCTCGTGGTTGACCGGCGCGGACTTTGCCCAAATGCGAATCTGCTCGAGGCTGTCCTGGAGGCTTTCAACGGTCCCGGGCCCCGCGTCGGGCTGGGCGAGCACGGCCAACGCTCGGTACTGGTGCCACCAGACCGGGACATACGTCCCGGCGGCACCGTCGGCGTATGCTCTACCGGCGTCCGCGCATTCGATGGCCGCGTCGATGTCGCGGAACAGGTAGCGGACGAATGTGCCGATCGTGCACACGATGTAGGCGGCGCCGAGAAAGCCGATCTCGAGGAGCGCGGCCATGTGGCTGGTTTCATCGTAGTCAGGGCCCACCAAGCGCGCAGGATTGTCCGCCTTGCCCATCAGGTTGGCGATGGCCTGCCCATGCTGGAGCGTGCAGTTCAAGGCCGGCATTTGCTTGTGATGTTTCAGGATGGACAGGTTGCGCCGGGCTACGTCCACCAGTTCCGCCAGGTCGACGCCTGCGTAGAATCCGTTGCCTACCTCTACATGTAGTGCCCATGCTGCGTACTCGAGGTCGCCGCTATCCATGCCGATGCGAAACGCGTGGCGCTCATCGGCTGTGGCGTTGCGGATGGGCTCGACGTGCGCTGTCACGTAACACGCCACGATGTGGATGGTCTTGGGGCGCACGGACGGCTCATCGACGCGGTCCAACATGGCGAGGGCCATCTGGCCCGTGGGATGCGCGACCTCGAGCATGTTGATGGTGTTCAGCAGTAGGGCAAATACGGAAAAGCCGTAGGGCGACTCCTTGCTGACGCCATGCTTCAGGGTCGTTTGTACGAGGTTGCACGCGAGTACAGGAAACAGTGCAGGTACCGCCAGATAGGCCGATGACATGATGTCGCTCTGAATGCGCTGAGCGGCCATGACCGTTGCGTCGCTGGCGAATGGCAGCGCCGCGATGGCTTCTGCGTCGTGTGCTTGCAGCGCTCCCAGCGTCGCGCCGACGGCTGCCTCGACCTCGCCGGGCGTCGGGCTATTGGGGAGCGATACGCCGAGTTCGCCCAGCAGTGGCAGTGCGAGTTCCAGGGCCTCGCTGAAACGCTGAGCGCCTACCAGTGCGTGGAGTTTTACTTCCAGCGCCGCGACCCGGTCCAGGGCCGTCGTGGCGTTGGCGACCGCCCGTTGGACGAGGAGTTCCATGGCGTCGTGTTCGGCGCTCAGATAGGCAGCCCGCGCGCCCTCTACGTGAGTCGCCAGGGCCTGCTCGTAACTGTTTGCCCAAGGGTCGTCTCCCAGGAGTTTCTGGGCAACGCAGTAGAGGTTGTACGCGGGGGGGAACGCCGCCGACGCGCTGGCCCGACGAGCTGCGGTCAGATTTAGCTGGCACAGGCGCGCCTTCTCGGCCGGGTCGTCGAGCAGGTCCACGCCCTGGTTCAGGTGCTCGACCACCTCGAACAGGCGCTGCTCTAGCTCGCTGGCCTCCAGGTTGTCGAGCAAGTACCGGCCCACGCACAGCCGCGCTTTCGTGGCTGCCTGTTCGTCCAACAGTGCTCTGGCCGCCTGCCGAATCCTGTCGTGGGAGAACCGGCACGTGAAGTTGGTCGTATCTTCGTCGACCGCGCCGACGAACCAGAAGGCCTCTTGTGCGGGATGAATCAGCTCCGCCGTCAGTGATGGGCGCAGGTTTTCCTGGGCCACTTGTCTTGTCACGCCCAACGCGACCGCGAGCGTCTTCAAGTCAAAGCTGTCGCCGATACACGCCGCCAGTTCCAGGCATGCGCGCGCGGTCGGCTGCAGGGCGCGGATCTTCGCGGACATGAAGTCGACCACGTTGTCGGTCATCGGGTGCGCCTGAATCGTTGCGAGATCCCACGACCACTGGCGCAACTCGGTATCGAACTTCAGCAAACCGTCTTCGTACAGGGACTCGAGAAACCGTTTCAGGAAAAACGCGTTGCCGTTCGTCTTCGACTGGCAGAGCACCGCCAAACGAACGCGACCGGGGGCGTGAGCAACTGTGTCAGAGACGAGTTCCAGCACATCGTCTTCGCTCAGAGGGCCCAGCTCGATGGCATCGACACCCGCACCCTCGGCCCGCATTTCGGCTAACGCGGCGGTGAGTGGATGATCCTCGCCCACTTCGTTGTCACGGTACGCGCCGACGAGCAACACGTGGCGGCTGGTCGGATCCGTCGCCAGCTTGGTAATCAGATCGATTGACGGCAGGTCGGCCCATTGCAAGTCGTCCAGAAATATGACGAGCGGGTGGTCCGCTGAGGCCATGGCCCGGACGAAGCTGGCCACCACGAGCTGGAACCGGTTGCGCGCTTCCGCGGGAGTCAGCGTCGCCAGTTCGGGCTGCTCGCCGATGACGTGTGTGAGCTCGGGGATCACGTCGGTCAATACCCGGCCGTTATCACCGGCGGCCGTGAGTATGCGTTCGTTCCAGGCGGCGATGGTCTCGCTGTCCTCTGTGAGGATCAGCCGGATGAGATCGCGGAACGCCTGCAGCACGCTGGCGTACGGTCGGCCCCGGTCGAACTGGTCGAATTTGCCCTCAACGAAGTTGGCGCCGCGGCCGACGAGGGAGCGGTGAACTTCGCGCACGAGGGACGTCTTGCCGATTCCCGAGTAACCGGCGACGAGTAGAATCCGTGCGCGCCCTTCAGCGGCCCGCTCGAACGCCTGGCGCAGTTCGACTAGTTCAGTGTCTCTGCCATACAGCTTTTGCGGCACGCGCAATCGCTCGTCGATGTCGTGCGCGCGGAGTTCGAAGGGCTCGATGGCGGCCCCGGCCTCTAGCTGGGTGATGCAACGGCGCAGGTCATCCCGCAACCCGATCGCGCTCTGGTAGCGGTCCTCGGCCCGCTTCTCCAACATCAGCATGATGATGTCGGACACGGGCTTGGGGATGGTCGCATCGACTTCGTGGGGCGGGGTCGGCGTCTTGGCCAGATGCGCGTGCACGAGTTCAAGCCGATCCGTGGACGTAAACGGCGGCCGGCCCGTGACCATTGCGTAAAGGGTGGCGCCCAGAGAGTAGAAGTCGCTGCGACAATCGATGACACGGTTCATGCGCCCGGTCTGTTCCGGTGAGACGTACGCCGGGGTGCCCTCGAAGCGCTTGGCAGCGACGAGCGCGCGGTCCAGCACTTGGGACATACCGAAGTCGATCAGCTTTGCGACGCCGGTCTCCCGGTTCCACACGATATTGCCCGGGCTAATATCCTTGTGGACGATGTTGTTCCGGTGCACGCCGGCGAGTCCGTTGGCGACCTGAGCCACGATGCGTAACGAATCGATGAGCGGGGGCCTGGCTTCGGCCGCGATAGCCGCGATCGAGGTCGCTTGGAAATCCTCGAGTACGATGCTGACCGTGCCGTCGTTCGAGCACAGCTCGTAGGCCTCGATGATGCCTTCGCCTGCGGCGGCGCGCGTCACATCAAACTCACGCGTGAACCCGGCGACGAACTCCGCGGAGGGATACAAGCCGCGAAGCTGCTTGACGATGACCGGGCGGTCCTCAGCTAGCGTTCTGGCCCGATAGATCCGGGACCGGTCTGTCTCGAAGATGCACTCGGTCGTGCGGTAGGACTGCTCGGCCATACCCCCCCTTTACACGACGATTGTATCGCTGCTCACACGGTCGCGTCATCGCACAGTGCACCACATTCCGCTGTACTTAACGAGAACCGTCGAGCTGCTCGACTAGTTCTACTGAGGGGAAGGCGTGTTGCTGGGATAGCCCAGAGATGTTTACACCTGGCGCGGCGACCTGGTCATCGCCGGTAGCCCGAATGGAACGAACGCCATCCTTGATGTCCAGTCCCCAGTTCCGCCCGATCCACCGAATCCTCCCGGCCTCGACTGAGTGGCGCCGAGAGGTGCACCATCTGGCTGCGTCTGCGCTTCACGAACTTGCCGCCCATAGCAGGAGTATAGGGCCAGCGACTCGTACACATCGCTCAGACAGGGGCAACATGTGGGAGGTACCCGACAGGTACCCGCGACCGACCCGGGCCTTCGAATAGGCTGTTGTCGACCAGGGAAACAATTTCCTGTCGAGAGGGCGGGTGATGAGACAAGTTGGAATTCGGTTAGTGCTTGGGTGCGCGCTTGTCGCGCTGGTCGGCGCTTCCGCGTGCGGCAACAAGGCGCAGGGGGCACAGGATGCGGGGCCGGCGAGTGATGCTGGCCTGCGCAGCCAGGACGGCGGAGCTGGCGACGCTGGTGCACCCGACGCGGCGACGCAACCAGTGAACCCAACGGATGAGATGACCAGCGCGGCTGGCCGAGTGACCGGTGGAGGCTACGTTCTGGAGTTCCAGATGGGCCATTGGCTCTCTCAGAAGCCCAGCACCGACGGCAACATCACAATCGAGGGCGGCGCGGCCGTCCAATAACGGAGAAGCGATGACAAGAGCAAAGATACTCTCGGTAGTGTGCGTGGCCGGCTTGATGGGTGTGATGACCGGCGACGCTCGGGCTGTCCCGACGACGTCCAGCCTGACCATGAACCTGTCAGACGCGCAGGGTGTTCCGATCGATGGCCCGGTGGCCGTCAAGGTACGGATCTTTGACTCGGAAGCGGGCGGTATCATGATGTGGGAGGAGACCCACGCAATCGTCGCGAGTGAAGGACGCGCGTTCGTCCAACTCGGGAGCACTGCTGGCAACCCGCTGAACAGCAGCGTCTTCCCCGGTGCACGTATGTGGCTCGAGTTCGAGGTGGCTGGCAGCACGATGTCGCCGCGCCAGCCGATAGGATCAGTGCCGTACGCAACCCATGCGGGCACGTCCGCCACCCTCGGCACGCTCTCGGAGAGTGACGTACAGCGGCTGGTCACAGGCAGTTGCCCGCCCGGCGAGTCCATTCGCGCGATCAACGCCGACGGCACGGTGATCTGTGAGGTCGATGATGACGGCGACACAACCTATGCGGCGGGAACGGGTATGTCCCTGGCGGGCACGACGTTTAGCGTCGACACGTCGGCGATCCAATCACGGGTGAGCGGCACGTGTGCTGCGGGCGAAAAGCTGCTCGGCGTCAACGCCGACGGCACTGTCAGTTGCGGAACCGACGCAGATACCGACACCGACACAACGTATTCGGCAGGTGCGGGTATGTCCCTGGCGGGCACGACGTTCAGCGTCGACACGTCGGCGATCCAATCGCGGGTGACCGGAACGTGTGCTTCGGGCGAAAAGCTGCTCGGCGTCAACGCCGACGGCACTGTCAGTTGCGGGACCGACGCAGATACCGACACCGACACAACGTATTCGGCAGGTGCGGGCCTGAACCTCACCGGCACAACGCTGAGCGTCGACACCACCCAGGTCCAATCACGGGTCACCGGCAGCTGCAGCGTCGGTGAGTTCGTCACCTCCGTCAACGCCGACGGTACCGTAACCTGCGCAGCAGCCGGCGGGGCCGCTTCAGTCAGCACCGACGTTCGGCGCCCTTTGAACTCCAAAGAGACGGTCACTAGCGCATACCTGGATTTCGAGTACCCTGCCGTCACCGTTGGCCGAGACGGACTCGCGGTGATGTGTCACTACACCGGAGGCACAGTCGTCACCCATTGCAGTGACGCTGCGTGCACGACCCACACCGATACCACCATCGGTGGAGGTGGCAACTGCTCCATCGCCATCGCGGCGGACGGTCTGCCGCGGGTAGCGTACGGCTCTGGCGGTATGAAGCTAGCGGTGTGTGCGGACGTTGCCTGCACGGCGTTCACGACGGTGCAGCTCGATACGAACGGCGGAGCCAGCGCTATTACAATCGGCAGTGACGGCTTCCCGATCGTCGCCTACCGCAACGATACCGACAGTTCCGTAAAGGTCGCGCACTGCGACCAGGCAGACTGCAGCTCGGTGACGACAACGACGATTTCGACCAGTTCTGAGGTCGGTCTGCGAGGGGTCTCCATGGCCATCGGCATCGACGGACTCCCAATCCTGGCATACTTCGATCCCACCGACCGCGAGCTCGATGTGGTGCATTGCAGCACGGTGAACTGTTCCAGCTTCACCACCGAGAGCACGAGCACTCCATCCACCAGCGGGACGGATGGGAATAACGCGTCGATCGCGATTGGCGCTGATGGCCTGCCGATCATCAGCAGGTTCAATGATGGGACCAACCGGCTCGAAATATGGCACTGCAGTACTGCCACCTGTTCCAGCATGACCACGATCACCGTCGGCTCCTCCAGCGCCGGTCGTTACAACTCCATCGCCATCGGTGCCGACGGCAAGGCGCTCGTTTCCTACCGGACTCTCGGCTCGGGCGGCACCCTGCGGTTGGCTCGCTGCGCGGACGAGGCTTGTACGAGTGCCACAGAGTTTACGCTCGACTCGACCGGCTCGACCACGAGTCTCGCGGTTGGCAACGATGGCATCGCGCACATCGTGTACCGCGACACGGCCAATAATCGGCTGAAGCTGGCACGCGTTCCCCTGGGGCGGGGCACACGGGCGCGCTAACGGCGCGTCCGTGTCGAAGGGCGACACGGAATAGCCCGCCGACAGCGGCGGTCGCGCCAACGAGCACCGCGCGCTCTGGGCATGTATGACCCAAGCCACTCCATAGTCCTCTGAAGTTCGCTGACGTTTCCGTCTACTGAAACGGCCGTTACTCTTTCGGACAGCTCTTGGCTGGAGCCTTCTTGAAGGTCTTGAGGTCGAAGCAGGTCGGCGGCGCTTCCGGGTTATTCGGGTTAGGTGCTGGCTGGATGACGACCAGGTTCCCCTTTAGGCTTAGCTCTCCGGTGTCGCCGAGCTTCACTTTCTTGTTCGCCTTCGTGTCATAGACGTGACTGAGGAAGGGGCTGAGGTTGATGCCCGTGCCGACCTGGACCATCACGTAGCGGCGGTCTGATGTCAGCAGCGCAATCTGGCCACCCGCGTACTTATCTTGAGTGGTGATTTTGGCGACCGTCTTGCCGTTCGGTCCGTAAATCTCCCAGACTGCCGTTGTCTCGGACATCCCGCCGCTCTCGGGAATCTCCTTTGAGCTTTGCTTGATGACGGTCGCGGCAGCACGCGCGTGGCCATCGGCTTCCTTTGCGGCCACAACCGTCTCGAAAAGGTGCGGCAACGCATCGGACTTGGGCATGCAACCGATTTTGGTGCGCTTGCCATCTTCGCCCACCTTGTACGCGGTCATCTTCATCGGGCTGTCCTTGACCGCCTTGCAGGGGCCGTCGGACGTCTCGATGTAGTGGATGCCGACTTTCTTGTCCGTGTTCGCGTCCGCTGGCGGCGTCTTGGCGTCCGTTGGAGCGGGTGGTGTCTTTGTCGCCGGTTTCTTCGTGGCCGTATTCTTTGTGATCGGCTTCTTTGTCGCGGTCTTGTCCGGGGCCTTCTTCTTCGGCGCGTCGTCTTTCTTCTTGTTGCAACCGAAGAGCCCGACAGCGAGTACCAGCGTTGGTATGGCGAAACGAGTTCGTATTAAGCGGCCCATAGGCGCGAGCTTATCACCGATCATGGCCGCCGGCCGCTGCCCCGGAGCCACCTGAGTTACTATGGAGTATGAGAACGCTCGTATTGGTCATCGCCGCGGCTGGATTGATGTTCGCGTGCAGCAGTAGCAGCACCGTCACCGATGCCAAGAAGCTGAAGAAGCGGATGTGCGCGTGCAAGGACGCCAAGTGCGCAGCGACGGTCCAGAAGGACCAGCTCGTGTGGCTCGCCAAGAAGGGCAAGAACGCGAGCAAGCGGGACAAGGTCGAGTTGGCACCCGTGATCCTCGCCTACAAGAAGTGCTTCGAGGATGCGACGAAGATCAAGTAGGGCGCGACTCGCAGTCGTGCCTACTAGCTGAACTTTCGCCGTGTCAGCCAGGCGCGTAGCTCGGTGCGGATGGCACGCCGTGACGGCTCGGTGGCAAAGTCGTGGTCTACGTCAGACATGAGCTCCCAGTCCATGAGCGAGCTGGCGCACGCCGTGGGGAACGTGTCGGCCAGCTGATCGCGGTAGTTGTACTGGTCGTCTTCAGCGCCCCCGGTGTAGATCCAGTGGATGGCGGTGCCGTTGCCGAGCATGCGCTTAAGAGCGGCGGCCATGTCACTCTGGCTCGGCCACTCGGGCAACCGCCCGGGCATGGTGCTTGGCTGTGGCGCGTCGGGATGGGTTTCGTCGCCACGACTGCGTAGACGGCCGATGGCGTCCTTGATTCGCTCGTTCTTTCCGGTGAGCGCGTTCTTCCAACTCTCGGCGCGGAGCAGTCGCTGGCCGTAGTGGCTGACCACAGCTTTCGTCGTCTTGTACACGGGTGGATCGATGACGATGAGGCCGGCGATGTTGGGCGCCCGATAGGCCGTACGCAGGGCGGCTCGCGCGCCTGAGCAGATGCCCACGAGAATGAACCGCGTGGCCGCGTGATGCTCGGTCAAGTACGCCATGGCGTCCGCAAGGTCGGCAGCGACCGACTCCTGCAGATCAGTTTCGCTCTCGCGGGGCGCACTGTCACCGAGTCCAGATTGATCGAAGCGCAGCACGGTGAGGCCCAGTCCGGCCATATCCCTGGCCAGTAACACATTGATCCGATTCGGCCCAACTCGGTGGATTACCCCGGCGTTTAACAGCAAGACCACGGTTTCTGACGTGGCGCCCGTCGGGCTGGTAACCACGCCGACCATTGCGCGATTCGGGCCGAAGCACACTGCGCGCTCATGCCACTCGTGGCTCATGTAAGCCACTCCGTGATCGCCCGTAATGCGTTCACCGGCATGCCGGCAGAACCGAAATCACCGTCGCCGTTCCACGCGCGCGGCCCAGCATAGGCATGATCGGTATTGTCGCCATGTCTAGATGCGTCGTCTTCGTGGCAAACGAGCAACTGCTTTTCGTTCGTCGTCGTCACGGGCGCGACCGGGTCCCAAAGCACGATCCTACTCACGTCTTTCCGCTTTGCCGCGGCGAGGGCCGGTCCAGCGCCTGCGCGCAGGCCAACCAGGTCTACCTTGCGCACACCAGCTGTGTCCTTGAGCTCGTCGATGGCCCAGTCCAGGTCTTCTAGCCGCGACGCATCGTCGCCTGGCTCGGCACCCGCTGAGTCACCACAGCCGAACCAGTCGAAGCGCATCACGTGCGTTCCCTCGTCAGCGAGCAGCTGGCCCAGGTAGTGAAGCGACTGATGGGCGAAGTAGTACTCGGCCCCGAGTGGGTTACACAGCACGACGCCTTTGCGCTTACCTTTCGCGGGCGCGTCGTAGACACCGAACAGGCGGCGCTCGCTGGCGCCGAAGAAGAACACGTTGGCCACGATCAGTCGGCTCTCACGTCGAGCCCCTGGGCGAGCTGTTCCACCGTCTGGAAGAACATGGCGCGCGGATCCAGGCGACGCCCACTGCGCTTTTGGATCTCTACCACCGCCCGCAATGATAACAACGAGTGCCCCCCGATCTCATAGAAGTTGTCGTTGCTTCCGACTCGTTCCACGCCAAGCAGGTCGCGCCATACGTCGCTGATCAACTCTTCGTGAGGGGTGGCAGGGGCCTTGTAGTCTCTGCTCCGGCGGTTTGCCCCGGCAGTGGGATCTGGCAACGCCTTGCGGTCTACTTTTCCGTTGGCGGTGAGTGGAAGCCGGTCCATGTCGACCACCAGCCCCGGGATCATGTAGTCGGGCAGGCGCTTGCGCAGGAACCGGCGTACTTCACTCACGGTGAGGTCGCCGCCGCGAAACACCACGTAGGCCACCAGGCGGGCGTCGTCCGTCCCGGGCTGACTGACGCCGACCACCGCCTGATCCACCACGTCGTGACTGGTTAGCACGGTCTCGATCTCACCCAGCTCGATGCGGAATCCGCGCACCTTGACCTGGTTGTCGAGGCGGCCCAGGCACTCCATGGTGCCATCGGCATGCCAGCGGGCGCGGTCACCGGTTCGGTACATGCGCGCGTCCTCGCCGTCTGCAAACGGATCGGCGACGAAGCGTTCGGCTGTGAGCTCCGGCCGGTTGTGGTATCCGCGGGCAACGCCCAGGCCGCCGATGAACAACTCGCCGGGCACACCGGGCGGTGTTGGCCGGCCACGCTCGTCCAGGACGTACACCTGCGTGTTCGCGATGGGCGAGCCGATGCGAATCGAATCGACGTCGGGCGCAATGCGGGCGCAGGTGGACCACACGGTGGTCTCGGTAGGCCCGTACATGTTCCAAAGTTCGCCGCAGCAGCCCGCCAGGGTCTGGGCGAGATCCAGCGGCATTGCTTCGCCGCCACACAAGACTCGCAGAGACGCGTCGCCGGTCCAGTCCGAGTCGAGCAGCATGCGCCAGGTGGCGGGGGTCGCCTGCATGACGGTCACGCCGCATTGGGTCATGCGCTCGAGCAAGAGTTCACCATCGGCTGCTTCGTCCGCGGTCGCGACCACCACGTGTGCGCCGACGCTGAGTGGCAAGAACAGCTCGAGCACCGAGATATCAAAGGACAAGGTGGTCACTGCAAGGAGCACGTCATCGGTCGCGAGGCCAGGGCGTTCGGCCATGGCTGTGACCAGGTTGACCGCGTTGGCGTGGCTCAGCTGTACCCCTTTGGGCCGGCCTGTGGAGCCCGATGTGTAGATCATGTACGCCAGGTCGGAGTCGGCAACGGCCACGGTGGGGCGGTGCGTGGGGAACTCGTCCAGGTCATCGAGCTCGTCTTCGGTCAGCACCAATGGCGCCCCGGAGTCCGCGCGCATGTATTCAACTCGCTCCTCTGGAAACTCAGGATCCAGGGGAAGGTATGCGCCACCGGCTTTGTGAATGCCCAGCAAAGCGACCACCAGGTCTGTGTCGCGTTCGAGTGATACGCCGACCAGTGCGTTCGGCCCCAGCTTCAACCCGAGAAGCTTGTGGGCCAAGCGATTGGCCCGGGTGTCCAGCTGGGCATACGTAAGTGACCGGTCGCCACTGCTTACGGCTACCCGGTCTGGCCCGCGGTCGACTTGGGCCTCGATGACCGAGTGGAGCAGGCTCGGCGTTGGCAAGGTTCGCGCTGATGCGTTGCGGGCAACCAGCAGGTCGTGGGTTTCCGCTGCGCTCAGCATGTCCAGGTCACGGAGGCGCGCGCCACTATCGCGTGTCGCTGCATCGAGCAGCTGCAGCATGTGGCTCAGCATGCGCCGCGCCGTGTCTGGGCGAAATAAGTCCGTGCTGTAGTCGACGCCGAGAAGCCAGCGATCGTGGGTGCGCTCGAGCCAGAAGAATGCGTCGGCTTGGGCACCAGGCATAGCTACGTCGAAGGGGGCGACGGACAGCCCGGCAAAACTCTCGGGTCGTTCGGTCGCGTCCTGGTACAGGAACATGGCCTGGAATACCGGGTTGCGACTGGTGTCTCGGCGCACGTTGAGCTGCTCCACCAGCCGCTCGAAAGGCAAGTTCTGGTGCTCGAACGCATCAAGGCTCGTCTGCTTCGTGGCGGCCACCAGGTCCGCAAACGTCGCATCGTGGTCCAGGCGAATGCGCATGACGAGCATGTTCACGAAATAGCCGATGAGTGGCTCGAGCTCCGGCCTCATGGAGTTTTCGATGGGGCAACCGATGAGTATGTCGTCCTGGTTGCTGTAGCGCGACAGCAGTAGCCCCAGCGCGGCGAGACCCACCATGTACGGCGTCGAACTGGTTTCCGATGCCAGGACGCGCACGCGTTCCGCCAGCTCCGACGGCATGACCATAGACTCGGACGAGCCTTCATACGTGATGGCTTCCGGGCGGGTGAAGTCTGTCGCGACTTCCAGAACAGGCAGGTCGCCGGCGAGTTGCTCTGCCCAATATGCGGCGTCGCGCTCCAGGGCTTTTCCTGACAACAGCTCGCGCTCCCAGGCGGCGTAGTCCACGTACTGAATCGGCAACTCGGCCAGGCCCGACGGTTGTCCGGCCAGGGTCGCGGCATATGACTCGGCCAGCTCGCTCAGCATCAGTTCGAACGACCAGCCGTCCCAGATGATGTGGTGGGGTAGCACGTACAGCACATGGTCGGTGTCGCTCAGGCGGTACAGGGTTGCGCGAATTAGCGGCGCCTGCCCGTGCAAGTCGAACGGCGTGCGCGTAGCGGCGTCTATGCGCTGGGCTAGCGAGTCCGGGGCTGCGGATACGTCGACCAGCGCAAGGTCGAATTCGTGAGCCGGCACGATGCGAAGGATCGGCTGTCCATCTCGTTCGCCGAACCGTTGGCGTAGAACTTCGTGGCGGCCAATCAGCGCGGTGAAGGCGGCGCGCAACGCGCGGACATCCAAACGTCCGCTGAGGGTCCACGCCGACGGGATGTTGTGAATGGGGCAGCCGGGCTGGATTTGTTCGAGAAACCACGCGCGCTGTTGGGCAAACGACAGGGGTAGGTCGCCGCCGCGGTCCACCGGGTCGATGGGCGGCACCTGGGCGGCGCCCTCGCTGGCGCGAGACAAGAAGGCGACGATCTCCGACTTACGTGCGCGGATTGCGTTCAGGCGCTCCGGCGTCAGCGCCCCCTTGGGTGCGTCCGACAGCAGCTTGCCGTCTTCGAGCCGCAGGCGCACTCCGTGGTCGAGCAGCTCCGCGAGCAGGTCGGAAACCTTGGTCATATCTCCAGGGTTTCGATGTCCCCGGCATCTTCGCCGCCAGCGCGAGCGACGTAACGCTGAGCTTCCACCAGGTCGGCGAGCCCTTGAATGGTAGGCGCGGCAAAGAAGCTGCGCAAACTGAGCGTCACCTCCAACTCCCGTTCTGCCCGAGAAAGCATGCGCGCCGCGAGCAGGGAATGGCCGCCCAGGTCGAAAAAGTCGTCCGCCGCGCCAGGCCGCTCGACCCCGAGAACACTCGCCCACAGCTCGGCCAATGACGTTTCCACGGGAGTCGACGGCGCCACGTAGTTGCCCGTATCAACGGCTGCTCCGCTAGGCGGGGTTAGCGCCTTGCGTGCAACTTTGTTGTTCGGCGTCATTGGTATTTGCTCGAGGGCTACATAGTGCTGGGGCATCATGTATTCGGGCAAGCGCCCCCGCAAATGCTCCCGCAAGGTGGCGGCGTCCGTGTCACCGGAGCCCGTCGGCACGACGTACGCGACCAGTCGATCGTCAGCCGGGCCTGCATGCCAGACGGTCGCCACCGCGCGACTGACGCCGGGCACTTCCGTGAGCACAGCCTCGATTTCGCCGAGCTCGATGCGGAACCCGCGCAGCTTTACCTGGTCGTCGACGCGGCCAAGGATCTGCATGTTGCCGTCGGTACGCCGCCGCGCCAGGTCACCCGTACGGTACATGCGCGCCCCCGGCACGAAGGGATTGTCGACGAAGTTTCGTTCGGTCAGCTCGGGCCGCCCAGAGTAGCCGCGCACGACTCCGTGGCCGCCGATGTAAAGCTCGCCGACTACATCCGGTGGCACCAGCTTCCGCTGATCGTCGAGTACGTACACCTGCGTATTGGCGATTGGTAGTCCGACCAACACGGGCGCCTCATCGGCGGCAACGCGGTGACACGTGCTCCAGATCGTGGTCTCCGTCGGGCCGTACATGTTCCAGACTTCCGGGGCGCGAGCCACCAGTTCGCGGGCCAGATCAACGGGGAGCGCCTCACCACCGCACAGCACTTTGCTCAGACTGGTGCCCGCCTGCCATCCCGCTTCGATAAGCAAACGCCAGGTCGCCGGGGTCGCCTGCATGACCGTGGCACTAACGCCCTGTATGGCCTGGAGTAACTCGGCACCGTCGGTCGCTGTGGCGACATCAGCAACCACGCATCGCGCGCCGGTGACCAGGGGCAGGAATAGCTCGAGCCCCGAGATGTCGAACGACAGAGTCGTCACCGCCAGCAACACATCATCGCTGTTCAGTCCCGGTTGGCGAGCCATGCTGTCCAGGAAGTTCGCCAGGCACCCGTGAGGCACCTCGACTCCCTTGGGACGGCCGGTGGAACCGGAGGTGTAAATCACGTAGGCCAGGTCGGCGGCTCCGACGGCGCTGTCGACGGTGTCTGCAGGGCGCGCATCGAGGGCGTCCCGCTCGGCGTCGACTACAACGTTTTCGCCCTGGTAGTGGGCGAGTGCTGCGCTGGTCCGGCGTTCGCTGACGACCACCGGCGCCTGACTATCATCGAGCATGTAGGCCACGCGATCGGGCGGGAACTCTGGGTCGACGGGCACGTATGCGCCGCCAGCCTTGAGAATTCCGAGCGCGGCGACGACTAGCTCACAAGACCGCTCCATGCACACGGCGACGCGTACGTTGGCGTCCACGCCCAGTTCGCGCAGTCGATGGGCCAGCTGGTTGGAGCGCCGATCGAGCTCGGCGTAGGTGAGAAGTTGAGGCCCCGAGTGCGCCGACTGGTCCGACGTGGCGACTTGCACCGCTACCGCATCCGGCGTCCGTGTCGCCTGCTCGGCGAACGACAGATGCACGCACGTGGAGACGACCGGTCGTTTCGTGTCGTCGTTCCAACCGTAGGCGAGCTGGGCGCGCTGGCTGTCAGTGAGCAGTGCAAGGGAGCTGATAGTCGAGCTGGAGCTGGCCACGACGCCCTCGAGCAGGGTCTCGAAGTAGCCTATCCAGCGGCGCACCGCACCTTCGTCGAACAAGCTGGTGTTGTAATCCCAGTCAGCGGTGAGTGCACCGTCGGTTTCGAGCAGGTTGGCGAACAGGTCGAAATTGACGTGACGGCGCGAGTTCTCGCCGATCGTGGTTTCCAGCCCGGCGAACTCCTGGTGTGCGCCGGCGGTGCTGAAGTTGAACATCGCTTCGATGAGTGGCGCACGGCCGGCCACCCGCGGAACGTTTAGTTCGCGTAGGACATCGCCCAGGGTTGTGCCTGCGTGATCCCAGATGTCGAGCACTTCGCTTTTGGTGGCCGCCATTAGATCGCTGAACGGCTGGTCGTCATCCAGGGTCACGCGGAGAGGAATCAAGTTGACCCCATGGCCCACGAGCGCCGGCATGTCGACCATCGCCTGGCCCGCGACGGATACGCCGATGACCAGGTCGCGTTGGCGTGACAACCTGGCGAGCAGCACTTTGTATGCGGCGAGCAGCACCGCGAACATACTTGTCTTGTGCTCCACTGCGGTCTGCTTCACGCCTCGATACACAGAGTCACGCAGGCGCCACTTTACCGTCGCGCCGTCGAAGGAGCGCGTGTTCGGCCGCGGTTGGCTAGCGGGCAAGTCGAGGCCGTCGGGAATGCCCTGGGCGAACTGATTGGCCCAATGGGCACAGGCCTGCTGACGGGCCCCCGTGGCCTCGGCGACAGACTCCAGCGCCGCGTACTCGCGGAATGACGAGGCCTCTGGCAAGTCCAGGGCGTCGTCCTGAACCCGCGCGTTATAGGCCAGGGCGATTTCATCGAAGACGATGCCCGACGACCAACCGTCGAATACTAGATGGTTGCCGTACAAGACGAGCTCGTGGTGCTGGTCCTCGAGCCGGATCAAATGCACGCGTACGAGCGGACCGTTGGCGAGATCGAACGGCGTGGTCGCTTCGTCGGTCAGTAGCTTGGCCCGGGCAGCCAGGCGCCCGGCAGGGTCTAAGGTGGAGAGGTCGAGGACGGGAACCTCGATGGCTCGGCTGTCGGAGATGTGCTGACTGGCACCGTCGGCTGCGAATCGCAGATGCAACGCATCGTGGCGTGCCAACACGTCCTTGACCGCCGAGACCAGTACATCTTCGTGCAGGTTGCCGCGCAGAGACAGGGTGTCAGACTCGTTGTATGCGCAAGCCGCGCCGTCGCTCAGCTGACTTGCGAACCAGATCTCGCGTTGACCTGCGGTGAGCGGGAACGGCGTGGCTGCCGACACCTGGCGGCGCTCGGGTTGACGGCCGAATATGCCCGCTTCAACCATCGACTCGACGCCTTCGGTGAACGCGTTGACCAGGTGATCGATGTCCTGCTCGGTGTGGGCGTCCGTCATGTAGCTCGGGAAGCCCTCGAGCAGGTGCACGCCCTTGTTGCGCACGTGATAGAACAACAGTGTCGCCAGGTCGTTGTCCTCTTTGTTCCGAATGTACATCTGGGAGCTGAAGTGCGGCACTTCCATCTGGATGTCGTGCTTCTGGAACAGCTCGTTGAGTTGACCGCAGAATCGGCTGGCCTTTGCGTTGATCCGCTTCTGTAAGTCCGGCCCCTGGTCCACGAGGTAACGCAGGGTCTCCCGGGCGGCGACGATGGCCAGCGGATGGCGCACGAACGTACCGGCGAAGAACGTGACGCCCGCCTCGGGGAACGACGTGTCGCCGAATTGCCAGTGGCCACCGTCCAGGGTGTCCATCCACTCGGAACGGCCCGCGACGATGCCGATGGGCATACCGCCGCCGATGACCTTGCCATAGGTGGCCATGTCCGCGTCCACACCGTAATAAGCCTGGGCTCCGCCGGGCTCGATACGAAAGCCGGTGATGACCTCGTCGAAGATCAGACAGATGCCCTTGTCCCGAGTGAGCTTGCGCAGCGCGCGCAGAAACTCGGTGGGCTGAAACTCGGGGCGCCGACTTTGCACAGGCTCCACGAGCACCGCCGCGATGTCGTCGGCAAAACTTGCGATGATTTCCAGGGATTGCTCGGTCCCGTACTCCAGCACGTAGGTGTCGTCGACAGACTGGAACGGAATGCCCGGGGCCAACGGAAACGTGCGCAGCTTGTCGCCACGGTTGGCGGCGCGGACGAGCACCTGGTCGAAGTTGCCGTGGTAGTCCCCGGAGAACACGACGACCTTGTCGCGCCCGGTCTTGGTCCGTGCGATGCGTTGCACCGCTTGCACGGCCTCGGAACCGGTGCACATGAAGCTGACCCGCTCCATGCCCGTGAGCTCACAGATGATCTCGGAGACCTCGCCGACGAGGGGCATCTGCGGCCCGATCTCGACGCCGCGGTCGAGCTGCTCATGCAGCGCTTTGGTAATGTACGGCGGGGAATGGCCGAGAAAGTTCGGGCCGAACCCGTTCAGGATGTCGATGTACTCGTTGCCGTCGACGTCCCACAATTTCGAACCCAACGAGCGTTCGACCCAAATCGGGTAGATCATCTCTTTCCAGCGCCGGTTGAAGCCCGCCGCGGTGCGCGGATCGGCATGTGCTTTCCGGAAGCGCTGTGTGCGTTCTTTGGAACCGGCCGTGCGACGCGTGTAGCTTTCGATCAGCGCGTCCAGGTGTTGCTGATGGCGTGGCGGCAGGGGAGGCAGGCCCGTAGGCGTTTGCTCGCCCGGACCGAACCCGGCTGGCAGTTTGACCGTTGGTTGCGCGTTCTCGGGAGCTGTTGGAGCAGCCGGCGGCTTGGATTTGACGCTCGGCTGGGCGGCAGGGGCGGGCGCGGTGATAGCAGGCGTCGCCCGTAGGGCAGGTTGGCCGCCGGTCAGCAGTGCGAGCTGTTCGCTCATGAGCTGGAGCTGCTGGACGAACAACGCCTCCATACCTTCGGCCGCTGCGATGTTCGCACCGGCGGATGGACCCGCTGCTCGGATGGGTGCCACTACTTGAACCTGTGCGGGCGGCTCCGGCGCGACCGCGACGATTTCCGCCGGCGCCTCGGGCGGCAAGCGGTCGGGTGGCAACGTCGCGTCAATGTGTGCACCCAACGCGGCCATGGTCGGCAGCGCGTCGAACAGCTGGCGGAACGTCACTTCGACGCCGAGCTGTTTCTTGTACGCGGTGGCCAGTTGGGTCAAGAACAGCGAGTCGAACCCAAGCTCGAGAAAGGTGGTCGTCGGGTCGACGTCCTCGAGCCCATAGCCGGACAGATCTGCGGCGATTTCCTGGAGCTTAAGAACGATGCGGCTTAGTCGGTCTGACATGTCTCGTCCTCTGCAGCGCTACGAGCGCCCACCACGCAGAATCGCCAACTGCTGGGCGATTACTGCCATCTGTTGCTGAATCACTTTTTCCACGCCGTCGCGATTCGTCGCGGAGGACTGGGGCTTGTTGCTGGACGCGCCGTCGGCCGCGACGCCCTCGAAATTGCCCGGTTCGACCCAGTGGCGCTTGCGCTCGAACGGATATGTTGGCAGCGGCACCCGGGTGGGCTCGCCGCCGTGAAATCCGCGCCAGTCGAGCTGCACGCCATGGAGCCACAGTCGTCCCACCGTGGACATCAGGGTTGGCAAGTCGGCGCCTTTCTGCCTGGCGTGGGCCAACGACGAAAACGTGATCGGTTGAGGCGTCTTGCCGATGGTCTGCCGCGCCAGGGTCGATAACACCTGGCCAGGGCCAACTTCGAGGTAGAGCCGATCTTCGTCGGCCAGAGCGGTGATGCCCTCGGAGAAGCGAACAGGCTGGCGCAGGTTGCGTCCCCAGTACGCCGGATCCGCGGCCTCGTCGTCGCTGAGCCACGCGCCGGTGACCGTCGACATGATCGGCACCTGTGGCGCGCCCAGGCTGACCTTCTGTACCTCGGCGACCGTCGGGGCCACCGCTGGATCCATCATGTCCGAATGAAACGCGTGAGACGTGTGAAGGAATGTGTGCGGAATCTCCGCCGCGTCCAGCCGCGCTTGCAGCGCTTTGATCCCGTCGCTGGGGCCACTGACGACCGTGAGAGACGGCGCGTTCGATGCGGCGAGACAAAGTCCGTCTCCCAGCATGCGTTCGACCTCTTGCACGGGAGCGCGCACGCTCAGCATGGACCCGGTCGGCAGCTCTTGCATAAGTTTGCCGCGAACCGTGACGATTCGCAGTGCGTCCTCGAGTTCGAACACGCCGGCGAGGGCAGCCGCGGCGAACTCGCCCACGCTGTGACCGATGAAGGCGGCGGGCTGGACGCCCCAGCTCATCCATAGCTTGGCCAGTGAGTATTCGATGGCAAAGATCGCCGGCTGGGCGACCTCGGTTTGGCGCAACGCGGCCGCCGCTTCTTCCTGGTCCTTGAACTTGAACACCAGGTCACGTAGGTCGCGACCTAGTGTTGGGGTCAGCAGCTCCGAACACTGGTTGAAGTGCTCGGCGAACACGGGTTCGTTTGCGTACAGGTCCCGCGCCATTCCCGGAAACTGCGAGCCCTGCCCGGGAAACATGAACACAACCGGCGGGGGAGCGCCGTCGCTCTTTGCGCGATCCGGAGGCGGCGCGGCTTTGTTCAGCTTCTCGATGGCTTCATCGTGGCTACCGGCGACCACGATGCGCCGCTGGGCGTAGACCGCGCGTCCTGCCTGGAGTGTGTACGCCACATCGGCCAGGTTCTGCTCCGGGTGCGTTGCCAGGTGTGCCGCCAATCGCTCGGCCGAGCTGTTCATCGCTGTCTCGGTTTTTGCCGAGACCAGGAGCAGATGCTGGGCGCGCTGAGTCCCCGGATCTCGGTCGACCTCTGGGGCTTCCTCCAGTACTAAATGGGCATTCGTGCCGCCCACTCCAAACGAGCTCACCCCGGCTCGGCGACGACCGCCGTCGGGACTCGGAAACTCTTTGAGCTCTGTGTTGACGTAGAACGGAGAGTTAGCAAAGTCGATGTTTGGGTTCGGCCGCACGAAGTTGAGGCTTGGCACCAGCTGTTTGTGGTGCAGACACAGCGCCGTTTTGATCGTGCCAACGGCTCCCGAGGCGCAGTCCAGGTGGCCAATGTTGGTCTTCACCGAACCGACAGCGCAAAAGTTGGTGTCCTCGGTGGTCAGTCGGAACGCTTTGGTCAGTCCCTGGATCTCGATGGGATCGCCCAAAGGTGTTGCCGTGCCGTGTGCCTCGATGTACCCGACCGTGCGCGCATCGATGTCACCGATCGCGTGGGCGAGGGCGATGACTTCGGCCTGGCCATCCACACTCGGAGCAGTGTAGCTGAGCTTCTGCGCGCCATCGTTGTTGCAGGCGTGTCCGCGGATGACGGCGTAGACCGTGTCTCCGTCGGCGAGGGCGTCTTCCAGTCGCTTGAGCACCAGCGCGGCGCTGGCGTTGCTGAACACGGTGCCCGCGGCGTTCTCGTCGAACGCACGACAGTGGCCATCGCCGCTGAGCATGCCGCCCTTCTTGTAGTAGTAACCGCGTTTGAGCGGCAGCGTGATCGTGACACCGCCGGCCAGGGCCGCGTCGCATTGATAGGCCTGCAGCCCCTGGCACGCGTGACTGAGCGCCACGAGCGACGTGGAACACGCGGTCTGCAGGGTCACCGCCGGCCCGCGCAAGTTGAGCTTGAACGCGACCCGTGTAGCCAGGTAGTCCTTGTCGTTGCCCAGCTCGCACTGGAGGGTGCCGACCTGGATCGACTTGACCAGGTTGCGCAAGAACTCTACGTCCGAGCACAAGTTCGCCAGCAGGTAGGTGTCGATGTAGCAGCCGGCGTACACGCCGACGTTGCCGGCGAAACGAAACGGGTCACAGCCGGCGTGCTCGAGCGCTTCGTAGCAGGTCTCGAGAAACACGCGATGCTGGGGATCCATCAGGGCAGCTTCCCGGGGCAGGTAGCCAAAGAAGCGCGCATCGAACTTGTCGATGTCATCCATGATGCCCTTGGCCGCGATGAACGTATCGGTCGCGTCTGGCGATGTGGGATCCGGCGGGATGTCCAGCTCATCCAGGTCGAAGCGCTGCACGCTCTCGACTCCGCGGGTCAGGTTGTCCCAGAACGTGTCGACATCGTTGGCGCCCGGGAATCGACCGGCCATGCCCACTACTGCAATCGCCCCGACATCGTTATTTACGGAATCAGCCACGGATGCGTTCCTTCATTCGTTGAAATCCGCGCAGTGCTTTGCGCATGTTCGCGGCCCGCTCGGGCACGCTACTGAGTCGGGTGCCGCCGTCGTTGTCCAGGGCAGCGCTGAGTTCGGCGATGCTCGGGTGCTGGAACAACGTCGTAATGTCCACGTCGACGCCAAGGCGTTCGAGCAATAGCCCGTGGACCCGCACGAGCTGAATCGAGCTACCGCCCAGATCCGAGAACCGATCGCGGGTGCCCACCTGGTCCAGGTGAAGCACTTCGCGCCAGATCTGGACGAGAGCGCGTTCTCGATCGCCTCGAGCCGGCACGTACGCCTGGCTGATGTCAGGCCGATTGCGAGCGTTGCCGTCGATGGCGGCGAGTACAGTGGCGACGCTGGTCATCTCTGCGGCGATGCGCGCGATCACATCCGGCTCGGGCCACGAACTACGATTCGCGGTCGCAGCGTCGACATCAGCCACATCGTGTGCGTCAGACCGCGGGATGAACTTCGCTGCGGCGGCAACCGCGCTCGGCACTGAGTAGACCGTGGTCTCGCCTGTGGCCGTTTTGGCTTCCAGGGACTCGAGGAAGTGGAGCACGGGCGTATTGCGCTCGCTCGGGCAGAACTCGAGTTCGACGGTGGCCAACGAAAACCGTTGGGCCAGCGCGCCGAGCTGGGCGAGCATTTGGTGCTCCACCCCCCGGCCGAGGGCTCGACAACTGAGCAGCAGGCCGCGCACTCTCAGGGCTGGCGCCACAGCTTCAGCGAGCGCGACGCCAACGAGCCCATAGTCGCCAAAACGATCGGCCACGCGCACAGCCAACGCCGAACGCCCTGGTGCCGCCACCCAGTCTCGCACCTGTGCCTCGTCCAGGCGCAGGGTGGTGCTGTTGAACTGATTGGTCCGCTGGGTCAGCTGGGATACTCGTGGGATATCCGCTGCCGTCGCCGGTGCGGTGTCGATGGTCATTCCCAGCCCGGCGATGAAATCGGCGAGCGATGAGGACTGTCCGCGCAGGTGCTCGCGCTTGACTGCGAGCTGATACGACTGGGTACGGCCCCGGTCAGCGTCGGTTACCCGAAGCGAGTCGAACGTCCACGCGTGGTCCAGAAATCGGGGGATGTCGGCGGGGCGCTCCGGCAACTGCAGGGTGAGCACCTGGGGGAGACGGGCGCGCACCTCGGCGCACTCGACCGGGTTGTCGTCAACGAATACAAAGGAATCGAGGCCGAGGCTAAGCTCGGCGGCCATGGCGATGATGTTGTCCGCTTTGGCAGTCCAGTTGATCCGCCACGACACCAGGTCATCCCGACTCAGCACCATGTCGCTGCGATTGTCGAACACGGCCAAGGCGTCCGCTTCGCTGTTCTTACTCGCCAGGCAGAGGACGCGCCCCGCGTGTTTTTGGCCGAGCATGAAGCGCTGCAGCTCGAGAAACGGTTCGTCCAGGCGAACGCCGTCAGCGCCGTCTTCTCCGCACACGCCGCCCCACAGGGTGTTGTCGCAATCGAGCACGATGACTTTGCGAGCCGATGCTCGCAGCGCAACGATATGGCGCGCGACGGCTGTGGCAACCGCGGCGAAACCGTGGCGGGTATACGGCACATGACCGAACCGGTCACTTTCGGCGTCTGCCCATTGCTGCACCGGGTAGGTCGCCTCGACGGCTCGGGAGTCGACGACGTGGATCATCGGCACCTGCGCCAGGCGGACGGCGAGGGCGTGGTCGATGCGGTCGGCGCCGGTGACCTGGCGGCGGGTTGGCCCGAGCACTACCAGCCAGTCCACCGATGTTCCGGCCGTCGCAGCTTCGAGTGCGACAGCGAACTCATCGGCTATCGCCTCGACAGCAGAGAGCCACAGGTGGTCAGCGCCGGTTTCACTGACCAGATCGTCCCAGCGCAACCAGACGACGTTGATGCCCGTCCGATTCGTACGCAGATCGCTGCCAGGGTCGAGCAGCTGCTGGAAAACCTGATGGTAAGCCGCAAATTCGAGCGTGCACGGGATGCTTAGCCGGTCCATCCAGAACCGGAGCGCCTCTGCAATTGGCTCTACCGTGAAGGTAGCGGCGACGCGAACGCAGTCAGCCACGTCCACCAAAACGGAAGGGGCGGGCGCAATATCTAGTTGAACTACGAGAGCCGCGCTTCGTCGCCATCAACCACCAATATTACCGGGGGTTGGCCACGAGTTGTAGTCCCCGGACGGCGTAATGCACAGCACGCCCCGTGGGGCGCAACGGTTTCGCAAATAGGGGGTAACCGGCGCGGGCTACAGCACGGGCGGTTCGTCGCTTCGCTTGGGCATCTGGTGCCCGTTTTCGCGCAGCACCGCCGCGGCCTTGGCTTTCTGGTCGTCGTTGAGGATGCGCAGAGCACGCCACAGCATGAACTGATCGTTGCGCTTGATTTTGCCCCGCAGCGTCGCGGCTCCAACGGCCCTGCGCCTGGCCATGTGGGCGCGGCGTTTGCGGCGCTGTTCCGCGGACGGCTGGTTCTGGCTATTGGGGGCGGTAGCGCCTGGCGGGCCACCCCCCTTCGCGTTGCCGCCGCCACGCATACCGCCGCCACGCATGCCACCACCGCCGCGCATGCCACCACCTCGCATACCGCCACCGCGGGCTCCTCGCCTCCGCTGTTGGCCACGGCGCGCGTGCCGTGGAGTCGTCGCCCCGTGCTCGCGCAATTGTGTCTTCAACGGTGCGTTCAGCTCGTGCAAGGCGGCTTCGGTCTTTTGCAATTGCGCCGTCTGCCCGGGCGTCAGGCCCAGTTCGCTGGCGTTTCGAACCAGCAATGTCACTGATGAAGACGTGCTTGGCGGCAGGGGAGGAATCTGCTCGGCGGTAATCGTTACCGGTCGGGGCGGCGCAGATGACGCGCACCCAGCAAGGCTGGCAAAGAACACGACTAGCAGTGGGTATACAGGTCTGGTTCTGTCTGGGCGTGTGCCAGTCATCACCATCAATTGACCACGCCGGGTACCAAGGGGTTGTCTGACAGGGACGATGACCCGTGCGCGTGGAGCAGTAGGCAGCTAGCCCCCGGAATCGCCTCCGTCGCCCGCGGTCACCGGGGAGTCCGTGGCCCCGTGGACTGATGGCACAGCGCCGGAGTGTTCCGGCAGCTTGCGGAAGAACGCCAGGAACTGGCGCCACCAGCCGCCCGGGTATTCCGGGTTGTCGAGGCCGTAGCGATCCACCTTCTGGTCTCTGGGGAAATAGGCGGTGCCGAAGATCCAATCCCAGAAAGCGAACTTGGTGGCGTAGTTTTTGTACATGTGTTCGGGGTGATGGTGCCAGCGGTGCATCTCAGCGCCGTTGATGACGTACTGCAACCAGCCGGTCTTGATGTCGATGTTGTGGTGGATCCATACGCCCCAGGCGAGCGAGACGACCCCCTTGATCACCGCGACTTCTGGCGCGGCTCCGAGCAAGATCATTGCGCCGTATTCGACGGTCTGGTTGACCCCGATCTCGAACGGATGCGAGCGCAAACCTGAGACGAAGTCCACATCGTCGATGGAGTGATGCGCTTCGTGGAAGCGCCACAAGAAATCGTATTTGTGCATCAAGCGGTGAAACACGTAGATGAACAGGTCGTGGGTGACCACGAAGAACGACAGCTGCACCCAGATCGGCCAATCCGAAACCACCCGCAGGCGTGACCATTCGGTCTGAGTGTCCAGGTAGTGGATGAGGTAGCCGATGAGCAGCCCCATGACGACGCTCTGCAACAAACCGTAAAGCAGTAGGTCGTTCCAGAACCACTTGCGGCGCAGGATCTTCTGGTCGCGGTAGGGAACGAGGAGTGAGAACACGATGATCAGCGAGGCGAACAATCCCAGCACGCCAAAGCTGACAACTTTGAGCAATGTCATATCGGACACGCGCCACCTGTATCAGTGTTTTGGGATCCGGAACTGACGCTCCTCAAGTTGTAGCGATGCGTTTACGCGACTTGACCGTGGCCAACTCTGGTAGCCGCCAACGGTGGGAGCGTGACTCATGTACGACTGCGTCGTGATCGGGTCAGGGTATGGCGGAGCCACCGTAGCGGCGAGGCTCGCCCCGCACTCGCGAGTCCTGTTGGTGGAGCGTGGCAAGTGGTGGCGGCCCGGAAAGTTTCCCCGAGGCGTCGCCGGCATCGCACGCAGCCATATGGGCAAACGTAACCCGGCTGGGCTGTGGGCGATGCGCCTTGGCGAAGGCACCGGCAACGCGTTCGCCAGCGCGTTCGGCGGCGCTAGCGCCATCAACTACGGGATTACTGCACGCCCCGACGACCACGTGTTCGACCAATGGCCCGTCGGCGCCAGTGAGATGGCACCATATTTTTCTCGCGCGCTGTCGGTGCTGCGTCCCGAACCGAATCCCATCGGCGATGAGCTCGGCGACAAGCAGTTCATCGACCTCGTGGAGCCCGGCTGCAGGGTTGATATCAAGAACACCATCGATTGGAGCGAGTGCGGCAACTGCGGCGACTGTGTGCCGGGGTGTAACCCGGGGGCTAAACGAGCATTGGATAGGACCTATCTGGACGTCGCCATGAAAGCGGGCGTGGAGCTGCGCCTGGAGACCACGGTTCGTACGATTCGCCCCCGCGACGGCGGTTACCGTGTTCACCTCGAGACGACCGGTGGTGGCTCGAGCGAGTCCGTAGCGACTCGTCAGGTGGTCATCTGCGCGGGCACCATGGGCACCCTGGATCTGATGCATGCCCATCGGAGCGTGTTCCCTCTGTCGGCCAGCTTCGGCACGGAAATGAGCATGAACGGCGACGGTCTGGCATTTCTGTACAACACGCGTCACCGTCTCTCGAGTCACTCAGGCGCACCGATTTCGACATCTGCGCGCATCCCGTTCACCGACCCAGACGGCGGTACGCGCACGTTGATGATCATGAGCGGTCGCGTACCGCGCTCGGCGATGCGGTTCGCCGGTGCGGCCCTGTCGGTGTTGTCGGATGCCCTCGCAGATCGTTCCGCGCAGGCGAGCCCGGTGGATGCGACCCGCCTGGCGCGTCGGCTGCGGGACCTTGCCGGGGTCGGGGCCGCGGGCGCGTTGTCTCACAGCTTCATGTTCAAGCTCGACAGCCAGGACTCCAACCGCGGCCACGCGCGTTTTACCCGGGACGGCAAGGCGGTGCTGGATTGGCCGGACTACGCCGACGATCCGATCAATCAATTCGCGGCCGAACGGCTAAAGCGATGGGCGGCGAAAGTCGGCGGGACTGTGGTGCCGAACGTTGCGAAGCTGCCGGGCATGCGCAGCTTCAGCGTGCACCCCCTTGGCGGTTGCCGGATGGGAGCCGATGTGGGCAGCGGCGTGGTCGACGATGTTGGCCGGGTGTTTCGCCCGGACGGTGGCGTTTACCCGGGGCTGCGTATCATCGACGCCAGCATTATCCCCACGTCGGTTGGCGTACCGCCAAGCCTCACGGTCGCCGCGGTGGCGGAGAGGGCGGCGGAACATATGCTTGCAACCATGGGAAATCACGCGACAGAGAGGGGTTGACTGGCCGGCCGGTCAGGAGTAGCCTGACCTTGTGACCGCGCCATTCTCGCCGCCCAATCTGCAGAACCCAACCGTCGTCAAGATCCTCACAGCGGCGGGCGCAGAGTTCGCCGCGCGGGGGTATCAGGGAGCGTCGACCAAGCTCATCTCTCAACGCGCCGGTGTATCCAAGAGCCTGCTGCACTACCACTTCCAGAGCAAGGAACACATCTTGTTCGAGCTGCAGGGGAAACTGTTTCGCGACGTGGCAGCCAGCGTGCGGCGTATGAGCATGGCGGGCACGCCATCGATGGACCAGGCGCTCGCTGCCCTCGACAAGGTTTGGGAGATGACCGTGCAGGTCAAGCAGTACATCCCTTTGGTCATGGACCTGTGGAAGCTGTCGGTGTCTCAACCAAAGCTGCGGGAGCAGCAAGACGCGCTCGAACTCGAGTGTCTCGCGCTGCTGGTTGCCGGGCTCCACCAGACGCTCGGCCCTCATGTCGACGATTTGATCATTCCCGCCGAACGGGTCGCGCAGTTGTTGCTAGCGACCCTCGGCGGTCTGGCGATGCAGCTGATGTCGAATGAGGCCGTAGCCCGGCAATCGTTCGTGGATTTGAAGATGCTGCTGGGAAACCTGCTCGTAGAACAGGAGAGCAATCATGGCTGAAGCTCAGACGTTCAAGCAAAAGCTCGGAGACAAGCTGTTTCGGACCGCGGTCAAGGGAGGCCTCGGGCTCTATCAGGCCAGTGCCGGTCCTCTGCGCTGGCGGGCGAACCGTCGCCTGGCCAACCGTTACGACGACGTGAACGGCTGCTTCATTGGCGGTGAGATGGAGTTACTCACGCAACGGAACTACGAGAAGGCGCTTTCACATCTGTGGAAAGCCGAGACGGTCGCGCCATACCTGGGCTTCCATGATGCGTCCAAAGCGGACAAGGCCGCTGCGGTCAACGACGTGGTTGTCGGCGACATAAAACGCGAACACTCACCCCAGAAAGTTCACGACCTGGTCGAGGTAGTCACCTCTGCAGAAGTTCGACGTGAGTTCCAGGAAGCGTACTCACCCGCCGAGCGTGACGCCATTTGTGAGATCATGTCGCTACTGGGCCATGGCGAGGCGTACGCGCTGTATACGTCGGCCACGTTGTTGCCCGTGGTTCGGGGAACTGGCGCCAAGGTCGGCATGGCGATGCAGGTGATGGAGGAAGCCAAGCACTTCATGGTGCTGCGCGAGATGCTCAATACCATCGACCGAATCCGCCCGCTCAAGACGTCGGCTAAGCTCGTCTACGAGACGATCGCGCACAAGCGCTACTATCACAAACTGTTCGGCATGAACGTGGTGTTAGAGAGCTTCGCGACGAACCTGTTCTCTCACTTCGAGGACTTTCCAGGATTGCGCCACATCATGCGCCCGTTCCATATGGACGAGTCACGCCACTGCGCGTTCCCGCAGACGTACGCCGCGCTGGGCAACATTCCGGACCACGTCACCAACGACATCAAGTACCAGCGCGCTCGCGCCCGCATGCTCTTGCCGGCCATCCCACTGTTGTTCGACTACAAGCCGCACTTCGAGACACTCGGTCTGGACGTCTTCGAGTTCTTCGGCAGGTTCGTTGCCAAGGTGGATCGACTGGCGAAACGCTCCGGGTTCCCGTTGCCAGGCGAACCCCGGCTGGAAGCAAACGTATTCTTCAACCACTATCGGCGCAACTTCGAGCCGGACAAGTACGACGGATTTCGCGACTACACGCTCATGAGCAAAGGCGACATCAGCGAAGAGATGGCGGCCCGCGAGCGCGACGTGTTTGGCGACGATCTGTTCAGCGGAATAGGTGAGCTGATCGCTGCGTACAAGAGCAAGCAGCGCGCGGCGAGCTAGTCCCGGTCACTTTTTGCCTGAGCACATGCTGGTGCTCATCGCGTTGCTGAAGCCATTGAGGGTGCGCTTACACGACGCGCCGGGCTTGATGTACTCGGCGCCTTTCTTGAACGCCTTGCCGCACTTGGCCGGGCATTCGGCAACGACCGGGTTGTCCAGGGGCGTCTTCGCTCCACACCACTTCTTCTTGTCGTAGTGGTCGAGCTTCGGATCCTTGCAGACTTCCGCGATGCAGGCGCGCGCTCTGGTCGCCGCCTTCTTGCACTCGCTCTCACCCTTCTTGCCACCACACGCCGCGAACGTGAGGCACACCGCGCCCACGACGAACAATCCCACGAGCCCCAGTTTCATCGTTCGATCTTACTACGTCTGGGGCGGAGGCGATTGCCGCGGTGGCCGGATCAAGACAGGCAACGCCCCAGAGGTTGGCCTCCGGGGCGTTGCTGCGTTTTGAGAGAGCTACCGGGTCAATCGACGATTGGTCCCGTGCGCGCCATCGTGTACAGACTCAGGTCTGAGAACTCGACGATGTCGGCCCAGTTCCAGAACACCCCGGTCGCAACACCTTCGAGCTCAGCGTGTAGCTGGTCGCGCTGCAGATAGATCTCGATATACAGATCCATGTTGCCGAGCTGCTGCGCGCCGAGAGGATAGATCTCATTGCCTATCTTCAGTGACCAGTCCAGGGTGAGCTGCAGCGTCGCTGTGGTCGAGCACAGATTGCCGTCCCTGCGCCATTTGACCGCGTCGCAGGCCACCGGGCTATCGAGGCGGGCGACGATGTCGGTTAGACGGAAGCCGTCCGCGGTGACGGTTCCCTGGCCGGCGACCACATCATCGAACGCGATGGCCAGGCCGTCGATCTGGACGTCACCGTAGGCGTCGGCGCTCAGGAACAGGTTCCCTCGATCGACTGGCAGACGTGTGGTGTCAACGAGGTCGTGGTCTCCCCGATCGACTCGGGTCGTCATCTCCACCCAGGTCGCAGACGGGGCAAGGGTTAGCTCGGGCTGGTCGAGCAAGATGTCGTACGCCGTGGTCGTCGTGGGAACGTCCACGGTCACGGGTGGCTCGCCGACGTCGGCGGAGTGACAGGCGCCGAGTGCGAACGGAATCGCGATCGACATCAAAACTGTGAGCACCTTCTTGTTCAACATGACGTCCTCCTTGGCAGGGGCACGTCTCCGAATTGCACTGACTGGGCCAACAATTGCGCGGCGGGAATTCAGGGCGGTAGCGCGTTCACTTACCTACACTCACGCACATGCTGCGCAGCGTCATCGAGTCCACGCAGGCGCTGCACCGAATGGCGTCCAGGTTGTGCGGCTCGTTAGCCAAGGGTTTACGCGTGCTACGGTCGTCGGGTGCAAAGACTTGCCTCCGTTTCGCTGCGTCTGACTGGTTGGCGCGTCGAAGGCGAGCCGCCCAGTGAGCCCAAATTCGTGGCCCTTGGTGTGCCCCATACAAGCAACTGGGATGGCCTGCTCCTGGTTGCCATCGCCCAGAGCATCGAACTGCCTATCGCGTGGATGATCAAAGGCTCGTGGGTGCGCGGCCCCATGGGCGTCCTGCTGCGCAGCGTCGGGGCCATCGCCATCGACCGCAGCAAGGCGAACAACGTGGTCGACGCGATGGTCCGCGAGTTCCAGGTGCGGGACCAGCTCGCCCTGGTCATTCCGCCGGCTGGGACCCGCAAACGGGGCGAGCACTGGAAATCGGGCTTCTATCACATCGCCTGCGGCGCCGACGTTCCAGTGATCCCAACCTACCTGGACTACCGACGCAAGTGTGCTGGCTTCGGTCCGGCGCTGCGCATGACCGGCGACATGACCACGGATATGGATCGCATTCGCGAGTTCTACGCGGACGGAAGATACGCGGCGCGATTCCCCAGTGACGTGACCCCGATCCGACTCCGCGAAGAGCCGTAGCTCAGCTAAGCGTGCGCTTCGTTGGGGCCTTCCCACGCTTGCCCCAGCTGAGCGCGCAGGTGCGGTAGTATGGGTTGCAGTGTCATCTAACGGGGCCGACCCTCCATCAGATATTGCCTCTGCCGACACGGTGCTCGAGCCCGGGCGCACGCCGTCCGAGGGTAGGGCGGCGGAGCACGCATACGCGAAGGGCGACCAACTTGGCCCGTTCGTCATCGTGGAACGCATCGGCGAAGGTGGGATGGGCGTCGTCTACTCTGGCTACGACCCGCGACTCGATCGCAAGGTCGCGCTGAAGCTGCTGCGGTCAGATTCCCGGCGCGGTAAGGACGGTGGCGGGCGACGGCGCTTACTTCGCGAGGCGCATGCGCTTGCGCGACTGTCCCACGAAAACATCGTCGTCGTGCACGAGGCTGGAGAGTTCAACGACCAGGTCTACGTCGCGATGGAGTACGTCGCTGGCGGTACGCTTCGGGACTGGGTGCGCTCGGCAGAGCCAACGTGGCAGGAGATTGTCGACCGGTACGTTCGGGCAGGACGTGGTTTGCAGGCCGCTCATCGGGCCGGCTTGGTGCACCGCGACTTTAAGCCAGAGAACGTGCTCGCCGGCGACGATGGCAAGATACGGGTCACGGATTTCGGCCTGGTCCAAGGGACGAGTGGGCCAGGCGCGGACGAGGTGCCAGCCGAGCGACGCGCACGGTTTCCTACCTCCGTGCCGATGGAGGCGCAAACCGACCACCGACACGTGGCCGGTACGCCCGGATACCTGGCCCCGGAGATTTATCGCCACCAGCCGGCCGATCCGAACTCGGATCAGTACGCGTTCAGCGTCGCACTTCACGAGGCACTCTGCGGCGAGAAACCGTTTCTTGGTAACACTCTGGCAGAGATCGTGCTCAGCCAATGCCACGACCGCACCAAGCCGGCGCCGAAAGAGTGCCAGGTGCCAGGCCGGGTGTTGGAGATCTTGCGCAAAGGATATGCATTCGAACCAAGCGACCGGCACCCTTCGATGGCTGTGCTCCTTGGCGCCCTCGAAGAGTGTCACGTGCCGAATGCATCACCCGCGAAGAGGATTGTGCTTGCCGTCGCTGCACTCGGGGTTGCAGCGGCCGTTGTGTTTCTCGTCTGGTCGAGGGCCGGAGGGACGAACAACCGCTGCGCCGGAGTCGGGAAGGGGCTGGCCGACGTCTGGAACGACTCACGCCGTGGTCAGGTGGCGACCGCGCTCGACGGGGCACGGAGTCCGCTGCGCCAGGACGCGAGCGAGCGCACGTTGGTCGCACTCGACCGCTATGCCCGTGATTGGATGACCATGCGTCGGGACGCCTGTGAAGCCACCCATGTGCGCCGCGAACAGTCAGCCTCCGTACTTGACTTGCGCATGGCGTGCCTAGACCGGCGCCTGGCCGAATTCGATAGCGCTCGCCGCGTGCTCGGTGAAACATCTGACGCAGCCACGGCGCGCAACGCCGTATTTCTGGCTACCTCGCTCACCCCGCTAGCGGCATGCGCTGACGTCGCCGGGCTCACCGCACCCGTCCCACTTCCAGCGGATGCCAAGACGCGGCGCAGAGTTACCGGTATTGTCGAGCTGGTTCATGATGGGTTGGCGCTGTCACGGGTGGGCAAGTATCGTCCGGCGTTAGCCAAAACGCAGGCTGCGGTGACGGCGGCGCGGGCCCTAGGCTGGCCGCGAACTCTCGCAAATGCGTTGCTCGTGCATGGCAACCTGCTCGACGACGCTGGTGACGCTAAGCAAGCTCGGAGCATGTTTGCCAAGGCGCTCCCGTTAGCAGCGAAAGCCAAGGACGACCGCCTGGTCGCGGAACTGCACGTGAGCCTGCTTGGCTTATTACAACGGAATAAGTCAGATCTGAAACAGGCTCTGTCTTCCCGCCCCATTATCGACGCCGCGATTTCGCGGGCTGGTGACCCTCCGATTCTGCGGATCAAGTACCTGCACTTCGTCGGCGGGATCTACGATCGAGCGGGGAATTACTCAGAGGCCCTCGCGTTCTATCGTCGAGGCCTCGCCCTCGCGCGTAGCTCGGTGGGCGCAAACCACCCGCTGACGGCGACTCTGCTCAACGATGCGGCCGTAGTTATGGACGTACAAGGCAGCGCAAGGCAGGCTTTGGCGCTTTACCGTCGGGCGCTCGAAGTCGAGCAACTGCTCTATGGGCGGCACCACCCCCGGGTTGCCCGCGCCCTCAATAACACCGCCGTCACCCTTGCTGCTCTTAGCCAATACAAAGCGGCGGAAGCTAGCTATCGGCGAGCACTGGGGATTTGGCGCTCGAGTTACGGAGATAACCACACCATGGTCGGCGTGACTCAACTGAACCTGGGGGTAGCGAGACAGGCTCTAAAGGACTGGGGCGGCGCCGAGCGGGCCTACCGCGCCGCCATCAAAACTTGGGTGCGAGCAAAAGGGCAGCAGCGAGAGCATCTGGCGACCGCTCTCAACAATCTGGGCGACCTGTTCGAGAACCGAGGCAATTGTGCCAAGGCCCTGGCACCATATGGCCGGGCGCTTTCGATCTGGGAGGCCTCTCTGGGAAAGAAACATCCAGATCTTGCGTACGCGTTGGCCGGGCTCGGCAGTTGCCGCCTGTCGCTGGGCCAGGCCAAAAGCGCGGTGGAACCGCTAGAGCGTGCGCTTCGTCTGCGCGTCCGCGCGAAGGTCGACGCGGACGAAATCGCACAGGTGCAGTTTCTTCTCGCGCGGGCGCTAGTGGACACGAGCGGTGACGCCAAACGTGCCCGCGATTTGGCCAAAGCTGCTCTGGTCCGGTACACGAAATCAAACGCCGAAACAGGCGCAAAAGCCCGAATGGTGAAATCGTGGCTCGACAAGATCAAGTAGTCCATATGCCGGGCCATCGTTCTCTTGCGGGTAGTACTCGGTCATGCAGGAACGGCGGCTGGCAGGTTGCCCCACGGCAACTTGGTCGACATGGTACTTCGAATGTCGGGGAGCACAGGCAGCGGCTCGTCCAGAGTGCCGACGCCTGCGAAGCGCATAATGGCGCGCTGAGCTGATATAGTCCGTTCTTCGCCGGAGCAGCAAGCGAGACAACGCGTGGAGCCGCGAGACACAGACGATAGCGGAGGCGGAGGCGGACATGCTGCGCCAGACCCGGATGCGACGGCGGTTGCCGCCCCCGCCGCGCTGCGCAGAGAACGCGACCAGGCTGGAACCGGAACGGCCGGTACCGGAGACTCTTCGGCGATGTCGACGCGTCAGAGCACAGACGCGTCGACAAAGAACGCGACATCGTTAACTACGCCCCTCGAGGCGCTGCACATGGAGGAGGTTGCTCGGACCAGGAGCTTCGTCCAGATCTGTATCGGCATCGTGCTCCTGACGGCGCTGTTCGTTCCGCAGCTGGGGGGCGATCCGTTTGCCCGGCGCGTACTGTACGTCGGGTTGGCCTTCGCTGGCGTCGTGTTCCTGTGGACCCTCTACCGAATTCGCCACGACGACTCGTATCGGGTCAGCCTCATTACCCCGTCCGCGCTGGCCTTCGTCGTCGGCTCCCTCGCTTCGGTCTACTTCTTCGGGATCTTCTCGGCGGCCGCCTCGGTGCTGGTGCTGGGCATCTACTTCTTCAGTCTCGGCGCGTCGCCACGTACTACGTTTCTCATCTACGCGGCGTCGGCGGCCGGGCACCTCCTGCTGGCCCTACTGATCACCCAGGACGTGATCGCCGACCGCGGGCTCATTCGGGGCCACGCCATGGACGGCTACCAGAAGCTGCTCTATCAAGGCCTGATCGAGATGATGTACTTCGCGTCGTTTTGGATCGGCCGCAGCAGTCGCTCCGTGACCCTGGACGCGATCGCCAAGCTAGAGCGCGCTGTCCGCTCCGTTTCGCAACGTGAGGCGCTACTCCTCGAGGCTCGCCAAGATCTGGAGAGAGCGATGCGCATCGGCGGCCCGGGCCGCTGGTCCGAGCAACAGTTCGGTCCTTTCGTGCTCGGCGTCCTGCTCGGGCGCGGCGGTATGGGAGAGGTTTACGAAGCACGCCACGTCGACTCCGGGGCTGAGGCGGCGGTCAAGCTGCTCCAGGTTCACATGACCGCCGACGAGTCTCACGTCCAGCGATTCGTACGGGAGACGGAGGCGGCGAAAGCCATTCGCTCCAAACATGTCGTTCGCGTCCTGGAAGTTGGGCGCACCGAGGGCGGAGTTACGTACCTGGCCATGGAGCGTCTGCATGGCCAGGACCTATCGCACCATCTGCGCAAGCAGCACTACATCGGCATCGCGAGGGTCGTCGAGTTGGTGAGGCAGGTGGGCGCCGGACTCGACGCCGCGCAGAAGGCGGGCATCGTGCACCGGGATATCAAGCCGCAAAACCTGTTTCGTGCCCGGGTAGATGGAGGCCGCATCTGGAAGGTTCTGGATTTTGGCGTCTCCAAGTTGGCGCACACGGAAGGTACGCTCACGAAGGGACAGATCGTCGGCACGCCCGGATACATGGCTCCTGAGCAGGCGCAAAGTCGAACGGTAGACCACCGCGCTGACCTGTACTCGTTGGGCGCCATCGCGTATCGAGCGCTCACGGGGCATCCGCCGTTCAGCGGAAAGGACCTGCCGACGACTCTATACGACGTCGCCTACAAGATGCCTACGCGTCCCAGCACTCACCGGCCGGCGATTTCTGAACAGCTGGAGTTCGTGCTGGCGATCGCTATTGCCAAGAAGCCGGACGATCGCTTCGAGTCCGCGACAGAACTCGCGGATGCACTGGAAGCCGGCGCCAACTCAGAACTCGCCGAGGTCTACATCACGCGCGCTAAGGCGTTGCTCGACGACCTTGCGTGGGGCGCGCGTCGCTAACCGATAAGCGACGCCTTGGGGTGAGCCGGACGAGTGCCGTGGACATTAGCCGCAGGTCAGATCATCCAAGCACGTCTCAGGCGGCTGGCAGTCCGGATCGTCACTGCACGAGGTCAGTCCTGGAATTTCGATCTCCATGGTGAGCGCGGATTCGACGAGCAGGTCGACGCAGCCGACCTCCGTGTCCACGGAGTCGGCCGATCGACGAGTCAAAGCGACCGAGGGGAAGCCGGAGAAGCCGGAGGCCAGCAGTTGATTGGTCAGAGCAACAGGCAGTTCGAAGGAACCCGTGTCAGGAACGTCGCATTCGATCCAGCCAGGCGTGCCACCGTGTTGGGCGATGTTCAGGTTGATGTGCATCGTGCCGGCGTCGGCCTGACCGGGCGCGGCCCACGTCAACTGCAGTGGCAGATCCGTGTCCAGGGTGACCGAGCTCACCGAAAGGGACAAAGGTGCCACGCCAACTCCGCCCAGGGCGAACGCCTGGACTGCGCCTTCGCCGCTTGCGTTCAACACGATGTCATCACCCTCGTCGAAACCCGGGTGGTCCAGCGTGCCGGTGTTCGTATAGAAGTAGACCGGAGCCGATGCAGTCATTTCGACCGGCGCCTTGAGGCCGCTAACCGTCACGACACCCACCGACGCACCAGCCGCGACTGGCACACACGCTCCGTTCGCGTCGCAGGTGGTGCCGGTACCGCAGCTGGGTGAGCAGAACAGCGTGGGCGGACGCATGAGTGTGCACGTCCCCATGGATTCGACCACTTCGGATATCAGATAGGGCGTCACTGCGTCGGTGATCTTGCCTTGCACCGCGGTGAACGTGTCGCGCAAGGCGATCTCGAACTGGCCAACGCGAGTCGAGTCGGCGCAGGCTCCCTCACGCGGCCCCGGATCTAGCAGTTCGTCGCCTCCGCTGTCGGAGCCGCATGCTGCCAAGAATACCAGCGCTGTGCCGGCGACGATGGGTACCCAGTTTGATGCCACGCTGTCTCCTATGCTTCTACGGCCGCGGCGGTCGGCGGTGACGCCGGTGCGCTCGCAGCTCCGAACGGGTGAGGAACCCGTCTTTGTTCGTGTCGATTTCGTCGAAGTTGTCGAGTAGTCGCCGACCGCGCCAACCGGGCGCGTCCTGCACCTCGGGTTTCGACAGTTTCTCGTCCCCGTTCTTGTCCAGCATCTCGATCGGTCGCGGTCCTCGACGTCCTCGACGTCCTCGACGGGGCGGACCACCACGGAAGCCCGGCGGCGGGGGAGGGCCACGGAATCCACGCCCGCGGCGCTGATGTCTGCGTTTGCGTTCCTTCACCATGCGCGCGTATTCGGTGCGCTGCTTCTTGTTCAAAACGGCTGCGATGAGCTCGTCTCCTTCTTCCATAGCCGCGTCCAACTGTGGGCGTAACTTCACGTGGGCCTTGTGCAGGCGCCCACGGATGCCCTCGAGGATCGTGTCGACCTGTTTGGCCTGGGCTTTGGTCAAGAAGAGCCGATGGGTGAAACGCTTGAGCATGCGGCGGTGAGACCGGCGTGGTGGAGGCGGAGGCGCATCCGCTGTGGTCGGGACCTTGCTTTCCGCGACAACGGGAGAGCTCGTGGTCGTGTCACCCCCAGAGCGGAGATTTCGGTCCGCGGCGATTCCGAGCACAACCCCGGCGCCGACGAGCAGCGCCGACAGGCCAAGCGCCTGCAGTGTCGCCTCGCGCCTACCCATCGTCGGCATCGAACCAGCTCCCCTCGGTGATGGCTGTATTGGATGCATCCGTAAGCGTCGCGCTGACGATATCAGGGGCCACGGTTTCCGTTGGCCGAACCCTGTGGCTCCGCGTGGTGGCGAAAAATAGAATGGCGACCGCGAAGGTGAGGGCGGCGACGGGGAAAGCGACTCGAGCGAAGCGACTCATCAGATCAACTGAGGTCTGCAGCTCCGCGCTCATCGCGCCCGCGGCAAGGGTGTCCGCGAGGGCGTCTGGCACAGCCGGGCTCGCCAGCTGGGCGAGGCTCGCACGATTCACCTGCAGCGCAGCATAAGTCGCCGCACAGCCAGGGCAGGCCACAAGGTGGCTATCGAGTAACTCGCGCTCGGGGCCGGACAGACGATCGTCCAACGCACGTGAGGCCAGCTTTGCGCACCGCTTACAGTTCACCCACGGCTCCGATCTTCCCCAGGCCGAAGTCCTGGCGTTGCTCGGCTCGACGAACGGCGGACGCTAGACGCGACCGGGCGCGATGCAGACGCGAGTCCACAGTGCCCAAAGGAATGCCGAGCCCAGCTGAAATCTCCTCGTAGCTCATGCCGTCGACGTCCCGCAGCAAGAGCACGAGCCGATGTCTCTCTTTCAGGGTGGCCAGCGCGTCCTGCATCAGCCTTTCGCTCTGGGCGTTGGCGAGCTGAGTCTCGGGGCTGGCCGCGCCATCGATAGTGACGACATCCTCGACGTCTTCGGCCGGTCGACGTGCCAACGCCCTCAGTCGGTCCAATGCGGCATTGCGACAGATGCTGTAGGTCCAGCTCGCGACCGTCTCCGGATTGCGCAGCTTCGGCAGTTTCTGCCACACACGGATATAGGTTTCCTGCAGGACGTCCTTTGCGTCTGCTTCGGAGCCCACGATCCGGTAGGCGACCCGGTAGGCGACAGGGGTGGTGAGTCTCACCAGCTCGCGAAACGCGATCGAGTCCCGAGCAGCGGCCTTCGCCGCCAAAGCTCCAAACTCTGGTGTAGTCACCGCCATACTGCGCAATCGGGTTCATCTACAGCGGTGACGCCACGCCTCGCTGCTACCTTCCATTTTGTTGGACTCGCGCACCAAAAAAAAGGAAGCAAACCATTAACACGATCGTCACAGCAGCGTGAATCCGACCACTATCGACCGCAACTGGCGGAGTTTCCTGAAAAAACTCACACTCCTGGCAGGCTTGGCGGCTTTAGCGAGCTGCGGCGACGACGCCCGTAACTGGGAATGCCAGATAACAACTGGTGACACGCCGACTTCGATGGCCGAGATCGGCTGTGACGGCGACTTCGATGTTTTGGCGTCTTTACCCCTGGACGCCAGCATTCCAGGCGCGCGCTCGGTCAAGACCGTCGTTGATCGGTTCGACGACAACACTTTGTACTTTCAGAACAGCACCACCTATCCGACTCACTACGACTTCACGTCCGCCAACCTGTCTGGCAACGGTTTGCCCGTCGTGCCGATGCTGGCCGACTTCAATACGACCGAATACTCATCGACGTCCCGACGGTTCCTGCTCGGGGCGGTCACGTACTACTCGGGGCCGGACGTATACGTGTATGAGATAGCGCCGTACGACGCCGCCGATGCCGATATGGTCGCCGACGCCTACCATCGCATCGCGGACCACGCGTTCTTTGGCGAACGGTTGTATTTTCATCCGACTTCAGATCTAGTCGAAATGATCGTACCGAACCTGCCGTCCTCGGTGCGGGTTATCACGACCGAAGAGCTGTTCGAGGGCATCGACTACCAGGCCCTGAATACGGGCGAGAGCTACGGTCAGATTCGATTCGCCACCGCGGCCCAACTCGAAAGCGACGTGCTCAGCTTCCGTGACATCGCGGTGCTGGACAGCGTGCCAAACGACATTGCGGTCGTGATGGGCATCATCACGTCCGAGTTTCAAACCCCGCTGTCGCACGTCAACGTGCTCTCCAAGAACCGCGGCACGCCGAACATGGCGCTGCGCGACGCCTACACCAACGCGGACCTGCGCGCCCTCGAAGGCAAGTGGGTTCGCCTGGAAGTCGGCCCGTTCGGCTACACCGTGGAGGAGGTGACCAAAGAAGCCGCCGATGCCTGGTGGGAAGACAACAAGCCCGACGCGGTGGGCGTGCCCGGACTGGATTTGTCGGCCACGGACCTGCGCGACATCGAAGACGTGATCGACCTGACGACCCTATCCCTGTTCGACGCCATCAAAGCCGGGACTACCGCGTTCGGTGGCAAAGCGGCCCACTACAGCGCGTTGTCCCGGGTTCCGGGCGTTCCGTCGCCCAAGGCGTTCGCCATTCCGGTCTTCTACTACGTTCAGTTCATGGAGCAGAACGGCTTCGACACTCGGGTCGCCGCGATGATCGCAGATGCCGATTTTCAGAACGACCCGCTAGTTCGCAAGACCCAGCTCGAGTTGCTGCGCGCCGACATGGAAATCGCGCCAGCGGACGCAGCGTTCGAGCAACTTCTCATGGACAAGCTGGCCGCGGACTACTCCGGTATTCGCATGCGATTCCGCTCGAGCACCAACGCCGAGGACCTGGATGGCTTCACCGGCGCCGGGCTGTACACATCCAAGAGCGGTGATCCGAGCGACCCGACCGCCCCGGTCCTCGATGCTGTTCGCAAGGTCTGGGCAAGCATATGGAACTACCGCGCCTACGAAGAGCGCAGCTTCCGCAGCATCGACCACGTCGCCGTTGGCATGGCGATGCTCGTCCATCGCTCGTTTCCCGACGAAGAGGTCAACGGAGTCGCGCTAACCAATAACCCGTTCGATCAGTCCGGTCTGGACCCAGCGTTCTACATCAACGTTCAGATAGGTGAGGAGTCGGTGGTCCAACCAGATCCAGGTGTTACCACCGACCAGCTCATCTACTACTTCGACAGGCCAGGGCAGCCGGTTGTCTATGTCGCCCACTCGAACCTGGTACCAGACGGCGAGGACGTGCTCACGCGGCAGCAGTTGTTCGAACTCGGCCAGTCCCTGGACGCTATTCGCGCCTACTTCAACCAGGCCTACGGCGGCACGGATTGGTGGGCCATGGATGTCGAGTTCAAGTTCGATGGCGAGCCCGGTGAGACCCCGGCGTTGTTCGTCAAGCAAGCCCGCCCGTATCAGTAGCAGCCACTCAAAGACTAAGAGGACCCGATGCACAAATTCCGTAGCCTAGCTTTTGCGACCATATTTGCTCTGACGAGCGCTGCATGCGGCAGTAGCTCATCGGGCGACGGTTCAGATGCCGGCGACTCCGTTGATGCTCTACCTGGCGCGGCCGACGCGACTGCCACGGGCCCGCTTGCAGGCTGGTGCCAGGGGCAGCCAACAACGTTCAGCTTTTTCGTTACGAGCATGAATGCGCTCTGGGCCATCGCCGGCACGCCCATCTCGGATTTGAACGGTGGTCTTGGTGGCGACTTTGGCGGAATATCGGGCGCAGACGAAATCTGCCAGAGCATCGGCGCGGCCACGGGCAACGGACACAAGACATGGCGCGCGTTTCTGAGCGCCACCGATGATGGCGCCGGCAACCAGGTGGACGCCATCGACCGAATCGGCGCGGGACCGTGGAACGACGCTAATGGTCGCGTGGTCGCCACGGGAATCGCCGGACTGTTGGCCGATGACCGGCCCGACGGGGACGCGCAGTCTGTATCAGACCTCCCCGACGAGTGCGGCGTGCCGATCTCCACGTTAGGCGATGCCCACGATGTCATCACAGGCTCCAACACTGAGGGGCGGCTGAACGAAACCACGCTGAACAGTACGTGCAACGACTGGACGTCCTCAGACGGAAACATCGGCGGTGGCTCGCTTCGCTGCGGTCACTCGTTCCCGCGCGCAACCGGCGGTGGCCCGGGCGGCGACCGCGGCCAGCATTGGCTGAGCGACCACCCGGTCCCAGGTTGCGGCAAAGGTGCCACCCTGGTTCAAGGCCCGAGCACGAGCAACTGCATCGGCTGCTCCGGCGGCTACGGCGCGATCTACTGCTTCGCGCTCTAGTTCAGGAGGGGCTGGGGCGTCCCAAAACGCACCGGCGTGGCGAATCGCCACACCCCACAAAAACGCTAACAGGCCCAGTCTGTGCGGGTTGTGTCTAGGTACGCTCGTTCAGTCGGCGGCATGCGCATTGCAATTCTCTAGCTCATGCAAACCGAACGACGTCGTTACGCGCGCTTGACCGTTGGTCTTCCAGGAACGCTTCGTGCCGCCGCGACGAGCTCTGGGGCTGAAGGTGCGACGTCGGAGCACACAGGGGTCGAGCTGCCCATTCAGATCACTTCGTTGGGCCCAGAGGGGGTGCTGTTCGAGATTGCTACGCTCGACGGCTGGCACCGTCCAAAAGGGCGCGTCAGCTTGGAGTTCAAAGTCGCAGGGGAGGCAGTAACGCTGCTCGCCACCCTTGTGCGCGACGAAGCGATCAGCGGCACACTATGCCGCGTCGGAGCCCGCTTCCTCATCGAGGTCGCTGACAGGTCATCACGGTTGCGCTATTCCGAGTGGATCGTGGCCCAACTCGCTTACCAGGACCGAAGCGAGCGCGAGACCCGGCCAATTCGTCCAGGTGATGCAGGCGAGTCAGTGCCCGCGGAGGCATTGAACATGGCGACCACACTTTTCGACGAGACGTAGAGTAGTTGCTAGCGTTGACCAGGAGCCACCAAACACTCTACTGGTCGACCACACCGGGTTCGCCGTAGTAGACCTCGTCGGTAATCCAGAAGACGTGAGTTCCGGTCGCGCCATGCTCGGCTGTCTTGACGTGGTAGTGAAAAACCGGGTCGGCGAAATCGTCGGTGCAGTGAACGTGGCCGTTGTACTCGTCGATGGTGTCTGCACTGACTGGCGTGCCATCGCAGTCGGTCTCCTGGTCTCCGACAGGGCCGTAGACGGGGTAGCCGTCCATCAAGAACCCGAGCAGCAGGTTGCCGTTGCTGCCGTCGTCCTCGATCCACTCATACGTGTTGTCACCCACCGCAATAGTGTCGGTGACCACGCTGCCGCCCAGGTCGCGAATCAAGCACACCGGGTCGACGTGATAGTGGTACATGCCTTGCTGCTGCGGGTGGCCTGAGCACTGGTCGAATGTGAATAGCTCGTCGGTGATCTCGTCGCCCGGCGCCGCCGCCTCGTTAAAAAACGCGACTCCGTTGAGCGCCAGGCCGATGGCGCCAAAGGTCGTGGCGCTCTTGGTGGTGGCCTCGACCGGGGTAATGGGCATCTTCATCACGATCAGCTGCTCTTCGATCATGTTGTTGCCCGCCGAGTGAGGCTGTTGGTCTACGTACGCGGCGGCGTACTTGTAGATGTTGGTCTCGAAATCAAAGTCCTCGAAATTGTCGTTGGCGCCGTCGAAGTAGTACGACTCGTGATCAGGACGGTTCGTACTCTCGATGATCATGAAATCCGCAGCACCGTCGCCGTCGGCGTCCTCGGTGCAGACGACAACCCCGTAGGTGGTGTTCACGGTGGTGTATTTGGTCACAGCGGCCAGGTGCGCGGCGGGGATTTCGCTCAAGTCCGTGCCCGTCGTGCACACGGACTCCGCGGGCTCAGGTCCGCCGCAAGCGGCGATAAACAACCCGAACACGGCAACGGCATGAATTGGTAAACGACTCACTGGTCCTCCTGGTTGGCTGGTCGAGCGCAGTTGACGTTACACGGGGGCATCCGTGGGACACAACTCAGCGCTATCGGTAGCAGAGCAAGACGCGCGCCAGCCGGGCAGCGCGAAAGTTCGCGCGGTTGCATGGTCGCGCTGGCGTGGCGGTGCCATTCTTGCCGGGCGGGTGGCGGTTCCCGCAGTGTTGTGGCGCACAAGCGAGGGGGGATCAAAACTCTGCGTCCGGATCGGCGTTGAGGTCCGGGGGCACTCGATACTGCTCGATAGGCGTGCGCGAGAACCGCAGCGGGCTGCGCAGGCATGGGGTGGTGCCATCGTCCATGGTCGTGAACAGGCCCCGATGCTGGACATGAGGGTCGGCGGCGACTTCGGACAGATCATTGACCGGACCGTTGGGGAAACCTGCATCGGCGAACTCGGCCAGCCAGTGGTCGCGGCCGTGTTCGAGCAAACGAGCGGACAGCTGTGCGATGAGTTGTGCGCGATTGCGCACGCGCCCGGGGTTGTCGGCGAAGCGAGGATCTGCGTGCCACTGTTCGCCCAGAACTCGCGATAGCGCGGCGAATTGGCGATCGTTGCCCACGGCGATGGTGATAGGCCGATCGGCGGTCGGGAACGTTTCGTATGGGACGACAGTGGCGTGGGCGTTGCCGAGGGGCGAGGGCACATCCCCGGTCACCATGTATGCCATGGCGACGTTGGCCAGCATGGCTACCTGGGTGTCGAGCAGGGCCACTTCGATGTGTTGACCGCAGCCGCTGGTGTCGCGTTCGCGCAGGGCCGACAGAATGCCGATGGCAGCCCACATGCCCGACGCAAGATCGGCGATTGCGACACCCACCTTCGTTGGCTGGGTCGAATCGGCACCGGTGATGCTCATCATTCCGCCCATGGCCTGTATCAACGCGTCGTACCCTGCCTGGTCCCGACCTGGCCCATCGCTACCGAAGCCGGTGATGGAGCAGTAGATCAACCGCGGAGTGTCCTGGCGCAGGCTTTCGTAGTCCAGGCCGAACTGGGCGAGGGCACCGGGGCGAAAGTTCTCGACCACAACGTCGGCGTTGGCTGCCAGCTGCTGACACAGCACGCGATCATTAGTGTCGCTGAAGTCGAGTGCCCGCGCTCGCTTGTTGCGGTTTGCCGTCAGGTAGTAGGCAGCGGTGTCGCCGACGAATGGTGGTCCCCAGTGACGCGTGTCGTCACCGAGGCCCGGGCGCTCGACCTTGATGACATCAGCGCCCAGGTCGCCCAGGATCTGGGCGCAGTAGGGGCCGGCCAGGACGCGGGACAGGTCCAGGACTTTGAGGCCGTTGAGCATGCCTGAGCCTACCAGGCCCACGAAGTGACACTCGGGGCCATTCGTGAGATCCTCGTCTACGATGAACACGGAACAGACCCTTCCTGCCCTCGACCTGATCATCGAAGACGAGGATGAGATCATCCCCTGGTTCGGCGGCGCCATCGAAGTCGAAGAAGACGAGGTAAAGCCGCCACCGTTGCCGCGACCGGCCGACGCGGCGGAAGTCCAGCCTCGACAAGGCAGCGGCATCACCGACGAGGGCGAAATCGGCCGCGGAGGTATGGGCTCGATTCGCCGCATCTACGATCCAGAGTTGAAGCGACGCGTGGCGATGAAGCTGCTGGAACACTCGCGGGACCCAGCCGCGGCGCAGCGCTTCATCGATGAGGCGCGCATCACGGGAATTCTAGAGCATCCCAACATCGTGCCCGTGCACGACCTGGTCGTCGAGGCGGATGGCCTGGTCACGTACACCATGAAGCTGGTGGACGGACAGACGCTCACGGACTTGATCGCGGAACAGTCCACCGTAAGCGACCTCGAACACATCCTGGGCTGTCTCATCAAGGTCTGCGAAGCGCTGTCGTACGCCCACGGCCAGGGCGTGGTTCATCGCGACCTCAAGACTGACAACATCATGGTCGGTAGCCACGGCCAGGTCTACGTGATGGACTGGGGCTGCGCCCAGGTGATTGGCGAGGACCGCGAAATCGTCAACGGCCGGAAGGACGAAGACGGCTTCGTCATTGGCACGATCGCATACATGGCGCCTGAGCAGGCCAGGGGGCAGGTCTCTAAGATCGACGCGCGTACGGATGTGTTTGGGGTTGGCGCCATCTTGTACAAGGTACTGACCGGCGCGCCGCCGTATACCCAGCAGCCCGCCATGCAGGCCCTCCATCATGCGCAGCAGGGGAAGGTGCCCCACCCCAGCGAAATCGAAGGGGTGGCCATGAAGCCGCCGCCACACCTGAGCGAGATCGCAATGAAGGCGATGGCGACGGAGCAGAGCGAGCGCTTCCAGTCCGCCGATGAGCTAGCGGCAGCGTTACGGCTGTTTCTCAAAGGGGGAAACTGGTTTCCAATGCAGAAGTTCGCCGCCGGTGCGGTCATCGTGCGTGAAGGAGATCCTGCGGACGCCGCCTACATCATCACTCAGGGTAGATGCGAAGTGCGCAAGGCGGACCCCAACTCGCCCGGCAAAGACAAGGTCCTGCGGGTCATGACAAACGGCGATGTGTTCGGCGAGACGGCCATTTTCGCCAACGCGCCGCGTTCGGCCACAGTCGTTGCCATCGATGAGGTCAGCGCCGTTGTAGTCGACCGAGGTGCAATTGAGCGTCTCACTCAGACATCGTGGCTCGGCCTGTTCGTGAAGGCGCTGGCGAATCGCTTCCTCGACGTGGACGCTCGCCTCTCGCGTTCCAAGTAGCGGCGCTGGTACAATAGCGGTGTGAACAAGACATTCCCCGCCGATTCCCCGTTAGCTTCCATCTCCGATGAAGAAGTCGATGCCATTTTTTCGGCCGGTTCCGTTCGCGACTTTGCCGCCGGCGAAGTGATCGTCGCCGAAGGCGATGGCGGAGATTCGATGTTCTTCCTTACCAAGGGGAACGCGGAGGCCTGCCTGGCCAACGGCCTAAAGGTTCGCCAGTACGAACCGGGCGCGTACTTCGGAGAGCTTTCCTGGATCAACCCGGGGCATCTGCGGAGCGCGACGATTCAAGCGACAACGGCAGTGCAGCTACAGGAGCTCGATCAGAAGAGCATCGAGGTGCTCATCAAACAGCATCCGTATGCGTTCTTCACACTGCTGCGTCGGACCTGCGCCTTCCTGGTAGAGGCGGAGCGCAGCTTGATTGGCGATCTCCGCCGGCGCAACGCCGAGATGGAAGAGACCATCAAGAAGCTCGATTTCACGCGCAATCGGCTTAGTGAGGAAGAGGAGACCGCGCGCCGGGATGCGCTCACCGGGCTCTACAATAGACGCTGCCTCGATGACGAGTTGCCTATGTTCATCGAGCGCGCCCAGGCCATCGGCTGCGGACTCGCGTTGATCGCGATGGACCTCGACCACTTCAAGCCGGTCAACGACACGCTGGGTCATGCCGCCGGGGACGCCGTACTACGCGGTGTCGGTGACGCGCTGCGCAACAACTTACGAAAGTCGGACTTGCCGTGTCGCACGGGCGGCGATGAGTTCGTGTTCTTGCTCTCGGATGTGTCCGAAGAGATCGCGCGTAACAAGGCAGATCTCATCCGCGAGGCCATCGGCACCATGCCCCATCCGGGCAACGACCAGGGCATTCGCTGCACGGCGACCCTTGGTGGCACCCTGTATCGGGCGGGCGAAACCGCCGAAGAGATCATGCACCGAGCCGACGAAGCGCTCTACGCGGCCAAGCGCGCCGGACGCAATCAGGTCGGCTGGGACTAGGCAGCTAGTCGTCGTTTCTGGGAAGAGCGTTTCGTAAAAAGGGGTCGGACCGATCGGTCCATTTTGCGGCGGGCTGCTTACTTGCTGACGGAAACGATGAACGTCGTCCCGCGCACACCAAGGACGGTGCGGGGCGTCTTGATGCGGATGGAACCCGGATTTTGCTTGGTCAGCCTGCCGGTTCTCACCATCATCGTGCCTCGTTTGATCCGCGCGAGCATGTTGCCTTTGAGCTTCTTCGGGTCGAAGAAGTACGTATCGATAGCAACGCGGCTGCTCGGCCCGATGGCGAACGCTGTGCGGTCTGTGAAGGTGATCGCCAGTTTTCCGCCCGCGGCTGTCTCGAACACGTCGTGCTCGTAGATGGCGTCGCCATTCTTCACTGGCGCCTTATCCTTGCCACGAATGACGGTAACGGTGCCGGAAACGGTCACTGCTTTGCCGATGCGTTTGGCCGGTGTTGCGGCGAGCGCGGGGGCTGTGAAGCCCACGACGAAAAGCGCGGCTACCGCAAAGCACAGCGTGTCCATTCGATTCACAAACGTCTTCATTAACCCCTCCGAGACGCGCGTCCGTCGACTCATGTCGCTGCGCACGTTGCAAGAAAGTAGCACGCGCGTCGCGAACCCCGCAATCCATTCCCAGGCACCGAGGCGCCGTAGACCGTGCCGTATCCGAAAGTCTCCGTGTCATCGAATGTGCGACAGCGGCGCGGTGGTGTAAGTCTGCACTGCGTCGACGTCCTGATCTGCGACACTGTTTTACTCAGCTCCATTTACGCTGAACAACGCTTGTCTCTATCCGCGCGGTTAACGTACCGTTGTTTCGGTGGGGGAGCGCGGCTCGATAGTTCGAGACGCGCAGCCAAATTCATGAACGAATCACAGCGACAAGCCTGTCGCCGGAACGCGCGTCGGGATGGCACCGTGGAGGCGACTTTATTGAGACTGTCCCGGATTGCTGCACTTTCTTGTGCTCTGGTTGCCGCATCAGTTGGCAGCGCGAATGCCCAAGATGTGACCACCTACTCACCGAGCTTCGATCCCGAACAGTACGCGCACAGCGCGGACCCCAACGCGATCTCGCTGCTCGATGGTGCTCGACCGCTGCTCAAGGATCAGTTCGGTGTCGGCCTGGCCTTTCACCTGGGCGGCGCGCCGCTCAGCGCGTGCATTCGCAACGCCGATACTGGGGCGTGCAACGGCGAGGGCAGCGGCGACGTAATCAGCCACAGATTCACCTCACACCTGGTCGGAGCGTTCGGGTTCGGCCGCTTCGACGTGCGTGCAGTGCTGCCCATCGTACTCAATCAGGGCACCGACTTCGCCGCCGATGCGGGCATGAACGCATTGGGCTCCGGCGGCATTACGGACTTCAATATTGGCGGTCGATTTCTGATCAAGAAGGTCAAAGAGTTCGCGTTCGCGGCTGACCTCTCCGTGTCCTTGCCGCTCAACGGTGGCGAGAACTTCATCGGCAACTCTGGCATGACCGCCCGTCCACGTCTCATCGGCGACTGGCGCATGGGCAAGATGGCGGCAGTGGTGTCCCTGGGCTACCTGTGGCGCCAACACAACGCGCAGTTGGCCAACCTGTTCATCAATGACGAATTCACGTGGAGCCTGGGCGGCCAATACCAGATCAATCCGAAGCTGAGCGCTGGCCTGTCTGTCTTCGGCCGCGTAGGCATACTTTCAGATCCCGATCCGATGAAAGACACCGGCGGTTCCCCGGCCGGCGAAGAGCGCCCCGCGGAGTTTTTGCTGAGCGGTCGCTACTGGGTGAACAACCACATCGCCGTTGAGGGCGGAGCCGGCACAGCATTGAGCTCTGGCTACGGCGCGGCGAATTTCCGCATCATCATGGGCATGCGTTGGGTACAGCGCACTCCGCCGCCGGCTAGATTGCCTTCAGCGGGGGAACTCGAAGTCGTCACCCTGTTGCCTAACAAAGATGGCACCGTGGGTGAGCTCGAAATCAACGACGGCAAGAACAGCACAGTGCTCGATACGGCGTACGCCTCAACAGAGCTGCGCGGCAAGGAGTCTGTGCGTCGAGTGCAGAGCTCGGCCAAGCTCGTCGCGGCGCACACCACCGCGCTGGCCAACATCCTGCCACCACCGGACCGAGACCTGGACGACATCGCCGACGCCAAGGACGCGTGCCCCGAGCGTCCCGGCAAGGCCTCCACCGACCCGTTGCGCAACGGTTGCCCCATCGCGACGGAAAAAGTCGTCGTGCTGCCCGACGAGAATGGCAACGTTGGCGCCATTGAGATTGACGATGGCAAGACGACGACCCTGCTGGACCAGGCTTATTCCAGCGCCGAAGTCGGCTCCAAGGGTGGGGCGAAGAAGGTCGATGCCGCGCCCGCCTCGGTTATCAAGTTGGCGATGAAGAACGTCGTCAAATTGCCGCCTGCGGACGCCGATGCCGACGGCGTCGTGGATGCCAAAGACGTCTGCCCCAATCGCGCTGGCGTCGCCTCAGCGGACCCACTGCGCAACGGTTGCCCGCCAGCGAGCGAGCGCATCGTCGTGCTACCCGACGCGGACGGCAAAGTCGGCTCCATTGAAGTCGATAACGGGACGACCAAGACCGTAATCGACAAGCCGTACGCCTCCGCCGACGTCGGCAGTGACGCTAAGGTCACTCTCGCGCCACCGTCCACCGCCCCCAAGACCGTGCAGAAGGCGATCGCGGGTATGAGTACGATCCTGCCCGTCGCGGACAACGACGGTGACGGCATCCCGGATGGCGTCGACGCGTGCCCATCACGCAAAGGTCTCAAGTCGAAGAACTCGCTGCGCAATGGCTGCCCACAGGCAACCGAGACTGTCATCGTCCTGCCCAACGCGGACGGAACCGTAGGGAGCCTCGAGGTCGATGACGGCAAGGGGAACAAGATCGTTCTGGATAAGCCGTACGCCACGTCCGAGGTCAGCAAGACCGGCACGGCCAGCGCGGCTCCGACGCCCCCAGCAACGTTGATCGCCAAGAAGATCAGCGGCATCTCGCGCGCTCTGCCCAAGGCGGACAGTGATGGTGACGGCATCGTAGACGCCCACGATGCGTGCAAAACGCGCCCTGGCAAGATCAACCGCAACACGAAGCTGCACGGCTGCCCGACGACCGTGGAGAAAATCGTCCTGCTGCCAGACGCTGACGGCCACGTGGGCACGATCGAAATCGGCAGCGGCGCGAAGAAGGTCGTTATCAGCGAGGCGTATGCCACAGCGGAAATCGGCGGCGACGGCAAAGCGGTCACGACCAAGACGAAGGCCGCGGCGGTTCAGAAGAACTTCCGGGAGACCCTGGAGGCACGGCCCGACTACACCAGCGCCCGTATCACCATCTACTTCAACAAAGAGGCGAAGCCGACCTACAGCGTCAAGGACCAGGTCGACGACCTGGTGGCTGACCTCACTGGGCGCAAGGGCTACACGGTCACCGTCGTTGGTCACACGGACCAGACCGGCTCGGCACGGGCCAACAAGCGGCTCGGTCGCAAACGCGCCCAGCGCGTGTCCCGTCAGCTAATCCGGCAGGGCGTCTCGCGTCGGCGTATCAAGATCGTCTCCAAGGGCGAGAGCGAGCCAGCCGTTCGCATCGACGACCCGAGCATTCCTGTGCTCAAGAACCGACGCGTTGAGATTTACGTGAAGTATTAGGCCGCTCCCCGCGCGCGCCTTGGCCGTGTAACGAGAGTCGACACCGGTGAACATATTCAAACGTCGTATTTGGCTGTTCCAAATCCCATTGGTGCTGTTGTGGACGTTTGCTCTGTACGTTGCCGAGCACGGTGATGACGGCACCCTCGAGTCAAAAACCCTCCGGCGACACGTCTATCCCAAGCTCCGCGGCCTAGCTGGTACCCACACCGACATCAAGTTCAAGGCCCGCGGAAGCCGGCCAACCAAAGAGAAGATCGTCATCCTCGAGATCGATGATCGCGCCGTCGAACGCGTCGGTCGATGGCCGTGGCACCGGGACGCTATTGCGCTGCTGGCGTTGACCGTATTCCAGCACGGCGCCAAGGCGGTTGGCATCGACATCGTGTTTCCCGAGGACGACGTGCGCGTCCCGCCGGCGGTCGCGGACTTGCTGAAGGCCAAGGGAATGGGTGACCAGATACCCACGTTCGAAACCGATCTGGTACTCAAACGAATCATCGACCTGTACAAGGACAAGCTAGTGCTTGGCTGGATGAGCGACACCACGTGCCGTCCGCGCTATCAGGACGATCGAACCTGTGACGTCACCGCCAAAGAGGCGCTGGCGAAGCTGCCCAAGGACTTCGATAAGTTCGCGTTCGACAAATTCGACCTGCCCAAGGACTTCGACCCGAAGGACACAGCCATCGCCTCGGCTCCAACCGTGGTCTCGAACCTGCCCATGTACAACGCGTCAGCGGTCTACTCCGGGTTCCTGGTCAACGCCGTAGAAGAATCCGACGAAGTCGTGCGCCGGGCTCAAGCCGTCATCATGGTCAACGGCAAACCCCACGCGTCGTTACCGATGCAGATGGCGGCGATTGGCCTTGGCGACAAACTGGCTATCGACTTTGACGGCGGCGGGCAGGTGAAGAAGGTCTCGTTCGTCAAGACGGGTCGCGAGATTCCGGTGTCACCGACCGGTGCCATCTCGATCAACTTCCGCGGTCGTGGCTACCATTTTCCATATGTAAGCGCGCTGGATCTGTTCCTGGAGAAGCCGGAGATTCCGGTGCAGCAGGACGGGGCGATCAAGACTCGCAAGGTCGCCGAGGTGTTCAAAGACGCGTACGTGCTCATTGGCGTGTCCGCTATGGGCGCGCGCGACCTGCGGCACTTCCCATTCGGCAACAACATCCCGGGAACCGAAGGCCTGGCGACCATCTTGGACAACGTGCTCGCCGGCGATGCCATCAAGTCGAAGCGAGGCATCTGGCGTCCCGGCCTGTTGTTCGTGCTGATGACCCTGGGCGCGGGACTTTTCTGCTTCCTGATGATCCGACTTTCGGCGATTCCGGCGCTCATCGTCTCCCTCGGCACCATTGGGTTCATCGCGCTCTTCGACATCTACTACGTGTTTGGTGCGCGCAACGTGAACCTCAATACGGTGTTCCTACTGGGCCAACTCACTACGATCTTCGTGGCCACTCTCGCTGTGAAGTACGTGGTCGAGGAGCGCGGCAAACGCATGATCCGGGGCACGTTCTCCAAGTATCTCGCGCCTGAAGTGGTCGACGAGATGCTCAAGGACCCCGACAACATCAAACTAGGCGGTGAGGCGCGCGAGCTCACCATCATGATGAGCGATCTGCGCGGATTCACGGCCACCGCTGAGCGGCTGACGGCCGAGCAAGTCCTGGAGATGCTCAATCACTATCTCGGGACCATGGCGGACATCATCGTGGACTACCGCGGCACCATCGACGAGTTCATCGGTGACGCGATCCTGGTCATCTTCGGCGCGCCGATCTCCCGCCCCGACGACGCCACCCGGGCGGTTGCCTGCTGCATCGCTATGCAGAAAGCGATGAAGAGCATCAACGAGGTCAACACGTCCAAGGGGCTGCCGAAGCTCGAGATGGGCATCGCGCTCAATACGGGCGAGGTCACCGTTGGCAACATCGGCTCCCAGAAGCGCCTGAAGTACGGCATCGTGGGCAGCCACGTAAACCTGACGGCACGCATCGAATCGAACACCGTCGGCGGCCAGCTGCTGGTCTCCGAGCGCACCCTCGAGCTTGCGGGCGACACGGTCAAAGTTGGCGAGAAGTTTTCGATCATTGCCAAAGGCTTCCCCGATCCCATCGTTGCCTACGAAGTCCTGGGCATCGCCGGCGAGTACAACCTGTACCTGGATGAGGTGGATCTCGCTCTCGTGGACCTGAGTCCGGCCCTGGACGTTCGTTATCGGGTGATGAAGAGCAAGAACGACGAGGGCCCGGAACAGACCGGGCAGCTGTCGTCCCTATCCGAGCTTGGCGCCATGCTCGAAACCGAGGACGCTCTCGAAGTGCGGCAGAATTTGAAGCTGTTCGTGTCCACCCGGGACGGTAAGACGATCGAAGGCGATCTGTACGCGAAGGTGATGGCGAGCGGCACGTCGTGCACGTTGCGATTCACCGCCGTTCCGCCTGAGGTCGAAGCGTTCATTGGCACCCTGACCTCCGGGAAGGGCGAAGAGGATCCCGCGGACGACGACGCCGACGAGAAAGACGACGCCGTCAAGGACGACGACAGCGCCAAAGAAGACACCGCCGCTAAGGAAGACGCTGCCCCTAAGGAAGAAGACGACAGCGCCCAGGACGCCGACGAGGACGACGACGACGACGAGAAGGACGAGCTAGCCTAGCTAGCTGCCGGCTTCGGCCAACGCCTGTAGCCGCGAGCCGGCCAGCACGAAACGCTTGGCGTCTGCGTCCCAGTCGTGGCGGTCACCCTCGACGGCCAGGGAGAAGCCGTCCAGGTCGGATGCGTGCCGAGCAGCGGCGGCTTCGATGTCTTCGTCGGTCCGCAGAGCGCCGTGGTGGGCCGCCAGGACCTGCACATTCGGAAAGCTACGCGCCAACTGCGCGACGGACTCGATGGAGCCGTGGCCGAAAGCGTGCTCGCTGACATCGCCGTAGCTCGCATCGACGATGGCCAGGTCCGCGTTGGACACGGCCTGCTGTTCCATGGCCGACGTTTCCGCGGTCGGTTCGTGATCGCACACATACGCAACCGTTGGGCCAGCATCCACCGTCAGGCGGTAACCCAGCGTATCCAGATAGCAACGGTTCGGCGAGATACCGCTGTAGTGATGCAGCCCGAGCGCTTCGACGCTGGCCCCGGGCAACTGGAACGTTGTTCCCGCGCTGACTTCCTCGATACCCAGGCTGGCCAGGGTGCCCAACGCCAGGATGTCCAGGGGCACGAAGGAGGGCGGACCACACACCTGATGAATTGCTTTGAGCGCCTCGGCTGGACCGAAGATAGTCAGCTCGATGCCATTGCCTTTACGCCACATCCAGTCAGCGTCTTTGAGCCCCTCCCAGTGGTCCCAGTGGGAATGACTCACGAGCAAATGCACGCGCTTGATATGACCGAGCCGGTCATCGGTGGTCAACGCCGCGGACAACGGGAGCAACCCGCTGCCAGCATCGAAGACGTACAGATCCGCTCCCACCGCCAGCGAGTAGCAAGACGTGGAGTTGCCAATACGGGAGCCGATGCTGTTGCGCGAGCCTCGCGCTCCCCAGATTTGGAATCTGGTTGGCAAGCCCGATGCGGCGTCCCCGGCGGTCATCCGGTCCAGTTTAGCACCGCCGCCCCCGGCATTACCTGTTTCCGGCAAACGTTGGCCGGAAATAGCGCCCCGGCCACGTGAGTCCGGCGCCGTACTCGGTCGGGATAAGTCGCAGGCCCACCTTCACTCCACTAACGTGCGATCAGACCGAGACATTCTCGCTGGCAAACGTGACGGGCACCGTGGCTGTTCCTTAGGCTTCCGCGAAGTACTGCAGCAGGTCGGCGATGGCGCCGCGGGTGCCTATGAACTCATCGGAGAGATCATAAAACCGTCGAAGGTTGCTTCCTTTGGCTGGGTCGCTGATGGTTGGCCAGTCCGGCGGTGGCGCGATCCAGCTACCGTCTTGCTTGAGCATATGGCTGCGATCGCTGCGTAATGATTCGCGGTATGCGTCGCCAGTCATGATCCGAAACTCCGGGTCGAACTTGGCGGGCTGAACGCCGACGGTGACGAAACTGGCGGCGATGTACTCGGCGAGCGGCGCCGGTATTCCCAGGCGAAAGTCCGGATCCCACACGTGCCAACCGTCCGTGTTAGCGACGACAAAGACGTGATAGTCCCAGGCGATTGGGGCGTCGGCGGGGGCCGCGCGCTGACTCCACATAGCCACCCGGCCGAACTCGTTGGAGACTACGACCACATGGGGGGACGCGCCTGCTACCTGGGCGGTCTGGCACAAATGCCAAGCATTCTCCTCGCAGTAGAGCGGCTGGTAGAGCATATCGGCGGGCTGGCCTGTCACGACCCATAGAGCATCGCACGCCGGCCAGATGGGCAGGCTGGCAGAAAACTGAACTATTTTTCACTTTCCATTGGGCGCCAGTTGAAGGACGATTCCGCCATGGCTCAGCTACCCAATCAGCTCTACATCGATGGTCGGTTTGTGGATGCGCTTTCGGGCGACAAGCACGCGACCAAAGACCCGGGGAACGGCGCGACGATCGTCGAGGTTGCCAAAGGTGGTACCGCCGACGCTGAGCTCGCCATCGATGCCGCCGGACGTGCATTCGATAACGGCGAGTGGAGCGGGGCGGCGCCGGCGGATCGAGCGCGGGTGCTCATGGAGTTGGCTGACCGGATTCAGGCGGCGACGTCGAGGCTGGCACTTACTGAAGCGGTGGACTCGGGCGCTCTGGTTCGGCGAGCTGGCGCGGATATGTTCGCGTCGTCGCGATTCATCCGCGCGATCGCTCGTTACGCGATCAACGACTTCCCCTGGCGTGAACCGGTCCCCGGAAACTCCAGCTCGTTCATGCCCAGTCGCAACTATGTGCGCCGCGAGCCTCTCGGCGTGTGCGTCGGCATCATTCCGTTCAACTTTCCATTCCTGATGGCCGTGTGGAAGATCGCGCCGGCAATCTTGATGGGCAACACGGTGGTGCTCAAACCGGCGACTGACACGCCCCTGACCGCCTTGCTCCTGGCGGAACTGTGCTCGCAGACATCGCTGCCGGCAGGCGTAGTCAACGTGATCACCGGGCCTGGGCGAGAGCTGGGCGAAGTCCTGTGTACGCACCCGAAAGTGGCCAAGGTTGCGTTCACCGGCAGCACCGAGGTGGGCCGACGGGTCATGCAAATGGGCTCGAGCACGATCAAGAAAGTCACCCTGGAACTGGGCGGCAAGTCGCCCAACATCATCTTGCCGAAGGCTCCGGTCGACCTCGCCGTCGACGGCGCGCTGTTCGCTTCGTTCTTGCACTCCGGCCAGGTATGCGAGTCGGGCACACGGCTACTGGTGCCCAGCTCCCTGCACGATGAGGTCGTCGAGAAACTGGTCGAGCGCGCCAAGGGCATTCGGGTTGGCTATCAGCTGGACCCGCGCACCCTCATGGGACCGGTCGTGAGCCCGGGCCAGAAAGCGACCATCGCCGAGTACGTACGCATCGGCAAGGCCGAGGGCGCCGAGGTAGTCACCGGTGGCGAGGAGGCCCAGGTCGAAGGCTTCGACGGCTCCTATTTCCAGCCAACGATCTTTGCCAACGCGCGCAATGATATGCGCGTGGCCCGGGAGGAGATCTTTGGCCCGGTGCTCACGGTGCTCAAGTACGACGACATCGACGAAGCCATCGCTATCGCCAACGACAGCGACTACGGCCTGGCCGCCGGCGTCTGGTCAACGGATGTGCAAGAAGCGGAACGAGTGGCCGCGCGCATTCAAAGCGGCACGACGTGGATCAACGACTATCACGCGTTCTCCGACATGGCTCCGTTCGGCGGCTACAAAGAGAGCGGCATTGGCCGCGAGCTGGGGCCCCACGGCCTGGCTGCCTATACGCAGATGAAACACGTGCACGTGGGCCTGGGCAGCCATCCCAGCGACAAGTTCGCATTGCGCTTGTTGCTCAAGCAGGGCCAGGGTTCAGCGTTTCAATACGCGGGGCCCACCCAGATCTACTCCGGTGCACGATCGCTGGTGCGGCTCGATCTCGAGGTGGACAAGCTCGGCGCCGAGCGCATCCTGGTGTTGAGCGATGCCGGGCTACGCAAGGCTGGCGTGCTCGGCCGTGTTACCGAACTGCTCGGCGATCGCGTCGCGCTGGTCTGCGATGATGTGCCACAGGACTCCGGCTTGGAAGTCGTAGACCGCATCGCCGAGGCCGGGCGCGCGAAAAATGTCGACCTCGTGGTCGCGGTCGGTGGCGGCAGCGTCATCGATACCTCCAAGGTGGTCACCATCTGCCTGACCGAAGGCGGGCGCGCGGTCGACCATGTTGGCATCGGCCAGCTCACCCGGGACCTGGTGCCGCTCATCGTCGTACCAACGACGGCCGGCACAGGTAGCGAAGTTACCAACGCCGCCGTGATCAAGGACGAGCGCTTGAATAAGAAGGTGTTCGTGGTGGACGCGCGTCTATGCCCGAAGGTGGCCATCCTGGACCCGGAGCTGCTCGTGACTCTGCCGGCTTCGCTGACCGCTTCCACCGGTTTCGACGCGTTGACACACGCCATCGAGGCAGTGACCAGTCGCGTGTCCAACCCGATCGCGGACGCCAACGCGCTGCATTCGATTCGCCTGATCAAGCGCTCACTGGCCCGGGCGGTCAGTGACGGTACCGACGTCGAGGCCCGCTCGCAGATGCAGTTGGCGTCGACCCTGGCCGGATTCGCCATCAGCAGCGCCCAGGTCGGATTGGTTCACGGCATGTCGCACTCGGTCGGAGCTCGCTGCGGTGTCCCCCACGGCACTGGCAACGGAATCATCTTGCCGCACGTCATGCGCTTCAACGCCAAGGTGTGTCCGGGCAAGCTCGCCGAAGTTGCGCTCGCCATGGGCATCGAGCGAGATGGCCGGGATGACGCGGAGCTGGCGCTGCTGGCCGCCGACGCGGTCGCCCAGCTGTTGGTCGATTGCGGACACCCGACATCGTTGGCCGACGTCGGCGTGACCAATGATGTGCTCGACGAGTGCGCGGAGTTGGCCATGGTGGACCTCGCGACCATGTTCAATGCGCGCGGCGTGGCGTTTCCGGGCGAAATCGTCGCTCTTTACAAGCAGGCCATGGGCTAAAGGCGGCAGTCCATGCGTTGGAGCAGAAGAGGGCGGTCAGGTAGGATGCGGCCATGAGCACGGTGGAACACGTCGATGTATTGATCGTTGGCGCGGGCATCTCTGGGGTTGGCGCCGGCTACTACATGAAGAAGCGCTGCCCGGGTCACACGTTCGCCATCTTCGAGGGCCGCGAGGACATCGGCGGAACCTGGGACCTATTTCGCTATCCGGGTATCCGTTCGGACTCGGACATGTTCACGCTCGGCTACGCGTTCAAGCCGTGGAAGGACCAAAAGGCCATCGCCGACGGAGCGTCCATTCTGCGCTACGTGCGCGAGACCGCGGACGAGTTCGGCATTCGCCAACACATTCGATTCAATCACCGAGTGGGCAACGCGTCATGGTCCAGTAAGGACGCACGCTGGACTGTGCAGGCGCGACGCACAGACACCGACGACGCCATTGAAATCACGTGCAACTTCTTGTTCATGTGCAGCGGCTACTACGACTACAAGGAAGGCCACTCGCCCGAGTTCGCCGGTCGTGATCGGTTCAAGGGCACCGTCGTGCACCCGCAGCACTGGCCTGAGGACCTGGATTACACCGGCAAGAAGGTGGTGGTCATCGGCAGCGGCGCGACCGCCGTCACGATTGTGCCGGAGATGGCCAAGAAGGCCGCCCACGTCACCATGCTGCAGCGCTCACCGACGTACATCGTGTCGGCGCCCGAACAAGACGTCATCGCGAACTGGATGCGACGCAAACTACCCGCGCGCACGGCGTACTCCATCACGCGCTGGAAGAACGTGATGCTCACCATGTTCTTCTTCACCCTCAGTCGCCGCGCGCCCGAGCGGATGAAAGCGATGATCAAAAAAGGTCAGCGCGAGGCGTTGGGCCCTGACTATGACATCGATACGCACCTGACGCCGCGCTACAACCCGTGGGACCAGCGGATGTGCCTCGTCCCCGACGGCGACTTCTTCGAGGCGCTGAACGCGGGCACCGTATCGATCGCCACCGATACCATCGACACGTTTACCGAAACCGGGATTCGCCTGGACTCGGGAAAAGAGTTGGACGCGGACATCATCGTAACTGCCACCGGTCTCAAGCTGTTGTTCCTGGCCGGCATGGAGCTGACCGTTGACGGCGAGGCTGTCGACCTATCCCAGACCATGAGCTACAAGGCGATGATGTTCAGCGATGTGCCGAACCTGGCCCTGTCGTTCGGCTACACCAACGCGTCGTGGACGTTGAAGTCGGACCTGACCGGCGAATACGTGTGCAGGCTGCTCAATCACATGCAGCGCAACGGCTATCGTCGCTGTGTCCCTCGCCAGCGGGACGCATCTATGGCCAACGTTCCGTTCCTGGACTTTTCCTCGGGGTACATCACACGCGCCGCGGCGAGCATGCCCAAGCAAGGCACCAAAGCGCCATGGAAGCTGTACCAGAACTACCTCATGGACATCCTGACCCTGCGCCACGGCAAGGTGGATGATGAGTCCATGGAGTTCAAGTAGACGACCGAGGCTAGCGGAACCCGGGCATGAGGGTCACCGCCATGCGCTTCGGGTTCACGAAGCCCTCGCCGACAAAGTAGGCATCCGCCTCGGCGAGAAGTGCGGCCCCCTCGTCGCCGCCGACGAGTACGCCGAGCTGGTGGCGAGCCGCCGCGGCGAACATGCGCATGCCCTCGGCCACCATGATCCGCTCAGCGCTCCGGGCCAACTCTCGGCTCTTGTCGTTGTTTCCACGCAAAGCTGCCAGTCCAGCACGCAAGCTCAAGGCGAATCCGGTCGCATAGGCTACGCCCTCGCGAGTGAGGCCGCGCGCTTCGGCTTCGGCGATACGCATCATCGCTTTGTCCCCGGCGACCTCAGCCGCCTGGAGCGCAGCGCGGCCACGGAATGCTGCCATGAATACCCGGTAGATTTGCACGCGCAGCATGAACGTGCGTTGAAAGTCGGGCATGACCTGGTCGCAGCGTTCCAGAGCCCGGGCACCATCCCCGGCGTAGATGTCGATACTAATCGCGGCCAGCGCGGCGCTTGCGTGTTGAATATGAAACTCATCCGCCGGCCAGCTATCGAGAGCGTCGGCTAGCTCCGCGTGCGCCCGGGCCGGGTCGTCGGCTGCAATGCCGATATACAAACCGAGCATGGTGCGAATGCTCACCGAAGTGAACCGGTCCCCCCGCGCGTCCGCTTCGGCCGCGATGCGCGGTATGCGCCGGCACAATTCGCCGATTTCGCCCGACATGGACAGGGAGTTCGCGAGGAACAGCTGAAGCATGGAGCGGTCGAAGCTGGGCACACCATCAAGCGCGCGAGCGGTTTCTTCGGCCCGCCGACACTCGCGGACAGCCTCGGGCCAACGGCCTTCGTGGAAGGCGACAATGCCGACCGCGGCGACGGTCAGAATGCTGATGACCGGGTCGTCGAGCTCCTGGGCAAGCTTCACGGCTTCGGCGTTGGCCCGCGCCGCCCGTTTGCTCGATGCCTCGCCCTGTCGCGACAGAAACAGCGCCTCAGCGATAAACGCACGTACGAGTCGGCGAGGCTCACCAGCACGTAGTGCCATGATCAACGAGCGCGCTACGAAATCCGCGCCACGGATGCCGTCCACCATGGCCAGGCCTTCCCCCGCGGTGTGAGCGATGTCGATGCGGCGCAGCTGGCTGGCCGGCAACTCGTGTTCGTCCCTGCGGCGGTAGCGCAGGCCGCCGCGTAGAAGCAGCTTGGCGCGACTGGCAACGAGGGACAGCACCGCGCGCCGGGGGGTGGCAGCGCGTTTCATGTTCACTGCCGCGAGCACGCTGTCGAGTACAGCCTGACCGCGCTCCACGTGCCCGGACTGTAAGAAGTGGTGGGCGGCGCGGCGCTCGAGATCGATGCGCTCGTTCGCTGGTGCGAGTTGTGCCGCGTCCAGGTAGGCCTGGGCAGCGCGCGCCCCCTTGCCAGCCTGGGCGAGCGCCGTAGCCCACGCTGTCACGAGCTCAGCGTTCTTGCCGGCCGGATACATTTGGATCGCCATCTCATACAGGCGAGCCGCACGCGCAAATGCGAACACTGCCGTCGCCCGTTGAGCCGCTGCAGTGGCGAACGTCGCGGCGCGTTCATGTTCGCCCGCACCGAGCAGATGGCCTGCCAGCGCTTCAGGATCCGGGTTCGCTGTCGCCTCGAGGGCGTTGGCGAGGCCACGGTGACACCGAGCTAGTTGCTGCTCGTCGAGCCGGGCGACCGCGGTTTCGCGAATGCGATCGTGGTACGGCTCGACGTAGCGTTGCCCGTGTACGCTACGCGTTCGAACCAGGCTGCCAGCGCGGAGCAACGACAGAGCGGCGGGGTCAGACACTCGGGCGGCGCGAAACACGGTCGCTTGCAGCATGGGGCGGCCAGCGACGGCGATACTGGCCAGCAGGGACGCTGGCGAGTCGGGTAGCCGGTTGAGACGGGTGCGCACCGCTTCGTTAAGCGAAAGCTGCCCAGGCTCGGCGGTGGGGTCGTCGAGGACATGACGCGTGAGCTCCTCAACGAAGAACGGACTGCCCGCCGATTCGGAGGCGATACGCGCGGCGTGGCTACCTTTGCCCGGCGTGTCCTGTAGATGCAGCTCGGCAAGACGACGCGCCTGGTCTTCGCTCAGGGCGCCGACTTCCACGTCTCGCGTGTCGACTTCGAACGCCCGGGTGTGGCGGGCGAAGGCGTCGAAGAAACTACTCGCCGGGCGGTCGTCGGGCCGATAGACGCCAACGAGCAACAGGCGTGGAGCTTCCGGCGGCCGGAGTAGGGCGGCGAGCAGGGCGGCGCTATCCGGGTCCGCCCACTGCAGGTCGTCCAGGGTCAGTATCAGCAGCTGGCGATCCGCGATCCGCTCCAGAAGCTCTCGCAGGGCAGCGAACGCGCGCCGGCGAAGTTCATGAGGATCACCAACTTCGGTGGGTCGTCGCCGCGACGACGTCAAGGTGTCCACCTGGCGCATCACGGGGAACACTCGGGCCAGTGCGGCCGCATACCGGGGCATGAGTCCTTCCGCCTCGATCTCGGGCAGCCGTGACAAGTAGCCGCTGAGCGAGTCGATGAGACTGTCCAGGCCCTTGAACGGCACCGACTCGCGCTCGTAGCAACGGCCGCGCAGCACAATCGCCTGCTCGGACTCGCCGACCTGTTCAAGGAACCGGCGCACCAGGGCGGTCTTACCCATACCCGAATCGCCATGCACGAACGCCAGCACGGGATGACCGTGTTGCACATCGGCAGCCGCTTTGCGGAGTGCGTCAAGCTGGGTTTCGCGTCCGACCAGCTGCACGCTCGCGTTCCCAGAAGTGCGTGAGCCACCCAGGCTGTTGCCCACGGTTGCGCCACTACCCAAGCGCCGCAACACTTCATCGCCTACTGGCCGTCGGCCAGGGTCACGGCGCAATAGTTCCGCACACAGCGCGTCCAGGTCCTCGGGAACATCGGCGACGATTTGCCGGGGCGGCGGCGGCTCGAACTGCTGTTTGTCCATGAGCACGTCGTCCTGGCCGCCGACGAACGGCAGCGTGCCGGTCAAAGCCTGATAGAGCATCACGCCAACGCTGTACCAATCGCTTGCTGCGGTGAGTGGCACCTGGGCTCCCTGTTCCGGCGACATGTATCGCGGAGTGCCCTGACGGCGCCGTTCATCGCTGCTCGATTCGCCCTCGCGCAGGGCGTCGGTGACCAGGCCGAAATCGAGCACAACGATCCGCCCCTCGTCGGTCACGAGCACGTTGGACGGCTTGAGATCGCGGTGCAGCAATCCGGCCGAGTGGACGGCAGCCACGCCTTCAGCAAGTTGGCGCAACGCATCTCGCAGCTTACGCACGTCTATGGGGGTCGCATCGGCGTCCTCGGGTCGCACGGATCTCACGACTGTGCGCGCACCACGCGCCGCGACTCCAGTGACGTCCTGGAGACGCACAGTGGCGAGCGTCTCATCGGGCTTGCTCGGCGTGTCCGTTGGCGGGCTCGCGGTGCTCGGGCGAATCCACTCGATGAAATTCACGCCGCGCACGAGCTCCATCGTGAAATACAACTGGCCGTGCTCGACCACTAGCTCGTAGAGAGAAACCAGGTTCGGATGGCTCACGTCGGCGAGTGCGCGGAACTCGTTCTTGAACTGAGCGATCGCGGCAGGGTCGAGCCACTTGAGAGTCTTGAGCGCGACCAGTGTGTTTCGGTCACGGTCCAGTGCCTCATAAACGACGCCCATGCCGCCGGATCCGAGTTGACGGTGAATGTCGTAGCGGTCAAAGCCGCTGAAGGTGCCGGGCATCGAGCCTGGCTAGGCTACCACCGGTCGACTAATATCGCGGCGGATGCGCGCTGTAATATTCGACCTCGACGGGACTCTGGCTGACACCCTTGGCGACATCGCCGACGCGATGAACTACGTACTGGCTGAATCTTCTTTGCCAACTCATAGCGATGAGGATTACCGGACATGGGTCGGCTGGGGCCTACAACACCTGGTTGACCACGCACTGCCGCTGTCGGCTCGCGACCAGGGCCGCGAATTCGCGGCTCGGTTTCGCCGATACTACGCGGAGCATCTGGTCGTGCGCACGACACCGTATCCAGGAGTCGCCGAACTGTTGGACCAGCTGGCTGGGCGATACGTACTGGGAGTGCTCAGCAATAAGCCGCAGGCGCTCACGACAACCATGGTGGACGCACTGTTCTCGCGCTGGCCCTTCGTCGACGTGGTCGGCGCCCGGGACGATGTTCCCCATAAGCCGGATCCCACGTCCGCTATCGCCCTGGCTCAACGATTGGGTTTCGAGGCTGAGCAGTGCGTGTTCGTCGGCGACTCGGAAGTCGACATGGAGACGGCGTTACGGGCCAACATGCGCGCCATCGGCGTGGATTGGGGGTTCCGCGATCGAACGACCCTGAGCGACGCGGGCGCTCACGCAGTGCTGGGCCAGCCAGCCGATCTGATGCAGTTTCTCGAGGACTAAGGCGCGGGAACGCCGACGTCGGACCAAACGGCGAGCTCATTGCCGCTCGGGTCCGCAAAGTGGAACCGGCGTCCGCCCGGGAAGCTGAATATATCTTTGACGATCGTCCCGCCGGCCTCGGTAACGGCACCGACGCTGGCCTCCAGATCGGACGAATACAAGATCACCAGTGCACCACCGGCACTCACTGCTTCACCTTTGCACAGGCCGCCGACTTCGCGGTCAGCGCCCTTGATGCCGCAGTAGTCCGGCCCGTAGTCGTTGAAGTCCCAGCCGAACGCTGCCGCGTAGAAACTCTTGGCGGAGGCCACATCCGTGACGGTCAGTTCGATGTAATCGATCGCGTGGTGAACATGGCTGACGGCATCGGACATGGCGCCGAGCCTAGCACGGAGGCTATGCTGTGGTGCCATGCGCTCCATCTGCTTCAGCGTCGCAGTCGTGTTCCTCGTGGCCGCGTGCAGCCGCAACGAACCGCCTCAAAACAACCCGGCGGCCGAGAGACCTTCGGTGAAGCCTCGGCCTGCGAACAAAGCGCCTGTTGCAGCGAAGCCGAAAGCCAAAGCGATCTGCGACGTACCGGAGTTGGCCACTCGCTTTTCCGCGGCCAAGCGTGTCGTCGCCATGGGGGACGTGCACGGAGACGGCAAGGCGACCCGTCGGGCGTTGCGTCTGGCCGGCGCTATCGATGCCAGCGACAAGTGGATCGGCGGCAAGCTTGTGCTGGTGCAAGTGGGGGACATCCTCGATCGCGGCGACGACGAGCAGGAGATCATGGAGCTGTTCGAGTCGCTACGAGTGCAGGCGAGAGCGGCCGGCGGGGCGGTGCATGTACTCAACGGCAACCACGAAACCCTGAACGCCCGCGGCGTCTTCAACTACGTCACCCCTGGCGGATTCGCCGACTTCGAGGACGCTCCCGGCGTCGCTGATGCCCTCGGCGAGACAAAGGGAAACGAGCGTGCGCTCAAAGCCCGCAAGCTCGCCTTCGCACCCGGTGGCCCCTTCGCCAAGATCTTGGCCCAACACAACACGGTCGTGATCGTCGGCGACACCTTGTTCGTCCACGGCGGCGTCCTTCCCGACTACGTGACCTATGGGTTGCGCAAACTGAACACAGAGCTCCGCTGCTGGCTGGCCGGCAAGACTCCACCGCCCAAAGCACTTCGCGATCCGAGCAATCCTCTGTGGAGCCGCGCGTACTCCGCCGGCAAGGCCCAGTGTGGGATCCTCAAGCGCACCCTGGAGATGCTCAAGCTCAAACGCATGGTCGTCGCCCACACACCGCAGGCCGGAATCAACGCCGCGTGCGACGGCATGGTGTGGCGCATCGATACGGGCATGGCCGCTCATTACAGCGGGCCAACCCAGGTGTTAGAGCTCACCAAGAGCGGCCCGCGGGTACTCAGCTACGGCAAGAAATAGCGCCCCCGGGAGGAGCTGTGACCATCGCTTCACAGCGCGTTTCCAACCGTTGTTCACTGCGCCAACTTGTCTCGTTGTGAATGCCGGCAAAAGCGTGGTGGACCTCCACAAACGTGTCGCGTCCTCCGACAGGTTTCCTTAATCATCATAAGGGCATGCGGGTTGCATCAGTTGATCCCATGCTCAAACACGCACTACTCGTAGCCACCGCCATCACCCTCGTTCCCGCCGTCGGTTCGGCCGAACCGTTTGTCGACGGCATCGGCGCACGCATCGGCGGCTATGGGTTCCGCGAAATGGCGAACGCCAACGTCATGGATGAGAAAAGCGGTACCGGCTGGGAGGCGTGTCGAATGAACGGTCTCGGCATTTTCGCCACTAAGACTGTGTCCCAGTTCTTCTTCGTCGAAGGCGCGATGGACACGTACTTCACGGATGCGTTTCCGACAGGGGAAGCGCACGGCAACTACGACACGCCCATCGATCGCGTCTCCGGTTTGTTCACCGTGGCCGGCGGCGCGCGCCTGTGGCCAGACAAGGTCGTGTCGCCGTACATCCAGGCCGGCATCGGTGCGGAGTTCACCCGGGTCCGCTTGCCCGCCCTGGGTATGGAAGACACGGCGGTGTTGCCGTTCGGCTTCTTCGGCGTCGGCGCCACGGTCAAGGTGGGCGACAAGCTGCGTCTGGGAGCGACCCTGCGAGTCAACGCCATGGGCTACTACGACGATGCTCAGTTTCAGACTGAACTGAAGCATCAGATGGAGCTCGCCACCCAGGGACAGTTCTTCTTCAGCTACGCCCTATGAAGTGCATCGCGCGCATAGCACTGGTGGCTGTCGCCGTTGGTTGCGCGGCCGGCTGCGTGGGCGATGACGACTCGCCAGCCGCGAGCGTCGACCTGGGCCTACCGGCGCATTTTCCGCCGCCGACCGTTCCCGACGACAACCCACTCACCGCCGATAAGATCGAACTCGGCCGCCATCTGTTCTACGACGTGCGGCTGTCGGTCAACGAAGCCATTTCCTGCAGCTCCTGTCATCAACAGCAGTTCGCGTTCGCCGACGAGCACTCGGTCTCCCTCGGTGCAACCGGCGACATCGGCGTGCTCAACGCGCCCAGCCTCACCAACGTTATCTACGCAAGCCCGCTGACCTGGGCCCACGCGGGCATCAGCGCCATCGAGGACCAGCTCAAGGGCCCCATGTTCGGCGAGTCACCACTGGAGATGGGAATTACCGGCGCCGAAGAAACGATCCTGGCCAGACTGCGCGGCGAGCCCGTGTACGACGAGCTGTTTGCGGCCGTATACCCGGACGAGACCGGCGAGCTGATCACACTCGACCGGGTGCGCTTCGCTCTGGCTTCCTTCGTCCGGTCCCTGGTGTCGTACCGCGCTCCGTTCGACGCGTTTCTCGCCGGCGACATGGCGGCAATCTCCGAAGGCGCTCGCCGCGGCTCCGAACTGTTCTACTCGCCGCGTCTGAACTGCGGCAGTTGCCACTCGGGGTTCGCGTTCACTTCGGCCACGCGGTCGTCGGTCACCACAGGACAGCCCGTCAGTCCGTTCCACAACATTGGCCTGTACAACGTAGACGGCGAGGGTGCGTACCCAGATGCCGCCGTCGGCCTTATCGGCGAGACCGGAGTCGCGCGTGACATGGGCCGATTCAGGGTGCCTACCTTGCGCAACGTGGGCCTCACGGCTCCGTACATGCACGACGGCAGCGTCGCCACCCTCGAGGACGTACTCGCGATCTACGAAAACGGCGGCCGCGACGTAACGGATGGGCCGCATGCGGGCGACGGGACGGTCAATCCGCTACGCAGCAACGACCTGCCGAGCTTCGAGCTAACCGAAGCCGAGCGCACTGATGTCATCGCGTTCTTGCGCAGCCTGTCCGACGTCAGCTTCACGACGGACCCGGCGCACGCTAATCCGTGGGCCGACTCAACCCCTGAGCTGGCCGACTAGCTCGGCGTCTCTTTGCGCCCATCCGCATGGCGAGCAAACCGCGCCTGGCCGCGTTCATGGACTGGCTCATTGTTCTTCCACGGCCAACCGCCGAACTGGGTGCGCCGGTAGTCCTGATACGCCTGGCGAATCTCTTGCCGCGTGTTCATCACGAACGGCCCGTGCTTTACGACCGGCTCACCGATGGGGCGGCCTTGTAGCAGTAGGATCTCCACCTCATCGGGGCCGGCCTCCAGTGCGATGGCGACCTCGGGACGAACTTGTACCTGGTGGTAGGCTGGGATGAGCTTGCCTGCGACCTTCAGCTGCTTGCCGCGAAAGAAGTAGAGCGTGCGGTGCGTCCCTTTGGCTGCCGCGGGAACCGTCCACTGGGCACCCGGAGCCATCTTGATGGTCCACATGGCAACGTCGCTGCCTGCCTGGGACGCCCACGAGTTCGGCGGCGGTGACGCGGGCTTGGCCGACGCCAGTGAGCCTGCGATGACCGCAACCCGGGTCTCACGCTTTGCCGCATCGCGCGCGACGTGCCGCGGAATCAGCTTGTTCCACAGCATCGAAAAATGGGGTGGAACCATCTTGTTCTTGCGCGGCAGGTTCAGCCAGATCTGAAACAGCTCGAGCGGGTTGTCCTGGTCGGACTTCAGCAACGGAAACATCTCCGCGTGCAGGATGCCTTTCCCCGCCGTCAGCCATTGCACGTCGCCGCCGCCGTATCGAGCCGCAGCACCCATGGAGTCGGAATGATCGAGTAAGCCCCGGCGCACGACCGTCACGGTTTCGAACCCGCGATGGGGATGCTGCGGGAACCCGGGCACCTTTTGGCCGTGATACATGCGCCAGCCGTCTTTGACCGTAAAGTCACTACCCATGTTGCGGCCAACCAGAGTCGATGGAGCGGGGCCCATCTGTGCGTTGCCGGCGGGATAGCGGTCGTCGTGGTGCACGCAGAACAGGAATGGATCGCGGGTCTTCCAGCTGAAGCCGAGGCGCTCGACAGCGAGCACCGTGCCAGCAGTCGGCGTGGCGGACTTGCTCGTCGCCGGGTGCTTGCCTGGCTTGCTGGAGCCCCGCTCAGAGCAACCTGCCGCGGTCGCGCCGGCTACGGCGAGCAGCTTGAGGGCATCGCGTCGGGTTACTTCGGCCACGACGTCTACATTAGTAGCCAAATCCCGGCGAAGCAATTACCCTCGCCGCGTGGCTACCAAACTCATCGTCGACACGTCTCACGGATCGTTCCATATCGAATTGGACGATGTCCGCGCGCCCAACACCGTCGCCAACATCCTGCAGTACGTCGATGCAGATCACTACGCAGGCACTGTGTTTCACCGGGTCATTCCCGGGTTCATGGTTCAGGGTGGCGGCTACGACGGGTCGTACAACAAGAAGCCGGTAAATCCGCCCGTGGCCAGTGAAGCCGACAATGGCCTCAAGAACACTCGCGGCACCGTAGCCATGGCGCGCACCAGCGACCCGCACTCGGCCACCGCACAGTTCTTCGTCAACGTGGTGGACAATGCGTTCCTCGATCATCAGGCCAAGAATGGGCCAGGGTGGGGCTACACGGTTTTCGGCAGCGTGAGCGAAGGCATGGACGTGGTAGACGCCATTCGCAATCTGCCCACCGGCGCCGTCGGGCCGTTTCGCAAGGACGCGCCGCTGGAGGCCGTCGTCATCAACGCCATTCGCAGAGCCTGAGGCGACTGGTCAGCCGCGAACGCCGTAGTACAACATGGTCCCCGCGGCGAACAGCAAGCCGAACGCAAGGCCGCCAAACGCCGTGGCGTGGCCGATATCGGTCACCTGCGTGAGCATGGCAGCCGAGCCCAGCGCGCCTGCGGCCAGCACAGCAGCCGCGTAGCGGAAGCGGCGTCGCCGGTATGCCGTGGCGTGGGCGGCGTATTCTTCAGCAGCGTCCATCACTCGTAAGACGCTGGCAGTGTAGACCGGGTTACCCGACAAAACACGACATTCGTGTCCGGGAGGTCCGCGACCCGGGCAAACGCGTCAGAGGTCACGAAGTGGGCCCGCGAGGGGTGTTTCGGCAACGATTACCCAATGTTCGGTCGGGTAGGAGACCACGGCACACCGCTTGCTCTAGGAGTCCTCAACTCAGCAAGGGGAACTCCATGTACACACTCAATCGAATCGCACTGCTCATCGCCTCTATCAGCCTCGCCGCGTGCGGTTCCAGCGAAGCCGGTGATGGCGGTGGCGGCAACGTCGGCTTTGGCGGCGCACAGGACATCGGCCAGTTTCGCTCCATCCTCGACTCCGGCGGCATCCCGGGCGCCGAGACACTGGACGCCAATGGCTTCTTCAATGAGCATTTCACAGAGCTCCCCGATGCCGATTGCGGCCAGACGCTGTGCACCTACGCCATGGTCTCCGTCGGTCGCGACTGGGTCGCCGGCGAGCACCAGGCGGTCATGCAAATCTCGATGAAGACCCCCATCGACCCGACCACCCTCGTACGCAAGCCGCTCAACATGGTCGTGGTCGTAGACACGTCCGGTTCGATGACCGCCGACAACCGGCTCACGTACGTGAAGCAGGGCCTGGAAATTCTCATCGATGAGCTACAAGAGGGGGACCGACTGGGCATCGTCGAATACAACTCCAACGTTCGCGTGGTCGCCGAACTGGCCGACGCACTCGACAAAGAGACGCTCAAACAGCGCGTGCGCGGCCTCGTCGCCGGCGGTTCGACCAACATCTTTGGCGGACTCAGCGGGGGCTTCACCATGCTCGCCAACAACATGGACATCGAGCGGCAGAACAGGGTCATGTTCCTGTCCGATGGCCTCGCCACAGCCGGTGACACCAGCACCGCGTCGATCATCGCCATGTCCGAAGGCTACATAAGCGAAGGCATCGGCCTTACCACCATCGGTGTCGGCAGCAGCTTCAACGTTGACCTCATGCGCGGCCTGGCCGAGCGCGGGGCTGGCAACTTCTACTTCCTGGAGAGCGCCGCGGCTATTGACGAGGTGTTCAGCGACGAGCTCGACTTCTTCGTGACTCCCATCGCCCTCGACCTGCAGCTGACCGTCTCGCCTGGCGCCTACACCCTGGGCACCGTGGTCGGTACCCGCCTGTGGAAGACCCAGGGCTCACTCGGCCGCGTGGACATTCCGGCCGCCTTCGTGTCCAGCCGCACCAGCACCACTCCGGGCAACGGTCCACGCGGTGGTGGTAGCTCGATCTTCGTCCGCATGCTGCCCGACCCGGGCGCAACTGAGAACCTGGAGCAGGTGGCACAGGTGCAGCTCAGTTATCGCTTGCCGGGCCAGACCGAGCGCATTACTCAGACCGTGGATGTCATCAATCCGAACCAGCCCGGCGAGACCCCTGAGGAAACCTGGACCAGTCACGTCGCCATGGAAAAGAACTACGCCATGTACAACTTGTTCCTTGGCCTGCGCGAGGCTGCCCGCGAAGCAGCCACCGATTACAGCTGCGCGCTCTCGACCTTGAACATCTTGCGCGAAGACGCCGCTATCTGGAACGAGCTACGCCAGGACGAAGATATCGCCGCCGACATCGAGCTTGTCGATTCGTTCGCGGCCAATCTGCGCGCAGCTGGTGCCTACGCCGACGACCCGCAGCAGGCCTGTGACACGGGCTGGATCCCGGACCCGGACTATCCCTACGGCGACGACTACGAGCACGACGGCGCATACGCGTGCTCCAGCGGCGGCAGCACTCCGGGCTCTGGTTTCGCACTGCTGCTCATGGCCGGCGCTTTCGTACTGCTCCGCCGGCGCAAGTCGGCCCGGGGCTAAGCCAGGTACAAGCCAGGTACAAGCCAGGTACAAGCCAGGTACAAGACCCGGCCAACGTCAGCTCGGTAGGCGAATCCCCATGCCTTCGAGCTGGCGTTCGATGTGCGGCACCCAGCCTTTGTTCGCCATGGGCGACGCCGGGCTTGGATGCAGGATCGTACTGATCGGCAGCTCATCATCTCGTCCCGCCAGCGCGATCTGCGCCCGCTTCTCCGCGAACTTTCCTATCCCGATAACGCGACTCGGCTCGAGAACATCGACGACTTTGCGCAGCGCGTCGTCGCACACGTCGAACAGCGCGTTGCGCTCTTCCTTGCTCAATTTGTCAGGCGTGTAGTTCGCGCCGCTCTCCACCATGAATGACAGCGGGCAGTAGTTCCAGACGAAGAACTTGTTGAAGAACCGCTCGGGCTTCTTGTAGCGGTCCTGCGCCCAACCCCAGAGCCGCGCGCCGCTTACTTCACGACGCTCGCAGTCGAAACCGAGAACCGGGCGCTTCGGGTGTTGCAGCTTGGGCTTGCGAATCTTCGCGTCGATGCCCAGCCAATCACGCACCGCTGCGATCTCCCCGAAGGGCACGCCGGTCTGCGCCATGCCCCAGGGCCCCGGGTTCATGCCCAGCATTAGCGCGACGCCCGAGCCAGTGGCGTACTTAGACAGGTACTGCTCGTTGGCCGCGGCCGCGTAGGTCAGCGGGTTGTAGACGAACTTGACCTTGCCGCTGAACTCGAGTCGGTTGACTTTGCGGCTCAGCGCGCGACTCAGGCGGACCATCGGTGAAGGAGTTGCGGACATCGACGCATTCTACCGACCCGGACTGACGTCGCAAGCGTGGAGCAAGCGTGTATGCTGCCGGCGAATGCGCCGCGGTCCGCTGTACATGATTCTCGCGGGGCTGATGTTCACCGTCATGGTGAGCATGGTGAAGCACGTGCGCGCGGACATGGCCGCCATGGATGTCATCGTTTGGCGTGGACTCGCCGCGATTCCGCTAGCCTGGCTGTTTGCACGCACGGTTGGGCTGCGTGTGCACAACAAGCCCTTGTTGGTCCTGCGGGCGCTGCTCGGCTTCGGCGCCATGATCGGCTACTTCACTGCGGCCAAAGGCTTACTCGTCGCGGACTTATCACTGATCGGCAAACTGCACCCGATCCTGGTCGCCCTCGGCGCGGGGTGGCTGCTCGGCGCGTCGGAGCGACCGGGACCGCGCCTCTGGTTGGTCTTGATAGGAGGCGTCGCTGGCTGCGCGCTCATCCTCGCGCCGGACCTCGCGGTGGGATCTGTGTACGGACTCTACTGCCTCGGCGCCACCATATCGTCGGCGGCCGCGCATCTGTGTATTCGCGCGCTCATGCGCACCGACGATTCACGGGTGATCGTCCTCTACTTTCAGTGCATCGGCAGCAGCATGGCTCTGGTCTACATCCTGGCGAGCACCGGCGCTATGCCCGTGTTGCCGCCCCTCGAACTAATGCCGTATCTGGTTGGCATCGGCGTCACCGCCACCTTCGGTCAGATGCTGATGACTCAAGCGTACAAAGAGGACCGGGCGGTGGTGGTATCTGCCGCACGTTACTCAGAGCCCCTTTGGGCGCTGCTCGCGGACATCATCATCTTTGCGACGCTGCCCGGCTGGAACGTTTTCGTTGGCGGCGCAGTCATCATCGGCGCCGGCCTGTTTTTGTTGTTGGCGTCTGCGCCCCGGCAAGAATCAGGGTAGGCTCGAACGGTGACCGACGAGGACGACAAACAAGCCGACGCGCAGCCCGCGACAGAGCCACCTGTGGCGAAGCCCGTCGCTCAGAGAGCGCCCGCGGCGCCCCATGTCCACGGTCCCAACTGCAGCCACGACCACCACCATGGCCACAGTCATGCGCCGAAACAACCGGCGCGCGCGGTCCAACGTCCCGGCCGCAACGAGCCCTGCCATTGCGGCAGCGGCAAGAAGTACAAGAAGTGCCATCTGCGTTCTGACGGCGGTTAGCGCACGCTAGCGCCGTTTACCCCCCAAGTAGCAAAAGTGCCCACAATGTAGGGCACTTTGGGGGTGCATGACCGCAAACATCTGACCCCATTGGGGGTAGTCGTCCTTCAACCAAAGTTTTACGGGTTTTGGGTTCTCGCACAGATGTGATCACGCGTTTTTTGGCGCGGTAGATGCACTGCACTAACAGCGGAGGGAAACGTATGAAGCTGTTCGTCGACTACATGGATCCACAAGGTGAGTACTGCGGAGCGGGAGCGGCTTGCACGGTGGACCCGTCATTGCCGATTGGAGTGCTCACCGCGGTGGTGTTCTTGAACGCCGTAGGGCAGGGTGAAGGCGCGAGAACACGCCGGGTGTTTCACGTAGAAGGCGGTCGGTTTTTGCCTGAGGACACTCTGGAAGATTGCGATGTAGGCGACCTCGATACGCTGATCATCGTGAACACGGATGACCTTGCGCTCCACGTAGCCACGAAGTTGCTCACGTCCTGGTGGACGAACGGTGGCGCGGCAAGACGCTGCCCAACATACACACCACATCAGCTGAGGTGTTAGACTGGCCGTGTGGCCGACGATGGCAGTCCCGCAACGAGCAACGATAACGACCTGAACGTTTTCTCTCTGTTCGAGGGCGTTAGCCTTACCGCGCGCGCGAATCTCCTATTCGACTGCGACGAGCGAACTCTCCAGCCAGGTGAAGTGCTGATTGAGCATGGCGCGGACAACAGTGCGCTTTATCTGGTCATGAACGGACGATTCGGCGTCTACCTGGACAAGGTCCACGACGATCCGCTTGCGTTTATCGAGCGCGGCGAGACGGTGGGCGAACTATCGATCATCGCCGGCAGCGAGGCGTCGGGCGAGGTGGTCGCCGAAGTCGTGTCCACGGTGCTGGTCATCGGTGAGGACGCGTTCTGGGCCCTGACAAACGAATCACATCCGTTCGCGGTGAAGATGCTGGTTACCCTTGCCGAACGATTACGGGCGAACAACGCGACTGTCTCGCGCAACGTTCGCAAGCGGCGCATGTTCGAGCGTGCCGCGATGTTCGATGGACTCACAGGCATTCATAATCGACGCTGGCTCGACGAGTCACTGCACCGCATGGTCGAACGCCATCGCCACGGCGGTGGCGCGTTGTGCGTGGCCCTGTTGGACATCGATCACTTCAAGGGCTTCAACGATCGCTATGGTCACGAAGCCGGCGACTACGTGCTTACGGAAGTGGCCGGCACACTCACGGAGAACCTGCGACCGACCGACCTTGCCGCGCGCTTCGGTGGCGAGGAGTTCGTGATCATCTTCCCCGATACGAAACAGGTCGACGCGCTGATGGTTGCGGAGCGAGTGCGTGAAGCTGTGCAAGCCCGCCCCCTCGTCGCGCCCGGCAATCGCGAGCTGCCGAACGTGACGATTTCCATCGGAGTCGCCGAACTCGAAGCCGAGCAAACGGTTCCGAGCTTGATGAAGGTCGCCGACTCGGCCATGTATCGAGCGAAGCATGGCGGCCGAAATCAGGTCATGCCGGGCAGTCTGAGCGATCTGGAAACCACCGATTAGCCAGAGCGCCGTCTGTCCTTGTCGCGAGCCTTGCTGGCTGCTTTTGTGGGAGCGGACTCTGACAGGGGCAGGGTAACTTGCTAATTTTACACGTTCAAAGTTGTTAGTAGAAAGTGCAACTCCCGACGCAGGCAAACCGCTAGAGTCCGCCGCATGGACCGCATCGGACTTACGATAATGAGTTTCGCGATGGTGTGTGCTTGCTGCGGAGGTGGGACCAGCGGCGGCGTGGACGGTAGCGGCGTTGGACCGAACGCCGATGCTCGCCCGGGAAATCACGATGCCGGTGAGCCACCTGCCACCACGTCGGGCTGCGGGGACACGACCCTGCTAGAGGTCCCGACTCATACGGCACAGCGAGGGCCGTGGCCCGTGGGCGTGCGCACGGTGTCCGTCGGCGCCCTGACCGTCGAAGTCTGGTACCCGGCAAAGTTCGGAAGCGACGCTGGCAAAACGCCTGTTCGCTACGACATCCGGCCGCAGCTGCCCGCGTCCCAGCAAGGCATGATCTCCGACTCGGACAATCCATGGCAGGACTGCGATTGCTACCGCGATCTGGAACTCGACACCAGCCACGGCCCGTATCCGGTGGTGGTGTTCGTTCATGGAACCGCCGCCTTCCGGACTCAGTCGTTGGCGCAGATGACCCATTGGGCGAGCCGCGGCTTCGTTGTGGTGGCCGCTGACCATCCTGGCCTCAAGCTCGCGGACATGCTGTCGTTCGTCTGTCCCGACTCGGCGAGTGGCAGCCAGAACCTCGACGCCGACGTGGACGCCATGCTCGGAGCTCTAGAGTCGCCTTCCGGAGAGCTGGACTTCCTTGCCGATCGCATCGACATGACGCGCATCGGCGTCGTGGGTCACAGCGCCGGCGGTAACGCAGCCGGTGCCGCGTCCGCGAAAGACGGCGTGCGAATCGTCATCCCCATGGCCGCGGGGCCGACCACCGACGCCAGCGGGGCGCTGGAGACGAGCTTGTTTCTAGGAGCCGACGCAGACGCCGTGGTGTCCTATTCCTCCGTGAAGTCCGGCTACGAGTCGTCGCCGTCACCGAAACGCTTCATCGGCATCGGCAATACCGGACATCTGGCGTTCTCCCAGCTGTGCGAGCTGACGAACACCGCGGGCAAGAACCTCGTCGAAGTCGCGGACGCCGCCGGGGTCTGTGGCGTATTCCTCGCCGGAGCGCTCTACGATTGCAAAGACGAGTACATCGCTGGTCCCCTCGCCAGCGAGATCGTCAACTACGCGACGAGCGCAGCCCTCGAGAGCGTGCTGCATTGTTCCGGTGCAGCGGCCAACTTCGACGCGCTGCAGAGCAACTACCCCGAAGTCGTCGACCACAGCGACTCACTCTGATTCCAGGTTGGGCGGGTCAAGTTCGCTGAACCCCGGACTGAGGTACTTGATCATGCGAGCACGGTTTACGACCTTCTGGCTCTTGAACCACTTGCGAGCCTGGGCCTTGAGCACATCACCCGTTTCGCCCTCAGTCAGCTGGCCCAACCGATAGCGAGCGCTGGCGGCGTCGTGCTGAGCGTTGCACTGGTCGAAATACGGAATCGCCGACTCGACCAGGTCCCGCGCCTCGTCCGCTCGACCATCGCTCAGGAGGAACGGCGCTCGGTAAAGCGCGCTATACCCGGAGGCCATCGGCGTTCCGAACTTCTCCAGCGCACGGATGTTGCGCATCGCGAGTTTTCGGTTGCCCAACGCTACTGCGCCGACCGCTGTGAGTTTGTCAACCTCGCTCTTGATGAAGGGCAGCCTGTGCACCAGCAGCTGCTTGATGAGCGATTTGGCGTTGGCCAGGATGTCGAGAGCCTCGGCTGCACGTCCCTGGTACAGCCGCACCGCCACCCGGCTGATCATCACCGTGTAGTGAGCAACATACTCGCGTCCCTCGGGCCAGCCATCGAGAGCAGCATCCAGCTCAGCATCGATCTCGTCTGCGCGATCGTCGCGGAGCATGAACAGCACGGTCGCATGTCCGCGCAGCGCGCTTCGCATGTGGCGATCGTTGTGCTCTTCGGCCGTATGAATCAGCCTGGGCAAAAGCTTGCCGACTCGGTTGAACAAGCCCATCGTGACCAGCGATAGGCAGTCCCAGTAACGCGACGTGTTGCGCTCCCACCAGGCGTCTGGGTACGACCTCAACAGCTTGTACGTGGCGTCGAAGCTCTTGTGGGCGGCGGGATACTCGCAGCGAAACAGGTGCAGATATGCCGCTCCCATGTGCGCTGCCGCGCGCAAGTAGTCGTCATCGAGTCGGTCGGCATGCTCCACAACCTGTTGCTGCAGCTTCTCCGCCCGAACGGCAGCGCGGCCACCTTGCACAGCAAGGAACGCGACCTCGGCGGCGATGGCTCGCCAGACGCGCCGCTCTTCGCCGACCTTGAGCGCGAACAGCAGGTGCTCGGTTTGCATCAACGTGCCGTTGAGATGATCGACGACCCCCAGAGACGTCGCCGCTGCAAACAACGAGTCGATTCGGGCCAGGTCCGGCGCCGCACACTCCTCCTCGGTCCTGGCCGTGTAGCCAAGTCCACGCATGGAGATGCGCGCGCGGTTGATTCCGATGCTGAGCACCGTGCGAGCTTTACTGCGGCCGACCTTGACCCCGAGTTGGCGCGCCACCTCGCCCAGTCGAGCCAGGCCTTCTTCGATATGTCCCGCGTGCAGTAGATCGTCGGCAGCCAGCCTCGTGAGTTCGACGCCTTCGTCCGGGGCCGCGTCCTGGGCTAACTCCAGGTATGCCTTCGCCGCATCGGCTCCGTAACCGGCGATGTGCAGCGCGCGAGCGTAGTGGCTCAGCAGTTCCCGCCGTCTATCGCCGCTGGCCAGGCCGACCGCCAGTTCGTACAGGCGTGCGGCGCGACCAAACGCGAACGCAGCTTCGGCCAACCCGGCGGCTCGCTCAGCGTATACGAGTGCGCGCTCGGGGTCTGATTCGGCCAGGTAGTCCAGGCCAAGTAGATCGGCCGTCTGGCCGTCGCTGCCACTCGCTTCGTACGCGCCGCGCACGCGTTTGTAGATGTCGCGCACTTTGCGCGGTGATAGTTCAGCGACCACCGCTTCACGCAGCTGGTCGTGATAGACGCCCACGTTGTCCTTGCGGTCCACGCGAAGCATGTTGGCGGCCACGAGTAGCTCCACGCTGCGCCGAGCGTCCGCCTTGTTCAGGGCGGCGACATCGCATAGCAACTGGCGCGAAACGGGCCTGCCAATGACGGCGGCAGCGCGCATGACACTCGCAGCCTCCGCCGGGAGATTCGTAACTCGCTCGTGAATGACCTGACGCAGTAGTGTGCCGTCGACAAAGCCCGCGTCCAGGTCGGCCTCTGGTTTCGCTTTCAGGTGGCGAACGATCTCACCGATGAAGAACGGGCTGCCCTGACCTTCGCGCACGATCTGCTCCAGCCAACGTTCGACGTCGATCTGATGCTCTCGGGCCATCTGGTCGATGAGCGCGTGGGAGACCTGGGCCGGTAGGGGGTCGAGGCGCAGGCGTCGCTGTTCCGCGGCGACACTGACGATCATCGGGTCGTCGGCGGCTTCGTTGCGATACGTCGCGACGAACAACAACGTGGGCGCATCGGGCGGCCGGAGCAGCTCGCGCAAGAGCGCAGCGCTATCTGCATCTCCCCATTGCAGGTCGTCAATGAAGATAATCAGGTCGACGTGCCGGGCGAGGCGCCTCAGTAACTGCTTGAGCGCTGCGAATGCCCGACTACGCAGGTCCCGCATATTGGCCGCGGACTGCTCCTTGGGCGCCGGCGGGTAGCGTCTGAGTTCGAGCACAGGAAACAACTGGACCAGCGCGTCCATGTGATCCGGCAGCAGCTGTTTGATGCTGTCGGTCGGCAGAGTCTTGAGGTAGCGGCGCAGATCATCGACCAGGCTGTCGAAGGCCTTATAGGGCACCGACTCGCGCTCGTAGCAGCGCCCCATCAGCACGACGGACGCGCGCTCGTCTTCGGCGGATCGCAAGAACCGACGGACCAACGCGCTCTTGCCAATTCCGGACACACCTTCGACCAGCACGGACACGGTATGCCCCGACAGCATCTCGTCGAACAGCTCGTTGAGCGTCTCCAACTCCTGGGCGCGGCCAACGAAGCTCGCGTCCTGCTTGGGCTCCAAACGCGGCGTGACAGCGCGCAGACGACTCGACACCGCGTGCCGCTGGGACGGTGTGCCCAGCCGCGCACGCACTTCGGCGAGGCTAGGGCGACGGCTGGGCTCGTACTGCAGCAAGTCCATGCACAGGTCATCCAGGTCCTTGGCCACTTCCCGACCCAGTTTTGACGGTCGCGTCGGCGGCGTCCGGCACGACTCCATGATCTCGGCGATGGGGCCGCTGTGCGGCAGATGGCCGGTAAGCGCCTCGTAGAGGGTCACGCCCACGCTGTAGAGATCGCTGGCCGGTGACAAATCCGTGGATCCGTACTGCTCCGGGGACATGTAGCCCGGCGTGCCCATCATTCGCTGTGTTTCCCCGTCCAGGTGCTTACGTTTGGCCAGGGCGGCGGTCAGGCCGAAGTCGAGCAAAACAACGCGTTCACGGTGGGTCACCATCACGTTGGACGGTTTGATATCGCGATGGATCATCCCGGTGTCGTGCAATGCGGTGAGTCCGTCCAAGATGCCCAGCAAACCAGAGCGCAGCCTGCCTTCGTCCGACAGGGTGATAATCCCCGAGCCCCGCGCGATCAACGGCGAGATGGCGGCATCGCTAAGTCGCCCGCTGTCCTGACTCGAGCTGGAGTTCGAGCCAGCGGAGTTCGGAGTCGACGCGGCCGCAACCTGAGTATCGGCGATCTCTTCGGCGCGTCCCTTGCCCAACGCCCTGACCCCGAGCTTCTTATTGGCGCCGCGGACGTAGAACAAGAAGTCCCCACCACGAATGAGTTCCATAGTGAAGAACCAGTGACCCTCGGACTCGATCAGCTCGAGTAAGCGAACCAGGTTGGGGTGGTGCATCCCCTGCAGCGAGCGGAATTCTTGTTTAAGGTAGTAAAGACTCTGCGCGCTCATGTGGCGCAGGGTCTTCAGGGCCACATTTTCGTCCCGCTCGCGATCGAATACCTCGAACACGACCCCCATGCCACCGGCGCCCAAACGACGCACTGGTGCAAACCGCTCCGTGCCGGCGAACGTCTCCTGGCTAGTCAGGCCCAAGCCGCTGAGGTCGTCGAGTCCCATCCCGTCTGTGTCACGTGACCAAGTCCCCACCCACGTCACGCGACATGCGAGGTTACCAAACGGACCGAATTTTCGACAGTGCTAGTGCTTGCGGGGCTCAGGGCGGGTCATCGTCCAATCCGGCCCGGGCTCCCATCGGTCGATCAGGTTTCGCTCGTGACGGAATCTCGTCAACGCCATGTAGACCTGCCGGCGGGCTCGATTGATCCCGCCCAGGGGGCGATGCTCGACCAGAGCGCGCCATGGATTGAAGGACAGATTTTCGCCGAAGCGATCCCGGTCCGGAGTGTCGAAGTATTGTTTCCGCAGCGTGACCGTGGCGATCTTGGTGAACTTCGACTTCCACTTTACCAGCGGGTTTTCCACTGGTTGCTTCGCCGGGTCGTCCTGAAACTGAATCATGAAATCGAAGCTCACGTCCTGTTGCTTGAGCCGTTCGGCCAACCGCATGCGCAGGAAGTTGGGGTTACCTTTGCCCACATGCGGGCCGTGGAGTTTGGCTGACGGTGTAAGTTTGTACTTCGCCGCTCGGCTGCCGAACAGATAGGGGACACAGCTGAAGTAGTCCCGCGCGAGCAGGTCGGAGACACCGATCTGTGATTTCCGCGCACGCCATAGAGTAGCCGGGGAACTCACCGCCAACTTGGCGATCCCGCCGAGACCACCAAAGAGAGCGGCGACGAGGGCGTCAAAGCCCGCGACATCCTTAGCCAGAAATGTGGGCGTCGTGATGGCCAGGAAGTCGTGAGTGTTGCAGAACTCCTCCCCATCCAGAAGCTTGTCACCGGCGACCTCCAGCAATTTAATAGCGAAGCCGCGAATGTCTTTGGTGGCGTCGTCCTGGATCTTGTTGTCGGCGTTGGACAGTCGCACCCACGCCTTGAACGTTTTTTCCTCGGCGAACACACCGACCCGCAATGCCTCTGGCAGGTTCGGTTCGATGGCGAACTCGGCCTCGAGGCAACCGTGCATCTTGGGGTGCGCGTCGCGTTTGGTGCTGCCGCCCTCATAGGACTCACGCATCTTGTCTCGCAGCCGGCCGATCAAGCTATCGATGCTCACCTGCTCGTTCGCGGGAACCTGCTCGAGTTTGGGCAACTCACCCTTTGGCGCGACGACAGCGTCGGCCATCATCCTCACACCAGTCAGCGACGGCATGAAGAAATAGGTACTCCCCTTGGTGTTGACGAAGCTGTCCAGGCCAGTGCACTCGGGCAACACGTGCTCGTTCACGTCGGTTTGCACGGTAAAGGTGGGCTCCTCATTACCTTGTTCCTGGCCGCGGAACGGTCCGAGCAATGGGCCGGCGCCGCTTGTGAGATGAGAGAACTTCGAGTTGCCACACCACTGCTGCTGTACGAACTCGAACTGTCGCTCGATATTCGAGTTGAATGCTAGAAAGTGCAGCCCGCGGGGCTTCTTGTTCGTGCCATCCTCGGCCGCCTTGATCATCGCCTCTGGATCCAGCTCAGTGTCAACGGGATCGCCGTAGGGCCGTCCGCGCCGGATGATGCGGTGCAGGTGCGACAGCCGCAGCGACTCGCCCCGATCGATACCGACCTCCCAATCGCGCGGATTACTCCGCCGTAGATGGGAACCAAACGGGCAGCGCGCACCATAGCGATCGTTGTAGTGGTTGGTCTCCAAATAGTTGAAGTTGTCCTCGTCTTCGAAGCGCGTGCTCTTGGGGTCCGCGTCCGGGTGGCGGAGCAATGGAGCGCCGCTAGGCCAGCGACCCACCATCTTGCTGGCGACGGTGACCGGGGTGCCGACTTGCTCCTGCTGCGCGCAGTAGCTCCAGAAGTCCTCGACGTTCTGAGACAGCTGACGGAACACCAGGTAGCTGCCGTCGAGGCCGAAGTTGAAACCATTGCCGCTTACGGGGCCATGAAACACGTTGTCGTAACCATCCCGGTGACCGAGCAGGAACTCGCCAGCAGCAATTGTGTTCCCAGCAACCTCTGGGCGCCCGCTACCCGCTACCACTGGCTGCGCGATACCGTCACGAAAGCCGAAGTGCTCCTTGCGTCCATGCAAACGTCGGCCCTCGAGGGGCTTGTCTATGACCAGCTGGAGCCAGTCCTTGCAGTCGTTCAGTAGGCCGTCGGCGACAACGCCCGCTTCGGTGTCATCGTTGGCGTAGACGAGCAACACCAGGTGCACCTCGTTCTCTTCGCTGCCCCAGTCCCAGAACTCGGGACTGTTGTCCCCGATGTCGCCGTTGATTTGCCGCCGGTAGTAATGGTTGGAGTCCTCGACGTAGGCCAGGGGAAACCCATTGATGAGCTCCGGGTCCAGTTCCATCGCCTTCAGGCCCTCGTAGCTGAACGCGATATTGATAAACGGGCCGTCGTGGTTCTGGGCCTTGGGCGCGCGGCTAGCGTTAGCGATGTCGAGACCGCCGATCCAGTGCCGCAGAGCCGACACCTCTGCGTCCTTCTTCACCCGGCACATCAGGAAGCGTGCGCCGTTCTTGTGGCCGTAACCACGCAACACGATGCCCTGGATGTTATCCAGGGCCAACATGGGCTCCCGGGCATACTCGTTGCCAGCCTGCTTGTCTGCTTCAGGCTTGTGAGCCGCCCGCAGAAAGTACAGCCAGGTCTCGGCATCCATGGCGGATGAATCGGCGACGCCTCGGCGAATCTCGGTGTTGTCGTTGACGTTGACGATGGATAGAGCCGGGTAGGCGCCGTACCAGACCGCTGTCGGCAGTTGGTGATAGCGAGTCCAGCCCAGAAATCGAGCGGCGTCCCGCGAGCCGGCCTTGAGTAGCCACTTCGTGCGCGGATAGCCCTGCGTGTTGCTCCAAACACCGGTAAGCCCGCTGCTCGCCTTGTCGATGAAGTCACCCAGGTAGCTCTGCCACGACGCGTCGAAGTTGCTCATAAACAGAACGTTCCGGTTGCCGATGAGGGCCCAGCGAGCGAACTGAATCGTCGGGATATCGCCGAGCTTGCCCCGATTGAACTGATTGTTCGCAAGAAACTGCAGGGCGAACCAGACGGCGCGAATCACTACCGCGCGCACCCAGCCGGGCTTGACCTTGACCATATGGGTCAGCTGGTTCTGGTGGTACTCGTTCTCGGTTGCGGCGGCCCACTTTTGTCGTTGGTGCGCCTTTACGTCCTCGCGGGGCTCGAAGGGCACATCGGTTTTCTCGAGATGGCGAAACCACCAGACCGCTAGTGCCGGCGGTACGGTCAGAAACAGGAATATCGCCGGTAGAAGCCACCACCAGATGCCCCAGGAGAAGATCGGGTTGAGCACGGACCCGAGGAACAGACCCGCCAGGATCGCGAAGTAGAGGTACTTGAGCTTGTTCAGGGCGCTGGTCGCCCGGTCGACCTTGCCCATGAGGTCCGGCTGAGCCGGGAACGTGGGCACGCCGCTACGAAACTCATCGATGTGCTTGAGTTCATCGATCACCTGGTTGCGAATCTCGTCCGGGCTCTGCTGCTGGCCCTCGGGGGTCGTCAGGATCTTTTCGTTGAGTGCTTGCTGAATGCGCTCGCGCAGGCGTTTCTCGCTGAGGATCTGGTCCCGACTGCGGCCACTAGAACCAACGTAGAACGTGGTGGCCCCCACGTGGCGCTTGTTCATAAAGCGCTTCAGCTCGGCTTTGCCGGTGTAACCGCGGCAATGGGAGAACACCCGGTCGAGGCCATCTGCGGCGTATGCGATCAGCTGGTCTTGATGCAGCGAGCGCGCGTCTCGCTCGTTGGCGCTCTCATCTCCCTCGGGGCCGTCATAGTTGGTCGAGAAGATCAACAATGGCGGCTCTGGCTCCGTCTGCGGATGCTTCGTGTCGTCGATGACGACGAACCGAGCGAAGTGGATCGTGTTCATCAGCTCGAACGGGATGAGCTTCGCCCTGGTCTCGTCCGCGGACGTCTTCTTGCCTTTCATGAAGGCGTTCGTCTCGAGGGCAATCTCCTTTAGCAACTCCTCCAGGTCGCCCAGCTTCGCCGGATCGATCTCGGCGCGCACGAGCATCGCGAACTGGCGCGTCGCCGAAGTTGGAAGGTCCCACCCGATCCCCGTCTCACTCCCACTGTGTTCTGGCATTCTGTGCCGGGGATAGTATTGCGAGCAGGCGCGGCTGCAAAGCGACTGTGGCGGTTGGATTTCTGGCCCCTGGCGGGGGATTCGCTCCGCCGGAAAGACGAGATCTCTGCAGGGGAGGCCAGCGTCCAGCGGCGATGAGCGGCTGCATTACGCTGATTTGGCTGGCAACTTGGGCCGGAGTTGCGTGCCCTCGGGGTTCCGCATAGGCTCAATGTGGCCGCGAAGGGAACCCTATGAAACGAATCTGTCTTGCACTAGCCGTAGTACTCGTCTCCACCGCTTCTGTTGCACTCGCTGATATCAGCATCCGCAAGGGTGGCAGCCAGTGGGCCAAGATCGAGAACAACGGCAATGTGCGCATCAAGGGCTCCATCGTCGGCAAGGTCGAGAGCAACGGCACCGTACGCAAGCGCGGAAGCATCGTGGGCAAAGTCGAGAGCAACGGCACGATTCGCAAGAGCGGGTCGATCATCGGCAAGATCGAGACGAGCGGCACCCTGCGCAAGAGCGGGTCGATCATCGGCAAGATCGAATCCGGCGGCACCATTCGTAAGGGCGGGTCGTCGTGGGGCAGCGCGTCGAATTGTTGCGGCAGCCACGGCGGGAAGCGAAACGTCGCCGCGGTCCTCGCGTTTTTCTCCGGCGACTTTTTCTAAAGAGCCGCTCTTTCTAACAAGCCGCGTCGGCAGTTTCTAAACCAGCGTGCTCTGACGCACCTGCTGGGCGGTTTCGCTGTTCCACAAGGTGAGCATGGGGGCGTGTAGCAGGCTCCCCAACGCGGGATGGCCGTAGTCGACCTGGCGGACCTGACCATCGGGGTCAATGCACGCCTGCTCCCACGGCGCGCGACACGAGCAGTACCCGAAGCGATTAGCGTAGTCGTCGGCTTTCCTGAACTGCGCTAGCGCCGGCGAGGGAGACGCGCAGACGCAGCCAGACGGCGGATTGAGATGATTGACGAACACGACGGGCGTCCCGGCAAGCTCACCCCGGACCGCGCCTACGGCTTCCATAAGTCGCTCATCACCGACGCGCAGTGCGTCGGCCTCCGCGAAACTCGTGGCCGGGAACGTCTCTTCGAGCTTGAGCCAATCGACACCCAGATCGCGCACCAGAGCGGCCAGGGCGCCTGCCTCATCCACGTTGGTCACCCCGAGCACGGTGGACACTCCGATTCGCAGGTCCAGCGCACGCTGTTCACGCAGTTCGACCAGGCCACGCAGGTTCGCCAGAATCCGCTGAAAGCGCCCACCCACGCGCACCCGATCATTGGTCGCGGCCGTAGCCCCGTCCAATGAGACCATGACGCTCGACAGGCCCAGGTCGACCAACGAACGTGCGCGCTCGCCGTCGAGCAGCATCGCATTGGTGGCTAGATGAACACCGTAGCGACCGGAGCGATGCACACGGGCCGCCTGGATGCCGCGCAGCACTTCGTCGAACATGGGCGTGGTCAGACTCTCCCCGCCATGCACGAAGCCGAAATAGTCGGCCGCGGCGAAGGTTGGCTTCAACGCCTCGATGAGCCATGGCTGCATGGTGCGTGCGCGTCGGCCCGCGGTAAGAGTCGGCGCACCGGTGATGCAATGCGCGCAGCGCAGATTGCACGCTTCGGTGACCGTTACATAAATACGTGCGGGCTCCGCGGGGCATTCGGTGAGCTGATTGCGCTGTGCTTCGCGACAGATCGCGGCGTTCTCCCTCGCCAGAACAGGGTCCCAGCGCGCCGTCCGGTCGAGCACGGCCCAGCCATGGCCGTCGAGAGTCACGCTGCTGCCAGAGAGCTTCACTCCGGGCGCGCCGATCACCAGCGCCGCGGGCTCCACCCCGAGCTCGACCGTGCACGGAGCACCACCGCGATTCATCAGCACATCGACCACATGGCTGCCAGATGCCCGCCGAAACGCGAACACGTCGGTGCCCTGATTGGCCATAGGCATCGACTGCTCGGTCCCGTTGCGCAGCGCCGGATATCGTGCCCGCACTGCCAGGACGGCGCGGACGAACCCGAGGGTCTCCGTGTCCCAGCTGCCCGGGCTCCACTCCATGCACTGGCGATCCGGCCACGCATCCTCGAACTCGCAGGTCGCTACATCGCTGCGTAAGCCGACTTCGTCTCCGTAGTAGAGCACCGGGATGCCAGCTCGCAGCAGAGTGGCGAGCTGGCCCAAACGCATGAGTCGTGGGTCGCCGGTTGCGCTCAGCAGCCGCGACTGGTCGTGAGTCGACGTGAACGCCATGGACGTCCAACTGGGTCCACCGCGCTCGATTTGGCGCTGCCTGCGAACATGCTCCAGTTCTTCGGCACCAGTCTCGCCACACAGCCAGTCACGCAACGCGTGGGAGAACGCGAAGTCTGTCGCGGCGTGCAGTGTGTCCCCGGTCCAGCGATGGCTGTTACCGGGAATCACTTCGCCGAAGACGACCGCCTCACGATTGAGTCGGCGTACCCGTGACTTGATTCGACGCAGCAGTGCTGGCGGCACATCTGCGGCAGCGTCCACCCGAACGCCATCCGCCCCCATGTCCATCCAGTATTCGAACGTGTCGACCAGATAGTCCCGGACCGCCGGGGTGTTCAGATTCAGCAACGGCTCGCGCCATTGGCCCTTTTGATAGTGGCGATAGCCGGGCCGCTCGCCCTCGGCGAATGGGTGGCTATAGACGAAGAACCAGTCCCAGTACGGCGACTCTGGCCCGCGCTCGGCTACGTCGCGAAAGGCAAAGAACTCACGGTCAACATGGGTGACCGTCACGTCGACGATCACGCGCACGCCGTGTTCGTGAGCCTCGTCGAGCAATGCGCGGAAGGCGTCCTCGCCGCCGAGACTATCGGCGACGGTGCGCGGCTCGACGCAGTCGTATCGGTGGGGTGACGGCGCCTCGCAAATCGGCGTGAGATGCAGGGCGGTCACGCCCAGGTCACGCAAATACGGCAGTGCCTCGGCGATACCGGACAGATCGCCGCCGGCGCGGTGCTCCCGATTCCAGGCGGCCGGTTCGTCCCACTGACCTTGGCTACCTCCCCGGCGAAACCGATCGACGAAGATGGAGTACACCACCGCGTCTCGCCACCACGCAGGCGCATCCTGGGTGAGCGCCGCGACCTCGCTGCGAAACGTGCGGGTCGCGACCGGCCCGCCAGCGGAAGCGTAGACAAACCGATACTCCAGAGACCTCGCGCAGCCGGGCAGGTACGTTTCGAACATCGTGTGCTCAGCCTCGACGGCCACCACGGTCATTGCATGTTGCCGATGACCCGCGCCTTCACTCCAGCTGATGCTCAGGTCACTGCCGGCGCCACGACGCAGACCGGCACGCACACACACGCGGCCATCGTCCTCTCTATAGACAAAACGCGGTGACGGTGCGTGCAGTACAGGTTCTTCGGTGCCGTCGACGACCACTACACTGTTGCGGCTACCGTCCCGGCAACGGGTACGTGGATTGGCCGGATCGAGAGCCCAATCACGGTCCGACAAACGGAACTTGTATTCGTAAACCCCGGGCGCCAGATCGACCCGGGCCTGCCACTGGCTGTTACCAGCCAGCTGCATAGGGATGCCATCGTTCCAATGGGTCATGTCGCCCCGCAGATCCACCCGTTGCGGACGCCCCGGCGGCGAATATGTGAACACCACGTCGCTCAAACGGCCAGGCGTTCCTGTGTCGCCACGCCACCGTCGAGGATCGCGTCAACGGTCCTGCGCGGCGTGCCATGGGGCGGACCTACGTAGTCCCGGTGCTGATGGTCGTCACTCGAAGCGGTCCAATGCTTGCCTTTGGCTTCGGCGTAAGCGCGAAACTCGGCGGCTATGTTGTGTCGGTGCCGCGACGTGTACACCTCGAGACCGCTGGCGTATTCGAGCACCTTCGCCATCCGCGCTTTGTCACGAACTCGACCGGGGTGGGCCACGATGTCGAGGCCACCATCTGCACGGATCGTGTCGATGAGTTGCTCGGGGGACCAACCGAACAACGCCGGTGAGGCCGTCCAGAAGCCGACGTGATGCCGGCGAAACAGCTGATACAGGGCGGGATGGCGCGCCATGATCACGTTGATCAGTGATTGCAGTCCGGGAAAGTCGAAGCCATCGCGGGTTTCGATCGCGCCATCATAGTCCAGGGTCAACCGTTCCTGGGCGGGCAAGCTGTGCAGCCAGTCGATGACGAACGCACGCCAGCGACGATGCACTTCAACCGCGCGCTGCCACATCATCGTCTTCTCGAGCCCGCCGGCCGCGAGCCGGTCCGGCGAGTAGTAGGCCAACACGTGAATCTGCTGGGCGTCCTCCCCGCCAAAGTGGATGAACGAGGTCGCCTCCATCGCCGGCACCAGGGTGATGTCCAGTTCGGTCGCCACCGCGGCAGCGCGACGCACTCCGGCGAACGTGTCGTGATCCGACAGGGCGATGACCTCGAACCCGCGAGCCGCTCGCGCCCGAACGTATTGCTCGGGCGCGATCCGGCCATCGGAAAACAGGCTGTGTCCGTGAAGGTCCGTGGCGACGTACTCGCTCACGCTTACTCCACCACCGGCCGCACCACTCGGTAGTTCTGACCGCCGTTGTTGGCCCAGAATCCGTACGTGGTCGCGTCGTTGATCACGCCGTGGTGGTAGACCACCGCGTATTGCAGCTCTTGATGGTCACCGGGAATGTCGAGATCAATCTCCCAGAGCTCCCCGCCATAGACATCCTGTACCCAATACCAGGCGTTCTCGTCACCGGGCTCGCCCATGCCGTATTGCAGCACCGTATTCCAGCCATCCACTGTGGCGTACATGGTGATGCGCTTGTCGTAGTCCAGGTCGCTCACGCGCAACTGAACCCGGCCTGCGACTCCGGTGGACTTGACAGCAACGTCACTCGACCAGGTCTGCACCCGGATGATCTGGCTGTCGTGGCCCGCGTTGATCGCGTGATACTCACCCTGGTTGTCGTCGTAGAACGTGCGGTAGGCGCCGTCCCGGTAGAACGCGTTGAAAGTGAAATAGTCACGCCAGGCCGGCAACGTCACGCGCACGTGCCACTCCTCGTAACCGTCGGGCAGGTTGGAGAAGTAATAACCGTATGCGGTGCGCTCGCCGTACTCTTGCGGGTTGCGCCAGACCACACCGATTTCCTTGTGGTTCAGATTCGCGCCCTCGACGGGTTTCACCTTGAGCTTGAGGAACACGTCCATATCGCTGCAGCCAAACCGGGTATTGACGTTGGCGCACTCGGCCCAGAAGCTGCCCAGGTAACTCACCATCGCGGTGTTGCGCTGACCTTCGTCCTGCACCCAGTCAGCCTGCTGCAGGCTGGATATGGGCGACTCATCGGCGACGCATCCGGTCGCCATCGGCGTGGCCAGAACCATGGCGCCCGCAAGCACGGGCCCTTTGAGCAAGCTGGACGTGTGGGTTCGTGCGCGGTCCAGCGCACGCTTGAACAGTGTTTCGATACCGGGTCCAGTCTTGCCGCTTACCTTGTCGTTCTCGCGAATCTTCATCGATTCCTCCTGCTCGCCTCCTAGAGCAAGGTCTGCGCCAAACAGGGACGATGGAAGTGGCTGAAACCTCCAGCTAGGCGAACTCGATTCGCGAAACAGCGTCTCGCTTTGCGTCAACGCGTTGCCGTTTGCAACGTGGGGCAGGGCAAGGCTTTTCCTGTCGCCAGCCCCGCTGATCTGCGATGATCTGAGTTCGCGCGCATGTCGATCGCACTCTTCAGGAGCCGGGCACTTCTGTCGATGATCGCCCTAACTGCGTCTGCGTGCCAGTTCAACTCGAGCGGGGTCCAGTTCAACGATGGCGCCGTTGTGTGCAGTGGAAGCCAGTGCACCGACGCCACCGCCGCTGACGCTGCAACCCCTGCCGCTGATGCCATGATTCCCGACAACTGGTATGCACCGGGCTGGTCATTTCGTCGTCAGATCGTCATCGACAAGGACAAGATCGACGCTGAGCTGATGGCGTTCCCGGTTCTGGTGTCCCTGACCGACCCGGAGATCATTCAGGCCATGCGTGCCGACGGTGGCGACATCCTGTTCACGACGACCACGGGGCTCAACAAGCTGCCTCATCAGATCGAGCTATTCGACCGCGCCGCCAACAAGCTCATCGCCTGGGTTCTCGTGCCCGAACTGAGCGCAACAGAGGACACCCGGGTATTCCTGTACTACGGCAACGCCGACGGAAGCGCCGACAACAATCCGACGGCCGTATGGGATATCGATTACCACGGCGTCTGGCATCTGGACGAAGCGACGGTGGACGAAGCCAACGACGGAGCGCATAGCGACTCGACCTCTCGGCTCAACCCGGGCCGGCAAAACGGTAACGCCCAGGTCGGCGGCGTCATCGGCTTTGCCCAGCAGTTCGACGGCGTCGACGACGAGATCGACGTGGCCAACCCGACGTCGTTCATCCTCGGCGATGCCAATTGCACTGTATCCGCGTGGATTCGTACCACCGACACCCTGCGCGCTGGCATCGTCATAAAAAGCCCTAACGGATTTCACGAGCCGAACGACCGGCTGTTTGGCATCAACTACACCGCCAACCGCTTGGGCATCGACCACGGATGGATCGGCTACCTGGGCGGGACAAGCACGATCAACGACGGCGAGTGGCATCACGTTGCCTGGGTTCAACGTCGCGACAGCAGCGGCCCCAACGACCGCTGGGAGCTGTACGTAGACGGCGAAGAAGACTCGAACCGGTTGGCGAACCCAGCCGTAGACAATCCCGCGCACACGCTGCGCATCGGCAGTTCGGTGCCCGGATCGTTCTTCCCCTACAACTTCCTCGGCGATTTGGACGAGGTTCGCATCAGCAATAGCGCGCGCAGCCCGGCATGGATCGCCGCGAGTTACCGTAACCAGGTATCACCAGCCACGTTCTACACCGTTGGTGCCGAACAGGCGTTGTCTGGTAAATAGCCTGCCAACTAGCCGGACTTGGCGAGCAGCAAATCGCGCGCCGAGGCCATACCCGCGCGTTCGGCGCTCTCCAGGAACGCCGGCCCGGCGTGACTGAAGCCATGCCCGGCGCCATCGTGTACGACGATATCAACGTTGTTGTGCTGGGCGAACGCCATGCGAATCTGTTCGACCGCTTCTGCCGGAACGAGGCTGTCGGCGCCACCGACGTGATGAACCATGGGGCAGCGCATGTCCGAAGCTCGATCCACGAAGTTGTGCATCGCGCTGCCGTGCCATGTCACGACGCCGTCGATGAGCCCGTCGGCGGCGGCTAGCAGACAGAACGGACCGCCAAAGCAGATGCCGAGCGCGATGACTCGGCCGTTGCACCGAGGCTGCGCCTTGGCCCAATGAATCGTAGCTAGCCAGTCCGCGAAACTGGCCTGCCTGTCGAGTTCGTTCATCCGCGCCACGGCCCCCGTGAAGTCGTCGTACGGCAAGGGCCCCGGCTCGACTCGCCAGAACGGATCGATTGCCGCGACGACAGCATCCGTCGCCAGTTCTTCCATTTGCCTGACCAGGTCATCGGCGACGCCGAAGATCGACGGCACGATCAACAGATAGGGCAGGGCGGCATCACCATCGGGTGCAGCGACCACGAGAGGCTGTTCACCCCCAGCAACCGGAATCACGATGCGGTTTACGGGCATGCCCGTTTATAACCGCTGGCTCACAGGCGCGCACGTAACCAGGCGCCGGTCCCGGTGAGTTTGCTGAACGAGCACAGCCGGCGGCTATCGACCTTGACCGACTTCAGCTGCAGTGACTGCAGATGAGCGATCAGGGTTGTTTCCGCGGCGGCTCGGCGCTTGGCGAGGTTCTGTTTGGCCAGCAGCTGTTTGAGCGGACCTTCGGCGGTCAGGTCCAGCACGTAGACCCGCCGACTCTCCGGGGACCAGACCACGACCTTGCGGTGGTCGACCATGGCGTCTGGCGTACCCGACTGCTTGCTCACTGTAGACACCCGCGGGTCCTTGAATGTGTCGCCGGTCATGGTGGCCCTGTCGGTTTTGCTGAAGAACGGCGCCACGGAACCAGCCTCGCTGAGGTTTCTGTTAGCCGATTGTGGCGTTCTGGCGGCGATAGGATCAGCCGTCCGCCGCCCGGGATCGGCCGGCACCTTCGCGGTCACAAACGTGCCCAGGCGCAGCAACCGAGGCAACCGGTGAGCGATGGCGCAGTGAACGTCCAGCTGACGAGCGTGTTCGTGGGTCAACGCGGCATGCACTGTCGCATGCAGGCGGCGGTCGACCTGCGCGGGGGTCGGTGCGCCTTTGCGCAAGCCAATCTTCGGCGCGCCGTGGTCAAGGATGTAGTAGTGAGGCCAGCCTTTCCGCATCAAGAAGTATGCGTAGTCGACTTCGACCAGGCACGCGTCGGCAGTCGGGCAGTCGGGGACGCCGGCGGGCGTGCCTTTCGTGCGAGTGGCAAACTGCATGGGCGTAGCGAGTAACGGGTCAGCCTTAGCCGTGGCATCACGCGACGGCGTTGCGCCGGGCAACTGGGCGTCGACGACGACTGTCCGCGGCGGCACCTTCTGTTCGCCTGTGGCCGGCTTGTCCGACTTGCACGCGGCGCACACGGCCAGCGCCGCAGCGGCCACGGCCAGCGAACCCCGAGCGCTATTTGGACTATCCATCGACTCTATTCATATCTTGCGCGCCCAATGCTCCGACGCACATTACAGCGCAATGGCACAGGCAACGCACAAACAAACGCACAACACGAAGGTCCCAATCATTTCCCGGGACAAATGGAAGAGCCACGCCAACTATCCGAGCCAGGCCCTGCTACTCGGCTCGCACGAAGGCTTCAGGCGCGTGAGCCGCTACCTGATCGACCAGGCTCGCGGACTGAAACCCGACGACGCCACCACTCCGCTCCGGCAGTTGTTTACCCGCTGGCGCGGCGCGATGAGGTCTCATGAAGGCTACGAGGAAGGCCGGCTATACCCATTCCTGGAGCTTCGTTGGGGCGTGCAGCTTGATCCACTCGAGCAGCAGCACAAGCATCTGGGCGAGCTGGCGCGCACGGTCATGCGCAGTTGGGACGGAGACAAGGCTGCCTTGGTGACGGCCCTGGAAGCTCACGACCTGGCGCTGGTCGCCCACCTGAACGCGGAAGAAGAACGGGTCATTCCGATGCTTCTGGAGCTCAGCCGCGCCGAGTTCGAGATCTATACGTAAGCGTCACGTCGGTGCGGCGGCGCAGCCGGTGCGGACGCGGTCGATGATCCACGTCGCCGCTGGCCCCGGTGGCGCCTCCGGGCGATGGATCACGAAGTATTCGTGCTGCATGGGTTCGGCCCAATCGGCTATGCGAATGCGCACAAGGCGTCCCGCGGCCAGGTCATCGCGCACCATGTGCAGGGGCATGTTGCCCCAGCCGAGCCCGGACGCGAGGAGAACGTGTTTCGTGCACAGGTCATTGATCCGCCAGGTGTCGCCGCCGAGCACGCCACTATGGCCACCGCTCAGCTTTGATCGATCCGTGAGGACCAACTGATTGTGCCGCTCAGCCTCTGAGCGCGGGATCGCGCGACTGTCGCCGGCAAGCGCGTGGTTAGGGGCCACCACGGTAACCATCTCCATCTCGCCCAGCTTTTCGCGCGCAAGAGCGGATTCTGGACTATGCACACGACCGCAGATTCCGATGCTGCAATCGCCATCGCGCACTGCTTGCTCAGCAGCGCCCAGCGCCTCGGTGCGTACGAGCAGAGGCATCGCCGGGTACTCTTCGCGAAACGCGTGGAGTACATGGGCTACCGCGGAAATCGGGAACAACGCGTCCACGGCAATAGCGACCTCGGCCTCGGTGCCTGACGCGATACTGGTCGCGCGCGCGTGGAATCGCGCCACCCCACTGGAAATGTCCTGCGCCTCGCGAACCAGCCCGCGGCCCGCGTCGGTGAGCACGGGTAAACGCCCGGAGCGATCGAACAGGTCGAAACCCAGACTGCGCTCCAAGTTCGCAATCGCGTGACTGATCGCCGATTGGGTTTTGCCCAGGCGCCGCGCCGCTGCCGAGAAGTTACCTTCCTCGACCACACTGAGGAACACGCGCACCTGCTCGAGACTCATTTGCTCCATGAACTCGTCGCCGTCAGGACGCCGTGGCGCTCTTGATCAGCGCCTTGCCGATGGCTTTGCGCGCTTTGTGAATACCTTTGTTGAACACCTTCAACGCCGCTGCCGCCGGACGCAGCTTCGCCGGCAGTACGTACTCGGTGAGTTCGATAACCACGCCATCGGGAGCCGTGAAATAAATATAGCGCACGGCACCCGCGCCCTGGGGTGCGCTGTGCACCTCGATGCCTGCGTCCTCCAGGCGCCGGATGATCGGCGCCAGGTCATCCACGTTCAGGCCGAAATGCGCCACACCAAAGCCGTGGGTCAGCGCGCCGTCTCCATGCTCCGGCGGCGTGCGCGGCTCGATGCCGTCTGGGTAGTGGCTAATGGCGAGGAACTGGCCACCCAGCAACACGAGATGGTTGTGCCCGCCATGGCTATTGGGCAGCGCACCGATGGTTTCGGCGCCCAGGGTGCGCTGATAGAACGCCAGAGTGCCGTCTAGATCAGCCGTGTACAGATGGATGTGGTCGAAGTTGGTAATCATGTTCGGCGCCACTCTGACAGCTGCACGCCGCGGGCTCAAGGGAGAACTCGCGTGTACCCGCATGGGGTAAGCTGCGCTAATGGCGGGCAAGTTGCAGGTAGGGAGCGTGCTCTGGCGCGGCCTCAAGATCTACACGCGCAACTTCGTCCCGTTCTCTCTGCTGGTAACAGCCATGTTCGCGCCGCTGCTCGCCTACACGGTGGTACTACTCGGCAGTCCACCCAGCGAGGACAGCTTGTTCCTCTGGGCCGTGGTGATGTTCTTCGGCGGACTCGCGTTGGCGCTGCCCGCGAGCGCTACCGTGGCGCACGGCACGTTCAAGCAGCTGCGCGGCGAACCCGCGGGCGCGCTGCAGAGCATCGTCATGGGGATCAAGCGCCTGGTTCCGGTACTCGGCGTGGGTGCGCTGATCACCATGCTGGTACTGCTCAGCCTGGGTGCGTTTCTGGTGCCCGGAATCGGTCTGTACGTCACGTATTGGCTAGCGGTGCCAGTGGCCGTGGTCGAAGGCAATGGCGTTGGCGCCAGCATGAGTCGCTCGGACAAACTCACCCACGGCAGCCGCATGAGGATCGTGGTCATCCTGACCTTGCTCGCGGTCGTCAACGGCACCGCGGCGATCGGGTTATACGAGCTGTTCCTCGGCGGCGCTACCGTGACCTCGTCCGGAGCCAGCGCTTATCTGATCAGCTTCTTCGTCGTCACGCTGCTGACCATGACGCTGCAGGCGGTGGTCACTACAGTGGCGTATCACGACCTGCGCCGCGCCAAGGAAGGCGCCACTGTCGAGGACATCGCTGCGATCTTCGACTGAGCGTCAGCGTACGAGCAGATAGATCAGCGCAAGCGCGAGGGTCGCGCCTACGAGGGCTATCCAAATCTTGGCCGAACCGGCGCCTTGCCCCACGGCCTGCTTGTTGTACTGGAGCACGTATGGGTCATCGTCGATGACGATCTCTTCGGAGTCGTCGTCGTCCAGGTCGGCGGAGCGACTGGGCGCATCGTCTACCTCCACGACCCCGGTTTCTTCGAACTCGTCAGGGGTGAGGGGCAGGTTGAACCGTTCGAACGCATCGCTCTTACGGGCGTGATGTACCGACGTCGGCCCGTCACCATGCTCGTCGAGTTCATCCGGGAACATGTCCATGTCAGTGGGCGGAACAGCGTCCGTCACGCGGCCATCATCGGGGTGGCCGCCGATGGTGACGCGCAGTTCGTCGACCGTGTCGGCATCCAGATCACTGTGATCGACGGCGGCGACGCTATCGACGGCGGTGTTCAGACCGTCGTTGAGTCCGGGTTCGACAGGGAAATCCCGGGTGGCCGTTGTCTCATCAGCCTGGTCGAGCTCCCTTACCTGGGTCGTACGCTCCTCGTCGCGCGCCATGACAGCGTGCATTGTACGACGCTTGTCGGACGCGCACAGCGGCTAGCTGCAAAGAACCGCGCTAGCGATACAAGATGAGTGCCGAGGACATGTAGTACCCGGGCTCCGTATGTGAGCCGTCGTTATATTCGCAGGATCCGGCGACGCAGCCGGCGCAGTCGGTCGCATCTGGGCGGCACGTGTTCACGTAGGCCTCGACGTCGTAGCTCACGCTCAAGGTCGAATTCGTCATTACGTCCTGAGTTACGTCGGCGAACCAACCGTGCACCTTGGCGCCCGGACACCAGCCCGCCCGCGGATACTGCCAGGTGCCTTGCTGCCCCGGCGCGGCGGTGGTCTCGCAGTCGTCTCGCCAAATGTCCTGGGCGTAGCGTCCTGGTCCGACGTCGAAGAAATGCTCGCGCGGGCAGAACTCGGCGCAATTGTCGGCGCTGCCCTGGCCATGCCCGGTAACGAACGTGCGTAGGCGAGCAGCGCGCATGGTGTCTTCGATGTCCGCGGTCGCAGCCCGCAATGTTGGCCGCAGTGGATCGCCATAGACGATTCGACTTGGCGACCACAGGGGAATCACCCGGTACGCTTCCGCCGTCGGCACGCCGCCGCGAAACTCGAAGCTCGCGTCCACGAGCCAGCCCTCGCCGTTGGAGTGGCCGGGACCGACCCAGGTATCGATGAATACGCGCAACACGACGTCGCCGCGCAGCACCGTGATCAAATCACCCACCTCGAGATCCCACGAGGTGCCCACCCGGTACGGAGTGATGAATCTGGACAACTCGATCTCGGTCTCGTCCTCGGCGCCTGGATTCTGCACCAGGCTCAACCAACCAAGGCGGTCCCACCAATCGCAGCGATCGTTGGGGCAACGCAGAGCAATGCTCAGCCGCACTGAATCGTAAAGCGCGCCGTCATCGGGGAAGGTCACGTTGATATCGACACTGCGCCGATTCTCACCACCGAAGTAGATGTGCTCGCCATCGAAGGCGACCACGGTCTGGTCTTCGCCGATAAGCGGCGGCTCCTCGGTGGGGTCGCTGGAACCGCAAGCGGCACCCGCGACCAGCGCAACAGTTGCTATGAACAAGGCGGCCCGGCGGTACGTCACCTTCTCGTCCTACCGAATCGCTCACAGCGAAGCAACGCTTGAAGCCCAGTCGCGCTCGGAGGCGAGTCACGCCCGCGCGTTTACAAGGACTTGCCGCGTAAGTGACCTTTTTGCTTGACGTTAAAACAGAATAAGATTCTACTTCTGTTTACGACATGCCCCGCGAACGCGCCATTCTCCGCTCCATCAGCCGCCCGCGGCAGGCCCGTAGCCAGCAGACCCTCCAGCGATTGCTCGACGCCGCCCAGTCGCTGATCGAAGAGCGGGGCTGTGCGGACGTGTCTGTACCCGAAGTCGTCGCCAGGGCAGGGTCGTCCGTTGGCGGCTTCTACTCACGGTTCAAGAACAAGGACGAGCTCATCCTCGCCCTGGAAGAGCGCATGCTCGACCAACAGCGCCGACTCGTCGATGCGCTGACCAACGAGGACAAACTGCGCGGCGCTTCACTTCGCCAGATCGCTGGCCCCGCCATCAGGCAGCTCGTCAGTATCCATCGCACCCACGATCGACTCGCCGCCGCATTCGTTGCGGTGACAGCCCGGGACCCCGCCTATCGGGCGCGGGTCGCAAAGTTCCGCGAAGAGGTCGTGCACCGTTTCGGCGCGCTGCTCCTCGAGCGACGCGAAGAGATCAAACATCCACACCCGGAGCGCGCGGTCGAGTTCATCATCAAGATGGTGCTCAGCGGCGCTCGTCAGGAAGCCGTATTTGGAAAGACCGAAGCCGGCGGCCGAGCGCTTACTGAAGCTGAGATGGCCGGCGAACTCGAACACATGTTTCTGACCTACCTGGGCGTCGCAGCCTGAGCCAAAGGACACCACCATGGAATACACCCAGAACAATCCGGTTCCAATTCCCGCCTGGGGCGAGACCCACGAAGTCGAGTCGACCATCAACACCGTGTTCGACTGGAAGTACGCCCTGGACGAACAGAAGCTGATGAACCTGTACGAAAAGGGCAAGGCGATGGCGTGGAACGCCAACGAGCTGGATTGGTCCGTAGACGTCGATGTGGCCCAGTTATCCAGGCAAATGAATGTTGCGTCGTTCTTTAACGATGTGCTCAAAGCGCCGCGAAAACTGACCAACGAAGAAGCGGTTGTGTTTCGCACACACCAGAACGCGCTCATGTTGTCCCAGTTCCTGCACGGTGAACAGGGCGCGTTGATCGCCAGCGCGCGCATCGTCGAAACCGTGCCGTGGGCAGAAGCCAAGTTCTACGCCGCGATCCAGGTTATGGACGAGGCCAGGCACGTCGAGGTGTACCACCGCTACCTCACCGAGAAGCTCGGCATCTCCTATGAGATCCAGCCTGCGCTCAAAACGCTGCTCGACGACATCGTCAGCGATTCCAACTGGGATGTGACTTATTTAGGCATGCAAATCATGGTGGAGGGACTGGCGCTCGCCGCGTTCGGTACCGTGCGCATGACCATGCCCAGCGAGCCGCTGATTCAAGACATCACCGGACGCATCATCGCCGACGAAGCCCGCCACGTCGCATTCGGCGTGCTGTCGCTCAAGAAGTTCTACGAGCAAGAGCTCACGTCGTCTGAGGTGAAGTACCGCGAGGACTTTATCTGCGAGGCAACCCATCTACTGTACGAGCGGCTGCTGCCCACTCAATGCATCGACCGCCTTGGTTACAAGCGGGACGTCTGGCTGCCGTGGATCACCAATTCGCCGTTCCACAAAGGCATGCGCGCCATGATGTTCTCCAAGATCGTGCCCAACCTGAAACGCCTGGGCCTGCTGACTCCGCGGGTGCGCAAGACCTTCGAACAGCTCGACTTGCTCAAATATGAAAACGAGCCAGACTCCATCGAAGAACCGGGAATCAAGCCGCCCACCGAGCTGGTGAAGATGCTCATGCAGCATCTGCAGCCGACCGCAAGAGCCTAATTTCGCGGGCACAGGCCTGCGTATCCGCCGCATCACCCGGCGATAGCCGATGTGAGCAGCGGTGACAGCCCATGCGTTGGGTGATGCTCGGATATGCAATACAACTCGGGCCGTGGGACGCATTGCGATCACAATCGGCCTGGCACTCAGCCTCCTTCTGGTGAGCACGACATCGGCTCGCGCGCAGCGGGTCGAAACTGTCTGTGTTGAGACCAGCAGCACCTCGATCGCATTGACCAACGGCGGCGATACCAAAGGCCCCGACGATCCGGAACCCACCAAGTGCGACCAGCGCCACTGGCAGACGCTGATGATCTTCACCGGCTTCGTCAACACGGGCCTTGCGTTCACCGCCACCGAAGCCCTGATCTCGGGAAAGCGGCTCGGCCGACGTTTCTCCTGGGCCATGTTCATCGCTTCAGCGCCTCAGGCGGTGTTCGGCGCCAAATTTCTCGCGAACGATCTGACTGACGGCGACATCGATATGCGCGACATGCTGTTGCTCGGCTCGACGGTCATTTCAGCCGGCGTGGCCGCCTATAGCGGCTGGAACCTGGTGAGCCACAAACGGGAGCGCCAGCGGGCAACGCCTCGCGGGCCGTCCATTCGGGTAGGCGCCGCGCCGAGCCGACACGGTTTGATGCTCGGCGCTAGCGGTCTGTTCTAGCAGTCGTTAGACTGCAGTTGTGGTTGCCAACCCCGCGGTAGAGTCCGGCGCAGTGAGCGTCGAAGCTGCCCTCGCACCGGGGCTGGCGGCTGAGCTGGCTCCCGTTCTACGCAGCCTGCCTTACGCGGCAACCTATTCCCAGGGGCCCAGCGGTATCGTGTGGCGCTGCGAATTCAACCTGCCGACGGCGCGCGATCCGCAGTACCCGGACTGTCTGTTCAGCCTGCGCGAGTTTCTCAACGTCGACGCGTGCGCGCTGGCGAAGGCCCACCTGGGCGGTAACTACGAAAACACATCGACAGGCACACTGGCTGCCTGGATGATACGCAAGGGCTGTTACGTGGACGCTGAGCGGTCGGCGAACCCGGGCCACGTGGACTTCGTACTCGACATTTCCGGCGCGGCTTGGCCAGCGGAGTGGGGCGGCCATCTCGAGTTCGCGGGAGCCGACGGCATCGAGCAACTCCCCGCGTCGAGCGCAGGGACGTTGCATCTCCTGGCTGGGGGCGCACCGCGCATCCCGTTGCTGACGCGTCAGGTCGAGGGACTTTGGGTCGTCGGCCGGCTAACGAGAGCATGATGTCGCTGCACCCAACGCTGGCCGAACCAACGCGCGTCTCTGAACTACGTCGCCAGTGGGATGAGTGCCGCAGCATTCGCATCGCGCCGTTTCTCGATGACGACAACGCCAGAGAGCTACTTACATACCTGCGCGGCGAACCGTACGAGCTGCGGGCCACCGAGCCATCGCGTTTTAATTACCAGTACTGGGAACTGGACGGCACGCCGCACGAACACGAGTGCGACCATCCACTCTGCGCGACCGGTCGCTGGCTGTGGGATGACGGCGCGACCTGGCTCTCCCGGCTCACCGGCATGGGTCTAGGACCACCGCCCGATCGCAAGCTGGTGTCCACGCTCTACTCCAAGGGCTGCTTCCTCGACGCGCACAGCGACTGCGATGGCGATCGCCAACTCGCGTTCGTCCTGGGCCTCACCGAAGCGAGCCCGAGCGGCGCCGGTGGGCAACTGGAGTTTCTCGGCTTCGACGACTCGCGCTCGTGGGTCGACGAGGTGCGCGCACCTGGCTGGAACAGTCTGGACATTTTCGACGTGACCAGCCATCGCTTCGTCCATCAGGTCGCATTGATCGACGAGGCGTACGAGCGCAGAGCAGTGTCGGGCTGGTTCTGGGCGGCAGACGCAGACTCGTAAACGAGACCGCGACTCACTTCGTCCTCGAACACCTCTGACCTAACTCGGCGAAACCAAAGACGCCCGAGACTGGAACGCTACGTGCAGTCGAAACGCCGACATAACCGGTTGACTTACTTCTATATTCAAACTATCGTTTGAACACTTGAATATGGACACTCAAACAACATCCCCCCGGCAGTTCAAAGACGCCATGTATCGGCAGCTGGCACGCATCGGAAAGGCCGTCGCCAGCGGGCCACGCCTGGAACTGCTCGACCTGCTGTCCCAGTCTCCGCGCACGGTGGACGCTCTCGCAAAGCAGATCAGTCAATCCGTCGCCAACACGTCGCACCACTTGCAGACCCTACGACGCGCCCGATTGGTCGAGTCCCAGCGCGACGGAGTCCGCGTGATCTATCGCGTCGCCGATAACGACGTGGCCGCGTTCTTCACGGCGATGCGTCGCTTGGGCGAGTCCCGGCTGCTCGAGATGAACCAGGTCAACGACGACTTCTTCAGCCAGCGAGCGCCGGTGGAGCCCATCGATCGCGCGGTACTCATGGACCGAGTCAAGGCGGGCACGGTCAGCGTCATCGACGTGCGACCGCGCCAGGAATACGACGTCGGCCATCTGCCGGGAGCACTGTCCCTGCCGCTTGCCGAGCTCGAGGAGCGCATCGCCGAGTTGCCTAACGACCGTCAGGTGGTCGCGTATTGCCGCGGCCCCTACTGCCTCATGGCCCTTGAAGCAGCTCAGCTCCTGGTCGACCACGGCTACGATGCCGTGCGATTCGAAGAGGGCGTATCGGACTGGCGCAGCGACGGCCTGCCGGTGGAGGTAGGCGCGTGAAACCCGCCCTCGGCATTCGAGCCAACCTCGGCCAGTTTTCCCTCCTCGTCCTGGTCAATGCCTTCGTGGGCGCCATGGTCGGCATGGAGCGCAGCATCTTGCCCAGTATCGGCGAGGAGGAGTTTCTCCTGGCTGCCCGCACGGCGGTGCTGTCGTTCATCGTGGTCTTCGGCCTCACCAAAGCCGCCACCAACTACCTGGCCGGGCGACTCTCGGACCGGTACGGCCGCAAGGTCGTGCTCATCGCCGGCTGGCTGATCGCTGCGCCAGTGCCGTTCATGCTCATGTGGGCACCAACATGGAACTGGGTGCTGGTAGCCAACGCGTTTCTCGGCGTGAGCCAGGGGCTGACCTGGTCGACCACGGTGATCATGAAAATCGATCTCGCGGGCCCCAAGAATCGCGGCCTGGCCATGGGGCTCAACGAGTTCGCCGGTTACTTCGCCGTTGCCGCTTCGGCACTTGCCACGGGCTACGTGGCGGCGACGTACGGTCTCAGGCCTTACCCGTTCTACCTGGGCGTTGGCTTCGTCGTCCTCGGCCTGGCGCTTTCCCTGACGGTGGTGCGAGAGACGCGCAAGCATGCTCAACACGAGGCGTCCATGGTCGACCGGCCGATGCTCAGCCAACGCCAAGTGTTTTGGCGCACGTCGGTCGCCGATCCGGACCTGTCGTCGGTCAGCCAGGCCGGGATGATCAACAACCTCAACGATGGCATGGCCTGGGGACTGTTTCCGCTGTTCTTCATCGCCGCCGGCATGAGCCTGTCCCAGATCGCCTGGCTCGCGGCGCTATATCCCGCCACATGGGGCATCGGCCAGCTGTTCACTGGCGCCTGGTCCGATCGCATTGGCCGCAAGTGGCTCATCGTGTCGGGCATGTGGCTGCAGGCCCTCGGCATCGCGGCGACGCTGTTGTCGTCGTCGTTCAACGGCTTCGCGGCGGGTGCCGTGATGCTCGGGTTCGGTACGGCCATGGTGTACCCAACCTTGCTCGCCGCCATCGGCGATGTCGCCCACCCGGAATGGCGTGCGTCCTCAGTCGGCGTGTACCGCCTGTGGCGCGACATGGGCTATGCCCTCGGTGCGTTGCTGGCCGGCATCATCGGCGACGCTCTCGGGCTGAACATGGCCATGTGGGCCATTGGCGCTCTGACCTTCGGCTCGGGCGTCCTCGTCGCCGTTCGCATGCGTGAAACATTGCCCCCAAAGAGCACCGACCTCGAAACGGTGCCGCGGTTTGTCGCGACCGGTCAGCCGACCTAGCTGTCAGCGCAGCCGCTTCAATAAGACGTCGATCTCATCGATGGTTTGCTTGCCGCTGGCGCCCAACTTGGTCAGCCCTGCGCGAGCCCGGAGCGCCATCGCCTTGGCCTTGCGCTTGTCACCCGTTTTGGCCAATGCCGCCGCCAGAAGGTACCGGGCCGTGCCGCGCATCAGCGGTGTGCCGCGTTTCTCGAGCAACGTCAGAGCGCGGCGCAGATGCGCCAGAGCCTGGCCGGCGCGGTTCGTGTTGATGTCGACCCGAGCAAGGCCGATAAGCGGATACGCCACCATGGGGTGGCCCGGCTTGAAGCCGCGTTGCATGGCGATGAGCGCCTTGGCGTACCTGGCGCGCGCCTGTTTCCACTGGCCGAGTTTGAAATAGGACTCCGCCAGGTTGAACGTGGCGATGGCGGTGTGGGGGTGATGGGCGCCCATCGTGTCGCTCCACACCTTTTGGGCCCGCTCGTGCCACTTGATCGCCGCTTTGCGGTCATTGAGTTTGATGTACGCGTTGCCAATCCCGTTGAGCACCTTGGCGATGTGGCGATGCTTGCCGCGACCGAGCCGTGTGTACATCTCGTAGGAGCGCATATATAGGCTCAACGCCTTACGATAGTCGCCGCCTCGGCGGTAGGCAGTGCCCAGGTTGTTGGTCACGTTCGCGATGCTCGGGTGGTCGCCCGTTAGGGTCGCCTGGTAGATCGCCAGGGACCGTTCGTATGCCTTCTGGGCCTCGGGCTGGCGGCCGAGCTTGTTGAGCGCGCTGCCAAGGCTGTTGAGGATGTGAGCGTTGAACAGGTGCTTGCTGCCCAACGCGGCCTCCGATACGGACAGGGCGTGGCGCAGATGCTTGGCTGCGCCGCGATGGTCTCCGCGACGCGATGCCACGTCGCCCATACTCTTGATCACGCTGGCAACGAACGGGTGCTTTTCACCAAACGCGGCGCGACGGATCGCCAGGGCGCGGGCGAGGACAGCCGAGGCGTCGTCGAGCTTGTTGTTGCGCAGCAGGCTGTTGCCCAAACGCACGAGCACCGCCGCCACACCTGGCGCGGAGTTGCCGTCGCGCTCGTACATTCGGACGGCGTCGCGAAAGTACTCGGCCGCCCGGGCGTGGTTGGCCTTGCTGGCCTCGATGGCGCCTTTGCCATCGGTAAGTTTGGCGACGAGCCCACCACTGCTGCCGCTTCGAGCCACCGCCCCACTTGCATATGTGACGAGCTCCACGCCTCGCTCGTATTTAGAGCGACGCACACCCACGAGCCAGGCGAGCATCATCCACGACTTTGCCTCGACGATGGACAGGTTGTTCTGCATAGCCAGACGCAGAGCTCGTCGCGCCCGGGTTTCGGCGGTGGCGTACTCGGCCAATTGGTCGTACAGCTTCGCCAGGAGCAACTGTCCTTCGGCTTGCACCACTGACAGGCCACCGGCCTGGCTGCGCTTGACGGCGGCGAGGGCCAGGTCTCGCGCCGCCGCGAACTTGCCCGCGTTGCCAGTCGTGCGCGCCGTAGCGAGCTCGCTACGCAGCCTGGCTGCCTTGCCCCGGGTCTCGGGCGACGATTGGCCAAACGTCGCGCGCATGGACGCAGCATCCTCGCAGCTGGCGGGCGAGGGTAGGCTATGGGCAGCGTCTACGGCCCGTGTGACCATCTTCTCGTCGGCATCGGCGAACACATCGGCGAACACATCGACGAGCGCTTTGACGTCGGCGAGTCGGGCATCGAAACACGCGTTGCGCAATGTCATCAGCTCGGCCGACTGGGCACGCCGGACCCTGGTGGCTTCGCAATTGTCGGCGCGAGCTGCCTGCCATCGATCCGTGTACGCATCGATGGTGGTCTCCACACGCTGCCAGCTGGCCTGCCAAAACCGGGCACCGCTGTTTTGAAACGCGTTGCGCAGACGTTGTTTCGCGGTCGGCGACCAAACCTGATCCACCCCCGCCGCTGCGTCCGCGCAGACCGCAACAGCACGCTTGCGAGTCGTGCCAGCGAACACAACCATGCCGACCACGGCGGCGACAGCGATGACGCCGGCGATGGTGCGCCGCTGACGAGGAGCCGGATCCAGCGCCGCTAGAAGTGCGTCCATGGAGCGAAATCGCTGGTCGCAGTCGGCCGAGAGTGCACGCGTCAGTGCTCGCCGGATGCGCGCGGGGACTCGCCGCTGGCGCCTGGCCGGGGTGGGCCCATCGGTGAACAAACCGCTGGGGAACGGATGCTCGCCATACAGCGCCTCCCAGACTGCGATTGCGAAGCTGAACTGGTCCGTGCGCGCGTCGGTGGTCGAGCCCGCGTGCTGTTCAGGAGACATGTAGCGCGGCGTGCCGAGTACCGCTCCGTCGCGGGTCAACGCCGGATCACCGGTGCTGACTTCCGCAGGATCGTTGGCATCGTCGGCGGGCTCGGCAACACTACGAGCGATGCCGAAGTCGGCCACACACACACGGCCATCACGTCCTACGAGCACGTTGCTCGGCTTGAAGTCGCGATGAATCAGTCCGGCGTGGTGCGCCGCCGCCAGGCCCCGGCCAGCCGCACGATACATGCGCAGCGCCAACTTCCAGCTGGGCTCGTTCGCCTTCAGCCAGGACGCCATGGTCTGTCCAGTAACGAACTCCATGGCGACGAACAGCGGCGCGGCGTGCTCGCCTGTGCCCGGCAAGGTGCCCACATCGAGCACGGTGACCACGTTCGGGTGAGAGATCCTGGCCATCACCTGGGCTTCGCGCAAAAGTCGAGCGCGCAAAGCTCGGGAAGCGCCGCCGCTACTGTGAGGGCGAATGAGTTTGACCGCCACCTTGCGATCCAGATCCGGATCGTAGGCGGCGTACACAATCCCCATGCCGCCGCTACCGACTTGTTCCAGCAACACGTACCGGCCGACAGGCGTTCCCCGACGCAACTCACCGAGCGCGACTGGCGCTCGACGATCGCCGTCGGCGGTCACTGACGAGAGAATGTTGGTTGGTCTAGTTAGGCGTGTTGTAGGGGTCGGCAACGGCGGCACCAGGTTGACCGACGGACGGGCGTATGACGATCATCGCGTCGGCGACATTCAAACGCAACGACAACCAGTTACGTCTCAACTTGGTACGGAACCCTGTGTAACCTCAGGTGCGATGCCGCCCCACCGCAAAGTATCTTGCATGCGAGATACTTATTTCGTATACGAGATAAATGCGAGGCGACGTCCAGCGCGAGCTAATAGGCCGACTGCGAAGTGAGCAAGCACTGCCGCTGGAGGACCCGTACGAGCTCGATACAGCTCGTTATCGAGATCCCGCGTGGCTCGAACGAGAGCGCACTCAAGTCTTCCGCAAGTTCCCTCTGATCGTCGCCCACGAAGCCCAACTGGCCAACGAGGGTGACTTCGTGACCAGGGTGATCGCGGGAGTACCACTGCTGATCGTGCGCGATGGTGAGGGCACCATTCGCGTTACTCGAAACGTGTGCAGACACCGCGGAGCGCGCCTGGTCCAGGAAGCGTCCGGGTGCAACAAACGCACGCTGGTCTGCCGCTACCATGCATGGTGCTGGAACCTGGAGGGCGAGTTGATCCACGTCCCCCAGCACGAACAGTTCCCCAATCTGGATACGGGCAAACGGCAGCTCATCCCGATCGCCAGTGAAGTACGCCACGGCTTCGTTTGGGTCAGGCTAGACGGCGAGGAGCCGGTAGACGTCGAGTCGTTCCTCGGCCCAGACCTCGACGCGGATCTGGAGTCGTTCTTCGCGACGCCCCACACGATCTACAAGCACACCCAGCTAGAGCGAAACGCCAATTGGAAGCTCGTCATTGATGCATTTGCCGAGGGCTACCACGCGCGTTCGCTGCACAAGAAATCGGTGGCGCGGTTCTTTACGGATCGCATCATCCTCGATGACTTGTCACCGCACACGCGCCAGGCCGGCGCGCGCAAGAGTCTCGATAAAGTCGACGACAGCGCGGACCTGCGCACCCATGCGACCCTGTTCTACACGGTGTTCCCGAACGCTGTGTTCGTGGTTCACCCCGACTTCATCTCCCAACTCAGTGTATGGCCGCGCGGCGTTGATGGCCTGGAGTTCGAGCACCGCATGCTGACGCCACCGGGGGACAAGGACTGGGGCCCGTCGTACGAGTTGATCGACCAGACCGTCTTTCAAAAAGAGGACTTGTCTATCGTCGAGAGCGTGCAGTCCAACATGCACATGGTGGATCACGTACTTCTGGGCGGCCTGGAGCGCGGGGTGTATCTGTTTCACCAGGCATTGGACGCCGCGCTAGGGGCCGAATAGTGGTATTAACGGCCATGTCCGAACAAATCGTCAGCTACGAACAGGTCGATTCCGTCGCGGTTATCACGATGGATGATGGCAAGGTCAACGCGCTTTCCCCTGCGCTCATCGAGCAGGTTGATGCCGCGTTCGATCGGGCGGAAAAGGACGCCAAGGCCGTCGTGCTGACCGGACGCAAGGATCGTTTTTCGGCCGGGTTCGACCTGCGAGTGCTGATGTCGGGGCCCAAGGCAGCGGGCGCATTGCTCAAAGCTGGTGGCGACTTACTTCTCCGCCTGTACGCGTATCCGAAGCCGTTGGTAATTGCGTGCAACGGTCACGCGCTGGCGGGCGGCATACTTCTGTGTGCCACCGGCGACACGCGCATCGGCGCCCGTGGCGAGTACAAGCTGGGCTTGAACGAAGTGCAAAAGGGCATGCCGGTGCCGACGCTGGCCCACGAGTTAGCACGCGACCGCCTCGACCCGCGCGAGCTCACCAAGTCGGTGGTCCAGGCGCGCATCTATAACCCGGAAGAAGCCGCCGTTGCCGGCTGGCTGGACAGCACCGTTGACGAAGCCGAACTGGCAGACGCTGCTCTGGCCGAGGCAACCCGACTGAGCAAACTGCCGGGTCACGCGTATGGCGAATCCAAACGCAGCCTGCGCAAGCAAACCATCGAGTACATCGAGACCAGCTTCGCCAAACAGATCGCCGCTCTCGGTCAGTAAGCTTCTAGCGTTGGCGCCAGCGTTCGCGGACGAGGGTGCTAAACAGCGACATGCGCGCGCGACTCGTGAGTAACCGCTCGGCGAGTGGCTGACGCTCGGGTAGCGAGATCCACAGGCGCAGCAAATGGCGGCGCAGGGCAGGGTCGTCGTGATCCTCATAGCTGGTGCGCGCGTGAACCTGGGTGTGGTTCGACAGTAGCTGGACATCGCCCACCGCCAGCTCCATCTGGAGATACACCTCCGGCGAGCACGCGATTTCGTCGTACAGGTCCAGTAGTTCAATGAAACGCGGGTCCAACTCCGGAACGCCCGGGTGACGGGCGGCCGATCGAAAGTAGTCCGAGTGATAGAACGTGCGCAGCTGGCCGCTGCAGAATCGCGCCGGTGGTACCGGGAAGAAGGCGACACCGCCGTTGGCTCGAGTGTCGAACACGTGGGGCTCGAATAGCAGCGGCACCAGGTCCGGCCGCCGCCTCAACACCTCGTTGAACACGGTCACCGACGACGCGATCCGGCTCATGCCACCGCTCTTGGCGGTGCGCGCACAGCACAGGCCAACCACGTCGGCGGCATCGCAGTGATAGGAAATCTCCACGTTGGTGCGGTACGCGCGCACGCCTGACTCGTAGTCCACGCCCTGGTCGCGCACGTGGCCGAGCAGGTCCCCATCGGGGTTCTGGGCGCCGGGGGTGCCAAAGTGCAGTCCGAGGCACCAGAAGAACACTTCCGCCTCCGCGTCGGACCAGTCACCGACGGGCACGCCGCGAAACACCACGAAGCCTCGGCCCCGGCTTAGCTCCCGTCGCCACTCGGCGATTCGCGCCGATAGAGTCGGCAGTGGAAAGTCGGTGCGCCGCATGTTGCGCAGGGGCTTACCCGACGTACGCGCCACCCGCACCGCTCGACGTAGCTCGCTTACTTCCGATGCGTCGAGCTGATACTTCCAATCGTCATCGCCGAAGTCAGACGCGCGCCAGGCTGCCGCGGACTCCACCGGTGCCGTCGGCATGTCGGTATGGGGTCGGCTGAAGTAATGCAGCGTCTGTTGGAGCAGGCTCTTTCGTTGACGCATTAGTCAGTCGTCCTTGCATGCAGGGACAGGTGGGTAATCTCTGGCGCAGCGCCCAGGCGCATGGGCGGTCCCCAGTGATTCGTCCCGCAGCTCACGTAGATCTGAGTGCGTTCATTGTGGTGATGGAGCCCGCGCATGTACGGCTGAGTAAAACCGACAATCCAACCGAACGGCCAGATCTGTCCGCCGTGTGTGTGGCCGGATAGCTGAAGTCCAACATCGTTGGTCGCGGCATCGTGGATGGTTTTGGGCTGGTGTGCCAGCAACACAACCTCGTGGGCTGGATCTCGGCCTTCGCAGGCGGCGACAACATCGCTGGCGCCGCCACGGTGATTTGCCGTGGGGTCATCGACTCCAGCGAGGTCAAAAGATGCTTCGTCTGTGCCGATGGCGACCCGCTCGTTGCGCAGGACTGTGATGCCCATCCTGCGTAGCTCCGCGACCCACTCGTCAGCGCGCGAGTAATACTCGTGGTTGCCAGTGACGAAGAACGTGCCGAACCGACTGCTCAACTCGGCGAGGGGTTCCGCTGCGTGCCGCAAACGGCTCACCGAACCGTCGACGAGGTCACCGGTGATCACAACCACGTCAGCCTCGAGGCGGTTGATCTTGCGCACGATCTTCTCGATGTGATGACGCTTGATCGTGTTGCCGATGTGCACGTCGCTGATTTGCACGATAGTCGTGCCCGACATGGACACGGGCAGCTTGGACAGGGCGACATCGACACGTTTGACCCGCGGGCCCAGGTGCGTGTTGATAACCGCCCAGGCAGAGAGTGCGAGCGCCAATCCCAACGCCATCAGGGCCAGAGCTCGTGGCTCGTCATAGAACAGCCGAATCGGTTCGGTAACAACGACGCCGACCAGGAACAACAGCACCATGCCCAGCCACATATAACCGATGAGCAGCACCGCGCGCGCCAGCGGCCCGCGGGTGGACAGGCGGACCACCACGGCCACGGGAATCAGCACGCACAAGCACGCCAGCAGGCCGGTAGCGATGGCGAAGTAGGGCTGCGGCCACGCCGGGCTGTGGACGAGCCGATACCACAGGTACGTGTGCAGCGAGCCAAAGACGGCAACACTGACAATCAGGACACGCAGCAACATCGACGGAATCCTACCTCAGGCAGGAGACGCCGCAATACCGGTCAATCGCCCAGGCGGTCGGCTTTGGCCCAGGTGGTCGCGTACCCGGTCTTGAGACCGCCGCCCTGGTCCTGCTTGACGTTGAGGGCGTACCAGTTGGCGCAGTCAAGGACGGGCTCATCTGGGCCTGCCTGTTCCGCCATCCGTATGAACTCAAACACAGCGGCATCCGCCGTGGTGCCGACAGTGTCGCCGAGCCGTTCAACCAGCGTGGCGCTCAGCCCGACGTCCAATTCCACGTCGCGGGTGTTGTCGAACCACACGTTTCCGTGTTTTCCGCGGTGCTCGGGCTCCAGGTGAAACAGGGCTGCCTCGTCGATTAGTTCGTAGACTTCGTACGCGACGCGCAACGCGAGAGTGACTCCGCGTAGTTGTTCGGAATCGCTCGCGACTGACATATCCAGACTGGGTACCACAAGGGTTTGCCCATCGGGCATGCGGAACCGAAACTCGAACCCTTCCGCAGCAGCGTGTTCGACATGCGTCTTGGACGCGGCCGCCACTAGTCACCTTCTTTGTCGTAGATCGGACACTCGAAGGAGAACGACGGCAGCAACGTGAGCTGGAGGATGCGTTTGGACTGACTCATCTTGACCTTCGCACCGCCGGTGGTGGACAGCGCAGCGCCAGAGCCGATGGTGAGCGACTTGTTTTGGAACAAATCGATGGTCAGCTTGGAGTCGTCGTTGCCGCGCTTCTCGAAGGTAGCTTTCAACTGAGTCTCAGCGCCCAGCACACCGAGCGATGCGGGCAATATGGCGTCTTTGGCGGCGCCCTGCGCAGCGACCAATCCTACCGCTGTCGCTGACGTGGCGACATCGAGCCCCATGCCCACCGCGCGAGCGTCGAATCCGCTCTGCGTTTCACCATGCGCCTCGAGCCGAAGTCGCGCTTGCCCGATGATGGCCATCACGCCCGACACGACCGCGGCGGCGACCGTGAAGAATTGCTGGGCATCCACCTTCTGCAACTTGCCCTCGCCGGCAATCGAGAACCAAAGCTCGGGCTCTCCACCGTCGTCTGCGGGTTTAATGTATTTGGCAGAAACGCTCACGCCAAACCCAGCGACGCCGGTCACCGCCACTGCCCCGGAGTAGGCGATATTGTAGACCTTGAGGCCTTTCTTCTCCTGGTCCTTCCCGAACATGTTCTTGCCCGATTTCGACGGAATCGCCGCGGCATCGTCCTTGCCCTGCCCACGCAGGTGGGTGCCTTTTGATACGTGGAGTGCTCCCTTGGCGCTGGCGACGCCGCCGTTGAGTTCGCCGCGGACGCCGCCTTTGATACCGGACTCGACGTAGGCGCGCTTCTTGATAGTGCCATCGGACTGGCGATCGGACTCGATCATCCGCTCTTCGACACCCTCCGCCCAGTCGTCCGCGCTGACGTCGCCCTTTTTCCACATGTAGTCGACCGCGGCCTTCGGGAACACAGCCGATTGGCGGAGGCGGCGGAACAGGGAATAAGAGATTTGCTCGTAGGCATGCCCGGCGGTTGCGCCGACGGACTCAACGTATCCACCCAGCTCGGCCACTCCACGGGCGACCCCAGCGCCGCCGGATACACCGAGCAGCATCTCCATTTTGACGGTGACGAAACTCTCCGACGCGGCGCCCGCTCCGCCTGCCCGCTGAACGGAACCAACCATGTGGATATTGAAGAACGGCTGGCCCGCCGGAGTCGTGGGAATGGCAATCTCGACATCGAGTTCGGCCTTGTCGCCGGCGTCGGGAATCAGCCCCTCGACCATGGAGGCAAAACCCGACATGAACGGGCCAAGCCCGGACTCGGCCACGCTGCGCTTCTTGATCTTCTTGATGGCCGCGGTGCCGGCGTCGATCGCCTTGTCCGCCAGGGCGTCCTTGTCCTGCGCCGCCGCGTCTTTGCTGACGGCAGTGGTCATCGCCTTCTTGACCGTCTTTTCTCTGCTCGTGAACCTGCCGTGGCCCTTCTTTTTCGCTACGGCTTTGGCGGCTGTTTTCAGGGCGTCGTCCGCCGATGTCATGTGGACAGCCATCGCGGCCATCTTCGCCATCACGCCAGCAAACGCCTCGTCGATATTTCCACTCACGATAAGGGCGGCGGCCTCTGGCTGCAGGCTGGCTTGAACCGACGTAGTCGCCAGGGCCAGAGCGGTCTTGGCCTGGGGCGTGATCGCGGCGCTCGTCAACTTGACTACTTCCAGCTTGTGCTCGGCACCAACTTCTGACGCAATTCTGTCCAGAATCTCCTTCGCGGCTGCAGCGGCGGCTATGCGTCCCGCCTCTTTGCCGGCGAAATACGCTCGCGTCTCGATGATGTCCACCGTGTCGCGCTCGCTGAGATCGTGCTTACCCACCATGTCCTTGGCATGGGCTTCAGTTGCGTCCTTCATCGCCGTCTTGAACTTGCCACCCTTGGACGCGGACTTGCCCTTCTGGGTCGCCGCGTTCGTCAGCTCTTGGACCTGCTTCTTCACCATGTCGCCGGTCGCCTTGATGACCACCGGCATGACGAATTCGTCAACGGCCACGGCCGCCGCGGCCTCAGCCACCGCACTTATGTGCTCGGCAGCCTGATCGACAATTGACTTGAAGTTCGACAGCACCGTCGCAGCCAGCTTGGCCGCGTCCTCCGGTGACGTGTCGCGCTGCACGCCACGCCCCGTAGTTGCAGAACCACGCACCTGAACCTGTTCACCACGTGCGGCCGCGGCGCCGAGCACGTCGGCTTCCCGCTCGAGCGATTGGTCGGCGTTGACGTTGCCGCCCTTATTCTGGGTGGTGACGGTGCCCGACCGCTGCTGCACAACGTGGGTCAGCTCGTGGCCGAGAAGCTCTTTGCCGCCCTCGGAAATCGCATCGTAGCGACCCGGAGCAAAGTGAATGTTGGAACCATGGGTGAAGGCCTGAGCCCCCATCGCGCCCGCGGCGGCGCCCTCGTGGACGCGCACGTCGGAGAAATCGGTCTGGAACGCGGACTCGAAGTGACGCCGCGTAGCATCCGGCAGGGCGTTACCACCAGAGGTTGGGAACTGTTGCAGGCGCTGCTGAGCGGCCACGGCATCGTCGATTCCCTTGCCCTGGATTGGCGTGCTACCCGTGAGCGCCGCCACGCTGGGGGGTAGGCCGCCCGTACCGAAGTCCCGGGCGCTGCTGCTTACCTTCCCGGGCGATACGATGGAACGATAGTCATCGAAGTCGAGATCGTAGTCGTCCGCGTAGTCTTTTTGGCCGCCTGGGCCTGATCGCTCATATGCCATAGTTCTGCCGCCTCTTATTCTACGTTGGCGGCCACATAGAAATCCCTTATGTACTTTGAGAAACTCGCTTTTGTTGCTCGACCGCGTGGGGGCGGCGGGCGGCGAACCTGGGCGGGATTGGGCTTTTGTTTGAGCTTCGCAAATCGAGACATGGCAACCTCCTGAATTACTGGCCTATAGAGCAAGCCTCAGGCCAGGTGGCCACGCGCCAGATATCACGCACCTGACGTGCACGCCGCGAATTCTTCGCAGGTGCTCTACGGTTGACCGTACGGTACGCGGACCGTCTACGACGCGGTTCGCTCAGTCGACGCTGACGCCCATGCGCTTGGAGATCGCTTCGGCCTCGTCGAGCCAGCGGGTGATGCTGGCGCTGATGCCGCCGCGCCAGAACTCGGCGCTGCGCGGGTCCAGGTCGAATGGTTTCATGAGCGCCACCGCGTCCTTGGTGCTGCCGGCGCGCAGCAAATCGACGTACATGGGTTCGAAATCACCCGCGAATTTCTGCTTGGCGGCGAACAGGCTCTGGGTGAACAACTCGCCGAACGCATACGCATAGACGTAGAACGGCCGCAGGAAGTGGCTCACGTAGGTCCACAGGTTGCCGGCGTTGTCGTAGGTGAACACGTCGCCGTCGTCGCCGTAGAACGCATGGGTAACTTTCATCCATTCGGCGTCGAACTCCTCGACGGTGAGTTTGCCGCTTTCCCGTCGCTTGGCGTGCACGGCGCGCTCGAAGTTGGAGAACGAGATCTGGCGCACCACCGAATTGAGGAAGTCGTTGGACTTGCTCATGAGCAACGCCAGGCGCTGCTCATCGGTTTCGGCCCGTTTCAGCAGAAACTCGAAGGTGGTCATCTCGCCGAAGATCGACGCAGTCTCGGCATATGCCATGCCCGTGCGGAACTGAAGCGGCCCCTGGGTCTCACCCGAAAGCATGCCGTGGGCGCCGTGGCCGAGTTCATGGGCGACGGTCATCACGTCCCGGGTGCTGCCCATGTAATTGAGGAAGTTGTATGCCCGCGCCTCGCCATTGGGCAGGCACACCGAGTAGTTGAACGCGCCGCCGACCTTGCCGGTGTCTGGTGGGGCATCGACCCAGCGCTGGTCGAACATCTTGCGAATGAGACCGGCCAGGGTACCGCTGAACGAGCTGTACGCCTCCACCACCGTGTCCACGCACTCTTGCCAAGGAACCACCCGGGTGTCTTGAAACGGCAGCGGCGCGTTGCGATCCGACCACCGCAGGGGCGACATACCCAGATGCGCTGACAGCAGCCGGTAGTAACGACGACATTGGGCAGCGCCCTCGTCGGCGACCACGTCGTGCAACGTCTCCACGGTCTGGTCATCCAGCCAGTTGCCTCGGTTGCGGCTCGTCATCGCTGTCGGATAGCCGCGCTCCCGGTCCTCGACCGCTTTGGCGCCCATCACGACGTTGAGGGTCCGCGCCATGAACCGATCGAAGCGCTGGGTCTTCATGCCCTCGCTGAAGCTCTTTAGCGCCCGAGCGCGTTTATCCCCATCAGCATCGCTGTTGATGACGTGCAGGATCTCGGGCAGGGTCCTGGCCTCGTCGTCCAGGTCGAAGCGCAGATCCGCCTCCCACTCATCGGAGTAGTCAGACCACTCTCCGGGACCGTACGGCGAACGCAGGGTGAGGGCGCGCTCCACGTTCTCGTCGAGCAAGAACTTGGCGTCTTCGCGAATCTTGTCGAGCATCGGCTGATGCTGTCGAGCGTAGTCGTCGGTTTCGAGAGCCTTGGCGTAGACCGCGTCGTCGATAGCGCACAGCTCGTGCTCGAAGAAATTGAGATGATCGGCAGCAGCGCGACTCCACGCCTCCTGGACACGGCCGATTTGCTGGGCGGTCAGCTCGTTCTTGGCGTCGGTGCTTCGATTCAGAAACAGGTAGACGAACATCTTGTCCACCAGCTCGGTCATACGCGCCTGAGTGCGCAATGCGCCGCCGAGGTCTTCAGCCAGCTTGCCCCGATGAGTCTCGGCAAAGCCACGCGCCAGGCCCATGGCCTTTTCCAGATCCGCGTCCAGCGCAGGATCGTCGATACTCTTGTACAGGTCGGTCAGGTCCCAGCGAACATCTTCGGCGCCGGTGGTTGGCTTCGTCATGGCGCGAAGCATACCCGACGCCAACGGCCCGTGCTAAGCAGCGGGCATGGCTGACTATCAAGGCGGTTGCCTGTGCGGGGCCGTGCGCTACTCGTTCACTACAGTGGTCGATGCGGGCTACTGCCACTGCTCCCGTTGTCGGCGGACGTCGGGCGCACCTGTGTGGGCCTGGGCCCAGGTCCGCGGCTTCGGACTAACCGAGGGCACGCCCGGCACCCATGAATCGCGACGGTTTTGCACCGACTGCGGCTGCTCCCTGCTCATCGACGGCGACCCGGTGGAAGTGAGCCTGGCAACCCTGGATGAGCCCGCCCGCATCGAACCGCAGGTGCATCGCTGCAACGCCGACCAGCTCCCGTGGCTGAAACGAGGCGACAAGTTGCCGTGTACGGACGGCGCCGAGTTGGGCATTCCGGCGGAACGAGTGCAGCTGCGCCCAGCTGTTGATAGTGCGGTCGGTCGCGATTCCACGGTCAGTCTGCGGGAGGTGACCAAGGCCAACCTGCGCAGCGTTTTGCTCGCGTCCGTGGCGGGCTCCCAGCAGCGTTTCGTGGCCAGCAACGCCATCTCCTTGGCGCAGGCACACATCCACGGAAACGCGTGGCACTGGGCGATCTACGCCGACGAGACCGTGGTGGGGTTCGCCATGGCGACGAAGCTAAAAGAGGATGAATTCGACCTGATGCTCGCGGGCGATCCGGAGCTGTGGCGGTTCATGATCGACGAACGCTATCAGGGCCATGGCTTTGGCAAAAAAGCCCTGGAGCAGATTGTCTCGGTGTTCAGAGGGTGGGGCGGAGCGAACATCTGGACCAGCTGCGTGCCCGGTGCAGGCAGCCCATACGAGTTCTACAAGCGCTCTGGGTTCACCGATACCGGTATCGTGGATGAACGCGAGGTCATCCTGCAGTTGCCTCTGAGCTAGTCGGTGCTCGCAGCCTTGTTGGCCAGAGCGCCCAACAACTTGGTCACCTTGGCCAGCAACGCCGACTTGGCGTCCAACTTGTGCCGGGCCTGCAACCACGCCGGGTCGTTGTAGGTGATGCGGACGGTGCCACCGTCCTTCCAGACGAGCATCTTTTGCGGCAGATCGATGGCTACCGTGCGGTTCGTGTTCATCAGCTGAGTGCCCACTTGCGGCTTGCCGAAGATGATGACTGCTGTGGATTGGAGAGTCAGACCAGCGCGCTTTGCGTTGGCGCCGTGATCGATCGTGGTGAACACGATGAGGCCCTTACCGATGATCGCCGCTTGCAGGCGAGCCAGCGTGTCCGCGAATGTGTGTCCGCTAACGACGGTGGTGAGTCCGGGGTTGGCGGATGAGGTCGGTGTGGTCGGCGCCCCTTTGGAGCCGCCGGAGCAGGCGACGAGAAGGGCAGCGATTGGTAACCAGGCGAGTCTCATGGCCGAGAGCCTAACAGAGCGCCGACCGTACACGTACGGTACAGCTACCGTACACGCCTGAAATCACACTGGAACCCTCCACCCAGGTACCTGAAATCACGCGTTGGCCAGGTTGGCCCGCCAGTTGCTTTATCAAAGGTCAACTGATGCTTAGGAGCCTGCCGATGAAACACTTTCTCAAAGATGCCTTCTTCCTCGTACTTCTTGCTCTCGTACTGCTCATCGCAACTCCCTTCACCGAGAAAGAGTCTGACTTCGCAACTCCGGCCGCATCTTCGACAGAGCTGATCGACGGCATCACGGCCGTCGATCTGCCTCTGGAGGACGAGACCCGACCACGCAACTTGTAGCCGCCCGGCTAGCTGGCGATGCCCAGCTCACGCAGTCGCAACTGCAAACTGCGCTTTCCCACTTGGAGTGCCCGCCACAAAGACTCAATGTCTCCCTCGTGTTCGGCAAACGCCTTTTCCAACAACTCTTTCGTTAGCTTCTGCGCCCGTACCAGGGTCGGATGCGCATCTACCAGCCGGTTCAAGCTCGGCCGGGAGATGCCCAGCAATTTGGCCGCCACGGTCAGTCGGTAGTCCACGGACTTGAGCACTTCTTCGAGCTCGCTGCCCTGGATATCCGCCGGGGCGCGTTTGCTCGGAGTGACCTCATGGGCGCCAGAGTCTTCGGTCGCGGGCGTCGGTGTTTGCATTCGGCCGACGTCGTTGATGGCGTCGTCGAGCAAGCGATTAAGCCCTGGATCGGTGATGGCTGGGCGTCCTTCGACCCCGGCTAGATAGCGGCAGACGTTACGCAGCTGGCGCACATTGCCCGGCCACGGATAGTCCACCAGGCGCTCGATGATCGCGCCCGACAACCAACCTTCCATGGCGTCTGGTTCCGTAGCCAGCTCAGATTCGCGCCCACGACGGGCCATCTCTTCAACAAGAAAGCCCACCAGTAAACGGGCGACGTCGTCGCGACGCTCACGCAATGGCGGGTTGTGAATCTCGTGGCTGGCCAGCCGGTAGTAAAGCGGCGGTCTGAACAGACCTTCTCGCGCCTTCGTAGCCAGGTCCGCATCGGTGGCCGCGATGACCCGCACGTCGATCTTGCGCGCATCTTCGCTTCCCAGGGGCTGCACTTCGCCCTGATCGATGGCGCGCAGCATGAGGGCCTGGACGTCCATGGGCGTATCACCGACTTCGTCCAGAAACAGGCTACCCGTATCGGACTGGCCGAAGTAGCCCTGGCGCGCGGAGCCGGCGCCACTGAAGGCGTTCTTGGTGTGGCCGAAGAATTCAGCGGCGGCCAGAGTGCTCGGGATCGCGGCCATGTTCACCGGCACGTAGGGCCCGTCGCTGCGTGGGCTCGCGTCGTGAATCGCCCGAGCGATCAGCTCCTTGCCGCTGCCGGTTTCGCCGCGGATCAGCACGGGCCCCATGTCGCTGGCGATACGGCTGATTTCGGAACGCACCCGCACAATGGCGGCGCTGTCACCGAGGATGCCGTGGCGAGGCGGAGCATTCATGATCGGGTGCTCGCCCCAGGAAAGCAGCAGCACCACTTCGTCGCCAACCCGCAACACCACGCCCATATGCACGACTGCGTGGGCCAGGGTCATGGTGCCGACGACTTCGGTGCCAGCAATGTGCACCTTGATTCGCGTGCCGCTGGTATCGATCTCGATCCCCGTGCGCGCCGAACGCAGCATCACCGGCTTGCGGCTAAGGAACACGCAGGCCAGGGGCTCGGTATCTTCCCCGGTGACGTCTTGAAAGACCGGCGTCGCCCGGGACAGTTCGAGCACGCCCTCGTCGTGGGTCAGCTGGGGCAGTGCGATGCGCTCGCCAATACGCGCCACGTTCGGATGACCAACGATGGTGAGCATGGGCGCACTGCGCAGCGCACTGCGAAGCTCGTCCTTGTCTCCGGTCCGCGAGACCGTATCCGCATACAACGACACCTCCGGCATCCTAGCCGATCGACAACGGGGGCCGAACTCAGGAGGCAGGTAACTGGCCCGGCAATGTGTGCGCTAGACACCCACCGACACCCCGCCTGATCACGGGGGCATGGGCCGGCGCTCGGCTTTAGATCTGCCCGAACGCCCAGCGCATGCTACGCTTAGTTCCTGTAAAAACTGCACGTTACGAGTGCGCAACTCCCGAGCAAAGCGTTCGGAAGCGAGTCGAAACAACCATCGCGAGTAGTAACCAAATGGGCATTAAGCCGAGACCAACCCATCCATGTCCGACCTGTGGCAGTCACAAGGTCGATCTGATCAGCGCCTTCAGCGAAGGCAACTTGTACGGCTGCACCGTCTGCCTCACCGGGTTCATGACCGATGGCGAAACCGTCAGGGTGCTGCCGCGTCCTGGCTCCCAGCCCACGGGTTAGGGCGACGCGCAAACGCCATCGCAGTACAAGAACGAGTCGTCGCCGTTACTCACCAGGACCCAGACCACCGTGTCCGCTCGGGTTGCGCTGTCGACATTGGCAAGCGCCGTCATCAGCGAGCTGGCGTGTCCGGGCGCATAGGCGACCACGACGAGCAGTTGCTTCTGCCAGCGATCAGCGGCCGAGACGTTGGCGGTGCTCTCCAGAATGTCCGACAGCTTGTCCGTCAGCAACGTCTGGGCCTGGGCGACCGGAAACGGGTCGTCAAAGGGAAAGCTCACGGCGCGGGTCACGCTGACACCGAGCTTCACGCCGTCCATGTCCACGAGCAGGTCCGTGATCTTGCCCGGCGTGGCGTAGATGATTTCATTCTCGGTTTTGAGCAAGGTCGCCAACTCGCAACGCTGAAGCAACTCGAACGCAAACACCTCTGAGTACAAGGAGCTGCCTCCGGCGTTGTCGTCGGCGATGATCTTCTGGCCACCCGCTGTGAGCTGGGACAGCACCGCCTTGGTGTAGCCCTGGGCGAAGTCGATGGCCGAGTACCAGGCCGACGGCTCCGTGGCTATGAGCTCTGTATCCAGGACATCGCACTCGCCTGACAGGGTGCCGAACCCAGCGAGGGGAAACATCGCGGCGTCGGCCGGCGGCGCATCCGACACCGCAGTTGCGTCTACGATTCGTGCATCAGGCGGGGAGCTCGCATCGGCAGCCGAGCCGCCGTCGTCGCCGCAGCCCAAGACGAACACTAGCAACAGCGGTATGAGCGGCCTTGCTCGGGTCAATGCTCCAAAACGGTACCATGCTGCGCAGTGGCCGCGATCACACGCGATCGCCGGGTTGCTGTCAGCACGAGTGATTTTCGCCCCGCCGCCAAAGCGGCTACGCTAGGGCGGTGATTCGTCGAGCCGCATTGTTTGCCATGATCAGTCTCACGCTGGTGGCATGCACTGACGACGCGTCGGATGCGTTTCCGTCCGATCGCCCCTACGCGAACCTGTCGGACTTCGACAACAAAGGCTGTGATGCGGCCAGCGCCGAGTCCCTCGAAGGCATATGGCACTTCTCGCTCGTCGGGCCAGAGAGCGAAGCCCGCGGCTCCATCGCGGTGCGCTTCGCTCCTGACCCACCGCGCCAGGGCAACCTGTGGAGCGATGACGGCGGACCTGCCGCGTGGTTCTCAGGAACCCAGGCAAACCGCCTGGTGATCGGCAACGGCGTATTGGTTCGGGTGCAATTCAACAGTTTGGGCGAGCACAACTCGTGGACGATGTTTGGTTGTCATCGCGGCGATAGCGACAGACTCGAAGGCATGTACGCCGTCTGTGGCGGCGAGCAATGTGAAACCTATGACGCGATCGGCTACCGCATCGGAGACCTCGACGAACCAGACGCTGTGAACCTCGACCTGGTTTCCGAGTTTAGCGGTCCGGCCCTGGACCCGCGGCCGAAGGATCGTGTGTGGATCAACGTGCGCTATCGCGACGGCTACGCCTACGTAGTTCGCCGCGATTGGCTGTTCGTCGTCGATGTCTCTGACCCTGCGCATCCAGTAGCCGTGGGCAAGACCCCGCTGACCAAAGGCAACGACGTCAAACTGACCGTTGGCAACGATGGTCGCTTGTACGCGATCACGTCATCGGACATCACCGGCCTGCATGTCATCGACGTCAGCGATCCGACCCTGCCGCGAGACCGGCTCCAGTTCGCCAACGAGTTCGACCCGGTCGCTGAAGAGTTCAAAGGTGTACACACCCTGTTCATCGAAAACCAACGGGCGTACATCACCCAGGACGGCGTCAAGGTCTACGACGTCAGCCAGCCGACCGCGCCGAAGCTGCTCGGCCACTATTTCCTGGGCATGGACATGGGCAGCGGCTACGTCCACGACATGTTCGTGCAGGACGGCGTCGTCTACTTGAACTACTGGGGCCGCGGCCTGGTCATCGTCGACATGAAGGAGCCAGCCTCACCCCAGTTCCTTGGCCAGTTCAAGGACTACGACAATCGCACGAGCCACTCCAACTGGGTCACGCGAGCCGGTGGCCGGCTAGTGTCGGTTCATGGAGACGAGAGCGTGGGCGCGCACGTGCGCATCGTCGATGTAGAGCCCGGCAGCCCCACCTTTATGGAGGCCATTGGCCGCTACCAGACCCAGGAGGGTGTGTCGGTTCACAACATTCAAGCGCACGGCGAGCTGGCGTTCGTCACCTACTATCAAGACGGCCTGCGCGTGTTGGACATTTCGGACCCGACCAAGCCGGTCGAGGTGGCTCACTTTCGCACGTGGGACGGCGCGAACTCGGTGTACGGCGATGGCATCTACGAAGGGGCCATTGGCATCGACTACGATCCGCAAACCCGGCTCGCGTATGTGGTCGACACCCATCGCGGGCTACTGATCTTGCGTCTGGGCGAAAATCTCGAGCCTGGCGCAGCAGGCTGTTCGGTGAACAGTGCCACGCCAGGCTGCGAGTGGTTTGTATTGCTACTACTGTGCCTGGGACTCATGGTAGCGCCCAGGCGCCGGGGTTGTGCGCAGCGAAGTGCGGCCGCGACGCCTCGTGTAAGCGCGTCGCACCAGTCTCGGACTGCAGCTGATAGCGATCGAGCGCCTCGGTCAGCTTAGGCGAGCCATACTTGCCCGCCACGAGCGCTTTACGCGCCGGCGCCAGCAAGCGACACAGCTCGAGCGCAAGGGCCAGATTGACCATGCAGTTCAGACCAGTGAATACGTGACCGGTCTGCGCCGCGTCACCCGCTACCAGGATCGGCGCCCGATTGTCACCGGCGATGACACGCCGGCGCACCTCGGTCACGGCGGTGGGAAAGACCCGTGGTCGTGTCGCGAACGCCTCGTACTCGAGATCGAATTCCTCGGCCGCCAGCTCGAAGTACCGCCGCAGCATTCGCGGAGTCGCGTCGACATCAACCGGCGCATCAACCAGGAGCGCAGTACCCGCCGCGGTCTCGGCACCAGTCGCGAGCATAGTGCAACGCAGGGTAGTGCCGTAAGACTCCAAGGGAATCTCCGCCCGAGTCCATTGACCGGTGGGCGCGTTCGACTCGAACACACCGCCGATCATGTTACGACACATCGGCTGCTGCGAACGCGACGCGGACGTCTGCCGTAGCGTGCTCGAGATATCGCTCGGGTCGATGAGCGACCGAGCCGCACCCGTGGCCACGATGGCGACTTTCGCCATCACTGGCTTACCCTCGCCGACGTGCAACGACGCATGACGCGCGTGACGTTTGATCCGCGTCACCTGGCACTGGTAGCGAACATCGACACCAAGGTCGATGGCCCGCGACAGCAGAGCCTGTTGCAACCGACCGATCGGCACCAGCGCGACAGGCGCCTGATGCACCGACTCGAACAGAGACTGAGACGGCTCCAGATCGATAAGATGGGAACCGGCAGTCGCGGTCGTCGTGTGACCGTTGAGCAGGTCGTGACGGGTCAACACGGTGAGCGGCGAGACCACGGACGGGTCCCGTACGTCCACACCTAAGCAGACCAGGTTCGCAAGATCGCCAGGCCGCGCAACCAATAGCTGCCGCCGGAGATTCTCGTCCTGAGCCAGGGGCATCCGCCGATCGAGCACGGTGACATCGAAACCGAGCCGGGCAAGCTCGCCCGCAATGGCAAGACCTACCGGACCCGCACCGATGACCGCAACGTCATAGGGCTGATAGCCCTGGCGCGTTCCGAGGTTCGATTTTTGAATCGGTACCATCGGACTTCGCCACGACTTGGTGAGTCGTTCTTGGGTTTGGGTATAGACATGGTTTGTTCTGCCTTGGTTGGGTCTCTATCCAGGACGGATGAGTGCCAACGAAGCAAAAACCGTTTTACCCTCGCGCGAGTCGGGCGCGTGGACGCCTATTTGCGGCGCTTGTCTTTGCGCTTCTTGGGCAGTCGATGACGCCAGGGATAACGGGGCGTGCCGGCTGTGTTGCGGAACTTGCGCTCGCGAACCGTGGCCGGCCGAGGCGTGGCCTTGAGCCGTTTCACGTGAGCCCATTCGGCTGCCTGAAGCATCAGCGACGCCTCTCGGTCGGCCTCGCTCAGCCGTTTGCCCAGGTACACAAGGGCGCGATCACCGACGCGGATGAGGCGGGTAGGGCGCTTACCCGGGAGAGGAACATTCTTGGTGAACGTTGTGATCTCGTCCAGGGCAACTTTGGCGAACTTGCCACTAAGCAACTGCGGAGTGGCGAATCGCGGGGGAATCGTTTCACCGCGCAGCACCCACGGGTCCTTGTTGCCGACATACAGCGGAATCAGCTCCGCTCGTTTGATGGCACGCTTGGACAGGGTGACCCGAGCGATCATCGAGTACATGCGTGCGCGGCGAGCGTAGTTGCTCGTCGTGTACGAACCGAACGAAAAATTGCCCAGGCTGTAGAAGATGAGCCCGCGCTTGTAGCGTTCGACGCCCTGAACCACGTGGGGATGGTGACCGATAACGAGCGTTGCGCCGGCGTCGATGAGCTTGCGATACTTGCGCACCGCGTCCTTCTGCGGAACGTGATAGTACTCCCAGCCTTTGTGCACCGAGACCAGTACAACGCTGCGCTTGGCCGCACGAGCCACGCGTTTGACAAGGGAGCGGTTGTAGATGCTACCCACGTGTTTGGCCGAGCTGCTGTTCACGGCGAACAGGGTGATATCGAAGCTCTTGCCGGGCGGTCGAAACCGTACGCCGCGCATGGCTCGGGCGCGGTCGGCTCCGGTACCGGCCCACCATAAGCGTTTCTTCGACCTGCGAAGTCGGCGCAGGTTAGCCAGGGTGTCCAGAACGCCGCGCTCGCCAGCGTCCATGGTGTGGTTGTTGGCAAGTGAGAACAAGTTGAAGCCAGCACGCACTACATAGCCGAGGCGTTTCGGCTTGCACGACATAGGGTAGGTCTTCTTGACCGTGGGTTTGGTCTTGGTAAACGGGCACTCCAAATTCACGAAGTTGAGATCGGCGCCGGCAATGATCGGCTTGACCAGGCGGAACAAGCGGTGTTTGTCCCGATCCACCCGCTCAACTCGCTCCCAGCCATCGGGATATCCGACATCCCCGGCCAGGTTGATCACCACCGTATCGGAATCCGCACGCACGGGGCCCGCGAGCAGCAACAACAAGCCGAGCGCCACGCATCCCCCACGCATACCTATGTATGTAACCCAATCTGCGCCGGCGCACCATGATCGACTCCAACGCCCGACAAGCCGTGCGACATCGATCATTTCGCTGGCGGCCTAGCGCGGTGATAGAATGCGTGGGTGCGTTGGCTTACCGGAATATTCTTGCTGGTTTCGATTGGCTGCGGAGACGATGGGGTGCCCCCGTTTGTGTTTGCGGATGCGCGTGTAGGCAGCGTCGACGCGGCTGGCTCGGCGGATGCCACAGTAGGGCCACCACCAGACGGTGCGTCCGCGTTTCACCTGGGCACTTTTGGCGCGGGCGACACGATTCCACCATTGGTGAACACGGACCTACTCGCGGCCGGTGAAAGTGTCACCTACACGATCACGTTCTCGGATCCGGTGTTCGTCGGCGGCACGTTAACCCGCCCGACCATGGGCGACCCGGACATTCAGTTTGTGAACAGCGCTGCTGAGCTGGCGTTTATGTACATCGAGAACGGTCCGTCCGAGACCATCATCTCTGAGTTCTTGCCGGCCGATACGTATTCGATCGTGATTAGCGCGTACTCGATGGATTCGGCCATGGATGGCTTCACGTTGAGCCTGGCGACACCGCCGATGCTGGACGGCGGCACGTACGGCGCCGGGGACAGCATCAACCTTGCGGTCGGCGCGCTGGCCGCCGGTGCGGGCGTCGTCTACTCGATGACGTTCAGCGAGGAAGTCGCGGTGGATGGCAGCCTGACAGGAGACAACGGCTCGGACGTCGACGTGTACGTATACGGACCCAAGCTGTTCCTGACCCAGAAGGCCGACTTGTTCGACGAGACCATCGACCTGGTGTTCCCGGCCGGCACGTATATCTTTCTGATCGCCGCTTACGACATGGAGCCGGCGGCAAACACGGTGAACCTGACGGCGAGCGTCACAGCGTCGACGACCCCGGCTCTGGGCACGTTTGGCGCGGGCGGCTCGGCCATGTTCACGAGCAGTGCGCCGCTGATCGCCCGCGACTACGACCACCATCTACTGACCCTCACGGAAGCTGTGTCCCTGAGCGGCTCATCCACCGCGACCACCGGAGCAGTCGGCTTTCGTTTGTACGACAACACCGGCTCGCTGATCAGCCTGTTCAGCGGCGGCGATGACAGCTTCACCGACGTGCCGATACCGGCGGGAACCTACGTCCTGCAAATACCCACGGTGTCCGACGCTTTCGGTGGCGGCGACGTAGCCGAATACACGGTCCAAGTCAGCGCCGCTCCCTAGGCACCGCAGCTCACGCGACTGTGGTATTCACTGGCATGCGCACCGTCATGCTCGGATCCGTCGTTTCTGTGTTGTCCGCGTTGCTCATGTTGTCCAGCGCTTGTTCGTCAGGTGCGGGCAAGGCGTCAAGCGGCACAACGGGCAAAGGCGAAGCTGGCAAGGGCGTCACCATCACCACGATCAAAGTGGCCGGGCCCGTGTGGATGCTCAAGGGGCAGGGCGGAAACATCGGCATCTCCGCGGGCGACGACGGTGTCGTCATGATCGACGACCAGTTCGCACCCCTGGCGCCCAAGATCCTGTCGGCCGTTCGCGCCCTGGGCAAAGGCAACCCGACGTTCGTGATCAACACCCATTGGCACGGTGACCACAGCGGCGGCAATCGGCAGATGGGCAAATACGCAAAGATCATTGCCCATGAAAACGCGCGCAAGCGACTGACCTGGGAAGTGCCGACCGCGGGACGCAAGCGCAACCCGATGACCAAGCCTGGATTGCCCGTCGTAACGTTTCCCGCTTCCATAAGCCTGCACTTCAACGGCGAGGAGATTCGTATCGTGCATTTCCCGACCGGGCATACAGACGGCGACAGCGTCGTGTTCTTCACCAAATCCAACGTGGTTCACATGGGCGACCATTTCTTCAACGGCCGGTTCCCATTCGTCGACGTGAACAGCGGCGGCAACGTGGTGCAGTACGTCAAGAACGTCGCCAAGGTGCTGACCCTGGTGGACGACAAGACGAAGATCATTCCCGGCCACGGTGAGCTCGGGGACAAGGCGCAGCTGCAAAGGTTTCACGACACGATCGTCGAGACCATGGCAATCGTGGCAAAGGCAAAGAGCGCTGGCGCATCGCTGGAAAAGGTGATCGAGGCTGGTCTGCCGGCGAAGTACAAGGACTGGGGCAGCGGCTTCATCAAGACCAAGAAATGGATCACCACCCTGTACAACGGTCTACCCTGACAGTTTGTCCAGGAGCCGGTCGATAGTGTTCATGTTGCGCGCCGTGCACGGTACGCCGAGGGTTCGCTCTAACTGGCCCGAGGCCAACTCTGATTCGCCGACATCGCGCCGACGGAGCCAGTAGCTTTCGCGGCCAACGGCGCACAGGGCGTCGACAGGGCCGCATAGGCTCGCAAGGTTGCGCTGCGCCGAATCGCCGATGACGTCGCGCGCGAACGCGACACTCAGAACATTCCCTTGTGGGCTTCGTTCGATGACGCCGAACGGGGTGCTCGCCGCGATGTCCTGAAGCTCCGGGGTGGTGCGAACGAACGTGTCCACCACGTAGCCGAGGCGCTTGTGGAGCTGAGCCTCGAGCTTGGCTTCGAGGTCGGCGACCGACAGCGGTGGTGGATGAAACAGCACGTTGCCGCTAGCGATGAATGTCTCGACACCGCGCAAACCGGCGCTCTCGAATATCGCGCGCAGCTCGTCGTTCTTGACCCGGCGTCCGCCGACGTTAATCGCCCGCAGAAACGCGACCACCCGGGGCCCCGTGAGCGGCCTTGGTTTGAAGCCCATGGCGGCAGTCTAGAACAGGAACCCGAGCCCAAGGCCAGCGACGGCGGCGAACAATGCATCATTGGCGCCCGCGTAACGCGCGCCAACATGCAGGCGGATCGCCAGGGACGGATAGAGTGCGAACTGAGCGCCGAGTTGGCCGCCCGCGACCACGTCGCCGGTGTGTGCGAATCCGCCGTCGACGGTCAACGACCACTCCCCCAGGTCCCCGGAGAACGGCCGCCGGAAGCGAAGCGCCGCCGAAGCGCTGGCGAAATCGAGGTGACCGACCCCGCCGCGGAGCTGGACGCCGGGCATCAACCATCCGGCGAGGGGGTAGTACGCTCCAAGGACAGCGCTGGCTGCGATCTTTCCATCCGCATCGTCTGGCTTGGCAAACGCGCCTTCCACATCGACGCTGACTTGAACGCGCTCCTGTGGGGCATAGCCTCGCCGGAGTGTCGCCTTCGGAGGCGTCCGGCCGAGCTTGACCAGTGCGCGGTCGAGCAATTGAACGAGCTGAGGAACCTGGACCCGGTCGGCTTTGTCGTCACCAATCTGGCGAAAGAAGATGCGCCGCCCCGGCAAGATGATGACGATGCCGGGCACGGCGTTGCCGAGCTTGTCCACACCAACGAAGCGCTTGGACAGCGCCATCTCGTGATCTTCGACGAGGGGAAAGCCGAATTTGTTCGCCTTGGCGAAACGCCGGGACTCGAATGCACTGTCGCCGCTGATAGCGATGATCTGCGCACCTCTTGCCTTCAGGGCCGCCTGTTCATGAGCCAGCTCACCGAGCTGACGACGACACCATGGTCACCAGTGACCGCGGTAGAACACCAGTACGGTGACACCGCGAGACAGAGCGGCGCTCAGAGCCACGGGCTTGCCACGCTGATCCTTGCCGGTGAAGTCCTGGGTAGGCGCGTCGATGGTCTTGAGCTCGCGCGGTTGGGCCACGCGGATCGCCTGAGACGAGCACGCAGCAAGGGAAGCCAGGGTAGCGGCGACCACGAATGTTCGTGCGAACGCGATGCCGGAGTGTAGCCGCTCCGCTATCCGAACGTAGCTACCAGGGTGGCCAGGTGGGGGCCGATCCCTGGACGTTTGTCGGGGAATTCCCTGGGACGAACGGGACAGGTGCGACAGGGGTGCGACGTCGGGTGCGACAGGGGTGTAAGCGGATATTAGGGCCGATCGGCTCGTATTCGGCCTCGAGTTGTTGGCTGCACTACGAACCAAAGTGGGCACGCCGAATGCAGTGACGTGTCCCGATTGCGAAACGGGGCACATTTCTTGTGGAGGAGATGAAGATGAGAATCATGATTACGGCGGCAGCTCTTAGTGTTGGTGTTCTAGCTTTTACCGGGTGTGCAACTTCGACACCGAATGCCACGACGTCGCCGAAGGCACCTTCGGTAGAACTGCCCCAAAAGGTGCAGGGCAAGATCGACCTGGCGACGCTCCAGGACCATGAAGTTCAGATGCTCCAGCGCGAGCAGGACGTCCTGTTGAAAGTGCGGCTATGCGTCGCTCCAGATGGGACGGTCGCAGACGCCAAGCTGGTGAGCGCTTCTGGCCACAACAGCTACGACATGGCCGTCGTTTCTAGCATCCAGAAATGGAAGTATCAGCCCTACGTGGCAAACGACAAGGCGATGCGTGTGTGCAAGACAGTGCGAGTCCAGTACAACGCCGGCTAGCGCCCACACGACGAGCATTGAATCCGAGAAACCCCCGCGGTCACACTGTGGCCTGCGGGGATTTTTTCGTTTCGGGCCTGTCGCGGAGCGTGGGCAACTGGGCCGAGTCGACGCACAAGTCGACAAAAGAAGCCCCGCGATCACTGGGACCGCGGGGCTCTGGTGGTTGTTGCTGGCCGCTGAGTTCGTGGCTAGCTAGTCTCGTCGCTCTCGGCGTCGAGCAGCTTTCCGCCCAGCACCTTCTTGAGATCGCCGGCACCTACGACCAGGCGCAGCTCGCTGACACTTTGCGCCATCTCTTTCAGCGCATCCATTTGCTTCAGCTTGAGCAGGACCGGGTTGTCCGCCATGACCTTGGCCGCGTTGGCCATCACTCGGGTGGCCGCCGCCTCTTCACGACGGGTAATGACGTTGGCTGCCGCCGCCTTCTCCGCCTCGATTACGCGGTTGAGCAGCACCTTCATCTCGCCAGGCAGGATGATGTCTTTGAGTCCAACGCCGCTGACCTCGACACCGAAGTCCTTGGCCTTGGGCACGACGTACGCCTCCATGAACTTCTGCATCGCGTCGCGACCCTCCAGCAGTTCGTCCAGCGTGACGCCGGCGATGTACTCACGCGCCGCCAGTTGGGCGTGCAGGTACAGCGCCTCAGTTACGTCGGCAACGCTGTGCATGACCTCTGGCGGATCCGCCGGGCGGTATTCCACAGTGAGAGTCATACGCAGAGTGACCTTGTCACGAGTCATCAGTTCCTGGCCCGTGATGGCCAGCTGCTGCATCCGCATGTCCATTGTCTGAACGACGATGTGGGCCTCGGGGTAGGTCCAGAAACCGTACCGACCCGGCGCGAGCATGCGCTCGAACTTACCCTGAACGTAGAGCAGGCCGCGCTCGTACTGGTTAACAGTGGCGCGCACGATCTCTCCGTTGGGGATGAGTGCGATGAGCTCGTCAGTCAGCTCGGGCAGGTCCGCCTCGACCGACATGACGCGCAGGGTTACGCTGGGGTCGACAGTCCAGTAGCGATGTACACCGGGGCGAAGGAATACCATCGGGACATCATCTTTGTAGATGAGTCCGCGCTCGCCTTGGCCGATGCGTGCTTCGGCTACCCAGTCATTGGGCATTACCGCGCACACCTCGCGCCGGGCGCTGCACAGGAGCGCGTCGGTGTTGAATCGCGCGACCTTTGCGTTGCCCCAGAACCGGTGCTTACCGGGGCCGAGGGCGCGAACAGGAATCGCGTTGCGGTACAGGACCGCTCGTTCGTTTAGTTGAATGTAGTGTGTCTTGATCATTGTTCGTGTCCTTGGTGCATGAAGAAAAGACCTTCGGCGGCCGTCCCGAGCACTGATTGGCCGCGCGTGTTGCGTGCTTGAGCACGCCGTCGGCGTCGACTGTTCGAATGCTGTGGACCGGCGGAAAGCCAGGTAGTCGCGCAAGAGACTCGCGGAGTGTTCGAGCGGTCGAGCAGCCGGGCCGCATAGAGCAGCGGGGCTGTGCGATGGCTCGTCACCGCGCGGGTCTTTGGGGGACACCGAGCAAACGGCCGGGTGATGGCGCCGCAAGCGACGCGATCTCGGGTCCGACCGCCTCCGGCCGGGCCAAATTATTTCGCTGGATAACCCCCAGCGTCGGGAGCTGGGTTGACCGGCCCAGTGCGTATGCCAATTCCGCCACAACTGCATAAGAAGGCGCAGTCGGAGGGATTCGAACCCCCATTCCCTTTGTGGGAGAGTGACGTTTCCCGGGACACAACGTCCGAACACGCAGCGGCGAAGCCATTTGGCTGCCAGCAGCGCGCGGCGCAGCGCCGGCTATGTTGAAACGCGACCATCACGCAACAAGACGCGCGCGTGGGGCTTTTTTGAATCGCAAACTGTGAGTATGGTCCCCGCCATGGGAATGAAACCGCGCGCGGCCAGCAGTAGCGCTGGCGTCACCATCTACAACAACCCGCATTGAAGCACCTCCACTTATGCCTTGGCGGTCGCCGAGCAAAAGGGAGTTGCTTTCACCGAAGTGCGCTATCAAAAGGCCAAGCCAGACCGAGCGACCCTGCAGCATCTGGTGTCGATCCTCGATGGTCCGGTCGAAGACCTGGTGCGCAAAGACAGCCAGTTCAAGAAGCTGGGCCTCAACCCCGATGACTACGTCGGCAACCCCGACGCAGTGGTCGATGTGTTGGAGAAGTACATCCGCTTGCTACAAAGGCCAGTGATCGTCCGTGGAGACAAAGCGATCATTGGGCGGCCAAGAGACAAAGTAGAACCGTTCTTGTCCTAGTAACGATCGGACCGGAGGCAGCCGCGGAATGCGCGGCTGCCATCCCGCGCTGCCGACGTCGTCCGGCGCTTGTCAGTTCGGTCGGGTGGGCGTTACCTTCGTCTGCGTGATTCAAACGAGTGTAGGAGTGGTGGGCGCGGCGTTCATGGGGCTGGTGATCGTGGCTTGCTCGTCCCCGGCCAAGGGCCCGGCCAACGCGGAGCCACCGGCGACCAAGCCGGCTGGAGCGGCGACGTGCGATGAGTGCCAGAGCGCGTGCAAGCGAGAGCTGGCGATGTGCACCGAGGCGGTCGGCAAGCTCACAGGTGACAACGTGGCCAGGGCGATCTACGTGTGCATGGGCGAAGGCATCACCCCGGCGCTACACAAATGCATCGTAGGGGCCAAAACGCGTCGGGCCGCATGGCAGTGCGAGAAGCTCGGCGCGCCCAAACGGCAAACTGCGTGCATTCGATGCCAGCGCGACGACAAGCTGACCTGTCCCGGCGTGCGCAAGTACGAGCCGGTCTTGCAGCCCAAGGTGTGGCTGAAGGTCCTCACTGACAAGATGTGCGCATGCAAGACAGAGGCATGCGCACGGGCGACTATCAAAGAAACGAAGGATACGGAGGCCTGGCGAGAAGGCGAAAAGGCAGTACTCCAGCGCTACGCCGCGTGTGAAAAACGACTCATGGACCCAGTGCGCAAGAGGGAGTCGATGGCTCTGGCCTACCGGTTCGAGGCATTCGCCGACAAGATGTGCGCGTGCAAGGACGCCGTGTGCGGCAAGCGCGTGTACGGGGCCATGGATAAGTGGACGACGGCGCTGTTCAAATCCGGCACGCAGCGGGGCACGAAGAAGTCCGTCAAACGCTGGAAAGCGGCGCAGCGCAGGCTATTCGACTGCTACATGACAACTATGAAAAAGCCGGCGACCAGCAAGATGCCGCAAACGAAGTCGCCGTAGCTACCACATCCAGCCGACGGTCATGCCGATGCGGCCTGTTGCTCGACGCCAGGCCGGCAGGCGGCCGCGGAGATCGATTTCGCGAGTGGCACCCAGGCCGACCATGGGTGTGAGTTCCACCTTGCCCTTGATGAGGAATCGATAGCCGGCGGTGCCGGTAATGGCGATGGCCAGGTTCTGGCCGATGGTGCGAGCGACGGTGTCATCGTGAGTGCGGGTCCACGCGGCATCGACTCGTGCGCCCAGGTACCAGCCGAGCATGGAGCGGGGCGGCGCTTTGGCCCACACGGCGCGGCCCAGGATCCACCAACGCAACTCACCGCCCGCGGCCAACGTACTCGAGCTGTAGTCGCCACCGGCGTTGAAGCGAAACCCGCCGCCGGCGATCCAGCTCCATCGCCGATTATCCAGCAGTGTTTCGTACTGAGCTTGTATGCCGGCCAGGCCCTGGACGGACCACAGCCCGACTGACACCGCGCGATCCTTGCGCGCCGTATCAGCAACGGTCAGCGGCGCCTCTGCATAGCTCACCGCTGCGCCGGCCATGACCAGGGCGATCGCGACAACCAGGGACCTCATCGCAAGTCTCCGATGGTGTGGTCGAGAAAGTCGATCATCGCGGCCCATGCTTCGGGGGTTGCTGCGCTGGTGACCCCGTCCAGTTGCCCCGGGTCCGCACCGTTATTCAATAAGTGGCCACCCCACGACAGCTCGAGCACCTTCGCGTCGGTCCCCACTTCGCGCAGCCGGGCGCGCATGCGCCGGGAATGATCGATGGGCACGAACAAATCCTGGGTGCCGTGGATCATCAGGAACGGTGGGGTGCCTTGAACCACGCGCTCGATGGGTGACGCCTTGCGATAACGCTCGGGATACTCAGCCAACGTGCCGCCGATGAGTTTTTGTACTTGCCCAGCCCAGGACATATCGATGAGGTCCTGGGGACCTGCGCCGCTGATCACCGCCGCCGGTGCAAACGTCGACCCGGCGGGACAGTCCGGCTGAAAGTCCGGTTCGTCGCTGGCGACTGCCAGGAGCGATGCCATGTGCGCGCCCGCCGAGTAGCCGTACACAGCGACGCGATCCGGGTCGAGCCCATACTCACTGGCCTTGGAGCGAAAGAAAGCCAAAGCGCAGTGGCTGTCCTGCATCAGATTGGGATAGACACCCGATGGAGTGAGCCGGTAGTTGATATTGCCGACCACGTATCCGGCACCGGCGAGCCGCTCGGCATCGGCCCCAAGGCTCGATTTGGAGAAGCTGCTCCAGCCGCCGCCGTGGATCATCAATACGGCGGGTCGGTCTACGGCGCCGTCATCGGGCAGGTAGACATCCATGATGGTGGAGCTACCAAACCTGTGGTCATACGCCACATCGCTGAGTTTCTCTACATTGGCGCAGCCGATGGCCAGCAGGCAAAGACCCGATATCAGACAGTGAGTCGCAAGTTTCGACACGATACCGACCGTAACAGCAATGCCCGTGCCGAAGCCCGAAACCCTACTTCTTCTTAGGCTGAATCGCCTTACGTAGCAGCGCCTGCATCATCGGCGGCAGGGGCGGCGCGATGCTCAATTCGAAGCGCATGGCCGCCCGATTGACTGGAAACAGGCTGGCCGCGAACAAACTCGACATGGCCGGCAACACGTACTCAGTTGAGACGCTGGCCGCGCAACTGGTGTCCGGCGTCGCGCTCGGATCCGCCAGGAACGCCAGGAACGTGCTCTGGCCGCAAGCGCTTTGCAAGGTCGCGCCGTGACCGGAGTTGGCGTACGTAACAGCATGGGCGTTGGTCAGTGACGCCGCTGCCAGATCGCCAAACGCCGGCGGAGTGATCGGGTCGAGGGCGCCGCTGGAAACGAACGTGCGCACATCCGAGGTAACGGTTTGCGACAGGGTCGGTCGCTCCGGGCCCAGCGGATAATCTTCGCAGGTACTGAGCATGCCGTACCAGTTGTAGGAGTACATGTCGCGAATCGCTGTCGGCACCGCGGCGTTGGCCACATCGAACGCGGTGCTATCGACGGGGTTGAACAGCTCGTTGCACACGACCCCGTAGTACAGCCCGGTGGACAGGTTGCTGCCGCCGCCGAAGTTATTGAACAGCTCGCCCAGATAATCGCCGACGCGATCTGTGCGGCCTTCGTCCATGTCGCTGATCACTATCGGCAGCCACGGGTACGAGCTCTTGGAGTACATCACTCGAAACAGCAACGACGACAGAGTCCAGCCGTCCATGGTGATCGTATCGCCCATGTAGTCCCAGCTCAGCGAGGTGGCGTTGAGCTTGTCGAAGGCGCTGATGAACTTCGCCTCGAGATCGCCAAACGCGGTTGCACAGCCACCATGGGCGACACACGACGCGTTGAGCCCCGTGAGCGCGCTGTAGAACGAAGACGGAATGTGGGCGGGCCAATTTATCTGCGCCGGCACCAGGCCGCCGATGATCGACGCGCGGATGTTGTCGGGGTGACGACGCATGACCTCGAGTCCCAGGCGCGACCCATAGGAGATGCCGTACAGGTTCATCTTATCGAAGCCCAAGGTCGACCTCAGATCGTCGACATCGTCAGCGTTGAACGCGGTGTTGTAAGACGGGATGTGGTAGCCGGGCATGTCGCTGCAACCCGGGTCGTCGCACAGCAATGCTGGCTCGGACAAACTCGTGCCGCGCTGGGAAATCACCATGAAGTCGCCGTCGACCGTGATGGCGTCGAGGAAGCTCTGACCGAGGAAGCCCACGTACTGAACGATGTTGTTGCCGTTGCCGCCGGGGCCGCCGTCCAGGTAGATGGTCATGTTGTTTGACGCGGAGCTGCTGTGAAACCGGATGTAATGAACCTTGATCGTCGCAGTTGGCTCGTCGCGATTCTCGTAGACGACCAGGTCGCCGCACTCGTACTCGGCGCCCTCGGTGAAGCCCAGCGAGTCGGGCACGGTGAACTTGCACAGCGCGGTTTCGCTGCGCGGCACGTTGGCGGTGCTCGCGTCCGGGTCGGGAAGTTGCGCGTCGCCGCCGTTGGCATCGACTGAAACCACGCCGGAGTCGGCTGCGGACTGATCGTCGTCAGCGCACGCAGGTGCGACGACGAGAACGGCGAGGAGTGCGAGAAACAGGTGGCGCTGGTTCTGCATACTGGGGGATACCTCTCTGGCCGGGACGGCCAATCCCGATCGGCGAAACCGGGGCGGACGATTCCTTGGTTTCTGCAGCTAGCGTGCCACGACGGGGGTGTACCTGAGTAAGCGAAATGTTTGGCAACGGCTGGCAGGGACACGTGAATTTCTGTCGGGGTGAGACCCGAGGTGAGCAAGTTCGCCCGTTACTGGGGAGTCTTGTCCTTTAGGTGTCCTTTGCCGGGCACATGGTTCACCTCAATGCGAATCCCGTCGGGATCCTCGACCAACATCGAGTAGTAGCCAGGTGCCCAGCTGTCATCCCGCGGCTCGCGCACAACCGTCGCGCCGTCGAGGTCCTTCATGAACGCGAACGTGGCGTCGACATCCTCGCGTTGACGCGCGCGAAAGCAGAAGTGATGCAGGCCAACCCGGCGTTGATGAAACTCTTCGGGTTCCTCTGCCGGCGATAGGGCGACACCAGTCCGACTACCGATGGCGTAGAAGTAGATGGGCGCGTCGATCAACACGCGCATCTGGAGGAACTCGAACAGCGGTTTATAGAAGCGACGTGACCGTTCCATGTCCCGAACCGACAACTGAATGTGAGCGATACCGTTCATTTCCATACACGGCATCGTACATGAACCGATCGTGCGCTAACATGTATTCGATGTTACGCAGTCTGGGACAGGGTCTGGTGATTTGTGTGATGTGTGTTGGCTTCGCAGTCCAACCGGCGCTCGCCGATGAGCCCGCGCCACCAACGCCCAGCTTCGAGATGAAATTCGATGTGCCGAAGGCGTGGACGGCGAGCCAGGCCAAACGCGGCACTGCCGACGTCATGGTCTACACGATCAGCACCGTCAAGGATGCTGCGTTCGTGGTGTACCCGCCCAGCGATGCGTACGGCTCGACCATCCCCACGGCCATCGCCGCGTTCATGACCAAGGGACTCGGCGTTAAAGTGGTCAGCCGATATCCCAAGAAGCTCCGCGAGCGAGTCACCTGGCACGGGGTCAAGCACAGCAAGCAGCACGCCATGACCAAAGCCAAGAGACGCTATGGCATTCGCGTAGTTTACGCGTTCAAGGTAAAGGGTTTCATTCAGATCGCCGTCGGCGAAGCCGCGAGCTCGCGCCTGGTCAAGCAGCTACTCACCGCGCTATCGCCGGTCACCATGGGGGCGAGCACTCAGAAACGCGGCGCCGCGAAAAAACCCGCCGCCAAGCCTGCACCGGAGCCGCCCAAACCTCCGACGACGCCACCGGCAAAGAAACCCGAACCGGTCAAACCGGCTACACCTTCAACGCCGCCGTCGAAGTAGGACCGTCTACTCCGGCGTCGTCTTCTTCGCCGCCGGGAGCTTCTGCAACGTGCGGATCGCCGCAATGGCGTCTTTGCGCAGGCAGCGATTGCTCTGCGGAGTGCCTCGCTTGGCTTTGCGATCGCGGGCCTTGCGCAGAGGCTCGATGGCGCGCCTGTCACCCAGCTCGCGCAGCTCGACCACGGCCTGCTTTCGTTCCTCGCATGTGTCCGCGGTCGCCAGCTCGTTAGTCAGCAAGGCGAACTGGTCTGGCGGGTCGTCGCCGCCGGTCGCGACCAGCATGATGAACATGAACGCCAGCATCGACAAGCCGATGACGAGACCCAGCTCGAGTTTGGACAACCCCCGACGAGCCTGCGGCAGCGCCTGACTGGGCATCCCGGCGCTGACCCGAACCGAGTGGGGCTGGTCCACCGATGGCGGCGGCGGCACCGGACTGGCCGTGGTCACGACATGGCGGCGCTCGCCCGGCGCAGGCACCGACACTTTGCGCATGGCGGTAGGCGTGCGCTCAGACCAGATCGCATCGGTCGCCCATTGCGGCATCAGCGACACAATCGCATCGATGTACTCGCCCGCATCCGCGAAGCGCGCGTCGCGTGGCTTCTCCAGGCCTCTGCGCACCAGTGACTCGACCCCCGGCGGGAACGACAGATCCGGAACCACCTCGGAGAACGGCGGCGGTGGCCGGCTGGCGTGCATGTTGAGCACGGCCATCTTGTCCTCGTTGATAAACGGCGGCCTGCCGGTGAGCATTTCGTAGAGCATCACCGACAACGCGTACAGATCCGAGCGTGCATCGACAGTCTCGCCGTATGCCTGCTCGGGAGACATATACGTCGGTGTACCGAAGGCCACGCCAGCCTGGGTCAGCTGAGCGCCGCCTTCTTCTGCCTGGGCATCGCCCAGGAGCTTTGCGATGCCGAAGTCCAGCAGGCGGGCGAAGTTCTCATCGCCGTCCTTGGTGTCGAGAATCACGTTGTCGGGTTTGAGGTCGCGATGAATTACACCCGCTTTGTGAGCAAAGCGTAGACCATGCAACAGGTGTCGAACGATATGCAGCGACCGGTCCACCGTCAGCGGCGCCTCGCGCTCCACGACGTCAGCCAGCGACTCGCCGTCGAGAAGCTCCATCACCAGATAGCGTGTGCCGTCCTCGAGCTCACCGAAATCCGATGCCGTCACGCAGTTTGGATGATCAACGCGTCCGGCTGCGAACGCCTCGCGTTCGAACCGCGCTTTGATGTGATCCAGATGGCCCAGCGACGGGATGAGCAGCTTGAGGGCGACCGGGCGCTTGATAGTTACGTGCTCGGCCCGATAGACGTTGCCCATGCCGCCGCGGCCGAGCACACCGGTAATTCGGTAGCGCTTGTCCACGACGAGCCCGATGGTCTCGGACTCAGCGTTATTGGCGTCTGTGGATCCCAACCGGTCTAGTTTGCCGTGCTAGCGCCCTCGGATAAACCCCAGCCGAGAATCAAGTACACCCATGTAGGAGGTGCGATTACTTTGCGCCCGCGCAAGTGCGCCATTCGCCTTGGGGGCTCCCGTGGCCGCCTGTGGACAGACACCTCGCCCGGTGCAAAACGCTAGTTTTTCGCCAGTGTCACCGGCCCATGCTACCAACGGGGTGATGCAATCTGCGCGCACGCGGCCAAACAGCGTCGAGTCGCGCGAAGTCCTGCGTGACGTCTTCGGCCACGACGACTTTCGCTACGGCCAAGCAGATGCGGTGAACGCCCTCGTCGACGGCCAGGACGCGGTGGTGTTGCTACCCACTGGAGCGGGCAAGTCGCTTTGCTACCAGGTGCCAGCGCTAGTCGCTCGCAGGCGAGGCCAGGGCACAACGGTGGTTGTTTCGCCGCTGATCGCCCTCATGCAGGACCAGGTGGATGCCTTGTGCGGCCGCGGCGTGGCGGCGGCCGCGATCAATAGCAGTCAAGACGAAGATGATCAGCGCGAAGTCGTCATCTCCTTCCTCCGGGGCGAGCTCGACCTGCTGTACGTATCCCCGGAGCGAGCCGCATTGGCCAGCTTCCGGCGCATGCTCGACCGGGTGCAAATCGCTGCCATCGCTATCGACGAAGCCCACTGTTTAAGTCAGTGGGGACACGATTTCCGGCCGGAGTACATGCGCCTGTGCGAGCTGCGCCAAGTGGTCGACGTGCCAACCATCGCACTCACGGCGACGGCCACCCCCCAGGTGATGGAAGAGATCGTGAGCCGGCTCGAGCTGCGCGATCCGACCCTGGTGCGCGGTGATTTCAGCCGACCCAACCTGAGCTTCTCGGTCCAACACCTGCGCAGTGAGTCCCAACGCATCACAGCGTTGATCGAGCTGGCGGACGAGCTGGGCTTTAGGGCGAATGGTTCCTGTGGACGCGCCATCGTCTACTGCGCAACGAGAAAGAAAACGGAGACCGTGGCCAAAGCCCTGCGCAGCGCGGGCATATCGGCTGGCTACTACCACGCGGGCAGAACCAAGCTGGCCCGCGAACGTGCCAAGCGCAGCTTCGACGTGGGACGCACGAACATTCTCGTAGCGACCAATGCGTTCGGTATGGGCATCGACTATCCCGATGTCCGGCTCATCGTTCACTTCCAGACGCCGGGCAGCGTTGAGGCCTACTACCAGGAAGCCGGGCGAGCGGGCAGAGATGGGCTTGCCGCCCGCTGCGTGCTGTATTTTGGTGAGGGCGACCTGGTTACTCAGCGCCGACTGCAATCGCGGAACGCCGCGGCGGTGATCGAGCAGCGGGGCGAAGCGGCTCTGGGCGCTGTCCGCAGCTACGCGTTCGACATCAACTGTCGCCAGCGCATGCTGTCGGAGCACTTCACCGGTAAACCCGACCACCCCGAATGTGGCACCTGCGATGTATGCAGCGATGCCGAGGCTGTCAGTGATGCGTTGGGCGCCGCCGAAGACGCCCGTCCCAAGCTGCCGGTAGAGCCCCTGACCGAGGACGCCAAGCAGACCATCGTGGACGCGGTCGACAACTTGCGGAAACCCGTGGGCCGAACCAATCTGGCCAAAGCGCTCCGCGGAAGCAACGCCAAGGCCCTGCGCCGCTACGGCCTGCATCGGCTACCGCAGCACGGGGCTCTCAAGGAGTACAACGAGCCGTCCATCGTGGCCGCCGTGGAAGAGTTACTCTCGGAGAAACGGCTCGAGCGAAAGGGCCGCAAGTACCCAACAGTCTGGATGGCGGGCAAACCCGTGCGCGGAGCCAAAGCTGCGGCAGACGGAACGGCGGCCAAGCCCAAGCGCAAGAGCCGACCACGCTACAGCTCACTCATCCGCGAGCTCGACAATTACCGCAAACGCCAGGCCCGTGCCCTCAAGTGGAAGGCGTACATGGTGTTTCAGCGGCGAGCCATCGTCGCCATTGACGCGCAAAAACCACGATCGCGCGCCGCGTTAGAGAAGATCCCCGGACTGGGGCCCGCGAAGATTCAGCGCTTTGGCGACGACATCCTCGACATGGTCCGACGCAATGCGTGAGAACGGCTGAGCGCGCATCTTCTTCGTTTGACAACAGGCAGTGCTACCCCCACACTCCCCACGTTTTCCCAATAAACGTAAAGGTAGCACTATGTTGCGAAACATCACGACCATCGTATCCCCGCTCATCGCGCTCTTGCTCGTAGCTCCAGGTTGCGACAAAGGCCCCCAGGGCGCCAAAGCCGATCCAGGCAAGAACAAGAAGACGCCGCCGGCCACGAAGGTCGCGAAGGCGACTGACACGAAGGCCGAGACGAAGACGGACGATGCGGACAAGAAGAAGCCGGTCGTTCGCACCCTCGATGGCAAGGTCTACGGCAAGAAGCTCACTGAGTCCAAGTCGGTTTCCATCTCGCAGATCCTGGACAATCCCAAGGACTACGAAGGCAAGCTCGTAAGGGTTGAAGGCATGGTCACCGACGTGTGCCCGCGCCGCGGTTGCTGGATCAATCTGGCCGGCGACAAGCCAGGCAAGAAGATGCGCTTCAAGGTCCGCGACGGTGTCATCACCTTCCCGATGAAAGAGAAGGGCAACTACGCCGTCGCCGAGGGCGTTGTCCGGGTAAAGAAGCTCACCCTGGAACAGACCCGGAACTTCCTGGCCCACATGGCCGAGGAAAAAGGCGAGAAGTTCGATAAGTCGAAAGTGACCGCCGCGCGCACAATCATCAGTCTCGACGGCAAGGGCGCCGTCATCCGCGCACGCAAGTAGCTCTCGTATGAAGTGGCGCAAGCTATTCCGCGCAGTACACCGGGACACCGGGTACATCGTGGCCGCGCTCACGATCGCGTACGTTATCTCCGGGATCGCGGTGAATCACATCGCGGACTGGAACCCGAGCTACAAGTTCACCGACGACCAGGTGAACGTCGGTCCGCTGCCGTCGGGCAGCTATAAGCAGATGCAGGACCACGTGGTCGCCGCGTTGTCCCTCGACCCGAAGAAGGTCAAGGGACACTTCATGGAGAGCGAGACCGAGTTCCGTGTCTTCCTGGAGAACAGCGAGGAAGTGCGCGTAGACGTGGCGACGGGGCAGGGCACGCGCAAACGCGTGGTCAAGCGAACGTTCCTATTCGAGGTCAATGCGCTACACCTGAACACACAAAAGGGCATCTGGACCTGGATAGCCGATTTGTTTGCTATCTCGCTGCTGCTGCTTGTGATAACCGGCTTGTTCATGATGAAGGGCGAACGTGGCATAGGCGGACGTGGCAAGTGGTTCGTCACGGCCGGGACAGCGATCCCGGTGATCTTCGTGCTGCATATGTATCTGGGTTGCAGTGACGGACTTCGTTCGCCGCCGTACTCGGACAAGCACGCCAACTTCACGGTCATGACCAAGGAGCGCAAGCAGCGCATGACCCACATTGAGGGCGGCCAATACAAACTGACCTCGCACTACCGTAAGACGAGCGCGTCCCCCAACGGCATCGAACTGTGTCGAGTCTCGGTGAGCGGCCGCTACCGCGAGGCCAAGGCGATGCACCGCAACTACCGGCTCGACCTGTATGCCTTGCCCAAGAAAGCGCTGACCAAGTCGCGCTACAAGGTTACTACCGCGGCCGCAGACGGCGCGTTCCGCATGACCTTCGAGATGGACGGGCACACCCAGTACGGTTTTGAATCAGGCCGTTTCACAGTGAAGAAGCTGAAGTTCAAGAACGTCAAAGGGCTCGTGGTCGCCAGCGAACTGGGCGCCACCTTCGACGTCAAGCACGAGGGCAAGCGTTTCCTGGGCGCGTTCTACGTAGCCGGCGGCACCGCGCAAATCACCGGCAAATGCGACGTGCCCAAGCCGAAGCCCAAGCCGGACCCAATGGCGATTCCCAACGCGCCCGACGCTGGCGTCAAGTAGCGCGCCTTACAGGTGCACCGTGTAGCGGTGATGCCCGGTCTTGGCGTCGATGCCGACCATCTCTGCGGTTTTCGTAAAGTAGATGAGCGTCTTGCTGTCCGCGGTTGCGTTCCACGCCCGGTTTTTGCTCGAAAAGTGAGACTTCGCGCCGGGGGTGTAGCGCCAGTGCATGACCCCGTCGAGACCGATGCGGGTCAAACGATATGTGCGGGATCCGATCTCAGTGGGCTCGATGACGATGAATCCGTCCGGCTTGTTCCACAGGGTTCCGCCATACTTTTTGTTGATCACGAAGCCGGGTCGGAGCCAGTCCTGGGTGGTCAGCTGAACGCCGTCGAGCTCGATGACCTTGCGCTCGCCGCCTTTGACCTTGATGCGCCTGCCAGGAAGGGCGCGATAGTCGATGTAGGTCTTCGCGCCGTTAGGCACCTTGTAATGGCTACTGCCACTCAGCTTGGTGCCCGACTCGAGCTTCGTGACCCCCAGGGCGGGCTTGGTCGCGAATTCGTACAAGCGACCATCCTTCGTTCGGGCGAACGCGACCGTCATGTCCTTGTCGAAGCCGAGTTCCCGCGGTGCAGACGGCAGCTTCTCTCTCAGCTGCTTCTCGGTGTAGACGACCTTGCCCGTCGCCAGCTCGCGCGCGTGCAGCCCCTCTCCGCGAGTCTTCATCCACACCAGATCCTTCTCGAAGCCGAGACACGTTGGCTCTTGCGAGTACCGGTTACCGCTGAGTCGAACCCGGAGGGAGCGCACTCCCGTTTGGGGGTCATACAGGTTGTAGAAGTAGTAGTACTGACGCTGGCCGCTGCTGCGCTTCGTGAGAATGCGATCGAGCACGACCAACGGCTTGTCGGCCACCCAGGGACAACTGCCGACGAACTTGTCCGCCTTGGCGCTCAACGACGGCGGCTTGTTGCGTAGCATCCTGTAGGCGACGAACCCGGCGATGCCCACGAGCAGTATGCCGGTGAACACGTAGAGGCGGGCCTTTCGCTGGCCTGCCCACCAGGTTTTCAGGTCGCTCATCATCTCGGCGCGAGCCTTGCGCTGCACCTCGCGGCGAGCCTCTTTCTCCGCCGCGCTCTTGTCATCGCCCACCTTCTCGGCGAGCTCGTCGCGCTCTTTCTGCAGAACTTCGCGTTCAGCCTCTGTGGTTTCGAGGTTGCTCTTGGTCTGCGCGAGCTCCCGCTCTAGCGCCTCCATGCGTGCGAGCATTGCATCGCGATCGTCCCGAAACCCCACGTACTATCCCTCCCACGAGCGTGAAGGAATTGCAACTGCGTGCTACGGTCCGACATGTCCGACGAACTCACCAGTGAACAGATCGGTGAGCTCGCGACCTCGCTTCGTCAGCTCAAGAGCCAGTTGGAGGAGATGATCGCCACGTCGGCGGAAGGCTCGCGCCCTGTCGACCTGGATGAGCCCATCGGCCGCCTATCGCGCATGGACGCCATGCAGCAGCAGAAGATGCTCGAGGCAAACCGCCGCAGCGCCAAGCTGCGCTTGCGCCACGTGCACGCTGCGCTGGCCGCCGTCGAAAACGGGGACTACGGCGACTGCCAGGAGTGCGAAGAACCGATTTCGTTTCGCCGGCTCTCCGCCAAGCCTGAGTCGCGGTTCTGCATCGAGTGCAAGAGCGCGCACGAGAAGCGCCACTAGTCGATGCTACTCAAACACACCGTACTGCAAGCAATCCGCGCCGGCGATATCGACACCGTATTTCGCCGATGGAAGCGACCAACGGTCAAGGCCGGCGGCCAGCTGCGCACCGCCGTGGGCGTCATCGCCATCGAAACCATCGACAGTGTCGCGCAAAGCGCCCTGCGGGTCGCCGATGCGAAACGGGCAGGGTTCGAGTCCAAAGCCGCACTGATCAAAGCGTTGAGCACCCGCGAGGGCACCATCTACCGCATCCAGGTAAAGCACGCCGGCGAGGATCCGCGGGTCGCGCTACGCGCCAAGAAGATCCGCAGCGCGGCCGATCTGGAGCAGTTAGAGGCACGCCTGGCGCGCTTCGATAAAGCCAGCAAAGACGGGCCGTGGACGCATCAGTATCTGGAATTGATTCGCGACAACCCGGAGGTCCGCGCGGTGGACATCGCCGAGTCCATCGGTCTGGTGAAGAAGCCATTCAAGCTCCGGGTGCGCAAGCTCAAAGAACTGGGCCTGACCGAGAGCCTGGAAAAAGGCTATCGACTGTCGCCTAGGGGTCAGTCGTTCTTGCAACGCCGATCAGCGCGCCAACGATAGCGCCGCTAAAATGGGCGACAGGCAGCTGGTGAACATTGGCGCCCAGGTCCATGGGGAACATTGGCGCGTTGGCGATCATCTCGTAAGTTACCTTTACCGCTAACAGGACCGCGCCAACCAGGGCCGCGCGTCGCATCCATGGATCCGCGTCTCGCTCCCAGCGCAGCACATAGACGAGCACGAGTCCGAGCAACGTATGAGTCAGCCCGGACGTCCCAAGAAACCCCTCGAGGTTCTTGTCAGCCAGGAAGGACGCGAGAGTGGGCACCGACAAACCGGCGCCGCAGGCCAGCCACCAGCGCCGGCCGAGTTCTCGTTCGAACACGATGCCGACGAACATCAATAGCGCCAGGTCGCGAGCCAGGTGGCCCCAGGTCGCGTGTACCAGCGGGCCAGTAAACAGCCGCCAGAACTGGCCGCCAAGTGTCGGGCCGCGTTCGGCGATCAAATGATCAACGGTGGACGCCCCTCGGAGGAAAAATGCCGTGGCGACGAACGAAGCCAGAGCGATGAGGAACGTCCACCGAAAATCAAATTTTGTTAACGCTGCCCGCATCTCCTACGCAAGAACACTGCCATCGGCAACAGCAGTAGGGCCAGCAGCATCGTCAACGGATCCATGTCGCCGCCGCCGCGATAGCTCTTGCCGCCGCCGCTGCTGTAGCCACCGCCGCCACTGTAGCTGCGGCCAGAGCTGCGCCGGTACGTGCTACTCGATCCGGAATAGCTGCGCCCGGAATAGCTTGGCCTTGAGTAGCCAGTCGCAGACCTGGGCGTTCCGACCGCGGTGGCGTGGTTCACGCCCTGAGGCGTCGGTGCAGGGTTGACGATGGTCTCCACGATGCCGTTCTGCACACGTCGACTCCGGTCGACGGCCACGTATGAGGTGAACTGGGTGACCAGGCCGAAGCCAAGCCCGAGCCCGGTAACAGCTGCCTCGGTGGATTTGTCGATCTTACCGAAGTCCTTTGCCAGGAGTTCCTTGATGCGCCGACGAGCCCAGAGATATGCGACTGGACGCCGACGCTGCTGGGCGGGCAGGGTGACCTGTAGCGGAATCGTCACCCGGCGCCCCGACACGGTCGCCTGAATCTTGACCGTACCTGCTCCGGGCTTCATGTACTGCGCTGCGATGGTGAGCGGCATGCCCGCGTACACGTCGGGCAGGCGCTGTGGGGTCATGTTGCGCACGTCCAGGCCGCCCCAGTGCACGGTCACGTCGGTCATGTACGGGAACGCCGACCGGCGAACCAGGTCAGAAGCGACCTTGCGAGACTCTCCTGCGCGCAGGATGTAGCTGGTGAAACCGCGGCCAACTTCGCCGAGCCTGTCCAGCAAGTATCGATTCGGCGCCGAGCCGACGCCGACCGGGAAAATCCGGTTGTGCCCGAGGCGTTTCTGCGCCGTGTTGAGAATGACGTCATCGTTGCCGATGAAACCATCAGTGATGACGTAGACCAGGCGAACCCGATCGGCGCCGGGCTTGCGAGCCAGTGAGTGGAGAATCGCCCGCTCCATCTCCGTCGCGCCACCGGCACGAACGTGATCGACCCAGCCTATGCCGCGAGCCTTGCCCCGAGCGTCAGCCCGAATCGGCCGTGAGCTCAGGGAGTGGGTGCCGCTGGCGAACGTGATCACGTTGAAGGTATCCCGGTCGTTGAGGGTGCCCAGAATCGACTTGGCTAACATGCGCGCCGAGTTAATGGGTGCGCCGTTCATGGAACCGGACTTATCGATGAGGATGACCACTTCGCGGGGGGCGATGTCGCCGGTGCGGTACTTCTGCTTAGGTTGCACGTTGAGCACCACGTAGCCCGCCTTGCCATTCTTGTGAGCGAGCACGCCGACCAGAGTCTTGGGGCCTGCGGAGCGATAGCGCAGAATGAAGTCGCGATTGGCGACGCCGTTGGTGTTGTTGAGGCGGACCTGGGTGGCTGTCGTGTCGAGCTTCTTGCTCGAGATCGAATGGCTCGGGCTCGCCACGCTGGACACGGGAACGCTCGCGTCGATCTTCGCCGTGAGCTTCACCGTCGGCCCCTTGTAGGTCGCGTGGTAAGGAACCGACGTGTGCGTCGAAGGTGCATTGGTGCGAGCGTCGTGTGATCCGACGGGACTTCGACCCCGCCGCGTGGCCGGCAGGTAGCGCGGACCGACAACCATGGGGAAGACGAGTTTGTTCACCCCGTCTTTGTGGTCGACTAACTCCACATACCTGAAGCGCACCTTCACCGTTTCGCCCCCGGGAATGTTAGCGATGCGCTGGGTGAAGATGTTGGCCTTGTTCTGCTGGAGCAGAGCGGCCGTGTGCCCACTGCGGCGGGCTTTCATATACGTTCGCCGCGCGCTGGCACGCGTGTCGATCTTGCCCTTGATGGTGCGTGTGCCGATGACCATCTCGTAGGAATTGACCGCCGCCTCGTCGCCGAGGGGAAACACGTACACAGCTTCGATGGGCCGGTTCATGGGATTGGTGAACACCTGCTCAACCGTGTATTCGGCCATGGAGCCGGCTACCTCGATGGACACGTTCATGTGTTTTAGGGGAAAGCGGATAACGCGCTGAGTTTGGCCGTCGGCCACGATGTCGACATCCACCGTCAAACGCAGCTCACCGCCCTTTACGGGCACTTCGTTCATCGCCGCATACTTGTCAGCATGGGCCGCTGGGATTGCCACGGCCGCCGTGAGACACGCGGCGAGAATCGGCATGATCGTCCGGTTCATTGCTCTGCCTTTCTGTGAGAGTAGGTCCAGGGCGGTGGCGTGCCCCGGCTCGAAGCAATGGCCGAGCCATGTCGCCAAGGTGCGAAACTGCGCGTGATCTGGACGACGTTATTGACAGCAAGTGGTCAGTAACTGACGATGTGTGCGGTAGCCGACGGTCGAAAGCTGACACGAGGCAAGAACCGGCAGAATACGTACCGTACGCAAAGAGGGGGAACGAGAATGAGCCAGATCGGAGAGCAGCTCTCTGGTGTCGATGCAGAGCAACTGCACGCGGCAGTCAACACCGTGCTCGCCGCACATCAAGAATCGCTGACCGCCGGCGCGTCGGAGTCACCGGCGAGTGCCGACGACAAGCTGACTGATGCAGCGGTCTACTTTCATACGTTGCTCGAGCTCGCATATCTGGTCGCGTCCGCTGACGGCTTCGCCGCCGAAGAACGCGCCGCGCTCGCCCAGCTTATTGAAACGGCGACGAGTGCGGCATTGGATCGCACAGTGCTGCTGGCACACTTCGACGATCTGGACTCCGGTACGGAGGTGCTCGGACGACGCGAGCGCCTGGCCCGGGCCGCGGCCAACATCGAGACCAAGGAGCGACACGAGGGGGCCGTGCGGTTCGCAGCCCTGATCGCAGCCGCGGATGGTCACATGGACACCACCGAGGTGGACGTACTCGTGGAACTGGGTTCCCACTTCGGCTTCGAACGACCGGAGGTCGAAGCCATCGCTACCGACGTGGTCGCCGAAGTCGCATCGCACCTGGGGGGAGCCCAATGAGCTTCGTAAATCACATGTCCAAGGAGATCAACTGCAAGATCGTCTACTACGGGCCCGGCCTGTGCGGAAAGACGACGAACTTGCAGCACATCCACGACAGCACGACCGAAGACGCGCGCGGCAAGATGATCAACCTTGCGACCGAGACTGAGCGCACCCTGTTCTTCGATTTCATGCCGCTCACCCTGGGCAAGATCAACGGCTACAACGTGCGCTTCCACCTGTACACGGTTCCCGGCCAGGTGTTCTACGACGCCAGCCGCAAGCTCGTGCTCAAGGGCTGCGACGGCGTGATCTTCGTCGCCGACTCCCAGCCCAGTCGCATCGAAGCCAACATCGAGAGCCTCGAGAACCTCGAGAACAACCTCACCGCCCTCGGCAACGACTTGAACGAGCTGCCATTCATTCTTCAGTACAACAAACGCGACCTCCCCGATGTCATGAGCGTCGAAGACTTGCGTGAGCAGCTCAACACGCGTGGCGTCCCCGAGTTCGAGGCCTCCGCAAAGACAGGCGAGGGCGTGTTCGGCACCCTCAAAGGCCTATCAAAGATGGTCCTCAAGCGCCTCAAAGGCTAGGGACACTCTCCCGTCCGAAACCTCGCGACACTACTGAGCTTTTAGACCGTACCGCGAAACTTCGAAAACCCCGCCGACCGGCGTTACTCGATGGCGTCGATGCTCTTGCAGTACGCGGCGTACCAGTCCGTGTACGGCGTGTCCGTGGCTGCGAGGGACACCTTGGGCAACACCGCGTGCTCCTGTGCGAAGCCCCAGATGCGCACAATCTTGCCGGCAGCGCACTTTTCCTGGCCCCATGACAGGTACTTTTTGCTGCATGCGTAGAACCAGGTGTCGGCCAGAACGTCATCGTTGCCGCGCTGGTACTCCACGAATAGAGCGTGGTCGTAGCCGATGAGGCCTTCCTGCTTGGCGGTTGTGTATCGCAGCAGGGTTTGGTCGCTGTCCACGGTGACCTTGCGGCCGAACATGTCAACGGCGTTTGTCTCATAGCGGGGCTTGTCGGTGGGCTGGCCCGAGTTCCACTCCACGGTAGGCACCTTGGGATTGAACGTGCCCAGGGCTTCGTAGGTCTCGCCCCCGGCGCGGTAGACCATGCTCACCTGGTTGCTGGTTGGCTCGACGAAGCGAATACTCGCGTCGGACCCGCCGTGCAACTTGTAGGCATCGCCCATCTCCAGGCGACCGTCCGGGTGCAGGCGGCCGACTTTGTAATAGAGCATATGGCGCCGATGGCTCTGATGAACCTCGACCACCATGCCAGCGTCATTGACGCAGATGGCGGGCGCCAGGCCTTTGTCGAGCTGGCCGTGGCCGTGCCAGACGATGGTGTCGTCCTCCTGATACTGGCCGGTCCAATACCACAGGCCATTGTTGAACTGGCTCTTGTGTACCTCGACCACATGACCGTGGCTGTTCATGTCGACGGTTGGCTCCACACCGTGATCTTTGAGGTACGCCACGCGGCTCTTGGTATCCCCGGACATGACCACGACGACCTTGTCCCGCATCTCGTTGACCGTCGGAAACTCGCCATGGAACAGGTCTTCAGGCGTGAACAACTTGTCGCCCAGGGCGTTCTGCACATGAGCGTTGAGCGCGGCCAGATTCCCCGCAGGCACTGATTTCAACTTCGCCAGGTTGTTCTTGAGGTCCAGGCCCAGCGTGATGGGCACGTGGCCCGGATTGGCATCTGACCAATCGGCGATCATCTTCAACCAGTCGAACAGCTTCAGGCTGCTGGGATTGCCGCCGCCGTGATGCACCTCCAGACCGGGCTTTTCGTGGCCGAGTTGGTAGTCGCCAACCGTGTCGTAGTCGACCCAGTTGATGTCGTATTCGATGAAGCGAATACCCCGGTCGAGCTGCTCGGGAATCGAGCCGCGGTCGAAGTTGTTGAACGGTCCGCTGTACGAGTTGTGAGTAGCTTTGAAGGTAGCTTTGGAAAACGGCGTATCGCTCATAGTCTTCTCCTGGGGAAGACCGATCGTGGGGCGAGACCCGTGTGTGTGTCCAGGCGCGGGGGTTAGTTTTGCGCCAAGAGCGCGTTGATCACCGCCGCCATGGCGTCCGGGTCGTATTGCCGGCTGCTGTAGGCGATGCGCCCATCTCGATCCACGATGACGTCCAGAGGGAAGGGCGACAGGCCACTGCCCCCGCTACTGAACAGAGCCGAGTACGACCCGGCTTCGCCCCAGCCCATGGGAAACGTAGCCCCGGTCTGATCGCGGAAATTCTGCATAATCTCCGGCGTGTCCCCGCCCATGAGGCCGCCAGGATTGACCCCGACCACCTGCAGCCCCGCGTCCTTGAACGCCTGCCAAAACGTGGGCTCGATGTCTGAAAACTCCAGACCGCACACAGGTCAAAACGTGGCGAAGTACGCCAGCAGGACCACGCTCCCGCGATGGTCGGATAGTTGCCAGGTGCCGCCGTCATCGCGGCTCACGATCACGTCGGGTGCCATGTCGCCGACGTTCAGCCCGCCCTGATTGGCCCACAGGTTCACCGTGCGCTTTGACTCGTCCGGGTCATCGGAGGTCAGCTCCAGGCGCGCGAGCCGCGGCGATATGTCCGGTGCGGTGAACGTGACCTCCACGGCCTGAATCTCCCCGGGCGCCAGAACCAGGCTGGACGGGCTGACCGTAAAGTCGGTGGACGTCGTCTTGAGGGACCAAATGTCCAATGGCGCCGTTCCCTGGTTTTCGACCAGCAGGGCGACGGCGTCCTGCTCTCCAGCGGCGACCTGGCCAAACTTTGCTTCGCGTTGATGGATCAAGATCTCCGGGGTCGGTGTCTCGGCGCGAAGCTCGTAGACATACATGCCGGTCCATTCGCCGATGAACGCGTGACCATCCTGAGCGGCGATGCCCAGTACCCGCGGGAAGCTGTCCTGAAGAAAGATCCGCTCCTTGGTCACGAGGCGCGGCGCACTTGCGGTGGACACGTCATAGACCCGGGCGTCGTTCCAATCTGCGATGTAGACCTTGTCCCCATCTGGGTAGGCCTGCAGCGCCGTACCCGGTGTATCGATGGTGGCGACCAGTCGCGGCTGAGCCGGGTCTGCGATGTCGACGATGACCACGCCGGCCTTGCCCGCCGCCAGGTACGCCAAGTTGCGCTCGGCGTCCAATTCGATGTGCTGAGCTGCACCGCCCACTGCGAGTTTTGCGACCAACGTTGGCGCCGTGGAGTCCGAAATATCAACCACGCCGATACCGCCAACGCCGTCTGCCACATAAGCGTGGCTGCCGTGAACGCGCACGCCCCAGGCGTTGTCGAGTCCGGCGACCTCGCCGACTAGCTCGAGCTCCAACCCATTTCGCTGAAACACGCCGAGTCCACGCTCGTGCATAGCCGCGTAGAGCAACCCATCCCGGGCATCGATCCCCTCGAAGGTCGTTTCTTGAGTAACGACATGAGCCAGCTCTCCCCAGCCACCGCTGGCGACACGGAACATGGTCATGAACGGCAACGGCTGAGTTTCGTCGCCGCGGCTGGACATGTAGACATACTGGCCGTCGAAAGCCACGTGTTGGCACTTTGGGTACAGCCCGGAGCCCTGGGAGCTGGTCAGTCTGCTTGGCTGGAAGATGTTCCCCGGCTCGCTCGCATCGACCATATTCAGCCCCCGCACAGCCGTGCAGAAGAACAACATACCGTCGTCTCGGATGCGAGCTTCACCGATTTCAATGAAGGTCGACGTGATCAGCCGCTGAACCTTCACGAACGGATCGTCGTATGGGCCAAGGTTCGGCGGAGGCTTCGTCGGGTCATCGAATTCACGCCCGCAACCAAGCACGGTGACGACGACAAGGATGACGGTGAACCAGCGCACGAACCCGCCCACGTCGGTGCAGGAATCACGCCGCCGCTAACCGCTCAGCTATACGCAGCAGACAGCTCCTGGGTAGTCCAACCTGGCACGATGATCGTCAATCCAGGAGTAGTCCGCGCCGGGCGGCTAGCCTAGTGAGCGTGGCGATGGTGCAGGTCGGGCTGATGCGCGTGTGAGTGGCTCACCACGTCATGGGCGTGTTCGTGGGTATGGCGGACCCAGGCGGGCAGCCCCACATGCACATGATCATGATGGCCGTCGTCGTGCCGATGGCTGTGGGTGTGCGTGACCGCGTCGTGACGATGATCGTGCTCGTGCTTGCCGCCAAGCAGGAGCAGCGCGCCGGCTGCCATCGGAACGACCGCCACCAGTTGCATGGCTGTGATCGCCTCGGAGAACACGCCCCAGGCCATACCGGCGCCCCATAGTGGCGCGCTGGCGAATAGCAGCTGCGAGCGAGTCGCGCCCAGTTCGTGGGCGGACGCGATGTACAGCATGATTGAGATGCCATACGCCAACGTGCCAACACCAAGGGCGAGGCCGACGCTGGCCAGCGGCGGTGAGCTCTCGAGCACCAGGCCGACGGCGAGATTTACACTGCCCGCGACGACTCCCTTGATCGCAGTCGACTGAGCCGGTGTGTAGCCATCAATAAGTGCGGTGAAGTTGTTGTCCAGGCCCCAGCAGACGCAGGCCAGCGCAATAAGGCCCGCGCCGATGAGCGTGCCCGTATCGAACGGAGCCGCGAGCAGCAGGCCGGCCGCGACTACGCAGACGACCGCCAGGCCAGTGCGCACACCCATGTGTTCGCGAAAGAACGCCCACGCCAGCGCCGCGGTCGCGACGGTCTCCAGGTTCAACCAGAGGGCGGCCGAGGCAGCAGGAGTGCGGTCGAGTCCCATGAGCAGCAGCACCGGGCCCGCAATGCCGCCACACACGACCGCGCCAGCCAGAAAGGCGAAGTGCCGTGGCTGTTTTCGTCGCTCGGGCGAGCCGCCGCGAAAACTGAAGGGCAGCACCCCCAGGGCCGCGCCCAGATAAAGCACCCCGGCCAGGGTGATCGGCCCTATGTCGGCGAGCAGAGATTTGGCGAGAGGCGTCGATGCGCCGAACAGAGCCGCGGCGAGCAAACACCAGACCATCGGTGAGCGTCTGACGCGGGACGACATTGCCGCAGCCTATCAGGACCGACGCGAGATTCGGGGCGTAAACGGCGTTTGAAAGCCGCTAGCGCAGCTTGGGCAGCTTGCACTTCTTGCCTGCGCAGCTCACCACCTTGATACGCTTGATCTCGGTGTTATTGCGCGCCCAGCAACCGGCTCGTGTGGTGTTGTGCGGGTAGTAATGCACGCGACTGCCCGCGCGCTTATTGGTGAACGTGCGGGTGAACAGGCTGCCACCGCGATTGAATTCTACCTTCACCCGGAACCGATAAACGGTGCTCGCGTCGTAGATCTCCTTGGGCGCGTGGTAGTGGACTTTGACCGCGAGGGTGCAGCGCTCCCCCTCGACCGAAACGCCGTAGAACGCGTGGCTATTGGTTTTGACGGCAGGTCGAAACACCTTGGCGTCGGCGCCGGCGGAGGCCAGCGATGGAGCGGCCAACAGGCCAGCGAGTGTTGCGATACAGAGCAGCGAGCGAATGGACATGACTTCCCCTTGGTTCAACCGATCCGTCCAACGTTTGCAATCAGCGTGCCCGCAACTTTCGTTGACGCGGCCCGTGAAACCGGTGCGTTGCCTGTATCGGCCAGGTGGCGGATCTGGGACTATGCTCGCCACAGGAGGGGGAATAATGGACAAGCAGAAGGCGAGCGTGCACGGCCTGAACATGGCCTACACCGAGGTGGGGAGCGGGGATCCCATCGTGTTCCTACACGGCAATCCGACCTCATCCTATTTGTGGCGCAACATCATCCCCCACGTGTCCGCACTGGGGCGTTGCATCGCGCCCGACCTCATCGGCATGGGCGATTCCGACAAGCTTGCCGACAGCGACGCCAACAGCTACACGTTCGTTGAGCACCGCGAGTACCTGGACGGGCTGCTCTACGCCCTGGGCGTGACGGAGAACGTCACGTTGGTGATCCACGACTGGGGCTCGGGCCTAGGCTTCGATTGGGCGTATCGCCACAAGGACGCCGTGCGCCGCATCGCATACATGGAAGCGATCGTCGCCCCGGTCAGCTGGGACGAATGGCCGCCACCGGTGGTGCCGGTGTTCCAGGCGTTTCGCTCGGACAAGGGCGAGGCCATGTGCCTCGAGCAGAACTTCTTCGTGGAGCAGGTGTTGGTCGGCGCGATCCAGCGCAAGCTCACCGAAGAGGAGATGAACGAGTACCGGCGGCCCTTCACCGAACCCGGCGAGGGCAGACGACCGACGCTAACGTGGCCGCGGCAGATTCCCATCGACGGCGAACCCGCTGAGGTGCACGAGATCGTGAGTCAGTACGGCAAGTGGCTGTCGGAGTCCGACATCCCCAAGCTGTTCATCAACGCGGAGCCCGGTGCGATTCTGCGCGGAAAACAACGAGAGTTTTGCCGCACATGGCCCAACCAAACTGAAGTGACGGTTCCAGGTATTCACTTCATCCAGGAAGACTCCGCCGACGAAATCGGCAAGGCGATCGCGGACTGGATCCGGGACTGAGCAGGCTAGCAATCAGGTCCGCGGTGAAGTTTCGCGGTACGCCTGAGAAGCGCAGTGATTCCGCGAAGCTTCGCCCGGGAGAGTGTCCCTGCTATTCGGTGACGCTGCCGGAGCCGAAGATGGCGATGCGTACGTCGACGGTGAGGGTGCCTTCGACGGTCTGGTTGCCGACGAGGAAGTAGAACTGGCCGTCGTTGGGTGGCACGAAGCCGTAGGTCTCGTCGGCGGTCGTGTTTTCGTACAAGGTGACCGTGTCACCATCGTGGTAGTGGATGTTCCAGTACGCGTCGCCGCCGGCGGACGTGACCTGAATGGACGCCCATGTGTCGGTGCCCAGGGTCATGAACGGCTCGGCGAACTTGCCGCGATCGAAGGTGTATTGCTTGGTGAACACTGTCGCCGGGGCAGCGTCAGGTACTGGCGTGGCATCGATCGCGGTCGGCGAAGCGTCTGCATGATGTTGGTGTCCACCATCATCATCGCCACAGGCCACAGAGAACACGAGCAGAGCTGCCAGTAAGGTGCGCATGGCGGGCACTCTCGCGCGGAAACCCGCATGAGTAAAACCCGACTGGCTCACATGGGCTAACCGGGCCTGGCAGCTGCGACGCGCGCTTAGCGGTAGGGGTGTTCGCTCAGCGGTTGGCTCGCGGGTTGCGCGCCTGATAACGGTTCGCTGGGAAACACATGGCCGCGGATGGGCTCGCTGGGGAACTGACCGGCGACGACTTCGCTGGGAAACACATGATCCCGAATGGACTCACTGGGCAGCTCGTGGCCAACCAGAGGCTCACTAATCACGGGATAGGTGTTACGCGGCATCTGAGGCAACCGTAGCACGCTCACGGCGCAAGCGTCGTTTCAATCGCGCCCACGCCGCCTCCACCTCCTCCGCCCGCCATAGGCATACGTAATAAGCCATGGAAATGAGCGAAAACGGGCCAACGTTCATCGTGAGCAGGATGCCCATATGCAGACCGACGCCGATGATCGCCCAGGGTTTGCGCAGGTCCCAGCGGCCCAGCCAACGCCGTAGTCGCCCCGGTTGTTCGGGTGATGGCGTGTAACGGAAGTAGAACCAAAGCAGCAGAATTGGTGTGAGCTGCTCCCAGTGCCAGGTAATCGCCGTGCCGATCTGGGTGAGGATATACAAGTCGGCAAAGATGCCCGGGTCGAAACGAGTCCACGTCGGATCCTGCAAGGCAAAGTAGAGCGCCGAGTAACCGCCGGCCGGGGTCCATGCGATACCGGTCTTCTGTAGACCGGTCGCACCGTAGACGATGAACAGCTGCAAGATGATCAGGTAGCGCGGCCACGCCGAGATCAACCGTTCGCTGGTCCAGCCACCGTCCCGCAGCCGGCAGTCCAGGGCGAGTGTCGCGGTCGGCTTGGCCAGGGTCAGCAGCCAGAGCGCATTGAGCATCATCGAGTCCGAGCCGCCACTCGCGTCGCCGTTGATACCGACGAGCGCGCCGTACACCTGACACAGCAAGAACGTGGACAGTCGACCGCCGACGCCGACGATGACCATGCCGCTAAGCACAATGCCGGCCCAGTACAGGCCCCAGACCGTTCCCGGCGTGGTGCCGCCGAGCTTTCGCACGAACCAGTTGCCGCGCACGTGGCGCATGCCGCCGTGCTTGACGTCGACCCAGAGGGTTTCCACCAACCCGGCAGCCGCGACCGACCACAGACTGTACAAAACAACGCAACCCACGGCGATGCGGAATACGGCGATGCTGGTTCCGCGCTCTTGGTGGCTGAACAGGTCCACCCAGAACATCCACCATCTGTGGAGGCGCTTTTTCATCGATACCTGTCCAGGGGATAAATACGTTGGCCGACGAACTTGCCGGGCGGCGGCTTGCCGCGTCCTGGCTTGAGCGTGCGCTGGCGAAAGTGGCGCACGCGCACGTGGCTCGCGTCGGGGAAGTCCTTGGCGGCCTGGCGCGCGATCCAGTTGGAGAGGGCGATGTACGCCGGATGGCCGTGGTGCCGGCGAGCGACGCGACCGAGCAGTTTGCGCAGCCGATTGTTATCGAACTGAGTGCGTCGCCATTCGTGTTCATCCGAATGCTGGATATAGATCGGTTGGTACTTGCCGCCGGGCTTCAGCAGGTCCACGTGCAGCCAGCCCGGGTGAGTTTGCGGGTAGGTAAACATGGCCCAGCCCTGGCGCAGCTCCGAGATCCGGTGATAGCGGCGGAAGGGCTTGTTGACCCTGGTGCGCAGCTTCAAGTAGCTCAACGTGATGCCGTACATCTGCTCCTCGAACTCTTCGGGAGTCATGTTGACGCCGACGCTGCTGAGACGCTTGGCCCAGCCAGCGACCTCCGCACGAGCTTGCGCTGTCTTCCACGAACGCTTGTTGGCCATCTTGTACGGCGCCGGCAGGCACATGACGAAGATGGCCGCGACGTGCAGGAAAATGAGCACCGCGCGCACATGGGGCCACGCGCGTTTGAGCGCGCCAGGCGGTTCGGGGAGCTTCCACACGGGCGCTAGCCGTCTTTGAGCAGGGCGACGTTGCTGAGCGCCGCCAGATCCGGCAGTGCGCGGGCGTCGACGAAGCGACCGATCTGGTCGATCGCCTCAACGCCCTCGGGCACGAAGCTGGCGAATAGTTGCCAGACGTGAGTCATGTCGGGCCATACGTCGAGCTGTACTTCGACCCCGGCGTCTCGTGCCTTGCGCGCGAGCTGCAGCGAGTCGTTGAGCAGCGCTTCGGCTCCGCCTGCGTGGATCAACAGGGGTGGAAGTCCCGACAAGTCCGCGTGAATCGGAGCGGCCAGCGGATTGCGCAGATCCGCCGTGCCGACGAATCGCTTGGCGTACCTGCGAATGGCCCGGCGACTCAGGTAGTCATAGGGCTCGTTGGCGATGTAGGAGCCAGACGACGCTTCCAGATCGACCCAAGGCGAGAGCAAGACACCAGCCGCGGGCAGTGGGTCGCCATCGTCGCGCAGCTGCAGCAGGGTAGACATGGTGAGCCCCCCACCTGCGGAGTCGCCGGCGATAATGATCCGCTTTGGCTCGATGCCCTGATCGAGCAGCCATCGGTACGCAGACGTGGAGTCTTCGAGCTGGGCCGGGAACGGATGCTCCGGCGCCAGACGATATTCGATGCCTAGCACCGCGGTTTTTCCGGCGATGGCCAGACGACACATGAGCTCTCGGTGAGAGTCGATGGAACATATGGAGTAACCACCGCCGTGCAGATAAAGCAGCACACGTCCCGGCTCGGCCTCGTCGTGCCGGAACCATTCGCTGGGCACACCGCCGGCGTCCACATCCTCGAAGCTGACACGACGAGTGAGCTCGCCGTCCAGAATCAGGCCAGGCATGTTTCGCTGCATTCGCAACGGCAGATAGACCGAGCGCCTCGCGTAGTGGTGCAAGAACGTGGCGAAGGTCTCGAACTCGTGAGACCAGCTGGGGCGTTTCGGGCCGCGAATCGCGCGACGAAGACCTATGGCCTTGTGGATGCCTTTGAGAACCGTTCCCAGTGGACCTTTTGGCGTTTGCACCCGCGCATCATCGGTCAACGCTTCCAGAATTGCCACCATCGAGTGTGGCTCAGCGAGTCGATGCCTAACCCGTGAGATCGCAGGGCAAGTCCAAAGGTCACAGCCATCAATGGACCTACCTGGAGCAGCCCGAGGGCGTCGGCGCCGCGCCGGGTACGCAATCCGCTATAGGGCAACCACTGCTCCACCCGGATGCCGAGGCGGTCGCGCATGGACTCGGCGAGTTGTGGAATGGCCGCGCTACCACCGGTGAGCCAGACCGTGCCCGGTTGAAACGAGCCGTCAGCGATCGCGCCGGCTACGCGCTCTGCCACGTCCTCGGCGAGCTCCTTGGCAGCGGTGTCGATTGTGACCCGAACGATCGCGTTCGTATTCGAACCACGGTAGGGGCCAGCCTCTTGCTCGGGCTCTTCGTAGTACGCGGCGAGCTTGACCCTTTCGGCGTCGTCCCGAGTTCCCTGCAGGCGCTCCTGCAACGCGCGGGTCAGATGTTCTCCGGCCAGGTCGCCAAGCAGGACGGCGCTGACACAGCGATCTCGGATCGCTATCAACTCCGACCGGGACGCACCGACGTCGACGACCAGCGCATTGTGCAACTTGCGATGTTGCCGCTGAAACCAGTCCGCCACGGCCAAGGTCGAAACGCCAACGTGCACCGGACGCAGCCCTGCGGAGCGCACGACGTCCACGACCGGATCGATGACATCGCGGCGTTCGGCTGCCAATTGAAACTCGAGTTGCGCGCCATCGCTGGACTGGTGCGGCGTGGTGCGCGCCAGGTAGACGTCACCGATAGAGTAGGGGACGACCATCTCCGCTTCCCATGGCAGCTGCTCTGACAACTCTTCGTCGGTCATCATCGGCACGCTCATCGGGCGCACCACACCGGACGCGGAACTCACCGCGATGGCGACCGCGCGGCGATTCAGATTATTGTCTGCGACGACTGCCGACAGCAGTTTTATAAGTGCGCGCGAGTCGACGACGGCGTCGTTGTGAAACAACCCCGGTGGCATCGTCTCGTGAACCAACAACTCGACCTGCCAACCCAAACCATCGTCGACCAGGTCACACACCTTGATCGAGTTCGTACCGATGTCGACGCAGAGCATTTTTGCCAAAAAGTTGAGGCGGGGGATCGCGTCGCCCAATGTATCACTATGGGGAGCGGGGACATCAATCTAGCAGGACTGCGCATGACCGTTGCTGAGTGGGAAGCGCTCGGCAAAGGCCTACAAGACGAACTCATCAAGGTTGCCGTGGAAGCCAGCCAACGCTGGGACCACGACGCGTACGACAGCTACGAACTCGGCTGGGGCAATAATCGCCCGGCGCCGGTGCGTGGCAGACGAAAGTACGTGCGCATGGAAACCAAACGCGTTCGCTTCACCGCGCTGAGCGAACCGTTCGGCGCCTGAGCGCAGTCGCAACACAGTCGCATTCGGAGACGCGTGTGCAACCTTTGTTGCCGGGCTGTGCCCAGCTTGTAGTTTTGCAGGCTCCCTACAAAGTGCAGCGCAAGCTTCATGCCGACGCGCGGTTTGTGGTTGACCCTTTCGGCGCTTGGCCAGAAAGTTGGGCGGCCTCAATCACCCACCTAGGATGGTTTTATGATTCGTACGGAGCAAACCGAACAACGCCTTGGAAACCGCGCCGAGATCGCCCAGCCAGCAGAGCTACGCATTGACGAGCAGGTCATCCGCGGCAGCATCGAGAACATCGGCCTGTCAGGCGCGTTCTTCAACACCAGCGAGCTGCCTCCGCGCGGCACGAATGGCGTGTTGGTCGCCGACGGAAGTCAGGGCGTAGAAGTTCGCGTCGTTTGGCAGCGTGAAGGTAACGCGCCGGGCGTCGGCCTCGCGTTCGACTCCAACGCGTTTCGCGGTTAGTTAGTTCCACCACATTCTTCATGACACGCCGCGCGACGGTTTCGCGACCGTCGACGACCATCGCGAAAACCGCGAAAACCTGGCGTGCGCGCAATCCCAGGCAGTTGAACGCCGGCATTGCGTTTGCAATCCGACGGTGTGGACGCACCCGAACAACTCACACCGGAGGATGATCATGAAACGGACGCATTGGATCTGCTGTGCGATCTTGAGTGCCGCAGTTGCAGCGTGCAGCGGCGGCAAGAAGAACGAAACGCCCTGCGCGAAGGTCGGCGAGCATTTGGCCACGATCAAGTGGTCGACGAAGGACAAGTCCATCGCCACCTGTAAGAAGGAAGGTTGGTCCGAGTCCGAAAAGTCGTGTCTGCTGGCCGCCAGGGACGCGGTGAAAGCCATTGACTGCATGGCAGCACGCATCCGCAAGGGCGTCGCTCGCGAGGCGAAGAAGGCACAGAAAGCGGATGTGAAGCCCCTCGCGCTCGAACTGGTTCAGGCAAAGGACGACAGCGGCGGCGACCTGGGCTACTCCATTCGCCTGCCCGCCAAGTACGAAAAGAGTATGTGCTATGGCGGCAAGGACGCCACGTGCTTCTATTCGTTTTCCATCGGCGGTGGCAGCAAGCGACAGTACGAAGTCAGCATAAAGACCGCAAAGAAGCCGCTCACCCTGGCAGAAGCCGTCGCCCACGCGAGCAAATCCAGGTACGGCGCCGCGTACACCGTGACCAAAAAAGAAACGGTGTCAGGTGGCAACTATCTCGTCACCCTGGAACCCCGGGGCAACGCAGCGCGAACGTTCTACTTCGCCAAGACCAAGGATGGGTTCCTGGTGGCGCAGTGCACATCTCCACCCACAAAGAAGTATCAGGCGAATCTGGCGCCGGTGTGTCGATCGATAAAACCCGGCCAAAAGTAGGCGGCCGAAAAAAACTACTGCGCGCCATGCGGGACGCGCAGTAGTACGAAAACGAATTATCAGCGGGCAGCCGGTAGGGGTGGGCCGCGTGCCGTAGCGTCGCCGACGAAGGCTGACGCTGCCTGGCTGGAAGACACCGGCGTCCCCATTGCGAATGTCGGGGGAGACGGGACGCCGGCGTCGGATGAACGCAGGAGAGCCAGATGGGCCCAGTGTCCGTTGTCTTGGGTGTCGTCGCCGAACAGAGCGGCGGCTTCTGCGCATGCGCAGACGTCGGCGCCGACTGCCTTTCCGTTGCTGTTGGAGGAGCTGCCTGGCGACGCAACTGCCGACCCGGAGGGGGTCAGGGTCAGAGCGAGAAGGCCGCTAGCAACTAAGAAACCGCGCCTGGTCATAGCCAACAACATGGATCCGCTACCCCGCGAGTCAACCCGCCCGAATGGTCAGTGCACGCCGAGGCTCGCTAGAAACTGAGCACGGTGCGATAGATCAGCGTATTTTCCGTCTGCGCATCGACCCAGCGCAAGTCTGGGTCGTCCAGGGGCGACGTGTAGTTGTAGAGCAGGAACTGATCTTCGTTGAGCTTGATCGCGCTAGCAAAACAGGTGTCACCGTTGGACGGCAGATCGAGCACAAACGTCACCTCGAGGGTCTGCTCGTCGACCTTCCACAAAGAACAACGCTTCGGCTTGGTCCAGTAGTTGGCGTTGTAGGCCGTGGTCTGTTCCGAGGGAGTCTGTTCTCGGTAGAACAGATCGTAGTTACCGTCTTTGGTGAGGTTGCGCCGACCGACGATGTACACCCCCGACGAGTGTTTCAGCATCAGCGGCGAGTCGTATTTCTTCGGGTCGTGCACGCAGTTCCACGTGCCCAGGTCGCCGGGTTCAGCGCGACACAGTTTGCTACCCCACGAGTACGGCGGATATGGCTCTCCAGCCTCGTTGCGAATGACCGCGATGAGCGCACCGTCATCGGCGAACACGAAGTCCGTCTCCGAGCCGCCACCGATGTGAATGATCGGCTTACCGGGAACGACCGCGTCCCAGTTGTAGCCGTCTTCGGTGGTGAGCCAGTGCACGCTGATGGGCTCGCCGTCTGCTTCGAAGATATTCTCACCGCCGATGTAGCCCATGAGGTGCGGCTTGCCGTCGATGGTTTTGGTCCGCCACGGGATGAAACCCGGCTCGAAGATAGCCTCGGGCTCGGTCCAGTTACAGCCGCCTTTGTACTCGGAGACGAAGCTACCCTGTGGCTCGAACGCAAACGGCAGATAGCCCAGTTGAGCAAAGTAGAAGAACAGTTTGCCGTCGAAGCTGAGGAAGCCAGGTTCACGCAGGTCCGACTGCATGAAGAAGCTCGTCTCGAAGGTCCAGTTGACCTGGTCGGTCGTGCTCACCAAATACATAACCACCTCGTCGCTGGCGAAGTGAGTCGGACCGGTTCGGAACGCGAAGAACAAACGATTCTCGTGCCAGACGATATCCAGGTTGTTGTGGGATGGCTGCGAATCGACCTCCGACGGCATGGCACTGCCGTCCGGCACGACCTGGATCATCTCGGATACGCCAGGAAGCTGACCCGTCGCCGGATCGCACACACCGGCGAGCATCGTGCAGATATCCTTCGTCGTCAGGTTGTCTCGCGCGTAGCAGGTTTCGTCCGCGTCATCGCTACATGCGGAAAGCGCCGCGAACGCCAACACTGCAACCACTCCTAGACGGCAGCAAGACATGACGAATTTGTACCATTGTTTGGCAACCCGGCGATGATTTCTCCTGGCGCACTGTGCTGTTTGTCGCACTACAGCAGCGGCCCTGCGTGCCACGTCGCGTACACTCTTTGCCATGAAGTTACGCATCGACGGCTTGTCGGACATCGACCCGCTGTCGGTACCGTTGCCAAACGGCACGGAGGTCACCACACGACGCGATCGGCTGGTTGGCGACAAACGCGTTGATGCCGGCGCAACCGGCAGGGTGAAACACAGCGACGGAGATCAGATCACCGTCGAACTGGTGGGCATCGGCCGCGCCGTGTACCCGAGAGATCAGCTGGTGCCCGCGCGGGCTGGCCAGCTGCGTTTCGCTCGCTATCGGCATGCGGCATGGTCGGCGCTGCGCGACAACTGCGTCATCGAGACGGTGGTCGGCTCCCGCGCCTGGGGACTGGCGGACGAGAATTCCGACACGGATGTGCGCGGCATATTCGTGCTGCCGTTTTCGTGGACCATCGGCCTGGTCGATGCGCCGCTCGACCTGGTCAGCGCCGATGGCAGCACCACGTTCTGGGAGCTGGGCAAAGCGAGTCGCCAGGCGATCAAGGCCGACCCCAACACGTTGGAGACAATCTTCCTGCCAGGGGCAACAGCCACCGACGAGCTCGGCCAGTGGTTGCTCGACGCCCGGGATGCGTTTGCGTCGACGCAAATCTACGGTGCGTTCGGCCGCTATGCGTTGTCTCAGCTGAAGCGCTTGCGCCAGTCTTCCCGCCTTGCAGAGCACCGAGGCATCCTGCTGGACTGGCTGCGCGCCGACGATTCCCTGAGCCTGGACAAGGTAGCCAGCAAACTTGCCGCGGAAACGAGCGGGCAGGGCGACGACGCTCAAGCGAGCCTGGACGCCAAGCAGTACATCAAGCAGCTGTACGGTTCCATGTTCGACCAGGGGCTACTCGAGCAGCGCAATTTTCCCAGCCTGGTCGACTTCGCGCGGACCCGCGCGCACGAGTTCGACCTGCCGCGCCAGCTTCGGCCCAAGAACGCTTACAACTTGTTGCGACTGATCGACACAGCGGCCGTGTGGCTGCGTACGGGCACACCACAGTTCGAGGTCGCCGAGCCTTTGCGCAGCGAACTGCTGGCCATCAAGAACGGCGAGGTCGAGCTAACCGCCGTCCTGGAGCGAGCGGAAGAAATGGCCGCGACGCTGGAGGCGGCCCGGGCAAATAGCCCACTGCCAGCCAACCCTGACGTGGCACGTATCGATGCCATGCTGCGCCGTGTGCGCGCCGAGGCAGCCCGGCGATGGCACGCCCAGGTCCCCGGCGCGTTTGGCGCCGAGGCGAGCGAACTAGCGCTTGCCGCGTGGGACTAGCTGAACTGACTTATTGAACGCAGACGTCGAGGGTCTGGGTTCCTACGCCACCGGGTAAGGTGATCGTCGCGGTGCCGCAGTTGGGCATGGCGGCCGGACAGTCGCCGTTGGTCACGCAGAACTGGGTACACGTGTCCGGGTTGAGGCACAGGCCACTCTGGCAGTTGATCGGGGTACCGCAGGCAGCACCGGCGGCACCGGTGCCCGATGGGTCTACACACATTTGGTCGTAGCGATCCTGGGGACCGTTGCCGTTGATGACGCAGAACTTACCGCCGGCGGTGTCGCAATCGGCGTTGCGAGTACAACCGGGCACGCACACACCGAGGCCGGCGAAGTCGGCGCACAGTTGGCCACCACCACCACAGGCCGCATCACTTGCGCCGCATGCCGCGGTGCACTGGTCCGTATTGGCCAGGCAGAACGCGTTGAGACACTGGCTATTGGCCGTGCAACTCGTACCCGTGCCGGCACCGCCAGCGTTGGTATCCACGCAGTACAGCGCCTGATCGGTGAGACCGAACAGGACATCGAGGCCACCGCAGGCGGGGCCCCAGCCGAAACAATCCGAGTTGGTTGCGCAGTCCACGCGACAACGACCGGTCGGGTCACCGATGCATTTTTCGTCGGAAAAGCAGGTCGCGTCCGCGGTGCAGGTAATCGGCGAACGCGACGTGATCACACCGACGTTGCAGAAGCGCCAGGACACGCCGTTTTCGATGGTCGCTCGCGCGGACCAGGCATACTGATTACGCAGAGGCACGTTGCCCGAGAACTCATACTGGTCGTTGTTGACCAGGTACGTGCCCGAGCCCGGGCCGTAGCCGCCGGTCGCCGTGGCGTCCATCCACGTCCAACCGTTCGCGGTAGTCGGGTCGGTACCGGCGGGACCGTAACCGTACTGCACGATCAACGCGCCGGGCGGATCGTTGCCCGTGCTCACGTCGGTGATTCCAGCTTCGGCGATGTGTGCCTGCCAGGTGTACGCCTGATTCTGCAGCTCGTCGACGGTCGGCGCGATGAGCGCACACGCATCAACTCCGCTCGTGGTGTTCCAGTAGGTGAAGCTGTTGGGAAGCGTATGGCTGCCGCCGGCTTGAGTGCCGCCGATATCGACGAGCCCCGCGACGCCACCTGCAGGTGCCGTGCAATCGACCTGCACCGTCGATACATAAGTACACGTGGCGTTGGTCGCGCCGAAGTTGATGACAATGTCGCTGGTGAAGTTGCTGCCGCCAACGGTGATGGGTTCGCCACCAGCAACGCGCGAGTTGTCTGGAGTGAGGGTTGCGATGACCGGCGGGTTGGCCGGGTTCGCGTCTGGCGGCGGCGTCGCGTCGATGGTCACGCTGCCATCGATGGTCACCGAACCGTCAGGCACCGCCGCGTCGGCCGCGTTGAGCGGCGCGTCGATTGTCGACACAGCCCCATCCGCGTTCGTCTGGTTCGCGTCGATATTCTGCGCGGCGTCGGTGCTTCCGGTGGTGTTTCCCGAAGCGCAGCCAACCGCGGCAATCAGTAAGATTCCCGGTAGTACCCTCATCATTCCCCTATACCAAATGCTACCTGCGCGTTGTTGTTGTATGTGAAGACACTGCCTCACCGGTTAATGAACTTTGGTGAGCACACAATATCCTACCCATCTCAGAGGGGGATCGGCGGCGTTTCTGCCGAACTATTCTCACCGTTTGCGTAGGTTTGGAATGCATTTGCAACGATGTGCGTTACGTTGTGTCAGTAGATCGTGTGGTGGTAGTAGTCCGTTTGTAGGGTGAACCTGTGCGTGACGATGAGGCTATAGCTCGAGGACCGACCGAGCTGAACAACCCCGGAGGGAACGAAGGACCGACTGAACCCGGCTCCGAAGTTCTCGCTGCGGGCACGTTCGCCGGCGACTACAAGGTGCTCAGGCACCTGGGCAGCGGCGCTATGGGCGATGTTTACGCGGGCGTTCACCCCGTCATCGGCAAGGACGTCGCGATCAAAGTCATCAAGCGCAAGCTCGCCGGCAGCGAAGAAGCCGCCGAGCGATTCGTCCGCGAAGCGCGGGCGGTCAACCAGGTGAGGCACCCAAACGTCGCCGACGTGTTCAGCTTCGGACGCCTCGACGACGGCAGATTGTTCCTGGTCATGGACTACCTGGAAGGTGAGTCCCTGGGGGCCCGATTACGTCGCGACGGGGCCTATGATGTAGACGAATTTCTGGCCGTGATCACCCCGGTGTGCGAGGCGCTTCACGCGGCGCACTCCAAGAACGTCATCCATCGCGACCTGAAACCCGACAACGTCTTCCTGGCTAAGACCGAAGACGGACGCGAGCGGGTCTACGTGCTCGATTTCGGAATCGCCAAAATTCTCAGTGACGTAAGCAGCGACACTGCACGTGGCACGTTAACCGGCGAGGGCGTTTGGATGGGCACGCCAGCCTATATGGCCCCGGAGCAATGGACGGCCGAAGGCGCCTCCCCACAATCGGACATCTACGCTCTGGGCACGATGGCGTTCGAAATGCTCAACGGCGCCGTTCCGTACCAGGCGAAGTCCGTGCCCGCGATCATGGAGAAACACTTTCACGCGGACGTGCCCGCGCTCACTACGAGCGGCGGTGTATTGCTGCCGGAAGGCATCTCCGAAGCGATCCGCATCGCCATGGCGAAGAAGCCGGACGAGCGTTTTGCCAACGCAGACGAGTTCCTCACAGCTGTACGAGACGGCGCGGCCGGCGGCGGCACTATGCGCAAAAGCCGGCGGCGTGCGGCCGTGGCTGCCTCGCTGGATGACCGCGAGCACTCCATGTCCAGACCGATGGTCTGGGCTGGGCTGGGCGGAATCGGTGTATTGGCCATCGGCTTGCTCGTACTGTTCGTCGTCAAAGGCTCGACCAAGGACAAGCCCACGGCTGACAACCCGGCCGTGACGAAGCCCGGCCTGCTGCGGGTGCCGATCATCACGCAGCCCAAAGGCGCGCGCATCCTTCGCGACGGCGATCACGTGGGCAGCACGCCGTACTCCATCGAGGCCAAAGCCGACGAGCGCATCCGCGTTCGGCTGACCAAGCCGGGCTACGCGCCCATCGTTCGCGAAGTCATTGCTGCCGATGGCGCCAAGATGGACGTTACCCTGCCGCCGGTCACTGGATTCAAAGGCGTCTGGCGCCTGCCCAAAGGTGCGCTACGCGCGTTCCAACGCCGGGGCGACCGGGTCGCCGGCTTCAAGCTGGCCAGCGTTCAGGGCAGCGGCATATTCCTGCGATTCTTCGAGTTCGTGCCCAGCGAAGGTGACACCGTCGCGTTCGCTGCCACGGAGAATCATATCGACGAAAAAGCGCCGAACGAGCCGAGCTGCCGGATTCCCCTGCGCGCCGAATACCGGTTTCACCCCGCCCGGGACCATTTGGAAATCCGCGCGGAGCTGGTCCAGTACGACACAGTCGATGGCCGCTGCATCGTTCGTAAGAAGCGTTGGGGCCCATTTGAGAAAGTCACCCGACTTGCCAGCGCCGCGGACTCCGAGACGGTTTGGGCCACCTCTAGCGCCGGTGCGGGGCCGATCCGCGCACTTAAGACCGATCGCACCGTTCAGGCCCGCGGCACGAAGAACAAGGCCAAACCCAAGAAGCGCCTGCTGAAGGGCGCCAGGAACCGCCGAAAAAACGCGAAATCACCGGTCCAGCGCAAGCAGGCAAAACAGGCCCAACGGGTCAAAAAGACACCGCCGAAGCTCGATAACAAGATGGAGCTGAACTCGGACCAACAGGCGAATCGGCCGCAAACGCGGATCAACACGAAGAACACAAAGAACGCGAACAGCACCCTGGGTAACGCAGCTGCCAACAAGAACGCCAATCCCAGAGCCAAGCAGCCGCCGGGCCGGAAGACGAACCAAGCGGCGACGCCCAGACCGTCGCCTCGGACCCAGGGATCGGCAGCGCAGCGCGGCACCCCGTCTAAGCGGCTCAAAAAGTAGCTAACCTGTGAGAACTATCCAGTGTGTGCGCCCTGTCGCGTTGCTTGCGCCCCTGGCTGCCTGTACGATTTAGATAGTGGCACCGAGCTGGCATGAGCAGACCGACAGGGCGGTGACCGAAGCCCTGCGGTTCAAACTCGAAGAGCTCGAGGGGGCGGACTTGTTCCGCCGTCTCCAGCTGGAGCACGACGCAGGTACGTCTGCGATCCGTGCCGCGTTCCTCTCCGCGACCAAAGCGTTCCACCCGAGCCGCTTCGCCCGCCGACCCGACGATGCCCGGGAGTTGGCCAATGAAGTATTCCTCCTGATCAAGGCTGCCTACAAGGAGCTTTCAACCGAAACCGGTCGGGCCAAGGAACTGAAAAAGGTCGCTCCAGCAAACGCTGCGAAGGAAGCGAAGCCAACCAAGCCGGGTGCGGCGAAGAAACGCGCCGCGACTCCGGTGGTCAAGATGAGCCCGAGTTCGGCGCCAGCGAAGCCCACGGATCGCGCCATGGCTCGGGGCAGCTCGTCGGCGCCATCGGAGATCCCTCAGAAACGGGCGGGAACCTCCAGCCGTGAGCGCGAAGAACGCTTCGCCGCCGCGGTCGCTATGGTGAGCCAGGGCGATTATGACCGGGCCGTCGACGAGTTCCAGAAGCTCGCCGAAGAGAACCCAAACCTCACAAAATTCCGCGTCTACCTGCACTACGCCAGGGGTAATCAACTTTCCGACGGCCGCCGACACGCCGATGCGCGAAAGGAATTCGAGTCGGCCCTGGAGCTTCATCCAAACTTCTTCCTGGCGAGTAAAGCGCTGGAGGCGCTGCCTGGCCAGGGCGGCGGAACGTCGGTCAGCAGCAAGTCTGCCAAAGGCACAACGACCAAAAACACGGAAAAGAAGCCCGAGGAGAAGCGCGGGTTATTTTCAAGATTGTTCCGAAAGTAGTACCTTCGACGGAGCGCGATCCACGAGCAGGGCCTTCGGGCAGCTTCTTCGAGCAAATTGAGGGCGGGGCGCTACTCCAGACGACATGGGACGAATCATCGGAATCGATCTCGGCACGACGAACTCGTGCGTCGCTGTCTTAGAGGGCAGCGAGCCGGCCGTGATTCACAACCAGGAAGGCGGCCGAACAACGCCGTCGATGGTGTCGTGGACCCAGGAAGAAAAGGTCATCGTGGGCGTCGCGTCTAAGCGCCAAATGGTGACCAACCCATCGCGCACCGTGTACGGGATCAAGCGCCTCATCGGCCGCCGCTACTCGGATAAGGATGCCCGCAATCTGGCGCGCACGCTGCCCTATGAGCTCACCGAGGGGCCAAACGGTGACGCGTGGGTCAAGATCGACGACAAACAGTTCTCCCCCGAAGAGGTGTCGGCGCACATCTTGGGCAAGATGAAACGGGTCGCAGAGGACTACCTTGGCGAATCCGTAGAAGAAGCCATCGTCACGGTGCCCGCGTACTTCGACGACGCGCAACGCCAGGCGACCAAAGATGCCGGCGCCATCGCGGGCCTGGACGTGCGGTCGGTGCTAAACGAACCGACCGCGGCGGCCCTCGCACATGGAGTGCACCAGGATCGCGATCAACGACTGGCAGTGTTCGACTTGGGCGGAGGCACGTTCGACATTTCGATCCTGGCGATCGAATCCGGCGTGTTCGAAGTGCTCGCGACCTACGGTGATACGAACCTGGGTGGTGACGACTTCGATAACCGACTCATCAGCCTGCTCGCCGCGGAGTTCGAAGACGCGCATCAGATCGACTTGCTGCTCGACCAGGTAGCGCTCCAGCGCCTCAAAGAAGCGGCGGAGCGCGCGAAGGTAGAGCTGTCATCGGCGATGACCACCGACATCAACCTGCCGTTTCTGGCGGCCGGTCCCAGCGGCCCTGTGCATCTCCAGCGAGAGATCAGCCGCGGCGAATTCGAAAACCAGGTCAAAGACCTGCTCGAAGGCCTCGAGGCGCCGTGTCGCGAAGCGCTCAAGCACGCTCACTGTTCCGCTGAGGACATCGATCAAGTGTTGCTGGTGGGCGGCATGACCCGGGTGCCTGCGGTGCAGGAGCGGGTCGTGGAGATCTTCGGCAAGTCGCCGTCTAAGGGCGTCAACCCTGACGAGATCGTCGCCATGGGCGCCGCTACCCAGAGCGGGATCATGGGTGGAGAGCTGCAGGAGGTCATCCTGCTCGATGTCACTCCGCATCCACTGGGTATCCGCACGTCGAACAACAAGATGTCCGTGGTGATTCACGGCAACACGACGATTCCGACCCGCGAGGAAAAGATCTTCGCGACTACCGAGGACAACCAGAGCTACGTCGGCATCGAGGTGTACCAGGGCGACAGCGACCTAGCGTCCGAGAACAGACGGCTCGGTAAATTCATCCTCGGTGATCTGCCGGCGGGACGCGCCGGGGCGGTTCGGGTGCGCGTCATCTTCACCATGGACAGCGACGGCATCCTGGGCATTACTGCCACCGAACTGACTACAGGCAAAGAGTCGACGGTCCGCATCGAGGCGTCCGGTGGCTTGTCCGCCGACGAAGTGCGACGGCTGGCCTCGAATCGCTGACTAGCGTCTACCCACTTCTCGGTTTATATAGGTGGCCATGCCGCTCACGGAAAATCAGGATTACGTCTTCTACCCCAAGGCCCAGGTACTGGAGAGCCGCCTGACAGCCAAGATGAGCGACGCGTGCTTCTTGGGCACCAAGGACTACATCTTTATCGTGCCCAAGCGGAGCATCCAGTCGTTCCTGGTGGCGACCAAGGTCACCCACTACAACGGCAAAGAGGACCCGGCCAAAGGGCTGAGCGAATTACTCGCGACGGACTCGATGACCGTGCCGCAACTCGAGCAGGAGTTGGTGAACAACCTGAGCGGCGACAAAGAGACGCGCATTTTTCCCCTGGGGGACGCCGAGACGTTCGAGATGAAGGGCGGCTTCTGGGGCCAAACGAAACTCAAGCTTCCCGGTGACAAGCTCAAGATGATCATCATCAAAGGCAAAGGAAACAAAGCCGCCGCCATCGAGTTCTATAAGCAGCGTTTATAGACAACGCCACGAGTAGGGCGCTCAACCGCGGAAGGGCCTGATTCGCCGGGGCGGCGGTATGCGGCGCACTCTTGGCGGCACACCACGCCGAGTGATGGCGTCCTGAAAGCGCGGCTGGAGAGCCTGCCACACACGCACCGCGTGCTCGAATGGTCGGATCTGAGCCGTCGATAGCAGTTTGCGATGACGGGTGACAAACGAATTGCCCACGGCCACTTCGCGGACAGCCCGGTTCAGAAGTCTCCGACCGCCGGCTGGGATACGTGTCTTGGCTATGAACCGACGCGCGGCCACAGTGAACTTAACCAGGGATTTCGTGCGTCCCGCCAGAAGACGTTGAGCCAGCTTTGCCCCCGCGACATTGAGGGCTGCGACGAACGCGTCGACACGGCCGACGAGGGCTGCGTAGTTCGCGCCGGTCTCGTAAGCCAGTTCGCGGCGCAGCGTCGCCGCCTGGGTTCGCGTCCGCGGCAACCACCATGCGAGGGACCCGGCGGTACGCAGATGGGTCTTGAGCTGCAAGAACCAACGGTCTAGCTGCGTCTTGGCGCGGCCGAGCAGCGCGTACCTACGCGATGCTATCAACACGACGGCGCGAGCGCGCGGGTCCAATTCGCAGTGGCGAAGGCATTCGTTTAGTGCGGTGGGCTTCTTGGCTGACCAAACCGGCACGAGCTCGACCGCGTGGCGCGAAACAGATTGAATGTCCCGAGTGGCGCCCAGGCAATTCTGCGCACCGATCCATAAACGCGGCTGCCGGATGGCCAGTGTTTTGTCGGCGACGACCCGCGCGGCGACGCGACCGAACGCGATCATGCGCTTCGCCCGGCGCAACTGACGAGAGCAACGCGTGCGCAGCTGGGTGCCACAGTTGACCACAGCGATCGGCTTGCCCGTGCTGAGCCCCTTGCACGCAGGCGCGAGCCAGGCGACGAGGGCGAAGTCTGCGGAGCTCGGCGGCTGCTTCAGCTGCTTTGCGACGAACGAGCGTGTTGGCGCCGCACGGACCGCCGACGGTGAGGTCTTAGCCTCAACGCGAGGCTGGTCCGATTCCACCCGATGATTCCCCGCGCCAGCGCACGCACCTACCGTGATCGCCAGCCCTAGCACCAGTTGCCGCATCCGTCAGGGTAGCGCTACTTCACCGCTCGCGCAGGCAGCTTTGTTCGCTCCGCGGCGCGCCTTCGGAATAAGCGTGCACTTGCCAGCGTTGTCCGCCAGTTGTGAGGGGGACTGAAGACAAGGGCCTGCGCCGGGAGGTGGAGCGAACTCCTCATCGGTTCGCAAGGCGCCGCATTGCGCTGGCGATGGTGGTCTGCGCGGGCTGTGCTGCGAGTTCGATCAGCGCGCAAATCAGCAAAACCCAGCAGGGCGAAATGCGTGCACAAGAGCCGGACGCCTTTGTGCCCTGGACCTACTATGTTCGGCCCGGAGATACGGTCTGGGCCATCGCCATGCGCCTGGGCGTGCGTAATGGCCACAAGGGCATCATCGCGGACAATCGGCTCGAGAACCCGGATCGGCTGGCCTTGGGCCAGAAACTAACGATCCACGCAGCTGCGCACAAGGTCGTCGGTTTGCCGCGACCATTCGCATACCCCATCGAAGCGGCCCAGAGTTGCCAGGTCACGACGTACGCTCTGCCTACGCATCATGACCAGAACAGCTATTCGCCGTGCAACAAACGCGCATGCCAGAGCGGCACGAACGGCACCACCGTGTGCCAGTGCTGGGGCGACGAGCCCGCGGTGGTTCTGTACGAAAACGGGCGCGAAACCGTGCGGGTCCGGGGAGTCAGCTCCGGCTGGCCCAATATCCAGGCTGGCGAAATCGACCTCGACGGCGACGGCAAAACGGAACTCGTCGCAGCCGTGCACCAGACGTCGAGCAACGGCATCGGCTTGATGCATTACCGGGTCGTCATCTTCGACGGTGCCGCCCGCTCGACGTATATAAGTTTCGACTCCATCAGTTGGGGAAGCGCTGCGGTGCCCATGCAGGGCGATCCCAAAGATCATGAGGCGCAGCCATTCTTCGGCCTGTTCTTGCGTCGTGGACATGCGACCGATCGCCATTGCGCCGTCAGCCCCCAGTCATTCGAAGGGTTCCGCGACCAGGTACTGGGCCAGGGCAGCTACATGGCCCAACGCCTATTCAGCTATCGCTCCGGTGCGCTGCACCCAGGGCCAAGCTTGGACGTACGTGTCGAACGACTACATCCGGCCGCACGCCTGGAGCGATGGCCCCATGAGGCGCACCACTGGTGTGAGGAAGCAAGCACGAACGCAGCCGTGACAATCGAGAGCTTCGACGTCGCCGATCCAGACACAATCCAAGCCCGCATCCGCGGTACCAAAGCAGGCGACAAGGCCCGGGTGGTCCACGTCAGCCACTTCCTGGATGGCTGCACTGGTCAACGCTTTCCCGAGAACTATCGACCCGCCAACATCCGCGCATTCCGCGGAGCGGCTGCACAGTACTGCGCTACCGCAAAGGACCGGAGCTCATATCCGCTGATGCTGGCGTGCCGAGGGCAGGCCTCCCTGCATCCATAAGCAGCTCCGATAAAATCGCGATACGCTCTGTAGATGCCTTGGCATCGCTCCCCAGTGCTCGCGGTGTGTGCGCTCATCGGATTCGGCGCATGCACACCCGCCAACGTCGCCGAGTTGGCCATCCACGGGACGTTGTCCGTTGCGGTTCACGCGGCCCAACAGCCAGGCCAGGCGCCGCTACGGTTCAAGCGAATCTGCGAGCCCGACAAGCCATCCAGTCCGCTGCCTATGACGTGCACATTCGTTGGCGAATCTGGCAAGGGCGCCGTGTGTGGAAAGCTGACGATCACCTGCGCGGGCGTGCGACACACCGCGTACTCATTCGCCGGACCGGGGGTGCGCAACTACGTGGCCTGCACCGGTGTTCTCGAACCGGGCAGCGTCGAACACATCATCGTCACCAGGGTTTCACCAAGCATCGCCGACGGCACCGCATGCACGGTGAGCGGGTTCAAACAGACTCGAGAGCGAACCAGTCGCAGTCCGTAGACGGCCGGGCAGGTTTGAGCGAAGTCGGCGTACCGGAGGGCATTTCAGTCCCCGCCAGATGTACCCATATAAAAAGTTAACATAATATCAATTATACGACGTCGCATATATGGGATAGCTGGGACCGAATACGGCCAGACTAGCCGTCGCCGTTCGCGGAATTACTCGGCGGAGTCGAAATCCAGGCTCGCCGAGTTGATGCAGTAGCGCTGGCCAGTGGGCTCAGGACCGTCTGGAAAGACGTGGCCGAGATGGGCGCCGCACGCCTTGCACACGACTTCAGTGCGCACCATGCCGTGGCTGTTGTCGTGGATCAGTTCGACGGTGTCATCTTCCATCGGTTGCCAGAAGCTGGGCCAGCCGCTTCCGGAATCGTACTTGGCGTCGGAGCCGAACAGCTGAGCCTCGCAACATACACAGCGGTAGGTACCGGAGTCCTTGTGCTTGTAGTACTTGCCGGTGAAGGCCCGCTCCGTGCCGCCCTGGCGAGCCACGTGGTACTGCTCGTCGGTTAGCTGCTCCCGCCAATCTTCGTCGGTCTTGTCTATTTTGCGAGTCACGAATCTCGTGTATCACGCACTTGCATAACCGACCAGGGCTCTCGAATCGCCTCACGGACTTGTTGCGCCGGACTTTTCCTTTCATACTGTTAGCAACTTCATCGGGGGCGAATGACGTTGGAGAGACCGGGAACACCAGACGCAAAGGTGTCTGAATACGAGCAGGACCTAGCCGAGCTGGAAGTAGACTTCGAGCGCGCGGTTAAGGCATTGCACATGCACTTTCAGCCGATTGTCACCGCCGGCCTCCAGGCCAGCGAGTGGAAGATCGTCGCCTATGAGGCCCTGTTGCGCAGCAAGGAGCCAAAGCTGCCGCACCCAGGAGCAGTGCTCGAGGCCGCCGAACGGCTGCACCGCCTGCCCAAACTCGGCCGCATCATCAGGCGTCAAGTGGCGCAGGATTTCAGTGCGGACGCACCGGACTCGCTGTTGTTCGTCAACCTGCACGCCCTGGACCTATTGGATCCATCGCTATCGTCGCCGTACTCACCGTTGGCGAAGTTGGCCAAGACCGTTGTCCTGGAGATCACCGAGCGTGCATCTCTCGACGCGATCAGCGATCCGCGCTACCGCATCGCCGAGCTTCGCGAAATGGGGTATCGCATCGCCATCGATGATTTCGGGGCCGGCCACGCACGGATGACCTCGTTCAGCCTGGTAGACACGGATTTCGTCAAGCTGGACATGTCGCTGATTCGGGACATCGACTCCCATCCCATGAAGCGCAACCTGGCGGAATCGATCATTGGCATGTGCCGGGAGCACGGGATTAAGATCATCGCGGAGGGAATCGAAACCGACGCGGAAGCGAAAGCGCTGCTGGATCTGGAGTGCGACTACTTCCAGGGCTACCTAATTTGTCGCCCCGGCCCTCCGTTTCCAACGATCAATTGAGCTTGCGGGCAGATCTCTGCCGCTTCGATAAGCGGGGTCGGGCCTAAGAAAAACACCAGAGCTACGTGTTATTCGTCGGAGCCAGCGTGTAACATGCCCGCAGCTTCGACCACTCACCTCATAGGGGGATATGGTGAACTTACTCTTCGATTTCGTCGGGCAGCACCTGGCCAACCAGCCGGGCAAACAGAAGATGATGGATGCGGCCATGGAAATGGCCGGGCTGTCCGCGGGCCGCTCTGGTGGCTTCGGCGTCAACATCCCAGGGTTGTACGGCCACGGAGCGATGATCATCGCGTTCGTGCCACTGCTCCTACTCATCGCCTACTTCATGATCTTTTGGGACCGCCGTAGCGACGACAGCGAGTCCAAAGACGACAGCCAGGTCCTGCTTAAGCTCACTCTGTGGGGCTTGATGCTGGTCTGCGTCGGCATGGTGGCAAGCGGCCTGCAGATGATGCTCGGCTTCTTGTTCGCGGGTGCGCCCAAGGGCACTTCGGGAATCATCAAGATGGGGCTGTCGATGATCATCGCCGGTGGCGGTGTCTTCTGCTTGCTCTACTTCATGTTCATCCCGCGCACGAACAACAAGGACTACCCAAAGATCGAGAAGCTCGCCTTTGGTTACGTCGCTGGCGTCAGCGGAATCATCGCCCTGTCGATGCTGTTCGGCCTGCTCAACGGCCTGTTCAACAGCATGGGCTGGAAGTTCTACACGGGTTGGCGCTTCGGCTTCTTCGTGGTCTACGCCGGTCTTTCCGCCGTCGCCATGATGCGCTTTGGCTCCATGAGCGGCTGGACCGCGCCTGTTCGCGCAGCACCCATGGGCTACGGCCAGGCTCAGCCGCAGGCTGGTTACGCTCAGCAGCAGCCACAGGCCGGTTATGGGCAGCCGCAGCAACCGCAGCAGCCGCAGCAGCCGCAGGCTGGTTACGGCCAGCCCCAGCAGCCTCCAGGCGGCGGTGGTGGTTACAATCAAGGCGGCGGTGGCCAACAAGGCGGCGGTGGCGGTCTTCCCCCTCCCGGAGGCGGTTACCCACCGGCTGGCGGCGGCGGGTATCCCCCGCGCTAATCAGCGCAGCTAACTAGTTCAAAGAGCCCGATGGCCAGCTACCAATAGCGGTCATCGGGTTTTCTGTTTTTCGGCCTGTTTCCCCGTCCGAATGGCGCCTGGGGTCGGTCGTTTCTGGCGGTCTGCGACAACCTCGGAGGTTTTCCGATCCCAGCTAGTACCTTTCGTTACGTGAGGTGGCTAACCAACGGAAATTGCAGCGACCGGCGAACAACTGTTAGTTGTAAAATTCCCGTGAGTCTGATATTCATTCCACGCGTTCAGTTTGGAACACCCCTTCTCTCCCCCCTACGAAGGCGCACCCCATGCGGATCCTACTCTCCCGATTTCGCAGCGGCGAAGAGCTCTTAGAGCGATACCAGCACGGTTTCCTCTATGGCGGCATCTTCTACCCTACCCGTCAGATCATCGAGGCTGGCGAGATCGTCATTCTCGACGTGAGGCTTCCGAACCTGCGGGACTACCTGCTGATTCGCGGCATGGTTGCCTGGCACCGGCGAGGCAAACGCAGCGAGAACGTCCGCGCTGGACTCGGTATCGAGTTCCTCGCGAGCGAGCAATCCAAGCGAGACTACCTGCTCTCTCTGGCCAAGGGCGAGCCATCGCTCAGCGCCCAGCGGCGTCACCGGCGGCTCCCCATCGAGCTTCGGGTCGATTGGCGAGTGCCTAACGATGCCGCGCGCCACCTGAGCCTTGTCGATGATATCAGCGCAGGAGGAGCGTTTCTGCGCACACGCGAGCTGCCAGAGTTGGGCACTCCGCTGTTGCTGGATCTGTCGCTTCCCGGCTCAACGGTGCCTCAGACCCTGGAAGCGCGGGTGGCCTGGCGGCGTCAAACACCTGGCTCCGAAGGTGTCGGCGTCGAGTTCCGCTGCCGCGACATCGCCGGCATGCGCCGCCTACGCGAACTGGTCAAGCGTATCGAAAAGCACACCGCGCGGCCGCAAGCTCGTTAGCGCGGCGGACTGCAGCCCTCGCCGGAACGTGGCGCCCTGAGCGAGCTGCCGCCTCCGCGGCTATCCCAAAGGCGCTCGGCGATTGCCTAGAATCGCGATACGCCCATGGCGTACAGCGTGCCGCCGTTGCCCAGGACGTACATATGATTGCCCCAGAACGTCGGCGGAGATGAGATGCCGTCGCCGGGGTTAAAGTACTGATGGAGCTTTCCGGTGCGTTTGTCGCAGATATACACGCCTTTTTCACTGAGCGTATACAGCAGATACTCGCCTGAAACGACCGGAGCTGCTGGCTCACCGCCACCGCGCGTGCCCTGTCGCCAAACGATGTTGCCGGTCAAGTCCAGCGCCATGACGCCAGTGGTCGCCGCGGCGGCGAACAAGCGGTTGCCATCCACGGTCAGCCCGCCAGCGTTCTTGATAGGCAGGCGCCAACGAACGAGGCCGGTGGTTTTGTCCAGAGCGTAAATGCCGCCACCAGACGAGCTTACGTAAGCAGTGTTCGCCGACACGACCGGTGTCGAGTCGATATCCACGAAGCGCGTGCCTTCGCCCTTGAGGGAAGTCAGCCACGCGACGCTGCCAGTGCCGGTGCGCAACGCGACCATGGTGCCGTTAGAGAATCCCGTGAGCACGAGGCCATCGCTGACGGCAACGCCCGAGTGACCGCGCAAGGTGTAGGCCTCAGGCGTCTCAGAGCGATAGTGCCAGCGAAATTTCCCGGTGTCGGCGTCCAGTGCGTAGACGTGGTCGGACTCGTTGCTCAGGAACAGTACGTCGCCCTGAACAACCGGCGTTTCCAGAATGGGTCCGCGAGTCGCGTAGCGCCACAGCTCCTTACCGGTCTTGGCCGCCAGGGCGATGACGAAGCCGTCGTCTGTACCGATGTACACCCGATCTTTTGCGACCAGTGGACGCGAACTGACGGATCCCAGCTTGCGCTTCCAGATCACCTCGCCGGCCTGGTTCAGCGAATAGAAGACGCCCTTCTGCGAGCCGACGTAGACCCGATCACCATAGACGGCCGCACTCGAGAACTCCTGCGGCTTGGGCTCGGTGCCGCTCGGGGCCACGTCGTACTTCCAGCGGAGAGTGAGTACCGGCAAGCCGGGGTCGACCGGATCGACCGCGCTCATGGCGTCGACATTGGCGGGCAGCGCGCCACACCCGGTGACCGCGGCGAACGCCACTGCAACGGCCATGCTGGAGCAAATCTGTCTGATCATCGCGTCTCGGAGTTGCTTGTTTACTTCTTGTCGGCGGGCTTCTTTGGTGCCGCCGGCTTCTTTGGTGCCGCCGGCTTCTTAGCGCCGTCTGCGGGCTTCTTTGAGCCATCAGCGGGCTTTTTAGTCGAGCCATCGTCCGGCGTATCCGGGATCTTCTCCGGCGTGATCTTCTTCTTCGGCTTGGGCTTCGGATACGTATCCGACCCACGCAGCACTGCAATCCGGCGCTCGGCGTCCTTGCTGAAGATGGATGGTGGTTTCATCTTCGTCAGCTTCTCGAACGAAGTGATCGCCTCGGCTTTCTTGTCCAGTTTCGCCAACAGTCGCCCCGAGTGGAACAGGGCCACGTCGTAGCCGGCCCCCTTCTCGTCGGCTTGCAGTTTGCGGAACTCATCGAGTGCCTGGCGGTAGCTGTCGACCGACTTCGCCTTGTCGCCTTTGGCCTCGAGGCTGTAACCGACACCTTCGCGGGCGAGCCGCTTGAGCGTGCTGGATACGCCGCTTTTGGCCACAGAGCGATATAGCTTGGCGGCCTCGTCGTGCTGGCCCAGGTCAAACAGGGTGCTAGCACGCAGTAGGCGCGCGTTCTTGCCTACCTTGGTCGAAGAGCTGACCTTCTTCAACGCGGCGAGAATCGCTTCGGATTTCTCTTTCTCGGTCTTGTACGTGACCACCTTGTTGTTCGGGTCGGTGTTCTTGGGAGGGTCAGCGGAAACAGTGCGATCCGCCACCTCGAACGCGCTGACGAGCGCCGTCGTTGCCGCCCGCTCCTTCCGCCCCTGCCACCACGAGTACGTGTAGTAGCTGATCAACATCACCGTGAGCGCACCCAAGGCCACCGCGATCGGTACCACGTGAGGTTTGAGGCGTTCGCCGAGTCGATGGAAGGTTCCAATGAACTCGTCCGGCTCTTGTTCTTTGGAGGCGCCTTTACCGAATTTGCCTTTATTTTTAGCCATCTCGCTTGGATTTCCTGATGTGAACGCGGGTGATAACACCGCGACATATCAGTGTCAACTTGGGTTTAGACCCGCTAGCGGCCCGATGGTTGCTTGTCTAGAACAGGCAGGCTAGCGTTAGCCGGCATGGGTCGATTGGTGCTGGGAGTCCTCGGAATCGCGCTGGTTTGGGCCAGTCAGATTCCCAACGCCCAGGCGTCGCCGACGCACCGAGCCTCGTTGAGCACGAGCTACGCGGGCTTCATCATCGATGAAGACATCGCGCCCATGGGCGGCGTGATCAGTGCCGAGTACGAGTACTTCTTTTCAGACGCCTTCGCGGTGCGTCTGGGCGCTGGCGGCGGCTATTTCCTCGGCGAGCCGGACGAGGAGGATCACAACGGCAGCTACACCGGCCACGCGGTCATCGGCGCGACCTACCTCATCGACAACCTCAAGTACGTGCCCTACGGAACCGTAGGTATCGGCGCCCTGTCCTTCACCGACTCGCGCATCGAGCCGGGCATGGCGTTGTTCGTCGAAGGCGGCGGCGGCATCGATGTCATTCTCAACCGCAGCGTCGCGGTTGGCTTGACCTTCAAGTTCGAGGCGCAGCTATCCCGGGTCGCCTTCTTCACAGCTGGTGCGCGTGTGGTCTATCGCTGGGGCGATTAAGCCGAACTTCGACCCCGGCTAACGACGCTTGCGGTGGCGCTTGCCGCTCTTATTCGACTTCTTGGCCAGGCGGACTTTCTTCTTGTCCTTGAACAAGGTGCGGATCGGCGTGCCGTTGAATCCGTAGCGCTTGCGCAGCTGGTTGACCATGAACCGCTTGTAAGAAGGCGATACGTTCTTGGGGGCGTTTGCCCAGAACAAGAACGTCGGCGGGCGAATTCCACCCTGGGTGATGTAGTGGATGCGAACCGTCTTGCCTTTCCACACCGGCGGCGGATAGACCTCGCACACCTCGGCGAAGAACTTATTTAGCTCAGCGGTGGGGATGCGTTTGACGTGCTCGGCGGCGACCTTGTCGACTTCCTTCATCAGCTCGACGACACCGTCACCGCGCATGGCCGAAACCAGCTTGCTTGGCGCGTGAGACCAGAACCGAAGCTCGTCGATGACCTGCTCGCGCACGGCCTTGGCTCCGCCGCGCCCTCCCAGCAGATCGGACTTGTTGAGAGCGACGACCAGCGCTCTGCCCTTGTCCTCGACGGCGCCCGCAAGACGAGCGTCCTGTTGGCTGGGACCGAGCTCGGCATCGATGACGAGCACGACGACGTCCGCGCGCTCGATCTGCGAAAGCGCCATGGACACCGACACCTTCTCTTGCTGGACCTCGATGCGCGCTCGACGCCGAATCCCGGCGGTGTCGACGAGGCAATAGGTCCGCCCGCCGAACTCGAATTCGGTATCTACGGGGTCAGTCGTCGTGCCTGGCTCGTGATGAACCAGCGTGCGCTCGACCCCGAGCAGACGATTGACCATGGACGACTTGCCCGCGTTGGGCTTACCGACGAACGCCACGCGCAGGATTCGATCCTCGTCATCGTAGTCGTCGTCTTCTTCGTCGTCCTCGGTGGGATGTACCGGCTTGGGTAGCTCGAGCAACTCGACGATGTTGTCGATCAGGTCATCGCAGCCGCGACCGTGAGCCGCAGAAATCGGATAGACCTCCCCCATGGACAGTGCGTAGAGGTCGTTGATCAGGTGATCGCGTTTCGGCCCGTCCACTTTGTTCGCAGCCAGGATGACCGGCTTGCCCGACTTGCGAAGCATGGTCGCCAGGTCGTGGTCGATCGGGGTGATTCCCGCTGTCGCGTCGAGCACGAACAGGACCGCATCGCATTCCTCGATGGCCAGATGAGCCTGGCGATGAATCCCTGCGCCGACCACGTCTTGCTCGGCTTCCATGTCCAGACCGCCGGTATCGACGACGCGAAAGTGATGGCCGTAATACTCGAACTCGCCATAACGACGATCGCGGGTCAGCCCCGGGGTGTCCAGAACCAACGCGGGGCGGCCTCCGACGAGCCGGTTGTACAGGGTCGACTTGCCTACGTTCGGGCGACCGACGATGGCCAGGAGGGTCTCACGGGGCGGAGCGGCCATTATTCGTACCCCATGTCGCGGATGCCCTGCTGAGCCCGCGACCAGTTGGCGGACACCTTCACGAACAGCTTCAAATGCACGGGACAGCGCAAAAGCTCGCTAATCGAATTCCGGGCGCGCTCACCGACGGTCTTGATGCGCTTACCGCCTTTGCCAACGACGATGCCTTTTTGCGAGTCGCGCTCCACGTAGATGACAGCCGAGATGACCACGTCGCCTTTGTCGGAGCGTTCATCGAACGACTCCACCATCACGGCGGTCGCGTACGGCAGCTCGTCGCCCAACTGCAGGAACAGCTGCTCTCGAACCAGTTCACTGGCGAGAAAGCGCTCGGCCCGGTCCGTGTACATCTCCTCGGGGAACATGCGCGGGCCCATGGGCAGATGCTTGGCGATGAGCGGGATCAGCCGGTCCACGTTGGTGCCTTTGGTCGCCGAGATCGGCACTACGTCTGCGTAGCGGCCGGTATCGCTGTATGCGGCCATGATCGGCAGCAGGTCATCCTTGTTCGCGATGCGGTCGACCTTGTTGAGGGCTAGCACCACCGGCGCCTTCACGCCCTCCAGGGCCTCGCTCAGGGCAGCGGCTTCGGAGGCATCCAGTCGCCCCGGCGTGCGTTGGCTGGCCGTGCTGATGTCGATGACGAGGAGCGCAACATCGCAGTCGCCGGCGGCCGAAAGCGCCTGGTCGCGCATGTACTTACGCAGGGCCGAGGTGCCCTGCTGGATGCCCGGAGTGTCCACGAACACCACCTGAGCAGGGGGATCGTCCACGTTGAGCACACCCAGAATCCGGTTGCGGGTGGTCTGGGGCTTGGGTGATACGGCCACGAGCCGAATGCCCAGAATGCGATTGAGCAAGGTCGACTTGCCTACGTTGGGCAGGCCGAGAATCGAGCAAAAGCCGCTATGTGCGTCGTCCGGAGTCACGGTTTGGGGGCCTACATACTGTGTATGACCGGAACGCGCAACTGCCGTTTTTTTGCGCCCGCCGGCGTGAGCACCTAGGTTGGAGGTATGGGCTGGCTAGCTGTGTTCCTCGCGAGTACTGCGCTGATGTCGTTGGCGTTTCCCAACGCCGGCGTGTTCGTGGCCATGGGCCTGGCGATCTTTGCGACAGCGCTTGGATTCGTGAGCTATCGGCGGACCTCCTCCACGGGCTGGATGCGGCTCACCGGAGCCGCTGGCGCCACCCTCGGGGCGATCGCCCTCCTGCTCAGCAGCGTTAAATACGGCGTTACCCTGGCCGCATTGAGCCGGCTCGAAGGCATGCTCTAGCGCCACGCTCGCCGTTCGCCCGAGTACGACAGCTACGCGACGATGAGCCAGGCCAGCGCGACGAACGCCCCTAGCGCCAACAGCATCAGACCGATACCGCGCGCGAGCTTGGCCCGATCCACACCGCCGACCAGTTCCTGAAGCTCCACCGCCTGGCGCTCCAACGTGGCGATCTCTATGTCGTGTTGATCGATCGCCCCTAGACGCTTCACGGCGACCTCAGGACGGTCGATGCACAACTGTTCGCCCAGCAAACGCAGCGCATCATCACGGGTGCGGTTGGCCTCGGACACAGCGCGGTCCTCGACGGCCTTGCGCGCTCGCACGGCGGCGAGCTTTTCCTCTGTGCGCAGCTTGGCTTCTGTTTCCGCCTCGTTGATCCGTTCGATCTCCGCGCGCGCATCTTTGCCGGCAACCTTCAAACTCGCGATCTTTGGCTCCAGCTCATCGAGCTGGGCGGCAAGTACGGGCTCCTCGTTGGCGATGTCTGCGCGCTCTGCTCGCAACGAAGCGATATCGGCTTCCACGGCGGCAGGGTCTGCTTTGGGCCCTTTGACCGTGACCAGCGAGGACTTCTTGGCGGCCATCGCATCGTCGAGTTTGCGCAAGCTGGCTTGTAGTGTGTCCGCCTTCTTGCGTACTGCAGCGGCCTGCCTCTCCAGGGGGGCGAGCTTCTCGCTGATCTGCTTGCCCTCGTCTTCGCGCTGCTTGATGGTACCCAGTTGTTCTTCGCGCTCGGTGGCTCGTGCGCGCACCAGGGACTCCAACTCGGCTTCGGCATTGGCGGCCGCGCCGGCCTTGCGAGAGCGCTCCTCCTCGATAACCGTCAGCGACTCACGCGCCTTATCAATGAGCGGCAGGTCTACATCCGGATCAGCGATCATCGTGCGAATCGCGTCGAGCAAACGATCGTCACGTCCGTCCCGCTCGAGATCGAGCTTGGTATTGACCTCGGCCAGTTCACGGCGCGCGCCGGCCACGCCGAACAAAGCGGTGAACACGTAGCGAACATCGCCAACTGGTCCGCGCTTGCGACGCAGCGTAGGCCGCTTTCGCAAATGACCGACTTTCTGCTCGTTGGCGTTGATGAACGAAACAGCATCGCTGCTTTGCAGAACCGTCTTGTCGTCGCGGTCGCCGCCAGCCGACGAGTCAATAGTGATGTCCTGCTTGTCATCCGTCGACGAGTCGATGGTGATGTCCTGGCGAGGCGTGGGCACCGTATCGTTGACTTCAACCGGTGGCGTGGCGGGCCTGGCAGCAGGCGGCGGCGGCGGTGGTGGAGCACTCGCGCGTTTGGCCCGCGGAGGCGGCGGAGGCGGCGGCGGAGGCGGAGCGCTCGTTCGCTTGGCCCGGGCTGGCGGCGGCGGAGGCGGAGCACTGGCGCGTTTGGCGCGGGCTGGCGGAGGTTTGGGCGGCTTGGCCTTAACCGGGTCGTCCTCTGGTGGCTCACGAGGCGGTGGTGTGGCCGGTGTCGACGGCTCGTCGGTTGTGCCTGCGGGCACGTCCCACCCCTCGGCCAGGTCTTCGATACGCTGGCGTGTGGCGTCGCCCATATCGCGTGGGTCGCGCCGCCCCTTGGACATATCCATAAATTATCATGGATTGCGACGGCGACTTACCTTTTACCACCCTGTAAACTAAGTTGCCGGTATACTGCCTACTTAAATGGCAGGCGCCCCGCTCAATGGAAGATACGAGGTCGTGCGCCGCCTGGGTAGTGGCGCGGAGGCGACGGTATTCCTCGTTCGCGACCTGCAGGAGGACGGCGCGACCCGCGCACTCAAGCTGGTCACCAACATCGACTCGGGGGTGCAAGAGCGCCTTGTGGGTGAGTTTCGTCGTTTGACCCAACTCGAGCACCCTCACCTGGTGCGGGTCTACGAACTCGACAAGGTCCACACTCCGGTGCCTGGCTTCGCGACCGGCACGCAGTTCTTCACCTGTGATTACGTGGATGGGGTCGAACCGGGGGCGCAGATCGTCGACGTTGATGATCGCGTCGAGTTCATTCTCCGAGTCGCCGACGACGTGGCCCAGGCGTTAGCGCACGTGCACTCGGCCGGCCTTGTCCACTGCGACGTCAAGCCCGGCAACATCCTTGTCACGTCGAGCACGCCGGCACAGGCCATCCTGCTCGACCTCGGTCTGAGCTGCGCCCGTGGAGTCGCCGGGGCCGCCAGAGGAACCCTGGCGTATATGGCGCCAGAAAGCCTCGCCGGTGTGGCCGACCCGCGCGCCGACTTCTATGCTCTGGGCGCTACCCTGTACGAGCTTGCGACTGGCGAATCGCCATACTCCGGCACGGAACCCTCGGCGCTGGTGCGCGCCATCTGCGCGGGCAGGATACGCCCCGTAAGCGACCGCTGCGACTGGCTACCCGGCCCGGTGGCGTCGCTGATAACCAGACTTCTTTCGACTGAGGCCAGTGATCGTCACTCCCACGCAGCGGTGCTCCTCGACGACCTGGCGCGAGTCCGCGAGGAACTGGATCTACCCGGAGCGTCGACGCCGATGGGCGCGACTCTATCGACCCTGCTACCTCCACGAATCGTCGGTCGCGAACCCATCCTGGCGGCGCTCCAGGAACTGGCCGACAGCGTCGCCCGAGCCCGACCAAAGAGTCGCCTCATCCAGCTAGTCGGTCCCGCCGGCGTTGGCAAACGCGCGCTGGTACGCGAGGCGATCCGGCGCCAACAGTTGGCGTTCGCCGCCGGCGACGCAAGAGAGACCCGCTTCGTTCGCGGCAGCCTCGACGAGCTCGCCAGACAGTTGGTCACGACTGCAGCGCCCGAGTTGCCCGATGGTCGTGCCACACAGCGGTTCGTCGACGACCTTTTGGCTCATTTGGTTCGTCAAGCGGGACGCGCGCCGACCATCTACGTGATCACGGACACCGCGGACGACGAACGGGTGCCTATCCTGTTACGCGCAGTGGATGGGCACGCAACCCTGACCACAAGCGCCATCGGTTTCGTCGTGCTCAGCGACGCAGAGCCGGACGCAGGTGGTTCGGCCCCAACGGAACTGCTTGTGCCACCGCTTAGCGAGTCACAGATCGGCGAACTCGCCGCATCGATGATCGGCAGAACTCTGCCGCGGCCGTGGGTTGCTGCTCTCGCGGGTGCCAGCGATGGCCTGCCCAGAGCAGTCAGCGAGATCCTGCGCACAGTAGTAGCCAACGTCGGCATTGACGGCATCCACGATGTATCGCCCGACAGCGTCATCGCAAACGCGGGCGCAGACATCGTCGGCCCGCTCTACGTGAAACGGGTAGAAAGCCTGGCGCGTGAAGACTCTGCGTTGGTCGAAGCACTAGCCGTGCTCGGCGGCTCAGCGGAACTCGCGGCGGCCGCCGCGACTCTATCGACCAGTGAGGCAGACTGCGCCGAACGTGCGGGCATCCTGGCGTCGATGGGCATGGTACGCGTCGACCGCTCCAGGGTCGCACTGCCCAGCAAACGCCACAGCGAGGCGGTGTGCGAGGCCCTGCCCGCCGCTCGCAACAAAGCACTGCGTCGCTCGGCGATTGCATACCTGAACGCATCCGGGAACACCGACCCCGTGGCCCTCGCAGACCACCGCATCGTTACTGGACCCGCCGCCGAAGCAGTGCGTGCATGCGACGAGGCGGCGACGCTGCTGGCCGCGCGCGGGCAAGCACGACGGGCACTGCCGTATGCCCAACACGCGGCGAGAGTTGCGACGGGCGCCTCGGCTGCCGACGCAAAGATTCGCGTCGCCGAAATCGCAACCGCTCTTGGCGACTACGACGAAGCGATCGCTGCCGCGACTGAGGCCGCACGCTCGCGAACGAAACCGCGTAAGCGACGCGCCCAACGAGTGCTCGCCCGTGCCCACCAGAAGCGCGGCGACCTGGAACTAGCCAGCGAGATACTCGCGGCGCTGCTGCAAACCGCAGACGGCGACAGCGGCGAACTCCGGGGCAGCTACAGTCGCCTATTGATCTCTCGCGGTCGCTACGAAGACGCTATCGCGGCCGCCGGCGTCATCGACGAAGACGACCATTCCACTCTATCCACCGGCGACGCTCTGCGCGTCGAGAGTGTCGGCCTGGCCCAGCTCTACCTCGGCGACATCACCACCGCCGATCGCCTGTTCGCCCATTTCGAACAGCGCGCACAGCTATCCGCGGAGCGCTCGGTGCTCGGCCGCGCTCTTGGCCTGCGCGGAATGGTCGCACAAATGACCGGACGTATCGCAGCCGCTGCCCGACTGTACGAGCGCGCTGAGGAACAAGCGACGACGGCATCGGACATCCACGCGGCCGCGGTGTACGCGCTCAACCGCGCCACCGCCCAGTCGGCCCAGGGCCGCCACGGCGACGCAATCGCCGCCCTGGCCCGCGCCGAACAATCCCTGCGGCGCCTCGGCAACGTTGCCGAACTGGCGGCGGTCCGGTTCAATCGTGGCCTGGCTCTTCTCGCTCTGGGCGAATTGCCGGCCGCGCGCCGGGCCGCCCACCAGGCGTTCACCCTGGCCGAAACCGAAGACGCTCCGCAGATGCAAATCTACGCGCGTTTGCTCGAGGGCGATATCGACGTGCGCGAAGGGGACCTCGCCGGTGCGGAAGCAAAGTACCGCATGGCCGTCGCCAGCGCCGAACAAACCAGCGGAGGCCGTGACCTACTCATGGCGCAGCTGAATCTCGCAAAAGCTCTCGCGGCGCAGGGCGACCGCAGCGCGCGGGCTGTGCTCGGCCAGGCCGATGAAGGCGACCACGGCGCCGACGACATGGACCGCATCGCGATCGCACGCGGCCGCGTCGCCCTGGCACTGTCGGACGAGCTGAAAACGGACGAACTGGATGCCGCGCGTGAACACACCCGCCAGGCCGGCAGCATCGATCTGGCCTGGCGCGCCGACCTGGTGGCCGCCCGCATCGCCCGCGCGAGCAACGACAACGACCGGGCCAAGGACGCGTGTCGCGCGGCGCGCGAGCTGGTGGACACGATCATCGCCCACACACCAGAAGCAAGACGCCCTGGGCTGGCGACGGATCCGGATCTCATGGCCCTGGCCGCCCTGGAGATGGAACTCGACCTGTCGGTAAAACGCGACGTGCCTCTGTCGCCGCCCGTTGGTGATAGCCAGGGCTATCTGCGGCGGCTCCTGTCGCTGAGCCGCCGCCTCAACTCGGAGCTGCGACTGATGCCGTTGCTCGACGAGGTCATCGATGCGGTCATCGAGCTAACCAGCGCTGAGCGCGGATTCTTGTTGCTCTACCAGGGCAGCGCCGACCTGGAGGTGCTCGTCGCGCGTAACTTCGATCAGAGCAGCTTGTCCGGGGACGAGGTTCGCGTCAGCCGTTCCATCGCGGAGAAAGCGGCGCGCACTGGCGAGGTCGTACTGACCGTCGACGCGGCATTCGACGATCGCTTTGACGCCGCCGATTCGGTCGCCGCACTCCGCCTGCGCTCAGTGCTCGCGGTGCCGCTCCGGCAGAAGGGCCGCATCGTCGGAACCATCTACGTCGACCATCGTTTTCGTCGCGGAGCCTTCGACGACGAAGCAGTCGAACTCGTTCGAGAGCTCGCTGACATCGCCGCGGTGGCCATCGAGAACGCCCGCCTGGTAGAAGAAAACCAGCGCCGGCAGGAATCGATCACCGAGCTCAACCGTCGCCTGGAACAAGAGATGACCGCCAAGGAGGCCGAGCTGGCCACGGTCAAGGCACGTCTGGCCGCGGACCCGCAGCAGGGTTTGCGCCACGCCTACGATGCGATCATTGGCCGTTCCCAGCCCATGGTCGACATGCTCACCGAACTAGACCGGGCGACGGACACCAATCTGCCAGTAGTCATCTGCGGCGAGAGCGGCACGGGCAAAGAACTCGTGGCTCGCGCGCTGCACCAAAACGGCCCGCGCAGAAACAAGCCGTTCGTCGCGGTCAACTGCGGCGCCGTGGCCGAAGAGCTGCTCGAGTCCGAGCTGTTCGGTCATGTGCGCGGCGCGTTCACTAGCGCCGACCGGGACCGTCACGGCCTGTTCGAGGTCGCCGATGGCGGCACCCTGTTCCTGGACGAAGTCGCTGATACGAGTCTGGCGATGCAGGCCAAACTATTGCGCGTTCTGCAGGAAGGGGAAATCCGCCGAGTTGGCGATCACCAGGTGCGCCGGGTCAACGTCCGCATCGTCGCCGCCACTAACCGGGGCCTGCCCGAACTGGTCGCCGCCGGCGTGTTCCGCGAAGACCTATTCTACCGGCTCAACGTTCTGCCCCTGGCACTGCCGCCGTTACGCCAGCGCGTTGAAGACATCCCGACCTTGACCCAACACATCCTCAACAAGTTGAGCGGCGACGGCCCGGCGCCGACGATGACCAGGGCGGCCATCGCGCGTCTGTCTGCTTACGCATGGCCTGGAAACGTGCGCGAGTTGGAGAACGAACTGGCACGGGCGACAGCCCTGGGCGGCGACCCTCTGGATGTCGACGCCCTCTCACCCCACATAGCCACCCTGGCGCCGGTAACCCGGCCTTCGGCTAGCGGCGAACTCAAGATCAAACCCCAGGTCGAAACCCTGGAGCGGGGACTCGTCGAAGAGGCTCTGCGCCGAACCAACAACAACCAGACAGCCGCGGCAAAACTGCTGGGGCTGTCGCGGTACGGTTTACAGAAGAAGCTGAAGCGCTACGGCATCGCGCGTGCGTAGCTAGTACTTGCCACAGGCGCGCTTGAATCCTCTGATGCACGCGCCGCGCAGCAGTTCGATCGCCTTCTTTTCGTCCTTCTCGATACCCCGCCCGAGCTTGTACATGAAGCCGAGGTTGTAACAGGCTTCCTGAACCTTGTTGGAACACGCTTTGGCGTAAGCCGCAGCCGCACGTTTCGGGTCCTTGGTGACGCCGTTGCCCTTGGCCAGGCGATTGCCGAAGTTGAAGCAACCCTCCGGCTGGCCCAGGTCGCACGCTTTGCCGAACATGGCCGCGGCCTTCTCTTCGCTCTCTTCAACGCCATTGCCCAGGTTGTGCATGAGGCCGAGGTTGTAACAAGACGCCGCGTGGCCACCCTCGCAGCCCCGACCGAACATCTTGGCCGCGAGCGCGTGGTCGATGGGCACATCCACGCCCTTGAGATAACGCGCGCCCCACTCGTAGCAATTCTTGGTGTCCTTGGGGTCACAGTCACGCGGCGCCTCCTTCACCTTTGGTTCCGGCTCCACAGGCTGAGGCTTCGGCGTGCTGCCGCCGCAGCCGATCGCCATAAACAAGACCGACACCACCAACAACGCCGCCGAATGAACTTTCATGAGGCGCAGTGTACCCTATGAAAGATGGCGCTCAGCGTCGGCTTAGAACCGCAGGGTCAGATTCGCTTCCAGAGACGCCGCGCTGATGAACGTATCGTTCATCGCGGAGTTGGGCGGGCCCATGGAGATGCCGCGGTAGAGGGCGCGCAGACCGAGGCGCATCTTGGGCGACGCGGCGAAGTCGATGCCGCCGCCAAGCTGAAACCCAGTGCCCACGGCCTCGGTGCCGAAGTACTGACTATCGAGCAAGTACACACCGACCCCGCCCTGAACGTACGGCTCCATGTTGCGACTGGAGTCATGGGGTAAATACAGTTTGGCGTCGGCGGTCAGTCCGTGCAGCGCCAGGTAGTCCGTATCTTCACCGAACGACGTGCTGACGTTGCTCGGGTTATGGAGCGTGGCAGACCAGCCGGCCTCCAGAGCAAGCCGCTCGTTGAGTCGAATGCCAGCGAACAAAGCAAAGCCCGCGCCGTCCTTGAGCAGCTCATCGCCACCCTTCTGACTAAGGATGCGCGTGCCTACCAAGCCGGCGCCAACGTAGCCGTTCTTCGGGAACAGAATGATCGTGTTGCCGCGAGGGTTGTACGGCGACGCGTAGTAACGGTCAGCGACGGCTGTGCTTGGGGTCACGATCGCACTGGCGGCGAACGCAATGGCGCCGAGCACGCCAATGACGATTGCTTTGTTCATACGCCATGTACGTAGAGCAAGCCCCATACCGAAACTCGCTTCACTGTAACGTACTGAAACCAGCCGCGGCCAGTTCTGGGAGCGCACGCAAAGTAGTGGCGCAGTACCAACAGTGTGAATCTTCAGTCACGCTCGACCCGGGACACGCGCATTCGTTTTCGCGCCTGCTTCGCCTGCTTGCGGATCGTTGCATTGCCGTGCCCGCTGGCGAGGAAATCCAGAAATTCCTCCGCCTCCTGACCACCCAGGCTGGCCGACGCGTCGATCACGATGGTCAACATGCGGTGATCGCGAAACTTGGCGAGCTTCGTCATATGCGCGACCGCCCGTGGGTCTCCCAATTCGATCAAGCATCCGACCGCCGCTTCACGCACGGACTGAGACTTGGACTTGAGCAAGCCGACGACTGTATCGAACAGAGACGTAATCTTGCGGTCACCGGCGACGGCAAGCGCCCACATCACCACGTCGTCATCCAGTCCGCCCATGAGAATCAACAAACGATCCCGGTCCGCCTCGAGCAGCTCGGCTTTCTTAATCAGCCCCATGGCGGCAAGACTCACCGCGTCGGCAATCTGGCTGGCGACGTGCTCGCTCACATCCATGCTGCGCTGCTTCTTAGTCATAGTGCGCTTGAGCAGTACCTTGTCGCGTGGGCCCAGGTCGGTACCGCCGTCAGACCAACGCACGTGGGCGTCCACGGCGACGATGCAGACCATGACCTTAGTCTTCTTGTCCACGCGATAGTCGTACTTGATGTCTACACGGACCATGGATTCTCTTGGCACGATCCCCGCAGGGAACCCTTTGGTCTCGCTGGCGTACCACTTCGTTCTGGTCAGCCTCGCGCCCATGATCTTTGCCAGGCGCTCGGGATAGATCTCGAGTTTTTTGTCCGGGTGCTCGGGCACGATGCCCACGGACTTGATGAGCGCTCGCCGGGGTTTCTTCGCAACCTTGGCGTCGATGGGCGCGGCCTTGACGGGCGCTCGTGGCTTCGACTCGGTTCGCGTTTCGTCGCTGGCGTCGCCGGAACTCTTACACCCTGGAGCGAGCGCGGCAGCAACCAGAAACACGAACGCCAGGCGGATCATAGCCGCTTGTAGTATGTGATCAGCGCGTCGCCGGGTTTATAAAAATCGACCAGGCGCCCCGCCTCTGGATACTCCCACTTGGCGTAGAACTTCCGCGCGGCCCCGTAGCCTTCCAACTGCGAGGTCTCGACGCGAATCCCTGTCGCCCCCTTCGCGCGCAGGTCCTGCTCCATGTGCTGGAGCAACGCGCCGGCCACACCGCGACCGCGCGCGTCCACGTGGGACACGATCCAATACAGATCGTACGTCGACTCGGTCATCGGCGTCGGTCCATAGCAGATATAGCCGGCGATGGCTGGCTCGACCTCGGGGTTGGTCGCCACCCACACCCAGTAGTCGTCGCTGCCTTTGAGCGCGTCGTCGATCAGCTCGAGAGCAACGGCGATTTCGTCCGGACGAAACGTCTCGTCCGATCGCAGCGCTGCTTCCAGCGCCTGCCGATCGCCCTGCTCAATGACTCTGACTGTCGTCGCCATAACGGCTCCACGCGATTTCGCAGATACGCCCGATCAGCCCGGGGTAGTCCAGGCCACCATACTTGGCGGCGCGGGCGACTCCCGCGTCGGGCGACAGGTCGCAGTTAGGGTTGACGTCGATGACCCAGGGTTTGTCATTGGCATCGATGCGAAGATCGATGCGGCCAAAGTCACGCATGCCCAGAGCTTTGAACGCCGCGATCGAGGTCTGCTTGAGGGCCGCGGCCAGGCTCTCGCTGACGTTCTTCATGGGCACGGGCTTGGTGCCTTCATAGTCGACGTGGTTTTCGTCCCATTTGGCAGCGTACGAGACGATGTGCGGCCGGTCGTCGGGCATGTCCGAGAAGTCGATCTCGTGCAACGGCAGCACATCGAGTTCGTCCTGCGGGCCCCAAACGGTCACGTTGACTTCTCGTCCGGCGATGAAGCGCTCGGCGATCACCGGCTGACGGTACTGACGGTTGAGCTGCGTGCCGACTTCGGTGAGCGCCGCCCTGTCGGCGACGACGTTGATCTCGGCGATACCAATCGACGCATCTTCGTGGGCGAGCTTGAGAAAGAACGGGTAGTCCAGATCGTTCAGGGCGTCGTCGTAGCTGGATGCGTCGCGCAACACCACGTGAGCGGGGGTTGCCACTGCGTTGCTGTGAAGCACCGCCTTGGCTCGGTCCTTGTGCAAACACAAGTTGAGGCTCAGAGGGTCCGCGCCGGTATACGGGATGTGCAACATCTCCAGGATGGACGGCAGCAGCGGCTCGTTGCGCACATCACCGTTGAGTGATTCGCACAGATTGAACACCAGGTCCGGTGGATCATCCCGGAGGCGACGGAACAGGACATCCAGGTCGTCCGAACCTTGCACGCCGATGACGTCTGACTCGAAGCCATGGTCGGCGACCGCCCTGCCCACCGCGCGAGCGGACTCCTGGACCGCGCTTTCGTCCGCGGGCGAGTTCTCGATCAGCTCCGCGTCCCAGTCGGTGTTGTAGATGACCGCAACTCTACGAAGCGGCTTGCGTGTGTCAGCAGCGATAGCTTGTTATATCGCGGGCGCGCGCTCGTTACCAACGCCCAGACTGGAACGTTGCGCCAAAGCCTCGATGATTCGCGGCGCGGCCAACGGGGCCACCGCTGAAACAGCCGGCGCGTGCGCTCCGCTGTCAGCGAGCTCGGCGGCCATTGAAGTGACGCGAGCATCCGCTAGACCGCACGGCACGATGCTCTGCCACGCCGCTGGCGGTGTATCCACGTTGAGCGCGTACCCATGGATGGTAACGCCGCGGCGCAGATGGATGCCGCACGCCGCGATCTTGGAGTCGCCGAGCCAGAGACCAGCCGGGTCCCGTCGCCATGCCGCCCCGGCCACTCCATAGTGCTCCAGCACGCTGGCCAGAGCCCTGGCGACCGCCTGCAGAAAACTAACCACGCCGGCTCGTAAGCGAATCACCGGGTAGACCATCAGCTGGCCCGGTCCGTGATAGGTCACGTCGCCGCCGCGACTCGTGCGCACGACCGGCACACCGCTGGTAAGAATATGCGACTCGTCGGCGCTGCGCCCGAGGGTGATGACCGGGTTGTGCTCGCACAAGAACAGCCGCTCAGCGCCAGCGTCGCCGCTCAGCACCCGCTCTCGCTGACGCTCCAGTCGCTCGATGGTTGGCTCGTAATCGACCCGACCCAACCACTCCCAGTCCAGTTGGCCAGACGCGGCCGTGATCAATCGCCGAGAGCCTCGAACAAACCGTCGTCAGGCACGCAGGCCGCGATGGCCCGCTCAGTGACGCCGACACCGCTGCGAATCATCCAGCGCACCATCGAGTCTCCGCACACCACGGCGATGGAGCGCCCGTCCCGCTTGAGCTCGGTCAGCGCCGTTTCGTCCAGGCTCGCTGCTGACAGCAGCAATCCGCTGCTCAGGTCCTTGGCCGCGACTCCAGCCCGGAGCTCACCGATCCCGCGACGGGGGACATCGTCTGCTCCCAGCCACACACCGACGAGGGCGGGACCATTGGTCACCGGGTCGATGCCCGTACCATAGCTGCAACGCTCGACACGCTTTACCCAGGTTACTTCTCGCCAGCCGTTGGCCGCCAGCAGCAGGCCGACGAGACGCTCCAGCCCCGCGTGGGACAGACCGTGGAGGCGCAACTGCAACGTTTGTGTGGTGACCGCGTTGAGCAACGCGACGGCGGTGACGACCCCCTCCTCTGCCGTGACCAGATGGGCGTCACGAGTCGTCCACTCGGCCAGCGCGAACAAGCCACGTCCACGGTGAACGACTGGCGCGAGCAGGCCATGATTACGATGAGCGGTTTCGTCCGCGAGCAACGCAGCGCGGAGCTCACCGGCCACGCGGTCCGCGTCGCCATCCAGCAGGTCCCGCTTACGCATCATGTGGACCAGCTGTTTCACCGGTACCGGCTGGCCGCCCTTGATCGTGGCCATGGTGCGCCCGGCGTTGACCGCAAGTTCGTTGCGCAGAAGCGGCTGAGCCGCGGGAAGCGGAGGCAGCTCGCGCGGGGCGCGATCACGGTCACGGTCACGATCGCGATCACGATCGCGGTCACGATCACGGGAACGTCGGCTGCGTTCGCGGTCTCGCCCTTTGTCACCGCCCGAATCGCGGCCTTCTTTGTCACCGCGGTCTTTGTCACCACGATCCCGGTCACTGCGATCCCGGTCACCACGATCTCGGTCACCACGATCCCGGCGCTTTCGTCGTTTGCGCTCCGGCCGGCCCCGAGATCGGTCCCGCCGCGGCTGCACGATCTCCGGCTGCATCGTTCGGTCTTCATCGGCAGTCTGGGAATCGGAGTACTCGTCGAATGCCGACTTGGGCTCGTCGTCTGAGACCTCGTCCGCGTAGAGAGTCTCGGCGTCCTCGGGGCTGATGTCTGCGGGATCGGCCGCTCGCACGGTTCGCTGGGGCGGCTGGAGCAGCGCATCCAGGGAGGGATCTGCATCCTTCGCTTTTGGCTCTTTTGCCTTCTCGGCGGGCTTCGCCTTCGCCGGGGACGCTTTGGGTTTTGCGGCTGCCTTGGTGGCGGGCTTCGTGGCCTTCGTCGCCTTGCTTGCCTTCGTCGCCTTGCCAGCCTTCGTCGCTTTCGCTGCCTTGGCTGCCTTGGCCGGTTTGGCCTTCGTCGCCGGCGCCGCACCGGACCGCACCTGCCACATATCCTTCTCTGTGGAGACAACGAGGGCTTCTTCGCCCTTCTTGGATTCGGTGGTGAGTCGGCCCTTCATGCTGCGAAGCGGGTTCTTCCCCGGGCGCGATAACAGCTCGCGCTCGACCACCAACTTGCACAACTCCTCAACGTGCATTGGACCGGTGGACTTGCTGAGGACGGCTACCGCGGCTTCGACGTAGTTCATAGGCGCCGATTCGTACCATAGGTTGAAAAGTTGCCACCCTGATAAAGCGGGTTTAGCGTCGGGAAGTGACACGCGGCCGTGTCAGGGGTGACGCAGCCGCGATGCAACACCCCGAGATTTGGATTGGCATTGCACTTGCGTAGTGAGCGGAGCGTATGAGTCGGAGCAATCGGCAAGGAGAGTATGAGTTGATGCGGAATCGCAAAATCGGCGTCCTGATGGGCGGCCTGAGCAGTGAGCGTCAGGTATCGCTGGACACGGGCGAAGCCGTTCTTACGGCGCTTATCGAGCGCGGCTACAACGCCGAGGCAATCTTCGTCGATCGCGACGTCGATATGGTCATACGCCAGGCAAACATCGACCTGGCTTTCATCGCGCTGCATGGTCGTTACGGGGAAGACGGATGTATTCAGGGGCTTCTGGAAACCCTGGGCATTCCGTACACCGGTTCGGACGTGCTGTCTTCGGCCCTGGCAATGAACAAGGTCAAGGCGAAGGAGCTGTTCCGTCTGCACAACTTGCCGACGCCGGCGTACTACGTGCTCCACAACGAGTACGAAAACCGCATCCTTCAACAGCACGGCGACTTCGGGTACCCGGCGGTGGTCAAGCCCATCAGCGAAGGCTCATCAGTCGGAGTTGAAGTGGCGTACACGGCTGGCGAGTTGCTGCGCGCGTGCGAGCGTGCGTTCTGCTTCGACTCCGCCCTACTCATCGAACGGTTCATCGCTGGCCAGGAAGTTTCCGTCGCGGTGCTCGGCGATCGCGCCCTCGGCGCCGTCGAAGTCGTACCGGGCGAAGGCTTCTACGATTACGGCGCGAAATACTCGTCCAACGAGACCGAGTACTTCATTCCACCGCGCATCAGCCCTGAGCGCTATCGCGGAGTCATGACTCAGGCGCTCAAAGCGCATCGCGCTCTCGGTTGCGCTGGCGCGACGCGGGTGGACGCTATCATCAGTGACTCGGGCAACGAGTACATCCTGGAGGTCAATACGGTTCCAGGGCTAACGCAGAACAGCTTGCTGCCGAAGATCGCCCACGCCGCCGGTGTGGACTTCGAAGAGCTGGTCGTCGCTGTCCTCAATGGCGCCAGACTGTCGTCCATCGGCCGAGGAAACGGCGAACGCCGAGTGACCAAGGTGCGCTACGAGGGCGACGATCGGCGAGAGCCGGCCGCCGACCATCACTAAGGATGGTGGGCGCAAGACGATGACCCCGACCCGGCGACGCGAAACGATCATCCTCGTCGTCGCCGGTGTGCTCGCGGTCATCGTCCCTGTGTGCGCATCCCACTACCTTCAGCTGCGCATTCGCAGCGGACTCGAACCCGCACTAGAGCGCCGACTGGGCGTGGACGTAGATGTCGGTGGCATCGACGCAAGCCTAACCGGGGTCGTGCGCCTGCGCGACGTCTCGGTCGGAGACCTGTTCTCCGCCGCGTCCGTGGAAGCTGCGGTGGGCCTTGGGCCACTGATCTCAGGCGAGCTGTTTCTGGACGAAGTTCGTGTGGACCAGCCGCAGCTGCGTATCGTGCGCACCGCGTCGGGTAAAACCAACTTACAGCAGCTGCTGGCACGCCTGCGCAAGACGCGAACCAGCAAACAGAAGCCGGCGGGTTCGCGCGCACGCTCACGCATTGGTCGCGCCGTGGTCACCGGCGGAGAACTCGTTGTCATGCTCGACGATGGCGGGCAGATTCGCGCGCGTGATGTGGAGCTACTGGGCAAACCCGGCGGTGTTCGACTCATCACAGGCGCCGTGTCCATTTCAGCGCGTCATCGCCACGCGTCACTGGCGGCCGAGTTCAAGCGCGCCGCCGCCGACATCAGCACAAAGACTATGGGCGCCAGACGTGTCCTCGCTGCCGGCGGCCTCATTCGGCTGACGGGGCCCAACGGTCACGTGGTGACGCTGCACGACGCATCCCTTTCCCGCGGCGTTCTCGCAGGCACCCGCGCGGTGACCTTGCGCGGCTCCGTAAACCACGTTGCTGGCGCCTCTCAGATCGACGTGGGCCTGTCGTTGCGCAAGCCGGCCAGCGTGACGCTTCGAGGACGCCAGCTGCCCCTGGAGGCGTTGACCGGGCTCAGCCGCCCGGGATTCGATCTGAAGCGCGCCTTCGCCGACGGCACCATCAGGATTGGCCTCGCTGAGCGCAACCAGGCTCGCATAGCCATCGCTGCGAACATCCGCGGGGTGCACGTTAATCACGATCGCGTTGCAAGCGTGCCGGTGGATGTGGATGGTCGTGTCGAGCTGAGCGCAACCGTCAACATCGCCGGGCCCGACCGGCGTCTCACCCTCGAGCGGATGTCCCTGGTGCGTAACGGCGCCGAGCTGCGTCTTAGCGGCGACCTGCTCTGGCGTGGTCGCCGTTTGCCCGCCGCTGCCAACCTGAGAGCCGAGCTGCCAACCGTCGCTTGCGACAAGGCGCTGACGGCGCTACCGCTGGCTATGCGCGACCGCCTCGTCGGCATGAAGACCAGGGGCACCATCGGCGCTACAGCATCCCTGAGCTTCGACCGCGCACACCCCGGCGCGAAGCTCGCCGTGGACGTAGATATTGACGCGTGCAAGGTCACCCGCGAGCCCCTGTACGCCGATGCGCGCCGGCTCAAGAAGCGCTACCGGTACACCCGCCCCGACGGCCGACGCGTGCGCCTGGCCCGTGGCGCCAAGGGCTACACGACCCTCGGCCCCCTGCCTCGCTACCTGTTGCGCGCCTTCATCTCAGGCGAGGACGGCCGGTTCTATAAACACAACGGCTTCGACCCACTACAGATCGAACGGTCGCTGGCTCTGGACCTGCGCGATGCGCGCTTCGTTCGCGGCGGCTCGACCATCAGCCAGCAACTCGTGAAGAACTTGTTCCTCACTCATCGGCGCACCCTGGCCCGCAAGTTCCAGGAAGCCGTCCTCACGTGGCGCCTTGAAAAACACCTATCAAAGCGCCTCATCCTCGAGCGCTACTTGAACATCATCGAGCTCGGCCAGGGCATCTACGGCATCGAAGCCGCCGCCCGTCACTGGTTCGACAAGCCCGCGCGCAAACTTCGCCTCCGCGAAGCCGCCTTCCTTGCGGCGCTCACGCCAGCCCCCACCACCATCAGCAAACGCATCCGCAGCGCCGGCGGCATCGACGCCGCCACCCGCGAACGAATCAACACCATCCTGAGAGCCATGCGCCGCGACCGAGCCATCAAAGGCCCCGACTACGCCCACGCCAAAAAGCAGCGCCTCAAGCTCAAAGTCCCCGAGCTCGCGCTCAAGCCATAACGAGACCACCCGAAAGAGCGCTCACCCGCGCCGCGATCTGCGCGACGCCGTATAGCGAAGCTATACGCCCAGAAACAGCCCTGAGCCGCGGCGCGATCTGCGCGACGCCGTCTAGCGAAGCTAGACGCCCAGGAACAAACGGTTGCCGAAGTTCCGCTCGAGCGAAGAATCAAAGATCTTCTGCGCCGCCAGGTCGATGTCGTAAGCGACCCGCTTGAACTCGAACGTCTTCTCATCCGTATCGTAGATCGTGTAGCTCGCGCGATTGTCGTAGTCGCGCGGCTGGCCCACCGAACCAACGCTGATGATGTAGCGGTGCTCGGGGCGAATCATGAACTTTGGCGCGATGACCTCGAACACTTCGTCTTTGGTCAGCGCAAACGACTTGCACAGATGTGAGTGGCCGATGAAGGTCACCGTGGCCAGATCATCCCAAATCTCGATGCAGCGCGCGGCCTGCTCCGTAGAAAAGATGTACTCGAACTCTTCCAGGTTGATGGGCGAGCCGTGACAGAACGCCAGGTCCTCTTCACGCACTTCGTACGGCAAGCCCTTGAGCCAGGCCATATTTTCGTCGGTCAGTTCGCCCGCGTGCTTGTCGAGGGCGTTGCGTGCGGCGTCGTAGTAATACGAGTAGTCCATACGCCCCGCGACGGCGGCGTCGTGGTTGCCGAGAATCGTAAACGCGGCGATGTCCCGAATGATGTCACAGCACTCGTTCGGCGACGCGCCGTAGCCGACCGTGTCGCCAATGCACACGTACTTGTCGATGCGTTCTGACTTGAATGCATCGACCACCGACGTCAAAGCCTCGATGTTCGCGTGCGTATCTGAAAAGATCCCGATGCGCATGAATTGACTCTACTTTACTTCACCATTCCGTTGCCGCGACGCGGTCAACGCAGATTTTACGCGTTTTAGGTGGAAATCAGATCGCTTTCGTCGAGCTGCTCAACCTCTTCGAGATCTGCTGCCTCGAGCAGGTCCGCTTCATCAAGTAACATGGCCGGGGCCGATACGTCACTATTCTCATGATGATGCACGTTGTTGGATTGTGGCCCACTACTGTCCAGTGCCGCAAAAAATCGGCGTGAAAACGCCCGATTAACCGTTTGCTCGCGAGGCGGATGTTCGCCGTGAATGACCGCGTTATCCAGTTTGGCGTCTGGCGCGATCTCTAATGCACGCTGCGCAGTGGCGGAAACTCGCTGATCGCGACTGGAAGCCAGGGTACTGACCTGAGGCTCACCGCCATTATTAACGACGTGGGCTAATCCCCAGGCGACACGCTCAGACGCCTCAGCATTTCCCCTAACTCTCGTCGCGAGCGACATCACCGCACTCGGCCCTACCTCGCCAATAGCCCGGGCGACCTCTTTCCAGATGGGCGTCGGCTCGCTGACCAGCAGGTCGCAAATCGCCTCAACTCCTTCTTCCTCACCCAGAATCGACAGGGCCAGCGCGCAACCTTGACGCAAGAAAGCCTTCCGACTGCGCAGGCCGTCGAGTAGATGCGCGACCGCGCGACCGCCGAATCCTACGGATGCACCGAGCACCTGCACGGCTTCGCCCCGGGTCATTCGACGGAGCGTATTGAACACGGGGCCGATGGCGCGCTCTTCCCCACGATGCGCCAGCTCGATCGCCGCGTGCATGCGCTGGTCCTTGTCCTCCAGGTACGAGATCAACTCGTCCATCGACCGCTCCGAAACCTGATGCTTCGCCGCGGCCTCGGCGACCCGGCGAACGTTTGTCGAGCCAATGGTGCCGCTGACCAGCTGATCCGGCGCGTCGCCAGAGCTAACCGGTGAGTCCGTCGCTTTGCGCTGGCGCTTGATGACCAGCCCCAGACGTTCACCCTCTTCTTCCAGTGCAGCCCAGTTGTCCTGAATCGCGCCGTCGTCCAAATCATCCGGGTCATGCACGAGAGCCGTAAAGCTCACCTGCAGCTTTCGAATCAGGTCTTTGCGCGAGCGCGCGATGTCCTCAGAGACGGCGACTTGTGCCAGGTCGGTCCCCATCCACAGACCAAGCTCGACGGCACGCCCGACGATCTCGCGCCGGCGCGCGTGCCATAGGGCCAGCGGATAGCCACGAATCATGAGCAAATACTCTTCGCGCTCTGGTGCGGAGAACCGCTCTGCAACAGCCAATGCCCAACGTACTTCATTGGGCGTGCTCAACGCGGTCAGCGCTTCCTCGGAGAACTCTTTGCGCTCCGGGTGATGCAGCCCGTGCTGGTCGTATGCCGGGTTGTTCAGCGCGATCTCTGCCTTGGTGAAAGACCGGTCGTGTTTGTTGAGCGACTTGGCGTGCGCCTCCGCCGCGGCCAACAGGTACGGCACATTGTCGGCGAGATTCGCAGACAGGGTGGCTTTGCGCACTGGCAGATACTCGCGGTCGAAGACCTCGAGAGTAAAGCTGAAGTCCTTGGCGAGGCTGCCGAGGATCTCCTGATGCGACTTGGTGCCGATATTGAGCAAGAACATCGTTGGCCGAGTTCCCTCACCACGCAGGGACTCGGGCGTACCGACAACCAGAGTGATGATCGGGAACGTCGGCATGCGATGCAGTTGAATCCGCATTTCCAAACGATCAGTGACCAAAGCCTCGAGCTCTTCGATTTCGAGGCTCGCCGCGACGCTAACGCTGCCATCGTCGCGCTTCTGAATCAGCGTTGGTTCACCGGAAACGATCCATCGCTCGATGGCAACATCGACGACTTTGCCAACTTTAGTCTGACCGTCATCACTGATCGCGCGCTGAAGGGGTAGCACTGCCGCCCCGAGATCCCGATTCGTGGTTCGCTCGGCTTTGACCTCGCCTGGGCTGCTCGCCTTCCGCACCGAAAGGTCACGCGACTTTTGCTCGAGCTCGCTGCTGCGTCGGTCCAGTGCGGCTTCCCTGGCCTCGATGGCCTCCATGCGCTCGTTGATGCTGTCGTTGCTGCGATCGAACTCAGCCGCCAGGCGATCGATCTCAGCCTTCTGCGCGGCGATGCCCCGCTGCTGCTCTTCGATCTCGATTCCTCGGCGCTCCAGTTCTTGCCGCGCTTCGGCGCCGCGCACTTGAGCCAGCGCTGTTTCGGCCTGGTCTTCGAGAAACGCCTTGAGTTCCGCCGGGCCGAAGACGACCCGGAAGTCACGAACGTACCGAGGCATCGGCGCCTCGTCGTCGTCGGACATCTGGCTGAGAAGGTCGATACGAGACTCGATCTCGCGGTGGCGACGGCTCTCGGGCACGACCAGAACAAACACCTCGGTCTCCGGCGCGTGATACGCCACCGGGACGTGGATCATGTGGTGTTCGCCGCTGCGACCGCAGCGAAACGCGTTGAGGTAGCTCTCCGCGTCCGTGGACAGGATGCGCTCGGCCAACTCGGGGTTGGCGTGCACGTCGATGCTGCGATACACGTCCACCGAGTGGGTGCCGCCGCAAGGGCAGCTATATCGGACGCGTTCGGTGCCGGTCTTGCCGAGCGTCCCCTGATACGCGTTTGCGTTCCCCGACTGGGCCTTAGTGACCATAAACGACGATGTACCACAGCTTCCGAGCCACGGTCACTAAGACTATCGTCCTTGACTAGGGGAGACACCGAGGGCAGACTCCGCGCGATGAGCCCGACCGGCCAAGAATCACCCTGCCCCGACGAAGTTAGCGCATACGCGCAGCAGACGGTGACGTACGTAAAGACCGCCCTCGACGTCGAGCTAAGCTACGACAGCGAGACCTTGCCGGTGCTGGACCACTACTTGCGCTCAGTCTCGGACCAGCCAGCCCTCGTCGAGCTTACGGCGACCACCGCCGGCGCGTATTTCGGCGAGGTCGTCCGTCGGCGAATTGGCGGACGCTGGGACCTATCCACGGGAGATCCGAGCACTTGGCGAATCGTCCTTAACACCGGCCTGTCCTTCGCCCCTGCCGGCGTCGCGGCCGAAGCCATCGCCCAGAAGGAACAGACCCACCTACCGAGTAACTTCGACGCGCCGGCAAAACTCCGCCCGCATCTGGAAGCAGCATTGTCGCGCATGGGCGAGCTGACCGTCGAGGAGTACTACTCCCTGTGCGGTCGCTTCGACACCCTGGAACATCTACAAGAAGTACTCATGGCCGTGGCCGCCCAACTGGCCGCGCAGCAAAAGAACTAGCGCTCGCGGCTAGCGAGAGCAGCTACGCCTAGAAGGCGAACGCGATATGACCGACGTTGGCCGTCAGGTCCAGCATCGCCGGCGCTCTAGCATTTTGCATATGGCGCATTCGTGGCCCTTTGTTGCCGTAGTTGTCGTTGTAACCAACCACCACCGCGCCGTCATGGGACTTCTTCGCCGCCCGCAGCTGGGGCGGCAGCTTGACCGAGCCTTTGGGGGCACGGGCCCGAATGCGCATGGGCACCCGGTTGCCAAAGGTGACCCGGATGTTGCCTTCGAATGAGCTGATTTTGTATTTGCCGCCCAGGATCAGGTTGGCCTGAAGCTCCACGTTGCCCTTCATCGTGAGCAACTGCAGATTGCGCACGTGGACCTTGCGGCCAACGATATTGCCATCGTGTACCCGGGCAGCCAGACGACTGCCGCGGATTCGCGCCAGGTCCATATCCCCGATCAGCCCACGAGCATCAATGGAGCCGACGATGTAGGAGAACTTCTGTTTGCCGTGGGCCGACTTGGTAATGATGGTGCCCAGCGCGTTCGATACCTGGATGTCGCCTTCATTGGCAGTCAGGTCGGCGCCGTTCTCCATCCCGATCACTGCCAACTTGCCGTTCCAGACCCGGCCGACAGCTTTGGCGCTGTTAGGTGCGCGCACGATCAGATCCACGCGCACAGAGCCCCCGGGAATGGGCCGCATGTCCCGCCCCGTGGCAATGGACGTCCCGATGCGCACTCGGCCATTGGGATCGGAGACCAGAGACACTTTGAGCCGCTCCAAGGTACGTCGGTCTCGAGCGCTCTTGACCGCTTCTATAATCACCTTGCGACCGGTGTGGCCAACGATGCGCACACTGCCCAGCCGGTTATCGATGTTGACGCTGCGAATCTTGAGTTTCTTGGCGGGCGCGACCTCGACGACGCTGCGCTCGGCAACAGCGGTCTGCTTCTGCCTTTTCTGCTGCGTTTTCTGTGTAGCCGACTTCTGTGCCAACGCGTGCCCGGACAGCATCACGCTTGCGCAGACGGTGCCGATTGCGAAGGATCTGATCACTTCGCCACCTCGCCGAATGAAGCGTTCTGCAGCAGGTCGATCTGCTTCTGGTAGACCGCGTACAGGGCGTCGCGCTTGCTGGGCTCGCTCTCGGGCGGTCCCACGTGATTGCGCTGGTCGTCCACCTTGCGCTGCAGGGCCGCCAATTTGGTGTCGAAGCGTTTGGCCAGCCCGTCCGACCAGCTGGCGCGTGTCTTGGCCACCGACTTCTTCAGCTCGTTGATCACCGCCACGTAGCGCGCGTCTGCACGATCGATCTGGTCGATGCGGGATTCGGTAAACGTTTGGGCGACCAGGGGTTTGGTGTCGTCGGCGACCGCGGTCTTGAGCACCGGAGCAGGACTCTCGTAGCTAGTTTCGGCCACGCCACCGAGAGGCTGCTCCCCTCGTCGACTCATCCAAGCGACGATCAATACCACCGCGGCGCAGCCAACGGCCGCCGGCAACAAATGTTGGCGAGCCCCCTGCCACCAGAGCCACACCCGAGACCGCTCGGCGTCGGCCATCTCGGCGCGCGCAAGGCCATGCTCGATGTTGCTCCACAGGTACTTGGGTGGCTCGATAGGGCCCAGCTCGTCGCAGGCATCACGCAGATCGGTCTCGGCCGCCACGCGTTCCAGGCAGCGTTCGCACTGGTGCAGGTGACCGCGCAGAGCACTTGCGCGCCCATCATCGAGCTCGCCATCCACGTACGCCGTACTGAGCTTATCCACGTCCCGGCAGCGCATCAGGCTTTCTCCCCGCGATGTCGTCGCCGTTCCGCCGCCAGCTCGGGCCCGAGAATATCGCGCATCCGCATCCGCGCCTTGTGGAGCTGGGACTTGGACGTGCCGACTCGGCAGCCCAGGATGTTGGCGCATTCTTCGTGGGACAAGCCCTCGATGTCGTGCAGGACCAACACGGTGCGGTAGCCGACCGGCAGAGAGGCCAGCGCAGCCTCGAGCCGCTGAGCCAGGCGCGGGTCGCGATGGGCCCGTTCGGGGGCCGGCGCATCGACCAGCTCGGTCGTGCGGTTCGTCCGCTTGGATCGGCGGGTCACATGGGTGAGCGCCGCGTTTACCGAAAGCCGGTAGATCCACGTGCCCAGGGCGGCGTCGCCCCGGAACTTCGAAAGCCCCCGGAAGATCCGCACAAATGCTTCTTGAGCAACCTCGTCGGCATCAGCTGGCCCGGCAATTCGGGTGACCAGGCCATACACTCGGCGCTTGTATTGTTGATACAGGGCCTCCATGGCGCGCTCTTCGCCACGCCGGCAGCCCGCAATAAGCTCGGCGTCGTCGGAAGCCACTCTTCGCCCCTGGGCTCGCGGTCGTGATGCCTTATTTGCTATGGCGATGTTCACGGATTTGTCTTGTGGCACTCGGGCTCCCAACCGGCCCGCTCTTACAATTGACCGCGAGTGGGGCCGTGGCGTTGCCTGACCCCTAGGGGTATCTACCATGCGAGGTGTTTTTCGGCTCATTTCTGCGCCCTAACCTCTGCTGATGTCCGATTCATAGTTGTATAGTTTCAAAAGGTTGTCCTGGCGTTCAGCCGACGCAACGCAAATCCGCCAGAGCGCGACCCAGCCCACACTCAACGTGCGATCCCAGCCACACACACCGCAAGGAACGGGCAAAGCCCGGCAGCATGCCCCAGATGAATAGGCCGCTCGTCGTCGGCATTGGCCGCGCGGCGATCAATCTGGTCGGCGTGACGCCATCGCTGCCGGAGAACAATCGCACGGTTGAGCTCAGCGAAGTGTCCGTGCAGGTCGGTGGCTCGGCCTGTCTCGCGGTGGGCACGTCGGTGGCAATGGGCTGTGCAGGCCGTCTGTCCACCAGACTAGCCGACGACTTCTTCGCGCCGTTCATTCGCAACGCCCTCGCCGCGGCGGGTATCGACCTGCGCGCGGTGCAGTCTGAGGGACTACTCACGCCGTTCGCGTTTACTGCCCAGTCGAGCTCGACCTCCCGCCGGATAGGCTTCACCACAGAAGGCGATGTTGCCGCGCTGCGTGCCAGCGACCTGGACACCGATGCATTGTTGCGCGGCGCGAGTGCGTTGCTGGTCGACGGTGTGTTCCCCGAAGCACAGATCGCGGCAGGCGAAGCCGCAAAGGCAGCCGGTATTCCGGTGATCTTCGACGGGGATCGAGTGAGCGAGGGCCTTGGCGAGTTGATCGCCCTGGCCGACGTGGTGATCTCCTCTGAACGCCTGGCCTCGGAGCTGGCTCCCACGGGGGAGCTCCAGCAAGCTTTGGCCGAGATCCAGCAAATGGGGCCCAGAGCGGTGATCCTCACCATGGGCGAAGCCGGCTCCATCGGCGTGTGCGAAGACGAACTGGTCGAGCAGTCCGCGTTCGACACAGAGAAGGTCGATACGTCGGGTGCGGGATACGTATTTCACGGCGCGTTCGTCACCGCATTGCTGAACCAGTTGCCCTTCGCTCAATGCATGGAGTTCGCGTCGGCGGCTGCATCCTTGTCATGCGAGCACCGGGGCACCTGGGCTGGCATCCCGACTCGCAGCGCGGTGATCGAGCTCGTGCGTGGCTCACACGTACACTAGCTAGTACGCCCCGCGGCTACAGGCCGTGATCCGCCGCGAACGTAGCGCTTACGTTGTCCGGGGTGCCCCAGCGATCGCGGCTCCACACTCGTTGGTACGCGACGCCGATGCCGAAGACATTGCGCAGATAGCGCTCGAGGATTGGCCGTGTGCCAATCAAGTTGTTCTTTTCCGCGGCGTCCGTGCGCAAGTCGAACAGCTTGTGCCCCCCTCGCAGGGGCACCATCAACTTGTACCGGCCCAGCTTCATCGCACGCCCCCGCCCGGGAATGTGCGCAAACGTCGGCCGCACCGTCACCGCGTCATTTGTCAGCAGTGGCAGCAGGCTCTGCCCCTGATTCTCGGGGTTGGGCGTAATCCCCGCCAGGTCCAGAATGGTCGCGTACAGATCCAGGGATTCGACGTCCACGTCGATATTGCGGGCTCCGGACTGCCCCGGTAACGCGATGGCGGCGGGCACGTGAAGCACCTCTTCGAACAGGTGCGCTCCGTGGCCGATACTGCCGCGCTCGAACAACTCTTCGCCATGGTCGGCGACGAGCACGATCGCCGTCTTGTCTGCGATGCCCAACTTATCGAGGTCCGACAGCATCTGGCCAAATGCGCTGTCTATGTCACGCACCTCGGCGTTGTACAAAGCCGTGACGTAGTCGCGCTGGTCAAGAGTGAGCACGCGCCCCTTGGCCATCTCATCGACTAGTTTGCCCGTCGACGCCGGAGGAAACGGCCGGTCACCGCGCTTCCATTCCTTGGTCACGGTCTCCCGCCGGGGCGTGTATGGCAGATGTGGTTCGACAGTCGCGATGTAGAGCAGCGTCTTGTTCTTGCGGTAGCGCGCGAGATATCGGCGCGCGCGCCGCCAGAGGATCTTCGCACCGAACGGGTGACGGCGCCGCATCGGGTTGAGGTACAGGTCGAAGCCCTGGGCAAAACCGGCGTCGTCGTTGACGAAGCCGTTGCCGCTGATAAGCGCCGTTCGATAGCCCGTATCCCGGAACCGCTCGGCCAGGGTCGTACGAGCCGGGTCGATGCGTGAGCCCTGGGGATAACTGCCCGTCATCAGCGCCACGTGGGCGGAGGCAGGCGACGGTGCAGCGGCGGTGACCTTGCTGAATAGCACCGCACGCTCCAGAAAACGCGCGAACGATGGCGTTGGCACTTTCTTACCGACGAAACGATCCATACGCAGCGAGGACACGGTCCAGACGATGACGTGTTCGGGTTTCCGCCATCTGGTCTTACGGGTCGCCGCCGGCTGCTGAACCGCGCGGATGGTCGGTCGCGCCCAATCCGCCGCGCCGTGGCTGATGAAATCGAGCCTAACCACTGCACCAGCATAGGAAGACAGGTCTACGGACAGGTTGTTCCACTCATCGGTCCCAGTACCGTCCCAAAGCTGAGACGTTCCTTCCCGGGAGGTGATTTGGATCGACAGTTTGGTCTTGGCCCCGGCCACCGCCAGTGTCAGGGACGGCTTGTTCGCTGGAACGGCTACGTAGTAGGAGATTCGCGCCGGCCCCGGTACTCGCAAGGCATCGCTGACTTTGCCGCCACGCACGGCTTTGCTGGCACGCATTGAAGCGGTGGTCTTGGCTGCGTCCTTTGGACCAACGCGCAGGTCCCGAAATGCCGCGGAAGTGGCTCGGGACGAGATCTTGCCCTTGTACTTGAAGTAAAAGCGCAGCCGGTTCTCGCCTTCGCGCACGAGCGCGGCCGGTACCCGCACACTGTACGTGGCCCAATCAGCGCTGCGCATCCGGATATCCCCGAGACGCTTTTCATTGAGCAATACGCTAACGAGTTGCTTCTTGGTCGCCGGCCGTACGCGCATATGGATGTGCACACTGCCGTCCTTTGCGCGCTTTATCCCCGCCTGGTCACCATCAACTGGGAAGTACAACTCGCCGCCTTTGCCGTTGGGCAACGCGACCCGCTTGCCGTCGTCCTCGGCTCCCAAATGCCACGATGAGCGGTAGGCGCCCTCCACGTACTTGGCGAAGTCCGCCGTGCCGCAATCCATGACCAGCGCGCCGCCGATGTGCACCACCGCCCCGGCGCGGTTGTCGTACAAGTCGAGCACGATGGCTTTGCCGTCGCCGGGGATGACGTGGGCCTTGCCGCGCTCGCCCAGTCCAGCGATCTGCCTACGCTCACCGCCCAAGTCGTCGCGACTGCTGCACGCCGTAACGGCGACGCATACGCATGCAACAAGCAGCCAAACGGTTTGACTGCGCTTCCCAGCTCCGGCGGTGGACATAAAACGAGACGACCTCGTAGCACATACTGGACTGTTTATCGGCGGTGTCGCTGTAAACCTCCGAGTTGATTGACGCGCTGGTACTGCGGCGGCGGGCGGCTGTGGTAAGCTCCGCCGGGGCCATGCCATACGACCATAAACTCACCGATGACGAGAAACGCGAGTTGTTGCGCATTGCGCGCTCTACCTTGCGCGAGTTTCTCTATAGCGGCCGTGTGCCACCCGGGAAACCACACCGCGAGTCTCTGGTTGCCGAAGCCGGCGCCTTCGTCACCCTGCACAAAGACAACGAACTGCGCGGTTGCATCGGAACCCAGCAAGAAGACAAACCGCTGTTCAAGACGATCCAGGAGATGGCCGTCGCAGCGGCCAGTCGCGACCCTCGCTTCGAGCCGGTCGGCGACGCAGAAATGGACGCGCTATCCATCGAGATTTCAGTTCTCGGCGAGCGCACCGCGATCAGCAATGCCACAGACATCGAAGTTGGTGTTCACGGATTGGTCATCAGTGGTCGCGGACGCCGCGGCCTGCTCTTACCCCAGGTAGCTAGCGAGAACGCCTGGGACGCCGAGACGTTTCTATCGCACGTCTGCAAGAAAGCCGGCCTCGAAGGCGAAGACTGGCGCGGCGACGAAACAACTATTGAAACATTCACCGCTCAGGTCTTCTCCGAGAAGACCCACCCGGCTCAGTAGGTTCGTCGGAGCCGCGCGACTCGCTTAGCCTCGGCGCGAACTGTTGCGGCCAGCTTGGGCGCATGAAGTCGTTCGAAGGCGCTGACCAGAGCCGCCACCACCAACGCGGGCACGGCCCGCCGCGACTGCCAACGGCCCATGACCGATGCGAGCAGTTCGCCGACGGCCGGCTTGAAGCGGCCATCGCTTGGCCGTAGCGAGGTAACCAACAGCGCTGACGCCCTCACGCCGTAAGGATTCCAGCGGCGAACAGTTTCCGGCAGTGACGGCGCGCGCACCGGCCCAGCCAGGCGCGTTTTCAACCTCGGCCACGTGCGCTGCAGCCATCCACGCGCAGCAGCTCGAAACGCTGCGGGGGTACGGCGAAGCCAGCGCTGAGCTGCGCGCGCGGCATCGTCGAGCCGAGCCAGCGCCAGGGATGCATCGATGATGACGCGCAGCACCGGCTGCTCTTCGCCTGGCGCCGTATGACGGAGTGCTCGCCTCGCCTCCAGGAGTGCGTCCACCGGCTTGCCAACACGAAGGAAGGTGCGCGCCGCGAGCAGGCGCACAGCGCCGGGCTCCCCGGACCACGCCGCCGCGGACGTGAAACGTTGACGAGCGAAGCGTGCCTTACCGGCCTCTGCCGCGCTGACGGCTTCCGCGGCCAGATGGGTCCATGAGGTTGGATGCGCTTTTACCAGCAGCCCCCGCCAATTCTGCGCCCGTCTGGCATCGCCGAGGCGCCGGAACAGCGACGCGACCGCACCGCCGCGTCCCGATAGGCGGATATCACCATCGGCGAACTGTCCCGCGAGACGATCGGCCAATGCCGGATCGCGGGCGTGCGCCAGAGCAATTTTCGTCAGCGGCCCATCGAGACGGGACACGGCGCTGCCCCGGGTACCACCGACGAGTAAGTCCGCGCTCCCCAGCGGCGGTGAGCTGGCGCCCGGTTTATTGAACCCGCGGTACAAACGCTTCCAACGAGCGACGGTAGCGTCGCGCAACGCGGGAAGCTGCGCCAGAGACGACCACCAACGCGCGTAGCGAATGTGCGCAGCGCGCTTGTCCGTTGGCGAGCCGAAGCCAACGCTCGGCCCGAGGCGACCGGTGGCACTCAGGTACGATGCCGCCATCGCCGGCGGCGCCTTGTTGAGCACCGCTGACTCTCGCTTCAGCGTGCGCGCGACAACTAACGCGACCCGCCAGCCGAGGTCGTCGAACTCCCCAGCATCCAGCAGTTTCAGTACAACGCGGTTGCGCTGCTGCGCAGCAGCCTCGGCGAGCACCACGGCACGTGCGGGCTTCGTCATGCCTGCCACGGACCGCAAGGCCAGGTCCAGGGCGGTGCGCGACGCGTCGCGTGCACCCGCCGCACGCAGAATAGTCGCCCGTGCGTACACAGGAACCCGATCGGCATGCGCCCGAACCTTGCCCAAGTCGACCCGGCGCGAGAGTTCCGTCAGCCAGCTGTCGGCGCTACCGAACATCCACGCGCGAAGGCTCAACACAGTCCATGCCGCCGCCGGTCGTGGCTCCGCCGTCGACCAGAACAGCTGACGCGCGCGCTTGAGCACACGCTGGGAGCGCTGCGCGGACTTGACGATCGTACTCATCTCCAGACTGCAACCGTAGTCGTCTGGCGAACGCGCGATATCACAGACGCGCAGCCCCGAACGCGCCAGTTCGTTCATCATCAAAAGACTCGGGCGCGTGCCGTTGCCGTACCACCAGTCGTGCGCGCGCAGGTACGTGCGCATCACATGGTGGTTGCGGCCACCGGACTTCCAATAACGCTCCCCCAGCTCGACGATCAGTCGCCTGGCGTTTCTGCCGGCCAACCAGCGCACCGCGCGCGCCAACATCGGCGCTGTCGCTCCAGGGTCGGTGACCGCGGCCAGTGGGTGTTTCGGCGACAACTTCAGTAGCGCAGCGACGCTGACACGCCCCTGCCGTCGGCGTGCCAGGTCGGCGTGACGAAGCAATGCCAAGCTGGCGGTCGCGTGGGCCGCAACCCGAATCGCCGGCGCGACTTTGCTCGACCGATTCAACCGGCGCGCCAGCGCAAGATCTGCGACTGCGTCAAGTTCCCGGGCGCCGACTCGCGCACCCGCGCGTTTGACCAGCAACCCCGCCAGGACTGCTCGCGCTTTGCCGCGCAGAGCGTCGCCCCGATGGGCCCGGAGCAAGTGGCGCAACGCGGCTCCGCTGTTTCCGGCGCTCGCCTGCAACATGCCGAGTTTTCGTCGAGCGCTGTGGTCCTTTGGATCGACAGCGAGTCGGTAGTTCAGCTCGGCAACTGCCCCGGCTGTGTCCAGCTGGCTCCGCTTCGCATCTCGCCGTTGTCCCCCGCCGCACGCGGCCCATATCAGGCTAGCGACTGCGAGCGTGGCGACGACACGGGGCACGGAAGCGATTATTCACTGTCCGAGCAGCCCGTGCCACTCGTAGCGCGCCCCTGCCTGGGCAGCCGCGCGGATTGTCGCTGCCAGCGCGCGTGGTTCGTCGCCGATCTGCCGCCGCAACTGGCTGGCGAGCAGATCGGCGATCAAATAGCGAGCATTCCCTTCTGGCCGGGTCAATTCGTGGACGTGATCACATAACCACTCTCGCCAGTGCTGGCGTCGCCCACGCCGCCAGGCGGCTACCTGCTCCGCGGTCGCGGTGTCCACGCCCAGCAGCTGCTTGAGGACGCCGACACGCTCTAGCTGTCCGGCCACGAGCTCCGCAAAGGCCTCGTGCACGATCGGTGACGGGGCATCGCGCATGGACCAGGCCTCTCCGGCATCGTGGCACGCGGCAAAGGCCGCATGTCCAAGCTCGTGCCACACCTCGCGCCAACTGGCCAGCGTCGGTTCCGACGAAACGACGACACCAATCCGAAGCGGCGGGTCGATCAAGTACGTACGCGCTGGCCGTTTGTCACCCGCAATGCCCTCGACGATGCGTACGTGGCTCACGTCAATACCGCTGCCCTCGAGCCAAGCCAACGCCTCTGCCACCGCCGACTTACCCGACAGGCAGTCCGCAATCCGAGCGCGGACGTCGTCGGCTATCCCTGGGCGCTCTGCCGACGTGGGCCGCACCTGCGCAAGAGCGTAATCCAGCTGGTCGCCCTTGGCCCCATCCAACTCGAGCAGTTCGGCCATCTCCGCTGGGGTGGTTCGGGCGTGGAGCTGGGCCCAAGCACACAACCGAAACAGCTGCGCCGCCTGCAGGCTGGTGGTAGCGCTGGTGGTGGACAGTCGCCGGAGTAGCCGCAAGTTCTTGCGCGACATCAGCTCCGCTGGAGCGCGTGGCTCGGCGGCACCTACGGAGTGCGCGTCAAAACGCGCTTGCAGCCACGCGCGGGTCGCGTGCCCGATGAGGGCTTCGAGCCGATCCAGCTCGAACTCATGGGCGCCGGCCACTGCGCCGCGCTTACTTTCCGTTAAGCAGCGACTTGAGCTCGGTGCCGACCGCGAACGAAACAGTGTTGCTCGCGGGAATTTTGATCGGCTCGCCGGTCTGTGGGTGCCGACCGGTGCGCTGATTACGCTTGCGCTTAGCGAAAGTTCCGAAGCCCGGGTAAGTAAAACGCGGTTTGCTGTTCTTGGTCACTCGGTTCTTGATGAAGTAATCACCTAGTTCGGCAAATACTCCGTCGATGATATCGGCGGTGGCTTTCTTCGTGAGCCCCGCTTGCAGGCCACGCTTCCGGTACACGCGTTCGATGAGCTCTTGTTTGGTCATCGGTACAAATCCTCAGCCGACGTCGATCGACATGACTACATTGATTACTGGCGAACTCGCACCATAGAAACGCGGCATGGTCATGTCAAGACGCCAGTGAGCCGATGACAAATTTTGCCGCCGCGTCAGCGTCCGGATTTGCGAACGTCATTTTTGGGTGGCTACGTTCTCGGCGAGTGAGGAGTTTGCACGCCAAGACGCTGCAACTCCCCGATGACTTTTTTGAGATCTTCCCACGTATCACGCTTGCGATTTGCCTGGCGCAACAGGAACGCAGGGTGAAACGTCGGCATCACGGGCGTACCGCGATACTCTTGAAACTTTCCACGCAACGCACTGATAGGAGCTTTGGTTCTGAGGATCAAATGCGCCGCGGGCTTTCCCAACGTAACGATGATGCGCGGTCGAATGACTTCGATCTGGCGCGCAAGAAACCCCTCGCACTGCGCCACTTCATCCGGCTTTGGATCACGGTTACCTGGCGGCCGACACTTGAGCACATTGGCGATGTACACAGTGTCACGCGTCCAGCCCATGGCGAGGATCATCTTGTCGAGCAACTGTCCGGCAGCCCCGACGAACGGTTCCCCGCGACGATCTTCTTCGGCGCCTGGGGCCTCCCCCACGAACATGAGCGGCGCTGTGTGCGAGCCGACACCAAACACGATCTTGTTGCGCGTCTTACTCAGGTTGCAACGGGTGCACTCTCCAAGGTCGGCGCGCACGTCGGCCAGAGTGAGCGCGGCGCGTTGCACCGGCACGTGCTCGCCGTGGTCGGCAGCAGCCACCTCTTCTACGCCGCCGGCCTGCTGCTCCTGCGGCAGCGGCTCCGGCCGTGTACTCGGCGCAGCAGACACAGAGCGCGCTCCGCCGCGCTGTTTCCACGACAAGTGCTGTTTGAAGCCACTAACGAGCTGCGCGAGTTCGTCTTCTAGACCTTCAGGTTCCGCCATGCTTTCACCCCTGCGAGGCTGGTGCTATACATTAGCAACTGGCTCCGGTGCAACGCTCCATCTACATACCTGAAAGTGCGGCGGCAAGAATCGCCGCAAGAATTGCCCCTGGCCTGGTCGCGCTGGCGCTGTTACTCCCGTTTGCGTCGTGCAAGAAGTCGGCCCCACCCATTCCCGAAGGCAGCATGACGTTCACCCTCGCGTTGCCAGAACTGTACGGAGGGGACTACGACCCCGCGGTGCTGGCCGGGAAGAAGGTGATCGTCAACTTCTGGTCACCTAAGTGAAAGATCTGTGTTCGGGAGTTACCCGAACTTCAGGCGGCGGTCAAAGGGCGAAGCGACGTCGAACTCGTCACGGTTGCGATCAACGGGAACCCCGGGATGTATCGCTCCGTGTCTGAGCGGGCACGCATGGCGGCGCCCGTATTGATGGATCGACGACACACCGCGCTCAAAGCGTTCGGCGTCCGCGCCGTGCCGACGACGTTCATCCTCGACGGTAAAGGCCACGTGACCAAACGACTCATCGGCGGCCACTCCAAGGCTACGTTCATCAAAGCCATCGAAGCCGCCAAGTAACACCGCGCTCGAAGACTAGAAAAGCGCGAGCACTCGATCCCAGATCGCGTGGGCCGCTTCGTCCTTGCTCATCAAGTCCAACGCCTCGTCGCCGTTGGCCGTGACGATGGTGACCCGGTTGGTGTCGACACCAAACCCCGCGTCGCGTTGCGATACGTCGTTGGCGACGATCATGTCGCAGCCCTTTTTCGTCAGCTTGGCCCGAGCGTTCTCCATCACGTTCTCGGTTTCGGCGGCGAAGCCGATCAGCAACGGCGCAGAGCCAGAGCGTTTCACACCGAGAGTCGACAGGATGTCGACCGTACGCTCCAGGTCCAGGGTCATCTCGTCATCTGACTTCTTCAGCTTCTCCGCGGCAGTTTGCGTCGGCCGGTAATCGCCGACCGCCGCCGCCATCACGACCGCATCGGCGGTGGCCGCCGCGCCGACGACCGCCTGATGCATCTCCTCGGCGCTGCGTACGCTCGTTACATCGATGCCCAGTGGGGCTGAAATGGAAACCGGACCGGAAATCAGCTCCACGTCCGCCCCGCGTCGTGCCGCGGCCAACGCCAGAGCGTAGCCCATCTTGCCCGTGGACCTGTTGCTGACGAAGCGCACTGGGTCGATAGCCTCCTGGGTCGGCCCGGCCGAGATGACCACGCGTTTGCCGGAGAGGTCGTCGCTGCTCAGAATCCGTGCAGCGGCCTCGGCGATGTCAGGCGGCTCGGCGAGTCGCCCCGGTCCGGTCCAACGGCACGCCAGGAACCCGGTCCCAGGGCCAACGACAGCCATGCCGGCCACGTCGATGAGCCGGCGCAGGTTCGCCTGGGTGATCGGATTGCTCCACATGTTGACGTTCATCGAGGGCGCGAGCAGCACAGGTGCTTTCGTCGCCAAACAAACAGCCGCGAGTGGGTCGTCGGCGAATCCCGCGGACAGGCGCGCGATGGTGTTGGCGGTTGCCGGGGCAATCACGATCAAGTCGGTAGTGTCGGCGACCTGGATGTGGCCAATCTCGGACTCCTGGGTCAGGCTGAACATGTCGGTGAACACGCCCCGGCCGCTGAGGGCCTGAAACGTCAACGCGCCAACGAACTCCGTGGCACGCTTGGTCATGACCACCTGCACCTGGGCCTCGGCCTTGACGAACAGTCGAAGTAGCTCCACCGCCTTATAGGCCGCGATGCCGCCGGACACACCGAGAACGATGTGTTTGCCGCGCAGTGGATGTGCCGAGCCCGCCACGTTTACCCCTGGTCCACGTGCAAGCACAGATACTTGAGCTGCAGGTACTCATCGATGCCTTGATGGCCACCCTCGCGACCAATACCCGACTCTTTGACACCGCCGAACGGTATTTGCGCGGACGAAATCATGCCTTCGTTGATACCAACCATGCCGTACTCGAGCGCTTCTGCCACGCGGAACATGCGTCCTACGTCGCTTGTGTACAAGTAGCACGCCAGTCCGGCCCGAGTATCGTTGGCCAGGGCAATCGCCTCGGCCTCGGTGTCGAATTCGGTAATCGACGCCACCGGGCCGAAGATTTCACCTTGAAAGATCTTCATCGACGGGGTTACCCCGCGAAGTACCACCGGTGTGCAGTACAGGCCGTCGGCCGCGGGCTCCTCACCGTAGACGACCTCTGCGCCCTGCTCCACCGCGTCCTGATACAGGGCGAGCACCTTGTCGACCGCGGCGCGATTGATCATAGGGCCAAGGTCAGTGGCTTCGTCGGAGCCGTCGCCGACCGTGAGCGCCCCTGCCCGCTTGGCCAGCCTGCCGGCGAACTCCGCCGCGACTTCCCGGTGCACGAGGAACCGGTTGGCGCACACGCACGTCTGGCCGCTGTTGCGGAACTTGCTGGCGATCGCTCCGTCGATGGCCCGATCCATGTCGGCGTCCGCAAATACGACGAAAGGCGCGTTACCGCCCAGCTCCAGTGACAGCTTCTTGACCGTGTCCGCAGACTGCCGAATGAGCAGTTTGCCCACGGCCGTGGAGCCGGTAAAGCTCAACTTGCGGACGACTGGAGAGTCCATCATGGCCTTGCCGATGGGTGCAGGGTCACCGGTCACGATGTTAACGACGCCTGCCGGAAGCTCAGCCAGCTCACACAGTTTGCCCCACGCCAGCCCCGACAGCGGCGTCGACTCGGCGGGCTTGACGACAAACGTACAACCGGCCGCCAGCGCAGGCGCCAACTTGCGCGCGATCATCGCGCTGGGAAAGTTCCAAGGCGTGATTGCCGCGCACACCCCGATCGGTTCCCGTTGAACGATCAGTCTCCGGTCTGGTTTGCGCGCCGGCACGGTCTCGCCGTAAACACGTTCAGCCTCCGCGGCATACCAGTCGACGAAACTCGCCGCGTAGGCGACCTCGCCCCGGGCCTCGCGAATCGATTTGCCCTGCTCGGCGGTGAGCAACTGTGCGAGTGCCTCGGCGTGCTCGACCAACAGCGCCTGAATCCTGCGCAGAAATGTGGCTCGCTCCCTCGGGGTCAGGCCGCGCCACGCTGGCAACGCCCGACGGGCCGCGTCGATGGCCTCGTTGGTGACGTCGGCACCGGCGTTTGCAACGCTGGCGATGCACGCACCAGTCGCAGGGTTGACTACGTCGATCCGATTTCCGGCGTGTTCTCGCCAACGGCCATCGACGAAACACTGCTCACGGAGAAACCCACTCATCGCGCACAGCATACCGCGTCCCGGCCTGAGATCGACACAGGTCGCAGCCGGCGCAAGTTGCTATTTGTACAGGCGCGCCGTACGCTTTAGATGTGGGAGGAGCGGCGACCAAACCTGATAAGGATACGGTCATCGAGACGTTGGTGATGGTGTTCGAACACTCCGCCGCGAAGGGGCTGTTCGAGCCCGAGGCGTTGCGAAACTTGGTGTCCGTCGACTACGAGGAGATGCTCGACGAGGACAACAACTTCGACCTCGAACTCGTCTGGGAAATCCTCGAGGAACAGTCCGGGTTCGAGCCAGAGACCGTCAAAGCGCCGCTGTGCTTGTTCAAGACATTCGAACCGCACCTGGACATGACGATCAAGCTGCCCGAGGCGATGGCAGATATGACCGCGTCCCAGGTATCCATTGGTGCGTCTGATGTAAAGATTCCCGCGGTAGAGATGAAGCGCGTGCTGCGAGGCACCGACAGCGGCACGGACTTGAAGCCGGCCAAGGCGGTCATCGAATTCGTCGAAGAACCGACCGCAGGTGCCGAGGCGGCGCCGACGCGACGCCAACTGCCGGGGTTCTTGCTTCCCGTCGCTGGCCTCATCGCGTTCGTCGCCTTCAGCTTCACAGCGTTCAGCGCCTACAAGAGCTGCGCGGGCCCGAAGGCGGACTGGAAGAACGTTTCTGCCGACGCTCTGGGAGACTTGCCCGCCAAGGACCCGAAGCGCTTTGGCGCCCAGGTGACCGCGACGCTGACCGACGACAAGTGGCTGACCCTGGCCGAGGCGACTCGCAAGTCCCAGTTGGCTAACGCCCTGGAGAAGATGCGGGTGGACGGTGTGCGCGTGCTAGCCCTGCGTGATTCGGCCGGCCGGGTTCGCGCAACAGTGCAGATTTCGACGAAGACCAACCGTCTCGGCTATTCGTTCATCGCCGCGCCTTGAACTGCTATCTATCTGCCCCGTCGTGAACTGCGATCTATCTGACCGGCCAGTGCACGCGGTATAAGACCCACCGCAGTGAGCTCGTCGAACACACGCATCTGGCTGGTCGTGCTCATTGGCGCTGGTCTCGGTGCGGGCGGGCTGTACGCGGGGAAATCGCTACTGTCGTCTAGCAAGAACGACGTCACCCTCGGCCAGGCCAAAGCGTGGGGAGAGATGTGGCGACACGCGCGGTTCTGCCTGGCCGGCCCAAACCCGTACGCCGCCAATGGCGCGCTGGTCATCGAGCTGCGCGAAGCACTCTCTCAGAAGCCACGGGCGATCTATCAGCGCTGCCTGCGCCTGGTCGAGCGAACCGAGCGACCGCGCGGGCCGGCGGCACATGACCCGCGGGTCGAAAAGCAGTGGACCGACTTGTTGTCGGCCACTGATAACTTGGCCGCAGCTTTGCGCATCCGTCTCAACAGTGACTCGGAGGAACGCACCCGCAGACTGGGTGAGGCGGTACAGCAAGTGGACGAAGTCCACGCGCGCTTGCGTCGCGAGCTGGGCCTGAATGTAAACAGACGGACTGGCTCCGACCAGCTGGAAGTGCTGAAGCCGCTGGTGCTTCGCGGCAACACAGCTTCGGTGCGTACCCACAAACGACTGCGCCAATGGGGCGACCGCCTGCTCGCGGAGACCTACGACCCGAAGCGGCGACTCGAGCGCTTGTACACGATCCGCGGCCCGGACCAGGTCGCCTCTGTAGAGCGTGTGTTCGCGAAGAACCAGTCTGTGCCTGGCGTTTGGGTCGACAAGAAGGAGCAGTTCGCGCTCAAGGTGAAGGATTCCCGGGGCACCGTGCGGACTCTGGCCACGACCACCGACGAGCCTACCCCCGTGTTCGCCATGAGCGACAAAGCGTCGCGCATCGTCGCCTGGTCGACGACTGCAGGCTTGCACCTGGCCGAGACCTCCGACGGCGGCAAGACTTGGACGACCACCGACGTGGGCCCTCGCTGGGCCGCCAAGCACCTGGGCTGGTCCCGGGTGGACTTATTGAACACCGGTCCAGATGGCTCCCTGGCATTTACGACTATCGACCTCGAGCCGACAACGTTGCGTCCGCGTCCGTCGCTCCGAATCGCCGCCAAGGGGCCGGCGGACAAGACCACCGCCTGCTATGGCAAGACAGCGACCTGGTGGCGCATTACGAACGACACTGGGACCGCGTCGATCGCTCACACCGTCGCCGGGGCAACCAGGGCGGTTACTTCGGCCCCCGGGATCAAAACGACGACCGGCTGCGACGACACAGCACTGGTAGGTATCGGCGGCGATGTCGAGGTCCTGGGCCACAGCGTCACCGCCCGTAAGGATCAGTCCATCCCCGTGTTCGTGTGCGCAGATGGAGCATGCCGTCGACGGTTCAGTGCGCCAGTTGCGGGCGGTGCGCACCTGGCGGCAGTGCGTTCACCGAAGGGTGTTCTGGTGGTGGCTGCCCATGCGAAGCGCATTCTGAGCGTGTGGCGCGACGGCGTGCGGACTATCTATCGTCTCAACAGCACCGCTAAGCTCGACCGGCTGGCGGTCTTTGGTGACCGCGTGTACGCGGTGCTCTTCGGCGACGACAAGCTGCGGCTCGCACCACTGCCGTAGCGGTTCTCGTGGTAGCGTCGGGCATGCCCTGGCTAGTGGACTCTGAAATACGCGAGCGAGTCAGGCGCTGCGGCATTCCATTCAATCGGCACGGCGTGGACCAGTTCGGCACCGCCGAAGTCGACGTGGCGCGGATGCACACCATCCTGGGTTGGTTCTACCGGCGCTACTTCAACGTAAGCGCGTTTGGTGTGGAACACATTCCGGCCAGCGGGCGCGTCATGCTCGTGGGCAACCACTCTGGTGGGTTCGCCCTGGACGCGATGATGACCGTCGCGTCCGTGTTTCTGGAGATGGAGCCACCGCGCCTCGCCCAGGGCATGGCCGACAAGTTTCTCAATCGGCTGCCCTTCGCTTCGATGCTCACGTCGCGCTCAGGCCAGCTCACAGGACTGCCTGAAACCGCGGTGCAACTACTCGAGAACGAGCGCATGCTCATGGTGTTTCCTGAGGGCGCGCGAGGCACCGAGAAGCTCTACGGAGACCGCAACACACTGGTGCGTTTTGGCAGTGGCTTCCTGCGCCTGGCGCTGCAGACTCGCACGCCGATCGTACCGTTTGCGTTTCTCGGTGGCGGCGAAGCGGTTCCCAGCGTGCTCAATCTGTACAAGATCGGCCGCATGATGGGAGTACCGTACATCCCGGTGACGCCCTACATCGTCCCCATCCCGCGCCCGGTACCGCTTCAGGTCTACTACAGCGAGCCGATGCACTTTGACGGCACCGGCAACGAAAACGACGACGTGATCAACGGCTACGTCGATCAGGTCAAGCGCAAGATCGCCGACATGATCGTCGAGGGCGAAGCCGCCCGACGAAGCGATGGGGGATTAGCATGAAGGTTGTGGTCACCGGCGTCGCCGGCAAGCTCGGACTGCTGGTCGCCCAGCGCCTACTGGCCGCGGGCCACGAAGTCATCGGCATCGACCGGCGACCGTGGCCGGGCATGCCCGAAGGCGCAACCCTATGTCAGGTGGACATCCGTAAGCGCGCTGCCGAGGACGTGTTCCGTATCCATCGGCCTGACGCCGCCATCCATATGGCGACGGTCACCCACATCAAGAAGAGCACTTCGGACCGTTACAAGATCAACCTTCTCGGTACTCGGGCAGTGTTCGATCACTGCAACGAGTACGGAACCAAAGCAGCGATCTTCGTTGGCCGACACACGTATTACGGGGCGGCGCCCGACGCGCCCCTCTACCACAAAGAAGACGACCCACCCATGGCCGTCAACAGCTTCCCGGAGCTGTCTGACCTGGTCGCGGCGGACCTGTATGCAGGTTCGTCTCTGTGGCGTTACCCCAAGGTTGCAACCAGCGTATTGCGCGTTTGTTACACCCTCGGCCCGGGGCAGCACGGAACTCTGGCCAGCTTTCTGCGTGGCCCATACGTACCCATGGTGCTCGGCTACGATCCATTGTTTCAGTACATGCACGAACACGACGTGGCCGCGGCCATCTGCCTGGCGCTGGAGAAACAGCTGCGTGGTGTTTTCAACGTCGCGGGTCCGCCACCGCTGCCCCTGTCGGTGCTGGTCAAACAAACCGGAAGCCGCGTCCTGCCCGTGCCCGAACCGTTGTTCCGCCTGGCCCTGGGGCGCTTCGGCCTGCCCAAGCTGCCCAAAGGCGCCCTGGAGCACGTGAAGTATCCGGTGGTGATCAACACCGACCTGTTCCGTGAAGCGACCGGCTTCGAGTACATCTACGACGAGGACCAGACCATCGAGGCGTTCAATTCCTCGCGCCGATAGGGAAGTACTATGTCCGACACGAACGATACCAGCGACACGAGCGACACGAACGGCGTCAGAGGCAACAAGCGCAGCGCCACAGTTACCCAGGGAGTTCAGCGTAGCGCCAACCGCGCTATGTTGCGGGCGGTTGGATTCGGCGACAACGACTTCGCCAAGCCGATCATTGGCATCGCCAACGCGCACAGCAACCTGACCCCATGCAACGTCGGCCTCAACCGCCTGGCCGAGCGCGCGGGCGAAGCGTGCACAACAAACGGGGGTATGCCCCAGGTATTTGGCACGATCACCGTGTCCGACGGTATCGCCATGGGAACCCAGGGGATGAAGTACTCCCTCGTGTCACGCGAAGTCATCGCCGACTCGATCGAGACCGTGGCCGCCGGTCAAAGCATGGACGGCTTGATCTGCATCGGCGGCTGCGACAAGAACATGCCCGGTGCGATGATCGCCATGGCCAGACTCAACATCCCGGCCATTTTCGTCTACGGTGGCACGATCAAACCGGGGCATCATGATGGCAACGACCTCACCGTGGTCAGCGCCTTCGAAGCGGTAGGCCAGTACACCGCCGGGGCCATCGACGAGTCGGAGCTGCAAGCCATCGAACGCAAAGCCTGCCCGGGCGCGGGTTCGTGCGGGGGCATGTACACGGCAAACACCATGTCCAGCGCCTTCGAGGCCATGGGCTTGAGCTTGCCCTACTCTTCCACGATGGCGTCGGTGGGCGACGCCAAGCTCAATAGCGCCGGTGAGTCAGCCCAGGCACTGCTGGGCGCCATCAAACGCAACATCCTGCCCAGAGACTTGCTGACCCGCGACGCGTTGCTCAACGCCATCGCGGTCATCACCGCCGTGGGCGGCTCCACCAACGCCGTGCTTCATATGCCTGCAATTGCCCACGCGGCGGGTGTCGACCTATCCATCGACGACTTCGAGGCAGTCGGCGCCAAGGTGCCGGTCCTGTGCGACCTCAAGCCTTCGGGCAAGTACGTGACCCTGGACTTTCACCATGCCGGCGGCGTGCCCCAGGTAATGAAGATGCTCATGTCCCGTGGGCTGCTCACGGATTGCCCAACGATCACCGGCAAGATGCTCAGCGAGGTGCTCGCCGACGTGCCCGCGGATCCACCGACTGATCAGGACGTCATTCGCCAGTTCGACAACCCGGTCTACGCCAGCGGACACCTGGCGATCATGCGCGGCAACCTGGCCGAAGGCGGCGCGGTCGCCAAGCTATCTGGGGTCAAGCACCGACGAATCTCGGGCCCGGCCAAAGTGTTCGACGCCGAAGAAGAAGCCATGGCGGCAATCCTCGCCGGCAAGATCGTCGCGGGCGACGTGGTGGTCGTGCGCTACGAAGGGCCAGTTGGCGGGCCCGGCATGCGCGAGATGCTGTCGCCCAGCGCGGCCATCATCGGCGCCGGCCTCGGAGACAGTGTCGGTTTGATTACCGACGGGCGCTTCTCCGGCGGCACCTACGGCATGGTCGTGGGCCACGTGGTGCCCGAGGCAGCGCGCGGAGGCAACATCGCGCTCGTCCACTCTGGCGACACCATCACCATCGACGCAGATCAGCGCACCCTCACCCTGGAAATCTCAGACGACGAGATGGCGAAGCGTCGCGCCGCCTGGACCAAGCCGGAACCACGGGTTACCCGCGGCGTGCTGGCCAAATACGCCAAGCTGGTATCACCGGCGAATCGCGGCGCCGTCACCGACTAGCGGCCGCCCTAACCAGCTGTAAACACGTCGGCGAGTTCCTGCGTCTCGATCATATTGTCTTCGATGGAGCAGTAGGTCCAGCGGCCGTATCGGCCCACCGAGAACACGCCGGATTGTTGCAGCGCTTCCTTGAGGCGCTCGTACTCCGCGATGGAGCGCTGGGTGATGTGCACGTATGCGGGATCAAGGGTGACCGTGTGCCAGCTGACGAGCTCGTGGCCATCGATGATGTTCTCCGCGGTGAGATCCGCCAACACACGCTGGCGCGCCGCTTCCACGTCCAGGGTCTCGTCGGCCCGGGCGCCCAGCTCCACGTACAAGCTCATACGGTCGGTAGCCATGATGTTGTCGTACCAGCCAACTCGGTAGAAGCAGCGCTGTCGATCCGGGAAGTACATCCAGTGCACGCCCTCTTTGCCTTTGCGGTCAAAGCCCAGGTTGAACACCAGCACTTTGTTCCAGCTGAATGCGTCCGCGTCATGGTCGATGCCGGTCATCGCCGCCAGCCTGTTGAGCGGCGCTGAACTGATCAGATTGGCGAAGCGAATCTGGCGGGACGATGTGGTCGCGATCTTTTGCTCGAGGTCCACGCTCAGCAAGCGCTCGTTGTAGCTAACGATATTCGGCGGCAAATCGTGCAGCAGCGCGTTTATATACTCGATAGCGCCACCGGCTGGATAGCTGAACGTAGCGTTGTAGGAGCTGTTATCAGCCTGGCGCATATTCCGGATGATGTCGGCGATGTCGGCGTGGGGAAAGAAACGCCCCATGGCATCCACATCCAGAGACGAGAGGTCGGTGGCGTAGAGCTTCTCGTTGTACGGGATCAGAAACGCCTCGGCGATGCCCCTGCCGAACTTCTGATAGAGCATGTCCTGAAAGGACTCGGGCTCAGCGTCCCCGTATTCCTCTGCACGAAAGTAGAGATCTACCAGGCAGTCGATGAAGTCCTGACGAGGCAGCTGGTGGATGTTCTTCTGAAATGGAAAGTCGACATCCTCACCTTTGAAGCGGATTTGAGAGGTTTTCTCAACCGTGCGGATGTCCTGGCCCGGCATACGTTCTCGCAACCAGGCCTCGATCTCGGGGCGTTTGAAGTGGAAGAAGTGTCCCGAGTAATCCCACACGAAACCGTCCTGCACGATCGTCTTGCAGTAACCACCGGGTTGAGCGTCCGCCTCCACGACCAACAACTCTGGCGGCTGCCGGCCAGCCGATGTGTGTTTTGTGCGCAACCAGTTGGCAAATGACAACCCGGTCACGCCTGCGCCGACGACGAGATACTCTACCGAATCCATTCCGCGCCAGTATTGCACACGGCCTTCCTCGTCGTGCGCTACACTGGACAAAGGAACGGATGAGCCAGGGGCAAGCGTTTTGGGATCGCATACTGGGCACGGCCCAGAGCATCAACTCGACGTCCTACTACGAGTTGCTAGGCGTCGATGTGGCCGCCGACTCCGACGCCGTGCGCGAGGCGTACTACAAGCTGGTGCGCACTCTGCATCCAGACCGCCACGCACGTGAGTCGGCCGAGCGAAAACGCGCACTGACTGTGGTGTACGCGCGACTTGGCGAAGCCTACCGAATCCTGTCCGCCCCGGGCTCCAGAGAGAAATACGACAAAGGGCTCGAAGCCGGCAAGCAACGTTTCTCGGAGTCCGCGCGCAGGGAATCCACGGATAAACGCGATCCAAAAACACGTCAGGGAATCCAGCTGTTCGACAAAGGCAACCAGCAGCTGGCCGCCAATGACAAGCGCGGTGCGCGAGCCACCTGGGAACTAGCACTGCAGTACGAGCCAGACTCGGCGGCGATCAAGGACGCCCTCGCTGGGCTCGACGAAGAGGCCGCCGCGCGCCTGGCGAAAAAGAAACCGAAGGCCGAACCCGCGCCTCCCGAACCCATGCCGCCGGCTGCAACCGCCGCCAGCGACCCAGCCGACTCGGATTCCATGTTCAGCCGCGAGGACACGCGGCACCCCCTCGCCCGCCCGGTCAAGATTCGCTGCAAGGACTGGGAGCGGGTACGCACCCTGTACACCCGAGACATCAGCCGGGGCGGAATGTTCCTGCGCACCTCCAAGGGCATGGAGCACGGCACGAACTTGCGCATCATTCTCACTCTGCCAGACGGTCAGGTCATCGAGATCGATGCCGAGGTCGTCCGCGTCGTGACCAAGGAAAAGGCCGACAAGAAAGGCCCGGGCGTCGGCATCCGGTTCCTCAATATGGACTCCCAGCGGGGGCAGCTCGAGCAGATCCTCTCCGCGCTACCTCGCAGTCAGGCCAAGCGCGAAGCAGCTCACGAACCCGCCCCCGCTACGCTTCGGCCGCCGACTCAACCGCCCGCGGCGCTACCGCCGATCACCGCCCCCATCGACCCTCACGAAGTCGCCGTTCTCGAGGAACTCCACGCCCATCTAAAGATGATGAAGGCGGAGACGCCATACGGCCGCCTCGGTGTGCCCGACGGTAGCGACCTGCGCAAGATTCGTTCGGCCTACCTCAGGCTCGCCAAGGACTATCACCCCGACCTGTTTCGCCGATTCGCTGCGACAGACATTCACGACGCGGCCAGCGAGGTCTTCTTCGTCATTCGCGTGACCTACCAGAAACTGCGAGCGCACGCGGAGAAATCACTGGCGAGCCTGCCAGTCGCAGCCGCCCGGGAGATTCGCCCCAACACCGAAGACGGGCACGACGGCTCGGCTGTGAGCGAAGCGGCGCAGAAGCCGGCCGAGCGACTCGACTTCGACAGCCATGACAAGCGCAACCTCGACGATAGTGGAGAGCTGTCCGAATCGCTGGCAGCCACATCGGGACCGATCTTTGTCAGACCTGAGCAGCGTGCCGCCAGACCGGCAGCCAGACCAGCGGCTGAGCCGGCGGCCGAACCAGCGCCGAAACCGGCGGCCAGGCCAGCGCCTCGACCGGCGGCCAGACCAGCGCCTCGACCGGCGGCCAGGCCAGCACCGAAGCCGGCAGCCAGACCATCACCGCGCCCGCCAGCACCGAAGCCGGAACTAGAACTGAGTGAAAGCCTCGACGGGCTGTTCGACGACTCGATCTTCGACGGCCTCGAGTTGGATGGCGGAGGCGGCCCAGCGGAGACCGGTCGCCGCGCCCTGGAGAACGGCCAGTACGCCAGCGCCAGGATCTCCTTGCAGAAGGCTGTAGCCGCGGACCCGCACAACGAACCGTTGCGCGCGAAGTTTCACCTGGCGGCGGGTTTTGAGGCCCTGGGCAAAGGTGACCCTCTCGCTGCACAGCAACAGTTCGAGACAGTACTGATCTTCGATAAGCACTGCGCGGAAGCGATAGAGCAACTGCGCGAAAAGGACGGCGCATGAGCGGCGACGGCGGAAAACCGCGCATCCTGGGCATCGACCTGGGCACGACGAACAGCTGCGTCGCCGTCTACCAGGACGAGCGGCCGGGAATCCTGGTCAACCCTCAGGGCCAGCGCACGACGCCATCGGTCGTGAACTTCGCCGATGACGGCACCGTGCTCGTGGGTGCGCCGGCGAAACGTCAGGCGATCCTTAATCCGAAGAGGACAGTCACCGCGGTGAAGCGTCTGATTGGTCGCCCGTTCGGCTCGCTGGAGATCAAGAGCGCCGTAGAACTGAGTCCGTACGAAGTGGTCGCGGCCGAGAACGGCGACGCATGGGTCAGCGTGGGCGGCACGGCGATCAGCCCGACCGAGGTGTCGTCGCACATCCTGGAACTACTCCACGCCTCGGCCGTTGCTGGACTTGGACACGCAGCTCACCAGGCGGTGATCACTGTGCCGGCATACTTCGACGAGAGCCAGAGGCAGGCTACCAGGGACGCGGCGACCATCGCAGGACTCGATGTCATGCGTATCGTCAACGAACCGACGGCGGCGGCGCTGGCCTATGGCTACGGCGGCAGCAAGGACGCGAAGTGTCTGGCAGTGGTCGACCTCGGCGGCGGAACCTACGACGTCACCATCATGATGGTGGAGGACGGCGTGTTCGAGGTGTTGGCCACGACCGGCGACATGTTCCTCGGCGGCGAAGACTTCGACCAGGCCATCGCGCGCACGATGGCGGAGGAGATCCAACAACTGCACGGTGTCGATCCGTTCACCGACGCGATCGCGACCCAGCGCCTGCTGGTGGAGGTCGAGGAGGCGAAGCGGCAACTAACGAGCCTCAACGAGGCGGTCATCGGCCTGCCCTCGTTGATCATGGGCAAGGACGGCCCGGTCAATGTACAGCGCAAGATCACCACGGCAGAGTTCGAATCGCTGACCGAGCACCTGGTAGACCGTCTCGCGGAGCCGTGCTTGACCGCCCTTGCCGACGCGAACCTGGACGCCATCGACATCGACGATGTGCTGTTGGTGGGTGGCATGACCCGCTGCGCCGCGGTTCGCAACCGCATCGGCGATCTCTTCAACCGCCGCTGCTCCCTGCGCGTCAACCCGGACGAGGCAGTCGCCCTCGGGGCAGCGCTGGAGAGCGCGATTCTCGAAGGCCGGTTGAACCAGCACGTGCTCATCGACGTCGTGCCCCACACGATCGGCCTGCGCGCCAAGGGCAATCAGATGGTGCCACTGATTCGACGGGCGACGACCCTGCCACACCGGGTGTCAAAAGTGTTCTCGACCACGCGGGATGACCAGGACCACGTGGACATCAACGTCTTTCAAGGCGACGACCCACTGGCTACAAATAACCGACATCTGAGCCATTTGCGGCTGGAAGACCTACCCAAAGGACCGAAGGGGTCCGTTCAGTTGGCCGTCACGTTTTCCATCGACGCCAGTGGCATCCTGTCGATCACCGCCCGGGACCGCAATTCGGGAAAACAGGCGTCCGTCGCCGTCGTCGTCGCTGCGGGTCTGCCACGGGACGAAGTCGAGCGACTTACTGAAGAGCGACGCCAACGCCGTGCGAGAATGTAGGGGGCATGCGGCTCGGAGAACAACTACGCGCTTCGTTCTGGCCAACAGTCAACTGGGCTGAAGAGTTCGACAACATCGCCACCGGGGTGCGCGGCATCGCCGACGAAGCCTTGCGCAGCGAGCAGTTGTTCGAGCTCGCCGCTTTGAGCGAGAACCTGCTGCCCAACCGCGAACGGGCTATCGAGCTGTACAACGCGGCGTGGCAAGCGGGAAGCCAGAATCAACGCGCGCTAACCCGTGCGCGATACCTGTGCCGCGAGCTGGGCCGACTGGACCTGGTAGCAAAGATCGCCGAAATGGAATACGGCCACTCGCGGAACATCGAGTGCTGCGTGATTGCGGGCCTGGCCTGGCTCGATGCGGGTAAACCTGACCGCGCGGTGCGGCCACTACTCACAGCCCAGGCGGTCAGTCCCAACGACGCCAGCATCAGCGACAGCCTGAAGGTCGCGCAAAAGGAATGGGGCAATGTGCGCACGGAGGTGGAGCGCCTCCAGGCCCTCGCCGGCGAGGCGGAACCCGACGGCGCATCGGGCCATTACGTCCAGGCGGCTCGCGTGCTCGCTATGCTGGGCACCGAGAATCCAGAGTGCCAAACGATGCTGCGCCTGGCGATCTCCGCCAACCCGCGTAACGACAGCGCCCACGCTTTGCTCGAATCGAGACTCGTGGTTGGCCAAGAATGGGACGAATTGGCTCGGCTGGCTGAGCGCCGCGCCCAGGCGTCGGTGACGGCGTACGAGCGCTCGGAGATCTACCGGCGCTGGGGCACCGCGTTTAGTCTGCACTACAAACAACCGGAACGCGGCGCACAGTTATTGATGCAATCGTTGATCACGGCGTACGACAACGCGGTCGCCGACGTCCCGGGCCAACTCGCGACCTACAGTCTGCTCCGGGAGCATGCCCGCTACATCGGCGGAATCGAGCCGGTAGTGGCCCTGGCCCAGCGCGCGTTCACCACCCCGCTCACGGAGGACGAACAGCTCGCTATCGCAGTGCATATGGCGCCGGCGGCCCGACAGCTGGCGCAGCGCGACGCCGCCCTGGCGTTCATTGGCACTGTTTGCAACCTGGTACCGACACACCCACTAGCGGTATCATTCGCTCCATAACGCATGCTTGATGGCCTGTTCGACCACGAGAAGTCCGGTCTAAAACAGTGGGATGCCCCCGACGGAGTCGTCGTCGGCATCGACCTGGGCACCACTAACTCGGTGATTGCAGCCATCGTGGATGCCAAGGTGCGCATTATCACCGATGATAAGAAGCACCACCTGCATCCGTCGGTGGTGGCCTTCAAGCCGAACAATCAGATCGACGTCGGCGTTCCCGCGCGGATGCGCCGGGTCATCGATCCGCGCAACACCGTGTTCTCGGCCAAACGCATCATCGGCCAGTCGTTCCGCTCCCAGGGTGTGCAATCGGCACTGCGCAACCTGCCCTACGAAGTGTTCGAGGGCGACAACCAGGAGCCGATGGTCAAGACGCGTGCCGGCGCGTTCAGTGTGGTGCAAATCTCGACCATGGTCCTGGCGTACCTGCGCAACCTGGCCACCAAGCAACTCGGCAAGCCCGTCACGCACTGCGTGATCACGGTGCCCGCAAACTTCTCCGAGGGTCAGCGCGAAGCGACCCGACGAGCCGCCGCCGGCGCCGGTATGCAAGTGCTGCGGATCCTCAACGAGCCGACAGCCGCTGCTCTGGCGTATGGCCAGAAGCGCCAGCTCCACCAACGCATCGCCGTGTTCGACTTCGGCGGTGGCACATTCGACATGACCGTGCTCGCGGTGCGCGAGGATCTGTACGAGGTAGTCGCTACCGGAGGCGACCCGTTCCTCGGCGGTGACGACATGGATCACGCGGTCGCCGAGCACCTGGCGCGTCAGTTCCTGCAAGAGCATCGGGTTGACCTCAATGCCGACCCATCTGCCAAAGCGTGCCTGCTCATCGCCGCCGAGCAAATCAAGATGAAACTGTCCAAGGAGAATTCGGTCCGGGGCACGCTCAAAGAGCTGGCGTACGGCGAAGGCGGCAAGCCGCTAGCGCTCACGTTCGATATCGATCGCGGGATGTTCAACATGCTGATCGCGCCCATCGTGGACCGGTCACTCGATCTCGTGCGCTACGTGCTCGAGGACGCGGAGATTCGGCCCGAGCATATTGACGAGATCATTCTCGTGGGCGGTAGCACCCGGGTCCCGCTCGTGCGCGAACGCGTAAACCAGTTCTTCGGCTCCAAACCCCGAGGCGACATCAACCCAATGGAGGTTGTCGCGGCCGGCGCGGCGCTTCAGGCCCACGCGTTGTTCGCTCCACCTGATGAGAGTATGGCGTCCATCGGCCTGCTCATGGACGTGACGTCCCACTCGCTCAGCATCGCCACCGCCGGTGGCTACGTGGAGCAGCTCATCCCCAAGAACACGACGATTCCGGCGGAGAAGACCCGCATGTTTACGCCGGCGCGTGACTTCCAGGAGGCGGTGAAGCTGAAGGTCTGCCAGGGCGAAGAAAAGACCTACGACGCCAATACGCCGGTCGGCGAGCTAGTCCTGGACGGCCTGCCGAAGGTGCGCCGTGGCGACATGAAGCTCGAGGTGTCGTTCCTGATCGATGCGGACGGACTGCTTCAGATTTCGGCAAAGGATGTGGCGACCGGCCAGACGGCACGCGCGACCTTGAGTGTCGTCGGTGTGGGTGCGGCCGAGGTCGAGGTCGAAGCCGAGCGCGCTTAGCTATTTCCAGCGCCGCCGGTCGGTCGCAGGAGCAGCCTGATACAGCGGATCTGGATTTCGTTCGCTCGCGCTGAGCACCCGACACGAGTACCGCAACTGACGCTTGAGCTTGCGGCTAACGGCGGCTGGCTTGCGGTAGCGGCGGCACAGATGCCCCACCCTGCCCGGGTCCTTGTCGGCGCCGGGCACGCAGTAGAGCCCGCTGCCATCGGTCTGCGGCGCAAACCTGACCCCTGTCGCGCCGCGCTTCTTGTCGTCGAGCATGCCGGCCAGGTAGTTGATGACGCGCACGCGTTTGCGGGCGACAGCTGGCGCCATGGGCTTCGGAATTCGGCTGACACCCGTGATGGGCACGATCTCGATCGCCCGAGTAGTCATCCTGCCCCGCGCATTCGGTCTTATATAGACCCGGGCCAGCAGCCCAAAGTCACGGCACAACCGGTAGGACCAAACGTTGCGCAGATTGCGATCGCCTTCGAGCAGGAAGTTCCCCAGCCCGTAGAAGATGAAGCCGTCCTTGTTGCGTTCGACGCCCCGGGCCACATGGGAGTGATGCCCGATCACCAGGTCGGCGCTACCGTCCGCCATCGCCGACCGCCACTTACGCCGCAACCCGGTGGTCGGCCGCACACGCCGCTCGGGCCCCTCGTGCACCGACAACATGCGGAACTGGGACCCGGTATTTCGCAGACGCCGCGTAGCCTTCGCCCAGTCCTTCTTGAACCGTGGCCCAGCGCACCCTGGCTTGTGTTTTCCAGCCCGGCGCCCCGCACTGGTGATGCCTAGCGCGGACAGTGAGAACGATTTGCCCTTCATACGGAACGAAGCTGGCGCCGTTGCCGCGTGGTTATCCTTGCCCAGGCCCGCGTGGCCCAGCAGCTGCTTGCGCGCATCGTGGAGATAGCGCAGCGTGTCGAGCACACCTTTGGAGCCGTAGTCGGCGGTGTGGTTGTTGGCACCCGAGACCAGGTTGAAGCCCAGGGACAGCAGATGCCTAAACCCGTTGGGATGAGTGCGGAAGTTCACGCCCTTCTTCTGGGCACGAAGTTTGTTGCTCTCGGTGACGACCGTCTCCATGTTCATGAAGTTGATGTCGCCGTTGATCAGCTTCGCGATGTTGGCGGTGAGTTCGGACCACTTATAGAGTCGCTTGCCACGTTGGAAGCCCTCGGCGCGAACGCGTTGGCGATTGCGGTTGAGGCCAACATCGCCGACCAGGACCAGCTTGACCGAATCGTCCGTGGGCTCCGCTTCGTCGGCGGCGACTGGTGTCTCCAGCGCCATTAGCGCGCCTATTACTACGAATACTACCCCTCGCATCGGTGAATTGTGATCGAGGCGGCCGCCGGGTGCAAGCAAGTGACCCCTGGGACCTGTATGATTGCGGCATAAGGCACTATGGCAGCGGACGACCCGAGTAACAGCGACCCGACGGCGTGGTTGGAGACCATCGCGCAGGCCAGCGGGGAGACCATTCGTGCCGACCCACGGGGCACGATCATTCCTCCAGAGCCCAAGGTAGACACGGCCGGGCGCCAGGCGTTCGAGGTTCTCCAGCGTCTGGGCGACGGCCGCGGCACCCAGTCTCGCCTGGAGTACAGCGAGACCCTCGGTCAGGGCGGTATGGGCATCGTCCGCCTGGCGACCCAGGTGGCGATCGGTCGCGATGTCGCGGTCAAGAGTCTGCGCAAGGACCGACGGTTCGAAGAGGCGACCCTCGCCCTGCTACGCGAGGCGTGGATCGCCGGCAATCTGGAGCATCCAAACGTTGTCCCGGTCTACTCCCTCGCCCTGGACTCAGACGGCAGCCCGATCATCGTGCTCAAGCGAATCGAAGGCGTCGAATGGGACGAGCTGATCGACGACGCGGAAGCGGTGCGCGAGCGTTTCGGCGACGAGGACCTCCTCGAGTGGAACTTGAAGATCCTCCTCCAAGTCATCGACGCTGTTCGATTTGCCCACAGCCGCGGCATCATCCACCGAGATCTCAAACCCGACAACGTGATGATCGGGGAGTTCGGCGAGGTCTACCTTCTCGATTGGGGTATCGCGCTAAGTCTGAAGGACGACGGCTCCGGGCGCCTGCCGCTGGCGAAGAACGCAGTCGAGATGGCGGGCACCCCGGTGTACATGGCGCCCGAGATGCTTGGCGGCGACAAGGTTCCCCTCACTGAGCGCACGGACATTTACTTATGTGGTGCCGTTCTGTGCGAGATCCTGACGGGGCAGCCCCCCCACGACGGTGAGAGCGCGATGGAAATCATCGCCAGCGTCGCGCGCTCCGAACCGACGATTCCAGATCATGTCCCGGAGGAGCTGGCGCGGATCTGTCGGCGCGCCATGGATCCGGACCCCGACGGCAGGTTCGAACGGGTGGAACAGTTGCGCCTCGCCCTGCGCGGGTTCTTGCAGCATCGTGGTTCGCTTCAGTTGTCCGAGGCCGCCGACGAGCGCCGCATCGAGCTCGACCAGACCCTGGCGCTGGCCAGCGACGACGGCGAGCAACACGACCGCATCTACGAGCTGTTCGACGAGGCACGATTCGGCTATCGCCAGGCCCTGAGCAGCTGGGCTCAGAATGAGTTTGCTCGCGTCGGCATCCGCGAAGCGACCATCACGATGGTCAATTACGAGCTCGAACAGGCGAACCCGCGTGCCGCGGCACGCCTCATCGCAGACCTGAACGACCCGCCGGCAGAGTTGGCTGAGCAGGTGGCCGCGGCCATGCGGACCTATGCCAGCGACAAGGAGCGCGTCGCCCGACTCGAAGAATTGGGACGGGACCTGGACTTTGCCATTGGCCAGCGCACCCGATCGTTCCTGTCTCTCGTGGTCGGCATCGGCTTCACAGCGTTCCCCGTGGTGGCGGCCACTGGCAACAAGACGATCAACCTGAACAGCCACGCGTCCATGATGCTGTGGACCTTCGCGTTCCTGCTCGGAGTCGGCGCGTTCTTCGTATGGGCGCGGGAATCGATGATGAAGACCGCGATCAACCGGCGCGTGTCGGGCACGGTGACGTTCATGCTGTCATCGCAGATCGTCGTGATCTACGGCTGCCAACTGCTCGAAATCGATGTGGTCCGGTCCCAGGTATTGATGTTCCTGTTGTGGTTCGCCTGCGCGGGTATGACCGTGCTGACCATCGACAAACGGTTCGTGCCCACGGCGCTCGGCTACTTATGTACGTTCCTGCTCGCGGCGAAGTGGCCACAGTACCGTTGGGAACTAGCCACCGCCGCCAACGCGTTGCTCACGATCAATGCGGTGTGGGTGTGGCGTCCGCCCAAAGGTGAGTTCTTGCAACGCACCCGCGCCGAGATCGCACAGCTCAAACAGAAGCGCGCGGCACGTCGGGCCAAGCGCGACGACAAGCGCTGCTAGCGGAGCCGGTTAGCTCGGGCTCGCGGCAGCCGCGAACACGTTTTCTCGATAGAAGCGAAGTTCCGCGATGGATTCGCGGATATCGTCGAGGGCGCGGTGCTTCTCGGCTTTCTTGGGCGCACGCGCCACGACGTCTGGGTACCAGCGCCTGGCGAGCTCTTTGACCGTGGACACATCCACGTTGCGGTAGTGAACGAACGCTTCCAGCTTTGGCATGTAGCGTTCGAGAAATACTCGATCATGATGGATAGAGTTCCCGGCCAGCGGACACTTGCGCTCGACGCAGTGCTCGGCGAGGAACGCCAGAGTCTGCGCTTGCGCATCCTCATCAGAGATCGTGGACGCTCGGACCCGCTCGGTCAGACCGGAGTCTCCGTGGTGGCTGGTATTCCACTCATCCATGGCCGCGAGTAACTCATCGGATTGATGGATCACCAGCTCCGGCCCTTCAGCGACGATGTTCATCTCGCCGTCGGTCACCAGGGTCGCAATCTCGATGATGCGTTCGCGGTTGACGTCCAGACCGGTCATCTCACAGTCAATCCAGACGAGATAATCGGAACGGGCGCTCATGCGGGCGACTTTAACACGCCGTATGCCACCAGGGCCCACGCGGCCAGGAATCCCAGGCCGCCGATGGGCGTGATTGCCCCCAGCCACTTGGTTCCGGTGACCGATAGCAGATATAGGCTGCCGGAGAACACCACGATCCCGCCGAACATGCACCAGCCAGCGGCGGTCGCTAAAGGCGCTTCCCGGCTGACCAGCCAGGCGACGGCGAACAAGCCAAGCGCGTGATACATGTGATAGCGAGCGCCCACCTCGTAGATCGCCAGTGCGTCAGCGTCGAGGCGCTGCTTGAGCCCATGAGCACCAAAGGCGCCGGCCGCTACGGCTAGAAACGCGTTCACCGCGCCGAGAACCACGAACGTCTTCATGGCGCGTAGCCTACTCCATGAACGCGGTTGTAAGCTGCGCTCATGAGCCTGACTCGCGAGCAAGCCTGGCAGCACCTGTGCGATTGGACCCCGACGGACGCCTTGCGCAGGCACGCCAGAGCCGTCGAAGTCGTCATGCGCGCAGCAGCGACCCAATACGGCAGTGAGGGCGCGGACGTCGAACGATGGGGTATCGCGGGGATGCTTCACGACGCGGACTACGACAAGTGGCCCGAGGAACACCCAAACAAGATCGTCGCATGGCTGCGTGAGCGAGACGAAGAAGCCATCGCCCACGCCATCTCCGCGCACTACACCAAATGGGGCGTGCCCTACGACAGCCTTCTGGACAAGGCCCTGCTCGCCTGCGATGAGCTGACCGGTTTCGTCGGCGCCTGTTGCCTGGTGCGCCCAGAGGGAATCTCCACCCTGAAGGCGAAGTCCGTGGTCAAGAAGCTAAAAGACAAGCGCTTCGCCGCCAAAGTGGAGCGTCACGAAGTTCGTCACGGCGCGGAGATGCTCGGCGTAGAGCTGCGCGATCACATCACCTTCGTTATTGAAGCGCTGCTACCGTTCGCCGAAGAGCTCGGCCTGAACAAAACCACGTTGTAGGCCGCGTCCGGCTATCGGGGCTTCGGCGCGGCCTTCACCCGCGCGTTGATGAATGCGCGGTGGCTAATCCCCAGGGCTTTGGCGATGAGGCGAAATTCTTCGGACTCTGCGTGGCCAATCTGGCCGTCGGCTCCGGCGACTTTGAATAGGAGCTCGAGGATGTCTTCCCGGTCTCCGGCGCTGGCGGTCTCGGCGAACTCGCGGACGAATGGCAGATAGTCGAGGCCCTTTTCCACTTCCGCGCGGATGATGTCGACGATCAGGTCGATGTCCGTTCGACGCATCGCGCTCGCCTGGTGCAGGAGCATGGCGATCTTCTGGCGCTCGTCGTCGTCGAACACTTCGTCGGCATTGGCGACGCGTCCCAGCAAGGCACCGATGGCGCACAAGCGGCGCAGCTCGGCCTCGACGGTTTCGTCGAGTTCAAGACTGCCACGGTTCTCTTGCAACTTGCGTTTCACTTCATAGAGCACGCGGTTCTTATAGAAGACATCGACGAGCGCGGCGCTTTGAAACTCGCCCGTGTCTTCGGCCGCCGGCGGCTCACTACGCTCCCAGACCTGTTTCAAGCTGTTAACGAACAGGGTCGGCGTGCTCACTTCCTGGGCTACCTCTTCGAACAGCGACAGAAACTCCTCTTCGCGAGAGCTCAGCCGGCCATCGACCAGCACCATGTCGCGAATCGCCGCAACGAGAGTTTCCCGCTCGGACTTGCGGGCATTGACCAGAAAGTCCTCGATGAGCTGCGCAGCCTGCTTGGCCTCGATAATGTCCTCGAGATACGGCTCCAGGCTGCTGCACTCCTCGTTGGTGAGGTCCAGCTGCTGCATGTACTCCTTGAGCGAGTTCATCTCCTGGTAGGAGATCGCACCATCGGCCCAGGCGGCGGCGATCAGGGCCCGCACAAACTCGACTCGTTTGCTTTCACGCATCACAGCCGAAACTAACACCCCAGCCGGCGAAGAAACCGTTGAGAGCTGGGAATATGTGTCAGCCCTTAGCAGGTTCAGGGGGCAACGCAAGCACGGAGGAAAACGTGAAGCAACGGGGCATACTGATCGTCGTTGGGCTCGTAGTCGCCGGTTTGGCGGCATATTGGGCATTTGGCCGGGGCAGCAGCAGCAAGCGCGCCGACCACAAGAACACCACCAAGAAGCCGGCTACCAGCAAACGCCAGGTAAAGCCCAGGCGGGCGGCTACAAAGCCATCAGCGGCCCACGGCGCTGTGACGCGCAAGAATGACGGCGCACCGGTGGCGAAGGCTGTCGTGCAGCTGCTGGCGACGGGCGACCAAACCGGCCGCGAAGGCAACGACGAGGACCTGGTCGTTGAAACCGACGACAAGGGTCAGTGGAAACTCGGCGACATCCCGCCCGGGGAATACAGCATGTCCGTGACGGCTTCTGGCTTCTTGCCCGCGATCTCACGCAAGATCAGCCTGCGCGCCGGGGCCGATGAATCCCTGGACACGGCGATTGCCGCGGGTGGCAACGGGCTGCACGGCACCGTCTCGGATATGACCGGTGGCAGCGTGGGATCGGCCCTGATTCGTCTCACCCCCATCGTCGGTATCTTGCAACCCAGACGAGACCGGGGCTTCTCGGCGATGTCCGACACCACAGGCAAATACAAGCTCAGCGCCCCGGACGGCCGCTACCGAATCACCTGCAGCCACGAAGCGTATGTCACCAGCTCACGTGTGATCGAAATCCGCGGCAGCGAACGGGCCGTGGACTTCGCCCTGTCGCCTGGCGGCGTGATCGAGGGGACCGTACTCTCGGCGACTACAGGCCAGCCAGTGTCAGGCGCGGTAGTTCGCTATTCGCGCGCCGCGATGAGATCGATGCCAGGAGTTGGCGCAATGGGGGGACGGGGCCAAGGCGGCGTAGCCAAGGCCGATAAGAACGGCCGGTTTCGCGTTCGAGGTTTGCGCGCCGGTGCCATCAGTCTACGTGCACATGCTCAGGGCGCCGCGTCTCGCGATCCTGTGTCGGTCCCGCTGGGCATCGCCGAAAGGGTCACCAACGTCGAGTTGTTCGTCGCGGACGCCTATTCGATCGCCGGCAAGGTCAGCGTCAAAGGCTCGGCAAAGCCCGCCGTCGGTGTGTGGGTCATAGCCAATGCTCGGGGGGGCGTAGCCCTCACTTCGGTGGTCAAGACCGGTGCTGACGGCAGCTTCGAAATCGATGGCGCCCTGCCCGGCCGCTACACCCTGCGCGTCCGTGGTGGCGCATATGTAACTCCAGAGGTCGGCACTCCAGTCACCGTGAAGGAGAAGGACCTCGCCGGCGTGAAGCTCCTCGTCAATGAGGGAGCGATGATCAGCGGCCGCGTGGAGCCCGCTGGGGCTGCCGAAGTCGGAATCAAGGTTGGCGACCCGAACGCCAAAGGAATGGGCGGCCGGCGCATGTTCGAGATGCTTCGAGTGCGCTCGAGTGTGCAAACCGAAGATGACGGCACGTTCAAGCTCGGCCCCATTCGTCCAGGCGCCATCACACTCGTAGCCAAAGCGGCTGATGGCCGCAAAGGCGAACTCAAGCTGGACGTGCCAGCAACCGGCAGCAAGGGCGTCGTCGTCAGGCTCGAGGACAAAGCTAGCGTCAGCGGCCACGTGGTCGACGAAGATGGCAAGCCAGTGACCAATACCATGGTCTCGCTCAAGCCCATAAAAAAGGGGAGTCATACGACGATGATCGTCAATGGCCGCGACATCACGGCCGAACAGTCCCCCACTCACGAGGATGGGTCGTTCAAGATCGTCGGCCTCGACGCCGGCAACTACGAGCTCAGCGTCAAGGACCAGGGAGGCAGTCGTCTCGCCTGGGCACGGCCCAAAGACAAAGACCGGCCGACGGCTGCGGTGGCTTACAAAGTAGAGGCGCGCCGCAACCACACCGGCGTCAAACTGCGGGTCGAAGCACGCAATCACTCCATCAAGGGTGTCGCCATCGGGCCAGACGGAAAACCCGCGCGGGACGTGTGGATCAACGCCAGCAAGGTGTCACAGGGCATGCGCATGGGCGGCGGTCCGCCGATGCCGCCGCGGCCACCGAGCGGAGGAAGCTCAGGTGCGCCGCAGCGCCGGGTGACCATGATGATGGTGATGGACTCAGACGAGGACGGCGGTGGCGGTGGCGGTGGCGGCATGGGCGGCGGCATTGCCCCAGTGCTGACCAACGAGGACGGCGAGTTCGAGATCAAGAACCTGCGCAAAGGGACCTACGACCTGATGGGCGAAGGCCTCCGGGGCACCGCACGTGGCTTTCTCAAGGGCGTGAAAACCGGCAGCTCCGCAAACCTGAAGCTCATCGCGCTCACCAAGGTAAAAGGCGTTGTCACCCAGGACGGCAAACCTGTCGCGAGTTTCAAGGTCGACCTGAGCGGCGCCAGTCGGCGATCCAAGTGGGTACGCGACAAGGACGGCTCGTTCACCCTGTACCGGATCGACCCGGGCAAGTACACAGTTGAGATCACCGCCGACGCGGGCAGCGGCAAAGCGGAGGTCACTGTCGAAGCCGGCAAGACCGCCGAGGTAAAGATCGATCTGCAGACGCTGGTCAAGGTAACCGGCAAGCTGGTGGACCCAAGCGGCAAGCCAATTGCCAACGCCAAGGTTCTGACTGGCAACGCCAGCGGCGGCAGCGTACGCATTGAAATGGCCGATGGAGATGCCCCATCGATGACGGACGCCGACGGCAAGTTCGAGCTGAGACTCGGCAAGGGAGGCAAGGTTCTCCTCGTCATGGGCGAGGACAAGCCCGGCGCACGAGTCATGCACCGATTCGAGATCAAGACCACCGACGACCTGGACTTGGGCGAGATCAAAGCCAACTGGTAAACTAGAAGGCGTTCGATGGCGAACGCTCCTCCCACCTACCGCTCAATCACCACCGTTCTGGACTCGCAGCGCCAGTTGGAAGGCGGCGGTTTCCCCGTGCGCCGTCCGTTCCCCACATCGCGCATCGGTCAGATCGATCCGTTCCTGCTGCTTGACGAGATGGGTCCGGTGGACTGGCCAGCCAACAGCGCGATCGGCGCGCCGAGTCATCCGCACCGTGGATTCGAGACGGTCACCTACCTGCTGGCGGGTCGCGTCGAACACAAGGACTCCAAAGGCAACGCGGCGCTGCTCGAACCTGGCGACGTGCAGTGGATGACAGCCGGAAGCGGTGTCGTGCACTCGGAGATGCCGGAGTCCGGTTTCCGCCAAACCGGTGGCCACATGCATGGCTTCCAGATCTGGGTAAACCTGCCCGCGGCGCACAAGATGACGTCACCGAGATACCAGGACATACGGGGCGCCGAGATTCCCGTGGGAGAGGCGAACGGCGTGCGCGTGAAAGTGATCGCCGGCGAGTCCCTGGGCGAAAGCGCACTCATCGATACCCACATTCCCATCACGTACCTTCACGTGACGTTTCAGCCTGGCGCAGAGCTCGTGCAACCCCTGCCCCGCTCCAACACAGCCTTCGCCTACGTGTTCGACGGCGCAGTCACCGCGGTGGACGCGAGCGGCGAAGCCCACCCAGTATCCGACGGCCAAACCGCGATCTTCGAACCCGACGGCGACGACGTATACCTGCGCTGTCCGCCCACGGCCAAACAACCAGCCCAGCTGCTCTTGCTAGGCGGCCACCCCATCGGCGAGCCCGTCGCCCGCTACGGCCCATTCGTCATGAACACCAAGCAAGAGATCATGCAAGCCATCCGCGACTTCCAAGCCGGCCGCTTCTACGACTAGCCAGGCGCCCGCGGCCCAAGGCCTGCCCACGCAGTGTCGCAACAGGCGCCCGCGGCCCAATGCCTGCGCACGCAGGCCGCAATAAACAGCAGGCCGCAATAAAAAAACGCCCCCACCGAAGTGGAGGCGTTCATGGTTACTACTTGTTGCTGCGTGCTAGCGACGGACCCAGCGGCCCGGCGTTTTCACGTAGCGGTTGCCGCGGCGAACCCAGCGCGCTGGCATCCAGCGCATGCGAGCACGCGCCTTCATCCAACGACCACGAGTCCAACGGTACTTACCTCCGCGCCAATTCCACTCGCCAGCCTTCCAATAGTTCAGGCCGCGTCCCTTGCGAGGACGGCGAACGCGCTTGGGTGGAGGTGGTGCTGCCGTCGGGAACGCGCCACCACGTGCTGGCGGACGAACGACTGGCGGACGAACAACGCCGCCACGAACGTAGCGACCGGGCGTCCACACCCAACGATTGCCACGGCGAACCCACTTACCACGAGTCCAGCGCTGGCCACGACGGACGCGAACGTACTTACCACCCGTCCACACCCAACGATTGCCGCGCCACTGGTACCGACCACGCTGCCAGAAGAAACCGGCGCGCGGACGAACATTCCGGCGGAAACGAGGCGCCGGCGGACGGGGCTGAACGCCAGGACGAACCACGGCGCCGCGGATGAAGCGACCCGGAGTCCACACGTAGCGGTTGCCACGGCGAACCCACTTACCACGGGTCCAACGCTGGCCACGGCGAGCGCGGACGTACTTACCAGGCGTCCACACCCAACGGTTGCCACGCCACTGGTGACGACCACGCTGCCAGAAGAAACCGGCGCGTGCACGAACGTTCCGGCGGAAACGCGGAGCCGGCGGAGCCGTCATGAGCCGTGCGGGCCTCGCGATCCAGCGACCGGGGGTCCACACATGGCGGTTGCCACGGCGAGCCCACTTACCACGCTGCCAGATGAACTTGGGGCGAACGCGAATGTGTTTACCAGGCGACCACACCCAACGAGTGCCAGTCCACTGGTGGCGACCACGCCGCCAGAAGAAGCCGGCGCGCTTGCGAACGTTCCGACGGAAACGCGGTGGTGGCGGAGCAGTCATGACGACTGCCGGTCCACGACCCCAGCGACCGGGTGTCCACACGTAGCGGTTGCCACGACGAACGTAGCGACCACGGGTCCAGCGCTGACCGCGGCGACTGCGGACATACTTACCAGGTGTCCACACCCAACGATTGCCACGCCACTGGTGACGACCACGCTGCCAGAAGAAACCAGCGCGCGGACGAACGTTCCGGCGGAAACGCGGTGCCGGCGGAGCAGTCATCACGACTGCTGGTGCACGGCCCCAGCGACCGGGTGTCCACACGTAGCGGTTGCCACGACGAACGTAGCGACCACGGGTCCAGCGCTGACCGCGGCGACTGCGGACATACTTACCAGGTGTCCACACCCAACGATTGCCACGCCACTGGTGACGACCACGACGCCAGACGAAGCCGGCGCGTGCACGAACGCCCGTGCGGAAACGTGGCGGCGGCGGCGCGGTCATAACGACCGGCGGCCGGACTACCCAGCGACCACGCTCCCAAACGGACTGGTTGCCACGGCGGACCCAGCGGCCACGCCGCCAGATGCGGTTACGGCGAACACGAACGTACTTACCGCGCTGCCAAACCCAGCGACCGTTGCGCCACGCGTGACGTCCACGCTGCCAGAAGAAGCCCCGGCGAGCGGGCACATTCGCGCGGAAGCGCGGTGCCGGTGGACGCGGCTGCGGACCCATGGTCCCCCAGCGCCCAGCCTGCCACTGATAGTGACCGTTGCGAACGACCCAGCGACCGCGAATCCAGCGCTGCTGCGCACGACGACGCTGCCACCGACCGCGACGCCACGTGTAGCGGCGTGCACGGGCGTTCCAGATGTAACGACCAGGCAGCCACATGTGCGTGCGGCGCTGTTTGACGTGACGACCGCGTCGCCACATCCAGCGATTGCCGCGGAATTGCCAGTGACCACGCTGCCAGACGAAGCCTGGACGGCGCGGCGGAATACGCTCTTTGGCCGCGCGAGGCGGACGGAGCGGACGGGCCATGTCGCGGCGGACATAGTGTCCGGGCACCCAAACATAGCGACCGCTACGCATGGTCCACTTACCGCGCTTCCAAACGAGGTTGGTGCGCAGCTTGATCCAGCGACCAGTCAGCCACGTCCACTTACCGTTACGCCAAGCGTGACGGCCACGACGCCAACGGAAGCCGGCGCGCGGAAGCGGATTGTTGTATCGAGGAGCTGGCGGAGCCGTGGTCGGATAGACGCCGCGGCGCCAGTGGCCACCCCGGTAGACCCAACGGGTACCGTTGAAGCGCCATTTGGCTGCGATCCACATAGCGTTAGTACGCTGGCGGACCCAGGTGCCACGCATCCAGGTGTACTTACCGGCGCGCCAAACGTAGTGGCCCTTGACCCAAACGTGACCGGCGCGAGGCGCAGGCATCGGCTGGGGCTGTGCCAGAGGCGGCCCCTGCGTCGGCCACAGCTCGTTGGACCATTTACCGGCGACCCACGTGTAGCGGCCTCCGTTCATGACCCAGCGGCCGCGAATCCAGCGCTGGTTGGCCCGCGTGGTCAGAACGCGACCGCGCGTCCATGCCCAACGACCACCTGTCCACTTGTAGCGACCACGGACCCAGCGCTGGTTCGGCTGCAGGGTCGGGCGCGGCTCGTAGACTGCGGGGGGCGGTGCTCCGGTGGGATACGGCGAAACTCTGGGGGGCGGGGGCTTTGCGACAACCGTCGAAACCCAACGACCTGGGACTTTTACCCAGCGACCGTTCTGATTCGCCCAGCGTCCAGCCTGCCAGCGGAAACCAGTGCGAACTGGTTCGTACCGACCTGCTTGCCACACCCAGCGACCACCACTCCACGCCCACTGCCCTCGAATGTAGATGTTGCCCGCACGGGGCTGCACATTTTCATTCTGCGGCGGTGGCGGGGCTGCCGTCGGGCCGGCGCTAACGCCTCCCGACACGACGACTGGCGTGGGACACGCGGTCAGCATTCCTAAGCTGCCCACGATTCCCAGCGTCGTCATAATTCGGCGCCATGGAACTCTCATACGATTACTCTCCTTTAATTTAGTCAGGCCAACGCTCCGGTTGGACGACCCATCCCCAACGATCTTTCAATCGCAGATGTTGGCGAGTTTCGCCAATCCCCCATTCGCGATCTAGGTCACGGACCCTATCATTCACAACAATGCGCAGTAAGCGGTTAATACAGACGAATTCGCCCCCAACCTATTCGTTTCGGGGTGCAGGTTTTTCTCCGACACGCCTCAAGTATTTGGAAGCCCAACACTTTTTCCGACACCAGCTTTACCAGGGGCAACCCTCCGTACAAGTCGCCCGTAGCCAACGGTCCCAACCGCCCCCACTTACGCCCGACGAACCCGCAAAACTTTCCGATCCCGCGGCGAGCGCGGGCCGTGACTTGTGCAACGTCACCTGGCAGCGGCGCCCTACGGCGTGATCTCGCCAGCGTCGATCTTCGCGTACAGCGCACCGTCGATGGGGACGTAGTTGTCGCCCTGCAGAAAGTACAGCGGATCCGTCACGGCCGAGGGATCGAATGCCTCCCGCCGATAGTCCACCTTCTGATGCTTGAGGGTCGTCGTCGTGCGCATCGACTCGGCGTCGAGTAGGCGCACGAAGTACGGGCGCTGATACTTGGGCAGCGCCGTCATTACGTATTCGGCGAACGATTCGAGGGTGAACCCATCGTCGGTGGACAGCGCAACCATGCCAGCGCGACCATCCGTGTGCGGCACTTTTACGCCGTAGACGTTCGCTTCAAGAACGCCGTCCGCGCCGTTGAGAAGTTCCGCGACCTCGTTGGTGGATACGTTCTCGCCCTTCCAGCGAAACGTGTCGCCGATGCGATCGGCGAATGACAGCCAGCCGTTGCCATGCAACTGAATGAGGTCGCCTGTATTGAAGTACCGGTCGCCAGGCTTGAAGATGTTGCGCACGACTTTCTTGTTGCTGGCGCGCTTGCTCACGTAGCCGTCGAACTTCATCACGGCGCTGATCTTGCCCAGTAGCAAGCCGATCTCGCCGGGCTGGATCAAGTCGCAGAATCCATCGGCGTTGCGAATCATCTCACCGGTGGCCTGGTCGCAGCGCACGAGGACCTGCCCGCGGCGCTGGCGCCCGACCATGCCCGGACGGCCCTCGAAGTTCATCACCGGCGCGTTGCCTTCGGTTGCGCCATAGAATTCGCGGATTACTGGCACACCGAAGCGCTCCTGAAAGGGAACCCAGATATCGGGTCGCAGCCCGTTGCCGACGCCAACCTTTACCCGGTGCTGCCCCTCATATTGGCTAGGCGGGTGGTTGAGCAGGTAGCGGCACAGCTCACCGATGTACAAAATGGCGGTCGCATCGTGCTTGACCACGTCCTGCCAGAAACGGGACGCGGAGAACTTGCGCGCAAGCGCGACCGAGCCGCCCATGGCCAACGCCGAACCGAAGCCGATATACATGGCACTCGAGTGATACAGCGGCAACGACACGTATGTGCATTCGCCAGGGCCCGACTCGATCATGACTTCACCGAACAACGTGCTCGCGGCGAGCATGCGCTGGTTACTGATCACGGCGGCCTTGGGCAGGCCGGTCGTGCCGGATGTATAGATGTAACAGAACACTTCACTGTTCTTTGGTTCGTGTAGGTCTCCGGCTTCCCAGACCGTCGTTGGCTCGATGTCGTCATTGATCACGCGCTCGCCCTGGCTGTCGCCCTCGCCTTTCTCGCGCTGCACCCAGAGTTTGTCGCGGTTGCCTTTCAGCTCGGGCAACGCCTCGACGAGCTGGTCGACGAGCTCCGCTCCCACGAGTACATGCTTTGGAGTAGCGACATTGATCGCGTGGGCAAGCGCGGTACCGGTCAGGTTCGTATTGATGAGCGCACCGATGGCGCCCACCTTGCTCAGCCCCAGAATCGAGAACAGAAAATCTGGCCGGTTCGTCATCAACAGGGCGACGACATTTCCGGCTCGCACTCCCTCGCGCCAGAAGAACGCGGCGTACTGATTCGCCTTGGCGTTGACCTCTGCCCAGGTATAGCGCTCGTCCTCGAAGCGTAGCGCCTGATTATTGGGCGTGCGCTCGGCCCACAGCTGGAGAAACTTCGCCGGGCTGTACTTCGCCGACGGCAACAGCTTGCGGATGTTTCGATAGACCTTGGCGTTTGCTCTTAGCTCCACCAAACCAGTTCGGACGCGCTCAGTAATGTTGGCCAGCATGGGCCGGGACTCTAGCAAACTTTGCAGGCCGATCTGTCAGGGAGTTTCTGAGCATTTGTTCGCACGCAGGCCCGCTGGTTCGCCTAGTGGGGTTCACCATTGCAATTTCCGCGTAGTTGCCGCATCGTGGAAAGACGGTGGCAACCCCCGCGTTGAAGCGAAAGCGCAAGATCCTCCTCATCGATGACAACGAGGTGAGCCTTCATTTCGTGGCGAGCACGTTGCGCGAAGCTGGCTACGAAATCCGCACGGCGTCGGTCGTCGACGGCTTCGACAAGCTCGTGTCCAGCTGGAGCCCAGACGCGGTGCTGACCGACGTCAAGATGCCAGTGATGTCCGGCGTCGAACTGTGTCAAAAACTCAAGTCCAGTTACGAGACAGCGCACGTTCCGGTGATCCTCTTCTCGTCTCACCAGGAGGACGAGCTGGCCCGGATGGCGCGCAAGTGCGAGGCCGACGGCTACCTGAGTAAGGTCAACGGCCTCGACCGCCTCACCGAAGAGCTCGACGCGTTGATGCAGTCGATCTTGTGGTAGTCGGCCACGGCTGCTTCTGCCTACGGCCCGCCCGCTCCTGACTGGTGGCGAAGCTGATCCGTCGCGACGACGAGGGACAACAATCGGCACAACCGTACAGTTCATAAACGGTGCCGACAATCCACACGTCCTCGTCCGGCACAACGGCCGGCGCGGTGTACCGCCCGCACCCGGACACGGTACCGAGCTGGTCGTTGCCACCTTCCACTTCGTTGACGTACCAGTGCAAACCACACGCGTAGGCGTGCGCATACTCCTCGTCGCCGTAAATCATCTTGAACTGAACGGACTCCCCCGGTGCAACCGGCAGAGCTCCGTCGACGATCGGCAGACTGTCACCGGGACAGATGGGACAGCCGGCAAGTCCGAACAAACCAACAATGAGCAACACGCGTACGATGAAGTCAGTCTCACACCCGGCGACACACGGGACCACTAGCGCTGACTGACAATGCTACGCCCGGTCTGTGTGCCGGGCGTACGTGTGATTCGCCGCTGCCTCACATACGGCCAGCCGGCCGCTAGTAGCGCTGTGTGGTGTGCATCTTGGCTTCCATGTGGAAGTGGTCCCGATGGCGCCGGTCGTTACCAGGATGCAGGATTGACCGAAACAATTCGGTCTTCTTCATGATGCGGACGAACTTGCGCAGGGCGCGACTGCGCCAGTAGTGCTTCACGACCACCAGGGTCTTGCCCTTTTTGGTGCCCATCGATCGAATATCGACTGCCAGGCCCAGGTTGTGCCGGCTCAGGCGTCGGCTGCGCGGGATGTGACTGTGCCGATGAATGCTCGAGTAATGGATCTCGGTAATCCCGAGCGCCAGGATCTCTTTCGCGTGCATGGCAAACGCCCGGGCGAGATGACAATCCATCACCGTGCGACGCGTAAACACCGAGACGATCTTCACGCCGGCCAGGTTGGCATCGCGAATCTCGACAGGCGTCGCGATGCGGCCGATGCGGTTAGCCCGCCGCCACTTGACGTTGAGCTGAGTCAGGCTGCGCAGACACTCAAAGCCACGGCGAGCCATCGGCGCGGACGGCGGATAGCTCCACTGCTTTGGCAGGGTCGGCAGGCGTTGGTAGCGGCGACGCCGACGGCGTCTGCGACGACGTGCGCGTTTGCGCCGGTTGCGGATGCGCTTACCCTTGCGTGCGCGGCGTTTGCTCCTGTAGCTGCGCTTGCGTACGCGGCGCTTACTTCGGTACTTGCGCTTGCGAACGCGACGTTTACGAACTGTGCGCTTTGCAGTCCTGCGTTTGCGAACCGTGCGTTTGCGAACCGTGCGCTTGCGGGCCGTGCGCTTGCGGGCCTTGGTAGCTGACCGCTTGCGATGCTTCTTGGCCGTGTTCTTGGCCTTCGACCCGCGCAGCGGCTTGGCATCCGCCAGGGCACCGGGTCCAGCCAACCCGAGGGCCAGCACGCAAATCAGCAACATCCGCAACACGGCGCGACTATATCAGCGACCTACGATGACGCTACATTTTTGAGTTTCCGCCGGCGAAAAAACAGCGGCAGAAGTACCAGGAGCGTTGCGACAGCCGATCCATTGCTCCCACAACCCCCACATTTATCAGGCGGTTTCGTCGTACCCGCGTCCTGAGTCGGCCCGTCGGTCGGTGCACCATCGGTTAAGTTCACTCCTGCATCTACCCCCGGCGGCGCGTCGCAGTCGCCCACGGCAACCTGGACCTGAACCACATCCCAGGGCTCCTGGGTGCATGTTTCGGCCTGGATCGTCCCCGCATCGCACTGAAGCGGCCCGCGGATGTCGCAGAAGCGCATCATCGGCGTCCAGGTCTGGCCGTCGGAGGACGTCGCGATGGCGAAGAAGCTCGGCGCCCAATTCAGCCCACACGCGAACAGCAGTCCGTCGCTGCGCACACCGATACAGTTCATTGGCGGCTGCTCGGTCGGCGAGGTAAACGTGGTGCCGTTGTTAGCCGATACGCGGACACCGTCGATGAGTGAGCCGACGATCAAGCTGCCGCCGGCGCGAGAGAGTACCGCCGCGATGGTGTCGGCGACGCGTGCGATCTCAGTCCATGTCTGGCCTTTATCGACGCTGCGATACAGGATGTCGCCCAGCGGTGTGTTCGCCCGAACAGAGCTCGCAAACAGGGTGTCTGGGTCATCGGGTGCCACCGCCTCGAGAAGTAGCCTCGGTTGCGCGTGGTACTCCATGGTGCTCGTGGCCATCTGCTGCCACGTCGCCCCTCCGTTCTCGCTGACAAAGCCGAGAATGGTGTGCGCCGTTTTGGTGAACTGCAGACCCGTCACGTAGATTCTATCCGGGTCGCTCGGCGCAATTTTCACGCTTTGAAACCACACATCGTCACGGGGCAAGTTCGCCGAGACGAAGTTGAGTCCGTTATCGCTGCTTACCCAGACATCGTTGGTCTGGCCCCCGGTGAAGGTCACAGCCCATACCTTCCCGTCGCCGCCAACCTCGATATCGCTGACCCATTTTCCTTCCAGGTCCGTGACCGCGTCCCACTGGCAGGCCCCGTCGCGCGACACGCGGACACCCTCGTAGTTCGTGGCAAAGATCGCGCCGTCTGCAGCGACGGTATACGCCGGATCGTACGTTCCGGTGTAGCCGATCGCTTGCTCGCACACCCAATCGAAGTTCGTCCCGCCGTCCGTCGATACCAGCAAACCAAACGTCACCGGCACCAGAATCGTCTGGGTCTCCCCGGGGGTGAAGCCGACACCGGTCGATGTCGGAAACCGGCCGTTGGCGTCGGCGGTCTGGGCGCTCAGAGACAGAGCAACCAACGCGGCTAGAACGGTGAGCAATCGAGACATCGCGGCCCACTATAGCCATGACCGGCGTCTGGCCGATACAAACGACCTCACAACTAACGACAGTTGCCTCAGCCCGGCCAGTTGTTGAGGGTCAAGTGCGCGTGGCCCAGCTACCGACAGTTCTCAAACGTGACTTTGCCACGCAACGTGCCGCCCATGGGCAGCTGGCAGTCGAGCTCCAGGTGGCCATCCAGCAATCGTACGTCGTTCACGGTTGTATTGGTCTTGCGCACGGACCGGTCGAACGTCTTGCAGTCCTTCTTGGACAACAGCGCCAGCCGCTTATCGCCACGCTGAATGATCAGGGCCGGCCCATTGGCGACCGTCTCGGCCAGGCGAAAGCGCAGGCCACCACCAAAAAGGTCGACACCACTGAACCCGTTCCGCTGGCCGGAGTCGCAGCCATCGGGCGCGATCACCCAATCCCCCAGCTGCGCCCCTTTGGCCTCGAACTGGCCCTCAATCTTCTGAGAGAACATGCCGACGCAATACACGACAATCCCGCCAACGCCGGCCATCATGACGACGCTCAGCAAAGCCCAGGGCCACCACATCTTGATGCCGGACCGCCGCTTCGCCTTGCGCGTGGCTTTCTCGCTTTCCGCCTTGTCGCTGAGCTTGTCCTCTAGATCGTCGATCTCGGCGTCCTTCTCTGCGAGTTCCCGCTTTAGCGCCTCGCTGCGCGCATGCGCGGCTTCAAGTTCGTCTCGGTACCCCATCGTGCACACCGTAGCATCCCGGTGGCGTGTTGGCGCTCGCCGGTGCACACTTGGAGCGATGCACATCCGGCACGTCTTTGTCGTTTCACTGCTCCTGGCACTCGCTGCTGGATGCGGTCAGCCTGACAGCGACGCAAAGTCGCCCAAACCCACCGCCGACCGCACTCCGCCCACGCCCCGACAACCTACGCGCACGCCCAGTCCGTCATCGTTCAGCGCCGCCGACTACAAGAAGCGTATGGCCGAGCTAAAGGCGCTGGTCAAAACCAAGGCGCCGGACAGCGAGTTTCACTTCGTCGTGCAGAAGCCGTTCATCGTCATCGGCGACGAGGCGGGGGCCATGGTCGAGCAACGCGCGGTGCGCACGGTCAAGTGGGCGGTGGACAGACTGAAGAGCGCCTACTTTTCCCGGGACCCAAAGACCATCTTGAGCGTCTGGCTGTTCAAGAGCAAAGCCAGCTACCGCAAGCACACCGCGGCCCTGTTCGACGATCATCCCGACACGCCGTACGGCTACTACTCATCGGGCCAGCAGGCGCTGATCATGAACATCGCCACCGGCGGCGGAACCCTGGTCCACGAAATCGTGCACCCGTTCATCGAGGCAAACTTCCCGGACTGTCCTTCCTGGTTCAACGAGGGCCTGGGCTCGCTCTACGAGCAGAGCAGCTCCCGGGCGGGCGAGATTATCGGCTTGACCAACTGGCGTCTCGCAGGTCTGCAAACGGCGATCTCCAAGGGCACCGTGCCCAGCTTCAAGACCCTCACCTCGACCACGACCACTGAGTTCTACGAAAAGGATCCCGGGACCAACTACTCCCAATCGCGCTACCTGCTGTACTACCTGCAGGAGAAAAAGCTGCTCCGCAAGTACTACAGGCAGTTCCTCGCCAACGCCAAAACGGACCCGACGGGCTACGCAACCCTGCAGAAAGTGCTCGGACTCACTGACATGCCGGCCTTCCAGCGGAAATGGGAACGGTACGTTCGCTACCTGCGCTATCCTTGACTAACAGCTGTTAGCGCCGACCGGCTTGTATGTGGCAAGAGGTGCGTGCCATACAGCCGATTGGCATCATGCGCACACTACCTATCCTAATCCTATCGCTTTGCGTCGGCGCGGCTGGTTGCGTCGACACCACCACCGGCAGCGAGGACATCGACGTCGGCTCTACGTCGGCGCCGCTGATCAACGCCAACCTCGTCGAGGCCGGCGAGGACCCAGCCGTGGTTGCACTGGTGTCGTCGAACGGCTCCCCTTTCTGCACTGGCACCCTGGTCTCACCGAGCGTCATCGCCACCGCTGCACACTGCATCGAAAGGGCGGGCCCCGACCCTGCCATCTCCGCCTTCTTCGGCAACGACGCATACGGTATTGGGCGCAAGGTCGACGTGACGGCGGCAGTGGAACACCCGGACTACAACAGTCCAAACGGTGAGGTGGTGCCGGACGACATCGCCCTGTTTCGCCTCAAATTCGCTCAAGATCCAAGCCTGCCTGTCGCGATGCAGACGACTCGCCCCATGGTCGGCGACCCGGTTCGTCGTGTTGGCTTCGGCAGGTACGACCAGCAAAACAATTTTGACGGACAGAAGCGCACCGGACCGACCACGGTCACCGGATTCTTCGGTAACGCGCTGGTGACCGGTGGCGCTGGCGTGAGCACGTGCGGCGGCGACTCAGGTGGCCCCGCATTCATCACCGGCGCCGACGGGGTCGAGTACCTCGCCGGCGTGCATTCATACGGCGCGCGCCTCAACGACGTGTGCCAGCCGAACAATGACGGATCGACCATCGTCTCCGAGTATCTGGAGGACTTCATCATCCCGTGGATTCAGGAAAACGACCCGGTGTGTGGTCAGGACTCGATTTGCGGCTACATCGGCTGCATCGACGATCCCGACTGCACACCCTGCGGCCCCGACGGCACGTGCGTCGACGACTGTCCCCTGCCGGATCCAGACTGTCGGACCATGGGTGTGGGTGAGATCTGCCAACTAGGGACCCAGTGCCTCAGCGACCTGTGCGTGTTCTACGAAGGCGACCAGAACTTCCATTACTGCACCGAAGAGTGCGACCCAGCAGCCGACGAATGTCCCACTGGCATGGAGTGCAAGAACTTCGCGGGGCAGAACCTGTGCGGGTTCATCGACACGCCACCGGGCGTGCTCGGCGCCGAGTGCACTGAACACGTCGAGTGCGGTTCCTACAACTGCGAGCAAGGCGCGTGCGTGTACTCCTGCGATCTGTCCCAGGGCAGGGGCTGTCCGGCGGACTTCGAGTGCAGCAGCCTCGACGACGGCGCGAATTTCTACTGTCATGCCACCGAGTCCGGTGGCGGTGGCGGTGGCGGTTGCTCGTCCGGTTCCGGCGGCGGGAATGGTGGAACGAATACGGGTCACCTGCTGCTGATCTTCGGCGTAGTACTCGTTCTACGCCTGCGGTATAACCGCGCGCGATGCGCCGCCAACTAGTATCTGTTGCCCTCGCGCTTAGTTTCGCTGGCGCCGCCTGCGCCGACGACGACAGCAACAAGCGTCCGCCGCCCGATCAGTGGTTATTCGGCGGGGACCGCGGCGCCGAGATACGTGTGCCCGACGCGTATGACCACAACGAACCAACGCCGCTGCTCGTCGTGCTCCACGGCTACCGCGCGTCCGGGCTAACCCAGCTCGTTTACGCCCGGCTCGACCTGCTGGTCAATGACCAGAACGTGCTTGTCATCGCCCCCGATGGCACCGTCGACGAAGACGGCAAGAGATTCTGGAACGCGACCGATCGCTGCTGTGACTTTTGGGATACCGGCGTCGACGACCTGGGTTACATCAGCGGCCTTATCACCGAGATCAGCGGTGTGTGGAACGTTGATCCCAAGCGGGTCTACCTGTTCGGCCACAGCAATGGCGCGTTCATGTCGTATCAACTCGCCTGCCATCACGCCGACAAGATCGCAGGCATCGTGACTCTGGCAGGAGTGGCACAGCTCGACGAAGCTGCGTGTAACCCGAGCGAACCCGTCAGCGTGCTCCACATCCACGGCGACCAGGATCCTGATGTGCCGTACAACGGCGAGACCACGGCACCGAGCGCCGAAGACAGCACAGCCTACTGGGCTGGCTACAACGGCTGCGCGGGCACGCGTACGCTACTCGACGAGCGCCTCGACATCGACGGCCTGGTCGACGGAGCCGAAACGCGCATGGAGAAACACGACGGTTGCCCCGAGGGTGTGAACGTCGACCTGTGGACCCTGGAAAACAGCGGCCACGTGCCCACCTTCCCGGACGCGTTCGCAACGCTGGTCTGGGACTGGCTAGCGGCGCACCCGAAGCGCTAACGCCCGCGGCACTCTTTCACGCCGCCGCCGTCGTCAGATTGACTCGCGGTATTCGGCGACGAACGTGAAACAGATATCCATGCCGATAGACCAGTCGTTTGGCGGCATGTCACCGGTCATGCCCAAGCCGAACTCGAGCTCGTCGGCTTCCAGGTAGTCCACCAGGTTAAATGTGCCCGCCGCCTCGAGGAACAAGGTGGTCCGGTCGCTGCTGGTGTTGTACGGGAAGTTCTCGAACTCGATATCCACCAACTTGACTGGTGGCAGCTCGATCTCCGGGTGTGTAGCGGTCATGTCCAGATGAACGCTGTCGACGAAATGCAGGTTATCGATCCCTTGCTTGGCTTCGATCGCCACGCCAAGCAGCGTGACCTCTGTGACCTCCCAGCCCTCGGGAACGTCGATATTGAACGCGCCCTCTCCTTCTTGCTCGGCGCCATCCTTGGTCAGGGTCGCGGTGACCGTACCACCGGCGTCGCCGGGTATATCGGCGGTCAGCCCGGTCACGCATACCTCTTTGGACTCGACCTCGACGACCAGCACGTTGAAGTTGCACGCACCCAGGAGCGCGAGCAGTACAGCGGGTATGACCATAATGAGTTTCATCAGTGACCTTTAGAAATAGACGATCGCCCCGAACCGCGCCGACAGCGTGTAGAACAACAAGGATGGATCATCGCGGATCTCGACCATGGGCTCGCCGTCTTCGACGTCCTCGGCGAACAGCTCGTTAATGTTGCTCGCTTTGGTCATCATGAAGCTCATGCCCACGTGAAAGTAGAACGTGAACCGGCGGATGCCCATCTCCACGCCGACGTGCGCGTTGCCGTAGTTGTAGCCGACTGACTTGAGCACGCCGAGGCTGGTCTCTTTGTCACCCGTAAACACACCCGCGAGTTCGTTGGCATCGCCGGGGAAGTAGTGACCCGCCTCGAGGCTGAACGACCCGCTGAACGTTCCGGGGTTGGTGAGCATTGTCGCGCCGGCGCGAAGGCCTTTGCTAATCAGGTTGTAACCACCGCCGACGTGAAGTCGAAGTTGAGGTGACGGCCGGTAGATGAAGGAGGTGTTGACGCCATCGGGCAGGCCGGCGTCCACCATCACGCCATAGGTATGATCGCGCGCTGGCAGAGGCTGTGCCGACGCGGCTTGCGCTAGCAAGCAAAGCGCTGCGCACGCGCCGATGATCGCAACTGTGTACCTAGCTCCCATGTCTCCCCAGACCGGGGAAAGCCTACTGCAGGAGCAGCCTTACAAAAACTAAAAAGTGCGAGGAGAAGCAGTGCCAGGAGTCACATCCGGACTCAGAAAACTGAGTCCGGATGTGGGGAGGAGGGATTGAGCTGGGAATAGGCTAACTAAGACAATCAAGCGACGTCATGTCGGGGCAAGACGCGACGCGGCTAAGCAAAGCTAAGTAGATCAAATCTGCACTGTTCGGGGGACGAGGCTGCGCTAGACGCCTTCGCCTTCACCTTCGCCTTCACCTTCGCCGCCACCTTCGCCGCCACCTTCGCCGCCACCTTCGCCTTCACCTTCGCCTTCACCTTCGCCTTCGCCTTCGCCTTCACCTTCACCTTCACCTTCGCCTTCATTGCATTCGGGCTTGTCAGGATGCTCAGCGCAGTAGTCCGGCTCCTCGGTGCACTCGGCGTGCTCCGGGTTCTCGGTGCAGAAGTCGGGCTCGTCAGTGCATTCGGCATCGTCGGGGTGCTCTTCGCAGTAGTCGCCCTTGTCCTCGCCCTCGGGGCACGTACAGGACTGCTCACAGGTGGGCTCCGCGTCGCCTTCGCCGGCCGCGCATTCTTTGACGCAACGCAGACCGCCGTTGCACTCGGTAACGCACTTCGTGCCGTAGTCGGTTTCGTGGCACTCGGTCACGCAGCCTTCGTCCTCGCAGACCGCATCTTCGCCAGCGGGCTCTTCGTCGCCGCCGTCGTCGTCTTCACCGCCGAAGCAGATGACGCCGCTGCCATTGTCGTAGCAACTGATGGTCGCGCCATCGTTGCTGGTGATATCGCCCGAGCAACCGATCAGCAGGGCAAACGGAATAATCGAACCAAGGGTAATAAGTCGAGTCATTAGTCTTTAAGCTCCTCTAAGGCTGAAATCCACACGCACTCCCCCTTAGAGCAACGTCCGTGCCGGCGTGCGGCCCCTTAGTTTCCAGGAACTTCCCTCGGTGTGCGCCCAACTGTGCGGCGCGAGTGTGCGCCCAACTGTGCGGCAACCGCACAGCGCACTCAGTGGCGGAGCGGGCGTCCCATCACCACATTTGGCGCAGGCGGGCGCCCACGTCTATGGCGGTCTTACGCGGTCCGCTGGCGAGTTCCAGTTCGCCAACGCCACGTCCGCGACTCGCGCTCTCGAACTTGTCGAGGATCGTCGTCGGCACGAAGCGGCTCACGGGTGTGTACAGGTGTCGGTCGCCAAACTTGCGTTGATTGTGAACGAACATGCGCATGGGATGGACCAGGTGCAGCTGGTCGCGTGCCCGAGTCATCGCCACGTACAGCAAACGCCGCTCCTCCTCGATGTGCTTCGGCGAGTCACACGCCATGTCCGACGGGATGCAACCGTCGGTCACGTTGAGCACGAAGACCGCATCCCACTCCTGGCCTTTGGCCGAGTGAACCGTGGACAGGATCAGGTAGTCCTCATCCAGTAACGGGTCGCCGGCTTGATCGCCCGACGCGGACGGCGGATCGAGTGTTAGCTCGGTAAGGAAACGCTCGCGCGATGGATACTCGGTCGCGATCTGACTCAGCTGCTCCAGGTCACCGGCGCGCACGTGAGCGCCGTCGTAGAGCTGTTCCAGCAGAGGATCGTAGAACGCGCGCACCAGCCCCATCTGCACCGACCAGGGGGTATCGGCGTCGTGCAATCGCCCGAGCAGCTCGCATAGCCCCGGCCACAACTCACGGGTCGCCGGCGGAGCAACAAAGGTCGTTAGCGCCTTGAGCCCCCGAGGCCCGTCGTCCGTATCCTCCGCACCGGTCTTGCCAGAATTGTCCACATGCTCCAATGCGCGGCGCGCGCATGCCGGACCGACCCCGGGCAACAACTGGAGAACGCGAAACGCTGCAACGGAATCTCTCGGGTTCTCCGCCCAACGCAATATGCACAGCATGTCTTTGACGTGGGCCGCCTCGAGAAACTTGAGACCCCCGAACTTTACGAACGGAATGTTCCGTCGCCCCAACTCCACTTCGAGAGCGTCGCTGTGGTGCGAGGTTCGGAACAGTACCGCCTGGCGTTTCAGGTCCACGCCCGCTTCACGATTGGCCAAGATCGTATCGACGACGTAGTCGACCTGGGTGGTCTCGTCCTCGACGGTGATCAAACGTGGTTTCTGCTGCGAAGGGCGAGTGCTGTGCAGCTGTTTGCAGTACCGCTCCGTAGCCAGGCCGATAACCGCGTTGGCAGCGGCCAGGATCGGCTGGGTGGACCGGTAGTTTTGCTCGAGCATCACCACTTGGGCGTGCTCATCGAACTGCTTCGGGAACTGCAGAATGTTCTGCACGTCCGCCGCACGAAACGAGTAGATGGATTGAGCGTCGTCGCCCACGACAGTCAGCCCCTTCCCGGTCGGCTTCATGCCGAGCAAGATGGCGGCCTGCAACGCATTGGTGTCCTGATACTCATCCACCAGAACGTGATCGAAGCGGCCACCGACCTCAGCTGCCAGTTCCGGCTCAGCCATGAGGTGGTACCAGTAGAGCAGCAAGTCGTCGTAGTCGAGCAAGTGCCGCGCCTGCTTGGCCTCCACGTAGCTTCGAAACAACGCGCGCAGTTCGTCCGCCCAGTCCTCGCACCACGGGAACGACTCGTGTAAACACGTCTCGAGAGGCTGCTGCGAGTTGACCACCCGCGAGTAGATCGACAAGCAGGTGGACTTCTTTGGAAAGCGTTTCGCCCTCTTTGCTAGCCCGGCTTCGGTGCGCAGCAGGTTCAGCAGGTCGGCCGAGTCAGAGCGATCCAGGACCGTGAACGACGGGTCCAGGCCCACGTCGCGGGCATGAATTCGCAGGAGGCGATTCGCAATGGAGTGAAACGTGCCCGACCAGCGAATATCGGCGCCCCTGCCCTGCTTGCGCGCGGTCTCGCGCAAGATGCCCTGGGACCGACGAGTCATCTCCATCGCCGCGCGGCGAGTGAAGGTCAGCAGCAGGATGCGGTTTGGGTCCACCCCGGACAGGACCAGATGCGCGACTCGGTGCGCGAGGGTCTTGGTCTTGCCGGAGCCAGCGCCGGCGATTACGAGCAATGCGCGATTATCGTCGGGCGCGAACTCCACCGCCGATCGCTGCGCAACGTTTAAGCCATCAACCGCGGTCATACACAAACACTATCCTAATGTTCAGGTATGACAAACAAACTGGCGGAGCGAATCAGAGCAGGATCAGTGCGACTATGCGGCGATGACCGACGAGATCGACTGGGCCGGACGCTGGCGCGATCGCCGATTGGGGTTTCACAAGTCCGGCGTGCACGACGACCTGCTCACGCACCAAGAACGCTTCCTTGGAGACGGAAACCACCGTGTACTCGTACCGTTATGCGGCAAGTCCGTGGACATGGTCTGGCTCGCCAAGCAGGGCAACAGCGTGGTCGGCGTGGAGTGGGTCGAGGCAGGAGTACGTGAGTTCTTCGCCGAGCACGAGATCTCCCCCGAGATCACCAGCCATGGCCCATTCACCAGCTTCACCGCCGGGGCGATCACGATCCTTTGCGGCGATGTGCTGACGCTGAATGACGCCCCCATCGAACCCTTCGACCGCATCTGGGATCGCGCGGCTCTGGTCGCCCTGCCGCCGGATACCCGGCAAAGCTACGTCGCGACCCTGCGCGCCGCCGCTGCCCCAGGGACGCTCGTGCTCCAGAACTCATTCACGTACGAACAGAGCCGCATGAGCGGCCCCCCGTTCTCGGTCTCCGCCGAGGACATCGGCCGCCTCTACGACGGCTGCGAGATCGAACTACTGCAGGAGAGAGACGACCTCGCCACTATCCCGTTTACCGACTACGGCCACGAGTACTGGCTGACCAGCACCTACCTCATCCGTTTGTAATCGACACGTACGGCTGGGCTACTGCGGCGCCGGCAGCGTCACCGTCTTGGACCACAGCACGTACTTGTTGTCGAATGTTTGCTTCAAGGCGAGCTCGTACTGCTCCACCACTGCGGGCAGCATCTTGGCCTTGTTGCGTAGGGAGACCTGGTAGAAGCGCCGATAGAACTCGTCAGGGTCGACTTCGACCTCGAGCTTTACCGTGGCCGCCGACGCGTGTCGGCCTTTGCCGTACGTAAACGTGCGCGTCGCTTTGGGTGGGATGCGTGTGTCTTCGATCTCTTTCGATAGGTTCGTCGGCACGCGTCGCTGGATCCGATGTTGTACCGCCGTACCATCAATCGCCTTGCCCGCCGCGTTCAGCTGCACGAACCGTACGTAGACGGCAGGCGTCACGTACGTCGGAAACATGTGGCCAACGCCGCTGTTCTGCACCGTGATCGCCATCGCCTTCGGGCCGCCGGCTTCGTTCTTGACCAGGATGGTCACCCCCGAGGCAGTCATCGCCTTGTCGTGAATGCCGCGCCACAGATGCTTGCGATCGGGCATGTGGCAGCCCTGGCACTGCTTGCCTTCCTTGGCGTAGGGCGATGCCTTCCACTCGAGATACGTGTTCTCGAGGTACTTGCCGGCCAATGCAAACTCGCCTTTGACGAACTGATGACACGACGCGCAGAACTCACTCTTGCTGAAGAACGGCTTCACCTTGTAGCCACCGTGCGGCGCGGTGGCCAGGGGCGGATTCTTCCCTTTTGGCCCATAGAGCACCCGTTCACGCATGTGGCAGGCGGCGCAGGTCAGCCCCTGTTTGTAGAGCGCCGGGTCGTAACTCGCGTTAGCCCGATTGGTGCCGGGCACGACTTTGTACTGCTCCGTGAGCGGAAAGTGGCAACGCGCGCAGTTGGTCAGCTGCGGAGTTTTCGATGCGAGCTTCTCGATGATCTGCGCGTGGAATCCCGGGTCGATGGCCCTGGAGTGGCGCGACCCCTTCCACAGATTGTGCTGATCAGGATGGCAGACGCCACAATCCTTGGGCAGCAGCGAGTTCTCAATCGCCGTCTTGAACTTGCCGGGCCCCTGATTGGGGATGGGCCGCTTCCAATACGACGCGAGGTCCGCGGGCGGGGTGTACGTCACCGTCGGCGTTGGATTCGGGTTGGTCTTCGGCTTGCGCTCGGTCTTCTTCGACTTACTGCAAGCGACGACCAGCGCCACGACCACGAGAACGCCCAAGCAGGACTGCACAGCACGGCTCATTGGTGGAGTCGTTTATCACCATCCGACAAGCCGCGCTAGCCACGTCTGCGACGACCGCGAATCGCGAGCCACACGGATGCCATCGACACGGTAAACGGGACCAGGTAGCACAGCCCGGCCTTCGCCCAGAAGTGCGGACACACCGGCTCTTCGCCAATATGGTCCCCATGATTGATCATGATGAGTACCGAACCCACGATGAGTGAGATCAGGACCGCTCGGCCCAGATTTGCGCGCAGCTGCTGAATCAATGGACGATCCATTCGCCGCGAGCATAGTGCAGGTCCCGAGCCAGCGCGGGCAGTATATAAATTCAGCCTATTACGCCGACGAGCCACTCCATAGTGGAATGTATAGCTCTCCGTTCTGAGGGTGCATGCGTAAGGGCGCTAGCACTCGCCGCTTGCGCTATTTTTTCGTCGTTTTCCATATTGGAATACCCCATCATCCATATTGGAATATAAAAAACGTAACCGATAAGGATTTGTGTCGTAGTTCCCATGTCTTGGCAACGCTCCAAACTGGCACGAATGGTGCCCCCACAAAGGCTCGGATATGAAAGCTGCTGACCTAGATCTACTAGAGCTCCTCGAACACGATCCCGCCGCTGGGAGCATTCAGTTCAAAGACCGACGAATGCTCCTTTGGGATGCCGACGCGTTCGGCAGTCTGCGGCAGGAACTCATCGAAAGCCTGGGCATAGATCGGGCTCGACCCATCCTTCGACGATTCGGCTTCGCGAACGGATACCGCGATGCGCTGACTACCGGCGAGATGTTCAAGTGGGATAACGACCTCGAGTGGTGGCTGTCTTGTCCCGCGCTGCAGAGCCGCGAGGGCAAGGTCAACCCGAAGCCAAAGCACCTGGTCGTCGACCGCGAACAAGGCACCTTCGAAATGGAGGTCGTGTGGACTCATAGCTACGAGGCTGGCCAGCACGTGCGCGTGTTCGGAGAAGCTGAACGGCCAGTGTGCTGGACTCTCTCGGGCTACGCCTCTGGATTCTCTTCCGCGCTCATGGGCGAAGAGGTCTACATCGTCGAGGAGCAGTGCGTCGCCCAGGGATTCGACAGCTGCCGCGTCGTCGGTAAGACCAAGGCCGCCTGGGGCGAACACGCCGAAGCACACGCCGGTGAGTATCAGGCGCATAACCTTGCCGCCGACTTGGAAGCTCGCGATGCCGAGTTGCGCCGGCAACGAATCGTGCTTCAACGCAAGGACCGCGAACTGGCGAGTCTACGTGGAGACGACCTGGACGTTCGCGGCGGCATCGTGTGCAAGAGCCCCAACGTGCGCAAAGCGCTGCAATTGGCTCGTACTGTCGCCAAGGTCGACATGACGGTTCTGATCACAGGCGAGAGCGGCGTCGGCAAGGAACTACTCGCGCGCTACGTGCACGACGAATCCGCTCGCGCCGCAGGACCGTTCATCGCGATCAACTGCGGCGCCCTGCCAGAGAACCTGCTCGAAAGTGAGTTGTTCGGTCATATCAAGGGTGCGTTCACCGGCGCCCACTCCGATACTCGCGGCTTGTTCGAGGCCGCGCGCGGGGGCACGATCTTCCTCGACGAAATCGGCGAAACGTCCCCATCGACCCAGGTCAAACTACTACGCGTTCTTCAAGAACGTGAGGTCCGCCCGGTCGGGTCTACCAAGTCGACGCCGATCGACGTGCGCGTCGTTGCCGCGACCAACCGGGACCTGGACGCCATGGTCGCGGGGGGGGAGTTTCGCAAGGATCTGTTCTACCGCCTGCGTGTTGTCGGCGTCGATCTTCCCGCGCTTCGCGACCGGCGCGATGATGTGCTCGCCCTTGCCCGCCAATTCATCACCCAGGCATGCCAGACGTACGGCCTCGAGCGACGCTCCTTGTCCCCAGAAGCGATGGAAGTGCTTACCAGCTATCGCTGGCCTGGAAACGTCCGCGAACTGCAGAACGCCATCGAACGCGCGGTCGTGCTGACCGGCGTAGGCACGAGAATCGAGCGGGACCATTTGCCCAGCGAGACCTATGCTGACGGCGGCAGCAACGGCGTCAGCTTCGACGATGTGATTCCCATGGCCGACATGGAACGGGCGTATGTCATGAAGGTGCTCGACCATTTCGCCGGCAATCGTACACACACCGCGCGGGCATTGCGCATCGGCACAAATACCCTGTGGCGCAAGCTCAAGGCGTGGGGAGTCCCGCCCGCACGTTAGCGACCCCCGCCGCTGGTCACGTCGTTTTTTTCGTGACACTTTGCTCCGACGCTCGTCGATCGTTGTAAGGAGAAAGTCCATGAAGCCCCACCAAACGCGCTACCTGCGTGTCGCGACCGTTGCGTTGGCCATCGGCCTTCTCGGCTTGTTCGCCGCATGCAGCAAAGACAAAGACAGCAAGTCGAAGACGACGTCAGCCTCTAAATCGGCCGGCACTAGCCAGCTGATTGCGGTGAAGTTTCACGCTGACTACTGCAAATCATGTAAGGCGATCGCGCCAACCATCGAGGCCGTGAAGAAGAACTTCAGCGCTAAGAATGTTCAGTTCGTCACACTGGACTTCACCACGGACGACTCAAAAGCAGCAGCTGCAAAGCTGGCGAAGGCCCACGGCCTGACCGCGATCATGGATAAACACGGCCCGAAAACCGGCTTCGTTTTGCTCGTGAACGCCAAGAGTCACGAAGTGTTGGAGCGCCTCACGAAGAAGCAAAACGCCGCCGAGTGGACCACGTCCATCAAGAAGCACGTATCGAAGGGCTAGCAACCCCGGTTGCCCTGGCCCGAAACCAATTGCTCGCGCCGTCCCCCAATGCGACAATACGGGCTTGATCCTACGCTTTAACTTACCATTTACAGTAGTTGCACTCGCCGCGCTCGTCGGCACGGGCTGCGCCACAGCTGGCGAACCGGATAACCCATCCGCTGACGCCCAGATCTTCGTCATCGGTGACGCCAGGCCCGGCTCGCCGGACGCACCGATCAACAACCCCACTCCTGATGCGATGGTGGTCGTCGGAACCCCCGACGCCATGGTCGTCGGGCCGCCAGACGCGATGGGCTGCGTCGACATGGTGATTCAGTTCCTCGCAAACGCGAACTTCGACCTCGGCTCCGGCGGCGGATGGATCGAAAACGGCGCCGGTTATCCCATGGTGCTCGCTCCAACGGACCCGACCTATCCCCTACCCGTCACTCCTCAAACTGGCAACTACGCAGTATGGATGGGCGGCCTCGACTCCGCGACGCGTTCCATTTACCAGGACGTCGTGATTCCCGCAGGCGCGACGAACGTCAGCGTGACCGGGTACCGATATATCGCCACGGAAGAAATCGCCGGCGTCTACGACACGTGGACCGCGACCCTGCGCAACACGGGCGGTGGCGTCATCGAGACCCTTGGCTCCTTCACCAACGCGGACGCCCTCGAAGCGTGGACCGTGTTCGCTTACTCGCCGATTACGAACATCGGCGGGCAGACGATTCGACTGCATCTCGAAAACACCAACGACATCACCAACAACACGAACTTCTTCATCGACTCGCTCACGCTGAGCGCGACTGTTTGTCAGTAAGCCAATAACGCCGCGGGCGCTTTGCCCAACAGCTAGTTCGGCTTCGAAAGTTCTGGTTTTGCGGCCAGCTCGGGTTTTGCGTTGCCGCGCACGCACGGTCCCGGGCGCTGATAGCGCTCGCCACGCGCCCGCTTGAACAACGTGCTCGAACGCCACTTCAGGTAGTTCTTCGTCATCTGGAACGCGCTCTCAGCGCTCATCCACGGGCTCTTGATCTTGCCGAGTTCGACCAGGAACAGGACCTGCTCGGCGACACTGACCGGGCAGCCCTCAAAGCGAATATGCGAAGCCGCTTTGTGTTTGCGCAGCTTCGCCATGGTGGACGCGGTCTTGACGTAAATGTCATCGGCCTTGGCCGTGTGGGGGTCCTTGGTCGAGCGATCTTTGTAGACGCTCTTGATCTGCACGAGCTCGCCGTTGATGTCGCCCTTCCACGTCGCGCAGTCGCCGACGAAGATGACTTTTTCGCCCGGCTTGGCGTCGATGCCGCCCTTGTAGTTGCCGAACACGATATGCATCTTGGGCATCTTTTCGTCGCACTGGTCATCGTACAGGCGCAGGATCTCGATGGCCTCTTCGATGGCTCCGGGGCAGCCACCCCAGCAGTAGTCCGTGTACTCCTCCTCTGGAGGCGGACCGGCGTAGGCGGTGATGTTGGTGCCCTCGAAGTACTTCTCGACGCGGATGAGCCCGGTCTTGAAACCGTTGCCGCGCTCGCGCGCTTCCTCGATGGTCACGTCGCCGCTGATCTCGATGTCAGCCAGATCGATGGGACCGAAACCGTCCTCGTGAGCGAAGTTGATGTGCTCCACCGTGCGCGCGTCCAGGCCGATGATGTTGCAGCACACGGAGTCGAACGCGACCTGGTTGTTGCCCATGATGATCAGGTTCAGGTCGAAGGGAATTGGCGTGAGCATGCGCCCCTCTCCGGCCGTGATCGCGTCAATGGCGATGAACTGAGGCTGCACGATGTACTGCAGGTCGCGAATCTTGTCGTTCAGTCGATGATCGTGATCGATGAGGCGGTGGCGATCGTCCTGGATGCCGATGTAGTTCTTGATCGAGAAGGTCACCGTCGTCCACGGATGAGCCTTGAACTTTGGGCAGTTGACGAAGAAGTCAGCGCGGGCGACCGGCTCCGGCGTGAACACGTAGTCGCGCAAACGCTTCTCGTGACGCAGCTGAATCTCGACCTGGGGCTCCTCCTCGAAGAAGTATTGCTTGAGGCCAAGGCGTTTAATCATCGGGTTGAACTCCGCGCCCTCGAACGCCGCCCGAGTGGGCACCGTGATACCGCAGCGTTCCCCGATTGCCAGCTCGCGCACACGGCCGTCGTCGCGATCGCGAAGCGCGCGCATGACGCCTTCGGCAAACTCCTGACGAACGTGGGCGTTCTTGAACAGCGGCCCTGACGCGACGATGTTTGGCTTCATCAGCGTGCGCCCGTATGGGCGGAGATCGAGTTCCTCCATCCCTTCGCGCACAATGGCGCGAATACGCTCGGGGTCATAAGAATCGCAGTGGCGGATGATTACACGAGCGTTCTGATTGGGATGCACGCCCGAACGCTAACAGGCACCCGTCAGGCGATCAAGGCCGGGCTGTCGGCCCTGGCGAGGCGCCGCCAGGCCGGGACAAAGCGCGGCCCAGGTACTCCACTGCCGCCGCCAGATCGAGGCGCCCGCGACCATAACTGGGGCTTGTCGCGGCTTTAGATTCACCTGGGGCGTGAACCCGTTTGGCGCCCGAGAGCAGCGCCTTGACGATCAGCGCAGACGACGCCTTCGGCCATGCCGCGCGCAGCACGGCGACCGCTCCGGACACCAGTGGCACCGCGTGCGACGTGCCCGTCCACGAGTAGTACTTGCGGTCATCGACAGTGCGGCCGCTGCCCTCGGCGTGTTTGTTGGCCGCCGGCCCAACGACGCCTGCACCTGGCGCGACGAGGCAGTGTTCGGTGACGGCTTCAGGACTCTTGCCACAGCCCATGGAGATGAGCCGCCCCTTTCGATCCACCGCGCCGACGGCGATCATCTTGCCCGCCAGTTGGGTGTCTGTGGCGAAGCCAACCGGGAATCCGTGACGCTCCTCCGCCCCCTGCGCCAGGCTCGCGACGAGAACAACGCCGTTCGACGCGGCCGCGCGAAGGACATTGCGAAACACCGCCATGTCCTTATCGTTGACCAGGTCGAGTTTGTTGCCGGCGATAGGCGCACCGAGTTTCAACCCGTCGTCGCTGTTGGCGACGTCGCAAGCAGTCGCAACGCGGGTGGCCGTGCTCGCGTGTTCGTTGTTACACACTCCGCCGGCCCAGCTGATGCTCACCACATGCACCCCCGCTTTCTTGGCGGCGGCGATGTCGATGACTCGTCGCTCGCTGAACGCGACGATCTTTGCGTCGAACGCCACGCCGTGCATGCCCAGAGAATCGCGCCGCCCGGCTATGGTGCCGGCGATGTGGGTACCGTGGGCATCGGTATAGCCGCTACCGTCGGTCATGCCAGCGATTGGCGTATGACCTTTTGCGTGCTTTGCGCCGACGAGATCGCCGTGGCTAAAGTCGATTCCAGCGTCACTCACCGCAACGACGCTGCCCAGTCCGGCCACGGCCAGACCATTTTTTTCGAGCAACGCGTACGCCTCGGCGGTTCGAATGGCCTCGAGGGCCCACTGGCGCTTGTACTCTTTGGTGCGGTAGCGGTCGATGCGCGTCGCGTCGGAGCTGGTGAGTGATTGCCAACCGTGCGCCCTCTTGGGCTGGCTGGTCGCTCGACCTTCGGGTTGGTCGTCGCCACCGCCGGCGAGAGGGTCAGGCTTGGCGGTTCCACCGCAAGCTGTGCACAAGAGGAGCGCGGCGACAAAAAGGTGAGTGGTCACCCCCGGACCGTAACAACCAGGGGTGACCTCCGGGGCTCAATCCCTATTTTCGATTTAGCGGAAGGAAAACAGGTAGGAGAACGAGCCACCGGTTCGAGTCTTGGCAAAGCGCGCCATTTGCACGCGCTCCTTGACGCAGGCAGCCAGGCTGCTGTTGGGCGCCGACGAGATCAGTGCGCCGGTAACCACGCCCGCCTTGTTGACCGTGAGCGCGACAGTCACCTGGCCAGCACCCCAACCGCGGGTACCGCACTGGTCCACGCGCCAGCGTACGGCGGCGATACCAGCGTTGATCAGGTTGCGGCTGAGCGTTTTATGGGTGGCCTTGTCGGCCGCCGGCGTCTTGGTTGCGGTGCGGTCATGGCCTTTGAGGAATGGCTTGCACTCCGCGGGCGGATTGTCGGCGAGCATGCACTCGACTTCGTCCCAAACGACATGCTGTTTGTGCGTCGGGCGCGGACGCACGACGGGCGGCTTGGGCTCCGTGCGCACGGTCAGCGTCGGTCGCGGCTGGCGGCGAACGGTCGGCGTTTTGCGGCTGGTGTTGTCCGTGTTGTCCGTGCTGTCCGTGTTGTCGATGTCCTCGACGGGCTCTTTGTTGTCGTCGGTCCACTCGGTCCACTCGTCCGAACCGGGCTGCGGCGAACCGTTATCACTGCCGACGTTGTGGTACTGGCCGACGGCCTGAGCCGTGGCGGCAAAGCCAGCGGTCGAGGGTCGCTCGTATGTAAGGGCCACGAAGGTCGCGGCGACCGCAGCGGCGGCACCTAGAACACCGGCGGCGGCGTACTTCCAACCGGTGCGAGACTTGGTCGGCGCCTCCGGCAAGACGATTTGCAAAGTTCGGTCGTATGGATTCGGCGCAAACGTCGTGAAGTCCGGTTCGTCTTGAACTGGGACAGCCGGCGCGATGACCTCCTCGGAGAAGTAGCCGTCGGCGATGGTCAGCATGTCCAGCAGGCCCGAGGTGACGCCAGCAGGCTGGGAAGCTTCAGCTGGCAGCTCGGGGGGCAGCGGCGCCGGCTTGGACCGTACAGCGGACCGTACGGCGGACGGTACATCCGACAGCAGATTCGCTGACAGCAGTACCGGCTCGGGATCCGCCGGTGCCATGACCACGGGTTCCACGACGATGGACGGCTCGTCCTTCAACTGCGCGGGTATGTCGATCGTCGGCATCGTTCGCACTGGAACGGGCGGCGGCGTAGCACGGCGAGACGTCGGCGGCGGGGGCGGAGTTTTGCGTCGGCGGGGTCGCGCCGGCATTGCCGTGAGCCGCGTAAGTGGCGTCTTGGCAAAGGTTTTCCAGGTAAACAGGATCGAGTCTTCGCCTGTCTGGGTGTTCTCTACACTCTCGGTCGGAGCGGCGCGCAACGCGATGCGTTGGCCACAGCGACGACAGTTGACCCGCACGACTTTCTTGCCGGCGAGCAGGTCGTTGTTTAGGGAGTGCTTCTGCGAACATCGTGAACAGACAAATTTCATAGGCGATCCTCGTTGGAATGAGTGAGTACAAACGCGTGAGGTACCTAGAAGAGTTAGCAAGTTCGAATCCAACTTTTCGTTACCCGCGCGATACCCCAAACCCACCCCTGCGGCGGACGCCGGACACGCACTTACATGGGCGTGTCAGCCTGGTCGGGGTAGTCGTCGGGTAGCGAGGGGTGACAATTTACGCCGGTGTGTGACGCCGGCTGCACACCTGGGCACATTGCGACCTCGGCCGAAGCATGCCACTCTGGATCTCTTGCCGCGCGCGGTTATAGGCCTGATCTGTCTCGTAGCCCTCACCGGTTGCCCCGCGACGCGCACTCCGATGCAGAAGCCGGCACCGGACATCCAGCCCGCCCAGTCGATCAGCCCGCGGGTACGGCGACCGCCTCCCCCGCAGTTCGAACGGAAGGTGGCTCAGCTCAAACCGGTCAAGCGCGCGTTGCGGATGCGCTTACTTGGCCGGGCGACTTTGGGCGTCAGCGTGGCCAGTAATGGGCGCACCCTGCTTCAGCTGCGGGGCTACGGCGGGTTACTGCGGACGTTCCGCCAGCGTCGCGGCCGGCGTCTGCCTCGCAAGCATTTCGTGAGCAGTCATTTCGCACCGGACACGAGGCATGTCGTACTTGCCGATGAACGGCGCACGCTGCGCGTGTTGCGCGTACCAAGCGCACGCCTGGTCATGACCATTCGCAACGCGACGATGCCGCGCTGGATCGATCGCCACACGCTGGGGTTTCGGCGCGGCTGCCGCGCGATGACCCAAACCATAGGTCGGCGCCAGAAACGCGTTCGTACCCTCGGCCGAGTACCGGCGCCATGCACCGAGGTGCTCCACACCTCGCCCGACTTCACGCGCTGGATCATCGCCGACCCGAGCGGCACGCGCCGCGGCGTACTCCAGGAGTACAAACGCGTCCGCATCGTTGATGTGACGTCGGGGACGAACGACATCCTGATCTCGACCACCGAACTCGGCGGCGTGCTCCTGCCCCAGGTCTCGCCCGATGGCAAACGCGTCTGCTTCGCGCGACCGAACTTCAAGTTGTACTGCCGCCACGCGGGCAAGACGCAGTTGATCTGGAAAAGCGTTCGCCGGCCGCTGCGGTTCGACGCCTCGGGCAATCGCTTGCTGTTCGCCAACACCGCAAAGAACCACCGGCGAGCCCGCATCGTGGTCGTGGACTTCGAAGCGAAGACGGCGACCATCACGCCACGCGCTGCCCGCGAATGGTGGAAGTTCCTTCCCGGCGGCAACCGCATCGTCGGCCACGGCGGCAACTCGAGCGCCGTCATCTACGACCTGGATCAGAACTGGCAGGCCGATGTAGGCAACCCCAACAGCGAATGGGAAGGGCTGTGGACCATCCCCGGTGATGCCAACCGATTCGCCATCGGTCGCGAACGACGGGGAACCCGCGACGTCTACTTGGTCACGCTACGGCGCCGCAGGCGCTGACTGCTAAGGCGTTGCCGGCCCAGCCAGACGCCGTGCCCAACCAGCTGGTGAGCGCACTGGCTTGGCTTTCACAGCCGGCCTGGTCTTCAGCGCACCACCGATCATGCCGGGCGGCCGCTGCTGACTCTCCGCATCGTCGTTGAAGATGTTGATCGCGTCGAAGCGATACGGCGCGCTGCTCACCGCGTAGAACAAGCCGACCATACTGACGATCAAACACCCGCCAGCGATCAGCATCGGCTTGGTCGGATCGTAATCGCGGCTCGGCAGGTCGTCTTCGCCGATTTCACCTTTCGCAGCCACCACCATCGCGATCGTCGAACACACCAACCCGCCGACCGTGGCGATTAAACCGTCGCGCAAACGCTCGTGGAACGATCGCGCCGCTCGCTCTGCGCGCGGGTTGCCGCGCACCGCATCAATAAGTCCCGAACCGAGGAAGCCATGCTTGTGCATGCGCCCGTTGCGCACGTAAGCAATTTCGTTCTGGTGCATGACAACCGAAACGCGACTCGTCGACTTCGGTTTGTAGTTCGACGACAAACAACCGCCGATAAACATGACCGAGAGAACCAACGCGGTGGCTCGTGCGATGTGACCCATGTTGCTACCCCTTTAGTCGAACGTTGTTGTCGAGCTTACACGCGAACTACATGGGCACACATATGTGTTGTTGGCAGAGTCTGGCACTTACGCGCGCAAGTGCGGAAAACGTGCCGGCAGTGTTTGCAACTGCTAACATGATGTTGATGTTCGCGCCGCCGGCGAACGTCTAAAGCTGTAGTGAAGCGAAGTAAAACCAAACCGACTACCTGCTGGCGCCGACCACTAGTCATGGTCGCTGTGGTGTCTCTGTTCGGCTGTGACACCGGCCCGGTTGAGGTGGATGCCGCCACGGCACAACCGGGGATCGTGTCTCCAATCCAGAAGCTGTCGCCCGCCCCGGTGCTTGCGACCGCCAACGCGCCGGCCGAGTCTCGCTGCGCTGAGACCATCGACGTGTTCGCCGAGGGCCGACGAGCTGGCCAGGTATGCGCCAACGAGGTAGAGAAGGCCGGATTGACCCTTATCGACCTGGGCGACAACTGGAAACCGTGGATGTTCCGCGAGGACCCGTCCGTCGGCGACAAAGGCAAACAACCCTACCTGCCGATTTACAAAGCCCTGGCCTCGGAGAAGTTCGGTCAGGGGCCCAAGTGGCAAAAAATCCGTGAGGACCGCTACTTCGAGCTCTACGGCATTCCGCCCACATTCTCGATCCTGCGCAAGCGGTTCAACGACGACGCACGGCACGAGTGCCATGACGCTATCGACGATGACGCTCTCATCGACCTCAAGGCTATCGTGCGCGAAGAGTGGCCGGCAAAAGCCTACAAGCGTCGCCAAGCCCTGCGCATGACCAAATGGGAACTCAACGACGCCCTCAAGCGGCGCAAGCTCACGACCTACGCCGAACTCACCAAGGTCAACAGCTACTACAAGAAAGTGCACGCGCGCTTCCTCAAGCTGCAATCGACCATCGCGGCAATCAACGCGGCTCAGCAGCACCTGGCGTGCGATGGCTTCAAGCTAACCAAACGCAATAAGAGCATCTACACCTGGAATACCGCCAACGCGGTCGGCTCGTTCCAGCGCCAGCACATGCTCATGGCCGATGAAGAACTGGGCCAGGAAACCCGCGACGCGTTCCGCACCGACATTCGCGAGCTGGACTTTCGCGCAACCCTGCGGGCACTGCGCGCCCGAGTCGTCGACTCCACTGGACTCATCGAAGATGGCTCCGCGCGCGAAACATTCGGCAAGATTCTTGGCCGCCACCTGGACACGGGCTCGTTCCGCGTCTCCACGGGGCACAAGCCGCTCAAGAACGGCGCGCCGGATCTGATCTCCAAAGCGACCGACGCCGCGGCCCGCGCCCTTGGCTGGACAAGCCTCAACGGAGTGCGGGCGTTCTTCGCCAAACACACATCCAAAAAAGACATCAGCAAACGCATCGCTGTTCGGCTGCCGAAGCTGCCGTCGTATCACGGCAAGCACATGGAGCTACGCGCCGAGATCGATCGCGGCGACGTATGGTACGAGCCACCCCGGGTGTACTACGGCGGTTGCTTCGCCTACCCGGCCAAGTACCGCCCCACCGTTACCCTGTACGCCAAGAACGGCGACCGCGAAGTCGCGCTGGTTCGCTGGCACACGACCATCGGCGGTTGGAACAAGGAGCGCCGCGGGTACTGGACCGGCCTGAAGTACAAGAACTCCGACGTGGGCAAACGCATGTGGCGCGACATGATCGTCTCGCCCGCCTGGTACCCATTCAAAAGCACCCCGGACAACGAGCTCGTGCGACGCAGTGGTCGTGGCAAGGTCGAACTCAAGTACAGCGTATTCGGCCCGAGCTATCGCTCGGCCTACGGACTGGTCATGATGATCCACCATCAAAAAGTCACGGTGCGCGGCAAGACGTATTGGTGGGACAACGGCATTCGCACCCACGGCTCGGCCAACTTCAAGTCGATCATCAAAGGCTGCAGTCACGGCTGCCACCGCCTCTATAACCATCAGTCCATGCGGCTGAGCTCGTTCCTGTTGCGCCACCGCAAGCACGTGCGCCACGGGCACATGAAAGAGCGCTACGGCCGCATTGTCCGGGCTAAGGGCAAGGTGCTTCGCTTGGAGCTGAACAACCGCGGCTACCGCTACGAGATGACCCCGCCGGTCCAGGTCGAGGTTCTAGAGGGACGCATTCGCGGCCATCGCAAGCAGCCTATTACGGGAATGATGGGAATTCCCCGCCGCCGAGTCTCACAGTGAGCCGCCGCTAGTTGCTACGATAGCGACGTGGGTGAGAACAAGAAGGCGCCGCCTCCTCCTCCTGGGAGTGACGAGCGACGCATCGCGGAGCGCTTGGAGATCCTCGCGCAGATCGATCTGCGGCGCGGCGATGACGACGACGTGCAGGTACTCGAAGCGACGAACATCTCCATCGGCGGCATGTTCGTACGAGTCGACGAAGGCTACGAAGAGTTCAGCGTGGAAGTCGGCGACACGGTGAGCGTGTACCTGAACCTGGGCCAAGGAACAGACGGTAAAGAGCTGGAGCTGACCAGCGACGCCGAAGTCGTCCGTAAAGCGATCGTTGGTTTCGGCCTGATGTGGACATCGAGCGATCCTGCCGTAATGCAGGCCCTCTCCGCGATCATGAACCACGTGCGCGACCGCAAAGGCGGGGGAAACTCCCCCAGATAAACTCCCTGATCGCACCGATCACTGACGGCCCGACCCCTGTGTTCCTACCGGGTTACCCCTGACCCCGCTTGGCGCAGAACCTGCACAATCCCAGTGTGGAGGATCACGCCATGAAACACGCAGGAAGCTATCTGGGTATCGTTGCAGCGCTGATGTTGGGCGCCTGTCAGGGTGGAGAAGTAACGGGAAGCGTGACCACTGACTATGGCATCGCCATGGCCACGACCGAACAAACCGGGCCCGGCGACATCGACAGCTGGCTGACGACCAAGGAAGGCGAAGTGCTGGTCGGTGAGCTGAGCTGGGATGCGGCGAGCCACGAGTTGGCCGCACGGGTTGGCGATACCGACGTAAACAGCGACGCCCTGGACCTATCCAGCCGAACCTTGGAGCAATTCAACGCCCTCCTCTACAGCCTGTGGGAGGTCGAAGCGAGCAACCCCGGTACGACTACCTGCCTCGACGACGGCGCAGTCATCTGCTGCCGCGACACCAGCTGGCACTGCGGCCACAGCCAGCTCGCGCAATAAACTGCCGTTTTTCCGCACACCTCCCAGCAATAAAACTCAGTGCTTGACCAATCCCTCCAGTTGAGGGATTTTTGGCCACAGTTCACTACCCTGGGGAGGGGTCATGCGTACGAGTTTCAAAGCCTCACTTATTCTGTGTGTATTCGCTGCATTTGCAGCCTGTTCCGAAGGCGGCGATGCCGTCGATGCTGGAAGCAGCGGCAGCGAAGTCTGCAACGATGGCGTGGACAACGATGGCGACGGGCGCTTTGACTGCGTCGACGAGGATTGCGCCGGGAGTATGTTCTGCAGCTTCGAGACCTGCGCAAACGGCTTTGACGATGACGGTGACGGAGACGCTGATTGCTTCGACTCTGACTGCGCGGATTTCCCGAACTGCGTGGGTAACACCGAGAACTGCACAAACGGCGTAGACGACGATAGCGACGGTCTAGCGGACTGTTTGGACCCGCAGTGCGCGACTGAGACGGTCTGTACCGGCAGTGAAATCTGCAACAACGGCAGCGATGATGACGGCGACGGCCTCATCGATTGCGCTGACACCGACAACTGCATCGCCCATCCGGCCTGCGGTGGTGGCAGCGGCGAGAACTGCACCAACGGCATCGACGACGATGGCGACGGCCAGGTGGACTGCGGCGACTTCGCGGACTGCTCGACCGACCCAGCCTGCATGAGCAGCGGCACCGAGAACTGCAGCAACGGCATCGATGACAACGGCGACGGCGCCATCGACTGCAACGATTTCATGTGCCTCTCGGATCCTGCGTGCGGCGGCGGTGGCGGTTTCGAGACCGACTGCACCAACGGCATCGATGACGACGGCAACGGCCAGACCGACTGCGCTGACCTGTTCTGCTTCCTCGACGCTTCCTGCATGGGCGGCGGCGGCGGCGGTGAGACCAGCTGCACGGACTGTATCGACAACGACGGCAACGGCTCCACGGACTGCGAAGAGTTCTCCTGCCTGCTGGCGGACCCGAACTGCATCATCGCTCCCCCGACCTGCCCGTAGCTCTGCCCCAGCTCTGTGGCCCAGCAGCCGGCTGTATCGCGACTGCAGGGTCGAGCTGCGTCTAGGGTCCAGGCGGGCCCGTAACCCCGCGAACTCTAATTAGCTCAATCATTTCGCACGATTTCTGTTGTAATCAAACGTTTGATTGATTATATCTTTGGGCATGGCCCGCCCGGTCAAAGCAAACGCAGCAGCGACGCGCAACCGCATCCTGTTTAGCGCGCTCCAGATGTTCAGCGACAGCGGTCTGGACGGGGTCTCTATCCGCAAGATCGCCAAGTCCGCCGACGTGAGCCTCGCCATGGTTCACCACTACTTTGGCAGCAAAGACGAGCTGTACAGCGCCTGCATCGACACCATGTACGACCAGATGATCGAGCTCCGGCCAAAGCTGACGGCATCGCTGGCCGTGGGTGGCACCGTTGAAGAGCTCGCAGGCCGCATGGTCGCCGACGCGTTTCGTTTCGCTCGCAACCACCAAACTGCGGGCCGACTGCTCATGCGCCAGGTCGTCGGCGCTGGTGAGCTGGACAAGAAGCGCCAGGACGCCATGCAGCTGCCCTTTCTCGAGCAGGCCACTGCCCTGCTCAGCGCAATGACCGGCCGACCAGCTGTCGAGCTGCGTCTGCCTCTGCAAACTGTGACCTTCGCGGTCGCTCGCTACGGCCTCAGCACCCAGGCCGGGCTCGAAATGTTCTCGGGCCAAACCGGAGACGACGCCGTCCAGGCCGTCGAGGACCACCTGATCGCAACCGCCATCGCTTTGCTTTCGCCAGCCAAAAGGAACGACTCATGAGCGCACTCGCCCCCACTCCCCTCCGCCGCACCGAAGGCGTCAAAGCCACCTCCGGTCGTCACCTGCCTCTCGATACGCGGTTCACGCTCGGCGAAGAAATCACGCCACAACAGTGGGCGTTCCTGGACGAGAACGGCTTCCTCATTTTCAACCAGGTCGCCAGCCAGGACGAATGCGAAGGCATCCTGAGCGAAGCCGACCGGCTCGCAGCGCGCTGGATGAGCGAGGGACGCAAGAGCCTCTACGGCATCCCCCTGTTTCGTGGCAAAGGCGTCGACGGCGAAGAGTTCATCGCGCGCCAACCGTTCAACTCCGTGTTCTCCGACTACATCCGCGAGTTCGTGCACGGCGATCGCCTGAGCCCCATCCGGGACCTCATCGGCAAGAACACCCGGGTCGGCGACCAGGAAAAAGACGGCGTCGTGCTCAACCGCTACCTCAACGTGCCCGGCAGCGCGTACCCCCGCCTGGGCTGGCACACCGACGGATTGCGTGACCTCGTCTACCTGCGCATGCCCAAACGCATGCTCAACGTGGGGCTGCACTTCGACCGGATCACCCGCGAAGACGGCGGCCTGCGCCTGATTCCGGGCAGCCACAAACAAGGCGCCAAAGGCTTCCTGTTTGGCAAAGCCTACTTCCTCGACCACCGAGAGGATCCGAACGAGGTCATGGTGGAGACAAAACCTGGCGACCTGACCATTCACGACGGCCGCCTCTGGCACCGTGTCGAGCAGTCTCAACACACCGGCGCGCGTAGCCTGCGCCGCTCCATGTACTTGCCGTACCTCACTGACGAGTTTCAGCCAAAAGATGAAAACAGCACAACGCCCATCTATCACCACATCGGACGGGCAATGCGACGCTTCAAGGGGCTCGCGTCAAAACTCTGAGTTGACATCTGACTCCCCCGAACGCACACCCCTGCTAAGGTCACAGGCTCGTTGTCATCCTTTCATATATTCGCGGAAACGTATCTGATCCCACTCCAGCTGGCTCTGGCCATGCTGGGCATGGGCGCCACCCTGAAGCCGAAAGACTTCACCGATGTCCTGCGCGATCCGCGGGGGCTCGGTCTCGGTCTTACGTTACAGCTGATGCTCGTGCCGGCGCTGGCGCTTGTCATGACGAAGGTGTTCAACCTTGGTCCGGGCTGGTCCGTCGGCCTGTTCCTGGTCGCCGTGGTTCCCGGCGGCGCGTTCTCCAACCTGCTGACGTTCCTCGGTCGCGGCAACGTGCCCCTGTCCATCTCGGTGACCGTGTCATCAACGCTGCTATGCATCGTCACAGTGCCGCTGCTACTCGGCGTGCTCGCGTCGTCGTACTTACCCGCGGACTTCAACTTCCCGCGCGAACGCATCGCCATCGAAATCGGCCTCTACCTCATGTTGCCCCTCGTGCTCGGCATGCTGATCTTTCGCTTCGCCAATAACATCGCCGACGCGGCCAGTAAATGGTCCATCCGCGGCAGCATGGCCCTCATCGGCGTCATCACCGTGAGCGCTCTTGGCAGCGGTCGTATCAAGGTCTGGGAGTACGGTTGGGAGCCCCCGGCCGTCATCATCTTGTTCGGTGTCAGCCTGGCCATACTCATTCCCCACGTCACTCGCCTGCTCGGCCGTTACGACGACGACTCCCTGGCCCTGGGCATCGAGGTCACCGTGCGCAACGTGGGTGTCGCCCTGCTACTCGTTCGCTTCTTCTTCCCCGGCACTCCCATGAACGGCCACGTCCTGTACACGTGCCTGTTCTACGCCGGCCTGTCGGGATTCCTCGCCGTGCCTATGCTGCTCAGCCATCGTTTTGGCAAGACGGCTGTGCCGTTCAGGACGCCTAAGCGACGCCCTGGTGTGTCCGCTGGCGATACGGTCGCTTCAGGAACCTAGCGGCGCTCGTCGTCGTAGATCCGCTGCACGAACTTGGCCGCGGGATGCTCTCGGTAGGCCGCTACCATGTCGTGCAACTCGCCGGGTAGCTGTCGCCAATCGGGCAACTCGGCGCCGTAGCCGTCGACGCCGAACAACGGTGCGCTGAGCGCCGCGAACGTCAAGTCGGCGGCGGTAAACTGGTCACCTGTGAGATAGCGCCGGCCATCGGACAGACGTTCGGCGACCTTGTCCATCTCTTGCGCAACTGTGTCCTTGGCCCGTTGCACCCGCTTGGGCGTAACCTTGAGCCGGGACACCATGAAGCGCTTGCCGACGGGAAACATGGCGCGCAGAGCCAGACGCTCCCAGCGCGGTGCATGACCATCATTGGCGCCGAGCATGCTGCGACCCATACTGAAGAACACGTCGTAACCGATGAGCCGCGTATCGACGCCATAGCGACGGTCCCAAGCGTTTTCCAGTTGAAGCACTTCCCGCCGCTGCTCGTGGTTGTCCGGATACAGGCGCAACTCGGCTGGCGATACCGAGTCCGCGAACTTCAAGATGCAGTGGGAGTCCGGGTACACAGCATCGGCCGTCACCAGCACCGGCGTCGTGCGCTTACCGCGAGCGCGCCACACGGGCAGCATGTGAAACAACTGGAGATGCTGCTCCTCGACGTAGGCGAGGTTCGCCCGATCCAGGGCCCAGCGTGCCTTTTCACAAAAGTGACTGATCGGGATCGTGATCAGTTTCATGAGCCGCCGGTCCAGTCCAAGACAATCTTGCCGGACTTGCCGGTGCGCATGATCTCGAACGCCTCGCCAAAGTCGTCGATGCCGAAACGGTGGGTGATGATTGAGCTGATGTCCAAGCCGCCCTGCAGCATGGTTTTCATTTTGTACCAGGTCTCGAACATCTCTCGACCGTAGATGCCTTTGAGCACGAGCCCTTTGAAGATGACCTGATCCCAATCGATGGCCGTGTCATTGGGCGGGATGCCCAAGAGCGAAACGCGCCCGCCGTTGTTCATGTTGGCCAACAGGGAGCGGAACGCGTCGGCGCTGCCGGACATCTCGAGACCCACGTCGAAGCCTTCGACGATATCGAGCTCGGCCATGACATCTTCGAGGCTATCTCGCAGCGGATTGACCACCCGGCTGGCGCCCAGCTTCTTGGCCAGGCCCAGGCGATAGTCGTTGATGTCAGTGATGACCACGTGGCGGGCGCCCACGTACTTGGCGATGGCGACCGACATGCAGCCAATCGGTCCGGCGCCTGTAATCAGCACGTCTTCGCCGACGAGATCGAACGACAACGTCGCGTGGGTTCCGTTGCCGAAGGGATCGAGGATGGCGCCGATTTCGTCGGGGATTTCTTTGGGCAAACGAAACGCGTTGGCCGCGGGAATGCACAGGTACTCGGCGAAACAGCCATCGCGATTGACGCCCACGCCGACGGTATTGCGACACAGATGGCGCGTGCCGGCCTGACAGTTGCGACAGTGGCCACAGACCAGGTGACCTTCGCCGGAGATGCGTTCGCCAACTTCGTAGCCAGTGACTGCGCTGCCGACTTCGGCCACGACACCAGCGTACTCGTGCCCTGTCACCATTGGCACCGGCACCGTGCGTTGGGCCCACTCGTCCCAGTTGTAGATGTGGATGTCGGTGCCGCAGATGGCGGTCTTGTTGATCTTGACCAGGAGGTCGTTGGGCCCCGGAGTCGGCTTGGCGACATCCTCCATCCAGATGCCGACTTCTTTTTTGCGTTTTACTAGGGCTTTCAAGACGGCGCAGCGTACATCAGCTGTCGTCGGACCGAAAGTCGAAGCGGAAGTCGCAGCGGTCGCCACCTGTCGCGATGGTGGCGGTTCGGCGCAGCTGCACCGGCAAGTCAGCGCGTGCGAAATGCACCGAGTCCGCGGCGCAAAACATCGGCGCGAGATGCGGCCTACCGACGGCGTTGGCCAGTTGCTGGAAGCGGCATACGCACACGTCGAAGCCGAGCATGTTGGGTTCGTCGGCGTAGATGCGGTCCACGTCGGCGTTGGCAAATTGGCCAAGGGTGCCGCGCACGAACGTGCCCCGTTCTTCCGGGGTGGCCGCATGCCAATCCTGTGGTGCTGGCAGGTCCAGGTTCGCCTCGAGAAAGCGCGCGCCCGTGTCGGCGATGATCTCGGCGACGATGGCGTGGTGCTCGGCTTGAGTCAGAAACTCCAGGCCCGACAAAGCGTCGTCGATGCGCATGGCCGCCCGAAACTGATGGCGCACGAGCACTTCTTTGTCCGCGGGCCAGCCCTCACCGGAGATGCCCTCCAGCGGGTCCCGAACCGAGGATGCCCCGTAGCGAAACAGGACCACCGCCACGTGGCGGGGACGCAAGCGCTTACGCAGCACGTTGACAGCGATGGGCAGGCTCGCGCGCACGTCGAACGCGATCAGGTCGCGTTTCTGCAGCGGCGCGTTGGTCGGCAGAGCCATCGCTGGCCAGGGTAAACCAGGGCTAGTTCGTGGACAAGCGCGACGCTTCCAGGTAGCTCACGCCAAACTGCGGTCCGTTGGTGTCCACGTCGAAGGTCATTGGCAGGGTGATTTGCACGCCGCTGATCTCGAGCACCGCCCGAGCGTTAACGCTGTACCGTCCCTGGGGCAGATTGGCGAGCTTGTAGCTCAGACGGAACTGCTGGCAGGAGAGCGGCTCACTCACGATATCGCTTTCGATAAGCATGGCCTCGGCGACTTGATTCAATCGCCCGGCGCCCTCGCCCGCTTTGAGCACACCGTGCCCGCCATTGATGTAAAGGGCGAAGGCCGCGCTGGGATGGTCGCAGCTCAGCTCCACCACCGTCGCCGTCGACAGGTCCACCGAGTCGCCACCGGTGTTGATGACCGCGCCGATACACCCTCCGCGAGCCGATGTGCTGTTCTCGACTCGGACCCGACTGACGTACCCCACATCGAACATCGTCGTGGGCCGCGAGCGTCCACCGGGCGGGTCCTGGACCACCGTGTCGGCGAACGGCAGAACGATGGCGTCCGAAGACGAGACACCTTCCTGGTCGCGCATGGAGATCTGCCACGCCGGTTCGGCGTTGTCGTTCTGGGCTTGGGAGGCGTCGGCGCGAGCGTCGAGCAGCGAGGGGGCGGCGGCAAAAGCGGTCAGCATTGCCCGGCCTTAGAGCAAGCCCGGTGCCATGACCTGGTTTAGGCAATATCAGCCACTTGAGATCCTGCCTGTTACCTCCAGGTACCGTACAATCTGATCGTGGACAGTCTATGGACGGTACTCGTAACAGTTGCCCTGGTCGCCGGTTGTTCTAAGGAAGGCGATTCAGCCAAGCCGGAGCACAAGCCCGCCCCTTCGACCAAGCCGAGCGCGGTCTCCGATGCGGCGGTCGCCAAGAAGGCTGACAAGACCAGCGGGACCACCAACGGCCTGCGATGGTGGAAGTTCGACCTGCCCAAAGAGGCTCTCGCCCGAGCCCTGGAAAGCCGGCCACGGGTCATCGGGTTCGGCGAGTATCACGAGCAAGCCGGCGGACCGGATGTCGTGCCGCCCATGGCGCGGTTCACCCTGGGCATGCTCGACACCATCGCGCCGTTCACTTCGGACCTGGTGTTTGAGACCTGGATCGCCGATCGCCGCTGCGGCAAGAAGCAGGTGCGCGTGAACAAGACGGTCAAGAAGCAGATGAAGCGACCGGTGCATCAGGAAACAACGATGATGAAGCTGCTCAAGAAGGCCCGCAAGCTTCGCATCCAACCACACCGCTTGCAGTTCTCGTGCAAGGAGTACAAGAGCCTGCTGGACAAGAAGACCAAGCGGGTCGTCTACCCGAACCTACTGCGACTGATCACCAAGAAGCTGGGCGAGACCACCGAGAAGATCCTCGCCGTGCACAAGAAGAAGAAGTACAAACGCAAGGTCATCGCCATCTACGGCGGCGCGTTTCACAACGAAAAACACACGTACGACCAGTACGCACAAATCAGCTACGTGAAAGCGGTCGAAAAAGCCACCGGCGGCAAGTACGTCGAAATCGACGTGTTCGTGCCGGAGATCATCAAGGGCAACAAGCGCCTGTCCAAAGAGAAGTTCTACCCGCTGTTCGAGCAGCTGGCGTCGGACAAAAAGGTGTTGCTCATCGAGCGCGGCGACAAGTCGTTCATCATGATCATGCGCCGCAATTTGAAAACATTTTAGGCGCGCTACTTCTGGATCATGCGCAGGCCGTTCGACAAAGGCGACAAGCGACCGAATCGATCCACCCAACGAACGTGAACCATGGCACCGCTTGGCGGCACCCTCGTGCCAGCGACGCGGCTCTGGCACCGCCCAGGACTCGTGTACAACGGAATGTGCCGCGGTCCGTTCCCGCGATACATGAACGAACCGGGGACACGTTTGAACAGCATGGGCAACAGCTTGCGACCCTGTTGGTAGAGAATCATACCAACGGCCTGATTTGGAGCGGCGCCGGTGATGCGCACGGACATGGACATGGTCGTGCGGTTATAGCCACGGTGATTCTTCCACGTTGTATTGAGGCGCTCGGCCTTGAGTAGCTTCGGCGCCACCATGGTTGAGCGAGCACCAGAACCGAACCGGAAGGCACGCGCTTTCTTGCTCGGCTTCAGTAACCACTGGCCGCGGAGTCCCGGACGTGGCGTGTAGCGAGTGAGTCCCGGCGCGAGCACTTCGGTTTTGAAGCGAACGATGTGTTTTCCACGCCGAAGGAAGAACTTGGCGAGGGATGGGTTGCTCCGGTTGACCTTGATGGAGCTTGGACCTCCATAGCCAGAGATAGCGCCCACGAGCACTGCACCGTCGCTGGGAATCGACTGATTGCCGGGCGTGAGCACCAGGGGCGACCACGATGGCATCGCGCAAGCGCCCGCGTGTGCAGCGATGGGCGCCGCAAGCATGCAGCCCGCAATAACTAGACAGATGGAGAGTCGTTTCATGAGTGTCCTAGCCACGCGCGAGTGCGCCATGGGATCTAAATCTGGTACCGTGATGTAGGTCCATGTCGAAACGCGAACCCCTCGATATCGTCGCCCGGGCGGCTGCTCTGGAGCAACAGTTCACCGCGCCGCTAACTCAGAACCAGCGCGCACAACTGGAGAATTACTTCACCGAGATGTCGGTGGAAGAAGCGCTCAAGCGGGCGTCCGGTTCTGCCAACGACGAGATCATCAAAACCCTGGCGAGCGAAGGCGTGCGACCTCAGACCATGTTCGTCGTGTCCATCGTGCCGCTGATCGAGGTTGCCTGGGCCGACGACGAAGTCCAGGACGCGGAACGGGAGGCGCTGCTCACGGGCTCGGCCGAGCACGGCTTTCATCCCGAACAGATCAAGTATCAGGCTGTCGAGGCGTGGCTGAAAACCAGACCGACTCCAGAGTTGTTCTCGACCTGGGTGGATTACATCTCCGCCCTGGACGAGCACTTGTTCGCCCGTGAGCGGAAGCAACTGATGGCGCTGCTGGTGGACCGGACCCAGGCCATCGCCAAAGCCGCCGGAGGCTTCCTGGGGTTGCGCTCGATATGCGAGCGCGAGACTCGGGTGATCGAGAAGTTGCAGGATGCCTTCCGCTACCCCGAGCAGTTCGCCGACATGTGGACGCCGGAGAAGCCCGACGATTCGGGCGATGCATAGTAAACGGGACTGATCGAGTTCGATCCGGCATACTAGAGCTATGAGTCGCCTGGCTCTCATCTTGCTCACCCTCGTCGCCACTGGCGCGACCGCGGAAGCCAACACGAGCAAACTCGACAAAGAGGGCTCGCCCTCCCCGACCAAGAGTTGGAGCACTGCCAAGAACAAACTGTGCTGCGGTTACCCATTGTCGGCCGCCGGCGGTTTTCGGTTCACGTTCTATTGGATGGCCGACGAGAAACGCCACGACGATCCGAGCCGCTGGGACAAGCTGCCGGACCGTGTGCTCAACGTGCAGCAGGTCGGCCGCGACATTGAGCAACAGGACATCTACACGCGAGCCGGTCACTTTCTGGCCACGGCCACCAAGTCCTTCGTCGAAGAGCTAAAGATGGAAGGAGCCGGCTGGCTGTCGGACGGTCGCGTGGTCAACTGGGCCGGGCGTTGCCGCTGGGGAGTGGGCACGTGCTTTCGCGTGCTGGATCCCAAACGCTATCCATACGGCATGGGCGCCATGAGACGGCCCCTGGTGCCGTTCCGCTCGGTCGCCGTGGACCGGAAGCTCATCCAAATCGGCGAGACCCTATATGTGCCCGAGTTCGACGGCATGATCCTGCCCGATGGCAGCCGCCACGATGGCTGTCTGCGCGCCGACGACGTTGGCGGCGCTATCCGGCGCAAGAAGATCGATTTCTACGTCACGTACCTGGAGCACTATCTGTTCGTGAACAGACAACAGCAGGGCAATCGCTACTTCACGCCGCACATCGAAGCGCCGCGCTGCGCGTTCCTCAAAGACCCACCGTAGCTGCCGCGAAAACGCCCGTTCCCAGCGGGCGCACCACGTGCTAACACCACCAACAACAAGAACGACTATCAATATTTTGTTGCCAATCGAGCAATAAAATATCGTTTTTCAATTCAGTCGAGAAAGTCCACAATACGTTTATGAACCGCCTACTACTAATTCCACTAAGCCTGAGCCTTCTCCTTACCGGTTGCAGCAGCGACCCGACCACGCCGAATCCGGGCGATCCGGACGCTGGCGTCATCGATCCCAACCCGACTGCTCTGGTTGCCTGCGTGGACAACGGTTTCACCGAACTCTGGGCCGTCAACAACCTGCACGGTGAGATCAACATCCAGGCGTTGTCGAACAACGGCATCCTGGCCGTCGCCTCCCTGGACGGCAGCCTGAAGCAATGGGTCGTCGGTATGTCCGCCGAAGACGCGCCGCTGCCCGAGGGCAAACCCAGCTACGGTACGACCTTCGTGGACGAGGGCGACCGGCTAGACGCTATGGCATTCGCCAACGGCGCTGAGCTGCTCATTGGCGGCGACGTGTCGGGCAACATCAAGGTATGGAACACGGGTGATTCGACGCCGGTGTCGACGACCGCCGTATCAAAGGCCGGAATTGTCGCCCTGTCCATCGCGCCCAACGAAACCGACGTGGTCATCGCCGACACGGCCTTTGGCGGCAACATGCAGGTCTGGAACCGCACCAGCGACACTACTGGGGACCCGCTCACGAGCGACCTGTGGTCCGTGTCCGCCCTGGCGTTCAATAGCGGCGGCGACGGATTTGTCGCTGCCGGCGAGTGGTACGGCGTCTATTCGCTGGAGCACTTCGCCGCCGCAGGAACCACTCCGGCTCACCGCTGGACCACCGAGGACACGAGCCAGACAGGCACGTTCAAAGCGATCGCGTTCTCCGCCGACGGTTCCTATGTCGCGGCAGCCGGTGACGACTACGTCATGGTGTTCGACAGCAGCGATTTCTCTACCGGCCCCATCGCCGAGCTGAAAGTGGAAGGCGCCGACTTCGGTAGCGTCATCCTCGCCGGCGGGTTCTTTGCGACCACCGGTGGTGACGGCATGCTGCGCTTGCTCGACTTCGACGCGGACGCGGGCACGTTGGTCGCCGCCGGTACACACGCGGTTACCCAACCGGTAGGTCTGTCGTTGGACGCATCGTCCAAGCGCTTGCTTGCTGCTGGCGCCGATGGCCGCGTTCGTGCGGTCGGCTGCGTCGAGTAACTGCTTCCTACGAGTTGGGTAGGCTGGAGCGCATTCGCGCGAACACCCAGCTCGCCCAGCGCCGCGCTTTCATCCGACCAAAGTGTTCGTGGCTACGCGGCAGTGGCTTGCCCGTGTTGAACGGCCGACTGTCGATGAACGCGGCGCGATCAAACGTTCTGATGGCACGGACCAAGTTCGGCGTCAGTCGATCCTTTTCCCCGCGAAACGTCGGCGGACCTACCCAGTAGACGCGCTTGACGGTCGACTTTGCGAAGATGCGCCGGAGCAAGCGCTGGGCGAACCGACGCGCGTTGTGGGGCGTGGTGCCGTTGTTGGTGCCGAGCACGAGAATGACGACCTCGGGGCGACGTTTGAGCAATGCCCGGATGCTGGGCACCTTTCGCTTTCCGTTCAAGTACCAGGTCCGCGGCTTGGACTGAGCGGCCGTCGACCGGCGCACCTTGTAGCCGCATGGTGTTTCCCAGTCCTTGAGAAACGTGAAGCTGGACGCGCTGCACACGGCGTGGGTCTCCACCGAGTAGCCGCGGGCGCGCATGAGCTCGTGCATGGCGCTACCGAACTCACCGTACAGCTGAGAGTCTCCGAAAATCAGGGCGCGACGCTCCGATTTTCGGTCAGTGGCTTCAGCAGGTGAAGACACAGCCAGAAACGCTGCGATGCAGAGTCCCCCGACCCATTTGTAGCCCCCGATGTGCATGGCTAAAACGCTTATATCGGGCTGACAGCCTGGCGTCCATAGGTTCGTGCGTTTGACATTTCGTCACTGACACTCTCGAACGATCGTGCGCATCTGCCGGGTTTATGCGCAAAGTGCCGCAGGGAACGTATTCCAGGATCCAGTTCGGGCGCCGGGAGTGAGTGGCACGAAGGTTGCTTTGTTACTCCGGACCCACGTGCCCCGAATGCTCGCTCATAGTGACCTGTTACTCGCATCACACGGTGAATACCGTTGTTGGTTGCGCGGGCTCGCATCAATGCCTACTAGTGCGACTGGAGTCACCGATGTCGCCTAAAACACCCAATACTGCCCGAAAACGGCGTTTAGAAACAGGTGGCCGATCTCGCTCGGCTGCTACACTGGCTCCTCCACCCGGGAGCTCTTACGTGCTGGCAGTCTGCGGAACCTGCAACGAAACAATCGATCTAACGAGCACGCGGCAAACTGTCGCCGGCGGCTGCGTGATCATTTCGTGCCTGTCATGTCTCGGTGAATCCGGCACGGACAGCGACGTCGCCGCGCGTTTCGATGTTTCCGATACCCACCGCGCCGACACGAGTTCGTCGTGGTTGGACGCGACTCTTGCTCCACACAACGTTGCTCCGGCCGCTCCGCTTGTTGAACGTGAGCGCATGGCGAGCAACGCCATTGAAGTCGTCGATGCTAGCGCCGCCGACGACGTCGAAGAAACAGCCGACGACGTTCGCGAAGATCCCACCGCACCGTCGCGGCCGCTGACCGCCCTGGAATCCATCACGCCGCCGCCCGTGTTTCGCATGAAGCACCTGGCTGTGGCTGGCGCGGTAGGTGCGGTCGTCGGCGCCATCGTTCTCTTCGCCCCTGGCGATTCATCGAGTCCGTCGGCGAGCACCCTCGCCTCGATCAATACACCCATGCCCACCGAGCAGCTCAGCGTCATGGAGCAGGCAGTGCCGGACTCCAAGCTCGCCGCTATCACCAGCGCCATGGACCCAAGCGAAGCGGTCAAATACCGGGACGCGATTCGCGAGCGCAAACGCACCAAGGAACTGGCCCGCAAGAAGCGCGGAAAACGCAGCGTCCTCAAAGGTCGACGCTTCGGTCGATTCAGCCTCGGTGCCCTGCCCGTATCGATTCAGGGGCAGAGCTGGATCCACCCGCTGCCCGGTATCGCAAAACCCGTGTCGAGCCACTTCGGCCGCTTCGGCGCGCGCCGCGGCCATCGCTATCGTCCCAGCTGTGGACGTGGCCACTGTGGCTACGACCTCGTCGCGCCATGGAACATGCCCATCGTGTCGGTCCTGCCTGGCGTCGTCGAGCGCGTCGTCTGGCGCAGCCGCCGGCCCAGCGGTCGCTACGTGATCATCAAGCACGCTGAAGGCCTGCGCACCTGGTACATGCACTTGCATCGTCCCCGCCACGGCCTGCGCCCGGGTATGACCGTGCGCGCCGGCGAAGAAATCGGCCGCCTGGGAACCACTGGCCTGATTCAGCGCGTGCCCCACCTGCATTTCTCCCTGGAGAAAGCCGGCAAGTTCTACGTGGACCCGGCGCCATTCCTCGCCCAGTCCACGACCATCGCCAAGCCTCGCCCCGCGGCGGTGCAGGCGAAAAGCCGCATGTAGCCTCGTCGTTTGGCCTGGCTTGGCTTGGCCGGTTCTGCTGGCTGGCCGGTTCTTCTGCGCTCAATGCAGCAGCGACTCCACGCAGCGTTGGTAATTAGCCGTGCGGCCATTCCACAGGGGTGCATTCACCTCCGCCGCAATCGGCTGCAACGGCCGAGGTTTCGCCCGGCTAAGGTCAGCCGCAATCCCCCGCCCATCCGCATCGAAGAACGCCAACTCGCCTTCGCTGTTGCGCCTCACGTCGAACGCGTATTCGTGGACATAGCGATGATGGGTGCTGCATAGCAGCACCGTATTCTCCAACGACGTCTCCCCACCATGCGCCCAGTGCTCGATGTGATGCGCGTGTAACCAGCGCGCATGCGTACAACCAGGAAACCCACAGCCCTGGTCCCGGAGGCGCAACGCGCGGCGAAGCGCCGCCGAAACAGTGCGCCGCTTACGCCCCAGATTGAGCACCGCACCGTTCGCGTCGGTCATAGCAGGAATGATGCCGGCATCGCACAGCAAGCGCTTGCACGTCTCCGCGGAGACGCCGTGACCGTCCGAGAGCTGTCCGGTCAGACTGCCCGCATCGATGTTTACAACAACCTCGGTCGGAGAACGCTCCGCCGCGGTGCCACGCAGCGTCGCCTCGGCCATTGCGGCGACCCCGTCGGCTCGGTTTGATGTCTCCGCGGAGACGTCGATCGCCAGCATCACCTGCGCGGCCTCGTCCGGACGAAGCTGCATCGTAATGCGAACCATGCCGTCGTCAGTGGATCGCGACGACACCCAGCGGCGGTCCTCTTCGTCTCGCGCCCTACCCTCCGCGCGAGATTGGCATTGGCGAAACAGCCGACAAATCTTCTCGAGCTGCGACGCCGTTGAGTGCCTGGCCATATCGAGCAGCTGGGCTTCATCGTCAGCGGTCGCCACCCGGCTGATCGCCCGCACCTTGGAGTAGCTAATCTCGCCCCGACTCAGTGCCGCATCGGTTAATGGCAAATCAGCCAGGGCGTTGGCGACGCGCACCTTCTCGCGAGCTACGCCCGGGCCGAGCCCGATACGCCACGACAGCCACTGGGCACAGGACACTGCGCCTTGACGGTGCCAACCGCCCAGATTGTCGAACTCGCGAATCGCGGTGAGCAATCCGTGTGTGGCAGCGTCGATGGTGGCCGCGCTACTGGCGATGCGGTCGGCCAGTTGATCGATGCGGCCAAGTTCGAGAGAAACAGAAGCTTGCGAGTACCCCATTCGCGTTCATAGCACAGCGGCCTGACATCGCAACGGGGCAGATATATGGCCCGGCGCGTTCGATCGCACGGCATCACCGAAACGAAACAGGATGAAGAGCCCGTGGGCTTTTTGGGCCCCGGGCTTCGTGCCTCACGTCTGCTCGAGTGGAAGGATGCGGACATCCCAGGCGCGACCTCGCAAGCAAAGCTAGGGGCAGGTTTGTCTCGGCCCGATGTAGTAACACCGCGAACGCAACCGGCTGCGCGTTATGGGCAGCGTTGCTTTGTCGGCGAACGGTAGCTGGGGCCGACGAACTGATAGTTGATTGCGACGTGTCGCCCATCTCGGGTCAGCTCAACGCTGACTTGATCGGCGCTGGCGGCCAGGGACGCGGTGTACAGGGCGCGCTGCAGCTGGCCGGCGGAGCCGTAGGGTACGTCGTTGACGGTGCGCACGAGGTCGCCGCTGCGGAGGCCCAGCACGTGATAGAGCCAACCTGGGCGCACAGCGCCGAGGCGTAGGCCAGCGCCGTGTGTGCCGTTGCTGAGCCACTGAGCGGAGTGTTTCGCGAATTGATGCAGACCGCGCATGGTTCGGAACGGCAGGCGTGCGAGTTGGAACTGGTTGGCGCGCTCGCCTTTGACTAGCTTGCTGGCGCTGGCGAGGAACGTGGACTGGCCCGCGCTCGCGGCGACGTGGGTGCGCACGGTGTTCTCTTCGGCGCCTTCGACAGTGACCAACGCGAAGCGCGACGGCGCTCGCAGGCGCTTATAGAGTTGGAGCACAGACTCGCTGGTGGCCAACCGCTCGCCGGCGATAGAGCGGACGACCTCGCCACCGGCAACCAGGACCTTGCCGTCATGAGTCTTGAGCGGCGAGCGCGCGACGGCTTTGTCGTGGCCCACGAAGCTGCCGGCCAACTCGACCAACCAGCGATCGAGAGCGCCCTGGTCCACGGAACCCGCAGCCGGCGGCGCTGGTGGTAGCGGCCTCGCACACGCCGTCATCGGCTCGATGGTGGCCGTGTCGTCCGTGGACTTAGACATGGACATGGGCTTCGCCGACGAGCCAGCCGAGCAGGACAGCAGCGCGGTCGCAGCGACAGCGGCGGTCGCAACAGCGGTAACAGCGATCGGTAGGAAGCGATTACTCACGAGTCGTCAGTGCACGAGTAACCAGATCCGATCAGTCGGAACAGCCCCCGCACTTATCAAACTAACGCAGGGCCTTCCCCGAGTAATCCCAGCACTGAGACTATTTTTCGTAATCGACAGCACACATGTCATGAGCCGCCGCACGGTGTATGGAGATACCGGAGGCACCAACGCGCGCTTTCTGCCCGGCCAGAAATCTGCTCATTGATCCTCAGAATGCGTAACCTACATCACGCGATACTGGACCGAAATTGACTACCTTTGATGCGACTGTCGCACATCGTACAGAATTTACTAAGGCAGTGAAATTATTCGTTTCCGATATAAGTTTAGACTTGCACGTCGGCTGATTGGACCTCATGGTGGAGATACGTTATTGAACGACAGTGCGGGAAACGGGGGACTTTTCCCTACGATTTCCCACATCTAACTAGACGCAGTACGTACCTGGGAGTCATCCGATGAAAAAGAACACCAAAACCGCCCCGAAGACCGCCACCAAGCCCCTCAACGTGTTCAAGCTGAAGGCCGGCGAGCTCAAGATGATTCATGGTGGTAAGGGCGTTGTCATCACATTCAACGGGAACGGTAGCAGCGGTAGCGGCTACGCGTAACCTCACACCACCTGGTAGCGCATCGCGGCTCTGACCCAGGGGTGCTCCTCAAACATGGGCTGATGCATCTCGGGCAGTCGGGCGACTAGTAGTTCTGCCTGCGTGCGAGCTCGCTGTTTTGCGCCAATTGATTGTTCGTTGCGACCTAGTCGTGCGAGCAGATCCGCACGGATCGTTTCCACGCGAAATGCCAATCCGAAATCGTTCGTTACTTCTGTCATCCTCAGGTACCGCTCGTACTGGCCCGCGATAGGCGCACCGTCGTCTAGCACGAGCATCGTTCCAACGTCGAGCGCGACCTCTCCGATCACGTGCTGCCCGCAATGAGACCGAGCAGCAGCCAGCCCCCTCATCGCTTCATCGAGTTTGCCGTTGAGGCAATACTGCAGAACCGTCGCCGGTAGCAAATGGTGTTTCACACCCGTTGGCTCAACGGTCGCCACCGCGTCGGCGCATAACTGTTTTGCTTCTGAAACCTCGCCGCACCACCAGTGAATGCGTGCGAGCGCCAAGGTCGCGACTACGCGTCGGTCTGGGTCCGGCTCGTCGGATCGAAATCCAACGAGCCATCCCGCTGCGTCGTCGTAGTTTCCCATGCGCCCCATCAGTAGCGCGTGGCTGAGCGTGACGCCCTCACCTTGTTCGACTGCCTGTTCAAGACACTGAATGGCGCGGTCCACGTGGCCAGTCATCCAGTACGACTCTGCCAACAGCCCCAGATAAAAACTCTGCTTTTGTGGCACCCCAACCCGTTCACACAGTTTGGCGGCGTCCTGTAGCAACGTCTGCGCTAACTTCTCGTCCCCTTCGTGCCTCGCCAGGTCCGCGAGGCATTCCTGGCACACGGTTGTGTAGATCCAATCTCCCTTAGACGAGAGCAACGCCTCCTGGAGTAACGGCTTCGCCGCCGCTCCATCGCCGCGAACCTGGTAGTACGTCCCAAGATTCAGAGTCGTAGCGGTGATGCGCTGCCTGTCACCGATACGCCGGTAAAGAGCTAGAGCCGTCTCAGCGCGGTTGATCGCGTCGTCGAGGTCCCATTGGCGGAAAGAAACCAACCCCATGTTCCCATGACACGCCGCCAACAGAACATCGTTCTGCGCGGCTTCCGCAGCCTCGATGGCGCGGGAGTACAGGTCGCTGGCGCGTTCTAGATCATTTCGCAGTAAGAACACATTCCCAAGTGTCCACAGGCTGCTGCTGATATCTCCGTGATCTCGTTTTAGGGCTAGCGCCTGCTCGGCATAGTAGATTGCTTTGCGACCGAACTCTTCGGTGTCGTAACTGGCAAGCACGATGGCCAGTTCCGCGGATGCTCTAGATTCGAGAACAGGCAACTCAAACTGCGCCGCCAATTCCCTTGCCCGGTGGGCAAGCTTACGAGCGCGGTCCAGCGCACCTTCGCCTTGCCCACGCGCCTCGATTCGCGCCTGCTTCAGCAGAATCTCGACCATCAGTTCATCGGACCGCTCGGACCGCTCGGCGTCGTGCTCCGCGCGCAGTAGGTCGGCCAGCGCCTGGCTGCGATCGTCGAGCCGCTCACGGACGTCGACCAACTCCAGCTGCGTTCGGACCGCTTCTGCGGGGTCCAACATGGCCCAAAACGCAACGGCCCGCTCAAAGAAGTCGACTGCGTTTAGGTTCGCGTACGCGGCCATGGACGCCTGGCCGGCTCGGCGGAAGTACGTGGCCGCCTTTCGCAGCGCACTTAAGCTGTCGTCGCCCCCGCCGGGCGTGTCACCGTGACTTAGCCCACGACTATCGGTCAGCGCCTGCCGAGCGGCGCGTTCAAACAGCTCTACCGCCTTCTCCGCAGCACCACCACCGGCGAAGTGTTCGGCCAACACGACCGGTTCGACTTCACCGTGATCCTGTAGCCACTGCCCCGCCAGACGGTGGCCCGTGATTCGGTCTTTGTCCGTCAGCATGTGATAGACGGCTTCGCGGGTGATGTCGTGGCGGAACATGTATTGGTTCTGTTTCGCCAGGGTGCCGCCTTCTTGGCGTTCGATGAGTTCTTCGCCTTCCAGGGCGGTTAGCCAGTCGGCTACTTCTTCGGGGCTGGTGTCTATGCCGAGCAGCGCCACGATGCCGCCGGACCAGAAAGTTCGGCCGAAGACGGCTGCGGCACGGAGGACCTGGCGGGCTCCGTCGGGGAGGTTGGCTACGCGGACTTGCACGCTGGCGAGTACGGACTCTGGTAGCGCGTCTACGTCTCCTCCTGCGGCGGCGCGGATCAGCTCCTCGAGGTAGAAGGCGTTGCCGGCGCTTCGCTCTACGAGGCGCTTGCGCACGGCTTCGTCGATGTCGCTGAGGACTTCGCGGACGAGGGCGTCGCAGTCGCTGGGGCGCAGTGTGTCGAGGGGGATTTCCTGACGGTTCCAGTCGTCGGCTAACTTGGGAAACTGGTCGTGGATTTCGGGGCGGGCGCTGGCGAGCACCATGAAGGGCTGGTCGGCCACCTCTTTCAGGGCGTAGCCGATGAGCTCCATGCTGAGCTGGTCGGCCCAGTGGGCGTCGTCGACGATGAACAGCAACGGCTGGGTGGCGCACTCGGCGCGCAGCCAGTCGACCCAGGCTCGACGCTTTTGGTCGGCCATTAGCTTGGGGTCCAGGTGGGCGGCTCGCAACGCGGCGCTGTCTTCGGCCGGGAAGTTCACGCCGGCTAGCTCGCCGAGGAATTCGGTGACGCGGACGCGTTCGGGTTCTTCGATAAGTCGGGCGACCCGGGCGCGCAGTTCGTTGCGGCGAGCGTCGGGCTCACCTTCGGGGATTTCCAGGAACCTGCGCAGCGCTCGGCCAACCAGATCGTAGGGCGCACGGGCGCGCAGGTTGTCGCCGCGGGCGGATGCGATGGCGAGCTCTTCTTTGCCCTGGAGGCGCTGGACCAACTCGGAGACCACGCGGGATTTGCCCACGCCGGATTTGCCGATGACCACGACTGACTCGCTGGCGTTGTCTTCGACGCAACCGAGGAACACCGCTTCTAACTGGCGTAGCAGCCGATTACGGCCAACACACGGGGTTTCCTTGCCGAGCAACAGGCGGGGCGGTTCGTCGGGTTTCGGCTCACGTTTTTGCTCTTCCACGAGCACGAAGCTGCGCGAGGTTTCTTGTTCAACGCTGAACCGCAGGGACAGCAGGTCCCGGGTGTTCTTGTCGATGAGAATGAGCCGCGAGTTGGGCCGGACCAACGCCGCGGCTGTGTCGATGATGGGGCCGATGGATTTACGATCGCCTTTAACAGCGCGCTTGGTTGCGATGCCGATGGACGCGTCTGACAGCATGCCGCGAATGGTCAGGGCGCAACGAGCCGAGCGGGCGGCCAGGTCCTTTGCGGCGGCGCCGCCTCCGAGCATGGCAACGAGCGAACCGTTGAGCAGGATCTCGACGCGAGCGTTGTATGGCTCGACGGCGCGACGGATGGCCGGCAACAACCGCGACACGTCCGACGAGCCGTGAAACACCCGCAGTTGCTCGCCAGATGGCTCCTCGGTGACTCCGCCCTCGCCCTCCCCCGCGCTGGGCGGCTTGGGCACTGGCCCCACCTCACTGTGTTCCCTGGGCGAAAAGTCCGGGGTCTCCAGGACCACTTCCTGGGGAATGGTATCGGCGTCGCTGCCGCGCAGCTCGGCGAAGATCACGGAGATGGGCTGCAGGTCCTTCTTGGTGAGGGACGGCGCGATACGTATTTGCGCGGTCGGCTCGATGCCCACCTTGAGGGCGCTGAGTACGGCCCGAATATGAGCGTTGCACGCGTCGCCATCCTTGGGCCGGTCTTCGGCCTTGTACGCCATCATTTTGGCGACCAGGTGGTCCACTGGCGCGGGCAGCTCCGGGTTGACCTCGGTGATACGCGGCGGTTGGTCGACCATGGCGATCTTGGCCAGAACGGCGTCGATGCGCTTGCCCGGGAACGCGGTGCGACCGGTCAGGCATTTGAACAGCACGCAGCCCAGGGCGAAAATATCCGCCGGTGCGCCAACTTCCTTCTCGCCGCGGGCCTGTTCGGGCGCCATGTACTCGGGGGTGCCCATGCCTACGCCAGTCGCGGTGATGCGCTGGAACCGGCTCAGGCGCACGATGCCGAAGTCGAGGATCTTCACCCGCGCCGAGTCATTGCGCGGCAAGTACAGGTTGAGCGGCTTGATGTCTCGGTGAACCATGCCCTGTCCGTGGGCGTGGCCAAGACCGTCGGCAACCCGGGCCGCCAGGGTCAGACTTTGCTCGATGGTGAGCGGCTGCTCTTTGAGCCGCGCAGAGAGCGTCTGGCCCTCGATGTACTCCATGGCCAGGTACAGCCCGGTATCACCGGACATGCCGTGGGCGACGTAGCCAACGATAGCCGGGTGAGACAACTCCAACAGGGCACGCGCCTCGAGAGCCATGCGCTTGACCAGGCGCATATCGTCGGCGATGAACTTGAGCGCGACGTCATCACCGGTCTGGTGGTCGTGGGCCAGATATACGTCCCCCATGCCCCCGCGCGCAATGAAGCGCTCGATCTCGAAGCGCTCCGCTATCATGGTGCCGACCTGCATCGGAACCACGAATGGTATCGCAGATCTGCGGGGCTAGACTGTCAGGGCGACCGCAAACGGACAGAACCGCTCAACTCAGTGCTCTTCACCCTCGTGGAAGTGCTTCTCGTCCAACGGCACCGTGTCGTGGAACAAGTGGTAGTCGATCATCAGGCGCCCGTCTGGCAGCTCGCTCAGTACGTCGACGAACTTCTCACCGGTACCGATATCTTCCGGGTAGTAGTTGTGGCGCGAGTAGACCGTCTGGCCGTACACGCCGTCGTGGCCGGTCATGGTGATGATGAAGCGCAGCACGTGGTTATGAATCTCGTCGAGGGGATAGCCGTGCAGCGGGCTGTCCTCGTCGATCTCATGCATAACCGTCCAACTCAGGACGAACATGGGCGTCATCGAGCGCACGAGCTTGAGGGTATGCAACCGGCGCAGGTGCTCGCCCTCGGGGGTGATCTCGTCGACCAGCACGGTGACTGTCATGTTGGCGTCGACGATCTCGTAGCCCTGGGCGTTGCCGACCCGGAACGTCAGAGTGGGCACCCCATGACGGTGAATGATGAGCATCTTGCTACTGAACAGCACGCCGGTGTTGGGCCGGCCGGCTTTGGCCATCATCACGCCAGTCGCCATGGCCACGGTGAGCAAACCGATCGCTGCTTCGGCAACCACAACCACGTTGCCGTAGGTGGTTGCCGGCGACAGAGAACCGAACCCGATGGTCGAGAACGTCTGCACACTGAAGTAGAACGCGTCGGCGAACGAGTTGGGCCGCGAATTGGCGATGCACCCGGGCTGCAACACATACAGCGCTGCGAAGAACACATTGACGATCAGATAGAAGAACAACAACGCGATGAAGAAGCGCGTCCAGCTGCCCTGCATGAAGTACGTGTAAAAGTCCTGGCGCAGTTCGCTGGGCGCGCCCTTGCGTACGACATTGTCCAGATTGGTTCTGCGTGAGGCTTCGCCGGCGGACTTGTCGCCCTCGGCCCGACGGTGGGCGATTTCGTGAATACCCTCGACCTTGGCGTGCTCGGGCATGGCCTCGTACGGGGCCATCATCATGTCAAACACGACCTGACCGACGCACATGGTGGCGACCAGTAGCAGGAACAAGCCAGTGCTCATGGAGCCACCTGCGGGCGCGAGGAGCAGGATGAGCACGGCGGAACCGACGCGCACGTTAACGCGTAGCTTGTCGCTGAGCTCGGCTTGCCGACGTTCGGTGACCGAATCAACCAGCGCCACCCCCAGGAACGTGAGCGCAAGGGTGCCGCACATGAGCCAGCGATACGCTTCGGGCGCAGTCAGCCCCAGATCGAGGCCAACCATCTTCTTGATGCCGACGCCGGCGGCGGTCACCGCGATCTGCATGGGCAGGTGTGCGTAGAGCCAGACAACCGACGTGAGTTTGCCCTTCTTGACCTTCGAGCCAGCGACGTCGTCGAAGTACACCCACCAGATGCAGCAGGTGATGAGCAAGGTTGAGCTCGCCTTGAGCAGCATATTCCATTCGGTAGCGCCGCTGCCGCTAAGTACCGTGAGCACTTTGACGAACGATTCGCCGAGCACGATGATCGTAAGCAGACCGTAGCGCTCGGCCAGGTGCTCCCAGTCCATAGGGAACTCTTCGGAGAGCGCGCGCGAGTGCTTGGAGAACGGCGCCGATAATACGAGAAGGGTCGCTATGGCCCACAGCGCGTACGCATACGGCGTCGGGCAGAAACCAGACGCGAACCAGAGCGCGCTGCCGGTGCCAAACACCTTGCCCCAGTACTTGCTGTACTCACCGGCGGCATCGACCTGGCGATACGCGCGGAAGTAGAGCAGCGCCACGGTGCCTTGAGCGATTGCGTAGCTGAATGCGAAGTACTCGTGGGTGCCTGTGAACACGCGGGCGGCGGACACGGCCATCGAACCCACCGCGAACATCTGGATGAACACCATGATGCGATGGAGAAAGTCATCGACGGTGAAGCGGTTGGAGAAGAAGGTAAAGCCGGTCCAGGTGATCCACAGGGGAACGAACATGCCGGCGAAGCTCAGGAAGCCCGTGCCTGTCACGTTGTCGCCCAGGCCGTTGCCGAGCTGGATGAACGCCGCAACGAAGATCAGATCGTAGAACAGCTCGATCCACGTGACCTTCTTCTCGGCGACCCCGGGGCAGTGAACCTCGGGGACGTGAAACCAACGGTTGCGCATGCCTGTCGCGGCGAGTATTCGCCATGCCTCTGATATAGTTCCGCGCTCATGGACCTGCCGATCTCCCCGCCGCTGAAGCCCATGCTCGCCAAACGCGCTGAAAAGCTGCCCAAAGGCGACGACTGGCTGTACGAGCCAAAATGGGACGGATTCCGCGCACTCGTGTTCCGCGATGGCGATGAAGTGTATTTGCAGAGCCGGGACACCAAGCCCCTGTTCCGTTACTTCCCCGAGCTCGAGGCGCCGCTGCTGGAGCAACTACCCGAGCGCTGCGTGATCGATGGCGAAGTGGTCATCGCCACGGACGGCGCGCTGGACTTCGACGCGCTGCTCATGCGCATCCATCCGGCCAAGTCGCGGGTCGAGAAGTTGGCCGCGGCGAAGCCGGCATCGATGGTCGTCTGGGACTTGCTGTGTCTGGGAGACGAAGACCTGACACAGCTACCGTTTGCCGAGCGACGCGCCCGGTTGGAGAAGGCGCTGGCCGGCGCAAAGCCACCGCTGCACGTCACGCCCATGACCCGGGACCGCGACACGGCCGCTGACTGGTTTGCCCGGTTCGAAGGCGCCGGGCTCGACGGCGTCATGGCCAAGAAAGAGTCCGGTTTGTATGAGCCCAACAAGCGCTCGATGATCAAGATCAAACACAAACGCACCGCGGACTGCGTCATCGCAGGCTTCCGCTGGCACAAGAAGGGCCCGGGCACCCTACTCGGCTCCATGCTCCTCGGCCTGTACGACGACGAAGGCACCCTGCATCACGTTGGGGTCGCCGCCAGCTTCAAGATGGAGCGCCGAGAAGAACTCATCGCTGAGCTGGCCCCCTTGCGCGAGAACGCATGGGAAGGCCACCCGTGGCGCGAATGGGGCGAACAAGCCGACAACGAAGAGAGCCAGCGCAAACCCGGAGCCACCAGTCGCTGGAACCGAAAAAAGGATCTCTCCTGGGAACCCCTACGCATCGAACGAACCGTCGAGGTCTCCTACGACCACATGCAAGGCACCCGCTTCCGCCACACGGCACATTTCCAACGCTGGCGCCCCGACAAACCAACCGCCGAGTGCACCTACGCCCAACTAGAAGTAACCCCACCCCTAGAACTCCAAACCATCTTCGACGGGGGTCAGGCTACCCCCTAGAAACGGCGCGGAATCACACGCGAATTCAGGCGTACCGCGCGGTTCATAACTGCCTACCAAACGGTCGGTAGACGACGAATTCGGAGTTTCGCGGTACGGCCCAAAACGTTAATGCTTCCGCGCGGTTTAGGTACCGTAGCCTGACCCCGGCTTGGGCTAAATTCGGAGTTTCGCGGTACGGCCCAAAACGTTAATGCTTCCGCGCGGTTTAGGTACCGTAGCCTGACCCCGGCTTGGGCCATATTCGACGGCGATTAGTTGGCGGCGTCGGTCTTCAGCAGAGCGGCGGCTCTGATGAAGGCTGAGCAGACGTGTTGCACGTAGTCGATGCGGACTTTTCGGTCGATGGCGTTGGCGGGAACGGCGCCGATGCCGGAGATCTTGTTGGAGACGAACCAGTCGCTGTCTTCGCTGATTTGTTGGCGTAGCGCGAACTTCATGGCGCGCATGATTTGAGTGCGCACTCGCTCGTCGGGTTTGTTGTGGTGTTGGCCTAATTGATAGGCGGAGATCATGGCTTCGGTTCGTGAGCCGGCGGGGGTGTTATGGGGGACGACGAATGGTGAGAAGCCGTAGCTGCCCGTGAAGTCATCCTGGTCGCCGAACTCGCCGCTGAGGGGCTGCTGGGTGCGGAGGAATTCTCCGTAGCCGTGACAGAACCGCCGATAGCGATCGTGTTTGACCTCGGGGTAAATCGCCTCGGACGCGATGCAGGTCCAGTGTTCTTCACCGTAGAAGAAGCCGCCGCCGAAGAAGTCGTACCAGTCCATCAGATAGTTCAGGCCGGCCTCCGCCGACTTCTTGTAGCGCTCGTCGCCGTAGATCTTGTAGCTACGCGCCATGGCCAGAGCAGACTCACCGGTGAAGTAGAGCAGCTGGGTCTTCATGTCGCGCTTCTGACTTTTGACGTGATACAGGTGAGCGAAATCGCCGTTGTCCTTTTGCATGAAAAGGATCCACTCGGCCATGGCTCTGGTCAGCTTGGCGTAGCGGCCATCCTTGACCGCGCGCTCGTACTCGGCCAACGCAACCACCGCCAACGCTGACGAACCAACACTGGCCACCGCGTGCCCCGCGTCTTTGACGCAGGCGTACTGTTTGCCATTGGGCAAGGTGCCTTTGCAGCCGCCCTTATTGATCAGCTGCTGCAGGTGGTCGAACGCCCGCTGGATCGGCTCTTTGAGGAACGCGCCTTCTTTGGGACCGATGTGCCGATACAGCTCGGCCAGAAAGTACGTGGTGCCCGCGTGGCGCGGCAGGCTGTATGGACCGCCCGGCCGCGGACTGGTCCCCTGCCCGGTATGCAGTTCGCGTTCGTAGATGTAGCGGCCGTTCTTGGCGATGTGTGCCACCAGATACCGACCACCAGCGATGGCCGCCTTGCGCAGGTTGGCGGCGGTCACTTCTGGTCCCGGCGGCAGGTCCCGGTACAGCTGGAACGGTGGACCGTCCTTGCGTTTATGCGCCGGTCGTTCGACGAAACTGTCCGTACGGAACCGGTAGTAGTTCTTCTTGCCTTTGGCGTATGCGCCTGTGGGCAGTTGAGCCATGCGAATCAGGTTGATGTCGGCTCGCTTGAAGTCCAGGCCGAAGTTGAACTCCTTGATGAAGCTGATCGGCCGCTTTGCCGACAGCAGGCGCTGCAGCACCATGTCTTCGGGCAGCAGGAACGCGTTGCTCTTGCAGCGCCATTTGTCGCCGTCCTGTTCGCAGTTATCGACCAGGTTCAAGCGCTTCTGCTGTGCACGAGTTAGCGGCGCCGCCCAGTCGATGGTTACACCAAGACCTTCCAGCCCCGGATTGAAACCGATGGTGCGAAACAATCCCGGCCCTGACAGCACGCCCTTGGCGACCACCAGGTCCACTTTGATGCGAGCCTTGGTGCGCGCAGCCGCCGGCAAACGTTTAAGCTTCGCGTTGGCGGCAATTGTCTTCGCTGCCACGTGCATCGCTCCGGCGATGGTGTCGCCATAGGCGTCTATGCGAGCCGCTCGCCGGCCGTTGGACCACACGGTCACCACCGCTGGCGCGCCACTGGCTTGTTTGCGCTCTAGCTCGGGGTGATTGGGCCGGGTGGCCGGGCCGCCGTCCAGGGCCGCTCGCAACACCGCCATGGCCGAAGCGCGTGCCTCGTCGCTCAGGCGCGCTGGGACATCGATCCGGTACTTACTGTAGAGCGCGTACGTGATCGAAACGAAGATCAGCGCCGGCAGCGTCCATACTGCGATCAGCGCCGTGGTGCGACGGCTCATGGCCACAGGGGTTCCAGGTTGAACCAACGCCTACCGGCCCGGGTCATCAGGAACTTTACCTGGAGCATTGGCAGCAGCGCGACCAGCTGAAACGACAGCACCGCCGTCATCAAGGCGAACATGCTCGCCGCTTTGCCGAAGGCGCCGTAGACGCCGGCGAGGAAGCTCGCGGTCATCAGGATGAGCACCAACGTGACGACCCACGCCAATAACATGTAGCCACCAGCGGCCACAGCGACGAACCAGGACTTGCGCCCACGGATGAGCATCGCTCCGCCCATGGCGAATACTGCGACGACGAACGAGTACAGCAGCATCGACACCCAGACGTGCCGGTTGGGCAGCACCCAGGTGAACAGGACGAAGTAGACCAGGCCCAGGGCGAAGCACAGGCCCGCGTAGATGTAGGGCCGTACTTCTCGGTGGAACAGAGGCGGCTTCTCAGAGCTGCCCGACTTCTGGTCAGAGTCCGACTCAGAGCCCGATTTGGGCGTGGTGCCGAACTTGCTCTTCTGGGGAGTCTTCTTGCTGCGTTTCTTCTTGGCCGACGCCATCGCGCCGCAGATTACCCCGTTGCCCGGAGTCGATCTACAGGCTCAGAGTGTAATCACCCGTAGCGCCGTCGTAGCCGTAGACTTTGACGTATCCGCCCGCTGACGGCACGGAGACCGTCTCCGAGTTGGAGGTGCCTTGAGAGATGCTCAGGCGCTCACCGGCGGCGTTGTACACGGACATGTCGAGATCGCCGTCGCTGTGGGTGAACTCGATGGTGACCGAAGTCGCGGAACCGAAGAAGAACCAATCGACGTCGCCTTCGCAGATGCTCAGGGACGCGCCGCTGTCGGGGGTGGCCGCGGTCGCCTGGCTGTTGTTGGGCTCGTGGGCGTCGGTGCACTCGTTGGTGCTGCCACCACCGTCGGCGCGGGCGCAGAAGTCGCTCTGCTGGTGCTCGGCCTCGGTGTCGGACGCCACGTCGCGCTGGCTGCACGACTCGTCCTCAGACCATGCGACCCACTGGCCGCCAACGCCCATCTCTTCGGCGAGCGCTTTGTAGCGAGCGTAACCGTCGCTGTGGTTCATGAATACAGTCGGCTTGACGCATACGCCATCGGCGTCGGCCTGAGCCTGCTCGCGACGGGCGAACTCCATGATGACGCCGTACATGGCGGCGTTGGTCGAGTTCCAGCAGCACGTCTTGGACTTGTCGTAAACCAGCTCGCCCAGGGTCTCGTCTTCCAGCTTGCGGTGCTCGCGGTCAACGGCCGTCTTGTCCATGTTGAACTTGCGCTCGCTGAGGTCATACAGGTCCTCGAATGCGCGCTCACGACGCTCGCGAGCCGAGCACGACGCCGGGTAGCGGCGCAGGTGGTTACGGGCGTCTTCGATGCTGGCGAGCAGCGAGATGCGCTGCATCTCGGGGGTCACTTCACCCAGAATCGATGCGAAGCGCTGGGGCCGCGCGCGGATGCGCTCGTAGTCAGTGCTGTTGATCCAGTTGGCTTCGTCGGCGTTCATCCAGGTATTGGTCCAGTAACCGCCGATGTTCTTGGTGACGCGGAAGCGCTTGATGCCGCCGCCGAGTTTCACATACTCGTTGCCGTCGCTGGCCGTGCCCACACCACCCGTGTACGGGTTGGTCAGGCTCGACTTGGATGCGTAACCGGTCTCCCATTTGCCCTGGCGGCGCGGCATGGAGCCGGAGATCAGGTTGACGTCCAGGTTGCCTTCGCCGAGCTCGACGACATCTTTGACGATAAGGGTGTGGCCAATGCCACTGCGCTGCCAGCGCTCGACGAGCACGTCGCCGGGGCGGACCGACTCGGGAACGATGTTGTACAGATTGTTGGCGTCGGCCAGGTTCATCGAGCCCAGGTAGTTGAGCAACAGCATGGTGAAGTAACCGGCGCGCTTGTTGAGGTGGATTTCGTCCATGTAGGTGCCGGTGGTCGCGTCATCACCGAGCATGGTCTGGTTGTCCGTGCCGCCGTACATCTTGCGCTTGCGCAGCTTGGCGTCGCTGGGCCAGTTGGCCGTGTACTGCTCGGACGTCAGCTTGGTGTGATCTGCGTACCAGCTACCGTAGTTCGGGGTGCTCTTGTAGCGGCCGTTGCGCGTACGCACGCCGTTGTGACCGAAGTAGATGCGGGTGCCGTGGCGGTCCATGGCCTCGAGGTAGAACGGCAGGTTGTACCAGGCGGAAAATGTCGCGCGCAGGAACATGGCCATCTCGGCGCATTCCAGTTTGGGGGACGGCAGGGTCTTGCCCCATGGCGTCGTCAGGGTGAAAGTGTCGTAGTAACCGGCTTCGCTGGCCACGCGGACCATGGAGGCCACCCACAAGGAGTATTTCTTGTCCCAGCTGAACTCAGAGTCAGCGGGCCACGCCATACCGGGGAGTTTGGCGGCCGCTGTGTCCTTGTCTTCCCACTTGTTCGTCGCGCTCCACACCTGGGTCGCCCGGGTGTTGGTGTTGACGAACAGGCCACGCCGATTCTGCGAGTCTTCCTTACCCAGCGGCGGGGTCGGCTCAAGGTCGCCCTCCATCCCGTACAGGTCGTCCTTGTTGGGCTCATCGGAGCCGCCAACACAGGCGCTAAGCATGACCGCGACGAGCGCGGCGGCGAAAAACGAGTGGCTTCCCAGGCGTGACATACTCCCGGCTAGAGCACACATCGTGCCGAAACTTTCGACTCACGATTACCGCGCGTTAGGCGGGTCACGGTCTCGACTGACCTGACCACTGGAGTTGCCACCGGCTTTCGAATTGTCCGGTCGATCCTGCATCTTACTGCTACAATCTGACTATGGCGATGGAGCGCGCGAACAAGGGGACGCCGAAGCTCTCAAGGGAAGTTCTGCCGCCACAGAAACCCAATAACGGGATCGGCGTTATGTTAGTCGCCGCCACGGCGATGTTTTTTGCGGTAGCGAGTTCTGCATTCATTTTGCGTGCTCGCATGGCCAGTGAAGGGTGTCCGTCGCACAACCAAAACGCGACGACCATCCAGATCACTGCGCCAGAGCGCGACCAAGCGCTCGCCCCCGCTCCTCCTCCGCCGCCGGTGCCGCCGAAGGTTCGGGCCAAGGTGTGGAACGTGCCGTACTACCCGTCGAAGGCCATCAGCACGACACCGATGCTGCGCCCCGACGAGTGCGATCGCAAGGACTCCGTGTCCTGCGCGCCCAAAGCGAAGCCCGACGTTCAGTAGCTAGCGCGGGTCGACGTGCCAGAACACCGGGTACAGCCCGTTCCTCCACGTGGTGGTGAGGATCGTGCCGTCCGCCGCCCATTCGACCCGAGTAAACGCCGATCCGCCCAGTCGCGGCACTCGCATTAACTCGCTGCCGGTAAGCGTGTCCCATACGTGGGAATCGTTCGAGATGGCCGAGCTGGCCAGACGCCGCCCGTCAGGCGCGAACCGCACCATGAGTACCTGGGTCGAGTGCGCCTTCCATTCACGCAACAACTTGCCAGTGGCAGGGTCGTGCACGCCGATCCTTCCCGAGCGCCTGCCGACGACCAGGGTCCCCTGGCTGCTCATGGTCAACGCCGAAGCATCTTTGACCACGTACCGCTCACCGCCGGTACTTGCGTCCGATGCGCGCATGACGCCGTCCAGGCCGATGGTCATCACCAGGGACCCGTCCGGCGAGAACTTGCCGCCGAGGGTACGCTCCCCGTGACTCTTCAGCTTGACCAGCGACCCAGCAGCAACGTCGAGCAACGCCGCGCTGCCGTCCAGACCAGAGGCCACGATCTTGGTCCCGTCCGGCGAAAAGTTGAGGTGCCACGCTTTCATACCAACAGCGATGCTCGTCTTCAGCTTGCCCGTCGCCGCCGACCACACGCCAACCACTTTGTCTGCATTCATCCCCGCGACCCACTTGCCGTCGGCGGAGAGCGTCGCGGCCGTATCGGCGGTTTTCCACGCCGCCAAGCGTTTCCCGGTCGCCGCGTCAAACGTCACCAGCCGGCCGCGGGAGCCAATGGCGCAGAACCGTGTGCCTCTCTCAGCGGCGCGCAGCCAAATTGGCGCCTCCAGTTTCTTAGCGAGGTCCGTGGTTGCCTCGCCCGTGGCAACGTTGACGATGGACATGCGAGGAGCTAGTCCGGAAACAACCGCCCACTTGCCGTCTCCCGAGATGGCCATGTCATTAGCATCGAACACAGCGTGGTCGCCGGGATGAAAACGGGGCCGGTGTTTGTAGTCGAGCACGCGCACTTCCTGGCGGCCGAAGGTCACGGCGATGTGGCTAGATTGCGGCGCGAAAGCCACGCCGAAGGTCGCCCCGCGCCGCTCGCCAATAATCACGCTTGGCGTCGAGATGGCCAGAGGCCACACAAGCACGCGGCCGTCGCTCCCCGCGGTGAAAACGTACTTTTCGTCCGCCGAGAGGCCGCCGCGTACGAGATAGTGCGTGTGTCCAGAGAACTCGCGCAGCACCCGTCTGTCCTTGATCGAGTAGAGCTCCGCCTTGCCGCTCGTGTACCAGAACAAGGCGAACTGCTTATGCGGCAGGGCATGGATGCCGTTGACCAGACGCCGGGTGGGCGGCTTGACCCACGCAACCACCTCACCGGTGGCGTAGTTCCAGTGGTGCACGCCTTTGTCAGACTGGGCGAGGATCTGATCATTTCGTACCGTGGCCAGCCCCACCACTGCTTTGGCCTTCAGCTCCAGGGTTCGCAGTTTCTTTCCGCTTGCCACTTCGAACTGCACCACGTTGGAGTTGTTGCCGTAGCCGCCGACGAACATGTGCACATTATCAAGAGAGAAAGCGACCGAGCCCGCCACGATGGGTATGTGGCGAAGCAACTTCCCGCCCGTGGTCTGCCAAACGCTGACGCCCTTGGCGTGAGCCGCCGCGGCGACCAGCTTATCGTCCGGGCTGAACGCGATGATCGGCCGCACATCCTTACCGGCGTCGACGCTGACGCCTGGGTGGGCCCACGCGCTCGGGCTACGCACATGAAGCTTGCCATCGTCGGTGAACAACGCGATGCGTTTGCCCGACGGAGAGAACTGGATGCGCGCAATAGAGCCAAGGTCGAGATGCGCCAGCTGTTTACCCGTTCGGTAATTCCACGCACGCGCCCCGTCATCGCCGCCCGTGACCACCACCTCGCCTGCGGGTGCGAATGCCACCACGACCGTATGCGTCTTGTGTCCCGGCAGAGTCGTCGCCTTCGTCTGCCGGTCGCCACTCGCCCGTGCCTGGTTGAGCAACATGCCGAGCACAGGCGAGCGCTCGCCAAGCTTCTTGGCGTCTTCCAGATACTTCACTGCCTTGCTGTCCTGGTCAGCTAGCAGCGCTTGCCTGCCCTGCTCCACGTAGAGCGTGGCCAATCTGCGGGTCGACGCGGCGTTCGCCTTCTTCTCCGCTGCGCCCGAAACGTTGGCTCGGTCGCGTTCGCTGTTGGCTCGGTCACGCTCACTCACGATGCGCGACACGCTTATCGTGCCCGCGATGACCATGACGACCACGGCTACGCTAGCCACCGCGACCGCCGCTTTGTGCCGGCGCAGCCACCGTCCCAGCAACTGCCCGGCGCTGTACTCGTGAGCGCCGACGAGTTTTCCGGTTTGAAAGTCGCGCAGCTCCTCCGCGAGTTCCGCCGCGCTGCGGTAACGCTTGTCCAGGTCCCAGGCCATCGCCTTCTCGGCGATCGCGACCAACTCTCGGGGGGCGGCGGGCTCATGGGCAACAATCGGTTCGGGCGGGCCCAGCTGAATCTTGGCCAGCACCTCGCTCGCCGATTTGGCCTCGCGATACGGCCGCTGGCCCGACAGCAGCTGATACAGCATCACGCCAATAGCGTAGACGTCCGCCCGCTCGTCGATGTCCAGGCCTTTGGCCTGCCGAGGCGACATGTACAGGGGCGTGCCCATCACCGAGCCCGCCGCCGTGAGCTCAGGCGAATCGTTCTGGCTGGTGTGCTCGCTAGTCTCGGCCGACGTGTCCTCGGCGCTGCGCAGGTCCTTGGCCAACCCCCAGTCGATGACGACTGTCTCGCCAAAACCGCCGACGATCACATTGTTGGGTTTGATGTCCCGGTGAATCACCCCCTGGCTGTGGGCGTACGCCATGGTCTCGGCTACGGTGATCAACGTGTGCAACAGCGCGAGCCGGTCTGCCAGCGACTCAGCCTTGCCAAGTTCATCGCCCAGGGTATGACCATCGATGCGCTTCATCGAGTAGAAGGCCTCACCGTTCGCCAGCCTTCCGGCTTCGTAGATGGGCACGATGCCTGGATGTGCCAGCCGGGCGGTAATCAACGCCTCTCGCACGAATCGGCGCTCCGCGGCCGGATTTTCCCGCAAGAGTTGCTTAAGCAGCACTGGCCGCTTGAGAACCACATCGTGGACTTCGGTGATGCGCCCCAGGCCGCCCTTGGCGAACTCACGGCCGGCGACATAGCGATCGGGGTCGACGCGCGGCAAGACCACTGAACCAGCGGTGGCGGCGCCACCCCCGGAGATCAACGTAGCCGAGTCGCCAACTACTTCGGCACTTCCGTGGGCGACGGTGTCACTCTCGCCAATGGCCTGGGCGCTGCCGTGGGCAAGGGTGTCACTCTGGGCGATGGCGTCGTCGCTGTGCGCCGCCATCGTCTCGCTGTCGCCGATGTCCTCCTTAACCTCGGACGCTTTGGAGGTGGAGTTCGGGTCTGCAGCGGTTGTGTCGTCCACGGCTCAGAAGCACAGCGGTCGCGACGCTGCGTTGGTCGGGCTCACGCCGGGCAGAATCCCGCGCATGTACTCGTACTCTTCCTCGCAGAACATCGCCGGGCCTTCGCCGAACAGCTCGGCGCGCTCGAGGAATGGCCGGTCGCTGCCGCCATCCATGAGCCTGTTGCGCTCATTGCCGATGTTGTGAAACCCCTCGCCGTAAGGATTGGCGAGGCCAAGCGAATGGCCAATTTCGTGACTGACCGTGCTGCCGACCAGGCTGCCCAGCACCCAAACCGCGCACGCGATTTTGGTCGGTCGGTCGTCAGCCGGACACACATCGCCATTGGTCAGCCACGGCACACTGTCGCCGGTAAAGTCGCTGGCACTGAGCCGCGTACCACCGCGGTCCGGCCGGAACGGGTCGAAGATCACGTCGAAGGACGGGTCAGCGCCTGGCAGCGTGTCGGCAAACCCACCGGGGTGCTCCGAGAAGCCGAACAGGGACTCGATGAACACGCCACCGTAGCCCGGGTAGCCGTCTTCCTGCGTGGTCGCGTTAACCCCGCCAATGCGGTCGTACAGCCGCAGGTTATCCGTGTCTTTGCCGGGACTGTTGTCGTAGCCGAACAAGCCGAGCCCGTTGGGATCCGGCCCGGCGATGTCGACTTCCACGTAGACAGCGAAGTCCGTAGGCCGCTCGGTGCGCACATCGACGTTCACTCCGTCGAAGTCCTGACGCACCCGTTCAACCACGCGACCCCGGATATTGCCGTCGGCGGCGCGCAGGCCGAAGTTGCGCAGACTCTCGACATACGACGGCTGGAACACCAGGTACACGACCTGCTTCACCGGCGCGATGCCCAGGGTCATCATCGCCCCGTCGCCGGTCACTTCGTCACTCAAGTAGCGCGTTATGGGCGTTACGTCGCCGACGAACGTTCCCGTGTCGCTGCGCAGGTCCAGGGCCTGGCCAAGGGAATCATCCTCGTTGATCACGTAACGCACGGTCTTGCCGTCAACGAACTCAGGCACGAGCAGCAGATCGACCGGCGCGCCAGAGGGAGCCCCCGTCGGCGTGAACGTTCCGACCAACCGCAGCAGCGTGGACGCGTTGTCCCCGCCGACGAAGCCGCCGCCAGACACATCGACATACTGGCCGAGGCTGGCGCTCGCTGTGCTGACTGAAAACACCGTGGGCGGAATCATGTCGTAGTTGGCGGAGCGCGCCGAACTACTGGAGGCGCCGCCTGGCTGATCATTGCGCAGCTGCACCGTGCCCGTGAACGCGCCCGGGCGAATGCCGGCGATTTCGGGCAGAAACGCAAACGTGCCGCGACTGCGATCAAACTGAGAGTCCGGCACCACCTGCACGTCTACCGGGCCAACGTCGGTACACACGGACCCACCGTCGGGGGTAAAGCAGCCCTGGACCACGGCGTAGGTCGTGCCTTCGTCGCCGCCGAGGAGCAAGCCACTGCCGGTGACCGTGATGGCCTCGTTGACGAATATCAGCCCCGAGTTCTGCAGCGAATCCAGGCTGGGCGCGAGCTGACGAACGAACTCCAGGGTCACCTGGACAACGTTGGACGTATACAGCTGACCGTCGACGGTACTGACCACTTCGATGCTGGCTTCACCGCTGAACGTGCCATCACCGAACTCGGTGAAGGCGTGGTCGTCCGCCGCGACCGTCATCTCATTGAAGTCGACGAACTCCGCGGGCAGACGAACGTCCACCGCGTTGCCATTGAAGTTGCCCAGCAAGCGCATGGACGCGCTGCCCCACTGGCTCTCGACGAACGATGCGCCCACCACGACGATAGATGTGCCGGGCACCACGAGCCCCGGCTCCACTGTATGCAGAGCAAGTTGCTCGAGACCGGAATCCCCGGTTATCGCCTCAGACCCAGCGCAGCTGGTGAGCAGCAGGCCAGTCAGGACCGCGGCGACGAGATTCTTAGAAAGACAAGCCAATGGAAATATCGTACAGGTTCTCAGCGCCACTCCACCCATGTACCCGGACATAGTGGGCACACTGAACGCTGATCGTGCAGTTGGCGTCACTCAGCGTGAACTCATAGTGCTCATTATCACTGGCGCTCTGGCCCTGAGCCGACGTGCACGTGCTGGGTGCCGCTTCGGTACACGGAGTGAGATCAACGCCTGCGCTGTCGTGAAAGTGAAGGTCCAGGTCACCGTCTGCGTGGGTAAACGTGAGATCGATGGTGAGTGTATCGCCGTCGACCATCATGATCTGATACCAGTCATCGTCTTCGGTGCAGATGGCGTTGGTCGTAGACACGTGAGGATCGGGACTCACATCTGAGAAGCCAAGCACCCGGGCCTGGGCAAGGGTGTCGTCGTCCTCTTCGCCGTCGTCGGAACACGTCGGTCCACAGCTCATGGAGTTCTGCTGGTACGTCAGGGAGTAGTCGTTCTCTTCGGCGCTGAATGCATAGACGCGCACGTAGTAAATGCCCGGCGTCAGACACTCGGTGATGCTCTCTATCGACGTCAGGCTACTGGATGACTTGATGAACGAACCAGTCGCGTCGTACAGCGCCAGGTCAAGATCGCTCTGGCTTCCGCCGGATAAATCGAGCACAACTTCGGCGTCGGACGACACGTCGATCTGGAACCAGTCTTCGTCGTCGGTGAACTCCCCGAGGGGGCAGCTGGTCAGGTTGTGGGTTCCTGGCGAGAGCACGCCGTTGCCCATGGCTTCCTCGCGGCTATCGTTGTCCTCCATGGCGTCGTCGTTACACACGGTGCCTGGATCGCAGGAGTTCGTATCGGGCACACACTGGGTGGCCATGGCGCCGTCGATGGACTCGACCGCACTCGCCGAACACGTATAGCCCGCGTCGCAGTCGCTCGGTCCCGTGCACGCCTTGAGGCAGAACGGATCATTTGCCACGCCGACGCGGACACACAGGTCGCCCGAACCACCGCACTGCACATCGGCGGTACACGGCGAACACACACCTGCCCCGCCGCTGCCGCCGGGATTGGTCACGGTCATCATATAGGAGCCAGGCTCCGGTGATGTCGTTACGTGGTCGCAGTTGCCTTCGGCGTCGTCGTTGTCGCTGGCGACGATGACGTAGTACAGCTGGGCCTGTGTGCCCATGGGCTGTCCGGCAACCGGGTTGGGAACGTCGGCGGCCCAGGTGCCCGACTGCATGTCGCCGGTGATCAGCTCCATCGACACTTGAGTCATAGCGCCCAGATCCGGGGTCGCCCCCGGGTTGGTCGCCGAGTAGTACATCAGCGGCGCTGCCTTGAGCCCCTGATCGTCCGTGATGACGGCGTCGATGGTCAGTCCGACCAGGGTCGACACGTCCTGTGCAGTGTGATTGACGACGGGCGCCTCGCCCGGGCAGTCGACCTTCGGCTCCTTGCGGAGAACGACCAGGTAGTGTTTGACCGTCTTTGGATTCGCAGAATCGTCGGCGCCCAGCACCAACGTGTAACGGTCGTCGGCCTCGATTTGCCGCTCGGTCGGGCACCAACGCCAGTCGGCGGTCAGTCCGCTCGTGCTGGTGAGGGTCGCGCCTTCGATCACGGGAAGGTCCTGGGTAATGTTGACCGACGTCGAGTCCTGGTCTTCGATGACGATGCCGATATCGATGCAGTCGTTGAGTTCTAGATCCAGTGTGCTGCCGGTGCCCAGGGGCTCGCGGAACACGGGGGCGCTGTTGACCCCGACCGCCGAGCGAACGTCGATTTGAATCGTCTGGGTGTCTTTGTTAGAGCCATCGCTGACCGAAAAGTCGAAGAACCAGGGGCCCACATCGCTGGCCATGGGACGCCAGCGAAACACGCCTGCACCATCGGGGCGGCGGGCAACGGTAGCCCTGCCCTGAATGTCGGGGACATCAGCCGAAAACGAATAGTCGAGGCTCTTGCTGTCGGGGTCGGTGCCCTCGAGAACCAACACCAACTCACTGCCCACGGCAACAACCTGGTCTCCCATGGGGGCGAGGGTCGGCGCATCGCCACCACCGCCACAGCCGAAACTGGTGACTAGTGAAGCCGCCAGCGCGACAACAGTACACACACGAAGCATTCCTAACCCCTCAATCTATCTTAACAAGGCCTTTATGGGGCTGGGTATAAGCAAATACCGCGCCGTGCGCAAACCGTGCTTTGGCGCACTTATGTGAGTCGCCGAAGTATCGCTTAGAGACGGGCGAGCAGGCTGCTGAGCCAGCTTCCGCTCGGCTTGATCTGGGTAAACGCGGCCAATTCACGCAATTGGTCGGCGGTCGCAAATACGGCCATGCAGCTGCCACAGCGAAACAGATACGGTCCATCGTCCAGGTAGCGCATCAGATCGTACACATCGCCGCAGTCGGGACAGCCCGATTTCACCTGGGTCCCGGCAGCGTCACCGCTTGGTCTGTCCGCCTGTTGAAGCGCCCTCGCCAGCTCCGCCGGTTCGCCATCGAAGTACTCAAAGAACGCGCTGCCGCACGCACGGCAGATCTCTACTTCCGCGGCGTCCCCGGCGTCCAGCGTCTGAGCGCTCATCGGGCCCAGGCAGGCAGAGCATGTCCTCATGCGTTTGCGATACACGTCACTCCGGGGCAAAGCAGGTAACGAACATAGCGCGGGACGCGAGCGTGGTGCCATCATTTCGCCTGACGGCACCATTGACCTGAATGCCGAAGGGAACCTGTGGGCACGGCTGGGCAGCGGAGTCCCCACACACCAGCGTGTAGTCGAAGGTCAACACTTCGGGCTGGTTCGTGGTGCGCGTGCAGCCCTGTTCGCCCACCGACCAGGTGCCACAACTCGTGTCGTCCCCAACCGTGAACGTATTGCCGGGTTGGGTGATCGACGCGGCGAACGTGGCGGCGACCGGCCCCGTGGCTACGCCACCTACGGAAATTCGTAGGCCGCTACCACCGCCAAGTTCGGGCACATTGGCGACGCTCTCACACTCCAACTGGGTCAGTTCGAGAGTTGCCTGCTGAACACCCACGCCGATGGCCGCCGAACGACACGTCAGGGATTGACTGCACGGCAAGAGCATGGCGCGTTGTCGCTCCAAGTCGGTTTGGTTAGCGGACTCGAGATCGACGGTCACAAGCATCGGGGCGAACGGCGGATCCCGATGCAAATGAACTCGCCCATCACTCAGCAGCTGCAACTCCACCGCCGACGACCACCAAACGAAGTTGCCCGCGCTAGCGTCCCCGGTGCGCTCATTGTTTTGCTGCAACTCCCAGAAGTACCAATACACGGCAGCGTTGACTGCCGTGTACCAGCTGTCGATCGACGGTGTGGGCAGCGCTTCGCCACCGATGCTCACCAGCGTGCTGATCAAACGCTCGTGGAGGATGTCGATTAGCGCCTGCCGGTTCACGGTGACACGTGGTGTGTACACGGCTTCGGCGCCGACTTCGAGGGACTGGGGCCCGGCTAGGTCGACGTTGGTGACTTCGGGCACGAGCAAGAACGTGCCCAGCAGGTCGGCGAAGCCCGCAACCGCGCAGGCCTCGGCGAGACTGGTAGCCAGGGTCTCGTCTCTCGCAGCGATGACCTGGCCAAGCCCGCACAGGGTTCGCTGGAGCTGCCGACTGCGCACAACTCGGGCGGCGTAGTCGACGCGATCGCAGAGCAATCGATCCATTTCGCTGCCAACGCATACAGGCGATGCAGGCGGAGGCGCGCGGCGACGCTCAGCTGACAGAACACGCTCGAGGGCGTCGACGGCGTCGGCCGGCAGGTCAGTGGCGAGGGTAGACAACCCGGTAAGCGCCGTTTGAACGTCGGCGAGCGTAGCCAGGCTGGCCGACACCAGCTCGATGAGGGTTGGCCGTTGCGCAATGTTGCGAGTAGCAACCAGCGCGGTTTCCAGGTCTTCGCGCATGTCGTCGAGCTCGGCGCGGGCATCGTCGGCGGCAGTCGTGAGCACGCTGCCGGCAGGCTGCCCCGTTGCCGCCAGCTCGGTGACGCTGAACAGCTGGGTGGCCGTGACACCATCAACCTGCACGGACACGTCGCTGACTTGCAGTGGCTGCAGGGTCGACTCATCGAGGAACGGCACGATGACCAGCAGCGTCTGGTTGTTGACCACGATGGTGCGGGCGTCCGTGTGGCCGAAGCGCACGACCGAGGCGTTGTTGAACGCGTTGCCGGCCACGTAGATCAACGAACCCGACGGAGCCGAGGTGGGCTCGAACGCCAACAGCGGACAGCCCGACGGACCGGGCCCCGGTCGCTTGGGGCATACGTCGATCTCGTCCGCGACCCCATCAGCGTCTTGATCGCCGGGTGTACCGCTCGCGCTGCCATCATCACCACACGCCGCGCACAAAAGCGCGCAGCTGACGAGAACACTCAGAAGCCTGACGATGTTCATGGGACGGCGCGATCATACCCAAAACTGGGCCGAGCGGAGTGCAACACGGCGCACGCTCGGGCCTATACTCCGGAGCAACCTGGAACGAGGAGTCTAGACATGGCAAGTCCCGTAATCGTCGAGAGCGCCGCCGGCTACGCAACGAAGATCATCGCCGGCAGTCACGAAATTACGGCGGACGAACCCGAAAGCCTGGGCGGGACCGACACGGGCATGTCTCCGTACGAGCTGCTGTTGGCAGCGCTGGGCTCATGCGTGTCGATTACCCTGCGCATGTACGCAAAACGCAAAGGTTGGCCCCTTGAAGGAGTCGAAGTGCGCCTGGAGCACGACAAGATTTACGCCCGCGATTGCGACACGTGTGAAACCGAAAAGGGCAAGCTCGACCAAATCGGTCTGGTCATCGAGCTACGTGGGCCCCTGGACAATGAGCAGCGAACACGGCTGATGCAGATCGCGAGAATGTGCCCGGTACACCGAACGTTGCACTCGGAAATCCACGTGGAAACGTCGATGGCCGCCGTCTAGCCCGGACGCGCTAGTTCAACTCGAGAGACTGTTCGGATGCGCCTGGCGACCCAGATGGTGCCGTGCCTCCGCCAATAAAGCTGCCACCGTCGCCGGCTGCTCCACCGTTTGTCACCGAGCACGTATTGTCGGCAAAGGTGTTGGTCAAGCCCGAGACGTAAGCGAAGCATGTGCTGGGGCCGCCACCACCTCCGCCGCCAGGTGCGCCTTCGCCGCCGTTGCTGCCCAGACCACCAACGCCACCTTTGCCGCCATCGTCTGACGAACCGCCGCGACTGCCACCACCGCCGCCAGATTGACCGGCACCGCCGTTGCCGCCACGGCCGCCGTCACCTCCGCCGCCGATGGTCATGGTGTTACCCGACACGGTCACGATGCCGCCGAGGGCGAACACGCCAAAGCTGCCGCCACCGCCGCCACCGCCGGTTCCACCGTTGCCGCCGAGTCCACCGCAGCCTCCGGCACCACCGCCGCCGCCGCGATCACCGACGCAGAAACCACCACCGTCGCCGCCGCCGCCGCCACCACCGCCACCACTGCCACCGCGTCCTGAGTTGCCCGGGTCGCCGGGGCCACCGGTGCCGGCTGCGAAGCCCTCACCTGAGACACCACCGATGCCGCCAGCCGTGCCCGCGGTACCAGCGGTGCCATGAACGAACGCCGCGCAACCCGCGTTGCCTGGACAGCCCGTGCCGCCGTCGCCGGCACTCGAGAAACACACCGAGTCACCACCGCCGCCGCCGGCCGTTGCCCCGGCCGAGCCAACGCCGCCGCCAATACCGTTACTGTCGTCGAAGCCGCCGTTGCCGCCCTTGCCTACGAACGTATTGGCGTTGTCTGGGCAGGTCTGGGCTGCTCCGCCAACTCCGCCGGAGCAACCGCTACCGGAGCAACCGTTGCTCCCGTTGGTGCCCTTGGGTGCCGCCGCCGAGTGTGACGTTCCAGCCGCGCCCGGACCACCGTTGGTTCCCGCCGCGGTGATGATCGTGTTGTAGCGAACGTAGAACGGTCCAGAGCCGGCCACGACCCGAACGCCGTAAACGCTCTCGCCGACCCCGCCCGGAGCCTGCGCGTTGATCGTGAACCCAGCGATCTGAGTGGAGGTGTCGATTTGCGGTGCCAGGAACACGGTACCAGTGCCGTTCACGGTGGTCACCGCCGAGGCCGAGCGCCGGAACGGAAAGTCCGCATGCTGGTGATCGTACCCGCCGTAGACGCTGATGCCTGACTGCACCGTCACGGCTTCGTCGTAGGTTTCGCCCGACACGCAGACAGCGATTTTCCCCTGAGCGTTGGCCGCGGTGATTCCACCGCCGATGGTGTCCACCGGATCAGACCGGGTGCCGCTGCCTCCGGTCCTACCCAGGCTCGCCGACACGAACAGGCAATCGGTGAGCACTCCATCGGTGCCGTCGCAGTTTTCATCGGTGAACGCCGGGTCGATCACGTCGATGGCGCCCATGAAGGTGCACGCATACTCACATCCGTTGGTGCCGGTTGCTGCATTGCCGTCCAGGTCCCACATGCCGTCGGGACAGTCCGACGTCGACCCGTCGACGCCCGCGCCCCCGTCGGTGCCATTGTTCGAGCCATCGTTGCCAGAACCACCGCCGTCCACAGAACCGGACTTGCCTCCAGCACAGGCGCTGAATCCCAGGATGGCCAAACAGCCAAGCAGGGAGCACAGGTTGCGAAATTTTGGGTACTTCACGAGACGATTATCGACCGTGGCACCGTTGAGCGCAACGATCGTGACGCTCGCCCACTGGGGACGCCCACCAAGAGTGCACTACATCACGAAATGGCGCGCCTAATCCTTGTCTGGATCCAGATACGGCGTCGTGATCTTGTTCGGCGGCTTCACCGGCGTTGTCTTCTTGATCGGCGTCTTCTTGACGGGCGTCTTCTTGACCAGAGCCTTCTTGACCGGCGTCGTGTGCCGCCTGGTCCGCGTCCGCCGAGTACGGATCAGCGCAACCTTCACCGTGTGGTCGCGATCCGCCTTGAACCGACGAATCTCAGCGCGCCGACCACGGCGCTTGAACTCCGCCTTGTGTAGGTGTTCGCCCCGATCCAACACGACGGGTTGTGGCGTCTCGCCGAGAAACTTACCGTCGAGCCAGACCCGCGCCGGTGGCGTTGCGTCCAGGGTCACCGTCACCTTCAGTGCTTTGGCCGTCACGCCGGCGGCGGCCGCATCGACCACGCGCTTATTGGCCACTGGCACGGCAGCGTCTACGGCCAAGGTCGCGCCCGGTGTGGGAGCTGTAGGCTGACCGCCTGAGCGAGCCGCCTTCGTCCCGCCACCGAGCCAGCCCATGGAGAACGCCAATGTGAGCGCGCCGCCGGCCACAACAAGTAGTGCCAGCAACGCCAAGCCCTTACGCGAACGTGGGCGCTCGTCTTTGCTCGTGCTCCCCGCCAGACCAGTCGGCCGAGTCACCCCGGCGGCCGTAGTTTCGAGCCCACTAACGTTGTGCGCCGAGGTCGACGACAGACTCGTTACGGCGGTGTGATCGCGACTGGCCTCCCCTGCTTTGGCGAGCGCGGCCCGCGCCTCCGCTGCGTTGGCGAACCTGTCGTCGGGCTTCTTCTCGAGCAAGCGTAGAATCGCGGTCGCAAGCTCCTCGGGCAAGTCCACCGGTCGCGCCGGCGGTTCCTCTAGATGCATGGCGAACAGCTGACTGACGTTGTTGGCGACGAACGGCCGCTTGCCGGTCGCCAACTCGTACAAGATGACGCCCAGCGAGTACAGATCCGTACGTGGGTCCGGCGGCAACCCCTCGACGACTTCAGGCGCGATGTAGCTGGGCGTGCCAACGACGACGTCGCTCTTGGTAACCGAGTGGGAGTCTTCGCCGAGAAACGACTTGGCGAGACCGAAGTCGAGGACCTTGAGTAAATCGCGACCGGGCGGATCGTCGAGGATGATGATGTTCGCTGGCTTGAGATCGCGATGCACGATCTTGAGGGCGTGGGCGGCGTCGAGCGCGTCGCATAGCTGTACGCCAATGCGAACGGTGCGCTTTGCCGAGAACGGCCCGTCCTCACGTAGAACGCTCTGCAGCGTTCGCCCCTTGAGCAGCTCCATGACCAGAAACAGCAGGCCGTCATCGGTTTGGCCAAAGTCGATCACCCCCACCGTGTTGGGTTGCGACAGCCGGCTCGCCAGTTTGGCCTCGCGCAGGAATCTCTTGGCCGCGTGACGGTTGCCGGCGTAGTGCGGTTCGATCACCTTGACTGCGACTTCGCGACCGACCGACGCTTGCAACGCGCGGTACACGGTGCCCATGCCCCCGGCACCCAGCTTCTCGCTGATCGTGAAACGACCATCCAGCTGACGGCCCAGAAGCTGATCCACGTTTGGCTTGAAACGAACCAGCTTGGTGCCGTCCTTTGGACAGTGCCGCGCGGTGGTGTCGTCGTAGGAATGATCGCAGAGCGGGCAGTACATCTCGAGACGCGCCGTCTCGTGGCTATCAACGCTGTCCGCCACCCTTACATCTGACCCTTGAACGTAAGTACCGCCCCCACGGCGCCGCGATCGACAAGTGGAACCACGCTGACCGACGGCGGGCGTTCGACTCGGATGACGCCGCGCTTTCGTTTATACAGATACAATCCCGCCGCTGCGACCAGGCCGCCCACGGCGTAGAGGCCCACGACCACGTTGCGCTGACTCTTGTAGTCACTGATCGCGCGTTCCCGGTCGTCGCCAACGCCCAAATCGGCGATGTCACCGCGGTCGCCCCAGGCGATGGCGTGCATGACACCCCCAGCGACTATCACCGCCACCCCCGTGCCCAACACAGCAGCTGGTAACAGGCCACGGGGAGCCGGCCGGGTGTCGTAGAGCACTTGCCGCCGCGGCGAATCGACCTTCGGTCGCGTGACGATGGGCGTCGGTTTCTTGGGCTCGGCAGTAGGCTTGGCCGCTTTGCTGAGCTCGATGACCAGGGGCTTGCGGCTTCTTTCGGCGGTCATGGACACGGTCGTGACCTTCTCCACGTGGCCAATGATGCGCGCGCTGAGTTTGTGCTCGCCCTGACTGAGCCAAATCTGCCGTGGCGCTCTAAATGCCTCGTCTTTGGCGAAGCTGTCGACGGCAACCTGCGCACCGCTGGGCCGACTGCGAACTTCCAGTGGCAACCAGCCCCGTTTGCGCAGCCCGGCTTCGACCGCGCTTTGCAGCTGGCGGATGCTGGCCAACATCTTGGGTCGCGCCGCGCCCAAGCGATTGATGCAGTTGCCCAGGTAAAGATGAGCCTGGGCGAGCTTGTCGAGATCGCGGTACGCAATGCCAATATTGCATTCGGCTTTCAGGGTGCCGTCGAGTTGAAACGACCGCTTGAACAGACCCAGCGCCTTCTGCAAGGTTGCCGAGTTCTTGGTCGTCCGCCATTCGGTCGCGAGCTTGAAGCCCTTTTTCAGCAGTGACTTCGCCTGGCTCACATTCGTAGCCGACGGAGACGGTTTTGGCTGGGCGGGCTGGGCAGCGGCGGGCACCGCCATTGCGGTCGCGACCAACACGCAAAGTCCCCAGCTCGCAGTTCGCCTCACACTGGTCAGGATACGAAACCCCGGCCAGATCGCAAGCTTGTGCTCATGCTACGGCACCGGGGTCCGGGCGGCCCCATCATGGCACCGCCCGGAGTTGGTCAGGAAACTGCATAAGCTCAGTTTGTGCAGCTTTCGCACCATCAACCAGCATTAGTGATCTCGGGCCCGTGGGCACCAACGTGGCCAGGAATACGGGCTTGTCCCATGGGACAGCCCCGTACCGCCACCGCACTGTCGGTGGAGAAAGCGCCGACGAGAACAGGGGCTACCCCAACTTGGCGCGGTAAGCTTTGCGTGATGATTCGGGGGCTCGCATTGGCAGTAGTGATCGCGACGGCCGGCTGTTTGGACGTGCCACCGCCCGCAAACACCCAGGACGCGCAGACCAGCGACGCACGCACCAACGATGCGCGCACCAACGATGCTTTTGTCGCCAACTGTGGTGGGCCATCGGACTTCAACGGGCGCTCGTGGCCACCCGGTGGCATGGAAATCGGAATCCGTGAAATCATCGCCGCGGACGTCAACGCCGACGGCAACCTGGACCTCATCCTGACCAACGCTGAGGTCTCCGACAACGAGGACTGGGGCTTGTTCGTCATGCTCGGACCGCAAACGGACCCGAGCAATTTGCAGTATCACGCGTTCGTGCCGACCAATGTCATTCCCTGGTCGGTTGCTGCGGTGGACCTCAACGGCGATCAGTGCGCCGAGCTGATCTCGTTCGGTCTAAACAAGGCTGCCGACGCGGGACTGATAGACGTGTATGAGCAGATCAGCCAGACCCACACGTGGGACCCGGCAATTCAAAAGAACGTGGATGGCTTCTTGCCCATTGGAGACGGCGCGCCAGTGCTGATCACCTTTGGCGATTTCGACGGGGACGGGGTTTCCCTTGATTTGGCCATCTCCGACCTGACGAGACTGTACGTATTCCACAGCCTGGGGGCGACACCGCTCATATCGTTGCAGACCGCAACGGCCACCCCCGTGGGCCGCACCGGTCCGCCCGGCACGTGGACTGACATCAATGCGCTATTCGCCGACCCAGCCGCGAACCCCGCCACCGCTGCCAACGACCTGGTCGTTGTCGAGGAAAATGGCATGACCTGGTTGCAGAACAACGGCTCGGGCGCGTTCGGTAGCCCCTTCACCAGTAACTCGTCCGGCGTGTTCATCAGCCGGACCGCAAAGCGGGTAGATCTGGACCAGACCCCACCGCTGGATATTATCGCCGGCTCGGGCAGTGACTTCGGCGCTTACCTATTGGCCAGAAACGGCACGACGATTGAGTTGCAGACACGGCCGTGGAACGGGGATGTGCCAACCTCCAACGCGCTCAACGATGTACTGGTTGGCAACATCGGTGGCACGGACCTTCCAGAAGTCGTGGTGATCGAGGCTGACGAGAATATGGTCGCAAAGGGGTTCGCTTACCTGGTCGACGGCGTGTCCAGCGGCGCAACCCAGCTGAGCCCGTCAATCGGTTCGGCATTCGACTTCCCGGGCGAGCACATGACCACGGGTGTGATCACTGACTTCAACGGCGACGATGACGACGAAGCATGGATCTTTGCGCCAAACGGAGACGTCAAATGCCTGCAGCGTAATCCGGGCGGCCCGAATCTGCAGGTATGTCAGTAGTTAGCTGGTCCGACCTGGCGAGCCGCTGACCAGTCTGGCCTGGCTAGCCGAACATGGCCCGCAAGCGGGCGTGGTCGTCGCTCACCGAGAATCGGATCAAGTCGCCTAGCACCGGATCGGCAATAGCGGCCTTGAGATCCTCTTTGCCGGCGATCTTCATCGCCACGCTCAGCGATGCGCTCACGCTACCGGCGGCCAGAAGGCCCGCCCGGTTGCCGGCCTGTGCGATGCCCGTCCAGATCTTGACCGGGTCAAAGCCGAAGCCTGCGACGGCGGTCGCGTATGGGCTCAGGTTCTGCAACGCCTTGCTGGGAATCAACCGGCGCAGCCGTTGCTGCTCGGCGGCGATAGCATCGGCGGACACGTTGGCCACCGCAAGATCCGGCTGGAACTGGCGCAAGAGAGCCACGAGCAGTACCGAGAACTCCTTGCTCGACAGCCGTGCGGGTACCGCAAGAGACGCGGAGGCCAGCTTGAGCGCGCGCCCCGCCATGAAACGAACCGTGGCCGGGTTGTCGGCTTCGACCAAGCCCTGCCCCATGACCAGCGAAACCGGATTCGTGGGCTCCGCAACAGCGATGTGAGGCTGCCGCTTAGACACGTAGATCTCGACGTCGTTGATGCCCAGATCCTTGGCAACCTCGAACACGATCTGCGACACCGGGTCGCCTGTCTTGGCCAGGCGATCGCCGCGACCGACCCCGTACTTCCGTACATCGACGCCGACGTGCTTGCCGAGCCGATCACCCAGCTCGCGCCAAATCTGGCGCAGGCCGTTGGGTACATAGTCGGGGAACAGCAACTCGTCCACGTTCGCTTTGCCCAGGCCGAGCACCCGAGGCCGTGCGCGCGTGGCGAGAGCCGCCAGACGCGACGAGTGATCGTCGGCCACGTCGAGCAGCTTGGCCATCTCGCCCGCACACTGAGCCGCGGCCATAGACCCGGCCACCCCGGCCTCTTCGCGAACTTCTAAGGCGCGACCGAGTACGTTGTAGGCCGTGCCATCGAGCAGGTTCTCTTTGAGACGGGTGCGCATTGCAGCGGCGACGCGGTCGACATGTACACGCATGCTGCGAGTGTCACCAGTACTCTTATAGAAGCCGGCGAGAGCATCCAACGCGGAGCCGTTCGTCGGATCCAAATCGAGAGCAACGCGCAGCATCTTCTCGGCGCGGGGTCGGTCGTTGAAGCCCTGCAGGTAGATCTGTGCGGCCCGATGCAGGTGGAGCACTTTCGCCGAAGCGGTCTCGCTCAACTTGAGCAGGCGTTCGCACGCGCCCAGAGCCAGCTTCCAGTCTTCGGTCTTCATGGCCAGGTTGGCGAGCTGCGCCAACGCTCCCATGTCGTTGGCATCGAAGCCCAACACCTTCTGGAACGATGCGAGTGCCCAACGCGGGTTCGGCAGACGCTCGGAATAGATGGTGCCCAACCGGTAGAAGATGTTCTTGAGTACGTTGGGCGACTTTTCGAGTCGGGCGCGCGCGATCAGTGCCTCGGCGGCCTCGGCCCATTCGCCCTGCTCCCACGCAATGTCCGACAGCGTTGCAACCGCTATCAGATCGTTGGGGTTCAGCTCGAGCGCCTTACGCAAGTCGCTCTTGGCGGACTCTCGGTCCGAAAGGAAGTTACGGTGCAGGTCGGCCAGCGCATGCAGCAGCTCGAGCTTGCCGCCACGATCCGTCTCGACTTCCAAACGCTGGCGAAGCAAGGTCGCCAGGTCTTCGTGGTGGCCGTTTTCGTCGAGCAAGAGACGCAAGCGCACGAACGCATCGTCGTGACTCGGAGACAGGGAGAGCACGTGGCTAAACGCTGGAATGGCACGCTCCCCGTCGAGGGCACGATCCATGAGCGCAACGCCGGCCATATGGCTGAGGCGGACACGCTGAGCGTCACTAACAGCCACTTCGGCCTCTCGCCGGGCGACCTCCGCGACGTCGAGCCATAGCTCCGCTTTGAGCGCGGCGAAACGCCAGCCGTTGAGCGCCGGCAGATAACCGGCGACCAGGTCCGTCGCTGTGCGGAAGCAGCCGATGGCAGGCTCCCATTGCTCGAGCATGGTGTAGGTCTCTCCAGCTCGCGTGAAGAACGCGGCCTGGGAGCGATCGTCGCCGACAAAGTAGTCCGCGACCGCATGCTGTAGGTTGGCCAGAGCCGCCGACGCTCCCTGGGTACGGGTGTCAGCCTCGATGGCGAACAACGCGCGCCGGTGTTTGGGGTCGCGGGCATACGCGCTGCGGTAGTGAGTGAGCATCTCGCCCGACCGCTCCAACTTCCCAGCAAGCCGTGCCTGCTCCGTCACCAGCCAGAGCATGTCCGTACCGAATTCGCTGGCGTCGGTTTCAGTGTTGTTGGTCCCAGCCAGGGTCGCGCTCATGCGCTGATACAGCTTATATAGATCCGGCCAGCGAGCGTCGCGGGCGTACGTGCGCTCGAGTACGCGAGTCAGCTGATGACGACTCGGATCAGCCGTGGACGCTGACTCCCAAGCCAGCAAAGCCGCGGCCGGATCGCCGCGCACCTCGTCGTCAATGCGTCCGAGCAGCTCGTAGGCTTCGGCTTTGGCGATATTGTCGTCGTTGTCCTCAGCGCGCTTTAGATCCGCCAGCGCCAGGTTGGCCAGCGGGGCGGCTTCCGACGAAGCGATGGCCGTGCGGCGCATGCCGTCGCGAGCCAGCGGGTCATTGGGCCGCATAGCCAGGGCTTTGGTGTAGCAGTCCAACGCCTTGGCGGGGTCGCCCACCCGGTACTCGAACAGCTCCGCTTCCCGCACGATGGTGGCGAAACTCTCCGGGCGCTCCGCGCCCTCGTTGTCCGCCGCCGAATGGGTGGCGCGGTCCAGGTCGGCCGCCAGCGCACTCGGATCGTCCATGCGCCGATGCGCGGTTTCGAGCATCTCGTGAGCGGCGCCGAACTCGGGGTTCTGTTCAGTCAGCGGCGCCAACAACTCCACGGCCCGGGCTGGGTCTTCGCAGCAATCGAGCAGGAAACCCGCCGCGCGGAAGCGAAGCGCGCTCGCCTCGGCTGTGCCTACGGCCTGCGCCCGATCTTCGAGAAGCGCAGCGGCGTCATCCCAGCGCTCGCCGCTAACAGCTCGAATGAGCAACAACAGGGCGCTGCGCGGCTCCCCAGGCTGTTGGGCGCGGACTTCGCGAAGAATATCGTCGGCGCCTTCGCCATCGGCGGGAGCTGAGGACAAGCGCAGCGCGACCCGGCGCATGGCCAGACCGACGCCACGGTGGGTGTAGCCATCGGCACCCAGCTCGGCCGCCTGGCTTACAGCGAGGGTCTCCTCCGCTCGGGCCGGGTCGCCAAGATGGTCGACCAAACGCAGCGAGGCCATGTGTGCCTCCGCCAAGCTGCCGTCGTCATCGCCTAAGTCGAGAACTTTTTCCCACGCGGCGATCGCGGTCGTGATCGCGCTCGCTCTCTGCTCGTCGGTCGGCGCTTCACCACCCTCGGGCGCAGCGCTGGCTGCGATCAGCTCGTTGGCATATTGCTCCGCAGCCCTGGCGGCGCGCCGGTACCCTTCGGCGACGTCGACCCATTCGGCCTCGGACGCCGCCGCGGAGAACTCGGCCAACTCTTTGGCGCGGCCGACGCGCCTATATAAATCGATGAGCGTGCCCGACAAGACCGGCGAACTCGCCCCAGCGGCGACTGCGGTGCTGAGCTCGGTGACAGCTTCTTCGAACTGCCCGGCTTCGACCAAACGATCCGCCGCGCGCAGGCGTTCGTAAACTGTGCCCTTTGGATCCGATTGAGCGGCGTGGCGATCGATTTCTATCAGCGCCTGCACTTCACCCGCGGCGCCCAGCATGACCTCCAACTCAGCGGCCGCGGCCACATCACTGGGATCCAGCATGACCACCCGGCGCATGGCGTCCGCGGCGTCGGCGGGCGAACCAATATCAGCCGACAACAACTTGGCTGCACGCCAATTCGCCTGGGCCTTGTCGACCACACTCGGCGCGACGTCTGCTGCGCGCAGAAGCACACGCAGCGCTGTAGCCGCCTCCTCTGCCCCGCTATACGCATCCGCGAGGGTAAACAGCACGCCCGGATCATCGTTGACCAACGCCACCGACTGGATCAGAGCGTCCGCGGCCACGTCCGGCGCTTTTGCGGCTCGTGCAATCGACCAACGGCGCCATTGAAGTGCCGCCGCATACCCCGGGTCGACCTCGCCGAGCCCAGTAGCCGACGCGATGTGGTGAACGACCGTGGCGGCTTCCTGATACTTCTCGGCCCGCAGTAACGTCCTGGCCAAACCAGAAAACGCGGGCCGACCTGCTCCCTCGCCCTGAATCGCCTTGCGATACGCCGTCATCGCGGCATCCCGGTCGTTTCTGCCCTCGGCCAGAGACCCGCGTAGTGCGTCGATTACACTGCCGAACGCCGAGTTCGCAAGCACGTCCGAAAGTCGATCTAGGGTCTCCTCGAATTCGTCATCCCGGCCATCGGCGAACGCAAGCTCCAGGTTCGCAAGCAACGCCGGTACGTCGTCGGCTCGCTCGTCGAGCACCTCACCTACCGCCACTCGAGCCAGGTCCTGCTCCCCGCTCGCCATGAGCAAGTCGGAGCGATACGCGATCAGCGCGCGTTGCTCGGGCGTGGCGCCTTCGTCAGATTGAGTTTCGGCCAGCTCTGCGTCGAGGTACGACACCGCTTCGACCCAACGGCCGGACGCTTGTTCCACCCGGCGCAGCGCGCGCATAGCTGGAATCAATCGTGGGTCGGCACCAAGGGCTTCTTCGTAGAACGTGCGCGCACGATCCAAATCGCCGAGGCCTTCTGCGAGTCGGCCCGCGTACAAGCTCAAGCGCGCCAGCGGTCCCGGGTCGTCTAGAAGCTCGATCTCGCGTTCGTAAAGTAGTAGTTTTTGCGCTAACTCTTCGGACTGATCCTCAACCACTGCTTCAACTTGCTCGGGCAGCGACAGAGCGTCCAGGTCGAGGCTAGGCTCGGTCGTCGCGAACTTCGACGGCGGCAGCTCCGGCTCTACATCGACTTCCGCGAGTTCGGACTCCGGCTCGGGCTCCGGTTCTTCGGCGGCAACGGGCTCCGGCTCTTCGACCGCGGCTGCAACGGGCTCCGGCGCCTCGGCGCTGGGAGCATCCGGCTTCGCCCCGATGTCCGCGACCAGTGAGTCGAGTGCTTCATCCACGCCAACGGCATCGAGCTCGGCTCCAGAGAACGGCTCGGCGATGGCGGCCGGGGGAATCGACGACGGCGCCATGCCGACCAGAGTGCCACCTTCCTGTGTGCTGGTCGGAATAGGGGATGGCTGTGCAGGCGGTGCAGGCGGGACTGCGCCGCCGGTCGGGATAGGTGGCGCGTCCTCGGGGTTGAATTGCACCGTGGCCTGTTCGTCGAAGGCGTCGCCCTCTCCTTCGCCGAGCAAATCACCGAAGACGTCGGCGGAGACATCCGCTTCCATAGGTGCCACAGGTGCGGCCACTGGCGAGTCGGGCGCCGGCACATCTGTAATCACGGCGACGGCATCCGCTGCCGAGGCGTCGACTTCGGCGGCAACCGGCTCAGCGGCGCCAGTCGGTATGACGTTGGGCGCCTGCATGCCCATCAACGTCTTGGCTACCGGCGGTGTGTCCCCTGGAGCATCGCGGTCGCGTGGCACCGAATGGCCCAGCTCGAGTTCGTCTGGCAACACCACGTCCGATGCGGCTGGCTTGGCCCCCTGAGTCGACTCGAGGCCGTCCAGATCGAGTTCCTGGATCTCGCGAGCCGCCCGCAGTGTCCCCTTGGGCGGTGGCGGCGCCTCTTCCGCAGCAGCAAGGTCAGCTCCGAGAAGGTCAGCTCCGAGAAGGTCAGCTCCGAGCGGGCCGAGATCCAGCACCCCGGTCGACTCATCGTCGAGCTCAACGACGGGCGGTCGCAATGAATCCACGTGGACCACCGCAGTCGCGTCTGCGTCATCCTCCCGACGCGGCATGGTGCCGGGAATCGGCGGTGGCGGCGGCGCGGTCCTCGCACGTTCCCGTGGCTCGCCCGGCGGTGGCGCGGCCGACGCTGCCAGAACCTCCGGGGGCGGCGGCGGTTGCGAGATAACCGTGGCCTTCTCGCCGAATGCGTCGTCTTCGCCCTCGTCGTCGTCTCTGGTCGGCAGGGGCACTTCGCCCAGCACCAGGTCGTCGGCCACCTCGACGGCCGGACGCGACGCCATCTCCCGCTGCGCCTCAGCGAGGGCTGCCGCGCTGGGCTCAGAAGCACCGACTTCGCCAGAGACCGGCTCGGGGCGCTCGGCGTTGATCATGCCATGAGCGTCGCTGGGCTCGGCGTCAATATGGAGCACGATGCCGCCCGCCTCGACGTCGGAAATATCGGGCGCGGACGCGCGTCGCACGGTGTGCGCCGTGCGCACCTTGCGTTTTGGCGCTTCGACCTCGGGTTCAGGATCCGCTTCTTCTTCGCCCGAATCGCCGATCTGAATGTCGTCGTAAAAGTCCTCGTCGAGTTCGAGGGTCACCTCGGGCGGCTCATCGGCGAAGAACGCCTCCGCCGCCGCGTCAGCCGCCGCTGCCGCCTCGCTCTCGGATGCATCGACGATGTTCTCGATCAGCGCTGCGTCGGCGATGCGCGTGCTGCCGCCGAAGCCATCGTCGCCGAAGTCTCCAGCACCGCCGTCGGACGCGCTCGCTTGTTCTGCCTCTTCCCGCTCCTTGCGCATACGCTCGAGATCATCTCGGCGCACGATGGCGGGCTTGCGCGGTTTCGCCGGCTCGTCCTTAACGGCGGATTCGGCCAGCAGCATCACGTCGGGACCAGCAATACGGGTGGAGTCCACAGGATCTGGATCGCCCGGCGAGTCTCCGACCAACGCGTCCAGCAGAGCCTGATCTGGATCGGCGATACGTGTCGAGTCGACGCCTTCTTGCGGGTCGCTCTTGGCGGTGACAGCGCGGTTCTTCCCGTCGCCTCCGCTCTTTAGCGCCGCATCCGGCACTTTGTCTGGCAACCCACCGAAGAGCTCTTCGTCGGTTGGCGCGGGTGCAAGCACGGGCTTCGGCGCCGACGTATACAGATGGTCGTCGTCCTCGTCGAAGTCGTTGTGTTCTTCCTTGTGGAGCGAGTCCTGAAGCCGATCGGACTCTCCCGCCGCGGCGTTGACGACGCCAGGCCGGGACTGCTCTTCGGCCTCCCCTTCCAGGGGAGCTGGCATGAGCGGTGGTGGCGCGCCCAACAGCGTCCCCAGCCCTGAGGCGCTCGCGCCCAGGTCGTCGAGTTCGGGGAAGTCGTCCTCCACCTTGTCCTCGCCGAACAACGCCTTGAGACCATCGTCAGTGCTCGGTTCCTCGGGCAGCCCGGGCAAACTCGCCGGACCGCTGCTCTTGGGTGGCTGGGTCGAATCCTCGTCCTGCTTGATCAAACCGTCGAATCGGGACTCGCCCGTTTGCGTGAGCGAGTCGAACGCGGCATCCCACTGATCCAGCTCCTTACTGAGCTCATCTTCGCTGGCGCCGAACGGATCGCCCTCCGCCGGCTTTTTGGGATCGTCGGTCATGCCTTGTTCACCAGCGACAGCTGCTTGCGCAGTGTTCTATGGGCATCACCAACCGCCCATGCCAAAAGCTCCAAACCGGCCTTGTCATCCTTGAGCGAACGGCCACCGCGGCCGACATCCATGATGTCGAGTGCGACGGAGATATCGCCTCCGAACAACAAACCCGCCCGCGCCGACGTACCGATCACTGCCTGTCGCCACGCCAGCGGGTCAGACAGCTCCGAGAATCGGGACGTCAACAACTGCATATTCTTGCGCTCGCGACGTCCGAGTTGCTTGTTCAGTGCCTTGGCTCTATCGGCCACCGCCGCGCCATCAGCGCTCGTGATGGCAGCAACCGACGAAGGCGGCGGCGTAACGTTGGCAACTCTCGCCGCCGCGGCGAACAACATCATCACCTCGTCATCGCGCAACTGAGCGAGTGTGCCCGTGCGGGTGCGCACCTGGGCTAGTGCACGGCCCAGCAAGAAGCGCGTGAACGCCGTCTCCGCTTTGGCCACGTCAGTGCTGATGTACATCATCGGCTTGGCCGTACTTACGACTCGAGCGTACTGCTTCTTAGCGTCTGAAATGTACAACTCGACGTTCGTCGCGCCGAAGCACTGAATGCCGTTGGCCAGCATCGGATACTGCCGCGTCGCTGCCTTGAGCGAAGTCTTGTCCGCGCGGCTAAAACCAAGACGACCCGAGTCAACACCGGTCAGCTTCGCGGCGCCCTCGGCGATCGTCTCCCACAACTCCGCGGCGAAACCGCCCTCACGCGGATGCGCCATGCACGTGCGCCAGTCGTCGGCGGCAATCGCCGCCTTGGGGACGGAGATGAATTTGTCCAACCCCGCACGGCGGGTGTCCACGAATTTGCGCTGGTCCGCCGACAGGGAACCAAGAGCCGCCAACGCGTCCAGGGCAAGGAATCGCTCATGGTCCATGTTGTGCCACTGGCAGATCACGGCGAGTCGTTCGTAGAGCGCGCCGCGTTCGGGAGTTTCGTCGATCTTGTCGCGGATATCAGTGGCCGCGTGGCGAAGCACGCCCTTCTTGGCGTCGCTATCGTCAGCCAGACCGGCCAGGTCCTTGATCGCATCGATGTTCAGCGGATCGAGCTGACGCGCGCGCTCCAGGGCCTGGCGGGCTTTGCCCTTATCCTTGAGCTGGTCGCGATACACGCCGGCAACACGCAACTCGTCCCGCGCACGCTCCGCCGAGCTCTTGCGCAGGCGTTTCAACTCGCGAATCTCGCGTACGGCGCGGTGATGATCTTCGGCGCGCATGACCAGTGAGATCAAACGCTCGCGCACCTCGAGGTCATCGGGCGACTGGGTAACGACATGTTCGACCTGCTGAATCGCGCCAGCGATGTCGTCCATGTTCTCGGCGAGAACCTCGGACAAGGTCAGTTCGGCCCATCCGCGCTTCTCCGGATCCAGCTCGACCTCGAGATAACGCTCGAGGCGCTGTACCGCCGTCTTGTGCTCGCCCAGCTGCAACATCACGTTGGCCTGTTCGCGCAGGGCCTCGGCGTTGCGCGTATCGATCTGGTAGAGCGCTGTCAGGTCGCGACTCGCTCCACGTGCATCACCGACCTTGTTTCGCAGCACCGCGCGCTCCAGCAGCAGAGGAACTTTGCGTTGCGGACCGGTCTCCTGTTGATCGAGCCAGTTCAGCCGGTTGCCGATAATCTCGACAAGCCCTGCGACCTCTTCGTGCTCGGCATAGATAGCCCGCAAACGATCGAACTCGCGCGCTCCCGGCTCTTCGTTCACGATGCGCTGATACACGCTCGCGGCAGCCTCGGACTGTTTGAGTTCTTCGTCGAAAATCGTCGCGGCTTCGCGCAGCAGCGCGAGCTTGCCCACCGGGTCACCAATGATTCGCGCCAACGCCAAGGACGCAGACGCTAGCCCCTTGCGTTCGCCGCCGCGACGGCAGACACGCACGAGCAATTCGAGCGAGCGAATATCGTCAGGCCGACTACGCAGAACGGTCGCGAGGACCTCACCCGCTTCCTTCAGCCGGCCCTTGCGTTCCAGCGCCTCGGCCGCATCCAGGGACCAGTCCTGGCGAGCGATCGGGTCGTCGGAGAGCGCGGCGCGACGCTGGTAGACCATCGCTGCATCGATGGCCGGGCCACCGTCGGCATCCTGCTCGCCGCTGGACATCGCTCCATCGTCGAGTCCCGAATCCACCGGCAAGTGCTCCGCCGCCGCCACAATGGCCCCGAGGTGTTCGGGGCCAGCAGCCAGAGCGTCCGCCAGGCGTTTGCGCGCTTGGTCGCGATCACCTGCGACTTCGGACACCGCCGCGGAGCGCAGCAGCAGCGTCGTCTTCGCATCGGCGTGGCTCACATCCGCCGCCAGCTCGCTCAACGCATCGCCCAGCTCGTGCATTTCCTGGCGCCGCGCCTGCACCAACGCACTACCCAGACGCGCACCGATCCGTTTAGTGCCAGGGGCGCTGCCGGCGATCGCAACGCGGAACGCGTCCGCCGCGCGATCGTAGTCTTCCAAGCGTAACGTCGACAGCCAGCCAATTTCCTCGAGCAGGTCGCCACGCACCGCGGCGTCGGGTCGGTGCAGCGCCAATGCGCTCAAGGCCGCCACCTGTGCCGATGGCTCGCCCGAACGCACCGCAAGCTCATACATGGCAACGGCGGCGCGCGGTTTATCCGGCTCGGCTTCGTTTGCGCTGCTGTAGGCATCGACAGCATCCGCCCACCGATCAAGGCGTTCGAGTGTGGCGCCCAGACGCAAGAATGCCGCCGCCTGAGCTGCAGGCTCGGTCTCGGCGTTTGCCTCGCGCTCCATCACCTCGACTAACCCGTCGTCGTCATTGGCCGCGGCCAATGCATCGCTGAGGCCGCGCAACGCGAATCTATCGTCGGGGGTTCGGTCGAGTAGCTCCCGGTACACGTCCGCGGCGTCGGCGCCTCGATCCAGTTTCTCGCGCAAAACCCATGCTGCTTCGCGAAGCGCACGGCCCACACTGGGTCCATCTTCGACGTGCTCGGCTTCGGCTTTGCGTTCGGCGACAAGCTCTTCCCACTTTTCTTCCGAACGCAACAACGCGATCAACGCTGCACGGGCATAGCGGTCCGTCGGCACCGCCTCGAGTACGTCGCGATAGATGGTCGCCGCGCGGTCCTTTTCATCGAGCACGCGCTCGCACAGACGTCCCGCCTCGAGCAGTACCGCGGCCCGCTTGATGGGATCGTCCTCGCTCTTCGCCAGGCGCTCCAGCACCTCGGCGCGCTCGGCGTGGCGCTCCGTGCGTCGCAACGCAGCTTCCAATCGCCAGCGCAACGCCCGGCTATCGGGGTGCAACGCCAGTAGCTCGGTGAGCGTTTCGATCAGCGGTTCGACTTTGCCGACTCGGTTGTACAGGTCGGCCAGCCGTTCGAGCAGTTGGCTGCGAAACGCTGCGGCACCATCAGCCGTCGCGGCGGACTTGCTCTGGGCGCTGAGCAGGCCGATGGCCTCGTCAAGCTGCCCGGTCTGGATGTACAGAGTCGTCAACGCCTCGACAGCCGGCGGATACGCGGCTTGGGCTTCGAGCGCCTGGCCATAAGCCGTGCGCGCTTGGTCCGGGTCTGCCAGGAACGACACGAAAATATCGCCAGCGCTCACGTAGAACGCCGCCGCTCCTGCGGGGTCGGGGTTGGCGACGCTGCCCGGACCAAAGCTGGTGCCCAAACGGGCAGCCTCGGCGGCGGTTACGTACACCTTGGCGAGCTGCTGCCAATCCCGCTGATCAAGGGCATCCCGTTCACGCAGGGCGCTGATCGGCAGGTAGCCTGGCGCCGCGGAGTTCAACGAGCCAAGTAGCTCCTGAGCTTGCTCGCGTTCGCCGCTGCGCAGCAACGCATCAGCTCGTCGCAACGACAGACTCAGCGAGCGCGTCGGGTCACCTTCCAGGGATTCCCACCCCTGACAAAGCTGGGCCAGCGCGTCGAACTTGCCGAGTTTCTCGGCAACATCAGCCAGATCAGCCATCACCAATGGCTCGCCAGGTGCGACGGTGAGCGCCTGGGTGAGGTACTGCCACGCCTGGTCTGGGTCGGCGAGTTGATCCATTGCCACCCGAGCTTGCCGACGGCGCAATGCCACCATTTGCAGACGCAGGGACGTGGCGCGATCCAGGGGCGCACTGGGGTCGCGAGGCGCGCCCGCTCCGGCAGCAGCAGCCTCTTCGCCGTCTGGCAACCCCGATGGTCCGTACTGGGAAAGCAGGTCGGTGATCTGCGTATCCAGGGCCTCGAGCAACGCGTGCGGATCGTTGCTCATTTCGGCCAGGCGCAAACGCTCGCGGGTGATGTACGCGACGTCCACACCAAGCTCCGCGGCTTCGCGCATGGCGTCTGCCGCAATGCCCAGACCTTCGTCCCCCTCCTCCGCGTGGAGACGCGACAGGTCGAGCAGATAGGCGACCTTGCGACTCGGATGTTGCACCACGGTGGCGAGCGCGCGCCAGGCCTTGCTCAACGCGGCGTTGTCACCGTCGCTCAAAGCGATGCGTTCGATGCCCACATGCGCGGCGATCGCGTCGGGGTCCAGGCCCGCTGCGGCGGAATACGCTTCTTTGGCAGCGTCACGATCGTTGATCTTGTCCTCGAGGATCTGGGCTTTCTCGAGCTGCAGATCCGCGCGCTCTTTGTCATCGCGAGCGAACCGAATCTCGGCATCGAGCAACTTGATCAGGTTCGGCCACAGCTTGCGGCGATAGAACACCCGACGAATTGCCCACAGGTTGGGACGCAGGGACGGGTCCGCCTGGAGCGCCCGACCATACGCTTTGACCGCTCGCGCTTCGTCGCCGATCCGGCGCTCGTAGAAGTCACCCAGATCGTATGCGATAGCGCCGATCTGTTTCTTGTCCGTGGCGGCGTCCAACTCGCGCAACAACTCCGCGGCGCGGTCCTCCCAGTTTCCCTCCTGGATCGCCTCCAGGGTCTTCTCGAGAACCGTTGGCTGTTCGATCCGTTGCTCGAGGGGCGGGGGTGGAACGAAGTCGTCCACCGCGTCGTCCCCTTGCGCCTCCGCCACCTGAGCATCCAGCGCATCCGCCGAGTCGGACGAGTCCGACGAAGCTGGCTTGGGCGGTGGAGCGGGCGGCTTGGGCGGAGGCGGAGCCGCGGCGCGCACCGTGACATCGGGCGGCGTCGGCGGCGGCGGTGCTGTCGGTGGTGCCGGCGGTGCCGGCGGCCTTGGAGGCATCGGTGGCGGAGCCGCCGCTTTTACTTCCTGGAAATCCTCCAGCTCCTCGATGTCGTCGATCTCCTCGAAGCCATCGAGCTCATCCAGCTCTTCGATATCGGTCGCGCTGTCCACGCCAGCTGCGGCCTTGCCGTCGGTGGGCGCGTCGGCTGCGGCTGGTGCCGTACCGGCTGGGTCCGCAGCGGCCGGCTGCGTTTGTGACGTTTGTGGTGCTTGCGGTGGCAGCGACTCTGAGTCCGGAGCAGACCCGTCTTGCGCGCCCGCTGGCGCAGCGTCAGCCGCGACATCTCCCTGAGGATTCCCCCCTGGCGACGGCTGCTTCGGATCGAGGTCGCTGGTATCCGGTGGCATCGTCTAACCACTTAGAACGACACCACATTAGGGAGGCACTGTCAACGCGACCAGACGCCTGTCGACCACTCCCGAAATGTCCCGAATCGGCTCGCGGCAGGCGACTCAGCGCCCGACGACGAACACACAGCTGGTCGTGCCACTGCCGCCGATGTTGAGCACCGCAAATTTGTCGGCGCCATCCACCTGGTAGTCGCCGCATTGACCAGTCACTTGATTCGCCGCATCCAGCACCTGGCGCACTCCTGTGGCCCCTACGGGGTGACCGCAGCCGATCAGCCCACCACTCGGATTGATCGGCAGCTTGCCGCCAAAATCGATCGTCCCGTCCTCGATGGCACGCCAGGACTCGCCGGGTTTGGTCAGCCCAAAGTGGTCGATCGCCATGTACTCAGAGGTAGTGAAACAATCGTGGGTCTCGATCCCGCTCAGCTGCGATACGTCCGAGATCCCGGCCCGGCCGAAGGCGTCCACAATGGCCTGCCGTGTGTGCGGCAGAACGTAGGGCTGGTCAGCGCTCTCGGCGATCTTGTCCGTGAAAGCGATGCGCGCCGTGCGATGGCCCCAGCCGGTGAGCTGGGCGATGTCGCCAAGTGACTTGCCGCGACTGGCGGCGTACTTGGTGGCGAACTTTTCCGACGCCAGAAATACCGCGACGGCTCCGTCGGTCACCTGGGAGCAATCGGTGACTTTGATGCGCCCACCGATGGTCTGGTTGTACTTGCTCTCGCAGCTGGCGTGCTCCTCACTCATGTACCAGGTCCGGGTCTGCGCCCGGGGATTGCGCTTCGCGTTCGCGTAGTTGATCGCGGAGATGCGCGCCAGGTGCTCGTCCTTGAGCCCATAACGCCGCTCGTATTCGTCGCCCAGGCGGCCAAACAGTTTCGGGAACGGAAACTCCACGCCCTTGGCCTCTTGCTCGTACCACGCCGCCGTCCCCAGGTAGTCGCCACCTACGCCGGGTGACACCGTTTTCATTTGCTCGACGCCAACGACGAGAGCGCAGTCGTAGCGACCGGCTTCGATCTCCGCGGACGCGGCGAGCAACGCGATCGAACCTGACGCGCACGCAGCTTCGTGGCGGCCAGTGGCCAGTCCGGCAAAGGCTGGGTCAGCCTCGAGCAAGAACGCACCCAGGTGGCCCTGCATCGAATACAGCTCCGCGGCGAAGTTGCCCACGTGGCCGACGTCAACGTCTTTGGCGTCGACCTGGGTTCGCTGCAGCGCCCCCTGCACAGCCTCTCGGATCATCGCCGAGATGTGTTTGCCTTCTTTGGTCCAGTTGCGCGCGAAGTCGGTTTGAAAACCGCCGAGGATATATACGGGAGGTGTCATCAGTTTTGCCCTTTTGCCTTTTACTTCAGTTGCTCTTTGCGCTGCAGCTACTTACGAACCAACGAAGAAACGACCGCTGTCCACGTTGGGTTGATCCCACAGTCGCTCGCCCTTTTCGGCGGCCTCAGTCAGCACTTTGGGCACGGCGATATTTGCTTTATCGAGCAGGCCGACGCAGCGACGCGGGCCAATCAAGTCCGCGAGCAGCCCTGGAGGTGCCCAGTTGAAGCCGAAAGCCATGATGCGATCGACATCGCTGACCTGCTCCACGACTTCGCCAACCCGGCCCAGGCCGTAGCTTATGTAGCCTAGAACCACTTTACGCATGAGCGTCGCGTCGGCGGACGCGGTCTCGACCATGAGCTCGATGGCGTCCTGGTAGCGGCCAATGCGATGGGCCGCTTTCATCTTCTGAGCGAGCTCAGGCACCGGCTGGTCAGCAACCGCGTATGACTTGGTTCGCGCCGACAGCACTGACTCGTTGTGAAAGAACCCACCCTTGTCCGGAGTCTTTCTGCCCAGATGGCCTGCCTCGATGAGCTCGTCCATGTACGTCGGCAACTTCATGCACGCATGAGCCTCGTCGTTGGTGTGCTCATACAGATTGTCCACGATGGCCTTGTGAACATCCCAGCCGACGAAGTCGATGGTGACCAGCGGCGACATGGCGCGACCGGTGTGGGGACCAATGAGCGCATCGATGTAGCCCACGCCGTATTCCTCGGCGAGTTGGGCGACTTCGTTGAGCATCTTGAAGCCGACACGATTACCTGCAAAAGCCGGCGTATCCGCCGTTGGCACCACCTCACGGCCGAGGCGCTCGCGCATGAGGTCGTCGATAAAGCTCGTGATCGCCGGGTCCGTGCCGGCGTGGGGCACCAACTCACAGCCGATGATCACGTTGGGCGGATTGAAAAAATGCATACCCAGGAAGTGCTTGCGCAGATCCTCGGAGCAGTTGGCAACCATGCCGGCGATGGACAGGCCCGACGACACGGTGGCAACGATTGAGCCAGGCTTGCGCACCTTGTCGATGCGCGCCATGTACTGGCGCTTCAAATCCATATTCTCGGCGACGGCCTCGAACACGAGATCGGCTTCGGCCACGGCGGCATCGAAATCGTCGTCGTAGGTGCCGACGTCGATGTACTTGGAGATGGCTCCCGACTTGGCCAGTTTTTCGGCCCGTGCCCTACCCTGCTCCGCCTTGTCTCGCGTCCTGGCCAGGAATGTCGTGTGAATGCCGGCCGCGGCAAAAACTTCGCCGCTGCCCGCCCCCATCGCGCCGTTCGCTCCAAGGACGACTACTCGTTGAATGTCTCGCGCCATAGGATCACTACACGGCAGGTCCGGCCGCTTGTCACGCCCGAAATCGTTGACAAAAAAGAAAGTGCTTCAGTTGTAAAGCTTGTAAAGCGGCACCCGCCGATATACATCTCGCGGGTGATCACATCAGTCGTATTGGGCGAACTGCTCAACCTGGAAAAAATCGCGTCGGTAGCGCGGGACTTTGCGCCGGTCGAAGTGAGTTCGACTGCGCAAGAGAACATGACTCGGTCTCGCGCGGTGATCGACGCTATCGTCGCTGGCGGCGACGACGCTCCCGCGGTCTACGGTGTCAATACGGGATTCGGCGCCCTGGCGGAAGTGCGCATTTCCGCTCAACAGATCGTTCAGCTGCAACAAAACCTCGTTCGATCACACTCGGTCGGTGTCGGCGATCCACTTGGCCAGGACGAAGTGCGCGCGATGATGCTGTTGCGTGCCGCGGTCCTGTCCCGGGGCACCAGCGGATCCCGCCCGGAGGTTTGCCACAAGCTGTGCGAGCTGTTGCAGAAGCGCATCCACCCGCGCATTCCGGCCCGAGGCTCCGTCGGTGCGTCCGGCGACCTGGCGCCGCTGGCGCACCTGGCGCTGGCGCTGATCGGCGAAGGCACCGTCGAATACAACGCCGACGTCATGCCGGCGGCGAAGGCACTGCAACACGCCGGCGTGCAGCCGCTGCAACTGGCTGCCAAGGAAGGACTTACCTTACTCAACGGCACCCAACACATGACAGCGGTCGGCGGGCTCACGCTCATCGACGCCGAGCAAACGTGCACCGTAGCCAATCTCGCGGGCGCCATGTCTCTCGAAGCACTCAAAGGGACAGTGCGCGCGTTCGACCATCGGGTCGTGGCGGCGCGCAGTCAGCCCGGACAAGCTAAGGTAGCGACCCAACTGCGAGAGCTCCTGGATGAAAGCGAGATAGCGCGTTCCCACAAAGACTGCGGCAAGGTTCAGGACCCGTACTCGCTGCGCTGCATGCCCCAGGTGCATGGCGCCACCATGGACATCCTCGCCTACGCTCGGGACGTACTGGAACGCGAGGCCAACGCATCCACCGACAACCCTCTCGTGTTCGTCGACGAAGCGGTGGCTTTCGGTGGCGAACTGATCAGCGGCGGCAACTTCCACGGCCAGCCCGTGGCAATCGCGCTGGATTCCGCGGCCATCGGCGTCGCGGAGCTGGCGAACATCAGCGAGCGCCGCATCGAACAGATGGTCAATCCGCAACTCAATAGCGGCTTGCCGCCGTTCCTGGCTCCCGACAGCGGGCTCAATTCTGGTTTCATGATGGCGCAGGTCACCGCGGCTTCGTTGGTATCCGAGAACAAAGTGCTCGCCCACCCGGCATCGGTGGACTCGATTCCGTCGTCCGCCGGTCGCGAAGATCACGTATCGATGGGCGCGCTCGCAGCACTGAAGTTGCGCGACATCCACAACCACGTGCGCAACGTACTGGCCATCGAACTGCTGTGCGCCGCCCAGGGCATCGACCTACGCGCCCCGCTGAAAACGAACGCAAAGCTGCAGGCCGCCCACGCATGCATCCGCGACGTGGTCAGCCCAATGATGACCGACCGTCCGATCTACGAAGACATTCAAGCAGTACGAAGACTCATCGACACCGGCGCCCTCGTCGCGTCGATCCAGGTATAAGGTACCCGCCATGACCAAGGACGCCTCGACATCCAAACCAACAATCGTTGCCCCACGCGGCACCGAGCTCAGTTGCAAAGGCTGGCAACAAGAAGCGGCCATGCGCATGTTGATGAACAATCTGGATCCGGATGTGGCCGAGCGGCCCGAGGACCTGGTGGTGTATGGCGGCACGGGAAAAGCGGCGCGCAGTTGGAGCGACTACCACACCATCATCGCCGAACTGAAACGGCTCGAGAACGATCAGACGCTGCTCGTGCAGAGCGGTCGCGCCGTCGGTGTGTTCCGCACCCACGAAGAGGCACCGCGGGTGCTCATCGCCAACTCCAACCTGGTGCCCCACTGGGCGACGTACGAGAACTTTCGCGAACTCGAGGCGGCCGGACTGATCATGTACGGCCAGATGACCGCCGGATCGTGGATCTACATTGGCACCCAGGGCATTCTGCAAGGCACGTACGAGACCTTCGTTGCCGCGGCCCACACCCACTATGGCGCCACCGCGGATCTGGCCGGCAAGTTCGTGCTGTCCGGCGGCCTGGGCGGGATGGGCGGCGCGCAGCCTCTAGCCGTGACCATGGCCAACGGTGTGTTCCTCGGCATCGAAATCGACGAAACCCGCGCTCAGAGGCGGCTCGAGACCCGCTACCTGGACGAAATCGCGCCAGACCTGGACACGGCCCTCGCCAGCGTGGACAAGCACTGCAAGGAAGGCACGGCCCGCTCAATCGCGGTGATCGCGAACGCCGCTGACGTCTACACCGAGTTGGTGAAGCGCGGCATCACACCGGACCTGGTCACCGATCAAACGTCGGCGCACGACCCGCTCAACGGGTACGTACCGACGGGCTTCGACATGGACCAGGCCGCCGCGTTGCGAGCCAGCGACCCGGACGAGTACATCCGCAAATCGCGGGCAACCATGGTCATTCAGGTCGAGGCGATGCTCGCGATGAAAGCCGCGGGCTCGCACGTGTTCGACTACGGCAACAACCTGCGTGGCCAGGCAGAAATCGCCGGTCTCGAAGGCGCCTTCGGTTACCCGGGCTTTGTCCCCGCGTACATCCGGCCCCTCTTCTGCGAAGGCAAAGGCCCGTTCCGCTGGGTCGCGTTGTCAGGGGATCCGGAAGACATTCGAGTGACCGACGAAGCCGTATTGGCCGAGGTACCCGACGACCCCGCCCTTCACAACTGGATGCGTCTCGCGCAGGAGCGCGTCGAGTTCCAGGGACTGCCCGCGCGCATCTGTTGGCTGGGCTACGGCCAACGCCATCGCGTCGGCCTACGATTCAACGAGCTGGTGCGTACGGGAAAGGTCAAAGCGCCCATCGTCATCGGCCGCGACCACCTGGACAGCGGCTCGGTCGCTTCGCCCAATCGCGAAACCGAAGGCATGCGCGACGGTTCAGATGCCATCGCAGACTGGCCACTGCTCAACCTGATGGCCAACACCGCGGGTGGCGCGACCTGGGTATCGTTTCATCACGGTGGTGGTGTGGGCATCGGCTACTCCCTACATGCCGGCATGGTCGTGCTCGCCGACGGCACAGACCGCGCCGCGCGTTGTCTGGAGCGTGTGCTCACCATCGACCCGGGCATGGGCGTCATACGCCATGCGGATGCCGGCTACCCCGAAGCCATCGACTGTGCCAAAGAGCGTGGCGTGGCCGTGCCCCGGCTTCGAAACGACCGCTGAACCATGGCAATCGAGCGCGCACAGGTCACTCGCTTTGGCACCGCCCTGGCGTTGCAATCACAGGGCAAGTCGCACGTAGTGCGCCGAATCGATCTGGCGCCGAGCCTGGGCGACGCGGGGATCGATGCGCCGCGCTTCAGCAGCGCCGAGGTGACTGACGCCGGCGATGTCGAGGTGAGCTACGCGGATGGCGCCACGGAGTTGTTGGCGGCGGCCGGTCTGCTAGCCAGTCTTGGCGGAGACGATGACAAAGCCGATCTGGTCATCGACAACATCGGTCTTGCGATCAGCTGCCTTGGCGGCGACCGCGACCCGCTGGGCGAACTGACGAATGCGGCGATCGTCTGCGGCAACGGTCGCATCCAGTGGCGCGGCGAGGCTAAGAACCTCGCGAGTAGCAACCTGGACCTGTCCAAAGCGACCCGAATCGACGCCGGCGGCCGCCTCGTGAGCCCCGGATTGATCGACTGCCATTCTCACCCAATGTTTGCTGGTAACCGCGCCGACGAGTTCGCCCGCAGAGCGGCTGGTCAGGGCTACCAGGAAATCGCGGCGGCGGGCGGAGGTATCGCCGCCACCCTGAACCCAACCCGTTCGGCGACCATCGACGAGCACATCGCGCTCACCGCTGGGCGCATGGATCGCGCCCTGGCTGCCGGGACGACAACGAGCGAAGCCAAGAGCGGCTACGACCTCACGACTGATGGCGAGCTGCGCTTGCTCGAAATCGCTCTGGCGGTGGACGCGTTACATCAGGTCGACCTCGAGCCAACCCTGCTCGGTGCTCACCTGATCCCCCCGGAGCACAAGACTGATCGCGCCACATACGTGGATGCCGTCGTCAACCAGATGGTGCCTGCCGCGGCGCAACGTGGCCTGGCGAATGCGGTTGACGTCTACTGTGACGAAGGCGCGTTTACCCTGGACGAGACCCGACGCATCCTCGTCGCGGGTCAAGCCGCCGGACTGAATCTGCGCGCCCATGTCGGCCAGTTCGCCGACCTCGGAGCAGCGGAGTTGATCGCCGAACTCGGTGGCCTCTCCGCCGACCACCTGGAAAACGTCTCCGACGCCGGCATCGCCGCCATGGCGGCCAACGGCGTGGTCGCTGTGATGCTCCCAGGCGCGTGCGTGCAACTACGCATGACGCCGCCGCCCGTGGAAGCCCTGCGCGACGCCGGTGTGCGCATGGCCATCGCCAGCGACCTCAACCCTGGCACGAGCTACTGCGAGACCCTGCCGATCCAAATGTGGCTAGCCACCACCCACTACGGCATGACCGTAGAAGAAGCATGGCTCGGCGTCACCAAACACGCCGCCCAAGCCCTGGGACGCCACGACATCGGCGTCATCATGGTAGGCGCCCGCGCCGACCTGGTGATTTGGGACGCTGACCACCCCGGCGACATCCCCTACCACTACGGCGCCAACCAGGTGCACCAAACCATCAAACGCGGCCAACCGCTCTAGTCAGTTAGATCTCGGGCGGCGCATTCTTACGAACAGGGCGCGGACCTTCGCGTTCTTGCCGCAGGCGAGCATGTGTTTCATGGCTGCTCGGAACTTGCTGACGGTTGCGCCATTGGTGGCTCGCCATTTGCGCGCGGCGGGCGAACTGCTGTCGCGCATCAGCGTGATGGTGGCGGCGTGTTTGCCCACGATGGGTTCGACGGAGGCGGCCATCGCTTCGCACTTACCAGCGTTGGCGGTGACAACCGGCGAGAGCTCGTTCATGAACGCGAGGAAGCGCGGACCGTACTCGGCCTTGAATGGGCTGACGTTGCGTGGCTTGGTGCGGTAGTCGCCCGGCACGTTCTTGACATCATCCGCTTTGGCGTTGGCTGTCGTGGACGTGTTCTTGTCGGCCTTGCTGTCCTTTTTTCCGCAAGCGGTGACCGCGGCGAAAACAGCAATAGAGGCGACGATACAGGTGGCGATACAGCTGAGGCTGATCTTGTTCACGGCTTCTTCGTCCCGGTGATGCGCCGGAGCACAGTGCGCATGCTCGGATGCTTCGCACACTTATTGAGGCTACGCCCCATCTTGCGCCCCTGCTCCGCGAGCGAGCTCTGCTCGACGGTCCACTTACGCACGGCTGGATTGGTCCGATGAGTTCGCAACATGGTGATCGCGGCGCCATGTCGATTGCTGACCTTGTCGAAGGCATCGGCCATCTTCTCGCAGTCACCGGCGTTCTTCGCGACCGCCAGGACGGCAGCGGTCATGTATGCGGTGACCTTCTCACCGTACTTCGGCGGCAATTCCGTATTCGTCCCGGAGGTTGTTGTGGGCTTGTTGCGATCGTTGGCGGAAGGCTTTGCTGTTGCCATGCGTTTGGCTGGCAGAGTTCGTTTCTTCGTGGACGGTTGGTCAGACCTTCCGGTCTTCCGAGTCTTCTGAGTGTTGCCAGCGTTCTCAGACTTGCCGCTGCACGCGGTCGACGCGAGCATCACGCTCAACGCCGTTACCGCGGCCACGGCAAACGTGCGAAATGATCCTGGCAAGTCCACGACTGGACTATAGCTCAGCCGTGAGGCGTTCGCAGATCTAGTCGGCGAGCGCTTTGATGCCGCCGATGGCACCCGCGCCGATCACTTTGGCAGCCGCTCCCCAGAACTTCTTCTTCTTCTTTTTCTTGGGCTGTACATTGGGATTGCTCATGCCGCCGCCGCCCTTGGGCTGGTTCATCGCCATGCCCATGCCGCCCTGATTCGGCGGAGTATTCATGCCCATGCCGCCCTGGTTCGGTGACGTGTTCATACCCATACCGCCGCCCATAGCCGGCGGGGCTCCCATGCCGCCCTGATTCGGCGGAGTGTTCATGCCCATGCCGCCCTGATTCGGCGGAGTGTTCATGCCCATGCCGCCCTGATTCGGCGGAGTGTTCATGCCCATGCCGCCCTGGTTCGGTGGAGTGTTCATGCCGCCGCCCATGCCGTTTTGATTCGGCGGCGCGTTCATACCCGAGCCGCCCATGCTACCCATCATCGGTGCGGACGGAGGTGCCCCTGGCGGTTTCGCCATGCCGCCCGCGCCTGGCGGTCTCGAAATACCAGCCATGGCTGGCGTGACCGGTACACCAGCCGGAGGTGTCACCACCCCCATACCCGGAGGCGGTGCGCCCATCGGATTCGGCGCAGCGGGAATGCCCATCTGACCTTTAATCTGGGTGGACAGCTGACTCGCGTGACTGAACCACGGACCGCGCAACGCCATGCACCTGTCCAACGATGCTAGCGCGTCGTACGGCAAGCCGCGCCATGCGCACGCGCTCGCGTGATGGTAGTGAAGCGCATCACTTTGTGGAGCATGCTGAATAGCCTGCGCATAAAACTGCGCCGCCTGATCGTACATGCCCGCTGTCATCGCCTGCTGGCCCTGAGACGCCAGCTGATACGCCATCCCCTGATTCATACGCGCTCCTCCCGTTAAGCCCCGTCACCAAAAATATAGCACGGGGAACGGCGGCGCGCGCTTACAACGATGACGGTGGTGGTTCGGTACCGAAGTACCCCACACTGCCGAGACGCACGGTGGTCGGCAAACCCGGTGCATAGAAATTGCCACCAACCACGTACATGTCGTCGCCCGATGGCGTGATGAACGCGCCGTGCAGATCCATGATCGGCCGGTTGCTCGTTTGGTCCACCCAGACGTTGTCGATCAAGCGCAGCTTGATGCCACCCATGCCGACAACAAGCACGTCGCCGTTCTCCGCGACTGCCACACCGTTCAACACGGTAGCCGGAAACCCCGTAGTTACAGCGCGCCAATCACTATCACCGAGCTGCAAAACCGTCGCCGGCGGACCGCCAACGACCCACGCGTCACCTGCGCTATTGCCGTGCACCGTGAACAGGGACGCCTGGGTGTTGCTCTCCTGTTGCGTCCAATCAGCACCGTCGTAGTGCAGGATGATTCCGTTCTGTCCAACCGCATATATATCGTTTGGGCCGCTCCCCCACACTTTAAACAGAGCGCCATCGATCGTAATTCCCGCGGGCGTGACATCGAGCCAGTCGCTTCCGTCGTAATGCAGGATCACCGCGGTGTCGGCCAGCGGATCTCCGCCGACCACCCACACGTCGTTGTCTGCCGTACCCCAGGCACCGTAGAGCGTCAGGGTGGTCGGCACCGTCTGCTTGGTCGCGGTTGTCCCGTCGTAGTGATAGACCGCGCCCTGCTCGCCGACGAAATAGACACTGTTGGCGCTCGTTCCCCAGACCCACCAGAACGAATCCGCCGAGCCGGTGTTGATCTCCGCCCAGTCGGTGCCGTTGTAGTAGAGCGCGAGCGCCCCTACACCGTTGCCCAAACCGCCGCCCGCCACGAACACGTTGTCGGCATCGGGGCCCCACGCGCTGAGGCCAACACGATCGAGATCCTCACCGTCGAGTACTTCGACCCACGCCGGGTCCACAGGGTCATCGTCGCTGCAACCCGCCAACACACACACCGCCGCCAGCGCGGCAACTCGCAAAAACGTCATCTCGGGTGATCCTGTACGCAAATGGATAGCGCGCGCTCGCGCATGACTTGTTCCACTGGCCCCTGGCCTTCGTGGGAGAACTCGATAAGTGGCTGACCGTCGGCCGCCAGCAATTGGGTCAGGTCATGGGCCTGACCGTCGCCGTCGGTGAACATGAACCGGCCAGTGCCATAGCCGTACGTCTCACGAGCTTTGCTATCGTCACAGCCGTTGTCCTGGTCGGCGTGACACTTGGTGCAGTTCTGCGGCAGCCCCGACGTTACGTGCGGCATGTCCACGGCCCAGTTGAAGCCGACCTTGCCAGTGGCCGTACGCCGTACCCGCTCGGTGTAGTAGTCGAAGCGCGTGCCCCCGGCGTCCACATCGGTGGCTGTGGTGAACACCTGCATAGACGGACAGAACGACGCCAGCTTGCCTCGCCTGTTCATGCCGACGAAGTAAAGGTCGAGACTCTGGTAGTCCCGGGTGGTCACTTCCGCGCCCGGTGTGCGCTGGCCCGTGAGCAAGTCCGACTTGGTCTGGCTGTAGTCCATGGTCACGTGACAGCCGAAGCAGTACTGACGGTACGCCGTGTGGCAACCGTGGCACTCGATCACCTCTGTATGGGAGAACCCGGTCTTCGGATCCCGCCCCATGGCCTGGATCATGTTCTGGCTGATGCCCCGATCCAGCAGGTCTTTGATCTGGTTCACAGCGAGCTCGTCGCCGCCTTTGACCGGCCGCATCCACACGGTGCCGTCGGGTCTGCGATAAATCCGCTTGAATGGATCGCCGTTGCAATTGAGGAAGTACTCGGACGAACCGTCGACTTCCGGATCGCAGCCGGGGTCGCTGCCAGTCTTGGTCAGCGGTGCCACGGTCTTGCCTTCACTGATCGTCGTATCGACGGTGCCGTGGCAGTTCTCGCAGCGCACCGACACCTGGAACTTCGACGTCGAGTAAATGCGGCCGTCGCCGTGAACGTCGCGACCGACATGACAGTCCGCGCACGCCATGCCCGCATCGTAGTGAAGATCGGCCGGATGCGCCGAATCCGTGGATGCCTGCAAGTAGAAGTCGGGCGTATGGTTGTGCAGCGACTCGCCGATGTTGGGGAACGGCGGCGGCTCGGACACGCCCCACTCGATCACTCCGCGAAACAACAGACCGATGCGAGCGCCCTGGTAGTGGCAATGCTCGCACTGGGTCTCATTGATTTCGACGGTGAGTTTGTGGGTCTGTGGATGTGGCGGTATCTCCTGCGGAGCCGACGGGTCCTTGGACAGGGATACGCCGTCGTTGTTGTAGTACATGTGACACGAGGTGCAGCCCGACGAGCGAAAGTTGCCGCGCGCATCGTTGCGACCGTAGCTCCACTGATGACAGTGGGTGCAGTTCTTCGGCAGATAGTTATCCATCGCCGTGTGGATGTCGTCACGCGGAGCAGTCGCCCCGGGGGGAATGGCCTGGGCGATCGACGCCACCGTACCCGGCGGTCCGGGATTCGGTCGCTGCGGATCACTAAGCGCGCGGCTGCCGAGCACCGCCTCCCGGCCCTGCATGCCCGCCTGAAAGCGCGGCACGTTGAAGTGGCCGACAAAGGTCGACATGGTCGACCGTTGCGCGTTGTACACGACCTGTTGATGACAGCCGTTGCCGTCGACTTTGGGCGAGCCCGTACCGCAGGTCTTCTCGGCCACCCGATAGTCGCCGGGATTGACGAACTGCAAATAGGCCGGGTCGACCATGTCCAATTCGTTGACCGACAGGTTCTTGATGTAGCCGTTGCGCTCAGCCACAAACTGGGGAGCCGGCGCCACATGAGCCTGGTCTTTGTCGACGACGCTGCCGTCGCCACCATGGCAATCGGTGCATGTCAGCTTCGCAGACTCTGGGTGCACCCGTTCGATACCGCTCGTCGAGCCCGCGACACCGTGACAGCTGGAGTCCTCGCACGACTGCACGACCGGGTCGTCGTCACTGCAGGCAGTGAGCGCCGCAACCAACGAAATCGTTAACACCAACCTGCGCATGCTCTCCCTATATTCGGAACAACACGCCGCTGGCGTTGCCCGTTGCCGTTCTGCCGCCTTCGTCCCGCACGGTCACCGAGACATCGATCATCTTGTCTTGAATCTCCAGGTCGTCGCCCAGGTCCTCGCTGCTGACGACCACCGGCACCATGAACAACACGTCGTTGCGGCATTGTAGGCGCTCCAGCGGCATGTCGTCCTTTACAGCGACTTTCGCCGGGCCCACGGCGGGCTGGTACGTGACCGTCATCCCAATATGAACCGCGCGATCGAAGTTGGTTGCGCGAATGGCCAGCTGAACCGCGAGAAAGGTCTGACCATTGGACGACAACGGAATCTGGTCCGTGGTGCCCGCCAGCGGTTCGAAGTTGAGAAACGTGATCGAGTCGGGAATACCTACCTCTAAAGTAGGAGCGCCGACGATCTGACAGCCCACTTCGGCGTCTGGCGTACCGGCGGCATCGTCGGAACAGCCGACCAGAAGCGCAGCACAAATACCCAGAATGCACAGCCGCATGATGGCTGAAATCTAGCACGGAAGCCCATCGTTCCCACGCGCATGGATCACGCAAACACTGCCGTCAGCGTTGACCTACATCACATCGAAGGGAGATCGCTGGTACACTACGCTAGTGAGCGACGGGGGTAGCGAACGGGGAGACGGCGATCCGTTTAGAATCTCCCCAGACAGCCACGTGGCTGTCGAGATCGCGGACGCGGATGCCCGGGTGCTTGCGGTCAACCACGCGTGGGAGCAACTGACCGGCTACACGGCCCAGGAGGCGCGAGGAATCGCCCTCAAGGAGCTCGTTCGCAGCGATCAAACCGACCCGAGGGTATTCGACGAGATTCGCGCCGCCTTGGAAACCGGCCGGCCCTGGTCCGGTGTCTACATAGGCCGACGGAAGGACGGCAGCAGCTATCCTCAGGCCGCGAGCATCATGCCGGTGATGACCGAATCGGGAGAACTCGACCATGTCATCTCCCACAAGACCTCGCTGGAACACACGTCCTTCGATCGGGCCCTGGAGCTGCTAGATGAAACGCGAGAGGCCCTCGCGCGGGATCGCTTCCAGGCGCTGATGGATGCCGCTCTGGATGCGGTGGTCGTCACCGACTGGGAAACCGCGCTGGTCGTGGAGGTGAACCAGGCCGCATGCGACATGTTCGGCTACACGGCCGAGGAATTCTCGCACATGACCGGACGGCACCTGGCCGTGGCAGAAGCTGGACCGGAACTAGACGCGATCAACTCATCGCTGTACTCGACCGGTCGGGCGTACAGCGAAGCGCTGGTTCACCGACGCAAGGACGGGAGCCAGGTCGCCGTCGAAGTCAACCTGTCCACGTTCGTCTCCCGTGGCACGAAATTCACTCTCGGAATCTTTCGCGATGTGACCGAGCGGGTCACCCAAAAAGCCGCCTTGCTAACGGCGTTGGAGGACCTGCGCCAGGCCGACGTGCTATTCCGCACCACCTTCGAACGGGCGCCAGCCGGACTCGCCGTATCCAAACAAGATGGGATCCTGACCTCGGTCAACCCGGCCTTCTGCAAGATGCTGGGCTACGAACGGGACGAGCTCATTGGCGCCAGCGTCAGGAAAATCACCCATCCCGATGACGTCGCTGCCGAAGCCGCCAACGCGCAAGCCATGTTCGCCGGCGAAATCGATGGATACGCATTGGAGAAGCGCTACGTCGGCAAGAACGGCCGCGTCGTTGCGAGCATGATGCACATCGCACGCGTGGAGATCGCGGGTGAAGAGCACTTCATGGCGCAGATCATCGACATCAGCGGTCAACGCCATGCCCAGGGCGAACTCGCGCGCGCCAGTCACTTGGCGGCCCTGGGACGTATGGCCGCTGCGGTCGCCCACGATGTAAACAACCCGGCGGCGTTCCTTCAGCTGAACCTTGCGTCTCTGCAACGAGAGTTCGCCAAGCCAGAGGACAAACGAGCACCTATGACCGAACTCACAGCCATGCTCAACGACTGCATGGCCGGAGTTGAGCGCATCGGCAGCATCGTTCGGGAACTTCAAGTCTTTGGCACCGGCGCGCCCACTGTCGGCGACACAGTCGACCTCGCCGAAGTCGTGCGCGTCTCATGCCGGCTGGCGTCCCACGAAGTCAAACACCACGCTCAGCTGATCGTGGACATCGCCGACGATATGCCCAACGTCTCAGGCCACGCCTCCCAGCTCGGACAGGTCGTAACGAACCTGGTGATCAACGCCGCGCGCGCGGTCGGAAACGAGGCGCCGGAGGCCAACACGGTGAACGTGCGCTGCAGCAGCGACGGCGAAATGGCCACCATCCAGGTCACCGACACGGGGCCCGGACTGCCCGAGCACCCGGAAACACTATTTCAAGCGTTCGTCTCCGGATCCAACAGCGACGGCCATGGACTCGGTCTGTGGATCTGCTCTGAAATCGTGCGCCAACACAACGGTACGATTCAGGCGGGCAACGTACCGGAGGGCGGTGCGCGCTTCACCGTGAGCCTTCCCGTCGCCGCGCCGCAGAGCGCCACCGAGCGGCCAGCGCATGCGACGACTGTCGGTTCAGGGCGCGTGCTCGTGATCGACGACGAACCAGCGATGTTGCGGGCCTACCAACGCACCCTGAGCGATAGCCATGAGGTCGTCCCCGAACCTCTCGCCACCACGGCTCTGGAGCGGCTCAACCGCGGCGAGCGCTTCGCGGCTATCATTTGCGATATCATCATGCCCGGCATGACCGGCGCGCAATTTTGGGACCACGTAAGCGTGCTCGACCCGGATCAGGCTGCGCGGGTATTGTTCGTCACCGGCGGTTCAATCAACGAGTCCACGGCGAGCTTCTTGACCACCCATGCCTCTCGGGTCTTGCGCAAACCCTTGCACCCCTCGGCCCTACTCTCCGCCGTAGGCACCCTTTCCGAGCAGAGTTAGTCAAATGACCACCACGCCGACCACGCCCACCAACACTCGCGCCCTGGAGATCCAGACCATCGTCCTTCGGGAGATCGCCGAGGGACGCGACCTCGATGCTGTACTGAGCAATGTGTGCCTGCTCGTGGAAGAAGCGTGCGGCGGCGTCTGCTCCGCCCTGCTCGTCGGCCCAAGTGGAGGCGCGCTCCACCCGGGGGTCAGCCCTTCCAACTCCCCTGAGGCGCTGAAGGCGCTAGATGGACTGTGCATCGCTCCGGCCAGCGGTTCGTGCGGCACGGCGGCGTACACCGGTTCCCTCGAGATTGTCGAGGACACGGCGACAGACCACCGCTGGGTCGCCAGCGCGCTGCAGGAATTCGCAACTCGATTCCACGTGCGCGCATGTTGGTCCAGCCCATTCTTCAGCTCGTCCAACGGCGCCGGCAAACAGGTTTTGGGCACGTTCGCCATATCTCATCCCCAACCGGGCAAGCCCTCCGATGACGACAAGTGCATCCTCGAAACGGCGGCACTCCTCGCGGGCATCGCCGTGGAGCGAGAGCGGGTGGCGACCAAGGCGCGCGAGCGCGAGGCGAAGCTGGTGCAGTCCGAACGAATGGCCGCCATGGGCCAACTCGCGGCGGGCATGGTCCATGAACTCAACAACCAGCTCAGCATCATCAAGATGTTTGGCGTGTTTCTCGATCGTAGCCTCCAGGGCACGGACCAGGCCCGAGACGTGGGTGAGATTATGACCGCCACCTCGAAGTCCGAGGAAATCCTGCAGGAACTCGTCTCGTTCAGCCGCGGCCAGTCCCTGCAGGTCATGGAAGTGGACGCGAACCAGATCGCGAAGAGCGCAGCGGTGGCCATTCCCGAACAGATCGACAGCGAAGCCGTCGTCGGGTTCACCCCGAGCGCGGGGCCATGCATGATCGCGGTCGACGAAAAGAAACTCAGCCACGTGCTCGTTCAACTCGCACGCCGGTCGCTCAAGCGTTCGCGCACGTCTCGTGGGTTGACCTTGTCGGTGACCAGCGATGGCACGAACGCGACCATTCGCCTCAGCCATGAAGTGACCATAGAGGACGCGAAGGTTGCGACCGAACAAAGCCAGAGCTTCGAGCCCTTCGCGCCAAACGACACCAGCCCCGGTCTGACCCTGGCGAGCTGCCATGGCAGCATCGCCCAGCAAGGCGGTGCGCTGTCCATGGAGTCTTCGATACAGGAGGAGTCCTACATCATCCAGCTGCCGTTGGCCGGCGCGGCCTCCTGAGCCGAGCCGCAACGTAAGTGAGATAGCGGCGAGCGCGCTACTTCGTCTTCTTCTTGGCCCAGCCCTTGTCGAGCATGAGCTTGCATGCGCGCTTGTCGCCGAGCCGGCAGCCCTTGGTCAGGAACCGCTTGGCTGCGGCCTCATCCTTCTTGACGCCGGAGCCCCCGGCCGCCATCACACCGGACGTGTAGCAACCCAGTGCGTCGTCACCCTTGCATGCCTTGCGCAGCCACACCGCCGCTGCGCGCGGGCTCTTGGCCACGCCCTGGCCCAGCAGATACGCGATGCCCAGATTTGCACACGCGCTTGGATCGCCCGCCGTGCACGACGAAGTGAACAGTTTGAACGCGCGTTTTTGATCTTTTTCGACGCCGACGCCGGCGCGCAACATCGTAGCCAGGTTGTTGCACGCAAGGGCGATCTTGCCGTCGCATGCCTTACCGAAGAGCTCGGCGGCTTTCTTGGCGTCCTTCGCGGCGCCGTTGCCGAGCAAGTAGCTCAGGCCCGCGTTGCGACAGCCGAGCAGATGACCGCCGGCGCACGCCTTGTCGTAGAGTTTCACAGCCTGCGCCGGGTCGGCTTTGACGCCGAGGCCCTTGAGGTACACGTTCGCCAGATTCGAACACGCCTGCATCACGCCGCCGCTGCACGCGCGGGTGAACAGTTCATGTGCTTTCTTCTCGTCTTTCTTGAATCCGCGCCCCTGGGCATAGAGCACGCCCAGACTTCGGCAGCGTTCGAGCTCACCCTTGTCGCAGGCAGCGGCCAGGGCGACCGGAATCTGCTTGACCACCTTTGGCTTCGACTTGGCCTTGGGCTTCTGTTTATCGGTCGGCGTATTCTTATCGTCCGACTTGTCTTTGTTCTTGCAGCCGGCGCTAAACGCGGCGACGCAGGCCAGTATAATCAACAGTGCACGCACCACACGCGATGTAGCATCTGCTCGCATGGCACTCAAGCTCGACGACAGCAGCGACACAGGCAACACAGACGCAGCGGCGGCGAGCGGTGCAGCGGACGACACCGGTACAGGTAGCTTGCGCTGTGTACGTTCCAATGTGATACACCGGCAACCATGACGATAACGAGGGGGGCGTTGCTCCAAATTGTGATCATCGCGGCAGTGTGCGCGGGGATGGGGCTGGTCGATGTCCAACCAGCGGAGGCCGATCGCTGGCACCAGCAGTGGATCGGCACCGCGCCGTTCTGCGGAGCAAAGCCTAGCGATTGCAGGAAGCGCGGCATGCAGTACGTGCGCAGGCATAAGCGCGGCAACGGCAAGAAGTGCGCATCGGGTTGGAAGGTGTTGTGCCGCAAACTGATTCGCACCCCTGCGCCGCCACCACCGCCCCCGCCGGGCGCTCGCTACAAGCACGTGTGGGTCGGCACCGCGCCGTTCTGCGGCGGCAGTCCCCGCGATTGTCGCAAACGCGGCATGCAATACGTGCGCAGGCACAAGCGCGGCAACGGCAAGCGATGCACCAGCGGCTGGAAAGTGCTGTGCCGCAAACTGATTCGCAAGAAGAGGCCTCTGGCACCGGCACCAAAAGGGTTCCACTACCGATACGAATGGATCGGCACGGCACCGTTCTGCGGGGCCAAAGCCTCCGACTGCCGAAGGCGGCGCATGCAGTTCGTACGCAAGCACAAACGGGGCAACGGCAAGCGATGCACGAGCGGATGGAAGGTGCAGTGTCGCAAACTCATGCGCAACGCCCCCATCACTGCGGGCAAGTCAAAATACCTATGGATCGGCACGGCGCCGTTTTGTGGCGGAAAAGCGTCAGACTGCGCCAAGCGCGGCATGCGGTTCGTCAAGTACGACAGGCGTGGTGACGGCAAGGCGTGCTCCAGCGGGCGCAAGGTCCTGTGCGTAACCGACGCGCGGATTCAGCGCACCAAGTGGGTCGGCACCGCTCCAGTCTGTGGTGGTCGTCGCTCCGATTGCGAGTCTCGCGACATGGACTACCTACGCTCCAGCAGAACCGGCGACGGCGCCCTATGCACCAGTGGCAAGAAGGTGCTGTGTCGCGAGCGGCCCATGCCCAAGCGTGACGCCCGAGGTGACGCAGCCAATAAACTGTTCGTGCTCAACTGGAACATCTTCGCCCGGCCCTATCTGGTATCCCACGATGCACAGCGCGAGCGTTTGGCTCACATTCCCAGAGCCATCGCGGGAATCAATCGCGGCAAAGTGGATGTCATCGTGTTCGAAGAAGCGTTCCTCACCGGCGTCGAACGCAGGCAGCTTCTCCGCAACCTGAGGCGCGCCGGGTTCCCCCATGCGACCAACGTCACCACCAAGGTCGGCAAGTTGACCAACGGCGGCGTGTTCATCGCGTCGCGCTGGCCTATCGTGCGCAAGGCCCACCACGTGTACAAGAACTGCACCGGCAGCGATTGTCTAGCAGCCAAGGGAGTTGTCTATGCGCGCGTGCGCAAGCGCATTGGTCGGATGAGCCGGGACTACCACGTGTTCGGCACGCACATGCAGGCCTGGCCCGGTGCCAAGGAGTCCCGCCTCCGGGTGTTGCAGGCCAGGGAGCTGGCGCGGTTCGTGGCTAGCCGACGTGTCGGGCGACAGGCGGCCATCATCGCCGGTGACCTCAATGCGAACCTGATCGGCCAGCGTCGCCACGCCAACGCGGTGTTGCGCGCGTTCGGCGGCATCCTGCCGCGGCGGGTGGGACGTTACCAGTACACCGCACACCCGTCGTCCAACCCATTGGTCGGCATCTCCGGTGGCGCGGACAAGTGCTCCAAGCAGTACGAGCGCCGCGGCACCTGCCCTTGCTGCCCTAACGAGTTCCTGGATTACGTGGTGCCGTCGGGACGGCATCTTCGTCCGCTGCGAAGTACCTATCAGATCCTTCGTCCGAAGGCGCGGCCGTTCCCGGCGTGCATGAGCGCCAAAGTGCAGCCCCATCACGTGGAGCCATTCTCGCCGTTCTGCAAGAAGACGAAATCGGTGCGGGACCTCTCCGACCACTACCCGGTCCTGGGTAGCTTCTTCTACCGCTAGTACAGCTCAACGACAGCGGCGGTCCAGGCGCAGCGGCGGGTGACCTGGACCGTTTGCCGTGACTCCGGCGACCCAATGCTTGTACGCGCGATCCGCCGCGCGCTTGTTCTTGGCGCGGTCTGCGGTGGAATAGCTGGCGATGATCACAGCGGCGACGCCCACCGCCAGGGCGGCCGAACGCCAGTGGCGGCGAGTCGGCATGACGACGTAGCCAAGGAACGCTGCGATCACCGCGAACAGAGGCAGCAGACTCCAGAAGCCGCGTAGGCCGAAGACGTAGCCCAGGTTGTACGGTGCGTAACCGTCGCCAATGAGCCGGAAGGTCACTTCGTATAGTGGGTTCTTGAAGCGCTCCGGGAAATGCGGGTACTCGGCGCACGATAATGTGTAGATGACGATGCCGACTAGCATCAGGCCGATAGCCGGCCCTCGCGTGTACCAGCGCTTGTCCAGGGCGGTCATTCCAACCGCCACTGGGATCATCGCAAACGGCAACATCGCGGTGATGTAACGCGGGCCCATCTGCCAACCGCCGCGCCAGAAATTCAGCGACGAGATGAACAGGATGTACATGGCGACGATCGACGCGGTCAGGGCATAGGCCCACCAGTCCTTCTTCTTGGCGAGCACGTACCAACCGACAAACGCCAGAAGCAGCATGGGGCACAGAAACAGCAGCCCGTTGTCGGCGGAGAACATGGATCCGCTGAACGCTTCCCAGCGCAGCTTGTCCATACCGAGAAACCCCTTCTGATGGTGGTGTGCGAACGTCTTGGAAAAGTCGTAGCCGGTTTTCAGCGGGCCACCGAACGCGCGCCAGTGATAGATGAAAAGCGCGACAATGGGCGGGATGGAACCGGCGACCGTGTACGCGACGGCTTTGAACCGGCGCTTCTCACCGGCGAGCAACTTGTACAGGATGTACACGGCAATAGGCACGCCGGCGAACGCCGCCTGATAGTCCACCAGCGGCGCCGCACCAGCCGCCGCGCCAGCCGCGATCAGCCAACGCTCGTCGAGCCCATCTTCGATGACCCAGACCGCGAGGATGAACGCGGTGGCGATGCAGATCGCGCCCAGCTGATGAGCGTGAAACAAGATCGAGTACGGCATAGCCATGGTGCCCAGGGCGTATGCCGCGATTACCAGCCGGCGCACATTCGGATCAGGCGCGTAGCGGGCAAGGAAGCGTGACAACAGCCACAAAAAAAACAGCATGGGGATCACCCCGCCAACCAGGCGAAATGTCCACGTCATCGCCGCCAGGCTCGGCGCATCACCCAAAGTGACTGCCTTGAGGGCCAAATAGCCCGGTATCGCGAGAAACGACGCTCCGGGTGCTTTGTTTGAGTAGCAGTGACCACGCGCGGGCGAGACATCAGCGGTTCGGCCCCAGCGCTTCACTCCCGAGTCGATCTGCACGGTGCCCTCGTCGACCATGGCCTTGGTCAGGTAGACCCGCGGTAGCTCGTTGGCGTGCTGTATGCCCCGAAAATAGGGGAATGAGTACAGATAGACGAAGACGAGGCCGATGGCGAACCAGTACTTGTGTACGAAGTTGCGCACGTGGGCCGTAACTTACCTCCGTCCGGGACGCTAAGCCATTGGATTGCGGTGCGTTTCCGCGTGTGATACCTACGTTGAGCTTTCGATGCTGCTCACGATCATCATTCCGGCCTACGAAGAGGAACGCACCATTGGCGAGGTCCTCGACCGGGTGTGCGCCATCGACACAGAATCACTCGGCTTCGACAAAGAAGTCATCGTCTGCGACGACGGCTCGGCAGATGGTACGGCCGAGATCGTACGCCAGACGGCTGAGAAGGATTCCCGCGTCCGCCTGGTCGCCAATGCCCAGAACATGGGCAAAGGCGCGGCGATTCGCACGGCGCTAGAGCACGCCACCGGCGACTACTGTCTGATTCAAGACGCTGACCTCGAGTACGACGTCGAGGACTACCCCGCCCTACTTCGCCCGCTGCTCGATGGTGCGGACGTGGTCTACGGTTCACGCTTCCTCGAGAACTCGCGGCCCACGGGAATGAAGACGGCGAACTTCGTGGCCAATCGGCTACTCGCCATCGCCGCAAACCTGATGTACGGCGTCAACATCACCGACGAAGCCACGTGCTTCAAGGTGTTCGAGACCAAGCTGCTCAAATCCCTGGACCTGGAGTGCATGCGCTTCGAGTTCTGCCCCGAAGTCACCGCCAAGCTGGGCCTGCGCAAAGTCGAGATCATCGAAGTGCCGATCCAGTACGAAGCGCGTAGTATGGAGGATGGCAAGAAGATCGGTTGGACCGACGGCTTCGAGGCGATGTGGGAATTGATGAAGCACCGCAGTGGCGTGCTCAAACGCGTAGACAAGCTGGTGAAGCGTAAGGGTCGATGAGCGAAGACGCCAAAGACTCGGACGCAGCCGATGCTGACGCGGACGCGGATGAGACGGCTGTCGAGAACGCAGACCAGCACGCGGACGAGCACACTGACGAGCCAACACCAGAACTAGAGCCTGAGCCTGAGGTCCCGGACGAGCAAGAAGTCCCGGACGAGCCTGAGGTTCCAGACGAGCCTGAGATCCCAGTGGCAAAAGCGGTCACCGGCAAGAAACGGTCGGCCATGTGGCCGGTGCTGGTCAAGGACGCCAAACGCGTGGCCATTCTGGGCGTCGTCGGTTGCGTTGCCTTTGCCCTCGCTGAATACGCACTGACCGCCGACGAGTTCCGGCAACCCATTCGTTTTGCCACGTGGCTTCGCTTCGGCATGCTGACCATCACCCTGGCGACAGTGCTGTGGTGCATCGTGACACCCCTGCTCATCGCTGCCGCCTGGGCCGCACGCCTGGGCCGCATGATCGAAGACCGCGACGCCGCTCGCGCATGGAGCGGGTTATTCGCCCCACGGGAAAAACCACTACTCGGCTTCGACAAACGTGTCGCCTGGGTCTGGGCTCTGTTCATCGGCGTCATCGCCTTCATGACCTTGTCGGGCCTCAACACCTACGGGGTGTTGAAGAAACACAAGGACCCCGAACTCATCTCCATCGCGTTGTCCATCCGGCAAATCGTGTTGCTGGTGGTCTTAGCCATCTTGGTATGGGGCGACGTGTTGGTCACGCGCATGCTGGGCAAATGGCTCCATAAGTACCTGGGCCAGCTCAATCCATTCGGTCGCATGGTCCCGGCAGTCATCGCGATTGGAACGTTCAGCCTGGTGACGCTCAAGCTGCTCATCGCCAAAGTGCCGCAGATGGAAACTGTCGTGCCGTGGCGCCTGTTGATCGCCGGGTTCGTGTTCTCTCTCGGCTTCGTCGGCGGACGCTGGCTCTTGCAACGCCGCGGCCACATCCTGCCCACCTTCGGCCGGCGCCGCACCGCCTCCCTGGTCGCCCTGGCGATTATTCCCGTGCTGATTACGCCGATCACCCTGTTCAAGGTGGGCGGCGATCCAGAAGCCAAGTACCTGGCGTTCACCGCGTCTCCTCCGCTCAAGAAGCTGATGGACATCGTGCGCAAAGCCAACGACTTCGACGGCGACGGGTACGGCTCTCTGCTTGGCGAAAAAGACTGCAAGCCGTTCAACAAGCGGGTACACCCCAACGCGTTCGACAAGCCCGACAATGGGATCGATGAGGACTGTGACGGCACGGACGCGTCCATCGCGCACCTACGCAGGTTGCGCAAAGGCGAGCGACCGCTCGTTCCCGACAAGTTCCTGCGCGACTGGAACTTCCTGGTCATCACAGTGGACACGCTCCGCTACGACCACACCTCGTTCGGCGGCTACAAGCGCAACACAACGCCCAACCTATCGGAGCTGGTCAAACGCTCCACGTCGTTTACCTACGCAAATGCGCCATCTGCGGGGACCATGGCTTCGGTCCCCGCGATCCTGACCTCGAAATTCTTCCACTCGGGCATCGCCCTGGACGAGCGCGTGTCGCCGCCAAAGCTGAAGCCCCAGAACGTACTCATCTCCGAAGTACTGAAGCGCGAGGGATACAAGACCGGCGCCATCCTTACCCACTACTACTTCAAGAACTGGGGCCTGCGTCAGGGGTTCGACTACTACAACAACGATCTGGGCGCCAAGCGTGACCCAAATGCGATCACGTCGTCCAAGCTTACTGATCGCGCGCTCCAGTGGGTCTCCAGCAACTACCGCAAGAAGTGGTTCCTGTGGTTGCACTACCTGGACCCGCACGGCCACTTCGTCGCCCACGAAGGCAAGAGTTTCGGCAGCAAGAAGGTCGACATGTACGACGCCGAGATTCATCACACGGACAAGCACATCGGCCGCCTGCTCAAACAGCTCAAACAGATTCCCGGTTCAGAAAAGACCATCATCATCCTGACCAGCGACCACGGCGAGGGCTTCGGCGAACACGGCTACACCAGTCACGCGGTCGCGCTCCACAACGACCTTTTGCATGTGCCGATGATCTTCTACATCCCCGGATTGAGCGCGCGCAAAGTCGGCGGCGCGGTGTCTCCCATGGACATCCTGCCCACGGTTGCCCAGCTCGCCGGCATCACGGACATCAATCACAACGAATTCGAGGGCCACAGCCTGGTCGGCCAACTGTTCTACAACCACCAGGATCACAAGCGCGCGGTGTTCGCCGAGACCGACATTCCTCAACCCCAGCGGGCCGCCATGACGACGCGCTGGAAGCTCATCTACAAGATGAGGAGCAACATCTACGAGCTCTACGACCTTCGCAAAGATCCCAAGGAGCGACGCAACATCGCCGCGCGCAACAAAAAAGGGCTCAAGCTGATGAAGGGCAAGCTCAAGGGCTGGCTCGACCGCGTGTTCTACAACCGCAACGCTGCCAACAACCAGGCGGCGCGCAAGCTGTTCAAGCTCAAGGACATCGTCCTGGACAAGAAGCCCACGCCCAAGCACCCGGTCACGGGCATCGCCTTCGATAACGGCAACCTCGAGCTGCTCGGCTACGATCTAGACAAGAAAGAGTATAAGCCCGGCGGCATCATGCGCGTGGCGGTCTACTTCCACGTCAAGAAACGCCCGCCGTTCGACTACAAGCTTCAGACAGACGCATGGGTCCAGGACGACAAGGGTAACCGGGTCGGCCGTGGCAAGAGCACGCGCAGCCGATTCACCGGCGGCCAGGCGCCCTTCCCCACTTCCCAGTGGCGCAAGGGCGAGTACATCCGCGATCGTTTCCTGATTCGCCTCCCAGGCAACTGGAAGAACGGCGAACGACTGGCGCTGGGCTTGCGTATGGCGCGCCACCGCGGACAGAAATCGCAGCCAACCGGTAGGACGTTGCCAAACGATCGGTTCGTGTCTGTGTTTGGCGAGACCAAGTACCTGGGCAAGAAGCTACCCGCGAAGGGGACTGTGCCGCCGGGCAAGCCGGGCAAGCCGGGCAAAACCGGCAAGGTTCCGCCACGCGGCCAACGGCCACCGGGCGTGAACCGACGGCGCATCGATCAGCGCACGCTCAGACGCGGCCTACCCCGACCACGTATTCGCAAGCCGAAACGCCCCCAGGACGCCCCGCGCTGAGGGTCTAACTGCGTAACTGCTAGAGCGCGTAGTAAGCGGCGCCGATAGCGATCATGCCGAGCAGCATGGCGATCCATGCCACCATGTCGTCCATCTTGCCGATGATGGGAATCCAATCGGGGATCAGATCCATCGAACCCAGGGCGCGGTACGCACCGCCCATGAGAAACACCGATATGCCGGTGGCCATCACGTAGGAGCGAGTGCCTTCCATGTGATCCAGGCTCTTCCACCAGATGACGGGAATCGCGACGAGGACGGCGAGAGGGATGACCAGTCTTAGGATTGTTTTCATGACAGCTGTTCCTCTAGGCTCTCGCGCTGCGCCTGGGCTTGCTTGGCCGCCTCGAGAACGTTGTCAAAGATCTCTTGAGCGTCAGCATCGCTGATGCCCGCGGCTTTGGCGAATTTATCGAGAATGGCTTTTTCCGTGTCGTCCATTTCGCCATCGGCGCAGCCCATCAGGCAGCCCATCGCGTAGACCTCTTTGCGCTCATCTGGATCCGGCATCTGCTGCGCCAGCTGCGCCACGTCACTCTGGCGGCTGAACTCGTCATCCAGGATGCGCTGGGCCTCTATGCCGGGCACCTCGAGCTCACCAGCGATGCCGATCAGCGTGGTCACTTCTTTGGCGTCCACGACTCCGTCGGCGTGAATAATGCGCGCAAGGAAGCGCAGCAAAACGGTTTCCAGCACCTTGCTAGGCGCAGCTTGCTCGTCAGCCTCGGCCGGTGGAGCACCGAATAGATCATTGAGATCTTCGCTCATGTGTCCCTCCCCTTGGTACGCGAATACATTACCGCACTTGTTCGGCCTCGGCAAAACTCTGTATTTCCACGGAGCTAGGACAGAGCGGGGAAGATCTGCGCTCTGGGTTCGTAGTACAGTAGAGCAATGCTGCCTTACGACCTCGTACAGCTACTAGCCAGCCAGACTCGAGACGCCGAAGACCGGTCCGATCGAGTCTACGAGGCGGTGATCGGCGTGGTCGTGGACAACAAGGATCCCGAGAAGATCGGCCGGGTCAAAGTCAGCTTCCCGACGATCCCCGGTGACGACTCGTCCCACTGGGCGCCCATGTGCTCTACCGGCGCGGGCAAAGAGCGCGGCTGGTTCTTTCTTCCCGAGATCGACGACGAAGTGGTGGTCATGTTTAACCACGGAGTCATCGACCAACCGGTCATCGTCGGCGCACTGTGGAACGGCAAGGACAAACCAGCCCACAAGAATGACGGTGCCAACGAGCGCCGCACGATCGTGTCACGCACGGGCTCATACATCGAATTCGATGACGACAAAGGCACGGTGACCCTCACCGACGGTGGCGGCATCGGCAAGATCGAGATCAGCAAAGAGAACAAGATCACCATCGAAGCGTCCGAGGGCGACATCTGTATCCAGGCGCCAGCCGGCGAACTGAACATCGTCGCCGACAAGATCACCGGCAAGGGTTCTATGAAGGGCCTCATCGATTGCGCTGGCGGCCTCAACATCGGCGGCGACGGCAAAGTTACCTACAAGGGCAGCATGTCGGCGAAGGTCGAGTGCACCAACACGGGCCTCAACCCTGGCGGCGTAACCGCCCCCAAAGCGGCCAGTGCCTCCCCTGAAGACGTCGCCGATCCGATCGGCTAGCTAGACTCTTTAGCGTCGAGGCGCCCCGGACCGAACCCCGGCGCGAGCATGTCCGTCATGCGCGCGGGAACCGTGATCGCCTGGGACTTCATCCAGGCGTCCGCTTCGTCGATCAGCTTCTCACCTTCGCTGCCACCGATGAGCTGACCGCGCCGACGTTGAGTCGCAGCCCGATACAGGTTCATATTCGCATCGGCGAACGCGGCCTCGGCGGAGGCAAGATGCTCTCGACTGGCGTCGATATCGCCGCGAACATGAGAAAGGCCGGCTCGCAACAGTAAGGCCAGGGAGTCGGTCCAGTGCATCGCCTCCTTGTTGAGCGCCGTGATATCGCGCTCAACTTGCTTCAGTCGCTCGGCAGTTGGCGCGGTGAGATTTGCCCGCGCCCGCAATTGGAACGCCTCGACCCGGACGCGCTGCAAACGCAGCATCCCGCTGCGCTTCAACGCAGGAAACCCCTCGTCCACGGCGCCAACGGCCCCTTCGCTGTCGCCCTCATAAAGGTGGCAGTGGGTGCGCGCGAGCAAGTCGTAGTGGGTCATATGCACACCACCGTCTCCCCACGGCTCGATCGCCTCGCGGTTCGCTTCTCGGGCGCCCTCCACGTCATCACGCGCCAGCCAGTAGCTATTAGCCAGGCCGGTTTGACTCGCAACCACCATGTAGTGGTTACCTCGATCCCGGCCCTGCTCCATCAACTCGGGCAGCAGCCGCGACATCTCCGCGATCTCGCCCATGTAATACAGAGGCACGTGAACCCAGACGAGCGCACTCGTGGTCTCGAAGTTCACGCCCCGACAGCGGGAACGGAAAATCTCCACGGCGCGCATGTAGTACTCGTACGCCAGCGCCCAGCGGCCGTCGTATTGGGGCGCAACTCCACGCACGAGTTCGACGAAGCCCTGCACGTGTGGCGCGTCCAATCGCCGCGCGATCTCTTCTGCGCGATCCAACAGCCGATTCGCCCGCGGACGCGTCTTTACTGCGATGGTCGTGAGCACACCGGCTTCCAGTACATACCCGAGAGCAACTCGTTGTGGTTCCCCAGCGCGCAGCGCCATGCGCAAGTACTGGGCCTGGAAACCGACGGCAACCAGATTGTCGATGAAGGTCAGGCCAATGCACGCGGACCAGCACACATCCAGCTGGGTGAGCACGTCCGGGGCGATTTGGTTCTCGGGGCGCTCCTTGAAGCCCAGACCACGCACTCGGTTCCGAGCACGCCGCGCGAGCAACGATGCAATGGCGCCGCGACGTGACTTGGGATAGCTCATGCCGACTTCGGCGAGGACCTCCTTGATCGCGGCGACACCTTTGCCGACATGGCCGCTCACCATGTACTGCTCGGCCGCTCGGCGCTTGAGATCTACGGCATTGGCGGTGCCGGGCATCCCCACCGCCAACAGGAACACGTCAGCCGCCTCGCCGCCGCGACCGGCGTTGGCCAGCGCTGTGCCCAGATTAACGTGCAAGTCTTGACCCTCGTCGTGGTCGGGCGCTAACTCCAGCGCGAGCCGGTACAGCTTGGCCGCTCGATCGAACGCCAGGGTTTGCATCGCGCGCGCCGCCGCATCGGTGGCGTAGCGAGCGGCCGTGTCGGAATCGCCGGCGGCTGCGTAATGCATCGCCATCTCTTCGGGATCCGCCTCTGCCGTAGCCTCTAGCGCGAGTGCGAGGGCGCGATGGTGTTCTACCTGCCGCGCTTCGTCCACATGATGGATCACGGTCTCGCGAATGCGATCATGGAACGTATTGAGGGTGTCGCGATCGCGCAGACGCTGACCTCGGACCAAGCGTGCGGCACGCAACACACCCAGCGCCTCGCGGGTCGCCGCGTTCGCCCCGGCTCCAGCGGCCCGAATCACCACGGGCCGCCCAACTGGCTTACCCGCCACGGCGACCAATTCGATAAGCAGTCGGGCGAGCTCCGGCAGGGTGCAGATTCGTGCCCACAACATCTCATCCAGAGTCGCGGCCGCAGTCGCGCCACGTCCATCGCGATGCACCACCCGGGCCAGCTCAGCGACGAAGTACGGGCTGCCGTGGGCCTCCGCGGCAATATCGGCGGCAAAACGACGCGCGCCCAGCTCTATCGCCAGCCGCGTCGCTTCGTCGGTGGACAGCGACGCGACTTCGACCTGGCGCACCACCACGTCCGCGCCCACATAGCCGGGCGAGAGCAGCGCACGCACTGCTGGGGTATCAACACCCTCACTCCGAAAGCTGCCCACGAACAGCAACCTCGGTCCGTCCGGCGGGCGCAGCACGTCGTTGAGCAGGGCCGCGCTATCCAGATCGCCCCACTGAAGGTCATCGATGAACAACACGACCAGCCGGCGCGTCGCCAACTGCTCGAGTACGTAGCGAAGCCCGGCGAACGCACGCCGACGCAATTCCTGTGGCTCTCCTGCTGACACGGAGCGTTCGCGCAGCTGAGCGATGGCATCAACACGCCAGAGCACGGGAAACAGTTTTCCCAGCGCCGCTGCGTCCTCGTTGATGAGTTCGCGCGCGTCGGCGGCGGACATGCGATGAAGCTCGCTAGCCAGCGCATCCACCAGCGCGTCCACCGCTTTGTAGGGCAACGATTCGCGCTCGTAGCAACGGCCCGACAGCACCAGGGTGCCTTCACTCTGACGCGCGTGGGCGAGAAAACGCCTCACCACGGTCGTCTTGCCCATACCGGATGGACCGCTCACGTAAACACGGGTCGGCGTCCCGGCGGCGACTGCGGCCAACGCCTGTTTCAGCGCGGCCATCTGGGATTCACGCGCAATTAGCGGGGCTTCTCCCAAGGACGACTGCAGCACCGCCGATTCTGAATCGCCCACGTCAACGCCGAGCATGCGTAGCGCGACGTCGCCCGAGATGCGGTCGCGCGGATCGCGGGCGAGCAGACCAGCGCACAGGCGCTCGAGTTCAGGCGGCGTGTCATCGTTCAACACATACGCGGACGGCGCGTCGTGCTGTTGTTTCTCGGTCAGGATCCGCAGATGTGAGCCGCTGAACGGCAGCTGCCCCGTAAGCGCCTCGTAAAGCACAACACCTACGCCGTACCAATCACTGGCCGGCGACAGCTCGCGCCCGGCAGCTTGCTCCGGTGACATGTACGCCGGTGTTCCCACCACCTCTCCGCCCTGCTCGGAGTCCGCCGGCGCGTCCCGATGGTGGTCGACGACAAGCCCGAAGTCGAGCAACACCACCCTGCCCTCGTCGGTGACGAGCACGTTCGACGGCTTGATGTCGCAGTGCAGCTTGCCCGACAGATGTAACGCATCTACCCCGGTGGCCAGCTGAGCGATGCACTCTTGCAACCGCTCCACTTGCGCCGGACACGACAGGGCCGCGGCCAACGGGTGGGACGCACTGCCGCTGGCGATCAGCGGCGCCGACGGCGTGTCGATGGCCGGGGCAATCGTGGTCGCGAACGCGTCCGGCGAACCATCCGCCGATTTCACCAACCGCCCATTGCGCACATGACTCAGCAAGTCCGTGCCCTGAACCAGCTCCATGGTGAAGAACCACACGTCGCCCTCAGCGAACAGCTCGTGGAGCTCGACCAGGTTGGGATGACTGACATCCGTTAGTGCTCTGAACTCCTGCTTGAAGTTGTAGAGCCACCGGGGATCAGCGCGCCGTAGCACCTTGAGCGCCACGTTCCGCCCCGACTCGGCGTCTGCTGCCTCGTACACGACGCCCATGGCGCCGCTGCCGAGTCGACGCACGATCGAATACCGCTCGGTCCCTTGAAAATCCGGACTAGCCATCCCCCGGGCAAATCATAGCCGAAAAACTGGCCGTGGGTACGTTAGACTGCCGCGGTGTCCGAACCGGTCGAGCTGTCCGCAACCGATGCCATGGCCCAGGCCGAGGCGCAGCTTCTGGCTCCCGGATCTCCATTCGAGATGGAGTGCGTCGACGTGCTGGGCATACCCGCGCGTTTGTTCAAAGGCCGCGCACCGGATCTCACCGCGATCCTGCGCGCGTCGGCGGCCTTCGGCGACGCCGAATATCTGGTCTACAACGACGGCGAAACCGAACTCCGCCTGTCGTTCAAAGAGCACGCGGCGCGGGTCGCGGCGACCGCCATGGCGCTGCGCAGCCGGTACAATGTCGGCCCGGGCGACAGAGTCGCTGTGTTGGCCTCCAACCGCCCCGAGTGGATCGTCACGTTCTGGGCGACCGTGAGCCTGGGCGCGGTTGCAGTGGGCCTCAACGCCTGGTGGACCGCGGACGAAATCGCCTACGCGATCGCGGACTGCGAACCGAAACTGATCGTCGCCGACAGCAAACGGGCCCAGCGGATGGTCTCGGTAGAGACCAACGTGCCGATGCTCGTTATGGAGCGCGACTTTGAATCCGTGTGGCTCGACCCCGGTGCGAGCCACCTGGCGACGCCCGACCTCGACCTGGACGTCGACCTCGACCTGGACGAGGATGCGCCCGCGATCATTTTGTACACCAGCGGCACGACTGGCCGGCCCAAAGGAGTCGTGCACTCGCACCGCAATTTGTGCGCGATGATCGGCGTCAGCTTCTTTCACGGCGCCCGCATGATGATGACCAATCCGGCCCAGCCGATGGCAGACGGCAGCCCGGCCCATAGCAACTGCGTACTGGTCACCAGCCCATTGTTTCATGTCTCAGGGCTTCATTGCGCGGCGATCACATGCCTGGCTAGTGGCACCAAGTCCGTGTGGCTCGGCGGCCGGTTCGATGCGGAGCGTGCGTTGGCGATGATCCAGAACGAACGGGTCACCGGCTGGGGCTACACGGCGACCATTCTGCATCGGCTGCTCAACCATCCACGGGTTGGCGACTACGATTTGTCGTCGTTACGCATCATCGGCGGCGGCGGCTCGGTGATTCCCAGCGGGCTGCAAGACCGAGCTCGCGAGTTGATACCCAGCGTGCGCCCCACCCTCAGTGTTGGCTACGGGCTGACCGAGGGCTGCGCGTTCACCTGCCTCAATCCAGGTGCCGAGCTCAGCGCGTACCCTGAATCATGCGGCCGGCCCGTGCCCCTGGTGGACATCGAGATACGCGGCACGGACGGCGCCCCGTTGGCACATGGCGAGGAAGGCGACATTTTCTGTCGCGGCCCACTGGTCATGCTCGAGTACTGGCGCAACCCGGAGGCGACCGCCGAAGCCATTCACCCGGGCCGGTGGCTCAAGACCGGCGATGTTGGCCGCTTCGACGGCACTCGGCTGTGGCTGGCCTCGCGCAAGCGCGACATGATCATTCGCGGCGGCGAGAACGTGTATCCTGCGGAGATCGAACAGCGCCTACTGGCACACCCCGACGTCGCCGAGGCCGCGATCATTGGCGTCGATCACGAAGAGCTTGGCCAGGAGGTCAAAGCTGTCGTGGTTCCTGTTGTGGGAGCCGCCCTCGCGCCAGATCAGCTATCGGCGTGGGTGGGCAAAACTCTGGCCTACTACAAGGTGCCCGCGCACTGGCAGTTCCAGACCGAAGCATTGCCACGAAATGCCACGGGCAAGGTACTCAAACGAGTGCTGAGCGACGGTGAGCGAAGCACGTTTATCGAAGAGACGTAATGCGCTTCTGCGAGCAACTGCTATGTTGCGCGCCATGAGACTACTGGGTTGTGTGTTGGTGTTGAGCGCCGTTCTGTTGGCGTGCGGTGACGATGGTTCTGGCAGCAGCTTTGACGCTTCGTCCCCTGACGCCCGAGTACCGGACGCGCGAACGAACGACGCGGATAATTTCGTTTGCAGCTCGTCTACGACGAACCCTGGCTTCACGCCACCCAGTGCGGTCGTGCAAGCGTATACGCCCGGTGCCGGCGGCGAGTGGGTTCTCCAGGGCCCCGCGGACTTCTCATGCTTCGGTAACACCGGCTCCGACGTGCCCACGACGATGGCACTCACCCTCAGCGGAAAGGTCAGGGACTTTCAGACGGGCAACGACGTGCCCAACGCCACCGTGGCGGCGTGGCAGACCAACGATACGAGCGGCACACCAGTCACGGCCACATCGGATCAAGACGGCAACTATTCGCTGATACTGCCCGCGGGCGCTCGACGTCCAGCGATTCTCGTCACCGCGACGGAGGCCGCTGAGACCTACATCTACAACTCAGTACTGCCGAATGAAGCGACTCACAGGGTCGATGTCTCGTCGTTGTCCCAGCTCACCCTCAACGCGCTTCCGGCGTTTGTCGGCCTCTCTCGCACGCCGGGACTGGGCATCGCGGCCTGGGCACTGGTTGACTGCCAGGGCCGAGCGGTCGCCAACGCCATCGCGACGGTCAGCTCGACGTCCGCGGTGACGAGCGAATGCACGACCCACCTCACCGGTGCCAACACGTTTTACTTCTCCGCCGGCACGAGCACATCACTGCCGGTGCGACACAGCCAACAAAACAAAACGAACAAAGACGGCTTGTTCATCGTCCTCGAGTTACCACCAACACCGACCGCGTATATGCAGGTCTGGGGCTACCGCGAGGGCCAGACGCCAGGCGCCACCGAGCCTCACCTGCTCGCCGAGCTACCGATTCTAGTCGAGGGCGACAGCGTCAACACCGGCACAATCGACCCGACGCGCGCGGACTGATTCGTCTATCTACTGAAACGCTATTGGCGGAAACGCTATTGAGAGATGCGCATGGTTGTCTGCCTGGGTGGCCGTGGGCCGTGTCCGCGCTTTTGCTTGGGCGGAGGCAGGTTCGGGTCCGGGTTCGTCCCGTTGATGACGTACTCCCTCACCGGGCGATAGTTCAGGACCCACCTATCCTTCTTGACCACTTTGCCGTTGCGGTAGTACTTGCGCGTGCGCCGTACTTTGTAACCGGGGAAGCCGTGCTGCTCGACGATCATTGAGCCGATTGGCATCTCGTCGGACTCTCGGGTCACCGTGTCGAACGGGATCCGTTTGAGCACTTCGCGATGGAATTCGACCCGGTCGTACGGGCGCTTCTTGCCCAGGATCCGCACCACCGATTCGCCGCGGGCGACCTTGTAGTGAATCACCACGGGAAACTCGAAGTTGTTGCGCAGGTGCATGTCGGTGAATCCGTACACGACAGTCGCGTCCAGGCCCATCTGTACGTACGTGCTTGGCCGCGAGTGCGGGCGAGACTTGACGATTTCCAAGCCGGAGAAGAACGCGGCGCCGTGCAGGGTCGTCGAAATTTGGCAGGTTCCACCGGCCAGACCGTCGACCATTTCGCCTGAAGTAATGACGTGTGCGATCTTGTAGCCGTTTTCGGCCGAGCGAGCGCCCACGCTTTCGTTGAATGAGAACAGCTCGCCCGGTTTGAGTACGAAGCCGTTGAGCTTGCTGGCTGCCAACTTCAGGTTGTAGTTGCGCGCGCGCTCGGCGATTGGGAACCGCGTGGTGAAGCTCGCCAACACGTACGAGATGTCGTCGACGCCCAGCTCCTTGACGGTCACGGTCGGCAGCATCGCAACCGTGGGCAGAGTGATGGTATTCTTGCCGGCATACGCAGCCAGCTCGATGGCGTTGGTTGCCGCATACATATCGATGGCACGACCGCGGCGTTCTTTGTGAATCTTGCGAGCTTCGAGGTCCATGCGCGCGTCGGCTGCCGAAAGATCGTAGCCCTTCTTGAGCGCGAGCAATGCCGCGCTGAGTTTCTTGCGGTCGACGCCGTTCTCTTTGCTGAGCCCCAGGTCACCCCAGGTCTCACTGATAGTTTGGTCGCCGAACTTCAAGGTGACTTTGTCCGCCGCGGCGACGACGATTTTGACGCCAGCTTCCGCGACCTTCTTGACCGGCTGCACTTTCGCGGTGCTCGTCTTGGCGGTGCCATCGGTCTTGGCCGGCTTGGACTTGCCCGAGCCGAACATGAAGTACCCGCCAATCAGCACGCCGCATGCGATGAGCATGGCGGCCGCGATGCTGAGCATCACTGACCCGCGCGTTGCTTGTTGCGTTCCTCGGTTCACCATAAGCAATCCACCTTACTTGTAACTAACGGCCCCAATTGGCTTCGCGGCCTTGTACTGCACGCCCTGCACCAACCCGTCTCTAACGAGACATATCCCGATCGGCGTGAGATTTCAACAATTTGAACATCGCCCAGCCCCCTACTTATTTAGTCAGTGTCGGCCCAGCCACAATCGATCGGGTCGGATTTGAAACACCGATGGCCGCGCGATCCCGGGTGCAGCCCCCGCACCCTCATGATGTTTGACACACATAGCTTGATGGGGCAGCGTTAGAGGTAGAGATGGGTCCAATCATCAAGAGAAACAAGGTGGTCGCTAAGCGGAAAGGCACACTCGCGGCGGTGGCCACCGGGGGATCGGTCGCGCTCCTGGTCGTGGGTGCACCAATCCTCGGAGTGGTTGGTCTGGCTGGTTCCGCGTACTTAGCGTACGACTGGTTCAGCTTCCGCGCTCGCAACGGGATGCGCTTCTAAAGGTATCTACCTGCCGTGAGCTCATCCACCGACGCGGGACCGGAATCCCTAGTCGGCCGCACCCTCGACGGTCGCTACCAGATCGATGCCCACATTGGTCAGGGCGGCATGGGCGCCGTGTATCGCGGCACCCATGTATTGATGGGCCGCAAAGTCGCGCTCAAGTTGTTGCGACCCGAACGCGCTGAAGACGAGAACGCGATCAAGCGCTTCGTTCGCGAGGCGAAGAGCACGTTCCGCTTCGACCACCCCAACTGCGTACGCGTCAACGACTTCGGTATCACCGAAGAGGATCACCTGCTGTACCTGGTGATGGAGTACCTGGATGGCCGCACCGTCGGCGAAGAACTCCACTACGACGGACCGATCTCGACGTCGAGAGTCATCCACATCGGCGCCCAGGTGAGCGCGGCGCTGGACCACGCCCATTCACTCGCCCTGGTGCACCGCGATCTCAAGCCCGACAACATCATGCTGATCAAGCGCGGCACCGACTCGGACTTCGTCAAGGTGCTCGACTTCGGTCTGGCCAAGCTGTTCGAGGGCCCCGAAGGATTTCGCACCACCATGATGTCCATGTCGCCGCTCACCCAGGACGGCATCGTGTTCGGAACCCCCGAGTACATGTCGCCAGAACAGGCGATGGGCAAGCCTCTGGACCCGCGCACGGACATCTACTCTCTGGGCGTAGTGATGTACGAAATGCTCACGGGACTCGTACCCTTTCAGGCGGCGAGCTTCATGGGCATGTTGACCAAACACGTCAAAGAGCGCGCCGTACCGCCAGATGAACGCCGGCCAGAGCTGGGTATTCGGCCGGAGCTCAGCCAGCTGGTGATGCGCTGCCTGGAGAAGAAACCCGCGGACCGCCCTCAATCGGCAGCGGACCTCGCGGACGAAATCGACGCATTGCAACGAGGGTTCTCACTGATCACTGGCCGCGTGCCCAAAGCCGTCGCCGAATCGAGCACCATGGACTTGTCCGACGACGCGGACGAGATCGCCGACAACCTCGCGCGACGACTGCGCGAGCGGGAACTCGAAAGCGCGGCAAGCGCCGCCAAGCCGGCACCGCACATCAGCACCCCGGTCGCAGAGTTGCGCGAGCTGTACCGGGGACGCCGCATCGCGTTGCGCGTGGTCGGCGCACTGGCCGTGATCGCCGCACTCGTCATCGTGATCGTGCTCGCAACCCGCGGCGATGGAGGTAGCAAGGCCGCGGCAAAAACGTCCGCCACCACCGACGCCGGCTCCCCTCCCTCCCCCGTCGATGCAGCAGTCACCGGTAGCGCGTCCGTCGATGCGGCGGCGAAAACCGCCGTCGCGAACGCCGACGCCGCGGCGCGCAAAGTGCGCCGACGACCAACGGCGAGAAGCGCCGCGACGAGGCGAAAGATCCGCGAGCACCTCGCGTCGGCCCGAGCAGCGCAACGCGGCGCCAACACGCTGAGGCAAATGTCGGAGTCCGATGCGGCCCTCGAGCTGGATCCCGGCAATCGCGAGGCATCTTATTTAAAGGGCGATGCACTGCTTCGAAGCGGCGACAAACGCAATGGTTGCCGCTACTTGCGTCGCGCTCGGGTACTCAAAAAGGCGCGTCGTCGCTACATTGGCGGAGGTTGCTCCTAGGGACCGTTCGATTGAAATGAGGGGGTTGGAGCCGTAAACTGACCTCAACCTTTGAGTCGCGTGACCTGCATTACGGATGCCTATGCCTCAGGACGTTGAGACCGCGGCCAGCGCGAGCGCGACCCAGTCGCCGCCGCCGAGTAGCCGCTTAGTACCGGGAACCGCCATCGCTGGTGGTCGTTACACCATTAATGAACTCTCGCGAAGCGGGCCGTTCGCCGAAATCTATCGGGCGACACAGGCTTCCGACAACGCGCCGTTCTCGGTCCACTTGATACACCCCGACCTGGTCAGCAATGAACAGGTCGCGGCGGCGATGATCAAGGGCTGCGAAGCTGCGAAAGCGGTGGACCACAAGAACCTGCTGTCCGTGCACGAGGTGGTTCGCGAAGACGTCGGCATCATCGTCGTCACCGAGTACATCGACGGCAATCCACTAACCGACCTGCTCGCTCGAAAGCGCGAACTGGGCTCGGCAGGGTTTGCTCCGCGCGGCGCCGGCAACATCCTGGGCGGCATTTGCAATGCCATCGCGGCGACCAGCGGCACGGTACCCCACGGATGCCTGTCGGCAGACAGCGTCTACGTGAGCAGCTCGGGCCGGGTGAAGGTCGCGGACTTCGGCATCGCATTTACGAAAGTCGCGGCCGCGCGAACCGGTGCCATGGCTGCGGCTGAGTCGATCGCCCCCGAGGTTGCCTCCTCCGGCCGGCCTAGCGTGGCCGGCGATCTCTACAGCACCGGGCGTCTGCTCTACGCAGTTCTCGTTGGCGATGAACTGGTCAAAGGCGGAAGACGCCCCAGCGAAATCGAAGGCGTCCCGGCCGTAGTCGACCAGATCGTTGCCCGCTGTGTGGGCCCAGCCGACCAGCGGCCACCCAGCGCCGACGCCCTTAAGAAAGCGATCACAGACGCCATCGCGCGCCGTTCGGGCCAACAGGCGGCGGTGCGGCCCTCCGGTGCAACCGCATCGACTCGGCCAAGCCTGGCCCAGTCCATTGCACGGCCAAGTGGCCAAATGCCGGCTGCCGGTTCGGACACTGGTATCGCGATTCAACCCAGCGGTGGTGGCGCGCCCACGCCGCCGCGGCCGTCGGCCTCAGTCAACGCCGCGGACCCGCTGTCCGATACGGAAGAGCGCTGGCTAATCTCCAAAGGCAAGATGGACTTCGGTCCGTTCAGCATGGCGGCCATCGCCGAGAAGATTCGCACGAACGAGATCCTTCCCGGCCACGTCCTCGTGGACAAGAACACGGGCGCCCGCGCCACCATCGAAGACAACCCGTTGCTCGTTCCCCTCGTAGAAGCGGCAAAGCAATCGCGAGACGATCAGCGTCGCGCGCAGGCTGAAGTGAGCCACGCGAAAATCGAGAAGCGTAAAGGCTTCGCGTTGTACGGCTTCATCGGTATCGGTGTGCTCGTCATCGGGCTTGGCACCTTCTTCCTGTACAAGAAACTCGGCGCCGGCAGCAAAGGCAAGAAAGCCAAAGTCGTCACCGGCGAAGGTGGCATCGGCATCGCTGAGTCCTACGAAAAGGACAAGACCAAGCGCAAGAAGCGGCGCCGCTACAAGCGACGCAGCCGCAGCGGCGGCAAGGACGACGGCCCCGTCGACGAGGGCAACAACATGGACTTCGCCGATGAAAACGACGAGAGCGGCGGAGCGCGTCTGAGCGACGGTCAAATCAACAACACGATCCAATCCAACGCCGGCGGCTTGATTCGGTGTAAGCAAAAGCACGGGTCGGGACTGGTCAAATTCAGTGTCGGCGGCAACGGACGAGTTCAATGGGTGAAGGTCGACGGAAAGCGGCGCGGCTCTTTGTATCACTGTGTCAAAAAAGCTATGAGTCGCATCCAATTCCCCAAGTTTGACGGTAAGAGAACCCGGGGAACGCTGCCCTTGTAGTGTGAGTCCGCGCGTGCGGTCGACATATGGCTGATCAAAAGCAGGCGAAAAAAGCACCAACGAAGCCGGCGAACATCATCGCGCCGCGGCCCCGCGTGGGGAACATCCCGGCGCTGCTGATCGCCCTGGCCTTCGCCGCGTTGGCGACGCCGATCGTCATGGGTGACGATGTCGCCGCGAGCATGGGTGGCTTCCAGGTCGTGGAGGGCAAGCCTTCGCCGGTAACCGTTCGCATCCCACAGTTCTCCGGTTACGACCCGGAGACTCGACCGTTCGTACTCAAGGGCGGCTCCATCGTCGTCAAAGCGGGCCAGCACGTGGACGCGCAGAAGTCGATGCACGTCAAATCGGTGCGCGCCGATCAGGCACGGGGTGCCGGCGCGTGGTTCGCCTACTTCGTCGCGCTGTTCTTACTGGGCATGTTGTTTACCGCGCAGTTCCGGCGGTCGCACCTTGGCCGGCTGTATCGAACTATGTGCGTGACCATGGCGCTCATGCTGGTGGTCGCGGGGGTGGTCAAGCTACTGCTGATGTTCACCACCATGTCGGCGCTGATCGTTCCGGTTGGTGCGGCGGCGTTGATCGCAGCACTCGTGATCGACATGTCCGCGGGAATGGCGGTGGGCCTGACCGCCAGTATCTTGATCGGATTCCTGGTCCCGTTCGATCTCGGCGGCATCGCTGTTCTCGTCGTTCAGGGACTGGCGAGCGTGCTGATCCTGGGCGACACCAAGCGCAACAAACGGGGCAAGCGTCACGTGGTTCTCGCGGGCGCGTTCGGTGGCGTCGCCGCGGCTACCGCATACCTCGTTTTGTACTACCTGGCCCTCAAGGTTCCGCCCACCCATGAACTCAACAATCCGATGAGTTCAGCGTGGCTCGCGGCAGCTGCCGGCGGCGCGCTCTCGGGCGTCGTCGCGGTGCTCGTCAAACCGCTCTATCAGTATCTACTCGGCGAACTCACCCGCAATCGGCTCGTCGAGCTGGAAGACCTATCGAATCCACTGCTCAAACAAATCGCGGAGAAATCTCCGGGTACCTGGCAACACAGTCTCGCCATGGCGAACATGTCCGAGATCGCCGCGAACGCCATCGGCGCCAACGGTCGGCTGGTTCGGGTGGGCGCCTACTACCACGACCTGGGTAAGTCGCTGCAGTCATCGTATTTCATCGAGAACCTGTCGCCGGGTGAAAAGAGTCCGCACGATCGTCTCGCACCAGAGGTTTCATGCGATGCGATCTTCGCTCATGTCACCGAAGGCGTGCGCGTGGGTCGTGAGAACGGGCTGCCCGAGCGAATCATCGACTTCATGCACATGCATCACGGTGATGGCTTGCTCGAGTACTTCTGGGCCAAGTGCCAGGAAGTCGGAAACCCCAAGGGGCTGACCGAGCAGGACTTCCGCTATCCGGGCGTGCGACCGCAGACGCGCGAGACCGCCATCCTGGCCATTTGCGATGCGGTCGAAGCAGCGTCCCGCACCCTCAAGAAACCAGACGAGGCGGCGATTCGAACCCTGGTCCAGCGGATCGTCTACGGCAAGCTCCACCTGGGCCAGCTGGACGAATCGGGGTTGAGCGTGGCCGACCTGCGCAAGATCTCCGACTCGCTGATGGAGACGATCCGCCACGCATTCCACGGCCGCATCGAGTACCCATGGCAACGCAAGGAGCGCGAGGAGCGCGAAGCCGCGGCGCGAGGCGATATCACTGCACCAGAAACGCCAGGTGCTCGCGTTCCGGCGGCGGCACGCGCCATGTCGCCCATGGCCATGAGCGCGACGCAGCGCTATCTGAGTGAGCCACGGCTAGACTCTCTGGATGCCCCCCGGCCCTACTGGCGCGGGTCGACGAATGCTGATGCGCAGACACACGCGGGTGAATCGCAGCCGTTGGCCGTGGCCGCGACCGAGCGAGTAGCCAGCGACCTCAACGCCGTTCGCCCGGGCACGACAACCGATACGGTGTTACTCCAGCAAGAGCAGGCAGCGAGCTCTTCGACCCAGATGCCAGCCGCGCATTCGTCTGGCCAGATGCCGGCCGCGCATTCGTCGACGCAGATGCCAGCCGCCGGCTCTTCCGGGCAGATACCGGTCACGGCAGCGAGTAGCTCCGGTCAGTTACCACAACAGATAGACGCGGTCGCGAGTGCACCAGTCGGTGCCGCCGTCCCCGTGGCTGCGCCGGTCATCGCCGGTGCCGCGTCAGCCCCTGTGGCTGCGATTGCTGCTATCGGCGCCGTAGTTGGTGGCGGCGGTCGAGCGAAACCCAAAGTTACTCAGCCGTTCGTCCCAGGCTCTTCCACTCGGGCGGAACAGCACAACGACGATTTCCGTACAGGCACGACGAACCCTGGCCTGGGCAGCGCTCGCGCCCCATCCGCCAGCCAGGAGATCATCGTGGGCGCCGCGGAAAAGGAACCGATCGAACCCGAACGGCACGCGCTGGAGACAACGCTGCCGCCACCAGAACCGCCCCCTCCCGCGCAGATTGCGGCAGTACCCGCGCCGACTCCAACACCGGCCGCGGCACCTGCACCGGCCGCGGCACCTGCACCGGTTGTCCCGGCACCTGCACCGGTCGTCCCGGCACCTGCGCCGGTCGTCCCGGCACCTGCGCCTGTTGTCGCTGTAGCAGCACCGGCGCCGCTACCCGAACCAGAGACAGAGCTGGAGAGACGCATCACCAACCCGGTCGCTGCTCAATCCGATCCGGATCTCGAGAGGCGTATCACCAACCCCGTCGAAGCGCAGGCCGAACCAGAACTCGACGGCCGCGTGACCAACCCGGTCATTCCGCTGCCGCCGGACTCAGCTAAGCCAGCCGCGGCGACGCCCGAACCCGAGCCCCCGACGCCCGAGCCCCCGGCCGAGGAACCGAAGCTCGAGATGTGGCAGCAGGCCCTGCGCACCGCAGAAATCTCCGCGGTCGCCCCCCCCGCCGTCGACGACGACATGAACACGAACATTCGCGCGGTCCCGACCGGGCGACGCATATCGCCGAGCGAACGACGCGCGGCGAAGCGCAAGCCGCCACCACCACCGGGGGCCAAGAAGCGCAATCCGCCCAACACGATTCCGCTCATGGGCGACGACGTGGACAGCTCGTCCGACGCACCCGACGCCGCAACATCGCCGCGTGCCATCGTACGTGCCGAGACCAACGACCCGGAACTGAATCCCGGCGTGATGGTGCTGGGGCCACCCCCGGCGACGCTGAGCAAACCGCACAAGGCGCCCCGGCGCGACACCGAGACCAGCGACGACTTCGACGACTCGCCGACGCTCAACCCGGCCCGGCGTAAGCGCTAGCTCAACCCGACTAGACCGCGAAACCCAGAGGCACGGTGCTATTTGTTGCGATAGCCGGCGTTGTTGCCATTGCCAGCGAAACGCACTGCGCGGATGTCTTCGAACGCCAAACCATAGCGCTCGCCGCGACTGGTGGCGACGACCGCCACGTCTGTAAGCAGCTTGATGCTAACGACGCGGTCGACGATAAGTGACTCGGTTCCGATGGTGGCGTATAACGTCGACGCTGTGTCCTTGGGGACTAGCAGCTTGTCGTTATCGCGTGTGCAACCACCCTCGTCGGTCATGAGCTCTGCCAAAACATTCGACGTCATGTTGGCCGAATCATACGTTGAACCGCGACGCTGGTCCATCGCCGTATGCGTTTCCCTAGCCATTGGACTAGGCGCAGCGTGCGGAGCAGCGCCGGCCAAGACGAAGCCCCGCGTGCACACATCAGTGGCGGCTCTGGTCAAACAGGCCAAGCAGCACGAGCGCAAGCGCCGGTACGACAAAGCCCGCGTCCTGTACACCCGCGCCAAGACCGAAGCACCCGACGACCACAGCCGAGCGTTCGCCGGCCGCTCCCTGGCGCTGGCCCTGATTTTCTGGGGAGAATACGCGGGCGCAGAGACCGAGCTCGAAGGTGTGCTCCGGCTCTACAAGGGCGACGTCGCCTCGTGGCACGACCTGGGTATGCTGCGTCATCGGCGCGGCGACCTGCTCGGCGCCGAACAGTCGTTCCGCACCGCGATCAAGCTGCGCAGCAACAACCCGCGAACCCGTATCGCTCTGGCGGCGCTGCTGTGGAAGTCCAAACGCCTCGCCGACGCCCTGGTCGAATACAAAGCGCTGCTCCAACTCGAGCTACCTCCCCGAATCCGCGACAAAGTACGCTGGGCTATCAAGGTTTTACAGCGGAAGCTCGACTCTGCCGTAAAGCAGGTAAAGCCCGGGTTGTAGCCTGGCGCGTCGGCGTCGCCCGATTATACTCCCTCTATGGGCAAACACCTCGGCGTGGCCATCGCCATCATCGCCATCATGTCGCTGTCGACACCGGCCAACGGGTTCGACTGGATCGGCAAGATCGAGCTGGATGCCCAGGGGCTCAAGACCGACGACGCCAATAAGCGCCGGGCCGCCGCGACTCGCCTGGCTCAGTACGATATTGGCCTGGTCAGCAAGTATCTATTGTCGGCGCTCCGAGATCAGGACAAACGCGTTCGCGTCATCGCCGGCCGAACCCTGGCCGAGAACAAAGTCGAAGCCGCGGTGCCGACGATCATCTACTGGCTGAACTCGTTCGAGAGCTCCGAACAACAGCTGGGCGCCGAGCTGCTCGGAAAGATCGGCTCGGCCAAAGCCGTGCCCGCGCTCATCCGCTCCCTGAGCGCGCTGGACTTCAAGGTGCGCCTGAACGTCGTTATCGCTCTGGGCAACATCGCCACCCGTGCTGTGATCGTTCCGCTTGTCGGCCGCCTGGACGACGACAAATCTGAGGTGCGCGAAGAGACCGTGCGCCAACTCAAGCGTCTCAAGGACCGGCGCGCCGTGATCCCCCTGGTCAACGCGTTCGGCGATTCGTCGATCAAGGTCCGCGCCGCTGCCGTGGAAGCCGTCGGTCACCTGGGTGACCCGGCGCCTATCCCCGCTCTCATGCGCTTGCTCCGGGAGCCGTTGGACCAGATCAAGAAGGCAGCTGTGGCATCACTGGGCAATCTTCGCGCCGTCGAGGCGACCGAAGCATTGATCAGTGCGCTGGATCGCGGCAACTACGCCCTGCGTGCCGAAGTCGCGTTCGCGCTCGGCAAGATCGCCAAGCACGCCCCGGCCAACGCCGCCAGCCGGCGCAAGGACGCACTCGTGGCGCTGATGAGAGCGACCGCCAACGCGTCCATGCGCAAGGCCGCCCGCGAGGCGCTGCGCAACGCGGGCACCGTGGCAGTGCCGATTCTGATCGCACAACTCGAAGGCAAGCTTGCCGGCGACCCCAACACCGCGGTCACACTCTTGCGAGACATCCGCGATCCCCGCGCCACAACGGCGCTCATCGCAGAGCTCGACCGAGGCCGTATCCAACGCCGGGTGGTGCTCGACGCGCTGAGTAAGAGCGGCGACAAGCGAGCGCTGGTGCCCATCCTCGGTCTGCTGTCCAACAACGACTCTGCCGTTCGACTCAAGGCGATGCGCGCCCTTCGCCCCTTGCTCATGGGGTCCGCCCACGACGCGCGAGCCGCTGACGTATTGGTGAGCATGCTGGACGACAAAGGCGCCGACGTACGCATGCTGGCGGCGGAGTATCTCGGCTTGATGCGTTCCAAGCGCGCCGTCAGCCGCCTGTTGACCCTTGCCGGCGACAAAGAAACACTGGCGATGCGGCGTACATCGGTGGTCGCCCTGGGCGAAATCGCCGACGCCCGCGCCATGAAGCTTCTCCTCCACGTGCTGCGCAAAGGTCCGCGCTCACTGCAGCGACCAGCCAGCAGCGCGCTCATATACATCGGCGCCAAAGCGTCGGTAGCGCCGCTCATGGCGATCGCGGCCAACCCGCGGGCTCGCGCACGTTACGATGCGGTCAGAGCCATCGGTGGGGTGCTCCGCGACCGTCCCCACGATGGTGCGCGCAAACTGCTCGAGAAACTGTCCACAGACGGCTCCACCCGGCTAAACATCGCCGCGATTTCCGCCCTCGGGGCCATGCGCGCGCCGGCGAGCACGACTACCCTGATTCGTCTGGCCCGCTCGCACAGTACTGATCAACGGCGAGCGGCGATTACCGCCCTGGGCAACTTCAGCGACAAGTCGTCGGTTCCAGCCCTGCTCTACGCGCTTCAGGCCAGTGACGATCGGGTCAGCGGCGCCGCGGCTTGGTCCCTGGGCAAGCTCAAGGCAAGCGACGCACTGGAGCAGCTGTTCCGCGCCACGCGCCGACGCGGCTGGGTCACCTCCATCAACGCATCCGCCGCGTTGGCCTACTTCGCCAAAGCAAAGCACACCGACCGCCTGCTGGCGTTACTCCATCACCGCATCCGCCTCGTCCGCGCCAACGCGGTCGCCGCCCTGGGCCGGCTCAAAGCGGTCAAAGCGCGCAAGTCGCTCCTGCGCCTGCTCGCAAAGGACAGCAGCTGGCTGGTCCGTTTGGCCGCCGCACGCTCGCTGAGCCAGCTGGGCAAGTCGAAGAAGTCGAACGCGGCCCTGGCCCTCGCGGCGAAGAAGGACCGGCGGCGACAGGTTCGCAAAGCTGCCAAGCGCCTGCTGAAGCAACCGTTCAGCGCGCCCCGGCGCAACGATTGGCGCAACTTCAGGTTCGTCGATCCCAACAATCCCAACACGGTCGTTCGCAATCAGCCGTACTTCATCGCGCCTTCGGACGGCATCATCACCGCGCTGTACACCAATCGCCTCGGCGAGGCGGTGGAGGAGCGGTTCCCACCGGGCAAGTACGAAGCGGCGACCAAGTCTCGCCTGCGTCTGTACTGATCACACGAGATCACCCCGGCCCGGGAGCGGCAACGTGATCCCGGGATCAGCGCGTCACATCAAGTACACAGGGCGTGTCTCTATTCCCACACACCCTGACACTCCCGAGTGATCCCAGGGGTTTGATCGGTGGCACCGTCATTGCTTTAGTAGACAGGCATGGCACCCATCGCATGCGGAAACCCTCTCACCCCGAATCAAGCAGCCTTCGCCAAGGAGGTCCTCCAGCATCGCGAGGTGATGTACGCATCCGCCCTGCGGCTGACGCGTCAGCCCAACGACGCCGAAGACCTGGTGCAGGAAACCCTGCTTCGCGCGTACAAAGCCTGGGGTCGGTTCGAGCCCGGCTCCAACTGCCGCGCCTGGCTCCAGCGCATCCTGACCAACAGTTTCATCAACAAGTATCGGCGCAAACGTCGCCATACGCGATTCGCAACAGAGAACCCCGATGACGCCGTCACCTCCCTGTACGGCACATCCCATCGGGAAGCCGCCAATCCCCGGGACGAGCTGGTCAAGCACACCCTGAGCGATGAGGTCACGGCCGCCCTGAACAGCCTCGGTGACGACTACCGGCGTGTCGTCGAGCTCGCCGACCTCCGCGGCATTCGCTATCGCGACATCGCCAAGGAACTCGACTTGCCCATCGGAACCGTGATGTCCCGCCTGTTTCGCGCCCGGCGCCAACTCGAAGCGCAGTTGCGCGAATTCGCCGCAGCCGACTATGGCATCCGGCGCGCTGCGGCCGCATAGCAAACCGCCCCCTTTTAGCCGCGGCCGAGTTGGTTTGACGACCCCCAACGCACTTCGTCTCTTCCTCCGCCACTTGGCCGTGGCTGCCCTCTTCTCCGCAGCTCCCACAACTTCTAAGCGGCCCGCTGGCGCGCGGACTTCGCGGCGCCCCGAGGGCCCGCCCTATGATTCGAGGGCTTGGATGGCCGGCGGGAGCTGGTCGATGACGTCGCTGGCGGTGACGCTGCGGCTGCCCAGGGCTTCGGCGGCACGATCGCCGGCCGCTCCGTGCAGCCAGACGCCCAGTTGAGCAGCAGCAGCGGGCGGCGCGCCTTGTGCGATCAGGCCGGTGATGGTTCCGGTGAGCACGTCCCCGGTGCCAGCGGTCGCTAGCGCTGGTCCACCTGTCGGATTGACGGTGACGAAATCGTCGCCTGTGATGCCATCGCAGACCAGTGTGCGTGCACCCTTGAGGACAACGACAGCACGGGTCGCCGCAGCGAGCTTGCGTATGCTGCCGACGCGATCCGCTTCCACATCGGCGGACGAGCATCCCAGGAGTCGCGCGGCTTCTCCCGGATGCGGTGTCAAAACCACCGGCGGCGCCGACGACGCGACCCGCTCCAGGTCGGTGCCAATGTGATTGAGTCCGTCGGCGTCCAGTACCAGAGGCACATCCAGATCCGCCAGGGCGGCGTCGACCAGGCGTTTGCCCGGCTCCGCCGTGTCCATGCCCGGTCCAAGCGCTACGACTCGTTTGCCTCGAGCCAGCTCGGCGAGCACTACCGGATCGCCGCTCAAGTCCGCGGTCATGACTGGATCAGCCACCGAGATATTGCCAGCTCCTGCGCCCGCCAGGGTCACCAGGCCCGCGCCGCCGCGCAGAGCCGAGAGCGCCGCGAGTCTACCTGCGCCCCATTTGCCCGGCGAGCCAGCCACGATCAGTGCGTGGCCGCGTCGGTTCTTGTGATCGAGCTTGGACACCAGGGGCAATAGCGGTGCGACGTCTGCCCGTTCGAGCATGGCCAGGCGAACGTTGTCGAGCTGTGCCAGCTCCGTGGGAATTCCGATTTCGGCGACGATGACCTCGCCGCAGCGGGCGAACCCCGGCGCCACCGCCAGGCCAACCTTGAGGCACGCCATGGTCACGGTCTCGTCCGCGTGCACCGCGACGCCCAACACCTGACCTGTGTCCGCCGATAGACCACTGGGAACATCCACCGCGACCCGACGCCCATGGGCGCGGTTCATCAACTCAATGACCGCCGCGTAGTGCCCGGTCACGTCGCGCGCCAAGCCAGTACCAAACACGCAATCGACGATGACCGCCGCCGCCTCGATCGCTTCGCGATGCTCGACCAACGCGTCGCCATCAGCCAACGACACCGCAACGCCACCGAGTTGCTCGTAGGCATTGAGATGAACCGCCGCGTCACCGCCAATGCTCTCCCGAGCCGCACACAAATAAACGGTCGGAGTGGCCCCCGTAAGCCGCAGGCAGCGAGCGATCACGTAGCCATCGCCTCCGTTGTTACCCGCCCCGCACACGACCGCAACGCTGACAGCTCCGTACCGAGCCTGTACGTGGCTGGCGACCGCTCTGCCCGCATTCTCCATCAACACGACGCCCGGAAGTCCGACTTCGTCGATCGTCGCCTGGTCCAGTGCGCGCATCTGTTCGGCCGTGACCACGAACTGCATGCTCAGTCTCCTCGGGCTTCGGCGACCACGACAGCGGCGGCCAAATCGTTGGTGTGCGTCAGGGTGATGTGCAGATCGGTGATACCCAACTTGCGTGCGGCCGCGGCGGCCTCACCGCTGAGTACCAACTCGGGGCGCTGCTTGCCCCCGCCGGTCACTTCCATCTCGTGCCAGGACAAGCCCTTGGGTACGCCCAACGCCTTGAGCGTCGCTTCCTTCGCGGCGAACCTGGCGGCGTAATGGCGCGCCGAGTCAGCACGCTTTTCAGCGAACGCACGCTCACCCTCGGTGAATAGCTTGCGCGTGAACCGCTCGCCCCACTTGTCGGCCATACGCCGAATCCGCGGAATCTCGGTCATGTCCAAACCGATTCCGACGATCACGGCATCACCTTCTGGCCACCTTAACAACGCCTATGGCGTCGGCAGGCCGATGCACTCGGGAATGATTGAGAAGATATCGCAGCCACCCAGGACGCAATCGGCACCCCCGGGACAAGCCATGCCGCACGCACCGCAGTTGGCGTTGTCAGTGCAGATATCCTTGCAGCCGTCGCCGCAGCAGCCGGTGAGGACCGCGTCTGGCGGACACGCCGCTGTGCACGCACACGCGCTGGTAGTGCACGTGCCCATCTTGCCGCAAGCCACGTCACACGCGCCGCAATGGTCATCGTTCGTCGCGGTGTTGACGCAGGCGTCTCCGCAGCACGACTCGCCGGCCGGGCAGACCGCGCCCGTATCCCCGCACTGACACGTGCCACCAACACACGACTCGCCGGCAGCGCACTCGCGACCGCAGTCACCGCAGTTCATTGGGTCAGTGTCCAGGGTCTTGCAGCCGTCGCCGCAGCACGTATCGCCCTCGCCACAGGCCGCCGCGAAGTTGCAGGTACATTCGCCGTTGGAACATTCGTTCGAGCGAGGCAACGCACACTGGTTGTTGCACTCGCCGCAGTGCTGTTTCGTCGACTGCACGTCGATGCAGAAGCCGCCACAGCAGCCCCACCCCGGCGCGCAGTTGGCGCACTGGCCATTGTTGCCGCCGTCCAGGCCGACGTTCACTTTGGCGTCGGCATTACCGCCGCCCGGATCATCTCCAGCGTTGGCGCACGCCGCCAACACCAAGACAACGGTAATCGCTAGAACCTGTACGATACGACCAGACATGATTCCCTCCGACTGGACTGTATTGCGAAGAAACTAGGCCTTGCAAGAACGTTGTAGCTCTGCGGCTATTTCTTCGGCCTGGGTGCGAATGGCCTGCTCGTCCGGCCCTTCGATCATGACTCGGACCTTGCGCTCCGTACCCGAGTAGCGCACCAGTACCCGTCCTTCGTCGGCCAGCTCGCCCTCGACAGCGGCGATCATCTTCGTCACCGACGGCAGCTGCTCCAGAGGCTTCTTCTCGTCCACGTTGACGCTGACCAGCACCTGCGGTGTGCGCGTCATCACGGTAGCCAGCTCGCTCAGGGGCTTCTCCTCACGAATCAGCACCGCAAGCACGTTGAGCGCTGCGACGATGCCGTCCCCGGTCGTAATGTGGTCGAAGAACACCAGATGGCCCGACTGCTCGCCGCCCAGGTTGTAGCCGCCCTTGCGCATGGCCTCGACCACGTAGCGGTCGCCGACGTTCGTGCGCACGATCGAGCCACCAGCCGCGATCATTGCCTTCTCGAGACCGAGGTTCGACATGACCGTCGTGACCAGCGTCTTATGGTTGAGTTCGTTGTGCTTGATCATGCGCGTGGCACACAACGCCATGACTGCGTCTCCGTCGACGATGTTGCCACGCTCGTCGCATACGATGACCCGGTCGGCGTCGCCATCAAGGGCGATCCCCAGGTTCGCACCTTCGGCGACCACGCGTTTGGCCATCCCTTCGGGGCACATGGCTCCGGCGTTGTCGTTGATGTTCTTGCCGTTGGGCTCGTCGTTGATCGCGATGACAGTTGCGCCGAGCTCCTCGAACACCGTGGGCGCCGCGCGATAGGCCGCACCATGAGCGCAGTCGACGACGATCTTCAGGCCGTCCAGAGTCAGCTCTTTTGGGAAAGTCGCCTTGGCGAACACGACATAGCGCCCCAACGCGTCATCGATGCGCTTGGAGTAGCCGATATCGGCGGAGGCCGCGCGCATATCCCACAACTCCTTGCTGTCCATGAGCTGCTCAATTTCGGCTTCGAGAGCGTCATCCAACTTGAAGCCATCACGCTTGAACAGCTTGATACCGTTGTCCTGAAACGGGTTATGGGACGCGCTGATGATCACGCCGGCGTCGGCGCGCATAGACGCGGTGATGAATGCGATTGCCGGGGTCGGCAGTGGCCCGGTGAGCCAGACGTCGGCGCCCATGGATACGATGCCCGCTGCCAGCGCAGTCTCGAACATGTAGCCAGAGAGTCGCGTATCTTTGCCGATGACAATTCGAGTATGGCGGTTCTGCCGGGTCAGCTTGACGGCGACGGCCATGCCCAGGCGGGTCATGACATCAGTCGTCATCGGGGGCTGGTTGGCGACGCCTCGAATTCCGTCCGTTCCAAATAGCTTACGAATGCTCACAGCGCGCTGGTATACCAAAGCTGCCAGGCCAAGTGGCGGCTCGAGACGGCGTTTCGGCGAGTTTCGCAAGCCCGTGCCCCGCCAGCGGGCCCAGTCTCAATTTGGCGTGTTGTCAGCCGGCTTGTCTGGTGGGGTGGTTGGCCTGTCGGGCGGCTTGTCCACCTTGTCGGGCTTCTTGATCTGCAGAACAACCTGCCGCGGCTCCACCCGGCTACCAATACCCTTGGGCACCTCGACCACCACCTCCGGACGGCGTGGCTTGTTGCCATACACGTCGTCTGGAAACACCCGAATGTAGGCGACCAGCGTCCCGGCTGTTGCACCTTGAACCGCCAGTAGCGGTCCGTGCAGGGTCACATCCACCGTTTCCGGGTCAGTCTTGAACTTGGCCAGCTGGGCGTCCGTCATGTTGGCGCCCCGAATCGTAATCGGCACCTTGTTGACCACCCGGGTGACCTGTTCCTCGGCGACCTCGACACGAACGGTGACCTTTGGCTGCTCGATATCGACGAACTTCTCCGGACTGGTGAGCGACACGTCCTGAGTGAAGCTGGTCGTCCGCCCGTTGAGCGAGACTTTGGCCGAGAACAACGTCTCGATGCGCTTGATCGACGACTTGGCACCGCGAATGGTTACCTGGCTCGGCGTCGTCGTCACCGACGCCACCATGTAGCCGGTCATCGGTTTGCCCTCCGTCGGCACGACCACAGGCACGCTGCGCGAATCGCGCTTCTCGAAGCTCAAGCGAATACTCCGCGGGTCCATGGACACGAGCTTGATCCCCGGTGGCAGCTTGAACATGCCCTTGTCCAGAACGTACTCGCCCGCGTCCTGCTTGCGTAAATCGATGTGGATGCGACCGATTTCGCGCTCATCGAACCGCTTGATGCGCCGCCATGAACCGCTGATGGCAATGCGCACCGAGTCCACCGGCGTCGACACGAGCACACGATCCTGGGGCATCGTGTAGATGATGCCGACGCGGATATTGATCACGGCGTCACCGGTATTGACCAGAATGAACACAGTCACCGACAGCACGAGAGCAACGATCTTGATCGATGCGTTGTCGAAGATTGCGCTGCGCAGCCAGCCGCGAACCCCACCGCCCTTCTTGTCCGAGGTCGAGCGAAACGGCGACGGCTCTGGCTCGTACGGGACCTTCGGCGTCTCTGGCGTGGGCGTCGTTGGTGTCCCCGGCGGCGGTGTCGGCGTGGATGCCATTAGGAGCGTTCCTCCGCCGGCCGCGTTGGTGCGCGAATGCCCTCTTTGGTCTTCGCCCTCCCCTGGTCACCGGCCAACGCCGCCATGGCTTTACCGATTTCCGCGGCGGCAACCGCCTCGTCCTCGAGCTTCGTCGTGGTCGTACTCTCTTGCTCGAACAAGTCTTGTAGCGCGCTTCGCAGCGTATCCATCTCCAGGTCCCGGGCGATGTTGCCACGGAAGCAAAGCGATACCTCGCCACGCTCTTCGGAGATCACGATAACGACTGCGTCAGTTTCTTCACTGATACCCAGCGCAGCGCGATGACGCGTGCCGAAGTCCTTCGCCAGGTGCAGACTTCGCGACAGCGGTAGCAGCACACCGGCCATGTGGATGCGTAGATTCTTGGTGATGATCACGGCGCCATCGTGGAGTTCATTGTCCCGCGATGGCACGAACAACGTCGTGAGCAGCTCACGCGAGACCCGCGCGTCCACGATCTCGCCGTGCTCGACGAAGGCCGTGACCTCGGCTTCGCGCTCGAACACGACAATGCCGCCCATACGCGCCTTCGCCAGATGGTCGGCCGCGGCAATCACCTCGTCGAGGGCGTGAGCCAACGCGTGGGTCCGACCGAACGGCACCACGTTCTGGCCGAGTTTCATCAGACCGCGCCGGATGTCCTGCTGGAACACGACGATGATGATGATGATGAAATACGTGATGAAGTTGTCGAGCAGCCACGACACCGTCGTCATGTGCAGCCGTTCGGCGGCAAAGAAACCGGCGCCGATGAGCACGATGCCGATAACCATCTGGGCCGCGCGCGTGCCCTTGATGGTCAGCAGGACGCGGTAGATGACGTAGTAGACGATGAAGATATCCAGACACGTGACTAACGCGTCACGCGCAGACATATCTGCAAACATCTTCAGACTATTCACGCACCCCTATCCTAATCGCTTCGAACACTAGCAGTGCAGACTTCAGCACCTCTACTGAGTGTACGCGAACCAGCTGCGCCCCACCAGCAAACGACGCAAGAGCAGCGCCCACGGTCGCGGCGTCACGATGGTCAGTGGACTCTCCGGTGAGCGCACCGAGAAAACGTTTACGCGATGGGCCGACCATCACTGGCCGACCTACGCGCGCAACAATTTCGTCCACGCGTCGCAACAGCTCGACATTCAGCTGAGGTGGCTTGCCGAAACCAATGCCTGGATCTGCGATTGTTCGGCGGCGCAGAGACTCCGGCAGTGAATCCACCCGTTGTCGCAATTCGTTTACAACTTCGTCGAACGTGGGCGGTGCGCTCTCCCGCGCGTGCGTTTCTTGAATCGAAGTACCGCGTAAATGGCTACACACGTAGGCTGCATCAAGCGCGGCCACGGTCCTGACCATGTCCAGGTCGAACAAGCCGCCGGAAACGTCGTTGACGATTTCGGCGCCGACATTCACCGCCGCGCCGGCCACCACCGCCTTAGTTGTGTCGATGGAAATCGCCACGTCGACCCGAGCGCGAAGCGCTTCAATAACCGGACATACGCGGTCGATTTCCTCGGCGGCACTGACTGGCTCGGCGTTGGGCCGGGTGGACTCTCCGCCCACATCGATGATGTCGGCGCCGGCCGCCGCCAATGCTTCGCCCTGGCGCAACGCAGCGTCGACGCTGTTGAATTCCCCGCCGTCCGAGAATGAATCCGGCGTGACGTTGAGCACCCCGGCGATGTAGCCGCGGCTCCAATCGAAGGTACCGTTGGTGAGCCTGAGAGGTTCAAAGCGCACGCCTTCTCGTACCATGGGCGTGGCCTCTACGCGAACTCGTGGTGCCGCCGGTTGACTGAGCTACGCCGGCTCGGGGTCCGGGTCTTTGTCCACGGGGAACAATGCCGGCCGCTCTTCGGGCTCGGGCTCGGGCTCGGGCTTCTTGGCGTCTTCGGCGACCTCGGCGAGAGCCTCGGCGACTTCGCTAGGCTTACTGCGCTCGAGCGCTTCGCCGCGACACAGGGCATCGATGTCATCGCCGTTGATGGTCTCGTACTCCAGAAGAGCCTCGGCCACGGCTTCAAGATGGCCCAAATTGCCCTTGAGCAGCGAGTGGGCTCGGTCGTATTCGCCCGTCACCAATTCGCGAATCTCGGCGTCGATCTGCCGGGACGTCTCCTGAGAGTAGACGGTGCCCTGGGTCATGTCGCGGCCCAAAAACACCTCGCCGCCGCCGCTCTTGAAGTTCAGCGGGCCGAGCTTTTCGCTCATTCCCCACTCGGTGACCATCTGGCGAGCCAGATCTGTGGCGCGCTCGATGTCATTGCCGGCGCCGGTGGTCTTCTGCTGAAACACGATTTCCTCGGCCGCGCGACCACCCATGAGAATCGCGATGGTGTTGGTCGCGAACGTCTTGGTCATGCTCAGCCGGTCTTCGGTGGGCAACTGTTGGGTCAGACCCAACGCGCGGCCACGGGGAATGATGGTGACCTTGTGAACCGGGTCGGTGTCGCCGCCGATGAGCCGCGCCACCAACGCATGTCCGGCCTCGTGATAGGCCGTGGTGCGCTTCTCGTTGTCGCTGATGATCATCGAGCGACGCTCGGTGCCCATGAGGATCTTGTCTTTGGCGTTCTCGAAGTCGGGCATCTCGACTTTGTCTTTGTCCTCGCGCGCGGCGATCAGGGCCGCTTCGTTGACCAAAGACTCGAGATCGGCGCCGGAGAAGCCCGGCGTGCCGCGTGCGATGACTTCCAGATTGACCTTCGGGCCGATGGGAACCTTGCGGGTGTGAACCTTAAGGATGCCTTCGCGGCCGCGTACATCGGGACGCGGAACCACGATACGACGGTCGAAACGACCTGGGCGCAACAGCGCCGGGTCGAGCACGTCCGGCCGGTTAGTCGCCGCGATCAAGATGACGCCTTCGTTGGACTCGAATCCGTCCATCTCGACCAGTAGTTGGTTTAGCGTCTGCTCACGTTCGTCGTGACCACCGCCGAGCCCTGCCCCACGATGGCGGCCGACCGCGTCGATCTCATCGATGAAAATGATGCACGGCGCGTTCTTCTTACCCTGCTCGAACAGGTCGCGAACGCGGCTGGCGCCGACGCCGACGAACATCTCGACGAAGTCAGAACCGGAAATCGAGAAGAACGGCACTCCGGCTTCACCAGCGATGGCGCGGGCGAGCAGGGTTTTACCGGTACCTGGCGGGCCCATCATGAGCACGCCCTTAGGAATACGACCGCCGAGTCTCGTGAACTTCTTGGGGTCCTTGAGGAAGGCGATGATCTCTTCGACCTCGTCTTTGGCTTCCTCGATTCCCGCCACGTCTTTAAACGTGATCTTGTTCTGGTGGTCCGTGAGCAGCTTCGCCTTGGACTTTCCGAAGCTCATCGCTTTGCCGCCGCCCGACTGCAGCTGCCGCATGAAGAAGAAGAAGATGACGAATAGGAACAGCATGGGCACCCATGAAACGAGGATGGTCTGCCACAGGTTGCTGTCGCTCTTTGCTTTGACGGTGCTCTTAACCCCGGCGGCCTCGAGCATCTCGGGAATCTTGCCCGGGAACTCTGCAAAGACGACCTTCTTTACGCTGCCGCTCTTGTACGAAATTATGTACTTGGCATCGTCGTTGCCTCGAGGCTCGATCTTTACTGACTCGATCATCTTGGCCTTCTCTTTGTCCCGGAGCTCCTGCTTGAAGGTCAGGACATCGATCTCGGCAGTCTTGGTGCTACTACCCGTGAACAGGTTGTAGATGCTCACGAACATCAAGATGAGCAGAATCCACAGAAGTATTGTTTTATGTGATTGCCGCACGGGAGCCTAATGCTTGTCGGATGGTCCGGTTCTAGGTGCTCGGAGTTGCTTCTTTAAGCTCGCAAGAAGGAGCGAGGCGACCCCAAGTTGTCTCAATCGTTATTAGTAGCCATGGTGCGAGGGGTAGTCAAGGCAACCTCTGCGTCACAATCAAATGAGTGACCTACAAACTCGGCCCATACGATCTCGCCATCGCTCTCACGAGTAACTACCACGGCTCTGGCGCGTTGCAAACGCGGCACTTTGGCGTCGACATATAGGTCACTAAGCTTGCGAGAACGGCCCTTTAGCCGTGTCGGCCGCATGCGATCTCCAGCCCGCCAAGTGCGTACGACGTAAGGGCCTCGCGAACCCTCGACGGTGACTTGCGTTGCGCTGGGCTGCACCTCCGTGGACGCAAATCGTAACCGCCCGTATTCACGTACGACACAAATACCAGGGAGATCGACCGTAACGGTCCCCGCATCAGGGCGCGCGATGAGTTCGACGAGCGCGTTTTGATGCCGTGCCTCCAGCAACTCGCCACCGGCGGCGGCGGAGGCCAGAGACACCGCTCGCTTGGTCACCCCGGCCGGCGCCTCGGCCAACACTCGCACCGAAAATCCGTCCTCATCAGCCGCGAGCTGCAGGAGCGCTTCGGCGGCGTAGTCCCACACTTGCTTGTGCTCGCTGGCGGCGGCAGCGAGTCGCGCCAACGCCTGGTCGATAGCCGGATTCTCCCGCTCGAGCAACGGCATCACGTCGGCGCGAACCCGCACCCGGAGGAACCGTTTGTCGTCATTCATGGCGTCGCGCGCGACCTCGAGTTGATGCTCCCCGCAATACGCCTCGATCTGCCCGCGGGTGCAGCCGAGCAGTGGGCGCCAGTAACGATCCCGCACCCGGGGAATGGCGGCCAGACCGACAACCCCGGTGCCGCGCAGCAGCCGCATGATCACAGTTTCAGCCTGATCGGTCTGGGTGTGGGCCAGGAGGACCGCCGCGGCTCCCCGGTCGTCGGCCAGGCGCTCGAATGCCGCGTACCTGGCGATCCGCGCGGCATCCTCGAGCGAAGCGCGTTCGCGCTCCACCTGAACGCGCTCGATCACCGCCGCCAGGCCCAGCTGATCGGCCAAACGCTGGACCAGTTCGCCGTCCCCGGCCGAGTCGGCGCGAAGCTGGTGATCGACGTACACGAGGGTCGGCCGAGCGATGACGCCATCCCTATATAGGGCGGCGATCATATGGGCCAGCGCGACCGAGTCCGGCCCGCCGGAGCAACCAACGAACAAATGAGCGTCGGCTGGGGTATTGCGCTCCGCGAGAAACCCGGCTACGCACTCGACAAGCGGGTGCATGAGCGCCATCGTAGCAGGCGGTCGAGATCGAGCCATGACTCAAGACAACAACACTCCCATCCCTTTATCGCGAATCCGGGCCAAGCTGGCCCAGCCTCGCGGTTACAGGCGCATCGACGCGCTCATCTCGAACCCGAATCCCGCCGCCGCAGTGGCAGCGCTGTCGGTCCCGGAGGTGTACCAGTTGGTCAAGGAGGTTGGTTTCGCTGACTCCCTGGACCTGGTCGCTCTAGCCACCCCGGAGCAGCTGCGAGGCTGCCTGGATATGGACGTCTGGGATCGCGATCGTGTCCAGAGCGAAGCGATACTGCCGTGGCTCACCAGCCTCGTCGAAGCCGGCTACGAAAAACTCAGCGAGGTCTGGGAGGCACTGGATACCGAGTTCACGGCGCTGACCCTGCAGCGGTTCACGCGCATCTACGACCTGAGTCTCGGCGAAGAAGCTCCAGAGAACAGCGACTATCCGATCCTCAACACGGTGGACACGTTCTTCGCCGTGGAGCTGATCAGCGATGACGAAGAGATCAACAAGCTGATCCACCGCATCATCGAGGACCTGTACCGCGGCGACGTTGGCGTGTTGGCGCGACACACCATGATGTCGGCGCGCAGCGAACCCCCGGCCGAGCTCGAGGAGATGAGTTATCGCTGGCGTTCCGGCCGTATGGCCGACCTGGGCTACGTGGACTTCTACGATGCTCTCGAAGTGTTTCGCCCCATCGACCCCAATACGATCGCCGTGGACGAAAACACCGCCGACACATTCGGCGAAAGCGACCAGGCGGCGGGCCCCGGCGAGTTGCCCGTCGAGTGGGCAGAACAAGTGGTCGGCCGAAGTTTTCTGGCGCGTGCCCTGGGCGAGCTCACCGATGCCGCGGAGGCGAAACGAGCGGAGACTGCCCTGGTCGTCCTCGTCAACCGAGTGTTGTCGGCGCTGCGCGTATCCCCGGGCGAGTCCGAAGCGGTCGCGCTCGGTACCGCATACGCCACCGCGACTCTGGCTCTCGGACTCGAAGTCGTCAGCCGCGGAAGTGTCGATGTCGCGGCCCAGTTCGTGCGCAACGTATCTCTCACACGGCTTCATCGGGCCGGGTTCACCACCGCCCTGCGCCTGACCAGATTCGCACGAGCCATCGCTCCTCGGGCGAGCACAGCCGGCGATGTGGAGTCCGCGGCACTGAGCGGACTGCTCGGCCCTCAACCGATGATGGCGGGCGAGCTCGACACGCCACCGACGGCCGTGCCACGACCGTTCGAGTCCCTGGAAAATGTGCGCGTCGCCGCCGAAATGATGACGCGCCTGGCACTGCGAATCGCCATCGCTGACGCTTTGGGCGTGGACCTGATCGCCATGAACGAAATGCCAGAACCGCGCCCTGCCCTGGATGACCATATCCGGACCGCATTGGTTCGAGTCATGGCTGGCGGCGAATTCAGCGCGGCGCGGCTCAGCCAGGATGAGCTCGAGACATTCATCGGCTCATTCGACGACGGCGTATTGACTGATACGACCAAAGAGGTCGCCTGGCAGGCAGTGCAAACCTGGGCCGAGGAGGTCCAGCTGCGCGAAGGCGGTCAGTATCTGCCAGAGCTAATCAAGGGCTGGCTCGGCGAGATCGAGGCTGCGTTCGCTAACCTGGATGCCGGCGACATCGATCCGCGATTCGTCGACCTGGTATTGCTCGCAACACGCATGGAGTAGACGTGCCCCAATCCCGCCCATCGCCACTGAGGTCTGTATTCATTCTAGCGACCGTGGGCTGCGCTCTCGTCCTGGCGACTGGCTGCGGCAGCAAGAAAGACGGCGAATCGAAGCCGGCGATAAAGACCAAGACGGCGAAGAAGCCGAACAAGGCGCCCACCAGCAAGAAGCCGTTTCCTCAGTTGTCACCTGACAAGATCAGCCAGGTGGTCGTCTCCTGGGGAAAACACACCATCGCCATCGACCGGGGCACCCCGCACTGGCGCGTGACGACTCCCTACAAAGGCAAAGTCGACCCGCTCATGGTCGCGGCAGTGTTGCGCGAACTCGAGCGCATGGAAATAGGCCATCAGCCCGTGACCACAACGCCGGACGCGTGGCCGAAATACAAACTCGGCACCGACGACGTCGTTAGCATCTACGTCACTCATGCTGGCAAGAAGCTACCGGCGATACACATCGGCGACAAAAAGTACGCGCGCTTCGGTGACAACCCTGGCGTGTACACGCGCTTCCACATGAACCGTTACACCTGGAGTCGGCCACCGTCTGAGTGGCGCGATCGAAAGGTACTGCAGTTCGACGCCAACGCCGCCACAGCCCTGTCGGTGATCGATGCCAAAGGCGCGACAGTCAAGGCGACGCGAACACCAGCTCCACCCGCCGCATCGAAGAAGGTCGCCCGCGCGCCGGACACGTGGACCCTTGCCGAGGGTAAGAAAGTCGTCGGCAAACTCAACCCGACGATTCCAAGCATCATCTTCAGCAAGCTAACGGTCCTGCGCGGGGTAGACATCGCCAAGGTCGATGCCGCCACCGCTGGCCTCGTTAAGCCGAAGTTGACCCTGGTGGTACACGTGGGCGACACGCAACATGCGTTGCTGCTCGGCAAGACCGTCAAGGACCGGGTGTACGTGAAGGTACGGGGAAGCGAACGTATCTGGCTCGTACGCACTGTCGATCTCAAGTTGGTCGACCGTGACCCCGCCGGCTGGGGAAAACGATTGTAACGACCAATAACGTTACCCGCGGGTAACGGGTTCGCGACGCACGTCGACGACATTGTCGAGGTTTGCGCGCGGAACACCCTTTGCACAAGGGCGAGGCGCCGTCTAACCGGAGGAGCCCGCCCAACATGAGAGCCACCTGCATACGTTTCGCGCTCGTCGCGATGCTCGCCATCGCCGCCTGTAACTCGAACAGTCAGCCGCCGATGGAGCAAAGCCATATCGACGCCGCCACCGGCTACGTCGACACCTACTACCAGGGCGCTAGCCAGCGTCCCGACCACATTCTGTACAAGTACCCCGACGTCGTCGAACCGGGTGATGAAATTTACGACTTCGTCACCGAGAAAACCGTCGAGGTCACCGAGCCCAGCTTCGTGTTCTGGTTCGACCCGCATCCGACCCAACGGTTCCAGCATCCGAGCTTCTTGTTACTCGTGCCCGTAGACGGCGCCGCCAACGTGAGCGCTGAACGCTTCGATGGCTGGCCGGTTATCGACGGCGGCATGCGCTGGGGCACGTACGACCTGAATATCCCCATGGATCACGTGGTGGTCGACCAAGGTGGCGTCCATCAGGCCCGCCTCAACATTACCGAGCGCGTCGAAGAAGGCGTATTTCGGCCAGACATCGTCCCCATCTACCTGACCCAGTCCGAGTGCCTTCCCGCCCAGCGCAAGATGCTCCTGGTACTCGGCCCAGGTGGCCCCCAGGCGGCGGACATGAACGCCGAAGCGGCTCGGGTCCAGGCGTTCTTCAGTCGCGCGGCCCTTGGCTACGCCGTAACCACGTACCGCACGCAGAAAGGCGACGAGGCCAACGCGGACGCATTGATCGCCAACGCGAACAAAGCGATCAAAGACTTCCTGGCCACCCTGCGCTGCTGCGACGAAGGCTTCATCTATTACATCGGCCACGGCTATGGAGACAAAGCCAACGAGTACAACTCGGGAATCAACGGCAGCTGGATCCTGGGAAGCGTCGGCAACAAGGGCAAGTTGATGACCGGCGCCGCCGTCGGCACGATGGTCAAGGACGCGCTCAACAACGGCAACGGCAGCAAGCTGTTCGTGTTCAGCAACTCGTGTCATTCGGGCGGGTTCACCAACGGCCTGATGGGCACCGCCGGCACCACCGGCACCGACAACAAGCTCGATCGCGGCAACGTCACATCCGTGCACGGTTCCCAGCCCGACCAGCTCACCGATGGCGCCGCCGTTGGCGACAGCATCATGAACGCGCTGGATCCGCTGGCCGACAACGCCGACGGCACGTTGACTCACGAGCAGATCAAGAACGCGGTGGTCGGCGCGGTCAACGGATTCACCAAGACTCACGGCTCCGCCAACGATGACGACTTGGACCAGTTCAATCAGTCAGGTAGCACCTCCAATCAAGGCACCGACCTGCGCAGCTGCCCCGAGTGCGGCGACGGCGTCGTTGACGGCGACGAAGGCGAAGAGTGCGACCCGCCCGGCGGCGCGGTCGACGATGGTGATGCCTGCACCACCAACGACACGTGCAACAGCGAGTGCAAGTTGGTCGTCACCCCGGTCTCGTGCGATACGCCCCCCGAGTGCCACACAGGTGTCGGCGCGACGTGTAACTCGACGACAGGCGACTGTACGTACCCGACCGCCGCCAGCGGAACAGCATGCGCAGACGACGGCGACCCGTGCACCAGTGACGAGTGCGACGAAAGCGGCAACTGCGTCCACTTGCTCATCGACAATGACAGCGACGGAATCTGCGACAACAACGACAACTGCTCGAACGTGTACAATCCGGGCCAGATCGACTGTGACTCCAACATGATCGGCGATGCGTGCCAGAGCGCTACTGACACCAAGACCGACCCCGTCAACGACCTCATCCTGCCGGGGCTCGGCGGCGCACCAGCCGGTGTCGTCATCCCCGAGCTGGACATCACCGGAGTGCAGGTCGACGTTAACCCGATCCCCAATACCATCGACGTGACTCTCACCTTGGGCGGCAACGTGCTGACGAGTTCGCCACACTTCACCAGCTACGACCTCATCGTGACCGGAGCTGGCGGCGACCCGCAGGCCGGCCTGTTTCAGAACGGCCTCATCGACATCGGCTTCGATACCCAGGGTGGAACGCTGACGTGCAAGGTCTACATGTACGACCCGGCGACCGGATGGCAGGAGCCACCGGCGGCACCGGGTTTTGCCTGCGGCTCGGCACTCAACACGATCACGTTCACCATCCCCGTCCAGGATGGTGCGGCGTGTGGCTACGGTCTTCGCGCCATCACTCAGGAACTCAACGGCAACTACCTGGCCGACTGGGGACCTGAGTGGGCCAACGTTCCGGGCTTCTCAGAAGTCGCCGGTCTCTAAACGACACTGCGCTGTCGGCGACTGGGCTAGAGGCTCAGTCGCCGGTGCCCGGATCTAGCGTCGACAGGCGAAAGCTCGCCGCTGCCGCGGCTTCACGCTCGGCCGCCTTCTTCGAGCGCCCTTCGGCGACCCCGTACTGCACACCTTCGATAAGCACCCTCGCCTCGAACACCTTTGCGTGGTCCGGTCCGCCGATAGGCACGACCTCGTAGACCGGTGTGGCCTTGAGCAAGCGCTGGGACAACTCCTGCAAACGCGTTTTGAAATCGTAAAAGCCGGTCATCTCGACGGTGTCCACCCGATCGCCAAATAGACGGACGACAAGTTGCCAGGAGGCATCGAAGCCACCATCCAGGTAGACCGCGGCGACCAGCGCTTCCAGAGCGTCCGACAGCAACGACGGCTTTTCTCGGCCGCCGCTCTTGTCCTCGCCCTTGCCCAGGAACAACCAGGTGCCCAGATCGAACATCCGGGCAACCTCGGCCAGACCGGCTTCGGACACCACCTGGGCCCGGGTGACCGACAACTGGCCCTCTCGCAGGTCCGGATAGCTCTCCATCAGGAGGTGGCCGACGACCAAATCGAGCACCGCATCGCCCAGGAACTCGAGCTTCTCGTTGTCCACACGGCCGGATTGGGGGTTCTCGTTGGCCCAGGAGCGATGGGTCAAGGCCGTCACCAGCAGCTCAGGCTGGGCGAACTTGTACCCCAGGGTTTCCTCGAGCTTTGGAAGATCCGGGGGGCTGCTCACCGCGAGGACTATAGTAGCCGTGCTAAAGTGGCAGCAACACTCGTGGTGGCCCTTCCCGAGCGATTCGGCAAGTATCACGTTCTGGAGCGAATAGCCCGGGGCGGCATGGCCGAAATCTACAAGGTCAAGACCGTTGGTATTGCTGGGTTCGAGAAGATCCAGGCACTCAAACGCATCTTGCCGGACTACGCGCAGCGCCCGCGCTTCATCCGCAGCTTCGTCGACGAGGCGCGCATCGCGGTCGAGCTGAACCATCGAAACATCGTTCAGGTCTTCGACTTCGGCAAGGCGAGTGGCGAGCTGTACCTGGCCATGGAGTTGATCGACGGCATCGATTTGCGCAGCGCCATCGTTGCTGCGGCCGCCAAGAACAAAGCGTTGCCCATCGCCCTGGCCTGTTACGTGCTCGGCGATGTCGCGACTGGGCTCGACCACGCCCACCGCAAACGAGATGTGCAGGGCGAGGCCCTCGGTATCGTGCACTGTGACGTGTCGCCCCAGAACATCATGTTGTCCTACGAGGGCTTCGTGAAGATCCTCGACTTCGGCGTGGCGCGTGCGCGCATCAGTACGACGCCGCGGGAACGCCGACTGCGCGGCAAGCCGCGATACATGTCGCCAGAGCAAACTCGAGGCACGATTCCAACTACGGCGACCGACGTGTTCTCCCTGGGCATCATCGCCTGGGAGCTGCTCACGGGCCTACCACTCTTCGAAGGCCGCAACCTCAAGGCGATTCTGGCGGCGGTCCGACGCGCCGACGTGCCGGCGATTCACAAACTCAACCCCGACGTGCCCGAGGACCTATCGGACGCGATATCCAAAGCCCTGTCCCGGGACGTCGATCAACGCAACTCCGCCACCGAACTAGCCCAGGCCCTGGCTCGAGGCGCACACACCATCGCCACCGGTGCCGGCGCGCGTGCACTCGCCGAGTGGTTGCACGAGGTGTGTCCACCCGGTGGCCCCGAACCACGGGACGAAACTGGAGTGACCAACGTCGAGGTCCCGGCGGCGCCGATGAACCCGGGCCCCACCGTGGACACGGTGACCATCGCACGCAGTGCCATAGAAGACATCGACGAGTCTGACGTGCAGAGCCAGACGTCCGGCCTGCTGGAGAACCGGCGCGTGGTGGTGGTGGTCGTCGTCGCCGATGGCGGGACCGACACGAGCCGCCATCAGCTGGTGCGCATGCTGGCCGACCTGGCCTACAAACGCGGCGCCGTGCTGCGCGAAGAGGACGACACCTCCCTCGTCGCGGTATTCGGTCTCGAGGTCGCGGGTGAAGACAACGTGGCTAAGGCCATGAGCTACGCCATGGATGCCGGCGCGGTTGCCCGGGAAGCATCCACGGTCAGCGAGGGTATCGCGGTGCGCATTGGCGCTCGCGCCGGCGTGGTGGCCCAACACAGAGCCCCATCGGGTTACCGGCTGGTGGGCGATGCCGTGTCGGAGGCGCGCGGACTGGCCCGAGAAGCCCAACCGGACCGGCCATTGCTCAGCGGCGGCGTCGGTCGACACACGCCCACGTACTTCTCGTTCCGCGAGAAACCGGCCCGTCGCGGTGCGCGCCGCCGCATGCGCGTGCTCGAGCTGCTGGGCACCCGGAGTTTCGACGAGCGAGACCAGGCGTTCCGCGCTCGCCGCGGTCGCTTCGTCGGCCGTCAGGAGGAGCTCGGCCATCTGGGCGGCATGTTCCGCAAGGCCATCGTCGAAAATCGACGAGTAACCGTGCTTGTGAGCGGTCGCGCCGGTGTCGGCAAGAGCCGCCTGGTCGCCGAATTCATCGCCCGGGCAGAGGCCGCGGCGACCAACAAACCGTTGTTGATTCCGGTCTCGGCGACGCCGGCCGGCCAGGCCACACCGTTCTCGCTGATCATCAACCTGGTGCTTTCGTCCCTGAACCTGGCGCCCGGTCGCGGCGAAACAGCGCGCGCTCGCATGGGCCAACGGCTCCGCCACGTACTCAACGAGGCCGGGCTCGTCTCCGATCACGTGGACGAGATCGTGGCCACGTTCGAGCTAGCGACCGAGCTACGCGATGGTGCCCTCATCAGCCAGATACACACCTCCGCCGATATGCGCACCCGAGTGGCCGGAACGATGACGATGTTTCGTCAGGTGCTTCGCCCAGCCCATCGCGCGTTGCTTACCGTGTTCGAGGACCTGCACTTCGCCGACGTCGCCAGCGCCGAAACCGTCCGGCTCATGCTGCGGCCACCACCAGCTCAGGGAGCGGAATTATTGCTGCTGACCACACGCTCCGACGAGGACACCGCGCCCAGCTGGCTGTGGGAAGACGCCTCGGATCTGGATCTGGTCATCGACCTCGAAGAGCTCGGCGCCGAAGACCGAGTGGCACTTATCGAAGACCGTCTGGCCGATGCAGCCAACGAGCAAGCGGTGCAAGCCGTGTCGCGACGCGCAGGCGGCAACCCGCTGTTCATCGAGGAGCTGTCGTCGGCGGTGCGCGAGGTCGGCGCGGCCAAGATCCCGTCCACTGCCCGGGACGTCATCCTGTACCGGGTGGACCGACTGATGCCGGAAGTCAAGGTCGTGCTCCAGCACGCCGCGGTGCTCGGTCGCCGATGCAGCGCGCGCTTGCTCGAGGAGCTGCTCGACTCAGACCTGGATGACGCCATCGACGAGCTGTGCGCCGAAGTGTTGCTGCGTGCCGCAGAACAGGTGCCGTGGGACGACCAACTGGGCGACCTGGAATTCGCCCACGGTGTCATCCAGGAAGTGGTGTACGACGCCCTGTCCGCTAGAGCTCGACGCGAAACTCACGCCAAAGTCGGCGAGTTGCTCATGTCCAGGTATCAGGCCGGCCGCGAGGAACCACCCGCAACCATCGCCCACCATCTGGAGCTCGGTAACAAGAAGGGAGCCGCGGCGGCATACTGGTTGCGCGCTGGGCGAGTCGCCCTGGCCGCGTTTGACGCCAACGGCGCTGTCAACGCGTTCAGCAAGACGCTGACCCTCGAGCGCGAGCTCGGCGCAAAGCCCAAGTCCACCGCCTCGGCCGCGCGAAGGCGCGAGGCTCATCTAGGCCGAGAGAAAGCGTACGGCCAGCTGGGCGAACACGACAAACAGGCCCGGGACCTGGAGCGACTGGAGCGTCTAGCCGACGGAAATCCGCGCCGCCTCGCCGACGTGAACAATCGCGCAGCCACGCGCCATCTGCGCCTGGGCGATTACGCCGCGGCGGTCGCAGCCACGGAAAAAGCAGAGAGCGCCGCCGAAAAAGCCGGTGACGAACGCAGTCGCGGCCAGGCTTTACGCTCACGCGGTGAAGCGTTCGAGCGCCAGGGTGAGTACGACAACGCGATCGAGGTCGTGCGTCGGGCGCTGGCGATTTTCCGCCGTATCGGGGCAGCCAACGAAGAGACCAGCGCGATGATCGGTATCGCTCGTATCCATCTGGTTCGGGCTAAGTACGAGGAAGCCCGCGAAGCGTACGTACCCATCCTGGAGCGACTCGAGGACGCCGGCGATCCGTGGCTGGAACGTATCGCCAACAACCACGTCGCGGTCATTCATTTGTGCCTGGGCGAGTTCGAGGACGCCATGGCAGCGGCTGAGCGCTCCGTTGAAATTTGCCGCCACTTCGGCGACACAGCGCGCGAAGGCGACAACCTGTCGGTGTGCGGCATCATCTTGAGCGAGGTCGGCCGCTACGAAGAAGCCCGTGACTACTTCACCCGGTCGCTGGCCATTCACGACCGCACGGGCTCGCGCTGGAGCCGCGCGGACTGTCTGGTCTACGCCGGCGCAACCGAGGCCTACTTAGGTAACTACGACACCGCCCTCACCCATTTGCGCGAAGCCCTGGGCCTGGCGAAGGAAATCGGCGCCAAGTACATTGAAGCCAACTGCCTGGTCGCCGAAGCCGCCGCGCTACTGCGACGGTCCCGCGACGACGCCGACATCGACCGGGCCCTCGAAGCCGCCACGAAAGCGACGACAATCTCCCGCAACGCCAAGCTGGTCGGCCCCGAGATTCAAGGACTCAGCCGGCAGGCTCAGGCGATTTGGAAGGCCGGCTACCTGGACGCGGCTCTGGCCCTGTCGACCAGAGCTGTGCGCCTGCTCCACAAACATCGCCACCTCGAAGGCACCGAGGAAGAGATTTACTTCACCCACTACCAGCTGCTCAACGCCGCCGGTGATCCGAACGCAAAGGTCATCCTGGCCCGGGCCTATCAGGGCTTCATCGAGAAGCTCGACCGGATGCAGAAGCCCGAATGGATCCACAGCTTCAGCCAAGAGGTCAGCCTGCACGCCAGCCTGCAGCAGGCGTTCAACATCAAAAGTTAAAGCACTGCTCGAAGGTGCTGCTAGCCGCCCTGGGCGACCCAACCGCCACCGAGCACCGTGTCGTCATCGTAAAACACCGCCGCTTGTCCCGGTGAAACCACGACCGGCCCACCGAGAAACTCAACGCGCGCCACGCCGCCATCCACGCTGACCCGCGCAGGGTGTGGCGCAGCTCGGTGGCGAATCTGAACCAACGCTTCGACGGTCTTCGGCTCAGGGCTGAGCCAACGCAGGTCGCGCACGGTCACCGTAGTGCGCGCGGCATCCGCCTTGGCGCCGACGACGACCAGGTTCTTCTTGCCGTCCACCCGGGATACATAAACGGGTGCGCCTGCGATCGAGCCGACGTCACCCAGGCCTTTGCGCTGACCAACAGTGTAGTGATGAATGCCCCGGTGCTTGCCGACGACGTTACCGCTGGTGTCGACGATGTCGCCAGCTGGCGGCTGGGCCAGGCCGAGTTTGTTGGCGCGACGCTCGACGAAGCCGGCGTAGTCACCGTCCGGCACGAAGCAAATCTCCTGGGACTCGGGCTTCTTTGCGTTGGGCAAGTTGGCCGCGGCGGCGAGCTGGCGCACCTCGGACTTGCTCATGCCGCCGAGCGGGAACCAGACCGATGCCAGGTGTTCGTCGGGCATCGAGAACAAGAAGTACGACTGGTCCTTGTTGGCGTCGACCCCGCGCCGTAGGCGGAACTGCCCCGGGGATACTTCATCAATCCGGGCGTAGTGCCCGGTGGCAACGATGTCCGCGCCGAGAGCACGAGCGCGCTTGAGCAGTGGCGTGAACTTAATGTACTGGTTGCATTTAATGCACGGATTTGGCGTATCTCCCTCGAGATACGAGTCGACGAAGTCGTCGACCACGGTGCGCGAGAAGTCCTCGCCGAAGTCGACGACGTAGAACGGAATGTCGAGGTGCTCGCAAATGCGGCGGGCGTCTTCCATGTCCCGCGGGCCACAGCAACGGCCGCCGATGGAGGCGGTGGTGCCCTTGGCGTTGTACAGCCGCATGGTGATACCGATGACCCGATAGCCCTGCTCGATGAGCAAGGCCGCTGTCGCTGCGCTGTCGACGCCCCCGGAAAGGGCAACAACAACGGTCTGGCCAGAAGTGGGTTTGGGAAGGTCGTTAGGCATAACAATCGGGGTAGGATGCGGTGTTATTGGCCACTTATTCGCACACTCACGCTGGATGTCAACATGCGGCGCGGTAAACGCCTCGTAATCCAGGCCGAGCACCTGGATCCAGCGGGGCTGGGCGTTGGCCGATATCAGCGCTACACGGTGTTGGCAGCCAACCTGCTACCCGAGGAAAGCGCTGAGGTCGTCATCGACCACGTCAGTCATCATCAGCCGACCGCGTGGGCGACCGTCGTGGAGCGCTTGAGTCCAGCGGCCCCCAGCCGCGTTGAACCGGCGTGTCGGCAATTCGGTCGCTGTGGCGGCTGTATCTGGCAGCACGTGCGCTACGAAACTCAGCTCGAGTACAAACACAACGCGGTCGTGGAGGCCCTGGGCAGCGCGCTGTCGCCGGCACCCGAAGTCGCCCAGGTCATCGCGGCGCCCAGCCAATTGGGCTACCGCAACAAGGGCAAATACGTGGTCGGCGACACTCCTGATGGGCGCATTCAGCTCGGCGCGTACGCCCCGCGCAGTCACTCACTCGTCGATACGATCGGCTGCAAGGTCGTCGAACCAGTCATTGACGAGGCGGCGCAGCTCACTCGCGATGCCCTGTCCGAAGCGGGGCTGTCGATCTACTCGGAACGATCGCACACCGGCGAGCTTCGATATGTATTGATTCGCGCTGCTGGCGACGGTCGAGCGCTGGTTGCCCTGGTGACCACGTCGCGCACGCCGCCGGAGCCTCTCAAAGCCGCGGCCGATGTACTGGTCAGTGACGAGCGAATCTCCGGCGTGGTCTGGGTGCGCAACGACCTGACCAGCGGCGCGTTACTCACCGATGACATCGTGCCTCTGGCTGGAGACGAAACCATGGTCGTGACCATGTCCGGGGTTCCGGTGCGCGTGTCCGCCAGTGAATTCCTCCAGGTAAACACGGCCCAGGCCACGAACCTGTACGCAGCAGTCGCAGATGCGGTCGGGGCTGGGGAAGACACCTCCGCGGTTGACCTGTACTGCGGCGTCGGCGGCATCAGCTTCGCCCTGGCCTCGCGCGGCGCCAAGGTTCTGGGAGTCGAGCACAACGGTCGTGCAATCGACGCCGCCGTCGAGGCAGCCGATCGCGCGGGCATTTCTGAACGAGTCTCGTTTCACGCCGGCGATGCGAGCGCGATCACATCGCTACTCGGAGACAACGAGCCCAGCGTCGTCGTCGTGAACCCACCGCGTAAGGGACTAACCGATGACGCGCGTGCGGCCGTGTGCAACCTCGGCGCACGAACGTTGGCTTACGTAAGTTGTGGACCGAAGACATTGGCGCGCGACCTGGTGGGGTTCCGTGACGTTGGCTACACCATCGAGTCCGTGCAGCCCTTCGACTTGATGCCGGGCACGCCGCAGGTCGAAACTTTAGTCGTCTGCCGACTGTTCTAGGCTGACACCTCAGTGCGAAGGCGACGCATGCGTGTGACGACTACATTGTCCCCGCGTTTTCGTGTGTACTGACAACTCAGGATGCAATTGACTTCGTGTCGACTGCTGACGGAAAATGATAGGGCGAAGCCACGTGCGTTGATGTGGCTTCCTTGCCGGTAACTCTCGACGCACCACAGAGGAGTTCCATGAATATCTGGCCTAAGCGAATCGGTCTTTGGGGAGTGCTCATCGTTGCGAGCGTAGCGCTCGGATGCGGAGGAAAATCCTCCGGCGGTGACAACGACGGAGGCGGCAACGGCACCGATGGTGGCGGCGTCGACGGCGGTAACACGGGCGGCGATGCGGGGCCTCAGGCAGACGCGGCTGTGTGCGCGCAGAGCTCCGCTGAGGCGACCCTCGAGAGTAAGCCGATCGACATCATTCTCGTCATCGACAACTCGGGCAGTATGGGCGCCGAGATCACCGAGGTGGAGAAACAGATCAACGCCAACTTCGCCAACATCCTCGACAACGCCGTCCCGGCCATCGACTACCGAGTGATCCTGGTGAGCCATTTCGGCTCGAACCCCAATGAGTCAGTGTGCATTTCCGCGCCACTCGGCGGTATCGCAGATGCAGACGTGGACGGTCACTGCGATACGATCCCGTCCGCACCGGTCAACACAGCGAAGTTCTTCCACCACAGCATCGAAATCGGTAGCCATAACGGCCTGTGCCGGCTGCTGGAGCAATTCGACACGGCGGATGAACATGGTCTGCAAAGCACCGGCTATCAGGAAGCCCTTCGTCCCGACGCATTCAAGTTCATCGTGGTCGTCACAGATGACGGCGTGAACTGCTCCACCGGGGGCACTACCTACAACGACGGCAACAGCACCGCAGGCGGAACGACCGCCGCCACCGACTGGGATGCGGCGCTGCTGGCCCTGTCGCCCACGCATTTCGGCGCCTCGACCTCCGAGCGCAACTACTCGTTCTGGAGCATCATCGCAGTCGAGCCAAACAACCCAACCGGTCCAAAGCCATACGGCGATCCCGCTCCGCCGTCCGTAGCCTCGACCACCGGCGAATGCACACCATCCGCCGTCGATCCGGGGACCGGCTATCAGTCGCTGAGCATACTCACCGACGGCTACCGCTACCCAACCTGCGGCCTCGACTATACGGACATGTTCCAGCTCATGGCCCAGGGCGTGATTCAAGGCGCCAGCGTCGCCTGCGAATTCGCCATCCCCGACCCGCCCATGGGTGAGACCCTCGACCTGAGCACCGTGCAGGTCAAGTACACCTCAGGCGCCGTCGTCGACACCATGAACCAGGCCAACGACCTGGCGTCCTGCTCGGCAAGCGCGAACGAGTTCTACATCGAGGACAACCTCATCAAGCTCTGCCCCAACGCCTGCACGGTCGTGCAATCCGACGAAAACGCCGAAATCGACATCCTCTTCGGCTGCGACCTCGACATCAAGATCGACTAATTCCGTCCGAGATCCGAACACCACACGGGGCCTTTCGGGGCCCCGTTCTGGTTTCGAAGCGCCCTTGCGCCCGCCCTCCCCGATCAGCATCCCAGCGCCCCTCCGCAACGGCTGAGGGCGTGGCTGCCGAGTGAGATTGGCGCGCACCCCTGCAGCGAGGAAGGGAGTGGCCTTGTGGCCATGACCGACCGAAGCGGTACGCGAAGCGCACGCGCGGCAATCTCGCCGGCAGACGCGTCCTCAGGGGTAGCGGTCGCGGCAGTACGTGAGCTTCTTACGATGGCACTTCTTGCGGGGCTGCCTGGGGCCGCGCTTTAGCTTCTTCGGGTCCTCGCCAGGCATCAGGCGCTCCATGACGATCAGGTTCCGTGAGTCCCAGCCGGTCAGGTAGATCCACTTGTCGTCGGGGGACACGGCGATGCCGCTGGTCTTCCAGGTGGGCAGCGGAATGACCCGCGTCTTCCACGTCTTGAGGTCCACGAAGGTCATGCTGCTGCCGCGGTAATCGGCGGTGTAGACGAAGCGCTGGTCTTTGGAGATGGCGAGGGTCTTGGGCCCGTTGCCCACCACGACCTTACGCACGACTTTGTCGGTCTTGGGGTCGATGACCAGCAGGTGACGGGTGCCGTAGCAAGTCACGAGCACCATGCTGTCGTCGTCGGTGACCGCAGCGTGGCGCGCCGCTTTGCAGCCCTGGGCGATGGTCTTGATCACCTTCATCGTCTTTACATCGATAACCATGACGTTACGGGAACCGAAGTTGGTGACGTACAGCTTCTTCTCGTCGTTGAGCAGCACCGTGCCGCGCGGGTTCTTGCCCAACTTCAGATGATGCAGCGTCTTGCCCGTCTTGGTATCGACGACGTGCATGTCGTTGCTCTCCCAGTTGGACACGTACAGCCTTCGACCGTCCTTGGTGACGGCGAAGTGTTTGGGCATGGTGCCGACTTTGTACTCGCGCTTGACCTTCAGGTTCTTGGTGTACAGCGCGGTCACGACTTTGCGGTGGAAGTTCGACGCGTAGAGGATCTTGCCGTCCGGCGACGGGACCGACTCGATGGCGCCACCGCGGAATCTGGCGCGATACATGATCTTGAGCTTCGGGATGTCGAAGCGGTCGACGTTGTTTCGCTTGGTGAAGCCGACGTTGGTGACGAACACCTTGCCGTCGTGGGTCACGCTCACGCCTTTGGGGTGAGAGCCGATCATGCGGCCGCCCCATAGCCGGTAGTACTGATCCGCAAACTTGAACCAGCGGTTCCGCTGCAGCTTCTTGAGGGTGACCTTCTTGAGCAGCCGCTTGCCGGTCGGCGGAATCATCGGCTTCTTGGGCAGCTCCGTCTTCGGCTTGGCCTCGGCGACGCGCTTCTGCGTGTTGCCAGTGTTGCCGCTCTTGGGACTGTTGGCCGACTGTTTGGCCCCAGCCGCCGTGTTCGCGGCCTTCTTCTCGTCCTTCTTAGTGTCCGCGTGACTGCTGGACGAACCGCAACCCAGCAAGACCACGGCAAATAGCGAAACCAGATTGCGCATGTCGGATTCCTATACCACGTCAGTGTGAAGCCGCGGCTGTTTTCAAACTCCCCCGCCACCCGTGTAAACTCAGCGAGTTGCGACCAGTCTTCGGCAAACGTGGCTAACCGGGAGTTTATTCCGGTGGAGGTTCGTTCCGACGCAGCGCAGGTTCGACGTCAATGCTGATCTTGGCGTCGTTCACGGCTTTGATCGACCGGGTGAATTGTCGCAGCTTGCCGGCGTGCACGATGCGAAACTCGAGTTTGTACATGCCCGGATCGAGCTGCAGCTTCCAGGTCACCGGTTTGGTCACACCGTCCTGATCGAAGCGCTTTTTGACCTCCGCCAGAGCCTCTCGTTCGTCACCGCGAAACACCTCGACCTGCACCGAGCGCACCTTGGCGCCCGCGTCCCCAAACACGACGGTAACCTCGATCTTGGCGATATCAGCCGAGCAGGTGCGTGTCATGAGCAACAGCAGCGCGCCCAGAAATGCCACGGGCATGACGCGCGTACGTAGAGTTTCTCGCCAGGTCCGACTCAAGACGCGCTAGTTAAGCAGCTTTACAGGTCGGTGGCAAAGCCGCATGTTGCCCGGCTTCGGTAAGTTGCCCGAGGTGCAGGTTACGCCTAGGCTTTAAGGCATGCGCGTGGGTTTCATCGCTGCGGCCTCGCTGCTCATCGCGAGCGGCGCGTGTGCCGGTGGCGCAACACCGCCGCCGTTTCGCGGTCCAGTGGTCTCCTCGGTCTCCGTTGGCCCAATGCCACGCCCGGTAGCGGACGACAACGCTGAGCCCGACTCGAACCCGCCGCTGACCTCCAGAGGGACCTCGAGATCGACCTCGCCGAAGAGCACGACCACGCCGACGACCACAACTGCCATGATCAACCAGCCGGTGGCAGTTCCGATCTCTCGGGCTCCCTACCGCGGTCCCAACCTGAGTGTTCGCACCGTTGTCGCTCAGAGTCCATCATCGGCGGTGACCGGCACCAGCGTCGCCCTGGTTGGCAAGCTGCGCGCCCTGGTTGGCGTGCGCGATAAGCGAGCCAGCCACGTCTCTTTCGTCATCGACACTCTGCGCAAACTGGGTGCGAACATGCCCAAAGCGACCGACGGCGACGACCTTTACAAAACTGCCAAAACCCGCCGCGCCCTGATCACGACCCAACGGCCGCGCCTCGGCGACATCATCGTGTTCGACAAGTTTCTGCGCAAGAAGCCCAACTCGATGACCGCCATTGTGGTCACCATCGACCAGCGCAACACTGTTGAGTTCATCTACCTGGCCCGGAAGATCGTGCGCCGCGGCTTCCTCAACTTAGGCCAGCGCAAATCCAAACGAGACGCCAGGGGCAAGATCATGAACACCATCTTGCGCCACCTCCAGTCCGGGGACCGCCGCAGCACGCCCTACTTGTCAGGCCAGTTGTTCAGCAGCTACATCAGCCTGAAACAACTGACGCGCTAACGTGGTGCCCAGGGCCGGACTCGAACCGGCACGAGCTTTCGCTCACGTGATTTTAAGTCACGAGTGTCTACCATTTCACCACCCGGGCTAGCTCGGGGACTATGACAGCAAAGCGCTATTGCGTCTACTCAGGGCCCAGATTCGGGTATGGTGCGGACCATGCACTGGACACGGATCGGCGTTATCGCTTCCGCGGGGATTGCTTTCATCGGCGTCTGTTTGCCCTGGCTCACGGACGTGCCACCCGGGGTTCTCAAGGCTGGCGACGGCACCATCCTCGGCATCACGACGATTCAGGGCATCATCGCTGCTGGCTGTGCTGCCTCCGCCATCGCGGCCGCGATTTTAGTCGGCAACCGCAAGTTCCGTGTGCACCGAGGCGTAAGCGCCGGGTTCATCGGTGCGGCGATCATAGCCATCGGCATCGGCAGCCTCGTCCTGGGCACGAGTCAGCACAGTCTGCTGGAGGACGCGGAGGCGCAGGTGCTCGAGGCAGGCGGTAGCAAACACCTGGCCAATCTGGCGGTGATCGCCCTGGCCAAGAAGTTCGACAAACACGATATGGACAGCGGCATCGGCCAGGTGCCGTTCGCCCTGGGCTGCGCCCTGCTCGCCCTGTTCGGCATCATCAGCATGTTCATCAAGGGTGAGCCGAAACAAGTACCGTCGCGAGGGCAACCGGGTGGCTTTCCGCAAGCCGGCGCTGGCCCGCCCCCGGGTATGGGCTAACAGGCGTGAGTTCTACTTGCTCGGCGCAAGTGTCTGACAAGCCGCGCTCTTAGAGCGACGAAGCCGAACCAGGTCGAACCCACGCCGATCGATACCCGGCGACGGGCCGACGACGACGCAAACTGTCATGGGCGTGGTACCAGTGACGCTGAACGCGCCTTCGAGCACAACACGGTTACCGCAGGCGATCTCGCGGGAGCGCAGCGGGTAGAACAACGCACCGTCCTGCGCGACGACCACGTCCGCGGTAATCCGTTGGCTCGTCGGCGGGCACGTGACCAGCACCTTGAACCGATCGCCGTCCCGGTAGTCCGTTGGGTTGTCCCGAGTGACTCCAGCCCGATTGGCCACCAGCGCGACGGCCAAATCGCCGCCCTTGATCTGAGTCCGCTGGGGCGGGAAGTGCTGAGCCAGCGGCGCGCCCGTATCCTTGCTGCCCTTGCCGATAACCAGCAGCAAGACGACGGCGGTCGCGGCAACCAGGGTGCCGAAGCCGCCCACCACCAGCGGTCGCCGCCACCATGGTCTCGCCGTTTCGACGCTTGCACTCACGTCGAGAGCCGGCAACGACACGGAGCTGGCTTCGATGGACTCGGCGCAGCCGCGACAGACCGGACACTCGCTCAAGTGCGCCGCCACATCGCTCTTGCGATCGCCAGGCAATTCGTCGAGTACGTAGCGCTCGAGAACGAGCCACGACACGGGGCGACTGGTGCAATCAGCCATGATTTACCTCCCCTGAGTCGTGAGCGAGCAACTCGAGCCGTTCTCGCGCCTTCTTCAACCGCTTGCCGATCGTCTTGCGGCTCGTCCCAAGAAACTCCGCCGCCTCTTCCTGGCTCATGTCGTCGACGAAGCAACAAACCACTACCTCGAGGGTGCGCTGGTCCAGCTTCTCTGTCAGCCGAATGAGCAAGTCCAGGTCGACCACACGTTCGTCGAGCCGAGTCCTGACCGGACCGCGCAGAGCGACTTGCTGATGCTCCAGCAAGCGCTCACGGTTCTTCCGATCCCGCAACAAATTGAGGGAGCGGTTGGTAACCGCGCGATACAAATATGGAAGCTCCGTATTTTTCTTTGGCCGTTGCATTAGCTCGACAAACAATCCCTGCACGACGTCGTTAGCATCGTCCGGACTCAACAGAATGCGCTCGGCCTTGCGCACGAGCGCAGGGCCGTACTTGCGATACAGCGCTACTGTGTTATTCGCATCGGGCACCGGCGGCACCAATACTGATGCAAGCCAGACCCAGCGAGCAATCGTTATTGTCGTCACAAAGACGACCATCCAACAGGCACACCTTCAGCTCACCGTTGCCGTTGCAGCTGCCGCTCGCGCAATCCGTATCTACCAGACACTCGTCACCCGTGGTTGCCCCGCCGTTTTCAGGGTCACATTGGTGCGGCGTTGCCCAGTACGATTCCGGGTTCGCCCGGGGCGGTGTCGTACAGGTTTCGCCGGCGTCACAGCCGTTGGAGTTGCAGCAGGTGCTACAGACATTGTCACAGCAGCTACTACTGGCGCATTCGTTGTCATTGACACATCGCTCGCCGAGCTGATGGCGGTACGGTTCGCCACATGCCTGGTACAAGCCCAAGGAAAGTTGCTCTGGCAGGGCGCTTCCGCAGACCTGGCCAAACGAGCAATCGTTGTCATTGCCGCACTCACCACAGGTACCACTGCCGCCCGTAGGAAACTGGGTATCGTGACAGAACCCCGACAAGCACTCGTCGGCGAATGAGCACGTGGCACCATTGGGTCGATTCGCGATCGAAAGCGGCGTCATACCAGCGCACTGACCGGCCCCCGTCTTGGCCACGATCTGCGCCAGCAGCGCGCGGCCTGGTCCGTCCTTCGTGATGCGGAACATGATGCCTTCATAGCGATTGGGCAGCCGCACCAGGTACGAGTACCTGGACCAGACCGATGCGGGCAGCGGCTGGCGCCACTCGACACTGCCATCGCCGAAGATATCCATCTCGATGTGCACCGTAGCGCTCGGCTCGATGTTGCCGAGCAGTTCGAATTCGATGCAGGTGTAATCATCGTCGGTGATCCTGCTGTACTGGGAAATCGCCACGGCGTTGCCGATCATGTCCACGGCTTTGTCTTCGGAGTGCCAGGTTGGCGCCGGCGCAATGGAGCCTTTGTCTACGGCCCAGTAACACAACGTGTCCCCGCACCACAGGTCGAAGCCGTTGTTGTTGATGATAGGGGGCGCACCGCAGCCACCGCCGTGGGAACCGGCGAGCAGAAAGAATGCGGTGGTGGCCAGGGCGGCGTTCATTATTTTCTTATTCATAGTCATCCTCCGCCCTAGAACGTTTTCCGAATGCCGAACGTCTTGTAGATGCCGCCGGCGTCGTGAGTTTCACCTAATAGATTTTCGATCGCCGGTGCGAACACGGCGGTCGCTTTGAGCGAAATGCCCCAGGTGTCGAACACCATCAAGTGAGCGCCGGCTGACGCGGCGAACTGATAGCCAAGGTGGCCATCCTCTTCGCGGGTCGCTTCGCCAACCATCAGGTCGGTGCGCGCGTATGCCAGGCCCGCGCGCAGCTCCACGAACGGCACCAGAATCTCTCGACCGTTCTGACCGGTGAGCGGATACATGCCTCGAATGCCGCCGGAAACCCCGTATGTGTTCCAACCGAAGCGCTGAGTCGAAGTGTCCTGATGGCGAAAGTACGAGTTGAGCTCCAGCAAGCTGGCGGTACCTACCGCGGCGGCGTACTTGTGAAAGCGGTAGCTGAACGTCAGGTCCAGGGTCGGCGAAATGTCCCCGTCACGATCGTAGCCGAAGTTCAACAACGTGTCGGTGTACGCGTCCGAGTTCACAGAGCCCCAGCCCCAGCCATAGACGATACTGAATCGCTCGGAGATGTGATACTCGGTCGTCAATCCCTTGCTCGCGTTCAAGCTGAGCTTGATGGCTCGGCAGCGGTTCGGGTTGACAGTGCTCGGGCCGCCGCCGCTCAAGTCCACGTCGCATTCACGAGCGCTCTTACCCTGGCGGATGATGACGCGATAGCTGGCCGGCGGAAGCGCCAGGCGAACCGTGCCGGTGGTCTTGTGAACCTCAGCGATGACCACCTTGCTCTTGCGGCGATAGATCAGCAGCTCGCCCTTGAGGTGCGGTGGAAGAATCAGCTTGGCAGTTGCCCTGGCTGGATAGGTCAGAGCGACGTCGCCCTTGCCTTTCAGATCCGTCTCCAGAGTCACGTGCTGCCGACCGACCGCCGTTTTCGCAGTGGCGATAAGCGTGCTGTTGTAGGCGTAGCTATACGCTTCGTTCAGGGATACGCGGCCGTCGCGGTTCTTGTCGCCGGCACCTCGTAACGCGACGAGCAGATGGTGGGTAAAATAGCTACCACCGAGCTGGGGAGACTCCTGGCTCAGCTCGCTCGCCGCACTGGATGCCATCACCGCGACGCCGGCAGCGTTGAGGCGCTTCACCGAGTTGAACGAAAAGTCCGCGGCGGGCGCGACGCCTTTGACTTTGGAGAACGCGCCGCTCTGACACGCATCGAGAATGACCACCCGCAGCGTCGCCGGCATGGCCATGATGCGCTCGCGCAGTTTGGTCAGCGACAGTTCCTGGTCGCCCAGGTTGAGTGCGTTGGCCCGGGCGTGCCCCGAGTAATAGAACAGGACGACGGACTGTTTTCCGCTCTTGGCATCCCGGGCAAGCTTCTTGCCGACGCGATTGATTGCGCCGAGGAGTTGGCCCGACGTGGGCCGTTGCAACAGGGAAATATCAGCGCGCTTGTAACCTCCGAGGTTGCGCAGTACGCCCGCGACGCGGGTCGCATCGCGCTCGGCGAATTGAAGAGTTTGCTGACCAGCGCCGCCCGGATTGCTACCCACAACGATGGCGTACGCACGCGGCGTCGCATCGGCATGGGCGTTCGAGGTGGCCCCGGCCAGGAGAAAACACGCTGCCGATGCGAGCATCAGTTGCGGTCTCATGAGTTACTCCTGGGCTGTTTCATGACTGGACAACACGCCAGTCCCCGGGAGTGGGAACCCCTTTTTTCGGCACAGTCAGTGGTGTGAATTATTGGTAACAAGATCCCTGCTGAAACAAGTGTAATTCCGGGATGCTGGACCGGCGCCTTCTACCTGTGTTTTTTCTTCACAGTGCCTGATTTTTCCTCATCTCTTTTCGTTTTCTTCAGAAGTATTCGCTGGATAAGACGTCAATAGATCCATGAAGCGATTCCCCCTCAAGCTGACAATCATTGCCTGCGGTTTGCTAATGGCTCTGCCCGCGGCCTTCGCCGACCGCGGTAAGCGAAGCCGATCGAGTCGATCCGGCGCCCGACAGAAGGCACCCTCTCGAACCCGAGCCCCGGCGCGACACCGGGCCCGACCGACCCGGCGCGCCCGACCGACCCGGCGCGCTCGACCAACGCGAAATCACCGACGAGCTCAGCCGCGTCGGACTCACGTGCGTCGACCGACAGCGCGTCCGAATCGCGGCCGCTTCAACCGTTCCCAGCGCCGCGCACGTCCGAGCCACCGCTCGAACGTTCGTCGCCCGAATCGCCCGAACTACCGGCGCCCGCGCAACGCTCGCAGGCCCAATCGCCGCACCCGCCACGTGCAGCCGCCCCGCGTGCGTCCGAACCGCGGCCGCTACACCCGGCCGAGCAACCCGCGTTACCGGAACCCCCGCCGCCCCGGCACCCGCACACCGCGACCGTACGTACGCCCGCGCCACCGCGGCTGGCGTAGCGGCTCTCGGGTAACGACCAAGCGCCCCCGGACGCGCCGCCCGCGCCGCGGTTACACGACTCGCCGCCCCCGGTATCGCCCCCGCCGCATCTGGCGCCCGCGCTACCGCCGCTACAACCGCAGCTTCGTTCGCTGGAGCACGCCGGTGTACTACCCGAACCTCGCGCCGCCCAGCAATCAGTGCGTATCGAGCTACGACGACACAGGCGACTACCTGTGGGTTTGTGGTCGCTGGAACTGGGACGCGTACACGGGTTGGAACTGGACCGACGGTCACTGGGAGGCCGTTCGCTATGGCCAGAGCTACAGCCCCGGCTACTGGTACCACAGCGGTAGCCGCTACCTGTGGAACCCGGGCAACTGGATCCAGGCTAGCTACGGCTACTAACTAGGGATACACAACCAACGACATAACGACGAAATAGCAAACCGCCGTTAATGACCGCCCTGGCCCCGCCAGGGCGGTTTGTTTTTGCGTTACAGTCGACCTTACCGATGGCAGCCTTGATCGATCGTATTTTCGCTCTCATCAAATGGCCGGTCGGCGTGTTCGCCCTGCTCATCCTGCCGGGGACCGTCTGGGCCCTGTACGACCTGGGCCACGCGTTCTACCCCCACCACAAGTTGTACCTGCCGTTCCTCGGCGGGTTCTTCGCCTACATCATCCTGTGGAACACATTCTTGAAGAGCCCTACCTGGGGTTCGCTCATGTCCACGTTCGAGCACGAGCTAACCCATGCGGTGTTCGCCTGGGCGACGCTTCATCCGGTCATCGACTTCAAGACAACGTGGAAATCGGGTGGCCACATCAAGTTTCGCGGCGAAGGCAACTGGCTAATCTCCATCGCTCCGTACTTCTTTCCCACCGCGTCCGTCGCGGTCGCCCTCGCATTGATCTGGATGCCGGACAAGTGGCTCATGTGGACCAACGGCATCCTGGGCGTGACCGTTGCCTATCACATGACGTCCACCTGGATCGAAACCCACCGGGACCAGCCCGACCTGCACAAGACCACGTTCACGTTCGCGTTGATGTTCCTGCCCGCGGCAAATCTGGTCTGGTACGGCCTCGTTGTCGCGTTCGCTTTCGGCGGTGCCGACGCGACGTGGGAGTTCATGAAACACGTGATCGACCGCTCCATCGACATGAGCGGAAAACTCGGTTAGCGCCCGAGGCTAGTTGGGCTTGCGGCCCAGGGTAAACGTCACTTCGGTGATCTGCTGTCGGGTCTTGGGCGCATTGCCCTTGGCGTGCCGGGGCACGCGAGCAATCTTGCCGACAACATCCAGGTCCTCGCACTGACCAAAGATCGTGTGTCGGCCGTTGATCCAGGAGGTCGCGCGCTCGGTGATGAAGAACTGGCTACCGTTGGTTCCCGGTCCAGCGTTCGCCATGGCAAGTCGGCCTGCCCGATTGAATTTCAGCGTGGGGTGGGTCTCGTTGGCGAACTTGTAGCCGGGGCCGCCCTTTCCCGAGTCCACAGGGTCTCCCCCCTGAATCATGAAGTTAGGAATCACTCGGTGAAACAGGAGTCCGTCGTAGAAGCGTTTCATGGACGTGGCGCCAGCGTTGTTCGGATCCCGCCACGCTTTGAGGCCTCTGGCGAGCCCAACGAAGTTGGCGACCGCCAACGGCGCACGATTACGAAACAAGCGGCAGCGAATCGCACCGTGGGTGGTACCGATCTTGGTCCACAAGTGGCCGTCGAGTCCCATGTCCTTGATGTACCCGGCCAGGTCCCCGGCCCGAGGAGGCCGAACCGTCCGGGTCGAGATGGCACTCACGTTGCGCAGGCGACATACGCACTTGCCGAGCACACCGGCGACGCACTTGCGAAAGCCCTTACCTCTGCCACACGGGCAAGCCACGACTTTACCCTCGCGGCATACCTTCGCCGCCACGGGCTTATCGCCGGGCGTCTTCGGCGAAGAAATGGCAGCCGGCGGAGCGGAGCTCGAGCACCCGCCAATCGCGAGTCCGAGCATCACGATGAAACAACGCATCACGTTCCATAGTGAAACGTTCGAGCCGTCAGCGCAATTCCATCAGAACGATAGACTTACGCCGGCATCAAAAGACCACAACGCAACCCAGTACTTGCGACGAATGATGGATGGATCGACCGGCGGGTTGGTTCGGTTGTACCCGCGAAAGTCCAGACGCTGCCGTTTCCACGTCGCCCTCATGAACCCACCGGCAAGCCGGCCGAACTTGAGGTTCACCCAGGCGACCGCGCTGTAATACGGATTGAAGCCGGAGTAGTCCGTCCAACCGTTGCCAACGACACCGCCAACACCAAGAGTCGCGTTCGAGCCGAACTGCTTCCGTGCCTCCACTGCGACCCCGAGATCGAATGGACTAACCGGAACGCGTTCGCCCTGAAACGTGGTGTCGATGTGTGACAGTTGCGTGGATAAGCCAACCCCGAGCCAGCTCGGCTTGGCGCGTACGGCGTTGTAGCGCGCCGCAATGTGGAAGAACTGGTAGTAACCCGGTTCGACGTTGCCATTGAGTCCGTCCATCAGCAGGATGCTGTCGTCGCCGCCACCCGCCCACTTGAGCAGCGAGCTCACGACATCGACGAGAACGACCAGCATTATCGTATCGACCTCGAACGAGAAGTACTTGTGGTCGATGCGCATCCCGGTGTTGAGGTAGTAGAACGGGTTGATCCCGGGCGTCGCCGAACCATCGCGGTAGTCGAAGGTGATCTGCACGCGACCGTCGATCGGTTTTTTCCTCGGCTTGGCGTGGGTGGCGGGAAGCGCCGCCCCCAATCCGAGCAGGAGCCCACATGCGAGGGTCAGTATTTTGTCGCGGCGGCGTGGCATGCGGCTAGGTCGACCATACTCGGTCGGCCCATATTCAACCTGTGCACCGACAAGCGCAGACGGTGCGGCATGGATCACGCTCCGCGCCCTGTGCTCCGGGCGTCTTCACCCTTCTTCACTAGCTTCACGTCGCGGCGAGGCCCAAGATGCATGCATGGCACGCGAATTCTGGGACCAACGATACAGCCACGACAAGCAGACCTACGGCGCGACGGAGAACGACTTTCTTCGAGAAGTTGTCCCTCGCCTCCCTCGCGGCCCGGCCCTCTGCCTTGGTGCGGGCGAAGGTCGCAATGCGGTGTTTCTTGCACACCACCTTGGGCCGGTGACCGCCGTCGACCAATCAGCGGTCGGACTCGAAAAAGCAGCACAGCTGGCGAAGTCGCGCGGAGTCGAGCTTCGCACGCGCACCGCGGATCTCATGGAGTTGCCCTTCGGCGACGGATGGTCGGTGATCACGTCTATCTGGGCCCACGTTCCACCGCCAGTGCGCGCACGCGTACACAGCGAAGTTCTAGGAGCTCTGGCGCCGGGTGGAGCCTACGTCGTCGAGTCCTACACCCCAGCCCAGGTCGGCCGAGGAACCGGTGGCCCGCCAAACGCAGCACTCACAACGGACCTCGCTGAACTGAAAGCTCAACTGCCCGGGCTGGAGTTCGTCATCGCTCGGGAGATCGAGCGTGACGTTCAAGAGGGCAACTTTCACAACGGCCTTTCGAGCGTCGTGCAGCTGCTCGCCATCAAACCCGCCTAGCCCCGCAGACCACATTGAAACGCTGCACTAACTGCAACTCGGAGCTGACCGCCGCCCCCACCGTCGCCATCGACGGCCAGCACAGCCATGAGCTAAGCAATCCCTCAGGTGTGAGCTACACAGTGAGCTGCTACGCCAGCGCGGCCAACACTGCCCCGGGTGGCCCGGCCAGCGATGAGCACACCTGGTTTGCCGGCCACACGTGGCGCCGGTTGTTCTGCAAACACTGCCATCACCACGTGGGCTGGCAGTTCCGCAGTCGCACCCGCGTGTTCTGCGCGTTGATCGCTACTTCTTGCGCCGAGTGATCATCAGGTGACGCGTGGCGAACCCGTGGCCGCCGGAGTAGCCGAACATGAACGGAAGCGACCGCTTCGGATTCGTCTTCCACAGTTTGACGAAGTTGCGAATCTGCCGGGTGCCCGGATTCGACATTGTCGGGATGTGGGTGACGAACTTGCCGAACGTAATCTGCTCATAGCCCGCACGCTTGGCCACGCGTGGAGGCAACCCGGTTGCGTCCGAGACCATCCAGTCCACGTTCTTGATGATCCAGTTGCGGATGATCGAGAACGAGTCGTACCAGAGCAGGTAACTCGCCGCCTTGGTCATCACGGGGACCTTGCCCTTGGCGCTCAGGTGCTTGATCACCCGACCGTCTTTCTTGAGGTGTTTGTTGCCCAGGTTCTCTCGTATGTGCCGATGGATTTTCACGGCGCCACCTGACTTACGGAACTGAAGCTCCATGTTCTTGAACAACGCCTTGCGAGCCTTGCGCGCTTTGCGTTTGCCGCGCCCCTTGGCGTCGGCGACCGCTTTGTCGGCGGCGGAAACCTCGGCTGCGGTGAGGTACTTGAGGGTTCCGTCTGGCTGCACGCTGAAGTAGCGCAGAGATACCGGCTCCATGTCGTGGATCGCCAACGCGAGCAGGCTAAAGATGACCTCGCCGGGAATCTTGCCGTAGTTCATCGCTTCGATCATGTCGATGGTCCGGCTGTGGCTGGCCACTAGCAGAGAGGCCACGTGGTGATGCGCTTTGCCCCAGTAGCGCTTGAACATCGCGTTGCTGATTGTGTTGATGGAGCGCGGGTCCCCAGATGGTTCCAGAGACATGGTCGTGACTTCGCGCAGGTTGGGAAACACGCCCAGAGCAGTCATCAGGTCGCCACCGCCGAACGGGTATACAACGGTGGTCCCAAGGTCTTTGGGCACGTGTTTGTCGAAGAATGGGCGCGCCTTGGCCAGCCAGCGCTTGTGGTAGCGCTTGATGCGCACGTTGACGAAGTTGCAGTGCCGCTTCCAGAAGCGCTTGTCGAGTTTGGCCGGCAACGCCGCGTCGCCACGACACATGGTGGCTTTGTACAGAGTCTTGGCGTCAGCGAGGAAGTCCTGACCAAGGAGTGCCGGCTTGGGCGCGGGCGGCTTGGCTACGGGCGGCTCCTTCGCCGGCGGCTCGGTCTTCGTCGCGACTGGCGGCTTGTCCGCCGGTGGTTTGGCAACAGGAGGCTTCGCTGGCGGTGTCTTCGGCTTGGTGTTGTCCGTCGTTGGTTTGACGTTGTTGGAAGCCTTGGTTTTGGCTTTGGCCTTGTCGTCAGACGCACAAGCACCAAGGGCAAAGACAGCGAGCGCCGCACCGAGTGCGAGGCGAGACGAAACGAATGATCGAGCCACTATGTCCACTCCTGAACGAAGACCCTGAGGGGTCCAAGGCGGGCAAGCTAGCCCAATCTTCAGGCTGACACAACGCTCTGACAGCGCCCCCTAGTTCACCATTCGAGGATGACTTTGCCCTTGGCCTGGCGGGTTTGCAGATATTCATGGGCTTGCGCGACCTCGTCTGCCCCGAAGACCTTGCCCACGTACGGTTTGAGCTGCATGTCCTCAACCGTGGACAACGAGTCTGTGAGTCGCTTGACCCAGGTCTCGTCCTCGAGCACGTGCAGCGCGTTCAGGCCGAAGATCCCGACATTCTGGTTGAAAAGCTTGAAGATCGACATGCGCGGCGTCTGCGCCAGAGTCTTGAGCATGCGGAAGATGTTGCGCTTGCCGTCCTTCACCCCGGAGTTGACGCCCAGACAGACGACGCGCCCGGTGATGCCGAGCCGTTTGATTTGCTTGCGCAGTTCGGTGCCGGCAGAAGCGTTGAGAATGAAGTCGAACCCGGTGATCGACTTGTCCGCGTGGAACTCCTCCCGCGTGTAGGCAGTCGCCCCGAGATCTTCGATGTACGACTTTTTATGCGCGCTGGTGGTGAGACCGACCACGTCGGCCCCCACGTGGCGCGCCATTTGGATCGCCAGGGTCCCTACCCCACCCGTCGCGCACTCGATGAGAACCTTGTCTCCGGCGCGCACTCGGGCCATCTCGAACAGGGCGATCTGAGCCGTAAAGAAGTTCACGGGAATCGCCGCGCCCTCGGCCAGGTCGATCCCTTGGGGCAATGGGAACGCTTGATAGGCGGGAATGGTGACTCGGGACTTGTAGCCGCCGAAGAACGTGCCAGCGACGACGCGATCGCCGACCGCGAGGGTATCTACGTTCTTGCCGACTTCCTCGACATAGCCGCTGACCTCGTAGCCGGGAACGAACGGCTTCTTCGGCGCGTCGGGGTAGAAGCCGAGGCGCATCTGAATGTCCGCGAAGTTGATACCCGAGTACTTCACGGCGATTGCGACTTCGTCGTCGCCAACTGGCTGGCTGATGGTCTCCTCGCTCACCGCAAGGGTCTGGGCGGGGCCGTACTTCTCGATCGCAATCTGCTGAAACGTGGTGCTCGTCATGGTGGTTCTCCTAAAGGGAAAATGTCAAAGTTCGACAAGTGTCGAAATAGAGATTCAAAAAACCCCAAAAAAAGGGGCCGCTTGGGCTGGGGATCAGGTGGTGACGCTGGCCGTGTCGGCGGTAACGGTCGGCGTCGGTTGTGGCTCTGCGGTCGCTGTGGTCGCTGTCGCGTCCTTTTCGACGGGGAGCGAGAATGCGGCAACGCCCTCCTCGAACAGCTGTTTGAGCTCTTTGACCATCTCCGGGTTGATGGAGCAGATCAGCTGCTTCCCGTCCTTGTGGGTGCGGATGAGCTCCGCATTGACCAGCTCTTTGACGTGATGAGAGACGGTCGGCGCGCCCACGTTCAGCTTGCGAGTGAGCTTGGCCAGGAAGCAGTTGTGAACCTCCAACGAGCCAGCCTCCTGGCTTTCCTCGATGAGGTTGAGGAACATCTGAAGACGATTCGGATTCGACAAGGCTTTGAAAGCCTTGCTCAATCGCTTTACGTCGTCCGAGTTCACCCCTCTTCAATACGACAGGTATCGAACTATGTCAAGTTCCGTGTTCACTTCCACTCCCGCGACCGTTCAGAATCACCCCTAGATCGCGAGGGTCTTGTTGGTGGCGCCGCCGCTCGGTCCCAACATCACCGTGAGCGAGCACACGTCTGGCTCCGAAACGATCACCGTGTCCCCGTGGCGCAGCTCCACCTGGGTGACACGACCGCGGGACATCTCGTTGACGAAGATGCCGTTGGTGGACCCCTGATCGATGACCACGAGCTTGCCGTCCTGAAAGCCGATCCACGCGTGCTTGCCAGACACCCGACCGTCGTTGATCACGATCTGCGCCTGGCTCTGCTCCCGTCCGACGACCACGCCATGAGGACCGATCTCGAAATGCTGACCGTGAAGAAGCCCGCGCACGCACGCCAGCCCCGCCAGCTTCATGCCGCTGGCCGCCGGTGACACCGCGATAGTCCGCGCGACCGGTTGTGACGCTGATGCTCGACCCGGCGTCTGCTGCGGCGGCGGCGTTTGGTGCTGCGGCTGCCCAGGCGGGGGCTGCCCAGGCGGCGTCTGCATCGTGGGCGTGTTCGGCCCGCTCGGCTGAGCAGGTGGCGGACCGTGGGGACCGCTCTGGGGAGCTTGATGCGGCTGGCTTGGCGCGCCCCGAACCTGATGCGGTGCGCTGGGCGGAACATGACGTTGCGCCGGCGGCCCCGCGTGGGCCATCTGCGGTTGCATACCTGGCGGATAGTGATGGGCGGGCGGAGCGCCGCGTTTGCGCATGACCACGATCAGAACGATCACACCAGCAGCGAACAAGGACGAGAACACGATGATCAAGATGACGCTGTTGTCCGACTCGGATTTCTTGCGCTCTTTGCCGCTGCGTTTGAGTTCCAGCGCCTCGGCGATGAACTTGGGCGCTTCGGAGTGGGACGCAAACAGAGTCTTCACCTCTTCGAACTTCTTGATCGCGGCGGTGTAACGGCGATCCCAGTGCAGCTTCAGCCCTTCGTCGAACGCGTCGTTGGTGATGCTGCGTTTGTTGGCGGCGCCGGCCTGGCGAACGAACTCCTTGACCGTGCTGGCGGGCACCAGGAAGTTGTAGCCGGCGCGCCTACGATGGCCAAACGTGGCGAGGCCAACGACGAGGCCTTTCTGATTGACCACGGGACCGCCCGAGTTCCCCGGCGAGATGTTCGTCGTGACCTGGAGGACCGGCACACCATCTTTGCTCTTCTTCTTTGCCGACACCGTGCCATCGGTAATGGTCGCCTCGAGCTTGGACGCCTTATCCAGCAGCGCCCCAAGGTCATCGGCGGCGCCCGGGTAACCGAAGGCGAATAGTCGGTCCTGAATCTGTACCTTGGCATCGTCGCCGATCAGCAAGGTCGGCGCGTTCGTCGTCTGTACTTTGAGAATCGCCACATCCTTAGCGCTGTCCACGTTGACTGGTACGCCGTACGCCTTGATGTCGTAAGGGAGCTTGTCGCCGTTGGGCAGGATGACCACGGCAACCTTTTTGATGATGCGTACCTGCCGGCGAATCCTATCGAGCACCCGGGAGTACCCTGATGAGCGCAACGAGTTACGGTCCAGCCGCGCGTCCTTGACGATGCGACTGATGATGCGTTTGACGATCTGCTCCCGCGCCTTCTCTTTGCCCAGATGAACAAGGCGAACAACGTGGGCGTTGGTCGCGATGTAGCCGCTCGGATCTACGAAGAACCCGGAGCCGTGGCCGCCATGGAAGCGTTTCCTCACACCGTTGCGAGACGGCACCTCGACCTCGTAGCCGGCGATGACGCGAACTACGCTGGGCTTGGTTTGCACCGCAAGCCTTTGCCCAGGTGTCGGCTCGTTCTGAGCGTCAGCGGAGGAGACAGCCAGCAACAACGACGCCGCGGTCACCCACACCAGCTCGCCTTTCCGTCCCCACCCCATCTCCGGCAAGTATGAGAGTGTCGGACGGTCCAGCGCAAGTCTGGGAGCCCATGTCCCACGGATGCTAAGTTCGGCCCATGATGAAGACCACCAAAGTGCTCGCTGTCGCCCTTGTATCCACAGCCCTTGTCTTCGGATGCGGCGATAAGGACAGCTCATCCAAGGGCAAGACCAAGGACACGACGAAGAGCGCTGCACTCAAGATGGTCAAGACCGATCTGCCCGGGCTGAAACTCACCATGCAGGCGCCCGAGGGCGCGACGGTCACCGGCAAAGGCATGACGTTCGTACGCAAGGGCAACGGCTTCTCGATTCAGTTGCAGAAGGACGTCTACGGCGTCACCGGCGACAAGCTGATCATTCCGTTCGAGAAGAAGCTCATGATCAAGAAGCTGGTCGACGAGCCCAACCTGCAAATCTGGACCAAGAAGATGATCGACAAACCGGTCGTATTGTTCGCAATGAAGGTCAAAGTCGGCGAGACCAAGTACTACGTGCAATCTGGCGGCATGGGCATGTTCACCCGCGCCCAGGTCGACACCATGATCAAGGCCGCGCGCACCCTGGCGGAGAAGAAGTAGACGCGATGCCAGGGGACGAACAACTCACGCTGAGCGCCTGGGATGCCCTGGACGACGACGCGCGACGCGACTGCGCGGAAGGCGTTGGCGAGCGTTTGCCAGATGGCTGGACGCTCACAGGCCTCGAGCGATTCTCTCTAGGCGATGCCTCGCATCACATCGCGATGTTCAAACATCTGGCTAGCAAGAGCGCGTTTGCACTCATCCCGGCCGGCGCGGTGACCCTGGGCTGGGATCGGGCGCCCCTAGACCTGAGCGCCGAGACCCAGGAGGCGCTGGTAACCGCGTTCGAGGAGGCATGGGGCGGTGGCGAGTCCCTGGAGGACGTGATCGACGATGTCATCACGCCGTCTCGTACGGTGACCCTGACACCGTTTCTGCTCGAGGTCTCACCGAAGCCAGCGACCGACTACCTGGCCGAAGACATCTACGACTACGAGGAGCCCGAAGGCGACGACGGCCCCGACGACATCTACCGTGCTGAGATCGCCAGGGTCCTGGCGACCGACGGATTTCGCCTGCCGACCTCCGACGAATGGGAGCATGCGTGCCGCGCCGGTTCGAGCAGCTTCTTCCGCTGGGGTAGCGAGTGGCCCCCCGGTGATCCTCTTGCTACCGACTTCGAATCGTACAAGCAGGCCAACGGCTTCGGCCTGCGCTTCACGAGTTCTCCGTATCAGGTCGAGTGCGTGGAAGGCGACTGTTTTCGCGATGGCGACGGCGGCTCCTCCGTATGCGGAGGCGATCCGGAACCGTACGTGTGGCACACCCTGGCGAGCGCGTATGCGTATCCGATGGAACGCGCTGAGGAGTGTTTGCCGGAGACCTACGAAGAAGCTCAGGTGCGGCGGCTGTTTCCGCTGCCCGACTAACAAAGCGAAACGCCGGCGCCACCGAAACGCAAGAATGCCCCAGCCATGAACTGCGCTGGGGCATTAAACCGATTGAGAAGGTCTTGCTTGCTGAGGCTTACTGCGTGACGGTCATGCGCTCACCGGAGAAGGTCGCGGTGGTGAGCGGCGCGATTGCACCGAAGTAGTCCACGTTGCCGGTCCACTTGCCGGTGCGAATCAGGTCAACCTTGCTGTCGCCGTTGGTGTCTTTGGCGTTGGCGGTACCGTCGATGTTCAGGTCCATGCCCGACAGGTCGCGGATGGTGTCTTCGATGGTGCCGGCTGCGACGTTGAGACCGATTTCGCAGGCGCCTTCGTAGAGGCTGGCGGAACCGATACCGACGAAGCTGGACAGCTCTTCACCGACGCGGGTGCAGTTGACGAGACCAGCGAGCAGCTCAGAGATGTTGCTGGCGAATGGGTCGATGAGCGGGATGATGATCTGATTGAGTGCCTCGAGCAGCATCGCGCCGTATGGCAGGTTGAACTTGTGGGTGGCGATGGCGACGACGTTGCTGTTGGTGTCCAGGGTGAAGGTCAGGTCGGAGACTGCCTGGTTCTGCAGACCGAGTTCGGTGTTGGTGAAGGTGTAGCGCTGACCGTCCAGGGTGAAGTACATGCCGGTCATCGTGTGCGTCGCTTTGTACTCGTCGCCTTCGACGCCCGTGGTCTTCTCTACTTTGAGCGTGGTCGAGACGCCGAACTTGCGAGCGACCTGGCCGAACTTGTCGCCGACGTCCAGGATGGTGGTGACGAAATCCGGGGCGTAGCCGAGCAGCATGTCGTTGAGGAAGCCGTCGAGTGCGGGGCGCGCTGCATCAGCGGCGTCCGAGACCCAGCTCTGGTCGATGGCTGCGATGACCTGGTCGAGAATCCACTTGGTCGGGTCGTAAGCGTCGTCGGTGATGTCGATGAACGTGTTGACCACGTCGCCGACCGTACCGGGCAGACCGGACACCATGTCCAGGTCGCTCTCCATGTTGTACTCACCGGTCGGGTCGAGCGGCGGAAGCGGACCGACGCCCTCGGCGACGGCGATGGACCATTCGGCTGCATCCGCGTAGTCAGCGGTTGCGCGAATCTTGAACGCGGCCTCTTCTTGAGCGCCCGCGATGACTTCGATAGTTGCGACTCCGTTGGCGTCGGTGACTGCGAACGGCGTCGTGATGGTGCCACCGCGCGAGTTGCCAACGACCGCAAAGTCGATCTGGCCAGCGAGCGGCTGGTCGTTTCCATCGTGATACTTGATGGTGAGCGTCTGGCGCCAACCGTTCTCGAGGAACACGTTGACGTCGCCAACGACGGTGAGATACGCGTTGCCGGGTTGCGGCTGCTGCGGCTCATCGTCGGATACATCTGCTGCACAACCACCTGCTACGGCGATTGCGATTGCGAACAAAAAGGACTTCGTAATTTTGGCCTGTTTCACTTTATCTCTTCCCCTCATCGGTTCTTGTTGGTTGCCTCGCACCGCGTCAATTGCATCGGGTGTGCCAAGCCACCTACACGAACTCCCGATGTGTGGTTTCGGGGTCTTGAAACTTACGTTGTCCTACATGGGGTACATCCGTCCCCGGCTGATTGACTTGCCGGTGGGGTCGATAAAAACCCCTCTGACGGCCGCAGATCTCTGGTAAAAGCCCGTCATGTCTAGAGTCTTTGTCACTGGCGCAACCGGCTTCATTGGTGGCCATCTAGTTCGAGCCCTTGTGGAGGCCGATCACAAGGTCACCTGCTTAGTTCGAAAAACATCGAATCGGTCGGCTCTGGAGCCGCTCGGTGTCGACTTTCATGTGGGCGACATCAACTCCGTCGACTCGTTGGCCGACCCCATTGCGGACGTAGATATGGTGTTCCACCTGGCGGCCATGTTGAAGGCGCCGTGGCGGTCTGACTTCCTGAGCACCAACGCCGATGGCGCGCGCAACGTCGCCGCCGCCTGCGCTCGAGCAGACAAGCCCCCTACCCTGGTCGCGGTTTCGTCCCTGGCCGCCGCGGGTCCGAGCAAGCATGGACGCCCCCGCACCGAGGACACCACGCCCGCGCCGGTTTCCAAGTACGGCCGGTCGAAACTCAATGGCGAAGTGGCCGTGCGCGAGTTCGCCGACAGAGTGCCATCGACCATTATCAGGCCGCCCATGGTCTTTGGTCAGGGCGACACAGCGTCCCTGCCGTTGTTCAAAGTGGTCAACCGAGGCTGGCACCTGACGCCCACTCGAACGAGCAGCCGCGTTGCGATGATCCATGTCCAGGACCTGGCCCAATCCCTGGTCGCCGCGGCCGAGAACGGTGAGCGTCTACCGAGCAATGGTGACCGCTCCCCGGGCAAGGGCATCTACTTCATCGCCCACAATCAGCAGCCGAGCATGCTCGAGCTGGGTCACCTGATCGCATCCGCCATGGGCCAGCAGCGCCTGCGTGTGGTCCGGGCGCCGTCGCTGGTCACCAAGTTGGTGGGCACTGTTGGTGAAGTGGTTGGCCGGGTCACCGACAAGCCGAGCATGTTCAACTACGACAAGACCCGGGAAGCCACCGCCGGCAATTGGTTGTGCTCCACCGCGAAGGCGCGGGATCAGCTGCAGTTCAAACCGGGTGCGCTACTGCAACAGCGTCTGGACGAAACCGCGGCCTGGTACCGGGACAACAACTGGGTGTAGTCGCCCTTAGTTGTTGGTGAGCTGCCGGGGCTAGTTGTTGCTGAGCTGCCGCGGCGGACCAGCAATGTCCGCTGTAACAACGTCCAGGTCGTTGTCACCGTCGAGGTCAGCCAATGCCGCGCTGTAGCTCGACCCGGTCGCCAACGATTGACCGGTGTCTGTGAATGCGCCGGAGCCGTTGTTGAGCCAGATCGTGTCGACTCCCAGGTTCACGAAGTAGACGTCGAGGTCCCCGTCGCCATCCAGGTCCTCCAGGTACACGTCCTGGGTGTCGAGGACACCGAAACTCTGGCCGGTCGCGGTGAACAGGCCGGCTCCGTTGTTGAGCTCGACGTAGTTATTCACGTCCCGCGCCGTCACGACCGCATCTAGATCGCCATCGCCATCCAGATCCCCCAACGCGATCTTACTACTGTTGCCTGTGCCAAAACTCTCGGCCGATAAAGCGAACTGCCCGGCGCCATCGTTGACACGGATTGTGTTCGTGTTGGCCCCAGAAGTCGCCAGCACCGCGTCGAGGTCCCCATCGCCGTCGATGTCGCCCAGGGTTGCGTAGATGGATAGGGTCACGTCCAACGTCTGGCCAGTAGACGTGAAGCTGCCAGCGCCGTTGTTCAGAAACACTTCGTCGGTGGCCCCGGCGCCCAGGTTGGTTACGTATGCGTCCAGGTCGCCATCGCCGTCAAGGTCCCCCAAAGAGACACCGGCGGTCTGGTCGTTGGCACCGAACACGCCACCGAGCGGAGAGAACGTCCCGCTGCCGTTGTTGGCGTAGACCTGGTGCTGTCCTGGAAAACCACTGGTGAACAAGTCCAGGTCACCATCGCCATCCAGGTCGCCAAGCGCGATTCCCCCGGTAGACACAATGCCGAAGCCGGCGGCTGGCGACAGGGTGCCGCTGCCATTATTGATGAGCACGCCCACGCCACCAGCGTGGCTGTAGAGAACATCGATGTCCTTGTCGCCGTCGATGTCGCCCACAACGACCACCGAGCTGTCTTTGGCACTGCCCACGGCTGTAGGCGTCGTCATTGTCGCCGCAGATGTTGAAGTGCCAATGTGGAACCGCCACACAGCCGGGCCCGTGCTCGCGCCCAGGTCGCTTTCGATGGCGCCCGTCGTCGTCACCTCGATCAGTTCACCGGCGCTGAACTCCACGCCAGCGGGTGGCGTGAACGTCACCCGGCGCGGAACTCCTACTTCGAACTGGCCAGCGTAGCGACCACGCAGCTGGCTGCTGACGACGACGCCGGCCGAGACCGTACCGAAGTCGAGTTCGCAGTTGTACGCCAGGGTGATCGGGGTCGACGTCGGTGCATCAAATGAGTTAGCCGCCGGAGTTACAGACGTCAGCGCAAATACCCCGCACGGCCCCGCCGCATCAACGGGACCACGCGCGTCCGGGTTCATGGAGTCGACGCCGACCAATGCATCGACCGCGCTCGTCGGAGCGTCAGCCGTGCCGCCCCCACCGTCGTCGCCGCACCCCATGCTGCCAACAACGCCGAGCGAGCCGAGCAACAACAAGCACATCGCGCGTAGGGTCATTCAGTGAGGATACCAGTCACCGGATCGCTGTAGGATGCCGCATGTCGTTTTCTCAACGGGTGCAACTCGCCGTCGGTCACGCTCAGTTTCGCGCGTTGCGATTCATGTTGATGAACGCAGCCGGTGTGTCGGCCGGCTCGGTGACAGTGGACGGCGTGACCATGCCGTACCTGAGCCGCGGCACTGGACCAGCTGTGTTTCTCGTCCATGGGTTTGGAGCGGACAAAGAGAACTGGCTAATGATGAGCCTAGCGCTGAGCCGGCGTTACCGGGTGGTGATGATGGACTTGCCGGGCTTCGGTGCCGCTGGCGACGTTCCCTCGGCCCACGGCACGGCCAAAGCGCAAGCTGCGTCCCTGGCTGGCTTCGCCGACCAACTCGGTTATCACCGCTTTCACCTGGCCGGAAACTCCATGGGCGGCGGCATCATTCAACGCTTCTGCGCAGACTACCCGGAGCGCGTGCGTTCGCTGGCTCTGCTGTGCTCCGTTGGCCCGGAAGCGGAACCCAGCGAGGTCCGACTGGCCCTGGACGCCGGCGAACCGCATCCCTTGATCCCGCAAAGCCTCGACGACGGCGACGCCTTCCTCGACCTGGTGATGGAGAAGCGACCAACGGTGCCTCGCGCATTGCAGCTCTATGTCATGTCCCAGTCGATCGCTCGCCGACACCGACACGAACACATGTGGCAAGGCTGGGAACACGGCCCAGCAGCCGACGGCATTCCCGAAGACCTGAGCGCCGTCAAAGCACCGACCATGGTTGTGCACGGCGACTGCGACCGGGTCATCCACCCATCGGTTGGTGCGGCCCTGGCCGACCAACTCCCCGACGCGCACCTGGTTGCCCTCGAAGGGGTCGGCCATGTGCCCCAGGTCGAGATCCCAAACAGGACTGCCCGCCTCCTCAACGACTTCTGGTCCCAGATCTGAGCTGCGATCGAGCTAAAGGTATGCTATTCCTGGCCTCAGGTACGTGCTGAAACGCAGACTCATCGCGGCGATCGCCGTTCTTGGCTTCGCCTTCATCTGGTCGACCCAGGTGGGGACCGTGGCCAGCGCCATGGCGCACTTGCCCAGTGTTGGTGATTGCTGCTGCCCGCACGCGGATGAGGCTCCGGCATCAACAAGCATCGATGCGGCGTGCTGCTGCGACGCGCGCCAACCGGCACCTCGAGTCACGCCACTCGATTCGTTCAACCTGACCGACCAGGAACCGCAGGTCGGCATCGACGTTGTTTCACCGACCATCGACCTCAAGACGCCGGTTACTCGGCATCTGCGACCGGCGGTGGTCGACCGGCCACCCGATCCGGGGGTCCGCACCTTTTTGAAACACCAGTCTCTCTTGCTCTGAGATCAGCTGCGCATCCTCGTGCCATGCGGACGCTTCGCGCGCCCCATGGCGGCAGCTCACGTCAGTTCTCATAGTTTAGGAGTAGGTAGTGTTCAAACATATCCTTAGCGCAGCCGCGTTGCTGCTGCTCACGACCATGGCGACGCCGGAAGCGCTCGGCGGCGCTTGACCCGGTTGAAGCAACCCAAACCTCCCGGTCGGGAGGTCAACCAACAAGGTAATCAACAAAGGCTCGCTGATGTTTGGCGTGTCGTTCTCTGCCGTCGAGTTCGATGCCCAGCACGACTCTGAAGATGTCCGGGCCGGTGGCACTCAGCAAGAGACGACGCTGCACGACCAGCAGATTCGCTTCTTCGAGACGCGACTCAACGCAACCTATGGACTCACCGAGAACATCACCGTTGAAGCCGTTGTACCGCTGCGCGCGATCGACCTGGGCATCGTCTACCGCGATCTATCAGGACAGCCCGTAACGTTGGCGGAACCTGACATTCACCACCGCAACGAAACCCTCACCGGCGTCTTCGACCCGTGGCTGCTCGCCGGCCACCGCTGGACCTTCGGTAAGTGGCGGCTCGCGGTCAAAGCCGGCGCAACAATCCCCCTGGGCAAGACCGAAGAAGATCCGTTCGCCCTCGGCGACCAGGGGATGGAGCACCAACACATCCAGTTCGGTACCGGCACGTTCGCTCCGGTCGCGGTGGTCAACGTCCGTTACCAGTTCCCCAAGTGGGCGGTGAGCGGCTTCGCCATGACGGTGCAGCGACTGTATGAAAACAACCACGGGTTCATGCCCGGGGACCGTTACATCGCTGGCGCCACCGCTAGCTCCGCGTTGGGTACCAAGGGCTGGCGCTTTCAGCTGGGCACAACGTTCCAGGCCGAGACTCGAGAGAAGTGGGCTGGCACGGTGCGAACTGAAGAAGGTAACCAGGGGCGCATCGACTTTCTCGCGTCCGCGCGGATCACGCGCACCCTGAGCAAGACTCTCCAGGCGTTCGCAGGCGTCCAGGTACCGGTCTACAACCGAGTGCTCGGCGGCCAGTTGAACTACCCGGCCATCGGCAACGTCGGCATTACCGCGCGCTTCGATCTGGCGGGCGGTAAGAAGAAGAAGGCCGAGCCGGACAAGCACGACCACGGCGACGAGGACGGCCACGACCACGGCAAAGAGGACAAACACGACCACGGCGAGAAGGACAAACACGACCACGGCAAGAAGGACAAACACGACCACGGCAAGAAGGACAAACACGACCACGGCAAGAAGGACAAACACGACCACGGCAAGAAGGACAAACACGACCACGGCAAGAAGGACAAACACGACCACGGTAAGAAGGACCCGCACGCTGGCCACGACCACGGCAAAGCGCTGCCCAAGAACGCGTGGACTGGTGTCGACATGATCGAGATCGCCAAGAATGGCGAAGCCGCCCCACTCACCCCGGTCGCTGGCAAGATCACGGTCTTCGACTTTTGGGCGACCTGGTGCAAGCCGTGTAAGAAGCTCGACAAGGAGCTGATCGCGCTGGCGAAGAAGTACCCGAATCGGATCGCCATCCGCAAACTCAACATCATCGATTGGGACAGCAAGGCCACGGCGAAGTACCTGACCCCCGGAAAGTTCAACCTTCCGCACTTGAAGGTGTTCGACAAGACGGGTAAGAAGCGCTTCGAGCAGAGCGGTGACCCGGCCAAGCTGGTGAAGAAACTGCGGGAGTTGCTCACCCCATAGACACGCGTTCGAGTGCAGGACCACCTGGCCAAATCTTGCTAGCCAGGTGGTCAGCTTGACACCTGAACGTCCGTTCCGTAGCCTGGGTCCCCGATGCCCAAGCGATCCCGCCAACCCGAGCCCGACACGATCATCGTCAAGGGCGCCCGCGAACACAACCTCGACGTCGACTACCTGGAGATCCCAAAGAAGGAGCTCGTGGTGATCACCGGCGTGTCCGGATCGGGCAAGTCGTCCATGGCATTCGACACGCTTTACGCAGAGGGGCAACGGCGTTACGTCGAGTCCCTGTCGGCCTACGCGCGTCAGTTCCTGGGCCAGATGGAGAAGCCCAAGTACGACCACATCCGCGGACTCTCGCCGACTATCGCCATCCAGCAAAAGAGCGCGTCATCCAACCCGCGTTCCACCGTCGGTACCGTCACCGAAATCTACGACTACCTACGCGTGCTCTACGCCCGCGTGGGCGAACAACGCTGCCATCAATGCGGCGGCCCGGTCGGCGCGCGAAGTGCCGCCGAGATTGTCGACGAGTTGGCGGAGCTGCCGACCAAGACCAAAGTCATATTGCTCGCCCCCAAGGTGGAGAACCGCAAAGGTGAGTTCCGCGATCTAATCCAGGAGCTGCGCCGGGCCGGCTATGTGCGCGTACGCATCGACGGCATGGTCGTTCGCCTCGAAGATGTCACCGGGCTGGAAAAGAACAAGAAGCACACCATCGAGGTGGTGGTCGATCGCCTGGCGGTGAACAAGAAGGATATCGGCCGACTTACCGACTCGGTGGAGACCACCCTGCGCGAAGGTAAAGGCAAGTTGGTCGCCGACATCGACGGCGAGCGCTCCCCCCGGGCGTACTCCGCGGACAACGCGTGCAACAAGTGCGGCATCGGTTTCCCCGAGCTGTCCCCTCAGTCGTTTTCGTTCAACTCACCGCTGGGCATGTGTGTCGACTGCAATGGTCTGGGCGAGCGACAGCAAGTGGATCCAGAGCTACTGATTCCCGACAAGAAGCTCAGCATCAACCAGGGCGCGGTAGCTACCTGGGGCGAGATGGGCAGCGAAAAGAAGAAGGCCAAAAAGGGTTCGTCGAGCTGGACCTCGAAGATCGTCAAGGCGATCGCCAAGCAGTATAAAATCTCCCTCGACAAACCGTGGAACAAACTCACCGAGCGCCAGCGCAAGGTCTTGCTCTACGGCACCGGCAATAAGCGTGTCGAGGTCAAGTGGCAGGGACAGAACAGCTCCGGCTCCTGGGCCATGCGCTACGAAGGCTTGTTGGTTCAGCTGGAGAGGCGCTACCGGGACACCAATTCCGAGCGGGCACGCCGCCACTACGAAGCCTTCTTTCGCGCCATCGCATGCGCCAGCTGCCACGGCACCAGGTTGCGAGCAGAGTCGCGCGCCGTGTTCATCGGCGACATCTCGATCTCGAACGTGACGCACATGACCGTGGGCGCCGCGTCCGCGCACTTCGACGCCATCAAGCTGACGGGGGCCCGGGCCAAGATTGCCATCGAGGTGCTCAAAGAAGTGCGCGCTCGCCTGTCGTTCTTGCTCGACGTGGGCCTGGACTACCTGACCCTGGACCGAAGCGCCGCAACCCTGTCCGGTGGTGAAGCTCAGCGCATTCGCCTGGCCTCTCAACTCGGCTCTGAACTCAGCGGCGTGCTCTACGTACTCGACGAACCGAGCATCGGTCTGCACCAACGAGACAACGAGCGCCTGATCGAGACCCTGCGCCGGCTACGCGACCTGGGCAACACGGTGCTGGTCGTCGAACATGATCAGGCCACCATCGAAGCGTCAGACCACGTCATCGACTTTGGCCCTGGCGCAGGTCGTCACGGAGGCAAAGTCGTCGGCCAGGGAACCTACAAGCAGCTGATGAAGACGAAGGGCTCGCTGACCGGCCAATATCTGTCGGGAAAAGCGGGTGTCCCCCTGCCCGACGAACGGCGTGAGCCCCGCGGGTTCATCGAACTCACGGGCGCAACCGAGAACAACCTCAAAGGCGTGGACGCCAAGATTCCTCTGGGCGCGTTGGTCGCGATCACCGGTGTATCCGGTGCGGGTAAGTCATCGCTGATCAACGGGACCCTGTACCCAGCGCTGAAGCGCGCCCTCCACGATTCGATCGACCGGGTGGGTCCGCACGACTCGCTCACCGGGCTGGACCAGGTCGATAAAGCCATCGTCATCGACCAGAGGCCGATTGGCCGGACGCCCCGCTCCAACGCGGCGACGTACACCAAGGCGTTTGATCTGATTCGTGAGTTGTTCGCAAAGACGCCACAGGCTCGCACCTACGGCTACAAGCCAGGACGCTTTTCTTTCAACGTGGGCGCCAAGTCCGGCGGCGGTCGTTGCGAAGCCTGCCAGGGCGCCGGCGTGCGCGAAGTCGAGATGCACTTCTTGCCGAACGTGTTCGTCACCTGCGAAATCTGCCGCGGGCAGCGCTACAACGACGCCACGTTGCGGGTGACGTTCAAGGACCGCAACATCGCCGATATCCTGAACACCCCCGTAGACGACGCCGTCGGGTTGTTCGAGCACCACACCAAGCTTCACCGCATCCTGACAACCCTGCAGGACGTCGGCCTGGGCTACATCGCCATCGGCCAGTCCGCGACCACTCTTTCCGGCGGCGAAGCACAACGGGTCAAGCTGTCCCGCGAGCTCGCCAAGCGCCAAACCGGGCGGACCATCTATCTGCTCGACGAACCGACCACCGGCCTGCACTTTGACGACGTGCGGCGACTACTCGTGGTGCTGCATCGGCTCGTTGAGTCCGGCAACACGGTGATCGTCATCGAACACAACCTGGACGTCATCAAGACGGCGGACTGGATCATCGACCTGGGCCCGGAAGGCGGAAGCCGAGGCGGCGAAGTCGTCGCCCAGGGCACGCCCGAAGACGTAGCGAAGGTGAAACGTTCGTACACGGGGAAGTTCTTGAAGGAGATGTTGCCGGCGAGGTCGAAGCGTAAGGCTGCCTCGAAGGCGAAGACGGCGAAGACGGCGAAGGCGAAGGCGAAGGCGAAGGCGGCTAAGGGCAACGGCGTTAAGCCAAAGGCCAAAGCCAGCAGTGCAAACGGCAAGGCGAACGGCACCAAGGCCAAGGCAAACGGCAAAAACGCCAAGGCGCCCGCCAAGGCCAAAACTAAGGCCAGCCCGAAGAAGAAGACCGCTACAACTCGTCGGTCGCGAACGTCAGCACGTGCTTGATCGACGTTGCGCCGGTGACCAGCATCACCAGTCTGTCGACGCCCAGGGCGCAACCGGCCGACGGTGGTAGCCCTTCTTCCAGGGCGCGGATGAGCTTTTCGTCGATGGGGTATGCGGGTTTGCCCCGCTCTTCCCGGGACAGTTGATCGTCGACGAAACGCGCTCGTTGTTCCACGGGATCGGTGAGCTCACCAAACGCATTGGCAAGCTCCACACCGCCAATGTACGCCTCGAAGCGCTCCACGACGTTGGGGTTTTCCGGTTTGCGCCTGGCTAGCGCGGCCAATGGCGCGGGCCAGTCCACCAGAAAGGTGGGTCGATCCAGTTCGGCGAGAGCCGGCTCCACCTTATCGACGAACACGCTGTAGAAGATGTCGTCCCACTCGGTAGCGCTGCCGATATCTAGCCCGGCGGCGGCCGCACGCTCGGCGAGTTGTGCGGCAGTCTCGTCGCCCGCGACCCTCACTTCCGCGAAGTGGCGCATGGCATCGTCCACCGTCATGCGCGGCCACGGTGGCGAAACATCGATCTCGCGGTCGCCGACGCGGATTTGTGGGCTGCCGTTGACAGCTTCGGCAACCGCGGCAACGAGTTGCTCGGTGTCCTCGAGCACTCGCTCCAGAGGCGACCACCCGCGATACCACTCGAGCATGGTGAACTCGGTGTTGTGCTGCGGCCCCTGCTCTCCAGCACGGAAGCACTTGCACACGGTGAAGATGCGGTCGAGCCCAGCCGCGAGCAATCGCTTCATCTGGTACTCGGGCGACGTGATCAAGAACTGGTCGGCAGCGGTCACTGCATCCAGGTGAAGCTCCAGCCCAGGCGATGGCACCAACAGCGGCGTTTCCACTTCGAGGAACGCGTGGGTTGTGAAAAAACCGCGAACTGCCTCGACGGCCTTCGCGCGTTTGCGCAAGAACTCGATCCGCGACTGGCTCAGCCTGGCGGTTTCGTTCTGCGGCGTCGGATAGTCACCGCGCAGGTATGCGCGCACAACCCGCGGCGCGTGCCCTGGCGTGGCCTCGACCAGGTCGCCCGGTTCCGCTGTTCCCGCGGGCGAGACTTTCTTGTCACCGTCCGGCGTGCGCACCAGCAGCGTGTCGCCGCTCCGAGCGATCACACGGCCGCGCACCATGGCTACTTCTTGACGCGTTCGACGTACGACTTCGACCGTGTATCGACCTTGACCAGGTCACCCTCGTTGATGAACAAGGGCACACTAATCTCCGCGCCGGTTTCGATCGTGGCCGGCTTCTGCACGTTGCCAGTCGAGTCGCCGCGTGCACCCGGGTCGGTCTGGGTGATCTTAGCGACGATGAACGTGGGCAGGCTGATGCCAACCGCGCGCTCGTTGAAGAACAAGACGGTGCACTGGAGTTCGTCCTTGAGAAAGGCCGAGTCGTCGCCAACTGTGTCGCCGACGATGGTCACCTGTTCGTAGGACGTGGTGTCCATGAACACGAAGTCCTCGCCCTCGGCGTAGAGGAACTGCATCGACTTCTCTTCGACGTTCGCTGGTTCGAGACGCTCGCCAGTGCGGATGGTGCGCTCGATGACCGCCCCAGTCAGCAGGTTCTTGAACTTGGTGCGGGTAAACGCTGTGCCCTTACCGGGTTTCACGAACTGGAAATCGACGATGGTGAAGGGATTGCCATCCATCAACACCTTGAGACCCTTACGAATGTCGGACGTATCGTACATTTGGCACTGGTTTACAGGTTCCACAGCATCCCTGTCAAACACCGTCTGGGGGATTGCCGTTTTCCGGCCTGATCTGCTACCTCTTCTCTATGGCCCACTACTGCTGGACGTGCAGCAACGAGCTGTTTTTCGACGTGAAGGTCGGCATCAAGGTGGGCCGGCACGACGAGTGCCCGCACTGCGGCTCGGACATGAAATGCTGCAAGAACTGCACGAGCCACGACACCAACGTGCACAACCAGTGCACCGAGCCTACGGCCGAGTTCATTCGGGACCGCGAGCGCGCGAACTTCTGCACTCATTTCACGTTCAAAGACAGCGATGCGCCAACGACCTCCGACGAAGTCGCCAACGCCAAGGCCAAGCTCGAAGACCTGTTCAAGAACCTCAAATAACTGTTTCCAAAAAGACTCCGTAAACGGCGTGACGAGCGCCGAGCCCGGGGTGATACTCAATTCCCGTGCCTCTTCTAGAACATTACCGCTCTCTCGCTCTGCTCGGTTTGGACGAGTTCATGCGCGATGCGCCCGCTGCGGCTTTGATTCGAAACAAGCCCGAGGATGACGTCACTGGTGTGGGCACCGAGGAAGAGACGTTCGTCGGCATGGCGTTCGACGATATTCCCGACCTCGATGATGAGCGCATGGTCGTGCACCCCCTCGAAAAGAAGAAGGGCGCGCCGTTTTCGGACATGATCACCGTGGGCAGAACCGGCAACAACGACGTCGTAATCAACGACATCACGGTTTCGCGCTTCCACGCGTACTTCAAGCAAAAGGGCAAAGACTGGGTCGTTTGCGACGCAGGCTCGAAGAACGGCACCCACCTGGATGACCAGCGGCTGGAAGCGCGGAAAGAGCGGCCGCTTTCTAACGGCGACAAAGTGCGGATCGGCGACATCGAAACCTCGTTCCATTTGCGCGACGATCTGTTCGAGATCCTGCTGAAAGCGTAGACAGCTATGGCGAAGGGCGACTCTGACCACGGAGGCTTCGACAACCGGGAGCTCTGCCCGGATGGGGCATGTATCGGCGTCATCGGCGATGACGGGCAATGCAGGGAATGCGGCACTGCCGGAGCGAAGGGCGTTTCAGACACCGTCGACGCGTCCGTAGAAGCCAACGACGCGGTCGAGTCCGACGAAGAAGACGAGTGGGACGGCGATGACGGCGATGACGGCGAGGACGGCGACGACGACGACGGCGACGAAGAAGGCGACGAAGAAGAAGCCGACAACGAAGAAGCCGACTCGGGCACCGACTCTGACGAAGAGTTCGAGGACGACGAAGACGACGACGAAGACGAAGACGAAGACGAAGACGAAGACGAAGACGAAGACAGTCAACGCGAGCTGTGCCCCGACGAAATGTGCGTCGGCCTCATCGGCCCAGACGGTCACTGCAGAGAATGTGGACGCCCGGGAGACAACTCCAGCCCAGAGCCCAGAACCCGCGGGCTGCGCAGCCACGAGGACATCGCCGAGGAGCTGGAGCGCAATATCGCCACCGGCGACATCCCGGCGGCGCCCAGCGCTTTCGAGGACCGCCAACTCTGCCCGGACGGCGGGTGCATCGGCGTGATCGGCAGCAACGGTAAGTGCAAGGAATGTGGCACGTCCGCGCGATAGGTTGTTGACATTGCGGCGTAAGTGGGGCACACGTACGTATTCTCCCATTTCCCGATGGGAAAACCCGCTATGCGTCTCTCGACCAAAACCCGCTACGGCGTCCGCGCGATCTTCGACATCGCGTATCACAGCCACCCGCAACCTGGCGTAGCCGCCCAGGCCAAGGATATCGCCCGTCGGCAGAGCATCCCGCTCCGCTATCTGGAGCAGATTTTCCAGGACCTCAAACGGGCTGGGCTGGTCGAGTCGAAGCGCGGCCCACGCGGCGGCTACTACCTGAAGCGCGAGCCGGCCGACATACCCGTCGGCGATGTGGTGCGGGCGCTGCAAGGCCCCATCGAGGAGATGTTCGCTGTGGAGGAGGACGCACCGGACGCGTCCCGTCCCGTCAGCCCCAGTCAGATCACATCGGCGCTGTGGAAAGAGCTCGCCGCACACGTCATCGAATGGTTCGACGGCGTCACCATCCAGGACCTCGTGAAGCGCGGCGAAGACGTCGGCCTCCCCCGCACCGGCGCGGGCCAGCCCATGTACTTCATCTGACTTCTCGGAAATGGAGCGACACATGTCCCGAGCGCCAAACCAAACCTCTGCAACGCGGCTGCCCATGGTCGAGTCACTGATCGAACTGATCGGTAGCACTCCGCTGGTGCGCCTCGAGCGCGTGGTCGAGGACGGCATGGCCGAGGTCTGGGTCAAGTGCGAGCAATACAACCCGGGTGGGTCGGTGAAAGACCGAATCGCCCTGGCCATGGTCACCGCGGCCGAAGAAGCCGGTCACCTCACCCCCGGCAAGTCGGTGATCGTAGAGCCGACGAGCGGCAACACCGGCATTGGCCTGGCTCTGGTAAGCGCGGCCAAAGGCTATCGCCTCGTGCTGACCATGCCCGAGTCCATGTCCCTGGAGCGTCGTGCCCTACTGCAATCGTACGGCGCCGAGATCATCCTGACCGCCGAGCAGCGCGCGATGGAGGGCTCGGTCACCAAGGCCCTCGAACTGTGTCGCGAAAACGACGACTACTTCATGCCGGACCAGTTCAAGAACCCGGCAAACCCGGCGATTCATCGCGAGACCACGGCGCAGGAGATTCTGGCGCAGATGGGCGATGACGAAATCCACGGGTTCGTCTCCGCCATCGGCACGGGCGGCACCATCACTGGTGTCGGTAGCGTGCTGCGCGAGCAATACCCAAACTGTCAGGTCGTCGGCATCGAGCCCGCCCAGAGCGCGGTCATTTCGGGCAAGCCCGCCGGGCCGCACAAGATCCAGGGCATCGGCGCCGGGTTCGTGCCGGAGATTCTCGACCGCGACGTGATGACGCGACTGGAGACCATCGAAGATCGCGAGGCCTACAACATGTCCAAGCGCCTCGCTCGCGAGGAAGGCCTGCTCGTGGGCATCTCCGCGGGTGCGAATGTCGCCATCGCATCAAAGCTGGCCAAGGAGCTCGGCCCGGGCAAACGCGTCGTGACAATCCTGTGCGACACCGGCGAACGCTACTTCTCTCTCGACGAGTACTTCAAATGAGCCGCCCCGATCCGCATAGCTCGAGCGACTCGCGCAACCCCGATCGCGTGTTTGCGATCGTTGGCGCCGGTGGACTCGGCGGGCCGATCGCGTACGCCCTCGCCGCAGCTGGCGCACGTGGCTTGATCATTTGCGATGACGACCAGGTGGATCTGTCGAACCTACAACGCCAGGTTCAGTTCACGACGACTGATATCGGCAAGGACAAGGTGACCGCGCTACGGGACGAGCTCCTGCGCCGCGGCTATCCTGGAGACCAGGTCAGCGCCCTGAAGCAACGCTTCACCCCGGCGAACGCGGCGTCCATCATCGGCGAAGCGGATGTCGTCATCGATGGAAGCGACAACTTCGCGACCAAGTTCGCGGTCAACGACGCATGCGTTGCCGATGACAAACTGTGCGTCATTGGCGGCGTGCTTCGCTACGGCGGCCAGGTGGCCAGGGTTATTCCCGGGCGCGGGGGTTGTTACCGTTGCCTGTTCGAGGAACCGCCAGCGGACGACGATGCGCAAAGCTGCGCCACCGCCGGTGTGCTCGGCGCGAGCGTCGCAGTGATCGCCGGTTACGCCGCTCAAACAGCGATTACGATTCAACGTGAACAAGAGTCGGGACTAGTCGTAGTCGACGACACGAGAATCCTCGGCGAACCGCGCCGGATCTCTTATCATTCGCGCCCCGACTGTATGGTCTGCGCAGCCAAGGAGGCAGCATGAACTTCCTAAAAGGACTCAAGTGTCGCGAGTGTGCGGCTCCCTATGATCACTCACCAGTCCACGTGTGTGAGTACTGCTTCGGTCCCCTCGAAGTCGACTACGACTACGAAGCGATCGCCAAGGTCTTCAACAAAGAGCTCGTCACGTCGCGCGCGTTCAACATGTGGCGCTACCAGGAGCTGCTCCCCCTGGACACCGACCCGACCGTCGGCAAACAGGTTGGCGGCACGCCGTTGGTCAAGGCCGACCGCCTGGCCAAGAAGCTCGGTGTGCGTGAGCTTTGGGTGAAGAACGACGCGGTCTGCTACCCCACCCTGTCGTTCAAGGACCGCGTGGTCTCGGTGGCGCTGTCCAAGGCCAAAGAGTTCGGGTTCGAAACCGTGGCGTGCGCGTCTACTGGCAACCTGGCCAACTCCGTCGCCGCCAACGCGGCCCAAGCCGGGCTACCGGCATACATCTTCGTGCCGAACACCCTCGAGTCGTTGAAGATCCTGGGCACGCTGATCTACGGAGCGAACCTGGTAGCGATCGACGGCACGTACGACGAGGTCAATCGTTTGTGCGCCGAGATCAGTGGCCACTACAAGTGGGGCTTCGCCAACATCAACCTTCGCCCGTACTACGCAGAGGGCTCGAAAACCTACGCATACGAGATCGCTGAACAACTCGGCTGGAAGACACCGGACCACATCGTGTCGCCCATGGCTGGCGGTTCGCTGATCTGCAAGATCGACAAGGCGTGGAAGGAGTTGGGCAAGCTCGGCTTCCTCGAGGAGCCGTGCACGACCAAGATCCACGGTGGTCAGGGCAAAGGCTGCGCGCCCATCGTCGATGCAGTGCGCGCGGGACGAGACTTGATCAAACCGGTCAAGGAGCCGCGGACGATCGCCCGCTCCCTGGCCATCGGCAACCCGGCGGACGGTTTCTACGCGGTCCAGACCATCAACAACAGCGGTGGATACGCGGCCGCACCAGGCGATGACGAGATCGTCAGCGCGATTCGCCTGCTCGCAGAAACCGAAGGCATTTTCACCGAGACCGCGGGTGGCGTGACCCTTGGGGCGACGATCAAGCTGATCGAAGAGGGACGGATCGGGTCCGACGACTCAGTCGTCATCTGCGTGACCGGTCAAGGACTGAAGACGATGGACCCGTTAGTTCCCGCGCTGCCGAAGCCGCCGGTAATCTCGCCCAAACTTTCTGAATTCATTGCACTCGAAGAAAACTAGAGGACAACTCATGGCTACCGTTCGAATACCAACTCCTTTGCGTAAGCTCACTCAGGGCAAGGAAGAAGTCGCTGCCGCCGGTGCCACCGTCGGCGATGTGATCACAGATCTGGATAAGAACTATCCGGGCATCAAAGATCGCATCTGCGATGACAGTGGCGCAGTGAAGCGCTTCGTCAACATCTTCGCCAACGACGAGGACATTCGGTTCCTTCAGAATCTCGAAACACCGGTCAAGGACACGGACGAAGTGTCCATCGTGCCTGCCATCGCTGGAGGCTGAGACCGTTGAGCGAAGTCATACGAAAACGCGTCTACCTGACGTTCCCAGCGGAGCTCGTTCGCGAGCCACTCGTATGTCAGATGTACGACGCTCTCGGGGTACAGTTCAACCTGCGCACAGCCAGCGTCACCGACGAGATCGGCATCATCGGTCTCGAACTGTGCGCGGAGGCCGAGAAGATCGATGCTGCCATGGAGTTCTTCCGTGAGCGCGGCGTTCGGGTCGAGCCAATCGAGCTGAGCGTAGTCGCGGGCTGATCGTCAAAGCCGTCCCCGCATGTCGTTGAACGAATCTCAGGTCAGGCGCTACTCGCGCCACATTCTGCTGCCCGATGTGGGGGGCCGCGGACAAATGCGCCTGCTCGACGGCGCGGTCTGCGTGCCCGTCGGTACGGGGCGCTACGCGGAACTGGTCGCCCTCACCTACTTGGCCGCGGCGGGTGTCGGCACCCTGGTCGTGGCCGGTGATGCCCAGGGATGTCCTGGCGCCGACGAAGTCAGCGCTGGCATGGTGTTCGCCGCTGGCGATACGAAGCGAAGTCGAGTCGACGGGATCCGAGAGCGCCTGGTGGCGATCAACCCGGACGTCACGGTAACGACCGACGATCACGCCAGGGCGTTGACGCTGGATCCGGTGCATGCATCGACCCTGGATGACGCGCTGATTGCGGGTGGACTGGCCGCATCTCGTGCCCTTGCTCAGCTCATCGACGGTGTGGCATGAGCTTGCACGTCAACGCACGCACTAAGTCGATCATCGATCTGATCGGCAACACGCCGCTGTTCCGGTTGCGCACCGTGGAGCAGCGCGCATTTGGTCTGACACCGAATCGTCACGGCGGCGAACAAGCACCCGTCGAGATCTGGGCGAAGTGCGAGTTTCAGAATCCCGGCGGCTCGGTGAAGGACCGTGCGGCCAAGCAGATCATCATGGACGCCCTGGCATCGGGCCGGCTGACCAAAGACAAGATTCTCATCGACTCCACCAGCGGTAACACCGGCGTGGCTTACTCGATGATCGGCGCCGCTCTAGGCCTGCGCATCGCGCTGGTGATGCCAGCCAACGTATCGGCGGCGCGCAAGAACATCACCCAGGCCTACGGCACGGAAATCATCTACAGCTCTGAGATGGAAGGCTCCGACGGCGCCATTCGCCTTGTGCGCAAACTCGTCGCCGAACAGCCGGACAAATACTTCTTTCCCGACCAGTACGGCAACCCGGCGAATCCCAAGGCCCACTACCTGGGCACGGGCGCCGAGATAGTCGCGGCGCTGGGCGACCGAGTCACCCACTTCGCCACGGGCATCGGCACGACGGGCACAATCATCGGCACGGGGCGACGACTCAAGGAGCACAACCCGAACATCGAGGTCGTGGCGGTGGAGCCCGACGATGCGCTGCATGGCCTGGAAGGTCTGAAGCACCTGGACAGTTCCATCGTGCCCGCGATCTGGGAGCCCAACGGCGTCATCGACCGGATGTTACCCATGCCAACCGACGAAGCCTGGGACGCTGCGGAACGCTTGGTCAAAGAAGAGGGCATGTTCGTTGGCCATTCGGCAGGAGCCAATGTTGCCGGGGCGGCCCGAGTCGCGAAGGAAGCCGGCCCGGGCGCGGTCGTAGTCACCGTACTTCCCGATCGCGGCGACCGCTACTTCCGGCCGATGAAGTGGGAAAAGCACTATGCCTGGTAACGACACCGGCCATGGCAACGGGCCGCAGGCCATAGCGATTCCCGAGGCGCTACTGCAACAGGTGTTTCGCGAAGCACGCGAGGTCTTTCCCTATGAGTGCTGCGGCTGGCTGACTGGCGCGAAGAACGGAACCGAAGTCTCGGCGGCACGCTCATGCAACAACGCCCAGTCCGACGGTGACCACCCGACGGCGTCGGACCGAGGCGCGGAGACCGCCTACGTAATCGCAGGCGCCGACCTGCTCGCGTTCAACCGCGCGTTTGACGACGCCGAGCCACCTCACGCGATCTACCACTCCCATCCAAACGGACGTGCCTACTTTTCCGACACGGATCGCGCCGTGGCGACGAGCCCCTGGGGCGACGGGCCAACCTACCCGGTGCAACAGCTGGTCGTCGGCATTGACGAAGACCGGGTTACCGAAGCCGCGCTGTTCGCCTGGTCCGACAATGCCGACGGCTTCGTCGAGATCGCGCGCTACCCCGGCGCCGAGGTCTGATGCCTCTGCTCGCCCTGGTCGTGAGCACACGGACCGACGTGGTGGTCGCAGCTGACCTGGCTGCCGCCGCAAGAGCGCGCCACGTGGACGTAGAGATGTTCTTTATGGACCGGGCCGTGGCCGAGTTGGCTGCTGCGCCCAACGTACGGGCCCAGCTCGTCGACCTGGGCTGTGAGCTTATCGCCTGCGCGTCGTCGGCGGAGCAGCTTGGCGTCGACTCTGCGTCGCTAGCCAACGTGCTGCTCGGCAGCCAGGACGACCACGCGGCAGCGGTGCATAAAGCCGACCGGGTGGTGGCGTTCACATGAAACGCATCGCGGTGGTCATTCGCACCACGGAACAAACCCGCGTACGCGAAGCATTACGCGCGGCGGTCGGACTGAGCTTGCGCGGCGATCGAGTCGTGGTGCGCGGCAGCGCGTCGGCCGAGGATCCCGCTGTAGCGCGCGCCATCGCCACATTGCGTCAACTCGGTCACGACGTGAACCTGAATGGGACCCTGGACGGGGTGCGCGAAGCCGACGCGGTGGAGGTTTGGACGTGACCCGTCTGGCTCACCTGGTGCGCCCAAGTGTGCACGTCGCCGACGAAGTGTCCACCGCCGCGGATGACGTCATCCATCTAGAATTGCCTCCCGGCAGCGACCCGGTGTATGTGAGGAACGGTCAAGCCATGCATCGGGACGACGTCATTGCGCTTATCTTCGAGGCCGACGGTGTCATCGTCTGGTGAACACACGCTGGATCTGCGCGGCGAAGTCTGCCCGTACACGTTCGTCCGCACACGCTTGCGCCTCGAAGAACTTCCTATGGGCGCGGAACTCGCGGTGACCGTCGACCATGAACCGGCGACACGCAACATCCCCCGATCAGCTAGGGAATGGGGGCAAGACGTGCGATCAGTGACACCTGGAGAGCCTGGAACCTGGGTGATCATACTGGTCAAGCGCGCTGAATAACGCTAACGTCAAAACACTGTGTCCGGAACCAGCCAAGTCAAACTCGACGACCTGCGCAAACGAATCGGCGGCTACGAGCGAGCATTGGTCACCTTTTCGGGTGGTGTCGACTCCACGTTCTTGCTCAAGGTCGCCAATGACGTATTGGGCGACAACTGCCACGCGATTACCTGCGTATCAGTCACCATGGCCGGCTCGGAGATCGAAGACGCTCGGACTCTAGGCCAGGAGCTTGGCCTGGGCGAGCGCCATCACATCATCCACTCAAACGAGCTCGAGCGCCCCGGCTTCGCCGCTAACCCTAAGAACCGCTGCGCATTGTGCAAGACGGAGCTGATGGAGCACGCTCGACCGCTCGCCGACTCGCTGGGTATCCGGCACGTCCTGCTCGGAACGAATACCGACGACCTGGGCGACTACCGGCCCGGCATCGCGGCGGCGAGCGAACGCGGCGCCCATGCCCCCATGGTCGAGTCAGAGCTGAACAAGATCGAGGTGCGCGAACTGTCCGCGACCCTCGGTCTGCGCACCTGGGACAAACCGCAGCTGGCGTGTCTGTCGTCGCGCTTTCCCTACGGAGTCGAGATTACGCCGGAGCGACTGCGTCGCGTGGATGCCTTCGAGGATGGGCTTCGCGGCCTCGGTTTCACTCAGCTGCGCGTGCGCTTCCACGAGGAAGTCGCGCGCATCGAGCTCGACTTGCCCGAGCTGCCACGCGCTTTCGACCCGGTGATACGCCAGCAGATTCTCGACCTCGGTAAACGGCTCGAGTTCACCTATGTAACGGTAGACCTGGGCGGATTTCGATCGGGCTCACTCAACGAGACGTTGGTCCAGCTGCGGAGCAAAGCATCGTGAGCAGCGAACGCCTCGCCTGTTTGGCTGTGGCGTTCGTATTCAGTGTCGGCCTTCTGCCGGCCGCAGCAGCCGAAGGGTTCGTCGCGAAGAAGAACCGCTACATGGCGGCGAAGGTGTCCAGCAAGCTGGACGTTGACAAGGTTGCCAACGCTGACAAGGCGGACCACGTTGCCAAGGCGGCGAAGGCAGACAAGGCCAAGAAACGCTGGCAAGCCAAGCTACGCAAACGCATCGGGAAGAGGCCTGCCAAGCTGATCAACATCTACAACGGCCATACCGAAGAAATCTTGCCGGTGCTCGCGGCCAAGCGGGCGAAGCTCGACATTCCTCAGAGCATGATTAACAACTTCCTGCGCTGCCACTTCACCAACCAGCCCACGGACTTCGACGCCAAGACATTCGCGACCATGGTCAAGGCGGCGAAGCACTTTCGCGCAAAACGCGTCGTCGTCATTTCCGGTTTTCGCGCATGGAAGTACAACCTTTCGTTGATCAAGAAGGGTCGCGAAGTCTCGCGCAAAAGCCAGCATGTGAAGGGCAAGGCCGTCGATTTCGCTTTGCCGGGTATATCGGTCAAACGATTGCGCTCCTGGTGCATCAATCAGCGGCTCGGTGGCGTGGGCGTGTATCCCCACAGCGGCTTCGTCCACGTGGATTCCGGTCGAGTGCGTTACTGGTCGGGCAGATAGCCCCGATCACCCCCTGTCGGCGAAGCCGGTTGTAACCGCGGCGCTTTGCAATCCCAGCGCGAGTCAGTGAAACTGGCGCCTGTGAGGGTCCTCCTGGTCACGCTTCTACTCGCGGGCTTCGCGTGCCAACAAAACGCGCGGCACCAAGAGTACCGCGCTGTGAAGGCGACGTTCGAGCAGGCGTGCAAGACCAAGGACGCGGAACAGTGCGCCTACCTGGCGTGGCTGCACCACTCGGTGCGCTTGTACATGCGAAAGTCCTCGCCGGAGAAGGCGGGCCCCATGTTCCGCGAAGCCTGCAAGATGGGCTCAGCCAACGCATGCTTGGGTGCGAAGCTCGTCACCAAAGCACGCGGCCTGTGGAAAGCAGCATGCATCAAGGGCTCCATCACCGCGTGCAACGAACTCATCGCGACCACGGTCGCCATGAGCGAGCGCAACGCTGCCATCAGCGTGCTCGAGAAGAGCTGCGCGGACAAGAAGTCCGACGGACGCGCGTGCGGAATGTTGGCCGACACGCTGCACAAACAAGACAAGCCGCGTTGGTCCAAACTCGCCCGGAGTGCATGCGCACGCAACTACCACCCGGCGTGCGCTCGCCTGGGCAGTCGGCTCTATCGCGGCGACAAGATCGCTTCGAACAAACCCGGCGCACTCAAGCTCTGGCAAGCCAGCTGCGACCAGAAGCATCCCGCCAGCTGCGTGTTGCTATCGATCCACTACATCATCGAGAAGAAGCGCGGCAAAGCCAATGCGTTGGTAAAGACTGCTAGCGCAACATGGAAGCGGCACTGCCGCGACGCCAGGCGCGACGCCTGCGACCAGCACCTGCGCTGGCTAGCCCGGCCCAAGGATCGAAAGCGCTGCCTCGGCGGAGACCCGGCCGCGTGCCGGGGCATCATGTCGCGGTTGCACGGATTCTCCAATCAACGCGAGCGCCTCAACTTTCCCCACGGCGGTCACTAGTCCGCGCTACTGCTGTACGACGGCGAGCGCGGTCCAGTCGTTGCGTCCATCGGTGGACTGAAAGTGCAAACGAAACTCGTTGCGGGCTTCGCGTCGTGTTGGCAGCGGGTGTTTGTAGGCCGGAACCAACCAGGCGACGCCGCCAACCCATTCATCGGACTTGCACGTGGATGACAGATTGCGGCCATCGACGATTACCTGAATGCTGGTGGGCTGCCGCCACACGTCGGGCTCGTTCAGCAACTCATGCAGATGTAACGGCGCCGGCTCCCGGTGGTCTTCGGACCACACCGACAAGGTTCGGTACGCGTCGGTCGCGCCGTAGGCGGTCTGCACGTCGATGCCACCGTCTTCTTCCAGGGCGATCGCGAGTAACGCGAACGCAACTGGCCGAGAGTGAGCTACCTGGACGGCGATCGGCGGCCGAACCAGCGGCGTGGTGACCGAGGGAAACGGTCCGGAGGGTGTGAACCGATACAACGCTCGCCCCACCGGACGTACCTGCTCACCATCGAGGACGTACGCTGCAACGATCACCACCGGCTCTGGCTCACCGCGCAGAAACCCATCGTGTCCCCGTGCAATCTCCATCCCCGACAATGAGACGCTGAACTGATGGCGCGTGCGCGTCATGCCCGACCAGTATACGCGGCATCGCCGACGCCATGATAGGCCCGGGAACTCAGCTAGGGGTAGCAGCGGCCTTGGCCGCGTGTGCCGCCAACACCAGGTCGCAAATCGTCCCGGTCAGCTCGTCAATCGGCGCGTTCGCGTCGAGCACATGCTTTTCGATGGGCAGCGCGAGGAAGATCTCGCGGACTTTGACGAGGTAGTCTTCCTTCTCGAATTCGTCGACGCCCTGCCCTCGCTCGTGCACCCGGCGCAGACCTGAGGCCGGATCGAGATCAAGAATAACCAGCACATCGGGGACCGGTGCAAACGCGTTGGCCGCCATGCACTCGTCCACACTCAAGCCGCGCGCACCTTGATAGGCAACACTGGAAGGGTAGTAGCGATCGATGAGCACGACTTTGCCCGCCTCTAGTGCTGGAGCGATGACATCGCGCACGTGTTCCCGACGATCCTCGACGAAGGCGTTGAGCTCATCTTGCGGAGCCATGCGCTGGGTCTGAGCCGACTCGCGAATCTTGCGTCCCCAGGGACCATCGGTAGGTTCCTTGGTAGCGATGTACGCGATACCTTCGCTTTGGAGACGCCCCTCCAGCCGCTCGCGCTGAGTCGTCTTGCCAGCACCATCGATGCCTTCTATAGCGACCAGGATGCCGGTGCCCATCAGTAGGGTGTACTCCTCAGCTGTGACAATCGAGTCCCTGTCCGGCTATGGCGCCATATAGTCGCAACGCGCCTCGCGCACGTTGGTATGGCAGCGCAGGCACATTCGCCCTGCCCTGGCCAGTAGCGAGCGACAGCGACGGCTGTTGCGCCAGTTGCGCGGGTGTGGATTGACCTTGATGATATTGCCGGCCTGGGCGGAGTGGCACTTGGTGCAAAACTCCTCTCGGTGGCAGGCGGCGCACTGTTTGATGTTGCGCTGAGCCTGGAACGAGTGGTGCATCAAGCCCCGTTGCCCTTTGAGAATGCCCCGCGAGTCGGCACGTATCCAACCAGCGGGATGATAGCGCCGGTCCAGGACGCCCGACGACGGCCCGAGGAAGTCCGACCCGCGGCCATCGGCCGCAACGCCGCTCCGGCTATGGCAGCCAACACAGAACGTCTGCACGCGATGACAGCTGGAGCAGTTGGGATTGTTGCGTTTGGCGTCCACGACATGCAGCGCCAGATAGTCGTTGCCGTGAATCTTCATTCTCTTGCGCTGTCCGTTGTGGCAGTCGACGCAGAAGCTTTTACGATGGCAGCTCTCACAGAACTTACCGCTATTCTGCGCGGCCGCCCGATGCGACACGCCGAACGTGGCATCGTGAGCGGCGCCGCGAAGCACACCCGACGGCTGCAGCTTGCCCTGGCTGAATTTGGTCTGCATGAAGCCGCCCGTGGTAGCCAGGTGACAAGTCGTGCACCGCGCGGGCGCTTTGCTCTTCTTGGCGGTGCTGCGCTTGTTGTTGTGACAGCTCAAGCACAGCGACATGGTCGGCAGCTGCCTGCGGGTCGCGAGGCCGACGTTCTTCATGTCACCGTGGCAGGTCTCGCACGAAATGTTCCGCGAGACGTGAGCCTTGTGATTGAACTTGATATTGGGAATCGGGATTTTCACCCGCGGAACGGAGCCGGTCACAGGATCAACGGCGGTGTGGCAGGTATCGCACCGGGCAGGCCCGCGCCCAGCGGCCACCTGTTTGTCGTGCTTGGACCGATCGATGGCATGACAGGTGGCGCAATCGGTTTCGGTGGGCAGCAGGTTGTCCAGCGCCGATGTCGAGTCAGCGGCGCGGTCGTGGCAGTACGTGCACGCCAACGGGTTCCGCGCCAGATGTTTGGCGTGTGAGAACTTGAGCGGAATGTCCTGTTTGGGAAAAATGATGGACGACACCCGCGCCGACGCCGAGTAGCGCTCGTGCAGAGTGGTTGGAGCGCTCGGTGACGCGACGCTGGGCGGCTTGGCCATCAACGCCACCGCGAGAAACGCTACGCAGGCAAGCGCCGTGGCGACGCGGATGCTGCTATGTGAGACTCGGACTGTCATGATTCGGGATTGAACTTCAGGTCGAGGACGCCAATGAATCGGTAATCGTTTCGGTTGAACCGGTTGAGGTTGCTCTCACCGATCAGGTGCAGGGTCACGCCATCGTGGACCGTGTACGTGGTGCCTAGCTGCGCTCCGTAGGTCATGCCCGCCAGATCGCGTGTCTCCGTCTCCAGATCGATGATACTGACTCGAGCTGCGATGCCGAAGCGATCCGAGAGGTTCCATTGGGTCGCCGTATACCCACCAGTGCGACGACCGCCGTACCCGTCGTCGTGAAACAGATCGATGCGCGTCATGAGCCGCTTCTTGCGGATGTAGCGCGCGCCAAGCTGGACGCCGCCGGCGTACTCACTCGGTTCCACCATGACACCAGCATCGGCGGTGTCGGCGTCTTCCGTCTTGAACTTACGGACCCAGCCCCGGGTATACACGCGCCAAGGTGCGCCCTTGGGATGCAGATCGTAGGTGAGTCGATAATCTACGAATGGCTCGGTCGAGAAGACATTAAAGATGGAGTCGCCATCAAAGGTGGGAAACGAGTAGTACGCCTCGCCCTCCACAGAGTGCGCGCCGTAACGCAAACGGCTACCGGCGTGAGCTTCGTCCACCAGACCGTGCAGCAGGCTATAGCGCGCAGCGGCATAGGGAACCACCTGACCTTTGCCTTTGGCGAAGCCGAACTTGGTGCGCACCGTGGCGCTCACCCGTTCTTCGTTGACACCCCACGGCGGCGCCTGGCCCTCTTCGTTTGGGTACAGACCGACGTCGGGGAACTCGTTGCGATCGACGTCGCCAATGATGCCGGGCGTTGGCGATTGGGATCGACGATAGGCAAGTCGTGCCCACACGTTACCCAGACCGTAACTCTCGATTGCGCCGCCGAACGTGGGCATGAGCTGTTCGCGTTGGGGGCAAAAGTCGAAATCGTTGACGAACGGATTGCCTGTGCCAGGCACGTTGCGGTCGATGGCCCGCCAGCTTCCGGTGCCGGGTGCAGTGCCTTCCACGTACTCGGCGCAGAACGCGCTCGATGTTCCGTCGGGTTCGTTGGTTGACGAACCCAGTGGCGACGAGTCGCGAACGCGCAGACCGCCGAAGCCTTCAATGGCAACATAGGCGGGCGTGCGCACCCGCACCGTCACGCCATCCATGCTCCACCAGTCCAGAGTGCCCACGGTGAGCTGCCGGCCGACGTACACGTCCACGCGTCCGCCGGCGAGGCCTTCCGCGGCAAAGTAGCCAAACAGCATGTCCAAAGCCAGACTGCTCGCCCCCACCTCGGGGACCAGATCAACCGCATCGAAACGACCGCCATTGTTGAGAATCGTGCCACTCGTCCAGCCGCCGAAGTCGTGCTCGATCCTCATGTAACTCGTGAAGTAGAACTTCGGCCCGGTCTTCAGCTTGCTCTTGAATAAGCTGCGCTGACCTCGCGGCTCGCCCAGGTCCCAAAGGTTGAGGCTCAACACCTGAGTAAAGCGCCGGCGCGCCAGGACGAGATCGTTGCTGAGCAGCCGAAACGAGCGCAGGTTGTAGCCCTGGCCGACGGTTCGGGCGCGAACTTCGAACTCATAGCCGAGCGCAGTGCGAGAATCTGCCGCCAGGCAGGCTATCAGGACAGCGCTGCAAACCAACGCGCGCAGCCACCGATAGACCAAAACCATCCAAACGACGCTAGGTGACAGCAGCAGATTGTGTCAAGCGCGGGGGCGCGAGGCGCTTTGCTGATCTACACTTTGGCATGCGTTGGATGTGGCTGCTGTCACTGTGCGTCTCTATCGGCTGTTCTTGCGGAAACAAGAGCACCGCGGTCAAGAAGCCGCGTCCCGTCACCTCTCCATATTTGACGATCCCGCCATCGCCGAAGACCGAGGGTGCCCTGGTCGGCCTCGCCGAGCGGGCAAAAGCCGGGGACCTGCATGCCGCCTGGCAGCGTATCCACTATCTGGTCGACCTGTTCGATGACGCCCGCTTCCGGCGCGCCGGCGACAGTCTTCCCCTGCTGGCCAAGCTCGCCAACGATCCACGCTTCAAAGCAAAGCCCCGTGGATCCGCCGCGACCGACCGTGCGCTGGCGTTCTTGCTGCGCGAGGTCGATGTGCTCTTGCTTCGCAAGCGCCTGCACGCCGAGGCACAGAACGCGCGTACGTTGATCGAATTCGACAACACGCCGCTCGTCGACCGCACCAAAGTGTTTCAGCGCATGGTCGAGCTCAAGTCCATCGCCCGCGGCGGTGGCCCCCTCGCCGCCAACGCAATGCTCCGCCTGTTCGGCCACTGTCGTATCGCGATGAAAGACGCGACCAAGGCGCATTGGGCCAAGCGCGTCGCGACCCTGTCGCACTGTTTGTACCCGCTGTACGACTCGGACCCGGATCCCTACTTTGCCGCGGATCCCAATCAGCGACCGCCGGCCCCGGACTGGAAGATCCTCGCCGCGCGCCTCACCGGCCTGGGCGAATCCATTGCGACCAGCAAGAGCAGGCTCGCAAACGCCGGCCGCAACCAGGTCAATCGCTTCAAAGGCTTCCTGCTCGCCAACACGACTGACTTGCCGGCGGCGCCGAACCCGCGCAGCTACAACCTACCTCTGGTGGATCGCGCGACCTTCTACGACTGGACGCCCATCTTGTCTCTGGGCCGCGGGGACAAACTCAAGTCGGTCGCCGACTACGCCAAGCCCCTGCGCATGCAAGTTCGAGGCGACGGACGCTTTACGCTGGCCGTTGCGGTCGACGCCCTGGGTACCGCCGCGGCGTTGATTCGGGCGGCGGAAGTCGCACTGCACACCGGCGCTCAAAGAATGGAGCTGCTGGTAAGCACCAAACAAAAGCTCCGCGTCCCCACTGGCGACTACTGGCACGGCCGGATCTCCGGCGACACCGTCACGCGCATGGCGGTGCTGCCCCTCTCCCTGGCCACCCTCGTCCGAGACAACATCAAACGTGGTCGTCCCGAGGGCCCCCGCGGCGCCGACTGGGATCCTGCCCGGGCGAGACTCGAGCTTCACCTGGTCGTGGATCGAGACCGCTGGCGATTGCTGTCGCCCCAGGGTGAACTCGCCAACATCGCTGTGAGTGCCCACGGCGCTCGGCCCTTCGTCAAGCTACGCGAGCAACTGGCACGCATCCGTTCCGCGTACACCGAAGAGGACAGCTTGATTCTGGTACCTCGCCAGAACACCACGTACAGCACCTTCGTTTCGGCGGCCGCCGCCGCGAACAAGGATAAGAATGGTCGCCCCTTGATGTTGCGTCTGGGGCTGCGCACGACCGAACCCAAGGTCACCGATCATCTGCTCAAGCGGAAGATCGAACGTCGTTGGCGTGCCCGCGTCACAGTCGAACCCAAGAGCCTCGGCTCGCGCGTCGTCGCCATCCGCACGTGCTACCAGGGGCTGCTCGAGTCGAGCCCCGCCCTGGCCGGTAAGCTCTACGTGGAGCAGGCAGGCGATGGCGCGCGCATCACCCGGGGTCCAAAGCATCCGCAGCTGCGAGACTGCGTGACCAAGAGCCTCGGCACTGTGCTCAAACAGCGTAAGATTTCAACCGCCACGGTCTCGTTCGCGCCGCGCTAGCGACAAGCTGATCAACGCCGAATCGTGAGTGACGCGATGCGGATTTTTCCCGCCTCACCCGATACGCCAACTCCGACAAGTCCGCGTTCGACCCCACCGAACCCGGGACACGACAGCACGTTGCGACCGTTGACCGTCGCGCTCACGGCCGGGCCCGCGTTGAACACAATGTCGACAAACGCATTGGCAGGGCTGAGCTCGCCAGGATCGATGCGCTGGCCGTCGCACGTGCCGATCAGCTCCAGGTCGCCCTCGCTGACCCGATAGATAACGACCTCCTGACCCGCGTGGAACAGGGCGAAGGAATAGTTGGCCGCGTCCCGAAACGAAAACATGATGGCGAGCCCGCCGGCGTCAACGCGTCCGCGCACCGTCGCCGACAGCTCGACGAACTCGGGACCAGCAACCACAGCCCACTGGGACGGAACGGTCCCGATGCTGCTCGTCGAGTCGATGATGTACTCCGCCGCGCCACCGATACCGTCGGGATCGATACTGTTCTGCGTCGGATCGCGCGGAACCACCTGCTGGAATAGCACGGGCGCGGTGAAACTCGTGACGACATCGCTGGTAAACGGCCCGATCAAGTCTGGGCGGAAGATCCATGCGTCGTCCAGAAGCTCGCCGGCCGCGTTCTTGCCGCCGACGATGAGCACACTGCCGTCGTCAACCCGCACTGCCACGTGCTCGGTGCGGTGGACGACCGCGCCACCGTTCATCGGAACGCCCATTACGGTAGAAAAGCGGCCCTCGTTGGGCGAATACAACAACGCCTCTGCTGGCCCCGCCGCATCGAGTCCGCCGAGCACCAGCACTCGCCCATCCTCGAGAGATGTGAGGGTGGCGCCGCTGCGAGCCGCGGGGGCGTCAGCGACTGGCGCAACGCCTCCCGTGAACGGCGGTAATACACCAGCGTTCGTGGACGCCAGCGCCCCGGGCGATGAGAACGCGACCAACGTGGAGTCCGAAGCGAGCCTGCTCGGGATGCCGCTGAGGTTAGCGATAGTCTCGTTGGCCTGGCCGCCATCCGGATCGATGCGCTCGGCGTCTGCCACAGCCGTGCCGGCGCCATCGACGCCCCCGACCAGGACGACCCGACCGTTCGCCTCGCGCACCGCGTGACCACCGATTCGAGGGATGGTGAGCGCCGGTCCGTCTGTGACTTCTTCGGTAGTGACGTTGATGATCGTCGACGTCAACAACTCCGAGCCGGCCGTGCATGCCCCCGCCGCATCCACCGGCCAGCAACCACCGACCAGGAGCACCTGATCGTTACTCAGGGCGACGGCAGCATGATGCGCACGAGATGTGGTGAGAAAGCGCGCCGCGACGAACCCGGGCGACTCCCCATCGGCCACGTACAGCTGCCACGCGGGTTCGGGTCCTCCCGCGAGCACAGCGCGCCCATCGGGAAGCGCCGTGAACGTCGCGCCACGCAGCCCCACGTCGACCGCCCCGTAGACGTCCTCGCTGAGCTCAGTGAAGGTGCCGCTGCGCGGATCGTAGTGCTCCGCCGAGTCCACCGGCATGTCGCTCGATTCAAAGCCGCCGACGATGACGATCCCATCGCCCACGGCGGCCGCCAACGCGCCATAGCGCGCGTTGATGGGAGCGCTACTGGGACATACGCCTCGCGGCGGCGCCATGAACACGCTGAGTTCGTCCCCGTCCTCCAGATCTTCGATGCGAAAACTCGATGTCCTACCGATGGTGCGCAACGCACCACCGGCACCGAGGACTTCGACGTTGAGTACACGAGTTCCAACGGGGAACGATGAGATGTTGAAGTCCTCGCCGGCTGCGACATTGCGACTGATCGCGAAACGCTCATCGGGCGGAAAATCGCCGAGGGCTGTAACAAACAACGTCCGCGCATCCGCGGGAGCGCCGCAAGCGGGATCAACATTGGGCACGATACGCCGCAGACGGAGAGATCGGGTCTCCCCGTTGCCGCAGGCCGCCATCAGGCTGGACACCAATACAGCCACGATGACGCGGAGTTCTGACCTTGACGAGGTCTTGGGCACGGGCGCGAGCACGCTTGGTACATGGTACACTCAGTCGTCGATGAACGAACTGCCGACGACGTTCGGCAAGTATTTCCTGAGCGAAAAGCTTGCTACCGGCGGTATGGCCGAGATCTACTTGGCCAAGCTGATCGGCCCGGGCGGGTTCGAAAAGCGGCTGATCATCAAGCAGATCTTGCCGCAGTTCTCGGGCCAGCCGGAGTTCGTCGACCTGTTCGTGACGGAAGCCAAGACCCTGGTCTCGCTGACTCACGGCAACATCGTCCCCGTCTACGAGCTAGGTGTGGTCGACGGCACATACTTCATCGCCATGGAGTACATCGATGGGCCGACCCTGGAGGCGTTCACCGATGGGGTAGCCGACAACGACGAGATCCTGGAGCCGAGCACCGCCGCGTTCATCTGTGCCGAGTTTCTCAAGGGGCTCGACTACGCCCACCGCAAGGGTGAAGGCGTCATCCACCGGGACTTATCTCCACGCAACGTAATGATCTCCCGCGACGGCGAGGTCAAGCTGGTGGACTTCGGTATCGCAGTGGTCGTCGACCAACAGCGCGACACCATCGAGCACGAACCGAGCGGACCGCCGGCCGGATCGTATCCGTACATGTCTCCCGAGCAAGTGCGTCGCATGCCACTCACTGGCCAGACCGACCTGTTCTCCGCCGGCGTTCTGCTGTGGGAGATGCTCACAGGCGAGCAGCTATTCCGCCGCGACACTGCCGAAGCGACCCTGGAAGCCGTCGCGGACGCCGAGATTGTTTCACCGGCCTCCATCAATCCCAAGGTGCCACCGCAACTGGACGTGATTTGTTTGCGTGCCCTTCAGCGCAACGAAGCCGACCGTTTCGCCACGGCAGTTGAGTTTTCGACGGCGCTCAATCGCTACCTGTACTCCAGGGAAGCCCACGAGACCGCGGCTAAGCTGTCGAAGCTGGTGGCCAGGCACTGCCCGCCCATCGTCCGGCGCGCGCCAGGGGAACAGTCTGAGCCCGGCAGCGAACCTCGTGCGGCAGCAGAGCCAGGCGTCGACCACACAAAACCCATCGATCGCAGCAAGCCCATCGATGGCACCAAGCCTATCGATCGCACCAAGCCCGTCGATCGCACTAAGCCTATTGAACGCGCCGGGTCAGCTACCGGGAAACGCAGGGCCAAAACCGCAACGTTTGCCACCCACGTCAACTTCGAGGACGTACTGGCCAAGGCGACGCCACTATTCCCGATTCAAGCGATCGACGACCTCGAGGCGCAGATCGCGCGAGACCGGGAAAAGAAAGAGCCCGCTGAGCAGCCGCCGCCCGTGACCAGAGCGACCGCGCCGAGCAGTGACGACGAGGACAAGGCGGGGCAGACCGCCGCCATGGAGACGGTGCCGCCGTCGTCGGACCGACTGTGGCGCAACATCGCGATCGTCTCTGTTATCACCTCTATCTCCGTGGTCGCCTTCTTCATGACTCGCGGCGACGGACGTAACGGCACGCCGGAGCAACGGCCGGATGCGCGTCGGGTCGTGCTGACAGTGGCGGACGCCGGCATCATCGCCGACGCCGCAGCACCAGCCGCGCGAATCGATGCAGCGCCCATCGACGCTGCCGCCGTCGTCGATGCCCGGACGAAGGTGCGACGGAAAGTAGACGCTCGCCGCATTATCGTCCGCCGTCGCGTCGATGCCGCCGTGAGAGCACCGCGCACATTTGGCAAACTCAGAGTCGGCGCGAATCCGTGGGCCGAGGTCTACATCGGCAGGCGAAAACTAGGTCGCACGCCCAACACGTGGACCGTCCCGGTGGGCAAACACACCGTGCTGGTCAAATTCCCAGTCCCGGGACGCGAACAGACGCGTCGCTTCAAAGTGACCATCCGCAAAGACGCTGAGACGTCCCTGGGCGTCATCGACTTCACTAAGCCCCAGTAGCTGCCGACTATGGGCAGCCGGCGGCTATGGGCAGCCGCCGAATTCACACGGGCGCACATCGAACACTGGTGAAATGGGCGTGTCCCGGGAAAGCAGCCACGCGGTTCCCACCGCCGTAGCCGCGACACTGGCGCCTATCCACAACCATGAACTCTGCCACCAGCGTTTTGTCGGCGGTTTCGTGGTCCCATTGCTGCTCCCTTTGTGCTCCTCTACCAGGCGCAGGTCCGCGAGTAGGGTCAGCGCGAATCGGGGCGCGCTCAAGCTTGCCATGGTCACGCGCCACAACTCGCGTACCGCCGCTCCGATGCCTTCGGTCTTTGGGTAGCGCAGCTCGACCACGCGCCCACAGCGGACGGGCAAACCGGCACAGGCCTGGCCAAGCAACGCCGGCGAGCCACGCCGCCAAACGCTGGCAACGAACAGCATCGTGTCGAGCTCGGCGTATCGCACCACGCCGGAAACGGCTACACGCGCGTCCTTTTCACCAGTACCGATGGCAACGCTCTTCTCTCCCGCGAACGTAGCAGCAGCGGCAGGATCATAGCTGAGCCCCAGCGACACGCGATCCGTCTGCGCGGCGACAACGAACACCTGACCGCGGCTGCGATACCGCTCCGCTCGCGCGACAACGATGTGTTGGCCAACTGACATGGACACAGTCGTCTTCCCCACCGGAACCGGCTTGCCGTCTACTTCGATAACTACTCTCTGCCCTACCCGGCCACCAGGCAGGTTGACGTCGACTCGCACCGAGAGCGTCGGTGGTTTGCTACCAACGGCCGCTGTGTAGGCTGCGACAACATCCGGCGCAAACTCAGCCACGGTTGGAACGCGCGTGGGATTGAGCGTCGCCGCCAGACGAAACAGAACCGCTGCTTCGTCCGGCCGCTTGAGGTGATGGCGCACCACGGCGAGGCGCAGACTGATCTGTCCATAGAGTTCCACGCCGCCTGCGAGGTCGAGCAGTTTTTCTGCGCTCGCGCGAGCTGCGGCCAAACGAGCCTCGGCGAACTGCACCTCGACTCCGAGATACGCGCGCCAACCTTCGTTCATCAGCTGCCGTGCGCGCCGAAACGCAACCAATCGTTGTGCCGGCACTGCGCGCGCCCGGAGCCGCGCCCTGGCAACAGCAAAAGAATCGGACACGAGGGTAGTCGCGGAACCCGCTGCATTAGCTAGCTCTGCTGCGACCTGCGCTTTACTCACTGGGGCCGATGGCCACGCGTGGACGACAACGCCTACGCGTTTTTGCGCGCGCGCATGCGTCGCTGTTCCGGCGAGGATTCCCGCGAACGCGACGACCGTGATTGCTCGTAGGGTCGACGTCACCCGACATCGATGATACCCGCACCGACGAGTGTGTCCAAAACGCGCCTATGCGCTCACTCTACGCGACACGCCCCTGTCGGTAACTCACCTCACGGACCAAAAGAGGTCCAATAATTTCACTTGCTTATCGTTTGACCCGGGGGCAACTGCCAGCCAGAATTAATGGTGGTAGATGTCTAGCGATCGAGATGGCTCTTTCCCAAAGCGGTTTGGAAAGTACCTACTCATCGACCGAGTGGCGGAAGGTGGGATGGCCGAGATCTATCTCGCGCTCGAGGAAATGCCCCACGCGGGCCGACGTTTCGTCACCATCAAACGCATTCGCTCGGAGTTCGCTCGCGATCCAGACTACGTCGAGTTCTTCCTGACGGAGGGGCGCATATCGCTCAAGTGCGCTCACCCGAACCTGCCGCAGGTGTTCGAACTGGGCCAGGTCGACGGTTCGTTCTACCTGGCGATGGAGTACATCCGTGGCCACACGTTGCTCGACTTGCTGCGTGCGTCGCTCCGGGCGCAGCAGTTGCCATCGCTCAACGCGATGCTGCTCATCGCACTCCAGGTAGCCGCGGCATTGGAGCACGTACACGGCCTGCGCGATGTAGATGGCGCGCCTCTGGAAGTCATTCACCGGGATGTCACGCCCCAGAACATCATGATCACCGCGGACGGTTCGGTGAAACTGATCGACTTCGGCATCGTGCGGTCGACAGTGCAAACCCACAAGACCCAGACCGGTATCGTCAAAGGCAAGTTCGCGTACATGGCGCCAGAGCAACTGAATGGCCGACGTGACATGAACCAGCGCGCCGACCTATTCGCCCTTGGCATCGTGATGTGGGAGACGCTGGCAGTGCGTCCGTTGTTCCGGCGTCGCGTCGATTTCGACACCATCGAAGCCGTGCGCGCATGCGAGGTTCCAGAGATCACCGGCCTGCGCAGCGATATTCCGGACGCCGTGTTCGAGGTGGTCCGCGTCGCCCTGAGGCGCAAACCAGAAAAGCGCTACCAGAGCGCCACAGATATGCTCACAGCCATTGAGTCGGTCGCCCGAAGCTGCGGACTCATGCCGTCGAGAACCGACCTGCGCAAGGAGATGGACGCATTGTGCGGCACCCCGGACCTGCCGCAGATTCCCAGCGATGGTGAGTTCGGCGAATCGCCATCGAGCCGATTCGCGGTCGGTTCCGAGGCTGATGCGGAGACGCCGGCACCCGAGGTGGAGCCGCCAGCCATCCATACATTGCCGCGACCTTCGCCAAAATCGGGCATTCTCCGCGATCCCTTGCTACTCTATTTCTTGCGTAAAGCCGGGGTCCGATTCGCCGACGCCCCTGCCCGCGCACCAAGTAGCAATGCAAAGGCCGCTGGAGAGTAAGCACCACCACCTCACGACCGCAGGGTTGTCGTGTGCGCTCGTCGCAGCGCTGGCCGCGGGGTCGGGCAGCTGTGGCAAGACAGCGCGCCAGGACGGACTGACGGGCGGCGTGGCTCACGCGTCTACCAAGAAGAACAACCTGCGCAGCGGCAAACTCGCGGGCAGTTGGCGCTGGTCTCACCTGAGCGACAAGAAGAGCGTGCGCCGGGTGGAGCTCGAAAAATGGGTCCTCAGCCACACCGGCAACGATCAAGTACGGGGCCACTACGACCGCGAGGTCACGTTCATGTCCCTGGACGGGGTTCCGTTCCAGTGCAGCCAGTCACTACGCTACCGGCTCACTACGCGCTATTCCCTCCACGGAACCTACGATCAGGGCAAGCTGAACCTGAAAGAGGTCAAATACCAGAGCTCCAATTCGCCGTGTGATACCGGTCAGCGCAAACTGAGCAGCTACGGCGGTGACGTGAAAGGCGACGCCCTGGTGCTGACCTGGGCCGGCGGCTCGCAAACCCTCACGCGCGCCAGCACCGAGATTTCCCCACCGAGCAGGGCCAAAGGCGAAGCCAAAGCGACCACGAGCGGCACCTGGCGCTGGCAGAATCGGCGCAAGCGCACGACCGACACGGAAGTCCGAGTCGAGTCCGAAGAGTGGAAACTGACCGAGAACCGCGCCGGCACCATCACCGGCTTGTACGAGCGCTCGGTGACCGTGTTCACCCAGAACGGCAAGACCTACGCCTGCAACGGCAATACGTTTTATAAGTACAAAGACACGTACACCGTCCGCGGAAGTCGGAACGGGACGAAGATCATCCTCAGCGAGATCAACAGCATCCCGGCACAGTCCGAGTGCATCGCCCATAAGAAGCGCCACCTGGACGCAGCCACGGGCACCCTCAAGGGTGACTTCCTGGTGCTCGAATGGCGCGGCAAGCACAAGCAGATTCTCCACCGCTGAACGCCCGAGCCGCTGAGCGCCTGACGCTGGGCGCGTTAGCGAAAGTGCAACTCGAGCCGACGCCGACCGTCCGGACCGCGCGGTTTGACCACGATACGCGTGTACGACGGGGCCAACTTGGCCAGAGCAGCCGCCGCGGCCTTCGCCCTGCGCCGAGCCCGTTGCATGCTGTCGCCGTAGGACAACCCATACTCCGCGGCGACAACCACTTCGATAACGCCAGGGGTCAGGCGGCGGAGCAGCGGCGCAGCCAGGCGCAGATAGAAAGCGCCTGCGCGTGACACCGCCCTATCCCCCGCCGTAAACGTGATGCGTTGGGCGAACGTGATGGTGCGCTGTTTCGGCCGAAGTACCAGGCGTGCCGCCGGTCGATCGGGGCAACCATCCCAGTCGCGCACGCCGTTCCACACCTCGCGCTTGGTCTTGCAACGATCTTTCGCGTCGGGAATCCCGTCGGCGTCGCCGTCAGGCGCCGGACAGCCCTTGAGAATGGCGCGGCCATAACGCCGTTTGCATTGGTCCGAGCGGTCGGGCACGCCGTCGCGATCCAGGTCTGTGTCCGGGCAGCCCGCGTTGCCAATGGGGCCAGCCTGGCGCGGACACCGATCCTTGTCGTCGGTGACCTGGTCGCCGTCACTGTCTTTGGGCGGACAGCCATGTGGATCCACGCCCGGCTGGGTCGGGCACCGATCGGCGGGGCCTCTGATGCCGTCGCCGTCAGGATCCGCCGGGCTTTGATCAGCGGCCGCCGGAGCGACCACGCACAGGAGCAGCGCCGCGCTTATGGAAGCGGCTTGTAGAGCCGAGCGAAATACTCGGCGACCATGCGCTGGGCGGAAAACTGCCACCGAGACATGCTGATGCTGTTCGCCATCATGGTCAACCACACATGGCGATTGTCGTAGTACCTGGGCATGACTTCGTTGGCCAAAACCGTGTACAGCGCCGCCGCATCGCGGGTATCGCGATCTTCGTCGCTAAAATCCGGTGCGTCGGCCGTGTGAGCCTCGCCAATCTGCCAGCCGGTCTCGCCATGCCGGCAGCCCTCGGGCCACCAGCCATCGAGAATGCTCAAATTGAGCACACCGTTCATGGCGGCCTTCATGCCGGAGGTGCCTGACGCCTCTTTGGGCGGGCGGGGATTGTTGAGCCAAACGTCGCAGCCGCGAGTGAGCAGTGCGCCGAGTTCCATCTCGTAATTCTCCAGGAACACGACATTCTTCGGCCAGCGCCGAGACGCGCGGACGAGGTTCGACACCAGCTGCTTGCCCTCGTGGTCCGCCGGATGAGCTTTGCCCGAGAACACCAGCTGCAGTTGATCGTCGGCGAACATGAGTTCGAGCTGTTTCTCATCGGAGAAGATCAGGTCGGCGCGTTTGTAGGTCGCCGCTCGCCGAGCGAAGCCGACCAGGAGCCGATCGCGACGCAGTCGCACGCCGTTACGCTTCTCGATGGACACGAGCAGCTCTTCTTTAAGTTGCTGATGGCGCTCCCACAAGGCTGACGTATCGGCGCCGGCCGCCGCGACGCTCGCGTCCTGCCAGGTCGGCACGTGCACGCCGTTGGTGATACCAGCGATGGGCGCGCCATCGGTCACGTGCTTCCACATGTCCCGCGCAGTCTCTCCATGGAGCTGGGCCACGGCGTTGGCCGCTCGCGACAAGCGCAGTCCTGCTTCGGTCATGGAGAACGGCGAACCGCCAAGACAGCGCAGCTGCTCGTCGCTCAACGTAAGCGCGGCGCCCATGCGTCGGAGGAACTCGATGTCGTGAAGTTCGTTGCCAGCGGCCACGGGTGTGTGGGTCGTGAACACGACCTGCCTGCGCACGCTCTTGAGAGCGTCCTCGAAGCTTGCGCCAGTTCCAAGGGCGTTGGACAACAGCTCGAGGCCGGCGAACACCGCGTGGCCCTCGTTGAAGTGATAGACGTCGACCTGTTCGTTGAGTGCATCGAGCAAGCGCAAGCCGCCAACACCGAGCACGATTTCCTGGGCGACGCGATCCTCTTCGCCGCCGCCATACAGCCGGCGCGTAATCCACCGGTCGTGCTCTTGGGTTGGCTCCAAAAGGTAAAGCTTTGCTTTAAGAAAGCGTTCGACAACATATGCGCGGCAAGGAACCTGGCGCCCGCCGACTTCGACTTCTATCTCTACGTCCAGCGCGCGCAATGCTTCGCGCGACGTCTTGCGATACTCGTCAACGGGCTCGCCCTCAGCGCTGACGAACTGGTTCACGTAGCCTTCGTCCCACAGCAGTCCGATACCAACCATGGGCGCGGTCAGATCGCCGGCAGCCTTCATCACGTCTCCGGCGAGCACACCGAGGCCGCCGGAGTAGATGGGCAAGCTCGGGTGCAGGCCATACTCCATGCAGAAGTAGGCGACTTTGGGGGAGTCGTCGCCGGGCTTCCAGTCCTTGAGAGCGGTCGATTCAACAGTCATCGCCGCATGCGACTTCAAGATTTATGCCTGGAACACTCAGGGCTGATTGAGCCGCAGGATGAACAGGCCGCGGTGGGTATCTACGACGTAGATGAGACCGGAAACCTCGTCATATTCCACGCCGATAGCGCCCTCGTAGAAATTGGAGCCATAGTCGGGACCGATGCCGCCTGGGCCCGGCCAGGTTAGGTAATGTGCAATTTCGACCGGTTGAGTCGGGTCTGAAAGGTCAAGCACGCGGAATCCGTCCTGGTAGTAGGTCACGAACGCCAGGTCGCCGACAGCCATGATGTTGTGAACTGAGACGTGTCGTCGCGTCTGAAACGAGCCGATCTCGTCGAGAAAAGCAACGCTGTTGGGGTCGACGTCGACGATGCGGACATGGGCATCGAAGTCCTCGTCGCCGTGGACAGAAATCTTCCTACCGCCTGCGCTGGTGACCCAATTGGAGTGGCTGGTGCGCCGCTCGTATGAATCGAACGTTCCAACCACGCTTGGGCTGCTCGGGTTGGTCGCATCCAGCAGCACCATGCCGATGCCCCAATAGTTGAGGTAGGCGATCTGGTTCTCGACGTACAGATCATGCACGAACCCCGCGCCCAAACTAACGCTCGGGTGAATGTACGAGCCGAGCTTGACGGGCGCGCGTGGATCCGCGACGGCGAAGATCTCGATGCCGCCGCTGTCGTTGTTCGCCAGGTATGCAGTCGTGCCCTCGATGAAGATCGTGTGCACGTTGACCCGGTTCTCCCCGAGCGGGAGGAACGGAAACGTCGTGACCTCGACCGGGTTCGCCGGGTCGCTGACATCGATGGACACGGCGCCGCGAACGTTGGACGCGACCAGCGCGTAGGTCTTGCCGTCGATTCCCTCGACGATTTTGACGTCGTTATATATCTCAGCGTCCTCGACCATCACTGGCGCATGACCAAGTTCCTGTGGGCTGCTCGGCGTGCTGACATCCACGATGCGCATGCCGTCGCCGAAGCGCACGACGTAAGCGATGTCGTCCTTGACCCGTACGTTGGCGGTAATCTCCTCGGTCGGCCACGGAGTCGCGCTGCCGCCGTCGTAGTGGGCAACCAGAGTCATGTTGCTGACGACCGGTTCTCCGGTTTCAGTGACCGGGTAGGCATCAACAGCGCCTTCGCTGCAGTCTTCGTCACGACAGGTGGCGAAGAAGCCGCTGACGGAGTCGTCGGAATTGACGCGACACAGCAACAACGCGTAGACCCGGTTTCCCTGGTTGCCCACCCACTCTCGGCGCATGAGAATCGACGTCGGTGTCACCGATACCTGGTCGAGGACGTTGCCGAACAGGCGTACGTCGTAGGCTAGCGCGCCCTGCCCCTCAGCGACCCGCATGGCCGTGGCGAACTCACCAAAACCGGGAAGCGCCATGTCCAGGTGCCAAACGCCAACCAGTTCCACCGCGTCGAGGTTTGGTGGCGCAGTGCAACCGGCGCCGCTGAAATCGTCGACAGAGGAGTACGGCCCCGACGGAGTGAACGCGTCGACACTGGCGTCCGCGTTACCGGCTACACCACCGTCGTCGCCACAACCCATACCAGTAAGACAAACACCGACGAGGAGCGCGAGTAGGTTGTGACGAAAATGACGCATAGCAGTACGCGTCGGTAACCGACGGCAAACAGAGCGTAGCGCGAACCGTAGTGCGCCTGTCGGTGACGAAGCTGACAGTTGCTCTCCCGTTTCGCGTAACCGAGATCGCCTTTTTCTTGGGACCTTCTCAAATGGACGCTAAAGTTATACACGTGGCGAAATTCGGGCAGATTGCAGGTTTCCTAACTGCAGCCGTTTTGGTGGTACTACCGGCGTCTGCAGGCGCGAATACGACCACCACAGCCCCCGCCCCCAAGTCCAAGTCCAAGTCCAACTCGTCCGCCAATGTCCTGGCGAAGAGCAAGCTGCCCCCGGTTATCACTTTGGCGCGGCAGCGTCTTTCGAGTGACATCGACCGCATCTCGCGGGCACCTCACCTGCGCAGGGGCAAGACCGCCGTCTACATCGTTGATGCAAAGTCGGGCGAACAGCTCTACGGCGTGCACGAACACGAGGGCATGAACCCGGCGTCGAACGTGAAACTCGTCGCCACCGCCACAGCCCTGGACGTGCTCGGTCCCAAGTGGACCTATCAGACGAGCGTCTACGGACCGACCCCAGATCAAGACGGAGTGGTCAAAGGCGACCTCTACCTTTACGGCGACCACGATGGTTCGTTGACGCCCAGCGCCGTCGAAGGCCTCGCTCAGCGCGTCGCCGCCAGCGGGATCAAGCGCATCGAAGGCAACGTGTTGTTCGGCAGCGGCAATCGCGACGCGATCGCATGGCCGTGGACATACATAAACATCCAGGGCGGCGCGACAGTCAACGACCCGCCCATCGTCAGCGTCTACCCCAAGTGCGATTTGGTGCGCGTCATCGTTCAGGCAAAGACGAGCTGGCATCGCAATGCGTGGGCATTCACCAAACGTCCGCGCGTCGTCGTCGACCCGGACGGCCGCAAGCGGATCGAGATTACCGTTGTCGGCGCGATCCGAGTCCGCCGCAAACAACAACTCAAGCGCTGGATCCCCATGCGCTCGCGCTACACCGCCTCCGTCTTGCGCACAGCGCTGATGGAATGGGGTGTCGATGTCACCGGCCAGGCCGAACAGATGTCCTTCGAGAAATACGTACGCGGCTCCGTGCTCGACCATGACTTCTTGCCCGTCGAACTGTCGAGCCATACGTCAGCGCCCCTGTCCCAGCTCGTGTCGAAGATCAATAAGTACAGCGACAACATTCTGGCGGACAAGGTGACCATGGCCATCGGTCGCAAGATGTTCGGCGGCAGTGCGCGGCTGGACAAAGGCACCAAAGCCATGTCCCAGTGGCTCAGCAAACACACCACCGAAGACACGACACCGGTCGTACTCGACACCGGCTCAGGTCTGTCCTACAAAACGCGCATCTCAGCCCGTCAGATCGTCGGCACCCTGCGCTCCGCCGCTGGCTACGACGACACGAAGCCGAGCAAGCACACCGAGCTGTTCCGCAAGTCACTCTCCGTCGCGGGCAAAGACGGCACCCTGCGCCGACGCTTCCGCGGCACCACCGTCCGCGGCAAACTCCAGGGCAAGACCGGCACCCTGTCCAGCGTCATCGCCCTCTCCGGCTTCCTCCACGGCCCCAACGACCGGGTCCTGGCCTTCTCCATCGTCACCAACGGAACCCGCCGCCACCTGCGCTGGGGAGTCCGCCTAAACCACGACAAGATAGTCCACGCAATGCACCGCTACCTGGGGTCAGGCTCCCATGTCCTAGCTGCGCGAAGTCGTTGACGTTTTAGACCGTACCGCGAAAACCCGTCATTCAGTTTTCGCGAAGCTGGTTCTTACTCTTTGTCCGCGTGCTCGGCGGCGAGAGATTCGAGGATGTTTGCATCTTCTAGAGTCGTCGTGTCGCTGTGACTCTTTTGTCCGGCGGCAATCTCACGCAGCAGTCTGCGCATGATCTTGCCCGAACGCGTCTTGGGTAGAGATTCGGTAAAGCGGATGTCCGCCGGTCTGGCGATGGCGCCGATTTGCTCGACGACGTGCTGCCGCAACTCCACCGCCAGGTCGTGACCGGCCTCGATGCCTTTGATCGGTGTGACGAACGCGGCGATGGCCTGCCCTTTGAGCTCGTCGGGACGGCCAACAACAGCGGCCTCGGTGACCTTCTCGTGGGACACGATGGCGCTTTCGATCTCCATAGTGCTGAGACGGTGCCCAGACACGTTGATCACATCATCGACGCGCCCCATCACCCAGTAGTAACCATCCTGGTCGCAGCGCGCGCCGTCGCCGGCGAAGTACATACCGTCGATTTCACCGAAGTACGTTTTCACGTAGCGGTCGTGATCGCCGTATAGCGAGCGCAGCATGTGCGGCCATGGCTTCTTGATCACGAGGAAGCCGCCCTCGTTGGGACCACAGCTCTTGCCATCGCGGGTCACGATATCGACAGCAACGCCGGGCAGCGGCTTGGTGCACGACCCGGGTTTGGTCGGCGTCGCTCCGGGCAACGGCGACAACATGATGCCGCCAGTCTCGGTCTGCCACCAGGTATCGACGATGGGACAGCGCTCGTCGCCGATGGTCTCGTGGTACCACATCCACGCCTCTGGATTGATCGGTTCACCAACGGTGCCGAGCAAGCGCAGGCTGCTCAGGTCGTGCTTGTTGGGCCACTCATCGCCCCACCGCTGAAACGCGCGGATGGCCGTGGGAGCGGTGTAGAAGATGCTAACGCCCCACTTCTCGACCAGGTCCCAGAACCGGTCAGGCTCGGGATGATTCGGCGCGCCCTCGTACATCACGCTCGTCGCGCCATTGGCCAACGGGCCGTAGACGACATACGAATGCCCGGTGATCCAACCGACATCTGCCGTACACCAATAAGTGTCGTTCTCTTGAAGGTCGAACACCATGCGTGACGTGTACATCGTGCCAACCATGTAGCCGCCGGTGGTGTGCATGATGCCTTTGGGCTTACCAGTCGTGCCGCTCGTGTACAGGATGAACAACGGATGCTCGGAGTCGAGCGCCGGCGCTTCGTGAACAGGCGACGCGTGAGTCATCAGGTCCGAGTACCAGCGATCGCGCCCCTCGACCCATTCGACCTCGTTGCCGCAGCGCTTGACCACGATGATCGTGTCGAGGGCGACCTCTTTGGCCGCGGCGTCGACGCTGGCCTTGAGCGGAACCACGTCGCCTCGGCGCCAACCACCGTCCGCAGTGATGACGCACTTGATCCCAGCATCGCGGATGCGATCCACCAACGCCTGGGACGAGAACCCGCCAAAGATCACCGAATGAACGGCGCCGATGCGGGCGCACGCCAGCATCGCAATGGCCGCTTCCGGAATCATCGGCAGGTACAGGGCAACGCGGTCGCCCTCTTTGACACCGACGTTGATGAGAGCGTTGGCGAACTGGCACACCTCGCGATGAAGCTGCTGGTAAGTGTAGACGCGGGTATCACCGGGCTCACCTTCCCAGATCAGCGCGGCCTTGTTACGGCGCGACGTGTTCAGGTGCCGGTCCAAACAGTTGTAGCTGATGTTCGTCTTGCCGCCGACGAACCACTTGGCATCGGGGAACCCGCCATCGACCACCTTTGACCATGGCTCCATCCAGTGCATCTCGCTGGCGATGTCGCCCCAGAACCCCTCGGGGTCTTCGTCGGCTCGCGCGCGCAGACGCTCGTACTCTTCCATGGCTCCGACCCGGGCCTTCGCCGAAAACTCGGCAGGCGGATCAAAGAGACGGTTCTCTTGCAGGATGGACTCGATGCTGGACTCTTTGGACACTACTTCTCTCCACGTATGGTTGGGAAAATCCCGATTAGGGAGCCAACGCCACCGACCCGGGGGCCAGCAGGTCTGCGCCACTCGCGACCTTGCCAAGCTGCACGAACTCAGCGGGTCCGTCGTTGATGGGCGTCAACAGCGCGCCGAAGACGAGACTGGGTGCGCCACCGCCCTTAGGGCGAACGATCTTGGTGACCGCGGCAAGGGACCAACCGACGTCGTGCGACAGAGCCACCGCTGTTGCCACCGCTTCGGCGTGCCACAGGATGCTGCCCGTGCCTTCCATGTTGGTGCGCACGAGCTGAACCAGATCCTTGGGCTGAGCGAGCAGCTCGCTGTTCTTCTTCTTGGTTCGCCTGGCTTCCCAGACTGCGCGATCAACGCCCATGACGACCACCTCGGCTACGCGATCCAGAGAGCGCAATGCCGTGCCACCCCGAATACGTTCGCGCGGCGCGATAGCCAGACCGTAGATGGCGTTGACACCCTGCACGTCGACCGTGCGCCGCACCTTGAACGTCGTGCCTTCGACTGTGACTGCCGTCAGCTTGCTCGGGTGGTTACCAGCGACCAGCGACAGATCCGTGTCGCCGCTGAGCACCCACAGTTCGTCACCCTTCGGGGTGAACTTCAAATCGCGAACGACTGGTACACGCTCGGTCGGAAACAAGCCGAGGCGCTTGGTGACCTTCGGCTGGGTCGGCATGGAGATGTCGATGCCAATGAGCTCGTTGCTGGTCGGCAGCAAGAGGACGATGAGCTTGCCGTTAGGATGCATGGCGGCAGCGACTGGCGCCTCCACGTTCTTGGGCAGTGTCCAAGCATCGTAGGGCGCCGGATTGCGCGCCGTGGACAGATCCAAAAGGGTCATGCTGCGTTTGCCCATGACCGCGGCAATCTTCGCGCGGCGCGCCATCAGAATGCTGCTGGCGTTTTTCATCTGCAGCTTCGTGTGGTGCACCAACTTCGGGCCGCCGCTCGCAGTAACGGCGACGACGCCAATCCACGGCTTGCCACCACCGTCGTCAACGGCGAACAACCCGGTTTGACCATTGCCCGTGATCGCGGCGCCCTTGGCGTTGGCGATGCCGAGCCCCGCCTGGCGAGTGGGCTCCCGCCCAGCCGCTACACGCAGAACGTGAACCGTCGGAGCGTTAGGCTGCACGACGAAGTGGTACCGCCGCACCTTGATGTGCTTCTCACTGGCGCCCGCGCGATGAGACACACGAACCTTTACCTTGCCCGTCGACACCCCCGGCGGGATGCGGGTGATGATCGCACCGTCGCCCATGCGAGCGATGGGATCCGCGGGCCTGGAGCCGATCATGATCGTCGGCTGGCGACCGAACATGCTGCCCTGGATCAGCAACAGTTCCCCGACCACGTACACACCATCCGAGTCCCCGGTGGGCAGCGCGCCCTTGTCGGGAACCGAAATGTCGCCGAGGTCGACGATGCGTTTGATGACGGGCTTACCGGCTGCTTCGCCGATTTGACTCGTGGGAACGATTTGCGTCGCGGAGCCTCCGCACCCCAACGCCACCAGGACCCCACCTAAGAATGCCGTTCTGACCAAGTGCCGCATGGCGCGGAGTATACGCGCTTAGTCGCCGGCTACGAGGGCTACGGCATCGATTTCGACGAGTACATCCTTGGGTAGGCGCGATACTTCCACGGTCGCCCGAGCCGGCGGATCGCTCGGGAATCGCTCCCCATACACCCCGTTGACCACGGAGAAGTCGTTCATGTCCGCGAGGAAGATGGTCGTTTTGACGACAGACGCGAAGCTGGCGCCTCCCGCGGCCAACACCGCCGCCAGATTGTCCATCACCCGCCGGGTCTGAGTGGCGACATCGCCTTCGCCGACCAGTGATCCAGAACTGGGGTCGAGCGCGATCTGCCCCGAGCAAAACAGGAAGTCACCGGCGCGCACCGCCTGGGAATAGGGACCGATGGCGCCCGGCGCCGAGTCCGTAGACACAATCTGTTTGTCGATATTGGCCATGCCGCCGTTTACCACGTCGTGCCAGAGGAGTGTCGCGGTGAAAAGCTGCCACGTGTCGAACAGTGAGTCGGCTGCCCACCACAGGTGTGAAGACACGGTCACGACTTTCGGTTCACTGAACCCGCAACTACGCGTAGGCCAACGGATCCGGAGTAACGGCACAGCGCTTGCTCAAGGGAGAGCTGTCCTTCAACTACTTTGGAGATTGTTTATGAAGAAACATTTCGTGATCGCACTTGGCCTCAGCTCACTCTTGGCATCCTCTACCGCGCTCGCCCAAGAAGCATCCGTGACCGACGAAGAACCCTCGGTCTCTAGCTTCGCAACCATGGACCGCGGCGATGCCAGCACCAAGCTCGGACTAAACGCGAGCATGACCTTCCTCGACTCTGACCAGTCGACCTCAGCCTTGCGCTTCGACCTGCACGGACAGTACGTGCACAAGAAGGGCTTCGGCGTCTACGGTTCTCTGCCCATCACCCACTACAGTGCGGACGGCAACCCAACCGGCGGTGGCTCGGACTTCAGTGAGATGGCACTGGGCAACCTCGAGGTTGGCGGCATCTACAACCACAAGCTCAGCGACAAGCTGCTGCTCACCGCGCGCGGCGGCGTCATGTTGCCGACCGCGGACGACGACGAGGGTGTTTGGTCCAACCTCGCTAACGTGCTCCCCCGCCTCACGGACCTGCCCTCCATGTACTCGGACACGACTACGTTGCGCGCCAGCGCTTCACTGAGCGGCAAAGAGGGTCAGTTCTTCTACCGCGCCGACGCCGGTTTCGACATCCCGGTGGACACCCCCGAGATGACCGAACTCGATCCGCTCATGCGCGTCAACGTCGGTGTTGGCGTGAACGCGGGCCCGCTCGCCATCATGGGTGAGTTCGCAAGCGTGGGCACCACCGGTGACGTGGACGACGGCGTAGACCGTTTCCTTCACACCGCCGCAATCACCGCTGCATTCACCAAGAACAAGCAAATCAAACCGACCATCAGCGTCATCGTGCCGATCAACGACGACATCACCCAGATGTTCGATGCGTCCGTCATGCTCGGCCTTCAGGGTCGCCTTCCGTAGGTAGACCTTCTTCCATCCAGGGTTACTCGGCTGGATGTCTCAGGGCGATCGCTTCGGCGGTCGCCCTTTTTCTTTCCGCCGATTCGTTAGTCGTCGGTGTTGCGGTAGATGATGACGCCGTCGGATCCCCTAACGACGAGGTCATCCGTCATGTCGCCATTGGTATCGACGGCGAGCATTCGGTGAGTCCCCGAATCGATGAACGCCGTCTGTTTATTGCGGAACGAGCCGGCGACCTCGTCGAGATCTATGAACAGGTGCACAACTGGGTCGTCCGTTGCAAACACTACGACATCAGCGCCCGCCTTGATACTGAAGTTGCCGAGAGCGAAGGTGCCCGCCGCAGCGCCGCCCAGCTCTTGGGGTTGAATCGCTCCTAGTCCAGCGTTCGCGCCGTCGACGACTTCGACCGCGGCGCACGTAGCTTCGATGCACCCATAGCGGACGACAAGTTCCGTTTGCGTGTCGTTGGCGAAAACGTCTCCGGCCGCGAGCTGGAGGACCTCACCTCGGTCGGAATAGGACAGCACCGTCGGGAAGCTATCTTGCGACTCGCCCAACAAGACGTTGAAGCCCGTCGGGTATGCGTACGCGAGATCAAAACTCGCACCACCACCGAAATTGCCGACCACTAGATCGAACGGCATCGGTTCGGTGACGGTCGCTACGAGCGTCTGAGTTACCGACCCGCCGTCGAGTGCGACGCGAAATATCCGGCTAGGATTTTGGGTCAGCACCATGACCCCTTCGAACGGGCCGATCGCCATGCTGACTGCGCGCGCCGAGATCGTCGTTTCACCAGCGCTGGCCTCCAGCGTTCCAGTGCCCGTTGTCAGGAACGTAATCGTCGAGTCCACCCCATCGGTCGTGGCGACGACCAGGTCATCGCTCATGTCGCCGTCCACGTCTCTCACCAGGAGAAGCGTCTCACCGGGACCATCCGGGACGTCCAGGTTGTTGCCCAGGGCAGCGAACCCGGAGCTGCCCTGGTTGGTGAACAGGCGGACGACGGAACTCGCGATGACCAGATCCAACTGATCGTCACCGCTGAAGTAGCCGGCAACGACGTCTCGCGTGCCCGCCACGGACAACTCGTGGGCTTTGACGAACACCGGTTCTCCCTCGAGAGCGTCTTTGAGTGCACACGAGGTGAGGGGCAACAGCAGGGCGAAGATGAGGACCCGCATAGGTGCGGTTAGTATACCCCTAGCGCGGTGCCGGCCGGACAAAGCGCGCGTGAACATAGCCGAGGCATACGCGCCCGCTCGAATCCCGGACCAGGACGGCATAGCCAATCCCGGGGGATGCCTCGGTCGCCTTCACTGGACCGCGACCAAACAGAATGGCGCCGGGTTCGATGCGCCCGATCACATTCGACCGATCCAGGCCGCGAAAAACAGCTTCGCCCCGGATGGGAATCCGCCGACTTGGCGGTCCCTGAGTACGCATGCGACGTGGATACTCGGCGACCTTGCCTGGAGGCCGAGCGAAGTTGCAACTGCCGGTCATTGGCGCCGCGCGTTTTGCCCGCTCTGAGCCGGGTGCGATGGACGAAAACGCAGGCCCCGTGCCCGCGGGCCCAGTTTGGTTTGGCGGCGGCGGAGAGCTACCGCAACCGATGACCAGGATCGAACAAACCAACAAGTAGCGCGCCACGCCACGTGTATAGCAGCGCGTCGGGCGACCAGCTAGTTGTTCGGACTGACCCGACCTAACGACTGCAAGGCATAGTGCGGAAACTCTGACTGAATGACATCGATGCCGCCGTCGAACAACTGGTCGTACTGACTGAGATCACCCAGACCAAGCGCTGCGCCATCGCCGAGGATGAACGCGTTGGCAAACACCTTCGCGTTCGCGGCATGAATTTGCGACACAATGTCATCCGTCCAAAAAGTCGGCACCGCGTCGATATGGACGATAATTGGCGGCGGCGTATAGGCGAGCTCAGCCGTGACCTCCCCGGCCTCCTGTGGTCGCGTCATGATGGGCACGTCGGCAACGACCGCTCTCGCCGCGGCGCATTCACTCGGCGAGCACAAGAGAAACGCCTCGCCGTATAGATTGTTGTCACGCAGATACTCCGCGGCCTTGACCCCCGCTTGGGTGTTCTTGACCTCGAGCTCGACGACGATCTTGCCGCGAGTGACAGCGAACAATTCATCGATCGTCGGGATGCGGTCGCAGGAAAAGTCACCCGGCGGGTCATCGGCCTCCGGCTCGACAGTGAGTTGCTGCAGCTCTGCCAACGTGAACGAGCTAACGTCGCCCGTGCCGTTCGTCGTGCGATTTACATCGCCGTCGTGGATGAGCACGACGTGGCCATCACTGCTAAGGCGTACATCAGTTTCGATGATGTCGACACCTAGCAAGATCGCCGCGCGCGCACCGGACAACGAATTCTCGGGCGCAAACGGATTCGCGTGCCTATGGCCAACAACGAGCGGCGACGTGCACGCAAAGTCGGCGAAGCAGTCGAGGGAGTGCGGCCGCGTTGGTGGCGTAACGGCGGTGGTGGCCGAGCAATCGTATTGGGACACATCGAGGTACGCCGCCGGGCCTGGCAGGGCCGGGATCGCGTCGGGGGTGGTCGACATGCCGTCATCGCCGCAACCAAGCGATAGCAACATCAGTAGGAAGGCCGGTCCCCGACAGCTCATCTCGCCCCCATAGTGCCAAAACTCAGGCGAAACAGCTCGAGTTTCCTACAGGATGATCCGCCTTAGAGTAAGCGTGTCCAGCTCTTTACGAGCCCTCGCTCATCCGCGGATAATCCTGCGGGGTGTCGTGCCCCTCGAGCACGAACGTCAATTCGTCGATACACCGACACCGACGCTGCGGGAATTGTCTATCAAGAAAAGGATGAGCAAGATGACGCTAATCAAGTCCACGAAAGAGCGCGTATTTCGCGACAGCAAACGAGCTGCCGTCGCAGGCCTCGCCGTCGCCCTTACCTTCGCATTCGGTTGCAAGAAAGACGACGAGAAGAAACCGAAGAAGAAGACGAAGGTCACCAAGCCGAAGGTCGACCCGAAGCCGAAGCCCGACCCGAAGCCGGTGGTGGCCAAGAAGGAATACAAGCTCAACGCCAAGGCGGACTTGAAGTACGTACCCCTGGACCCGAAACAGCCCAAGGGGATCACGCTCTCGGTGCTGCACGGGAACCCGCAGAAAGACGGCGCGTCGTTCATGTACTTTGCGCTACCCGCTGGCGCGGACCCCGGGTTGCACACCCACACCGCCGGCTACCACGCCGTTGTTGTCAGCGGAAAGCACCAGCACTGGGTCGCGGGCGAGAAACCCGGCAAACATCTCACCGCCGGCGACTACTGGTACCAGCCGGGCGGACAAGCCCACGGTGACCGGTGCGACAAGTCAGGCCCGTGTCTGGTGTTCCTGATCATGGAAGGCAAGCACGACTTCCAGCCGACGCCGAAGGCCAAGAAGGTTGCCGACAAGGGTAAGTACAGCGTGACCAGGTTCGCCGACGCCAAATACGTTCCGTTCAATCCCAAAGCGCCCAAGGGCGCGGCTGTCTCGGGTCTTTTTGGGAACATGAAGGAGGGAGCGTCTGCGTTCTTTATCAAGGTCCCAGCGGGCGCGAACTCGGGTTTGCATAGCCACACAGCGGACTATCACGCGCACGTCATCAGTGGAAAGCCAACCCACTGGCTCGACGGTAAGGATGGTGCCGACACGGTGATCGAACCAGGAAGCCATTGGTTCCAGCCCGGCGGCGCCGTGCACGGCGACAAGTGCATCAGCAAGAAGGATTGCTTTGCGTTCATCTACTTCGACGGGCCGGTAGACGCCAAGCCGAAGGCGCCAGCGAAGGCGCCAGCAAAAGCGCCGGCAAAAGCGCCAGCCAAAGCCCCCGCCAAGAAATAGCGTCTTGGACCGGGGCGCGACCTGAGCGCTCCGGTCTCTTTCTCTCCTCGGGAGCAACCCTTTGCTCTTGACCAGCATCGTAGTTGCCTGCCATCAACGGAGGAACTATGAGCCACCTAGAACAATTCCAACGCTACGCCGACGCCTTCGAAGTCACCTACGACGACGACGACTGGTCGCGCATCGCCCCCTACTTCGCTGACGACGCCGTGTACCGAGTCAAAGGCTTGCCCTTCATGCCGGTAGACGCACGCGGACGCGACGCCGTGCTCGGCGCGCTCAAAGCAGCCATCGACCGCTTCGACCGCCGCTGCGCGAAACGCGAACTCGCGCTGAACAAACCACCGGCCCTCGACGGCGACACCGTGACCATCGATTGGAGCGCGACCTACCGGCTCGAGGGTGCTGACGACCTGGTCTTCGAAGGCATCGAAACCGCCCGCTACAACGCCGCCGGCGAGATCGTGGAGCTGGTGGACAAGTACGGTCCAGAAATGGCCGAGCGCGCCGCAAACTGGTTCACCAAGAACGGTCCGGCGCTCGTCGGCTGAGCCGAGTTATCCTCCCACCGTGGACACCAGCACCAACGTGCAATGCCCCTACTGCTACGAGGTCGTCGACCTCTACGTAGACCCCGAGACCGCCGGAAACTACGTAGAAGACTGCGCCGTCTGCTGCCGCCCCTGGGCCGTTAACGCCCAACGAGACCACAACGGCGACCTAATCGTTCACGTGAGCCGCGCCCAATAGCCCAGCAACCTTGACGAACCCCACCAAACCGACTAAACATTCGGCTCTTCACAAGGGCGTTTAACTCAGCGGGAGAGTGCCACCTTCACACGGTGGAAGTCGGAGGTTCAATCCCTCCAACGCCCACCAGATTCAGCAACAAAGCCGCGCTCTTGTCACTCACCATGGCGAGCGCGGTTTTCGCGTTTCGGGATGTCCCCACCTGGGTCCCCACCGGACTCGATCAGTCGCAAAACGTCGCCGACTGCGCGACGTTTCTCGGTGAGAAGCACACTCGAATAATGCTCGCGCATGCTCTCGGTGACATGGCCGGTGAGCGCCTTCGTGGTAACCGGATCAACGCCAGCAAGCCGCGTTCCGGACCTGCCCCGTGAGTGTCCACAGCGCTCTCATCCCGAAACGACTGACTGCACCTACCAGGTCGGGGAATCGCCCAGGGACGTCACGAAAATGGTGCAGCCTCGCTAATCCGCATGCTCGGCATACGCATAAAATTGTATATCCAGCGCAACGCCGGCGCGGCGCTCTGGCCGTCTCCGAGAGTCGCCGGAGGGAGCTACACTACCGGTCATGGGATCAGTTGACATACGACAGATCGAACCATCCGACGATGAACTCTCTGAGGAGTGGGAAGTTGTCACTGACGAGGAAGACATCATGGGCGTCGGAGCGGTGCGTTCGGACGACGACGACTGGCCGTGGCAGGTGTTTGTGTGCGTCGCGGAGTTCATCCGTACAGAACCACTCCAGTCGGAACTGTTCCGCGTCGTAAGCGAGGCTCTCACGGGCGTTTCGGGCGTACTCGAGGCGGCGCACGAAGACCGAGAGATATGGGTTGTTCGTGGTGATGTCGGTGGCGAGGCACTCGTTCGTGCTGCCGCGCGGGCGGTTGCCAGTATCGCCGACCGGACGCGCGCAGCGTTCGCGGCTCTTACTCAAGTCACGTGACGGCGATGATTCAGTTTGCCACTACCCCGGGCAGCGTCCGGGCAGGTACCGTCGGTCCAGCCACTGGCGATGTTTGGCTACAGTTTGGCGACACCGCCTTTCCCGTGGACGGCTGGAACGACTTTGTGGTCGTGGTCCTCGAAGCGTATGCCTGCGCCCTGATCCGTTTGCTCGAGGGAAATGGCGACCGCCAGCTCGTCCACTTCCTGGAGGGGCCATATTCGGTCGAAGTGAGCGGCTCGCGCGAATTCTTGACGCTACGCGCCTTGGAGAACGACAGGATTGAACGCGCGGTCGCCGAGACAGACGCGGCGGCTCTGGTGCAGAGTCTGCTTGTTGGGGCAGATGCTGTGCTGAACCAATGCCGCGAGATTGGGTGGGAGTCGACCGACACGGACAAGCTCGCAGGAACGCTGGGTGAGCTACGTCGACTCGTCGGAGAACATGTATGAAACGAACTGAGACCGCTGTTCTGTGACCAGAAGGCGATGGACTGCTATGGCCGCGCGACTAGTACTGACGACTTCACAGCATGTGGCTGGCGTTCGCGAAGCGCGTTGCCCTGCGGGTGGGCGAAAACCCAAGCAACCTACGAGTCAACCCGACGCCCGAGTGAGTGCATTGCAGATACCCCGAACATGCGTCCACGCTGGCTGCCGCGCGAGTGCCACTCCGCGCGCGCGAAACACACGGTCAAATACGAACCGAAATGATTCACCCACCGCCGCCGGGTGACCGTGTGAGCCACCGGGGTTGGATTGCTTGGTTGCACCGTAGGCAAAGCTTGGGCTCCGGCGTCTCGGCGCGCTCAGCGGGTCAACCCGAACACGATTAATCCGCCGACGACACTCACGGCGATCGCCAGCACAACACCGCCGATTCGCTTCCGCCTAGCGCTCTTTCGCTGGTTCCTCTGGGCACCGAACCCAAGCAGGAAAACCCCAAGGGGGTAGCTCCGACTGAGCCACATAAAGCCGAACCCAGCGACAATTGTGACCCAAAAAACAACAAGTCCCGGCGCGAGCAACCACGGCGCGGCCCTCTCGGCCGTCTCGGTGTTCTTGTAAACGCCGCCAAGCCATCCAGAGGCATGGACGGCCACGAGGGACAGGATAGCGACAACATTCCCCATGGCGATCCACAGTGAAGGTTCCAGGGTTACGATGCGTGAATAGGGTGCCTTGACCTCGGCCCGCCACTCTTCGCAGCCGCTTGTAAACTGCGCGGCCAGCGGCTCTTCGAGCTCCATCTCAAACCGGATGGCTGACCGCCAGGACCGCGTCGTGTCCAACGCTACCTTGGTCCGCGGAGCCTCGCGTCTCATGCGGCTCACTTTGTACTCGTGGCTATCCTCGACCCTTTTCCGTTCCATCTTCAGACGGCGAACCTCCTGCTCCAGGAGGAACAGCCGCCCCTGGTCGGCAGACCCCTTGACACTCTCAAAGGCGGTGCGCGCCTTTGAGAGCATGCCGTCCACCTTCTGCGTTTCATCTTCCAACACCGGTAGCGGTGCAAACCCGGTCGCCGTGAGCTTCGTGATCGCCGCCGAGGCGCCATTGGGCAGGTCCAGTACTTCGCTGAGCGACAGCTCGCCAACTATCGTGCCGTCTGAGAATTCGGCCTCAAAGTCAGCGTCGCCGGCTAACGAGGCGAGTTGGTGCATCTGCCGGATGCCAGCCTCGTCGACGATGAATGCCTCATTGTACTCGCGTTCCCGCTTGAGGTGCTTCTTTGCGCTTTTGGGCATTGCCTGCGCAACGGTACGATCCCTCAGTGACATTCGGAACCAGCCGGCCATATCGCTGAAATCAAAAGGCGCCGGGCGCCGCAGCACGCGCAACCTTTCGGGGCGCGCATGACCAGCCGTGCGGCACAATACGTACCGTCCGCGAACTCAACGACGCCCAGGCCGACGCAACGTCCGGCCCCAGGTGCCGAATTCGGCTCGTGCCGACCGGTTTCGGGGAACGCGATGTGGCTACTGCGCTCGCCGGCACGTGGATCTGAAGCTCGAATAAATGAACGGCTGCGCTAGTGGCTGTCCGGTATTCGGACGCGGGACCGGAAGATCCAGTTGCCGTCTTCCTCTCGTTAGATCCCTTGGTCCGGACTACCGCGGAACCGTGGCCAGCATGGCGCGATCCCGCGCGTCCTTTGGCGCGAACCGAACTAGCGGGACTTGGTGCACTTCGTCCTTTGCGCCCCACCTCGTCCCGCTGGAATCCGGTTAGCACGCATGCGCTCAGCGAAATCGGGTGCTCGACGAAGCGAACTACCGACAGGCCCCGTTCAGAGGTGTGACATAGGCAGTGATGGTTTTCACGTTACAAGCTTCGTTCGGTACGTTCTTGGTGCAACTGCCGTTGATTGTCGTCGAGTGGGTTCCGAGTCGGGCACAGAACGTAGTGGTTACATCGCGCGATCGCTCTTGCTTCCAGGTCTGTTTTCGATGTGCGTCGAACCATAGGGACGCCGTACTTCTAGCGCTGTTGGTAGTACCGTTCCAGGCCGGCTGTACGTTCGCGGTCACGGTGAGTCGGTACTTCCGATTCTGGATCAACTTGTTGCAGGTCACCACAGTGACCTGCTGATCTCCACTCGACGGGCTGATCAGATACCGTTGGCGGCTCGATTTGCATGGGAGGTTCCTCGGCAACGGGCCGTGTCGAGGCCGCACGTTGACCACATGAGCGCCCCGCGAGATGGCGGCCCAGTTCCGCTCCCCCATCCACCGTGGATCAGTCACCTTGGCGTGCAACATGAGGCCAGGACGCCATGATACCTCCACGGGACTCTTGGCCGTGTACGCGAACACGGGCTTGCCGTCGGCGGTCCCACGCACCTCGACTTCGAGGCCGAGTTTGCGTACGGTTCCGTGTCTTGTCTCGATCCATGTCCATCGACTAGGGGCCGCTTGTGGAATCGCTGGGAGCGAGCAATCGGTAAGACCCTGATTGTCGACGTAGCGCGCTAAGAGAGCCAACGGGATCCAACTTGGATGGAATCGGTAGCTCGTTGTGCCGACGGGATCCATGTCAATCAGCCCAGAGTGGTTAAGCAAAGCTCGGGCTTCCACGCCGTTGACGATGGCGTCGCTCTTCACGTTAAAACTCGAACCGGTCACATCGTATTCGAGTTTGGTCAGGACGAAGAGGGCCAGATGTCTGATGTACGCGCGGCTCTTGGATGCCGTCGGTCGCTTATGGGTATGCTGGTTGCGTTCCAGCAGTACGGCCAGCAAGTCTTCCTGGATCTGGCGCTCCGATCGCCCCAGCTCGAGCCGCTTCATCCAGCGCTTCCCACGCGAGATGATTTTGCCGCTCGAGTGGAGATGACTGAAGGTGCTGCAGATGGTGGGCGATTGCTGCATCAGGGCTACTGTCCCCGCAAAAGACGTCTGGTCCTTCGGATGCAACGTGCCACGCGTCCATTGATACATGACCCAGTTGTTCCACCGCACGGCGACGGCTTTCAGTGTGTCGTACGCTGGCGCGTTGAGTCGGAGGGGCGCCTGGTGCGCAAACACCTCGCCCTGGTGGAAGCTCCAACGAACGAACGCTTCGGGGCGACCGAGCACCCAGACGTGACGGGTGACGTTTGGCTCGCGCAAGTACGTCTTCAGTTCGTCCAACAAAATCGCGCGGGCCACCGGCGCGATCTCGTCGAGCGAGTCTATGACGAGAATGTGCTTCTGGTTCGCCTCCGACACGTGGCGAGAGCCACGCAGCAGCTCACGGAGCAGCAAACGTGTGTTCTTGTCGGCGCTTCCCTTGAGATGGTTCACCGATTTCCCGTCGAGTTTGAGATCCTCGGTCTCGTCAGTCTCTCCGAACCACTTGGGAAGGTCCTCCTGTCGGAGGATGACGCCAGTTTCGTCGTCTCGATAGATGGTCGTCGCTTCCTTGGTCGACGCCGTTAGCCGGCTCCGTACCCGGTACTTCCGCTGCTTCGAGTACTTGCCAGAGAACAGGAACGATTTTCCGCTCCCGGCTGGCGCGGTCATCATCAATAGCCGATTTCCACCTGTCCCTGCTCTGACCGCAGTCAGAGAATCAGCTGCAGCCTCGGAGATCGCAGGATTCGCTCTCGGGAAGAGCGTTCTAAAGAGTTCGGACTTGAGCGGCCCCAGCGCGCGTCGGTCCGAGTCGTTGTTTCCGACGCGCTGCGAGACGACACATGTCTGGTTCAGAGCGCAAGGCGGCCGCTTGATGTCGCGGACACGGTGTGCGCGTAGCCTTGCACAGGCCGCCGTTATTCGGAGCTGGTCGCCCTTCAGGCGACTGAGAATCGACGCATACGCTGTCCGAACCTGTTCACACAACGAGGCCTTTTCTGGTTTCGATATCGGTGGCGTTCGAGGCTCCGCGAACACCGCTTCGCGCGTGAAGCGAAGCTCGGGAAGGATCGCGACGACCAGAATTGCTAGCGCGACAGCGTAGGAGACTTTATTGAGGTGGTGCTGAACCAAGGTAGGCAAGGACACTGATACTCGGTCGCCTTGTCGAGCGCTTCGTAGACTCCAGAGCGTCAACAGAAAAACGCCAGCGAGCACCACACTGGCTGTGAGCTCCAGGTAGATGTGCTGCGCGAAGCCGAGGGCAAATGACACACTCGGCACAGCCACGAACCCGAGCAGCGTTAGTATCTTCACGTACGCTCGGAAGCGAAGCGTCGCGAGGAGCCGTTGCGAATAGTGTTCCTCAAAATCGAGCCGAGTCACTAGCCGCTCGCCGATAACCCATCCAGCCACCCTGCCGGGCCAGGCGGAGAGACCGGTGGACTGCAAGCTCGATCTCAGCAGTTTGGCCAGGCCAGTGACGCTCACGCGGTACCGCGTCCGCTCCACATCCAGGCGCAGACACGCGAGCCCACCGAGTGCAGCGACCAAAAGGTGGTTTGCGCGTGTCGCGCCGAAATCTCTCATCAGCTCACGGTGCGACCGGCCCTTCACCGCATGCACTATGTCTGTGTGTCTTTCCTCGGGCGGTAGTCCGGTGAGCACGAACAGCAGCACGCCGCTCAGGCTGAAACAGTCCAGGTCCACCTGTTTCCAGATCGGTATTGGTTTGTCTTGCCAGCATGCCGCCCGAAAGTTCGGCGCCTGGTACTGGCTATTGATCTCAATTCCCTGGACATGCTCCTTCCCCAGCGTTTCTTCGCGGCCATTCCATGAGAGATCGAAATCGATCAACGCAACCGTCTTGGTTTCGAGGTCGACAATGATGTTGCTCGGGCTAACGTCGCGGTGGACCGTATAGTTATGGTCGCGCTTTGTGTGGAGTTCAGCGATGGTATCAACCACCGCCGCCACGACTGAAACGCGGGCGCGATGGTCGAACTCGACCAGCGGGAGGTCACACGCCTTCTCCAGCGTGACACCGGGTACTCGTTGAATGAGTGCAGCCGGCGCTCCATGTGGTGGGTCGTAAATCGCCAGAACACGCGGAACACCAGCGCAGTCGAGCGCCCTCTGGTGCTCGAGGCCCTGAACGAAGCATTGCTGCATCTTTGCTCTAGCCACCTCCAACTTCTTCGATCGCGGCGCGAAGGTTTTCAGCACCCACTTCGTATCGGCTGGCTGTTCTGTCCATGTGACGGATTCGACGCGGGAGAAACTCCCCGTATCCACAACCGCCCCAATGACCAGATCGTCGAGAGTCGGTGGCTCGATATTCGAAACTGAGTCCCCTGTCCATCGCTCAAATCCAGGCACGCCTGATACTAGCGCGCACCACGGTCAGCACGCGCGCAGGAGTGGGGGAAATGGGCATGTGTTCTCAACCAGCTGCTTGCACCAAAGACCGAGCACCGTCCGGTCAACCCAGCTTCTAAACCGCCGGACCAAGCGACCCTCCCTAACTCCAGAATTCAGTCGTGCGGAGTGTCTCTTCGGGGAAACGCGAAGTGACAACCGCACTTGCCCGTCCGTCGAGCTGCAGCTCGATGAAGAGGTGGCAGCGGGCGATTCGGTCGCCGTCCGCACCTCTAGTTGGGTTCCTGGGTCGGGCTACTAAGGCCGCGCGCCCCCCCAACAGCAACTTGACACCAGGCTCGCTGATCCCACTTCCTCAACAATACGGCAACGATGGCGCTCCAAGCGGCTGATCTCCCGTTCCGACCACCGTTGGCCAGAAAATCGACCGCATCGAACGCCCTTACATGGGCCACAAATCTGTCTGGGTTATGCGCGCATTCCGGAGTAATCAAGCGCGGAAAGCGGGCGGAACAACGTTTCGCCGAGCTTAGTTTGGGCCAGACAACCGACGGCTGCCACGCCTCTCGCATGTCGCACTGCTGGACATCAGATCGGCTACATTCAGGGGATGCCAGCGAACGACAAGGAGCGGTTGACCCTAAAGATGGATGGAGACTGGACGACTGACGACATGGTCGACCTCCTTGCTAGCCTGACCCGGCTGTACGCACTCAGGTATCTGTCCCGAGAGCTGCGGTACCCAGAAGCGTTCTGGGGCTCATGCGCGCTGACACCAATCGAGCCCCACATGCTCGAGCCAGACGAACGGCTATACATACAGCGCGTTTCCTACGGCTCCCCTGGCCTCATCGAACTAGCTGGGCTTGCCGGAGCGGTTGTGGGCCTGGGCCAGTTCATTCTGGCGATTCTTGATCGTTTCCGACCAACCGAGCGGAAGCGACGAGAACTCGCCAACGAAAATGCGGAGCTGGAAAACGAACGCATCATGATCGAGAACGCCAAGGCGCTCTTGCAGCTGCCCGGAAGTGTCGCGACGCGAACGCTCGTCCACCAAATCGCGCGGGAGGGCCGGACGCTTGAGAGGCTCGCGGCAAAGGGGCTGCTGGTCGGCGCATCGCTGCAGTCCCGAAACAGCGACTCGCCGCGCCAGGAAAACGTAGACCCGCCGCATCGTGCGCCGCGCTTGCCCAAGAACGCTCGGGAATTGTTCGACGAACAGGTTCCGCACGCGCTCCGGCAGCATCCTGAGAACGCAAGAGAGGTAGACGCGATCTTCTGTTTCAGAATCAACGGCGAAGGTGGTGGTGAATGGACATGTGACCTGACCGCCGATCCCCCCACCTGTCTTCCCGGAGCAGGCGACCAGGCGCAGTGCACCATTGAGGTCTCCCACGAGGACTTCATGAGGATGCTGACCGACCCGCGAGCCGGCGTGGAACTCTACTCCGAAGGCAAACTGAAACTCAGTGGCGATCCAATGCTAGCCACAAGGCTGGAAGCGTTCTTCAAGCTCGCCGCCGATGATGATGTGTAAAGTTCGCACTCCGCAAGCAAGGTACAATCCTTCGCGGGTCTCGCCATAGGAGCCTAGATGTCTCGAAGTGGGCCCAGTGGCAAGAAAGGTGGCACTCGCCGGTCCCGACCTACGTCCCACTTCTGACACGAAGAGGTCCCGCTCGGGCTGCCGTCTCCACCTTGAAAAGGTGGCACTCGAAAGTCACACCTTTGTCCCCACGTCCACCGTGACAACCGAAATGTCGTGTGACGCCTGGTGCGTCTAAGTTTCTGTTTGTCTATGTAACCCTAAGAGCCAAAACAGCCCTCAGGACATTGTTGACGTAGGGCTACGCTACACTCGGACCGCCGCTAGGCGGGGGGCTGACGGATTCGTGTTGTTGCGTGCTGGAATTGGCGCTGACCTTTCGCCACGAAACTACCGGCTCAGCGCGCCTTCGATAGCGGCGAAGTATTCGTCCACTGCCGGCAGCGACAGGTGATCGCGGACGCGCAGTCGAGACTCCGCGTCGAGGCCGAAAGCGTCTCCGATCGCGTCGCGCAGTCGCCGCACGACATCCCCGACTGTTCGGCCCGACAACCCTCCCGCGAACACGACAGTGGCCGATGTCACCTGCGCTAGCCGGTGATGGGCCGCCAGCGCCCGCTCCACCGATAGCGGTTTCCCCTGCCCCCCCGACTCGTCGATGAGCACGAAGTCCATCGTCCCGAGTGTGGGTCTAAACGGCGGGATCCCAGGAACGCCAACAGCGACGCCCCGGGGCACGCACAGCGCGGCGAGAGTGTCGAGGTTGTAGGGGGCGTTCACCTGGAGCGCCGTGGGCGCGACCCGATCGAGCAGGTAGCGTAGCTGTGTGTTCAGCGGCCGATGCTCCTCGCTGTTGTAGTGGACGATGTCGCGGCCGCGACACACCCGTACTAGCGCGGCAGCTCGCGAACCCGAGACATATCGGCCGGAGTCCGCGTCGTCGAACAGCGTCGACTCCCGCAGCGCGATGCCCAGGCGGAGTTCGTGGGTCGACAGCGCGCGGCGCGCGAACGCTGCCTGCACGGCCGAGGCTTCACCAACCGTCGTGACGCCCGTGACCCCTATGTACGGCCTCATCTGGCTCGCCATTGACAGAGTCTCATGAAGCAGTAGCCGGCGGTATACACGCGATTGCGCACAAGCATATAGGCCGCAGGCAGCACCCCCTGGCTGTAGAGCGTGCTCCTTGCCGAGCGTGGGACATCGGTTAGGTCGAGCCCGAGGTGATCGGCGATCGCCTCGCCCATCCCATAGCGAAACGTACTGCGCAGATCGCCACGGACGGTCAGCGGCCCATGGTAGATGACACCGTCACCTACGGAGCGGATCGCAATCCCGGCGGCCCTGATTCGGTGGTCGAGATCGGCGTCCTCCCTCCATATCAGCGCTGGGTTGAAGATGTGGCCGCCGAGCTGCGAAGCGAGTAACCGTGAGAGCGCGAGCGGGGGTTTGTAGGCGGTAAGCTGCTCGGCGGTGTGATGCTGGCGCGAGCGCGCAATCACCTGGCTCAGGCAATCATGTCCATGCCGAAACATCACCCTGCCCTTGTACACCTCACGTGACGGGTCGCCAGCGCTCATCGCATCCACAAACGCCTGCACGCTGCCCGGCTCGAAGGTGCAGTCGGAGTCCATCAGCAAAACGTTGTCCGTTGGCGCGGCCTTAATGCCTTCCTCAAGAGCGAGCGAGAGGTTCGCTTTTGGCAGCACAATGTGCGTCGCCGTCGGGTGGCGTCCCATCACCGCTGCGACAAACTGCGGGGTGCTCCCGTTGAAAGCGACAACTGCCGCAGCAGGCGCGTCGATTGACTCGATGCAGGCAGACACCGCGACGTCGTCCTTACAGGGGATGACGACGGTGATGTTCGGCTCGCGGCTCAGGCTGGGCTTGAGGCCGTACGACATTATTCATCCCCTCCTCGGCACGGCGCCCGCCTGGCGAGTTCGTCCGCCCTGTACTCCGAGAACACCGCCGCGAGCTGGGTGAACTTCGTCTTGAAGGCGTTGATGCGCCGCAGCTTATCGCACGCATCTGGCGGCCCGACGCCGCTAAGATCAACGAACTGAAGTCCGCCTGCACGACCGTCCTCAATGATGCGATCGTAGAGGAACGCCATCGCCTGCCGTTCCCGGCCAGTGCTAGTCGAGCCGACGAAACGCACATTGGCAACATGGGACGATCGCAGGACGACTGCGGCAGCGACCGGGTCGCCGTCGACCGACGCGGCGTGCACATCTGCGCAGACCCCGTGCGTCGCATTCACAAGACGGATGAACGTCTCGTACGGGATGCCGGCGCGGAAGGCGGCATTGTCTGCGAATAGCTCGATCGCGCCAGGCCAAAAGCCGACCTCGTGCCGCACATTCGCGGCGATCGCCTTCCTGATATTGCGGCGCAGCGAAGACGAATAGCAGGTGGGTCGCTCCAAATCAACCACGAGCGTGCAGTACGCGGTATTGCCCCACCGTACGCCCGCAAGATCGTGCAGCCCGGAAAAAGCGTGGACCCGGCCCGGAAGGGAGGAGGCCAGAACCGAGGGGGCCGCCCGAAGATCCGTCTCCCACGCGGTGAGCAGAGGCGAGCTAAGCCGATCAAAGAAGACCGTTGGCGAGCCTCGATGCACGTACCGCTCGACCCCGATCGCCGCGAGCCCGTCGGAGTATGCTCTGGTCTGATAGGGGCTCAGCCACCTCACTCCTTCCACCCCCTGACGAACGCGACCGCCGCCTCTCGGTCTGCTCGGCGTCGCGCGTGGACGTACTTGAGGAGTGGGACCCGGGTGGTCGTGAGTCGGCGCTTGTACACCTCGTCGCCCCTCAGGAGGTCGACGTACGGCACAGCCTGTTCGTGGGCGGCCTGCACGAGTCGAAGGATGTTCGCCATCGACGGCGAGAGCTCGGCGTGCCGCTCGGCGAAGCCCTGGAGGTACACCGACCAGACTGCGCCGTCATCGAGCACGAGCAGGCCGCTGACTGGCTCGCCGTCGACGGAATACTCCGCGAGCAGCAGACCGGGGGTACGCCCGGACCCACGCTCGCCGCTCGCGACCAGCCCCTCGAGGAACGCACGCATCGTCAGGTCGTCCCGGAGTGCGTCGTACCCTCGCGCGGTCGCGCGCGCGGCCTGGAGTTCGAGTAGCCAGTCAAGGTCGCGCGGGGAGCACGGGCGCAGGTCGAGGCAGCCGCGATCGGCTAAGGCGTCTGAGCGCGCGTGGATCCTCCGGATGAGTCGCGGCCGGCTCGCGACGTAGTCGTCGAACACACCACGACAGTCGATGCCGAGCGTCGGCTGGGCGGCGACCCAGTCGCTGCGCTGGGTGTGCGCGAACGCCCGAGTAAGCGGGGAGCTTTCGATGAGATTGGAGAAGCAGATGATGTCCGCCGGACATTGCTCGATCACCGTCCTAGCGTGCCCGGCCTGCGTCAGTTCGTGGTGGCCGGGGAACGCGAAGTAGTCCGCGACCGGTGCTATCGCGAGGCGCGCGACGGTGCGCTTACCGAGACCGGGGACGTGGATCGACTGCTCGAGGATCGGCAACGACGCGCCCGGCGCAAACTCCAAATCATAGAAGCGTCCACGCCCCTCGCCCATCGCACGTCGAGCGCACGCGAGCAGCCGCGCGCTTGCGAAGAACGCGTCGCCTACCACGCGCCCCCTCTTGGCATGACGTACTCGGCACCGAGCCGCACGAGTAACTCGACGCGCTCGTCGGTGAGCTGCGAGGGATAGAGGCGTAGCATCTGCCGTTTAAAACCCGAGTCGAACGGCCTCCGCTGCGCATGTGGGCCGAGCGGTTGCCCCACCTCGTGTGCATAGGGCTGCTCTACGTACACCAACGCCGCAGCGAAGCGCGGCACGATTCGTCTCGCCGCGAGCGCGCACAGCCTGTGGTCGGGGTGCCCCCCGATCGCCGCAGGATAGAAGATCACAAGGTCGCCTGCGTCTTCCGCATGCGCGGCCACCCGCTCGCGCAGCCACCCGCAGAGAGCATCGAGCAGCGCCGCGTCCACCGGTGCGTCCGGCGCGTCCCATTTCACCCCGCGGATGCTCGTGTCCGGAAAGTCAGCGTACTCGAACCGAAACCCATACGCGCGCGCGACCGCGGCGTCTTCGACCTTGCGGAGCGCGGTCACCTCGTGCCGAACGCCAAGCATGTTTGCCATTGAGCGGCTGAACGGTGTGAGGATGACGCAACGGTCGAACGCATGATAGATGGTGCTGCCGATCGAGATCGCAGCGTCGTCGGAGTGAGGGGACACCACCAGCGCCGCGCTCATTGCAGCGCCTCCACCACTGTAGAGAAGAAGCGGCGCGGCAGGTAACGCTGCAGCGACGCAACGTAAGGTCGGGCGACGGCAATGCTGGCCAGCGCTGACGCGACGTCACCGGGCGTGTACCGTTCGGGGCACCAGTCGCGGAACCCGCCCACGTCGGGCGCCGCGCAGGCGCAGCCGAGCATCGCCGCCTCGATGCCAGAAACGCACAAGGACTCGTACGCGCTCGTGCTACAGAAGTGGGTGGTCTCGGCAATGACCGACCAGTACGCAGGGCCGCTCAGCCCTTCGTACACCGTGCAGCCCAGCCGCTCCAGCCCGCGCCTGTTTGACAGCGTGGAAGGTGACAAGTGGACGGTGCGATAGCCAAGTGCGTGCAGGCGCAGGATGAGCTGACGCTCAAAAACGAGCCCCTTAATAGGACGATCGTCGGCGATGAAACACACGGTGGCACCCCTGAACGGGTGCGTGCGCCGAGCCCCGTCGATCCGAGCCGGATGATCCGCGGCCTCGACCGAGCCCGTTGTGCCGACCGCGTCCATCCGAATCTCCGCAGAGTCAAGCCGGCCAACTTTCTCGCAGGCTGTCACGGCTACGGGAAAGCCGCCAGTGTGCAGCCTGGCGCTCGGGGCGAAAGTCCGGACGCGCGCCGTCTCTGCCTCGCTAACGGTGATCGTCAGGTCGGCCGCGTGGATGTTCGCAAGCTCGCGCACACGCTGATTCGAGTCGTCGCACTCGCCCGGCGTCGCGGAGAATGCGGCGAGGAAGTAGACCGTCCTACCGACGCGGGGGGTCGGCAACTCGTCGCCGAGGTAGAGGTTGACATGACCGCGCGCCGGTTCGTCCGAGCAGGGGACGCCCGCCTGAGCCGCGGCACGCAGGAAGCTCCGCGCCCATGTTACCCCCGCTACATCAAGGTTTCGCACCACGCGCAGGGGGGGACGCATCAGAGCGTCTCGTACCGGTAGGACCTCGTAGCCTTTTCTTTGAGTTCGAGGCTCTCTCGCTCATCTGTGCGGCCCGTGCGCGGGATGTCAATGTACGAAACAGCGAGGCCCCTCCGACGGAGGGCCTCGACCTTTTGCATATTGCCGGTGATCATCACCACGGATGCAATACCTAGCGCCTGAATGATCGCGCACGCCGACGTGTACTCGCGGGCATCGATTGGGAGATCGAGGGCGACGTTGGCCTGGTCAGGGGTCAGCTTCCGGCTCAGCCGTTTCCCGTGGACGAAGCCCTCTTGCAACGCGAGCGCTGAAAGCTTCGCGCGCAGCCCGATGCCTCGCCCCTCCTGACGCATGTAGAGGATGATCCCCTCGCCCCGCTCCGAGATCGCAGAGATGGAATACTCAAGCTGCTTGCGACAGTCACAGACCGTGGAGTTGAACGCATCGCCGAGCAGGCACTCGGAGTGGATGCGGACAAGCAGATCCGCCTTGTCGCGGTACAGCTCGAAGGCATCTTCGAGGTCGGCGAGTGTTTCAAGAGCGCGGTGAAATAGAAACATCAGGTGTAGGTCATCGCCCCTGCACTCGTGTTCGTCCTCGAATCCGAACACCAGGCAGTCAACATGATTGACTCTAATCAACGCCCCCTGTACGAACCTGCTTCCGCTGAGCGTCTTATTGATCTCCACAACTCTCCCCACTCATATCCCCGAACACCTTGCTTGCCGTCTTGAGCGAGCATGCGTCGAGTTCGAACGCTTCCACGAATCCGGAGCCCTGCAACGTGCACGCTCGATGCGCGTTCAGACCGAGCGCCCCTTCGACCCACGATGTGGAGGCCAGCTGACTCTCGAACCGAAGCAAGGCTGCGCGCTTCGTGTCGACCACGCGGCTTATATCGACGTACAGCGACGGCCTAGCGATCGGGCTCCATACCTCGTACCGCATGACCACCGATACCCGGTGGCGCGGCTCGCCGGGGAAGACCAAGGCGTTCGCCGTCCAAGAGGCTTCCCCTGCGGCCCTCGCGACGAGCCTGTGTTCGCAGTCTCTCTCAGCCGGGTGAGGTGCGAGCAGGAGGCTCGGCTGGTACGCCCGGATCTGCGTGACCAGTGCCTTGATCATTCGCGCCTCGTCGTGGTCCTCGCGATCCCGGAACCCGAGGTCGGCGAGGCAGTCGTAGCCGAGGACCTCGCCCGCCCCCCGCGCCTCGGCTCGACGGAGTCCGGCGTTTTCCTTGAGCGGCCCGCCACTGTTGCCGCAGAACACGTGCACGACCCCAACTCGCCAACCCCGGGCGCGCAGCAGCGCGATCGTCCCACCGCAGCCGATGGTCTCGTCGTCCTGGTGAGGCGCAATGATCATGGCTCGCTTCACGAGATGCGTCCCCAATCGCGACGGTCTGTTCGGAAAGTTGGCGATGGTACTCGCGTATCGCGCAACCAACACCTCGGAGGTCGGAGGCCGCCGCTGATCATGCAGGTCGGTTCACTGTTTGGTAAGTCGCTTCGAGAGCGTGGACTAGCCGAGTTCGGCAAGAGTTCCTTCCAGAGTTTCCTAATCACCTGCTCAAGATATTCGGAGGGACACGTCAGGCTCGCCCCTTCTATCTCTGGTGCAAGTGCAAGCTGGCTTATGATACCACCCGGCACGAGGCGAGCCAGCGCCGCCAGAAATCTGGCGACGGGTTGACAAAACGAGCGAGTTCAGGCTGCCTGGCGCCCCGCCACTTGGCGTTTGCTTCCTCGTAGCCCGCATGCTTCACCGCTTCGAGGAGATCGGACTTAAGTTCAGCGACGGCGTCTACCAGTGACAGCCCATCACCCTCGGTCGGCTTGTCCACCATAGCCAATCATACGGCGGTGTCGGCGCGCTCATCAAGGTGGCGGCTTGACGTGGCGTCGCGCCCCTCCGGCGTCGGTGTATTTGTCCGCCGGCGCTGCGAAAAGTCCACCTAGTTCGGCAACAGTGTCCAAATGAGTCGGTAGAAGCAATCTTGCTTAGCATTGAAGACGTAATCGTCGTTGAACATTCGGCCATAAAGCCCGGGCGGGCAGTCACAGGCACCTTCTATCTGCAGCCCTTCCGCGCCAACTATGGGGGTCCCGGCATCGTCCTCCGCAACATTCGTGGATTCAGCAGTGTTGGTGAGGTAGGCCATCGAACAATCCAGGTTGAAGAGCAAGTCGTCGTTGTCGCCGCCGCCTCGGTCGCGCTCCCAGAAAATCAGGCCGTCGTGCTGATTCATGCCGTGTGCGATTGGCTCCTTACCTATCTCGCCGGTGAACAACAAGTGCTGGTCTGCGCCGATTGCGTAGTAGTCCGCGTCCAAAGGGAACACCTTGTTGTCCCGCGGCTTGGGAGCCCCGGGTTGAATGCTGTAGTTGACGTAAAGCTGGTCTGGTTGGGCTCCATGACCTCGCACAGCCCTGCTGACCTGATCTGCGAACGCCATTGCCATGATTGAAGCTTTTCCAGCCTGCGCTGTAATCACTTCCACCTTCCCGCCTGCGTCTGGCTCGAATTCGCCGACAGCCGAACCAGCTAGCTTTCCGAAGTTCTGGCTAAAGTCCCCGATGATTGCATTTAGTTCTGTGTTCGAGGGATTCGTCGCTGACGATGGCAGGACGCACCCCACGTACCAAATTTCAAGATTGTAGTCGAATGACGTCACATTGCCCCTCCGCCCCTTGCCGTGTAATGAAATCCGTGCGTGTTCAAAGCGAGTCCCGCCCAGAAATGCGCGACCGATATTGGATCAATCTACTTTGTCCAAACGGCCCGTGTTGGCGAAGCCAAGAAACTCGCGCACGAAAGTCAGTATCACTGGCCAGGAAACTGGCGCGCGCGACTGAACCGTTCTCCCAACGTTGGCCGAAGCAGACAAGGGTAACCGAAACTATGAAGGCTCGACCACCTGATTGACTCGGCCGCGAGCACCTACACCCTGACGCAGCTCATCCTGCATGAATGAATGCGAGCTCAAATAGCACAACATAGTCTTGGCCAAATCTGACTTCCACTTCTGAAAAGGTGGCAATCGAAAGTCCCCACCTTTGTCCCCACCCAAACCGTGACAAACCGAAATGTCGTGTGACGCCTGGTGCGTCTAAGTTTCTGTTTGTCTATGTAACCCTAAGAGCCACAATGGCCCCCAAGGACGTTCACACGGTGGATGTCGCGTTTGTGCCCCTGACTCCTAGCTGCGCAATCTTCCGCCGCCGTCGAGCCAGGCGACGAAGGTTGCGCGCAGGCGCGAACATTTCGTGGCTGAGCACACGCGATTGCTTACGATGAAGTATCGCCGACTCTTGTCGTACACGTGGAGGCACGGGCCTTTGGGGGCGCGAGCGAGCGATTTCTTCCATGACACGGATCGAGGTGCCGGCCTCGACCACCGCTTGCGCCGCTTATTGTACAAGCTGCAGTGGTGCTTGATTCCGCCCCATGCGGAGTACGTATGGTACGCGGTCCGCACGAGCCAATGCCCGGTGTTCGGCAGCACGACAAACGTCCCGCATTCGTCCTCGTAGAAACGGCAGTCCCTCCCGCGCCCTAGCTTGACTCGTTTCTTGCTGGCTTTGAACTTCCAAGACAGCTCCGGCCCGAGCTTGCGCATGTAGTTATTCGCTAACCAGTCGCGACCGACCAGCTGAAGACGGGTGAAGCTACTCTTTGTCGCCTTGGCGCTCTTAGACCACTCGAGTTTGAAGTGTTCCCGGTGTGTGTGCGGGCGACCGCCCGTGATGTCGCGTTTCCGGTGCTCGATTCTGAGACTTGCCACCGCCCGTGTTTTGCCAACACTTGCCGTGATGCGCACAGTCGCGAGGGCTGACCGGCGTAGGTCAACAACGAATATCGCGCCGCGGCTGACATACCAGATCAACTCCAAGCGGTCATCGTAGGCCGCGGCCTCCACGTTGTCGGCGAGGGTCTTGGCGAGCCCTTTGCCCGCCGAACGCACGATGAGCTTGGTGCCGGCGTGGACAAACATCACCGGGGACCCCTTTGCGGCGGCACGAAACTGTTGGCTCAGGCTCGCCGACCCTGTCGGAGACTGGGCGTGACTCACCGCAACCGACCAAGTGAGCATGAAGAAGATCGCAGTCGAGATTCTCATACAGAGCCCCTAATCCTGAACGTTCTGGAAGCATACCAGCTCTTCCTGACGGAACGGTAACAAGGCCAGTAATCGGAGGGGCTAGCTGAACAGGAAGAAGAAGATGGAGAATAGAACCTACGGCCGATGAGAACTGCGTCAAGCAGTTTTGTTCCTGCGGTTTAGGCTAGCCATGGGCACGAGCGCTGATGCGAACAAGGGGGAAGGAAAGTGGCCCCGAGGGCGCGGTGCCCCCCCCCGGGCCCCGCGAAGCCGTTTACAGGCTTTCGACGAATACGGCGGTGAGCGTCTCCATCTCGGAGCACTCGTTTCCGGCCGCCGCATCCTGCGCCAGGTCGGTGGTGCAGAATCCATCGCTGTCGGCCGAGTAGTCGTCGGCGATGGTGCGCGCTTCGACAAGAGTTAGTCCGTCTGCGTCTACGCTCAGGCTGATGTCGGCGGTGCCGCCTTCGGTGCAGGTGCCGTTCATGTAGAAACCGGTATTGGCCGTGAGTCCGGCGAGGCTCCCGCCATCGACGCTGGAAAGGGTGAAACTGAAGTCGATCGCGACAAACTCGCCAGCATCGATGCGCGTGAGTTTGTTGCGGCAATCGGCGGGGCTAGCGCAGGACCAGATGTACATGATTGGCGTGCCGAAGATTTCTTGTTTGCGCGCGACCAGGTACTGATCACTGCCCGGATCGAGCAGAGACTCTCCACCGGGTTCGCACGAAGCGAGGTTCTCGGTGTGGCTCTGGACCTGGTAGATACCTTCTGCTTCATTGGCGAGGGTTTCGAATTCGCCCGACGAGCAGGCGGCTGTGGTGGTGATAAGGGAGGCGAGGATGAACACGATAGCGCTTGTTTTCATGACGACGAGACAAAGCAAGCACCAGACCAACCCTGTCGCGAGCGCTGAACCGCGCGGGATCCTTATCCTGTAACCAGGTTCAGCCGGCGTGGCGTGAACACAGGTTCACGGAATGCGAAGCATGGAGGCAACGGTCGAGGATCTCAGCCCTTGACAAGGTGCGAACAGGTGTTAAACATATGTTTAACGAAAACGACCCACAAATGCCAACTACTACAGATACAGGCCGCTCCGACGCGGCCGTACGCGAGGATATTCTAGCCGCCGCGAGCGCTGAGTTCGCAGCTCATGGTCGCAAAGGGGTGTCTGTACGCACCATCGCGACACGCGCCGGCGTCACCGCCGCGATGATCAACTACTACTACGGCAGCAAACAAGCGCTGTACGACGTAGTGGTCGAGCACGCTCAGGACCGACTGTTTCGCAATGTCTCCGAGGCAATACAAGAGCACAGTGGCGATGGCCTCGCTGCACAGCTCGCAGCGGTCTACTTCGACTTCCTGGCAGAGGAACGCGACCTGCAGCGACTCCTGCTACACGAAATCTTGGAAGACGGCAAAGGAGTTCAGCAGCTGGTGCGCAAGTACGTCGCCCCGCTGCGCGTCCTGGTCGAGAACCATTTCGGCGACGACGATGACACCTATCAGGCAGCGATCAGTCTATTCGGGGCGGTCGCCGGGTACTTCTTGTACGCGCCCGTTCTCGGCGCCCTTCGCGGCGTCGATCCACTGACTCCCGAACGCCTGGCCAAACGCCGGCGGCACGTCATGGCGGTCGCTACGCTTCTTCAGGAGATGTGAATCAGATGAACTCGACATACGAACTCGCCAAGGTTCTGTTCAAAGCCAGAGTTGCTTGGAAGCACCCGATCTACCTCATTCACGCGGTAACGGCCCGCTGCAACGCGCGCTGCGGTTTCTGCGCCTGGAACCCGGAGTTCTATGAGGGTTCAGACGAGATGACGACCGAAGAGACCAAGAACCTGTATAGACAAGCGCGGGCGGCTGGCTTCATCGGGCTGTCCATGTGGGGAGGTGAACCGCTGCTCCGCAAGGACATAGGCGAGATCACGCGGTATGCAAAGAACCTCGGCCTACTCACACAGATGGTCACCAACGGGGCACTGCTGGACAAGAAGTTAGACGACGTCTTGCCTCACCTGGATCGCATCTGCATCTCGGTCGACCATCCGTCTAGCAAACACGATCAAATGCGAGGCGTCAAAGGGCTGTACGGCAAGATTCTCAGCGCCACGCTGCGCATCCGGGCCAGGTATCCGGCCACAAAGATCATCTACAACTACACCGTGCAGCGTTCGAACGCCGATCTGCGCTCCATCGAAGAGATGGCTACAGTCATGAAGACGCTCGGTGTCGCCGGCGTGTTCAACCCACTGCGCGTCGACCCGGCGACCAACGACACACCGATCAGTCTCGGCAAGTACAACCCGCGTGACGATGAAATCGCCGCTGCGTTTGGCAAGGTGGCCGAGCTAAAGAAACAGGGCTACCCCATCGTCAACTCGCATACCCACCTGGCCAAACTCCAGAACCTACCGATGACCTATCGCTGCCACTGGCCGAAGCTCATGCTGCCCGTGGAGGCCAACGGGGATGTGGTCGACTGCATGCGTTGGGGACAACGACCGATCGCCAATCTCCGGCAGACCTCCTTTGCCGACGTCCTGGACCACCCGCGACTACGCGCCCTCGGAGGCGAAACCGGCGAAGCGTGTCACAAATGCGTATCCGTGCATCGCATCGACGTGTCCGCCGCCTGGGACGGACACTTGGAGCCCGCGGTTTCCTGGATCCGTTCGGTCATGTGACCCAAACAAGCGTTACTGTCTGTAGTAGTACCAGCGGCGCGCATCGCGATCGTAGTACTCCCAGTGGCCGTTATACTCGTAGACATCACGACCATCGTGGACCGTAAATCTGTGACCGCAACTATGGTGGTGATAGTGCGAGTCGTGCTCGATCATAGCGGTAACGATGCCGTGTATCGCGACATGCACAGCCACCTGCACTGCTGTGCGCACCACGGCTCGAGCAGCGTAGTTGCCTAGCGAACGCGGAGTGCAGGCGCTAAGCTGCGCCGCCAGACCAACAGTCAACGCGGCGCCTAGAAGCAGTCTCTTCATCTAAGCAGTTCTATCATGCTGGGCGTGGTTGCCCTCGCTCTTGTTTCGACCTCGGCTTTGTTGGCGAAGTCGAGGCTTGACCAATGTCACTGACATCGTGCAAACACGGCAATTACTGGCAGGAGGATTGCCGCTACGGCCGCTCGTAGCGTTTGACTACGCCGTCATTCCCATCGGTTGTGGCGAAGTAAACGGTGTCGCCATTGCCGAAGGCCAGGTAGTTATTGTCCAGGGTGCCGTCGTCGAAGCTGATCAGCTCATCCCCGTCCGCCCGGTCATAGATGTGTGTGGTCGCGCCGCCGGTGGCGTAGACATAGCGGTCGTCGTGATGGAGTGAGTGCACGAGGAGACCGCGGTTGAGAACGGCGAAACCCGACTCGACGCTCCGCCACTGAACCGCGCCTGTAGCGGATAGCTTTGTGACGACGCGTTCATCGTTATTCGCGTTCCACGGCCCGGTGCTACGTCGGTCGGAAATGCTCAGCACGAGAACGTTGCCGTCAGCGTCTATGCTCAAGTCTTCGGGGTAATTGTCGAATGCGGCGACGTTTGCGTACTCGTCGTGCCACAACAAACCGCCTTGCGGCGCATACATTCTGGTGACGACACTCGAATAGTCGGGGCTGAGCTGGACCTCGGTCGTCACAACGACTCTGCCATCCGGCAACGCTCCGAGACCTCCAACGCGTTCGGAACTGTTGGGCGCACCGTCGCTGGATTCCCAGAGCAACATCCCGCTGGAATCGAGCTTCGCTAGCCACGCGTCGACACGCGGCACCTCCGCGTTCACCTGACCAGGTTCAGCCACGCTTCCCGCTACGTAAGTGTTGCCGGCGCCGTCGATGGCGACGAACCGTGCGTCGTTGTTGACCAGGGCGTGTACCCAGACAACCGAGCCATCCGCCGCGAGCCGGACGACCGAATCGCCGCTCGCCAGGACGACATCCTCGCCCACGAAGACCGCGTCGAAGAACCGACCGGGTTTCTGCCACGCAATCTCGCCCCCCGGTGCCAAGGCTACGATGGCGTTGGCGTCATCGGCGAGGTTCCACATGATGGCGCGACCAGACGCGTTCACTGCTATCCACATGGGGATATCGGTATCCCCAAAATCATGAATGCGCTCCCACACAACGGCGCCGTCACTATTGAACTCCGCGAGGAATACGTCTGTCGTATTGTCGGGGTTGTCGTAGTTGGCCACGGAGCCGAACAACAAAACGTTACCGCCGGGTAGTGCTTCGAGTCCGCACACGTCGACGTGATTCCAGCCGGCCGGGTGATAGGTCCGGCTCCATGTGGCGTTCAATCCACACGCGACGAAAACAGAGATGAGAACAACGGTCACAGCCACGAACAGGGTTCTAGACATCAGATATTTCTCCTTGGTGGACGCCGTTCGCGTGACATTGTCATCACCGCGCCGGCATCGCGGACGCTTGCAACTTCGGTGACAACGGCCCGGTGCGCGATGATGCGCACATGCGAGTTCATCACTGAGACTGAACCGCACGTCGAGCGCGGCTGGCTGATCGAGTAGCCGCGCGCTGTGAACCACTTCCGGGGGCGCACACCCCGGTGGTGCGACTCACAGCCCCTGACCGGGAACCGCCGAATTCCGGCTTTGTGATTGGCCTTACTCCGGCTTCGTGCCCGTAAGCAATTACTGATACCGCACGTTCACATCCGCGCATGCGGCACGCATGTTGCCTAGGCATAGAAGTCTGCCGGGTGAAAGGTCTTCGTGCAGCAGTACTTTTTTCGTCCGCCTCATCCGTTCTGGCGCAACTCAATGCGCACCCTAGCCCTCGCGACTTCGCTACTCGGACTCGCGGCAACCGGCTGTTTCGTCGAGGCTACCGATGTCGGTAGTAACCGAGACGGTCCGAGCTTCGAGGAATTCGCAGCCAACATCTACCACGAGCCGGGGGAGTATGGCGTTTACATCGTCAACGGTGACGAACCCATCGCAAACGACAAGAAGCTCCGCGAATACTACGACCTGATCAATGGCGACGGCGCCCTGATCGTGCACGCGCCCGGCGGCACAGTCGCAAAGTGGAACGCGGCGCAGAAGGACAACCTGACCTACTGCGTGAGCAATAGCTTCGGCGCGCGCAAGACCCAGGTCGTGCAAGCCATGAACGCCGCTGCCGGCGCCTGGGAAGCGGCCGCCGATATAGACTTCATCCACGATAGTGGCCAGGACGGAAACTGTACGGCGACGAACGCAAACGTCCTATTCGATGTCCGCCCGATCTCTGGCGCACCGTACACGGCACGCGCGTTCTTCCCCAACGATGCCCGGAGCACGCGGAACGTGATCATAGACAGCACCGCGTTCTCCGGCGGCGGAAGCGTCACGCTCACCGGCGTCTTGCGCCATGAGCTTGGCCACGCACTCGGATTCCGCCACGAGCACACCCGCCCAGAGGCGAGTAGCTGCTACGAGGACAGTCAGTGGAATCCCCTCACCCCGTACGACAGCGCGTCGGTGATGCACTATCCCCAATGCAACGGCACCGGGAACGACCTGAGCATTACATCAATAGACGTAACCGGGGCCCGCGCGCTCTACGGGGCCCCCGGCGGCGGTGGAGATGATCCCGCGCCACCCACAGGACCAGGGACTCCACGCACCGACGAGGCTTCTGGGTGGCTGGGAACCGGACAGGTGATCAACTACGAAGGCCTCCCCGTCGTGCCGGGTAGCTACTTCGACGTGGTGATGGTCGGCACCGGCGATGCGGACCTGTACGTTCGGTTCGACGCTGAGCCGACGTGGAATCAATTCCATTGCCGGCCATACGGCAATACATCCAACGAGGCCTGCTTGCTGGACGTGCCCGCGGGTGCGAGCCAGGCATTCATCTCGATCCATGGCTACACGAGCACGACGTTCTCGCTGGCCGTCGCCTGGGTGTCTCCGGACTGACAACCGGCTGCGGCAGAGACAGCGCTGGTTATCCCGGCTGCATCAGGCGCATGACCAGCGCCTCCAGGTGAACGAAGTCGATGGGCTTCTGAACAAAGTGACTCGTGGACACATCCAGCGCGGTTTGAACGCGCTTGTCGTGTAACGAGCTGCCCGTCGCGTACACGACTGGCAACTCCGGGCCCTCAGCTCGGAGCTGCGTGACGAGCTCGGCGCCATCCACATCCGGAAGTCCCAAATCGGTGATGATGAGACCTATCTCGTCACCGCGCTCCGCGAAACAGGCGCGCGCTTCGGCGCCGGTCGCGGCGGTGAGCACTTCGTATCCCGTGTCGCCCAGCAACTCTGCTGTAGCCTCGCGGGACAGTGGTTGGTCCTCGACCAACAGAATGGCGCGGCGCCCAGACGGCTGGCGACCGTTCGTTTTCTTGGTTTCCGCCGGCGCGGATAGCTCGACACGAAGTACGTCCAACAGCTGCGCCTCGGTGAAGGGCTTCTGCAGGATCGCTGCGTCCGCTGGCACGCGTTCGTCTCTAACTAGCATCTCGGCTGAGTATGCGGACATGAACATCACGTGCATCTCGGGTCTCGTCTCGCGTACAACCTCGGCGAGCGCGGGGCCAGATTGGCCGGGCAGCACCACGTCGGTCAGCATCAACTCCACCTTCGGGTTCTGTCGCAGTAGTTCCAAAGCTTGCGGGGCGTCCATTGCCGTCAGCACTCGGAACCCGGCTGATTCCAGATAGTGCTGCACCGCTAGTCCGACCAGGCGCTCATCGTCGACTAGCAAGATAGTCTGCCCTGCTACGTCCAGCGGTTCCGACAGCCACGAGTTCGACTCCACTTCACCAGGAGCGACCCGCGGCAGTTCTAGATGAAATGTCGTCCCCTGACCAACCCTGCTCTCCACTTGTATGGTTCCGTCGCAGTCGTTGACGATCCGATTCACCGTGGCCAGCCCGAGGCCGGTGCCACGACCGACTCCCTTCGTCGTGAAGAACGGATCGAAGATCCTCTGGCGGGTCTCGTCATCCATTCCGCAGCCGGTGTCCGTTACGATCAGCTCGACTTTGGAGTCGTCGGCGCGTGTGCGGATTGTGAGGGTCCCGTCATCCGGCATTGCATCACGTGCGTTCACTACCAAGTTCATGATGACCTGTTGCAGTCGTCCCCTGTCCACGCCAATCCACGCGCCGCTCGCGTCCAGGGACATGTCGAACAAAATGTGTTCACCGACCAAGCGTCCCAGCATGTTGCCCAGATCGGCCAACATCGCGTCGACCTCGGAGCGAGTGTCCTGATCATCATGCCGCGCGGAGAAGGTGAGCAGCTGGCGCGTGATCTGCGCGCCGTCATCGGTTGCGTTGAGCACCTCCTCGAGACCGCCACGCACATCGTGATCGCGAGGTAATCGCTTTAGCGCCACAGTAAGACCGCCGCGTATACCCATGAGCAGGTTATTGAAGTCATGCGCTATCGAGCCGGCCAGGCGGCCTACGGCTTCGGTTCGCTGGATCTGCAAGAACTCGTCTTCGAGCCGAACAGTATCCGTGATGTCTTGGGCCGTACCCAGCACCCGCTCTAGCTCTGCCGTTCGTTCGTAGCGACCCACGAGGCGAACCACCCGAACGGATTCGTCGGCGGCTATCAGTCTAAACCTGAGAGAAAGAGGCTCGTCGTCACTGGTCAGACGCTTGATAGCATCCTGCAGTTCGGGCAAGTCCGCCGGCAGCACGTGGCGCCTGAGCTGTTCGATGCTCAGCTCCGAACAGTCGGCCACGCCCACGATGCCGTCGATTTCCTCGGAGCACCACAGTGGACCATCTGGCAGCACCCACTCCCAGCTGCCAATGCGCGCCGCGCGTTGGGACGCGATCAGCCGCTCCTGGCTTCGTTGAAGCGTGGCGTTTGTCTGTGCGATCTCCTCGTTGGAGGCTCGCAAATGCGAAGCCGCGCGACGGTAGAGCAACACGCCGAAACCGGTGACCCATACGGCGACCAACGCTAAGGCTCTGTTGAGATAAACGGTGGTGGCAATGGTGGCGGCCGCCGGGGAAAAAATGAAGCCGGCAACCGTAAGCCCTGTGGCGACAGCAACGACCACGACAACATACCGATCGGATGCTGCCCATAAGCCGAGCAGCACCGGCAAGATGTACAGCATCCCGCCCGCGTAACCGAGGGGAAGGCTGAGATCTAGGAGGAAGACCGCAACGATCAGCGCGGCGCCGAGAGGGCGGCACAACCGCCCGAGGGTGTCACCGAACCAGCCTCGGAGTTGCGATGCGTGAAATAGATGCGTTTGGGCCATGAACAGACTGCAGGAATTGCGCGCTCCACGCTTGGCAACAGCGCAACGCGCAATCTATGCGAGATCCGTTCCGACTATTAAGCGGTGTCAATGCAGATAGATGTGTGGCTCCCGATCGGGTGCAGCGTGCTCCAAGCACCACCATTGGCGTCCTTCGGTGTCCCGGCGCCGACCGACGCAGCTAGAACAAGTCGGTCGCTCACCATCGCTCGTCCACACCACAGCCCCATCTGCTTTCGCTCTTACGACAAGCACCGGACACCTCCCATGGCGGACTACGTTGATGGCGACGGAGCCCAGTTTCTTGCCGGGGCCGCTGTTTCGCCTTTGGGTGCCGATCAGGATCATGTCAGCCTCGGCTTCTTGGGCAACAGCCAGGATTTCCGTCGCCGGCTCCCCCACGCGGACGTGAACGAACACGGCGCGCACCGAAGCTTGTTGGCCAGCCAGGAGCGCGTCGAGACGGTTGAGAATGGCCGCGCGCGCTTTCTTGTGGAGCACAACACGATCGGCCTTAGTTGCTGGTTGTTGCTCCCCCTCGCGCTGCACGGAATCAACGAGAACCGACACGACATGAAGCTCCGAAGACGAAGAACCAATCTTCACGGAGCGCTCAAGGGCAAGCTCAGCGTCCGCTGACGCGTCGTATGCCACAACGACCCGAAATCCACTATCGCGCAAACTCATTTCTCTCCGCTGCGAACGCTAGCTGCACAAGCTGTGCCGGGCCCTAGCGAGCGTTCCGCGCAAAGCTACGCACCATCTGCGGCCGAGCCGCAGAGTGACGCAGGGAATGCGGAGCATCGGAAACCGTTGATGTTCAGGCTAGCCGTTAGCGTCGCCCCTGAGAGTGCCGTGGTGTTCCTACTGCGACTTGGTCGCCTGATGGCTCGCATCACCAGGTCAGTCGCGTCGGCCATACAGAGCGCAACCATGCGGCGGGCTCGCAGTATTCCCAGTGCGGATGGCCGGATTCGAACCGGCATGAGCGTTTGCTCACAACGCCCTCAACGTTGCGTGTCTCCCATTCCACCACATCCGCGAGTGCCGACGATCGGAGTCGAACCGATACTGTCCGGGGTTTGAAACCGGTGCCTCTTCCAATTGGGCTACGTCGGCGAAGTCGGTACGGAGGGAGTCGAACCCCCACTGGGCCGGGCTTAAGCCGGTCGCCTCTTCCTAGTTGGGCTACGCACCGTTGGTAGTCGCGGGGGGAGTCGAACCCCCACTGGACAGGTTCTGAGCCTGTTGCCTCTGCCAGTTGGGCTACGCGACCGTTCGTTCAGCTGTCAAACATCCAGGACACGACTGTCCTGTGGTGGGGGCAGAAGGACTCGAACCTTCGTGCAAGCGGTTTACGGCCGCGGCCGCCAACCCGTGGCGTACCCCCGTAACTAACGGTCGACGCAAAAAGCCGCCCGATGTTTCCCAGGGCGGCTCGATCAATAGAACTGTAGATCGTGCTTAGCGCATAGCCGCCCCATCCCAACCGTTGGTCGGGTAAAGATAACCGGCGAGCTCTAAGCTCTCAGCAATGGTTATGTCGGCAGCGCGTTTCATGTCTCGTTATTAAGTTGGACGTGCAGCGAGGCGGTGATTGAAACGATGGCAGTAGAAACCCAGCAAAGTTACTTGGTCGTACTCCGCGCTTTCAGCAGGAAGCGGGCGCGGGCGCGGGTTGCCTTGCTATTGCCAGGCTTGGCGAGACGCTCCACGTGCTTGTATGCCGCCGCGATGGTGGCCTTGTCGCGCAAGGTCACGATCGTGTGGAGGACTCGCCAATCGGCTGACTTTTCGTCTTTTGGTCGCAGCGTCTGCCACAGTTTAAGCAGGGGCTCGTTCGCGCTAGCAGCTCCGACGACCGCCAAGCTGTGGGCTGCGGCAACCCGCGATTTGCTGTCGGCGAGGGCCGCTATCCAAGCGGCAACGGCCTTCTTGCTGAACGCCGACCGGGAATCCAGATGCCGGGCCGCGCGCTCGCGAATCCAGCGGTAAGGATGCAGGGAAGCTGTAAAGACACCCTCATAGTCGTTCATCTCCTCCAACTGAATGTAGAGCTCAGCCGCGACGTTGGGGCGTTTGGCTTTGGCTAAGGCGGCGCGAAATATCTTCGGATCCTTGAAGCCCTGCATCGCGCTGAGGTAGTTCGGCCCGGTGCTCTTGTACTGCTCCGCGAAACCGCCCGTATCAGACTTGTCCTCTTCGGCGTATTCGTCAAAGCCTTCCTCTGATTCGCGATCGAGCGACTCCTCGTATTCCGACACATGTTGGTAACGCTCAGGGTCGGTGCGTTTTCCGCTCTTGACGATCTTCTTCCACTTCCTCCGCAACTTGCGAATCCCGCGCTTCATGAACTTGGGTAGGAGCTCACGCATGCCCAAAATAGCAGCCTGGTACGCAACGGCCGTGCGGACCCACTTGTGCTTGCTGCGCAGTAGCTCACCTATCCGTACTTTGGCCTTGTCGGGGGCCAACACCACCAGCGCCTCGAGACCCGCGATTCGGTCGTAGGCGCTCTTGCCTCGCGCCCTTGCAAGAACGTCGTCAGTCAGCTCTGTGAACTTTCGCTTACTGATCGCTGCGAACACTGCGATGCGTACATCGACACGACTGTGATTGAGAGCCTTGCGCAGGGCCTTAACAGAACATGGACGGATCTTGCTGCTGCTTACGCACTTACCGATCAAGATGAGTTTGTCAGCACCGATGGCGCGGATCGTGCCCCGCGGATCATCCTGCACCATCGAGTCATTGATCAGCTTGCAGGTGCACTCGTCCTTGCAGCTGAACCCCGATGCCGCCAGGAGCATCACCAAGACCAACACGTGCAACGTCCGTATCCCCATCACCGTAAGAGTATACGGGCAACCGGGCGTACCCCAGCCGCATTAGTGAGGCCCACGCTCTGGTTCCCACAGATCGGGAGACATCGCGTTGTCTCCCGTTGCGTCCGCTCCCGACTACGGCTAACAATCCGCCCGTGAGTGAATCAGAAGCGACCTTCCAGCTGGGCTACGTCGTCGCGCCGTCCGCCGATCACCCCAACGCTGCCACTCACGGCGAGGCATATGCGGCGTGGTGGATTCTGGCGCCCAGCTTGGACGCCGCAGAGAAGCTCGCCCGTGAGTCTTTGCGGCAGGACCATTGGACCGTAGTAGAGCGCGACTACGGTTACGCCGTTACCGCTGACGAGTACACCGACGAGAGAGCGGACCTGCTCGAGTACTACGAACAGGCTCAGACAGACAAAGAGGTATGCCTGACCTATCTATCGCCGCGCTTTAGCGTGTACAGGGTCGAGGCAGCAGTGCGGAGACCGGGCGATGACGGCGGATTCGAACCCGCCGAAGCGCACTACTTCGCGGCCGGCGACTCGCTCACCGACGACGACGAGAAACTGTACGAGTCGGGCTTCTGGTCACAGACTCGCGTGGAGCAGGTGCACGCTCGTGCGCGCGAGCGTATCGTTGAAGAGGGCTGGGAACTCTTGAGCGTCGTTCGCGAAGGCCCTGTGGACGGCACCGACCTCGACGAGGACGTCGCGCAGTACCACGACGATGCGGAGGAAGATGGCGGCTGTCTCGTATTCTTCCGCGACTGAAGGCCGGCCCTGGCCTTCGGGTATAGCGCCTGCCCGAGCACGGCAACAGCCCGAGCGGCCAGCCGCAGCGGTCTGTGTACACGGAGCGAGTAACTAGCGGCGTTTCTTGCCGAGAGCGTTGCCGACCAGATCTTTGACCCAGCGTTTGGTGCCCTGGACGTTCAGGTGAATCGTGCGTAGATCTTGGGCGTTCGCCCGGTCCAAATCGCCGCGTAAGAACCGCAGCACCGGTTTCGGATCGACGCGTTTGGCTTTGCGCTCCAGGACACGGTAGCTCACCACCAGGTCTTTGCTGATGACCCAGGTCGAAGGAAACGCGATACCGCCGCGCGCGGCCGTGTTCAGTCCCTTCCACTCGACGAGAACCTTCTTGTCTACGTCGGACAAGAGCGGGAACGGCAGGCGAAGGCTCGAGGATAGGTCGGCGGACTTGGAGGGCGGGTCGACACTGATGCCAACGATCTCCGCCCTGGCCTCCTGAAACTCGCGGTAAAGATCCCGGTACTCCGCCAACTGGCGAACGCAATATGGTCACCACTCGCCGCGATAGAACAACAACACCGCGCGGTCGCTAGCCGCAAGCCGCGACAGCGAGCGAGGAACGTTCGCAGAGTCCGGCAGTGAGAAGTCCGGAACCGTGTCGCCAATATCAAAACGCTCGCTGCCAGTCACACGGCGAGGATACCAGAGAGCGCGATAGCAGTGCTTGCCCCGGGCCTTCGCCAGATTGTGTGGAACGTTGCGGAGACTACGGCGGGTAGGTCTGCCCCGAGGTCGAGTAGCCCCAGCAGAACCTCGAGGCCAGCGGCGGCGCCCCCATTCGCAGAGGATCGCGGACGCTCGAGGCCCGGCCTGTCCGGCCTGGGATGTGCCCAAGCCATCGCTGCGATGCCGGGTTGCGCTGCTGTGCGCGACGATCCTACTGTGATGGAATGGCGCGAATCGTCGATCCGACAGGACGAGAAATTCTGGTAATTGAGCAACTGGTAGATCTCTCCGGCTCTCGAGTTGTCGACATCGGGTGTGGCGACGGGCGCACTACGTTCCGCGTGGCCCAGAAAGCCGCGTCGGTGGTCGGCATCGACCCCGATACAGAGGCGATCGAGCGCGCACAGCAGGCAATACCGGACGGTGACCACCATCGCATCTCGTTTGTTGCCGCCGACGTTTCTACGTTGTCGCTGCCCGCGGGAACGTTCGACGCCGCGATCTTCTCTCGTTCGCTTTGATGACTCGCTGCCGAGGGCGTCGGCGACGCCCTGAGCAACTTGCACCGCTGGCTGGCCCCAGGCGGTCTGCTGATCAATCTGCAACCCGACCCTCGACCGTTGCGGCTCGAACTCGAGACTGACGGAGTGCGTTCCGCCGTGGGTGTTGCACACCATGCCGATTCCTTTCACGGTGACATGCGCCGCGTACGAGCTCAGCTCGCGGAGCAAGATGCCCTCGGCGCCTTCAGGCTGGTGGCAGAGCTCCCTTGCCCGCTCGAGATGTGCTGGCCCGATGTGGAGGGCTGGGAAGCGTTCCAGGTCCGCCCTCGCGGTGGCGCGATCGAACTGGACGAACACCAGCACGCGCGAGTGATAGCCGCCCTCGACAGCGGACGCGCGCGACTCATTGCCCACGTGGAACATACCGCCTCGCACTACGTACGGCTGCCGGTCAGCTAGGCGGCCCCGGGAGACAAACCGTCGTTACAGTGTCTCCCGCGCGCGCCAGAGGCGGACACGGTCGTTCGACCCCTGGAGAGTGACTGTGCCCACGGGTTCACACCGGGTGTTGTCTCTTTCCTGCGTCGATGGGCGGCCAGGAGCAAGTTCCGCCCCGACGAACACGTGAGCCCGACTACAACTGGCCCGTATTGGACGTTGGCCCGGTTCTCGCTTAGCAACGCCGCGTCTCTTAATTGCTTCAGGAGTGTCTATGGAAAACCGTACGTACGCAGCCACCACCCGCCTCGTTGTCAGCGCCGTTTGTATCGCCACTACCCTCGCCATTCTGAGTCCCACAGCCAGCGCTGAAGAACGCATCACCGAAGGCACCGCGTACGTACTGAACCCCAAACAAGTTCGCATCGGGCTGTGGAAGTCCGAAGTCGGCCTCTGGGGTGCCGACACTCTCGAGCGCACCACCATTGGCACCAGTCACATCCCGTGGCTCGCCGGACTGTTCGGTTCCGGCTCCTACAACGTGCATCTCAAACATGAGTACAAGCGAACCAAGTACTACTCGTTGTCTTTGGCTGCCGGCATCACCCAACTCGACGGCGGCGCATTCGACTCCGCCCAGACGGCGATTCGCGTGATTCCACTCGACGCCACCGTGACCACGCGTCTTGGCAGCCGCCTCACCGTCGCCGCGGGTGTCACCCATACCCTTGTACAGGGCAGCCACGGTGCGGGTGCGATCGGTCCCATCGATGAGCTCGGCGGCGCCGTCGGTGCGACCACTACGCAGGGGCACGGCACGGTCATCGGCCGCGTGTTCAATTGGCTCTATCTGGAAGTCGGCGTGCGCACCGTGGTCAACCAGAACGTCAGCGCGAGCGTGATGGCGGAAGGAGCCACCGACGATGTCACCGTGACCAACACGACAGAGGTCACCATGGACAATGCCTTTGACCTGCGTGGTGCCGTCTCGACCAGCGGCGCGGTGCACCTCAAGCTGGGTGGTTTTCACATGCGCGCCGGTGCTGAGTACGGCAACGTCAATGTGCCGTACCTGAACTTCGTCGTCCCTGTGAAGACGTGGATGCCCAAGTTCGACGTATTCGTGCGCTTCTAGAGACCGTCAAACGAACGGGGCTGCGCCGCGCTGATACACTCGTGCCCATGCGAGGGCTGCGAGCGTTGGGGCTGCGATGACGGGCGTGTTCGTCATGGTGTTCATCATGTTCTTCATCCTGGTGATTGCTGTGGCCATCAACGGTGGGCGCAGATCGAAGCAGGAAAAGCAGTGGCAACAGACCGCGCGCGACCTCGGGCTGAGTTTTTCACCGGGCCCGCAGTCGGGTCGGCCGATTCATAGTAGCCACTTGATGCCGCAACTGTATGGCCAGCACGATGGGCAGGATGTCTACGTTGGCGTGCGCACCTACACGACCGGAAGCGGCAGTGACCAGCAGACCCACTACTACACGTTCGTCGATGTCGTGTTCGAACCGGCGCTCAAGCGCGGCTTGTGCGCGGTCGGTGCAGGCGGGGTCAGTAAGTTCTTCGGCACGCTGTTCGGTCAACGGGACATTCAAGTCGGCGACGAGGCGTTCGATCGAGACTTTCGCATCGATGGTTTCGAGCCGGCGCAGATATCACAGTTGCTCGGGCAGCCGCGCCTGATCGCGTTATTGTCTCGGTCCATCGGCGAGTTTAAGCCCGACCTCAACGACGGACGGGTGCGTTTCGAGGCTGGCGGCGTACTCGTCGAGTCGGCAGCGCTCAAGCCCGTGCTTGGCCCGGCGGTACAACTTTTTCGCGAGGTGCTGCAGTCGTGGTTAGAGCTGCCGCCATCCGCGGAAGAGCGAGCCGTCGAATCGGCATGGACGTCGGCCGCGGGCGAGCACGAGCTGACGTATCAGTCCCGGGGCATGCGGATGATTGGCCGCAACGGCCCAGTTACCCTGCGGGCGGAAGTGATGATCGGTGATGGCACTCCCTGGGTTCGGGACGCCGGTTGGCGAACCACGATCACCGCGTTCTTCGATCCCCCATTGGGCGCAGGCTTGGCGCTGAGCCGAGAAGGCATCACGGCCAAACTGGGTAAGCTGTTCGGTTCACAGGACGTCCAGCTCGACGACGATGCCTTCGACAAAGAGTTCATCGTCAAAGCCAACGACCCCGCGCAGGTCAAGACCATCCTCAGCGCGGATGCGCGCGCAAGCTTGCTGGTCCTGGGTTCCCGCGGCAGCAGCCTCGAGGTGGACGACACCCAGGTAAAGATCGTGCTGGCCGAGATCGTGAGCGGCCGGAACGAACTGACGACGCTCATCCAGCATGTGCGCGATGCCGCCACCGCTATGGTGGCTCACCGCCAGCCCAAGGCCCACGGCCCGTACCGCTAGCAGGTTCGAGAGCGCATGGGCGGCCCACCATGGGGTGAGCACTAAGGGCATGAGCTGACCGCTGCTGACGGCCGATCAGAGTCGGCGCAGCAGTTTCGTTGCCACTGCCATGGTCACCTTGTTCCGCTTGAAGATTGCATCTCGTACGGTTGGCACGCCGCGCTCGTTGACAACGTGGAACAGGTAGCCCCGAAGGTTGGCCTTGGCGAAGCGGAGGAAGAAGCCGACCGGTTTGCCCCGGAACGACAGCATGTTGAGAATCGGCTTGATGTCCCGAGACAAGAACACCAATAGGTCGTCGCCTTTGCTGATCTTGTGGGGAATGGTCAACATCCCACCGGTTCCCGACCAGAAGTAGAAGCTCAGCTGTTTGCGTTTCCCGTTGAGCCCCCACGTACGCGCCACACCCACGGTCGCCCGCGATAGCACCCAACCGCCCGGCCGGGTCCCTATCCGGGTGACGCTCTGAACCTTGCCGTGCACCGCGACCTTGAACGATTTGGTGCAGCGGTCAAAGGAGTACGGCCCCGCGCTCCAAGCGTGCGCGTCCGCAGCGGCCCCCGCCAGAATGAGCACAGTAACGGCGACGATGGTTCTCATGGCCGTCATTGTACCTCGAACGCGCGACCCTCGGACTGGGTCTGTTCAAAAGCGGAGCACCATCACTCACGCGACTCTTCGACTCGACCGCACGGTCTCGTTCTTATTACCGAATTGTCGTCTCGCTGTTGATGCCCTAAGTTGAAACAGTACCGGTACCCAAGCACGGGGAGGACGACGATGGGCATCGTGGCACCATGGTTGAGCGTATTCGCAATTGGCGGATTCGTTGTTTGTTTCATTGCGCTGCGTCGGCGCCAGAGCGTACGGCAGGGAGTCGAGGAGCGGCTAGACCTGGCCGGTCGCTGGGCTGACGCAGGAGAGTTCGAGGTCGCGACCCGCGCCTTAACAGGTGCAGAGCATGCTTCCGGCGCCGAAGGAGACAGGGTGCACGCCGCTCTCGCCATGTTGCATCTGCGCCAGGGCAGGTCCGGTTACGCGGCCGGTCTCCTGGGAATGCGGCCTCCGACACGGTCGCGATTTCCTGGTCAAGCTCCAAGTATCGTCGACGACGCCCTCGCCTACACGATGTTCGTCGCAGGTGCAGGTGCCCCGCTCCGCAGAGGGACGTCGGCGTTTCGCAAGGTGTTGGGAAACCACGGCGAGCGGGTGTGCGCGTTACTCCGAGCGTTCGCTGAGTCGCAGCTCCCAGCCTCATCATCCCGGCACCGTCATATCGCCGATCTTCTAACGACGGCACGTCCGACAATCGCCGCGGAGTTCGACTACCTGGTCGCTAATCGGCCGTCACTGGGGATATTCCTGGCGCGGCACACCCACGAGTTGCAGCCCCAGCCACCCTCGATGGGACGGACTGTACTTCCCCGAAGCGTAGCCCATGAGCGCAACTAGCCCTTTGCCGGGGGGAGCTCGTTTGTCACAAGGAGGCCACGCACGGCCAGCCTGAATCGTAACCTCGGCGCATCCGTCGCAACAGGCCACTATTCTCGCAGGGATACCTCGGTTTTTCCGATGTATTGCATCTTGGTTTAGGTCTTGCCTAACCGTCCCCAACCGGTTGAAGCTATTAACGTGGCTACCTTGAACCTCGATTGGCTGAACTATCACCACTTGATGTACTTCTGGACCGTGGCGCGTCTTGGCTCGATCTCGAAGGCGAGCAAAGAGCTACGCCTCGCCCAACCGACGATCAGCGGGCAGGTACGCCAGCTCGAAGGCGCCTTAAACGTCAAGTTGTTCGACCGCGTAGGCCGCGGACTCAAGCTGACCGAGAATGGGCAGATTGTATTCCAGTACTCCGACGAGATCTTCGGACTTGGTCGCGAGTTGATGGACACCATCAAGGGCCGGCCGGTGGGGCATCCCATGCGATTGAAGGTTGGGATTTCGGACGTTGTGCCCAAACTGATCTCCCACCGGTTGATCTCACCGGCGCTGCACATGGACCAACCGGTGCAAGTCGTTTGTCACGAGAACAAGACTGACCGATTGCTGGCGGAGCTGTCGATCCAGCGCCTGGACCTGGTCCTCTCGGACACACCGATCGCCAATCAGGCGCGCGTCAAGGCGTTCAATCATGTGTTGGGCGAGACGGGCCTGACGTTCTTCGCCGTGCCTTCAATCGCCCGCAAGTACCGCAACGGTTTTCCCGCGAGCCTTGAAGGCGCGCCAATCTTGCTTCCCAGCGACGGAACCGTGACACGTCGCGGTATCGATCAATGGCTGGAGGAGTTGGGCGTTCGCCCCCGCATTGTTGCCGAATTCGACGACAGCGCTTTGCTAAAGGCATTCGGCGAAGCGGGTGAAGGCATCTTTCCCGGACCGACGGCCATCGAGAAAACGATCGGGCGCCACTACGGCGTGCACATCGTCGGTCGCACCGAACAAGTAATCGAACGCTTCTACGCGATCACCGTCGAGCGGCGCATCAAGCACCCCGCCGTCGTGGAGATCTCAAGAAACGCTCGAGAGCGTTTGTTCGCCGACTGAGCGCCAGCCTGTTCGTTAGGTATTCCCGAAGGGTTGTCGTCAGATTATCGATTTGACCGCACCGTGTGTCCGTCGTTACTACTAGACGCAGGAAGGAACCTCTTGCTGAGAGGTTAACTGCAGTTCCCAAGACATCGTGTCGAAGCCAAAAGGCAATGATCTACTAGCATCCGTCGTGGTGTTCCTGGTTGCGTTGCCCCTGTGCATGGGCATCGCGGTCGCCTCTGGTGTCCCACCCGCCATGGGCCTGATCAGCGGCATCGTCGGTGGCATCATCGTCGGCGCGCTCGCCGGCGCGCCCTTACAGGTCAGCGGCCCCGCCGCGGGTCTCGCGGTGATGGTGTGGGAGCTGGTCGAGCGGTTTGGACTGGCCGCCCTCGGCCTGGCCGTACTCATTGCTGGGGCGCTCCAGGTCATCGCCGCCTACGCAAAACTCGGACGCTGGTTTCGCGCCGTCTCCCCGGCCGTTGTTCAAGGCATGTTGGCGGGAATCGGCGTATTGATCTTTGCCAGCCAGTTTCACGTAATGGTCGACGACAAGCCCCGCGGAACCGGCTGGGAGAACCTGCTCTCCGTGCCCGAGGCCATCTACAAGGCGATCGTTCCGTTAGACGGCAGCGTTCATCAGGTCGCGGCCGGAATCGGAGTGCTCACGATTCTAGGCATCGTGCTGTGGAATCGATTCAAGCCGCGGCGACTCGCCATGCTCCCCGGACCGCTCATCGGCGTTGTGCTTGCGACGGGCGTCGCCTGGGCGCTGAGCTTCGATATCGCCCGTGTGGCTGTGCCGAGCAATCTGTCTGGTTCGATCAACTGGATCGGCACCGGCCCGCTGTCACTGCTGAGCAACGGCGCGTTCTGGGTCGCAGCATTCGGCCTCGCGGTGATTGCCAGCGCCGAGTCGCTACTGTGCGCGACAGCCGCCGATAGACTGCACGATGGCCCACGCGCTGACTACAACAAGGAGCTGCGCGCCCAGGGCATCGGCAACATGATCTGCGGTGTATTGGGCGCGTTGCCCGTCACCGGCGTTATCGTGCGAAGCTCGGCCAACATCGAAGCGGGCGGCGTCAGCAGAAAGTCCGGAATGCTGCACGGACTGTGGATACTGATTCTGGTCGCGCTGCTGCCCCAAGTACTCAGCATTATCCCCATGGCGAGCTTGGCGGCGATCCTGGTCTATACCGGCTGGAAGCTACTCAACCTGCCGGCGGCAATGAAGCTGTTCAAAGTCGCCCCCAGCGAGCTCTTCATCTGGGCCGCAACCGTTGTCGGGATCGTCGCGACGGATCTGTTGATCGGAATCCTGATTGGACTGGGCCTGGCCCTGGGCCGCCTGGCACTCACCTTCGCACGGCTTCGCGTGCGGGTTGAAACCAACGCTACCGGAGAACGAGTCGACGTGTTTCTTGACGGGGCGGCGACGTTTGTCAGTCTGCCCATCCTCGCTGAGGAGCTCGAGGCCATTCCGGGCGGGGAAGACACCGAGGTCCACTTCCACATCGACGATGTGTCCTACATCGACCATGCGTGCATCGAGCTGATCGAAAACTGGGCTGACCGACACGCTGGGGATGTTGTGATCGACGTGCAGCACCTCACCGACCGCAGTCAGCGCGCCCCTGTTTTCGAAGCCGCGTCGTAGCTTGGTGGCGCAGGTCGGATCCGACCTGCCAGCCACCTTAGACGTGTCCCAACCAGTCGGTCACGCTGGCAATGAGCTGGCGTGTTTGCGCAGCGTCAACGGCGGGGGCTGGCTTGACGACGTGCACGCTCAACTCCCCTGTGCTGGGGTGCGTGTTTACATCTACGGATTGCCCCGGTCGGAACACGCGTTGCATCCGGTCGCCGGCGGCGATAGCCAGCTGTGTGCGGATCATGTCTTCGAGCAGCTCAAGCCGCTCGCTGGTCGGCGCCGCAGAGCGATGCGGACCGCCGAGGCCGCCGACCTCAACCAGGAGCTCCGCTTGCTTCGTGTCGAGGCTCCCGAACTCCAAAATGTACGCTTGTCGCCACTGCATGGTCAGCGAGCGACCTCCGGGCAGGCGTCCTGCTGCGGTGAGCCACTTGTCGTCGAACAGCTTGCGGTCCTCGTCATCGACCGGTTGCAACTTGTCTGCGTGATCACCGTCGCGCAAGTCCAGCGACAACGAGATCGTTTGGTCAGTTGCAAACACCGAGCTGACGGCATCAAGCGCCTCAGCGGCAGCGCCCAGCTTGGCGAGCCTGGCTCGGTTATGCAAACGCGCATCCATCACCCAGCCGACCAACGCGATCACGACCGCCAGAACCCAGAGCGCGGTGCTGGGAATACTGACCTCATCGTGCTCCCCGCCCCACACTTTGTTAAAGGTCAAGCCCAACGAAAGCGCGACGCCACTGCCGACCGCAAACGAAGCGCTCCTGACGACACGGCGAGCGACGCTCGCCCTCACCCGTGAGCGCAGCTCGTCAGCCAGGTCGGACGCCTTGTCCGGGGGAACACTTTGCTCTATGAGGTCCTGCACCGGAAACTCGCACGCTAGCGCTGCGCGCAGTCGAGTGTACACTCCCCCGCCCTACCAATGTAGGCGCTCGCGTTACTGAACTTTATGCAAGGCCGCGCGAAGCTGCGCCCAGGTGTTAGTTCTACCGCTGTGTTGTTTGGCGGCTTTGGTCGCCAGCTCTTTGCCAGCGTACACCAGCACTGGCGTGCCCATGATGCGCGGTCTCTTGGCTCCCAGTACGAATGTCGCGTTCGCTGTTGGCTTCCACGGTTGATTGGTTGTGTCGTGGGCGATGGGGTTAGCCAGCGCATCCTGGACCTCGACCCAGGTGTTCACCACGTGGCCGTGAGGGGAAGGCGCTGTCAGGTAGGTCACCATGTCACCGACCGAACAGAAGAACTGCCGCGTGCCGTCCTTGTGCACCAGTTGCCCGCGCGGCGAAGGCTGTTCGCGAACGATCATCCCGCAGGCCGCACACTCATGGGCGACCAACTCCACCGGCTGTTTCGCTTCGGCTGATGTACCCGCAGCGCCTTTGCACGCGGTCAGCGTCAGACACAGTGTCGCCGTCATCGCGAGGGCGAGCCTCACTGCAGCACCTTCTTCTTCGATAACAACACGCCGCTGATCGCCACTGGGCCCACGATCCACGCGAACCAGATGGCAATCTGCTGGAACAGGCTTGGTACCGTGGCGGCGATGCCCAGAGAGCCGAGCATGTCGGGGCCCCCGAGTTCGCGCATCATGGTGAGCTGATACAGGCCCGTTGGATTGCCGATCACCAGCGAAGTCATCGTATTGGGCGAAATGCCACCGTCGGTGAGCACCAGGATCGCCAGCAAGCCCATATCGTAGAAGAAAACCATGCCGAACCACGCGACGATTACCAGGCTCGCGGCCCCAGACGGGCGTGACACCACCGATGAGATCAACATCCCCAGCGCCAGGAACGACAGGCCGAGTAGCAGCGTTGGCATCAGCAATTGGAAGAGCACTTTGCTCTGACCGCCGCCGGAGAATATCGCCGCCGCGGTGATGCCGGCTGTCACCGCGATGATTAACGCGATACCCCTGCCTATGAATTTCGCGAATACGACCTCGGTGCGACTGACGGGCAACGAAAGCAGCAGGCCGAGAGTGTTGCGCGAGCGTTCCCCGGCGATTGCATCGTGGCTGAGCACGAGAGCCACTAGCGGCACGAACAAGCTCGACAGCGTCACCAGGCTCGGCCCGGCCAGCATCATCGCCGGGCCACCCGCCTTGCGACCGTACAAACTGACCGCCGACGCGAGGAGCGCGAACAGCACACTCACCACGATGACCCAGCGATCGCGCAAGCGTTCCACGGTCTCGTGCAGGATCAACGCTGCGCCGACCCGCCCGATCACGCTTCTGTCTCCAGCAATGACTGATAGACCTGCTCGAGCGTGGGCTCTTCCACGCGAATTCCCGAGACGCATTCGGGATACTGCCCGCGGATGTCCATCAGCCCGAGCAGATTGTTGCCGCGCAGGGTCACGTTGAGCGCTCCGTTTTTTCGGCTACTGGTGCCGCCACGCCAGGCACTAACCGCGTCGACAAAGCCGGGCACATCTACGCCGTCCTTCTTCGACAAATCCAGGGTCACGATGTGCGGCAAGTCCGCCGAGTCCCGCAGTTCGTCGGGGGCGCCCGCCGCGACCACCTTGCCCCGCTGGAACACGCTAACCTGGTCGACCCAGCGCTCCAGTTGGTCCAGGTGATGAGAAGCAAGCAAGACCATACGCCCCTTCTCTCTCCACTCGTCGAGCACGGACCACAACACCCGGAGCCCTTCACTATCCAGGCCGCCGGTGGGCTCGTCCAGAATCAGCAATGTAGGACTCGCCAGGATCGCGACGCCCAGACCAAGCCGCTGCTTCATCCCCTTGGAGTAGCCGCGCACTTTGCGCTTGGCCGCATGGCTGAGTCCGACGCGCTCCAGAGTCTCGCCGATGCGTGCTTTGGCCACCCCACGGGCCCGCGCGAAGAAGCTCAGCACCTGATAACCACGCAAGTTGTCCACGAACGCAACCGCTTCCGGGAGGTAGCCGATGTGACGCTTGAGCTCGTTGTCCACGTTGCGCGGCTTGCCGTCGATTTCGAGCGTATATCTCTCAGCGCGAACCAATCCCAGAAGCACACGACTCAACGTCGATTTGCCGGCACCGTTCGGACCGACCATCATCAGCGCCTGACCTGCGCGCAGATCGACGCTCACCCCGTCCAGGGCTTGCACCTTGCCGAACCGCACGGCCACGTCCCGCAGGGCCAGACTATTCATGCCTGATCCTCATCTGTGGTGACCGGTCGACGATTGTGGTCGTGCGCAACATCGGCATCCGCTCGGCCATGTGATTGAGCAACTCCATCGTGGGGCTGTACATCAACACCGCGGCGGCCGGGTACTTGTAGGTTAACGACGACACGAAGCTGCCCATGCGATACGGACGGTCGCCGAGACCATCGCCATCCTGGTCCCAGCCGACGTAGTCGCTCCAGTAGTTCCCGGCGTTTTTCACGCCGATGACCAGGTCTTTGGCGCCGACGAAGAACACCTGTTGTTTGTTTCCGATGAACGCGTTCTCGCTGATTGTGTTGCGAAAGCTCCCGGCCCAAACCTTGGCGCCGATCAGGTTCCCAGCGATGCGATTGCGCTTGATGGTGTTGTCTACGCTCGAGAAGAAGAACAAACCCTGGCCATTGCGCTCCACGATGTTGCCTTTGATCAGACAGTCCTCGGCGTCCCGAAACATGATGCCGTAGCGCGCATTGTCCCGGGTGACATTGGCCACGACCTTAAGTCGCTTGCTCTCCATCAACGCCATGCCGGCGGTATTGTGATGGCTATGATTGCCGCGCAGAACGTTGTCGTACGAGTACATGTAGTGAATGCCGTAGCGCAGGTTGTTCGTGTGGTTGTTTTCGATCAAACTGTGCTCCGTCGCCGACACGTACAGGCCGTCGCGCGCGTCGATCACCGTATTTCCCCGCACGATCAGCTTCGACGCGTTGAACAGGTGGATTCCGTTCCCCCGGTCAGCGGTGCGCAGTTCCGGCAAGCCCCACACGGCGTTATTCTCAATGCGCACCCCGGTGGTCTCGTTGATCCAGATGCCAAACGCGCACCGGCGGAACTTGGAATTGCGAATGATCGATCCGGTGGCGCTCTTGGCGACGTACAAACATGCGTCGAGCGTCGTCAGGTTGTGTCCAGAAGCCCGCACTTCGATGCCATCGATGATGGCGCCTGCAGATTCGAGCACCATGGTCGTGCCCTGTTTGCCGCCGTCGATCACGTTGCCAGGCAGGCCGCGTAAAACGATCCGCCGCTTGATCGTAATCCGTTCCTTCCATACTCCGGCGGGCACGATCACGGTATCGCCGTCGGCCGCCTTGTCGATGGTCTGCTGCACGGTCGGCGCAGCGTCACCGACCTCTAGAACTGCAGCCGCCGCGCTACCGTGAACGCCCACGAGGGCCGCGGCAAACGCCGCGTATGCGGTCCAACGATTGAGCACTAAACGTCTTGTTTCTGTTCTTCGAGGATTTTGAGTTTCTTGCGACCGTGGTCGTCTAGATCGGACTTGCGTTTCAAACGCTCGATACCAACAAGCGGTGGGCAACGCTCCTCGTTGCGATACGTCGCCTCGCAGTCCATGCACGACAAACACTCCCTTGCATTTATCGTTCCATCGGGACGAATCGCTTCCGGCTCGCACTCCTTTGTGCAGATGGTGCAACTCGAGCAGAACTTGCGTCGGCGCGGTCCGGACAATCGAAAGCTGCCGAACAGAGCGAGCCCAGCACCGAGTGGGCACAGATACCGACAGAACGGCCGCCATGTGAAGATCGCGAGCACCCCGAGTACCAGGAACCAACCCAGGTACAGCCACTCACGCGCCCATGGGCGAATGAAGAACGACGTCTTGAACGGTTCGACCTCGGCCCATCGCTCGCCGGCAATTGGCGAATACAGGAACAGCGCGACCAGGGCAACCAGGATGAGATAGCGCAAATACTGCAGTCCATTTGGTAAGGAAACCTGTGGAACACGCAACTTGATCGCGAGCTTGTTGAGCAGTTCGCTAGCGGCTCCGTATGGGCACACCCAGCCGCAGAACACACCACGTCCCCAGATGACCGACACAATCGCGATGAAGATCCATGAGAAGAATACGTAGGGCGCGAGGGCAAACAACTCCCAGTGCCACTTGTGCAGAACGGAATCGATCAACGTGAACAGCTGGGTCACGGACGGCTGCGCCTGCATATAGATGCCAAGCACGAACGTACTGATCAACATGACTGTGATGTGCAGCCGTTTGATGCGCTCGGGCTTCGCGGTCGTCCATCGACGACCCGCAAAGATGCCGATGACGAACAGGAAGAAGCCACACAGAAACACGATGCCGTTGCGGCGCTTGCGCCAGATGCCCTTCCACAGGGGCTCGTCCAGGTCGCGCTTGTCCAGCTTGTACACGGAACTGGGCAAGCGCAGCGTACTCTTGAATTGTTTGAACTTCCGGGAGAAGGCACCACGGCTATCGTAGCGACTGGCTAAGAACACCAGCTCAAACGCCGCACCGGGATCGATCTGAGCACCTCGGCTGATGAAGATGGCGCCTTCCTTGAAACTAGGCGCGCCCGCCGCCGGGACCGTCGACAGCGCCGTGTAGTCCGTGTCTCTGAACAACACCTCCCGCAATCCCTGGGTGACCCGCACGCGATCAAAAATCGCGCCGCGCACGAACGCGGACCCTTTGAACGACTCCGACCCGTTCCCCAGAATGACGAATAGGTGCTGCCCCGGCTTTAGCTGGGCAAACAAATGCTTGTACGTGCCGGGCCCCATGAGCGCGCGGCCTACCTGTGGCGCATCGGCGATGGTGAACAGGAGGTCGACGAAGTTGCCGCTGGCATCTTTGATGCCCATCTCCGCCTCCCTGACGACGAGATGGCCAAAGATCTTGGCGTCCACCATCTGTTGCCAGGTGAGCGTTGCTGGGCTGTTTACGAAGCGACCCGGATTGAGCGCAGAAATGCCAAGGGCCCCGACCTTGACCGCAACCTTGCGCGCCGCTTTGAGGATCGTCTGGTTCTGCGCCAGACAGGTCACGGTAGCACCGGAGATGATGTCGACCGAGAGAGGGTTATCGCTGTCGCCGCCGACGGCTATGCGGTCGGTCGCGTTCTTGCCCGGATAGAAGGCGACGAAATCGTGCAGTGTCTTTTCGGGAATCCCCGTGAGCAGGATCGGTTCGGAGTGTTTGATCAGCCTGGCGCCCGTGAGTCTAGCGTTCTTGTCGATCCCGATCAGGGTGACCAACGGGTGCCCCGAATACGCTTTGACGTCGACGACATCCGTCGACCGCACGACCCAACCGACGATCTTGCCCGTCGCGTCGTGACCAGAGACGAACGCCGAGCCGTTGACCGCCTTGAAGCTCTGCGCCCCTGGCAACACGGCCGCGCACTTCACCCGTTCACAGTCGAGCGCATCCGCATGGGCGGCGTTCGCTGTGGCGAAGATAACCAGGCCGAGTACCAGGGGGAGCAGCGCGAGACTGTTCCCCCTGGGCAATGGAATGACTCCCTTGGCTAAGCCCAAACTACGTGACGATCATGCGCCCACGCATCTCCAGGTGGAGTGCGTGGCAGAACCACGGGCAGTAGTACCAGAACACGCCCTTCTTATCGGCCTTGAACGTGATGCTGTTGGTGTCGCTGACGTTGACGAGCATGTTTACGTCATGATGAGTCATGCAGAAGCCGTGCGACAGGTCTTCCACTTTGTCCAGGTTGGTCAGGATGACCTGTACGGTGTCGCCCTGTTTGACGTTGAACTCATTGGTGTTGAACTTCGGCGCCGCACTCGTCATGTAGACGCGCACGGTTTTGCCCTTGCGAATGACTTTGTTGTCCTTCTTGAGGTCGATGCCGTCCTCTTTGGCCCATGCGTTGAACATGTCGTGGCGGGGCCCGGTGCGCGGGCTGATCTTCGTGGGATGGATCAGGTCCTTGGCCACGACGACGCAGTCATGAGGCTCGGGGTACGCGGTTCCGTCGTGGACGAGTTCCATCTTCTCGCCGCTGATATCGATGAGTTGATCGTTCTCGCTCTGCAGCAGGCCTACGTTGAGATAGCGATCCTTGGAGAACTTACATAGGGCGATGAGCCACTTGCCGTCCGCGTCCTTTGTTTCACTCATGCTGGCGTTGGTGTGCCCCACCTGGTAGTGCACCGGCAGCTTGTGAATGATGTGCTTTATCTTCTTGTCCTTCTTGGCGTACTTCTCGATCGCCTTGGCGATGTTCCACTTGGTGATGACCGAGTCCAGGAAGATCGACGTGTAGGCATTGCCCTTGCCGTCGAAGCACGTGTGCAGCGGTCCGAGTCCTACTTGCGGTTCGGCAACCACCGTATCGCGTGGCTTGATCTTGCCCGCAAACAGCGACGCGAGCTTGTCGATGGCGACCACGGTACAGGTCGGTGACAGCTTGCCCGAGGCGATCGCGTACTTGCCGGTCGGGTCGATATTGACGCCGTGGGGACTCTTGGGCACCGGAATGCGTTGCACGTACGGGCCGTCTTTGCCGCGCGCGTCCACGACTGGGACCTTTGAGCCTTTCAGCCGTACCGTCTTGCCCGCCTTGACCGCCTTTTCGATCGCCTTGATGTTGAACACGTACAGATGGTCGCGTTCGACACGCATCATCCCCTCGAGGTCGGATGCACCTTCGGAGTTGTAGCAGGTGGCGAACGAGTAGTTCCCCTGATAGTCCGTGGCGCACAAATCCAGGTTGCCCTCGATCATGACTTGCCACTTGACCTCCATGGTCTCGCCATCGATCGCTGTGTGTAGTGCAGCGTAGGACTTTACGTCCTTGATGTTCGGCGCCGGCTTGCCTTCGATGTGCTTGGGCGTACGGAATTCGCTATTGCAAAACACGTATCCGAGTTTGTGCCGCTGCGGGAAGATACCGTGGGTACCATCCGAGTTGGGAATGTCGACGATCGCATCCACCTCCATCGTCTTGATGCTGACCCTTGCCAGCCGGCCAGAGGCTTTGCAGTTGACGAAGACATAACGGCCGTCGTAGGTGCCATCCTTGTACGACAAATGCACGTGATGGGTGTCACCGCTGACCTTGCCGCCGAGAAGTTTCTTGGAGTAGTCGTCGGTTCCCCAACCGGTGGCGGCGTCGTGATTGAAGACCGGGATGCGTTTGAGCTCTCGCATCGACGGCACACCGACGATACGAATCTCGCCGGACTGTCCACCACTCCAGAATCCGTAGTAGTCGTCGTGCTTACCTGGAGGCACGTGCGCTTTGTTCACGCCGGCCTTGGAGAATTGTTTATGCGTAGGCGGCTTGGTATTGCTGCCTGTTTGTGGCGACTCCTTTCCCTTCTTCTTGCCCTCGCCGCAGCCGACCAGCGTGCCCGCAACGATGCCCGCTCCTGCTCCGAGCAGCGTATTCGTCACGAAGTCGCGACGCTTGAGCTGCTTCTTGGACGGTTCTTCTTGGGTTACATCCGGCGATTCCAGTTGTGACTTCTTGTCGGCCATCCTATGAGTCCTCCGTTAAGTGTTTCTTCGCGTGGGCACGCGTAGGGCCACACTTGAACACATCGTTGATTAGTTCGCGCGCGAAACGTTTGCGAGCCCAAACGTCCCGCCGGCAATTTTTTCGACCTCCAATTTGACGTTCAGCAAGTAGCGAGATCGCAGTGCCAATGGCGATGCCAAATCGCGACCCAGCCTGAGACTCGCCCACGAAAAACCCTGAGCCGCGGAACAAGAACGACAACGTAAGCACGCAATCATTACCGCCGAAAACTCAAAAAAAGTGGGTACGGCCAGCGCTCGCGAATGGCGCTTCGTTCACGCCCGACGTCGAAGATGGCTTGGTGCGGCTTCTTGATCATAGTCAATCCGACCGAGCGCTTTAGCGCGGTAGATGTATAGCCATGACCAAAACACTCATTCGTACACTCCTCGTTGCCGGCGCCAGCATTTGCTTGATGGCCGGTTGTTCCAAGAAAGAGTCAGAGGGGAACGATACGTCGGCCGCGAAGAAAACGCCGAAGCCTTCGACCAAGACACCGACGCCGACGCCGACGCCGACGCCAACGCCGGACCCGACACCGACGCCAACTCCGACGCCGACGCCGACGCCGACAGCCGATCCAGCGGCAGTCGCCAAACTACAATTCAATGCGCGTTGCGTCGTTTGCCACGGCAAGAGCGGCAAAGGTGACGGTGCTGGCGCGAAGAACTACAAGACGAAGCCGCGCAACTACACCGACAAGAAATGGCAGGCGTCGGTGACCGACAAACAAATCGCCGACATCATCGTCAAGGGCGGCCTCGCCGTGGGCAAGAGCGCGCTGATGCCACCCGCCCCGGACCTGGCCGCAAAACCGAAGGTAGTGGCGGAGCTCGTCAAAATGATCCGCGCGTTCGGGAAGTAGTACAGGAACGACGAGGCCGTCAGTCGCTAAGGAACCCTGGCGCAATTACGTCGGCCATTCGGTTCATGTCGACCACGCCCTCACTGGTCTGCCACGCCGTTGCGGCGGCACGCAACGCCGCTGCGCGTGGCTCGTCGCCGACCAGAGCGGCGCATCGCCAGCGCGTGACCGCTGCATAATAGCCAAGCCCCAGCCCAGCGGCCGCACCCGTGGCGTTCTCGAGCGCCACGATCGCCCCGTCGCGATCACCTTGATGCGCGGCTATCCCCGCCGCAATCGTGTCTGCCCAGACGGATACGTGAGGCACTTGCTCTCTGCGGAGTCGGCGGACCAACTTTGTCGCGTGACTGAGTGCGCCGGCCTGGCTCCCGGCGAGGGCCAGGTGCACCCGCGCGTCGAGGCAGTCTGCGTTGTAACGGAGCGCTTGCGTGCGGTAGACCAGTGAACGATGGATCCGGTCGAGCCGGTCGAACACCCACTCTGCGATGTCAGGCAGCGTCCCCTGGTACAAGGCGATCTCCGCCCGCGCTTGCAGCTCGAACCAATGCTGCATGTGAAACTGCCCTTCCGGAGCCGGCCATGCCGTACGCGCCAAGTTCTCTACAGCCAGGTCGACCCGATCTTGCGCCAGGTAAACAATTGTTGCGACCCGCCGCAGGCCGGTGTCGGCGAGCAAGTCACCCCGAGTCTCGGCATCACGCAGGAACCCGGGTAACAGTGTTTGCCACTGGGCGAAGCGGCCCAGGTCTCGCAAGCAGCCGATCAAGATCATCCGAAACGTATTGACCTCAACCAGGTTGACGCTCTGGCGATCACGCCAAGCATTCTCCACCGCCATCAACTTATCTGCCGCCGTCGCAAACTCGCTAGCGAAGTAGTCGAGCAGACCGTCGAGGTTGGTGAGATCCATCATGTCATAGGCGATGGCAGTGCGTGGTATCTCTGTAGCCCGGATGAGCTTGCGCGCGGTGTCGAACCGCGCAAGGGCTTTGCGCCGGTTGCGCACTCCTTGAGCCGCAAGCAAGAACGCATGAAACGCCAGCGCCCGCGCCGCACGGACGGGTTCCCCCACGCGAAGCGCCATCCGTGAATGTCGAAGCTGCAGCGCGGTCGTAAGCACGGAGTCCACGGAGCCAAGGCAGTTGCTGACGGCCTCCAGCGCGTCGAGCCGAATCAGCTCCTGGGGCGGTATGCTCTCCTCGTCCCGTTTACGATATCGACCGCCACGCACAGCCAGCAGCGCTCGACTGGTAAGGATCGAGGCGACACCTGCGCCCGTGGACTCGGGGAATGGAATGTCCAGGTCGGCGAGGACATCGCGCATGGTAGCGACGCCGCGTTCATGATGTCCGGTAGCAACGAGAAAGTGCGAAGCCAGCGCGCGACACTCGAGCGCAAGGGTGGGAACCGCGCCGTCGGCGGTTCGCAGGTACGCGTCGGCGGCCTCCGCACCTCGCCCGGCATTGGCGAGGACATCAGCGAGTCGCAGGTGAAGTGCGCGCGCGTCGGCGGCCGACGGCTCGCCGAGGCGGATGGCCGTACGTAACAACTCGGCCGCACGCATGAACGCAAACGATTCCTCCGCCCGCTGCGCGGCATCGAGGGCGTGATTGGCCGCCTGGACGTACTGTCCAGACGCCTCCAAATGATGAAGCAACAACTCCGGGTGTAGTCGTCCGGCGCCGGAGCCGATGAGCGCGTTGCCCAGCCGCTCGTGGTGCAGGCGAGACTCGACCTCGCCCATTGCCGCGGTCATGCCCCGTCGTACGTGGTCGTGATAGGGCTCGATCAATTGTTCTCGCCCGGTCCCCGTGGAACGCACCATGCTCGAAACACGCAACGACGACACGTGGCGCGCGAGCTTGCGGGCGCTGAGGCGCGCCGCCTGCTGGATGGCAGCCAACGGCACGGGCCCAGCGGCGATCGACACAAGCTCCAGCACGCGACGGGCTTCCTCTGGTAATGCGGCGGCGCGGAGCCGAATCGCATCTTCCAGGCGCACCGGGCCGTGCCCAGCGTCATCTGCACCAGCGGTAGCATGATGAACTAGCTCGGCGATGTAAAACGGGTGCCCCGCGGCCTCCCGTGCCAACGTTGTCGCGTCGATCGTTGGCGCCGCACTCGCGCGCAGCAACAGCGCCCGACTCAGCTCGATGGCGTCCGACTCCGCGAGGGGGGATAGCCGCATGGCGGATGCTCCTGGCGCGTCGGTCAGCTCGACGTCCTCTCGCTTGCGCGCGGTTAGCAGTACCAGCACGGCGGGCGCCGGTTCTGCGAGTAGCTCATGTAACAGCACGCGACTGTCGCCATCTGCCCACTGCATGTCGTCAATGGTGATGATGACGAGCCAGCGCGCCGACACGGAACGTAGGAGCGCCCGCAAGGTCTTGAACAAACGATCGCGCGCCTGAACCGGGTCGCTGTGCGCTGCAAACGGGGCTTCGGCGATGGCCGGCACCCGGGCTAACGCCGGAAACGCTCGCACTAGCAGGTGTGCGTCATGCGGCATCACCTCAGCCAGCTCCTGGTCCGAGAGCCTGGTGAGGAACCGCGCCAGGTCATCGACAACGCCGTCGAACCCCTTGAAGGGTACGGACTCGCGCTCGAAGCAGCGACCGCGGAGCACAATGACTTCTGCGCTGTCCTCCTCTGCGACGCGCGCAGTGAGTTCGCGCAGGAGAGCCGACTTTCCCACACCGGACTCACCGTAAACGACGACTGCGCGCGCACCGCCTGCCCGCACAGCGGAAACTGCGCCATCGAGCATTGCCAGCTCGTCGTCGCGGCCCACGAGCGCCGGCCCGCGGACCTGAGAGCCCCGAATCGCTAACGACCCGGAGTCGCTCTGGTCATCTCCTCCCAACTGCCCGACCAGCTCTCGTGCAGACGGCCTGTGTCGCGGCGAGATGTCGAGCAAGCTCATGCACATCTGCTCCAGATCCGACGGGATCCGGTCGAACCAAGAGCTCGGCAGCGCCGGTTCGAGAGTTTGTTTGGCCACCAGCACGCTGCCCTCGTCACCATCGAACGGCAGGCGACCGGTCAACAGCTCGTACAGCATTACGCCGAGCGAGTACATGTCCGAAGCGGGCTCCGGCGGCATTCCGGCGGCCTGCTCCGGCGACATATACACCACGGTGCCAATCACTTCGTCCTGCCCGTCGTCGTCGTCGCCGGGTCGCATAGCGTGCTCGGCAACCAGGCCGAAGTCCAACAACACGACCCGCCCATCGCGTTCGACTAGAATGTTGCTGGGTTTGATATCGCGATGCACCATGCCCGCGTCGTGCAACGCCGATAGCCCAAGTGCAAGCTGGGGCAACGCAGCACGCAGTCGATCCTCCTTGAACGCCGCCGGCCGTGGGGGCACCGCGACCGCGGACGATAACGCAGCCGGTCGCTCCTGCACCGTCACTCGAGACCCCCAGCTCGGGCCGCCCACGGCAGGGGCGCCGGCGACATGGTGAAAGAAGTCGACTCCGGTGAGAAGCTCCATGGTGAAGAACCATGTGCCGTCGTGTTCGAACAACTCTCCCAGGTTGACCAGGTTCGGGTGTTCGAGATGCTGCATGGCGCGGAACTCGTTCTTGAACCGACGCAGCGCTGCGCTCTCGCCACGCTCTAGCGTCTTGAGAGCCACCTCCGCCCGCAGCTCACGATCGAAGGCGCGATACACCGTGCCCATGCCGCCCCTCCCCAGGGGACCAACAATCCTGAATCGACTCGTTCCGGGAAAGTCCATTCGTCAGGCATTTTACCCGCTGCTTCTCTCACCTCGGGGTAACGCTGGGGTAGCGGCAGCGTACATTCGAGAATGTGTGAGTCAATCGCCGCGGTTTGCAGAAAAACTCGCAAACCTCATCCGAGTATCTCCCACGGCTGCGTTCGCTGCAGCGCAGTGTCCCAGTTCACAGGGGCAGCCCAGGAGCTGCAGCGCCAAGTCGGCGCCGTAGCATTTCCTTCACTGCCGGAGTCGGAGCCGATTTGATCGCCACGTCCCGATAGCGTTGCGCCGTTTCGGTGTTGCCACAGCGACGGTGCAAGTCAGCCAATACCGCCGCCCAGAGATAGGAGCCGGCGAGCCAGGTCGGCGGTTCGAATCCCTGCACGACCTCGAGTCCAGCGGCCGCCCCTTGCCACTCGGCCACAGCGACCGCCCGATTGAGTCTGTGTATCGCAGACGGCGCGACTCGCTCGAGCAGCGCGTAGCACTCCACCACTTTGTCCCAACGAGTCTCCGCGAATGATTGAGCGAGGCAGTGTTCCGCGGCGATGCCCGCTTCGGCGTGGTAGCGAGAGAACCGGTCGCCCTGCGCCGCCCTGGCCAACCACGACATCCCGGTCTCAATTTCCCGCTGGTCCCACAGTCGCCGGTCCTGTTCCTCCAGGAGAAGCAGTCCGCCCGCCCCATCCTGGCGAGCGCCCATTCGCGCGGCGTGCAGGTGCATCAGCGCCAACAGGGCAAACGTCTCGGGTGTTTGCCCCACCGGGTGATCCGCTAGGGTGTGTGCCAGTCGGATCGCTTCGTCACAAAGCTCGCGGCGAATCGCCTGCTCGGCATGGGAGGACAGGTAGCCCTCCGTGAATAGCAGGTAGAGGATCTTGTTAACGGCTGGCACTCGCGAGGAGTACTGCTCGTTGCTGAGTTCCTGCGGAAGACGGCCCATCTCCCGCAGGCGGTTGCGCGCGCGACCAAGGCGTTTGTATGCGTTGGCTTCGCTGGTAAACAGGCGCAGCGAAATCTCGCGCACGCCGAATCCGCACAACGTCTTTAGCGCAAGGACAAGCTGTGACTCGATGGGAATCGCTTCGTCGCAGCATACGAACAACATCCTCAACAAGTCGTCGCTCACCTCCCCCGCCAGAAACGCCGCCGGCTCGTTCTCCGAAGTGCCAGCAGTGTCGCTGGGGTTTTGCGCAAGGATGCGCTGGCGTCCCGTCTGGGTTCGCAGCGCCCCGATGAGGTCGTTGTGCGCCACCCGAAATAGCCACGCCGACGGATTGCTCGGCAGGCCGCCGCTGGTCCACGTCTCCAGCGCCGTCATCAACGCCGACTGAACCGCGTCCTCAACGGCCTCGATGTGTTGAACTCCCACCCGGCGCGAAAGGGTGGCGACAAGCCTACCGAACTCGTGCCGGAAGAAGTGCTCGACGAGTTCGGGTGTGCTCAAGGAGTGTTGATCTCTCGGACCCAAACGCCGGAGCCGGGACGCAGAAGGCCCGGACATCCACTGGCGACCTCGATCGCCGCGTCCAGGCTGTCCGCCTCGACGATCATGTAGCCGCCGATGAGTTCTTTGGCTTCGACCAACGGTCCGTCGGTCGCGCCCTCGGTGGTGACCAGCTTGCCGCCGCCGAGTCTCCCCCCCAGGTCGACGAGGTTCTTCTCGAACTTGTCCTTCCACTCGTTGAACTTGGCGTACATCTCCTGCATCTGGGCCGGTGATGGTTTCTCGCCGCCGTCGTTCGACTGTCCCGGCTCACTTCGTTGCATACACAGATACTTGGGCATGATGGCTCCTTGCTTGGTTGTGTCGGTCCAGTCGACCGATACCCCATGACGAACACGCACCAGCGTTTTGGACAGTTCGCACCGAGTTTTTTGGCGGTTTCCAGGATTGTCTCTGGCCCGTGCAATTTCAAGCGTTTGATCTGGGAAAGCGGTGTTATGGCGCTATCGGCGACGACGCATTGTGAGAGCGACGCCGAGGAGGAGCAGCAACGCGGTGCCCGGGGCACCAGACCCACCATTGGTGCCACAGCCACAGCCACCCTCATCGGAGTCAGCGCCGCTTACGGTCTCGCAGGTGGCGGCGCAGCCATCACCGTCGGCTGTGTTCCCGTCATCGCAGATCTCCCCGACGTCGACGATTCCGTTGCCACACGTCTCGTCCGAACTGCACCCGGCGGAGCAGCCGTCGCCGTTGAGGTTATTGCCATCGTCGCAAGTCTCGCCCGCATCCATCACACCGTTGCCGCAGTACTCCAAAGCGTTGCAATCGGCAGAGCACCCGTCGCCGTCGATAACGTTGTTGTCGTCGCAGGTCTCGCCCGTATCCACGACGCCGTTGCCGCAGGTCTCATCGGATACACAACCCGCGGAGCAACCGTCACCGTTGACGTTGTTGCCGTCGTCGCACGTCTCCCCCGTATCCATGATGCCGTTGCCGCAGCTTTCGTCGGATTGGCAATCACCTGAACAGCCATCGTCGTCGATGTCGCCGCCGTCGTCGCACACTTCCCCCAAGTCCACGATGTTGTTACCGCAGCTCTCGTCGGACAGACAGTCCGCCGAGCAACCATCACCGTTGACGTTGTTGTAATCGTCGCAGACTTCGCCTGGGTCGACATCGCCATTCCCACACCGGTTGGTCACACAGCCAGAGTCAAGCTGAGCAATAACGTCCGTTGGGCCGCTGCCCAGGTCGACGGAGAGACGCACGTAGATCATCCCGTCGGAGTTCAACGCCAGTCCGCGTCCTGCGCTGGAGGAGATGTCGAGGTCGAGCACGACGCCATCCGACATGCCATCGCCGTCCACGTCAATCGTGTCGCCCACCGACAGAATCGCGCCCGCGTTGGTCAAATCAGTTGCGCTGCACGCGGCGAACACGGTCTCTCCCGTGTCCGCGTTCCACCCGAAGGCGGCGACTCCGTCGTTGTTGAGTGCGATGCCCCTCACCAGGCTACCCAATACGCGAGAATCAACCACATCGCCCTCTCTCAGCACGATCGTCCCATTGTAGGCAATGAACTCGTCTGACGCTGATACGCCATCGGTGTCACCACTGAACATGTAGTTCCCGTCGTTGTTGATCACCATTAAGTCAAAGTTGTCCCAGTTGTCGCCGTCCCCGTTCACACTGTCCTCACTGGCTACCGCGACCCCGTCAACCAACAGCGTGGCGTCGTTCACGGTTGAGCCCGTGTCCAGGAGAACCTCGCTGATGACATGTGAGTCATCATCCGAAACGTGATAGTCGAACCCAATCGCAGAACCGGTCTTGATCGCAGTCCCACCGATGAGGTCGCCGGCCTTCATCACCACTTCGATGTTGCCCGGCGTGGCGTCAGAAGACTTGTAGAGCATTCGCCCTTCCGTCGCACTACCTGCAGACGCGTTGTAGCCAGAGACCCAGTAGGCGGCTCCGGTCGGCGTCATGTACGGCCGCGAATTGAACGTGCTGGTGGTTCCGGCCGGGAACCCGGGCGCCTGAAGCGCCTCAGCCATTAGCAACCCGTTGTGGGACCAAACAGAATCATTGCCATCGTAGGTAGGGCTGTAAATGAAGTCACCGCCACTACCGATACCGCAAGTGGTCTCTGAACCGGTAAGCGTTGCGCCCACGGCCACGCCGTCCGAGTTGAGCCACACGATGCCGTCGTTGATCCACACGAACCCGACGTTGAGGGCCTCGCCTGTGAATCCCACGTGGCCTTCACCGCCGACGGTCGGGTAGTCGAGCTTATTGATGGCGCCCGGCGCTCCGGCTGGCGTGTCACCGACCGCCGCTACGACTCGGACCCGAACCTGCGCGTCCGCCAACGGATGACACAGGACCACCGCAAGACAGGACGAGAACACCGCCAACGCTATACGCATTGCACGATACTAGCCCAAGAATGACTTCGCAGCGTTCTAGCTGGGCGCTGGGTTCAAAACTGAAAGTCGTACGACACCTGTCAGAGCTGCACCGTCTCGTTACAAGTCTTCGATCGCCACGCTTGTGCAACCGACTGGCGCGGTGACCGGGTTGCACCGCGCGGGATTTCCGTCGGCGAGATCGGAGAAGTAGTCGCGACCGCTGACCGGCCACGGGATATCGTCTTTAAGCATGTGCACGCCGTTGGTGAAGCCCGCGGCAAGGTTGCTCGAGCAGCTCTCGTCGGACTGGTCCGCTCCGCAGACGTTACTCGCGACCAGAATGTTGGCGGTTTGAGCGGCAGCGATGTCACTGCTCCCTGGGTTATTGATCTTAGCCACACCGGCCCACGACTCATTGAAGTCGCCGGCCCCAGCATGAACGAACATGACCCGCCCCGCGAGAGTCGTATGGTCGTACGTGTAGTCCTGGCGGAACCCGCCACCGTCCAGAAGCATGAACATGACCTTGCCCCGGGCCGCGGCAAGCGTCGGCCAGCCGTCGGTAGTGAGCGCGTCGCGCAACGTCGCATGGCTGCCACGTACATCATCTGGGGTGAGCAACTGGCTGGGCGGGAACACGCTGTTGACCGCGGTGTCGACTTTGGACAGATCGCCCAAGGGAAAACCGCCTGCGCTGTCCTTGGGTTCGATCCAGATACTGATCGGAACGTGACAAGGGTTGGCGTCTGACCACGCTTTGATCGTCGCGAGACAATCGGTGAACGCATTGCACGTGGTCTGCGCGTCGATGACTGCGATGTGATAGACGGACAACTCATCCGAAGTCGCGTCGTTCTTGTGAATATCAAGCTCGAACGCGCGCACGCCCTGAACTTCGAGCTGCTCGTCGAGTGGCACGTGGGAGTAGCCGTGGCTGGGATGCAACACGATCGTCGGCTGGACGTGGTAGCTGTTGTGCGTCCCCTTGGCCTGAACATGATTGACGCGGAGGGTATCGTCCATCGGCCCGCACGCAGCGACACTCATGGCGTCCACAGCGGCACCGTCGACAAGCCGCATGGCGTCCGCCAATGACGTGGCGTCAACAGGCGAGCTCGCATCCGCAGCTGAAGCGCGAGCGTCAGACAGGCCACCCGAGTCCGGATCACTCGAGCCTGACGAACCGCACGCCGCGACGACGACGACGCAGACTACACAAAATACGGCAACATGCCGCCCCAGCAACAGCATGGAAGGGATGCTACGCCCGCTGGATGGCGTGGCAAAGCATCGGCAGCTGACAACATGTAACCTGTTCGACTCACAGACGCTGGATCGCCCGACAGTCGACACATCGTGCCGCGATGACTGATGATGAGCGCGATGACCCAGAGAGTGACCTTCGCGGAGTTGAACCGGGCCCATGACGACCTGGCAGAACTGCTGTGGTTGCATCAGGAGTGTCTGGTCGCGGGTGCCTTCGGGCCGGCCCGGGACCTGTTGCAGGCCTACCGGCGGCTGATCGAGCTGCACATCGCACACGAAGAGGAAGACGTGCTGCCTCTATACGCCCGAGCCGAGACCCAGCGCTGGCCCGCGGAGATGTTCACTGGCCAACACAAGAAGCTGCTCGCGCTGCTGGACCGCATCGAGCCGATGCTGGCGTCCCTACGCCGCGTCGATGGCTGGCGCCGTGGCGTTATCACGGCACTGGAAACGGAAACGACACTAAAGCATCTTTTGGAGCATCATCATCTGGCCGAAGATCAGGCGCTGTACCCGATTGCCGAGGAGCACGCGAGCGACGAGGAACTCGCCCAGATAGTAGGCGAGCGTGTGAGAGAATGGGGCGAGGCTGTTGAGGGCGCGAGGCAGATCATGGCGGCGGGACGGGAGGCTTTGAGGGATGGATCAGGGCAGGCAGACTGAAATACGGAGGCCACGTTTCCCAAAACGCGCGATCGCCATGGTCATCGGCGGGCCGCTGCTCGCCGTGGCCAGTTACTACGCGATTCGCTACTTCGCAGAGGCCACACCGAAAGACGTGGACCTCAACAACAGAACCACGAGGCAAAACATAGGCCTGCTGGGCGCGCCCTTCGCACTCGGCTTGGCGTTGGGGATCGTGCTCGCGTATATGGGCGCCGTAAGGCTAGCGGTCGGCAGGCGCATGGACGAGCTGGACTTCGGTAGCATCACGCCGCTCGGCCTGCTGTACGCACTCGGCTTCGCCGGGGTGTTCGCCCTCGCCGGCTGGATTCTCTTGATCAAGATGCAGTTCGATCCGTTCGGCCGCTGAGGTGCGATCGGCCACGCGCTCGTTCACTTTTGCTTGGCCAGCCAGGCGTGCACAGCGTTCCTCAACGCGTCGCTGGGTGGGCCCTTGCGCTTGGTCAGGGCGGCGAGTGCGTCGGCCGCGAGTTTCCGGGACCGCCCACGCAGCTTCGGATCGTCGGCAAGCAGCTGGGCGAGAACGAAGTACAACCGCGCGCGGACGCGTGGATCCGATCGCTTTGGCTTGAGCAGCGTCAACGCACGGTCGGCGTGGGCGCGCGCCTTGCCCCGTTTGGCGGCGGCGAGTTCGACTTCAGCCAGAGTAACCAACGCGGTCGATAGCTGCGCGTGCTTGTCACCGTTAGCGGCTGCGAACACACGTACGGCGCGCTCGGACGCCGTGCGGGCTTCGTCGATGCGACCCAATGCAAGCCCGGCGTGGCCAAGTCCAGACAGAGGATAGAACAGGTCCGCGTGTTTGGAGCCTCGGCCTTTCTCCAACACCCTGAGCGACTGCTGATAGTAGTCGCGCGCGGTCCCGAAGCGCCGGCGCTCCATGGCCAGGTCTCCCAGGTTGTGCAGCGGCATGGCGAGGCGCGGATAGAACCCGCCGAAAGCTCGTTTCCAGATGCGAATGCAACGCACCAGCGCCGCCTCTGCTTCCTTGAGCCGGCCCAACGACGTAAGGGGAATAGCCATATTGTTCAGGGACAACGCCGTCGCCGGGTGTTCTCCACCACGTGTGGCCGTCACAATCTCCAGGTCTCGGCGCGAGTGGCGAAGCGCTCGTTCGTTATCGCCCATGGCCATGAAAGTAAGCGCGAGCTGCAAATGAATCTGCCCCGCGCGAAACGAGTCGGCGCCGTCGAGGCGGCGCGCGATCTTCAGGCTGTCTTCGTAGAACTTCCGTCCCTCGTCGAACTTTCCCAGCTTATTGGCCAACAGACCTTTCCGCTCGAGGACGAGCCCTCGCAGATCGTCGTGTTTGCCCAGCGCCTCCACTGTCGCTGCCGCGTACGTCACCCATCTCCCGGCGTCCTTGGGAAGCGCGAGGCGATCGCCCAGAACGAGCGCTAGCTGTAGCCATGCCCGGACCTTCAACACCGGATCACGCGCCGCCTCGGCAGCCTGCGCGGCTTGATGTACGACCGCGATGGCCAGCTTGGCATCCCCGCGAATATCAAGGAGACGCGCCCAAAGCAGCAGCACCTCTGCTTCCAGTGGCCGATAGCGCACCTTGCGTACTTGCTCGAGCAGTGTCTTCACCGCGGGCCGCGCGCGCTTGTATTGCCCCGCCATGCTGAGCGCCCTGGCTTCTGCGACATGGACGTTAAGCTTCTGGATCTCGGCACGCAGCGCTGGCTCCCGGGGTAACGGTACCCGCGAGGACAACACCACCACGTCCGCACAGTCGGCAAGGGTGCTCAATCCACTGACCGCATCCAGGGACTTGGTCACCATCTTACGGTCCGCGGTCTTGAGCAACGACACCAGCGCCCGCACTTCCTCGAGGCGCCGGGACAAGCACACCGTCCGGGCGTCCAATAGCTGCGGCGATTGTTCGCCGCGCACGTTGGTCGCCTCGCATGACTCGCGATGCATGCGCACCCAATCACCCGTATAGCCGCTCAAGCGTCGCTTCACAGAAACCCACGACGCCGCGCCGCTAACTTTGTCGGCCCGACTGAACGTCGCCTGCAGGGTCGCCCGGGTGGGCTCGTCCCAGATCCCCTGGAGCTTCTCAGTGCCGCTGTTGCATACGGTACTCGCGGGCTGCTTGGAATCGTTCGTCGTGTACATCACCGCTGCGACGATGCCGGCCGCAACGATCACACTCGCCCCCACGAGCGGCCACCGACTCTGAGAGCGATCGAGTTCGTCGAGCAGAGCCGGCATAGACGGAAACCGTTCGTTGGGCTCGTACCGCAGTCCGCGCTCGATCAATGTGCGTAGCCATCGAGGTGCTTTCGACTCGGCCCGGGCTACCTTCACGCCTGCACGCACCTGTTCTCGGGTCGGCCGCCTGCCGTAGAGCGCCTCGTACAACGTCATGCAAAGGCTGAACTGGTCCGTGCGCTCGTCCGTATGGCCCTTACGCTGTTCTGGCGCCATGTACGCGGGTGTGCCAACCGCCGAGCCAACTTTGGTGAGGTCCGCTGCGAAGGCGCTCTTGCGGGTGTCGTCGTCATCGTCGCTGGTGGTAGTTGTCCCCTCCGCTGGCTGCTCATCGGAGTCCTGGGAGACCTGGACGGCGCGAGCGACGCCAAAGTCGACAACTCGAACACGCCCCTTTCGGTCGACCAGAATGTTCGACGGTTTGATGTCGCGGTGGATCAGGCCGGCTTCGTGGGCCGCGACCAGCCCCCTCGAGACCTGAACGAACACATCGACGATTTGCCGCCACGTTGGCCTGGCCTCCCTGAGCCAATCGCGAAGGGTGAGGCCGTCGACCAGCTCCATCGCCATGAACACTTCATCGCCCAGTGTGCCCACGTCGTACACCGCTGCCACATTGGGGTGAGATAGGCGCGCCATCGCCTGGGCTTCTCGCAGCAAGCGCACCCGGCCGTCCTTGCCCATGTGCGAGGACTTCATCAGTTTGATGGCGTCCTTGCGATCAAGCTCGGGATCGTAAGCGCTGTAGACCACGCTCATGCCGCCGGTGCCTACAGGTTCGAGAATGAGGTACCGGCCTACAGTGGCGCCGCGCTCGAGCATCGCCTCGGTGGCCGTAACCACGGAGCCGAACGCAGTCACCGTCGCCGTGGTCGCCTCGGTGTCCGAGAGTTCCTCGGCCTCTGTCGTGTCCCCGCTCACCCCAACCCTCATGGTAGCAGGTTTGGCTTTCAGGCCCTTCACACGTTCAGTGTTAGTCAGTTGCGGCGTCCACAACCGCGAGTAGCTCCCTCGGGCTGGGGCGATCGGCGGGGCCTACGCCTACGTGGTGGAGCCTGACCTGTTGCGCCGGATCGATGAGCACATCGCCTCCGCGCTGGCGAACGTCGCCGGTAGCGGTTCTTGGCCGCCGGCCGCGACGCATAAGTTTCGCGTAAGCCCATAGTGAAGCCGGGCTCCAGATGGCGCGGCGTGACGCTCGGTCCATTGCGTAGCCGCGATAGAGGGCGCGGCGTGGGTCGAGCAGCACGGGCCATGGCCAGTCCAGATCGCGCAGGTAAGCTTGGGCAACGGCATCCGGCTCGAACGTCACAATCACGATCGACACGCCGCGCTCGTGCCATATTTGTTCGAGCTGCCGCAACTGCGACAGATGCTCCTGGCAAGGCAGTCAAGCAAGGTGACGGTGGAAGACCAGCAGCAGCCAACGCCCCGCGTAGTCATCCAGACGATGCAGCACGCCGCGCGTATCTGGTAGCGCGAAGTCGAGCGCGGAGTTCCCTAGCCTGGTCACGCGCAAATCATACCGGAGTTGCAGCTTGCGGCGACGCGCGCGCCTCACTATCGTTGCCACGTTATGGAGAGAGTGCACATCCAACACTTTTCCGACGTGCTCTGTGTATGGGCGTACATCGCCCAGGTGCGTGTCGACGAACTAATCACAACCTTCGGCGACCAGGTCGAACTCGAGTACAGGTTCATCGATGTGTTCGGCGATTGCCCCGGCGCCCTCACCGAACGCTGGAAAGACCGTGGCGGCATGGCCGCATACGGCGCTCACGTGCAAAGCGTCGTCGCCCGGTTCGACCACGTCGAGGTCCACGAAGACGTGTGGTGCAAGAATCCCCCAAACTCTTCGATGAGCTGCCAGGTGTTCCTGCGCGCCGTCGGGCTACTCGATGACGCCGATGCGTTGCCGCGCACCGCTTGGGCCATACGCACAGCCTTCTTCGGTGAATGCATCGATGTGTCCTCGCGACTGACTCAACTGAGCATCGCCGAACAGCTCGGCCTCGATCGGGCCGCGATCGAAAAACACATCGCATCCGGACGCGCTCACGCCGCCTACTCCAGTGACCTGCGCGCCGCGAAAAAGCATCACGCTGACATGAGCCCAACGTTGTTGTTCAATCAAGGCCGCCAGCAACTCGCCGGCAACGTCGGTTATCGGGTCATCGAAGCAAACATCAAGCAGCTACTCAGCAATCCAGCCGAAGAAGCGTCCTGGTGCTGAGCGGCAGTCCCGCCAGATAGCGCTGTTCCCACGCGAAGTTACGCCCGCCGGAGTTCCGTTTAAGTGCGTTTAAGTGTTGCTGAATGAAGCCGGCGGCTAGGTTTGCCCCATGAAAAGGCCAGACAACAGCAGACAGCGCACCGCATACACAACACTCGACCCCAAGGACCTGGAGACGGCCCGCGGCGGGTTTAGCTTCGGCGTCGAACGCGAGATGAAGGAGCCGACGGACAACAACGTGGTCGACGACATGCAGGCAATCGTCGTTCTCTGCTGATCGACGCTAGAGCGTCACAGTACGCGCACTCGGTTCCAGGTGTCGTACGCCACCGGACTGCCGCCGCTGAAATAGTCCGACGTTCCTACGAGGAAATGATGAGCGACGCCGACGCAGTCGCTGGCCTCGACGGGATACTCGGCCAGTTGCTGTCCGGTTGCTGGATCCAGGTGCACCATGACCGATGGGTTCGACCGGGTGTACTCCCCCTTTGAACGCGGCACCATCAGCGCGTGCTGCGTCACGTGCACAGTGTTGACGTGGTGCGAACCGCCTAGCCCTTCGGCCGTCCACAAGGGATTCAGCGTATTCGGATCGTAGCCGCAGGCAATGAGTCGCTCAGTGCCTTTGCTCTTCTGCCATACGCCGATGAGCGCCGGGTTGCAGTAGGCAAGGCCGTGCAGGCTATAGCCGGGTTTGGGCGGGTACCATGGCTGGGCGACCGCCTTGTCGCCAGCCATTGTCGCAAAGTACGCCGACTCTTTGTCCGAGTACTTGTTGCCGAACACCATACCGCCGGCCGTGAAGAACGCATGGGCAGTGCCCCACTGAGACTCCCCGTGATCGCAATCATCCTCGTCAGCGGTCACCACCCAGCTCGTCCCTGTCGGCTGATTCCCCTGGGCGGAGAACATGCTCAACTTCGTGCCGTACGAACCTTCGGCATTGTAGCCGGCATGGAGAAAGCCGTAGAAACCTCCACCGTATACCGTCACGGCGCTGCCGTCTTCCATCTGATAAATGGACCGGCCCTGGGTCAGGTCGAAGATGTCGATCACGTCCTCACCGTCGCTGTTCTCGGTCTTGAGCGCGACGAGGCCGGGCAGATTCCACGCGTGGGGCCGCAGCTGCCCCTCGACCGACTTGACGATCTGGCCGTTGCGCACGTCCAGGATGTAGGTCATGTCATCGATGCATTCGAATCCGGCCCATGGCCCGCCCAGGGGCGCGATGGTTGGGGCAGCGTCGGCCCCATCGAAGTTGTCTTCGTTTAGCTCGTCGTCGAGGGCGACCTGCCACAACTGTTGTCCCGTGCGCGGGTCGAGGCCGCGCAGCTGGTTGGACTCGTTCGTCGACACGACCACCACGCCGTTGATCAGGCTGAGTTTCTTGGACGCTTCCCCCTTGAGTGCGGTCCAGATCCGGTTACCCGTCGGCGTGTGTATTGCGACGACTTCGTGATCGTCATCCTCGTAGTCGCCGCTCTCGGTGCCGATGCAGATAAAATCAATACAGCCGTCACCGTCGAGGTCTTCCCAGACCATGGCGTCCTTGATGCACTCGCGCTTGGGCGGGAACACATGGCTGTTCAGGTCGGTGTAGTTGTACGAAAATCCGTTCTCGCGCTCTACCGTTCTGCGTGTCATCGTCTGCCGCCTGTGCGGTGGCCCGCGATCAGTAGCATCCCTGCGCTACAGCTCGGGGCCGCAGCCGTCGCCCGTGCAGTCGCAGCCTTGCTGGCCGCAGAACTGGAGGATCTCGCCGGTCGCAAAGAACGTTCCGATTTGGTCGACGGTCGCTTCCTGTTTGCGCACCTTGCCGTGGACATCGTTGTCGGGCGGCGCCTCGTTGTAGTCGGGAATCGTGTTGCCGAGGCCATAGTCGTAGATGACCAACGCACTCGACAACGGGCCGGCTGCCAGAGGCACTCCGTAGGGCTCGTAGACCGAGGGCGACAGAGTATTGATGCCCAACGTACGCGCCTGGTACTCGGTCGCGACGTTGGCGACCTCATCGTCGGCAACGGCCATCTGGAGTAGAAGCTGCTTGGGCGGCGTGTCCGGCACGCCACCGTTGAGTACGTCGTAGATGGTGTTGGCCGGGTCCGTGTCCCAAAACTCCTGCATCAAGTTGATGAGCAGCGCAACGTCGAGGGGGTCTGGGTAGGCACCGATCAGGATGGTTCGGTAGGTAGGCCAATCCAGGGAGCGCTCGAGGAGCATCGAGTAGTTGGCGGCGCCGACCTGGAGGACGGCTCGTTTGATCTCCTTGTCAAAGGCCATGACCGTTCCGCCCATGATCCCACCCTGCGAGATGCCGTAATAGTAGACCTTGGTGGGATCGACCAGGGATGTCTTGCCGTCCACGAACAGGGACTCGGCCATGGGGCCCTGAGCGGTCTTGGTCAGGATGATGTGATTGACTACGCCCTGAATCTGTACTGGAAAGAAGACCTCTTGCTTGTTGAAGTCGTTGAGCACCAGCGCCAGCACCTGAAGATCGCGCTCGCCGAAGCCGCGGAACTCGGTACCGTAGGCGACGAGGCATTCTCGGCCGGCAATGTGGCGCGGACCGGTCGATGCGGTTTGTCCGGCATCACCCAGCAGCCCGTGGCCGTAGATGAACATACCGATGGGTTCGGACGCGCCATAGGCGCACTCGGGAACCAGGGCGACGAAGGGCGCCTGGTACGTGCCGACAACCATGGGTAGCCCCTCGTCGTCGCGCACAAGCTGAGTGTTGGGAGTGTAGAAGCCGTCGTTGGTGAGGAACAAGGGAACCGTATAGGTGCCTTCGATGCGCCGGCGAATCAGTGGATCGCCGTGCAGCTCGTCCGAGGTGACCGTGTAGCCAAGCACGTCTCCGCCTTCGATCTCCGCCAGTGACCGATCGCGCGCTGCGAGCATTTCACGCTGGGTTTCGATCTTGGCAAGGGTCGTAAAGTCCCACGCAACCACCAGACTGTCTCGGTCCACTCCGTGCTCGGCCAGTTTGGCGAAGATGTCGGGATAGCGCGGGCGCATGCGCTCGAGCAGGTCGTGACTGGTGGTGCGGTCTTCGAGGATGGCCGCGAACCCTTCGGGGATGGGCAGGTCACCACCGTCGGCGGCCTTGAGCGTCTTCTTGATGCCGACGATGTAGCGAGTGCCGAACTCCAGCACGGTAGATGACCGAATGAACAACGCCTGCTTGCCCGGCGTGTCGGAGGCACGGGCATCGAGCTCTGCGAAGTGCTCGACCAGCTCCCCTGTATCAGCGTTGATCAGAATTGTCGGGCTCGACGCTTTGACGCTATCGGGGTAGTCCCGGTAGTGGACGAGATTCGAACCATCGACGCCGGTCGTAAACGCCGTCATGATGGGCGACGCCGGATTGAAGCCCGAGCGCTTGTTGAGGAACAGCTCCGGGTCGATCCGCAGACCATCCAGGCTCAACGGCAGCGTATCCGCGGGGACCGAGTTCATGAATCCAGTGGGCGACGTGGAGTCCTCGACCTGGAAAATCCCCGACGGCCATGGCGTCATACAGTTAATGCCGCCAAGCGGATTGCACTCTTGTGGTGTTTCGAGACCGTTGTCGTCCGAGCCACAGCCGATGGCCAGAGTAAGTCCGACCAGAATAGATAAATATGTTTGTGTCTTCATAAGCTCCCCATGCGGAAACTAACAGCCCGCCGCGCCGTGTGGTAGCGGATTCGAACCGGAACTAAACAACCGCGTCCGGGTTCGAATCCTCGGTAGCGCTGGGGGATTGACGCACGTTGCTGACGGCAGCGGCCATCAGCTGAGCGATCTCCCACCGTCGCATGGGAGTTGAACCAACCGGAAACGCATCCGTTTGGCGGCGACGTGCACTCTGGAACGACCGTTGCACTGGCACCTGAGCGTATCCAAACGGCGCGCTTGCGCGTCTACGTGAAGGAGTTGTCGTGCTCAAACAGGCTCTGCTGTGCAGTTCACTAATCGCGGTTTCGGCGTGCATCGTTGGCGATGACCCGCCCCAGACCAATAATCCTGAATGCCAGATACAAAGTGACGCCGAGAAGGTCCCCGGATACCCATTCGACCTGGCCTCCTACGCGGCCGAGGTGCTGCCGGTACTCAAGGCAGACTGCTCAGCTGGAGGCTGTCATGGCGCACCGGGCGGGGCCGGCGGCTTCACCGTATGGGCCAATGCGGCAGAGGGGAACTGTGACTACGCCAAGACGTTCAACTCGCTGGCGCCGACCATCGACCTGGCGAACCCAGAGAACAGCCCTCTACTCATCGCCGTGCGCGGCGATTTACCGGGCCATCCGATGCAATACGCGCCCGGGGACAGCCAGCTAACCACCCTGACCGGCTTCGTCACGGACGCGTCCGCGCGTTATCTGGCCGATGGTGGCGGCGGGGATCCGTCACCGCCCGGGGCGAGTGCGTTCGACTACGCCGTGTTTCAGGCAGTCGTCCAACCCATGCTCGACAACGCCGGTGGTAACGGCTGCACCACCGCGGGTTGCCACAGCGACGGCGCCGGAGGGTTGCGGCTCACACGGGCGCCCGCTGAGAACTCCCTGGAAATGGAACAGAACTTCCTGGCGATCACTCAGCGCACGAACCTGACCACCCCGGAGTCATCTCTCGTCTTACTCAAAGCGACGACTCTGCACGCTGGCGGTGGCTCCGTGTCCATCGACGCGAGCCAGTCCGCCGCCCTCCTCACCTGGATCCAGACCGCAAGTGATGTTGGCGGCGGCGAGAACCCCGCGTGCGCTCCGCTGGACCGTTTCAACCTCAACGTATTCCGCGACGAGATCATGCCGATCTTGCGAGGCGACGTCGACCTCAACAACCCGGGCGGCGGCGCGACTACAACCGGCTGTACGCGCGGGCCATGCCACGGCCAGGACCGCGGCGCGGCTGTCCTTCGCTTGTCCGACGAACTGGACGCCAGTAAGAACCTGCAGAACTTTTCCTGTTTCGTGAACTTGCTCAGTCCGTCCGCGTCCGAGGTGCTGATGTGCCCGCTGGGTGACCCGCGGTGCAGGACGTATCCGCACCCGGGGCAAAATGTGTTCGGCGGTGCCGACGACCTCAACTACCAGCGCGTGCTCGCCTTTCTGCTCGGCTCCGGGCTCGAAGCGACGCCGTTGGACTTCGCGTTCTTCGTCCGACGTATCAACCCCATCTTCAACGATCTGGATTCGGTGGAAGGCGGCGCGCAGGGGCGCACCTGCGCGGACGCGACCAGTTGCCACGGCGTTGGTGTGGTCGGCCAAGCGGCACCCAACGGCTCGAACTTTCCAATTCTTCCCAACGCCATCGACAAGGGCCGGCTGAGTTACAACTTCGCGTCCGCGGCTAGCTTCGCCAACTTCCTGTCGCCCGAGGAAAGTTCGCTATTCCTCTATCCGACCAACGAAATCGCGAACGTCGCCGACCATCCGCTGGCGACGGGACTGCCCCACCCTGGCGGCGCGGATTTCGCGGTGGACTCAGATCAGGCCAGAGCGATCCTTCGCTGGGCTGGCGGGTTGCGCCCGGACGGCGCAGGTTTCGTACGCGACTGGTTGGTGGCCGGCGACTACTCGGCAAGCCTGATCACCGATCAGACTGTCGTGGATGAAAGCAACGTCACCCCAGGCATCTTCGACTCGTCTGGTGCCAACCAGTTCAACAACGGCGAATGGGACGGCCTGTTCTCGAACAACGCGCTCATCGACCTCAACCAGTCATTCCCACGCGCTGCTACGGCCGGACGAGTCGCGTACGCGGTGGTCTACCTGGTCAACACCACGGCAGTAGACATCCTCGCCCAGTTGAATGTGACTTCAGCCAACGCGTTCCGGGTCTACGTAGACAATCAGCTCGTCGCCCAGGGTGACGGCGTCACGACATCTGCGATCGCGTACGTCCCCTCGTACAGCAGCAGTAATCAATCGACACGCGTGTTGATCAAACTGCTTCAGCGAGCCGGCGACCCGGACTTCGCGTTCTCGATGCAACTACAGGACGAGCTCGGTAACGCGCTCACTGATGCCACGGGCGAAATGCTGCTGCTGCTCGGCCCCAAAGGAGGAATCTGACATGCTCTCGACTCTACGACTCTGGACCATAGCTCTGGCACTCGTTCTGGCCGCGCCCGGCTGCGGCGTGGGCACCGTGGACGGCCGACCGGACGACGGCACCCCGCCCGGCACAGAACCGCCGCCCGATGATCCAGTGCTGCCTACGCCAAGCGTATACGTTCGCGGATCGCTCAAGCCTCTGTACCAACTCGCACCTCGGAGCGAATACGGACGATTCGAGCACAAGGGCGTGAACATGGCCGATGCGGACTTCTTTGCCGCTGGCGTAGCGTTCACGTCCTCGGAGCAGAAGCTGGATGAGGTCGGCGCACTGATCGCCCAGGAGCGCAACGAGCCATCGGTCAACTTGATCACGAACGTGGCCGACCGGGACAGGGCACGTCAGATTCCATTCCGCGGCAACCCATCCGACGTGGACTTCGTGCAAATCGACGGTGCCACGAAGGTAATAACGCCACTGGGCGGAGACTTGATGACTCCGGGAAACGAAGTGGCCATCACCACCCTCCCCGGAGGCCAGGTGCAGCGCATCCGTGTTGGCGTTCGACCACAACGAGTTGCGACCCACGAGTCGGGCCTGGCGTTCGTCTGCAATCAATACTCGAACTACATCACGGTCATTGACGTGCGCACGGGCCAGCTCCTCCGCAACGCCGCCGGACCCGTGGAGATCGCGACGGAGTACTACTGCACCGATCTGCTGCTGGTCGAACGAAACCCGCAAGCCCAGGACGTCGACCAGCTCAACCTGTATGTCGCCAACGGCTGGCGCTCGAGCGTGCTCCGCTACGGCATCAACGTCATCCGCGATGGCCTCAACAACCGCGCGATCGACGTCAGCGTGGTCGACCCAGTCGCTCCGCTCGTCAAGAACGAACCCGCGGCGGAGATTCGAGGGGTCGGCACCAATCCCTACCGCCTCGCTCTCAGCGAAGCCGCCGATGCGATCTACGTCGCCAACAACCGGGGCGGCGAGCTGTCCCGCATTCAGGTTCGCGACGACAGCGTCTCGTCCAGAGTCGCCCTCGGCGCTCCGTCGGTGGACGTCGTGCAGATAGCCGACACCGTGTTCGTGCCGACGACGATGAAGAATCGTGGGCTCCTGTCTCGAGACGAAGACGCCGTACCGCAGCAGGTATCGGCCAACCCGGTGGTGGTGACCGGCCTCGACGGTGCCCAGCATGTGGCCCACCCAGGCGCCCTATTCGACGACACGCGCAGCTACAACTTCGAGGACATCCGGAACGGCATGTTCGCGGCGAACTTCCTGCTCGCGGACAACCGCGCCGTGTACTTCACCGACGATGTGTCCTCGGAACCGAACTTCGCCGCGCAACAGAAAATCCTACGGGGTGCCCTACCCCAGGCAGTCGTGCGCAATCGCGCGGGCACTCACATCTACGTCGCGCTGTCGGGGAGCGACCTGGTGCAACGCCTCGACGTGCAGTCAGGCGCGTTTCGACTACGCGACGGCAACCGAACATTCTCGACCCTGGAGCGCCCCTTCGCCCTGGCGCTAAACGAGGCGGCGGGCGAGTTGTACGTGGCGACATGGGGCGGCGAATCCCTCGAGGTGTTCGACATCAACTCGGGCGTTCGACTGCAGACTGTCAATCTCGGTTACGCCTCGCCCTCGTATCCGGCCACGAACATGGAGCGCGGCGAGTACCTCTACTACAACGCAAAGTGGTCGAACAACGGGCGCAAGTCGTGCGCGTCATGCCATCTGGACGAGCTTCTGGCCGACGGCATCGGCTACTCGAACGGCGCGACGGCGCCAACCGCATATCACCAGGTGCCGGCGAACTTCAACCAGCTAACCACCGACTCGTACTTCTGGAACGGCTCTTTCGCCAACGGCTCCTACACATCCCTGGCACTGGCGGCTCAGACCCGCACAAACTGCGAACTCGTCCTATTCGGCATGATCGAGGGCATATCCTCCGACCCCGCTGGACGAATCGGTGACCCGAACAATCGCGTCACCAACGGCCAGGACGCCGCGTGCCGGCCAATCGTCGGCCAGGTCAACGCGCTACCGACCAACTTCGACGACATCGTCCAGGTGATCACCGCGCAAAAACAGATCGCCGGCGACCTTATCCAAGCAGAAACAGGGTTGACCCGTGACGAAGTCTTCCGGTTCGTGGACTTCTACAACCTATCGGAGCTTCGCCTGCCGCCGAATCCGCTGCGTAGGCTCGCCGACGCAAGAGAACTCGACTCCACGACCCTGGCATCGATCGAGCGCGGCAAGGCGCTATTTACTTCTTCGGGTTGCGCGACGTGCCACGACCCGACCAACGTGCGCCACCCATTTGCCGATGGCAAGAACCACGGTTCGGGGGCAGAGTGGGCGCAGCAGTTCGCGTCCACCTACGGGGCCGACCCGCGCATCCAGGATCCACTGGGCGGCATTCCGCAACGCATGCTCGAGGCAATTCGGGGTTCGACGGCCGACTCCGACATAAACATCCATCTGGCCCCAATCGACTACTTCGTTCCGTTCTGCTTCGACGCGACTAGCTGCCTGGCGTTCGAGGACCCGCTGGGGCTGCGAGGGCTCGACGCCAGAGAAACGGCGGCGCTCGACCTACTGGTCACGTTCAACTTGGGCGACCCGGACCGCGGCTTCATCCCGGGCAATCTCCCAGGGCAACCACAAGTGAACACGCCATCCCTGCGCGGTCTCTGGTGGCGGTCGAACTTCTTGCACCACGGCTACGCGTTCACGATTGCGGAGGCAATCCTGCCCCCGGGACACAGCGCGCTGTCGCCGAACGAAAAAGGGTTCGCGATCAACGCGCTGGGAGAAATCGACGTGCACGGAACCACGTCAACCATGAGCGCGACGGACCTGGAGTCGCTGATTCTCTATCTCATGACCATCGAGTGAGGAGCTCCAACGATGAAACGAATACGCTTTTCAATCCCAGTAGACATGCCGTTCAAGGACGCGAGGCGTGAATTGCTCGAGGCGTTCGAACGCAGTTACCTCAAGGCGTTGCTCGCGGACGAGCCGAGCACGCTCACGGAAGCAAGCCGACGCTGCGCCCTATCCAGACGCCGACTACGCACGCTATTGCGCCGCCATGAGCTCGCGCAGACCCCACGCAAACTCTGAAAAGGACAAACAATGGACCGACGAAAATTCCTATTTCGCTGCGGCGGAACGCTGCTGGCCATCCCTACCGCGCTCAAGCTCGCGGGCTGCTACGCCGAGGACGGCGACGGTTACGGCAGCAACCCTCCGCCGGCGTCAGACGATGACGCCATCGCCGTCAGCGTAATGAACTCGGACGCCTCCGGACACTCACATTCGTTCGAGATCAGGTGCGCTCACGCAACGAAGGACGGTTGGACGTACACCGCCGGGGGAGGTCATAGCCACGCGGTTGTGCTTTCGGCAGAGCAGCTACGCACTGTATTTGGCGGCGGCTCAGTCACCATCGAGACGGCGGACGGACACCCACACACGTGGGTCATCACGATGCCGTCCAACCGCTGCTAGCCGGTCCGCAGACACCAAAGGAGCGCCATACGCGCTCAGGAAGAACCTGATCAAATGCCAGCTCTCAACGAAATACTTCACTACTGTCTCGACTCGCACGGGTCGACGGCACCGGCCCACGCCTGCCCACGTGGAGCCTGGCGATGATCGTCGGAGTCCCTACCGAATCATCGCCGTTGGAGACGAGAGTGGCGCTCGTCCCCGATGTGGTGTCCATGCTCGGTCGCGACGGATTTGACGTGGTCGTAGAGACTGGCGCGGGCCGGCGTGCAGGATTCGCAGACAACGAGTTCTCGCGCGCCGGCGCCCGCATCTGCGCCAGCCGGGAGCTGACCCTCGAGCAAGCCGATGTGATCGCGCAGGTATCGATGTACAGCGCAGATGCCGACATGCCTCGGTCAGAGCTCGACCGACTGGCCGGCAACCACATCGTCGTCGGACTGGCCGATGCACTGGCCGCGCCGACTAGGGTAAAGGCAATGGCTGAGCGGGGGGTGACCGCGTTCGCACTCGAACTGATTCCGCGGATCGCGCGCGCGCAATCAATGGACGTTCTGTCGTCAATGGCCACCATTGCCGGCTACCGAGCGGCAGTTAGCGCGGCGCATCATCTGTCGCGATGTATGCCCCTTATGATGACAGCCGCTGGCACGCTGCCGGCAGCCCGGGTGCTGGTCATCGGAGCCGGCGTCGCTGGGTTGCAAGCGATCGCCACCGCCAAGCGACTCGGCGGCCGCGTCAGCGGCTACGACATTCGGGTCGAAGCCGGGCCTCAAGTGGAAAGTGTAGGCGGAACCTTTCTCAGTCCTCACGAGCACAGCGATGCGGACTCCGACGGCTACGCGCGCGCGCAAACCGCCACGTTCCAGCAACGGCAGCGCGAACTGCTGAGTGCGGCAGTCGCCGCGAGCGACATCGTGATTACGACGGCCACCGTGCCCAGTGGGCGGGCCCCGGTGCTCATTACCGCCGACATGGTTGCGTCCATGAGACCGGGCTCGGTCATCGTAGACCTTGCCGCATCCCGAGGCGGCAATTGCCAGGTGACCACCCCCGGCGAGCAGATCGATGCTGCCGGGGTACGGGTGCTTGGCCCGACGAATATCGTTTGTTCAGTCCCTGCCCACGCGAGCGCTCTGTACGCCCGCAACATCGCCTCGTTCATTACGCATACCTGTCGCGGAGCAGACGCAACGGTGGATGAGACAGACGAGATCGTTTCGCGCACGCTTGTCTGCCGCGCGGGACGTGTCGTGAACCCACGCGTGCAGCGCGTCTTACAGGAGGCCACATCGTGCTGATCCTGATGCTCACGATCTTCGTACTCGCCTTGTTCATCGGTGTAGAAGTCATCGGTAAGGTCCCGCGCACGCTGCACACGCCCTTGATGTCAGGCTCCAACGCGATTTCGGGCATCACCATCGTTGGCGCGGTGTGGGCTACCGGTCACGACGCCGGCGTCGCCGACAGCGCCCTGGCATTGGTCGCTCTGAGCTGTGCCGCGGTCAACGTCGTCGGTGGGTTCGCGGTCACCCATCGCATGCTCGAAATGTTCGACAAGAAGGACAAACGATGAACCCCGCGGCACACATTGCCTACCTCGGCGCATCCACCCTATTCATCGTTGGCCTCAAGGGTCTGACGCATCCTCGAACGGCGATACGCGGCAACAAGCTAGCCGCAGCAGCAATGCTGATCGTCGTCGGTGGGGCATTCGTTGAAACCGGACTGGCCCACATCCCCCTCGTCGCGGCGGCCCTCGTCATCGGTGCTGTCGTTGGCATGCAGGTGGCCAGGCGAGTTCGAATGACCTCGATGCCTCAGCTTGTCGCGGCCTTCAACGGACTGGGCGGCCTGGCGTCGGCGTTCGTCGCCCTGGTCCAGATGAGACGCCTGGGCGTCGAGTCTTCGCCGTCAACGGAGCACGCTACCCTGTTGGCCACCGCCGGCATCGCCGTGGCGATCGGGAGCCTTGCGGCCACCGGCAGCGTGGTCGCATTCGTCAAGCTGCACGGTTGGAAATGGTCTCCCCGCAACGCGACCGCCTGGCGCATATTGAACGTAGTAGGCCTGGCAGCCGTCGCCGCAATGATCGCGCTGTCGTGCGTTGCCCCGACGGGTTCGGCCGGGCTCACGGTGTTGCTCCTCGCCGCAGTCGTTGGGCTCACTACTGTCGCGTGTATCGGCGGCGCCGATATGCCTGTGGTAATCGCACTGCTCAACTCGCTGTCTGGTGTCGCGGCGGCCGCGGCGGGGTTCTCCATCCAGAACGTGGCACTCGTGGTGTCCGGGTCCCTCGTAGGAGCGTCGGGGTTGCTGCTCACCAACATCATGTGCAAGGCCATGAATCGAAACCTGCTCGGGGTGCTATTCGGGGCCAAAACAGCGTCCCCAGGCGCGTCCCAGGCCGGTATCACCGAAGAGGTGCAGGTCAAGGAAACCTGCGCTGAGGAAGTAGCGTTGATCTTGGAGAGCGCGAGGACGGTTATGGTCGTTCCCGGTTATGGGATGGCTGTCGCACAGGCGCAACACGCGGTGCGTGACCTGGCACGCGCATTGACACAACAGGGTGTCCAAGTTTCGTTTGCGATTCACCCGGTGGCCGGCCGCATGCCAGGCCACATGAACGTGCTCCTCGCCGAGGTCGACATTCCGTACGATGCGGTCCTCGACATGGAAGCCGCAAACGCTCGTTTCGCTGAAACCGATGTCGCTATCGTCATCGGCGCGAACGACGTGTGTAACCCATGTGCCCGTCAGAGCGTTGACTCACCGCTTGCGGGCATGCCCATCCTCGACGTGGACCGCGCGCGGGTCGTCGTCGCGATCAAACGAAGCCTCTCCCCGGGCTTCGCCGGTGTCGCGAATCCGCTCTTTTCCGCAGCGAACACCGCGATGCTGTTTGGCGACGCGAAACGCGCGGTCCACGACGTTGTGAGTCACCTCAGCGAGTCGTGAGTGAACCAGTGACTACCCCTTAGCCGGGGGCATGCCCCCATCTAAGGCGGCTCCAGCCGTCACCTTGCATCAACTCCCCGGGGCACAGCGCAACGAAAACAACACGTTCAGCTAGCCAGTGGCAATGGAACATGAGTTGCAGTTCCTGTTCTTTGTCATGCCGAATCCTGCCCGCCAGCGTGTCGCCTCTACCCGACAGCTCACCCGAAACAAACTGCAAATCGCCCGCTTCCGTGTCACGGTCCGCTCCGGCCCCGACGTTGGCCTGACTTGCGTGTCGTCGGGGGTGGAGCTCACCGTCGGTACAGCTGAAGGCAACAACCTTCGCTTGAGCGATGCATCGGTGTCGGGACACCACTGCGCGTTCGTCGTCACCGCGAGCGGCGTGGCGCTGCAAGACCTCGGCAGCACCAACGGCAGCTACCTGAACAACATCCGCGTCACGCGAGCGTTCGTACCGGCCTCCGTGGTGATCAACGTGGGCCAGACTGTATTGCGATTCGAGAGCATCGACGAACCACTCAGCGAACCGCTGAGTCGCGAGGACGCGTTTGGTCCGGTAGTTGGCCACAGCGCCTCGATGCGCAGGCTGTTTGCGATCCTCGAGCGGGTCGCCCCGTCGGACACGACCATCTTGCTCGAGGGCGAAACCGGCACAGGCAAGGGAATCGTCGCCGAAGCGATCCACGCCGCGAGCCGGCGAACGAACGGGCCGTTCGTCGTCGTCGACTGCGCGTCGATGCCTGCTGGCGTCCTGGAGAGCGAGCTATTCGGTCACGAGCGGGGAGCGTTCACCGGCGCCCGGCAAGACCGCGTCGGCCTGTTCGAGCAGGCCAATGGCGGCACCGTATTCCTGGACGAAATCGGCGAACTACCCGCAGACCTTCAACCGAAACTACTGCGCGTCCTGGAGCGCCGTACCATCCGACGCGTTGGCTCCGCGCAACAGATACCCGTCGACGTTCGTATCGTCGCGGCGACGAATCGCGACCTGCGCCGCGAAGTGAACCTGGGGAACATGCGCTCGGATTTGTGGTACCGGCTCAATACGGTTCGCCTGGTGTTACCTCCGCTGCGCGAGCGCCGCGACGACGTCCCCCTACTGATCGGCCACTTCTTCCGGGCCATGACTGGCGGCTCAGCACTTCCGCCCGCGGACTTGATCCGGAGCCTGTCGACCCGAACCTGGCCGGGGAACGTGCGAGAACTCGCGAATATGGTCGAGCGCTCCATCATCTTGGCTGACAGCCCGGAGGCCCTGCTGGCGATGGCCCGCGAGGCCCAGGCTGGCGACACCCCAGACTTCGTCCCGTCTGAGACGTTCCGCGCCGCGAAGCTGCGGGCCACGGCGGGCTGGGAGCGCAGCTACCTCATCCAGCTGATTGGCTATCACGACGGGAACATCTCCGCCGCCGCACGCGCTGTAAGCATGGACCGCACGCACCTGCGTACGCTGCTACAGCGCTACGAAGTGCCGATTCCGGGGCGCGACAGCGACGACGCCTGACCCACCGGGAAGGCTATTGAGCCAGCGAACACAAATCGGGAAACCCCGCCGGCGTTGCCCATGCGTGCCACACCGCGTCGCGGGTACTGTCAGAGTTCGCTGATCTCCAGACCTCCACGAGCTGACCGCCATCGTTGCGCAGCAAGACATTGGGCGCCTCGTGCCGACCGATGAATAAGTCGGCATCGCCGTCGCCATCCACATCGGCCCAGTCGACCGACTCAGTGGACAGCTCGGCCAGGCCGTTGTCGGCTGGACTGTCTGACGTCCACCACACCGTCGCAAACTGTCCCGCATCGTTGCGATAGACCTGGTCGGGCTGTTGCCAATTGCCGACCGCCAGATCCAGGTCTCCGTCAAGATCCAGATCACTGAACGCGACCGCCTCGGTATCGTGAGCGACACTTGACTCCCAGTGCAACACGAAGCCAGCGCCGTCATGACGAAAGACACGGGGACGCGCGCCGTCACCGCCCGTAGCCAGTTCCAGCGTTCCGTTGCCGTCGATGTCACCCCAGGCGACGGCTTCGGTGTCTTCAACCAACGGGCTCGACCAAACAAGTTCTAACGCGCCGTTCCCATCGCCGCGGTAGATACGATCCGTGTCGCCCTTGGCGGCAACGCCAACGTCAGCAAACCCATCGCCGTTGTAGTCTCCCACCGCAAGTTCCCACACTTCGCCGAGCCCGGACGATTGCCATCGTTCGTCGAACTGTGAGCCGCCATTGGATGACTCGTAATAGGACAGACCGCCATCACGATCGCGCCCCAACAACAGGTCGTCATCGCCATCACCGTCCACGTCCCCCAGGGCGACCGCCCGGGATCCACGGTTGCCTGCCCCCTGCCACGTTTGCCGGAAACCGCCTACGTCGAGTTCGTATATCTCCGCTTTGCCCTGCATATTCGCCATAGCCAGGTCGGGCAATCCGTCTGCGTCGACGTCGCCCCACGCCACCTGGCGCGCCTCGATGTCTGCGCCGGATTGCCAGATGGTACGAAGCTGTCCAGCGCAGTACGCATAGACCACCACGCCATTGTCGTTCGCCACCGCGAGGGCAAGCACCGAACCAGCCGTACCACCGGGGTCGTCAGGGCCGCCGCCGGACTCGTAGCAAAAGCCATCCGAGGCGCAACTCAGCCCAGGTGGACACCCCGCTTCGCCGCACGCGATCTCACCGTCGCCATACGACGGACTGAAGCAGCCGACCATCGCGACGCCGATCACGAGAATGAAAGCAGTTCGCAGAACTCGAAGATTCACAACCCAGGTTGTGCAACGTCGATGCCACGGCTAATCGCCCGGTTAGATACGACCAATGTGGGGGCTCACTACCCACTTCTGAGGGCACCGGCCGTCGTTTGCCTGGGCGCCAGACATATGTTCTCGCGTAGTTCTGTGGTCGGGAACGAAAGCTGCAGTAGATCCGGCGACGATGCTTGTCGACAAGAAACTCGGGCGTTACCGCGTGCTCGAGCCAATTGGCAATGGCGGAATGGCGACTGTGTTCGCCGGCGAACACGAGCTGCTCGGCCAGCGGGTGGCCATAAAACTGCTCCACGCCAAGCACGTCAACAACGTACCCATGGTGCGGAGGTTCCACAACGAAGCGCGCACCATCGCAGCCCTCGACCATCACGGCATCGTCAAGCTGTTCGACATCGGCCAGACCTCGGACGGCCGCGCGTACGTGGTCATGGAACTGCTGAGGGGCGAAACGCTGCGTGAGCGCATCGGTGACGAGGGTGTCGCCGCAACCACCGCGGTCACGTTCGCCCAGCAGATCGCGTCGGCGGTGCAAGCGGCGCACGAAGCGGGCATCATCCACCGGGATCTCAAGCCTGAGAACGTGTTCATCGTTCCGGACGCCGACATTCCAACCGGTGAGCGCGTCAAGATACTCGACTTCGGCATCGCCAAGCGCACTCGCATCAGCTCGCACCCAATTACCCGTACGGGGATACTCATCGGCACGCCGAGCTATATGTCACCCGAGCAGTGCCACGGCGGCATGGTGCTCGATGCGCGAGCGGACGTTTACTCCCTGGGCGTCCTGCTTTACGAGATGCTCGCCGGTTCGTTACCGTTCTCCAGCGAAAAGACTGACGAACTGATCTCTCAGCACCTGTACTGCGCGCCATCTGAGCTGTCCGAGGTTGCACCGGATGTTCCGGCGGACGTCGCAGCAATCGCCATGCGCTGCCTCGCCAAGGAACCCGACGAGCGCTACGGCAGCATGGCCGACGTCGCAGACGCGCTCGCGGCGGTCGACCACGACGAGCTGATGAACGACCGGCCCGATACGCTACCGGTAATGCTTGCGAGCACCGACACGTTGTCGGATGGCTTCGACCTGGACGACGCGGTGACGTCCCTGCGCACGAGGCCAACGAGCCGATTCCGACTGCTTTCGCGCAGCCGAGTTGCGATTGCAACCATCACCTTAGCGGTTGCGTTGGGAGGGGTGGCAGCGGCCTGGATGCATGACGGATCAACTCGCGCGGCCACGCCCAGCCCCGTCACCAAGGCTAAGCCGGCGCCCGAATTCGTCACGACTGTAGACGCCACCGTTCCGCGCGCGTCGGCCAGAACTGAATCCACCGCGGTAACCAAGCCCGGGCCTGCGTCTGCCCCCATCAAACCCGAATCCGGTAAGGTCGCCAAGACGAAGCCCAAACCAACGAAGAAGGCGACACGCCGCCGGAGCCTGCGACGGAAGCAGTTCGCCTCGCGACGCGCCCGCGCTCGCTCAAAACCTTCGCGCCCTACCCCACCCCCTAAGCCGACCAAACAACCGGCCCCAGCCAAGGAACGCTTTGATGATGTCGATACTCCAGCCGTGTATTGATCGGCTAGTCATGGTCAGCGTACTGCTTGCAGTGTTCGCGGCGAGCGCACTTGCCGACAACGAGGGTGTGCGCGACTACAAGAACGCCGTATCCCGCGGCGCGGCCCTCTTTCAGGCCGGCGACTACGCCAGCGCCCGCAGCGAGTTCGCCCGAGCGTACGAAATCCATCCGAATAGAGTGCTCATATTCAACATCGCATCGACCTACCGTCGCGAAGGTGATGTTCAAGGCGCGTTGACCAACTACCGCCGTTTCCTCGAGTTGGCCCGGACCACGAGTTCACACCGGGTCCGACTCGCGCGAAGAACGGTGCGTTCATTGGAGCAGGCCCTTGCTCGGGGGAAGAAAGCCCGCCAACTCAAACGCTTCGAAGCGGAATCCCGCCGACGGGCCGAAGCAAGACTGCGGACCCGCGAACGCGCTGAACGCCTGGCCCGCGAGGAGGCCGATGCGCGAACACGAGCGAAGGCTAAGCGTCGCCGCGCAATCAAGGTGGACCTGCTCGAGCAAGCAACAGCCCGCGGCGCATCATCGAGAGGAGGCGGCCTTCGCATTGGTGGCCTCACACTGACCCTTGCCGGCGGCGCAGCGATGGCCTGGGCCCTGCACGAGGCAAACACAGCGTTCAATGCCGGACGAGAACTAGAGCTGGCAAGCGAGTGGAACAACGAACAAGCGGACCTGCACGCGCGCGGGCAGGACGCACAACGACGCGCCCAGATCTTCGGCGCTGCAGGATTAACCCTCGCCGTAACTGGCGTCGTGATCTACGTGCTCGGCCGGCGAAGTTCAGAAACGCCACGCACGACCATCACACCGGTGGTCACGCCCGGCGGCGGCGGCGCTATGCTGCAGAGTTCGTTCTAGCTAACCGACGACGTGCAACCGTCAGTGTTTCTGACGCGCAGCCAATGCCAGGAACATGAACAGGCCCGCGCTGAGCAGGCCCAAACCGCCGAGTCCGGCCTTCCACACACCGGGGTTCCGATGCGCGCGACCACACACCGTGTACCAGGTGCTATCGGTCCGCGGCGGGCCGTCTACGCACTCGAACGTGAAGTCCTCGTCGTAGTCGGTGACGCACAGATACTTGTAGCGAGTGATCCCGGTGATGTCCTTGGCCTCGACGTAGCACTCGCCGGTCGGCTGATGGATGCCGGTGCTCACATGGGACGTCGGGTTGAACAGCATGCCGATCAGGACCAGGGTCGAGAAATATACGCCGATGTAGCCGAGCGCAACGCGGTCGGGTCGCTCCAGACGCGTCGGCTGTGCGGAGTTTCTACCGAGAAATACGAGCACTGCATAAGCTACGGCGCAGGCGGCCAGCGCTCCGTAGCCAGGTGTGCCGCCGTCGATCTGCTGCAGCACCGTGATCTGCAGAACCATCACCACCGTGGTCAGTCCTGCCACTTTGGCCAACCCCTTGGCGAAGACCGACCCCGAGACTTCGATTCGGTCGCGCAACGTATGGTCGATGAGCCAGGCAAACGTCGCGACAAACGTGAGCACCCAGAGCGTGCTACTGCACGGTGCCCCGAGGATACGCTTGGCGATGGACTGGTCCGTATCGTGCCAGGTCCACCAAAGGAACTTGGCGCCAACGATGTCGTAGGGCGCATAGAAAAGGCCTGCGGCGAGTCCACTCAGCGCAGCGCCAGACCACCTACTCAGGCCGAGGCGCCTGACCGCGACGGTCGGGTAGTACATGAAGCAAACGTAGACGCACGGAATGTAGAGCGGCATCCGCGACGTGAGCATGATGGTGCCCTGCCCTTGCCAAAAGTTGTCGACGAGAGGCAGCGCCATGAAGATGAAGTCGTTGGCAGTACCGGCAACCAGGGCGGCGAGCCAGATCAGCTGATGGTCACGGCCGCGTCGCGAGGCATGCCAGAACGCGAGCGCCGCGCCGATGATGAACAGGACCTCGCCGACGACGAACGACGGCAGCACCGCCCACTGATCGATGGGGCTGCTGAAATGCTGCCAGGGTTGCGCGTCTCCGAGGCTGGCGGCCATCACGGGGTCCATTTCGATACCCTAGGCTCCCTACTGACACCTGTCAATGACATTTGTCAGTAGAAATTCTCCGCTAATCCGTTAAGATACAGCTGCCGATGGCCAATCGTCGCGAACTGCAGAAGCAAGCTACCCGTGAGCAGCTCTATGAGCGGGCGATGCAGTTGTTCGATGCGCGGGGCTACGAGGAGGTCAACATCGACGACATCGTGACCGCCTGTCGGGTAGCGCGAGGAACCTTCTACTTCCACTTCCCCAAGAAGGAAGACCTGTTGCTCGAACTGATCAGGCGCGCCGAGCGCCACACGGTCGACAAGATGAAGGCCGTGTCGTCGGAGCAACCCCTGCTCGATGTGCTCACGGCGATCGCGGATGCGTTCGCTGAAGTCTACGGAGAGCGCCGTGCGTTGCTGCCCCACGTAGGCGCCGTTGCGATCCGGCGCATAGCCGCCGTCGCCGGCGAGCGCGATGAAGACCCGCTGCGCCTCGAACTCGTGAAGCACGTGGACCGAGCGGTGACCAAAGGAGAACTGAACTCGCCGCTACCGAGTCAGATGATCGCCGACGTGTTCTTGCTCGACGGGTTCGCCGGCCTGATGTCCTGGGCAGCCTCGGGCGAACCAGAATTGCCGATCGTCATGCAGGGCATCATCGCGCTGTTTCTAAACGGCGTGTCGATCAGCGAATCGTGATTGTGTCTCCGGCTCGTGCCCGGCTTTGCCACCCGTAATGCACCCAGTTCGGGCTAGTCTGGAGCCTGCGACATGCTTCGCTCCACTGTCATTTTCGTCGGCACGCTGCTGCTTGGTTTGTCGGGCTGTGGCGACCGCAGAAGTTGCCCACGTCACCGGGGCACCTGCGAGCCGCCACCGACTACGACGGTGGATTCACTGGGCAGCTCACACCAATGGGTGGTCGACTCGATCCGCTTTCCATCAGATGCCGCCACCGCCACCGCTTATGGCCTCAATCTGGATGGCGACGAGTTCTGCCGAGAGGACAACGCTATCGGCCAGGTCCTGGCGGCGTTCTTCGGCGGAAACAGTTCCGAAGACATCAACCCCGCGGTCCGCGCGCAGATACTCTCGGGCCGACTCATCCATCTGATCGATATACGCGCGACCGCGTTGGACAATGCTGCCGGCGTGGGCGTAACCTTCTACAACGGCATCGACACAGATGCAGACCCTACAAACAATCTGGGCGGCGACGGCACGTTTACCATCGACGAGACTGCCACGAGCTTCACGCTCGGAGGCCACATCAAGGACGGCCGACTCGTCGCAAACCTGGGTTCCGTGCCACTGACAATCGCTCTCTCGGAGACGCAGGAGCCAGAGCTGGTGACGCTGCACGGAGCGGTCGTCGATGCGACGATTGACGGCGCCACCGTGACAGGAAAGCTGGGCGGGTCGCTGTTCCCGCAGCAGGTCGACGAGCAGCTGCTGCCTGCCATCGCGGCCCTGATCGCTGAATGGGTGGAGCGCGATTGCAGCGGCACGGCTCCCAACTGCTGCGACGACGGGACCATCGGCGCGTCCGTCGTCGGCTTCTTCGATACGGACCCTATCGACTGCGAAGTGTCTCTCGCGGAGATCACCTCGTCGAACCTGATCAAGTCTTTGTTGACGGTGGATGTAGACCTGTACGACGGCGACGGTAGACACAATCCATTGTGCGACGGTGTGAAAGAATCGATGAGCTTCGGGGTCTCCTTCACCGCCGTACGCGCGACGTTCTAGCTCCCCCCTACTCCAGCGGGTTCTCGCGATACAGGCTTGCGGTGCCGGCCGGACCGTCGGAGTAGGCGCCGTCCACGACGCCGGTCATGGTGAACGTGGAGTACTCGCCGTCGCAGTCCAGGTCGCCGTTAGCGACTGCGTGAAACTCCCGGATGCTGCTGGTCTGATAGGCGTAGGAAAAGTAGTGAGGGTCATCGACGGAGAAGTGCAGCGCCGTCCACGTCGGATTGGTCCACAGGGCCGCCTGCGGTTCGCATCGGTCGTTCCCACCCGAGCAACACGTACCCAGAGCCGGCGTGGGCGCCTGGGCGACTCCGGGGAACTGAGACACGACCTGGTTCATACCCCGAGTACCCGCGCGATCCATGTAGTAGGTGCGCGCCCCGTCGTAGATCTTCTTGACGAACTTGCGGGCCTCCCCCGTCTTTCCTTTGCGCATGTATTTAACGAACGAAGGAATCGCGATCGCCGCCAACAAACCAATGATCGCGACGACGACCATGAGTTCGATGAGCGTGAATCCCCGCTGGCTGGCTTTGCGAGGAATCGGTTTCGATGAGTTCGAACGAATCAATCTAGCGCGCATACACGTCCCCCCTTGTCGCCCAGGGATCCCCGGCGACTCATCTACTCCTTACGAAGCCGATGGGTTGCTGTTACTGCCCCGGCAAACTAATGCCGTTGCTCTAACGTAGGTGAGCCGACGGGTAGCGTGAAATGATCCAACCCGTGTGGGCGTGCGTTTTTTTCGTCGTCGCTGCGTCCCGAATGTGGACGATCGGTGGCCCTAACTCGACCCAACGAGTCGATATCGTTACCAGTTCCTCGCTTCGAGGTGCCTAACGCCCGCCGCTGCGGGTTTCGGCTCGCTTGGCAGTCATGTCACCGGCGGCGGTAAACGTGTACTCGTAGCGGTCTTCGGTCCAGCCACGCCGCATGCCGCTCGGGCGTCGCTGCCACACGCTGACCGTGAGGCCGCCACCCGGCGCGGAGGTAAAAGTGTAGTGCTTCGCGTCGTGGGGCAACGAACCTCTAAACGCCGTCGCGACCTGACGCAGGTAGCGTTTGGCCATCGATTTACGCGATTCGGCGTTTGCCTGTTTCCAGCCCACGCGAGCTAGTACTTTCGAGGCCGGCGGAGCGCTCTTGGCGTACACGCAATCGACGACCACACCCGTGGGCATGCAGCCACGGTCGTTGGCAAAACTGCCAACGGTAACGTAGCCGGGAAACGCGCGCGGTCGATCGACGCACGCATGACGTTTGCTAAGCGGGTGCCCGGTCGCCTTGGCAACGATTCCCGAGATCGCAGCGTTCGTTGAACACTTGCCGGGGATTGGCTCCGGGCCTAGTCGCTTGCCGTCCTGGTAGTGGCTGACCGCCCACTGGCTGTCGCCGTTGTAGTAGTCGACTCGTTTCACCGAACCCTTTTCCGCGTCGTAGTAGGTCCACTTGCCCGCCATGCGGCCCTGGGCGTGGTTGCCCGAGACGATCTTTCGGCCTTTACGATCCCAGCGAGTGGCGACCCCGTGGTCTTTCCCGTGGCGGTAGAGGGTTTCACCACTCTTGACGCCGTTGGAATACCAGGACGTCCACAGGCCCTGGCGGCGGCCGTTCTTCATCATTCCCGACGACGTCTTCTTACCGGCGTCCGACCAGAGCGTGGCTCGCCCGTTTCCATTCTTCAGGACGTACTCACCGATCAGCGTGCCGTCGGGAGCCCAACGTTTGTACGCGCCGTCCTGGCTTCCGTCGTCCCGGGACGTGCTAACCCAGCGCTTCTTGCCGTCCGGATACCAATACGTCCACACACCGACGGTCTTGTTATTCAGCTCCCAGCCTTCGCTCGACTTGGTGCCGTTGGTGTGCCAGCCGGTACGCGGTCCGGTGCGCTTCCGCTTTTCGTCCCAGCACCACGCGCCTTGAGCTTTCGGCGGCGGGTTGCCGGCCAACTTCGTGCCGGGCGGGCAATGCTTGTCCGGGTTCTCCCACCACTTATCGGGCACAGCGCGCACGTTCAACGCCGCGGCATCGACTGGGGCCGCCTTCGCCACCCGCGCATCCGTTGGCTTGGCCTGATCCGGCTGTGGGTCCGCGGCCTTGTTCTTCCCCCCGGAGCAGCCTATTGCCAGCAGTGCGATCGCGACGGCGAGGGGCGACATACGACGAATCATCGGCGGGAACATGCCGGGATTGTAGACCATCGGCGGGGTACCCGAGAGGTACCCGGCACCTCGCCACTGGTCCCGGCATCATTTGGCCTATGGCTATCGTCGGCAGGATTATCTACTTGGCCCCCCTCGTGATGATTCTGTCGGCGTTGGCCGGCTGCCCGGAGCGAGACCCCCGGTTTCAGCAGGACGCAGGAATCGCTCAGCCCGATGCAGGCAACGCTCACCCGGACGCGTGTGGCGCGGACGGTAACGTCGAGTTCCAGGAGGAGGCCCTGCGTTTGCTCACGGGCCAAACCGGGGTCAACCCGGCGAACGGTCCCAGTTCGGGGGCCATTCAATACACATCGAGCGATGAGACGATTGCGACAGTAAGCAACGACGGCACGGTCACGGCGGTAGCCTATGGAACCGTCGACATTACGGCGGTGATAGCGGCCGACGACGAGTTCGCTGAAGCGTCGGGCAGCTATCCGGTGACCGTCATTGCCCGAACGGTCGAACTCACTGGCTGGGTTGGTCCAACGGACACCCAGCTCTTCGTCGGTAACGGCGGAACGGGCATCGACTTGTATCGCAGCACGGACGCCGAGTGCGACATCGACAACATCGCCGCCTGCGCCGACGGACAGGTCAATCGACTACTCGGCGGAGAAGCCACCGTGGACACAGCGATGACGTTGCAGCGCTCCGCTCACTACACCTGGGCGGTCGGCGACGTTACACGCGGCGAGACGATCTCCTACAAGAAACTCAGCGTGAAAGAAAACCACGGCCATGTCGTGTTCAAGGGCCGCATGTGGCTCATCGGAGGAGCGACCCACAATTCCCACTACGGCAAGCAGGTCTGGTCGTCGGTCGACGGCATCAACTGGTTCAAGGTAAGCACCGTCAATGCGTTTACCAAGCGCAGCTTCCACCAGGTGTTGGTGTACGACGACAAGTTGTGGGTCATCGCCGGTGGCAACAACCATCCTATGAACGACGTGTGGTCCTCCCCCGACGGCGTCAGCTGGACCCAGGCAACTGCGAACGCCGCGTTTCCCCCGCGAGCCGTCTTCGGCGCTGCCGTTTTCGACGGCAAGATGTGGATCGCCGGCGGCTATGACAGTGACGCTGGCGCAGACTTGAGCGACGTCTGGTCTTCGACTGACGGTGCAACGTGGGAGCCAGAAAACCTGACGGCAGGCTTCGGCCGGCGCTCGCGCGCCGAACTCATCGTGCACAACGGCTCATTATGGATGGTCGGCGGCGCCAAGAATTGGGCTCCACAAACAGACGTGTGGCGTTCTGATGATGGGGTCAGCTGGGTTCCAGTGACGACCGACGCCGGCTTTCCCGCGCGTATCGACGGCGCCGTAGTCTCACATAACGGCGCTCTCTGGGTCATCGGCGGATGGCACAACAGCGGGGAGTCGCTGGCCGACGTATGGAAGTCGCCGGATGGAATGACGTGGACCCAGGTAACCGGCGAAGCCAACTTCGGCGGACGAACCGGACTGCGCGCGACCGTATTCGATAACCGACTGTGGATTTCCGGAGGTACTGCCCGCGGCTATCGACTGGCCGATGTGTGGTCATCCGACACCGGTGCGGACTGGACCCATGCGTCGACGACCGCACCGTTCCAGGGCCGTGGTGGCGTAGGCACCGTGAGCTTCGCCGGGAAGATGTGGATCGTCGGCGGTTACGACTACCCGTTCCTGTACAGCGATGTGTGGTCGTCCGAGGACGGCGCATCGTGGACGCGGGTGGAAGCCGCGACACCGATGGGCAAACGATTCGGCCATAGCCTCGTCGTGTTCGGTGGACGCCTCTGGCTCATCGGCGGCTTCAGTTGGAGCCAAATTCTGGGCGACGCCTGGTCATCGGCCGACGGTATTACGTGGGTACCAGAAGCCGCGCCACCGTTCGCAGCGCGTGGCAACCATGCATCGCTCGTATTCGATGGGGCGTTGTGGGTCATCGGCGGCCAGACAGACGCCGGCGCGGTCAACGACGTGTGGTCGACGGAAGACGGGACGACGTGGACCGAGCGGTCGGCATCAGCTGCGTTTCCGGCACGGTTCAACTACCGGGTCGCGGCCCACGCAAACGAAATGTGGCTGATCGGTGGCCTCCACGCCGAGGGCGGTCAGCTCAACGACATCTGGCGTTCGACTGACGGCGTTTCCTGGACCGAAGTGACCACCCCCGCCCCGTTCTCGGCGCGCTGGCAGCAGGCGCTAATCACGTGGAACAACGCCCTGTGGATCGTCGGCGGGATGGGCGCCGGGGGCGTCGTGGCGACCGACGTATGGAAGTCAGACGATGGCGTGACCTGGACAGAGGTCAGCTCAGAAATCGACATGGGTAAGCGATTCAGCGTCGGCGCAGTCGTGCACGGCGAAAAACTGTTCGCCGTTGGCGGCTATCAACGCAGCGGCCGGAGCCTGGCCGAAGTTTGGTCCACCTCCGACGGAGCGCAGTGGCGTCGCGCGTTCAGCTACACAATGCGGTTCCCGGCGGAATAATCGCAAGGTTGAATCCGAGCCGCCCGCGGGGTCGCTGGCTCCTGGTACCATGCCCCCATGAGGGGTCGAACTGGGTGCGTTGCACGTTTGGCGTTTGTGGCGGTGGCCGGGCTGGCGGTGGCTTGCGGCGGTGGCGGTGATGGTGACGATGTCCAGAACGACGCCCGGGTAAGCTCGCCGGATGCGTCGTCGCCGGTAGATGCCGCGGGCATTGATGCGACCACCACCGTCGTCACTGGCATTCGCATTGCGCCGGCGCTGGTGGAGTTTGTGACCCCACTGGGCACGCCGACTAACCAGCAGCTCACGGCGACCCTGGAGTACAGCGATGGCTCCGAGGCGGATGGCACGAGCCAGGTAACCTGGGAGAGCACGGACGCGACGGTGTTCGACATCGACGCGGCTGGACTCCTCACCGCCCCCGGTACGCGCGGCGGAGTCGGCGATGCGACGGCTCGCTTCGGTGGCGTATTCAGCGCACGGGCGGTCAAAGTCCAGGTCAACGAGACGGTCTTCGACGGTGGCCTGTCGTCGACGGATCAAGCGGCGCTCGATGGCGGCAACGTCGGCGCGGGCACATCTCCGGCGTGGGAGTACCCCGAACACGAAACGGTCATGCCGACCGGCATGGTGCCGCCGCTGATTCAGTGGGCGCGCAACGGCCACGCAGTGTTCAGTCTGACCCTGCGCCGGGCGGACGTGGTCATCCAGGTGTACACCGATAATAACGAGTACCAACCGACACCTGCCCAGTGGCACGCCCTCGCCGGATCAGCAAACGTCGTCGTCCAGCTGTCCCTGTATGGCAAGACCAGCAACTCGGCCGCCGCCGATCAAGAACACGCTCCGGGCCGGACGCTCACGGTGGTGCCGGGAAACTTGCGTGGGCTGATCTACTATTCGCAACCCGACACCGGTTTACTCAAGCGCGTGAACCCACTGGACGGCACCTCGGAGACTCTATTCAACGACGCGCCCGGCACCTGTCGCGGCTGCCACTCGGTTGGTCAGACCGGCGCCCACGTTGGCTTCCAGTACAACGGCGGCGGCGACCCTCAGGGCGGAATCGCTACCACGTCACCCATCTCTACTGTCGTGCCGAATTTCAGCGCGAAGCGATTCACGTTCTCTGCATTCAATCCACGAGACGACCGCCTGGTCGGCGTCTGCGACAACAACAGTACCGCCTGCCCGAGCGGGTCCATGTCTCTATGGGACACGTCGGCCAGCGCCACTGGTGGCCTGGAGAAGTTGTCGGACATCGCTAATGCCACGGCCCTGGGCGGGGCCCCGACCATGCCCGCATGGAGTCCCGACGGAACGACGCTGGCATTCGTCAAACGCAATGACGGTCTCGACTGGAGCTACACCTCCGGGGACCTGGTCACTATGCGCTACATCGATGCGACGTCGAGCTTCGCTGCGCCTACCTTGTTCGAGCCCGCGAACGTGTCGACGTACACCGCGATCAGCTACCCGGCGTGGAGTCCGGATACGCTCGCGATCGCCTACGCGATGGGGCCCGACAACCGAAATTCGCTCCCGACCAACCTGTACATTCGAGACTCTTCCGCCGGGTCGCCAGTGCAGCTGCAGCGAGGCTCGCCCGACGGCAACGGCACCGCGCCCAGCTTCTCTCCCTACGCTACCGGCGGCATGTACTGGATCGTATTTTACTCCTCGCGCGCGTATGGGCACACGCCCACGGGCCCCACCGGCACCTCCGGAAGGCAGCTGTGGGTCATGGCCGTGTCGGGCGTGCCATCGGCTGGCGAGGACACGAGCTTTCCAGCGTTTTGGCTGCCTGGCCAGGACGTGGACGAGAACAACATTCGCGGCATCTGGGCACCGAACGCGTGCATTGCGCGGGATGCCACCTGCACCACCACCTCGGAGTGCTGCACAGGGCTATCGTGCATCGATGACGGCGCGGGAACGGACCGCTGTCTGGCCGATTCGTGCACGTGGACCGGGGAAGCGTGTCCCGGTGGCAGCAATTGCTGCGCCGGCCACAGCTGCCAGATGGTCCTCGGAGACGAACCGGTTTGCGTTCGAGATCTCTGAGCCAGTAAAGCATCGCGCCAGAACCTTGCCCTTGCACGGACAGAACGAGCGTCCAGCCGAAGACGCGCCAGGCCGGTCAGGCGGTGGGCGCGACCCCCGCGGCGATGTGCTCGATGTGCTCGGCATCGGTGCCACAGCAGCCGCCCACCAGGCGAAGGTCGAAGTCTCTGTGCAAGCGTGCGAGCTCGGCACCTAGCTCTTGCGGGCGTCCGCGATCGAGTTCGGTGCTCTCGTCGAGCTCGGCGTGGCTCTTACTCGATGCGTTGGCCCGGAAACCGCCGAAGCGTTCGAGCCAGCCATGGCGCTGATCGCGAGCGTGGTGCAGAGTTGGTTCGATGTGAGTTGGATGTGCGCAGTTCGCCATGTAGAACAACGCGCTGGACTGGGTAGCAGCATCCACTTGCTGAACGTACTCAGCGAGCGTCAGTCCTTCAGGGGTGCGTCCGTCGGTCTCGACAGTTGGAGAGACAATGCACGGTAGGCCAACTTCGGCCGCGGCTCGAACGATGCCGACGGTCTCGTTCACATTGGTCATGGTCATGCAGTTGACCGCATCAACGCCCGCGTCAGCCAACACGTTGATCTGGCGCTCGTGATAGCGCTGAGCCGCGTCCGGGGATGATTCCGCTTCGACCCGGTAGCCGTCGCCTCGCGGACCGATGTCAGCGTTGAGAAACACATCGATCGAGCTCTTGTCTCCGCCGCCAGCACGCCATGCCGCGACAAACTCTCTAGTTCGCGCGACGGCCAGCCGATTCAAGCGTTCAACGCCGTCGTCGCCGTAGCCGAGGGCGGCGACGAAGTCGGGGTGAGCCCGCCAAACCAGGAGATCCACCAACATGTCGAGCCCGTGCGCAGCAGCGCTATCGATCACCGGCTCCAGCACGGCCTGCTGGAGCTTGGCCAACTCTTCCGCGTGCTCGAACACCTCGAACGCGCAGAACTGGCGCATTGGGAATTGTTGAACGAAGCCCAGGTACGTCTCGGTGCCCGCACCGGCTAGCAGCATCTTGGAGTCTTCAAGTCGTTTCATGGCATTACCTCCACCGGCTGACCGCCGTCCATCGGCGGAATTCCTCGGATACTGAGGAGGCGTTCGTTGCAATGGAACAATGTTCCGCCGGGCCTGAGAGTCTACTACTGTGGCCAGTTACGCCCCATCGTAACACTTGATTCGGCGATCAGGTGCGCGTCGCACATGAGCAGTAGCGATACCGTAACGAAGACGCACGCCCCTCCGCGCGCGAGTTACTCGTGCAGTACGCCGCCGGCATCCACTAGCGTCAGATACAAGCGCAGGTCGAATTCGTACTGGTGATAGTCCGGTTCCATGTGCTCGCAGAGTTTGTAGAACGCCCTGCTGTGATCTTTCTCGCGCAGGTGAGCGAGTTCATGGACAACGACAGATCGCAGCATCGCCTCCGGCACACGCTTTAGGCGCGACGAGATCCGTATTTCGTTCTTGGCTTTCGTTCGATTGCCCTGCGGACGCGAAACATACGAGTGCAGACCGAGCGCGTGATGCCTCAGCCGGATCTTGTCGTCGTAGATCACCTTGGACAGCGGCTTTGACTTACGCATGTAGGCGTTCTTGAGCTTCATCGTGTACTCACTCAATGCCTTGTTCGACCTGATCTCGTGATTCGCCGGGTGGCGCTCCCTCAGAACGTCTGCGAGCGCGCCCGCATCCAACAGACGACGCACCTGCGCCTGGATCTCTGGGCTGTATCCGCCCAGGTAGTTCGGTGTGGAGTTGTTCGTCATGCCCCTCGGGACGTAGACGTATCACTGTCACAACCGTCGTGGACGGTCTCAGCCACTTTGTGGCCGGTCGAGCCACAGCAACGCACGCAACCCCTTGGAGTTGCGTGTGGCTCAGCCTTTGCAGAGAGACAGCCTATGAACGTTCTGGAAAACCGCTCCACTCTGATTGCTGGTGACGAACGAGGCATGCGCGATGCCCTTGCGGGCTCCTTGCGCGCCTCGGACGTGCGTCGCTTTTTCGTTGAAGTCATGGTCGCGGCGATGAACGCCGACGGTCACGTGGATGAACGAGAACTCGCCGCCCTGCGCCGCATCCTCGACGAGCACGAGCTGTTCTGCGCCCTGCCCCCTGCCGTGTCCGAGCAGCTCATCCTGACTGGAACCGACGCCCTGGACTACGCCGATAACATCTTCCAGCGCATTCCGATCATCGCGGCGAACTTGCTGTCCCGCTCGCACCGGCTGTTCGCGTTCGCGATGGCATGCGAGGTCATCGCCGCCGACGAGGCTATCGACCCGGCCGAGCAAGCCTACCTGGACAAGCTCCGCGACGGCCTGTCGCTCACCCAGGGCGAACATGCCACGTTGCTCGCCGCCGCCAACACCGCGTCCGCCATGGCCGCGGCGGAGCGCCTCACCGCATCAGTGGTTCGCTGGGTTCCCGCGCTCACCGACGTGTGCCTTATCCGCGCGCTGCTCACTCGGCATTTCGATACCGAGGCAATGTTCAAGGCCCTGTGTGCCCTGCCCGACTTCGCGCAACACGCTCCACAGATACGCCTTCAGCTCACGCACATTCCCGCCGACGTATCGGCCTGGTCGGTGAACCACAAACTCGCCGAGCTGAGCCAGCTGCTGCCATCCCATACGGATCGCTACTGGCTCGCGACGTACGCCCTGGCCATCGACGCGCTGGGCGGTGTTCGCGGCCAGCGGGCTCCATTCTTCGCAGCGACGCTTCAGCGCGCATTCAATCTGTCCAACTCGGCGATGCAGCGCGCGATGATGCAAGCCTCCGCGATAGCGGCGCGTGTGCCCTTCGACCCACCGAATCCTCACGCCTAGTCACAGAGCGAAGCAGCGTTTCGTGTCACAATGGCGGCGTGAAACCGGATAGACGATCGGGCGCGATGTACGTAGTGACGGCGGTCACGCTGTCGTTGACCCTGACCGCCTGCGGCGATGATGGCCATGACCATCCCGACGCGAGCTCGCCTGTCGTCGACGCCGCCAGCGCCGACGCGGCCACCACAGATGCAGCGTGCACCACGTGTACCGCTGATGCAGCGACAGCCGATGCGTCCACCACAGACGCGTCGGCCATCGACGCCATGGTTCCGGACGCCACGACCACCGACGCCATGATCACCACGAGGTCTTTCAGCCAGGGAGTCGCCGGCTACACGGGCACCCAGGACACGACGCTTCTCCTAGCCCAGCCCACTTCGTCGTTCGGCACCCTCAGCGCATTCGCCTGGGATGCGGACGGCAGCTTCGGACTGCTCCGCTTCGATAGCATCTTCGGCAGCGGCGCGACGCAGATTCCGGCCGGGTCAACCATCGTGTCCGCCACGTTGACCATCGAGATCGCCAACGACAGCGACGTAGACGCCGCACTCCACAACGTGCTCGTCCCATGGAACGAAGCGACCGCCACGTACAACAACCTGGGCGCCACCGCCGGTGTCAGCGTCGGGGAGGACTACAGTGCCGCCGTAGTCTCCGCTGTGCCTCCCACGGGAACGCTACAGCTAGACGTGACCTCCAGCGTCGCGACCTGGTCCGCGAGCCCGTCGACCAACCGCGGCTGGCTATTCCTGACTGCTTCCGCCGATGGCGGCGCCGCCAACTCCAGCGAAGCCACGAGTGCGCGGCCGATTCTAACCGTCAGCTTCACACCCTAGGTCCACTAGTGTTCACGACGCGCCACTATCTGCTAGCCATCCTCGTTTTCGCCGTTGGTTGTGGCGGAAGTTCCGGTGGCTCGGCCGACGCACGGCCAGGTGCAGACGATGCCCAAACTGGCGGCGACGCTGCGATGGCGGACGCTGCGAGTAAACCTGCGACGAGCCCTGTGTGGGACAGCACTGAGACCATCGCGTTCACAGTGACCGGTCCGTTCCAGACCGCGTTCTCAGCCGCGTACGCCGGGCTACCAGATGGCATCAATCCGCCCGTCCGAGTCAAGGACCCGTTCGCCGGCACGCTCCAATACACCGGTGATGCCGGGCCAGTCGTGCTGCAAACGACGCTCAAAGTGCGAGGCAACTCGAGCCTGCAGGAGTGCGCGTTTCCCAAGCTAAAAGTCACCGTGTTCGATGACGCCGAACGCGCCGCGAGCATCTTCTACAAAGCCAAGCGGACCAAGATCGGCACCCACTGCGACGACCGGGCGGACGACGATCGCGGCGTCATCGGCCGGCTGCGCAATCAGAAAGCGACATTCCGCGAGGCGTTCGTCTACGAAGTGATGCGGCAGCTGCAGTTGCCGACAAAGTGGGCTCGGCCCGCGCGCATCACCTACGTCGACACGTCGCCGGGCACGTCCGACGTCGGCTGGACCGTCGAACGGGACGGATTCATCTTCGATAACGCCAAGAATGTCGCCAAGCGGCACGACGCGCTGCTCAGAGCCGACGAAGACCCATGGACGGCGACGCAAGTACAAAGCGTCGACCGAGACCAGGCGGCCAAGCTGTACTTTCTGCAGGCGCTGTTTGGCAACTGGGATTGGCGCCTCGCCGTCGATCCAGCGACGAGCGAAACAGGACCGCCGTGGAACGTGCACGTAATGACCCTGAGCAACGGGACACACGTGCCGTTTGCGTACGACTTCGATCTGTCCTCGGCAGTGACCGGGGAGTTCGTTCGCGAAAGCCAGCTACCGACGGACCTGTACCCGGGCGAAGCGCTTCTGTTTCGTCAAGCTGCGTATTACCTGCTGCCGACCAAAGACGAGTTCACCGGCACGCGACGCACGCAGATCGCCGCGTTCTTCGTCGCCGCAGAAGCAACGCTGCGGGCGACCCTGGCGAGCTATCCGATGGATGCCGACGGGCGCGAGAACATGACAGCGCACCTCGACGCGTTCTACGACGTGCTCGCGCGGGAATACCCTTAGCGCACACCTCGAGCGAAAGAGCCCCATGCCCCGACCCGAGCTACCTGCCCTGCCAGACGACATCGTGGATCGAATCAACGCCCGCCGGGGTGGATTCAACGAAGGTCTCGGCCTGATGTTCGTCCACATCTCGTACACGGAAGTGCGCGCCGAGATCCCCGTTGGGCCACACCTGCACCAGCCGTACGGCCTCGTCCACGGTGGCGTCTACTCGTCGATCGTCGAGACTCTCGCATCCACCGGTGCAGCGATGAACGCAGCGGCGGTCGGCTCGTCCACGGTCGGCCTCGAGAACTCCACGTCGTTCCTACGCGCGGTACGAGAGGGCACTTTGCACGCCAAAGCCACGCCGCTCACGCGGGGCCGGCGCACTCAGGTTTGGCAGGTGACGATCACAGACGACGACGATCGGGTGGCTGCCACCGGACGGGTGCGAATGATCTGCCTCGAAGCTGGCGCGAGCGTTGCCGGTGAAACCGTCGCGATAAAGACAGGCAGCTAGCGTTTTCTCAGCGTCACCGGGTGTACCAGGTGGACCGCGGGTCCGGTCCGCCGCGCCAGGTCGGCGAGATAGCCTGCTGACATCGTTACCCCGGCGAGCTGGCTTGCATTGGCACTAGATGTGCTTAAGCCTGGCTAGATCCCGAGACTGCACTGCATACTCGCGCCATGGAGGGGAACTTGAGAACAACTGTACTGACCCGAGCCACCGTTCTTGCCGCTGTGGCATGTCTTGCATTCGCATGTAGCAGCGAGAAGGCCAAGCCGGATAAGAAGAAGCCAACACCGAAACCGGTGGTCAAGAAGCAGCCTCCTCCCGCCAAACCCAAACCGACACCGACACCGGTCGCCAAGAAGCCCGAGCAGCCGAAACCGAAGCCCAAGCCACGACTCACCAAAGAGCAGGCCCAGGCACTGCTCACGCGGTCTGCAGCCGAAGCGACCAAAGGTGCCAAGGCCAACTGCGCCAAGATCATGCAGGCGGTGAACACGGCCGCGGCGCTGGTCGGCCCCACATCCGAGACCAATCAGCAGGCGTTCCTGGCAGCGGCGATTTGCGCGGAGCGAAACAAGAAGTATCAGCTGATGTTTTGGGCCGCACGGGCGCTGGCGAAAACCAAACCTGAGACGCTCAAACTGGGCATCATTCCGCGGGCGCTGATGCACCTTAAACGGCCGAAGCAAGCGATCAAGGCGCTCCAGGCCATCGACAAGCGCTACCCCAACGCGCCCGGCGTGCTGTTCGCAGCGATGCTGCTCGCCAAAGACCAGAAGAACTGGAAGATGGCGAAGAAGCTCGCCAAACCGACGGTCACCGCGCTGATGCAAAGCCAATACAAAAGCGTCGCGTGGGAGGCGACGTTGATCTACGCGCGGGCGCTGCTCAGTACCGGCGACTTCAAGGGCACCGAACAGGCGCTGGCGGCGGCCGGCAAAATGGGTGCGCCCCCAGCGGTGATCAAGTACGTGCAGAAGAAGCTCATTCCCGTGCGCAAGACCAAGATCTACGTGGACGCCGACATCCCCAAGAAAATCTACCTGGGCACCTATCACCTGCACGGTAAGGCCAAGTCCGTCGGCGACATGTTCGTCGTCCACATCACCAATCTCACCGGCGAGGATCAGTCGATGAAGGCCGAAATCGAGATTCCGGGAACGACCGACAAGGTGGTCAAGACCGTCAACATGCTCAAGAATTCGACGGAGACGATCCGGGTCACGCCGCCGCTGAAGTCCACGTTCAATCCGGCCAAGCTACAGGCCGAGCGCAACACCCAGGTCAACGTGAAGCTCACCCTCACCGGCGATACCCCCAAGGTCGTGTTCGATGAGTCGATTCAGACCAAAGTGTACCCGCGCGACCAATTACCCCTGCACACCAACACGTTCATTCCCGCGTGGATCACCCCGCAAACGCCAGAGATCGAAGCGTTGCTAACGTCCGCCAAGAAGCGTACGAAAGGAAAAGCGATGGCGGGCAGCCTCGCCCCAACCATGCCGCAGATGCGCGCCCTTTACGATGAGCTGAAGGCGCGGGGCATGTCGTACGTGCTGGTCACCAACTTCGGCCTCGAAGCAGCGCAACATACGCGCCTGCCCGCTGACACGATCAAGTCGACCAACGCGCTCTGCCTGGACGGCACGGTCTTGTTCGCCGCCGTCGCCGAGAAGCTCGGCTTACGGCCGATTCTGGTGCGCGTCCCCGGCCACATCTTCTTCGGCTGGCACGCAACCAAGGCGGACAAGGCCCCTCCGGGCACGGTGTACTTCTTGGAGACGACGATGGTCGGCACCCACACCTTCGATCAAGCGATCAAGGCTGGGCAGTTCCAGTTCCAGCGGCAGAAGCGCATGGGCGGGTTCAAGACCGGCCAATCCTCGATCATCGACGTCATCCAGCTTCGCGGAGTGGGCATCACCCCACAACCGTGGGGCTAGTAGGTTCGTTTCCGATAGCGCGACGCGGCGCTCTACATCTTGGGTTGGACGCGACCTTTGTAGCGGCCGCTGCGATCGTATACCCGACCGTTCTTGTCGGTGCGGCCTTGGTAGCGACCGCTGCGATCGTAGCGACGGCCGTTCTTGTCGGTGCGGCCGGTGTAGCGACCGCTGCGATCATAGCTACGGCCATTCTTGTCCGTGCGACCGCGGTAACGCCCGCTGCGATCATAGCTGCGGCCATTCTTGTCCGTGCGACCGCGGTAACGACCGCTGCGATCGTAACTGCGACCATTGCGATCCGTGCGTCCCCGGTAGCGTCCTGACCGATCGTAGTAGCGACCGGGCCGCCTGGTCTTGTTGTTGATGCGACGAGTGCGATCCGATGGCCGCCGAGCGTCGCCCGGTCGGCGATAGGTGTTGCGCGGTCGGCGGTAGGTATTGCGCGGTCGCCGGTACGTGTTGCCCGGTCGGCGGTACGTGTTACCCGAGCGGCGGTACGTGCGCCGGTATCGGTTCGTGCGTCGATAGCGGCGAGTGCGAGAGTGATAAACGCGATTGCCACCGCGGCGGTACCAGCGGCGGTAGCGGTAGCGATTACTGCGGTAGTGGGAAACGTAGCTGTTGTAGTAAGCGTAGCTGCGCGGGATGTACTGCCAGCGGCTGCCGTAGTAGTACATGGGCCGGCCGACCGTGTCGTAATGCACCGCGTAGCCGTAGTAGCTCTGGGGCTGATAGACGACGCTAGCCGTAGGAGTCGTCGCCCTTTGGTAGCCATACGACGAACGGTTCGGCTCCACGAAGCAGCCGCTCACGAGTGCGGCGGCGGCCGCGATTCCAACGATGGTAACTATAATTCGACGTGTCATCTCTGCTCCCCTGTGAGGCTGGTCCGGGCTGCAGCAAGAATCGTGCTAGCCGCCGCGCTCAGTATTCTCAGGTAGTCCCGCGTCTGGAGATCCCGAGTGTGGCTGATAGTTCACTACATCGTGTCGCACGATTGGCCCTGTTTCGGCCCACCGCGCCAAATGGCGGCGATTGAACACTCCCTGGCCAGCCGATACCCTGGACTGGTGAGAGCTCTCAGCTGGGTAACAATCATCGCGGGTGCAGCTCTTTGCCTCGCGGCGTGTGGGGACAGTGGCGGTATCGACGTCGAAAATCCGCTGACGGATCCTGAGGACGGCCCAGCCGCGGGCAACCAGAACCCGGAAGCGGGCTGCACCATTCCGAGCGAAGCCGGACTCGCTGATGTTTCGAGCCCACGCACGGTGGTCGGAACTGGAACGCCGGCCAGCTGCACATCCGCGGCGGTGGTTAGCGCGGTCGCAGCAGGTGGCGTCATCACCTTCGACTGCGGGCCGGATCCCGTGACCATTACCCTCGATGAGACGGCCAAGATCTTCAACGACACGGGCCCTGAGATCGTCATCGACGGCGGCGGACTCGTCACTCTAAGTGGCGCAGGCCAGCGACGCATTCTGTACATGAACACGTGCGACGAGAATCAGAACTGGACGACGGCCCAGTGCCAGAACCAGGACCACCCGCGGCTCACTATCCAGAACATCACGTTCATCGACGCAAACAGCACATCGGAGAGCGAGTTCGACGGTGGCGGTGCGGTCTGGATACGCGGCGGTCGAGTAAAGGTCATCAACTCGCGCTTCTTCAACAACGTGTGCGCGTCCACTGGCCCGGACGTCGGCGGTGCCGGCCTACGTGTGTTCAGTCAGTACGAGGGACTTCCGGTCTACGTGGTCAACACGACGTTTGGCGGCGCGGCGGACTTCGGCAACACGTGTTCCAACGGCGGTGGCATCAGCAGCATCGGCGTGTCGTGGAACATCATCAACAGCTTGTTCTCCCACAACAGCGCCATCGGCAATGGCGGCAACCCGCCCGTCGGCGGAAGCCCCGGTGGCGGTAGCGGCGGCGCTATCTACAACGATGGCGGCTTGATGACCCTGGACATCTGCGGCACTCGCATCGAACACAACGACGTGGTCCAGCACGGTAGCGCCATATTCTTCGTCACCAACAGCCACACCGGCGATGTGCGCATCGATTCATCGAACATCACCAACAACGTCGGCGGCTCCTGGTACCCAACCTACGACCAGATCAGCGGTCACGACGACACACCAATCGTCGTGAGCAGCTCAGTCATCGGCGACGAAACCATCGACTGACAAAGCGGGCCGCACCAGCCATATGCAGCGGCGAGCACGTGCTACGGTGCGCGTGTGGGAGGCAACACCCAGTTGCGATGGCGCGACACGTCGTCTGAACGGCCTCGACCGAGCTGATGTCCGACGACAACAACAACGCCGACATCAAGGGCGAGGTAAGCCGTGGCCTGGCCTGGGTCGGGATGGCCAGCTCCGCCGTGGCCGGTCTGGATCTAATCGCCCACTTCATCATCATGGCGACGTGGATCTCGCCGGAAGAGTTCGGCACGGCCATTTACGCCCTCGCACTGTTTCCGGTGCTCGACATAGCCACTGACCTGGGCCTGACGTCAGCGGTCGTTCAACGTGACGACCACACACCAGAAAAGCTGTCGACGTTGTTCTGGCTCAACCTAATCATGTCGCTGATACTGGTCGCCATTCTGGTGTTCGGGGTTGGTCCCCTGCTCGCCTGGATCTACAAGCGGCCCATCGTCGCCGGCCTCTTGAGCGTGTACGCCATCAAGTTGGTGTGGCAGAACGTGTACTACATTCCCTACGCGCTTATGAAGCGCGAGCTCCGGTTCAAGGAGCTGTCGGTCATCCGCATGCTCGCCAACTTCGCCGAGTTCTGCGGCAAGATTGGCTTCGCATGGGCCGGATACGGCGTGTGGTGCTTTGTCGCCGGGCCTCTCTGCCGGGTCGCCGTGACCGGAATCGGTGTGCAGATCGTGCATCCGTGGCGGCCCAAATTCGTCCTGCGCATCCGCGAGGCGTGGGACTGGCTCGTCTTTGGCATGAAGGCGTCAGCGCACGAGATGCTGTTCCACCTGTACTCGAACGTGGACTATCACATCGTCGGCTATTACTTCGGCGAGGTCGCTTCCGGGTTGTACGCCAACGCGTACTACATGGTGCTGGAACCGTGCCGCTTCATCTCCGAAGTGGTGCGCAACATCGCGTTCCCCGTGTTCTCGAAACTCAAACACACACCCAAGCTCGTGTTCGACCAGTTCGTCACCCTGACCCGCATGAACATGGTCGTGGTGATGGGCTTCCTCGGCGCCGTATTCGTGGCCGCACCAGATATTCTGTACCTGATCAGTCCCAAGTGGGCGCCGGCTGCTTCTGTGGCACGCATCTTGTGCATCGTCGGTGTGCTGCGCGCGCTTAGCTTCGTGGTGCCACCGCTCCTGGACGGGACGGGTCATCCGGGCAAGACGCTGATCTACACCATCGTCGCATCGATCATCGTGCCAGGCGTGTTCATCGCCAGCGCCAAGCTGCTCGGCCCCGAGTACGGCTACAAGTCCATCGCCATAGGCTGGTTGATCGGTTACCCGATCGCATTCGCAGTTCTATACATGATGGCGTTCCGCGTTCTGCACGTCACTGCCTGGCAGTTCGTCTCGCGTGTGGGCAGCGTCGCCCTCGAAGCTATCGCCGCCGCAACGGTGAGCGGGGGCGTGTACTGGCTCATGCAACCCGCGCCGCGTATCGCTCGCGTCATCGCTGTTGGCGTCACAATGCTAGCGGTCTTTGGCGCACTCCTCGCCAAAGTCGAGGGCATCACGCCGCGTACGATCAGCGACTCGCTCAAGTCCTGAGTCACCATCAAGGCCCATGACGACGGCCGTGAGCGGACCGCTTGAGCTGGACGCGCACGAAACGCCCACGAGCGCCGACGTAGACTCGACGAAGCCACGGTGTGTAGCCTCTGCGCTGGACCACCAGGGCGACCATCGAGTTTGCGCGAACCCGCGCAACTGCGCCGTGTAGCTGACGGCCGTTGACGAAAAATGCAGCCCCTGGCGGCACGGACTCGAGCCGAATCAACGTGTGGCGCCACTTCGCCCGTTTCGCTTCGGCACGCGGTTCGATGGGCTTCTCGGTGATCTTCGGCGCTGGCTCAACCGTCACAACCGGAGCCGAGCGCGGTGGTAGAGGCCGGACGACCACCGCCGGAAGGGGTTCAGCCGACACGACCGGAACTCGCCTGTCCGCCGACGCACCGGATGCCATCACCGCGGCTCCTTCGCTGGACGCGGCCGGGATTGGGGCAACTTCACGTTGCGGTCGTAGCTCTCCTGGAATATTCGCGTACGCGTACGCTCCGCCACCTAGCAGCATGATCACCATCACCAGCGAAAGGAGCAACCATCGCCGCGCCGCCCGATCACGGCAGGGCGCAGCCACATCGTCAAATGGTTCCAGATCCACCGTCGACAACCTCAGGGCGGTCTCGGACGAGCCCGACGACGCGGGTACCCGCTGGAAGCTGCCCGACGCCGGGGCACGCAGCGGCAAGTAAGCGGCAAGCGAAGGCATTGATTTACGCCGTCCCCGGGCACGCTCGAACTTGCTTAATCCGCGGACCACGCGCGTCTCTCGACTATCACTCGATCTTGGTGCTTCCGGGCCGGGCATGCCCGCCAGCGCTGCACGAGCCATGCCGCGGTCAACTAGTCGGCCCCATTGAAGACTGGCAACCGGGTTGTGCATGGCCGAGCACAATGGTTGTGCTGACGTCCTCACAACCTGGACGCGAATCGTGCACACCGCGCTCCCAGCATCTGTATCCCGTTTGTGGCGCTCCAGAATGGTCCATCACCTGCCACCACAGGGAACAGACCTGAGAAAACGCGCAGTTTCTGCGCTGGCTTCGGTTGAACTGGGCTAGGATGCGCCCCGGAGGGTGCTGCATGAAGATTTGGGGATTGCTTTGTTTAGTTTTGTTGGCCGGCTGCGAGGATGACTTCAAGCCGGTCGTCGACATCATTCCGGCGCCTGAAGAAGGCGTGCAGCTGCTGTTCAAGCAGATCACAATCCAGCCGGGTGAAGACATCGAGTTCTGCACCTACTTCAACCTGGAATCGGCGGAGACCCTGTCCGCCCTGGGAGCGAAGGCGTTCGACAAGGACGGCATGCGACTGGACAGCCCGTTCTTGCTCCAGGACATGATCGTCAACAACGTCGACCTGGACGCCCAGGAACTGGCGATCAACAAGATCGAAATCGTGGCGTCGCCGGGCCTGCATCACGTGCAGCTGCTCGCGCTGGAGAACGACTCCAACGACTTCGACGAACGGCACATTTTCGAGTGTGGCCAGGATCTATTCGGCGGGCCGCTGACCGGCGACGTGGAGCCGTTGTTCTTTACGTCCCTGCCCGACTACGCGGTGGAATATCAACCTGGAACCGCGCGCATTCTTAAACGCACGGAAGTCGATATTCAGGACGAGACCCGCACCCGCGGACCACAGCTGCTGTACAACTTTCACTATCTCAACGCCTCCGACGAACCCATCGAAGCCGAGGTGCTCGTCAACTTTCACATGGTCGACCGGTCGACCGTGGTCCACCCGGTGCGCAGCGCGTGGTGGAACTTCGTTTACTTCGACGCGTTGCCCAATGAAACCGTCACGGTTGATGCGACGGGTAGCTTCAAGGTGGACGTCAACCTCGTGGGTATGACCTCTCATCAGCACGAGATCGGCAAGAAGTTCACGTACAGCATGGGCGGCGAACAGATCTACGAGAACAACACCTGGGCCGAGCCCGACTACCTCACGTTCCCGGCCAACACGATACTGGCCGCGGGTGAGCCCCTGGACTTCACCTGCGAGTGGTTCAACCCGTTCAAGGAGTCCAGGTACTTTGGTCTTCAGGCCGACGACGAGATGTGCACGGCGATCGTCGAGTACCACCCTGTTGACGAAGACGCGGCTGCAGCGCTGCTCGAACAGCTACGCTTGGACCAGAAGAAGAACGGCGGCGGCGGCGCAGGCGAAGGTTTCTTTGGCAACGGCGTTTCCCTGGAGAATTTCGTTCCGCTGCCGGCGGAGTTGGTCGAGCAGCTCCGGGAGAATCCTGATAGCGCCGTGGACATCCTCAACGGCCCCATCATGTGCGGCATCGCCGCCAACATGAAGGAAATGGAAGAGCAGTACGGTCGCTCTCCTGACACCCTGGCCGATCTACAGATGCTCGTCGACATCCTGGGCGCGTTCTGCGGCCTCGAGTAGGCGCGACTACAGAGCTGGCTGTTCGCGGACAGCCTATAGCCAGCGACGAAACCGAAACGCGAACCAGCACTTGACGCGGCGCCACCACCCTCGACTCTTGCAATAGTCGAGAGTGACAGCTTCGCACGCGTCTAGATCTCGATCGAACTCCGCCTGAAGCCGCTCGGCAAACTCGGTATCGACAGCGGCAACGGCAACTTCCAGGTTCTGGAGCAGGCTCTGATTGTCCAGGTTATAGCTGCCGATCGTCGCCCACGTACCATCGATGACCGCTGTCTTGGCGTGCACCATCTGATCGGGCCACTCGAGAATCTGCATGCCGGCCTTGAGGAACTTCTTGTACAGGTGCTCGCACGCCAGTTGCACGAGAGCGACATCTGACTTTCCCGGAACGATGACCCGTACCGTAACGCCTCGTTCGACCGCCTTGCGCAGCGCCCGCCGCAGCAGAATTCCCGGCAAGAAGTAAGCATTGGTGATGTCGATCGACCGTTGAGCCCCGCGTATCGCATGCCGGTACGCCCGCCGGAACCGGAAGCGTTGCCGGAACTCTCGGTTGTTGACCACCCGCGCCAGAACGTCACCGACAGCCTGGGCGTCGGTCTCGGTCTCGTTGGGCACGGGATATTCGTCTCGGCCGCACTTCAGCCACGTCTGGTGGAACAACCGCGCCAGGTCGCCGACGATCTGACCTTCCACCCGGACATGCGTGTCCCGCCAGCCGCCTCCACCGTCAGCCACCGACGCGTAGTCCTCGCCGATGTTCAAGCCGCCGGTGAATCCCACCTTGCCGTCGACCACGAGGATCTTGCGATGGTCCCGACGCATGAGAGCGAATCGCTTCCGCCAGGGCGCGATGGGGTTGTACTCGGCGACCTGTACTCCGGCGTCTCTCATGCGATCGATGAACTCGTCGCTGATCCCGAAGGAGCCAAACGAGTCGAAGATGACCCGCACGGTGACGGCTGCCTGAGCACGCTCGATCAGAGCTTCGGCAAATCGCTCGCCGATAGAGTCGGCCTTGAGAATGTACGTCTCGAGGTGAACGTAGTCAGTAGCGCCAGCAATCGCTGCCAGCATCGCCGGGTAAGTCTCGCCACCGTCGCGCAACGGGGTGAGCTGGTTGTGCGGTCGCAGGTCCTCCGGACGCGACGTGTAGCGAAGGCGCGTGTCGTCGGCCACGACTAGTTCTGCGGACTCGGGCACCTGCTAAATCTAACCCAGGTCGCGCTGTCCGCGACAGCCGGTCGCCACGCCTATGACGCGAAGCCGTATTCGCCGTGGGGGCCGACCCGGGTCATTTGTGCCAACGCCGCGGCCGCAGCTTCATCCTGAGCCACGATTTCCATGTTACCCCGCAATTCCTCCGTGGTAACCGTCGCACCAACGCCGCCCGCTCGATGCTTGAACAGAAGCAGACTGCTCCAGGGCACGACCACGTCGATTCGGCTACTGCTCATGCGCTTGCGCAGCCAGGAGTAGACGAGCCAGCCGGGGCCAACGCCAGAGGCGAAGCCCAGCACTCCGAGAAGCTTCGTCGATCCCCTGCCCTCCATCTTGAAGTCCATGGCGGTCAGCACGACAGCGAAGGCAATGACGCCAAACACGCCGACGACACAGCCCAGGACGATGGGCAACGCGGTCCGCGCTCGTGCCCCCATCATGCGAACGCCGTCACTGGAGACTTCGATTTTCCCCTTACCCAGGAGCGGTGGGTTGGCCTCGGTGCCGGCGCGGAATAGCACCTCGCCAGCAGATGGTTGCGGAGCGATAGGTGGCACCGACGCTGCCGGGTCGTCGATGCGATTGCGCACGAACGCGGCCAGGGTGTTGTCCACGTTCTCGAGGCGGTTGGGCTCGATATCAATGGTGCGCCCGTCCTTTGCGCGCACGGTCATGCTGAACGTTGTCTCCCGGTGAGCGAAGTCGACGCGCTCGGCCTGGCTGAAGCGAATCACCTCGTGGCTGCCACCGCTGGAACGGACGACACCGTCAGCGAACACCCGCACCGACAAGCGCTTCTTGAGGGTGAGGTAACGCAAACCAAAGAGCAGCAGGCCGACGCCCAGGAAGATCGACATGAGAACGGCGACGAACGTGATGTCGCCGGGCTTCGTCGATTTTGCCCCTGAGATCCCGTTGAGCAAGATGGCGGTGAGCAACCCGAGAATCGTACTGACGATGGCGACCACCATCCCTGGACGCTTGCGCGGGCAGTATCGGATTTCGCGACCTAGTGACTGCTGCTGCATGGCTTCATTCATTGTATGCCCCCTTTCTGCACACGCCGGGCCACTCCACAAGTCACCGGGATCGCGTCGAACCTGGCTGTCCGGCCCCAGACGGTTGCCAACTATGTCAGCGACGGTGCCAGGGCTGGCACTTAGGTCGAGCCGGAGTATGCTCGCGGCCGTGACCCGTTTAGGAAACGCTGCTATCGGTCTGTGCGTTGCCAGTGCCCTCGCCTGCAGTTCTTCGTCGCCCCCGGAGAGCAACGCTAAGGGCAAGTCGAAGCCCGCGAAGAAGGAGAGCGCCGCGGCCGCCGATGTGTACTCGCCGAGCCGCGTCCTGGCTGTCGACATCAAGATGCCCGCGCGGGATTGGGACGCACTGCGCAAGAAGGGGCGAGACATCTCCTCGCTGGCGACAGACTGCCGATCGGTGCCGGAGAAGATCTACCCGTTCCACAAGGCCCAGGTGACCATCGACGGCGTTGCCCTGGCCAACGTCGGCGTGCGCAAGAAGGGCTTCCTGGGTTCCTTGAGCACGTTGCGCCCGTCGCTCAAGCTGAAGTTCAACGCCTTCGCCAAAGACCAGCGTTACCGAGGACTGAAACGGCTTACCCTCAACAACAATAAGCAGGACCGGTCGCTGATGCGGACCTGTCTGGTCTACAAGGTATTTCGCGATGCCGGGCTCCCGGCCCCCCGGTGCAACTTCGCTCGCGTGACGGTCAACGGCACATTGCTTGGCGTCTACAGCAACGTCGAACCGGTGAAGAAGCCGTTCTTGCGGCGGCACTTCGGCAAGACCAAAGGAGACTTGTACGAAGGCCAGCTCGCCGACTTCGTCCCCGTTTGGCAGGACAACTTCGAGCGGAAGCGATCGTCGTCCAAGAAGAAGAAGAAGAAGAAGAAGAAGAAGAAGAGCAAACTCGCTGATGTGATCGCCGCCCTTGCGCAGCCGGACGCGAATGTCGTCGCAGCGGTGTCGGCCGTCATCGACTACGACCACTTCTTGAGTTTCTGGGCCCTGGAGACGCTCACCGGGCATTGGGACGGCTACACCAACAACCGCAACAACTTCTACTTCTACCGCCCGCGCAAGAAGGGGAAGATCCGTTTCATCCCCTGGGGCCCAGACATCGGCTTCACATACAAAGATCCATTTCACAGGCTCGGCAGACCCGCGAGCGTTTCGGCAGACGCCACCCTGGCCCGCCGTCTTTACGCCGACCGCAAGGTGCGCAGCGAGTACGTCGCCCGCATGCGCAAACTCCTGGACAAGGTCTGGAATGAGAAGGCGCTAATCGCGGAGGTCGACCGCATCGACAAGCTGCTCGGCGGAGCGCCTCACGACGGCGGGGTCGACGAGATCAAGGCGTTTATCAAGACTCGCCGCGCCAAGCTGTCGCCGGAGCTCGCCAAAGGCGGTGGTGAATGGACTGCCGCCCCTCGCACGAACCCATGCTGGAAGGTCGGCAGTAAGGTCAGCGGCACGTTCGAGACCAAATTCGGCAACCTCAAGGCCATGAACCCCATGGCCGAAGGCAAGGCCAGCCTTACCCTGGCTCTGGCGGGCAAGCCGATCAAGTTCACCAGCGTGGGCGCGGTGTCAGGGGTCAGCAAAGACCTGGCGGACTTGCCCATCGTTCGCTTCGTCGGCTTGTCTGGTGCCAACATCTACGTCGTCCAACTCGTGTTCGAACCAGAGCTGTTCAAGAGTGGAACGACAGAACCGTTCCACGGCTTCGCAACCTGGGGCCTGGTCATCGAGCTCATCAACATGAGCAAGTTCAAGCTGCGCGGGTTCGTGTCCACTGGCACGACGACTCTCGAAACCGCGAGCGCGAGCCCAGGAGCTCCAATCAAGGGCACGTTCTCCGGGATCGTCTACGAAGGGCCACCAGAAGCCGCGCCAGCGAAGCCGTAGACGTAGTAGGGTCGCCGCGCATGGTCAGCGACTCGGCAGTCTCACCCAGCCAGCGCGTCCTATGGGGCGTGGGCCTGGTGTGCTTCGGCAACTTGCTGCTCGAGGTGCTGCTAACGCGGATCTTCTCCGCGACCATGTACTACCACTTCACGTTTCTGGCCATCGCCCTGGCGCTGTTCGGCATGGGCGCCAGCGGCGTGTATGTGTACATCAAGAGCGACCGCTACACGCCTGAACGGGTGGCAGACGACCTGGCGACAAACGCGCGCCGTTTCGCTGCCAGCACCATTGTGGCTCTGATGTACATCCTGGCCAACCCGATCAACCTGGGCGTTGGCATGGGCAAAGCCCCGTCGCTGGGGAAAGAAACGATCTTGCCGTTGGTGTTGCTCAACGGCGTGACCGCGCTGCCGTTCTTCTTCTCGGGCATGGTCGTTTCGCTCGCGGTATTGCATTACCGCAAGCACATCGACCGGGTCTATTTCTACGACCTGACAGGCGCCGCCATCGCTGCGCTGCTGGCCGGGCTACTGCTCGGTTGGTTCGGCGCACCGTCGCTGGTTCTGGCCATCGCAGTGCTATCCGTAGGCGCTGCCATGTTGTTTCGCGCGCCAACCCGGGTGGGCGATTGGGTGCCGGCTGGGCTAGCGCTGCTGCTGCTGCTAGCGAACCTGGCGTGGCCGGTCATCGCGGTCCGTTCGGGTAAAGGCGTAAAGAACGACCGCGTGGTGTTCCAGGAGTGGAACGCGTTCTCCCGGGTGACCGTGGAGAAGATGAAGGACAAGCAGCTCCACATCACCATCGACTCCAGCGCGCGTACTCGCATGGCTCACTCGCGGGAGCTCAAGAAGACCCAGTATCAGCGCGAGGTCAGCGCCCTGGCCTACTCGGTGCACAAACGCGGAACCCAAAACGTGCTCATCATCGGTCCCGGCGGCGGCCCCGATGTGGTCAACGCCCTGGCCGCCGGCTCAGTGAGTGTCACCGGCGTGGAGATCAACCCGATCATCGTCGACGTGATGAAGCGGAAGTTCGCCAAGGAGACCGGCAATCTGTACAAGCACCGCCGGGTAAAGATCGTCACCGATGAGGGCCGCAGCTTCATCCGTCGCACGAACCAGCGCTATCACGTCATTCAAGCGACCCTGGTGGACACCTGGGCTGCTACGGCGTCCGGCGCGTTCGCTCTGACCGAGAACACGCTCTATACCCTCGAGGCGTTCGAAGACTACTACCGGCACCTGCACCCGCACGGGGTGGTCACCATGACCCGGTGGCTCGGCGGCCGGGATCCAGAGATCGCGCGACTCCTCGTGCTAGCCGCGGCCGGACTCACCAAGCTTGGCATCCAGGTCAAAGATCTGCGCAAACACATCCTTCTCGTACGCCAGGGGCCCGTGGGAACCCTGCTCGCCAAGCGCACGCCGTTCAGTGCCGAGCAACTGGCGCGAGTCGAGGCCGCCAGCCAACGCGGCGGCTTCAAGATCATCCTCACGCCCAAGCACAACAAGGGTCACAAACACTTTCAGCAACTGATCGACGCGGGTCCGTACAGTCAGTTCATCAAAGACCAACGCTTCGACCTGACACCACCGACCGACGACCGACCGTTCTTCTTCTACTTCAACCGGCCGGGCGAGCTGTTCAAATGGAAGAACCTGACCGGCGAGATGATGAACCCGGCGGTGTGGATCCTGGTCGCCTTCGGCATCGCGATCTGCGCGCTTAGCTTGATCTTCATCCTCGTTCCGTTGCTGGTGCACCGGCGCGACGTCTGGCGCGGCGGCGGCAAACTCGGATTCGCGCGACGCATGGTGGGCTTGCTGCATTTTTCGATGATCGGTCTTTCGTTCATCACCATCGAAATCGCGCTGATGCAGAAGCTTGGATTATTCCTGGGCCACCCGACCTACGGGCTCATCGTTGTCTTGTTCGCTGTACTCAGCGCGACCGCCCTGGGAGCGCGTCTCAGCGGACGCATCCCTGACAATCGCCGGGCGATGTTTAGCGCGTGCGCCGCCGTCGGCGTGGCACTGCTGGCGCTTACCTACTCGGTCGCTCTCGACGGTCTTCTTCGAGACTGGATCACGATGATTCTGCCGGGACGCATCGCCGTCGCCACGATTACCGTGGCAATCGCCGGCTTGATGATGGGCCTGGTGCTGCCTCTGGGCGTGCGCGTCCTCAGCGATCGCGACCACGAGATCATTCCGTGGTGTTGGGGGATCAACGGCGCAACCTCCGTCATCGGCACCGTGTTGGCGACGATTCTGGCAATCCATCTGGGTTTCAACGCGACTCTGCGTCTTGGCGCCATGGGCTACATCGTGGCTGGACTCGCCATCCTTGGCTTCGCGCGGCTAGGTAGCGTTGGCGAAGACAGCGACGCCGACGCCGAACCACAATGACCGCCAGTGGCAACACAGCCGCGGCACATACCCTGAAGTACGGTCCGTTCGAGCGCTCGTGGCGCAGCGTCTGGCTCGCAGTGATCCTGTTAGTCATCGCCGTTGCGTTCGTCGTAGTGGCGGGGCGTAGCCAATCGCTCACCTGCGAACGTGACTCTGGCCGGGATGGAAAGTGCATCCTTGCAACCAACTACCTGTTCGTCGAGCTGAGCAGCGACAAGTTTCCCCTCGAAGAAGTGCGCCGCGTTCAGTACTACCGCAACATCAAAGGCGGCGGCGGCACCGAGGTTCACTTCCGCCACCGCGCAACCTTGATGCTCGATGGCGCGTCGCGCGACGAGTACGAGAAGCTGCACGACTTCTTCTCTGACCGGCGCGAACGCAAGGTCTACATCGCCACCTGGCCGAGCCGGTGGATGCTGTTTATCGTCCCGTTCTTCCTGTTCCTCGGGGCCGGTATCATGTTCGGCTTCTTGCGCAGGCCCACCACCATCGAGGTCGACGTGGGTGACGGTCAGCTTCGACTGCGCGAGCGCTGGCTCGGCATCGCGCTGCGCAACCGTCAGGTGAGTCTCGACGACGTCAGGGGCCTGAAGCTCGTCCGCCAGTTTCACAACACCCTGCTCCGCCCTGGCCCCGACCGACCGGCGGCCCAGATTTCACTGACCACCAGCGGCGGGGTTGACCGGGCGCTGACCCGACGCCCTTTGTTTGGCGGCGACGTACACACAGAGTTTGCGAACGAGCTTGCAGAGGTCCTTGGCATCGAAGTCGCGGAAATCGACGACCAGGCGTAGCAACGTCCCACGCCAGCGCTGGCGTCAAGTACCATGTCGCGATGGCGAGCGAAGAACACGACACCCCGAGCGACGAATCGGCAAAGCAGTGCGGGCTGTACCGTACGACCAGCGAGCTGGCGGAGCACCCGGGGTCAATCGGTCCGAATATGCTGGTGTACTACCACAACCATTCGGATCAGGGACCACCGATCGTGTTGCTGCCAGAGCAGAACACAAACAACAAATGGCGGTTCCATCGCAACGGATACTCAGTGACGGATCCGAACTACATCGCGAGCCTGCAGCCACTGAAACCCGAGGGCATGTACCGGTTCCGCGATCACTTTCATCCAGACGAACAGCGTATCGTAGCCAGCAACGCCCTCGTGCAACTGGGCTACAACACCAGTGCCGAACCGATCGTGTTCTTCCCGACGTACCGCGCCGACGACAACGCCCTGGTGTTTCCGTCAAGCGGCATGCGCGTGCCGCCGAAAATCTATGCGTTGTTGGAGCAACTCGACACCCGGGGACCGCGCCAGCAACAGCAGCGGCAACTGCACTAAGGCGTCGGCCGGCGCTTCATCAGCCGCTGGACCCTGGCCACCGCCGGTCGAAAGGCCTTGCCGGTCGAGCCGATCACACGCGAACCGAATCTTCGCAGGACCAACGGGCCCTTCTTGGCACCGAGCGTGCCGTTGAGAAACAGTAGATACGTTTCCCCTCGGGCGAGTCGAACAGGACATTCGGAACGAAAACGCCCGGCGCTGGTTCGGCCGTGCACCCTGGCGCCTGGCTTCAGCGAACCTTTGAGCTGCCGCACGATGCGACCGTTAAACTGGAACGGCGGCATGTAGCGACTGTCGGGCTGGCCGCGGACGATCTTCGTCACCTTGACCACGTAAACGTGCTGGTGCGCTGCAACCTCGGCGGCGCTGATGGTTGGCGCTCGAACGCGGTCCTGGCACGCATCAGCCGCGCGAGGGGCCAGGAGCACGCCGATGCCAGCAACGGAGAGAAGAACGGGTAGGCGCCAATGCATGCTGCATTGAACGCGTGGTGGCACAGGTCGATCTAATGGGCCCCCTCGTGCCTTGGTCCCACCAAGGTTTGCTACGATTCGAGTCACGGTGGATTGGCGATATCTCATAGGCGCGGCTGTCATAGCCGCAAGCGCCGCCGCGTGCCAGAGCCAGGACTCCGAGTACGATCTGGCAGAGACCAAGCGCATCGAGACGATGCGACGGCCCACCATGGTCAAGGCGGGACCGGGGCCTGTGGCGCCGTTGGTTCGTGGAGCCGCGGACGCTGCTCGACAAAACGCCGGGCAAGTCGTCGTCTACATCGGCGCCACATGGTGCGAGCCGTGCAAACGGTTCAAGACGGCCCTAGCAGCACGCTCCCTTGACTCATCGTTTCCCGGCGTGCGCTTCGTCGAATTCGACTGGGACCGAGACGAAAAACGGTTGAAGCACGCAGGCTACGGCGGCCGCCTCATCCCCCGGTTCGTGATCCCCGACGAACACGGCAGCGCCAGCCAGCTGCGCATCGAGGGCTCGATCAAAGGGCCCGGCGGCGTCGCCAACATCACCCCCCGGCTCCGGCGCCTGTTATCGAACACACGTTCAGCCAACAACTAACCAGGCTGACCCACGTGATAGGCTGAAAAATCCGGTTGACAGCCCGTTATCCTGTCCCCATATTGATCGAATGAACGTTCAATTAACGGTCGCCTCCGTCGCTATTATGCTGATTTTCGGAGCGTGCACGACCGACGCCGGCGGGCCGGAGCCAGGTAAAACCCGCGAGTTGACCTGCGCTGTGCTCACCGAGAGCAACTGCTGGAAGACCGCTCTGGCGGAGGTGGCCGCTTGTGCCCCGGCGGATTCTGTTCAGGGCGATCTCGATACGGCGACACGCATGTGCCACTACGCTGATGGCAAGACCGTGGACCTAACGGCGACGCAAGCGTCCGAGGATTCGCTGGACCAACGCTTCGACTTCGAACTCCGCGCGAATGGTGAACTGTGCCTGGACGTGCGTATGCCCGAACAGAACCGATGGGAGCTGACCACGGCGTCCGGCACGGTCATCTGGCAGTGGGACGAGACTGTTCGACTGACATGCCCTGATGGCACCGTGTACGCGGCCAACCAGTTCGACGTACTCGGCTGTGATTCTGGCTCCAACAACCGCCCTGGCTGGTTCGGCACCATCTCGGAAGACACCAGTCGGTTTGCGATATGGGGTGCTGGCGAAACCACGGACTTCACCCACGCATACGAGTGTTGGGACGAGCCCTGGGAGTTGTGAGATCGCGCATCAACGACACTGACCTACATTTGCCCCCTGTCGGCCGTGGACCACACGTGGCGACCAGGTCCCCAGTCCACGAGACGCGATTTGTGGGGTTGAGGCCTCTGTGGGGCCTGGATCCCAATTTGCAAAATAGAGCTATGTGTCTGGTAACTCGATCATGTTCGTCGTCCTCGCTGCTCTCCTCACCGCACCTGGGTGCGTCGGCCAGTTAACCGAAGACGCACCATCAGCTGATGCGGGGGCCGGCGGCGGCATCGCCGATGCGCAGATCCAGACAGCGGCCAGGATCCAGTTCGATCAAAACATCGCGCCCATGATGACTATGCCCCGGCCGAAAGGCGCGTGCATCATCTGCCACCAGGGGCCGACAGCTTGCCCCACTGGTGGCGGCAGTTGTTTCCTCGGTGAAGACGGGCTGAACCACTACAACTCGCTCACGACCGCCGCGGCGGTTGGTAGCGGCCTCGACCTGGTAACGGCCACACCGTCCACAAGCCGCTTCCTCCAGCGCGGTGACCACGCTGGCAATGCATTTTGCACCGGCCCGGGTACGCCCTACGCCAACTGCACTCAGAACGAAGCGCAGATGATCTCCGACTGGATCAACCTCGAGGCCGGCAACTAACCGCCGACCAACTGTTTCGCCATACACACGCTGAGGGGCGAGTCGACGTACTCGCCGAAAGGTTCGATGTCCTCGAACCCCTCCTTGCCGTAGAACGCCAGGGCCGCGAGCTGACGCGTGCCGGTCTCGAGCACGAGTCTACGGACCGCGAGCCGCACAGCTTGTTGTTCGAGTGCATGCAAGATGACGCGAGCGATCCCCTGCCCTCGTACGTTCGCCCGCGTATACATCCGTTTCAATTCCGCCGTGTCGTCGTCGATCAGCCGCAGTGCACCGCAGCCGACCGGCTGGTCCGATAGATACGCGACCAAGAACGCACCCCGCTCCGGCTCGACCTCGTCCGCGTCGAGGCGGAAGTGATTCGCACCTGGCTCCGGATACTGCGCCGCTAGTTCCTCATTGAGCTCGGCGATGAGCAGCAAAGCATCCGGCGCGTCGAGGGGCACAACCTCAATCCGTGGTTCCACGAGCCACAGTCTACGCCGCCTTGTTCCCTTCAAGTGCACACGGAGCTTCAAGGGCACGCGCCGCGTAGGTATCGCCAACTGATTCCAGCCAGTTCGGGGCACGGGGTCCGTGGCACGGGTTGTGCTCAAGAGCCGGCCGCCACGTACGACATTGCATACAGAACACTAAGGAGACCGACATGGGTTTGTTCAGCTGGATTAAGAGAAAAGCAGGCGCGCACGCAGGCGGAGCCGTCGAAGGCAGCGTGTTCAATGAGCTTGGCGACAGCGCCGGCAGCGACGTCGCGAGCCGCGCCGCTGGTAAAGCCACGGCCAAAGCCGTCAACAAAGGCGGCGATGCCGCGAAGCAAGCCACCGACAAGAAGAAGCAAAACTAATTCTCGGAAGAGCGGCGGCGCCGGTGCTCTGGACCGCGCCGGCGTCGCCGTTGTTCCACCGTTTCGGCATTGCCGCATTTTCTACTCCGCGCGCGGCCACGGAATCCCCTAGTATCCGGCCATGCTCTGGTCGACGAAGCCCGTCACTGCGCTCGCAGCGACCCTGCTCCTCGCAGCGTGCTCGAGCAATGACAGTGGCGTGGATGACGCTGCGGTGAACGCCGACGCTGCGGTGCTCGCCGATGCGGGCACACCAACGGACGGACCACTCGGTGGTACCGACGCCGCCGTGTTCGACCCGGGGCCTGAGCCGACCTCCCCCATGACGCCTGTGTTCGGCGAACTCACGATCATTCAACTGGACGTGACCTCACCGACGCTGACCCTTGGCGAATCCGCGATCATCGTCGGCCCAGATGGCACCATCGCCCTGCTGGACGTGGGCGGTGTGCGTCACGACGATGACGTGCGCGATGCAGTCATGGAGCTCAACACCGTGCACCTCACGCCAGCAAACGGCTACCCGGCCCGGACCGCCCTGCAAGTGGAGTGGATGATCATCACGCACTTTCATGGTGACCACGTCGGCTCGTTCGAAGACCTGATGGTCACCGCTAGCAGCCCGTTGACCATCACCAAAGGCATCGTGCATCGAGGGTTCGTCGACCTGGGCGCTGCCATGAACGAGGGGCATTACGAGACGTTCTGCACCGCCATGCGCGGCAGTCTGACAAGCGTCGATGTCCCCCTGTGCGAGACGAGTGAAACGCCATCGTGCGTGTTCGGTAACCTTACCGGAGCCCACGCCGCCACCGGATGCCCTGGCCTTCACGTCGGCGACCTGGATGATCCGGCCGACGACACCGCGGGCGCACCGACGTTCCTCGACCTGGGTGGCGGTGCACGGTTAACACTGGTCGCCGCCAATGCTCATGTGTCCAACGGCACCAGCGCCGTTGCTGCCCCCGCCTTCGGCCACTCTGACGGAAATCAGGAGAACGCCCGCAGCCTGGCCGGGGTGATCAGCCACGGTGACTTCCGCTACCACTTCGGTGGAGACATGACCGGCGCTGGCACGACCGCCGCGCCAGACATCGAGTCACATCTCATCAACGTCGCGGGCGCCACGTTTTACGGTGCCCTCGGAGTCGATGTCGCCCACGTTCATCACCACGTGCGTCGGACCAGCAGCAACGCCACACTCATCGACGGCCTGGCACCCAACGACGGCAAGTCGCGTAATGCCGTCGGCGGCATCAGCGCCGGACACGCCAACTCCCCACACCTGGAGACCCTGGAAGCATGGGCCGGCAACAACCGGCTTCGGGACGGACGTATTTGGGTGACCCGGGTGGCAACGCTGGGCGACACCCATGCGCGACAGGTCGAAGCCGACGGCAACGTGATCGTGCAGACGATTCAAGCAGGCCTGGGCTACCGAGTGCAGGCCGCCGGCTCGGCATTGTTCTCGCTGCCGTTCGAGTCGGTGCGCTAGCGCTTCCTGGCGACGAAACGCACGAGTTTGGTTTCACGGCGTCCCCAATCAGCGATGCCGCGGGTCACCTGGTCCGTCACGATGTCCCAGCCCTTGAACAGGTTCTTCAGCTGCCCGGTCGTGAACCCCGACTTACCGTAGAAGTACTCGACGACGAACAGGCCACCGGGCTTTAGCGCGTCTTTGATCTTATTGATCCAGCCCAGATCGTTGCCAGCATAGAGCATGGTCACCAGATCCCAACGAGCGCGACCGAAGTCGTACTTATTGAGGTCAGCGAGCACGGTTGTCAGGCTCAGCTTGCGCGCCGCGGCTTGCTTCTTGGCAACGCGAATCCCCTCGTCGGAGATATCAACGCCGGTCACGCGCCAGCCCTTGCCGGCCAGGTACAGAGCATTGCGGCCCTGGCCCATGGCGACGACCAGCGCACTGCCCGGCGTTACTGTTGCCACGCTAGAGACGAGCAGCTTGTTGGGCTGCTTGGTGTACGCGTTGGCCTTGCGGTACGCGTCGTTCCATCGCGCACGCTCGGCGGCGATGCCGCTCTTCTGCCATTGCCACCACGCGACCTTCCACGTCCCCGCGGCACGCGCGAACACGACCGTATTCCATCCCTGCCAATCCGACGCTTTGACCTTGCCGAACCCGGGCACCTTTTCCTTGCAGTCGCCCACGTAAACCACCACACCCTCGCTACGGCGAACGCTCTCCTTGCTACAGGTACGGATGCGCGGCCTCGCGCCCTTGGACTTGCTCTTGGCCCAGCCTTTGGCCAACCTGTCGCCGCTAAGGGCCCGGCCGTCCTCGAACAGGGCGAAGCCCCCACCGAGCATGGACAGAAAGGCTGCCGAGTCTCGCTGGTCCACGGTCTTGAAGAACGCGTGACTCATACGCACCACGTCGGCGTCTGCCAGCGGAGCGGGCACGGTCCCCGGCGCCGGCGTAACCGACGACTTGGGTGATGCGGCGCAGCCCACCATGGCCAGGACCCAGATAAATCGAAGCATGGCGCATGGTAGCCCAGCGTAAGGCCCGAAAACCCCTGGATCATTGCGGTCGGTTGTCACAACTGAGTAGTCCCGACTCTGCCTTTGTATGGAAGGCGAGAGAATCCCGTGTGAGCAGCTCATGCATCTGTGCGAAGGACGCTGCTGCAAGCTTCAGGTCGAGCGAACCCGTGAAGATCGCGGCGCGGGCCCTGTGCGCTGGGATGCGCAGACCGCCTCCTGGGTCGTGCAACGCGATGATGGCTATTGCGTACACAACGCCGAAACTACGGGCCGTTGCGACATCTACACCCAGCGGCCGAGCCACTGCCGCTCGTTTGATTGCCGGGACGACCCACGGATCTGGGCCGACTATGAGCGACGAGTTCCGGCGCCGTATTTTGCTATCGACGCGGCCGTCAGCTGCATCACGGTTCCGAGCGTGTCTGTTCCAATTGAACAGCTTTGCTAACTTCCCCGCGCTGAAAAATCCGTTACAGTCCGCCCATGAAACTGCGAATCGCGGTGTGCGCGCTACTGGTCGCTTGCGGCTCGAACACGACGCCATCAAACACCACTTCGTCCGGCTCCTCCAACTCCGATAGCGGGGAGGTCAGCTTTTCACAGAAGCCGGCCACCTGCGATCAGCGGGTCGCGGCACTTCGCGCGGGCAGCGTGAGAGAACCACAGACGACCGTGGCCGTGCCCCAGGCAGAGCGCTGGCGCCCGTTTGTTCGGCGAGGTGTGGTCGCTCAGGTAACGCGACGCAACGTGGTGTTCGACGGCGAAGAGATTTCGTGGGTCGAACTGGATCGCCTTGGCAAGTTACTCAGCAAAGCGGGCAAGCGCGAAGCGACCAAACAAAGCGAGGTCGCCACTCCCCTGTACATCGTGGCCGAAGGCGCGGTCGCCGCTTCTCGCCTCAACGAGATTCTCAAGGCCACCCCCGGTACATTCATGCCGCGGTTGGTCGTGCGCAGGAGCAAACCTGCCGGCCCGCTAGACGTCGCGGTCCGTCCGTTGGGCTCTGGACAGTGGTTCGCCGGCTGGCTGAAGAAAGCGCAAGCCCTGAACACCGAGGCGGCCACGGCCGACAGCTTGCGCAAAGAGGAAATCAAGAGCGAGCTAACCCACCTCATGCGCACTGGAACGAAGAAAGCCATTGGCACCAAGTGCGCCGAACTGCGCACGGTCTACGAGGACGCCGCCAAGTCCAAGCCCGAAGAGCGAGGGGCGTTCCTCGCCAAGGGCATCCCGGACGCGCTCAGCGCATGTAAGTGCAAGGGCGTCGATCGCGCGTATGACGTGCTGCTAGAGGTCATGGGGGGCCGTCCCCATACCATGGGCTGGTTACCGCTGCCGAAGTCGATCTCGGACCCCGGCTCGGTCAAGAACATCGCCACGATCATCAGCGCCCGCCAACCCGCCGCTAATACCAAGTGACGACCAAGTAAGGTCTACTACAGACCGTTCGATTCCACGCGGTCCCGGTAGCGCGCGCACCTGCCCACGGGTATACACTTCGCGCGTGGACAACGGACTTGTTGCGAATGCTGCGACCGGCGACCTGAACGCACTCGACGAACTCATTGAGTCGACCGGTGATAATCTCTGGCAGGTCTCTCGGGCTTTGGAGCTGGCCGTAGACGCTTCGAACCATGAGTTGAGACGCAAGCTAATCGGCTTGCTCTACGACCGGGGCAGCGCGGCAGTGTTATCGACGGAGTCGTCACCAGCCGCGGAACGATCACTGGCCAAGTTCACCGAGCTCCCACCGTGGGCTGCGGCGACGTTCGTGTGGCCACTGACGTGCGAGGCCCTGTGGCCCAAGGGCGCGGGCGCTCTGTTCGAGTGCGATGCCGCCGAGCACGTGCTGGATCTTTACGTCCTCGCCTTCCCCGGTGAACAACGTCTTCACGATGGCATCGAGATGAAGCGCGCGTGGACCCGTGGCGAGCTCACAGACGAAAAGAAGGCGCTCGAGATTTCCCAAGCAGCGTTCGAGGCGTACACCGAAGCGTGCCAGGCCGCTGATGGCGAATCGGCGTCCACCGAAATCGAAGCAGCCGCGTGGGCAGCCAAAGCCGCATGGGATGTGGTCGAGTCCACTGGCGCCATCGTCGATCCCATCGAGGCAGCGCGAGAGGCCCGCTCGCTGACCATGGGCCAGGCGAACCTGGGCTACGCCCAAGAGCGACGCTGGCAAGAAGACCGCATGCTAGCCACCCTCATCGGTCGCTCCTAGCCGCGGCGCCGATTCAAAAGCGACACGCCCAAACGTCTGTTGGGTGTGTTGAAGATTGTCGACATACTGGCGGAGCCGATCCATGAGATCAGCTACGTCAACGCCAAGTCCGGCGGTGGCACCGAATCGAAACGCCTCGAGCTGCTGCGCGCACGGGTCACCGGGCTCGATGACCGCTGTCGCGGGATTATCGTTGCCAGCGACCTACAGGGGTTCTCGGCGAGCTGGTACCAGCCTGGTGGCGCCGTACTTCTCGGCAACGTCCTGGTCGAGGAACTCGAAGCCCTGGCGTACGACGGGGTCATCCCCGCGACCAAATCCCTTGGCGTAATCCTGGCGGGTGACCTGTACTCGATTCCCGGCGCATCCAAACGCGGCGGATTCGGTGACGTGTCTGGTGTCTGGTCCACGTTTGCCGACGCGTTTCGTTGGGTCGTCGGCGTCGCTGGCAATCACGACCACTTTGGCAACGCGAACAGTCAGGCCAAGCTCATGGCGCAGCCCAACGTGCACCTGCTACATGGCGAGACCGCCAACGTCGACGGTATCCGCTTCGGCGGCGTGGGCTACATCGCGGGTAACCCGCGAAAACCGGGGCGCCGTAGCGTGCAGGATCAGGAAGCGGCTCTGGACATGGTGCTCGAAACCGAACCGGAAGTGCTCATCCTGCACGAGGGCCCACGAGGCGGCAGCAAGCAACGTGGAGACCAGCAGATCAGGGCGCGTATCGAGCGTTCGCAGACGGCGCTCACCATTTGCGGTCACCGGCACTGGGACGTCCCTCTTGCCGGTACAAGCACGCATCAGTTTCTCAACACCGACAGTCGCGCCCTCTTGCTCGCTTCGTGAACCAATCGGCTAAGATGGCGCGATGGAAGAACGGCTAATCGAGATGGAGATCAAGCTCGCGCACCAGGAGCGATTGCTCACGGATCTCGACGAGGTCCTGCAGGCGTTCACTGCGCGTGTCGAAGTCCTGGAGCACACCGTATCGGAGATTCGCGAGAACGCCCTTGCCGTGCCGATTGGCAAAGCCGACGAGAAGCCGCCCCACTACTGATCTGTCGGCGTCCGCAAAACGCTGGCTCCAACGCGAGGACCGGTCGCCCTATTCACTCTTGAACAACGTTTCTGGGGTGACATCGGCGGCCGCGCTCTTATAGTGCCGGGCATGGCGAACCCAACCTGGATGATTTACGGCGCTAACGGTTACACCGGTGAACTCATTGCCGAGCGTGCCGCGGCCGAAGGCTTGTCACCGATTCTGGCCGGCCGCCGAGCCGAAGCCATTGAGGGGCTAGCAAAACGGCTGGGCTTGGAGAGCCGGGTATTCCCGCTGGACTCCGCCGCGGCCATCGCCAAACAACTAACGGACGTGGACGCGATCCTGCTGTGCGCCGGTCCGTTCTCGAAAACCAGCGCGCCGGTGGTTCAGGCCTGCATCGACACGGGCACTCACTACCTGGACATTACTGGCGAGCTCGACGTGTTCGAGGCATGCCACGCCCGCAACGCAGAAGCCGAACGCGCCGGCTGCGTGCTCATGCCTGGTGTCGGCTTCGACGTCGTGCCGTCGGATTGCCTCGCCGCGACTCTGGCCAAAGCACTCCCCGACGCCGACGACCTGGAGCTCGCCTTCCGCGGAGTCGGTTCACCGAGCAAGGGCACGGCCAAGACCATGCTCGAAGGAATTCCGCTGGGCGTCGCCGTCCGAGAGGCCGGCCGGATCGAGAACAAACCGCTAGCGTGGAAGACCAAAAACATCCCCTTTCGGGACAAGACCCGCGAGTCGGTGACGATTCGTTGGGGCGATGTATCCACCGCCTACTACTCGACGGGCATCCCGAATATCAGCGTGTACATGGCGGCACCACGCGGCCAGATTCGACAGATGAAAGTCGCCCGGGTCATGGGGCCGGTGCTGTCGGCAGGCCCGGTGCAGCGCTTCCTCGCCAAGCAGATCGACAAACGGGTCAAAGGGCCCAACGAGCAGGCGCGTACCAGCGGCCAATCCCAGTTGTGGGGCCGAGTACGCAAGGGCAGCGAATCCCGTGAAGCGACTCTGGTGACCCCAGAGGGCTACCAGCTCACCGTCGCCACGGCGCTAGATAGCACCAAACGCGTCGCCGCTGGGGAAGTTCCTGCCGGCGCAAAGACGCCGTCGATGGCATTCGGCGCGGACTACATCCAGAGCTTCGACGGCTGCGATTTGCAGCTGCGCGCGTAGTCCGCGTGTCGACGCCTATGAGACAGTCGAGGCGTGAGCCTCAACGAAAAAGTTAGCCCGCAACTCGCAGTCTTGATCGCCACCGTGGTGTTGGCCGCGTGGACGTTCTACGTCGTGCGCAGCCACGTTCCATCGCCGGCCAAAACCAGCACCACCCGAGTCAAACCGCGCCCTGCCCCGGTCACCCCCGGCGCAAACCAGGCGCCGCCATCGGACCAGGCCATCTACGATCGCTTCCACACCCTGTGGTACGGCAACGCGGAGAAGACCTGGAAGAGGAACACCTGGTTCGGTATCCCGACACGTCAAAACCCGATGGACGTTTGGGTGCACCAGGAGATCCTCACCGAACTAAAGCCGGACTTCGTCCTCGACATCGGCACGTTCCACGGAGGCACCGCGCTGATCTGGGCGATGATCCTCGAACACGTGCATCCGAGCGGCAAAGTGATCACAGTCGATATCGAGGACCACACCGCCGCCGCTAAGAAGTGGCCGTTGTGGGAGAAGCGTATCCAGTTCCTGCACGGCAGTTCGACTGACCCGAAAATCGTCGACCAGATCCGTAAGCAAGTAGCTGGCAAGAAGGTGCTCGCCATCCTGGACTCGAATCACTCGATGAAACACGTGCTGGACGAGCTCAAGGTCTACGCCCCGATGATCCCGGTTGGCAGCTACGTCATCGTTCAGGACAGCAACAGCGGCGGGAATCCGGTCCAGCATGGCTTCAAAGGCCCCATGGCGGCCCTGCAGGCGTTTCTGAAGGGAAATGACGAGTTCATTTCGGACAAAGAACGCGAGCGCCTCATCTTCACCTTCTGTCCCAGCGGTTACCTAAAACGGGTAAAACCTGCAAAATAATTCATGGTAGAGCAGCAGTCAGAAGAAAACTATTGCGTTGGGGGTGCAGTTTTTCCCAAAATGCCCTCCAGGCCGGCACTATGCTGCGCCAATCTCTCCCTGGGGTAAAAATGAGAAGTTCGATTAGTGTTGCTGCCGTCCTCGTTTCTTTTGTTCTCGTCGCGTGCAGTCCGACGGTGAGCGACCAGCAGCAGAACTTTGCTGACTCTGGCGCCAACGCAGGCGTAGACGCCAACAACACAGGCTGTACCACTACCGAGGCTCAGGAGAGCTCCTGCTTCGACGGCGTCGATAACGACTGCGACGGCATCTTCGACTGCAGCGATCCAGACTGCGCTGATACCTGCGCGAACCAGGCGGACGCAGGCACCTGCGGCGAGGCCGTCCACGGTGGACAGACCCTGGCCATTCCCGACGGCGTCGGCATGTCTTACGAGACCAGCCTGACCATCTCGGGCTTCGACCCAGGTCAGACCATGACCGACTTGAACACCTTCCTCGGCGCTTGCGTGACCATGGAGCACTCCTGGCTGCGCGACCTTCAAATCGAGCTCATCTGCCCGTCAGGTCAGGTCATCGTGTTGAACGAGTTCCTGGGCACGACCGGCGGCGAAATCTACATGGGCGAGCCCAACGACTCCGATGGTACCGACCCGATTCCCGGCGTCGGCTACAACTACTGCTGGCGTCCGTCGGCCACCAACCCGCCGATGCTCGACTGGGCCAACGCCAACCCGCTCGTGGGTACCCTGCCCGTCGGCGACTACCAGGCGTCTGACGCGTACGCTCCGCTGCTCGGCTGCGAGCTGAACGGTGTCTGGACCATCCGCGCCACCGACGACTGGGGCATCGACAACGGCTTCATCTTCGACTGGTCCGTTGAGTTCGACCAGAGCATCATCCCCGACTGCGACGACTTCAAAGTCGAATAACGAATCTCTTATCCGCGGCTCGCGCCGCGGGCACAGAGCTAGTCTTGTTTATCTTCCGAGACGGCGCCGTTATCCGCGGCGCCGTTTTTCGTTTCGGATTCGTCGCTCGTTTCGGAATCATCGGTTGAGTCGTCGGCGGTCTCCGTGTCTTCGTATTCCATGGGGCCGCGGCGAACCAAGCGCGCGACCAACGGCGTGAGTAGAAACGTCGCCGCTATGCGTAGGGGCTGTGTGACCTTGGTGGCCAGCCACGCCGCGCCCGCGGTGCCTACGGTACCAGCGGTGTCGGTCTCACCTACACCGGCAGAGATACTCGCCAGGAAGCTCAGGTAGACCACTGCGAAGATCGTGAAGTAGACGATCACAGCGATCTTGCCGTACTCGGCGAGGTGGTTCTTGAGTCGTTCTTTGAGGGTCGGCTTGCTCAATTCAAGTCCTTGTCCAGGTACGCCATCGCTCGACCGCGAGTGATCAGTACCTTAATGACCGTAGCACCCTGTGTGACCAACGCGAGGATCGCCGCGTAGCCGGGTTCGCCGACGAAGACGAACAACGGAATCCACATGACGAAGTCCGCGGGATCGAAGACCAGCAACTTGTACTGTGCGCGCAGGATCTCCCCCACACGATCGCCGAAGGTTGGGTTGTACGCATCGTGTTCATTGCTACCAGGCACGATGGTGCGCTGGTTTTCGTTTTTCAGTTCGTAGAACGCGGCAACCCAGTACACGTAGCAGACCACCAGGTAGAGCGCGCCGGCCACCGCACCTACAACGATGATCCACGCGTCGCCTTCGAACGAACCCGGGCCGACGAACGCCAGGTAGCCAACGACGGTGCACATGGCCAGGAACGCAAAGCCGTCGCCGATCTTGTCCATGAACGCGCCCAGGGCCGAGGACCGGTTGCGATAGCGCGCCAGGGTGCCATCTGCGCAGTCGAGGACGATGTGCAGGAGGAACAAACCCGCCGCGATGATGTTGGCGGTGAAGTTCTGCAGCAACAGCAAGCCCGACGCCACCAGCGCCGCCAGGGTGTTCAGGGCGGTGAGCATGTTCGGCGTGATCCAACGGACCTCGCCGATCAACGCGACGAATCGCCAGGCGATCGGATAGCCGAACATGACGCTGACCCAATCGGGAGCGGTCTTGGTCCGCACCTGGCGCAGTCGGCTTGAATAAGTGGATTGAGACGGCAAGTGGCCGAACTTACCCGAAATCCCCGACGCGATGCCAGTCCTGGGCAAACCCCGGCAGAGTTGAAACGCGTACTTGCATGGGGGAGCCTACTTGGGGCAGAGTACGCAGCGTTATGAAAGCAATCCTACTGGCAGCGGGACGTGGAACGCGGCTTTGGCCGATGACCCACAGCATTCCAAAATGCATGGTTCCCGTGAACGGCGTACCGATGATCGACCGATTGGTCACTCGTCTTGCCGACGCCGGTATCGATGAGCTCGTTTTCATTACCGGTTACTTGAGCGACGTGCTCGAGACCCACCTGCGCAACTCCGAGCACCCCCTCGCCCGCAACGCCAAGACCGTCTACAACACGCGGTACATGGACTGGGGTAACGGCTACTCGTTTCTGTGCGCCCGCGAGGCAACAGGCGGCGACGAGTTCATCAAGCTCGACACAGACCTGCTGCTGGACGACACGGTCATCCCCGCGGTCCTGAACACCGACGCACCAGCCGTGCTCGCACTCGACAAACGCAACGCCCTCGGCGTCGAAGAGATGAAGATCTGGATCGACGATAACGGGCGAATCGCCAAGGTCAACAAGACCATGGACCCGAAGACCGCCGCCGGTGAGTGCGCGGGCATCGACTACTTCAATCGCGAGATGGCAACGCTGCTATTCGACGAGTTGGAGCTGATGATGCAGCAGGGCGAGACCCACGACTTTTACGAGCTCGCCTACGAGCGCCTGATGGACAAAGGCTACGAGTTCGCTCACGCCGACATTACCGGCGCGAACTGGTGCGAAATCGACAGCCACGAAGATCTCGAGATGGCTCACGAGATCGCCCGCCGCCAGTCTCCGGACTGGAAGCCCGCCAAAAAAGCGCCGAACGCCGTCGCGTAGGTTCCACGAGGTCAGGGCAACAGGCTGCGCACGCAGCGCTGCATCTTCAGTGACCCCAGGTCCCGGTCGTTCTGCAGGTACACGCGCACCTGACCTTTGCCATCGATGAGCAGTGTCTCGGGCACGAGCTTCACGCCGACCGCGTGAGACTTTGGACCGACATCGTTTGAGATGTCGACGATGACACGCAAACTCTCGATGCTGGATGCGTGCTTGCCCAGTTTGGCTTCGCTATTGGTCGACACCAGAACGACGATCTCGAACTTGGTACCGGCCAGTTTCTTCTTGAGCGTGAGCAGCTCGAGCAGGTCGCCGGAAAGTCGCGGGTGGAACTCCCCCGACACGAACAGCAGCACGACCTTGCCCCGATGGGCCGACAGCTTGAACTTCTCTCCCGAGATGGTCGTCCCCTCTAGCTCGCGGGCCGGTGCGGGAATCGGACCGAGCAGCTTGTTGCTCGCGCTCGGTTTGAGCCCGGCGCATCCGCCGCCCAACTGCGGTTGTTTCAGCTTTGCGCACGAAGGCAGCCGTCCGTAGTCACAGGCCAGGGAGTAGAACTTCTTGGCCTTCGCCATGTCCGCTTTCTTGTCGTCATCCCGGTAGTAGTCGCCGAGACGATCACACGCCATGACCAATTTGGCTCCGCATGCGCGCTCCAATAGCGCCGCTGTGCGCTTGGGCTCGAACGCGACCAGCTCATAGCAGGCGCCATAGTCACCGGCCGCACACCGCTTGTCCGCGATCCTGGGAAAACGCACCTTGTCTCTGACGTATCGACACGCCTGGAGGTCGTCGTCCTTGCACATCTTCGTAATGCGCTCACGCACGAAGTTGAGACGCGTGATGTAGGAATTGGCCACGCTCTTGTCAGCCGCCGGGACTCTGTCAGCGCAGGCAACGGTCAGACGCCCCGGGCAATACTTGGCGAACACTTGTTTGGCGGAGCGATCGAGCCAGTTCGCCAGATACTTACACGCTGGCACAACGCCACCGCCGCACGTTCGGTCCAATGCCTTCATCGTTTCGACGCCACCTTTGATCGGTGGCACCAGCACGAGCCAATAGCAATCTTCGAGGATGCCTTTGCTGCAAGCTGCGGTCAGTAACGGCTTGGCCAGTGCATACAAGTCGGTCGCCGTCGTTGACCCACGTGCTTCCAACACGGCCAGTGACGCGCAGCCGCGGCCGTAATCGCCCTTGCAACTCTTTCGATAGAGCGTCTTTGCCCGAGGCCGATCCTGCTTAACCCCCAACGCTAACTCGTATGCATCCGCGATCTCCAGACATGCACGCGCGCCGCCCAACGTGCAGCCGCGGTCGAAGTAGCGCGCGGCGAGCGCGAAGTCGAGCTTAGCTTTGTCGCCCAGCTTGTGCGCCAGCCCTTTCGCCAAACAGTCAGACTTGGTGGTACATGCCAGCTTGGCGGCGGCGTCGATTTTCGGCGCAGCGTCGACAGCTGAAGCAGGCGATTTGTCCGCAGCCGGTTTGCTCCCACCGCTCTTGTTCTTCGCAGCGTCGTCGCCCGAACCACATGCGACGAACAGCAACACCCCGACACCTAACAAGCAATAGCGCACAACGCTGCGTAACAACGAGCGCCGGGGCTTGTCAACTGGGCTATGATGGCGCGTCGTGACCAGGGACAGCAGCGTGTTCGTCTGGCCAGATCGGGCTCTGTTCATGGGCGACCGGTCGGCGACGGCGATGCACGCGCACAACGCCATCGAGGTGGACATCTCCCTGGACGACACGGGTATCGATATGACGGGAGCGGGCGGCGAGGCACTGCGCGGTGCGCCCGGAGTCATCGTGCGCTGTGACTCAGACCATCAGCTATCCATTCCCGGTCCCAAGGTTGCCATCATCTACGTCGACGCCCTCGCCCCTTTGGGCGCGGGCCTACTCGACTGGCTCGGCGAACGGAACATCGCCGCCCTGCCCCGCGAACTCATCGCCGCCGCGCGTCCTAGCTTTCGCGCGCTGTTCGAACCCGACGCTGGCCTCGGTGAAGCCTCCGCCGCGTGCTCGGACCTACTGAGCAAACTGGCACCGGATCCAGAACGACCCGCGGTGGATTGGCGCGTCCGCAAGGCGATAGCGTTCCTGGAGGCCCGCCTGGACGATCCACCGCCGCTGGCAAAGGTGGCGGAGCACGTCAACCTGTCCGAGAGCCGGCTGAGTCATGTCTTCAAACAGCAGATGCGCCTTCCGGTCCGGCGCTACGTGCTCTGGCTGCGCTTGCGCCAGGCTCTGCTCGCAGCCCTGGATGGTCAGACCATGGCCGAGTCCGCGCACGCTGCAGGGTTCTCGGATGCGGCCCACTTCACGCGCACTTGTCAGCGCATGTTCGGCTTGCCGCCTACGGCGTTCGCCCCTGTAGATGCCGTGTTCGTCGCTTGAACAGCGCGACAGAATCGTTCAAGACGACATCGGCGCAGACCGCTAGGTTGCTAGTCGAATATGACGACTATCAGCGACAGAACCGACCACTACTGTGTCATTGGCGCGGGCCCAGCCGGGTTGCTCGCAGCGCGGGCCCTTTCCCGTGCGGGCATCCCGTACGAACAGTTCGACAAGAACCCAGACGTCGGCGGCATCTGGGATATCCGCAACGACTGGTCCCCCATGTACGAGTCGGCGCACTTCATCTCGTCCAAGACGGTGTCACACTTGCCGGGCTACCCCATGCCGGCCGACTACCCGGACTATCCGAATCACCGCCAGGTGTTCGCGTATATGCAAGCGTTCGCGCGTGACCACGGACTGTACGAGAACATCACGTTCGAAACGACCATCGAGCGCACGGACAGAGACGGTGACCACTGGATCGTCCGCCTGAGCAGCGGCGACGTGCGCCGCTATCGCGGCCTGTTCGTATGCAGTGGCAACACGTGGGATCCGAACATGCCCGAGTACCCGGGCGTATTCGCCGGCGAGACCATGCACTCCGTCCGCTATAAGCACACGGACGTGTTTCGCGATAAGCGGGTACTGATCGTCGGTGCGGGCAACTCCGCCTGCGACATCGCATGTGATGCTGCGGCCAACGCCAGGACCGCCGCCATCAGCATGCGTCGGGGGTACCACTTCATCCCCAAGTACATCTTTGGCAAACCCGCCGATGTGTTCGCCGATGGTATCGAGCTACCGCGATGGGTCGAGCGGCCGATCTTCGAGGCGCTGTTGCGCGTGCTCGTCGGCGATCTGCGCAAATACGGCTTGCCCAAGCCCGATCATCGCGTGCTGGAAAGTCACCCAATCGTCAACACCCAGATCCTGCACTACCTTGGTCACGGCGACTTGAGTTACAGCCCCGACATCGAACGCTTCCAGGGACACACCGTGCACTTCGTCGACGGCTCCAGCGCCGATTTCGACCTGATTGTTTACGCCACCGGTTACAAGGTGACGTACCCATTCATGAGCAAGGAGCACTTCAAGTGGATCAGCAAGTACCCGGACCTTTACTTGAGCGGGATCCACCGGACATACGACAACGTGTGCTGCTTGGGCCTACACCAGACCGACGGCGGCGCGTTCGACTTCTTCACGATGCAGGCAGACATGATGGTGAACTTCATCCTGGACCAAAGCCGAAATCCCGAACGAGCAGAGCGGTTTCGCCGGCTAAAGGCGACCGACTACCCGGACCTCAGCGGCGGGATCCGCTTCGTCAAATCCGCTCGCCACGCCACGTATGTAAAGAAAAGTGCGTTCCGCAAGTACTGTCAGAAGCTGTTCCGCAATTACCGTTGGCAGCAGTTTTCCTTGACGCAACCCCGCCCAAGTCAGGACACTGAAACACGTGAGCAAGCTCATCCTGTGCCTCGCCATCGTCGCAACAGCGGCGTGTAGTGGCGAGATAGACAACACCCAGAACACCGGGGCTGACGCCAGTGTGAATGGTGGCGCGGACGCACGTAACAATCCGGGTGGTCCAGACGCCCGGCAAAACTTTGGCGAACCGGCCGCCCTAATGGGAATCACCGCCGCGCACAACCAGGTTCGTGCGGGGGTGGGCGTCGGACCGATGACGTGGAACGACAACCTGGCGGCGACCGCTCAAGCGTGGGCCAACACCTGCACCGATAACGATCCGCCAGCTGGACTCATTGATCACAACGACGGCCGCAGCGACGGCCATCCCTATTACGTGGGCGAGAACGTCTACGGTTCGAGCGGAGCGTCCAACCCGTTGGGCGCGGTCAGCTCGTGGGCGAGCGAGGTATCCGACTATACCTACGCCACCAACACCTGCGCTCCGGGCGCGGTGTGCGGGCACTACACCCAGATCGTGTGGGCGACAAGCGTCGAGCTTGGCTGCGCAGTGTCCAACTGCCCGGGGCTCACGTACAGCAACTCCGTCGTGTGCAACTACGGACCGGGCGGCAACTCCGGCGGCTCGCCGTACTGAGCGTGGGTCGAGTCGCCGAAGGCACGTAGCCTCTACTCAAGCGACTTGCCGCAGTTGACGGCTCGATCTTTTTTCAACCGCACCCGAGGTCACCGCAACTATAGTAGTACGCACGGACTTCCTTGTTTGATTTCCCGCAACCGGTTGAAATTATAAGGAAATGTAGCACATCGGCGCCGGGTGTAAGAGCCTCGATGCTGGAGTGATTCCCCACAGGGCGCACGGCGACAAGACGCCTCTGCGCCACAAAGCACCGTAACGAAACTCGATCGCACCTGGCACTCAGCTTGCTCTTACGAGAGCACGTGTTTTCACCTTCCAGGGAGTGTCCGATGTTCAAACAAGTTTTGCGTGTAGCGATTGCTAGCACCCTTACATTCGTTACCGCGTGTGGCGCAGGCGCCGATGAAACCGGCGACGACGATGTGATCGCTACGTATACGGTCAACGGGACCGTGCGCGATTTCGAAACAGGGGAACCGGTATCAGGCGCAGCGACGGTTTCGACAGACGGACTATCGCCGTCGCCAAACGTTTCCGTCCAGGGCGCTTCATTCACCATCCAGGAAGTGCCACCGTTCAGCGTCTTCCACATCCTTGCTGGCAGCCCGCCCAACTATCGCAGCACGTACAACGTCGCCACAGAAGTCACCGACGGACACGTCATGGACGCGGACATCTTCGTCGCGAGTGAAACGTATCTGACGTCGCTGGCGACAGCGTTCGGCGTGCCAGGCGGCGGCAGCAGCGTGATCATCGCGAGAGTGGTCGACGCCGGTGGCGCTCCGGCGGCCGGTATTCCCGGAACGGCGTTCGACCTCGATGACACCATCGTCGGCCCGTATTTCCTCGACGCAGAGCGCCTGCCCGCCCCGGGCCTGTCCGAGACCAGCAGCTCTGGCTACGTGGTCCTTTTCAACGCGCCAGCCGGAGTCGTAAATGTGCGAGCCCTCGCCGACAGCGGCTACTCCATGGTCATGCCCGACGCCCCTGTAGCAAACACGGCGGCGACACTGACCAGAATCACCGTGACCGATGCCGATCAGGTCGTGCTGCCAGTCAACGTGTCCTTCGCCAACGACATCGTGCCCATCTTCAGTCGCCGCGGCTGCCAAGTTTGCCACGACGGCGGCGGCATCGGCAAAGACCTCGGCAACCTGCACCTCAATGGCGCCCGCGAAAAGATGTTCCGCGAGCTCGCTGAAGAAGTCTCGCCGACCCACGGCATCCTGCGCGTAGATCGCCCGAACCCGGACCTGAGCTTGATGTTGACCATGCCGAGCCGCGAAGAGCCGGCGGACGCCCACCCCAACGTGACGTTCGCCAGCGCCGATGATCCCGACTACATACTCATCAAGGTATGGATCGCAGAAGGCGCCCTGAACAACTAGCCCCTGCCGAGTCAGTCCGCCGTGCGTTTGACGAAGCCGGCTCCGAAGATCTCCGCCACTCGGTCCGGCCGGCGCACGCCCTGCTCACGCAAATACCGGTCTGCCTGCTGAACCGTCGCGTCTCCCTCTTCCCCGCCAAGCAGCACACCGCGCGCCCGTTTCATCGCCACTCCACTCAGCACCAGGTCAGCCTCCTGGGCCAGTAGCTCCGCTTCCTCGAGCAACTCGATGGCCCGGTCGACATTGCCCGCGTGAAACGCTAACCCGGCCTTCAACATCAGGGACTCGGCAACGCAATAGTCGACGCGTTCACGGGCCAACACCTTGGCTGCCTTGCGCACCAGGCGCAGCACACGACGGTCGGCTCCGGCAGCGTACGCCGACAACGCTGCCCGGGCACGCACGCCGAACATCAGCCAGCGCATCAGCTGGCCTTTCAATAGCAGCGAACGCTCGAGCGCCGGCCACTCGGCCTCGCAGCGATCGAGACCACGCTGACCTTCCCCCTGATACAGGTCGATGCACACGCGAGAGTTGAGCGCGTTGGCGTGCTGCAGATGAAACCCAGACGGTGCCCACTGGGCCATCGCCTCATCCACGCGCTGATGGGCGACCTCGGGTTCGTCGCTGACAATGGGCACGTAGAATCCCAGGCACGCTTGCAAGCTGGTCGCCGCGTAGATGTTGTTCTGCTCGGCGGCCTCCTGGATCAGCGCAGGGAAACGCTGCAGCATCTCACGCACGCGACCAGTCAACGCCAGCGCGAAGCCCTGGAACAACTGCACCATCGCGATTTCCCAATGGTAGCCGGTGCACTGGGTGCGCAAGATCTGCTCGGCGCGAGCGCAGTGTTCGTAGCAGCCGCCGAACTGGCCGAGCTGGAACGTCGCCATGCCGATGCCGCCCTCGACCAACGCCGTCGTTGCCGGGTCCTTTAGTTTATCCGCGAGGTCACGCATGGTGCCGAAGATCATCTCCACCCGGGCGGCTGCCTTGAGGCCCGCCAGGGAAGAGAACACGACTTCGCCGGCGAGCGCGCGCGCCACGCGATGGGGTTCACCGGCCTTGAGCGCCAGGCGCAGAGATCGCTGGTGGAAGTCGGCGGCTCGAATCAAGTCCGCCAAGCCCAGGCCTTCGGCCACGACGAACGTCGCGTCGACTCTCGCCAACACACTGGCGGGTACTTCGCGCTCGGGAGTCTCGCGAAACCGGAACCGGCTCATGTGCAAGCGCAGCCGCGACCAGCCGATGGACATGAGCGCACGCGTGCGGGACGTCGACATCTTCATGTCGACCGCCGCCAGTACATCGTCCAGAGCCTCCAGCCCTTGCTCGATGTGGCCGCTACTGAGCAGCTGCCAACTCGCCCGATGGCGCAGTTCGAACACATCTGGTGGACTGGCGTGCTCCACCGCGGCCAAGTACGCATCGGCGGCTTCCGCGCCGCGGCCAGCGTTCGCCAGCGCATCCCCCAGGGAGACCCACACCCCGTTCTTGGCAGCCTCCCCATCGAGTTCCAATGCCTGGCGATAGGATGTCGCCGCGCAGTTGAACGCCAGCGCGTCAGCCGCGCCCTTCCCCGCCCTAACGGAGTACTCAGACGCACGTGGATCCTCAGCGGCGTGATAGTGGGTCGCAAGAGCCGCCGATGCCGGATGGGGCGTCGATGCGATGGCCCGCGCGACCCGAGCGTTGATCTCCGGAATCTTCTCCGGATCGATCATCGCCAGCGCCGCCACGCGAATCTGATCGTGATAGGCCTCGATGTAGCGCTTGCCGTCACTGATGCGCGTGCGCACGAAGCCGCCGGTCTTCAGCAACGAAAGCACCGCGGGATCCGCCACCCCCGAGGCACGGGCTGCCACGGGCTGCTCCAGTGGTCGTCCGCGGACCGCGATAACGTTGAGCAGCGCAACCGCATCGTCGGGTAGCCGTGCCAGACGACTGCGCAGCACGTCGTGCAGAGCGATGGGGCCGGTGGAGCCATCGGGCTCGGAGCGCAGATGGCGCGCCAGCTCCTCGACGAACAGCGAATTTCCCCCGGACTCCTCGGCGATGCGGGAGGCGTGGGGAATGAGGTCAGGCCGATCGTGCAACTCGTTCCGCGCCAACTGCTCGGCGTGGGCGTCGCTCAGTGGGGCCACATCTATATGTTCGACATCTACCCTCGCCGCCTCGGCTTGCTCGGCGAAGAAACTCAGAAACGGGCTGTCTTTCACCTCGCCCTGGAAGCAGGCCACGATGAGGACCGCGGGCGGGTCGATCGCGCGAAACACCGACGACAACACCACCGCGCTATCCATGTCCCCCCACTGGAGGTCATCCATCGCGATGATCAACGGCTGCTGGTCACCCAGGCGGACGAGTAGCTCGACGACAGCACTGCAGGCGCTGCGTCGTTGCTCCTGCGGACTCGGCCCAGCCCCGCTCGCGCGCTCGTACGCACTCAGCCCCTCGACTCGCCGCAAGGACGGGAATGCGCTGACCAATGCTGTCGCCATGTGGCGCTTGAGTCCGGCGACTTCGGCGACCGGTCGCGCGGCGAGAAACCGGGCCAACGCTTCCATGACGCTATCAATCGCTTTGAACGGAACCGACTCTCGCTCGAAGCAGCGCCCGGGCAGAATCAACGTCGACGCGTCCACGCCGCCCAGGAAGTTCCGCACCAGGCTCGTCTTACCGACCCCAGAGTCACCGCGCACGTGAACCACGACCGGCGCGCCCAGTCGACTTCGTTCCAGTGCGGCCGCAAGTTGCGCGAGCTCTCGTTCGCGATTGACCAGGCTCTCGCTGCTCGAACCCGAACCAAATGTATAAGTGCGCGAGGACGACGCAAGGGTCGGGTCACTGCCGAGGCGGCGCAACACATCCGCACCGCTGGGCCGACGTTCGGCTTCCTTGCGCAACAGCTCGCTGCACAGCAGGGACAGGTCGTCGGGAATGTCCGGCGCGAGCTCCTTGGGCGGTGGCGGCTCGAACCGCTGCTTGTCCATGAGAATCTGCTCGCGGCTGCCCAGGAACGGTGCTCGGCCGGTGAGCGCCTGGTAGAGCATGACGCCGACGCTGTACCAATCGCTCGCCACGGTCAGCGGGTTTCCGGCCCCTTGCTCAGGAGACATGTGGGACGCGGTGCCGGCGAGCGGACGCTCTTCGGCGTGTTGAATGCTCTCTTCCTCGAGGTCCACGACCAGGCCGAAGTCGAGAATGACGATGCGCCCGCCGGTGGTCGCCAGCACGTTGGACGGTTTCAGGTCCCGGTGAACGAGACCAGCGCGATGAATCGCCGCGACACCTTCGGCGAGCTGGCGCATGGCCACACGCAAACGATTGACCCGCAGAGTTTCGGCCTGCTCGCCTTCGCGCACCCACCTATGGAAGTGACTGCCGCGGATGAGCTCCATGGTGAAGAAGCAATCCTCGCCGTCGGCCACCATGTCGTAGAGGGCGACCAGGTTGTGATGCACGATGTCAGCGAGGGAGCGGAACTCTCGCTTGAAACGAGCGATGGCCGCGGGGCTGACGTCCTTGAGCGTTTTCAGGGCGACCGAATCGCCGCTGACGTGATCGAGGGCCTCGTAGACGACGCCCATGCCGCCTGCGCCGAGCTCGCGGCGAACCTCGTACCGACCTTGAAGCAGAGCAGATGTGTCCACGCCGAGCGCTGAGAATAACAGAGCGGCACCCAGAACGGCGTTGTTCGGGACGTGTATGTCGTCACTGACCCGAGGCCTACGTGTCCGCAAGACCGGCGCTGGCCCGTGCTAGGGTCCCGCCCGATGGCGCGTAGCACTCGATACGGAATAAGCGATGTCTGGCTAGCGGATGACGGCCCCGTGGTCGTCGCGTACGGCGACCACGTCGTGTTTCGGCGTCCAGGGCAGGAGGCCCAGACCATAGCCCTGGCCGGCCATACCGTCGTGCCGTCGCGAAGCCGCAAGCAGGTGCTCATCGGCGATGAGGATCATCTCGCCCTCCTCGACTGGTCCGACGGCCTGGTCCAGACCCCGTTCACCGTGTCCGAGCGCCTGGTTCTGCCTACGAGTTTTGACCAGGACGCGGTCTACCTCGCCGCCGGTGACAAGGTTCATCGCTGCAGAATCGATGGCGGTGAACTCACCTGGGAACACAGTTGCGATGCACTGTTTCCTGCCGCCGTGCATCCCCTCGCTGAGAATCAGCTATGGGTCATGGGTTCGACGCCCGGGGCCGCTCGCCAGTTCACGTTCGCTCTGCCTGAGCTCAGCCTGGTCGAGGAAAGCGACGTCACCAGTGACGTCAAGCTGCGCCATGCGGACAAGCTGGCGATGAAACAAGCCCACGTGGGTGACGTGGTCGACGTCGACGCAATCGTGACCAAGGCACTGCCGCTGGAATGGGCGGTACTTACGCAAGTCCCACCGATCACGACCCGAGCGCTTTATCTGATCGAAACGAGCATCGACGACGAACAGCGCATCCTGGCGCGACCCAAGCATTATCTCAGCGCGCCATCGGCGGATTGGCGCTACCCCATCGACCACACCCTAGACGTGTCACCCCGCATGGACGCGCGCGGACGCTTCGTCGCCATCGCGACCGGCTCCGCGGACACGGGCACCTGGGCCGTGGTGGATATAGAAACGGGCGAGGAGCTGGCCGTGAGATCGCGGCCGCTCAGCGATGTGCCGTGCCTGCGCATCTGCGGCAACCATCTCGCCGTGGCGTGGACCGACGGCGAGATCGAAGTCGTCGGCTTGCCGGTCGCGTAAACGAACGCCCTAAGAGATACCGCAGATCACGGCGCGCCCCTGCTCCGCCGCTTTCTTACAGAACAAGAACAAGGCGATATCTGGCCGCTCGCTTTCATTCGCCAGCTCTTCGGCGGAGAACTGGCCGTCCCAGTCGTCGCTGATCGCGCGCACGGTCTTGTTGTCGTTGTAACTGGCCGGTCCGTAGCAGAACTCGTACTCCAGCTCCTGCCCGCCGGTGATCGCCCGATACATGGGGTCCTTGGTCACTGCTTCGCAGCTCTCGAAGTCGTCTGGATCGCCACCGGCTTGCTCGGCCACGAACTCGAAGTACGGCACGAACATGTGCCGGTAGTCCTCTCCATAGACGTCGGCGGCGCCATCGAAGCCGGCGATCCCCGGATCACCTTCGTCGAACAGCATCGCGTCGAGCATGGCGGGCTTGTTGACGATCTTGCCCAGAAGCTCGGGGCTTACTTGCACTAGATTGACCCACATCGACATGGCGTTTTCTCCTTTTAGGGCTGTGTCACTGCGTTGGTTTCGATGCGCTGGTTGTGCAAACCAAGGGCCAGACTGCGCGTCCGAATGTCAATGCACTACGGCCGGGGCTGTGGTTCGAGCTACCACAACGCCGCGGTCGGGCGCCTTACGTCGACGACTCTTGCGCCAATTCCGCCGCGCGCTTCTTCTCCGCCCGGCTCAGGAACCAAACAGCGATGAGCACGAAGCCCAGGGCGACCACGTCCTGGATCTTGATGCGTGGGCCGTCGAAGCCAAACCAGAAGATCAGCGTGGCCACCGTTCCCGCGAGCAGCGAGGTCAGGCGATTGACCAATCCGGCGAAGGTCGCTGTGCGGCCTTTGAACATGAATAAGAAGACGGAGAAGAATGCCGCCGCGCCAAACGCCGTGCCAGCCAGAATCGCCCATGGCCATTTAGCCACCGGGTTGTTGACCGCACCGCGCATCAGCGTGACGCGCATGCCCTCGCCACCCGCCAATAAAAGGAGTGCAAATACCAACAGCATCGTGCCGGTCGCGGCGAACTGCTCGATGGCGAAGAACCCCTTGTTGTCGAGTTTTACGCCCTTTGCCCGAGTGTTCTTAAAGTAATTCATTAGATAAATGCGCGCAGCGTACGCGCTGATGTAGCTGAAGAAGATCGTCATCGCCGCCGCGTCGCTGAAGAAGTCAAAGCCACCTCCAGGCTTGACCGTGCTGTCGATGAACTTGGGCAACTCGAGCAACGCGCCGAAATAAACGTGCACGGCGACCGCGGCGATGGCGAACACCACGGCGATGTTCTCCTCGATGTACACACGCTTATGTAGGATGCCCTGGCGGATCTGAATCGCATCCACGCAGCGACTGATGACGATCACGCTGCCGCGCATCATCGTCATGGCGACCATCACGGTGATGGGCAGGGTGTACATGAGCGTCGTGGTCGGAATGACTACAGCGGTGCAAATACCCGAAGGGATGATGTAGGCGATCTCACTCGGGACAGAAATCCCGGCCACTTTGGTCATGCGATTGGACTTCAGCCGGTACCAGCGGCCGGCCACGACGATTGGGAAGACAATGAGTGAACCGCCCGCGGTGCTGTAGACGAGAAACTCGATCCCCTTCATCCCTGTGGACAGGAAGTACTTCACCGCCACGCCCGTGATTACGTAGAAGAAGAAATACGCTCCGCAAAACTGCAGCAGCCGTCTTGTACTGCCCTCCCCGTGGCCTAATCCCATAACCCGCTAGGCTAGAGCACCCCCCGTTCGAGTGCAATGTCTGTTGGCTTACGAGATCGCAGTGCTAAGTAGTAACTTCCGCGGAAACAGCGGAAAATCTGAACGCTTCCGGAACATCACGCAACGACAGATAGGTTTGAGCTGTCGTATGTAGTGCGTGTCGGACCTAGCACTGTTGACCTTGGATAGGGACAAAGACAAAGAGAGAGCTGGCGGAGACTCTCAGCACTCCAGCCAGACGGGCACCACCGAGACAGCCGATGCCGCGGCTCTCGCCCTCGGTGTGACGATGACTGATCCGTCCTCGTCCCAGAGCCACGATGGCCAGGAGCCGGACCTCCCCGCTGGCACGACCCTGGGTCGCTACGAGATCGCCAGCAAACTGGGCTCCGGCGGAATGGGCGTGGTGTATCGCGCCAACGACCCGGACCTTGATCGAGTGGTCGCCATCAAAGTCCTCCACGATGGTCCTGATGGCAGCCGTCCCAGCGAGCTGTTGCAGCAGCGCCTGATGCGCGAGGCCAAAGCCATGGCCAAGCTGTCTCATCCCAACCTGGTGACTATCTACGATGTTGGCAGCATCAATAAGCACGTGTTCATCGCTATGGAGTTGGTGGACGGCAAGACGCTGCGAGCATGGATGGCCGAGCCCAGGCACAGCTGGCGCGAGCGTGTGCGTGTACTCATCGATGCGGGCAAGGGCCTGGCCGCAGCCCACGCTGCTGGCGTGATCCACCGGGACTTCAAACCCGATAACGTACTCATCGGTCGACACGTTCAGGTCGTGGACTTTGGCCTGGCGCGGAATGTCGTCGACTCCGGCGAGTTCTCCGGCGCCGCCAACCGGGCCCTCGCAGGTGCCACGAACCTGACCCACACGGGCGCGCTCATCGGAACTCCGGCGTATATGTCGCCGGAGCAACACCGCGGCGATCCCACTGACGAACGCTCCGATCAGTTCAGCTTCGCCGTCACGGCGTTTCACGCCCTGTGTGGCTATCGACCATTCGACGGAGAGACGGTCGCAGAGATCAGCACCGCTGTGCTCAAAGGCGAGCTACGTCCGGTGCCGGAGACGGCCGAGTTCCCAGCCGAGGTATTCGACGTTCTCGCGCGGGCGCTCAGCACGAATCCGATGGAGCGGTATCCGTCCATGCTCGCCATGATCGCGGCCCTGGAGCGGGCGGCGGCGCCAAAACAAGTGCACAGGCGACCGTGGTTGTTCCCGAGCATCGTCACCGCGTTGGCCGCGCTGATCGTCATCGTTGTCATCGCTACCGATCCCAAGGCGCCGCCGCCGCGGGTCATCGATGACGAAAAGCGCATCGTGGTCACGCCGACGCCGCCGCGCCAGCTCAGCTTTCGTGGCGACGTGAGTCGCGTCGCGCTGAACCCGCAAGGACGGCGGCTCGCATATGTAAGCAACGACCGGTTGATCATCCGCCACATACCCACGGGCAATGAGACGACCGTGCGCCAGGCGCGCTACTTCATCGACATGAGCTGGTCGGCGGATGGCACCCGGCTCGTCTACAGCGCGGTCGACGAGTCACTGGGCAACGGCCTGTTTATCTACGGCGTGGCCGACAAGAAAGAGAAGCGCGTGAGGCGAGCCGCGAGCGCCCTGTGTCTGGTCAGCGATGACGAGATCGCCACCAGCGCGCTGACCATGAAACGCATCTCGGTGCGCAACATGAAGACCAAGAAGCGGCGCTGGGTCGACTTCAAGGGCGACTACGTCTGGCTTCGTTCGATCAGCTGCGCCGTCAGCCCGGGTCGGTTTCTGGTGCTGACCCGGACCAAGACTCGGGACCAGCTGTCGACGATCCGCTTCGACGGCACTCAGCGCCAACTGCTTATTGATGCGCCGGCGATCCACGATGCTCGCTGGTCGGCCACGGGTAACGCCATCTATTACTTGCGCGGTGGAGCCACCGGCGGCGAGCTGATGAAGCTGACCGTTGATGGCAAGACCGGCCGAGCGGCAGGCAAACCTCAGCTCATACTCGCCGAGCTCGAGGGCACGGGTAAGTTCTCCGTCTCAACTGATGGCACCATGGCGTATGTACGCGGCCGCCGGTCGTCGAACGTCTGGCGAGTAAAGCGCACGAAAGCCGGCGTCAATAGTGAGCCCGAACAGGTCACGCGCGGCACAGCACCAAAGTTGGGGCTGGCTATCTCGCCGGACGGAACCCAGCTCGCCTACACCACCAGGACCCCTGACGGCGTGCGCCTCAGTGTGCAGCCCGCCGATTCGGCAGCCTCGCCCCGCGCGGTGGCGAAACTCGACACCCTCACCGAGGGGGTGACCTGGTCACACGACGGCAAGCGAGTGGCGGTTCTGGTCACCGACAAGGCCGGAGTCCCGCGGCTCAGGATCGTCGATATCGCCACCGGCACCGTGGCCGATGTGAAAGCTCCGTTGCCCAGCGGCAGCGAACAGATCGCGTGGTCGCCCAAGGGCAAACTGGCCTATCAATTGCCGGGCAATCAGAACTACAACCTGGTCGACCCGGCCAGCGGCGAAGCGAGCCCCCTGTTGCCCAAGGTCACCGGCTGGTTCTTCCGGCCCACGTTCTCTCCGACTGGCGACAAGCTTGCCGTGTTCTGGAACCGGTCGACCCGGGGCGTCTGGATCATCGATATGACCACGCGCAAATCAACACTCGCCGCAGCCGGTGAAAAGGATCCCATCGGCTGGTCAAAGGACGGCAAGTGGATCTACGTCGCCAGCCGAGCCACCCTCGGCGGCCGCAAGATCGAACGCCTCGAACTGGCGAAGGGCAAGCTCGAGCCATGGCTCGCCCTGCCCGCCCGGTTCGAACGCCTCAAGTCAGTCCGCCTGAACAACGACGGTCACGAGTTCCTGCTGAACGTCGAAGAAGGCAGCTCCGACGTTTGGCTGGTGCGTCGTTAGTCTTATTGAAGCGTGAGCAGCAGATTCACTCCGCCGACCGAAGTGCTGCCCTGATCATCGCCGGTGCAGCTACAGGTTCCCTGGACGTACCCGGCAAGGGGCTGATCGATGGTGACCGTTCCCGTCGGCTCCATAAGGACAGCGCTGCCCGCGCGGCAGCTTACCCGAGCGCCGCCGTCGATCTGTAGGGTCGCCTGAAAACAGGGCGCGGAACCACCGCCGCCACCGGCGGGCAATGGAGAGAACAGCACAAGCACTTCGTCGACTGTCGCCGTGCAGCTGGCGCGCACTCGAATCTGATTGCTCGCGTCCAACTGCACCGCCTCGGGTTCTGTGACCGACCAGCCGCCCGGGCACACTGTTGTGCCATCGATCTCAACGTCGAGCCGGTCGACGATCACTGTCGCGTCGGGCGTTACGTTGGCGTCTGGTGTCTCGTCTCCCCCGTCTCCGCCGCCGCATCCGATGAGAACGGCTAGCGAGACCCCTATGGCGAACTTGAACATGGGCGGGTCATATCACGCATCCGCACGGGGCGTGGCGAGGATCTTGCGTGAGATCCGTCGAGCTGAGACACTAGCAATGTTGCAAATGCGTATTACATGTTTGACCGCGATCGTTGTCCTGTTCTCCGCTGCTTGCAGCTCTGACGACCCGGTGGATTCGTGCACGCCCCTGGGTAACGTGGGCGTCGGCGCGGTCGGTACTATCGGCGCACCGTTGGTCGACTACGCTGATTGTTATGCCGGCGCGACTCCAACTGTGAGTCTTGATGGCGAGCGCGCGGCGACGGCAACGGAGACCGAGCTAATGTTCGCCGATTCCAACGTGGAAGCGACCATGGATTCGGCGTGCCGCTTGACCATCACGTACACGTACAACACGATGTTGTCGGACAACACCCCGGCAGTCGGCACGAGCGTATTCGCCGCGGATCCGGACCTGGACGCACCTGGCACCTGGTTATTCAGTCCCGTGGGATCAAATATCCTCGCCTGGGACGATGGCCTGGACGGCGCGGTTTGCGGCAACGTCATCGACGACGTGTACATCGTCGTCGAAGCCCGCTGAGTGCTGCTGTCGCACCGCGACCCGCACCGCGACATCCACCGGCGGATTCCGCCACAGCTGTGACCGGTGGTTTACTCCGCGATGCGTCATTGTGAGCGCAACACCGTGAACTTCGGTACATGTACCGGCTGGTACGGCCTTTGCTTTGTAATCCAGCACGATGCACACCGGAACCCAGAATCTCATCACCGCGGTCGGCGACGCCGACATCGTGATGTCGTGGCCGGACATCGGAACCGAATACGCCCTGAGCTCGTACATTGGCAGTGGCCAGATGGCCGACGTCTACGTGGCGAAACATCTGCCCTCTCGCTGCCAGGTCGCGGTCAAAGTCCTGCGCCCGGAGTTGAGCAAGGACAAGAACGCCAAAGCGAGGTTTCGCCGCGAAGTCGAAACCGTGGCTCGCCTGGATTCGAAACACACGATCCGCTTCTTCGACTTCGGCGAGACCGCCGCAGGCAACATGTTCATTGTCATGGAGCTCATGCGGGGCGTTGATCTGCGCACTCACATGAAGCACCACGGTCCCGCCAGCGCCGAAGATGCGCTGGTCATCATCACCCAGATTGCCAGGTCCCTATCCGATGCCCACACCGCCGGTGTCATTCACCGGGACCTGAAGCCGGAAAACGTACAGTTCGTACGCGATGGCTCAGTGGACCTGAAGGTCCTCGATTTTGGCCTGGCTAAGCTGATCGACCCGCAAGTCAAAGGCAAGCTCACCGGCAAGATGGTCACCGTTGGTACCCCGGCATATCTCGCCCCTGAGGCAGCAGTCGCCGGTCGCCGCGTGGACTGGCGCGCAGACCTGTACTCCCTGGCGGTGCTCGCCTTCGAGCTGCTCACAGGACGGCTGCCGTTCACTGAGAAGCGGCCCATGGAGATGATGATCGCCCACGTCACCCAGCCGATCCCATCCGCCCTGGAACTCCGCCCGGACCTGCCTCGCAGCGTGGACGTGTTCTTCCGAGCCGCCCTGGCCAAAGATCCCACGCGACGCATCGCCAGCGCCGAGCTTTTCGTAAGAGCCTTCGCCGACGCCCTCCAGCCGCACTAAACTTGGGCCCCCCTGCCTCCGTGATACACTGTTTCGCGGGGTTGGCGCGGGAACGGGGGGGGATTAGTGCCGCGATGTCGATGACCGAAACCGAGAAGGCTCAGTTGAGAGCCGCCCTCGACCAGATGGTTCGCTCCTTTCTGGCGAAGCTTCCCGAGCGCGTGGAAGAACTCGACGCGTACCTCGAGGAGCTCCGAACCGGCAGCACCGAGATTCGCGAATCGATCGAGGCGTTCGCACACAGCATGGCCGGCTCCGCCGGCGTGTTCGGCTTCCCTCAAATCGCTCGCCAGGCCCAGCTCGTCGAGCGCGCGATTCGCGAAGGCAAAGACAACAACACGATACTGCCGGATGCCGAATCGTTACTGGGCCTGCTCGAGCAGCCGCCCGAGCGCCAGGCATAGCTAACTCTCCGACGCGCCGTGGCCGCGCCTGCTACGGCGCCCAGGTGAACACACCGACGATGGTCGATGCTTCGATCTTCCAGATCTCGATGTTACTCGTGGTCTCTTCGGTGGCCGGATCGTAGTCCAGCTCGCCCGATGACCCGGCGACATTGATCGATCGACCTTCGCGGAATTCGCGCAGTCCCTTTTGCCATTCGCCGCCGCGCAACTCGATACGGTCGCCGCTGCTGATCATGCGTAGCCCGCGCGCGATATTGACGCCGCTGACCTCGGACTCCTGGAATATCGCCCAGGCGATTCCGTAGGCAACGAGCCAGGCGGCATCGTAGGCGTTGGCGGTAAACGAGAACGAGCGCGCGTCTTCGCCGTATTCAGCCGAATACCCGGCGATAAAGTTAGCGAACACCGGATCGGTGCCCTCGTCCTGCAGCGCCTGGCGGGTGCCACGAACCTGGGGAAAGCGCGTTCCGTCTGCGTCAGTGAGCAGGTCCTGATTCGCGCCGGAGTCAGTGAGAAAGATGCCTTTGTTGTCGTACCCCGACAGCGTCGCCGCCGCGTCCATGAACGAGATAACGTCGGCGGTCTGGGACGAGATGAACAGCACCTCCTCGAAGTCACCAAGTGCCGCATCGACAATCTGCTCGTTCAACGTTGTCGGACTATTGAACGTCGACAACGTCGGAGTGCCACCGTAGTCCGCCTGGAACCCGGTGATGAAGACGTTGGCCAACTCGTCGCCGTAGGGTCCCGACTCCGCGATGACGGCAACCTTGGTGACCGCACCTGTTCGTCCGGTGCCGGGCGCGCCCATATCGTAAGAGATCGCGGCGCCCTGCAACGAGTCTGGCGGTGCCGTGCGCCACAGTAATCCCGGACTTTCGTCACTGACTGCGACTGGGTCCAACGCGCTGAGCGCCGGGCTGGTCGCCGACGGCGAGACCAGGACTGTTCCCGTGTCGGCCAGGTCGAGAAAGACCGCCTGGGTGTCGCCGGAAGACGCCGGACCGACGATCGCGACCACTCCGAGCGTATCGACCAGGTAGCGCGCCGTTTTGATGGCTGCCGCTTGCCGGGTCAGCGAATCGAACTCGGAGTCTTCTTCGATGGTGCAGAACACGATACCGAGCTTCAGGTCGTCGATGCCGCCTTGCTCATTGACGGTCTTGATCGCCAACCGGGCAGCGCGTTCGCGGGCACGATGAGTCGCCAGCGAACGATCCATAAGGTTGCCGATAACGATCGTGTCCGCCGTGGAGTCACGGGTGAGCAGATCCTCGGGAAAGCTCGACGTACAGCGGGCCTGCCCCTGAGACTCTTCGCAGAAACCGCTCGCATTGCACACGTAGCCCAAACCAAACGTGTCGCGACACGTCGTGTTTGTCTCGCACGCCTGCACTTCGGTCGTACTCGTTGAGCAGCCAGCCCCCATCGACAGCGCACACGCGACTAGCGCGCCAGCGCCTAACCGGCCCAGCTTAGAACTGCCTAACCAGCCCAGCTCAGAACTGAAAGCCAACGTTCATCCCCCTGGCGCTCGTGCGAACTCGCAGCTGCCCTGCCCGCTTCGCCCGGCGCTCGCGCCCTTGAGCCCGCAGGTACAGGTAGACCCCCGCCGCGATCGCGACGAAGCCAAGACTGAAACTCACATCAGCTACCGCCGCGTGGCGTTTCTCATCATCGAATCGGCTCTGCGCCGAGCCCAAACACACTCGACCCGCAGGCCCTACGGCACAATCGCGCAACGCGTCTTCGGCCGCGTGATTGGACCGCTCGGCGAACACGGCACCAACCATCAGTGCAAAGCCGCCGACGGCCCACGTGGCGTACGCCCACTGCTTGCCGCTGTTGCGCTCGGCGTCGTGTGCCCGAATCTGGAAGCGCAGCTGAGCGTCGGATGCGGCGTGGGCCCGCTTGTCTTTGGCCATCTGGCGCAGCACGGCGATGCGCGAGCGAATGCGCGGACGCTCCTTGGGCGCCGCGTGGCTCACGTAGTTGTTCAGGTTCTCGGCGGCCTCTGAGTAACGCCCCATCTGCTGATACGAGTTGGCCATATTGAACAGCAACTGAGGACGGCCGCTGAGCTCGTAGGCCGCGCGAAACTTCAATGCCGCGGACGCGTACTTGCCGCCGGCATATGCAATCTCACCCTCTCTGTACAGAGCGAGCGCCTTGGCGTCTGCCGGATCGACGGTCTTCGTTTTTGGCACAGGGACCGGCGTTGGCACAGGAGCCGGCGTTGGCTTAGCGACCGGTTTGACAGTCGGCTGGCTCGTTGGCTCAGAATTCGGCTGACCCGGCGGTGGATTCGTCGGGTTCGTAGGCTGCGCGTTTGCCAGCGAGTGCGAACAACAAAAAACGACGGCTATACACACACCAACGACTGCGCGTTTCGCGTTTGGTTTCATTTCCAGGGGTCTTTGTTATCAGTCTTCTTCTTATTCTGCCACGGATCGACTTTCTTTGGGTCCACCTGGGGCTTGCCGTTAGTCGTGGCCGTTGGAGTGGTCTGCTTGCCATCTGGCTGCTTGGTCGCCAGGGTCTTCTTCGTATCCGGGTTGACGGGCGTTTTGGGCCGCTTGGGCGTGCGCCGCACGACCCGAGGGGGCGTTGTGCTCGTAGCACCCGTGACATCCTTCGCGGGCGGACTGGGCTCCAAAGTGATGCTCTCCGGTGGCGCCGTATCACGGAATTTGATGGTTCGCGGCTGATAACCGGGTGCCGACAGTGTCAGGGCATGGGTCGAGCCATCGCGCGGGATCGTTCCGCTGAAGCGGCCAGTGCCAACCATCACGCCATCGATAACGATCTCCGCGGTTGCCGGCTCGACGTTGAGCGCCAACATGATCGGCTTGGGCTTCGCAGCAGCGTCCGGCATCGCCGTGGTGACTGTTGGCTTGACCGCACCCGCGTCTACCTCCTGCACCACCGCGGCGCGCTTCTCCTCTGGCTCGGACGCTCCGCGAGTCGCCAAGTAGACCGCGCCGGCGGACATACCGACGGCCAGCACCCCAGCAGCGACCCACTTGCCGACGGGTTTCTTCTTCTTGCGGCGCCGCGCAAGCCCCGCGGGCACAGCCACCCGCGTCGCCGCCGATGGAGCGGCTCGACGGCCAGCGCTCGAAACCTCGGCGAACATCTCGGGTAGTTCAGCTGGATCGACCACCTCGCCACGCAGCTCGGAAACGATGTCGCGTTCGAGCTGAATGCGCTCCTCGTAGCGTTCCACGAACCGGTCTCGCATCCATTCGCTGACTCGCTTTTGCGTGACGTGATCGTCTGTAGCCTCGAGCAGCGCCTCCAAACTGGCGCCGAACTGTTCGGCGGTCTTCGTACGCGCGTCCCAGTCCAGGGCCAGCGCGTTCATCACGATCTCGTCAAGCTCAGCTGGTACGTCCGGGTTACGAGTACTGGGTTTCGGAATGGGTCGTTCGACCACGTTGAGCATGGCCTCGTGCTCGTCGTCGCTGGCGAACAAGGGTTTGCCCGTCAACAACTCATGTAGACAGATTGCCAGCTGAAACACATCGGTGCGCTCGTCTTCGTCCAGGCCAGCGATCTGTTCGGGAGCCTGATAACCGACTTTGCCGACGGCCGCACCGCCACTGCCGGCCCGTTGCGCCGAGCCTGCCGCCACGCCGAAGTCGAGGATCTTGGGCACACCATTGAAACCGACGATCAGGTTGCTCGGGGTCACGTCGCGATGAACGATGCCGAGCAAGTCACCGTTGTTGTCGGTGGTCGAATGAGCCGCGTGAAGTCCTTCGGCGAAGTCGGCGACCAGACGGCAAGCGATGGGGTACGGCACGGTCTCTCCCCGATCGGAGAGGCTCTTCATGATGTAGTAGATCGTCTCGCCGGACAGGTACTCGAGTACGATGAACAGCCCGTTGGAGTCGCGCTGGATATCGAGGATCTCGACGACGTTCTGGTGGCGAATGGCGGCGACGAGGCGAGCCTCGTTGAGGAACATGTCGACGAAGGACTGATCTTGCGTCAGCTCGGGATTGATCCGCTTGACGACGACGAGTTTTTCGAACCCGCCGATGCCTTCCTGTAACGCCAGGAACACATCGCCCATGCCGCCACTGCCGATCCGGCGGCTGAACTTGAAACGAATCACGCCGTCAACTTCCCCCCGCGGCACCCGATAGTGCCGCTACACCGCCAGCGTACCATAGCGACCGGATCACCCACATATCGTGTCAGATCCGTTGGCGATGAGCCACAACCTCGCGATAATCGAAGGGTGCCTTGGGTCATCGGAATTGCTGTCGGCTTCGTGGTCGGCGTCGGGCTGATGTATGGCCTGCGCCCACGTGGTGGCAGTGCATCCGATGCCGACGAGCGGCTGCTGAACCAGTTCCCCATCATGGCGTACTGGTTGGACATGGATGGAACTGTGGTTCTTTGCAACCAGGCCGCGAAAGCGTCTACCGGATATACCCAGGAACAACTGGTAGGTAAGTCCCTGGCTGAGCTGGTCTACGCACCGAGATCCAAACAGAAAGCAGTCAAACACGAGGCCGTACTCAAGGCCACGGGTGCCCTGTCGGTGAGCGATGTAGAGATGGAAGTCTTGCCCCGCGACGGCGATCCCATTTCGGTACGCCTGCACGAGACCCTGATCACCGACGGGCAAGGCACCGCTGTCGGCCGCCTGGCCGTACACTACGACGTGACCAGGCTCAAGGAGCTCGACTCGATGAAGACCGAGTTCGTATCCATGGTGAGTCACGAACTGCGTACGCCACTCACCTCGATCCGTGGCGCCCTGGGGCTCATCGAGGGCGGCATCGTCGGCGAGATCTCCGACAAGGTGCGCGAAATGATCGCCATCGCACGCTCCAACAGCGACCGATTGATTCGGATCATTAACGACATCCTGGATCTACAGAAGCTCGAGTCCGGCCATCTGCGCATCAACAAACAGATCATCAACGCAAACGACCTCGTCGAGGCCGCCATCACATCTGTCGCCGAAATCGCCAACCAATCAGATATTCGACTGCAGCCAAAGATCGACGCCGACATCACGGTGCGCGGAGACGAAGGCCGCCTGGTCCAGGTGCTCGTCAACCTGCTCGGCAACGCCATCAAGTTTTCCCCGGCCGAGTCCAGCGTGGTCATCAGCGCCGTGCTCACAGACAGCGGCGCGCGCTTCGGCGTGCGTGACAACGGACCGGGAATCGCGGACGAGCACCGCGACCACGTGTTCGAGCGATTCAATCAGGCCGATGCTAGCGACACGCGCGCCCGCGGCGGAACGGGCCTGGGTCTCACGATCGCAAAGACGCTGGTCGAGCTGCACGATGGTGAAATCGGACTCGACAGCGAGCTCGGCAAGGGCAGCGAGTTCTACTTCGTGCTACCCGTCGCCAGAGCTTAGGGACTGCCCCGCGTCGGCGAGCAGCTTCTTGACGTCGGTGCCGATGGTCATGGGATCGAACGGCTTCGACAGGAACGCCGTGCCGCCGACAGCCGCGCCCTTTTCTCGCTCAGCGCTACCCAAACGCGCCGTGAGAAAAATGATCGGCAGCGTCTTGAACTCGGCGCGCCCGCGTAGAGTCTCGCAAGCGCTGTAGCCGTCGATCTCAGGCATCATGACATCCATGATGATCAGATCGGGCTTGGCGTTCGCGTCGAGGTACTCAAAGGCGGCTTTCGCCGAACCAACGCCCACGACATCCGCATCAAGAGCGAACTCAAGCGCCATGCCGAGCACGGACCTGATGTCCGGCTCGTCATCGACGACGAGTATTCGTCGTTTCCCCACCTCGGCAAGTGTAGCACCGAGGCGTGCGCATCACAGCAATACTAGCTGCGTCCTTTCTTGGAACGCCGCCGGCGGCCGCGACGCTTACGCGGCTGACCTTCTTCGAGTAGACCGTTAAGTGTCCGCTCAATCTCTTGAGCAAAGATGATCGACACGGCCTGAGTGCCAAAAGTTCTGAGCGCATCGAGCGCTTTGGTCAGATCCTCTTCGCCACCGGCTTCTTCGAGACCACCGCGCTCCACGAAATAGTCCACGACTCCCTCGGCCGAGTCGCGCAAGCCATCGCGCAGGATGGGCTGCAGTTGTTCCAGCACATCAACGCTCAGGCCCGAGTCCACCAGACGCAACGCCACATCGAGCAGCCCCGGACTGGAGACGAGAAAGGTGTGGGGGGCATCTTCGCGACGTTCGGCGAGACCGGCGCGAAGAACCGCCGCCAGGGTTCCCGATGGCCGTTCGCCAATCAGCGCCGTCATCTCTGACTCGTCCATGACCCGAGCGCGATCGTCGGTCCACGGTGTGGACAGTTTATCGCTGAGCCCAAGCCACTGTTTGACTGCCTCGTCTGCATCCGGTCGGCCCAGCAGCTGCTTCATGCCACGGATGCGCAGACCGCGGTCCTGCAACTTCGCGATCAATTCCAGGCGATCGGCGTGTTCATCGGTATACGCAGCGACGCGACCTTTTCGTTTGGGTCGATCCAGGATCTGCTTGGCCTGGTAGAACCGAATCGTGCGACTGGGCACGTTGGTCTTGGCCGCGAGCTCGTCGATGGTGTAGGTCGTGACGGTTTCTTCGCCGGCAGCTTCGCCTGCGTCGTCGGCCGCTTCTACCGTCTCCGGCGTCTCTTCGTCCTCAGACTTAGAGTCGCGGGCGTCCGTCTTGCGTTTGGCTGGCGCCATGAGTGGAAGGTATCCCGCATCCGTTATCGATTGCGACATCTGTATCTCCTTTGTTCGTGTTCAGTGTTGCGCGCAGAGCGTCGAACGAGTCGGCGACCGCGCGAGAAAGAGTGGAAAGGTCTGGGGTCGAGTCGCGATCGCCCGACAGGCCGTAGAACAGCTTGCCGTTGTACGAAACGAGCGCGATGCCCAGGGGCGTACCGCCAAACAGCGGTACGAACGGGTAAACCTCGACGAGTTCACCGCCGAGTAGATAAAGGGGGAATTGAGGGCCGGGCACATTGGTAACCACAACGTCCACGAGTCGCTGGAACGTGGCCGCGCGAGACGCAAGCGACACGAAAGAAGCTGGGATGTGCTCGGCTAGCTTGATCCAAAAATCGGCACCATCGGCCTGCCCAGACTGCTTGTGTTCGGTCATGCGCCGACTGATCTTGCACAGCAACTCATCGATCGGTTGCTCGTCCACGGGCAGATCGACCGCCATCATCGACACCTTGTTTCCGTACGACGGGCTGCCCTCGCTGCCCCGGGTAGAGACGGGAACCATCGCTTTGATGTTGGCGTCTCCGGTAGCTCTGCCACGACCGCGCAGCAAGGTGCCGATGCCCGCCGCAACGGTGGAGAGCACCACATCGTTGAGCTTGGTGGCGTAGTGAGACTTGACCTGTTTGACGTCAGCCAGTTCCACGCTCGCGGTCTCGAACAAGCGGTGGCCTCCAACTCGCGGGGCAACCCGGGCGCGACGTTTCGTCTTCAACGCCGCGAACGCGAACTGCGCGACGCTGGTCGCGACTTCCGACGCGCGAGCGAAGACCGGTTGGCGCTCGGATGCGCGCAGGGCGAGCCCGTTCAGGGTCTCCCGAGCCGCCTGCCATCGCGACGTCGACTCCGCTTTGGCGTCGGCCAACAAACGCTCCGGGGTCGGGCTCACCGCGGGGAACCAGGATGGTGCCTCAGCTTCAGGCGCCTCACGCCGAGCGTCGAATAGCACGGTGGCGAGTCGAACGGCGCTGACTCCGTCGAGCAGACAGTGGTGAATCTTTACGATCAGCCCAAGGCGGTCGTCGCTCATCTTGAACAGCCACATCTCCCACAACGGCCGAGACCGACGCAGGGGCGCGCTCATGACCCGCGCCATGAGCTTGCGGGCGCGGCCATCATCGGCGCCGTTCATCAGCGGTTCCGTGTCGACGTGGTTTCGAATGTCGAAGAACTCGTCGTCTACCCAAACCGGGTGGGCCTTCGACATGGGTACGAAGGCGAGACGCTGGCGCAGGCGTGGGAACTGGTGGATACGGCTGGCGATATGAGCCCGCACGCTGGCCAGGGTCGCGCCGCGGTCCTCGAACACGCCGAGCATGCCCACGTGCATGGGGGCATCGGCGGTTTCCGCGTAAACGAACGCGGCATCCTGAGCCGATAGGCGATCAGGACCGACGCTCTCTGACAGATTAACTGTAACAGTGTCCATGACGCACTTATAACTGTTACAGCAAACACTGTCAAAGTGTTAACTGGTATATTCTCAAGCTGCTGCTTTCGCTAGGCTTTCCTCAGCAATAGGACTGCCCAATAGCCCAGAATCGCCAGTTGAGCCGCGAAGAAATGGAAGCGAACGATGACAGCGACGTTGTGGGTCGACGCCAGATGTACGGTTGATTGCCCCACCCTGGCGGCTACGACCCACCAGACAAGCCCGTCGGTTACGGCACTGTTCCCGCTGGCTGCGGCGGCCAGGACGAGGGCGGCGAACACAGGCAAGTTCTCATAGCAGTTGGCGTGCGCTCGAACTAAGCGCTGGACGAATTCGGAGTCGCCCTCCCCCGTGTGGCGAAAGCTATTGGCCGCCCGCTTCCCGGCGACAGTAAGCACCGAGCGATAGCTGACGAGAGTGATGAGGAGGAGGAGTGACCAGCCCGCGTAGACGATCAGGGCGGTGATGGATGGGGACATGCAGCGAGGATACACCGGCGTGTTCCCCACAAAAGGACAACGGTCCCTACCTGACGGCCACGGTGCCGCGGGTGGTTGCGGTGCGGCGACCGTTTTCAACGAAGGCGATGGTCTTGATGCCGGACCGGTTCACAACAGCGAACACCGCCGGTGTGCGGTCGAAGTAGTACGGTTCGATACCGGACCAGTTCAAGCTCAGGGTTGCCGAGGTGCCTTTGACGGACCATTTGTTGAAGCTCAGTGAATTGGTCTGCGCGCCGAGTACCGCGTACACCACCATCTGCCGCTTCCAGTCGATCGCTGGGAACTTGAGCTTCGCCGCTGACGACACCTTCGCCCAATCGCGACTATTGGTGACCACGCCGACGGGCATCGAGGTAGGTCGCACGACTTTCTGGCTGGGCAGCGCCTTCATCGTGGCCAGAGGCACCAGGCTACTCGTGTGATGACTGGTCTTGATCTGGTAGCCGGTTTTGGCGGGGACCGGCGGCGTCGCTGGGCGCGGCGCGAGAGTCCTGGTTGGTGCAATAGCGGCCAATACGAGGCCGGTGACGAGAATAGCTAGTTTCATGGGGGGGCTCCTTGAAGGTCCCCGGTTGAAACGGGCTAACACGGCGTCCGGTCTAGTAAATGTTTGTTGTGAATGCCGGTTGTTAGGGTACGTCCAAGGAATTTTCGGGCATTATCCCGGCATGTTCGCTGCTGCAGCCCGAATCCGCATTACCGTCAGTGCCCTCGCCATCGCCGTTGTCGCCGCTGCCTGCGGCGGGAACCAGTCCTCGAGGCGAGTCGGCGATGAAGTTCCGTTGCCGGCCAAGACCGAGCGATTCGCCAAGCTGTCCAAGTCATTCTTGCTCAGCTACTACATGTCGCATCCCATCCGCGCGACGAGCCTGGGCATCCACAGCCACGACGCGCAGCTGCCGCAACTGGACTCGGTGTCGATCACCAAGCGCGTCGGTGTCCTCGATGAGCAGCTGAAACAACTTCGCGCTTTGTCGACCACGGGTTTGCCTGCCGACGGCGTCTACGACTTTCAACTCATGGAGCATGCGATTCAGGCGGAGTTGCTCGAGCTGCAGGACGTGCGCTCGTGGCAACGCAATCCGATGTCGTATGCGTATCTGCTGGGTGGCGCCATCTCCAGCCTGGTCGATAACAAGTTTGCACCTCTGGAAGCGCGGCTCACCTCGCTCATCGCGCGCGTGAACGGGTTCAAGGCGTTGATCGCGTCGGCCCGCGCGAACTTGAAAGGCGTGCCGAAGATCTACGCGACCCTCGGGCTCAAATCGGTCAAGGGAGTGATTCGTTTTCTCACCGGCGACCTGCAGAAAGCGCTGGCCGCGCAGGGGCTGGACAAGGTGTCGGACAAGACCCGGGCCGAGTGGAAAGCCGCCCACGCAGAAGCCGTACGCGCCGTCAGTGCGTTCGCGCTGTGGCTCGAGAAAGACATTCTGCCCAAGGCCAGCGGCGACTTCCGACTGGGCCGCAAGGTTCTCGAAAAGAAGCTCCGGTATGAGGAGCACATCTCACTGACCATCGACCAACTGCGCGACATGAACGAAGCGGCGATCAAGCGCTACACCGCGTGGATCACCAAAGTCGCCGCGCAAATTGATGACAAGAAATCCGCGGCGGAGGTCATCGCCGACATCGTCAAACATCACCCGACCCCCGAGCAGCTCATCCCCACCGCCGACAAGTACGTGCGGCAGGCCAAGAAGCTCGTGGTCGACAAGAAGATCGTCACCCTACCAACTGACAGCCTGCCTATCGTTCGGCCGACGCCGGAGTATGCGCGCTCGGGTTTCGCATCAGTGTCGGTCCCTGGCCCGTTCGAGCCCGAATCGACAGCGGCGTACTACAACATCACCAACGTTGCCCCCGACTGGAGTGACGCAAAGAAGCACCAGCACCTGACCTACTTCAACCACCCGGGGCTGCTCGGGATCAGCGTGCACGAAGCGATGCCCGGACATTTCGTTCAGCTGCTGTTCCGCAAACGCGCAACCAGTGACTTGCGCAAAGTGTTTCAGACCGGCTCCTGGGTCGAGGGCTGGGCGCATTACACCGAGCAGATGATGGTGGACGAAGGACTCGGCGGCGCCGACCCGAAGGTTCGTATCGGCCAACTACGTCGCGCCCTTCAGCGTCACGCACGCTGGTACGCCGGCCTGGCCCTGCACGTGTACAACGTGCCCATGGACAAGGTGGTGGAGCGTTATCAAAAAATCGCGTACTTCGCCAAGTTCCCGGCGCAGCGCGAATCGACACGGGGTACGTACAACCCGACGTATCTGTATTACGCCCTGGGCCGTATGCAGATTCTCGCCCTGCGCGCGGACTACAAGAAGAAGGTGGAAGCCGCCGGCAAGACGTATCGCATCGGTGAGTTTCACGACCGCCTGCTCGAACTAAACCTGCCGATTTCCCTGGCACGCCGCGCGTTGGGCTTGTCGAAAACCACGACCACGCCGGAAACGAAGTGAACTGACACCATGACGACGCCCACCACGACAGCCCCCGACTGGGACCTGACTCCCTACTTCAGCGCCCTCGGAGCCGACGACTTCGTCAGCTTCAGGGATGCACTCAGCCAGGATGTAACGAGCCTGGCCGCCCAGGCCTCGGCACTACCGACCCTGGCGCCCGGCACGGCGACTGAGTGGGCGACTCTGCTGGCGGACCTGGAACAAGTGAGCGTGCGCTTCGGACACATCCGTTCTTACTTGTCGTGTGTCGGTTCGGCGAACTCCGCCGACGAAAACGCGCAGCGACAGGAGGCGGCGCTGGCGACCCAGGGCGCCGCCCTGCAAAAGGTGTTCGTAGCCGTCGACGCCGCCATGAAGCAGGCCACCGATGACGCCTTCGACGCCCTGGCCAGCGACGAACGGCTGCAGTCCGCGCGTTACTACCTGAGCCGCATCCGCCAACGTTCGTCTCAAACCATGCCGGCCGAGCTCGAGAAGCTCAATGCAGACCTGGCCGTTGATGGCATCGACGCGTGGGGCCGACTGTACGATCGCATTTCTGGCAACCTCAGTTTCGACCTGAACGTGCCGGGTCGAGAAACTCAGACCTTGCCCGTGGCGATGACCCGAAGCCTACTGGAGGACGGCGATGCCGAGGTGCGCACGGCGGCACTGCGCGGTTCGGCCAGGGCCTGGGATGGCGTTTCCGAAACCATGGCCGCTTGCCTCAACGCGATCAGCGGTACGCGCCTGACCTTGTACGAACGCCGCGGCATCGATCACTTCCTCGAGCCCGCTTTGTTCGACGCGGGCATCGAGCGAGAGACTCTGGACATGATGTTCGGCGTGGTCCGCGAGCGCCAGGACATCGCGCGCCGCTACTTGAAACACAAAGCGAAACTGCTCGGCAAACAACCGTTGGGCTTCCAAGACTTGATGGCGCCGCTGCCGAGTGAGGGTGACGAGCGCATTCCATGGCAAGACGCGACCAAGCGCGTACGCGACAACTTCGCCTCGACCTACCCGGCCCTGGGTGAGTTCGCCGACCACGCCCTGACCAACCAGTGGATCGACTACGCGCCGCGCGCCAACAAACGGCCGGGCGGCTTCTGCACCAGCTCGCACCTGATCGGCGAGTCGCGGGTGTTCATGACCTACAACGGCGCCATGGGTGACGTGCAGACCCTCGCCCATGAACTCGGTCATGGCTTTCACGGCTGGCTGATGAAAGAGATGCGGTCGTGGGCTCGTCGCTACCCGATGACCCTCGCCGAAACCGCATCGACGTTCGCCGAACAGGTCGTCACCGACGCGGCGCTGGCCGACGACCAACTATCCAACCAGGCACGGGCGGCTATTCTGGACACGCGACTCCAGGACGCAGACGCGTTCCTGCTCAACATCCCCATGCGTTTCGACTTCGAGTACGACGTGTACAGCCAACGAGCCGATGGCGAACTCAGCGTCAGCCAGTTCAAGCAGCTGATGCTCGACGCGCAGACCAAGAACTACGGCGACGCCCTCGACCCGGAGCAACTCGACCCGTGGTTCTGGGCCTCGAAGCTGCACTTCTACATCACCGACATCAGCTTCTACAATTTTCCGTACACATTCGGATATCTGTTCAGCCTCGGCATCTTCGCCCGGGCGAAAGCGGAGGGCGCCGACTTCTTCCCGCGTTACGAACAACTGCTACGGGCTACCGGCAGCGCTACCGCCGAGCAGGTCGCTCGAGATGCCCTGGGTGTCGACCTACAGCAGCCAGAGTTCTGGAATGCATCCATCGACCTGATCGAGGCAGACCTCGCCGAGTTCGAGCGGGTGACGAGTTAGATCATGGTCGATACCATCATCTTCTACTCGGACTACGTTTGACCGTACTGCTACGTCGCAGAGCGCAGCACCCTGGTCAGGTTGCAAGAAGAGTTCAAAGTAAGCGTCGAATGGCGCGGATTCCAACTCCATCCAGAAATTCCGCCCGGCGGCGTGGCCACCGCGGATCTGTTCGGCGAACGTCGCGCGAGCAAGATGGCTGCGCGCATGACAAGCTTCGCCGCGGAGTTCGCCGTAGAGATGAAACTGCCCGAACGGGTCCCGTTCACGATGCGCCCACTGGCCGCCTCGGAGTACGCCCGGGATCAGGGCAAGCTCGAGCCATTTCGTGACGCGCTCATGGACGCGCACTGGCTCTACGGTAAGGACATCGAGTCCGACGCCGACCTATCCGGCGCGGCGAAGCTGGTCGGGATCTCCCCAGACGAAACCATCGCCGCCGCCGACTCGCCCGAGTATCGCGGTCGCATCGCCAGGGTTCGCGAGCAGGCGTTCGATCAGATGGTGACGGCGATCCCGACGTTTGTTTTCGGCAGTTATCCGGTGGTCGGCTGCCAACGCTACGAGACTCTGCTCAAGGTCGTCACGAAGATCGGCATAGATCGCCGAGATTCCTAAGCCGCCGCCACGGGCGCTCTCCACTCCCGTGGTTGTGAGCTGCGATTTTTGGCCGCCAGTTAATTTCAATGAACGCGCTGTCGGCATACTCTCGGGCAACGTGAAGCTGATCGCCTGTAGGGAGTTGGGGTTTCGGTGCATGTTCGTCGCTCAAGGACGGACACCATCATCCGTGGACCGGGACTTCTGGTTGCATGCGCGGATCGCTCACGGACGCGAGCTACAACGACTCAGTCGCGGGCAGAAGGCGAAACTCAGCCAACTGGTGGAGGACTTAGGTGAAAGTGGTCGGCTACAATCGGTTGTCAGATATCACCACCTAAGTCCGCGACAAGACAGCGATGTTCCTGTAGTTCGTTGGTGGCGGTAAATTCCGGGCGTCACATCTGGGCGGATCAGGCTCTACCGCTCAACGTTATCGCTGCACCCCGTAGAAAGAGAGACAACAGATGAAGATGCAGATCCGCTCCAAGACATTGGTCGTTCTGGTCTCGGCCCTGATGCTGACCGCCTTCGGCTGCGACAAGCTGAAGAAGAAGAAAAAGAAGAAGAAGGGCAAGAAGAGCAAAATCAGCAAGACGATGAAGAGGATGAAGCGCGACCAGCAGCGGCGGAAGGATCAATCCAACCGCAACGCCGCCGCCGACGCGCACCGCCGGAGCCAGCCCGGCTACGCGATGGGCAAGAAGGTGGGCCACTACATTCAGTGCACCAACCATCTGTCCGCCGCGGTCAGTCGCACGGCGCGCCGCTACCACGCCTGGGCAAAAGACAACCCAAAGAGGCCGCCGACCAAACGAACGAAGATCGTCTACGGTCTCTACCAGATCAATTCTACCCAGCTGCAAAAGTGTAACAAGGCAATCGCCACGGTACCGGCCGCGCCGGACACGCCAAAGCTGACCGCAGCGGGCGTCGAATATCAGAAAGCCGTCAAGGTGGTCATCCCACTGGTGGGCAGCGTGTACGCCTACTACAAGAACAAGGGCCACAAGAAAGACGGGTTCAAGATGGCGGCCAAGTATCACCCGCAGCTGCTGAGCGCGTTCAAGAACTTCCGCTCCGCCGACAAAGCGCTGCGCAAGGAGATCGATCAAATCTCCGATGGCCTCGAAGCAGCACGGCTCGCTCGGATGAAAGCCAAAGGCGAGAACTTCTGGTACTACAAGGCGCTGACCCAGTATCAGTCCAAGCAGATGGTGAGACTTGTCAGCCCCCTGGACAGCCCGAAGGGTCTGGACACCAAGGCATTCGACAAGCTCAAGCCCGGTTTCATCAAGACGCTCAAGATCTTCGGCGCCCTGAGGAAAAGTGATCCGGAAGCGCGGCGCTGGCGTCACCTCAACAACTTCATCCGCGCTCTGCAGAACTACGCAGTCCAGCTCGACGCCATCTACACTCGGGCGACCAAGAAGATCAAATACACCAGCACTGAGAAGTTCAACCTCAAGACCAAGCAGGCACAGCGGGTCAAAGGCCACCCGGCCGCGGTGGTGGATGCGTACAACAAGATGATCGACGTGCTCAACAAGCGCTGACACGCCGACGCTCCGCGATGTTCCGAGACGGTGACAAGCTGGCATCCGTGACCAGCTGACACACCTGGCGCCGCCGCCCTGACAAAACGTCACGGCGGCGGTTCTGTTTTCGGCCAACCGCCGGCTAACTAACCGAACCTGTGCCAGCGTTGATGGCACACGGCGTGCACACTCACTGGCATGGCCACAGTTGACTCGATGCTCAGCATTATCGGCGCGCGCGGAGCGGACGGGCTAACCATCTCGTCAGGCGAAGTCCCGGTACTGACCAAGGCTGGCGCCCGCGACCCTATGTCGATGCCACCTCTCGCCAACGCACTCGTGCAGGTGTTCGTCGACGAAGTGCTGAGCACCGACCAGGTCGAAACGCTACGGACGAGCGGGGCTGTCGAGACCAAGTACAGCTCTGAGAAAGGTGAATTCTGGACGAAGGTGAACCGTCGAGGCGACGGCTACCAGCTCGCGTTCAGGCCACTGGAATCCAGCCCAGCAGTGGCGGCCGCCCCCGCGATACAACGTCCGGTTGCCGCGGCCCCAGCTCCCACCCCGCTTCGTCCACGGCCGCAACTCGAAGTCGTTCAGGAGCACGTGCCGGTAAGCGAGGACGCTGCGGCCATCATCGCGCTACTGCATCGCGCCCAGATGGAAAATGCGTCGGACGTGCTGATCTCGAGTGGGCGTTACGCCCGCCTGCGTATCGACAACCGGCTGCTCGAAGCACCCGAGTGCGTCGTCAGCGAAGCGGCGTTGTTGTCGGTGGTCGAGAGCGACATGAGCCAGCGAGCCAGAAACCAGCTCGAAGACAGCGGCAGCGCGGACTTCGCCATGGACCGGCGCTCCAGTGGACTCGGCCGCTACCGGGTCAATGTGTTTCGCCAATTCGAAGGTCTGGCGGCAGCGTTCCGACCCGTTCGAACCGACGTCCCTACCCTGGCCCAGCTCGGCCTGCCCAAAGAGCTGCACCAACTGGTTCGCTACCCCCACGGTCTGGTTCTCGTCGCCGGCCAAACCGGCTCCGGCAAGTCGACCACTCTTGCGGCGTTGCTCGAATACGTCAATCGCGTCGACGCCAAGCACATCATCACCATCGAAGACCCGATCGAGTACCACTATCAGTCTCAGCAATCGCTGGTTCATCAACGCGAGGTCGGCGCTCACGTGGACCAGTTCAGCACCGGCCTGCGCGCGGCCTTGCGCGAAAGTCCCGACATCATCCTCGTCGGTGAAATGCGCGATCCGGAGACCATGGCGGCGGCGCTTACCGCTGCTGAGACGGGCCACCTGGTGCTGTCCACGATCCACAGCTCAGACGGTGTCGTCGCTATCGATCGCATCATCGATTCATTCCCGCCGCACCAACAGCGCCAGGTCCGCAGCCAGCTAGCAGCGATTCTCAAAGCGGTGCTCACCCAGCGCCTGCTCCCTCGGGTCGGCGGCGGTCGCGTGCCCGCGTGGGAAACGATGATCGTCAATTCCGCCATCGCCACGATGATTCGCGACGACAAGTGCCACCACATTCGCAGCCAGATTCAGACGGGCAAGGCCGCGGGCATGACGACCATGGATCGGACCGTCCAGCGCCTGCTGCAGAATGGCGACATCAGCAAAGCCGTCGCGGCTGCGAATCGTTCCGCCGAGGACTAGGCTGCTGCGGATGTGGGGAGCGTGGTCATCGCTCGCTGATTCAGCGTTGCCCTTGGTCAACAACGCCCGGTGGGAACTGACGGGCCCTCGGGGTTAACTCGTTGAAAATCGACCGCTGACGAGTCGGCGCGGGTCTTGCTGAGTGCGAGGCTATGCACACCCCCCTTAGACGCCTCGCTACATACATCGCTTTTACGTTCGCTATCGCCGGCTGTTCCCTCGGCAGCGGCCCCGAGGAACACCCTGACGGTCCGTTTGGTAAAGGCGACAGCCCGTACGCCGACAGCGAGTTCCATGATTGCGCCCGCACCGCGTTACTAACGCTGGTCAACGACCCGGGCAATGACGCCACGGCCCTGGCTACTGCGGGGCTGTCAACCGAAGTTGCAGCGCGGGTAATCAGTCGGCGCCCGTTCTCCAACGTCCAGGCGGTGGAAACTGTGCCAGGAGTCGGCCTGCAGAACGTGCGTACGCTGTTGCGCGCGGTCAGCGCTCAGTGCGCGGGCTACTCGTTTGCTCGACCGTGCGAGTCGGCGACAGATTCAGATGCCGACGGAGACACGGACCGACGCTCGGTGTCGACCTTCGATGACTACGGCAGGCGCGCCCGACAGGAGGTCTGGAGGAACGGCGCCATCAGCCGGGTGTTTCTGCGCACGTTCGACGAGGCCGGCAACTACGTTCGCATGGAACAGCGAATGCCCGACGCCAGTGGAGTTCTTCAGCCGACATACATCTCCGAACGAACCTATGACGAACGCGGCCGCAAAACACGAGAACTCGAAGACAAGAGCGGCGACGGCCAATGGCAGGTACAACATGACTGGACCTACGGCGAGGGTAACGAACCTGCGACCTACGCCGGACGCACCTACGGCGCGGCCAATCCTGGAACCACAGCCCAGTTCGACTACAACGGCGACGGCACACTGAAGCAAGAGCGTTGGTATATGGACGACAAGAGTGGAGCCGACTGGTTCGAGCGGCGCTCGTTCGAGTACACATCGCGGGGCATGTTGTCGCGAGAGGTCGTCGACGCGCGGGCATTCGACGAAACGTTCACAACCGAAACCAAACTGAGCTACACGTCCGGTGGCCTGCAACAGAGCAGCGAGACGTACGTGGACGGCGCGCTCGAGACCGGCAGCTACTTCGCCTACGACGCTGAGGACCGGCTGTCCCGCCAGGAGGAAAAGGAAGGCGACGTACTGGTCCAGACGATCAGCTACATCTACGACGCCAGGGGTACCATCATTCGCGAAGAGCACGACGGCGCGACGGACCGCAATCAGTCCGGCACAGCCGACGGCACCATCGACGAGATCACCGAGTTCCGCCACGACGCGGCCCGTAACCTGGTATCGACTGAAACCAGGGCGGCTGCGACCGGCCAGGCCACGAGCCGCACAAGCTACGATTACGGCTGCTGGACACCCCTGTAACAAAAGCCCTTGTGCGCCGCCCCGGGCGTTTGCTACGAAGTTCTAAATGAAGCACTTCGCCATCGCCATCGCCATCGCAGCGCTCACCGCTGGATGCACTGAGGAACCCGAGGAACAACTTCCGCAGACGCCAGTGAGCTTCGGCTTTCCCGTGGCGGACCCGATGTTGATCGATGGCAGCATCGGCGTAGATCACGACCCGGTGGTCCAGGCGGGCGGCGCGGGCGGCGCGATCTGCACGAGCTACGACGGCCGCCTGTTCCCCTGGTGCTACGACGAACACAACGGCACCGATTACATTCTCAAAGATGGGTTCGAGACGATGGACGCTGGCTCCACCGGCGTTATCGCCGCGGCGGCTGGCACGGTGATCGAGGCCCACGACGGCGAATACGATCGCTGCCACCTCGACGACGGCGCAGTCAGCTGCGACGGCTTCCCAATGATCGCCAACCGGGTCGTCATCGAACACGAGAGCGGAATCATCACTCGCTACTGGCACCTAAAAAAGGACACAGTCGCGGTGACCGTCGGCCAACAGGTGGCCTGCGGCGAGTTCCTCGGACTGGTCGGAAGTAGCGGCCTGTCATCTCTGCCGCATCTACACTTCGAACTCAAAGTCGACGACGTGGTGGTCGACCCATACTCCGGCGAGCATTCCCAGGACGAGAGCTGGTGGGATGAGCAGAACGGTCCCGAGGAGTTGCCGGGACCTGGTTGCACCGGGTCATCCGCGGCCTTCCGCAGCGCCCTCGCGAACAGACGCGAACTGGCAGCTCGAACTGGCATCGCGAATTAGCACCTAGAACTAGCAGCGCGAACTAGCAGCGCGAACTAGCAGCTAGAAGCGGCGATAGAAGATAGGCAGTCGCAGCTCGACGTACTGCCGACCCCAACCCGATTGCGGCACGATGTCCATCTCGGGTAGCTCGACGTGGATCTTCTTGCCGAACAAGCCGACGTAGAGTTCGGTCTTGAATCGGGTCACCCGGCCCATCACGCGAACGTCGCTGTGAATGGCGAGATACGTCTCGGGGCTGAACTCGGTGTGGAACGTGAGGAAGCCCTTCTTGGTGCGTGGATTGAACTTCATCTTGACCAGGTTCAGACTGAACGCGTTGATCTGCTTGGCCAGTCCGTTGGACATGATCGTGAGTCCATCCATCACCACCGTCTTGGTGGATGGCAGGCGCGGCACATCGAGCGGATCCGTCAGCTGATCAGCCGTCGCCGTTGCCGGCAGACTGAGGACCATCGCTATGACGAGCAGAGTGCGCTTCACCACGTTTATTCTATAGCACCGGTTTCTCGAATCTGTACGCTACGTAACAATTATGGCGAGCTGGTGGCATGGGGGCCGGTGGTAGAACATGTTTCACTTTCGGGTGAAACGTGTTTCAATCTGCGCCCGTGACACGACCTCCCCTATTCCTCCTCACCGTATTCTCAGGGTTTGTGACGGCCGCGTGTGCGGGTGCCACACAAGGTGGCAGTGATGGTGGGATAGTGTCGTCTGACGCGGGAAAAACTCCGTCGATTTTTGTTTCGAAAACGGGAAACGACACGTTCGATGGGCGATCACCTGCCACCGCGTTGCTGACGATCAACGCGGGCCTTACCAAGGCACGTTCGTGCGAGCCGAGCGCGTGCGTTGTGCTCGTCGCCGAAGGCACGTACACCGAGCAAGTGGTGTTGTTCGATGGCGCCCAAATGCGCGGTGGTCACAACTCTGACTTCTCCGAACAGAACCCTGCCGCGTGGCCATCGGTGCTGACGTCCACGGAGACGCGCACACTGATCGGTGACGACATCACCCGCCCGACGAACATCGAAGGCATGACGATTCGCGGCGCGGATCTGTCAGCGACAGCGGATGGACGCTCCGCCTATGCCATCTGGTTCCGCAACTCCGCCAACGTTCGAATCGCGAACACGGTGATCGAAGGTGGTATGGCCGCGCCGGGGGCTGATGGCGACAACGGAGTGGTGTTGACCTGCGATGCGCCGGGCGGCGATGGCGGTAGCGCGTACAACTGCGGATCGAACGGAGGCGGCACCGGCAGCGCTGGTAGTGATCCAGCAACAGCTGGCGGTGGCGGAGGCGGCGGTTCCAACAACTGCCCGAGTGCGTGTCCGCTCGTCGGCAGCGACGGTATTTCTTCCGGAAGCACTGGAACGCCGGGCGGCGATGGGGCTCCGGGCGTGCACGGCAACATCGCCGCGAACAAGTTGGGCTCCTTCGCTGACGGACTATGGTCGGGGGCGGCCGGAGAGTCAGGTACCCGCGGCGCGCACGGTACCGGCGGCGGTGGCGGCGGCTCAGGCGGCAGCAAGAAATTCGCGGCGTGTTTCGGCTGCGGCACCTTGCTGGGTGGGCGCGGCGGAAATGGTGCAACTGGTGGCTGTGCCGGTGACGGTGGCGGCGCAGGCCAACCCGGCGGCGGTTCCTTCGGTGTCGTATTGGTCGACACAGTTCTCGAGGTCGCTCAGGTGTCGATCACCGCCGGAGACGGCGGCAAGGGCGGCAACGGCGGCGAAGGTCATGCGGGCGCGCCGGGAGGCAATGATGGCTCCGTGGGCCGGGTCGGGGGCGGCAGCCAGCGTTGCGGACTCATCGACTACAACTCGGGATCGGGTGCCCACGGCGGAGCTGGCGGCAATGGTGGCAACGGCGGCGGCGGCGCAGGCGGAGTTGGTGGCGTGTCCATCGGCGTTGTACTCGTCGGCGAGGCGACGTTGGACAGCCAGGAGGCATCGACCATCGCCCAGGGCCGACCGGGCGCTGGCGGAGATGGTGGCGGTGCGGCGGGCAACGGCTTCGAAGGCCTGGCGGCCCCCCAGCAGAACTACTAGCTTCGCGGTCGGTCTACTCTGGACACGACGGGCCGGCACTCGGAAGAGGATGCTCCGCGAGATGCTCGATTGAAAAATCGATAAACGCGCGCACCTTGGCCGGTAGATGTCGGCCCGATGGGTAGACGAACTGCAGCTGGCTAGACTTGCCGACCACTCCGGGAAGTACCTGCTCGACCGTTCCATCCTCGAGCTCCGGGCCAACGAATCCGAGGGGCATCACACCGATGCCCAGGCCTTGAATCACCGCCCCGGTAATAAGACCCATATCATTGGATACGAGGCGTCCCGTCACCGCCACGGACTTGCCACTGTAGAGCGGCCAGCGCGTCGGCCCCTCGTGTGATCGATAGAGTATGCAAGAGTGGTCGGTCAGGTCGTCGACGGACTCGGGTCTGCCATGCGCTTCCAGATATGCGGGACTGGCGACAGCCCCCATGCACGCCCGGGCCAATTTTCGCGCGACCAACGACGAGTCGTCCAAAGTCCCGCCGCGGAGAGCCAGGTCGAAGCCCTCTTCCACCAGGTCGACGAACCGACTGGCAACGACCACATCGCACGTGACCTGCGGATAGCGCAGAAGAAACGCGGGCACGAGGCTCTTGAGAAAATGCTCGCGCGCACTGGTCGGCGCCGCGGCGATTCGCAGGTTACCGGTCGGCACGCCCTGGAGATTGACCACCGCGTTCTCGGCTTCTTGAATGTCGACCACGATCTGCTTGGCACGCTCGTAGTAGGTGCGCCCCGCGTCAGTCGGGCTCAGCTTGCGCGTCGTGCGATGCAGCAATCGCGTGTTGAGCCGGTCTTCCATGCGCGAAACCTGGCGACTCACTGTCGAGGTCGGAACCCCAAGCAAACGAGCGGCAGCGGAGAAGCTGCCCTGGTCCACGACGGTGACGAAAACCTCCATTGCGTTCGCGACTTCCATAGGTGTGAGCTTTGCATAATTGCAACGCGGCTTCCAAGAACAACCCCATTATCAACGTTCACGCTAGGGCCTATGGTGGGGACATCGAAGACGAAAACAAGGAGATGCACAGATGACCAAGAACACAACTAACCGTAAAGACGAAGCAATCCGCATCGGCTCGTACATTCTGGGCGCCATGTTCGTGCTCGCTGGCGCAACCAAGCTCGCCAGCATGGGGGATCACGCGGCCCACTTCGCTGCCTGGGGCTTCCCGGCCTGGTTCCTCTATGTCGTCGGCGCCACCGAGGTCGCCGCCGGTGCCTTGCTCGTCGCCAGTAAGACGCGATTCATCGCCGCCGCGACCCTGGCCTCAACCATGGTCGGTGCCGTTGGCACCCACGTGGTCGCTGGCGAGTTCAGCCAGACAGCAGCTCCAGCTGCATTCCTCATAGCCACCGGCGCGATCGCATACGCCACCCGCCATCAACTCAGTGAATTGCTCGCTCGCGTACGCCGCGTTGCCAGCAGCCAGTAGTCAACGAAGCACACACGAAAGGACACACCATGAGCGACATCAAGACTCTCGACGAACAACTCAACAGCATGATCCTCTCCGGCCAAATTCTCGAGGCTTTCGACAAGTACTACGCGGACGACGTCGTCATGCAAGAGAACGACGACGACGCCACGGTGGGTAAGGCAGCGAATCGCGAGCGCGAGCTAGCATACGTGGGCAGCATCGAAGCGTTCCACGGGGCCTCGGTAGTAAGCCAAGCGGTGAACGACAACACGTCCTTCAGCCAGTGGCAAACAGACGTCACCTACAAGGGCGCGCCACGAATGCAAAGCACCCAGGTCGCTGTGCGTCAGTGGAAAGACGGACAGGTAATCAACGAGCGCTTCTACCACCAGGGCCACTAGCGCCGCACCAGAGGCGCCCGCAGCTCAGGCTCGCGCGGCGAGCCGCAATAAGCGCCTACGCCTCGGCAGTCGCCGTCGCGTGGGTTCTGTTGTAGTAAAAGAGCAACGCGAACACGACGGTGTAGCAACCCGCGACGATGAGCGACAACGCGTTGTAGCCGATGGCCATACTCGTGTACTCGACCAGCCCGCCGACCGTGGCGCCCAGCAGGTTCCAGCCGAACACATGCTCGGGCACATCCTGATCGCGGAACGAGATGCTGAAGATCAGGTTGGCGAAGAAGATCGGCGAGAACGTCATCAAGCTGGCGAGCACGAAGCGTAAGAACCCGCTATCCAGGTGCAGAAGAGTCCGCAGCGGGAAGAAGAACACGATCAAGCACGACGCCAGGAGCATTCCGTACACGATCGGCAGCGCCTTCTTGCTCTTGATGAACAACGCAGCCCAGTTGGCGGCGAGCACCAGCAGCAGCACGGCCAGGAACACCAGTGATGTATTGATCCAGGTAGTGCCGAACAACAAACTGAACTGCACAATGGACTTGGTCTCGAGTAACAAGAACGCGATCCCCATGAACACGAACGCCAGCTTCACGGCCAGGTTGGTGGACGGACCGCCTTCGTTCTCTCGCCGGCGCGCCAGGAAGTGCATGAGGAACGCCATGCCCATGACCAGCAGAAACACGACCGCCAGAGCAGTCATGTAGAGGCCCGGCATTCCCTTCTTACGCAGGTAAGGGAACGGCCAGTCGTCGGTAGCGATTTCCTTGGCGACGCCAGGCAGCACCGGCGTAGGTGCCCCAGGCGCGGTCTTGGGTACCGCCATCATGACGAAGTCACGGCGCTTCCAAACGATGTTGGGGTACTTGCCCGTGGCGGCATGCAGCGTGCGTTGGTACTTCTCGATGAGCCACTTCGCCCGGTAGTGGTTGTAGATAACGAGGTCGCCGTCGGGCTTGAGCAACTTGTACGCCCGCGCGAATGATTCCTTGGTGAACAGATAGTTCTCGAGGCGAAGTTGCGCCATGGAGCTGACCTTCACGATGGAGTCGGTGAGCGCGAAGATGACCAGGTCGTACTTGCGTCTGGTCTGGGTCATGAACGCGCGCCCGTCGTTGATGTGAAGGTGCACCTCTGGCTTCGAGTACGGCTTGTAGTGGTGGTACTTCTTGCCCAGGCCCGCGAGTACCGGATCGATCTCAACCGCGTCAATGTGTTTGGCACCGAACATGTGTGCGGCGCTCACGTCGTTGCCCGAACCAGCGCCGATAATCAGCACGGTCTCGTAGGGTGGCTTCTTCTGGCGCTTTCGATGGTCGTGGGGCTGACGATAGAACTTGCGAGGCGACTTGATACCGCGCTCCTCGACCATGACCTGGTGGGAGATACCATTTGCGTAGATGCCCTGGGCCGCCGGCCTGTTGCGATCGTCGCGGATGTACTCGACCTTCTGGTACGGCGACCAGGTGACTTCGAACTTGCCACCGGGAACCTTGGCTGGATTGAAGTTCGGGTTGCCAGCGAGCTTGGCGTCCTGACTCTTGACCAGGATGACCATGAGGATGAACGGCGCGATGGGGATCAGCCGCCACTTCCACGACACATTCAGCGCCGCCATGAACATGGGCAGCACGAGCAAGAACCAGATGTACGCCGGGATGTGTAGCCAGCTGACGATCATGAAGCTGACGATGCCCGCGCATGATCCGGAGATATCCAGGGTGTAAGCCTTGAGCGGTGAAAACAATCGGAACAGCTTGGCGGTCCATTGCGCGATGCACGCGAAGATCATCACGATGGACAGGAACCACACGGCAAACAGCGCGTAGCTCGTAGAGGCGCCAGACTTCTTGGGTGTGGCTGTGAAGTAGACCTCGCCGCCGACAGCACCACTGAGTTGGCCGAAGCCCGGCACACTCGGCCCTGCGTACTTGACGAGAACGACGAGTAGCAACAGTACGAACGACGCTGCCAGGAACAGGAACGGTGACACCCGGCGTGGAATCGTGTGGTGGAGAAGGAAGCCGGCGCCCATGCCGACGAACACGCTCATGAGGACCAGGTTCGGGAAGTAACCGAGATTCCAGATGCTGCCCGCCAGGTAGCGGATCAGCACCAACTCCAGGAACAGGATCAGAAACCCGCACAAAAACAGCCGCCTGGCGTTGGCCGGGCTGGGTTTATCGACGTGCTCAGTCATGGCGCGCGACTATGGCACAAAACCGCTAGGGGATTGGCTGCGACGGCGTTGAAACGCCCTTAACGGCTAGGGACAGCGTCCATCGCCGTCTTGCAGGAATGTGATCACCGAATCAGAGAGCTGCAGCGGGTCACAGCCGTGAGTCGTCTCACACACTAGATCCCATTGAGGCGCCGCTTTGCTGTGGCAGTCGAAGCAGTTGCCGCCGAATTGGTTCTCGACGCCTTCGTTGCCCCGGGTATTGATCGTCGTGGTGTCGCCGCTGACGGTCAGGGCGAAGAACTCCCAGTCGTTCGTCGTTGGGTTCCAGCCCACCGCGCGCTTGACCATGGCCTCCTGAGGAATGAGCTGCAGGATGGTCCCCACCGGGAACGTGCCTCCGGTTGGCGAATTGGCGGCCGACAGGGCCGCGTCCAGATGGCCGAGGTTGTTGGCTACGAAGTACTTGCCGACCTTGGTGCCATTCTTGATGCACTCGAAGTCACCGGCCTGCATGTTCAGATCTTCGCCCAAACTGCCATCCACGCTGACGACCGCGCCATCCGCTGCGCTCGTCGACGCATCCGCCGCGGGGGCATCGTCATCTCCGCAGGCGCAGGCGAACAACAACGCGATCAACACAACACTAACTGGGTACCGCATACAGCAACCTCCCGGGTCGCGCGCACACTAACACAGGGGTTTCAGCGCCTTCGGAATTATGTGTTGAGCTAATTTGGAGGAGTTGTTATATGACCGGTGGCGACGATCCCTCGCCAAACCCTCTTCGACTCACTCGCCCTGAGTCTCCGCGAGGGCAAAGGGGTGGCAAACCTCGGGCATCGAGTCCTTTTGTTGTTACAACCAGTCGAGATTGCGCGGTGGGCGAGGCCAGTGGTCTGCGACGATGGTTGAAGGAAAACGACAATGACTCGAAACAAGGATCTAAAGAAGAAGATCCGCGCACGCATGGCGAAGACCGGCGAGCGCTACAGCACTGCCCGCGCGAACGTTGTGGGCAACGCGACGAGCCGAACGAAGGCCCCCGCGTTCGGCGGTGTGCACGCGGAGACCGCGGCGATTCGCAGTTTCCTGCACGGCGCCGGCGTCGATGATCCGCGAACCAAGCAACCGTTCAGCGAGGCCATGGTCCTGGGCATCGGTGGCGGACTGGGCGCGGCGTATGCGGTGTTCGAATACGCGGGACACGCACCACATCTGTACGTGGCCAGTCGCACAGGGCATCAGTACCCGTACACCGCCGACTTCCTCAACAACGTGTGCGAACGTTTGGGTGTCGCCATTTCGATCCAGGAGACCGGCGGCAAAGTCGGCGCCAACAAACAGCTGCGAACGGCGGTGGCAGATGGTCGGCCGGCGATCGCCTGGGTCGACATGGCCAGCTTGCCCTATTGGCAGCTACCCCATGAGCAGGTCGGCGCCATGCCGCACATGGTTTTGGTGACCGACATCGACGACGAACGAGATCGCGCGACTATATATGACTACTCGCGACGCGGTTTCTCGATCCCGATGACGGACCTCAACGCGGCGCGCGCTCGCCTGCGCAAAGCCAAGAACCGGTTGGCCAGCGTCGACGAGGGTGCGGCTGTTGCGGACCTGGCAGCAGCGGTCCGCGCGGGCTTGAAAGCCTGCGTCAAATCATTGGACGGCGAACCTCCGGCCAAAGCGATGGCAAAGAACTGGGGGCTGCGCGGCCTGGCCAAGTGGGCCGATCTGGCGAACGACAACAAGAACAAGAAAGGTTGGCCGCGCCAGTTCGACCGGGGCGCGAACCTATATGCGGGCCTGCGCCAGGGGTACTTTTGGATCGAGGCGTCCGGAACCGGTGGCGGTGGTTTCCGACCGCTGTATGCACAGTTCCTCAACGAGGCAGCCGCTGTGTTGAAGACGCCGGCTTTGGCAAACCTGGGCGAACGCTACAAAGAGCTGGGGGCCATGTGGACCAACCTGGCCCACACCATGTTGCCCGACAGTGTGCCGCTTCTCAGCGAAGCACGCGCGCTGCTCGACGCCAAGCGCGATAGCCTTCATGATCTTGGTCCGGACGCGGCGGCCGAGATCTCTTCCGCGAACGAACGCTTGCTGGAAATCGAGGGCGAGGTGGCCAATAGCTTTCCACTCGACGAAGCCGCAACCAGCCAGTTGTACGTCGATATCGCGACCCAGGTGCGCGCCATCTACGACGCGGAAACCGCGGCGGCAGAAACTCTGGCACAGCTGGCGGCTGGCGTATGATCACTGAATGAGCCCCCCCGAAGATCGAACCGCGTCGGCGACGGTGGTGCTCGCACAACGGGTGCGTCCAGGTCTCGAGGAAGACTTCGAGACCTGGCAGAACGGCATCAACGCGGCGGCGCGGAAGTTCCGCGGCTTCGAAGCCGCGGAGGTGGTGCGGCCCGTGACCGGTGTGCAAGACGATTACGTGATCGTCTACCGCTTCGATAGCGCCGACACCTTGGAGGCGTGGGTCACGTCCGATGAGCGCGCCGACTGGGTGACTCGGGGCGAGCCGTTGTTCGCCGCCGCGCCGGTACAACACACCATCGCAACGCCAAGGTCCAACGCCGTCACAGTTGTGGTCACTCACCGTGTCAAACCCGGCGGCGAGAAGGACTACCGGGAATGGCAGCACGGTATCGATGGCGACGTGCGTCAGTTTCGCGGGTTCGTGTCTACCGAGGTGTTCGAGCCAAGCGTCGATCAGAAGGACTGGGTGGTCGTGTTCCGTTTCGACAGCGCGGACAATCTGCAGTATTGGCTCGATTCAGATGTAAGAGCGGCCTGGTTGGACAAAGCGGCCCCACTTCTCGACAGCTGGGACCTGCACAAAGTCAGCGGCGGCCTCGGCGGCTGGTTTCAAGTGAGCGAGGACGGCACTGGGGCTCGCACGGCCCCAGCGTGGAAGCAGGCGATGACTGTCATGGTCGCCCTCTACCCAACGGTGATGGTGCTGCGACTACTACTGACACCCCACATCAAAGACCTGGCAACACCGGTGCTCGTCCTCATCAGCAACATCGCTAGCGTCATCGTGCTCACCTGGGCGTTGATGCCCGCCGCGACTCGTTCCCTGCGTTGGTGGCTCGACCCACGCGCCTCCCAGCGCACGAGCGCCATCGGTGCACTCGCTGTGATGAGCTTCTACGCGGCGGCCACCGGGTTGTTCCTGCTGATCAGCTAGGGCTATCGGTCGCGCCGGAGCGAACGCCGTGCTGCGACAAATCTGTCGCGGCGTGCGATCGGCAGCCGCACATTTCTGCGACTGACCAGTCGCAGCGTCTCGAACTTTCGCTCGGTTAGCGTGCGGCACCTCACTTGCACTGGCATTCATTCATGTCGCCTTCGTTTCGGCCCGCCCGGTTTGGGTGGGCCATGCTTATTGTTTCGTTCGTTAGCGTGGGGATCGCCGGTAGTGCCGACGCCATGCCGATCGGCCCGCAGATATTCTGCGACACCTATCCCAACAGCCCGTTGTGCGCGGGATCGAACGTCCCCTGCACCACGTGCCATACCAACCCGCCCGAATGGAACGACTTCGGCGCGGCCATCGGCATCAACCTGCTGCCTGGAGTCCCGCGGCCGATTACCGAGCAGCAGTACCGGGACGCGCTGCCCGGCGTACTCGCCGCGATCGAACAAGAGGACGCCGATGGCGACGGCTACACCAACCTCGTCGAGATTCAGCTCGGCTCCATGCCCGGCGACGCCGACAGCAATCCGGCAAACCTGAACTGCCCGCCGGCGGGCACTAACCCACGTTATGACGTCTGCAACTACGACCCGGACTACGTGTTCCGCAAGTTGCATCTAGACTTCTGCGGACAGTCGCCCAGCTACGAGCAGGTCAAGGCTTTTGCGTCCCTCGACATCGCCGCCAAGATGGCCGGACTGAGCGACGCCCTCAACACGTGTCTGGATAGCGAATGGTGGATTGGCAAGAACGGCGCGCTCTGGCAACTCGCGCACTACAAGATTCGCCCGGTCGGCAGTCTCAAGTACGGAGAGGACGAAGGCACCCTGCCCGTCTCTGACTACTACGACGACTACGCCCTTTTCATCTATACGCAGATCGACGGTCACGATGCGCGCCACGTGCTCACGGCCGATTACTTCGTCGCGCGCTTCACTGGCCCCACCCGATACGAGCTCGTCCAGGACCAACCAACCCAGCGCATGCAGATCGATCGCCGCGTCGGCCTGATGAGCACCCAGTGGAACCTGATCTACAACGTGATGTTCACGGCACTACCGCGCACAGCCGCGGCGCAGGCGTACCGCGCGTTCCTCGACTTCGACATCGCCAAGCAACAGGGTTTGTTCCCCGTTGACAACGAGCCGGTCGACTACGACAACAAAGGCGTGACCAATCCGGTGTGCGCCGTCTGTCACTCGACCCTGGATCCACTGAGCTATCCGTTCAAGAACTACAGCGGTCTGCAGAACCCCGCGTACATGTACAACCCGACGCGCATCGAAGACTACTTTCTTAGCGAGGGGCCCAACATGGGCAACATGCCCGAGGCCGGCTACGTGCTGGGCCAGCCGGTCGACGACCTGGTGCAGTGGGCGAAGGTCGCCGCCGACAGCGATGAGTTTGCGCGAGCTACGGTCGCCGACTACTGGCGCATGCTCATGGGCAAGCCAGCCACCGCGCTGGACCTGGAGTTCACGGACCTGTGGAAGGCACTCAAGAGCGACCACAACTACTCCGTGGAAGCCATGCTCCACGACTTCATCAAGACGGAGGCGTACGGTGCTCCATAGGCTTGCAAGTGTGATTATCGCGGTGGCGCTCGTTGCCTGCGGAGGTAGCGGCGGTGGAGGCAGCGACGACGCTGGTGTGCCCCCGGCGGACGCGAGCATGGCGTCCCCGAAAGCCAACGTGCGCTTCAAAGGCAACGACCGGCTGCGCGCTGACTTCGCCCGGGCTCTCGCTCTGGGTAGCGGCAAGGTATGTAACGAGCTGGGTCGATACTCGTGCACGCACCAGGTCCATCGAGTGCAGCTCCAAGGAACCGCGCCCTACGATCTCGGTCTGTATAAACCGCTCGAGTCGTCCACCATGACCGCACCGGTCGCTGTCGAGCGGATCGCTCTATCCGCATGTGGTCAGCGAGCCGATCGTGACCTGGGTGCCACGGGCGACCCGGTGATTTGGATCGGCCTCGATCTTCAAAGCGGAAAACTCGTAGACGTCAACGCCGCGTCAGTCACCAGCGCGATAACGACCCTGTATCGACGAGCGCTCCAACGCGATCCGACCGGCGACGAGCTCGACCACCACCGATGGCTGTACGGCGAAGTCGACCGCATCGGTAGTGGCAACACCGCGCGCGACTGGGCGGTGCTGTCTTGCTTCTCCGTCATGACCTCATTGGAGCAACTGTTTTACTAAGGCCCAAGCATGAGCAAACGTAAGAAAATCACTAGAAGAAATCTGCTCAAGGGCTTCGCTGCCGCGGGTGTCGGCGCCGCGTTCGGCATCCCCAGGGCTGTCCGTGCTCTAGGTTCGTCCACGGCGAAGGCGGCGAAGAAGCCAAAATTCGTGATCGTCATCGGCGGCTTTGGCGGCGCATCGATCATCGACAGCTTCCTGGCGATTCGCGAGGGCGAGTGCAACGACCCCATGAACATCAACGCGTTCCCCGACGCCGAAGTGGTCGACATCAATGGTTCACCGTTTCGCGCGGTCACGACGTCCGGCTCGACCATTGGCGCACTGCCATTCGCGTTCACCGCTGACCAGACGGGCTTCGTCAACAAGCACAAGCAAGACATGTTGGTTGCAACCGCGACCGGCACGAGCGTCAACCATGCAGTCGCACAGAAGCGATCGATCACCGGAAACGGCGCATGGTCGGGACGCACGTTGCAGGAGGCTGTCGCCGCCGAGTACGGAAGCGGCATGCTCGTGCCCAACGTAAACATGGCGACCCTGGGTTTCCTCGAGAAAGGCGACGACCAGTCGCTACCCGACTTCGCGTTCCCCGAACCGGTAGCCGACCCGGCGTTGTGGTCCCTCAGCCTCAACGGCAGCAAGGGCATCAAAGGGGCGCCGGACAACGTTTTGATCAACGCCGCCCGGGACCTACGAGATCGCAAACTCGACCCGGAATCGACGTTTGCGCGCACTTTTGGGACGAATCCACGCATCCAGCGCTGGCTCAAGCAACGCTCGTTGCGGCCCGACCTGGAGGCCGGAAACCTGATCAGTAAGCTCAACATGCTGACCGACTCGCCGGACTACCCCTTCGCCGAGTACGGCCTCACGCCGTCGCAAGACGCCGCGCGCCTGGCCACGGCGTTTCCGTTGATGCAAGACGATCCACTAGAAGCACAAGCCGCCCTCGCTTTCTTGCTGATCAAGAACCGTGTGTCTGTGTCGGTGACCATGGCGCCCACGTTCAGCCTGGTCGTGACAGACGACGGCTCGGGCGCCGACCTTGCGAATCCGCCGCTGGCATTCGACTACTCACACAACGCACACCGGCCGACCCAAGCGGTGATGTGGAAACGCACGCTGTCGATCGCGGACCGGTTGATCGACTTGCTCAAGTCGGAACCGTTCGATGAAACGACTGGCGAGAGCTTTTGGGATCGCAGCCTGATCTACGTCGCGACCGACTTCGGTCGGGGCAAACGGCGCGAAGGCGGTGCCGCTGTGTTCAGCAGCGGGCACCACCTCAACAACGGCAACCTGATCATCTCCCCAATGGTCAAGGGCAACACATTGCTCGGCGGCGTGGACAAGAACACCGGCTTGACGTACGGCTGGAACACGGGCGACGGGACGCCATTACCCAATGAAGAGAACGGCTTGGCCGACATCTACAGCGGGATGCTCACGGCCCTCGACGTCGATACCAGTGGCAGCGGCCTGGCCAACGTGACCGCGATTGCGAAGGGCAGCTGATGCGTTGCGCAAGTGCGCTAATGGTCGGTGCAGTGTTCGCTTTGACCGGGTGCGGCGACGACGGCGGCGGACTGCCCAACAGCGACGCCGGCGCGATCATCGATGCCGACGTAATCATCGACGCGGCGGTACCCAGAGACGTCATCTACTCGCCGAGCGATGCGCAGGTTGATCCTCCCCTGGTCGACGGTGGCTTGCAAACCGCCGGCCTGTTCACAGTTGCGCGCGATGATCATTTCTTGCGTCAGCTAGACCTGAACACCGGGGGTGTGTCAGCCGCGGTAGCGATGCACGCCGGAGCGACCACGCCCGTAGGTGCCAACGGACTGGCTGCGCATCCGCTCACCGGTGAGCTGTTCGTATTGCTCAAGATGCCAGGCGGCGGTGGTCGACAACTGGCGGTGGTCGACCCGGTTACCGGCGCCCTGGACCTGCGCGGCGACACCGGCGATAAGTTCGCAAGCCTGGCGTTCTCGGGAACCGGCGACAGACTGTACGGCGTGACCGGCCGGGGGGCCGCGGTGCCCTCCAGCGTCTATGCCCTGGACCCGTCCACGGCCGCGACCACCCTGGTCCAGCCCCTGGGCGCCGGCGACGACGGCGAGGCCATTGCCTGGAACCCCACCGTGGGTTTCATGTATCACGCAAGCGGCCTGTCAAACGCCCGGTTCGAGGTCATCGACCTCGTCGACGTCGTCCTACACCTGCCCTGGGTCGGGGACAACCCCGGGGAAATACTCGCCTTCACCTGGTACGAGCCAGCCGCCCAATTCGTTGCCGTCGCTCAGAACGGCGACGGTGACACCCAGATCGTCCTGGTGGACTCTACAGCGACCGTCAGCCCCGCCGTGCCGGGGCCCCTGGGCTACCACCCCAAAGGCCTGGCCTGGGTCCCACTTGCGGCGCCAGCGCCGTAGCCCGGCTGAGCCAGCGTCCCTGAACCGACCGGTCTACCAGCGGCGCTTGGAGCGCTTGGGCCGGCGGTACTTGCGGCGTTTCTTCTTCGGCCGCTTGGGCAAGACGTAGACAATCACCGGCTCTTTGCCGTTGAGTCCGATGGCCCGCGCAACCGGCGGCGTGAGATCAGCGCAGCTCGCGAATGTAATCCCACTCGCAGGATTGATGAAGCGTCGAACTTTGGGTCGGCCCCGTGACCAACACTTGTGTGATGGAAAACCGGCCGAGTCGCGACTGCACTTCGTCGGCACGACCCAGTACGGCCCGCGGTCGATCACGGGTGCACGAACAGAGCGACCGTTGCGAATATTGGTGATCAAAACCATGGTGCCGCACGGCAACGTTCGATGCGCGATGCCGAACTTCTTATGGTTGACTTTGGAGCGTGTGCAGAAAAATTTCTCCCCTGCCCACTTGTCTCCCTTGTGCGCAAACTGAGTCGCGATGCACGCGGTCAACGCCGGCGTGCGCTTGCTCGTCAAGCTCGCAGTCGGCTTCGCGTCAACGGTTTTCGTCGACAAACTCGTTGCAAAAAATGCGACCAACGCCGCGCACACAAGTGTCCTGCGGGTGAGTCGCTGGGGCGCGTCCGTAATATCGGCGCGCCCAATACTGCGCGATGCCTTCACAACTGACTTGTTACCAGTGAATGCATGTGCGCAGCAAGTGACTGAGAGAATGTCGGAGATGGGTGGACGCTATTTCAAATAGCTAGGTCGGCAAGTGTAAGGTGGCTCGAAACGAGAAAGGCAGCTTCATGTCACCAGACCAATTTGTCGACGCCCTGTTCGCCGAACGCTCGATGCCCATCGTGCGCGCATCCACCGAGGAAACCGCAGCGTCGGCAATGGACGCGGCGGTCGACGCAGGCTTCAAGATCGTCGAGTTCACGATGACGACACCGAACGCAACGGGACTGATCACGCGGTTCTCGAAACGCGCAAACCTGGTCGTTGGTGCGGGCACAGTGATGACGATAGACGATGCACGCGCGGCAGTAGATGCGGGTGCGCGCTTCCTTGTTTCACCAGTCGTCGACATCGACGTCATCAACGAAGCGGCGCGACTCGGTGTCGCGATCATTCCGGGAACGCACACGCCCACTGAGATGTGGAACGCCCATCGCGCCGGCGCACAATGCGTAAAACTTTTCCCCGTAGCCGCCGGTGGCCCTGACACCGTGCGTTCGATACTCGGACCGATGCCCTTCTTGCGCATCCATCCGACGAACGGAGTCGACGCTTCGAACGCCGCCGCGTACATCGAAGCGGGCGCGTTCTCGATCGGTTTCGTGCGCGCGTTGTTCGACAAGCAAGACGTCGCCGAGAAACGATGGCAACGCATTACCGAACGCGGTGTGCGGTTGCGCGAGACAGTTCTCGCGGCAAAACGACCGCCCACCCGGTCCGCAAACTGAACGCTCAGAGCCTGCTCGCCAACGCTCAGAGCGCGGCGCCAACCGCTCCGAGCGCTCGAAAATCATTAAGCTTTTCGCGACAGTACGAACGCAACTTTCGCCCTGGTCAGTTGTCGTCTGCGTGCCGTATTCCCTGTGCTAGCGTGCGCCGCGATGCGTATCTGGGGATGCATAGTTGGGGCGACGCTTGCGTGCGCGATGGGTTGTGGCAGCAGCGATCCGGAACGCAACTGGCCAAGCGAATCGGATCCTGGACCGGTGCCGGCATACGAACAACGCGAAGGCGATCCGGTCGCGGGCTACAACGCGCTGATCAACGCGGGCATCGTTCGCTGCGGCATTCCGCTCAGCGCTTACTCTCAGGTCTTCGGTCCGGCACCGGCGAACCAACGCGTGGACGGACGCACAGGTCTCAACGAGACCCTGCCCTACAACTTCACCGCGACCACGACGAGCAGCGGTGTTGACATCGTGAGCGCCAACTGTCTGACGTGTCACGCCGAGTATCTCAACGGTCGGCTGGTTATCGGCCTGGGCAACAGCACGTCCGACTTTACTGGTGACGACGCCAACCTGGCGGTGCTCGCACGTGCGTTCGTGGACGACGAGACCGAACGTGAAGAACTGGAGAAGTTCATAGATCGCCTGGTCACCATCGCGCCCTACACTCAGATGTCGACGAGAGGCGTGAACCCGGCGGACAACCTGGCCGCCATCCTGTTCGCCCACCGGGACCGAGATACGCTCCAGTGGTCGTATGAGCCACTTCTGGAGCCACCACCCATGCTCGGGGTGCCGGTCGACGTGCCGCCGTGGTGGCGGATGCGAAACAAGAACGCGATGTTCTACGTCGGTGCCGGACGCGGCGACCACGCGCGACACATGATGGCGGCGTCCTCGCTGTGCACTGACACGGTGGAAGAAGCCGAAGACATCGACCGACTCATGCCGGACATCTCCGCTTACTTGAAAACGATCGAACCGCCCGTCTACGACGGAACCATCGACGACACTCTGGCCGCACAGGGAAAAGAAACGTTCGACGCCATGTGTTCTTCCTGCCACGGCACCTACGGCGACACGCCGACCAGCGACGACTATCCGAACCTGATCGTATCCGTGGACGACGTGGGCACCGATCAGACACTCGCGATAGGCGCGGCGTTCTTCGCCGACACGTTCGTGCAGTGGTACAACGATTCGTTCTTCGGAGAGAACGGTTACCTTGCGCCCGCCCCCGGTTACTACGCTCCATCGTTGCGAGGCATATGGTCAACGGGTCCCTTCTTTCACAACGGTTCGGTGCCCGACATCTGGCTCGTGCTCAAGTCCGAGGAGCGCCCGCGGTTCTGGACGCGCAACTTCGACAGCTGGGACTACGACATGGATCGTCTGGGCTGGCGCTACACCGAGCTAGATCACGGCAAGGGCGGAGAGCCCGACGAACGTCAGAAAACAGTCATTTACGACACCAGCGGCCTGGGATATGGCAACGCTGGCCATACCTACGGCGACCGCCTGTCCGACCAAGACCGTTGGGCCGTGCTCGAGTACCTCAAGACGCTCTAGCTCACTAGCTAGTGAGCGAAGCTGAAACCGAAGCCGAACGTCAGTTGATCGATTTGCCCGGCGAGGGTCTTCTGGCCGGACTTGGCCAGGCGTGTTCGCTGCCGACCTGCATCGGCAAACAGCTGAAGACCTAAGTCCATACGCGGCTTGCCTGACCGACGCGGCAGTCGCCAGCGCCACGAGACCTCGAGGCCCGCGCCGTAGTGGTAACCGCTTCCGCTATAACCCGCAGGTGGCGCGTCGCTGTGACAGCGCACCAACCACGTGTAGTCGACGCCGCCACGCACATAGGCTTCCAAGTGTGGAAACAGTTCTACGAATCGGCGTACGTCGACACCCAGGCCCAACGTCGAGTGAGTGCCCTCGCCCGGACGACCGGTCAGCGCCAGGTCCGTACCGAAGAACACCGCGTCCACTGCCCAATCGCCAACGCGACGCCCGGCGTAGATGCGACCACTCACCTGGCCGTCGCTGCTGAAGTGGTCCGCGAGGTCACCAGTGAGCGAGGCAGGACCGAAGCCGACACCGTAGTGGTAGCGACTGTCGTCAGCGCGCGCGTCGCCGGTCGACCAGGCAAGCACCACGACGATGACCACGAACCAACGCATGGGCCCACACAGAGCAAGCGGAGTGCCACCTCCGACTGCGTCCTTCTCATAGGTTAGCTCGGCCCGGGTGTAGCAGCCTCACCACACTGTGTACTATCTAATGCAATGGCCCTACCACGACAAGACGAGCTCGATGGCATGTTGCAGCAGACGTTGGAGGACCGGCGACTGTCGCGCACGGAGAAGCGCGCACTGACCGAGGTGTTTGCCGACTACGATCTCAACAAGGAGGAGCGAGCGTTCGTGCGCAATCGTGTGTTCGATCTCGCTCGCGAGTGCATTCGCAACCGGGAAGCCGAGCAAGTGCTCCACTGGGCCGAAGATGTGGTCAAGGTTCTCCACTCAAAACTCGAGCGCGACCCGACCGTCTCCGAGGTGCACTTCAGCCCCGGCGACGAATGCCGCATGACGATCATCCGGCTCATCAAACGCGCCAAGCACAGCATCGACATCTGCGTGTTCACCATCACCGACGATCGCCTGTCCGAACAAATCAAAGCCGCTCACGACTCCGGCGTGAAAGTCCGCATCGTGTCGGACAACGACAAGGCCGACGACCGAGGATCAGACATCTACAACCTGGCCCAGGCCGGCGTGGAAGTGTGCGTCGATGAAAGCGACGCGCACATGCACCACAAGTTCGCCATCTTCGACGCGAACACAGTGCTGACCGGCAGCTACAACTGGACACGCAGCGCGGCGCGCCACAACCGCGAGAACCTCGTCGTGTCCGACGACCAGAAGCTCGTCGCCCCGTATCAGCAGAACTTCGACGATCTATGGCGCGTGCTCAGCAACGGCCACCGGCTTACCCCGGGGCGCCCCCGTACATAGCCAAATGCCCGGCGTCTTTCGCCAGTAGGTTGGCGACGAGATCCGTGGGCGGCATGGTGAGCAGTTCGAAGGTGAGTTGGCGGGTGCGTGGGTGCTCGGACATGCTCAAGTAGCCCTCGTCGGCGAGCATGCACAACATGCCGAACAGGTGGCTGGCGGTGCTGACCGGATGCGCGCCGGCGCTCGGGATGTACGGGCTCAGGTCCTGGGCGCGGAACGGTTTGTCGGTCCAGCCCTTGTCCGTATCGCCGAAGAAGTCTTCGACCAGCGCGCGGTAGATGCCCTCGAAGTAACGCACGGCGAACTCGCACCACTCGAGAGGTTCGGTGATCGCGAGGCGCCCGTGAGGAGGAAAGATCGCACGCACCTCGTGGGTCTCGAAGAACCGACGCAGTACACGGATGGTTCGCAGGAATCGTTCGTAGGCCATGGAGTAGACCTGGCCGGCGACAGTGAAGATCGGCACCACGTATGCGTGGGTGCTCTCGTCGTCGGGCACACCCTTGGTGATGATCGTGTCGCCCGGGACCGCTATTTTTAGGACTTCGTCGTAGTACAGACAACAGTCGTGGGAGTGGCCGGGCGTAAACACGGCGACGAAACCCTCGGGCAGGGAGCCGTGGTCGATAAAACGCAGCGCGCCCTTGGGCGTCTTGGTGAAGTAGCCCTGCAAGCGCTGGCGCATCGCGTTCTCGAGGATCTGTTCATCGCTGAGACTGCTGTAGTCGAGCAGTCCCCATTGGGCGCGAGCAAGGAACAGCTCGTAGGTCTCGTGGAGAAAGGACGTCTCGGGTTGCGTAAGAAATCGGTAGCCAGCCGAGTGAACATAGATCGGTGCGCGTTCGTCTTGCTTGCGGCCGCGCCCCGCGTGGATTCCAGCTCCGCCGCCATGATCGCCGTGGCAATGCGTGACCAAAAGCGCATCGAGGCGATCGACCCCCAGCCCGGTCAGCTTCTCGTCGACCTGTTGCACGATATCAGGGCGCGATGCGCTCGACTCGAATAGGAACGTGCGACCCCCGAGACGGCGCACCACCAGGTTGATGTACTTCGGGCTCGGGTAGCCACTGAGCACGGGCACCACGTCAACCACGCCACGCAGTCCGAGTTCATCGATGACGGCTTCGATGGTCTTCATTGCGGATCTTCTGCCTTGTCCGGCTGGCCGGGCTGGTCGGAGAAGCGATAACCGACCCCTCGGGCCGTTTCTATGTACGCCCCGGCCGCACCCAGCTTTTCGCGCAACCGCTTCACGTGGGTGTCGACCGTGCGCGTCGTGTTCGATGCGTTGACGCCCCACACATCCGACAGCAGAACGTCCCGGGTCTGCACCCTACCCTTGCGCGACAGCAGCGTATCCAGCAGGCGAAACTCCAGCGCGGTGAGTTGCACCTGTTGGTCCTGCACCCACGCCCGGTGGCCTTCGCGATCCAGGCGAAGCATGCCAAAACGTACTTCTTGCACCGGCACTTCCGCCGAGCTGCCTCGCCGCAAGATCGCACCGACACGCAACACCAACTCGCGCACACTAAACGGCTTCACTACATAGTCATCCGCACCGACCTCGAAGCCCACCACACGATCGATTTCCTCGCCGCGCGCGGTGAGCATGACAATGGGTGTGTGCATGGTCGCTGGCTGTGCACGAAGCCGGCGACAGACCTCGGTGCCCATGATGTCGGGCAGCATGAGGTCGAGGACTATCAAATCGGGGGTGGGCTCGGCCGCGGCACGCGCGAGAGCATCGGTTCCCGTGTACGCGGAGACGACCTGATACCCGGCGCGCTGAAGGTTGTACTCCAGAGTCGCCACAAGATCTTGTTCGTCGTCAACGACGAGGATCAGCGCGCTCATGAAGATGCTCTCATCATTTGACGTGTCCAGGCGATGGTCAACGCCGGCGGAGGTCCACCCAGTCCACGGCGTGATCGCTGGTCTTGAACAAGACGAGATTCGCGCGGTCACGAGTCGGCAGAATATTCTCCACGAGGTTTGTCGAGTTGATGTCGCTCCACACGGAGCTGGCGAATTCCATGGCTTCGGTTTCACCCATGCTCGCATACCGGCGGAAGTATGACTGTTCGTCCTGGAACGCCGTTTGGCGAAGCACCGCGAAGCGATCCAGGAACCACTGCCGGATGACTGCCGGATCAGCGTCGACGAAAATCGAGAAATCGAAAAAATCTGAAACGAATGTACGAGCAGCGTCGGCGGCTCCCGGCCGATTCGCTTGCAGCACGTTCAGCCCTTCGACGATGAGAACGTCCGGTCGATCGACGTCAATGGTCTCGCCATCCACAACGTCATACACCTTATGAGAATACACAGGTGCCTCGACGTGGCGTTTGCCAGCTTTGACCGCCGCGAGGAATCGCACCAACGCTTTCGTGTCGTAGCTCTCGGGAAAACCTTTACGCTGCGACAGGCCCCGTTCTGCCAACACCGCGTTGGGATACAAGAAGCCGTCGGTTGTAACCAGGTCGACTTGTTCGTGCTCGGGCCATGAGCTGAGCAACGCCTGCAACAACCGAGCGGTCGTGCTCTTGCCGACGGCGACGCTGCCGGCGATGCCAATGATATATGGCGCAGTCGACGCCGGAGTGCCCAGGAAGCTGGTGGTCACATGCTTGAGTGTGCGGCTCGCCGCCACATGCAGATTGATCAACCGCGACAGGGGCAGATAGACCTGCTCCACCTCCGCGACTGACACCTGCACATTGACGCCGCGCATGCGCTCGACGTCGCCCGGTGTGAGGGTCAGCGGCGTATTATCGCGCAGGGCTGCCCAGTCGCCGCGCTCAATGCGCATGTAGAGGTCGAGAGGTGCTTCGGCGCCCGCTGGCATTGCTCGTCCGCTTATAGCACGTCGCCGAAAGCTCGTGCACACCCGGCGCAATGCACTCATATTGAACGCCATGACGAGGATGGGGAAGCTAGCCGCGTTCACTGTAGCGGGATTCATGGCACTTTCACAGGCAAGCCAAGCGGACGCTCAGCGCGGGCTCGCGACGCGCGCGATGGTTGACCCGCCACGCGTGCCCACCCCGTTCCGAACTGGCGCCGCGCCAGCGCCACCCCCGCTCACCAGTCCACTGTCGGCGAACCAGGCCCCGGGACCGGCCGCCGACGACGCGCTTTTCGCCGCGGCGCTCAACGCACAAACGGCAGGCAGCATGCCGAAGGCGCGCAAGCTCTGGTTCGAGCTGATCAAGAACCATCCCCGATCCCGACACATCCCGAGCGCGTACATGTCCTTCGGCGACTACTTCTTCAGTCAGGGCTCTATGGCCAACGCGCTCAAGTTTTACCGTCGGGTGATGCGGGACTTCCGCACGTATCAACACAACGCGTACATTCAAGTAAAGGTCGCGTGGGCCGAGTTGAACATGGGCCGCTTTCAAAACGCGCTGCAGGAGTTCTTCAAAGCGTGGAGCAGGCGACCCGGTCCAGCACTGACTCCCGTGATTCAACACGGCCTCATCGTCTCGTATGCTCAGATCGGAAAGGCGCAGCGCGCGTACCAATTCTTCCGCCGCGTAAATCGCAACAGCGCCCTGGTGATGCTCGAACGACTGGGTCTCCTCTATCAGAGTCAGGGAAAATACCGGCAGGCCGTGTTCACGTTTCGCGCGCTGATTTCGCACCGGCCACGATCGCCAAAGACATGTGACTGGCAACTCGCGGTGGCTAGCTCTTTCATCTCGTTGGACAGAAAAAAGAAGAGCGTGCGCGCACTGATCGACTCGATGCGTTTGGTGTCTGCGCTGCAGAAGCGTGGCACCCGGCTCGGCAGTTGCGCGCGCCGGGTCCAGAACGCGGCATACTGGCGGGCCAGCGCCATGCAACGGGAGGCCCACAAGACGAGGGGCCTATCGAAGCTGCTAAGGCTCGCGGCGAGACTCTATGCCGCCTACGGAAACAGTTTTCCGCGCGGTCCGCACATCGCAAACGTGCGTTTCTTTCACAGCGAAGCCCTGTGGCGCCTCGCGCGTCTGGAGAAGAACACGCGCTTGGCCAAACAAAAGTGGCGGAGCGCGTCGGCGGCGTTTCACCGTGCGGCGAGTACCCCCGGGCAGCCGCGTCCGCGTGTAAAGGAAGCACGCCGCGCATCACGACTTGCCTCGCAGAACGCGTCGCGCCTGTAGGCGCATGTATGGAGAGCAGGTGATCCCGCGCCGAGAATCTCGCCCGTCCGGGGGTCGGCGAGCGGGCCAAAATTATGGCGCGGTCGACTCAGAACGAGATCGCCTCGTCGTCATCACTAGTTACGACACAAGGACGCCGCCTACCAGCTACGACGGTGAGCAATGGCGGTAGAAACTCGATCGACGCCCGAGAACAGGTCGACTACACTAGCCAGCGAGTGAACGACCGAACACACATCTCGGAATGGCTGTACTGGCGGCTCACCCTGCGGGTCTCCGAGCTCGGGCTCAATCCGGAACAAATCGCAGACGGTCTGCGCGCCGCGGACGTGGTGTGCGAATCGGTCGACATCGCGAACATCCTCAATCGAAAAGTGAGCGAAAGCGAACTGCTGCCGGCACTGCGAGCGTACTTGCGGCTGCCCGAGAACGACACCGAGCGTTCGTTCGCGTCCCATCGAAGCCGAGTGATCGACGCGCTGTTGCAGACGACGATGAAGGACCCCGAAGCCGTCGACCAGTTCGCGCTGGTCGTAGAGGCGATGGCGGCCATGTTCGAACAGAACACTCGCGCGGACGAGTACCGGCAAGGGTTGGAAAAACAGGTCACCCGCGCCGTGGCCTTTGCCGGCCGCGACGTCATCCTGTCGCTATGCCGCGACCTGGACCGCGCAGGGCATGAGATGGCCCGCCTGCAGAAGAAGCAGCGCGCATTGCTCCAGGCCCTGGCAGAGTTCGACGAGCGCATCGTCGTCCCCGAAGAGCCCGAGCTGATGCCAAGGACTGGCACCGGCGAGACTCCGTTCACTCCGCATTGATCTCCTAAAAGCCGCCGCGCGCGCTCGATCTACCAGAAGCCGCCGCGCGCGCTTTTCGTAACGGAAGTCGACGGGCGGTGCCACTCAGTAGGATGTGAGACGAACGAGCCACGCCATGGCGGCAACGTTGGTGCTGGGCATTGTGACCGCCCTGGCCGGCCCCGCCCGAGCCGATGATGATCCCAAACTGAACGTGTTCGTGGGGAGCAGCCACGGCGCTGATGCCCAGCTGCACCCGGCGCTGTCCCCGATCACTTGCTACGACTGCCAACCGCTCGCGGTGCCACGTTACTCAGCCATGGAAGCACCGTCGCTAGCGACCGTCGCCCTTAGCTATGCTGGCAAGAGCGGCATCGTGCGCGGGGGCCTCGAAGCGTTCACCGTTTTCACCGTGGGCTCCGAACAAGGCGCCGCGTACGCGGGCGGGCTTACGTTTGCCGGCCTCGATCTAGGCCGCGTATACGGCGTCGCCGGCCTGGGCCTGGGCAAGTTCATCGGAACCTTGCACCGGGATACCTTATCCAGCTTTGCGTTGAACACCCGCGCCGAGCTGGGGGTTCATCTAGCGCGCGGCTGGTCCATATCAGCGCGCGCCGACGTGATCTACAACAACATCTCTTCGAGCCAGGTGTTCACGTTCGGCCTGGCGTGGACGCCGTCCAAGTGGACAGCCAACCGGCTGGCTCACGACTGACCTCGACGCGCCAATTCGGCGCGCCAGTTCCCGGCAACTAGTTCGCGGGGTTGTTGGCCAAGCGCCGGTACAACGTCGCGCGACCGATGCCGAGTAAGCGAGCCGCTTTGGTGACGCTGCCGTTGGTGACTTGCATCGCGTGCTTGATGGCTCGCTCCTCGAGCACACGCAATGGAACCACTTCGGCCCCCGCACCATCGCTGGGCGTGTCGTGGACATCGGTCCCTTCGCCGAACTGTTGCTCCAGATCTGCGGGTGGGTCGTCCATCGCGTCCTGCACCGCGTTCTGCAGGTTGCGATACTTGCGCTCCAAATTGGCGATGCGCAGCAGTAGCCCACGCTGAGCGACGGCGCGGTCCACGACCGACACGACACGATCGGGTTCGCGCGGCCCAGTGACGCATGCGTACCCGCCGACATTGACAACGGATTGCCATGCGTCCGCGTTCGTCGACACCGCCACCACCGGAACATCGACATCTATGTTCGCCAGACGCTGAACCGTGGCTGAGCCTCGATCCACATCAGCGGACACATCGACGACGATGGCCATAATGCTGTTGTTCATCGAGCCCATCACGTCACCCGCGTGGGTATGTTCAACGACCACATACCCCGTGCGCTGGAGCGCGTTGACGAACATGCGCCGACTGGGAACGTCCCGGCCAACGACGATAAGGTTCTTCTGGTTGTCTAAGTTTGAGGAGGTCACTGTCTCTCCTTGAGCAATCTCTGTGCCGTTTTCTCGAATTAAGAAGTTAGCACCCTTACGTGTTTTTTCCGAAGAGAAACGACAAAACGCGGCTCAAAACTGGACGTAAAACGTCACCCTGCCCCAAACGTGGACGTAAATTGACCCACGTCCCACCATTTTGGAGTACTTGCCGCCCTCGATCAGGATCCCCCCGGATCCGCACAGCATCCTACACCAATCCGTCGCCACTCACAGATATCGGTACAGCGATCTCACGCTGATACCCAATGACTCGGCGGCGCGCTGTCGATCGCCGCCGCACATCTCGACCGCCGCGGCGACGTAGCGGGAGATGAAATCGTCCCGTGCTTCGGCGAGAGGTCGCGAAAGATCGCCAAGGCCACCACCCGCACCGGCAGTCGCAGAATCAGCGATGGCGATCGCCGCGTCCGAAGCCAGCCCGAGGCCAAGGTCCGCACCGGTGATCTGACTGCCGTCGCACAAGACCGCAGCGCGACGCATAACACTGCGCAATTCACGCACGTTTCCCGGCCAGTCGTACGTCTTCAGCACCTGCTCTGCCGAGCTGGCGAGCCCATGGGGTGCCAACGACAACTGTTGCTCGGCCTGACGCAGAAACAGGTGGGCGAGCAAGATGACGTCGTCGTCCCGCTGCCGTAAGGGCGGCAACTCGATGGTGATCTCACGCAAACGAAACAGCAAGTCAGCGCGAAAACGATTCGCGGCGACTTCCTCATCGAGATCTCGATGGGTGGCCACGAGACAACGAAAGTCGACCTTGCGCGGCTCGTTCTCACCGATGCGAGTCACTTCTCGCTCTTGTAGAACCCTGAGCAGCGCCGCCTGCATCGCCGCCGGCATATCGCCGATTTCGTCTAGAAACAGGGTGGAACCGTCAGCTTGCTCTAAGCGTCCCGCCCGATCAGTCGTCGCGCCAGTGAACGCCCCCTTCTTGTAGCCAAACAGCTCAGCTTCCAGAAGTGACGCCGGCACCGCGGCGCAGTTGAGGGCCACCATGCGGTTGTGCGCGCGAGGGCTTGCAGCATGCAGCGCACGTGCACAGCGTTCTTTACCAGTGCCAGTCTCTCCTTTGATCACCACACCGAGATCAGACGGACCGACCCGATCGATGAGCCGCCGAGTCTCGACCATGACCGGTGATTCGCCCACCAACTGAGTCAGCGACTCGACAGACGAGCTGGCTCGCCGGCGCATCTGCGCCAGGAAGGGCACGGACATCGCGGCCAGAACACGTAGCTCGCGGGCCTGGGTGTCGGTGAAGGGTGCGCGCATGTCGCGTTTGCCCAGGAAGATCGCGCCCAGTACCCGATCTCCGGCGGCCATGGGTACGCACAACACCGAACGTAGCTGCAGTCGAACGACGGACGCGATGTTGGCGTAGCGATCGTGGTGTGCAACATCCCCCAGAGCCACCGTAGTCGCGCCACCGAGCACGTCGAGCACCACGGTGTCTGAGAGCAGAATCGCCGCTTCGGAAAGCGCGCCTCCGGCGGCATCCCGCGCCGCCACGACCGAGTATCCGTTGCCATCACGCAAGATGATCGCGCCGCTGTCGGCGCCGGTCGCAGCGACAAGCCCGGCACAGATCTGTTCGAGCGCCGTCGCCGGCGTATCCGCCGAACTCAACGCTTCAGCCAGTACGTGGGCACCGATTCCATCGCCGTCGCCGCGGCGGATCGTCAACGCCAACGACACCCCGTCTACTTCGATATGACTACCGTCGGCCAGCTGATAGTCAGTCCCCGTGGTCAGCACTCGCACGGTTGCACCGGCCTCGTGCTGAGTCACCATGGCCCATTGCTCGGCGAGCATTGGCAAGCACACGTCCGCGGCAGGATTCGAGCCCAGTGTCGTGAGTCGCTTCGCCAGCACCACACGGACCGGCACAGTGCTTCTAGCCTGGCTGATAACGAGCTCGAGCTGGGTCCCGGGGGCGTTGGCCACATCGTAGCTTACCAGTGTGCCCGACCCTGCCAAAGCTGGCAGCGCGGCTGACACGTCTGGCGCGGGACTCATGCGCCGGGCGCGCTTTCGGTGCCTTGGCCGTGGCCCCTTGTTTGCAAACTACCCTGGCGAGTTTCGCCAATTGGCAGAGGAGTCGCGCGACATGACCACGGATCTCACCTACATCTTCGACGCTATTCGCCGGACCAGAAAACGCTGGTTCGGCGTGGCGATGTGCTTATCGGCGTTCGCTGCGCCCATGATCGTCGGTCCCCACTTCGCCGCGGAGAGTCCTGGCCTGCAGTGGACAGCCAGCGCCATCGGCCTGCTGACCCTGGCGTGCGCCGTCGGCATCTTTCATCTGGCGTGGCAAATGCGCGATCCCCAGCAAGCTCCCCTGAGTCTTCTGCTGCTGAAACACCCTCGCGACGTCAGCTGGGTCTACCTCGAGCAGGTCCACGCCCAGGCCGGCGGGATTACCCTGAACAAGGCACAGAGCATCAAGGTCTGTACGGTGGCCAGGAAGACGTTGACTTTACAGGTGTCTGGCCGGTGCGTGAATGCGGTCATGTCCGCTCTGAGCGCACGGCTCCCCCACGCCACGTTCGGATACGACAAAGAGATCCACAAGCGCTACAAAGCCGACCCGTCGTCCCTGGTCAGTGCTACGATTTGACCCATCGAAACCTTTGCTGACAGATATGTAAATAGGGAATGGGCCAAGGCCGAGTACGGAAACATGGCCGACGAATACGGCCGCTTCCAACTCATCGCCGATCCGTTGGCGGACGCCCTGGTGACTCAAGCCTCAGAGCGCAAACAGAACCTTCATCAGATGATGGAGCTCGCTCTGCGCCGGGGAATCCACGCTGTGGACGATCCGCCTCCAGCGTTGATCGAGATGTTCGAGCACCTGGACCGGGTTCCGAACTGGGTCGACTTCGAACAACTACGCCTGGGCGCCCGCACGTATCAACGGCTGGGCCCGGCGTCGATGCTGATCCTGTCGGCGTGGTCATTGATGAATGGCTACCGATGTGGCCCGGCGGTCAAACCCCTGGCGCTGACCGGCGCCCTCGAGCGCATGGCCCCGCGACGACTGGCCGAGACAAGCCGGTTCGTGACCGAGGTGGCCCAGACCAGCGGCATGCGCAGGCATCGCGAGGGCTTCGTCCTCACTGCCCGCGTGCGTGTGTTTCACGCCATGGTGCGGCGCATGCTCCTGCGCGGCGAGCGCTGGAACACGCAGGCGTGGGGAGCCCCCATCAACCAGAGCGACATGGTCGGCACGGTCATCGAGTTCTCTCTGCTCGTGCTCGCCGGCGCCCGCAAGATGGGCTTTCACTTTGCCGACGAGGAAGCCGAAGCGGTCGTGCAGCTGTGGCGCTACTGCGGCTACATAAGTGGCGTCAACGAGCAGCTGCTGTACCACCTGCGCGACGAGGACAGCGGAGTTCGATTCGCGACCATGGTCGACAATGTCCAAGCCGGTCCAGACAGGGATTCGTTGGCGCTGGCCCAGGCCCTGCGCCGAGTGCCCAGGCAGATGGCCAAGACGCCGGTGCAGAAACGGCTCTCGGGTTTCGTCACCCGCTATCACGATGGCCTGACCTGGGCGTTCAACGGGGAGCAAATCGCTCACGCGCTCAAAATTCCGAACCCGGCGTGGCGCTACGCGATCTATCCCACCCGGGCCTTCATCGGCGCAGCCGAGCTCGCCCGACGCACCCTGCCGGGAGCGAGCAAACTAGCCACACGCTTGGGAAATCGCCTCGTCCGCGACGAGGTGAACAGGATGCTCGGCGGTGTGGAGCCTGAGTTCACTCCGGCCCGTGCTGTCTGATAAGCTCGGGGCATGAACACCTTTCTCATCGGCAGGAAAGTCCGCATCCTTCACTACCCGGACTTCTCCGGCCGCGCCTTGTTGTCGTACGCAGACGAGGAGTATCCGATTCCCGCCGCGGCAGCCAAGGAGATCATCGAAACTCTGCGCTCGGCTCAAAATCAGCGCATGGGCAGCGAACCGGCAGTCCCGCGCAAGAAGACCGACAACACTGACGATGAATAGCCGCGAATCGCCGGGGCTGCCGTTGACACCCGGTCGCCCACCGATAAAGTACGCGGATGACTGCCGAACGGCGCCGCATACTGGTCACTAGCGCCCTGCCCTACGCCAACGGACCGATTCACATCGGTCACCTGGTCGAATACCTCCAGACAGATATTTGGGTGCGCTTCCAGAAGATGCGCGGCCACTCGTGCATCTACGTGTGCGCCGACGACGCCCACGGTACGCCGATCATGCTCAGCGCCGAAAAGGCGGGCATTGAGCCGCAGGCGCTCATCGATGACATGTGGCACAAGCACGTGGCGGACTTCGCCGAGTTCTCCGTCGAATTCGATCACTACTACACGACTCACTCCGACGAGAACCGAGAGCTTGCGTCGCTTATATACGAGCGCCTTCGCGACGGCGGTCACATCGCTAAGCGCACCATCGAGCAAGCCTACGACGAAGAGAAGCAGATGTTCTTGCCCGGGCGATACGTCACCGGCACGTGCCCCGTGTGCAAGCTTCCGGACCAATACGGAATATCCTGCGACAACGGCCACACCTACTCGCCCCTGGAGATGATCGATCCGATTTCGTCGGTGTCGGGCAAGCCCCCGGTGGCCAAGGACTCCGAGCACTACTTCTTCAAAGTCGGAGACTTCGAACAGGAACTACGCGACTGGCTCAATAGCGGCGCCGTCCAGGAGTCATCGCGCAACAAGCTGCTCAGCCTGATGGAAGACGGCGTGCGCGACTGGGACATCTCCCGGGACGCTCCTTACTGGGGATTCGAAATCCCCGACGCGCCGGGCAAGTACTTCTTCGTCTGGCTCGATGCGCCCATCGGCTACATGGCCAGCTTCAGGAAGTACTGCGAACTCAACGACGTGGACTTCGACGAATACTGGGGCGCCGACAGCACGGCGGAGCTGTATCACTTCATCGGCAAGGACATCGTGCGTTTCCACAGCATGTTCTGGCCGACCATGCTGCGCGGCGCCGGCTACCGGATGCCGACGGCGGTCTGGGCCCACGGCTTCCTGACTGTGGACTCGACCAAGATGTCCAAGTCCAAGGGCACGTTCGTCATGGCGCGCACCTACCTGGATCACCTGAATCCCGAGTATCTGCGTTATTACTACGCGGCCAAGCTGACCGCGAAGGTCGACGATATCGACCTCAACCTCGAGGACTTTCGCCAAAGGGTCGACTCCGACCTGGTCAACAAGTTCGTCAACATCGCGAGCCGCTGCTGCAAGCTACTGAGCAGGCACTTCGACAACAAGCTCGCTAACTCTCTGCCCGAACCGGACTTGTATAAACAGTTCAGCGATGCATCCGATCAGATCGCCGCTCAGTGGGAAGCGCGCGAGTACTCCAAGGCGATCAAAGCGATCATGGCGCTGGCCGACGTAGCCAACGTGTACATCGACGACAAGAAACCGTGGGCGCTGGCCAAGGACGAGGCCACCCTGCCCGACGTCCAGGGCATATGCACCCTGGGTCTGAACATGTACCGGGCGCTGATGACCTATCTGAAACCGGTGTTGCCCACGACGGCGGCGGCGTCAGAAGCGTTGCTCAATATCGAGCCCCTTACCTGGGACTCGGTGCAGGAACCTCTGCTCGACCACACAGTCAGCAAGTTTAAACCGTTACTTCAACGTATGAACCCAAAGCACGTGGAAGCAATGGTCGAGGCATCAAAGCCGGTCGACGACACACCTGCGCCCACCGGCCCTCTCGCCGACGATCCCATCGGGCCGGAAATCGTCATCGACGACTTCGCCAAGATCGATCTTCGCGCTGCACGTATCGCCAAGGCCAGCCATGTGGACGGGGCCAAGAAGCTGCTCCAACTCACGCTGGATATCGGCGGTGAAACCCGCAATGTATTCGCGGGGATCAAGTCGGCCTACCCCGATCCGTCGGTGCTCGAAGGCAAGCTGGTGGTACTCGTCGCCAACCTGAAGCCCCGCAAGATGAAGTTCGGTGTGTCCGAGGGCATGGTCCTGGCGGCAGGCCCCGGCGGCAAAGATATCTTCCTGTTATCCCCGGACGATGGTGCCGTACCGGGGATGAAGATCAGTTAAACTCTTAGGCTCTTGAGAGAGTCCAACATGGGGGTGTGCCTCGCAACGCGCGAGGGGGAAATTCTGTTCCGCGACGCCGGTTTCACCGAGCTCGTCGGCGGCGACGCCAACCTGCGCCCGGCGCTTGGACTCGATGAAGGCTTCGCCAGCTCCGGCGACCAGAGCCACACCGCCGAGAAGAACGGTCGATCACTCGCGGTCAAGATCATCCCCATGGACAAGCCGGGGGACGGCGCCGACTGCATTTGCGTCGTCCACGATATCAGCGAGAGTCAGCGAACCGAGGAGCAGCTCGAACAATCTTTGCAGCTGTTGTCCAGCCTGGTTGCCTCGTGTCCCATCGCCATCGTCACCCTGGATTTGAACCAGAAGCTCACCCTGTGGAATCCCCAGGCCGAAGCCACGTTCGGTTGGACCCAGGAAGAAGTGCTCGGCAAAGACTACCCTCTGGTTCCGGAGAAGCGGCGCGCCGAGTTCGAAGAGCTGTTTCGCAAAGTCGTCGTTGATGGCATCGGCTTCACCGGCGTAGAGGTGACCCGCGAGCGCAAGGACGGTTCCTTCGTGCTCCTGGATGTGTCGACCGCGCCACTTCGCGATGCCGACGGCGAAATTACCGGTGCCCTTGCCCTCCTCGCCGACCTCACCCAACAGCGCGCCCTCGAGGAACAGGTTCGACACGCGCAGAAGATGGAAGCCGTCGGTCGCCTCGCCGGCGGCGTCGCGCACGACTTCAATAACCTGCTAACGGTCATGCTCGCCAACAGCCAGCTGCTCAGCCGCGAACTCGCCGACCAGGAAAACGTGCTGAAGGCGACCAGCGCCATCGAGCATTGCGCCGAGCGGGCCCGGGATTTGATTCAGCAGCTGCTGACGTTCAGTCGCCGTCAGGTCGTCAACCCTCGCCTGCTGGATGTGAGCGGCCTAGCGCGCCACACCGTACGCATGCTGCGCCGTACTCTTGGCGACGCGCACCCAATCCACGCTGAGCTTGCGGTGGGGCTATCTGCGGTGCGCGCCGATGCCGGCCAGATTGAACAGGTCCTGCTCAACCTGGTCGTTAATGCCCGAGACGCGATGCCCGGTGGCGGCAAGATCACTGTGGCTACGAACTCGATACGTCGGAAAGACCAGGCGTTTCAGCGGACGACGGCCGAGTTCGTGTGCTTGAGCGTCACCGATGAGGGGACAGGCATCGACGAGGAAGTACTGCCGCACATCTTCGAGCCGTTCTTCACCACCAAACGCGCCGGCGACGGCACCGGGCTTGGCCTGGCCACGGTGTACGGCATCGTCACCCGTGACGGTGGCAGCATCGAGGTCGACTCCGCTCCTGGCACAGGCACGACGTTCAATGTGCTCCTGCCAATCGCCGACGCAGTGGGCTCCGTCACCGACGCGACCACACTCAAACCGGCAGCGATCACGCCAAGCCACGGTCGCGTACTCATCGTCGAGGACGAGCCCCTGGTCCTGGATGCCGTCACTGCCATGGTGACCGCTCTGGGTTACGACGTAACCCCCGTAAAGAGCGGCCGACGTGCGCTGGCTATTCTGGCGGCCGGCCGCCATGTCGACCTGGTGCTCACGGACGTATACATGCCGGAGATGACTGGCCGTGTACTCGCCGATCGCCTTCGCGAACAACATCCGGGCATGCCGATCATCTACATGTCCGGCAACTTGAACGACCACGAATTGCGCGCCCGGGTCGAGGCGGGAGACGCGAAATTCCTCGCCAAGCCGCTGGATATGGATGGTTTGGGAACCGCGCTGCAGGATATGTTAGTACACGCGTAACACCGCCGTAACGACAAGGTTCTTGGGTGAAGGGGTGCGGGCATGGGCAAACGAGTGAACGGCCAAACGACAATTCCGGGGAACGTCTCGATCGCGCACCGCGTGGTCGGTGACGGCGATACATATGTTGTGTTCATCCACGGCTGGATGATGACGTCGCATGTGTTCGACAAGCTCGTGCAGACCATGGACACCGGGGCGCTACGACTGTGCCTGGTGGACCTTCGCGGCGCCGGTGAATCCTCGCGTGACGCGGGCGAGTACACCCTGCGCCGCTTCGCCACGGATGTGTGCGCGGTCATCGCCGGACTCGGCCTGAAGCGACCATTCGTCGTCGGTCACAGCATGGGCGGTCAGGTAGCGCAGCTGGTAGCAGCCGAGCTGGGCGACGAAATCAGTGGGCTGGCGCTGATTAATACTGTCCCGCTCAGCGGATTGCCGCTTCCCGACGACTTCTTGTCGCTGTTTCGCTCGGCGGCTACCGACGCCGACGCGCGGGCAACGATCCTGGACCACTCGACGCTGCAGCTGACAGCCGACGACAAAGAGCATCTCTCCGACGTAACCGCCGCCGTGTCTGCCACGTGCATTGCAGAATCACTGGAGAGCTTCACCAGCGGCGATGACCCGGGCCAACTGGCTCGGATCACCGCGCCCACCCTGGCGATCGCGACCGACGATGGGTTCTTACCGGTCCCGTTCCTCCAAGAGACGGTCGTTGATCTGATCAGCAACGCGCGCTTGGAGCACATTCCGGGCCCCGGACACTATCCGCAGGTCGAAGCGACCGCTGAAACCGCCGCTGTGCTTCAGGCGTTCTTCTCCAGCGCGAGCGCCTAAGCGGCGAACAACGCCGATGCCATGGTGGTCGCGGTCGAGGCGTCGGGCAGCCCGATGACCTGGGCGAGCGTCGGGTCGACCGGCTTGCGCGCCGAGGCCAACACCTCTTGCACTGCCACGTCTCGGGCGTCGTCAATGTCCTGTCGCTGGTGCTCGCTCAGCTGAGCCATGGCCCAGTCATCGATGGCCGCCGATAGCTCCGCGTGCTCGGTCTCATCATCAGCGATGCGAGCCAGTGCGGCGCGCACATGGGGCTCACGCGCCGTACGCGCCTGATACGTTGCGACCAGGGCACCGTACGTCTCGCGCACGCACCCCTCTACCGCGTTTTCGCGCGCTAGCTCGAATAGGCTCATTTCATCGGGCTCCGATACCACCACTGCGGGCGGCTCAGTCCCCTGCTCGCGGGCCAGGCGGGTCATCAGCATGGCGTGCACGACTTCCTGATCCGCGGCGACGATCGCACGCTTGACCAGTTCTTCTGGCGCACCCAGCCGGGCCAACTGCCGGGCAGTATTCGCGAACGCGTAGACGGCTGCGCCCTCGAGGTGAGCCATCTGGGCGAACCACTTGGCCGCCGGCGACGCCTGCTCGTCAGGGAGGCAGCCACCGAGTCCGTCTGGGCGACGACCGCCGACGCAGTCATACGGAAACGTGTACGTCATCTGCACCTGGGTCGCGGCCTGGTCCATGATGCGGCATTCTTGAAAGCTAACACTGTCGACCTCTTCGACGCCGCGCTGGCGCAGAATCTCCTCGCACAGATCGCCGCAGCTCAAATCGTCGGCGATGCACGCCTGAACCAGCGGCTTATATATCGGTGCTTCGGGATCGATGATCTCGGTCCGCTTTTCCTGAGGCGCGGGTCCACAGCAAGCGGTCGCGGCCAGGGGCAACGACGCGATGACGATGGCCTGGAGCATCTTGCGTAGTCTGGGGAATCGGCTCATCGCGTGCGGCCTTTCCGACCACCACCAAAGGCGATCTGAATCGAGGCAGTGATCATATGCCCGGTCTGGCGGTCGTTGATGATTTTCATGTTCAGCATTTGGTAGCCAACATCGAGAGCGAAATGAAGATAGGGATCCCGGCTGCGGCGTAAGGGTGGCGTGATCTGAAGGCCGACGCCCATCCGCAGAGCGAACCCAGCGTAGTCCGGCGTGGCCTGATAGAAGCCGGCAGCGCATCCGCCGGTCTGTTCGCAGGTGCGCTGGACCTTGGAGCTGCCTTTCCACCACACCCGGTGAAAACCGCCGCGTACGTACAGCTGAGCCACATCGTTTGGCCAACCGAACATGTAGCGAACGTTCGGCCCGAAGGCCATGCTCATCAGGTCGCGTCCGTGCAGCGGGGCGTTGTTCGAGCCAAGAAACCCCATCACGAAGTTCCACGAGACGGCCACCTCGCCGATGCGAACCCCGCCATGGATCGTGGTGCGCACGATGTTGGAGTCCAGGTCGCGGCCCAGCTTGCCGAACAGACCGCCCATCCCAGAGCCGAAGCCGCCATAGCCGACCAGTCGATCTGAGTCCGCGTGGGCGCTGGTGCTCGATCCGAGCAGCAACAAGACGACGATGGCAATAGTACGCACGCGGGACACTAGAGCAGACATTGTGCCAGATTCTGCCCGACGCAATTCTCGGTGGTTGCTAGCGGCGGGACACTGCCGGTATGGCGATACACGACATGTGTGTCGCGAAAACGATACAGAGGTTGGTACACACTCGCGGACGACTCGCCCGAAGCATCAGCGCTAGTTGGCAGTGGCAGCCACGGGTTTCTTCTTGGCGGTAGGAGGCGCCGCGGGCTTCTTCTTGGCGGTCTCGACTTCTATCCAGCCGTTGGCGTTCATCTTGACCACCACGTGGCCGTCCCAGCCCGTGGCGTAGACGGCCTTGTCCAAGCGTTGTTTGCGGAAGACTTCGCGCTTCTCTTCCTTCCACGCGCCCTTCACGCCAATCATCACATCCATGGCTGCGCGCTTGCCGCTGACGCCGTATTCCTGATGCAGCAGGTGTCCGACTGCCTTCTGGTGGGGATGGCCAAAGCGACGGGCCGTCCACGCTTCGCGTCGCTCGTAGGGCGACATGGACACAACAGCGACCTGCGGCGACATCGCCTTCATCAGATAGCTCGTGGTCGCGTTCTTGGAGCCGTGGTGACCGACCAGGTACACATCGACGTCCAGTAGCTTCGGATTGGTGTGCTTGACCAGACGCGAAATGCCCGCGTACTCCAGATCGCCGGTGATGAGCACCGACGACTTTCCGAACTCCACCCGCAGGGCGACGCTATGCAGGTTGGGGTTCTTACCGTAGCTGTCCAGTTCTCGAGACTCGGAGCCCCACACGGCCGTAATCACCGGATCAACCGGGGACCGACCGCAACCGTGGATGGGATCGATAATGGAATCGGTCATGCCCGTCTTCGGGTTGATGTCCGCGGCGCGAATGTCCTTGTGGCCAACGTCCTGGCCTTTCTTGGCGATCCACTCGTGCATCGCGATCTGCGGCCGCCCACCCAAATCGTCCCGGTGCGAACCGTTATCGATCACGTTGCGGATGGTGTAAGCCTGCAACACGGCCTGAAGCCCGCGCGTGTGATCAATGTGGGGGTGAGTGATGGCGAGTAAATCGATCGTCTTGCGTAGATCCGTTCGGCGGGCGAAGAACGTATCCAAGTAACTGATGAGCGCTTTGACTCCATCGAACGTCTTATTCTTCTCACCGCCCGTATCTACAAGCACCGCTCCACACGGAAACTCGAGCAATGTCGCCGCACCCTGACCAATATCGATCGAGTGCACCCACAGGGCGTTCTTGGCGTTCGTGTTCGCCGGCTTCTTGCGCGCACCTTTGGTGCCACTTTTTAGATAGTCGTCGTACGACTTGCCGCGCGGAGGCGGCGTGGTCGCTGTCTTGGGCGCCGGACAAGCGGACGCAACAAGAGCGATACTGACGAAGAGCGAGATGGTCAGGCCGCGCTGCATAGCGTTAATAGTACTACTGTTCGCCGCCGGCGCACGGCGGACGGCTCAGCCTTCCGGCGTAACTTGCCCGGTAGCCTTCTCGATGAGGCTGTACAGATGCTTGCGGCTCAACCCGGCGGCTTTGGCGGCCTGAGTGATATTGCCTTTGTGGCGCTCTAGCAGCGCTTCGACGTAGGTGCGATCAAACGACGCCATCAGCTGGGCTTTGGCGTCTTTATACGGCAGCGGCGAGGACACGCCCGGGAAGTCCATGCCGATGGTGAGCGGCGCGGCGCTGGCGGGGCCGAGGTTGAATACGAGATTCGCGAACGGCGCCAATGGAGCGTTGGGTCGGTTGGCTAGCGCGACCGCGCGCTCCAGGGTATTGCGCAGCTCGCGCACGTTGCCGGGCCAGGCGTAGGACATCAGGCGGTGCAAATTGTCGCCCACGACCTCGTCTCCCGGCGGGAGCTTGTCCTGTAGAAGGTGACTAACCAGCACGGGGATGTCCTGCGGTCGTTGGCGCAACGGCGGCATGCGCAGCTTGACCACTTCGATGCGATACAAGAGGTCGGCGCGAAAGGCTCCTCGGGCCGCTTCGGCGTGCAAGTCGCGGTTGGTCGCGGCCAGGACACGAACGTCGATCTTGCGCGGATGATCGTCACCGACCCCGCGAATCTCACCAGTCTCCAGCACCCGCAGCAGCTTCGGCTGGAGGTCGATGGGCAATTCGCCGATTTCGTCGAGACAGATCGTTCCGCCGTTGGCCCGCTCGAACGCGCCAGTACGATCCGACGTCGCCCCGGTGAACGAACCCTGGCGATGACCGAACAGTTCACTCTCGGCCAGGTTGTGGGGAATCGACGTGCAGTCGAACACCACATAGGGCTTGCTCGCACGAGCGGACGCATGGTGGATGGACCGCGCCGCCAGCTCTTTCCCAGTACCGCTCTCGCCTTCGATAAGCACGCCGACGTCGGCGTAAGCGACACGCTCGAGGATGGCGAAAATCTCCCGCATGGCCACCGACTCGCCGAGCAGATCGCCAAACTGCCGCGCCGTGGACGGCGTGACCTCACGAATCCACCAACTGGGATGAACCGCCAGGGACGTATTACCGAGGCTCAGCACCGCGCCGATGGAAATATCGGCCTCGACTACCCGGGTGTCGCCCAGAAACGTGCCGTTGCTGCTGCCCAGATCGCGGACGCGAATCCGTCCGTCGGCGATGGAGAACTCCGCGTGCTTGCGCGATACAGCGGCATCGCGCAGCTGTAGGTCGCATTCGTCCAGGCTGCCCACGGCGACCGACGTGTGCAGGGGAACCTCGAGCCCTTCATCGGGCCCCGCGACAACAACGAGCTTGACGGCGATGGGACCACTGCCAGTCGTGAACGTGCCATCTGGTTTGATAGTGAGCTTGGGCTGCATCGACGGTCACGTACAGGTAGCACAAGTCAGTCGCCAAGAACATCCCGCCGCAGCCGCCAAGCAGGGGTAAAAAACCGGCGGTAGAGCAAGCTGCTCAGAAGAATCGCGGAGATAGTGCAGGCGGACGCCAGCATGAACATGACGACGATCTGATAGCGCGCCGCGGTCGTCGGATCCGCCCCCGCGACCATCTGCCCCGTCATCATTCCAGGCAACGATACGAGACCGACGGTCATCATGCCGTTGATCGTCGGCACCAGGGCGGCACGCATCGCGGCCCGCAGAGACTCGTCGGCCGCCTGACGCGGACTGGCACCCAGCGCCAGCAATTCCTCGACTTCACCAGATCGCGCGGCCATCTCTGCCTGCAAGCGCTCGGCGGCCAGGGCGGCGGCGTTCATCGCGTTGCCGACGATCATTCCCGCCAGTGGCAAGAAGTAACGAGGCTGCCACCACGGATCCGCTCGCACCACGAACGCCGTCACGGCCAGGGTCGTGAGCCCGGCCCCAACGGCGAGTGAGATCGCCGAGACCGTTAGCAAACCGGGAATGGGTCGCTTGGTTCGCCGTGAGGCGGTCCAAGAAGCCGCGCTCAGCATGACCGCGAAAGCCAACAGCACGAACCAAACCACGTTCGTGTCGAAGATCCAGCGCAGTACGTAGCCGACCAAAAGCAACTGGACCACGGTGCGCACCGCGCCCCAGGCCATGCTGAGCTCGCTGCCAACCTTCCACGCGCGCAACAGCGCAATGCTGCAGACGACCAGCGCCGTCGCGGTAAGCAGATTGAGGACGCCTAGCTCGAGAGGTCCCACTAGCTGTCCTGAGTGCGGCCGGTTAGAAGCTGGCGAACGTCATAGCCCGTCGGATCGTCGAGCAGTGTGCTGGCATCTCCGCTGCGCACGACTCGCCCCGCGTCGAGAACGACCAGGGTGCCGCCCACGGTCTGCACGTCCTCAATACGATGGCTAACGATGACCAACGTGGTGGACCGGTCCCGCGCCCACGCGCACAGAGCCTGGAGAAGCTGAGCGGCGCTGTTGCCATCCAGCGCCCCCGACGGCTCGTCGAGCAGCAGCATCCGCGGCTCGAGGAGCAGGGCTCGAGCGATGGCAACCCGATGGCGTTCGCCACCTGACAGCAGCGACATATTTCGGTCCATCAACTGCTCGGTCAAACCGACCGCCGTCGTCGCAAGCGGCAGGCGCTTCCGGTAGTCGGCACCGCCGACGAGTCCAAGCCGCTCGGGCACACGCAATACATCGCTTACTGTGCCGGCATGAAGCATGGGCCGCTGGGGTACCCAGCCGACGACCCGCCGCAGTTCGCCAACGTGCCAGTCGGCGATGGGCTTGCCCAGCACATCTAGCTCCCCGGCCGACGTCTCTGTGAGCCGATTGAGCACGCGAAGCACATGGGACTTGCCCGAACCGGATGGACCGACGATGGTCGCGACGGCGCCGCATTCCAGCTCCCAGTCGACACCACGCAGGATCTCCTTGTCCGCGTCACCGGTGACGAACACGCCGCGCAAGCGCAGCGCCAGGTTGGGGACCTCGGTCCCGGCCACTTCCTACCTCAGGTCAGCGCTTGTTCACGTCGCGCGTGACCGTTTCCTCGTCCCGCGACCAGTCACTCACGCCGCCCTCGGATGCGATTTCGTCCAACACTGACGTGGACGCGCCGATCACGTCCTCTTCGACGACTTCGACGATATCGTCATCCCAATCATCGACGACGTCTTCACCGACGTCCGTGTCGACATCGAATTCGTTGCGCGGCACTTTGGTCCGATTGGTTCCTGCCGCGACGCCTTTGGTCTTTGCGGCCGCGTCCTTGGCTGGAGCGCCAGCCGCTTTGCTCTTGGCAGCAGCGGCTGCCGGCTTGGCCGCCTTACCGTCACCTTTAGCTGGCGGCTTCGGCAGTTCTTTCGCCGGGGCCTTCGATTTGGCCGCCTTCTTCTTGAGCGGCGTCGACTTACTCTTGGACGCCGACGCCGACGCCGTTTTGGCAGCGCCTTTCGTGGCATTAGTTGCGTTGGCGCTAACGCTCGCATCGCCGAGAGCACGAGCTGCCGCATCCGCGACGCATTTCCACACAACGTTCATCGGGATGTTCTCCGCGAACGCCTGGGTACCGATGACGTCGACGATCAAATCCGCGTCCATCTTTGGCGCATCCAAACAGGCCTGCAGCAGCTTCATCTTCAGATCGGGAGGTAGGTTCTGGGCGAGAACCTCTGGACTGCAGTGTTTGGTTACGTCGGCCGTCGTAATCGTGCCGCAGTCGAGTCCGACCGCCAACGCATGCTCCAGGAACTTCTGTCGGGGATTCATCCCGCCCCTACCCGTTCGTCACGCCGACCTTTTGTGCGGCGCTCGCTATGCAACGCCACAAAACGTCGTGCGGCAGGTGTTCTGCCATCACTTGTGGGGTCACGGTTTCCAGGACTCGTTCCGCTGTCATCGCGCCCGCCGAAAGAGATGCCTGCAGCACCTGGCTCATCAAGTCTGCTGGTAAGTGATTGGCCAACACTTCTGGTGTTGCGTGAGCCAATACGTCTTTTGGAACGAAGATTTTGTGCTGGAGTCCAGACTCCATCATCTCCGCGAACCACCGCTGCTGCGCGTCCGTCATAGCTGTCTCGCCTCCCTGAGATCGCGCTTACGAACGTACCACAATCTCTGGGACGCGTGGTCAGGTAGACCGGTGGCAGACGCCGACGATAAGCGCCGAACGTAGGCCTACAGATGCGCTGTAAGCAGATGCCCTACTACTACGTGTCTTCGCCGGCCTGCTCGCTCTCCAGATAGCTCTTGAGCGGCTTGTCCGGGTTGAGCAGGTCTTTGACGAAGTCTTCGAGGCCGACGTTCTGCTCCTCGATCTCCGAGCCGGTAAAGCTGATCAGAGTCGTACAGTGACTGTCGTTGAGCATGCGCCAGTACGGAATGTAGTAGGCGAGATTGTCGCGCGTGTCGTACACGTCCAGCAGCAGCTGCGTGTCGTCCCACCACATACCCATAATCTCGTCTTTGGGCGGGTACTCGTAGAACCGTTCGTACGAGTACAGGGAGAAGTTGAAGTCTCTCCGGAAGTAGGTGGTGGCCAGACGATCGTCGGGGAACTGGTCCGCGAGCATGGTGTTGATGGTGCCAAAGTCGTTCGGATCGAACTCCAGGGGCAAATCAGCAAGGATCGTGTCCACGGCCCAGGCGTCGAACACCTTGTCATGGAGCGGCTTCGACCAGCCAGTGCTCGGCATGATCGGGCCCGAGTCGTTGAGCATGAAACCACGCTCGATGCCCGGCATCCCCGTGCGGATGAAGTAGTAGTTGACGATGGATCCCGCGCCACCCGCGCTGCAACCGTTCACCAGCATCTTGGGCACGTGGGTGAACTGCTCGTTCATCCACCCGATGGCCGCCATCATGTTGTTATGGCCCTGGTGATGGAACTCGATGTCGGGCTTGACCCCGTTGGGGTCACTGTAGGTAATGACGTTGTTCCCCGCATACACGTCGCCCGTGCAGTACGGCAGGTAGACCATGTTCCAATCTTTAGTTTCGTTGTCGTCGTACAGCCGCTGCAAGAACGGGTTGATGAACGGCGCCGTCTCCCAGTGGAAGTCGTCCAGGCCGTTGACGTTGGCCGCGCCGCGAATGCCGCTCTGGCCTGTGCAACTCTCATAGTCCCAGCACGCGCCGCCGGGTTCGAGTCCGATGACCAGATCGTTGGACACGTCAGAGTAGTTGACGAAGAATTTGTACTGGCTGCCATCGCCGCAGACGGTCCCGGGCAGTTCGACCTTCACCCACTCGCGGTATGACGTGCGATCCGGCACCTCCACGGCGTCGCCATCATCAGTACAACCAATGGATCCAAGTCCCGCGCACAGGGCGAGCACGCCTAGCCCTGCATACAATCGGTCGAGCCTCATCGACATTCTTACTACCCTCCTTGGTACGAGCCCCTCGGTCTCGCCCCTACATCAGCCGAAGCGAACGCAAGTTAACACAGGGTGCGGCACCAAAGTAGAACAAGTTTCACTTGCCGACTTGCATCCCCTACTGCCAAGGTTTCGCCATGGCTCGCAAGCGCTCCGCACCTCGCAAACGATCGGCGGGCACCCTGCTCTATCGCCATGTCGACGGCGCCCTCGAAGTTCTGCTCGTGCACCCATCCGGTAACTACAACCGGAAAGCGCCATGGGGTCTGCCCAAGGGCGAGCCGGACGAGGGCGAAGAACTAGAGGCGGCGGCTCGACGTGAGACGGTCGAAGAAACCGGCGTGGTCGCTGGAGCGTTGCGCGAAATCGGCTACGTGGATTACACCAAGAGCAGTAAGCGCGTGTTTGCATTCGCCGGCAAGGCACCCGGTGATGCCGCGCCTACATGTGCGAGTTGGGAAGTGGACCGCGCGGAGTTCGTCGCCATGGAAGCTGCGAGGGATCTCATCCATCGGGATCACGTCGCGTTCCTGGACCGACTGGTCGAGCTTCTGGGCGAGTAGCCTTCAGTCAGCTGCTGCGCGTTGCAGATGTTTGCCGGATTTTGATCCGGTCAGAAATTTTTCTTCGAACGTACAAACAACAATCGGTAGTGCAAAACCGAGCATCTTGTACGTCATGTTGGAAGGTCCCCTTCATAGGTGTAGTCCACACACCTACGCCATCACCTGCCTGGAAGCACTGGCCGCTGATCTAAATGGTCGGACATTCCAGCCAATTACAATTCCTGGACTTGCGTTCAGGAGTCGCCATCCCCACGTTATAGATCTGCACGCCCAAGTTGTTCGTATCTCTTGGGAATGCGGGCACCACCGTCAGCTGTTGTAACTCAGTAAACCCGCTTTTTCTTCAGAAGCATTCTTCAGAAGCAAAAGCGGGCCGCACAGCAACAAACCGCTGTGAGATTCGCTACGAAGATCGAACGTGTTTCGCACTCGCAACGTCTAATTAAGGAGTCCCAGCAGAGATAGAGATACCCAATGGCCAAGCAACTCGCAAATAGTTTTACAAAACCCGCCTCGCCGCGACTGACGCCCCGACGCGCAAATCAGGACAACGCCTCAAACAAGAAGGCCAAGTCCGCACGTGCGCAATCCCCCAAAGCTCAGCAGCGCGGCACCGTACCCACGTCCGATCATCTTTCCACGTATTTTCGCGATTTGAGCGCGCACGGTCTGCTCACTCCTGAAGAGGAGCGAGACCTGGCCCGAGCGATCGAAGAAACGGAACTCGCAACATGGGAACGCCTGCTTTCGTTTCCGGCAACGACTGAGTATGTGCTCACGATTATCGAGCAACGAATCGATAACTCGCTCGCCGAGTTCAAGAGCCTGCGCAAGGTAAGTGCGACCGCGCGCAAGTCCCGAAGTAAAGCAACCAAGGAGAAGGTCCGCAAGGCAGCTCATAAATGTGCCCAGCAAATGCGTTCGCTCGATCAAGACCGCGAGCATGTCCGTGCCCTCATGGACGAGCTCAAGCGACTGTGTGAACGCGGCGTTCGCCCGCAGACGAAACACCCATTTGCAACGAACACCAAGACCTTCGCCAAGTACGTTGAAGATGTCCTACGACTGCACCGCACTTCGGCGCGGCTGCGAGACGAGTTTGTACGCGCGAACCTGCGACTGGTCGTGACCATGGCCCGTCGTTACGATCGCGGGGTAATGCCCCTGGCTGATTTGATCCAGGAAGGCAATCTTGGCCTGATGCATGCGATTAGCCGCTTCGACTATCGTCGTGGCCTGCGTTTTTCGACGTACGCATGTTGGTGGATTCGCCACGCCATCGGTCGTGCACTTGCCGACAAGTCACGAGCCGTGCGTGTACCGGTCCATATGATCGAAGCACAACAGCAACTGAACAAAGTCAAAGCGCAGCTGCTCAAGGCGCTGGGACGTCCGCCAACTCAGGACGAGATTGCTCAAGAAGCCAATCTGCCCATCGCCAAGCTCAATCAGATGCAGCGTTACCTGCTCGGCGCGCCGATGTCATTCGACGCACCCGTGCACAACGAGGATGGACGCACGCTAGGAGAAATCCTGGTGGACCCGCGGACGATGGATTGGTCACCTGAGCAAGAGCTCACGACCCGAGCCCTGTCGGATCGCGTGCACGAACTGATGGAGTACCTGTCTCCGATCGAAGCCGATGTTCTGCGTCAGCGTTTCGGCCTGGAGAATGACGAAGAGCGCACTTTCCGAGAAATCGGCGACAAGTACAGCCTGTCCCGCGAGCGAATCCGCCAGATTCAAAACGCGGCCCTTGGCAAGCTGCGCCGCGCGCTCAACCGAATGCAGTAACAGTAGGGATTTGCCCCCAACTCCCTAGCCCGCTCCTTTCGTAGGAGCGGGCCTTTTTTTTGCGATGTTATCCTCTGGCTCAGGAACATGATCACCCTGGTACTCATCGGCGTTGCCTCCGGCATCGCGCTGCTCAGCGTCCCGGCCATCCAATCGTGGCAGCGTCGCTACAAGGAAGTGCGGCTGCTGACCGGGCACCGGCGCGAGCATCTGCACGCGTTGTGGTACGGAAACTTCGACGAAGTCCGGGCCGCCTTGAACGACACGGATGACGCAAACCAGATGTTCGTGCGCGCGTGCGCCGAGTTGGAAGCGGGCGACTGCGAAACGGCAGAGGACTTCGCCGGTCACATCTCAGCGGATGATCCTGCTGTGAAAGTACTGGTCAACCTGATCGCGCGGCGCAAGAGCCGCCCGGACGAGGTGTGGCTCGATGCCCTCGAGCATTCGTGGCAGTCGGCGTATCGACCTAGCCTGCTCGGCAACAAGTTCGCCAACTCCGACCTCGTGTCGTCTCACCTGGACGCATGGGAAGGCGATGTGCTCGATGGAACCGACCACGTGCTGTGGACGGCCATGAGCGTCAAGACCAAGATCACTGGAGCCGTGTACCCGCGCGAAGTCAGGCTGTGGGCGATGGCCAGCGACGCGGGCGAACGCGATCTGGGTGAGCTCATCATCACCAACAATTTGATCGCGCTGGATACCTTCGGCGACGGCACGCCGCGCATGTTGGTGAACGTGCGTGATCGTCTCAACGAGCTTGCCCCCGAGAACTTGTGGGTGCGCCTGGGCCACTGCATCGCACATGAGGATCGCGCGGCGCTGCGCCCGACCGATGTGGACGCACTCGCGCAGTGCATCGACGCTCCCAGCGTGGACGCGACCCTTGGCGGCGCTGCGATCCGTCGTTTCGATGCAGTCGGCGACCGCGCTAAGGTGCCCCACCCCATCGTCGCTAGCCAGCACGCCAGCAACCTGTGCGTGTTGCTACTTCCCCTCCAGGGACTGTGGCATCGCCTGGGCGAGACCCGGAGCTACAGCTTGCGCCAGCGCGCGGCCGAGATTCTCGTGCAGCTGAGCCGACGCATGCGCGAAGATCGGACCGTGTTCTCAGCGGTCGCCGCATACGAAACCATGCGGCAGGCCAACACGGTTTTGATGTCGGCGCGGCTGGCGGGCGAGCTGGAAGCCAGACACGTCGAACACCGCCACTTTCTGAGCATCGCAGGCCATCTCGTGCTCAATCCGTACGCCTGGCCGATCCCGTCCCTGGTCCACGAGGCTGCGGCCGCCGAACGGGACAATGAACTAGAGTTCTACCGGCGTCACCTCGGCGACCCGAACGCCGCATTACCGCAGGCGTGGCTCATTCAGCGCTAGCCACTTGGCTGGGCTGCTGGGCTGACCAATCGGTCCGTAAACCTCAAAAATTTCGCCGATCTCCGCTGACGCGCTGCGCCAACATGCGCAATGGTGCAGCTCCCGCTCAAAATGACAAAAGAGTGACTAAGTTCCGGTTTTCCCGTAAACGGAATCGTGTTACCTGGCCAAACCATGGTGGAACAAGCGGGATCAGGCATTCGCTTCGATGACTCCCACTGGGCGCTGATCCTTGGCGGCTCTAGTGGGTTTGGCCTTGCGACGGCCCAGAAGCTGGCAAAACACGGCATGAATTTGGCCATCGTGCACCGCGATCGCCGCGGCGCGATGAAGAACATCGAGCCAGCGTTCGAGGCACTGCGCGAAACTGGAGTCGGGTTCATCAACTTCAATGTCGACGCGTTGTCAGACGCGGGACGGACGAAGGTCCTCGATGAGCTGACCGAGAAGATGGCAGGCGGGCGCATTCGCATGCTCATGCACTCGATTGCGTTCGGTAACTTGAAGCTGGTGGCGCCCATCAGCCCCACTGCGGCCAAAGCGTCCGAGATGGCGCGAACCAAGCTGGCGGAGCAGTTGGGCATCGATGTCGCCAAGCTCACCGAAGCCGTGGCAGCCGTCTTTCCCGAAGCGGAATACAGCGACGCGCTCGCACATCTGGCTGAGCCACCGGCGTTCAACTCGAATCTGCTCCTCGAAGACGAAGATTATGCGCGGACCGTGCACAGCATGGGCACCAGTATGTCGACGTGGACCCAGGACTGCTTCAAGCGTGAACTGTTCGCGAGCGATGCGCGCATTCTGGGCATGACGAGCGAGGGCAACGAAATCGCCTGGCGCGGTTACGCCGCCGTGGCTGCGGCCAAAGTGGCCATGGAATCGGTCTCGCGCTCCATTGCCGTGGAATTCGCCCCGTACGGCATCCGCTCCAACATCGTGCAGGCCGGCGTCACGCCAACCCGCGCGCTGGCACTCATTCCGGGCAGCGCCCAGCTCAAGGCTGGCGCTCGACTGCGCAACCCATTCGGCAAACTGACGACACCCGCGGACGTGGCTGACGTGATTTGCTTGCTGTGCACCGATGAAGCCCAGTGGATCAACGGCACCATCGTGCGCGCCGACGGCGGGGAACACATCGGCGGATGAAACCCACGCAGCCGCTATATGTGCACGGCCTCGGGCACTTCCATCCCGAGAACATCGTCGACAACAAGTTCCTGGAGGAGCTCGACATCGGCACCAACGATGCGTGGATTCTGGAGCGCGTCGGTATCTTGCGTCGTCGCACCGTGCTGCCCCTGGACTACATTCGCGACACAAAGAACTCCGATATCGCGGCGGCACACGAAGTCACCGTTTACACCAACCAGGAGACGGGACGCCGAGCGGGTGTCCACGCCCTGGAACGCGCTGGCCTCAAACCCAGCGACATCGGCATGGTGGTTACCGGCGGCTGCACGCCTGAGATGGCCATCCCGTCCGAGGCGTGCCGGGTCGCCGCCGCGCTGGACATCGACGCCCCTGCCCTGGACATCAACTCGGCGTGTTCGAGTTTTGGCGCCCAGCTGCACATGCTGTCCAACATGGGCAACCTGCCGCCGTACGTGCTCGTGGTCAACCCTGAGAACACGACGCGCAATATCAATTACGCCGACCGCTCCGCTGCCGTGCTCTGGGGCGATTGCACCAGCGCCGCCATCGTGTCCACCCAGGTGCCGTCGCGGATACGCATCGTCGAGACGACCCTGGCGTCGAATCCGGCGCGTTGGGATGCGGTCACCATCGGACGCTTCAAGCACTTCGCCCAGGAAGGCAGCGCGGTCCAGCGCTTCGCCATTAAGACCACCGGGTCGTGTCTGGACGCCCTGTACCCGGCGGCGCGCGAGTACGCGGAGGCCAACGGTGGCAGCGCGCGTTTCGTCGGCCATCAAGCCAACTACCTCATGCTTCAGGGCGTGGCACGACGCTCGAAGATCGAGCCCGAGCTGCACTGGCACAACGTCGAGGAATACGGCAACACCGGCGCGGCCGGGGCCCCATCGGTGCTCTCGCAGAACTGGGACAATTTGAAGGACGGCGACTCGATCGTCGTCGTCGTCGTCGGCTCTGGACTGACCTGGTCCAGCTTGCGCATGGAAATAGGAGCCGCCTGATGAAGTACTCGGAATTCCTGGAACGCAAGACGTTCTCTCAAGAAGAACTGCTGGGTCTCGGCCATGGCACGACCGTTGAGGATCCGCCGGAGGAGTTCATCCGTCTGCCAGTCCCGCCGATGCTCATGATCGATCGCGTGGTCGAGCTGAACCGGGACGGTCCTCGCGGCCGCATCGTCGGCGAGCAGGACATCCAGTTCGACGACTGGTTCTTTCAGTGCCACTTTCGCGGTGATCCGGTGCAACCCGGTTGCCTGGGCGTGGACGCGGTTTGGCAGCTGGTCGGCCTGTACTGTTCAGCCGCTGGAGCCCCCGGCTCAGGGCGCGCGCTTGGCTGCAAAGAAGTCGAGTTCGCTGGCCAGATCCGGCCGTACAACAAAGTCGTTCGCTACGAGATCAACATTCGCCGGTTCTCGATGCTCAAGCAGTCCGGCTCGGCCGTCGCCATCGGCAACGCCAAAGTCCTCGTGGACGGCGAACTGATCTACACGGTCAAAGGTGCCAAGGTCGGTATGTTCCGCGACATCGCGTATCCGGACTACCCCAACCGTTCGGCCAATAGCGTCGGCGGCATCATGGACAGGAGCAGCTAATGCTCACCCCGGATGAAGTACTCGAGCTAATCCCACAGCAGAAGCCGTTTCGGTTCATCGACAAGATCGTCGAGATCAGCGAAGACGGCGCCATCGGTGAATACACCTACCGCCAGGACGAGACCTTCTACGAAGGACACTTTCCGGGCAATCCGGTCACACCGGGCGTCATCTTGATCGAAACCATGTGCCAGACAGGGCTCGTCGCCCTGGGCATCTACCTGCTCGGTCTCAAAGAAACCAAAGAGCAAGTCGCCAAGATGGTGACGCTGTTCACCGACTCGGATGTTGAGTTTTCAAAGATGGTCAAGCCCGGAGACACGGTGCGCGTTACGGCCGAGAAGGTGTTCTGGCGCAGGCGCAAGCTGAAGTCCAAAGTCAGCCTGACCCTGCCCGACGGCACTGTGGTCGCGCGCGGAACCGTCGCCGGAATGGGAGTTTCAGTTGAGCACGTCTAAACAACGCGTCGTTATCACGGGCATGGGGGTCTTGGCGCCCAACGCCCACGGTCTTGAAGCATTTGCTGGCGCCCTGCGCGAAGGCAAGAGCGGCATCACGCACCACGAGTACCTGGCCGAGGGCAAGTTCGCCTGCCAGGTGGGCGGCATTCCCAAAGGCGTGGCAGAGCTCCAGAGCGACTACCTGACAAAGGAAGAGTTGTTCGCCATGAACCCCAACATGATCTATGCGGCGATTGCCGCTATCGACTGTTGGAAGGATGCGGGCCTGGAGCGCATCGCCGCAGACTCGGACGAGGTCGACTGGGATACGGGCGCAGTGTTGGGAACCGGCATCGGCGGCATCGACACCATCGCAGAGAAGCTCGGACCGAAAGTAGACGCCGGCAAGGTCAAACGACTGGGTAGCAGCATGGTCGAGCAGATCATGTCCAGCGGCAACAGCGCGCGAGTCGCGGGCTTGCTCGCTCTGGGCAACCAGGTCACGACCAACTCGAGCGCGTGCAACACGGGCACGGAAGCGATCGTCAACGCGTACTACCGAATTCGCGAGGGTCGCGCCAAGCGCATGCTCGCCGGTGGCTCCGAAGGCCACTCTCGCTACATCTGGGCGGGCTTCGACGCCATGCGCGTACTCAACCGCACCCGGAACGACGAGCCAAGCAAAGCATCGCGGCCCATGAGCGCATCGGCGGCTGGATTCATCCCCGGCTCGGGCGCTGGTCTGCTCATGCTCGAGAGCCTGGAAAGCGCCGAAGCGCGCGGTGCCAGAATCTACGCCGAAGTGTTGGGCGGCTATGTAAACGCCGGTGGACACCGCATGGGCGGTAGCATGACCGCGCCAAACCCGAGCAGCGTCACCCGCTGCATCAAGGGCGCGGTGGCCAACTCCGGGGTTAAGCCGGAGGAAATCGGCGCTATCAACGGACACCTCACGGCGACGTTCGCCGATCCCATCGAAGTTGCGAACTGGTCCCGGGCCCTGGAGCTTCCGCCGGAGCGGATGCCCCTGGTGCACTCGACCAAGTCCCTGATCGGGCACGCTCTAGGCGCCGCTGGTGGCATCGAATGCGTTGCCGCCGTGCTCGAGCTGCACCACGGCTTCGTCCACGGCTCGGTCAACTGTGAAGACCTGCACCCGGAGCTGGAAGCCTACGCGAACAGCATCCCGCACGAGACCGTAGATCGCCCAGATCTGAACGTAATCGCGAAAGCGAGTTTTGGATTCGGCGACGTCAACGGCTGTGTGGTATTTGGCAAACTGAAGTAGCAACACAAACCTGGAAGGACCGGACATGAACCAAGAAGAAGTACTCGGAAAAGTTCTCGGAATTCTCGAGCAGTTCGCCACCAACGCGGAAGGCATCAGCGGCGCGTCGATGGAAACGACCATCCTCGAGGACCTCAAAGTCAACTCGGCGCGTCTCGTAGACGTTGTGCTCGAAATCGAAGATACGTTCGACATGGAAATCTCCGACGAAGATGCGGACAACGTGCGCACAGTCGGCGATGCGGTCAAACTGATCACCGCAGCCAAGTCGTAGTATTAGGTGACAACAACACCCGTGCGAATCGGCAACGACGTTGTCGATCTGAATGACAAGCAGACGGCCGCAGCTCACCTGCGGCCGCGCTTCGTCGCGCGCGTGTGTAATGCAGCTGAGTGCGCCCGGGTCGAGGCAGCAGCCGACCCGGCAGGTCTGCTCTGGTCGCTGTTCGCGGCCAAAGAGGCGGCATTCAAAGCGGTGTCCAAGCAAAGACCGAGCATTGTCTTCGCGCACCGCCAATTTGAGGTCGCCGAGGACCTGCGCTCGGTTCGCTACAAGGACCTGAGCCTGGACCTCCGCATCGATCGAGATGGCGACCGTATTCATGCGGTGGCGCTGCTCGGAGATGCCGGTGCGGTGGTCGATGCGGTCGAGCAAGTGGGCGTCGGAGCTGACTTGAGCATCGCCGTGCGCGAGCTGCTGCGCCAGCGCGTCAGCGACGAACTGGGTTGCGCACCCGACCAACTGGGTGTCGAGCGCACACCGGCCCCAGGGAGCTGGACCGGATCCGGACCGCCGTGGCTAACGCGCGACGGTGCCCGTACCGACACGGACATAAGCCTGTCCCACGATGGCCGCTTCGTCGCGTTCGCCGCGCTGCGCGTCAATGCGGCTGAACTCGTCGCCGACGCCTAGTCGCCGTTCGAGAACGCTTAGACATTCTGGGCCCAGTCCGATGCGTCCTCCATGGCATTATTGCGTCCACAACGTAACCTCGTCGTCCGCATTGGCGTCTTAGGAATGTGACTATGAGCAAACAATACGACGCGATCATCATTGGCACGGGACAGGCGGGGCCTTCACTGGCCGGCCGCTTCAACGACGAGGGCAAACGCGTCGCGGTGATTGAGCGCGGGCTGTTCGGCGGTTCGTGTGTGAACGTCGGCTGCATTCCGACAAAAGCGCTCGTCGCCAGCGCGCGTGCTGCCCACATGGCCAGGCGTGCGGCGGATTTTGGCGTGGTCGTCGATTCACCGGTGCGCGTGGATATGAAGCGCGTGAAGGAACGCACCAAGCAAATCTCCGGCAAGTCGAACAAGGGCGTCACCGGCTGGCTCGAAGGCATGGACAACGTCGACATTTATCGGGGCAGCGCGGCGTTCCACAGCAGCGATACGGTCACGGTGAACGGCGAGCTTCTCCAGGCCGACAAGATCTTCATCAACGTGGGCGCCAGAGCGCGCAGACCAGACATCCCCGGGCTGGACCAGATCGATTACCTCACCAACGAAGAGGTAATGGACCTCGACTTCTTGCCCAAGCACTTGATCATCGTCGGAGCCAGCTACATCGGCCTGGAGTTCGCGCAAATGTACCGGCGCTTCGGCAGCGAAGTAACGGTCATCGAGCGCGCCCCGGTGGTCATCGGGCGCGAAGATCCGGACGTATCGGAGACTGTGCGAGAAGTACTGGAGCGCGAAGGCGTGAAGTTCCGGTTCAACGCCGACTGTGTCGGATTCGAGAAACGCGGAGACGACGTGGTCATGCGAGTCTCCTGCGACAGCGAGGCGGAGGAAGTCGTCGGCTCACATGTATTGCTCGCCATCGGGCGCGTGCCCAACAGCGATTCCCTCGACCTGGACAAAGCCGGAGTCGAAACGAACGACCGGGGCTACATCAACGTCGACGATCACCTGCGCACCAACGTCCCGGGCATCTGGGCACTCGGGGACGTCAACGGCAAGGGCGCGTTTACTCACACGTCCTACAACGATTACGAGATCGCTGCGGCGAACATCTTCGACGACGACCCACGTAAGGTGAGCGACCGAATCATGGTCTACGGCCTATACGTGGACCCACCCCTTGGTCGGGTGGGTATGACCGAGGCCCAAGCGCGCGAATCCGGCCGCAATGTGCTCATCGGTAAGCGGATGATGACCCGGGTCGGTAGAGCGGTGGAGCGCGGCGAGACCGATGGCTTCATCAAGGTGTTAGTGGACGCCGACTCCAAGGAGATCCTCGGCGCGGCAATCCTGGGCATCGGCGGGGACGAAGTCGTGCAATCCCTGCTCACAGCGATGTACGCCAAGGCGCCGTACACGGTCATCTCGCGTGGCGTCTATATCCACCCGACCGTGTCGGAACTCGTGCCGACCACCCTGCAGAGTCTCAAACCTCTGACGTAGCTGCTGCCCGGTAAGTAGTGTTTGTTCAGTGAACGTCGGCAGAGGTGGCTTCGCGCACCTGGTCCGCAGTGACATCCGGCGCACACTCGACGAGCTCAAAACCACGCGCGGTAATCTCGAGTACCGCCAGGTCGGTGATGACACGGTTGACCGCCCCCCGGGCTGTCAGTGGAAAGCTGCACTCGGCCAGAAGTTTTGGATCGCCCTTGCGCGACCGGTGGCTCATGAGCGCGACCACCCGATCGCAACCGGTCGCCAGATCCATAGCACCGCCGATACCCATGATCTTGCCGCCGGGCACAGCCCAGTTGGCGATGTCGCCGGTCTGCGAAACCTGCATCGCGCCCAGGAACACCATATCTAGATGACCGCCGCGAATCATGGTGAACGACATGGCCGAGTCGAAGAACGAACCGCCGTCCACATAGGTGACCGTCTGCTTGCCGGCGTTGATCAGCTGGGGGTCCTCGTCGCCGTCGTACGGGAACGGGCCAAGACCTAGCAGGCCGTTCTCGCTGTGGAACCACACGTCGTGGTTCTCGGGCAGATAGTCGGCCACTAGCGTGGGCAAACCGATGCCCAGGTTGACGATGCTCCCGGCGGGAATTTCCTGCGCCGCACGTTCGGCGATTTGTTCGCGACTAAACGGCATTGGGGCGCTCCCTCACGGTGCGGTACTCGAAGGGGTCTTCGTGCTCAGTGACTTCGACGATGCGATGCACGAATACCCCGGGCAAATGTACGTCATCCGGGTCGATACCACCGAGTTCAACAAGCTCATCGACCTCGGCGATCGTTGTGCGGGCCGCCGTTGCCATGATCGGTGAGAAATTTCGGGCCGTGCGCCAAAAGCGCAGGTTGCCAAAATGGTCGCCACGCCGCGCTCGAATCAACGCGTAGTCGGCGTGCAACGCCTCTTCGAGAATGCACTCGCGGCCGTTGAAGGTGCGTACGTCTTTGCCTTCGGCGACCACGGTGCCGACACCGGTGGGCGTATAAAACGCCGGGATGCCCGCACCAGCAGCGCGCATGCGTTCGACGAACGTGCCCTGGGGGATCACGCTGACGTCGATGGTGCCAGCGGCCATGGCGTCGTGCAGATCCTGGTTGTTGCCGATATAGGTGCAAATGATCCTGCCGACGATGCCCGCGCGTAACCAGGTGGCCAGGCCTTTGCCCAGATTGCCGGAGTTGTTGCTGATCAGCGTCAGATTCTTGGCCCCGCTGTTCACCACAGTCTCAATCAGCGCCTCGGCGTTTCCGCACAAGCCAAAACCGCCGACCATGATGCTGGCGCCGTCGGCGAGATCCGCCAACGCCGACACGGCGTCGGTGTGGACTTTGTTTCGATGACGTCCGGATGCTGCCATCTCGTACTCCTAATTGCCCGCGACTGCTTCGCGGAGTGCGTCACTAAAACTGTTCATGCCATCTTCGAGGCACGCTTTGTCGATGATCAATGGTGGTGCGAACACAATCGTGCCTCGGTCCGCGTAGATGTGAAGGAAGATGTGGCGTTTGCGAAGGGCGGCCGCCAGCGCAGTCCACTCGTCCGCGGATGCTTCGACCTCGATGGCCGCGAGCAAGCCGATTCCGCGCACGGCAGTCACGCGCCCTGGCAACTCCTTTTGGAGCTCGTACAGCGGATCGATGAGAGTACTCGCAAGCTTTCCCGCGCGGCCGTACAGGTCGTTCTTCTCGTAGACCTTCAGCGCGGCGAGACCCGCTGCGCAGGCCAGCGGGTGAGCATAGTTAGTCAGCCCACACGCCAGCACCTTGTCGTCGAAGTGACTCGCCACACGTTCGTGTACGAGCACTGCCCCCAGACTGCCGTAGCCCGCGCTGAGCCCTTTGGCCACGGTGATCATGTCGGGCGTCGCGCCGAAGTTCTCGAAGCCAAAGCACGAGCCCGTGCGGCCGAAACCAGTCAATACTTCGTCGGCGATGAGCAGCGCGCCGTCGGCGTCACAAGCGGCGCGCACCATGGGCCAATAGTCGGCCGGCGGTACCAGGACACCGTTTGCTCCAGGCACTGGCTCGAGCAGCACCGCGGCGACGCTGCCCTGCCCTTGCAATCGCAGCACGTCGCCGATATGGGTCGCGCATTCGGTAGCGCAGCTATCGGGACGTTGACCAAACGGGCAGCGGTCGCAGTAACAATCCATCGCTTTGATCGCACCAGCGATACCCGGCTCGACCGCCGGCCGGCGCCAGTCTCCGGTCAAGCTCAGAGCGCCCATGGTCGCCCCGTGATACGAGCGATACCGGCTGAGCAGCTTGTAGCGCCCCGTAACCAGGCGCGCGATCTTCAGCGCGTTCTCGTTGGCCTCGGAGCCACCGTTGGTAAAGAACACCTTGGTGAAGCCGTCTGGGGCCAGCGCGAGCAAACGTTGGGCGAGCTCGACCTTGGCCGGGTAGACCGCCGATGGCAGCGCGATGGCCAGGGAGTCGGCCTGCTGTTTGATGGCGTTGATGATCTGCTCGTTGCCGTGCCCCAGATTCGCCTGGTAGCTCAAGCTGCCCAGGTCCAGCCAACGCGCTCCGTCCGCTGTAGTGAAGAACACGCCGGAGCCACCAGTGACTTCAACCGGGCGCGCGCTGCCCTGCGCGCTCCAGGTGAAGAAGAATGGGTAGTCCGCGGGCATGTCAGGCCTCGTCGAAGCCAAACGACTCAGCGGCTACGTTATGGATCATTCCGCCGGCGGCCCAAATTTTTCGGTTGCTGAGGTTCATGGCGATCGCCGCGCAAGTCGCCGTCCCATGCGGATTCTCCGGCGTGGACATGTTGGTGCAAACGCTACGGGGATAGTTATCCTGGGAGCCGAGTCGCTCCCACGCGTCCGCGACCCCGGCCACTGGCGCACTGGCAACGGAATCGCTCAGCCACGCGAGTCGGTCATGGGTCGTGCTGGTCGGCGGGACTGTAGACACCCCGGCGACGTCAGCGTTGAGGCAATGATTGGTGTGGACGTAGTGTTCGGCCGCACCGTCGTAGGTCTCTCGGCGCAGCACACCGGAGGTCTCGATGCCGACAGCCGTGTGCGGATCCGCAATCAAGTAGTGGTGACCCGAACCGATTTTGCTAGCTAGCAGGTGGTCTTTGGCTGCGGCTGCCGTCTCCGATGCGAGCATTCGTCGTACGAGAGCCGACCAAATGACACCGACCTGAGCGTCGTTGCTCTTGAGGTTGTTGATAGCAACACCCACGCCTGCACGATTGACACCGGCCATGCCGAGGCACCCGGTAAGCGATAGCGCCCACGCATCGATCGGGCCGGGCACACGCAGCATCATCGTGTACGGGATCGCCGTGGCATGCATGTCCCAGGTCTGGGCGAGTACCACTCCCTCACCTGTGCGGGCGTACACGATGCTGCAGCCGCCGTCACCGAGATCCGCGGCGGGCTGGTTTGATGTATCGCTATAGTCGGCTGGGTTCAGATCACGCAGGTCGGTGTAGTGGTTCAGCACCACCACGTTTTCCGGCGCCGTATTGGCACCTTCGGCGATGCCGAGTAGTTCCTCGGACAGATCCTGATCGAACGCCGCGAGCACCGGCAAGTGCGCACGTGCCGCTCTGTGCACCGACTCGGCATCCGGGAAGCCCCCGATCTTCTGGACCAGATAGACGCGGATTGCCGATAGGGATTGAATCTCGCCCCGAAACTGTTCGCCGTGTATTCGGCCCCACTCGCGGGGAGTAGCGCCAGCGGGCAGTTCGAGAACGCGCACTAACCTGCCTCGTTGAGCGCACGATCCAGACGCGTCAACACATCGTCGAGCTGATCGAATGCCGGTGAGATCGACAAACAGTCGTTGGCGAAGCGGCGCACGCGGAAGCCCGCCGCCTCGAGCCTTGAAACGAGTTCGTCGGCGCGTTCCCCGGCGTTGATCACCCGGTACAGACCGAGGCCGCTGCTGTCGATGCCGTTCTGCGCGGCCCGCTCCAGCAGCTCATCCAGGCCTTTGATGGCGGCCGTCGTGTCCACGCTTCGCGCGGTCCGAAGCTGGTGATGCTCGCGTATCATGGACAGTTCGTCGCCATCCCAGGTCGACACCATCGTTAGGGGCTTGGCCACGAAATAGCGCGACGACACGTGCATGTAGCCGGTCTGCGCACCGCCCCACCAGAGCAACATGTCCGGCGTGAATTCGCTCGTGGTCGTCGCAAACGGGCCAGCGCCAGCGCGGTAACACGCACTCGCGGTTTCGAACGCCACGACCGGCAGGTCCATCTCAGCACGCAGCTTGGCGAGCTCGACGAAGAAGTCATCGGGGAGCACCCGGCCCGTACGCTCCTGCACGACTTCGTAGAGGAAGCCGAACACCTTGTCGCGCCCGGCCCGCTCGATGGTCCGCCGAAGCGCTGCGATAGACGCGTCGGTGCCTACGACGGCGGGATGCGGAATGCGCGGCCAATCGAACACGACGTCGCCCTGGCGATGGACCCGGGGATCACTGACCGAGCGTGCGGCTGCCGTGGTGTGGCCGACATAGCCTCCGTCGAGACCGATGGCCACGCACGCTTCGCTGCGATGCCAGCGCAAAATGCGCAGGGATTTGTCCAGCATCTCGTCGCGACCGCTGGTGAGATACATGTGCGGTAGTTCAGGGATGAGCGCACCGACCCACTCGAAAGCGCGCACGACTGCCGGGGTCACGTAGTTGAGCAACGTGAGCTTGTTGACCACCGGGCCGTAGAGCAAGCCCTCATCGATAGATTTGACCAGCGACGCGGGTGGCTTGGCAAACGGCCGGGCAACGCCTTCGGACAGCTCGATCTGCTCGGCCGCAGTGTCTTGAGCCTGAGCCTGAGCCGGCGCGAACGGGGGCAGCGCGATGCGGTTGTAGATTGCCTGACCTTCGGGATCCAGGTACTGGCCGGTCAGCACGCACACCGAGTGCGCGCCGAGCACACGGTTGAGATGGCGCATGTTTGCCGTGTGGCCGATGCGGTTGCGGGACGTGACGTAACGGAACCTGGGTTTACCATCGGCAGTGCGCCGGCGAGATGCCTCGCGCAGCTGCTCCATCTTGATGGCGCGACCGATACCGATGCCCTGGTAGCCTTCGCTTACGGTCAACGACACCGAGTACAGCGTGTTGTTGCGGCCGAGCATCACGTCCTGGTCCGGCCCCTCTTCCACATCGCGCGAATGCTCCAGTGGAGCGCCGATACCAAACGCCACGAACCGCCACTGGTTGCCATCGGGAACTTCGGCGATGGTGATGATGCCTTCGGCGTCGGCCAGAGCGGCGCGAATGTGAACCGGTGGTGTGCGCCGCACGGGCTCGTAGATCTGGTACTCGATGTCCAGAATCGCCGGCAGCAACTTCACCGCCTCTTCCGGTCCCACATTGCGCACGCGATACTCGACGCGCTCGCGCTTCTCCTTGGCCGGTCTGACTTCATCTTCCCAGGCCGGGGCCGGCGCGTTCGGGTGAGCGTCGAGCCAGGACAAGGAGCGGCGGACCATCTCCATCAATTGCTGTACTTCGCGAGCGTAGAAGCCCGAGTTCAGCCGATAGCGCACGGTGAGACTGCCGGCGCCAAAGACGACGGCGCCTCGCCAGAAGCGCTGACCAATGTAGGCCTTCACGTGCTGTGGCGATGGCAGATCGAACGCAAAGGCGTAGCCGCGACCGCGCGGATTCTTGACCAGGTGGGGGAACGCGTCTGCAAGTCCCATCAACGTGGGATGCACCAGCTTCTCGATGCGTTCCGCGTCGTGGGTCAGCGCCATCATCTCCGCGTGCAAGCGACCGCGCACCAGGGATGCGTTATGTGCAGACGTCTGTTCCGGGTCCGGCCATTGGCTCATAACCACGCCGCACTGTGCGCGCTTGGCGAATACGACAGCGTCGGGAAAGTCCGGGCGCCCGCGCTTATTGACCAGGCGAAACAGCTCGTGCCAGACGAACGGTCCACCGAGGCCAAACCCGGTTTGCACTTCGTCGAAGATCAACGCGACGCTATGGTGCCGCGTGAGCAGACGCAGGGCGCGGAAGAAGCGCGCGCTTGCGTAGCGATCGCCGCCTTCGCTCTGCATTGGCTCGATGACACACGCGTAGTAGTCGCCGGTACTGAGCGCCGCGTGAACAGCCATGAGCGAGTCGACTTCGGCGGCGAGCAGTGGCGCCTCGTCTTTGTTGCCGAACCGGCGCACGAGTTCCGACAGGTCGGCGTGGGCCGCGGCCGCATAGAATCCGGCCGGCGCGGCTGGCTCCTCTTCGTGCGGATTTTCCCACACGGGGAACGGCGCAAACGTAGCCTCGTAGCCGGGGATCTCAAACGGCGTGCGCTTGGCCGGGTTGTACGTCGCATGTAGCGCGTACAACGTGCGCCCGTGGAAGCTTCCCTCGAACGCCAGCACCTTGGTCGCGGCCGGATTCGGCGAGTTGAGCTTGCACAATGCCAGGGCTTTCTCGTTGGCCTCGGCGCCGCTATTAACGAACGTAACGTGCGGCAGTCCCTGCACCATTTGGCGCAGCTCAGTTGCGTAGTCCCGGGCGGCGTCGGTCTCGCGCCCGCTCGTATCGATATTCTGCGCGATGGTCGATTGAAAGCCGCCCTCCACGTAGGCCCGCACGACCGGGTCCTCGGCAAAACCTCCGCAGAGCGTGGCGGTTTGGCTCATGCCGTCCAGAACACTGAGGGGCTCGTCGTCGATGGACACGAACCACGGACCGCTCGAACGCAGGTGATCGAACACCGCCGGCTTCTTTTCGCGCACCACGCGCTCGCCCGCGTACAACCGAATCAGCTGAGCGGCGGACTTGGGTAGGCGACCACCCGCGGGACGGCGCAACGCCATGGGCCGTGGTTGCTCGAACAGATTGCGCGTCGCCTCGAGAGCTTCTTCCTGAGCGTGGCGCTCGGCGAGAAAGTCCAGGTCCGGGGCGGGCATATGGTCCGCCAACATCGGATGCACCTGCACCGAGCCGAGCACGTTCTCTTGCACGGCCATGGGCACGACAACGTTGCGCGGGGCATATGAACCCGCGGGCCGGTAGTTGCCGCTGCGCCCCACTCCACCAAATGGCAGGCGTGGGCTCGCCAGATTCGTGCTGCGATTCGAGTTGAGAATCCCGGATCGAGTTTCCCGGTAGAACCGCTCGAACCGCGCAGAATTGGCCGTAAAGATGCTGTTGGCTAGTCCGTAGGGGCTGTTGCGCAGAACGGCAATCGCCTCGTCGTCGTCGCCCACCAACTCCACGGCGATATCGGGGCCAAACACTTCTGCGTCGGTGTAACCGGCGATGTCGTGTTTACCGTCTGGCAGTCTGTGCAGCGATGGGCCGGCGAAGAAACCGCCGTCGAGTCGTCCACCCGGCACCAGCGCTTCCGCCCCACCCTCACGGGCGGCCGCCACCGCAGTCTCGAAGGTGTCTCGACCGGACTCGGTGGCGAGAGGACCCGCGAAGTTGTTGGTGTCGTCGGGATCGCCAAAGCGCAACGCCTCGACCATGGGCCGCAGCGCCTCGAGCAACCGAGGTGCGACGTTTTTGTGCACGAGTACACGATCGGTCGCGGTGCAACGTTGGCCCGTGGTCAGGTAGCCGCCAACGACGATTTCGTGGGCCGCCTGACGCAGGTCGGCGTCGTCGAGGACGACGACGGTGTTCTTGCCACCCATCTCGAGTGCGACGAGCAGCTCTGGGCGCTCGAGTGCCTGGGTGAGAATCATCTTGCCGACGTGGTAGGAGCCGGTGAAACACAGACCTCGCACGTTGGCGTTACCAACCAGCGCCGCGCCGCTTGCGCCGGTGCCATGAACAACGTTGAGGATACCGGACGGCAACCCGGCGGCATCGACGGCCTTAGCGTAACGCTGCGCCGCAAGTGGAGTCACCTCACTGGGCTTGACCACCACCGTGTTTCCCATCAACAACGCGGGCAACAAGTGCGCGTGGCACAAGTGCAACGGATAGTTGAACGGACCGATGACGCCGACCACCCCCAACGGGTGGAAGCGCAGCTGCTCGTTGGGGCGACCGGGCAGCGGACCACCCTTTAGATCCTTCTCCACCACGTCGCGGACGAGCTCGAAGCGGCTGACCAACGCGTTGGCCTCACCTCGGGCTTCGCTGCGTAGCTTGCCCGTTTCGAGGGTGATCGCCTCGGCCAACTCGTCACGCTGTGCGGCCAACGCATCGCGCAGCGGTAAGAGCAGCTCGTAGCGCTCTTCCACTGTGAGCGCGGCCCAAGCTGCGGACGCGTCAGCGGCGGCAGCGCACGCCTGGCCAATGCGGTCCGGGGAAGTCGCGGTCTCGAGCACCACGGCGCCGTCACGGGCCGGGTTGCGCGAAATCAGCACCTCGCCCTCGGGGGAATGAAAGGAACCAGCTATATAGTCGCCGAACGGTTTCACAGGAGATGTAGAGGTAAGCGTTGGCGGATCAGAAGGTCAAGTGTAGCCCAGATGATTCGAGCCGAAACACGCCATCCCGGCGGGGTTGTGACAAACTTTGCTGGATTCAACGCACCTCGTCATGATTTGCCACAAGATGTCAGAATTGCGTCGCCGACGGCCTGGCCTACGGGACGCTAGCGTGGGCTTGGAGCTGAGAGCTGGCTGACGACCCTGACAAAGCCGATGCACCGGATCGCAGCGGGGAGATCATCGATACCCGCTATCGCCTGGTGCGCAAGGTCGGTGAAGGCGGCATGGGCGAGGTCTATGCCGCCGACCATGTGTTCATCAAGAAACGCCTGGCCATCAAGCTGCTTCGCGCCGACGTGAACGTGAGCGAGGACGCAGAGGAGCGGCTCTATAGGGAAGCGAACGCCACCAGTTCGATCGGTCATCCCAACATCGTCAAGATCGAGGACTTCGGGCACGCCGCTGATGGCGCCGTGTACCTCGCCATGGAATGGCTGGACGGCATCACACTCGAAGACCTGATGAAGAAGGGCCAGGTCGAGTTTCACGTCGCCGTCGACCTGATGGCCCAAACCTGCGCTGGCCTTGCAGCGGCCCACCGCGAAGGTGTCGTTCACCGGGACATGAAACCGGCGAACATCATCCTGCTTCACGATGGCCACGGCGCATACACCGTAAAGCTCGTCGACTTCGGCATCGCCAAACTCATGTACTCGTCCAGCGACGCGCTGACGGACAAGGGGACGTTCGTCGGCACGCCCCATTTCGTATCCCCGGAGCAAGCGCTAGGCGAGATGGTCGACCATCGCTCGGATTTGTATGCGGTCGGCGTCATGTTGTACGAGCTGGTGGTGGGCAAGCTGCCGTTCGACAACGACGGCTTCATCGACGTGTTGCAGCAGCACGTTTCCAGGGCACCGGTCCCGCCGGCGAAGCGAGCCAACCGCGTCGTCCCAGCCGCACTCAACGATGTGATCCTTCGCTGCCTGGAAAAGGACCCGAAGCGACGTTTCACCAACGCGACCGAGCTCCAGCTGGCCCTGGAGGCAATCTCGGAGGAACTGGCGCCGACGTCTGCGTCCTCATCGGCGTCGACGTCAGCGGCGGCCTCGGGCAGTAGTGTCGACGCTCCGGCGCGCGCGACCATGTGGCCGTACCTGGTACTGATCGTGTTGCTCTTGGCGGGCGGCGCGGCGTTGTTTCATTGGCAGCAAAGTGGCGACACCGAGCCAAAGGCGGTCGCGCCGGTGGTGGACGCGGGCGTCGCTGCCAACACCGCAGACGCGCGAAGCGTAGTGGTCGTCGCCAAATCAGATGCCGCACTACCGCCGCCCTCGCAAACCGAGTGGCAGTACCGCGGTCGAGGCAAACACTTTTCGTTTCGCGCGGCGATGAGCCCAAGCCCCGTGGCGCCGGGTGAACAACTGAGCCTGATGCTCACCCTGTTCGAACCCAGCAAAGCACTCGCGGTCGAGTTGGCGAAAGGACCGGCGACGATCACCGTCGAGCTGATCCAGGCCAAACGCCAGAAAACGATCACCACCGCGCAGCGACGCCTGCTCGACACGGGCAAGATGTCGTCGCCGGTGCTCGCCAAGCTGCCCAAGCAAGGCGCATATCAAGTAGTCTTGCGCTTGGCCCGCGGCGGACGCTGGTTGGCCCGGGCGGAGTTCAAGCTGTGTGTTGGTGCAGACCCGGCCGGGGACGCCGCGCTTTACCGGCGGATTTGCGGCCAATAGACGTCCGCGAGTTCGCCCTTCATTGCGCCCCTGACGCGTCGGTGACCGTATAGATGAGCGTCATGGGTTTGCCGCGTCGACTGATCTCTAGTCGGATCTCCTTGGCCGTTCGTAGGCGCGCATACGCCTCGAACAGCTTTTGCGGCGTCGATAGCTGGTAGCCGTTCACTTTCCGCATCGTGTCCCCATTGCGCAGACCGATGGCATGAAAGATAGAGCCCTTCTGCATCGCGTAGATCTTGAAGCCATTTGGCTTTCCGTGGCGGACAGAAGGAACGATGCGACCGCCGGCGACAAGATCTTGAGGTCGCCTTCCCAAACGCGCCCAGGTGGCCTTGGGCAGACGGTAGTGGTTCTCGCCGATGAGCGTGATACCCGCACCGGCCGGCGGGCTCATGCGCATGGGTACGATCAGCGTCGCAGAGTTTCGCCTCGGCGCTGGGAACCGATACGCTTTAGCGTGACGGCTCAAGCAACTGGTGACCGGCACGAGAAGCCCCGGCTCGGGGTGCACAGCGACGATGTCCTTGGCTTGACCAGTGGCATCGATTTTCAGAGTCAGCTCGACCTGGCCCGTCGCGGTTGGGTTCTTACGCCAGATAAGGTCATAGCAACCCTTAAAGTTGAGACGCTGGGTGTCGAGGAACGTGGCGACGATGGCGGGCGCGTCGGTTTTATAATCCCGACCAGTTGGATTGACGATCTCTCCGTGCTTGTCGTCTGTCGATGGCGTGTTGTTAGTGCGGCCGCCGCGCAGGAGCACGACGGCGCCAGCGACGACCGCAGCGGTGGCAACGACCGCGACGGGGATCAGCCACACCGGCCGCGTCGCGCTCGCCGAGGGCATCGCCGATTCGATTTCTCGGACGAACGTCTCGACGCTGCCGAAGCGCTCTTCCGGCTCCGGCCTGAGTGCACGCACGATGGCTGCGTGCACTTTCCGCGGCACCTTGCTGTCCTTGGGCACGTCGACTATCTGCCCGGCGGACGTGGCCCGCATCAGCTGCGCGGTGTCACCACCGGAGAACGGTCGAACCCCGTACAGCGCCTCGAAGGCGGTGACGGCGAGGCTGAACTGATCCGAGCGCGCATCGGCGATCTTGCCCGCGTGCTGCTCGGGCGACATATACGCCGGAGTACCCATGATGGCGCCGGTCTGAGTCAGGGCGCCACCCATAGGACCGGTGGTTGCCGTGTCTTCCTCCCGTTGCGTTCGCTCCAAGGCGACGACGCTTCGCGCCAGGCCAAAGTCGCCAACCTGCACCCGCCCCGACTTGGAGACGAACACGTTCTCGGGCTTGAAGTCGCGATGGACGACTCCGGCTGCGTGCGCCTCGATTAGTCCGCGCGCCGCGTCGATCACAGCGGCCAGACGTTGTTCGCTCGTTCGCGTGCGATCGCGCAGGTAATCCTTCAGCGTCATGCCGTCGACGAACTCCATGGCGACGAACACACGCTCGCCCACCTTGCCCACGTCGTACACGGTCACCAGGTTCGGGTGAGACAGCTGGGCCATTGCCTGGGCTTCGCGCAGCAGCCGTTGCTGGAGTACGTCCGCAGGTTGAGAGCCATCGTTGGTCGGCTGCAGCACCTTGATCGCCACGTCGCGATTCAGGTCTGTGTCGCGGGCTCGGTGTACGACGCCCATACCGCCCGCACCGAGTTTTGACAGGATCCGATAGCGCCCCAGGAAGTCTCCCTCCTTGAGGTCCGAGCTGCCTGCCCTCCCCGCCGGCGCCGCCCCTTCTGTGGCCAGCGCGGTCTCTTCCATGCTGCCTGCGTCGTCAGCCATGCCGAAGGTTCACTATAAAGGAGCGCAGTGTGGTATGAGGATTTCCAGCGCGATATTCGCCAGTTAGACCGTATCCCAGAGTCGATCCATTGGGGTTGCGTAGTTAGGGGCGCTATGGCATATTGCGCCGCCCTGTAAGAGGTAGAAAAGAATGGCTAAAAAGGGAAAAGGCAAAGGTCGTGAGCTCATCCGTCTCGTTTCGACGGCAGGCACCGGCTATTTCTACACCACGTCCAAGAACAAGCGTCGCACGCCGGACAAATTGGTGTTTAAGAAGTATGACCCGAAGATCCGCAAGCATGTGGACTTCAAAGAGTCGAAGATCTAGGTAACGCGATGTCTCGTGTATGTCAGGTAACAGGTAAGCAGGCTCTGGTTGGCAACAAAGTCAGCCACTCCAACCGGAAGACCAAACGCCGGTTCGAGGTCAATCTTCAGACCAAGCGTTTCTGGTTCGAAGAGGAGAGCCGTTGGGTAAAACTTCGCCTTAGCACCCGCGCGATGAGAACCATCGATAAGCGCGGCTTGGGAGCTGTCATCAAAGAGATGCGCGCCCGCGGCGAAAAAATCTAACCCTCCCCCGCTCACCAACTCACACCTTTCGTGATTCTGTTTCAATCCCGCTGGCCCGCATGGCAGGCGGGATTGCTGTGTTTACTGTGTGCGTGCAGCTCCAGCAGCAGTTCAGGCTCTGGCCTGCTCGAGGTCCCCAAGCGCACCCTGAAGCACAAACAATGGGCCAGCGTGTTCTCCGCCACGGGGGACGTGTCCATCGCGTCCGTGGCGACCGCGCCCAGCGGCCACGTGTTCGTGGGCGGTGAGTTCTCCGGTGAGTTGAGGGCGGGCAAACACCGCGTTCAGAGCAAGGGCGACACCGACGGCTTCGCCGCTCACCTGGCACCAGATGGTCGGGTGATCTGGGTGCGCGCCTATGGCAATGACGCCCGGGATCGCGTGACCGCAATCGCGCTTGGGCGTCCCAGGAATCTAATCATCGCTGGCGCTAACGGGAACGCAGCGTTCGTCGCGTTCTCCCACTCACGCGGGAAGATAGACTGGTTCTCCCGAGAGAAACTCACGTCCACGGGACGCGTGCATATCAGGGACATCGCGATGGATACCCGCGGCGGTGCCGTCGCCGTCGGACACTTTTCCGGCACCCTCACAGCGCGAAAGCTGAAGGTCACCAGTGCCGGCGTTCAAGACGGGTTCATCGCGCGCTTCCACGCCGACGGTCGGCTGGTCTGGCTACACCGGTTCGGCGGCAAATGGGCCGACCACGCCCACGCTGTTGCTCTGCGCGGCGACCAGGTGGTGGTTGTTGGCGGGTTCACCCGAATCGCGTATTTCGCCAACCGGGAGGTCCAAAGCCGCGGTAGGAGCATGGATGCGTTCGTGGCCAACCTCGATCTGCGCGGCAAGCTGCGCTGGGTCAAACCCGCCGGTGGCGACAGTCGGGACACGGCCACAGCGGTCGCCATCGACAGCTTCGGCACTATCTACTTCGCCGGCCACTTCAGCGGCGCCGCCAGTTTTGGCGCCGAGCCCATCATCGCCGTGGATGGCCCGGACGTGTTCATCACCGCCCTCGCCAAGACTGGCAAGACTCGCTGGACCAAGCGTTTCGGTGGCAGCAGCGGCGAACGAGCACACAGCCTGACCACCCAGGGCAAACGAGCCTACCTGCTCGGCTCGTTCATCGGCACGACTCGCGTCAACGACTACCCCATTCGAGGCGAGCAGAAACACGACGGCTTCGTCGCGACGTTCACCGACGCCGGCGAGCTGCACAGCGCCATTCCTGTGGCCGGCAAGGGCGATGACTCGGTGCGGGACATCGCCATCGACAGCAAGGGCGCCGCGATCATCGTAGGCAGCTTCATCGGTCCGAGCGAGCTCGTGCCGGGTAAACCGATGGCCAACGATGACAAAGTTACAGGTGGCTTCGTCGTTCGAATCTCTCCTTAGCGGTTAGCGCTGGACGCGCCTAACGGCCGCGGCGGCGACGACGTAAACGGCGACGACGTTCATCGTCTTCGTCTTCGCATTCGTCGAATTCTTTCATGTTCTTGGCTTTGATCATGCAGCCCAGCGTGTCCAACGCCCAGCGCCGACGCAGGCACTGGTTGGTCCCGTCGTTGCGCACCTTCTTGTCGCCTTCGCGGATCAGGATATCCCGACGACGTTTGTCGTCGCGCATGATCACCAGCGCGTTCGAGATAGCCGCCTTGCATGTGAACCACTGGCGCTTGCATCGATGTTTGCAGTCGCGCTTGATGGCAGGCTGGGCCCCCTGGCCGCTGCGTGCATTCCAAGTCTGAATGCACTGCTTGGTGCACTTCTGCATCTTGAACCACGGGTCAGCCTTGGCGTCCGACTTGGCCGAGCCAATGCTGGACGTGTCGCCGTCGCCGTCGCCGTCGCCGTCACCGTCACCGTCGCTGTCCTTGTCGCCCGCTGACAGCCCTGGCCCGCTGCGGTCTTCGCCGACCAGGCGCGGCTTGTACGGATCTTTCACATCGCCGCCGCCGCAGCCAAGCATCGCGGCGACTGCAAACACACCTACTAGCCGAATCCCCACGTCACAATGGTACCGCGTTTTCCAGCGGACGTCACATTTGGTGGAGAGTCGCCCTCCGGGGCGGCTTAGATCTCGAACAGAAGCCGGTCCGGGTTCTCCACCCGGTCCTTGATCGCCCGCAAGAACGACACCGCCTCCAGGCCGTCGACCACCCGGTGGTCATAGGTCAGGGCGATGTACATCACTGGTCGCACCTCGACCGTATCGCCGATGGCCATGGGCCGCTTGACGATGTTGTGCATGCCCAAAATGCCCGTCTGTGGGTAGTTGAGCAGAGGCGTAGACATCATCGAGCCGTAGACGCCGCCATTGCTGATGGTAAACGTCGCGCCCACCATGTCATCGAGTTTGAGTTTCTTGGTCTTGGCCTTCGTCGCCAGCTCGATGATGCCCTTCTCTACGTTGGCGAAGCTCAAGTTGTCGACGTCGCGCAGCACTGGCACGACCAGCCCCCGGTCGGTGCCCACAGCGACGCCGATGTCGTAGTAGTTCTTGTAGACGACCGACTCGCCGCGGATCTCAGCGTTGACGCCGGGCCACAGCTTGAGCGCCGCGACCGCCGCCTTCACGAAGAACGACATGAAGCCGAGCTTCACATCATGGGCGGCGATGAAGTCCTCCTTGAACTTCTTGCGCAGCGCCATGCAGTTCGTCATATCCACTTCGTTGAACGTGGTCAGGGACGCGGTCGATTGCTGCGCCTGGACCAGGCGCTCAGCGATCCGCTTGCGTAATGGCGTCATCTTGACGACATCTTCACGCGGCTTTGCAGAGGCCGCCGAAGCAGGAGCACCCGTGACCGGCGACGCTATCGATTCGCCGTTGCGAACCGCCCGGCGCTGCGACGGTGATAGTTTCTGGTCCGCCGCCGGTTTGGCTGCCGACGCTGTAGGTGCTGGCGCAGGTGCCGGTGCTGCCGCAGGTGCCGGTGCTGCCGCTGGTGCTGGTGTGGCCGCCACAGGTGCTGGTGCTGCCTGCGCTCCTACCGCCTCGACATCCACCTGACCAACGACGTCGCCGACCCGCACCGTGTCGCCTTCGGCGAACCGTTGCTCCGTCAACGCACCCGCAACCGGCGAAGGCAGTTGCACGGTGATCTTATCCGTTTCCAGATCAACGATCGGTTCGTCAATCTCCACGGACTCGCCGACCTGCTTCAGCCAGCGGCCGACGATTGCTTCAGTAATCGATTCTCCCAGTTCGGGAACGACAAGCTCCGTCAGCTTCGCCACAGGTCCTCCTCGGATTGCGAAAAGCGTATCAAATCAGCGCGGTTTTATCGTCTGCACGCGCTTCCGAATCGCCGGTGCGACCGCAAAAGTGTCGAGCTTGGCGTTGTCGTGAACGCGAAACGCGCCGCCAATGTGGCGTAGCGCGCTCAGATCTAGACGAAGCATGCTGCCATTGCTGAATACGGCCAGGCTGCCGCCTACCCGCTCGAGCTTGTGTAATGACACCGTGAGGGCCGCTCCGTTGGCGCGAACGGCCGCGTTGCCGCCGACCCTGGCCAGCGCCGGAAAGAACACCCCCGTGGCAATCGGGTTGCCACTGACCAGCAAGTTGCCGCCAACCTCTCGGAGGGCGTCCAGGCCCGACACAGAGTCCAGGCTGAACACGCCAGCTATGTGGACGTCCCCGTTGACTCTGGCCAGTTTGGCCAGAGGCGCCAGGGTCGTGATGCCCACGCCCCGAATCACCAGCTTCCCCGTAATCTCCCGGCATCCCGCTGCCGCGACCACATCCTCGCTGGTCGTGAGCACGACGTCGCGCTCGCAGCGATCGACGGGTGCCTTGACGGTCTGCGCACCTCCGCAGCCGATGAGCAGCGCGATCGCCAGCACCGAAGCACGCATTACTGGGTGATTGGCGCTTCTACTTCTTCGCCGCGGGTCACTTTGACGTAGCGGCGCACGGCCTCGGCGAGACCGATGTGGACCGCGTCGCATAGCAAAGCATGCCCGATGGAGACCTCGAGCATCTCCGGGATCTCCCGGGCGAGGATCGGCGTATTCAACAGGTCTAGATCGTGGCCCGCGTTGACACCCATGCCGCACGCGGTCGCGGCGACCGAGCAGTCTCGCAAACGCTCGAACTCCCTCTGCTGATCCGGCGTGCCAAATGCGGCCGCGTATGGCTCGGTGTAGATCTCGATCCTCTGGGTGCCGGTGTCTGCGGCGAGCTGCATGGCATCGGCGTCTGCGTCCATAAAGATGGCAGTGCGAATGCCGGCATCGTTGACTCGCGCAAGGATCGGCTTGATGGTCGGCGTCTCCCGGGGAAGATCCCAGCCGTGATCGCTCGTCACTTCTCCCGGCGTCACCGGAACGAGGGTGAATTGGGTCGGCTGAACCTCGAGCGCCAGCTCGATGAGCTCGGGCCGGGCGTCGCCCTCCAGGTTGAACTCCACACCGCGTTCTTTCGCATACGCGCACAGTAGGCGCACGTCATCCACACGAGTGTGCCGATTGTCCGCGCGCCAATGCAGCGTCAACCCTGCCACACCGTTGTCGATGCACACCTCGGCGGCACGCAGCGGAGATGGGTTCGTCGCGCCACGCGAGTTGCGAAGCAAACAGATCTTGTTGAGGTTGACCGACAGATTGATGGCCATGGTCGGCATATACCATGGCCCCGCGGTCACTTCACGCCGCGCACACGCAGGAACGCACCCAGCTCAGTGGCCCAGGTGGAGCGTGCCTGCCAGGGGTCCCAGGCTCGCTGTGCCGACTGCGGCTCGTAGCTGGCAAGGCTGTATACCCCCAGCTGCGCGGCCGAACCGACGCGCGCGTAGACCTCGGACTGAAATCCGAGCCGCGTGCGCGAGTCACCTGGGTCCATCGCATCCGTGGACGTGTCGAATGTAAAGCGCAGGTCGCCCCCGTGCTTGTCGACGTTCCAACCGCCTAGCAGCTCCATGCGCCAGGTTTCCATGAGGCGATCACCGCCCGGACTCAGGGTGGGCTTGCTCTTCATGCCGAGTTCGAACCTACCCTTGTCGCCACGGATACTGAATGCGTAGTCCATGGATGGCAGGGTCTTGCTCTCTCCGTACGCCAGCGACGATATGGCCGCGCCCATCTTGAACTGGAGACCAATAGTCAGCCCGGCGATTCCGAACGCCAGGTCACCGTCGGCCAGGCGAAACTCCGTGGTCGTCAGGGACGGTTGCATGAACGGCAGCGGTTCGCGAAGGGACAGGGTGGTGCGCTCGAACGTGACACCGACCAGCTCCACGTCTCCCTTGAGCAGGTACTTACTGTACAAGCGCCAGCCACCGCCGCCACTGACGCCCAACGTGAGCGCACCACGGACAGGGCTCACCGGCGAGTGGTACGTCAAGTGGTCCACGCGGACACGCACCGGGAATTGGGTGGCGACGATGCCGCGGATCTTACGCATGTGTATCGGAGCGCCACTGACCTCCATGCCCGCTGTCGTGTACGACCCGGGGCCGATATTCAGGGGCGACAAGGCGCGGCGTTTTCCCCAGGCGTGAGACGCGTGTGCATCCACGCCGATGTCGACGCCGCTCCGGCTCTGGGGCTTGACCAGATGAAACAACGCCGACAGTCTGTGATTGCCGACGAGGGCGGGACGCGTTTCGTCGTCGCTGCCACCGGTCGACCTGGCCAGGTCCATAGACGATTTGAAGCGAACGGCGGCGATGTCCCGCAAGCGAGCGCCCCAGCGAAGCTGTGCAAAACCGAGCAGCGGCATGCCATCGACTCCGGGCACCTGGCCAACACCGCCGCCAAGGGTCCAGCCGAGATCGGTCTTGCCACCTACTTCGTAGAAATCCAGGTCCAGGAGGGTCGTGGAATCCAGGCGCTTTTGGGCGTGGGCCCCGGCAGGAGCCAGCCCCACGATCGCGAGCACAACAATGGCAGTGATATGACGCCCTAACATCGCTTTATCAATCGCGCCTGGCCGCTACGACTTACACGCCGCCAGCCCGGTTTTTTGCCGGTCCAGCCAAGGACAGGGCGCGGAGTTGGGTCTATCCTTGGGTCAACCACGGAGGAGCTATGCGCGCGAAATTCGCCACGTTTGGGCTAATTACCCTATGCATCGCAGCTGCACCCGCCACCGCAAACGCGTTTTGCGGTTTCTACGTCAGCGGTGCCGAAGGCAAGATCTTCAACAACGCGACCCAGGTCGTGCTCATGCGTCACAACACCCGCACGGTGATGTCGATGCAGAACAACTACGAGGGGCCGCCCCAGGACTTCGCTATGGTCGTGCCGGTCCCGGTCGTCCTGCAGAAAGAGAACGTCAAAACTCTGCCTGAGTCTGTGTTCGACCGGGTAGACAAGCTGGCCGCGCCCCGACTCGTGGAGTACTGGGAAAAGGATCCGTGCCAGTTCCGCAGGCCCGGGCGCAAGTCGCGCAGTATGGCCAAACCCAGCGCGGGGGCGGCCAAAGAAGAAGCCACCGACAAAAAGAAGGACCTGGGCGTCACCATCGAAGCCAAGTTCGAGGTCAAGGAGTACCAGATCCTGATCTTGAGCGCGAAAGACTCTACCGGCCTGGACACCTGGTTGCGCCGAGAGAAATACAAGATTCCCCAGGGGGCCGCGGCCGCGTTGAAACCATACGTCGCCGCCGGCATGAAGTTCTTCGTCGCCAAGGTGGACTACAAGAAAGTACGCATGGTCAAGCAACGGCCAACTCTTCGTCCGTTGCGCTTTCACTTCGACTCGCCGACGTTCTCCCTGCCAATTCGCCTGGGCATGCTCAACTCCAAGGGTAAGCAGGATCTCATCGTGCACATTCTCGCGCCAAACAAGCGCTACGAAGTCGCGAACTACAAGAACGTACTCATCCCGACGAACCTGGACGTCAGCAACGCGACGCGCAAACACTTTGGTGAGTTCTACGCCGCTCTGTTCGACGCGACACTGAAGAAGAACCCTGGCGCCGTCGTCACCGAGTACTCCTGGGATTCCAACACGTGCGACCCCTGCCCCACTCCGCCCCTTGGTTACCGGGACCTGGCATACCTGGGCACCGATGTTTTGTATGCGCCACCGGCGGTCACCACGCCGCCGCCGACGCCACCAACCACGCAGCCCGCGACTGGTACCACCGCTGCTGGCCCTCCGAGCCGGACCATGGTGCGGCGCCGACCGATGCGCAGATTCCGTCGTGGCCTGGTGCTCACGCGGCTGCACGCGCGCTACGGCAAGGATTCGGTCAAGAACGACCTGGTGTTCAAAGTCGCAAACGCGATTCAAGGCGGCCGCGAGGGTTTCGGCGGCAAGCGCCGACGTTTTCGTCGGTCGTCAAGCCGCAACATGTTCCAGGGACGCTACGCGATTCGCCACAAGTGGACCGGACGCATCGACTGCAAGAACCCGCAGCGTGGCCGCTGGGGTGGACCTCCGCGCAACAGCCACCGGCGCAACCCGGGCGCTAAAGCAGCACTGGATCTCGCCTTCGCCAAGCGTGGCGCGAAGCTAACCCGCTTCGTACGCACGGACGTGCCCGCCCTGGGCATCAAAGCCGCCGGCGCGCCAGCCGTCGCAGCGCCGGTCAAGACCACCACCGCAAAGCCCAAGACGAAGTCGAAGAAGAAGAAAGGCTGCTCGGTCACCGGATCCGGCAACGGCACAACCTCGACTCTGCTTCTGCTCGGCGCGGCCGTGCTGCTCGCCCGCCGTTCTCGTCGTCGGCGCTAGTCGCCGGGCACATCCCCAACCGCCTCACACGACACAACCCGGACGGCTCGACCTGGTTCGAGCTCGTCTGTCGTTGTCTTCAGTACACGCACAACACCACGCCCACGGCGGCCAGATGACCTCCGGGGGTAGCGGAACCATTCCGCCGTGGACGCGACTGTCGTTTACCTACCCATGAACTGCTGAGCGAACCTGCGCAGGCGCAGCACCGAAGGGATTCCGTCCCGGCTCTGGAACGTCAGCTCGTTGGCGAATGAAATATTCGCCGCCGCCGACCAGGCGACGTAAGCGCGCCCCGCCGGACTGTTGAGCAGCGCGTTGATTCGCGTCTCATACTCGCCCTGTACTTTGGCGACCTTCGCCCGTCCTTCGGCGGCCAGGCGCGATGCGATGCCCTTTGCTTCCGCGTTGACCCGGCTCTTGTACTCGAGGGTCTCGGCCTGGATGTTTTTGACACCGAGCAGGTATTTGTCCCCGACGCCTTCGATCGGCTTGCCAAGCTTCTCGGCGGCGAACTTTTTCACCGCTACTTTCTGCTCCTTCTTCATCGCGTTCATCACGCGACGGGCAGCGCCCGGTGTCACGTCGCCTTTGGTGTCGATGAAGCCAACGTTATAGACACGCTCCAGGTCATGGCGAATCTTGACGACGGCCTGTTTGCGTTCGGATGCGAGCGCATTCGTCCGACTCTTGTAGTTGTCCAGTCCCTGTTGTTTGACCGCGACCGCCTGCTGCGCCTCGTCGAGCAGCTTCTTTTGTTCATTGAGCTGCTTCTGCTGCTGCTTCTCCTCATAGCGATCTCTGAAATAGACCGCGCGAATGAGCACAGTCGCCGTGCGCACGTGAAAATCCTCCAGCGCTTTGTCGAGCAACACCTTGGTCTTCTCCGCGAGCTCCACGCGGGTCTTCGTGTCGTAGAACTGGGCGCTGGTAAGGGTGGCCAATTCCTGGCGCAGCACGCTGACCGTCGCCTCATGAGCGAGGCGTTGGAAACGAAAGATTCCGTCCGAGTCGCGCAGATGCTTACCCTCTTTGACGAGTTTGTTCGCCCTTCCGGGTATGACGTGGATCGGCACCGTCACGTCGATGTGGACGATGTTGTTATCCTTGGTGCGAATGTGCAGGCGCCCTTTGGCCTCCTGGGTGTAGTCGAGGAAGTGGTAGTCACGAGGCATGCGGTGGACCTTGTGGATGCCCGGGATGCGCCAGTGCCAGCCGGGCGCCAGGTCTTCGTCCTGCACACCCGACAAATTGCTCTGACGCACGCCGATCTCATCCGGGCGTACTTTGACCATGCACGCAACAGGGATGATCCACAGCGCTAGGAACAGAATACAGATCGCCATTGAGGCTCTCGTAAGAGTTTTCACTGTGCACCTCCCGCTACCTGCTTGACGCGCAGGCTAGACGGCGTGGAATCGTTTGCCCACGGCTGGATGGAAATGGTCACACCTTTTAGTCGCTCACCTAACCGCTCCATGACCCGCTCGACTGGCTGGGTCCGGAACGCGTCGATAGCCGCCTTGCGACCGACATACTTGGCGTCCAGCTCACCCTTGAGTTCCTTCGCCCGGCCAACCGCTGAGCTGAGCGCTGCCTGGCCTTTACCCACGTGCTGAATGCGATAGGTATCGGAGGCCCGTGTGGTCTCGGCCTGTTCGGTCACAGCTGTCGCCAGCTGATTCTCCAGAACGGCGCGCCGCTTTTGCAGCACATTATTCTGGTCGCGTGAAACCTCGGCCAGCTTACGGCCCCGCGAGGTCTTGGCACGCTCGAGTTCCGAGTCGATAACCGTGAGCTGGTTAGCGGCCTCGTTGCGGGCTTCGATGAGCGCCTCGTACTTCTGGTTGAAACGTGGACGCGGCGTGACGATCTTGGACACGACCAATCCGTGCTCCTTGAGAAAGTCATTGAGCCGTCGCTTTGCTCGGTCTGTCGCCGCACCGAACTTGGACGGATCCGACACCGTGATGGTCGACTCCTTGCCGAACTCATCCCGCAGGATGGACCGGGCGTACGGCCGCATCCAATCCAGGAACCCATCGCCGAGTCCACCGTCGGCAATCACCCGCTGAGCCTTGTCCCCCAGGATGCGAAAGAGCAGCGTGGTCTCCTTGAACACGAAGTTCGAGCCATCGTTGGCGCGCACGGTCAGCTCACGAACGAGGAGCATGTTCTTGTTCTTGTTGCCCTTCATCTCGAACGTGTGCGGGCTGGCGTCCAGGATATGAACCGAATGGATACCAAACGGTAAGCGCATGATTGCGCCGGGTTGGGTGATGGTCTCCATCTCGCCAGTGATGTTGTTGACCCGGACAGCCACTTCCCCGGGCTGCACCGTGACACATGAGCGAGCCCCCACAATCACCACGAAAATCAGCGCCCCCACGATCCAGAACCTGGACTGGTTGTCACTAAACCCCTCAAAAAACGTCTTAGCCTTGTCTTTGACCTTATCGATCATCTGTACCCCCTTGAGTAGATGACCGAGGGTCTCAATATTTAGGTGCTGTCAGGCGTTTTGGTGCGACCAAATCGGAACTCGTGCGTCTGAATCATCAATGCGGATGGGGCTACTCGTGTTGATGATCGCCGGTTGTTCACAGGTGCACACAGCACCGGTTGTATCGGACACGGCCCAGAGCGAGCCAGAACCCCTCTACATTCCTGGTGAGCGCGCGACCTGGGAGTTGCGCTGGCTCAACGTCGTGATGGGCAAGCTCACTATGGCTGTCGGCCAACCCGGCACGGTTCAGGGCCGGCCGGCCATCGTGGTGCGCATGCAAGCAGCCACAGCCGGTGTGCTCGCCCACGTGAGGAAAGCGAAAAGCGAACTCGCGGCCACCTTGGATACGACAAGTGGACAGGCGATCAAGACGTCGGGCAACATCGACGGCCTGTTCACGGGCGACGTCACCCGCCAGGGCTACCGAGCGCGAAGGCCCGGATTGCGCTGGCGCCGCTACTACAACGCGTACTACCTGGAGTGGCTCGGCGCGCTTGGACTCGTGCGTGCCGCATGGACCGGAACCTTGGGCCAGCTCGGCTTCATCCCAGTCTCGGTGCGTGGTCGCCGGTATCACCTGGAGATGATCGCGAAGAAACGCGAACGCATTCTGTCGCGCAAGGGTCCGGTGAACACGGTGCGCATCGAAGGAGTCCTACGCAACACGGGCAAGGGCCGCCACTACCCATACGTAACGTGGATAAGCGACGACGATCGCAGGATTTTCATTCGAGCCAAGATCCAGAGCGGTTGGATGGGAACAGTCGAAGCAGAACTTACGGGCTACTCTGCGTGGCCCAAATAAGCTCAGCCGTCGCTGATGCCATCGCCGAGCAACAGCCACTGCTGGCAACTCGCAAACGCCTGGCTAGGCGACGTTCGTCAGGCCCTTGAGCTCAGCCCGCTCTGCCAGGTACGAGGCGTAGTCGATCGGACGATCGATGAGCTTGCCGTCGCGAATTTCGATCACCCTGTCGGCGAGGGTCTGAATGAACTCGACGTCGTGGGAAGCGAACAGCAGGGTGCCCGGGTATTTCATCAGCGAGTTGTTCAACGCGGTGATCGACTCGAGATCCAGGTGGTTCGTCGGGCCGTCGAGCACCATGGCCTGCGGGTTCTCCAGCATGAGTTTGGACAACATGCAGCGAACTTTCTCGCCACCGGAGAGCACGTTGACCGGTTTTTTGGATTCGTCGCCGGTGAACAGCATGCGCCCGAGGAACGTACGCACGAATCCCTCGTCCTGGTCCTGGGAGAACTGGCGCAACCAGTCGACCAAATCCAGATCCGTGTCGAAACGATGCATGTACTCTTTGGGGAAGTAGCTGTAGGCGACGTTGCTGCCCCAGGTAAACGCCCCGGCGTCGGCGGTGGACTCGCCGCCAAGGATGTCGAGTAGTGCGGTGGTCACCAGGCTGTCGTCAGCGACAAATACGACCTTCTCGCCCTTGGCGATGGTGAACGACAGGTTCTCGAACATGGTGACGCCCTCGGCGTCCTTCTTGCTGAGACCTTTGACTGAGAGCATGTCCTTGCCCATGAGCTTCTCGGGGTCCCACACGATGTGCGGATACTTGCGAGTGCTGGGCGGAATCTTCTCCAGGTCGAGTTTGCCGAGCAGTTTCTTACGCGCGGTCGCCTGACGCGACTTGGACGCGTTGGCACTGAACCGGGCGATGAACTGCTTGAGTTCGGCGGCTTTGTCCTCGGACTTCTTGGTTTGATCCCGGCGCTGACGCAGAGCCAGATCGCTCATTTTCTGCCAGAAGTCATAGTTGCCGGTGTACTGGCGCACCTTCTTGAAGTCGATGTCTGCGATGTGAGTACAGACTTTGTTCAAGAAGTGCCTATCATGGGAGACCACGATGACCGTGTGCTTGAAGTTGATGAGGAACTCCTCCAGCCACAGGATCGAGTCGACGTCGAGGTGGTTGGTCGGCTCGTCCAACAGCAGGATGTCCGGATCGGCGAACAGGGCCTGCGCCAGCAACACGCGCACCTTCTGGCTGTCGTCCAGGTCCTTCATCTTGCGCGTGTGGTGGTCCACGGGCAGACCGAGACCACTGAGTAGAATCGCGGCTTGCGGCTCGGCGTTCCAGCCGTCCATGTCAGCGAACTCGGCTTCGAGCTCACCGGCACGTTCGCCGTCCTCTTCGCTGAAGTCCGGCTTGGCGTACAGCGCGTCCTTCTCGGTCATCACGTCGAACAGCTGCTTGTGCCCCATGAGCACCACCGTGAGCGCCTCGACATCGCTGAACGCGAAGTGTTCCTGACGCAGAACGCTCATGCGCAGACCGTTCGGAATCGACACGGTGCCGGTATGCTCGTCGATGTCGCCGGAGAGGATCTTGACGAAGGTCGACTTGCCCGCGCCGTTAGCGCCGATGAGGCCGTAACAATTGCCCGGGGTGAACTTGAGGCTCACATCCTCGAACAAGATGCGCTGGCCAAAACTGAGCGTAAGATTACTGGTCGTGATCACGGCTACTACCTACCTGAAGAGAATGAACACGGTCATTTACAGGGTTTGAACGCGTTTGTCTGCAAGAATTTGAGTCGAACTGCACCTGAGCCGCGCAAGACGCCAATTCACCGAGCTAGTTCGCGGTCTTCGGCGGTTTGGGCGGTGGCAGCGGCTGGGCCAATACGTAGGGCTGGACGATCACGAACTGAAAGCGCTGCTCGGAATCAACGCACCAGTCGGCCAGCTGGCCCAGGGATGGTCTGGTGATCGCACCATCCTCGATCAGCTTGGCGAGTACGCTGGCATCGTCGCTTGCCATGGCGGCCGCCGTATCAACCAGGTCGACCTCTGGCGCCAGGATGAATAGCGCGCTGCGCCGATGGTGCGGCAATAGCGCTGTGGCGTCCACCGCCTGAACCTCGGCGAGGAGCTTGTCGCGAACTTCATCGCTCATGGAGCCTAGAGATCCGCGGCGACGCCCTGGCGCAGATAGCGCACGGTGTCGCCCAGTGTCAGCCCCGGGTCACGGGACGTGAAGCCCAGCTCGCGCTCTGCTTTCGATGAATCGATCCACCAGTAGTGCTCGCCCATCTCGACCGACTGGCGATCCACCGGCGGCTCCTTGCCCCGGTTGCGATAGAGGTGCTCGATGACATCGGCGCCGAATCGCTGCAGCTTGCTCGGCAACTTGATTCGCGGCCCGGAGATTTTCGCCACTCGGCCGAGGCGCGCGAAGAACTCCTCGAATGTCCAGTTGGGGCCACCCATTAGATAGCGTTCGCCCGGCCTGCCCTTCTCGAGGGCGGCCACCGTCGCCGCCGCCGCGTCGCGCACATCGACGAAGTTCATCCCGCCCTTGGGTACCACCGGAATCTGTTTGCGCAGGAACTTGAGTACATCGTTGGTCGACGACAGCCGGCGATCCCCGGGGCCCAAGAGCAAACTCGGGTTGACGGCAACCACTTCGATACCCAGTTTCTCGCCGAGTTCGAAGGCGAGCTTCTCCTGATAGATCTTCGACGCGTAGTACGGCCACCCTGCGACCAGTTCGGTAGCGTAGCCAGCCGACTCGTCGAGCACATCGTCGTACTTGGATACGGCGACCGTTCCTGACGTCGACGCGACGATGATGCGTCGCACTCCGGCCTTGGCGGCGTGCTCGAACAACCTGCGCGTGCCATCCACGTGGATGCGCATCATGCGTTGGCCATCGTCGGGGTCTCGGGAGACCATGCCCGCGAGGTGAAACACGGCGTCGCACGCTTCCAGGGATTCGCTCAACTCATCGCCCGAAAGCAGGTCACCACGAACGTGCTCGACGTCCATCTCCGCCAGCACCGGCGACCGGGAACGCGCGAGGACGCGAACTTGATAGCCGCCGAGCTCGAGCAGGTCGCGCACGACTTGCTCACCCAAGAATCCAGTACCACCGGTAACTACAACAGTCGTCGTCATCGCAGATTAGTCCGTGCTCGCGCTCTGGGTGTCGTCGGTGTCCGTAGATTCCGCGGCTGCAGCGAGTTGGGCCTCAAAGGTTGCATGAGGTGTACGCCCCGCGTCGCCCAGGGTCCACTCGAAGTCGTTGGGCGCCAAAGACCTGACGACGCGCTCGACCTCTTCCGCGATCGCCCGGTAAGAATCGCTCCGGCGCATACCGTCGGTCAACTTGACGAGTTTCTCGTAACTGATGAACGGCCCCGCGTGCGCAGCGATGTCCCTGTCTTTGGGCAGGTAACTACCCTTGGGCAGAGCATCATGGGTTCCGGCCAGGTACATGGGCAAAATGCCGCAACGGTTCTGCAAGGCCAGATAGCCCAGGGACGGTTTGAAGTCGATCATCACACCGGTAGTGCTCCGGGTCCCCTCGGGGAAGATGAGCAAGATGTCGCCGTCACGAACCACCTCCCCCGCCATGCGCAACGACTCGCGCAAGGAGCCGTGTCGTTCCATCGGCAGAAGGTTGGTGAAGTTCTCGAAGTACGCTTTGCGCACTGGCTGGTCGAAGAAGTAGTCCTTGGCAGCGAGAGCGACGAGCAGATCGCCATTGTCGCCAAGGGAGTGTTTGACCAGCCCCATGTCCAGGTGACTGGAGTGGTTGGCGGCAACGATGTAGCCGCCGAACGGTGGGATGTAAGCCTTGCCGGTGATCTTCGTGTTGAACACGGTCTCGTAGATGTGTCGTTGACCGAAGCGCAGGCCACGCCGACCGAGCCGAGCCAGAGGCTCTGGCACGTTGATGTCGTCGGACGTATCTTCGCCGCTCGCGTCGTCCTTACGCTTGTTACGGCGCAAGGTCTTGCTCGCCTTGGTCACACCCTGCCGGGCGACGAACTTCTCCACGTCTGCGACTGTCTCGAGTTCGTTGATCTCGCTGGCATCAGGCAGCGCAACCCCGGCCGCTTCCAGCGCCACGCCCAGTTCCGTGAACATGAGCGAGTCGAAGCCAAGCTCTTCCAGGCGTTGCTCGCTGCTGACCCCATCAGCCTTCTTCTGGGTGACCTGAGCCAGCACCTCTCGCACCCACGCCGTGGAATCGCGATGGCTGTCGGCCTTGTCGGAGGACCTGTCGGCTTTCTCCGCAGCCTTGCGCGCCTGGTTCGCGCCCTTGGCGGCCCGCTCGAGACGTTCGAGCTCCTTGACCACCTCGCGTCGCTTGATCTTGCGCGTCGATGTGCGCGGCAGGTCGTGCTCCCACAAGTGGTAGACCTTGACCCGCTTGTACAGGGCCAGCTTTGCCGAGGTCTCGCGCATATGCTCGCGGACCTTCTCGCGGACCTCCTCGCGGGACATGTCGTCGTCCTGCTCGTAGTCCGGGACAACCAGAGAAGCAACGGTCTCGTGCTCGCCTGAAGGCAGGCCGACGACCGACAGCTCTTTGACGAACAGCGAGTCCAGGTAGATGTCTTCGAGTTCGTCCGGGTAGACGTTCTCACCCGACGCGCCCAGGATCATCTCCTTCTTACGTCCGACGATGAACAGATTGCCGTCGTCGTCCAGGCGCCCGAGGTCACCGGTGTGCAACCAGCCATCCTTGAGAACCTCGGCGGTAGCTTCCGGGTTGTTGTAGTAGCCGTGCATCACGTTCGAGCCCTTGGCGATGACTTCGCCAACACCCACGTTGTCCGGCTCGAAGATGCGGATATCAACGCCGTGCAAGGCGCGCCCGACACTGCCAACCAGAGTCGCTTCGCTCGGTCGGGTCACCGTGAGCACTGGAGAAGCCTCGGTCATGCCGTAGCCTTCGACCAGCTCGAAGCCCATGCCCCGGAACGACTTCATCACGTCATTATTGAGCGCCGAGCCACCGCTGATCATCAGCCGTACGCGCCCGCCGAACTTGCGATGAATCGGGTAGAACAGCAACTTGCCCAGATGACCGCCGTACGGGACTTTGTCGCGCAACTTGCGATTGAGCTCGACGATGCTGTCGAACAACTGCTGCACGATGGGACCACGCTCGGCGATGGTCTTGAAAATCTTGCGATGCAGCAACTGCCACAGCGCCGGTACGCCGACCATGCCCGTAATGTTGCCCTCGTCGAAGGCGGCGCTCAGGGAATCGGCATCGACTTCGTCCAGGTAGTTGATGGACGCGCCGTGAATGAGCGGCATGATGAAGCCCGCCGAGAACTCAAAGGTATGGTGAAGGGGCAACACCGAGAGCAAGTCGTCGCTTCGGTACAGCTTGAACACCGACGCCAGCTTCGCCGCCATCGCCGTAATGTTCTTATGGGTGAGCATGACGCCCTTCGGGTCGCCAGTCGTGCCCGAGGTGTAGATCAGCGAGGCGACCGCGTTGCCCTTGCGCTTATGGGTCATCGCCGCGGGTGAAACCGCCGGTTCCACGAGTAGATCGTCGAACAGCATCAAGTCGATGGGCGTGCCTTTGGCTTCCAGCGCCGCGGCCAACTTGTCGCGAAGCGCCTCGAAGCTGTCCTCTTCAAGGCCAATGCCTTCATCGGCGCACAAACGATCGACCACATCGGGCGAGATAGCGAACGCCTTGGCACCCGATGCACGGATCAGATTGCTGACCTCAGCGAACGACAGCTGCGAATCCAGAGGCACCGCGGTGGCGGCCGCTTTGATGATCGCGAAGTAGCTAATGCCCCACTCAGGCCGGTTCTCCGACATGAGCATGACTTTGTCTTCGGGCTCGACGCCGCGCTGGCGCAGCATGCCCGCACCTTGCACGGCCAGCTCTTGCACATGCTCGTAGGTGTAGACGATGGGCTCGCCGTCTTCGTCGGGGGACGGCAGCAGGCGCATCGCGACCTTGTGCTGATGCAGCTTGGTCGCTGAGTCGAACATCTCGACCAGGTCTTTGTACGTGTACACCGCGCGCGGCTTGGCACCGAACTCGTCGTCGAGAACTGGAAACACCCATTCGAGCAGCCCCGGGAAGTGGCTGTTCATCCAGTACTCGCGCCAGTCGATATCGTTGGGCGCCCACGGCAACGCTTGCTGGTCCTGCACGCTCAGTCGGGCGTGCAGATTGTGCATGTTGTCGTTGCGGTAGGTGATCTGCATGTCGTGAATGAACGGCATGAACAGATCCACCAGCTCTTCGACCTGACCGGTGAACGACGAGACCTTTTCCAGCTCGTCCTGGGCGCGCTCCGCCAGGGCCTTGAGCCGTGGTGCGCCCCAGGTGGGCAGGCGATCGTCGATCTCTTTGGACAGTCGATCTGCCAGGCGCTTGAACCGCGGCGCCGAGTACTTGTCGAAGCGTTCCTTCGACACGGGAAAGACCTCGAGACGCGCGCGAATCTTATTGGCGGTCTTATCCTCGCCGGCATCGGCAAGCTCTTTGCGGTGTTTGCGCACCGCGAGTCCACTCAATTCCGCCAACCGCTTGGACGTCACCGGATTGCTGCCGCTGCTGCACAGCTGATAAACGGACTCGTGCTGGTTGTTCATGACCGCTGCAGTCGCGGCGATCATGCCGGCAGCAACCATATCGACCGGGATGATGTCCAGGTTCGTATCGTTGGCAACGATCTGCCGCTGGCCTTTGTAGAACAGATAGATCAGCGGCGCGGTGGTATTGAAGCCCTCGTTCCAACCGGCGAACGGGTACGTCACCGACGACTCGACGATAGCCGGACGAACGATGGTCGACCGAACTTCTTTGTCAGCGAGAATGACCTGCTCGCCCAGGGACTTCGTATACGTATAGGTATTGGTCCAGCCCCAATGCTTGGCGCGGTCCATTCCGATCTCGGTCAGGCGACTATTCACCCAGAGCTTTCGCTCGCGTGCGACCGCTAGACGCAGGGTCTTCTGGTCATCGGGATCACGGCGCTGCTGCCTCAATGACTCGGCTGCGCGCTCACGGAACTCGGAGATGTGCGCCCGGTCCTTCGCCATCTGGCGTGTGTGCTCGATGAGGCGCATGCAGTCTTCGATCTCGGCATGAGCATCGAAGTCATCGTCCAGAATGTCTTCGTGGCGAGGGAAGTAGCCGACGACGGGCTCGTCTTCCCACACGGTACCGTTGCGGTGTCCGGCCACGTAGCAGGTAGAGATGTGTGTCAGAGCAGCGCCGAGCTTCCGCGCCACATCCAGTACGTTGCGCGCACCGACAGCGTTGATCCGGATGCCGCTCTCCAGGGGCGGCGTAAAACTAACCAGGCCGGCGGAGTTGATCACGCACTCGATGTTGTTGGCCTCGAGTTCAGCCAACAACTCGTCGTCGAAGTTGCACATCGGCCGACCGATGTCGCCGGGGATTGCGTAGATCTTCTCGCGCATGAACGACTCGTAGCCGTCCCCCCAGACTTCGCGCACTGGATCGAACGCGGGCGAGGTAGCCACCTTGCCAAAGAAGCGCTCTCCGGCCGTGTTACCCATACCCGGACGAACCAGGCAGTACACCTTGCCGATGTTGGGGTAACGGCGCAGCAGCATCGACAGCATGACTTTGCCGACGAAGCCAGTCGTACCGATCAGCAAGATGTTCTTGCCATCGAAGGTGGCGCTAATGTCGAGCGCCGGAAGCGACGCCTGCTCTGAATTGGTCGTTTCGGACATCGAGCGCTCTGCCTAGGTAACGTCCGTCATGAGGATGGGCGGCTGGTGCAACATGGTGATCTGGGCGCTACGCCCCATGCTCGATCGACCCATATCGATGGCTTCGGCCATGGTGCTAGCCCGCTCCCAGCCCAGCATCTGCGGCACGGTGGTGTTGTCGGAGCCGACCACGATGACGCGACCGCACTTTTCGCGACCGCGCTGGCCCCAGTACCACATGAAGAACGGGTGGGCACCGTGGTAGGCGTTGCCGCGCCGATACATCTCCACGTAGCTCGGGTTGTACGCGAACTCATCCTGGTACTTGCTCTCCAGGGTGTACGCGTCGCGAGTCTCCGGCAGCAACCTGTTGAAGAACTCGATGTACGACGGGTGGTGCACCGGGTCGAAGCGATCAGAGCACGGGTGCGTGATGATCATGACGCCGCCATCTTTCAGCAGCGGCTTGTTTCGGTACATATGATAGAAGTAGCCGAGGGCGAGCACCTGCACGAGCAGCGGGTTGAGCGCCTTGCTGTTCATGTTGTAGGGCGAGATGTACGGGATGCCGGTAATCAGAATGTCGGCCTGGCCCTGAACCTCGACGCAGTACTGCTCGTAGCATTTCTCGAGGGTCTTTTCGTGGGTCGGCTCTGTGGAACCGGCGTAGCAGGCAACCATGTCGTAGGCCGCCGGCGTGCGCATGAAGATCTCGCGACGCGCTGCGAATGGCAGTTTGTCCAGGGTCCACTTGATGCCCTGAAACTTGAGACGGTCCGACTCGGTGAAGTCGTCCTCGTTCTTCATCAAGAAGTCCAGCGGCCCGTCGAACATGCGGTTGTTGAGCACGGTCTCGATGTGGAAGACCTTCATGTGCTCCTGGCACACTTTGCCGATGCGCTCGACCGAGTGATTCAGCGCCGACGCCTTCGGGTCCATGAACGAGTTGGAGTCGACGATCGTCTTGGGCGTGTGATGCGCCTTGAGCGACTCGTAGCCACACAGGCCGACGCCGACCGACTTGTGGCCGCCGTCCATGGGCACCAGGTTGATGTTGACGTAGATAACCAGGTCCGAATCGGCAGCGCGCTTGTTGGTGTCGACCAGCTCGCCGTGACGCGTCTTGCCGAGCACCACCATTCCGTCTGGATCGCACGCATCGTGGTTGTACAGGCGATCTGGATGGAATGCGTTGTACACCTTGTCGCCGACCATGCGCTTGATTTCCCGGTCGGTGCAGCGGCGATGCAGGGAGGTAGCGATGATGATGTGCACGTCGTCGACCCCGTGGTCGGCGAGCATTTCGCACACGATGTTCAGGATGCTCTCACGGATGTCCGGCCGCTTCATGATCGGCAGCGGCAGCGAGATATCATCGATGGCGATGGTCACCTTCATGCCCGGCTCGAGCATGGCGTGGAGCGGGTCCATGTTCTCGGGGTGATTCAGCGCGTAGCGGATGGCCGCGGTGCGATTGGTGACACCGGTCAGCGGACGCTTGGGGTAGATAACCCGGGTACCGATGGGCAGGTCTTCGACTAGGAAGTTCTCACCGGAAAACAGAATGCGCGGCGCCGAGTCCGTATCGATGGTGACGATGTGCTCTCGGGAGTCGCGACGATTGCGGGGTCGAATGGCTCGCATGTGATTCCTTGGTTACTTCTAACTGAGATCAAGCACGGGCCAATCGTACGACCGGGCTATGCGTTTCAACCGCCCGTCGGGGTTGCACGCGGTGGGTCGCCCGACTACGGCGAGCATTGGGAAATCGGAGTAGCTATCGGAGTAGCCCCACGACTCGTTCAGGTCGATGCCGTGTTCGTTGGCGTATTGGCGCATGATGACCGGCTTAGTCGCGCCGCCGACGAACGGCTTGCACAGCTTGCCGGTGGCATAGCCCTCGAAGAACTCGAGGCGATTGGCGATGAGATCATCGACCTTCAGGTAACGCGCCAGCGGTGCGAGGGTGAAGTCCAGGGCACCCGACACGAGCACCTGGCGGCACCCGGCTCGGCGGGACTCCTCGATCAGGTCTACCGTGCGCGGATAGATGTTCGGCTTGATGACGTCTTCGAACAGCTCCTCCGCGAGCACGACCAGTCGATCCTCGGACGCGCCGGCGTAGTTGCGGTAGAACAACTCGTTGAACCACTTGCGCGAGATCTTGTCGGCCGCCCAAAACAACGGCAACGACGCCGCGGTAGCCGCCGTCTGCGCCGCAGACTTGAGCAGCGACGGGTGACGAGCCGCGTAGTACGCGTACGAGTGGACGATGTTGATGCTGATCAAAGTGCCGTCAACATCGTAAAAAGCTGCTGAATTCTTATAGTTTGCGCTATTGGGCATCGTTTCCAGAACATCCTGGCGATCAAGGCGGCGACTTTGACGTATGGGGATATGAGTGTCAACCTCGGCGAAGTCCCGCCGAACACCTTGGATCTGTGACCCACATCAATGAGGTTCAGCACGATTTCCGAGTACGATTATCAGGTACAAGTCGCTGTTTTTGCGTAACTTTTAGTCCTAGTTAGCAAGCGAGCTTACCCATGTAGGTTGGTGTGCGATTTATCCCTAGAGGTTGAGGGTCTTTTTGTGCATTATGCGCGCGCGATCTTTCGCTGGGATTCGCACCCTCCCCCTCCCTTCTCAGAGGTTAGTAGCCAGTGACTAGACTTTCTCTATACAGCAAAGCCCTCGGTATCATCCTCGTCCTTGGTCTTGCCGCCTGCGGTAGCAGCGACAAGCCCAACGCGCCAGATGCCGGTCCCATTGATGACGACCTGGACGGCTTCACCGTCGAGGAGGGCGATTGCAACGACAACAATCGTTTCGTCTACCCGGGCGCACCGGAGCCGTGCGATGGCATCGACAACAACTGCGATGGCACCATCGATGAGCCGTTCGACATGGACGGAGACAACTGGTCCACCTGCGCTGGCGACTGCCGCGACAATGACGAGACCAGCTACCCGGGCGCGCCTGAGCTCGTGGACGGAAACGACAACGACTGCGACGGCATCGTCGACAACCATACTGATCAGTACGACGACGACGGCGACGGCTACTCTGAGGACCAGGGCGATTGCAACGACGACCCCAACGCTGGTGGCGCGCTGATCAACCCGGGCGCCGTAGAAGTTCAGCTGGCTGCCGACGGAACTGCTGAAGGCATCGACAACAACTGCAACGGCGTCATCGATGAGCCCATCGACCCATGCCCGATCGGCGCCGGTCGCAACGATCCCGTGAGCTACTCCAGCGCTCTTGATATCTGCCACCAGACCACCTACGCGGGCTGGGACGAGACCCTCAACATCGACGACCGCTCCCGCAACGTGTTCAGCGACTACGGCAATACGTACGTACCCCTCGCTGGCCCGGACTTCATGGTCATCTCGAGCGGTGTTGTCGGCGACACCAGCGACAACGGCGGAACGACTCCCAACCTGAGCACCGCGTTCGCCAACTCGCCGCCGCACCCGGATCCCCAGGGCCCGGTCGGCTGCAGCAGCGCCGATAACGCCAACGTCAACGACTACAGCGAGCTCACGGTGCAAATCGACGTGCCGCTCAACGCCAAAGCGTTCTCTTTCGACTTCAACTTCATGTCGATCGAGTTCCCCGAATTCGTCTGCTCGTCCTTCGACGACACCTTCCTTGCCCGCCTCGAATCCCAGGCGTTCAACGGCAACGTGTCCTTCGACGCCATGGGCAACCGAGTGTCGATCAATGTCGGATTCTTCGATGTGTGCGCCACGACTCTGGACCCAACCTGCGTTGGCGACGCCGATATCATCGGCACCGGCTACGAAGGCTCTCAGGGTGGCGGCACGGGTTGGCTCACAACCACGGCCCCGGTCGTGCCCGGCGAGAAAATCACCCTCACCTTCTCGATCCACGACGAAGGCGACCACATCCTCGACTCGGCCGTCATCCTCGACAACTTCCGCTGGGAGATCGAGGAAGTTGACGGTCCCATCACCGTGCCACGCATCATGGCGCCGAAGTCTCGCTTCGTCATCGGTGAGCGGATGCTCAAGACCACCAAGTAGAGTAGGCTCGGCCGCATGGCAGTCCCCCCCTGGTTAACGTTTCTCTGTGGCCTGATGGTTCTCGCGTTCGGCGGGTACCGGGTGGCCGTAGGATTTCGCAGCAACGACGCGCAAAAACGCGCCGAGAAACGCAAGGGCGGTCTCTACTCTTTGCCGCGCCGCCGCCACATGTTGTTCGGCGTCGTCTACCTGTTGATGGGCGTGTTCCTCATCCTCACCGCGTTCGGCATCGACCCAACCGGGTTGAAGTAGCCAGCGCCGAGCACGAGCACGAGCACGAGCACACGCGCACGCCTTAACTACTACAGCTACAGCAGATCCAGATGCGTGATCTCGTAGTCGCCTTCGCCATCCTGAATGGCGGTGAGCTGGCGTTTGCGTTCGTCCGCCAGGTCGCCGACGAACATCAGCACCTGGGGATGCGTCATGATCACCTGCCGGAATACGTCGGCCGGCAACTTGAGCACGAACGACTTGCTCGTCAGGCGCACGCTGGCGACCGCTTCGTCGTGGGCGAGCAGTGACATCTCGCCGCAGAGATCGCCCGGACCGAGAGTGGCCAGGCGCTGTGGTTCCGCAGCGTCGTCGCGCTCGAGCAACACTTCGGCCTGGCCGGCGAGCAGGATATACAACCCCTGCGCCTTCGTGCCCTGCTGGATCAGTTGCGCACCCGCCTCGCCTTCGAGGAAGCGGAACTTCTCGGCGAGCTGTTGGCGCTCGGGTCCACCGAAGCCGCCGAACAGCGCGTTAGTGTGGATCAGCGTGTCGAACAAACGGTCGCGCAGGAATCTGAGCAACACACGCAACAGGCCGGGCTCGTCGTCCATCAAATCACCGATGGTGTCGCGGTCGATGGCCAAAAGCTCCGTGGCTTCGATCGCTTCGATGGTCGCACTGCGAGGCTGGTCGGTTACGAGGGCGATCTCGCCGAAGAAGTCACCTTCCTTGAGGCGGGACAGCTGGATACGCGGCGGGCCTTCGGAGTACACGGCGACTTCGCCTTCGGAGATCACGTAGAGCGTCGCACCGGTGTCGCCCTGCTTGAACAGGACTTCGCCCGGCTGCAGCTCCACCAGTTTGATCTTGTCGATGAACGACTCGAGCAACCCTGGTCCGAGCGCGGAGAAGAACGGCGTTTCATGCAACCGTCGCGCGGCTTCTTCGGCCGTCTCGTCGTCGTCCAGCTCTAACGATGCATCGAGCGCCTCGCTGCCGGAGTCGTCGACCGCCATCTCCGCTTCTGCCATGAGCGAGTCGAGGTCAAACTCGAGCGGGATGTCCTGGATGGTTCCTTCTTCGCCGGCGACCTCACCCGCGGGCATCGCGCCCGGCATGAACGCGCTGAGCGAAATACTATCAAGGGGCGCGCCCGGAGGTAGCGTGCGTTTCTTCGGCTTGGCCGCGGCGCCTGCTTCGGCCGCGGCCAGAGCGGCCGTCGCAATGTCGGGTGACGACATGGATAGCGCCGGTGGCACGATCGCCTGCCGAGCCGCCGGTGGTGTGGGCGGCGGTGTAGCGGCCGTCGGAATGGGTGGCGGCGTTGCAGGTGGAGGCGGTGGTTCCGCAGGCAGCGCCACTGACGGCGGCAACTCGACGGACTCAACAGGTGGCAACGCTTTTTCCGTCGCCACTTTTTTGGCGGGCTGCTCCGGCATGGAGAAGCCGGTGTCGAGTTCGAGCTCGCCCGCATCCGAAGCATCCAGTTCGATCGCCCCGGCGTCGGCTGGCGGCGCGCTCGCAGCTGGTGGCGGAGTCGGCGGTACCGGCGGCGCAGTAGCAGGACGCGCCGGGACGGAGCCAGTACCGGCCGCGACCGCACGCCCGGCGGTGATGCCACGCTGACTATTGAACGCAGCCAACTTCTGCTGGGTCGCGACGTGGCTGGGGTCAGCCTGAAGGATCATTTTGCAAACGGCGACCGCTTTGACGACAAACCCGGCCTTCGCGTACTTGTCGGCGGCACGCTCGAGAGAAAGCAGCGACTCTTCGTTTCGCCCCAGGCGGCGATACATGTCGGCAACACGTCGCGCCCAGCCGCCATCTTTCGGCTCCGCGGACTCGAGCTCCAGATACAAATCCAGAGCCTTGATGTGCTTGCCCTTGTTGAGCGCTTTCTGCGCCTGGTCCTTGAGCTTGCGTAGGTTCTTGGCCATGCGCTTGCACCAGTATAGATCTACTGGTCCGCTTGAGCGATCAAATGGCGGGCATACAGTTGCATGATGCGCGTTGTTACCGCGCCCGGCGCCCCGCCCGAGACGACGTGATCGCCGATTTTCGCAACGGGTAGTACACCCCTGATCGAGCTGGTGATGAACACCTCATCGGCGCTACGCACCTGGTCGGGCAGCAATTCGCACTCACTCACGCTGATGCCGGCCGCTGTCGCGAGCTCAATAACGCGCTGGCGGGTGATTCCTGGGAGCAGGCCAACGTCCAGGCCGGGCGTGGCGATGTCGCCATCCGAGACGATAAACAGGTTACTGCTCGCCCCCTCGGCGACCCTCCCCTGATTGTCACACATCAGCGCTTCGTCGGCGCCGGCACGCCGAGCCTCCTGTAGTGCCAGGATGTTGTTCAGGTAATTGCCTGACTTGACCCCAGGATCCATCGCCCGCGGCGATGTGCGCTGAACGTCCACGATGCGAACGGTGATGCCCGTCTCGTATTGGTGCTTGGGTGGCAGCTTGAGCGGCCGCACGATCACAAGCGACTTCCGGTCGCGAGCGAAGTCGGTGCGCAGCCCAATCTCCCCTGCCCCGCGGGTAACCATGATGCGGATGTACGACTCTTCATTATCGGCAGCTGCCAACGCGGCGCCGACTGCTTCTATAAGCTCGCTGTCGTTGGGCATCTCCAGCGCGATGGCCGACGCCGACCGGCGCAGCCTCGCCAGATGTTCGGCGAAGTCGACCGCCTGGCCGCCCGACGTGCGCATCACTTCGTAGACGCTGTCGCCGTACAAGAAACCACGATCAAACACGGAAACCTTCGCGGTTTCATCGAACAGCTCACCGTCAATTGACACTACGACCGACATGGGAGGCGAGCATGACACTACTAACGAACGCCGAGCAAATCCTCCACGGAGCGCAATCCACTTTCGGCAGCCAAACGCCAGCGCGCCTCCCCTGTGCGCATCTTCGCGGCCGCCGCTAGACTGTGTCGGTACGCCGTACGGGCGCGCCGCAGGTTGGACAATGCGTTCGCTCGCAGAGAACGGCGCAATCGCGCCGCCGCCCGCGGTTCGAGTTCGGGCGGCAAGTCAAACATGAGAGACAGCGCCAGGTCCTGGCGCAAGCTCGCGATGCGAAACTCTGCTGGCGCAGTCGCCCCCGGCTCGGTCAGCGCTACTACCTGGCGATACGAGCGCACGGCCTTTTCCATCGCGTGCTCTTTGGCGCCAACACTCGCACGCAACGCCTCCAGGCGCGGTTGCAGCTGCATGCGGTGATACCGGGACAACAACTTCTCCGCCCTGGCGAAACGTAGATTCGCCTCGCTGCTAACGCCTGCCAGAACCGCCCCCGCTGGTGGGCCCTTTACTTCACTACCGCGCGACCGGATGGAAGCCAGGTGGGCCTGCATTCTGTCCGCGCGCTCAACGATCGCCGGAACTTTGCGACCCAGTACCGATGCGCGCGCTACCAACTCCACCGCCTCTCGACGCCGACCCGCAAGAGACTCGAGGCTGGCCAGTCGAAGAGCCGCTCGGGCCGCCAGGTCGGGGCTCGTCTTTCCCGCGGCGGTAATCACGTCGCGATACGCTGCCCGAGCAGTGGCGAAATCCCCGTGAAGAGTCTCGGACAGGTAGCCTTCGTAGTAGCGCCGCTCCGAAACACTGGCGGTGCCCGGCTTTGTCGCGTTCGCGGGCACCCGGTAGGGCACACCGCCATCGAGGGTGGCACGGGCGGGACCGGCGTCTCGCGACTTCGCCTTGTTCCCTGCCTTGCAACCGGTCACCCCCAAGGCAACCAGTGCGGCTAAAGTGGCGTAGCGCCGACACCTAAAGAATCTCCGCCGTTTCATTCTCTTGGTGCCGACGCCATCGCCTCGCCCATGATGGTTGTAGCAACTCGGGCAAAGCGACTTGTCGTGTCTACGCAAAAAGATGTCATCGACTGGCAAAAGGATGTCACGTATTTGTCATGTGGGGGATCAGCCCGGCGATAGCTGCTTATTCGTCAGCGACGAGTTCGGCGGCGAGTGCTCATCTGTGCGACGAGGTACGCCGATTGTTCAATCGCTGCAAACTTTGTACATTGACGTACACATTTTGTACACAATATACAGTTTCCGTAACTATGTGTAATCATGCATCTCTGGAGAGATGACGTCGGTCATGTAGCGATAACTATCTGTGTTTATGAGTGTTCAAATTTTGAATCCGGAGTTTCCCTAGAAGGCACTAAGGTTCTTCTTCAAGTACTGATGATAATGCAGATTACATAAATTTCATCGATTGGCATTCGCCGTGCATTGGAAGAGATGCATGCGCAAACTACTCATCGCCGCCTTCGTCCTTTCGAGTGTCATCGTCGCCAAGCCAACCATCGCTTCGGCTGAGCAGCAGTATGTCGAGTACTACCGGGACAACCTGTTCCTCGGATTGGCGTATCACCGCGTGGGTTGTTTGACCAACTGGACCACGATCCAGGCCAATCAGGATTACGACGGCTTTACGACGAAGCGCTATTGCTACACCGGCTCCTCCTCGAACTCGGTACCAGACGGCAGTTGGTACGACTGGAACTACGCAACAGGCAAGTCACAGTTGGATTCCTGCGGTGCGAGCACGAATAACGATTACGACACGCCGAACTACGCATCCCGGTCAGACTCGTGCAACTACAACATCCTGTGGGATTGCAACAGCGACTGCTGGATAGAGGAGTTCTCTTCCTGTCAGGGCTGGACGGTAGATACCGTGAGTCCCTGCTGGTAACTGGGCCGCGCGCATTAACAGCCCTACAATCGACGAATGAAGTTAAAGCTTGGAATGGTCGCGGTGCTCATAGGCATCGCGGCCATTGTTTTTTGGCGCCTGAACCGCTCTGGCGAGGATCAGTCGTCGAAGAAAGCAAACCTGTTGGACCCCGCGAAACGGCCAAGCGCACCTCCGACCGGCCGGAAGCGCACGGCACCGCGGCCAATGCCGAAGAAGCCGCATCTGTCCCAGGAGTTCTTCGCTTCGAAGTATAAAGAAGCGGTCGATCGCGGCGACAAGCGTCCTGGAGCGGCCGCGTTCCGCGCAGGCACTGACGCGTTCTTTGACCACAACATCGAGTTCGGAAAAGCCAAAGCAGCTAAGGAAGGCATCACGCTGAAGGAGGTCAGAGAACTGACCTACTTCGGCTTCCTCGTCATGCAAAGCCAACGACTCGACGCTGCCGAGGGCGTGCTTGGTAAGAAGCTCACGCCTGAGCAAGGAAAGCTACTGGGCGACCTGCAGAGCAGCCGCAACAAGGACTTCACCAAGAACCTTCGGTCGATGGTGAAACGCGACGTATCTGAGGAAAACCGCTGGGCGTTCATCCGCCAAACCCAGGACCAGTACATGAAGGAGTACCTGGCCATCTCCGGCATGACGGCCTCCCAGTTCGACCGGATGTTGAGCGGAGGTGCTGCCCTACCGCCAGATGTGATGCCACCGCCCAGAAAGTATGACGGGCAAGAAGACAATCAGTCCCGCCCAGTAGCACCCAGCGACAAGTAGTACATGCCAGTTTGGAACGCGCGCGCTTCCATAACGGAACATCACTCTACCGACAATCTAATAATTCAGGCAGCTTACTCCTGGTACGGGTCGTGCTCCTAATCGGGGCATGCAGGCCAAACCGCTCCGCTTCGGCAACCAAGAATGGCAGCTCGCCTACCGCGCGGCACTCAAGATTCTGAAGACGCCGGACCAGGCGGAGGACGCCGCACAAGAAGCGCTGATTCAGGCCTATCGAGCCCGCGATAAGTTCCGCGGCCACGGTCACCCCCATACCTGGCTGTACCGAATCGCGCGCAATACGGCGCTGTCCCTGCTCCGGCGACCGTTCACTCGGCGCTATGCGCCAGTGGATGTGAACGTACTGATAGACGAGCGCGCCCACAACGATGACGCCTCTCGATCGCCGGAGAAGGAAGCGATGGCCGACGAGCTTGCTCAATGCGTCAGCGGCTGCCTCGAAGGCCTCAACGACAAGGACCGATTGGCGTTTACCGAGCGGTTCTTACTCGGCACCACAGAGCGAGAGTTAGGTGAGATCCTTGGGGTTACCACCAACGCAGCGAAGCAGCGAGCGTTCCGCGCGCGCAGACATGTTCGCGGCTGTGTCGCCGAAGCCGGCCTTAGCTGATATCAAGTCACCTTGAAGTTCTCAACGACACTCGCCGAACACGGCGTGACTCTCCAACGCGCCCGCGTCACCACCCTGCAAATCAACGTTGGCAAGCGCTGCAATCAGGCGTGCCATCATTGCCACGTCGAGGCGGGCCCCAAACGCACAGAGATGATGACGACCGAGACCGTGGATCAGCTCGTGCGCCTCATAGACGCGACGCCGACTCTCGAACTGGTCGACATCACCGGCGGCGCCCCCGAACTCAATCCGAATTTTCGTCGCCTCGTTATTGAAGCGCGGAAACGTCAGCTACAGGTCATCGACCGGTGCAACCTGACGATCCTGTATGAACCCGGGCAGGAAGACCTGGCCGAGTTCCTCGCCGACCAGCGCGTCGCCGTCACGGCCAGCATGCCGTGCTACAGCGCCAAGAACGTAGACGCTCAACGCGGCCATGGGGTGTTCGACAAGAGCATCGCGGCGCTGCAGCGACTCAATGCCCTCGGCTATGGAGTCGCAAACTCCGATCTTGCCCTGGACCTGGTCTACAACCCGGTTGGCCCGTTCCTGCCCCCGGATCAGGCCAAGCTCGAAGCCGACTACAAGCGCGAACTGCGCTCGGCATTTGGCATCGAGTTCAATCGACTGCTCACCATTACCAATATGCCTATCAGCCGCTTCGCCCACGCGTTGGAACGCGCCGGCCAGCGCGCCGAATACATGGGCTTGCTGGTCAATCATTTCAACCCGGCGACCATCGAGGGCCTGATGTGCCGAAGCCTGATCAGTGTCGGGTACGATGGCCAGGTGTACGACTGCGACTTCAACCAGATGTTGGAAACCGCCGCGCCGGGACCGCACAAGACAATCTGGGACATCGAAAGTCTCAACGCGTTCGACGGGAACGACATCGCCACCGCGGCCCATTGTTATGGATGTACCGCCGGGGCGGGCTCGAGCTGTGGCGGCGCCCTCAACTAAACTCGTCGTCGGGGCAGCTGTCGTCCTCGGCCTGTTCGTCGCGGCGTTCTTCTTGCCCATCGGCGAGTCACTGCTGTCGGTGGTCGACTATGTGCGCGGAGCAGGAGCCCTCGGCTTCATCCTGTACCTGGCCATCTACGTAGTCGCGACCATTCTGCTCGTCCCCGGCTCCTTGCTGACTCTCGGGGCGGGTTTCGTGTATGGACTTGCTGGAGGCATGGCGCTGGTGTTCCCGGCGAGCATGCTGGGGGCGACGCTTGCGTTCGTTCTCGGTCGCTACTTTGCTCGGGACTGGGTCAGCGGTCGGGTAGACAACAGCAAACTGTTCCGAGCCGTGGACGACGTCACCGGCCGCAATGGCTTCAAGATCGTTTTTCTTCTGCGCCTGTCACCGTTGGTGCCGTTCGCGCTGCTCAATTACACCCTCGGCCTGACCAAGGTCCGCCTACGCGACTACGTACTCGCCTCCGCGACAGGCATGCTGCCGGGCACGCTTCTATATGTGTACCTGGGTTCGCTCATCACCAACGCGGCACAACTCACAGACCGTGGTGCGCTGCCCGACTCAGGCGTCGCGGGGCAGGTTGCGTTCTGGGGCGGATTGGTGGCGACGGTCGGCGTCACCGTGTTCGTGACTCGACTGGCGAAGCGCGCACTGGCTCAGCAATTGGCGACCGACCCGCAACTAACGAGCGACCCGTAGCGCCGTCACGCGGTTTGCACCGCCGCCGTGTTTGTTGACTGGTGGCGATCGCTTACGCGCAGAATCTAAAGCGTTACTTTAGATTCAAGTATCCAGCAGACGCCGCGCTCTACGGATGATCTTGCGCAATTCGGGATCATCGACGTTAGCGGTCTCGTGCTCGATGCGCGCGAGGTTTTCGCCGGTCGCCGGTGCCGGTAACGCCCGCGGCTTCAGCGCCTCACGATGCTGTTGCGCCCTGGCCTGCTGCAATTCGTCGGCCCGGCCCTTGGGGCCCCGACCGTGGAAGAAGCGAATCTCTCGAATCGGTTCCGGCCGATCTTTGGTGCCGACGTACTCGTTCACTTTCACGACCAGCTGGTCCTTAATGAAGCTCAACTCGTGAAGCCAGGCTGAGTTGGCTACGCGCACGGTGAGCGCACCGCTCTCCATAGCGGAGCCCGCATTCATCGGCGTCGTGCGCGCCGCGACTCGAGCGCCAACGATTCGTTCCCAGTCGGTGATCAGCTGGTGCGCATGTACATCAGCGCTGATGTTGTATTGGTCGAGGACCTGGCGGGTGAACGAACCCGCGCTACCGACATCGGCGGCGCCCAGACGCCGTCGGTACTTCACGCGGGGTCTTCGCCATCGTGCCATGTTGATTCTGAATTGGTCCTGAGCCGGCTTTGCCTGGCCTAAGCCTGACGCAGCCGGCGAACGAGTTCGCGCAGCCTGCGCGAGCCTCCGCCATCGCGGTAGATAAACTTCAGTCCGGTGCCGCCGCCGGGACCGTGATAGGTCGTCCGCCCCGAGATGGCGATCGCGCTGACCGCCCCCGGAGGTGTGATCTCCAGAATAACGTCGATGTCCAACGGCAGGTTGACCGCGTTGAGCATCGCGCCGCCAACACTGATCTCGGTGAGCTCGCTATCGGTAAACGCAGCATCGTCTGTGGTTCGAAACCTCACGGGCACCGAGACAGGAAGACGCGTGTGTTTTCGTCTCGGTGTGGGACCGCGAGTACCAGCGATGGTCTCGAGCACGAAGTCGCGCTTTTCGTTCTCATCGTTGGCGAACTCGACCGTCGCGCCAGCGCGTACGCGCAGCCGGGGCAACGCTGGACGCCACTGCAAAACGCGGCCGCGTATCAGTACCTTGTTGGGCAAGGTGGGAATGCTCAGCTCGATGATGACCTCTTGATTCTCCTCGAGAGGAGTGGTCGTCGGGCAAAACATGCCGCCATTCGGCAAATCGCCGTTGTAGTTGTCACGAAACTCGTCGTTCGTGCGAAATCGTACCTTAAGGATTTCCATGATCTACTACGCAATCAGAGTAACACAGTGGTGGTTGTCTTGGGCCTATTGGCACAACCCACTGAGATCTGTATCGTGCCTGCGATGTCTGAGCGCACCCTCATTGTAGTTCCGACGTACAACGAGCGCGAGAATGTGGCGGAGGTCGTTCGTCGATTTTTGCAGCCCGTGGACGCGGCCGAGATTCTCTTCGTTGACGACAACTCCCCGGACGGCACCGGCGACCTGCTGGACGAGATCGCGGCGGAAAACGAGCGAGTTCATGTAATGCACCGTCCAGGCAAACTCGGCCTTGGTACGGCGTACCTGGATGGATTCGCATGGGCGTTGGAACGCTCCTACGACTACATCCTGGAGATGGATGCCGACTTCAGCCACGATCCGAAGTACCTGCCGGATATGGTCCGTTTGGCCCGAGAGGGCGCGGATATGGTGGTTGGGTCCCGGTATATCGAGGGCGGCGGCACCATTAACTGGGGCCTCGGCCGCCAGTTTATCAGCCGCTCCGGTGGCCTCTACGCCCGAACAATTCTGGGCGTAAAGACACGCGACCTGACCAGTGGATTTGCGTGCTACCGCCGCAAGACTCTTGAGCGGTTGAGCCTGGACCTCATCAAGTCCAACGGCTACAGCTTTCAGATCGAGATGAAGTATCGCGTCATCCGCGCAGGCATGACCGTCAGAGAGCTGCCAATCGTGTTCGAGGATCGGCGTGTAGGCCAGTCTAAGATGTCGAGAGCGATCTTCCTGGAAGCTCTGTTGATGGTGTGGAAGCTGCGGCTCGGCGGCGACAAATAGGTAGGCCGGTCTGCTCACGCAGACCAGCCGGGATCTCTAGCGCTTCGACTTGCTCTTGCTCGGCTTCTTGGCCTTGCTCGCGCGCTCGGCGATCTTCTTCACGCGGGCTTTCTTTGGCGCGGCGCCCTTCGCCGTCTTCTTCTTGGCTCCGTTGCTCTTGGCGCTATTCTTCGTCGGGGCCTTTGCCTTGGCGGCAGGTTTGGCAGCAGGCTTTGTTTTCCGAGCGGCGGGAGCGGTCCGAGTGGCCGCTGGCGTCGCTTCAACAGCTTGGAGCGAGTCCAACCGTCGATCCAGCTCCTCAACCCGGGCGAGCAGTTCCTTCAGCTCGGTTCCCGTGGGCAAATCCAGGGTGGCGCGCAAACGGGTCCCCGCGGACCGGACGAGTTCTTTGACTCGGGTACGCAGCTGGCCTGGCACCTGGCGAATCTGCTCTGGCACCTGGCGAAGCTGGGCCGGCACTGGCACCAACGCGAGGCTGCTGCGCAGGCGATCGGACAACGCGTTCGTTTCCACAACGGTTTCTTCAGTAGACATGAGGCAACTACTAACGCATCGCGTCAAGATGTCAAGTGTTGAGGTTCATTCGCATTTTTATTTACTTCCCGGAAACCCTGCTACACTCCACGCATGAAGCGGGGAACCCGGCGGGCCCTTTTGGCGTTGCTGCTGGTGCTCGTTCCCGCCGGCGGCCTGACCTATCTCGGCATTGTGTCCTACGCCGAAGATCGCGGCCTGGTGGCCGCCCAGCTGGACGAGCAATCACGAGCGGCGAACGCTGTCGCGCGTGCAGTGAACGCGGAACTGAACGCAACGCTGACCGCCGTTGCCAAGATGTTCAGCGCGGCGCCCGACAATCGCCCGACTCGAGCCAGTGCCGGCGAACTGGCCAAACGCCACCGACTCGCCGCATACCCTTTTCGAATCAGCTTCGACGGTCGTCTGTTGTTTCCATCGCTGACACCGTTGCGCAAACACGAAGACAAACGCACCGACACTCCACTGCTGACTCGTCGACCAACGACATGCCCCGAGCGTGGCTTCGATACGTGCGTGCGGGAGATTCGACTCGTGCGAAGGCGCGCTGCCTTGTTGGAGAACGCCCGAAGAGACGAGCTCTTCGCCAAGAACCCGGCGCGTGTGCAACGAACGTACTCTCGACTGGCCAAGTACGATGACACTGCACCGGACGCGCTGCTGGGACTGGCGCGGCTAGCGAAGACTCCGGCGGGGGCCGCCGTTCACTACGGGGCCCTGGCAGCACGCTTTGGTAACCGGACGGACAGCAACGGCGTCCCCTATCGACTGATCGCCGACATGGGCCGAGCAGAGTCGAGGAAAACGCGCGCGTCCCTACTCGCGCTCTACCGCAAGCTCATCGACCGAGAGTATTCGGGCCCTGCAACGGCCCTGGCGGCCATCGTCGCTCGGCTGCGCGGGCTGCTCGATGCGGGAAAACTCGCGCCGGATCAGCGAACGCAGCTCGGTGCTCTCGATGCGCGCCTGAAAGCAGCACAGGTCGAGGCCACCTTCGCGTCCGCCCTTTCGGGGGAGGTGGAGGACCTGGCGCGCACGGGTGTCGCGCAGCCTCGAGGCAGGCCGGCCACGGCGTCGGCCGGAACGTTGGTGTACAGGCGAGACGGCAAGGCCATCGTCGGCATTGTGATCGATCGCGCCATGCTGGAGCGGGTTGCGGCCACAACGAACGTCGATGTTTCGGACCTGGCGGAAGGCGCCCACGTGGTCGTCGACCGCATCGGTGAGCCCCGCGGCAACGCGCGACTGCGAACCCTGGCCAGCGTTGGCTTTGGCCAAATCCTGCCGCACTTGAACCTGGCAGTCGTCAATGACCTGGCCCTGCCGGACCCACTCGATGAGATTATCCGTGCCCGCGGACGACAGCACCTCGCCATTACCAGCGGTCTCGCGCTGTTGCTGGTCCTGGGAATCCTGGCGACGATCCGTGGCGCCGCCCGGGAACGGGAACTCGCGCGACTGAAGAGCGACTTCGTGTCCACGGTGTCTCACGAACTCAAGACGCCGCTGACGTCGATCCGAATGTTCGCCGAGATGTTGCAACAGGACGTGGCGGGCCAGGACCGAGAACGCGAGCAGCACTACCAGGGGATCATCGTCAAAGAGAGCGAGCGCCTCGGCCTGCTAATCGCGAACTTGCTCGACTACTCGCAGATCGAACGCGGCACCCGACGCTACACACGCAAGCAGGAGAACCTGCACGAAATCGCTCGAGAGGCGGTCACCACGTTCCAACGGTTCCGAGAGGACGAGGCACTGAAGATCGAGCTACGTATTGATGACGTTGCGGCGGATACGATGGCCCTCGTCGATCGAGAGGTCGTTGTCCAAGCGTTGCTCAACTTGCTCGCCAACGCGGCGAAGTATGGCGGCGACGACCCAATCGAAGTAGAGATCCGACTGAAGGACCATGACCGTGGCGCAATCTCCGTGCGCGACCACGGCCCCGGAATCCCCGCTGCCGAGCAGTCACGCATCTTTCGCGAGTTCTATCGCACGCCGGCGGCGTATTCGTCCGGTGTGGAGGGAACCGGCCTGGGTCTCGCGCTAGTAAAGCGTCATGTGGAAGCCCAGGGCGGACAAGTCGAGCTAGAGAGCAAGCTCAAAGTCGGATCTACGTTTACACTAGTGTTTCCCCGAGCTACTTGATGGCGCAGATCCTGGTCATAGAAGACGACTCATCCATCCGCCTTGGTTTGGAAGATACGTTGCGCGCAAAAGGCTACGACGTCCTGGTCGCCGGTCGCGGAGATGAAGGACTGGAGACCGCCGACACGGTTCGTCCGGACTTGATCATCCTGGACATCATGTTGCCGGACACCGATGGCTTCGAGGTATGTCGCAAGCTCAAATCGTCGGCCGACCTGCGCCAAATTCCCGTGATCATCTTGAGCGCGCGCGGCGCCGAGCTGGACAGGGTGCGCGGGCTCGAGTTGGGCGCCGACGATTACGTGACGAAGCCATTTTCATTGATGGAGTTGCTCGCCCGGGTCGCGGTCGTGCTCCGCCGATCAGGGAAACCCGAATCCACCGACCCTACCGAGCTGAGCTTCGGTGGCGTGCGCATCGACTTTGCCCGCCAGGAGGCAGTCAAGAACAACGCGCCCGTAGAGCTGTCGTCTCGTTCATACGCAATCCTCAAAGTATTCGCGCGACGCCCCGGCGAAGTCGTTACGCGCCAGCAATTGCTCGACGAGGCATGGGGCTACGACAAATACCCGAACACGCGCACCGTGGACAATCACCTGGTCAAACTGCGCAAAGCCCTCGAAGACGAACCGGATAAACCGCGCCACCTGCTCACAGTGCACGGCGCCGGCTACCGCCTGTCCATCGACTGATGGTCGTACTGTGCATGATGGCCAAGGCCCCGGTGGCGGGCGAGGTCAAGACGCGCCTGTGCCCTCCCCTGTCCCACGACCACGCGGCCGAGCTGGCCCACGCGTTCATCGAGGATTCCTGGGAGGCGATGCAGCGCGTACCTGATGTCGTGCCCGCGCTAGCGTACAGCGGCGACGTAACGCTGTTTTCGGCAGGTGTCACTGGAGTCGCAGGACAAACCAGCTGGCCCCAGGTGGACGGCGACCTCGGTGAACGCATCGCGGGCGTGATCAAAGAGTGTCTGGCTCGCGCGGACGCGGCGATCGTGGTGGGCAGCGATTCACCGGGGCTTCCTGCGGAGCTGATCAGTCACGCGCTGACCGCGCTCAACGATCATGATGCGGTACTCGGCCCGAGTGAGGATGGTGGCTACTACCTGATCGGCTGCCGACGCTGGATCGACGGCATGCTCAGCGGGCTACCGTGGAGCAGCAGTGACACCCTTGCAGCGACGAGCGAGCGGCTGCGAGAACTCGGCCTCAAGGTCGCGCACACGCCGACGTGGTTCGACGTCGATGATGAGACGGACCTGCGCCGACTCGCCCGCGCGATCCGTGCAGACGACATCCAGGCGCCTGCGACTCGACGGCTGCTGGACGAGTGGCAGTGGCGCTGAGCGTCATCATCCCCGTACTCAACGAGGCGCAGCGGATCGCAGCGTGCATCGAGCGCGTGGCCGCGCAGGGCTTCGACGAAGTGATCGTCGTCGATGGCGGCAGTACCGACGGGACAGCGGACATCGTTCGCCGCACCGGGGCCACCCTGGTCGACGCGCCGCGCGGGCGAGGACAGCAACTCAACGCCGGCGCTCGCGCCGCTTCAGGCGACATGTTGCTATTCCTTCACGCCGACGTCGTACTGCCGGATCACGCCGTTTCGATCGCGCGCAGCACGCTGGCCAGGGACGGCGTCGTCGCCGGGGCGTTTCGCACCTGGACCGTAGATGATGCGGCCGCCGCGCGTTGGTGGGCGCCGCTGCTGCACCTGGCCGACGTGCGCTCTCGCTACTCGGGCATCCCCTACGGCGATCAGGCCATGTTCATGCACACGGATGTGTTCTTTGCCGCCGGTGGGTTCCCCGATGTCGCGCTCATGGAGGACATCGCACTGTCGCGCCGCCTACGCTCTTTTGGCCGGGTGCTGATCGCCCGAGAGTCCGTGAAGGTATCGGGCAGGCGCTTCCTATCAGCGCCGATCAAGCAAACCCTGTGGGTGAACCTATTCCCACTGCTATACGCGTTTGGCGTCAGTCCACGCACGCTAACGCGACTCTACGGCGACCCGCGTTAGTGATATAACCCGGCTCGTGCAGGGAAAAACAGCCGTCATCACCGGTGCGAGTCGTGGACTCGGCGCCGGTCTCGCCCGTCACTTCGCCGGCAAAGGCATGCGCCTGGCGCTATGCTCACGCTCGAAACCCGTATTGGACGATGGCGGCGATGTGCTTGCCACCCGCTTGGATGTCACCGACGAAAAGGCGTTCGAACACTTCGGTCGCCAGGCCGCCGAGCATTTGGGTCACATCGACCTGTGGATCAACAACGCCGGCGTGCTCGACCCGATCGCGCCGCTTCGCGATGTCACCAGCGATGCGTTTCGCCGGCACGTCGATATCAACCTGTTCGGCGTATTCCTCGGCACACGCATGTATGCGCGCCATATTCGCGCCGCGGACAAAGGCGGAGTGCTCATCAACATCTCCTCGGGCGCATCGCAGAAAGGCTATGCCGGCTGGTCGGCGTACTGCGCTGGCAAGGGAGCCATCGACAGATTGACCGAAGCCGTTCAACTCGAAGAGGTGGACGCTGGCCTGCGCGCCCACGCAGTCGCCCCAGGCGTCATCGATACGGACATGCAGGCGATGATCCGGGACTGTTCGGCAGACCAGTTCCCGATGGTGCAGAAGTTCCTGGACATGAAACGCGACGACGCCTTCAACACGACCGACTTCGTTGCCGAACATCTTCTCGACATCAGCTTTGGCGACTCACCTCCAGATGAAGTCGTGCTCCGCCTACCGGCTGAAAAGGGTTAACTACCCGCGCGGCCACCGCTGCGCACGCGCGGGTCGCCCGGCGCTCAGTCGCTCGGCGGCAGATGCACGCGAATCTTCGTACCGGCGCCCTGCCGGGTCTCAGCAGTGACGAATCCTCCGGCAGTCTCGACGATATCCAGAACGACCGCGAGTCCCAACCCGGTGCCAGCCTCGCCTTTTGTCGAATAGAACGGCTCGAAGATGTGAGCCGCTGTGACGTCGTCCATGCCCACCCCGTCGTCGCTGACCGTGACCCGATAGTACTCACCGGTGCGACCATCTCCGATGACCGCGACCGACTCGACCGCGACGCGAATCGGCCCGCCCGCCGGCTGAGCGTCTCTTGCGTTGAGCACCAGGTTCCACAGCACCCTTTCAAGGTCGAGTTGATCGATGCGCACGGTGCCCACGTTCCCCTGGGCTGTCACGTCGAGCGAGAACCGCTGAGTGAGTATCGGCTTGAGTGTGCCCGCGATGCGCTCAACTTCATCGGTAAGAGCGAGATTCTCGGCCTTGCCACGCACGTGTCTCGCTAGGGTTTGAATGCGTTTGGCGATGGCCGACGAACGTGCAGCAACACCGTGGAGCTGTGCGACCAGCTCCTCATCCCGCCGATTGCCGTTACGTGCCATGGCACCAGTCAGGAGAACGACGGCGCCGACCAGGTTGTTGAGATCGTGAGATAGACCGGCGGCGACCGTGCCCGCGGCTGCCAATCCTTGAAGTCGCCGCAGCCGCTCGGTGAGTTCGACCTGTTCTGTAACGTCCTGGCATGCACCGGACAACCTGACCACGTCGCCTGCTTCATCGGTGTCAACGTGTACGAGGGATCGCAGCACGCGCACGTGTCCATCCTTGCGCACGATGCGATGCTGATACTCGGTGTCTTCGCGCTCCTGGAAGACCCGGTCGACAACCGCCTTGGTGTGTGCGACGTCGTCTGGATAGACCATGCCGAGAAACCCCTCGTAGCCCTGCGGCGCGTCACCAGGGCTAAGCCCGTAGATCCTGGCCAGCTGGGGTGACCAGCGAAGCGTGTTGTCGCCAACATCCCACTCCCAACGTCCGGCTGCGACTAATCCCTCGAACCGTTCCGCCCTCGCGCCCTGCATCTCCCAACCTCCCAGCGATTTAGTCGTCGCGGAGCATCTGCTCCGAACCGGGCGCGCGATACACGGCGTCGACCGGTCCTTTCCAAATAAGCACGCGGTCACCGAGTGTCTAGCGGAAAAAACTTGGCCGACAGGAGCCGACACGCTGCAGCACACACTTAGCGTGCTCCCGGATCAAAGACGTTGACGTTCCGCACGGCCTGGCCAGGCACGACGTCCGGCCACAGCCAAACGTTACAGGGCAGATTTTAGTTCGGCGACGAGTTCGGCAACGGCGGCTGCTGCGCCACCGGCTTCTGCGCTCTCGATGCGGCGCACGATCGCAGAGCCGACCACGACTCCGTCGGCGTATTCGCTGACGGCTCGAGCGTCATCGGCAGTCTTGATGCCAAAGCCGACACAGACCGGCGCTCCGGTGGAGACCTTGATCCTGGCAACGCGCTCGGCACCTTCGCTAGAGCTCTGGAAGGCGGCACCGGTCACTCCGGTCATGGACACGTAATAGACGAACGGCGGATCAATCGCAGCGAGCTTGTCGATACGTTCGATGCCTGACGTGGGCGCGACCAGCGGCACCACGTCCACGTGGTTCTTCGCCAGGGGCAGCCGTAGTTCATCCAACTCTTCGATGGGCAGGTCGACGGTGAGCACCGCATCCACCCCCGCCGCCGCAGCGTCGGCCGCAAAACGGACCACTCCGTGAACGAAGATCGGGTTGTAGTAGCCGAAGAGCACGATCGGCACTTCGCAGCCCCGCTGGCGTATGTTGGCAACCGTCTCGAGCGCGCTCGTAAGCCCACCGCCCGCCTCGAGGGCGCGCTGCATGGCCGCTTGAATTACGACGCCGTCGGCGTTGGGGTCGCTGAAAGGAACGCCCAGTTCGATCACATCCGCCCCGGCCTCGGTTGCCGCGATGACGATATCGGCGGTCTCGGCCGGCGATGGATCGGCCTGAGTGATGTAAATGACCAGCGCGGTGCCGCCCGAATCGCGCAGCTCGTTCATCTTCTGACGCAAGCGGTTCATAGCTCGACTCCAAGGCGGCGCGCGACCGTGATCATGTCTTTGTCGCCGCGGCCGGACACGCACAGAATTACGACGCCGGACTTGCCGACGCTTTTGGCGACCTCCGGTAGCGCCGCGACCGCATGCGCGGTCTCCAGAGCGCAGATAATGCCCTCGGTTTCCGCGAGTAATTTCAGCCCTTCGAGGGCTTCTTCGTCCGTGGCGGTGACGTAGCCTGCGCGCTTCATTTCTTTCCACTGAGAGTGCTCGGGGCCCACGCCGGGATAGTCCAGCCCAGCTGAAATCGAGTGAGCCTCGGTAATTTGGCCACCGTCATCGCACAACACGTAGGATTTGGAACCGTGCAGCACACCGACGCGCCCATGGGTCAGAGTGGCCGCGTGCTTGCCAGTATCGACGCCCTCCCCGGCTGCTTCGACGCCGACGAGCTCCACGGTGGTGTCACCCTCGAACGGATGGAACATCCCCGCCGCGTTGGAGCCACCACCGACGCAGGCAACCAGAGCCTGGGGCAAACGGCCCTCTGCGGCGACAATCTGCTCACGGGTTTCGCGGCCGATGATCGTTTGGAAGTCTCGGACCATCTCAGGGTACGGGTGAGGCCCGGCGACCGAGCCGATCAGGTAGTAGGTGTCGCGCACGTTGGTGACCCAGTCACGGAGCGCTTCGTTCATCGCGTCTTTGAGGGTGCGGGTGCCAGCGTTGACTGGAACGACCCGCGCGCCCAATAGCTTCATGCGAAACACATTGAGGGACTGGCGGGCCACGTCTTCGGCGCCCATGTACACGTCACAGGGCATTCCGAAAAGTGCCGCAACGGTCGCGGTAGCCACCCCGTGTTGGCCGGCGCCGGTCTCGGCGATTAAGCGCGGCTTGCCCATGCGCTTTGCCAGCAGCGCCTGGCCCAGGCAGTTATTGATCTTGTGAGCGCCGGTGTGGTTCAGGTCCTCACGCTTCAAGTAGATGCGGGCGCCCAACTTTTCCGACAACCGAGGCGCGAAGGTCAGCGGCGACGGACGACCGACATACTCGGTAAGAAGTCGATGTAGCTCACCGGAGAACGCCCGGTCTTGCTTCGCCTCCTCGTAGGCGGCGGTGAGTTCTTGCACCGCGGGCATGAGAGTCTCGGCCACGTATTGGCCGCCGAACTGACCAAAACGGCCCGGCACGTGTTCGACATCAGTCATCGCGTTGTTCCTTTTGCATCGCCCGATTTGTTCTGTTTCGCGTGCTGGACGAACGCCCGTACGAGGGCAGCGTCCTTGACACCCGGGGCGGACTCTACCCCACTGGCGACATCCACAGCGAATGGCGCAACCTGTGCTATCGCTTCTGCGACATTGTCCGGGTTGAGCCCCCCGGCGAGCACGATTCGTTTTCCCGTGGCCACAGCAGCCTGGCCCAGGGACCAATCAAAGGTGCGCCCGGACCCACCGTAGCCGGCGGTCGGCGTGTCGATGAGATAGGTCTCGCATGGATACGCGCCGATATCGCCGACGTCGTCGCTTGAACTCATGGCCAGCGCCTTGATCACGGGCACGGAGACCGCCGCGCAGTGCTCCGCGGTCTCATCGCCATGAAGCTGCGCATAGTCGAGATTGACCACGGCCGAGACCTGGCCGATATCTTCAGCAGATTGGTTGACGAAGACGCCAACGACCACGATGTCCGAGTTGATGGCGCGCGCGGCAGCGGCGACAGCGGCGCCCTGGCTCGCATCGACATAGCGTTTGGATGACGGCCAGAAGTTGATGCCGATCCACTCGGTCCCTGCTTCGGCAACCATCCGGGCGTCGTCGGGCCTGGTCACACCGCAAATCTTGACCACGGTCATACGCGCTCGGGTTCCAGCAACTCGGCAAGCGCGATTCCGGGTGACGGCGCGCGCATAAGTCGCTCGCCTACGAGAATCGCGTCGGCACCGGCGTCAGCCAGCCCGCGTACGTCCTGCACCGTGCGAATGCCACTCTCGCCGACGAGTACGATGTCGTCTGGCACCGACCCGCGCAAACGGCCCGTGAGACTCATGTCGATTGTGAACGTGGCCAGGTTCCGGTGGTTGACGCCGACCACCTTGGCGCCGGCCGCGAGGGCTCGCTCGGCCTCGGCCTCGTCGTGAACTTCCACCAGGGCATCCATGCCCAGGCGCGTGACTTCGCCGGAGAGTTCGCGCAGCAAACCGTCGTCCAGGGCGGCCACGATCAACAACACGGCGTCTGCCCCGGCGGCGCGCGCTTCCACCACCTGGTACGGGTCGATGATGAAGTCTTTGCGCAGCAATGGGATGGACACTTCGGCGCGCGCCTCCGCGAGGAACGACAGCCGGCCATCGAAGAACTGCTCATCGGTGAGCACGGAGATAGCCGATGCACCGGCGCCCTCGTATTCCCGAGCGATCTCCTTCGGCACCGCATCAGGCCGAATGGGCCCTGCCGATGGCGACGCTCGCTTGATCTCCGAGATAGCTCGAATCGGTTCGCCAGCTGGTCTACGCAGCGCGGCGGCGAAGCCTCGTGGTGCACTTACGTCGGCGCACGCTCGCTCGACCTCGGCGAGCGGCCGCAGAGCCTTCGCCCGCTCCACCTCGCCGCGCTTCACCTCGAGTATCTCCGCTAGAATCGACACGGCTATTCGCTCTGGCTCATCTGGGCCCACGCCGCCAGTGTCGCGGTCGCTTTGCCTTCATCGATGGCGGCGGCCGCAGCCTCCGCACCGGCAGCAAAGTCTTCGCACGCCCCCGCCGCGGTGAGCGCTACCGCGCTCTCCATGACCACCGCGTTGCGCACAGCGCCGGCCTGCCCAGCGAACACCCGATTGACCACCTCTGCGTTCTCTTGGGCGTCCCCACCTTTGAGTCCAGCCGGGTCAGCCTCTTCCAGACCAAATTCCGCGGGACTGGTTTCGCGAACCGTCACGTTGCCGACAGCTTCATTCCACTCAGCGATCCTGGTCGTGCCGCGCACGGCGATTTCGTCGATACCGCCAGTGCCATGAACGACGAACGCCCGGCGCGCACCTAGTTTACCAAGGGCGGCCGCGACCGGTTCGCACCAATGGGCCGCGAACACACCGACGATCTGATTGCGCACGCCGGCTGGATTCGTCAGCGGTCCGAGCAGATTAAAGATCGTGCGGGTGCCGAGTTCCTTGCGCGGACCAGACGCGTGACGCGTAGCCGCATGAAACGCCGGCGCAAATAGAAAGCCGATGTTCACTTCCTCGAAGCAGCGCTCGACCACGGGCACGCTCGCGTCGATGCGCACGCCAAGTTTCTCGAGCACATCCGCCGAGCCTGAGCGCGACGATACGGAACGGTTGCCATGTTTGGCCACACGCACGCCGGCGGCTGCGGTCACGATCGCCGCCATGGTCGAAACGTTCACGCTGCCGGAACCATCGCCACCGGTCCCACACGTGTCGACTGCCGAGTCCGGATCGGGACAGCGAAACGGCGTCGCTTTGGCGCGCATGGCTTTTGCCGCGCCAGCGATCTCTTCGGCGGTCTCGCCTTTCATACGCAGGCCGATGAGTAAGCCGCCGATCTGCGCCGGCGTGGCTTCACCTTCCATGATCTGCGCGAACACGGCGGTGATTTGTTCCGCCGTAAAATCGTCACCCGCCGTCACGTGGGCGATCGCTTGCCGAATATCCATAGTGGCCTCAACGGGCGGTCGCGCCCTACGTGTTTGGTGCGGTCATCTCCAGGAAGTTTCGCAGAATGTGCTTCCCCGCCTCAGTCTTGATCGATTCGGGGTGGAACTGTACACCTTCGACGGGTGTCCTGGTATTGGCGAATTTCTTGTGACGCACGCCCATGATCTCGTCGTCCCAGGTCTTCGCCGTAACTTCCAACTCTTCACCGAGTGAATCGGGGTCGATGACGAGACTGTGATAGCGCGTCGCCTGAAACGGATTCTCCACTCCGGCGAACAAACCCTTTTCGTCATGAAAGATCTTCGACACCTTGCCGTGCATGACTGTGTCAGCGCGAACGATGCGCCCGCCGTACACCTGACCGATGGACTGATGGCCAAGGCACACGCCGAGAATCGGGATCGATCCGGCGAAGCGACGAATCGTATCCATTGAGATGCCGGCTTCGTTGGGGGTGCATGGCCCGGGCGAGATCACAATCTGATCCGGCGCCATGGTCTGAATGTCGTCCGGACTGATTTGGTCGTTACGCTCGACCTTGACCTCAGCGCCCAGCTCGCCCAGATACTGAGCCAGGTTGTAGGTAAACGAATCGTAGTTGTCGATCAGTAGCAACATGCTCAGTTACCTCCGCCCCGAGCAAGGGCCACCGCGCGCAACACTCCGCGCGCTTTGTTCAGACACTCTTCGTATTCCTTTTCAGGATCCGAATCGTGAACCAGCCCAGCGCCTGCCTGGACGTAGACCGAGTCGCCTCGGGTAACCAGGGTTCGGATCGCGATCGCCAGATCCATGTTGCCGGTGAACGAAACGTAGCCGACCGCGCCGCCGTATACGCCGCGACACTGAGGCTCCAGCTCGTCGATGATCTCCATGGCGCGAATCTTCGGAGCGCCGCTCAACGTGCCCGCGGGGAATGCTGCGCGCAGCACGTCGTGCCATGACAAGCCCGGCTCGAGTTCGCCGTGCACGTGGGAAACCATGTGCATCACGTGAGAGTAGCGTTCGATGGCCATGCACTCCGACACGACCACACTGCCGGTTTGCGCCACGCGGCCAACATCGTTGCGCCCCAGGTCGATCAACATGAGGTGCTCGGCGCACTCCTTGGGATCTGAGCGAAGATCTTCGGCCAGCACTTCGTCTTCTTCGGGGGTGCGCCCTCTTGGCCTGGTCCCGGCAATCGGCCGAACCTCGACGCGATCTCCGTCGCGGCGTACGAGCGTCTCCGGCGACGCCCCCGTGACCTGTGCCTCAGGGAACTGCAGATGAAACATATAGGGCGATGGATTGACGACCCGCAGCGCACGATAGATATCGAACGGGCTCAGGTCACCTTTGGCGATCTCGAATCGCTGGGACAGCACCGCCTGGAACACGTCGCCGGCCAGAATGTACTCCTTGATCCTATCGACCGCGCTAAGGAACTCCCCCTTGGCGAACGTCGACTCTGGAACGTCCCCTCCTCCCCAACGCATGCTGGCGGAGCCGTCTTCGTCTGCGGCGGGTGGTTCCATAGGGCGCAACGTGGCCTGGGGCCCACGCAGCTTGGCAACGACATCTTCTACTCGCGCGATCGCTTTGTCGTAAATCTCGGATGCGCGTTCGGGCCGCGACACGTGGGGTGTCGCCACTACTTTGATCGTCTGGCGCAGGTTGTCGAAGATCACCAACGTGTCGGTAACGACCATGCACAATTCGGGCAGTTCGAGATCGTCAGCGGTGCGTTTGGGCAAGTCCTCGAAACAGCGCACCACATCGTAGGTGAGCCAGCCGACGGCGCCGCCCCAGAACCGCGGCAAGCCCGGGGTGACGACCGGCTTCCACTCATTCATCACTTCGGCGAGAGCCGCAGTCGGATCCGCTGCGTCCCAGTCCGCTTCGCGCGCACTACCGTCGCCGTCCACATCGTACCAACGCACGTGCGCTTTGCCGGCGCGGCAGGTGAGGATCGCCCGAGGGTTCACACCCACGAAGGAGTACGCCGCCCACTTTTCGCCGCCGATGACCGACTCCAGCAGAAAACTGTAGTCGCCGGCCCCGAGTTTGGCGTACGCGGACACGGGAGTGTCGCCGTCGGCCATGATCTCCCGGTACACGGGAATCAAGTTGCCCTCTTCGGCGCTGTTAATGAATTGCTCTCGCGATGGGTAATACATCGGCAGAGACCAGATTTACCACATTCGAGGCCGCGCTCGTGTATGTGCCCGCGCCGATCCTCTTGCTTAACCGCGTTGCTTGTTGAATCCTACGGCCCATGAACGCGGCCCTGACAGCTACCGACCCCGATATCGCCAGCCTCATCCAGGCCGAAGAGGCCCGCCAACGGGACAGTATCCGGCTCATCGCGTCGGAAAACTACGTCTCGAACGCGGTGCTCGCAGCCACGGGCTCGGTACTCACGAACAAATACTCAGAGGGATACCCTGGCCGTCGCTACTACGAAGGCCAGGCCAACATCGATCAGATTGAAGCGCTGGCGAACGAGCGGGCGCAAAATCTGTTCGGGATGGACCACGCGAACACGCAACCGTACTCAGGCTCGCCGGCCAACCTCGCGGTCTATCTGGCGTTCTTGAAACCCGGCGACACGGTGATGGGTATGGGCCTGCCAGCCGGTGGTCACCTGACCCATGGCTGGGGCGTTTCGATTACCGGCAAGTTCTTCCGCGCGGTGCAATACGGAGTGCGCGAAGACAACCACATGATCGACTACGACGCAGTTCGCGATATGGCGAAGAAAGAACAGCCGAAGTTGATGTGGGCAGGCGGAACAGCGATTCCTCGCCTGATCGATTTCGAGAAGTTCGCCGACATCGCCAAAGAGGTCGGCGCGATATTCGCCGCCGACATCGCGCACATCGCCGGGCTCGTCGCCGGTGGCGCACACCCCTCCCCGGCCGGGCTCGCCGACGTCATCTCCACCACGACCCACAAGACCCTGCGCGGGCCACGTGGCGGCATGCTCATGTGCAAGGCGGACCACAAGAAGGCGATCAACCGCGCGGTGTTCCCAGGTCTGCAGGGCGGGCCGCACAATCACACGACCGCGGCCATCGCCGTTGCGCTCAAAGAAGCGGCCCAGGCCGAGTTCAAGACCTACGCTGCGCAGATCGTCGCAAACTCCCGCGCTCTGGCCGCGGCCATGGTCGAGCGCGGCTTCGAGCTGATCACCGGTGGCTCGGACAACCACCTCATCCTGTGCGACCTGACCAACAAGAACCAGCCCGGCAAGGTTGTAGCCCAGGCCCTGGACCGCGCGGGCATCGTGCTCAACTACAACTCGGTGCCCTTCGACAAGCGCAAGCCGTTTGACCCCAGTGGCATCCGCCTTGGCACCGGCGCGGTGACGAGCCGCGGCATGGGCGTCGATCAGATGAAGCGAATCGCTGGTTGGATGGACGAAGTGACCAACAGCCCGGACGATGAAGCGTTGGCGACCCGGATTCGCGGCGAAGTCAAAGAGATGTGCGACGGACATCCGGCACCGGGTTTGGTCGTCGGGTAGCGTCGTCGGGTAGCTTCGTCAGATGTTCTAGTTGTTGGCTGAGTAGCCGGCGCAGTGCGAGCGCCGGCCCGTGGGGGTGGGCGTGCTCGTGCTCGTGCTCGTGCTCGTGCTCGTGCTCGTGAAAAATCCGAACGGGCGATGGCGTGGCCCTGGTCCCGCACGCTGGCGTTCGAGCGCAGGTTGGTGCGACCAGTGCGGGTTGCATGGACGGAGTGGTGGAGTGCTGCTCCTCGTACGTTCTTGCTTAAGAAACTTTGGCGTCGGTATCGGCTGATCGACGTCAACTCGGTTCCTGGGGCGCGGTAGAGCCTCCTTATCGGGCACGTCCGCGCTCAGCTAGCGCAGCGCGGACCGAAACGAAAAACGGCCACCAGAGCGGTGGCCGTTCTCGTTTGTGTTGTCTGGCTAGAACTAGCCCAGGTCGTTTCGGCGGACCTGCCAACCCGGGTCGTCGTGGAAACTCTCGGGGATGGTGCATGGCGTGCTGCTGTCCGTCGTATTGGTGGCCGCGTCGTAGGTACCAGTGCAGTCCGGGCGCATCCACACCGGCGCGATGTCGCCGATGTTGGACAGGTTGTCACCCTTGTCCGAGTGGCCGAGCTGGCCAGAGTCGTTGGCACCCCAGCAGTGCACGCCGCCCGTACCAGCGGCGCAGGTGTGCGAGCCGCCCGGCGCGATGGCGCTGACATTGCCTAGCTTGACGAAGCGCGAAGCACCCGGCGAGCCACGATGGCCGACGCGGAAGCTGCGGTTGTAACCGAGCTGATCCGAGAATCCGCGGCCCCAGCAGAACATGGAGCCGGACTGATCCGTAGCACAGGTGTGGTTGGCACCAGCCGCGATGCCCGTGATGTTCTCGTTGGAGACGGTGAGCTCGCCGAAGATCCATGGGTCCTCGTCGTCACCAACGGTGAGTTCGTTGCCGTAGCCCAGGCGGCCGTCGGCTCCGTTGCCCCAGCAGCGCACGGTTCCGCTGAACATCCGTGCGCAGGTGTGAGAGTCGCCAGCGGCGATCTGGACCGCGGTGTCGCCGCTGGTTCCGGCGAAGTCCACGTCAGCGCCCGGGGACGTCAGGTTGGTGGTGTTGCCGTAGCCGAGCTGACCAGAGCTGTTGTCACCCCAGCAGCGAACCGCGCCAGCCGCGGAGCGTGCACAGGTATGGGCCCCGCCGGCGACGACTTCGACCGCCGTGAAACCACCGCCAAAGTTGACCGCGCCGGCCGCCGATGGATTACCCGTGTCGCCGACATCATTCGTGTCGCCGTAGCCGAGTTGACCGCTGCCGCCTTCACCCCAGCAACGAACACCGCCGCTGGTGATTGCGCAGGTGTGCTGGCCGCCGGCTGAAATCGACGTGGCCGGGCTGCCTAGAGTGATGGTGCCACCTGGTGCGTTGAGGGTCGTGGTGTTGCCGTAACCGAGGCGGCCGCTAGCGCCGTTGCCCCAGCACTCCACGTTGCCACCGGTGATAGCGCAGGTGTGCTCGCCGCCTGCCGCGACGCTGGTGACGCCAGACAGAATGGCCCCGCCCGAGCTTGGTGTCTCGTCGTCACCGATGTCATCGGTGTTGCCGCGTCCGAGCTGACCACTACCGCCCTCGCCCCAACAGCGCACTCCGCCGCCGACGACGGCGCAGGTGTGATTAGTACCAGCGGACAGCGTCGTCGATGCGCCACCCAGGGTGATCGCGCCGACGTCCGACGGAAGAATGTTCCGCGACTCACCACAGCCATGCACCGAGTACAGGTCCGCACCGCTGTTGTCCCTCTTGTCACCGTCATGGTCGATACACAGACGGAGCGGCGGCGAGATGCCCAGGTTGCCCAGGTTATCCTCGACCTGAACCGCCAGGCACGCCCAGCCATCACTGATGTTCGTGGCCAACGCATCGAAAGCGTTGCCGAAGCACTGGATGTCGTCGATGGGTGGAATGCCCCAGATGGCCGATTTGCTGCTGGTCTCGAGCTCGATGATGCGAATTGCCGAGGACTGCAAACCACAGACAGCGTTAGTCACGACAGGCTCATCGTGTGGCGGCGTCTCGGGTTCGGCGCAGGCGAACTGCTCGGCGTAGCCGGGATAAAACGCGGGTCGGTCGAAGTCGGGCTGCGTCGGCGGAATCTGGCGGAAGATCGAGCCGCCACGTTCGGCCAGGATGCTCATGTTGATCACCGCCGCCTCATCGCTAGCGGTCGGTACCGACGTCGGAGTGAGCAGTGGGTTGATAGAGTCACAAACGCCGTCGCCATCTGTGTCCACGATCAGCGCGCGACTCGAGTCGTCGAGGATGAATAGCTTCATCTGAGCCGGATTGATGTCGGCGTGGGGAACCAGGGTTCCCGGGTTAGCCAGGGCGCTGTTGCCCCGATCCTCGGCGCGCACATTCAGTCGGAACAGCTGCGGCACGACCTCGCCATCGTCGGCAGCTTCGCGGCCAAGGGGGTCGAACAGTTCGCCGCACTCGTAGTTGCCGTTCAGTTCAGATTCCTGGCGCTCGCGCAGCCGTGGTGGGTCGAGGCTAGACAACGGCGCCTGGTTGTCGAGAGCGAGCACGAAGCCATTGGAACTCTGGTTGCCGACGGCATCCTGAGCACGCACGACGACCGTCGGGAAGATCATGCCGACGCCCAACTGCCGCGTGTCGAACGTACCCTCGTACTCGTCACCGACGGTGTTGCTCAGCGGGAAGTCGTTGACCCCGGCGATCGTGCCGATCACGCTGCTTGGATTGACACCCGCGCTATCCGTGATCGTCGCGGTAAAGGTCACGATGCCCGAAACCAGTTGGCCAGGGGTCGGCGTCGTAACAGCGATCGTCGGGCCAAGCGCGTCGGCAGTAAACACGGTCGCGGTCTCGCGAAGAACCGCTGTCGTGGAGCGCACGTTGGGCGCGCGAACGACCAATGTCTGCTGGCCGTCCAGGGTTGGATCGAACAGCGGGTCTGCGAACTGCACGGTGCCAGCGAAGTTGCCGCTGCCGTCGTGAGTCAACAGGCTGGTGATGTCCTGACCGCCAAGCTGAACGACTACGTTGCCGAAGTCCACGACGCTGCCCGGATCCGTTGTGGCCACCGGTGCTGCAGTAACTTGCACCGAGACGCCAACCTGAGTTGCGTAACTCGTGGCCGGAAGTGGTGCGAGCACCGAGACGGACGGGCCCTGATCAAGGAACGTGTCGATCTCCGCCGAGTTGGTACGCGACGCCAAATCCGAGGCCGTACAACGCACGCTCATCTCGCCGTTGCTGAACCCCGAGACGACGATGTCGCCCTGATACTCATTGGGCACGCTGGTGGGCGCCGCTGCTGCTTCGATAGAGACGCCGCCGGAGATCGCAGTGACTTTTACTGACCCGGTATCGACCGCCGAGCCGTTGGCGTTGCGTAGAACCTCGCAGCGAACCGTAAACCGAGAGCCGCTGACGATGGCGTCAGTACTCAGGTCAGCGGTCGTCGCCGGCGTTGGATCAAGAACCGTGATCATCGGTCCATCCGCGTCCATCGCGCCATCGACTGCCTGGCGTGCATCCGCGCCACTCATGGAGTCGTTCACCTGAGCGTCGTTGACCGCGCCGTCCGGAAACGCGGGTGGACTACCATCGTCGCCGCACGCGGCAACCAACAGTCCACTAAGAGCGAGCGCAAGAGCGCTCGAAAGACTCACACCAGAGACCTTCGTCATTAGGCTATCCCCCGCCAAAATTACTGCCTGAATTGTATCATTACGTGTTGCAGCGCCAACGCGACAGCGGTCGCACCCACATCAACACACCCGGTCATGGAGCCTTGCTAGAAACCGGCGTCGGTGGACCGAAGTCCAGGTAGATGTAGTGAAACTTGTCCTTCAGCTGGTGGCGACCGATCTTGCCTTCAGCTGCGTCGCTGGCGTTCTTGAATGTGATCCGAACCTCGATCCCGGATTTGCGGGCGGGTCGGCTCTTGCGTGCACGCCGGGCGCGAACCCGTGTTGCTTTCATCTCGAACAATGCGGTGTCGAAAAAACGCATATCGACTTTCCGCAGGGTGTTGCGTAGGCGGAAGCGCGCGCCTTCGAGCATAACGACCAGGGTGCCTTTTTCCACTCGCTGGCTGACCTGCACGTCGCGGGTAAGCTGGAGAAACACACGAGCGTTGCGATCACTGCGTTGCTGAAAGCCAACCCAGGTTAGCCGCGGGGTGTAGCGCTTACGCGTCTTGTTGGTTCTACGAGTCCATTTGGTGAACTCGGAGTACGGCTGCAGAACGCCGGGCGTGACGCCGCCGTACTCGCCCTCTTTGTGAATGCGACGCAGGTTGTGCCACCAGCGTTTGCCCCGCCGCCGCTTCTTACGGTTGGTGAGAACCGGCCGACTATTGTCCGCGGCTGGTGGCGAATCCGGTTTCGCATCGGGTTTCGAGTCCGCGTCGGGCTGCACGGTCTTGCCGTCATCCTGAGCCCACGCATCGGCGCAGACACCGGTCAGCCCGAACGAGGCAACTGTGGACGCGACGGCGAGTAGACGTACAACCGAGGTCATAGGATACGATCGTACGTTGCCCGCCGGTTGTAGGCAACTTCCTCGTTCCCAGGGGGCTACATGGGGTCCTGAACAACCTGGGGATCGGCGGCGGCCCCGACCAGGAGCTGGCGAGCCTCACCGACGAGGAAAAGGGAGCCCGCGATCACGATCACATCCTCTGGACCGGCGAGATCTCTGGCATGTGACACAGCCCGTTCGATATCCGGTTCGATAACCGTTTGCGTAACCGCTCTCGCCTGCTCAGCGATCTCCGACGCATCCAGCGAGCGCTCCTGGCCATAGCGCGTGGCGATGACCTGGTCGGCGCGGCCAGCCAGCGTCGTGACGATGGTCCTGCTGTCCTTGCCCGCGGACACGGCGATGATCAGGGTCAACTTCGCGTCCGGGTAGTGCTCATCGAGGGCGTTGACCAGGGTCTGGGCTGCGTTTGGATTGTGGGCGCCGTCGACGATGATCGTGGGCGAGTCCGCCACCTTCTCGAAGCGCCCGGCCATGCGCGCGTTTGCCAAAGCCTGGCGTCGCGCGTCTTCGCTCAGACGAAGTACGCCCAGAGCCTCCAGGTGATCGATGATCCCCAGCGCGCAGCCAGCGTTGTGCCGTTGATGATCGCCGAGCATACCGAGCGGCCAGTCCACGCTCGCCGATTCCTCGACTCTGACCGCACCTTGCTCGCGCGCCACTCGAACCAGTAAAGCCGCGATGTCGTCGCGATTCGCCGACGAGATCACGACGCGCTGTCCGACTTTGAAGATGCCGGCCTTCTCCCGGGCGATTTGTTCCAACTGGTCGCCCAGGAACGACTCGTGGTCCCGCGCGATGGTCGTGACGGCGGCGACCTCAGCGGCGATGACGTTGGTGGCATCGAGTCGACCACCGAGTCCGACTTCGAGGATGCACGCCTCCACCTGGGCGCTAGCGAACACCAGAATGGCGATGACTGTAGTCCGCTCGAAGAACGTGAGCGGCTCGCCTTCGACCATGGCCGCCGCCAACGTGCGCCCCGCCTCCAGAATCGCCGCCTCACTGGCTGGCTCTCCATCTATTGCGAAACGCTCACAGAACCGGGACAGGTGCGGCGAGGTAAACACACCGGTGCGTATCCCTGCGCTCCTGACCATCGCTTCGGTGAATGTGGCAGTGGAGCCTTTGCCATTCGTGCCCGCGATGTGCACCCGCACCCGGAAGCCGTCCTGGGGATTACCAAGGCGCAGCAGGCAGTTGCGCACCCGGGACAGATCGAAGTCGACCCCCGCGCGGCGAGCGACGAACAACCATGCCAGCAGATCCGCGTACTGATTCAGTGGGCGGTGCACACTACGTGGGCTACGCGCCGTTGCTGGGGGACTTGCTGCCGGCGAACCAGGCGAGAATCCGCGTGAGCGCCGCCTTCATCTCGTGTCGCTGCACGATCATGTCGACCATGCCGTGCTCGAGCAGAAACTCCGCTCGCTGAAAACCTTCGGGGAGACGCTGCCGGATCGTTTGCTCGATCACCCGTGGCCCCGCGAATCCAATGAGCGCGTTCGGCTCGGTGATGATCATATCGCCGAGCATCGCGATCGATGCTGCAACGCCACCGGTGGTGGGATGTAGCAACACAGGAATGTACGGAACGCGCGCTTCTCGCAGACGCGAACGTGCGGCCGATGTCTTGGCCATTTGCATCAGCGACAACACACCTTCTTGCATGCGTGCGCCGCCGGATGCAGCGAACAAGATCGCAGGGCGACGATTCTCCAAGGCTCGCTCGAACTGACGCGTGATCTTTTCGCCGACCACCGAACCCATCGAACCACCCATGAACTCGAACACGAAGAAGCCAGCCTCGACCGGGTAGCCACCGATGGTCGCGGGCCCAGCCCGGTAGGCGTCGTTGCAGCCCGTCTTCTTCTGCGCGACCTTTGCGCGATCCTTGTAGCGCTTGCCATCCACGCGGAAGCCAAGTGGATCACTACTGACCAGGGAGAGATCTTTCTCCTCGAAACTGCCCTCATCCATGACCAGTTCCATCCGCGCCACGGTGCCGAGGCGGAGATGGTGTCCACAGGTCATGCAAACCCGAAGATTTTCATCTAGTTCGGGTTCGTACAGGGTGCCGTTGCAGGCAGGACACTTAGTCCAGAGCCCTTTGGGCACCGATTTTTTCGGGGTGTCAGAGAGCCCCTTGTCCCGTGAATACCAGGCCATAGCTGAGGCAACGAATACCCCGAAGAAGTCGGAGGTTGCAAGAGAGCACAACTTGGGCAGCCATTTTTCTTTCGAGTGTGTCTCACATCTGCTATCAAATCCTTTGTGTATGCATTGAGTTAGACGCCTTAGTTCGAATAGGCGTGCAAGCGCTTGTTGAAGAAAGAGGTCGACATGCCATCTGTCATGATCGTCGACGAAATCGCCAGCTCACGGGAAGAACTGGCCCGCGCCCTTGAAGCCGAAGGGTTCAAGGTTGTGCAGTCTGAGTCCGCAGGTTCCGCTGTGCGCGAAATCTGGGAAGGCTCCTTCATTGTTGTCTTTATCGCTTCGATTCTGGAAGGCACGAACGCTCAACAGCTGAGCGAACAGCTGCGTCAGATGGCGCCAGAGATCGAAACCATTATTCACGCGAAGAACGACGCCCCGCGGCAGTTGGTACGCAAAGCGACCAATATCCGCGACGGAGTTGCCGCGGCGTAGTTCGTAGTTCGCGGCTGCGCCGATCAGGTCAGCGGCCGGTCAAACTCAGACTTTACCGAAGCGATCTTTTAGCTCGAGGAACTCCAAGAACTCGAGCAGACGCCCAACTTCCGGAATCACGTAGCCGTGATCATCGATGCCCGCCTCGGACGCGTGCACGACCAGGCGTGCGCTCGCGAGCCGCTGGAGCACGTCGGACACCTCGTCCTCCGTTTGCGCCACCCGCGCGGCGAGGTCGTCGAGACTGATCGAAATATACACCGCCGCTTCGTCTTGCTCCGGCCTGGCCTGCTCCTCTGCCAGGTGACGCAAGCAGTGGACGACGCGATGGTTCACGTCCTTGAGCAGCAGCAACTCGATCTGCTGATTGGCCCGCTCGAGACGACTCGACAACGTCTTGATCATGCGGACAGCGATTTCGGCCTTACCGCGGATCATCGCTTCGAACGTATGTTCGTCGATGACGAGCAACCTGCTCTGACGGCGAACGATGGCAGTGGCCGAGCGAGGCCGGTTGTTCACGATCGACATCTCGCCGAAGAACTCTCCCGCGGGTAAGACGGCGAGCAATCGGTTCTCGTCCTTCACCCTGCGGCAGATTTCGACTTCGCCACTTTGGATGACGTACATCTCGTGACCGATATCGCCTTCCGAAAACAACACGGTCCCCGCCGCGTAGTCCCTACCGAATTTGTCGAGGGTCATCTCACTCATGCCGTGCCTCAGCGTGTGGGTGCATTGCGCAAGATCTGAAACAGTACCCGCCCCGTGGATTCCATGGAATCGATCATCTCCCGCACCTTTGCCGGGCGCTGCTGTTGCTGCAACTGGTACGACACCGGCACCTCTACTATATCAAGCCCGAGCTTCACTGCTTTGACCTGCATCTCGACATTCCACCCCGAACCGCTGTCGGCCATGGCTAGCGCCACCATCGCCGGGTAACGAATTGCGCGGAACGGCCCGAGGTCTTCGAACTTGTGCCGGTACAAGGCGCTGATCAGCGTGAGGGCCAGACGCCCCGAGTGGCGCCGACCTTTGCGTTGTCGCGTTCCGATGACCAGCTCGGCGTTGTTGAAGGCGATGGGCTCGAGCAGCGTCGCGATGTCTTGCGGGTCGTAGCTACCGTCGGCAGTCATGAACACAACGACCTGGGGCGATTGCGGCGACTTGCTCAAGTGAGCGATGCCGCGATTACACGCGGCGCCATATCCAACCTGGCTTTCGCGCACGACGACGGCGCCGGCATCACGGGCGACCTGAGCCGTGGCATCGGTGGAACCGTTGTCGACGACCACCACCGAACGCACGACGCGTGTGGGGATGCCCGCGAGCAACGCCGGGAGTGTTGTGGCGTCGTTGTGGGCGGCGATAATGACGTCGCAGGTCAAATCGGACTTTGATACCGAGGGCAATTCAATATTCATTTTAGATATTAAATGGTTAGCATGTCAACGCAGTGCATCCTGGCAGACCTCGATGATTGACATGCCGCTGCAGGGGCGGCACCCTCGCGGCGATGGCGATCACGTATAAAGACGCGGGTGTGGACATCGATGCGGGTGCCGAGCTGGTTGAGCAGATCAAGCCGCTGGTGCGCAAAGCATCCCGACCTGAAGTGCTTGCTGGGCTCGGCGGATTCGCCGGTCTGTGCGGACTTCCCGAGCGCTACAAGAACCCGGTTCTTGTGAGTGGCACGGACGGCGTCGGCACCAAACTCAAGACGGCGTTCGCGACTGGGCGCCACGACACGGTTGGAATCGACCTGGTCGCCATGGTCGTCAACGACATCGTGGTCATCGGCGCCGAGCCATTGTTCTTCCTGGATTACTTCGCGACCGGCGCCCTGGATGTGCCGAGCGCCCGCGATGTGATCGCCGGTATCGCCAGTGGCTGCGTCGAATCCAACTGCGCGTTGGTCGGGGGCGAGACCGCCGAGATGCCCGGCATGTACAAACCGGCGGAGTACGATCTGGCCGGGTTCGCCGTCGGCGTCGTCGAGCGCGATGACATTCGCGACGGCAAAGACATCATCGCCGGCGATGTGGTGATTGGTTTGCCCTCGGTCGGCCTGCACTCGAACGGACACTCCCTGGCGCGCAAAGCGGTGCTAGAGGTGCTTGCCCTGGACTTCGACGCGACGCCATCACAGTTGGGCGGATCGAGCGTAGCTGACGAGCTGCTTCGGCCCACACGAATCTACGTCAAGGCCCTTGGGGCGCTGCGGGACAAGGGGCCGGGCTTCAAGGGCGCCGCTCACATTACTGGTGGTGGTTTGATCGAAAACCCACCCCGCGCTCTACCCAGCGACGATCTGGCGGTGCGCCTGGATCCGAGCACCTGGTCGGTACCCGGGGTGTTCGACTTGATCGCGTCGGCCGGCGTCGAAGAAGCGGAGATGCGGCGCACGTTCAACATGGGGCTGGGTATGCTCGTCTATGTTGCGGCCGCCGATGCGGACGCCGCCGTTGCTTGTCTGCGCGAAGCCGGTGAAGACGCACGCGTCGTCGGCGAAGTCCTGGCTCGCGACGGCGGAGAACAGGTGCGCTTCAGCTGATGCGTTGCGCGGTTTTCGTTTCGGGTGAAGGCACCACGCTGCAGGCGTTGCTCGACGCTGAGGCATTGGGCGTGCTCGCGCCAGCCGAGATTGCGTGCGTACTGAGCAATCGACCGGAAGCGCCAGCGTTGCAACGCGCAGTCGCCGCCAACAAGCCGACCGTCGTGATCAACCACCGCGACTACGACGATCGCGAAGCGTTCGAGCGCGCGATCCTCGGTGAGCTCGAGGTGCACAGAGTGGAAGCTATCGTGCTGGCCGGGTTCATGCGCATCCTGACCGACTTGTTCGTCGGTGCGTTTCCGTATCGCATCGTCAATACGCACCCGTCGCTGCTACCCGCATTTCCAGGCATGCATGCCGCGCAGCAAGCCCTGGACCACGGTGCCAAGCTCACCGGCTGTACAATTCACTTCGTCGAACGCGGAGTCGACACCGGCGCCATCATCGCCCAGGCGCCTGTCGCCATCGGCGACGACGACGCTGCATCGCTACAGCGGCGCATCCAAGTCGAGGAACGCCGTCTTCTAGTGGAGGTAGTGCAGCTTTTGGCAGCGGGTCGGCTGGTGGTTGTCGGTCGTCGCGTCCATACTTCGTAGGTTCGAGCGCAATGCCTAGCAACACATACGATTTGATCGTGATCGGCGACGACTTCGCCGGACTTGTCGGGGCCACCTTGTGTGCTAGCCGCGGCATGCGCGTGCTGCTGTGTAAGCCGACGGATACGATCTCCAGTTACAAGCTCGGGCCGTACAAACTCCCCGTCGCCGCCCTGCCCTTCGCCGGCCTCACCAGCCCCGCGGTGAGGCGCGTTGTCGACGAGTTGCACTTCGATCACCTGCTCAAGCGTAAGCTGCGCCAGCACGATCCCGCGTTCCAACTCATCGGTCCCGACGCGCGCGTCGATGTCGACGCCGATGAAGTGCATCTGGCCAAGGAGCTGGAGCGCGAACTGCCAGACAACACTGACGCAGCGGAACGGTGTGAAGCAGCGGCGGAAATCGCGCGCCACCTGGATCCCGTGCTCGGTCAGGAGGTCGCGTTCCCGCCCGCAAAGTTCTGGGAACGCCGCGAAGTCAGCCGCAACATGACTCGCATCTCCGACGAAGCCAACAAATGGTACGAGAGCGTCGAAGACGACCACGTGATTCGTGCGTTCATCGAGCTTCCCGCAGCGCTGGCGTCACGGAGTAACCCTCTGGCCTTGAGCGCCGAAGCACGCGCGCGCTGTTTCTCTATGTGGCGCCAGGGCACGCCCCGCATCGTCGGCGACTGGCAGACCCTGCGGGACGTATTCGAGGAAAAGTTCACGACCCACAGTGGTGAGATTCGCCGCGCAAGCATCGCCGAGCTCACCTTTGGCTGGAGCAAGGCAACCGGTATACGCCTGGAGAGCGGCGAGGAACTCGGCGCAAGCCATGTGATGGCCGCGATGCCCATCGCCGATCTGCTCCCACTTGCGGAGAAGAAGAAACAAAAACGGCTGGCCCAGTGTGTGGAGAAGGTGAACCCCGCCGGCTACCGATACACGTTGAACCTGGTCATCGACGAAGCGGGCATCCCCGAGGGCATGGCCGACACGGTCCTGGTCGTCGGCGATGTTGAGGCGCCTCTGATCAACGACAACGCCTTTGCGATCTACGTAGACGAGCCCGACGACGAAGCCCGGGCCGTGGTAACGGTCGAAGCGGTGTGCGCCGCGCCCGAACCTGGACGCGCCATCGAAGATCTGTTCGCGGATCTACGGGTGGGCCTGCGCGAGAAACTCGCGGAAGTCATGCCGTTCTTCGCCGACCACCTGCTCCTGGCCCACTCCCCCCACGAATCGGTTCCCGCGGAGATCGCCGACGGCGACCTTCAGCTCAAACACCCGGTGAGCCCGGAACCTGTATGGGACTCGGAGCTCGACGCATACCTGGGCGTGACCGGCGTCCCATACTCCGTCGGCATCAAGAACCTGACCGTCGCATCGTCGCAGGTCCTCACCGGGCTCGGTCTGGAAGGCGACTTCGCGGCCGGCTGGTGCGCGGCGAATCTGGCCTGCACCGCCCTGGGCAAGAAGCGCGACCCGGTAAAAAGCGACCTGTTCGCGTCCTGAGGCTGGGCAGCTCACCGGAAAACGCGTCCTTACGGTTTGTCGATCACGCACGCGTCAACCTCGTCGGGAACGCACCAACCGTTGGACAGGGTGGCGATGGCGGTACGCTCTCCGAGCAACTCGGCGACCGACTGACGCAGACGATTAAGCGCCACGTGCAGCGTGTTGCGGTTCTTGCTCCGGTCGTAGGACTCAGAACGCCAGACCTCGCGATACAAACTCGCCGCGTCCATGCCGTGCGGCCCGGCCTCGATCAAGCGCGCGAGTAACCGGCACGCCGTGGGTCGCCCTTTGACCGTCGCGCCCGTGCGCGTGCCGATCGTGTTCGTCCGTAAATCTACCGTGAGCTCACGCCGAGCGCGTTCGCGCTCCAGCTCGTTCGCTGACACGTCGCGTTTGCCGACGTGGTCGATGATCACGAAGCGCGCAGTGGACGTGAAGCCGAGATACACCAGGATACCGCGTACCCCTTCGAGCAGTTCAGGCTGGGGCACGTCTGGTTCCAGTGCCGCGCGCAACGCCTGCACCGTGAGATGAAACCCTCCGATGGTCTGCGCGTCGCGTAGGCCGTCACTCAGCGTGCGCAGGCAAGCAACGTCGTCGCCGCGCCGTTTGCAGACTGCCGCGTTGACCAGCGCCGCGAGCATATTCAGCGAACGGTAGCCGTGGGCGTCGATGTGACCCCGCGAACGCGCCAGCTCTTTTTCCGCGGCCAGTAGATCCGCGTCGCCCCCGCGCGAGACGTACGCGGCCGCCAGAGCAAGTGCAGCACGGGTCTCGAACCACGCTCGACGCGCTTCGCCAAAGTGCCGGCGCGCGCGCCGTCCCGGACCGATCGCCAGCGCCGCGTCACCACCTAACATCTCCAGTTCTACGGCCGCGAGGTCGACACGAGCACCTACCGCGTCGCCAGCAGCGGTAGCGTTGGATCGAGACTCCTCCAGCAGCGCTCGTCCATACGGCAGGTCACCCTCGAGCGCCCGGGCGTAGGCCAGGCTATGGATGGCCGCGGCTTTCGTACGCCGACCGACGGTCGTCTGTTCATTGAGCGCAACGTCGAGGTAGCGCCGTGCCCGGCGCGGCTGCCCCATGGCAATCAGGGTTGCGCCCCGCGCCGTGTAGCTACGCTGGGCAATGCCAACCATCCCGCCGGCGTTGGCGCTTTGAGCGCTTTTGGCGAATACGTCGTAGGCCTCTTCTAGCTCGCCGAGCGCAAGGAGCGAGCGCGCCAGGTATTCGCCGATAAGCGGCACCAGCACCATCGCGCGGTTCTCGGTGAAGTGACGTTGCGCTGTCCGAAGCAGGTCCCGTGCACGGCCCATGTCGCCGGTCGCCCAGGCCACCACTCCCTGCAGCGCCGAATGTAACTGGCGCGACTCCGTACAAGCGCCCGTTGTTGCCATGTCCAGCTGACTTGCGATGTGCACAGCGGCGTCGGTCTTGTCTTGCTCGATGTGAGCGAGGATCGCCAACCCTGCCGCGGGCAACTGAGCACCGTGATCGGCGAGGCGAGGAGATGCCTTGGCAAAACGCTCATCGCACATGTAACTGAGTGCCTGGCACAGGCGCCACGCCGACTCGTCCAGCGACGCGCCGGACTCTCGCGCGGTCTGCACGAGTTGTCGCGACGCCGCACCTTCGCCCGCGATTGCCTCAACCATGCTCTCGAGCAGCAGTGCTCGCGGCTCGTGGTCCGGCGCGCTCGCCCGCTGATGCACTTGCGCGATGTGTTCCCTGGCCGCGGCGAAGCGTGCTTCGAGTATCTCGCACGTCGCCCGCGACAGCTCTGCTTCGACGGACGTATTGCGAGCGGTCTCAGCCAGGGCGGCCCGTGCCCCTCGCACATCCGCCCGGTGAATCAACGCTGTCGCTCTCATCTCGGCCATGTCCGCGACGTGCTCCGTCAGGACCTGCGCCAACGCGTCGAGATAACCGAGCAATACCGGAGACCGGCTGACAGCATCTTCCCGCTGGCTTAGCGCAGCCATGACGCGCCATGTGCTTCGGGCCCGTACCGCATCCGACACTTGCAGCCCGATGAGGGCACGAGAGACAACCAGTGGCACGTGGCCACGCCCGCGCGACAACAGCGCCTCGTCGGAGAGGCGGCGCGCAAGGGTCGCGACCTGCGCAGCGGACATGCCGAGAACCGTGGCCAACATCGTGTTGTCGACGTGGCCGACGAGACCGGCGACCAACAGGAACTGACTCTCGGTTTCGGTTAGCGCAGAGAGGATGTCAACGAGCTCGACCATCATCCCGTTGTCATCGGCGTCTGCCAGAGCCCGCATGAGAAACAGCGGCACACCGGCACTGCGTTCGGCGACGCTGGCGGTATCCACGTGTTGAAGACCGCGGCGCAGAACCAACTTCTCGGCGAGCGCGAGGGCCTCGTCGGCGGTCAAAGGGTCGACGTGCACGAACACGATACCCGGCAACTCCGAGGGCAGCGGGATGGCGCGACGCGTGGCCACGAGCAAGCGTGCCCGGTGCAACCGCCGACCAACGTAACCGAGGAACGCCGCGAGTTCTTCCGGCTGGGCGTTCTGGGCGTCGTCGATGATGACCAGCGCCTGCTGCTGATCCAACGTAGCCGCAAGCGCCGCGAGTCCCGGGTCCGTCGTTGGCTCGGCGTGCTCACATCCGGCCAGGACCGCCAACTCGCCGATGACCGCGGACGCGCCGCCGCTCGTTGTCGCTGCGACTCGTAACGCCGTTGCATTCGCCCACGGCTCTTGGGCTCGAAGCTCGCCAACGAACTTGTAGAGCAGCTCGGTCTTGCCGATCCCGGGGAGTCCGTGAACGATGAAGACCGCCTCGTCATCCACGAGCAAACGCAGCCTATCGAGCAGTTCTAGTCTGCCCACGAAGGCCGCGGTGCTCCGCGGAAGCGGCGAATGAATCGGCGTCACGCGCGCCGACTCTACCACCGCACACCAACGAACCAAGCCCTAAATCACCGTGTGCTCGGCGCCAACAGCGCCACGATTCGTTCGGGCACGGCACCACCCTGCTCGACGATGATCTGTCGCGCGCTGGTGACCAGCTCGTCTCCCGCCACGCTCGCGATCAGCTTTCCACATCGCCAACGCGCCGTCGCCACGTGCATTGCCATGTTCGCCTCAGTCGCCAGATTCTCGGCCTCCTCGAACAGTTCAAGCGCGGACGCGGTTCGTCCTTTCGCCAGGGCGACTCCCGCCAGCAATAAAGTGCCACACACTCTCGCCCATGCCACGGGTTCCTTGTTGAGCGCGTTACCGGCACGCCGAGCCTCTCGCAAATGACGACGCGCCCGCGCCGGCTGTTGCCCGGCGGCAGCCAGAGCCGCTCGGCCGCGCAGATCGGTGGCCTCGACTCGCACCGCCTGGATGCGAAGTAGGAAGTTGCGCCGAAGCTCCGGCCAAATCTCGCGTGCGCGGGTCAACGCTGTGACACCGTCTCCCGCGTACACGTCGCCCTGACATTGCCCGACCCAATGCCAGTAGTGCTGCAGATGAAACCCGCGATCGGACCAGCGAGACATCACCTCGCCCCAGACCGCGCGTCCTTCCTTCAACTGATCGGCCAACAGCCAGCTCGCCGCGGGCAGTCCGATGCTCAACCCGGTCTCGCCAAACAAGTCGCCCAGATCTCGCGCATTCTGGCGCAACTCAATCGCGCGCCGCGACATCTCGCCCCACTGGCCCAGGTAATAGAGCGACCACAGGCCGAACAGGTTAGAGCTGTCCACCTCCCAAGATGTGCCGGCGCAGTCGTTGCGAAACACGTCCAGGGCCAACTCTGAGAATCGAAACGCTTCAGCGAACTCGCCCAGTTGAAACGCGCGTAGCGCCCGGCTGCCATGGACGAGGCCGACGCAGTGAGGGTCACCAGCACCAACCTCGGCGGCGCGGTCCAACAGGTCCTGGGTCCTGGCAGCGGTCCGCGGACCGCCCACGGCGAGGAACACCGACTCGACAGCGAACGCCTTGCTGATGTTGTGCTTGTCGCCCGCCTCGAGAGACAGCAGCAGATGTCGCGTCTGAAACTCCATCGCGCGAATCGTGTCTGACATGCCCATGCCAGCCGACACCGCCCAGCACGCGTCGATCTTTCGGCGCTGCAACGGATCAATCCGATCGGGCGAGCACGGCTCGAACTCCAGGCCGCGGAGACGAAGACGGGCACGCAACAGCAGCACTGACATCAACGCGCGCCGAGGCGTAGACGACAATGGAATGTTGAGCTTGTCGAGAATATCGCCGAGTAGCGCGGAGACCTGGTCCAGGTGTCCAGCGCGGAGCATTTGTTCGGCGGCGAACACCCTCAAGGTCAACGCATCGTCCTCGGCCGCTGTTTGCGCAGCAAGAATGAACTCCAGCGCTGCCTCAGAACCGCGACCCGCACGCGCCAGGGCCGTGCCCAGACGTTCACGAAGCTGCATCGACGCCCGCCCCGTCACGGGCCTGAGTTGCAGCGCCCAGCGATAGAGATCGGCCGCACGGTCGAATGCGAACGCGTCGCCGGCCTGCTTGGCCGCGCGGATCGCGAAGTGCGCCGCCCGGTCCGGCCGCTCGGCAAAGTGAGAGTGTACCGCGAGAGCTTCGCGGTTCTGATCGTTGCTCGCCTCCAACTCATCTGCCCAACGCTCGTGCTGTTGCCTGCGTTCATCGGCGCTGAGCATTTGCACGGCGGTTTCGCGGATTCGATCGTGGTAGCACTCCACGTCGTCCTGCTTTCTCACGCCACGCGAGCGCACCAGGTGCTGTTCTCGTAGCATCATCATCGCCTCTTCAACCCCCGGGCCGGCTGCCGCTACGCGAGTCACGAGCGCATGGGACACGGGTCGGGCCGCGATGGCAATGGCGACCAGTATGGCGCGCTCACGCTGCGGAAGCGCCGCGATACGGCCGGCGACCACGTCTTCCAACGTGATGCCCTGGTTATCCAGTGCGGCGTGGTCGGCAGAGGAGTTTACGAAACGCACGAGCTCCGAGAGCAGAAACGGATCGCCGTCAGATTCGCGCACGACGGCGCTCACTGTCTCTGCATCACTGTCATCCACGAGCAGAACGCTCGCGAGATCCTTGGTGTCACTCTCATTCAACGGCGCCAGCGGCAGATCGATGGCGTCCGGGTGGGTCTCGACGAACGCGCTGAGGAACGGACTCGATGCCGCTTCCGCCGAGCGGTACGCCGCGATCAACAACATACGCGGCGCGTCGGGGGGCCGAAGAATCTCCGCGAGAAGATCGGCGCTATCTCGATCTCCCCACTGCAGGTCGTCGATCGAGATGACGACCGGCTGTTTCTTGGACAACGACCCGAGTAATTGCTTGAGCCCGGCGACACCGCGCCGTCGCGCCTCGTTGGGGTCCGCGGCCAACGGAACCGGCGTGCGCGGCGACGAAATCGAATCGACCCGACGGAGCACCGGAAACAGTTGAGCGAGCGCCACGACGTGGTGCGGGATCAGCGAGTCGGCATCGTCATCGTTCAGTCTTCGCAGGTGTCGGCTCACCGCATCGACGATCGTATCCAACGCTTTGTACGGGACCGACTCCTGCTCGTAGCAGCGCCCCTCGAGCACCAGCCCGGTCTCTGCCTCGTAGACATCGTCGAGAAACTGCCTCGTAAGCGAACTCTTGCCGATACCAGACGGCCCGTGCAAACGCACGACGGTCGGGGTTCCGGCGGCCGCGGTGGACAGTGCTTGTTTCAGGGCGGCGAGTTCCGATTTGCGCCCGATGAAGGGCGCCACATAGCGAGACGCTGTCGCGGCGTGAACTTCGCTGACGCCAAGGCAGCGAAGAATCTCACCGCCGGTCGCCCGGTCCTGTGGCTCGCGGTGGAGCAAGCCACGGGTGAGTTCGAGCAGATCTTCTGGCGCACCGGCGAGCGGCTCCATCGGAACAGGAAGCGGCAGTGCACCGTGCAGAGTCTGATGCAACATGACGCCAACGCTGTACCAATCGCTGCCGGGACTCAGCGTCGCCCCACGTGCACGCTCCGGCGACATGTAGCTCGGCGTACCGAACGGCCGGCGCTCTCCGGTCTGGTCCGATGGGCGTGGCGATGAATCGGTCGCAAGACCAAAATCGCACAACACAACGCGGCCATTGCCATCGATCAGCACGTTCGACGGTTTGATATCACCGTGAAGTTTGCCGGCGCTGTGCAACGCACCGAGACCCGCGGTCAACTGGCGCAGCGCGTCCCGCAGCCGTGCTTCATCAAAACCGAATCCGGTCTCGTTGGTCACGTACGCGTCGAAGTCGACGCCGTCGACCAACTCCATCGTGAAACACCAACCGTCGCGCCACGAAAACAGCTCGTACAGCTTCACCAGGTTCGGGTGGCTCAGGCCGCACAAGGAGCGGAACTCGCGCTTGAACCGGTAGACCGCGGCCGCGTCCATGCGACGCAACACTTTGACCGCCACGCTGGTGCCGCGCTCCCGATCGAACGCCCGATGGATGACCCCCATGGCACCTTCGCCGAGCTTCTCGAGAAACTCGAAGCGATCGGATTCGTCCCACGCTGTCTCCACCCCCAACCTCCCTGCCAGGCCACGCGGCGACGTTGCACGCGAACCACGACGGCGACGCGTGCGACCGAGCGGAACGTACTACGACGGTCGCGGCGAAGACAGAGAACTATTGTGCCGCACTAAGCAGCTTGCGCTTCGACGGCGTCCTGGGCGGCGACGACGGCCGGTGCGGTGACGACCGCGGGTGCGGTAACGGCATCTGCGGCGCACTCGGCTTCCGGTCCCCAGCCAGGAGTAAACGCGCGGCTCGCACCATCGCGCCACTGATAGAGGCCTGCGCTCACGCCGTGCTCGCCTTGAACGATCATGACGTGGGTAAAGGACCGAAGCAGACCGGGCTTGGTCGTCGGCATCCACGTTCCCGTGTTGAAGTGCCAGCGATCGCCGTCGAACTGTTTGGCAATGGGCTCGTGGGTGTGGCCGAAGATGACGTACTGAGCATCGATGTGCTGAGTGAGCTCACTTGGTACGGACTCGAGAACCAACTCGGGGTTGACGTGACGACTGCGCGACGCACGGCCCCACAGCTGGTAACCGATCGCCAGCGCTCCCGTCGCCCCCGCAATGTCCCAGCCAAACGGGAGCAACGTCGCGAAGCTCAGAGCAGCCGTGAGCGTGAGCACACCGATCGCGAGGCGATCGACCATGACCACGCCCGCGAGCTTTGAGAAACTGCGTACTACTGGCCGACGCCGCAGTTGGTCGACGCGGCTCAGAGTGGCGGGCTCGATGCCAGCGCGATGTGCCAGCTGCCCGACGGCCCGATCGTGGCGCCGGCGACGAGCGCGAGTCGTGCGCTTCAACCGGCCTTCGCGATACCAGACCGCGAATACGCTGGCGACGAACAGCATGTACGCCCAGGCCAGGCGCAGCGCGCCGCGAAGGCCCAGGTTCCAACCGAAACGAACGTAGCCAACGAAGCACCACTCCTGCAGCGAGTGCGGCTCCGCCTCCTGAAACGCGTTGGTGACGTAGCGCGAGCCGGCACCATCGACGTTCGTCGCGATCGCACGCGCGGAGTCGAGGGGTTCGAGCTGCGTGTCGAAGGACGAACACTCATCGTACTGATGACCGTGCTCGATCCACACGCCGTCCTCGTGGAGGAACCAGGGGTGAAAGTCGACCCGGTTCGAAACGCCGGCGTCATCGGCTGCGCGCATGCGACCAGCGCTATGCTCGGAAGCCCACGCGCGCATGACGCCATCGCGAAATGCCTCCTGAACCTTTGGAAAGCAGAACTCCGCGTCGTGATTGCCGCAGATGATGTCAATGCGATTGCCCGAAGCGACGAAACGCGCCATGGCGCGGAACACATCGAAGTGGCGATCCACGACCGCGATCATCTTCACCCGGCTCGCGGCTTCGGACCGATGCAGGCCGAACACCAGCTCGTCCTTACTGAAGTCATCGAACCCATCGCCCAAACGCTCATCGCTGGGCAGGACGCACACGGTCAGAAAATCGACCATGTCTCCGTTGATGACCAGGCGCCAGGCCAGCCCGTTGCGGCGGCGCGTTGAGTATGAGCGAAGAAAACCAATCAGTTGGCGCTCGAGCAGTCGAAGATGATCTGTCGTTGCTGGGGTGGCCGAAAGGCTCAGATCTTCACCGAGGTGAAGGTCGCTTATGACAAGGGTGTTAAATTTTTTTCTCACTCGAGCGGCTCGCTAACCTACTGGGATATGCGTGTATATTCTTAGTTTGTAACAAACTTTGCGCATGCGCAATGCAATTCTCACCCCCGGTGCGTATTTTGTTACACATGTCTCACGAATGCCCCTCGATGCCATGAGTCCGCCTCGGATCGCACAGTTACAAGTTCGCCACGTCGACATGGCGCAAACAGACGTGTTATGACGCAGCTCGTCGGCTGAGCCTTTGGGGTCAGCAACCACGGGAAAACTCAATGGAAATTGTCTTTTTCGTAGTTCTGCTTGCCGCCTCGATGGGGTTCTTTATCAAGACCCTGTCGACCATGATCCGTGCTGCTGCTCGGGGCGCTCCTGACCCTCGACCGCGCCTGGATCAGATTCCCAGGCGCATCCTGTCGGTCCTGATCTACTTCGTCGGCCAGAAGAAGGTCGCCGAGGAAGGCCCCAACCACATGACCAGCAAGCACCACCTGCTGATCTTCTGGGGCTTCCTAATCATCACGCTTGCCAGCGTAGAGATGCTCGTTGCCGGCCTTTGGCCAGGCTTTACCTTGCACAAGGTACTGGCGTTCGTGATGCCGTCCTGGCTGCCGGGGCCCAGTTCCGCAGACGTTTACAACGGACTCACCTGGGTCATAGATCTGACCAACCTCGTCGTATTGATGATGATCGCGTGGGCGTTCTTCCGCCGCATCGTGATCAAACCGTCACTCATCCCGATGAACCTGGACGCATCGATCATCCTGGGCGCCATCGCGTCCCTGATGATCACGCACTTTTTGTATCACGCACCGCAGATCGCCATGGGCGGCCATACGGGCGGGCCCATATCGACGGTCCTGGCGGATCTAATCAAGGGCAAGTACGCCACCAACTCTGATTTCGATCTGTTGTCCATGAGCGCCAAGTGGGCTCACGTGGTGATCCTGCTGACGTTCCTCAACTACCTGCCCTACTCCAAACACATCCATCTATTGGGTGCACTGCCCAATATCTTCCTACGCAACCTGAGCGACAGGAAGATGGACCTACCGAAGCTCGACCTGGAAGACGAGAACCAGTGGGGCGTCGGTAAGTTCGAGCAGTTCAGCTGGAAGTCTCTGGTCGATACCTACGCTTGCACCGAGTGTGCGCGCTGCAGCAACTACTGTCCGGCATACGCGACGGAAAAGAACCTGTCGCCAATGCAGCTGATTCACGACATCCGCTACGAGATGATCGACCGCCACGCCATGTACACCGAGCTGGACGAGCTGAAAGAACAGCAGGCAGCTTTCGGCGAGGTGGACAAGGACCACAAGCCCGCCGACCTCGAGCACATCGAAGCCGAGCTCAAGGCGCTCAAGAAAAAGCTGAAGAAGATGCCGGGCATGACCGGCGAACGCATCGCCGAAGACACCCTGTGGGCGTGCACCACGTGCGGAGCGTGCCAGGAAGTCTGCCCGGTGTTCATCGAACACCCGATGAAGATCATCCAGATGCGGCAGCAGCTCGTGCTCGAAGAAGGCAGCATGCCGGGCGAGCTGGCCACGGCGTTCAAGAATATCGAGCGCCAGTCCAATCCGTGGGGATTGCCCAAGGGCGACCGCATGGACTGGGCCGAAGGACTCGACGTCAAGACTCTCGCCGACTACCCGGACCCCGAGTACATCCTGTGGGTCGGCTGCGCTGGCGCATTCGATCGGCGCATCATCAAGCAAACCACGGCGATGGTGAAGATCCTCAACGCCGCTCAGGTCGACTACGCCGTACTCGGCCATCAGGAAAAATGCACGGGCGATCCTGCGCGCCGCGCCGGCAACGAGATGTTGTTTCAACAACAGGCCGAGGAATGCGTCGAAGCGCTCAATGGCGCGGGGGCCAAAAAGGTCATCACGTCGTGCCCACACTGTCTACACACCCTGCGTCACGACTTCCCCCAGTTCGGCGGCAACTACGAAGTCGTGCACCACACTCAGCTCATCGCGCGCTTGCTCGACGACGGCAAGATCAAGGCACATCACAACGGCATCGGTAAGATCGCCTACCACGACAGCTGCTACCTGGGACGCTGGAACGGCGAGTACGATGCGCCGCGGCGTGCACTCGAGCACCTGCCGATCCCGGGCTTGACCGAGCTCAAGCGCAACAAGCGTCACGGCTTCTGCTGCGGCGCCGGTGGCGGCAAGATGTTCATGGAAGAACACGCGCCGCGGATCAACACCAACCGCACCGAAGAGATCATCGAAGCCGACGTGAACATGGTCGCGGTCGCCTGCCCGTTCTGCAACATCATGCTCACCGACGGCATGAAAGAGAAGAACATGGAAGAGCAGATCAAAGTGATGGATGTCGCAGAGCTCGTCGCCAACAGCATCGACGTACCAGCGAATTCCCTAGTGCGGCATCGGGGTAAGAGCACAAAAGACGACGCGGACGACGCGGCGGGCACCACCGAGGGCAGCTAGCTGCTTGTGCAGCTCTTGCTAGCCCTGTCCGGCCCCTGTGATCTCCCTCCAGCTCGTACGAAAAAGCCGGCGCGCGCGGTTTCGCACCTCGGCGCCAACAACTAAACTGTAGTTCGTGCACCGGGGCTTACCGATCGTCGCCGCGCTAGCCGCGCTCATCGCCTGCAGCGCCTGCAGCGCTGAAGAAGGCCAACAGCTCCACGGAACCCGGGGGCCGTGCGCGACCGCCAGCGGAACCCTGCTCGGCTGTGACGATACGACCATAGAGACACCGGAAGAGGCGTGCTTTCGCCTCGTCCATTGCGGCGCGATGCCGCTGGAAGCGCCGAACAACGAGTTCGTACTGGATTGGGACCGCTGCGTTCTCGAACTGCAAGGACTACCGCAGTTTCGCTACGACGTTGCGATTGCCTGCATAGAGAACGCGACGTGCGACGAGCTCAAAGTGGGCGACATTGAACAGGACGGCAACCGACCCCTATGCCTCAACTTCGGCAATCAGTAAGGCCTCAACTTCGGCAGTCAGTAATCGCCTTCGTCATTCTGTGCTTCGCCGGGCTGTTCTTCACCAGCCTGGGTGTGACGAGCCTCGTCGATTCGGCGCATGCCGACGAAGTCAGTGATCTGGTATCTCTCGCCCAGCGCAAGCCAAGCGGCATGGACCGGGACACCTGGCGTGAAAAACGCCGAGATGCGGTCAAGAAGCTCGGCGACCTTCGCGACAAACGTGCCGTGGATGTCCTGATCAACATCGTGCGCACCGAAGAGTTCGACGCGGTCGCCGAGTACGCCGTGGTTTCTCTGGGCAAGCTTCGGGACAAGAAAGCCGTCCCCGTACTGAACAGCGTGGTCAATGATAAGTCGCGCGACCGACACATTCGAGGGCTCGCACGCACCGCATTGGCCAAGCTCGGCAGCAAGCCGGTGACCACGCCCAAGACCAATGGCACCAAGACAGGTCTCGGCACAGGAACGAGCACCGGTACGGTTGGTGCGGGCAGCAGCGCGAACCAACCCGTCCCCGATGGGCCCAAATTCAGCGAGGACACCCTGTCAGCAACAGAGCGGCTTCGCTTCGCTCTGGGGTCAGCACGACTGGAGTTCGACACGCTGCAGAAGCGCCCGTCGATCTCAGGCAACGTCGCCGGCAGCTACGAGCACACGGTGCAGACCAAGAAGAAGGCCTGGCGATACGCCCTCGACGCCGGAGTCGTCGGCGGCCTCGTCGATCCCGACGGCGCGTCGTCTTCATCCCAACTGCTCACCTTCACCTCGCTCGCTGCTGCTGACATGCGCATGTTCCTCGGCGACAAGCCCTACTACATCATGGGCGAAGGCGCTGTGGGCGCAACGTTCACTCGAATCAGAACGGTCCCGGTGGACGCCGGCCCACGAGTGACACGAGTCGGCGCCGATTTGCATCTGGGACTACGCCTCGGCTACGGCCGCATCTACGACAAGGGCGAGGCGCTGCGACTCAAGCGCATCGAGAAGCTGCTGCGCGAAGGCAAAAACCTGGGTCGGCCCATCACCGGTGACCTCGCCGAGCGCATCCTGCGCACCTGGTGGGCACTGCGCGGCGAGCGCGGGATGAGCCGCCGCCTCCTGGCCACTGTCAAGATCCTCCGCGAAGCCGGCGTGCTGCTCGGTGAGCCCGCGCCGCTCACGACGTACAAGATTCTGCAAGTGCTCGGAGACGGGCAACTCAATCATCGTCAGAGCGGTTGGGATGCCAACATCGGCGTGAATAGCAGCTTCCTTGTGCGCGATGACGACCTCGGTCTGGACGACGGGCGGCTCGAAACCGCGGTCATCCAGCTTCGTTACGGAAAACAGAACGACTCGGGCACCCAAGAGTTGATCGGCAACCTGGCCGGCCGCTACCACCTCAGCGGCGGCGACTCGGGTAACGAACCCTTCGCGGTTGGCGCCACTGCCGCGTGGCGCAACTACCGATACGCGAACACCTACGATCCCCTCGGCGCGCTCGAGATCGCCGGCGAAGTCACCCTCGCCGAAGACGGAAACGACACGACCAACCTCGCTCTGCGTCTGGGCGGGCGAATCGGTTGGCTATGGGCGCCGAGCCGTTTCTCGAGCTTCCGCCTGTCGGCCAGCCTCGCTGTGGAAGCTGGTGAGATCTTTGTCGGCGCCAACTTCGAGGCCGCCTATGGATTCCTTGACGTCGGCTTCATCGGTCGCGGCGCCTACTAACCGAGCTCCCGACGCGTCCAACCCTGCAGACGCGTACACGCCGCACCTACACATGATGAGCATCACGCCGTCGTTCGCAGCTGCTCGCAACCAGCCCAGCTGATACTATCGAGGCGTGCAACCGCATCGCGTTTGGGGAACGTTAGGATTGTTGTGCGCGCTGAGCCTGGCAAGTACCGCCGAGGCTGCGCCGTGCGACACAACCGGGCCGGCTTTCGTGGTCGACAACATCACGTGCCAGCTCAGCGGCGTGCATACGTTTACGTCGGTGTCGATCATCAACGGTGGCGTCGTCGAGGTCAACCAGCACGACGGCAACATGGCCGACAAGATCAGCACGGGAAACCTCGAACTGCGCGCCGATACGATCACCATCGATGCGACATCGAGCATCACCGCGCTGGGCAGTGGTTACCAGACGCCACTATGCGGTGACGGAGTTGGACCAACAACAGGAACTGGCGGAGTCGGTGGCTGCGCGGTGCGCGACTCTGGTGGCGGTGGCTCGCACTTCGGCCGCGGCGGACGAGGAACCAAAGACTGCTCCGGCGGCGGCTGCAACTTCCCCGCAGACTGGGAAGAGGACTGTGGCAACACCCTCAACGGTGCGGGCACGTCGTGCACCAGCACCTCGAACTGCCGCAACAACGATGGCCTGCCACCGACGAACGGAAACTCGTACTTCCACTCGATCTACGAACCGGAGTTCGGCGCGTCGGGCGGTGACAAAGGCTGCCGCGACGGCGATGGTTTCACGTTGAACACCTCGGGTCCCGGCGGCGGCCGCGTCGTGCTTGCCAGCCTCGACGGAACGGGGACCGGCACGATTACTATCAATGGCACGGTCACGGTCGACGGTGGACGCGGCTGTGGCATCGAAAACGACTCGGCGGGCGGTGGCGCCGGCGGCAGCCTGCTGATCGTGGGCCACCAGGTCAACATCAGCGCCAGCGCGCGCATCTCCGCGGCCGGTGGCCTCGGCGGCGACACCCAGGGTTTGTTGGATCCCACTGGCCAGTGCTCCTACGCTCAACAAGGCAGCACCTGCGACGACTGCGGTGGCGGCGGTGGTGGCGGCATCATCTCGGTGCTGTCGGTGACCTACACGATCTCTGACGAAGCGGTGTTCAACGTCGATGGCGCCCTCGGCGGCACATGCGGTTTGTGTCAGGGCGAAGCCGGCGGCGGCGCTGGCGAGCTACAGATCAGCGGTGGCTTCGTCGGCGAGTTCTGCGACGGCTTCGACAATGACTTCAACGGCATGGTCGACGACGGCCTACCTACCCTCAATTGCGCCACCGGCACCATCCCCTCCTGTATCGCCGGCGTCCCACAATTCTGCCCCGCCGATGCACCCGCGTGCGTGGGGCCGGTCACCGATACCAGGGCGCGCTTCGTAGTCATCGTCGATACGTCCGCGTCCATGCTCACAGACCTCAACGGAGTGCCGAGTTTCGGCGATGGCTCCGTCGGCCATCTCGGCCTGGATATGAACGGCGATGGCACCGCGGGTAACGACTCGCGTTTGTTTCTCGCCAAGCAGGCGCTGACCACAACCATCGCCGCCTACCCGGAAATCGACTTTACCCTGGCCCGCTACCACCAGGACCAGGCCGTGGACCGCAGTTGCCAGCTCGCCCACTGGTTCGAGTGCGCGAGTATCTGTTGCACCTACGACGACCCGACCAATAACACATCACCGTCGCCGACGCCCGCATGTACGGTCGATGGCGGCGCCCTGGGCAACATCAATGTCGACATGAACTCTCCCGGCGACGAGTGCATCAACTACGCCGGCAGCTGCGGGCCAAATAGGCGCGGTGCGGATGTGATCGCCGGCTTTGGCAAAGACATCAACCAGTACTTGATGTGGCTCGACCACGACGAAACGAACTTCGACAACGATCAGACCGAAGGCGACTTCTGCTCCTTCGGTGCCGGCGGCGATTGCGAGCTGCGCGGGACCGGGCCGACTCCGCTCGCCGGTTCTCTGGAAGCGATCGAGGACTACCTCAACCCGATCATTGGCTGCGACGCCGCCGAAGCGGGCGGCTGTCGTAAGTACGGTGTAATCCTGCTGACCGACGGCGCCGAGAGCTGCGACGGCGCGCCAGTGTCCGCCGCGGCCAACTTGCTCGCCAACCTCAACGTCGAGACCTTCGTCGTGGGCTTCTCGGTGCTCGCCACCGAAGAGACCGAGCTCAACAACATCGCCAATGCGGGGTCGACCAGCGGCACGCGCAACGCGTTCCTGGTCGGCGACGAGGACGCCCTGGCCAACGCGCTGGCGACCATCGTATCGGGCTCCATCGTGTTCGAGACGTGCAATGGCGTCGATGACGATTGCGACGGCGAGATCGACGAGGACTTCACCACCCTGGGCGACGCATGCACCGACGGCGACCTGGGCGCGTGCGAGGGCACGGGCACGCAACAGTGCAACGCTGCTGGCGACGACACCGAGTGCGTGATTACCAATCCAGGCGCCATGCCTCAGCCCGAAACCTGCGACGGCACCGACGAGAACTGCAACGGTCTCATCGACGAGGGGCTCACCTGTACTGGTGGCTGCACGCCCACCGGCTTGACTGATCTGTGCGACGGGGTCGACGACGATTGCGACGGCGCCATCGACGAAGACGACCCGGCAATTGGAACCAGCTGCGGCGCCAGCGACACAGCTCCATGCATGTTCGGCATGAACCTGTGCATCGGTGGCAACATCGTGTGCGTGGGCGAGGTTCCACCGGGTACCGAGATTTGCAACGGCCTGGACGACGACTGCGACGGCGAAGCTGACAACCTGGCCATGTGCCCGGCCGAGACCTCGTGCATCGAGGGCGCGTGCCGCCTCGCCTGCGCCGGCGGTGAGTTCAACTGCCCATCCGGCTTCGATTGCATCACCCAGGCTGATGGCAGCTTCTGCGTGCCCAGCCCGTGTCTGGACTGCCTGCCCAACGAGAGCTGCATCAACGACACGTGCATCGACCTGTGCGCCGACGTGACCTGCGCGGCCAACGAAGAGTGCCGCCAGGGCAATTGCTTTGACTGCCACACCATCGGCTGCCCCGACGGCCAGGTGTGCAGCGCATCTGAGTGCATCGATGATCCGTGCGCGGACGTGGACTGCAGCGCTGACGCCAACTGCCAGGGCGACAACACATGCAGCTGTGTCAACGGGACGTGCATCGTCGACTGTGACGATGCTGATTGTCCAACTGGCGAGTCATGCAATGCGCAGAACGAGTGCGAACCCGACCCATGCGCTGATGTCGACTGCCCGGGCGAAGGCACGGTCTGCGTCGATGGCGAGTGCGTGGCGGATCCGTGCAGGCCAATCACGTGCCCGGCCGGAGATATCTGCGTCGCCGGCGAGTGCATCGACGATCCGTGCACCCTCGTAGTGTGCAGCGCCGGCCGCCTGTGCGTGGTCGATGCGGAACAGAACGTAAGCTGCGAAGATCCGAACGCGGGCGTCAGCGGCGACAAGATCTTCACCGCCGGCTCCGGGTGCAATGTAAGCGACGGTAGCAGCGGCTCCGGGACTACCTGGCTGCTGTTAATGGGCGCGGTGTTGTTGGTGGTGCGGAGGCGACGATGACGTTCGCGAAGCTGCTAGCCATGGCCGGGACCGTCGCGACCCTTGCTCTGACGGGCTGCAATTTTTCGCCATTCGAACTGGGGGGGAGCAGCGCCGACGGCGGCATCGGCTTTCTCGATGGTGGCCAGGGCGGCGACGGCGGCGCGGGCGGCGCGGACGCCATGGTCGTGTGCACGCCAACCGGCCCCGACGATCAGTGCGATGAGATCGACAACGACTGCAACGGCGTGGTCGACGACAACTTCGACAAGCAAAACGACCCGGACAACTGCGGCAGCTGCGGCAATCGCTGCATCGAGCCGGGTTCGGTCCTCAACTGCGTCTCCGGAAACTGCGAATTCATCCAATGCCAACCAGGCTTCAAGGATCTGGATCCGGCGACGCCAGGGTGTGAGTACGTTTGCCCCGTGTTCCCGGAGCAAGCCGAGGACTGCAACGGCATCGACGAAGATTGCGACGGCATGGTGGACGAAGCAGCCGACCTGCCCTCACCACCAGTCGGTCTATGCCGCACCACCGCCGGGACACCATGCGCCGGCGTCAGCATGATCTGCGCGACCCGAGGCACGCCGGCCGTGACCACCTGGTACTGCGACTACCCGGCACAGGTCGAGTTCGACCCGACGATCCCCAACGGCATCGTGCTCCAAGAGCAGTTGTGTGACGGCGAAGACGGCGACTGCGATGGCGCGGCCGACGACTTCTTCACCGACCTGGGCCAAGAATGCGACAACGGCGCCCAGGGCATCTGCCGCGACATCGGCGAACGTAAATGTGACCCGGGCGATCCTACCCAGACGTTCTGCGACCTGACCGTGTTACCGGATCCCATCGGTCCCTCGACGACGGAGACGTGTAACGGCCTGGACGACAACTGCGACGGCATGGTCGACAACGGCGTGGTCGATGACATGGTGAATGTCACCTTCGGCGGCAACGACTTTTACATCTATCGCTACGAGGCATCGCGACCCGATGCGACCAGCTCAAATGAAGGCGCGCTGGAGCACCAGAGCTGCTCAAACCTGAACGTCGTGCCGTGGCGCGGCGTGAGCCATACCATCGCCGCGGCCGCGTGTGCCGCAACCCCGGACAGCATGGGCGTGCCGAAACGTCTGTGCACGTCCGCCGAGTACCTCGCTGCCTGTGCGGGCAACGCTGCAAACACCTTTCCCTACGGCGCGACCTTCGACGCGAACCAATGCAACACCGAACCATTCGACGGTGTCGCTGGTGGCGGCGACGACGACATCTTGCTGCCGACTGGGTCCGGGCTCAGCAGCTGCCAGAGCGACGACGGTGTATTCGACCTGTCCGGAAACCTGAAGGAGTGGACCGACGACCTGACTGGCCAGACCCCGGGTGGCCTCGACATCCACGTGCTGCGCGGAGGTGCGTACAACACGCCGGCCGTTGGAGCCACGTGCGGCTTCCGGACCTCGCGCGCGGCGGTCAACACTATCCTGCCGTCCATCGGCTTCCGCTGCTGCAGCGATAACGCGCCGTAGTTACGCGGCCGCGCCGGCCAGCCGAGACCTGTGTCGTGCGCCGGCACAGCCTGCCTGTGGCATGGTGTCGCAGCGACAAGCCTTCGTAACCTTTACGATTGATTGGTCCGACCAATTCAGCTATGGTCGGTCTACAATGTTGCACGAGATCCGTATGCCGAAACGCGAACGCCGTTGTCTGAGCCAGAGTGAGCGCGACCTATTGCTCCAGATCGCACAGACCGTGTGTCCCGCCGGCGATGTGTTTCCCGTCGCCGACAACCGCACGGTGGACGCCGTCGACAACTTCGTCGCCGGCATGCCCCGGCCTGTGCAGGCCGCTTACCGCACCCTGCTTCGCACCATCGACACCAGCACCCTACTCCGCCACGGTCGCAGATTTCGCTCCCTGTCGGCGGACAAACAGCTGCGCACACTCGAGAGCTGGCGCACTGGCGGCGTAGCCCGACGCCTCGCCCTGCGCTCAGTCGTTTCACCCATCAAGGTCTCGCACTTCGCTCACCCTGACTTCTATCGCCACATCGGCTGCGTCTACGAATACGACAACAAGGCTGAGACCGAACCGCGCCACATGCGCGAGCGCGTACACAACACGGCCGCCATGGACGAGCCGCTCGAGCTCGAGTGCGATGTGGTCGTCGTCGGAACCGGTGCCGGCGGTGCGGTCGCGGCAAAGGAACTGGCAGAGCGCGGACACGCGGTCGTGATGATCGAAGAAGGCAGTTTCTTCAAGCGCCACCAATTCAACGGGCGCTCCCTGGAGATGCAACAGAAGATGTACCACCAGCTCGGCCTCACGGGCTCCGTCGGCAACGTGCCGATCCTCATCCCCATCGGACGCACCGTGGGTGGCACCACAACCGTCAACTCCGGCACCTGCTATCGCATACCCGACCGAGTGTTGCGCAAGTGGCGGGATGAATTTGGACTGGCGGACTTCACCCCGGACAATCTGAACCCGTACTACGAGCGGGTAGAAGACGCCCTCGGTGTCGAAGCCGGTCGCGCCGAGTATCTGGGCGGAGTCGCCCGTGTGATCGCACGAGGCTGCGACGCCCTCGGTTACGACCACAACCCACTACGCCGGAACGCGCCAGACTGCGACGGTCAGGGCGTGTGCTGCTTCGGCTGTCCCACGGACGCCAAGCGCTCCACCAACGTTTCCTATGTGCCCATGGCGGTGAAAGCCGGCGCGGAGCTGTTCCACAACGCGCGTGTCCACAAGATTCTCACCGAAGGCGGCCGAGCCGTCGGCGTGGTCGCCCACAGCGTCAGCCCCGGCGTATCCGGTCACGTGCCCCAAACCCTGACCATCCGCGCCCAGGCTGTCGTCATCGCTTGTGGCACGTTGAGCACTCCCCTGTTGCTTGGCCAAAACGGACTCGGCAACAGCTCCGGCACGCTAGGCACGAACCTGTCGATCCATCCGGCGTGTGCCGCGCTGGCGCTGTTCGATGAAGACATCTCGGCGTACAACGCAATTCCTCAGGGCTACGCCATCGAGGAATTCCACGAAGAGGGCCTACTGTACGAAGGCGCGACCACGCCCATCGAGATGGGCATGGCTGCGGTCAACAAGCTCGGCCCTGACCTGACCAGCATGGCCGAGGACTACAAACACATCGCCACGTTCGGGTTCATGGTGGAAGATTCGTCCCGCGGCCGAGTGCGCATGGTGCGCGGCCAGCGGGTCATCACCTACAACGTCAACAAGCGTGACGTCGCTCGGCTCAAGCGCGGCATGGAGATTCTCACCCGAGTGTTCCTGGCTGCCGGCGCTAAAGAAGTCTATCCGATGGTCCACGGTTTCGACCGCATCCGCAATGAAGCAGAGCTGAACCGTTTTCGCCGAACCAAGATCCGAGCAAGCGACTTCGAGCTGTCGGCTTACCATCCGCTGGGCACCGCGCGCATGGGCATGGATCCAACGTCGGCAGTCGTCGGACCGAACCACGAGTGCTTCGACGTCCCTGGCCTCTACATCACCGACGGTTCATCGGTCCCGTCGTCGGTCGCGGTCAATCCTCAGGTCACCATTATGGCGATGGCAACCCGAGCGGCAGAGTTGATCGATCGCGCGCTAAACTAGCCGCCGGGCGAGCTGGCTAGCGAACTGACGAAATGTACTGGCGCAGCTGGCTGCGCGCCGCCGGGTCGTCGTCGGTCGAGAAGATAACGCCACGGTCATTGCCGAGGGACCAGACCACGCAGCCGCTGGCGGTGAACCCCGGCCCTTCCACAGCAACCTCGGTGCCGACGGCGAACGCTTCATCGTCACCGACGCAAACGCAGCAACCGGTGTCGCTGATATTGAGCAAACGGACCTGCTGATCACACTCGTGGTCGTCCACGTCGCAGAGTTGCGCGGCGACGTTCACGGGCGCGTCCGCCAGCGCGATCTTGAGCAGCCGGCCGGAATCGCCCGGGTCGAGAGCGACTACCGATGCGTCATCGATAGGGTTCGTGCGCACCACGCGACCCGAAAGCGACTGGGTTCTGTGGGATTGCTCGATCACTAGATTCAGCATGACGGCCTGACCTTCGCGAAGGTCCTGGCGTTTGAGAACCAATCCGCCATCGGAGAGATATCCCCAATACGATTTGAGTATCTCCCGTCCACTACTGAAGCTAATGCTGAGCTTTTTCAATGAGCTACGGTCCCTTCACCAATGCTGCGTGTCCCCGATGCGACCACTGCCGACAACCAAGGTAACAACTTCCACATGTAGGTAACAAGAGTTTTTCTTAGGCGTAAGCAAGCCTACGAGATTTAGCTGGCTCGCTGCACCGTCCTCACACGGGCAGCGTTTTGGCCACTCAGCTCTCGAGCTAGCAGACGGTCTAGAAGGCCGCGCGGTAACGAATCGTCGCCGCCGGTCCCTTTGGAAAGGACACCTGCTGGACGATCTGCCGCATGCAGCCAGATGCGGAGGCCGCGTTCGTGCGCAGCACATTCAAGTGGCGCTTCGAGCCATTGCTGGCGATGCCGATATCGAATTCGATGAACACACCCTTTGTCGGCATGCCCTGCTTTTCCATCTTGCGCAGGCAGCGGCGAAGACGAGCAACGCCGCGAAGCGACGCGCGCAACTGCTTGGTGCGCAGAGCGCGTGCTGCGCGCAGTCCGCTCACGCCGCTGGCGATTCTCGCACGACCGGTTTTACCGGCGTGAAGGTCGACCCACTTACCCTTGCTGGAGTTGTTGGACGCGACGTGGTGGCGACCCGACATCATACGCAGCGCGAACTTGCCGGTGCCGCGCGCTTTACCATCGACCTTGACGATGCCACCCGGATCCGCGGCGACGCGCAGGGTCGAGCTCGTGGCGAGCATCGCACTGGCATCGGCCCATGCGGGAAGCATGTGGAACTCCGCCCGCTTGCTAACAGATGACAGCTCACCGCCACGCAATGTGGCCGCGGACATGCCGGCGAGCAGATCGCTGTCGGCGAGTTTGAGGGTTTGTCCGGCGCGTACATCCACCGCGCCCTTGGCGTCAGCCACGACCACATGGCCACGTACGCAGGACACGGCAAGTCGGCCAGCGCGGAAGTTGACCTCGAATGCGGTGCCGCGCACTTCGACTCGACGGTCGCCAGCGACCACTGCGAAGTACTGCCCCGGCGCGCGCTTGGTGATGTTGACCGAGACCGACCCTGTGACGACGAGCTCGACTTTGCGACTATCGAACGAGCGCAGCTCCACAGCCGAATTGGGCGCTACCAGGAAGCCGCTCGAGCTGTCGAACTGAACCGCGACGGAGCCGCGTTTGGTCGTGAGGGTGTGTCCGGCTCGCAATGGCGCGTCGAACCCCAAGTTGCTGCCGTCCAGGCGCACATCCCCCTTGGCGAAGGTCACGACGCCGGTGACAGCCCTGGTCGCGGCTGGCACGACCTTGGGAACCGCGCGCTTGACGACTTTGACAACGGTGGCGGGCGTTGGAGCGACAGTCGGCGCTACGGCCTGGTTCGTCATTTCAGACTTGCCGTTCATCGACATGAACAACAGCACCGCGCCCGCGGCCACGACGACGGAACCGCCGGCGATACCGAACCATAATCTGCGCGGCCTGGATGTCGTCGCCATCTGCTGACTACGACTCGCGGCCCGCTGCTCGGACGACGTCGCCCAGTAGACGCGCGCACCGATGTGCTCCCAATGCAGCTCCGGGCCCTCTTGTTCGCGAATGTCCGCGAACGCGCCACTTGCCGCGGCGACTCGTTCCCGCGCGGCGCTACACTTGGCGCACGTGTCGGTGTGAGCGTTGAGCTTGTTGAGCTGGCGCGCGCTCAGGCGGCCGGCAGCCGCATCGGCGAAGCGATGTGCGGGAACGTGACCCACTACATGCCTCCTTCGGCGATACGTTTGTAGAATTCTTTGCGCGCGTAGAACAACCGCGTGCGCACAGTGACCGGATTGGCGTCGACGATGTACGAAATCTCCTTGAGGTCGAGCCCCTCGATTTCGTGCAGGTAGAGCACAATGCGTTTCTTGGGCGGCAGCGTCTCCAGAATTCGGTAGACGCGCTCACGCTCTTGTTGGCGCTCGAGGGCGCGCCGCGGACTCTCTGGAGAGTTCTCGACGGTCTCGCCAACAGGTTGATCAGTCAGCAAAGGAGGCGGACGACGTTTCTTGGAGCGGATCTTACCCAGCGCCACGTTTACGCAGACGCGGTAGAGCCACGTAGAGAGGCGAGCCTCACCGCGAAACCGGTCCAGGCCGCGAAACGCGATGACGAACACCTCTTGAACGAGGTCATCAAGATCGGTGCGATCATTCATCACCCGATACAGGTTGGCGGTTACCTGGCGACGAAAGCGCGTGTAGAACTCTTCTTGGGCGGCGCGCTCACCTGCGCGGCAGCGACGGATCAACTCGGCTTCATCAGAGACGACGGGGTTTTCCCCTGTCGTTCCAGTCTGCCCGCCTTTCTTTCGCACTAATGAGATCATAGCCGCTCTACGCCGGTCAGACAGTTAGTGCCTTCACACAGCGGATGTGTTCACGGTTGCGGTCAGAAAAGTGCATCGAAGGACACGTAAATCCCCCTTCAAGTTCAGGCACTTGCCCTACATGTGCGCCGTTTTGAGACGGCGGGATCGTTGGCTATCGCTGGCCAGAGGGTCGGATAATCAGCGACGGACGCTCAGTAGCACCATCTTCATCCGGAAGAAGGTGGTCTTGAGGCAGGGCTCGTTTGGATGTCCTTTGCACCTGCCCAGGCGAATGCGCAGCACGCTGGCTTTGCGCCCGGGATTGGGAAACGTGAGCACGATCGTCCGAGCGGCCTCGACGATTGAGAATCGTCCGTCGAGCTTGGTGATGTACTCGCGGGAGCCGATCACCATTCTGAACTTTCCGTTGTGGCGATTCAGGCGCAGGTTGATGCTCTCCCGCTCCCCCGTCTTGCCCGACTGCTCCCAGTGGCCTCCGTACCCCAGCAGACTCTCGTACGTGGTGCGGACGCGTTTGATGGTTTCGTCCAACCCGGTCGCGACACGAAACGCCTGGTTCACATAGAGGCGCCTGAACACCTTCCGGTTTAACCGCACTTCGAGCCACCAACGCTGTCCCCCCTGGCGACCCGAGCGAGACATCTTGGTGACGTGCGCGATCAGCTCCGTGTCCTTCTTCATCCCGGCGAGGCGGACGGCCTGGCGGTACTTCAACTCGGGGCTCTCTGGATCGAGCGTTGCTGCCTTCTTGAGCCATTTGAGTGCTGCACGAAAACGACGGCGTTTGTTCTGACGACGTGCATTGAGCAAGAAGCGTTTGAGCTGCTTGCGCTGCTTCTTGCTGAGCGTTGGTCCGGCAACGCCGGGGGGCAGCGGCAGCGGTTTCGTGGTGGTCGTCGTGGTCGTGGTGGTCGTCGTGGTCGCTGTGCCCGTGCTACTGGTCAGAGCAAACCCAACGGACTCCGTGCGCGAACGTCCCATGGATCGAACTTCGACCTCGACAGCAACGATGGTGTTCATCTTGTTGGCGTAGGTACCGACGATGCGATCGATGGTGTCCATCGATGTCCAGCTGAGTACTTTCTTGCCCGCCTTGTTGGTCACGACGACGTTGTTGCCGGCGACGCTCGCGCGATACGACGCGCTGGCTCCGCTTTGTTTGATGCCCCGGCTAAAGCTCGCCCGCGCGACGGCCGATGGACTGGAGTTGGTGCACGTGGGCGCACCGTTCCAGTTGCCCTTGGCTACAGGTTTGCAAATGCGATTGGGCTGCTCGAGGTAGCGGGAGCCGTCGGCGGAGAAGCCACCAAACGTGCCGGCGCTGGCGACGCCGACCGACGTGGTCAGCAACGCGGCGGCAAAAGCGGAGACGAGAACTCTCATTGTGGACAGCCTATCATCGGGGGGTCGTAGCAAATGGACGCGCAAACGTGTGCGGTTATTCGTTTAACGCCCCAGGTGACCCAACGGTTCTATCTAAACGTCGATAACTCCTGGCGGCGGCGGATCTTCTTCGTCGTCGTGGTCCTGCTGGAACGGCTGGCCACCAAATGGCCCTGGAAACGGTCCTTGCTCGCCACCTTCGATAACCATCGCGCTGTGGAAGCGGCTCTTTCCCCAACGGAGAACCAGAGGCGCGATCAACGCGCGAGTCGGTGGCAGCAGCAACAGGATGCCGACAGCGTCGGTAATGAACCCCGGAGTCACCATCAGAACCGCCGCAACCAGCACAAGAGCGGCCCCCGTAAGGGAGTTGCCGACCTCTTTACCCTCAGATAGGGACTGCTGCACTTTACGCACCGCGGCGAAGCCCTGGTGCTTAGCAAGCGCGGCGCCGGTCAACCCAGTGCCCACGATGATGCCGATCGTGGGCAAAGCACCAATGATGCCGCCGACTTTGATCAGAACGTAGATCTCGAGCGCCGGCACGACGATGAACAAAAGAGCGAGGATGCCGCACACAAAGACCGTTTAGCACACCGCCGCGCGATGGGGAAAACCGGGGTGTCCAGACCGTGGCTAGCCGACAAGCCATTCGGCAAGCAAACGAGCCACCTACCGGGTCTAAGTGGGCCAAATGTGTGCGCGCGGACTCCGGCATGACCATTGCTCTACACCAGAGCAACCAAAGGAGACCCCGACGATGCCGATCAACAAGAACCCAGGAGAGACGACCGCCTATGACCCGGTTGCTCATGGCGGCGATTGGATCACGACGACCCTTGGTGTGAGTGCGTTCACCGCGTACCGACAGTTCGCCGACATGGAGAAGCTGCCGCACTGGTTTCCCATCGTTCAGTCGGTCGACGTGGAGAGCTGGTTACCGACCGGCGATCCGGAGCGCGTATCATTCCTCGCGCGAAACGCCGAGGGCACGATCGACTATGAACTTATGTATCGGTTCGAACCGGCCAACATGCGCGTGCATTGGAAAACGATGCCGGGAGCAAATGTATATGTATCAGGCTGGGCGAAATTTACACCTCTAGCGAACGCCACTTGCATGATGGAGTACCAACTCTACGTCGACCGACGGGAGTTGCCCGAGTGGCGCGACCCGTTCTTCGAAAACCATGCGCCGTCGGCCGTGTTGCATCATTTCCGCGACTACATCAATCGACACTTTCACTAGCCGCGCGCGCGGGTTAGCGTACGCCCATGGCTGGCTATCCACGCGTCGTTCACAATGCAATTGCTTCAGCGACGGCGGCCGTCGACCACGGGGTGCTGCGTCTCATGCAGCGCACCATGGAGCGCAATCGCCAGCCCAAACCACCTCGGGACGCGCGACGGCGCTTGATCGAACTCGCTGAGCTCTATCAAGGACACGACGGACAGAACCTCACCGACGACAGTCCGTTCTTCGCGACCCCCGAGATGCCGGAGGTCAAAGAGACGTCGATACCGAATCGGCGCGCTCGTGATCGAGTTATCGACCTGACGTTTCCGTCGACGTACCGACCGTGCGCGAAGATCTACGCTGACGAGTACGCCTCCTATCACGCGAACCTCACCGTGCACGCTCGCCTGTTCACGAGCGAAGAACCGCGACCGACGATCATCTGCCTGCACGGTTGGGGCGGCGGTCCGTTCTGGCTGGAAGAGCGCGCGTTCGTCGTCTCCTATTTGCGCCGCATCGGACTCGATGTCGTGCTGTTTCAGCTTCCGTTCCACGGCGAGCGCACGCCCAAGCAAGCGGTGCGTTCCGGCGCCCTGTTCCCGAGCGCCCATGTCATGCGCACCAACGAGGCTTTTGGTCAGGCGATTCACGACCTGCGCGCCCTGTCTATGCACCTGCGCGACCGCGGAGCACCGGCAGTAGGTGTCACCGGAATGAGCCTGGGTGGCTACACGTCAGCCTTGTGGGCGTCGGTGGATGCGGAGCTGTCCTTCGCCATTCCGATGATTCCCGCCGTGTCCATGAGCGAGCTCATGTGGCGTCATGGTTCCAAGTCGCCTACCCGACGCATGGCGAAAAAGGCGGGTGTGGATCGCGACCTGCTCGACGATGCCTTTGCGGTGCATGCACCATTGACACGCTCGGTGAAGCTCGCACGCGAACAGCTGTTGATCATCGCCGGCCGCGGAGATCGCATTACGCCGCCGGACCAGGCGCGAAAGCTCGCTACTCACTGGGGCGATCCTCCGCTGTACTGGTTCCCTGGTGGCCATCTGGCGCAAATCGGCCGAGGCAACGCGTTCAGAATGATTCGCCGTCACCTGTCGGCACTGGGCTTGATCGAGTCGCAGGACCGCGACACGACCAAATAGCCTTGTTCCAGCGCGGGTTTCGCAATAGTTTTCGCATGTGAAGCCTTTTCTAGAAGCTCTGGCGAGCGACCCCCTGTTGTTCGACGGGGCCATGGGCACATTGCTCTACGACCGGGGCGTGTTCCTGACGCATTGCTACGACGAGCTCAATCTGTCGCGGCCCGCGCTGATAAAACAGCTACATCAAGAGTACTTCGAGGCCGGCGCCGAGGTGTTGGAGACGAACACGTTCGGCGCCAACCGGTTGACCCTGGCTAAGCACGGCCACTCTGCAAAGTTCGAGGACATCAACCGAGCCGGAGTTGCCCTGCTACGTGAGGTCGTCGCCGACAACGCCTACGTTGCCGGGTCGGTGGGCCCAACGGGAGTCGCGTTCGGCGTAGCCACTGCCAGCGACCGCCGCCTTGCCTGTGACGCGTTGCGCGATCAAATGACCGTGCTCGCCGACGCCGGCGTGGATTTGCTTTCGCTCGAGACGTTTACTTCAATCGTCGAGCTCGAAGAAGCGATCGACATCGCAGTCCAGACCAAACTACCGGTCGTTGCCCAGCTCGTGTTCGACGCATCAGGCGTAGCCGAGGGCGGCCTCACCCCCGAATCGGTTGCCGAACGTTTGGTCGCCGCTGGCGCACACGTCGTCGGCGCCAACTGCGGCATGGGCCCCCCCGAGCTGTACAACGTGGCCAGCAAGATGGTCGGCCACGGCGCTCCGGTGATCGTGCAACCCAACGCTGGGTTACCGAGCAAGCACGAGAGCCGCACGATCTACGTGGCCAACCCCGAACACTTCGGTGTGTTCGCGCGACGCATTCTCAAATCCGGCGTGCGCATGATCGGCGGCTGCTGCGGCACCACGCCCGCCCACACCCGCGCCATGCTCGGTGCCGTGCGCATGATGAGCGGCAGCACCACACCCAACGCGCGCATCTCTTCGTCGAGCTCCGGCGGCGCCGGCGCCGTGCCACATCTGGACCCGATCGTCCCGTTCGGCGAGCGCAGTCGTCTCGCCAAACGCATCGACGAAGGTACGTTCGCCGTGTCGGTAGAGCTGACGTCTCCTGGTGGCACTAACGCCACCAAGTTCGTCGACCGCATCAAAGTGCTGCTCGACGCCGGCATCGATGTTGTCAACATCGCCGATGGTCCACGCGCCACCGCGCGAATGGGCAACCTTGCCAGCTGCGCCAAAGCTCACATCTCCACGGGCGTGGAACCAATCCTCCACGTGTGTTGCCGGGACCGCAATTACCTGGGCCTGGTCGCCCACCTGCTCGGCGCCCACGGCCTGGGCATGCGCAACCTGGTGATCATCACCGGTGACCCGCCCAAGATGGGCGACTACCCGTTCGCCACGCCGGTGTACGACGTTGACTCCGTCGGTTTGCTGGAAATCGCGGCGGGTCTGAACGCCGGTATCGATCCGGCGGGCAAACAACTCAACGGCCACACGTCGTTCTTGCTGGCGACTGGCGCCGAACCCGCCGCCACTGACTACGACCGCGAGCTTCGCCGCATTGAGCTCAAGAAAGCAGCGGGCGCTGAGTTGCTCATGACCCAGCCCGTGTACGACCCGCGCACCCTCGAGCGTTTTCTGACGGACGTCGAGCCCATGGGGCTGCCGGTCATGGTCGGGCTGTTGCCCCTGGCGTCGTTCCGCAACGCCGAGTTCCTGCACAATGAAGTGCCGGGCATGAGCATTCCCGCCGAGTATCGCGAACGCATGGCGAAAGTCGGCTCCGGCGTGCCGGCCCGAGCCGAGGGAGTACGCATCGCCCAGGAGGCTCTGGACGCCGTCAAGCACAAGGTGGCCGGTGCCTACATCATGCCGCCGTTCAACCGGGTACAGTCAGCGATAGAGATCATGGAGGTGGCCAAAGATCTATGGACGCCTGCCGCGCACCCGGACCCCGTCGATCTCTAGACTACCCGGAGCGCATTGCGAGCTAGCCCACGCGCTCTAACGTATGTACGAACTAAGACGCGTCATCACACCAGGAGTCGGTTATGGATCTACAGGAAGCCCGCGCACTCCACGATGAAGTTCCGGTCATCGACCTGCACGCCGACACGCCCAAGTTGATGGAGCGGCGATTCGATATCGCCAAGCGACACAAGCACGCGCCGGAGAAGCTCAACTACGTTGGTCACGTGGACCTGCCGCGCATGCGCGACGGTGGACTGGCCGCACAGATCTTCGGCATGTGGACATTCCCGCATCCCCAGCGCGGCTGCGTCGCGTCTATCCACGGCCAGCTCGATGCCATCGATGCGGCGGCGGCCAAATATCCTGACCAATTCACCTGGGCCCTGACCCCCGAGCAGATCCGCGCCGCTCAAGCCAATGGCCAGGTTGCCGCCCTCGCTGGAATCGAAGGCGCACATGCCCTCGAAGGCAACCTCGACCACATCGCGACCTTCGCCGCCCGCGGAGTTCGCTACCTTGGCCTGTCGCACTTCTCGGTGAACCAGTTGTGCACGCCGGCCATGGGGCGCGGAGCCAATCACAGGGACGGACTCACGGACCTGGGCAAAGACGCCGTACGCGAGTGCAATCGCTCGGGCATGGTCGTTGACCTGGCACACATCAACCGTCCCGGATTTTTCGAGGCCCTGGAGCTTACGAAGCACCCAGTGATGGTGACCCACACCGGCGTTACCGGGGTGCACGAGCACGACCGCAACATCAACGACGATCAACTGCGCGGTGTCGGCGACAACGGTGGTTGTGTCGGCGTGATCTTCTGCCGACGTTTCCTTGGCGGCGACGGCATCGACGCTTTGTGCGACCACATCATCCACATCATGAATGTGGCGGGCGAAGATGTACCGTCATTGGGCTCGGACTTCGACGGCTTCGTCATCCCGCCCAAAGGACTGGAAGACGTCGCTGCGATTCCCAAGTTGACCGCAGAGCTGTATCGACGCGGCGTGAGCCGAAGCGCGCTGAAGAAAATCCTGGGCGAGAACGCCCTACGAGTCCTGGGCGACGTGACGCCCACCTTCGAAGAGGCGCAGCTGGTCTGATGCGTTGGCCAATCATCATTGGCTGCGTCGTCGCCCTCGGCGCGTGCGGCAGCGGCAAGAGCGACAAGAAACCGACAAAGGCGAAGCCCACCACTGACGCCAAAGCAAAGGCCGAACCGGTGGTCGCAGACGCTGGCGCCAAGACCGGGCCGCGCAAAATCAGCCTGCCCAAGGCACCCCCCGTGCCGCCGGCACCGCGAGGCCTACCCGAGACGCCATCGCCCAAGTACAACCCGACCACGCCCAACAAAGTGATGCTGGGCAGAATGCTGTTCTTCGACAAGCGACTGTCGAGCAAGAAGAACGTGTCATGCGACACCTGCCATATCCCCGAGTATGGTTGGAGCGATCGGCGACCGCGCTCGCCCACAGCTAACGGCAAGCTCAACTTGCGCCACACGCCGACGCTAAACAACATCGGCTACGTGAAACTGTTCCGCTGGGACGGCTACACGAACTCGCTCGAGGCGTTCATCGAGGTCCACTGGCGCGGCCAGTACGCGACGCTTTCGCGGGATGTGATGAAGCGCCTGCGTCGAATTCCCGAGTACCGGGCGCACTTCGCGCGCAGCTTCGACAAGAGAGGGATTACGCCCAAACTTGCCATCGCAGCGCTGAGCGCTTTCGTCCGCACCATTCGCAGCGGCAACTCGCCCTGGGACAAGTACGAGCTCGACAACGACGAAAAAGCCGTGAGCAAGTCCGCGATCGCGGGAGCCAAGCTGTTCCGCGACACGGCGCAGTGCGGGACGTGCCATCCGCCGCCTCATTACATGGACAACCTATTCCACAACAAAGGCATCGGCATGGGTATCCAGATCCAGGATCGCGGCCGCGCTCACGTCACCAAGGACGACAAAGATACGGGCGCATTTCGCACACCAACCCTGCGCGGCATCACGCGCACAGCGCCGTACTTTCACGATGGCAGCGCTGAGAGCCTGGCAAAAGCGGTTGGCTTCAGCTTGAGCGGTGGCTTCCGCACCAACAACCCGCACATCGATCCCAAGCTACAGCCCATCACTCTGTCGGCAGGTCAGCAGGCGGATTTACTCGCGTTCCTCAAGGCACTGACCCCCGCTGCGACCGGCGTCAAACGCCCCGTGCTTCCACCAGATCCCAAGTAACCACACTCGAGAAACAGGCAAACCGCGGCAGCCGGGCACGCCAAGGTGTGTGCAAGCTCACGGCTTGCGGATCGGTCGTTCGGAACGCGCGGATTACCTATTGGCAGCCCCTGCCTATGGGATTAGGGTCGGGACATATGCGTCGTAGCTTAGCGATTATTGTGGTGTTGGCGATGGGGGTTTGGCTGCGTCCGGCGGCGCCTGATGCAGCTCCTTTGCGCACCGGTCCACCGCGCAAACACAACCCGAACGCACGGCCAGCGACGCATCCGGGCATCGTGCACCTGGCGGGACAAGTGGTGGTCATGGAAGGCGACGATGAAATCGTTACCGACTATGGCGGCGGCGGCTTCGGCCTCGACTCGCTGGAAGCGATCGGCCAACGTTTTTATATGCACTACGGCGACGACTTCGACGCGATCACGGTGTTCACGACGTTCGCTGACCAAGCGTCTGGCGGGTTTGCCTATGCTCTGCTGCTCGACCACGGTTTTTCCGGTGCTGGGTATATGGGTGGCTACTCGCCAACCGTATTCGGCTCGGCAGGGCGTCTGATGTCGGTGACGGCCATGAACAACGTGGCCCAGTACAACGAGATGGACGAGTCCGACAACCTGTTCTTCACGGTGATGGGCCAGGAGTTCGGCCACAGCTGGCTCGCGTTCGCCACCTTCATCGATCCGGTGAGCACCCTCGAGTCCACGGAACTGCTCGGCCGAGATAACTCGCACTGGAGCGCGACCTTCGACGCGCAGGCGTCGGTCATGGATGGCGTCGAGTGGACCGACAATGGTGACGGCACGTTCACGGCCGGGCAGAACTCCGTACGTTACGGCCGACTCGACCTGTGGGCGATGGGCATTCTACGTGACGACGAGGTAGGCGACATGTTCGTCATTCGCAACGCGGTCTACCTCGACGGCAGCCCGGTCGGCCGCACCGATCACCTTGGTAATGGTGTGTCCCCGGGAACCGTTGTGCGCGGCGACAAGTTCGTGTTCACCATCGCGGATGTCATCGCGGCTGGCGGCCCCCGGGTCCCCACACAGGCCGCGGACAACGAGGACTTTCGCATGGCGTTCATTCTGATTACCAAGCCAGGCGAGACCATCGACGACGTCCAGGACCAGATCAACAAGCTCAACGTCGGCCGGCTCACCTGGGAAGCAAAACATCGCGAGTGGACCAACAAACGCTCGACCATGTGCACCGACATCGAGGCCACGTGCCCGCTGGCCTTCGCCGCCGCGTCGAACCCCATCGTCACCGAAGATCCGGACGATTCTGACGGCGACGGAGTGATCGAGCCCGGCGAAAAAGTGCGCGTCGAGGTCACCTTCACCAACGACGGCGCCGAGGCAGCGACCACCGCCATCGCCGAGATTACGTCGACCAGCTCCGGGGTGAACCTGCCCGACGCGATTACCCTGCCGGAGATTCCGGTCAACGGCAGCATCCAGCACGTGTTCTACCTGACCATCAAAGGTGAGACCTGTGGCAACACCGTGGACCTGGATATCACGGCGAGCATCGACCATCGCATCTGGCGCACCGCGGCGTTCTTTCAACCCGGCGTGCAAGACAACGTCGAGCCCGAGACCTTCGCCACGGACGCGGGCTGGATCGCGGATCCAGCCGCCACCGACGATGCGACCAACGGCGCATGGGAGTACGGCGTTCCCGAAGCGACCTACTTCGCCGGTCGAACTCTACAGCCCGATGGCGGCGCTGACGGCGCCGGGGATGGCGCGTGGTTTACCGGCCCGACCGACCCGTGGAACCTGGGCGAAGTCCAGGGCACGACGACCCTGGAGTCGGCCGACTTCGATCTGACGGGTGTGTTTGCGCCAACGCTCCAGTATAAGGTCTGGTATCTGGCGCTGGATCGCACCCAGAGCTCGCTGACCAACGCGACCGGAGACCACCTGGTCGTCCAGGCATCCGACGACGGCGGTGAAACCTGGGTGGAGATCGACCGAGTTGGCAACCAGCGGCTTCGCTGGGATACCCGCGAGGCGGCCCTGGTGGACAAGATCGAATCCACCGCCACCGTGCGCTTCCGCTTCATCGTCACCGATGACAAAGACTCGTTTCAACGTCTGGTGGAAATCGGCATCGACGACATCGCCATCATCAGCCTGAGCACCAGCTGCACCGGAGACGGCGGCGGCGGTGGCTGCGGCTGCAGCCTGGAGCGTAAGCAGAGTCCCAGCGGCACCTGGATGGTGCTGTTGTTCGGGCTTGGCTTGATTGTCGAGCGACGGCGACGGCGACGGCGACGCGCGCGTCTGTAGCAACTCAAAACACCCGGTGTCCAATCCTGGTCAGCCAGCCTGACCAGCCACCGAAGCTTCGAAGATCACAGCAAACTTTCGTTGGTCTCGTGAATGCATATGGCGGGACTGCATATGCTCGCTCGACTCACTTTGCTTGGCCTGTTCGCCTTCGCTTCCGCCTGCACCCAGGCAGGCGCACCTGGACCTGGCCCCGGTGCCGCCGACGCCGGTCCAGATGACGTGGTGGTTGTCGATGCGTCCATTCCGACGCCGACTCCGGACGCGGGATCACCCGATGCCAGCGTCACCAGCACCACCCCGGTTGCCGATTGCTTCGCCAACGCCTTCGTGAGCCAGCCCGAGGTTAGCCTCGACTACGACCAGTTTGCGCCGACCGTCGGCAGCCACTGTCTGGGCAGCAATCACCAGGACATCACCGGCATCGAACGGGTGGTATTCCTTGGTGACTCGGTCACCGTGGGCACTCCGCCAAGCTCTTGGAACCAGGTCTATCGAGCTACTCTGGCCCAACAGCTGGCCACACACTTCAACCTGGAGGCGCCGAGCGCCCTCTGGGAGATGGCGAATCCGCTGGATGGCACGGCGCTATTGAGAGATTCGGGAGACTTCTCGTCCTGCGCGAAGTGGGGGGCGCGCACGGACGATCTCCTCGAAGACAGCACGCAGATCGTCGACTGCTTGCCCGCGTCCCAGGCGCACAAGAAGACCCTCGTCATCCTGACCATGGGCGGCAACGACATCGCGAGCATCACCAAGGATGGCCTCGACGACATCCCGCTGACCACGCTATGGGCAGACACCGAAGCGTTCGTGCAAAAGCTCCGAGACGCAATCGAGTGGATCAAAACGCCAGGCCGCTTCCCGAACGGGGTGCACGTGATCTTCGCCAACATGTTCGAGTTTACCGATGGCAGCGGCGAGACTACCGCGTGCCCGGCGGCGGGACTGGCCGGTTTTGGCGCGGACTGGGAAGACCCCGACGCCCTCGCCGACATGGTCATCTACGCCAACGAACAGTTCATGAAGATCGCCGTCGATACGGGGACTGACATGGCGTTCGTCCTGGAGAACTTCTGCGGTCACGGCTTCCGCAGCGACGATCCAACCGCGCCCTGCTACCGCGGCCCCAACACACCACGCTGGTTCGACGACACGTGCATCCATCCAAACCCAGCCGGTCACGACGAGCTGACGCGCATGTTCATGAAGATCGTCACCGAGTAGTCCGGCTACGTCAGTCTGTTAGCGCGACTGCAGCTCGAAGCCACAGACGTACCATTCGTCTTCGCTATCCGGGCCGCAACTGATACTGGTCACGCAGTTGACGTAGTCGTCGAGCACGTCCGGGCGCAGGCACATGTACAGGCCGGAGTTTCTGACGAGCTCTTCCTGACACAGCTCGTCGGTGGTCAGATCCTCCCAGCCGCATTCGACAACCTTGCCGCACAAGGTATCGATGCTCGAGCTCACGTCGGCCTGGCACAACTGGTTCGCCTGGCTGACGCAGACTTGCAGCTCGCTGCAGTCGACGTCGATGCACGCCGCGAGTGCTTCCATGACCGGTACCTTGTACGTGTTTTCCCAGTTGTTGCAGATGCGAATGTTGGTATCGCGTACGGCGTCTGCGTTCTGCGGCGGGATGATTCCGCACTCGATCTGCCGGTCGATGTATGCCGGACAATCGATGATGCCCGCATCGGAGCTGCACGCCTGCAGCCCGACGGCGACGGTTACAATAATCGCTGTACGAAGTCCCCACCCCATGGGCTGAGGATACACCCGGAACTCCTCCAGCATGCGGTAATTTAAGGCATCGCGGCGGCGAGTGCGGACTCGGTGGAACCCACGTAACTGCGGCCGAACAGGTTCACATGCGCGAGCAGCGGATACAGCTGGTACAGCTCGACGCGCTGCTCATGGCCGGGCGCCAGCGGATACGCTTCGTTGTAGGCGTCGAAGAAGCGACGCGACGGCGAGCCAAACAGCCGCAACATGGCCAGGTCGATCTCGCGATGGCCTCCGTACACGGCCGGATCGATGAGCACGGGTGTGCCAGTCTGGTCCGCGTGCAGGTTGCCGCTCCACAAGTCTCCGTGCAGACGGGCCGGCGGTTCGGCAGGTCCCGTGACCTCGGCCATGCGCTCGAACAACGGTTCGAATTCGTCGAGCCAACCGGGCCCGACGTGTCCGGCGGAGATGGCCGCTCGCACCAATGGCTCGAGGCGCTGACGGGCGTAGAAGCTGGGCCAATCGCCGCTGACTGTGTTGTCCTGATCTAGCGTGGCCAGGAAGTTGTCCTCGGTGAATCCGAAGCTCTCCGCGCCCGCCAGGTGGAGTTGGGCCAGGCCGCGCCCGAGCAGTTCGTCGTAATCCTTCCGACGACGACCCGCGACCAACATCTCCAGCACCAGGAACGGCTCACCCGCGCCCGCAGCGTTGACGGCGAGCACCTTCGGTAGTCGAATCGCGTCAGCTGCTTCCAACCAGGCCAGTCCTCGGGCCTCGCACGGAAACATACGTGGGTCGCTGCCAGGGTTGGCTTTGACGAACACCGCCCGACCATCGCCGAGGGTGCACGCGAATGCTTCGTTGATCGAGCCGCCACCGACGGCCTGCTCCGACTCGACCTTGCTGCCCAGCGCATCGGCAACGGCAGCTCTGGTCGCCGCCCGCACTAAGGGATGACCCGCTCGCGTCTCAGATGCTCTAGCAGACCGATCGCAGCCGCTTCGCAGATGTCGAATACGTCATCGAAACCGCTCGGTCCGCCGTAGTACGGGTCGGGCACGTCGGCTCCATCGGGCGACGCCGGATCGTAGGAGCGAAACATGTGCACCTTCGCTCGCTCGGCATCATTGGCGGCCAGTGAGTACAGCTGATCGAAGTTACTCTGGTCCATGGCGATCACATAGTCGAAGCGCTGAAAGTCTGTCTGCTTCACCTGACGCGAGATGCTGTCCAGGGATACGCCCCGCGCTTTGGCCGTTGCCCGCGAACGTTTGTCCGCCCGCTCGCCGGCGTGGTAGGCGGCGGTGCCCGAGCTGTCTATTTCGAACTTATCGGACAGCCCCTCCTGCTCCAGCAGGTGGCACATGACTCCCTCGGCCGTTGGCGACCGGCAGATGTTTCCCAGGCAGACGAAGTTGATGCGAACCATGGCGCGATTGAATCAACGCGTTCGGCTCGTGTCCAGTGGCGAGTTGGCCTTTGCCCTGGCCGGTTGCCTGGGGCTGGACGCGACGTCAGCCGCCTGCGAGTGGTGCCAGCAGATACATCTCGTCGCCGTCGGCCAGAACCCGTTCGCCGTTATCCGCCACCGGACAGCGATCACCATTCAGCATCAGCGTGTCCTTGAGGTGCGGGCTGTTCTCGAGCGCCTCCCGGAACGGGATGCCCTTCTTCTCGGCCAGGCTGATGAACTCGCTCAGGGTCGTACCCTCTGGCGCCTTGACCGTCTTGTCGATGTCGTACCAGCCGGGACCGATCCGTCCCTTGACCACCACGTTGACCCGGATCTTGTTGGCCTTACTGAACAGCCCCACGGTGACTACTTGACGAAGCCATCGAGCAACTCGCTGAGTCCGAGCTCTTGGGCCCGTTGTTTGCTGATGAACCCACTGTCCTCGTCCCACGACATGGCGGCGTGGTAGTCCTTGCGCAACTGAATCAGCGGCGGCTGTTGCCCCTTGAGCGGTCCGGCTTCGAGCAACCCATCTTCCTGGCCCATCATGCGTGGATGCGGCTTGAAGTCCGCCGGTTTGATGCCTTCACGCCGGTTGAACGCAGCGCGCATGTTCTGGATGCGCTCACCGCACTGCATCAGCTCGTCCTCGGTGTAGTCCCAGCCCGTCAACGCGTTGGTCATCTCGAGCCACGGCAGTCGACCCGTGAGCATGGTGAACATGCACAGGCCCAGTCCGTTCATCACCTGATGAGCGTTGCTGAAGTGGGCTTGAGCAACGCCTTTGCCGTCAGTGCCCTTCCACTTGACGTCGGTTTCCTTCTTGTTGGCGCCGTCTGGCAGCGAGAAGCCGACACCGAAAGTCTCGTTCCACGAAGCGCTACCGGCAGTGTGCCGGCCCGGCGTCGGGTCCGCGATGTAGGTGACACCCATGAGCGAGGTAAAGCGCGGGTCGTGGTACGCCGGCTCGCCACCGTGCACATGTACGGCGAACTTGTCGCTGTCCTTGCCGACGTGCTTGGCAGCCAGCGCCACGCCATCGTTGAGCCACTCGCCACAACCGTCGGACTCGCCCATCTTGATCGTGAGCTGCAGCGCGGCTTCGCCGTTGCCCCACTTCATGTCGATTCCGTCCAGGTCATCGGCGGTGAGAATGCCGAGCTCGGTCGCCTCACACACCCACGCCAGGGTCGCCGATGAGCTGACCGCGTCCATGCCATAGCGATTGCACGCGTCGTGGCAGGCGGTGACCAACGGCAGGTCCGAGTTGAGCAGGTTGGCGCCGAAACCAATCAACGTCTCGTAGTCGGGGCGGCGCACGTCAGATAGGCCGCGCTCCTTGACCTTCACGATCCCCTTGCACGGCATGGGGCAGTCGCCGCAGCTCAGCTTCTTGCTGATGATCTTATCGACCTCTTTGCCGTCGATTTTCATCCCGTGCGACTTCATCGGGAACTCTTTGGAGCCAACGCCCTTCCAGTTCTTGATCGGGGCGTCGCCGTTTTCGATGCTCAGAGAGACCGCGACTGTCGTACCGCGGGCACGCCACTGCCGGCGCATGGCGCGCTCGGGCATCGCGGCCTTCATGCGCTTCCGCGTCATCATGCGATACATCCAGCTCATCCACGACTTGGGCGCGATGAAGTACGCAACGATCCGCGACATCAGGCCAACGTCCTTCTTGTAGTCGTCGTTGATGTCCTTGCAGATCTTCTTGAACTCTTTTTCGTGGGCGATCGGCAGGGTGCCTGAGCCCTGGACGCAGATCGCCTTGAGGTTCTTGCTGCCGTAGATGGCGCCGAATCCCTGACGGCCGAAGGCGTGGTAGCGGTCGTTCATCACCGAAGCGATGCGCGCTTGCTTCTCCCCTGCGGGCCCGATGGCCGACACACCAACGTCGCGTTTGGAGCCGTGTTTCTTGCGGAGAATGTCGAACGCTTCGGGAATCTCCTGGCCCCACAGGTCGCCGGCGGGTTCGAAGGTGACTTCGCCGTCGTTGACCACGAGCACAGTCGGCTCCTCGGCCTTGCCGGTGACGATCAGCGCGTCGAAGCCGGCTTCGCGCAGATGGCTGGCGACGCTGCCGCCGGAGTTCGAGTCAGCCCACGTGTTGGTCAGGGGCGACTTGCCGACGATCTGAATGCGTCCAGAGAACGGCGTCTTGACCCCGGTCAACAAGCCCGCACAAATCGCAAAGCATGCTTCGGGCGCAAGCGCGTCCGCCTTGGCCGGAAAGTGCTTCCACATCAGGTACGCGCCGAGGCCGTAGCCGCCGAGGAACTTTTTGTAGACGTCCTCTTCGACTTCTTCGACCCAAGACTTCTTCTCGCTGAGGTCGACCTTCAGAACACGACCATGACTGCCGTATCTACCCGTCCCCAGTTGCTCCTGTGCGCCGCTGTCCGCCATGGCGGAGATTTGACCACTAGCGCCGGCTAACTGCCAGCCGTTCTAACTCTGACGCCCAAGAAACCGTCGCAAACCCACGCCAGGCTGGCGAACCTACCTGATTGGGTGAGGTCCCGAAGCCGGCGCCCACGCCAACGCTGAGCTTCGGCATTACCCACAGACGCAGACCAGCGCGCATCTCTCCCGGGGACGGGCCTTTGACGTCTGGCGCAGGGCCAGTGGCGCCGGTCACGAAGGCCACTTCGGCCACAGCGCTCAGCCCCTTGTAGAGAACGGCCTCTCCTGCCAGCGCGCCAACCACTTCGTTATCGTGGGGCCGCGCCGGAGACAACAGAACCACCTTTTGCCCGCGCAGGCGCTGGCCCATGTTGAACGCGACGCCCCAATTCGGCATGCGCAACGACGACACGAACAACCACTGGAACACCGCCGACTTCTCTCCGGAAAAGTGGTTTTGGTCCCCCGTCGGAACGCTTACGTTCGCCGACAACGCCACCGACAGACCGTCTTTGTCGGCACGCCCAGTGAGGCGCGCTTTGACGTGTAAGCGGAGATCGCCCAGGGCGCTGGTCGCAAGCTCGGTCTCGTCCAGGTCGATGCCCTTCAAACGCGCGCCGGATTGGGCTGCGACGAACGGCACGGCGACACCGAGCTGCAGCCGATCTATCAAGCCGACTGCGGCGAGCAATTCCGTACCAAAGCGAGTCTTCACCGGAGCCGTCAGCCGATCCTGGGTGTTCAAGTCCTGAAACAGGATGGGCTTGGACATGACCGACGCCGTCGTGCCGACGCTGAACGCCAGATGACGTAGCACGGTCGCGTCCTCGGCAGTCCAAAACTGGCCAACACCGGGTGCCGTTGTGAAGCGCTCGACAGAGAACGCCGTCTCGTTGGTCTGACCGGCCGCCGAGCTGGGTAGAGCAAACAGCAGCGCGCCCACAACAGCGACGGCCGCACGAATCATCTCAGGTTCCCTCGCCAGGAGAGATCAGCCCTTTTGCCTGCTCGTAGACCTTGGGAGCCGGAACGTGGCGGTAACGTTCGCAGCGAATGCGCAGGTTCGCGCAAAAATCCATGATGTCGCGCCGGTCCTCACCTTTGCCACGCAGCGTGCCGATGTGCTTGACGATAGGGTCTCTGGTGCCCTCCGGGTGAAAGCAAAACGTGCGCCCGAACAAGACTTCGCCGTTGTAGCCGATCAACCGCGCCTCGACGATGTTGCCGACGACAACGCCAAGCATCGCCCGTTGCTCCACCACCGAGAACTCCCCGCCGCCGATCAGATCCGTGAGCTCCACGCGACCGGCCTTGAGTCCGCGCACTTCGTACAGGCTGCGGTGGGACGTGAGCAACGCGCGCAGTTGCTCTTTGCGATCACCCTCGGCAGCGCGCAGAGCGACACCGGCCGGCGGCAGGTCGTGACCGGTGGCGACGCGTTCCACCGCGTACCACTCGAGAAACGCCTGGGTCCAACGCTCCCACAACTCCTCGTCTTCGAACACCCGCCCGCGCCGCTCGTCGTATTGCTTGCGCGCGGCCGCGATCTCATCGACGTTGTCATCGCCGCCGAACTCTTGCACCAGCTCATCGATCAGGGCTTCGAGCGCAGCCGACGAGCTGAGCGGTTGCTGCTGTTCCTGGGCGGCCATCATCTTTCGCCGCGCATCGCGGCGACGAAACGACCAAACAGGTAAGTCGCGTCGTGCGGACCCGGGCTCGCCTCGGGGTGGTACTGGATGCCAAAAATCGGCCGGTCGGTGACCTGGATCCCCTCGACGGTATCGTCGTAGAGATTCTTGTGGGTACAGGTCGCGGACACGTCCGCGGCGGCCAGCGACTCGAGGTCGACGGCGAAGCCATGGTTCTGCGAAGTGATTTCGACTTTGCGCGTCGCCAGGTCCATCACCGGGTGATTGCCACCGTGATGGCCGAACGGAAGTTTGTAGGTCTTCGCGCCCAATGCCAGGGACAAGATCTGATGGCCGAGACAGATACCGAACAACGGTTTCTTTGCCGAGACCAGCTCGCGCACAGTTTCGATGGCGTAGGTCACCGCCGCCGGATCACCGGGACCGTTGGACAGAAACAGGCCGTCGGGCTTGAGCGCTAGCGCATCCTTCGCCGACGTCGTCGCCGGCACCACGGTGATGCGACAACCCAGGTCGCGCATGTCGCGCAGGATGTTGCGCTTGATGCCAAAGTCGTACGCGACCACGTGAAACTCGACGGGTGCGGGGCCCTCCCCTGCGAGATCGGGCGCGCGCCAGCTCGGCGTGTCCCACTCGTACGCCGACTCGCATGTGACGGCTGGAACCAGGTCGAGGCCTTCCATGGACGGCGAGTCGCGGACCTGGCTGAGCAAGCCCTCGATGTTGTCCACGTCCGTGCTGATCACGCCGCGCATCGCCCCTTTGTCGCGGAGCTCTCGAGTCAGAGCACGGGTATCAACGCCCTCGATGCCGGCGATGTCGTGCTCGACTAGATAGCTGTTGAGATCGCCCTGAGACCGCCAGTTTGACGAGATGGGCGACGCTTCGCGGACGACGAACCCGGCACAGGCAAGCTTGCCCGCTTCAACATCTTCTTCGTTGACGCCCGTGTTGCCGATCTGCGGCGCCGTCATGACGACGATCTGCCCCGCATACGAAGGGTCAGTCAGAATTTCTTGGTACCCGGTCAACGATGTGTTGAACACGACCTCGGCGAACGACGCGTTGGCGCCGCCGAACGACTGGCCGCGAAACACGCGTCCGCTCTCGAGTACGAGTACCGCGGCTGGCATCAGTCTAAGACTCCCGGGTCCGCATGAATGACTTTGCCGCCCACCATGGTCAGCAAGACGCCACCTTGCATCTCCATTCCATGGAACGGGGTGTTGCTCGACTTGGACGCGCTGTCGTGGCGATCCAGAGACCAGGTGCGATTCACGTCGACCACCGCGATATCAGCTGGCGCGCCCACGGCGAGGGAGCCGACACCTTCTTTGTCCAGGTCGAATACCCGAGCGCCGCCGGAGGTGAGCAACTGAACCGCTCGGGGCAAATCGATGACGCCCTCACGTACCAGGGCCATGGTGAGCGGGACCGCCGTTTCGAGACCGAGCATGCCCGGCGCCGCGCAATCGAACTCGACTTCCTTCTCCACCTCGGAGTGCGGCGCGTGGTCGGTGGCGATGCAGTCGATGGTACCGTCCGCGAGGCCTTCCTTGAGCATGTCCACGTCTACTTGCTCGCGCAGAGGCGGCATGACCTTGGTCGCGGTGTCGTAGTGCATACACGCGGAGTCGGTAAGCGTGAAGTGGTGTGGCGTGACTTCGCAGGTGACGGGCAAACCGCGACGCTTGGCCTCGCGAACCATGGCAACGCTACGCGCCGCCGATAGATGCGCCACGTGATAGCGGGCGCCAGTCAAATCGACGAGCTCGACATCGCGGCCAACCATCACCGACTCGGCCTGGGTCGGCTGACCCACGAGTCCGATACGCGCCGAGATAACGCCTTCGTTCATCACACCCTTCTGAGCGAGATTGAGGTCTTCGGCGTGTTGAACCACGGTGATGCCAAACGTGTGTGCGTACTCCAGGGCGCGACGCATGAGCGCGGCGTTCATCACCGGGCGCCCGTCGTCGGACAGGGCGACAATGCCGGCTTCTCGCATCTCGCCGTACTCGGCCAGGGACTCGCCTTTGAGTCCCTTGGATATCGCGCCGATGGGACGCACCCGCACACCGCCGACCGCGTTCGCGCGATTGACGATCAGGTCTGTCACCGAGCGACAGTCGTTGACCGGGTTCGTGTTGGGCATGCAACACACGGTCGTGAAACCACCCACCGCGGCAGACGCCGAACCAGACGCGATGTCTTCTTTGTACTCGTGCCCCGGCTCGCGGAAGTGCACGTGCAGGTCGACCAGGCCGGCGACGACGAGTTGGTCCTTTACGTCGATGACGCGGCCGCCCGATGGCGCAGCGAGTCCAGAACCGACTTCGGCGATTCGTCCATCCCGGATCAACACGTCCGCAGCGACGTCCACTGCGGGACCGTCTTTATGGACCGGTGAGGTGTCGATTACCCGGCCGCCGCGGAGCAAAATCTCCATCCGCCGAGGTTCTAACAAGCCGGCGCGAGCGCATCAAGACTCTCAATGGTAAAGTGCCGCCATCCGGTGGGAAATGGCGCCTAAGACAGCAGGAATCGTCGTCATTGGCGACGAGATCTTGGCGGGGAAATTCGCCGATGAGAACGCTAAGTTCCTCATTGGCGAGCTCCGGGAGTTGGGGGTGAGCCTCCAGCGGATCGCCGTAATCCCCGACGATCTGGCGGATATATCGACCACGGTGCGGTCATTTTCGGAGCGGTTCGACTTCGTATTCACCTCCGGCGGGGTCGGTCCGACCCATGACGATCTCACCATCGAGGGCATCGCCCGGGCATTCGGCGCGGGAGTGGTCGTGAACCCGACGATGGAGAGCGTGTTGCGGGCGTTCTGGGGCGATGGCATGCCTGAAGCCAATATTCGACTGGCCCAGACCCCCGAGGGCGCCGAGCTGGTCTACGGCGGCACCGGCCGCACCGCCAAGTGGCCGGTGGTCAAGTACCGCAACATCTACATCCTGCCCGGGGTGCCAAAGCTGTTTCGCAGCAAGTTCGAGGGCATCAAAGAACGATTCCGGGGAAACACCAAATACGAGGCCCGGTTGTACTGCACGGGCGACGAGGGGGCCCTGGCCCCGGAGCTCACTGCCGTCGACACCCAGTTTCCCACGGTGCAGATCGGCAGCTATCCGAGGTTCGAGGAAACGCGGTTCAAGGTGATAGTGACCTTCGAGTGCGACGAGCAGGACGCCCTGGACCGGGCAGTCGACGCGGTTCGCGAGCGTTTGAAGGACAACATCGTCGAAATAGACTAGCCTGTCGGCGTTATGGCAGAGAAGCAATTGAGATCTGTGCGCGGCATGAACGACCTGCTGCCGCCGGATTCGGACACCTGGGTGTACTTCGAGAATCGTTGCCGAGAGCACTTTTCCGGATACGGCTACTCCGAGGTGCGCACGCCCATCGTCGAGAGCACGGCGCTGTTCGCCAGAGGGATCGGCGACGACACGGACATCGTGTCCAAAGAGATGTACACATTCGACGATCGCAAGGGTCGGTCGTTGACCATGCGCCCGGAGATGACCGCCAGCTGCGTGCGCAGCTACATCCAACACGCCGTCGGCAAACACGAGCCGGTGACGCGCTGGTACTACATCGGTCCGATGTTTCGCTACGAGCGGATGCAGACCGGACGCTATCGCCAGTTCTATCAGGTGGGCGTCGAGGCTTACGGCGCGGGCGAGCCGTCCGTGGACGCGGAACAGATCGCAATGATCCACGATCTGTACCAGGAGTTCGGCATAGAAGGACTGGACGTGGTCATCAACTCGGTAGGAGGCCCTGAAGATCGGCCCGCGTACCGGGACGCGCTCAAGGCATTCCTCGAGCCAATGCGCGCCGAGCTATGCGGCGACTGCCAGAAGCGCATCGATACCAACCCGCTACGCGTTCTCGACTGCAAAGTCCCGGCGGACAAAGCCAAAGTTGCCGACGCACCGTCGATCCTCGACCACCTGAGCGAGGCGAGCACCGCCCACTTCGAAGGGGTGCAGCGCCACCTGGAATCATTCGGCATTCCGTTTCGCGTCGACGCCAAGTTGGTCCGCGGCCTGGACTACTACACGGGCACCGTGTTCGAGATCATGGCCACCGGTGACACCCTGGGCACCCAGTCGACCCTCGTGGCCGGCGGTCGCTACGACACATTAGTCGAGAGCCTGGGCGGTCCATCGACCCCGTCGGTTGGATTTGCCCTCGGTATCGAGCGGGCGATCCTCAGCCTGCCCGACAGTGCCGTGAAGCTCGGCCAGCGAGTCCCCGACGCGTTCATCGCCACCCGTGGTGACGAAGCCAAAGCCTACGCCGTGGGCCTCGCGCACCGCCTACGCCGCACAGGCGTCTACATCGAGCTAGAGCACCGGCCCACCAGCATGAAGTCCCAGTTCAAGCGCGCCGACAAACTCTCGGCCAAGTACGTGATCGTCGTCGGCGACGACGAGCTAGCCAACAACGTGGTGAAGCTGCGCAACATGTCGACCCGCGAAGAAAAGGACGTCGCCGAAACCGAGCTCGCGGGGTTGTTGACCGCGACGTAGTCGCGCGCGACGGCAAGTGCTAGTTACGCAGCGGAGCGGAGCTGCCGAGGCAGATTGGGGCGCCCCCCTGCAGCGAACGAAGGGAGTGGGCTAGCGCCCATGACCGAGGAGCGAAGCGGTACGCGCCAAGGTGCCCGGCAGATCAGTTCCGCAGGGTCCAGAACAGGCCGGCGCCTGCGAACAGCATTAGCAATCCGCCGAGCATGCCCATGAGGCCGAAGCCGCCACCGCTGGATGCAGCAGGGGATGCTTGCCTGACCGTCGCGGCATGTCTGCCGGCACCTGCCGCGGGGACTCGCGTCGCCTGCTTGTTGGTGACACGCGATACCGGCTTCTTGGTGTACATCGCCTCGGGTCGCGGTGCCGAGCCCCACGATACGGTCTCGATGGTGCTGCCGTCGGAGCGGATCGCGCTAATTTCGATCAAGTCGCCAACCACTTGCACGCGCATGTAGTGATTGACGCGCTCGAAGTATTTGGTCGCCTTCTTGTCGATCTTGGACACACGACGCCCGTGCGGATACAGGGGCGCGCCGCCGCCGCCGGAGACGAAGTAATTGACGCCTTCACGGTAGGCCCGTGAGTAGACGTGGTCATGGCCCGAGAACACAGCCGCCACCCCGAACTCCTCGAACAACGGTGTCCACGCTTCACGCAGTTCCGTCTGGCCACCGTGGAGCGACACAGAGAACGGCGGGTGATGCATCGTCACGAACACGTGCTTGATCTTTTTGTCCCGGCGAGCCGCTCGCAGCTGGCGTTTGATCCATGCGGTTTGATCCGTGAGCGCGAAGCTGTGAGCGTTGCTGTCCAGGATCAAAAAGCGCGCGCTGGCGTAAGTAAACGCGTAGTAGCGCTCCGGGTTCGGCGAATTCTCGGGGAGCGAGAAGTACTTGCGATAGTTGTCGGCCGTCTTCCCTCGGCCCTGTCGGTCGTGGTTGCCGAGCGACGGAAACAGCACGTTCTCGCGCAGCAGGTTGCCCTCGATGTTGAAGAACTTCTGCCAGTCGGACTCGCTGCCGCCGGTGTCGACCATGTCGCCGGTGCCGAGGATGAAGTCAGGAACTTCGCGACGCACGCGCTCGACAACCCGCAGATGCGAACTCTCGTAGTGGCGGCTGTCGCCAAAGACGACGAACGAAAACGGCGCGCCGGATTCCGGAGCCGTTGCGAATTCGCCCACCGCCTTTTCGTTGCCGCAGGTGACGCTGTAGCGATAGCGCTTACCCGCCGACAACTTGTCGATAACGATCTCGTGCATGCGCTCGGACTCGGTCTTGATCGTCCGCTTGACCGGCGACAACAAGCGCAGATCGCAGACGACCGAGTGGTCGGCTTCCCACATAACCGTGACCGTGGACATGGACACGTTCTGTAAATAGGGCCCCTTCTTGAACGCAGCGGCGCCCGCACTACTGTGCGCACCGACGACGATCCCCAGTCCAGCGAGGAGGCTCCAGAAACGAGCGGCCACGTTAGAAGTCTAAGGGGTTCACAGCGGGGGCGGCAAGTTTCAGAACGCGCCGACGTGACCAGAAAGACATGTAGGTGTTGGGCCCCTGCGCGGCCGGGATCACTTACTCAGCGTATCGCTCGCGTACGAGCAACTGCACCGCATCTCGGGCACTTTCGTCCGTGTAGCCAAAGCGGTCCCTCAGCATACTGATACTAGCCGTAGCGTTGTCTCGTTCCTCATCCTCGAGGGTGTGCGCATCGCCGGCCAGTGCCACGAGCAGGTGTTGGACCTGGCCCTGCACCACGACCTTGCGCTCCTCGAAGTACGCCCGGTGGAGCTGGTTGAAGTGCTCAGAGAAGATATCCGAATAGATCGGCTTTTCGTTCGGGTGATCCAGAGACCAGGCACCGATTTTGGTGATGAGGTCATGGCGGAAATCATCCGCCGGCGTGCCCACCTCGAGGGACGTCTCCACCTCTCGCATGAGCGTCTCGTCCGCGTCCTGCATGTTGCCCGTCGTTTCGTTGCGAACCTTTTCCTTCTTGGTCCAATGCATGACGTGGGTCACGTACTTATCGAAGAGTCGGGTGTACTCGCCCTCCTCCACCAGACCGAGGGAGTTGCGAACTTCGTCGTCGATCTTGTCGAGCAGCCGGTCCCTGACCTGGGCGATGAACTTCTTGTAGTTATGGAACCCGCCCGGCAACGACTCCTGTTTGAGAAAGTCGTAGACCGACACGTTCTTGATCAGGGCCTCCAGCTCTTCCAGGATCGCCAGGGGCGACACATACGAATAGGTCGCCGAGTTGGCGGCGTTGAAGATAACGCTGAGTAGCTCCCGGGGCGACGCTCCAGTGCGGCCCTCGAAGTTCGGGTACGACTCGGACTCGTGCCACAACAGGTCGAGCTTGGACACCAGGTCTTTGGCCTGTAGTGCGGTCAAGGATGCGGGCGGTTTGCCCAACGCGTACAGCTCCGCTTTCTCGAGCGGAGTCAGCCGGGCGACGAGGTCGGAGATATCCTTGGGATAACGCTCGGCCTGCGGTTTCCGCATACGCGTAAGCACGGCCCATAGGGCGACCACATAATCGCAGTGAGGGGCGACATGACGCTGTCCCGCTGCTTCACGGATGCGCTCGGTGTAAATCTGCTGCTCCTGACGGTAGTCGAGCAGGTACGGCACGCGGACGAGTTCGAGCCTGCCTTTGAACGACTGAAATTCGGCGATCTCCTTGAACGCCGACAAGTGAATCTCGTTGGACGTGCCAATGAACACCAGGTCCAGGAACAGGGTCGCGTTGGGCAAGTTGACGCTCGCCCGCTCAACGGTGGTGAGCAGATACTTGTAGGCCTCCAGCGGCCGCTTGAGCAGATCCGAATACTCGACCAGTCCGCGGTTGGCGCTGACCATCTCACCGCCGTAGTCGTGTAGCGACACCGACTGCAGCGCCGCCGGCAACGCCGACACGGAACGGTCCATGGTTACCTGGCGTTCGGTCGCATCGACGACCATCTGCGGTTCGACGGTGACGTAGCCCTCGCGGTAACGATGCTGGACGTAGAACCGCTCGACCTGTACGTGGCGCAAGACCTTGAGGTAATCGCCTTGATGAGACGTGAGCAACGCCTCGAAGATGGCGCGATTCTTGTGGCTGAGCCGACCGTACCGCACGTAGTCCGACAGCTGAAAATCCGCCGCGTCCCCATCCTGCAGCACCGTCTCGAGGAACGCCTTGCGTTCGGACTGCGGGATCAAGAACAGCGGGTGATCCCGGAGCTCGTCCTGGAGCTTCGCGTCGATCAGTTCGTCGGGCAGATATGCGTACGTCGCTGTATCGCTGTCCGCGTCGTAACTGTTGCCGAAGCCGATGCCACCGCGCGTCGACTTCTGCGTTGGGAAGATCCAATTAATGCGGTACTGGGCGCCCTCATCCAGAGTCGAGTAGTGCTGCATCGCGCGGCCCACGCAACGGACGAACGTCGATTTGGCCGAGCCATTAGGACCGTGCAACAGCATGAGCTTGTTCGACGCACCCTCCTGCACGAAATTGCTCAAAGCACGATAGACGTTTTGCTGAACCGTCTCGTGGCCAACGAGGCGCTCGCGGCCATCGGCCCACTCACAGTCGAACAACTTGAACCGCGTGACGTTGCCCCACGGGTAGCGCACGTCTTCGCGACCGAAGTGATCGAACGTGTCGCGCACGTACTGCGGCGCCGAACGCAAATGAGTCCGCGGCTTGTCGGAGACGAGCTCGAGGTACTCGGCGAACGACATCACTCGTTTGTTCTGGCTGAACCGGTCCCGAATGCGATCGCCGAGCGCGCGCAGGTTTTCCCTGGTCGACCCTTTGTCAGTGGCCATGGGTCGAAGACTACTATGAATGAGGGGGGGATTACTTGACGTTGACGACCCAGGCGAGCAGCTCTTTTTTGGGGTCGCACGTGGTATCGGTGCATACGGCAAACTTAAACTTGCCGCTGAAGGGCTTGGTTCCCGCGCCGCTGGCGCTGATCTGTACCTGCCACTCGGCCGATTTCTTCGCCCAGCGCACGGCGTCCGTACGCTTCTGTTTGGCCTTGTTGATTTTGGTCCCGGATGGCGCGACGACGGTCAGCTTGGTCGGGTACTCCTCGTTGAGCTTCCAACCCTTTTTGGCCGTGAGCACCACGCGCGCGGTCGCCGATGCTCCGTTCGCCAGATTCTTCGGGTAAACCAGCTTGAGCGTGTATTCGGGGGTATTCGCCAGCAGTTTGTAGCCGGACTTTTTGGGCGACTTGGGGTTGGTCGCCGTGCCGTTCTTGACCGTTTTCGTAGGCTTCGTTCCGGGATCGGTCTGCGTACCGCGTGTGGGCGGCGTTACCTGCTCGTCCGGATTCTTCGTATTGTCGGGTTTGACCTCGGTCGTACCGGTCTTCTTGCCGTCCGGGGTGGTCGCCGAGCTCTTGGAGGTGTTCGTCTCCTTTTCTTTCGAAGACTTGGAGCAGGCGATAGCGAAGACACCCATCGCAGCGAGTGCGAGCGTAAGAGCCAGATGTCGGGGCCAAGTAGCGGATCTCATTTCAATACCTCCGGGAGTCGAGTGGAGTTCTAACAGTATAGACGTACGAGTGCCACAGAACATTACTAACTTCCGGTCCCGTCGGTTACGATCAAGGTAGTGCGCCGCGCACAACAACTAGGTCGATACCATCTCCTCGACCGCATCGCCTTCGGTGGAATGGCCGAGATTTACAGGGCGAAGACCTTCGACGCGAATGGTCATGCGCATCTGGTCGCGGTCAAGCGTGTGCTCGCACATCTGGCCGAAGACGATGACTTCATTCAGATGCTGGTCGATGAAGCCAAGATCGCCAGTCTGCTAAAGCATCGCAACATCGCCCGCGTTTATGAATTCGCCCGCGCCCACGGTGAGTACTTCATCGCCATGGAGCATGTGGACGGCAAGGACTTGCGTTCGATCCTCGAGCGCTGCCGCCAACAGAAGCGCCCTGCTCCGCCCCAACACGCCGCATACATCGCCATGGAAGTCGCATCCGCGCTGCACGCAGCTCACACGGCTGTGGACAGCCGAGGCCAGCACCTGCGCATCGTCCATCGCGACGTCTCCCCATCCAACGTGATCTGTTCGTATACCGGCGAGGTAAAGCTGTGTGACTTCGGTATCGCGAAGGCGACCCTGTCCAAGGTCAACACCAAAACCGGGGTCATCAAAGGCAAGGTCAAGTACATGAGCCCCGAGCAGGCTCTCGGTCGCCGACTCGATCACCGTTCAGATCTGTTCTCATTAGGCACGTGTCTGTACGAAATGCTCACCCGACTGCCCCCGTTCATGGCGAGCAACGAGATGGACTTGCTCATCAAAGTGCGCGACGCAAAGTATCGTCCGATCACCGACGTCGTGCCGTCGGTTCCACGTGAACTCGAGGGCATCGCCGACCGCTGCCTGACTCGATCCCGCGCCCACCGCTATCAAACCGCCGATGAAGTGGCGAACGCCCTGCGCGAGTTCCTGCAGGACTACATGCCGAACTATTCGCGCAGCCACCTGGGCCGCTACGTTCGCAAACAGTTCGCCACCGAGATCGAACGCGAGCTGCGCATGCTCGAAGAATACGTGGTCGAGGATGCACCCGATGAGGATGTCGGGGAGAACCTGATCGCCAACGTGATGGGGCCCGACGCGAAATACTCACAGTTCACACCACGGCCCAGCGTGGTGGGTGACGGCCTCAGCCATCCCGGTATCAAATCGCCCAGCGATTTCGACGAAGACGACAAGACCAGGGACCGTGGCGCCAGTCAGAGCGAACGCGACGACGACTACAATCCAAAACAGCATCGCTCGAGCGCTACCACCCTGCCCCGGCGCAGCACGAGCTCGGAGAACGACTACGACATCCACCAGGCGAGCACGATGATCCTGGACCGCGCCGAAATGGTGAAGGAAGGCGAGGCTGCTGCCGCCGTCCAGGCCGCCGCCAACGTGCGCGCGGTCGCCGAAGACGACGCCCCGGAAGAGTGGGATGAAGCGCTACACAACGCACCCACGTTGATCCTGGACTCGACGCGCAATCGCCGCCGCGGCGGTGGTCGCCGCTAGGGCTTCAGCTCGATCTCGATAGTGCCCAGGTTGTCGCCGGCGCGCAGGGCAAGCTTGGTCTGACCAACGATTCCCTTGCGACTCGCCTTGAGCACCACGTCGCCCGCTGGCACCTGCGCTAGCCGAAATCGACCGTGCTCATCGGTCACGGTCTTGACCAGAGCGTGACCAACGACCCAGACCTTGGCCGCCCGCACTCGCTCGCCGTTGGCATTCAGCACCGTGCCCGCAACGATCGCTCCGCGATGGAGTTCGATGCGCAGGTTACGCACGGTGACCGCGCCTGGCTTGTTTCCGGCGGGCACCGCAATCGACTTTCGGTAGCTGACGTACCCTGGCACTTTGACTGTGACCGTCCACTTGCCCGCGGCGATCGGTCCGATCTTGAGCGCCCCGTTCTTTTCAGCCGACGTGTCGAACCTGCCCTTGCCTGGACCCACCGCGTTGACTTGAGCGCCGTCTAGCCCCACGGACGTGTGACCGTCGCGCACGGAGCCCTCGATCGTGCCGCCGAAGCGCAGAGTGATGTCCGTGTCTTTGTCGGTGACCAGTGTGCGCGCCAACTTGGGGTAGCTGGCGTGTTCGATCCGAACCGAGTACTTCCCGGCGGCCAGCTTGTCGACGGAAAACAGCCCGTTGTCGTTGGTGGTCGCCTCGCGATTCTGCGCCGGGCCTTCACTGACGATCACGACTCGGGCACCGCGCACGGCAAAGCGGGACGGATCGATGACTCGCCCGCGTAGCTCGCTGTCTGCACTAGCGAGAACGAAGTTCTCCGTGCGGCGCTTGATCGCGATGCTGGGCGGTCCCACCTTGAACGTTCGCTTCGCGTCGCCGTGGTTGACCGCCGATACCTTGAGGGTCGTATCGTGAGCAATCGGGCCGAGCTCGTACGTACCGTCGCTGGCGGTCACCGCTTGTTTGTTGTTGAGAGTATTCCTGGTCGCCTCTGTGCTCACCACCGCGCCAAGTATGGGCTCACCGCGATTGTTGGTGACTTTGCCGATGATGAGGACCCCGGGGATCAGGCGCACGCGCAGCCCGGTTGCTGTCTTGCCCAGGACAAGGTTGAACGGTTTGCTCATGCCCTCGGCGTAATCGGCGTGGGCAGCCAACACCCGATAGCGGCCGGGTGCGAGCCCACGAACGCGAAACGCACCGTTGTGATCGGTCTTGAACGACGACGTCAGCTCGCCAGGTACGACCAGCGGTTTGTCGTCAGCGGTTCCCGGGGGCTTATCCTCGGATTCGACGGCACTGGTCACGACCGCTCCAGGAGGAGGCGGAAACGGTATCGGCCCGAGGGTCACGCCCAGTTCTCCACGCTCGATGAAGCGCGGCCCAGTCGTGGGTGCGATGGTCTCCTGTCCACGAAACTTGCGCAGATGATCGGCCCGTGCGGCCGCGCTCACCCGTGGTGTCTCGGTCTTGCCGTCGCGACGCAAAGTAACGGTGGCACCGGCGATGGAACCACCATGCTGATCCACGACCCGCCCCTCGGCCACACCGCCACGCACCACCAACAGCGTCGGGGCGTAGTTGCTGCCCGCCGTAAACGTCACGCTTTCCTGAACGATGTAGCCAGGTGCGTAGGCCTCAACAGTCCAGCGGCCGTTGGGCACGCCTTCAATGGAGAAGGCGCCATCGCCAGTGCTCGTCGCGTAGCGCGGTGGCTCTTCGAGATCGACTGAGCGCAGCACCAGGGCCGCGACAACCCCGGCGCGGCTGTCTTTGTCGCGCACCACCCCACTGACGATAGACGCGGGCTCGACCTGAAGAACAACGTCGGCGAACGGACCGGTGCCCAGCCTGGAGACGCGACGTACGGCGGCGGCCTGGTCCGCGGACGCGACCCAAACCTGATAGACGCCTTCGCTCAAACCCTCGAATGCGAAGCGGCCGTCGCGCCCGCTCACCACCTTCTTTACACCGCCGGTGTTGCCTCGCAGCGAAACCTCGACATCCGCCATGGGCGTGTTGCCGACGATCACTACCCCCTGAATCTCGACGATGCGCGCGACGATCAACTTGATTGGGTCCCGGGGCACATCGATGAAACGCACCTCCGAGGTAAAGATATCGTCGCCCTCGACCTTGAGTCGGTAGCGCCCCGCGTCGAGGCCGACGAGTTTGAACGTGCCCGACTCGTCGGCCACGGCTACGACTTCGGGGTGTCCGGTGGTGTCCATGCTCTTCACTCCGGGCCCGAGTTCGAAGTTCGCAGACACCGCGGCAAAGCCAACCGGACGACCGGCCTGGTCTACGATCGACCCGGCCAAGTCCACCGCGCCACTTCCGGGCTTCGGCTTGATCACGAGCTTGGGTCGCTTGCGGGTCGGCGTGAACTTGGTCCCGTCGATTCCGGCACGCGGGTCGTCGAACTCCGCCGTATTCCCGGGTCGCACGAGCAACCCCAGCGCGATGCCAAAGACCACGAACGTGCTCACTCCCGCCAGGATCGGCAACCGTCGGTACCAGCTATGCGGCGGGTTTGCTTGCTCAGTCATGGCCAGAAGGCACGCCGGGCGGCGTCATGATACCGTAGCAAAGAACTATGAAAACCGAACCCAGCATTGGCTTGTTCGAGAACGAGCGTGAGGCAAATCTCAGCTCTACCGTCGCGATGATCGAGGACGTGCTCGTTGAGCTCGGTCACTTTCTCAACGAATGTCGGGTCGATGCGCCCAGCGGGGAAGCCAGCGGCTTCCTGGCGGCAGCCGAGCATCGCGAGTGGCGGGTGGTCAAAGGCTCAGCGTCGATCCGCATCACGCTGATCGATCGGGACGATTTCCTGAAGCTCCGAGTGGTCGCCCCGGTGATGACCTTCGATGAAAACGTCGACAAGACAGCGCTGTTTACGCGACTGCTCAGCCTCAACACCGAGGCCGTCTTCGGTGCGGCGTTCGCGCTCAATGACACCGAGGCTGTGCTCGTCAGCGAACGGTCCACCCTGGACCTGGATCGCTCCGAGGTGCTGGACCTGATCCGTCGCGTCGAAGACTACGCCGACTACTACGATGACAAGTTGGTGGAAGAGTTCGGCGGACGCCTCGGCGGCGCCCGACCCAGCTAACAGCCCTGAGCTAGCTGGCTAAACGTTGCGACCGCGGGGGCCTTCGTCCTTAGAAATCCCCGTCATCATGTTGGCGCAGAACACCAGCTCGTCGCGCTCGGCGACCTGAGTCCCGGCTTCGTCGTACATGGCGACTTTGCTCAGGCTGACCAACAGGATCGGCCCTTCAGCCAGGGACGTCTCGGGCGCCATATAGCCCACGATGCTCGCGCCAGTGTCGAGCTCGACTCGAACGCGGTGGCTCTGCAACGTTTCAATCTGGCTACGCAGCTTGCTGTAATCAGGCATGGTGCCCGATCTATACCATAGACCGACGGGCCCTATCGAGGCCCGCCCAGTTACGCACGGCACGCGAGGCGCCGGCGCCAGTTACCAGCGACCTATAGCCCGCCGAGAATACCGCCGAGAGTGAGACAACGGGTGCCCACCGCCTCCGCGCCGTAGTCGAGCCAGGCCAGATTGTTCGGGCTGTTGCGGAAGTCGCCATAGTCCATGGTGGATTCCGACTTGATGATGATGGATGTGTTCGTCTCGGTGAACGTGGTGCTCGGCCACAAGGTCGAAGCCACCGCCGGGTCGATGCGGGGCAACTGATAGCCCGACGCTGTGTCTCCGCGAGCCAGCACGGACCAGGTGTACTCACCCAGGCTGCCGATACCGAAAGCACTTGGCGTGGTCGTGGTTCCGCCGACGATGATGATCATCGAATCGGGGGTCGGGTTGTCCTTGCAGGCCAGGGAGCTGGCAGTCCAATTGACCGTGTCTCCGTTGGTCACGGTGACGCCGGTAATCAAGCCGGGCGCTTCGGTGGTCAGGTTGACGTTGTGGGTAACCGGCGAGCTCGCCGTGGGGCTGTCGCTGTCGCGGAACGAAATCAGCGTTGACGTTGCTTCGGTTCCGCCGGCATTGATGCCCTGAGTGAGAACAGTAATCAGATGCTCGTCGTAGAACCCTGGGGCGACTTTGGCGCTGAGGCTGCCGTTGCCGCCCATGTCGAGCGCCGGGACGTTGCTAGGGCCGTAGAACGGATACGGCAGGCCGCCGCGGAACCCGTTGGATTGGCTGTCGATGCTCGTTCCGTCCCTGGGAGCGTTCAACACGTTGATTACGTAGGTGCCCACATCGGTCTGATAGGGCGGCATCGTCGTCGAGCTGATGATGTTTGGTGCCGTTCCCGTATAACCGATGCCGGTACTGATGGAGTAGCCGACACGTGTGCCATTGGTGTCCTCGGCGTAGGCAACCGCCCCAAGGCTACCGGTGGGAGGTAGGCAGTTCGCCCGAAACGATGGGCTGAGGGGCTGGCCGAGAGTGCTAGTGCTGGTGTCGTCGCACGGGATTTCGACGTTGTACCGCGTAGCGCCTGCGACGGTGTTGCTTGGCATGGCAACGTCGATCGCACCAACCGTGTTGCCATCGTCGAATTCGTTCACGGCCTGTCCGAAAGTGATCACATCGCCGATCTGCAAACCGGTGACGCTGGACAGATGATTGGCGGCGCCACCACCGAGCCCCGGCAACGCCGGCGGTTGATAGAACGGACTCACCGGGGCAGTGACCGCCCCGCCAACCGGCATGTCGGGAATCACGACCTGGCCGCTCGCGTTCGTCATCATGGTGCCGATGTAACTGCCGTCGGGCTCGTGATAGAAAACGGCGACGTTTTGAGCCAGTACACCGGCCACGTAGACGTTGACCGTGACTTCGCCGTGAGCAGCAGCATCGACGTTGGCGTCGGCGACGCTCATGGCGTCTGACGAGTTGGCGTCGGCGGTGGAGCTGGCGTCGTTCGCCGACTCGACCTTGCCGCAGGCCAGCAAGCTGACGGCCATAGCAATAGCTAAAGTATTCCCCCAAATACGCATACGCGTAGGGTACGGCATCCAGGGACCACAAACAACGTCCGAAACGGTACGCCCGGCGGGTTCGCGCGACTAGCTTTCATATTCCCAAGCGATCTATACCGGTGACATGACCACGGGTGATCCCTCGCACACCGAAACTCTCTTAGTCCTCGTGCGCCATGGCCAATCGCAAGGCAATGTCGATGGTCGCTTCGGTGGCCATGGTCCGACACCGCTCACCGACCTGGGCCGCAAGCAAGCGGAGCTCACCGCCGCCGCCATCGCCGAGCACGTCAAGCCAACGGTCTTGATTTCCAGCGACCTGACCCGAGCCCAGCAAACGTCAGCGCCCATCGCCAAAGCGTTGGGTATGGAGCCGACCCTGGACGAGAGTTTCCGCGAGCGCAGCGTCGGCGTGCTCGACAACCTGTTATTCAAAGAAGCCGAGGAACAGTACCCGGAACTGTGGAAGCGCATGCTGCGCCGAGAGCGTGACGCCACCCCGCCGGGCGGTGAACATGTCGACACGGTGTTCGAGCGGGTGAGCAACGGCATCGATCGCGTCGTGGATGAGCATCGCGGCGGGCGCGTGGTCATCGTGTCTCATGGCCTGGCGATCTATCACGCCCTGTCGCACATCTTCGGTATCGGCACGCCGTCCAGGGAACACAAAGTGTTCGCCCTGGTAGACAACTGTTCGATGAGCGAGTTCACCACCCGCAAAGGCCGGTGGCGCATCCGTGGAATCAACCACACGTCACACCTGGGTGACGCTACATCCCCCCGACACTGACGTCCCCCTTCAGCACCGAGTCCATAGCAACCTTGAGCTTGGTGTTGGGCACTTTCACTTTGATCCGGCCGACCACGTCGCCCTTCTGACGCGATGACGCGTTCTGATCGCCGTCGAGTCGCGCCTCGAACACGACCGTGCCCGTAAGCGGCAGGCCTGTCATGGCATCGGACTCGTCGATGGTGAACTTGTACGGAAAGGTTGGCTTGTGCTCGACCTTGACCACGATGGTCGAGTCGATCATTTTGTTCGTCTTCTTGTCCCAGGGCTTGGCGTAAATGAACAACCACGCGTTCGCCGGGACCTTCGATTTCATTTTGGCGCTGAGTGTGAGCACCCCGGAAAGGGTGCGATCCGGGTGCGGTGTTCGCGAGGGTATGCGCATGTCCGACGACGCGCCGCCGGCGACGGGATTGCCTTTGGGGTCCAGGCCCATCCCCGCGTGAGGATTGCCGGGCGCGTTCGGGCTGCCGCCGCCACCCTTCATCTGATCGGGGCTAGGGATGCCCAATCCAGCGTGAGGATTGGCCCCGCCGCCACCCATCTGGTTGGGGCTTGGTATGCCCAGTCCAGCGTGAGGGTTGCCGCCGGGCACATTCGGCATCTTGCCCAGGTTCGGTGACGTCCCCGGGTCCTGTGAGGTCGGGTCGTTGTTCTGCCCAGCCCGCCACTCCGTAGCGGGAGGCAAACCACCCTTGCGTTTCTTCTCTTTACAGCCGAGCGTCCCGACAAGCACGGCCAAGAATCCCAAAATGAGCGTCTTGGTCATGGGCGTACTGTAATACAGGCCGGGCCCAAGACAAGCGATTCGGGAAGTAACTCCGATAGTTGACCAGATCGCCGGGACCAGCGAACCTTAGTACTGTGAAACTCAACGAGTGCTTTGTGGTCGGGCGGTTCAAGCCGCGCCGATTCCGCGCACCCGTCGTGGTGGGGTGGCAAGGGGAGGAACGGGCCGTTCGCGACGCGACACGGGTGGAGCTCGCGCTAAAGAAACAGGGCGACACATACAGCCTGCACGTGCCCGGCGACTCGCGCCTGGTCAAACTCAGCAGCGAATTGATCACAGCCGCCAAGAGCGGCGGCGATATCGAGATCGTCATCGGCTGGCCTGAGCCACTCGCGATCGTTCGCCGTGGTGGCACCCTTCTGTACGGCGAAGGAGACGTTGTGCACTTCGGCTTGCTCGATCTCGATGGCACCCACTCGATCGAACGAGTGGGCTATCAATACCTGGCGGACACGGGCAGCGAAGTCAAAGTCGAGCTCGCCCTCGCAGGCGACCAGTCGACGGAGCACACCATGCTCGATCCCGGGCAGAAAACGACTCTCGGGCCATATGAAATCGAACACGACCACTCGTTCGATCCCAGCGATCGGCCGACCGGCGCCCCGCACCACGGCTACTTCTTCCGAGTTCGCCGAACGAAAGCCGACGCTCCGGCGGCGCGCGCTGCGAACGTTCCCAGCCCCCTCGATGTAACGGATCCGGCGGCGATCGTCGCACTGGCACGTGGCCGCTCCCTGCTCCACGCTGATGAAGCCTTGTGGGCCGAGCCAACCGAGTTTCAAAAACGACGTGACTGCTACGAGGGCCCGCAACCCAAGCTCGACGAAACCATGCGCGAGACCGGACCGCACCCGTCGTCACTAACCCGACACGGAGAAGTGGCCATCGTGGAGTCACCGCGGATCTACCGAGGAGATCATGGCGAGCTCAAGTACGGGCGCGCCCGAGTCGAACTCGCACCGACGGGTACGGTGACCGTGACTCGGTCGCAGCTGGGCACGCTGCCGGGTCGCATGCGCAAAAGCGCGGGATAGCCGCGACGGTTCGGGGTTTTCGCGAATCGCTGCTAGGATGCAGGCGTGAGTCGTTCGCGCGTATGCCTGTACCTGGTCGGTGAAGCGTCGCCCGAGGTGCATGCGGTCCATGAGGGCTACACCGAATGGTTTCAGCGCATTGCCGGTTCCACGGAGGCGTCCATCGAGCCGTTCGATGGCATGACCGGCCGCATCCCCGCCGACATCGCCGACTACGACGGGGTTGTGATCACGGGATCCCCATCGTCCCTCACCCAGCCTGAGGCGTGGATGGAGGCGGGAGTCGAGCTCATTCGGTGGGCCGCCGAAAGTGGCGCTCCCCTGCTCGGAGTCTGCTTCGGCCACCAGATGATCGGCGCCGCATACGGCTGCAGCGTCGTGGTCAATCCCCAGGGCTGGGAGCTGTCGACGTATTCACTCGAAGTCAACGGCCAGGGAGCCGACGACCCGCTGTTCGCAGGCCTGCCCGATCGCTTCGACGTCAACTTGAGTCACCGGGATATCATCGACCCGGAAACGCTTTCGCACCTCAACGGTATTCGCGTTCTGGGCAACACGGAAAAGTGCGCGGTCCAGGCCCTGGCCGCGGGACCGAACATTCGGGGCGTTCAGTTTCACCCCGAGTTCAACGGGCCCATCACCCGTCAGTACGTCGACATGCGCCACGAGATTCTGCTCGAAGATTCGCAAGGGCGTGGCGGCGACGGCGAACACCCGGACGAACTCGCCGCCCGGGTCGTGGACTGCCCGTTGAGCGAGCAGTTGTTTCGGAACTTCCTCACCCAGTTCGTGAAGTCGCCATGAGCTGGAACGCACGGCAACACGCACAAGAGTTGCTAGCTGACGAGGTCGGCACCATTCACAAGGTCGCGAAGAACGCGGTCGCGCTGGTCTATCCCAGCCCGTACCGCGCGGCCATGTCGTCCCTGGGCTATCAGACGATCTACCGCCTGATCAACGACCTGCCCGACGCCTCTGCCGCGCGGGCCATGTTGCCCGACGACGTGGACGAGTATCGTCGCGACGGCACGCCGCTGCTCACACTAGAAGCCGAGAAGCCCGTGGGCGACTACTCCGTCGTCGGCTTCTCTGTGGCCTACGAGCTAGAGATCGCTGGCGTCGTCGACTGCCTGGAACTCTCGGGCATCCCGGTGCTGGCGACGGATCGCAACAACAGCCACCCCGTCGTGTTCGCCGGCGGACCGCTGACGTTCTCGAACCCGGCCCCCATGGCTCCGTTCTTCGATGTCATCTGTATGGGCGAAGGCGAAGAGATCGTCGCCGAGCTGATCGCCACGGCGGCGGACTGCGGCTTCCAACGCGACCGGGTCATGGCCGCGTTGCGCGACCGCCCGGGTTTCTACGTGCCATCTGTACACGGCGAGCAGATTCCGGCGATCGCCAAAGTCGCCAACACCGTGTTGCCGGCCCGTTCGCAGATCATCACGCCGAACACGGAACTGCGCTCCATGTTCATGACCGAAGCGGCGCGCGGCTGCTCTCGTGGTTGCACCTACTGTGTCATGCGCCGGTCGACCAACGGCGGCATGCGCATCGTTTCCGTCGACGATGTGATCGCGGGAATCCCCGAGCACGCCAAACGCGTAGGCCTGGTCGGCGCCGCGGTGACTGATCATCCGCACATTCGCGATATCGTGCGGGCGGTCGTAGAGCCTGGCCGCCAGGTCGGCATTTCGTCGCTGCGCGCCGACAAGTTGGATGACGAACTCGTCGGTTTATTGGCCCAGGGCGGCTATCGAACACTGACCGTGGCAGCCGACGGTGCCAGCCAGCGAGTGCGCGACGCCATCGAACGCAAGGCGACGGAGACCAATCTGCTGCGCTCGGCGGAGCTGGCCAAACGATACAAACTCAAGACGCTCAAGATTTACATGATGGTCGGTGTACCCAACGAAACCGACGACGACATCGACGAGTTGATTCGCTTCGCCCTGGAGTTGACCAAGGTCCACCCAAACATCGCCCTTGGCATCGCGCCGTTCGTGGCAAAGCGCAACACTCCGTTGGATGGCAGCGCGTTCGCCGGGATCTCCGTTGTAGACAGCCGACTAAAACGGTTACGCAAAGGACTGCGCGGAAAAGTCACCGTGCGGCCGACGTCGGCTCGCTGGGCCTGGGTCGAGTACATGCTCGCCCAGGGCGAGAGCAATGGCGGCCTCGCGGTCATGGACGCGCACCGCGCCGGGGGCAGCTTCGCCGAGTACAAGAAGGCGTTCGCAGCGCGCGGCGTCGAGCCGACCGGACCACGTGCCCGAGTTCCAAGCACAGCGGAATTGATCGCGCTGCACCGCAAGCAACGGCGGGCGTAGCCGGAGCCGCCCCGATGTGTGCGGAAAGTCCTTGCGCATGGTCGGAGCCTTCAGATAAGCACCCAATATGCGCACGTTAGTTCGTTGGTCGCTTGTTGGCTTGTTGGTGGCGGGGGTTGGCTGCGGTAGCGATGTGTCGCCACCAGAAACATTCGCCGATGCGGGTGAGGCTGACGCAAACGCCGGGCCGGACGCCGTGGTCACCGATGCCCAACCGCCGGTGGATCCGGCCGGAGCGAATCACCTGTACGTGGTCAACGCCATCGACGTACCAACGACCGTTGCTGAGGCAAACGCACTGGGCCTGGACATCGACGGCGACGCATCGGCCACTGTCGACAATAAGCTCGGCGATATCCTCGCAGCGCTAGCGACCAGCGGCGGCAACGATCCACAGGACTTCATCAATGACCGTGTCGCTGATGGAACCATCCTGCAACTGATCAACATCAAAGCGACCAGCTTGTCTGACGCGACCCGCATTGGCTTCTCTTTGTACGTTGGAGCCGACGCCGATGTACCGGAAAACCCGAGCGACAATTTCTCCGGCTTCGAGGACTTCAACATCGCGGTCAATTCGCCCACCGACAGCCTGCTTGCTGGAACGATCACGGCTGGCCAGTTGTCAGCCTGGGACGGCAGCATCCCCCTGTTGATCAGCATCGCCGACGGCGTCGATCCAGTGCGCCTCGATCTGGTGGGTGCACGCGTCGAGGCGAACCCGAACGGCGCTGGAATCGCAGCCAGTAAGCTTGGCGGTGGCATCCGCGAAGAACAGGTGACCAGCGACATCTATCCGACCCTGGAACAGACCTTCGATCTGACTGTGGCGGCCGACTGCACCGGCACCGTGTGCGCCCCCGGCAGCAACGGCCAGACCCTGCTCAATCTGTTTGATACGGACAACGATGGCGACATCACGCTGAACGAACTACTCAACAGCGCGTTCCTCAACAACCTGTTCGCGTCGGACCTGGACCTGTACGACGCTGAGGGTTTCTACAACCCGAACAGCGATGGTGTGATGGACTCCCTGTCGTTCGGCATCGGCTTCACCGCCGTCGGCGCACAGTTCATCGTGCCGCCGCTGCCGTAGCCGGCGCTAATGACCGACTCGAGTGATGACGCGGTTCGAGATGCGGACGGCGGTCCGGAGACTGTATCCCGACGGGATCACGAACTCGCCTTACGCCGGACCAACCTGACCATCGCGAACCTGCGCGATCAGCTACTCCAACTCGGCGCTCAAGTCGCCACGTTGACCGATGCCCTCGACAAGCGCGACGTCATTGACGACGACGAGGTCACGGCAAGTCTCGCCGAGAACGTGCGTGGGGTGCGCCGCTCAGATCAGACGAGCAACCCCCTGCGTCTTGCCCTCGGCGAAAGCCTGGTCGACAAGTACGCGGCCGAGTCGCCACCAATCCCGTGCGATGAGCTCATGCCCATCTGCAAGGCACGCTGCTGCAAGCTCGAGTTCGCACTGACCACCCAGGACCTCAACGAGGTCAAGGTGCGCTGGAACTACGCGCGGCCATATTTCATCCTCCAGCGCGAGGACGGCTACTGCGTACACAACGACGCGACCAGCAACGGCTGCCAGCTCTACGACTGCCGCCCTGCCCCGTGCCGCAAGTTCGACTGCCGGCAAGACAAACGCATCTGGCTCGACTTCGACAAACGTCTCATCGCGCCAGAGTCGGCGATCGATGATCTACCTGACAGCGCCGACGACCGCGCCGAAATCGACGAAGAACTGCGCCAGAATCAGGTGGCGCAGACCATCGAAGAGCTGGCTCTCGCCGCGGCCCGCGAAGATAGCTAGTCGCCGCGGCCCGCGAAGATAGCTAGTCGCCGCGGCCCGCGAAGATAGCTAGTCGCCGCGGCCCGCGAAGATAGCTAGTCGCCGCGGCCCGCGAAGATAGCTAGTCGCCGCGGTCCGCGAAGATAGCTAAGGCCTAACGGTTCGCAGCGACGGCATCACAGGCGCAAACGCCAACGGTTGCGGGCTGGCGGCGCCAACGCCGGCGGACTCGTCGGACTGAAAACCGAGGCGGGCGATCTCGGCGTGGACCAGCGAGCTGGCGCCTTCCCAGATACCCAGGGCCTGGGCGACTTCGAAGGGTTTGGCGGAACCGGAGTTACTCCAGTCGATGCGCACCCGAAGCAGCGCGGGACTCGCGTTCCACTGCAGCAGCTCGCACAGCACCTTTGACGCCTCGGTGTCGAAGACTTCGATCTCGCCGACCAGGGCGCGCACGTCGATGGGCTTGCCTTTGCGGTCGATGATCACGCGATCCTTGATCATGAAAGCATCGGCGATGCGCTGCAGTCGCTCGGCTGTATGAGCCATGCCATCGGGCGCCGCCTGGAGCACCAGGTCGTACGACGAGATGGTCTTGGCCAGCTTGCGCGCGCCTTTATCTAGCTGCCACAACCCGGCGATCTCGTAGCCGTCGGGGGACACGCTGCGAATGCGCTCGAGCAACTCGTCAGCGTCCGGGGTGCCCTCGATCTCGAGATCCACCAGCTCACCCAGGCTCTGAATTCCGAGGGCGAGCGCGGGACCGAACGACATGTTCGGCTTGGGATGGAATCCGCGCGTATACGCCACAGACACTTCGGCCCGGCGCAGCAAACGCATCAGCACCCGGCCCGTGTCCAGGTGGCCGAGTAGTGCGACCCGGCCGAGTTTGGTGTAACGCATGCGATAACGCGTGGTCGGCAGGTCCGGAAACGCGACCTCAGGCTGCTTGTTGCGCCTGCCGTGGGCCTTGGCCGCACGCACTGGTTTGTCGGCACGCACTGGCGGCTCTTCGGCGTTCAACGTGCGCAGATAGACCAGGCGCTCGTCGCGCATCTGGGTCAGGTCACAGCCAACGCCACAGTCGTAACAAACCAGCTTTCGCTGATCGGCGTTGGCGTCGCGCAGATTCGTGTGATGAATGATGCTGCCGGCGACCTTGCCACACGGCGGCGACAGCCGGTTCTTGAGTGCCTTGCGGTACTCGGTCAGGAGGAAGCCATCTTCGAGACCGATGTCGATGTGGTCCCAGGGCAAGCGCGCGCTGACCGGACGGGTGCCCAGATATTCGGCGGTGTCGATACCGCACTCCTCGAACGCTTGCTGCCAGCGCTCCAGGTCGAACAACTCGTCCCAGCCATCGAAGCGAGCGCCGCGACGCCACACCAATTCGATGGCCTCGGCCAGCCGCCGATCGCCGCGCGACATGACACCTTCGACGAAGCTCACCCCCGAATCGTGGCGCTTGAGCTTGAGAGTGCGTTGGGTGACTGTGGACCGCAACAGACGCTGCTTGCGCACGATCTCTTCGGTGCTGTCCTGGGCGCACCACTGAAACGGCGTGTGCGGTTTGGGCACGTGAGACGAGACCGATACGGTGACCTCGGCGCGGCGACCCACGTGGCGGAAGCCGACCTTGAGCATGCGCTCACCGGTCTCGACGATGCCACGCACGTCTTCGTCCTCCTCGGTGGGCAGTCCGATCATGAAGTAAAGCTTGAGCCGGTTCCAGCCACGCTCGAACACCCGGTTGGCCGACTCCTCGATGTGGTGCTCCATGACGTTCTTGTTGACCACATCGCGCATGCGCTGGCTTCCCGCTTCGGGCGCGAAAGTCAGGCCCGTCACGCGCATGGCGGCCATCGCGTCCAGAATGTCCTCATTGAGACCGTAGGCCCGCAGGGACGACACCGACAAAGACACCTTGCGCTTCTGCAGCTCGGTCATCAGGTTCTTGACCAGCGGGGTCACACAGGAAAAGTCTGCGGTGCTCAAACACGTGAGCGACGTCTCGTCATAGCCGGCCTTGTCCACGCCCTTCAACACCGTGTCCACGATGGACTCGGGGGAGCGCTCGCGTACTGGCCTGTAGATCATGCCGGCCTGGCAAAAGCGACAGCCCTCGGTGCAACCCCGCGCGATTTCAACGGCGGCGCGATCGAAGACAGCTTCGGCGTAGGGCACCGGCGTGTCGGCCGGGAACGGGTAGGCGTTGAGGTCCTTGACCAGGCCGCGGCGAACGCGCGCGGGAACCCGATCGTCGATGGGACGGTCGACCACGACCATGCCCGTGTCTGGGTCGACAGCGGTCTCGTACAGCGCAGGAACGTACAGTGGATAGCGCGACGCCAACTCGGCGAGCACATCGAGGCGACCGCGCCCCGCCTTACGCAACGCCGCCGCGTCGAGCAGCAGCTGCGCCAACACCTCTTCCGCTTCGCCAATGAAAAACGCGTCGAAGAACGGCGCCATGGGCTCGGGGTGTGAAGCTGTTGGACCACCACCGATGACCAGCGGGTCGACGTCCGAGCGATCCGCCGCGCGGAGGGGCACGCCGCCCAGGTCGAGAAGTGTCAGTACATTGGTGAATGTCAGCTCGTATTGCAGCGAGATGCCGATGGCGTCGAAGTCTTTGAGCGGCGTGCTCGACTCGAGGGAAACCAGCGGCAACTCGCGCGCGCGCAGCTCGGCCTCCATGTCGCCCCAGGGCGTAAACACGCGCTCCGCGGCGATGTTCGGCTGCTTGTTCAACAGCGAGTAGAGAATCTTGGTTCCCAGATGGGACATGCCGATTTCGTAAACATCGGGAAACGCCAGCACGACGCGCGCATCGACGCTGTCTGGTGGCTTGACCACGGACAGATACTCGCCGCCCAGATAGCGGGCGGGCTTGTCGATCTTGTCGATGAAATCCGCGTAGATGTGACGCATAGAGCGCGGATCTAGCAGAATACCGGCCAGTTTGCCTAATAGTTTCGGGCCCCGAGCGCGTTTCGGCCCGACCAGGCATAAGGCGCGTTTCGGCCCACTCGAGGACTATGCCGCGCTCGGGCTGATTTGCACGTCGGCCAGCACGCCGTAGTGGTCCGAGGCGCAGTGGCCGTCGCCGTCGCGCTCGTCCAGCACGACCCTGGCATCGTGCACGCTACCCCGGCCGTCTTTCGCCCGACTCGTGACGAACACGAAGTCGATGCGCCGGTCGATGTCCAGCGAGCGCCACGCCCTGGTCTGCTCATTCTCGGCAGACCAGGTCAGTCCCTTGGCGTCGGGGTGAATGCGCATGAACGCGTCCTGATAGTGGGTGCGCCGCCCGGCCAGAGTGGTCAAACCACGCAGAAACCGAATCTCATCGTGGTCCGGTGTCGAGTTGAAATCGCCGCACAACAACTGCGGGCGCTCACTGTCGATGGAACTCACAACGTCATCGATGGCGACGACCTGCTTTTCGCGAGCGACGCCATCGTCGAGGCGATAGTGCAAATGGGCGCTGTGACACCACACGTCCCCGGCAGCTGTGTCCACGCGCGCCGATAGCAAGAAGCGGGCGTCGTCGGGACGTGGTTCCGGTAGCGGCGTCACCGTGTGCTCGCCGATCGGATCGCGAGCCAGCACAGCCAACTCATTACTGGTGACACAGTTCATGCCGAGGAAGTCGGCCAGCTCATGGGCGGTAGTGGACTCGCCGACGCGGCTGACTTCCTGTAGGCACAGCACGTCGGGTTTGAGCGCCGCGAGCTGTCGCTTGGCCAGCTCCATCCGGGCGCGAAACGGTTCGTGCGTCCCCCAGAAGTTGAGGGTCACCAGGCGGAGCATCGACTACTCGCCTCGGTACACACAGCGTGAGTCAGGAGTCTCGGACACGCTCAGCTCCACCATGATCGGCAGGCCGGGTTTGATCTCTTGCCACAGCCACTGGGCGAGAAGCTCTGAGGTCGGATTTTCGAGCCCCGGAAGATCGTTCAACGTGTAGTGGTCCACGCGTTTGATCACTGGACTAACCCGCTCGTCGATTTCGGCGAAGTCCATCAGCCAACCGAGCTCGGGGTCGATATCGCCTTCAATGGTGACACTCACGCGGTAACTGTGGCCGTGCATTCGGCTGCACTTGTGGGTGGGCGGCACTTTCGGCAACGAGTGTGCCGCTTCGAATCGGTAATCGCGCACGAGCTTGCATCGCATGGGCCGGACCATATGCATGGCGCCCGTGATACTCAAGGCGAAATGGGAGTTGCGTCTGCCTGACGCGCCCCCATATACAGCAGATGATGTCCGGCTTCCGTGATACGTGGCGAGGCTACGCCAGGCTCGACCGGCGTATCTGGTCCATCGCGGGTGTACGGACCATCAACACCATGGGGCTATCTCTGGCCATGGCGTTCATGGCGATCTACCTGGTCAACGAGCGCGGCGCGTCGGCGAAGCTGTATGGGCTGATCTACCTGGTGGCCAATATTGGCCAGTCGTGGGCGCAAGGCTACGCCGGCGAGCTCAGCGATCGCCTGGGCCGGCGCCGGGTCATGTCCTCGGCGCTGCTGATCCGCTCCGTGGTCATCGTACTGCTCGGGGTCGAAGTGCTCCATGGCGCACCCATTTGGATTCTCGCATGCACGCTAGTCATGAGCGCGACCTTGCGCGGCTGCTTCGAGCCGGTCGCGTACGCGTTAGTCGCCGACGTCGCGGCCCCCGAAGACCGAGTGCTCGCGTTCGGCCTGCAGCGCATGGGCACCAATCTGGGCTGGGCGGTCGGACCAGCAGCCGGTGGGCTGCTCGCGACCGTCATTCCATACGGCACCGTATTCTTCTGCGCCGCTGGTGCACTGGTGCTCGCGGGCCTGGCAACGTCTCGCATCGCCGACCCAGCCCATCTGCTCAAGGATGACGACGACGAGCAGGTGAAGGTATCTATGCGCGACGCGCTCGGGGAGGCACTGGGCCGAGTGGACTACACCCTGTTCCTGGTCTGCGCGTTCCTGATCACCCTGGCCCACGTGCAGCTGTTCTCCACCATGTCGATCTTCGCCACATCGGAGCTGGACCTGAGCGCCGCGGACCTGGGCATGGTGTTCATGGTCAATGGCCTCGCGGTGCTCGCGTTCCAGATACCAGCCGTCGCCCTGATCGGCCGTATCGGCACCAACCGGGCCGTTATCCTGGGGTCGTCACTGTACGTCGTCGCATTCCTGGCGATCGGCGCAGCCAGCGGATTCCCTTCCCTGGCCCTGGCGATCTTCATACTGACCCTGGGCGAAGTCATTCTCGCCCCCGCGCATCAGACCGTCGGCGCCAGTTTGGGCGACCCGAAGCGCATGGGCCGCGCGTTCGGCCTCATCGGAACGGCTCAGATGCTCGGCGTGGCTGTGGCTCCCCTGGCCGGCGGACTGCTGTACGACCACCTGCGCCACCGGCCCCTGCTCATGTGGGGAATCCTGGCGGCGGCCGCCGGCCTGATGGTGTTCATGTACACCCTGTTCGTCGCGGCGAACAAACGGTACCGGGGCGCGGCTTAATGCTTCGCGTCCACCCGTAGCGTGTCGCGCAGGTCGCTGCGCTGCAGCCAGAACGCGTTGCGTTTGGGATCGCCGTCGCCGTCGCATTCGGCCAGGACATAGAACCAGTCGGTGGTGGGAACCTTGGACAGCTTGCTGAAGCGAGTCTTGGCGACCGTTCCCAGGGTGCTCACGTCGTTGGCTTTGCCGGCGACGACTGCGTAGCCACAGCGGAGCTTGCTCGGGTCGACCTTGATGTGCAGCTTCTTCCAGATGGTGGGTCGGGTGAGCGTGCCGTGCTGTTTGCCGTACGCAAGCACCGGCGGCCAACGCTCGCTATCGTCGGCGTTGGCCGGAAACTCGCCGTTCTCGACCCGATACTGCTGCATGCGCAGGCGAAACTCGGAAAAGACCGCGCGCACTTCCCTGCTGTTCTTGCGGGCCGTATTGGGCACCTTCGCTGCCCCGGTTGCCTTGCCGCCCTCCCCCGCTTTGTCTCCCGAAGACTTCTTGTCACCGCAACCGGACGTGAGGAGCAACACGGCCGCGACGAGCAGAAACGATTTTCCGTGACCCATCCGTGAATTCTGTTAGTTTCCGGCCATGCGCACAACGGGGAGGTTGGCGATTATCACGGTGTTACTCGGTTTCGGCTGGGTAGGCTTGGGCTGTGGCGGCGACGACGGCGAACCACCGCCGCCCGACTGGTCGCGGGAGCTGCCAGCGGCTGACACGGCGTTTGGTAGCCACCGCGGGCTGACGCCGGTGCGCGGCATTATCCATCTGCACTCACCGTATTCCCACGACGCTTGCGATGGCGAGGGCCGGGACGAGATATCCGGCGCCATCAACGAACCGTGCCTGGCCGACTTGCGCGAAGCGTTGTGCGCGACCCGGGTCGGTTACGCGGTGCTCACCGAGCACGACGACAGCATGGCCGACGAAGAGTTCGAGGACCTGTTCCTGTTACGAGAGGACGACGAGTTGCTACGCAACACGGCCGGCGATCCGGTGGCGTCGCGCATCCGGTGTGATAACGGCCATGAGGTTCTGTGGTTCACGGGCGGCGAAAATAACTACATGCCGCTGATGATCGATCGCCACCCGGTTGGCACCATCGAAGAGCGACACGACGTCTACAACTCCTATGAGGTAGAGACGTCTCAGCAGTTCCGCGACATGGGCGGACTGGTCTGGGTTGCCCACAGCGAAGAGCGGCCTGTGGACGACCTGCGCGCGCGCAATCTGGACGGGATGGAGATTTACAATCTGCACGCCAACATCGATCCGAACATTCGCGAGGAATTTCTCGGACTCGATGCGGCGGGTGCGATCCGCGCGGTCGTCGAGTTCGCGGACACTACCCCCGAAGGACCCGAGCCGGACCTGGCCATGATCTCGTTCGTAGAAGAGAGCGACGTCGCCGTCGGCCGCTGGGATACACTGCTCGGCGAAGGCCTGCGTATCAGTGGCTCCGCCGGCACCGACGCCCACCAGAACAGCCTGCCGATCATGATGCGCGACGGCGAGCGCGGCGATTCTTACCGGCGCATGATCCGCTGGTTCTCCAACGTCATCCTCGCCGACGATCCACGCGACCCGGAAAGTGTGGAAACGGCCCTGCGCGAGGGCCGCATGTATGTCGCCTTCGAACTGTTTGGCACGCCGAGCGGCTTCGACATGGCCGCGACGGGTGGCGCAAACGGCGACGCTGAAATCGGCGACACTATTTCGTCCACCGACGGCGCGACCCTGGAAGTCACGTTGCCGGTGGTCTATGGCCTGGACCCGATGCTTCCGGTGCCAAAGATTCGCGCGCGCATTCTGCGGGTAGACCCGAGCGGAACCACCGAGATCGCATCCGGCGACGCCACCACCATCTCCGCCCCCATCAACGCTGTCGGCGCGTATCGAGTTGAAGTACTAATCACCCCACACCACCACGCGCCCTACCTGGGCCGGTTGACCGAGCACGCCGCCAAAGAGCGCGTCTGGATCTACTCCAATCCGATCTACGTGCAGTAGACCGTCTTTCATGGCGCCGCGTTACGCGGCTGAGTCCTACATGTCGGGGGCGCGGCCCCTGATGCGCCTGCACTGACTCTGCTAGCGTCGACCCATGTACAGGGTGTGGCGAAACCTCTACCTGATCGGTTTCCTGTCAGGTCTCATGGTTCTGGCGGTGCCGATGTCCGGCGAGGCCGCGACCGCGGGCGATGTGGTCGAGACGGCGCAACGAAACGCCGTGCAAAAGGAGTCGAGAGCGGAACGCAATCGACGCCGGGCACGCGCCCGTAGACGCCGTGCACGCGCTCGCCGCCGTTCACGCGCTCGTCGCAGTCGCAATCGCAGTCGCCGCTACCGCCGCAGCCGCAGATACCGCCGGAACAGTCGCTATCGCGCGCGGCGCCGGGCCCGTGCTCGTCGTTATCGGCGAGACCGCGATTATCGCAACCGCCGCGCACGCGCAAGCGCACGCGCACGAAGGCGCGCCGTACGACGCGCAAACAGATCTCGCGCACGCCGCGCACGCCATCGCCGCTACCGCAACAACAAGCGCCGACGCAACAGGCGCAACAATAAGCGCCGGGGCAACACCAAGCCGCAGTAGCGCGATAGCCTGGGCGCCTCGCTACTAGGCCGGGCTAGCTCAGCGGCTGCCGAACAGCGCCGTTAGTCGCGTTGGGACAAAATTGACCGCGGTGTGTTCCTGGCCAGGGGCCTGGGCGCACGCGAACACGTCTAGCAGTGCACCGGGATCCCAGCTGATGCCGCAGGCGGTCCGCAATCGCTGGGCGCTCAGGCCCGTGGATAGCTGGACTAGCTGGTACTCGAAGGTGACCATGCTGACCCGCGGTTGAATCGGCTGACCACCGCCGGCGTCGCCGATGGGATCGGCGACGTAGATCGCTGCGACCAGGATGGCCACGTGCTCTCCGTCCGGCAGCACGGCCATGTCGGAGGCGGACGCCAGGTCGGCGGTCATGCGAATCAGTCCGTCCTGGCCCGGGCCGACCAGTTCGGTCGCGACTGCTCGCTCTTCCAGCGTAGGCATCTCGAGCATCTTGATGTCGCTGCCGTCCAGGCGCGCCGACGCCAGGATGAGATGCGCAAACTCACCATCGATGTGGCCCATCGCCCACAAGCGGCCCCGGGCGACGGTCAACGCCGACACCCCTGCGACGCGCAACGGCGAGGTTTCGCTGACGACCCCGTCCCGTATCTCTCGCACCTCGTCGTCGCACGGCATGGCCGCGTAGACGACGTCACCGCTCGCCGCAATATCAGCTCCAGGACCGCCCAGATCGATGGCGATGCCGGCCGTCCCGCTCGCCAGTTCAATGGGGACGACTGACGAAACGCCTTTGCAGGTCAGCCCTGCCAGTGGATCCTGCAGGACCCAAGCTGTGTCGTTGCCCACCACGACTTCGCCGAGCTGGCCGGTCGCGACGAAACGCACTGCGCCATCGCCTCCGTCGGCCAGGTCTGCCAGGTCGACGATCGATACCCCGCGCGGGATCATGTCGTCGTTGCTAACGGTATGACTGACCACGGCCCATCGACCGTTGGGGGACACAGCTAAATGCACCGCCGGCGCCGACAACACTGCCATCTGGGCGACGAGGCCATGACTCGCGGTGGAGATCATTCGCAGGTCCGTACCTGCCACCGTCACAACGTACGCGCCATCTGGCGTCGCAGCGACCGCGCCTGTAACGGCACCGAGCGAGACTCGCTCCTCGTAGTCCAGCCCGGGTTCCAGAGTCGTGTCGATGGCGAGCACGTCCTGTCCGCCGGCCACGTATACATAGGGCCGGCGCACCCTCACATCCACCGAGTGAGAATCGTCACGGGAGACATCGACCGGCGCGTCACTTCTGCCGTAGGCGATCACCCGAGCCGCGTCGGTCCGTCCCATCAGCTCGAACGCAAGCCCGTCCCCGGCGGGCAGTCGTCCGAAATCGACGGCTTCCCCCAGACCGTTGAACTCCCGGGTCGCCGTATAAACCGTGGTTCCGTCTGCCGATACGGTCAGTGTGAGACCATCGACGCGGCTGTCGAACGGACCGAGAGCGTCGTCCGATGGCAGGTCCAGGCGCAGAGATACGCCCCCGTCGCCGCCGCAACCGACAACGGCCAGCAACGCTGCGCCCACCGCGAGCCGCCCCATCAGCATCGCCTCCAGAGTACCACCTAAGGAATCGAAGCAACCATTGTTCGAGTGTGCTACGTCTAAGTACCAACGTGCGTGTTGTCGCGACATTCGCATTGCTGCTGTGCAGCGCCTGTTTCACCGTCTCGGATGGTGATACCGAGTGCTCCATCGACGACCACTGTGGCGCCGGTTTTTCGTGCACCCGCACCCTGGAGTGCGAACCCACGAGCACGCTCAGCTCGACCAGGCTGAACTGGACGGTGGACGGTATCGCGCCCACCATCAACGACGGTTCGGCCTGCGCTGGCATCGCCGAGCTCGAGGTCGTGTTCGACGACGGCTTCAATCAACTGTCAACCCACTACGCGCCGGTACCCTGCGAGATCGGCCAGGCGTTCTACGACAAGATGCCATCGCGTTTCGATTTGGTCATTCTTGTTGCAAAAGACAACGCCGGACGCCGGATCGACTCCCAAAGTGCGTCGATTCGAACAGGTGAGAACGTTGTCGACCTAGATTTGCGACCCTGAGCGCGGCTATCCTCCGCGTCTCATGACACAGACACCTACGGAAGCGCGGATCGCGCCCGTCGACGAGGCCCCCGAGGCCACGACGAAGGAAGAGCTTCTTCCTTTGTTCCGGAAGATGCTCGCCATCCGCCGGATGGAGGAGGCGTCCGCCAAGGCGTACTCCCAGGGAAAGATCGGCGGGTTTCTTCATTTGATTATCGGCCAGGAGGCGGTGTGCACTGGCGCCATCGCTGCCATCGATGACGACGACTACGTTGTAGCGACGTATCGCGACCACGGACATGCCTACGCTAAGGGCGTCTCCGCTCGGGCGATCATGGCCGAGCTGTACGGCAAGAAGACCGGCGTCGTCAAAGGTCTAGGCGGGTCCATGCACCTGTTCGACAAGGCCACGAACTTCCTCGGAGGTTACGGCATCGTCGGCGGCCACGTCCCCATCGCGGCTGGCGTGGCGTTCAAGTGCAAATACCGCGACGAGAAGCGCGTGACCTTGTGCTTCTTCGGCGAAGGCGCTAGCACCATTGGCGGGTTCCAAGAAGGCCTGGCCCTGGCGTCACTGTGGAAGCTACCGGTCGTGTTCATCTGCGAAAACAACCTGTACTCCATGGGAACACCGCTGTATCGATCGCTCGCGGTCCCAGACGTTTCCATGCGAGCACTCGCCCACGGTTGTGCGCGCGACCGGTTCGACGGCGATGACGTAATCAAGGTCAAGCGCCGCATCGCCGCGGCGGTGGCCCGCGCAAAGGAGACTGGTGAGCCGACACTCGTCGAGGTCAGGACGTACCGCTTCCGCGGCCACTCCATGAGCGACCCCGGCCTTTACCGGTCCAAGGAAGAGGTCGCCGAGTGGAAGAAGCGCGACCCGGTCGCAGTTGCCAAACGACGACTGCTCGCCGAGACCGACACGACCGAAGAAGAGATCAAAGCGATCGAAGTCGAGGTCAAAGCTGAAATCGCCGACTCGGTGCGGTTCTCCGAAGAGAGTCCCGACGCCGATGAGTACCTGCCCTACGTGGTGAAGGAGTAAGCCATGGCGCTCATTACCTACCGCGAAGCGCTTAATCAGGCGATGCGCGAAGAAATGACCAGCGACCCCAACGTGTTCCTTATGGGCGAAGAGGTCGGTCACTACCAGGGCGCGTATAAAGTGTCCCAGGGTCTGTTGCAACAGTTCACCGAGCGTCGTGTGGTCGACGCACCAATCGCAGAGATGGGTTTCGCCGGTATCGGCGTCGGTGCGGCTATGGTCGGCTTGCGACCGATCATCGAGTTCATGACATTCAACTTCTCGCTCGTGGCGATCGATCAGATCGTCAACAACGCGGCGAAGATTTATCAGATGTCAGGCGGCCAGTATCACATCCCCATCGTGTTCCGCGGGCCTGGTGGCCCTGCGGTACAGGTCGGCTCCCAGCACTCGCAGTCGTTGGAATCGTTCTACGCCCACGTGCCCGGACTCAAAGTTGCCATGCCGTCCACGGCGTACGACGCCAAGGGTTTGCTCAAGTCGGCTATTCGAGACGACAACCCGGTCATCTTCATCGAAGGCGAGACCTTGTACATGTACAAGGACGAGGTTCCCGAGCAGGAGTACGTGGTCCCCCTCGGCGTCGGCGACATCAAACGCGAAGGCACACACGTGACTCTCGTCGCGTGGTCCAAGATGGTGCACACGTGCCTGGAAGCGGCGAAGCAACTCTCCACCCAGGGCATCGAGGCCGAGATCGTCGACCCGCGCACGCTGCGTCCGTTGGACACGAAGATCATCGCCGACAGCGTGCGCAAGACCGGCCGCTGCGTGATCGTCGAAGTGGGCTGGCCGGTTGCCGGTTTCGGAGCCGAGGTCGCCTACCACGTGCAGCGGGACTGCCTGGATTACCTGGACGCCCCGGTCGAACGGGTTACATCCGACGACGTGCCCATGCCCTACGCTAAAAACCTGGAAATCGAAGTCCAGCCCCAACCGCGAGACGTGATCGCCGCGGTACGAAAAGCGCTGTACCTGGACTGAAGGAAACGAAATGGCTCAGATTATCGGACTACCTAAGCTATCGCCGACCATGGAGGAAGGCGTGCTCGTCAAGTGGGTCAAGCAAGAGGGCGACTCCGTCGAACCGGGCGACCTGGTCGCTGAAGTCGAGACTGACAAAGCGAACATGGACTTCAACCTCGAGGACGAAGGTGTGCTGCTCAAGCTGCTCGTCGAAGAGGGCGCGACGGTTCAACTAGGCTCGCCTGTGGCGATCCTGGGCGATGCCGGCGAAGACATCAGCCAGATCCTGGCCGAAGCCCAGGCTCAGATGGCCGGTGGTGGCGCAGCCGCCCCGCCCGCTCCCACACCTGATCCCGTTCCCGTACCGCCGCCGGTAACGTCGGTGGGAAGCACGAGTCGCCAGGCAGTTCCGCAGGCGACCGTCGATGCACCAACCGCGCCGATCACCGGTAGCCGAGGCCGCTTACTGGCTTCGCCGTTGGCCAAAACCCTCGCGTTGGAGCTCGGCATAGACCTGCGCCAGGTGACGGGCAGTGGTCCCGGAGGTCGCATTGTTGAGCGCGACGTGCGCGCCCTTGCCCAGGGCCAGCCCGTGGCCGCCGCCCCCGTGGCCACCGCACCAGCGGCTGAGCTCGTGGATGCGCCACCACCATCGACTTCGACCGCATTGGCGGTCCGCAGTGGGGCGCCAAGTGTGCCGGCGCCGATTCCGCCCAGCGACGAGTACGTGGACAAGCCTCTCAGTAATATGCGCAAGCGCATCGCCGAGCGCATGCTGGCAGCCAAGCGCGATGTCCCGCACTTCTACCTGACCCGCGACTTCGACGTGGCGCCATTGCTCGATTTCCGCAAGCGCCTCAACAACCTGCTCGGCGACCGCGGCCGGGTGTCGGTCAACGATCTGATCATCAAAGGCGTCGCGCTTACGCTTCGCCGGGTACCGGACTGCAACACCTCATTCACGGGTGATGCGATCCGCTACTTCGCCAACGTGCACGTGGGCGTGGCGGTAGCTACCGAACGCGGCCTGCTAACTCCGGTGATTCGCAACGCTGACCTAAAGGGCATCGGCGTCATCGCCACGGAGGTCAAGGACCTGGCGACCCGCGCCCGCGACCGGCAGATCAAGGCTCACGAGATTCAAGGGTCCACGTTCACCGTATCCAACCTGGGCATGTTCGGCATCAAGCACTTCGAGGCCATCATCAACCCGCCCGAAGCGGCCATCGTCGCCATCGGCACGATCCAGGAGATACCCGTGGTCGTGGACGGCCAGATCACTATCGGGAAGCGCATGTCCCTGACCATGTCGTGTGACCATCGAGTGATCGACGGTGCCCTGGGCGCCCAGTACCTCAAGGAGCTGGTCAACATCCTCGAGAAGCCGGAGTCTCTGGCGCTATGAAGACCAACTGCGATGTTGTGGTCGTCGGCAGCGGGCCCGGTGGGTATGTAGCGGCAATTCGCGCCGCCCAACTCGGCCTGGACACGGTGTGCATCGAGCGCGCTGAACTCGGTGGCATCTGCTTGAACTGGGGATGCATCCCGACCAAGGCACTGCTGCGATCAGCAGAGGTCCTGGAGCTGTGCAGACGCTCCGATGAGTTCGGCATCAGCACCGGCGAAGTGAGCTTTGACTTCGGCGCGATCATCAAGCGCTCGCGCGGTATCGCGAACAAGATCGGCAAGGGCGTTGCGTTCTTGTTCCGCAAGAATAAGATCGAACACATCGCCGGCACAGGGCGCCTGGCTGGCGCGGGCCGCGTGGACATCGCATTGAACGATGGTGGCAACCACACCATCACCGCCAAGCACATCATCGTGTCGACAGGCGCACGTGCTCGTTCGTTGCCGGGAATCGATTTCGACGGAACGCACATCATCGGTTATCGCGAAGCGATGACGCTGCCAGAGTTACCCAAGTCCCTCGCGGTCATCGGCGCCGGCGCAATCGGCGTCGAATTCGCCTCGTTCTACCGCAGCCTCGGCGTGGAAGTGACGATCATCGAATACCTGGATCGCCTCGTGCCCAACGAGGATGAAGAGGTGAGCAAAGAGCTCGGTCGCGCATTCAAGAAACAGGGAATGAAGCTGTTACTCGGCCACAAGGTGACCGGAGCAGCGGTGCAAAACGACGCGGTGCACATATCGATCGAGCCGCGCGATGGTGGTGAAGCCACGCAGCTCGTCGCCGACAAGCTGCTCGTCGCCGTAGGAATTGCAGGCAACACCGAGAACATCGGCCTGCAAGAGCTCGGCATCACGGTAGAGCGCGGATTGATCAAAGTCGATGACGAGCTGCGCACATCCGTGTCTGGCGTCTACGCCATCGGCGACGTAATCGGTCGCGGCCTGGCTCATGTGGCCAGCGCCGAAGGCGTGTACGTTGCCGAGCTAATCGCCGGCAAGAGGCCGTTGCCCGTGCCCTACCACGCGACACCAGCGTGCACGTACTGCCATCCTGAAATCGCGTCAGTTGGACTGACCGAGGCCCAGGCCAAGGAGCAGGGACTGGACATCAAAGTGGGGCGCTACCCGTTCCGCCCCCTCGGTAAGACCATGGCCGCCGGTGAGTATCCGGGCTTTTGCAAGTTCATCTTCAGCGCGGCCACCGGAGAACTGGTCGGTGCGCATCTGATCGGGCCAGCGGTAACCGATTTGATCGCCGAGCCGACCATGGCAAAAACAACCGAGGTAAACGTCGAAAGCCTGATATATACGATGCACGCGCACCCGACGTTTGCGGAGGCGATGAAGGAAGCAGCAGAAGATGCCCTCGGACACGCCATCCACGCCTGACAGTTCTGAAAAGACTGACAAATCCACCCAGATGCGCCGCTTGCCGGTGATCAACCAGGACGCGGCGCCAGGCGAGGCGAAACCCAAGGTCAAACGTCGTCACCCGGCGTGGATCAAGACTCAGCTTCCGACCAAGCCCACCTTCTTCGAGATCCGCAGCATGGTGACCGAGCTCAAGCTCAACACCGTGTGCGAGAGCGCCAGCTGCCCCAACATCGGCGAGTGTTGGACGCGCCGAGCGCTGACCATCATGATCCTGGGCGACATCTGCACCCGCTCGTGCCGATTCTGCGATGTGACGACCGGGCGACCGCTACCGGCGGATCCGGACGAGCCGCGCCGCGTCGCCGAGATGCTGGGTCAGCTCGATTTGGAGCACACGGTGATCACCTGCGTCGACCGCGATGACCTGGCTGACGGCGGTGCAGCGCACTGGGCCGAGACTATTCGCGCGGTCAAGCAGGCTTGTCCGAACATGAGCTTGGAAGTGCTTACCGGTGACTTCAAAGGCGAAGCCGCCAACGTCGACACGGTGCTCGCCGCCGAGCCAGATGTGTTCGCGCACAACCTGGAGACAGTGCCACGACTGTCGCGACAGGTTCGTGTCCAGGCCAGCTACGCGCGCAGCTACGCAATTCTCGAACACGCCCACAAACAGGGTGCGATTACCAAAACCGGCTTGATGCTCGGCCTTGGCGAGACCATCGACGAAGTAAAGGACGTGCTCCGCGAGGTCCGCGACCTGGGCGTAGACATCGTGACCTTGGGCCAGTACCTGCAGCCGTCAAAGAAGCACCTGCAAGTCGAGCGCTACATCCACCCGGACGAATTCGAGGAGCTCGCGCAGTTCTGCGCAGAGCTGGGCGTGCCCCACACCGAGAGTGGCCCACTCGTGCGCAGCTCCTATCACGCCGACGGCCAGGCAGCGATGATCCGCGCCATGCGCAACGGCTAGCTCAATAAAGCGCCGCTAGCTTAATAAAGCGCCGCTAGCTCAATAAAGCGCCGCTAGCTCAATAAAGCGCCGCTAGCTCAATAAAGCGCCGCTAGCTCAATAAAGCGCCGCTAGCTCAATAAAGCGCCGCTAGCTTAATAAAGCGCCGCTAGCTTAATAAAGCGCCGCTAGCTTAATAAAGCGCCGCTAGCTTAGTAAAATGTAGGCGAACACGCCTGCAGCGGCGGCTACGAAGAATAGGGCTACCCAGAAGCCACTGCGCACTTTGGGTGGCGTGGTGGTAACCCGCGCTTCGAATGCGACGTCTCGTTTGGTCGCGGCGGCCTCGTCGATGCTGGAGTCTTTGCGCTCGCTCTTGGTGCCGCCGTTCACGCCACCGACGACGGTCGACTTGTCCTTCTTTTTGGACTCTTCGATGTCGCTCTCACGAATATGGATCGTTGTCGGGTCGTCGTCGGAAATCTGACTCGACTCGATGACGAACGGCGCAGGCCCCTTGGCTTTGCCAGCGGGCGATACTGGCGGCGTTGGTGGAGTCGGCGGTGCTTTCGCCTGCACGGGCGGAGCCGCTGGCATCGGCTGCACCGCGGGCGCCTCACCGGAACTGGTCGGTGGCGCGTGTAGCGGTCCGGTCACCGCGGAGTGCGGCACCTCGATGCCCGCCATCGAAACCGGAGACACCAGATTCGAGGTCAGACACTTTTGCCATGTGGACCGCAGCGCTTTTTCCGCTTCGCCGCCATCGCGATAGCGACCATTCGAAGCTCCGAGCGCGGTCATGACCACGTCGGCCAACGGTTCGGGAATGGACGGATCGTAATGACGCGGCGACGGCGCGGTGCCCTTGAGCACGAACCCATTGGTCGTCTGTGTGTCCGGCCCCTCGTATGGGATGTAGCCGGACAGCAACTCGTAAAGCACGGCGCCCCAGGCAAACACATCGGCCTGCGGCGTATAGCGCCCCTCGCGGATAGCTTCCGGCGGTGAGTAGCCGGGCGTGCCCATGAAGATGCCGACCTGCGTCAGATCGGAGTCGGGCAGGCGCGCGATGCCGAAGTCTGCGAGCTTCCACCTGTCTTCGCCGGCATGGAGCACATTCGCCGGCTTCAGGTCTCGGTGTACGATGCGCTGCTTGTGCGCGAACGACAGTGCGCTGGCGAGATCGAGCCCGATTTGCACTGCTTTGCCCAGGGGCATGCGCACGCGGTCCAGGCGATCGGCCAGGTTCTCGCTCTCCAGGTACTCCAGCACCATGAACGGTAGGCCGTTTTCGAGGCCCACATCGAAAATGGTCACGATGGCCGGATGCTGCATCTTGGCGGCGGCCTTGGCCTCGCGCTCGAAACGCTCCAGGTAGGCCTCGCGAACCCGGCGCCCTACCCCGCGTGGAGAGCCGATGGTCTTGACCGCGACAATGCGGTCGAGCAATGGATCGCGGCACTTGTAGACCACGCCCATGGCTCCCTTGCCGAGGGTCTTGATCACCTCGTAACGGCCGATGGTCGGGACCTCTTTCTTGTGCTCTACCGACAGCCCTGGCGGGGCTACAAAGCGGAGTCGAGAGGCGGTCCGTTGACGCGGGCGCGTTTCAGTGTCGGTAAACGGGCTGTCGCTCATGGCGGGGTACCAGGCTGGAAGTTACCACGACACCGTGTCATTTCGCTCATCTTCGGGCGCTCGGAGCGTGTGAACCGCGCCCCTGAAGCAGGGTTAGCGGTTCGATAATCCCCAGATACGGGGGGATTCGCCAACGATCACAACCTCATCCTTGCCGTCACCGTCCAGGTCTACCGGAAACGCGTCGATCACTCGCGCCTTTCCGTCGGTGAGCCGGCTAACTGCTCCACCGGCAAGGGGAACTGAGACCACCGGTCCGTCCCCGACGGCAACGATGTCGAGGGCGCCATCGCCATTGACATCTCCAGCCCGCAACCGGGCGTAGCCATGACGTTTGGCCACGTCGGCTAATACGGTGCGCTTCCACGCGCTTCCGGTCCACTCCACGCGACTGATCAGCGCCTTGGCGTGGCGGCCATAATTGCGATGCCAGCCATCTGCCATGACCACAGCCCCCGGCAGGGCCAACACCGCGCGTGCCCCTCGCTCGCTCGGCAAGTTCTCCGTCTTCCCGTTCTGCATACGAACCACCATGCCGGGCTCGTCCTGCTTGTCCCCATAGGGCCGGGCCAGGAGCACATCCACCACACCGTCTTTGTTGACATCCGCGGCGGACAAACCGAGCACAACGCGAGCGCGGGTGTGTTTCTTGGTCGTCCATGTGCCGTCGGCGCCGCGCGTTGCCTCGAGCACACTGACCATGTACTTGGAATCGAACACGGCGACGAACAGCGAGCCCTTAGCACCTGCCCGGGCGATGCCGCGCATGTCGGCGCGTTTCGTCCTGGGCATGGGGACGCGCTCGACATTGGCGTTCAGATCGGAAAGGTCGTGGATCAGCAGCTTCGACGGCGCGGCCATCGCGCCCCGACCGCGGCCCCAGCCGACCACCAACTCGGGTGCGGCATCACCGCGCACATCGATCAACTCCATCTCCTGGGGAAGGCCGACGCCTTTGACCGACGAGACGACTGTGCCGTCTTTGCGGAACGTCTTGAGCCATCCCTTGCCCCCAGCGATGATCAGCGGTGCTCCGGCATGGTCCTTCACCGCGACCACGCGGGTGGCGTCGACGAGCCACGCGGCTGGTCCGAACCCAGTGTCCACCTTGGTGGCCCCCGCCTGCTTGGCGGCTGCCGCCTTCGCCCTCTCAGCTTCCACCTCGCTGTTGCGCTTCCGACAGCCAACGCTGCACACAACACAGACGGCGAGCCCAAACACAGCGATGCGCATCGTGGTCCTACGGCTTGTTGAGACGCACACCGTTGAGCGTCACCATGGCGCCAGCCGGCACCGACGACGTCACCCAGGTGTTACCGCCGATGGTAGCGCCCGCGCCGATCACTGTCTGCCCGCCAAGAATCGTGGCGCCAGCGTAGATAATGACATCGTCTTCAATGGTCGGGTGCCGCTTCGTGCAACACGTTGGCCGCGCTTCGCCACGTGGAATCGACATGGCCCCCAACGTCACGCCCTGGTAGATGCGCACCCGGTCGCCGATGTTGGTCGTCTCGCCAATCACCACACCGGTGCCGTGGTCGATGAAGAACGAGCGACCGATGGTGGCTCCGGGATGGATGTCGATGCCCGTCTGTTCGTGGGCGAGTTCGCACATGATGCGCGGAATGATCTTGGCGCCCAGCTGTTTGAGCGCATGCGCGATGCGATACACCGAGATGGTGTGCAGGCCCGGGTAGCTAAAGATGATCTCTTCGGTATTCGCCGCCGCCGGGTCACTCGAATAGTGCGCTTTGACGTCCTCGGCGAGCTGTTCACGTAGCTCGACCATGGAGCTGAGGAAGTCGACCGTGATGTCCTCGGCCTGGGCCGCGCAGTGCTGGCAATCAATGTCGCTGGTGCCGCGCTCTTTTTGCACCTTGTGGTGAAGCCCGCGGTAGAGCTGTTTGCGCAGGGCATTGCGAAGCTCGTCCAGGCGTTCGCGCACGTGCTCGCGCAGCTCCGTGGGCGTCGCCCGCGCCAGAGACGGTCCCACGAACCCGGGAAAAATCAGCGCCCGACACAGCTCGATGATGCGCCCGACCTCTTCGCGGGACGGCAGCTCGTACGAATTGACGTGCTGCATCTCCGGCGGCGCGCTGGCGTAGCTCTCGAGCAGCCTCTCGGCGACATCTTCGGTAAGTGGGATTTCCCGGGGCTTTGGCAGCTGTGAGGCCATGGATACTGGGTAACCATACCCCGCCACCTAGTCAAACGGGAGTGGAATGCGCGCGGCACCTTCTGGCTAGTTGTGCGAACAGCCCTCAACTATTGCAGGAGCTACACATGAGCGCGGGCTCGTTCGCTCACGCTTTCGACGTCGGCGCCGGGGCAGCATTGATGGCGTCGATAGCCTCTTGCAGTCGGGCTTCGGGCACCGTGACCCGGGTCGGCATGCCGCCCTCGAGGCCGAGGACTTTCAGAAAGTCCCACCCGGAGTCGTAGCGGGCCGCAATCGTCACCATCCCCGAGTCACGGACCACCGAGATTTCAGCGCGCTCCTGGCCCAGCAAGAGTAGGTCTGTCTTGTCGAACAACATCGGGTTCGCACCAACGTCGCAGTAGACGACCCGACCGCGCTCGACATACTTGCTCGCCAGGTCGTTGGTGCCCGCGTCACGCTTGGCGAATTCCGCGGCCGCCTCATCGATGGTGTCATTGTAGGGACCGTTGCGCATGCCTTCGACGAGCCAGAGAACAATGGCTCGCTTCAGCGGATAGTCGCGGAACAGCGCGCGCAGCCCGCGATCGACTCGGCTGGCGATCGGGCCGGGCTTGCCGATGCGCGTGTCCACTCTGTGCGCGTCGACGTCGGCTCCCTTATACGGTTCGCGGCCTTCAAGAATCCATTTGGCCGCAGAGTACAGGCCATCCAGATCGACGTGACAGACGATAGTATCGACTGGCCCGGCTTGGCGGACCATCTCCGGCGTGATCATCTCGGGGCAGGCACCGTGCTCGGCCTTCGTCGCCAGTTTGAACCGGTTGTCCGACGCATAATCGACGTGGCGCTCGTGATCGTGATGATCTACCCACATGGCCAGGCGGCCGCCCAAGCCCTCGATGAAGGGCAGTGTTACCGACTCGAAGGACACCCCGCCGCCCGACGTCGCCGCGAAGGCAATGTCGAGCACAACGACCTGCCCGTCCAGCTTCGATGGCTTCGGCAGAGAACGCGGGGACCCGAAGACGAGCTCTGGTGTGCGCTTGAGCACGCCCCACTCTAACACCGCGTGCGTTGCAACACGCGGCACTCGTAACGCTGTGATCCGGTTCGAGCGTGCTACAGTGCCGGCCGATCAAGGATCCCGCCGCTCCCTCCTCACGGCAGGACTCGTTGGCTTCTGGAGGTTTTTCTGAATGCGTCTGTTTCCCCTGGTTGTATGTGTAGCGGCGATCGCCGCGTGTGGCACCGACGTCAAGCAGCCCGACGGCTCCGTCGACTCGGGCCCGTCACCGCTTTGTCTCGAGGCAAACGATCATTCCGACCTGGCCTGGATCCAGGAGGAGATCCTCACCCCGACGTGCTCCAAGTTCAACGCGTGCCACAAGGGTGCGGCGCTGAGCGCGGGCGGGCTGAACCTTGAAGCCGGCAACTCGGCGGACAACCTGATCAATAAGATGGCCGTATTGCCCCCGGACGCGATCATGTTGGTGAAACCGGGCGAGCCGGAGAACAGCTACCTCATGGTGGTCCTGGGTTCGTATGACGGATTCATCGACCCCGAGATCGGCACCATGCCGTTCAACAACCCGCTGCTGTGTGTCGAGAAGCGTCTGGCGATAGAGCGCTGGATCACCGCGCTGGGGAACCAATCCGATGCGGGCGTTGCCGACGCCGGTGTGGCCGATGCCACGCCCGCGGATGCGACTTCTATAGACGCCACATCGTTAGACGCGGCGCCATAGCCAGCAGGCCCCTGGAGCATTCGAGCTATATCCCCGAAAGCTCTGGGCGAACCTTGACTCACCTTGTCAGGGCTTAGTAAAAACAACGAACTGGGAAAGATCTAGGTACGTAGTACTTAGCTAGCCCGGTTTGGGGGAGCTACACTACCGTTCACCTTGGGAAGGCGGAAAGAAATCAATGTTTGCTACATTGGGTGAAGTTTTCGATAAGGGCGGTATCTTCTTCAAGATCAACACGTTCTTCTTGGCGATCGTCATTGGTCTCATCGTGGAGCGCGCGATTTACTTCTTGGGACGCGGCCACATCAACGCCCGTCGTTTCCTCGAGCAAATCAAACGACTGCTTGCCGCCAATAACATCGACCGAGCAAAGAAACTGTGTGATGCCACGACCGCACCGGTCGCGCGCGTGGCCAAGGCCGGTCTCAACCGGATGCACCGCGGCGAAGCGCAGGTCGCTCAGGCGATGGAAGAGACGATGATCGACGTGACGCCGGAGGTGAAAACCCGAATCGGCGCGCTCTGGTCAATGGCCAACATTTGTACTCTGACTGGCCTACTGGGAACGATCACGGGCTTGATCCATACCTTCGCCGGTATCGGCGGCAAGAACCCGTCCGAGCGCCAGAAGATTCTCGGCGACGGTATCGCCGAGGCTATGTACAACACTGCTTACGGTTTGGGCATCGCCCTGCTGTGCATGATCGGCCACTTGCTGCTCAGCACCGCAAGCAAGAAGGTCATCGCCGACCTCGAGTCGTTCTCACTGCGCTTCGAGAACATGCTGGCTGACGCCCACGGTGGCGGCGGTCGAGCAGCGGGTGCACCGCCGAAAGAGCCGGCGGAGAACGAATAAGGGCCTCCCAGGAGAACTAAGGCTACGATCAATATTAGACGATGGAATTAGGTCAAGCTCATCGCAAGGCTCGCTCCGCGGCGAAACGCCGCGAGGAAGAGATCGAGCAAGACGAACTCGAAGGGGGCGAGATCAACCTGATCCCCTACCTCGACATCGTCACCAACTTGATGCTGTTCTTGCTCGCGTCGATCTCGTCCGGGCTGATTCTGGGGCACGTCAACACCACCCTGCCGGACGGAACGAAGCAGTCCGGGGCATCCAAGAAGGCACCTGACAAGCAAGACCTGGGCATGTTCTTCACGGTCACCCGGGACAAGCTGCAGATCCAGAGCACCAGTGGTTTGGTCGGCACGTTGGCGAAGCCATACCGCCAGTACTTCCCCATGAACCACCCGGATTACCCGGATCCGGCTAATCGCGTTCCGCCGCCAATCGACCAGAACAACAAGTCCGCCATCGAAATCTGGGTGAAGCGCTGTGCTCCCCTCACCGGTTCCGAGCAGCTTTGCATCGACGCGGTGAAGGCGGACAAGGGACGACTCAAGCTCGAGGCGATTCCCCTGTTCGCTTACAAGAAGATCAACGATGACCTGTACGGCATCGCCAAGCGTTGGAAGGGCAAGCTGCGCGAACGCAAGACGTACAAGATCGTACTCATGGCCAATGCCGACATTCCCTACGGCACCATCATCTCGCTCATGGACTCCATGCGTTGCAAGCTGCCCGAGATGGGCAAGCCCGGCGAAGCCTGCAACATCCCGCGCTTCGCCAACGACGAAAAGGGCAAGACTCTCACCGCGGCGCAGCTACCGTCTGGCAAGGGTGGCAACAAAGAGCCGTGCGTCATCGACCAGACCGGCCGCAAGATCTGCGGCGATGGCTATGCTTGTGTGACCGTTGAAGAAGGCACCGGCTGGAAGAACACCTGCGAGGTCTACGACCCGAACAAGCACGCCCTGTTCTCCGACATCGTCTTCGGTACCGGAATCAACTAACCCATGTCTCTGTCGACCCAAGAAGCCCGCTCCATCATCCGCAACAGGGTGAAGCGTGTGCCCGAGGGCGAGTCGATTACGCACCTCAACATCATGCCCATGATGGACATGATGACCATCCTCCTGGTCGCTTTCATCTTCCAGGTGTCCCAGACGGCCGAGGTTCTCAACCCGGTGGCGTTGCCCAAGTCCATGTCGGTCGAGCCCATGGCCGAGGCTTCGTCCGTCCTCGTCATCACCAAAAAAGGCATCACCGTCCAGGGCAAACACATCGTGTCCATCAAGGACGGACAGATCGACGAAGGCAACCTGGATACGAACCAGGCGACGATCACGCCCCTCGTGGAGTTCTTGTCCCGATGGAAGCTGTCGGTCGAAGCCCTCGCCAAGAAGCAAAATCAGAAGTTACCGCCAGTACCAGAACTCATGGTGCTAGCCGATCGCATGACCCACTACCGCGTGCTCCAGCAGGTCATGGCCAGCGCGGGCCACAAGGAAGTCGGCTACGGACGCTTCCGGCTGATCGTCATGCGCGGAGAGCCCCAGGGCATCTCCGCTACGCAGAAGAACAAGTAAGCTCGCTTCGTTTGATCGGTGGCGGGCCCGGTCGCTTTCGAGGGCGAGCCGCCCGTGCTCAGACAGTCCTCGCGCAGGCCTTTCTCGCAGACCTCGTGGATCGGCAGAGGAGATCGAAGGCGTCGGTGGGCGCTGTGGAACTGCGCGCGGGCTGGCTCCCCTCGGCGCGACCTTGGTCCTCACATGATTGCTTCGCTTTAGGTCCGGCTTCGGTGTGTGGGGCTTGGTGTTCCCAAACGGGTTAGAAGGCGGCTGGTACTGCAGTGAAGGATAGGCCCAGGCTTAGGCCTTCCTTCTCGCCGTCGCACAATGGGTTGTAGCGGCCCCGCTCGTCGAACAGATCGAGTTCTGGTGTGAGCAGAGCCTTCACTAGATTCGACGACGTGACCTCCTCGAGAGTCACCGTGCAGTCCGCGGGATCGGAATCGAACAGGCCGACGACGGTCGCGCCCTGGCTGTCGTCAGGGCAGCAGTTCGGAATAGTGCCTGAACAATCTCGGATGACCATGGCAGCCAACAGCGCGTGAACAATCGGCATGAACTCATCGTCGATTTGCTGTTTGGTGAACGTGCCGCCCAAGAGTCCTGCCATGGTGCCGTCGCTAGCCATTGTCACATCGACCGTTGCCGCGTGAAGAGTCATGGTCACCGGCTCTGCATCATCTGAGAATAGAATCTGCAATGGCACGGCACCCAGGTTGGCGCGCAAGCGGCTGTCCCGAATATCTCCCGACAGCTCGACCGTTGAGCTCGTATCGCCCAGGACGAACTGACCGGCTCCACCCAAGTTGTTGGTCGGATCCTGATCGGCGTCAGTCCCGGTGAACAGGCGAAGACCGACGCCGTCGGCATGGTCTATCTCGTTGGCGCGCAGCGAAATCAGGTGAATGATGCGGCCATCGCGCACGAGCGAGGCGACCGTATCGTTGAGGTCGCTGTCGAAGGCCGGAAACACCAGAGCCAGTATCTGACCGAGCGCATTGTCCTTGCGCCCGAGTTCGTCACCGTCGAGATTCTGACCGTAGGCCACCGCTTCATCCGCGTCCGTTGGAAACTTGATCGAGTCGACCACGTACTGGCGAACACGGGCATCCGCATCGATCCAACTCGGACTGATGGGCTCGCAATGCGCACGCTCATCCCCCTCCGAACCAGTACATGCCATCGAGCAACACACCACCACCACCACAGCCAGTCGACGATTCACCATAGAGAACCGTACCCAATTTACGCCCGACCCTAGCCAGGCATACTCTGGCTAATGACTACCGGGGTTCGGCTTTGAGGAACCGGGCGATCGGAGCAGCGAACGGAGCGAGCGCGGCGATGAGGACGATGGCGCCGGCCAGGCCCACCAGGAAGACGTTGACCGCGTAGCCGCTGGACGAAGACAACGACACCGTGTTGCTGGTCGAGCCCAGGGTCGTGAGCAGGCCAGCTGCCCCGCCGCCCATGGCGAGGACGCCCCAGGTGCGCATGTGGACCATGGCCCACATGCCGGCGATGGCCAGACCGGAGAAACCAGCGATGATGAGCGCTTCGGACGCGCCGTCTTTGGGCGCGAGTGCGTAGAGGATGATATAGGGCAAGCTGACACCAACGCGGATGACCGATTTGCCGAGGCGATGGGTGGCGCTCTCGTCCAGGTGGAAGCGCTCACGCCACTCGGCGCGGCCGTCGAAGCCCTTGGACATCTTGTCGCCCCAAAGCATCAGGGACATACCGCCGTGGGTGCCGCCCCAGAATATGAAGATGGGATCAATCCCGACCTGCCACATGGACATGATCGCGGTCACAAGTCCCGAGATCCCGACGCCGATGGAGAACCAGCGGGCCCAGAAGTACCCGGCAACAATGCCAAAGAATGCCAGCGCATAGATCCCGCCCATACCGGCGAATGCCGCTCCCCAGCCCGGAGGCGCCGCCGCTGCCAGAATGAGAAACATAAAGCCGTAGAATCCCAAAACGGCCGCGGCCAGAGCTTTGCGTTCGCCGATGAAACGTCCCATTAACTAACTATAACCTATGTTTCGGCAAAGCCCATCCTGCGGCGATTTGTCCCAGTCTTTCGGCCCAACTGGCCGCCGCAATGGGTATATTCCGCCGCGATGCCACACACCTTCTCTCTCGATCAGCATGGAATCACCGTAGACCGCGTCATCAGAAATGCCCCGACGGCAGTTCTGTACGAATTGGCGCTACGCAACGAGCGGGGAACCGCGATCACCGACACCGGTGCTCTCGTTGCGATGTCAGGTGAAAAGACCGGTCGCAGTCCGACCGACAAGCGCATCGTCGACGAAGCCTCGTCGAACGAAGACGTGTGGTGGGGCCCCGTTAACATCAAGCTCGACGAGCACGTGTTCAACGTCAACCGCGAACGAGCGCTGGACTATCTCAACACGCGCGAGCAGCTGTACTGCATCGACGCGTTCGCCGGCTGGGACCCGAAGTACCGGATCAAAGTCCGCATCGTCTGCGCGCGCGCCTATCACGCGCTGTTCATGACCAACATGCTCATCCGGCCGACCAAAGAGCAGCTCGAAGACTTCGGCGACCCCGAGTACGTGGTGTTCAACGCCGGACAGTTCCCGGTCAACCGTTACACCAGTCAGATGACCAGCCGTTGCAGCGTGAACTTGAACCTGGGTAGCAAAGAGTTCGTCATCCTGGGCACCGAGTACGCCGGTGAGATGAAAAAGGGTGTGTTCACGATCATGAACTACCTGATGCCCAAACGCGGTGTGCTGTCGATGCACTGCTCGGCGACCGAAGGCGACAACGGCGAGACATCGATCTTGTTCGGCCTGTCCGGTACCGGTAAGACCACCTTGTCAGCAGATCCCAAGCGCCAGCTCATCGGTGACGATGAGCACTGCTGGAGCGACGAGGGTGTGTTCAACATCGAAGGCGGCTGCTACGCCAAGGTCATCGACCTGTCGGCGGAAGCCGAGCCCGACATCTACAGAGCGCTGCGCTTCGGCTCCATTCTGGAGAACGTCGTCTACGACCCGGACACACGCACGGTCGATTTTCACGACACCTCGATCACGAAGAACACCCGCGGCTCCTACCGGATCGAACGCATCGACTCGGCCAAGATCCCCTGCGTGGGTGGCCATCCCAACAACGTCATCTTCCTCACCTGCGACGCCTTCGGCGTGTTGCCGCCGGTCAGCAAGCTCACCCCGGCCCAGGCCATGTACCACTTCATCAGTGGCTACACCGCCAAAGTGGCGGGTACCGAGATGGGCGTCACCGATCCCGAAGCGACGTTCTCGCCCTGCTTTGGTGGACCGTTCCTGGTCTGGCACCCGGCCCGCTACGCGGAGCTGCTCGCGGAGAAAATCACCAAGCACAACGCAACCGTCTGGCTCGTCAACACGGGCTGGACCGGCGGTCCTTTCGGCGTCGGCAGCCGCATGAAGCTCGGCTACACCCGCGCCATCGTGGAAGCGATCCACAACGGCGGGCTGGCCAAAATCGATACTGTGCAAGATCCCGTCTTCTCCTTCGAAGTGCCGACTACATGCCCCGAGGTGCCGACGGAGCTCATGCAGCCCAAGAACACATGGGCCGACAAGGCGAAATACGACGAGACCGCCAAGAAGCTGGCCTTCCTGTTCAAAGAGAACTTCAAGGTATACGAGGCTGGCGCCAACGAAGAGACCCGCGCCGCCGGGCCCAAAATCTAGCGTCCCTCCCCAGGCGCCCCGCTAGCTGTCGCCCTTTAGCTGTGGAAAGCGCCACTGGCTGGCGCTGTGAACGTTCCTGCAGCGTTTGACCGGCGCTCGCGGCGGCGCTACGCTGTCGCCTATGCAGGCTCCAATGTTACGTACTGCCGTTCTGGTCGTCGCGTCCGTGTTTCTGTTCACGGGGTGCGCCCATCATCTCAGCGGTTCCAGCGAACGCATGAAGCGTCCGCGCGGTGCCAAGAAGCGGCCGAAGGACAAGCCCGATCCACACACGGGGCTCAAAGACCTGAAGATGGACGACGAGTGCAGCGCCAACTTCAACTCCGACAAGAAACACAATCGCAATCGCCGGGCATCGAAGAAGCTGCGCCTGCAGGGTGTCGACCTATTGAACACCGCCGGTAGGCAAAAAGGCGAAGAGCAGATCGAGACCTACATGGAGGGGCTCACCAAGCTGCGCGACGCCCTCAAGAAGGACAACTTCAGCGCGGCGGCAACGCGGCGTCTAGCCGAAGCTTATGCGCGCCTGGCCAAGAAAGGCTGCGCGATCATGTTGCTCAAACGATTGGTCGCCCTGCAGGGCCACCCCGACCGTGCCGTGGTTCGCGCGGCCGACCTCGAAATCAAGAACGCCTCGAATAGCAGCGCGTTCAAGAAATTCCGCAACGACGCCAACACGGCGATCGGAGAATAAGAACATGCTGAGGTCTCTAGTTATCGCCGGCCTCGCCGCTGGCCTGTGCTTCGGCTGCGGCAACAAAGGCCCGGTCCCAGATGCGCCATCGCCCAAGCGCCCGAAAGAAAGAGGCGGGGAGGACGTGGCGAAGAAGAAGGCTGACTGCAAGCCGACGGACGCCAGCGCGATCCCGGGCGCGATCCCCGAAGCGCAGCGGCGAAAGGTCGAGTCGCTCAACCTGGCCGCCGAAGCGAGCACGATGCTCGGCACGGCCGCAAAGCTCAGGAAACAAAAGCGCGAGACCCTCATCGAGCAGTCGGTAGAGAAGCTCAATACAGCCCTGGCCGCCGATCCGTACAACGTCGAGGCCACCTACACCCTGGCGGGAGTACAGGCCATGGTTGGCCGTACCCAGTGCACCGTGAATCTGCTGGCCCGTCTGCTCGAGCTGCGCAAACTCGACAGCTACAAGGCCGCGGTGAAGGAGCGCCTGGACAAGCTCGAAGGCCGTGGCAATTTCGCTGGGCGCCTCGATCCCATGTTCGCCAAGGTCCGCGGAAAGAACCTCTACCGGCAGTTAGCTCGGAAGTTCACAGACGGTAAGTAGTTGTAAGCACCAGATCTACTTGCCAGTTCGGGGGGGAATGCCGTATGAACAGCGAACCTTGTCCAAACTGGTATCGAGACTAGTCCTCCTCGCTGGCGCCGCCGGCTTGTTGCTGCCCACGAGCACCGCGCTCGCCCAGGCCAAGAAAGCCCAGGCCAAGAAGGCGAAGCCTGCCTGCGGAATCTACTGGCTGCCATTGGCGGTCGGCAACGAGTGGACGTACGACTACATCCCGCCGCCTCCCCCCAAGGAAGGCGAGCCGGAGCAGTTGCCCCTCGTGTTCCCACCCAAGGCGATCACGATCAAGGTGCTGTCAGTCACGCCGCCCAAGAAGGGCAAGAAGAAGGCGCCGACCGAGATCGTGCTCGAAGAGACGACCGACAAACTGGTTCGCAAGACGACCCTGCGCTGCACTAAGACGTATCTCGAAGTCTCGCCCCAGTCGTTCTTCTTCGCCGGCGAGCCCGGGGGTGGAACCCGCGTCGAGCTCACCAACGAGCACCGCACCGGTAAGTCCTTCCCAGGCGTCAAAGGTTTCAAGCGCGGCATGACCAATGAGCTCACCTTGACGGCAGGCGTCAAACGCGAGAGCGCGCGCAAGTCTCTTCAGCTCGACCCGGTCAACCTGTCGATCACGCGCACCCTCAGCTTCGAAGGCCCACAGAAAGTCATCGCGCCGGCCGGCGAGTTCCCGCGAGCGCTACGCATCAAGCTCGAGGTGAGCGGCAAGGTAAAGCTCAACAACAAAGAGACGCTGTTCCCGCGCAACGTGCCTGGTGCGCTGTGGCTGGTCAAAGGCCTGGGTGTCGTCCAGTCGTACAACACGCTGGGCCAGCAGTATCGGTTGAACCGCACGAGCATCGTGTTCAAGAAAAAGAAGGGCCGATAGCCCGCGCGTCACACGCAATTCCCAGACGGGCCCGGCAAGGGCCCGTTTGTCGTTTCGGCGCCGAGCTCAGTCGACCGCGACGAACAGGAAGCTGAGGTAGTTGCCTTCGGGGAACCCCGGCAGCGTTGGATGATCTATGGCGTGGCCACGTGTGCAGATGGTGCGCACAGTGCGTCCCTGTTGCCGGGCCGCTTCGGCTAACACCGCCGACAGCATCGGCGTGGTCAGGTGGCTCGAGCATGACGCTGTAGCAAGCAAGCCCCCTGTCTTGACCACGGACAGGGCCGCGGCGTTGAGCTTGGTATACGCGCGCACTGCATGGGGCACGCTCTTGGCGCTGGGCGCGAAGCTCGGCGGATCACAGATGACGATGTCGAAGCGCTGTCTGCCGCGAGAAGTCTTGGCCAGGAAGTCGAAAGCATCGGCGGCGATGAAGCCATGGAGGTGTTCGTTGATGCCGTTCAACTCGAAGTTGCGACGCGCGGTTTCGATGGCGGGTTTGGCCTGGTCGAGGGTGGTTACCCGACGGGCGCCGGCCAGGGCCGCGTGAACAGAAAAGCCGCCGGTGTATGCGAACAGGTTGAGAACGCTCGCACCCTTGGCGTAGCCGGCAACATAGCTGCGGTTGTTACGCTGGTCCAAGAAGAACCCGGTCTTTTGTCCGCGACGCACGTCGACGAAGAAGTTCGCCGGGCCTTCCTTGATCTGCACTTCGTGCACAGGCACGCCGGCTTTAGACGTTCCACGCAATGGCCGCATGACAACATCATCGATGGTCGCGCCGACCTCGCGGCAGGCGGCGAGCACAGTGTCCAGGTGCGGTTGCCAAAACGCTTGCGCGGCGGCGCCATCGAAGACGACCACAGCGGTGCCCGCATAACAATCGACCACCAGTCCCGGCATCGCGTCGTTCTCGCCGTGGATGATCCTGAACGCGTTGGTGTCGGCGAGCTCCTGGCTGTCTACGCGGACCCGAGCGGCCCGCGCCGCTCGTGCACGAATCCACTCAGCGTCGATCACGTCAGCGGGACTCGTGCTCAGGACTCGAACGCCGATGGCGTGGTCGGGATGAGCGTAACCGATCGCGATATCTTTGTTGTCGCGCACCACCCGGACGAGCTGCCCCGCGGTCACCGACTCCGGCAACGGAGCCAACGCGCGCTGGTACAACCACGGATGACCGTGACGCACGGCCCGCTCTAGCGGCTTCACAAGTTGGACAGCGGGGTATGCCATCGGACAGACAGTAGCGTAAGGTCGGGCCATGTGGCGCGGGCAACTGTGGATTGTGGGTTTGGTCGCCGTTGCATGCTCGTCCACTCCCCAAGGGACCACCACCAGCCGGACCCCGGCGCCGGCCAAAGTTCGCTACCACGGGGGCGATGCGCCGCTTTCCCGAGTCGCTCAGCGAACCATGCGCGAGATTCCCGCGGGACACTACATTTCCGGATCGACCAAAGAAGAACGAGCTGCCGCCTACGACGACTATCAGCGAACGTCTGGCAACGACGCGGCCCGCAACAACAAGTGGTTCCACCGGGAGAGCTGGAGGGCGCGCCGCAAGCTCAGCCGGTTCACCATCGACCTGTCGCCAGTGACCCACGCCGCATATGCAGAGTTCGTCGCCGACACTCGCCGACAGCCCCCGCGCATCGACGCCAAGGCCTGGGCCGCCCAGGGCTTCAACCAGGACTATGAGAAACACGTCAAGCGCTTGAATTGGACCGACGCCGGGCCACCGCCAGCCCGGGCGGACCATCCGGTACTACTGGTGACTCATCAGGACGCCGTGGACTACTGCACGTGGCGCGGCAACGTGACCGGAACCCCCACCCGGCTGCCAACCGCCGGCGAGTATGAGAAGGCATCGCGCGGCGAGCACGGGCTGTTCTACCCATGGGGCAACGACTGGGATAAGACGAAGCTGCACAGCGGCCTGACCGATCCGGACGACACCGTCAGCGTCGGTGGCCACCCTCAGGGGAAGAGCCCATACGGCGTGCTCGGGTTGGCGGGCAACGTATTTCAATGGACGTCCACGCCCTGGCAAGGAAAGCCCGGGGTGATGACCGTGAAAGGCTCCGCCTGGGAAGACCACGCTGGCCTGGGTCGCGGCGCCTCGCAGCATGGCCGCAAGGTGACAATCCGCCACGCCATCGTCGGCTTTCGCTGCGCCGCCAACTAACAGGACACAGGCGGCCCGGAGCTTGCACTGTCGGGCAGCGTGTTCCGTGTTGCTATCACCGTCGGGGCGATGCTCGCCCTGGTTCCGGTCGCCGACGCCGGGGGCCGACTCGGCAAGGTCGTAAGCGGACTCAAGCATCGCTCGGGCCAGACGGGCACGAGCAGCGACAGTAGCTCTAGCTCTGACAAATCCTCTGACGACTCCTCGGACTCGAGCTCATCGTCGGACAGCGACAGCGGCAACAACACGAGCTGGGGGTCACGGACGAACCATGCCGGCACACCCACGCCAGTGCTCGTGGGCGGCGCGCCCTACCCCACCAGCACCCTGGGCTCCGACCTGCAGGCGTACTTCGGCATGATGTCTGTCTTCGAGTCAGACGGCGCCATGCGCGGCTCCGTTCGGGCCAGTAGCGGCAACTACGGCGTCGGAATGGACGGAACGCGCTATTTCGAGCAGGTCGGTTCGGGCCAGGGAACCATGTATCTGCACCTGGATGTGTGGTCGCTCAACGGCCAGTACCGGGCGCTCAAGATGGGCCGATTCAGCCAAACCGCGGTCTGGCTCAACGCCGGCCTCGCCGGTCAGTCGTCGGACGGGCTGCATTTGCTCGGAGCCACCATCGGCGCCGAAGTGGCCCACAACATCAACTCGGCGATCGGCCTCGAAACGTCCGCGCGAGTGTTTGCAATGCAAGACGGCATCCGGGCCATCGAGGTCCGTGGTGGCGTGGCTGCGTCGATCCTCCGGCTCTCATATCGGGTGTTGAAATTCAACGTGGGACCAGCGCTACGAGGGCCGGAGGTAGGCGTAGCGTGGCGCTTTTAAGACACCTGTTGCACTAACGCCCCAATCACCAGCGCCAGCGCTACTTGGTCTTGCGCAAGTTCTGGTCGATCGTTCGCCAGATCTGGCGATCCAGCACGCGGCGGAGCCCCTGCCGATACGTGTGATTGCGCAGCAGCTCGGTCGAGTTGAGGACCTTGGGAGCGATGGCGGTGCCGAAGCGGTCGGTGAGCACGATGTCGTGGAGCACCCGCGCGTTGATGGTCTGCTCGCGCAGGTCGATAACCAGCAAGGACGACAAGATCGGCTTGCCGTTCGCCAGCCCACGCAACAGTGACGTCGCGAACAGGTAACGGCCGTCCCTGGACCAGCGCGGCAAGGTTTCCATGGCGAATACCGTGTCTGCCCAGAGCACTCGCCGGTTGGTGCCGTCGGGCTTGACCACCTGCAGGTCGAGATTGCGAATCGCGCCGGTCTTGAGCTGGCGTTTGCCTGGTGACGAAAACGCTATCAAGTTCCCTTTCGGCGACCACGCTGGCGAATTGTCGTCGGGCCCTGCTGTCAGCGGAATGGTCGCGCCACCGACCATGGGAACGATGCGCAGGCGGGAGCGCCCCTTGGTGTCAGACGCGCGGAACACGACCTGCTTGCCGTCGGGGGAGACTGAGGGTTGCAGCTCCGCGGTCTTGTCGAACGTAATCCGCACCGGCGAGTCGAGCCGCATGCGGCCGTGGCGGTTGCTCCTTACCGCGCCTCGCCACAGGTCCCAGCTGCCGCCGCGGTTGGACGCGAACACGATCTGTTTGCCGTCCGGCGTCCATACCGGGTCCCGATCGCTGCCCTCCACATCGGTCAGCCGTCGTGGTTGGCGTCCCGTCCTGGCTTCAATAAGCCACAGGCTCGTTTTGATTTGACCAGCTCGGGGACTGCGACCGCGGGTGGACTGAAAGACGATCCACTTGCCATCGGGCGACCAAGCGGGCGCTCGGTCCCGATGAGCTATCCACTGGGACCCGACCCGGGTCTTCAGGTTCGCGAAGGTGGTCAGGTCGCCTTTGCGCCGGCCATCGAGACCGACGAACACCAGGTGGGTGCCTCGCTTGTCCTGCTTCTGCCACGCCTCGGCGACGACGATTGGCCCAGGCGGACCGCGCACAGCGGAGGGCTGCTCCACCACGGTCTTCACCCCGTTGCCGCACGCCGCCACTGTCGCCAGCAGCGTGGTGAGCACTGTGGTGAGTGTCGTGACTATGACGGCACGGACCACCATCAACTGGTTATAGCAGCCGAAACGAAAACGGGCGGAGGTGACAACACCATCCGCCCGTGTAAACGCTTATTGAAACGACGCTACTTCTTGTCGCCGTCTTTCTTGTCCTTCTTGTCGCCGTCTTTCTTGGCGTCGTCTTTCTTGTCGGCCTTCTTGTCGTCGCCGTCTTTCTTGGCGTCGTCTTTCTTGGCGTCGTCCTTCTTAGCGTCGTCCTTCTTGGCGTCGTCGTCGTCATCGTCGTCGTCGTCGCCCTCGTCGTCCTCGTCGTCCTTCTTCTTGTTGGTAGCCGAGGTGTCTGAGGTGTCGGTGTCATCCGCGATGGCCGAACCACTTGTGGACGTCTGGATGTCCTCTTTCTTGATCTTCGACTCTTTAGGAGCCGAATGACTGAAGACAATGCCCAACGTGAGGACAAAAAACGCGATGCCCGCGATCAAGCCGGCCATGGCGGCTTTCTTCCCGGTCTCAACCGTGAAGCGCTCGTAGACGACGAACGTCCGCTCTTGTTCTGCCGGTAGCGACGTAAAATTCGTGTAATCACTCATCTGAGAGTTCCCTCCTCAACGGCGCCCGCAGCCCATGCGAACGGCGTGATTGTAGTACACCGTGAGGGTAAGACACCGACTTACCGGCAGGGTTCCCAAAAAAAACAGGAAAAATGTCGGGTGAAAATGAGGGCTTGGATGCGGGTCCAGATCCCGCGACGGTTCGGCCGCGACTGTGGGCTCTGAAAGGGGGGAGGCGCTCGGACGCTGCCGTCTAGTTGACGACGGGCGGAGGGCTGACCAGGTCCACCATCAGCTCGGCCAGCTGGAACGTGTTGGCCCAGTTCCAGAAAACGCCCTCACGCAGGGCTACCAGCCGAATATCAAGCTTTCCCCCGGCCGCGCGACGGACCTCCACGGACAAAGCCACGTTATCCAGCCTGACCGGCGTCATGGGGTAGACCTCGCCACCAGTGCGAATCGCCCACTCGGTGAACAAGTCGACCGTGACAACCGCCGAGACCCGATCCCCTTTGGAGTCGGGCAAGGCCACGGCCGGGAAGTCCACCCGCGCCTGAAGGCCCGTGAGCTCGATGCCAGCCGGCGGAATGATGTCCGGGCCCAGACTGACGTCCGCAAAGTCTACTTCGAGCCCCTGGACCACCAGATAGCCCTCTGGTGTTGCCCACAGGGTAATCTCGCCGCCGAGGATATCGAGGCTGACATCCATGTTGCGGGTCGGCGCCGCGCCGTAAGTGACGATCCCGTCCGCGCGGGCGAAGCTGCCACCGTTGATCGCGCTGCTGGCGATCTCGAATGTCTCGATCCCGCCCAGCTCCTGCCACACGGTTTGCTCTTCCGTCTGAACGGGGGGCTCATCCTGACTCTGATCGAGGTCGCAGCCGACCACACAAAGTGAAAGTATTACTCCAAGACCTGCCCAGTAGCATTTGAATAATTTTGACTGTGTCGTTGACATAGGTTCATCTCCTACATGTCGTACTCTGTGATTGAAAACCTACCTAGCACCCTCTGACGCATCGTGTCAAGTCATCAAAGGTCGGACCAATCTATTTCTTAAACAGCGCTATAGTGCTGCCGTCCATGGGTCGAAAAGGCGTCGTGTATTCGCTACCGTAGGCACCGGACTGGCTAGATGAGGCGACCACTATTGTCTGGACGCGGCTTCATATGGGCGGCGGTCCTGCTCGGGCTGTTAGTTGCGTTCCCCCGTGTCAGCTCCGCCCAACGCCGCTGGCTCAAGCTCGACCGGGTGGAGGCAGAATCCACCTGGGTTAAGGGCATGGTGCGCGTGCGCGCCTACGTCTCCGCGGTGAACATTTACGGCGGCACGATTCCTATTGGCGGCAAGAAGAAGGCGTGGCGGCTGCAGGTCGGTGGCAAGAAGCTGCGCAACCCGTCGTTCGCCGTGCCCTTCTCTACTCAGCAAGACGATGTGTTCCTGCTGGGCATCGTGATCCAGACCAGCAAGGAAAAGCCGGTAGACAAGAGTCAGCCCCATAGCCTGACCGAGATCAAACCGGCGGCCGTCAACTTCATCGAGGGCTTACCCAAAACGACACGTTTCGCCCTGGTCACCTACGCGGAACAACTCAAGGGTGGTCGGCTCGATTCACTCACCAACGTCACAACCCGATTGCGAAAACTCGGACCGTCCAAGAGCCCACAAGCCAATCTTACCAAGGCGGTTCGTCACGCGATCAAGACGATAAATAAGTACAGGCCCAAGGGCACCAAGAAGGGACTGCGCGTGCGCAAGGCCATCGTCATCATCGGCGACGGTCGTGATAGTCAATGGCCTGATCCGAAGGCACCCGCGTACGACGCGGCGAAGGAACAGGCCAAGAGGCTGGGCAAGCTCGCCGACCGCTCTGGCATTCGCATCCACGCCATTGGCTACAGCGCGGAGAACTGGCGCCGACCGATGCTGATGCTTGGCGAGTTAACGAAGCGCACCCATGGAACCATGCGCCTGGCCACGAGCTACGACTCATTCGAGGTGTCGCTGCGCGGCTTGTCGAGGGAGCTGTTGCGCCAGCACGTGGTCACCTTCTACGTGCCGGAGAAGCGGGTCAAAGGTCGGAAGATCCAGATCTCCAGCGGCGAGCTGGTCTCAAACGTCATTCGACTCAAGAAGATCAAATGCGGCGACGCGGTGTGCTCAGCCGACGAGTACTGCAGCACCGAGTGCGTGCCGAGAAACATCACATCGGGCAGCAGCATTCTGACCTGGGTCATGTACATCGGCGGCGGTATCGCGGGCTTGCTCGTCCTGTTGATGGGGCTCGGCTTCCTGTTATCGAAGCGCGAGCAGCGACAGCAGCAAGCGTCGATCGATCCAGGACCGCCGGCCGAACAGCCACAGGCTCCCGCCCCGGGCCATGGCGCGATTCAGCCCGCCGCCAACCCCTACGGCGACCCGAGCGCTCAGGGCGGACAACCACAGGGGCAGCAGCACGGACACCGGCAGCAGCATGGACACCAGCAGCAGCATGGACAGCAGCAGCAGCACGCCATCCAGCCCGCGGCCAACCCATACGCCGCACAGCAACCGCAGATGACACCTGGCCAGGCCAACCGACCGGCACGGCGCTCGCACTTGTCTGTGTCGGGCCCCACCCTGCTCGTGATCAAAGGCGAACAGCAGGGCCAACAGTTCACGCTCAAGCACAACTTCCGAATTGGTAAGGCCGGCCATTCCGATCTGGCGATACCCAATGACCCATACGCGTCGACCGACCACGCTTATATACAAATGGATCGTGCGGGCAACTGCACTCTGGTGGACAATCAGTCGACGAATGGCACATTCGTAAACGGCGTCCGGGTGAGTCAGCGCAAGCTCACGAGCGGCATGGCAGTTCGAATCGGCGCAACGGAGATGCGTTTCCTCACGCAGTAAGGATCGGGATGGGCTATTTCTGGGTAGCAGGACAGAAGTTCAAGGTCGACGCCAACGTGGTGCGCTGGGACGAACAAGGTGACGGCCAGTACTCGGCCTTCAATGCCTACTGGAAGCACTGCAGCTCCTACGGTAAGACGCGCTCGGACGGTACGTGCCGCGATGGCATCTACCCGTTCAGCGAGAAAGCCCACGGTAAGAACCGGGCCAACCGGTACAGCTTTCGGCCGGGACTGCCGCGCACGATGAACCCACCCCTGTCCATGGTCCAGGCCATGGTGCAGAGCTTCGTTATCCACTTCGACAACTGTTTGAATTCGGAGATGTGCTACAAGGTTCTCCACGACGAGCGTGGCCTGAGCGTCCATTTCCTGATCGATAACGACGGAACGATCTATCAGACGTTGGACCTGGCCCACATGGGCTTTCAGTGCGCAGGCATCAACGGCGTCTCCTTCGGCGTCGAGCTCGCGTCGATGGGCGACGCGAAGCGCTACGCGGATTGGTACACGTCACCCAGGTTCGCCAACCGTAACCGTGGGCCGGCGCGCGGCTCCGACGTGGTCAAGATCCACGGCCACAGCGTGCTTTGCTACAAGTACACGCCAGCGCAGATGACCGCGCTCAAGGAGCTGGCCAAAGGCCTGCGCTTCGCGTTTCCGAACCTGCCGCTGGAGTACCCACAGTCGTCACCCGGGCATCAGTCGTGGGATTTCGTGCCCAACTTTCGCAGCTTCAAGGGCTACCTGGGCCACTACCACACCACCGAGGGTAAGTGGGATCCGGGCTTGTTCGACTTCAAGGAATTCTGCCAGTCGATCCGCGGTGCGATCTGTTACCCGGTGTTCACGAAGTACTCGGACAAGTCGATCAAGTACCCACTCGTCCCCGATGACACGGACGCCGCTGAGAAAGAGTTTCGCGAGTTATACAAGAAGAACGAGCAGGAGGCCGAGGGTGGGTTCTACCCGGTCGCGCCGTACGGCGAGTGGAAGCTATGGCACGGCGGCGTTCACATCCCCGAGAAGCGCAAGGCGCCGATCTTTTCGTCGTTCTCCGGCCGCATTATGGCCGCGCGCACCAGTTCCACGTCGGGCGTAGGCAGCAACAACTTCCTGCTCATTCGCCACGACTTGAGCCTTGGCCCGGTCACCATGCGCTTCTTCGCGGTCTACTACCATCTCGAAGACGAGTGGGACACGGAGGGCATCAAGGACAAAGGCGAACCCGAGTGGCTCGCCAACGACGGATGGAAAGCCTACAAGGCCCAGGTCAAAGCCAAGAAGCGCAGCAAGGGTGACATCGTGCTGCTCGACATCCCCGTCGAGGCCGGGCAACTCATCGGTCGCGTCGGTGAGGCCGGACCGATAGGCGCGCGCCGGTCGCAGTTTCACTTCGAGATCTTTTCCCAGGAGGAGCACCTGAACAAAGTGGAGAAGGGCTCGTGGAAAAAGGTGTTCGGCACCAGTGGCGGGCGCTTCTGTGATGCCATCGAGATCATCGAGGCCATCGACACGGCACCAAAGGATGGAGCGTTCAGCCGACGCGAGGTGCTCCAGTACTTCAAAGGCAACTCGGCGCGCAAGTCTCTACATCGCTACGCGGTGCTGCATCTGAGTGAGTGGATTGGGCCCCTGGACAGCTGGAAAGTCGAGCTACGAAACGCGCCGGACTTCGCCAAGATGAAGGACGACGAGTTCGAAGAGATTATCGATAAGCAGATCCGGCCCACGTTGTGGTGGGACGCGGTTCGCCCCAACCCTCGCTACGACGCCAAGAAGCCGGGATCGGGTAAGAAGCAGGTGATGGTCGCTGAATGGGCCGGCCTGCCCTTCGACGGGGTCGTCTTCCACTACCACCCCGTGTCCTTCGTGAAGTTCGTAACGGACAAGATCGGCGAGGCAAAAGGACTGGAAACGGCGCGCAAGAAGACGTTGGGGTCGAAAAAAGATGCCAAAAGTGCCCAGGAAGTTGGTCTGAAGGGCGACCGGGACGACGAATCAGGTGCATCATTCGTCAGCGCGGGAGAGCTCAAGAGCAAGGACGATCGCAACCAGTACGACCTCTCTCGCCTGGTGGAAGGTTTCAAGGAGTGACCCGAAGCAGGAACAGCCGACCGAAGATCAAGCGCCGCGGTTTCATCGCCGTGATGGCAGGCGCTTCATCGGCGTTTTGGGCGTTGCTGCGCGGGCGCCGATCGAACCCAGCCGCTAGCACCGATAGCAGCACTAACGAGCGAGAGAGCACCGAGCCGAAGCCGCCCAAGTGGATCGGCCACCAGTAGTCCCGAGATTGGAGCACAGCAGATGCGTAACAAGATCGCCCTAGTGATTGCCCTGGTGTTCGCCGTCGCGAACACCAACGCGTGGGCACAGGCCAAGAAGGACGACAAGAAGGACGACAAGGCCGCCGACAAGAAGAAGAAGGACGGTGACGAAGTCGACCTCGAGCCAGATCCGCCGGATCCTGATGGGCTTCCTCATGGCGTGCGCGAGAACCCGAACGCCCCCATCCTGGTCGGCGAGAAGAAACCGGCCGTCAAAAAGAAACTGAAGAAGGTCGCGGCAGGGTATCCGCTGCAGATCGTGGACCGTCCCCTGACCCTGTTTCGCAATATGGCCGAGGTCTACGTCGACTATCCGATCAACGTCGATCCATTCGTTGCGAGCGGTTTGATTCGCGGATCCTACGGCGTCACCAGCGAAGCCGAGCTCGGCCTTAAGTACGGGTTTGGTTCCATCGCCGACAGCGAGTTCGTCGAAGGTAAAGTGTTTTCAATCGAGGGTGGCTACTACCTGACGGACTGGGCGGCGCTGCGTGTGTCGATACCAATCCTGGTCGACCCGTTTGCCATGGGCCTGCGTATCGGCGTGCCCGTGCGGCTCAAGATCATGGACAAGCTGGCCATCGTCGGTGGTCACGACCTCGTCAGCTTCAGCCTGGTGAGCTTCGTCCCAGACGTGGCGAACGCGGCGAACACAGCGAGCCTGGTCGCCAGAGACGAGATCAACGAGATCCTCCCGGACGGTGACATCCGCATCAATGCCGGCCTGCTCTATCAGCACAGCAAGAAGGTGGCGTTCATGGCCGAGATGGGCGTGCACGCCCCCGACTTCAGCCTCGACGACCAGCCTGTGCCGCTCCACGTGGGCGCGATGCTTTCGGCGCCATTCAAAGCGGGCGTGGACTACGGTGTGCGCGTCGGCTTCGGCAACCTTGACGACGCGAAACACACTTTCGGCATCGCGCTCTTTGCCGCGCTGCGCATCTAGCCAATCAGTTCGCCGCCCTGGGCATCTAGCCGACCTAGTGGCTGGTCGCGGCTCGGTCGGCTGCGTCACCATGAGCAGCCTGGTCCCTACTCACCACACAAACCGCGTCCACGTTGTACCCCGGCGTGTGGGCGCAGTGGAAAACCGCGACGACGTGCAGCCAGTCCTGGGGGAGCCGAACGTATTCCCCCTTCTGCGGAACGCGTGACAGCTCGAGTCTCCCGACCTCGATACCGTCGCCCATCACCACGGCTATTTGAAGACGACCAGCGTTTTCCATCCTACCCCTCCTTCTCCGCCCAATCACTCATCCGTAGCACGCCAGAATCGCTCGCGCGTGACGCGGCGAACGAGCTTGGCGCAGGTGGTCGGCTCCGTTGCGCGCGGCCAGACGCGCCACCAGCGCCAGCATCATCAGGTGCTCGCCAGGTGTCCCAGCCACCAGCACGACTGCAGCGCGAATCGGTTCTCCGTCGGGTGTGTCGCCTGCGAGCGGCCGTGCTGGCGTAACCAGCGCCGCGAGCGCCGGTGCGCCAACAAACCGTGCGTGGGGCACCGCGAGCCCGTTGCCCAATGCCGTGGAACAGTCGCTTTCTCTCGCGCGCAATTGCTCGGCGATTTCCGTCGCTGTCACGCCAGCGACTCGACGCGCGCACAACGCCGCACCGGCATCGATGAGACCGTCGAGTGTCCGGCACTTGACGTTCAGCTGGATACGCGATGGCGGAATGAGTGCCCTGAGTGACTCAACAGGAGGAGACGACGGTTCTACCTCTGGCAGCTCGGTGTCGATGAATTCGGCGAGTCGGGCGATCTGGTCGGCGTTGAGATCGCGTCTCGCAATGTCGAGAAACAACGAGCTCGCGGCCGGAACGCGCTCGAGATAGGCATCGAGGGCGACGCCGGTTCGGCCAGCGAGTTCGACCAGCACATCGGGCGGAACGTCGAGCACGCCGGCGATGGCCCTGAGTCGATCCGCGGTCGGCGGCGGATCCCGGCCGTTCTCCACCCGGCTGAGGTACGTGCTGGACACATCAATCGCTCGAGCGAGTGCACGCAAGCCCACTCCCGCCTCAGTCCGTATCATGCGAAGCGCGGTGCCGAAGCTCTCGTGTGCTTCGCTTGTTTCCCGTTTAGATTTGGCTAGTCGGCCCACGTGTTAAGTGATAACTTACCACAGTACACTGTGAGGACCAACGACTACCGGATCTTGATCGCTGACCGTAGCGAGCCGATGCAGCGCTGGCTGGCGATGGCTACGGTGAGATCCGGCGCACGCGCCAGCCAGACAACCTACGCCAGCACCGGACCGGAGATGCTCTATCACCTCTCCCACGACGGGCCATTCGACCTCGTCGTTTGCCAGGCCTCGCTCCCACAAATCACCGGCGCACAGGTCCTGGCCATGGTGCGCACAGCCGGGCTAGCCACGCCGTTCGTGATGCTCGACTACCTGCCCAGTTCCCGGTTGCGAGCCCTGGTTGCCCGTGCCGGCGACGCTACTCTGGTGGATACGCCTCTCGACAGTCGTGCCGTCCGGACCGCTGCTCGTGGGTTCCTGCAACGCAACGACTCGTCTCGCGGCGCGGTTTCGGCGACGCGGACCATCGCTGGACGCGGTGGCATGGCCCCCTCCGTCTAGCCGGCCCGGACCGCGAGGCGCGCTCTACTGGATTTTTGGCGTGGGCGTCGGTACGGGCGACGCGTCCTGGGGAGTGTTCTTGTCGGCGTCCTTGACCGGGACCTTGACGGCGTCTTTCACCGGGGCCTTGTCGGTGCCCTTGGTCCCTTCGGTCTTGGCGCCGTCGGGTGGATCGACGATCTTGAAGCTTACGCGCCCAATCAGCTGGCCACCGGTGGTCTCGATGGAGCACGTCCACTTGCCGGTCATTTCGCTCGGCAGCGACTTCTTGTCAGCCTTGAGTTCCTTGGCCAGGTAGCTCACCACCATGTTCTTGTTGCAGTCGCGAACAGCTTCGGGCTTGGCTCGCGCGATCACCTTGCTGCCTTTGCGCCAGACGTGGCGAATACCGCTCTTGAGTCCGCCGGGCTCGCTAACAGTCGAGCCACAACGAAGCTGATCGAGTCGATCGGAGCGAATCGAAGGCTTCTTCGCGGGTAGGCATTCGTACTGGCCGGGGACACCGTGGCCGACTGCGCCGTCGCCCATAGTGGCCGGAACCGGCGGTACCAGACCGCGGCCGAACCACGCGAACAAGAGGCAAAACACGGTGGCACCAACGGTCAGGCCTAGACCACCGCCGCTGAATACCGAGCGCAGGCTGAAGCTGAGCATCGCTATCGCGATCGGCGTCACGCCAGCGGCGATCATGAGCGAGTTGAAGTGATTGACCTTGAACAGCAGCGGCAACATCAGGTTGAGCACGCAGAACAGCGCCAACCCATACATGCACGCCGCGAGAAGGCGGCGCTCCATGACGAAGTTGTCGAAGATTAGATCCATCGTAGACAACACGGCGAAGAACAGCAGCAGCGGCGCGAAGATCCAGTTGAACGAGCTTGTGGACCAAGTCGCACTGGCGGCGTACAGCGGCGTCAGAAAGAAGAACATCTGCTGATACAGCTGTTTGATGAGGTAGTTGGTCGCCACCCGCATGCCGCGTTTGGCGACGTTCTCTTTGGGCTTGCGATTCGTCGGGCCCACGATGAAGCGCAGGGCGACGAACATCAGCAGCCAGCATGCGCCGACCACCGTGAGGATCTTGTCGGCGTACTTGAGTCCGGACTTGGCGAACAGCATGACGGCCAGACCGAAGCCCAACGCGCCGAAGCTGTGCAGCCACCAACCCTTTTGGATCAGCCACTGCAACTTGCCTTGCGGCTTGTCGCTCGCACCGCGATCGGTCTCTTTTTTACGCTGGCCCATCTTTCACCAGTGCTTTGATTCGCTCCAAGGCCAGATCGATCTGCGCGATGGGCGGGCCGAACGAGAACCTCAGGTGCTTGTGAAATCGGGAGCGTCGGCCACCACGGCGTTTGCCCGGATCGACGTCGAAGAACCGGCCTGGTACACAGATAACCTTGTGGTCCAGGGCCGCGCGGAAGAACTTCATACCGTCGTCCAGCCCGGGAGGCAGATGCTCGGTGGACGCCCAAACATAGAAGGTGCCTTCGGGCGGCAGGTCCACCTTGAAGCCGACGTCGCGCAGGCCGTTCAACAGGCGCTGTCGCTTCGAGCCAAACTGACGACTGATCGCTTCGGTTTCGGCGCGGGTGTTTTCTTCACCTAGCAGCTGGATGGCCGCGCGCTGTAGGGGACGCGAGCCGCCACCATCGAGGAAGGAACCAGCACTGGACACGGCCTGAATGATTTTCTTCGGTCCGACGGTCCACGTCACACGCCAGCCAGGGTATCGCCAGTTCTTGGTCAAGCCATCCAGCACGACGACCGGATCCCGGTCCACATCCTCGACGCACGACGCGGCGCTAGAGATTCCACCCTGCGCAGCGAGATCCGGACGCCAGATGTAGTGGGAGTAGAACTCGTCGAACAGCAACGTGCAGTCGAGCTCGCGAGCGGTGCCAACCCAATCGGAAAGCTCCTGCCCACCGACGACTTTGCCCGTCGGGTTGCATGGATTGGACAATAGAACCGCAGCGAGACCGCGGCCCATGATCTCTCGCCGCAACTCCTCCGCAGAAAACGCGTAGCCACGCTCAGGCTCGAGCAAGATCGGAATCGGCGCGAATAGCCGAAACACATCGAGCAGCTCTTCGTAGGCCGTGTAGTCCGGTAGAAAGTGACCGAGGTTGATGTGACCGAGCGCCGCAGCGACGCGGGTGAGCGCGGCACGACCACCGCCGGAGACGGCGACGTTCTCAGCGCTGTACTGGCTCGGCATACCGCGCCGAAACAGTTTGTTGTAGAGCGACGCGATAGATTCTCGCAGCTCCCACAACCCGGGCACCGGAGCGTACTCTTGATCGATCGGATCGATATCGATCTGAGTTATGCGCGACGGGGAACCTAGGAGCTGGCCGGCCTCGGGCATCCCCTGGCCCAGATTGCACCAATCGGGATCGCCGGACTGAAAGCCTCGGTCGCCGGCTTCGTTGGTGACATAGATGACACCAGTCCGGGGAACAGGGCGAAATGCCGAGAACGTATGGGTATCACCTTCGTTCGCGGAGGTCTTGGGGTGGAGTACAGAAGACATGCCTCGGCAGATTACTCTGCTTCGCGTGTGCACGCTAGAATAGGAGCCGGCCTGCGGCGATGCGCCTGAATATGTTAGCGTTGGGCGCCAATGGTGACCCTGTCCAACATTCGCGGACAAGCCAGGGCGGTCGCGCAACTGAAGCGCGCTCTGTCCCAGCAGCGGGTTGCTCACGCTTACTTGTTCTGCGGACCTCGCCACTGCGGTAAGTACACGACCGGTGTCGCCGTGGCGGCCGCGCTCAATTGTTTGAACGACGACCCCGAGCTGGCGCAGTTCGGCTGCGGGGTGTGTGCGGCGTGCGAAAGAATTGCAGCTGGTATCCATCCCGATGTTCAAACACTTGAACAAGAGGGAGCCGCGCAAATAATCCCGATCGAGACAATTCGTAAACGCGTGATTCCACAGCTGGGCATGGCGCCGCACGAAGGTAAGGCCCGAGTATTCCTCATCGAGGAGGCCACCGCATTGCAGGGGCCCTCGGCGAACGCGCTGCTAAAAACGCTGGAAGAACCGCCGGCGCGAACGCATTTCATTCTCAGCACCGTGGCACCGGACCAACTCCTGCCGACCATTCGCAGCCGCTGTCAGCGCGTCAGCTTCTCCGCCCTCCCCGTCGATGTGCGGGCAGAACTCGGCGAGGTCGACGAAAACGAAACGGTGCTGCTCGATCTCGCAAGACAATTGGTGCGCGCCGCGGATGAACGCAATCCGCGCACCATGTACGAAGCTGCGGCCGCCACGGCGAAGCAAAAGAAGCAGGTAGTAAACGTACTCGAGCTCCTGGCCAGCGAATACCACGAGTCGGCCCGCCAGGCTGCTCTCCAACATCAACTCCCACGCGCGGCAGCGTTGAGTCGCAGTGCATCGTTAGTGCTCCAAACCCAACTCGTCATGCGCGAGCACAACGCTCACCCCACGCTGTCCATAGAGGCTTTGCTTCACAAGTTGCGGGCGTTTGCCCTCGACCGTCGAGAAGCATCGGCACAATGAGCGACGAAACCACTACCCCAGATCAAAAGAAACGACGCAGGAGACGACGCGGGCGCAAACCCGCCGAAGGTGGCGGCGGCGATCGCGGCGCGGGTGCCAAGTCTGAAGCGTCGGCAGGCCGACCGCGTGCTGAAGGCGGCGGCGGCGGTGCCGGCGGTAGCGGTGGCGAAGGCGGGCGCGGACGCAGCGGTGGTGAAGGCGGACGCGGACGCCGACGTCGCAGACGTGGTGGTGGTGGTGGCGGTGGCGAACGCAGCGGAGGCGGCGAACAAGCCAAGCGCACAGAGGGCGCTGCGCCCAGCGGCGGCGAAGGCCAAGCCAAAGGTGAACCGGGCAAGGATGGCGCGCCCACTCGAAGCCGACGAAGCCGACGCGGTCGGGGCCGCCAACGAGAACGAGCCGAAGGCGGCGGAGAGCGCGGAGAACGCGGCGCGCGTGGAGAACGCGGTGGCGGGCGCGGCGGACGCGGCGAGCGCGGCGGTGGCGGCGGTGGTGGGCGACGAAGCGAGCGCAAGAGCAACGTACAGCTGAGCGACGCCGGTGGCTCCATGCCGCAGATGGCCGCGCAAACGGCGGCGGAACCGCAGGATCTAGATTCAGGCTGGGACGATGTCGCCGTTTTTGGCGAAGAGCGCGACCCCATCGCGGGACTGCGCAGTGATCCGGCGATCAACTACGGCGACGTCGGCGACGATGACGCCGAAGCCAAGCCAATCACCCTGGCCGCCGACCTGCCCAAGAACCCCAGCCGCGACACCATCGACCCTGTCACGGCCCACGACCACGACTACGACCACGCCACCGACGCGGGCAAGAAGATCCGCAACGTCGTCGGCGTCAAGTTCGCCAGCGCCGGCAAGATCTATCTATTTGACGGCGGCGACGCCAACTACCTCGCGGGTGAACAGATCATCGTCGAGTCCGACCGCGGCCCACGTATGGCCACCGTCGCTATCGGCGCCGTGCGCTCGGCGAGCAAAGGGCTCAAGAAGATCCTGCGGCGACCCGACAAGAACGATTTTCGCGCAGAGGAGCGTAACGAAGACAGTGCGCGGGACGTGCTGCGCGCAGCGAGAGAACGCGCCCGCGAGCTCAAGATGGATGTCAAAGTGTTCCGCGCCGAGTTCGCTCACAGCGGCAAGCGCGTGCGCATCTACTTCACTGCGGAGCATCGGGTGGACTTTCGCGATCTGGTACGCGACCTGTCACGCACGCTACATCTGCGCGTGGATATGAGACAGACCGGCGTTCGCGACCAGGCGAAGATGGTCGGTGGCATTGGCTCTTGCGGGCGCGAGCTGTGTTGCACGACATGGCTCCCCGAGTTCGTCCCGGTGTCGATCAAGAACGCAAAGGATCAAGGGCTGGTCCTGAACCCGACGAAGGTCTCGGGGCAGTGTGGTCGCCTCAAGTGCTGCCTGGTCTACGAGCAGGCTCTGTACTCCGAGCTGCGCAAGGGACTACCCAAGATGGGTAAGCGCGTCATCACCGCCGACGGCGAGGGTCGCGTGGTCGAAGTAGACGTCCTGCATCAGCGCATTCGCGTGTCCCTTGGCCACGGCGAGTTCAAGGTGTACCCGGCGGGCGAAGTCGAGCGCATGTTCCCCGCCCAGCAGCCCAACAAAGCAGGGTCGAGCAAGAAGCCACGGCGCAAGAAGCGAGACGAAGCCAACCCGGACGCGAACGCGAAGCCGGAAGCGAACGCAGCACCCGACGCGAACGCCGCGCCGGAAGCCAAAGCCACGCCGGAAGCCAAAGCCGCACCGGAAGCCAAAGCCACACCGGAAGCCAAAGCCGCGCCGGAAGCCAAAGCCACGCCGGAAGCCAAAGCCGCACCGGAAGCCAAAGCCACACCGGAAGCCAAAGCCGCACCAGAAGCCAAAGCCGCACCAGAAGCCAAAGCCGCACCAGAAGCCAAAGCCGCACCAGAAGCCAAAGCCGCACCAGAAGCGGAGAAAGCGCCGGCACAGGCGTCTCCAGCCGCTCAGGCCGCAAAAACTGACAAACCCGCTGAAGAAGCAGCGGAACAGGCGTCCAGTCGGCCCCAAGCGCCCGCTTCGAATGACACAATACCGGCCGAGAGCACCGCGAAGACCGAACCAGACAGTGGAGACAGCGAATCGTGAGCAACGAAAAGCGAAGAGCAGCGCGCATCGTGTTGAACGTCCCGACCGTGGTCGAGCCGATTGGCCAACCTCAGCAGAAACTTCATGAGGCGTTGGCGGCCGTTTACGATCGCGTGACCCCCGACGACAGTCAGATGGGCGAACGCTTTCCGGGCATCCTTCACGACCTGTCTACAAATGGTGCGTTCATCACCGGTGACAGCCTGCCGTTGTTGACCCGGGTCGCGTTTACGTTCCCTCTGACCGGCTACGGCCAGGTCGACGCCCTCGGCTGGATCCTGTGGCGACGCACGGACGACTGCGTGATTCCGCGCGACAGCGGCGAAGACATCAAACTGGCCAAGGGGTTTGGCGTCTTGTTCGAGGCGATTCCCCTGGACGCCCGCGTCGCCATCCACGAGCTGGTCAACTCGACCGCAGGGTAGCCGATGCAAGAGTTTCGATTTCGCCCCCGGTACGGCGGAATCGCTCTGCTCGCGATCGCGGTTAGCGCCGTCTTGTTCGCAACGGTTTGGCTCGCCAAGCTGACCGGAACCAGTCGCACCATCGGCCTCCTCGGCACGGCCATGGGTGTGATTCTGGCATCGGTATATTTGCTGTCACCTGCATGGCGACTACTCGTGCGAGTCGACGATGACGGCCTGGAGGTAGGCAACGCCAAGACCCAGCGGTTTCGTCTCGCCTGGGCCGAAATCGTCCGCGTCGTTGCATCCCCGGACACCAAGACCTGCTTCGTAGACGGCGGAGACCCCGGCAGGAGTTTGATGGTGCCCGGACCGGGAGCCAGCGCACCGTACGACATCGAGAACAAAACCGCCCTGTACGACGCGATCTTGAGTCATAGCCCGGCCACCGTGGTAGAGACTGTGGACCTGCTCGAGAACGCCGATGTAGAGCAGGCCGAGTCATAGCCATGTCGATGTCATACTTCCCACAAGTCACGATCACCTTCGAGGCGGCCTTGCGCGACCTGAACAGCGCCAAGGAGAAGCCGCGCGCTGAAGCCGCGCACGCACTGCGCTACCTCGATGACCCCGCCGAACGGACCAAGGCGACCGACGCGCTGATCGCCGTGCTCGATGATCCGAGCCCGCTCGTCCGCTCCGAGGCGGCCATGTCTCTGGGCGACCTGGGCGGCGAAGCTGCGGTCACGCCACTCGTTGCCTGCATCGACGACGCGTCGAACCTGGTACGCGAAGCCGCGACACTCTCGCTGGGCAAGTTGGGCTTCGACTCCGCGTTCGAACCCGTCGTTGCGGCACTCAAACACGAACACGCGGACGTTCGCTTTCAGGCTGCGAACGCGTTGGTCGAATTCGGTGCCGAGCGTGCCCTCGCGCCACTGCTGGCCGGCCTGGCCGACGAAGACGCGGAGGTCGTGAGCGCGGTCGCCCTCGCCCTGGGTTCCCTTGGCGACGAAGGAGCCATCGAACCGCTCGCCGCGGCGCTCGATCACCCGGAGGGGCAAACGCGCTTCGATGTGGCCTACGCGTTAACCGAACTCGGCGACGATCGCGGCTACGAACCGCTGGTCGCCCGCCTCGCCGAAGACGATCTAGCATGGGATGCCATTGATTCCCTGGAGCGCATCGGTGAAGAGCGCGCCGCGGATCCCCTCGGCAAGTTGATCAACCGCAAGACGGCCCCGGTCCACGTGCAATTGCGGGCGGCGGGGGCGCTACTCGTGCTTGCTAGAGGCCACGAGCAAGCGCCACGAGCGAAGGAAATCCTGCTCGAAGGCCTGAAGCTGCGTAAGATCGAACAACGCGGTGTTGCCGCGGATCAGCTACAGCGCGTCGGCGGCAAGTGGGCGATCGAGCCCCTGCGCGAAGCCAAGAAGCGACGTGGCAGCGATGTTCTCGACATCGACGGCGCCATCGCCGCGATCAACGAACGCTCCGCCCTCGACAACGCACAATGATATAGTCGGCCCATGCGCTGGGGGGCTGCTGCAATCACACTTCTGTTCGTGTTTTCGGGTGTCGCGGCCGCGCAACCGGCGGAGCCGGCTCAACCGTACAATCGTTACCAACGCTACAACCGCTACCGTCCCAAGCAAGTCACGAAGCGGCCGCTTCCGGCACCGGCCAAGCTCATGTGGCTCGACTTCGAACTCGGCTATCGTTACGGCGTTGGCGGCAACGCCGGGCGCGTTCCTAGCTTCGTAGAAACCCCCACCGAGCCCGACACGAGCTCGACGTGGGATCGCGCGGGACGCTCCCTGACGCTCGAGACTCGTCTGGTCATGGCCAAGTCTTCCATATTCGCTACGGCCAGATACGAGGGCTACCATTCGACCCGACCAGACGCATCGCCGCGTGCGTACACCCTCGGGTTCGGCTTCGGCAAGATGGCCGCCGGCAGGTACAAAGGCGGAGTGGCGCGACCGATGGTTGACTACGGTGGTGCAGGCCCCGTCGACCGTTGGGGTCGGCCGTGCCGGTCGACAGGCACGACAATCCGCGGGCAAAAGATCTATCCGCGCGGCTGCTACGCTTCGCTGGGTGGCGGCGACGTGCGACCCGGTGCGCCGATCGCATACGGCCCCGGAAAGGGCAAAGGCTATTTCGCCGGCTGGGGCGGCTGGCGCCAGGTCAACGACTTCCTCCACGGCGAAGAAGCCCTGCAAACCAACCCACTCGGCTCAGCCGGCGGGCCGGTGGTCGGCGTTCAGGCGATGGCGCATTTCGGCCCGGTACTAGCGGCCACGTTCCGACACGAATTCTTCTACTACCTGACCGGCGTCGGCGATAACCAGGGGAGCTTTGGGTACGCCGGCCGCGTCGCAGCTGGGTTGAGGTGGTTCCTTGTCGAATTACAATGGCGCGCAGATCATGGAACCGGTGGTGAATTTACCCTCGGCCTGATCGGCCGCGTGCCGATCATGCTGTAGCGTTTGAGTTCGACGACTTCTGGGCTAAGGTCGCCGGGCATGCCTGCTTCGCTCATCGACTCACACGCTCATCTGGACGGTCCGGAATTCGACGACGACCGCGCCGAGGTACTGGCCCGTGCCCGCGACGCCGGGGTCGAGGAGATCATCGTCATCGGCGCCGCCGGGGATATGGCGACCGCACACCGAGCTGTGGCGCTGGCCGAGCGCGAACACAAGATCTACGCGACGGTGGGCGTGCATCCACACCACGCGGGCAAAATGGAAGAGTCCTGGTGGCCAGAGCTGCGTGAACTGGCGGGTAAACACAAAGTCGTCGGCATCGGCGAGACCGGCCTCGACTACCACTACGACTACTCGCCCCGCGACATTCAGCGCCAGCGCTTTGGGGAGTTCATCGAGCTGGGCCGGGATCTCGGCAAGCCGGTGATTTGCCACGTTCGCGACGCCCACGACGACGCCAAGGCCATCCTTCGCGAGCATGCAGCCGCTGAGCTGGGCTGCGTCATCCACTGCTTCACGGGCACGCCCGAGGACGCCCGGGACTACGTCGCGATGGGCTGCTACATCAGCTTTAGCGGCATCGTTACGTTCAAGGGCAAGAAATCCGACCCGTTACGGGAGGCCGTGAGGGAGGTCCCCCTCGACCGAATCCTGGTGGAGACCGACTGCCCGTATTTGTCGCCCCAGCCATGGCGAGGAAAGCGCAACGAGCCGGCATACGTGGCCCATACCGCCGAGGTGGTGGCTCACGAAGCGGGCGTCGATCTGGCGGTACTGGCCAAAACCACAGTCGCAACTACGCGAAGTCTCTTCTCCTTGACATAGATTCGGTGGCCAGGGTATAGATCGCGCCCTACGTGGCATTGGAACGGTAACCGTGCAAGATCGCACCGTTCGCCGAGAACTTCCAAGCCACAAAGCTTCACCGAGCAGCACCGAGCAGCACAACGATTACCGACTACTGGAGTCAATGAACATGGCTATGCGAATGGGCCTACTGGGTCGCAAAATTGGAATGACGCAAGTGTTTGCCGAAGACGGCGAGCGCATTCCTGTCACCGTCCTGCAAACAGGTCCCAACTATGTTGTCGACAAACGCACCGTCGAAAAAGACGGTTACTCGGCGTTGGTTCTGGGCTTCGGCGACAAGCCGGCGCGCCTGGCAAACCGCCCCGAGATCGGCGTGTTCAAGAAAGCCGACCTGAAACCACTGCGCTTCGTGCGTGAGGTTCGTGTCTCGCCGGAAGAGTGCGAGAAGTACGAAGTTGGTCAGACCCTAGCGCCAGCAGACGTGTTCGACGAGGGCGCAGTCGTTGACGTGATGGGAACCAGCAAAGGTAAAGGCTTCCAGGGCGTCATCAAGCGCTGGAACATGTCTGGTACCAAAGCGACTCACGGTGTTCACGAGGTCTACCGTCACGGTGGTTCCATCGGTTGCCGCCTTACCCCGGGCCACGTGTTCAAGGGTAAGAAGATGGCCGGTCAAATGGGTAACGAGCGCGTCACGGTGCAGAACCTGCAGCTCGTCTCCATCAACGCCGAAGAGAATCTAATGCTCGTCCGCGGTTCCGTCCCCGGTTCGCCCGACGGCTACATCGTGGTCAAGAAGGCCGCTACCCGCGACGCCTACAAGCGCGTTGGTATGGGTGCCGAAGAGGTTCGCTCCAAGAACCCACTCAAAGCATCGAAGAAAGCAGCCGCGGGCCGCTAGTTCGATCATCAAGTTCCACCTCGCGCGCACTCGGGGTCACTCGGGTGCGCGCTTTTTTTTGTTCGCACGGCTCTCGGTTTCACGTCGGCCGCGCATCTCGCACTGTTCGCACCATGGCTAAATCCAAGCTCTCAGATCGCCAGAACCGCCAGGACACCTACTTTCGCAAAGCGAAGAAGCAGGGCTACAACGCCCGTGCTGTGTTCAAGCTGGAAGAGATCGATCAGAAGCTGCACCTGTTCAACCCCGGCGACCGCGTCCTCGACCTGGGCTGTTGTCCAGGGTCCTGGTTGCAGTACGCGGCCAAGCAGGTTGGCCCCAGAGGCGTGCTCGTCGGCATCGATCGTGACGAGTTGCCGCGAACGGTGCCCGAAGCGCGCATCATGCTCGGTGATGTCAACGAAGTAGACCCGGCCGATCTGCTCGGCGATCTGGAAGCCTTCGACGTGGTTCTGTCGGACATGGCACCCAACACGATTGGCGTACGGCAGGTGGATCAAGCCCGCTCCGAGCAACTGTTCGAACGCGCACTCGAGATCGCCGAAGCGGTGCTCGCGCCAGGGGGCAGCTTCGTCGGCAAACTATTCCAAGGACCGGAGTTCCACTCACTAATCACGCGCTGCCGCAGCCGCTTCAAGACGGTCAAAATGGTCAAGCCCAAGAGCAGCCGCACCCAGTCCATCGAGCAGTACGTAACGGGGCGCGGCTACGCCCAGACCAAAGACGACTAGCACTACGAGCACCAAGGGGGGCAATAATGAGAGCACCACGTACGATCGCGAGAGCGGGGTTTCTTCGCCTGGAAGTAGAACCTCACGAGACACCGGCACCACGCAAGATCGCAGAGGCCGTACAGCTACTCCACGGAGGCGGCGTCCTCGCCTACCCCACCGACTCCGTCTACGCCCTGGGCTGCGCCATCGATTCTCGGGACGGAACGAAACGCATCTACCGCGCCAAGCAAATGCCCGAGCGCCAGCGACTTGCGCTTATCTGCCCGGAACTGTCCTCGGCTGCCGAATACGCCCACTTCAATCAGACGGCGTACAAGCTGGCCCGCCGGGTCTTCCCTGGTCCGTACACCCTGGTGCTGCCAGCGACCCGCCAGCTACCGCGCATCCTCATGGACAAGAAGCGCCGCACGGTTGGCATCCGTATCTCCAGCCACCCGATCACTCGAGCGCTCGTCAAAGAGCTGGGTCGGCCGTTGCTCACCAGCAGCGCCATCCCCGTGGACGAAGAAGACGCGTGTGTGGACGCCGATGAGGTCATCGAGGCCTTTGGCAGCCACGTGGATATGGTTGTCGACGGTGGCTACACCAACAACGAGCCGTCGACCGTTATCGAAGTGGACGGTGGTGGCATCACCGTCATCCGTGAGGGCAGCGGCCCCATCGACGACATCTTGAAGTAGGCGCCGCTTACTTCTTGCAGGTCTTTTCGTACCGGGTCTTGAAGGTCGCGCCCAGTTTGCTGCCCTGCTCGAGAGCGCGGCAGCCCAGGTCGCGGTGCACGCCCTGTCGGGCATAGCGCGACGTTAAGAAAGCGCAGCTACCGGCGACGACCGCGGCGGCGCCTACGCTTGGGTCGTTTCTTGGTCTTCTTGGCGTCTTTCGCGTCCTTGTCGTCTCCGGCGCCATCCGGCAGAGGCAAGTTGAGATCCTCGAACACCTTCTTGTCGATCGCTTTGGCGGCGAATGCCAACTTGGCGATGCGCTCGACGATTCCCTTGGCGGCGCCCTTCTTGAGCGCCCGTTGCAGCGCCTCACCGATCTTGGTCGCATCGGTTACGCCCGCGTGTACGTAGGCCTCGGCGAGCGAGAGGTCGACGGTCATATCCACTTTGTCCGCGCCACGCTCGTAGACGACTTCACCCAAAGACGCGACGGCGAGTTTGTACTGTTTGAGCGCCAACAGGGTCATGCCCTGCAGCCGCAGTGCGAGTACGTTTCCGGGCACGAGCTTCAGCGCTTCCTGCAGATGCTTGAGCGCTTCCTTGTAGCTCTTCTTGCGGAACGCGATCTCCGCCAGGCCGATGTAAGCCCGGTAGCGCATGGGGCTGACCATGTCCGGATCGTTTTCGTCCTTCTTGATCGCGTTGTTGAACTCTTTCTCCGCGGATGCCCCAACGGGCAAGTTCAGGCCGCGACGATTGCGCAGCTTCATCAACGCGTAGCCGTATACGAAGGGGGCCAACTGATTGTCGAACCCCTGCCGCAACTTGAGCAACTCGGCGAACGCTTTTGCTCGCTCGCCCTTCTTCTTCGACATGCTTATGGCAACCTGCAACCAGGCGTCAGCGATGCGTGACTCCGACGAAATCTTGAGCGCGGCCTCCAGCTCGAGCACCGCGTTCGCCGGATCATTGAGCTCGATCAGAGCGCGGCCACGGATGATATGAGCGCGATAGCTCTTCTGTTTTCCCGCCGCCGCAATCGCTGCGTTAGGCAGACCGTAGGCAAGCAGCAGCTCCGCATCCACCAACCGCACCAGCGGATGCCGTTTGACCGCTTCGCGCCGAGCCAGTTTGTTGAGCGTCGACTTTGGCGCGTTCTTCGCGAGAGACATCTCGGCGGCCAGAGACTTTATGTCGCCGTTCTTGAGCTTTACCTGGGCCTTCTCGAAGCCGACTCTGCCCTGGTGCTTTGCCGTCCTCATACTGTAGAAGCGAATCAGAGAGCGTAGCTGTACGGCTTCACCAATGTCGCCGGCGGCGACTCGCGCAAGCGCCACTCGCGCCAGATAGCGCGGCGTGCGTACACCGGCGCTCTTGCTCAATGCGGCGCGGAATTCTTTGAAAGACGGCGTATCGTAGTGAATGTACGCCAGGGTCAGGTTCTCGTAAGACGAGACCAGCCGCCCCTTGTCCTTGTCGATAATCTGTTCGTTCAGCCGCCCCTTGGCCTGGCCGATTTCTTTGGCGTGCTCGGCGCGGGCGAGAGACTGGCCGATGATGGCCAGCGGGTGGTTCTTCACTTTGCGAAGCACGCCGTCGTACGCCGCCATGGCGTCGTCGAACTTGCCTTCGTCCAAGCGCATGTTCGCCAACTCGATGGAACCGAGGATGAACCCCTTCTTTTCGACCTGGTCGAACGACGTCTCCGCGCCGGACCAATCGCCAGCCGCGAGCCGCGCCTTGCCAAGCAACCAGCGCACCCACAGGTCATCGGGGTGTTCCTTGAGCCATTCGCTCGTCTTGTCGATGGCGCTATCGACGCGGCGAGCGGCGACACTGAGCTTCTCCCCCGACAAAGTAGCCAACTCCAGGCCGACCTCGGCGATCAACAGCTCGCGTTTACCGGTCTTCTTTTCGGCGAGCCGGGTTTGCACGTCTCGCAAGATTGGCAACACGTCGCTAGCGGCAAGGAATCCCGAGGTGCCTTTGAATGTTTGGTAGAGGAGCGAGGCCACGCCACTGGTCTGCAGAAAGACCGTGCTCGTGTACATGTTGCCCTTGTCCTGCTCGATCGCCTTCTGTGTTTCGACGATGGCCTTGCACACGTCGCCGTAAGTACCCGTCTTGAGCAGACCGGTGGTCGCCTTCAGGTGCTGGGCGATGGCTTTATCGCGCTTCTTCTTGGCGTAGAAGTACCAACCGCCGAGGCTGCCGATGGTGACGAAGAAGAACACGAACAAGCCGACGAACATCTTCTTCGAAGACCGGCCCCAATGCTTGTCGGCAGTGAGGTCGTACTCCGACTCGGGCACGCGCACGTTGGGTACATCGAACAACCCGTTGGAAAGCAGGTTGTTGATGTAGTTCTCCCCCATGGCAGCGGACTGACGCAGCGCTCCACGAGCGGCGTCTGTGGGCTTCTCGGAAGGAATGATGCGTGGCCGTACCTTGGGCTTGCCCGGAGGCGCCGGCGGCTTCTTCGCGCCAGGCGAAGGCGGTGGCTTTGCGCCAACCGGAGCCGCGGCTGCGAGCGGAGCCGAGGCGGCCGCCGAGATCGCTGGCACGTCCGCGGTGGGCGCCTTCATGAGTGGCAAACGATCGCGTACCGGCGGTGGCCCGAGATCCACCTGATCGGTGGGATCCTCGAGCATTTCCGGAGCCATCTCGTCATTGACGGTGGCGTCGTGGCGGAGCGCGCTCATGTCGACGGCCGCTGGCTTCGCCATGCTCGCGCCATGGTCGGGGGCAACGCGCGTCGGTTCGTTATCGCCGAGTCCCCCCGCCGAGGGTTTGGGCAGTCGCGGCGCGGATTGGGCCGGCGACAAAGGTGTGGGAATCGCCGGCGGCGCATCCAGCGGTTGCTGCACTCGCGCTCGCTTGAGCATGGCCAGCACCGACGGGTCTGCTGGCGTGAGGTTCTGCGCGTGCTGTAAAACGGGTAGCGCCCGATCGTAATCGCCCCGGCGCATCAGTACCTCGCCGAGCAACTTGAAGCCGGCGCCGCGACTACGGTCGGCCTTCACCACCTTCAACAGTTCGGCCTGCGCCTGCTTCCATTGGTGCAAAGCGACGAACGCCTGGCTGACCATCATCCGGCCATCGAGGTTCTTTGCATTGGCCTTCAGTCCGCGCGCGCCGACCTCGACCGCGTCGCGGGGACGTCCCAAGGCGAGATACATCTCGCCAAGTTTGACGAAGCTAGAGCCACCTGGGTCGCGACGACAGGCTTCAACCAGATGTTCGAGCTCTTCCGTAGTGGGTGTCGGCATCCCGGAAAACACTAGAACGGTATCGCGAAACGCCCGACAAATTCAATCTTGTTGGGGGTATAAGCCCCGCCAACCTTCAAACGTAGGAGATCGGCGGGGAACAGATCAGTCTTGCTCGAGGGTCGCCTGGTACGCAGCGGCCACTTGATCGCGGATATTGGCCGGAGCCTCTTCGTACCTATCGAAGCGCATCGTGAAGCTGCCGCGCCCCGAGGTGATCGATTTGAGCACGTTCGTGTAGCGCAAGATCTCGTTCATCGGGACCGAAGCGGCAATCTTTCCGCGCCGCCCTTCGGTGACCATATTCTCCACGCGAGCGCGCCGAGAGTTCAGATCGCCCATCACGTCCCCCACGGAATCGGCCGGGCAGGCCACATCCAGATGCATGTACGGCTCGAGCAAGATCGGCTTGGTCTTGGGGTGGTCGAACAGCGCTTTGATGGCCTTGCGCCCTGCTGCCTGAAACGCCATGTCCGACGAATCGACGCGATGGTACTTGCCATCGTACAGCGTCATCTGCACGTCTACGATCTCGCTGCCCGAAATCGGCCCCTGGTGGAGTGAGTCGCGAATGCCCTTTTCAACCGACGGAATGTAGTTCTTGGGGATCGAGCCGCCGACAATCTTGTCCACGAATTCGATTCCTGTTCCGCGCGGTGTCGGTTCGAAGTCGAGCACACACACACCGTACTGACCGGAACCGCCAGATTGTTTCTTGTGCTTGCCCTCGACGCCCGCGACCTTACTGCGAATCGTTTCGCGATATGGAACCTTGGGCTCGTGCAACACGATCGGATGTTTGTTGCGCTTGAGTCGATCGACGACGTAGTCGATGTGTGCCTGCCCCAGACCACCCAGCAGCATCTCCTTTGTCTCCGGATCTCGATGAAAATCCAGCGACGGATCCTCTTCGCAGATACGTCTGACGTAGCTCGACACCTTATCCTCGTCTTTTGGATCTTCGGCGTTGAGGCCGAAGTTCAGCAGCGCGTGGGGTTCGGCGAATGGAATCAGGTAGGTCGGATCATCCTTACTCGTCAGCGTATCCGCCGTCTTGGTGCTCTTGAGCTTGGTGATGACGACGACGTCGCCCACCTGTGCCTCTTTGATCTCGACCCCGTGTTTGGTGCCGCCCATCGGCAAGTACAGATGCGACGGTCGGTCTGACATACGCTTCGTCGAGTTGAAGACATCGTGACCGAGCTTCCCGCTCCACACACGCGCGAATGACAAGACGCCGGCGAACGGGTCGTTGAAGGTGCGAAACACCTGCGCGACCAACGGGCCGTCGGCGCTCGGAATGCGCTCCACCATCTCTTCGGTTTTGTCGGATTTGTAGCCCTTGATCGCCGGCCGATCTAGAGGCGACGGATAGACGCCGCGAATAAGGTTGAGCAAGGGCGACGCCCCCAGGTCCATGGTCGGTGAGCCAATGACAATCGGCACCAGGTCGCCCCCGATGAACGCGGAACGTAGCCCGGCGTTCAGCTGGTCCTCGGTGAGCGTCCCCTCTTCGAGGTACTTCTCAGCCAGGTCATCGTCCGCAGCGGCGACAGCATCGAAGAGGTTCTCGCGAGCGGCCTCGAACTCGTCCTTCATTTCGTCCGGGACTTTGCAAATCTCGGCGTGGGCCAGATACGCATTTCCGCTGAACAGGCTAACGACACCTTTGAAACCTTCGCCCTTACCGATGGGCAACGTGATTTGAACGGCTTCCTTGCCCTTCAACTCTTCCCTAATCTCTTTGAGGTCGCCTTCGAGGTCAGCGGTGTCTTTGTCAACCTTGGTGACGAAGACCGCGAATGGAATGTTTCGCTCTCGAAGTTCTTGCATCGTGCGCAGCGTCAGAGTCTCGACGCCTTCGGTGGCGTTGACCACGACGACGGCCGCATCAACGACCTGCAATCCGCGCAGCGTAGCTCCCCAAAAGTTTCCGTCTCCCGGAGTGTCGACGACGGTGACCCGCACGTCCTTCCATTCGAGAAAGCCGACGTTGGTGTGCATTGTCGTCTGGCGCTCGAGCGCGCCTTCATCGAGTTCGAGGGCGAGGTTCCCCGCGTCCACGCTGCCGAGCCTCTGCGTGGCCTTGGCGTCGTACAACATCATCTCGATGAGAGAGGTCTTGCCTGCTCCACGATGACCAAAGAAACCAACTACCCGGACGTCAGACGGCTTGTAGCTCTTCATGAACCTGCCTTTCGCGAATAACTGTCAACTCCGCTGCACAGCTTCGGGCCCCCCTGTGGGTATGCCCACGCGGCTCGTCACGGTAGTCGTGGCGGGTACCAAAAGACAAGGGTCCAGGACCCTTTCAATGAGGCCCGTCCACTTCGAACACGAACGGCCGCAATGTTTGCGGAATCCGTATTTATAGCCCGCGTTCCGCGGCGGCGCTGGTTACAAGTTGCTGATGACCTGCATCAAGTGCTCCGGCATACACGTTCGCTTGTGCACGCATCGCCGAGGTCCTCGCAGGCGATGGACTTCGACGTCGCGCGTCACCGCTCAGTCGCCTGAAAAAACTAGGGTGCTCAGACGTTTGTCCGGAGCAGCGAACCTACTTTCGAGGCGAGTCGCCTGGTACCCTGTGGCATGGGCAACACTTTCGGTCGTCTGTTCCGCGTGACCACTTTCGGCGAATCACATGGTCCGGGCCTGGGCGTCGTCGTCGATGGTTGCCCGCCGCGCCTGCCGCTGACACTGGCCGACGTGCAAGCTCAGCTCGACCGCAGAAAACCGGGCCAGAGCAAACTCACGACCCAGCGCAAAGAGGCCGACCAGATCGAGATTATTTCGGGTGTTTATGAGGGAGAGACCCTCGGCACCCCGATCGCGATGCTCATCCGTAACAGTGATCAGCGAGGCCGGGACTACTCTGAGATGCGCGAGAAGTATCGCCCGTCCCACGCCGACTATACCTATCAGGCGAAGTACGGCATTCGCGCCGTCGAAGGTGGCGGACGCGCAAGCGCCCGAGAAACCGCCGCTCGGGTCGCGGCCGGAGCCATCGCCCGAATGATCCTGCAGCGCGCAGGTGTCGAAATCGTCGCGTGGGTTAATCAGGTCGCGGACATCAAAGCCGACATCGACGACGACGCGGTGACCATGGACGCGGTCGAGGCCACTCCCGTGCGTTGTCCCGAAGCGGCAACAGCGGCAACGATGTTCGATGCAATTGATGCAGCGCGCAAAGATGGAGACTCGTTGGGCGGCATCGTTCGGGCCGTGGCGCGCAATGTACCTGTGGGCCTCGGCGAGCCGGTGTTCGACAAGCTCGAAGCTGACCTGGCCAAAGCGATGCTCAGCCTACCGGCGGCCAAAGGGTTCGAGGTCGGCTCGGGGTTCGCGGGCGTCACCATGCGCGGCTCTGAGCACAACGACGCGTTCTACAGCGATGATGCCGGCAAGGTTCGAACGCGAACCAATCACTCCGGCGGCATCCAGGGGGGCATCTCCAACGGCGAGACCATCACCCTCAACGTCGCTTTCAAACCGACCGCGACCATCATGCAGGAGCAGGACACGGTCACCGTCAGCGGCGAAGCGACCACGCTGGCAGGCCGCGGCCGCCATGACCCATGCGTGCTGCCTCGCGCCGTGCCTATCGTCGAGGCGATGTTCGCCCTGGTCCTGGTGGACCACTTTCTGCGCCAACGCGCGCTTCTCGGCCAGTAGCTCGGCTGGCTCAGCCGACCTGCTTGGACTCGACGCACGCCCGGCGAAACGGGCATTGACCGCTGTCGAGGTCGAACTCCCAGCCATGTCGTGCACAGACGAGGCGGTCGCCGTCGACAAAGCCGGTGGAGAGTGCGCCGCCATCGTGCGGGCAAGTATCCGCGACAACGTAGGTTTTCCCCGAATCGGTGATGGCGACGGCGACATCTTCGCCGGCCTCATCGGTCGCGGGCAGGACGGCCCCTCGTGGACAAGTGGCCAGAGCCCGGGCGACGCTGATTCGCTTGGGTTGGCCTGGCTCTGCCCCACGTCTCGGTCTCCCTGGATCCTCTCCTAGAAGATCGGCGATCTGCGCGGAAATGCTCGCCGTAGCCACAAAACGACGCTAGCAGTCGCCTATGACCATGGGTCGAGGCCCGGGCGCCCCCCGGAAGAGCGGCCCACAAGGTTACGCAAGCTTGCCCAGGCCGTTGAAGTTCGATAGCGTTTGGAACGGTGGCGAGTGTGCTCGTTTATATCGAGAGCGCCGGGGACAAGCCTGCGGCGACCTCTCTGGAAGTTCTTGGCGAAGCGCGCAGGGTCTCAACTGCGCTCGGCGCCGCATTGTATGCGTTCGCTCCAGTCGTGGAGGCGAAGGACAACACGTCGGTGCACACTGCATTGGTCGCCGCTCTCGGCGGTGCCGGCGCTGACAAAGTTCTACTCATGACCCTGGACGACAAGTCCGGACCGTCTCGATGGGATGATCACGGCGTCGCGTTGCACGAGGCGTGTGACCAGATCAATCCAACGCTGGTGCTGCTCGCCGCCAACACGGTGGGACGCAACATCGGCCCTCGCCTCGCGGCCAAAATGGGCGCGGCGTTCGTCGCCGAGCCCAGCATCGAGCGCGGCGCCGCGGGTGACGTGGTGTTTTCGCGATCAGTCTACGGCTCGACCATGAGGCGACGGTTGTCGTCGGTGGAAAGTGACCACCCCATCGTCGCGACGGTGACCCCGGGCTCGTACAAGCGCGCGCACGGGTGGGACGAAGCCGACGTGATGTTTCTAAAGAGCCAGAAGGCGCTGACGAGTTCGATAGAGTACGTGGCGTCGCACGACGATCCAGACGCAGCGATCAATGGGGCAGAGACTGTCGTAGTCGCCGGTGGCGGTGTCAAAGACGCCGAGACGTACGCACTGCTGCAGACCCTGGCCGACACGTTGGGGGCCGAACTAGTTGGAACGCGCCGACTGTGTGACCGGGGCATCGCCCCAGCCTCGCGAGAGGTAGGCGTTGGCGCACGGCACATCCGGCCATCTCTACTCATCGTGTGCGGCGCTTCGGGCTCCAGCGCGGTGATGGGAGCCGTCGCGACCGACGCTGAAGTGGTCGCCATCAACAGCGACAAGGACGCGCCCATCTTCCATGTCGCTACCTACGGCTTGGTCGCCAAGTTAGAGGATGCCATCCCCGAGCTCATCGAGCTGATACGCGCTCGGAAACCCGTGGCGGCTACGTCATGAGTGACGGCGAGCAGATCAAAGTCGTCGTACTGCTGCGGCGCCTACTGGACAAACCCGGCTCGATCGCGACAGATCAAATACTCGGCCGCTGCGAAGGTGCCGCACTCGCCGCTTCGCTCTATCTGGCCGAAGAGTTGGACGCGCACGTTACGGCGATCGCTGTCGGCCCGGCCAAACGCGAGAACCGCGTGCTCGCGATGGCGCTACGCGCGGGCTGCCATGAAGCGATACGAGTAGACGCCAGCGAAGTCGACGAGCTCGACTACCTGGGCGTTGCCACGGTGATCGCTGAAGCGATCAAACCCAACGGATTCGACCTGGTGTTGTGTGGAGACCGCGCCCAGGACGAGCTGCAAGCCGCGGTGGGACCAGCGGTGGCTGAGCTGCTCGAGGTAGCTCACCTGCCCGGCGTCGTCGGCCTCCATGTGGAAGATGGATTGGTCGTAGCCCGCCAACGCGACGATGACTGCTTTCACACCTATCGGTGCGGGATGTCCTCGTTACTATGTGTCGCCGCGTTCAAGCCTCCGCCCAAGTCAGCGGTACAATCGCTACTCGAGGAGCTCGACGAACCGGGCGAAGAACCGGACAAGCACGAGGAATCGAGTGAACACCGCGTCGTGTCGGTGAACTCCGGTGCTCTGTCCGAGGTCCGCCTCGACCGGTTGGACGTCGATGAAGACGCATTGAAACGTCGCGACGGTCTCGGTGGTGTCCCGCGTCCTGCCCATCACGGCGCCCATGCGACGATCGTGACCAGCTCGACCGACCTGGTCAGCCGCCTGGAAGACGACCGATTGCTTTAGCGGCCCCGTACCACAACATGGCACCTGCCCTACGAGAGAAGACGTCCATCCGAGTAGCTCTCGCCATAGACGCAAAGGAAGCCGCGAAAGAAGCGGCCAACGCTCTCGCGCGTCGTGGAATCGCGGCTGAAGCCGTTACTGTCGATCAACTCGTTGACGTTTCCAGCGCGGTCATTGGCTACGCGCCAGCAAAGCCGCCGGGCCGTGCTGAGGCCGCGGAGCTCGCGAGGATTTGCGAAGCTGCCGCCCACGCGGGAAGACCGCTGGTCATGCTCGCTGCCTACGCACCGCCCTCACCCAAGCAGCTGCGCGACCGCATACTGTCCCTGGCCTATCTCCGCGCCTCGGGCGCTATCATCTGTCGCGACCCGGACGTTTGGCTGGAGACGATCGTGCTTATCGCGGCGCACGGCCTCCCCGACGGCGGACAGGTCGCGGTCGTGACTCCACCGGACAGTTGGCTCAGCGCATCGGCGAATGCACTTTCGAGAGAATGGCTCGGCAGCCAGCTCCCCACCATGAGCGGCAGCCTGGACCAGACCGGCTCGGTCGACGTCGCGCTGGTCGACAGTGCCGAACTCAGCGCGAGTTCTCCCAGCAGGCTCGGCGAGGCCATGGTCGTACCGCTCATGGGACGGGTGGAGCAGCTGAACCGAGACGCACCGGTTCGCAAACGCAACCGCGTCCCCCTGGTGGGTCTGCGCAACGCGCTGTTGGCCACCGCCACCGCTGGCAGGTTGGCCGCGCGGATAGCCAGTGGTCTTGGCCGCGCCAGCGAAGAAGACGCGGAGTTCGACATAGACGCCGAGCGCTTCGAACGCCAGCTAGACAAGTTGGGCGAGCGCGCCGGCGATCACGAGACGAAAGTGCTGCTCGCGGCGTACGAGGTAAAGATCAACCGCCAGGCAGTGGCGACGACGCCATCGGCTGCCACTCGCATCGCCAAGAAAGCCGGGTACCCAGTCGAAGTCAAACCGTGGGGGCCCGACATCGCCAGCGAAACCGACGGTTGCCCCGTGGAGTCGGGGCTGACGACCGCCGCGGACGTGCGCCGGGCGTACGCCGCTGTTGCCAAGCGCGCCAACCTCGCCCCAGGCACACCGGTCATCGTGCGCGAAACGCCCCCGCGCGGTCGTGAAGCCAGCGTTGACCTACGCCGATGGGGACCGCTCGGCTGGATGCTCATACTCGACGTGAGCGGCTCCAACGAGCCCGTTGCCGCCCCGGCGCCCATGACCGTCGGTACTGCCATGGAAATGGCCCGCCTGGTCGAAGCAACCCGCTCCGGCGACGCACCTCCAGATCGCGCCGCCCTGGCGGACATCCTCGTGCGTGTTTCCCATTTAGCAAACGACTACGCCAGCGAGCTAGACAGCCTGCACCTCCACCGAGTCATCATCGGCGATCAGGGCTCCGGCGCCATGGTTGTCGACGCGAGCGCCAACCTGGCGCGCAAGACGTACGAAAACGCTTAGGCGGGCTGCTAATCAATCGAAGCGGCGCCGCGCAGTCGGCCAAAAATTTCGTCGGCGCGCTTGCGTAGCTTGGCCGCGTCGTCGTGCAGTCCGCAACGATCGCGGAACACCGCGAACGAACGGTAGCAACGCGCCAGCTCGAGCTCGTTCTTCATGCCGGCCAGAATCTCGACCGCCTGGCGATAGTGCTCGTCCGCGCGTTCGCGTTCCTCATCGGAGAACCCGCCCGCCGCAACGGTCTCGGCCAGCACCCTGTGGGCTGTGCCGACGTGGACACGCGATCCGACCGCTTCGCTGAGCGCCAGGGCGTGACGCGCATGATCGTTTGCGGCCTGGACGTTATTGCTGCTCAGGTAGACCTCGGCGAGGCACCTGGAGCACTCGGACAACACAACCCGGTCGCCTAGCTTGGTCGCCACCGCGATGGCTTCCTTGAGATGCTCGACGGCTTCCTGTCCGGCGCCCATAGCGGACTTGCAAGCGCCGAGTCGATAGAGCACATCGGCGAGGGCGATCTTGTCACCGATCTCGCCGGCGATCTGTCGCGCCTCGGAGAACAGCTCCAGCGCCATGGTGTAGTTGCCGTCCTCGCTGTGCACGCCGCCCAGATCTGTGAGCGAATTAACCATCCCACTCAGGTCGCCGATGTCCCGGCGCAAGTCCAACGCTTCGCGGAACTGCGCGATGGCCGCCTTGAATCCGCCGGAGTCGTGATGCACGCGACCAATGTTAGCCAACGACAGCGCGATCGACCGCCGGTCGCCGATACCGCGCCGGATGGAAAGCGCCTGGCGGTGGAACTCGAGCGCCTGCCCATAAGCTCCGCGCAGCCAGTGCACGCGACCGATATCATCTAGAGTGCCGGCGATACCCCGGCTGTCCTTGGCGTTGGTGAACAGTTGGTTCGCCTCACGCAGGTGCTGCATCGCGCGGTCGTACTCGCCACGACGGCGATAGATGCGCCCTAGCCTGCTGTGTGCGGCGCCCGCCTTCGCGCCGAGGTCGTACAGCCACGCGTAGCGCAACATCTCGGTGAACTTCTCGAGTGCCTGCTCGGTGCGTCCGGTCAGGTCGAGCACATCGCCCAGGTTGTGCAACGCGCTGAGTCGAGCCAGAGCATCGTCGTCGATGATCATCTCGAGCCCGGCGGTGTACAAACGCACCGCCTCCTCGTTTGCGTAGCGCGTCCGGGCCTTATCTCCACCGGACAGGTAACAGTGCGCCGCGCGGCGCTTGTCGCCACCGCGCTCGTAGAGTTGGCCCAAGAACTCCAACTGCTCTTCGGAACGACCGGCCAGATTGGTCTCGAGCCACTGGGCAGCCACCCGGTAGAAGCGCTTCTGCTTGCCCTGCTCGGTGCTATTGAGCACGAGTTCCCGCTCCAGGTTGTGCTTGAACACCAACTCCGTATCATCGGGAATCGTCGAGTCTTCCGGGTCGAGCTTTAACAGGTAATCCTGTTCGACCAGCTCCTCGATGATCTGCTCGACCTTGCGCCGCGTCGGATCCTCGGTGGTCCAGCGGTACTCGAGCGGAGCGGTGGGTGGCGGCGGCGGCTCCTCGGACGTCCGCGTATGTGCAGTCGACTGCTCAACCCGAGTCAACGCAACGATTGCGCCGGTCCAGAACACGTTGCCGAACACGACGCCCTTCTCGAGCAGATCGCGCTCCTCGGTCTCGAGATTCGCGATTCGCGCCTCGATCGCTTCCTCGATGCTGATCGGCAACTCGGTGTCCATCGCGCGATCGGGGTCGAGGGTCCACTTGTCGCCTTCGGTGGTGATCGTACCGTTGGAAAGAAACAAACGGACGAGCTGCTCTAGAAAGTATGGGTTGCCCCCGGTCTGCTCCACTGCGTCGTCGATGATGTCTTCGGGCACGCTCTCGCAGCGCGACAGCAGATGTTCCAACATCGCCTCGGCGTCATCTGGCTCGAGGTTGCGCAGGTCGATGCGGATATGGTCCGTGGCCCCGCTGCCCCAGTCACCGTGGTGCACCAACATCTCGGGCCGAGCACAGGCTACGAGTACAACCGGCGAACCGCCCAGCCCCGCGCCAAGCTCATTCAACGCCGCCAGGGTCTCGTCGTCGGCCCACTGCAGGCCATCGAACACGAGCAGCAGCGGGCTCGTCTGTGCATCGACTTCGAGGAATCGTCGGAGCACCGTACGCGCGATCTCGTCGTGCTGATCCGGGTTTTCATTGAGCACTCGCAGGAAGGGCGAGTCGGGAAAATGCAGATCCAGGAATCCACCGAGAAAGTGCAGGACCTCATCGACCCGGTCGTCACCGAATACTCGCTCGACTTCTTCCTTGAACGACTTCAACACCCGGTCGTCCGTCTCGCCTTCGCTGATGCGGAAGCGATTGCGCAAGAAACTCGCGATTGCGCCGTAACGTGGGCCGCCCTCGACTGCGCGCCCGGAAAACACCCGCATGGGCGGTATCACGACACGCGTCACCAGTTCGGCGACCAACCGCGTCTTGCCCGTCCCCTGATTGCCTACCACCGTAACCAGCTGTGGTGCCTGGAAGTCGATGGCGTGACTGATCGCCTCGGCCATCTGCTCGAGTTCGGTTTGCCTACCAACCAACTCGCTGCGCACGCCGCTCACGGCGAAGAAAGCCGCGCTAGGATTCGTCTCAGGCCGAATGCGCGAGTGCGCATTGGCGGGAAACACATCGCTAGTAGAAGTTCCCGGTGTCGGGGGCAGTGGTGGCGCCTCGCCCGGTTTGTGTGTCACATCACTCGACACAGGTCATACACCTTACCTTTTGCTATTGAGGCCCGGCAAGCCTTACGCCCACCTGTGACGGAGAACAGCAGCACAAACCTTACGGCGCCGGCCGCTTTATCCGCGCGCGCGAGTCGTGTACGCTTTAGGCGTTGCGTGTAATGGGACGACACGTGCTGCTCATCGCCCTGCTCACCACGGTGGCGCTGGCGACCGCGGCATGTCCAGGCGTAGACCTGGGCGAGGAACCGCCACCACCTCCAACGTGTCGGCCGGATCCGCTGTATTTCGAGCAGATCATCTGGCCCGAGTTCCTGGCTCCGGCAGACCCGGCTCGTTCATGTGTGGACGAAGCTGCCTGTCACCGGGACAGCGACGGCCGCAGCGCTCTGCGTCTGGACGTGGCCAACCCGGCCTCGAACTACTCCATCGTCACCCGCTTTCTGAACTGTGGCTCTCCTCTGGACAGCTCCTTGTGGACCAAGCCCGTATCCATGGTCGGCCCCCACGGCGGCGGCGACCAGTTTGACGCGGCGGAGCTGCAGGCCACATTTGAGACCTGGTTCAATCAATGACCGGACCAGCTGTCCGCGCAAACAGCGCACGAAGGTCTCGTTCGGCTGTATGGGCACTTGCTGCGCTCATCGCAATCGGCACCGTCCTCCTGGCTCCGGGTGAGGCGAACGCCGACGCATTCGTGCGGGTCATAGCCCAGCGCGCGCCGGTGCACACGGGACCGGGCTCCAGCTATCGAGAGATCTTCGTCGCCGAGCGGGGCGCCATCATGCCGGTGCTCAAGCGCGGCACCCGCGGCTTCTGGTTCAAGGTCGAACTCGATGACGGGACAAATGGCTGGGTCTTCGGCGAGTTGGTGTTCCCGTTCGAAGTCGTGGGCGGCATCAAACGCGGCATCTTCTCTCGCATGTATCGAGGGGTTCGCCGTGCCCTGCTGGGGCCGTCGCCCGTGCCCCATTCCGACGTGGAAATCTCCTTCTCCGCGGGAGTGCTGGACAATGAAGGCATGTTCCTGCTGCGCCCAGGCTATCTCATCGATAAGTATTGGGCCGTGGAAGGGTTCTTTGGTTCCAACCCTCGCGCACAAAAGGACCTGTTCCTGGCAGGCGTCGGCTGGACCTTGCGCCTGCTTCCCGGCGCCGCCATCGGACCCTATCTAAACGCCGGCATGGGCGCGGCGCATCAGCGCCCCAAGGCCGACAACTTCATCGAGAAGGAAATGACCCTCTTCGCCGTGAACTTCGGCGGCGGCTTCGAGATCACGTTCAAGAAGCAGATCACCTTACGGTTGGACTTCCGCAACTGGACCATCTTTGATCCAGATCAAGCGGACAACGGACAGGAGTACACTGGTGGACTGGCGATCTTTTTTTAGCAAACTGTTCCTACTTTGTGCCCTGGCCCTTTTCCTGGTGGCCTGCGGCCGAAACGCCGTGCGCGCGACAGAGAAGGAATTCCTCGCCGATCGCATCATGATCTTCGATGAGGATTCGCAAGAAGCAAGCGCGGACAGCCATGTGCTCAGCAACCGCGAAGGCTCGATCGGCGGACGCGGAACCGGCGGCGGCGGGTGCGGTTGCAACTAGCACGACCACTTCTGGCAGTACGCACGGCAGCTGCCCTCGCGCTTGCGGCGACGTTGCTCGTCGGGGCGCGCCCGGCCCTCGCCGAGGACAAGGTCGAATTTACGACCACCTGGTATCAGGAGCAGCGTCAGGGTGGACTGGGCGGGCTGACCGTCGTGCACCCCAAGTTCGATTTTGGCGTCGACATCGGCGAACACTTCTCCATGGGCGGCGGTTACGCCGCTGACGTTGTAACTGGCGCGACCGCATCCGTGTTTCAGGTCGACGCCGTCAGTACGGCGACCAAGTTCAGCGACACCCGACACGAAGGCAGCATCAACCTCGGACTGGCAGGAAGCCGCTCCGCATTGAGCGTGTCCTTCGGCGCAGGCAGCGAGCGCGACTACTCCTCGCTGATCGTCTCCGTGTCGGGAAATATCGATCTTCCGGGCAAGAACACGAACCTGGCCCTCAGCTACACCCACAACATGGACGAGGTCTGCGACAAGGACAACGCCATGCTCACCCCGTTCGAACGCCGCCCCCTGGTCGGCGCCGACCCGTGCAAGAAGGATGTGCTCTTCGGCAAGGACACGCCGGGAATGAGCGTATGGCACGACCTGACCATCGATTCGACCCAGGGGACCGTAACGCAAAACCTGACCCCAACGATCATCGCGCAGATCGGTCTATTTGGTCAGGTGCTAAGCGGATTCCAATCCAACCCATACCGGCAAGTATTCGTCCGTGGCGTGTTCGCGCAGGAGACGGTCCCGGACGTGCGCGCGCGCATCGCGCTCAGCGGGCGCATCAAGAAGTTCATCAAGCCGCTACGGGCAGCGATTGGCTTCTCGGCGCGGGCCTACAGCGATACCTGGGGCGTGGACTCCCTCACCTTCGGTATGACTTACAGCCAGTACATCGGTCGCGTGCTACTGCTACGCCTTCGCGGGCGGGTCTACCAGCAGACCGAAGCCAGCTTCTACAAAGATGCGGGCGCCTATGAGACCGGCAGCTCCGCCGGCGCCTACTTCACTGGCGACCGCGAACTGTCCAGAGTGCGCAACATCTTTACCGGCGCCAAACTCTCTTACGTTACGACCGGCAAGGACGGCAAAGCGGTCTGGGGCCTGTTCGACGAGCTGCGCTTCAACCTGAAGGGCGACTTCCTGATCATGTCCGAGCTGCCAAGCGACAGCGTGGACTTGAATCCCCTGGGCACCGACACCCAGTTCATCAACGGCACCCTGGCCGTGATCGTGCAACTCGGGCTTCAACTGAAGTACTAGCGGAGCGGTCTAGCGATCGATGCCGTACTTCTTGAGCAGCTTATGTAGGTACTTGCGGTCCATGTCCGCGTGGCGCGCTGCCTTAGAAATGTTGCCCTCGGCACGCTTGAGCAACCACTCCAGGTAGCGCCGCTCGAACTGCTCGTTCCAGGCCTCTTTCTGTTCACGAAACGACAGCTGAGGGTCGAACTGGACCGCGGCGGCATTGCTGGACCCGGATGCCTGCTGAAACGGCTGAGAACCCAGCGGCGCAACCATATGTTCTGGATCTGTGTTGAGGGCCAGTGCGCGCTCGATCACGTTGCGCAACTCACGCACGTTGCCAGGCCAGTCGTGAGCCATCAGGGCCGCGGCGGCGCCGTCCGATAGCTGCGGTGGGTCACCTGGACCGGCGAGTTTGGCAAAGAAGTGCTCGACGAGCAGTGGGATGTCGTCGCGTCGGTCGCGCAACGGCGGCGATACGATGGGCACGACGTTGAGGCGGAAATACAAGTCCTCGCGGAACTTGCCCTTCTCCACCTCGCTGCGGAGATCCTTGCGAGTGGCGGCGATAACCCGGAGATCTACCTTGAGCGTCTTTGAGCCGCCGACTCGCCGCAGTTCTCGCTGCTCGAGCACGCGCAGCAGCTTTGGCTGCAGGTCCAGGGCGAGCTCACCGAGTTCGTCCAGGAAGATCGTGCCTCCGTCGGCGAGTTCGAACGCACCTTGACGCGCCGACACCGCCCCGGTAAACGACCCTTTTTCGTGACCGAACAGCTCACTCTCGATCAGCGTGCCGGCTACCGCGCCGCAATCGACGATGATGAACGGCCCCTCTTTGCGGTGGGACTGATCATGCAGGGTGCGCGCGATCATGTCCTTACCGGTGCCGGTCTCGCCTTCGATCATCACCGTCGCGTCCGTGTGGGCGATGCGTTCGATCAGGCCGAAGATTTCGCGCATCGCTCCCGAACGCGCAACCATTTCGCCGAGGCGTTCCTTCTCCGACGGCAGAATCTCGATGCGCTCTTCGAACGGGGTAAATTTCAGCTCCGATGCGCCGGCTGCTATGACCGAGCCCGCCCGGATGTAGGCTTCTTTGATCTCGGCGCCATCGAGGAATGTACCGTTGGTCGACTTCATGTCGCGCACCAGATACCCCTTGGCATCGCGCACGATCTCGAAGTGCACCCTGGACACAGTTTCGTCGGTAACCGTGAGGTCGTTCTCATCGGCTTTGCCGACCCTGATCACGTCAGCCGAGATCACGAATTCCGTCCCTCGTTGCGGGCCCTTGATAACGACGAGCTTGCAACGGCGAAGGTTCACCGTCGGTGGTCCGACATCGCGCCTAATGCGCGTACCGGTGGCGTGATCCATCTCTCAGCAATGCTATCACGCCACGCGTTGACCAGGCGCAAGGAGCGGGGGTACCCTGACCTCAGTGCTGGGATCTGATCGACCGGACTCTGCTCTGACCGGCCTCGCCGCGCTGCTTACGATTCTGGTCGCTGCCCCCTCGTTGGTGGCAGCGCAACCAACCGTACCGGATCCGGCGGCAACTGGTAGTAAGGGCAAAGCAAAGGCAAAAGCCGATAGCGCGAAAGCGCCGTCAGACGCCCCCCTACCGTCCTGCCTCGATCAATCGATCAAGGACGAACTGGGTCAGCGCTTGCGGCCCAAGGGAGTGCAAAAGCGCTTCTTCCTCAAGAACAAACACCTTCAGTTGATCGGACGCGGTGGCCTGTTTGCAGGTGATCTCACGTCTAGCAGTTACATATATGGTGGGGGACTGGCGTTCTTCTTTACAGAAGATCTCGGCATCGAATTCCTGCTGGACCGCACGCCGGTCGCGCTAGATCTCGATGGTCCCGTGGCAGAGTTTTTCGGAGATGACCGGTTCGAACCCGCGACCTCGTTCGTCGGCATGGCCAGTCTGCTCTGGTCCCCGGTGCACGCCAAGCTGAAGATGGCTGGCTCCATCGTCCACTCAGACATCTTGTTCGCCTTCGGCGCAGGTAGGTTGTTTCACGACAGCGTGCAAGGCGTGACCTTCAACGCGGGAGTGATTCTCGAACTCTATCTGACCAAGTGGTTCACCATGCGCTTCGACTTCCGCGACTACATCGCGGTGCAAGAAGCGGTCGCGGAGACGCGGCTCACCAACAACTTCGTCGCGACCATGGGTATTTCGTTTTGGATCCCAACACCGCTATGACAGGCGCAGCCAAATTCCTGAGGCATGTCGTTACCGCGACGCTGAGCCTTGCGTTGCTGGCCAGCGGCGCAGATCGCGCATTTGCGGAGAAGCCCGATTTGCTGCGCACGACGCAGATGTGCGTCGACAAAGAGATCGCTAACCGACTTGCGGTCAAACGCAAACGGCGCGGCTCCATCGACCGTTTGTTCGTCAAACACGCGCGCCACGAGTTCAGTGCCACCGGCGGTTACTACATCTCCGACCTGTTCTCCGGCACCTATGTCGTGGGTGGGGCCTACACCTACCACATGACCGAGTTCACCGCGGTCGAGGTAGCGGGCGCAATGACCCACGCCAACGCCGACGTGATTCGCGCCATCGAAGACGGACGCAGCCGGATTCTCGACGACGCGTTCGCCCGGGTCATCTTTGTCGAATCAAACCTGGTGTGGACGCCGATCTACGGCAAACTGAGGTTTGGCGGCAAGGTCATGCGCTTCGACATCAACCTGAACATCGGCGTCGGCGTCGTGGACTCACCGACGAGCCGTGGCGCCGCGGGTGTCGCTGGAGTTGGAATGAAACTGTTCTTGAACAAGAAGCTCGCGCTGCGCATCGACGCCCGAGACCGGGTGTTCCAGCAAGAGCTCCTGGACGAGAACTTCGTCGTCAACGACGTCTCGATCACCACTGGCCTGTCTGTGTTCTTGCCCTTCGGGAATTGACCTATGCGAACTCGCTCTCACATCGCTTCTACCCTTGCTTCGATGGTGGCCGTGTCTCTGGTTTGGGCCGTCACAACGACTCCAGTCGTTGCACAGCCAAACAACAAGGATGACAAGGCCAGGAACGACAAGGAGCCACCACCTGAGAACGGCGACAAGAAGACAGCCGATCCGCCGGACGACAAGACGAGCGAAGAAACCGACGTAGAAGCACTGCGCAAAGAGTACCTGCGACTGCGCGACCTGCTGTTCCGCTCCCGCGCCCGCGCCGCCGCGGTCGCCAGCACCTTGTTCTCGAGCAAGATCCGCGTACACCTGGACTACACCAGTGGCCGCTTTTACAGCATCAAGCGCGCGACCGTTCGCCTGGACAACGCCACCTTGTACGACGACAGCGACGGCGCTATTGCCAAGAACAAAGCGCCACGCTTCGACGGATATGTGGCTCCGGGGCGTCACAAGCTCACCTTCCGCATCGAAGCCATCGGCAAAGACGACGACCGGTTCGTCTCAACCGTCGAAACCTCGGTGATCGTTCTCGCGCCCGCCGGCTCGGACCTGATCATCAAAGCCAAAGCAAAAGACGGTGGCGACATCCCATACAAGTGGAAGAAGAAGAAGAGCGGTTCGTACAAGCTGAACGTCGACATCGGCGTAAAGGCTGTCCCCCGCGCCAGCGCCAAGAGCGCTAAGAAAAAGGGCGGTAAGTAGTGCGGCGCGTCACCGCGTTCGTGGTTGCCGGCGTCCTTGCGGTCTTCGCGCCGTCGCTCGCGACGAAGAGCGCATCCGCTCAGCCCGCGGCCGGTCCCGACAAAGAGTCGTCGGTCGCGGACTACTTCTCCGAGCTCGAGCGAGCAAAGCTCATCGACGTCGATACCGGCGACAAGCGCACCCTGCAAAAGGAGCTCGACGCCGCGGAGAAACTTCTGCGTCAGGGCGCGTTCCTCGACGCTGCGGTCGCGCTCTACTCTATTGTTGTCTCGCCGCGCTACAAACCGTTTCAGGAGGGTGTCGCCTTCCAGAACGCTGAGTATTACCTGGGCGTAGCCCTCGGTCGTTCGGGCGCCTACGCCAGTTCACTGGACTACTTGCTCAAGACCATGAGCCGAGGTCCGTCGAAGCTGTACTTCGCTCCGGCGCACAGACGCGCGGTAGACATTGCGCTGACCACCCGGGACTACCAGAAGGTTCTGGGCCGGCTGAACGCTCTCAAGATCAACGAACCGATTCCGCCCGGCGCGGCTGGGGAGCGGTCGTATCTCGACGCGCGCATCGCGTACAACGCAGGTGAGTTCGCCAAGTCAGAGGGCTCGTTGTCCCGGATCAGCCGCAAGAGCCGGCTGTACTCGTCGGCCCTGTACCTACGCAGCGTCATCCGCGTACGCAAGAAGGAATACAAGGGCGCCGCCGAAGCCCTGTGTGAAATCGCGGCCACCCCCGACGACAACAAGTACACGTTCGTCGTCGACGATCGCTACTTCACGCTCAAAGACCTGGCCCGCTTGGGCCTCGGCCGCATCGCCCACGAAAAACGCGAGTACAACGACGCCTACTACCACTACTTCCAGATCCCAGACGACTCGGACTTCCTGCCCAAGGCCCTGTTCGAGGCAGGTTGGTCCATGTACCAGAAGCGTGAGCTGGGCACCTCCCGCGACCTGGTCGCCGAATTCCTCAAGGACTTCCCGAATTCCCCGAACATGCCGGAAGCCCGTTTATTGGCCGGTTATGTCGAGTTGGCTGATTGTAAGTTCAAGAAAGCGCAGACGTTCTACGACAAGCTGGTGGCCAAGCTTCAGCCCATCGTCAACGAAATGGATCGCATCCGTAAATCGCCGAACGCACGCAAGCGCTTATTTGAACGCGCGCTAGTGCGTTACCGGGCCGAGAAAGCCGATACGAGCAAACGACTCAAAGTGACGACTCGGACTAAGACCGATCAGGTCCTGGCGTTGCTTCGCCTGGACCCAAAGTTCGTGCAACTGCACAAAGCGGTCAACGGCATTCGCCGCGCGTCCGGTGACGCGCCGCATGTCATCCGCGCCTGGCGCGCACTGGGCCGGCGGGTAGCACGGACCAAGGTGCGGGCCGTGCAAGGCGAAAAGTCGTCCGAACAAGAAGACGCCGAAGACATCGCAGCGCTGCTAGAGAACGTACGCCGACTCCGGCTGGAGCTGGGCAAGAGCAAGCAGGAGCTGCGACGCGGCAAGCGCGAAGGCACCCTGCCCGCCGACGTCGCCGCCGCAGAGACCAAGCGACTCAACGAGCTTGCCAAGCAGATCGACGCCCTTGGTCGCAAAGTGGCGAAAGCCGCCGGCGACGCCGACGAGTCGTTGTCCAAACGCTCTCTGCCGGTCCTCGGGCCGATGATCAGCAAGGACATCGCACGAGCAAAAGCGCTTCGACGGGCGGCGCGAAACGTGTCCCGCAAACTCACCGCCGAAGCAAACAAGGCCGCGAAAACCGCGATTGACGATCTGTACAAGACGACCCGGCGGATTCTCGACAAAGCCAAGCTCGGCAAGATCGACGCGGTCATCGGCCAGAAGCGCAAACTCGACATCGAGGTCGCGGACCTGTCGGCGGGTCGCTACCCGACTGAGCTCCACGGTCGGCTGTGGCAAGAAGGCCTGATTGGCGACGACGAGGAGTTCTGGCCATTCGAGGGTGAGTACTGGGCAGACGAATACGAGGGCTGGCGATGAACCGACGCCTGACACTCCTTCTCGCGGCAATCGTCGGCGCCAGCGGTGTCAGCGCAAGCGGAATCGGCACGGTCGGCACCGCGCATGCCCAGATGAAAGAGGTCGAACTCGATCACGGGCCGACCCGCGAGCTGTACATCCGCAAGCGGCCACCAGTGCCGGCGTCGCCCAAGATTCCAAAGATCCTCGACAAGCTGCTCGGCAAGAAGATCAAGCTACGCAACGCCAAGCGAGCCGAGGCCATCAAGTTGCTCAAGGCGTTCCTGGGCAGCAAGCCCAGCGGCGACATCCGAGCAGAAGGCCTGTTCAAGCTCGCCGAGCTTCTATGGGAAGACGGCCGCCGGGCCTACATCGCCAAGATGGACAAATACGAGCGCAAGCTCGAGGCGTGTCGGCGTCGGGGACCCAAATGCCGCAAGCCGCCGAAAGAGCCGCGACTGGATTTCACCCTCGCCGCCAAGTACTACAAAACGCTGCTCCGCGACCACCCGACGTTCCGGCGCACAGACCTGGTGCTGTACCTGGTTGGCTTCGCCGCCAAGGAAGGTGGCAAGAACCAGGAGTCACTCACCTACTTCGCCAAGGTCATCAAACAGTTTCCCAACTCGCCCTTGTACGGCGACTCATGGATGATGATCGGCGAGTACTACTTCGCCTCGCGCAAGTGGAACCAGGCACGGCAGGCGTACGCTCGCATCCTGGCCAAGCCCAAGTCCGCGACCTACGACCTGGCACTGTTCAAGACAGCTTGGTGCGATTGGAAACTAGGCGACCACAAACTGGCCGCCCGGCGATTCAAGCAGGTACTCGACCTGGCGGAAGCTGCCAAACGCAGCAGCAGCGCTCGCCTGCGACGGCGTCGCGCTCAGCTTCGCGATCAAGCCCTGGACTACCTGGTCATCGTATTCACCGAAGACCAGACAATTTCGGCCAAAGAGATCTACGACTTCCTCGCCTCCATCGGCGGTGAACGCTACTCCCACGATGTGCTCGTTCGGGTCGCCGACGCCTACTACATCAACACCGAGTACGAGCGTTCGGTCGGCACGTATCGCTTCCTGATGAAGCTCAAGCCAACGGCGGTCAACAACGCCAACTATCAGCGGCGCATCATCGAGGCCTACCTCAATTCCGACGAGGACAAGGCGATCGCGTCCATCACGGACCTGGCCAACAACTTCGGCCCCAACAGCACCTGGGCAAAAGCCAACAAACGCTTCCCGGGCAAACTACGCCGCAACCTCAAGCTCAACGAAGCGCTGGTTGGCCGCACGGCCAAGAACTTCCACGCCGATGCACAGACCGACGAGAAGCGCGCTAAGCGGCCCAACCTACGCCTTTACCTTCGCGCATCGAAGACGTACCAGACCTATCTGAAGAACTTCCCCAAACACAAGAACGCAGCTGAGATGCGCTTCCTGCGCGCGGAGATCCTGCGCATCAAACTCAAGAAGTACGAACAAGCCGGTGACGAATACCTGGCCGTAGGCAAGACGGCTCCCGTCGGCCAGTTCCACAAGGACGCTCTTCTTCGCGCCATGGCATCGTTCGAGAAAGCCCGGCCGAAGAACATCAAGACGGGGCGACGTGAACTACTGCCCGTAGACCGCAAGTTCGCCGCGGCCGTGGACCTGTACGCCACCCTATTCCCGGCCGATCCCAAGCTAGTCGGCGTCATCTTCCGCAATGGCAAGATGTTCTACGACTACGGCGACTACGACGAGGCGATCAAACGCTTCGGTCTCATCGTCACCAAGTACCCAAACCACGAAGCTGCTGCTGCCGCCGGTGACCGTATCCTGACCGCGCTCGCCAAAGCGGAGGACTACGAAAACATCGAAGACTGGGCGCGCAAGCTGCGCAAGGCCAAGGGGTTCCAGACCAAGAGTCAGCAGGCACGCCTGAGCCGACTGATCATTGAATCCATCGTCAAGAACGGTGACAAACACGTCAAGGCGGGCAAGTACACCCGAGCAGCGAATTTCTATCTGCGCATCCCCAAAGAGTTTCCCAAGCACCCATCGGCGGCCAAGGCCATGTACAACGCGGCGGTCAGCTTGGAGAAGGCAAAGCGACCAGGCGCCGCCGGGCGCACCTACGTGCGCGTGGCCAAGAAATACGGTCGCAGCCAGTATGGCGCCAAGTCCGCATTCACAGCCGGCCAGGTCTACGAGTCGATGGTCTACTACGACCGCGCTGCCGAGGCGTATGAGCTCCTGATCAAGAAGTTCATCCGTAGCAAGTACGCAGCGGACGCACTGTTCAACGCCGGTGTGTTGCGCCAGGCGCTGGGCGAGCACCGGAAGGCGAGCAGCCACTACAAGCGGTACTCCAGACGTTTCCGACGCAAGAAGGACGCAAGCTCGGTGGCCTTTCGCATCGGCGTCGTGTTCGAGACCGCGGGTGACGATGGTCGCGCCGAGCGCGCTTTCCGCGACTACGCCCGCCGCTACCGTAGCTCGGGCAAACACGTCATCGAATCATTCGTGCGCGCCGGTCGCACGGCTCACCGACTGGGTCACCCGCGACGCGCGTCTCGCTACTTCCGCTCGGCGCTCCAGCGATACAAACGCCTACGTAAGAAGGCCCGCGAGAAAGCCTCACGCTGGGCCGCTGAAGCGCGCTACTTCCAGGCCGAGGCCATCTACAAGCGTTACGTCGCCATCAAGTTCGATGTCGATCCGAACAAACTGACCCGCACCCTGAAGCGTAAGAGCCGCATGCTCGGTCAAGCTCAGAAAGTGTACGTCGACGTGGTGAAGTACGCCGATCCTCTGTGGACCACGGCGTCCCTGTACCGCATCGGCAGCATCTACGAAGAGTTCTCCAAGGCGCTCACCGGTGCCGAAGTCCCGCCCAAACTTCCGGAGAAGCAGAAAGAGGCATACCGCGACGCTCTCAACAACCACGTTGTCACCATCGAACAGAAAGCGTCGGCCCTGTTCGAGAAGGGCTACAAAAAGGCGATGGCACTCCAGGTCTACAATAAGTTCACGCGCAAGATGCGCGAGGGACTCGGCCGCCTAAAAGCCAGCGAGTATCCGCCCGAGAACGAGGGTCGAGCACGTGTACGACTTGGCGACCGACCACCGAGGCTCCAGATCGTGGACGAGGTCGTTCGTGATTAAGTTTAACGACGTGCCCAGCCGGGTCGGGTTCAGCGGAGTGCCGATCTGGTGTGCGCTGGTGTGCGCCCTGGCACTTTCAGCACCGAGCATCGGCTGCGGTGGCGGCAGCAAACGCAGCGTCAAGGGCAGCAAACGCATTGCCAAGCCCAAGTTGCCGCCCGTCAAGCCGGCAGCCTTGCGGGAATTCGACGCAGGTATCCGGGCCATGCGTCTCGGCGGGCCCGAATCTTCCGAGATAGCCAAGGAACGCTTCGTCAAAGCAGTCCAACTTGACGGCAAGCTATGGGAAGCGTGGCACAACCTGGGCATCCTCCACTACCGCATGGGTCGAGACAGCGCGGCTGCCGAAGCGTTCGGCAATGCGCTGCGCATCAATCCGGCTCACGTGGAGGCAATGACAGCGCGAGCCGAGGCGTATCGCCGCGCGGGCAAATTCGGCAAAGCGCGAAAGGACTATCGCCGCGCTCTGGACCAACGCAAGAACAAGGGCGCGGGTGTGCGTCTGGCATCGCTGCTGCGTCAGATGAAGAAGTACGAAGACGCCATCGACGCCCTTCGCGATGTGCTGCGAAATCACGGCACGAGCGCGAAGCTGTACGTGGAACTGGGCCTCATCTACATCGCTCAGGGCCGCGACGAGCTAGCAAAACTGGTGCTGCAGAAAGCCACCAAGCTCAACGCCAAAGAGGCGTCGGCCTACAACGCGCTGGCCCTGCTCGCCCTCGAGAAAGGCGACGCGCAGGAAGCGTTCAACCAGTTCGACTACGCGACGTCCCTGGACCCGAACTATCTAGACGCCCGGTTCAACAAGGCATCTGTGCTGCTCGACGCTGGCGATTTTTCCCGCGCGAAAGACGAGCTCGACGCGATTCTTTTAAAGAACAGAAACGATGCCGCTGCGTTGTTGTCTTTAGGAGTAGCGCTCAGAGGTTTGAAAAAATACAACGAGGCGGAGTCAACGTGGGAAAAGGTAGTGAAACGTGCGCGCAGCGGCAGACTGCGTGGGGATGCCCTGTACAACCTGTTCATCCTCCAGCTCGACTTCAAAGAGAAGGAGAAGGATGCCGCCAAAGCGTTGGATCGGTATCTGCAGAACAGTCCCAGCAATCATCCCAAGCGCAAGCAAGCGCTCGAGAAGAAGAAGCAGCTGGGGTCGTGATCCCCCGAAACCCAAATAGGCCTGCGGGCTGGCTCCCCCAACTCCGTCGACTCGTCGTAGTGGGCGTCGTCACGTTTGCCATGTGCTTGCCTGCCCTCTCCATGGCGCAGGGCAGGCGCTCCAAACGCAAGCGCAGCAAGCGCAGCAGGGCGCCAGCCAAGATCAAAGTGATCAAGAAGCCCGCGAAACAGAAGAGCTTCGATTTCAGCGGCCTGGATTTGGCTGGTCGCCTGCGCACGCCCCAACTGCTGTACTTCCTCGATCGCGCTAGCGAAGAGCTCCAGCGCGCCAGCCTGGAGCGCCGTTCGTTCATTCCCGAGATGGTGCGCACCCTCGATGAGGAGGCCCTGTGAGCGCGCCAGACGGCCCCACGGCGACCACGGCCACAGCGAAGAAAAAGCGCCCGCATCTGCGCTGCGCGTATGTCTGGCGCGATGAGGTCATGGACGACACGGTCGTGGTCGATGAAGGCCCGCCGCCGCATCTGTCCATACCGTGGCTGCTCATCGCCGCCATCTTTAGTTTGGTAGTCGCCCTCGCCGGGTTCGTCATCGTTGGCGGCCAGGAGTGGCTGGGTAGCATCGCAACATTGGATGGCGAAGGCGACCTGCGCTACGCCGCCATGACTCTCGCCGACCGCATGGAGTTGACCATCCCCATGCAGATGGTCGTCACCGAGGCGCCAGTTGGCTTTCTGGTCGCACTCCTGCCTCTCATCGCGGTGGGCTTCGTCGTAAGCGCCAAGTCCGATACGGGCCGTCTCGTCGAATCGATCGGCGGCTTCGCGATCGCCTGGTTCGGCATCCGCATCCTCGAACTGATCAGCGGCCAGCTGCGACCGTACATGATCCTCACCGTAGCGGCCGCCTTGATCGTCGGCGCAGGCTGCGTAGCTCTGGGCAACATTCTCGGCAATTCACGACGAGAGAGGGCGGCGTTCACCGGCGTCAGTCTAGGCTCGTCGGGCGGCGCCACATTCGTCGTGCCGGAAATCGGCCTGCCAGAGAAGTTCACGATCCTGCGCCGTAGTCAGCGTGGCTACATGCTCACCCTGAGCAAGAAGATGAGCGGGCGCCTGTCCGTGGACGGCAAACAGATGTCGATCCAGGACTACGTCGCGAGTCACGAAGACGCGTTCCGTGCCACACCAGTCAAACCCGGTGACTGGGCAGTGATCGAACTCGACGGAACCGGCGAGCACAACTTCTTCTTTCAGTTCATCAAAGGCGACGACATTCCCAAGTCGCGCATCAACATGGAGCTGATGGCCCCTGCCCTGGCACTGGCTATCATGCTGCACGCCATCTTCCTCACCGTTGCGTACTCGTTCAAACAGGACGGGCACAGTTTCGTCTATCCAGGGCGCCACGCTCTGGTGATGTCGCGCATTCTCCGCCCGTCCGAGACGGAGAAGAAGATCCAGGAAGAGAAGAAAAACGCCGGCAAGAAGAAGGCCGAGAATCGAGCCGGCAAGAAGAAAGCAAAGCCCGCAAAGAAACCCGCCACGACCGTCGGCAAGTCTGGAAAGTCCGGTGGCAAAGGTAAGGTGCGAGCGAAGACGACGGATCCGAAGAAGGGAAACCCGCGCGCACCGCGCATCGCCTTGCTATCGGATAAGAACGTCAAGATCATTCGGGACGTCGGCAATCCGGGCATTGACGTCGACCTGACCGGCTCCATCGATGCCGCGTTCGGCAAGATGAACACCCGTGGAGATCGCGGTGCGGGTAGCGGGACCGGTCGCGGCGCGGGTAGCGGCAAGAACGGAACCGGAACGACTCGCGGTGGTCGAGGCAAGGGTTCGGGCGGCGGCGGCAACGCACACGGCGACGTGGTGTCCTCCCGCAAGCTCAAGACCGGCGGCGACCGCGTCGCGCGTGGTGTCGCAGGTGGCGGCGGCGGCAAGGAACGCGGCGTCATGCGCACGGGTAGCGTCACGGCAACCGGCGACGGACTCACCCGCGCGGAAATCATCAAAGCGATTCACCGCAGGCGCGGCCTGATCCGCACCTGTTATCAGAAGGCACTCGATCGCTCACGCGGTCTCGGCGGCCAGCTAACACTGCGCTTCGAGATTGGTGGCAACGGCCGCATCAAGTGGATTCGTACCGTGCGCGGCGCGACGAGCTTGGGTGACCGGCGGGTCGAGGACTGCGTCAAAGGCAAAATCCGGGGAATTCGTTTCCCGGCAAAGGGAGGCAAGGGAGCTCTCGTGAAGAAGTTCCCGTTTAGATTCTCGGCTGGGCGGTAGAGGTGAGTTAAGGAGTCAGTATGTCGCGACGATTCAGCAAAGGTTTGTTATCCACTGCATTTCTCCTGGTGGGCTGCACGGCGATCGGCTGCACAGCCGACCCGCAGTACGTGCAAGGGCCGACGTCTCTGGAAGCAAGCGTTCCGGGGAGCATGGTCAACCTGGCTACGGTCGAGATCGACTTACCCGTCCGCATCGAACGCGAGGACGAGGTGATGGATCGCGCGGCTCTTTCGGCCGAACTCGGCATCGAAGTGCCATATGTGCGTCTGGGCGATCTGATCGTATCGATCGAGTGGACGATCAAGAACCTGGAAGATTCCGAGGGAGAAGCGCGCATCCTGGTCAACGGCGGTAACGAGTATTGGTACTACGTGCCAACCAACTTCGTCATCGATCCCGAAGAAGACGAGGAGCCACCGCCTCTGATGGGAGATATCCCCATGCTCATCGGTCCAGGCGAAACTCGCAGCGGCGTTTTCCGCGAGGACACGTTGCGCGAAGGCTCCGTAGACCTGGAGCTAATCACCCGTGCGGCGCTCAACCCGTTCGCGGCGGTCCTCCAGGTCCACGAGGACATGACTGAGTTCACGTCTGAAACGGGCGTTGTCGTGCCGTTCACAGCTTCTGCCGGCATGGTGCGCTACGAGGTCAATTTCACCGCGAACCGCCACATGATCATGGAGTACGCAATCCGCATCCGCGATGACCGTGGCCTACTGCACAAAGATCTCCTCGATGCGCCCCCGGGGGAACTGACGGTTTTTAACCCCGTCGAGTTCACACCTCCCCCGCCAGTCGTGACACCATAGGAGCGATGAGGGGCTCTTGCCTTGCTGTTGCCGCAAGCTTAGCGGCGCTGCTCGCATATCAACCGACGGCTGAAGCCAAGCCGGCGTCCAACGGTATCTACACTGAAGCCGGCATGGGCGCGACGGGTTTTCTCGCCGACATGGCGAACCACGGAGCGGTCGGCCCGTCGATGGACATTCGCGCCGGCTACGATCTGTTCAGCTGGTTTTCCGTTGGCGCACGCATCGGCGCATCGACCCACGAAGCGACGGTCCCTCCCCCACCCGAGGGTGAGTATTTTCAGATCTACACCGCGGCCGCCGACGGTCGGCTAGGCTTCATGTACAAAGGGTTCGGCGCGTTTGTCGACGGCGGAATCGGCATGGCCATGATCTCGTCGAACGTACTCGCCAAGGTGGGCGTGCTCGACCCGGGCGAGAAGTTCGCGTTCACGTTCTACGGCGGCGGCGGCCTCGAGTACCAAATGCTAAACCGCCACTACGCTTTCGGCATCGCCGGCCAATACCAACTCTTCCCCGACTTCGACGCGACCCAATCCTTCGGCGTCCGTCTCTACATGCGCTACACGTACTAGCGCTACGCTGTTCGCTGTTCGCTGTTCGCTGTTCGCTGTTCGCGTTACGTCCGGCGTGCGTCCGTTAAGTTGGTGACGCTCGCTGATGGTGAGCATCCGGGCGCTGCGGCTGGTGCTGCGCCCGTGCTCAGACAGTCCTCGCGCAGATCTGCCGTGTGGGCGCGTGGACCGCTGGGCGAGATCGCATTGTTGAGAGAGGCGCTGCGGAACTGCGCGCGGGCTGCAGCACCACCGCGCGCCCTCCGTCTCCATCGCTCGCTGGGTGGGTCCGTTACGAGCGGTGGTTGGTTCGGTACGTGTGGGGGTGGGTCAGTTCGTGGGAACTGCGGGAGCGCCTGGCTAGAAGTCGTCGGTGGGGTCGGGCTGGGCTCCTCCGCTGAGGGTCCAGATCTCCCGGCCGGTCTTTAGGTACTTCTTGGTGATGACCATTTCGTCGGCGCCTTCTGCTTCGGCGATGGCTTCGAGCTCGGCGACATCTGCGGCGCTACCATCACAGAAGCCCATCGGCCGGGTGTTGTTGGGCAACAGCAGCTGTACCTTGAACTCGCCCTTATCCCAGCGAGTCTGAGTCTCATTACTATGTCGATGGATCATCCCCGCACCCTACACGCCCCCTCTGTCGCCGAAGAGAGATCCGGACGTAACAACTCAAAACCGGTCCTAACGGACCCACCAGCGAGCCGTGGAGACGGAGGGTGCGCGGTGGTGCTGCAGCCCGCGCGCAGTTCCGCAGCGCCTCTCAATGCACTAGATCTCGCCCACCGACTCGCGAGCCAGCACGAAAGAGTTGCGCGAGGACTGTCTGAGCACGGGCGCAGCACCAGCCGCAGCGCCCGGACGCTCCCCCTTAGCGAGCGTCACCTGTCTGAGCACGGGCGCAGCACCAGCCGGCAGCGCCCGGACGCTCACCATCTGCGAGCGTCACCTACGGGCGAGCGCTGAGGGCTTCTTGCTCTCGGGTCATTGTGGTGTCGGTGGAGAAGTGGGGAATCACTTTTTCTCCGAAGGTTCGGATGGATTCCATGATCAGTTCGTGGGGAATGGTGCCGGCTTGCATGACGAGGATCAGTTCGTCGATGCCGGCGTCTTCGTAGCGGGAGACGATTTCTCGGCAGTGGGATGGGTCGCCGATTACGTTCATGGCTGGTGCATCGTCAGCGCCGCGGAAGGCCATAGCGGCCTCGAGATCTTCGTCGTTGAGGAAGTCGCGGGCGATGTTGAGACGGCCGGTGGGTCGGGATCCACTGAAGTAATAAACGCCCAGGGCTTCGGCGAAGAATTGGGCTCCGCGGAAACCGTACCGACAGGCTGTGCGGTCGTCGTCGAGGCAGAGAGAAACGGGGGTGCAAGCGAAGTGGTTGGTGACTTTGTAAGTCTCGGGCTGCGCCGCGGTTACCGCCTCGCGATACGCGTCGACCTTCTGGGCCAAATACTCATCGTTGCCGATGGCAAAGTTCAGTGCGCCGATGCCGAGTTCGCCCACGGCCACCGCGGACTCCGGCTTGGTGCATGCCGCGAACATCGGCGGATGCGGATCCTGCACGGGTTTGGGCAGAACCTGTGTTGGCGGTACGTCAAAGAACTGCCCCTTGTACTCGAACACGTCCTGTTGCCACATGCGTGGGATCATGTCGAGGGCCTCTCGCCACTGGGCGTGTAGCTGGGTCGTGTCGTTCTCGAACGCCAACTGTTCCGTCAAGGACGCGCTCTTGCCCGAGCCCCAGTTGACCCGACCGCCGGACAGAATATCCAGCGTGGCGATGCGCTCGGCGATGCGAATCGGATGATTGTAGCGATGTGGCGTCAGCGTGATGCCATGGCCCAGGCGGATGTTCTTGGTCTTGGCCGCGATGTACGCGAGGAACACCTCCGGTGAGGACGAGTGCGAATACTCACGTAAGCCGTGATGCTCTACCTCCCAGATCGCGTGATAGCCGAGTTCGTCGGCGAGCACACACTGGTCGACACAGTCGCGGAACAACTGTGCCTCGCTCTGGCGCGTCGGATCGGAAATCTGCATCTCGTAAAACAGCGAAAACTTCATTTCACCCTCCGTGGACTCGGTCCAGTGCGCAGCACCAGCTGCGCGAACGTTCTCATTGGTAGCCCGCGCGGGCCCTTGGCACTGCGCGCGCGCTGAAAGCCGGCGACCATGCCCATGATGAGCATGCCGAACGCCGTATCGCCGCGGAACCGGATCCGTCCGGTCATCGTCGCGCGCGAGTAAGTCATCTCGCCGGACAGAAGTTTGTAAAGCGTCTCCTCGTCCATTGTCGTCGTCGCCTTGGCGGCCGGGTCCAGACCGCGATGCAGGCCCAAACTCCCGTCGTTCACCCGAAAATGCCACTCGCTGGGGCGGCCGCCGGTGAACACCAGGTTCGCCGATCCGGAAAACGAACGCAGCTCGGACGCGCCGTGGCGCCCTACCGGCAGTCCGCCGCGCAAACGGGTAATCCTGGCAAGCGAGCCCAGCAGGATCTTGGTGCCGCGGCTCGCAATCGCCGTCGGCCGCTCGGCCAACGCGCGCAGCACCGAACCGGTGGTTTGGAACTTCGGCCGCCAACGCAGCTTGCGTCGCGCCTTCGCGCTCGACACCGTAATGGGAAACTGCGCGCCCGCGCGCATCCACACCGGATCTACATCGACCAGCTTGGCCCGATACGCAAGGTCGGCCAGTGCGATGGCCGCGCGCGGAATACCGACCCCGCGCTTGCCCATTTGCGCCGCCCACTGACGGGTCGGCAACGGATCATCGGTCGCGATATTGAACGCGCCACTCGCACTGTGCTTAAGCGCCAGATAGAACGCCTCTGCCACATCGTTTTCGTGCGTGACGTGTATGGGCAGGTCCTCGCTCGCCAGGTACGGAAACACAGGCTTGCGAAACGCGCCAAGAGAGCGGCGACCATCGGGACCGAGGAAAATTGACGGTCTCAGCCGCGCAACCTTCATCTCACTATGGTCGGCCTCAAACTCGTTGAGCCAGTGCTCTACGTCGGCCTTCGTGCGCGAGTAGTAAAAGTCGGGGTTACCGCGCAGCGGCGCGTCCTCGGCGAGCAGCCCGTCGAGATTTTCTGGCTGAAACCCGTAAGCAGCGATTGAGGAGGCGTACACGACCTGGCGAACGCCGGCGCGCGCCGCTGCCTTCATCACGTTCTGTGTCCCTCCTACGTTCACTTCTTGAACCAGCCCGTCGTCTCGAGACCCGCTCTCTACGATGAAGGCTAGATGCACCACTGCGCCGGCTTCGGCGAAGTGTTCTACGATGGCGTCGTCGCGTACGTCGCATTTATGAAACTCCACTTTCTTGTTGGTTTGTTCAATCGGTTGCCGGTCCAACGCAATGATGCGTTCGACCTTGGGGTCGTTAGCCAGGCGCTCGACCAACACACGGCCCAGGCTCCCCGACGCTCCTGTAACTGTAATGACCGGTTGCAGCGCCACGACTAGGCCAACTGGTCGAGCTGCTCGAGTTGTTCGAGCTGCTGCTTGTTTCCGGTGAGGCGCGCCATGGTCTGCATGATGATGCGCTGGCCCTTCAGCCCCATTCGGTACGCAGGCGCTTTCATCGCCAGCGGTGCCTTACCGGGAATCGCAGCCACGCGCCGGAGGTACTTGGCGATCTTCTTCGGGTCCTGGAGTTCCTTGCGCAGGTCCTTCAGCATGAGTCCATTCACACCGAAGCCCACGAGAAACGCGACCATCGTCAGATACAGCCGGTACTGGCCACGGGCACGGTCGCGCCACGGAGGCGTGCCGAACTCTTCTTGCAGGACATCGGCGAGTTCCCGACCGTCGAACTTCTCGCCCTTGCGCTCCAACAGCCAGTAGTCCATGGCAAGGTGCCGCGACTCGTCGATATCGATACGACGAAAGACCTGACTCTGCAGCGGATCATTCACACGCTCTTTCAAGGCCGGGATCAGGATCGAATCTAGAGCCAACTCGAAGAGCACGATCGTCGCACTCGACACTTCGTGGGTACCGCGGTTGGGCGGCTCGAAGTTCTTCTTGAGTTCGCGGAACATCCATCGCACGGGCCACGGCTGGTCACTCCACTCGACGCCATAACGTTTGGCCAGACGCAGTTCTGCCTCGGCGTGACGTAGCTCGTCGGCCTCGAACAAACGATAGATCTGTGCCGCGACCGGGTCGTCGGCGTACTCGGCACACAAGGCGAACACCCTCGCCGCCTGGCGCTCAAGCCCAGCGGTAAACGCCAGGGCCATGCCGGCTTCACGTTTCTGCCGCTTGCTCAGCCCGTCGGCCCCCTCTAACGGCGCTGACCAATCGAAGTCGTCGACATCCCATTGCCCGTTGCGCGTCGACTCCAAAAGTCGGTCGAGATTAAGATCCACGACGTCCTCCAGAAATATACATACATGTTTACTAACGCTTCCTCGAAGCATTGTCAACGGCACTTTTGTTCAGCAATTTCCGCGATAAAGACTCCGCCTTAAAGTATACACGGTGTTGCAAAGATCCTGGACAGTGGAGTCATCTGCGTATACTTTGAAATTGATGGCACGAGCGGCGGCAACGAAGCGAAAACTAAAGAGGGCGGCACGCAAGGCCGCGCCGGCCCGACGCCGTGGTCGCCCCGCTGCCTCCTTTTCCGCCCGCTCGGAGATCTTGCTCGGGGCGGCAGAGGCCTTCGGCGCCAAAGGTTACGCCGATGCGTCGGTACAAGACGTACTCAAGGCGGCCAAGATCAGCCGGCGTACATTCTATCGGTTCTTCCGCAGCAAGGAGAACCTGCTCGAAGAGCTGGCCGACGCAGGCTCGATGTTGTTTCTGCAGAACGTTCGTACCGCCGCGTCCCTGGGCAAGACTCCTGAGGAGAAGCTATCGAACTGCGTGGAGGTCTACCTACGCGCACCCCAGAACTCGGGCCCGATCTTTCACGTGCTGCTAGCCGAGACGTCTCGGCCAGGCTCGCCCCTGGCGCCGAAACGCCAGGCAGTGATCACTGCACTTATCGCCATGCTTCGAGAAGGCGTGCGTGACCACCAACACCGTGATGTCGACCCGCTCGTGTTCCGCGGACTCGTCGCCGCCATGGAGAGCATCTCTCGCTACGTGTTCACCGAGACCGAGGGAAGCGAACAAGACATTCAGCGCGCGAAGGCGGTGATGATCCAGATGGTCGGCGCAGTTCTGCACGTCCCGGAGGAGGCCCCCGCCTCTTCTGCAAGCCAGGGCTAGATGCTGCGCACGCTGGACTTACCAGACGACTCTGAGCCGTCGACCCAGAACAGCTCGACCCGGTTCTTACCCATCTTCTTGGCCCGATAGAGAGCCCGGTCCGCACGCCGCACCAGGTCCTCACCGTCGGTCGCCTGGCACTCGGGAAACGCAGCGATGCCAAACGAGCTGGTCACCGTGACGATTTCGCCGTCAACGTCGATTTCCAGGTCGGCGATGAGTGAACGAATGCGCTCGGCCTGGTTGTACGCTGAGACCATGTCGGTTCGCGGAAGCACCATGGCGAACTCCTCGCCACCGTAACGAGCCCCGGTGTCGACACCACGCATCTCGCCACGCACGATGCGACCTACTTCGCGCAGCACCTGATCACCGACAACGTGACCGTGGGTGTCGTTGAGCAACTTGAAGTTGTCGATGTCCATCATGACAACCGAGAACATGGTGCCGAACCGACGAGACCGTTCGATCTCGTCGTCGAGGCGAACATCGAAGAAGCGGCGCACGTACAGCCGCGTCAAACCATCGACGACAGCGAGCTCGTAGAGCTGCGCGTTCTGCAGGGCGACCGCCGCCTGAGCCCCCAGGGACTCGAGCAGACGCAACTGGTTGTCGCTGAACACGCCGGGCTCGCGGCTCTGAATGGCGAGCACGCCTTCAGCTTCTCCGTAGATGACAATCGGCACCGCCATCCAGCTTCGCGGCGCCGCGGAACCGAACTTGGGCGTGTTTCGTTCGGTTGCGAGGGCATCGGGAATCACACAAGCCTTGTTGTGCTCCATGACCCAGCCGATGACACCAACCCCCGTATCCAGGGTCGTGCGCTGAAAACCATCTTGGTCTTTGTCGTACCAATCGACGATCAGCCGGCCGTTTTCGTTGCCGCGATGAACCAGTGTGAGAATCTCAGCCTCGGGAATCGCACGAATAGTCTCGCGAGCGATGGTCTCCACCAGCTCGTGGATCTGCAGAGACGACGTCAGACGGCGCGCGGTCTCACTCAGGGCCTCGAGGTCGCTGACACGTTGCTCGAGCTCTGCACTGGTGCTCGACAGCCGCTTGACGATGAAGTTGATCAGAATGTACGTGGCACCGAGCAGCACGAACGCCAATGGCTGTTGCGGGTTGTAAATGAACACGACCACCGCAGCCAACGGCAACAGGGACGCCTCGGCGACCGCGGCGGGCAACGCGATCTGTCGCATGTAGCGCCCCACGGGCTGGCCAAGCAAGCGCAGTCGCACACCCTGAATGGCGTAGTGCGCACACAACAAGGTCGCGCCCACGCCGAACACTTTGGCCAGGACGACCACTTCGTCGCCGGCCTGGAACGGCAGTACCGAGTCCACGTTGAATAGCCAGCCGCAGCCCATGAGCAACGCGCCGGTCATGCCGCCGAAGTACAGGACGTAGCAGAACGACTCAGCCCAGGTACTACCGGGCAGCCGTCGGCCACCCCGCCCTGCGCCGATTAGCCGAAGAAGCGAATCCAAGGTGAGCGCCAGGGCCACCAGGCGTCCGGCAGGAACCGCGCCGAGGCAAATCACCGCCGCTACGTAAAACGCCGAGTCGAGAGCGAGAAAGCCGCGCGTCGTCAGCTGGAACGCCATGCCACGAGCCGCGATCAGAATCGTGAAAAACAGAGCGAACGGCACCAGCCCCGATTCCGGTGGAGTTCCCGGGCCGATTGACGAGTACGAAGCCACCAACAACACACCCCACCCCGCCAGGCCCATGAGGACGAGGAACGCGAGATAGATCGGTTGGCGCTTCTGTATGTTGGCGTCGCTGTTCATGTTCGACGTGGGCTCGCGATACCACCAAATCCACCGGTGATGTGTAATTTTTGGGCGACAGCTGCTAGCCTCCGGCCATGGGACTGCTCGAGGGAAAAGTCGCGATCATCACCGGGGCAGGCCAAGGCATTGGCCGTGGCCACGCACTTCTGTTCGCCAAGGAGGGTGCAAAGGTCGTCGTTAACGACCTGGGTGGCTCTCGAGAAGGCCATGGCTCGGACGCGGCCCTGGCCGATAAAGTCGTTGCTGAAATCCAAGAAGCCGGTGGCGAAGCGACTGCGAACTACGACAGCGTCGCCGACCCGGAAGGCGCCCAGAACATCATCGACACGGCCGTAAACACGTACGGAAAGCTCGATATCCTGCTCAACAACGCCGGTGTCTTGCGGGACAAGACCCTCAAGAAGATGACCGACGAGATCTGGCAGCTCGTGATCGACGTGCATCTCACAGGCACATTCCTGACCACACGGGCAGCGGCCCGCCACATGATCGAACGTAACGAAGGCGGACGCATCATCAACACGTCCAGCGTCTCGGGCTTGATGGGTAACTTTGGACAAACGAACTACGCGGCCGCGAAAGCCGGAATCTATGGGCTCACCCGGACGGCAGCCCTGGAACTGAAGAAATACAACGTCACCGTAAACGCCCTCGCTCCAGTCGCGCTTACACGCATGACCTCCGACCTGCCGGTCATGCAGGCCATGTCCAGCGCCGAGGAAATGCTCGCGCCAGACCTCATCGCGCCCGGAGCACTGTTCCTGGCCAGCGATATGGCCGGCGACATCACCGGCGAGGTGCTGGCAGTGGAAGGCAAGCGCGTCTTCTTGTTTCGTATGACACAGACCGAGCCCTGCTTGCCCAATGGCGCCGATGGCTGGACCGCCCAGGAACTGAGGGAGCGATGGGCCGAAATCAGCGGCAAGAAGTGACGCACATCAGCTCTTTTGGGTAGGAAGCTCAAAGAAAAAGGCCCGCAGAATCCTGCGGGCCTCGGTAAAAGGCCATTCGGCACTTAATGCGCTTGGCGGACTACTGACGCCGCCTTTTGGAAAAAGTGCGAACTAGAGGTCGATAACCGTCACGCCGCGGTCGCTATCCTCGGCTGGCTTGGACTTGTCAGGCTCGTGATAACGCGGGCCCTCGAGCGGTAGCTCGACTCGCGTCTCTTCCTGACGGCGCTTAGTGTCCTCTTCGCGACGAATTATCTCTTCAATGATCCAGGGGTCGAGCATAGGCTTACCTCTCTAAGACGGGTCTGAGCCGTTGCATATTTCGATGGGTAGGTGTGCTCTCTCTCTTTCTTTCTATGCAATCACCGGGCCTCGAAAGCAAGCTCCCGTCATGAGTATTGTAACGCACTAAAATCATGTTTGTTCTTTTTGACCTAATAAAAGACTGTGATTGGGATAGGCGCAACATGGGGACGAAATGCGCGACACGCAAGGCCCCCAAATGCAATACGAATCACAACTACACGTAAGCGGGCTTTTCATATTAGCCTCTTACGATCCGACGCCTACATTGACCTTTTTGCGCAGTGAGGTGCCAATTCTTGTTCCGTGAGGTCTCCTGACCCCGAACTGGCTACTCGATCGGGGGAACTCCCCCACTTTCGCAAACGAGAACCCGCGTCAAGCCGATCTCGGTCGGCCACTCCGGACGCACGTCAGCGCCGTCGGCACAGGCTCGCCGTCGTCAGTGCCGTCGGCACAGGCTCGCGGCCGTCAGCGCCTGCGGCCCAGGCTCGCGGCCGTCAGCGCCTGCGGCACAGGCTCGCCGTCGTCAGTGCCGTCGGCACAGGCTCGCGGCCGTCAGCGCCTGCGGCCCAGGCTCGCGCAAGCGAGCCGCACATAAAGAAACTAGTCGAGGTCCTGGATCTTCCACTTACCGTCTTCACGGAGGAAGGTCACTTCGTACTTCTCGCCGTAGGGCATTCTGGCTTCGTTGCCCTTGTCCTGAATCGGCTCATCGATATTGGCCTCGAGCATGTTCATCATGCTCGCCATCGCTTCCCGGTCGTCGCCATGGAACTGCTTCTTTACCTTGTCGATGTTCATGCGCTTTCGGTACTTGTCGGGCACGAACATGAGCATGACGTCCCAGCGCTTGAGGTTGTAAGCGCGAATGAACGAGCGTAGCGCCTCACGTGGACTGGCGTGGCTGTAGAAGTGGATCGGGTTGCTGGCGATGCGCCACTGGCCGTTCTGGCGCACCAAACGCATCGTATCGCCCAAACCGTAGCGAAACTCCGCGGTGACCTTGAACGCTTTGTGGGCGGCCTTCAATCGATTGGCGGTCTCGCCCACTTCACGAGCGTTCTCTTTCATCATGCGCACGAACTCTTCCTTGGAGTGTCGTGCGCGAAACTGCTCGGACATCAACGCGTACGCTTGGTCGTACTTCTTCGCCTTGAGCGCCAAGCTGTAGTGATCCAGGACGTTGGTCGGTCCTTTGGTCGTGCCGCCGCACGCACTCAAGCCGCAAATGCTCAAAGTGGCACAGACGAACACGGATAGCGCTGTTGCGGCGATCTTCTTCATTACGAGATTGTTATAGCGCTGTCTGCTCGCCCTCGCCAACCGAAGCAGCCTGACAATCACGTTCCACCGTCCGGAAACCCGCGGCAACGGCCAGCGCCGCCAGGCCCAGGGCAATCGTAGGGGCCAGCAGCGCATAGCGGCGGTTGGTGGCATCTGCCAGCACTCCCACGACGTACGACGAGGGCGCTGTCCCCACCAGATGGATGAGCAGGATGAACGCCGCCTGCCCTGTGGCCGCCCAATCCTCGCTCACCAGGTCATCGACCACGGCAGCCATCGGCCCGTGGTACCAGGTGATGAAGAACATCATCAGCCACGACGCAGGCAGGAACAGAGCGCCATCGACAAACAAGGCGACAAGAGCGAAAGGTACAGCGATGGCGAAGCCCATGCTAATCGCCGCGAGCCGCCCATAGGCAACTCGGCGATAGAGCCGGTCTCCAACGATACCTCCGGTTACGACCCCAGCCAGGCCGCCTGTGAGTGCGACGCTACCGAAAATGCCCGTCGCTTCTTTCATCGTGTAGCCCTTGGTGTTGGCGACGAAGTCAGCGAACCACGCGACGTAGCCCCCGGCGGAAAAAGCCATCAGCACGCCGCCGATGACCAACCAGCGCATGGTTGGAATACGCAACAACGTACGGACGTCGCGCCAGAGCTGCCTCACTGAAACGTCGGAGGTCGGCTCGCGCGAAGACGGCGGCACGTCGAGGCGATACACCAGCAACGCAAGCGCGATACCGGGCAGCGCTAGTGCGACGAAACCGTAAGGAAAGCCGAGCATCGCACCGACAGCGAAACCGATGCCGCCGCCCAGAATTACGCCGACGCTGAAGATCGAAATCGTTCGCGCTTTCTGTTCTTGCGGAAACACATCCGCGAGCAACGCGTTGGCGATGGGGACGCAAGTGGCGGTGCCGACTCCCACCAGCGCTCGGCTGATGAGCATGCTGCCAAGACCGACCGCGAGCGCGCTGGCCAGAGCGGCCAGGCTCCACACCACGAGTCCCAGCGCCATGATCTTGCGCCGGTCGAGACGGTCACCGGCCCAGCCGATGGGCACGGTCACCAATGCGTGCGAAAGCATGAAGGCGGTGCCGAGCAAGCCGAGCTCCGCGTTCGAAAATGCAAACGCCGCCCTCAGGTCATCGTAGACCGGAAAGACGACGTTGCGATTGGCGTAGTTGAGACTGTTGACGGTGGCCAGGAGGCCGAGGATGTACCAACCGTAGGTGCGCGAGCGCGGCGGCATGAGCGAGTCATGCACGGTAGCACGGGCCGTGCGCTACGGATTCTTCTTGGCCGGGGCCTTGGCCTTGGTGCTGTCGTCGTCGTCTTCGTCCAGGTCATTCTCCTGCTTGTCCAGGCGCTTGATACTTCGCTTGGCTGACCAGGAGCCCATGGCGGCGGCCTTCTCGTAGGCAGTGCGCGCTTCGTCGTAGCTCTTGAGCTGCTCCTGGGCTGCGCCGAGGTTGTTCCACATATAGGCCTTCGTGCCTTTCAACTCGGTCGCCTTGGTTAGCGCTTCGACCGCTTCGTCGAGCTTCTTGGCCTTGATGTAGGTGAGACCCAGATTGTTCCAGGCGAACAGGTTCTTGGGGTTCTCGACGGTGGCGCGTTTGAACGAAGCCGCGGCCGCGTCGTACTTGTGCTCGAGCAGCTCGACACGCCCGAGGGTATTCCATGCGTAGGACGACTTGGGCTTGAGCTTGACCGCTTTGGCGGCGTGGGGGCGCGCGTCACGTGCCTGGCCCAGCTTGATGTACGCGCGTGCCATGTCGATGCGCACTCGCGAGTTCTCCGGCTTCTCGTCCAGGGCGAGTTTGAACTGGTCGACCGCGTCGCTGAACTCTTTCTTTTTGACCAGGCTGCGCCCCTGCTTCAATAGTTCGTCGAAGCTCGGCTCGTCGGCCTTGGGGTCGAGCTTGGTGGTCGATGGAATTGTCGCAGTCGTGACCGGGTCCGGCGCCGTTGCCGTCTTGGTCATCGTCTTGTTGGACTTATTGATCTGCGTCGGCAGCGTATTGGCGCTGTCGGTCGGGGTCTTGTCTTCGGATTTGGCTTCGTTACCGCAAGCGGCGGCACCGAGTGCGAGCGCGCAAAATGCGACAGTCATCAAGCGTTCGAAGAGGGTGGTGTTTGACATGAGCGGGCTCCTTAGAGGGTGTTTCATTGGGGATGCCCTCCTCTTAAGCAGGCCCTGTGCCAACACTTAACAGGTTGAAACAACAACGGCCACAGAGTCCGTGTGTCACGGCAGACGCGCGTACGTGTGTGTGTTAGTTCCCGTAGTCGTCGTCGAGATCGCTCGCGCCACCGGACTTCTTCGTCGGTGTTTTGGTCGCGTCTTTGTCCGGTGCAGGGGCTGGCGGTGGCGCGGCGACGCTGGCCTCTTCGACAGACCAGCGAAGTTCGTAGTGCTCGGGCTCGACCGAGTTGCCGTGTCCGGACACCTTGACGACAACGACGGTGTTGGCCGGAATGCGCAGCTTGGTCATGGACTCCTTGGTGCCCCGCTTGCCCTCGTCCGCCTTGCTCAGTTTCTTGCCTTTGCCATCCATGATGAACAGCACGACGTCGACCTCGCTCGGCGGGTTGACGGACACACTCAGCGCAAGCGGTTCCTTGCGCTTCGGCAGCTTGAAATAGTCGACGTCCCCGCGAGTCAGGTAACCGCGACGCAGGCCGCCGGTCTGTGGAGGAGTCGTCGCCTTGCCGTCCAGCAACGCCGTACCTGACCTGATGCTGTCGTTCGGCTCGACTTCGTCAGCCGGATCAGGCTTGCGGCTGGCAAATGACACAGTGTAGCTCTCGCCGGGCTGTGATCTACGTGAACGCAGTCGCACGAAATGTGCCTGCTGCCCTGCCCGGGGTCGAAGGCCGCGCACGATAACGGCCTTGCCTTGTGCGCCCCAGCGACGCGCAAGCAACTTACCGTCGACGTCGAGCACTTCGAGGACGAGTCGTATGCCGGACACCCCGGCAACGTCCACGTCGATGACATCGTCGCCGCTGACGTCGTCGAGCAAGATCTTCCACACGTCACGATCTTTGCTCCAGCCGATAAACCCGGTGCCTTGCACCCCCTGCTTGAGTTCGATGGCGCTCGTGATCTTGTCGTTGGGTTCGCTCTCCCCAGCGCTGGTCGTCGATGTCGCCACTGACTTTCGCTTGTCGGACATGGTGACCATAAGCTCGTAGTTCGGCGACTTACCAACACGCGCCGGCGGCTCGTTCTTCTTCGCTTTCTTGGCCTTGCGCCTTCGCCTACGCCGTCGCCGCTTCTTCTTGCGGCGCTTCTTCACGAACTCGGTGACTACCAGGTAGTACTCGCCCTTGGTGACTGGGAAGTTGGGCAGCCCCTCGACGGTTTTCGCAGGCCCGCGATCCGATCGAGCCAGGCGCTTGTTGTTAGCGTCACGTAGCTCGAGGATCAGATCGGCTTTATCGATGCCGCTCAGAGTCGCGCTGAGTAGCCCGGCCTTCGCGATGGATACCTTGTAGTGGTCCTGGTCGTTCGACCCGTCCATGTTTCCGCGCACAAGATCACCGACCGACAATGGTGTCGCGGAGCCAGTATCGTTGTTCGGCTCCTTTTCGACGACCTTCTTGACCTTGGCCGTGGCTTCCCGATCGACGATGACAATGCGGTCAGGATGCTTGTTGTCGTCGGTCTTCTTGGCCTTTGGCTTGGCTTTTGAACAACCGCCTACACCGAGAGCGATCACGGTGCACAAAGTACCGAAAGCGACGGCGGCGCTGAGAAGTCCGACTGGGCGTGAGCGAGAAAGCAACGTCAGCTATTCTTGTCCCGATCGGCGATGGTGGCAAGAAGCTCGGCCTGACACACCCGCTGGCCGTCCACGTGAGCCTCGGCTTTCATCTTCCAAACCTTGCCTTTGCGCAACGGCTCGACGGTCAGTACCAGCTGATCGCCCGGTGTTACCGGTTTACGAAACTTGACCTTGTCCATGGCCATGAAGAACACGACCTGAGTCTTGGGATCGAACTCAGCAGTGCGGGCCGCCAGGATGCCGCCGGCCTGTGCCATAGCCTCGACAATGAGCACTCCGGGCATGATGGGCATGCCGGGAAAGTGGCCCTGAAAGAAGGGCTCCCCCCAGCTCACGTTCTTGATCGCGACGATTTTGTCGTCGCTGAGCTCGCGCACGCGATCGACCAGTAGAAACGGAAAGCGATGCGGCAGTACGTCGAGAATCTCCTGCGCGCTGATCGCGTCAGGGCTGTCACTCTCGGACCCGGTAGGCTCAGACATGCCCCGGCTTTAACAGGAAACCCGCAAGGGGCGCAAACGATTAGCCCACGCCCAAACGATTAGCACGCAAGCCGTAATAAAAGGCCTCCGCGCCCACGCTCGCCCAAGCGAGGCGCAACAAGAAGTAGCGATGTGCAGCGCCCGCGGCCCAGGCTCGCGTATGCGAGCCGCCATAAAGAACTCAACGCATCTTGCGGTTGAGCTCGCCCGTAATGTCGGCCGATTTGGTCGCGTAGAGCACGCTGCTCTTATCGAGAATCATCGACAGATTGCGCTTCTTGGCGATGGCGCGGATGTGCGGCGCTGCCTGCTTGAGGATCTTGCGAATCAGCTTTACGCGGCTCGCGGCCAGCTGCTGCTCCAAGCGCGAATACAGTTTCTGCAGCTTCACGTATTTCGCCTGAAGCACACGCTGCTTCTTCATCGCGGCGGTGCGCGTCAGAATCGACTTCTGCTTCTCGAACTCGGCTGCCTGCTTCTTGAAGCGGACCATCTGAGCGTCGAGCTTCTTCTGGCGAGTCTTGAGCTCTTTTTTGAACGCAGCCTGGGCTCTGCGCCCGACGGAGGTCTTCAGCAGGGTCTTTTCGAGATCGACGACGCCGACCCGGGCAGGCACACCGGTGTTCGCCTGTGCGCGCACCATGCTGAAGATGATTAGAGAGATGCCGAGAAAACCGATTGCTAGGGACTTGCTCATTTTAAACCTCCGCGACAGGCAGATACCGCGCAGTCGCCGGGACGTCAACTAAGGGATGCTGACCTACAGGAGTTACCGCGCTGACTAGAGGAAGTTACCAATAGTGAACTCGAACACGAGCGGTTCCTCCCCAGGCTGACGATCCAGCGGGATACCCCATTCAAACCGAAGCGGTCCGATGGGAGAAATCCAGCGAAAACCGAAGCCTGCGGAGCTGCGCAGACCGCTCACCAGGGAGTCGGGGAAACGGAAACACGGGTCAAATTTGGCGGAGATCGCATCGGATGACCCAGCCGAACCGCTGCAATAGCGATCCTCGAGGTTGTAGGCATTACCAGCATCGAAGAAGACCACGCCGGAGATCCCGACCTTCTTGAACAGCGGAAACTCGATCTCGCTGTTCCAGATCACCTGGAGGTTTCCGCCCAGTGGCAGCCGGCCCAAGGGCTGGCCAACGTCGCCGGGCTGGCTCACACGCAGGATTGGTCCGAGAGAGCGTGGACGGAAACCACGCACGTTGAAGATGCCGCCGATGAGGTAGCGCTCGGTGATGGGTACACCCAGCGGATCGCGGCTGGTCGTGATCCCGACCTCGGCGTTCATCTTGAGAACGAACGGACCGAACAACGGGCGATAGTGGCGGACGAACCCGCCATAACGGAAGAACTTGTTCTCCGAGCCGGTGAAGCTCTCGGCCATCTCGAAGAACGCGGTCTGATACCAACCCGCGGTCGGGAACAGCCTGTTGTTACGAGAGTCGTAGCTGATGGACGTACGAATCGACGAAGTGAAACCGCCGCGGAATAGGTTCGCGACGCTCGACGCCTCGACAGGCTCACGCACCGCGCCGATGTTGGCGAAGCCTCGGTTACCCGTGGTCACGCCGACGTCTTCGAGTTTGTAGGTGACGAAGGCACGCGCCTCATACGAGAGCGGATAACCCCAGGTCAGGTTGCCACCCGTAGCGTTGCGGCTGAACGTACCGAACGCACGACTCTGATTGAAGATGTCGAAGGCGAAGGTCCACCGGGTGTCGAAGAAGTACGGTTCGATGAAACGAAGCAAGAACAGCTGACGCAGGCCGGAGATTTGAGCCTGCAGGGCCAACGTCTGACCGCGGCCAAACAGGTTGTTCTGAGAAATCTGCGCTTGCGCGATGAAGTTCTCGACGGACGAGAAGCCGGCGCCGATCTGGAACGTACCCGTGGGGCGCTCGGAGATCTTGACTTCAACTTCGATGAACTCGTCGCTGGAACCACGCGACGTCGAGATGGCCACGTCCTGGAAATAACCAAGAGCCATGATGCGTCGGCGCGAAATCTCCAGGTTGGTGTGGTTGTACAGCTCACCTTCGGAGATTTTCATCTCGCGACGCACGACCTTGTCGCGCGTCTTGCTGTTACCGCGGATGATGATGCGCTCGAAGTAGACCTTCTTGCCGCGCTGAATCTCGAAGCTGAGGCTGACCCGCCGACTCTCGAGGTCGACGTTGGTCATCGGCGTGATGTTGACGTACGCGTAGCCCTTGTTCCGATAGAAGTTGGTGAGCCGCTGGATGTCCTGGCCGACCTTGCTGCGGTTGAACTTCTCGCCGGCGTTGATGGTGAGGCGCTTGTAGTAGTCGGCCTTCTTGCCGATTAGCTCCCCCTTGAAGTCGACTTTACCGATGTTGAACACCGGGCCCTCGTCGATGTTGATCGACAGATACATGTAGCGCTTGTCGCGCGACAGGCGAATCTGGGGCGTGCCGAGCTTCACGTTGATGAAACCGCGGTCGTAGTAGTAGGCGGTGATGCGAACCAGGTCGCCTTCGAAGTCTTTCTCGTTGAACACGCCGCCGCTGCTGAGGAACGACAGCGAGCCGCCCTTGCGCGTGATCATGATCGACTTGAGTTCTTTGTCGCTCAGCGTCTTGTTGCCGATGAACTGAACGTCGCGAACCTCGACCTTGGCGTGCTCGTTGATGGTGTACCAGACGTCGACCTCGGACTCATTGACCGGGCGAATCTCGTGTTTTACCGACGCCAGGTAGTAGCCCTTCTCGACGTACAACTGCTGGATCTTGCGCCGGTTGCGCTTAACCTTGGCGATGTTGAGAATCGAGTCCTTCTTCAGGTCGAGGACGTCGTTGATGTCGCTGAGTTCGACGCCTTTGTTACCGCCGACGAGAACCTTACGGACCGATGGTTTCTCTTTGACGACGAACGTTAGATAGGCGCCACCGGTGGGCGAGCCTTCTACCTCGACTTGAATCTCGTGGAAGAAGCCCATCTTCCACATGGCGCGAATATCCTGGCGAATCTTGGCCAGGTTGACCTTGCCGCCGACCTGGCTAGCCAGGTTGAGGCGAATGGCATCGTCTTCGACTTTGCGGTTGCCGCGGAACTGAACCCGATCGACGCGCTTGCCGAGCCATTTGGCACCTGCAGACTGACGATTGAAGCCTTTGCGCGGCTGCGCGGATACCACGCTCGACGACACCCAAAGGAATGCCGCGGCCAATGCGATAACAACTATGTTGCGGGACAACTTCATGTTCTCAAGACTCGCTGGCTCGGAACGGCGTGGAGCTGTCCCCGACCGACTCTAGGCGTCCGCCGTCGACCATGCGAAGTTGGCGCGGCATCAGCTCCGCCAACTCATGGTTGTGTGTGACTACCAGCAGGGTGCTCCCCTGCTCTTTGTTGAGGCGCACGAACAAATCGTGAATCTCCGACCCCGTGCGGCTATCCAGGTTCCCAGTCGGTTCGTCGGCCAACAGCAGCGACGGCTCCATCACCATTGCGCGCGCGAGCGCGACTCGCTGTTGCTCACCGCCGGACAGTTTGGAAGGCTTGTGGGTCAGCCGTTTCGCCAGACCAACTTCGCCCAGGATGCTCTTGGCCTTCTTCTCAGCCAGGCGTCGGTCCATGCGATTGATCAGGGCCGGCATCATCACGTTCTCGAGCGCGGTGAACTCTGGGAGAAGATGATGAAACTGGAACACAAAGCCAATCTCGCGATTGCGAAATGCGGCCAGACGCGATGGCGTCATGGACGTAATCTCTTCACCGTTGATCCGCACAGTGCCGGCGGTGGGTAGGTCCAGGGTGCCAAGCACGTGTAGAAGGGTCGATTTTCCGACCCCGGATGCGCCGACAATGGCCACCATTTCGCCGCGTTCGAGCACCAGATTGACATCGGCGAGGACCTGAAGCCGCTTGCCGTCATGCTCATAGACCTTGCTCATGTTGCGGACGAGCACGGAGGTCCCCGCGCCGTCGGCCGCCGGCTGGTCGTTTTCTGCACCGCTGGCGGTCATTGATGCTTGGAGCTTGTCTGTGAGGGCTTCGCTGGCCAAATGAGGTTTCCCGAAAGAGTCCCGGAACTTACTTGTGGAACCATGTGCTGTCAACGCGTTGAGACCACCAGCAATGGCCCTAGGTTGCCCGGTAGAATCAAAAGGCTGAGCGCTGATTCGTGGCCGTCGTGTTACAGACGAAAATCATGCAGATCCGCGCCGCAATGCCCGAAGATGCCAGCTCATTTGTCGCTTTGGTTCAGGCTCTTGCCGACTACGAAAGCCTGCCTGCGCCCGACGAAGCGGCCAAACAGCGCCTCATCGACGATGCATTTGGCGATCCCCCGAAGTACGAGCTCCGGGTCGCCGAACTCGAGGGAGATGTCGTGGCCTACGCGGCCATCTTTGAGACCTATTCAACATTCCTGGCCAAACCGAGCCTCTACTTAGAGGACCTGTTCGTTCACCCCGATGCCCGCCGGCGCGGAGTCGCCACAGCCATGATGGCCCACCTGGAGCAGCTGGCACGAGATCGGGGATGCGGGCGCTTTGAATGGTCAGTGCTGGATTGGAATACGGGCGCCCAGGACTTCTATAAAGGCCTGGGCGCGGAGATCAAAGATGATTGGAAGCTGGTGCGGAAGGTGCTCTAAGGAGCGCCGAGCTGTCTAGAAGCCGAACGACAGGCCAACGCTCAACGTGCGTGTACCGCCGTTGAGCTCCGCCCGACTGGCGTGGGTCAACGTGGTCTCGGCGTGGGTGTAATCCAGCCAGACGGATGCCTTCGCCACGAGCGCCGACAGGTTGTACTGAAGGCCAAGGCTGGCGCTGTATCCGTCACCGGAGAACCCCTCGGCCATCACGTCTTCGTTCTCGTCCGTGATCCATGTCTTATTGAGGCCGGCCCCAACGTACGCCTCCAACCTGCCCTGCAGATTGAAGAAGTACTTCAAGGCGACCTCGGCCGATACCGCCGAAGTAGCGCCGCCTGCAATCCGCGGCGTCAGGCTATTCAGCTCGGTCCCAAAGAACGTGCCCTCGATGGCGAGAGGCCCGGTCCGCTTACCAATGGTCAAACGAGCCGATGTGGCATCGGTCGTGTCAAAGTGATCGACGAAGTCGCCATGCAACTTCGCGTTCGCGCCCATACCAAAGCCAATGTACCCACCGGCATGAGCACTCCCCGGCGCCAAAGCGACGAGTCCAACGACAACCAGGCCAATCAACTGCTTCATGCCCGGTACGTTTTGCACCTACCGTGCCCACCCTAACTCTCCGATTTCCGGTCACTGCCGGGAGCGTTCGTGAACAGAGGTTCACGCCCCCATGTAACTCCATGTCACGACTAAGAAAATTCACACTTTTCTCAACATAATCTGAACAATCAGCCCCACCCAAACACCCCCACCGATTGGACACGGTTTGGATCGGCGGATCGCAACAGGGGGCCTCCCCAGCGAAGGCTCCTCGTGAGGACCAAGGGCGCGGCGGTGAGAGCCAGCCCGCGCGCAGTTCCACAGCGCCGCAACAGCGTACGCAGTCTCCTCAACATGCTCGCGTGATCTCAACCAACCGGCCGGCGCGAGGACTGTCTGAGCACGGGCGGCTCGCCCCCGCCGCGACCGGTACACCGGAGCGTTCTTACTCGTAGCGAAGGCCGTCGACCGGCTTCAACCGCGACGCCACATACGCTGGGTAGATCGTTGCGACCACGCTGATGAGAATGCCCGCCACGAAGACCGCAAAGATAGATCCGAAGTCGATGTGAATGGGCAGCTTATCGATGTAGTAGACGTCCGGGTTGAGCGGCAGACCGAAACGCTTGCCGAGAGCGCACGCACCTAACCCGTGAAGCACGCCGACTATGGTGCCGATGAGTCCGATGAAGAACCCTTGGACGATAAATAAGTAGCGCACCTGGGCGTCGCTGGAACCGAGTGTCTTGAGCAGAGCGATCTGCTTGGCCTTCTCGATGACGACCATGATGAGGTTGCCGATGATCGAGAACGATGCGACCAGGATGATGATGCCGAGCACCAGGAACATGACCATCTTCTCGAGCTTGAGAGCCGAGAACAGGTTCCGATTGATCTCTTTCCAGTCCTGGATGCGGAACGAAGGTCCGACGGCCGCGCGAATCTTCTCCATGATGGCGCCGGTGGCTTCCGGATCCTTGATGCGAATCTCGATGCCGTTAGCGATATCCGGGATGCCGAGCAACGCCTGAAGAGCGTGGAGATCCACGTACACAAACTTCAAGTCATACTCGTACATTCCGCTAAAAAACGTACCGCCTATGCGGAAAGCCAGAACGTTGGGCTTGGCGCCCTCGGGCGTGATGCGACCCACAGGCGAAACGATCTGAACCTCTTGACCGACGTATAAATGGATGTGCTTCTGCAGCTCCTTGCCCACGAGAACACCATCGAGGCGCGCCACGTCGGGCGGCACCTTGGGGTAGCGCGGGATGTCCAGACCGGACGGGTCGGCGGGCGGCGGTCCGGTCGACGGGGGCCCCACTTTGACGCCGGGGGGCGGATCCTTGGGCGGCGGTCCGATGGGACCGGCGTTGGCATTGGCATCCGCCGGAGGGCCGGCGTCCACGCCGCCGCTGAAGTCGATTGGGTCGCCTGTGTCCACGCCCAGATCTTTGGGGGCCGGATCCTTGCTACCGCTGAAGTCGACCGGGTCGCCGGTGTCGATGTCCGTGCCATCTGGCGGCGGGTCCTGGATGTCGTCATCGGGCCCGTCCACGTTGGCGTCGGGCACCCCTGCATCCGGCGGTGGACCGACGATCTTGCCGTCGTCCGACAGAGGCCACAGGCGCTCCAGGGCGCGTGGCTGTTGGGAGTTCTTACCTAAGTTGGTGACCTTGCCGACCGTCTTGGGATCGATGCCCTTGATGATAACGTTCGCGTAGTTCTTGTTGGCGGCGATCACCACTTCGCTCTGCACGTACGGCGTAGTGCCGACGACACCGTCGATAGCGGCGATTTTGCGCTCGATTTCGCGGTAGTTGCGGAACTCGCCCTTCTCCTGGGTCACGCGAACATGGGCGTTCATGCCAAGGATCTTGTCGCGCAGGTCGGACTCGAACCCGCTCATTACGCTGAGCACGATCACCAGGGCCTGGGCGCCGATCATGCCGCCAGCCATGGATACGGTCGTAAAGAACGTAAAGAAGTAGCGCAGAATGCCGACGACGATCATGAACTCGGCGATCGCCACAGCGCCGGTTGCGCCCAGATTGAAGTACATGTTGCCGGTCTTGACGCCGATGACCACGAGAATTACCGCCGACACCAGGCACGCCCCGACGAACGCGGCAATTGCGCCGCTGACCTTGCGCGGTCGCGCCATCAAATAGCGCCACGCCACGAACCACTGATAACCGGAAGCCATTAACCCGCTGGGAATCGCTCAGACAACGCCAAATCCGTCGCGTACTTACAGACGACTGGCAAAACGGCTAGGTACGACATAGGCCGCAAACTGTAATCGAACCGTTGCCAGCATGCACGTGCGGCGCGAAGAAAGTATAGTTCGCCGTCAGTTAGTGCTCAGGAGACAACAAATGATGATCGCAGGCAAAACAACCAAGTTCATTCTCGTCGCGGCAACCGGTGCCGCGCTGGCACTAGCGGGCTGTAGTAAGTCTAGCGACAACAAAGGCAGCGGCGGTCCCAAGGGCGCAAGCAAAGCGGCCAAGACGGCGTTCGCCTACCTACCCAAGGACTCGGCAGCCATCTTCGGCGTCTCCTCCGGCCTGGTGCAGGGCTTGCTCAAGGATCTGGTCAAGTCGCAGATCGAAAAGAGCATGCCGGCGCAGTTCAAAGCGATCAAAGCCAAGTGCGGCATCGACGTGGTCAGCGACCTCAAGAGCGTGGTCGCTGTCATGGGCAAAGACCAGAAGGACAAGACCAAACAGTTCGTCGTCGTCAACGGCAGCTTCGACAAGAAGAAGATCAATGACTGCGTCAATCAGTCCGAGGTCGATGGCAAGAAGCTTTCCGCCAAGGCCGATGGCAAGCTGACCGCGTACTCGCGTGAAGGCGACGACAACGTGTTCTATGGCTGGTGGCCCAGCGACAACACGGTCGTGTTCTCCCCCGCGCCCAACAACAAGGCAGGCGTGGAAGCGCTCGTCACTCAGAAAAAGAGCGTCGCCGACAACAAACGGCTCATGTCCTTCGTCAAGGACGTGAACACCAAGGGGCACCTGTGGGGCGTCGGTGACGTCAAGATGGTAGGCATCCGCGCCGAGCAGCCCGACGGCACGCTAATCGAGCTGGACGCAGGCAAAGAGTTAAAACTCAATCTGCGCCTTCGCTACGCCGAGAAAGCCAGTGCCGAGAAAGCCAAGACGGGCATCGAAGGTCAGCTCGCCAAGCTCAACAAAGGCATGGCCGGCGCGTTCATCGGCCCGTTCCTCAAAGACCTCAAGTTGTCCACCAAGGATAACGACGCGGTGATCGTGCTCAAGCTGGACGACACCCTGGTCAAACGCGCCGTTGGTCTGATGAAGAACTTCGGCGGCATGATGGGCGGACGGCGGCGCTGACCCGCCCGCCCGGCGGCGCTGACCCGCCCGCGCTGACTCGCTAAGCCCGCACCACAAGGCCACCGGCCCTCGGCGGGCTACGCCGATAGCAAGTACGTGCGAATGAACAGGTCAAGGTCGCCGTCGAGCACTGAGTCGACGTTGCCGACCTTGAGCTCAGTGCGATGGTCCGTGACCTGCCGATAGGGCGCCAGCACGTACGAGCGAATCTGCGAGCCCCACTCGATCTTCTTCATGCTCTTGGCGGCTTCGGCTGCCTCGGCCTGCTTCTCTTGCATACGTAAGTCGTACAGCCGCGAGCGCAGCACGCGCATGGCCTGGGCCTTGTTCTTGTGCTGAGAGCGCTCGTTCTGACACTGGACCACGATGTTGGTCGGTAGGTGCACGATGCGCACGGCGCTCTCGGTCTTGTTCACGTGTTGACCGCCGGCGCCGCCCGCCCGATACGTATCTACGCGCAAGTCGCTCTCGACGATTTCCACGTCGACGTCGTCTTCGATGTCGGGGCTGACCGTGATCGCCGCGAATGAGGTCTGGCGTCGGGCGTTGGCGTCGAAGGGCGAGATGCGCACCAACCGGTGCACGCCCATCTCGGCCTTGAGCAAGCCGTAGGCGTACTCACCGTCGATGACCATGGTGGCGCCTTTGATGCCCGCTTCTTCCGCCGGCTGCTCGTCGAGAATCTGCACCTTCCAGCCCCGGCGTTCGCTGTAGCGAATGAGCATGCGCATCAGCATCTGCGCCCAGTCGGCCGCGTCCACACCGCCTGCCCCGGAGTTGATCTGCACGACCGCGCTGCCACCATCTGCGTCGCCGGATAGCATGCGCTTGAACTCCAGATCGGCCACAGCGTCCTTGACCTGCTGGGCTGTCTGCGCGGCTTCGTTGATCGAATCCACGTCTTCGGCCTCGAGGCCGAGTTCGAGCAAAACGTTGGCGTCGCTCAGGGTGCTGACTTGCTTGTCGTACGCACCAATGATCGACTTGGCCATCTTCGTCTCTTTGAGCACCGACTCCGCGCGCTTCTGATCATCCCAGAAGCCGGGTTCGATGGCGGACGACTCTAGCTCTTTGACCCGCTTGCGCTTCGCTTCGACGTCAAAGATGCCCCCGGAGCTGGTCGATCTGCTGCTCCAGCGCCGCAAGCGTTGCTTTGATGCCTTTGATGTCTAGGTCGTCGAGGGACATAGGTCGTGTTGGGTCGCTTGTTGGGCCGCTTGTTAGACTAAGTCTTCTTGGTTCTCTTGGTACTCGTGTGCTTTGGGATGCGTAGCTCGACCAGGTCACCCTCGGCCCCGTCGCGTTCTACCGGCAACGGATAGGAGCCCGTAAAGCAGGCAGAGCAATAGCCGGTTCCATCAGCGTCGGAACCCACCGCACTCATCATGCCTTCGTGTGACAGATAGGACAGGGAGTCGCAAGTTACATAACGCGCAATCTCTGCCACCGAATGAGATGACGCGATCAACTCGGATCTCGTTGGCGTGTCGATGCCGTAGAAGCAAGAGTGGGTCGTCGGCGGCGCGCTGATTCGCAGGTGAACTTCTTTGGCACCCGCTCCGCGCAGCATCTTGACGATCTTCTGCGACGTGGTTCCACGCACCAGAGAGTCGTCGATGACCACCACGCGCTTACCGTCTACGACCGAGCGCACCGGGCTGAGCTTGAGCCGGACACCGAAGTGGCGAATCGAATCTTGCGGCTCGATGAACGTGCGGCCCACATAGTGGGAACGGATCAGGCCCATCTCGTACGGGATGCCAGACTCCTCGGCGTAGCCGATGGAGGCGGGTACACCTGAGTCGGGAACCGCGATGACCACATCCGCATCGATGGGGTGCTCCTTCGCCAGAGCGCGGCCCATCTTCTTGCGGGACTGATAGATGGAGCGACTGTTGAGCAGGCTGTCCGGCCGAGCGAAGTACACCTGCTCGAACACACAGGCGCGCGGCTCTGGGGTGTCGCCGACACCGTCGAACGGGCGGTATGAACGCAGCCCGCCCTCGCCTACGACGACAACCTCGCCTGGGTCGAGCTCACGAATGAACTCGGCCTCGATGAGGTCGAATGCGCAGGTCTCGGAGGCGAACACGTACGAGTCTTTCACCCGGCCCATGACCAGCGGACGGAACCCGTGCGGATCCCGCACCGCGATAAGTCGGCTCTCCGTGAGCAGAAGCAATGAGTAGGCGCCGGTGACCTGACGCAGGGCCGAGGCGAGACGCCCGATGGTCTTGGGCTCGTGGGCCTGGGCCAGAAGATGAACGATGACCTCGGTGTCGCTCGAGGTTTGGAAGATCGAACCGTGCTGCTCGAGGCGATGACGCACGTCCAGCGCGTTGATGAGATTGCCGTTATGGGAGATGGCGAGACCGCCGTGGGCGTACTCGAACGCGAACGGCTGGGCGTTTCGCAAATCAGATGTACCGGCGGTGGAGTAGCGCACCTGACCTACTGCCGCACTGCCCGGCAGCCGCGACAAGGTGGCCTTATCGAAGGTATCCCCAACCCGGCCCATCGCTGCTTCGCGGTGGAATCCCCCGTTGGATAGATCGTCCGACATGGTGACGATCCCGGCGGACTCCTGGCCGCGGTGCTGGAGGGAATGAAGCCCTAAATACGTGAGGTTGGCAGCCTCCGGGTGCCCGTAGATGCCAAATACGCCGCACATGACACACGACTACCACGCCGGTACGACGGAGCCAAGCGTGTTCGCCGATACCGAACCAACTCAAGTGCTTCGGCCACCATCGCACCATGTGCGCACGCAGTTAAACTTGCCGGTCCCGGCGCCTAGAGGCGCGGCAAACTTGTGTACGGGCCTGAGATCGCTTAACAATCATGATAGTGGCGCGCATCCTATGGAGGGACGCTCAGGGTAAGGAGGGTTCCGTTGAGCTCGAGTCCGGTGAAGCTCTCATCGGCCGCGCGCTGAACTGCGTCATCCGCACGGACGATGCGATGGTCTCGCGCAACCACGCGCGTATCTTCTGGCAGGGCAACGAGTGCTACGTCGAAGACCTGGGCAGCGCCAATGGCGTGTACTACCAGGAGCGACGGGTCACACGGCACACACTGAAACACGGTGATGCGGTGCGCTGCGGCAGCTTGTGGTTTCGTTTCGTCGAGGCGAAACAGAAGGCCGGACAGCCAGAAGCGCAGGCCCCGGCCCAAGCATACCAACAGCAGGCCAAACCGCAGCCGCAGAGCGCGGCTCCCAGCAACGGCCATGGGCCGAGCAACGGAGCATCCGGTGAAGTGAAGAGTCTGCGCCGTCGGGTAGAGCAACTGCAGTCCGAGCTGCGCATGGTACGCAACGCCGCGAACATGCCCGGCGGACGCATGGAAGAACTCGAGAACGACGCGCATCAACTGAACCTCGAGAACGAGAAGTTGAAGATCGAGATTCAGGACCTGACGTCGCAACTGCAGAACGAGGGCAGAGACGCATCCACCCTCAAAGCGCAGCAGATCAGCGAGAAGGCCGCGGAGACCGTCGCGGACCTGAACGACCTACTGTCGAACATGCGCATCAACATGACTGCTGCCGAAGGCGAGTTCGATCAGTTCAGCGATGCCATTCCGCGCGCATCATTCGAGTTGATCCGCGAGTCGTTGCGAAGCTCAGCCGCCGACGTAGAAAACGCGCGCGACCTGGTGCGCGACTTGCGCAGCCTTACGGGCTGACTTTCTAGTCTGTGCCGCCGCGCGGCACAGGGCCGCAGGCGCAGCAAGGGCGCGGCACGGGGCCGCACGCGCAGTAAGGGCGAGGCACGGGGCCGTAGGCGCTCGTGCGGCTAGAGCTTGTCGAGAACGAGCCAGAGACCGCCGTGGGCGATGGTCAATAGCAGGGCCAGTTTGCCCATGGCCCAGATGCCTGTGATCTTCAGTTGCTTCAGCAACGCGTCGGTGGCGTACAAGAAGATCAGGTTGATCACCAGCGGCATGAACAACCAGAAGTTGTTGAGCGTCGCCAGGTTGAGAATCGGCTTGGCGGCCCAGTAGGCGCCGATGTTGAACAGACCGAATACGATCGCGACGATCGGCAGGAACCACTTGGGCGAGACCGTGATGTTTTCGATCTTGTAGACGGCAAATGTAAACACCCCGCAGAAGACCGCGAGTCGGATGCCGTTATCGATGAGAAACCAAGTCATTGGAATGATGCGCCTCAAAGGATGTGCGACGCGCGGCCAGGAGACAAGTTTCCAAATGAAGCGGTGTCCCGCGACCGGTCCGGACGCAAATAGTTCCAAGCAGTTGCGGCCAACATGTGTCGATTCGCGTGCAAATGTCACCACTCGATTACAAAAAACTTCCCAATTGCACGGGAGTCGCTACAATTGTAATCATGGGGCAACAATTGGACATCGGATGGGCTTCACGGTGGATCGCCGTGACCTCCCTGCTCGGTGCCATTGCTGCGATCGCGCTGCCCACGTCCGCCGTCCAAGTGTCTGAAATCGCCGTAATTCTGGCGGTAGCGGCCCTGGCGATGCTCGCCGGTCATCGGTGGAGCCTCATAATCATCGTCGCCTCTCAGATCATGATTCTGGGCAAGGTGTGGCCGGTCGCCTTCGGCGCAGGGTCCACCTGGGTAATGGCCGCCGCAATCGTGGCCACCTTGTGTGCCCTGCCCGGGCTGGTACTGCTGCGTAAGACGATCCCGACCACGGTGGAGTTGTTCGCGGGCAAACGCTCTGGGCGCGTAAACAACGCGACCTACCGAGTGTGTTCGGTGCTCGTGGCCGCCTGGCTGATCTTCCCGGTGCTCTAAGCGCCCCGGATCGACCAGCGATCAACCACCGACGCGCGACGGACTGCCTGCCTGCCACGCCAGTGCGGATTCGAACAGGGTGTGTCCGTCATCGCTCGCCGAATCATCACACGCACGCTCAGGGTGAGGCATCAGTCCGACCACGTTTCCAACCGCGTTGCAGATGCCGGCGATGTTGCCAACCGAGCCGTTCGGGTTCGCCGCCGAGTAGACGCCACCGTCGGCGGTGCAGTAACGAAACACTACCCTGCCCTCGGCCTCTAGCTGGTCGACGTCGTCGTGGGTGAACCGACCACGAGCATGGGCGACGCTCATGCGGATGTGACGACCGGCAGGTATCGCCTGGGTGAACGGCGTGGGCCGTCCTTCCACCACCACGTGAACATCTCGGCGCAGAAACCCCGGCTCCGTGTTGCCCGCTAGCGCCCCGTCGAGCAGGCCCGCCGCGCAAAGAGCGTGAAAGCCTCCGCAGATGCCAAGCACCGGACCTCCGGCGTTCGCGAACTCGACGACCGCCGCCATGATCGCGGCGTCGACACTCGTCGTATTGCCCACGCCGGCAATCGGAGCGACGCCACCAGGGAGCACGACGGCGTCTACCTCGCCGAGCACGTTTTGATCGTGCGCAACGATGCGTCCGCGGCTGCCGCGCCCCGCAAGTACCGTGGAGAGCAAATGAACCGCGTCGTCACAGTCGCTTCCGGGGAAGCGCACGACGCCAAACTTCATCCGTCAGTCCACGCCGAGGTTGGAAACGATGCGCGTCTGGGGATCCGTCGTGTCAGGTACGAACGGTCGCCCTGTGACCAACTCATAGATCTCAATGTAGCGCTTGGCCGCCTCGATGCGCACCTCGTCGGTGAGCTTGGGCGCCGGCCCATCTCCGCGGTAGCCGTGAGTATCGACCAACCAGCGGCGTACGAACTCTTTGTCCAGGCTGCGTGGCGACTCACCACGAGATAGACGGTCCTCGTAGTCATCTGCGAACCAATAACGCGAAGAGTCGGGTGTGTGGATCTCGTCGATGATGACGATGTTGCCGTCGCCATCCAGACCCATCTCGTACTTGGTGTCGACGAGGATGAGACCGCGTTCAGCGGCGCGACGTTGACCGTACTCGAACAGTGCGCTCGCAATGACAGCCGCCCGATCAAAGTGATCTTCGGTAATGACCCCCATCTCGAGTAGCTGCTCGCGAGATACGGACACATCGTGGTCGCCCTTTTCGGCTTTGGTCGACGGCGTGAGAATCGCATGGGGCAAGCGTTGGTGCTGCTTCATGCCCTCGGGCAAATCGTGACCACAGAACGTCCGTGCCCCGCCCTCGTACGCACGCCAGATCGATGTGGACGTAACGCCCGTCAGGTACGAGCGCATGACGAACTCAGCCTTGAGCGGCACGCACTCCTTAGCGACCATGACGTTGGGATCGGGAACCCTCAAAACGTGGTTGGTTGCCAGATGTGCGGTCTCCTCGAACCAGAATTGGGCCATCTGGTTGAGCACCTGCCCTTTGAACGGAACCGTGCCGACCACGACGTCGAACGTACTGAGTCGATCGGTTACGACGATCGTGCGCTCACCATCCTTGGTGTAGCAGTCCCGTACTTTGCCTTCGTACTTCTCGCCAAGGCTCGGGATATCAGTAAGGTCGAGGGTCTTGTCCAGTTGGTCCTGCAGGATTTGCTGCAGGCGTTCGTTCGCCAGACTCATGCGCTCTCCTTCATTGCGCGGTCGAAGATAAAGTCGACGTGGCGCAGGTGATGTTCGAGGTTGAAGGCTGCGTCCAGCTCTTCGGTGGTCAGGTGACTTTGAATCTGCGGGTCCGCCCCGAGCAACTCCCTAAACTCCCCTTCGCCGCGATGTGAAGACAGCGCACACGCTTGCACGATCTCGTACGCCTTCTGCCGCGGCAGCCCCTTTCGTACCAACTGAAGTAGCACCGCCTGGGAATAGAACAGACCGCCGGTAAGCTCCAGGTTCTTCATCATGCGTTCGGGGTGAACGACGAGCCCGCTTACTACTCGTGTGGTGCGCGCTAGCATGAAGTCGGTGAGGATCGTCGCGTCTGGCAGTGCCACGCGTTCCACCGACGAGTGCGAGATGTCGCGTTCGTGCCAGAGAGCGACGTTCTCAATGGAGGCTCCCGCGAACGCACGCAACAACCGCGCAAGTCCCGTGATGTTCTCAGACAGGATCGGGTTCTTCTTGTGCGGCATTGCGCTGGAGCCTTTTTGCCCCTTGCCGAACCCTTCTTCCGCCTCCCCCACCTCGGTGCGCTGCCAGTGGCGTACGGCGATCGCGATCTGCTCGCACGCGGTACCGAGCATGCTGAGTGCGCCGAGCAACTCCGCGTGACGGTCGCGAGCGACAACCTGGGTGGCAACCGTTTCCGGTCGCAGCCCCAGGGATGTGAGCGCCGCGTCCTCGACCTCGGGTGCGATGTTGGCGTAGGTGCCGACCGCGCCAGCAATCTTGCCCACGGCTATGGCTTCCTTGGCTCGTTCGACACGCACCTTGGACCGGCCGAGCTCCGCGTACCAACGCGCGAAGGTGAGACCTGCCGTGGTCGGCTCGGCGTGGATGCCGTGGGATCGACCGATGAGCGGCGTGTACTTATGTTCCTTGGCGCGAGTTGCGCACGCATCGCGTAGTTCGTCGATACCGACGAGAATGCGATCAACCGCCTCCACGCATTGCAGCGCAGTGCAGGTATCAAGGACGTCCGAAGACGTCATGCCCAGGTGGAGCCAGCGCGCGGGCGGACCCGCGATCTCCTCTACGTGAGTGAGAAACGCAATCACGTCGTGACGTGTAGTGCGCTCGATCTCGAGGATGCGCTCGGCCGACAGCTTTCCTTCGGCGAGTTCGCGGATCTGCGAAGCCGTGCCAGCGGGTACTTCGTCCCGGGCCTCCATGGCTTCACATACAGCGAGCTCAACCGAGAGCCACCAGTCGTAGCGCGCACCATCGGACCAGATTCGTGTGAGGTCGGGGCGGCTATAACGTTCAATCATCTCGGAAGCAGTGCTTTTACCACATTCGAGTCACTGCGCAGGGGCCGCACAACAGCGAAATCCGACGTCGCCAAATCCCTGTTTTCCGCGCCCGGGCGGTATCTGCTTGGCACTACAGCGGCCTTTGCTCGGATCTTTGGCTGAACCGCCTTTAACGATCCCGCCCTGGACCCACTCGGCCACGTTGCCGCTCATGTCGTAGGCACCGACGGCGCTTCGGCAGCGGCTGTAGGAACCGGCCGCTCGAATCTTTCCCTTGGTGTTGCACAGGCCGGGCATGAATGAGCTGCCATACGGGAAGCTGGCGCCGCTCCGTCCTCGACAGCTGGCCACCCACTCGGGTTCGGTGCACAGGCGAGCCTTCCTCCGAGCGCAGCTGGCGCGCGCCCCGTCCAGAGTTACACCGGCCGCCGGAAACCGGCCCTTCCCCGGCGACTCGTAGCTGTCGATACAAAACGGCGACGCCCCACGCACCAACGACATTCCGTCGCCGCAGCGCAGCACTACGTTGCCGGCGTCTATCGCACGCACCGCCGGGTTCACGGTGATGGTGGGTTTGCCTGCCGCGCCGTCCTGGCCCCGGCCTGCGTCCAGGGCGGTTACTCTCGGCGTCACCTTCGGCGTGGCGCTCGCATCCGATTGCCGATCGCCGCTGGAGTTCGACTGGGACAGTTTCGCGATGAGCAGCACCGCGCCGAGGCCAATGGCCAGGGCGCCGACGACCGCCGCGATGTAGACCCACGGCTTGCGAGTTCCAGCCTCGGTCGAAGCAACCATGTTAGCCGACGGGCGTGGCGGCGCGTAGTTGCCGAGTTGGCTCGGCACTGCTTCGACCGAACTCGAGATGGCGCGCAAACGCGGTTTCATCCCGGGCCGATCCATCACTGACATGGGCGGCGTGGGCTTGGCGCCCTTCTCGCTCGGCGGTTTCATCGAGCGGAACGGCAAAGCGCCGCCTGTTTGCGCTCTCGTCTTCTTCGCCGGCACGCCGGGCTGGTCCCCGGCAGTTACCGCGGCTGACTCCCCTGTGTCTATCGTTCCGCTTGGCGCTGGCGGCGGTGGCGCACCGGACACTAGACCATCTTCGAGCACGGTCTCCTGTCCGTCTCCGAACTCCGGTGCGACCTTACGGATGGGGCGAGTCACCATGCGGTTGCGCGGCAGATCGTTTTCGGAGTCGAGTTCCAACGATGAGAAGTCGATGGGGTCGTCGGCTCGCGCTGACGAGGACAACCGCGGCTTCGTCTTCTTCTTCTTACGACGCACTGGCTCGCCGTTGCGAATCGTTGCGGTCAGCTCTTCGCCCACGGGTTCAACTGGCTCGACTAGCGTGTATTCCCCCGTGTCCAGAGGAGGCGGAATCGACATTTCCGGCGCCAACTCCGGCGGCGGAGTGATCGCCGCACGCTCATTGGTTGGCACGCGACCATCGACTAGCACACCGCGCAGCAGGTCGAGCAGGTCCTCCGCCGAACCGACCCGCGCGTCCGGGTCGGCCGCACAAGCGTCGGCAAACACCTCCGCCAGATCCGGCAGTTTCTCAGCGACAACAGTCAGTCCGCCCGCAACGTCGGCGATGATCCGCGCGACGCTGAACACGTCTGACTTGACGGTTGGGGGCTCGCCGGCGAGGACCTCCGGCGCGAGAAAGTACGCGTACGGTTCCCACTGTTGGCCAGCGGCGTATCGCTCGACCCCCGAATAGATGCCGGTGCCGCTCACCTTGATCAGCCGCGCAACATGCACGATATCGTGTGGGCTCAGCCGACCGTGGACACGACCGTTGAGGTGCGCCGCACTGATGCCGTCGATGACGGACGTGGCGAAATGGAGCAAATCCGTATTGTCGAGTACCGAGCCTGCGGGTACCCGTGGGACGACACGATCGTAACTGGCCAGCTGCGCTGTAACGTACAGACCTTCGCCTTCCCAGCCGGCGTCGAACACTCGGCGCAGGTTCGCATGTCGCAGATCGCGCATGCGTTTGACCGCGGCGACCAACTCGTTGGCTGCTTCCTCGCTCGGGAACAACTCGCGACGCACCCACCAAACGGCCACGTCGACTTCGACCTCGAGGTCGAACGCGCGGTACTCGATGAATGCTGGCAGCTCCACCAGCTGCTGGCGGATCTCGTACCGATGGGCGACGACTGCGTTTATTGCGAGCGCACTGGTCATCGCCGCGACCGTTGACTAGACGAACTCGACAAAGGTGCGTCGGTTGAAGATGCGTCGGTTGCGGCGCATCTCGTCCGGTCCCTACTTCGTTCCGGTGGAGCCGAAACCACCGGCTCCGCGCTGAGTGGCGGGAAGCTCGTCGGCTTCGACGAGCTGAGCTTGAACAACCGGGGCGATCACGAGTTGGGCAACTCGCATCCCCGGCTCGATAACAATGGCCTCTGCTCCCAGGTTGACCAACAACACCTTCACCTCCCCGCGATAGTCCGCGTCGATGGTGCCGGGAGCATTGACGACGGTCAATCCCCGTTTGATGGCGAGTCCAGAGCGTGGCCTGACCTGGCCCTCGTATCCCAACGGGATAGCGAAGGCCAGTCCGGTCCCTACCGCCGCTCGGCCGCCAGGGGCGATTGTGAGCGGCGTATCTACAGCCGCAACCAGGTCCATCCCCGCTGCCGCCTGGCTCTGATACGCGGGTAGAACCGCGTCGTCGCGCAGACGGCTCACGAGGACTCGTGGCTGCGTTGCTTGTGTTGCTGGTGCGTTGAGCGGAGTGTCGGCCAACGGCTACCCGAGGAAGTTGTTAACGTCTTCCTCCTCGACGTCCAACGCCTGCTTGCGGCTCAGGCGAATCTTACCGTCACGGTCGACGTTGATGCACTTGACGACAACCTCGTCACCTTCGTCGATCACGTCAGTGACCTTCTTGGTGCGCTCTTCGGCCAGCTCACTGATGTGAATCAGACCATCGGTTCCCGGCAGAATCTCGACGAACGCGCCGAAGTCCACAACGCGCTTGACCACGCCGCGGTAGAACACGCCTACCTCTGGCTCGAGGGTCAGACCAGTAATCAGAGCTTCCGCCTGCTGCAAGCTGCGAGCGTTGGCCGAAGCGATGGTGACCGTACCGTCATCGGTGATGTCGATCTTGGCGCCGGTCTGCTCCTGGATGGCGCGAATGGTCTTGCCTCCTGGGCCAATGATGTCGCGAATCTTGTCTGGCTTGACCTTCACGCTAACGATGCGAGGAGCGTTGTCAGCCAGCTCTTCGCGGGGACCAGCGAGGCCTTTGGCCATCTCGTCGAGGATGTGAATACGACCCTCTTTCGCCTGGGCGAGTGCCTCTTCGAGGATTTCGCGGGCGAGTCCTTTGAGCTTGATGTCCATCTGCAACGCGCAGATACCGTTGCGGGTACCCGTCACCTTGAAGTCCATGTCGCCGAGATGATCTTCGTCGCCGAGGATGTCGGACAAGATGGCGTGATTGTCGCCCTCTTTCATCAGCCCCATTGCGATACCAGCCACCGGTGCGGTGGTCGGCACACCGGCGTCCATGAGCGCCAGCGAACCACCACAGACCGATGCCATGGACGACGAGCCGTTGGACTCGAGGACCTCGGACACGATGCGGGTGGTGTACGGGAAGTCTACGTGGCTCGGCATGACCGCGCGCACGGAGCGCTCGGCCAGGTTGCCGTGACCAATTTCGCGACGGCTGGTGCCGCGCATCATCTTGGTCTCACCGGTGCAGAACGGCGGGAAGTTGTAGTGCAGGTAGAATGTCTTCTTCTCGTCACCGCGCAGGGTGTCGAGACGCTTCTCGTCGTACTTGGTACCCAGCGTCGCCGTGGCGAGGGTCTGGGTCTCACCGCGAGTGAACAGCGCCGAACCGTGAGCGCCGGGCAGCATGCCGACCTCTACCGAGATGTCGCGAATCTCGTTGGGCTTGCGGCCGTCGATGCGCGTCTGCGTGTCGATGGTCTGACCGCGGGCGAACACCTTCTTGACCTTGCCGTACGCGTCTTTAACGTCGCCTTCGCGACCCTCGTACTCCGCACCATCGGCGCACAGCTGCGCGACGGTGTCGTTGCCCAGGGCGCTGAGGCCGCCGTAACGCGCGTGCTTCTCGCGAATCGACATGGCTTCTTTGACGCCATTCCAGGTGAGCTCTTTGACTTTCTCGTAGAGCGCGGCGTCCGGTACGGGAGACTGAAAATCACGCTTGGTTTTGCCAACCGCGGCGCGAAGTTTCTCCTGAAGGTCGAGCAGCGGCTGGGCCGCTTTGTGCGCGAACATGAGCGCGTCGATAACGACGGACTCTTCGACTTCGTCCATCTCGCCTTCGACCATGACGATGGCGTCGCGCGAGCAGGAAACGATCATGTCGAGCTTGCTCTCATCGCGCTGCTCGTAGGTCGGGTTTGCGACGAAGTTGTCGTCGACCATGCCGACGCGAACGGCGGCGAGCGGACCATCCCAAACGAGGTCAGAGAGGTGGAGCGCGGCCGAAGACGCGGTCATCGCCAGCACGTCTGGCGAGTTCTCCTGGTCGAAGCTGATAACGTTCGCGATGATCTGGGTGTCGAAGCGCCAGCCGTCGGGGAACAACGGACGAGCGGGACGATCCATCAGGCGGCACACGAGCACTTCGTGCTCGGCCGGGCGTCCTTCGCGACGGAAGAAGCTGCCGGGGATCTTACCGGCGGAGTAGAACTTCTCCTGGTACTCACAAGTCAGTGGCATGAAGTTCATGCCCTGGCGGACGTCTTTGGAACCGTTGGCGGTGACTAGCAAGACGGTGCCGCCGCAGCGAATGACCACTGCTGCGCTGGCCTGTTTGGCCCACTTGCCCGTCTCGATCGTGATCTCACGATCACCGACGGTGACAGTTTCACGTACGAAGCTCATAGGGTTTCTCCTATTGATGCGGAGCTCGCCCGTCGTCCCGTTGGGTCCCTCAACCCTACAAACGCGAAGCTGTGGCGCGTGTGCACGGTAGAAAGATCAAACGCAGACTCTCGGCGGCTTCCTGATATGTGGACAGGGATGCCCCCGCCCTTACGGCGCGCGCAATATCGCGCGCGCGCGTATGTTCTAGCGTTAGCGGCGCAGGCCGAGCGATTTGATCAGGGCGCGATAGCGCGCGAGATCTTTACGCTTGAGGTAATCAAGCAGACTCCGACGCTGGCCGACCATCTTGAGCAGGCCGCGACGCGAGTGATGATCTTTGTGATGAACTTTAAGATGCTCGGTCAGGTGCAAGATGCGTTGACTGAGCAGTGCAACCTGAACCTCGGGCGACCCAGTGTCAGACTGATGCTGCTGGTATTCGCCGATAGTGATTGCTTTTCGCGCTGGTGATACAGGCATGACTTCCCTTGATTTCTCTTTGATTTCCGTTAGGTGGCCGGCACTTTGGATTATCGGAGCGCCTACGTCAAGGCGTAACTGAACACTCGATCGAAGCGTAGCCGGCCCCCTTCTACCCGAACCAGGGCCAGTAACTCAAGCGATGGCGTCAAAAGACGACAAGTACCTGCAGGTACGGGGCTTTCCCCGGCGACATCTGTCCAGAGTAGCTGCTGGCCGTTGGCAACCGCGTGCAGTTTTTCCGGGGAGATAGTGAGGCTGGGCAGGTGGTCGATGGCCTCTGCCGGGCTGATGAGCCGTTCGGCTGCCAACTCCGAAGTGATCTCGCTGGCCTGGATAGATTGGGCGAGGGTAAACCGGCCGCTGGCCGTTCTGCGCAACGCGGTGAGGTGCGCGCCACAACCGAGCGCCGCCCCCAGGTCTGCCACGAGCACTCGGATGTAGGTTCCCTTGGAGCAGCTGGCCCGGAAGCGTGCCCGAGGTGGCGAGAACTCCAGCAACTCGAACTCGTGGATACGAATCGCCCGCGCCTCGCGCTCTACCTGCACGCCCGCTCGGGCGAGTTTGTGCAGGCGCTGTCCTTTGTGTTTTACCGCCGAGAACATGGGCGGCGTCTGCATCAGCTCTCCGGTGAGCTTCGCCATCGCCGCGAGTAGTGCGTCGCGATCGACGGTCTCGGCCACCGCCCGATCACCTCCGGTAACCTCGCCTTCAGCATCAAGGGTATCGGTCTCGACGCCGAGTTCGAGCTCGCCCTCGTAGGCTTTGTCCTGCGCAAGCAAATAGCCAGCGACCTTGGTGCCTTCGCCCAAACACAATGGCAACACACCGGTCGCCATCGGATCGAGAGTGCCCGTGTGGCCCAGCTTGACGCCGAGCACACGTTTGACCTTGCCGACTACACGCGCCGAGGTAACGCCTCCCGGTTTATCAACGACGAGAATGCCGTTGAGCGCGGGTACTACGGCGCGGGACACGACGGCAAACTGTTGATCCACGCGTCGATGATGGCGAGGCCTGCTGTGTCGACGTCTTCGGTGCCGATTGGCGGCATCTGCTGTGCGCTACGCAAGTTCATCCGGTAGTGCATGGCGCTCGACGATGGATCGCCGCCTTCGACGATGGACGTCGCACCACCGGCTCCCAGGGTCGGTGCCACACAGTACGCGGTCTGGTACGCGCCGGTTTGGTCGGTGGCGGTGTCGCCAACGTTCATGCGCAAACGCATGGGGATGGCGCCGATGAGGGGTGAATCGGCGTGATGACAACCGCCGCAGTTCGCGTGGAGGTAGCCCAGCGCCGGCTCGACTGTCGTGTCACCCGGAATAGTGTAACCACCCGCCGGCGGATCGGTCGTAAGTGAACCGGCGCTGATCAAGCCGTCAATCGTCAGACCGGCCTGGGAATGCGACAGTTGAATCGCGCCGAATCCCAGCACACTGTCGGCGAGTTTGCCGTGGCAGTTGTTGCAGTCGGCCGTGTTGGGCACGTCGTGGTTGGTGCCAAGGGCGTCGACCACACCGTCTTCCACCGCATCGGCTTCGGTCTGGGCTGCGTTCCACGCATACGCCATCATGAACCAGTCGTCGGTGCCGTTCTTTTGCAGCAGCCGGGTTTCGATGCGGGTGCCGTCACGGGTGAATTCTTTCCACAGTTTTGTTCCCACCGGGAATACCCAGTAGTCCATGTCCGTGGTGTCGATCTGGGTGCCCGGTGGCAAGTAGATCCAACGCCGCTTGGTCGCGCCATCGCTCCACAGGATGTATTTGACCTCATACTCTTGGACGTCTGAGGACACCACACCGCCAGCGAAGTCCGAGTACAGCCCCGTGTCGCGCAGGCTAGTCGGCATCGTTACGTTGGCGTCGGGTCCCGGGGCATCTGCCGCCGTCGCGTCGGCCGACGCATCTGCGCTCGACATCGCGTCGTTAGCACCGCCGCCGTCATCGCCACAGGCGCTGACGAAGAACACACTCGCGAGAACGGGAACCAACAGCGTGCGGATCATGGCGCTGATTCTACGGGAACACCCAGCTCGGCCGCCAGGCATTCGAGCACGCGGGTTCTGGCCGCATCGAGTTCTCCGGGGAGAGTACAACCCGCAGCGCCCTCGTGGCCGCCGCCGCCGAGGACAGCGCACACCTTACCGGCATCCACCAGGTTTCCCTTTGAGCGCAGCGACACACGCACTCCACCGCGCTTGGCCGGGGTGAGCAAGACGCCGCACTCCACGTTCTGAATCGACCGCGCGTAGTTGACGATGCCCTCGCTGTCTTCCCACGTGGCGCCGACGCTCTTGACCATCTCGTGCGTGACGGTGATCACGGAGATTTTTCCATCGAGTACCAGCTCTAGGTTGTTGAGTGCTGCGGCGAGTAGCTTGTACTTGCTCAGCGGCATGCGCTCGCTGAGTCTTTCGGTGACCGTCCACGGGTCCACGCCACGGTTGCCCACGAGCTCGGTAGCCAAACGAAACGCCTCGGCGTTGGTGTTCGAGTAACGAAACGAGCCCGTGTCCGTCACCATCGACACATAGATTCCCTGGGCCGCGTCTTCGTCGATTTCCCAGCCCAGGTGGTTCGCGATTCTGGCGATCATCACACCCACGCTGGCGGCCTGCGGATCACACACGTACAGATCACCGAACGGGTCGGAGCTCGAGTGATGATCGAGCACGACCAGGTCGCCGGTGATGTCCTTGCCGGGAAAACGCGAGCCGAGCAGCTTACGATCGCCGCAATCGACGACAACGGTCACATCGAACTTCTTGTCCTTGGGCAAGCGATGTACCAAACGCTTGGCCAGAGGCAACCACTTGAGCCGACGCGGTACCAGGTCCGGGTTGTAGATAGTCACCGGAACATCGCGACGTTTGAGCATGGACGCGAGCGCGATCATGCTGCCGACAGAGTCGCCGTCGGGACCGCGATGGCAGGTCACGAGCACACTGCTGGCCGCGTTGATCCGCTCGGCCGCCTGCTCGAGAGTCGCCCTATCCTTCGTCATCGGGCTCCTCGGGAACGGAGCGCGCTGCATCTTCAGCGACGATGTCGTGGAGTTTAGACGTGAACTCGGTGCTGGTGTCGTGCTTGAAGCGCAGCTCGGGTGCGTGCGCCAGGTTCATGCGTCGCGCTAGCGGCCCGCGCAGATATCCGCGCGCCGCGTTTAGTCCGTCCATTGCCTCGGCGATCGCCGCGTCGGTGGCGCCGAAGAACGATGTGTAGACGTAGGCCACGCCCATGTCGCTGGTGAGCTCGACCTTATTGATCGTGAACATTCCCGCGACACGAATGCGCGGGTCTTTGACCTCCCGATCGATCAGCTCGGCCAGGTTCTCGTGAATCGCCGCGGCGACACGAACTTTGCGTCCGCCCTTATGAGTGTTCTTGGCCACCGTCACTCCACCCTGCTTGAACGAACGGCTCTTCGCCGTACACGACCGCGTCGCGCTCCACATCGGCTATGCGCGCGAGCCCCATGCTATCGATCGCGTTGACGATCTTGTCCACGGCCGATTCGGCGTAGCCGCGATCACTGCCCGTCACCGAAAAGCCAAGCACCGCACGCTGCCACGTATCCAGGCCACCAACTTCGACGACCGACACGTGAAACTTCGCGCGAATGCGATCCTTGATCCGTCTGACCACGCTGCGCTTCTCCTTCAACGAATGACAGTGAGAAGCCAGAAGCGTGATCCTACAAACACCTACGACCATTTCTCCATATGACCGCTAAAACCCGATTTATGCAGCGCTGCGAAGCCGCTAAGTAGGCACAAGCGGTGTCCGTAGCGCACAGCGCCCGCGGCCCGCAGCTGCGCATGCAGCTGCTTAAAGAGTCGCAGCCTCTTCGATGATCTCGTAGGCCTCGATGACGTCGCCGACCTGCAGGTCGTTGAATCCTGCGACCATGACACCACACTCGTAACCGTTGGCGACCTCGCTGACGTCGTCCTTGAACCGGCGCAAACTGCCCACCTTGCCCTCGAACAACTGCACCGAATCGCGCACGACTCGAAGCTGCGATTTGCGAACAACTTTGCCTTCGGTGACCATGCAACCCGCGACCGTCCCCTTCTTGGGAATGGTGAACGTGTCGCGCACCTCGAGCTTGCCCAGAGCCTGCTCCCGCTGCACCGGAGCCAGCAGCCCGGCCATGGCGAGTTTCACCTCGTCGAGTGCCTCGTAGATGATGTTGTACAGGTTGATCTGCACGCCCTCTTGCTCGGCGAGCTTCTGAGACTTACCAGCTGTACGAACGTGGAAGCCGACGATGATGGCGCCACCGGCTTTGGCCAGGTTGACGTCACTCTCGGTAATTCCACCAACACCGGCCGAGATCACGTTGACCGTGACTTTCTCCGTGCCCTGTTTGATCAACGCCTCTTTGAGAGCCTCTGCCGAACCTTGAACGTCGGCCTTGAGCACAATCTTGAGCTCTTTGGCGCCGCCCTCGGAAATCTTCTCGAGGATGTTCTCCAGAGACAGCTTGCCAGTGCTGGCCAGCTCCTTCTTGCGCTTGGCTTCACGACGATGCTCCACCACCGACTTTGCGACCTTGTCGTCGTCGGCAACGTTGAGCATCTCACCCGCGCGCGGCACACCGTCGAGCCCGAGCAGCTCGATTGGCGTGGACGGTCCAGCCTCTTTGACCTGGTTACCCTGGTCATCGAGCATGGCGCGGACCTTGCCGTAGAAGTTACCGGCAACGGCAACCTGGCCGACCCGTAGCGTTCCCTCTTTGATCAAGATGGTCGCCATGGAACCGCGGTTACGATCGAGTTTCGCCTCGACCACGATACCGACGGCCGGCTTGCTCGGGTTGGCGCGCAGCTCGAGAAGCTCCGCCGTTAGGCTGATCGACTCGAGTAGCTCGTGGATACCCTCGTTCTTGAGCGCGGATACCTCGAGGTAGATGGTGTCACCACCCCACTCTTCGGGGATGAGCCCGTGCTCGGCCAACTGCTGACGCGACCGCTCCGGGTTGGAGTCCGGCAGGTCACACTTGTTGATGGCGACGATGATCTGAACGCCAGCGTCTTTGGAGTGGTTGATGGCCTCGATGGTCTGCGGCATGACACCGTCGTCGGCCGCAACGACCAGAACGACGATGTCCGTCGCCTGGGCACCACGTGCGCGCATCTCGGTGAACGCGGCGTGACCCGGTGTGTCGAGGAACACGATGTCGCCGAAGTCGCCACCAGGGTTCACCCGGTAGGCGGCGATGTGCTGCGTGATTCCGCCGTGCTCGCCTCTTGTGACATTCGCTTTGCGAATGGCATCGAGAAGTGACGTCTTACCGTGGTCAACGTGACCCATGACGGTGACGACCGGTGCACGAACCACCAGCTCCTCATCGGCATCTTCGCGCTGGGCGAACACGTCGTCTTCTTTGAACGCGACGTTCTGGACTTCGTAGCCGAACTCGCCGGCGATGATCTGAGCGGTCTCGTGATCAATCGTGGCGTTGATGTTGATTCCCAACATGCCCATGCCCCAAAGCTTCTTGAGCACTTCGTTGGCTTTGACACCCATGTGTTTCGCCAACTCGGGGATGGCGATGGTGTCCTGCATGCGGATAACGCGCTTGTGTTCCGCCGGCGTGGTGATCTGCGTAGCTTTACCGCCGCCTTTTTGGAACCGCTGCTGCTTCTTGAAGTTGCGTCCGCGACCACGGGGACCGCGACCACGCTGCTGCGCGAAGCGACCGCGAATCTGCCCCTGACCAGGTACTACCTGACGTGTCGGAGCGCGCTCGGTGATCTTGATGCGCGGTACGGGCAGGCGAATGATCGACCCAACCGCTGGCCGGCTCGGATCGCGGTTCTCATCTTCGACGGGAGCCTCTTCCACCGGCTCTTCGACCTTGGCAGATTCACGCTCTGCAACGCGATTGCGCGCGCGGGCGAGCTCTTGCTCGAAACGCTCCGCGGCAGTCGTCGCCACGTCCTGCATGGTCTCGGGTACCGACGTCTCCTGAAGGACCGGCTTCGGCGTCTTCTTAGGCTTCTTGACCTCGACGACGGGAGCTGGCTTCGGCTTCCTACCGGGAACCTGCACGACGGGAGGACCATCGACGACAACTGACGTCTTCGGCTGCTTCTTCTCGGCGACCACCGGAGTGGGTTCCGGTGCCGGCGGGGCTACCACGACGACTGGTTCCGGCTTCTTTGCCGGAGCAGGCGGCGCAACCTCGACCTTTTTGGGAGCCGGCTTCTTCTCTGGCGCAGGCGGCGCAGCTTCGACGACCGGCGCTGGCTCGACCGGAGCCGGCTTCGCCACTTCGACGACGACTGGGGCCGGCTTGGCTTCGGCGACGCGGCGGCGTGTTGGTGCAGCCGGCTTGGGTACGGGCGCAGGCTCCGGATCCGGAGCTGCTTCGACAGCTGGCGCTGCTTCGGCCTTCGGCACCTTCTTGGCCTTGCTTCGTCGGCGCAGCACCGTGGAGGACAGCCGTTTGGTCTCCGTGTTAGCGAGACGGTCTTTCTCCAGGGACTGTTTCACCCGAGAGACATCGTCGGCTGCCAGCGAAGACATGTGGTTGTTCACATCGAGCCCGAGAGCGCGAATCTTTGCGATGAGCTCCTTATTCGGGAGACCAACCTGTCGTGCTATTTCGTAGACCCGCATTTTGGCACCAGTCATTTCGACTGCCCCCTTACCTGAACTTGTGCGCATAGTACACGTACATCCTCGTTCTGGATCCGAGCGCGAAAGCTGCGCGCGAGACCAACACGAACTGAATTAGCGTCGAGACACTTGGCGACTGGATGAACATAGGCACCGCGGCCTGGCCGGCGATTCCGGACGTCCGCACGTACCCGCCCTGACTTGGAATCACGCGTCACGCGCACCAGGGCACTTTGCCGATCACTTTCGTGACAGCCAATACACGTCCGCATGGGGACGCTATTCTTACCAGTCTGCGTCAATCTTCTTATTCTTCCTCTGAACCGGGCTCCGGGTCGTTGGGGCTCAGGTCGCCCAACCAAACACCGGCGCGGTGACGAAACACCGCGAGTTCACCTTCGTCGATCCCGCTCGCCTCGGCGACGGGCTCGAGCTCTTTGCAGCGACCCAAACCATCGATGGTCGTGATATCGACCAGCGCCAACTTGGCGAGGACGTCATCGGTCACACCGTTGAGCTCGAGCAGCTTCTCGGCATCGGTCAGCTTCGACCGGCGCTCGTTTTCTTTGCGTGCAGCGGCTTGCCGCTGGGACTCTTCGGCCACGAAGACTTTGGCGCCTTCGATGATCGTGGTCGCGTTGTCCTCGCCACCAACACCCGGCACCGCTGCCAACTCTTGTGGGTGGGCGTGGGCGATTTCAGCGACCGAGCGCCAACCCAGACGGAACAAGGTTTCGGTGATGTCGGTCGTGATACCGGGGACCGAGTTCATCTGCTGCTTTGCACGACGTTCCAGCTCCTGAATTTTCGACTCGGAGTGGATATCGATGCGCCAACCCGTGAGCTGGGAGGCCAGACGCACGTTCTGGCCCTTCTTACCGATGGCCAGGGAGAGCTTGTCGTCTGGAACGATGAGCTCCATGCGGTGGCCTTCAGCATCGATGATGACGCGAGACACCTCCGCCGGGGCGATGGCGTTGCAAACGAAGCGGGCCGGATCGTCGTTGTAAGGCACGATGTCGATCTTCTCGCCGCGCAGCTCCTGGACGACTGCCTGGACCCTGGAGCCCTTCATGCCGACACAGGCTCCCACCGGATCCACGTCGCGGTCGCGAGACGACACAGCGATCTTGGCCCGAGCACCCGGCTCGCGGGCCGACGACTCGATGCGCACGATGCGCTCGTAGATCTCCGGCACCTCTTGCTCGAACAACTTCTCGAGCAGGCCTTTGTGGGTACGAGACAGAATGATCTGAGGACCGCGAGCGTTGCGGTCGATGTCGAGCACGTACGCCTTGATGCTGTCGCCAGCTCTGTACGATTCGCGAGGTACTTGCTCGCGAACGGGCAACACGGCTTCGGCGCGACCAAGGTCGACCACAATGGAACCGCGCTCGAAGCGACGGACGATACCGGTGATCAGCTCGCCCTTGCGGTCCTTGTACTCGTTGTAGACGTTGTCACGCTCAGCTTCGCGAACGCGCTGATAGATGATCTGCTTGGCGGTCTGGGCGGCGATACGGCCAAATTTCTTGTGCGCCCCCGACAGCTCGATCAATCCGCCAAATTTGTCGTCTTGCTCCGAAGCGCGCTCGGCGTCTTCGTTGCGGTAGAAAATCTGGAACAGCAGCTCATCGCCCAGGTCAGCCTCGAGGCCATGCTCGTTGGCGCCAGCGAGGGTGATCTCGCGTCCCTCGTCCGCATCGTCTTCGACGACGTTGACGATGAGAAACAGGTCGACCGAACCGGTGTCCTCGTTGTACTGGGCTTCCATCTCACGGTTCGCGCCGAAGGTCTTCTTCGCCGCCGTGAGGATGGCCTGCTCCAATGCCTGCGTGAGGATATCCCGGTGGATGTTCTTGTCCCGACCGACCTGGTCGATCACCATGTTGAGGTTTGGTTCCATAGCTGTTCCTTATGCGACCCCGTGGGCGTCTGACCCGCGCTTGTTCGACTTGTCTGCCTTCTTGGCAGCAGCTGGCTTTTGCTTGGCCAACGCCTCCCAATCGGGAACTAACTTTGCCGAGGCAAGGTCTGCCAATGGCAACGTAAACTGTGTCCCATCGACGTCGATGAGAATGTTGTCAGTGTCTTCGCCGTCTTCAGCTTTTGCGTCTGAAGAAAAAACAGAATCGACTCCGAGCAAGGTGCCCGTGAAGTTTCGCCGAGGCCCCGCCCCCGGGTCGGTGCTGATGCCTTCGTGCAGGGAAATCTTGGCGCACTCGCCTTTGAACCGGCGGAAGTGAGCGCTGGTGCGAAGCGGACGGGCGACACCAGGCGAAGAGACTTCAAGGCTGTAGCCGTGAGGAACGATGTCTTCGACATCGAGCAATGCGCTCAACTCTCGAGAGACGCGCTCGCAGTCGTTGAAGGTGACGCTGGAACGACCATCAATCTGCTCAGCTCCGGCAAGAACTTCCGCGGCAACACCAGCCTCTAAGAAAGAGTCGATGAAAACGCGCACAATCCAACCGCCCTGCTCGCGCACATAGTGGATCTCAACCAGCTCGTAGCCGGCGCTCGCACACATAGGCTCTGCGAGTTGAATGAGTAAGTCGCGCGTATTGTTCGGTTTCGACATTTGGATTGGTAAGCTGACCCCGAAAAAAAAGGCGGGCGCGAGCCCACCTGCTTGGGAGCCAATTGTTGGCCACAGACCTACCATTTGGCGCCGGAAGGGGCAAGAACAAAGGCCCCGATTCAACCTACCCCTGCCCAAGGGGGCAAAGATGTGTTAAATCAAGGTCTTGATGCCTAGATTTACAGCCGCTGTCGCCCAAATGACGGCCCGGGACGACGTCGAAAACAACCTGAAACAGTGTGCCCAGCTGGCCGAAAAGGCAGCCGATCGCGGGGCAGATTTTTTACTTTTTCCGGAGAATTTCGCGTTTCTGGGCCGCCATGAGACAGAGAAGTTCAAGATCGCCGAGGCCATCGGCGATTCGCCCGGCCCGATTGTGTCGGCTCTAATGGAGATCGCCAGTCGGCACAAGATGTGGGTCATCGGTGGCGGCATGGCCGAGTTGGTGCCCGAGGAAGCGGAGGGCGCAATCACGAGCACGTACAACACCGCGGTGGTCGTGTCGCCCGACGCCGAGCTCGCGGCCCACTATCGCAAGATTCATTTGTTCGATGTGGATATCCCCGGTGGTGCCCAATTGCGCGAATCGGACGCGACAGCCCCCGGCGACGAACTGGTCGTCGTCGATACTCCTCTCGCGCAAATCGGCCTTTCCATCTGCTACGACGTGCGCTTCCCCGAGCTGTACCGAGAGCTGACCCGGCAAGGAGCGCAGCTCCTCGTCGTGCCTGCAGCGTTCACGGCTCACACAGGCAAGGCTCACTGGCACACCTTGCTCCGCAGTCGCGCCATCGAGAATCAGTGCTACGTGCTCGCTGCCGGCCAGGTGGGCGAGCACAATGACAAACGCGAATCGTATGGCCACAGCCAGATCATCGACCCGTGGGGAACTGTGCTGGGCGACGCCGCTGACGACGAAGACCTCGTCGTTGCGGAGATCGACCTCGAGCTACTCGAAAAGACCCGCCAGCGCATGCCCTGCCTGGATCACCGGCGTCTGTAGCTCGGCCTCGCCTGCCCGGCTTACTTGGTCGGCGTCGGCTTTTTCGTCGGTGCGGGCGGTTTCGTCGGTGCGGGTGCTTTGGGCAGGGTATTGGCATCGCCCGCCGCAGCAGCAACCCCCGCGTCCCGCGCTCTTCTCGCCGCGCGCTCGCGAAGGGCTTTGAGCTTCTCTTCAGTGAGTGGACCGTCTAGCCGAACGTAGTCACCGGGCGGAAGTGGCGTGCGTTTTGGCGCCGGCGCAGCGCCTCCGTCTTTCTTATCCTCGAAGCCACCAATGAACTTGGCGACACCGTCGGCGCACGGCTTGCGCATCACCAATACCGCGACGAGAAGCGTGCCCAGCATGGCGATGCGAAACAGCGACATGGTCGACAAGAAGCCGAACTTGGCCCGGGGGAGCCGGGGTACCGGCTCCTTGTCGTAGTCGGGAACAGGCCCGTGCTGCTCTTCCTGTTCGGTCTTGTCGGGTTCAGACACTCCCCGCTTCTTAGCTCGTTTCGGCGGAGAGTGCTAGTCGGGGGCGCGGCGGCCCTCCAGGTGGGCGTGTCCAGGTGGACGTTTGAGCTAGGCTTCCGAAGGCGCGTTTCAGCGCACGCGGCTACTGGTGAGCCTTGGGCACGCCGATCAGGTAATCAACGTCAGAGCCCTGAGCGTCGTGGCAGCCGATACAGGCTTTGATCTTGCCGCCCATCATCTGCTTCTTGCCGTCGGCCGAGTACACGCCGTAAAACCAGTTGCCGTTCTCGCCGTCGTAGCCGGCTTTCATCTTCTGCATGACGAGCAGCTTTTCGATCTTGCCGCCTTTGAGGTGGGTCTTCACGACCTGGGTGCCTTCAGCATAGGTGCCTTTGGCGCTGCGGTACTGGTTGGCCGCTGCCTCAGAAATGTACACGTCGACCGTCGCGCCTTTGTGACCTTTGGAGCCGAACGGCGTCTTGCTGATCTTCGTCAGGCTCTTCCACTGGCTGAAATCCAACTGCGGCCCTTTGGCGCCGCCGCGGCCACCCGCGCAGGGATTACATGGGTTGCCGGCGCATGGATTCTTGTTTCCGGCGCACGGGTTCTTGTTCCCAGCGCACGGGTTGTCGGCGCACGGATTCTTTGGAGTCGTGTCACCGTTGGTCCCGGAGCCACCACATGCGAAGAAACCGACGGCGATGAGCGAAAGCAATGTACGAGTCATGGCGCGCCTTATTGCAGACGGCGGACCAAACTCAGGTGGCAGCAATCTCAGACGCTTGACTCTCCGGCGCGCCACTCGTGACGCTTGGCGATGTGCGATTTTGGAACGACGAGTCCACCACTTTGGAGGCGTCCGCCGAGGTGTTCGTGGCGGTCTGCACGTCGAACCCCTGAATCTCTAATTCCACTCGCGAGCGCCCACGCCACGTTGAAACCACAGGAACGAACGCCGCGTCGACGACAGCCTCTGGCCCCGGATCGAGCTCGCCCATTTTGAACGCAATCGCGCCGAGACGGGCGCCGTTGGACTCCAGGTCTAGCTTGAGATGAGAGCCGTCGCCGACTCTTCTGCTTTCGCACACGCGCATGCCAGCGCATACCAGCAACGGGCGTTCGTTACCCTTGCCGAATGGAGCCAACGAGTTGAGCTCGTTGACCAGGCGCTCGTTGATTTGACCGAGTTCGACGTGAGCGTCGGCGACGACGTCGGACTCGTAGTCCAGTGTCGCAGCGAGCTGACGGGCGACGGCCTGGCTGAGCCCTTCGCGCAGGCTGTCGATGTCCTGTTCTCGGATGGTGAGTCCGGCCGCGGCAGCGTGGCCACCGAAGCGAACGAGCACATCGCTGCACTCGCTGAGAGCTTCGTACAAGTTCACGCCCTGAGAACTCCGAGCGGAGCCCCTGCCCTCTCCGGTCTCCGGGTCGACCGCGATGACAAACGCGGGGCGCTGATAGCGCTCGACCAAACGTGAGGCAACGATGCCGACCACGCCCGGCGGCCAACCTGCACCTGCGATGACGACGGCTGGTCCCACCTGGACACCGTCGAGCATGTCATCGACTTCTTGCAGCACCTTGGCCTGGGCCTCGCGTCGCTCTTGATTGATCTGCTCGAGCTGCTCGGCGTAGCTCTTCGCCGTCGCCTCGTCTCGGGCGAGCAGCAAGTCCAGGGCCGGTTGAGCATTGCCCAGGCGTCCTGGTGCGTTGAGTCGAGGGCCGAGCTTCCAGCCGATGGTCTGCTCGTCGATGGGACGACTGAAGTCGACACCGGCGACGTGCATCAACGCCGCGAGCCCGGGGCGGCTGCGCTTGTTCAGTTCGCGCAGTCCCATGGTCGTGAGGATCCGGTTCTCGCCTTTGAGCGGCACCAGGTCGGCGACGGTGCCGAGGGCGACCAGGTCCAGCAGCTCTTTGAGCTCCGGCTCGACCGCGGAGCCGCGCTGGAAGTAGCCCGTCTTGCGCAAGTGCGTGCGCAGGCTGACCATCAGATAGAAGGCGAGACCAACTGACGCCATGCCCGTGAACGGGAACGTCGAGTCCTCACGGAACGGATTGATCAGGGCGAGTGCCGGATGCTCGCCGTCCGCGCTGCTCGGCACCGTGTGGTGATCGACAACGACCACGTCGATCCCGCGTTGTTTGGCGTCGTTGATGGCGTCGCGATCGCTGGTGCCGCAGTCGCCGGTGATAATCAGTGTGCAGCCCTGGTTGGCGAAGAACTCGACATCACCGCTGCCGAAGCCGTAGCCCGCGTCGCGCCGGGCCACCCGAGGGACACACACGCCACCGAAGTCGCGTAGTGCGCTGGTCATCAACGCCGCAGTGGTCACGCCATCGACGTCGTAGTCGCCGAAGCAGCCGATGTGTTCCCGGTTCTCTACGGCGTGGGCGATGCGCTCGACGCCTTTCTCCAAACCGGCCAGTCCGCTCGGAGGACGCAGCGCGGCGAGACGTGGATCGAGATAACGCCGGGCGTGCTCTACATCGGTGACACCGCGACCAACCAGACACTGGGCCGTGACTGCGTGGATCCGCAACTCACTTGCCAACCGCGCGACAACATCGCGATCGAGTTTCCGTAGTTGCCAGGACATAGGCCCACCCTAGTGAGGACCTCTGACACCTGGCTACTCAGATCCCGTAGCGATCCCCGGGAGTAAAAACTCCCGCGGGAGTGGATCCCGCGGGAGTGAGTTGGTGCAGAGAGATCTGGCTGCGTTACTTCTTCGAGGACTTCGCTGCAGCCTTGCCGTGCTTGGTCTCGCTGAACGGCGGGTAGAACTTGGCGTCAAGGTAGAGCAGCACTGGGGAGGCGATGAAGATCGACGAGTAGGTACCGACGAGTACACCGACGCTCAGTGCGAAGGCGAAGTTCTTCACGACCCCGGTGCCGAAGAAGAACATCGACAGGGTGACCACAAACAAGGTGAGCGAGGTGAGCAACGTTCTCGCCATCGTCTCGTTGAGTGAGATGTTGACGACGCGCCTGAGTTTCTTGTCCTTGAGGCGACCGACGTTCTCGCGGATACGGTCGAAAATAACCACCGTATCGTTAACAGAATAGCCGATCACCGTTAATAAGGCCGCCACGCTAGTTAGCGACACGTCCGCCCACGTCACGGCAAATACGCCGGTCACGATCAGCGAGTCGTGCAGCAAGGCGACGATGGCACCCGGTGCGTAGCGAATGTCGAAACGGAACGCCAGGTAAAGCATGATCAAGATCATCGCGTAGAACAACGACTTGATGCCGTCGTTACGCAGCTTCGCACCCGCCTTGGCGCCGACGCCGTACACGTTGTACACGCGCGCCTGTGAGCCTTTGGGCATGAGCTTCTCGATCATCTGAGCGAACTGTCGGTCCAACCCGTGCACCGCGTACTCGATATTGTACTCGTTGGTGCCGCCTTCATCGACGTTGGTGAAGCGCTTACGGTCCTTGGCGCTCCACGGCTTGAGCTCCAGCTTGTACTTGTCGAAGATCGGTTTGGCTTCTTCCCACGTGATCTTGCGGGTCGCGCGTACGATCATCCGGTCACCAGACCACAGCGCCTTGAGGATGGCGCACTTGCTGGCATCCGAAGCACAGGCCTTACCCTCGAACTGCTTGCGGAAGTCAGCCGACACGGCGTCGGCCGTCTTTTTCTTTACCGCACCGAATCGCGGGGTACGAACCAGCAGTCCGTGGATCTGCATCTTGGCGCCCTTGTCGCGCTTCTTCTTCGCCTTGGGCTTGACTGTAGCCGTTGTCGGGCCACCGGCCGCGCCAGGCTTCGTTGCATCGGGCTTCGTTGCATCGGGCTTCGTTGCATCGGGCTTCGTTGCGTCGGGCTTCGTTGCGTCGGGCTTCGTTGCATCGGGCTTGGTCGCGGCAGGCTTCGTCGCGGCAGGCTTGGTCGCGGCAGGCTTGGTCGCGGCAGGCTTGGTCGCGGCAGGCTTGGTCGCGGCAGGCTTGGTCGCGGCAGGCTTGGTCGCGGCAG